>SCPN01001475.1_pt1 | contig 3300859 bp, 3051 predicted proteins | sample 6106831 | NCBI WGS metagenome assembly SCPN01 (sample SAMN10720447, study PRJNA508395) | human gut metagenome | isolation source: Participant 1, 0 month
CCTCGTTCATCGCTTCCAACTTTCTTCATCAGAGAATCCGCGACGTAAGGGCCCCTTGTGCTACGAGACATATCTTATTCTCTCCCTTAACTGTTGGCGCGCTTACAAATGAACTTGTTGGAGCGAGCATGATGATATGAGTCTTGAGGACCCATTGCTGCCTGACTTCACGGGCGTGGCTGTCGTGACCAACAAGGGCGCGGCCTTCTGCCACCGCCGTGCGGGTGATCGCAGGGTTCATGACGGAACCACGGCTGCCGGGGCGAACGCCCATGTGGCGCTTGGGCCAGCCTTGCCCAGGTGGTTGACGTTCGTGGTCGAGGTTGAAACAACGCCGATGGTGGCGATGCAGTTAACGCGGGATGTTCGCACGGGAAGGCAGGCGAACCAGTGCATAACCGTTCTCCTTAGCCATCAGCTGAGCCATAACACCAGCGAGCGGACCAGCTGCCGCCGCCCTTGCCCGGTAGAGCTCGATGTTGTGGATCATGGTACCGACGGGGATGTTCTCAAACGGCAGAGCGTTGCCCGGCTTGATATCGGCGGTGGGGCCAGCCATAACCTTATCGCCAACCTTCAGGCCGTCCAGCCAGAATGTAGCTCTTGGCGCCGTCTTCGTACTCAACGAGCGATGAAAGCGGGAGTTCAGGTCATACTCAAGGGTCTTGACCGTTGCGGGAACGCCGACTTGTTGCGCTTGAAATCGATCACGCGGTACTTGGTGCGGTTGCCGCCGCCGTGATGGCGAACGGTGATCTTGCCGGTGTTGTTGCGGCCGGCATGCTTCTTTTGGCTCCAGCAGGCTGCGCTCAGGTGCAACCTTGCTCAGCACGCTGTAGTCAGTAACAGTCATGCCGCGGCGGCCAGGGGTAGTCGGCTTGTACTTTTGATAGCCATTGTGGTACTCCTTTTGATCTTATGACTTATTATCGGGGTCATATCCCCATATGTACCCTCGGAACCATGCGCCCGGCGTTTACCGGGCGGCAACCAATTAGACCATGCTGTTGAAGAACCTCGATCTCCTTGGAGTCGGGCTTCAGGGTAACGATGGCCTTCTTGGAAGTGGCAGTGTAACCAGCATGCATGCCCTGGCGGCGGTAACGGCCGCGGACGCTGATGGTGTTGACCTTAGCAACCTTCACGCCAAACAGCTCTTCGACTGCCTGAGCAATCTCAACCTTGGTGGCGTTGGTAGCAACCTTGAAGGTGTACTTCTTATCGGCAATGCCTGCCATGGAGTTCTCGGTGATGACGGGGCGAGAACGATATCCTGTGCGAACTTCATCACGCATATACCTCCTCAAGTTTCTTGGCGGCGTCCAGGCTGACGATCAGCTTGTCGGCGTTCACAACGTCGTAGGTGTTCACACCGTCAACAGCAGTCTTGACACCGGGGATGTTGGCAGCGGAAGCAACGAACTTGACATCAACGGTATCGTTGAGGATCAGGTTCTTCTTGCCGGCGCCGACAGCCAGGAAAGCAACAACGGTCTTGGTCTTGAACTCGTCAGCAGCGATCTTGTCAACGACGATCAGGTTGCCGTTGGCAGCCTTGTCAGACAGGGCGCTGAGCAGAGCCAGGCGCTTGACCTTCTTGTTGATAGTGTAAGGTAATCACGCGGCTTGGGGCCGAGAGCAACACCACCGTGGGTCCACTGCGGAGCGCGGATAGAACCCTGACGTGCGTGGCCGGTGCCCTTCTGACGCCAAGGCTTTGCCGCCGCCGCGGACTTCCTTGCGGATCTTGGTGTTCTGGGTGCCCTGGCGCTGGTTAGCCAGGAAGTTGACGACTGCCTCGTGGACAGCCTTCTCGTTCGGGGTGATCCGAACACGGCGTCGGAAAGCTCAACGGTGGAAACTTTCTTGCCGCTCATATCAACGACATCAAATTTAGCCATTGTGTTTTCCTCCTTTACGCTTTGACGCTGTCACTGACGCAAACCACAGAACCCTTCGGGCGGGGATGGCGCCCTTGATGGCGATCAGGTTGTTTTCGGCATCGACTTTAACGATGCTCAGGTTCTGAACGGTCACGCGCACAGCCCATGTGGGGCAGACGTTTGCCCTGAACACGCGGGACGGGGTGGAGGTGGAGCCGTTAGAGCCGGCATGGCGGGCAACGGGCCGGTGCCGTGGCTCTCGCGCAGGCGGTGCTGGCCAAAGCGCTTGATAACGCCCTGATAGCCCTTACCTTTGCTGGTGCCGATGACGTCGACCTTATCGCCAGCAGCGAAAACGTCAGCCTTGAGGATATCGCCGACGTTCATGCCGGAAATATCGTCCAGACGGAACTCACGAAGGGTGCGCTTCGGAGCGACGTCTGCTTTGTCGAAGTGGCCTTTGGCTGCCTTGTTGACCTTCTTGGCGCTCACTTCGCCAAAGCCAAGCTGGACTGCCTCATAGCCGTCGGACTCGACGGTTTCTTCTGCACGACGGTGCAGGGGCCGGCTTCGATGACGGTTACGGGAACGACCTTGCCGTTTTCATCAAACAGCTGGGTCATGCCCAGTTTCTTGCCAATGATACCTTTTTGCATTTGTGTAAATCCTCCTGTAAAGGTTATTGGTTGGCGGCGGGTTGTCCGCCAACATGACCTCTCCGCTTAATGAACGTTTTATGCGGATCGTGTCTGAATTCATTCAGTATGGGAACGCGGGTCCGGCGGTTAATGGATCACGGCCATTCGGGCCGGGGTTCCGGTTCCCGCCTGATTGCATCAGAGCTTGATCTCGATGTCAACGCCAGCGGGGAGCTGCAGGCTCATCAGAGCCTCGACCGTCTTGTTGGACGGCTTCAGAATGTCGATCAGACGCTTATGGGTGCGGGTCTCAAACTGCTCACGGCTGTCCTTGTACTTATGAACAGCGCGCAGGATGGTGACGACTTCCTTGTCGGTCGGCAGGGGGATCGGGCCGGACACGCGAGCGCCAGTGCGCTTTGCGGTCTCCACGATCTTTGCTGCAGCGGCATCGATCAGGGATGCATCATAGCTCTTCAAACGGATTCTGATTTTTTCTTTGACTGCCATTAGATTCGCCTCCTAAAAATTTGTGTTGCCTTAGGCGGCCGATAAATTACACACGCTTCCGGGTGTTCAATAGTTTCGCATCAGAAAATCCGGTGAACCGCGCACCGCAGTGCCCCCGGAGAAATACATCGCAAAAACTATGGAAATTGGTCCGTGCCGCAGAATGCAGCGCCGTACATATCCCTTCTGCATTCGTAATTCTTTCGCCCGGTTCTAAGATCGGACATACTCCGCGGAAAACCCGTCCGCCCCTATGGGAGCAGCGGCAACCTCCCGCATCAACGCATATCGTGGCTGGTGCCGAACGCCCGTTCTACACCAGCCGTTCGCAGCCAAGAAGTATGATACCACAATATACCGTAAATTGCAAGTGTTTTTTCAGCAAATCGTAAAATATTTTTTGAAAAATTCTGCATTTTGCCGAAATTCATTATCCCGGCCCTTTCCGGCATTTCCTCTTTGGGGGTATCATCTTCTACCGTGGTATATTATACACGTTCCTGCGCAAAAAGCAAGGGTCGTTTCACGCATATTTTGCCTGGCATGGTGCATTTTCTGTTGTCTTGGAGTTGTTGAGATTTTTGGCGAAGAAATGTTATCTTTTGGAGCGGTTAGAGTTTCCCGGGAGAGAAACAGCCTGTATCAGGGCATGTTTATATTTTTTTCTATTTATATAAGGAACAACGCCTCGGGACAATGCAAACATCGGCCCGCGGGAACTCACTTGCCGCCAAATATCCCACCTCAGCCAAGCCACCATCTAAAAAGTCAGGGCCGTGCTTTTCTGCACAGCCCTGACTTTAACTTATCTTCCTTATAATATTATATGCGCTTTACTTCGGTGCAATCAATGCGCCGGTGCGGCTGTCGAACCAATACCGGATGCCATCAATCATCACAACGCCTTTCGCCATTGCGCCGGTGACGGGGTCAAAGTAGAAGCGGTCCACGCCCTGGGTATCCCAGCCTTTGATCATGTGGCCGTCTGCATCATAGCGCACCCACTTGCCACCATCGGATTCCTGGTAAACATCTTTGCTCACGGCTTTTTTGCCGTTGTCCACCGCATCCAGCCAATACCAGGCATCGCTGGCAAGATCATAAATTTCCTTGCCGCGGCCCTCGGTCCCCTGGCGAATACCGTCCTCGTACCAGTAGTCGCCCACTTCGGTATGCAGCCACTGGCAGTCCAGCATGGTTCCCATGATGGGGTCAAAGCCGTACTGCACATCATCCAGCAGCAAGGCACCCTTGGCCATAGCGCCGGTGATCTGGTCAAAATAGTAGGTGCCGTTTTCGTTCACATCCCAGCCTTTTACCATGTGGCCGTTTTCATCGTAACGCACCCACTTGCCGCCGTTGGATTCCTGATAAACGTCCTTACTGGCTGCCATTGCGCCGTTCTGGATATTATCCAGCCAATACCAGGCATCGCTGGCGGGGTCATAAATCTCTTTACCGCGGTAGCTGGAATCGTATGGATTGTAACCCTGGCGCTTCCAGCTTTCAAACCAGTAGCGCTTGCCGCCCCATTCCAGCCAGAACAGGCCATGCTGCGGCTGCCATTCACCGTATTAAAGGTAAAGGATGTTCCGCAGATCGTCCGCTTACCATACAGCATTTTGCCGTTGGTCAGGCTGTAAAACACCTGGCGGCCATCCGGCAGCACCACAGGCCCGCGGCACTGGGCACCGGTCTTTTCATCGTAATAGTACCAGCCGCCGTGCTCCAGACATTCGCCAAATGCCATGCAGCCATTTTCATCAAAGTAGCAGAGCCGGTCTTCATCCAGCTGCACCTTGCGGTTTTCCGCGCGGGCTCCGCTATCGTCCGGGTCCAGCCAGTAGCGGCAGCCGGTATCGGGGTCGGTGAACTCCAGGCCGCCTTTCTGCAAGCCCTGGCGTTCGCCATCCACATACCAGTAGTGTTTGCCGTTTTCTTCATACCAGCCGTTGCGTGCCTCATCGTCGATTATGACATTCACGGTAGCGGAAGCAGCGCCCGCCCGAACCGTCAAGGTCGTTTCCCCGTTCTGCACGCCAGTCACCACAAAGTTCCTGCGTAAGTACCAATTTCAGCTTTCGCAACTGTAGGGTCATCCACCGTCACCCGCACGGTATCGCAGGCGCTGGCAGGGGTCAGGCGGAAGGTATACTTTTTGTTCTGCCCTGCCCCCAGTTTAACGGCGTTATCGTTCAAGCCGCCAAGGGTCATACTGTCAGCCTGGTTGCCTCGGCGGACAAATTCATCGTCAAACCGCTTTGTCATATACGCCGTGCGCTGGGCGATCCAATCCTGCAGTTTGTCAACATCCTGCTGCCAGGTGCCGCTCTCATCCGCACGCGTGGTGCCGGGCTGATCTTTCAGATCCCAGCGGACAAATTCCATCTTGGCGGAGTTTTCCAGCGTGCTGCGGTAATCGTTGCAGGTTTCGCTCCAATTTTCCAGCAGAGGGAGCATGGTGTGCTGGTAGCGCTCCTGCACTACTTCACGGAACTGCTGGCATTTCATCAGCTCAGTGAACCAGGTCAGCGAGATTTCCCCGCGCTGCTGGTCCTGAATGTTCATGGCATAGTCGGCATGTGGATCGCTGACGCCATAGCTTTCATCTTCATTGTTCAGGGCGGAGTCATAGTCCCACGGGGCCCATATGCAGCACATCGTCGGCACCGTCCCGGTAGCAGAAGGTACTGCTTTTGAAGGTATCCCAGTTTTCGACCCATTCCGAAATGAGGTAATAATCCGCAAAGCTCTGCACATCAATTTTGAGCTGATGATGTTCCAATCTTTATCGGATGCGTACAGCACATCTTCAAATTCATCCAGCGCCGTTTCAAAGCCGGACCAGGCTTTCAGGGTGGCAGAGTCCTGCTCGTCCAAGTCATCGGCGGCGGAATCCTTTAAAGTAAAGTGGGTGCCGCTCTGGTTGCCGGTAAACCAGTACTCTTCACCATTATAATAAATGTTGTCCGCTTCAGCCAGGATGCCATCCTCCTGCTCCAGTTCCACGCGGTTGGTGCCCACCTGCACTTTTTCGCACAGCAGGTAGCAGCCCTGATAGCTGCCATCGATCCACACATCCACCCAGCGGCCATCCGGAGCCCATTCGCTCATGGCGGTGGCAAGGTCATACACTGCCTTGTTGCGCATCATGGAAGTATCCTGCCGGTTGGCGATCAGCAGCCAGGTTTTGGCTTTATCCATGCCCAATACCTTGGCTTTGCTGCTGAGCTTGAACTGGTAGGGACGCTTGTCCAGCGTCCAGGTGGTGTTGCCGCGGCCCTTGAACTCAACATCGGTATCGGTCAGGTCGCTCCCGCCTGCCTGGCTGATCGTCACGCTGTTGCCCTTGTATTTGACATCCTTGGAGCCAGCCTGGATTTCATCCAGGGTCACACCGTTCAGGGTAAAGGATACGCTGGGCAGCTGGGATTTGTACAGTTCCACCCGCGCCGCTTTGCCATCCGTAAAGGTCAGGTTCAGGGTTTCGATGTTGGTAAAATCGCCGCTGACAGTGGTTCCGTCCACAGTCAGTCCCTCTGCATCCGCGGCGGCCAGCTCGGCACCAGTTTCAATCGTAAGAGCTGCCATGTCCGTATTGACGGGCAAGAAGAGGCGGTACGCTTCATCAATAAACTGTGCCGTGCAGTCTGCTGCCGTAACGGTCAGTGATGCTGCGGTTTCCCCCGTTGCCACTTCCTGCGCATCAGCCTGCTGATACACCGGTGCTTCTTCTGCTTCGGTCACATCCTGTGCTTCGTCTGCCCATTCTGTGGGTCGGGCTGGGCTGCGGTTTCCGGCGTGGCCTGTTCCGCCATTGCCGGGAGTGCCGCCCGCAGGCAAAGCCGCTGCCAGCAGCAGCGCTGTCATTTGTTTCAACAATCCGTTTTACCCCTTTCCGCTTTCCGCATCCAAGTGTTTTTTTCTTGCATTAACCGTATCAGTTTACCACATCCATCCCAAACAGGCAAGTAATCGCAGGCAAAATAACGTTCTGGCAATAAACCCGGCACAAACTCAAAATTTGTGCCGGGTGCCATTTTGATTTTATTAAGGTATATCTGAAAACAAAGGAAATAGCGGATATTTCGCAAACACAAGCAGGATTTAAGGCATAGAGCCGCAGGAATCCTTTGTGGCTTCAAGGCTTTTAACGCAAAATCCGGCTGCGTTTGTAGAAACAGACGATATTTTCGACTTTTCTGATACACCCCAGTTTTACTTTGTTTCTTTTTCCACTGCCGGTTCAAAGCGGTACAGCTGGGCGCTGTAGGGGGCAAGTGTCAGCTTTACGCTGCCGGTGGTTGTTTTGCTGCGCAGGGCTTTGGGGCGGGCGGTCCTGCCGCCAAAGCACTTCAATCGCTGTTCAGCAGCGGGGATCTTGCCCTTGCCGGGCAGGGTGAGCTCATAGTCTTTCAGCTCGGTATCACCAAAATTGAACGCCGCAAACACGGTGGCTTCCTGCCCTTTGCGCAGGATGGCGCAGGCATCCAGTTCCGGGTGGTCGCAGTCCAGCCACAGGAAATGGTCCGGGTTGTATTCTCCGCTCCAGAACGCATCATATTTCCGGTACAGTTCGTTCAGGGTGCGGCGGTAGTTGGCGAAGGCCTCGTGGATGGGGTAATCCAGCAGCAGCCAGTCCTGCTCGCGGCTTTCATCGTATTCCCGCAGCTGGCCAAACTCGTTGCCCATAAAGTCCAGCATCTTGCCGGGGTGAATTGCCATTTACAGATAGAGCGCACGCCCCTGGGGGAACTTATCCTCATACTCGCCGTACATCTTTTGCAGGATGGTCGCCTTGCCATGAACATTTTCATCATGGCTGAACGGCAGGATGTAATGCTCCCGCCAGAAATACATCATCGAGAAAGTCAGCTTGCCCAGGTTGGATTTGCGTTCTTCCGGTGTTTTTTTGAAGTAGTCCAGCGTATCGTTCATCCAGCCAAGGTCCCACTTGTAGTCAAAGCCCAGGCCGCCGTATTCCACGGGGGCGGTCACTTTTTCAAAGTTGGTGGAGTCCTCGGCAATCAGCATGGCGGTGGGGTGGCGCTGCTGCAACCCCTGGTTCATATTCTTCAAGAATTCCAGGGTAGAGCCGTTCACACCGCGGGCGGGGTCGCCCTGCCAGTAGATCAGGCGGCTGACGGCATCCATGCGCAGGCCGTCTGCGTGGAAGGTGCGCAGCCAGTAATCAGCAGCCGACTGCAAAAAGCAGCGGATTTCGCCGCGGGAGTGCATGAAATTGCAGCTGCCCATTCGCTCTCCCCCACCGCTGCGGCGGGGTATTCGTACAAAGCGGTGCCGTCAAAGTGTTTCAGGCCGTATTCATCCACAGCGAAGTGGACCGGCACAAAGTCAAAGATCACGCCAATGTCCGCCGCGTGGCAGGCATCGATCAGGGTACACAGCTCGTCCGGCGTGCCGTAACGGCTGGTGGGGGCAAAAAAGCCGGTGGTCTGGTAGCCCCAGCTGCCGTCAAAGGGTATTCGCTCAGCGGCATCAGCTCCAGGTGGGTGTAGCCGTTTTCTTTCAGGTAGGCGGGCAACTGTTTGGCCAGTTCAGAATAAGTATAGGGGGTGCCATCCTCCTTGCAGCGCCAGCTGCCTGCCTGTGCTTCGTAAATGTTCAGCGGAGCATCAAAGTTCTTGCTGCGCTTTGCCATCCAGGCGGAATCCGTCCACTGGCAGGTGGGTGCGCCCCACACAATGCTGCGGCCATCGGGGCGCAGTGTCATGGCCGTACCGTAAGGGTCGCAGTGGTCCACCACACTGCCGTCTGCGCCACACACACGGTATTGGTAGCAGGTGCCGCGCGTTACCCCGGCAGCGTCTGCCTCCCAGCAGCCGGAATAGCTGCGGTGCATCTGCCATTCTGCCCAGCTGCCATCGCTCAGGCCGCTGGTGATAACCTTTACATCCCGTGCAGACGGTGCCCACACAGCAAAGTGGGTCCCGCCCTCATAGGGGTGCGCACCAAAAAAGGTATCCGCGTCAAACTCCTGCCGGTATAAAACCCTGAATATTCATAAAGCATATTCCTTCCTTATATAGTAGCATAATAATGCAGCACCGGCAGCCGCCGGGCCGTGCAGTGGGCATCTATTGTTTCTTTCAAATTATGTTCTACAAAATTATACCATGCCTTGCGGCATGGTACAATTAACAGTTGTTCGACTTTGTGTTCAAAAACTCTGCATCAGATATGCAGCACCATCTTGGCCACGTTGAAGTAGATCAACAGCGTGGTGGTATCCACGATGGTAGGTGATCAGGGCGAAGCCATGACCGCCGGGTCGATCTTGAACTTTTCCGCAATCACCGGCAGCAATACGCCGATCAACTGGGAAAGCAGCACGGTAAAGATCAGGGTGACGCAGACGACCAGCGCCACCGGAGCCGCGATGCGGTCCAGCAGCAGCATTTTGAAAAGTTGCACACGGCCAGCGTCACACCGCACATCAGGGCCACGCGGCATTCACGCCAGATAATACGCGGCAGATCGTGGGGTAATATCGCCCACCGCCATGCTGCGGATGATGGTGGAGGTACTCTGGCTGCCCGCGTTGCCGCCCGCATCGGTCAGCATAGGGATATAGGCAGTCAGCACAGTAACGGCGGCCAGCGCGCTTTCATACCCGCGGATCACCAGGCTGGAGAAGGTTGCGCTGAGCATCAGGAACAGCAGCCAGGGGATACGGCTTTGTAAACATCCCGCATGGACTGCTTGAAATATGGCTTATCGCTGGGGTCATAGCGTTCATCTTCGCGATGTCTTCGCTGGCCTCATCCTGCAAAATACTGATAGCGTCATCAACCGTCAGGATACCAACCAGGCGGTTCTCTTTATCCACCACCGGCAAAGCCAGGTAGCCGTACTTTCAATCAGCTGGGCGGCATCCTCACGGTCAGTGCTGGTTACAACGCTGACCACATTGGGGTTCATCAGCTCTTCAACCGGGCGCTGCTCGTTCTTTTCCAGCACCAGGGCACGCAGGCTGACCACGCCAACCAGGGTACGGTCCTTGCGGGTAACGTAACAGTTGTTGATGGTTTCCTTATCAATGCCGTTCTGGCGGATAGCATCCATGGCGCTGCGCACGGTCCAATCGGGGGCAAGCTCCATGAACTCGGTCGTCATAACGCCGCCGGCGGAATCTTCCGGGTATTTGAGCAGTTCGTTGATCATCTTGCGGGTGTCCGGCTCTGCCTGGGCCAGGATACGCTTGACCACGCTGGCAGGCATTTCCTCCACAAGGTCGGTGGCATCGTCCACGCACAGCTCCTCCACCACGCTCTTCAGCTCGCGGTCAGTCAGGCCGCGGATCAGCGCTTCCTGCGTTTCGGGGCTAAGCTCCGCAAACACATCGGCCGCCAGGTCCTTGGGACACAGACGGAACAGCACCGGCATTTTTTCTTCGGTCAGGTCCTCAAACACGGCGGCAAGATCCGGCGCGTTCATGGTAGACATGACATCACGCAGGCTCTGGTACTTTTTGGCATCGTCAAGGCTGGCCAGCATCTGGCGCAGCACAGCAATGGTGTTGTTTGCCATAAAAAATCCTCCCTGTGCAGCCGTTGTTTCAACGCAGACGCACAAGGAGGGTGAAATCTTTCAAAATGAAGCAAGCGTGCCGTGCGCTAAAAATGTGCGCACAAACAGCAAGTGGCTCCGCATAGAGCCACCGCCTGCACCTCTGCACCGAAACAACGGTTGCCATTATATTCAGTTTTACATCGGTTCACAGGACTACCGGGAATCTCCATGCTTAACCACCTGCCTTTTGTGTTGGATTTTTATCATCATGGTTCCATGTTTTGCTGCAAAAGCGCTATGAAACCATTTAAACTTTACCATTCCACCGCGGGTTAGTCAACCCTTTTTGTGTGTTCTATATAAAAAAATAATATCCGTGGGCTGGTAATTTCTGCCGCAGGAATTTTGGGGCAACATAGCACAAAAAAGCCCCCGCACCCAATCGGATGCAGGGCTTGCTTTGGCCAGCTCAGCAATTTTCAGCGCAGGCAAAAACTTCAACTTCCGTGTCAAAGCCATTGACCAGGTTAATGCTGTAAGCGATCTGAGCCATACGTTCCAGAATTTTTTTCATAACTGATATACTCCTCTCGGCACGGCAGCTTTCCCGGCTGCGGTGCAGGTGCCGCCCTCTATTGCAGCACCGTCAAGTTTTCTTTCTTGACGGCTCTATCATATCAGTTATGCACAAATAATTTGTTATCTATTTGTGAATTATGCTGTAAATTCGAGACATTTTCCGGTTTTACAGGTTTCACGGCCCAGTTTTCACCGCTTTTTTGTGTATTTTCACCTCGCTGCACACGCCCGCTGCACATCATTTTTGAATGCAGCAATTAAAAAGGGGCTGCCCCTGCACGGTTCCCCGTGCAAAGGTAGCCCCAGTAAAAGCTGTTTTGGTTGATTATGCCATCAGTTCCTTTACGGTTGCAGCGATCTTTTCATCCTTGCAGTCTGCAAAGAAATGCTCGGCAAAATGTTCCCCGGCAAAAGCGCCCTTGACCAGATCGCGATCCAGATCTTTCAGGATATCGCACAGGTCACGGAACGCCACGGAACGCACGCCGTCCAGGATCTTCTTGTTGCGCTGTTCGGGCACAACGCGCTCCTTCGGGTAGCCCTGACCATGGCCAAAGCCGAACAGTTTTCAAACACATATTCCAGGTTCAGCTCGCCGCCCCAGCCAAAGCCTTTGGCAAACGGCAGGGCAACAGCATTGCCATCGTTCACATGAGCAAAGGTATAGGCATCCACGGGATCTTCCACATGGCCGCAGATCACGCCGGGGAAGCTGTTCAGCGCCAGCATGGCACCCTCGCCGGTGCCGCAGCCGGTGATAACATAATCCGCTGCGCCGGCGTTCAGCAGCACCGCTGCCAGAATGCCGTTCTGCACATAGGTCAGCTGGGCGGCATCATCGGCTGCGTACATACCATAGTTGACAACCTCATGGCCCATCGGCTCCACAACCTTGCGCAGGGTGGCTTCGATCAGGGCGTTCTTGGCGGCCTGGCTGTTTTCATTGATCAGTGCAATTTTCATGGCTTGATTTCTCCTTTTTATTGTATCCTTGAAGGGAGCAGGGTCGTCTGCAGTGGCAATCCCATTTATTACATTACAAGTTCGCGAAAATATTTGGTATTCACCGTCTGATCCGCTTCGGCCAATTTGGCAATGCAGCCATCCAGTGTTTTGGCAATATCGTCCAGCGTATGCCATCTGGCGGCTTCGGGCTTGACGTACTGCTCCAGATATGGGGCAACCTCAGTATGGGAACAAGCGCCTTCGATTAGATAGGTGCCGTCCCTGGCTGGCTGGGTCTGCGGGGCATAATCCTCCGTGCTGGCCAGCATCACCAGTTGGAAATCACCTTGCGGCCGCGGCCGCCCACCAGCAGCCGCACCCAACTGGGGCACAGGGCGTTTGATGGGCTGCCTGCTGCAATACCTTGACCGCCTTTTCCAGCGTCATATACTGCACATCGTATTCATCCAATTTATTGATGATCTGGGCTGCTGCCACAGCATCCCCTGCAAAGCCGACCAGCACGTTGCGGTTCAGCTTGCGCACTTTGGGCAGTGCATCCGTCAGCACCTTGATTTTGCCGTCTGTGATTGGTTCTTCCACCATGCGGCCATCGCTGACCATGGCACAGAACGCCGTACCACATACTGCAAGAATTGCGCTCATGTTATCGTTCCTTCCTGTTCCGCCGGGTTGTCGGCGGTGTATCTATCTGTATCTTACCATAGTTTTGCCCCAATGGGAAGAGCCGCGCATCAAAAGCCCAAAGCCAAAAGCGGCACAAGCCCAAAGCCTGTGCCGCCTGTATTTCTCAAATCTGCCGGATTACTTGTTCACCTTCATCATGTCATCGCCGGGGTTGACATTGCCGGAAGCAACCACATCCACGCTGGCAAAATCATCGGTGTTGGTAACAACGGTGATAACCACCGCCGGGTGGCCCGCTGCCTTGATCTTATTCAGGTCCATCGTCAGCAGCAGCTGGCCCTTGGTGACCTTGCTGCCCAGCTTGACCTTGGATTCAAAGCCGTCGCCTTTCATTTCCACGGTATCTACGCCCACATGGATCAGCACTTCCACGCCGCCGGGGGTGGTAATGCCAAAGGCATGCAGGGTGGGTGATCTCGCCGTCACTGGGGGCACCTTGCCCTCCGAAGGGTCAATACCGCAGCCCTGGCCCAGAATGCCCTGTGCAAACACCTCGTCCGGGATATCTTCCATCTTGACAAAAGCACCAGCTGCATCCGCTGCCAGCACAACCGGGAAGGACGGTGCGGCATCCTTCTTTTTGAACATATCAAACAGTCCCATATGAAAATCTCCTTCTGCTCATGGCCCGCTACGCAGGGCGCAGCAAAGCCGGATTTATGCCTTAATTTATCACGGCGCAGCCGCACGCACAGCGCGCACAGCCTGCCATGTGATATCTGCCATTTCATCTACCGTTTCAGGCTTACCGTTTTGCAGCCACAGGTCAATATTGCCAAAGCACCCCTGAACGGCAAATGCCACCATATAGCGCTGCAGCTGGGTTTCTTTCTCCCGCGGGCGCAGGTAGCCAAGACAACTTTCTTCAATCACGCCTTTCAGCCGGTGCACAAATGCAGTATCCCCATTTGTGCCCAGCAATACACTGCAAATACCATCGTTTTCGTCCAGATAACTGAACAGCGCCCTCAAAGCTTCCGGGGTGGAATCTTCTTCCAGCCGCGGCAGGATATCATCCATCAAAAGCTCCAGCGTGTGGATTTGCTCCCGCTCCACATGGTCCATCAGGTCATAAATATCGGTATAATGGAAATAGAAAGTTCCCCGGCTGACGTTAGCCAGTTCGGTCAGCTCCCGCACGGTGATTTCCCGCACCGGTTTTTGCATCAGCAGCGTGATCAATGCATCGGACAAGCGCTTGCGGGTCAGCCGCACGCTGCGGTTCTCCTCACCCTTGCTGTTCATAAGCGTATGTTCCCTTTCCGTCAGGCACCCGCACCGTGCATTCCTGCGCTGGCCGGGCAACTGTTTGGTTAATATCTTAATAGTAAAGCCGCACGGCCTTTTGTCAAGGAAAACTGCACTTTTGTATAGATTTGCACCCAAAGAGGATTATGTTTTTGTGCGCAGTATACGATTTTGCTGCTTTTTGCGGTTTGCGGCGCTGTGCCCACGGATTTGTGCTATAATCACAGCAGAATCAAAACCAATCAGGAGATGGATATCGTGACTGTTGACCGCCAAAAGGTTCTGGATGCTTTTGCCGCCTATATCAGACCCTATGATGCGCAGGATCCCAAAGTAAGCCTGAAAATCCACCACACTTACCGTGTGGCCGCCCTATGTGAGCAGATTGGCCGCAGCATTGCGCTGGAGGGCACTGCGCTGGATCTGGCCTGGCTATGCGGCATGCTGCACGATGTCGGCCGCTTTGAACAGCTGCGCCGTTTTGGCACCTTTGATGACAGCAAGAGCATTGACCACGCCCGCGCCGGGGTACAGGTATTGTTCGAGCAGGGGCATATCCGGGATTACCTAGACGATGATTCCGAGGATGCCATGCTGCGTACCGCCGTGGAATGGCACAGCGCCTACCGTCTGCCGGACGGCCTGGACGAGCGCACCGTAATGTACTGCAACATCCTGCGCGATGCCGATAAAATTGACATCCTGCGGGTCAATGTGGAAACCCGCTGGAGGATATTTATAATGTAACCACAGCAGAACTGCTGGCCTCCCTGTTACCCTGCCGTGCAGCAGGCTTTTATGAGCACCACGCCGTACTGCGCAGCATAAAGCAGCACCAGCGGACCACGCGGTGGGGCATTCCTCTGGTTTATGAACTGGTTTACCCCGAAAGCCGCTGCATCGTGGCAGACCAGGGCTGGCTGTGGAAGCTGATGGACTTTAAGACACACAATCCCGAAACCGCCACTGCCTTTGCCCTGATGCGGGAACACATGCACCAATGGCTGGCAGAGAACACCTGAACCCTTAGGCAACACCGCACAATTCCCGCCTTGCGGCTTAAGCACCGCTCCGGCAGCTGCGGCGCGGGGTGCCGCTCAAAATATCAGGGTTATTCATACACAAAAAACGCCGCCGGGCGGGCATGAAAGCAGTTCTTGCGGCCCGGCGGCGGTTTTGTTTTGGCGTATTACTTTTCTTTGTGGGGATATGCACCTCTGGGATGGCCACGTTTTCGTAGTGGATGTTTCTTTCTCCCCGGTATCCTGTTGAGCGGCCTGCTCATGTGCTACCTTGCCGGTATGTACTTCCGGTACGGCAACATCTTCATTGCCAACATGATAAACCGGTTCCTTTTTCTTGCTCCATTTCCAAAACATACAGATGTTTCCTCCAAGTCATCTCTTGATGCTTTTTCATGCCGTGCACTGCTTTGCACAGCGTGGTTCAAATAAAGTTGATAAAAAATGTGGTAACAAGGCTGTTGATAAAATCCGCAAACAAACTGCCGACCAGGGGGATCAGCAGGTATGCCTTAACTGAGGGTGCATATTTTTCGCACAGGGCCTGCATATTGGCCATGGCGTTGGGGGTTGCGCCCATGCCAAAGCCGCACACGCCGGAAGATATCACCGCAGCGTCATAATCACGGCCCATCACGCGGAACACAATAAAGTAGGCAAACACAAACATCAGCAGCGTCTGGCCAGCCAGCAGGATCAGCAGCGGCAGGGCCAGTTCGGCCAGCTGCCACAATTTCAGGGTAATCATGGCGATACCCAGAAACAGCGAAAGGCTGATACCGCCGATATCGTTGATCTCGCCCATATAGATGGTGATTTTTCCGGTATACTCGCCGATATTGCGCATACAGGCGGCCGCAATCATGGCACCGATATAAATTGGGAAGGTCATGCCGGTCAGCGAGAGCAGCTTGGAAACAACGGTTCCAATGCCGATGGCGATGATCAGCTGGAACACCGCGGAAGGATACATGCTGGCGTGGCGTTCGTGCTTGATTTCTTCTTCCACCAGCAGGCTGTCGTCCTCCTGCACCACGGTATCCAGCAGCTTGTGCTTTTCAATCAGGCGGCGGCCAATGGGTCCGCCGATCATGCTGCCTGCAATCAGGCCATAGGTTGCCGCAGCGGTGCACAGCGTGGTTGCACCGGAAATGCCAAAGTCCTCCAGCACAGGGCCAAAAGCGCCCGCTGTGCCGTGGCCGCCAACCATCGAAATTGAACCGGTGCAAAGGCCCACCAGCGGGCTGATCCGCATCACGTTGGACAGCCCCACCGCCAAAAAGTTCTGGGCCAGAATCAGCGCAATAACCAGGCTCAGAAACACCAGCATGGATTTGCCGCCGCTTTTGAGCACCTTCAGGTTTGCCTGGAAGCCGACCGAGGTAAAAAGAATACCATGCAGACTTCTTTCAGGATATCATCAAATGTAAACTCCACAATGCCGGTCACATAGCACACGCAGGTGAACACGGCAACAGCACGCCGCCCACAACGGGCGCAGGGATGCAGAACTTTTCCAGCAGGCTGCATTTTTACGCAAAACTTTCCCAACATCAGTACCACGACCGCAATGGCAAGGGTCTGGTACATATCCAGCTCTATGATCATGCTGCGTCCTCCCCTGCTGCCATGCCGTTCTCCTGATAATACGCCGCCGCACCGGCGTGGACCGGCACCCAATTTTATCCGCGGGGCCCAGCTCCAAGGGGGCAAGCTCTGCCTGCAGGGTATCCACCCGTCATACAGCGTCTTGGTCAATGCTTTTACGGTGTTTTCCGAAAGTTCATCACTTGCCAGCAGCACGGCCTTGACCCCAATGGTCGGCACATCCTGGTCCTGGCCATTGTAGCTGCCCGCCGGGATCACGCCCTGGCTGTACGCCGGATAAGCGGCCAGCAGACGGGCCGCTGCGCTGCCATCCACCGGCAGCAAGGCAATGCCGCAGCTGTTGGCCAGTTCTTCAATCATCGCGGTCTTTACGCCGGACGTACAGAACAGCGCGTCGATCTCACCGCTTTGCAGCTGCTTGGCCGCATCGGTGTAGTTCAGGTTGACCTCCTTGACCAGCTTTTCGTCCAGGCCATAAGCCGCCAGAATCTGTTTGGCGTTCTGCTCCGTGCCGGATTCTTCCTCGCCAATGCTGACGGTCTTGCCTTGCAGCTCCTCCACGGTGTTGATGCCGGAATCTGCCCGCACAACAATATGGCATTCTTCCTGATACAGTACCGCCACGGTGCTGAAGTTATTTTCTACCTCAGATTCCGCAAAAGCGCCGGTTTGGTTGTAAGCATCCTGGGCCATATCCGCCTGTACCACCGCCATCTGCAGGTACCCGCTGGACAACAGCCGCAGGCTTGCCGCCGAACCGGCGGTTTCACGCACTTCCAACTTCCGACCGCCGTTCTGGGCCTGCAGGGCGGCGTAATCCTCACCAAATACCTGGTACACGCCGCCGGTGCCGGCCACACCCAAACGGATGGTTTTGTCGCTGCACGCAGCCAACAGCAGCACCATCATCAGTGCCGCCGCAAGCGCAAGGGCGATTCTTTTTTTCTTCTTCATCGCTTTCCTCCCCTTATATGGTGCCCCTGTCAGTAACTTCGAAGCGCTAAAATTATTGTACCACTTTTCCCCTTACAGAGCGCACATTGTGCGCCCTATGTTCTCTACAGGATAAAGTGTCGTTTTAACGCCTTAAGCCTGCTGTCGGACCACCGAATCTACAATCATGTGCCGCACAACACACGCTTACTTCTTTTGTTTTGCCAGCCATTCCACAGCTGACAGGGCTGCAACATTGCCCTGCCCCGCCGCCTTGATGTACTGGTACGGCTTCCCCGCCAGATCGCCGCAGGCAAAGCAGCCCGACAGGTTGGTTGCCATGTTGGCATCCACCCTTACATGTGCCCCCTCCACGGCAAGCCCCGGCACCAACTTGTCCGGTGCAACAGCATCCCGCAATACAAACACACCATCCACCGCATAGGTATTCTGCTCCGTCTGCACGCCTTCGGCATGGGTCTGGCCCAAAATGGCAATGGGACGCTCATTAATGACCTGCACATGGTCGTTCACAGCAACCTCGTGGGGCACAACAGGGAAATACAGCAGCCTGCCCGCAGTTTCTGCCAAAAAGTTCGCTTCCCGGCAGGATTCTGCGTTGTATCCCAAGACTGCAACGGTTTTTCCGGGGTAAAAATGCGCATCGCAGGTTGCACAGTAGCTCACACCGCGGCCTAGCAGCTCATCCTCTTTCGGGAACGGTTTGCCCATCACCACACCGCCCGCCAGGATCACGCTGGATGCTTCCAACATGGCATCCGGCGTCTGGATGCCAAAATAGCCGCCCATGGCATACACCGCCGTGACCTGCTTCTCTGTGATTGGGATTTCCAGCACATCCAGGTGCTTTTTTAACGCCTGGGCCAGCTGGACACCATCAATATCCGGCAAACCGGGGTAGTTCTGGATTTTATGGGCCTTGGTCAGCTTGCTGCTCAGCTCTCGGCTACCAAACAGCAGCACTGTTTTGCCACGTACCTTTGCCGTAATGGCCGCCGAAACGCCCGCCGGGCCGGTGCCGACAATTGCAATATCCGCACGCTCCATCGTTCCTCACCTCTCTGTTCTGCCCTATGCAGGGCACAATTCTATTTATAATTATTGTAAATTATACCACCGATAAGCCGCCTGCGTCAATTTATGGGGGAATTTAACAGAGGGAGATAGAACTTTCTCCATACTATGTATAGAAATGCACAACTGGACTAAAAAGCAGAGAGCCATCCCCGTAAGAGGATAACTCTCTGCTATTTTTGTAAAGCCTTTTCTGCAAGTTTGGTGTCAATGTGGTGTCAAATCAGCCAAACCGGGTTGATAAAAGGCGTGGAATCAATGCTTTTTAGTCGATGGGCTTCATCGTGGGGATGTTTTCCGAAATCAACTTACAATGCTTCGTAACGCTTCACAAAGCACTTTTTGTCTGTGTACCCGGTATTCACAATTCTTCGTAATTCGCCGTCATTCTCGTGTTTTTGCTGTCAATTTGCTGTCCTTGGAAGAATTTTGCTGTCAGACGAAACGCTCGGTAAGAGCCCTTCTTTGATGATTCAAAAAATATCCAGTGTTGCAGCCAGACGCTCAAAAGATTCCTGTTTTTTCTCCTCGGTCGCTTCAGCATAAATATCCATGGTTGTCTGGATGTCCTTATGCCCCATGACCGATTGGATGACCTTCAGGTTGGTCTCTTTCTCGCAAAGCCTCGTGCAGAACGTGTGCCGCAGGTGATGTGCCGAAAAGTCCGGCAGCAGAATGGCTTCCCGGTGCTGCTTCTTTGCTCCCACTTCTTCACCCGCATTGTAGTCTGCAATAATGCGCTTGATGGCACGGTTCACAGACTGCGGATTCGGAACATTGCCGAAGCGATTGCAGAAGATGAAACCAGACATTCCATCAATTTCCACATTTGACCAGCCGGATTCTTTCTGTTCCTCATGCAGCATTTCAAAAGCATCTTTTACTGTGTCCAGCATTGGAATCGTCCGAATGCCAGCATCCGTTTTAGGCGTTGAGATATGCAGGACAGAGTTACGGCTTTCGCCCACCGGATAGTAGACCAAACTGTGATTGATGCTGATGGTGCGGTGGTCGTAGTCCAAATCATCCCAGCGCAATCCAAGAGCTTCTCCGATTCGACAACCCGTTCCCAGTAGCACCGCAAACAGCGGCCACCAGTGGCAGTAAACCGGATGGTTGGCGATATGCTCCATGAAAGCCCGCTGTTGCGGAATCGTGAGAGCATGACGGACACCCGTGGTCTGCTTGGTGCTTTTCTTCACCTCTGCCATTACACCGTCAGTCGGATTTTTGCGGACAATCTCATCCCGGACCGCAAGCTGGAACATGGGGTGCAGCAATGTATGAATGCTTTCCAAGGTGTTCGTCTGCAAGCCTTGCTTGTCCAGCAGATAATTGTAGAACTGAAGCACATCGGGAATACTTGATCTCCGCAATTTTCTTTTTGCCAAAGGTATCGCGGATAAAGCGGTCATACATATAAAGATAGTTGCTTTGGGTCGTTTGTCTGAGATTGGTTTTCAGGCTCATGTAGCGGTCAAACACAAAGTTTACAGTTGCTTTGCCTGAAACGTAAATGTCCAGACCATCCATCTGGTCTTTGGTGAGCTGAGCCTCCTTTTCTCGAAGAGTTACAAGGTCGTTTGTATAGATGTACTTGCGCCTTCCCAGTGGGTCTGTGTAAGAGTACGCATACCGTTTGTCGGAACTGCGCTGCATCTCGTCTTTTCGCAGGGTACGTCTCCGCAGGTCTTTTCGTGTCGTTACCATATCAGTCCTCCTTCCTAAAAGAAGAAGGGCATGATCCTTTATTCAGGATCGGACAAAACTTTGTCCAGCCCCTGCAGGACAACTTCTGTTACCGTCAGTTGATGTTGTTCGGCATAAGTGCAAATACGTTCATACAGGGCATCTTCCACCCGAATGCTCAAGGTTTTCTTTTTTGCATTTTCGGATTTTGGCCGTCCCATCTTTGCCATAGCTGCTCTCATACCTCCACAGCACCAGTATACTTTCCGCATGACAGAAAATCAAGCTATAAAAAGCCCTTCTTGAAAATTTTTACGAAAAATCGAAAATTCACACTCTGCTCATTGACATTTTGTCCTTGATTTGCTATTATAATGGCAACAACTCCCCCAGGCCTCTGCGCATAGCGTATGCACACTTGGGGGCGTTTTGCTTATAAAGGAGATCTTTCATAGCAGACAAGGACTTCAAAACGATAGACGAACAAATCGAGATTCTTCGTTCACGCGGCCTTACTATCAAGGATGAAGCCAAAGCAAAGGATTTTCTGCTGCGGAACAATTATTACCGTGTCAGCGGCTATTCTCTGACACTCCGCAAGAACGATGTTTTTGCAAAGTCTGCCACATTTCAAAATATAGAAGATGCTGGCACGGGCGCAAATTATTTAAGGCATGCTTTACACCCCCGTTTCTTTCATTATATCAGAATATCAGAAGCGGGGGTGATTTTGTGGTTTTTGACAGGCTGAGGAAGGCTCCGGCGCTTTTGGCACCGGAGCCTTCCTTGAGTCTTACTTTGCAAGTACAACGGAAATTTTGATCTCCTTTTCCGCCTCGCTCAGGTCGAACGCGCCACCGTCCGCGACGCTCACACGTAGCTCATACAGTGTGCCGTCGGCCAGGGTATCCACGCCAGTCCCAGCTTCATCCGTGATCGTCCACAGCTCTTTGCTGACCTCCGCCAGCTTTCCGTCTGCACCGTAGGCATAGAGCTTCAAATCAGCGACGCTTCCGGAAAGATTGTTCATCCGGAACGAGACCGTCGTGTTGGGATGAACATTTTCGACCGTCACAGTATTGCGCCAGCTCGCGACCGTACCCTCGCCGCCGGCCTGCTCAAACTGTTCCTGTGTCAGTACGTTCCGCGCGGCCTTATCGAGATTGACCTCTCGGTACGGCATTTCGGGCAGATAGACGAAGCGATCTTGTAATCTGAGCAGCTCCAGATAGCCCGTCGGGCAGTAGAGCGCGTTGCCGCTGTTTCCGGCATACATACCGATAGCCATGTTATTGTAGCCATATTTGTTGGAGACGTCCATGGTGAATACCGTCTCGCCGGTGGCAAAGTCCAGAATGAGGTACTGCCACATGCCGCTTTCCAGATCCTGCACATAGCCGTAAATATAGCCGGTTGCTGTGGAGAACTTCATAATCGATGTGTCGCTCAAGTCATTGCGGCACCAGACGCTTTTCATCTCATAGCCGGAATCGGTTTTGATGGTATCGACACGTTCGACGCCGGGCGCGATCATGCAGTTGCCCTTCGTCAGCCAGTTCATGTCATAGATGTTGGCGTAGCTCTGGATGGAAGAGTCACTGTTGGGATTGGCAAGGCCTGCGCTGCCTGCGCCGAACCAGTTGCACACGATAGTACTGACGGTGCCCTCACTGTCGTCATAGACGATGGCAGAGTTTTCAATCGCCACCTGATAGCCCTCGGGCAGATCATCCAGCACCGGCATGCTTGCAACGATCTCACCGGTCTTCATATCGAGCGCCAGCAGCTTGACTGGATCCGCGTTGTCGGTGAACATCACAAGATCCGGCGTCAGCGACGGGGAGCAGCCGCCGCCCCAGGCAAGACCGCCGCCGGTGGTCTTGTCGTTTTCGCCGCTGACCTTCGCGCCGACGCTCTCATACGGTGTGCACCAGACAGCCTCGACACCGTTATTGGCACGCAGCAGATAGCAGTTCTGGTTTGTCAGGATGACCGCGCCGTCCTTGGAGGCGGCAATCCCGTTTTCCGCGCCCTCGCCGAGCGCCAGTCCGTAGACGAAGACGGCCTTCGAAAGGTCGGCCTGCTCTCCGTTCAGGATTGCCTTGATCGCCGAGTGGGCGATGTAGCCGAGCACGCCCTGCTGCTCACGCTCGGGATAGATGCGGAAGCCGCCGGTTGCAAACCAGAGGTTTCCATCGTAGTCAAAAACCACGGACAGAAGATTCTGCGTCAGCTCCTTGCCGAGCGCGGCCTCGGCTGCCGCCTTGATGTCAATGTCCAGTACCTTTTCAAATTCAGGCAGGACGTTTCCTGCTTCATCGGTTGCCCGCAGCATCAGCACATGGTTGTTGCTGGTGGGGCAGACGATGCGGTTTTCCGAGTCCAGGAACGTATAGGAGCTCTGGATGACGTAACCGCCGCCGTCATGCTGCTTTGGAGAGAAATAGCCCAGCGTCGTGGTTTCCTCCGCGTTCAGATCGCGGATGGCGATGCCGCCGAGCAGAGGAACGACTGCGTGGCCGTAGCTGTCAAAGTAAATGGCAGGCGAAGCGTTCGCGTTGGTTTTTTCATAGGAAACATTGATCTCCGGATAGATGCCAAGCGGCAGGACTTCATCCGTAGAGTCGGTATTGTAGCCGTCGTGGTGAATGTTGGCGTCGCTCTTTGCCATGTAGGGGTTCTCATCTACCTGCTTGGGGTGCAGGGCTTTCACGGGCAGTGCCGTAGAGGTGGGTTCCTCCGCCGCGGGCTGTACCGCAGCAGGCTGTGCGGGAGCTGCCGAAGCGGCGCTGCTGTCCGCAGGGAGCTGCGTTCCGCCGCAGGCAGCCATGGAAAGGCACAGGGCAGCTGTCAGGGACAGGCTTAACGCAGAATGGATGATATTTCTCTTTTTCATAAACCGTTCTCCTTGTTGTGTTCGTTGCGGTCAGACCGGAGCGGCGCTTTCTTGTCCAGCCAGCTGCAAAAGCCCTGCCGTAAAGCGTCTTCGGTCACCGGCTCGAGCAGAAAGTAGTCTGCACGCAGCCGGAAGGCGTGGAGCGAAAAATTCAGGTCACTGCACCAGATGATGCGCGTTTGGGGACAAAGTGTGCGCAGATGCTCTACCGCGTTCAAGCCATCGACACCCGGCAGGGCGATCAAGGCATTGGTCAGCGGCTCGTTGTGTGCGGCTTCAAAAAAGCTTTCCTGATCGCGGTAACAATCCATTTGGGGAAACAAACAATGCTCGGCGCAGAACCGTAGGAGCTGCTCTGCTAAAAAGGCTTCCTGCGCCATGCTGTTTGTCAGCACGGCGATTCGATGCACAACACCCCTCCTTTCCTTCTGCCGTCGTTGGGGGTTTTTCTGTCTTCAGTATACGGGCAGGCGCAGCTTTTTCAAGGCATTTGGCACGAAAGCCCGGTTTCCGGCACGAAATCCCGGTTTCTGCTGCGACAGAACCGGGCAACTGTGCTATAATCAGGATGAAAGATTTTATAAAGGAGGTTGGAAGCTGTTTGTAAGCAGCTTTCCGGTATAGCATGAGAATTGCAATTGTCGATGACCTCGATGCGGAGCGCGCGCAACTGAAGGAGCGCCTGGTGCGGCAGCTGCGCGCGCGCGGCACAGAGGCGGAGCTTCTGGAATTTGACAGCGGAGAGGCTTTTCTGGCGGCAGAAAACGAGCAGCGTTTTTCCGCCGCATTTCTGGACATTTACATGGAAGGCTTAAGCGGCATGGAGGCGGCAAAGGAGCTGCGAAAAACCGATGCAGACTGCCTTCTGGTTTTTACCACGACCTCGACAGACCATGCGCTCGAGGGCTTTCAGGTGCGGGCGCTTCATTATCTGGTCAAGCCCTTTTCCGAAGCCGAGCTTTCTGCCCTGCTGGATGAGATGTTCTCAAAGCTTCCGCGCCCCGAGCCGATTCTGACGGTGAAGGTCGATGGCAGTGACATCCGTTTGTGCTACCGGGATATCGTTTCCGCCGAGCATTTTGCCCACATGATCAGCATCCGCACCACCGCCGGCAAAACGCTTGCCACGCGCCAGAGCTTCAAGGCGTTCACAGAGCCGCTCAAAAAAGACCCTCGGTTTTTCGTCTGCGGTCGCGGTGCAATCGTCAATATGGAGAACGCTGCCGATTTTCAGGATGCCGCCTTTTGTATGACGGACGGCAGCCGCATCTATGTCAGTCAGGAGCTTTTAAAGGCAGCCCGGCAGGCATTTATGGAGTTTCTATTGCAAAGGGGGCGTGTGGGTTGAAGGACCTCCTGCGCCCGATTTTGGAGCTCACCGTGGTCTTTCCGGGTCTGCTGCTCGCGTATTTTCCGGTGCGCTCTTATTTGAAGCAGCCGCCCGCAAGGCTTGCGGCATGGGCAGTGCCGCTGCTGCTCGGGCTTTGCCTTGGCGGCGGACTGCTTTGCTATTGTTTCAACAGCCCGACTGCGCTCCCCCTGCTGGTTATCACACTTGCGGCGAGCCTTCTGTATGTCAAAACATTGCAGACCTCTCTCTGGAAGTCCGGAACGATTGCGCTGGCGGTCTGCGCGGTGTTCGCCTGCCTGAACAGCTTATCCCGCGCCATCGGCACGGCGATCACACTGCGGCAGCAGCTGCCGCCGGATAAGCCGTGGTTCTGTTTTGCTGCCTGCATTTTTTATAATGCGGTCTGCTGGCTGATCACTGCCGCAGCGTATTATCCCGCCACCCACGCAGTGCGCATGATGGTGGAGGATGATAACTTTGCGCAGACATGGTATGCGTTCTGGGTGCTGCCGCTTGTGTTCATTCTGCTGAACCTTTTCATGATCCCGCGTTACCCGACGACGCTTCAGACCGGGCGGGTCTTGCAGGTCCACATCGTTATGAGCATCGCGCTTTTGTTTTTGATGCTCTTCTTTAACGCGATCTTCCTTCTTATGGCGATCAGCATCAACCGGAACGCGAGATTGCAGCAGGAGAACCAGTTTCTTTCCATGCAGCAGCAGCGCTACGAAAGCCTGAAAGCCGCCATCGAGGAAGCCCGGCAGGCACGGCACGATATGCGCCACCAGATGAATCAGCTCTCCGCGCTGGCTGAAGCGGGAGATTTGGACGGTCTGAAGGCTTATCTTGCAAAAACCGTCTCCCGCATCCCGGAGCTGGATATGAGCTTTTGCGAAAACCGGGCGGCGGACAGTGTTGTAGGCTATTACTGTGCCCTTGCAAAGCGTGAGGGGGTTCCCTTCTGTGCCAAGCTGGATCTGCCGCAGACGCTTCCCGTGGACGAGATCGATATGTGTCTGGTGCTTTCGAATCTTCTGGAAAACGCATTCGAAGCCAGCCTTCGCACCGCTCCCGCCCGGCGGAAGATCGAGGTCACCGCGTATGTCCATGCCGCGCGGCTCGTGCTGATCGAAGCGGAAAACGCCTTTGACGGGGAGATCAACGAAAATAGCGGAGTTTTCCGCTCGTCCAAGCGCAAGGGAAACGGCATCGGAATCCAGTCCGTCCGCCATATCGCAGAAAAATCTGGTGGAGTAAGTACAGTCACCTATCAGGACGGGCTGTTCTGCGCAAAGGTCATGCTCTGCGGGTAGTTATGCCCTGCCTTTCCAAAACGGCACGGCCACAGATTTCAGCAGTCTCGCTTCCGGTAAGCCCTGAACAAATCGAATTGCCGTATTTGCAAGGATGTTAGATTTTACCACGACTTGATTCGGTGAGCAACAAGGCAATATCAGTGTTTTTTCCGAAATGCTCTTAATATCCTCCAAACATGAAAAACACCCCTGCCAATCCATGTGTCATCGCACATTTCATTGGCAGGGGTGCTTGTGTTTATTGTAGGCTGCTTTCCGTTTTACTGATGCAAATTATCAAATTTGGTGGCAAGTTGGTGGTAAATCCACATTGTTCCAGCATCACATATCATGATTTTTAACGGACATAAGCCAATTTTTTTCATTTTACTGCTCAATCGGCTTCATCGTGGGGATTCTAAGTTGGTATCCTTAGATGTCTCTATAAGGTTATAAAACCCTTACTTTATAGGATGTTCTACTTAGTCATTTGGTGTAACCCTCAATAGCTCTTGCAAAACTCTCAACAAAGTTGGTGTAAAAGTGGTGTAGTGGCTGGTGTAGTAAAATCAAATGGCAATACCGAGATTACCACTCAACCGCACACCCGCATCAGCTTTTGCCTGCTGGGTTACTTCCGCGTAAATCTGCATCGTAGTTTTAATGTCCGCGTGTCCCATAAGCTCCTGAATCAGCTTAATATTCGTTTCTACTTCACACAAACGAGTGCAGTATGTATGGCGCAGATTGTGGCAAGAGAACGGGGGCAGGAGCTGAACTTCACGCTTTTCCTTTTCGGCAAGGTCAAGTTCACGCTCATTGTAATCACGGATAATCCGTGCAATCGCCCGATTTACAGCCTGAGGATTCTGAACGCTTCCAAAACGATTTAAGAAAACGAAATTATTCAGTTCCTCAATTTGGTATTGGCAGGTCATTCCCAATTCGTCTTGATGTGCCTTTTCTTGCAGCAGCACATCTCGAACTTCATTAATCAGAGGAAGCGTGCGTTCTCCTGCTTTAGTTTTAGGCTTTGAGAGCGTAAAATAGCATTTTCCCGCTTGGTCTTGATGATAAACCAAATTGTGCCGGATAGTAATGGTACCGTTTTCAAAATCAACATCTTCCCAGCACAAGCCGATTGCTTCTGAAATACGACAGCCCGTTCCCAGTAAGAAAACAAAAAGCGGAAGCCAGTGCAGATATTTTGGGGTGTGTTTAATGAACGAAAGAAACGCCTGTTCCTGCGGCAGTGTCAATGCGTGTCTCTTGGGCGTCTCATAATGATACGCAGCCTTAATTGACGCATATACACCATCTGTCGGATTTCCACGGATGTATTCATCATCCACAGCAACAGCAAATACCTGATGGAGAACGTTGTTGATGGTGTCCAGCGTATTGACCGCCATTTTCTTGTTGCGCAGAATATCACTGTAAAAGTGGCGAATGTCAGATTTACGGACATCCTTGATTTTCATGTTCCCAATCGCATCACGAATAAAGCGATTGTACATGTACACATAGTTGGTGAGCGTATGTTCGCGGATTCCGATTTTATCCTTACGCCAAAGTGCAAACATATCGTTTACAGTGACATTGCTTTCAACAGCACGGATTCCATCGGTAAGGTCGTGCCGAATTTTATCCTCTTTTTCGCGCAGCCCCTCCAAAGTTGCATCATAGATTGTATGGCGCTTCCCATTTTTGGCAGTCCAGCGGAACATATAAAGTCCATCATTTTTGCGCTGTACCTCACCATCTTTAAGGACACGACCACGAGAATCTTTTCTTCTAGCAATAGACATAGTAATTACTCCTTTTTGAAAAAAGGAGCCTTACACAATGAAGTATACCACTCTGTAAGGCTCCTGTCCATTACGAATTTTGCTTAGATTGAATATGCTTTGTCCGTGTATTTGTCAAGTTCACGGCGCTTAATCAGCCGCTTTGCTCCATTCCACAGCACGAACTGGCAGTTTTCGTCATTGGACATTGCACGTAGCTTGGTAATTCCGATACCAGAATAGGCAGCGGCTTCCTCCAGTGTCAGATTGCTCTTTTCCCAAATAGGGACTTCGTTTACATTACGCATATTATACGCACCTCCGTTGTTGTGCAAGGCGTTTCGGTTCCTACCTTGTGGCTTCCCAGTACCCCGCTGCGGAGGTGGTGTCAATAAGACCGTGGAATATCGCAGCATTTGGCGAGAATATGCCGCGAAAGCTATTGATACCATCTCCGCAACGGAGTAAACTGGGACACAAGGTCAGGTCACTCCGTCACCGCTTAAAATCAGTTTGAAACCTTTACGTCCTCGAACGAAACGTCCGTTTCGACCCACTTTTCAAGACCCTTGCTGTTTGCTTGGGTAAAAGTGTACTTTTGACCGCCAGTTCCGTTTGAGGTAGTAGTGTAAGAAATGCCGTCATACCGATACAGGTCATCTTCAAGGCGCTTAACTGCGCTTGCGAGGGAGCGAGGATTTCCAAGACCGTGACCAATATCAGGCGTATTTTCTGCCACACGGCTAAGGTCGCTCATACGGCCACTCCATGTACCATTGCCGCTTGCAACAGCCTCTTTAATTGCAGATGCAACCTCGCTGCGCTCGTACTGCCCACGGCGGAATTTTTCATCGACTTCTTCCGCGTCACCAACCATAGACCAGATACAATTATCTGCGTCAAAGGCCAGTACAAATTCCTGCTGACGGCAACGGCGGCCCGATACATACAGGCGAGCCGTATCGGCATCGTGGGTATCTTTATCCAGAACCATCATCGTGTCAAGTGCGCCCTGAACAGCAACGCCGCCATAGATACGATTAAACGGATTCTTGTCATCACTCGTTTTACGGGTATGGTGGATTACCAGCAGGGAAATCGAATACTTGGTAGCCACCTGCTTGAGAGTGCGGAACATCTCATAATCCTGTGCAAACTGATTCGAGTCTTTCGTCTGCGTACCGAGAACCATTCCGAGCGTGTCAAGAACAACCAACTTAATAGTTGGATGTTCAGCAAGCGTCTTTTCCAGCATTTCGACCAAGCCATTATCCATAGTCGGAACTTCGGTCAGGTACATAAAGCCCTCGGGAACATCTTCGCCCCTATTTACCTTTTTGATACGCTCTTTCAACTCCGCATCGCCATCTTCCAAGTCGAGATACAACACGTCCGATTGGGTAGTTCCCAAGCCCAAAAATGTCTCACCTTTTGAAACCGAGAGGCAAAGTTCAAGGGAAAACCAAGACTTGCCGGATTTCGGCGGGCTTGCCATTAACGACAAGCCCGTAGGCAGGATACAGTTCACGATAAAGGGAACCGGCTCAAAATGCTGCAACATCAAGTCCTTGGCCGAACGGATTTGAAGCCCTTGGATTTCCGTCTCCGTAGCAGTTTTCGAGGCAGTCCAGACTGGCGTTTTCTCAACCAGTTTTTTGACCTCGTCAAACGCATTATCGCCAAAGCGCTTAAAATAATCGGTGATGTCGGCGTGTTCTGGCATATCCTCCCAAATTTCCGAGAGGTCGATAATTTTGACAGACGCAGCCACTGTAGAAATCAGGGCGGCTTCTTCCTGTGCAAAATCCTTGCCGATTTTATCATTGTCCTGATAGATAATGACGTGCTTCCCAGCAAAATATTTGGCAGCAGGAACAGGGAATTTTCCGGGGCCCGCACCGTTGGGAGCGCTTACTGCAAGCATTCCGTGGTTGCTAATAGTAGTCGCGTCTTTTTCGCCCTCTGCCACATAGACCGTCTTTCCCTCCGGCGTGTTTGCCAGATTTGGCAGGTTGAACAGCAGCAGTTCGCCTTTTGGCTGCTTGTAAATGACCTGCCCGTTCTGGCTCTCAATTTCCCAGTGGATTTTCTTGCTTCCATCCGGCTTATGAGAGACAACTTTCGTTCCGATGTAGCTGCCAAGTTCGTTATAATAGCGGTACTTGATTGCTTCGGGGGTATATTTCCCCTTGGCGGAGGGATATTCAAGTCCGAGCTTATCAAATGTAGCGCGGATTTTTCCCCCACAAGCAAGGCAGTACCCGGCAGGACGACCATCATCACCATCCCAGAATTTGAAGCTGGGATGCTTGTCATCATGCAGAACGCACCGTCCCATGTAGTAGTTCTCGTATTTCTTGGAGTTCTTGATGTACTGTGCCAATTCGGCGGCTGTATTTACAATCATTTTTCTGGTCCTTTCTCGGTATCGGTATCGTCCTCGGCATTGAACAAATCGGCAAGGCACTCATTGAACAGCTTCCTGCTGCAATGTACAATGTTGAGTCGGTATCCACGGCTGCGGTATGTACGGATAATTTCGTCCGCTTGCGGGCTGTCGGCGCTGCCAATCGAGCGCAAAACAATCACCGTTGCGTACTTGATGGCCTTGGTCTTGTCATGCACGCTGGGTACGGTGTACTCGCTCGTGATGACCTCCACGCTACCATCTGCGTCCCGATGCTCACTGCACCGGGAACCAAAACCTGTAAGTTTCATGGTCAACCTCGTGCGCCCACGTCTGGGCGGCTTCCATATTTTTTTATATCCCTAGGTGATGACTCTATGATACCTTACAAACTGGATTTCTAAACTTTGCACCCGTGGGTAAAATAAAAAGAGACCCGACCAGCGCATTTTACGCCAGTCGGGTCTCGGTTATTAAATATGTACTTTTAATCGCTATCGTGATTCTTTTTGTAGTTGTCTACTTGTTTCATAATCTCGTCATAAGCCTCATCAATCGGCTGCGGTGGGAATCCGTTTTTGTTGAGCAAAATCGCAACATCCGTATAAAGCTCATCCTTGACATCTTGGCGGTTCGTCCAATCTGTGTATTTGCTCTTATTAGCAACCAGCTTTTTGATTTCCTTGGCAAGATAGATATATTTATCCTCGGAAAGTTGCTCTTTAAACTGGTGCTTTTCAGCAACGGAAATCAGAATGTCGTAGAACGCCTTTTCGTCATAGGTGATGCCCAATTCCTGATAGGAGTTCTGCTCGGTTTTGAGGTCGCTAAAAATCTTTTGCAATTCAGCACTCAACCCGTCAACCACATCATCTACAACTGCCTGCGTTTTGCCTAGGTCATTCCGGGCATTGTAACGGTCAACAACTTTCTTTAGCCGTTGCGAGAAAACCGTTGCCTTGATATTGTTCGTGTCCGAGAACATCTTGATTGCCTGTCGCAGCAATTTCAGCAGCGCTTGGAACCTTGTGTTCGGGTAAGGAATATCGCTCAATTTCTTCAAGAACTCGTCTGTCAGAATGTCCTCGGAACCATCTGTAGAAGCGCCCTCAAAACCAAATGTGTTTTCAGAATAAGTAGAGCGGATAGCCTTATCCACATATTCGGCCACTTTACGATTCATTAGGGTTGCGTCAGGCGTTCCCGTCTTTGTCATTTTATAAATGACGGAACGGACACACATATAATAATGTAGGGTGTCTATCTCATTCTGTGTCAAATCCGGGTGGCCGATACAAACGTCATATGCCTTTTTCGCGCGGCGGGAATATCCCATAAATTCAGCTTTCCGGCGTTCATCCTGCATAACATATTCAACGCCGGACTGGATGATATTAAGTCGTGCAACCGGGGAAATGTTCGGGTTGAGGAAAATAGAGAAATCAAACGAGTGCATTATATCGGCCAGAAGTTTCATGTGGTCTTTGAAAATGCGCAGGGAGGTATCCACACCATTGATAGGCTGCTGGTCGCCGTCATACATTTTCATGGCGGCGGCAATCGCATTTTCAAGACCGATATAGTCAACAACCAAACCGCGCTGCTTGCCTTTGTACACGCGGTTTACGCGGCTTATCGTCTGAATCAGATTATGCAGTTCCACGGGCTTGTCCAGATACATCGTATCAAGACTGGGGACATCAAAGCCCGTAATCCACATATCAACGACAATGGCAATTTTAAAGTTGCTCTGTACATCTTTAAAAGCCTTGGCATAATTCTTGCGGTCATTATTGTTGCCGAGAATTTCATCCAGTTCTTTAGGGTCGTCCTTGTCGTTTGTACAGACTAGCTTGAGCTTTTCGATTTCCATGCTTTCATGGTCAAGCTGCTGCCCGTCATATTCGGGCGCACATTTGCGTTTTACGAACCATTCCGGGCGCAGCGCCTTAATCCGTTTATAGACATCATAGGCAATCTGACGGTCATAGCAAACGAACATTGCCTTGCCGCAGACCGTGGAGGCTTCCTCACAGCGCTTTTCGTAGTGCCATATAAAGTGATTTACAACCACATCAAGGCGGCTGGGGCTTCCGATAATCTGCTTGAGGCGGGACATTTCCCGTTTGGATTTTTCAATTTGAAATTCGTTTGCGCCGTCCTTTAGCTGTTGATTATAATATTCATCACAGATTTTCAGGATGGCGTCATCCACACGGACTTCACGGGGGCCGGGCAGACGGGCAATCTGGACAGTAGCACCATCAGCCAAGGACTGCCGCATCGTGTATTTTGAAACTACACTTCCAAAAACGCGCAGAGTCGCGTCAATCGGCGTACCAGTAAAGCCAACATAGGTAGCGTTCGGGAAAGAATCGCGCAGATACTTGGCAAAGCCATAAGACTTTTTCGTTTGGCCGTTGACCGTCTTATAGTGGGCCTCCGTATTGGTCTGGGTGCGGTGCGCTTCATCCGAGATACAGACAATGTTGCTTCGAGGGCTTAAAAGCTGGATGCCCTCGGAGAATTTCTGTATCGTCATCAGGAAAATGCCGCCACTCTGGATATTGAACAGCTTTTTCCGCAGCATTTCCCGGCTGGTAATGCAGAGGGTATTATCATCGACCAGATAGCCTTTTGCATTTTCAAAGGTCGTGGAGAGCTGTTCGTCCAAATCGTTGCGGTCTGTAAGCAGGATGACAGTCGGCTTGTTCATCTCTACCGAAGTTGTAATCCGGCGCGTAAGGAACAGCATTGTATAAGACTTACCACAGCCCGTAGCGCCCCAATAGGTGCCGCCTTTTCCGCTACCATCCCTATGAGCTTTCAGGATGCTGGCAAACAGTTCTTCCGTGCCGTAGTATTGATAATATTTCGGCAGGATAACCAGATTCGTGCTGCTGTTATCGGGGAAATAAATGTAGTCATGGAGTACACGCAGCAGCGTAGCCGGGGCAAACAATCCGGCAATCAGCGTATGCGTTAGAACAATTCCCTGTGCATCAGCGGCATAATCTTTCCCATCCGTAGATTTCCAGACAAAATAGAACTCATAATCACTGAACAGGGAACCATATTTTGTATTAGCGCCATCACTGATAACATTGATAAAGTCGAACCGCATGAGGTCGGGAATATCCTTGCAGTAGCGCACATGGGTCTGTGCATATGCGTCCGCAATGGAAACATCTTCGTCAGCAGGATTCTTTAATTCAAAGACCGATACAGGGATACCATTGATAAAAAGCACAATATCAGGAATGCGTTTTTTATATCCGTCCACCTCAAACTGGTTTACGACACGGAAGATATTATTACAGCAATGCCCATCTTCCATATCAAAAAACTCAATAAAAAGCGATGTTCCATCGTCACGATGCAGCGTATAGCCACGCATAAGGCGCGTATATGCCGTTTTCATGTTGTTATAAAGTGACTGGTGTTCGCCGCCAACAACATACCCGGCAATACGGTCAAGCTCGTCCGGACTGAAACTGCCATAGCGAGCCGCAAGATACTGCTGCAAATCATCTTTGAGCAATATCTCGTCATTCTTTCGATGGATGTCATAGCCGCCAGTATACTGCCAGCCCTGATTCTGCAACAATTCCAGAACAGCTTTTTCATAATCGCATTCGTGATATTTGCAGGAAATCATGATTTTGCACCCTCTTTTAGCGCTCCGGCAATAAGTATCGGACTGATTCTGTTCTGAATTTCCGTTAGCTTTTGCGCACTCAAATCTTGTTGCCGTTGAGCATGAAATAAATTTATGATGCTCTGCTGTTGTTTAAGGGGAACAACCGGTATTTGATAACGCCCAAAGTCATCCCATGATATTGCTTCTCTTGCACTTCCCCAAGAATTATATCTGGCGTAGCGGTCAAACTCATTTCTCCGTAAGAAAAGATACATATATTCCGGGAGAATTGTGTTTTGGCAATCACCTTTAACTCGAAACACCGTTGTTATTGATGAAACCAGAATTGTTCCTTGCCCCTCATTAAAGGCCAGAGATATTTTATCTCCTCTACGGGATGTATCAGCAACATAAGCAAACTCTTTGGGCTGAACAACTTTATAATTTGATAGAGATACACCGTTCATATCGGCCTTTGTAGATATAAATTCTTTTCTGGTCGTGATTCCTTTTAAATTGTCGAGTGTAAATTCATCATCAGAATTTCTTCGGTCTATTTCCTCAATAAAAGCGCTAATAGGCATTTTATGGGAACTTTGTAAAGCATTCTCTACGAAAGAACTGCAAACCCTTTGCATTTGAGTAGAAGTTTGAATGTTCACTTTTAATTCGTTTAGGATTGCATGATAAATCGAAACATACTTTTGTTGAACGGCCAATGGAGGAACTTCGATTTCTAGTTCACAAAAATCCTCCCAGTCGAAAGTTTCGCGTGCCGACCCCCATGAATTAAATCTAGCCAATCTATCAAACTCTGTTCTATTGAAGAATAAGCCCAAATATTCTGGTAACAAATTCTGACTTTTAATTGCAAATGTTGTATATATTGATGAAATCAGATACTCGTCTTTGCTATCATTAAATGCTATCGCTATTTTATCTCCGCGTCGTGATGTATCTGCAACATAGGCAAATGTTTGCGGAGGGACAATTTTATAATTATTTAAAGAGACCCCGTAAAGGTCTGCTTTTGTTGCAGTAAATACCTTTTTGACAGATATTCCGCGAACACAGTCAATGCCTAACTGGGTATTCTTGTTACGCTTGTCAATCTGTGTAATAAGATTGCCTAATTTTTCTTTACTCAATGGCATATCCTATCTCCTTAAAGGCACTTACAAGCTCTGCTTGAACCTGCTTACCTTGCACAAGCAAATCTCGCATCTCAATTTGGATTTTTCTCATTTCTGCCGTATAGTCTAATTCTGTATCATGGTCAATAAATTTAATATATTTCGATGGAGCCAGATTAAACGACTTTCTTTCAATTTCCTCGTTTGTGGCAGAATAGCAAAACTCTGGCACATTATGATATAGCTTATCTTTCTCAGGCGATTGCCAAGCAAAAACCGTGTTCGCTATCCGTTCCTTATCCGCTTCAGTCAGCAAGGTATAACCATCATCATTGTTACCACCGTCACCCAAAGTTCGGGCATCAATAAATAAGATTTCATTTTCACGGTTTCGCAACATGATTTCTGTGCCGTTGCGCCGGACTTTCTTAGCTTTTTTATGATTGCCGCATAGCCAGAGCGTCACAGAAATATCTGTCGCATAGAACATATCGCGCGGAAGCACGATAATTGCCTCAACCTTATTATCCTGAATCAGCTTCTTGCGAATTTCATATTCCGCCTCGCCCTCAACGCCAGCATTTAAAGCACCATTTGCCAACAGAAATGCAGCCGTACCGTCATAGGACAAATGGGAAAGCATATGCAGAATCCATGCGTAGTTTGCATTGCCAACAGGCGGCGTTGCATAGCCTTTCCAGCGGTCATCTTCTGTCAACTGCTTTTCTGTGCGCCATGCTTTTAGATTGAACGGCGGATTTGCCAGAATATAATCTGCCAACAGCTTCGGATGTAGGTCATGCAGGAATGAGTCAGCATTTTCTTCTCCCAAATTGCAACTCAATCCACGGATTGCCAGATTCATACGAGCCAGACGGTAAGATTTCTGGCTGTTTTCCTGCCCGTAAATCGTGATTTCCTTGCGGTTTCCCTGATGAGCATCCACGAATTTTGCGGACTGGACAAACATACCGCCGGAGCCACAGCAGGGGTCGTATACAGAACCCTGATACGGTTGGATAATCCGGGTCATCAAATCGACAATATTACCCGGCGTGTAAAATTCACCTTTCTCCGACTTTGCCGCAATACAGAATTTCCGCAAGAAATATTCATACACACGGCCAATCACGTCATCGGTCTGTGTAAGGGAATACTGCATCTTATTGATTTCATCCAACAGGGAAGAAAACTTCGATGGCTCAATATGCAGGTCTGCATAATAGCCAATCGGCAACGCGCCTTTTAAGGCGGGATTGTTCTTCTCCATATTGGTATAAGCAGTATCTATGACCTGATAAATGTCGTTCTGCTTGGAATGTGCGTTTATGTACGGCCAGCGTTCTTTCTCTCCCAAATAGAAAACATTATCACGGGAATAGAATTTCGGATTATCAACGAAAATCTTGGTATCCTCGTTTTCCAGCAGCTTTTCACGCTGGACTTGGAACTTGTCATAAGCAAAGCGCAGAAACAGCAACCCCAGCACAACATTCACATAATCAGTGGCCGCCACGCTGCCGCGCAGCTTGTTACAAGCCGCCCAAAGGCTTGCCTCCAAAGGGACTTGTTTCTTCTCTTTTTTAGCCATTATCAATCTTCTCCTGATTCTTCTACTTCATCTGCTGGCATATCCCACCACTTCATCCGCAGTTTGGGATAGCTGCTAACTGGTTTATCTTCAATTTCGTCTGCGGTCAATTCCAATTCAGATTGCAGCCTGTCCCATGCCTTACCATAGAAATCCTTTGCCACATTATCATTTGTAGCCCGTGGCGACTCGTAAGGCGCATAGTTTTGGAGTGGGCTTGCCAGTGCCCATAGAATACTTTCAATGCTGATTTCAAAATTTTCTGGTGACACAAGCCGCTCAATCGTACCATAGGCGTTGCCGGATGATAGCATGCAAATATCCATACAGAAATAGCATTTATTCGTCGCGTTGTATATACTGCGGGCCACACGATTATAGCGTCTGGCATATACGTCAACAATTGTTCCATATAGGATACGGCCACGGAATAACTCCCACGAGACGTTCTTTCTTAGTCCGTCTTGCAATTTCTCTTTGAGATTACATTCAAGCGATTCCACTTCCTGCACATAATCTACACGCGGCACATTATAATAGACCCGCGCAAATGCAAGAAGTAACTCTTTAAAAGGCACAATATTTAAAAGTGCAGGTATAAAAATTGCGTTGTCAGGCTCGTGCATTACATCCCTTGACCAGTTATCAAAAGTCGGCTTCTGCTTTTGCGGCTCCACTTTATACGGGCGCAATCCGTGACAGCGCGTTATATACTGATTCCACAACACCGGGTATGCTGTCTGCATTCTCTGGCGTACATTATCGGGAACTGCTCGGTTTGCTCCATCCTCTGCAACAAAAACGTCCTTTCCTCTATCCTTTAGCAAACTGAAATTGTAATCTTTATTGCAGGTGCTTAATGTGTTGTCATAGGCCTGTCGCAATATTCTGTCAAGAAGTTTGCGTACATAAATAGAATCCGCAAGAATCTCCGTATTTGGGAAATAAGTTGAAGCTACACGCTTGGCCGTATTATCACTGTCAATGTCAATCAGCACACGCTCCGGCTTGACCTGCATATGCTGCACAAAGTAGTCAAAACCCTCGCGCTCTTTTTTATCTCCCGTACACAGAATCATCTCCATCAGAGAAATGTTCTCCACGTTAATGCACAGGCAGTATTTTTTCCCATGAAAGAATTTTTGGGTATATAGGGCAATCGTTCTGGCCCCGTGCCAGTGCCGATTCAAATATTTTTGCTCAATGGCATCGTTCACATACTTCGTCAGGGAAGAAGTGCTAAGTCCCGTTTCCTGTACAGTTCTTCCCGTATAGCCGTATTGCAATGCGTATGCAGCTACTGCGTCCAAGAAACGTTTTGTATAGCGCAGTTGACTGTCAATCTCCGGGGTCTCCGCAAAGAAGCGTTTGCCGCAAGCCTTGCATTTATAGCGCTGGCGGAAAAGCACAATTTCCCGTATTCTGTCTTTGAATTTTATGTAGTTTCCAAAAACATCGTACTTGCCGTCCTTGATGTCTTTGATTTTCTTTGGAGGCTTCTGTTCATCATACCCCAATTCGTCTGTTGGGTTTCCTGCGCTATCCAACAACGTAGTTTGGCATTTAGGGCATTTTGATGGCAAGTTTATCGGCTCAATCCAAGGGTAACCCTTATATGCCGGATAACGGTCATCCGGGCAAATCTCCCGATACCCTTTTAGCGCAATGCCCTCCAGCTTCATAATTCTTTCTCCTGTGTCGAATATAAAATATAATTAAATATATTATACATAATTTTTGAATAGCTGTCACTATTCCAGTGAAATAAATTAAACCTGCACTTTCAATTTTGTGCGCTTAATATCAAATCTGGGGCCGCTGGGGATTATACCAAAAGTGCTTGCATATTGCTGCGATATAGGTATAGTTATAAGTATCAAATCAATCGAACCCCAGAGGTGATATAAATGCAGATTTATGGGTACTGCCGGATTTCTACTCCGACACAAAATATAGACCGACAAATCCGAAACATTAAGGCAGCATTTCCAGACGCGCACATCGTGCAGGAAGTTTATACGGGTACTAAGTATCAAGGCCGCAAGGAACTGGACAAACTGCTGCGCATCGTGCAACCGGGGGATACTATCGTGTTTGACAGCGTTTCCCGTATGAGCCGCAGCGCAGACGAGGGTTGCCAACTGTATGAAGAACTATTTGCCCGAAATATTCAACTACGCTTTTTAAAAGAGCCGCACATCAACACGGAAACCTACCGGGAAACCATACAGCGGCAAATCCATGCCCAGTTCGAGACGGGGAACGTTGCAACCGATAGTTTCGTTTCTGCGGTTATCGAGGCTTTAAATCAGTACACGGTTGCTCTGGCAAAGGAACAAATCAAGCTGGCATTTGTACAGGCGCAAAAAGAGGTCGATGACCTGCACCAGCGCACGCGAGAGGGGATGTTGACCGCCAAGCTCAACGGAAAGCAAATCGGGCAAGTGGCCGGACGCAAGTTATCCGTGAAGAAAGCCGTCCCGTCCAAGGAACAAATACAAAAATACAGCAAAGATTTTGACGGTTCTCTTTCCGATGCTGAGTGCATTAAGCTGATTGGAATTGCACGAAACACCTATTACAAATATAAAAAAGAGCTTCGAGAAAGTAGCACATCTTAAACGACAAGAACTGCATCACATTCGCTTTGTGGATGTGATGCAGTTCTTTGTTTTATTATCAGGGAACCATTGCCGTATTGTGGGAACCGTTGGTATCGTTATAACCGTTGTTACCATTGCTACCGTTGTAATTGTTGTTGCTTTTGGTGCCAGGAACAACCACCGTACACCAACTACAACTATAACATTCTAAATGAAGCCCACAACCGGGATAGCAGGTATCCGGCTCAAACGGGCAAGAATAAAAATCATAACACATAACGCAACTCCTTTAAAAGTGTACATATAAAATAACGGTCTACTCTCACTCGACCATAATCGCTGTTGTTTTGTTTATTCGGAAACAACCATTTTTTCCATGCAATCGCCGCAAATGATGTTTATTGTTTTTGTGGCTCTGCAACTGTTACCGCACTTGGGGCAAATGTATTTACGGGTGCTGGTTGGCTTTTTTGTTCTGCCGCTTGTTCCTGCGGCTCCTTTGGGTAGCGTGCCTAAAATATCAAGTAGGTTTACCCCCTCAACCATTTGGAGGTCTTGCCAGCCCTGTTGCTCTATAAAGTCCAGCAGCTCTAAATTGGGGCTTGTGATTGTCCACCCATATTTAGGGTGTTTTTCGATTTCCAGACCGTGAGCCTCGGCCATTGCTTTAAAACGTTTGTTGTGGTATGTATTTCCAGAACCGCTTGTATCTTTAATTGGTAACGGATTGCCGTTTTCATCCTTTTCTGTGTTACCGTAGCCAACAGCACAGGCAAGATGTGCCATTTCATGCAGGAGGGTACTGCAAGTTTGCTCTATAGGGCGGTTTAGTGTTGCACTGCTAATATTGATTTCGTAGCGGCGCTCATTTCCCGCTTGCCAAACTTTCCCGCAGGTGAAATGTCCGTAGGCTCCAACTGTCTTTTTGAGGCTGATAACCACCTCTGGCAACTGTCCGTTATAAAAATGCTCGTTAAGCAAACGAAACATCTTTTCGAGTTGGGCGGCTACACGGCTGGTTTTGACGGTTTGTTTACGCATTGTTGTACTTTCCTTTCGTTCTTAAAAGTTTACTTTTAATCCCCGCCCGAAGCGGTTTGCAGGTTTGGCCCCTGCCGGCGAAAAGAAAAAGTAAGCCCCCATCCCGGTGTCAACAGAACGTGGAATATCGCAGCACTCCCCGCAAAAGTGCGAGAATATGCCGCGAAAGTCTGTTGACTTAGGGCTGGGGGCTTATATACTTTTTTGAGCAGCAGGGCCACGCTTCCCGTCCCGCCGCAGCGGCGTTTTCTTCTTTTAAGAACTTCCGTACCAACATTTACAACGGAAGCAACGGTTATAACGATGGCAATGGTTATAATGGTTGCGATGATTGTAGCGATACCAACGGTAATAATTTTACAAATGGAACAAAGAACACAATCCTCGTGTTCTAAATAATACGTTTCGTATATATTGACTTTGTAAAATACATATTGTATAATATAGTCAGATGATACATTCTGTTTCAGATTGGAGATATTTTTATGAATCGTTTCTTTGTTTCTGATAGTGAGAGTGATACGCTTATCGCTATCGCAACAAAATTGTACGGGCTGAAAATTGGTGAGCTTATCAATATTGCGCTCAAAAACGAATTTTTGCCTGTGACGGAACCGTTCCGCACGGAGGCGGCTTTCATTCTCCAGTGCAATGCAAAAGGCACGCTGGACGCATGGGAAATCAAGCAATCCATGTCTCGCGGCATCAGAGCGCTGGGAACACGCCCTGTTTACGATTCAGAACGGCTACAGGGAATCTTTGCCCGTTACCATTTGCACGAGAAGCGCGACAACTGCTCTATCGCAAACGATGAGGCTTTGTGGGAGTCGGCTGTCGAAGTCTACGAGGCATTGGGAACGCCTGTTCCCAACGATTGCAGCAAACTGGATGGCGCACGCTTGGTCGATGACATTTTTGCCGATTGGGATGTCCTTTGGTTTGAAAAGGCTGTATACGATGTGCTGGCAACGCTCGCATATCGTTGTGAGCCGGATGTTCCGTTTAATTGGTTTGATGGAATCACTTTCCTCTCTGGCATTGAACGCGATGCACTGGGTCAGTGGAGCCGTATTCCAAAGCGTAAAAAATAAGACCTGACACGCCTTGGCAATAGTAAGGCGTACAGGTCGCGGCAAGGGCGGTGCTGATGCTCTGCGCGAAAGTGCGGAACTTGGCACCGCCAATCTTATGGGGCAGGGACGGCGGGAAGCCGTCCCGGTGGGGGCCGCAGCCCCCACTGACGGCAAGCAGGTCTTGTCGGCAGCGGGGAGTCCAGAGGGGTCACGCCCCTTTGGCAAGGTAAGCCCGCAAGGGCGGTGGGAGTTTCCGGGGAAACTGCCATACCTTGTATGGCACATCAGTCCGCGACTAAATGCGCTGCTTTGCTGTGCAGGGCATTTCAAGGCGTGGACGGAGGGGACATGAACCCCGTAAAGGAAAGTGAGATTACAATGGCAAGTGTAGAGAAGTTTTCAGCGGGCGCAGTCCGCAATCAACTGCGGCACAATCGCCGCGAAATCGAACATTCCGGCAATCCTGACATTGACCCGTCTCGGCAGGGGCAGGACTATGTTCTGTCCCCCGATAGGGGCATGACCGAGTATGACTATTATTTGCAACGCAAATCAGAACTGTACTGCTATAACCGCGATGACGTAAAGGTTATGGCAGGCTGGGTTGTAACGGCCCCGCAGGATTTAGACCCTGCCCGCTACGATGACTTTTTCTGTGCAACATATGATTTCTTAGAAAATCGTTATGGCGAGGAAAATGTCGTGCAAGCCATCGTGCATGATGACGAGGGCGGCCAACCACATTTGCATTTCTGCTTTATCCCAGTGGAGGAAGATTTAAAGCACGAGCAGGGCTATAAAATTTGCGCGAATGATGTTCTTGACCGCCGTGAACTGCGCAATTTTCATCCCGATTTGCAGAAGTATCTTAATGAACATGGTCTGGAAGATGCCCGTGTTATGACAGGTGTAACGAAGCGGCAGGGCGGCAACCGCACTGTCGCGCAGCTTAAAGCAGAACGTGAGCAGGAGTATCAGCAGGAAGTGGAACGCCCTGCGCTGTATTTCGGTGAATCGTCCGGGCCGGAACTCCACTTTTGAGGTACAACCATGAATCAGGCTGTAATGCTTATCAACTGCTATCTGTACGGCGCAACGGCAGTCATGCTCCTTGTGCTGCTACTGATAGTATATTTGCGCGGACAGGTGAACCATTTTCCAAATCCGTTTGCAAAAAAGAATCTTGTGTATCGGCATCCCGTGCAAGCAAAAGGGATTCTGTTCGGTAAGAAATTTGGTCTGTTGGCCTACTCCCCCGAACAGGACGAAGGGCATATTCTCGTGCTGGGGCCGTCTGGCACAGGTAAGACAAGTGCTCTGCTGATTCCAACATTGCGTAGTTGGCAGGGTACGGCGCTGGTGGTGGATATTTCCGGCGATATTTCAGCGAATGTCAACACGCCCAACAAAATTGTATTTGACCCGACAGCGGAAAGTTGCATCCCGTATGACGTGTTTGCCTCAATCAATGCGGTAACGGATGAGACCGAACAGCAGGAGCGTTTGGAACAGCTTGCTTATCTGCTGTTACCAGACAAAGCCAACGACAGCGAGGCGGGCATATTTTTCACGAAAAACGGCCGGAAAATGATAGCGGCAGCACTTATATGCTACTACGGTATGGGCTGGGGATTTATCAAAATCTGCGAACACTTTCTTGGCAATGATTGGCGCAGTCTGTTGAACGATATTGCAAAGCAGCAGAACCCGATTGCCAATATGTTCATTAGTTCATTTGCGGGGGCAAGTGAGCAGAATACAGCAGGTTGCAAACAGGCGGCAGACGATGCCTTGAAACTGTTTGCCACAAACGAAAAAATTAAAAATGCACTTAGAAAATCGGCCAGCTACGAGCAGTCAATCAGCCCGGCCACACTGGAAACAAGCAGTATTTACATCTATATCCCCGATGAAAAGCTCAAAATTTACGGCGACCTACTACGTATTATCACGGCGCAGTCGATGGAATATTTTTCATCCAGACCGCCAGAAAACAAGCAAACGATTCTGTTTTGTCTTGATGAGTTTGCTTCATTCGGCAAGCTGCAAATTGTTGAAAGTCTGCGCAAGCTGCGGAAACGCAGAATTAGAATCCTTGTCCTGACCCAGTCGGTATCGGATGTCGATATGATTTACGGTAAAGATGAACGGAAAGCAATGCTCGGCAACTTCAAATTTACGGTCATACTGGGCTGCAAGGACACCGAAACACAGGAGTATTTCTCCAAAATGATTGGTGAGAAGCGCTCTTTGTTGGCAACAGACCCCTACCAGAAACCGCAACCCATCATCAAGCCAGCTGACCTTGCACATTTGGAACAAGACCTCTTTGTAATCTGTGATGATGGCGCTATACGCCTAAAGAAAAATTTCTATTTCAAATAAAAGTGGCTACCCCACGAAAGGGTAGCCATTCGTATTGTATTATGCCAAATGATACGGTAGTGTTACACGGGTCGGACGATACGGTACTTGCGCGGCCTTATGCGTCTTTCCGGCCTGCTCAAATTGCGCAATCTTCTTCTGGAGTTCCTCGTTGCTCATTTTCTTGATTTCTTCGGGGATAATGCAGCGGTCATCTTCATAATACTCTTTCATATCATCTCACCTCACAGTAATCAATGTCGTAGGATTGCTTAATTTTCTCTAAGGCAGCTAACTGTGCCTCTTTATCAGTATACCCGATTCGGAGAAAATTTTCTACATACAATTTGTACAAATATTCTGGGACTTCCTGTGCGGATGCGTAAATATAGACCGAACCATCGTGACAAATTACGATGCTCACAGCGTATTTATGCCGGAAGGCCGAATTGAAATCTGCAATGCTCGGCGGCATACTGTTCGGATGCGTGTGCATTGCAATCAGGTTTACAACGCCATCAATGGCGCGGGCAACAGCCGTTGTGTAGCCGATTTGTTCTTCGGCTGTCTCGTCTAAGACGCTGGCAAGGACAGCACCGCTTGCACCATCGAACCAGTACATATCTTCAAACAACGTGCCGCTGCGGTGCAGCAGCATTTCTTTGGCTTTGCTGTACAGGATGCGGCTGACGGCTGCGTTGTCTATAATACTATCAAATTTGCGGCGGTACTCTCCACCGCTGATATAACTGCTGTCAACCGTGGTTTCTTTATTTCGCCCATAGCGCTGAAACTCTAAAATCATCCTATCACCTAATTTTATTGTAGAGGTTTTTTGCCAAACTGTCAAGTTCACCGTATACAAAAAGCCCCCAAGCGGGTCGGGCTTGGGGGCTTAGGACTATTTGCAGGGCGTTTTTACACCACTATTTGTAAGGCTCCTTTATATAAAATAGGAAAAGTTGGTGTAGTAGTGGTGTAATGGTGTCAGAAATTCGCATTTTTACGCCATTTTATAGCGATTATACGTCAAATTTCAATCCACAGGCTTCATCGTGGGGACCCTTTTTGTGGTTCTTTCATACTCGACCAAGCTGGTGTTAATACTATTAAATTCTCCATATTCCAATTATCCCCCATACTTCATATTTTTGCTCTACTTTGAGTCACTTTGCGGGCAAATGATGTAAAATATGATGTAAATGATGTAGGGCGATAGTAGTATATGCAAGAACATATTCATATACAAGAAATTATAACTTCTCTTATTTACAATGTCAATCCACATCAAAGTAACGCTGCCTTATCTTTTCCTGCTTCAGAACAAAAAAAAGAACACACAACACTCTGTATGTTCTCTTTCTGTATGTGAAGTCCAATATTATCCTTTGAAGTAGCTATCCAATCCTTTGAACTCTGCCGCTTTCATTTCTTTTGTAACATCAGCATAGATGTTCAGTGTAGTTGAAATATCTGAATGTCCGAGTGCGTCTTGAATGACCTTTATATTTACTCCAGCTTCACACATTCTTGTTGTAAATGTATGTCTAAGCGAGTGACAGCTAAAATGAGGAAGTAACACATCAGGTTCATCACTGTGCAAAAACTGCTCATCATTGCAATCACGGATAATTCTTCGGATTGCTTTGTTGAGTGTGGCTTGGTGCTGTGCCTGACCAAAACGATTGATGAAAATAAAATCTGTATATCCGTCAATCGTGACCTCGCAATGAAGTCCTAAATCTTCCTGCTTCTGTTTCTCCTGTTCAAATGCTTCTCTCACAAAACCGAGCATTGGAACCTGCCTCATACTAGCCGGAGTCTTCGTTGTATTTACATTGAAATAACAGCCGCTTTTACTTCCCTCAGTTCTGTTAATTAAGTGAGTTATGTTATTCAAGGAGAATGGCAATTCTCTTGAAATATAAGAAAACCGTCCATTCTCCTCGAATAATAATACACTGCTATTTCAGGAAAGCCGGAATACTTTCTTCTTCCTGGGGCAGTGCGGTTTCATCTGGATTATTCTTTGAAAACCATTTTTCGTTCCACTTTTCCATCGAACGGTCAACTGTCTGCTGGGATATATCCAGATAAATTTGTGTTGTTTGTATTGATGTGTGTCCGAGGATATTTTTTACAATTGCCAATGGCACCCCGGATTCGATGAGATGTGTCGCCGTTGTATGCCTCATAACATGAGGCGTTTAAGGACCGTGGCAAAACAGTTCAGGATGTTCTGCTTTGGCTCTTTTGGTATATTTTTCATAAATTTCCTCGACTGCCGCTACTGACAGGTGATCGTTCCTCTGGCTGGGGAATACATGCCTGTTCAGTTCTATGCTTATTTTGCGTGATGCAATGTATTTGTCCAAAAGCTGTGTTGCACTGGAAGTTATCTTTACCCGTCTGGCTTTTCACCTTTACCAACAAGTGTAAGAATCGCATTGCCTCTCTCATCGTGGGTTACGTCCTTAACGGTAAGATCACAAATTTCTTGTGCACGCGCTCCGCTGGAATACATTACACACAGAAGGACAAGGTCTCTCCAGCCGAGCTTTTCTGTTGTATCTGGAAGAGAAAACAGGATTTCCAATTCTCTCCGGGTGAAAGAACAGCGTTGCTTCCCTTTTACCTTACGGAATGTTTTCTTGTAAATCTTCTTGAGGCTGTTCTTAAAAATATAACCAGCTTCCAGATTTCTGCTTTCAGAATAATCTGCAAAAGAAGCGAGCGCAGCCAGACGCTGTTTTGCCGTTGCCCTGCTGTTTTTCCTCGTGGTTATCAGCCAGTCAAAATATTTTGTCAGCAGTTCAAAATCCAATGCCTCAAATGTGATATGCCCGATCTTGATGTCAGTTTCTTCATTCAGATATTGAAACAGCAGTCGGAATGCACATTTATAAGAAGCAATAGTATTCGGACTTGCATTCACGGAAACCGGAAGATACTCCGTAAAGAACCTCCCAAGCAAGGAGATAAATTCATTTTTAGAATCATTCTTCTTCATAAGGCACCTCCACATCCGGGATTAAACCAGAGGTAAAAGATTCGAAGGCTTCGATCGCCCCGGCAACCTGCCCCCCTGAAAACCGCATATATTTATCGGTATCAAGCAGACATTCATGCCCGAGGTATGTCGGAAGGAGTAAATCATTCATATCAACGGAATGTCCGGCAGCCTCAAGCTGCTGCATGGATTTTAAGACAAACAGATGGCGGAAACAGTGCAGACAGGCACCACGCTCATGGCAGTCTCGCTCACGCTGGTCAATATCTGCCAGTTTCAGGATTTCTGAAAACCATGAATCCATCTGGCGAGTCGTATAGTGGCTTCCTCTTTACGTCCCGGAAAAAGAAATGCTTCCGGTTCGTGCATGATACCCAATGTCAGGCAGTATCTCTCCATGACCGCAATGAGGGATTCGTGCACCGGAATAACACGCTCCTTAGAAAATTTAGTCTTTTCAGGAAGAGGGTTCTGTTTTGAAATCAACATCTTTACGCTGGAGTGACATTGTCTCCTGGAGCCGGGTTCCGCAACTGTAAAGAATGCGTAACGCCATTGGGATCTTTAACTGAAAGAAACTGCTGCAAGACCGTGGATTCTGGGGAGTCAGGTTATCCGCATAATGAAAAATACTCACTATTTCCTCATCCGAAAAAATATAAGGGATATAGTCCGACTTAACCTTAGGGAGCGTTGGCAGGAAAGACTGGTGCCCGAGTGTATTCAGATATTTTCCAAAGCCACGCACTACTGCCAGTTTTTCTTTACCGTTTTGCTTTTTCCTGAAAGCGTTTTGACCATGCAGACAAAATATCTTCCGTCAGCTCTTTCCCCTGAAAGCCTGAAAGGACTAAATATTGATCTAACAGCAGCAACACCCGGCGGTCATTTGAAGCGGAGGATGCAGAAAGCACAGCGGTCCGCAGTTCAAGATAATCTGTCATCTCCTGGCAAAGAACTGTTAAACATGGTGTTCACCACCTTTCCACAAAAGCATTTCTGCAAAAATGCCGGTTGGCTCTGGCGTGGCAAGTGGACACAGCCGCATATTTTGAATATCTAATCTGGCATAATGGCGGATTGCATGTTTGGTTCCATGCCCCAACACTTTGCGGACCACCTCGGTTGAAACCCCGTCATTTACCATGTTGCTTGCAATGGACGATCTGAAGGCACGGCTGCCGTGTCTTTGTCTGTGATATCAACTTCCGATTTGGCAACTAACATCCAGATGGCGGTATTGATCGCAAAGCTATCTAGTGGCTTATAGGGAATAGTGGCTGTCAAAAACACATTTGGGCAGTCAGGCAGGGGCGGTCTTGCGGTCAGGATATAATCCTGCAACGCATCCTTTACTTCCGGGAACAACTCCATTTCCCATAAATCTCCGGTTTTCTGCTGGATAAAATGAAGCCGGTTGTTTGTAAAATCAATGTTCTCAAAAGTCAGGGCTGAAATATCACGGGAGCGGATACCATAGCGGGACAGTAACAAAAGGATCGCATAGTTCCTGATGCCTGCCGCTGTGCTGCGGTCAACGGAATCTTCAATAAGAGAAATTTCATCTTGTGTGTATACCGTTGGATGGGGTGAGTATTTTTTCCGGTTTATAACCAGCTTGGAAAAATCTCTTTGGACTTGCCCGCTTTCAAAAAGATAACGCAGAAATGGACCGATTCTCTCCCAATAGCGTAAATAACCAAGCTGCAGGAAGGCGGTTTGGATCAGCTCACCAGACAAATCCGAAAGAGTGGAACACCCAAGGTTCTCCAAATTTTTCAGGAAACGGCCGCAGATCCACCGTTTGTAACGGAGCGTAGTATCCTTATTCCCATTATTACGGCAATGGGAAATAAAAGAATCCAAAACATGCAAAAGGCTGTCGGGAAGCTCAACAGTTGTTGATTTACCAGCCCACAAAGCTTCTTCACCGTCAAGCCCCTGAAACAGCCGGTTTAGCTTAGATACGATTATTTTCGCCCGTGTAACTCTGGAAGTACAGACTTTCAGAGTTTCTTCGCAATAGCGGATCAGGATTTCTCCCATCTCCGGTGAGTAGTCGTCCAAGCCGTTTGCATCCATGCAGTCTGAAAATGCCTGAAGGATGAAATCCATGTCCTTAACAGTACTTTCACTGTAGGATGCTGACTTGAACAGTTCACGTAAATGCGCTGTCAAATCACTAAATTTTGTACAATTATCCATCATGATAACCTCCTCTGTATTTGTTGTCGGTTCGACACGACTTAATTATAAAGCAGGCATCTAAAGGATTATTGTTATTCAAGAAGATTATTGCAAAAGCACTATTTTTAAGGAGGTATTATGACTTATCGAATAATGTTACTTGTCGAATTAACCAAGTTATCTGACATGTCAGATAACTTGGTCGTCATCAGTTTATAAAGTTTCGTGTTCTTAGGGAATTTGTTTGCAAACGGTACAAGAGAACTTCCCACCTTGATAAGTCCGTGTCCTGCTTCCACATTCGTGATATAGGACATCTGGAGGTCGGAAATATTCAGGAGTTTTGCAAGCTCAAGCCTGTCTGTGGAAGCCTGATTCAGCATAATAATGAACTCTGAGTTTGCAAGCATTGTTCTCGCTGTGTGGCTCTGCAAAAGGTCATCGACATTCTGAGTGATTCCACTTGCGTATGCACCGTATTTTCTCACACGCTTCCACAAGGTAAAGAGGAAGTTTGCAGAGTATTCGTGCTGGAACAGAAGATAAATCTCATCAATGAAGATAAAGGTGTTCTTACCCTTTGCACGGTTCTGTGTGATACGGTTCAGGATAGAGTCAAGGACAACAAGCATACCAATCGGCATAAGCTGTTTACCCAAATCAAGAATGTCATAGCAGATAAGGCGGTTATTGGTATCCACATTCGTCTGCTTTGCAAAGGTATTCAGAGAACCGTGTGTAAAAAGTTCAATGGCAAGTGCCAGTTCCTTTGCTTCCGGTTCGTCCTGCTGCAAAAGTTCTGCCCTGAAATCCTGCAAGGTCGGTATATGTCCCTGATAGTCATTCTGCTGATAACTGCGATACACGCTTGCCGTGCAACGGTCAATGATAGACTTCTGCTTCGCTCCGAGATTTGTTCCTCCGATAAGCTGTTCACAAAGGGACATAATAAACTCGGATTTCAAAATGACAGGATTTGCACCGTCGCCGTAATCCTTATTCATATCCATTGCATTGATGTGATTGTCGGAAGTAGCAGAAATATTGATTACTTCTCCGCCCATCGCATTGACAAGCTGTGAATACTCTCGCTCAGGGTCGATGATGATAATATCTGCGTCCGAAGAAAGCACCTGATTGATGATTTCTCCCTTTGCCGCAAATGACTTACCGCCACCGGATACACCGAGAATAAAGGAGTTACCATTCAAAAGCTGCTTACGGTCTGCGATAATCATATTTTTGCTGATAACATTCTGACCGTAATAGATACCGTTCTCGTGGAAAATATCCTGCACCCTGAATGGGATAAATACCGAAAGGCTCTCTGTTGTAAGTGTTCTGAACGCATCAATCTTTCTTGTTCCAAACGGCATTACCGTGTTGAGTCCATCTACCTGCTGAAATCTCAGTGTTGCAAACTGGCAAAGATGTTTTCTTGCTGTGGTAAGCAATGCTTCCGTATCATTCTCAAGCTGTTCCTTACTGTCTGCCGTAATAACCATCGTGATAACAGCGAACATCATTCTCTGGTCACGGGTCGTCAGGTCATCGAGGAACTCTTTCATTTCTTTCTTCTGCTGCTCCATATCATACGGAACGGTGGCAGAGAAGTTGTTATTGGCATTCTGCCTACGCTGCCAGTTTGTGATATTGGTTTCCACACCAAGCAGACGGTTCTCTGCTTCCTTTACTGCTTCATCCGTTGGAACGGGAACAATATCAATGGACATCATCAGATTTCTGTTCATATCCGTAAGTTCCGCTACCATACTGTCTTTGATATAGGACGCATATTCACGAAGAAAAAGGACTCTTCCATAACGGTTTCCCATCTTGAAATAGTCCTTTTCAAATTCCATTGTGTCGGGGCAGATATAATCCTTAAAATCGTGTCCCTTTTTTCTTGTTTCCTTAATATCAAAGTGGAAAGAGCTTTCTTCTCCCACACGATAGAAGTCGTGGAAAATACGAAGTCTTTCGTCTGTTTCCAGTTCCACACACTTACTTCCAAGCCTGCCGAAGTGAGCAATCAAATCTGCACCGACACGGGCAAAATAAGTTCTTGCGTCCTCCACACTCTTTTTGTTGATGGAAATGGTAATATACTTATCCTGAACAATAGAGTTTGCCACCCGTTGCCTTATCAAGAAGCATTTTGTTGTATTCCTCTCGATACTCGTCCAGATTATCTCCGGTTGTCGGAATAAGGATTGTCTGCTCAAAATCCAGTCTGTTGAGCCGACGGTTATTGATTGTGATTTTTGTCGTTGCACCACTATCAAGGGAGTTCAGAAGTTCGGAATATTCAAGGAACATCGCTTCCTTATCCTCACGACTTGCCACTGCATAGTTAATATCCGTAAAGCGGTAGGTCTTTGAATATTTATCCTTTCCCACTTTGAAAATGCCATCATCAAAGATAACTGCCACGGGAATCGCATCCTGCACCCCTTTCGGTACAACAAATTTTTCTTTATCCTGCTTAAACAGGTTCGTAAGAGTCTTAATCATAAAAACTCATAACCTCCTTTATGGTAAAAAAATATCGCCACTAATTTTAGTGACGATACATCAAATTGGTTTTATTTAGTTCCAGTGCTTTCTTGAATTATATACATTATTGACTGCTTCAATATAGCAAATGAAAGAGGAATGGTTGTAGTCGTTGGAAGTCAAATACTGATTTTTTATTCTCAGATACTGCTCTCTAACTAATGTCCATTTTTCTTTTTCTTTGATATACTTCGCTTTCTCTCTAATGTTTCTTGAATTAGGTGCTTGATTCCAGAAATATCTGTTTGGAAAACGTCGCTTATCGTGAATAAGGCGATGATAGTTCCCGTCTGTATCCTCGCAAACAATACAAATATCCATTGAAAATTCTGTACTATTCCCCTGATTAAAGTGCCGCTTTTCCGTTGTCAAAGATGAGGTAGAATCTTGGCAGTCGCTCCACCCATATTCTCTAAGAACAATATTAAAAGCCTTTCTGACGCATTCTTTGATTTCTTTACAATCTTCCCAATCATCTATTCTTGTGATTTCAAGATTATAATCCAAATCAATCGGTCGATTAGCATTTTGTAATATCAGGTTTCTTGCACCACTACCCACGAGATAGAATGAAGCACCAATATCATATTCTTCTTTCAGCGTATGGCAAAGGTCTTGCATTATTTCTCCACATAACGAACGCATACGGCTCAGAAACAGTTTGTCTTCCACATACTTATACATATTAACATTTCTCCTTTCTTCCCAAGCCGCCCATCTAGTCAAATGCTAAATCATTATAGTATATTCAGAAAGCACTTGTCTGTCAATAGCTTAAATCTTATTTTATGTTTTAGATTCTCGAAAATGGTCTTTTTGCTTCTGTTCAATGCTTGGCTTCATCAGTTCGTAATACACATTGGTAGAATGAAACACCAGCTTCTTCGGCATTAAAAACTCCGACTTTATCCACGCATAGATTGCTTTTTCTGCGGTCATACCGTTATACTTCACAAAACCAAGTGCCGCAAACGGGGCAGCACCCAAAATGCACACCCACGATACGGTTTCCGTGCCAACATACGGTCTGAGCAAGAAATACAGTCCTACCGCAACACCACAAGCAAGAACAGAAAAAATGAACTGTCTGAGCGACAGTCCAAAAAACATTGACTCTGTATAATTTCTGATTTCTCGGTTAATTTTTACTTCCATATCTGTTTCCTTTCCTGCGGTTTCGGTCTTTCCCCCTCACGCATTTATCATTCAGGCAAAAGACTTTGCCTTTTCGTTTACCGCCATAGTAAACACATTTCTTACAATCTCTTTGGTTCATCTCAAAATCTCTCCTTAAAGTCCCATCATTTCTCGGATAATACGGTCAGACATTTTCACTGCACCGACAAGAACAAGCATATTAAATACCAGTTCCCCAATATATGCCCACACTTGCGTAACTGCTGCTGCGTCAGGATTCACTACTGGCGGCGATGAAGCAAATACGGAGAAAATAATACAAGCAAGTACAATGACTGCCCCTTCAAGCAGAACTGCACAATAGCTCTTGATAAAACTCTTGCCGACATTCTGTGTCGGTTCTCCTGCAAATGTGGAAAGCGGTATCGGTGCAAGTGCTGTGTACATATAAAGTTTGAAAAATCGTCCGTACACTGTCATTATCAGAATGAACGACAGCACCGTGATAAATAATCCTCCGATAAGCGTTACCGCCCACAATGGAATACTCTCGAAAAATCCGCAATCCTCTATGGTCGTTACCATCTCTGCGGGCAAGGTCGTCTGTTCCGGAGTTCCAAATCCGGCAGCATTCATAATGGTTGAAATTGTCCCTTGCACGATATTAAATAGTGCAAGCATAAGCTCCATTCCGTATGTGATAACACCTTTCGCCAATGCAAAACGGACAAAGAGTTTTAAAGCGTGTTCCGGTTTCTTCACATCTGTAAAACTTCCGCAGGTCTTTACCATACCTATCACGAAAAACAATACAAGTAAGGCAAGCCCGATAGCCTGAACTGCACCGTTGATGTCAACAATAACCTTCCAGATATTCCCGCCCTTAAAGTTCTGCGGTGTAGTTGTGATGAGCGTCCATATTTCCGACAGTTTTTCATTCCAAGTTTCAAGGGCATTTTCAAGATTTTGAACTACCCAGTTATCACTCATTCAAAGCACCTCCTTACAATTAAGGGGTGTACCTTAACTTGGCACACCCCTCGATAACTGTGTAACTCTTATCTTAGCCTGTGATAAGAGTAAGGATTTCTTTCGCAAAAGTGATAATGACACCACCCGCAAGAGTCAGGAAGCCATTGGCTCTCTGAGAAGGGTCGTGAGATTTGAGTGAAAGACCGACCTGCACGATACCAAAGCCAAGCAAAATCATACCGATGGCACGGATAAGTCCGAAGATAAAGTCAGACAAATTGTTGACTACGGTAAGCGGGTCATTCGCTGCAAATGCAGTCGTTGTCATTCCAAGTGCCAATGCACCGACAATGACCATTGTGCAATAAGCACGGAAGCCTTTCTTAACCTTTCCGGTCATAGGCAGTTTCTTTGTTTCCTGAGTGTCAGTTGCTTTTTTCTTAAAAATAGTCATAGTTGAATACCTCCAAAATTTAATTTGTTTGATTGTTTATGAACAGAGCTTCCATCTCCTCATCGGAAAGAAGTTCCCAGTTCGTTTCTTCCATTTCCTTTTCAGGAAGTGTTGCAGGGTCAATGTCCCAAATAGCAATCGAAGCAATATCTTTTGTGACTTCTCCGTGCTTATAAGGACTTGCCTTTCCGTCTGTGGTAAGTGCCACATTCGGGTGTTTCATAATGTCATATTTGAAATCCATAATGGGTCTTTCCCCACGGATAAATAAAATAGCGTACTGATTATCGAGCATACGCACCTCATCAGGAGTAAGTAACTCTCTGCCGCTAATCTGATAGTTGGTGGAATAGTTACCGCTTCTTCCGGTACTCTTTCCGAACGTGTTGGTATCAATGGTTTCCTTGCCCAACAGCTCCGACACATATTTATGGGTTGATTGCTCATTTCCACCAAGGTAAAGAAATTCATCGCAGTTACCCACAATGCTCTCCCACTGTTTTTCAAACAAGGCTTTAAGCTGTGCCAAGTTCTGTAAGATGATACTTACCGATACACCACGTGAACGCATAACCGACAGTATCTTGTCGAAGTCGTCCGGCAGTGAAACATTTGCAAATTCGTCCATCATAAAATGAACAGGCATCGGCAGACAGCCACCGTGGATATGGTCGGCTGCATAAAACAACTGCTGAAAGAGCTGTGTGTAAAGAATGGATACCAAGAAGTTGAAACTTGAGTCATTATCCGGTATCAGTGCAAATAGAGCCACCTTTTTCTCTCCGAGTGACTGCAAATCCAGTTCATCGGCAGAAGTAAGAGCAGCAAGACTTTCCAAGTTGAACTTTTCAAGCCTTGCTGCAAGGGTTATCTGTATGGATTTTAATGTTTTGGAAGAGCCGGAATGATAAGAGTGGTAATACTTCAAAGCAATGTGGTCAGGATTATCTATCATCAAATCCGAAAACAGATTATCAAGCGGAGAAGGACTTGGGTCGTCCTCGTCCTCAATCGCCCCGGCTCTGAGCATTTCCATTACCATTGCAAAATTCTGTTCTTCCGGCGGTGCTTCATAGTGCAGATAAAATACAAGTGCGAGCAGAAGCATTGACGCTGCCGTATCCCAAAACGGGTCATTGCTCTGTGAACCTTTCGGAGTGGTACTCTTGAAAAGATTGGTTACGAGCTTCTGCACATCATTGTCATTCTGCAAATAGACAAACGGATTGTAACAATGGCTTTTCTCCATTGAAATCAAATCAAGCACACGCACTTCGTAACCTTTCTTCTCAAGAAGATGTCCCGTATCTCGCAGGATTTCCCCTTTCGGGTCTAATATCACATAGCTGTTTCTGGCAGCATTCATAATATTAGGCTTTGCATAAAACCTCGTCTTACCTGCACCGGAGCCGCCGCACACAAGCGTATTCAGATTTCGTCTGTGCTTCTTGGCATTAAGTCCAATGCACACATTCTGAGTCATCAGCTTATTTTCTGATAGTGGCTTTTGTCGGTACTTTTTATCAATGGCTCTGACATTGCCCCATTTGGCAGAACCGTGTTCTTCTCGTCTGCGGTAATTCTTTCTTGTTGAGAAATAAATCCCGATACCCATTCCATAGCACAAAAGCAAAATGAGGACAGTTTTCAGGCTGTCCCCACATAATTTTATGGAAAATGGATTATCAAAGAGTGTCGCAAGATTGGCTGCTATCTCCGGCAATCCTCCGCTTATGGAAGGTGCAATCAGAAGTGCCAGCCATATGACCGGAACGATACCGACAATGGATAAAATAATGGCAGTCTGCCTGTCATTATCTCGCTTCATCTGAGCGTTTCCTTTCAATCACTTTGAACTTTTTCAATGGGGCATTTCCGACTTTTACAAGCAGGTCGTCTACTGCGTCTGCGGACTTGCCTTCCTCCATCAACTTTGTTTTCTCATCGTTTAAGGAGCGAATGACAACACCGTGTTCATAATCGTCCAAAGCAATGTGGTAGAGTTTTTCTTTTTCCATATCTGCCCTCCGTTATCTCTCATAGTCCTTTGAACGCTCCTGCTTCTTGCGGAACATTTCATCAGAGATATGATTGTGAATTTCTGCCATTGCATTTCGTGTCTTGGAAAGCTCCGCACGGATTTCTTTCGGCTCTTTGGAAGCCAGTCCCTCCGGAATACGGTTAATTGCAAAATTCTGTATATCTACGCCATACTTCTTGCAAATCATATATCCGATACACACTGCCTGAAATCCCATATCCCTGCGGCTGTAACTTTCGCTGTTGATGGAAAGCTGTGCGTGTCCGAGTTCCTGAGCGACACACTGAGCAACTGCTACGCTGTCGCCCACATTACGCTTCACATACAAGGTCTGCTTTTCATTATTATAGAAAGCTGCCATATTCGGATACGGAAGTTCATCGGTTGCCGCAACCTCCACCGGAGATACATCAAGCATTGTCGTGATAAGTGCTTTCGGGTCACGGTTTGCTGATACTGCCGGAGCTTTTCTTCCATTTGTCTGCGTAACATCAAATACCTTTTTGACATTGTAGGAAATACCCGGAGAACCATCTGCTCTTGTGTATTCCACTGGTTCAAGAATAGAAATACTCTTTGCCCCTTTGGTAATCTTCACATTGTCCTTACCCCAATCATCAAAATCTTTAAGCTGTGTCGCCTGCGGATACTGACTGTAAATAAGGAGAGCATTTGCTGCGGAATATCTGTCCATTCGACTCTGCGTATCAAGAAAGCTCTTGAACTTCTCAGGGTCACTCACAATCTCACGGGCAGCGTCATCAATCATCTGATAGACTTTTTCTTTTTCTGCTCGCTTCTTTTCCGCATACTCCTCTTTGGATAATCTTGGCTGATTACCGCCAGCCTTTGCGGGTTTGAAATCATTTGTCATAGTGAATTACCTCTCTTTTGTTTTTGGGTTTCTTCTTCGGCTGACGGTGTACCGTCTGACCGTTTTTCTGCTGCGGCTTCTTGCCGTCTTTCTTAACCTCCGGCTCTTTACGCTCTGCTTCTTTTTGCTGTTTTGCCTGTGCCTTGTAACGGTCAAGTTTCTCTTTGACCGATGGCTTTTCCACTGGCTTTGCAACACCCTTATCAGATTGCGTTTCTACCGGCTCTGAGTTTTGCCTTGACAGAGGGCTTTTGTCTGTTTTGGCGACTGAGGGGTTTGCGTTTGCTCGCTCCTCTTTCTGCATTGGATTTCTGACTGCTTCTTCCATAATGATTTCACTCTTGGATTTGGTCGGCTTTTCTTTCTCAACCGCTTCACGGTCTGCGATAGCTTTCTCTGCTTCACTGACAATCGAAGCCTTATCCACTTTGCCAAGTTCAAATCTTTCAACGATACGCTGAATTTTAGAAGCGTCCTCTGCTCTTGCAATAATATCTACCGGAGCGTTCTCTCCCTTTGTGTTCTTATCTCTGAGGACACAATAAAGAACGCCATAGCGTTTTGCCTGTTCGGTAAACTTCTTCAAATCCTTTTGCGGAATGGAAAAGACTTTCAGCTCCTTGCCTGACTTAATCATATTGGTAAGCCTTGCTTTGCCCTTCGTCTTTTGTTCCTGCTTCAGAACCGATACCAAAAGCAATGCGATATTCTTCGCCGCCGAACCGCTTAATCTTGCAGCAACTTCAAATCCTTCAAGCGAAAGCCTAACGACCTGCTCTGCTGCGTCACCACCGTTGTTCATAGCGTGATTTCTCCTTTCTCTGCTGTTTTTGTTCCTCTGTTTCGATATGCTCAAGGTTTTCTTCCATAACCTTTGACCTCTCCGCAATATCCTCGCAGAGTTTTACTTCCCGTCGGAGTTTTTTCAATTCTCCATTGATAGAAGCGATTTCATCTTTTGCCGCCTGAAGCTGACCATCATCAATATTTGTTCTTATCTTTTTTCGGAGATGTGTTCTTCCGGCAATCAGATTTTTCATCTGCTCCTCTAAGGAAGTCTTATATGAAAAAAGCTGTTCGTCCGTGGAAATATTTTCTCGTCCGAGCAGCCTTACTTCATCAGTAATCTTATCGAGCTTCATCAAATCATCTTTCAAAAGATAATGAAGCCTTGCGTTATTCTGTTTCTTATACTTGGGCAGATAACCGAGTCTGTAACAGTAATACAGATACAGCCCATAAAGTCCGCCTTTCTTTTTCAGCTTCTGCCCTCTGGTCTGCATCCGGTACTGTCGTGGCTTATAAGTCGCCCTCTGGAACGGTTCAATCTCTGCCCATCTGTCACGATTTTCTTTGATACGCTCTACAATCCGGTCATTGGTATAATCTGCTCCGAGATTTTTCAGTCGTATCGGCTTATCGTATCCCTTTGGAATGACCGTCCAGTATTTTCGGCTTGGACTTAGGTTATAGGCATATCCCATTTCCTTGAGAGCAAACTGAAATTCTTTCAGGGTCTTGCTGTGGTCGATAGCATAATCAATGGCTTCTTTTGCAACCGAATAGCGTGTCGGCATACCTGCCTTTTCTTTCATCGTCAGATAATCCGACTGCTTACTGCGGTTCGGATTCGGGTCATAGTAAAGTCCGTACTTCTCACAAATCCTGTCTGCAATTTTTCGGAATTTGAACCACGCTTTTTCCTCTCCCCACAAATGTTTGCCATCGACAAAAGAAATAGAGTTGATGACAAAATGGCAATGCAGGTGCTTTGTGTTCAGGTGGGTTGTCACAACGACCTGAAATCTTTTCCCCCACACTTCATTCGCAAACTCCATTCCGATTTTCTGTGCCATCTCAGGAGATATATCTGTTTCCTTGAAACTCAAATATCCGTGGTAGGCTTGGATACCTTCTGTCTTTTGGTACTGTTCCTTAACCGTTATAAACTGGTCACGGGCAATCGCCACATTACAGTTGATACCCTCAACATAAAATTCTCGCTCTGTTTTTTCTTCATCCTTTGCATAAGCAATAACATCAGCAAGAGCCTGATACTGTTCCGGTGAAAACTCCCTTTTGATATTTGCAGAAGTCTTTTCGGGATTGGTTGCATAGTCAATGACCTGACCGAGCCTTTCTGTTACCGACCACAACTTTGTTACTGCCATTTCATTTCGCTCTGATTTGGACGAAGATATGTCCTCTCAATCTCTGACTGGAACTTATTCCACTTTGCAGCTTCATTCTTCAGCATAGGTGCGTCAATGAAACCAAGTGTATTCGCTTTGGCAGCAAGCTGATTGATGTTATTACCGATAGAGGAAAGTTCCCTCATCACATCATAGAAACGGTCATCGGGTTTCTCTTTCGGTTCGTAACCTCTGATAAGTAAACGGATAAGTCCTGCTTCGGAAAGACAAGCCTTCTTTGCCTTTGCTGCCAAGTCCTGTGCTTCCTTGCGGTTAAAGCGTACAATCTTCTGAATGTTTCTCTTTCTCATAATCGGTATCTTCCTTTCTCTTTACTCTGCAATCTTTGTTAATCTGGAATAAGCACATCATCGTAACGCCAAGACAACTGCCGAGCAGTGTTCCGGCGGCAATAAGTAATAACTCTCTCAAATCAAGTTCTCCTTTCTCACGGGGTATTAGGGGCAACCCCTAACGAGCCTTTTACCGTTTGGGAAACTGTGTTTATCCAAATGGTCTGCTCGCTAAGAATAAACATCTCCTCCAGGTTGCCCCGTTCTCAGTCTACTATCTCTCATAATCCTTTGATTTCGGCTTAAAAGGTTCAGCCACGATATTGCCGCCCACTTCCTTAGAAAAGCGTTCGGGATACTTGAACTGTTCCTTGTATTTCTTTATCATATCGTCCGGCAAGCTCTGAAAACTCTCACTCTCAGGCGGTGCATAACAGATAAAGAATTTGCCGCAGATAATATCTACCATCTCTTTCTTATCATTGTCCTGCACATAAACTGCACGGTTAAGCGGAAGTCCTCTCATCTTTCCTTCCTCATTACAGATGATTGCAACGTCATCGTCATAGGGCATATATTCCTCAATATCCCCGCCGACAACCTCCTGCATTGCTTCCAGACTGTCGTCGATTACAATTTCCTTCGGGTACTTTTCCGGTTCTACCAAGAGAACTTTAATCTTAGAATCATTCATCGTTCTTCATTCCTCGTGTGTTTTTTTATTGTAAATGCCCATCCGCATACAAAGAAAATCGTTGAAGTCCTTACCGGCTTTTGGTGGCTCATCAACGATTTCATACTTATCCGGCAGAATAGTTTTTAAGGTCTGTGCTGCCTTTCTGCCTGCTATATCATTGTCAAAATGGATACGGATTTTCCTGACAGATGGGTTACTGCCAAGATACTTTTCCAGTGCAATCGGCACTTTACTGTCCTCAATTTTCTTTGCCGGAGAATACACACCAGACAGCGAAACAAAGCTCATTTCTTTCCAATCCTGCCCGTTCAGCTTCGCAAGCGTGGCATAGGATAACAAGTCAATGGCACACTCAAAGAGGTGTACTTCCTCCAAGTTTTCCTTACCAAGCCGAAAAGAATAATCTTTTTTACTGCCACTGCAATCGCCCATAATCCTACGCTTATTCGTGGAACGGTAGGCTGCATATTTCGGTTCTTTCTTCTCGTCATAGCCTACAAACACAACATTGTGATACGGCAGACTCTCAAAGATAAGGTCATTGGAAATACAGTAATTGATGATTTCAAAATCTATTCCTCTCCCGAAAAGATACTCTGTAATCACTCTGTTGGAAGCACATTTTTCAGGGAGAAGAAGTGGTTTGTTTTCCTCTTTTGGCTGTGGCTTTTCATAGACCGGAGCCTGAATCGCTGTGTGTCCGATAATGGTTTCCACCGCTTCAAGGAAGCTGTAACCTTTGACCTTAATCAGATAATCCAAAGCACTCCTGCCGCCAATACCTCTCGACCACCATATCCATTTCCCATTTGAAATCTTCAAACTGTCGTGGGTTCTGGTGCAATAGGTGTTACCTGAAAACTTAACTAGCTCATACGGTTCATAATTTCTCAAGTAGGTTAATAAGTCCATCTGCTTCGCCTGAATGATTAACTCAGGTGCGATAAATGGCATATCGACCACCGCCTTCCTGTTTATCTCTCATACGATTTCTCCTTTCTGCCGCCGACTGCTTCGCCCTCATCAGGCTCTCCGCCGACAATCTCATTTTCCTTTTTTATCCATATTGAGCAGGATATTCAGCTCATCAAGTCGAGCAGTTTTTGCCCTCAATTCTTCCTCTTTGGCAAACGGCTTTGTGATTTCCTGCTTCGCTGTTTCAAACTGCTTTTCCGTATTTTCAAGGCTGTTTTTCGTATCAGCAAGTGCTTCTTCAAAGCGTTCAATGCCGTTATCTATTCTCACGATATTACCGTGAGCATCATCGCCAAGCGGTACATCTCTGCTTGTTTCGCCTTTTAATTTCACAACATAATTACGCTGCACCGTATCAAAATACAGTTCCATTTGAAAGCCACGGTACTCGCCAAGTGGTATCGCATCGGGACTGTTCATTGACTTGCAGGCATTGATGATTGCCTGACCTGCTTCGGCTTTTTCGGAATAAGAAACACCCGATACCATCATTCCAAGCGGCTGCTCGTCTATCGGTTTCGGGTGTAATTTTGCTGTTTCAACATCTTTTGTAAGTCCCTCTACACGGGATTTCAAGTAAGCAATCTGTTGTGGGTAGAACTTGATGACCTTATCCTCCAGTCCGTATTTCTCCGATAAGAAATTGGATTTTAACATCTTTAGCTTCTGCACCTGAATGTCTAAGTCCATCTTTTCTTTGATATATGGATTACCTGTTGCAAGCATTTTTATCTCTGCATAGGACAGTGCGGTTTCATCAATATCCTCTGCCGACCTGACCGGAGATTTGCTCGTCATAATCTGACTTGCGAACTTCTGCTTACCTTCCACAAGCTGATAGAGGTATGCATCAAAGGTCTGCTCTGTTACATAGCGGTAAATATCTACCTGCGGATTTTCATTGCCCTGACGGACAATTCTACCGGAACGCTGCTCCAAATCTGAAGGTCGCCACGGACAATCCACATCGTGAAGTGCGATAAGTTTGTCTTGCATATTCGTTCCTGCTCCCATCTTCTGAGTAGAGCCAAGAAGCACTCTGACCTCTCCCTTACGGGTCTTTTGGAACAGTTCCTTTTTTCTTCATATCCGTGTCGGCTTCGTGTATGAACTTCACTTCACTTTCAGGAATACCTCTCTCAATCAGCTTCTTTCTGATGTCGTTATAGACGGAAAATGTTCCGTCATTCTTTGGCGTGGAAAGGTCACAGAACACAAGCTGTGCCGATTTCTTGTCGGCATTTTCTTTCCATATCCGATAGATGTTATCGACGCAGGCATTGATTTTACTGCCCTCAAAATCAGGCAGCATATCGTTTAGCATACGCTGGTCAAGAGCCAGTTTTCTTCCGTCATTCGTGATTTTCAGCATATTATCTACGCTTGAATCCACACCGCCGCCACGCACCTGCTCGGCTCTCTCTGCAAGGGAAGCAACCATTTCCTTCTGTATTTCCGACGGCTTTACTGCAATGTTATGGTACTTTGCTTCCGGTACTGGCAGGTTCAACATATCTGCTGTTTTAATGTCCGCTATCTCCTTGAACATCGCCATTAGTTCAGGCAAGTTATAGAATTTTGCGAACCTTGTCTTTGCTCTGTATCCCGTTCCTTCCGGTGTAAGTTCCACTGCCGTAATGGTTTCTCCGAAAGTGGAAGCCCAGGCATCAAAGTGCTGCAACCCATTTTTCACAAGCGTGTTGTACTGCAAATATCGCTGTATCGTATAGAGTTCCACCATACTGTTTGAGATAGGTGTACCCGTTGCGAATACGGTTCCTCGTCCTCCGGTAATCTCGTCAAGGTAACGACACTTCATAAAGAGGTCGGAAGATTTCTGTGCTTCCGTCTGTGCGATACCACCCACATTACGCATTTTTGTATAAAGATAAAGGTTCTTGTAATAATGACTTTCATCAACAAAAAGCCTGTCTACACCAAGTTCCTCAAAGGTTACAACATCATCTTTTTTCGTCTGGTCATTGAGTTTATCAAGTTTCTGCTTGATAGATTTTTCTTTGACTTTTCAAGCTGCTTTATGGAGAAGTTTTCCCCTCGGTTTCGCTTGAGTTCTGCAATTCCTCCCGTTATCTCCTCAAGCTGCTGTTCTAAGATTGCCCTCTGTCTTTCAATGGACATCGGGATTTTTCTCAAACTGTGAATGTCCGATGATAACTGCGTCATAATCTCCGGTTGCAATCCTGCCGCAGAACTTTTTACGGTTCTTGGTTTCAAAATCTTTCTTCGTGGCAACAAGGATATTCGCCGCCGGATAGAGCTGCAAATACTCTGTCGCCCATTGTTCGGTCAAGTGATTTGGTACAACAAACAGTGACTTGTTACAAAGTCCAAGCCTTTTCGACTCCTGTGCTGCCGCTACCATTTCAAAAGTTTTTCCTGCTCCGACTGCGTGTGCAAGAAGCGTATTTCCTCCGTAAAGGATGTGGGCAACTGCATTTTTCTGATGTTCCCTGAGTTCAATTTCAGGGTTCATACCATTGAAGATGATATGGCTTCCATCATACTCACGGGGTCTGACGCTGTTGAACTTCTCATTATAGAACTTGCAAAGCCTTTCCCTTCGTTCAGGGTCAGACCATATCCAGTCCTGAAATTCCTGCTTAATCATTTCCTGCTTCGACTGAGCAATCGCAGTTTCCTTTTTATTCAGGACAGCCTTTCTTCCTTCCCTCATCATCTTCGATATAATCAAAGATACGCACATCTTTTAAGTTCAGCGTTTCCTCGATAATCTTATAGGCATTGATGCGGGAAGTTCCGTAAGTGTTATATGCCCTTACATTTCCTTTGTCATAGGATTTGCCCTCAATATTCCACTCACTCGTAAAATGGAGAGAAGTGAACTTTGATATTCCACTGTGCATATCGTGGTGTTTCAAGCAAATGAAAGATAAACTCCTGCACATCGTCCGGTGGCAGCCAAGTTGCACCAAGTCGCACGGAAATTTCACTTGCAGTCAGGTCTTTCGGTTGCACCTTTTGAAGTGCTTCTACATTGACCTTATAATCTTCCGGATAGAGTTCTGCCGACTTCTTTGCAATCCTCAGCTTTTCCCTGACATTACCCGAAAGGTATTCATCAGCCATCAGATACTTCGGTTCGTAAGAATTTCCATACTCATAAAGCGGATTTAAGAAGATAACACCCTTTAAGTCCTCAAAGATTTCATTCTCCGATTTACCGGAAAGCTCCATCATATAGTCCATATCAATCGTAGCTTTTTCTCCAAGAGATACCGCCAATGCTTCGCTTGCCGTATCAACAGAAGTAACCGGAGTATGCGGCTTAATTGTCCTTTTAGAAAACATATCAGCCTTACGCTCCAGTTCTCCGTCCTCTCCGATTATCTCCAATGCGGAAAGCAAAGAGAATGAACTGTCCTGCGAAAAAGCAGAAGTATTTGCACGGCTGTTAATGAGTCCGTACTTACCTGAAAAGGTATCGTAAAGTCTGTTTAATCGCTCCTGCTCCGCTTTGATTTCGCTGTCAGGGTAATCTTCTGTCTGCAATTCAATCAGCGTTCTGACGGAATTTCTAATAGCAATCATACCCTTAATTCGGTTCTCTGCGGTTGCCGATACCTCCACCGGAGTCATACGGGAATTTTCACGATAGTAGATTTTACCGTCCACCACCGTATAGGAAAAGTTTCTCACTGTCGGGTCTGCCGGAATAGAATTATCTTCCTCCTCCAGTTCTTCCTCGGCTTCATATTCCGTGATTTCCCCGTGAATATTTGCGACTGCTTCATCAAGCTGTGCTGCAAGGTCTGCATTTTCATACGGTACACAAGTTGCTTCCATACCGAAACGCCCCGATACCATTTTCATTTCTCCAAGTATCATTTCGGGGTGCTGCACAAAATAAGAGTTCATCTTAATTCCGTTCTCATCGGTATCAAGATGAACCCAATCCGGCTCAATATCTATCAGTCTGTCACGCTTTTGCAGGATAAGAATATCCGAAACGACTTCCGTTCCTGCATTACCCTTAAAGGTATTATTCGGCAATCGAATTGCTCCAAGAAGCTCTGCTCTCTGTGCAATATACTTTCGTACTGCTAAAGTTTCCTTATCCATTGTGCCTTTGCTCGTTACAAGAGCCATCACACCGCCGGGTCTTAACTTATCAAGGGACTTTGCAAAAAAGTAATCGTGTATCAGGAACTTATACTTGTCATATCTTTTATCCGATACCTTAAAATCTCCAAAAGGTACATTTCCAACCACTCCATCAAAAAAGCTGTCCGGCAAATTGGTTTCTTCAAATCCTTGTGCCGCAATGGTTGTTTTCTGGTAAAGCTGCTGTGCAATCCCTGCGGAAATCGTATCAAGTTCCACACCGTAAATCTTGCTGTCCTGCATTGCGTCCGGCAGCATACCGATGAAATTACCGATACCGCAGGACGGCTCTAACAAGTTGCCCTCCTTAAAGCCCATCTGCTCCATTGCTTTATAAATGGCTGTGATTACTTCGGGCGGCGTGTAGAACGCAGTCAATGTGCTTTCTCTTGCTGAAGCATATTCCTCCGGTGTTAATACCGAAGAAAGTTCCAGATATTCCGTTGCCCACGCTGAATTATTTTCATCGAAGGCTTCTGAAAGTCCACCCCAACCGACATACTTTGATAAAACAATCTGTTCTTCAGGCGTGGCAAATCTGTTTTCTTCCTGACATTTTTTGAGAAGCTGTATTGCCATAATATTTCTGCGGAAGCGTTCCTTTTTACCAACCGTTTCGACCTCATTTTCTCTGAGATTAAAGGTATGACGGTCTGCCATAGGCACATCAGGGTGCAGGTCAAAGCCTTTGACCTTTTTCTTCTGCTCCCAAGCGGGAACTACCGGCTCAGGCTCTTTATCATAACCGTTTCCTATGCGATACCCCTGCTTATACATCTCATCATAGCTGTCAAAACCTGACTGCGAAGCTACTATCTCTCGATAATCCTCTATCGGCACACTGCCCATATTGGTCTGAACTTCTGTGACTGAAGATTTTTCTGCTTCCGAAACAAGGCTCTGCATTGTATCCTGCGTGCAGTCTGTAAAATCTGGTTTTTCTAAAAAACGGCTTTCTGCTTCCGAAAACCATTCCGTTCCGACATCAGCAAGTGTCTGATTGGCGATACTTCCAAGCCTATCAAAAAACTCATTAGATGTCTGACTGTCTTTTGCTATCTCTGTGATTTCATCAAAATTCAGTATATTTGTGACATACTGTCCTCCGGCTGCACTATCCGGATTATAATAAATCCAAGTAACAGTTGCATTATCCTGATTGATAAAAAAAGCATCGTTATAATCGACAGTTACATTTCTTTCTTCGGTTGGTACTTCTTTTACAATCAAATGCTCATTCATTGGATTTTCACGCACTTTTTCATCAAACTCTATGTGTGAAAATTCCTTGTTAAACAACGGCATATCATAGTCATAGAGCATTACTCTCTCGTCATCAATAGATAAAATTTCATACTCAGAAGCACCGATATACACCTTATCGCCAAGATGATATTCATACTCCACATCTTGCGGCATTTCCTGTTCTTCAGGCTCTTTTTGGGCTGGTACGGTGGACATCACTTCACGATTTTCAACCTGTTCTGCTACTCTTGCACGCTTCACTTCCTGCTCAGCGAGCCATTCAGGATAGTTCCACCATTCTTTTTTATTCAGGTATCTGTCATCGCTGATAAGGCGACCAATTTCCTTTGCAACCTCCGTCCAATTCATACGAATCTCTGGTGCATTTTCCTCATAACCTTTTCGGATACGGACACCCTTTGCATCGCAATCATAATTATAGTCCGAAACACCACCTGCGTATGTTCCTCCGCCAGTGCCATACTCTTTTTTTAGAAAATCGGCATTTTCTTTAAGCGATAAACTCTTTTGATACTGCTCATAAATACGGTACTTTCCATTCGCAAAGCCGCTTCCACTCGCAAGATAATTATCTATAATTTCTTTTGGAATAGAAAAAGCAGAGGTTGTTTGTTCCTCTGCTCGTTCTTGTATAAAGGATAATTGCCCGCCCATATCCGGCAACGGTTTTATATCTTCTAAGCGAATATCACTTCCGCTTTCACGATTTCCTGTGCCGAGCTGCGAAGGGAGTTCATCAGACAAACCCATTTCATCATATCCTCTGCTTTCATCTGTTCGGTCACTCCCTCTTTCTGTGCCATCTGGTTCAGGATTGTTTCCTCCATCTTGCTGGCTCTCTGTTCCACTTCCGCCAAGTGCTGTGTCAGTTCGCCCCTCGTCAGGAGATTGTAGTAAAGGACTCTGTGATGTTCCTTCAGAAACTTTCTCCTCATCTGAGCGTATCTGCCCAAAGTCACTTCCGGCTGCTGTGGAAGTTTCAGGTTCGGAAGGCTGTAATCGCCCACCATTGTGTAGGTCAGTTCGTTCATTGTCCAAACTCCTTTCGTCGTTATTTTCAACCTTATTGTATTCATTTCTGTCCTGACCGACAATTATGCGATTTTGACGGTTGAGTGCAGTAATTGTTTTAGATATTTCCGTTAATCCCATTTCTGCAATATCACTGGTAGCAAAGCCAAGTGCATTGAGTGTTTCCTGCGTATTGAAGTTGGTAACATCTCTGAAATCATCAAGTTCAAAATAACCGTCCGTATCAACGCCAAGCCTTGACATCATCATATATGCCACACTGTTTGCTACGACATTTTTATAAATGAAAGCCACAATATCATTGTCTACTTCCTCAAAGGAACTGCCCTCGGTTGCATAGTAAAGGTCTTGCAGATAATCAGGGATATTATCCTCTGCCGCATTTCTTGCTGCTCCCATAATTGCTTCGGCAAGACTGCTCTTATTCTCAATCTCTCCGAAAGTGCTTTCCAATGTTTCAATCACATCTGCTTCGTATTCCTGACGCATATCCCAAATCGGGACTGTTCTCGAATATTTGCTTTCGTGGGTGTCTGAAATATCAAAGTAATGCGTCAGTCTTTGCCTTGTACGGTTCTCATCAGCAAAAACAGCAATACCTCTTGCACCTCGGTTGACCCATCTGCCAAAAATTCTGTTCCACTGCTCTATCTCAAGAACCGCTGTTGCATCAGGTCGCTGTGCATATACAAGAAGCTGCTCGTCATAGCGTAACTTATAATTTCGGCAAGCCGAAGCCAAGAATGCCTGCCAGTTCTGAGGATTTGATACAACCGTTTTGCAGGTGCGGTTGTAAAGCTCAGAAATAAGGTCATATTTTCGTGCCATTACCCTTGCACCTCCTTATCGTTTCTTATCTCTGCTCCTGCATAGCAGGCTCTTTCTTTTCATTGTTACCTCTGTTATTTTTTACTGCTTCATCAGAACCTCCGCCCAAATACGAAAAGAGTTTACCGGACTTTGTATTCTTCTGAAGTTCCATAATCACACCCATATCGGGAATAGTGATATTTGGAATTTTCAGGATTGCTTCCATATCAAGCTGCTGCAACTTTTTCTCCGTATCACAACCGGAGTCAAAGAGTTTATTCAGCACCTTGACCTTATTCTGAAAAGTTGCTTTGTCTTTCACGAAAATACCTCCTTAACCAATGTTGATTACAATAGAAATACCGCCACTTTGTTCTTCTTTCTGCGGATTGCGTGAATACTCAGGAAAAAGGGACTGTACTCTCTGCCTTGCCCTGCGTATGGTTTCAAAGCAAGGAAGTCCGTATGCTCTGTAATTAAATACAATATCCTCAAGCGGAAGATTTCCGGCTGGTATATATCCGTACCGATTGTAATAATGCAGAATGAGAAGCATATCATCATACCTCGACATCGGGCATTCCTTTAAGATTTCAAGCACTCGGCTCTCCACCGTTTTCTGTTGTTTCATAATGTTCCTCCAAAAAAAAATTAAAGGGACAGAGTTTTTTACGCTCTGCCCCGACTGGTTAATATTCGCTTGTTACTTACTTCTTACGGTTTTTAACCTGAAGAAAGATAAAGCCGCCAACAATAACGGCGACTAATGCGATAGCGATAATTGTCTTTGCTTCCATTACTCGTTACCCTCCTTTTTCTTCTTTTTGTGTGCAACAACAGAAGTTACGGCGATACCGACAGCAGAAAGTCCGGCAAGGACATACCAAAGTTTCATATTGGTATCATCTCCTGTTTTCGGAGTATCCCTCAACTCATTGTGCATTTTTACAACGGCTGTTTCATCAAGTTTGATAGTAACATTCTGGTCGGCAGGTGTGATATATGCAGCAGAGGCATTGTTTGCCACTTCGGATACGGTATATTCGCCAATACGAAGTCCCTCAATCACGATTTCGCCGTTCTTATCTGTTTCAAATGTCATATCATAACCGTTTGCTCCGGTTACTCTGAACGCAAAACCTTTAACCTTACCATCTGAAGATGTCTTGACGATTTTCAGTGTTCCACGCATAGCTTCATTGATAAATCCAACACCTGCCTTATTCTCAACGGAATAAGTTGTTTCGTCTTTCTCAATGAAAACAGAGTATTCTCCCTTATCAAGCAGGAAGCCCTCCGGTGCTTTTGTTTCACGGACAATATATTTTCCGTAAAGAAGCTCTTTCATCTCATAAATTCCGGTTTCGGTTTCTTTAAGATTTCCGATAAGTTCATCGCCATCATCAATCTTTCCGTTCTCATTGGTGTCCTTATATACCTCAAAGGTTGCACCCGTAAGTTTGTTATCTGGATATTCAGCGTCCATCTTCGTGAGTCTGATATTGCCGTGAACATACTCATTGACAATCTCAATTTCAACTACCTGCTCGGCTTTGCTGATATTGACCTCATACGCTTTTTCATCAAGAACAAATCCCTTTGGCTGCTCGATTTCTCTTACAATCCATTTGCCATAAGGAACTTTTGCAAAAGAAAAACTACCGTCTTTTGCAGAGGTAGTCGTCATAAGTGCAGTATCCTTTGTAAATTCTGTTTCTTCGGCTTTGAAGATACCGATAACAGCACCCTCAAGTGCTTCTCCATTCTCATCAATCTTCTTACCTGATACAGAACCATAGATAAGTTCATTCTTGATTTCTTTTCCGTCATTCACTTTGATTTCAACCGTTGCGGTATCCTGACCTGCGTATTCAAATACAACCGGATACTTCGTATCTGAGAGAATATAATGCTCATCGGTTGCAATCTCTTTGACATAGTATTTGCCAAACGGAAGGTCTGACTTCATAACAGCAGTTCCATTTTCATTTACGCTGATAATCTCAATCAGTCCATCAGCCGGAATAACGGTACCGCTTGCAGATACAATATCTTCTGCGGCATAAAGACCAAAGCTGATATTTTTGATTTCTCCGTTGTCGCCAATACCAAATGTCTTATCCTTTTCAATGGCTTTTGCAAGGCTTACCTGAACTTTCTGTCTTTCGTTATAGAATGATGTGGAAGTTTCGGTAACAGAGATATTCTGACCTGCATAAGTAAGCTCAACCGTATGTGTTTCGCCACTGACTACCATTCCGTAAGGTGCGGTAATTTCCTTGACCTCGTATTTTCCGAGATAAAGTTCTTTGCTCTTAACAAATCCATCGGAGCTTGTTGTGATAGTATCTACCACTTCGCCCTTTGAATAGCGGAGTGTACCGTCCGGTGTACTAATATCTTCCGCAGCACGGACTTCATAAACTGCACCCTCAAGTCCTGCCACTTCATAAACAGGCTGATAGATAACATCACTGTCCTCAGAACCACTTACATTGACACCACTAAATACTTCTCCGGTCTTTTCAACCGTGATAGTACCTTTCTGTGCCATATTCGCTTTATTGACTTTCACAACAGTTACGCCGCCTTCCTCTGTGGAATTTTCTTCGGTAATATCAAAATATACCGGAGTATCATCAAGTACATATCCATATGGAGCTTGTACCTCTACGATAGAATATCCCTTGCCGTAATCCAGTTTCTCAGGTGTTACAAGAGAACCATTTGCGTCGGTATAGAACACATCAATCGTGGTCGGTGTCGGATAAGTAAAGGTCATTTTGACCTGATTGCCCTGTGGGTCGTAAATCTTAAATCCTGCTCCTGCATACGGAATACTCTTTCCGCTTTCTGCGTCCACCTTGACTACATTGACAAAGCTCTCAAAGTTACGGTTATTGATAAGATAACGGTAGGTCTGTGCGTTCTGTGAAATGAACACATCAAAATCGTCCATCATCTCTCTGCCTTCCCAACCGGAAGTCTGGTGTACGGTATAAATACCATACGGCATATCTTTTGTCTGACCGAAGCCATTTTCATCGCATACGATAGTATCTCTCTCGTCTTTATTGGCTGCGTCATAGCTTCCGGCAGATTTCAGATAAATCTCAAAGGAAGCACCCTTTTCAGGAGTTTCAATCTTTGTTTCTCCGTCATCGGTATGTTTGATGATAGCCACATTGCCTTTGATTACCTGCTCGGTTACATCATTGGAAGTAAGGTTGTGTTCCACCTCATAAAGTTTCGGGTCTGCACCTACCTTGTGAATGGTCTTATCAAGGAGATAGCCTTCACTCGGTGTAATTTCTCGGATTGTCCAGTCGGTATCACAAACATATTCTTTGGTAGTGAACTGACCGTTTTCATCAGTAACATACTTATCTACAAGCGTTTCGCCCTTATAGATACCGTAAACTGCTCCCGAAAGTTTGGCATTGCCCTGTGCTTCGCCTTTCTCTGCGTCGCTCTTTGTTACTGTTACAGTAAATTTCTTCAAAATATTGTTGAAGTTTCTTGTGGTTACTTCTTTCCACTTCACTGGTGCAGTCTGATTTTTCGGCACAACATAACGGATAGCCGTGTCTACTTCTTCAAGGGTATATGGTTCAGAACCACTGATAAGCACATCTTTGAAAGTTGCCACACCGTTTTTGTCTGTAACTGCATACTGGTCAACAGCATCACCGGAAAGAGAAGTACCGAAAAGATGGAACTTCACACCTTCAACAAGGTTATCTTCTGAGGACTTCACTACCTGAAGGTCGCCACGCTTCAATTTGTTATTGAAAGTGACCTTTGCAACCTGCCCTGCCACAACAGTAACTCTATGTGTTTCCTGCGGCTCATACTTGTCGTATGCCTGCTCGGTTACGGTATAGATACCCGGCATAAGGTTATCAATCTGGAACTTACCGCCATTGGCTGTTGTAACCGTCTGATTGATACCGTTTCCGGTAATCGTGAAGTTGATACCGTCAACCTTGCCGTCCTCACTGGTCTTTACAATCTGACAAGAACCATAGCTGACTTTCATCTTCACAAAACCGTTGATACTGTCGCTTACTTCCTGAGCATAGCTGACAACATCCTGCACACTGGAATTTTGGTTGTGTTTACCCTCTGACCATACAACCACACCTCTTCGTACTGCATTTTTCTTGGTTGCGGTAATGGTAAATTCCTTACTCGGTGCAGTATCCATAGAAACAGTAAGTTTGTTACCATTCACTGAAAAAGCTCACTCCACTGATGCTTGCCTTGAAATTATATTTGGACAGCACATTATTGGAGTCTGTCAGAGTAGTTGTGTACTTACTTCCGTTCCACTCAAGTTCTATTGTCTTTGCCGAACCGGATGATTTATTACAAAAGCTCGGTATGGTCGCATGGTTCTGTACACTCTGCACCATACTGTTGTAATAACTAAAAATCTTATTGCGGAGCGGATGCTTTGCATTGATGACATCTTTCACATTGCTGCAACCACTGGCTGCTACATGATTGAAGTTCGCATCACGCTCTCCGATAACAGTTTCCCAGATAAGAAGCTGTGTAGCATAAGCCTGTGCAATGCTGTTTGCTGCTGCTTCATTCTGTGACCTCCAAGATGTCGAGATTGTCCCACGGTAGCCATACTGTAAAATACGACCAACGAAAAGACGGATTTCATCTCCGGAAATAACCCCGTTGGCTGCAAGGTTATTAAAATAATTTTCGTCATACTTATTCATTGTCTGACCGACCTTGAGCGAAATTCCCGGCTCAATACAATAAGCAACATTGCCTGAGTATGAGCCAATAGCCTTAAGATTGGTAAAATTGGAACGTCCGGTATGCCAACCATTTTTCAAGGTCAAATTGCTGTGTCCCCATACCCCATCGTAATTAGCATCGCCATCACGAGGGAAATCGACCATATAAACATCGGCTTTTTCTCCCGAAGCAGCATATGCTGTTGTCGAGCCAATGCCTGCAAAAGTGGTCACACACATAAGGGTCGCCAAGAAAAGCGACGTGACTCTTTTGAATTTTGACTTTATCATTGCGTTTCCTCCTGTAAAAATTGAAAAACACACCGTATCGCTACGATGTGCCTTTATGGATTTTTTCTTACGGCAGAATTTACCTGCCGAAAAACAAATACGGTTTTTTCGTTAATTTTTCATTTTACCATACACCTCCAGTCCGTTCATACTGTGCGATTGCCCCTTAGAGATAGACATATACTTTGAGATAGTTATATTCAAGTGAGATAGTATATATCATTTTCGGTAGGTAGAAGTATAACTAAGGGGTTAGAGTGTGAGAAAGGGGAACTGTAAAACAAGCTATCTGCTGTCACGCTCTGCACGGTTACGCAAAAACTTGTTATAATGCTCCAATGCCTTGCAGACAAAATCCTCCGTCTGACTGACGGGAATGTTTTTCGGGATAAGCTGTCTTACTCTGTCGCCCCTCAACACGATTTTTTCCCTTTGGTTCGGCTTTTCCTCAGACATAACAGCGTGGATTGCTTTTGTTGTAAGATTGCCCTCGTTGAATAACTTTCGCATACGGATTGTCTGGTCGTGTGACGGGGTTGCGTCATTCAGGTCAATTTCATCAACCACATCACGCTGGCAATCTTCATCAAGATAGGAAAGTTCTACGGCAGGACGCATTTTAATACGCCCCTCATCAACAAATTCAAGCAGTTCGGGAACAAGGTTTGTCAGACGAACATAACGCTGTATTTGTGTGTTACTATCCTGACTCTCAGAAGCTAAAATCTCTCTTGATTTACCCACAATAGAATTGTGTCCCACTGGGACTCCATTTTCTTTGCTCGGTCTGCCTGCTTGCCTTTTCATTGCTTCCAAACGCATTTTATAAGCAAAGGCTTTTTCACTCGGCAATATCTCTGACCTCTGGAAATTACTTTCAACCATTAAAATGGTCGCTTCATCTCTGTTCAGGTCTACAATCTCACTTCGCAGTGTTTCAAATCCTGCCAGTTCACACGCTCGCTTTCGTCTGTGCCCTGAAACAAGTTCATATCTGCCGTCCTCTTTCTGCCTTACCGTTGCCGGAGTAATAACCTCCTCTTTCCTTGACACTCTCCACAAGCTGCATCATATCTTCATCGTCCCTGACCTTAAACGGGTGGTCGGGAAAATCATCAATCAGCTCTAACGGAATATCTCGGATTTTTGAAAGCTGTTCTTCATCTCTCTGTGCCTGCGTGGTAAATAAATCATCGAGCTTCGTGAGAGTGAAGTCGCTCTTTCTTCCTGCCATCGGCTAACACCTCCTTTGTAAATTCAGCGTATGCCTTAGACACTGTGCTGTTTGGCTCATAAGCATAAATGCTTTTACCTTTGGAAGAAGTTTCAGCGGCTTTTACGGCAATCGGGATTTGTGTTCGATACATCCTTATCTGATTACCGAAGTTTGCCCTGAGTGCTTCCACCGTACTCTTTGCAAGGTTTGTTCGGCTATCCACCAAAGTAAGAAGCATACCGTCTATCTTAATATCCGGATTGATATACTTCTTTACTTTTGAAATGGTCTGCACAAGCTGTGTCATACCCTTTGCAGGCAAATACTGAGCCTGAACCGGAATGATAACACTGTCTGCCGCCGATAAAGCATTGAGAGTAACCATACCAAGTGAAGGCATACAGTCTATAATTACATAATCATATCTGTTTCTTCACTTGACTCAGATAATTCTTGAGTGTAGTTTCTCTGCTCATTGCGTTTACAAGGTTAAATTCCATTGCTGAAAGCTCAAGGTTTGCCGGAACAAGGTCAACACCTTCTTCGTGGTGCAGGATACCAACCATAGGGTCTGTCATCGTTTCATTGATTACATCTGTGAGTTTCGTTGCAAGCGTGATACCCAAACCGTCTGTATCCTGCCAACCAAGACAAGTCGTTAAATCGCCCTGCGGGTCTGCGTCTATGAGCAATACTTTCTTGCCCTGCATTGCAAGTCCGACTCCAAGATTAACCGTTGTAGTGGTTTTACCGACTCCGCCTTTCTGATTGCATACGGAAATCGTTTTGCAGTTTGACACTTCTTTTTGCCCTCCTTTCTGAAAATTCATAGCCACCGCATTATGGCTATGTACCTGACCGACTCATTTCCTAATCGGTCATAGCAATATTTGTTCTCAACACCCCTTGCCAAGCAAAATGCTTATGGGAAATCACTAAGGAACAGACTGCTTATCTGTATCATAGGGTTCTAACCTCTGCCGGGTACTCCGCCAGCTCCGTAGAGAAGTATCATTATCATTCTGACTGTCATCGCCATATCAGGGGCAGCCTGATACTCATAGCCGGAGTTCTCGCTATTCTGAAATACAGAAATCACGGCGTACCTGCTAAAGTGGCTATCATCAGAAATAAAGTCTTAGTGAATGACTTATTCAATTTTCAAGCGAAAAGGCTTCCGTTTTTTGCTATCCGGAATCAACCCCTTCACTCATTTGGACAACGGGGTATGAAATGCACACCCAAAATCGCCGCTTTTCCGAAAATTTTTCAAAAAATTTTTTTGAAATAAAAAAAGCCGCCTGCTCCGGTTAGGAAACAGACGGCAAAACACGTTCTAAATGTATTCAATTTTTCAATTTCTTTTTCTTTGCTTCAAGCACTTTACAGAGAACATCATCTACTGCGTCGGTGTATCGTCCTTGAGCTGCTAAATTGTTCTTCAGTGCAATGAGTAATTGTATCACTTGGCTTCGTTCTTCTTCATTTAAGTATAGATGATAAGTTTTCTCTCTCATTGGCTGTTCCTCCATCTTTCAAATGTATTTTTGATTATCTCCACATCTTCCTCGGTATCAGAAGAAATAAATATATGTACGCTCTGAAAAGCTTTCTTTTTAAGCTGTCGGCATAATCCAGTTCTGTGCCTTTCATCGGCAGCTTAATCAGCCTTATTCCTCGTTGCTTACACATATATGCTTTCATTATTTCTATATTCTCGTCGGCACTTTCTGACTCAATAGCCAACTTTTCTGAAGGTATGTATGTTTCAAGCGGAACTCCAAGCAATCGGTCAGAGCCAAGTTCTGCTTTCAAGCCTTTCCTATTAGAATAATAGCTGACAGCCAAAGCAGGAAATAGAAATAAATACTCCTGCTCACAAATTCGACAGCCTTTATTCAATATCGTTCTTTCATTTATCTTCATACTCCACGAATGACCGTGCCTGCATTTCCACCACGCTCTCTTTGCTGAAGTTCGTGATACCTCTGTCGGTTTCAATTTATTCTGTTCATAATCCCATTCGCTAAGAAGCTGACTGTCCGTTGTCGCCAAATCATTATATCCGGCAAGGACTTCTCTCTCTGCACAAACGGGGCATACCGTACCTTTCACACGGGCATTGATAACAGATTTCCACTCGTTACCGCATTTACTGCACCTCCACCAGACATTTTTCCTCGACTTTGCATTTACTTCATCAGGCTTCAATGGCAAGTTCTTCTCCGACCACTCCGAAGCAATTTCAGAGTGTGTTGTCTGCAAATCGTTAAACCCTTTCAGGAATATGTACCCACTGCAATACGGGCATTTGCTCCCACCGGAACGGGTAGAGACAAGGCTGTTCCACTCTCTGCCGCAATCCTTACACTTCCACCAAGCCTTACGATTGGCAAAGACCGTAACCTGAGTTGGAAGTAACGGATAATTTCTGTCCGACCACTCGGCTGCTATATCCGGCAGAAGTGTTGCAAGGTCATTAAATCCTGCCAACACTTTGTTATGGGAGCAATACGGGCAACCTGTTTTATTTATTGTCCTGCTCTTAACGGCAGCTTCCCACTCGTGTCCTTTCTCACATCTCCAAATCACTTTCTTATGAGAACCAATAGAAACCTCTGTCGGTTTTATCTTATTCTTTTTCGACCACTGCTTTACCAGTAATGGCTCTAATGTCGCCAAATCGTTAATACCTGCAATCACTCTCGCACCGGAACATATCGGGCATTTTTCTCCATTAGAACGAGCCTTAACGCTTGTCTGCCATTCGTGACCGCAAGCACCTTTCCACCATACTTTTTTATTTGAACCAAAGGTAATATCTTCAGGCGTAAGTGGTAAGTTCTTCTCCGACCACTCCGAAATGAGTTCTGGGTGTACTTCTGCTAAACTGTTATTCATAGCCAAACCTCAACCTCCTTGTGCTTAGAGTATATGAAGTTTTAGCTTTATCTTGTAGTTTGCGAATATCCGTATAAATAGAAAAAGCCCTTTGAGAAAAGGATTTCTCCTCTCTCAAAAGACTGGCAAACAACTGGATAATTTATATATAATCAGCTATCTAATAAATTGAATTTACGCTGCAAATAACATTCTATAAATAAAGCTGCTTGATTGTCCGCATATTCAGAAGCGGATGATTCATGATTAACAATTACTATCGTTTCGCTCCACTCCGCACCACTTGGATTATTTAAAAATATTCTAGCATATCTGTTATCTTTTTCTCCGTTTCTACTATCAAATAGTAAATCCGGATTAGTGTAATTAGTTTTCCCAGCAACAATACCATAGTTCTTACCATTAACATTAAAAAACTTAATGTAGGTAAAGAAACGATTGTTTTCTCCTAGATTTTCCTTGTTTTCTTTATAATATTTCTTTATTTTTGCTTTTGTAGCTTTTTCCATCTTAACAACATTTTTTAACTTGCTGTTTCTTAACTCTTTTAAAATATATTCCATAGAATACCATTCAAATGGCAACTCAATCCCATAACAAGAAATCGTAAATTTATCTTTATCTGCACCTACATTTTTATTCATATCTTTATCCTGCATAAAATCTTTATTATCATTTTCATTTATTTTGAAAAATGGGCAATCCCGATTGGAATTGCCCACTCATTGCACTAATTATGCGATTTTTTCTTGCTTGCACCGATTTCTGCATCAAATGATGTAAGTTTGATGTAAATCGCTGTTTTTTCAGTTTTTTATCAAATGAAGTACGTCCCGTCTATTTGGTAAAACGGTACATCTTTACATCATCTTAATAGAGCTTTGCACCTGCTGGAATATGGTCATCAACCATCAGAAGATGGAGCTTTTCTTCGCCTTCTTCTTCGTGGATAGCACTGAGGAGCATACCGCAAGAGTCAATGCCCATCATAGCTCTCGGTGGAAGATTTGTGATAGCAATAAGCGTCTTTCCAACCAGTTCTTCCGGCTCATAAAAGCTATGAATACCGCTTAAAATGGTTCTGTCTGTGCCTGTTCCGTCATCAAGAGTAAACTGTAACAGTTTCTTTGACTTCGGTACTGCAACACACTCTTTAACCTTTACTGCACGGAAATCTGACTTGCTGAATGTATCAAAATCAACAAATTCCTCAAATAAAGGCTCTACCTTTACCTTAGAGAAAAATCAATCTTTTCAGACTCAGTTTTTACATTTTTTTCAGGTGCTTCAGAAGCTGTATTATTTACATCATTTTTCTTATTTACACCATCTAAGGATTTCATTGTAGGGAACAGCAGAACATCGCGGATGGAGGCGCTGTCGGTCAGGAGCATGACGAGACGGTCAACGCCGAAGCCGAGGCCGCCCGTGGGGGGCAGGCCGTATTCCAAAGCGGTAACATAGTCGTAATCAACCTGGGCTTTGCAGTTGGGCTCGATGGCCTTGCGCTCAGCAACCTGGCGCTCAAAACGTGCTTTCTGGTCGATGGGGTCATTCAACTCGCTGAATGCGTTGCCATACTCGGTGCAGTCAATGAAATACTCAAACCGCTCAGTAAACGCCGGGTCATCGGGCTTGCGCTTGGCCAGCGGGCTGATTTCGACAGGATAATCATAGATAAAAGTAGGCTGGATGAGCTTATCTTCAACAAATGCATCAAAGAACTCTGCCAGGATCGCGCCCTTGGTCGGAACTTCGGGCAGCTCCACATGGTGCTCCTTAGCAGCGGCGATGGCATCCTCATCGGTTTTCCAGTCATTGAAATCAACACCGGAATACTTCTTGACGGCCTCCACCATGGTCAGGCGCTCCCAGTGGCCCAAGTCGATCTGCTTGCCCTGGTAGGTGATCTCCATGCTGCCGCAGACCTTGAGAGCCAGGCGTTTGTAGAGCTCTTCCACCAGATCCATCATGCCGTGGAAATCAGTGAATGCCTGATACAGCTCAATGGTGGTGAATTCGGGGTTATGCTTGGGGTCCATACCCTCGTTGCGGAAGATACGGCCAACCTCATATACACGGTCCATGCCACCCACGATCAGGCGCTTGAGGTAAAGCTCTGTCTCGATGCGCAGCACCATATCCATATCCAGCGTATTGTGATGGGTATAGAAAGGACGGGCAGAAGCGCCGATTTCAAACGGGGTCAGGATGGGGGTATCGACCTCCAAAAAGCCCTTTTCATCCAGGTAAGCGCGGATCTCTTTCAGGATCTGGCTGCGCTTGACAAAAGTATCCTTGACTTCGGGGTTGACGATCAGGTCAACATAGCGCTGGCGGTAGCGGGCTTCACGGTCAGTCAGGCCATGGAACTTTTCGGGCAGAGGCAGCAGACTCTTGGAAACCAAGGTCAGCTCATGCACGCGCACGCTCAGTTCGCCCATTTTGGTGCGGAACACTTCGCCGGTGCAGGCAATGATATCGCCCACATCCATCTTTTTGAATGCGGCGTATGCTTCATCGCCCAGCAAATCACGCTTGACGAAGATTTGGATATCACCTTTCGCATCGCGCAGGTGGGCAAAGCTGGCCTTGCCCATAACGCGCTTGGACATCATACGGCCAGCCAGGCTGACCATACGGCCGGTATCTTCCTCAGCGGGCAAATCTTTATATTCTTCTTTCAAATCAGCAGAGAAAGCATCCTGCTTGCATTTGGTGATGGTAAACGGGTCGTGGCCGGCGGCCTTGAGGTCGGCCAGCTTCTGACGCCGTACTGCCGCTTCCGATGCGGCGTTCTGGGGGGCGGACTGCTTGTTCTGTTCCATAGCGCAGGTTCCTTTCCTGTTTTTATATCCGGGGGTGATCAGCGGCTGCGGCTGACACCCAGAATGGTGTATTCCAAAATATTGCCGTTGGGCAGGGTAACGTCAACCTTATCGCCAGCCTTGTGGCCGATGAGAGCAGCGCCGACCGGACTTTCATCGCTGATGCGGCCCTGGTCGATGTCGGCTTCGGTAGAACCGGTGATATCATACTCTTCAGCTTCGTCCGGTTCATCGCCCTCTGCCAGGATGCGCACATGCATACCGATAGAAACGGTATCCAGGCTCAGGTCACTGTCGTCCATGATGCGGGCAATCTTCAGGGTAGCTTCCAGGTCAGCAATGCGGGCTTCAACCACAGCCTGCTCTTCCTTGGCGGCATCGTATTCCGCGTTCTCAGAAAGGTCACCGTAACCACGGGCAACCTTGATCTTTTCAGCAATCTCGGAACGCTTGACAGTTTTCAGGGTGTCCAGTTCTTCTTCCAGCTTTTTATAACCCTCATGGGTAACAACAACTTCTTTGGCCATTGTCAATATCTCCTTAGCAATTAAAAAGTCGTGCGGCCCGGTGGGAGCCGCACTAGCTTTAATATTTTATCGTTTTTTCCTGTCGCTGTCAAGTAGATTTTAGCGTTGCGGCTCTGTTTTTCCTTTCAGGAAAGCCACACTGCGCCGGTGTTTTTCAAATGGCGGGTTCTGGGGGTTCGATGGTGCAAATTACTGCTTCCGCCATACACAAATTACTGCTTCCGCCATACATTTTCAGCATTTCTGCGCTGTTTTTTGCTTTGTTTTGTCTGAACCATCTGCTTTTTAACCGCTTCATATTGACCATTGGCGTAAAACGTGGTAACATGTAGATGTTATATAGCATGCTGGCGCAGGGATACTGTTGCCGGCGGTTTTGCATGTATGTATGGTTTTTGTGCCCATTGGATATATTATTTTATGCAAAAGGGAGGGTTTGCGCCGTTGAAGCGTTTTTTGTGTGCGGTGATCGTTGCTGCGCTGCTGTTGTTCTGTGTTGCCTGCGGCAGCCATGCGGCCGTCTCCGCTGATTCGATCGCAACTGCCGCACCCACGGCATCCTCATCCCGCAATATTCGCAGCGAACCTATTACCGTAAACAGCACCGTGGCTGACGCTGATACCGTGAACAATGCACAGACCGCAGCCCCCACTACGGAAGTAACCGAAGCTCCTGCGGAAAACGAGGCCGAAGAGGTGGATACCCCCGCTACCGGGGATTTTCCGGTGCCTTACCTGGCTGCTGTGCTGGGGTTGATTCTGGTTTGTTCCGCGGGCCTGGTTATGCTCAAGCGTATCTGATTTTATTCGTCCATTCCAAAAGGGAGGCCGCGCGGCTTCCCTTTTTTTTACCTTATTTTTATGCAAGGGGGTGTTTTTCTATGCCACGCCGTTTTCCTCACCTGCGGGGGGACAGCCGCTTGTATCCGTTTGCTGCACGCACGGCGCTGCGGCGGCGCCAAAAGCACCGGGCCTGGGCGCTGCGCCTTTGCGGCACTGCGGTGCTTTGCCTGGCTACCGGGCTGATCCTGCGGGATACTGTATTCCGCGGCGGCCAGCCGGAAGCCCCGGTCACCACCGCGGAGTCAACGGAGCAGCCCTCCCCCACCCCGATTGCCATTACCCCGCGGGCCGCAACGGTGGATGTGCTGGCCGCCGAAAGTGCGGACAGTGATGTCCACTCTTCCCCCGCGCCGCATCCAAGCCCGGATGCCGCCCAGGCGGCGGATATTCTGCCTCAGTATCAGGAGCTTTACGCCCAGAACCCCGACCTTGCAGGCTGGCTGTGCATCGACGGCACCAACATTAACTACCCTGTGGTTCAGGCAGACAACAGTTATTACCTGCGCCGCGGGTTTGACCGACTGTATTCTACCGCCGGAACGCTGTTTTTGGATGAGCACTGCCGCCTTGCCACGCCAAACGCCGCCGGAACGGCCAATGCCCTGATTTACGGCCACAACACTGCCAGCGGCAGCATGTTCAGCCAGCTGCTGAACTATGCGGACAAAGCGTTTTACACCGCCCACCCTACCTTTCAGTTTGATACGCTGTACGAAGAAGGCACCTGGCAGGTTGCCGCTGTGCTGCGCACTGAGCTTGGCGCGGATGCGCTGCCCTACTATTCCTTTTTTGATGCTTCCACGCAGGAAGAATGGCAGCAGCGCGTGGATGCCATTCTGGAACTTTCGCTTTACGATACCGGCGTTGTGCCCCAATATGGGGACCAGCTGCTGACCCTTTCCACCTGTGGCGTTGCCACCGTTACAACCAACAGCCGCTTTGCCGTGCTGGCCGTAAAAATAAACTGAGGTGCATCTATGAGCATTCTGGCGCAAATCATTGGTCTTGCCTGCCTGCTGTTCTGGGGGTTCTGGCTTTGCTGCAAGCTGCGGCTGCCCGCCGGGTTTGCCCCGCTGTGCGGGCTGTGCTTTTGCATGGTAGTGCTGCAGCTGGCTGGCAGCTGCAACCAGCTTTGGCTGGGGGCCCAGCTGCTGCTTGTGGGGGCTGTGCTCACCCTGGCGCAGCGCCGCCGTCACGAAATTTTGCCCCAGCTGCTCTCCCCGGGAGTGCTGGCCTTTTGCAGCGCTGCTGGGGTGCTGATGGCGGTGTTCGCCATCCGGCAGCCGGAATTCCAGACCTGGGATGAATTCAGCCATTGGGGTATCTACTTCAAAAGTGTATTTTACCAGCACCGCTTTGCCGTGTGGGATACCACCCGCAGCCTGGCCCATCAGGCATACCCGCAGGGCCTGCCGGGGCTGTACGCCCTGTTTGCGCTGCCCGCCGCCCAATACCGGGAAGCGGATGTACTGTTTGTCACTGCGCTGCCGCTGGCTGCGGCGGCTTCTGCCCTGTTTGCCCTGCCGCAGGTCACAGCCCGCCGCCCGCGCATCGCTTATACTGTCTGCGCCTGCCTGGCCGCACCGGCGCTGTTTTGGCTGTTTGCCCCCGATACCCCCTATACGACTGCTTATATGGACGCCCCGGTGGGCGCCCTGTTTGCTGCGGCGCTTTGTGTTATCCTGCTGCCCTGTGCTGCTAACAGCCGCGTGCAGCGCGGTCTGGCGCTGGCATTACTGTGCGGCGCATTGACCACTGTAAAAGAGATTGGCACCGTGTTCGCGCTGTGCGTGGTGGGCATCTGGTTTCTGCAATGCCTGCTGGATGCGCTGCGGGATAAGGGCGGCATCCTGCGCGGCTTCCTGCTGCCCTTTACCGCTGCGCTGCCCTGCTTTGCCATACCGCTTGCCTGGAAGCTGCTGCTGAAAGCCCTGCACCGGGCCGATGACCAGTTTTCCTCCATGGGGCCGGGATACTTTTTGCAGTGCTGGCAAGAGGCCCGTACCGGTTTTGACCGCTACTTTTACGATGTGTGGGACCGCTACTATGCCCGGCTGCGCAGCTATCCGCTGCTGTTTGGGGCTAGCACCTTCAAGGTGGGCTGTTTGTGCGCTGCGGCCGCGGTGTTGCTTTTAATCGTTCTGATCTGGGCCATGGGGCGGTGGCAGGGGCTGCGCACGGCGCTGCCGGGGCTGTGCATGATCTTGTACTGGCCGCTTTATCAGGGCGTGTTGTTCTATGTGTACATCTGCGGCATGAGCCCTTATGAGGCACTGGAGATGGCCAGCTGGGAGCGGTACTTCTGCTGCTTTTTCCTCGGCTGGTTCAGCGTGCTGGAAGGCGAAGCCCTGCTGGCCGGGTTTGCTGCGGCCCACCGCCTGCCGCGAATAGTCGGGCATGCGGTGCCCGCCATTGTTCCCTGCCTGCTGGTTTGCAGCACGCTTTGGGGCATCTGGCAAGCGGGCGGTGCTGCATCCCTCTTCTGCCTGCCGAAAGCCGGCTGGCGCACCGAGCAGCAACAGATCGCTGCAGACATGCTAACCCGCATGGACGGCGCACAGAATGGCAGCATTTGGCTGCTGAGCGCCGACGACTCGATGGCCGTGCAGAACATGTGGTACTACCAGTACGAGCTGTACCCCGCCGTTACCGCGGTGGAAGCCCAGAGCAGCGAAACTGATGTGGACCTCGGCTACAACATCGGCGAGCATGATGTGACCTGGCTGGTGCTGTTTGGCGTAACCGATGATTTTACCGCACGTTACGCTGATCTGGCCGATGATGGTCTGCGCAGTGCCCAAAGCACCGCCCCGGCGCTGTACGCCGTAACCAATGTGGATGGACGGATTTATTTGACGGCAAAATAGAAACAGGCATGTGCCGCATACGGGAGATGGTATTCTCGCCGTGCGGCACATGCCTTTTGCTTTGTTTTATAGTTCACACTCCATGGGCAGGTAAGCGCCATTTTCGTTCGGGGTGCGCTGGCCGGTCAACGCAAAACCGTTTTTCTGCCAGAAGGCTTTGCTTTGGGGGTTGCCCTCGTCGATGGCAAGGCGCAGTGTTTTGAATTGTTCGGCCCGCAATGCCTGCTTGCAATCTGCAATCAGTGCGCTGCCGGTACCCCTGCCCTGCTGGGCAGCATCCACCATAAATAGGCCGATGTATGCGGTGGCCGGGTTGGGGTAGCCGGTGATCAGATCCATCATCGCGGCCAGCGTTTCACCGTCATAAAAGCCGATAAAATATTTATCCGACAACGTTTTGCCCGGCGGAACAGCCTGCAGATCATCCAGAATGCTGGCTTTGGTGGCCATGGGCGGGTGGTAGCGGTAGAACTGCGGGTTGCCGCTGCACAAAGCCAGCATGGCATCCACATCTGTTTCCATCAGCTGCCGGACGGTGTACCGGCGGGAAAGGGATTGCAGCTGCATGAGGTTCTCCTTTTTTGTTTTGATTTTAGGCAACACCGCACAATTCCCGCCTTGCGGCTTAAGCACCGCTCCGGCAGCTGCGGCACGGCATCTGCGTTGCCAAAATGCTCGATAATGTCGGGTTGCGGTACCCGCATCGTACTTCGGGGGCAAAAGCCCCTCGCACTCTGCGACCGCTGCCCCTGCTTCGGTTCGCTGTTTCCGCCACTGGCGGCGCTCACCTTTGCAGCATCCAGTATTATCTGCGCTTTTGGCTTAGCATCTGCCGCACCTCGCTCGCCGTATCGGCACTTAGAATTATGCGGTATTGCCTTTATTCTTGGGTGGGGCGTATCTTGTTTTTTTGGTGGTATTTGCTGTATTCCGGGGTAGAATATTGGGCAAGGCCCGTCATGCGGGACGATGCAAGCATCGTCCCCTACAAATAGGGTTGGGTTTGTTGCAGGTTTTATAATATGCAATACGGCAAGGCTTCGGCGGGATGAGAGTCCCCCGCCCCACTTACCACTTAATATATCACCACCCTCCCCACACCGCAACACTTTTCCCCTTGCAATTTTGCGGCAAATCCGCTATGATGAAACACGAGAAATTTTATGGCCGGGGCGGCGCCGCGCTGCCCTGTGCCAATGATGAAGGAGATCCTGTTATTATGGCATTCAAATATGAAATCACCGAGCGCATTGCTGTTCTTTCCACCAACTCCAGCGGCTGGGAGCGCCAGCTGAACCTGATCAGCTGGAACGACCATGAGCCGAAGTACGACATCCGTGACTGGTCCCCGGACGGCAGCAAGATGGGCAAGGGCATCAGCATGACCAAAGAGGACCTGATTGCCCTGAAAGGCATTCTTGATGACATGGAGCTGTGATGGAAGATTATCGCGCACAATTTATTGACATTTACAACAAGAATGTCACCCGCCCCGGTGCGGACCGCCTGCTGAAATGGCTGGAGGGCACAGACTTTTTTACCGCGCCCGCTTCCACCAAGTTCCACGGTGCATGCGAGTGCGGCCTTGTGATGCACAGCATCAATGTGTACAACGCCATGATGCAGCACTTTTTCACGGAAGGGGAAGATAACCCCGAAACTTTTGCGGTGTGCGCCCTGCTGCACGATGTATGCAAGGCGAACTTTTACAAAGTCAGCACCCGCAACGTGAAAAATGATGCTACCGGTCAATGGGAGAAAGTTCCTTTTTATCAGGTAGCCGACCAGCTGCCCTATGGCCACGGTGAAAAGAGCGTTTATCTCATTGAGCACTTCATGCGCCTAAAAACCGATGAAGCCATTGCCATCCGCTGGCATATGGGCGGTTTTGACGATGCGGTGCGCGGCGGCAGTTTTGCGGTAAGCGATGCTTACAACCGCTACCCGCTGGCCGTCAAGCTGCACGCTTCGGACCTGATTGCCACCTATCTGATGGAGCAGGGCACCAGCAATGTGGAAAACGGCCACCCAAAAACAAAATAATTGATAGCAGAAACGGCACAGCCTTTTTACCGGGCTGTGCCGTTTATCTTATTGCTTACTGCACGCTTTGCATATATTCGTCAATTCTCTGGCTGAAGATTTCCGGCCAGCGGGCGTCGTATTCGGCAAACACCTGCTTGAAGTAATCGGCTTCCTCTGCATCCGGCCGGGCTGTGCGGCGGTAGCAATACAGGGTAATGCCGTCCAGCGGGAACTCGGTCACATATTCATAATGGACGGCAGCAGGGCTTTGGGTGCGCAGCGCTGCGTTGATGGGGCCGACAATGCCGCCCTCATCCACACGATCGGTCACCATCACATATTCTGACGTCCAGATTCCCGTGGGGAAGCCATGGGTGGAGGGCACACTGCTCTCCCACAGGATCATCGTTTGCAGCTTGGGGTGAGCTGGGTCACTGTAGGCAAAGGTAGTGCCGCTGTAACCATTGGAATCCATATTGATGTAAACGGTCTGGTCCTCGGTGCAATGCTCCAGCACAAAATCTGTCACGGCGCGCATCTGGGCCAGGTCGGTGCGGCGGGTCAGGTCCAGGCTTTCGCTGCTCAGGGCCAGGGTCTGCACGCTTTTACCGGGCAGACGCAGGGCGTTGCCGAAGTTGACCACCAAAAATACGGCCAGAACACCCGCCGCAGCATTGCGCAGCCAGGGCTTTGCCTTTTGCTGGGTCAGTTTGGCGCACAGGCCAAACAGCATCAACAGGTAAAAAGGCGCAAGGATCAGGCTCTGGTGGTCGCCCAGGGACTGGGTACGGGTAAACAGCACCATCGCCCCCAGGCTGGCCGCGGCGGCTACAATAGCCTGTGCACGGGTGCTGCGGCAATACAGCAGCCACACCAAGCCTGCCGCGCAGAGCACCAGCCAGATCAGTCCCTGGGTGCGCAGCTGGCCCAGGCAGTTGTTGCCAAAGCCACCGCCGTAGTAAGCGCCGTAAATATCGGCGTAGTCGGTTGTCAGGATGGTTTTGAAGGTAGGCAGCAGCGCCCCCACGATGATCACAGCGCTGGGCACGCCGAACAGCAGCATATGTTTGAGGGTACTCCCCAGCGTTTTGCGGCGCACCGCCCCCACCAGCACCACCAACACATACACAGCATAAAACGCCAAGATCCAGAACATGTACCAGCGCCGGGTCAGGATCAGGGCAAACGTTGCAGCAAAAATCGCCAACAGCCGCGGCCAGGGCAGCGTTTCAAACCGGTAATCCGCGCACAGCAGGGCGATCACTGCGGCAAAAGTCAGGCCAAAGGCATCCGGCATGCCGTGGGTGGCAGGCCACAAAAACATGGGCCACAGCACCATAACCGCCATACACAGCGGGTAATACAGCGCCGTATGGCAAGCGGGCAACTGCTGGGCCAGGTATTTTGCGCCCATCAGCAGCGCAAACCACATGGGCACAAAGCAGGTGATGGCATAGCACACCATAAACGTATTGATGCTGCGCCCGGTAAAGAGATACGGCACACTGATAAAGAGATTCATGAACATCTTATAGTCCGCCGTCAACAGGCTTTCCAGCAGCACATGAATGCCGTAAAATCCGCTTTGACCAAAGCTGCCGAACAGCAGTGTCTGCTTGGCAAAATAGTTGATCGCGTCATCACTGTACACCGTTTGGCGGTAGCACACCAGTGCAGCGATGACCGCAACGCCCACAGCGGAGCCAGCCAGCCAACTGCGCAGGAACGTTTTATCCTGTGCTACCCTCTGACCGGGGAACACCGTCTGCCAGGTAAAGTGCAGCAGCAGGCACAGCCCGCCCATGCAGACAGCCCACATCAGCACCACCAGCAGCATGCCGCCATAGGCTGTGATCACACCGCCCACCAGAATGGCACACAGCAGCAGCACGCCATACGCCAGCCAGCGTGGACCGGCCGGGAGTGCGCGAAGGTTCGGGAACTGAATTTTTCCCATCGGGGGCCTCCTTTCGCCCTTTATTTGTTTATACAATTTGTTTATATAAAATTGTTTTATACAAAGTATTTATTTTGTTCGTGTTGTCCTGCTCTTGTACAACCCTTATGCGGCTTATTTCACAGGGGGGAATAGTTACACTCCACGCAGTCACACAACACTGCGTGCATCCGGCACTTCCACACTTTGCAGGTCAAATACAAAAGCAGCCCGCGAAACCAAGGCTCCGCGGGCTGCCGGGTTATGTATTTACTTTCTTGCGGCCGCCGGCTGATTCAAACGTTCCAGCTCGGCATTCAGGTCCTGGCTCACACTGCGGCGGGTATCACCTGCGCGGCGCAGGCGGTGGGTGTTTGCATTATTGACCTGCACCTGCGGCTGGTTGCGCACAGGGCGCACCCGTTTGGCAGCTGGCTGAGCAGACTTATTATGGCGCACCTTTGCCTGGGCAGCGGGATAATTTTCCTTTGCGGTGTTCTCTCCAAAGTGGCGCAGCTCCGCACCAAAGGCTTCAAAATCTGCACCGGTTGCATCCAGTGCCTGATAAATTGCCGTGGTGGCATCATCCAGGTCCGCAGTGGCGGCGCTCAGGCGTTCATCCACGCGGGTCACACGCTCACGCAGCATGGCAAGGCTTGCGGCCAAATCGCGGGCATGCTCTGTCATGCGGCCCTGCTGCTCTTCAGCCTGCTGTTTCAGGCGTTCTTCGGCCGCATCGGCTTTCAGGCGGGCTTCCATCAAAATCTGACGGGCCTCAATGCGGGCTTCCTCGGTCACATCAGCCTGGGGTGCCTTCGGTTCCGGGGCCGGCTCCGGCTTTTCCTGCGGGGCAGGCTGAGGTGCGGGGGCCGGTTCCTGCTTGGGGGCAGGCATACCGCCTTTGGGGATCATCGCCTCGTATTCAGCAATCTGCTTTTCGTACTCGTCGATCTGTTTTTGCAGATCGCGGCAACGGAACTGCCATTCCACCACAGCCTGCTGATTTTCTTTATTGCGGCTCAGGTTTGCCGTGGCGCGTTCTTCTACCGATTTGGCACGGGCGACCACCTCGGCAGCTGATTTTTCCGCAGCTTCGGCGCGCTGGTTAGCGGCTGAAAGATCGCTTTGCAGCTTTTCCACACAGGCACGTGCAGCGGACTGTTCAGAGCGCATTTTATCCAGCTGGGCCTGCAGCTGGGCAATCTGCTCTTCCTGCTCTGCGCTGTGCTGCCGGTTTTCGTTGTCCAGTGCATTGAGGTAAGCCAGCACATCATTTTTATCAAAGCCCCGGAACGTGGTTCGGAACCCTTTTTCCTGCAGGGCTGATAAGGTTTGGCTGCTGGGCATAGCTTTCCTCCTAAACTGGTCAGCGGGCCGTTTTGTTTTTTATGCGGGCATGCCTGTCCGCAGCCGCAAAGGATAGAGAACGCGCAGCGATCAGGAACGCTTGTTCAGGATGCTGAGCAGATCGTTGAAGTAATCACCGTCATCTTCGTTGCTGTCATCTTCCTTGGCAGCGGGGGCGGTGGAAACCGGGGTATCAACATTGGGGTTGAACACATTGCTGAATACCGGGTTGGGGATGACCGGATCAGCGGCCGGGGCCGGGGCGGGAGCCGGGGCAGGTGCAGCGGCCGGGCGCGGTGCAGCCGGGGCAACAGCAGGTGCAGCAGCTGCGGCAGCGCGCTGGGCGTTCACAACAGCCTGGATGGGCTCGTCCACGCCAGGCGTGCTTTCAAAGCCGGTAGCCACAACGGTAATGCTCATCTCATCCTGCAGGCGCTCGTCAAACGCAGTACCCCAAATGATGTTCGCATCGGGATGTGCGCTCTGGGTGATCATGGAAGCAGCAGTCTCAACATCGTCCAGGCCGATATCCGGGCTGGAGGTAATGTTGATGATAACGCCGCGTGCACCGGCAATGCTGGTTTCCAGCAGCGGGCTGGAGATTGCAGCCTTGGCAGCGTTTTCTGCCTTGCCTGCACCCTTGGCAACGCCAACGCCCATGTGGGCAAAGCCGGCATCCTTCATGATGGAACGGACGTCAGCAAAGTCGAGGTTGATGAAAGCGGGAACATTGATCAGGCTGGAGATGCTCTCAACGCCCTGGCGCAGCACGTTATCGGCTGCTTCAAAAGCGTTCATCAGGGTGATCTTTTCCTGGCTGATGAGCTTCAGCCGCTCGTTCGGGATCACGATCAGGCTGTCTACATGCATCATCAGGTTGGCAATCCCCTGTTCGGCCATGCTCATCTTGCGCTTGCCCTCAAAGGCAAAGGGCTTGGTGACAATACCGACGGTCAGGATGCCCAGGTCATGGGCCGTTTCGGCCACGACCGGTGCAGCGCCGGTGCCGGTGCCGCCGCCCATGCCAGCGGTGATGAACACCATCTGGGCACCTTTCAGTGCATTGGCGATCTCATCCTTGCTTTCCTCCGCTGCACGCTGGCCGACCTCCGGGTCAGCACCAGCGCCGCGGCCCTTGGTCAGCTTTGCGCCAAGCTGAACCTTCTGGGTAGCCTTGGAGTTGACCAGTGCCTGCTGGTCGGTATTCATTGCTACAAATTCAACGCCATTCAGGCCAGCTTCAACCATGCGGTTCACAGCATTGCCGCCGCCGCCGCCAACACCGATAACCTTAATGTTGGTTACATTCTGCATCTCTTCATCGAGAACGAACGCCATAAGTGTATCCCCCTAAAGAATATAAAATTGCAAATGCAACAGGGCCGGATTTCCGCCAGCGGACACACTGACCCCCATAAAGGAAGCGCCGCCCCACACCCCAAACTTTGCTTACGCGCGTTGCGGTGCAGCCAGCTCTTCCTAAGATATCGCATATAACTGTTTATAAGAATAACAAATTCTGCAAATAATTTCAATACCCACACGCTAAAAAGCCAAAAAATAGATGTTCATATTTGTGGGTATCACAAAAAGCCCCGCAGGTTTTGCGGAGCTTTGGTGAATTATGACAATATTTTTACAGTTTTTTCGTCTGTCTGCCAGCTTCTGTCCCGGTGCGGCCTGCCCGGCAGTCGGCCCCCAGGCGGCGCAGATCCCCCGCCAGGTCGGCATAGCCGCGCCGGATATGTCCGGCATCCAGCACCCGCACGCAGCTCCCGTCCCCCACACCAAGGCCCGCCAGCACCAGTGCTGCCCCGCCCCGCAGGTCTGGTGCAGTCACAGTGGCACCATGCAGTTTTGCGCTGCCGCCAAGGTACAGCAGCCGTCCCTCGCTGCGGGCATCAGCCCCCAGGGCGGCAAAACCCTGCGCACAGGCAAAGCGGTTTTGGAACAGGCCGTCATAAATGCGGGATGCTCCCTCCGCCCCCAGCAGCACCGCTGCAGCCAGCGGGGCAGTATCTGTGGCAAGGCCAGGGTAAGCAGCCGCTACAAGTTCCTGACCGCCGCGCAGCTTTGTATCCTGATCCCGCGTGATGCTAAACTCATTTTCCCCGCGGGCAACCTCGCAGCCACTGCCCTGCAAAAAGTCCAGAAACGCCGCCAGCCACACCGGACTGCACTGCGTTACCGTCACCCGCCCGCCTGCAATGGCGGCGGCTGCCGCATAAGTCGCTGCGGCAATGCGGTCCGGCAGCACGGTATGCACACAGCCGTCCAACAACTCGCCGCCGGTACCTCGGATGCAGACCACCGGCGTACCCGCCCCCGTGATCTTTGCCCCGCAGGCGTTCAAAAAAGCGGCGGTATCCGCAATTTCCGGCTCGCACGCCGCACCGCGCAGGGTGGTAACGCCCGCCGCACAGCAAGCCGCCAGCATCAGGGTCAGGGTTGCTCCCACGCTGGGCAGGCGCAGAGCAAAATCCGTACCACGCAAAACGCCGTGGCGGCGCAGCACCACGCACTCTGCCGCCGCGCACACCTGTGCCCCCATGGCCGTCAGCCCGGCCAGGTGGATATCAATGGGCCGCGGCCCCAGTCTGCACCCGCCGGGCAGCGGCAGCTCTGCCCAGCCCGCGCGGGTCAACAGCGGTGCCAGGTAAAACACCGACCCCCGCATAGCCCCCGCCAACGCCGTGGGCACCCGCCCGCTGATCTGCCGGGCTGGCTGGGTGACAAGGTCCTGCCCGGCCCAGGCCGCCCCACTGCCCACAGCCCGCAGCAGATCCAAACTGGTCTGCACATCCCGCAGCAGGGGCACCCGGCGCAGGGTGCAGGGCTGCGCACACAGCAGCGTTGCCGCCAAAAGGGGCAGCACACTGTTTTTGGCCGCTGCCGGGCGGATGCTCCCCCGCAGCGGGTTCCCGCCTGTTACTTCGATATATTCCATTGCCGCACCGCCCCTCTTTGTTCCCACACCAAAGCGCCCTTTTCTATCATATGCCGCACCCGCACAAAACAGCTCTGTTCCACGGGTTTTACAGCAAAATCGGCTGCAGCTGCACCCCGCGCAGAGCGGCTTCCAGCGTATCCGGCAGCTGGGTAAAATCCGCTTTCAGGCTGCAGGGCTTTTTGTAGCTGTCGTCCTGGCCAAAGGGAATGAAATAATAATTTTTGCGCTGCAGCAGCGCCGCCAGCGCTCCCACGCTGCCGGAAAGCCCATCGTTGGTGGATACCCCGATCACCACCGGCCTGCCGCCGCGCAGCATGCTTTTGGCCGCCAGCGTGACCGGCGTTGCGCTGATACCCGCCGCCAGCAGCGCCATCGTTGTGCCGGTACAGGGAGCAATGACAAGTGCCTGTGCCATATGCTTGGGGCCAAGTGGTTCCGCTTCCCGCAGATCCTCCAGCGGGCGGTGGCCGGTGGCTTCCTCCAGGCGCTGCTTCCAATCTGCCGCGCGGCCAAAGCGGGTATCCAGCGCCGACGCCGCATAGCTCAGCATCGGCAGTACTTCCCACCCGCAGGCGCGCAGGCGGATGATTTGCGGCAGAACCGTTTCAAATGTGCAAAAGCTGCCGCACAGGGCAAACACCACCGTGCGCGGCGGTTCCAGGCTGGAATTCATCAGCTCACTCCCCTTTCGCTGCGGGCCGTGGCGGCACGCTCCTGTAAAATCACTTCCACGGTATGCGCCACCAGCGCACCGGCGGTTTCGGGCGCACAGCGGGCGGGCAGGCTCAAGGCATGTTCCGCACGCAGGCCCAGTTCCCGCGCGGCGGCAAAATCCGTTCCGCCGGGGCGGCTGGCAAGGTCCAGGATCAGCGCCCCCCTGGGCAGGCAGCGCAGCTGGGCCGCCCCCAGCACCGGGGCCGGTATGGTGTTGATAACCGCATCAAAGTGCGGCAGAAGCTGTTCCAACGCGGTCAGCGGTGCGGCATGCAGCCCCGCGCAGCGCGCTGCGGCCCGCTGTTCCGGCGCGCGGGCGGCAATGGTCACCTGCCCGCCCAATGCCTGCAGCCGCCGGGCCACCGCCCGCCCAATGCGCCCATACCCCAACACCAGGAACTCACTTTCCCATATCGTGCGCTGGCGCAGCTGCATCAGCAGGGCCAGGCACCCTTCCGCAGTGGGTACTGCGTTCAGGCAGGCCAGCTCCGGCCGCAAAAAGTAATCCACCAACTCCACCCCGGCGGCCTGCGCCGCTTTGCGCACCGGTTCGCTGATGCGCCCGCCAAGGGCCAGCGTACCGGGACGGGCGGCGCGCAGGATGCGGGCAAGGTCCGCCGCCTCGGCATCCATCGGCATAGGCAGCAGGATGTAATCCGCCTGCCCGGCCCCCTCTGCCCCCAGCACGGTATAGCCGCTGTTCTGCAGCGCCCGCGCCGCCGCCAGTTGGCGGGCATCCCGCCCAACCACACAAAAAGTCAAATCACATGCTGCCGCCATAATGCTTCCCCCCGGTGTTGTATCTGGCCGTTTGTTCCATGTTATGCCGGGGTGGGCGGCATGGTTCCGTCAGAACATCAAAAACGCCTGCCGCAAAAAAGTTCCCCCGCCTGCATCACAAAGAATACAGACAGGGGAATTTTTCTATTTATTGGTTGTGCTCCGTTTTAATAGCTGCGCAGGGCATCGCACTGACCGCGCAGGATACGCAGCGGCTCCACGGGGGTCTTGCCCACGCGCACTTCCACCACGGTAGCTTTGTCGGTGGTGCCAAGGGCATCGCCCTGGGCCACGATTGCACCTTTTTCTACCGTCAGCCTGCGCAGGCCATAGTAAATAGTCTTTACGCCCGCGCCGTGCTCGATCACCAGCGTATTGCCCACATTGGACAATTTTTCCGCCAGCAGTACCTTGCCGCCCGCCGGGGCAATCAGGTCGCACCTGCCGGAAAGCACCACATTGATGCTGGTGCGGCCGGTACCGGTGTTGTTCTTGCGCTCGGTCTGGGTACGGTTGACATATTCGGTCAGGCCATACGGCAGGGTGACCTCCACCTTATCGCTGAACGGCGAAGCAAACCCAGTGTCCGCCCAGTAGATGGTATCCGATGCCGTATCCAGCAGGTCCAGCACCTCCTGCGGGGTATCATCCGCGCCGACATACGGTGTGACCAGCCTGGACTTGGAAGTATAATCCCGAAAAGATGCGGCGCTCTTGCTCACGTTCAGGGTAAGCTCCTGCACCTCACCGTCCACGGTGACCTTGATGGTGTAGCTGCCAGGCTCAGTTTCCAGCGGGATCGCCAGGTAAGCCACCCAGCCATCGCCGGTCGCGCTGGCACGGAAGCCGGTATCCGGCAGTTCTGCCGTCAGGCTTGGCTTGGTATCCGTCTGCTGGCCCGTTACCTTTACGGCCACAACACCACCCGGCGTAACAGCCTGGGTATTCAGCCGCACGGTAGCCTTAATCGTTACATCAAATGTGAACTCATAGGTCTGGTGGCCCGAAACTGTCGGTTCGCTCTGGTAACCCTCGCCGCTGCTGACCACCAGCTTGGCGGTGTAGCTGCCGGGCGTGGTAAAGCGGTAGGCGGCAAATTCCTGGGCGCTGCCGCTGAACACTTCCTGCTTGTTCTCGTCCTTAACGGTCACTTCGGTGCTGCAGTCCGCCGGGGTCACCCGCAGCGTCATGGTGCCGCCGCCAAAATCAGATTCCAGCGCTGCGGGAGTGCTGGAAAGTGTCTCGGCATAGGTACGCTTAAGGTGGTTGCCTGCCACCGGCACCTGCCAATGGTACGCCACGGGGTCCAGCTGCTGGCCCGCCACTGTTACCGTAACGGCAGGAATCATATCCGGCGTGGCTTTTTTGTACAGCCAGTATATGCCGCCTGCGGCGATCATACCCGCCAGCAGCACCACCAGCAGCAGCCAGCCGATCAGCAGCCGCACGGCGCGGCTCACTTTGCTGCCAGTCGATTCCGGCGTATCTGCCTCTTTCTCCGCCTGTTCTGCTTCGGCATCCTCGATCTGTTCAATCGAAACCTGGACCGTTCGGGTGATCTCCGCCTTGCGCCGCTCTGCTGCAGCGCGCTGTTCCGGGGTCAGTTCCGGTTCGTCATCCTCCGGCTCCGGCGGCTCCGTGGCCTGGGGCAGCTGCGCGGCTTTGGGTTCCTGCACCGCCTTTTCCGGCATTTCCGGCGCGGCGGCTGCTTCGGCCGGTTCGGCCACAGCGGCAGGTTCCGGCGTTTGCGGTTTTTCCGGCGCTTCCGGGGGTTCCGGCCGGGGCTCCGCATATTGCTGCGGTTTTGCTTCCGGCTTGGGGGCAGCCTTTTTGCGGCGGCGTTTGCCGCCTGCCTGCCCGCTGCGCGGCGCTTTGGGCTTGGCTGCCACCTGTTCCGGGGCGGCAGCTTCGGTCTGCTCGGCTTGTTCCGCCCGCGTTTTTGGTTCTTGCAGAGATTTTGTATTTTGGGGTTCGCTTTTTTGTTTTTGCGTGCCCGTTTTGCGGTGCGCAGTATTGCTATTGCTGGCATGGGGTTTGGCCATCCTGCCTCGCCCCGTGCCTGGAGCGGTTTTGCCCTGCGTGCGCTGCCCGCCCCTGGCTTTGGGCTTTGGCTGCTGCGCCGGCTCCATCGCAGTCTGTGTTACCTTCTCTTCGTCCATCGCTTTCTCCACCAACATTTGCGATTTATCGTTGCTCTAACTCTATTTTGTTACATTGTTTCGCGGTACAAAAGGCCGCTGCTTCCCGTCAGGGCGGCAGCAGGGTCAACGGACTTGCTGCCAATGCGCAGCTCCCAGATCAGGGTATGCTCCTCACTGGTGGTGCCCAGTTCTTCGCCGCGGGCAAGGCTCTGCCCACGCTGCACCTTTACAGCATCCAGCCCAAACAGATAGCTCTTAACCCCGCAGCCATGGTCAATCACCACAGTGCCGCCGGTCAGCGCCAGCGTTCCGGCGTACACCACAGTACCCGCCTGCGGTGCCGTAACGGCGGTACCCGCTGCGGCGTTATACTTGATGCCAGTTGCCCGGCCGGTAATGGTCCCATCGGTGCGCAGCCGCGCGCCGTAATCCGCCAGAATCGCACTGGGCACCGGCGAGGCAAAATTGCCCTGCCACAGCTTTTCGCTGCTGCCCTGTGTGTAAAGGGGCCAGATCGCATTTTTATATTCCGTTGCTGCGCCCGGTATGTCTGCCTCGGCGGCCACATCCACGGTTTTGGCCTCACCCTGCATCACGCTCAGGGTCAGCTCCTGGGTCAGGCTGCCGCAGGTCACGGTCAGGGTATGGGGGCCGCCCTCGGCATTATAGGTTACCGGGATATAGCCCATATACCCACCGGTCACCGGGCGGAACCATACATCCCCCAGGTCGGTTTCCACGGTCGGCTCGCTGCCATCCAGAATGCCGGTAATGACCAGTGCCGCCACGCCGCCCTGGCTGACGCGCTCACTGCTGAGCACCGCCTTGGGCTGGATGTTCATGGTATAAGATGCACAGTACCGGTACCAGCCGGTGGCATCGCCGGGGTCCGCCGTGTTGCGGTAAGCGGTCAGGGTCAGCTCATAGCTGCCATTTTTGGGGTAGGCATACATCGCAAAGGCAGCGGCATCCCCCTGCACCACAACGCTGCCGGCCGAATCTTTCAGCGTAAGGGTCGTGCGCTGCGCCCAGTCCGGCAAAACCAGCTCCGGGGCAGCTTCCGTCATTTCGCCCAGCTTTTGCACCGTCAGGGTGCTGGGCTGTTCAAACGTGCGGTTCAGCACATTGCCCAGCACCGGCACACTCCAGTCATAGCCGATCGGTTCCAGTTCCGTATCGCCCAAAGTGGGGTGCTGCGTGGGAAGTTTGTCATCGCCCGTCATAGCGTACATGGCGTACCCGGCACCGCCCAGCAGCACCGCCAGCATAACCACCACCATAACCAGCCACAGCAAGAGCTTTTTCATGGCGTTCCCTTTCCTTGGCACAGCAGAAAAATCGAAATTCAGTCTGATTTTATAGTCACTGCCGTCATTTTTCTTATTTTCAGCAGCGCCTTATGGTTTATCTGAGCTCTTTTTATCATTTAATAAGTATCACTACTGATTGCAAGAAACACGAACAGCCGGGCCGAAGCCCGGCCATTTTCACTTTTCTGCTGGCTGTTCCGGCTTATTCAGCATCGTCAGCAGCCTTTTCTTCGGCGGCTTCTGTCGGTTCATTGTCGATGGGCAGATATTCGTCGTCATCGTCATAATCGTCGCCGTCATCGCTGTACAGCAGGCGCTCGTATTCGTCCAGTTCCTTTTCGCGGCGGCGCAGGTAGAGCGCAGCGGCAGTCAGGGCACCGGCAGCAGCAAACAAAAACGCCAGGATGGCACCAAAAGTGGATTTCTTCATCATAATACTTTTCCTCCGCGTATTCTAAAAGGGATAGGTCTGTAAAATATTATACCCGATTAACCGGGTGAATACAATCTTTCCCTTGTAAATTTTTCACACAAAAAGGTTCAGGGCAATACCGCATAATTCTAAGTGCCGATACGGCGAGCGAGGTGCGGCAGCTGCTAGGCCAAAAGCGCAGATAATACTGGATGTCTTATCGAGCATTTTGGCAACGCAGATGCCGTGCCGCAGCTGCCGGAGCGGTGCTTAAGCCGCAAGGCGGGAATTGTGCGGTGTTGCCTCAGGTATCAAGGTGATACCGCACCATTCTCCGCAGCATGGTTTCCGGAAAATTTCTTTACCTGTCAAGAGCCATGCCACTCTGCTTGCTTTTTATTCCGGCTGCCACTGGCGCATAATGCCCGCAAATGCGCTTGGCACCGCGTATTCCCCGTTCAGCTCCGCGCGGCTGGCCCAGACGCAGCCCTCCGGCGCCGGGCCTGCGGCTGTGCCGCAAAACCCGCTGATCTGCCAGATGCGATGGGTGAACACATGGCGGGTGCTTTGCAGCGGGGCCTGCCACTGCACACAAAGGCCAATGGCGCGCAACGCGGCGTCCAGCTCCGGTTGGGTCATGGCGGTACCCTCAAAGGCAAGGGGCTGCCACAGCCCGGCCAGCAGCCCTTTGGACGGGCGGCGCTGCAAAAGCACGCCCTGCGGCCCGGTGATCAACGCGGCCGTGACCGGCACCAGCGTTTTTTCCGGCTTAGCCGTTTTGACCGGCAGCTGTTCAGCCCGGCCTGCAGCGCGGCCCTTGCACTGAGCAGCCAGCGGGCAGACCTCGCACTTTGGCGCACCGTTGGGCAGGCAGACCAGCGCCCCCAGTTCCATCAACGCCTCGTTATAAGGGCCGGGGCGTTCCTTGGGCATTTCTTCCAGCACACGGGCTGTGAACTCGCGCTTGGCGGCAGGTTTGGTAATATCGGCAGAGCTATTATCCAGCCGGGCAAATACCCGCAGCACGTTGCCGTCCACCGCCGGGGCTGGGATGCCAAATGCAATGGAGGCAATAGCCCCAGCCGTGTAATCTCCAATGCCGGGCAGAGCGCGCAGGGCGGCATAATCTGCGGGCAGCTGGCCGCCGTACTGCCGGCAGACGATCTGCGCTGCCTTTTGCATGTTGGCCACCCGGCTGTAATACCCCAGGCCCTGCCACAGCTTGCGCAGTTTGTCCGGGTCGCAGGCGGCAAGGGCGGCCGGGTCCGGCAGTTCGGCCACAAAACGCTCGTAATAGGGCAGCGCCGCCGAGACGCGGGTCTGCTGGAGCATGATTTCGCTGACCCAGATATGATATGCCGAAGGCTCCTGCCGGAAAGGCAGGAGCCTTCGATTCAGTTCAAACCATTGGATCAGCGGTTCGCTGACCGCCCCCATTAAAAGCCGCCGCAGGTGCGCGGGAAGGCAATCACGTCACGGATGTTGGGGATGCCGGTGACATACATCAGCAGGCGCTCAAAGCCCAGGCCGTAACCGGCATGCTTTACGCTGCCAAAACGGCGCAGGTCCAGGTACCAGTCGTAATCTTCACGCTTCAGGCCCAGTTCGTCCAGGCGGGCCAGCAGCACATCCAGGCGCTCCTCACGCTGGGAACCGCCGATCAGCTCGCCAATGCCAGGTACCAGCATATCGGCGGCGGCAACGGTCTTGCCGTCCTCGTTCATGCGCATATAGAATGCCTTGATCTCTTTGGGGTAGTCGGTAACAAACACGGGCTTTTTGAACACCTGCTCGGTCAGGTAGCGCTCGTGCTCGGTCTGCAGGTCAATGCCCCAGCTTACTTTATACTGGAAGTTGTCATCGTTCTTTTTCAGCAGTTCGATGGCATCGGTGTAGCTCACGCGGGCAAAATCGCTGTTGGCAACCAGCTCCAGACGCTCGATCAGGCCCTTATCAAAGAACTGGTTGAAGAATGCCAGCTCGTCCGGGCAGTTATCCAGCAGGTAGCGGATGACATACTTGGTCATGGCCTCGGCGGTGTCCATGTAGGTATTCAGGTCAGCAAATGCCATTTCCGGCTCAATCATCCAGAACTCTGCGGCATGGCGGGTATCATAGCTCTTCTCTGCGCGGAAGGTGGGGCCAAAGGTGTAAACCTTGCCCAGGGCCATTGCCATGGCCTCGGCTTCCAGCTGGCCGGAAACCGTCAGGTTGACCGGGCGCTTGAAGAAGTCCTTGCTGTAATCCACCTTGCCGTCCTCGGTCTTGGGCACATCGTTCAGGTCCAGGGTAGTAACCTGGAACATCTCGCCTGCGCCTTCGCAGTCAGAACCGGTAAAGATGGGGGTGTGTACATAGGTAAAGCCGTTCTTGTGGAAGAACTCATGCAGGGCATAAGCGGCCTGGCCGCGCACACGGAACGCAGCGTTAAAGGTGTTGGTGCGGGGGCGCAGGTGGGTCAGGGTGCGCAGGTAATCCATGCCCATCTTGTTTTTCTGCAGCGGGTAATCGCTGCCGCAGGTGCCCAGCACCGTAACGGTATCGGCGTTGATCTCAAACGGCTGCTTAGCGTTGGGGGTCAGCACCAGGGTGCCGGTCACTTCAAAGCTGGTGTACAGGCCGGATTTTGCAACCTCGGCATAGTTTTCCAGCTTGTCCGCCTGGAAAACGATCTGCACGGGCTTATAGCAGCTGCCGTCTGCCAGAGAGATAAAACCGATCTTTTTAGAATCGCGCACGGTTTTTGCCCAGCCGCAGACAGTAACTTTGGTACCATCCGCCGGGGTAGCCTTATAGAGCGATGCAATTTCAACTCGTTCCATGTGTTCCCACTCCTAAAATGCAAATGTAGGGGGTGTATCTGAAAACAAAGAAAATGACGACTATTTCGCAAGCACATGCCGGATTCAAGGCAAAAGGCCGCAGGAATCCTTTGTGGATTCCAAGGCTTTTTAACGCGGAATCCGGCTGCGATTGTAGAAATAGGCTAAATTTTCGACTTTTCAGTTACACCTAGATAAAATGTATTATAACGTGTGATGCTTAAAAAGTAAAGCGCTTGTTATTTGCGGCACTTTTTGCTCTTTTTGCGCAGGGCCGGCACGGCCCAGATGGCCGCCAGCAGCACCACTCCTGCCGCACTGAGCGCTGCCCCCGCGGTAAGACCGGGCGTTTTGTAGGTAAACGCCACCGTATGGCTGCCGGGTTCCAGCGCCACGCCGAGGAAAGCCGTATCTGCCCGCAGCACTTGGGCCGGGGTACCGTCCACCGTCACGCTCCAACCAGTAGAATACGGCAGCTGCACCACCAGCACGCTGCTGCGGGTGGTGGTGATTTCTCCACCCAGGCTGTTGGTGCCAAGGGTCACATTCTGCAGGTTTTCGGCCCCAAGGTTCTCCGCACGGGCCGCAACGGTATCCAGCTTCTGGCATTCCACCGCCAGGCGGTCAAACTGGTAATAGCCCGCAAAGGGCAGTACAATCGTGATCTGCTGCAAGGGTTCATCACTGGTGCCAAAGTTATACACAAAGTTATGCCGGCCGCAGTAATACTGGCTGTTGGGGCGGTTATACTCAATGCGGCCCTCACCAATGTTGCTGAGCAGGCGCAGATAGACACTGTCCTTGCGCCAGAAATGCGCATACTGCTTTTGCAGGCTGCGGCGGTCATGGGCGCTCATGGCGCTCAGTTCTTCTTCGCTCATCGCATCCAGCGGGCTGGTGGCCGTGTACTGCATGCCCTGCACCACAAAGGCGGTCTCACAATCCGCCACCGGCTGGGCAATGGTCAGGGTAATGCGCCCGCCGTCCTGCGGGGCATAGTAGGTGGTTTCATCCAGCTGCTGCACGCCGTCCAGCTCCATTTCGGCTGCGGGGCTTACCGTATCGCCGGTCAATTCCGCTTCGGGCAGCAGGCCGGTTTCTTCCAGCACTACGCCGTCCAGCAGGGCATCCTGCTTTTGCAGCGGGGTCAGGGCGTCATAGGTTTCGCGGCTGATCTGGTTTTGCGCCGTATAGCCGATGGGCAACGCCGCCGTATTGGGGTAAACCGCAACCGTGCTGCCGCCGATTTCCGCTGCCTGCACGGCCTGGCTGTCAAATAAGGCGGGCAGCGCCCCGGTGGAATCCGGTGCGCAGAGGGCGTATTTCACGCCGAACAACGTTTCCAGCGGGGTGCGGTTCTGCAGCCCGCGGTAATCATATTCCACCGGGGTGTTCTGCCCCAGTTCCCGGAACAGGCTGGAAAGGTAGCTGTTGTTCAGGCTGAAAAAGTACCCGGTGCCATACACATCCAGCAGCATGGGGCTGTTGATCGGCTCGTTCACCAGCGAGTCATACCGCCAGTAGCTTTGGTCCTCCATCAGATGCAGGGTCACGGCGGGGTTGTCCTGCACGGTGGTGCTCCAGGCGTAACCGGCGGGGCGGTACTCGTTCACGGCATCGGCTTCCTCAATGCCATAGTAGCCGCCAAGGTTCATCACCACGCCAAGGCAGCAGCCCGCCAGTAAAACAGCCTGCACACCGCGGCGGCTGACACCATCTGCCGCCAGCACAAACACGGCCAGCAGCACCAGCAGCAGCGCGCCCAGCAGGGCGGTCTCCGTGCGGCCCTGCTTGACGCAGAACGCCACCACGCAGTAAACCGCCAGCAACGCAAACAGGTTGCACTTTTCTTTCGGCTCAAACGCCGTTATGCCGGGGCAGACCCGCGCCAGGATAAAGGCTTCCAGCATGGTGAACGCCCACACCCAGCGGTTGGAAACGTAAGAAATCCCGTTCAACACACTGCCCGCCTGCGGCACCAGCAGCAGGGCCAGCAGACCCAGCCACGCGCACTTGAGCACAGTGTTCTGCCGCGGCTTGGCAAACAGCACCAGCACACCCAAAAACGCCGCCGAGGTCACCCCCGCATAGGTAGAGTAAGCATCATACCCCATGCCGGTGGTCATGTTGGCCAGCAGCTCAAAAAAGCGGTAGAACGGGTAAGGCGCGGTTTCCCGCGTTAAGCCAAAGCGAGCGCTGCCGAACAGCTCCTGCGCGGTGGGCAGCAGGGTGACGGCTGAAATTGCAATGCCCACCAGCGCAAACCCGATGAACTTTGCCAGCAGCGGCGGCAGGGTGCGCAGATTTTTGGCCCCGTACCGCTTGCTATACACCGCAATGGCGTACAGCACCAGTAGCACCGCAGCCATATAAAAGAACAAAAAGTTGGAGAGTGCCGTCAGCGCAATGGCGGCAATGTACAAAACCGGGCTGCGGCCCTCAAACAGATCATCCGCTCCCAGCAGCATCAGGGGGAAGCAATACATCGGCACCAGGAACACCGGTTCGATCAGCCCTGCCTGGATGGGCCACGCACTGAACACATAGGCCAGCGCACCCAGCAGGGTGCCAAAGCGGCTGTTGCCATGGCGGCGGCTGAACGCCATAAAGGCCAGCCCCGCCAGGTAGAGCCGCAGCACGATCAGGCCCTCCAGCAGCTGCTCGGTCCACCGGCCGGGCACAAAGGCTGCCAGCAGGTCCAGTGGGTCACCCAGGCCGTAATAGCTCAGCGTGGTAATGATATCCGCACCGTAACCGATGGAAAAATCCCAGGTGGGCACCGCCGCGCCGGTCAGCACACAGCGCGCGGCCTGCCGCAGCCAGCGGCCATAATAGACCAGAAACGGGTAATGCTGCTTGAGGGTATCGCCATATTGGATAAAGCTCTGCCCGTTCAGCGCAAAAATAGCAGCCCAGATGCCCATCAACAGGGCAAACAGCGCCGTATAAGCCAGCACCAGCGCCCCGCGGCCCTGCCTGCGGCCCGGTGCGTGGATCAGGATGGTGTTCTGCATGGTATCCTCCTGCGGGGCGGGTGGTGTTCCACCCCGGTTTTTATGGCAGTCCCGCATTGTTCCGGATGCCGTCCGCCGGGAATCATGCGGTGCCGCCTTATCTTTGTCCAGTATATTCTATTTTGTTTTGCGTTGCAAGGGCGTTTTGCCGCGGTTACACGCTGCCGTCAAACAGGGCTGCCAGTGCCTTTGCCGCGTACTGCCCGGCCCGTACTGCCTGCTGCACCGTGTTGGCGTGGCCGCCTATTTCGATCAGCAGCGCACCGGGGCTGACATCCTGATTATAGAACCGGTACCCGCACAGGACCGGCCGGGTCAGGCCGGGGTACAGCATTTCCATGCGTTCCTCCCACTTGGCGGCAAAGCAGAGGTTCAGCCGCCAGTTGGGCAGCTGGACGGTGCCGCCGTTATTGCACCCGGCAATGATCATGACCTGTGCAGTCGGCTGGCCGTCCAGCGTTGTCAGGGGGCGCACACGGGCATCGCCGCTTTCCATCGCGTCGCGGTGTACATCCAGCACCACTTTGATGCTGGGGTATTCTTCCAGGTAGCGCCGCGCTGTCTGGGCGCTGCGGGCGTAACTTTCGGTGTAGCTGGGGGAATCATGCAGGGTGGTATCGTGCAGGGTGGTGATCCCGGCATCGTTTAGCACTTTGGTCATTGCCTCCCCCACCGCGCACATGTTCAGGGTGGTATCTTTGGTGCGGGCGGTAAAGTCGGGGTCATACACCGGGGTGTCCCAGGTCTGGTAGGTTTCCGTTGCGTGGGTGTGCAGGATCAGCACCTGCGGGTCCGGGCTGCCGGGGGTAACGGTAAAGGACAGCGCTCCCTGCGCCGCGGAGGCAATGGTTGAATCTGGTTCATCCGTTGCATTTTTGATACTGCCCGCCGCAAGGGCAATATATCCCTGCCCGCTGCCCTGGCCGAAAGTCCGGTCAAGGATGGGCGCTGTCGCCTGCACCCCCGGCGGTATGGTAATGGTTGGGGCCGGGGTGGCTTCCGGTTCCGCCGTGGGCTGCGGTGTGGGGCTGGGGGTTGGCTGGACGGATGGTTCCGGGGTGGGCTGCGGCGGTGATTCCGATGATTCTGCCAGGGCGGCAGCTGGCTGGGCCTGCGGAGGTTCCACCCCTGCCTGCTGCCAGAGCGTGAACGCCGCGCCGGGCGAACAAAACAGCAGGGCCAGAACCCTGCCGCCGGGCACCACACGCAACGCCAGGGCGCTGCCCGCTAACGCCGCGGTGCACAGCAGCGCACCCAGCACACGGCCCGCATTGCGCATGGCAAACACCCCCTTGCGGAATAGATATGCCCCCACCGCCGGGCAATATGCCCCCAGCCATGCCTGCCCGCCCCGTAAACATTGCAATATTAGCGCCAAACACGAAAAAAATTTATAAAAACACTTGCAACCGGCCAAAATATATGCTAGTATAATTTGTACTGTTATGGGTAAACCAAGGAGGTGGAACGAATGCCTAATATTAAATCTCAGAAAGACCGCGTTGCTCAGTCCAAGAAAGAGGCTGCACACAACAAGGCCATCAAGTCCAACCTGAAAACAGTTGTCAAGAAGGCAGACGCTGCCATCGACAGCAATGCCGAGAACAAGGACGCCGCCATCAAGGTCGCTGTTTCTGCTCTGGACGCTGCCAAGAACAAGGGTGTCATTCACAAGAACACTGCCGCCCGCAAGATCAGCCGCATGGCTAAGCGCAACAACAAGGCCGCTGCTGCAGAATAAGATTGCATGAACAATGCCCGCCGGTTTTTATCGGCGGGCATTTTCATTTGTATATTGGTTCTTGGCACATATTCGCCGGTTTAATTCTGGTCCTTGCTTTTGCCCACCAGCGCGGCCAGCAGGGCAAACACCAAACTGGCGGTAATTCCACCCGCCGCTGCGCCAATGCCGCCGGTGAACACACCGGGCAGCCCAATTTCATCCACGGCCTTCACCACACCCTGGGCCAACAGATGCCCGAACCCCAGCAGCGGCACACTGGCCCCGGCCCCGGCCAGCTTTACCAGCGGGTCATACAGGCCAACGGCGCTCAGGATAACACCGGCCACCACATAACCGGTCAGGATGCGGGCGGGGCTCAGCTTGGTGTAATCAATCAGCAGCTGCCCCACCACGCAGATGGCGCCGCCCACCACAAATGCCCACAGATAATTCATGTGTTCCCCTCCTCTTCCGGGCAGCCAAGCTCCACGCAATGCGCAATGCCGGGGATGCTTTCCCCCTGCAAAAAGGTTGTCTGGCTCATCAGCGCCCCGGTGGAAAGAAAGAGCACCCGCCGCCAGCGCCGTTCCACCAGCCCCGGCAGAACATGCGCTGCCAGCACTGCAGCACTGCACCCGGCCCCGCTGCCGCCCGCCTGCACGTTCTGGGCGGCAACATCATACAGCAGGCATCCGCAGTCCTGGTGGTTCTCCACCGGACAATCAGCTTTGTGCATCAGCTCATGCAGCAGGGTGCTGCCAACTTCACCCAGATCACCGGTAAAAATGGCGTCAAAGTCCTGCTGGGTGGTGCCGGTGTCCGCAAAGTAGTGCAGCAGCGTTTGGGCCGCCGCGGGGGCCATCGCGGCCCCCATGTTGTTGATATCCTTGACCCCTGCATCACACACCCGCCCAATGGTAGCTGAAAGTACCGGCACGCCCGCGGCCCCACTGCCCCGCACCAGGCAGGCCCCGGCAGCGGTAGCAGTCCACTGGGCGGTCGGGGTGCGTTTGCCGCCATATTCCAGCGGGGTGCGGAACTGCCGCTCCGCCGCGCAAAAGTGGCTGCTGCTCATGGCGAGTATTTCATGCGCATAGCCAGCTGCCGCGCAGAGGGCCGCCAGGCACAGCGCTTCCGCCATGGTGGAGCAGGCACCATACAGCCCGGCAAAGGGCACCCCCAGCTGGCGCATGGTGTAATTACTGGCGGTGCACTGGGCCTGCAGGTCCCCCGCGAAGGCAAGCTCCACCTGCTGTTTGGTAATGCCCGCTTTGCGCAGGCAATGGCGGGCGCAGCGCTGTTGCAGCATGCTTTCGGCCTGCTCCCAGCCGGTGCAGCCCTCAGCATCAAAGCCCGCATCCTGCACCAGCTCATCAAAGCCCTGTGCCAGCGGGCCTTCGCTCTCTTTTTTGCCGCCCACGGCGGCCCAGGCCGCCAGCACCGGCGGGTGCGGGAATATTACGGTATCGCCCCTTCGTATCGGCATAACAGGCAATCCCCTTTCCGGTTTGTTTGGGCTTAGTGTGCCGCAGCGGGGCAAAAAATATGCGCAGGGCAGCCAAAGCAGCGCCCTGCGCGATGATTTTGGGGTCAAAACTTATTCATCGCCCAATACACCAGCCCCCACACCCAGGAAGCCAGTGTGCCGAACGCCAGCACCGGGCCCGCGATGGTAAAAATTTTAGCGCCAACGCCCGTTATCCAGCCTTCGGCCTTGAACTCCACCGCCGGGCTGACCACTGAGTTGGCAAACCCGGTAATAGGTACCAGCGTCCCGGCCCCGGCCTTGGCGGCCAGCTTTTGGTACCAGCCCGGCACCGTAGTGATGGCGGAAAGCATCACCAGTGTGATGCTGGTCAATGTTCCGGCAAGGTCTTTATCGTACCAGCTCAGGTAGAACTGGCGCAGGGCTTCGCCCAACAGGCAGATGGCCCCGCCCACAAAAAAGGCCCACAGGCAGTCCTTGACGACCGGGCTGGGCGGGTTGGCCCGCTTGACCATGGCGTCATAATTTTTTGGGGGCAGCTGCATACGGCACACTTCCTTTTATTTCAGTCTGCCGTTAGCTTTCCCGCCTGCCGTGCCGGTTATGCGCCAAAAAAGTTCACGTTGCCGCGGTAATAGGGTTCCGGCACCATGGTGCGGTACAATTCCTGCAAATCGCGGTGGATTTCTTCATCTTTGGCAAACCCGCCCGCGGGCAGGCTGTAGATCTGGTACCGCACGCCAAACAGGCGGCTTTCCATAGCAGCGGCGTGGGCACCGGCCCGCAGGTAGAAGCCAATGCGCCGCCTTGCCACTGCCGGTTCTGGCGCTTCGGCGGGGTGTTCGCATTCAATGATCAGGCTCTGCTTGCGCGGGGCGTAATAGGCGGCAAGCTCTTTCAGCACCGCCGTGCCCACACCGCTGCCGCGGTACTGCGGTAAAACAGCAAAATAATCCAGCAGCACATTGCGGCACTGGGGCAGAACCGCCTGCCAGGCATATGCCATCAGGGCACCGGCCTCGTCATAAAACGCCAGCGGCTCATACAGGCCGCGCGTCATCATGCCCTGCACCGAAGCAAAGGGTTTCAGCTCCGATTCCGGGAAATCCCGCACCATCTGGCTGCGGTAAATGCTTTGTGCCTGCTCCACGTTCAGCAGCACGATCTTCATGGCAAACGCCCCTTTCCATTTGTGACAAAATTTAGTATAATAGAAAAAGACCCAACAACGCAAGCAGGAGGATTTTTCCTATGGAATGGACCGATATCCAAATTACCGTACCGCAGCAGTATGCCGAAACCGCCGAAGCGATTGCTACCATGGTATCCAACGGCGGCATTTATATTGAGGACTACCGTGACCTGGAACAGCAGGCATGGGAGATCGCCCATGTGGACCTGATCGAGCAGGACCTGCTGGATCAGCCGCGCGATATTGTAAAGGTGCACATGTACCTGGCCCCGGACGAAAACCCGGCTGAGATCCTGCCCCTGTTCAAAGAGCGGCTGGAAGCCAGCGGCGTGGAGTATAAGCTGGAGACCAGCGGCATTGAGCAGGAAGACTGGCAGAACGCCTGGAAGAAATATTACCACGCCATGGACATTGGCCAGCGCCTAGCTATTGTACCCGGCTGGGAAACCTATGATACTGACCGAATTGTGATCACGATGGACCCCGGCATGGCCTTTGGCACCGGCACCCACGAAACCACCAGCCTGTGCTTGGAAACGCTGGACAGCATGGTAAAGGGCGGCGAGCGTGTGCTGGATATTGGCACCGGCTCCGGTATTCTGGCCATTGCTGCGTTGAAGCTGGGCGCTGCCGAAGCCGAGGGCGTGGATATTGACCCCATGTGCGTGCGCACCGCCGGCGAGAATGCCGAGCGCAACGGCGTGGCCGAGCACTTTACCGTACTGGTGGGCGATCTTTCTGACAAAGCCAGCGGCAAATACAACATCATCACCGCAAACATTGTGGCGGCTGCCATTTTGTCCCTTGCGCCGCATGTGCCGGTATTGATGGCACCGGGTGCCCGGTTCATTGCTTCCGGCATTATTGATACCCGCAAGGACGAAGTGCTGGCTGGGCTGCGTGCCGCCGGGCTGGAGCCGGTTGAGATCAAAGAAAAGCGCGGCTGGGTTTGCGTGATCTGCAAAAACGCCGCGGAGGTATAAACGCCATGCCGCACCGCTATTTTACCGCCGAAGTTGGCAATGGTCGCGCCGCCCTGAACGGCACCGACGCCCACCACCTGGCTGACGTTATGCGCGCCAAAATTGGTGAGAACGTGATTTTGTGTGACACCCACGCTGTGGAGTATGTGGGCACCATTACCTCCATCCAGCCAGGCCGGGTGGAGTTTAACGTGACCGAGGGCTACCCCAGCGCCGCAGAGCCCAGTGTTGAAGTAACACTGTTTGCCGGGTACCCCAAGCTGGGCAAGCTGGAAGATACCATTCGCCACAGCGTGGAGCTGGGCGTGACCAATGTTGTGCCTTTTTTCAGCCGCTACTGTGTAGCTGCCCCCAAAAAAGAGGAAGCAAAAAACGAGCGCTACTGCCGCGTGGCTGTAGAAGCCGCCAAGCAGTGCGGCCGCGGCATTCTGCCCACGGTGGAGCTTCCCCTACCGGATTTTAACGCCGTGTGCGACCGCTTCAAGGACTATGACCTCGTGCTCTTCTTTTACGAGTGCGGCGGTGTTTCGCTGCGGGAAGTTTTCAACAAAGAACCGGGAAACCGTGCAAAACAGATCGCCGTGGTGACCGGCAGTGAGGGCGGTTTTGCCGCCGAGGAAGCTGCCCGCGCTGCCGAATGCGGCGCCGTTACCGTTGGCCTCGGGCCCCGCATCCTCCGCTGTGAAACCGCTCCCCTCGCCGTCCTCTCCGCCGTCATGACATTGACGGGGAACCTGGAATAATACGAAATAAAAATTAAAAAAGAATAAAGAATAATGTTGGTGTGCGTGCCGCGCACGCACATTAAAATAGCTTTGTACCTTTTTTTGAGCCGAGCAGCGCGAGGCGGTCCACCTACATTATTCTTTATTCATTATTCTCTATTCATTAAAAATTCTCCCCACACCCTTATCATATGCCGTAGGCGGCAAAGGGTGCGGGGAGACTTTTATAGTTCGGTTTGCATCAGAATGCTTTTGAGGGTGTTGATGTGAACGGATTCCACGCAGAAATTGCGCACACCAATGCGCATGAAAGCGGGCATGGTTTCCAGGTCTTTCTGCATAATGCCGCACAGGTACAGCGGCACGCCGCGCGTCTGGGCTGCGTGCATCATATCCTGCACCAAACGCAGCACGGCAGGGTTATCGGCGGGGGTGGGCTTTTCCCGCCGGGAAACACCACAGGTATACTGCACCAAATCGTCCAGGTCCACGGCCAAAAAGTCAGCCCCGGCGTCAATGATCTCCCCTGCCATCAACGCAGCGGCGGGGATTTCGATCAAGCAGCCAACGGGCAGATTCCCGCAGAACGGCAAACCTTTTTCTTTCAGGCTCTCGTTGCAGCGCTTCATTTGGTCCATGCGGGTGCGCCAGGCATCCACATCGGGGATCATGGGGAACAGCACCTGCAAGGCACCTTCCGGTGCCTCCACTGCAGCCTGCATCAGGGCGGAAAGCTGGGTAAGCGCCGTGGTCTCTTCCTCCATCTGTGTCTGCACGCCATCCATCCATTGGCCGCAGTCGTCCGCAGCCCAATCGCAGGTGCGCACGGTAATGGGTTTGCCGCCGCTGTTCTTGATGCATGTTTTATAGGCTTCCACCTGCTGGGCTTCCGTCAGCTCCTTGATTACAACGGATTCCGTGCGCAGCAGTCCAATGCCGGAAGCCCCCGCCTGAATGGCTTTCTGGATGGCCTCCGGTGCGGCGCAGGCTGCGCTGGCCAGCAGAACAAACGGCGTGCCGTCCCGCGTGCGGCAGGGGGCCGCAGCCAACGGGTCGGGCAGGGCGTTGCTGTTTTGCAGCTCCTGCCGCCGTGCTTTCACCTGCCGCAGCTGGGCGGCGGTGGGGTCAATGATCAGCTGGGCGTGTTCAGCATCCACCACTGCGCGGCAGCCCGCCGCAGCAGCGGCTACCCCCTTGCCCAGCTGGAATACCGCCGGGATGCCCATGCTGCGCGCCATAATGGCGGCGTGGCTGGTTTCACTGTCCGTTTCCGAGGCAAGCCCCAGGATCATGCCCGGTGCCTGACCAAACAGATCGCTGGGGTAAAACAGCTCTGCCGCCAGGATGCTGGGCTCCGTCAGGTGCAGACGGCGGCTGGGGCGGCCATCCAAAATATCCACCACGCGGCGGCAGGCATCGCACACATCCACGCTGCGCTCCCGGATGTAATCATCATCCACGTTTTTTAAGCGGCCTGCAAAAATCTGCTCCGCACGCTCCACGGCGGCAGCGCTGCCGGCACCGGCGGCTATGTAATCGCCAATTTCGTTGGTGAAGGATTCATCCTCCAACAGGGCAATCTGGAACATTAAAATATCGGCATCCTGCCCGCAGGCGTGCTGCTGCAGGCGGTTCAGTTCATCTTTTGCCAGCACAATGGCAGCTTCGTACAGGGCACGCTCCCGGAACGGGTCGCACACAATGCGGTGCAGGCCCGCCGCACCGCGGTCAATGCGAACAACAGGGCCGACTGTTAAGCCATCGGACACTGCCAATCCCTGAAAAGTTTGCATGTTGTCCTCCTTGTTGAACCTTCTTGTCTGTGCAGTCTTACAGGAATTTTGCCGACGGCATTTTGCTTAAAGTATGGCTGACCAGCGCGGTAACAAAGTCTTCCGGCACGGCTGTTGCCATGGCGGCTTCGCCAAGGATATTGCCCTCTTCCCGGCCAAGCAGGGTCTTATAGCGGTCCGCGGGGTCTTTATCGCACTGACCCATAAAAGTCAGGGCCAGCAGTTTGGGGGTATAGGGTACTTCACTCGGCACATCCACCATCTCCGCCGCTAGTTCCAGCGGGGCAATCGCGCCGCGGGTGGGGGCGGTCAAATTTTCGGAGAACGCCGCCGGGTAATGCTTATGCTGGCGGGCCAGTGCTTCGGTCAGCGCCAGGGTCGGCGCGCGGGAGATTGCCGCGCTCAGCTGGGCCTGGTATTCAGCGGCAAAGTCCTGCATAAAGCTGTTTTCATCGGGCAGAATGCCATACGCCGTACCGCCCAGGCGGCCAAATTCCCGCATGGTATCCATATAGCCCAGGGCAATGTTTTTGGCGGCACGCACACCATCAAAATCAAACAGCGGCCCCAAGTCCCAATGGCTGCGGATGATGCGGGTAGGCAGACCGGTCAGGTTGGGGCGGGTCAGCCCAACGCCATCCACATCCACGCCGATCAGCTCGGTTGCCCCCATTTTGGCGGCCAGCTCCAGCGGCATATTGTCCCGCCAGCCGCCGTCAATGTACTTTACCCCGTCAATCTCATAGGGACGCAGCGCCGGGAAGCAGGCGGAAGAGGCCAGCATATAATCTTTCAGCTGCCCCTGCGGGATATCATCCAGCGTACACTGCACGCTGCGCAGGGTGTTCATTTCGGTAATCACCAAACCGTACTTGATGTGGGATGCCCGGATGGCGTTCTCGTCCATGTACTGGTCAATGGTCTGACCCAGCGGTTCGGTGTTCAGCCCGCCGCCGCGCAGAGTTTCCAACAAGAAATCACGCAGTTCCTCCGGCGTTTTGCCCTCTGGCAGTTCCAGCACGCCGTGGTTATCCAGGCTGCGCCACAGGTCTGCCGCTTCGTTCACCTTGCCCATCACAAACAGTGCTGCGTTCAGGCTGCCCACACTGGCACCAGTGATCACATCCGGCAGCCAGCCAAGTTCCATCAGTGCCTGATACACACCAACCTGATAACTTCCCTTTGCGCCGCCGCCCGCAAGCACCAGCCCGCGCACGGTATCATGTTCTTCTGCCATATCCTGCACCTCCCGGTTGTATCCCTCTATCTCAAATTGGTATCACTTATATCAAATGGGTATTACTTTTATGAATCACGCTTATTATAGCATACCCAGCCTGTAAAAGCATATATTATTTTGCCGAATTTATTTACCTCCTTGCAACCAGATTCTTAAAAGTGTATCATAAAAACAGCAGAGTTTATTTTTTGATTTCCCTCATACTAGTTTACCTGCTAGATTGGGCAGCACAGTAATCCAATCATTTTTCATCATCTTGCACACTGTGTTCGCCCATTAGGAAAAGGAGTTTATATTTTCATGAAAGATACCGCAAAAAAACCGATCCTTGTCATTATGGCAGCCGGCATGGGCAGCCGGTTCGGCGGCCTGAAGCAGATCGAGGCCGTTGGCCCCGCCGGGGAAGCGATTCTGGATTACAGCCTGTTCGATGCCCACCGCGCCGGGTTTGAAACGGTCGTGTTCATCATCAAGCACGCAATCGAAGACGCGTTCAAATCCACTGTGGGTGCCCGCGCCGAAAAGGCCGGGCTAAATGTGCGCTATGCGTATCAGGAGCTGGATATTCTGCCGGAAGGTTTTACCGTGCCGGAGGGCCGCATCAAGCCGTGGGGCACCGCCCATGCCATTTTGTCTGCTGCCGATGCGATTGATGCGCCGTTCGCTGTCATCAATGCCGATGATTATTACGGCCGCACCTGCTTTGAGCTGATCTACAATTACCTGAGTGCCGGGCACACCGGCCCGAAATATCCTTGGGTGATGGTGGGGTATCTTTTGGGCAACACGGTCAGCACCAACGGTTCCGTCAGCCGTGGTGTCTGCGTAACAGATGCTGACGGAAATCTTGACACGGTAACGGAGCGCACCCGCATTGAAACTTATGATAGCGGTATCCATTACACGGAAGACGGCGGCGAGACCTGGGTGGACCTGCCCGCGGATACGGTCGTTTCGATGAACATGTGGGGCTTTACCCCGGATTTCATCACCGAGGCCAAAGCCGGGTTTGTAGATTTTCTGCGCAGCAGCCTGCCGGGCAACCCGCTCAAGTGCGAGTATTACCTGCCCACCGTGGTAACGGAAGCGCTGGAAACCGGCAAAGCGGAAGTAAAGGTGCTGACCACCCCGGACAAGTGGCACGGCATTACCTACCGTGAGGACAAACCGGAGCTGGTTGCCGCCCTGGCCGCCATGCACGCCAGCGGTTTTTACCCGAAAGAGCGGCTGTTTTAATTACGGGGGATTTTTCAGCCTTTCTTGAACGAAAGGCTTCGGCGTAAGGACTTCAGGCAATACCGCATAATTCTAAGTGCCGATACGGCGAGCGAGGTGCGGCAGATGCCAAGCCAAAAGCGCAGATAATACTGGATGCTGCAAAGGTGAGCGCCGCCAGTGGCGGAAACAGCGAACCGAAGCAGGGGCAGCGGTCGCAGGGTGCGAGGGGCTTTTGCCCCCGAAGCACGATGCTGGTACCGCAGCCCGACATTATCGAGCATTTTGTCAACGCAGATGCCGTGCCGCAGCCGCCGGAGCGGTGCTTAAGCCGTAAGGCGGGAATTGTGCGGTGTTGCCTTAAATAAATTTGCCCTCTTTACTACCTCACAAAATACTTTTCTTGAACCATTTGAAACACTTCTAACGCTTTTATTGATATTTTTCATTTGCCGAATATTCTTATCATCCCCTATCTCCCCTTTTCCCCCTCAAACCAAAAACATCCCCGTTCCCTGCCGGTTTCACCCGGCAAAGGGAACGGGGATGCTTTTTACAGATTCAAACCCAATCAGCAATCACGCTGCATCAAGCAGGCTCACCGGCAACGGCGGGCTGGCCATCAACCCAATGGATAACCTTCTTGGGGCACTTGGTAACACAGGTGCCGCAGGAGGAGCACTTGGCGTAATCGATAACAGCAACATTGTTGACCAGGGTAACGGCCTGCTGCGGGCAGTTGCGCACGCACATGCCGCAGGCAATGCAGCCTGCCTTGCAGGCTTTCATCACAGCGGGGCCCTTGTCCTTGTTGGAGCACAGCACCGCGGGCTGCGGGGCCATCGGCTTCAGGCTGATGACATGGTGCGGGCAGGCTGCCACACAGGCGGAGCAGCCGGTGCACTTTTCGCGGTCCACAACAGCGCTGCCGTTTACCACATGGATAGCGTCAAATTGGCAGGCGCGGGTGCAGTCGCCATAGCCCAGGCAGCCAAATGCACAGGCGCTGGGACCGCCGGCAATGGCAGCAGCAGCGGCACAGGTGGGAATGCCGTGGTATTCAAAGCGGGTGCCACAGTTGCCGTTGCCGCCGTTGCAGTTTACAACAGCGTGCAGGGCCGGGCCGCTGGCGCTCTCAGTGCCCATAATGGCGTTGACAGCCTCGGTGGCTTTGGCACCGCCGGGGGCGCACTTATTGGTGGGTGCGCCGTTTTCAACAATCGCTTTTGCATAGTCAGCACAGCCGGCATAGCCGCAGCCGCCGCAGTTGGCGCCTGCAAGGCATTCGGTGATCTGCGCAATGCGCGGGTCTTCGTACACAGCCATAAACTTGGAAGCCAGCACCAGAATAATGCCGCCCGCCAAGCCCAGAACAACAAGCACGATGACGGCGAAGGCAATACTATTCATCGATTTCTCCCCCTTACATCAGTGCGGCGATGATGTTTTCTACCAGACCGCCAAAGCCCATAAAGCTCATGGCAGTAATGGCAGCAGACACCAGCGTGATAGGCAGGCCCTTAAAGCTTTCCGGCGGGTTGGAGCGCTCCACGCGCTGGCGAACGCCGCAGAACAGCAGCATGGCAACCAGGAAGCCCACACCTGCACCAGCGGCGCAGATCAAAGCCTCGGCATAAGCCATACCAAAGCCCTGTGCCTCATAAACCTTGGTGTAATCCTGCACAGCCAGGATGGTCACGCCCAACACACAGCAGTTGGTGGTGATCAGCGGCAGGTACACGCCAAGGGACTGATACAGTGCATGAACGTAACGCTTCAGCACAATTTCGATCAGCTGGACCAACACAGCGATGACCAGAATAAAGATGACCGTCTGCATATAGCCTAGGCCGTTGGCATCCAGCAAAAAGATCTGCAGCGGGAAGGTAACAGCGGTTGCGATCACCATGACTGCAATAACAGCCGCGCCCATACCAACGGAGGAATCCAGCTTTTTGGAAACGCCCAGGAACGGGCAGATGCCAAGGAACTGGACCAGAACATAGTTATTAACAAGGATCATGCTAAAGAAGATGGTAGCAAAGGTTGCAACAGTCTGGCTCATTCCTTAGCACCCCCTTCCTCGGTTTTTGCTTTGTCGATTTCTTCCAGCATCACATCGCCGCAGGTTTTGCGCTCAATGGGCTTGTTCAGCTTCTTTTCAATGTACACACACAATGCCATCAGGCAGCCGAACACGAAGAAACCGCCGGGGGCCTGGTTCATCAGGCTCATGCGGTCAATGCTTTCCGGGATGATGGTAATTCCCATCCAGGTACCGTTGCCCAAAATCTCACGCACAGAGGACATGAGCAGCATGGTCAGGATGTAGCCGCAGCCCATGCCCAGGCCATCCAGTGCAGAATCCACAACGCTGTTCTTGCAGGCAAACATCTCGGCACGGCCCAAAATGATACAGTTGACAACGATCAAGGCCAGGAACACGCCCAAAGATTTATACAGTGCGGGCACATAAGCCTGCAGTACCATCTGAACGATGGTAACGAAGGTTGCAATGATAACAATGTAGCACGGCAGATGCACTTTGGCCGGAATGACCTTGCGCAGTGCCGAAATAACGATGTTAGAGCAAACCAGAACGAACGTCATGGCCAGGCCCATGCCCAAAGCGCCAGATACCGTGGTGGTAACAGCCAGTGCCGAGCAGCAGCCCAGAACCAGGCGCAGAACCGGGTTTTCGCGGATGATGCCGGCGGTAAAAATGCGCCATTTGCTTTGTTTTTCAGCCATTTTAAGCCACCCCCGCAATTTCATTATTGTAGCAGTCGATTGCGCTGTTGATGGCGCTGACAACTGCACGGGAAGAGATGGTAGCGCCGCCGATTGCATCAACGGGGTTGCCAACCTCTACCTGCTGGGAAGCGCTCCAGCCGACATAACCGCCGTAGAAGCTCTCTTCGCCCGTCTTGGAACCGATACCGGTGGTCTGGGTAGAAGCATCCACAGACAGAGCGGTCAGGGTGCCGGTGGTATCAAATGCAGCATACACGGTAACCAGGTTGCCGCTGTAGCCTGCTGCGGTGGACTGCACAACAGCCATGCCGTCTGCGGTCTTAACTGCGCCGGTCACATTGGCAGTGGTAACAGTAACATCCTGCAGATCATCCGCCGTGGTGCCTTCCGGCAGAACGGACAGATAAGCCGCCAGGGTCTCAGCCTTGGTGTTGGCTTCAATGATGGGTGCGGTTGCGTTGTTCAGCACAGCCAGCAGCGCGCTGCAGACCAGGCAGATCACAACCAGAACAATGACCGGAAGAACCAGTGCCTTAAAGTTGGATTCCTGTTCCGGAGCCTTTGCATTGTTTTCAGCCATTATTCTTTCCCCCCTTTCGCAGCTTTCTGGGGCTTTTTGTAGCCCAGCGGGGTCTGGTGGCCCCAGGCGTTGAACCACGGGGTCATCAGGTTGCCCAGCAGGATGGCGAAGCTCATGCCTTCGTTCATGCTGGCAAAGTTACGGATCAGGAAGGTGACCAGACCGATGAACACGCCATAGAACAGCTTGCCCTTGGTGGTGAACGGGCTGGTCACATAGTCGGTCGCCATGAACACGGCGCCGAACAGCAGGCCACCGGACATGCAGTCCAGCAGGGCAATGTACGGGTCACGGGTAGCCAGCAGGGTCAGAACATACATCGTGCCAACGATGGAAGCCGGGATGGTGAACTCGATGGTGTGGGTAAACAGCAGATAAGCCAGGCCCAGCAGGATGGCGATCACACAGGTTTCGCCCATCATGCCGCCATGGATGCCCAGCAACATATCCACAAAGCTGACGCTGTGCAGGTCAACGGCTGCGTTCAACGGGGTAGCGGATGCCAGGGCGTCCACTGACATATCCGGGTAAACGTAAGCCGTCATGCGGGAGGTAAAGCCCAGGAACAGCACAATACGGCCAACCAGCGCAGGGTTAGCAAAGTTATAGCCCAGACCGCCGAACAGCTGCTTGATGATAACAATAGCAACCAGTGCGCCCACAATGGCAATCCACAGCGGCATGCTGACCGGCATGTTCAAAGCCAAGATCACGCCGGTAACGCAGGCAGAAAGATCCCCCACCGGGTTGGGCTTGTGCATCAGCTTGCAGTACAGGTACTCAAAAACAACACAGGCAAGGGTAGTCACTGCGGTCAGCAGGATCGCACGCATGCCAAAAATCAGCCCCGACGCCACAATGCTGGGTACCAGCGCGATCAGCACGTTGCCCATCAGGCCGCGGGTGGTCGCATTGTCCCGGATATGGGGCGAAGCGGTTACGATCAGACGATCATCCATTCCTTATTTTCCTCCTTTGCGCAGTTCGCCCATGTACCAGGCCTTTGCCAGGCCCATGTTCTGGGCCACAGGGCGCTTGGCCGGGCAGGCAAAGGTGCAGCTGCCGCAGGCCACGCACAGATCCACGCAGCGTGCTTTCAGCGCATCAAAATCTTTTTCGGCAAAGTTTTCCAGAATTTCGACCGGTTCCAAACCCATGGGGCAGGCGGCAATGCAGCGCCCGCAGCGGATACAGGGGTCAGGCTCCGGCAGGGTGGCCATTTTGCGGCTGAACAGCAGCAGGCCGTTGTTCTGCTTCAATACCGGGTAATCAGCGCTCGGCGAAGCACCGCCCATCATGGGGCCGCCAAAGATGATCTTGCCCAGCTCAACATCCGGCTTAATGCCGCCGCATGCTTCGATCACATCGCGGTACAGAGTGCCGATGGGCACTTCAATGTTCTGCGGCTTGGCAATGGCATCGCCTTCCACAGTAACGCGCTTGGTGGTCAGGGGCACACCGGTCTTCAGGAACTTGCCCAAGGTAGAAACGCTGGTCACGTTCATTATGATACAATGTACGTCTGCAGGCAGGCCCGGTTTGCCGGAAGGACCGATCTGCGGCACTTCGCGGCCGGTGCAGGTTTCAACCAGCGTTTTTTCAGCGCCCTGCGGGTAGCGCATGGGCAGCGGCTTGACCGAAACGCCCTGCATATCGCGCACCAGGGAGCACATCAGATCAATGCACTCCGGCTTGTTTCGTTCAATGCCGATGATGCAGTTGGGAATGTTGCAATACTTCATGACGGCAGTAATGCCGGAAAGGATCGTATCACTGCATTCCAGCATCTCGCGCGTATCCGTAGACAGATACGGCTCACACTCAGCTGCGTTGATCAGCAGGGTGTCAATGCCCTCTGCTGCCAGCTTGACATGCGTCGGGAAACCGGCGCCGCCAAGGCCAACCAGACCGCAGGCCTGCACAGCTGCCATCAGGCTCTTTTTATCGGTCACAACCGGCGGCACACAGGCCGGGTCAACCGTCTGCTGGCCATCGGCTGCAATCGCAACCGCCTGGCAGGTAGAACCGTTGACCATGCGGAACGGTGCAACGCCCTCAACTGTGCCCGAAACGCTGGAATAGATATTGGCACTGACAAAGCCGCCGGCTTTGCCGATGAGCGTACCAACACAGACCTGATCGCCTTTTTTGACGACCGGCTCTGCAGGTGCACCAATGTGCATCGACATGGGAATGATCACGTGCGCAGGCGTGGCCATTGTTACGGTAGCCATCCCGGCCGTGCCCTTCTCATGCGGCACTGCGGCACCCTTGGCAGAGCGCTTCAGGGATTTAAACATGGACTCATTTCCCCCATTTCATTGTCTGCCCTGTTATGGAAAGCTCCGGAGCCGGTCGTCCCGTCCCCGCTGATCACAGCGATCGCCGATACACCTTTTTATAAAGTCAAACCGTCATTGCCCCCACTGCCAGCCGAATCAAAAAAGCTGAGCCACCGGGCCGATGCCGTTCCATGGCCGCAAAAGCAAAAACCGCCTGCATTTATCAAATGAAGCCCAGGCCGTTTTCAGGCTTTTGGGGCACACTGCCCCTTTACAAAAGATGTATTCTTTCCCAAAAGGCAAAATAAATACAGTATTATTGTAGCATTTTTGCCGTACAAGTCAAGAAGAAAGGGTCGTAAACCGCAATACAAAGTCGAATGTTTATACTAAAAAGTAAATTCTTTATGGGTTGTTAATACCGCCGCTCTGTTGGGCTTTCCACGGAAAATGCCTGTTGTGTATGTTGTTAATTTTTAGACATAGCGCAGTGTTTCCTGTTGTTCCCTAAGGCGTATCTGAAAACAAAGAAAATGACGAATATTTTGCAGACACAAGCAGGATTTAAGTCAAAAAGCCTTGGAAGCCTTTGTGGATTCCAAGGCTCTTTAACGCAAAATCCCGCTGCGCTTGTAGAAACAGACGATATTTTCGACGTTTCAGATACACCCTATGGATTTTCTGGGTTAAACACACTGCGGGCTGCCGGTGTTCCCCATCCCCCGCCGCCTTTTGCGCAGCGGTTCATTGCCTGTTTTTGCAGCCAAACCGCTGCGGCAAGCCAGAGCAAAAGCGCACATATTTTGTCACCTCTTGAGTCACCCTGTATTTTATGCTCGTTGCTTCGTTATTTCCATATTTTATCAAAAAAACTTCAAAAAACGTGTTGACAAATGCCTGCCAGTCCGCTATAATAACTAAGCGTTGAGGGCAGCGCGGAAGCAAAGCCTCTTAACGAACATGCAATGGGGATTTGCATAATGGTAGTGCGACGGACTCTGACTCCGTTTGTGGGAGTTCGATTCTCTCATCCCCAACCACCGCAGCAGCAAAGTTGCTGCGGATTTTTTTTCGGGGTGTAGCGCAGTTGGTAGCGCGCTTGGTTCGGGACCAAGAGGCCGTGGGTTCGAATCCCGTCACTCCGACCACAAAAAGCTCTTTCACCGTCTGGTGAAAGAGCTTTTTGTTTTTCACGGAGTGACGGGATTCGAACAGCCCGCACTCGCCACTGTGGGACACAAACAGTCCAGTGGACTGTTTGCGAGGGTGCGGGAGAATCCGCGCCCGTTTACCGCATAGAGCTCTTTGGACGGTGCCGAGGCAAAACAGTCCGCGGAAAAACTCTCAGCGCGCCAACCAGCAAAGCCACTCACGCATCTTTTTAAAGATTTTCCCCCGCCCTTCTACAAAAAACTGCCAAGAGCATTTTCAGCCCTTGGCAGCGAAGTCTTTATTTCACCATCAATAAGTTTTCATCCAGATTTTATTTGGGTATGCCTCATTCAATCGTTTCAAAGCAAACCGTATATCCAAGCTCTTCTACCAAATCATTGTCAATGATTTTTCTAATGATATTTTTTGCATTTTCAAATGCTTTATATCACTCCGTTCCAGATCAAGGCCGCACTTCCGGTTCAGGCAGCCGCGGCAGTAGCACAAAACTCCAATTTCTTTATTGGTCAGCATAACGCTTACCCCATTTTATTTCGAGCAGTCGCTGTTTTTAATCCAGCTTTCCCATTTGTTCTTTCAAATCGGTCTTATTCTGCACAGCGGCTTCAATGGCAGCTGCCAGGGCCGCGGTAATGTCTGCCAGCGGCATGGCCGGGGTACCCGCAGCTTTGCCTTCCAGCTGGCTGACTGCATACGGCACATGCACAAAGCCCGCCCGTATATGGGGATCGCTTTGCACGATATGCAGCACAGTATACATGACCGCATTGCAGACGTAAGTACCTGCCGTGTAAGACAGCTGGCAGGGATAGCCCTTTGCCTGTACCCCGCGCACCATGGCCTTGACCGGCAGCTTGGCAAAATATGCCAGGGCGCCGTCCTGTACCAGCGGTTCGTCCATCGGCTGTGCGCCGTCATTATCCGGGATACGGGCATCCGCCAGGTTGATGGCTACCCGTTCTACACGCAAACCAGCAGCGCCGCCTGCCTGGCCCACATTCAGCACCAGATCCGGCTGGCAAAGTTCGATTTGGCGCACCACTTCTGCGGTGCCGCGGGTAAAGCTTGTCGGGATTTCCCGCTTGATGATCTGCGCCCCGGCAATTTCATCCGGCAGCATTTTAACAGCTTCGTAAGCCGGGTTGATGCTTTCCCCTCCAAACGGGTCAAAGCCTGTAACTAAGACTTTCATTTCACTTTCCCTCTCCTCGTCTTTTCAAATTATACCACACGTTTTTTCATTTTTCACTCCTATTTACAAAAATATCCTACTTTATTCAAAAAAATGACCACGCTCGCACTTAGCGTGGTCATTTCATTAACATATGTTACTTTATTTTTCCCTTAGCTGCTCTTCCAGCCCGGCGCGCGGGGTAATATAGACCGTTGTATAATCGTTATACAGCACCATGCCAGGGCGGGCGCCGTTGGCTTTCCAGATGTTGCGCACCTCGGTGGTATCCACCGGCACCTTGGCACCGCCATTCTGGCTGGAGTGCAGCACAGCCAGCTCTGCGGCCTCCTGTTTGGTGGTGTCCGGCACATCCTCGCCGCGGCTCATAACCACCGTATGACTGCCGGGGGCTTTCTGTACATGGAACCAGACATCCTTGCCGCGGGCAGTGTGCAGGGTCAGCTTATCGTTTTGCAGGTTGTTGCGCCCGATCAAAATTTCAAAGCCATCGCTGGAGCGGTAGCGCAGGAAATCCGCCGGTTTCTGTTTGCGTTCCCGCTGCTTATAGTATTTCAGGTAGCCTTGGCTTTTCAGCTCGGCGCGCACTTCGTTCAGGGCCTGCTCGCCGGGGGCAGTCTCCACCTCATACAGAACATTGGCAAGGTATTCGATCTCATCCTCGCCCTCGAGCAGCAGCTTTTTCAGCATCTGGCCGGCGGTCTGCTTCTTTTTATAATCGCGGAAGTATTTCTGCGCGTTCTCGTTGGGTCCAAGACGGGGGTCCAGGCGGATGGTCACATCCTCGCCGGTATAGTAGTTTTGCACGGTGGCCTGGCGGTCGCCTTTCTGGATGGCCCACTGGTTGGCCTGCAGCAGCTCGCCGTACAGGCGCAGGGTATCGGCTTTTTCACTCTGGGCCAGTTCCTCCCGCCGGGCGGACTGTTTGCGCACAGCGCGTTCGTACAGGTTATGCACCGCTTTGTACAGCTCGCGGCTCTTCTGCTTCAACCGCTCGGCGCGGTCCTTGGTGGCGTAATAATCCTCCAGCAGCTCGCTGTAGGTGGGGTACTGCGTTAAAATGGCCGCACTGCCGTACTGCTGCGGGATAAAAAAGCTGAACTCTACCGGCTTGTTCACACCGTCCGGCTGGGGGATGCGCACCGCCGTGGGGGTGCCGCCTGCAGCGTGTTCATCCTTCAGGTTTTCGATTGCGGCGCACAGGGCCTGCTTCTGCGCTTCGTCCAGGTCACAGGCCAGCAGGGGCGTTTCGCCGCCAAAGGCACGCCACACAGCCTCCCGCGCAACAACGGGGCCGACACCGCCAACCGCTTTGCCCAAAGCAGAAGCCACCGGCAGATCTTTTTCGCAGGCAGCGGCCACCATGGCGGCGGCGCTGGTTGCCAGAAAATCCGGCTTATTGGGTTTGGGCGGCAGTGTATACGGCAGTCCGGGCAGCAGCTGGCGGATCTCGCTGTCCTCAAAATCCACGCGCTTGAGGGCATCGATGATCTTGCCGCTCTGGATCAGCACCAGGTTGGAGTAACGGCCCATCAGCTCGGCAGCCAGGGTATTGGTTACCAGGTCGCCCATCTCATTGGTGCACAAAAAGTCAAAAAACACAATACGGTCGCCGGGTTCCATATGCAGCCCTGTCAGACGGCCGCCGGTCAGGTGTTTGCGCAGCAGCATGCAAAAGCCCGGCGGGGTGAGCGGGTTTTCAAAGCTTTCTTTGGTCAGGCAGACACGCGCCGAGCCGCTGCGGGCAGACAGCAGCAGCTTGAACGTCTGGGTGCGAGTGCGCAGGGTCATCAGCACTTCATCCCGCGTCGGCTCAAAAATTTTATCAATTTTGGCATCCAGCAGGGTGCTGTTCAGTTCATTTGCGACCAGCGCAAGGGTCGCGGCATCCAATGCCATGGTGGTACTCCTTTTCTTTTGGGGCAGGGTTTTATGAAAACGACAGCATTCTTCTCACGCGGCAGGATGGGTTCATCCCACCCCATAGTGTTCAGCCGCCGCAGGGGTTACAGGTAGCTGTAAGGGTCAACATCGGCCAGGCTGGGGGCCACAGTAACTTCCTTGGGCAGGCGCTCGGTCAGGGCATCCGCCAGGGCAAACACCACCGGGTGTTCCGTTCCCCAGTGCCCGGCAACAACCAGGCCCACGCCTTTCTGCTTTGCCAAAATGGCAATGTGGTGGGCGGCTTCGCCTGTCACCAGGCAGTCTGCGCCCTCGTCAATGGCCTGCTGCAAATAGCTGCCGCCTGCGCCGCTCACTTCGGCCAGCTTTTCTACCGGGTGATCGGCTTCCACAAACTTGCAGTGGGTGTGCAGCATCCGGCTGCAGGTTTCGGCCAGCTGTTGGGCCGTGGTGGGCACGTTCAGCGTGCCGATGCGGCCGCAGTTATCGGCGAAATCACGGCGGTTCTCAATGCGCAGCAGGTCTGCCAGCACATCGTTCACACCGCCGGGAGCGGCATCCAGATTGGTGTGCATGCAGATGGCCGAAATGCCGTTCTGCAGCAGCATTGCGGGCACATCCTCCGCCGTCACGCGGCGCAGCGGGTCAAAGATGACCGGGTGGTGGCTTACAATCAGCTCACACCCGCTTTCGGCGGCATCGCGCACCACATCGGCGGTAATATCCAGCGCCGTCATAATGGAGGTGACCGGGCGTCCGGCATCCACCAAAAGGCCCACGTTATCCCAACTGCAAGCCAGCTCCGGCGGGGCGATCTGTTCCAGAATTTCCAGTACCTGCTGTACTTTTACGGCCATAGTCCATCCTCCATTTCCTGTATCAGGGCATCCACCCCATCCGCCTGCGGGCCGGGTGCAAGGCCCAGGCGGTATTTTTTCAGTTTGACCAGCTGCTGTTCACGGTAGGCCTGGGCTTCGGGCTGGCCCTGCGTTTTGCCGCACAGGCAGGCAAGTCCGGTGGGCTCCGCTGCCCGGCCGGTATACTGCGCGTTGATCACGGTATACAGCCGCCCGGCTGCACGGCACAGTGTCTCGCTTTTTAAGGCAAAGCCGCGCTGGGCAAGGCCCTTGCGCAAAATGCTGTGCTTGGTGGCGGGTACAAAAACAAAGTTATACTGTTCGTTCCTCACCCAGGGGGCGGCATCCAGGATTTCCAGCACCGTTTCGGCCCCCATGCCGGCAATGATGATCTCCGTTGCCTCCCCCGGCTGCAGCACACTCAAGCCGGAACCGAGGCGGAACTGGATCTTATCCGCCCAGGGGGCGCAGGTCATGCGGGCTTTTTGCAGCGGGCCTTCCCGCAGATCACATGCAAAAACAAGCGGGCAGCAACCGCTGCCCGCCAGCCATGCACTGAGTTTTCCATGGTCACACCCAATATCGGCGGCAATATGGCCGGGCCGCACATAGGCAGCCGCGGCGGCCAGCCGCGCATCCAGGTGCGGCACAGGCTTACAGGTGTGCAAAGTAGTCATTCAGTTCGGCGCACAGTTCATCGGGGTCCACACCGTGGACCATGCAGGCCTGCTCCACGGTCTCACCATGGGCAGCCATGCAGCCCAGGCAGTGCATACCCGTGTTCAAAAAGATGGGTACACAGCCCTGGGAAGGATCGTTCTGCAGGATTTCGGCAATGATGGTATTACGGGTAACAGTCATGGTAATGTTCCTTTCTGCATTATACAAAACGTATAAAATGATAATTTATGACGGCATCTGGAAGGTCGCGTACAAACCCGCGCCTTGCAGAATGACGAACGATGTCAGGCAGAGCATGGCAAATACCGCCTTGCGCTCTGCGGGCTTTTGCACGGCAAAGGTGCGGTTGTGGTGCACCAGCGCCAGCACCAGCGGCAGCACGGGCAGCCAGTAGCGCCCCTGCAGGCCAAAAATAGTGGTGTAATTGATGGGGGTCCAGTTGAGCGCCGTGACGAACGAAAGGGCAATCACGCAGAGAACAATACCCCAAACGCCCGCTTTGGTGCGGCGGCCCAGAGGTACGGTCTCGCCCGCCTGCGGCAGCGCCGCGGCCAGCAAAGCCAGGATAGAGCCAACCCCCAGCACCCAGCTGGCATCCACGGTATACACAATGGGTTCGCCCAGGGCAGTGCCCAGCACGCCCTGCACCCACTGCGCCCCCTGCGCACTGAAAGAGCGCAGCAGCAGTTTGGCCGTGTTGGGCAGGTTGCGGCAGATATACCCGGCGGAATAGGTGTAGATGGAATCGCCGTTTTCCTGAATGGAGCCAACCAGCTGTTCCGGCGTTAAGCCGCCCCACATGTGGGTCAGCTTATACAGCCCAACCGGGATGGCCAGCACCACAACCGCGGCAATGGCACCCAAAAAGATTTTCTTCTTTTTGGGGTCGCGGCGGATCTTCCAGTACAGCAGCGCCAGCAAAGCGGCACCAGCCGCGGCGGCACCACCGGTGCGCAGGATGCCCACGGTATCCACATCGCGGGCTGCATACAAAGCAGCGCCCATATTGACCTGCACCCAGCCGATAGCGGCCAGCACCAGCGCCAGAGCTTTGGCAATGGGGCCAACCGGCCAGCGCTTGCCGGGCAAGGCAAGGTTGGCATCGGGAATCATAAAGATCAGCAGCACGGCGGGCAGATAAATTGCCTTGGCCGGGCCGATGAGCGCCGCCAGCACCACAGCAGCCACCGTTTCCGGCCAGCGGGCCGGGCGGGTGCGCAGGGTCAGGCAGAGCGCAGTAAAGCAGAAGAGATACCCCAGCACGGCGGCGTCCGCCGAAAGGCTGCCCGCCAGCTGCAAGGGCTGGGCCAGCAGTGCCACACCGGCAAAAATGCCGCGCAGCCGCTGGGGTGCAATATTGACCGCAGCCGCAGCCAATGCCAGGTACAGCGCCAGGTTGCACAGCCGCCCCAACAGCAGCATGCCATGGAAGCCAAGCCCCATCATGCGCGCCAGCGTAATGCCGGCAATCTGACCCAGGTAGAGCGTATTGTTGATGGGGTCCGCCGTTACATAGGTATCGGAGCTGACAGTCGTTTCACCGCTGCAGCCCGCATCTCCCAGGTGTTCCAGCATTTCCTTGTAAGCGTAAATGCCGATATCACCGGTATGATTTTTGAAATAAGGAGCATCGCAGCTGCGCACCAGCAGCATATCATCATCGTCCGCCACCGGCTGGCCCAGCAATGTGCTGGACTGGCGGTAGCATTTGGCCAGGTGGGTGTATTCATCGGGGCCGACAAGGGGCGGCGTTAAAAAGGCAAACGCCACGCCCAGCACCGCACCGCACACCAGCACCACCTGCCACAGCTTGGCGCGGTGGGTGAGCAGGATAAAGCCCGCCACCACCGCCGCAAAGGTCAGCACGCCCAGCAGGCGGGAGATCACATGGGACCAGCTGCCGGAATCATTGACGACATACTGCAATGCCGGATGCCCGACGATGGAATCCGTTGTGCCGTTTGCATTCCGGCGGGTCATCTGCTGGCTGGTGTCGGCATCCGTCCAAAGGCCCAGTAGGTGGTACACATCCCAGTCATCGCCGGGGGTATACCACAGGCGCAGGGTCATGTTGGGGTTTGCCAGGTCATAGTCCGCTTCGGCATCGGCTGTGCCGGGGGCGGTATAGGGCGCATCAAACGTGATGGCCGCAAAAGTGTCATCTTTAATGGTAATGCAGTCCAGCTCACCGTTCGCCACGGCGTTGCCATCGGCATCCAGCAGTGCAGCGTACAGGGTGCCCTGCCGGAACGCCCAATTATGGGTGGTCAGGTCCAGTCGAACTCCGTAAATGCGCTGCCCGCTTTTGAGCGGAACGGGCAGGTACAACCCGGTTGTGCCGTCATCCTGCGTTGCAGCGTCCGCCGTGGCAGGAATTACAACAGTACGGGTATAATCATCGTTGACGATTTCATACACCGGCTGGTTATCCACCCGCTGGCCAAGGTCAAACCCGGCCCACGCGGCCACAGCGGCGGCAGCCAGTGCCACCAGCAAAGTCAGCCACAGCAGGCGGTGCCGCTTGCAGAAATCTTTGATTTTTTGCATGAAGCCCTCCCCTGCTTTAGGTTGCTTACAGACAGTTTTATTATACATGATGATTGGCGAAAGTGCAATATTAGCCTTACTGCACTTTACTTTTCTCATTTTTCCTCTATCTTTTTAGGCTAGAGAATGATATCATCTATGTAAAAATCACATAAAGAGGTCGTGATATTGCTATAATTAACTGATACAAAAACACCCCCGTCTGCATTACCAGGCGGGGGCATGTTATTGCATTACGAGAAACGGTCGCGCAGGTTCTTGAAGAAGCCCTTGCGCTTTTCGTAGTTATCCTCTTTCATGCTGTCCTCAAAAGCTTTCAGGGCTTCGCGCTGGGCGCGGGTGACCTTTTTAGGGATCTCAACATCGACGATCACATACTGGTCGCCGCGGCCGCGGCCGTTCAGGTACTGGATGCCCTGGCCGCGCAGGCGGAACTTGGTGCCGCTCTGGGTGCCTTCGGGGATATGCTGCACAATGCGGCCATCCACGGTGGGCACCTCAACGTCATCGCCCAGCACAGCCTGGCTGAAGGTGATGGGCACATGGATGGTAACATCGTACCCGTCACGCTCAAACATCGGGTCGGCCTTAACGGTAACATGCACGATCACATCGCCGGCCGGGCCGCCGTTGGAACCGGCATCGCCCTGGCCGCGCAGTGCAATGTTCTGGTCATCGTCAATACCAGCAGGGATATTGATCTCCAGGCTCTTGCGCGCGGCGGTCTTGCCGGTGCCGCGGCAGGTCTTGCACGGGTTGCGGATAATGGTGCCGCGGCCGCCGCAGTGGCTGCAGGGCTGCTGGCTCTGCATTACGCCAAAGGGGGTGCGCTGCTGTGTTACAACATAACCACGGCCGCCGCAGTCGGGGCAGGTTTCGGGGCTGGTACCCTTGGCCGCACCGGTGCCGCCGCAGTCGGGGCAGGTATCCTGGCGGTTGATGGTGATCTTCTTGGAGCAGCCGTGGGCGGCTTCCTCAAAGGTCAGGACCACGCTGGCCTGAATATCATGGCCCTTGCGGGGTGCATTGGCGGTGCGGGTGGAAGAACCGCCGCCAAAGCCGCTGAATCCACCGCCAAATCCGCCGCCAAAGATATCGCCAAAGATGTCGCCCAGGTCCACGCCGCCAAAACCACCGCCGAACCCGCCTGCACCGCCGCCGTTGGCAGCCGCATAGTTGGGGTCTACGCCGGCAAAGCCGAACTGATCATAGCGCTGGCGTTTCTGCGGGTCGGAAAGCACATCGTTGGCTTCGTTGACCTCTTTGAACTTTTCCTCGGCTTCTTTATTGCCGGGGTTCAGGTCAGGGTGGTACTTTTTGGCAAGTTTGCGGTAGGCGCTCTTGATCTCGGCATCCGTGGCGTTTTTGCCGATGCCCAGCACCTCGTAATAATCTCTTTTTTCTGCCATATGATCACACCTTTATGTGTTGAAGTAAGTTAACTTTTATTCCTTTCCCCTATGGGAACAGCCGGTTCTTTGTCCGTAAGGGCGTACAGCCTGTGCCTGCAAGCGGCAACGTGATTTCACTGCGGGCACACGCTGTGCGCCCCTACGGACGGGACGCAGCTTTGTGGGCTTAACCCCACAATGGCCGCCGCCGGAATTGCCTGGCGGCGGCCTTTTGGGTTACAGGGATGTTCCCCTGTTTATTCTGTTATCTTACACCTCGTGGAAGTCAGCGTCAACAGCACCGTCATCCTTCGGGGCGGAACCGGCATTGCCCGTGGGGCCCTGCTGGGCGTCAGCGCCCGGCTGCTGGCCCTGCTGCTGGGCAGCCTGCTGGTAAACCTTCTCGCTGATGGCGTAGAAAGCCTTCTGCAGGTCGTCCTGCTTTGCCTTGATGGCCTCAATATCGGTACCCTTCAGGGCTTCCTTCAGGGCGTTCAGCTTAGCTTCGCACTCGCTCTTCTCGGACGGAGAGACCTTGTCGCCCAGCTCGCCCAAAGCCTTTTCGGTCTGGAACACCATCTGGTCGGCGTTGTTGCGGGCATCAACATCTTCGCGGCGCTTCTTATCCTCAGCAGCATACTGCTCGGCATCCTTAACGGCCTTGTCGATGTCATCCTTGCTCATGTTGGTGGAAGCAGTGATGGTAATGCTCTGCTCCTTGCCGGTGCCAAGATCCTTAGCGCTTACATGCACAATGCCGTTGGCATCGATATCAAAGGTAACTTCGATCTGGGGCACGCCGCGCGGAGCCGGAGCGATGCCATCCAGGTGGAAGGTACCCAGGCTCTTGTTGTCGCGGGCAAACTCACGTTCGCCCTGCAGAACGTTGACTTCAACGCTGGGCTGGTTATCAGCAGCAGTGGAGAAGATCTGGCTCTTCTTGGTGGGGATGGTGGTGTTGCGCTCAATGATCTTGGTGCAAACGCCGCCCAGAGTCTCAATGCCCAGGCTCAACGGGGTAACATCCAGCAACAGCAGACCCTTAACGTCGCCCTGCAGAACACCGCCCTGGATGGAAGCGCCGACAGCAACACATTCATCGGGGTTGATGCCCTTGAACGGCTCGCAGTTCAGTTCCTTCTTGACAGCGTCATAGACAGCGGGGATACGGGTGGAGCCACCGACCATCAGGACCTTAGCCAGGTCAGAAGCCTTCAGGCCTGCATCAGCCAGAGCCTTGCGGACAGGGGCCATGGTGCGGTCAACCAGATCAGCGGTCAGTTCATTGAACTTTGCGCGGGTCAGGGTCATATCCAAGTGCTTGGGGCCGTTGGCGTCAGCGGTGATGAACGGCAGGTTGATGTTGGTGGAAGTGGCGCTGGACAGCTCGATCTTTGCCTTTTCAGCAGCTTCCTTCAAGCGCTGTGCAGCCATCTTGTCCTTGCGCAGGTCGATGTTGTTTTCCTTCTGGAAATCCTCAGCCATCCAGTCGATGATGCGCTGGTCGAAGTCATCGCCGCCCAGGTGGGTATCACCATTGGTAGCCAGAACTTCAGTAACGCCATCGCCCATCTCGATGATGGAAACATCGAACGTACCACCGCCCAGGTCGTAAACCATGATCTTCTGGTCGGATTCCTTATCAATGCCGTAAGCCAGAGAAGCTGCGGTCGGCTCGTTGATGATACGCTTTACGTTCAGACCAGCAATGGTACCGGCGTTCTTGGTTGCCTGACGCTGGCTGTCGTTGAAGTAAGCGGGAACGGTGATGACAGCCTCGGTAACGGGCTCGCCCAGGTAAGCTTCGGCATCAGCCTTCAGCTTTGCCAGGATCATAGCGCTGATCTCTTCGGGGGTGTAATCCTTGCCGCCGGCGTGAACCTTCTCGGCAGTGCCCATCTTACGCTTGATGGAGGAGATGGTGTTTTCGGGGTTGGTGATAGCCTGACGCTTTGCAACCTGGCCTACCAGACGCTCGCCGGTTTTGGTAAAGCCGACAACAGACGGGGTGGTACGGGCACCCTCAGCGTTAGGGATAACAACGGGCTCGCCGCCCTCCATAACAGCTACGCAGCTGTTGGTAGTACCAAGGTCAATACCAATAATCTTACTCATAATATAAAACTCCTTTCATATTCCTCTTTCAGGAAACATGGAAATGTGAATGTCTTAATTTATATCTGAACGGGCTTTTGCACCCGGTTCATGCTTTGTTATTCGGCCACAACCACGGTTGCATGGCGGATGATCTTATCGCCGATCATGTAGCCTTTCTGGAACACGCGCACCACAGTGCCGCTTTCCTGGCCATCCTCTGCCGGAACCTGCTGAACAGCGTTCATAAAGTTGGGGTCAAAGGGCTTGCCCATGGATTCGATCTCGGTGATGTTCAGCGTTTTCAGAGCTTTTTCGGCTTTGTCCAGCGTCATCACAACGCCCTTTTTATAGTTTTCGTCGGTGCATTCGGCATTGGCTGCCATATCCAGCGTATCCAGAATTGCCAGGATCTGGTTGACCGCGTGGGAAACACCATCGTTGAACTTCTGGTCAGCTTCGCGGGCGGAACGCTTGCGGTAATTGTCATACTCTGCAGCGGTGCGCAGCATCTGGTCTTTCAGCTTTGCGTTGGCCTGCTCGGCGGCTTCCAGCTTTGCCTTTACAGCTTCCAGCTCTTTGGATTTTTTGCCGAACCAGTCTTTCTTTTCGGTCTTTTCTGCAGCGGGTTCAGCTTCCTGCTTATCGGATTCTGCCGCGGGCGCTTTTGTTTCAGCAGCGGCCTGCTCCTGTTCAGTTTCAGGCTGCTTCTTTGTTTCTTCGCTCATGTCTGCTCCTCCTTTTTACCGGACATTGACTGCCCTAACTTAATTGCAAAATAATTCAAAACGGGGATCAAGTGTTCGTACTCCATGCGGTTGGAGCCGATCACCGCCACCGTGCCGTACAGCCCGCCGCCCGCAAGGTAACGCTTGCTGACGATGCAGAGGTTCGGCATGGCGGGCTCGATATCCTCGCCCAACGTGGCGGTCACTTTGCCGCTGCCCGGTTCGATCAGGGCGCGGGCCGCTTCGTTGTCAGAAAAAACTTCCAGCAGCGCGCCAAGGTTTGTGCGCACGTCCGGCATCTTGGCCAGGTACTGCACGCCCTCCAGGTAAAACTGCGGGCGGGTGCGAACCAGCGCTTCGGCGGCGAACACCACCGGCGCCAGCCTGCGCCCAGCGGAAAGCACCAGGCTTGCCGTCAGCGACGGGGTCAGATCCTCCGGTGCCACAAAGGTCAGGCTGCTGTTCAGCAGGCGGGCCATCTCATCGGCATCCTCCCGCGTCAAGCCGGTGTGGATACGCGCCACACGGGTGCGCACACCGCCGGAGCTGGTAACCGCCAAAACTGCGGCGGAATACCGCCCGACCTGCACGACCTCAAAATGGGCGATGCACAGATCCTCGGCCTGCGGGGTGGTAGCCACTGCGGCACAGCCGGTATAATCGGCCAGTGCGCGGGCGGCGCTCTGCGCCAGCTTTTCGGGCTCAACGTCCATATCGGCAAACAGCCGGTCAATGTTTTCGCGGTCCGCTGCGCTCAGTGCTATGGCGGCGGGGGCTTCCAGCAGGTGGTCTAGGTAGTACCGGTACCCCTTGGGGCTGGGCACGCGGCCTGCGCTGGTGTGCGGCTGCTCCAGCAGGCCAAGCTTTGTCAGCGCGGCCATCTCGTTGCGGAGCGTTGCGCTGGAAAGTGCCATGTCAAAGTGGCTGGCCAGCAAACCGGAGCCGACCGGTTCGCCGCCGGTAGAATAAATGGCAACAATCGCTTCCAGAATGCGCTGCTTGCGTGCATCCATCGTCATGCTGCCCTCATCTCCTTGTTTGCTTTTTCTTGTTTAGCACTCTCTCTTCCTGAGTGCTAAATTTATTATATCCCAACTCTTTGTTCTGTCAAGCCCTTTTCATAAAAAGTTTCAAACTTTAACAGATTTGACACAAACGCCGCGGCAAAGGGTGGTTTTTGCCCTCCGCCGCGGCGTTTTTCTGTTATTTTATCTTGTTTTGCTGCCCGCCAGACAGCAGGGTGATGCCGGCCAACGGTTCATTCTTCCATCCACTTTGCTAAAAATGCCGCGGCAATGTTTACTGCGCGGGCGGTTTCGGTATCAGGGGCTGCATCCTGTGGGCGGCCGGTCAGCAACACACCGCCTTCCACATCCCCCTGCACCACAATGGGGCAGACGCACAGCAGCACCGTTTCCCCTTTGTCAAAGGCCGTAATGCGGCGGGCAGCGGTTTCCGGCGCGGTGTAAGGGCCGCGCATGGCCAGCAGCCGGGCGGCGGCATCGCTGATCTGCCGCCCCAGCAGCTGCCCTTTGCCCGTGCCGGTGGCGGCCACAATGCTTTCCCTGTCGCACACCAGCACAGGGCGGCCCAGGTTTTTGGCCAGCACCTCGGCATACACCCCGGCCAGTTCGCCCAGCTCCACCAGCGGGGAATATTTTTTGAACACCACCTGCCCATCGGCAGCGGTAAAAATTTCCAGTGCATCGCCCTGGCGGATGCGCTGGGTTCGCCTGATCTCTTTGGGAATGACCACCCGCCCCAGCTCATCAATCCTGCGCACGATTCCTGTTGCTTTCATTGGGGTACCCTCCTGCCCTTCCATATTCTGTACAATATACCTATTATATGGAAAGTGCGGCGGTTTATGTATGGTTCGTGCCTGTTTTTTGTCAGTGCTTTATCCAGCCCTGCCAGCAGGGCATCACGCTGAACGGCTTGGCAATGTGGGCGTTCACGCCTGCTTCAAACACCTTTTTGCGGTTCCCCTCAAAGCCATCTCCATTTTGGAGATATTATAACGGAGCGCCGCGTAAATTTCAGGATATTGGTTTCCTGCCCGCCAAATAGCCGCCCGCACATTGTCTGCAGCCTTGCCGCCTGTACTATCCGGGTGGTATACTGATACCAATGGCAATACCGCATAATTCTAAGTGCCGATACGGCGAGCGAGGTGCGGCAGATGCTAAGCCAAAAGCGCAGATAATACTGGATGCTGCAAAGGTGAGCGCCGCCAGTGGCGGAAACAGCGAACCGAAGCAGGGGCAGCGGTCGCAGAGTGCGAGGGGCTTTTGCCCCCGAAGCACGATGCGGGTACCGCAACCCGACATTATCGAGCATTTTGGCAACGCAGATGCCGTGCCGCAGCCGCCGAAGCGGTGCTTAAGCCGTAAGGCGGGAATTGTGCGGTGTTGCCCGATATATTTTGTGTGCCCCGCACACAGGGAACGAGGCTCCGCTATGGCTGAACTGCTGCAAACCACTCTGTGCTACCTGGAACAAAACGGCTGCTATCTGATGCTGCACCGCATTAAAAAGAAGAACGACGTCAACCACGATAAATGGATCGGTGTGGGCGGCAAGTTTGACCCCGGCGAAACTGCCGAAGCCTGTGCCCTGCGCGAAGTGTGGGAGGAAACCGGCTTGACGATGCAATCCCCCGCCTACCGCGGCATTGTGGATTTTACTTGCGAGCCATGGCCCGCCGAGCGGATGCACCTGTACACCTGCACCGATTTTACCGGCACGCTGACCGACTGTAACGAGGGCACACTGGAATGGGTGCCCAAACCCGAAGTAGAGAACCTGCCGATCTGGCAGGGGGACAAAATTTTCCTTCGGCTGTTGGCGGAGGGCGCACCGTTTTTCCATCTGGAGCTAACCTATCACGGCGATACCCTGGTGCAAGCGGTGCTGGAAGGCGAGACACTGCCCTGCGGTTGAACAGCCATTATAATAAAGAAATAAAATAAAAGCATGTGCAGTTTTTCGGGCTTTCCCCAAAAAACGCACATGCTCTTGTTTTTATTGGTTATTTCAGCAGCCCGAAATGTTCCAGCGCATTCCAGATGCCGTTCTTATCCACATCGGTGGTAATGTAATCCGCCGCGGCACGGGCGTCTGGCCAGGCGTTGCCCATGGCAACCCCGATCCCGGCAAAAGCAAGCATCTCGGTATCGTTGCTGCCATCGCCAAAGGCGATGCTGTTTTCCCGCGTAAGACCCAGATGAATGAGCGTTTCCTGCAAGCCGTTCACCTTGCCGCCGGTTGCGGGCAGGATATCGACAAATTCTTCGCTCCAGCGCACAGCGCGGCAGCCGGGCACGTGAGCCATGAACTCCGGTTCCTGCTCGCTGCTCAAAAATGCGCTGAGCTGATACGTCGGGTAGGTAAAGCAGCGCTGGGCCGGATCGATGGTTTCCTGCGGGATCTCTTTCAAAAAGTTTTCACACAGGGCATTGGTGCGGTTCATGTAAGCGGTATCCGCTTCCACAAAGGAAACCGCAATATCTGTTTTTTCCAGCCAGGGCAGCAGCTCGCGCAGTCCCTCCTGCGGCAGCGGGTGAGCGTAAAAGCAGCCGTCCTTATCCCGGCAATATTGGCCGTTCATCATCACCATGCCGTCAAATTCAAACGGCAGATCCTTTTTCAGGTAATGCAGGTGGTACGGCGGGCGGCCGGTTGCCAGGTAAAGCTGCACCCCTTTGGCGCGCAGAATGTTGAGCGCCGCCACGGTAGATTCCGGCAGGTGGTGATCCGGCGGCAGCAGAGTGCCGTCAATATCAAAAAAAGCAATGCGAATATCTCTGTTTTCCATGTTATTATTCCTGTTTCAGCTGTCGGCCCATCATTGTAGCCAGCGCATCGCGGGCGGCCAACCGACCGGACAGAATATCATCCACCGCATTCACGATGGGCATTTCTACCTTATACTTTTTCGCCAGCTTGCAGGCTGCGGGCAGGGCATTGATGCCCTCCACCACCTGACCGACCTCTTTTTTGGCGGTTTCCACATCTTTTCCGCGGCCAATCAGCATGCCGGCATGCAGGTTTCGGCTGTGCATACTGGTGCAGGTCACGATCAGATCGCCCATACCGGAAAGCCCGGCAAAAGTTTCGGCCTTGCAGCCCATGGCCACACCCAGGCGGGCCAGCTCGGCGTTGCCGCGGGTGATAAGGGCAGCCTTGGCGTTATCGCCGTAATCCAGGCCCATCGCAATGCCAACAGCCAGCGCGATCACATTTTTGACAGCGCCGCCCAGCTCCACGCCGCGGCGGTCGGTGTTGGTATACACGCGGAAGGTGGGGGTGGTAAAGATCTGCTGCACCTTGCGTGCGGCGGCTTCATCCGGGCTGCCCGCCACGATCAGGGTGGGCATATCGCGGGCCACTTCCTCCGCATGGGTGGGGCCGGAAAGCGCCACCACATTGCAGTGGGTGTGTTTGCCATCCGCGGCCAGCTCCTGCTCAATGATTTCGGACATCGTCATCAGCGTTTTTTCCTCCACGCCTTTGGCCACATCCACGATCAGCTGCCCATCCGGGATATGCGGTGCCGCCTTGCGGGCGGTGGAACGCACAAAAACCGAGGGCACCGCAAACAGCAGCACATCACGGTCGCCGCAGATTTCTTCAATATCCGCGGTATAGTGCATATCGGCAGGCAGGCACATGCCGGGCAGGTTGGGGTGGGCATGGGTCACGCTCATGGCTTTCAGTTCATCGGGCAGGGCGCTCCACATGGTAACGTCACAGCCGTTTCTTGCCAGCATGCGTGCCAGCGCGGTTCCCCAGGTTCCGGCACCCAGAACACCGATTTTGGTTTTGGTCATCGTATTTGTTCTCCAATCGTTTATGGGCAATACCGCATAATTCTAAGTGCCGATACGGCGAGCGAGGTGCGGCAGATGCCAAGCCAAAAGCGCAGATAATACTGGATGTCTTATCGAGCATTTTGGCAACGCAGATGCCGTGCCGCAGCTGCCGGAGCGGTGCTTAAGCCGCAAGGCGGGAATTGTGCGGTGTTGCCTATGGTATCAGGTACGCCTTCAAGCTACACCTTAAAAGTGCCCCGTGCGGTTAAACTGTTTCCACCTCTCAATCAAAGAGTGGCGGCGCGGATCCGGCTTATCCGGCAGGTCCAGCGTAAAGCGCTCATAGCAGTTCACAATGCGTGTCTGGCCGTACTGGTGCTCCCGCGGGATGTTGGCTCCATAGGTCAGGTGGATATGCCCGTGCAGCATCAAAGCCGGGTGATAGGTATCCAAAATTTCATTGAACACCGTAAACCCGCGGTGCGGCAGGTCGCTGAAATCCCCATAGCCGTGCAGCGGCGCATGGGTAACAAGGATATCCACCCCGCCCGCGCGCTGGATCCTGCTGCGCAGGTGGCTGATGCGGCGTTTCATTTCCGCTTCGGTAAACTGCCAGGCACCGGCGCGGTAACGGCAGCTGCCGCCAAGGCCCACAATGCGGTAGCCCTTGTACCAGTACAGGTCATCGTCAATGCAGATCGCACCGCGGGGCGGTTCTTTATCATAGCTGGCATCATGGTTGCCGTGTACATAAAGCACCGGAACCGGCGCTGCATCGGACAAAAAGTTCATATAATGCAGGCTCAGGTCCCCGCAGCCGATGATCAGGTCGATATCGCGCAGCTTGCTGGGCTCATAGTATTCCCACAGGTACTTGCTCTCTTCGTCTGCCACTGCCAGAATTTTCATAGATCGGCCTCTTTCTCTGCAGGGAGCCGGTCGCGGTGGATGCCCTGCATGCGGTACATGGGGCGGGCACAGTCCGTCAGTTCGTCAAATTCCGGCAGGTGGCCCTCCACTGCATCGCACAGCCAGTCCATATGCAGGATCTGCTCCGGGGTAAAGCCGGTGCGGCCCTCGTTCATCACAGTACCGTTCTGCGCGGTAATATAGCAGGCAAACGGGTCAATGCTGCCCGCAATAATGCCGCTGCGCAGGATGTTGGCCAGGTGGCGCACATCATGGGGCAGCTCGCGGCTGAGCAGCACATCCATCACACCGCTGTTCATGCCCCACCAATAGTTGACGGCAGTACCGTCGGTGCCGGATTTATCGCGGGTCCAGCCGCCATCCAGCACGGTGCGCACCACGTTTTCATAGAACTGGCCCCAATGCCAAAACGGCGAAGCCAGATCCATCAGCGTGCCGCCGGGGCTGATGCGGAAAGTTCCGAACTCTCGCGCAGGGCGGAACGGCGTGGGGGTATCGCGCCCCGAGACCACCGTGATGCCCTGCTTCTGGAAGGCCTGGATCGGGTCCCCCGGCAGGCAGGACCATTGCAGGCTGACCTTAACGCGCGGGTTGACCATCCGCGCGCCAAGGGCAAACGCATTGATGTTGGCCGGAACGCCAAAGGTGGGCGTATCCGCCACATAGCCCACGCGGTCCTCCCGCGCCACAGCGGCAGCAATGGCGCCGGTGATGAACTTTGCCTCATACACGCGGCTGTAATAGGTGCGGATGGAAGCATACGGCATATCGACCGAGCAGTTCAGGATGCGCACATCCGGGTGGCGCAGCGCCGCGCGCAGCGAAGCCCCCACCAGTTTTGGCGAGGTTGTAAACACCATATCCGCGCCGTCCTGAATGGCTTTTTCCACCAGTTCATCGGCATTTTTGCCCGGCTCTGCGCCATGATAAGCCACGGTTTCCACCTTGCCGGCAAACACCTGGTCCAGCTGGGTACGGCCAAACTCGTGCTGGCTGGTCCAGGTAGAAGTTTCCGGCGTGCGCTCGTTGACAAACGCTACTTTCAAGTGGCTGGGCTCACTGCGGATCCCCGGCAGGATGCGGTCCAGCAGGCTGTTCTTTTTGGCCGGGGCGGACGGCTGGGTGCTGAGCTTGACCGGTTCCGGGCGCTCCAGCGCCAGAACGTCATCCCACACAGCGTCAATAGCTGCGGCAAACTGGGCGGGACTATAGGTTTTCAGCTCATCCAACTTATACAAGCGGAGCAACAGCAGCATAACATCCGCCGGGGTGGTGCGCATTTTATCGCCGCCGTGGGCATTATAAGCCTTGGTGATCCAGTTCATCAGGCTGACAACTTCCGCCTTATCGTCTGCGGTCCACTTTTCATCCGGCGCTTTGCCCAGCGCTTTCTGCAAGCGGGCAAAGCTGCCCTCCTGCGTAAAGTGCAGCCGGTACAGCCCGCACAAAGGGTAATACTCCATGAACTCGTAATATTCACGAATTTCCGGCGTATCATTGAACTGCGGCACAACGCGGGTAACGGTGGCAAAAATAGAATCCGCGCCAAAATATTTCAGCACACTGACACGTTTGTTGCCCTCTTGGACATAAAAGCGGCCCATGTACTCATATGCTTTAATGGCATCGTGGATGCCCTCTTCCACATGAGCCATGCACAGGGAAACCCACTTGCTGGCAAACTCAGTGTTTTCGGGCAGCAGCGGCATAAAGTTGGAAGCAAACGCCGGGGTGCGGCCGGTGGTTTTGGTGCCTACCACATAATCCAACGGTATTTCAATGGTGCCAAGCGGTATCTGGCTTTCGGTATCTGTTTTTTCCAGCAGTTCATCCAACGCAGGCAGATAGGGGTATTTGCCTGCCGCTGTCTTTTCACGGTAATCGCGCACGCCCAATCTTTGAGCGCGGTTGTATTCTTCCAGGGCTTCTATACGCTGCATCCTGTGCCTCCTCCTGCTGTTGTGGTTCCGTCATTTTTTCTTATTCTGTGGGCATGTATGTTGTAATTATACCATATCCCGCAGGGCTTTGCACCCTTTTTATGCCGGAAACCGGCATCCTGCCCGCTTGACATAAATTTTACACAAAACCTGTGGTGCAGGTCTTGCGGCATATCGCGGATTCTTGTATAATAAAATTTGTATGCAAATTTGACATCAATCAACTGCGAGGTACTGGAATGTTTAAGAAATACCTGACTGTATTTTTTGTTTCGATGGTTCCCCTGATCGAACTGCGCGGCGCAATCCCCTATGGCGTAATTTTTGGTCTGCCGCTGTGGAGCACCTACATCATTGCCATCATCGGCAACATGATCCCGGTGCCGTTCATCTTTTTGTTTGCGCGCAAGATCCTGGAATGGGGCGCTGACAAACCGGTGATCGGCAAGTTTTTCACTTTCTGCCTGGAAAAAGGCCACAAGGGCGGCCAAAAACTGAAAGCCACCGCCGGCCGCGGCCTTTTTATTGCTCTGCTGCTGTTTGTGGGCATTCCCCTGCCCGGCACCGGCGCATGGACCGGCACCCTGGCCGCCAGCCTACTGGATATGGATTTCAAGGAAAGCGTTCTGGCCTGCATGGGCGGCGTTCTGCTGGCAGGCTGCATTATGGGCGTACTGAGCACTTTGGGCATTTCCGCTTTTGGTGCAATCGCCGGTTGATTTTTTCCCTGAGGCAATACCGCATAATTCTAAGTGCCGATACGGCGAGCGAGGTGCGGCAGATGCCAAGCCAAAAGCGCAGATAATACTGGATGTCTTATCGAGCATTTTGGCAACGCAGATGCCGTGCCGCAGCTGCCGGAGCGGTGCTTAAGCCGCAAGGCGGGAATTGTGCGGTGTTGCCCTGATTGTATATGACAAAAGCAGCCTCCGCGGGGGCTGCTTTTTGTTATTATTTTACTGGGCCGTCTCTTCCTGCCTGCTCAACAGGATGCGGTCATTATCCAACCGGCGGCCCACATTTTTGGCGAACTGATCCAGCAGGCCGTCCACCGTGGTGTTGGCGCGTTCTTCCCCGCTGATATCCAGCACAATGTGGCCGGAATCCATCATCAGCGTGCGGTTGCCCAATTCCAGGGCGGCGTGCATGTTGTGGGTAATCATCAGGCAGGTGATGTGGTTTTCGGCCACAATTTTCTTGGTCAGCTCCAGCACCTTATCTGCGGTGGCGGGGTCCAGGGCCGCAGTGTGCTCGTCCAGCAACAGCAATTTGGGGGTAACCAGGGTGGCCATCAATAGGGTCAGCGCCTGGCGCTGGCCGCCGGAAAGCAGGCCGACCGGCTGTTTCATCCTGTTCTCCAGCCCCAAGCCCAGCTGGACCAGCCGATCGGTAAACAGTTCGCGGTCCGCCTTGGTAATGCGGGAAAACGGCGAAGTATGGGTGGAAGCGCGCAGATAGGCCAGGGCCAGATTTTCCTCAATGGTCATGTTGGGGGCAGTGCCTTTGAGCGGGTCCTGGAACAGGCGGCCAATCGCCTTGGAGCGGCGGAAATCCGGCTGGAAGGTCATATCCACCCCATCCAGCAGAATACTGCCGGTATCCGGAATAAAGCTGCCTGCAATGGCATTGAACAAGGTGGATTTGCCCGCGCCGTTGGAACCCACAATGGTAGCGAACTCGCCGCTTTCCATATGCAGATTGATATCGGTCAGCGCTTTTTTCTCGTTCACCGTACCGGGGTTAAAGGTCATACTGACATGGTTCAGATCAAGCATGGGTCTTGCCCCCTTTCTGGCTGACGGCACGGCGGCGGCGCAGCGCAAGGTTCTTTTTCAGGGCCGGGGCCGCAATGGCCAGCGCCACAATGACGGCAGAAATCAACTTCAGGCACTCGCTGGGAACATTGGCACGCAGGGCCAACGCAATGATAAAGCGGTAGATCACGCTGCCCGCCACAGCCGCAGCCGCTTTGACCCACATACCGCCGCGGCCAAACAGCGTTTCGCCAATAATCAGCGAAGCCAGACCGATGACCACCATGCCAGTGCCCAGGTTGATATCGGCGGATTTCTGGTACTGAGCCAGAACCGCGCCGGAAAGTGAGGTCATGGCGTTGGAAACGCAAAGGCCCACCGTGATGGTGAACGCCGTGTTGATGGAGGAAGCGCGCACCATATCCGGGTTATCGCCGGTAGCGCGGATGGAAAGACCAAGCCGGGTGCCAAGGAATAAAATCAGCAGCGCGCAGGCCACGACTGTGACCGTGACGGCAACAATGAGTTTATAGGGAGATTTTTCGCCAAACAGGGCGCGGGCCATAGTGAACACTGTCTCAGTTTTCAGCATGGGAACGTTGGAAGAAAAGCCCATGATTGCAAGGTTTACGGTGTAAAGCCCGGTATTGGTAATAATACCCGCCAAAATGGACGGCACGCCCAGGTGGGTTTGCAGGAACGCGGTGACAAACCCGGCGCAGGCACCGGCCAGCATGGCCAGCACGAAACCAAGGAACGGATGCCCCGCCACTGCGGCGGTAGCCGACACGGCACAGCCAAGGGTGAACGCGCCATCGGTGGTCATATCGGCAATATTCAGCACACGGAAGCTCAAAAACAGTGCCATGGCCACAAGGGCGTAAATAAAGCCCAGCTCCAATGCGCTTTGCACAATGGCAAGGGTAAACATAAGCGTTGCTCCTTTGCATGTAAAAATAATAAGTAATAAAGAATAATGAATCATTGCAGTGTGCCACCCACGGCGCTTTTTTAATCAGGTATGCAGCCCCGGCGGGATTTTTCTCTCGCCGGAGCTGCATTCCTGTTTTTATTGTGGTACTGCTGGCACCACACCTGCATTATTCTTTTTCATTCTTCTTTATTCTTTTAGGGCAACACCGCACAATTCCCGCCTTACGGCTTAAGCACCGCTCCGACGGCTGCGGCACGGCATCTGCGTTGCCAAAATGCTCGATAAGACATCCAGTATTATCTGCGCTTTTGGCCTAGCAGCTGCCGCACCTCGCTCGCCGTATCGGCACTTAGAATTATGCGGTATTGCCTTAGGTTCTTACTGCTGGGTGGTAACTTCCACAACCTGGCTGGCCATATCGCTGAAAGCGGCGTAATCAATGCCCAGAGCGGCGGCAGTTTCGGTGTTGACGGTGATGATGCCGCCATCCATTACATGGTATTCAGGAACGTTGCCGCTTTCCAGGATATCCAGCACCATATCAGCGGTGTAGGTGCCAAGTTCGGTGTAGTTGACTCCGCAGGTTGCAAAGGCACCGGCGGTAACAAAGCTGTCGGCACCGGTGTAGAACGGGATACCCGCTTCGGTCAGCGTCTCGGAAACAGCAGCTGCGGCGGCCATAACCACGTTATCGGTCGGGGTAAACACAGCGTCAGCCTTGCCCACCATATTGGCGGCGGCGCTCATGATTTCATCGTTGGTGTTGCCGGTGCCTTCCACATAAGCAATGCCCTTTTCATCCAGGTAAGCCTTTGCTTCGGCAATGGGGGTGGTGGAATTGGCTTCGGAATTGGAGTACAGCAAGCCAACAGTCTTGACATCCGGGTTGATTGTCAGCATCATATCCAGGATGAACTGGGTGTTCAGCGCGTCAGAAGTACCGGTGACATAATCCAGGCCGGTGAGGTCTGCAGCGGCAGGGTCGCTGATGGCGGCGTACACAACAGGAATCTGATCTTCGGCGCAGGCATTGGCCATGCACTGGGCTGCCAGGGTGGCAATGGGCACCACCGCATCATATCCATCGGAAACCACCTGGGTGCCGATCTGGTTCAGCGTGGTAGCGTCGTTCTGGCCGTTAAAATCTTTGTACTCAATGGTAATGCCCTTTTCGGCGGCTTTGGCGTCCAGCTCTGCTTCCACAGCGGTGCGGATCTCATCCAGGCTGGCGTGGTCCAGCTGCTGGACCACCGCAATTTTGTAAGACTTTGCGGTATCATCTGCGGCAGCAGCTTCGCTGCTGGTGGATGCAGCGGTATCGGCGCTGGAGGCAGCGGTACAAGTGGTGGCGGCGGTGGAACCGCAGGCGGCGAGGGTGGCGAGCATAGCGGCGGCGGACAGAACAGCAACAAACTTTTTCATGGTAAAAGCTCCTTTTTATCATTCACATTTAAGGTGTATCGGCGGTTTGTTCCCGGCAGTGCCGGGGCGGGCAATCAGTTTGCCCAGCGCCATCGCTCCCGCATGGTGGTAATGCTTTGCTTTTTCATGGTGTTACTCCTGTTTGTGGTCTGTGCCAGGTATAACAAAAAGCCCTTGCACAGAAATAGCTTTCTGTGCAAGGGCAGATCAATCAAATAATCTGTGGTGCCACCTTGCTTGCTGTGCCATAAACTGCACAGCCGCTCTGCGGAGAACTAACATTCCCCTGCCCTGTAACGGAGGCTTCCGTCAACGGATACTCAGCCCAGCTTTTCCCCGTGCCCTCGGCGAACCATTTATCCACTCCGCTTACCACCCCGTTCCCAGCATCGGGGGCTCTCTGTGCGTGCGCCTGTGGTTTTACTTTCGCTTCATTGGTTTAAAGTATTTATAACACAAAGGCGCGGCCTTGTCAACGGGGAATTTTAATTTTCTGTGTCAAAAAGTACAATCAGTTTTTGGCAATAATCCATAAGCGGCTTTTCTTCGGCCTGCACTTCGGGCTTAATCAGGCCGTTCTGCTCGGTGTAAGGGGTGTCCTTGTTGTCCAGCGCCAGGAACAAATCCGCCCCTGTGGCAATAAATTCTTTGCCCGCAGCTTCTGCCAGCGCGGTCAGGTCGTAATAGTCGTTCTCGGCATCATCGCCCAGCAGGCCGCTGCTGCCGCGCTGGGTATAGATCGTCAGCATGGAGCAGACTTCGCCCTGCACGGGGGAGCCTTCGCCGTTCAGCAGCATGCCGAAACGGCTGTAGTTGGCAATATAATTGCCGTCCTTCCAGGCACTCTGGGGCACATGGCCGTTGCTCAGCTGGCCAAAGAATTTATCGTCCGGGTACTGGCGCAGCACAAAGTTCATGTTGTCCATCATGGCAAGGTCGTCGCGGTCCAGCCTGCCCTTATAGGTAGTGTTCACCTGCAGGTTGGCATACAGCTGCTGTACCTGGGCATAGGCATCGCCAAAATAGTCTGCCATCGCATCGGGCTGTTCCGCCATAGCGGTCTTGAACAGCTGCAGGGCAGTCGTCATATCCTCATCCCGCAGGGCCTGCACAAAGTCCGCAATGCTCTCTGCCGGTTCGATCTCCGTATCTGCCAAAGCCAGCAGGCCATACATCGAAACTACGGTATTGCGCTCGGTGCCCAGCCCTGCCACATGGATAGTGCCGCCCTGCTGGCGGTTATACTGGTACAGCCAGCGCCAGTATTCGGCTTCCGCATCCGCACAGCTGCCCTGCAGCTTCAGGTAGTGGTTCAGCCAGTTTTCATCGCCCGTGCGCAGGTACTGCTCCAGCACCTGGGTTTCGCCCACGCCGGTTTCCACCAGCTGAACATTCACCCCCTGCTGTTCGTGCAGGTACTGGAACAGCGCCTTGCGCATGGCAGTGTTCTGCGGCTGTCCGCGGGTCTCTCCGGCCAGAAACACGCGGTAATCCGCATTACCAAAATCGGCATCTTCCAGCGGGTAATCCCAGTAAATGGGTGTCGTGTTGTCTTTCAGGTAGGTGTGGACGGTGTCATTTTTTTTGCTCTGCACTTCCACGGTTTCGGGCACAGCGGTTTCCTCACCGTCAGCCGTTTCCGGGGTAGCGGTACCGGCGGCAATGGCTTTCTCTGCCGTCATATCAGTATACAAAAAGTTCTGCAAAACCGCAATGTTGGCAGCCCAATCAGGATCCATCATGGGGCGGTCATCCATGCCGTTGCGCACGCCATAGGTGCCCTGCACCGGCAGGGTCATCTGGTCTGCTGTCACGCCCAAAAAGCCCGGCAGCTGCACCATCAAGGCAGCGATCTCAGTTTTTGTAAAGTTGGTCTGTACCACCGGCAGGGCGGCATCCAGCAGGTCGTTCAGCTCGGTGACCGAAGCGCTCTTGATCCGGTCCAGCACCGCTTGGATGACGGTGCGCTGGCGGGCCACGCGGTGCCAGTCATCATCAATGGCGCGCAGGCGGGCATACTGCAATGCGGTATAGCCGTCAAAGTGGTTCCAGCCTGGTTCCACCTTGTTGACGATCAGCATCGAGTTGGAGGGAACCTCCCAGTTCAGCGCCTTGGCTTCGTCCTCAGTCAGGTTCAGGTCGATGCCGCCCACGGCATCCACAATCTGAACAAAGGAGTTAAAATTGAACCGCACATAGTGGTCCACCTGCACGTTGAAGCAGTCTTCCACCGTATCCATCGTCAGGCGGGCACCGCCGTAACGGAAGGTGTGGGTGATCCAGTCGTACTGGCCCTCGTACCCATCCAGCAGAATCGGCACACCGGTGGCGCGCTCAATGGAAACCAGTTTGATGGTATCGTCCTTGATGTTCAGGGAGCACAGAATTAAACTGTCCGCGCGGGCATCGGAGCTGAACTCCGTGGTGGCTTTTGTTCCGTCCAGCTCGTTCAAATGGGTAAACGCATCCCAGTCGTTCACGGCATCGGTGCGTTCATCAGTGCTGATCAACAAGATATTCAGCACATCTTCGTCCGCAAAGGGGCTGCCCTCCGGCATCTCCATTTCGTCATTCGTGGCCTGGGTCAGGCCGGTGGTATCCAGGTCCTGGTCCTCCTTGGCATCAACGGTGCCAACGCTGTCCACCGTGCCGTCATCGTAATGAATCAGATCCAACTTGCCGTTAATGTACAGCACCGCCAGCAGCACCAGCACCGCCAGCGCCGCAGCAAACACCGCCAGCAGTTTCCGCCACAGGAGACGTTTCTTTTTGTCCGGCGTTTCCGGTGCTGTGGTTTCTGCCTTGGGTTCGTTTTCAGTTCCCGGCTGGGCCGCATCCGCGGCCGGTTCGCTTTCCGGCTGCGTCTGCTCCGACTGGGCCTGCTGCTCCGGGGCAGCAGACTGCATCTTGTTTTCTTCGTCCTTCATAGCTACTTTCACCCTTGTTGTTTTTGGCCGCGCAAACGCCGCAGGCCCGCCCGTATCCCACAGGAATAATAGAGAAAAGCCAGCCCCGCAAAAATGCTGACCGTTAAACTGCGCCAGGTAAACCACCCGTGCTGGATGGAATGGGTGCGCAGCAGCGCCAGCCACACCGGTGCCATCAGGGCGGTAAGGCCAATGGGCAGCGCGCGCAGCAAAGCTTCCTTATTGCGCAGGCAAAGCAAAAACGCCGCAATGCACAAAATAACCACCAGCACCACCGGCCACAACAGCCCGCGCTGGCTTAATGTATCCCCCACAAAGCGGAAGATGTTCCCCCAGCTCAGCTCCATGCCGTGCCAGGTATCCGCCGTGGTGCGCACCCCGGCCTGGTGGATGGCATCGCCGATGATATCCTGCCCGGTAATCAGGGTGGCCAGCACCCATTTCAGGCCCCAGCACATGGCATAGCCTGCCCCCCAGCACAAGCTGCCGCCGATGACCGGCAGACACTGCCTGGCACCGGATGCCGCCCGCTGCGGCAGGCAGCACAGCCACACCGCCACCGGCAGCCCCAGAGTGATGATGGGGGTGACCAGCAAATCACAGAACGCCGTACAGGTACCCAGCACCACCAGGGCAATGCTCAGCTGCCCGGCGCGGCGCGGCCTGACCAGCACCCACGCGCAGCCCGCATACGCAATACAGAAAGTGGTAAAATACTGCACCTGATGCGGCACCCAGAACACGGTAACCGCCAGCTGGCTGACGGCAAACCACACCATGGCCCGCAGCCCACACTGCCGCCGCAGCTGCCACAAAATAACCGCCAGCAGCGCAAACAGCACCAAATACTGCACCACGCGCACACCGGTGATGGACATAACGCAGAGCAGCGGCCGCAGCCAGATCAGGTAGCCGTGCCAGTACCGCGCATAGGAGAACGGCACCAGCTGCACTGCCTTTTGGGCACCGGTGGCCAGCGGAATGGTGCGCTCGCAATAGACAGCAAGGTCACCGGCCATCGTTTCAAAGTTATCCACGTTATAGGCCGTTGCGGTCATCATGGCGGTCAAGGGATCCTGCTCGCCCATGGCGGCCGCTTCAAACAGCATGATGGTATCGGTATAGTTATCCATCTGGAACAGCTTAAAGCCGAAATATTCAGGGTAAAGCCCCTCCTGCTGGATGGTTTGGGCTGAATCATACACATGTTCCAGCACCGGCTGGGCCGGCAGCGCGCACGCCCCCAGCAGCAGCACAAACAGCACTGCCACCGTGGCTGCAAACGCCGCCAGCAGCTGCAGGGGCGTGGTGTGCCGCACCGTTGGGTTTGCTTTGATTTCCTGCATAGCATTCCTTTTCTTTTGGGAAGATTGCAAAAAAGTTACAAATCTTTTTTGGTTATTATACCGTATTATTCCGCCAGTTTCAATAGCGCAGAACTGCCGAAAGTTGTGAAATCCCCATCACAAAATTTGCACATTCCCGTTACCGGGCGTCCGCCTGGCGCGAAACGGAGAGCACAATGCCCATTTCGCCCAGCAGCATCATCAAACTGGTACCGCCGGAAGAAAAAAACGGCAGGCTGATGCCGGTGTTGGGGATGGTGTTGGTAACAACGGCAATGTTCAGCACCGCCTGCAGCACCACCTGCACCACAAAGCCAACGGCCAGCAGCGCACCGAATTTATCCCGCGCGCGCACTGCAATGGACATGCCGCGCAAAAACAGCAGCAGGAACAGCACCACCGTCAGAGCCGCGCCCACAAAGCCAAGTTCTTCACACAGAATCGAAAAGATAAAGTCGTTCTGCGGTTCCGGCACATAGAGGTATTTCTGGCGGCTGTTGCCCAGCCCCAGCCCGGCCGCGCCGCCAGATGCAATGGCGTACAGGCTTTGGATGGTCTGGTGGCCTTCGCCCAGCGGATCGGCAAAGGGGTCCCGCCAGGAGGACAGCCGCCCCATGGCATAGGGCACCAGCTCCGGCAGCAGCACCACCGCCGCCGCAATGGCCCCGGCCCCGGCAATGCCTGCCAGGGCAAACCACTTTAAGCCCGTGCCGCCCACAAACATCAGCACCGCGCCGATGCCCAAAATCAGTAGCGTGCCGGACAGATGCGGCTCCAGCAGCATCAGCACCGTAACCGCCCCCAGGATAACCATAAAGGGCAGCACCCCGGTTGCAAAGGTCTGCATCCTGTCATGGTTGAGGGAAATGATGTGGGCAAACACCAGCACTACCGCAAACTTGGCGATCTCGCTGGGCTGCAAGGTGCCCAGCCCCGGCAGCACGATCCACCGCTTGCAGCCGTTATATTCCGGCATGAACAGCACGATTGCCAGCAACGCCAGCGATACCCCCATGATTGGCCACGCCAGTTTGTGCCAGATGTGGTAATCCACCAGACTGGCCGCGTACATGGCCGCCGCACCAAACGCCGCAAACAACAGCTGGGGGCGGATATAGGTATAAGCATCCCCGCGCCGATACAGCGCCACCGCATACCCGGCTGAAAACAGCATCACCAAACCATAGCACACCAGCAGCATCAAAATGATCAAAAACCAGATATCCGGTGCCGGCTGCCCGGCCAGCCGCTTTTTGATGACCGTACGGGCCAGTGCCGCTTCTTCTTTCAATCCCAAAACCCCCTTTCCCATCCAGCGTGCAGCGGTTTATTCCGCCACACCCTAGTATATGTACGGGAACGGGGGCTTAATCATTCCTGGGTATATCCAAGGCAACACCGCACAATTCCCGCCTGACGGCTTAAGCACCGCTCCGGCGGCTGTGGCACGGCATCTGCGTTGCCAAAATGCTCGATAATGTCGGGTTGCGGTACCCGCATCGTACATCGGGGACAAAAGCCCCTCGTACTCTGCGACCGCTGCCCCTGCTTCGGTTCGCTGCATCCGCCACTGGCGGCGCTCACCTTTGCAGCATCCAGTATTATCTGCGCTTTTGGCTTAGCATCTGCCGCACCTCGCTCGCCGTATCGGCACTTAGAATTATGCGGTATTGCCCTAAGTTTACTGGGCCTGATCCGGCAACAGAACAGCGGTCACACAGACAAACGTGCCGTTTGTGCCGCCGGTGCTCATCAGGGTCAGGAAGGTTTCCTTATCACCGGGGGTATTGCCGGTATCAAACAGGCTGCGTTCCTTAATGCTCTGGCTGAACTCCGCATAGCTGTAATAATCCGAAAGTTCCCCATAGCTGGCGGGGGTAAAGGCATTCTCGGTGCCTGCGGCATCGGTATTATACACTGCCACAGCACGGAAATGGTAGGTCACATCACTCAGGTACAGGGTGAACTCAGCATTCTGGCTGAAGTTTGTCTGGTCCGTCAGGCTTGCCAGCGAGGCATCCGCGCAGGAAAGCACCGTGTTGGACGGCATGGAAGCGTTCAGGTAGTTGGTGCCGCTGATGGCAGCGCCATCGCCCGGCTGGGAGCCGCTGTACACCAGCTGGCCGTTCTGGCCGGGGAACGCAAGATAACCGATAATTTTTTCGTTTTCTGCCGCAGCGGATTTCAAATATGCCTGCGCCTGGGTATCAAACTGCTCTGTGCCGTAATTTTTATAGGCAGGGGCTTTCACGGTGCATCCACGGGTCAGCCCCAGCAGCACCGCAGCACCCACCAGAACCAGCAGGGCAATAACAGCCACTGCGGCAATCGCTTTGCGGCGGTGGCGGCGCTCGGCACGCTCGATCATGGCAAGGCTGCGGTTGTGGATGGCATCCTGTTTGGGTTCCTGCTTTGCTGCCAGGGGGCGCGACACTGCCGGTTTGGCTTTGCTGCGGCCAGGGAAGGTAATGGTGGGCTCTTCGTCCTCCCCGTCATCCTCATCGTCTTCAAACAACTGGCTGGCGGCGCGCTGGAATTCATCGGTGCTGCGCGGCGGGGCTTTTTCGTCCGCCTTGCGGGCTGCTTCCAGCGCGGCGGGGTCCAACCCTGCCGAAAAATCCGGGATATCATCATCCAGGATAGAAGCTTTTGGTTTCGGCAGGTTGGCGGGCGGTTCCGGCTCCGGCAGGGGTTCCGGCTGCGGTGCAGCGGGCGGTTCCGGGTTGGGCTGCTCCTGCTGCTTTGCTGCCTGCTGGGCCGCCATGGCCTGCTCCAAATCTGCACGGGAAATTTTGATGGTGCGGGTGGCACACAGTTCCAGGTCCGGGTCCAGCTCGCTTTCTGCGGCGCGGCGGGCGCGCGCTTCGGCGGCAGCCTGCGGGCCTGCGGTGCGCAGGTCCAGCGGATCCGGTGTTGGCTGCGGCGCGGCAGGCTGGGCGATGGGGCGTTCAAAGGTAATGGTCCCGGTGGGGGTAGCCTGCGGTTTGGGTTCAGTGGGCTGCGCATCGTAATCGGGGACCGGTTCTGCATCGTAGCTGTCCGGGGCGTTGGGCTTAACCGCCGGTTTGGCCGGGGCAGCCTTGCGGCGCAGCGTAAAGCGCAAACCTGGCCTCGGCTGGCCTTCGCCGCTGACCAGCAGCAGCGGGCGCTCCCGCCCCGGCTTGAAGGTGATAGCGGAAGGTCCCAGGTGCATCCCCAATGCACGGCGGCGGGCCAAGTCCAGAATATGGTTGGCGATTGCCATATCGGAGATTTCGGGGCTCAGGGCACAGGCTGCCGCGCCGATGCGGCTGCACAGCAGCACAAAAGGCGCCTGCCCTACTGTTGCGGGCATATACACGGCGGCATAATCCGCATTGGCCAGCAGCAAAGCGCTTTGAGCGCGGCCTGCAGCGGCCTGAACCATATCGCCGGGGAACTTTTTGAGCAGAGCTTCCGGCGCGGCAATGCGGCGGGCGTTCGCCGGGTTCAGGTAGGTCTGGTTGCCAAAATCGAACGCTGCTTCGCTGTGCTGCAGGCCGCGCAGGGCGTTGCCCAACAGGCGGCCGGTGGCTTCGTCCGCCGCAACAAGCAGGCGGCGCTTTTTCAGCAGGGCATCCAGCGCGGCCTGGGCCAGGGTGGTATCCTCAAAGCCATAGCAGGCATCGCCAAAGCGGGTGCGCAGTTTCTGCACCCACTTTTCGCAGTATTCATCCGCCATTGCCTGGGTGGGGGCTGATGCCTGCACGCAGACAAGGTATTCACCATCGCGCTCCTGCAGGCGCAGGCTGGGGCTGCCTTCGGCCTGGGCGTTCTCAATGATGGAGTTCATCTCCGCTTTGGAAAGCCCAAACACACGCAGGATTCGCATTTGGATTTGCAGCATTAAAACACCCCTTTGGTGGAAAGTTGAAGTTAGGAGTCAGGAGGGAGGAGTTCGGGCAATACCGCATAATTCTAAGTGCCGATACGGCGAACGAGGTGCGGCAGATGCTAAGCCAAAAGCGCAGATAATACTGGATGCTGCAAAGGTGAGCGCCGCCAGTGGCGGAAACAGCGAACCGAAGCAGGGGCAGCGGTCGCAGAGTGCGAGGGGCTTTTGCCCCCGAAGCACGATGCGGGTACCGCAACCCGACATTATCGAGCATTTTGGCAACGCAAATGCCGTGCCGCAGCTGCCGGAGCGGTGCTTAAGCCGCAAGGCGGGAATTGTGCGGTGTTGCCTTAAATATCAAGGGTTTCGGGTTTGACATCTTTGGAGGGGACGGGGTGGGCGTTTTCGGGAGAGATATCAAGGGCCATGCGGCGCAGAAGGTCCAGGGCGTACAGGGCGGCGCGGGTGCGGATGATGCTGCGCTCGGCATAGCCGCCGAGTTCCAGGCGCATCAGCCAGGCTTTGCCGCTGCGGGCATCCGCACCGGCCAGGTAGACGGTACCTACCGGTTTGCCCGGCAGTGCGCCGCCGGGCCCGGCAATGCCGGTAATGCCCACGGCCAGATCTGCCCCCGATGCCTGCAAAGCGCCGTAAGCCATCGCCACGGCTACCGGGCCAGAAACCACGTTATACTGTTCAATCAAAATCGGGTCAACACCCAGCAGCTTTGCCTTGGCGGCTTCGGCATAGGTCACAAAGCCATAGCCGAACACCTCGCTGGAGCCGGGCACATTGGTGATTTTTTCTGCCACAAGGCCGCCAGTGCAGCTTTCCGCGGTGGCAGCATGCAGCCCTTTTTGCTGCAGCAGGTGCACCACAGTGTATTCCAGCCCCGGCACATCCACATCATACGCATTGGGGCCCAAAATCTTGCGGAACTCCGCAATGCGGGCATCGCAGGCCGTTTCGGCTTCCGCCTCGGTTGCGGCGCGGGCGGTCACACGGATCTCGCTCTCGCCGATTTTGCAATAAATGGCTGCCGTGGGGTTTTCGCTGGCGAACAGCGGGGAAACCTTGCTGGCAATGCTGCTTTCGCCCCCCAGCACCCGCAGCGTTTTGGAGTGGATGGTACAGTTCTGGCGCTGCAGCAGCACCGGGCGGATATCCTCCGCCCACATGGCTTTCATCTCGCGTGGAACGCCGGGCATCAGCACGGCAATGCAGCCGTCATCCTCGAACCAGGCACCGGGTGCGGTGCCATGGGCGTTGGGCAGCTTGTGCCCCTTGGTGGGCACCATGGCCTGCTTGCGGTTGTTGGCCGTGGGGGTGCGCCCGCCGCGGCCGGTACGGGCAAAAAAGTCCACGATCTTCTGCCATTCTGCTTCATCAAAGTGCAGGGTATCGCCAAAGGCTTCGGCCACGGTCTCCTTGGTCAGGTCGTCCTCCGTGGGACCAAGCCCGCCGGAAAACACCAGCAGATCGCTGCGGCTTTTGGCTTCCTTTACCAAATCACGCAGGCGGCCAGGGTTATCCCCAATCACATGCTGGTGCAGCACGCTGATGCCCAGTTCCGCCAGTTCGCGGCTCAAAAACTGGGCGTTGGTATTGACAATATCGCCAAGCAGCAGCTCGGTTCCTACACAAATGATTTCCGCAGTCATGGTTTGTTCCGTCCTTTATCCAAGGGTAATTTTTATCTGGCGCTGTTAAAACTCCGGGTCATCCCCGATGCGGATGGGGATTTTCTCCACAGTTTCCGCCGCAATCCGTTCCAGCTCTGCCAGGCCGGGCATTCCGGCTTCGGCGGCTTCGATCTCCGTCAGGCTGGGCTTGGTTTTGGGGTGCGGCGGGGTAAAGATGGTACAGCAATCCTCATACGGCTCAATGGAGGTATCAAAGGTGCCGATCTTGCGGGAAATAGCAATGATCTCGGTCTTATCCATGCCGATCAGCGGGCGCAGAATCGGCAGGTTCTGCGCGGCATCGGTGCAGGCAATGGCCTGCATGGTCTGGCTGGCAACCTGTGCTAGACTTTCGCCGGTAATCAAAGCTTCCATCTCGCTCTGGTCGGCCACCAGTTTGGCAATGCGCAGCATGCTGCGGCGCATGAGCACGGTAAACAACACATCAGGCGCATTATCGCGGATATACTCCTGCGGCTTGGTATAGGGCACCACAAACAGCTGGCAGTTGCCGGTATATTCTGCCAATTCGCGGGCCAGAGCGCGCACCTTCAGTTTGGCGCGCAGGCTGGTGTACGGCGGGCTGGCAAAGTGGATGTGGTGCAGTGCAAGCCCGCGGCGCGCCATGCAATAAGCTGCTACCGGGCTGTCGATGCCGCCGGAAAGCAGGTTCAGCGCACGGCCGCTGGTACCAACGGGCAGGCCGCCCGCGGCTTCCACCTTGGGGCCATGGATATATGCGCCTTTATCGCGGATTTCCACCATGATTTCCAGCTGCGGCTCATGCACGTTCACCCGCAGGTGGGGGTGCTTGCCCAGCAGGTAAGCGCCCAGTTCGCGGCACAGCTCCGGGCTTTTCATCGGGAACGTTTTATCCGCGCGCTTGGCTTCCACCTTAAAGGTGCGGATGCCGCGCAGCGTTTCGCCAAGATAAGCTTCCGCCGTGGCGCAGATCTCGTCAAAATCCTTGCTGCAGCAGGCAGCGCGGCTCATTTTGACAATGCCAAAAATTTTGGAAATACGGCGGAACGCTTCGTCCATGTCCAGGTCATCTTCCAGTGGCTCAATGAACACGGTGGACTGCGCCTGGGTCACCTTGAATTTGCCCAGGTCTTCCAGCCGGTAGCGGATGCTTTTGGCCAGGCGGGCTTCAAATTTGCTGCGGTTCAGGCCTTTCAGGGTCATTTCGCCCTGATAGGCAAGGATGATTTCTTTCATGTTTATGGCAAACCTTTCGTGTCTGGTGTTATGGTTTCATTCAATAGCGTTATGGCAATACCGCATAATTCTAAGTGTCGATACGGCGAGCGAGGTGCGGCAGATGCCAAGCCAAAAGCGCAGATAATACTGGATGCTGCAAAGGTGAGCGCCGCCAGTGGCGGAAACAGCGAACCGAAGCAGGGGCAGCGGTCGCAGAGTGCGAGGGGCTTTTGCCCCCGAAGCACGATGCGGGTACCGCAACCCGACATTATCGAGCATTTTGGCAACGCAGATGCCGTGCCGCAGCTGCCGGAGCGGTGCTTAAGCCGCAAGGCGGAAATTGTGCGGTGTTGCCTTATCTTTTCAGATGTGCTGCAACTCTTTCAGGCCGTCTTTCAGGCCGTCCAGCAGGGCCTGCACATCTTCGGGGGTGTTGTCCCCGCAAAAGCTGACGCGCAACGCCGTGCGCACGGCAAGGTCCGGCGCGCCCATCGCCATCAGGGTGTGGCTCGGCTCGCCCTTATCGCAGGCGGAGCCGCCGGAAATATAAATGTGCCGCCCGCTCAAATATTCAATAAAGGTCTGGCTGTTGACACAGTTGGTGGAAAAGTTCAGCACCTCCGGCACGGCATCCGCCGGGGAGTTCAGGGTGATGGGTGCCTGCTGGGCCAGCTCTTCCAGCCCGGTGCGCAGCTGGGCGTTCAGGGCGCGGATATGCGCATTGCGGTCGCTCAGGTTTTTGGCCCCCTTTGCCGCAGCAAGGCCAAGGCCAACGATATAAGGGGTATTCTCGGTGCCGGGGCGCAGGCCGCGCTCCTGATGGCCGCCCAGGTAGGGCGGGCAAAGCGTCTGGCGCACGCTGTCCCGGATGAACAAAGCGCCGATTCCCTTGGGGGCATGCACTTTATGGCCGGATACCGAGAGAGTATCCACGTTCTTCCACTTTTTCAGGTCAATGGGGATGCGCAGCCATGCCTGCACGGCGTCCACATGCACCGCACAGCGGCTGTTTTTGGCCTTGACGGCTGTGGAAAGAGCGGCAATATCCTGCAAAGTGCCGGTTTCATTATTGACCGCCATGCAGCTGACCAGAACGGTATTTTTATCCACCTCGGCAGCCAGTTTGGCAACATCCAGGTGACCGTCTGCTTCGGGCAGGATTTCCACCACCTCAAAGCCGCGGTCTTTCAGTGCACGGATGGGCCGCTGCACGCTGGGGTGCTCAAAACCGGAAACCACAATTTTGCTGCCCCAGTTTTTGCGTGCCATGGCAAGGCCCTGCACGGCAAGGTTGTTGCTCTCGCTGCCGCAGGAGGTAAAATACAGATCCTTGGCCTGGCAGCCCAGGGTGCGGGCAATCTGCCCGCGGGCCGTGGTCAGGGCTTCATGGGTTTCTACCGCCGGTTCGTACAGGCTGGAGGGGTTCGCCCAATCCTTTAATAATGCTTCATGGATGGCACCCGCAATCTCCGGGTCCACCATGGTGGTTGCGGCATTATCCAGATAATGCAGTTCAGGGTCCAACAGCATGAGAAAGCCTCGTTTCGCTACGCGTAAAATTAAGAAAGAATAATGAATAACGGTTGTGTGATGCCCATAGCATCTCAATTTTATCAGGTCAGCCGCTCCGGCAAATGAATCATTTGGCCAGAGCCGCCGCCTATTTCCTTCGCTCTTTTCCATAGTGATACATAATAAATTATACACACCACACCCGCAAAACACAAGTAGCGCCATACAAAAAAGGCGTGCGGGGTTGGCCGCACGCCGTAGAGGCTTCTTTTGTGTTATCTTGTGTGCCGGTCCTTTACTTCGTGGGCGTGGCCGATTACGGCGCTGCGCTTATGGAACAGCAGGCCCACCACGGCAAACATACCGCCCTCGATCAATACAGTAAACAGCCAGTCCCCCGTTACCAGGTAGCTGCCTGCCAGGCAGGTCAGCAGGGTGGGGATCGGCATGCTGATGCAGATAGCCGCAAAGAACTGTTTCGGCTTCATGTTGGCATGAGCGGCGGCATAGGGAATGATGCCGTTGGGCAGCCCCGGTGTGATAAACGCCAGAATGGTATAAAACCAGGGGTTCTTGCTGTTGCGCACGCTGTTCAGCAACTTATTCGCCTTGGGGCTGTTCGCTGTGAGCAGTTCAATGACTTTTGCCAGGCGGCGCGCCAGCAGAAACACCAGAAAGTTTGCCGCCACCGATGCCGAAAAGCTGGTCACAAAGCCTTTCCACGGCCCATAGGCGATCCCCGCCGCCAGTTGGACCGGCATGGCCGGGATTACCAGCGATACCACCTGCACGAACGCCAGGAACCACAGCGTCAAAAAGCTGCGCAGCCGCCCCTCGCTTGTCAAATAATCGCTCAGAGCCTGTTCGTCCCCGCCGGAAAATGCAGTCCATAACCCCGGCAACAGCAGGCGGAATGTTTCAATAATCAGCAGCACCATAACCAGAATTACGGCTGCTGCCGCAACAACGGCCAGGCGCTTGGTGCGTTCGGGGGTCTGTTGTTTCATGCAGGGGTACTCCTTAATTCTAAAATATAATGTTTATTCGCCGAAATCCTGTGCCACTTTTTTGAGCATATCCCGGATGGGCAAGTTATACGGGCAGCGGGTCTCGCACTTGCCACAGCCAATGCAGGCACCGGCTTTCACCGTCAGGGTATCGTACCGTTCGTGCGCCCAGCCCGCAAGGCCATAACGCTCCAGGTAGCCATGGAACAAGAAACAGCTGGGAATCTGGATGCCCACCGTGCAGGGGGCACAGTAATTGCAGCGGCGGCAGAACTGGGTGCCAAGGGTATCCCGCACTTTCTGGCAGGCGGCTTTCTCCTCCGGGGTCAGCGGGGCGGTGTTGGCGCTGCCCGCCACATTCTGTTCCAATTCTTCCGGCGCGGCCATGCCGGGAATGGATACTGTGACTGCCGGGTTGGAAAGCACATACCGCAGCGCCAGCCGTCCATCCTCAATGGCACCACCGGCCAGCGGCTTCATATCAATAAAGGCCTTGCCCTTTTCCGCACAGCGGTCGATCAGCTCTTTGCCCTGCTGCTCCACAATATTATAAGGGAACATAATGGTTTCGATCTCGTCCACCTTCAGCGCCTTTTCAAACGTCTGGCTCAGGTGGGCGGTAATGCCAATGTGCCCCACAACGCCCTTGGCCTTGGCTTCCAGCAGGGCTTCCAGGGCGCCGCCGGGGGCCAGGATTTTATCCAGGTTTTCCGGGCTGGGGTTGTGGAACTGGTACAGGTCAATGTGATCGGTGCGCAGGTTTTTCAGGCTGGCGGCAAGCTCGGCTTCCATCTCTGCCTTGGTCAGCGCACGGCACTTGGTGGCAAGGATAAATTCATCCCGCAGGCCCAGTTCCTCCAGCGCCTGGCCGATCCACTCCTCGCTGACGGTGTAAGCGCGGGCGGTATCAATGTAATTGATGCCCGCCTCATGCGCGGCTTTCAGCATGGCGCGGGTGCCAGGTTCATCAATGCGCTGCACCGGAATGCCGCCAAAGCCCAGGCGCGAAACCCGCAGCCCGGTGCGGCCAAAATCAACATACTGCATATTTCATTCTCCCTTTTGCGGCGGGGGTGTCCTGCCCCGCCTGGACGGTTGTGCAAAGTATCACTATTATAGCAGGCAAGGCTTTACTTGTCACGTTTTTTGGCAGCTTTTTATTGACTTTACGTCTGCTGTGCGTTAGGATTAGACTATTCATTGGGTATTTGTTGGTACATTATAAAGGATACACACGTTATAGTAGAGGGAGGAAATTCCTATGCGTTATGGTTTTATCGGCTGCGGCAACATGGGCGGTGCGGTTGCCCGCGCAGTGTGCCGCGGTGTTGGGCCGGAAAATGTTGTGCTGGCCAACCGCACCCCGGCCAAGGCTGAAGCCCTGGCCGAAGCACTTGGCTGCCGCGCCGCCACCAACGATGTGGTCGCGCAGGACTGCGATGTAATTTTCCTTGGCGTAAAGCCGCAGATGATGGCTGATATGCTGGCCGGCATCGCACCCATCCTGGCAAAGCGCAGCGGGCGTTTTGTCCTGGTTACTATGGCTGCGGGGCTGAGCATGGCCCGCGTGCGCGAGATGGCCGGCGGTGCATATCCGATCATCCGCATCATGCCCAACACCCCGGTTTCGCTGGGGGCCGGTATGACCCAGTACTGCGCTGACGGCGTGAGCGATGACCAGATGTTCGCCTTTTTGGGTGCCATGGCCCCGGCCGGGCGGCTGGATGCCATCCCGGAAAATTTAATCGACGCCGCCTGCTGTGTTTCCGGCTGCGGGCCCGCGTGGGTATACCAGTTTATTGAAGCATTGGCCGACGGCGGCGTTGCTGCCGGATTGCCCCGCGCCAAAGCCCAGGAATATGCCGCCCAGACCCTTTTGGGCAGCGCCCGCATGGTGCTGGAAAGCGGCAGCCACCCCGGCGTACTGAAAGATGCTGTGTGCAGCCCCGGCGGTTCCACCATTCAGGGTGTGCGCGTGCTGGAAGAGCACGCGTTCCGCGGCGCAGTGACCGATGCCGTCCTGGCCGCCTATGACAAAACAAAGGAAATGGGGAAAAACTGATGCGCATTGTTGTCAAGATCGGCACCAGCACGCTGGCTCATCCGGGCGGGCGGCTGAACATCCGCCACACCGAAGCACTGGTAAAAGTGTGGAGCGACATCAAAAACGCCGGGCACGAGCTGATTATTGTATCGTCCGGCGCAACCGGCCTTGGCGTGGGCAAGCTGCAGATTTCCCGCCCCAAAGATATGGTGACAAAGCAGGCCGCCGCAGCCGTGGGCCAGTGCGAGCTGATGTATACTTACGACAAGCTGTTTGCCGAATACAGCCACACCGTTGCCCAGCTGCTGGTGACCTGGGAGGACTTTGACCATCCCCACCGGCTGAACAACCTGCAAAACACGCTGGAGCGCCTGATCCAGCTGGGCGCTGTGCCGGTCATCAACGAAAACGACCCGATTTCCACCGAGGAATACTCCCTGGGCGATAACGACCGCCTGGGTGCCCTGATTGCCAAATACACCCACGCCGACCTGCTGGTGCTGCTGAGCGACATTGACGGCCTGTACACCGCCGACCCGCATACCCACCCGGAAGCCACGCTGATCCACCGGGTAGAGAGCGTTACCCCCGAAATTGAGCAACTGGGCGGCGGCTCCAACAGCGGCCTTGGCACCGGCGGCATGTTCGCCAAGCTGACCGCCGCCAAAATTGCCACCGGTGCCGGTGTTGACATGGTCATCGCCAACGGTGCCAACGCCAATGTGCTGTACGACATTGTGGACGGCAAGGATGTGGGGACGAGATTTGTTGGAAAAAATAATAAATAATAATGAATAAAGAATAATGTTGGTGCGCCGCGGGCGTCACTCAACCATTATTCTCTATTCTTTATTCATTCTTAATTACAGCCAAAGGAGTTCTGCTATGACTACGCATGAAATTCTGTTAGCGGCGCAGGCGGCAAAGCTGCCGCTGGCGCTGGCGGATACCGATACCAAAAACGCTGCGCTGGAAGCCATGGCAGTTGCCCTGGTGGAAAACAGCGATGCAATTCTGGCCGCCAACAAGCAGGATCTGGCCGCCGCACGCGGGCGCATCAGCGATGTAATGCTGGACCGTCTTGCCCTGACCCCTGCCCGGCTGGCCGCCATGGCCAAGGGCATGCGTGAGGTTGCCGCCCTGCCAGACCCGGTGGGTGCCGTGCTACGCAAAATTGTGCGGCCGAACGGGCTGCTGATTGAAAAAACCTCGGTGCCCATGGGCGTGATCGCCATTATTTATGAAAGCCGCCCCAACGTGACTTCCGACGCCGCCGCGCTGGCCCTGAAAGCCGGCAGTGCCTGTGTGCTGCGCTGCGGGCGCGATGCCTGGGCCAGCTGCCATGCCATTGTCAACGCTCTGCGCTGCGGTCTGGCCCGTGCCGGCCTGCCGGAAAGTGCCGTCAGCCTGATTGAGGACACTACCCACGCTTCCGCCAACGAGCTGATGACGGCAAACGGTCTGGTGGATCTGCTGATTCCCCGCGGCGGTGCCGGGCTGATCCGCGCCTGTGTGGAAAATGCCACGGTGCCCTGTATCCAGACCGGGACCGGCATCTGCCATGTATATGTGGACAAAGCCGCCGACCTGAACATGGCGGTGGATATCATTGAGAACGCCAAAACCAGCCGTCCCAGCGTGTGCAATGCCGAGGAAGTGTGCCTGGTACACAAGGATGTTGCCGCAGGGTTTCTGCCGTTGCTGAAAGCCCGCCTGGTGGATGCCCGCGCAGCTGCCGGGCTGGTTCCGGTGGATCTGCGGCTGGATGAGCGCGCCGCCGCCATCATTCCCGGAACACCCGCCGGCGAGCAGGATTTTGACACTGAATTTTTGAACTACATCCTGGCCATTGCCGTGGTGGATGATGTGGATGCTGCCATTGCCCACATTGCCCGCCATTCCACCCACCACAGTGAGGCCATCATCACGGCGGACGATACCGCCGCAGACCGCTTTACCACCTGTGTGGACAGCGCCGCCGTGTATGTCAACGCCTCCACCCGCTTTACCGATGGCGGAGAGTTTGGCCTGGGGTGCGAAATGGGCATCAGCACCCAAAAGCTACATGCCCGCGGCCCCATGGGCCTGGCCGAGCTGTGCAGCTACAAATATATCATCCACGGCTCCGGCCAGACCCGCGGCGGTTCCGCGGCAAAATTGCAGAACCCGTGTAATTGATTGTAGCACAGGATACAACATTCGCAGAAGACGGTCTTGACCGTTCCCTACAGAGCATTTTATTATGTGCTGCCTGCCAATAAATGTGCTGTAGGGCGGGATGCCCTCATCCTGCCGCGGAGAAACCTTGCTGATTGCAACAAACGATGCAAACCATTTGTAGGGGACGATGCTTGGGCCCTGTCTAATCCCCCCACCTCAAACTCCGTCGCCCGCTTAAATTTCCATCATCACAAAAAGCATATGCCCGCGCATTCCGCGCCCGGCATATGCTTTTTCTGTTATCGCACTATAAACTTATTCCCCCTGCGCCATCGGATAATAATACTCCACCAACAAATTCACGCAGGCCCCATAGCTTTTCATGCCCAGGGTCTGGTCATACCCGCGCAGAAAACCGGTATACACCGTGCTGCCTGCCTCTTTGACCGGGCCTTCCCACTTGGCCCAATAGGCGTTGTTGTCGGCCAGGTCGGTGCGGGCAGCATCGCACAGGGTGCGGTAATTTTTGCTGGCGGCCTGCGGGTCAGCGCTGTACCAGGCGTTGGAAAGGTACAGGTAGCCCATCAGCCAGCCGGAATATTCATATGCCGCATCACCACAGGTGGTGGAAGCCCGGATTGCCACAAAGTTTGCTTCCTGCTCGGCCGCCACGCCGCGCTGGTGGCTGAACTCGTGCGCAATGGTGGCGGGCAAAAACACCGCCGGGCAGTCCACATTCAGGGTGCTCTCGCCAAACAGGGGGCACAGGTAGCCGGTAAAGCCTGCCGCGCTCATCAGCTTGGAATAAAACGCCGGTTTGGGGCTGCGGTGCGGCCCGGCCAAAAAGGGATATTCCGCCACAATGCCGTCATACACATGGCCGGTGTTCAGCAAAATTTTCTCCTTGCTCACGGCGAACAGACCGGTTTCGTCCCGTGGGACGGTATCAGCGGCGGCGTTCACCTGCTCGCCAAACCACACGGTGGTGGCGGCCAGCTGTTCCACGCTCAGGGCCGGGGCCTGCATGTTGGCCTGCGCGGCAAAGCTGGTTGCATAATACTGGGTGCCCCACAAAGCGCACACCCCGGCATAGATCCACACCGCCGCGGTGCCCACATGCAGCACCCAGGCGGCAAAGCCTGCCTGTTTGCAGTGCATAGCCCGCACAATGCGCTGCACCAGCCGAACCAGGCAGATCAGAATGGCCGCCGTGGCGGCCAGCTCGCAAAAGCTGAAGGGTAGCGGCTCCACCAGCGCAGAAACAAACCGCTTGACCGGCATAGAAACATACTCCACCCACCACTCCATGGCCGCGGCACTGCGACGTGCGGCCCAGAACACCCCCAGCGCCGCCACCCCGCCGCCCAGCAGGGCCAGCCCGGCTTTGTGGGCGCGGCCAAACGCACGCACGGCGGCTGATACTTTTTTCTGCATCTTGTTTTCCCCTATTTATCGCAACTTTTATCTCATAATTTTTCTAAGATGTTTATTAAAAAGAACAAAGAATAGAGAATAATGATTGTGTAACGCCTGTAGTGTCACATTTTAATCAGGTAAGCCGCTCCGGGAAAGAAACATTCCGGCCAGAGCAGCTTACCTGTTTTATTCGCACCGCCGCGGGCGGTGCACCGACATTATTCTTTATTCATTATTCTTTATTATTTCATCAACACCCTATTACATTTTATTATACGGGTCGCCCCCTGTTTGCGCAAGGGCCGTGCCTATGTTATAATAAGTTTATTTAACACACGTTCAATTTTGCAGGGTAAGGGGGCAGAGCTATGCGGCCGGATGTGGAAGAGTTTTTCTGCGGCATCAGCTTTGACGCTTACCGCCTGCTGGGTTCCCACCCGGCGGGGCCGGGGCGCGGCTGGCTGTTTACCTTGTGGGCGCCGCACGCCCGCCGCGTGCAGCTGCTGGGGGACTGGAACGGCTGGGATCTCTATTCCGCCGCCGAGCTCACCTTTTGTGAGGACGGCCTGTGGCGCGGGCGGGTGCCCCAGGCGCAGCTTGGGCAGCTGTACAAGTATAACATTCAGGGGCCGGACGGCAGCTGGCAGCTGCGGGCAGACCCGTTTGCCTTTGCGTTTGAAGCTCTGCCCGGCACGGCTTCCCGCCTGGCGGAGCCGAATTACCCGTTCGCCGCTCCCTTGCTGCGCAGTGCCCGCCGGGATGCTCCCGTTCTGATTTACGAACTGCACGCCGCCAGCTGGCACCGCCATTGGGACGGCCGCTATTACAGCGGGCCGGAGCTGGCAAAAAGTCTGGTGCCCTATCTTGTGGAGCACCACTACACCCATGTGGAGTTTTTGCCGCTGGCAGAATACCCGTTTGACGGCAGCTGGGGCTACCAGGGGTGCGGGTATTTTGCCCCCACCCAGCGCATTGGCGGGTTTGCAGGCTTTGCCGCGCTGGTGGATGCCCTGCACGCCGCAGGCATTGCCGTGCTGATGGATTTTGTGCCGGTCCATTTTGCGCCGGATGCCGACCGCCTGGCCTGTTTTGACGGTGCGCCTTTATTTGAATCCGGCCCCAGCGACTGGGGCAGCCTGAACTTTGATCTGGCCAGCCCGCCGGTGCGCAGCTTTCTGCTCAGTTCGGCGGCGTTCTGGCTGCAGGTGTGCCGGTGCGACGGCCTGCGGGTGGATGCCATCGGCAACGCGCTGTACCACTGCCCCAACGGCTGGCAGGCAGCAGAGTTTTTCAAAACGCTGACAGCTGGGCTGCACGCGCGGTTCCCCGGCTGCATGCTGGTGGCAGAGGACAGCGCCGGTTCCATGAACGCCACCTCCGATACCGCCAGCGGCGGGCTGGGCTTTGACTATGTGTGGGAGATCGGCTGGACACAGGATACGCTGGCCTATTTTGCCGCGCCGTTCGGCGGGCGCAGCGCTCTGTTCCGGCAGTTGTGCGGCAGCTTTGGCCCCTTTGGCGCGGTGCAGGGTATCAACGCGCTGAGCCACGATGAAAACCACCCCGCCAGCATTTTCACCCGCCTGTATGGCAATGTAGAAGAAAAGCTGGCCCAGATGCGGCTGCTGCTGTTATTACAGGCCGCCCGCCCCGGCAAAAGCCTGCTGTTTGCGGGGGTGGAGTTCGGCCAGCCGGATGCCTTTACCGATGGCCGGGAGCCGAACTGGGCTATGCTGGCGGACGCTGGGCACCGCGCCCTGGCTGATTACAGTAAGGCGCTGAATGCTTTCTGCCTGGCACACCCGGCGCTGTATGCGCCCCAAAGCTTTGCCTGGACCGCGCAGGATGCAAGCACCGGCGTGCTGGGCTTTACGTTGCAGGCCGGCTGTGAAACACTTTTGTGCGCCCTGAACACCGGCACACAGGCCGTACAGGGGTTTGGGTTAAAGCCGGGCTGGGGCAGCTGTGCCCTGCCGCTGTTTGCCGCGGGCTGGGTGGATCATGCTCCCCGCTCCATTGCCAACGGATGGCTGGCGCTGGACCTTGCACCGTTAAGCGGCGGAATTTGGCAGATCGAGTAGTTTTCCGCCTTGACAAACCGGCATTTCCTGCTATACTGGGAACCGGACATAAGAACAGGGGCGCTGGAGGGCATCTCCGGCTGAGATCAAAGCAACTGTGTTTTGAGCACCCTATACCTGATCCGGGTAATGCCGGCGTAGGAAGTTTTGCTGCGGTTATATACTGCTCACAACGCTTTTGGCGCCCGCTGTACCTGCGGGCGTTTTTCTTGTTTTTATGTACTATTTTTCAGGAGTGGTATGTATATGTCATCCTCTTACACCAAAACGCGCATTATGGTAGAATGCGCCCTGATGATTGCGCTGGGCACCATCCTGGCCAACATCAAAATCTATGAGCTGCCCAACGGCGGCTCCATCACGCTGTTCAGCATGGTGCCGTTCATTCTGGTATCCTTCCGCCACGGGGTCAAGTGGGGCCTGTTCACCGGCTTTGTGAACAGCCTGCTGCAGATGCTGCTGGGCTTTTATGCGCCCCCGGCGCCCGGCCTGCTGCCTTTGGTGGGCATGATCCTGCTGGATTATGTGCTGGCCTTCTCCTTTCTGGGGCTTGCCTGCGTGTTTGCCAAGCCGTTCAAAAACAAGCTGGTCGGCGTGGCCGTGGGCTCCGCCGCCGTGTGCGTGCTGCGTTTCCTGTGCAGCTTTTTGTCCGGCGTGCTGATCTGGGGCAACCTGAGCGATGGTCTGCCCGCGTGGATCTACAGCCTGACTTACAACGGCTCCTACATGCTGCCGGAAGGTATTATGACCACCATTGCCGTGGTGCTGCTATACAAGGCTGCGCCCCAGCTGTTCAGCGCCAACAACTGATTTTGCCATTTTCAACTCCGTTTGCCTGGGGTGCCGTTTTTACGGCGTCCCAGGATTTTTTATTTCCTTTTTTCTTGATTTGCCCGTACCTGCTGCACAAAAGTTTTACCATGGCAGACATCACATTTTCCGCCCCGCCCGCCAGCCGCACCGCACGTTTTTTGCCCTGCACCAGCAGCTGCCCGTTTCAGCTGCTAACTATTACAGAAATGCGTTTTTGTACAGTTTTTTCAAATGTATTTTTGTTGCAATATTTTAGCAAAAAACGCTCACTTTATGTTATCTTTATCTATCTCTTTGTTTCGTTAAAGCGCCGGGGCACCTGTCTTTCTTTCAAGTTTCGGTCAAAATGCGTTATATTTTTAGCAATATAACCAAAGTCGCCTTTGTTTTTTCGGCATTGTGCTATTTTGACAAAATACATTTGCAATTTATTGAAAATATGTTAAAATAGATTTAACAGATTGTTACACCGCAAACAATGTTCCTATTTACCACTGCATGAACGGGAATTTTGCTAACCAGAGCGGTTTTGCAATCCCCACCGGGGGCATTAGCTTCACCCCGGCAAAATACGTCCGTATTAGGAGGAATGTATCTTATGATGAAATGGCTGCAAAAGCTCGGCAAGGCATTGATGCTGCCCGTTGCCGCGCTGCCCGTCTGTGGTATTCTGATGGGTATTGGCTACGCTCTGGCTCCCGCCGTTATGGGTGCTGAAGGTCCTACTACCGGTGCTGCTTACACGATCGGCTTCCTGCTGGTCAAGGCTGGCGGCGCTCTGATCGATAACATGGCTTGGCTGTTCGCCATCGGCGCAGCTGTCGGCCTGGCAGACGACCATGATGGCACCGCTGGTCTGGCTGGTCTGGTCAGCTTTTTGATGATGCAGCAGCTGCTCAGCCCCGGTGTTGTGGGCACCATCCGCGCTGCTGTTGGTTCCACCCTGGAAGAAGGCACCGTTGATTACATTGCTTTCAGCAAGATCGCCGGCAACTCCTTCATCGGCATCCTGGCCGCTGTCATCGGCGCCACCTGCTACAACAAGTTCAAGAGCACCAAGCTGCCTGACTGGCTGGCATTCTTCAGCGGCAAGCGCAGCGTTGCTATCATGACCGCTTTGGTTTCCATCGTGACTTCTGTTATCCTGCTGTTCGTCTGGCCCGTTATCTTCGGCGTTCTGGTTGCTCTGGGCAACGGCATTGCCGGCTTGAGCGGCATCGGCGCAGGTATCTATGCTTTCCTGAACCGTCTGCTCATCCCCACCGGCCTGCACCACGCTTTGAACAACGTGTTCTGGTTTGACACCATCGGCCTGGGCGACCTGAAACACTTCTGGGCTGGCGAGACCAGTGCTGACGTGGGCTGGGACCTTGGCATGTACATGTCCGGCTTCTTCCCCTGCATGATGTTCGGTATCCCCGGCGCTGCACTGGCTATGGTCCGCACCGCAAAGAACAAGAAGGCTGCCATTGGTCTGGTTGTTTCCGCCGCTATCTGCGCTTTCGTCTGCGGCGTTACCGAGCCGTTTGAGTTCGGCTTCATGTTCCTGTGCTTCCCCCTGTATGTTGTTTATGCTGCTCTGTACGGCATTTTCACCATCATCACCTACTACTCCGGTTTCCGCGCTGGCTTCTGCTTCTCCGCAGGCGCAACGGACCTGGTTTTCTCCGCTTCCCTGCCCGCAGCTGCCAAGACTTGGATGATCATTCCTCTGGGCATTGCCGCTTTTCTTGTGTTCTACTTTGTCTTCTACTTCGCTATCACCAAGTTTGACCTCAAGACCCCCGGCCGTGAGGACGACGATGTGGAAGAAAGCGAAAAGAACATCAAGCTTTCCAACAACAACTACACTGCGATTGCTACCGGTGTTCTGGCTGCTGTCGGCGGCAAGGAGAACATCACCGGTGCTGACTACTGCGCAACCCGCCTGCGCCTTGAAGTGAAAGATTCTTCCGCTGTGAATGAAAAGGCTGTCAAGGCTGCCGGTGCTGCCGGTGTCATCCGCCCGTCCAAGACTTCCTGCCAGGTTGTCATCGGGCCTCAGGTTCAGTTCGTGTTCGATGAACTGAAGAAGATGCTGTAATTTAAGTAACAGCAAGGGCAAGGGTTCTGGTTCCTTTGTTCCACGCCGCAGGCTGGCCGCCATGGCCCTGCCTGCGGCTTTTTTGTTTTGGTGGGCAAAAGCTGGCGTTTAACTCTTTCTTTTCTTGCTTGATTATGTTAAAATCAGAACTATAAATGCCTCCTGCGGGTTTGCCGCAGCGGCAAAAATACACTACCCAAGGAGGTACTTTGTAACATGAACTCATTCCAACGCATCTGCCGGTCGCCTGCTTTTTTGGTGCTGGCCCTGATTTTGTGCGCCGCCGTGATTGCCGGCGGCGTTGCCCTGGCCCCCGCCGCCCCCAAGGTTTGGATCGTGATCTCTGTGCTGCTGGCTGTGGCCGCGGTTATCTGCTTCTTTGTGGCGCGCTCCACCAGCAAGGCCGCGCTGCAAAAAAAGAAAGAGGCGGAAAACGAGGGTGTGGTAAAAGCCGACCTTGACCATGCCGGCATCGCCGCCAACATTCTGGCTGCGCTGGGCGGTAAGGCCAATGTGCAAAAAGCCAGCTGCTGCGCCACACGGCTGCGCTTCCAGCTGAAAGACGGCGCTAAGGTGGACGAAAAGGCACTCAAATCCGCCGGGGCTTCCGGTGTGATCCGCTCCACCCCCACGGCCTGCCAGGTCATTCTTGGCACGCAGGTCCGCTTTGTTTACGAAGAACTGCAAAAGCTGTTGTAAGGCAGCGTTCCCTCATCCTGGTTCCGGTTTCCGGAGCCAGGATTTTTTGTTATATTTTCCTAAAATATTTCTTTGTTTTTTCTCTCTTTTTTCTACAATCTCTAGTTTCTTTGTGGTGTTTGTGCTATACTATAGGTAATGGCTGTCCGCGCACAAAAAAAGAATAAGGAGATGTTCCCCATGAAAATTATTCGTGCAAAAGATTATTATGATATGTCCCGCAAAGCGGCCAATATCATCTCGGCACAGGTCATCATGAAGCCCAACTGCGTGCTGGGCCTGGCAACCGGCGGCACCCCCGTTGGCACCTACAAACAGCTGGTTGAATGGTACAACAAGGGCGACCTTGATTTTGCGGAAGTAAACACCGTCAACCTGGACGAATACCGCGGTCTGCCCCGCGAGCATCCCGAAAGCTACTGGTCCTTCATGCACCGCAACCTGTTTGACCTGGTCAACATCCGCCCCGAAGCCATCCATATGCCTGCCGGCACCAACATGGATGCTGCTGCTGAGTGCTCCCACTATGATGAAATCATCCAGCATCTGGGCGGCGTGGATCTGCAGCTGCTGGGCATTGGCCACGATGGCCACATTGGCTTTAACGAGCCGGGTGCCGCTTTTGAGCTTGGCACCCACTGTGTCCACCTGACCAAGGAGACCATTGAGGCCAACAAGCGCTTCTTTGACAACAACGAAGATCTGGTCCCGAAAGAAGCCTACACCATGGGCATCAAAACCATCATGCAGGCCCGCAAGGTTCTGATGGTTGCCAACGGCGTTGGCAAGGCTGACATCATTAAGAAAGCTTTCTTCGGCCCCGTCACGCCGGAAGTTCCCGCTTCCATCCTGCAGATGCACCCGGATTTCACCCTGGTGCTGGATGCCGAAGCTGCTTCCAAGCTGGACTAAACGTATCGCTCAAGCCCTTACTGCATAACTGATAAGAGGGAATTTCTCAATGATTATCAAAAATGCAAGAATTTATACGCCGGAACATACCTTCAAAACAGGGGATCTGACCATCCGGGATGGCCGCATTGCCTTTGGTGCGCCCCCGCTGGAGGGCGAGGAAGTTCTGGATGCCAACGGTGCCTATGCTCTGCCCGGTTTGGTGGATATTCATTTCCACGGTGCTGTCGGGCATGATTTCTGCGATGCCGATGAAGCCGGTTTGCAGGCCATTGCCGATTTTGAGGCCAGCAAAGGCGTGTTGGCCATCTGCCCCGCCACCATGACGTTCAGCGAGGAGATTTTGAACGGCATTATGGATGTGGCCGCCGCCCACAAGAACGGTCAGGGTGCTGACCTGGTCGGCATCAACATGGAAGGCCCCTACATCAGCCCCAAAAAGATCGGCGCACAGAACCCCAAGTATGTGCAGGGGGCCGATGCCGCCATGTTCCGCCGGCTGCAGGCACGCAGCGGCGGGTTGATCAAGCTGGTGGACGTTGCCCCGGAAGAACCCGGCAATCTGGATTTTATCCGTGACTGCCACAACGAGGTATGCATCTCGATTGCCCACACCTGCACGGATTATGATACCGCCAAGGCTGCGTTTGCCGCCGGTGCCAGCCACATGACCCACCTGTATAACGCCATGCCCGGCATCACCCACCGCGCCCCCGGCCCCATTATTGCCGCGCTGGAAGACGGTGCCGATGTGGAGCTGATCACCGATAATGTTCACATTCACCCCGCTGTGGTGCGCTTTACCTTTAACACCTTCGGGGATGACCATGTGATCCTGATTGCAGACAGCATGATGGCCTGCGGGCTGCCGGACGGCGCTTATAGCCTGGGCGGCCAGGCCGTTACGGTGCGCGGCCCCCGCGCCACCCTGACCGAGCACCCCGATACCATCGCCGGCAGCGCTACCTGCCTGTATGACTGCATGCGCCGTGCTGTGTGCGAGATGGGCGTTCCGCTGGAAAGCGCGGTGCGCGCCGCGACCGAAAACCCGGCCCGGAGCATTGGCGTTGATGCTGATTATGGCTCTTTGGCCGCCGGGCGCTATGGCAACGTGGTTCTGGCCGATGATGACCTGAACATCCTTGCCGTGGTGCAAAAGGGCAAAGTTATCCACGATAACCGCTGAACTTGTTGAAAATCCGGGCGCTTGCCAAAAAGCGTCCGGATTTTTTGTTTTGCTCCCTGTACGCCGCTGCTGCGGCTTTTTTGCACAGTGCTTTCTTTAGGCAACACCGCACAATTCCCGCCTTGCGGCTTAAGCACCGCTCCGGCAGCTGCGGCACGGCATCTGCGTTGCCAAAATGCTCGATAAGACATCCAGTATTATCTGCGCTTTTGGCTTAGCATCTGCCGCACCTCGCTCGCCGTATCGGCACTTAGAATGATGCGGTATTGCCTTTACAAAAAACGGTACAGACTTTATAATGGATAAGTATGCTGTCGGGTACTCTGCCCGCAGCGAACGGTTAAAACGGAAAGGAGCGATCTTATGATCCGCTTTGAATGTGATTATGGCGAGGGTGCCGCCCAGCCGGTGCTGGACCTGCTGCAAAAGACCAATCTGGAACAGACCCCCGGTTACGGCATGGACGATTACTGCGATCAGGCCCGCGGCCTGATCCGTAAGCTGTGCGATGCCCCGGATGCCGGAGTCCACTTTTTTGTGGGTGCCACCCAGGCCAACTTTACCGTGGTGGATGCCCTGTTAAAACCCTGGCAGGGCGTGCTGTGTGCCGACAGCGGGCATATCAATGTACATGAAACCGGCGCGGTGGAAGCCACCGGCCACAAGTGCCTTGCCCTGCCCAGCGTGCAGGGCAAAATTACCGCCCAGCAGGTGAGGGATGCTTACGATGCTCACTGGGCCGATGCCAGCCACGAGCACATTGCCCAGCCCGGCATGGTGTATATCTCCAACCCCACTGAGGACGGCACCCTGTACACCAAGGAGGAGCTGACCGACCTTTCCGCTACCTGCTATGACTGCGGCCTGTGCCTGTTTGTGGATGGTGCCCGCATGGCTTACGGCCTTGCCAGCGAAGCCAATGACCTGAACCTGCAGGATTACGCCAACCTGTGCGATGTGTTCTACCTGGGTGGAACCAAGTGCGGTGCGCTGTTTGGCGAAGCCGTTGTCATCAATAACCCCGATCTGGACCAGGATTTTCGCTACGCCATCAAGCAGCACGGCGCCATGCTGGCCAAGGGCCGCCTGCTGGGGCTGCAATTCCTTGCCCTGCTGAACGGCGAGGACGGCACCGGTTCCAGCCCCTATTACACTATGGCCGCTAAGGCGGACCGCCAGGCTATGCGCATCCGCGCTGCGTTTGAAGCAAAGGGCTGCGCCATGCTGTTTGATTCCCCCACCAACCAGCAGTTCCCCATCCTGCCCAACAGCTGGTACAATGCCCTGAGCGAAAAGTACGCCATGACCCTGACCGCCAAGCCGGACGCCGAGCACACTGCCGTGCGGTTCTGCACCAGCTGGGCCACCCGTGACGAGGACGTAGACGCCCTGTTGGCGGATATTGCCAGTCTGTGATGATAAAGTATATTCTGAAATAATAAACGATGCGCCCTTTGCGTTGGGCAGGCTGCGAAGCCTTGGCCGCTGCAAAGGGCGCATGTTTTTTTTCGTAACAAATTGGAAAGGAAGGAGAAGGAGGAGAAATGTATGTAAAGCCGGTTGCCCGGCATTGTTGGTTGTCTGGCCTTCGCCGGCGGCCGCTGCGATTGCTGCGGGCGTCTGGCATGGCGAAGGACGCAGTGGATGTTTTAAAACGTCGTTTACGTTTTTGTTTCTCTCTTTCGAGTACACTGTTATTATACGGGCAGATTATGGAAACCTCGTTAAGGAGTTCTGAACGATTTGGTAAGATTTGGTGAACAAATTTTGAATAAGCAAAGGCGATGCCAATAAGCCCAAAAGCACACAAAAAGCGGCTGGCCGTGCAGGTGATTTTATCTGTACGGCCAGCCGTTTCGCTTTTTATCGTTTTATTTTAGCCTTTGGTTTTCTGCACGCGCTTGTCGCACCTGGTGGCCAGGCGGGTGCCAATGCTTTGCAGCACCTGCACCAGCACAACCAGCAGCGCAGTTGCAAAAATTTCCAGCACCAGGTTATAGCGGTAGTAGCCATAGTTGATGGCAACCTTGCCCAGGCCGCCGCCGCCGATCACACCTGCCATAGCGCCATAGCCCAGAATGGTTGTGGCAGCAATGGTTGCGTTGGCAATCAGGCTGGGCATGCTTTCGGGGATCAGCACCTTGGTGATGATCTGCAGCGGTGTTGCGCCCATGCTCTGGGCAGCTTCCACGACGCCAGCATCCACCTCACGGATGCTGGTTTCCACCAGACGGGACACAAACGGGAAGGATGCAATGACCAGCGGCACAATGGATGCCACCGTGCCAATAGAAGTGCCCACGATCAAGCGGGACAGCGGAATGACAATGATCATCAAGATCAAGAACGGCACGCTGCGCAGCAGGTTGATCACGCCGTTCAGCAGCCGCATCACCCAGCGGGGCAGCGGGCACACGCCGCCGGGCTCACCCGTTACCAGCAGCACACCAAGCGGCAGGCCGATGACCAGCGCAAACAGGGTTGCCACTACGGTAGAATAAAAGGTATCCCAGGTTTCTGCCGGGATGGTAGGCAGAACATCCAAAAAGGTCTGCCAGTCTTTCGATGCAAAAAATTCAGCCATTGCTGCCCACCTCCTCATAGGTAATGCCGGGATAATTCTTGATGTAATCCAGCGCCTTGGCAGCTTCTTCGCCTTCCGGCAAGGCCAGCAGCATGCTGCCCAGCGTCTGGCCGTTTACCACGCGGGTGTCCGCTGCCACAATGGAAACCAACGCCCCGCACTCAATGGCAAGGCTAGCCACCAGCGGCTTATCGGTCGTCTGGGTGCCGTTAAAGGCAACGCGCACCATTTTGCGGCCGGGCATCAGCTCACGCTCCGGCGTACCGGCCGGGAACACCAGCCGCTTGGCAGCGTCGGTATGCGGGTTCGAGAAGATATCCCGCACACTGCCCTGCTCCACCACGGTGCCGTTATCCAAAATGGCAACATGGCTGCAAACGTCTTCCACCACGCTCATCTGGTGGGTAATGATAACCACCGTAATGCCCATTTCGCGGTTGATCTTCTGAATCAGCTGCAAAATGGCGTGGGTGGTGTTGGGGTCCAGGGCGCTGGTGGCTTCGTCACACAGCAACACCTTGGGGTTGGTGGCCAGAGCACGCGCAATGGCAATGCGCTGCTTTTGCCCGCCGGAAAGCTGCGCCGGGTAAGCGTCCGCCTTGTCCGGCAGGCCAACCAGCTCCAGCAGCTCCCTGGCGCGGGTTGTGGCTTTATCTTTGGGCACACCGGCCAGCTCCATGGGGAAGCAGATGTTCTTCAGGCAGGTGCGCTGCATCAGCAGGTTGAACTGCTGGAAGATCATCGTGATCTCCCGCCGGGCATCGCGCAGCTCTGCGGGGCTTAGCTGCATCATTTCGCGGCCGTTCACGATCACCTTGCCCTCGTCCGGGCGTTCCAGCATATTGATGCACCGCACCAGCGTGGACTTGCCTGCGCCGGACATGCCGATAATACCGTAAATATCGCCGTCCTGAATTTCCAGGTTGATGTCGTTCAGGGCAACCACCGTTGCGCCCGCCGCGGCAAACCGCTTTGTCAGGTGTTGGATCTGGATCATAATTTCTGGCTCCTTAATCCCAAAATTCCCTGTGTCCGGAGATGGGCACAGGGGATAATGAGAATTTACTTTTTATTTAGAAAACGGCAACCACCGCACCGTCATAGGTGGAATCGATGTAATCTTTCACGGTCTGGCTGGTCAGGGCAGCAACCAGTGCCTTGATGGCGGGCTCGTTCTCGTTGCCTTCTTCTACAACCAGCAGGTTGGCGTAGGTCTGGGCAGCTTCAGAGGTTGCATCCTCAACAGCCAGGGCGTCCTTGCTGGCAGAGAAGCCAGCCTCGGCAGCATAGTTGCCGTTGATAACAGCAAAGTCAACGTCGGACAGGGTACGGGGCAGCTGGGCAGCTTCCATCTCTACCAGCTCAATGTTGTGGGGGTTATCCACAACATCGTTCTTGGTGGCGGCCAGGCCAGCATCCTCTTTCAGGGTAATGATGCCCTGGGCAGCCAGCAGCTGCAGGGCACGGGCTTCGTTGGTGGCATCGTTGGGAACTGCAATCTTGGCACCGTCAGCCAGGTCGTTCAGGCTCTTGGTCTTGCCCGGATACAGGCCAAACGGCTCGTAATGGATGGCGGCAACGCTTACCAGATGGGTGTTGTTCTTCTCGTTAAAGTCCTCCAGGTAGGGGCCGTGCTGGAAGTAATTGGCATCCACTTCGCCAGACTCGGTTACCAGGTTGGGCTGCACATAGTCGGTATATTCAACCACATCCAGGGTGATATCTGCCTTTGCCAGGATATCGCCAGCCACTTTCAGAATCTCGGCATGCGGCACGGGGGAAGCAGCCACCTTGATGGTGGTGCCAGCCAGTGAAGCATAGTCAACGGTAGCATCATAGCCATCACCGGTAAAATCGACGGCATCGGAGGCATCCGATGCAGTTTCGCTGGAAGCAGTGCTGGCGGCTTCGCTGCCGGAAGCGGCCTCAGAGGTGGAAGAAGCGGCAGTAGAACCGCAAGCGGCCAGGCTGAGTGTAAGGGCTGCGGCCAGAACAGTAGAAATCAGCTTTTTCATGGTTGTTATCTCCTTTTTGTTACGGTTATTTTTCCGGTTTGTGTTTGTTTTAAATTATGTTGTGGTGTTCCCTCAAACAGCGCAACACATTCGCACACCGGGCTGCTTACAGCGGGGACTGTATTTCATTGGTAACCCACCCTTTCTATCCAGATAAACGCGGGGATAAAATATTTATATAAAGCAAAAGCGGCGGCGTACCGTTCCCGGCACGCCGCCGCTGCACCCCTGCTGTTAAATGCGCGCAGGGAAAACAGGTACAGGCTGCCGGAGCAAACTGCACATGCACATCATCATACCATCACGGCGTTCTGCGGTTTTCATTCTGACAGCACTTCCTTTCCCTGCTGAACCAGCACCTTTGTGGTGCGGCACATTTGTTTTTTGCTATGGCGCAAGTATAGCCCCATTTGGCGCGGTTGTCAAGCGTATTTGTACATTTCAGCATTTTCCTATAAGTTTAGCAGGTTTGTAGAGTGTAAAATCTGCAATATGTCAGAAAATCGCCGCGGCCCGCCCTGCCTGGCAGCGCCAAAGGCTTGCCGCACGGGCAAAAATCTGCTATGATAAAGGCATCAGACATCAGGAGGCATTAACACCGTGAAGTTTTCAACCAAGGACCGCTATGCACTGCTTTTGATGGTGGAGCTGGCCAGCGCCACCCCCGGGGAGTATCTGCCCCTTAAAGCAGTCAGCGATAATCAGGGCATCAGCGTAAAATATCTGGAGCAGATCGTTGCCCCGTTAAGCAAAGCCGGCCTTGTAGAAAGCGGCCGCGGCAGCCAGGGCGGCTACCGGCTCAGCCGCCCTGCCGCCCAGATCACTGCGGGCGATATCCTGCGCGCAGTGGAGGGCGAGATTGTCCCCGTTCCCTGCCTTGCCACTTCCGCAGAAAGCTGCCCCCACCGCGCCCAGTGCGAGACCCTGGGCTTTTGGGAAGGGCTGAACCAGGTCATTAACCAGTATATTGACAGCGCCACGCTGGAAAAGCTCAGCAGCGAATATCTTTCCCATTAAGGCACATGATAAAGAGAAAGCGCACGTACCTGCTATCATTACAGGTACGTGCGCTCTTGTTATTTCCTGTTCTTTTGGGCAACACCGCACAATTCCCGCCTTGCGGCTTAAGCACCGCTCCGGCAGCTGCGGCACGGCATCTGCGTTGCCAAAATGCTCGATAATGTCGGGTTGCGGTAGCCGCATCGTGCTTCGGGGGCAAAAGCCCCTCGCACTCTGCGACCGCTGCCCCTGCTTCGGTTCGCTGTTTCCGCCACTGGCGGCGCTCACCTTTGCAGCATCCAGTATTATCTGTGCTTTTGGCTTGGCATCTGCCGCACCTCGCTCGCCGTATCGGCACTTAGAATTATGCGGTATTGCCTTTGTTTTTCCGGCATTATGCTTCGGGGGTACTATCGCTGTTTTCGGATGCCCAGTCGGGGGTATCTCCCGATCCGCTGGTGCCGGAATCTGCGGGCGCATCAGGGGCCGGAGCTTCCGTTGCGGTGGGTTCCTGGGTCGGTTCCTGCGTTGCAGCATTGGGGTCCTGTACGCCGCAGCGGGTGCAGTAGCCGTTCTGGAAGTCATGCCCCAGGGCATTCACATACTCGCTCTTATAATCCTTGCTGGAATCCTCATTGCAGTGGTAGTAGGTGTAGCCCTGCTCCGTGCAGGTGGGGGCGATGATCTCACTCCAATAGGTGTATTCCGGGGTCGCGGTGGCATAGCTGCCGCTGGTGCCGTCTGCCCAGTCGGGTCCATCTGTTGTGCCACTTTCGGCATCAGGCTCTTTGGTTGCCTGCGGTTTGGCCGTTGCTGTTGTCGTGCTGGGGTCTGTCACAATGTCTTTTCCTGTAGAAACATCCTTATCGTCTGTATGGGTCGGGATCGTTGTCAGTGCGGGGCGGTCATCCTCTGTAATATAGCTATGTGTACGAATGTACTTGAATAACGCATCCATACCATCTTCTGTCAGATGGATACCATCACCAGCAACATAACCACTTTTGGCATATCCGGTAGAAGCATCTTTCAGCGCTTCGGCACTGTTCAGGAATTTCCAGTCATTTTCCTGGCACATCTGCACCAGTGCCTTGTTGTATTCGTCCACCTGCGTCTGGGTCAGGTTCTGGTTAGAATGCTGCTGGCCCAGCGGCGGAATAGCGTTCACAATGATATCCACACTGGGGTAAGCATCCTGCACAGCCTTGATGCCCTTGGCGTAATCGCTGGCAAAGCTGGAAGCGCTGTAGCTGGAGCTTAAATCGTTGGTGCCGAACGTCAGGATCACACGGCGCGGCTGCATGAGTGCAACAGCCTGTGCCATGGTCTGGTATCCGCTGTACCCCTGAAACTGCACGCAGGCAAACGTTGCCAGCGATTTGCCGGCCATGCCGACAGAACCGATTGCATTATTTTTTGTGCAATAATTTCCATGTAGACCACCTCGGTACATGCGGGCGGTGTTGGAATCGCCAAGGAAGAGTGTTTCGTCCACATAGCTCTGGCCCGCATCGGCGCTTTCTTCCAGAATGGTGGAACTGTACTTGTTGGTATCGATCGTATTCTGGTTTTTATCATAGCTGCTGTCCGCCACAAGGGGTTCCTGGGTGGCGGCGGAATCCGCTGTGTTATCATTCTGCCGTGTGGTGCTGCCCAAGCCGCGCACAATAAAGAACGCTGCCCCCACGGTGATGAGCACCGCTGCAAAGCACAGCACCAACACCAGATACATTTTTTCTTTTACATCCATCCCGGCACGGGTCGTTTGTTTTGCCATGATATTTCCTTTCCGTTCCTGGCAGGGTTGCCTGGTATCTATCAGGGGTGTAATGCCCTTGTATTTTCTGACTTCAATACATAGGTTCTATTTTACACCATTTTGCGCTTCAGCACCAGTGGTTTCCGTTTTTTTCATATTTTGCACAAAAATGGCACCTGCCATCTGCGGCAGGTGCCATTCAGGTAATATATTTTATCGCTTATTTTCCATGGCTGCGCTTATTCTGGTTTATCGGCTGCGGGCAGCAGGTTTGCTTTGCGCAGAGCGGGCACCAGCGCCAGGAACAGCACCACAGCGCACACGGTGGACAGCAGAGAGTTGATCAGGGTAACGCCGCTGGTGATCTTGGCCACGGTGGAAGCCAGGTCAGCCTCTTGACCAAAGATATAGCGGTTACGGAAGTAGCCCAAGAACGGGTCGGTGAACACATTGACCAGCAGGCCACTGAATGCAGAGCCGATAACGGCAACGTAATACTTAACGCCATCCGCTGCGCTGAGATCCTGCAGCTTGAACACCTTGTGAGCAAACACGCCGCAGACAATGCCGATGATGAATTTAAGGATAAAGGTGGTGATGGCATAGCCCGGATCACCGGCCATGATATCGGCCAAAGCAAGGCCGATAGCACCAGCCAGGCCACCGGAAACGCCGTCCAGCATCAGGGCGGTTAGTGCGGTAAAGGTGTTGCCCAGGTGGAAAGAAGAACCGGTGCCCAACACGTTGGGAATGCGGAAAAACTCATACGCAACAAAGCTGAGCGCAGCCATAATACCGATGGTTGCAATTTTTTGGGTGGTGAATTTGGTTTTGCTGAGTGCAGCGATCAGGATACCGAGCGCCACAACAACGAACAGCAGGAGCCACATAACAGCAGTAGACATGGATGATACTTCCCCTCATTTTGCTATTTTCCCCGTTCCTTTGTAGTCTATTTACTTGACAAAGGAAGCCGCTTGGGATATGCTCTATTATAATCTTATCTGGCATGATATAAATGGCCAGTAAATTTATTTTTTATGGTGCCAGATTATAAAACGTAAGGGGGAACCGCCATGATTGAACTGCATCCTGAAAAAAAAATGCCGCTGTATGAGCAGCTCTATAACGCACTTGCGCAGGATATCCGCTCCGGTGCCTTACAGCCGGGCAAGGCTTTGCCGGGGCGGCGCACCATGGCGGCCCAGCTTGGCATCAGCACCAACACGGTGGATACTGCCTACCAGATGCTTGCGGCGGAAGGGCTGGCCGTCACCCGGCCCCGCAGCGGCTTTTTTGTTCAGGAAACCGGCGGCATGCTGCACACCCGCCCGCAGCACAGCGTGGTTCCCGCCCCAAAAGCCACGCCAAAAAATACAGTCAGTAATCAAGACGATATTTTATACGATTTGTCAACCGGCAGTATAGATACTTCCCTCTTTCCTGCCCGCAGCTGGGGGCGCATCCAAAAGGAACTGATGTACCAGCGGCCGGAGCTGCTGCAGCGGGGTGATATGCAGGGGGATGAAAACCTGCGCGCCCAGATTGCCGCCTACCTTGGCGAATACCGCGGCGTGGACTGCACAGCGGATCAGGTCGTGGTCGGGGCCGGGGTGGAGTACCTGCTGGGCTGCCTGGCACACCTGTTTGCGGGCAGCACCGCCGCGGTGGAAAACCCCGGCTACAGCCGCACCCGCGCCGTACTGGAAAACAACGGCATCCCCTGCGTACCGGTGGAAATTGACGAAAGCGGTCTGCCGATCCGCGCGCTAGAGCAAAGCGGAGCCAACCTGTGCTATGTTACCCCCAGCCACCACTTTCCCACCGGCGTTACCATGCCGGCCCCCCGGCGCGCGCAGCTGTTAGCCTGGGCTGCCGCCAAACCGGGGCGCTTTATCCTAGAAGATGACTATGACTCAGAGTTCCGCTTTGCCACCCGCCCACTGCCCAGCTTACAGGGCATGTCCGGCGCCAACGGGCCGGTGGTGTACCTGACCACCTTTTCCAAAAGCCTTGCCCCCGGCATGCGCATTGCCTGCATGGTGCTGCCGCAGGGGCTACTGGAACGCTACCAGAGCGATTTTTCCATGTACGCCAACACCGTCAGCCGATATGAGCAGCAAACACTGTGTGAGTTCATGGCCAACGGTTATTTTGCCCGCCATATTGCCCGGATGCGCTTGACCTACAAGCGCCGGATGGAAGCCTTTGCTGCCGCCCTGCACGCCGGGCTGGACCCGGATTTGACGCTGGCGGGGGCACACTCCGGTCTGCATTTTTTGCTCACATTACCGGGCGCGGGCGGCGAACAGGCCATGGTGCAGGCCGCGGCCAAACAAGGGGTGCGGCTGAAAGGCTTGAGCGAATATTATATGCAGGATGCCGCTCATTGCCGCCCCGATACTGTGGTGGCGGGCTATTCCGGCCTGCAGGCGGAGGACATTCCCGCCGCGGCGGCCGCGTTGGGCCGGGCGTGGCGGCAAATGTCACACTCCATCATTTAATAGGCACGATACAATGTAGGCCCGTCCGGGGACGCCGACCCCTACAAATAATTTATTCGCACATCATAAATTTTGCACGGGCAATACAGCCAAGCTACGGCGGGGTCAGGTGACCCCGCCCTACCGGGCAATTTGCGGCGTTATTCCCCTGCCCCCATCCTCAGCACTTCCTGCACCGTCTGCTGCCCGTTTTCCGTCAGGGCAAGCTCCCCTTCGGGGCGGCTGGTGAAGCTGGGCAGGGCGGTTTCCACTACCAGCGCGGGGACGGTGCTGAAATAGTTGAATACACTTTCCAGCGTGTTCCAGTCCTGCGCCTGCAAATCCGTTAAAATGCGGGCACTGGCCTGCCGTGCCTGGCCTGGCAGGGCGGCAAGCTGCTGGGGGTTTTGGCGGAATAAGGCCGCGGTGTAAGCTGCCAACAACCGGGCTGCTCCGGCTTCAGTCTGCTCTGCCCCCAAATCACGCAGAGCGGTTTCGGCAGTGGCAGCCTCGATTTCTGCCACAAAGTTCTGGTGGGGGTCTGTATCCTCCTGCAACGCGGCCATATCCAGCCGCACGGTGGTGCCCTGCTCCCAAAAGCTGGCATAGCAGCTGGGCGTGGCCGCAAGGTAGTGTTGCGGGGCGGTACCAAGGGTATCCCCCAGCAGCTGAGCTGCCCGTGCCGGGCCAGCCGCCAGATAAGCTGCGGCCAGCGTTGTGGTGCCGCTGGGGGCGGCAAGCTGCATGTTGCCGGGCAAGCCGCACAGAGTCAGCGTGGCGGCAGGGGCATCCATGCGCAGCAGGATAAATTCGGGTTCCTCTTTCTGCACCGCCAACAACAGGCTGCCCATATAGCGGGACGCCGGGTCTACCTGCACTGCCGTGCCCGCCGCATTGGCGCGGCGCACGCGCTCCTGCATCTGGCGCTGCATGGCAAAATACTCCACCAGCCCAACCATGGGCAGCAACAGCAGCAGGGTAAGCGCCAACGCGCTGAAAAATAACCGTATCCGCATAAAACATACTCCTTTGCCGCATACTGTAATTACAGTTTAGGCCGCCGGAACGCAGCTTAAACCCAACGCAAAACAAAGGAGTGTTTGCCCATGCTTCATCGCCCTTACGGCCCACGCGGCGCGGAAAGTGAAGACCCCGAATTTTGGACCGACCTAACGCGGAACAGCGACTTTTTGCCGGAGCCCGGCATTGTCAACCCGGTGCTTCGCAGCGCCCAGGAACCTTATACCCCTGCCGATGCCCACCAGGACCGGCAGACCATTGACGACGAAAACCTTGCCAGCCACAACGACCCGCTTGGCAGCTGGACCGGCGTTCCCGACCAGGCGGACGAAATGCCGACCCAGGACCAGGACGACCTGTAACCACGCATAAAATAACAGGCACAGCCTTTTGCCGCATTGCGGCGCGTAAGGTTGTGCCTGTTGTTTTTAGGCAATACCGCACAATTCCCGCCTAACGGCTCAAGCACCGCTCCGGCGGCTGCGGCACGGCATCTGCGTTGCCAAAATGCTCGATAATGTCGGGTTGCGGTACCCGCATCGTGCTTCGGGGGCAAAAGCCCCTCGCACTCTGCGACCGCTGCCCCTGCTTCGGTTCGCTGTTTCCGCCACTGGCGGCACTCACCTTTGCAGCATCCAGTATTATCTGCGCTTTTGGCTTAGCAGCTGCCGCACCTCGCTCGCCGTATCGGCACTTAGAATTATGCGGTATTGCCTTTACTTTTTGTTCCATTATACCCGGCGGTAAGCAAGGAAGCGGAAGCCGATTTCGGTCGTCAGGCTCTGCTTTGCCGCAAGGCGGAGTGCCCCGACGTGCGGGGTTTTCCAGAAATAGGGGGTCATGGCAAACAGGTTGCGGATCTGGTCGCCCTCCACCGTGATGGTATCCGTCACGGTGCGCTCTCCGATCAGGGTAAAGCCGGAGTATTCTGTCTGCTGTTCTGCGTTTTCATACGGCTCATCGTACAGAACTTCTTTCAACCCGTACAAATGCCGTGCCGTTGGCACTGCGTACAGCAGCACACCGCCGCTGCGCAGCACCCGGCAGAACTCCTGCTCGGCAAAGGGCGAAAAGATGTTCAGCAGAACATCCGCCCAGCCATCCCGCACCGGGGCGCTGAAGCTGCCGCCCACCGCAAAAGCGGCTTCCGGCAGTAGCTTTGCCGCAAGGCGGATGGCATCCTTGGAAAGGTCGAACCCGGCCAGTACGCAGGGACGGCCCTGGGCGGCAAAGGCATCATACACCACGCGGTCATAGCTGCCTTCGCCGCAGCCGGCATCCAGCAGGTGGGTCTCACCGCATTCGGGTGCGTATTCCAGGCAGAGCTCGGCCAGCGCTTTCTGGAACGGGGCATAATACCCCGCCTGCAAAAAGGCACGGCGGGCGCGCACCATGGCTTTGCCGTCACCGGGGTCCGCCGCATGGCGCTTCTGGATGGCCAGCAGGTTGACATACCCTTCCTTGGCCATATCATAGCTGTGGCCCTGGGGGCAGCGCAGCGAGGTTCCCAGCGGCATCAATGCGCCGCCGCACACCGGGCAGCGCAGGGCCGCTGCCGCCTGCGGGGTCATTCGTCATCCTCCGCCGGAACCAGATTTTCCGCCGGAACGGACAGCAAGTGGAACTCTGGCACCAGCTCCGGCAGCGGACCTTCGCCCGCAATGGGGGCAGTAGCTCCGCCGTGGGCGGCCATATACTCTTCAAAGTTGGCAAACTTTTGTTTGGGCGGGCGGCGGGAAATCATCTCCAGGCCCGGATCTTCCTCTCGCAGTTCACGGTTCACCCGGCTGCGGGGGGCTGGCTGCGGGGCGCGCCGCGGCGGGCGCGGCGGTTCCGGTGCAGGGGCTGCGGGGGCACGGCGGGCAGCATTGCGCTGCGGGGGCTGCGCGACAGGTTCCTGCGGCGGGCGGCGGCGCGGCGGCTGGGGGGTGGGCTGGGGCTTTTGCTGCCCGCGCGGGGGTTGGCCGTTCAGTTGCGGAGCCACAGGGCGGGCCTGATTGGCATTATTGGGGCGTGCAGGGCGCTGGGCCGGTTTGAGGGCAGCGGGCTTTGCCGCATTGCTGCGGTTGTTCGGGGCTGCCTGCCGGGGCGGGCAGGGGCGGGATGCATCTTTGGGCTGTGGGGCCCGCGGGGCGAGGTTCTGGGCCGGGGCATCCCCATGGGGGGTGTGGCGGCGGCGACGACGGCGCGCTGCTGTGGACTGAGCATCGCGCACGGCGGGCTCAGCGTTTTTTTCGTTGTTCGGCATAATTGGCTCCCTGTATCGTCAGTCCGGCATGGTCAGACTGCGGCATTCATTATAGTAACGTTTTTCCTCGGCATGGCCCATGCTGAAAGTCTTGCGCGGCAGCACGCCGCCCAGCACAACACCTTTGAACAGGTCCGCTTTGGCAAAGTCCGGCATCAGCAGGGCTGTGGCTGGTTTGGCGGGGTCTGCAGCCATGGCGCGGGCAGCCGCGGCACCGTGGATGTAATCCACCGTCACGCTGGGGTTCTGGGCCAGATAATCCCCAATAAAATGTTCCGTGGTGCCCACGGCCAGCGGGTCCGGGGCGTTGGCGGCGTCAAAGGTGATCTCTGCACCGGCACCGGCCAGCACGATATGCTGGTCGCCGCCCTGGAGGGCTGCGCCGTGCTGTTCCAACCAGCTGCCAAAGTCTGCGGCAACGGTGTTGGCGTCCACGCCAAACAGCACACGGTGGATGGGCTCAATCTCAATCGCCGGGGAATGCACGTTGCACACTTCCGCCAGGCACCAGCGCGCCGGGTGGGTCTGCTGCTGTTCCGGCGGCAGGGTGGGTTTCAGTTCTTCCCAATAGGCTTTTGCTGTGGCAAGGGAATGGTTGCCATCACCAACCGCCAGCGTCATGGGGGGCTGGCCGGCTGCGGCAGGCCAGCGTGCGGCAAAAGCAGCGGCATCGCCAAGGTTTGCCAACGCAGTGTTGATCTGCTCCACCAGCGCGGGGTCCTCCACGGCCCAACCGGCCAGGTGGCCGCCGTTCAGCATCAGCGCGCCATCATACAGCAGCGGCAGCTCCGCCTTATGGGCGGCAATGGGTTCAATCAGGGTACAGGCTTCATCGTCGGCCAACATCATCACATGCGGGGTTTCCAGCTGGGCCCCGCGGCGGATCTTGAGCCGGGGCGGGATGCGCGCCACCACTGTGCTCTCGCTGGGGCGGATGGCGGGCTTGCTGCCTTTTTTAAAGCTGTACTGTTCCAGGTCCACAGCACCAACCAGACCCTGGCGGATGGTACCGTCCATCTGGGTGCGCTCCACATACACATAGCCATGTACACAGCGGGTCAGCAGGTTATCGCGGTAATCCTGCATGGCCGCACGGATCGCCGCAAGGCGCGATTCTTCCTGCGCGGTTCCAAGGTAAGCTTCCGGCAGAACAATGTGCAGGGTGCTGGGTTTACCCTTTGCCAGTTCCTCCGCTTTCTGCCAGTATTCCGGCTGGGAGGTAAACTGATCCACCGCAATGCAGGCCCACGGATCCAGCGGGGTCGCTGCACCGGGCAGCAGGATATCAGCAGGGACAAAACAATTCTGCATGGTAATCACTCCTCTTTCACGGATGCCGTTTTTTACGTCCGGGCGCGGCTCAATCCACAGTGCCAACCAGCCCGTAAATTGCCAGCGAGAGAATGCCGATATAAATCAGCACACTGGGCAGGCCGCGGAATATATGTGGAATATCTTTGCTGCGCAGCCGGCGGCGGCCTTCATCCACCACCAGCACGGCGACCAGGTAGCCCACGCCGCTGCCAAAGCCGAAGCCGATGGACTGCAGCAGGTTATAGTTCTGGCTGGCTGCAACCAGCAGGGTGCCCAGCACGCAACAGTTGAAGGTTGCGCCGGGCAGCTGTTCGCGGCAGGCATCGCGGCTTTTGGGGAACAGGCCCAACAGCAGCCACACAATGCCCATAGCGATCAGTGAGCAGTTCAAAAATACCAGCGGGCGCAGGGCGTTGACCGGCAGCCAGCCGGGCAGCACCTTTGCCAAAGCGGGCAGCGTTAAGCTTTGGGCAGCCCAACCCATGGGGGCGCTGATGGTCTGTACCAGAATGATGGGAATGCAGTACTGCCATGTGCTGATTTTGGGGTCGTTGACCAGCTTGTTCAGACGGGAAACGCCCAGCGCGCGGAAGAACACTGCATTCTCCGCAAACACAGCCATGACGGCGTAGGTCAGGAACTGCGCCACAGCCTGCAAAACGGAAAGCTCAGCGCTTGCGTTTATTGCCATACAGATGACGCACCTCCTCGATCTTATAATGCACATAGGCACCGCCGATGGCGGTCCACACGGCGGCAATCAGGCCAATGATGATAAACCCGGTGCCCGGCTGGTCGGCCAGCGGCAGCGGTGCCACGGGAAATACCACGTTGCCGAACACGGTGCCTTCCGCCAGCAGTTCACGCACAACCCCAACCAGCAGCACCGAAAAGCAGATACCAATGGTATTGTTGATGCCGCGGCGGAACGCCTCGCCCACCGTTTCCAGGTCGTTGGATTCCATACGTTTGATCACGGCGGGTTCCACTACCAGCATGGGCAGATAGATCCCCAGCAGCGAAAGATCCGCCCCAAACAGGTTGTACAAAATGATATAAGCCGGGATATACACAATAGCGGCAGCGTAAGAGTATACCACACCGCGGAAGCGGTTGTCGGTCAGGTGGCAGATTGCCACAGCCAACATACGGGTTGCCGTTACAAGCAGAATGGTGGCAGCGCACAGCATCCAGGCATTCTGGCCGCTTACAGCAGCCGCCACAATGGGTGCCAGCCCCAGACCACGCACCATAACGGGGTTATTCAGCCACAGGTGGTCATCATGGATATTCTGGGCCAGCTCTTCCTCGGCCTCTTTGCGGGTCTTGGGCTTATTGGCGGGCTGGACCGTTTTGGGCTTTTCGGCCGTAGGTGCTTCCTGCTTGCTTTCTACCGCTTTCTGCTCCGCCTGAGCGGCGGCCAGGGCTTCCTGCTCGATCTGCTCGGCGGTTTTGCCCTGCTCTGCGGCGCGGCGCGCCTGTTCCAGCATTTCGGGGGTCAGCTGGGGGATGATAACGGTTTGGGAATGTTCCTGCAGGGTCGGCTTTTTGTTGCTGTTCTTACGGTTCTCTGTGTTGGGCAAGGCGCTTTTCCTCCTTCCGCATGAATCTGATCCTTTCTGCGCGCTGGGCCAGGCGGTCCAGCCATTCGGGGAAAGCACCAGCCAATACAACGGCAAAGCATACGCCGGTTTCGTATACGCTGTAATAGCGGAACGCCGTTGCCATTGCGCCCAGGAACAGGCCGTAAATCAAACGGCTGCTCCAGCGGTTGGGCTGCACCACCGGCTCGCACGCCAGGAATATCCCGCCAAACAGCATGCTGCCGGAAAGCAGGATATACTTTTCCAGGTAGATGCGCTGGCGCACATATTCCCATGGGGCACTCAGGGCTGGAAGTTCGTTCAGGTTGGGCAGCAGCCAGGGCACCAGTACGCATACCGCAAGGTACGGCACAAAGGTAGAAAGCTGCATGTGGCCGCGCACCAGCAGGTACAGCCCACAGGCCACAATGACCAGAATAGCGCAGCAGCCCAGCGGCCCAGCCACATTACCGGTCAACAGGTTGATGGTACTGTCAGACGGCAGGCCGCCGGCAGACAGGGTGGTGTTGCTGCCTTGGGTCAGCACCACTCCGGTGCTGCTGAAAAGTGCCAGCACTGTACCCGGTGCCGGGTAGGACGACATGACTCGCGGCCATGCCAGCGTTGCCGCCACCAATCCCACCGCCGCCGGATGGAAGGGATAGTGCCCCTCTCCGCCGAACGCTTCTTTGACAAGCACGGCAATGATCGTTGCCGTGACCACCATATAATACGGGGCCGAAGCCGGCATCATCAGCACAATCAGCGCAGCAAAAGCTTCGCTGGAAGGCTCATGTGCGCGGTAACCCGCCGCATGCAGCGGGGTAACAACACAGTCCGCCACATACGCAGTCAGCAGCCCGGCCGCCATCATCAGCAGCGGGCGCGCCCCGTAATAAAAACAACTGACCGCCAAAAGCGGGACAGTGCAAAACAAAATGTCCCAATAATAATCATAGTTTACACTTTTGGTGATCTTATCATGACGTTTTGGCATGGATACTCCTTTGGGGGGTTACAGCGCCCGAACCTGTTTGGCCAGCGCGGCACGGTCCTGCGCCTTAAAGAACGCGCTGCCCATGACCAGCACACTGGCTCCGGCCTGGGCGCACAGGGAGGCGGTTTCGGTGTTAATGCCGCCGTCCACCTCAATGTGGGGGGAAACACCGCGCCGGTTGCACTCTGCCTTGATGGCTGCCACACGGCTGACGGTTGTGGGGATGAACTTCTGCCCGCCAAAGCCGGGCTCCACCCCCATGACCAACACCAGGTCCAGTTCATCCAGGTAGGGGAACACTGCCTGCGGCGGGGTAGACGGGCTGATGGTCAGGCCCACCAAGCACCCAGTCTCCCGCACAGCGGCAATGGTCTGCCCCACATGGTTGGGCACAGCTTCAATGTGGAAATTGATCAGGTTTGCCCCTGCTGCCGCAAAATCCTGTGCATAGCGTGCAGGGTCGGAGATCATCAGGTGAACATCATAAAATGCTTCCGGCACGGCCTTTTTCAGGCATTTCAGCACCGGTGCGCCATAGGTGATGTTGGGTACAAAGTGGCCGTCCATCACATCAAAATGCACCATGTCTGCACCGCACACCATAGAATCGGCCGTTTCGGCGGCAAGGTTGGCCAGATCGGCAGACAGGATGGAAACACTCAATTCCGTCATTGCTTTGTCCTTTATCTCAAATTGCACCGCATCATTCCCGCCGCAGCGGTATTTGGAATCATGCGGTTTTGCTATAAATCCTGGTTTACGCCTGCCTTATGCTTTGTACTGGTTGATCTTATCCATCTGCACAGCAACGCAGGCCAGCGCGCTTTCAATTACCTTGTCCATATCATAGTACTTATACTCGCCCAGGCGGCCGCCGAACACAACGTGCGGCTCGGCATCGGCCAGTGCCTTGTACTTGGCGTACAGGGCGCTGTTCTTGTCATCGTTGACCGGGTAGTACGGCTCATCGCCCGGCTTCCACTCAGCGGAGTATTCGCGGCTGATGACCGTCTTGGTGCCCGGCTCGGTGGAGCCGAACTCAAAGTGCTTGTGCTCAATGATGCGGGTGTACGGGGTTTCGGCATCGGTGTAGTTGATGACAGCGTTGCCCTGATAGTTGGGGCAGGCCAGCGTTTCGGTTTCAAAGCGAACGCTGCGGTACTGCAAGGTGCCCAGGGAGTAATCAAAATAAGCGTCAATGGGGCCGGTGTAGATCACACGGTCAGCCAGAGCATCCAGTTCAGCCTTGTTAGCCAGGTAGTTCACACCCAGGCGAACTTCCACACCCTGCAGCATGTTGGCCACCATCTGGGTGTAGCCGCCGTTGGGAATACCCTGATACAGCGCATTGAAGTAGTTGTTATCAAAAATCAGGCGCACCGGCAGGCGCTTGATGATGAACGCCGGCAGCTCAGTGCAGGGGCGGCCCCACTGCTTTTCGGTATAGTGCTTGACCAGCTTTTCGTAAATATCGGTGCCGACCAGGTTGATGGCCTGCTCCTCCAGGTTTTTGGGCTCGGCGGTAAAGTGGGCAGCGCGCTGCTCCTCGATCTTTGCCTCGGCCTCGGCGGGGGTCACAACGCCCCACATCTTGTTGAAGGTGTTCATGTTGAACGGCAGGTTGTACAGTTCGCCCTTATAGTTTGCCACCGGGGAGTTGGTATAGCGGTTGAACACAGCGAACTGGTTCACATAGTCCCACACTTCTTTATTGTTGGTATGGAAGATATGTGCGCCATAGCGGTGGACATTGATGCCCTCAACATTTTCGGTGTAGATATTGCCGGCAATGTGGTCGCGCTTATCGATCACCAGGCAGCTTTTGCCTGCCTTGGTAGCCTGCTGTGCAAACACTGCGCCAAACAGACCAGCGCCGACGATCAGGTAATCATACTGTTTCATGGGGAACCTCCTTGTTATTTGGCAGAATGGCTGAACGGATCAGCGGAACGGTTTTTCCACTGCTGCACCTGCTGCAGGTGGAATTCAAAATCGCGGTCATCCTTTGTCAGCTGGCTGGAAAGGATCACGCCGGAAATAAACAGCAAAAGCGCCGCCACCAGTACGCAGGCACACACGATCAGCGTAGGGAAGCGCGGCACTAGGCCGGTGGCAAAATATTCGCCCAGAACAGGGGCCAAAAAGCACAGGCTGATAATGCCAAGCACCGCAGCCAGGGTGCTGAAAAATCCGAACGGGCGGTAGTTTTTATACAGCCGTGCAATGGTGCGCAGCACGCGGAAGCCGTCCGAATAGGTATTCAGCTTACTTTCGCTGCCTGCGGGGCGGTCACGATAGTCAATGATCACATTCTCCACCTGCATGTTGCGGTGCAGGGCGTGGATGGTCATTTCGGTCTCGATTTCAAAGCCGCGGCTCAGCACCGGGTAGGTTTTGACAAACTGGTAGCTGAACGCACGGTAGCCCGTCATGATATCCTTGATTTGGCCGCCGAAGAGGTTGTTGGTAAAAAACCGCACCAGGTCGTTGCCAAAATTGTGGAATGGGCGTTTGTTCTGGGTGTAATAGGTGGAGGAAAGCCGATCCCCCACCACCATATCAGCCTGGTGTTCGGTGACGGCTTTGACCATTTCCGGGGCCGCTTCCGCCGGGTAGGTATCGTCGCCGTCCACCATGATATAGGCTTCGGCGTCAATTTCGCGGAACATGCGGCGGATGACGTTGCCTTTGCCCTGCTGGTATTCGTGGCGCACCACGGCACCGGCTGTGCGGGCCAGCTCTGCCGTGCCATCGGTAGAGTTGTTATCGTACACATAGATCGTAGCTTCCGGCAGAACGCGGCGGAAATCCATCACAACCTTTTGTACTGTCTGAGATTCGTTATAACAGGGGATAAGAACTGCTATTTTATCCAATGATATTCACTTCCCTTTTGCGGGTAGATTTTTGTGTTTCAGGTGCGTGATTTTGGGGTATGCAGCGGGCGCACAATGTGCGCCCCTACGGGGTGGGTTATACAGCTTGATGCACGTAACATCTGTGCACAGCGTAGGCGCACCGCATGTCCCCCTGCGTAAGAGGTATTTCCCTATCCTGCAGGGCGAGGCAGCCCCACCCTGCCGAACCGTTATGTGCTTCTATTTTTCGGGGGCTGTCCCAGCTGCTCTTACGCTTCCGCGCACTTTTTGATCTCGTCCAGCCAGAACCGTGCGGTTTTCTCCCAGCTGTACTTGGCCAGCACTTTGTCCGGCGGGGCCGCAGGCTTGGCAAACAGCGCGTCAAGGTCCACATCATAGTCATAGGGGTCAAAGTAGCGGGCGGTATCGCCATACAGCTCCGGCAGGCAGCTGGCACGGGCCAGGGCAATGGGTGCCCCCAGGCTGAGCGCTTCCAGCGGCGGAATGCCGAACCCTTCAAACACGGCGGGGTGCAAAAAGCCTTTGCAATTCTGCATCAGCGCTTTGTTCTGGCCGTCCGTCACATAGCCGGGGTAAAAGATATTGCTGGTGTTTTGGGCAGCATCTGCTTCGGCGCTGCCAAAGGCAGCAAGGTCCTTGCCGCCGGCCACAACAAAGGTTTTATCCGGGTTGCGGGCGGCAACCTCGCGCACCCACTTAAAGTTTTTGTGCCCGGCCAGGCTTCCCAGTGCGTAATAGTATTCTTTTTTCTTCACGCCAGGCAGCTTGTCAAACACCGTCATATCCGGCTGGACGTTCTGCAGATGCTCCCAGCCGTTATAGGTCACACCGATTTTATCCAGTGGGATGCCCAACCGCTCGCTGATCAGGTGGCGCTGGTTATCACTGACGGTGAACACCCGCCGGGCAAACCATTTGGTGGAAAGGCAGTGGAACCAGAACTTGAAGCGGAAAAACGCACGGTCGGTTTTCATTACCAGGGGGCGGATATCATGCAGCACCACCACGCTGCGGCGGGTCATGAGCATATCGCTGGCAAGGCCAACGTAAAAGGCGTGGTGTTTGCGCAGGTAGCGCGGCAGCACCACCAGATTGTAACTATACTTAATGGCCTTGAGCGGAACAATTTTGATGTTTTTCAGTTCGGGCAGGTGCAGCGGGCGGCCATCGTCCCGGTAGCACAGCCGCACATCCAGGCCGGTACCTTCCAGCAGGGGGTCCAGCCGGGTCACAACTTCATACACAAAGCGCGGAATGCCCGTGATGGGGTCACACAGCACTGTGCCATTGATCACAATGGGGTTCACTCTTCGGCCTCCTTGGCGGTTTCGTGGTGAGAGCAGGCTTCCAGCTCACGCTGCCAGTCCGCATAGCGGCGGGTGCAGTAATCCCGCAGCTCGTCCTCAAAGCGCTGCTCGCTGAAGCTGCGGCTGTGTTCCCGGATCTGCTGTGGGGGATAAGCCACGCCTTCGGTCTCAAACTTCTGGATGCAGGCTTCCAGGCTTTCGGGTGTCTGCTCGTCAAACAGCAGGCCGGTTTTGCCGTCCAGCACAGTCTCACAGGCGCCGCCGCGGCCAAAGGCCAGCACCGGGGTGCCTGCGCTCTGGGCTTCCACAGGGGTAATGCCAAAATCCTCCTCGCCGGGGAACAGGAACGCCTTGGCGCGCAGATAATAGCCGCGCACCTCTTCGTCGCTCAGGCCGCCGCCCAAAAAGCGGATGGTCGGGCCAGCCATGGCGCGCAGCTTGTCGCCCTCGCCGCCGCCGCCGATCACGATCAGCGGCTTGTTCAGCTTGGTGCAGGCTGCCACAGCCAGGTCAATCCGCTTGTACCAGGTAAAGCGGCCCACCACAAGGTAAAAATCCTCTTTGGGCACAAAGGGTTCTTCGTTGATATGCACGCAGGGGTAGATCACATCACTGTCGCGCCGGTAATATTTTTTGATGCGCTTGGCAATATAATGCGAGTTGGCGATAAAATAGTCCACCCGGTCCGCGGCGCACTTATCCCACTGGCGCAGCTTGAGCATCTGGCCGGGCATGACCGCCCGCACCAGCGCGTTGGCATTGTTGCGGTAGGTATAATAAAAATCCCAGACATAGCGGGTGGGCGTATGGCAGTAGCAGATATGCACGGCGTCCGGCCGGGTGATCACGCCCTTGCTGCAGGAAGAGCAGGACGAAATGACCATATCGTATTCCGAAAGATCCAGTGCTTCAAACGCGCGGGGCATCCACGGCAGCATGGCACGGTACAGCTTGGTGGCAAAAGGCAGCTTTTGGAGATAGGTGGTGCGGATATCATAATCCTTGAACCACGCAGGCATGTTGTTTTCGTCATAGACGAGGGTATAGATGGGTGCATCAGGGAAAACATGGTGCATACAGTCCACCACGCGGTCTGCACCGGCGTATGCCACCAACCAGTCATGCACAATGGCTACCTTCGGCTTGCCGTTTTTCATCCTCAGCCCTCCTTTGGTTGGTTACTGGATCTTTTCATCGTTGACCATTTTGCCGCCAAACACGGTGCGGAACAAAATTTTGATATCCAGTGCAACGGTCCAGTTTTCGATGTACCAGATATCATAACGGATACGCTCCGCAATATCAGTGTCACCGCGCAGGCCGTTGATCTGCGCCCAGCCGGTCAGGCCGGGGCGCACCTGCTGGCGCACCAGGTAACGGGGAATTTCTTCCTTAAAATGCTCTACATGGAACGGGATCTCTGGCCGCGGGCCAACCAGGCTCATATCCCCTTTTAATACATTGAAAAACTGCGGCAGTTCATCCAGGCTGAATTTGCGGATAATGCTGCCGAACCGCGTTTTGCGTGGGTCGCTGTTGGTGCTCCAGGCCGAATCCTCGGCGGCGTTCACCCGCATGGAGCGGAACTTATACATCATAAAGGGGCGTTTGTTCAGCCCCACGCGCTCCTGCTTAAAGATGATCGGCCCAGGGCTGGACAGCTTGACGCCGATGGCTACCCCCAGCATGATGGGGCTGGTGAGCACAATCAGCACCAGGCTGCCCACCACATCCATGGCGCGCTTGATAAAGGCGTTCAGGATATTATCAAACGGCGTCTGCCGGATGTTGATGAGCTTACAATCGCCCAGCACATCAATGGTGGGGCGGGCGGGCAGGTAATCGTTATAAAACGGCACCATGGTAATGCGGGTGCCGTGCTTATCGCAGGCGGCAAAGGCGCGGGTCAGCATGTGCATCTCGGCGGCATCCAGGGCCACCACCACCTCGTCAATGCCGGGTTCATCCAGCGTGACTTCCATTTTGTCATATCCGCCCAGGTAGCGCACATCCAGGTCCGGGTTGGCATAAGGCGCCAGGTAGCCATCCACATGGAAGCCATAATACGGGTTATGTTCGAGTGCCAGCAGGTACTTGGCAGCCATATCGCCGCCGCCGACCAGCAAGATATGGCGCAGGTCCTCCCCTTTCCGGTTGCGGGCACGGTCATACCAGCGCTTGATCATCCGCTTGAAGATCAAAAAGCCGGTGCTGAACCCGTACAGCAGCAGCATGACCCCGCGGGAGAAGTTTTGCAGGCGGAAAACGAAGAGCAGCGCCATAAAGCCCACCACGCCCAGCGCGTTGCCGAACGCAATGGTGGTGCTGCGCTGCCACAGCCCCCGAAGGCGTGAGGGGTTATACAGCCCGCGGCTCCAATAGAGCAGCACCATCACCACGGCGTAGCCCGCCCACCCCAAGGCAACCATAGGGCTGCGGGCAATATCCAGTGCCGGGCCGGCGCCGCCCTCCTCAAAAAAAGGCAGCCAGTTAAAGCGCAGGAAATTGGCCAGCAGGTATGCGGCAATCAGCAGCACAATATCAATCACACTGCTGATCAAGCCCCTGATACGCTGATTTTCACTGAGCAATCCTGCTGCCCCCTCTCTGTACGCCATATTTCAATCATTTTAGTATATCATAAAATCCATCCGGTTTCAACCAACGGCGGTTTTGCTGCGGCGCTGAAGCAGATTTTACAACTTTCCACTCCCGCTGCCGGACCTGCAGTTTTTTCCGCGTTATTCGAAAAAGTACTCCCAATCCTGATACGTCGCATTCACTTCAACTGCGTTTACCTGCGGGTACACGGTGCCGCTGCCGGATTTTGCCGTCAGCAGAATTTGCCCCACACCGTTGGAAATGGTGATAGGCACCTCGTAACTGTCGCGGTCGGTGGGCAGGTAGAAATCGCCCTGGTTGGTGTCGCGTTCCGCGGCGGCGCAGAGTTCGTTTTCCGTCACACAGGTCACATGCAGGAACTGCCGGTCAAACGGGTGGTCCATGCTGTCAGAGCTGACCAGCCCATAGTGCAGCGTTACATCCGCCACACCGCAAAAATCCGCGTCCGCCGCCGTTACGGTCACCAGCACAGTGCCATCTCCCTGCAGGGTGGCAGCGGTCGTGGCTTCCACGTTCAGATTGTTATCGGTTCCGGTGCGCTCCCAGAAAAGGTGCATGCCGCCGGACTGGAAGGTGTTTGCCACCGGCTGCCAGTAACGGTACAGCTCCCGGTAGAACCACCAGTTGGCGTTGCGGCTCCACCGCTCCGGCGGGGCCACCTTGGGGCTGGGGGTCACGACAATGTCAAAATTTCCCTGCTGGAAGGTTTGCAGGTACGCCAGGCGTTGGCGATCCCCCAAGGCATGGATGATGTAATCCGTGCCGGTAGGCTGCAGCTGGCCAGTCATGGCTTCCAGCGCACTGGAATAGGTGCCAAACAGCCGCTTGCCCGCCGTCAGTTCCTTTTCGGTTGCCAGCTTTTCGGCCTGGTCACCGATCCAACCGCCCAGCTCCGGCACAAAGGTATAGCCCTCGTGCCCGCCAATGCGGGTCTGCACCTGCCCAGCCATGCCGACGGCCAGCACAGCGGCCCCCAGCACCGCACAGCCTGCGGGCACAATGCGCGCTGCAACCTGCGGAAAGCTTACCTTTTGGCAAACCAGCAGCACCGCTTTGATGATACACGCCGGGGCCAGTACGGCAGCCAGCGCCGCCGCGCCGCCCGTGGGCCCATTGTTGGAGGCACTGATCATGCCGTACAGCAGGTTCCACAGCACCATGCCCAGTGTCAGGGCAAAGCCCCCGGCCGCCAACACAGCAGAGCGTTTGCTGCGGCAGACAAAAATACCGATGGCAAACGCCAGTGCCGCTGCAAGGCAGAACACTGCCGCGCCCGGCCAGTGCAGGTCTGCCACGCTGCACACCCGGTCGCTGAGGGTATTGCCGTAATACCAAGTCTGGTAAGCGCTGGTTCCGCGGGTCTGGCGCAGCCAGGCCAGCGGGTGCCCCCAGCTGATGAGCAGCACCGAAACGCCAAGCCCCACCACACTGGTAACGATGTAGCGCAGTGTCTGCACCACAATTTTACCGATGGAACTGCGATACAGCCGGATGAGATACAGCCCATACCCCAGCGCAATGGAAATATAGGCAGCGCCGCCCATATCATTGCTCCAAGGCACAAAAAAGCCTGCGGCAAAGGGCACCAGCACCGCCGGGGCCAACAGCCGCCTGCTTGTATCCTGCTGCCAGAAATGCAGTCCCAGCAGGATGACCAGTACCGCCAGTGTTAAAGCGGCTGAGCGCATCATGCGGGCGCTGTTGCCGTTGGCGGCGGCATAGCTCAGCAGGGTGTTCACTTGACCGGCAAACGGCAGGTTTGCCCCCTGCACATAGGCAAAAAACACGCTGCACAGCGCCAGCGCTGCCGCGCGGGCCGCACGGGCAGTGCCGATGACCACCAGGCAGACCGCCAGCACCAGCAGCTCAAAATAGAACCAGGTGCAAAAGTTTGTGGCAAACATGCTGCGGCCAAAGCTGTTGCCCAGCACCAGCAGCAAACCGCCCACGCTGTACAGCTCGCCCGCACCAAGGTAGACGGTAAAATCACGATAAGGTACCTGCCCGGCCAGCAGGTGGCGCACCGGGTTATAATTCTGGAAGTCGCCGTTCATGATCTCGTACCCGATCTCATAATTGGCGGCAAGACCGCGCACTGCGGCAAGCCCGGCCAGCACCAGCAGCAAAAACAGCCACGGTGCTGCGCGTTTGAGCTTTTGTTTTGCTGTCTGCATCAGCGGTAAAGGCCCTCCAGCTCATCCAGCTTTTTCTTCATTTCTGCACGCACGCTGGGTGGGTCCAGAATTTCGATCCCTGTGCCAAAGCCGGCCACCCAGCCGTAAAACCGGGGGCTGACCTGCACATTTACCACCACATTAAAGTGGTCGCCATCCGGGTTGCGCACCAGGGTAACCCCCGTGCCAAACCGGTCGATCATCGCCCCGGCCAGGCGGTTTTCGCACCGCATGGTCACTTTGCGCACCGGACCGTTGAACATATCAAACATCTGCTGCATATACTGGTTTACGTCAAATTCGGCGTATTCCTCAGCACCTTCACGTTCGGTATCCGGCAGCAGCTCCACCTTGCGCATTTTATCCACGCGGTAGTGCTTCAGACGGCCTTCGGTATAGGCGATCATATAATAGTTTCCGTTTTCCCACACCATCACCCAGGGGCTGACGGTGTACAGCTGGCCTTCATGACGGGGCACCATCTGCTTTTGCAGGTCCCAGTCACAGTATTTGAACCGCACCTGGTTGCCCGCGGTGATGGCGCTGTGCAGGGTATCCACGCTGTAAAGGATCTTTTCCTCCTGGCTTTTCACCCGGCCGGAAACCAGCACCTTGCGGTCCAGCTCCTCCTGGCGGTAGCGGGAGGTGAACCGTCCCAGCTTTTCGATCAGCACCTTGCTTTTGCGCGCGGTGATGAACTTGCTGGCATACACAGCATCCACCAGCAGTTTCAGCTCCGCCAGTTCAAACGGGGTATCCACCATATAATACCCACCCCCGCGGCCGCGCTGCTGCACGATCTCAAAGGGGGTATCCGGCATTTCGTTCAGAGTCTGGATATCGTCATACACGCTTTTGCGCTCTGCCACAATGCCGCGCTCTTTCAGCAGTTCTACCATGCGCGGCACACTGATGGGGTGCTTTTCGTCGGTTTCCCGCACAAAAATTTCCAACAACGTAAGCAGCTTTAATTTCTGTCCTTCTTTACGGGGCATAAAGGCCGCCTCCCTTCCGGCAAAACAGACCGGCTTCCCGGTTATTTTTTATCAAATGCCTTGCGGCGCTCGGTGGAAAGGTGGAACATTTTTTCCAGCCCTTCGCGGTCGTCATCCACCAGTTTCTGGCGCATGGTGGCAAGTGCATCACTGAACATATCAATCTCACTAATCAGGTTATCCTTGTTCCACAAGAACAGCTCCGCCCACATTTTATCGTTGATGCGCGCAATGCGGGTCAGGTCGCGGAAAGAGTCCCCGGTATACTTGGCAAGCTCGGTGTTATCGCTGGCGCACATCAGGCTGACGGCAATGGCATGGCACAGCTGGCTGACATAGCCGATCATGTGGTCATGCTCTGCCGGGCTGAGCACGCTAATGCGGGCAAACCCCAGTGTGCGGGCCAGGGTACGGCACCATTCAATGGCTTCCGGGGTGTTTTTTTCGGTGGGGGTAATGATAAAGTTTGCCGGGGCAAAGTTTACCTCGGCACTGTGGGCCACGCCGCTGGTCTCACGGCCGGCCATGGGGTGGCTGGCAATGAACTCCACGCCCTCCGGCAGCATCTGCTGCACCGGCTCCACCACGCCGCGCTTTACGCCGGAAACATCAGTTATCAGCGTGCCGGGGCGGACCAGGTGGCCGTACTGCTTGACCCATTCCAGCAGCACAGTGGGGTACAGGCCAAAGATGATGTAATCCGCGTTCTGCACCAGGTCGTCAAAGTTTTCGTTGCGGCCCTCGCAGATATAGGCGTGCTCCAGCGCATAATCCAGCGTGCTCTGGCTGTGGGTAATGCCGGTCACGCGGTAGCCTTTCTGGCTGAGCACCTGGGCATATTTGCCGCCCAGCAGGCCCAGGCCCACAATTAAAAACGTTTTGTTTTTATCCATCCCGTCCATTTTGCTTTCACCCCTGATTTGTTACATGGGCCCCCAGGCCCTTGATGACCTCAAAGAAATCCGGCCAGCTTTTGTTGACCGCGTTGGCCCCCTCGATGACCGCCGGCTGGCCTGCGGCCAGGGCAGCAACGGCCATTGCCATTACAATGCGGTGGTCGTTATGGCCGTTCAGCGGCGCCGTGGGCTTGTGCAGGGCGCAGCCCTCAATTGTCAGGGTATCGCCGTCCGCTTTTACCGTGCCGCCCATCTTGGCAAGCTCTTCCTGCATAGCGGCAATGCGGTCACACTCTTTAATGCGCAGCCGCCCGGCGTTGCGGATGATGGTGGTGCCGCTGCAGAAGCACCCCAGTGCGATGAGCACCGGGCCAAGGTCCGGGCAATCGGCCAGGTCGATCTCCACCGCCTTCAGCAGGCTGCGATGGAAGGTCACATGGCTGCCGCTGCGCTCAAACTTTGCACCGCACTGCTTTAAGATATCCAGGATCACCCGGTCTCCCTGGTGGGGACCGGAGGGCAGACCCGTTATCGTAATGCCGCCCACAGTGCTGCCCAGCACGGCCAAAAACGCCGCCTGGCTGTAATCGCCTTCAACATCCATGTCTGCTGCCGCATAATGCTGCGGCGCTGCCACTTTGTAGGTGGCGGAGCCATCCTTGCGGGCGCGGACCGAAACTTTAACGCCAAATTTCTGCATCGCGTCTGTGGTCAGGTCCACATAGCTGCGGCTTTCAAAGGGAGCGCGCACCTCAATGGTGCTGGGGGCTTCCATCAACGGGGTGGCAAACAGCAGCCCGCTGATGAACTGGCTGGACACATTGCCCGGCAGCGTAAAGGTACCGGGGCACAGGCGGCCAAAAATCGTAATGCCCTGTTCGTTCTGTTCAAAACGCAGCCCCTGGCGCTCAAACAGCTGGGCATAAATTTCCTGTGGGCGCTGCATCAGGCGGCCTGCGCCGGTAAAGCGCACTTTTTGGGCCGTCAGGCTGAACAGCGGCAGGATAAACCGCAGTGTGCTGCCGCTTTCGTTGCAGAACACCGGGCGGGTAATGGTGGCAAAACCGTCCGCATTGCCGCGGCCGGTAATGGTCAGCTCATGCTCGCCCCGCTCCACCTTGGCCCCCAGCTGCTGGGCAGCCCCCAACGTGGCCAGAATATCCTGCGAAAATTCCACATTGCCAATGTGGCTGGTACCGGCGGCCAGGGCCGCGCACACCACAGCGCGGTGTGCCGCGCTTTTGCTGGGCGGCACGGCAGCGGTTCCGGCCAGGCGGCCCGGTTCAATGGCTGCAACGGTTGCTTCCACGGTGTTCCCCTCTTTCGTGCCGTTCAGGCATCAAATGTTGTTTCAAACGCCTGCACGGCGGTTTCTACTGTGTTTTCCAGGCGGCCGGTGTTATCCACCGCGGCATCGGACGCTGCGCGGTAAAGCGGCATCCGCTCGGCTTCCATCTTGCGCAGGGCATCCAGCCCGGTGGAAAGCGGCCGCCCGCCGGTTGCCAGCCGTTCGACCGGGCGCTGCACCCACAGCACAGGGCCGTTCTGGCGCAGGGCGCGGGCGTTGCCCGGTGTTTTGATCACCCCGCCGCCGCAGGCGATGACCTGCCGTGTCTGCTTGCTGATCTCCGCCACAGCCTGAGATTCGTACTTGCGGAACGATGCCTCGCCTTCACGCGCAAAGATATCCGGGATGGGCATTCCGGTGTTTTTCTCGATCACTTCATCCAGATCCACATAGGTTTTGCCCAGCGTTTTGGCCAGGGCACGCCCGATGGTGGACTTACCGCAGCCCGGCATTCCGATGATGGCCACGTTGGAAAGATCTCGCTTGAGCTTGCGGTGGGTGTCAGCGATCACAGCTTCCGGCAGCTTTTGGCCGGTAAAGTGCTCCGCCGCGTACACTGCCTGCGCCACCAGCATCTCGAACCCACAGTAGGCGGGCACGCCAAGTTCCTCCGCACGGAGCAAAAGTTCGGTGCGGAACGGGTTATAAACGCAGTCCAGCACGGCTTCCAGCTTGGGGAAGGCATGCAGGTCCAGCAGGCAGCTGCCGTTGTTGGGGTACATGCCCGCCGGGGTGGTGTTGATAATGATATTGATTTCCGGGTGCTGCTGGGCTTCCTCATAGGTCAGGGCACCGTCCTTGCCGGTGCGGCTGGCGGTCAGCACCTGTTTGGCTCCGGCGTCCTGGCAGACAGCCGTGACGGTGTTGTGGGTGCCGCCGGTGCCCAGCACCAGCACCACAGCCCCGGCAAACTTCACACCGTGGCAGCGGGCCAGGTAGGCAAAGCCGGTATAATCCGTATTATAGCCATACAGCTTGCCATCCCGGTTGACCACGGTATTCACTGCGCCGATGGCCGCCGCACGTGGTTCCACCTCATCGCAATATGGGATGACCAGCTTTTTGTACGGGATGGTAACATTGATGGCTTTGAACGCCTTTGCCTGCATAAAGGCATGGGCTTCTTCCTCCGTGGGCAGCGGATGCAGCTCATAGGAATAGCCGCACACGGCCTCATGGATGATTTTGGAATAGCTGTGGCCCAGTTTGGCTCCGATCAGACCGTATTCCATGTTGCGCTTCCTTTCTGTTTGCTTCGGCTGTATTACTTTTGCCCCAGCGTACCGTAACGCACGGTCAGCAGGTCCAGCACGGCAAATGCTGCCAGGGTGTTCTGCACCACAGCAGCACGGGGCACAATGCAGGGGTCGTGCCGGCCCTTGATCTGCAGTTTTGCATCTGCCCTGGCGATATAATCCACGGTATCCTGTTCTTTATAAATGCTGGGGGTGGGCTTTACCACCGTGCGGAACACAATGGGCATGCCGTTGGCAATGCCGCCGTTGATGCCGCCGTTTTTGTTGGTGGCCGTTACCACTTTGCCGTCCCGCATGGTAAACGGGTCGTTTGCCTGGGAGCCGCGCAGGTCCGCAAAGGCAAAGCCCGCGCCAAACTCAATGCCTTTGACAGCGGGGATGGCAAACGCCAGGTGGGCGATCTCACTTTCCACACTGTCAAAGAACGGTTCGCCAATGCCCGCGGGCACCCCGGTGATGACACTTTCCAGAATACCGCCCACGCTGTCGCCCTCGGCCCCGGCTGCGCGGATGGCTGCCTGCATGGGGGCTTCTTTTTCGGGGTCCAACAGGGCAAAATGGCCCGGCTGTGGTTCCGCCATAATCAAACCGGCAGAGCTGGAAAGCGGAGCATCCTCCACCCCGGCACAGCGGGCAATGTGGGTATACACCTTAATACCGCGCTGTGCCAGAATGTGCTCACAGATCGAACCCGCAGCCACGCTGGCTGCGGTGATGCGGCCGGAAAAGTGTCCGCCGCCGCGGGCATCCTGCCAGCCTTCATATTTGGCATATGCCGTGTAATCCGCGTGGCCGGGGCGCAGCAGATCCGCCGTTTTTGCATAATCTCCGCTGCGGGTGTTGGTGTTGCGGATCATCATGGTGATGGGGGTGCCGGTGGTATGGCCGTTGACCACACCGCTCAAAAACTCCACCACATCCGGCTCGGTGCGGGCGGTGGAAAGCCCATCTCCGCGGGCGCGGCGGCGGTCCATCCGCTCGGCAATGTACGCTTCATCCACCGGCAACCCCGCGGCCAGGCCGTCCAGCACAGCGCCGACGGCGGCACCGTGGCTTTCGCCAAAAATGGTCAGGCCCAATGCATTGCCAAAGGTATTTTTCATCGGCTCAGTCCTCGTTTTCCTTGATGCCAAGCAGGGCGGGCAGTTCGGTCATGGGAATCTTATCGGCGCGCCAGCAGCCCAGGCCGGGCACCTTGATGACGGTAATGGTGCTGCCCGCGCTCTTTTTGTCGTGCTGCATATAGCTCAACACCTTATTTTTGTCCACACCCGTGCGGGTGGGCAGGCCCAAAGTGCGGTAGATGGCGCGGGTGCGGCGCACAAGGGATTTATCCTCGATCATAGGCAGCATGCCAAGCGCCACGCACTCGCCATGGAACAGGCCGTTGGTGCGGCGGCCGCGCACCCCCTTGACAGCCTCAATGCCATGGCCGATGGTATGGCCAAAGTTCAGGCAGGCGCGCTGGCCCTGCTCGTGCTCATCGTTTTCCACCACGTTCTTCTTCACGCGCAGGGAACGGTAGATAATGCGCTCAATGTTTTCTTCGGGGTGTTCACACTCAAACAGGGCAAACAGCTCCGGGTCAGCAATCAGACCCGCCTTGATGGCCTCCGCCAGGCCGTTGACAAAGTGGCGGCGGGACAGCGTTGCCAGGGCATCAAAATCCACCAGCACCACCTTGGGCTGCCAGAAAGCGCCAACAATGTTTTTGGTTTCGCCCAGGTCAATGGCGGTTTTGCCGCCAATGGAGGAATCGATCTGGGAAAGGGTGGTGGTGGGGCAGTTGACAAAATCAATGCCGCGCATATAAGATGCCGCGCAGAACCCGCCCAAATCCCCCACAACGCCGCCGCCGACGGCCACCAGCAGGTCCTTGCGGGTCATGTTGAACTCCAGCATGGCCTGCAGCACCTGGCCATACACTTTCAGGCTTTTGCTGGCTTCGCCCTGGGGCACAGTGTACACCATTCCATTGGGGCACTGGGCCAGCACGGTCTGGGCATACTGCTCCGGTACGCCGGAATCCGTCAGGATAAACACCTTGCGGTTGGCAACATTGGCAAACTGGTACAGGTTGGCCAGGCACCCGCTTTTCAGGATGATATCATAGCTGCGGCTGCCAAGCTGCATGGTCAATTTCATAACAATTCCTCCCGTGTTTTTCCGTCATTTACAGGTCAAATACACCCAGTATCCGCACCGTGCGGCACACGTTTTCCAGCTCATGCACCAGCTTGGCGCAATCGTCCGTTGCAGCATTGGCCGGGCAGACAAGCTGAACATAAAAATAATATTCAAACTGAACATGGGGCAGCGGACGGCTTTTGATGGTTTCCATGTTAAAGCCGCGCTCGCCGATGATCTGGATCACCCGCGCCAGCCGCCCCGGCTTGTGGTCCACCGTAAACAGCATCGAAAGCCGCTGCCCCGGTGCGGCGGCGATCGGCTGCCGCTGGGCACCCTCTTTTTCAATCACGATAAAGCGGGTGGTGTTGTCGCCGTCCTCGTTCACGCCCTCGGCCAAAATCTGCAGCCCATACAGCTTGGCTGTTTCGGCGGAAGCGATAGCTGCCAGGGTTTGGTCACCCTGTTCCGCCACATAGCGAGCGGCATCCGCTGTGTTGCCCCAGGCTTTGGTGGCAAAGTGGTGCAGTTTCAAGAATGGCCCACTCTGCGCCAGCGCCTGCTGGTGGCTGATGACCGTTTTGATCTCGCTCAGCTGCGCGCCCGGCAGCGCCAGCAGGTCCTGCCGGATGGGCAGGTCGCACATGCGGGCTACTTTCAGGCCGGGGTGGGCATACAGCAGGTCCAGCACAGCGGAAACATCGCCCGCGTTGGAATTTTCAAACGGCAGAACGCCGCAGTAAGCATCGCCCCGCTCCACGGCTTCCACCACCTCGTTCCAGGTGGAGTACGCCTGTGCCTTGGCAAAGGGGAACAGCTGACGCAGCGCAATGTGGGACCACGCGCCCTCCACCCCCTGGTAGGCGGCAACATCCTGCCCAATCAGAACATGCTGGTACGCGCGGGAAACCGCCAGCGCCTTTTTCAAAAATTCGCGGTAATAGGGCTGAAGTTCCGGGTTCTGCACGCGGGCGGTATTCTTTTCCAGCACAAGGGCTTCGCGTGCCGGGTCAAACACCTGTTTGCCGGTGCGCGCCTTGTACTGTGCCACCTGGCCCACTGCCTGCATACGCTGTTCAAACAATGCGGCCATCTTTGCGTCGATCTCGTCAATCTGCGCACGGGCCTGCTGCAACTGATCCATAGACAGGTTCCTCACATTCCATGGTTATTCATATTTTACTATACTATAAAACGGTCTGTATCGCAATAGGGCACCATCAAAAAAAGCAAAAAAGCAGGGCCGAAGCCCTGCTACAAATTAGCAATTAGAAATTCGGTATAGCTGTACACAGCGGGCATTTCGGCCCGTGCGTAATTGCTCATTGCTCATTCCTAATTTCTAATTTTTTCTTCGTTTTCTCTTCTTCCCTCGCCTTCCGCACCAGATCCTCAAAACTTGGCATGGGGGTAAAGATGCGGTGGTAGGGGTTTTCCGGCATGGGGGCCGGCTTTTTTACCGGGCGGTAGCGCATCACTGCCGCCCCACGGTGGAAACGGCACCCGCGGTCAAGATGTTCCACAGGGCATCATAGGTTTCGCTTTCCAGCGCGGTTTTGTCGGTATAATACGCGCGGCGGCCTATGTAGGTGTTTTTCATGATGTCCTGGTTTTCGCCCTGGAGGTCATCCACCATCGTCAGGCCGGTGTAGGTGCCCAAATCCAGACCGGCCAGAGCCGGGCAGTCCGTCCAGCGGTAAACCATCTTGGTCCAGTCCACGATCACATTATCATTTTCATCCACATTCTCCGTGTCGGGCATGGTGCCGTCCAGGTACTGCAAAGCGCCGGTGGTTTCCGCAAACTGCTGCGCGTAATCGGTATCCTGCATGATAAAGATGTAAGGCCCATCCTCACTGGATAAATCCGCCGAAAGCCGGGTCACACCAGCCATCTGGGTGTATGCATCGGTGTTTTCTCTCTCGGAATCAAAATCCAGGTTATACTGCACCAGCTCCACTACCACCTTGCCGTCGCCATTGCGGTCATCACAGTAGGCGGCCAGCGTGTTTTCCAGGGCCGTTACCGTATCTGTCGGCAAGTTGCTGCTGCCCAGATAGCCAACGCGGTAGTCCGGCCACACCCGGGTAACAACATCGTGCACCATCCACACCACCAGCACCACGGCGATGACCGCAATGCCAACGTACAGCTTGTGGTAATGCCACCAGTTGGCAGCTTTTTCCTGTTTGGTATATTCTTTTTTCGATTCGGGCGTTTTATACTGTTCAACGCTGTCTTTTGTGACCCATGCCATCTTAAAAACTCTCCTAATCTTTTTAACGTAAGTGGTATTATACCATAAATTTATGTTGGAATTGTAAAATTATTTTGACCATCCCGTGCCCGCTGCCTTGCATAACCCGCTAAAAAACGCTATGATAAACTTGTAATATTATAAGCAGGGCTGCAAAAGCTGCGGCAGCGCACTGCCGCCCAGTCCGCTTACCCCCAATTAAAAACACAGAAAGGTCATTTTTGAATATGGCAATGGAAGACAAAAATACCCCCGTGCAGCCCGATGCTGTGGAGGCGACCGAAACCCGCGGACGCAAAGTTGGCGCGGCCCGCTTTTTTGAGCTGCTGGGGCGCGATTTGTGGCCGTTTTATAAAGCCAGTATTTTGTGCGTGCTGGGCTTCGCCCCCGGCTATGCCGCTGTTTTGTTCAGCACTATGGCCGCCAGCCTGCCGCTGTGCCTGCTGTCCGGCGCTGTAGGCGGGCTGATTGCCGCACCTGTTTTTTGCGGCATGCTGGATACCATCCTGCGCGCTCTGCGCGATGAACCCGGCTACTGGTGGCACACCTACCGCATGGCCTGGAAGCAGAACTGGCGTGAAAGTCTGCTGCCCGGTGCCGGGGCGGGGTTTTGCCTTGGGCTGTGGGCCTTTTTGCTGTACGCCCTGCCTGATCTGGAAAACGTGCCTATCTCGGTATGGATCTGCATGGTGCTTGGCATCTTCTTTTTGCTGGTGTTCTGCCTGTATCTGTTTGCGCAGGTGGTTCTGGTCAGCGTGTCCCAGGCGGAGCGGCTGAAAAACGCCGCGCTGTTCATGATCGGATTTTTGCCGCGCACCCTGGCAGCCGGGGCAGTGCTCTGCATCTATTGGGGCGTGATGCTTGCCTGGATGCCCTACACCATCCCGGTGGTGTTGATTCTGGGTTTCTGGCTGCCCTGCACCCTCGCTTTGCAGATCATCTATCCGGCACTGGATAAAGCGTTCCACCTGGAAAAGACCATCACCGCCCGGCGCGAGGATGAGATCAACGACCTGATGGAACAGAACGGGCACACTTCCGTTTGATACCAACCAGATAAGGCGGCAAACCTATGGAAAGTAAGAACACTTTTATCCTGCATGAAACCGAAGCGTTTATGCGGGGCGAGCTGGATAACGTTACCGTTGCCCACGGGCGCATTGTGTTGGACCTTCTCTCCGGCGGGCATGTGCCCTATGGGTGCTACACCAGCCCCGCCGTACCGCTGCCCACCTTTGACGCCCTGCGCGTGAGCTGGAACGCCGGCACCCCGCCGGGAACTGCCGTGGAAGCCCAGGCCCGCGTGATGGTGGACGGCAACTGGACCAGCTGGTCCAGCTTTGGCCGCTGGAGCCCCTATCTGGAGCGCGAAGGCGCAGCCCCCGTGACCAAAGGCGCTGTAAACCTGCTGCCGGACAGCCTTGTGCTGGACAGCAAAACCGCCACCCAGGCCCAGCTGCGCATCTACCTGTATACCAAAGACGAACACACCACCCCTTCCGTCAGCCTGGTGGGGGTCAGCGTGCGAGCGGTAGATGTGATCCCCGCGGGCGGGCGGCCCATCAACGCACGCCTGCACCTGATGCCCTATGCCGTTGCGCGGCGCGCCCCGGCGCTGCAGCCCGTTATGGACCTTGCCATCTGCCTGGCCAGCCTGACCAACCGCTGGGGCGCAGATATCCTGCCCGAAGAATTTGCCCTTGCCATGCGAGACTGCCGCAGTACTGACGCTGAGCGTAATTTAAGCTTTGCCGCCGCCGCCGCCGGGTGCTGGGGGTTCCCCTGCTGGGCCTGCTGGGGCAACCTTGCCTTGCTGCGCAGTGAGGTACGCGCTGGGTACGGCGTGATCGTGGGGCTGGAATCCACCCCCGCACAGCAGGCCGCTGGAATGCCGCCGCTGCGCTATGCGGCACTAAGGGGCTTTCGCCAGGGGGCACAGCCTGCCGCCCTGTTGGTGGATCCCTATGCCGCAGCGGAAGATTTTGACACCGAAACCGAGCTTTTGCTGGATGACTTTTTGGTTGCCTGGAACAACACCGCCCTGTGCATGCGCAAGCGTGACCCGGACGGTGCCCTGCCCGGCTGCCCAGCCCGCACCTCCGCCTGGCTGCGCCGGGTGCCCAAGGTTGCACCGGATCTGTTTGCCATGTACATCGGCAGCGCCCAGCACGTTCTGCCGGATGATTTCTGCGCTGCACTGCCTGCCCCAGCTGCACCCGCCGCGCCGGAAGAAGCTCCGGCAGAAGATGCCGCCCCCACCGATGCACCGGATGCTTCAGATTCCCCGGCCGAAATCCCCGTTCCGCAGGAGACTGCCTCCCAGGCAGCACCGGTACATGGCGGCATTCTGGCGTGGTCCACATTGGATGAGCATCCCCATGCCACCACTGCGCACCGCCAGTTCCACTATGTCACCCCGGAACAGGGCTGCATCCGGCTGGCCGTTCCTCCTCCACCGGGTACCCGCGCAGAACCGCGCAAGTACACCGTTTACGCCATCGAACCTTCCGGCTCTATGCTGGTGGGCGATGTGATGATTTAAGGCATTTCCCTGCTTTTTCCAATATTTGGTCAGCGGCCGCACAACTATCTGTCACAATATACCGTAAAAAGGAATGAGCCTCCCCCATGAAAATACCCACATTTGCCCCAAATGCGGCAGCAAAGACATTTTTGTGATCGACGGCCATGCCGATGCTTACGATGCTGGCAGCAACGTCCCGTATGACCCAACAATTTTCATCTACATTCCGGCAGACCGCTATATTTGCGGTGCCTGCGGCTGCAGCTAAGAATAGCTCCGCCAGGAAGATCTTGAAAAGGCCCGCCATTCCAAGCGGGTGCATGAATAAAATATTTTTTCACATTTCTCACCTTTCCCTCAGAACATTTGCCAACAATCAAAAAGTGCCCATCCCACAACGGCATGTCATCCGCCGCATGTGGGGTGGGCACTTTTTTGTTTTGTGATTTTATCGGAGCGCGGTATTTCCATCGTTCGGGCATAAAAATTTTCCTGCCGCCGTTGCCCGCGGCTGGGGAATCATTATCTTATGAACAGATTATCCAGGTCTAGCCCATTGCCCTGGGCGCATATCAGGCAGGGTAAGCAAGATTGCTTGCGGAGGCTCTTGATAGCAACCTGCTTATTGGGTCGTCATCATAGGTATGTACCCAAAAGCGCGTACTGTTTGTATCCTCAAGTATCCTATTGACGGCCCCATCCACTTTCTTCGCTTTTGTTTTTCCCGGCATGATTTTTTCCGCCGAAATCGAATGGTAATTGTACGTTCCGCGCACATTGCATTGAACAGTGCATGACTCTTGAAATAGATTTAGTTCCCAGATGAATTTCTGTCCATCGATGGAGAAGATTCTCGGCACAAATCTGTCCAGAAATTCCCGGCTGACTTCATCGTTTGGGAACGACTCTTGCCAGCTGAGTGCTTCCTCTACCTTTTCACTATTGGCAGCTCCGTTTTCTTGTTCCTGCTGGTATTCTTCTAAAATATCCTGCCGGTGATCCTGCCAAACGTTTTTGTAGATTTCTCGCGCCATCAATTCGAGCTTCCATGCTTGCACATTGGGGGCGCTGCATTTGGGGGCTACATTCCTCAGCGACCGCTGATAACAGATATATCGAACAATGCCTTTCTCTGCGCGGAACGCCCGCATTCTGGCTCCGCAGCCACAAAACATGCGGCAAGCCCATTTGTCGGCGTGTTCGCTCTTTCCATACAAGTAAGCCTGCGTTATATTGCCGTCTTTGTACGACTGCCATGCATGTCTGCGGCGCTGACATTTATCCCATAGTTCCTCTGAAATGATTGGCTCAAAACTGCCTTTCACCAGAATGTAATCCTGTTCGCTGTTCTTGATGCTTTTATGGCTGAGGAAATCATCAATATGCGATTTGTTGTATGTCAAATACCCTTTATAAATCGTATTCTTGGTGATTGAGAGAACCTGACGCGCGCTCCATTGTGGCATTCCAGATTTATTCGGTGCGCCTTCTTGCGTTAGTGTCTGGGCTATCTCGGTGCCATTTATGCCATCAGCATACCAAGCAAAAATTTTTCTGACAGTCTCTGCCTGACTTTCCTGCACCACAAGCGTATGAGCCTTTTTATCACGCTTATATCCAAACGGTGTCGGTCCCGCAACATAGGTGCCTTTTTTCTGTGACGTCTGAATGCCCGCCTTGGTGCGTTCACTCATTTTACGGCTTTCATCTTGCGCAAGGCTTGCCATAATGGTCAGGCGAACTTCTCCATCGCCACGCATCGTCCAGATGTCATCATTGACGAAGTACACTTCAACGCCGTACTGTTTCAGCTCACGGGTCGTAACCAAAGTATCCACCGTGTTTCGGGCAAAACGGGAAACCTCGCGGGTCACGATTAGGTCAAACTTCTTTTTCCGGGCATCTCGCAGCATCTTCATAAAAGAAGGTCGGGTTTTCATGCCAGTACCTGAGATTCCTTCATCGGCGTATTGCCCAACCACCGTCCAATTCGGATGATGTTCTGCAAGCTCCAGATACCAGTTCATTTGATTTTTCAGTGCTGATATTTGCGCCTCAAGTTCCGTGGACACGCGCCCATAGAACACGACTCTGCGCGGGCAGTTTTGCTGGTCTGCTTTATCATATTGCATCGGTTTTCCCTCCTTCCCCATCAGTATAATACTGCATTCAGTATTTTCAAAATGTACAAGTCAATGACTCAATCATGGTATAGAAAAGCCGTGGAAGAAGGTTCCTTCCACGGCATGATCTTTATACTACTTTTTCAATAAGGCACTGATGTTTCTTCGTTTTCTTGTCATAGTTGATAGCTACCAAGAGAAGATTTCCTGTATAGCCACGCAGCGAATCCGGATATTTCTTTTCCTTAATCTGCTGCATCGCAGTCTCCGCCGTTTGGTTCCACTTCAACTCCACAACAAGCGCCGGATAGTCATTTCGGTACTCCGGTTTTGGTACGAAAACGAAGTCTGCGAAGCCCCTGCCTGTGGGCAGCTCTCGAACCGGCTTAAAGTAATATTGCATAGCGCTCAGGTATGCAATCGCCAAGACGCTGCTCAAGGAGTTTTCATTGTTGTACTGGATGGCAGAAACATAGTCATCATGGATTTTCTCAACCTGAGTGGCTACTGCATCTCCATCCATATCCAATGTCGCATCCAGCAACTTCTCAGACTCCTGCTGGAACAGCAACATCTCATTCCAATGCTTGCTTTCCACCGCAAGTGTCAATTCCTGCCGGATTTCCTCATTCGGAACGAACGCTGTTTTTCGGTTCTGGTCATATCCCAAGTAGCCAAGATGGATCATATATGTCAAAACATCATCTTTGCTTTGGATATTAACGGTATCGTTCTTGAAGGTAGCAGTGTTTACTTTAACTTCCCCACCGGAAAGCATTTCAATGATTGCCGTTTTCAGCCCATCATAGTTCATGTTGATAAGGGGAACGATTGCTTCATAGGAAGCCGTTTCCGACCAGTAGCTCTTAAACTCTCCCTTCAGCATAACGCTGACAACAGCTCTGGGATTATAAACTTGGTAATCCCGCAGCAAGTAACCATCGTACCACTTTTTTACCTTGTCAAAGTCTTTGTGGTACTCCTCGCAAAGATTCTTAACTTCTTCTTCCGTAAAGCCAATGAAAGGTGCTAACGTGCCGGCACTGACCATGGTAAACTCATCGAAGTTATTCAAGGCCGACTGCGTTTTTTCCTTTTTGATTGGCAGAATGCCGGTGAGGTATGCAAGCTGAATGTATTTTGTCGGCTCTGTACCTTTGAATAATCCTCTCAGGAAATAGATATATTCTTCTTGAACAGCCTTATTGGTCGCTTCATCTCGGATCAGAATATCCCATTCATCAATAATCACAATAAATTTCTGACCGGTCGAGTTTCTGATGCGCGACAAAGCGTCCGCCAATGTCAACACTTCGTTAGGAAGAACTTCAGGGTAGTACTCTTTTAGTTCCTCAAAAACTGATTGCGTAATGTAGGATATAATACTTTTGATGTCTGCACAGCTGGACAAAAACCATTGTACATCTATATGGATCACATCATACTTGTTGAGATGCTTTTTGAAGTCGCTACTCTTGCCGATTGTAAGCCCATCGAACATCTTTTCTGAATCGCAGCCTTTGCTGTAATAGGCTGCCAGCATATTAGCCGTATAGGACTTACCAAATCTCCGGGGGCGGCTATTGCAGATATATGCTTCTGGTGTATCAAGAACGCTGTTGGTATATTCCAGCAGACCCGTTTTATCCATATAAATTTTTGAATTCAGTGCAACTTGAAACGCACTATTATCCGGATTCACGAATCTTCCCATTTCGCCAAAGCCTCCTTCAGAAGTCATTTATTTCTAAACATTCAAATGACATTAGTATAGTCATATAGTACCATTTATCGATACAAATAGCAAGTTGGAAATTTCCCTATAATAGTACAAAAGGTACAAAAGCGCCGCAGCAGGGATCTCTTTCATAGCATGATCTATCATCGCAGACACCTCATCTGCTATGACGATGATTAAATTTTGCCACATGGAATCCTGCTTTCTGCATATAATCTTCAAAAATATATGCAGATAAAACTCGAAAGGCGCAATAAGCCACAAATTTCGATAATTTTCCTTCGATGAACCTGTCAGATGTCATCTGTTTGAACCATTCGGAATTCCCGAATAGTTGCCATCACGGTCTATTCCTCATCTAAATTATAATATTACCATTTACTGATTCAAATAGCAAATCTAGTGTCATTCCATAACGACACAATAATGCCGTGGAAGTATTTCCTCCACGGCACGATCTGTCGTTATAGCTGTGCGTTTCTCTCCCTCTGCAAATTCCAGACAGGCAACCCTTCCCGGCGCTTTGCCTCGCATCGCTTTGCAGCCATGCGATATGTTTTCTCGCATCTTGGCACGCTCGTGGAATCCAGTCATGGCGCTGCTTCCCCAATGCGGTACAGCAGAGGACGCTATTCACTTTCTCGGAGGTTTGGAACCTCCTAATACATAAGAGAACAGCGAATCGGATTTTTTCCACAACTTTTTCAATTTTCTTTTTTTACCAGAAATATATCCACACGCATATCTTTCCACAAACCGGGGTGGATCTTAATCCCACGCGCTTTCTGATACTCATAGGCTGTTACAAAGTCAACCGCAAAACTCAAAAGTGGTATCTTTTCATCCAGCACGTTCACCTGATTTTCTTGACAGCTTTCCAGCCATTCCACCAACTTACGCTTTCTTTTGGTTCGGCTCATGTTCAAAAAGAAATCCTGTGGACGACATATTGTCGCGCAATCGGGTCCAGCACTTTCTTTATCCTGCTTGCCGGTTTGCTCTTGCTCAATATCATAGGGAACGCCACTTTTATAGGTAACCATCGCTATCGGCTGCCTTTCCGATTGGATAGGCATGATCTGCTGCACATTCACCAACTGCAACATCCAAATGTAGCGGTTATTGCTTTTTACAATCCGGTTGGCATACCTGTCCAGAAAGCCCGGCTCTATTTTACCATCCGGAAAAGAGGCATCATCGCTGAGTGCAGCCTCGATGCTGTGCATATCTAACCTTGCTTTAGGACGCTGTTCCTGTATGGAACTTTGCAGTAAGCCTTCGACATTTATAATCTCATTGTTTATTTCCGTACTTCTGCTTAAGAAATCATCCATAGTTATGCTTCGGCTTGCCCGCTGGCTGACAAGATCGTCCAATTCCTCATTCAGCGCAGAGAGCTTGTTCTCCAGCTGGTTTCCATCATTCGGTGTGCCGGTAGTGTTCAGATTTGCATCCAACATCCGCAAAAGACCCAGTATATCCTCGGCATTTTCTTTCCAAACTGTACGGAACACTTCCCTTGCCATCAATTCCAGCTTCCATTCTGATGCGTATGGTGCCGGACAAGGAATGCCGTTCAGTGCTCTGGCGGCATCTTTCTTTTTGAACATTTTCGACCGTGCACAGATAAGCCGCATATTTTTCCCACCGTTGGCCGTTTTATCGTAGCCTTCGATTTGGAATCGCATCCCACAATCACAAAACAGAATTTTTGTCCATTTATTCTGCGGGAAGGACACGCCAAACTTATGGGCACGGCCATCTTTTCCTTTTACAAAAGCAGCACGCTTGCTGCGGATCTGATTGCAGGTTTCCCATAGCTCCTCTGAGACGATTGGCTCAAAGTCTCCCTTTACAAGAACAAAATCCTCCTCGCTGTGATTGATGCGGTTATGGCTGAGGAAGTCATCAATATGGGATTTATTATAGGTCATATAGCCCTTGTAAGTGGGCTTGCGGAGTACCCGTGATACCTTGCTCGCCGTCCAACTCAGGCCACCACCGCCATCCTTTCGGTTTTCTTCTATAAGCATTTTGGCAACAGTCGTTTCTCCGTGCCCCTCGGCGTACAGATTAAAGATTCTTCGCACCGTTGCCGCCTGCTCCTCATTGATTACATAAGTTCCATCCACACGGTCATAACCAATAATATTACCGCTACCATAGAGTACACCTTTCTCACGGCTCATCTTCTGTCCGGCTTTTACGCGCTCACTGGTCTTGCGGCTTTCATCTTGGGCAATGCTCGCCATAATGGTCAAGCGAACTTCTCCATCACCGTCCATTGTCCAGATGCCATCATTTACAAAATAGACTTCCACGCCGTATTGCTTCAGTTCTCGCGTAGCATTCAACGCATCCACCGTGTTGCGCGCAAACCTCGACAATTCACGGGTGACAATCAAGTCAAAGCGGTGTTCCTTTGCGTGCTCTATCATCCGCATAAATGATGGACGTTTCTTCATTTGGGTACCGGTTATGCCTTCGTCTATGTACTGCGCTACAACGGTCCAGTTGGGATTGCGTAATGCAAGGTCTGTATACCATTCCATCTGATTTCCCAGCGCAGATAGCTGTTCCTCATGTTCTGTTGAAACGCGGCCATAAAACACCACCCTGCGCGGTCGATTCTTATAATTTCCAATATAGTCTGTCATTTCGAACGCCTCCTTGTTCTTTCATTGTACAAGGGGCAAATTCATAAGGGAAATGTACAAAAACACTGGTACACTTGCCATCCTTGTATGAGCGTTGCTGCTCTATACTATAAGAGTACGTTCTCTTGATTTTTTTCCACAATCACTATTTTTAGTTCATTGCACTTGACATACATCAAGTAGCCATGCCACGCGGATAGCATTTTTCAGAACATATCAACAAAAATAACCCTGCACGATTCTGTGCAGGATCAAAATATATATTCGTTTTATTTTCGTACATAACTGGTTGATGGGCCGGCTCCAACTTTTTCAAATAACTATTTCGAAAAATCAGCCGGGCTATCAAACTGGAATTTGTTATTCTCCTATGGAGGCACCGCTATCGTCTTTAAGGCCACAAATCGCAACTATACCATTATTTTTATAACTTACAACGAGAGTAGTGTCATTCCCAAGTTTCCAACATGCAGTGCTGTTTTCACTGGTATCAGGCTTCCCCCATACCTCTCTAAACTGGTCAATATGGTAACCTGGCAAAAGGCTATTAACATCGCCTTCACTCATTTCTGCGCAACGCCAGCGAGGGACACGGCATCATCAAGATGGGCAACAGTGTATTACCATTCACCAATCTGGAGCCCAAGGATAGTGATGTCTATCAGCTCATCTCAACGAAACCGGGAGAAAGGAAGAAGCAAGAATGATTTTGCATAAAGAAAAGGCGGGTCGAAGCCCGCCTTATAATTAGTGGCAGTCTAGTGCTGCCAGATATTGTTTTCCAAATCACGCAGACGCGCTTTGTAGTCGTTAATAAGCGCCTGCGTGTTTTCTGTATCCGGAAAGCTGACAATATAGCCGTCCTCGGATTCATGAAAGCCGACAAGGCCCGCAAGCCCTGCCATCTCCGCAACCTTGACCAAGGTGTGGTAATCATACTCACTGTTGTTTATGTGTAAAATCATGGGGTACTCCTAACTGCTGCTGTTTGTTGCGGATTTGTTCGACAAACTGGAATTGAGATTTCATATATTCAAAGGGATTTAATAACTGTTATATTTTATTATCAAATATCTCTCAAGCCCTTGAAAACACTAAGTTTGTCGCAGGTGAGCTTTCCCTTATTGTTTCCCTTGTATTATATTGTCCCATGAGTGTTTACGAACTCTGATAAGGGAAAAAACAAGGGAAAGAAAATCTTATAAAACAGTATAACACAAAATAAAAGTGACATGGTGAACTGATTGAAATGCTTCTGATTTTTGCAACAAATGATTGATTGAACGATAAGGAGATTTGATACGATGAGAACGATATTTGCAGAATACAATCCACAACGCAACAGCATTGATGTTTATACTTCTGCTGGCTATATGCTCCGCATTGACTGCTGGGAAGCGGAGAAGAATTTAACAACTACTCCCGGATCTGACTGTGCATTAAACGCACTTGCCATTGATGAACCACTTGAGTATGCAAGATTGTATCTTGATGGAACGATGCAAATGTGGATAGATGCGGAAGATTCCTTTTAGGTATACGCAAGAAACGGCGGCTCTGATTTTTCAAAACCGCCGTTAGGATAATAACTTAAAATAGGCGCGCAAAATCACCTGCCCCAGCCAGCGTTTTTTTCTTTCCCCGTAGTCGGGGCAGGTTCATGCGCTATGCAATTATTCTTCTTTAGCTTCTATCAAGCCGATATTTTTTGCTCTGCGTTCCACATAGCAGCATATTTTCCGCCTTTCGCAAGCAATTCCTCATGGGTTCCAGATTCAGCAATCCTGCCATCACCCATTACAAGGATTTGATCTGCATTTTTGACGATGGAAAGGGTATGAGCAATCATTACCACAGTCTTTTTCTCTTTTAATAGATTAGCGATGGCCTGCTTTACGGCAAGCTCATTTTCAATGTCAAGAGATGCTGTTGCTTCATCCAAGAGCAGGATGGGGCTATTTTTCAGTATAGCGCGGGCTATTGAAATTCGCTGACGCTCACCGCCAGAGAGAAGATTTCCATTCTCGCCAGTCGGCGTATCGTATCCCTTTTCCATCTTACGGATGAAGCTGTCACAGTTAGCCTCCCGGCAGGCAGCCTCGATTTCCGTGTCCGTAGCATTAGGGCGAGCGTGTCGGATATTATCCCGGATGGTATCGTCAAAAAGAAATATGTCCTGGTCTACCATAGAAACTTGCTCCAGTACACGCTCTGCGGCAACATGGTTAATGGGTTTACCGCCAATAGAAATCGTCCCGCCCGTTGCTTCATAATATTTTGCGATCAGGTTCAAAATGGTAGATTTGCCGGAGCCAGAGTCTCCGATAATGGCCGTGAGCTTTTGATCTGGCACCGTAAAGGTGGCGTGTTTTAGTACCGGTTCACCGGGAACATATGCAAAATCTACATTGTCAAATGTGATTTCATGGGTAGCTGTGTGAAGCGGCTCCATGCTGCCAGTTTCCTCCGGCTCATTCATTACACTCAAGATTTTGTTTTTCGAGATCATCAGGTTCTTATAACTGGTGAGGTCTACAAAAATCGAGTTAGCCAGCTTTGCACAGAACAGGGGCAGCATACAAATCAAAAGGTAGTCCACCGTGTTCAGTGTCCCTGCGACCCAGGGTGCATAGGCCAGCAAGATAACCAGCGGGCAGGACAGCCAACTCAAAATACCAAAGACCGCACCAATAGGAAGCACTTTTGATTCGTACACAAAGCTGATCCGACAGAACTCCCGCATAGCGTTGATAACGGTTTTATTCTTCAAACCACCTACGCCATAGGCCCGGAAAGTTTGAATACCAGACACATACTCCACAATGCTGCTGACATTCTCTGCACAAATATCATTCTTTTCTTTACCATACTTCCGAACCATACGGAAGGAAAGCCACAGTCCAGGGATCAAAAGCAAGTCGGCAATCAGCAGGATAATTCCGGCAGGCACATAAATGGTCATCACAAAAATAATCAGCATGAGCGAAAGTGCAAAACTCTTTGCCATATCACCGATCTTATGGGTCAGGATTTTTTCATAGTTGTTTACATCGCTTGTGATGGTATTGATATAATCGCCGGTCTGTCCCTGGGTAAACCGGGAAAGCGGGATACGCTTCAAATGGTCGCCCATAAAGAGGCGGGTATTCTTGCTGACCTCTGCACCGCCGATCTGCGCTTTGGTATAGCCATAGCTGTAAATCAGGATACGAAGAAGAAAAACCACCGCGATCACACAGGTCAGAACCAGGACACGGTTCATGTCAAATTGTCCCGACCACAAAAACTGCATGACAGAGTAAAGCAGCATAAACAGGCTGCCGGAGAGAAGCCCTTCCAGAACAGTCCCGCCAACGCCAATATAAAAATTACGGTTCTTTTTCAATACATCATGCTCACTCATGCTGCTCGCCTCCCTCCAACTGATAAGTAATATTCCGGGCTGTTTCGTAGTCCTCCCACGCCTTCCGATAGTAAGCATTGTTCTTTCGGACTTCCTCATGGGTTCCGACACAGGTAATTGTGTGATTTTCAACCACTGCTACACGCTCGCACATCTTCAACGCGCTCAAACGATGGGCTACCACAATGACAGTCTTTCCCTTACAGAGATTTTGAATGGCTTTGTCAATCTCCATCTGATTTTCCGGGTCAGAGGCGCTTGTGGCCTCGTCTAAGATCAAAATGGGGGCATTCTTCAGGATAGCGCGGGCAATGGCAATCCGCTGTTTTTCACCGCCGGAGAAGCGAGAGCCGAAGCTGCCCACCTTCGTGTCATATCCATCCGGCAAAGACATGATGAAATCATCAATCTGCGCCTCTTTTGCGGCGGTCCGTACTTTTTCCAGAGTGGCGTTACTGCCCATGCGGATATTTTCTAAAACGCTGTCACGGGTCAGGAAGGTCTTTTGGAACACAATGGCGACATTTTTTAGGATAGTATCATAATTGAGTTCCTTTACATTTTTCCCGCCAATCAGCACTTCGCCCTCCTGCACATCATAGAACCGGGAGATCAGCTCAATCACGGTACTTTTACCGGCACCAGACTGTCCCACAAGGGCCATGCGTTCACCATCTTTAATTTTGAGATTAACGCCTTGCAGTACATCGGTCTTGCCATCATAGGAAAACCGAACATTCCGAAGTTCAATATCGTGATTTTGGGGAAAGTCCGCTCCACCCTCATAAATTGGAATATCCAGTATCTCTTTGGTCTTAGTAACAGCGTTCAGCACATTGGCAAAATTAGTCCCCAGTTCCTGTAGGGGGCGTATTTCCGTCAGATACATGGAACCTACATAGACGAACAGCAAAAATGCGCTGGCAGCCAGTGAGCCTTTCAGGAAAAACATTCCGCCGATTGGAACCATCATCAACATCCCACATTCGATGATAACAACAAAGGCCGCATAAGGTGGCCCCATGCGCCGGGAAGTTTCATTCCACATGGCGTTTTCTTCCTGGATAGCGTCTGAAAACTTTTGAAACGATTTGCTCCCCATGTTATAGGCTTTAATCAATTTCATGCCGCTGATGTACTCAATCATAACCGAGTTCAGTGTGGTAATGGAGTGATTGGCCCGTTCCATCAGGTCATCCGTATTGCGGAACATCATCCCCATTACAACAACAGCAAGGATCAGCGGAACCAGGGAAATCAATGCCAGAGGAATATTGACGGTCATCAGATAAATAAAGATGACTACCGGCCCCACCAGATAGCACACAAGGTCAGGAAGGTTATGGGCCAGAAACAGCTCCAACTTTTCAATATCTTCATTCAGAACCGTTTTTATGTCCCCGGTGCGCCGTTCATTCAAGGCCCCTAAAGGCGCTCTGGCCATGTGTTCTGCAACCATGCAGCGCACTTTGAAAAGAGCGCCATAGGCCCCTTTGTGGGCTGCTACGCCGGAACAGCCAAACAGGGCAAACCGCAAAGTTACCGCCACTGCAATCATTACCACGGTATGTACAACAAGTTCCTGCGTGCAGGTATGATTGAAGGTGGCGTCCATCAGCCGGTAAATTCCAATGTAAGGGACGATAATGCAAAGACCGCTGACCGCCGATAGAAAAATTGCCAGGAACAGCCAGATTTTTTGCTCACCGGCCCAGTGGAGCAGCAAAGCTACTCTGTTTTCTTTTTTCTGTTTCATAGATCACCTCTCCTTTCCATCTGAAACAGAGAACAGCTCTCTCAATTTCGGGAGGGCATCTATTGTAACTGGTACATCATCGGGCATTTCGCCCTCGTCAAAATGCAGGACACGGGAGCAGGTACGGCAGACAAATTCAAAATCGTGGGTGACAATGAAAATAACCTTTCCCATATTGGACAACCGGCGGATCATTCCCGCCACCTGCGTCATACTGTCAAAATCAAGGCCGCTGGTCGGTTCATCGAATACCAGCAGATCTTTCCCACAAATCATGCTAACAGCTACAGCTACTCGTTGCTTTTGACCGCCAGAAAGCGTGTTTGGATGGCGCTCCCGATATTGGGTAAGGTCTAATTCCTCCAAAGTTGCATTTACCAGTGTTTGATCTGGATTGCGTATACCAAAGGAGCACTCTGCCTCCACGCTGTCAGCGAAAAGTTCATAATTCACATCCTGCATAACCATGTAAGAGCGTTTCAGCCTTTCCTTACGCTCAATCGGCTCGCTTTCCCACAAAAATTGTCCATCGCAGTCTTTGTGAAGCCCACAGAGAGCGCGGGAAAATGTAGTCTTTCCAGCTCCGTTGTGGCCGACAACACCAATCACTTCGCCCTTTCCGGCGGATAGCTCAATGTCATGCAAAATTGTTTGCTTCTTGTAACGGAGCGTCACATTCCGCAGCTCCAATACAGGGGTAGGCGCAGGCAAGTGGGCTTTTTGCGGGAATACCGCCTGTAGATCAACAGCTCGCAGCCCCATGTGTTCACGATCAGGTTCAGATAGCTGCCAAAATTCTTCCGGGGTGTATATTCCTTTGATTTCTCCTTTTTCCAGATAAACAATTCGGTCAGCCAACTCCATCAGGTAGTACAGACGATGTTCCGCTATCAAAACTGTTTTGCCCTGTTTTTTTATCAGCCGCAAATGTTCCTTTAGTTCCTGGATCGAAGTCATATCCAGATTAGAGGATGGTTCATCCAATAGATAAATCTGTGGGTTCATGGCATAAACAGAAGCAAAGGCGATTTTCTGCTTTTCTCCGCCGGACAACTCAAAAATATTTCTGTTTCGCAGCTTTTGAATATGCAAATCTTCAGTTGTCTGCTCTACTCGCTCAGCTAATTTCTCAGGAGGGCGAGCTTCATTTTCAATTCCAAAGGCAATCTCACTGTCTGTATACTCCCGACAAAATATGGCCGCGATCTCCCGACGCCAACACCTTGTTTAATGAACAAAGAAAAAGCCCGCCACGTTCGTAATGTAGCGGACCGTTATTATATTAAGGAAACCAGGAAAACAACTATTTTTATTCTTGCAGTACAGACAAAGGTTTGTCAGGACGAAGTGGCTGATAGTCAGAGGATGGAAAGCCCCCCTGTGTAAAATCCAAACCCTTGTATATAGTGCATTCAACCACTGCTCCATCGGTTTCCACCTTGCCATACAATACTCTACCTCTTAAGTTTACGTCAGCGGCATTTCTATAATATCGAATATTTATGTTTAAAAATACGACAATATAGAAGTTTCATAAAGTAGACTCTATATGGGGGAGTATACTATGGAATACTATCTTGGCGAAAAGATTAAAAAACTTCGACGTGAAAAGAATTGGTCTCAAAAAGATCTCGCAAGTAAAATTAATAAATCTGTTTCTACAATTAGCGGATACGAAAGTGATGCACATCCAGTTCCTTTTGACGTTCTTGTAACAATAGCACAACTGGTGGGTGTTTCTTTAGATGAACTTGTAGGGCTTGGGACATCAGAATCTTTGTCACTAGATGGTTTAACAGAACCTCAAATTCAGCTAATGAGGAAGTTGCGAAAAGAGTTTTTAAATCCAACTAGCCGAGGAAATGATTTTGGTTATAATAAAATGAGTATTTTACACGATTTGCTTAAATTATTTTACGATTAACGATTAATTATATTAGTCTTAGTCATGACCTCCGCCTAAGTTGGGGGCTTGTGTAAGCCCTAGAAGATCAGTTACCGGCAATCCTCCCTAGAGACACTGAATCTGTCACTTGCTTCATACCGTGTAAACGAACGCTGTTTATTTAAGAGCAACCACTTTACAATATTCCTTCACTCTTTTTTTGCTCGAGGTTTAGGGCCAAAGCTTTTTACTTTTCCATTGGAACCGTGGGTTTTCATATCACTAACATACAATAACAACCAACCGCTTCATGTTATCTATTGGTACATGAAGCGGTTAGTTGTTGAGTACAATCAAAGGTTCCGTCTATTGAATATTAATTATTCATACTCTTCTAAGCCTTAATTAAATACTGCTTATTTAAACCATATTAAACCATATCAAAAGTAATGTGTATGTGCATTCCGTCTTCATTCCACCTTGCAAACTGCGACACATACCTTTACTTTTGCTTTGAAAATAACAATCATACCAGAATAAGAGACAATTAAATCAGCGACACGCAGCGCCGCAATAGGAGTGACATTCTGAACAAGACGCCACGGTCGGGCAATTTCCTACCGCTGTATAATCAATTGTGCAATTTCCTGAACAACCGCAATAGCTCATCTGTGTAATAGTGGTGCAAATATCAGATTGAGTAAGAACGCTCATAGGATCACCATCGATAGAGTCACTTGCCGAACGCCTAATGTCCAGATCGAAATCGGTATATTGCGACATATTGAAACCTTCCTTTCTTTTTTCAATAGACGGGATCCTCTTTTCACAAAATGAAAGTTCAATACACCACGCTTTACTAAGATATGTGGCGTTCCTACCATTAAAATTATACTCTGCTTCTTTGATACATTGTATTTCTATTCAAAAGAAAAATAACAGTATTTCTTTTTAGGTTTGCAAAGGTGTCAGCTCCTTTACATTCCCCCCTGAAAAATATAGTATCCTCTGGTTGTCAAGGTTCATACCTTCTTTATGATGAATAGAAGATATAATTATTTTGTCACTTCGCTGTTGCTGAATTTTATTCCAAATAGAGAGCGCACTTTTTTCATCTAAGGCGGCATTAAATTCATCAAGCAAAACAACAGTCGAGTTACGCGCCATCGTCCTGCAGAGCGCAATCTTCAACCACTGACCACCTGAAATTTGCGTACCACCTTTAAACCAATATCCAAGCTGCTTATCGGGGTCATCATAAAAATAACCTGGAAGGCCGTATTCTTTAAGCATAGCTTTAATATCAGTTATCTCCGACTCTTTATTCCCCATCCCAATCTGTAAGTTTTCAGCAATGCTCATTTCATATTTAACAAAGTCTTGTAACAATATACCAATGCAGCTTCTGTAACTCTGAATGTCTATATCTCGTATATCGATACCGTCCACTAAGATTGTGCCTTTATAATCACTATAGTAGCCTGCCAATATTTTTAAAAATGTACTTTTTCCTGATCCGTTAGCTCCTTCAAGAATAATTGAATCTCCTTTTTGCAATTTTACATTAACATCAATAAGAACAGGCGATTGTCTGTTAGGATAAGAAAAGGTAACATTTTTAAATTCAATATTTTGGATGGAAGACAGTTTTTTTGATCCAGAGAACGGAATTGATTTGGATTGGTAATCAAGTAATTCAAATAATTGATTTAAGTAGTAGCTTTGCTTTTTTATGGAGGTTATCTGCGAAAAAATAGATTGCGTAGAATTTCTAATATTGATAACACTTTTGATATATGCCAATGCTGTCCCCATTTGATATCGTCCTTGGCATATACCAAGTATTGCATCAAAAAACACTCCCCCGATATATAATTGTCCCAATAAGCTTAAGACAAAATCGGTTACTGTAAAACTTTGCTGAATCTTTTTATCTGTTTTTAAAAATCCAAAGAAAATAGCTCGATATTTTCCTGCCAGATAATTGAAAGCGTTATAGATTTTTATCTCTTTAAAGGCAATATCATTGGTTAATAAGTACTGTAGGTACCACATCTTTCTCGCATCGTTTGTCCTTGCTCGTATAATATCATACTGTACTTTGCTAAGTCTAAACATCGCAATTGAATGAATAGCTGCCAGAAAGACAATTGGAAAAATGACACTTACTGAAATACTCCGTACCAAAACCAATAAGTTGCTTATAAGAAAAACAAACGATTGTAGGACCCCAATGTATGCCATATATGCTGGGACAATTTTACCATTCAATTGCTCTTTCGCCCTATTGATCAGGTCGTTTGTTTCCGATATTTCGAAATCGATAAGTTCAAGATTGCTGACTTTTCTTAAAAGCCACATACAGAATTTAAAGTCTACTTTTTTATTAATGATAAAACTAAGATAGTTTTGAAACGTCGAGGTTGACAGGATAATAATCTCTATACCAATGTACAGTGCACATAATAAAACGATTTGGTAAACGGATACTGTACTAAGTTGCACATTATTCATTATCCATTCCATAATAAGTAAAGACAAACTAGGCAAAACGCCTTGAAGAAAGGCTAAAAGTATAGCAAGCACCACACATACTGGCGAAATTTTTAGCAATTCTCTACTCAATCTAAAAAATAATTGTAAAGAAGATGCATTAGAACGATCCGTTTCATGTAACGTTGTCATAATCTTCACCACTTGACCAATTTATTCCGTTGTTCTCTTTGGATAATACCGTAATTGCTGTAATATAGCGCTTTCTATTTGCTGTATTCCGTATTTCACGCCAAAAGTATCAACTAGTTTCAGATCAGAATAAATATAATCGCGAAGTTCATGCTGATTTCGTGTTGCTATTTTTTAAGATATTGTAATACTATATTGCCGTCATTTACCTTTTGAATTCACATAAGCATTTTTATTTATATTGTCAGATAGTTGTAAGACACCCCGATGTTAAAAAGTACAATACGCTTAATTTAGTATATACCATATTTTTTTTCAATTTTCTTGATTTTAGTATCAAATAGTAGATTTTCTGTTCCAAAATAAGTATGAGATAATTCAGATAAAAATGGGTGCGGGCGTTTTTACTGACTCACTATACATTTTTTTCTCTACCATCCGTAAAAACTATTACTTCGCAATAATTTTCGCTTCGACAAACCATCTGCCTTTTTCCAGCCATAGGTTGGTTTCCTGACCGTTGACAAGGCAAAGGTAGCGATCTCCCACACCCCCGACCTCAGCGGCACGGCGGCTGACATCCTTGATTTTGTCAATGGTATAGACCTGATCCGGGCCGAACACAATGGCCAAAGGCCGCAGATGGCCGTCCGGCTCAAACCGAACATCCACTGCCACATACTTTTTTTCTCGACCCACGATGATGCGTGCCATGAAATTTCCTCCTTAACCTGCATTGAAAAAGCCCACCGGATGCACAGTATGGTCATCTTTGGGATTGATGGTGCCCAGCCCCCGGTCTGTATATACAACCGCACGCTGGACAGCGGTGTATCCGTACCGCTGGCGCAGGGTGTCCACGGCTTTGTCGATGCGTTCCATTCGATCTCGCTTTTCTTCGCCACTGAAAAAGCCCAGCTGGATGGGGCAGTCCTGGGGAACCAGCGATGCTCCCCGCACCCCAACTCCACGCAGAGGCTTACCCCAGCGATAGGTACGCTTGAATAGGTCAAAGGCAATGCGGGCAATCTCCAGCCCGCCATTGGTCGGGGTGTCTATCTTCCGCTGCCGGGTAAACCCGGAAAGATCACAGTCCCGCACGGACAGCTCCACCACCGTACACTTCATCCCCAGTTCCCGCATTCGCATGGCCACGCTCTCACTCATTACCACCAGCATTAGCCAAACATCCTGATCGTTGACCAGATCCCTGGGGGTGGTTCCGCTGTTGCCCACGCTTTTCACAGCGGCATGATAGTTCTGGTTGCACACCGGGGAATGGTCCGTGCCCCGGGCAAAGCTTGAAAGCGAGTATCCCACCTTTCTAAACCACCCCGCCAGCACCTTGGGGTCGGTTTCGGCAAGCTGGCCGATGGTGCGGATGCCGTATCCATTGAGCTTCCGCTGGGTGGCAGGGCCTACATACAGCAGGTCCTGCACTGGCAAAGGGTAAACTATTTCCTTATAGTTGTCCGGCTCGATACGGGTGATGGCATCCGGCTTTTTGTAGTCGCTGCCCAGCTTAGCCGTGATCTTGTTGGTGGACACCCCAATACTGACCGTGATGCCCAGTTCCCGCTTCACCCGGTCACTGATCTCTTGTGCGATGGTCATGGGGCTGCCGAAAAGCCCCACGCTGCCGGTAATGTCAACCCAGTTTTCATCCAGGCCAAAGGCTTCGATCTGGTCGGAATAGTCCTGCAATATCTCTCGAACATACCCGCTGTACCGCATATACTCACTATAATGGGGCGGTACGATAATCAGGTCCCGGCAGCACTGCTGTGCCTGCCAGATGGCCATGCCGGTTTTGACCCCCATGTGCTTGGCCGGGTAACTGGCGGTGAGGACAATTCCGTGGCGGTCCTCTTTGGAACCGCAGACGGCAATCCGTTTGCCCCGCAACGCAGGGTTTTCCTGCATTTCTACCGAGGCATAATAACAGTTGGCATCAATGTGTAAAATATGACGCTGTCCAGACACGCAGATATCCCCTTTCATTTTCATTATAATTACATGATTCTACATTTTCAATACTTTATTTTTGCAAATCCATGTAATTGTACTCTTGACTTTACAGTGTCAGGGGGATATACTGAGTGTGAGGTGATCTATCTTATGAGCTGGCAGACAAGAATCCGGCAGGCCCGGGAGGAGCAGAAGCTGACCCGTGAGCAGGTCGTAAACAAAATGCGGACCTACATAGGGCATGGGAAAGGGATCGCCGTGCGCACTCTGGTTGCCTGGGAAAGCGGAGAATCTGAGCCCCGTGTGACACAGGCCATTGCCCTCGCCCGGGCGCTGGGATATAACGAGGTTTCCACCCTTTTTTGCGAAGCGGACGGTCCCCAGCTTAATAAGGTAGGCATAGACCGGCTGGAAGAGTATAAGGATCTGCTGTTGCGTTCGCCTCAGTTTCGGGAGGACACAATGCCGGTGCTCCGGGTTTTGCCTGTTTACCTTCAGCCCGCTTCTGCCGGTACAGGCCAATGGCTGGACGATGATGAGGCCGAACAGATGGAAGTGGACGATTCCGTCCCGGCCAGCGCCCAGTTTGGTGTTCGTCTGGCGGGCGATTCTATGACCCCTCGGTTTGCAGACGGTCAAATCGTTTGGGCAAAGCCTGCCGAAACAGCGGAGAACGGCACCATCGTTCTTTGCTATCTTAACGGGCAAGGATATTGCAAAAAGCTCCGCTGCGATGGCCAGGGCGTTGCGCTGGTGTCGCTGAACCCCGCTTATCAGCCGATTCCCGTCGGCGCAGAGGATGAGTTCCGCATCATGGGCATTGTTGTTGGTTAAACCGTTAACGTACGAAGGGGGCGGTTTGGATGTGTGGCAGATACCAGTTTTCTACCAGCGAATACAAGGAGTTTCAGCAGATCGTGCGGGATGCTCAGCGCCGCAGCCATCAGCACAACGAACTGAACTTTCCCATGGCGGGCGATATAGCGCCTACGGCCACTGCCCCCGTTCTGATTGCCAGCGGCTCCAAGGTGGTGGCTGAGTTCCAGCGGTGGGGCATTCCCGGTTGGCGGGGCGGCCTGATGATCAATGCACGGGCCGAAACGGTCTGTGAAAAACCTATGTTCCGCCGCAGCATGGCGGCGCAGCGGTGCGTAGTGCCCGCTACCGGGTACTATGAATGGGATGCCGGAAAGCACAAGTATTTCTTTCAGATTCCGGGTAAACCGTTGTACCTGGCAGGCATCTATGACAATGTGGAAGGAATAAACTGCTTCGTGGTCCTGACCACAAAGCCCAATACCACGGTCTAGGACATCCATGACAGGATGCCGCTGATCCTCACTCACGAGCAGGTGCGGCCCTGGCTCACCAGCGACCAGGATGCCCTGCAGCTCCTCACTATTGTGCCAGCCCCGTTAATCAAGACCCGTAAGGATGGGCAACTCCGATTCGAGGACTATATTAATTCATAATTCAATAGTACAGAATTACATTTAAGCTGTGGCTGACATCTTTATACGCCATGATTTTGTGATATCCTTGGCAAATTGATGGATGACGTAATTATACTAGGCAATCTCATATTAGTGAAGCAGACTGGATTATACTACATTACCGCCCAACGACCTCAAAAGAGCATCCCTACGCTAATGGCAGTGGAGGTAACGTAGTAGAGAAACTTTTAATATTTAAGAATTCAGTTTTTATTATTTGGTATTGCGAAATCAAACTATATAGTATACAATTTCACTATACCACTTATAAGCGAGAAGTGTTCGCGCTGGGTAAGAATATATAAATTTGTAAGATGGTATTCATAATGGAGGATTGTTTTATGAGTAAATATGTTTCATCACCAATAGCCTTACAGCTGTACTTTAATAGCGGCGAAAACGGCGTTATAGCACCTACTGTAGTTGACGGAATTACTCGTAGGAAAGTGGATCTGCCTCAATGCACAATCAGAAAATGCATTGAGTTCATTGGCACATATTCTAACCCCAATGGAAAGGGAAGTTCTTTCGCGCGTGGAAAGCGAACAATCAAAAAGGATCTCCACCATATCGATTGCACTTCTCATTCCATAAAAACTTTGTTTCAAGCAATTTTTAAATACCAAGCCAGATACAAGAATCAATATGGGCACTACGAAATAAAATATGATGTAAGGGCATGCTACTACATTTTGAACTACATCATTGATTATGTTAATCAGAATGCATCGGAAGCAACAAAGGAACGGCTCTTAGGCGAAAACTTTGCATCAGTTACTTTTTATGGCATTCAATTGGAGCGCTTAAGATGGCTTGCTGACAGTCCTGAGGATTCCCAAAATGAGCAGGCAATAGAGTTGCTTAATCGCTTGGGAGAGCTCGAATAAATGTCCCACAATCGGGGGATAATTTATGGCACTATTTCTTTGTTTCTTCTTTTGAAGGATTATTGGATTCTTTTCCCGACATTATTGCATATGAAAGGAGGGAGCAATTCTGAATAATTCGATTAAGTTTAATGAGTGGCAAGAAATGAGCCTAAAAAAGGACGTTGAATCTATCGTCCAAATATTAAAAAGAAAAGACCAAGTAGATGCGCTGGTTTTTATTGAAATAGGCATTGCACTTGCCGCTTTTATTCTAGACAATGCGAATTTGTTAGATGGCAATGAACAGCTTAAATGGCTATTAATCACTTTAGCTGTAATTCCGTTTCTTATTTTTCTGTATTTGACTGCGAAACAAATATTAAACAGATGCAACGAAATATCCGATTTACGTTTTGCCAAAAATGAGTTGGTTGATGATTTTGATGACAAGGTTTGTTATTGGGTAATGACAGCTGTTTCATTTTGTGACCTATTGGAAGAAAAAGAGGGGGCGAATGAACAAACTTCCGTCGATGAAATCATTCCATTTCTATTTCAAGAGACAAATTTTTATGTAAACAAATCAATTGAAAAATTCCACGAATTTCAGCCTGCAGCAAAAGTCATCTTTAAAAATGGATCTGGCCGTTCCAAGCAAATAAACAGTTACCGACTTGAGACTGTTGTTCAAATTTTGTACCAAGTTAGGAAGAGAAGTTACAATGTCATCAATAGAATGGAACCTCATCTTAGCGATTCAGCAAAACATACAATAATATTTCAAAAATCCAATGACTCCGAATACAACCGTGTTATGGAAAACTTCCTTTCCGAAATTCGGTTGGCAGGAATTTCCATAGGTAATGTTGAATGGAGTTTCTCACAAACTATAATAGGGCAATCTGAATATGCCACAGATAGTACATCTTAAAAAATTTACCAGAATATTTGGGATTATTTTTCCACAAAGGTTGCCAGAAAGTCTTATTCCTTTTTACAATTAATTCGTCTTTGAACTGTCCACGGCGGAAATTTATTTTTGGCAACATAGCAGCAATCGCCCGTACAAAAACGTCCTCACAAAAAGGGAACAACGAGAGCTGTCCCTCATCACTCCGGGACAGCTCTCATTGTTTTTATTGCGGTGTTACATAGGCAAACGGATCAGTAAGGGCTCCTCCAACACTCACCTCAAAGTGTAGGTGAGTGCCTGTAGAATCGCCAGTACTGCCTACATAGCCAATCACCTGACCAACACTAAACCTCTGCGCCAGGAAAAACGGCTGTGGCAGTCACATGCGCATACCGTGTGGAAAGACCGACTCCATCGTCAATCAGCACCTGATTGCCAAAACTGTCGTTCCAGCCGCATATTAGTACAGTGCAACTGTGGGCAGCCAGAATCGGTGTGCCTGCCTGGGCAGGAATATCAATGCCACAATGGGCAGGGTTGCCAAAAGCGTCCGACTCCCCAATTGAGTTGTCAGGCTGGTATGCCCTGGCAATGGACAAATCATGGAACCGTCTCCCACGGGCGGCACAGCAGTTTCTGTGCTGGTTCCTGTACCGCACATCTGTACCAACATGGGTCGCTTCTCATTGGAAAGCAGATGATGCAGAATATCCATCTGATCATCCTTGAATGCTAGGTCATGGGCCAAATCATCCGCCGGCACACTGGTCACGGTGATGTGCAGAATATATCCCACTTGGGGTTCCTCATCTTCGCTGTCCCCTTCCCCACCATCTGGATCAATTGGTGCCCCCCGACTTCACTTTCAATACGGTGCATGATTGCAACCGCTCCGTCCGGATTCTGACGATCTATCCCTACCACCAATCGTGCATAAGGGAATCTTGTCCGTTCATTCCAAGTGCGTTCGTTGTTATAGGGCATTTCACGCAGTTGGTGATAACGCTTTTCCAAATCTGCGATATTATCAAAGAATTCCGTTGGTGTTTGCTTTCCAAATTGCTCCGGAAACGCACGGGTCATAGCATCCGGAATCAAGTAATACCGATACTCTGCCATATCAGCGCTCCTCCTCATGTGCTTGCTCATGCGCCATCTGTCGAAAATAGCTCTCCAAAATTTTCAAAATGCGATTTTCCATCTGCTGTTTGGTGCAGCCGGTCGGAAAATACTGCGCCACCTTGCTGACATTGATGTTCAGCACCGGTTCACGCGGCGCAACGCTCGGTTTCTGCGCCAACATGATTTCTTCCAACTTGTCCAGCGTTAAGTTTCCTTCTTTGCTGGCTGCTTTCAATTTTTGTGCTTGTGAGAGGGATGGGGTGCAGTCCTGCGCCTCGGCATAGTCGAGGAAACTCTGCTGCTCGTCCGGGGTCAGGTAGGAAAGTTCAACTGCGGGGTTGAATTTCAGGGTGCCACTGTCCACTTTCTTTTGCAAGTCAGGAACGAGGCTGTTAAGGCGAACATATCGTCTTACTTGCGTACCACTATCTCCGGCTTGTTGCCCGACTTCATGGGCGCTTTCCAACTTCCAACCAACTTGGTTGGAAGTTTCTTGGCGGCGTTCTCCTTGATGACTAATGGCTTCCAACTTCATCGCATACGCCCTAGCTTTTTCCATCGGGCTGATATGTTCTCGCTGGATATTGGCATCCACCATGTCGATGATGGCTTGGTCGTCATCAACATCTCGCACCTGCACCTTGATTTTATCCAGCCCTGCAAGCTGCGCTGCATGAAAGCGCCGGTGCCCGGAGATAATTTCATAGCCGCCCTCGGCGCGGGGGCGCACGGTCAGGTTGGTAAGTACACCGTTTTCCTTGATGCTGTCCACCAGCTTCTGCATATCTTCATCGTCACGCACCTCGAAGGGATGATTGACGAAAGGATGCAGTTCAGAAAGTGGTACTTCCGTAACAAGGTCGCCGCTTTCTCGTTGGCGGTCAGCCTCTGAGGAAAACATATCAGCGATCGCGGGCATCTTCATCGCGTTCATAAACTTGTTCTTCGCGGCCATGACCTAATACCTCCTGCGTAAAATCAACGTATGCTCTTGCGCTGCTGCTTTTGGGTTCGTACAGGATAGTGGGTGCTGCAAACGCCTGACTTTCCTGCACTTTGACGTTATAGGGGATCTCCGTAGTAAATACACGGAGCGTTCTCCCATACTTGGCGCGGACATCATGGGCATAATGTTCCGAGACTTTCGTATGCTGGGTCATCGTCAGCAAAACGCCCCTGATATGCAGTCCGGGGTTGATTTTGCGCTGCACGCTGGAAATCGAATTTGTCAGCTGCGACATACCAACCACCGAGAACGGCTGCGCCTGCATCGGGATGATGACCTCGTTGGCAGCGGACAGCGCGTTTGTCAGCAGAAGCCCCACGGAGGGGGAGCAATCAATGATGCAGTAATCATACTGGCTGCTGTACTGTTCCAGACAGGTTTTCAGCAGAACCTCGCGGCACATCATGGTGCCCATTGCCAGCTCAAAGCTGGCCAGCCGGAGATTGGACGGAATGAAATCCACCTGTGGTGCAGAGTCATCCGTGCGCTTGCTCTGATAAACGCACTCTCTGTGGGAGAGGGGCTTTTCATAGGCAACCTTCATCAGCAGCTCTGTGATTGTCTGTTCAAGGTCCTGCTCAGGCGGGATACCGCAGTAGCAAGACAGATTGCCCTGCGGGTCAAAGTCCACCATGAGTACACGGTAGCCCTGCTGGGTAAGGGCAATGCCCAAGTTGTACGCGGTAGTCGTTTTGCCCGTACCGCCCTTCTGGTTTGCGATAGCAATAGTTTTCATCTGGTTTCCTCCTCCAAAATATCATCCAAGCTGATACAGTGCTTTTGGTATTCCTGCGTGACCTGCACCAGCGTGTCGTTATAGTCCTTGCCGATAGGCGGCTGGCGATCTTCCACGGTTTTGCCGCTGCCATCCAAGTGCTTGATAATGTCCTGCGTTCTGGTTCTACCGGCTTCGTCATTATCAAGACACAGAACAATGTGCGTTATGTTCGGGTAGTATGTAAGAAACGCATCCAGTGCAGCGTAATCCGTACCTCCCAGCGCCAGATAGTGAACACCGCGCCAGTTTCCGGTGTGCTGTATGATTTTGAGTGATGCGCCTGACATGGCATCTATGGGTGCTTCGTACACTTCCACCGTGTCGGCAGTGGCAGCAGCTTCGATGTAGAACGGATATATCTTTTTGCTGCCGGGAATATCGCGGCGGAACTGGATTTGCGAACAACCGCGCAAGCTGCCGCCCTTGGCCTCTCCATTTCCATCGCGCCCGACAAATACGCAATTCGGATGATCCTTGAAGCTCGTCTGATACAGGATTCTCTTTTGCTTGCAGACCGTCAGCACATTGGGGTGAATGCAGCGCTTGCGAAGATAGGCAGTAGCAGCGTAGTTGTTCTTATCTGGCTTCGGCAGCCTGAATTCCTTTGCCGGTTTCTTCTCGGCAGGGGGTGAGGGCGCTTTTACAGGTTGGAAAGAAGGACGGACACCGCCCTGTATCCGATTGATTTCCCGCACCGCTTCTACAAACGAAACACCTTCAACCGCTATGAGATAGTTCAGCGCTGTGCGGCCTGTAGCTTTCGTTTTGAAGTACGTCCACGAACCATCCTCTGCGAAGGTCAACGAGCTGTGCCCTTTGTGGCGGAACTGTCCGGGTCCTTCCGGTTTGAAGTTGTCCGGCTCGCACAGCTGCATATACTGGTACAGATTCATCTGCTTCGCTTGGGCGATTTCCTGCTCTGTTACACCGGGCATACTCTACCACCTATTCTGTTTTCCTAACTGTAATTTATATTCTCAGTATCACTATAATCAGTCTAATTATTATCAGTATTAGTTCCGTGTGATTTTCAAGAATCCAGAAGTGTGAAAATCACATATCAAGAATCACCTTTTTCACAGCTCTTGCTATTTATCGTTGCTGCGAAGTTTTTTACATAAATCAAATTCGGTCTACCAAGCCCCTGTCGCTTGCGCTCGATAAGCCCTGCCTGCTTTTCCAGTTCCACCATCAGGCGCGTGGCTTTCTGGTTGGCACAGTTCAGTGCATCCATGATTTCCTCCACGGTGAAGATAATGTAAACCTTGTTCTGTGCATCTAACCATTGATTTTTCAGCGACAAACTCATTCGATCCAGCAGAATCCCATACAGTACCTTGGCATCGGTGGACAGCTCCCTGAAGTTCGGCTCTGTAAATAGCGCTTTGGGTATACGGTAAAAAGAGAACTGCTCGGCTTGAGCGCCGTAAAAATATTCGTATTGCATCTCACTTCTCCTGCCTAAAAATGGGTGCAGCTAAGAAAGCCCACAAAACTACATTTCGTAAGCTATTACATATTGTACTTTTCACTTATCTTTCCAGTTCCTCTTCGCGCTGTGGTCGCTGGCGGCTGGAGCGCTTGTGCTCCCAATTCCGCAGCAACGAAATGATGACATTCTGCATCTGCTGCGGTGTATAGCTGGATGGGAAGTACTGCTGCACATCAGACTGATTTAGGAAGAATTTCTGTCGCTGATTCGGCTTTTCTTCTGTCAGCAGGGTATGCAGGTAATTCTCCGTCAGCGTTCCATTTCGGCTCATATCCTTTAGCGTCCGAGACTGAACCAAAGACGGTGTAGCATCACACATATCCATTTCTTCTTTGAGCCATGTCTGGTGTTCCTCTGTCATATAGGAGATTTCGACCGCTGGGTTGAATGCGATGCGACCGTCATCGACCATTTGCAAGATGGATGGAATTAGATACGTCAAACGAATGTAACGATGTATTTGATTACGGCTTTCATCAACTTCTTTACCCATAGCATCAAGTGTTCTCAACTTTGTCCCAAGTTGGGACGAAGTTGCTTTTCCTTGATGTTTCATCGCTTCCATGCGCATTTTATAAGCAAACGCCTTCTCACTTGGCAACACATGCTCACGCTGGATATTGCTGTTGACCATCAGGATCGTGGCTTCGTCATCGTCTATGTATTCCACTCTAGCAGGGATGCTTTCGATGCCGAGTTCCTTACAAGCCTCCCACCGGCGATGTCCGCTTATCACTTCATAGCCGACACCAACCTTTGGTCTGACGATGATGGGCGTAATGATGCCGCTCTCTGAAATACTATCTACCAATTCACTGAATTCCAGATCATGTCGGATATGGAACGGATGATTGGAGAATGGATGCAACTTATTTATTGGAATAGTTTCCTCTTTGCTTGCTCTGTAAGCAGGCGATGTTTTCTTTGTCATGCTGCGTACTCCTGCGGTTTTTTGATAGCTCTTAAGTACCCCGATTTGACCCCAAAAATGTACCCAAAAATCGTATACTTTTTGCCGAAAATGTACCCAAAAGGCATTTTTGCATAAAAAAAGCCCCTAACCACTGTAGTACAGCGATTAGGGGCTTGCTATGATTTATAGAACGACCTTAACCGTCAGGTCTTTCCATTGCTTCGGCCAAAGCACGCAGCCACGCGAATTTAGATAAGAACGAGCCTTGTCGTAATCCACATTTAATTGTAAAAATCTACGTGATTCAAGAACGTGGATTTTTAATTGCTGCCTGAGCAGCGGCCAGACGTGCGATGGGAACGCGGTACGGAGAGCAGGAAACGTAATCCAGGCCAACGTTGTGGCAGAACTCAACACTGGAGGGGTCGCCGCCGTGCTCGCCGCAGATGCCCAGACCCAAGTTGGGGTTGGTTGCGCGGCCGTCATGGGCAGCCATCTTAACCAGCTTGCCAACGCCGATCTGGTCCAGATGCTGGAACGGATCGCTCTCGTAGATCTTGGTATCATAGTAAGCGGTCAGGAACTTAGCTGCATCGTCACGGCTGAAGCCGAAGGTCATCTGGGTCAGGTCGTTGGTACCGAAGCTGAAGAAGTCAGCTTCCTTAGCGATCTCACCTGCGGTCAGGGCGGCACGCGGGATCTCGATCATGGTGCCAACTTGGTACTTCATGTCAACGCCAGCGTCAGCGATCAGCTTGTCAGCAGTCTTGACGATGACGTCCTTGACGTACTTCAGCTCCTTCACTTCGCCAACCAGGGGCACCATGATGTGCGGGGTGATCATCTTGCCGGTCTCAGCAGAAACCTTGATGGCAGCCTTGATCACAGCATTGGTCTGCATCTCGGCAATTTCCGGATAGGTAACGGCCAGACGGCAGCCGCGATGGCCCATCATGGGGTTGAACTCATGCAGGCTGACAACAACGTTGTTCAGCTCTTCGGTGGTCATGCCCATATCCTTTGCCAGGGCTTCAATATCCTCAGCCTTGGTGGGCAGGAACTCATGCAGAGGCGGGTCCAGATAACGGATGGTCATCGGACGATCGCCCATGATGCGGTACATAGCAGTAAAGTCAGCTTCCTGGAACGGCTCAACCTTAGCCAAGGCAACCTTGCGCTCTTCAACGGTACGTGCGCAGATCATCTCACGCACAGCAGCAATACGATCCTCAGCGAAGAACATATGCTCGGTACGGCACAGGCCAATGCCTTCAGCGCCCATATCGACAGCGTTCTGTGCATCGCGCGGGTTATCGGCGTTGGTCATAACCTTCATCTGGCGTGCTTCGTCAGCCCAGCTCATAAAGCGCTTGAAGTTAGCGTTCTCGGTGGAAGCGACGGTAGCGATCTGGCCTTCGTAGATGTTGCCGGTAGAGCCATCAATGCTCATCCAGTCACCCTCATGGAAGGTGTGGCCGTTAATGGTGATAACCTTTGCATCGTAATCGATAGCAACATCGTTATCATTGCCGCAGCCGGAAACACAGCAGGTACCCATGCCACGTGCAACAACAGCTGCGTGGCTGGTCATGCCGCCGCGGACGGTCAGGATGCCCTGAGAAACCTGCATGCCGACGATATCTTCGGGGCTGGTTTCCAGACGGACCAGAACGACCTTCTTCCAAGCTTCGTCCTTGACCTTCTCTTCAGCATCTTCAGCGCTGAAAACAACGCGGCCGCAGGCAGATCCCGGAGAAGCGGCCAGGCCCTTGCCGATTGCTTCAGCAGCCTTCAGGGCAGCAGCGTCAAACTGCGGGTGCAGCAGGGTATCCAGCTGCTTGGGCTCAACGCGCAGTACAGCGGTGCGCTGATCGATAACGCCCTCATCAACGAGGTCGCAGGCGATCTGCAGAGCAGCCTGTGCGGTGCGCTTGCCGTTACGGGTCTGCAGCATAAAGAGCTTGCCATCTTCGATGGTGAACTCCATGTCCTGCATATCCTTGTAGTAGTTTTCCAGGCGGGTTGCGATCTCAACGAACTGATCGTAAACCTCAGGCATTTCCTCGTGCAGCTTGCTGATCGGGGAAGGAGTACGGATGCCGGCAACGACATCTTCGCCCTGAGCATTGATCAGGTACTCGCCCATCAGCTTCTTTTCGCCGGTAGCGGGGTTACGGGTGAAAGCAACACCGGTGCCGGAACGCATGCCGGAGTTACCGAAAGCCATCTGCTGAACGTTGACAGCAGTGCCCCACTCGTAGGGGATTTCGTTCATCTTGCGGTAAACGTTGGCGCGCGGGTTATCCCAAGAACGGAAGACGGCCTTGACAGCGCCGATCAGCTGTTCTTTCGGATCCTGCGGGAACTCTTCGCCCTGCTTCTCCAGGTAGATGGCCTTGAACTCCTTGACGAGTTCCTTCAGGTCCTCAGCGTCCAGCTCGATATCCTGCTTAACGCCCTTGCGCTCCTTCATAGCGTCGATACGCTCTTCAAAGAAGCTCTTGCCCAGCTCCATGACGACGTCAGAGTACATCTGGATGAAGCGGCGGTAGCAGTCATATGCAAAACGGGGGTTAGAAGTCTTCTTTGCCAGACCTTCAACAGCCTGGTCGTTCAGGCCCAGGTTCAGGATGGTATCCATCATGCCGGGCATAGACTGACGTGCACCGGAACGAACGGAAACCAGCAGCGGGTTCTCGATATCGCCGAACTTCTTGCCAGTCTGCTCTTCCAGGATTCCCATGTACTTGAAGATGTCAGCCTTGATCTCATCGTTGATCTCACGGTTGTCAGCATAGTACTGGGTGCAGGCTTCGGTGGTGATGGTGAAGCCCTGAGGAACCGGCATGCCGGCATGGGTCATTTCTGCCAGACCAGCGCCCTTGCCGCCCAGAATGTTCTTCATGGTCGTCTGGTCGCCGCCAAATGCGTCATGGCCCTCTTTGAACAAATACAAAAACTTCTTGCTCATAGGTTACCTCCAACAAAATTACGGTTTCTTCCCGGTGTGCCGCGCACACCCGCAAAATAAGAATCTTCTCTCTTGCAAAGTCCATTATAACAGACTCAACCCGGAATTTCCAGTACATTGTTAAATAAATGGCGAATATTTTCGCCGAAAATCTCACAAAGTTTTGGGGGCAGGCTCTTGCAATTTGACCAAAAATGCGGTAAATTATAATGGGTGAGAAGTTGGGAAATATTATTTTATTACATCCTGCAACACTTTTTTCAATTCATCCCGCCCCGGCAGGCTTCAGCCCTGTTCCGGGGCTTTTTTGTAGGGCCGTATACTCTTTTGGCCCAAAACAGAAAGGGGTATTTTTATGTCCGAAGCGAAAGCCAAATACCTTGCCGCCAAAGCGGCCTTTGAAGAAACTTTTGAAAAGCACCTGCAGAACGGTGTGGAGTTCACCAGCGACCAGGTTTTTATTGACCCCGAAGTTGAGATTGCACCCGGCGCAGTGATCCTGCCGGGCTGCATCCTGCGCGGCAAAACCGTCATCGGGGCAAACTGCGTCATCGGCCCCAATACCTTATTGGAGAACACCATTGTTGAGGCCGGTTCCACCGTGAACGCCAGCCAGTGTTATGACAGCCATCTGGGCCCCAACAACAAGATTGGCCCCTTTACCCATGTGCGCACCGGCACCGTGACGGATGAGGGCGTACACCTGGGCGCTTATGTGGAAACCAAGAACGCCAACTTTGCCGAGGGCAACACTGTCAGCCACCTGACTTACATTGGCGATGCCGATGTGGGCAAGTACTGCAACTTTGGCTGCGGCACCGTAACCTGCAACTATGACGGCGAGGGCAAGTACCGCACCACCATCGGCGATTATGCGTTCATCGGCTGCAACACCAACCTGGTGGCGCCGGTCAAGGTGGGCAGCCGCGCCTTTACCGCTGCCGGTTCCACCATCGGCCACGATGTGCCGGACGGTGCCCTGGGCATTGAGCGCGCCAAGCAGGCCGAAGTTGCCGCCTGGGGCGCCAAGAAGCTGGAAAAATACGTTGCCAAAAAGCAGAAGCTGGAAGCCGAAAAGAAAAACGACTGATGCCCCCTGACCTGCTGCAAGGAGGATTGCTGCCATGGCCATTTTGGAACGCACCCTGACCGGGGATTTTACCACCATCCTGACCGAGCTGGACGTTGTTGTAAAACAAAGTGTTTCGGCCACGCTGGAAGGTTCCAGTGATTTCAACTTCAGCACCGGCCGCTGTGCCGTGCGGGTATACGAACGCTACAGTGCCATTGGCAATGGCCGTGTTACCATGAGCCTGACCCTGCTGGAAGCTGACGGGCAGATCCGGCTTTCGGCCATCACATCCGGCGGCAGCCAGGCTGTGTTTTTCAAGGTCAACACCTTAGGTGCAGAATCCTTCCTGGATACCATCCGGGACACAGTGGAACGCTTTGCCCCTGGCGCACACTAAAATCACAAAATTACTATAAGGATTTTTACTATGGGACTATTTGGAGGTGGTTCCGGGGCAGACTGGCTGATTGCCGGTCTGGGCAACCCGGAGCCGAAATATGACGGCACCCGCCACAACACCGGTTTTGCCGCGCTGGATGCGTTGGCCGAAGCCTGGGGGTGCGAGATCAACAAAAGCAAATGGCAGGGCCTTTATGGCATTGCCCAGGTGGACGGCCGCAAAGTGATGCTGCTAAAGCCGCTGACCTACATGAACCTGAGCGGCCAGAGCATCGCCCCCGCCGCGGCATTTTACAAGATCCCGCGCAACCACATTATTGTGTTGTGCGATGACATTGCACAGGAGCCGGGGCACATCCGCATCCGGCCCTCCGGTTCTGCTGGCGGGCACAACGGGCTAAAGAGCATTATCGCTTCCACCGGCGGCGAGGATTTTTACCGCATCCGCATTGGCGTTGGCGCCAAGCCGCGCCCGGATTATGATCTGGCTGACTGGGTGCTGGGCAAGTTCCCGCCCGATGACGCCAAGCTTGTGACCGGCCGCCACACCGATGTGGAAGCCGCCTGCCGCCTGTTGATGGCCGGCAAGCTGGGCGAAGCGCAGAATAAATTCAACCACTGAGCGCGGATAGGCGTTCCGAAGGGGCGCACAGTGTGCGCCCCTTCCTGTTTTCTGTGTAAGATGCCCGCAAAGGAAGTGTTCTCACTTCAAATTTGCAATCCATCATTACACGGGATGTGGTTTAATGGAACACCTGCAGGGGTGTGCGCACTGTGGAAAACTTTGCCGATGGTGATAAACGCTGCAAATGATTTGTAGGGGACGATGCTCGTCATCGTCCCGCATGACGGGTCTTGCCACATATTCCACCCTGCATACGGCCAACATCTGAGGGCGAACAATGTTCGTCCTCACATTCTCTACAAGATAAGAGCACAGCTTTTCCAATCATACAAATGCCAAAGCGGGCGGCCCATCTGGGCCGCCCGCCATTTGTCGTTCCATGCAACGCTTCTCTCAAAATTCACTTTGCCGTTTTGCTGCAAATATAGTACAATGGTTACGCAAAGCGCTGCTCATACCGGCGCACAAAAAGCGTATACAGCGCATAGCACACCATCAGGCAGACGGCATATACCCCGGCGAAGCACAGCCACGCGGCTGCGCCGCCCATCGCGGTGTTGGGCAGCAGCTCCAGCACCAGCGGGTGGGCCAGGTACAGCCAAAAGCTGCCCGCCCCCACAAATTCCACGGCCTGGGCGAACTTCTGATTTTCCGCCAGGCCAACGCCCTGCGGGTTCTGCACGGCCAATAGAACAAGCACCGTAAACACGCACTCGAACCCCGCCCGCTGGAAGTTGGTGAGCACTGCCAGCAGAATGCAGAATGCCCCGTATAAAAACTGCTTGTTCTCCCGCACTGCCGCAAACGCCGCCATGCCAAGGATAAAGCAGTACAGCGTCATGACCGGCGTTTTTGCGCTGAACTCGCTGATGTTGCCTTCTGCCGGGAAAGCCGCCAGACTGCTTTCAATTAAGCCGCCGATCCTGCCCTTCACCGCAAGGCAGACCACCAGCAACGCCAGCGCACCCCAAAAGCGTTTGCACAGCCGGTACAGCCACGGGGCCAGCAGATAAAAGAACGCAAAGGCGCTCATCGTCCACAGCACGTTGCGGTTGTTCCACAGCATCCAGTTATCACTGGGCAGCCACATCTGCAAAAATACAAAGTACCGCAGGTAACCCGGCCCGCACGGCCCGCCGGGGCCAAACAGCTGGGCTGCACTGGCGCCCGCCGCCAGATAGCGTACCGCATCGAACAGCCAGCGCAGCACCAGCACCAGCCAGTACAGCGGCAGGATCCGCCGGATGCGGCGCTGGTAATACGGCAGCGGCTCCGGGTGGCGGCTCAGGCTGGCCGCGGCCAGGTACCCGCTGAGCACAAAAAACAGTTGCACCCCCTGCGCGCCAACCGCGGCGGCATCCCCCAGGCCAACTTTCTGCCCGGTATGCACGCCCAGCACCATCAGCGCCGCCAGAATACGCAGCTCATCCAGCGCTACATTTTTATGTTTTGTCATCTTTCTATATTCTGCTCCTTATTGCAGCATTATTTGATTTCTTTGTTCTGCCGAACTTTTTCGATTTCTTCTCTTGAAAGAAGGGGCAAAGGCTCTCGTATTACTCGTATCCTCAAAATTATACATCACCCGCCCTATCATGCGCAAGCGCAGGAGGCACCATGTTTGACGCATTGTTTACCACCACAACCGAATACAAAAAACTGAGCCACGCGCTTTCCGGCAAAGGTGCATGCGCCCTGTTTGGGCTGCCCGCATCCGGCCGCGCACAGGTGTATGCCGCGCTGTGCCGCCAGTTGGACAAGCCGCTATGCATCGTGACCCCCGGCGAGGCCGAAGCCACCCGCTTTGCTGCTGACCTGAACACGCTGGGCATTCCCGCCGCCGTGTTCCCGGCGCGGGACTATGTGTTGCGCTCCATTGAGGGCACCGCCCGCGAATACGAGTACCGCCGCCTGGCTGTGCTGGGCGAGCTGGTAGGCGGGCGGCTGCGCGCCGTGGCTGTGCCTGCGGAAGCCCTGACCCAGTTCACCACCCCAAAAGAGGATTTCTGCGCCAACACCCGCACCCTCCATGCGGGGGATACTCTGCTGCGGGATGACCTGCTGGCCGCTTTGTTTGGTGCCGGCTACACCCGCCGGGCCCAGGTGGATGGCCCCGGCCAGTTCTCTGTGCGCGGCGATATTGTGGATATTTTTGCTCCCGACCAGAAAATGCCGGTTCGTATGGAATTTTGGGGTGATGAGATCGATACCCTGCACACCTTTGACCTGACCACCCAGCGCCGCGAGGATGCCATTGATAAGTTTTACCTGAGCCCCGCGCGGGAAGTTCTGTTCGGCAAGCCTGCCGATGCCGCCGAGCAGCTTCGGGCCTTTTTGGCCAAGCAGCGCGGCAAAAAGAAAACCGCCATGGCAGACTGTATGGCCGCCGATCTGGACCTGCTGGATGGCGGTGCCGTGCCGGTCAACATGGACAAATACCTGGTCGTGCGCTACCCCCATCCCGCCACCGTGCTGGATTATTTTGACGACCCGATCCTTGTGGCCGAAGAGCCTGCTTCCATCCGGGAAGCCGACCGCGCGACCGCCTACCGCCGGGGCGAGGAACTGAAATCCCTGATCCTGGACGGCGTCCTCTGCGCTGGGCTGGATAACCTGTACGCGGACCCAAGCTACCTGTGGTCCAAAACCGGACACTATCGCACCATCTGTGCCGAGAACTTTGCCCGCAGCATGCCGGATCAGCCGCTGAAAGATATCGTCAACGCCCCGGCTCACACCCTGCCTGCCTGGAATGGCGAAGTCGCCGGGCTGCTGGAGGATTTGAAACCGCTGTGCGATGCCGGTTATACCGTTACCCTGCTGGCCGGCACCGACCGTGCCGCAGCCGGTCTGGCACGCGACCTGCGCGATAAAGGCATTCTGGTTACCACCGATGCTGCAGCAGCCCCCGCTGCCGGGCTGGTGCAGGTTCTGGCGGGGCACCTTTCCGCTGGGTGCGAATTTCCGTTTGCCAAGTATGCTTTGCTGACAGGCCGTGCCTTTGGCGAAACCAGCTCCCAGAAGAAAAAGCGCAAAAAAGCCAAAGATGCCCTGAACAGCCTGACCGAGATCACGCCGGGCGATCTGGTGGTGCACCAGAACCACGGTATTGGCCGGTATGCGGGCATCCAGCGAATGGCGGTTCAGGGCGTTACCAAAGACTACCTGCGCATTGAGTACGATAAAAAAGATGTGCTGTATGTTCCCGTCACCCAGCTGGACCTGCTTTCCCGCTACACCACGCCGGGGGATTCGGAGAATGTCAAGCTCAGCCGTCTGGGCGGGGCCGAGTGGACCAAGACCCGCAAGAAAGTGCGCGCCGCTACCGAGCAGATGGCCAAGGAACTGATTGAGCTGTACGCCCGCCGCAAAAGGGCGCACGGTCATGCCTTCCCACCAGATGATACCTGGCAGGGAGATTTTGAGCAGCGCTTTGCCTATGATGAAACGCCGGACCAGCTTTCCAGCGCGGCGGAGATCAAACATGATATGGAGCAGCCCTGGCCGATGGACCGCCTGCTGTGCGGCGATGTCGGCGTGGGCAAGACTGAGGTTGCCCTGCGCGCCGCGTTCAAATGCGTGATGGGCGGCAAGCAGTGCGCCATCCTGGCCCCCACCACCATTCTGGCGTGGCAGCATTTCAACACGGCCATCGCCCGCATGGAGGCCTTTCCCATCCGCATCGGGCTGCTCAGCCGTTACCGCAGCGCCAAAGAGCAGAAAGAGACCATCCGCGGCCTGAAAGACGGCACAGTGGACATTGTGGTGGGCACCCACCGCCTGCTTTCGGACGATGTAAAGTTCAAAGACCTGGGCCTTGTCATCATTGACGAGGAGCAGCGCTTTGGCGTAAAACACAAGGAAAAGCTGAAAGAGAACTTTATCGGGGTGGACATGCTGACCCTTTCGGCCACACCGATCCCCCGCACGCTGAACATGGCACTGTCCGGCATCCGAGACATGAGCACCATTGAACAGCCGCCCTTTGAGCGCCAGCCCATTGAGACCTATGTGCTGGAATATGACGATGCCATTATTGCCGAAGCCATCCGGCGTGAGCTGGCCCGCGGCGGGCAGGTGTATTACCTGTACAATCGAGTCGAAACCATTGAGCAGTGCGCCGCCAAGGTGCAAAAGCTGGTGCCGGGTGCGCGGGTCGGCATCGCCCATGGCAAAATGACGGAGGAGCAGATTTCCTCGGTTTGGCAACAGCTGTTGGACAACGAGATCGACGTACTGGTCTGCACCACCCTGATTGAAACCGGCGTGGATGTGCGCAACTGCAACACCCTGATTATTGAGAATGCGGACCGCATGGGGCTTTCACAGCTGTACCAGATTCGCGGCCGTGTGGGGCGTTCCAACCGCAAGGCGTATGCCTATTTCACCTTCCAGCGCGACAAAGTGTTGACGGAAATTGCCTCCAAGCGGCTTTCAGCCATCCGGGAGTTTACCTCTTTTGGTTCCGGGTTCCGCATTGCGATGCGCGATTTACAGATCCGCGGCGCGGGTAACCTGCTTGGACACAGCCAGCACGGCCACATGGAAGCGGTTGGTTACGAGCTGTATGTAAAAATGCTGAACCAGGCCATTGCAGCCGCCCGCGGCGAGCCTGCTGCGCCGGACAAGAGTGATTGCCTTGTTGACATTACGGTGGATGCCTATCTGCCGGAAAGCTACATTCCCGATGCCGCCGGGCGGATCGAAGCCTACAAGAAGATTGCGGCCATCACCACCCGTGACGATGCCACGGATGTACTGGATGAGTTGATTGACCGTTACGGCGACCCGCCGCGCAGTGTGCAGGGGTTGGTGGACATCAGCTTGGTGCGCGTGACAGCCGCCCGCGCAGGCATTGTGGAGATCGTGCAGCGCAACGACAATCTGATTTTGTACACCGATGTTGTGACCCCGGCGCAGATGGGGGCCATGATGGATGCCATGCCGCACCGCGTGATCTACAACGCCGTAGGCCGCCCCTACATCAGCCTGCATGTCCTGCGCGGCGAGGATCCTCTCACCATCCTGCGCGATGCCGTTGCCCTGCTGCCGGGTGCGTGAGTGTTTTACGGGAGTTTTTGTTCCTTCTTTGAAAAGAAAGAACCGAGAAAAGAAAGAACCGAAGAAACTTTATAATATATAATTATAATATAAAAAATAAAAACAACAGGCAGCGGCCCTATTTTGTGGGCTGCTGCCTGTTGTCATGTGTTGCTTTCTTTGTATTTTTGCTCTGTAGGGAACGGTCTTGACCGTTCCGAAACCCATGGACAATATTCCAACAAAAGGGAAATAAGGAAAACACCCGGAACGGTCAAGACCGTTCCCTACAAATCGTTCTAAATCGCGTTACAAACCTGTAAACTCTCGGTAGGGGCGGCGTCCCCGACGCCCCGGACGGGCATAAATCTTATTGTACAGATCGTGCGGCAAGGAAGCGAACAACAGATCTCTTCAAGCACTTCCGCCCCTTTTCAAATTTCTAATTTCTCATTCCTAATTTCTAATTTTACCATTTCCGGTCTGGGGCCAATCACACCCCCACCACGCTCCAATGCTTATCCACATGGTTCAGCACTTCGCAGCCGGTTTCGGTCACAATGACAAGGTCCTCCACGCGCACGCCAAACTTGCCCGGCAGGTATACGCCCGGCTCAATGGAGAAGATCATGCCCGGCTTTACGGTATCGGTGTTGGCGGCGCTCACATCGCCCTTTTCGTGATCGGTCTGACCGATAAAGTGGCCCAAGCGGTGGTTGAAGTGCTCGCCATAGCCCGCTTTGGTGATCAGGTCACGGGCGGCGGCGTCAATATCGCACAGGCGCACGCCGGGGTGGATCATCGCCTCGGCGGCTTCGTTGGCCTGGCGCACCAGGTCATGAATGGCGGCATACTCCGGCTTCGGCTCCCCGCAGAAGAATGTGCGGGTCATATCGGAGCAGTAACGGTTCTTGCAGCAGCCCATATCGATCAGCACACACTCGCCTTTTTCCAGCACAGTATCGTCCGGCTCGTGGTGGGGGTCAGCGGCGTTTGCACCAAAGGATACGATGGTGGTAAATGCCACACTCTCGCAGCCGGCTTTCTTGTACTCGTTGTCAATGTACTCGGCAACCTGCTTTTCGGTCATGCCGGGCTTGACGTAGTCGCGCGCTTTCAGGATGGTTTCATCGTTGATGCGGGATGCTTCCTTCATCAGCATCTGTTCTTCGGCATCCTTCACGGCGCGGCAGGCATCCACGCAGTCGGAAGCCAGCACTACCGGCATACCGGGGCACAGCTCCATCAAAGGGATCAGGAACTTGGCAGGCCATTCCTTGTCGATGCCCAGAGTCTTGGTCTTGTCCACCACTTCGGCGATCTGCTCCACCGGCTTGTCCGAATCCGTGTGCCACACTTCGCGGCAGGGGGCCTGCGGCACAAAGAACAGCTTGTTCAAAAAGATGACCGGCTCGCCCTGCACCGGCAGGTACAGCGCCATCAGGCGTTCATACGGCTCCACACTGGCACCAGTCAGGTACCAGATGCTTTTGGAGTCGCTGATGATCATTTGGGTCAGGCCGTGCGCCTGCATTTCGGCGCGCACGCGCGCTACACGCTGTTCGTTCATATTATAATCCTCACCTTTCAGGTAAATTTAAGGCAACACCGCACAATTCCCGCCTTACGGCTTAAGCACCGCTCCGGCGGCTGCGGCACGGCATCTGCGTTGCCAAAATGCTCGATAATGTCGGGTTGCGGTACCCGCATCGTGCTTCGGGGGCAAAAGCCCCTCGCACTCTGCGACCTCTGCCCCTGCTTCGGTTCGCTGTTTCCGCCACTGGCGGCGCTCACCTTTGCAGCATCCAGTATTATCTGCGCTTTTGGCTTAGCACCTGCCGCACCTCGCTCGCCGTATCGGCACTTAGAATTATGCGGTATTGCCTTAACTAACTGCCCCAATCATAGCACGCTGCACCAAAATGTGCAAGTGCATTTGTGCAGTTTCACCGTACCAAAAAGCGCCGCTTTCCGGGCGGGAAAACGGCGCTGGTATCCGGGCTTGTTACAGGGCTTCGATCGCTGCGTTCAGGCGGCGCAGGGTCTCCTCCTTGCCCATCATGGCGGCCAGGTCGGTGCCGCCGCCGGGGGTGCGGGCCTTGCCGGACAGGGCAATGCCCAGCGGGAACAGCAGCCAGCCGTTCTTCTTTTCCATTGCCTCGGCTTTCTGCTTGCAGGCTTCAAAAATGGCGTCGCGGCTCCAGTCGGTCTGGGCTTCCAGCACGGGCAGCAGGGCGCTGAGCGCTTCCTTGGCGGATTCCGGCGTGGTTTTCTGCTTTTTGTTGCGGTACATTTCAGCATCAATGGGCAGAACTGCATCAAAGAAGTCCAGCTGCGGCGGGATATCCTCCAGCACCTCGCAGCGGGGCTGCAGGTTCGCGCACAGCAGGTCGCGGTCGATCTGTACATGCACCGCCTGGTCAATGAATGGGTCCGCCAGCTTGCGGAACTCTTCTGCCGGCAGGGCGCGGATGTAAGCGGCGTTGATGGCACGCAGCTTGAGCGGGTCAAAGATAGCAGGAGACTTGGAGATGCGGGCAGGGTCCCAGATCTTGATCATCTCGTCAAGGCTGAAGATTTCCTGTTCGCCTTCCGGTGCCCAGCCCAGCAGCAGCAGATAGTTCAGCACAGCGGCGGGCAGATAACCCTTTGCCACCAGGTCCTGATAGCTGGCATCGCCGTTGCGCTTGGAAAGCTTGTGCTGTGCGTCTTTCATGACCGGCGGGCAGTGGATGTAGGTGGGGACCTCCCAGCCGAACGCCTGGTACAGCAGGTTGTACTTCGGCGTGCTGGAAAGATACTCGCTGCCGCGGATGACATGGGTAATGCCCATCAGGTGGTCATCTACCACGTTGGCAAAGTTATAGGTCGGCATGCCATCAGTCTTGATCAGAATCTGGTCATCCAGTTCGGAATTATTGACCTCAATGTGACCGTACACCACATCGTCAAAGCCGGTCACACCCTCGGCAGGGATCTTCTGGCGGATGACATAGGGCACACCGGCAGCCAGCTTGGCGTTGATCTCCTCCTGCGGCAGGTCACGGCAGTGGCCGTCGTAATGGCTCATTTCGCCGTTGGCTTTTTGCTGCTCATGCAGGTCGTTCAGGCGTTCCTCGGTGCAGAAGCAGTAGTAGGCTTTGCCCGCTTTGACCAGCTGCTCGGCATACTGTTTGAACATGCCCATGCGCTGGCTCTGGACATAGGGGCCGACGGGGCCGCCGATATCCGGGCCTTCGTCCCAAGTTAAGCCGGTGGCGCGCAGCGTGTTGTAAATAATATCGGTTGCGCCCTCCACCAGGCGGCCCTGATCGGTATCCTCAATGCGCAGGATAAAGGTGCCGCCGTTGTGGCGGGCCTGAAGATAAGTATACAGTGCGGTGCGCAGGTTGCCCACATGCATATAGCCCGTGGGGGACGGTGCAAACCGGGTGCGTACAGGATTAGCCATGGTAAAATTACCCCTACTTTCGTGATGATGTAACAGCATATGCAAACATATATAAGATAAGTTTACCCATGTTGCTCTTTCTTGTCAACGCCGTTTTTGCAAATTCATTGGTCAGCTTCTTTTGCACAGTTCCATCTTGCAAATTGTTTGCCCGCGTGATACAATACATGCTATAAACCAGTGATGCGAAAGTAAAACCGCCGGCGCACGCACAGAGAGCCTGGACAGCTGAGAACAGGCCGGAACGCGGGGCGGCACAATGGTTCGCAGAGGGCACGGGGAACGGCGCGAACGCCCAGTATCCGTTGACGGCAGCCACCGTTATCCGGCGGGGATGTTATTTGCATCCCGGTAAGCGGCCGCAGTTTGCGGCAAGCAAGGTGGCACCACAGGAAAAACTTTCCTGCCCTTGCACAGAGGCGCACCCGCTTCTCTGTGCGGGGGCAGTTTTTCTTTATTGAAAGATGGAAAGGAAGTATTCACCATGGCAGAACAAATTGAAAAGCGCAAGCGCATTCTTTCGGGCATCCAGCCCACCGGCACCCCCACGTTGGGCAATTATATCGGTGCGGTGCGCAACTGGGCCCTGCTGCAGTCGGATTATGACTGCCTGTATATGGTTGCTGACCTGCACGCTTTGACCGTGCGCCAGACCCCCGCCAACCTGCGCCGTCAAACCCGCGAGATGGCCGCCCTGCTGTTGGCTGTGGGCATTGACCCGGAACAGCATGTGCTGTTTGTGCAGAGCCATGTTCCCGCCCACTGCGAGCTTTCCTGGGTTTTGGCCTGCAACACCCAGTTTGGCGAACTTTCCCGCATGACCCAGTTCAAGGATAAAAGTGCCAAGCACCCGGATAACGTCAACGGCGGTCTGTTCACCTACCCTGTTCTGATGGCGGCCGACATCCTGGTTTATAACGCGGATCTGGTGCCCGTTGGCCAGGACCAGACCCAGCACCTGGAAATTGCCCGCACGATTGCCAACCGTTTCAACGGCATTTACGGTGATACCTTTACCCTGCCCGCCGGTTACGTTCCCAAGGCAGGCGCCAAGATCATGAGCCTGGCCGAACCCACCAAAAAGATGAGCAAGTCCGACACCAACGCAAACGCCTTTGTGCTGATGACCGACGATAAGGACACCATTGTGCGCAAATTCAAGCGCGCCGTAACCGATTCTGACGGCGTTGTGCGGTTTGACGCCGAGAACAAGCCCGGTGTTTCCAATCTGATGACCATTTATTCCACCTTTACCGGCAAGGACCTGGCCGCTATTGAGGCTGAGTTTGCCGGCAAGGGTTACGGTGATTTCAAGCTGGCCGTTGCCGAAGTGACCGCCGACGCCCTGGCCCCCGTGCAGGCCGAGTATGGCCGCATTCTGGCTGACAAAGCCTATGTGGACAGCGTGCTGAAATCCGGTGCCGAGCGTGCCGCCCGCCTTGCCAACCGTACCGTCAGCAAGGTATACCGCAAGGTCGGTTTGATGCAGTTGGACAAATAATTTTTGGGCAATACCGCATAATTCTAAGTGCCGATACGGCGAGCGAGGTGCGGCAGATGCCAAGCCAAAAGCGCAGATAATACTGGATGCTGCAAAGGTGAGCGCCGCCAGTGGCGGAAACAGCGAACCGAAGCAGGGCAGCGGTCGGAGAGTGCGAGGGCTTTCCCCCGAAGCACGATGCGGGTACCGCAACCTGACATTATCGAGCATTTTGGCAACGCAGATGCCGTGCCGCAGCTGCCGGAGCGGTGCTTAAGCCGCAAGGCGGGAATTGTGCGGTGTTGCCTTTGCTTTGTCATAAAAAACACAGCGGATGTTCCCGATGACGTGGGAGCATCCGCTGTTTTGGTTTTTGCGGTAAAACAAAAAGTAATGCGTGTTATGCGGGACGATGCAAGCATCGTCCCCTACAAATCAGGTTTCGTTTGCTGCGGATTTGTGATGCGCAGTTCGGCAAATAAAATATTACGCCATCACATTTTGGGGGACACTCGTGTTATTTTTTATCTACGCCTATCACACCCATTCCTCATTGAACACGTATTTGTCCAGCCGTTCAAAGGCTTCCTGCACGCGGGTCAGGGGCAGTGCAAGGTTCATGCGGATGGCGCAGGGGCCGTGGAACATACGGCCATCCTGCCAGGCAACGCCCACATTCCAGCCGGCTTTTTCCACCTCGGCAATGGTTTTCCCGTGGGCTTTGCACCAATCCGTGCAATCCAGGAAGAGCATGTAGGTGCCCTCCGGCTTGCTGACCGAAACGCCTTCAAAATGCTGGGTGATATAATCACAGGCAAAGTTGACATTGCCGCTGATGGTCTCCCGCAGTTCCTCCACCCATTCGTACCCTTCCGGCTTATAAGCGCCGATTAGGGCGTGCATAGAAAGCACATTCATATCATTATAGTGCGGCTTGCTGCTTTTGGCACGCACGCGGTCCCGCAGGTAGGGGTTATAAATAATATGGTAACTACCCACCAGGCCCGCCAGGTTAAAGGTTTTGCTGGGGGCATACAGGGCAACGGTGCGGCTGCGGGCATCCTCGCTGACGGACTGGGTGGGGATGTGCTTGTGGCCGTTCAGAATGATATCCGACCAGATTTCGTCCGAAATGACAAGACAGTCATTGGCGCGGTAGACCTCCATCGCCTTTTCCAGCTCCCAGCGCTCCCACACGCGGCCGCAGGGGTTGTGCGGGCTGCAGAAGATCGCCACATGGATGTGGTTCGCCTTGATCTTGGCATCCATATCCTCAAAGTCCATCCGCCACACACCGTTTTCATCCTTGACCAGTGGGCTGTGCACAATTTTATAGCCGTTGTTTTCCACACTGGCGGTAAAGCCGATGTAGGTAGGGCTGTGCAGCAGCACGGCATCGCCGGGGGCAGCAAAGCTGGTCAAAGCAGAGATCACGCCGCCCAGCACACCGTTTTCGTACCCGATGCACTCTTTGGTCAGGCCGGTTACACCGTTGCGGGTCTGGTGCCAGCGGATGATGGAATCATAATATTCATCGGTCGCACTAAAATAGCCAAAGGCCGGGTGCTGGGCGCGCTCGATAATGGCCTGCTGGATGGTGGGTACCGTGGGAAAATTCATATCCGCCACCCACATGGGGATCACATCAAAGCCAGGTTTGGGCGCTTCGGGCGCAAAGCCGTTCATCTGGCCGACGGAATCTACCGCAATGGCGTCCTTGCCATGGCGGTTCATGATGGAAGTAAAATCATATTTCATTGCAAAATGCTCCTTTGCTGTTTTCATCTCTTTCTCTGCTACCAGCATACCCCAAAATGCCGCCCCGCACAAGGTATGATTTTACGCTTTTATCTGAGGCAAAACCGCCCCGCCGGGTGCAGCACTGCACCCGGCGGGGCGGTTCACTATCTTTATAATTTTGCCTTACAGCATGGCGGGAACCTGGGTTTCCACCTGCGGGGCGCCGCCCGCCAGTTCTTCTGCCGTAACGGGGGCAGGGTCAGCCTTGGTGGTCAGGCGCTCCTTGGCCACGGCCAGCATCAGCTTGATGCGGTTTTCCTGGTTGACGCGGGTGGCGCTGGGGTCATAGTCCACGGGGGTGATGTTGGCCTGCGGGTAGCGGGCGCGGATCTGGTTGATCATGCCCTTGCCTACAATGTGGTTCGGCAGGCAGCCAAAGGGCTGAGCACAAACGATGTTTTCGTATCCGCCCTCCACCAGCTCGATCATTTCGGCGGTCAGCAGCCAGCCTTCGCCCATCTTGGCCCCCAGGGAGATAATGCCCTTGGGCTTTTCCATCAGTTCACGGAAAGAGCCGGGCGCATAGAAGCCGCTTTTGCGCATGGCATCGTTCATAGCGCAGCCGATGGAATCCATCCAGTCCAGCAGCTTATCCGTCGCCATTGCCTTGACCTTGCTGCCGCCGTACAGCTCCACGTCCAGCGTCATGTTGGCAACACAGTATTCCACAAAGCCCATCAGGCCGGGCAGGTTTACTTCGCAGTCCTGGCTTTCCAGGAATTTTTCCAGATCGTTGTTGCCCAGGGGCGAATACTTGACGTAAATTTCGCCCACAACGCCAACCTTGACTTTCGGCACGCGGGTAACAGGCACCGAAGCGTAAGAAGCGCAGATGACGGCGAACTGGCGTTTCATATCATGCACATTGTAGTTGATGCTCTTGTGCATCCAGCTTTGGATGGTGGCGATCCACTTTTCGGTCAGGGCATCAGCGGAGCCGGGCTTGTTCTCATAGGGCTTGGTCTGGCTGCGCAGGGCCACCAACAGGTCGCCGTAATAGATGCAGGCAATGACCTTGCGGATCAGCGGCAGGGTCAGCGGCAGGCCGCTGCCTTTTTCCAGGCCGGAAAAGTTCAGCGATGCCACTGGGATATTACCGTACCCGGCCTTGACCAGCGCTTTGCGCAGCAGCTTGATGTAGTTGGATGCACGGCAGCCGCCGCCCGTCTGGGTAATGAGCAGCGCGGTATGGTCCAGATCATACTTGCCGGAGTTCAGCGCGTCAATAAACTGACCGATGACCAGCAGCGCCGGGTAGCAGGTATCGTTGTGAACATATTTCAGGCCAAGCTGGGCGACCTCGCTGCCGCAGTTGCCCAGAACTTCCACATTATAGCCCTCGCACTCCAGCGCAGCCTGCAGCAGCCGGAACTGGGTAACGGCCATATTGGGGATCAAAATCTTGTGGGTCTTGACCATATCCTTGGTAAAATTGGGGGTCATGTATTCCATAAAGTGCCTCGCTTGTTTAGGTAAGGGTTAGGAAGTAGGAGTTAGGGCAATACCGCATAATTCTAAGTGCCGATACGGCGAGCGAGGTGCGGCAGATGCTAAGCCAAAAGCGCAGATAATACTGGATGCTGCAAAGGTGAGCGCCGCCAGTGGCGGAAACAGCGAACCGAAGCAGGGGCAGCGGTCGCAGAGTGCGAGGGGCTTTTGCCCCCGAAGCACGATGCGGGTACCGCAACCCGACATTATCGAGCATTTTGGCAACGCAGATGCCGTGCCGCAGCCGTCGGAGCGGTGCTTAAGCCGTAAGGCGGGAATTGTGCGGTGTTGCCTTAGGAGTTGACGGTATGGGAAAGCTGCGCTTAAGTGCTTTTGGCAGCCGCTCTTTTCAAGCGCTTTTCCCTGCTTACTCTATCAAATTTTGCCGCAGGCTTTGCGGCGTGCTTTAACTCCTAACTCATCATTGGTCTTCTTTCCGTTCTTCCAGTGCGGCAAACAGGCTGCGCAGGCGGATGTTGACGGCGCCAAGGTTGGTGATCTCATCAATTTTCAGCTGGGTGTACAGCTTGCCGCCTTCCTGCAAGATTTCGCGGGTCTCGTCGGTGGTAATGGCATCCAGGCCGCAGCCGAAGGATACCAGCTGCACCAGGTCCATATCCGGCTGGGTGGTGCAGTACTTGGCGGCCGCATACAGGCGGCTGTGGTAGGTCCACTGGTTTAGCACGGCGGTATCAAACTTTTCTTCATAGCAGCTGACGGAATCTTCCGTTACCACGGCAGCGCCCTGGCGGATGATCAGCTTATCAATGCCATGGTTGACCTCCGGATCCACATGGTAGGGGCGGCCGGCCAGTACAATAATGTGGCGGTGCTCCGCGCGGGCGCGGGCAATGATCTCGGCTCCCTTGGCGCGCACCTGGGTCATGTGGTGCTCGTACTCATCATACGCGGCATCAATGGCGGCATGTACTTCCTTAACAGGGATGCCGGGGAAATACTGGTCCAGAATGGCCGGGAAGCGCTTGGTAAAGTCCTTGCGGCGGGCCAGGTTGATGTAATCATAAATGAACTTGGTATTTTCCAGTTCCGGGCAGTTGCCGACCAGAACTTCGGGATAATAAGCAACCACGGGGCAGTTATAATGGTTATCGCCCAGGTGTTCGTCCACATTGTAGCTCATGCAGGGGTAGAACACAGCGTCCACGCCCATCTTGCACAGTTCGGCAATATGGCCGTGGCTGAGCTTTGCAGGGAAGCAGGCGGTATCGCTGGGGATGGTGGCCTGGCCTTCCTGGTACAGCTTGCGGCTGGAAACCGGGCTGACCTTGACGGTAAAGCCCAGCTTGGTAAAGAAGGTATGCCAGAACGGCAGCAGCTCATACATGTTCAGGCAGAGCGGAATGCCGATGACCCCGCGGGAATTGCCCTCGTTTTCCGGCTTATAATCCAGCAGCAGCTTGAGCTTGTAGGCGTACAGGTCCAGATCATCGTTGGTTGCCTTGCCGGTCACCGGCTTATCGCAGCGGTTGCCGGAAATATAGCGCTTGCCATCGGCAAACACATTGATGGTCAGCTGGCAGTGGTTGCCGCAGCCGCCGCACTGGACGGTGCTGACCTTCTGTTCAAAGTGTTCCAGCTCGTCCTGGGTCAGCACGGTGCTCATCTGGCCCGCTGCGGCGCGGGCTTTGCCGTACAGCGCAGCGCCGTAAGCGCCCATCAGGCCCGCAATGTCCGGGCGGATAACATTGACGCCCATCTCTTTTTCAAAGGCGCGCAGAACCGCTTCATTATAGAATGTACCGCCCTGCACCACAATGTTGCGGCCCAGTTCTTCCGGGCTGGAAGCACGGATCACCTTATACAGTGCGTTCTTGACCACCGAGATGGACAGGCCAGCGCTGATGTTTTCAATGGAAGCGCCATCCTTCTGGGCCTGCTTGACACTGGAGTTCATGAACACCGTGCAGCGGCTGCCAAGGTCAACGGGCTTATCGGCAAACAGGCCAAGGGCGGCAAACTCCTTGACATCATAGCCCAGTGCCTGGGCAAAGGTCTGCAAAAAGCTGCCGCAGCCAGAGGAACAGGCTTCGTTCAGGAAGATATTGCTGATGGCCCCGTCCTCGATCTTAAAGCACTTCATATCCTGGCCACCGATATCAATGATGAAATCAACGTTGGGCATAAAGTGCTTGGCGGCAGTAAAGTGGGCCACAGTTTCTACCAGGCCGCGGTCACAATGGAACGCATTCTTGACCAGCTCTTCGCCGTAACCGGTGGTGGTCACGCTGGCGATCTGCAAACCGGGGTGCCGCTGGTACAGTTTCAGCAGCGTTTCCCGCACCAGGGGCAGCGGGTTGCCCAGGTTGGGCTGGTAGCTGGTGAACAGGATATTATCATTCTGGTCGATCACCACCAGCTTGATGGTGGTGGAACCGGAGTCAATACCGATATGCACCGGGCCGCAGTCCGCGCCAAAAGGCACGCAAGGCACCGATGCTTTCAGGTGGCGGGCATGGAAGTCCTCATATTCCTGCTTATCCTTGAACAGGGGCGGCAGGCTGATGTAAGTTGCGGTGGCGCTGTATTCATCCAGGCGGCTGGCAACCTCATTCAGATCAAACTCCTGGTCTGCATAGAACGCAGCTCCCAGCGCCACGTACAGCAGGCTGTTTTCCGGGCAGGTACCGGTCACATGCAGGGTTTCGTCAAAGCTTTTGCGCAGCACGGTGGAGAAAGTCAGCGGCCCGCCCAGGTACAAAATATTGCCCTTGATGGGGCGGCCCTGTGCCAGGCCGGCAATGGTCTGGTTGACCACAGCCTGATAAATGGAAGCCGCAATATCCCCCGCCTGTGCGCCCTGGTTGATCAGGGGCTGGATGTCGCTTTTGGCAAACACACCGCAGCGGGATGCAATGGTGTAAGTACGGGTGGATTTCTGCGCCGCCTTATCCATCTCATCTGCGCTCATCTTCAGCAGGGTGGCCATCTGGTCAATAAATGCGCCGGTGCCGCCTGCGCAGCTGCCGTTCATGCGCACTTCGGTACCGTTGGTCAGGAACAAGATCTTGGCATCCTCGCCGCCCAGCTCAATGATGCAGTCGGTACCCGGCGCCAGCTTGTTGGCGGCCACGCGGGTGGCAAACACTTCCTGCACAAAGGGCACCTTGCAGCTGTCGGCAAGGCCCATACCGGCGGAACCGGAGATTGCCAGCTTTGCTCTGCCATCCGGCAGATAGTTCTGCGCGGCGCGGTGCAGCAGCTCCTTGCCTTTTTCCAGAATATGGCTGTAGTGGCGCTCATAGGTGGAATATACGATCTGCTCTGCATCGTTCAGCACGACGCATTTAATGGTAGTTGAACCAATGTCCAAACCAACTCTCATGGGGTTGACCTCCTAGGGGTATGAAAACGTTCTCCGTTTTTGAACTCTGAAAGCGGCATTCTGCACGCGGGGCTGCGCCTTTTTGGAACAAGGCGAAATTCATATTATTGTACCGCTTTTCGGCAAATGATGCAAGATGAAATGCTCCCTTTGCCCTGTATTCTGGATGCAAGAACGCAGTATATAAAATAAAGATATCATAAAGTTTTGAACGTTTTTTGAACAAATTCTTTTTGTAAACGGCATTTCTTGACTTTTTCATGGTATAATGCTGTCAAAACCATCTCTGATTATTTTCAAAAGGAGTATCAATCCATGGCATCTTTGCTTTTGCCAATCATTTATCTGGCGTTTATCAGCCTTGGTCTGCCGGACGCCCTGCTGGGCGCGGCATGGCCCACCATGTACCCGCAGCTGGGGGCGCAGGTTTCCTGGGCGGGCGGCGTTTCGATGATCATTTCCGCCTGCACCATCCTTTCCGCCCTGGCGAGCGACCGCCTGAACGAGCGCCTTGGCACCGGGCGGGTCACTGCCATCAGCGTTGCCACCACGGCAGCGGCGCTGCTCGGTTTTTCCTTCTGCCATGCGTTCTGGCAGCTCTGCCTGTGGGCTATCCCCTATGGGCTGGGTGCGGGCAGCGTGGATGCAGCCTTAAACAACTATGTTGCCCTGCACTACAAAAGCCGCCATATGAGCTGGCTGCACTGCATGTGGGGTGTGGGTGCCAGCCTTGGCCCCGTTATTATGGGGCAGGCACTGGCCGGTTCCGGCTGGCAGGGGGGCTACCGCATCATTGGCATTTTGCAGGTGGTGCTGACAGTGGTGCTGCTGTTCAGCCTGCCGCTGTGGAAGCTGCCGCAGGACGTTATGGGTGGCGAGCCGTTCACCCCGCAGCACCGCAGCTTTCCGGAGCTGCTGAAAATCACCGGTGTGCCGGAAGTTCTAGTCTGCTTTTTGTGTTACTGCGCACTGGAATCCACCGCCGGGATGTGGGCCGCCAGCTACTGCACCCTGGTGCGCGGTTTGGATGCCCAGACCGCTGCCAGCTGGGCCAGCCTGTTCTATTTGGGCATTACCGCCGGGCGGTTTGTTTCCGGCTTTTTGACGATGAAGATGAGCGACCGCAACATGATCCGGCTGGGGCAGGTGTTAATTGCCCTGGGCATTCTGCTGGTTCTGCTGCCTGCCGGGAACAACGTGCTGTTTGTGGGCCTGATTTTGATCGGCTTGGGCTGCGCCCCTGTTTACCCCTGCATCATCCACGAAACGCCGGTCAATTTTGGCCGAGAGCTGAGCATGTCGATGACGGGGTTACAGATGGCCTTTGCCTATGTGGGCTCCTGCCTGGCCCCGCCGCTGTTCGGCCTGCTGGCACAGAACGTTACCCCCAGGCTGTACCCCTGGTACCTAGCCGTTGGGCTGGTGGTCATGGTCATCATGTCTGAAAGTCTGCACGCCAAAAAGGCCGCCGAGCACCGTTAAGCATGCTTAGCGCAGCAAAACCGCATAAACTGTCGCAAAACGCTGCGCAGCCCCTTGCCTTTTGCTTTGCCGGGATTGTATAATAAAAACAAAGCTATTGTCGTTTTTTGTGTGATACCAGAACTGAACAGGAGGGCTGTTTTATGCGTTGCTCCATCTGCGGCGGCCATTTGACCAACCAGCGCTGTGACGACTGCGGAATGATTTTTCCCCCTGAGGACCGCTATACTCTGCACCATACCGAGGATCCCAACTGCCCCTCCCACGTTGAGCCGGGGCAGAAAGCCCGTCCGGTCTCGCTGGCGGCGGATTACGCCCGCCACCGGGCCGAAAGCGCACCGCGCCCCCAGCCGTCCCAGCGGCCTACCAAGCCAACTTACCAGAACAGCAATTCCGGCAGGCGCAAGGGCTCCCAGATTCCCGGCCTGATTATTGCGCTGGTCTGGGTCGTGATCTGTTTGATGATCAGCTTCGCCAATATCAGCTTCGCCAATATGAGATAAACTGGTTTCATTGTCTCCTGTCTCTGCTTTTTAGTGAAGCGTGCTCCCATGGAATGTCTTTGAAAATTCAAGGCAACACCACATAATTCTAAGTGCCGATACGGCGAGCGAGGTGCGGCAGATGCCAAGCCAAAAGCGCAGATAATACTGGATGTCTTATCGAGCATTTTGGCAACGCAGATGCCGTGCCGCAGCTGCCGGAGCGGTGCTTAAGCCGCAAGGCGGGAATTGTGCGGTATTGCCTCAAGTCTGCTTTTTTATTTTCTGCCAACGAAACCAAAAGCCCGCCGAGCACCATAAAAAATGCTCTGCGGGCTTTCGCTATATCTTTATATACCGGATTTCTTTTCTCAATTCAACGTCTTCCCAAAGAACTCCAGCTCCGGGCGGATGGTGGCCATCAGGTCATCGAACTGGTCCGGGGTCAGGCTCTGGGCTCCATCGCTCTTGGCTCGGGCGGGGTCGTTGTGCACCTCGATCATCAAGCCGTCTGCACCGACTGCCACCGCAGCTTTGGCCAGGCTGGGCACCATAAAGGCGATGCCCGCGGCGTGGCTGGGGTCAATCACAACCGGCAGATGGGTCATCTTTTTCAGCATGGGCACGGCGGAAATATCCAGCGTGTTGCGCATGCTGGTTTCAAAGGTGCGGATGCCGCGCTCGCACAGCACAACATTGGGGTTGCCCTCTGCCATAATATACTCGGCGCTCATCACCAGCTCTTCCAGCGTGGCGGAAAGGCCGCGCTTGAGTAGAACGGGGATGTTGGTGCGGCCAACAGCCTTGAGCAGTTCAAAGTTCTGCATGTTGCGCGCGCCGATCTGGATCATATCCACGCCGGTTTCCTCAAACAGGGGGATATGCTCGCTGTTCATCAGTTCGGTCACAATGGGCTGGCCGGTCTGGCTGCGGGCATGGGCCAGCAGTTCCAGGCCCTCGGCACGCAGCCCCTGGAAGCTGTAGGGGCTGGTGCGCGGCTTGAACGCGCCGCCGCGCAGGATGCTGGCCCCCGCGGCCTGCACACGCTGCGCCACAAAGGTGATCTGCTCCTTGCTTTCCACGCTGCAGGGACCCGCCATCACGGCAAAATGGCCGCCGCCAATCTTGATTTTCTTATCACCCACTTCCACCACGGTATCGTCCGGGTGGAACTTGCGGTTTGCCTTTTTGTAAGGCTCCGAAACACGGCGGCAGGTTTCCACCACCGGGTTTGCCAGCACCCAGCTTTCGCTCAGCGCCTTGGTATCACCAATCAGGCCCAGAATGTGGGTATCGCTGCCCATAGAATCGTTGATCTGGTACCCCATCGTCTGCAGTTCGTTGCAGAAAGCTTTGACCTTTTCATCCGGAGCATGCTGTTTTAATACGATGATCATGACATATTCTCCTCTATTTCTTATCCGCTTTACGGTAATTCTTTTATCCTTTAACGCTGTACAGTTTAGCACGTTAAAGTGCTAAGGTCAACCCCTGTTTTGACATTATTTTGCCCGCGGCGTATAATAAGGCTGTATTTGCAACGTGTTCCGTAAAATAATCGGAACACCGTATTTTCCGGCACATACAGAGAAAGAGGTATTTTTACCATGGGTAAAGAAGCAAAAACCAACGCCATGCGCATGCTGGAGCGTGCCAAGGTGAATTATACATCGCACGAATATCCCCACGAGGAAGGCCAGGCTGTGGACGGTGCCCATGTGGCGCAGCTTACCGGCCAGGACCCTGCCAAGGTGTTTAAGACCCTTGTCACCCAGGGGGCAGACCACAACTATTACGTGTTTGTTGTGCCTGTTCTGGCGGAACTGGATCTGAAGAAAGCCGCCAAGAGCGTGGGCGTGAAAAGCGTTGCCATGATTCATGTGGCAGACATCAACAAGGTAACCGGCTACATCCGCGGCGGGTGCAGTCCCGTTGGCATGAAAAAGCAGTTTGCCACCGTGTTTGACGAAAGCTGCCTGGCCCAGCCCACCATCCTGGTTTCCGGCGGGCGGATCGGCACCCAGATCGAATGCGCCCCGGCAGACCTTGTTAAAGTAACCCGCGGCAAAACCGCCGCCATCACCGCGGAGAACGCCTGATGATGCGGCTGGATAAATACCTGTCCGAGCGGCTGGGTATCCCCCGCGGGGAAAGCCGTAAGCTGGCCGCCAAGGGCCGCGTGACGGTGAACGGCGTGCTGACCAAAAAGGCTGATACTCAGATCGAGGAAGCCACTGCTGAGGTTGCCGTGGACGGCAGACTGTTGGCCGGGGCTTACCAGAAATATGTTTACCTGATGCTGAACAAACCGGAGGGCGTTGTGAGCGCCGCGCAGGACAAACGCGATACCACCGTGGTGGATCTGGTAAAAGATGCGTTCCCCCGCCGACAGCTATTCCCCGCTGGGCGGCTGGACAAAACCAGCACTGGCTTTGTGCTGCTGACGGATGACGGCACGCTGGCGCATGACATCCTTGCGCCGGGCCGCCATGTGCCCAAGCAGTACCTTGTTACGCTGGATACCCCGCTGACCAACGCGATGCGGGTCGGCTTTGCCGCCGGGGTCACATTGGCAGACGGCCAGACGCTGGCCCCTGCCGAGGTAGCGCCCGCCGGAGCTGACCCCTGTGTGGTGCGGGTCACGCTGCACCAGGGGGTCTACCACCAGATCAAGCGGATGTTCGGCGTGTTTGACGCCGGGGTGAACGCCCTGCACCGGGAAGTCATCGGCCCTGTTGCGCTGGATGCTGCCCTTGTTCCCGGCCAGTGGCGGGAGCTGACCGCAGAAGAAGTAAACGCCCTGCGCGCCGCCGCCAAACCGAAAAATTGAATTTCATTTTATTATCAGCTCACAAACACAACCCGGCCCCGTGCGCATCTTGCACCGGGCCGGGTTTATTTTTAATTAAAAAAGAATAAAGAATAATGAATAATGGTTGTGTGACGCCCGCGGCGTCACATTTTAACTAAGGGCAACACCGCACAATTCCCGCCTTGCGGCTTAAGCACCGCTCCGGCAGCTGCGGCACGGCATCTGCGTTGCCAAAATGCTCGATAAGACATCCAGTATTATCTGCGCTTTTGGCTTGGCATCTGCCGCACCTCGCTCGCCGTATCGGCACTTAGAATTATGCGGTATTGCCTAAGGTGTATCTGAAAACAAAGAAAATGACGGATATTTCGCAAACACAAGCAGGATGTAAGGCAAAGAGCTGCCGGAATCCTTTGTATATTCCAAGGCTTTTTAACGCAAAATCCCGCTGCGTTTGTAGAAATAGACGATATTTTCGACGTTTCAGATACCCCCCAGGCCAACTGCTCCGGCAAAAAGCATTCCGGCCAGAGCAACGGACCTGTTTTATTTGCGCTGCCGCGGGCGGCGCACCGACATTATTCTTTATTCTTTATTCTTTATTATTTATCTTTATTCTTTATTATTTAATACTTGGGAGAAATTGTGTGCAATAACTGGTCGCCCTGCACCGGGCCGACTGCCTTATTTTTTCCCCTCATCCCGCGACCACAACCACACTCCAAAGCATCCCGCTGCCCTGCACCAGCAGCATCACGGCTTCCACCGCAACGGCGGCCAGCACACACACAATGATGGGACACTTTTTCCATGCCAGACCACCTGCCACGGCAGCCCCCACAACCCCCAGCACCGGGTTGGCATCCACGCTAAACACACCGGGAAACACCAGCGCCGTCATGGCGGTATAGGGGATCAGCTGCAAAAAGTGTTCGACCCGCGCGCTCAGCCTGATGCGGCCCATCAAAAAGGCGGGCAGCACACGGGGCAGGTAGGTCACCAGAGTCATACCCAAAATCATCAGGTAGATATCACGGTTCTGCATGGCTGTTCTCCTCCCCTGCCGCATTGGGCGTTACAAAAAATGACCCCAGCGCCGCGCATCCCAGCGTGGAAAGGATCATCGACCAGCCGGAATCCAGCTGCACCACGTTGCACAGCACAGTGTTGCAGAGCGCCGTCAGCACAACCAGCGCGGCCAGGCGGCCGTTGCCGTGCAGGCCGGGCATCAGCAGGCCAATGAACATAGCATACAGCGAAATGCCCAGTGCCGCGGTGATCAGCGGCGGCAGCAGCCCGGTTGCAACGGCCCCCAGCCAGCTGCCCAGCGCCCAGGAAAGATAGGAGCAGAGCGCCATGGAGAAAAAGTACCGCGGCGTGCGCGGGGCGTTGGCCGTGGTGGTGTACACGGCAAAGGTTTCGTCCGTAACGCCAAAAGCGGCCAGCATACGCACCGGCAACCTGCCGCCCTGCATCTGGTTGAACACGCAGGTGCTCATGATAATATGCCGCAGGTTCAGGATAAATGTTGTCAGCACAATGGTCAGCACAGCAGCGCCCTGCGCCACCATACCAGCAGCCATCATCTCGCTGGCACCGCCGTATACGGTCAAGGACATCAGCACCGTCTGCCAGGTGTTCAGGCCCGCCTGGCGCGCCATTACGCCATAGGCAATGCCCACCGGCACATACCCCAGCATAATGGGCACCGCGCTGCGGGTCCCGGCCAGCCACTCCTCTTTTTTGGTCATATTCCTTCCCCTTTTCCTACTGATCTGGTCGATTGCGCGAAATATGGTTTATTATAGCACCGCTCCCTGGCCGCAGCAAGTTTTTCTTGCCGTAAGAGATAGAATAGCGTATAATGTAAAAGAATATATTTTGTTTTTACCTCGTGTGCCCTTTGGCCATTCTTCTGCCGGGCACACCCATCTATAAATTTGATTGGAGGATCTTGCAAATGTCTGGTTTTATCCCACTTTCCGTGCCGAACTTCGGCGAAAAAGAAGCAGCTTACGCTGCCGAGGCTATTACTTCCGGCTGGGTTTCCACCAGCGGTGCCAAAGTTAGCGAATTTGAGGAAGCACTGGCTGCTTATGTAGGCATGCCGCGCGCTGTTGCCGCCAACAGCGGCACCTCCTCGCTGCACCTGGCCGCAATGGCGGCGGGCATCCGCCGCGGGGATGAGGTGATTGTGCCCACCCTGACCTTTATTGCCGCTGTCAACCCGCTGACCCGCTATGTGGGCGCGGAACCGATCTTCATCGGCTGCAACGATACCCTTTGCATTGACCCGGACGCCGTGGAGGATTTTTGTGCCAACCACTGCACCCTGAAAGAGGACGGGCTGTACAATAACAAAACCGGTGCCCGCGTGCGCGCGCTGGGCGTGGTGCATGTGTTTGGCAATATGGCCGATATGCCCCGCCTGCTGGACATTGCCCGCCGCTACAAGCTGATTTTGATTGAGGACGCCACCGAAGCGCTTGGCACCCGCTACACCGCAGGCCCGCTGGCTGGCAAGGCCGCCGGCACCATGGGCGATATCGGCTGCTACAGCTTTAACGGCAACAAGATCATGACCACCGGCGCAGGCGGTTTTGTGGTTTCCAACCACGCCGATTGGGCCGAGCACGCCAAGCACCTTTCCACCCAGGCCAAGGCCGATATGCTGCAATTTCTGCATGATGAAGTCGGCTACAACTACCGCATGACCAACGTGCAGGCCTGCCTGGGCCTTGCCCAGCTGGAAAGGCTGGAGGGCTTTGTGGAGACCAAGAAAGCCCGCTACGACCAGTATAAAGCTGCTCTGGACGGCGTACACGGCCTTCGTATTCTGCCGTTCAAAGAGGAATCTGACGGCGTGCGCTCCAACCACTGGTTCTACAGCCTGTACCTGAAAGATTCCGGCCTTGACCGCGATACCGTGATTGCCAAACTGCAGGAGCAGGGCATCCAGACCCGCCCGGTATGGGCCCTGATCAACGAGCAGGCCGACTACCCCAAAAACGAAGCGTACGCCCTGGAAAAAGCCCAGGACTACCGCAAGTACATCGTCAACCTGCCCTGCTCCACCAACCTGACCGAACAAGACTGCGAACGCGTGATCGCGGCAGTTAAGAACCTGTAATTTGAGTTAGGAGGGAGGAGCTGGAAGTTAGGCGTTATTGGTGTGCGCTGCCGCGCGCAATTTTGGATATTAAGTCTTTCACCTTTTTCAAAATTTGCGGCGTAAGCCGCACTTTCAACTCCTAACTCCTACTTCCTAACTCCTACCTTCCCAAGGGGGTATTTCACCTGAACGTCGAAGAACTTTTTATTTCGGAGTCCTGCACGGTGCTGGATACGATGAAAAAGCTGGATGAAACGGGCCAGCGCATCCTGTTTATTGCGCCGGAGGGCAAGCTGAAGGCCGTTGTGACAGATGGGGATATCCGCAAGTGTATCCTGCGCGGCGGCGCACTCAGCGCCCCGCTGACCCAGGCTGCCAATTATCACCCCCACAGCCTGCCGGTGGCCGAGCGCGGCCGCGCCCGCGCCGAGCTGCAGCGCCTTGGCATTGATGCCCTGCCCATTCTGGACAAGCACGGCGTCATCACCGATATTGTGTTTGCGGGCGGCGTGGATGTGGACAACCGCAAAAAGGTGGATATCCCCGTTGTGATGATGGCGGGCGGCCTTGGCACGCGGCTGTACCCCTACACCAAAATTCTGCCCAAGCCGCTGATTCCGGTGGGGGAACAGCCCATTGCCGAGCTGATTTTTTCCCGCTTCCGGGATTTTGGCTGCCGCCATATGACGATGATTGTCAACTACAAGCGCGGCATGATCAAGAGCTACTTTTCCGACCTGGAAAAAGACTATACCGTTGACTTTATTGACGAAGATGTGTTCATGGGCACCGGCGGCGGGCTCTGCCTGCTGAAAGGGCGGATGGATTCCCCGTTTTTCTTTACCAACTGTGATACCCTACTGGACCTGGATTACGGCGACCTGTACCAGTACCACAAAGCCCACGGCAACCTGGTTACCATGGTATGCGCGTTCAAGCACTATGTAGTGCCTTACGGTGTTGTTGAACTGGGCGAAGACGGCGGCATTGCCGCCATGCGGGAAAAGCCGGAGCTGAACTTTTTGACCAACACCGGCGTTTACGTTGTGGAGCCGCGCGTGGTGGAAGAGATGAAGATGGGCGAAGTGATCGGCTTCCCTGATGTGATCGACCGCTACCGCGCCGCCGGTGAAAAAGTAGGCATCTACCCCATCAACGAAAGCTCCTGGATGGACATGGGCCAGATGGAAGAGCTGGAAAAGATGAGAAGAAAGCTGGAACAACAGAGCTGAGTTAGGAGGGAGGAGTTAGGGCAATACCGCATAATTCTAAGTGCCGATACGGCGAGCGAGGTGCGGCAGATGCTAAGCCAAAAGCGCAGATAATACTGGATGTCTTATCGAGCATTTTGGCAACGCAGATGCCGTGCCGCAGCCGTCGGAGCGGTGCTTAAGCCGTAAGGCGGGAATTGTGCGGTGTTGCCTTAGGAGTTATTGGTGTGCGCTGGCGTGCACGGTTTGAATAGGATGCTTCCTGCGTTTTCAAAATTGCGGCGCAAGCCGCACCTTCAACTCCTAACTCCTACTGCCTAACTCCACTAAGGAGTAATTTATGCCTGTAACGATCATTGCTGAAGCCGGGGTAAACCACAACGGCGATTTGGAAACCGCCAAGCGGATGGCTTATGTGGCTAAGGAATGCGGTGCAGATATTGTAAAATACCAGACCGCTGTGCCGGAGCTTGTGGTGAGCAGGTTCGCCGAAAAAGCCGAATACCAGAAACAGACCACCGATGCCGCCGAAAGCCAGCTGGAGATGATTCGCAAGCTGCATTTTTCGTTTGAGGGCCACCGGGAACTGAAAGAATACTGCGATTCCATTGGCATCCAGTATCTTTCCGCGCCGTTTGATATCCCCAGTGTGCGGTTTTTGGGCACACTGGGCATGCCGCTCATTAAAATTCCGTCCGGCGAGATCACCAACCTGCCCTATCTGGAAGAGATCGGCAAGCTGCACACCCCGGCACTGCTTTCCACCGGCATGTGCAACTTAAGCGAGATCACCGACGCCCTTGGCATCCTGGACGACAACGGCTGCCCGGAAGTGACCATTCTGCACTGCAACACCCAGTACCCGACGCCCTATGAGGATGCCAACCTTACCGCCATGCTGGAGCTTTTTGACCAGTTCGGCCTGCCGGTCGGGCTTTCGGACCACACGCCGGGCTGGGAATGCGATGTTGCTGCCACGGTACTTGGTGCGCAGGTGATTGAAAAGCACTTTACGCTGGATAAATCCTGGCCCGGACCGGACCAAAAAGCCAGCCTGGACCCGACCGAGTTCAAGGCCATGGTACAGGCCGTGCGCCATGTGGAAGCCGCCCTTGGCGACGGCCACAAGCACCTGACCGCCAGCGAAGCCCCCAACAAGGCCATTGCCCGCAAGAGCATTGTGGCCGCGCGGCCCATCAAGGCAGGCGAAGTGTTCACCGCCGAAAACTTGCTGACCAAGCGCCCCGGCGATGGTATTTCCCCCATGCTGTGGTACACCGTCCTTGGCCAGACCGCCAAGCGCGACTTTGCCGAAGACGAAAAGATCGAGCTGTGATTTTTACGGGGGGTTCTCCGGCCTTTTTGCAAAAAGGCCTCGGCGAAAAACTCTGAATAGAAATAATAGAATTGGGACTTCATCGTAATATCCGTGGGATGGTTCCCTCTTAGCCGCTTTGATGCATTTTAAGCGGCAATATTGGGCAGGGTTTATTCCGTGATTTTTTATGCACGCAATAAGGAACCACCCCTCAGGCCGCATCGCGTCCAGCTCCCCTCCAGGGGAACCAATACAAAGTTAAAACCCGCGGCAGTTCCCCTTTGAGGGGAGCTCCGGCAACGCCGGTGAGGGGTGGTTTCCTACGCAGAGCCTGATAAACAGCGGCATATGTAGCAAAGACCCGCCTGCGGGACGATGCGAGCATCGTCCCCTACAAATCAGGCCCTGATTATCACAAATTGCATTGTGTAACAAGGCAGGGTCACGGCGGGATGAGGGCATCCCGCCCTACAGATATTTTCTGATGTTCCGCCACCAACCTTACCCCATCTCCTATTCTTCATTTCTCGTTCCGAATTGATTTAACTCCTCCCTCCTAACTTCTAACTATTATGAAAAACATCACCATCATCACCTCCACCCGTGCGGAATATGGGCTGCTGCGGCCGGTTATCCAAAAGGTTGCGGCGGCACAGGACCTGCAATTACAGCTGGTTGTTACCGGGGCACATCTCTGTGCCCGGTTTGGCAATACGGTGCAGGAAATTGAGGCTGACGGCCTGCCCATTGCGGCCCGCCTGCCGATTTTTGAAGAAGAGAGCCCCAACGAACCGGTGGCCCTTACCATTGCACGCACCATCACGGTATTTGACGGCTATTTTGCCGCCCACCGCCCGGATGCGGTGCTGCTTCTGGGCGACCGCTTTGAAATTTTTGCGGTGGCTACAGCGGCTGCGGCACGGCATATCCCCATTGCGCATATTTCCGGCGGGGATGTAACCCTTGGCGCGGCGGATGAATACTACCGCCACTGCATCACCAAAATGGCGGCGCTGCACTTTCCCAGCTGTGCCGAAAGCGCGGCCCGGCTGGTGCGCATGGGCGAAGCCCCCGAAACCGTGTTCTGCGTGGGCGGCCTGGGCGATGAAAACATCCGCACCCTGCCCAAAATGACGCGGCAGGAATTGTGCGCTTCCTCCGGCTTTGACCTGATGCAGCCTTTTGCCATCGTGACCTACCACCCTGAAACTTCCGCCGCGGCGGGCGATCCTGCCGCGCAGGCGGATGCCCTGTGCGCCGCAATGGAAGCGGTTCCCGGCGTGTTCTGGCTGATCACCGGTTCCAACGCGGATGCCGGCGGCGCTGTGTGCACCGCCAAAATGCAGGCGTTTGCCGCCGCCCACCCGCAGCGTGCCGGGTTCATCAACAGCCTGGGGCTCAAGCGGTATCTTTCCGCCATGCAGTGCGCTGCGCTGGTGGTGGGCAATTCCAGTTCCGGCGTGGTGGAAACGCCCACGTTCGGTGTGCCGACCGTCAACATCGGCAGCCGCCAGGCCGGGCGCATCATCTGCCAGAACGTGCTGTGCTGTGCTGCCGCTGCCCCCGCAATCGAGGCCGCCCTGCGCCGTGCCCTGACCCCGGAATTTTCCGCCGTGGCCCACGCCGCACAAAGCCCCTATAACGGCGGCGATACCAGCGGCAAGATCTGCCGGGTTCTGGCCCAATTTGACTTTGCCAAACCCAAAACGTTTTATGACGGCCCCGTGCCGGAATTTAACCCCAAAAGGAGCATCTCCCTATGAAAATTCTGATCGTTGGTCTGGGCAGCATGGGCAAGCGCCGTGCCCGCCTGACCAAAGGCATTGATTCCAGCATCCGCATTGCGGGTGTCGATACGGCGGAATCCCGCCGGGCGGAAGCCACCGACCTTGGCCTGATCGACGCCGCTTACCCCAACATCGCTGAAGCCGTTGCCGCCGAAGCCCCGGACGCCGCCCTTGTTTGCACCGCTCCCCTGACCCACGCGGCCATCATCAGCGAGCTGCTGGACAACAACCTGCCGGTATTTACCGAGCTGAATCTGGTTGCTGACGGCTATGAGGAAAACATGGCAAAAGCGAAAGAAAAAGGCGTGCTGCTGTTTCTTTCTTCCACCATGCTTTACCGGCGCGAAACTCAGTACATCAAGCAGCAGGTGGCTGCATTCGGCAAGCCGGTGCATTATATTTACCATATTGGCCAGTACCTGCCGGATTGGCACCCGTGGGAAAACTACAAAAACTTTTTTGTGGGCAACGCCCGCACCGGCGGCGTGCGCGAGATTTTTGGCATTGACCTGCCCTGGCTGCTGGATGCCTTTGGCGATGTGACCCATGTGACCGTGCAGGAGGACAGCATCAGCGACCTTGGGCTGCCCTATCCTGATTGCGTTACCCTGCTGCTGCGCCATGCTTCCGGCGCGCAGGGTGTGCTGGCAGCAGATGTGGTAAGCCCCAAGGCGGTGCGCAACTTTGAATGCTTTGGCGATGGTCTGCACCTGTTCTGGGAGGGCAACCCCAAAGCGCTGTATGAGTTCAAGAACGGTGACAAACAGTTTGTGGACACCTACACCAGCTTTGAGCATGACAACCGCTACAGCGACAACATTGTAGAGAACGCCTATGTGGATGAGCTGACCAACTTTTTTGCCTGCCTGCGCGGCGAAGAAACGTCCCGCTGGAGCTTTGAACAAGATTTGGCCGCCATCCGCATTATGGATAAAACCTGAAAATCAGTTAGGAGGTAGAAGTTAGGAGTTGAATGTGCGGCTTGCGCCGCGATTTTGAAATAAGGCAAAACCTGATATTCAAAGGCAACACCGCACAATTCCCGCCTTGCGGCTTAAGCACCGCTCCGGCGGCTGCGGCACTTAGAATTATGCGGTATTGCCCTAACTCCTCACTCCTACCTCCTAACTTAAAAGGGGGTCACCATGCTTACTGCCCTGTTTATCGGTCTGGGATCTATCGGGACCCGGCATTTGAAAAATCTGACGGCGATCTGCGCACAGCGCGGGCTGGCGCTGCGGGCGGATGCGCTGCGCAGTGATTTAGCCCGCCCGCTGCGCCCCGGCGCGGCAGAACTGCTGCACAGCCAGTTCACCACCTTGCAGGATTCCGCCGCCTTGCCGCACTACGATTTGGCGTTTATCACCAACCCCACCAGCCTGCACGCGCAGGCATTGGAGGAAATTCGCGGCCTGGCAGACGCGCTGTTTATCGAAAAGCCCATTGTTTCCGCCGAGCAGACGGATGTAGACCTTGCCACCCTGCTGCCCGCCGGGCAGAAAGCCTATGTGGCTGCACCCATGCGCTGGTGCGGCACCATGCTGGCGCTGAAAAATCACCTGCCCGGCCTGCGCCCCTACAGTGCGCGGGTGATCTGTTCCTCCTACCTGCCGGACTGGCGGCCGGGGGTGGATTACCGCACGGTGTACAGTGCCCACAAGGCCCTGGGCGGCGGCGTGACCATCGACCTGATCCATGAATGGGATTACCTGGTCGATCTCTTCGGCGTGCCGGAAACAATTTGTAATATACGCGGAAAATATTCCGATTTGGAAATTGATTCTGACGACCTTTCCATCTATATTGCCCAATATCCCACCCTGCTGGCGGAAGTGCACCTGGATTACTTTGGCCGCACCTACCGCCGCTCCATTGAGCTGTTCTGCAAGGATGGCAGCTGCGTGGCGGATTTTGGCGCCGGAACGCTGACCCTGCCCAACGGTGCGGTGGAACACTATGAGGAGGACGTCAACGAGCGCTACCTGCGCGAGATGAATTATTTCCTTGACTATGCCGCCGGGGAGGAAACCGAGAGCCTGAACCCGCCCGCCACGGCACTGCAAGTATTAAAACTGACATTGGGGGAACAACAATGAACCGTCTGTTGATCACCATCTGCGGCCGTGCAGGCAGCAAGGGCTTTAAGAACAAAAACCTCAAAACCTTCTGCGGCCACCCGCTGGTGTATTATTCGCTCAGCGCCGCCGAGCTGTTTATCAAAAAGCATCCCGAACTGCACATTGACATTGCCCTAAACACCGACAGCCCGGAGCTGGCCGAATTGGTTGCCGCCAAGTACCCGGAAGTCATCTTCCTGCCGCGCGGCGAGGAACTGGGCGGCGACCGCGTGCCTAAGATGGCTGTCTATCAGGACAGTCTGCACCGCATGGAGGAACGCACCGGCCAGCCGTATGACTGGTACATGGACCTGGACATCACCAGCCCCCTGCGCACCGAATCGGACATCGAAAACGCCTTCGCCAAAAAACAGAGCCGCGATGATCTGGATCTGGTGTTCAGCGTGTGCGAAGCCCGCCGCAATCCCTGGTTCAATATGGTCAAAACTGTGGACGACCATGTTGAACAGGTCTGCAAGAGTGAGTTCACCGGCCGCCAGCAGGCTCCGAATGTGTATGATGTAAACGCTTCCATCTATGTCTTCAAGCGGGATTTCCTCGCCACCAACACGGACGGCATGCTGTGGCGCGGCAAGATCGGCATCAGCGTGATGATGGATACCGGCATTATTGATATCGACTCGGAGCACGACTACCTGTTGATGGAAGCCATTGCCCAGCACCTGTATGCCCATTACCCGGAGTTTGCCGCTGTGCAGGAGAACATTCGTGACTGACCTGGCGTTCAATCTGATCATGGACTGCGGCCAAGCTATGCTGGCCAATGGCGGCGAGGTGTTCCGCGCGCAGGACACCATGGAGATCATGGCCCGCAGCTTCGGCATTGTGGATTTCCATGTTTATGTGCTGACCAACGGCATTTTTGCTTCCGCCCAAAACGGAACGGTCAGCGCTGTGCGGCATGTTCCGGCGGTTTCCACCAACCTGGGCCATGTGGAGGCCATCAACGCCATTTCCCGCCGTGTGGCGGATGGCGAACTGGACCTGAACAGCGCCCAGCTGGAATTTGAGCGGATGAAGCGGATGCCCACCCTCTTCCCACTGTACAACTGTGCAGCAGCCACCATGGGGGCCGGCTGCTTTGCCATGCTGTTTGGCGGCGGCCTGCCGGAAATGCTGGTGGGTGCGCTGGGCGGGCTGCTGGCCTCCGCCAGTTCCTGCGCGCTCAGCAAGCACCATATCAGCCGCATTTTCCGCGATATGCTTTCCGCCATTGCCTGCACGCTGACCGCTTTGATTGCCCAGCTGGTCTACCCGGCCCTGCAGGTCAACTTTGCCATCATCGGCGCGCTGATGGTGCTGACCCCCGGCGTTGCCTTAACTATGGGCATCCGTGATATCATCAACAGCGATTATCTTTCCGGCACCATCCGGCTTGTGGATGCCCTGCTGGTTGCGGGATGCCTGGCTGTCGGCGTCACTCTGGGGTATACCTTATTAAGCACAGTAACGGGGGTGGTATGGTGAGTGCTGCTCCTGTCTGGTTTACCATGCTGGTTCAGTTTGTGGTTGCCATGGTTGCAACCATCTCGTTCGGCATCACCTTTCAAGTGGGCCGCCGCCATTACTGGACCTGCGGTTTTGTGGGGGCCGTTGGCTGGACGATCTACATTGCCTGCACTACCCTTGGCGGTATGACCGCCCCCATGGCCACACTGATTGCCACACTGCCACTGGCCGCGCTTTCCCGCTTTTTTGCCATCCGGCACAAGGCCCCCATCACGGTATTTCTGCTGACCGGCATTTTTCCCCTGGTGCCCGGCGCGGGCATTTATTATACGGCTTACTATTTTTTGCGCAACGACCCCTCCCTGTGCACCAGCAAAGGCATTGAAACCTTAAAAGTTGCCGTTGCCCTGGCCCTTGGCATTGCCATCGTATGCTCCATCCCCCTGCGCAAGCGCCACGCCGCCAGCAGGCAGGCAAAATAAAAAATATGAAGCCCGGTGCTTCTTTGATATGCTACCCCTAGAGTAGACAGAGAAAAAACTCTGAAAGCTCTGGGGGTATTTTCATGTCAAGGATACAACCAAAAACACAGCGTTCCATTATCGCGCACAAAAGCACCTGCGCACCGTCTGGTTCGATTCCTCGCACGGGATACACAAAAAACACTCCAGCATAAGCTGGAGTGTTTCTGGTGACACACGCGGGAATCTCCCGCGGGCTAAAAAACAGTCCACTGGACTGTTTTTTGTGCGCTGCGGCGCACTGCCCTGTTCGATTCCTCGCTCGGGATACACGAAAAAACACTCCAGCATAAGCTGGAGTGTTTCTGATGGCACACGCGGGAATCTCCCGCGGGCTAAAAAACAGTCCACTGGACTGTTTTTTGTGCGCTGCGGCGCACCGCCCTGTTCGATTCCTCGCACGGGATACACGAAAAAACACTCCAGCACAAGCTGGAGTGTTTTTTGGTGACCCGTGCGGGAATCGAACCCACGTTAACGGCGTGAGAGGCCGCTGTCTTAACCGCTTGACCAACGGGCCATGACCGCAAAAGATTGCTTGTATAATATACCAGATGAAACGCGGTTTGTCAACATATTTTTCAGGGCGAATGGGATAAAATGGAGAGAGATTTTTGGCCGGCAGCGTTATTCGGAAAATGTACGGCAGGTCACTGCGCCCGCAGTCGAACTTCAGAGGCCAACCAGACCGCTGATTCGGCTCTTGAACCGGAATAAGCCGTTCCCTACAGAGCTTTTTATAATAGGCAGCAGGCAATGCAAGCGATCTGTAGGGCGGGATGCCCTCATCACGCCGTGGAGAAACCTTTATCGACTGTGGCAAGCACTGCAAATGATTTGTAGGATCCGATGCTCGCATCGGGCTGTTGCCGCTCACCAAACTATACCTGCCAATTCCGCAAGGTTGCTGCGGGCTGATGACAAGCATCTGCCCCTACAAACAAAATCAAGGGCAATACCGCATAATTCTAAGTGCCGATACGGCGAGTGAGGTGCGGCAGATGCTAAGCCAAGAGCGCAGATAATACTGGATGCTGCAAAGGTGAGCGCCGCCAGTGGCGGATGCAGCGAACCGAAGCAGGGGCAGCGGTCGCAGAGTGCGAGGGGCTTTTGCCCCCGAAGCACGATGCGGGTACCGCAACCCGACATTATCGAGCATTTTGGCAACGCAGATGCCGTGCCGCAGCCGCCGGAGCGGTGCTTAAGCCGTCAGGCGGGAATTGTGCGGTGTTGCCCAAGGTACTGTCCTACCATTATATAGTCGTATATCCATCCTGTGCTTCTTCGCACGAATCTGCCTGGGGTGTATCTGAAAAATCGAAACTATCGTCTATTTCTACAAACACAGCCGGATTTTGCGTTAAAAAGCCTTGGAATCCACAAAGGATTCCAAGGCTCTTTGCCTTACATCCTGCTTGTGTTTGCGAAATATCCGTCATTTTCTTTGTTTTCAGATACACTTTAACCAAACTTCTATTTTTACTTTATATATTCCAACCTCCAAAGATGTGGTATAATGTGTGGTACGAGGGCTAAAATACAAAAGAAAAAAGCCTTAGCTAACGCTAAGGCTTTTTGGTGACCCGTACGGGAATCGAACCCATGTTACAGCCGTGAAAGGGCCGTGTCTTAACCGCTTGACCAACGGGCCTAAGAGATACAGGATTTTGCTAAAACAGCAAGCAACTTACCAGTCACGACTGCAACCGGCCCCCAAGTATTTTAGCGAAACCCTGTATTGATGGTAGCGGTAACTGGATTTGAACCGGTGACACTTCGGGTATGAACCGAATGCTCTAGCCAACTGAGCTATACCGCCATGTGGTGTGCATCTCAAACGGTGCTTCACTAGTATACGGGTTTCGGCACCATTTGTCAAGCATTTTTTTGAATTTTTTCAAAAAGTTTTTTTCTCCCTTTTCTGCACCGGCAGTGCTGCGGCACAAATAGCGCAGCCATGGGCTTTGCGGGCATCAGCTGGCAGCCATTCCCGGTGTTGTTCCGATTTTTGTTCCTGCATTATACAACAATAGCGCAATAAAGTGCAGTACAAAATTCTTCATTTTTTCAGGTTTTACCCGGTTTGTTCATTTTATTTTAAGCTACGAAACTTTTTGCGGATTTTTCGCATTTAATATATTGACATAGTAGTACCCCAGTGTTAAAATAAGTTAAAAATCGGTGTTCGTTAAAAGTGTGTCGAAGATGAACCATCCGTAACTTTAAGGAGAATACTCGCTATGAAATATTCTTGGCAGCGCCAGATTATTCTGGAAACCATTCAAGAGCATAAAGAGCATCTTTCTGCGCAGCAGATTTACGGTTATGCCCGTGAGCGCTGCCCTCATATCAGCCTGGGCACGGTGTACCGCAACCTGAACACCCTGGCTGATAACAATATGATCGGCCGCGTTGGCATGATCAGCGGTGCCGAATGTTTTGACTGGGACCCCAACTCCCATGAGCATTTTTACTGCCGCAAGTGCCACAAGATCATTAACCTTGATCTGCCGGAAGGCGAGCTGAACGCCCTGATCAAAAATGTTCCCGGCCTGCGTATTGAAGGCCACTGCCTGACCGTGACCGGCGTTTGCGCCGAATGTGCCAGCAAAGAATAACTTTGCCGGGACAAAGCGCCACTGTCCTACCCTTGCAGGATCAATCCTTCCAACTTGTCATCATCTTTTCCTCTCCGCTCTTCCCCGTTTTGTGGGGAAGAGCTTTTTTGTACCCTTTGGCACTTTTCTGCATCCTTTTTCAACTGCGATATGCGGGCTTTATGCGGCAAATATTCAATTCAATGAATAAAAATGCAAATAGTCCGTTTTGTTTTTCCCCTTTACGCCGCAAAATGCAAGCTCTAGAACAAAATTATCTCTATAAGTTGAAGTTTCCTTGTGCAATATGCCGTGTTGCAATTTGTTGCAGGGCGTGTATAATAAGAAGCATGAAATGAATAAATATTCAGCCACTTCGGTGGATAGAATTTTGAAAGAGGGCAGTTCTTATGAAAAAGAAAAAGGAAGATATTAAAAAGGTTGTTCTTGCTTACTCCGGCGGTCTGGATACCTCCATCATCATTCCCTGGCTGAAAGAGAACTACAACAACTGCGAAGTTGTTGCTGTTTCCGGCGACGTTGGCCAGGGCACTGAGCTGGACGGCCTGGAAGAAAAGGCCCTCAAGACCGGCGCTTCCAAGCTGTACGTTCTGGACCTGAAGAAAGATTACGTTGAGAACTACATCTGGCCCTGCCTGAAAGCCGATGCCAAGTACGAAGAGTACCTGCTGGGCACCTCTCATGCTCGTCCGTGCATCGCAAAGGCACTGGCTGAGATTGCCAAGAAAGAGAATGCCGATGCCATCTGCCATGGCTGCACCGGCAAGGGCAACGACCAGGTTCGTTTTGAGCTGACCCTAAAAGCACTGGCCCCCGAAATGGCCATCATCGCCCCGTGGCGTGAGTGGGACATCAAGAGCCGTGACGAAGAGATCGATTACGCCGAGGCACACAACATTCCCCTGCGTATCAACCGTGAGACCAACTACTCCAAGGACAAGAACCTGTGGCATCTGAGCCACGAGGGTCTGGACCTCGAAAAGCCCTCTCTGGAGCCGCAGTACAACAAGCCCGGCTTCCTGGAGCTGGGTGTTTCCCCGGAGCAGGCACCGGATACCCCGTCCTATGTTACCATCCACTTTGAGAAGGGCATTCCCACCGCTGTGGACGGCAAGGAGATGGACGGTGTTGCCCTGATTGAGTACCTGAACAAGATCGGCGGCGAGAATGGCATTGGCCAGCTGGATATCGTTGAGAACCGTCTTGTCGGCATGAAGAGCCGCGGCGTGTACGAAACCCCCGCCGGCACCATCCTGTACAAGGCTCACAACGTTCTGGAAACCATCACCATCGACAAGGATGCTTTCCACTTCAAGGAGTCCGTTGCTCAGAAGATGGGCGAGCTGGTTTACGATGGCAAGTGGTTCACCCCGCTGCGTGAAGCCCTGAGCGCATTCACCGACGACCTGCAGAAGACCGTTACCGGTGATGTGAAACTGAAGCTGTACAAGGGCAACCTGATCAACGCTGGTGTTACCAGCCCGTTCACCCTGTACGATGAGCAGACTGCTTCCTTCGGCGAGGATGAGGATTACGATCAGTTTGATGCAAACGGCTTTATCAACCTGTTTGGCCTGCCCATTGCTGAGCGCGCCAAGCTGGCAAAGAACTGGCCGGAAGTAAAGTAATCGCATTTTTCCATTAACAAAACTGCCGCCAGGGAGGCATTGACCCCCTTGGCGGCTTTGGCGTTCCAGTATATACTATAATAAAGAAAAAAGAATAATGAATAAATAATAATGATGGTGAACCGCCGTGCCTGCGGCACAGCTCAAAAAAAGCCAAGGTCGCAGCAAACATCAGACTGAGCCCCCATTAAAAGGCTGTATCTATTTTATTTGCGCGCGCGGCGCGCACACCAACATGTTTCATTATTCTTTATTCTCTATTCATTACAATAACACCGGAGGTTTTCTTATGCCCCAACTTTGGCAGGGACGTTCCAGCAAAGCGGTGGACAGCCGCGTGAACGACTTTAACTCTTCCATCCGCTTTGATGCGCGGATGATCGAACAGGATATCCACGGCAGCATGGTACACTCTGCTATGCTGGGCAAGCAGGGCATCATCTCCCAGCAGGATGTGGACGATATCCACAAGGGCCTGCAATCCATTTTGAACGATCTGCACAGCGGCGCGTTGGAGATTGACCCCAATGCCGAGGATGTGCACACCTTTGTGGAGCAGACTCTGACCGCCCGCGTGGGCGATGCTGGCAAGCGGCTGCACACCGGCCGCAGCCGCAACGACCAGGTTGCGCTGGATATCCGCCTGAACCTGCGGGAAGCATCGCTCCACTTGCAGGGGCAGATCAAGGAATTGATCCTGACCATCTGCGGTCAGGCAGAAAAATCTTCTTCCTATGTTATGCCCGGTTACACCCATCTGCAGCGTGCCCAGCCGGTCACCTTTGGCCACCAGCTGATGGCTTACGCCTGGATGCTGCTGCGCGACCTGGGCCGCATGCAGGACGCCACCGCCCGCATGGACGCTGAGTGCCCGTTGGGTTCCGGCGCTCTGGCTGGCACCACCTACCCGCTGGACCGTTTTTATACGGCACAGGAGCTGGGCTTTGCTGCTCCCTGCGGCAACTCGATCGATGGCGTATCTGACCGCGATTTCTGCATTGAGCTGACCAGCGCCATGGCCACCTGCATGATGCATCTGTCCCGCCTGTCGGAAGAGATCATCCTGTGGTGCAGCTGGGAGTTCAAGTTCATTGAGCTGGACGACGCTTTCACCACCGGTTCTTCCATTATGCCGCAGAAGAAAAACCCGGACGTGACCGAGCTGATCCGCGGCAAGACCGGCCGCGTTTACGGCGACCTGAACACCCTGCTGGTTATGATGAAGGGCATCCCCCTCGCCTACGACAAGGACATGCAGGAGGACAAGGAAGCCGTATTTGACGCGGTGGACACTTTGGAGCTGTGCTTAAAAACCATCACCCCGATGCTGGCCACCATGACGCCGCTGCCCGCCAACATGCGCCGCGCCGCCGCCAAGGGCTTTATCAACGCAACGGACTGCGCCGACTACCTGACCAAGAAAGGCATGCCGTTCCGCGATGCTTACAAATGCACCGGCACCATGGTGGGTGCCTGCATCCGGGCAGACAAAACGCTGGAAGAGCTGACGCTGGACGAGTTTAAGCAGTACAGTGATCTGTTTGAGGCGGACATCTATGACGCCATTGACCTGACGCACTGCTGCGAGGGCCGCACCAGTTACGGCGGCCCCACTCAGGCCAGCGTGCTGAAACAGATCGCGGATGTAAAAAGCAAAATCAACTGCTGAACGCTGTAATAGATAGGGGTTTGTTTGGGATGGCTAAGTATAAAATTTTTGTGGATGGTTCTTCCGGCACAACCGGCCTGCGCATTGCGGACCGCCTGGCCGCACGGGATGAATTTGAGATCCTGCACATTTCCGAAGCCGACCGCAAGGATGTAAACGCCCGCGCCGCCGTGATCAACCAGAGCGACCTGAGCTTTTTGTGCCTGCCGGATGCTGCAGCCAGGGAGGTTGTGCCCCTGCTGCGCCCCGATGTGCGTATTCTGGACACTTCTACCGCACACCGCACCGCGCCGGATTGGGTGTATGGCCTGCCGGAGCTGCATGGCAAACGGGATGCTCTGCGCACCGCCAACCGCGTGGCAGTTCCGGGCTGCTATGCCACCGGCTTTATCACGCTGGTGGCCCCGCTGGTGGAGCTTGGCCTGCTGGCTGCAGATTATCCGCTGACCTGCCACGGGCTTTCCGGTTATTCCGGCGCAGGCAAAAGCGGCATTGCCCAGTACCGCGACCCGGAGCGCAACATTGCCTTTGAAAGCCCGCGCCCCTACGGCTTAACGCTGGATCACAAGCACCTGCCGGAAATGCAGAAGATCTGCGGCCTTGCGGAGCCGCCGGTGTTCTGTCCCATTGTGGATGACTACTACTGCGGCATGGAAGTTACCGTTCCCCTGCGTCTGGACCTTGTGGGCCACAGCGCTGAGGAGCTGGCCACCGCTTTGCAGGAGTATTACGCAGGCGAAACCATGATCAAGGTGCACGCTTTGGGCACTGCCCCCAAGTTCCTGCCCGCCAATACGCTGGCCGGCAAGGACACCTTGGAAATTTACCCCACTGTTTCCCCCGACGGCAAGCGGATGCTGCTCATCAGCCTGCTGGACAACCTTGGCAAAGGCAGCTCCGGTGCCGCCGTGCAGTGCATGAACATCATGCTGGGGCTGGAGGAAACGAAAGGGCTGGAATTGTAAGTTAGGGCAATACCGCATAATTCTAAGTGCCGATACGGCGAGCGAGGTGCGGCAGCTGCTAAGCCAAAAGCGCAGATAATACTGGATGTATTATCGAGCATTTTGGCAACGCAGATGCCGTGCCGCAGCCGCCGAAGCGGTGCTTAAGCCGTAAGGCGGGAATTGTGCGGTGTTGCCTTAGGAGTTAGGAGTTTTCCGGTATGTTGGCCTGCTGGCCGCATGGCACCGCTTTGGTGTGGTTTGTAGGGAACGGTCTTGACCGTTCCGCAGCTGTCTTTACCGGGTGGGTTCCGTTTCTTCTGATTTTTGATGTTATTTGTGGGAAAGAGGAAAAGTAACATGGCAAAGTATAAGGTCATTCCCGGCGGCGTTTGTGCCGCCAAGGGTTTTTCTGCTTCCGGCGTACATGCCGGGTTTCGGGCCAATCCCAACAAGCTGGATCTGGCCATCATCAAGGCGGATGTACGCTGTGCCGCTGCCGGTGTTTACACCACCAACAAGGTGTATGGTGCCCCCATCAAGGTTGACCGCGCCCACCTGGTGGACGGCCACGCACAGGCTGTTCTGGTGAACAGTGGCAACGCCAACACCTGCGCCGCCAACGGTGTGGATCTGGCCAATGAGTGCTGCGCCCTGGTGGCCCAGCAGCTGGGCATTGCAGCCGAGGATGTTCTGCCGGCTTCCACCGGCGTTATCGGCCAGCCCATGACGATTGACCCGTTCGCCCGCGGTATTCCCGCCGCAGCGGCCAGGCTGCAGGCCAGCGCCGAGGGCAGCAGCGAAGCTGCCAAGGCCATTATGACTACCGATACTTACGAGAAAGAATATGCCATTGAATTTGAGCTGGCCGGCAAAACCTGCCGCCTTGGCGCGATCGGCAAGGGCAGCGGCATGATTGCCCCCAACATGGCCACCATGCTGGCGTTCTACACCACCGATGCTGCCGTCAGCCCGGAGCTGCTGCAAAAGGCACTGCGCGCCGTTGTGCCCACTACCTACAACCAGATGAGCGTTGACCTGGATACCTCCACCAACGATACCCTGCTGCTGCTGGCTTCCGGCCTGGCGGGCAACGAGCCTGTTGTGACCGAAGGCCCGGAGTATGACAAATTTCTGGCTGCCCTAGGCGCTGTGGCGGAGCATATGTGCGCCCTGCATGCTTCTGACGGCGAGGGTGCCACCCACCTGATCACCTGCGAAGTGACCCACGCCCCCACCCACGAGATTGCCCGCGCCGTGGCAAAGAGCGTTGTCTGCTCCAACCTGTTCAAGGCCGCCGTGTTTGGCCGCGATGCCAACTGGGGCCGCATCCTGTGCGCCATCGGCTATACGCCGGGGGATTTTTCCATTGACAAGGTCAGCGTGCGCATTGCCAGCAAGGCCGGCGAGGTATTTGTGTGCGAAAATGCCGCCTACCATCCGTTCAGCGAGGATGAAGCCTATGCGGTTCTGGGCGAGCACGACATTCTGGTCAAAGTCGATATGGGCACCGGCGAAGCCAGCGGCAAAGCCTGGGGCTGCGATCTGACCTATGACTATGTTAAGATCAATGGCGATTACCGGACCTGATTTTGCAATTAGAAATTAGGAATGAGGAATGAGCAATGAACGGCTCGTTTAGGCTTGTAGCTTTTAATTTGTGCGCACACCGCCAACTCCTCCCTCCTAACTCCTAACTTATCTTGCTACTTTTACGTTTGGGGAGCGATTTATGAAAAACGAGGAAATGGCGCTGCTTTTTTCGGAAGCCACGCCCTACATCCAGAAATATCACGGCAAAACCCTGGTGATCAAATACGGCGGCAATGCCATGGTAAACGAGGAATTGAAACTGGCCGTTATGAACGACCTTGTCACCCTGACCCTGCTGGGTGTGCGCGTTGTGCTGGTACACGGCGGCGGCCCGGCCATCAACCAGATGCTGAACCGCGTGGGCAAGGAATCCAAGTTTGTCAACGGCCTGCGTTATACCGATAAAGAAACCATGAGCATTGTGCAGCAGGTTCTAGCCGGTCAGGTCAACAAGGATCTGGTTGCGTTGCTCAAAGGCCGCGGCGTTGGCCTGTGTGGTCTGGACGGCCACACCATCACCTGCTCCCGCAAGAGTGATGTAGACCTGGGCTATGTGGGCAACGTGGAAAAAGTGGACACCACCCTGATTGAGCACCTGCTCAACGATGGCTTTATCCCGGTCATTGCCACGGTTGGCATGGATGAAAACGGCATTGCCTACAACATCAACGCCGATACTGCTGCAGCCGCCATTGCTATTGCCCTGCACGCCGAAAAGTTCGTTTCCATGACGGATATTGTCGGCCTGCTGTATGACAAGGACGATGAATCCACCCTGATCCCCGAAGTGGAGATTTCCGAGATAGAGGGCTACAAGGCACATGGCGTCATCTCCGGCGGCATGATCCCCAAAATCGAGGGCATGGCCGATGCCATTTATGAGGGTGTGCATGAGGCTGTTATCATTGATGGCCGTGTTCCTCATTCTGTTCTGCTGGAAATGTTCTCTGACCGTGGTTCCGGTACCCTGTTCTACCGCCGCGGCAACCGATGATTTAATTTTACGGGGATTTACGGGGGATTTTGTACCTTTTTTGAAAAAAAGGTACCGAAAAAACTTCCAATATATTATAATATAAGAATCGTGCAAGCTGGCCGTGGGTACATAGCATGTACTTACGGCACAGTTATTCATTCGCCTATTTTTTAGGTTTATTCCTGAATAATTCGGCTGCCAACCATTCCAGACCTCCCAAGGAGGGAATACCATGAATACCGAAAAAGTCATCAAACGTGACCAGAAATACATCATGCACACCTATGCCCGCAGCCCGCTGGTGCTGGAGCACGGCGAGGGCATGTATGCCTATGATGCAGACGGCAAAGCCTATCTGGACTTTACCTCCGGCATTGGCGTAAACGCGCTGGGCTACTGCCACCCGGCCTGGGTACAGGCCGTTACCATGCAGGCCACCCGTTTGCAGCATTCTTCCAACCTGTATTACACCGCCCCCTGCGGCAAGCTGGCCAAGCGGCTGTGCGCCCGCACCGGGCTTGACCAGGTGTTTTTCGGCAACTCTGGTGCCGAAGCCAACGAAGGTGCCATCAAGTGCGCCCGCAAATACAGTGTGACCACCTATGGTCCCGACCGCAACAAAGTTCTGACGCTGGTCAACTCGTTCCATGGCCGCACCCTTGCCACCTTGACCGCCACCGGCCAGGATGTTTTCCACAAGGATTTCGGCCCTTTCCCCGCTAACTTCGGCTACATCCCCGCCAACGATTTTGACACATTCAAGGCCGCTGTGGATGATTCTGTCTGCGCTGTTATGATGGAGATGGTACAGGGCGAAGGCGGCGTGGTTGCGCTGGACGCCGACTATGTGCAGAGCGTTGCCGACTACTGCCACGCCCACGATATTTTGATTATTGTGGACGAAGTACAGACCGGCGTGGGCCGCACCGGCACTTTCTTGGCCTGCGAGCAGTTCGGCCTGAAGCCGGATCTCGTCACCCTGGCCAAGGGGCTGGGCGGCGGCCTGCCCATCGGTGCCGTGCTGGCAAGCAAAAAGGTTGCCGATACCATGGGCCCCGGCTCTCACGGTTCCACCTTTGGCGGCAACCCGGTCGTCTGTGCAGGTGGCTGCGCTGTGCTGGATGCCATGGATGATGCGTTCATGCACAACGTCAACGCCCGCGCCGCCCAGCTACGGGAGGGTCTTGCCTCTCTGCCGCATGTCGCATCTGTCAGCGGCATGGGCCTGATGGTCGGCATTGCCTTTGCCGATGACGTAAAAGCCGCCGATGTGCGTGCTGCCTGCGAGCGCAAGGGCCTTCTGGTGCTGACCGCCAAGACCCGCCTGCGCCTGCTGCCCCCGCTGATTTTGAGCGAAGCAGACGTTGCCAAGGCACTGGCTATTCTGGATGACGTGCTTTCATCCATGTAACTGATCAGGAGGGTTTTCATGGAGCATTTACTCAAGTTAAGCAGCCTGACCCCCGATGAGATCATCCACATTCTGGATGTCGCCGATGAATACAAGCGCCTGCACAAAGCAGGCACTGACCCCAAGGATCTGCAGGGCAAGGCCGTTGCCCTGATGTTTGGCAAGCATTCCACCCGCACCCGCACCAGCCTGGAGGTCGGCATCTACCAGATGGGCGGCCTTGGCACCTATCTGAGCGCCGCTGACATGCAAATCGCCCGCGGCGAGCCGATCCAGGATACCGCCCGCGTGCTGGGCCGCTATTACGATGCTATTGTGTACCGCACCTTTAAGCAGAGTGATGTGGACGCCCTGGCCAGGTACAGCGGCGTGCCGGTAGTTTCCGGCATGACCGATTACGCCCATCCCCTGCAGGTGTTGACTGACCTGATGACGGTGCGGGAGTACAAGGGCAAACTGGCCGGGCTGAAAGCCGGTTTTGTGGGCGATGGCTACAACATGGCCAACAGCCTGATCGTGGGCTGCCTGATGATGGGCATGGACTTTACGATTGCCTGCCCGAACGGCTACCGTCCCTCCGCCGATGTGCTCTTCTTTGCGCGTGAATATGGCGACCACTTTAAGCTGACCACCGCCCCGGACGAAGCCGCCCGCGGTGCCGATGTGCTGTTCACCGATGTGTGGACCAGCATGGGCATGGAGCGCGAAACCGAGCGCCGCCGCCGGGATTTCAACGGCTTCTGCCTGGATGCAGCCCGCATGGCGCTGGCCAAGCCGGACTGTATCGTGCAGCATCCCCTGCCCGCCCACCGCGGCGAGGAGATCACCCCCGACGTTTTTGAAACCCATGCAGACGAGATTTTTGATGAAGCCGAAAACCGCCTGCATGTAGAAAAAGCCGTGCTGGGCATTTTGCTGGCCGGCAAATAACGCATAACCCTTTGCACCGCCCGCCCCCCTGGGGTTGGCGGTGCTTTTGTTTACCAGGGCAACACCGCACAATTCCCGCCTTGCGGCTTAAGCACCGCTCCGGCAGCTGCGGCACGGCATCTGCGTTGCCAAAATGCTCGATAAGACATCCAGTATTATCTGCGCTTTTGGCTTGGCATCTGCCGCACCTCGCTCGCCGTATCGGCACTTAGAATTATGCGGTATTGCCCTAGCAAACTAAAACGGGCACCACAGTCGCCTATCCCGCGGCATGGTGCCCGTTTGCTTTTGTTTTTTTACTGGTAAGATACCACTTTGATGTGGTACTCATTTTTCGCCATTCTGCGCCACGCGGCAAGCTGTTCCACTGTGGGGGTGGCAAAGGATGCGCTGGGCTTTTCAAGCCCCAGCTGCGCGTATTACCATGCCGACCAGTGCCACACCTACCATAACCCCGGCAGCACGCCAACCCGCGCGGCCATGGTGATCCAATATACCGCACAATAAAAAAGGCAAAAAATAAAACCCGAACGGCCACTGCCCCGTTCGGGTTTTACTAAAAAGAAGGAGAAAAACAGAGCGTCCCCGATTTTTGCCTTAAAACGATAACCCACCCCTCTACTGATGAGCTCGTAAGCTCAATCCGGGGCGCTCTGGCAAGCCTCTTCTTTTTAGGGAAATATTTAATTAAAAAACAAAATGCGCCTTGGAAGCAGCGGATCTGCTATTCCAAAGCGCCTTTGCTTCTTGCTAGTATAATACAATATCCCCGCACAAAATGCAAGGGGTTCAATGTACAACCTGCAATAATTATACACTGCATTTTTGTGCAGTTTTACCATGTGTTTTCGCATGGTGTACAAAATAAAACAGCGCACGGAGCTGCAATTTGTGCCGTTCCGTGCGCTGTTGTTTTTATTCAGCTAAAAAACATAGCTTCCGGGCCGAATCAGACCTTCGGTTCAACCTTGACGGTCCAGCCCTTGGTATCAGGCAGCTTACCCCACTGGATACCGGTCAGGGTATCGTACAGCTTCTGGGTCAGGGGGCCGATCTTGCCGCCGCTGATGTTGGCAACCTTGCCTTCCCAATCCAGCTCCTTAACGGGGCTGACAACAGCTGCGGTGCCGGTGCCGAACACTTCTTCCAGCTTGCCTTCCTCGGCAGCCTTCATCACATCAGCAATGGCCAGTTTGCCCTCGATAACCTCGTAACCCCAATCCTTGAGCAGCTCAATGATGGAGCGGCGGGTAACGCCGGGCAGAACAGTGCCGGTGCAGGCAGCGGTGTAGATCTTGCCGTCGATCTTGAACATGATGTTCATAGAGCCGACTTCTTCCACATACTTCTTCTCAACGCCATCCAGCCACAGAACCTGGCTGAAGCCCTTTTCCTCGGCAAGCTCGCCAGCCTTGATGGAAGCAGCGTAGTTGCCGCCGCACTTGGTAAAGCCGGTCAGGCCCGGGGCTGCACGGATGTACTCGTCCTCAACATAAATGCGGACGGGATCCAAGCCCTCGGCATAGTAAGCGCCAGAAGGTGCGCAGATGATGCAGAACAGGTAATGCTTGGAAGCATGCACGCCCAGGCCGACATCGTTTGCAAACACGAACGGGCGGATGTACAGGCTTGCGCCGTCGCTGTGGGGAACCCAGTCACGGTCAACGTCAACCAGGGTCTCAACAGCCTGAACAAAATCCTCAACCGGGATCTTGGGGATGCAGAGACGGTCAGCAGAATCCTGGAAACGCTTTGCATTGCAATCGGGGCGGAACAGCTGCACACTGCCGTCATCAGTGCGGTAGGCCTTCATGCCCTCAAAAATTTCCTGTGCGTAATGGAACACCACGGTAGCGGGGTCCAGCGGCAGGGAGGCATACGGCACAACGCGGGCGTCATGCCAGCCTTCACCGGCGGTATAGTCCATCAGGAACATATGGTCGGTAAAAATCTTGCCGAAGCCAAGCTTGCTTTCGTCCTGCGGCTTTGCCTTCGGTTCAGTAGTACGAACAATTTTGATATCCAACATTATTTCCTACTCTCCTTATTCAGCACCGCATGAAGGTTCGCACAAACCTGATTGTGGTGCGAAATTGTAATTATTATAACGCTCTAAAGCGGCAAATACAAGAGCTATTTTTCCGCTTTCTGCACACATTTGCAGCTTTTATGCAAAATTTGACTACTTTTTGATTGCACCACCCCATTTTATGGGGTACAATAATAGCATAAGTCGCGCCCGGCCACAGCGCCGGGCAGCATTTGCAAAGACAAGAAGAGGGATCACACACTATGGCACCGAAAGTAAAAGGCGTTATTTTTGATATGGACGGCCTGATGTTTGACACGGAGCGCATCTGGGACCAGTTCTGGAGCCCCTGCTGCCGCAAGATGAGCCTGCCGGACCCGCCGCCGGAGTTTTATTCCAATGGCCGCGGCCTGGCCGGGAAGCACCAGCTCCAGTACATTGCCGGCTATTACGGCGACAAAGCCGAGGAACTGCTGCATGCCGTGTGGGCATACGGCGGCGAGCAGATCAAAAAGGGCGTGCCCTGCAAGCCCGGCCTGAAAGAACTGCTGTCCTACCTGGAAGATCTGGGCATGCCCCGCATTGTGGCAAGTTCCAGCCCGCGCACCATGATCGAGCTGAATTTGCAGACCACCGGCACCGCCCGCTATTTCCATGATATCGTGTGCGGCAACGAGGTCAAGCTCTGCAAACCCGCGCCGGATATCTTTCTGGAAGCCGCCCGCCGCATTAAGGTGGACATCCATGACTGCATGGTGCTGGAGGACAGCCACAACGGCATCCGCGCCGGCCACGCCAGCGGTGCCGAAACCGTGATGGTGCCCGACCTTTTGCCCGTAACCGACGAAATGCGCAGCCTGTATGACGATTGCTGCAAGGACCTGTTTGAGGTAAAGGCAAAGATGGAGCAGGGAGTGCTTTGATTGGGAATTAGAAATTAGGAATGAGGAATTTGAGGTAGAGCGGGGTCGCCTGAGTCCGCCGGGGCCTTGTCTGGTTTCTATGCTCGTCCGGGGCGGCGTCCCCCGACGCCCCGGACGAGCATAGATTCTATTGGATTATCGCTCGGTAGACCGTTCCCTACAGAGCATTTGATTATGCGCGGCTAATATATAAACATTCTGTCGTGCGCGATGCCCTCATCGCGCCGCGGAGAAACGTAAATTGGTTGCTGCAAACTTAAAAACCATCCTCATTACTGCATCTTTCACATTCAATATACTCATACAAAAGAGCCATACCAGGCGCTTCTCCTGCCTGGTATGGCTCTTTTGTATATATTATTTATTGAATGATTCTTTAATTTTTCAATGCCTGCATCGGTGCGGGGATGCGGCCGCCGCGGTGGATCATAACGGCGGGGCTGTACTGGCTGATGGGCATGATGGGGGCGTGGCCCAGCAGGCCGCCAAAGTCCAGAACATCGCCGGCCTTGTGGCCAATGGCGGGGATCACGCGCACAGCGGTGGTCTTGCTGTTGACCATACCGATGGCGGCTTCGTCTGCAATCAGACCGCTGATGACCTCGGCAGTGGTATCGCCGGGGATAACCACCATGTCAATGCCAACGGAGCAGACGGCGGTCATGGCTTCCAGCTTTTCCAGCGTCAGGCTGCCGCATTCGGCTGCCTTGATCATGCCGTCATCCTCAGATACCGGGATGAATGCGCCGGACAGGCCGCCCACATGGTTGGATGCCATTACGCCGCCCTTTTTCACGGCGTCGTTCAGCATGGCAAGGCAGGCGGTGGTGCCGCAGCAGCCGCAGCTTTCCAGACCCATTTCTTCCAGAATGTTGGCAACACTATCGCCAATAGCCGGGGTCGGCGCCAAGGACAGATCAATGATGCCCGCGGGCACACCCAGCTGTTCGCTGGCCAGGTTGGCCACCAGCTGGCCCAGACGGGTGATCTTGAACGCCGTGCGCTTGACAAGCTCTGCCACCTGATCCATCGGGGCATCCTTGGGCAGCTTGGCCAGAGCGGCGCGCACCGCACCAGGGCCGGAAACGCCGACATGGATCTCGCAGTCCGGCTCTCCAGGGCCGTGGAAAGCACCGGCCATAAACGGGTTATCTTCGGGTGCATTGCAGAAAACCACCAGTTTGGCATCGCCCATGCACATGTTATCTTTGGTCAGCTCGGCGGTCTGGCGCACCACGCGGCCCATCAGGCCAACGGCGTCCATATTGATGCCGGATTTGGTGGAACCGATGTTGACGCTGGAGCAGACCAGGTCGGTTTCGGCCAGTGCACGTGGAATGCTTTCGATCAAACGCACATCGCCGGCGGAAAAACCCTTATGCACCAAAGCACCGTAACCGCCAATAAAGTTGACGCCGACCGCCTTGGCAGCGGCATCCAGCGTTTTGGCAAACCACACGGGGTCGGCGTCCGGTGCAGCGCCCAGCAGCATGGCGATGGGCGTTACGCTGATGCGCTTGTTGACAATAGGAATGCCATAGTCCGCGCTGATCTTGTTGACAACGGGAACCAGGTTCCCCGCCAGACGGGTGATTTTGTTATAGATTTTCTCACAGGCTTTTTTACCATCGGGATCAATGCAGTCCAACAGGCTGATGCCCATGGTAACGGTACGCACATCAAGGTTTTCTGCGGTCAGCATCTCGATGGTTTCCAAGATATCGCCGCTGTTCAGAATTTTCATCGTGTGCCCCCTTACACCTTGTGCATCGCGTCAAAGACTTCCTGCCGAGTCACAGTGACCTGCATTCCCATCTCCTGGCCCAATGTGTCAAAACGGGCGCGGATTTCAGCCGGTTCGCTTGCGCAGGCAGAGATATCCACCAGCATAATCATGCAGAACATATCCTGCAGGATACTCTGGGTAATATCCTCAATGTTGATGTTCAGCTCGGCACACACGGCACTTACGCGGGCAACAACACCCACGGTATCGTGGCCGATAACAGTGATAACAGCTTTCATGACAGGCACCCCTCTTTATTATCAAAATCACGTTTATTATAGCAGATAATACCGCATTTGGGTAGCACCTGCCCAAATAAAAAGCAGAAAAATTGCGGCAAAGTAAAAAACTCTCTACCCCAAAGTGGGGCAGAGAGCTTGAAATTCTTCTGAATTATTCTTCTGTATGCGGATCCTGCGGCGGTACACCGTCCGTTTCCGGGGCGGCAAAACGCGGTTTGTCGGGCGGGTACTCGCCCTGCATGGCGGCTTCCATGCGGCTCAAGCGGGCTTCCAGTGCGCTGATGCGGTTGCTGAGCACATCGGGCAGCGCCTGCTGGTCCAGGTCGTCCGCCGGGCAGGATTGGCTGCCGCGCACGCGGACCACTTCGGCCGGAACACCGACCGCGGTGGTATTGGCCGGCAGATTTTTGAGCACCACACTGCCCGCGCCGACACGGACATTATCCCCGATATACACCGGGCCAAGCACCTTGGCACCGGCACCGATCAGCACGTTATTGCCCAATGTGGGGTGGCGCTTGCCGGAATCCTTGCCGGTGCCGCCTAGGGTAACGCCGTGGTAGATGGTGCAGTTATCACCGATTTCTGTCGTTTCGCCGAACACGATGCCCATACCGTGGTCAATGAACAGCCGGTTGCCGATCTTGGCACCGGGGTGGATTTCGATGCCGGTCAGGTGGCGGGCCAGCTGGCTAATGAGGCGCGCCAGGAAAAAACACTTGTGACAGTACAAAAAATGTGCAATTTTGTGCGTTACCAGCACATGGAAACCGGGGTACAAAATGATGACCTCCGCCACATTGCGTGCAGCAGGGTCCTTGTCCCGGATGTTTTTTGCGTCTGCCCAAAGTCCCATCCAACTTACCTCATTTCGTTTGTGTCCTATCCCGAATATCCAAGGAAAACACTAGGATATCCTGAATTTTAAATATAGCACAATTTGCAGTAAAACGCAAGAATCAGACGGCGCTTCCCTGCGGTTTCTCCACCGCCCGGCTTTTCCTTAGGCAATACCGCATAATTCTAAGTGCCGATACGGCGAGCGAGGTGCGGCAGATGCTAAGCCAAAAGCGCAGATAATACTGGATGCTGCAAAGGTGAGCGCCGCCAGTGGCGGAAACAGCGAACCGAAGCAGGGGCAGCGGTCGCAGAGTGCGAGGGGCTTTTGCCCCCGAAGCACGATGCGGGTACCGCAACCCGACATTATCGAGCATTTTGGCAACGCAGATGCCGTGCCGCAGCCGCCAAAGCGGTGCTTAAGCCGTAAGGCGGGAATTGTGCTGTGTTGCCCTTATAAAATCTGCGCCCGGCAATGCATTTGCGTCGCAGTTATGCTACAATAGAACCAGAAAACCACACCGGGAGGGATACCAAAAATGACAGAAAAAACTCACGCAGTGCCAAACGGCGTGATCCACTACTGGATGAATGATTTCCAACCGGGGCGGGCGGTGCTGGTGTTCCTGCCCGGCCTGACGGCGGATCACCGCCTGTTTGACAAACAGGTCGAAGCGTTTGAATCCACCTATAACCTGCTTGCCTGGGATGCCCCCGGCCACGGCAAATCCCGCCCCTTTGTGATGGACTTTACCCTGGCGCAAAAGGCCGCCTGGCTGCATGCCATCCTGCAGGCGGAGGGCATCACCGCACCGGTGCTGGTGGGACAGTCGGTCGGCGGGTATCTTTCACAGGCGTACATTCAGGCTTACCCCGGCGAGGTGCGCGGCTTTGTTTCTATTGACTCCGCCCCGCTCAAGCGCAAATACATGAGCGACAAAGAGTTCTGGATGCTGAACCATATGGCCCCCGTTTACAGCGCCATGCCCTGGAAAATGCTGCGCAATGCCGCTGCGCAGGGCATTGGCATTACCGAATATGCCCAACAGAACATGCGCGAGATGGTGGCCCAGTACAGCCGGGATGAGTTCTGCGGGCTGATGAAACACGGGTTCATCATGCTGGCCGGGGCCATTGGGGCAGACCTTGGGTACGATATCACCTGCCCCTGCATCCTGCTGTGCGGCGAGCACGACAAAACCGGCGCTACCAAGCGCTACAACCCGATGTGGGCTGCGGGCGAACATCTGCCGCTGACCTGGGTCAAGGATGCGGGGCACAATTCCAATGCCGATAATCCGGCCTTTGTGAACGCAGAAATCGAGAAGTTTGTAGCCGGGCTGCCGGGGTTAAGGACCGGACTGCAAGGGAGACTGACACCATGAAAATCGAACAGCAGGCGCAGACTTGGGCTTTCCTGATTCAATCATTCGGCAGCGTCAGGGTGGGAACGTACACAGCACTGCGGTCGGGGCTGCTTTGATGTCACGATTCAAAAATGCCTTTGGCACACCGCCTGCTCCAAACACGGCTGCCCGTGGCTGTGCCGCCTGTTTTGCGATGCTGACAACATACGGCAGGCTGAACAGAATCGGCTTTACATTTACAAAAAACTAAGTACCGGCGGCGACTGTTGCGGTTTCCATTTTTTCAAAAAGCAATTCACAGAAAATCGTTGATCCTATGTATCGAATAGTAAGGAGCGAGCCGAATGAAAAAGCGATACGGCATCTTGATACTTGGCACTTTTGCCTGTGCCGCATGTTTCCTGTTATCCGCCTGCGCAGGGCCAGCTGCGGAGCAGTCATCCGTTCAGCCACCCTATGACGGGCAGACCCAGGATGCCGATGTCTTTATCGACATGCCGAACCTGCGCCAGTATGGCGGCTACACCTGCGGAACCACCTGCGTGCAGATGGTGATGAACTGGCTGGACCCATACCAGGCCGATTGGAACCTTGCCGCCTATGAGGAAGAACTTGGCACCAACGAGGAAGCCGGAACCCCGCCAGGCAGCATTGTCAGCTTTTTTGAGGAAAACAGCGTAACCGTCACGGCAAAGGAGAACCGAACCACGTCAGAACTGGCTTCGGCTCTGTACCAGGGGCACCCTGTGCTGCTCTGCATTCAGGCATGGGCCGCGGCAGAGGATGGCTACAACACCCAAAATTCCGATGATGCGGACACCTATTTGGCCGAGGGGCACTGGGTCATCTGTGTCGGCTACCAGAAGCAGGAGCCGGGTTATGTATTTTACTTTAACGATCCGGCGTGCGTTGGCTATTGCATGATGAGTGAGCAGGATCTGAACAACCGCTGGATCGATATGGATACTGAGGGAAATGTTTACGACCACTACGGCATTGAAATCACTGCGAACAGAACGAGTTATAACCCCGATGGGGTGTTTTATCTGGAATAGGAGGTATTTTCAATATGAAACCATCATCTAAAGCAGTCATGATTGGATGTATCAGCTTTTTTGTTTTCTTATATGGAAATCTTCTATTCGGTGGACTTGTTGGGTCACTGATTCCTGGTGGAGATGACTTCATAAACTCTTATTTTTACCCACTTTATACAGCAGTCACACTGTTAATCTCTCTCATTATTTCCTGCACGTACTTGATTCTCAAAAAAATCAATCTGCTTTTAGACAAAATGGAAGAAAAATAAACTTGTGTTTCGCAAATCGGAATTGACCGAGCTGAAAGAGAAGGATGCTTGTTGCCCGAAAGACAAGAAGATGGAAGTAGAAGAAAACAAAAAATAATTTTTTATATGAAAGGCTGGTTGCAGAATGTCAAAACAAAATATTTATGATAATGATTTATTTTACGAAAACTTCGAGAAAATACGTAGCAAAGAAATCAATTTTAATGATATTATTGAGACACCAATAATATTAGGAATGATACCTGAACTATATAAAAAGAAAGTATTAGATATTGGATGTGGTATGGGGCAACATGCACTTCAATATTCAAAGAAAGGGGCGTTATCCGTTCTTGGAATTGATATATCGGAAAAAATGTTAGCATATGCAAGAAAAAATAATGCTGCCTCTAATATTGAATACAGAAGACTGGCTTTTGAAGAATTGGATGATTTAGAGGAAAAGTTTGATGTTATTACAAGTTCATTGGCTTTTGATTATGTAGAAAATTTTGAAAGGCTTATGAAACAGATTTATAGTCACTTGAATGAAAATGGCAAATGTGTTTTTTCGATGTCACACCCAATAAGTACAGCATATGATGGGACTTTTGACAGATATACCAGAACAGAAACTGGAGAAAGATTATATGCTAATCTACGAAATTACGGAATAGAGGGTAAGCGTGTTATTCATTGGGTAGTAGATGAATATGAACTTTATCATAGAACGATTTCAACATTAATAAATGATATTGTTTCTGCTGGATTTATTATTGAGGAATGTCAGGAATCAAAAGTACCAGAATCAATTAGAGAAAAGCGACCAGATATGTTTGGAGGAGTTATTCATCAGCCAGACTTTATTTTTTTTAGGTGTGGAAAGAAAAATTAATATTTTATCTATGTAAAGAACCCGACAAGTTCCCGTTTGCAGAGGTAATCATATCTTGAAAAAATATCAATGTCCTTGTTGTGGATATTTCACCTATAATGTTTCACCAGGCGAAGACTGCGGGTATATTTGCCCTGTCTGTTTTTGGGAGAATGACCCATTCATTGCTTCTAATGATGAACCCAGCGACTCTAACCATGGAATAACACTGAATGAAGCAAAATTCAACTATTTACGATTCGGTGCCTGCGAAGAAGGCATGCTGCGTTATGTCCGTCCACCCCAAAATGATGAAAAGAGCGCTTTGAGATGAGAACATAAAACCTGCCCATATCAAACGTACTGCCATATCATAACTTTTTTTACCACAATCAAATGTAGGAGGTTCCCCATGGAAGACAAAATCAAAGGTATCGCATTGCTATTGTTCGGCATTCTGCTCAGCTGCGCGCAGGATGGACTGAATGATACGATTTTTGCCAGCATGTCAGATATTCCGTTTGCATTTGTCGGACTGTGCGTTGGTATCGCTGGGCTCTGCCTTGTGTTTGGCAAATCAAAGGACAAATAACTGCCATTTTGTCCCCGGCCAGCCTGCTGCTTGCAGTTTGGCCTGTTCGTGTTATAATAGCTGTATACAAATTTGTCTGCCGTACCGGCAGCTGAATCAGGAGGATAACCCCATGCTAGATTCCCGCTGGGCGTCGATTGACGCATTTGCAGAAAATAACCGTGATAACATTCTACGTGATATTACCCGCCTTGTGGCTGTGCCGAGCGTTGAGGGCACGCCGGAGCCGGGCGCACCGTTTGGCAAAGGCCCCAAGGCTGCGCTGGACAAAGCCCTGGAAATTGCCGCAGAGCTTGGCCTGGACACCCACAACGCCGAAGGTTACATCGGCTGGGCGCAGACCGGCCCCATTGCAGACGGCCAGAAGTATCTGGCTACCATCACCCACACCGACGTTGTGCCCGAGGGCAACGGCTGGGATGCTGACCCCTACACCGTGCGCGTGCGGGATGGCTGGCTGCTGGGCCGCGGCGTGGCCGACGACAAAGGCCCCAGCATTTTGTGCCTGTATGCCCTGAAATACCTGAAAGAAAACGGCGTTACCCTCAAGTACCCCGTGCGAGCCCTGCTGGGTGCCAACGAGGAAACCAACATGCACGACGTAGACTATTTTGCCGCCCACTTTGAGCAGCCCGCTTTCTGCTTTACCCCGGACGCCGAGTTCCCGGTATGCAACGGCGAAAAAGGCGGTTTTGGCGGCGAGCTGGTCAGCCCCGTGCTGGAAAACGGTGTAATCGTTGATTTTGTGGGCGGCGTTGCCCACAACGCTGTGCCCGACCGCGCAGCCTGCACCGTCCGCCTGCCGGAAAGCGCCCTGAAACAGACCGAGGGCGTGACCTTTGAAGCTGGTGAGAACGGCACCACCATCATCCGCGGCTGGGGCAAAAGCGGCCACGCCGCCATGCCGCAAGGCACCGTAAACGCCATTGGGCTGATCGTTACCTGCCTGCTGGAAAGCAAGGTCTGCTCCCCGGCCGAGACCGCTTATCTGCAGGTGCTGCACACCCTGCACGCCACCACGGACGGCAGCGCCTTGGGCATTGCCGCCAGCGACGATGTGTTTGACCCGCTGACCATCATTGGCGGCACCATCGAGATGAAGGATGGCCGCCTGCACCAGAGCTTTGACTGCCGCTACCCGACTTCCACCACCGCGGAGCACCTGACCGAAATGATGACCCAGGTGTGTGGCACCGCTGCCACGCTGGAGGATGTATCTTCCCGCGTGCCGTTCTACATTGCAGCGGACAGCCCGGCCATCCAAACGCTGATCACCACCTACAACGATGTGACCGGCGAAAACAAAAAGCCCTTTACCATGGGCGGCGGTACCTATGCGCGTCACTTCCCGTATGCCGTCAGCTTTGGCCCGGAGCATACCGACATTGAGCTGCCGGAATTTGCCGGTCCCATGCACGGTGCCAACGAGGGCACCCCGTTTGAAAAGCTGATTGAAGCGTTGAAGATTTATATTCTGGCGTTGCTGCGTCTGCAGGAGATTGAGCTGTAATTTGGGGTTGTGCGCTTTCCGGGCGTCGTTTTGCGTTTGTTTTAGGCGTTGCGTTTGCCGCACATTTTTAGCAGTTCATTAAACAAAGTTTCGGCGGGGTCAGGTGACCCCGCCCTACTGCTATCTGGGGATTCATAATGCAAAAGATAAAACAATCCGTAGGGAACGGTTTTGACCGTTCCGGGGCGTCAGGGACGTCGCCCCCTACTTTGGGACAGGGTATATTGTATAAAATTTATAATATGTAATAAGGCAAAAGTCCACGGGACGATGCGAGCATCGTCCCCTACACACGGTTTGCAGGTTCGCGGCTCGATATTTACGTTTCTTCCCGGCGCGATGAGGGCATCGCGCCCTACAGAACATTTTATTGTTTACCGCACATTTTCAAGTACCATCAAACCTAAGGCAACACCGCACAATTCCCGCCTTGCGGCTTAAGCACCGCTCCGGCAGCTGCGGCACGGCATCTGCGTTGCCAAAATGCTCGATAATGTCGGGTTGCGGTACCCGCATCGTGCTTCGGGGCAAACCCCTCGCACTCTGCGACCGCTGCCCCTGCTTCGGTTCGCTGTTTCCGCCACTGGCGGCGCTCACCTTTGCAGCATCCAGTATTATCTGCGCTTTTGGCTTGGCATCTGCCGCACCTCGCTCGCCGTATCGGCACTTAGAATTATGCGGTATTGCCCTAAAATTTTCTGAGCGGCGCTTCTGCGCCGCGGTCCACCACAATTATTCTTTATTATTTATTCTTTATTCATTAAGAATCCCTCCGCCCCATCTTCAATTCCTACTTCTCATTCCTAATTTCTAATTCAACAAAAGCGCCCGATACAGAAAATCTGCATCGGGCGCTTTTCAATCGCTAATTAAGTTATTGCTGTTGACTCAGGCGTTTGCCTGGGAAGCTGCAACAGCGCAGGCAACGGTCATGCCAACCATCGGGTTGTTGCCGGCACCGATCAGGCCCATCATCTCAACGTGAGCGGGCACAGAGGAGGAACCAGCAAACTGGGCATCGCCGTGCATACGGCCCATGGAGTCGGTCAAGCCGTAAGAAGCCGGGCCAGCTGCCACGTTATCCGGGTGCAGGGTACGGCCCGTGCCGCCGCCGGAAGCAACGGAGAAGTACTTCTTGCCGTTTTCCAGGGCCCACTTCTTGTAGGTGCCTGCAACCAAGTGCTGGAAACGGGTCGGGTTGGTGGAGTTACCAGTGATGGAAACTTCAACACCCTCAGCCTTCATGATAGCAACGCCTTCCAGAACGTCGTTAGCGCCGTAGCACTTAACAGCAGCGCGCTCGCCGTCAGAGTACGGGATGGTCTCAACAACCTTCAGTTCGCCGGTCTTGAAGTCGTAATCGGTCTTGACATAGGTGAAACCGTTGATACGGCTGATAATCTGGGCAGCATCCTTGCCCAGGCCGTTCAGGATAACACGCAGGGGTTCCTTGCGGACCTTGTTGGCGGTACGGGCAATGCCGATTGCGCCTTCAGCAGCAGCAAAGGATTCGTGGCCAGCCAGGAAAGCGAAGCAATGGGTGTCCTCATGCAGCAGCATGGCACCCAGGTTGCCGTGGCCCAGACCAACCTTACGCTGTTCAGCAACAGAGCCGGGGATGGTGAAAGCTTCCAGGCCTTCGCCGATGGCAGCAGCGCAGTCAGCAGCGCTCTTCAGGCCGCGCTTGACAGCGATGGCAGTGCCCAGGGTGTAAGCCCAGACGGCGTTATCGAAGCAGATGGGCTGGATGCCGCGGATGATCTTATCGCAGTCGATGCCCTTGGCCAGCAGCATCTCGTTGCAGGCGTCGAGGCTCTCCAGACCGTTGGCCTTCAGGCAGGCCTCGATCTTGGGCATACGGCGATTCTGGGATTCAAAAGTTGCCATAATCTATGTTCCTCCCTCTCTTATTCTTCACGCGGGTCGATGTACTTGACAGCGCCCTGCTCAGCAGAGAAGCGGCCGTAAGTGCCGATGTTCTTCTCGTAAGCTTCCTTCGGGTCCATGCCATGGCGGATTGCTTCCAGCATTTTGCCCAGACGGACGAACTGATAGCCGATGACCTGGTTGTCTTTATCCAGAGCGGTCTTGAGGATGTAGCCCTCGGTCAGCTCCAGGTAGCGAACGCCCTTGGCCTTGGTGGAGAAGATGGTACCGGTCATGGAACGCAGGCCCTTGCCCAGGTCATCCAGACCAGCGCCGACAGGCAGGCCGTTCTCAGAGAAAGCGGTCTGGCTGCGGCCGTAAACGATCTGCAGGAACAGCTCACGCATTGCAACGTTGATAGCGTCGCAGACGAGGTCGGTGTTCAGTGCTTCCAGGATGGTCTTGCCGGGCAGGATCTCGCCAGCCATAGCAGCAGAATGGGTCATGCCGGAGCAGCCGATGGTTTCAACCAAAGCTTCCTCAATGATGCCGTTCTTGATGTTCAGGCTCAGCTTGCAGGTACCCTGCTGGGGTGCGCACCAGCCTACACCGTGGGTATAGCCGCTGATGTCCTCAATTTTATAGGCCTTGACCCATTCGCCCTCTTCAGGGATGGGAGCGGGGCCATGCTTCGGACCCTTCGTGATCGGGCACATATTGTTGACCTGTGCGGAGTATTCGATCATAATATTCTCTCCTTTGCATTATTGTCGGAAGCCGGTGCCATTTGCACCGCACAAACATCAGCAAGTCTGCGCGGGGGCTGTGCGTTCCGGCCGTCCATTGTCAAGCTTTTCACAGCTAATTTTATTATACGAGGGTAGTGGCCTTTTTTCAAGATGTTAGTCTTTTCTAACCGTCTGTTTTTGATAAATTTTTCTTGCCATTTTCTGCATATTCAGCAAAACGCCGCCCCGTTTTGCCTGCGGGGCAGCGTTTTCACCAGTCAAAAGAATTCTAAAATCTATTCCAATCGGCAGATTGGAAACGAAAGCGGAGTGCAGGAGTGCAGCACAGCCACAGTGCCCCCCTCCTTTGCTTTATCCCATCAGAAAGCCGAACAGCAGCGGCGCAATGCCGCTTGCCGCTGCCATGCACAACACAGCAGCCAGCACGGTTTTGGCAAAATACCAGGCGTTCTTAGGCGGCAGCGGTTCCGGCTTTTGCTGCTTTTTGCCGCGGGGCGCGGGGGCGGCGGGCTGCGGCAGCTCGGGGGCCGTCAGGGCCGCCAGCGCACCGAACAGCAGCATAACCAGCGGAAACACCATGGATACCCGGATGGATACCACCGCCTGTGCCAGATAGCTGCACAGCGCCAGCATGACTGGGGCCACGCCGGGAGTGTTCCAGTTCCGTTCCCCGCGCCGCAGGTGGGCCGCCACCAGCAGCAGCCAGGCGGCCAAGCCAAGAATGCCGGTCGTCAGCAGCTGTTCCAGATATTCGTTATGCGCGGCATAGAACGTCGCCATGCGGGCTGTCATGGCGTCGCCTGCCCAGGCGGCCACGGCGGTATGCATCATGCCGGGGCCAATGCCCACAATCTTGCGCAGCAGGCTGCCGTCCGCCCAGGTGCCAAACGCAGCGCGCCAGGCCACGCCGCGGTAGGTACCCCAGTCATCGTTGAACACCAGCAGGTTATGCAGGCTTTCCGGCAGGGGCAGGTTTGGCATTGCATTGGCCAGCACAAAGGCCAACGCCCCCACCGCCAGCACAGCAATGGTGATGACCCGCCCCGGCAGGTACAGTGGGGCCTGCGCTGCAATGCCTTTGCGGGCCAGCACAAACAGCACCAGCCACAGCAGCAGGCTTGCCGCCATGCCGGGCAGTGCCACCTGCCACGCACCCAGTTTGGCCAGCAGGGCGGTGCCGCCCTGGGTGTAAACGCTGGCACGCATGTAATGCATCCAGGCAGCCCAGCCGAAGAACGCCGCACTGATGAGCGCCGCACGGCGCAGGTGGCGGGTGGTAAAGTTTTTATGGCAGACCAGCACCATCACCGCCGCGCCGATGCCCAGGGCAAGCGCCTCTGAATCCACAACGGCCAGCGCCAATGCGCCAAACGCTGCCGGAATGCCGGTCCAGACAGCGGTTCTGGTATCTTTGGCGTTCAGGAACTGGTAAAACACAATGGGCAGCGCTACCGAGAAAAAGCAGCCGTTAAAGTCCTTCTGCCCCAGGGTTGAGAAAAACTGTGCGCGCTCCACCACGGCGGTGTTTGCATACGCGCCGATAAGGTCAATGTTAAAGATGTTGAGCACATACAAAACTGCCACAATGCTTGTGGTAATGCCCAGCACCCAGAAAACAAAATCCAGGTTTTCAAGGTCCAGGTAGCTGCGCACAGCCCAGTACCCGGCGGCGGTAAACAGCACCAGCATCAGCCCGCCGTAATAGCCCCCCAGCCCCCAGGTAGACGCCGTGGGCGAAAGCGATGTAAAGGTGGAAATCAGGCTAGTGCCTGCAAAGGCCAACACACCCCACAGGGTTACATCTCGTCCGGCGTTGGCGTTGCGCGGGCGTGGCGCATGGGCCCCAATGGCCGTACAGGCCACCAGCCAGAGCAGGAACAAGAGAAACAGGGTAAAACAGCCGGTGAATTTGGTCACACCAAGGTTGGAAAATTTATCAATGTACAGCGGGTACACGCACAGCACCGCGCACAAAAAAGCGGTTGCCGAGGTGCCCGCCAAGCGGTTGATCGCTTGCTGTTGGTCAGAACGCATGGTTCAAATTACCTCCGGGTCTTTTTCCCGCAGGCTTTGCGGCGTGCGGGCAACTGTATCGTGGCAACACCGCACAATTCCCGCCTTGCGGCTTAAGCACCGCTCCGGCAGCTGCGGCACGGCATCTGCGTTGCCAAAATGCTCGATTCCAGTATTATCTGCGCTTTTGGCTTGGCATCTGCCGCACCTCGCTCGCCGTATCGGCACTTAGAATTATGCGGTATTGCCTTGTATTATTTTACCCGTTCCCCTGCTGCTTTTCAACCGTTGCTACAGGTTTTACAAATAGGAAACATATCCCGCCCGCCACAGCGCTGGCTACCGCCAGCATATGCCGGGCAGGCAGATCCAGCAACTGGCTGCCCGCATAACTCAGCAGGCTGCCGGCGCTCATGCCAAGGGCGATCAAGCCATAGTTGACCCCCGCATGGGCAAGGCCGAACAGGTCCGTATTTAAGGCGGGCTGCACCGCCGCGCCGCCGGAGTAAAAGCAGGTCAGCACGCAGTAAGCCGCCAGCACCCACCACCCCTGCGCAAAGGCAAACCCGATGCTGCCTGCCGCCAGGGCCGCATACACCCCGTACAAAACTGGTTTGCGGCCCCAGTGGTCACTGGCAGCGGGGCAAAGCAACCGCCCTGCTGCGCTGGCCGCACTGCCCACTGCCACGCACAAGGGCGCCCACTGCTCCGGCAGGCCGCGGTCCGCTGCAATGGTCAGAATCTCCGGGCTGAACAGCAGCATGGGCGGGGCTGCCAGCGCCACCCCCGCAACACACAGGCGGTACTGCGTGGTACGCACCATCTGGTGGGGCGGCAGGTCGTTTGCCGCTTTTGCGTTTGGCTGGCCGGCGGGCTGGGGTGGATTTTGCAGCACGGCGGCGGATGCCCCGCACACCGCCAGCACCACCACACCGAGCGCGGCAAAACAGACACGCATCCCCCAGCGGTTTTCCACAAAACCCACAAAAACGGTTAAAAACGCACCGGAAAGCCCCATAGCCGCACCGCTGACCCCCGTTGCCAGCCCTTTGCGGCTGGCATACCACTTTTGGGCGCAGGCCAGCACCGCCGGGGCCAAAAAGGCGCTGCCTACCCCCGCCGGAATGCTGTACACCAAAAAGAACAATGCCGCATTGCCCTGCGGCACCAGCGCTGCCCCCATGCTGCCGCCGCCCAGCAGCGCGGTACCCCACAGGGCCGCATAGCGCGGGCCGTGCTGATCCTGCACAAAACCGCCGATGGCGCAGCCGATGCCATACCCTGCCACCAGAATGGCAAAGCTGAGCATGGCCTGCCCGCGGGAAAAGCCGTACTGCGCCATGACCGGCTTTTGGAACACGCCCCACGCCGCCGGAATGCCGGTCAGCAGCTGCACGGCGGCACCGGCGGCCAGAATTTTGGGGTTGCCGTTTTGTTTTGGCATGGTGTTCTTCCTCCTTATCCTTTCAGTTCCACACAGTTTGATACGGCTTCAGTATGCCCCGTTTTTGTTGACAAAAAACGCCGGGACAGATATGATAAAGAGGTATATCTTTTGATCTTTCCGCGGGCCGCTGCCCGCGCAGATAATAGGGAGGAACAACCATGAAAACACAGCCGTTGAAGGGCATGCGCGACCTTTTGCCGCGCGAGCAGGCATTGCGTGATTACATTCAGGGCCAGATTTTGGATACTTACCGCGCCGCCGGGTTCCAGCGTATTTCCACCCCCATCCTGGAGGATATGGAAAACCTGGACAAATCCGATGGCGGCGACAACCTGAACCTGATCTTCAAGGTTCTCAAGCGCGGCGAAAAGCTGGCCGCTGCCCTGCGCTCCGGCGATGAAAAGCAGCTTTCCGATATGGGCCTGCGCTATGACCTGACCCTGCCGCTTTCCCGTTACTACGCTGCCAACCGCAACGAGCTGCCCAACCCCTTCAAGGTAATCCAGACCGACCGCGTTTACCGTGCCGAGCGCCCGCAGAAGGGCCGCCTGCGCGAGTTTGTGCAGTGTGATATCGACATTCTGGGCGATTCTTCCCCCAATGCCGAGGTGGAGCTGATCGATGTGACCACTCGCGCTCTGCTGCGCATCGGTTTCAAGGATTTCACTGTCAACATCAACGACCGCCGCATCCTGCGCGCCATGCTGGAAAAGATGGGCTTTGCCGCTGACCAGCTGGATTCCGTCTGCATCAGCTTTGACAAGCTGGATAAGATCGGTGCAGACGGCGTAAAGAAAGAGCTGCTGGAAAAAGAGTTTGACGCCGCCGCTGTGGAAGCGCTGGATGAGTTCCTGCGCGCCGGGGATTTCAGCCTGGACGCCGTGACCGCCCGCGTTGGGGACGAGACCCTGACCGCCGACCTGCGCTATGTCATCGCCACCGCCGAAAAGATTGCCAACGGCCGTTACGGCATTGCCTATGCCCCCAGCCTGGTGCGCGGCCAGGGATACTATACCGGCATGGTGTTTGAAGTGACCTGCCCGCAGTTCAGCGGCGCTGTTGCAGGCGGCGGCCGCTACGACAATATGGTTGGCAAGTTCATTGGCCAGCAGGTGCCCGCCGTTGGCTTCTCCATCGGGTTCGAGCGCGTCTGCGGCATTCTGCTGGAGCAGGATTACCAGATCCCCGGTGCCAAGCAGAAGCTGGCCCTGCTGTATCTGAAAGATGCCGATTTCGCCGCCGTGCTGGCCAAGGCCGATGCCCTGCGCGCAGCCTATGATGTGACGGTTCTGCCCCAGGCCAAAAAGCTGGGCAAGCAGTTCGGCACGCTGGAAGCTGCTGGTTACAACGCTGTTGCCTTTGCGGACAACGATGATATCAAGGCTCTTGGTCAAAAAGCTGAATAATTAGAATTATTTTTGTGGGGTGTGCCGGTTTTGCGGCGCACCCCGCTTTTTTTGACATCAAGCTGTAACATTCCGGTGCCACTTCCGTGTTATACTGGTAAAGGAAGCAGATATTGCTTTTGGCTTACCCCTTACCACACAACACAATAAGGAGCGTGCCCTATGAAACATACAACACTATCCCGCTTTGCCAGCCTTGCCGCATCCGCCGCGCTGGCGCTCAGCCTTGCTGCCTGCGGTTCCACCAGCCGCAGCACCTACTCCGCCGCTGTTTCTAACGATACCGCCGCCTTTAGCAGCCAGGATGCCGGAGACTATGAATCTTACAGCGCCGAAAGCGCCGCAGCCGGGGAAGGCAGCAGTTTTTCTTCAGACGATCTGACCAGCTCGATGCTGGATCCTTCCACGGTGGAAAGCAGCCGCAAGATCGTGTATAACGCCAGCGTGCGGATGGAAACCACCGACTATGACACCACCCGCGCCGCCTTGCAGGAGGCCGTAACCGCCGCGAACGGCTACCTGGAAAGCACTGACCAGGGCGGCAGCAAGGATTCCGGCAGCCGCTATACTTATTACACCGCGCGCATCCCCGCCGAAAACTACCGCAGCTTTTTGACCGCCGCCGGGGAAGCCGGGAACGTGACCTCGCTGAACGAGAGTGCGCAGGACATTACTGCTGAGTATGTAGATGTGGAAGCCCGCCTGAAAGCCCTGAACGACCAGCGCGACCGGCTGAACGCCCTGGCCGACAAAGCTGAAACCACCGCCGACCTGCTGGAAATTGAAAGCCAGCTTTCGGATGTGCAGTATCAGCTGGAAAGCTACACCGGCCAGATGCGGCTGATGGATAACCAGGTGCGCTATTCCACCGTGGATATTTCCCTGCAGGAAGTGCGGGTACTGACCCCCACCGCCACCACCTTTGGCGAAAAGTTTGTGGAAGCCGTTACCAGCGGCTGGCGCGGCTTTGTGGATGGGGCCGAAGATCTCATCCTGGTGGTGGTTTACCTGTGGCCGGTGGTACTGATCGTGCTTGCCATCCTGCTGGTGGCACGGCCCGCCCTCAAGCGCCGCAAGGCCCGCCGGGCGGAGAAAAAGCAGGCTAAGCTCGCTGCAAAGGCTGCCGCCCAGGCGCAGCCCGCAGAGCCCGCCAAACCGGACGACACCGTAAAATAAATCGCACCTCTTCTTTCCAACTTATATCGCAAAGCGGGCGCACCGTCCTACAGTAGACGGCGCGCCCGCTTTGATTTTTACCGGCTGTTCTTACAGACCGTACAGCCCGGTATATTTGTTTTTCAGGTAGTTGGTGTAGTGGGCGGCATCAAATGCGCCGCCGCACAGGCTTTGCACCAGCCACTGCGGTTCCTTGGCGCGGCCATGCTGCCACACGCGGCTGCGCAGAGCGTCCTTCAGCGGCTGCATGTTGCCTTCGGCCCACTGGGCGTCCAGGTCCATGGTTTTGCGCAGGTCATCCACCGCCTGTGCGCTGTAAGCACTGCCCAGCGCATAGCTGGGGAAGTAGCCCATATCGCCCATTGCCCAGTGGATATCCTGCAAACAGCCGTGGGTATCGTCCGGCACATCCACGCCAAGGTATTCCTTATACTTGGCGTTCCAGGCGGCGGGCAGGTCGGCCACGGTCAGGGTGCCCTGCATCAGGGCCTTTTCCAGCTCATACCGCACCATAATGTGCAAAGAGTAGGTCAGCTCGTCCGCCTCGGTGCGGATCAGGCTCGGCTCGGCGCGGTTAACTGCGCGGTAGATCTCTTCCTCGGTCACGCCGTTCAGCTGCTGGGGGAACAGCTCCAGCAAAGTGGGATACAAATAGTGGATGAACGCGCGGCTGCGGCCCACATAGTTTTCAAACAGGCGGCTCTGGCTTTCGTGCAGGCCGGTGGTTGCGCCGCCCGCCAGGATGGTATAATCATACTTAGGGTCAACGTTCAGCTCATACAGGGCATGGCCGCCCTCGTGCGCCACGCTGTACAGGTTGGAGAACATATCCTGCGGCATATAATGGGTGGTAATGCGCACATCGCCGTGCCAGAAGCCGGAGGTAAAGGGGTGTTCCGTTTCGCCCAATACGCAGTGGTCCGGGTCCAGCCCCCACACTTCCATGATCTTTTTGGAAAGCTTGCGCTGCTGCTCAATGGGCCAATTCTGATACAAAAAGTCGGTGCGGATGGCGCTGCCGCGCTCTTTTATGGCAGCCAGCAGCGGCACAATGGTCTCGCGCAGGGCGGCAAAGAAAGTATCACACTGGGCAATGGTCAGGCCGTGTTCATAGCGGTCCAGCCAGACTTCATACGGGTCGCGGTCAGGGGCAAAATAGTGGGCCTGCGCGCGCAGGGATTCCACAATTTTTTCCAGATACGGGGCAAAACTGGCAAAGTCATTGCCGCGCTTTGCCTTGCCCCATGCGGGCATGCTTTCCTGCGTCAGCTTGGTGAACGCGGCGTACTCTTCTGCCGGGATCTTGCCAATCTCGTCATAGCTGCGCTGCAACTCCCGCACTTCTGCCTTTTCCTGTTCGGTTTCGGCATCGGCTGCAGCGCGCTGCAGCAGGGCGGCGGTGTCAGCGCTGACCAGCTGGTCAAAGTAGGCGCGGCTCAGCACCTCCATGGCTTCGGCGCGGCCCGCGCTGCTTTCCGGTGGGGCTACCGTCTCACTGTCATAATCGGCAACGGCCATTGCGTACTGGTAGGCATACAGTCTTTTCTCCAGCTCGCGCAGAGCTTTGATGGAATCTTTCATTGGGCTCTCCTTTCCGCCGGGGCGGCGGTTTTTATTCATGACTTATTATAGCACACCCGGCGGCTGTTCGGCCAGTTAGCAGCACAAAACCGAAAAATTTTGCCCTGCGGCACATTTTCCTCCAACTGCCCATTGTCAGGCGCGGGAGCGGGCCTTTATAATGGTTATAATGTTTTTTATTTTGCCCCTGAGCGTGGGGGATTCAGGAGAACGCCATGAAAAAACAAGCCTCAACCCTGCTGCCTGCACTGCTGGACCTGCTGCGGCAGTATCTGGCGCTGGATATGGCCGTATACGCCGGACATGCCACCTTGCTGCTGCTTACGGCATCGCTGCCGCTGCTGATGTGGGTGCTGGTCATCATCAACATGCTGCCGTTTTATTCGGTTTCGGACATTGCCGCGCTGGTTGCCCAGCTTTTGCCGGATATCCCGGCCATCCAGTCAATGGCGGTGGATGTGATTGCCAACCTGAATAATCAGTCCACCACCTTCATGGCTTCCTTTGCCGCCATCACCACGGTGATTTCCGCTTCCGGTGGGATGGCCGCGGTGCAAAAGGGGCTGCAAAAGCTGACCCCCGATGCCCGCAAAACAATGTTTGACCGTTTGTGGGCTGTGCTGTATACCTTTTTGTTTGAGGGCCTGATGCTGGTTGCCATAGTGGTGCAAAGCCTGAGCCCAATCCTGCGCGGGCTGGCCGGGCTGCTGCCGCTGCATACCCTGGTGGGCGGGCTGCTGCAGCGGCTGCACAGCCTGCTCAGCATCAGTGCTGTGCTTTCGTTGGCGCTTTCGCTGCTGACGGTAACACTGATCTACACCTATGTGCCCGGCGGCAAGCGCCGCATACGGGATCAGCTGCCGGGGGCCGCCGCTGTGGTAGCGGTGTGGACGCTGTTTTCCAAAATATTCTCGTTTTACATCGGGCATTTCTGGAAGTTATCGTACATTTACGGTTCTTTGGCTGCAATCGTGCTGATTACGCTTTGGCTGAATGTGAACATCAATGTGCTGTTTTTGGGTGCCGGGCTGAACGCAAAGATTCAGGGGATGGGGCAGGAGAAAAAGGAACCGGATGCTTGAGATACGCCCTAGGGCGCGATGCCCTCATCGCACAGGGAAGAAACGCAAATATTAGGCTGCGAACCTGCAAACCATGTGTAGGAAACGACGCTCGCATCGTCCTGCATGGCGGGCCGTAATATGCGCACACATCGGGATGAGGGCATCCCGCCTTACGTGGCCGGGCATACAATGTGCGCTCCCACGGGCTCCACAGGGTCAAACGCTTTTTTCTAACGCATTAAACCCATACAAACGCTACCTGATACACCAACAGGGCGGCCGGGAAGTTTTCCCGGCCGCCCTGTTTTATTGCTCTCGTTTTATTGCTTTCTTTGAACCGTGAACTTATTCAGCGGTCTTATACCCATCGGGGTTGTGGCTCTGCCAGTTCCAGCTGTCGCGGCACATTTCGTCAATGCCGTACTCAGCTTCCCAGACCAGCTCACGCTTGGCCTTGCTGGGATCGCACCAGCACTCGGCAATATCGCCGGGGCGGCGCGGGTCAATGACATAGGGCAGCTCCTTGCCGCAGGCCTTGCTGAATGCATGAATCACATCCAGCACACTGTAGCCGTGGCCGGTGCCCAGGTTGCAGATGAACAGGCCGGGCTTTTCTTCCAGCTTTTTGATGGCTGCCACATGGCCGCGGGCCAGGTCCACAACGTGGATGTAGTCGCGCACGCCGGTGCCATCGGGGGTAGGGTAATCATTGCCGTACACATGCACTTTTTCCAGCTTGCCAACGGCAACTTTGGCGATGTAGGGCACCAGGTTGTTGGGGATGCCGTTCGGGTCCTCGCCGATCTTTCCGGAAGGATGTGCACCGATGGGGTTGAAGTAACGCAGCAGAGCAACGTTCAGCTCCGGGTCTGCCTTGCAGCAGTCGGTCAGGATGCGCTCGGTAAACACCTTGGTAGTGCCATACGGGTTGGTGGTTGCACCAACAGGGAAATCCTCGCGGATGGGCACGCTGGCGGGGTCGCCGTAAACCGTTGCGGAGGAGGAGAAGATGATGTTATGGCAATCGTAACGGCGCATAACATCCAGGATGTTCAGGGTGCAGTTCAGGTTGTTGGAGTAATACTCGATGGGCTTGGAAACGCTTTCGCCCACGGCCTTGTAGGCGGCAAACTGGATCACACAGTCAATGCCGGGATTTTCCGCAAAGACCTTTTCAACTGCCGCATGGTCGGTCATGTCTGCTTCCACAAACTTGAAATCCTTACCGGTGATCTCGCGCACACGCTTCAGGGCTTCGGGGCAGGAGTTGTAATAGTTATCTGCCACCACAATATCGTAACCCGCATTGAGAAGCTCCACACAGGTATGGCTGCCGATGTAACCGGCGCCGCCGCTGACCAAAATAGACATACTGATCGCTCCTTTACACAATATGGAAAGTTGTTGCCGGGATTTTGTATCTTCAACAGGGCATCCGCAGGGTTTGCTTCGTTCCCTTGTTGATTTTATTCTAACGTCTTTATCACAATATGGAAATAGATGTTTCCATGTTTGATATGTAACTTTGTTGTTACCTTTACCGTTCGCACAGATGCAGCGGGTGCGGGGCGCGGCGGTAAGCGCCGGGCGTTTGGCCGGTCAGGGCGTGGAACCGCCTGCTGAACCACGCCAGGGAGCCATACCCCAGCATACGGGCCGTTTCGCCGGGGCCGTACCCCTGGGTCAGCAGCAGCGCTGCCTGTTCGGCTTTCATGCAGGAGAAATACTCCATCGGCCCCATGCGGGTGCGGGCGCGGAACGCCTGCTGCAATGCCACGCGGGAGCAACCATTGGCATCGCACACCTGGTCCAGCGCCAGCGGCTTTTCAATGTTCTGCGCAAAGTACAGGCGCACGCTTTCCACAAGGGCTGCCTGCTCCTGCTCGGCGCGGGCACGGGGGCTTTGTTTGCGGGTGCGTTGCCTGCGGCGGGCCAACAGGTACAGCAGCTGTGCCAGATAGATGGTTTGCAGCTCTTTGCCGCCAAACGGGATTTCCGCGCGGCGGGCGGGCATCTGGCAGGCATCCTGCACCGGCTGGAACACCTCGCGCACCATTTCTGCCAGCTGGCGCAGACAGCTTTTTTCGGCGTTGCCGAGCCGCATATGGCAGCTGCGGAAAGAATCCATCGCACTGCCGTCCGCGGTAAATTCCACGCGGAACACCTCCGGCGGAACTTCGCCCACTGCGCGCATGGCAAACAGCTCTGCGGGCTGGTGGAACAAAATCTGCCCGGCACGCAGCAGCACCCGGTGGGTATCGCACAGCTCTTCCACCATACCGCTTTTTACATATACCAGCAGCCAGCCCTCACAGGTGCGCTCCGGCGTTTGCTGGCCAATGCGCCATTCGGATTCCGCCGCGCTGGCAATCCCTGTTACCCGCAGCGGCCATTCATCCCCATACACGCCTTCACCTCCCCTGTTCAGGTTGCTTCATCGCTTGCGGTCCAGTTCTGGCCTGCGCCGTTGCTGAACACACCGGGCGGGTCCTGCGTTGCCGCCGGGAACTGCTCGCTCCCGGGGAAGCTGTCCACCAGCCCCAGGCGGTAGGCCGTCAGCGGGCAGAGCGTTTTTTCGATATGGTCATAGCTGATGCCGTTATCGCTGTTGTAGGTGTAATACATAATAGCATCCGGCCAGGTGTTCAGCACATACTGCGCCAGCGGCTGGGTCACAAACGTATCCCGGCTGCCGACGTAAAGGTCTGCCGCACCAAACAGATGCAGGATCTCGTGGGCATACACGGTGGGGCTGTTGTAGGTTTTCTCCCCCGCATAGGAATCATAGAGATAAAGACAGCTGAATTCATTCAGGTAATTACCGCCATCCTCCAGATAATGCAAAATGGAGTAGGAAGCCCCTTCCACCGGCAGAAAGATCAGGTAGCCAATGCTTGCCGTGCCATATTGCTGCTGGATGAATTCCACATCCACCTGTGCGGTCAGGGTGTCTACATCGTCATAGAACGCTGTGCCGGTGGTGGTATCTTCCGTCAGACCGGCTTTGTAGGCGGCAAAGGTGCTCAGATTGTTTTCGCCGGTATCGTAATAGATTTTCGGCTGGGCGTTATAGGTCTGCGCCTGCTGGGTGATCCAGTCCACCGCCACGGCAAGGTTCTGCCGCGTCTGGGCCAGGGCTTCCTCGGTCCAGGGGTTGGCGTCATCCTGCAGATAAATGCTGTATAGCACGCTGGGCCATGCCAGCAGCCCGCAGCTGCCGTACACCTGCTGTAAATCTTGCTGTTGGGCAGGGGTCTGGGTGGGGGTTGGGCTGGGGGCCACGGTGGGCTGGGGGCTGGTTTCGATATGGGGGATCGCTGCCTGTGCGGGTGCGGCAGGCTGTGCCGCGCACCCGGCCAGCAGGCAGAGCCCCATGGCAAGGGCGGCAAGGTGGAGCAATACGCGCGGCTTTTTCATTCGCGCTTACTCCGGCAGCACCAGCTGCGGCTTGCCGTCAGCATCCGCTACCAGGGTCACGACCTGACCACCGGTCAGGCGGCCCGCCACAATGGCTTCGGCCACGGGGTCCTCCAGCGTTTTGCGGATGGTCTTGCGCAGTTCACGCGCACCAAAACGGGTGGATGTTTCGTTCACGATGGCTGCCAGTGCCTGCGGGGTATATTCCAGCTTCAGGCCGCGGGCTTCCAGGCCGGGCTTGTACTCGTCCAGCATCAGGGCAGCGATCTTTTCCAGGTCAGCCTGTTCCAGCGGGCGGAAGGTGATCACTTCATCCACACGGCCCAGGAACTCCGGCCGCAGGAACTCCTGCAGCGCTTTCATGCTCTTTTCGCGGCTGACCTGCTCTTCGGTGCGGCCAAAGCCAGTCAGGGCGGTGCGGTCCGAAGAACCGGCGTTGGAGGTCATGCAGATCACGGTATTGGAAAAATCCACCGTGCGGCCCTGGGCATCGTTGATCTTGCCCTCGTCCAGGATCTGCAGCAGGATGTTCATCACATCGGGGTGGGCCTTTTCGATTTCATCAAACAGGACCACGCTGTAAGGATGGCGGCGCACTTTTTCGGTCAGCTGGCCGGCTTCATCATAACCCACATAGCCCGGAGGGGAACCGATCAGGCGGGACACCGCGTACTTTTCCATATACTCACTCATGTCAATGGAGATCAGCGGGTCCACGGTATCAAACAGCTGATTGGCCAGCTGCTTGACCAGCTCGGTTTTGCCCACGCCGGTGGGGCCGACAAAGATAAAGCTTGCCGGGCGGTGGCGGCCAGACAGGTCTGCCCGCGCACGCTTAACGGCCAGCGCTACGCTGTGCACAGCTTCGTCCTGGCCGATGATATGCTCTTTCAGGGCATCTTCCAGCCCCATCAGGCGGCCATACTCGGTCTCTTTGATTTTAACCGCCGGAATGCCGGTCCACAGCTCCACAACCTGGGCCACATCGTCCGCCGTTACCTGGATATCGGCCACGCGCAGCTCCAGCGCGGGCAGCTTTTGGCGCAGCTGGGCCAGCTCGGTCTTGGTTTTGGCCAGTTCCTCGTAATCAATAGCGGCATCGCCCTGCTTTTCGGGGTCGGGGTTTTCCAGGTCATGCTCTTTGGTTTCCAGCTCTGCCACCTGCTTTTGCAGGTTCAAGAACTCGGTAATTTCAGGGTGGCGCAGGTTGCAGCAGGCGCAGGATTCATCCAGCAGGTCAATAGCCTTATCCGGCAGGTAGCGGTCGGTGATATACCGTTCCGACAGGTGTACCACATCCGCCACGATGGAATCGGGCACACGCACACAGTGGTACTTTTCGTAATAACCTTTTACGCCGCGGATAACCGCAATGGCGTCATTGATGGAGGGTTCTTCCACCTTGACGGGCTGGAAGCGGCGCTCCAGCGCAGAATCTTTTTCAATAAACTTACGGTACTCGGCAAAGGTCGTTGCGCCGATAACCTGGATCTGCCCGCGGGACAGGGCCGGTTTCATGATGTTGGCGGCGTTCATGGCGCCGTCCGAATCCCCGGCGCCGACAATGTTGTGGATCTCGTCAATGAACAAGATCACATTGCCGGCGGCCTTGATTTCAGAAAGCAGGCCCTTGACGCGCTGTTCAAACTGGCCGCGGAACTGGGTGCCTGCCACAAGGGCCGTCAGGTCCAGCAGGTAGATCTCTTTATCCTGTAAGCGGGCGGGCACTTTGCCTTCGGCAATGCGCTGGGCAATGCCCTCGGCAATGGCGGTTTTGCCAACGCCGGCTTCACCGATCAGGCAGGGGTTGTTTTTCTGGCGGCGGCACAGAATCTGCACCGTGCGGTATACCTCACGGTCACGGCCAATGATGGTATCCAGCTTGCCGTCCTTGGCTTTCTGGGTCAGGTTTTCGCAGTAGGTGTCCAGGTATTTGCGCTGGCCGCGGCCACGCTGTTTTTTGGACTTTTCGCCCTTCTCCTCAGCCTTGGGGGTTCCGCCAAAGCCAAAGGGGAACACCGGCGAACCGCCGGGCACAAAATCATCCCCGGTATCGTCGGGGTTCTGCATATCGCCGTCCATCATGGGCATCATGGCACCGCTTTCCTGCGCTTGCTGCATCAGGTCGGCCATGTGCTCTTCCATGCTGGCCAGCTGGTCATCGGTCATATTAAACCGCTTCATCAAATCATCCACAGGCTGAATATGCAGCTCCCGCGCGCAGGTCAGGCAGTAGCCTTCCTGCACCGGTTTGCCGTTTTCCAGCCGCTGTACAAACACAACCGCCTGTCTTTTTTTACAGCGGGTACATAACATATGGTTCACCTCTCTATGGGGTATTCGATTGGATCGGAAATGCCGAAACGCGCACACAACATGCGTTTTCAGAACTTTTCCCATGTACTATTATCCCCCACCCCACTGATATTTGCAAGAGGGGCGGGGGGAATGTTCAGATATTGTTAATCAATAGCGGGTCAAAAACGGGTTCAGGTTTGCCAAAAGTCCATAGATCACGCTTCGGTTCAGGGTGGCTGTGGTCAAAAATTCCAGCTTGCCGCCGGTCAGGTTTGCCGCCACCCACAGCAGAATGGACCAGATCCAGCAGTTCAGCAAACCGCTGACAAAGCCGAACGCAAAGCCCAAAATGCGATTCAGTCCACCAATGAGCGGGATGGCGTTGATGCCGCGCAGCACCCGCCCCAGCATCCGGCAGAGCACCCGCACCACGATCCAGACCGACAAAAACACAACGGCCTGAATAACCGGCAGAAACAGCGGTTCCAGCGCATTGACCACCTGCGGCACCGCATTGCTGGACGCCGCACTGACGGTATCGATCAGCTTTTGCTGGATCGACTGCGGCAGAAAGGTCAGCGCATGGATTGCCTGGGCCAGATCTCCGCCGGTCTTTTCCAGCGTGTCAGCCACAACATCGGTAACGTGGCTGGCAACATATTTATCATAAATGCCGCCGGCCCAAACGCGGGTGCCGTAAGTGCCGCCGATAATGCCCGCCACGGAGCCGATAAGGCTCACCAGTCCGGAGGCAAAACCGCGGCGGCGGCCGGCTTCGGCCGCGCCCAGCACCAGCAAAAGAAAAATCACATCATAAACAATGCCAATATACTGTGTCATAACTCTACCATACTTTCCCATGCCGCACAGCATCATTCGTGCGGCGCATTCAGAACCTCTACCGTGCCGGAAATAAATACCAGTGTTTCGCGGGCGTTGATGACCGCCTGCGGTGCCGCACCATAATCCCGGCTCCAATTATGGGTGCCGTCATAGCCATAGCTTTCCACGCCGGACGCTGTCAGCAGATAGACCGCCGTTGCGGTACTGCTGACGCTTTTGGCCTGCCCGGCGGCAACGCTCGCCAGCTGGTTGAGCGAATCATCCAGCGTGACCAGGGTATCGCCGCCGCGCACCGCCAGCAGCAGCGCCGTGCTGCGCCCGCCGATGGACACGCTTTGCAGGGTGGCCCCGCCATAATCATAGCGGGCACTCTCGGTGCCATCGCTCACGTTGATGATGGCGGCATAGGTATCAAAAACAGCCAGCACGCGGCTGCTGCTGATCCATTTCAGCTTCAGGATCACGCTGCCGGTATCCGCCACATAAAACGGCCCGGCAGTATCCGAATTGGTGTTCATCATGCGCACGGTAGTGCGCAGCTGGCCGTCCCTCGCGGCCACCGTTGCCGCGGCAAAGCGGTGGTTATCCGTGGCAAAAGACAATGCAATGGGGGTGCCGTCGGTGCTGGTCAGCTTCCAGGTAAAGGGGTCCCCGCTGAAAGAAGCATCGTACACCATCACTTCCGCCGCATAGCGGTCAGACTCCGTCACCACGGCCAGGGTGCCGTTCTGCGCCATTTCGCATAGCATAATGGCGTTATTAAAGCTTTTGGCGTACAGCTGGCGGGTGCGGCTCTGCACCGTCAGCTCCTTGCCTGCGCGGTTATACAGCACAAAGCGGGTGTTGCCCACGGCCAGCGCCGGGCGGGCATAGCCGGGCTGGATGGTGCGGATCTTTGCGCCGTAAGCGGAATAGACCGCCACATCCTCATTATCCATCTCCACAAAACCGCCCGCCAGGGGTTCCACCTGAGTCGGCGTGCGGATGCCGGTGTTGGCGGGCCAACCCGCCCCGGCGCGGTTGAGATACAGCGAGATAGAATCCGTCATATCCCCCAGCATGGCAATGGATGTACCCAGCAGGCCGCTGCCCACCGCCATAATGGCGGCAATAATCAGCACCACCAGAACAACGGCAATGCGCCTGCGGCGCTGGCGGCGGCGCAGAATAGGGCTGATGGGCCGCAGCGTTGCCGCCGGTGCCGCAGCTGCGCCCTGCTCTTTGGGCGGCAGGGTGCTGGGTGCGCTGCGCTCCGGCGCTGGGCGTTCCCGTTCCGGCTGCTGTTTGGAGGCAGGCGGCGGGGTTGGCGGGGCTTCGCCCCGTTCCCGCGCCAACATACGGCGGCGGCGTTCCAGCCGCTCTTTTTCTTCACGGTTCAAGGGCTTCGCCTCCTTCCCGTCTTGTTGTGTTACTCATTTAGGGCAATACCGCATAATTCTAAGTGCCGATACGGCGAGCGAGGTGCGGCAGCTGCTAGGCCAAAAGCGCAGATAATACTGGATGTCTTATCGAGCATTTTGGCAACGCCGTGCCGCAGCCCGCCGGAGCGGTGCTTAAGCCGTAAGGCGGGAATTGTGCGGTGTTGCCTTAGTTGTTTCAGTCGTTCGGGCGCTCTAAATCCGGGTACTGCACATCCCACAAAAACAGCCCCCTGGCGGGCAGCGTGGGGCCGGCCTGGCCGCGGTTCCTGCTTTGCAGCAGAGCGGGCACAGCGGCCGGATTCATTTTGCCAAGGCCCGCCTGCAGCACCGTACCGGCCAGAATGCGCACCATGTTGTACAGGTAGCCGTCCGCTGTTACGGACAGGGTATACAGCTCGCCATCCTGCTGCACGGTGCAGGCGGTGATGGTGCGCACCGTATCGCCGTGGGCTGCGGCTGAAGAACCCGAAGCGCACAGCGCCAAAAAGTCATGCCTGCCAACAAAATGGGCAGCCGCTGCCTGCATAGCGGCAAGGTCCAGCGGGCCGTTGACCCGGTGGCAGGTCTCATAATCAAAGGGGTCATCCACCGCGCTGCACCGCAGGCGGTAGTGGTAGGTTTTGGCGTGGGCGGCATAGCGGGCGTGGAAATTATCCGGCACCTGCTGCGCTGCCAGTGCCCGCACATCCATGGGCAGGCGGGCGTTCAACGCCAGCGGGATGCGCTGCACCGGGATGCGGCCATCATAATGGAAGTTCAGGGCAAACCGCCGGGCATGCACCCCGGCATCGGTGCGGGAACAGCCCTTTACATCGGGCCGGGTGCCAAACACGCTCTGCATAGCATCCTGCACCACCGCACACACCGTAACCCCATTGGGCTGCACCTGAAACCCCGAATAATTTGTGCCCTTGTAGGCAAGCCAGAGGAGAATATTCATGGGACACCTTTTGAGTTAGGAGGTAGGAGTGAGGAGTTATTGGTGTGCGCATTCGCGCACATTTGGGATATCAAATTTTACTCAATTTTCAAAACAGCGGCGCAAGCCGCACCTTCAATTCCTAACTCCTACTTCCTAACTCCTAACTAAATTTCAGATTCCCGCCATGAGCCAGCGGGTGGAGAGGATGACGGCGAGGCAGAGGGTGAGAACAACGGCGCATTTTACGTCCAAGGCGCCGAACTTGAGCACCTTCAGGCGGGTGCGGCCCTCGCCACCGTGGTAGCAGCGGCATTCCATGGCCATGGCAAGCTCGTCCGCACGGCGGAATGCACTGATGAACAGGGGGATCAGCACCGGCACCAATGCCTTGATGCGGTCCATGAACTTGCCGTTATCCAGCATTGCGCCGCGGGCTTTCTGGGCGTTCATGATCTTTTCGGTCTCATCGATCAGCAGCGGGATAAACCGCAGGGCGATCGTCATCATCATGGCAAGCTCATGCACCGGCAGGTGCAGCTTGGCAAAGGGTTTCAGCAGCGCTTCAATGGCATCCGTCAGCACAATGGGGCTGGTGGTGTAGGTCAACAGGCTGGTGCCGGCGATCAATGCCACAATGCGCACCGCCATCAGCACCGCATAGCTCACACCCTCGCGGTAGATGTGGATAAAGCCAAAGTGTACCAGCGGTTCGCCCTCGCCGGTGATGAAGAACAGGTTGAGTACCGCGGTGAACAGCACAATGGGAACGATCGGCTTTAAGCTCTTGACGATCAGCTTGATGGGAATCTGCGCCACTTTGTACAGCAGGGCCAGCAGCGCCAGCGAAAGTGCAATGCCCAGCGGGTTGGACGCCATAAACAGCACAATGATGTAGGCAATGGTGGCAATAATTTTTAAGCGCGGGTCGCAGCGGTGCACCACCGAGTTGCCGGGGAAGTGCTGGCCAATGGTAATATCACGCAGCATCAGTCAGCGCCCCCTTCCTGTAAGGTTTTGTGGTTCTGCGGCAGCGGAACGGCTTTGTCCGGGTGTTTGGCGTTCCAGGCTTTCAGCACAGTTTTGACCGCATAGGGCACGGTGTACACATCCGTGTCGATCTCCATGCCCATTGCTTTCAGCATCAAAAACACCTGGGTGACCTGCGGAACGGAAAGCCCCAGTTCCAGCAGCTCCGGTGCGCGGGCAAAGACCTTTTCCACGGTGTCATACATGGCCACTTTCGCCTTGCTCATCACCAGTACGCGGTTGGCATAGCGGGCGATATCTTCCATCGAGTGGCTGACCAGAATGACCGTGATGCCGGTCTGCTCGTGGTAGTTGCGGATCTGGCTCAGGATGGTATCGCGGCCTTCGGGGTCAAGGCCTGCTGCGGGTTCGTCCAGCACCAGGATCTTGGGCTCCATGGCCATAACGCCCGCAATGGCAACGCGGCGCTTTTGCCCGCCGGAAAGTTCAAACGGGCTTTTTTGCAGCAGCGCTTCATCCAGGCCAACAAACTCTGCCGCGCGCTTGACGCGGCGGGTGATCTCTTCTTCATCCAAGCCCATGTTGCGCGGGCCATAGGCGATATCCTTCCAGCAGGTTTCTTCAAACAGCTGGTATTCCGGGTACTGCATGACCAGCCCCACAAGGAAGCGGAAATCCCGCAGGTTTTCGCCCTCTGCCCACATATCGCGGCCATCAATAATGATCTTGCCGCTGGTGGGGCGGTTCAGGCCGTTGAAATGGGCGATCAGCGTGGATTTGCCGGACCCGGTCGAGCCCATCACACCGACAAAATCACCTTTTTCAATCGAGAAGCTCACATCATCCAGCGCTGCGGTTTCGTCCGGCATACCGGCGTTATACACATAGCGCAGATGTTCCACTTTAATGATCTCTGACACGTTACATTCCTTCCCGCACGGTACCGCCCCGGTCCCTCTTTTGCCGGGTGCAGTCTGTGCCTTTTCTGGTTGGGGAAAATTGGTTGTTTGGGTTTCCTCGCAGAAGCGGCGGGGGCGGGTGCCCCCGCCCTACAGGGGTGTTGCCGCCCAAAAGGCACGGCATTTTATTTCAGCAGGTCAAAAATGGCCTTGGCGCATTCTTCGGGGGTAATGATGTTTTCCGGCATAGGCAGGCCGGCGGCGGCCAGTTCATCCCGCAGCTCGGTGGCCTGGGGTACATCCAGGTGGTAGCCATGCAGCCGCTTGGTCTGGCTGAACACCTGTTCGGGGGTGCCCTCCATCACAATGCGTCCGCGGCTCATGACCAATATGCGGTCGGCTTGGGCGGCTTCCTCCATATAGTGGGTAATGGACACAATGGAAATGCCTGCATCCCGCAGGTTGCGGATGGTTTTCATTACCTGGGCGCGGCCGCGGGGGTCCAGCATGGCAGTGGATTCATCCAGAATCAGGCAATCCGGCCGCATGGCAATCACGCCCGCGATGGCAACGCGCTGCTTTTGACCGCCGGAAAGCTTGTGCGGCGCTTTATTGCGCTGTTCATAGATCCCCGCCAGCTTCATGGCGTCATCCACGCGGGTGCGCATTTCCCCGGTGGGCACGCCAAGGTTTTCCAGCGCAAAGGCAACGTCCTCTTCCACCACGGTGGCGACGATCTGGTTGTCCGGGTTCTGGAACACCATGCCCACTTTCTGGCGAATGTCGTACAGCTTTTCATCGGTGCGGGTGTCCATATCTTCCACCAGCACGGTGCCGCTTTCCGGCAGCAGAATGGCGTTAAAATGCTTGGCCAGGGTCGATTTGCCGCAGCCGTTGGCACCCAGCACAGCCACAAACTCGCCGCGGTGTACTTCCATCGACACCCCGTCCACAGCAAAGTTCGGCTGCTCCGTATCATACCGGAACCGCACATCCTGCGCCTGTAAAATATCGTTTTCTTTCATGTGGTATCCCCTATTCTGAATAATAGTGTGATCCAAAATTTTTAGTTAGGAGGTAGGAGTGAGGAGTGAGGAGTTGAAAGGAGCTAAGGCAATACCGCATAATTCTAAGTGCCGATACGGCGAGCGAGGTGCGGCAGATGCTAAGCCAAAAGCGCAGATAATACTGGATGCTGCAAAGGTGAGCGCCGCCAGTGGCGGATGCAGCGAACCGAAGCAGGGGCAGCGGTCGCAGAGTGCGAGGGGCTTTTGCCCCCGAAGCACGATGCGGGTACCGCAACTCGACATTATCGAGCATTTTGGCAACGCAGATGCCGTGCCGCAGCCGCCGGAGCGGTGCTTAAGCCGTAAGGCGGGAATTGTGCGGTGTTGCCCTAAAGTTAATCCTGCAAGGTTAGCGGGCGCACAATGTGCGCCCCTACGGAGCATTGCAATTTTAATTGCTCATTCCTAATTAACTCCTACTTCCTAACTCCTAACTCTCATTCTTCCCACACTGCGGTAGCGCCGCAGGGCACTACGCCGCCGGTGGCGGTTACGGGCAGGCCAATCTCATCGCAGCTGGTGTGGCCGCCCACCTTGGGGCAGAGGGTGGTTTTGAGCACATACTCCATAACCGCCGGGCTCAGGCCCTCGGTGTAAGAGTTGATGGCAAAGAACAGCGGCTTATCGCTGAGCACCTGTTCTGTCAGGGTGATGAGGTCATAGACGTTATCTTCCAGCTTCCAGATCTCACCGTTGGGGCCGCGGCCATAGCTGGGCGGGTCCATGATAACGGCGTCATAGCGGCTGCCGCGGCGAATCTCGCGCTGCACAAACTTGGCACAGTCATCCACGATCCAGCGGCAGGGGCGGTCGGCCAGGCTGCTGGCCTGGGCGTTTTCCCGTGCCCAGGCTACCATGCCTTTGGAAGCATCCACATGGGTCACGCTGGCACCGGCGGCTAGGCAGGCCAATGTTGCGCCGCCGGTGTAGCCGAACAGGTTGAGCACTTTGACGGGGCGGTCGGCGGCCTTGATCTTTTCCTGGTACCAGGCCCAGTTCACAGCCTGCTCCGGGAAGACGCCGGTGTGCTTAAAGCCGGTGGGGCTGACGATCAGCGTCAGGTCCTGCCATTTGATGTTCCACTTCTGGGGCAGCTTTTTGTGGTAGTCCCACTGGCCGCCGCCCTTGGCGGAACGGTAATAGATGGCGTCTGCCCTGGCCCACAGGGGGCTGACTTCCTCGTTTTTCCAGATGATCTGTGGGTCGGGGCGGATGAGCAGCGTTTTGCCCCAGCGTTCCAGGCGGTTATGGTTCGTTGCATCGATCAGCTCGTAATCGACCCAGGTATCGGCGGGGCGCATCAGCACACCCCCGGAATACGCTGGCGGATCATATCGGCAATGCGCTCTGCGCTGGACTGGATGGCTTCCATATCCTCGCCTTCCACCATCACGCGGATCTTGGGCTCGGTGCCGGAAACACGCACCAGCACGCGGCCCATGCCCATCAGGTTCTGCTGCTGGCTCTCAATAAAGCCGGCAATGTATTCATCTTCTTTATAAGCCTGCTTCTGCTCCTTGTCGGCAGTCAGGTTGATGAGCACCTGCGGGAACTTGGTGTAAACGGCGTTTAGCTCGCTCATCTTGGTCCCCTCTTCGCGGTGCTTGCGGGCCAGCAGCTTCAGCAGCTTGCCTGCGGTCAACTCGCCGTCGCCGGTGGTGGAGTGGTGCAGGAAAATAACATGGCCGCTCTGCTCGCCGCCGATGGCATAACCGCGGGCGCGCATCTCTTCCAGCACGTAGCGGTCGCCTACAGCGGTGCGGGCGGTGTCAATGCCAATGGACTGCATATACTTCATAAAGCCCAGGTTGGACATAACCGTCACCACGGCGGTATTTCCGTCCAGGCGGCCGCGGTCTTTCATATCCTTGGCAACCAGCGCAATGATCTTGTCGCCGTCGATCTCTGCGCCCTTTTCATCGCAGGCCAGGCAGCGGTCTGCATCGCCGTCAAAGGCAATGCCGCAGTCAAAGCCGCCTTCCACGACCTTCTTTTCCAGCCTGTCCAGGTGGGTGGAGCCGCAGCCATCGTTGACGGAAACGCCGTCATCCAGCGTGCCGGTAAAGCTGCACTGGCAGCCCAGGCGGGGGAACAGTTTCTGCGCCACCTTGGCAGAAGCACCATTGGCGCAGTCAAACAGCACATTCAGGCCGGAAAGATCTGCATCAATGTGCTGCTCCAGAGCATCCACATAGTCATCCACAGCGGTATCCAGGCGGTGAACGCGGCCGATCTCGGCACCATCACAGATCTTGATATCCTCGCAGTTTTTGAAGATATGAGCCTCAATGCGGTTTTCTACTTCATCGGGCAGCTTGTAGCCATCGCCCTTGAAAATCTTGATGCCGTTGAACTCCATCGGGTTGTGGGACGCGGAGATCACAATACCGGCGTCTGCGCCGTATTTGCGCACCAGATAGGCCACGCCGGGGGTGGGGATCACGCCCAGCAGGTCAACGTCTGCGCCAACGCTGCACAAACCGGCAGCCAGGGTGCATTCCAGCATATCGCCGGAAACACGGGTATCTTTGCCAATCAGAATACGGGGACGGTGGCCGTCCAGACTGGTCAGCTCTGCGGCAGTTGCGCGGCCGATCTGCAGGGCCAATTCACAAGTCAGGTCTTTGCCCGCCACACCGCGGACACCATCGGTACCAAACAATTTACCCATATCGTCAAGTCCTTTCCATCTATCAAAGTCAACACATTGAACTATAATGAATAAAGAATAATTTTGGTGGACCGCGGTGCTGCGCACCGCTCAAAATAAGGCCTGCGGCCCTGCCCTGCCAAAAAGCTCCTAACTCCTACCTGTTTAATACATTCTCTGCTGCCCATCCACCTCGTCGGCGTCTTCGGCGCGCAGGTGTTTGGGGACGGGCATGTTCAAATGCTCATAGGCCAGGCGGGTCACGCAGCGGCCGCGGGGGGTGCGGGTCAGCATACCCATCTGCATCAGGTAGGGTTCGCACACATCTTCCAGTGTTACACTTTCCTCACCAAGGTTGGCCGCCAGGGTATCCAGGCCCACCGGACCGCCGCCGTACAGCTCAATGATGGCACGCAGCACGCTGCGGTCCAGTTCATCCAGGCCCAGCTCGTCAATATCCATCTGGCGGCGGGCTGCCACAGCAGTGGGGCCGTCGATTGCCCCATTGCCCTCCACGGTGGCAAAGTCACGCACGCGCTTGAGCAGGCGGTTTGCAATACGCGGGGTGCCGCGGGCGCATTTGGCCAGCTCCAGCGCACCGGGGCGGTCGATGGGGATATTCAAAATGCCCGCGCTGCGCATGATGATGGTAGCCAGTTCATCCGGGCTGTAGGGTTCCAGCTTGAGCAGAATGCCAAAGCGGTCACGCAGGGGCCCGGTCAGCTGGCCCGCGCGGGTGGTTGCGCCCACCAAGGTGAACCGCGGCAGATTGATGCGGATGCTTTGGGCGCTGGGGCCCTTGCCGATCATGATATCCAGCGCGTAATCCTCCAGTGCGGGGTACAGCACTTCTTCCACCTGGCGGGAAAGGCGATGGATCTCATCAATGAACAGGATATCACCCTCCTGCAAATTGGTCAGCAGGGCGGCAAGATCGCCGGGCTTTTCGATGGCCGGGCCGGAGGTAATGCGGATCTGCACGCCCATCTCCTGCGCCACAATGCCGGCCAACGTTGTTTTGCCAAGGCCCGGCGGGCCGTACAGCAGAATATGGTCCATCGGTTCCCCGCGCTGCTGGGCGGCGCGCAGGTAAATGCGCAGATTGTTTTTGGCCTTTTCCTGACCGATATAATCATCCAGCGTTTTGGGGCGCAGGCTGACTTCCTCGGCGGCATCGGCCGGGGCGGCGTCCGGGCTGACCAGGCGGCTGGGATCCACCGTATATTCCGTATTTTGGCTCATTCAGGTCACTCCTTTACGCACGCGAAAGCCCGCGCAGTGCAATTTTGATAATATCCTGCACCGGCAGGGTTTCGTCAATGCGGGCCACAGCCGCAGCAGCATCCGAGGTGTTGTACCCCAGCGCCACCAGTGCGGCCACAGCCTGGGCGGGTGCGCTGGACGGAGCAGGCGCTGCGGCGGCGGCCCCGCCGCCAAAGCCAGTGCCATCCGCCAGGCCCTTGCCCACTTTGTCTTTCAGTTCCAGAGCAATACGCTGGGCCAGCTTGGGGCCAACGCCGTTCGCCTTGGTAAACGCCTTGTGGTCCCCGCTGGACGCCGCCAGTGCCACACGCTCCGGCGTCATGATGGACAAAATGGCCAGCCCGGCCTTGGGGCCAACGCCGCTCACGCTGGTCAGCATCTTGAAGCAGCTGCGCTGCTCCTCGGTGGCAAAGCCGTACAGCGAAACATCGTTTTCGGTCACGTTCATCACAGTATACACCGTGCCTTCCCGCCCGGGGGCAGGCAGGCTTTCGGCTGTGGTCAGGGGCACCTGCACCGCATAGCCCACACCAGCGCAGCTGATGACCACGGTATCCAGTGTTTTCTTTAAGATTTTTCCGGTCAGCGAATAAATCATCGTTCGTTCCTATTTCTTATCCAAGATATATCTAAGGCAATACCGCATAATTCTAAGTGCCGATACGGCGAGCGAGGTGCGGCAGATGCCAAGCCAAAAGCGCAGATAATACTTTGTGTATTATCGAGCATTTTGGCAACGCAGATGCCGTGCCGCAGCTGCCGGAGCGGTGCTTAAGCCGCAAGGCGGGAATTGTGCGGTGTTGCCCTAAAATATGCTCTTACACCATTATGATTCTATGTTGCCGTGCGCCGGGTTATTTGCCCTGCGGCCTTATCTTGGGGCGGTGCCCATCAGGCGGCTGCGGGAGCAGTGACAGTGCGCTACGGCCATGGCCAGGGCGTCCGCTGTATCGTCCGGCTTGGGGATGGTTTGCAGGTGCAGCATGATGCGTGTCATTTCCTGGATCTGCTTTTTTACCGCCTTGCCATACCCGGTCACAGCCTGCTTGACCTGCATGGGGGTGTACTCATAAATTGGTACGCCGCACTGCGCGGCAGCCAGCAAAATCACCCCGCGGGCTTCCGCCACGCCGATGACGGTCGTCTGGTTATGCTGGTAGTACAGCTTTTCAATGGAGAGTGCTTCCGGCTGATAGCGGGTACAGATATCCTTGATGCCGTCATAAATTTCAATCAGGCGCTGTTCAAACGGCGTGTCCTTATCGGTACACACTGCGCCGTAAGCGATGGGCGCAAAACGGTTGCCTGCATATTCCACAACGCCCCAGCCCACGATCGCATAGCCGGGGTCGATGCCCAAAACCCGCATAGTATCCCCTTTCCCTGTGTTTGAATCTATTCAGGAAACGCCGCACCGGCAAAAGGGTGCACTATCCCCATTTAACTGTATCAGTATACCACAAAGCCGTGTATGCGGCAAGGAAAAGCCTTTCCGCATTTGTAAATTTCTTTTGCGGTGGTGCGTTCTATTTCATGTATTTTCTGAATTTTTTCATTTTTTTCGAAAAAAGGGCTTGCTTTTTCTGCTTGGATTTGGTATAGTATACAAGTCGCAAGGACATGCGCGGTTAGCTCAGCTGGTAGAGCATCTGCTTGACGTGCAGGAGGTCACAGGTTCGAGTCCTGTACCGCGCACCATAACCGGACACCATTTTTGATACAATATGTATCTTGACTGGTGTCCGGTTTTTTTATTAAGGTTTAGATTCTTCAGGGCCTTTACCCTTTATTATGATTTAACGCTAACTCTTATTGCTAAAATGAAATCTATTTTTCACGGAACGCCTTCCGGTTACTTTACTTTTCGGCAACAGTCTGATAAACTTTAGAAGTATCTATATTACGATAGATATTTTTCTACGTATCTGCGAAGCAAGGGCTTGTCATTTGGGCGATATTATGGAGACCATCAATGATTAGCTCCGGCGTTTATTTTCATTATGTATTTGTTCCATCAAAGATAAAGCAGGGAATATAATGAAGCAAGCTAAGAAGCAAGCTAAAAATGGATTTACACTGATGGAAATGCTGATTGTCATTGCAATCATTGCCATATTGATTGTAATTGCAATTCCGGTATTTGCGTCAAAGCTTGAAAAAGTCAGGGAAGCAGCAGACCTTGCAAATGTTCGTTCCGCTTATGCACAGGTTTCCGCGGAAGCTCTGCTCGGAAATCCGGATGCCACTGTGACTGTCGACCTAAAGCAGAAGCAGGCCGACTGGCAATCGCTGGATCCTGTGAATATCGGCGGTATTGTCCATTATAAAAACCAAGGAGACACGGATAATTGGAAAGGCGTTGCCGCGCCAAACGGAACCTGTGTTGTGTCGTATAATGAGGACCACGGTATCATTTTCACTTGGAGCGGAAAAGCCGCCCCAGCTGTACCTAAATACCCGTTTAACACAAATGTGACTGATTTCTTCCCGCTTCTATATGAAACAGATTTTTGGAAAAACGGCAGCATGAAAAACAACACAAGCTTTGAGTTTGACTCCAGATGTTCAGATTCAAGCTATGTTCCGGCCATTACCGCAGCGATTGAAAAGCTGGACAACAGTCTTCTGCAGCAGCCTGATTGCACATGGGCTTACCTCGGCAGCGGAAAAGACGGACAAGAAGCAAAGCGCTACCTTTTCTGGACATCTCTGAACACTGACAAAGTCGGGGACGGACATAAAATTCCCGTAATTATTCAAACCGGCGATGGGAAATATTATGTTTCCGAAACCACGACCGGCAAGCGAAACGGCAAGAACTACGTCACCGTTTCGGAATCACTTACGCCGAGCCAGTATAAACAGATTCTGAAAAACGGAGAACAATTTTCCTCGTTGGAAGCGGCTTACGATGCCTATCTCAAAGCTCTGGGTGATTCCAAGTATGATTCGGTTCGTCAGTCTTAAGATGTTTTGCTCTGCTATAATCTCTAGGCAACACCGCACAATTCCCGCCTTGCGGCTTAAGCACCGCTCCGGCGGCTGCGGCACGGCATCTGCGTTGCCAAAATGCTCGATAATGTCGGGTTGCGGTACCCGCATCGTGCTTCGGGGGCAAACCCCTCGCACTCTGCGACCGCTGCCCCTGCTTCGGTTCGCTGTTTCCGCCACTGGCGGCGCTCACCTTTGCAGCATCCAGTATTATCTGCGCTTTTGGCTTGGCATCTGCCGCACCTCGCTCGCCGTATCGGCACTTAGAATTATGCGGTATTGCCCTAATTTTGGAAAAAATCAAGATCTAAAAAGAAATACCGATTTTACCATAAAATAATTCGCTGTGCGCACTTTTTAATTTGGGCTATCCCATGTTAATGAAATCTCTGTGCTCCGTGCAAACTGTATCATCCGGATTTTTATATCTCTACCTTCAAGATTAGCGCCCTGATTTGCAAGAATCCGGGCGTTTTTCGTTTTTGGTGGATTTTTCAAGTACGGCATTGGCAAACGCCGCACGGTAGGGCGGCCAACTCTCTGCCCGCCGAAAAAACATGATGCGATAGGACGGGGTCACCTGACCCCGCCGCGGCCTTATATTCCATAATGTATCAAGCGCTGCTTGGAGATGCAAATCTTACTCTAAGGCAACACCGCACAATTCCCGCCTTACGGCTTAAGCACCGCTCCGACGGCTGCGGCACGGCATCTGCGTTGCCAAAATGCTCGATAAGACATCCAGTATTATCTGCGCTTTTGGCCTAGCAGCTGCCGCACCTCGCTCGCCGTATCGGCACTTAGAATTATGCGGTATTGCCCTAAGTCTATGCTTGGTTCCCCTGGAGAGGAGCTGTCATTGCAGGTGAGGCTGGAGGGGTGTTTTCCCGTTCCAAGCTTAGGGTGTATCTGTAACAGAGGTTTTTTATGCACCCGCGGGTGTTTGTGATATTTCGGGGTGAGATATCCGGCCCGTTGTGGGGCATCGCCCCTCTACTTTGGGCAAGACACATCGCCCATTTTTATTGTTCGCTCCGGGTGGGTTTCGGCGGGGTCGGGTGACCCCGGCCCTACCAGCCATTTTATGGTTTTCCGCTCATCATCAAATGCTCTGTGGGGAACGGTATTGACCGTTCCGAAAGTTTGCAAAGATCCAACATCTCAAAATCAAATCACTTCGTCTATTCCCTATCCCACCAGCCAAAGAATTCCCATTTGGGGCACTACCACAAAAACAGCCTTCGGCAAATGCCGAAGGCTGTTTTTAAATAGTTCAAAGCTCTATCACTTTACACTTATCAGTTCAGCTTCTTGCGGTTGATGAACAGGTAAGCGGCAGCGCCGCCCAGTGCGGCAACCAGAACGATGGCCAGACCTGCAACAGAGTTGCTGTTGGTGCTGGAAACGCCGGTCTGCGGGATGATCTTGCTGGAGTTATCAGCGGGGGTGTTGGACTTGGTAACATCCGGGGTGTTGGTCGGAGTATTGTCCGGGGTATTGGTTTTCTCAGTCGGGGTGTTTGCCGGAGTATTGGTCGGAGTGGTCTCCGGGATAACCGGGGTGGTCGGGGTCACGACCGGGGTAGCGGTCGGCTCGGTCGGGGTAGCGGTCGGCTCGGTCGGGGTAGCGGTCGGCTCGGTCGGGGTGGCAGTCGGCTCTGCCGGGGTAGCGGTCGGCTCTGCCGGAGTGGCAGTCGGCTCTGCCGGAGTGGCAGTCGGCTCCACCGGAGTAGCAGTCGGCTCAACCGGGGTAGCAGTCGGCTCAACCGGAGTAGCGGTCGGCTCTACCGGGGTAGCGGTCGGCTCTACCGGCTTCGGAGCTTCCATAAAGATGGGGTACAGGTAGATACCGCCTACCAGGCTGCCAACCGGGAATGCACCAAGGCCGCTGGTGCCCAGTTCAGTAGCATCGGCGCCCAGGACAAAGTGCTCTTTGCCCCAAACGTCCCAGCCCTTGAACTCCCAACCCTCGTTTGCGATAACGGTGGGCAGAGTGATCGGAGTCTCCTCAAACTCGGCACGGTTCAGATAAGTCAGGGCAACATTGTCGGGATCGCTCTCGAAATGGCCCTTGGTGGTGTCCATAAAAATGGTAACATCCACCACGCGCACACAGGAAGCGCTGTCTTCGCTTGCAGCTTCGTCAGCGGTGTTGTCCTGTGCAGCCTCCTCCACTACTGCGGGTGCAGCAGCTTCCTCGGTGGTCTCGGTTTCTGCATACGCCGATACAGGCAGACAAACTGCCAAGGCAACAGCCGCAACCAGCGTAAGCAGACGCGAAAACCTGCTCGTCTTTTGCATAATTTTTACTCCCTTTCCAAAATTATATCCCAAACGCAAAGGTACGGATTGCTGTTGCCTTTGTGCCCAGAATTCAAATAAAGATTTTACGCCCCGGCCGGCCAGCGGGCTGGCAGCAGCGGGTCCGGATTGACGGCAACTTCATCCGCCGTCAGCGTTTCCCCGTCCCGCAGCGGGCGTGCCATGATCAGCAGGCGGGCATCCGACATTTCATAGGTACAGGTACACAATGTCAAAAGCCGTTCGTCTGCGCGGGCATAATCGCCCGTGGTATAAAACGCGCGCTTGGCCACTTCATCCAGGTATTCCTGCTCTGCCGCATCATCGGCAAAGTTCACATACTGGTTAAAGTGGAACACATCGCCATCGCTTTCGCGCGTGGTAATTGCATAAACTGCCACGATCTTGTAGTACTGGCCGCCGTTCAGGCTGTCCAGCTCAATGACCGGGTGTTCCTGATAATATTCCGGTTCGCGGTAATTTTGCAGGCTGGAAAACCGCACCGTATCCCCCACGCCCATGTTGTGGCCGTACAGGATCAAATGGCGGCTTTGCTGGATATCGCACTCATAATCCAGGTACGGCAGGCCCAGGTCATCCCAGTTGCCATCCAGGTCGTGCTTTAAGTAGTAGCTGTTGTCCCCTTCTCTTTGCATCACCGGCAGGTCAACATCGGTATCGTCGATCTTGATCCAGCCGATCACTTCGGGGTTACGCTCCAGCAGTGCGGTAAAATCCCGCGGTTCCGGGGTAACGGCGGGCTGCACGGTGGGGGCCGCGGTAACCTGCGGCTCCGGCGTCTGCTCTGGTTCTGCAGTCTGCACCACCGGCGGGCTCTCGCTCACCATCTTGCGCTGCTGCAGCCAGTTGGGCAGTTGCAGTGCCGCCATAGCAATCAACGCCGCCGCCATACCGGAGCAAAACACCCCTGCAAGAATGCGCGACTGCTGGCTCACAGAGCTGCCTCCACAAAGTAGGCATCGCCTTTGCTGCCATCGGTCTTGTATTCCTGATACGCAATGGTGCAGCTGGTGCTGCCATCGGGGATTTCAGCCATCAGCCAGTCGCTGCGCTCCTGGCCGGGGGTCAGCTCATAAGCATACGGCATCATGGTATCATCCACTGCGTTCAGGCAGGTGCCGTAATCGTTGTCGCCCTCGCCCCACTGGATCTGGAAATCCTGCAGGAACATCGTGTAGGTCTGGCTGCTGGTGTTCTTGATGTTCAGGCGCATGCGCACCAGGCATTCGCCATCCGGGATATCAATGCCGGGGTAGCTTTCCACCAGGCTGACATCCGTAATGGAAAAGTCAAACAGTGCCGTGCTGACCGTTTCGCCTGCCGTATTGTTATGTGCGTTTGTTTTACCGCAGGCGGTCAGCAGCAATGCCATACCCAGCACAGCTGCAAGGCCCGGCGCTGCCAAAGTCCGTCTCATGCTATGTTCTCCTACTTTTCCGTGTTGCCATTGCACAAGTATTTAACATCTGTTCAACGTTAAAAATGCAGGGCAATGTACAGCTATCATATTATCACGCCGCGCTTGTTTTGTCAATCAAAAAAGCACGGTCTTCTGCAGTCTATTTTGTCATTTTTGTTGTTGAGCCGATGTTGTGTAGGGGTAGTATAACTGCGCGGCGGCATGTTTTATGCATTGGCAGCGTTTCTCTGCGGCAGCCAGAGAGCTGGCTGTTCCACCGGTCGTTTTTCTGTTTGGTACACATGATACCTTGCTCTGTAGGGAGCTGTCTTGACCATTTCGGAGCTTTGGCACATCTGCCATAATGAGATTTGCCGCAAGGTTTGTCTGGGGTGTCGGGGACGCTGCTCCCCTACTGTGGGCAAGATATATCACACATTTTTATTGTACGGTCGGGCCGCCTTCAGTGGGGTCGGGTGACCCCGCCCTACCATACAAAAAACTGCACAGCGTTTGGGCTGTGCAGCTTCATGAAGATTATCGTTTTGTCAGCAGGAGCTTATTCCGTACCTGAACTATCCTGCGTATCCCCACCGGTATCCCCGGTATCAGCTTCAGGTTCGCTCTGGGCATCGGTCTGGTCGTCCGCCGTGCTGTCCGGTTCAGCGGTGCCGTCTGCGGCACCGTCCGCAGCATTGCCGGTATCGGCCATGCTGGAATTCAGGTTGTTCTGCACCAACTCCTGCGGGTCGCCGGAATCGGTGGTCGGGACTGCGGTCGAAGCAGACACTTCGGGCTGCATATCGCTTTCCTGCAATGCACTCAGATACCACTTACGGCCCTCGCCGCGGGTGAACACATAGTCCATATACTTGGTCGGCTCCGTGGGGGCGGTCAGGTTGATCTCGCCGCTGGAGCTATTGTTGATGGTGGGAATATAGCCAACCGTCACATAGGTCTTGCCGCTCTGGGTGGAAATCTTTTCCACTTCCGGGGTATACATAGCCACCATGCTGGTAACAGGAACCAGATAGCCCTGCTTTTCCTCATCATAGGTATAATTGAACTCTTCGGTCTGGAAAGAGCCATCGGTGATCTTGTAATCCGGGCCAAGCAGGTTGGTCAGGTAGGTGTCAACTTCCAGTTTGGGCAGAATGATGGAGCCGGTTTCGCTGTCGCGCTCATAGTCGCTCAGGCCGTTATCCCGCTTTTGGATCTGGTACACAGCGCCCCAGATGGCAGCCTGTAGAAACTCCGACTGATCCACCTTGCTCACATCGTCAAACGGCATAGTGTCAAACATGACAAGACCGTACAGACGGTCGGCATAGCTCTGGCGGCGTTCGGTATCATCCAACGCGCTGCGCAGCACGCCAACCACCCAGCTTAATACGGTAAACAGACCAATGATAATCAATACGATTGCCACTGCACCCACGATCTGGCGTGAAAAGCGGCGGTTATTGCGCAGTTGTTCTTCTCTGGAAATTGCCATTCAAAAAAACCTCAAGATCATTAAAAATTCAGAATAATGGATAACCGTAAAAACACGCATGTACGCGCATCATACGGTTCGAGTTTTTGTTTATAGTGCAGAACTAGTATACCACAAACGCCGCCGCTTTGCAAAGCGGCGGCGGGGTGTTTTGCAGAATTTAACAAATGTGCGGCAGCATTACTTGTTTTTGTACATCTGCTCGTAATACTTCTGATAGTTGCCGCTGGTCACGTGGTTCATCCACTCTTCGTGGGCCAGGTACCAGTCAATGGTCAGCACAATGCCCTTCTCGAACGGGGTTTCGGGGTACCAGCCAAGATCGTTCTTGATCTTGGTGGGGTCAATGCCGTAACGGCGGTCATGGCCCAGGCGGTCTGCCACGTGCTTGATCAGCTCTTCGCTGATGCCCTCATCCTTCAGGCGGTCATGCAGCTGCTCGATGACAGTCTTGACGATGAAGATGTTGGGGCGCTCGTTATGGCCGCCGACATTGTAAACTTCGCCGTCCTTGCCGCCGTTGGCAACCATATCAATGGCTTTGCAGTGGTCCATGACATACAGCCAGTCACGGATCTGCATGCCATCGCCGTAAACCGGCAGGGTCTTGTGGTGCTTGGCGTTGTTGATGAGCAGCGGGATCAGCTTTTCGGGGAACTGATACGGACCATAGTTGTTGGAGCAGCGGGTGATGTTGATGGGCATGCCATAGGTATCATGGAATGCTTTCACGAACATATCGGCGCTGGCTTTGGAAGCGGAGTACGGGCTGTGCGGGCACAGCGGGGTCGTTTCCATAAAGTAGCCTTCGGCGCCCAGGGCACCGTATACTTCATCGGTGGAAACCTGCAGGTACTTTTTGCCTTCCTTCCAGGTCTTGGCGTCGGCATCGTACCAGGCATCCTTGCAGCACTGCAGCAGGTTAACGGTGCCCAGAACATTGGACTCAACAAAAATTTCCGGGTTGCGGATGCTGCGGTCAACGTGGCTTTCGGCAGCAAAGTTGATGACGTAATCCGGGTCATATTTGGCGATCAGGTCAGTGACAAGAGCCTTATCGCAGATATCGCCCTTAACAAAGATATGGCGGGCATCGTCCTTGATATCTTCCAGGTTTTCCAGGTTGCCGGCATAGGTCAGCTTATCCAGGTTGACCAGGCGGATATCCTGGTATTTTTCCAGCATATAGTGGACAAAGTTGGAGCCAATAAAACCGGCGCAGCCGGTAACAAGATAAGTTTTCATTTATTTACCATCCCAATTATTGAAAAAGTCCTGAATTGCATCTTTCCAGTCGCGCATGTCATCGCCGACACTGCACCGCAGGGCGCGGTTTTCCAGTGCGCTCCATGCCGGGCGGTCTGCGGATTTGGGGTTCATCTCTTTATATTGTGCGCTGGTAACGGGCTTTACGGTGCACGGCAGGCCGGACAGGCGGATGATCTCGGATGCGAAATCATACCAGCTGCAAATGCCGCTGCCGGTGCAGTGGTAAATGCCGTAATCATGGCTGACTGCCAGCTTTAAGATATGGTAGGCCAGATCCACCGCATTGGTGGGGTTGCCCAGCTGGTCGTTGACAACATTCAGGGTGTCATGCGTTTTAGCCAGGTTGACCATAGTTTTGACAAAGTTTTTGCCGTAATAGCTGTACAGCCAAGCCGTGCGCACGATAAAGTGGCGGCGGCAGAACTGCTGCACATAGGTTTCGCCCAGCAGCTTGGTCTGGCCGTAGGCCGAAATGGGGGCGGGCAGGGCACTTTCATCCAACGCAACACCGCCGTTGGCTGTACCGGGGAATACATAGTCGGTAGAAATATGGATCAGGCGGGCATTGATCTTTTCGCATGCCAATGCCAGGTTGCGCGGGCCAAGGGCGTTGACGCGGTAAGCGGCATCGCGGTTGGTTTCGCAGCCATCCACGTTGGTAAAAGCAGCGCAGTTGATGACGGTATCCGGCTGGGTGCGGCGGATATAGGTCACAGTGGCTTCGCGGTCGGTAATATCCAGCTCATCCACATCAACGGCGATCACCGTTGCTTTGCGCAGGCGCTCCGGCAGCAGACCCAGGGCGCATTCTTCATCGGCCAACTGTTTTTGCAGCTCGGTTCCAAGCTGTCCATGGCAGCCGGTAATCAGAATTTTCATCTTGTGCCTCTTTCTTTATACCGCATCAATATTTCAGGCGGTCATCGGCAACATTGCGCAGATGCTGGCCATAGGGGCTTTTGCCATAGCGCTCGGCGCTTTCCAACAGTTTGCCGCGATTGATCCAGCCGTATTTATAGGCGATCTCTTCCGGGGCGGAAATTTTAATGCCCTGGCGCTGTTCAATCATGCGCACAAAGTCAGCGGCTTCCACCAGGCTGTCCATCGTGCCGGTATCCAGCCAGGCATAACCGCGGCCCAGCAGCTGCACATCCAGCTTGCCTTCCTGCAGGTACATCTCATTCAGGGTGGTAATTTCCAGTTCGCCGCGGGCGCTGGGTTTTACCTGTTTTGCCTTTTCGCACACATCTTTGCTGTAAAAATACAGGCCGGTAACCGCATAGTTGCTCTTGGGCTGTGCGGGCTTTTCTTCAATGGAAGTTGCCTGGCCGTTTTCGTCAAATGCCACCACACCGAAGCGTTCGGGATCGGTGACATAGTAGCCGAACACAGTGCTGCGGCCGGCTTCGGCGTTGGCGGTAGCGGACTTGAGCCGCTTGGAGAAACCTGCGCCGTAGAAAATATTATCGCCCAGCACCATAGCGCAGGGCTCACCGTTAATAAACTCTTCACCCAGGATAAAGGCCTGTGCCAGACCGTCCGGGGAGGGCTGCACTTTATATTGCAGGTGCAGGCCGTACTGGCTGCCATCCCCCAGCAGCGCTTCAAAGCGCGGCGTATCGGTTGGGGTGGAAATGATCAGGATATCCTGGATGCCTGCCAGCATCAGGGTAGACAGCGGGTAATAGATCATGGGCTTATCATACACAGGCAGAAGCTGCTTGGATGTGACCATGGTCAGCGGGTACAGGCGGGTACCAGCACCGCCGGCGAGGATGATACCTTTCATGATGACGCTCCTTTTCAGTGACCGCAGTTGCGGCGAACTATAGGCAGCGCCTATACCGCGCCGCCTGATTTGCCGTGCGTCACCGCCCATCCCACAGGGGCATAAATCCGCACAATTATTTTTTATTATATCGTATTCTATGCCCCTTGGCAAGAGGGAAAATTGAGGGAGCAGAGCCAACAAGATTTGCGAGGGAAAACGTAAAACACATTTGCCACAAGGCCCCGGAACGGTCAAGACCATTCCCTGCAAAACATTTTATAACGTGCAACAAACATTATAAGGGCAATACCGCATAATTCTAAGTGCCGATACGGCGAGTGAGGTGCGGCAGATGCCAAGCCAAAAGCGCAGATAATACTGGATGCTGCAAAGGTGAGCGCCGCCAGTGGCGGAAACAGCGAACCGAAGCAGGGGCAGCGGTCGCAGAGTGCGAGGGACTTTTGCCCCCGAAGCACGATGCGGGTACCGCAACCCGACATTTTCGAGCATTTTGGCAACGCAGATGCCGTGCCGCAGCTGCCGGAGCGGTGCTTAAGCCGCAAGGCGGGAATTGTGCGGTGTTGCCTTAAACATATGGCAGCATCCACGGGATAAATCAATGCTTATACAAAAATGCCACACCCATACCAGGTGCGGCATCTGTTTTATTCGCTTTGGTTATTTCGCGTACTCGGTGGCGCGGCTTTCGCGGATCACGCTGACCTTGATCTGGCCGGGGTAATCCAGCTCGTCCTCGATCTTTTTGGCAACCTGGCGGGCCAGCAGGATGACCTGATCATCGCCAACCTTGTCGGGCTGGACCAGGATGCGGACCTCGCGGCCTGCCTGCACGGCGTAAGAGCTTTCAACGCCCTCAAAGCCGTTGCACAGGGCTTCCAGCGTTTCCAGACGCTTGATATAGCTTTCCATGTTTTCACGGCGGGCACCGGGGCGGGCTGCGCTGATGGCATCCGCTGCCATAATAATGAAGGCAAGCACCGTCTTGGGCTCCACATCGCCGTGGTGGGCTTCGATTGCATGAATAATCTGCGGGTTCTCGCGGTACTTTTTGCAGATATCCACACCGATCTGCACATGGCTGCCCTCGATCTCATGGTCAAGGGCCTTGCCGATATCATGCAGCAAGCCTGCGCGGCGTGCCAGCTGAACGTTCACGCCAAGCTCGCCAGCCATCAGGCCGGCCAGCCATGCCACTTCCAGAGAATGGCTCAGCACATTCTGGCCATAGCTGGTGCGATACTTCAGGCGGCCGATCAGCTTGACCAAATCGGGATGCAGGCTGTGAATACCAAGGTCCATCACAGCCTTTTCGCCCTCGCGCTTCATCTGAATTTCCAGTTCGCGGCGGCACTTATCCACGGTCTCCTCAATGCGGGCCGGGTGGATACGGCCATCGGCGATCAGGCGCTCCAGGGCCATGCGGGCCACTTCACGGCGGGTCTGGTCAAAGCTGGAAAGGGTGATGGCTTCCGGCGTATCGTCAATAATGAGGTCACAGCCAGTGGCAGTTTCCAGAGCGCGGATGTTGCGGCCCTCGCGGCCAATGATGCGGCCCTTCATCTCGTCAGAGGGCAGCGGCACCACGCTGACGGTGGCTTCACTGGTGGCATCGGCTGCGCAGCGGGCAATGGCCTGGCCGACCAGTTCACGGGCGATGGCATCACATTCGTCCTTCATGTTAGCCTGATAGGCGCTGATCTTCATGGCCTTTTCGTGGGTCAGCTCATCGTCAATGTTCTTCAACAGCACGGCGCGGGCATCTTCCTGGGTCATGGCGGCGATGGTTTCCAGCTTTTCGGTCTGGCGCAGCTTGAGCTGTTCCAGCTCGTCCAGGCGGGCTTCCACCAGTTCGCCGCGCTTTTTCAGGTCCTCTTCCTTGCGCTCCATGGCGGCGGTGCGCTTGTCCAGCGCTTCCTCCTTTTGGTCCATGCGGCGTTCCTGGCGGCTGATCTCCGCGCGGCGGTCCTTGATTTCCTTGTCGGCGTCAGCTTTCAGCTTGAACGCCTCGTCTTTGGCCTCGATGATGGTTTCCTTGCGCTTCTGCTCGGCAGCCTTGATGGCATCGTTCACGATGCGTTTGGCTTCCTCTTCGGCAGAGCCGATCTTGGCTTCGGCGGTACGCTTCCGGTTTTCCCCGCCAAAATAATAACCAAGCGCCCCGCACACGGCAGCGGCAACGACAACCAGCACCCACATCAAAATTGGGGGCATGGCAGTTTCACTCCTTACAAAACTCAAATCAAATGCAGGAGGGCGCAACACAAGCGGAACGCTTTTATTTCTGGCATACCTGAAAAGCCCGGGCAGCCCGCGCCTGCTTTATCTGGCAGCTACCATGGGTACACTGCCAGCATCTTACAGCGCAAGGGGCTGACCTTTGCGGTTCAAATACTGCCTGCGATATTCTATACAAAATGGGGCGATAATCCAAAGCATACCCAAAAGCGGATACACCTCAAGCCTCATATACACAAATAAAACGAAAAAACGCCAAATTTGCGGCGGTAAAACAAATATCTGAAAAGCGGCGTTCCCGATGGGCGACACCCTTAAGTCCTATCTAATATTGTAGCTACATTGCAGGAAATTGTCAAGGAATTGTTACAACACCGTGAACGTTCCCACCTGACGCACAAACACCGAAAAAACACAGGCAGGGCCTGCCTGCCAGCTTCAAAGCAGGGACCCTGTCTGTGTTCTTATGATGAATGGGGAATGGCGTTTTAACAGTCGCCGATGGCAAAGCAGGCCAGGCGCATATAGTCCTTCGGGCTGCTCACATTCAGCTCCAGCGTCAGGCTGCCATCCTGCTCATACATGCGGCGCAGCTGAGCGGTATTGTTCAGGTTCACGGGAGCACCGGCAATTTCTGCCGTCACACCTCCGCAGCAGGCGGCCAGCTCTGTCAAAAAGCCTTTCAGATTCATCGTTGTCAGTTTAAGCATCATCCGTACCTCCTGTTTTTCATTTCCGGCGCTGCCGGTTTGTTCTTACAGGTATGATGATACTGCATTTTTTCTTTATTTCCTAGCGTTTTACCGTCCCGTATTGGTAATATCCTGCCATTTGCTGCGGAACTGCGCCGGGGTGCAGCCGAATTTCTGGCGGAACACCTTGCCAAAGTAGCTCAGGCTGGCAAACCCGCAGTCCACGGCAATGGCGGTGATCTGCTGCCCGCTGCGCACCAGGCGGTCCGCCGCCATCTGCAGGCGGTAGCTCTGCAGGTAGTTCAGCGGGGTCACATGCAGGCACTGCTGGAAGGTACGGAACGCTTCCCGCTGGCTGCAAAAGCCTGCCGCGGCGATCTGCTCAATACGCAGCGGCTCGGCGTAATGTTCATGCACAAAGGCCAGCATCGCTTTGCACTTTTCATCGAACGCCGCCGCGCCGGGGCGGGCTTCGGGCCGGGGCAGCGCCAGCAGCCCCAGCCAGATTTCCCCCAGAGCTGCCCGCAGGCGCAGCTCGTAACCAAACTCGTTTTCATCCAGGGCAAAGGAATCCCGCAGCTTTTCCAGCAGAGCGGCCTGATCCGGGTCCGCCGGGTCCAGCGCCAGCAGTTCCAGGGCCGGGTTTGCTGTAATGGGGACAAGGTATTTCTGTTCAATGCGGCTGCCCACGCTGCCGCCCAGCAGGGACGGTTCAAACAGGTGGATCCAGCTCACCACACGGTCCCCCGGCAGGTTGCGGGTGCTGTGCAGCACATTGGCATTGACCAGCCCGCCGCTGCCGGGACCGAACGTCCGGGTGCCCTGCGGGGTCTCATACACCAGGCTGCCGCTGTACATATAAAACAGCTCCACTGCCGGGTGCCAGTGCCACGGCACCATGCCGCCGTTATACTGCCCGGTCTCCGCCCAGGAGGCAATATACGGAAAATCCTCCGCAAAGCCCGGCAGGCGCTCCTGCCGGGTGCTGCCGCTCAGCTCGATTGTACGGATTGTTTTCATGCTGCACCTCCCCGTGCCTTACGGTTCGTTTTTTCCATCATATCACAGTTCTGGGCAAAGGTCATCTTTTGTTACGGTGTAAAATTTTGCGTTGCCCCCTTGACTTCCCCGCCGGGGTGGTATATAGTAAAGGCAACTTCATCCTGGATAAAACGTTGAGGCAGACAATACATGCTGGAACGCGCAAAAGAGAGAACCGCCGCCGAATTTGGCGTGGTGCAAGCGGTTTTGCAGGCGGGCAGCACAGTTACCACTGCCGAGTGCGAAGGCGAACCTTCGCCGGGGTAGCGCCCCGTTACCGGCGCTTACAAAACAGGGCTTTGGGCCTTTGTTTTACGAGTGGGATGCTTTGCCGCATCCAATTCGGGTGGAACCGTGGAGTATGAATTTGTATGCTTCATCCCGTTTATGGTCAAGAATGGGATGGAGCATTTTTGTTTACCCAAAGGAGCGTTTACCAATGAAAATCATTTACAAAGACGGCACTGTTGCCGAATGCCCGAAAGAAGAAGAACTGCACGTTCTGCGCCATACGGCTGCCCACATTATGGCACAGGCCATCAAGCGCCTGTATCCGCAGGCCGACTTTGCCTTTGGCCCCGCTACCGAAAACGGCTTTTTCTATGATGTTGACCTGGGCGATACCAAACTGAGCGATGAAGACCTTGCCAACATTGAAAAGGAAATGAAGAAGATCTGTAAGGAAAACCTTGCCATCAAGCCGTTCATCCTGCCGCGCGATGAAGCTGTGAAGCTGATGACCGAGCGCCAGGAGCACTATAAGCTGGAGCATATGGACGACCTGGCCGATGAGACCGAGTTCAGCTTCTACCAGCAGGGCGAGTACGTTGATATGTGCATCGGACCCCACCTGACCTACACCAAGGCTCTGAAGGCGTTCAAGATCACCCAGCAGAGCGGCGCTTACTGGAAGAATGACAAAGAGAACAAGATGCTGACCCGCATCAACGGCGTTGCTTTCCGCAACCAGGAAGAGCTGGAAGCCTGGGAAAAGCAGCAGCAGGAAGCCCGCGAGCGCGACCACCGCAAGATCGGCAAGGAAATGCGCCTGTTCATGACCGACGACCTGGTTGGCCGCGGCCTGCCCATGTTCCTGCCCAACGGCTACATCATCTGGCAGCAGCTGGAAGATTACATCAAGGGCAAGGAGCGCGAGCGCGGCTATCTGCACGTTATGACCCCCTGCATCGGCACCGTGAACCTGTACAAGACTTCCGGCCACTGGGATCATTACCGTGAGAACATGTTCCCCGCCATGGAGATGGAGGGTGAAAGCTATGTTCTGCGCCCGATGAACTGCCCCCACCACATGATGATCTACGCCAACCGCCCGCACAGCTACCGCCAGCTGCCCATCCGCATTGGCGAAATTGCCCACGACTTCCGTTATGAGTCCAGCGGCACCCTGAAAGGCATTGAGCGCGGCCGTCATTTCTGCCAGAACGACGCCCACCTGTTCTGCACCCCGGAGCAGATCAAGAGCGAAGTTGCCAATGTCTGCAGCCTGATCTTTGACGTCTACAAGGATTTCAACATCACCGATTACCGCTGCGTGCTGTCCCTGCGTGACCCCGCCGACAAGAAGAAGTACCATGACGACGACGCCATGTGGAACCATGCCGAGAATGCTCTGCGCGAAGTTCTGACCGAGCTGGGCATCAACTTTACCGAGGAGATCGGCGAAGCTGCTTTCTATGGCCCGAAGCTGGACGTCAACGTTAAGCCCGCTGTCGGTGCAGAGTACACCCTGTCCACCTGCCAGCTGGACTTCTGCCTGCCTGCCAAGTTCCACCTGACCTACATCGACAAGGACGGCAGCGAGAAGACCCCCGTTGTGCTGCACCGTGCCATCCTGGGTTCTCTGGACCGCTTCATGGCTTATCTGATCGAAGAGACGAAGGGCCGCTTCCCCACCTGGCTGGCTCCCACCCAGGTCAAGGTTCTGCCCGTCAGCGAAAAGACGCTGGATTACGCCCGCACCGTTGCCGACAAGCTGACCGCTGCCGGTGTGCGCGTTGTGCTGGATGAATCCAATGAGAAGATCGGTTACAAGATCCGTGAAGCCCAGCAAGTTGACCGCGTGCCCTACATGCTGGTGCTGGGCGCTAAGGAGGCCGAGGCTGGCAACATCAGTGTGCGTGATCGCAAGGGCGAAACCACCACGCAGGAGCTGGATGCCTTCATCAACAATATCGTGACCGAGATCAAGGAGCGCCGCTACAACTAAGCGCTCCGCGGTTCCACCGAGCTTTACAGCTCCCGATTGCTTCCAGTCGGGAGCTGTTTTGGTATCGGGCCCGCAGATCGTTCATCATCAAGGTTGTTTACCATTCTAAGGAGGTGCAGCATTGAAACGTAAGTTTTTGACCCTGATCGCCGCCGTGGCTGCCGCCATGGCGCTGGCGCTTTCGGCGGGTGCCGAAGCCGCCACGCCGGAAACTGCCGGCAGCCTGACCCCTCTGATGCCCATGTTTGATACCGCTGACACCGGCATTGCCGAATACTCCGGCGATATCGTCCAGGAAGACGCCGCAACGTATGACGCTTCTTATAACACCAATGAGGATGTTGCCGCCAACGAGCGGGATGTTTACAACTACCTGACCGGCACCATGGGCATGAACAGCGCCGCCGCCAGCGGCGTGATGGCCAGCATGTACCGCGAATCCCGTTTTTATGTGGACATTACCAATGACTACGGCACCGCATACGGCCTGTGCCAGTGGTACGGCGACCGCTGGACCAATTTGCAGAACTACTGCAACAACAACGGCCTGGACTGGCATACCCTGTACGGCCAGATGCGCTTTTTGGAATATGAGCTGAACAGCCTTTCCAGCCTGCGCTCTTACATGTATGGTATCAGCAATGATGCCAACGGTGCTTATAATGCTGGGTACGAATGGTGCCGCGTGTATGAACTGGGCGGCAACACCTCTGATACCACCCGCTGCGATTCCCGCGGAACGCTGGCGCGCGATACCTTCTGGCCCAAGTACCAGAACGGCAGCACCGGCGGCTATACCGGCTGGCGCAGTGAGAACGATCGCGATTACTGGTACGAGAACGGCGTAAAGCAGGGCACCACCGGCCGCGGCAAAGAAATCTATGATGCCTCCAGCGATGCCTGGTACTGGCTGGATGCCGTGGACGGCGGCGCAAAAGCCGTGAACAAAGATGTCTACCAGGAATCGGACGGCGGCAAGTGGGTGCGCTATGATGAAAACGGCCACATGATCAAAGGCGAAAACTGCCAGAACGGCAACTGGTATTACTTTGAGCCTGTCACCGGTGCCATGATCCACGGCCCGTGGACCCTGCCGGATGGCCGCAAGGTCTACTATGACCTGACCACCGGCATTATGCAGTACGGCAATGTGTCCATCAATGGCTCGCTGTATTACTTTGACCCGGTTTACGGCACAATGAAAAGCGGTGCTTTGACCAACTTCTGGGTCACAGACGGCAACGGCAAGAGCTTCTGGTATGAAAGCTGGGTGCGCCAGGGCTGGCAGCCGGGCAGCAGCAATTACCGCGGCAAGGAGATTTACGACCCCGCCAGCGGTGCCTGGTACTGGCTGGACAACGTACAGCAGGGTGCCAAGGCCACCAGCAAGGAAGTATACCAGGATTCCAACGGCGGCAAATGGGTGCGGTACGATGCCAACGGCCACATGATCAAGGGCTGGTACACCCAGGACGGTAAAACCTGGTATTACGACCTGACCACCGGCGCCATGTACAAAGGCTGGCACACCATTGAGGGTTCCACCTACCATTTTGATGAAACCACCGGCGTGAAGGGGTAAATCAGATACAAATATAAATAGTAAAACCGACCGCAGGGGCGAGCAGCATCGCCTTTGCGGTCGGTTTGGTTTTGGGGTGAAATGCACCCGCAGGGTGTGCGGCGGGTGATTGAATGAAATATTGGGCAAGGCCCGGCGTGCGGGACGATGCATCGCGCCCTACAGAGCGTTTATTGGTTGGTCGTGCACAACAAAATGCTCTGTAGGGAACGGTCTCGACCGTTCCGCAACTTTGCCGCATAGGCTATAATCTTGCTTGGTACAAGCCGTATCCAAGAACGTCAAAATCGTTTTCGAATACGCCCTCCACTTACTTTACAAAACTACCCTCCAGCGCCAGGTACTGGTCAAACAGCATGCGGCTGACACGGTTGCCGTAAATCACGCTGGGGTGGTCGTTTACTTCCAGCTTGTTGGCAAAGTCGGTGCACATCATTACCAGAACATAATCCCCGTAAGGCGTGTGGATCAGGCCACCGTCATTGCGGCAGGCATCCATGGAGCCGCTTTTGCTGGCTACATAGATCAGATCCGGATCCGCGTGGGATTCTTCGGGGTCGGTGTAATACGGGGGGATGCTGCCCGCCAGCATGGTGTTGTAGTGCTGCTGGCGGAACACATTGCGCATGGCATCGCTGGCCTGGGGGCTGACCAGCTCGCCCTTTGCCAACAGGGCAAAAAAGCGGCCCATATCCCGCGGGGTAATGGTACCCAGCTTTTCGCTCCAGTTATCGCTGCGCAGGCTGCGGTGCAGCTTGGTGTGGGTGCAGCCAATGCTGCGGATAAACGCATTGATGGTATCCAACCCCAGATAGTCGATCAGCATGTTGGTGGCAATGTTGTCGCTGACAACGATCATCAGGGTGGCAACATCGCGGGCGCGCAGCCTGGCACCTTCGCCTAAGGACCGGATCAGGCCGGAGCCGTCTACAAAATGCCGGGCTTCATAGGTCAGTTCGGCATCCAGGCTGGCTTTGCCGGCTTCCGCCTGGGCGTACAGACAGCCCAGAATATAAATCTTGATCGTGGATGCCGATTCAAATTCATCATCAGCCCCACGCTCCACCACATGGCCATGCAGGTCATCTGCGTATACGCACATTTTGGCGTCCAGCCCGCACAGCTCTGCATCAATGCGGCGTTCCAAAGTCAATTCAGGATGCGGCATAATGGTTCTCCTTTTATTTTGGTAGCGTTACAGGTTCTCGCTGAAAAAGCGCACGGCGTTGCCGTAAAAAATCTTTTCCACCACACGCTCGGGGATACCCTCTTTTTTCAGCCCCTCGGCCAGCTTGGGCATGTCCTGCGCACCGGCAATTTCCAGGTCGCCGTCAATGCCGTCAAAATCGCTGCCCAAGGCCAGGCAGTCCTCACCGGCCTTATCCATAATATAGCGGGCGTGGCGGGCCATATCGGTGATGCGGCTCCTGACCTGGCTGCGGTCGGGGTTTGTATCCAGGAAGGAAGCGCAGTAGTTCAGGCCAATCAGGCAGCCCTTTTCGCCCATAGCGGTCAGCATCTCATCCGTCAGGTTGCGCACATGGGGGCAGCAGGCGCGCGCGTTGGAATGGCTGGCAACAAAAGGCCGCTTTGCCACCCGCAGAATATCCCAGATACCGGCGTCCGATAGGTGAGAAACATCCACCAGCATATGCAGGCGCTGCATCTCCTCCACAAATTCTAAGCCTTTTTCGGTCAGGCCTCCGGTGGTGTTGGCCGGGCGGGGCCACATGTCATCGGTGCCGGGTACAATGTTGGGCTCGGCCAAGCCGTTCTTGAAGTTCCAGGTCAGGGTCATCATCCGCACGCCAAGGCGGTACAGATCCCGCAACGCACCCAAGCTGTCCAGGCAGGCACCACCTTCTTCAACGGTCAGCATCATGCCGCGCTTGCCGGAGGTGAGTAGCGTCTGGATGTCCGCCGCAGTGCGCACCTGCATCAGGTCATCGGGATACTGTTCCAGCAGGCGGTAGAAAATGTCGATTTCTTCCAGGCAGGCCAGCAGGGGGCTTTTTTCCCGTTCCGGTTCCAGGTGAACAAAGCAAGCCATACACTGCAGCAGATAGTCGCCCTGTTTCATGCGTTCCAGATCCATCATTAAATCATTGTGCAAAAAGCTCTTGGGCTTGCCTGCCTGCTGGGCATAGCGCAGCTCGGCCAGGGTATCACAGTGCATATCCCATACTTTCATAAAATCCCCTCCATGGTATACATTTTGTATTTATCTATAAATTATAACAGACTGAGCGGATACTGCGGCTTTCCTTTCCCGGTGAAATCTGGTACAATCAAAACGGAAATAATCGTATGATTGCGAGGCGCTTTTATGGCATCCATCCTGCTGCCAGTTCCCCAGATCCTGCAAAACCCGGAGCTGCCCAACGGCTGCGAAATTACCAGCTGCTGCGAAGTGCTGCACTACCTGGGCTTTGCCCCGGATAAGTGCGAACTGGCCGACTACTATCTGCCGCGCAGCGCCCAGTGGTACGGCGCAGACCCCGACGAGGTTTATATGGGCAATCCTCACCTGGACGATGGCAGCCCCGAAACCGGCTATTACTGCTTTGCGGGGCCGATTGTGCAGGCGGCGAACGCCTACCTGGCTGTGCAGGGCAGCAGCTGCCGCGCTTATGATCTGACCGGTGCCGAGGAAGCCGAACTGGCATCCCAGCTGCAGGCCGGGAACCCGGTCATCTTTTGGGCAACGCTGCACTTTGGCGATATCCAGCACGACCCCTGCGGTGAATACGACCTGCCCGGTGGGCGGCGGCACGAGGTGCTGCACACCCTGCACTGCATGGTGCTGTGCGGCATGGATGACCAGAACTTTGTGGTGGCAGACCCGCTGGATTTTAACCGTGTGGTACCGCGTGTCCAGTTCATGAAAATTTACCGCCAGCTGGGGCGGCGGGCCGTGGTGATTAAAAAAGATTCCTAAAACCATCGGGCGGCGGACACGCGCCGGTGCTCAATGTCTTTATCATACCGCGGGGCCTGCCGGAGCGCAAGAAAAACTTTTGGCCCGGCGGGGCGGAACTGGCAGACCTCATAAAAATTAAATATGGAATTCAGTGCATTAAAGCCTTGACTTGTGTTAGTGCAGTTGCTAAAATTGATAAGTGATAGCTTGCCACATTTTGGTTGTTTTGGCAGGGCAAATATGCACGATGATGCAATATATAAGGAGGCGCCTATGCGCGCTGGAACCACCCCCAACGGGCAGCCCCGCAGCACTGCTTTGTATGAAGCCATCCTGCGGCTGGATAATCTGGACGATTGTATTCGATTTTTTGAGGATCTCTGCGCTGTAACGGAGCTCCGCACCATGGAACAGCGCTATGATGTAGCAGGGTGCCTGCTGCAAGGCAAGGTGTACAGCGAAATCCGCCAGCTGACGGGCGCTTCCAGCGCAACGGTCAGCCGGGTGAACCGGATGCTGAACTATGGCACCGGCGCCGTGGGCAAAAGCGTCCGCTATGACCTTGCTGCACAGCAGGACGGCGAAAATTCTGAAGGAGGAACCACAGAATGAGCATTCAAATCAAAGATTTCGGAAAAACCACCGCAGGCCAGCCGGTCAAGGTCGGTATTCTGGCGAACGATACCATCGAAGTTCATATTTTAAGCTATGGCGCTACCATCCAGCAGCTGCTTGTGCCGGACCGCAAGAGCAACAAGGTGGATGTTGTGCTGGGCTACCCCACCGTGCAGGATTATGAGCTGAACACCTGTTTTCTGGGCGCTGTGGTGGGCCGCTACGCCAACCGCATTGGCGGCTCCAAATTCACCCTGTATGAGGAAGAATACCATGTTACCCCGAACGAGGGCAAAAACTGCCTGCACAGCGGCCTGCACGGCTTTGATAAGACCGTGTTTGACATGGGCTTTGAGGGGGACGACACCCTGGTTCTGACCGCAGCCAGCCCCGACGGCACCGACGGCTTCCCCGGCAACGCCGAGCTGGAAGTGCGCTACAGCCTGGCAGGCACCGGCCTGATGATTCAGTACACCCTGACCACCGATGCCCCCACCGTGGCAAACATTACCAACCACAGCTACTTTAACCTGAACGGCCATGCTTCCGGCAGCGTGCTGGGGCACCGTCTGTCTCTGGCTGCACCGGCCTATCTGGAAACGGATGCCGGTTCCATCCCCACCGGGCGCAAGATCGCTGTGGCAGGCACCCCGATGGACTTTACCGAGGAAAAGACCATTGGCCGCGATATCAACGCCGATTACCCGGCCCTGAAGCAGTGCAGCGGTTATGACCACTGCTATGTTATTGCGGACAGCGGTCTGCGCCACACCGCATGGCTGACCGGCCCCGAAACGGGCATCCGCATGGAGACCCTGACCACCCAGCCCGGCGTGCAGCTGTATACTTCCAACTTCCTCAAGTCCGCCACCGCCTGCAAGGATGGCGCATCTTACGGCCAGTATTCCGCCGTCTGCCTGGAAACCCAGGATTTCCCTGATGCCCCCAACCATCCCGATTTCCCGGATACCACCGTCCTGCCCGACCGCCCCTACAGCGCAACCACTCTGTACCGGTTTGACTTGGCACCGCTGTGAAACGCATAAAGGGATAAGTTAAGAAATAAAAAGGGAACGCGCCCTGTGAATCAGGTGCGTTCCCTTTTTTGGCGTTATGGCAACACCGCACAATTCCCGCCTTGCGGCTTAAGCACCGCTCCGGCAGCTGCGGCACGGCATCTGCGTTGCCAAAATGCTCGATAATGTCGGGTTGCGGTACCCGCATCGTGCTTCGGGGCAAAGCCCTCGCACTCTGCGACCGCTGCCCCTGCTTCGGTTCGCTGTTTCCGCCACTGGCGGCGCTCACCTTTGCAGCATCCAGTATTATCTGCGCTTTTGGCTTGGCATCTGCCGCACCTCGCTCGCCGTATCGGCACTTAGAATTATGCGGTATTGCCTTATATCAAATGCTATTGCTTACGATTGTGATATAAGAATTGATAAACAGTACCGGAAGCCTTGAAAGCACGCAGTAGGGAGGCATCATCCCGCATAGCGCACCTTGCCATATATTCCGTCACGTCGTTCTCCGCAAGGCGACGGGCGCACAATATGCGCCCCTACGGGGCGCCCTACCCATAAACTCCTGCTTTTAACCGCCCCATTTTCCTTCTTTAAATCGCAAGCACTGCACAACAAAGGTTGTATCTTGCGGTTTCCTATGCTATACTAAAGCTGAACCAAAACAGCCAAGTGAGAAAGGAACCTTGTGGGATGCAGCCTTTATTGATTATTCTTCTGTTGCTGTCGGTACTGACCAATGTGTTGCTGATTCTGCTTTTGCTGCGCAGCGGCCAGCAGAACACCGCCGAGGATCAGACCGATGAAATTGCCCGCATTGTGCGGGATGAAGTAGAGGCCGAAACCGAAGTGCTGGCCGACCAGCTGCGCGTGATGCAGGGCGAAGTGACCCGCACAACCTCCGCCAGCGCGCGGGACATGGGAACCCTGCTGGCCGAAAGCCAGCGCCAGAGCCAGGAGGCCGCCACCGCCCGGCTGGACGCCATCGACCGCGCCGGTGCCGCCCGCCAGCGCGCTGCCAACGATGCCCTGCTGGCTCAGCTGCAGGTGCTGGAAACCCGCCTGAAAATCTGGAAGACACCAACGCCAACCGGCTGGACGGCGTGCGGGCAACCCTGCTGCAGGGCATGGCAAACATCCGGGCCGACAATAACAAAAGCTGGATGAAATCCGCGGCACGGTGGACGAAAAGCTGGAAGCCACGCTGCAGCGCCGGGTCAGCGAATCGTTCCGGGCGGTCAGCACCCAGCTGGAACAGGTGTACAAGGGCCTGGGCGAGATGCAGAACCTTGCCGCCGATGTGGGCAGCCTGAAGCAGGTGCTTTCCGGCGTAAAGACCCGCGGTATTCTGGGCGAAGTACAGCTGGGGGCGATCCTGAAAGAAATTTTGGCCCCGGCCAATACGCCGAAAATGTGGCTACTGTGCCCGGCAGCAGCAACCGGGTGGAATATGCCGTCAAGCTGCCGGGCCAGAGCGGAACCGTGTGGCTGCCCATTGACGCCAAGTTCCCCGGCGATACCTATGCACACCTGCAGGACGCCCAAGCCAGCGGCGACCCGCCGCGGTAGCCGCCGCCCGCCGCCAACTGGAAACCGTGGTGCGGCAGGAAGCCAAGGACATCCACGATAAATACATTGAAGTCCCGTACACCACCGCATTCGGCATTCTCTTCCTGCCGTTTGAAGGGCTGTATGCCGAGGTGGTGAACTGTGGTCTGCCGGAAATTTTGCAGCGGGATTACAAGATCAACATTGCGGGCCTTCCACTATGGCGGCCCTGCTGAATGCGCTGCAGATGGGCTTCCGCACGCTGGCCATCCAGAAGCGCTCCGGCGAGGTATGGCAGATTTTGGGCGCGGTAAAGACGGAGTTTGAGAAGTTCGGCAGTGGACTGCAATCCATGCAGCGCCACCTGAACCAGACCGGCAACGATCTGGAAGAGCTGATCGGCACCCGCAGCCGCGCTATTACCCGCAAGCTGGAAAGCGTGCAGCAGCTGGAACCCACCGAAGCCGCCGATCTTTTGGGGCTGGCAGAGGGCGGAAGCAGAATTTCCACACAAAACAGTGAAATTGACCGGCAGGATAACGTTCCTCGCCTGCGCCGCAAGGATGACGCAGGCATGCCCATGTGATATAATATGCCCATGTGATATAATAAAGATAGAAGGCCGGTGCGCCCTGCATGGCGCAGCGTACATCGGCCCAGGCTATCCACAAGGAGGGACTGCTTTTATGAAAGAGATCCGTTGGGAACTGATTTTGATGCCGCTGGTCAGCATTGTGCTGGGCATTTACCTGATCATGCAGCCGGTGCCGCCACGGTTGCGCTTTGTTCGCTGATTGGCTGGCTGATTTTGCTGGCCGGTGCTGCCGGTGCGGTCAATTCCGTCACCTTCCAGCGCGCCACCTTTATGACTTCGCCTTTGCTGCCGGTCAGCGTGGCGGGCATTATGGTGGGGCTGTTCTTCATTACACGGCCTTACACGCTGGTGGAGATCGTGGGGCTTATCATCTGCGTATTTTGATGATTCAGGGCATGACCAGTATCCAGGCCGCAGTCAACCGCAAGCGCTGGGGCGACACCCTGTGGTGGGTGCCGCTGATCATCGGCATTGCCTGTGTGCTGCTGGGTGCATACGCCCTGTTTGCGCCGGGCGCTTCCACCGCGCTAATGATGCGCATTGCCGGTATCATGCTGGCATTCAGCGGCGTGGTTAACATGATCGCCGCGTTCGCCCTCACCAAACAATAACCGTTAAAGCCACATAAACAAACCGACCGCAGGGCGAATGAGTTATCGCCTTTGCGGTCGATTTTGTTTGTATTGGGTTGTGGGTGTTATGATTGGAGCGATGCGGCAGCGGGCGCACGATGTGCCCCTACGGGTGATTCACGTTTTCAGCACTCTGCCGAACCAGAATTTGCTTACCCCTCCGCCTTCACATACCACACCCCATCCGGCGCACGGCACAAACGGACGCCAAACACCCGATCCACCGCACCGGTGGCAGCAAGGGCAGCGGAGGTATCGCAGCCAAGCAGGCGGCCGCCGCCTAACAGGGCAATGCGATCCGCATACTGCATGGCCTGGGGCAAATCGTGCATAACCAGCACCACGGCTTTGCCGCCTGCTGCCACGCTGCGCAGCAGGTCCAGCAGTTCAAACCGGGCGCATACATCCAGAAAGGCACCGGGCTCATCCAACAGGATGGTGGTTCCGCCCTGGGCCAGCGCCATGGCAAGGTACACCCGCTGGCGTTCGCCGCCGGAAAGCGCCCGCACATCCCGATTTGCCCAATCCAGCGTGCCGGTCCGGCGCATGGCCTGCTCCACCGCAGCGGTATCCTGCGCTGTCATCCGGCGGGAAAAGCCCAGATACGGGAACCGCCCATGTGCCACCAGCGCCCGCACCGTGATTCCCGGCACCGGGCGGGACTGCGGCATAAACGCTGCTGTGCGGGCAAACTCTTTGCGGCCATAGCTGGCGATGGAGCGGTCATCCAGCAGAATATTGCCGCTGCGGCAGGGCAGCGTGCGCGTCATGGCGCGCAGCAGGGTGGTTTGCCGCTGCCATTGGGGCCAATCAGCGCGGTCAGCTGGCCGTTTGGGGCGGCAAAGCTCACATCCCGCACCACATCCTGTGCGCCATAGCCCACACTGACATGCTGTAATTCAATCATACATTCGCCTCCCCTGCCGTGCAGCAGCAAGCCAAGGAAGAACGGCCCGCCGATGAGGGACAGCAGAATGCCCACCGGCAGTTCAAACGGAGCAAACAGGCAGCGCGCCAGCACATCACACAGCACAACAAAGCCGCCCCCAGCAGCATGGCCGCGGGCAGCAGAATGCGATGGTTATTGCCCACCAGCCGCCGGCAATGTGCGGGGCCAGCAGCCCCACAAAGCTGAGCAGCCCTGCAAAGCTGACAGCTGCCCCGCCAGCAGCGCCGCCGCCAGAATGCCCAAAAGCGTACTGCTCCGATGTGCAGCCCAAGGAAGCTGCACTTTGTTCCCCAGGCATAGCACGTTCAGGTCTGCCGCCAGCAGCAGAGCCAGCAGCGTCCCGGTGATCAGGTAGGGCACAGCGCCTTTCAGCCCGGACAGTGTTACGCCGGACAAGCCGCCCACCAAAGTCTGATGCCCCGGCAATCGCATCCGGGTACAATAGCTTGATCGTATTCATGCCCGCGGTCAGCATTCCGCTGACGGCAAGGCCCGCCAGCACCAGCGTGGTGCGGCTTACCCGCCCCCAGCGCCAGCCCATACACCAGCAGGGCGGCGGCCAGCGCCCGGCAAACGCCGCAGGCTGTACCGCGTTGGGTGGGCAGGCCACAAAGCCGCAGCACACAGTGCCGCCAGCCCGGCGCCGGCGTTCACGCCGATCACGTTAGGGCTTGCCATGGCGTTGTTCAGCACGGCCTGCAGCAAAACGCCCGCTGCCGCCAGCGCGCTGCCTGCCAACAGCCCGGCCAGGGTGCGGGGCCAGCGCACATGCAGCAAAACGCGGTAGACGGCGTTTTGGGGATCGCCGCTGCACCATGCCTGCCACAGCTGCAAAGGGTATAGCCTTGGCTGCCAAAGCAAAGCCGGCCAAAGCTGCCAGCACCACGGCCAGCGCTAAAACGGTCAGCGCGGCTCCCTGCCTGCGCAGGGTGGGCAGTGTTGCGGGCTGTTTCATGCCAGGGCCTCCAGCTGATCAGCCAGCTGGGGATACAGCAGCGCCGCAAGGGCGGTAGCTTTCGCCCCAGCGGGCGTTGGGTTTATAGTGGAACAGCGCTTTATCCAGCAGATAATAATGGCCGCTCTGCACGGCGCTCAGGCCGGACCACGCAGGATTGGCCTGCAGGTTTTCGGCCAGCCAGTCCAGCGCTTTCTGCTGGCTGGCCCCATGGTAACCACAAAATGTCTTCCGGGTCATCCGCAATGATGTTTTCCATGCTCAGGTTTTCCAGCAGGCTGTCGTCCGCATCGGCAATGTTTATCGCACCCAAGTCCTTCAGCATTGCGCCGGTCATGTTATCGCTGCCTTTGCCTTGCAGCCGGAGGAATACGCCCGCAGCAACAGCACATTGGGGCGGGCAGCTTGGCGTTCTGCACCAGTTCCAGCACATCGCTGATCTGCTGCTGCACGGCAAGGCCGTTCTGCTCATACAAATCCTCGCGGCCTGTCATATCACAAAAGTGCGCAGCATGGCAAGGTATTCATCAAATGTATTGGTTTTGAAATAGGCGTGCGGCACCCCGCCTCCTGCAAAATTCATGCAGAGCCGTCTGCTCACTGACCTCGGCATTCAAAATCACAAAGTCCGGGTTCTGGGCCAGAATTTCCTCGGTGTTGGGGTCCTGATTGGTGCCGATCACGGCAATGTCTGTTCCCAGGTCCAGCCCGCGCTCCTTGATAGCATCCTCCGTTGTGGCAGTCAGAGTGCCGCCTGCCAGGGTCCATGTTTCGGCAAAGCTGCCGTACAGGCTGACCACACGGTTCCAGCTCTGCACGGTAACGGGTAGCCCATGGCATCGGTAAAGGTAACGCCGGACTGGGTTTCGGCTGCTTTCGCCGTCTGCTGCGGGCGGGTGCCTGCACGGCCTGCGGTGCGGCACACCGGCCAGCAGCAGGCCGCCAGTGCCAGGGCGGTTATTGCTTTTGTACTTCATTTTGTGTTTTCCCTCTATATGCTTTAGAGCAATACCGCATAATTCTAAGTGCCGATACGGCGAGCGAGGTGCGGCAGATGCCAAGCCAAAAGCGCAGATAATACTGGATGCTGCAAGGTGAGCGCCGCCAGTGGCGGAAACAGCGAACCGAAGCAGGGCAGCGGTCGCAGAGTGCGAGGGCTTTTGCCCCCGAAGCACGATGCGGGTACCGCAACCCGACATTATCGAGCATTTTGGCAACGCAGATGCCGTGCCGCAGCTGCCGGAGCGGTGCTTAAGCCGCAAGGCGGGAATTGTGCGGTGTTGCCTTAGACTTTATTCCGTGAATACGGGCGTACATGGTGCGGTCCCTGCGGAGTATTTTTCAAGCGTTTTAGGCTCCGCCATTTTGCTAACGCAAAAACATTCGGCCGCTTGTTTCACACGTAAACATTGATTAACTCTGTACCCCTGCGAGATGCAGAAACTTTTTGTCAGACTGAATGCCCTGGGTCAGGAATTTGCCATCTTTGAACAGTGCATAGGTTGTAACCGGCGCGGGCACATTTTGTGCCTGCACCTTACTGGTGATATGAACAGCTTTCAACGGTATCCCGTGCTCTCTTGCGGCTTCTTCCACCCGCGGCACCCAGTAGTAAGTAAACGGGCACTGATCGGTATAATAAAGAACGAACCCACTCTGCTCCACCGCAGGGTGCTTGGCGCACGCCTTGAACTTTGGCGGCTCGGCATCTTGTTCAAACGGCAGATACATCAGGTTGATTCCACATTCCGATGTGTCTGCGACAGCAAATCCTTTATATGCCATAAATTTAGGGTCGGAGAGGAATTCGCGTTTTCGTCCTTCTGCGGATAGAATGCACAGCCCTTTTCTCCCCTGCCCTTTTGCATCCTGCACACACTGCTGCAACAGTTCATTGGCGTATCCGTGTCCTTTTAGGGAACCGGATACCCACAAACAATCGATATAAACATATCCGTCCGCCTGAATCGGGACCCATGCGTTTTCTGCCGGGATATACTCAATAAAGCATTTGCCGCGCTCCGTGCTCCGGTAGAAAACCAAACCTTCTGCAAAGCGCTGCTTAAGCCATTCCTTTTTCATCACGCTCTGCTTGCCGGACATTGCACAGCAGATATGTTCTTTCTCAATATTATCCTTTGTAATTTGGATATAATCCATTTGAAACCCCTTTCATGCTTCATGATTCTACCGTGCCCACAATCTCCAGCTTTACTTCTTTATTCTTTCCGTCTGCATAATTTCCTTTAACCTTCTGCGGGTACATTTCCTGCACGGCGGGCAGCTCCCCCAGGCCGCGCAGGGTACGCGCGGGCAAACAGGCAGTCCGGCGCGGCCTGCCGCTTGTGCCGGGTATCTTCAAAAATTTTATTCCACTCGCCGCAAATAGTCAAGGCTTGGGGCGGGGTATCAAAATTCATAGTTTCGCCTCTTAAATTTTTCAAAAACATTTCATTTGTCTGCTCAAATCCGCATTTTCCGCTCGTTATATTCAATAAGCAGGCATAACGCCTGCCGATGTGTGTGATAAAAAGGAGGTAGCACCGTGCTGTTTACCATGTTTGTATTGTTTTTGTTTGGCTGGCTGTTTTTTCATTCCATCGGGATGGCACTGCACCTGACCTGGTGCGCAGCCAAAGTGATTGCAGCGCTGCTGTTTGCGGTAGCGCTGCCGGTGCTGCTGGTCTGCCTGTTTGTGGCGGGCGGCCTATTGCTGCTGGTCCCGCTGGGGCTGATCGGCGCTGCTTTCGGCATTTTGAAATTCTGCGCTTAACCTGTTATCTCTCCTCTTAGCTGTCCTCAACAGGGCAGCTATAATTTTTATAACGCGATGTCTTATCTATGGCAACACCGCACAATTCCCGCCTTGCGGCTTAAGCACCGCTCCGGCAGCTGCGGCACGGCATCTGCGTTGCCAAAATGCTCGATAAGACATCCAGTATTATCTGCGCTTTTGGCTTAGCATCTGCCGCATCTCGCTCGCCGTATCGGCACTTAGAATTATGCGGTATTGCCCTATGAAAACAAAAAAGCTTTGGCCGCAGGCTTGTGCGGAGCAAACTGTCCAGGGTGTATACAAAAGACGCATATTTGCTGGTTCGAGCGCGAAAAGCCCGTTTGCCATTCTTTTGTCAGCGCCCTTGAACGCTGTGCTTTTCTCCCTGTGCTACCCGGACGCTGCTGCCGTTGTGCTTATAGTCAGAACCCCCGGCTAAGCCGGGGGCTTGAGGAAGCCCTAGAAGGGCATATTACAGCCAACGCCCCTCAAGGGGCCTCGAACGGTTCGGCCAGCTGCATTGCCGACTCGTGGCAGGCCCCTTAAGGGGCGTTTTACTTATGCCTTGGTATTCTTGCTACCCGTAAACGGGTCAATAAACTCTTTCAGGCCCATTTGATCCGCTATCTGATCTTCGTCAAGCTGATGCTTGATGTACTCCGCAATTTGCTTCTTATTTCACCCTACTGTGTCAACATAGTATTTTCTTACCCAGAAGTGCCGATTTCCATACTTGTATTTCAAGTTCGCGTGTCTGTCGAATATCATCAAACTACTTTTCCCTTTGAGATATCCCGTGATTTGTGCCACACTATATTTCGGTGGAATACTGATTAGCATGTGGATATGATCCGGGCATGCTTCTGCCTGAATGATTTCCACTCATTTTTGCTCACACAACTTTCTTAAGATTACTCCAATATCTGCTTTGATGGTGAGGTAAAAAGATACACCCCGGCATCTGTCCGGGTAAGGACGGATACCGGGGTGTTGTGTTATTCAAACGAAATATGAAGTGTCTTGCCCATGCAAGAAGCCATTTTTTGCAGAAAATCCAACGAGGGATTTGCATTACCGTTTTCAAAACGTGAAATATTTGCCTGCGCAGTTCCCATTTTTTCGGCCAGCTGTTTTTGAGTTAACCCGGCAGACTTCCGACTTGCGATTGCAGCGCGGATGGCTTCATACTGAGGACCAAGCTGATCGTACTCGGCTTTGACTGCGGGATTTTCAGAAAAAGTTTTATTCTTGAAATCAGTGTAATTCATAGTCTCACTTTACTCCTTTCATTCACATGCAAACGTGTACCTTTTTACGCAACCACTCTATATTATGTTCGTATAGGGATGCTATCTTTATCACATTCAGTTTGCACAAACCTTACCTTAAAAAGCAAAGACTATTATATGTGTTTTTTATAAGAACCTTTCCTTTCAATGACGCTTTTTATAATCGCGTAGTCTCTTTTGGGCAATTTCAATCTCTGAACGAGGAGTTTTTTGCGTCTTCTTGATGAATCCATGCAGTAAAACTATCGTGTCAGCTTGCCAAATAAAATAGAAGATACGAGATATGTCACTCGAAAATTTGATTCGTAGCTCCCAAATTTCACCATCAATGTGCTTGACATAAGGTTCTTTTAATGCGTTGCCAAACTCTGCAAGAAGATCAATTTCCCGAAATGCTTTGGCTTGATGCTTTGCAGGTAACTCATTTATAAATTCGGCGAGGACTTCCTTGCCGTCCTCAGTACTATACAGTTCAATCTTGAAGATAAGTGTACACCCCCTTTTTGAGATATATGCTGGTCTATATCTCAATAAAATTATATCGTATATGATATAAAAAATCAAGAGATCTTATATTGCTTGCGCGAGTGGTCCGTATTCTTGTGAGCAAAATAAGGTTTTACGCAAAAAGGAAACACGGATTTTTGTGCAATCTCGTGAATAGCTATTTGCCGCGATTGCTGGTATGATTTGTACCGAACCCGAAAATCACTACTTGAAAATAGAGGGGAGATGTTTATAAGAAAAGTACGGGAATTTTACAAAGCGGCAGCAAAAAAATCACTACCCAATGTAGAATTGAGTAGTGATACTTGGCGCAGACGGTGGGATTCTCCCGCACCCTAAAAATGCCCCACCGGGGCATTTTTGCCCGGCGGGACGCAAAGCGCCGGACACGGGCTGTTCGAATCCCACCTTGCAGCCCTTGCATAGTTTGCCGCAAAAATAATAAGCAGCACCCCGCAGGGTGCTGCTTTTGGCGCAGACGGTGGGATTCGAACCCACGTGGCATTGCTGCCAAATTGATTTCGAGTTAATCTTAGAAAAGGCGTTATAGCTGCAATAGGGGTCAGTGCAGGCTGGTTTGTCCGCTGATTTTGGACGATGCTTGTAGCGGAAATACTGCCCAGAAGCAAAAAAATAATGTAGGTACGAAAAGAAGCAAAATCGCTCGTTTTGGGGCAAAAATAGCGACTTTTGGGGAGAAATGCAAGATAAGATGCAAGATAACCCCTGCCCAAAAAGCCGGATAATGGTGCAGGTTTACGGACACGGATGAGAAAAATGCAAGCTACAAAAGAAATGAGTAAGTGGTTTTTAGGGTTCCACTTTAGAAACAAGGAGAACCCGAAATGAAGAAAAAACCTGTAAGCAAAGACCCGCTGGCAGAAAAGATTGAAGAAATTCTAACGCCCTATCCGGACCCGATGAGCCGCAACGATTTCCGCATCGTATGCCATATCGGAACGCGCACTTCGCTTTATCTCCTGCAAAGCGGGCTTGTTCCCTGCAAAAACAACGGAAAGAAAACGCGATGCTATAAAATCGCCAAGAAAGATGTTGCCGAGTATCTCTACCGCCGAGAGTCCGACCCGATGCGCTACACCCCACCCAGCGGGTGGTATTACAACTACCCCAAACACAAGAAACCTGCCGCATCGTTAGAGCGAAAGCTGAACTATAAAGGTGAGGAACGGCTGCTGGCCAAGGAATGGTACGAGCAGCAACTGGCAAATTACCCGGATGTACTGACCGTTGCGCAAGTCTGCGAGGTGACAGGCTATCAACGCCACACAATTCTGAAATGGTGCAGCAAGGGCTTGCTGAAAACCATCTTGCAGACACCCAAGTACATGAGTCCCAAAGTATGGCTGCTGGAATTTGTGACATCCGATTTTTTCAACGAGATCAGCCGAAAATGTGGAAAACACTATGCCGCCATCAAGGAAATTAGCAGCTCACGCAAAGCCAGATGATGCGCTTAGTCACCCTCATGGGAGTGCCAGCGCTTTAAGACTTCTTCCACCCGCTTGATAAGCTGCTCCTTATTCGGCATATACAGGACATACCGAGAAGCAAAAATTTGATTAGACAAGCCGCCCAGCGCATACTCAGCCGCTACACTGTCCTTATCGGTGCAGAGGATGATGCCGATGGGCGGATTGTCTTCCGGGTCGTTGACCTCCGCAGCATAATAATTCAGATACATATTGATTTGCCCGGCAGCTTCTGGCGTGAGTTTGGTGGTTTTCAACTCGATCAGCACATAGGCGTGCAAAATCTTGTTGTAGAACACCATGTCCACATAGTAGTGGGTGTTATTCACAGTGACCCGCTGCTGCGTGCCGACAAACATAAAGCCCCGACCGAGTTCCAGCAGGAAATCTTCGATTTGCCGCACCAAAGCCGCTTCAAGGTCACTCTCAAGGAAAGGCTTCTCCTCCGGCAAACCTAAAAATTCAAACACATACGGGTCTTTGATGATGTCCTCCGGCTTGGCGTAGTCCACACCTTTTTCAGCCAGAGCCAAAACCTGCTCTTTGTTGGCATCACCGCGGGACAGGAGCAGACGCTCAAACAGCGAACTATCAATCTACCGCTTCATCTCACGGACAGACCATCCGGCGTTGACTGCTTCCTTTTCATAGAAGCTGCGTTTATCCTTATCAGAGATGGACAGCAGCTCGCAGTAGTGCGACCAATTCAATTTTCCAGACACTGTCTGGAAAATTGGATAGCTGAGATAGAACTGCCGCATCTTGTGTGTAAATATTTTAATTTGTTGACATTTCCCCGAAATCACGATATAGTAATAGTAGAAAACGACTTGGGAGGGATACTGGATGCCGAGCGATTACCAAAAGCAAATAAAAGAAATTTTTGGCACAGCTGATTTGGATGAATTGCGAGAACTTGCAAAGATGCTGAAAATCAATAATCCAAATCCGCGCAATGCAGGTCGCAAGGCGCAGCTTACCCCCGACCAGATCGTAGAGGTTTTGGAACTGCATAGAAAAGGCATCGGCAACACCGAGATTGCGAAACAGTTCGGCGTGTCGCGCCAGACCATATATAAGTATATCTATAACGCCGAGCATTTCAGCAAGAACCCGGATTTTACCATGCGGATGAACTTTATGAACGGTCAGCAGCTATGTACGGTCATCGACATCGATTTCAAGCACGAAATCGTCCGCATGAAGAACTACACCGACCGAATCCCTTTGCGGGCGTTTGGCGTTGTAGAAAATCCGTCCTGGGCGGATTTCGAGGAGTTTCTGAAAGAAAGATGCCTACCCGCCAGCCGAGCCGGTCTGAAAGGCATTCTCCGGGAGATGGATGTTCCTTTCTATGATCCGTTACTGATTATTGAAAAGACCAATGGGCGCATGGCTGGGGACAACCAGTGGGTGCAGATGATCCGTAACATCGCTGCGTAAGGAGGACTCTATGGAAATGATTGATTTAAGCAGGCTTGAGCCACAAGAAACGCTGAACCATACATCCAAGGGAAATCAGTTAAAATGGAAATGTGACGGGTATTGGTACAAGGCTGACCACATGGGTTATGAGGGGCTGGCGGAAACGATTGTTTCTGCCATGCTGGCAAAGTCAACCATTAAGCACCCCTTTGTCGTTTATGAGTATTCGCAAATCAAGTACAAAGACCGAGTTTACAGTGGCTGTAAAAGCGCTGATTTTCTCGCGGATGGCTATGATCTTATTCCGTTGGAAAAGCTGTATCGGAAATTTACCGGCGGGAGTCTCGCAGTAGATACGGCCCATCAAGGGGAAATCAAGAACCAGATAAAATTTCTGGTAAACTTCGTTGAACAGACAACCGGGCTACAAAACTTTGGGCAATATCTGACCTCGATGCTAGAGATTGATGCATTCTTCCTAAACGAAGATCGCCACACCAATAATATTGCCGTTCAATACAACGCTGCGGACAATACCTATGCACTGTGCCCATTATTTGATAATGGCTTGTCGCTTTTGGCGGATACCAATATGGATTTTCCCTTGGAAAAAAGCTTAGAGGATTGTCTAAAAACCGTTGAAGCCAAGCCTTTTTCGAGATATTTTGACGAACAGTTAGATGCTGCTGAGGAATTATACGGCATACAGCTTCACTTCAACTTTAGCACAAACGATGTAAAGGCGCTCATCGATAGCTATCGAACCGCCTATAGCCAAGAAATTTGCGACCGCTGTGAAGCCCTTATCCGCCGCCAGATGCGGCATTATGGGTATCTTGTTAAATAGGCTTTAGACTCCAGAGCAAGTTGCAGAACAAATACGGTACAAGTCAATCAAAGCCCACAGGTTGGATATAAAATCTAGCATGTGGGCTTTTCATCTTCCTTGCAATGATATCAAACCGTCTGACTTTTGAATTCTTCATATCTTGCCCCATAACAACCAATAAAAATACATCTTGATCTTTTTTATGTGTTTCAATTGCTTTTTAACTATAAATGCTCAACGCTGCGGCTTGATTTTCCGCAAATAAGTTTGAATTTCCGTCTTTTTTTATGATTTTTCAGGGAAAGTATGCTATAATATGTTAAATTGGTTGTTCTTTATCTTTGAATGATAGTATATTGCCGAAGGAGAATCGCTATGGCTGTCAGATACAATAAACTTTGGAAAATCTTAATCGACAAGAAGATGAGGAAAAAAGACTTGCAAGAAGCGGCACACATTACGCATCATGGAGAATCCCCTTGATAATTTAGAGACGCTGATTTGAACCTGCCTTGCCAGTCCTTCACAGCTTGGCGCAAAGGCAAGCTCGCTGTCAATGATTCTCTTTGCCTCGATGATGCAATCACGTTCACTTTTTGATATGCAGCAGTATTCCGGCGAGAGGATTCGCAGCTCCAACACTTCGCTCAAATATACTGACAGCAATTCGTGGATTTTGCTTTCCAGAAACAGATACCCAAGCCCACCCCGATAATGTGTAAAGTCTTGTAACTCTGCGAAAATATGCTCCTTATAGGGCGTTATGCTCACCTTTGAAATTCCGGTCAGCAGTTTCTTTTCATAGACGGTAATCTCGCCATCCTCGAAGTAGTCCTGTAATAAACGTTTGAAATATGGAACGGGAATTTTGATGTTCTTAAAATAGAAGTCGCTGTTTTGCGCATAACAGAGAGACTCCATTTTCCCGTGTCCACGGTAAATGCAGGATTCTCCCTTTGCAAGACAAGCGCCCTCTCTGCTGCCTGCAATATTCCACGACACGCCGTCGTTCAGGCAGAACAGCATTTGAATATAGTCCTCGCTGTTAATCCCGCACACATTCATGTCAGAAAAATAATTCATCTTCCAGTCTGAAACAACGGCACCCTGTTTTGTCACCACCTGCGCAATTTGTCCGGTTCCCATATCAGAAGGAATCGGGATCGTTACGGTCTGCGGTGAATTGGAGAGCAGATCCCGATAGAGGTTGTTCATGTATTCGCTTGTCATTGGATGCCCTCCTTTTTTCGGTTAGCAGTGACTAATGTACTAATATAGTTTACACGATTTACGCCTGAAAGTCAATTTTCAGCACGAATGCAAGCTGCTACAGAAAAAATCAGGGACGTTCCCGCAGAGGCAGAGTGCCATGTCGCGCAGTTCGGGTACGACGAGGCGCAGACGCAGACACGGTCAACCGGCCGCGTGCGAGGCGAAGCGTTACGCTATATGCGGCATCGAAAACCACGGCTTCAGAGGGGTTACGGACGGGAACAAGAAACGGGCAAGCAATGCAAAGCGGTACCCACTTTGCGAAAACAGGCGGATTCCGTTTACACGGAGCCCGCCTGTTTCATGCTTGTTGGGGCGCTGCCCCAATCCCCGTAGAACACAGAATTTGTGTTCTGGAACGATGGATAAATCCATCGGCTGCGCGATTTTGCAAATCGCTTATGGGCGGGCAGCTCAGCGCTGCTCCGCCTCTTTTTCCCGTCGTTCATTCGCTTCCTCCTGCTCCTTATCCAGCTCCAGAATACGGTCGATATTGGCCTTGGCCGTCAGCAGCTCTTTCATTTCCTCACGGGCTTTTCGGTAGTCGGCGTAGGCCGCTTTCTTCTCCGCCAGCAGCTCGGCGTACTCAGTATTCAGCGCCTTGATGGTGGGCAGCTTCTTGAAGCCCAGTCCATCAAAATAGTTCTTTGCGGCCTTGTGGATCGTGATCTCGCTTTCATGCTCTGCAAGAAATTTCTTGGAGTACCCTGCCTTGCGATAGGCAACGTAGGTATCGCGGGTCTTGGCATAACCCACGATATGTTCCCGCAGCACGGCAATCTCGGCCATGCGTGTTTCCGCAGCCTTAATCCTTGCGGAAAGCTCGTTAAAGTAAGCGGACGCTGCCGCCGCTTTCTCTGAGAGAACAGCATAATCTAACAGCTCATGGTCTTGCAGATAGGCCACCGTCTGTGCCATCTGTTTCAGGTTAAATAACGTCGCCCAACGCGCATAACCGGCACCCTTGCCAGCGCGTAATTTTGCCTGAATGTCCACCAGCAGATTCCCGCTGCGCTTTTCCGGTTTGACCGGCGCGGCGGCGTTCTTTCGTGGCGTATGCGCCTTTTCACCTGCGATCACCGCGCGGAGATCTGCGGGAGTATAGCCGTCACCGAGGGTATCCATGCGAATGGACTTTTTCTGTTCGCCACCTAACAGGGACGGGACTTTCTTGCCCTTGACCTCATACCCGGCCTGCCGCAGCAGCTCCAGAAGCGTTTCAAAGCTATCGGGCTTTTGTGTCAGCGCATCGTCAATGGCCGCGCAGATTCGCTCCCGGTGGGAGGGCTTCTTTTTGCCGCCCAGCCACTTGTTGTAGCTCTTGCCGTGGCGCTTCGGATTCTCCACGATGGAGTAGCCATTCTCGATGCAGATGGTGTCGTTGAGTCGCCGCACGGCGCGGCTGCTGCCCCAAAAGTTGCGGAATTTGCGAGTCTGATTGAGCGCGGTGGAGTTCCAAATCACATGATTATGGATATGGGATTTGTCGATGTGGGTGCAGACGATGTAAGCATGGTTGCCCTTGGTGAAGCGCTTGGCCAGCTCGCAGCCCAAACGGTTTGCCTCCTCCGGTGTGATCTTGCCGGGGACAAAGGACTGCCGCAGATGGTAGGCGATCACATCATCCTCGCCACGCACTCTGCCGGTCTTTTGGATGTACTGATTCTTGGTGAAAAGGAACTCGGCGTCGGCAATCCGGCTGTCGCATTGCCAGCTCGTTATCAGCCTGCCGCCGTCCGTCTTTTGCGGATTTTCGGTGTAGTCGATAATGTCGCTGATGGCCTGTCCCACCGTGCGGCCTTTGCCGGTGTGCAAGGGCATCAGGCGCGTGGTTGCCATGCTGAACACCTCCTTGAAAAGCAAAACGGCCTGCCGAAGCAGACCGTTTGAAATGTGTTGATTTGCAAAAGGCAAAAGCAACCCGATGGTTCGACAAACAGGAAGTTAGCGATTTCTTTTTCCTGTATTTTCTGTCCCTCGGATTTCCTCATGATAGAAATAATCCACGATCACCGGATGTCCCTGCGGGACTCTTCCATAAGGCATTTCATTATCCGCAAAGGGACAATCATACTTCTTAGCCATTTCCTCAGCTTTTACTTCAAGCGCTTCAAAGTAGCTGCGGTTATGCTTGTTATAGATCTCATCGTAAAGCGGTACAAGATCAGGATATTTTCCGGCGATATAATCCATGATCGTCTTTTTGAAGCCGCCCCGAAGATTGAGGTTTTCGAGCCAGAACAGATCGCACTGATCCTTTACCCGCTCAAAGATGGCTTCAAAGTCCGTGATCCCGGGGAATACCGGAGATACGAAACAGACTGTACGGATACCTGCATCATATACTTGCTTCATAGCAGCGATGCGCCGCTCAATGCTCGAAGCAGAGTCCATATCGTTCTTGAAATTTTCATCCAGTGTGTTGATCGACCATGAAACGGTCACTCGTCCAAGGTTCTTCAGCAGATCAATATCCCGTACCACAAGATCAGACTTTGTGCAGATCAAAATATCTGCGTCACTGCCGATCAGCTGCTCCAGAAGTTTTCTGGTATTCCCGAATTGCTCTTCCTGTGGAGTGTAGCCATCCGTCACAGAACCGATGACCACACGCTGTCCGGCATATTTCTTCGGATTTTTAATTTCCGGCCAATGCTTCACATCAAGGAAAGTGCCCCATTCCTCTGTGTGTCCGGTAAAGCGCTTCATAAAAGAAGCATAGCAATACTTGCAGGCATGTGTACAGCCCACATAGGGATTGACCGAGTAACCGCCTACCGGCAGACTAGACTTGGTCATGATGTTCTTTGTTTCCACCTCACGAATGAGGATTCCATTTATTACTTCTTCCATGATTTCTGTACCTCTAACACTTTATTAAATTCTTCCGGCATTTCCTGAATCATATTTTCATTCCCTATGATAGGGACAAGGTCTTCCTTCATAAACACCGGAATGCCGAGTGCGTGTGCCTGATCCGTCAGAGACCATGCCCATCCCGGCTCCGTATGAATCTTCCTGCTCTGAGCCCCGGTCATAGTGCCGACAACGATCCAGTTGATTCCGGAAAGGTCAACTGTACCGGGATCGTCGAATAACGGTTCAAAGGTAACATGGTAATGCTTTGCTCTGATGTTTTTCCGAAGGGCGTCGATACGCCACAGTTCGGCTTTCCTCGTCACCGTAACGCCAAACCATGCGTTTTCCAGATCGGTATCAAAATCCAGCAGATCGGGGCGCTTGGTAAGGAACAGGAACTGATGCTGTGGATTTTCACGGATCTTTGCAAATACCTCGTCTCTCCATTCCGGCTTCCATCCGGAGAGATCGCTCATGCCGGTAAGAAGAAAGTTTTGCGGACGTTTCTTTTCCATCATCTTGAGCTTACCCGGAAAGAATTCAGGGTCAGCGAAGTCATCAATCATATGCCAGCGTTTCACATTGTTGCGGGCATAGCAATATGCACAACCCACTGTGCAGCCGATGACGAGATTCATGTTCTGAATCTGATCTTTGATACAAATACTCATGACTTCTGCCACTCCTCAAGATTCTTTCTGATGCGGTCGAGGCATTCCTCAAACCGGGTAATTTCTTCCTCTGAAAAACCCTTGTAGTAAATGCTGCCCATCTCATCAGATACAGAATCGTACTCGCCCTTTAAGGCGTGTGCTTTCTCAGTCAGAAACAGGAGTGTTTTCCTTTTGTCCGTTTCAGACTGAACACGGCTTATCAGTCCTTGATTTTCCATTCTTTCCAGCATCGTCGTAAGAGATGTTATCGCTAATCCGCATTTGACCGAGAGTGACCTGATCGAGATTCCATCCTCCTGCCACAGCACATAAAGAATACGCCCCTGGGCTCCATTAAACGCATCGATATTTTTTTCGCTGAGAATCTTCTCAAAAATCCGGTCACCAAGCTGTTTTATTTTGGTGACAAGAAATCCTCCATTCATTTCCATGCAAAAGCTCCTATATAGTAGTTTATTAAAAACATACTATATAGGAGCTTTATTGTCAACAGTTTATATGTCTTAATAGGTAAATTCCATTTATTTCAATTCTCCAAACTGGAAATTGTGATACAGAAAGTCTTTAACAACCCTGTTGAGCTGCTGTTCTATCAATCGAAAGTGAAATGCTATTTGTTTGCATACAAATGGCAACCTTTTACATGGTCATTGACAATCCCTATTGCCTGCATATAGGCATATATAATTGTACTACCAACAAACTTAAAGCCAAGCTTTTTTAAGTCTTTACTAATTTGGTCTGAGAGTGCAGTCCTTGCGGGTATATCAGTTTCAGTTTGGAACTGATTGAGAATTGGCTTACCATCAACATAAGACCATATAAACGAATCAAAACTGCCATATGATTCTTGGATTTTTATAAACTGTTGAGCATTTGTTATGGCTGATTTGATCTTTAACCGATTACGAACAATGCGGCTATTTTGCATTAGCTTTTCTATTTTTGCATCATCATATAGCGCTATTTTTTTGCAGTCAAAGTTATCAAAAGCAATTCTAAATGCCTCTCTTTTATTTAGTATTGTCAGCCACGATAGTCCTGCCTGCATACCTTCAAGTATTAACATCTCAAATAGTTTATTCTCATCATGAACGGGCTTTCCCCATTCATTATCATGATACTCTTTATATAAGTCGGTAGTTGCCCATGAACATCTTTGTATCAATTCTTCCATAAGTTTCTCCGTCCTGCAAATTCCGATTTGCTGCTATATTACTTCCGCGCCAGCTCATATAGGCTGCGGATGGATTCCATGACCGTATGCCACGACAGGTCGGCAGCATAGGAGAACTTTTTCTGATAAGCCCGCCACAGCTTTTCCATATTTTGGGCGGCCTCGACTTCATCAAAGGCCGCAGGCGCGTCGGCAAGATACTTCTCTGTACCGCGTTTCCTGGCCGTTGCAATGAGCGCCGCACGGAGATCGGCTGGGACGATGCTCTGGCCGTGGAGCTGGCTCAGAATGTGCAGATCATAGAAATCTCTCATGCGGGTGTTGGTGGTGGCGCGGGACACGACAGTTTCCAGCTTCTCAGCCAGAACAGTTTCCAGATTGTACGCCAAAATTTCAATGGAACGATCCTCCAGCATCAGCTTGAAGCTGTAACGCACTTCGCGGGGCGTGATGGCGTCGCCGGTGGAAATGTCGATCTTGAGCGGCGTTATCACGCCGTCAAACTCCGTTTCCATGCTGACGCGGATGCCCGGATACTCAGCCTCGTCCATGATCTCGGAAATGCGCTTCAACCGGAACTCCACGCCATCGTCCACCGGTACGGAGATGATGGAGGCGATCATATTCTCTACTTCTTCGATGCCGACCGTCGCACCCTTTACGGTCGCGTCAATGTCCATCGTTGAGCGGGCGTCAAGCCCGACCATGGCAGCCACCAGCATCCCGCCCTTGAGAATGAACTTGTCCCGGTACTCCGAAAGAGAAATGCGCTCCAGAAAGCGCTCCATCATGTAATTGCGCATCAGAATCTGTGCATCTGCGGCTTTGTCCTTGGAGAGATTGCGGATCAGGTCTTTGAGCTGCCGTGCAGTCTTAATCATAAGAGTACCTCCAAATACTGCCGAAGCAGTTTTTCAACACGGAACATCTGCGCATAGCGCATCAGTTTCCGTAAGTTCTTGTCTTTTCGTTTTGCGTATTGCTTGAGCGCGTCCTGAAAGGTCTGCATCTCGATCCCGCTGCGGCTGCGGATCAGGTCGCAGATGGTACGCTCCATATCATAGACGGGAACGGGATTCCCGAACGGCGTGTTCATCGTGACGATTCCCACGTCATGCAATTCTTTCTTGATGGTGTAGACCTTGATGCCATCCGCTTGCAGACTGGCGGGATTGTAGCCAGTCTTGACCGTGATGGAATACGGACTCGGCTCCCGGTCGGTCAGGTCATGGAAAAACAATGCGCTTTCATGGGAGAATACGGCCTGCGCACAGCGAAGGTGCAGCAGGTACATGGCGTCCGTCCATGCGTCGGGCGAAACATAAACGCCGTGCGCTGCCTGCTCCACGCCGCGCTGCTTAGCGTAGGCGTAAAACGTGGACTTGGCAATACCGATTTCCAAAACCTGCGCGGTTTTGACGATCCCATTGTTTTGCTGAAAAAGCAGATCAAGCCGGTCGTAGGCGGTCATGTTATCACTTCCTTCTTGCTAATATTATATCCGAGATTAGCAAAAAAGTAAACAGGGATTTTAGAAAAGCAAGCCGAGGCGTTCGCCCCGGCTTGCACTTTAACTATGAATGAAGTTTTTCATGGCAGAGTTCACGTCTTGCAGCTTGCCAAGTCCCTGCACAGCCAGCATCGGAAGTCCCATCGGGCTGATCAGAAACGCCAGCACAAGGAGGATGATGCCGTTCTTTACGGAGTAGGTAATCAGCACGGCGAAAGCCAGCAGGGAGAGCAGTCCGCTTGCCAGCTTGAACACGAAGCCGGAACAGGACAGCAGCCCCGCGCACAGCCAAACGAACAGGGACAGGATAAGCGACAGCGGCGCAAAGAGAATTTTCAGGATGAACATTTTGCGGCCTCCTTTTCACAAAGTGCGGTCAGCGCGTCACGCTCTTTGGCGAGCTTTGCTTCTTCCTTTTCGGTCAGATCACGATCTCCACCCGTAATCTCCATCATGCGGAAATTCTCATAGGCATCCAGCAGAGAATCCAACAAATCTTCGGGCGTAGGGCAAAAGTCCACGGTGTTCCAGTCCTGACGGTGGTTGTCAAAACCCATGACCGTGTAGCCTTTGCTGGTCAGGACAACTTCAAAATCCGTATCGCGGTTGAGGTAGTCAGAAAATACCTTCAGCACAATTTCGTTTGTCAGCATACGTTCCGCAGCTCCTTTCCAAGCGGTCAAATCTCTTTCTGATATTAGATTACTTTGCTCATCGGTGTTTTGCAAGGATGCGGCAAAGTCATACGAATAGTTTTCGCCTTTTGCCCGACATCTAACCATATCACATAATCCTTCTTTAGTACAGCTACCTGAACTAATTTGCTCCAGATGGGAAATATAATGTTGGTACAGTTACAGGGACGGGAGGTGTGGTACTTGCAGTTGAATGAAGCCGTCAGCAGGCGTTTGGTCGAGCTGATGCAGGAGCGCGGCATGACGCAGTATCAGCTTTATATGAAAAGCGGCGTACCGAAGTCCACCATCGGCAATCTTGTGAACTGCGCATACCCATCCATGAAGCTGCGGATCATCCACGAGCTTTGTCAGGGATTGGAGATCGACCTGAGCAGCTTTTTCACCTCGCCGCTATTCGATGAAAATAATCTGGAACCGTAGAAGCTCCGATGCTGTTTTGCGTCGGGGCTTTTGCTTTTGTACGGGCAGGGGCGGCGGTTATTCCGCCGCCCCTGCGACTTATTTCAGTGCCGTCAGCGAGGAAACGATTTTCTCTGCCGCCGTCCATATCCGTTCCTGACTTTGCTGAATGTCCTCCAGATCGGTTTCGTAGATGCGGCCTGTTTCGTGGGCGCGGCGGGTGAGTTGGTTGAGGTTGTTGCTGGAATACCGAAGCAGCGACACCAGCTCCCGCAGCTCCGGAAGATCGAGCTTTACCACATATCCGTCAATCGCCATCTTGCGGAGATATGCCGCCATGTTGGTGGTGCCGAACTGCGCCATCTTCGTTTCAATCATTTCCCGCTCATGCGGTGTAACGCGGAATTTAAGCTGAATGTCCCGTTTGCGCTTTGCCATCGCTCAACGCTCCGGGGATTTGGACTTCGCCGAAATTTTCGGCGAAGTTGTTTCAGGCAGCTTTTTCAGCATATCCCGGACAGAGGTTTTCTGCTGCTCCTGCGCGTAGGCTTTGCGGGTCTGGCTGAGAAACAGATCGACCAAACCGGGATGGCTGCTGACGGCCAGATAGCAGTTGCGGTCAGTACCCCATGCGTCGGGATTGGCGGGGATGGACATGGCGTTTGCCCAAGCCCTGTTGTCGGGAGAATAGCGTCTGTCCCATTCCGCTTGACAGACGGTGATGGCAAGGATATGAAATGCGCGGTCATAGCCAAACTGCTGCACCACCTGATCGACTGCCGCTGTATCCAGCCGGTTATCCCGGTAGTGGTCGCGGATGGTGGCTTCGATAGCTTCCTTGCAGGCTACGTTCACCTGATTGGATGCACGGTAGGCCGCAAGCTCGTCATGCTCTCTGGCGTAGGCCGCCGTGTGCTTGTAAACAGGAATATTTTTCATCATCGTGCCTCCATTTCTTTCTTGTGGGGCTTTTCCGGTGCGCCATGAACAGGCGGCGCTTTCAACCTGTCCAGAACGGAAGGCCGCGCCGATTTTGCAATCGCTTGCTCAGGCTGTGGCTGTCCCTTGCCGTCCAGATTCAGCTCCATATCCAACTCAATGAGCCGCGCCGTTTTCACGGCCAGCTCCTGCTCCTGCGGGAACAGCTTACCAACCTCGGTCTTTGCCGCTGCCTGCTGGTTATAGAGGTTTTCAAGCTGCTCCTGAACGCTGCGCAAACGCTCCGGCATTTTATCCAGCGCGTTCTCAATGCGGACAAGGTTGCCTCTGGCATCCGAACCGAGTTCAACGCGATGGGTCATCTGGCCTTTCAGCGTCAGCGTGTACGTTTTCCACATGGAATCAAAAGCAACGGACATGGTAAAGCCGCGATAGCTGCCGATCTGTACCGGGTCTTTGCCCTTGACCTCCTTGCAGGTGTCCAGCAACGCGGCACCGGCGTTTTCCTTATCGGTGAGCCGGTCGCCGCGAATCTCCATGCCGACAAAGCTCTCTGCCGGGAGCGGATGCGCCGCGAGGGTCTGCATATCCGCCTCCAGCCCACGAACAAAGCCCTTGTGTTCTTCGATTTTCTCCGGGAAGTATTTCAGCAGACTGTCCTCCAATCGGAATTGCTTGCTGTTGTGGTCTGCCTTCATAATTTTGAGCTTGGACACCTCAATGTCCAAATCCATACGCTCCTTGATGCGGGGATCACCGGCGCATAGCGCTTTGATCTCCGCAAAGGACAGCGCCGTGGCGTCCACATCCTCACAGGAGCGAACCGGGGATTTTGAGGTCATGATTTGTGAGATGAATTTCTGCTTATTTTCCACCGTTTGCCAGAGGTAGGCGTCAAACGTCCCTTCGGTTACATAGCGGCATACATGAACGAGCTTGTTCTGATTGCCCTGACGCTCAATGCGGCCTTTTCGCTGTGTGAGATCACGGGGACGCCACGGGCAATCCAGATCGTGAAGTGCGACCAAACGATCCTGCACGTTGGTTCCCGCGCCCATCTTGGCCGTGCTGCCCATCAGGACGCGCACCTGACCACTCCTGACTTTTGCGAACAATTCCCGCTTTTTGACCTCCGTATTGGCGTCGTGGATGAACGCGATCTGTTCTGGGGGCATACCGGCGTCAATGAGCTTTTGGCGCACATACGCTCAAACTGGCTGTGGCCGATGATAACGGCGTCATAGTCGCCGGTGGCGATACGGGCGCAGAATTTCTTGCGGTTGTGGGTTTCAAAGTCCTTCTTGGTAGTGACAAGGATGTTGGCCGAAGGATAGAGCCGCAGAAACTCGGACGCCCACTGTTCCGTCAGATGGTTCGGCACGACAAAAATGGATTTCTGGCACAGTCCTAACCTCTTGGATTCCATCGCAGAGGCTACCATTTCAAAGGTTTTTCCCGCGCCAACTTCGTGTGCCAGCAGCGTATTCCCGCCGTACAGCACATGGGCGATGGCGTTTTTCTGATGCTCTCGGCGGGTGATTTCCGGGTTCATACCGGAGAAAACGATGTGGCTGCCGTCATACTCGCGGGGACGAGTGCTGTTCATTTCCTCGTTGTATTGCCGTACCAGCGTTTCGCGCCGCTCCGGGTCTTTCCAAATCCAGTCCTTGAACGCATCCCGGATAAGCTGCTGCTTCTGCGCGGCAAGGGTGGTTTCCTTGGCGTTGAGGACACGGCGCTCCCGTCCGTCTGCATCCTCAATGGTATCGTAGATACGAATGTCGCGGAGGTTCAGCGCATCCTCCAGCAGCCGGTAGGCGCTGGCGCGGTCTGTGCCATAGGTGGTGAATGCCGCCACGTCGTTGTAGCGCACCATGCTCTTGCGGGAAACCTGCCATTCTGCGGTGTACGGGACATAGCTGATCTCGATCTGTCCGCGCAGATAGCGAGGCGTTTCAAAGGTTTCATGCTCATCATCCAGATAGCGCTCCAGTCGATAATTCACAAGGTCAATGTTCACCTGAATGGGGATCTCGTCATCGGTGACGGTGGTGTAAGCAACGCCAATCTTCGCTGGGTCGCTAAAATCCGCCTCTGAGCCGTATTCACTCCGGCAGAAGTCGGAGATCAGTCCCTTTGCACGTTCCATGAGCGCCTGCTCCGCAACACGCTCCGTATCCTGCATCACGCGCTGGATAAATGGATCGCTGTTCAGCTTTTCGGGGTCAACCACTTTACCGCCCACAATGCCACGTTGGGCGAGGGCTTCCCGGATAGCAGCGGGGTCAATATCATCGAAATTGTCGCGTTCCGCCTCGGTGTAGAAGTTATCCTCGCGGATAAGCTGTGCAATGCGCCGCTGCACCTTCGGCCATGTCAATTCAACGGTTTCCGGACTTCCGGCACGGACGATAAAGAGATTGCTGCCCTCCTTGCCGCCGTACTCGTGAGCAAGCCATCTGAGAAATCAGGTGCCGCCTTTTTGCTGTCAATTTGTACCCAAGCTGCGGGAAGAATCTTGTGTAGTTCTGTGAATAGCTATTTGCCGCGATTGCGGGTATGATTTGTACCGAACCCGAAAATCACTACTTGAAAATAAAGGGGAGATGTTTATAAGAAAAGTACGGGAATTTTACAAAGCGGCAACAAAAAATCACTACCCAATGTAGAATTGAGTAGTGATACTTGGCGCAGACGGTGGGATTCTCCCGCACCCTAAAAATGCCCCACCGGGGCATTTTTGCCCGGCGGGACGCAAAGCGCCGGACACGGGCTGTTCGAATCCCACCTTGCAGCCCTTGCATAGTTTGCTGCAAAAATAAAAAGCAACACCCCGCAGGGTGCTGCTTTTGGCGCAGACGGTGGGATTCGAACCCACGTGGCATTGCTGCCAAATTGATTTCGAGTCAATCTCGTTACGACCGCTTCGATACGTCTGCCTATTTAGTTTTTATCGCACCGCCCCGCACAGCGTTTGGAAAAATGCGAGATTTCGATGCAAGATAACGATGAAAAGTTGGGTACGCGACACCCGATAAAGCCCGCCGTTATGGGATTTCCCGCGGACAAGGTGACCTGCCGGATGCAAACTTTCGAGTCAATCTCGTTACGACCGCTTCGATACGTCTGCTTATTTAGTTTTTATCGCACCGCCTCACACAGCGCTTGGAAAAATGCGAGATTTCGATGCAAGATAACGATGAAAGGTTGGGTACGCGACACCCGATAAAGCCCGCCGTTATGGGATTTCCTGCGGACAAGGTGACCTGCCGGATGCAAACTTTCGAGTGCTCCCTCTTACGACCTCTTGGGGAATGCTCCATGTTCTGGGTTGCTGCCGGATACTAAATTAGTATAGCAAAAATGCCGTCCCGCGTCAAGATGCGGGGCGGCATAATTCCTGTATACTGGGGGATATCTCATGTGCATCAGAACAAATGCTGTTTCTGCACCGGGCCGGGGGCAAAGGGGGTATCCTCGTGGTGGCGCACCACGGTCACCTCGCGGGTCTTTTCCTCCACATGGCCGTTGGCTTTGGGCACACTGTAAAAGCTGCGGGTAATGTTATAATAGCCGCGCATGTGCTGCACCAGGTATTCGGCCACAGCGGGCAGGCAGTCGGTATCCTCAATGTTTTCATAGTTATAGTCTGCGTACAAAAATGCCGTGTGCTCCCCCTTGCAGACCAGCGTGATTCCCTCTTCGTCCAGATGCAGTTCATCCACAGCGCACTGCTTCAGGCCGCTCAGGCCGCTTTCGCTGGCAAGTTGGGCGGCACGGCGGCGCATAGCCAATGGAACGGACTGCGGGTCCAGCGCTTCGTTGCCGCGCTGGCCGATCTCCAGCAGGATGTCCCGCATCATGCGGCTTTCCAGCAGCGGGCGGATCTTCTCCTTCGCGCGGGCTTCCTCGGTTTTTGCCTGAATTTTTTGCAGCAGTCCCATTCTTTTTCCTCACTAAACACATATCATTGCCCCGCGCACATCCGCATCGGCATCAGGGGCATCTTACTTTTTCATCGTGTAACTAATATTATATTATAGCATACCTTTTCATCCTGTGCCAGCGCGGAAGATAACTTTTACACCAAATTCATTCCGGTAAATCTTTTTAGCTGTGTGCTTTTTTGTATTCAGCTTTCATTCTTTTTTCTCCGTCAAAAGCACAAATTCAATTCCCGTTTTTTGTCTATTTTACTCTTTGCCTCATGCCATTCATTCTTATTTTTCTTTTCTCCGCTCTTTCCCGTTGCACCCTGCCAGTTTCTGCATTATACTGATAAAAAAGTGCGCCGGCAAGTTTTTTTCCCCCGCCGGCAGCCGGACAGGAGTGCGGCCTATGAACATTACCGCGTTTGCCCAATATGCCGGGGTATCCAAGGCAGCGGTCAGCCGCTATTTTAATGGTGGGTACTTAAGCGCCGAAAAGCGCGCCCAGATTGCCGCTGCGGTGGAAGCCACCGGCTACCGCCCCAGTATGCAGGCCCAGATGCTGCGCACCCGCCGCACGCGGCAGATCGGGGTGATCATGCCGCGGCTGAGCAGCGAAAGCTGTGCCCGCATGGTGGAGGGCATCAGCCGGGTACTGGACGACCAGAACTACCAGCTGCTGCTGATCAACACCGCCAACGACAACACCCGCGAAGTGCGCGCACTGGATACCCTGCGGCATGATACGGTGGACGGCATTATCCTGATTGCCACCATGTTTACCCCGGAACACCACGCGGTGCTGCAAAGCCTGCATGTGCCGGTGGTAATCGTGGGGCAGCAGTATCCCGGGTTCAGCTGCGTGTTCCACGATGATTTCGGCGCGGCGCAGGCAGCCACCGCCCACATGCTGCAAAAGGGGCGGCGCAAGCCGGGCTACCTGGGCGTGACTCTGCTGGACAAAGCCGTCGGCCTTGCCCGGCGCGAAGGCTTTGACAGTGCGCTGCGGGATGCAGGTCTCGTGCCCCAGCCGCAGCGAATGAGCATTGCCAAGTTCAACATGGAATCCGGCTACCACCAGGCGGAGCAGCTGTTTGGCCGTGCGCCGGGGCTGGACTGCCTGTTCTGCGCGACCGACTCCATCGCCCTGGGTGCGCTGCAATACTGCCGCAGCCACAGTCTGCGGGTGCCGGAGGACATCATGATTGCCGCTGTGGGCGACAACCGCATTGGCCGCGTTGCCTATGTGCCGCTGACCAGCGCCCATCTGCATTACCGCACCGCCGGGGACAAAGCCGCCCGCCTGCTGCTGGACATGCTGGCGGACCCCCATGCCGAGCCGCAGATGATCAAGCTGGATTATGAGTTAAAATGCCGGGCCTCCACCGGGGATGACAACTCAGATGAAAATGTCTGGTCGCTATAACAGGCATCCTTTGCGCCACACTTCCCTGCATCACTGCGGGGAAGTTTTTGTTTTGTGCACCCTTTCCATGCAGCCCCCTGTTTTTTGTGCATTTTACCAAAGAACGGTGTGAAACTGTGTGAAATCGATAACAGAATCTTTGCAAGTTGGGTCGTTTGGTCAATAGAAAAAGCACTCACCTTCGTATATAATAAAGCTGTCAAATGAAACAGGCCCCGGAACCTCCTACCGGGCCAACAGATAAAAGAAGGAGCGTGCAACATGGATTACAAGAAAGCAGCCCAGCAGGTACTGGACAACATCGGCGGTGCTTCCAACATTGTATCGGCCGCACACTGCGCAACCCGCCTGCGCCTGGTGATTGCGGATAATTCCAAGGTGAACAAAAAAGAGCTTGAAAATGCTGAGGGCGCCAAGGGCGTATTTGAAGCCCAGGGCCAGCTACAGATCATCTTCGGCACCGGCATTGTGAACAAGGTGTATGACGAGTTCACCGCCCTGGCCGGAATCACCGGTGCCAGCAAGGAGGAAGTCAAACAGGCTGCCGCTTCCAAAGCACCATGGTACCAGCGGGCCATCAAGACGCTGGGCGATATCTTTGTTCCCATCATCCCGGCCATCGTGGCTTCCGGCTTTTTGATGGGCATTATGGAAGCGCTGAACTTTATGGTCAACAACGGCTTCCTGAACATTGATACCAGCGGTTCCATCTACGTGTTTGCCCAGCTGTTCTCCAACACGGCGTACACCTTCCTGCCTATCCTGATCGCGTTCTCCGCCGCAAAGGTGTTTGGTGGCAACCAGTTCCTGGGTGCTGTCATCGGCATGATCATGATTCACCCCAACCTGCAGAACGCCTGGACCGTTGCTTCTGAGGGCGTGCAGACCTACCAGTCGGTGTTTGGCGGGCTGTACAAAATTCCGCTGGTCGGCTACCAGGGCCACGTTATCCCCGTTATCATTGCCGTGTGGCTGATGTGCCAGATTGAAAAGCGGCTGCACAAAGTTGTGCCCGCCATGATCGACCTGTTTGTTACCCCGCTGGTCTCCGTTTTCGTTACCGGTTATCTCACCCTCGCTGTCATCGGCCCAATCTTCACCACGCTGGAGGACGGCATCATCAACGGCGTTCAGGCTTTAATTCAGCTGCCGTTCGGCATCGGTTCCTTCATCATGGGCGGTTTGTACGCCGTCACCGTTGTGGCCGGCATCCACCATATGTACACCCTGATCGACCTTGGCCAGCTGGCCAAGTTTGGCTTCACCTACTGGCTGCCCCTGGCCAGTGCCGCCAACGTTGCCCAGGGCGGTGCCGCTTTTGCCGTTGCCCTCAAGAGCAAGAACGCCAAAGTTAAGTCTATGGCCCTGCCCTCCGCCCTTTCTGCCTGCATGGGCATTACCGAGCCCGCCATCTTCGGCGTCAACCTGCGCTACTTTAAGCCCTTTATCGGCGGTCTGGCCGGCGGTGCCTGCGGCGCTTTGTATGCCAGCGTGACCGGCCTGGGTGCCACCGGCACCGGCGTGACCGGCATCTTCGGCATCCTGCTGCATCTGCACATGCCGCTGCAGTACCTCATCATGATGGCAATTTCCTTCGGCGTTTCCTTCGCTGTGACCTGGGTGATCTGCACCCCCGAAGCCGAGGAAGCCAAAGCCTGATGTTTTCCCCTCTCAATCAATAAGGAGCTACCTGTTATGAATGCCTTGCAGCGTGATTTGAAGCGTCTTGTCCCCATGGTGGAAGCCGCCGGGGCCGCCCGCGCGGCGGCGGATCCCCACCGGCAAAAGCTGCATGTTCAGCCCCCGGTTGGCTGGCTGAACGACCCCAACGGGCTGTGCCAGATCGGCGATGAATACCATGTATTTTATCAGTACGGCCCGTTTGACCCCACGGGAGGGGTCAAGCATTGGGGGCACGTGCGCAGCCGCGATTTGTTCCACTGGGAACACCTGCCCGTAATGCTGTACCCGGACGAACCGTTTGACTGCCATGGCGTTTATTCCGGCTCCGCTCTGGTGGAGGACGGCATGCTGTACCTGTACTATACCGGCAATGTCAAGCACCCCGGCGAATATGACTACATCAAGCAGGGGCGCGGGCACAATGTCTGCCTTGCCACCAGCCGCGATGCCATCCATCTGGACAACAAGCGCTGCCTGATGTACAACCAGGATTATCCCGCCGGGCTGACCTGCCATGTGCGCGATCCCAAAGTGTTTGCACTGGATGGGCGCTACTATATGGTGCTGGGTGCCCGAACACTGGACGACCATGGCGAAGTGCTGGTGTTTGAAAGCGCCGACAAGCTGCACTGGAACCACATCAACACCATCACTACCCCCAAAGCCTTTGGCTACATGTGGGAATGCCCCGACCTGTTTGAGCTGGACGGCCAGTGGTTTTTGGCGGTATCGCCCCAGGGCATTGCCTGCCAGAACGTGTACGGCTGCGGTTACTTTGCCCTGCAGGGTGACTGGCGCACCGATTGCACATTGAGCGAATTCCACGCCCTGGACGATGGCTTTGACTATTACGCGCCCCAAAGCTTTGCCGCCGCGGATGGCCGCCGCATCCAGTTTGGCTGGATGGGCATGCCGGATGCCGATTACACCAACCCCACCGTGGAGTATGGCTGGCAACACTGCCTGACCCTGCCCCGCGTGTTGACCCAGGACGGCAATGGCTGCCTGCTGCAAGCCCCCGCCGCCGAGCTGAACGCCCTGCGCGGCGAAGCCCGCCAGCCGGCAGACGGCGAAACAGTTGAAACGGACCCCTGCTTTGACCTGACCGCCTCCCCCGCCGGGGATTTTGTCCTGACCATTGCCAATGGCCTGACCCTGACTTACACCGAAGCGGACCGCACCTGTACCCTGCGCTTTACCGATGCAGCGATTGCCGCCGGGCGCACCGAGCGCAAGGCTGTGCTGGATGCCCCCTGCCGCAGCCTGCGTGTTGTGGGGGATGCTTCCTCGCTGGAAATATTCCTGAACGACGGTGCCGCGGTGCTTTCCACCCGGTATTACCCGGCAGCGGGCAAGGTTGCCGTGCAGCTTTGCGGCGCAGGCAGCACCCTGTATTCCCTTTCGATTTAACGGAGGACATTCCATGGCACATGATACCTTGTATGCGATCGGCGAAGCGCTGATCGATATGATTCCGTCCAAAACCGGCTGTTCCTTTGCCGAGGTTCCCTCTTTCAGCCCCCGTGTGGGCGGCGCGCCCGCCAACGTGTGCGGTGCTTATGCCCGCCTGGGTGGAGATTCTGCCCTGCTGACCCAGCTGGGAGATGACCCGTTCGGCCACAAGATCATTGATGAACTGGCTGCCTGCGGCATTGATACCAGCCACATCTGTTTGACGGACAAAGCCAACACCGCCCTGGCCTTTGTTTCGCTGGAAGCGGACGGCAACCGGACGTTCAGTTTTTACCGCAAGCCCTCAGCCGATTTGCTGTACGCCCCGGAGCAGGTGGATACCAGCCTGTTTGCCAACGCCTATGCCCTGCATTTTTGCAGCGTTGCCCTGGTGGAAAGCCCCATGCGGGAAGCCCACAAAATTGCCATTGCCGCAGCCCGCAGCGCCGGGACTATCATTGACTTTGACCCCAACTTGCGCTTTCCGCTGTGGCCGGACCGTGATGCTTTGCGCCGCACGGTGCTGGAGTTCCTGCCGCTGGCCGATGTGGTCAAAATCTCGGACGAAGAGCTGGAATTTCTGACCGGCACCAGTGATATTGAAGCCGCCCTGCCCAGCCTGTTTGTGGGCCATGTACAGCTGGTGCTCTACACCTGCGGCAGCGCCGGTGCCCACGCTTACACCCGCACCGCCCACGGCTTTTCCGCCAGCAAGCCGGTAAAGGCCGTGGATACCACCGGCGCCGGGGACGGGTTCATCGGCTCGTTCTTGTGGCAGCTGCACAAAAACGGGGTGGACCGCGCCGCCCTATCCGCTCTGCAGGCGGACCAGCTGAACCAGTGGCTGGATTTTTCCAACCGGTTCTGCGGTTACAGTGTGCAGCGCTACGGTGCCATTGACAGCTACCCCACCATCGACCAGCTGTAACTTTCTGCCATTCTCTGCTATTTCATCATAAAAGCAGCCGCCCGGTACAGGATTTGTACCGGGCGGTTGCGTTTGTATCTTTTTACAAAGTGCCCACCTGCCCACAGGATTTCCTGTCAGCAGGCGGGTTTTGCTTATTCTTCGGCCGGTTCCCCGCGCAGCTTGCGGTATTGCGCAGGGGATTGGCCGATTTCTTTTTTGAACACTCGGCTGAAGTACAGCGGGTTGTCATACCCAACGATCTCAGATATCTCTTTTACGTTATAGTTCGTATGTTCCAGCAGACTTTGTGCATTGACCATGCGCAGTGAAAGAACATACTGTGCGGGCGACATACCCATATACTGCCGGAAGTTATGGATGAACCAGTTGGTGCTGACATGCAGCGATTCGGCATAGGCGTCAATGCTGATTTTTGTGTTGTAATTCTCATTAAAATAAGCAGCCGCCACTTCAATCTGTTCCTGCATGCTGCCGGCCACCTTGGGCTTTTCATGCTGCTGGCGGCTGACGAGAAGCAGCATATCATTGAACAGCGAAGCAATATAATCCTCGTACCCAAAGCGGCAGAGCTGCAGTTCCTGAATAATTTGGCGGAACAGCGCTTTGTATTCCGGCAAGACCCCGCTGTAAAACACATGCTCCTCCAGCGAGATCCCATGGTAGGTCAGAATATTTTTTACATCGTTGCCGGTAAAATGAATCCAGAATACCTCGGGGTGATCTTCCAGGTAATACACATACTTTTGTATCTCGTCCGGCTTATACAGCACCATGTTCCCGGCGCTTACCACCTGTTCCACACCGTCAAACCAAAAATGTGCTTTGCCGTTGGCAACGTACAAAATCTGGTAGTCACGCCGGCCTTTCTGCCAATAGGTCGGCAGCCTTTTGCGCGTTTTCAGGCGGTAAGTCCCGCAGCTGCCCACAATGAGCGGGGCCGAATAATCCTTGAAATCCAAGCGGGAGTTATTCAGATAGCCGGCGTTAATGTACACAAAAATCACTCCTCGTTTTTGTCAATTTCGCGCGTACAAACTTTGCTTTTGGCGGTTTCTGCCCCAAATCCATTGATTTTGTGTATGTTTGGTCCCAACCTGTTTATGTCTTTGTTCCCTATGGAAATTGTATAATATTTTCAAACGGAACGCAAGTTGTATTGTTCAAATCACAGGAGGACCGCCATGGTTATCCCACAGTATTACGAAAACCCACACATTTTGCATGTAAACACCATGCCAAACCGTGCCTATTTTATCCCGGATGCCTGCCGCAATGACGCCCTTGTGGAACACCGGGAAACCTCCCAGCGGTTCCAGCTGCTGAACGGAACCTGGCAGTTCCGCTATTACCACAGCATTTATGATTTACAGGACCCATTTTATGCCCCCGGCTGTGACTTGGCGGATTATGATACCATTCCGGTACCCAGCGTATGGCAGAACTACGGATACGACCACCACCAGTACACCAACATCCGCTATCCCTTCCCCGCGGACCCTCCGTATGTGCCCAAAGAAAACCCCTGCGGTGCTTATCTTTATGATTTTGACTACCAGCAGGACGAAGTTGCCCCGCGCGCCTACCTGAACTTTGAGGGTGTTGCTTCCTGTTTTTATGTCTGGCTGAACGGCAAGTTTGTGGGTTATAGCCAGGTTGCACACTCCACCAGTGAATTTGACGTGACCGCATTGCTGCAAAACGGCAGCAACCACCTGGCCGTACTGGTGCTGAAATGGTGCGACGGCAGTTACATGGAAGACCAGGACATGTTCCGCATGAACGGTATTTTCCGTGATGTTTACCTGCTGTGCCGCCCGGAACAGCATATCCAGGACTATTTTACCACCACCGGGATCCTACCGGACCGCGCAGACATCAGAGTCCGCCTACGCTACCGCGATTTGGCCGTCGCCACCCGCATTACCATTTACGATGCGGCCGGTACCCTGATCGGCACTGCTGCCCCGGCAGCGAACCCCGATGATGAAGCCTTTCCCTACTGTGCGGTCATCCCGGTCCCTGCCCCGATTCTGTGGAATGCCGAACAGCCGTATCTTTATACCCTTGTGCTGGAAACGGCCTGCGAAACCATCACGGATCGTGTTGGCATCCGGGAAGTTCATGTGGCAGATAACCAGATTTTTGTCAACGGCCACTCCATCAAAATCCACGGCGTCAACCGGCATGAATCTGATCCCGTCACCGGTTATACCATCGGGCTGAAACAGACCAAGACCGACCTTGCCATGATCAAGCGGCACAATTTTAACGCCATCCGCACCAGCCATTACCCGGATGTCCCCTATTTTTATCAGCTCTGCGATGAATACGGATTTTTTGTGATTGACGAAGCGGATAACGAAAGCCACGGTGCATCGGAACTGTACTGTGACGGCAATGTTGACTGGAGCAATCATGTTGAGCACTGGAACGAGCCGATTTCCGACAACCCGGAATTTACCGAGGCCACCGTGGACCGCACACGCCGCTGTGTGGAGCGCGATAAAAACCGCCCCTGCGTGATCATCTGGTCTATGGGCAACGAAAGCGCTTACGGCTGCACCTTTGAGGAAGCTCTGGCCTGGACCAAACAGTTTGACCCCACCCGCCTGACCCATTACGAAAGTGCCCAGTATCACAGCCAGAAGCGCAAGTATGATTTTTCCAACATTGATCTGTTCAGCAACATGTATCCTTCCTTGGAAAGCATTCAGGCGTTCCTTGACCAGCAGCCGGACAAGCCTTACCTGATGTGCGAATACTGCCATTGCATGGGTAACGGCCCCGGCGACCTGGAAGATTACTTCCAGTTTATCCAAAGTCATCCCGGTCTCGTGGGCGGCTTGCTGTGGGAATGGTGCGACCACGGCATCTACAAAGGTAAAGCCCAGGATGGGCGCTCCATCTTTTATTATGGCGGCGACCACGGCGAGTGGCCTAACGATGGCAATTTCTGCATGGATGGCCTTGTTTACCCGGACCGCCGCCCCCACACCGGCCTGCTGGAGTTCAAAAACATTTACCGCCCAGCGCGCGTGACCCATTATGACCAAAGCACCGGCACCCTGACCCTGCACAACTACATGGATTTTGTGGATTTGACCGATTACGCCACGTTGAGCTATGAGCTCAACTGTGATGGTCAGGTGGTTTCGGCAGGCAGTGTTCCTTTCCCGGGTGGATTCCGGCTGCCGCCGCACGCGGATGGCACTCTGCCATTGCCGCTGGATGTACCGGCCAAGGGCAAATGCTTTGTGAACATCTGCTACCACTGCAAACAGGATGGCGCACTGATCAAAGCTGACCACCTGCTTGGCTTTGATGAAATTCCTTTGCAAAATAGCGACCCCCGCAACCAGGATGCCGTGCAGCTGCTGGGCCGCCCCGCCGGGGATGGGCTCATCACCATCCGCGAAACAGACCGTATGCTGGTTCTCAGCTGTGAGCAGTTCACCTATGTGTTCAACAAGCTGACCGGCCTGTTTGACAAAATGACCTTTGCCAATGAACCGCTGCTGGATCAGCCCATGGGCTTTAATGTCTGGCGTGCCCCAACGGACAATGATCGCAAGCTGAAAGCTGACTGGTATGCCGCCCATTATGACCATGCTGCCACAAACGCTTACCATACGGAATATACCGTAACGGCAAGCGGTGTAACCCTGCACACCCACGTTGGGATTGCTGCAATTTGCGTGCAGAAGTTCCTGGACCTGGATGTAACCTGGACCGTTGCCAACAACGGCAGTGTAGACCTTGCCCTGCATGCCCAACGCAACACAGTGTTCCCGGAGCTGCCACGCTTTGGTCTGCGGCTGTTCCTGCCGCAGGAGATGTCCCAGGTCAATTATTACGGCATGGGCCCCATGGAATGTTACCGCGACAAGCACCACGCCGCCAGCCACAGCAGCTACACCGCTACAGTCTGGCAGCTGCACGAAGATTACATCCGCCCGCAGGAAAACGGCAGCCATTTTGACTGCGATTACGTTATGTTGGCCGGAGATGCCGTGCGCCTGACCGCTGTGGGCACGCAGCCTTTCAGCTTTAATGCTTCCCACTACACACAGGAGGAACTGACCCGGAAAGCCCACAATTATGAACTGGAACCCTGCGGCAGCACTGTTTTGTGCCTGGATTATGCCCAGAACGGCATTGGCTCCGAAAGCTGCGGTCCCCGCCTGCTGGAACAGTACCGCCTGGATGACGCCACCTTTAATTTTGGCCTGCGCCTGTTCCCGGAAAAGAAATAATACACACCCTCTACACTTCAAAAAGAATGGAGAACGAACATGTCTGAAAGTACAGAAAAACGCTATTTGAAATGGTATAACAAAATTGGGTATGGCTCCGGCGATATTGCCGGCAACGTGGTTTACGCGTTCCTGTCCTCCTTTGTCATGATCTACCTGACCAACACGGTAGGGCTGGACCCCGGCATTGTCGGCACATTGATTGCGGTTTCCAAACTGCTGGACGGCGTAACCGATGTCTTCTTTGGTTCCCTGATTGACAAAACCCATTCCAAACTCGGCAAGGCCCGCCCCTGGATGCTGTACGGCTATATTGGCTGCGCTGTTACGCTGGTTGCCATTTTTGCCATTCCGGAAAGCCTGGGTCAGTTTGCCCAGTACGCCTGGTTCCTGATTGCCTACACCCTGCTGAACGCTGTGTTCTACACCGCCAATAACATCGCGTATTCTGCCCTTACAGCCCTTGTTACCAAAAACAGCGCCGAGCAGGTGGAAATGGGCTCCTACCGCTTCATGTTTGCCTTTGCCACCAGTCTGCTCATCCAGTCCATCACTCTGGGCGGTGTCACCGCTTTGGGCGGCGGTGTTCAGGGCTGGCGCACCATCGCCATCATTTACGCTATCATTGGCTTGATCGTCAACACCGTCTCGGTTTTTTCCGTCAAAGAGCTTCCGGAAAGCGAACTGGTGAACACCAATGATAAAAACGAGATTGCCAAGGATGAAAAATACAACCTGATTGAAGCCGCTAAACTGCTGGGCTCCAACAAATATTACATGATGATCTGTGTCACCTACATTTTGCAGCAGATCTACACCGCCATGATCGGCATGGGCACCTATTACGCCATCTATATCTTTGGCAACGAGAACCTGTTCGGCGTTTTCTCCTGGGCCATCAATATTCCGCTGATCCTTGCACTGATCTTTACCCCCATACTGGTCGCCAAATGGCATGGTATGTACAAACTGAACGTGATGAGTTACGGCCTTGCCACCATCAGCCGCGCTTTGGTTGCCGTAGCCGGATTTATGGGGGCCAGTGGCAATGTTGGTCTGATGCTGCTGTTCACCGCCATTGCCGCCCTGGGCCAGGGTCCCTGGCAGGGTGATATGAACGCCGTGATCGCTGCCTGCTCAGAATACACGTGGCTGACCAAGCACAAGCGCGTGGATGGCACCATGTACTCCTGCACTTCCCTTGGTGTCAAGCTGGGCGGCGGCATCGGCACTGCCATTACCGGCTGGCTGCTGGCCGCCAGCGCTTTCGACAGAGCCCTGGCTGTTCAGCCGGACTCCTGCATCAATATGCTTAAAATCATGTACCTCATCATTCCGTTTGTGTTGGATGCCATCATCACCTTTATCCTTTCCCGTATGAAGGTGGAGGAAGCCAACGAAAAACTGCGCACCGAACTGAACCACTGATATTCTCCATTCTCCTTCCCGCCCGCAGCCCCAAAGATTCTTTAGGACTGCGGGGCTATTTTATACGAAAAAGGCGCGCTCTATGCAAAAATAGCATAGAGCGCGCCTCTGTATGTTTTATCTGATATTAAAGTTTCTTCAGTTCCTTCTTTTCGAAGGAACAAAATATCCCCGTAAAATCATCACAGATGCAGCACACGGTCCTTGATTTCGGCGGTGCGGCCCTGGTTCCAGAACTGGGTACCGATGTAGCCGCAGGTGCGGCGGGCAACGTTCAGCTTGCTCTGGTCGCGGTTATGGCAGTGCGGGCACTCCCACACCAGCTTGCCATCGTCCTCCACGATCTTGATCTCGCCGTCATAGCCGCACACCTGGCAGTAGTCGCTCTTGGTGTTCAGCTCTGCGTACATGATGTTATCATAGATGAACTGCATCACTTTAATGACAGCTTCCAGGTTATCCTGCATATTGGGCACTTCCACATAGCTGATGGCGCCGCCCGGAGACAGGCGCTGGAACTCGCTTTCAAACTTCAGCTTGGTGAACGCATCGATCTGCTCGGTCACATGCACATGGTAGCTGTTGGTGATATAGTTGCGATCCGTAATGCCCGGCACAATGCCAAACCGCTTTTGCAGGCACTTGGCAAACTTGTAGGTTGTGGATTCCAGCGGGGTGCCGTACAGCGAGTAATCAATATTTTCAGCGTTTTTCCACTCGTTGCACTTATCATTCATGTGCTGCATCACACTCAGGGCAAAGGGCTTTGCGGCGGGATCGGTATGGCTCTTGCCGGTCATATATTTGCAGCATTCATACAGGCCCGCATAGCCCAGGCTGATGGTGGAGTAGCCGCCGTACAGCAGCTTATCAATAGGCTCGCCCTTTTTCAGGCGGGCCAGAGCGCCGTACTGCCACAGAATGGGTGCCGCATCGGACAGGGTACCCTTAAGGCGGTTATGGCGGTACTGCAAGGCGCGGTGGCACAGTTCCAGGCGCTCATCAAAAATTTTCCAGAATTTATCCGGCTCACCGCCGGAGGACAGGGCCACATCCGGCAGGTTGATGGTAACAACACCCTGATTGAAGCGGCCATAGTACTTCGGCTTGCCCGGCACATAGTTCTTGGCGTTGGCCACATTGTTCCAGCCATTGCCGGAACGGTCGGGGGTCAAAAAGCTGCGGCAGCCCATGCAGGTAAATACATCGCCGTTGCCCTCGGTCTCACCCTTAGACAGCTTGTATTCCTTCATCTTCTTTTCGCTGATATAGTCCGGCACCATGCGCTTTGCGGTGCATTTGGCGGCCAGTTTGGTCAGGTAGAAATAGGGGGTGCCTTCGCGGATATTATCGTCTTCCAGCACATAGATCAGCTTGGGGAACGCGGGGGTAATCCAGACGCCCTTTTCATTCTTAACACCCTGGTAGCGCTGGCGGAGCATTTCTTCCACGATAATGGCAAGGTCAGATTTCAGGCGCTGGTTTTCGCCCGCTTCGTTCAGGTACATGAATACCGTGATGAACGGTGCCTGGCCGTTGGTGGTCATCAGGGTAACGACCTGGTACTGGATGGTCTGCACACCGCGCTTGATTTCCTCGCGCAGACGGGCTTCAACGATCTGGGAGAGCTTTTCTTCACCGGGATCAATGCCCAGTTCCTTCATCTCCGCTTCGGTATCGCGGCGGATCTTTTTGCGGCTGATATCCACAAACGGTGCCAGGTGGGTCAGGCTGATGCTCTGGCCGCCGTACTGGTTGGATGCCACCTGCGCAATGATCTGGGTGGCAATGTTGCAGGCCGTGGAGAAAGAATGCGGTTTTTCGATGAGGGTACCAGAAATAACCGTGCCGTTCTGCAGCATGTCGTCCAGGTTGACCAGGTCGCAGTTGTGCATATGTTGGGCGTAATAGTCAGCATCATGGAAATGAATGATGCCATCCTCATGTGCCTTTACAATCTCGGCAGGCAGCAGCATACGCATGGTCAGGTCCTTGCTGACCTCGCCGGCCATATAATCGCGCTGAACGCTGTTGACGGTCGGGTTTTTATTGGCGTTTTCCTGCTTGACTTCCTCATTGTTGCACTCGATGAGGGACAGAATGCGGTCGTCGGTGGTGTTATGGGTACGGCGCAGGCTCTGCACATAGCGGTAGGTGATATATTTGCGGGCCACCTCATACGCTTTGGTCTGCATGATGGCGTCTTCCACCAGATCCTGGATCTCCTCCACGTTCATGGCGTGGTTGCGGCTCTGGCATTCCTGCGCCACATCGTCGGCAATGGCCGTGATCTGTTCCTTGGTCAAGCGCTGGTTGGAGGCAACAACGTTGTTGGCTTTGGTCACCGCTGCAATAATTTTGGATATATCGAAAACGGCCTCGCTGCCGTTGCGCTTGATGATCTTCATGAACTGTTATCTCCTTACCTCAATAAAAGTTGCCGGGTTGATCCCCCACGCCAAAACCGCTCCATGATTTTGGCGAGCGTATTTATCTTACCGCATCGACCCGGCAAAGTCAAGCCAATGTACCACAATATATTGTATATAATTTGATAATAGCACCCATATATGCCATATAGCGCGATGGGACGTTCAAAAAGATTGCAAAACAAAACGCCGAAAAAAGCGCTGGCTTTTTGGGTAAAATAGGCACTTTTTTCAAAGCTGCGATGATATGTTATTTTATTCTTCCCTGGCCGCTTGCTTTTGCCCGGCACGGCTGGTATACTGGTGCAAGGCACCTGCCTATTGTGATGATTTGCCGCAGCACTATACAAGATATAGTGTTGCATGTTATAAGGAGGCTCTCCGCGTGAACTACGCAACCATAAAATACTGTGATATTGCCAACGGCACGGGCGTGCGTACCAGTCTGTTTGTTTCCGGCTGCCGCCGCCACTGCCCGGAATGTTTTAACGCCGTTGCCTGGGATTTTGGTTATGGCCTGCCCTTTGATAAAGCCGTGCGCAATGAAATTTTGGGCAGCCTTGCCCCGGATTATATTGATGGGCTTTCCCTTTTGGGCGGCGAACCCTTTGAGCCGGAAAACCAGCGTGCGCTGGTGCCGTTCCTGCACGAAGTACGGGTGTTGTACCCCCACAAAACCATCTGGTGCTACACCGGCAATGTATACGAAACCGAACTTTTGCAGCCCAGCCACGCCCGCTGCGAAGTGACGGACGAGATGCTGAGCCTGATCGATGTGCTGGTGGACGGCGAATTCATCCCCGCACAGCACGATATTTCGCTGCGGTTCCGCGGCTCCAGCAACCAGCGCATCATTGACCTGAACGCCACCCGCGCCGCCGGGCACACCGTACTGTGGCAGGATGACCCGCTGTTTGCTGACCACAAGATGTAAGGCAGCGAGTTCGCGTTTTTGGATTTTGTGTAACTTTTAACAAATTTGACTTGTATTTCTGCCCTGCAGGGTGTTATACTGACACTAATTTAAGGCAACACCGCACAATTCCCGCCTTGCGGCTTAAGCACCGCTCCGGCAGCTGCGGCACGGCATCTGCGTTGCCAAAATGCTCGATAATGTCGGGTTGCGGTACCCGCATCGTGCTTCGGGGCAAAGCCCTCGCACTCTGCGACCGCTGCCCCTGCTTCGGTTCGCTGTTTCCGCCACTGGCGGCGCTCACCTTTGCAGCATCCAGTATTATCTGCGCTTTTGGCTTGGTATCTGCCGCACCTCGCTCGCCGTATCGGCACTTAGAATTATGCGGTATTGCCTTAAGGTTGTGCCAATCGTTCCAGGCACAACCGCCCCAAACAGCTGCCGGGCCAGTTGCCCGCGCACGAAAGGAGAAATTACTATGGCAAAATTTCATCTGATTCCCATTGTGCTGGGCGCAGCCATCGGTGTTGGCGTTTATGTTGTCAGCAAGTATCTGGCTCAGGACGAAGAGAGCGAACAGATTGTGGATGACTCCGCATTTGACGACAGCGAAGCTTCCGAAAGCACCGAAGATGCGGACGAAACCGAAGAAAATGCCGACGAGGAACCCTCCGCAGAAGAACCGGCGGCAGAGCCTGCCCCCGCTGAGCAGGCCCCTGTAGCGGAGCCTGCTGCCCCGGTGGAAGAACCCGCGCAGGAAGATAACGGCGTTACCATTCCCATCCAGAACGGTGGCGATGTGCCGAACGCAAACCCGGTCCAGGACAAAACCGAACCCGTTAAGCTGACGGAGGACGGCAAGGTGGACCCTACCACCATCGCCAAAGCCGAAGATTTCGGCGACTGGGAAGAAGAAACCGGCTGCAGAGGCTGAAGGCGAGACGATATAAATGACAACGCCGCAGGGAGTGCATGATGCTCCCTGCGGCGTTTGTTTTTTGTTTTAGGGGTAAATTTGTATTTGGAGGGTGAGCCTTTGCGTGCACGGCAGGGTTCTTCCCACGTTTTGGGGGTAGCAGCGTGGCAAGGCCCGGCGGGCGGGGTGAGGGCACCCCGCCCTACCGAATGTTTTATGTTCTATCACCCACTATAAAATGCTCCGTAGGGAACGGTCTTGACCGTTCCGGAACCATGCGGTAGATGCCACAATAGAATTTTATCGCAAGCCTTGGCTGCAACATCCCACAAAGCATATCAAAGGGGACGATGCTTCCGCATCGTCCCCTACTTATTATTTTACGGGTTATGGCCGCCGGCAGCTCTTACACCACCCATTGCAGCAAAATACCGCAGCAGGTGCCGCAGAACCAGAGCAGCCCTGTCATGAACAAGTTCTGTTTCCAGCTGGGGTTGACACGCCACAGCACAGCCAGGCCGATACCTGCGCCGGAGCACAGCCCCGCAAAGAAACTGCCAAAGGTAATAGCCCCGCCCATATACAGCTGAGCCAGCAGCACGCTGGCACCGCAGTTGGGTACAAGACCGATCAGCGCGGCCATCATGGGCTGGAAAATGCCCAGACTGCCCAGAAATGCCGCGGCGGAATCTGCCCCGACAAAGCCAAAGATCAGCCCAATGACAAAGCTGAACACCAAGATGAACACAAAAATTTCCAGCGTGTGACGCAGTGCCGCCAGGAAAATGCTGCTGTGTTCCTCGTGTTCTTCGTGGCAGTCCACCTCATCGGCATGGCCCTCATAGCCGCCATACAGCCCTTTGGGCAGGATGCGGCGCAGCGGAACATCCAACACCAAACCGGCTGCAATGCCAAACACGATTTTGAGCACCAGCAGCAGGCCCAGCTTGTTCCACAGGGTAGGCTCCGCCGCCAGCAGGGGGATGGCTTCATCCGATGTTGCCAGGAACACGGCTAGCAGCGTGCCGGGGGTAATGACCCGGCTGGCATAAAAGTTGGCCGCTACCGCCGAAAACCCGCACTGTGGTACGCAGCCCAGCAGTGCGCCGGGCACAAAGCCCCAGTGGCCGCCGCCAGCCAGCGCTTTTTCAATTCGCTCGCCATGGTTGCGTTCCAGCCATTCGATCAGCAGATATGCCAGATACAAAAACGGCAGCATTTTTACGCCGTCGATCAGTGCATCCAAAAAAGCATCAACAATAATTTCCATAATTCTCCTATCTGTTGCAAAGGTTGGGGTTGCAGGGCATAACATGGCCGCACGGTTCGGAGCAGCTGCCCGGAGCCATGCGGCTCTTTTTCATTTTTTACTGCCTTTGTTGGTTTCAAAGCCGCGCAGCAGCGCTACGGCTTCCCGCACACGGGCGGGGGAAATGCGGGTACGGAACCGCTCCATGCTGCGGGAAGAAAACGGCACATCATAGGTAAAGGAGTCAAAGCCCAAAAAGTATTGCAGGTAGGGGCTTTCGCGCACGATCTCCACCGTTTCGCTGTCCGTTGTGCGGCACGCTGCACGAATCACCAACACACCGAACGCCATGCGGGCCGGAATTGCCACCTTGCCGCCAGCAGCAAAATGGCCGCTGTACTCCTGTTCAATGGCATCCCAGTCAATGGCCTGGGCCAGGCGCACCCAGCGGTTCTCCTGTACCAGCTCGCCTTCATAGGGCGGCAGGTAGTCATCAATGCTCATCTGATGTTGAATTGTGCGGTACATGGTTGCACCATTCCTTTTTATGTCGTTCCCGTTTTTATTTTTCCCGCAAAAACGCTTGGGATATATCTGAAAAGCCGAAAACTCAATCCCATTCTTTGTTTTCCGATATCCCTTAGGCAACACCGCACAATTCCCGCCTTGCGGCTTAAGCACCGCTCCGGCAGCTGCGGCACGGCATCTGCGTTGCCAAAATGCTCGATAATGTCGGGTTGCGGTATCCGCATCGTGCTTCGGGGGCAAAAGCCCCTCGCACTCTGCGACCGCTGCCCCTGCTTCGGTTCGCTGTTTCCGCCACTGGCGGCGCTCACCTTTGCAGCATCCAGTATTATCTGCGCTTTTAGCTTGGCATCTGCCGCACCTTGCTCGCCGTATCGGCACTTAGAATTATGCGGTATTGCCCTTAATATCTCTGGATCAGGGGGAATATCATGGCCAGAACCGCCCAAGCGACCTGATACAAGGCCAGTGCCGGAAGCGGCAGCCCAGCCAGGCCGCCGGCCAGCGCCATGATCATGGCAAGAATGCAGCTGATGAGCACCGAGGCCGACAGCACCATCGAAGAACGGTGTTCCCCCTCTGCCGCACCCGCAGCGGCTTCCAGGCCGCCGACAAAGCTGGCAAAGCTGCCCAGGTGCAGCATGCTGCCTTCGCTTTCCGGCAGCCAGGCCACAGCGGGCTCCAGCGCCTTGTGTTCCTTGCCGCTCAGCACCTTGACGGTACCAACCGGCAGGTTATAAGCAGTCTGCAGCAGCGCTTCATCGCAGTTAAAGTCATCGCAGTCCACAATGAGCGAAAGTCCGGCGCGGCGCAGGGAATCCAGCACGGCGGCGGTATCGGGATCACTCTGATAAGCCACCTGGAACATGCTGAACAGCTTGCCGGAAACCGCCAGGTAGATGACCCGGCGCTGGTTCACGGTATGGCGGCGTTCATATTCCATGCTGGGCAGCTGGATATCATAGGTATCCATCAGCCGGCGGGAGCCGATCATGACCCGCTCGCCGTTGATCCAGCCCACATAGCCCAGGCCGTCCAACGTTTCCAGGTTTTCCACTTTGCACAGCAGCTTGCGGTTATCGCCCGTCATGCCAAGGAAGATATCTTTCAGCGGGGTATTCACATCGGCCAGCATGGAAGCGGAGTAGATGATGGCCAGCTCAATATCCTCTTTGCGCACCGGCTTGATGCCGCGCAGCGTAATGCACCCTTTGGGGAAAAGATCCTGCGCTGTGACCTGCAGCACGTTCACACGGCCCAGCAGTCGGATATCCTTCCAACCGGGGATGACTGCGCCGATCTGCGCGGCACTGCGCTGCATCAAACGCATGGGCATGGCGGAGATCAGCGTACCGGCCAGCGGCGCGCCCAGGCAGAGTACACCGGCCAGCGCGGTGAACGCCGTTCCGGCATCCTTGCGGTAAAGCAGGGTGAACAGGAATGCAGCCACGCCGCAGCCCAGCAGGATGCGGGCAAACTGCTGCTGGTTTTTATCCGATGTGCGGCGGGATTCGCTGCCCGCCAAAAAGCCTTTCATCAGGCGGGTGGGGCGGCTGACCAGCACATTGGGGCGCGGTTCCGCCAGCCCGGCGGTCACGGTGCGCAGTACCCCGGCATCTTTCAGCCGATATGCCACAGCGTGGTCCATCCCGGCGCTGACAAGGGTAAAGTTATCCCGGATGGTGTGGGCGTCGATTGCCTTGCCTGCAGCGTTGCCGCACAGCAGCAGCGCTGCGGGGCCGGTCATCAGGCAGAGGGTTGCGGGGTTATACCATTCCGGCTTTGCCAAAAACATGATACATTGCAGGATGGAGGCCACCGCGGCCATGGCGGGCATGGTATCTGCAGTATTGCCCCGGCGCATGTTGATCAGCCCGGCCAGGCCGCCCAGCATCGTCTGCCAGCACAGGGCTGCGCTGGCAGCAAGCAGGATCAGCATGGTCACCAGCAGCGGTTTGGTGCTGGCTGTGGTATCCAGCGGGCCAAGCTTGGCTCCGGTGGCCGCCATAGTGCCCAGAACGATCATAATCAGGGCTGCAGCGCCCACGGCGATTGCTGCGCCGGTGGTGATCATCACCCGCAGTTCCAGGTCATGGCGCACCACGGGGGCATCATCGGTGCTTTCGTATTCGTGGCGGTGCAGGACGGCGGCCTGTGCGGCAAAAGGCGCTTCGCCATCGGGGGTGGTTTCGTCCTTCGGCTTGCCTGCAAACCGGAGGATGTTAAAGCCTTTGCCGGGCTTTTTTTGTTCCGGTGCTTCCGGCTCCGCCCCGGCGTTGGGGTCGCTCAGGTACTGGGCAGCCGCCTGGTAATCGGTATCGGTCTTTTCTGTTTTTGCCTTTGAATCCGATTTGATCTTTTCCAGGTTGATGGACTGTTCAATGCCGCGCACAAATTCCGCGGTATTGGGCTTTTCATCCACCAGGGGGCCGATCAGCTCCTCAAAGCTTTCTTTCTCTTTTTTCGGGGCGGGCTTTTTCGGTTCTTCCGGCTGCTCTTCCACCCCTTCGGCAATCTCGCTCAGGCGGATTTGCCCGGTCAGGGTCTGGGCCAGCTCCTGCGGCAGTTCCTCAAAGGTATCGCCGCTGGCGGGTTCTTCCTGCACGGGGGCAGCTTTGGGCGCAGGCTTTTTGCGGCGCGGCGGCAGGGCTGCGTTCAGTTCATGCAGGAACGACTGGGTGCTTTCCGGTACGGGCTCGTCCCCCAGCTGCATGGTAAAACCGGTGGTCGCCTGCGGGGCAGGCGCGGGCTGCGGCTGCACCGTATCGTTTGGGGTCATGACCGGCTCGCCCACGGGTTCCGCTTCGCGGCGGGGGGCAGGCCGAGTGAACGGCATGGTGCGTTCCCGCTCCTTGCGGGGGGTGAACTCCACGGTATCCCGCTTTTTATTTTTGCGGTAAACATTGGGCTGAGGTTCCGGCTGCGGGGCCGGCTCATCCTTCGGAAGCAGCGGTTTGCCTGTGGCGGCAAACTGGGAAGTCTGCCGCCCGGAGATGGAAAGCCCTGCGTTGGTAGCGGTCAGGCGGGGCATCTCGCCCGTTTCCTCTGTTTCCGGCTCCTCCCGGGGCTGTTCCGGAACCTCCCAGTTTTCTACCGGGGCTGGCTCGCCCTCATACGGGTCATAGGATTCCAGCTCGTCATAGACATCGTGCTTTTTGCCGCCGAACAGGCTGGCAAAAAAGCCTTTTTTCTTTGCAGCGTAGTGGCGGGGCGGCTCTTGCTCGCGCAGCTCCATCTCGTCCGGTTCATCCTGTGGCAAAACATCCTGCGACCGGGGCAGTTGTTCTTCCAGCTGCTGGGTGCTCTGGTTTTCCACCCTGCCGCTGACCGAAACATTGATCGGCTCAAACTCCCCGGTATCGGTAGCATATCCAAAGCCAAACAAGCCCTTTTTCTTAGGGGTCTGCTGGCGCTCCTGCTCGGACTTCATATCATCCGGAACAACGGCCACGCTGGTGCCAAAAAAGTTGGTAAAATCTTTTTTTCCTTCATCCAGGTACTTGCTGTCCGCTTCCGGCACCATGCGGCCCAAAAAGGCTTTAATGACGCTGGTGCGGGTGGTATCCCCTGATGTTGCATCCGCCGGTCTTGGTTCCGGCTGCGGGGCCGGGTTTGTCTCCGGCTGTACCTGCGGGGCCGGCTGCTGGGGCGCAGTTTGTGCCGGGGCAGGGCGGGCAGGCTGCGGAACAGGTTCCGAGCGCACCGGCTGAGTCGGTTGTACAGTTTGTATATTATTTTGTTTTTCTACTTTAGGCTCAACTTCCGGCATGCGGCGCGGCTCCGGCACAGAAGCAGGCCGGCGGGCCGGGGCAGCGGGGCCGGGTTTATTCTTTTTGGCAGCCCGCATACTGGGCAGATCGCCCAGCAGGTCGTCCAGTACAGCGGTGGAAAACCGATCCTCGGTGTTAAAATTATTGCCTTTGCCCAGCGTGATATCCGGCAGGTCCTCTTTCTGGATGGGCCCCAATGCCGAACCGCCGCCGGAGGATTCCTCCATGCTGCCGTGGCCCAGGCTTTGCAGGATGGCATCCACCTGGCGGTCTGTTACACTATCCCGGATGCCGCGTTCGGCCTGCTCATGGCTGAGCTCTTCCAGAATGCGGTCCACGGAATCATTTGTACGTTTGCTTGGCATGTTGTTCTCCCCTTTGGTATGGGATTCCTTTTTTTGCGCAGCCGTTACTTGCGGCGCTGCATGATGTTGTACATCAAAATACCGGCGGCCACGCTGACGTTATAACTGTCCACACCGGTTTTGCCACCGGCCATATCCAGCGTAACGGCGGCATCGCACAGTTTGCGCACCAGTGCGCCGGGGCCTGCGCCCTCGCTGCCCAGCACCAGCGCCACCGGGCCGGAAAGATCGGTCTTTTCCAGCGGAGCACCGCCCAGGTCGGCACAGTAAACAAAAATGTTCTGCTTTTTCAGGTCACGGATGGCCTGCGGCAGGTTGGCGACCCGCGCCACCGGGATGCGGGCAGCTGCCCCGGCGCTGGATTTCATGACCGTGCCGGTCACGCCAACGCCGCCGCGCCGCGGGATGATCACGCCGTGGGCACCGCACAGCAGCGCGCTGCGCAGGATTGCGCCCAGGTTGTGGGGGTCCTCAATACCGTCACACAGCACGAGGAACGGCGGTTCGCCGCGGTCTTTTGCGATCTGCAAAAGTTCTTCCACGCCAACATACTGGATGCGGGCAGCCCAGGCCGCCACACCCTGGTGGTCCTGGGTACCGCACAGCTTTTGCAGCTTGCCGGCAGGTACACGCTTGATGACCGCCCCGGCCGCTTTGCCCAGCGCGGTATAATACCCGGCCATGCGCGGCTCCATGCTGTCGGCCAGCAGCAGGGTGTCCACCCCGGCTTCACTTTTCAGCAGTTCGGTCACGGGGTTTTTGCCCCATACCAGGGCGGTATCCTGCTCCGCAGGGGCCTTGTCTGCCTTGGCCTGGGGGGCCTGCTGGGGCATGCGTTTTTTATTTTCCATCTGCAATGTGGTTACTCCTTAAAACGATTGGGTAAAGCCCTGTGCGGCGGCGTTTGGCAGCCATTTTGCCGCGTATGGCAGCCCGCACAGTTTTCTGGCATGATTCGATAATTATACAGATATAGTATAGCACATTTCCTATGCTTTTGTCACCTTTTTCCTTGGCGTCAAAAGTACAGATTTTTCACCCTTTTGCGCGGTGCTTTTGTGCGTGTTTTCGCGGTTTATACAAACCGTACTGGAAAGGTTTTCCTTTGGGGATGTTGAAAACCCTGTTGAAAGCGTGGAAAACCCGCTTGTATGGCCAGTTTTCCACCGTTTCAGGGGGTGTTTTCAACATATTGTGGAAAACCTTTCAACATAACAGTACGGATAAACGCTCCCGCTCACTGGGCAAACTACCAGTTTTACCCCCGTTTTTGCGGGTAAAACTTACAATTATTACGGGGGTTTTGCCCGTTTTTTCACTTTCCACAGGTTTTCCCCACCCCGTCTGTGGACAAAAAGCGAAAAGTTCATCCTGCATGTTGAATGCAAAAATTCCCCACAAAATTCCATCCTGTTCAGGCCATTCCGGCTGCTGCAAACCAGTCCGCCGCAGCCCGCAGAACGGGCGCGGCATTGCCGCCCCCGCCGCCGTATTCGATCACCACCGCCACCGCAAACCGCGGCTGCTGCACCGGCCCATACCCGATGAGCACCGAGTTTGTGTAGTGGGTGCCATCCGCCAGCGTGCCCGCCAGCTGGGGGCTGCCGGTCTTGCAGGCAAGGGGAATGGGCGATTCCCGCAAAGTGCGCAGCGTTTGGGCCATCTGGGCCATACCCTCCCGGATGGGGGCAAACACTGCCGCCCCGCCGGGTGCCTGGGCTAAAATGTCCGGCTGCGCCTGCCAGGTTATATTCCCGGCGGCATCGGTTGTGCTTTGGGCAAAATGCAGCGCCGGGCGCTGGCCATCCCGCGCAAGGGCCCCGGCATAGGCCGCCAGCTGCAAGGGGCTGACCGACGTGTTGCCCTGCCCAATGGCCGCCATCAGTGCAAGGCCCGCCTGATAGTTCTCATCGGTGCTCCAGGTCAGGCGGCCTGTAGTTTCCGGCAGCTCAGTACCGCAGGGTGCTCCAAGGCCCAGCTGCTGCGCGGTAGCGGAAAACGTATCCACCCCAAGGCGGCGGCCGACATCATAAAAATAAATGTTGCAGCTGTGGCGCAGCGCCGTAACCATGCTGACGGCCCCGCGGTGCCCCAGCTGCAAACAGCGCGGCTGGTAACCCGCATAGTAGGTGTACCGCCCGCCGCAGTTTACGGTGCTTTGCGGGGTGATGATCCCCGCCGCCAGGGCCGATGCCGCTACTGCCGGTTTGAACGCCGACCCCGGCGCATACTGGCCGTTCAGCACCCGGTTGACCAGCGGTGCTCCCTGGGCTGTGGCCAGTGCGGCATAATTCTGCCGCCAGCTGGCAAGGTCATAATCCGGCAGGCTGACCGCCGCCAGAACGCCGCCGGTCTGCACATCCACCACCACAGCCGCCCCGGCGCGGGCTTCTTTGCCCTTGCCTTCCGGCTTTGTGGCCTGTAAAGTTTCAATTTGCTGCTGCAATGCGCTGCGCAGGGTGCGCTGCAGGTCAGCATCCAGATAGAGATGCAGGGTGTCCCCGGCCTGCGGGGTAGTCTGCACAGTTTCGATCCGCGTATGGCGGCTCCGATCCACCGTCACTTTCAGGCTTCCCGCTCTGCCGCGCAAAGCATCCTCCCAGGCGGCTTCCAGCCCCCATTGGCCGATGGATTCATCCATGGCAAGGCCTTGGGCCTTTTTCTGTGCCCACTGCGCGGCGCTCATGGCCCCCACGCCGCCCAGCAGCTGCGGAGCGAGGGTGCCATCCACCGCCGTGCGGGTACCGCGGGCAGTCAGCCGCACCGCCCCGCTCTGGGGCAGACCGGCAGCCAGCAGGCTCTGGCACTGTGCCTGGGTCAGATTTTCAGCCAGCGGCAGTTCCCCCGCCGAAACGGCAGAACAAAAGGCGGCAAGCTGTGTTTCCACATCCTTGCCGCCTAGATCCAGTTCTTTTAATGTTTGCAGGGTCTGCGCCATCTCGGTGTCCGGTGGGGCCGGAACGCAGAGCGCCAGGTCATACACGGTGTCATCCTGCACCAGCGCCGTGCCGCTGCGGTCCACAATGCTTCCCCGCGCCGCCGGGATGCGCACGGTATAGCTGGTCTGAGATGCCTGTTCCAGCTTTTTAGCATAGTGATCCGCCATGGTAAACTGCATCCAGTACAGCCGCACCAAAAATGCCGCAAACACGGCAGTGCAGAAAATCAGCAGGAACCACACCCTCTTTTTGCCGTCTTTTTTCATGCGCACCTCCCGGCAGGCCACTGCCTGCTCTGGTCTGATCGTTCTTTGGTCTGTCCTTTTGCCATATGGGTATTATACAAGGTTTTGCCGCAGCTGTCAGCCCCCGATGAAATACAGGCAGTCGGTTTCATCGGCAGTATCTTCCAGCGGGGCGCGCAGGGTTAGGCCGCCGGGGTCGGGCTGGGGCGCTGCTGCCAGCTGCCCGGCCCAATACTGTCCCTGCGCGGTAACGGCCAACTCCCCCGCTTCCGCCTTACAGCTGCAGGGCAGGCCGGTCACCCACAGGACTCCGTTCTGGCGGGTCAGCGTGCCAAGGGCCTGCCCCACCAGAGCCGGGACTGCCCCCGCTCCGCTGCCCGCCGGGGACACCGTGCCATGCTCCCCTGCAATGCCCGCAAAACGGCCGCTGCGGTCCAGCACGGCGGCCCCCGCCTGCACCGGCTGCGCCAGCAAAAATCCGCCGGGCCAGCGGGCGGCGGTCCACACGGGGTCCCAGCGTTCGCCGTCCGTCTGCCTGCTTTGCAAAAAATTGCGCAGGGCGGCGTTTTCTTCGGCATCCGGTTCGTGTTCTGCCAGCCGGCGGCGCAGGGCAAACAGCTCCCGCTGCATCACGCTCATTTGGGCGGCATAGTGTTGGGCTAAGGCATCATCCAGCCGCCGGGGCAAAGCCGCCCCCCACACGGCCATGCTAAGCAGGGCAAGGCCCGCCAGCCCCAGCAGCAGCGCACAGAGCTGCCGGAGCGTTTTGTGCCGTCTGCGCGGTGCCGGGCGCGCAAGGTCCAGCCCGTCCCGTTCTTTTCGTCTGGTATGCCGCATGGTGCGCCGCCCGCCTTTCGCTCATTGTTTTTCTCCACAACTATATGTTTGCCCGCCCCCTGCTAGACTTTGGGGGCGGATTTGATATAATAGAAGAAACCAAACCAAACCAAATGTTAAGGAGTACCTGCCATGCCTGCCACTTTGCTTGTTTTAGATATTGACGGCACCCTGCGCCCCCATGGGGAGCCGCGCGTGCCCAAAGAAAACGTCGATGCCCTGCGCACCGTGCAGAAAGCCGGGGTCAAGCTCGTGATTGCCACAGGGCGCTGCCGGGCAGAGATCCCCGCCAAAATGCTGCGCGGCATCCGGCCGGATTACTGGATCTGCGCCGCCGGTGCCCAGGTGGAGGATGCCGCCGGGACCGCCCTGTACACCAGCCACATGACCGCCGAGGAAATGTACGCTCTGGTGGATTTTTGCGAGGACTATGAGCACCCGCTGGGATTCAGCTTTTCGGACGGCGGGTATGTTTACCTGGATTATGAGGCCTTCCATGTGCAGGAGAAAGCCGCTGCACTGGAAGGTTGCCTGAAAGACGGCGAGGACCAGGACCGCCACCTGTTGGATATGCCGTTTTCCGCGTTCGGCATGCTGGCGGCGGAAGATATCGCCAAGTTCCAGGCCAAATACGGCTACCTGGGGCTGCAGTTCCTGCCCTACCACGTGACGGGGTGCGATATCCTGCGCGCCGGACAGGACAAGGCAACCGGCCTGCAGGCACTGCTGGACCATCTGGGCCTGGCCGCTGCGGACTGCGTTGCCGTGGGCGACGGTCCCAACGATGCCGGAATGCTGGCGCTGGCCGGGCGTTCCTACTGCATGGCGGACGGCATGAAAACCGCCAAAGCTGCCGCCAAGGCGCTGGCCCCTGCCGCTGCACCCGATGGCATTGCCCAGCTGTGCCGCAGTCTGTGGCCGGAGATATTCCGTTGAACACCAAACAACCGTACACCCATGTGGGGCCGGGGCTGCCCCCACTGTACGGCGCACAGGCCAAAGCGCTGATCTTAGGCAGCTTTCCCAGCCCAAAGAGCCGGACACAGGGGTTTTATTACGGCCACCCGCAGAATCGGTTCTGGCCGCTGATGGCTGCCCTGACCCACAGCCCCACCCCCGCATGGGAGGATCTGGATGCCAAACGCGCCATCATCATTGGCAGCGGGCTGGCGGTGTGGGATGTCATCCACGCCTGCTCCATCCGCGGGGCATCGGACGCTTCCATCAAAGATGTGGAACCGAATGATCTGGCAGCCCTGGTGAACCGCCTGGGCGTACAGGCCATTTTTTGCAACGGTGCCACCAGCGGCAGGCTGTACCGCAAATACGCCCAGCCCCAGACCGGGTTGGAAGCTGTGGTGTTGCCCTCCACCAGCCCGGCCAATGCGGCGTTTACCATGCCACGGTTGCTGGATGCCTGGGGCACTGCGCTGGAAGGATATGTGAACAAACCGTAAAAAGCGCAAAAAAGCGCCGTTTTGCCGCCCGAAAGGGGCAAAATTGTTTGCATTGTCCCCGCCGTTGCACTATAATGAAAGGGTATTCCCTTTGCTCCGGCGTTTGCCTTTGCCGGGGCGCACCTTACTACAAGGAGCTTTGAACCCATGAGCAAGTGGATCGAAAAGCGCACCCGCCCGGTTCTGCCGCTGTACCTGGCTGCACTGACCTGGCCGGTTGCTTCCCTGATTCTGCCGCCCTACCGGCTGGTGAACCTGGTTATCATTGCAGCACTCAGCACTGTGGTGTATCTGGTTTCTTCCCGCTTCTGCCCCACGCGGGTGCAGCGGGTGGAACAGCCCTACGCCACCGGCAGCGAGAACACCGATGCCATGCTGAACGGCATTGCCGCCAACCTGGACGCGCTGCACAAGCTGAATGACGCCATCCCGGATGCCGAACTTTCCCGCCAGCTGGACCGTATGGAAAAGGCCGGGCGCGGCATTGTGCAGGCGGTGGAGCAAAAGCCGGATAAAGCCCGCACCGTGGATCGCTTTGCACGGTATTACCTGCCGGAAGTGGTCAAGATCATGAGCGCATACGCCCAGATGGAAAAAGGCGGCATTACCGGCGAAAACGCCGCCCAGATCTTGAGCGAAGTACGCCGCAACGCTGGCACCATGGCCACCGCATTTGAAAACCAGCTGGACGCCCTGTATTCCGCAGAGGCAATGGATATTTCGACCGACATCGAAGTGCTTGAAAACATCATGCGCGGTCAGAATTTGACCTGATGCTCCCAACCCAAAATATAAAAAGAAGAAGAGAAAGGACTTGCCACTATGTCTGATCTGGATTTTGACCTGAACGCTCCCGCAGCACCTTCCCTGACCTTGGATGCGGCCCCTGCCGCCCCCACCCTGACCCTGGATCCCGAAGCGGATGCCAAGGTGGTGGAGGAAGCCAAAAAGGCTACCCCCGTTACCGTGGAGGATACCCCGCTAAGCCCCGAAGAGCAGAAGATGGTGCAGGATTTTGCTGAAAAGATCGACTTGACCAACTCCCAGATGATTTTGCAGTACGGCGCCGCCAGCCAGAAAAAGCTGAGCGATTTTTCTGACAGTGCGCTTTCCCGCGTGCGTACCAAGGATATGGGTGAGACCGGCGAACTCATCACCCAGCTGATCGGCGAGCTGAAAGGCTTTGACGCCACCGCAGAAAATCAGAAAGGCTTCCTGGGCACGAGATCGCATCAAGGCCCAACTGGAGGACCACCAGGTAACCCTGATGAAAGACATTGCCATGCTGGACAAGATGTACCAGCTGAACCTTGTCTATTTCAAGGAGCTGAGCATGTATATCCTGGCCGGCCGCAAAAAGCTGCAGCAGGTGCGGGAGAACGACCTGGCCGCCGCTGAAGCCAAGGCCAAAGCATCCGGCCTGCCGGAAGATGCCCAGGCCGCCCGCGACCTGGCCGACCAGTGCGACCGCTTTGAAAAGAAGCTGTATGACCTGGAGCTGACCCGCAATATCTCCATCCAGATGGGCCCACAGATCCGCCTGATCCAGTCCAACGATACGATGATGGCCGAAAAGATCCAGACCACCATTGTGAACACCATCCCCCTGTGGAAGAACCAGATGGTTCTGGCCTTGGGCATGGCACACAGCCAGCAGGCCATGCAGGCCGAGCGCGCCGTAACCGATGCCACCAACGAGCTGTTGCGCAAGAACGCCAACGGGTCTGGAGGTGTGGTGGATATTGAGACCCTGCAGCAGACCAACCGCGATTTGATCAGCACACTGGATGAATTGAACAAGATCCGCGCAGACGGCAAGGCCAAGCGCGCCGCCGCCGAGCAGGAGCTGGGCCGCATTGAGGGCGAGCTGAAGCAGAAGCTGTTGGAAATTAACAAGTAATTATTTTTAGGGTGCATTATTGCATCCCCGTTAAGTGAGGACGACCCATGCAGTTGGAGCAGCAGGAAACATTTGAGATCAAAAGCCCGCAGCTGGAAGTGTTTGGCCAGGTGGAAAGCAAACTGCCCGCCCCCGCCAAAAAGCGGCCTTTTGCGGCCGGGTTCCTGGCCGTGATGGTGCTGGTTTCGATGTTTGGCATTGGCGGCGTGCAGCTGAAAAGCCGTTACCGCAATGTGGCTGAAATTTACACCAGCGAGGTTGACAAGCACGGCAACAGCATCCAAGGGGATTTTACCACCCTGACGGATACCGCTGCCAACCTGATGCGTGCCTGCCAGAAGGTACTGGGCGAAGCTGACAGCAACTGCACCACCGTAGCAGACCTGCTGGCCCAGTGGCAGGATACCGCCATTGCCCCAGCCGCGCAATATGCGGTCATCCACCAGCTGGATAACGCTGTGGACGCCATGTACACCGCCGCCAAGGCAAAAGCCACCGACGATGCGCTGGATCAGATCAACAGCCTAGATGCCAGCTATGTAAGCACCCAAAGCATTTTACAGCGCGAAATTGCGCAGAATTATACCACCGCTGCCCAAAGCTACAACACCATGGCTTCCGGTTTCCCCGCCAATGTGATCGGTACATTGTGGGGCGCGGGGCAGGTGGAGCTGTATGCAGCGCAGTGACCCCGGAAAGGAGGGGGCCGGATGAAAATTTTGACCCGCACCGCAGCCGCCGTTCTGGCGGCTGTGACCGCGGCGGCAGTCTGGGCGGTACCGGCAGCGGCAGCTGCTTCCGTTCAGGGCATCAGCAGTACCAGCTGCATTGCCGATAATGCCAATATTCTAAGCCGCGATACCGAAACATATATCACCAACATTTCTGTTGCCCTGCAGGAAAACTGCAGCGGTGCACAGATCGGCGTTTACACCACCGATTACGTCGGCAACAACACCATGGAAGGCTATGCCTACGAGGTGTTCCAGGCATGGGGCCTTGGCAGCGCTGACCAGGACAACGGCATGGTGCTGCTGATGGCCACCGGGGACGACAACTATTGGGCCACCCCCGGCGAAGGGCTGGAAAGCGCGTTTTCCGGCAATGTGCTGAGCGATCTGCTGTATGATAACCTGGAAGCTTCCTGGGCAAAGCAGGATTACGATACCGGCGCACGCAAAACCGTGCTGGCCATGGCCGAGCGCATCTGCGATGTATATGGCGTCAGCCTGGATATGGACGCGATCGGCTCCGGCCTGGCAGATTCTTCCGGCAGGATTGTGGAAAACACCCAGAACCGCAGCAATGGAGGGCGGTGCTTATTGATTTTGCTGACGATTATTATTGCAGTGATCGTGATTGCGATCCTGAAAACGCCGCGGACCCGCGGGCCGCAGGGTCCCACCTACACAGGCGGCCGCCGCGGGCGAACGTATTCTTTTTCGGCGGACCGGTTTACCGGCCGCGCCGTCCCCGGCGTCCTCCCCCGCCGCCCCCTCCGGGCTGTGGATTTGGTAATCCCGGCCCACGCCCCGGCGGCGGCTTTGGGCCTGGCCCCGGTGCTGACCTGGCAGTTCCGGTCCGCGTCCCGGCGGCGGCTTTGGCGGAATGTCCGGCGGGTTCCGTTCCGGCGGCGGCAGTGCCCGGCCGGGTGGCGGTGCCGGACGCAGCGGCGGGTTCAGCGCCCCGCGCGGTGGGGGCGGTAGCTTCCGTGCCGGCGGCGGTTCCACCCGCGGCGGCGGTGCCGGGCGCAGATAACCCCTTTGCCCGTTGAGCAGGTTTGAAGGGCCCCAAAAAAATTAGGGCAATACCGCATAATTCTAAGTGCCGATACGGCGAGCGAGGTGCGGCAGATGCTAAGCCAAAAGCGCAGATAATACTGGATGTCTTATCGAGCATTTTGGCAACGCAGATGCCGTGCCGCAGCCGCCGGAGCGGTGCTTAAGCCGTAAGGCGGGAATTGTGCGGTGTTGCCTTAGACAAAGACAAGAATTAAGTAACCTGAACGGTCTGAATCCTTTATTGCACAGGGTTCAGGCCGTTTCGTTTTAATTGAATTCGGCGGTCGATGCAATCGGCAATCGTCTTTTCAAAATTCTCAGCAACAACGTTATCCAGACAAGTTCCTTTTCGAGACATGCTCTGCGTAATGCCTTCCTCTTGGCATACCAAAACACCCCATTTGTTAGACAGTAATACCATACTGTCTAACAAATAAGGGGTGCAGTTCAACACAGGGGCCGGGGCTTTTATGGTTTTAGGCAATACCGCATAATTCTAAGTGCCGATACGGCGAGCGAGGTGTGACAGCTGCTAAGCCAAAAGCGCAGATAATACTGGATGCTGCAAAGGTGAGCGCCGCCAGTGGCGGAAACAGCGAACCGAAGCAGGGGCAGCGGTCGCAGAGTGCGAGGGGCTTTTGCCCCCGAAGCACGATGCGGGTACCGCAACCCGACATTATCGAGCATTTTGGCAACGCAGATGCCGTGCCGCAGCCGCCGGAGCGGTGCTTAAGCCGTCAGGCGAGAATTGTGCGGTGTTGCCTTTATTTATGGATCATACGAACGGGTTATAGAACCGGCCGTACCGGATGGTAACAAACAGGCTGACCAACAGCAGCGCTGCGCCAAAAGCCAGGGCGGCAAAATCCCGCTTGGCAAAGGGGCGCTGGGTGTACCAGGTGCGCTTGCCATTTTTGCCAAAGCCACGCAGCTCCATGGCGTTGCTGATGGTATCAATGCGGTTCAGGCTGGTCAGAATCAGCGGCAGCAGAATACTGACCGAATTCTTGAGCCGTGCAAAGAACGGTTCGCTTTTGCCCAGCTCCACGCCGCGGGCCTGCTGGGCCTGGCTGATGCTGTGGTAGTCGCGCTGAATATCCGGGATATAGCGCAGCGCAATGGCAACCGAGTAGCCAACCTTATAGGAGATGCCGATGCTGTTCAGGCTTGCGGCAAACTCGCTGGGGTTAGTGGCGGAAATAAACAAGATAGCCACCGGCAGTGCCACAAAGTATTTGAGCGAGATATTGACCATGTAGAACAGCTGCTCCGCCGTTACATCATACCGCCAGAACAGATGGAACAGCACATGCCGCGTGCCGTACAGCGTGGTGCCCTGGTTGGGGTCAAACAAAAAGATGAACAGGTTATTCAGCAGCAGGAATACCAGCATAAAGATCAGCATAAACCGCACTTCGCGCAGTTTGATGTGGCTGAGCTTGAACGCTGCAAAGCTGACGGCCATCAGCCCCAGCAGCACCCAAGTGTTATAGGTGATCATGCTGGCAAAGGTAAACAGCAAAAGAATGCCAGCTTGGTGCCGGTCATTTTGTGAACAACGCTTTGGCGCGGCAGGTAATTGAGCACGGTATTAGCAGCCATGTGTGCGCACCTCCCTGTCTTCATGGATAAAGCGTTCTACAAAATCTTCCGCCGGGGCAATGCCGCAGCGGTTGGCAAGGGTAAACAGGCTGGTTTCTTTCAGCGCAGCCTGCTCGATGAGTTCAGGGTCACACAGCACGGCAGCAGCGCTGCGGTCGGCAATCAGCTGGCCATCACAGAACACCAATGCGCGCGGGGTGTATTCCAGCATCAGGTGCATATCATGGGTGATCATCACCACGGTCACGCCCTGCTCGTTCAGCCCGCGCAGGAACTCCATAATGTCGGTATAATGGCGGAAGTCCTGCCCCGCGGTGGGTTCGTCCAGAATGATCAGTTCCGGCTGCTGCACCAGCACGCTGGCAATGGTTACACGCTTTTTCTGGCCAAAGCTCAGTGCGGAAATGGGCCAGTTGCGGAAGGGGTACAGCCCGCAAACCTTCAGCGTATCTTCCACCCGCTGGCGGATCTGTTCCTGGGTCATATCGCTGCCCTGCAAGGCCAGCGCAACTTCCTCAAAGATCATGGTTTTGGAGATCATCTGGTTGGGGTTCTGCATCACATAGCCAATGTGCTGGGCGCGGCGGCGGATGTTATCCTGCGCCAGGTCACGGCCATTCAGCAGCACCTGGCCCTGCTCCGGGGTTTCGAACCCGCAGATCAACTTTGCCAGGGTAGATTTGCCCGCGCCGTTGCGCCCCACAATGCTGACCATCTCGCCTTTGCCGATGGAAAAGCTGATGTCATGCAGGGTGCTCTGCCCCTTGGTATAGCCAAAGCCAAGGCCGCGCACTTCCAGCAGGTGCTCCGGTGCGGGGTCGGGTTCCGGCAGCGGCAGGGCGTGGAACCACTTGTGCAGGCGGGCGGTATCGGCATCATCCAGCACCACGGTGTCCACATGGGCAGGGCGCTTTTCCGGTGTGATGGCAATGCCCGCATAGCGCATGGCCGTCAGGTACAGCGGCTCCCGGATGCCGTTTTCGGCCAGCATATGGGTGGCCAGCAGCTCGTCCGGGCGCAGGTCAGCCAAAATAGTACCCTCGTTGACCAGGATGATGCGGTCCACATTGCGCCACAGCACATCCTCCAGCCGGTGCTCAATGATCAGCACGGTGGTATCGGTCTTGTGCTGGATCTCATCGATCAGCTCAATGGCCTGCTTGCCGGTGGCAGGGTCCAGGCTGGCAAGGGGTTCATCAAACATCAAAATTTTAACCTGATCCACCATAACGCCCGCCAGGCTGACGCGCTGCTTCTGCCCGCCGGAAAGCTCATGCGGGGCATGGTCCAGGCGGTTTTCAATGCCCACTAGCTCTGCGGCATGGCGGGTGATCTCGTGCATTTCCTTTTGGGGAACACAGCTGTTTTCCAGCGCAAAGGCAATGTCCTCGCCCACCGTCAGGCCAATGAACTGGCCGTCCGGGTCCTGCAGCACCGTGCCCACATGGGCCGAAAGCTCAAAAATGCTGCTGTTGGGCGCATCCACACCGTCTACCGTCAGGCTGCCGGTGCATTCGCCGGGGTAGGAAAAAGGGTTCAGCCCGTTGATGCAGGCCGCCAGCGTGCTTTTGCCGCTGCCGGAAGGCCCGGCGATCAGCACACGCTCACCGGGGTAGATATCCAGGTTGATGTCATGCAGCGTCGGCTTTTTCTGCGCACGATACTGGAAGGAGAAGTTTTTGAATGAAATAATGGGGTTTGTCTGTTCAGACATGGGCATGGTACCTCAAAGCAAGATATTCCGGTGCCGCCTTCCCCAACGGCAAAGCGGCAAACAAAAAAGCCTTTCCGCAAACCAAAGGCCACGGGAAGGCTTTGCGATGGCAATTATTCTTTATCCAAAGAGCCTTTCTTGGCAATGGTCTTGGTGTAAGCCAGCACCAGCAGGCCGCCCACGACCACAGCAGTAATGCTGTTGGAAATACCGGCAAACACGCCCTGCGCAAACACCTTTTTGGCAGGCTCCGCATAAATCAGGATGTCCAGCACGGGAGCAACCACGATCCAGCCGATCAGGTTGGCGATCACGTTGGCCAGCGCAAACACGCCAACCTTCTTTTTGTTAAAGTTGCCTTCCTCAACGTGCAGCTTTTGGGTGAACAGGCCCACCACAATGCCGACAAAGGCGGAGGTGATGACCCAGCTCCACCACGGGATGCCGCCCCAGGACAGGTCGATCAGAGCATGGCCGATGAAGCCGATCAGGCCGCCGGCAACCGGGCCGTACATAGCGGCCAGCAGGGCCAGCACTGCATACTGCAGGCTGATGTTGGTGTTGGGCACCGGGCTGGGGATTGCCACAAAACGCCCCAGCACAAAGAACAGTGCTGCGCCGATACCAACGGCGACAAAGGTCTTGATGCCATTGTTGTTTTTCATAATTCCGCACTCCTTTACAATATTACAAACGATCCCCTTGGAACCTGCCGCAAAACGGCATGGCCCAAAGATATGGTAAGTATACGCCCGGTTAAAACCGCTTGTCAATGGGCAAAAACCGCAGTTTGCGCTATTTGGACCATGCCTGCGGCAATTTCATGCGCTTCTGGCAGCAAAAAGCCCCGTTTTGCCGGGGCAAAGCGGGGTATCATTTTGCAAACACAAGTTTGCGTGGGCAGTTTGGCAAATGCGAAGTTGTCGGGGCACAGCCCCTCCATTTTGCTTACGCAAAACGTTCTGTCACTCAAACACCCGCAGGTGTTTGTTGCTAGCGCAAACGCGAACTTGTCGGAGTGAAACTCCGCCATTTTGCTTGCGCAAAAACGTTCTGTCGCTCAAACATCCCACTGGGATGTTTGTTGCTAGCGCAAACGCGAACTTGTCGGAGTGAAACTCCGCCATTTTGCTTGCGCAAAAACGTTCTGTCACTCAAACACCCCGCAGGGGTGTTTGTTGCTAGCGCAAACGCGAACTTGTCGGAGTGAAACTCCGCCATTTTGCTTGCGCAAAAACGTTCTGTCACTCAAACACCCCGCAGGGGTGTTTGTTGCTAGCGCAAACGCGAACTTGCCGGGGCGCAGCCCCTCCATCTTGCTATCGCAAGACCGTTCTGTCGCTTGAAAGCCCCACTGGGGCTTTCATTGCTTCACTTCGTTTCGCAAACGCGAATTTGATAAGCTCCTCTAAGAGATTATGTTTCAATTTTCTTCTATGTATTTCACTACTCTATCTATATTTCCGCTTTCATATTCATCATGTGTTAATTTGAAACACTCATCCTTACTAACACTGCTGTAGTCTATATACCTAGCAATATCTTCTGGAATTAAAAACAAGTTTACTCCTTCTCGTTTCAGCGATTGTAAATCTCCGTGATTGACATCAACAATTACTTCCGCTTCCCAATTTTTTGCTTTAATTACAGACTGTAAATTTTCTTTTAATACAGTACTTCTCTTTTTTTTTTAAAAATATTAAAATGTCCATCATGTCCAACCTGTGAATTTCTCCCATTAGTTACATAGGGTACAATGGCTATTTTTTTTATCATTAACTTGTCCTCCTTTTCCACTTCTTATAACTTCCGATTTACAGATGCAGGCGTTTTTCAAACTCTGCCAGCAGACTGCGGCCCTTGAAGATGACCAGCCCCAAAAAGGTGATCATGCTGATGACCAGGCAGATGACCCAGGCCATTGGCGGGCGCACGCTGTGGCGCAGCGTTAAGCCGATATACGGCACCACGCCCACCACAATGTTCAGCAGCAGGTAAACCAGGCCGTTCTCGGTAAAGCGGCGGTTGACAAAGGCAAAAATGAAGTTCAGCACCAGGGTAACGCTGCACAAGATCGGCACAATGGCGTCAATGGCAATGCCGTTCCACCCGGCGTAATAATCCGCAAAGGTCACGATCAGCGAAGTGCCGATCAAAATCTGGAACAGCAGCTTCGGGGCGTTGCGGCCCTGGCGCAGCAGTGCGCGCAGCAGCAGCAGCACCCCCACCGCGCCGATCAGCACCAGCAGGCTCCAGTGCATATGCCTGCCTTCGGTCATGATGTAATCCACCACGCCGCAGATGACCGCCGCCCCAGCAGCACAAAGGCAGCGATGCGGTAAAACAGCGATGTCTGCCGCGCGGGCGGCACCACCTTGGGGTAGCGGTCCGGTTCCGGCGTGCCGACAAGGGGGTTCTGGCACAGCGGGCAGTACTGTGCGCTGCCGCCAACCTGGATATGGCAATGGGGACAGGTTTTCATTCTCCATCCACCTCCGTTGCATACAGTGTAATATCCAACCCTTCGGCAGAAAGGCGGCGGTAAAAGTTTTCAGCATCTCGGTGCTGCGGAACGCCCAGGTGGTGCCCAAAACCAGATCATCCCCATAGGAACAGACCGTGGTGAACGCGGTAGTCGAACTGCAGAACGCCGTAAAGCCTTTGATGTAGGGCTGCAGCTCTTTTTGCAGTGGGATGCGCCCCATGTTGGAGATGGTCAGGGTAACTTTTTCGGCTTCCAGCGTATTGAACAGGTTGACCACCGCGTTTTTGATAAAGAGCGGCACCAGTTTGATACCGGGCATCTGTTCCAACTTTTCAAAGCCGTCCATGCGGGCCTTGACCCGCTCGTCCTTCAGGGCTTCCCGCAGTTTGGCATCAAAGCCTTTGGCCAGGGTTTCCAGCGTTTCGTCCCCCCGGAATACCCAGCTGATGCGGATGGAGTTGAAAAAGTTGCGGGCGGTCTCGGTTCCGTAATAACTGCGCAGGTTGACCGGCAGGCTGACTGAGATGACCTTGCCGCGTTCCAGCGCCGGCATTTCCTGATAAGCCGCCAGCATCTGGGCAGCGGCCAGGTAGCTGGTCATCGTTACCCCCATGGCGCGGGTCTTGGCCAGCACCTGGGCGGCAGAAAGGTGGGCTTCAAAAAACTGGGACTGGTCATACGGCAGTTTACGGCCATGCAGGTGGAAAGACTTTTTGCGGTTCAGCGGGTCTTCCTCCGCCGCTTTGGACGCCGTATAGTACTTGCGGAACGCATCCTGGGCCGATTCGCCCTTGCTGGCGCGCTCTTCTCCGGGAACATTGGCCAGTTCGGGATTTTTCAGCTGCAAATAATTGTACACCAGCGTTTTCAGGAACACCATTCCGCCGTTGCCATCGCTGATGGCGTGGAACATTTCCACATTGATGCGCGCGCCGTAATAGCTGACGCGGTACAGCAGTTCGTTTTTGATCTGCGGGCCGTACAGCATGGCACAGGGGGCCAGCGTTTCCGGCACCGCCTGCGGTTTCAGGTTGGTGGATTCAAAATAATGCCAGAACAGCCCACGGTGCAGCGTGACCTGGAACTGCGGGTTTTCCCGTGCGGTCTGTTCCAGGGCCTGATTCAGGCGGTCGGGGTCCACATCCTCGTTCAGGGTGCAGCTGACGCGGAACACCCGCGGGTCCCGCCGGTTGATGGACGCCAGAAATACTTTGGCGACATTATCGACTTTATACCAGGTTTCGGGCAAATGGCAGCCCTCCTATCCGGCGGGGTTCCGCCGTTACAAAATTTTCTGCACAAAGCGGCCAACGCTTTCCATGGCCTGTGCGGCATGGGGGATCGGCATCTGCTGGAACACATGCCAGCATTCGGGGTATACCTCCAGCACGGCGTATACTTCCTGTTCCGTCATGGCTTTGGCAAGGTTGATAGAATCGGATTTCAATATTTCGTTCGTTCCCACCTGGATCAAAGTGGGCGGCAGCCCCCTTAAATCCGCAAACAGCGGCGAAAGGCTGGGGTCCTCCCATTCCAGGGTGCTGTTTGCTCCGCGGTAAGCGGTGCGGCAGGAATCAATATAGTCGTGGGTCAGCATGGGGTCCAGCGCGGCACATTTCTGATAGGATGCCCCCTGCATCGTCATATCGGTCCAGGGGCTCATCAGCACCAGGGCACGCGGCTGGCTGCGGCCCTGGGCCTTTACGGCAAGGGCCAGTTCCAGCGCCAGGTTGCCGCCCGCCGAATCCCCGGCCACGATCACATCCCGCGCGCCGATGCCCATATACATCAGGTAGTCCCAGACGCGCAGGGCATCGTCAATGGCGGAAGGATACGGCGCTTCGGGGGCAAGGCGGTATTCAAAGCTGAGTACATCGCACCCGGTGGAAAGCGCCAGTTTGCTGGCCAGCACGCGGGCATAGCCCAGCTGGCCGCAGGTGTAGCCGCCGCCATGGCAGTATAGCACCACATGGCGGCGGTCATGCCCCTGGTTCATCCGCACCCACTCCGCCGAAACATTGTTGACGGTGATGGGCGTGGTGTTGATCAACAGGTTGGGGGTAACCAAACGGCCAAACAGCTCCTGGGCGGCACGCTGGCGTTCCAGGTCCTCCGGCTGGGTAGAGCCGGTGCTGGTCACGCTGTGCACCGCCTTGATGGCTTTCATCATGGGGGTCAGGTCATCGGTCTCCGCGGCCTGTTTGCGGGCGTTGCGCAGGCGGTGCAGACGTTTCAGGGGAATACGTTTTTTCTCCTGCATAGAGCGTTCCTTTCCTTGGGGGTCAGTGGGTGGATTCAAATGCCGATTTTGGCCCGCAGGCGCACCCACAGGCTGCGCAGCAGCGGCGGGCGGGCGGCAGGCAGGCAGCAGAGCCGCCACACGGTTTGGTTTTTCGGCATGCGGCCGCTGCGGGTGTATTTGTGGTAGAGCACCGTCAGCTGGCGCATTTTCGCCTTGCCGGGCAGGTGCAGCACGCAGACGGGGTCGCAGCAGTAGTTCGTGGAAACATAATAAAAATGCCCGCCCAGCCAGTACCGGAACACATACGCGTTGGCGGCCCGCACGGGCTTGCCCGCCAGCTGGCTGCGGTAGGCCGCAGCATCCAAAATGGCTTCGTCGCCGTCCTGGCTGCGCACGCCGGTCTGCTGCATCCGGTCAAACACATTGCGGCATTCGGCCATAAAATCCTGCAGCCGGGCCGTGCTGCCCGCCACGAACTCGCCGCCAAAGTGGGTCAGCACATGGGGAGCGCCCTCCGGCCAAAGTTCATCATAGGTGTGGGAGATGCGGGCCGTCATGGGCTGGCTGGCCGCATGGGGCACCTGATACAGCAGCACCGCTTCCGCGGCTTCGCGCCAGATATCCTGATAGCCGCGCTGGGTAAAGGTATCGGAATCCAGCATCAGGTAGTTTTCGTAATGCTCGGTTTCGAGCAGATACTGCATGGCGCACAGCTTGTAATACGCCAGGGACCAGTCTAAATCCGCTTCAAAGCGGTAGTTGTCAAACGGACAGGCGATTACACGGATGCCCGCCCGGGACAGCTGCGCAGCATAGGGTTCCGGCACAGCGGTGTTGGTCACAAGGGCTGCATCGCAATTCTGGTTTTTCTGTTTTGCGCTGACAAGGCTGACCACAATGCAGCGGTAGAATACCTCGCTGCCCAGGTTGGCATTGCTGCCCTCGCGGTAGCCCTCCAGTGTGGCAAAGGCTGTAAAGATCAGGTTCATTCCATTCCCCACTTTTCCGGGAAGTTCCGGCCGCCTTACCGCATTCCCTTGTTGTCATCTTTTCCTATTATTTTATTATAGTCCTGTACGCAAGGCTTGTCTATTATTGTTGTACATTTGTTAAGCATTGGTCTACAAACTTGAAGTTGTCGGAGTGAAACTCCGCCATTTTGCTTGCGCAAAAACGTTCTGTCGCTTGAAAGCCCCACTGGGGCTTTCATTGCTTCACTTCGTTTCGCAAACGCGAACTTGGCCAATAAAAGTTGACAGGGATATTTTGGCTGCTTTGAAATTATTTCGGCCAAAGCGAGAAATATTCTTTAGGAACGCCAGCTTTTACTAAAACAGCTGCAACCTCATCAAAAGTTTTTACAACTTCCATAGCCTTGATGGGAATAACCTCACGGTCGGCATTTTCTTCATTAAGGCGATCAGATAAACTTAAAGAAAAATGTGCATCTGGATCACGAACCTCTCCGATGTTGGAGGCAAAAAAGTGTACGCTTTTACCATCAAGCGTTGCGAATTCAAAAAAATTCATAACGCCATCTAAAAGCCCCGAAGGTACCTCTAAGCTAAACTCGTCATATGTCCAAATTTTAGGGTGTGCTTCCATAATAGCATTTATTTCACAAATTACGTCATCATTAAGCTGCCGACTATGACGCTTTTCATTTACTATTTTATAGCGAATCCTAGATTTAGAACCGCCCACAGAAACGGAAACTTTACGAAGTGGAAATCCCCAAGCATCTTTAAGCCGATAACTGAAAATGGTACTAACACTCATAAAATCATATTCCTTTACAATTTTTGATTTACCAAGCCACTTACGCAAACGCGAACTTATCAGTCCAAAATCAGGACTCCAGCGCAATCGGACATTTTCGTAAATGAAAGAGCCGGAAAATCTTTTCTCAGTTCCTCAATGACAAAGTAGATTTCATCATTATCCCATGTGTCTCCTGCCTTCAATTTACACTCTTCTAAGTCCTTTCGTGTTTCAAAGGCAACATCGCCGATTATAATTTTACCGTTTTCCTTTAAGTAGTTACGCAAGTCTAACAGAAAATCGCTTTTTTGCGCATCCGTCAAATGATGCAGAGAGTATGTCGCAACAATATAATCATAACGAAAGCTCCGCAATGGTTCGACAAGCCCTTTTGAAAAGTCCCCCTGATATAAATGTGCATTTGGCATTTTCTCAGATGCCAACGCGATCATTCTTGATGAAAAATCCTGCCCATAAATGGAGCAGCCTCGCTCGTATAGTTTTGTCGTTAATGTGCCTGTTCCGAATCCAATATCCAGCACAACGGCATTTTCGACGCCCATTATGGTCTGAAAAATGAGCCCGAGTACCTTTTTATAACCGGCAAAAGGGTATGTGTTTTCCTCATCAGAAATGCCGACAGTTTTGTCATAACCATCAGCCCAAAAGTCGAACCCTTTGTTGTTTAACATACTTACTTCCTCCAAAAATTCCGAGTTGCCCTCACAAGCTCATGTCGGCCATGTCTTCACACACCCTGCACCCCAAGGTCGCGCAGGATGTCGGCGCGGGTTTCCAGCGCAAGGGCAGCAATGCGCCGGATGCGCTCCGGCGTCATGTAGGGGGCAAGGCCGCTGATAGAGAACGCGCTGTCCGCCTTGCCGCCGGGGCCGGGTATGGCCAGCGCCACGCAGCGGATGCCAAGCTCGTTTTCCTCATCGTCAATGGCATAGCCGCAGGCGCGCACCTCGTTCAGCTGGGCGCACAAAGCAGGCAAATCGGTCACAGTGCGGCCCGTCAGCTTTTGCGGGTTGCTGTGCCGCCACACATCCTCCACCTCTTCTTCGGTCAGGGTAGCCAGGATGGCTTTGCCCACACCGGTACAGTACAGCGGGCTGCGCAGCCCCACCCGGCTGGACATCCGCATGGGGCCGCTTTCCGTTTTATATATGTACACGATATCCTGTGCATCGCGGATGACCAGGTGCACCGCTTCGCCGGTGCGCTGGGCCAGGCGTTCCAGGTGTACCTTGGCAACGCTCATCACATCCATGCTGTTGACGATGCCGGAAGAAATTTCAAACATCTTTAAGGTCAGGCGGTACTTGCCGGTTTCGCCGTCCTGCGCGGCATATCCCAGGCTGACCAGGCTGCCCAACAGGCGGTGGGTTGTGCTTTTTGCCAGGTGAGCGTCTTCCGCCAGGCGCTGCAAACTGGCTCCGGCCGGGTGGGCGGCCAGCACTTCGATCAGCTCAAAAATGCGCGCAACGCTCTGCACACCGCCCTTATCAGGATTTTTTACGGTTTGGTCCTCCATAACGCATCCTCCGCAAAAATTAACAAAAAATTCATAATTTATAACTTTGCCCGGTTCTGCTCCCATCGGGCCGGAATTGTTCCGCATTGTGGAATTAAGTATACCAGCAAACGGCGTTTTTCGCAAGTAGCATCCCACAAGGCGGAACCCCCTCAATATTGCCAAAAAAGGCCCCGCTCCGACTGGTAAAATTGACCGATTGACGGCGCGGCGCAAAATTTGTATAATAAACTCAGCAAATTGCGGAACGGTGTTCCACCATAAGGAACCGCTTCACAACTGATGTAAACTTTGTTAATGTAAGGAGAATGCGTTATGAATTCTGTCCTTGAGCGCGTTTACGAAATTGGTATCATCCCCGTTATCGCTTTCAACAGCGTGGACGAGGCTATTCCTCTGTGCAAGGCTTTGATGGATGGCGGCCTGCCGGCTGCTGAGGTCACCTTCCGCACCGCATGTGCTGAAGAGTGCATCAAGAAGATTCACGAAGAACTGCCCAATATGCTGCTGGGCGCCGGCACTGTGCTGACCGTTGACCAGGCTGACCGTGCTATGGCTGCCGGTGCTTCCTTCATCGTTGCTCCCGGCTTCGACCCCGAAGTCTGCAAGCATGTTATCGACAAGGGCGGTATCATGATGCCCGGCACCGCCACCTCCGGCGAGATGCAGCAGGCCATGAACATGGGCTGCGAAGTTGTTAAGTTCTTCCCCGCTGAAGCAAACGGCGGCGTGGACAAGCTGAAGAACATCGGCGCTGCCCTGAAGACCTGCAAGTGGATGTGCACCGGCGGCGTCAACGCCAAGAACGTGAACAACTACCTGGGCTACAACCAGATTATTGCTGTCGGCGGCACCTGGATGTGCAAGTCCGACAAGATCAAGGCCGGCGCATGGGATGAGATCACCGCCATGAGCAAAGAGGCTGTCAACGTAATGCTGGGCCTGGAACTGGGCCACATCGGCATCAACTGCGCTGACGAAGCCGAAGCTGCCAAGACCGCCGAGACCATCGGCAGCCTGCTGAGCATGGCTGTTAAGCCGGGCAACTCCAGCATCTTTGTTGGCAAGAAGGAATTCGAGATCATGAAGAAGCCGGGCCGCGGCACCCATGGTCACATCGCTATCCTGACCAACAATGTTGACCGCGCTATCTATCACCTGGGCCAGCGCGGCGTCAAGTTCGATATGGACAGCAAGAATGTTAAGGACGGCAAGACCATCGCCATCTACTTTGCTGACGAAGTTGCCGGCTTTGCTATCCACCTGGTTCAGAAATAATCTGTTGCCACTGTGCAGCAGGTTTGCGCCTGACGGCGCGGTATATTTACAATAAATACAAGGAGTTTCAATATGAAAGTCGTTACTTTTGGCGAACTGATGATCCGTCTGCAGCCGTTCAACTACGAGCGCTTTGTTCAGGCCAACAACCTGGAGTTCACTTTCGGCGGCGGCGAAGCTAACGTTGCTGTTTCCCTGGCAAACTACGGCATGGACGCTGTCTATGTGACCAAGCTGCCCGCACACGCCATTGGTCAGGCCGCTATCAATAGCCTGCGCCGTTACGGCGTTGACACCAGCAAGATCGTCCGTGGCGGCGACCGTGTTGGCATCTACTTCAACGAGAAGGGCGCTTCTCAGCGTGGTTCTGTCTGCATCTATGACCGTGCACACTCTGCCATCCAGGAAGCTTCCACCGCTGACTTCGATTGGGATTCCATCTTTGAGGGCGTGGATTGGTTCCACTTCACCGGCATCACTCCGGCCCTGGGCCCCAATGTTGTTGACATCTGCCGCGAAGCCTGCAAGGCTGCCAAGGCTCATGGCGTTAAGATCAGCTGCGACCTGAACTACCGCGGCAAGCTGTGGACCCGCGAGGAAGCCCGCGCTGCTATGACCGACCTGTGCCAGTACGTTGACGTCTGCATCTCCAACGAGGAAGATGCTAAGGACGTGTTCGGCATCGAGGCTGAGGCCACCGATATCTACGCTGGCGAGATCAACCGCGAAGGCTACAAGAGCGTTGCCAAGCAGCTGGCTGACAAGTTCGGCTTTGAGAAGGTTGCTATCACCCTGCGTGAGAGCCATTCTGCTTCTGACAACGGCTGGAGCGCCATGCTGTACGACGTTGCTTCCAACGAGTACTGCTTCAGCAAGAAGTACGAGCTGCGCATCATCGACCGCGTTGGCGGCGGTGACTCCTTCGGCGGCGGCCTGATCTACGCCCTGCTGAACGGCAAGACCACCCAGGAAGCTGTTGAGTTTGCTGTTGCTGCTTCCGCTCTGAAGCATTCCATCGAAGGCGACTACAACATGGTTACTGTTGCTGAGGTCGAGAAGCTGGCTGGCGGCGACGGTTCCGGCCGTATCCAGCGCTAATTTTCCGCACAACAATTTCCCGTATCTTACGGTTTACCTTCCTACAAAAGAGATTCGCTTTGGCGGATCTCTTTTTTTGTTTGGGTGGTTTTTGTTTTTGGGGGAGGGGTGTTTTGATGTTTTTTATTTCAGGGCAACACCGCACAATTCCCGCCTTGCGGCTTAAGCACCGCTCCGGCGGCTGCGACACGGCATCTGCCGCACCTCGCTCGCCGTATCGGCACTTAGAATTATGCGGTATTGCCCTTACCATTTACAACAAACGCTGCAAATTACCTGTAGGGGGCGATGCTCGCCATCGTCCCACCCGCCGGGTCCTGCCATATCTCCCACCGCCAAAACTCGCAAATCTCTTTTCCCCTCTCATCTACGCGCCTTATTGTAAACCTCAACCCGCCCTCTCCGTTGACATTTCATTTTTCCCCGCGGTATACTATACCTCAGTTTGCGCAAACTTTTTGGGGAAAGGCGGTTACGGCATGTCAGTCAAAGCACAGGTCCTCAGCGCGCTGGACGCAGCGCGCGGGCGGTATATCTCCGGGCAGGAACTTGCCGACCAGCTCGGCGTCAGCCGGGCCGCCATCTGGAAAGCCGTCACTGCCCTGCGTGCGGACGGCACCCCCATTGAAGCCATTACCAACCGCGGCTATGCTCTGCCCCACGGGGCAGACCTGCTGAACGCGGACGCCATCACAGCGCTGCTGGCCCCTGCCGTTGCGCAGGCGGTACAGATCACTGTGGTGGACCGCCTGCCCGGCACCAATGCGGCGCTGCGCACCCAGGCCACCAACGGCGCGCCGGAGGGCCTTGTGCTGATTGCCCAGGCCCAGTCCGCTGGGCGCGGGCGGCGCGGGCACAGCTTCTTCTCCCCGCCGGGCGGGCTGTACCTGAGCATTTTGCTGCGGCCGGCATTCAGCACCCGCCAGTCCCCGCAGATCACCGCATTGGCCGCAGTTGCCGCTGCCCATGCAGCGGAGCAGCTGTGCGGCACGCCCATCCAGATCAAATGGGTGAACGACCTGTGGAAGAACGGCAAAAAGGTCTGCGGTATTCTGACCGAAGCCGCCGTAGACCTGGAATCCGGCATGCTGGATTATGCCGTGCTGGGGCTTGGTTTCAACCTGGTTCAGCCGTCCGGCGGCTGGCCCAAGGAGCTTGCCGCGGTGGCGGGTTCTCTGTTTGATTCTGCCCCCGCCCCCGGTGCCCGCGCGGCACTGGCGGCAGCGTTTTTGAACGAGTTCTGGGCGCTGTACCACACCGGCCTGCGCGGCAGCTGGCTGGATGATTACCGCCGCCGCCAGGCCCTGACGGGCCGCCATGTGACCCTGATCCCCAACGGCAGCGAACCGCGCGGGGCTACGGTGCTTGGCATTGACGATGACTGCCGCCTGCTGGTGCGCTGTGATGGCGACCTTGCCCCCACAGCATTCGGCAGTGATGAGATCCGCGTGATTCCAGAGTTGGGCGCACTTGCCTGACGTTCCGGCATTGCATATTAAGGTGTATCTGAAAACAAAGAAAATGACGGATATTTCGCAAACACAAGCAGGATTTAAGGCAAAGAGCCGCAGGAATCCTTTGTGGATTCCAAGGTTTTTTAACGCAAAATCCGGCTGTGTTTGTAGAAATAAGCTAAGGCAACACCGCACAATTCCCGCCTTGCGGCTTAAGCACCGCTCCGGCAGCTGCGGCACGGCATCTGCGTTGCCAAAATGCTCGATAAGACATCCAGTATTATCTGCGCTTTTGGCTTGGCATCTGCCGCACCTCGCTCGCCGTATCGGCACTTAGAATTATGCGGTATTGCCCTAAATTTTCGACTTTTTAGATACACCTAAGAGAGTGAGGAAAGTTATCATGAATACAACTGCTTCCAACGCCCGCCTGCACAAGATGGTGGGCTGCGCCCTGTTTGCCGCCCTGACCGCTGTTTGCAGCCAGTTGGCTATCCCTATGCCGTGGGGCGTGCCGATCAATCTGGCACTGTTTGCCGTGTACATGGCGGGCACCATGCTGGGCCCCGTATGGGGTGCCGCCAGCCAGCTGGTTTACCTGCTGCTGGCCGCTGTGGGTGTTCCCGTTATGGCCGGTATGCAGGGCGGCCCCGCTGTTCTGCTTGGCAAAACCGGCGGCTATGCCATCGGCTACCTGCTGGCCGCGCTGATTGCCGGTGCCTTTGCCGCCAAGCTGCCCCGCAAGTTCGGCTGGCTGGCCTTGGGCTGCGTGGTTGGCTGCGCCGCCTGCTATGTGCTGGGCACCATCTGGTTTATGGTGCTGACCGGCCTTGACCTGCCCACCAGCCTGACTTACTGCGTGATTCCCTACCTGCCGGGCGATGTGATCAAAATTGCCCTGGCCAGCCTGCTGACCATCCAGCTGGACAAGCGCATGCCGAAGATCTGAGCTTATCTTCTCCATGTTTTCTGCGCACCCCTTACTGATAAGGGGGTGCGCTTTTTTGCTGCCTACCTGCCGCGCTTTATTGCACCCACTTCCTGCACATGGTATAATGGTTACACTACACAAAACATGAGGTACGCCAATGAAATGGATCGCTGTTGATTACGGGGAGCGCCGCACGGGGCTGGCGGTATGTGATGCTTCGGAGCTGATCGTTACGCCTGTTACCCCGCAGATTGAGGAAAAAAGCCTGAACAAAGTAGCGGACGCTGCCGCCGCTGCCCGGCTGGCCCAGGGGGCCGAGGGCGTTGTGTGCGGCCTGCCCCGCAACATGGACGGCACCGAGGGTTCCCGCTGCGTGAAAAGCCGCCGCTTTGCAGCGCGGCTTGCCACGGCCTGCGGGGTGCCCGTTGTGCTGTGGGATGAACGCCGCACCACGGTAACGGCGGCAGGCATTCTTTCGGCCAACAGCACCTTTGGCGCAGACCGCAAAGCTCGGCTGGATTCGGTTTCCGCCGCAGTGATCTTGGAAAGTTTTCTGGCATGGCGCAAAGCCCACCCCGGCGAAGAACCGCCGGAGGTTGCCGCGCCCACTGCCCCGGAGCAAGCATAACAAGGAGGTTTTCCCATGCCTGAAGCACTTACCCGCATCCCCACCCATGCCGCCATTATTGTGGACGGCAACCGCCGCTGGGCCAAGAACCGCGGCCTGCCCGCCAGCTTTGGCCACAAGGCCGGTTTTGACCGCCTGAAAGAGATCACCCGCTATGCTGTGGGTGACTGCGGCATCAAGGTGCTGAGCCTGTATGTTTTTTCCACCGAGAATTTTGCCCGCGATGCCAAGGAAGTCGGCTACCTGATGGACCTATTTGCCAATAACTTCCGCACCATTGCCGAGGAAATGAACGAGCGCGACTGTCAGGTACTGTTCAGCGGCCGCCGTGAAGGGCTGCAGCAGCGCGTGCTGGACGCTATGGACTACATGATGGACCTGACGAAGGACAACAAGACCGGCATTGTGAACTTCTGCCTGAACTATGGTTCCCACGCCGAGCTGACCGATGCCATGCGCGCCATTGCCGGTGAGGTGCAGAACGGCACTCTGGCCCCGGCTGACATCAACGAGCAGACGATTGAAAGCCACCTGTACCGCCAGCTGCCCCCTGTGGACTTTATGATCCGCACCAGCGGCGAGGAACGCATCTCCAACTTCCTGCTGTGGCAGTGCGCCTATGCGGAGTTCTATTTTACCCCGGTGCTCTTCCCTGATTTCACCAAACAGTGCTTTGATGAAGCCCTGGCCGAATACGCCCACCGTGACCGCCGGATGGGCGGCAACACCAAAAAGAAATAACTGCACAAAAATATCCCGCAGGTTTTGGCTGATATGCCATGAAGCCTGTGGGATATTTTTTATTGGGCTGCATATTTTATTACTGGGTACTGGAGTCCGAAACCGCACTGTCGGCGGCATCATCGGTACTGGAGCCGGGGTAATTGTCGATGGTTACTTTGTAAATGGTAACGGTGCTGTCTTCCTGCGGGCGGTAGGTATCGGTTTCGTCCTCATTCTTCACCGTAGGAACACAAGCAATCTGATCCACCACATCCATGCCCGCGTATACCTGGCCAAACACGGTATCGGTGTTATCCAGGTAGGGCAGCCCGCCCGCCGCGGCATAGGCGGAGACCTGCTCATCGGAATAGCCGTTATCTCGCAGTTGCTGCTGCATGGTTTCATCCACGCTGTTTGGCAGGGCTGTTACAAAATAGAACTGGCTGTTGCCGCCCGTCACCTCGCCGCCCTGGGCAAAGGCCGCGCAGAGCGCACCGGCATAGTGGCGCAGGCTGCTGTCCGCTTCCAGCGGGTAGGGGTTATTGGACCAGATGGTCGCGCCGCCGCTGCCCGTTCCGCCTGCATCACCGCCCTGCACGGCAAAGCCGTATTGGGCGCGCCAGATCACCGTATTATCATAGTAGCCGCTGCGGGCCAGGCCCACAAAATTCTGTACCGCCATGGGGGCAGCGTCCGGGTAAAGCACAGCGCGCACCTCGCCAAGGGAAGTGGAAAAGATGGCGATAAAATCCCCGTCAGACGGCTGGGCAAACTGGCGTTCCCCGCTTTCCACTGCGGCGCGCTGCGGGGCTTTCTGGCTGGTTTCCGCGCCGGAACAGCCGCACAGCAGCAGGGCAAAAGCCAGCGCCGCAGCCAGCACCGCAGTATGGATGAGTCGTTTCATGGGCATACCCCCTTGGACAAAAATACCGCAATAAATCTTTTTACGGCTCAGCGAATTTATTCAATATATAGAATATTATATCACAGATTTGGTGAAATGAATAGCTTGACGTTTGAGGAAAAACACGGTAAACTAGATACAGACAAAACGAGGGGAAACAACAAAATATGCCCCTTTTTGATGACAGGAGAAACTGACCATGGCAGATGAACTGACCCCCGAAATGCTTCAGGAAGCACAGCCGGATCTTTTGACCCTTGAGGACGAAGACGGCAAGGAATGCACCTTTGAAGTGATCGACGCGACCGAAGTAAACGGCACCCGCTACCTGGCCGTGATCCCCTATCAGGAAGATCCCGAAAGCCTGGACGAAGAGGCCGAACTGATTCTGATGCGGATCGGCACCGATGAGGCCGGTGAATATATGGACATTGTGGATGACGACGAAGAACTTTTGACCGTTGGCAAAGTGTTTGAAGAGCGTCTGCGCGCCATGTATGACATCGACGATGACGATGTGGAAGGCCAGCCCTCTTAACCGCATCGCAGCACTTAGCTAAACCCTGCGTGGTTCGATTTGTTGCAGCTTTATATAATCCTACTAATCAATCTTTGGGAGCCCGGATTTGTCCCCCGCCGGATCGCAGACCTCCCGCCCCGTGTATACACGGCAAGCGGAAGAAGGGAGCGTGATTGCGGGTGCAGGGCACCCACCTGCCATATAACGGTAGGTTTTGATTGGCTGCAGACGGCCGCGCGGGATTTTTTGTACACCTTACAGGGGAAGGGAATGCCTTTCCCCTTTTTTTTCGCGCTGCTACGCTGCGCGAAAATGAATAATTCATAATGAATAAAGAATAATGTTGGTGGACCGCCTCGCGTTGCTCGGCTCAAGAAATGCGGCTTGGGCCTATCTTTAATATGCGTGCGTGGCACGCATACCAGCATTATTCTTTATTCTCTATTCTTTCTTAATTTTATCGAAAGGTTGTTGTCGTTTTGGGTAAGCAGATCAAAGCGGGCGAAAAACTGCCGTTTTTCAAATACGATACCCCGTACAGCGCGGCCAACAGTTTCCGCCAGCTTTTGGCGGAGCATGCACCGCTGGTACTGGTGTTCATGAGCAACTTCGGCCACCCCATCACCCGCACCTTTGTGGGTCGGTATGCCGCCACCTATGACGAGCTGACCGGCGGCAGCCTGGCGCTGGTGGTGCGTTCCCGCGCGGACCGCCTGGCCCGCAGCGTGGGGCCGGATACCCTGCCTTATCCTCTGCTGTGCGATGCGGACGGCGTTCTGTATGACCTGCTGGATATTCCCACCCGCAGCGGAGCGCTGAGCACCTACAGCCTGGAAGCATGGCAGATCATGCGGGATGCTAAGCGCCGCGGCTATCACTCACCTGCCAACGGTCAGCAGCAGCTGCCGCTGACCCTGGTGCTGGACAAGGACGGCACGGTGCTGTTCAGCCATTACGGTGCCAGCCTGACCGATGTTCCGGCGGACTGCGGTGCGGCCCAGTCCTTGTTGGAAGATCTGGACGTAGCCAAGCCGGTAGATGTGGACGATGCCGATGTGACCATCTATGCGGACCCCGGTGCAGCGCCGGATATTCCCGGCCTGACTCCGCATGTACATGAATACGCCCAGCCGAACCTGGGTGAAACCGGCGTGTTCAGCGTGTTTGACGACGCCTATAAAGACGAAGAGTAAGCAAAACAAAACCCGCGCCCCTTCCGCTGTGTTGTACCACAGCTGGCAGGGGCGCGGGTTTTTATTGCTTTATAGGGTGTTGTTTACTGCATCACTGCGCCCAGGTTGGCGGAAGCCACCATGCGGGCGTAACGGGCCAGCCAGCCGGACTTGACGTTCGGCTCCGGCTGGACGTAAGCAGCCTTGCGGCGTGCCAGCTCTTCATCGCTGACGGCCAGATGGATGGATGCTTCGGGGATGTTGATCTCGATGGTATCTCCTTCTTCAATCAGGCCGATGGGGCCGCCGGAAGCAGCCTCCGGGCTGACATGGCCGATAGCAGCGCCGCGGGAAGCGCCGGAGAAGCGGCCGTCCGTGATCAGGGCCACGGTGGTGTCCAGCTTCATGCCAGCCAGTGCGCTGGTGGGATTCAGCATCTCACGCATACCGGGGCCGCCCTTGGGGCCTTCGTAACGAATGACCACCACATCGCCGGGTACAATCTTGCCGTCATAGATGGCCTGGATGGCGGTTTCCTCGCTGTTAAACACGCGGGCCGGGCCGGAGTGGACCTGCATTTCCGGTGCAACGGCGCTGCGCTTGACCACACAGCCGTCCGGGGCAATATTGCCCCACAAAATCTGCAGGCCGCCGGTCTTACTGTAGGGATTCTCGATGGAGCGGATGGCCTTATCGTTCATGATGTGGGCACCGGCGATGTTCTCGCCCAGCGTTTTGCCGGTAACGGTGGGAACATCCAGATCCAGCAGCCCGGCCTTAGCCAGCTCTGCCTGCACAGCGGGAATGCCGCCAGCAGCGTACAGATCCGGCATGTGGGTGGGGCCTGCGGGAGCCAGGTGGCAGAGGTTCGGGGTCTTAGCGCTGATCTCGTTGAAGAGCTTCAGGTCAATGGGCACACCGGCTTCGTAAGCGATGGCCAGCAGGTGCAGCACCGTGTTGGTGGAGCAGCCCAGGGCCATATCGCAGGTCAGGGCGTTGCGGATGGAGCGTTCGTTGATGATCTGGCGGGCGGTCACATTGTTCTTGACCAGGTCCATGATGGCCATACCGGCCTTTTTGCCCAGCTGCAAACGCTTGGAGTAAACCGCCGGGATGGTGCCGTTGCCGGGCAGGGCAATGCCGATGGCCTCGCACAGGCAGTTCATACTGTTGGCGGTGTACATGCCGGAGCAGGAACCGCAGGACGGGCAGCAGTTGCAGGTGCAATCTTCTAGCTGGGCGTCATCGATCATGCCGGCCTTGTAAGCGCCGACGGCTTCAAACATTTTGGAAAGGCTGACTTCATCGCCGCCATAACTGCCAGCCAGCATGGGGCCGCCGGAACAGACAATGGCGGGCACATCCATGCGCACAGCGGCCATGACCATACCGGGAACGATCTTATCGCAGTTGGGCACCAGAACCAGGCCGTCCAGCTGGTGGGCCATAAACATGGTCTCCACACTGTCGCAGATCAGCTCGCGGGAGGCGAGGGAGTACTTCATGCCGATATGGCCCATGGCAATGCCATCGCAAACACCGATGGCCGGAACCAGCACCGGGGTGCCGCCCGCCATGCGGATGCCTGCCTTGACGGCATCGGCCAGCTTATCCAGGTTCATATGGCCGGGAACGATCTCACTGTAAGCCGAAACCACGCCGATCAGCGGGCGTTCCAGCTCTTCCGGGGTGTAGCCCAGGGCATAGAACAGGCTGCGGTTTGGGGCGCGCTCCGGGCCTTTTTTAACGTTATCACTTCTCATATTTTTCTCTCCTTTGCAGCGGAAAAAGGGCATGGTTCTTTTTAGGGGCAATCTTTGCTGTTTATAGTATCGCACAAATACCAGAAACAAGCAAATAAATTCATGTCCCGGAACGGTCGCTACACCCGCAGGCACGTTTCGGAGGCCCGCAGGGCAGCACCCCGGCTCTTAGGCTGGAGATAGACCGTTCTCTATGGCAATACCGCATAATTCTAAGTGCCGATACGGCGAGCGAGGTGCGGCAGATACCGTGCCGCAGCTGCCGGAGCGGTGCTTAAGCCGCAAGGCGGGAATTGTACGGTGTTGCCCTATAAATAAATTTTAGTTATCTCGCGTGGAACCACCCCTCAGGCCGCTTCGCGTCCAGCTCCCCTCCAGGGGAGCCAATATCCTGCCTTAGGTCGTGCTTGGCTCCCCTTTGAGGGGAGCTGTCTGCAACGCAGACTGAGGGGTGGTTCCCCGCACAGAGCCTGAAACTAGCAATAGATTCATGTTTCGGAACGGTCAAGACCGTTCCCTGCAAATCGGGCTTATGGTATGCAGCTGCCCCTGTAGGGGGCGCACATCGTGCGCCCGCGGCCTTAACATGACAGTCACACCAAACAGACACAGGGCGGCCATGCCCCGGAACATCCGGTTTCCCGGCTGCCAGAGGGCTGGCCGCCCCATGTTTATGCCCGCAGATGCAGGCCAAATATTACGTCAGATGTCCGGAATTCGATTACTTCTTCATCCAGCTCATCATGCCGCGCAGTTCCTTGCCGACCTTTTCGATCAGGTGCTCGGACTGCATACGGCGCTGTGCCAGGAAGTGGACCTTGCGGCCGCCCTTCGGGCTCATCTCGGTCAGGAACTCGGAAGCGAAGGTGCCATCCTGGATCTCGGTCAGGACCTTCTTCATCTCCTTGCGGGTTTCCTCGGTGATCAGGCGCTTGCCGGTACGGTAGTCGCCGTATTCAGCGGTGTTGGAGATGGAGTAGCGCATCTTGTCAAAGCCGCCCTCGTTGATCAGGTCAACGATCAGCTTCATCTCGTGGCAGGTCTCGAAGTAAGCCATTTCCGGTGCGTAGCCAGCTTCCACCAGGGTATCAAAGCCAGCATGGATCAGCTCGCAAACGCCGCCGCAGAGCACAGCCTGCTCGCCGAACAGGTCGGTCTCGGTTTCCTCCTTGAAGGTGGTCTCCAGGATGCCTGCACGGCCGGCACCGATGCCGGAAGCGTATGCCAGGGCGATCTCCTTTGCCTTGCCGGTGTAATCCTGCTCTACGCAGATCAGGGACGGGCAGCCTTCGCCTTCAGTGTACAGGCGGCGGACAATGTGGCCGGGGCCCTTGGGAGCGATCATGATAACGTCAACATTTTTCGGGGCAACAATGGTCTTGAAATGGATGTTGAAGCCGTGTGCAAAAGCCAGTGCCTTGCCCTCGGTCATGTAGGGGGCAACCTGGCTGTTGTAGATGTCAGCGCACAGTTCATCGGGAACCAGCATCATAACAACATCGCCGGCCTTGGCAGCCTCTTCAACTTCCATCACCTTAAAGTTTTCATGGGTTGCAGCAAACTCGGATGCCTTTTCCCAGTGGGCAGAGCCCTTGCGCAGGCCGACAACAACGTTCACGCCGCTTTCAGCCAGGTTTTCGGAATGGGCATGGCCCTGGGAACCAAAGCCGATAACAGCAACGGTCTTGCCATCGAGCACGCCGAGGTTGCAGTCGGAATCATAATACTTTTTGATTGCCATGATAATTTCTCCTTTGTTTTGTTTGTATGGTTTGTAAAAATAAAAACGTATCTATCTTCAACCCGCCGCCGGGGATTCCTGAAAGGGCTGCGGGCCAAATGCAAGTTCGTTGAACCGCAAAAGCTGCTTTATTCTTCGTCCTGCGGGCAGTGGGTGCCGGGCAGCGGCAGCTGAGCGGCGCGTACTTCCTGCGGGGGCTTTTGCATGTGGGGATGCTTGCCGCCGCGCTCCAGCGCGGTAATGCCGGTGCGGCACAGTTCCAGGATATCGTATCCGCTGAACATTTTCAGGAAGGCGTTGATCTTTTCCGGGCGGCCGGTCAGTTCAAACACCATAGAGTCCGGCGAAAGATCAATGATCTTGGATTTATAGATCGTAGCGATTTCCCGCATTTCGGCACGCTCGGCGGTATTGCAGGCCACTTTCAGCAGCAGCAGTTCCCGCTGCAGGCTCTTATCCGGGGTCAGCTCAAATACCTGGCGGGTCACTTCCAGCCGCTCGGTCTGTAAAATCAGCTGGCTGATGGCGGCATCGTCGCCATGCAGGGTAACGGTAATGCGGCTGACCGCCGGGTCGTTGGTGGCGGAAACCGTCAGGCTGTCAATGTTGAAGCCGCGGCGGCAGAACAGGCTGGACACGCGCGCCAAAACACCGTTATGGTTATCCACCAGCAGACTGATGACCCGCCGGGGTGCCTCTGTTGCGGCAACTTTGTTCGGATTTTGATTTTGCTGCATTGCGTGCTGCCTCCTTACTCCATGATGATATCGTTGATATCGCCGCCGCCGGGGATCATCGGCAGAACCTTTTCATCCTTGCCGATGCGGCAGTCGATCCAGGAAGGACCTTTCTGCTTCATGGCGTCGGCGAACGCTGCCTTGAACTCGGCAATATTGGTAGCACGATACCCCTTTGCGCCAAACGCTTCAGCCAGCTTTACAAAGTCGGTGCGGCGCTGGGGATCGGTGTTGGAATAGCGCTTGCCGTAAAAGCTGGTCTGCCACTGGCGCACCATGCCAAGCACCTGGTTATCAAAAATAACGGTGATGATGGGCAGTTCATAGCTGACGGCGGTGCAGCCTTCGTTCAGGTTCATGTGGAAGGAACCGTCGCCGGTCAGCATGACCACGCGGTGGTCATTGCCCAGGGCAACCTGTGCGCCAATGGCCGCGCCGTAGCCAAAACCCATGGTGCCCAGGCCGCCGCTGGTCAAAAAGCCGCGGCTCTTGGTGTGGTGCAGGTACTGGGCAGCCCACATCTGGTGCTGGCCGACATCCGTTACATACACGGCCTCGGGGCCGGCCTGCTCACAGATCTCGTTGATGATCTGGTGGGGTTTCAGCTCGGTGAAGCTGTCCTTCGGGTGGTAGTCATTGCGCTGCCATTCACGGATCTGCTCCATCCAGATCTTATGTTCGGTCTTTTCGACATACGGCAGGATGGCTTGCAGGATATAGGAAGCATCGCCTGCCAGTGCCAGATCCACATCCACATTCTTGCCCAGTTCACTGGGGTCAATATCGATCTGGATGATTTTTGCCTTGCTGGCAAACTTATTCGGGTTCAGCGCCACACGGTCCGAGAAGCGGGCGCCGACGGCAATGACCAGATCAGCTTCCGAAATAGCCTTGTTGGCGGCATAGCAGCCGTGCATTCCCAGCATACCCAGGTTGTGCGGCTCGCCATAGCCCAGCACGCCGGCGGCCATCAGGGTGTGGGTGGCGGGCATACCGGTCTTTTCCAGCAGGTCACGCAGGGGCTGGCAGCCCGCCGCGCTGCGCACGCCGCCGCCAAAGTAGACGATCGGGCGTTCCGATTCATTGATGAGCCGTGCGGCTTCCTTGACCTCTTCCTCATTATAGCGGGTCACGGTTCGGATCAGCTCCGGCTCTTTGTGGGTGAACTCGCAGGAGTTCGCGGTGACATCCTTGGGAATATCCACCAGCACAGGGCCCTTACGGCCGGACTGTGCAATGCGGAAGGCTGCCCGCATGGTGTCGGCCAGGTCTTCGACCTTGCGCACGGTGAAGTTGTGCTTGGTGATGGGCATCGTGATGCCCTCAATGTAAGCTTCCTGGAAGCTGTCCCGGCCCAGCAGGCTGGTGGCAACGTTTCCGGTAAAGGCAACCATCGGCACGCTGTCCATATAAGCGGTGGCGATGCCGGTGACCAGGTTAGTGGCGCCCGGACCGCTGGTGGCCAGCACCACACCGGTGCGGCCCGTTGCGCGGGCGTAACCGTCTGCCGCATGGGAAGCGCCCTGCTCGTGGGCGGTCAGGATATGGCGGATGCGGTCAGAGTTTTTATATAGTTCGTCGTACAGGTTCAGAACTGCGCCGCCGGGATAGCCAAAAATTGTATCGACCCCCTGCTCCGCGAGCACTTCGACAAAAATCTGCGAACCATTCAGAATCATTGAAAAAACTCCTTTCCGTTTCTTATGCGGCAGCCTCTATCCAACGCGTTTGAGTAACAAAAAAGCCCCTGCCGCTTGTAGCACGGAATGCCAAACGGCTTCCGTTTTCACAAGAGACAAAGGCGTAAAGCTCTCTGCGGTACCACTCTTATTGGTATAGTACTATACCCACTCAACAGGCTTCCAACAAAGCCCTGTGCTGTAACGGGCACCCCCGGAACCGCCTATTCACCTTGCTTTCGGCAGAACTGCTCCGGAACCAGTTCGCGGCGTACCTGCCCGCTGCCTTGCACCAACCGGCAGCTCTCTGGGGGCGGCAAAAGCCGTTACTAACTTTCCTTCGACACATTTGATTTAGCTATGTGGTTGATTGTACCGCAATTTTTTGCCTTTGTCAACACAAAAACAACAAATTACACAAATAGAGAATTTAGCAGGCTAAAGTCCTGCGTTCTTTCGTAAATACAAGGTCATTTTGTCACTTGCACCACAGCGGCAAAAAAGCTATACTGAGTAAACAGAGCAAGCATTTTTGCACTCCTGGAGGAATTGGGAATGATGAAGTTGAATACCATGCGCACCCGGCTGGACGGCCTTGTGATTTTCCGCGGTATTTTGCAGGCCAACATTGTGCCTGCGTTCCGCGCCATGCTGGCCGCTGCGGGGAGCGAGGATTTTGTAAGCGCTGCAGCTGATTTTGAAAACCAGCTGTTTGAACGCGGCGGCAGCTGGACCCGCGTGCTGCTGGACGCCGTTTTGCAGGATGAGAACATCTGCATCCGCAAAGCTGCCAGCGGCGGCGCCGGGCAGGCCGCTGCCCGCTGCATGGACAGCGAGCTGGAATTTTTGCAGCAGCTCAGCCGCGTTACGCTGGTTGATTTGACCGGCGGCGAGGAATCCCTTGCCTTTCTGCCCTGCTGGGAAACCGAGGAAGTGGATTTTGCCGCCGCTTACGCTGAGCGCCTGGCTGAAGTTGGTCAAAAGGGCTACGGCATGTTTGCCCGCCACCACATGTTCACCATTGAGGATGGCAGCCTGATCCCGGTGCGCTTCCCGGATCCGCAGCGCTTAAGCGAGCTGCCCGGTTACGAGCACGAGCGCGAAAAGGTAATTGCCAACACCAAGGCTTTGCTGTCCGGCAAGCCTGCCGTGAACGTTTTGCTGTACGGCGATGCGGGCACCGGCAAATCCAGCAGCGTGAAAGCCATTGCCAATGAATTTGCGGCGGATGGTCTGCGCCTTGTGGAAGTGAAAAAGAACCAGCTGTATCAGATTCCGGCCCTGCTGGATAGCCTGGCCCAGAACCCACTCAAGTTCATTTTGTTCATTGACGACCTGAGCTTTTCTGCCAACGACGACAACTTTGCCGCGCTGAAAGCCATTTTGGAAGGTAGCGTGGGCGGCCGCAGCCAGAATGTTGTGGTGTACGCCACCTCCAACCGCCGCCATCTCATCAAGGAAACCTTGAGCGACCGTTCCGGTGATGACATCCACGAGGCAGATACCCGCCAGGAATTGATGAGCCTTTCGGCCCGGTTCGGCCTGACGGTCACCTTCCAGCGGCCGGATAAAGTTCGGTTTGAAGAAATTCTGCTGGATCTTGCCAAGCAGTACGGCGTGCAGATGCCGTCTGATCAGCTGTTCATCAAGGGCGAAGCCTTCGCCATCCGTGCCGGCGGCCGCAGCCCCCGTGTTGCCCGCCAGTTCATCGAGCTGCTTTCGGCAGGAGTGAGACTGTAAGGGAGTTAGGGCAATACCGCATAATTCTAAGTGCCGATACGGCGAGCGAGGTGCGGCAGCTGCTAAGCCAAAAGCGCAGATAATACTTTGTGTATTATCGAGCATTTTGGTAACGCAGATGCCGTGCCGCAGCCGCCGGAGCGGTGCTTAAGCCGTCAGGCGGGAATTGTGCGGCATTGCCTTAGGAAGTAAGAGTTAGAAATTAGGAGTTTTTGGGATGCCTGCGGCATGATTTTGATATCAGGCCGTGGGCATTTTGTTATACATTCTTTAATTTTAGCTATGCTTTAGTCTTAAGCTGCGTGCCTTCCCCTATTTCTTAACTCCTAACTCCTAACTCAAAATTACGCTCTCTCGCTTACCAGCTTAAAGCCTTCTTCGGTCAGTTTGGCTTTAATTTGTTCGATTTGGGTGTGGTCGCGGGTTTCAAGGCCGAGCTTGAGGAAGCAGCTGGTCACGGTCATGTTGGGGTCGGCCAGGTCGTACTGCACGCTGACCACGTTGGCCCCCATGCCGGAGATGATCTCGCTCACGCGGGTCAGTTGGCCGGGCTTATCCTCCAGGGCAATCATCAGATTGGTCTTGCGGCCGCTCATGATCATGCCGCGGGTGATCACGCGGGAGAGGATGTTTACATCGATATTGCCGCCGGAGATCAGGCAGACGGTCTTTTTGCCCTCGATGGGCAGCTTGCCGAACAGCGCGGCGGCAACCGGCGTGGCACCGGCACCTTCGGCCACCAGCTTCTGGTTTTCCATCAGGGCCAGGATGGCGGCAGCAATCTCATCCTCGCTGACCGTCACGATGCCGTCCACATACTGTTCGATCATCTTAAAGGTGGTTTCGCCGGGGGTCTTTACCGCAATGCCGTCCGCAAAGGTATCCACATGGTCCAGCGTTTCATACGTATGGTCGCGGTACGCATTGTACATGCTGGCGGCACCGGAAGCCTGAACGCCGTAAATCTTGACATCGGGGCGCAGGCTCTTGATGGCAAAGGCCACACCGGCCAGCAGGCCGCCGCCGCCCACGGGCACCACAACAGCTTCCACATCGGGCAGCTGATCCAGAATTTCCAGGCCAATGGTACCCTGACCGGCAATGACCAGCTCATCATCATAGGGGTGGATGAAGGTCATGCCTGTTTCTTTCTGCAGTTCCACAGCGCGGTCATGGGCGTCATCGTAAGTGCCCTTGACCAGCTCCACCTGGGCGCCCAGGCGTTTGGTGCTTTCCACCTTCATCAGCGGCGCGCCGTCCGGCATGTAGACAACGCTCTTGATGCCCATGCTGGTGGCGGCCAGTGCCACGCCCTGTGCATGGTTGCCCGCCGAGCAGGCGATCACGCCTTTGGCACGCTCCTCTGCGGTCAGCTGACTGATTTTGTAATAAGCGCCACGCACCTTAAAGCTGCCGGTCACCTGCAGGTTCTCGGTTTTCAAGTACAGGTCACTCGCGCTGTTCAGCCGCGATGCCGCAATCAGATCCGTGCGGCGTGCAACGTCACGCAGAACAAACGCGGCATGGTAGATCTTATCCAGTGTAAGCATTGATGTTCCCTCTCTTTTTGCTGCCCTGCATATAAATGACAATGCAAGCGGCGGTCCCCGCATATGCCGCGGAGCCGCCGTGTTCTCTGCTTCGCCTTTGAAGTCTGTGCATCATTATAGTTGAGTATGTTTAATTTGTAAAGTGAATCATTTTCATGTGTATGGCTGTCACGGACAGTTTTCGTAAAGAGAGAGTTAGAAATAGAGTTAGGAGTGAGAAGTTAGGAGTTTTAGGGCAATACCGCATAATTCTAAGTGCCGATACGGCGAGCGAGGTGCGGCAGATGCTAAGCCAAAAGCGCAGATAATACTGGATGCTGCAAAGGTGAGCGCCGCCAGTGGCGGAAACAGCGAACCGAAGCAGGGGCAGCGGTCGCAGAGTGCGAGGGGCTTTTGCCCCCGAAGCATGATGCGGGTACCGCAACCCGACATTATCGAGCATTTTGGCAACGCAGATGCCGTGCCGCAGCCGCCGGAGCGGTGCTTAAGCCGTCAGGCGGGAATTGTGCGGTGTTGCCTTAGTAGGTGGAAGCCCGGTGCGCTGCACCGGGCAAAAAAGATATTAGGCCGTTGGCCATCTGTAAGTAAGCATTATAAAATTAAAGCATTCAGAGATTAAGTTACAAGGTCGGTCGAAATATACGGATTGTATATTTTAATATATATTATCCATTCGCAAATTTCACGAAACTCTTGCCATGCTCTCTACTCATTTTTTGAGCCGCGCCACGCGCGGCGGTCCACCTTCATTATTCATTATTCTCTATTCTTTATTTATTCCTTCAACTCGTCCCTCCTAACTCCTAATTCCTAACTGCTTTCGTTTTTCTGCTGTCAAACCTGCCAAAACATGCACCGTATTCTTGTGCTTGTATACACTTTTTTCGGCCTGCAGAATCGGCTATAATGTATGTATACAAGGTCAGTGAAACGGTTGGCATCCCGCCAGTCCGCTGCCGCTGCAAGCAAAACAGGAGGATTCCGCCCCATGGATATTCGTTATTCCTGCAATCAGCGTGACTTCAAGCGCTATACCACCGAGGAAGTCCGCAATGAGTTCCTGATTACCGATCTGTACAAGGCAGATGAGATGGTTGCCGTTTACAGCCATGTTGACCGCATGGTCACGTTGGGCTGCATGCCGGTCAACGAGGTCGTGTCCATTGATAAGGGCATTGACATTTGGGCAAACTTTGGCACCCACTATTTCCTGGAGCGCCGCGAAATCGGCATTTTCAACATTGGTGATGGTGCCGGTACCATTACCGCAGACGGCGTGGCCTATCACCTGGGCTATAAGGACTGCCTGTACATCACCCAGGGCACCAAGGAAGTTACCTTTGCCAGCGATGATACCGCCAAGCCCGCCAAGTTCTATATGGTCAGTGCTCCGGCCCACTGCCGTTACGAAACCAAGCTGATCACCTTGGCTGACGCTGCCAAGCGCCCGCTGGGCACCCTGGAAACCTGCAACAAGCGCACCATCAACCAGTTTATCCACCCCAGCGTGCTGAAAACCTGCCAGCTTTCCATGGGCATGACCGCTCTGGAGCCGGGCAGCAACTGGAACACCATGCCCAGCCACACCCACGAGCGCCGCATGGAGATCTACACCTACTTCGAGATTCCCGAAGGCCAGGCCGTATTCCACATGTGCGGCGAGCCGACCGAAACCCGCCATGTTGTGATGCACAACTATGATGCTGTTATCAGCCCGTCCTGGAGCATCCACAGCGGCGTTGGCACCTCCAACTACACCTTCATCTGGGCCATGGGTGGTGAAAACATGGAATTCGATGACATGGATAACATTGCTACGACTGATCTTCGGTAAAACCTTTTTATAAAAAAGAATAATTAAAAGTGATGGTATTCCTTCATTATTCTTTATTCTTTATTCTTTCTTCATTTCCAATCTCGTTCCCCTGCCGCTCTATGCGCGGCTTTTGAATTACATAACATCACTTTCAGGAGGTAAGAAATATGTCTGTCTGCACCCCGAAATCTTTTGATCTGACCGGCAAGGTTGCCCTGATCACCGGCGCTTCTTACGGCATCGGTTTTGCTATCGCCACCGCTATGGCAAACTGCGGCGCTACCATCGTTTTCAATGATATCAAGCAGGAACTGGTTGATAAAGGTCTGGCCGCTTACAAAGAGGCTGGCATCACTGCCCATGGCTATGTCTGCGATGTTACCAACGAGGACGCCGTCAACGCCATGGTCAAGCAAATCACCGAGGAAGTCGGCCACATCAACATTCTGGTCAACAACGCCGGTATCATCAAGCGCATCCCCATGTGCGAAATGACCGCTGCACAGTTCCGTCAGGTCATCGATGTTGACCTGAACGCTCCCTTTATCGTTGCCAAGGCCATCATCCCTGACATGATCGAGCAGGGCGGCGGCAAGATCATCAACATCTGCTCCATGATGAGCGAACTGGGCCGTGAGACTGTTTCCGCTTACGCTGCTGCCAAGGGCGGCCTGAAGATGCTGACCAAAAACATTGCTTCCGAGTACGGTCAGTACAACATTCAGTGCAACGGCATTGGCCCCGGCTACATCGCCACCCCGCAGACCGCGCCTCTGCGTGAGATCCAGCCGGACGGCAGCCGCCATCCGTTTGACCAGTTCATCGTTGCCAAGACTCCCGCTGCACGCTGGGGCAACGCCGAGGACCTGGGCGGCCCCGCTGTCTTCCTGGCATCTGAAGCTTCCGATTTCGTCAACGGCCTGATTCTGTACGTTGACGGCGGCATCCTGGCCTACATCGGCAAGCAGCCGGGCTGATTGGGTGTCGGTTTGTCTCCCATAAAGGTCTGACCTGATCATAAAAGATTTTCCCCCGTTTTGCAGCAGGCGTAAATGCCCCTGCGGAACGGGGGATTTATTTTTTATGTTGATGTATGGGCATTTTTTAATAGGCTCGCAGTTGGATTATTTGAGTTACGGAATATTTCGCAGCTCGTCCGCAGGCGCACAATGTGCGCCTCTACTAGTGTGGTAATTCTAAAGCTTTACTTTTTATGATTTGAAGACTTTCTCCATTTGGCTTTGTTACGAAGCGGCTCTAATTTTTTAGATAGAGCAAAAAGGTAAAGTTTTAGGGCAATACCGCATAATTCTAAGTGCCGATACGGCGGTGAGGTAAGGTTTTCGCCTCCTGCCCCACCCTACCTCCAATTCCTAATTTCTCATTCCTCATTCCTAATTAAAATAGTTTCTCCCTCCTACCTCCCAACTTTTTTCTCTTCGCCCCGATTTTGCCCTCTTTTTTTGCCCTTTTGCACAAGAGAAAGATTCTCATTTTATGGAAAAAGCCCTGCTGTCTTTCAGGCAGCAGGGCAATTTTTACAATGTTTTATTTTCTGATTTGTGCAGAATTACAGGTGGAAGTAACGCTGTGCGTTGTAGTAGCTGATGCCTTCCACGATCTTCTTCAGGGTCTTCTCATCGCTGGGGTACTGGCCATTCTCGACCCAGTTGCCGATGAGGTTGCACATCAGGCGGCGGAACAGTTCGTGGCGGGTGTAGCTCAGGAAGCTACGGCTGTCGGTCAGCATGCCGATAAAGTTGCCCAACAGCCCCAGGCGAGCCAGGGTCTTCATCTGCTGGTACATTCCGTCGTCGGTATCGCAGAACCACCAGGCAGAGCCCAGCTGGATCTTGCCGGGAACTTCGTCATCCTGGAATGCACCCAGGATGGTGCCCAGCATGTCAAAGTCGGCGGGGTTCAGGCTGTACAGGATCACCTTCGGGCATTCGCCGGTCTCGGTCAGCTTGCTCAGCAGGCTGCTGATGGCGGCGCTGCCATCGGTCACAGCGATCATATCAAAGCCAGTATCGGGGCCCAGCTTCTTGTACATCTTCTGGTTGACATTGCGCAGGCAGCTGTAATGGATCTGCATGGCAACGTTATACTTTTTGTACAGGCGGCCCAGGCTGATCAGCAGGTAGGTGGTGTATGCGTCGCCCTCTTCCTGGGTCAGCGGCTCACCGGCCATAGCCTTTTTGAAAGCTGCGGTTGCCTTTTCGGCGTTGGTCTCCACGTAAGGAACATAATCCAGCCCGTGGTCAGAAGCGCGGCAGCCCATCTCAACAAAGAACTGCAGGCGCTCTTCCAGAGCGTTGACCACACAGTTGGCGCAGGCGAACTTGCGGCCAACAACTTCTTCCAGCTTATGGATGTAATCTGCAAAACCGTCCTTGCGGATGTTCAGGGCCTTGTCCGGGCGGAAGGAAGGTGCAACAACAACCTTGATGGTGGGGTCTTCCTTGATCTTCTTGTGCCATTCCAGGCTGTCGATGGGGTCATCGGTGGTGCCAACCATGGCAACGTTGCTCTGCTCGATCAGGCCGCGCACGGTCATCTTGGGATCATGCTGCAGCTTATCGTTGCACAGGTTCCAGACTTCCTCAGCGGTATCGCCGTTCAGAACGCCGTTGTAGCCAAAGTACTTTTTCAGTTCCAGGTGGCACCAGGTGTACATCGGGTTGCCGATGGCCATTTCCAGTGCTTCTGCAAACTTCTGGAAGCGCTCGCGGTCCGGCTTGTCACCGGTGATGTACTCTTCGGGCACACCGTTGGAACGCATCACGCGCCACTTATAATGGTCGCCGAAGTAGTAGTCAGAGCCATCGGCCAGAACCTGATGGCCGCCCAGCCATACCTGAGCGATATTTTCAAAGCGGCGGTCCTCGTAGATCTCCTGCGGGGGAATGTGGCAGTGATAGTCTACGATAGGCAGCGTTTCTGCATAATCATGATACAGGTGCTGCGCGGTGGGGGTTTCCAGCAGGAAATCCTTGTCCATAAATGCTTTCATAATTGCAAGCTCCTTCGTTGTGTGCTGTGGGTCAACAGAACGAATCATGCTGCCCCCAAACAGCAGAATAAAACATAAGCTGATATTATTATACATACTTGCAGCGGTTTGAACAAGTTGCAAATCTTGCCCTTTTGATGTAAAAAGCACTAAAAATATTGCATCCTGCTTGTGCAAAACAGGGAAAGGGAAAAAAGTCAAAAAAGAAGCGCAAAATATGTGCGCTTCTTCACGAAAGAATCTTGACGTTGCAAGCAAAAAAAAATACAATGAAGCTAAACAAGGCGCTTACGCAGCGCAGGGCGTTTTTGTCTGGCCCTGCACACCGCCGCCGTAATTGCACACATTGCAAAGGAGAATTTCCAATGGAAACTTTGAATTATCAGGTCCTTGAAAAATCCGGTTATGATGGCTACATTCTGAAAAATGCCCCCGAAAAGGTTTTGCAGTTTGGTGAGGGCAACTTCCTGCGTGCCTTTGTTGACTACTGGTTTGACCTTGCCAACGAAAAAGCTGACTGGAACGGCAAGTGCGTTCTGGTTCAGCCCATCGCCCCCGGCCTGGCCAAGATGATCAACGAACAGGAGGGCCTGTACACCCTGTACCTGCGCGGCAGCGAAAACGGCCAGAAGGTCGATGACAAGCGCGTGATCTCCAGTGTATCCCGCTGCCTGAACCCGTATGAAAAAGCTGATTACGAAAAGATGATGGACGTTGCCGCCAGCGACGACCTGGAAATCATCGTTTCCAACACCACCGAGGCCGGTATCGTTTATGATCCCGCCTGCCAGCAGAACGACTGCCCGCCGTCCAGCTTCCCCGCAAAGCTGACCCAGGTGCTGTACCACCGCTACAAGGCCGGCAAGAAGGGCATCATCATGCTGGCCTGCGAGCTGATTGACAACAACGGCAAGGAGCTGCTGAAGTGTGTCAACCAGTACATTGACCAGTGGGGCCTGGAAGACGGCTTCAAGAAATATGTCAACGAGGACTGTACCTTCTGCGGCTCTCTGGTTGACCGCATTGTTCCGGGTCGCATCCGCGACCCGAAGGAAGTTGCCGAGCTTGAAGAGAAGCACGGTTACGCTGACCCCCTGCTGGACGTTGGCGAGGTTTTCGGCGTGTGGGTCATTGAGGGCGACACCAAGCTGAACGATATCCTGCCGTTCCGCAAGGCTGGTCTGGAAGACCACGTCTTTGTTACCCCCGATATGAGCCCGTATAAGAAGCGCAAGGTCCGCATCCTGAACGGCGCACACACCGGTTTTGTTCTGGGTGCTTACCTGGCAGGCTTCGACATTGTGCGTGACTGCATGCACGACGAAACCATCCTGGGCTACATGAACAAGATGCTGCTGCAGGAAGTTGTTCCCATCCTTCCGCTGGATCAGGACGACTGCAAGAAATTTGCTGCCGCTGTGGAAGACCGCTTCAACAACCCGTTCGTCAACCATGAGCTGATGAGCATTTCCCTGAACTCCACCTCCAAGTGGCGTGCCCGCAACATGCCGTCCTTCCTGGAATATATCGAGAAGAACGGCAAACTGCCCACCTGCCTGACCATGAGCTTTGCCGCTTACATCGCATTCTATTCCAACAACATCCAGGAACTGAACGATAAGGGCCTGGTCTGCAAGCGCGCCAAGGGCAACGAGTACACCGTTTCCGATGACCGCTATGTGCTGGAATTCTACAATGCCCACAAGGATGACGACATTCCGACCCTGGTTCATGCTGTTATGACCAATGAGCAGATGTGGGGCCAGGATCTGACCAAGGTTGCCGGTTTTGAGGAAGCCACCGTCAAGAACCTGACCCTGATCCGTGAGCAGGGCGCAATGGCCGCTTATAAGAGCTGCCTGTAATTTGAGTTAGGAGGTAGGAGTGAAGAGGTAGGAGTTAGGGAGCAGCGCAGAGCCTTTGGTTATCTGCAAAAAGCCCTAAGGCAATACCGCACAATTCCCGCCTAACGGCTCAAGTGCCGCTCCGGCGGCTGCGGCACGGCATCTGCGTTGCCAAAATGCTCGATAATGTCGGGTTGCGGTACCCGCATCGTGCTTCGGGGGCAAAAGCCCCTCGCACTCTGCGACCGCTGCCCCTGCTTCGGTTCGCTGTTTCCGCCACTGGCGGCGCTCACCTTTGCAGCATCCAGTATTATCTGCGCTTTTGGCTTAGCATCTGCCGCACCTCGCTCGCCGTATCGGCACTTAGAATTATGCGGTATTGCCCTAAAAGCAGGGCTAACAATTCCTAACTTCTACTTCCTAACTCCTACCTGTTTTTATCGTAGTAAGGAGATTCTGTATGCCTCTTGCAATCAAGATCAACCCCAAGGATAATGTTGTGGTTGCCCTGCATCCCATTGCCAAAGGCACCGCTGTGCCGGTGGACGGTGCATCTGTGACCGCTGTTGAAGATATCCCCCAGGGCCACAAGATGGCCATTGCCCCCATCCACACGGGCGAAAACGTCATCAAGTACGGGTTCCCCATCGGCCATGCCACCGCTGATGCCGTGCCCGGCACCTGGATGCACACCCACAATGTAAAAACCAACCTGTCCGGCGAGATCGAGTACAGCTACCACCCCAATGTGCACCCGCTGGCCCCCGTTGCTCCCGAAACCTTTATGGGCTACCGCCGCAAGGATGGCCGTGCAGCCACCCGCAACGAGATTTGGATCATCCCCACCGTTGGCTGCGTGAACGACTGCGCCAAAGCCCTTGTGCGGGACAATCAGGATCTTGTGACCGACAGCATTGACGGGCTGTACACCTTCACCCATCCGTTCGGCTGCTCCCAGACCGGCCATGACCACGCCCAGACCCGCAAACTGCTGGCTGCGCTGGCCCGCCATCCCAACGCCGGTGCCGTGCTGGTGCTCTCCCTTGGCTGCGAGAACCTGACCCATGAGCAGTTCCTGACCGAATTGGGCGAATACGACCATGACCGCATCAAGTTCCTGACCTGCCAGGATGTGGACGATGAGCTGGTTGCGGGTCGTGAGATCCTGAAGGAACTGGCCGCTTATGCTGCCCAGTTCCAGCGCGAGCCGATTCCCTCCAGCGAGCTGGTGGTCGGCATGAAGTGCGGCGGTTCGGACGGTTTGTCCGGCATTACCGCCAACCCCACCATCGGCCGCTTCAGCGATATGCTGTGCGCCCGCGGCGGTTCCACCGTGCTGACCGAAGTGCCGGAAATGTTCGGTGCCGAGGGCTTTTTGATGGATCGCTGCCAGAACGAAAAAGTGTTTGAGAAGGCCGTGCATATGATCAACGGCTTCAAGGAATACTTCATCAGCCACAACGAAGTTGTATACGACAACCCCAGCCCCGGCAACAAGCAGGGCGGCATCACCACGCTGGAGGATAAATCCTGCGGCTGTGTGCAGAAGGGCGGCAGCGCCCCCATCATGGACGTTATCGGCTATGGCGATGCTGTGACCACCAAGGGCCTGAACATGCTGTACGGCCCCGGCAACGATCTTGTCTCCGCCACCGCCCTGACCGCCGCCGGCGCCCACATGATCTTGTTCAGCACGGGCCGCGGCACTCCGTTCGGTGCCCCCGCTCCCACCCTGAAAATTGCTACCAACAGCCAGCTGGCTGCCAAAAAATCCACTTGGATCGATTTTAACGCCGGTGTTGTTGCTGACGGCGAAAAGACGCTGGATGAAGCCGGTGCTGACCTGTACCAGCTGGTGCTGGACGTTGCTTCCGGCAAGCAGACCTGCGCCGAGAAGAAGGGCTTCCGCGAAATTTCCATCTTCAAGGATGGCGTTGTGCTGTAATTTTTGCACTGATGCTCTGGCTCCTGCCGCATTTTTTACCCAAAAGGGTAGAGCCGGGAACATTTTGAGAGTATAATAGAATCAAGAAGTGCCCGCCGGGAGCTGTGTCTGCCTGCGGTGCACAAAGTGGAACGGCTTCGGGCGTTCCGGGTGCTCTGGGATCAAGGCGCTGTGCGCTGCTCCAAGAATCCCGGTGCAGTCGGGCCGTTTTTGTAACTGAAGAAAGGGGACTGTAACAATGTCCAAGCTAACTGCCGGTACTTACGAAAAGTACAATGCCAAATATTCCACCCTTACCCTGACCGATGGGGAGTACGCCCTGACCGTTACACCGGAAAAGGGCGGCATGGCAACCTCCTTCACCAAAAGCGGTGAGGAATACCTCTGGCTGCGCGATAAGAACTATGAATCCTCGGACCGCCCCCGCTGCGGCGTGCCCATCCTGTTCCCCAGCTGCGGCAAGCCGGACGGCGGTGTGCACCACTTTAACGGCTCCGATTATCCCATTGAGGTCCACGGCTTTGCCGATTTGCTGCCCTGGCAGGTCAAGACCGCTGCGGATGATGAGATCGTGCTGACCCTGACCCCCAACGGCCTGACCAAGTTTGTTTACCCCTTTGATTTTCTGCTGGAAATGCGCTATACCCTGTCCGGTGCCAAGGCCGGGTTGGAACTGACCGTGCACAACACCAGCGACAAAGCCCTGCCGTTCAGCATTGGCTTCCACCCGTATTTCGCAGCTTCCAAGCTGGAGAACGTCCACTTTGACATCAACGCCGCCACCTGCTCCGAGAACGCTAAGGGCGAGCAGCCCGCCGCACCGGAAACCATCACCTTGACCCGCAAGGAAGGCTCCGCAGATTCCATCCGCCTGATGACCGGCGTAAAGAGCCCGATGCGCCTGACCGATTCCGGCAGCGGCCACACGGTGGAAGTTGCCTTTGATGAAAGCGTGTTCACCAACGGCGTGCTGTGGCAGCAGGATGCCGAGACGTTCGTCTGCATGGAGCCCTGGAACGGCTGGGCCAACAGCGTGAACGAAGCCGGCCGCCACATTGAGCTGGCCCCCGGCGCAAGCAAGACCTTTGCCTGGAGCATTACCATCGGCTGAGCTTAACCGCCTGCCCTGCATCTGCTGAACATTTTTAACCAACTGCCCTCTGCTGTGTGGAAAACTGCAGGGGGCAGTTTGCTTTGCCCGGCTGCCAAAATTTCCTGTACAAAATTACACAATCTGCCTGCTTTACCGGATTGTATTTTGTTTGACAAAATGTTACCATATTCTTATAAATATAAAAGTTTTAACGCCAACATTCCGCTGCCCACCGGGCAGCTGCGATCATAGAGGAAACCGCCGATGGAACAAAACAAACAGCCGTCGGGGCAGCCCCGCAAGCCGGAACAACAGCCCCGCCAGACCTACCGCAAACAGTCCCAGCCCAAGTCCCCGCAGGGCCGCCGCCCACAGCCCAAAAAGAAGCAGCAGCCCAACCTGCGTCTTGCACTGGCCGCGTGCGTGCTGGTTGCCGTTGTGGCGCTGGTAGTGATCGGGCTGGTCGCCTGCAACAGCGGGCAGAAAGCCCCCCTGACCATTGACCCCGGCACCAGTGCCGGAGCGTGGGCCAAGAACGATGCCGGGTACTACTTTAACAGTGACGGAGAGCCGATTCTGGCCGCCACCAAAAAAGGCATTGACGTGAGCAAGTATCAGGGTGAAGTGGACTGGGAGAAAGCCCAGGCTGCCGGGATTGATTTTGCCATGATCCGCTGCGGCTTTGGCAGCGAGTGGAACGGCACCGGCGATTACGCCCAGGACGATGAACAGTGGCGCCGCAACGCGGACGAATGCACCCGCCTTGGCATCCCCTTTGGCACCTATCTGTACTCTTACGCCACCACCGAGGAACAGGCCAAATCGGAAGCCGAACACGTTGCCCGCCTGCTGGGCCTTGTGGCACCCCCGCACGAGGGGCTGGACGATTACACCGCCACCCCCTACCAGCTCAGTTACCCGGTCTATTATGACCTGGAGGATAAATCCATCACCGGCCTGTACCCGGACGAGATGGCCCACCTGACCGAAGTATTTTTCGACCGCCTGAAAGAACTGGGCTACAAGGGCGCGGAAGGCATTTACGCCTCCATCAACTGGACCCGCGGCCGCCTGACGGACCCCGCGTTTGACCGCTGGCGCGATAATTTCTGGATCGCGCGGTTCAATTCCGCGTTGGGCTACACCGGGCCGTATTCCATCTGGCAGGCCACCTATACGGAGCCGGGCGAAAAGTACGGCGTGCAGAGCGACACGGTGGATGTTGACTTTGTGATGGAAGAGCTGACCTTTACCGGCATCAAAGCAACCAGCAAGGACATCCTGCCCTCGCTGACCAACGACACCTACAAAAACGAGCTGTGGCTGCCCAAGGCGAAAGCCACCGCCACCCTGCTGACCGATGAGCCCAGCGAAAGCGAGGGCGGGCAGAAAATCTTCTGGTCCAGCGATAATGAAGACGTTGCCACCGTGAATAAGCACGGCGAGGTAAAAGCCAAGGCGGACGGCACCTGCACCATCACCGCCACCCTGGCGGATGGCCGCATGAGCGCCGATGTGACGGTGCGGGTGGGGGCATTCACCATTCCCGTTTACGTTACCGGTAATCTGCAGGGCTTGACCGATGGCGAAGAGATCGGCCTTGCGGACATTGCTGCCCTGAAAGCGGGCAGCGAGGACTCCATTCTGGTGGATGCAGGCGGCAGTTTGCAGGGCACCGCCCGCGCCAGCCTGACCGGCGGCATGGATATGACCAGCGCCTTTGCCGCAGCCGGGTATGATTTGCAGGCCTTTGATGCTTCCGATATGGCGTATGGCACTGACCGCCTTCTCAACGATGTAATGACCGCCACTGGGCCTTCGATTGCTTCCAACCTGTACACGACAGAAAACGAAGCGTTGCTGGCCCGTTCCACCAGCTGGAGCCGCAACCGCATTTCCAACGGCATGAACACCATTGTGGAGGAAGCAGGCAAAAAGATCGGCTTCTTCTCGCTGGCCTCGATCGGCAATTCCGCCCAGACGAAAGAACTGACCGCTGCGGACCTGGCGCTGGCGGCTTCCGAACAGGTTGCTGCTTTGCAGGCCCAGGGGGCTGACGCCATCCTTTGCATTGCCGGGCCGGATACCGACATCAGCGGCATTTATGCCGACCTGGCAGACCTTGGCGTGACCGCCGTCTTGGATGCCGGCGCCACAGCCAACAGCACCGCAAAGGCAAACGGCATTGCCGTTGTTGCCGCCGGGTCCGGCTGGGACAGCGTGGGCTGCCTGAACCTGACCTTTGCGGCGGACGGCAGCATGACAGCCGAACCCACCAGCATGAGCGCCGCCGACCTGAAATCCGCCCGCGGCAGCTACACCACCGCCCAGCAGACTGCCTATGATTCCGCCTTTACCAGCCTGCAGAGCCTGGCAGACGGCGACGAGGATGTGCGCAGCCAGACGCTGTTCACCTTTGAAGCCAACGAAAGTGCGGATAAAACCATCAGCTTTGCAAACTATGCCGCCGCACTTTACCTGGCCTATGCCGACGGTGACCGCGCCAACTGCCCGCAGGATGCCGCCGACCTGACCGTAACCGCGCTGGCAGGCGGCATTACCGAGCTTGACTTTGGCGATGTTACCCGCGGGGCGCTGTGTGATGCCGTTCCCGCCGGGCAACGGCTGGTGCTGGCGCGGACGACCTCCGTCGCCATCGGTGCCCTGATCGACACCGGTACCGTGACCCGCACCTATGAGGAAAGCCTGACTGCCTTTGAGCCGACGGACGGCGACGCCCTTGTGGTGACCGATACCGCCACGCTGGAAGCTCTGGAGCAGGCAGGCGGCAGTTATACGATTCTGCGTGATTATGGGGATGTCTTTTGGGATATCCGCATGAATATCAATGATGTAACCAATAACTTTGCAAACCCGTTTACGTTGCCCGAAGCACCGCAGCGCGGTGCCGGGAGAAAGTGAGGCTGTTATGAAGCTGACCTTTTTGGGCGCTGCCCGTGAAGTGACCGGCAGCTGCACCCTGATTGAAGCAGGCGGCCACCGCTTTTTGGTGGACTGCGGCATGGAGCAGGGCAAAGACGTTTACCCCAATGCGGACCTGCCCTGCGCCCCCGGTGAGATTGAAGCCATCCTTTTGACCCATGCCCACATTGACCATTCGGGACGCATCCCCTATCTGTACAAGAACGGATTCCGCGGCCCCATTTACAGCACAGATGCCACCATGGACCTGTGCGAAATCATGCTGGAAGATTCCGCCCACATTCAGGAGCAGGAAGCCGAGTGGAAAAACCGCAAAGCCCAGCGCAGCGGCAATGAGCTGGTAGAGCCGGACTACACAGTAGAAGACGCCATGGCCGTGATGAAGCAGTTTGTACCGCAAAGCTACGGCAAGCCGCTGGAAGTGTTCCCCGGCATTACGGCCACCTTTACCGATGTAGGCCACCTGCTGGGCAGCGCTTCCATCACCTTGCAGGTAACGGAGAACGGCGAAAGCCAGACCATTGTGTTCTCCGGCGATATCGGCAACCTGGACCAGCCGCTGATCCGTAACCCGCAGTACCTGACCAACGCGGATTTTGTGGTGATGGAATCCACCTATGGTGACCGCACCCACGGCCCCAAGCCGGACTATGTGGCCGAGCTGACCCAGATTTTGCAGGAAACGTTCGACCGCGGCGGCAATGTGGTCATTCCCAGTTTCGCCGTGGGTCGCACGCAGGAAATGCTCTATTTTATCCGCCAGATCAAAGAGGAGCACCGCATCCACGGACACGATAACTTCCCCGTGTTTGTGGACAGCCCGCTGGCCAGCAAATCCACCACCATTTTCCGGGAAAACTTCAGTGAATGTTATGACGCCGAAGCCCTAGCCCTGGTGACGAAGGGCGAAAACCCGCTGGCGTTCCCCGGTTTGCAGATCAGTGAAACCAAAGAGGATTCTGTTGCCATCAACCTGGACTCCACCCCCAAGGTCATCATCTCCGCTTCCGGCATGTGTGATGCCGGGCGCATCCGCCACCACCTCAAGCACAACCTGTGGCGCGGGGAATGTACCATCCTGTTTGTGGGGTTCCAGTCCCCCGGCACGCTGGGGCGCGCACTGATCGAGGGTGCCGATGAAGTACGGCTGTTTGGCGAAACGGTGCAGGTCAATGCGCAGATCCGCCAGATGAGCGGCTTGTCCGGCCATGCGGACCGGGACGGCCTGTTGACCTGGATCCGCCACTTTGATCCCAAACCCAAACATGTGTTTGTGAACCACGGCGAGGACTTGGTTGCCGATCACTTTGCCCGCACCCTGACGGCGGAGGGCATCCCGGCAGAAGCGCCGTACAACGGTGCCGTGTATGAGCTGACCGGCGGGGCCGTTGCCCTGCTGCGGCAGGGCACCATGGTACCGATGGCCAAGGCCAGCCAGCCTGCCGACAAGCCGCGCACCAGCCCGGCGTTTGAACGCCTGCTGAACATGGGCAAGCGGCTGCTGGTTGTGATCGAGCACAACCGCGGCGGTGCCAACAAGGATCTTGCCCGCTTTGCCAGCCAGATCGCCAGCTTGTGCGATAAGTGGGACAGGTAGGCAGGGAGGAGTTAGGAGTTGGGGGCGTGTGGCTCATAGAACTCGCTGGTTTCCTTTCTTTGTTCCTGTTTTTTCAACTTTTTAGGGCAATACCGCATAATTCTAAGTGCCGATACGGCGAGCGAGGTGCGGCAGCTGCTAGGCCAAAAGCGCAGATAATACTGGATGCTGCAAAGGTGAGCGCCGCCAGTGGCGGAAACAGCGAACCGAAGCAGGGGCAGCGGTCGCAGAGTGCGAGGGCTTTCCCCCGAAGCACGATGCGGGTACCGCAACCCGACATTATCGAGCATTTTGGCAACGCAGATGCCGTGCCGCAGCCGTCGGAGCGGTGCTTAAGCCGCAAGGCGGGAATTGTGCGGTGTTGCCTTAGACGATATTGATTCTATACGTTAGGAACTTATTATTTTGAAGCAGAAATTTCGATCCTTGCCTGCGGCGGTGCAGGTGGCTGTAACGGCGGTGGTGGTTGTGGTGCTGGCGGTTGTTTTGACCGTTTGGCGGCACAACGGCAGCACCTATCTGACCGGCTTTTGGGACAATGGCTCCCAGACTCTCGTGTTCGGCCGCATGCTGCAGATGCAGCAGAACCAGACCAGCCCCGGCGGCTTTATGGGGGTATATACCCAGGACTGGAGTGATGAACAAAACCGCTACTGGTACCGGGACAACACCCCCGTTTCCCCGCAGGATTTTCAGGCTTACACCCACCAGACCGGGCTGCAGGGCTGGGCGTTCGGCGTGCTGAACAAAGTGCTCTCTGTTTTTGAGGACCGCGGCGAAGCGCGGGAAATCATACTGTACAACATCAACAGTATGTTGTTCTATGCGGCTACTCTGCTGGTCTGCCTGGCCGTATGGCGGGCGTGGGGGCCGCTTTCCGCGCTGGCGTGGCTGTGCGCCGTGGTGTTTGCCCCCTGGCCGCAGCGCGGCATGAAAGACCTGTACTGGTGCCTGTGGACCTGGTTGCTGCCCGCTTTGGCGGGGCTGCTGCTCTGTGCCGTTACCCGGCGGCGCGGCAAAACGCCCTGGTGGTGTTACCTGCTGGTGTTCGCCGCCTGCATGGTGCGCTGCATGTGCGGGTTTGAGTTTATTTCCACCTTTTTGATCCTGTGCGAAGCCCCGCTTGTCTACTGTTGGGCCGGCGGGGACCGCCGCGCTTGGCTGCGCCGCATGATATGCACCGGCTTTGCTGCTGTGGGCGGCGTGGCAGCGGCACTGGGGGCCTGGTTCATTCAGGGGGTCATCTATTTTGGCAGTGCCGCAGGCAGCTGGCAGAACCTGACCGGGGCTGTTACCAGCCGTGTCAGCCTGACGGATGATATGGTGAGCGATGTCAGCGTTGCACAGGTTCTGACCCGCTATTTTGTGGAGGTGGATGAACCCCTGCTGCAATTCGGCCCCTTGACCATCACCTTAAAGCCGCTGATCGCCGTTACCCTGCTGGGCTTTGCCCTGTGCCTTGCGGTGCTGGCCCTGCGCAAAAAGCCGCTGGCCGTGTTGGCCGGGCCTGCGCTGGTGTGGGTGCTCAGCTTGGCGGCACCGGTATCCTGGATGGTGCTTTCCAAAGCGCACGCCTATGTGCATGTCCACCTAGTGCCCATGCTGTGGCATTTTGCACTGGTGCCGGTCAGCTGTGCGCTGCTGGTGTGGCTGGTTAAAACCGTCATCACTGCGGTAAAAGAATAATTGGAATCCCGCCGCCGGGCTTGCGCACCGGCGGCGTTTGTATTACAATCAAAGGCAGCAATGCGTTTTTGATTGAGTAGCAAAGGGGGAATCTGCCATGTGGCATCCCATCAAACATTATAAAACCATCCATCACCACAAAATGCTGGTCATGCGGGGGTGTTTCCGCTGCGGGCTGTACTGGCAGGGGTTGACCCATGATTTGAGCAAACTGTCCCCCGTGGAATTCTGGGCCGGTGCCAAATATTGGCAGGGCACCTGCAGCCCCAACAACGCCCAGCGCAAGGCGGAAGGCTACTCTGCCGCATGGTTGCACCACAAGGGGCGCAACAAGCACCACCTGGAATACTGGATTGACTATGCCCCTAACGGCGACCACGCCATGGCCGGGATGCGCATGCCCAACCGCTATGTGGCGGAAATGGTGTGTGACCGCATTGCCGCCAGCAAGAATTACAAGGGTGCCAGCTACACAGACGCCGCCGCGTGGGAGTATTACGAACACAGCCGTGACCACTACATCCTGCACCCCGAAACCCGCAAACAGCTGGAAACCTGCCTGTTGATTTTGCGGGATGAAGGCGAGGACGAATGTTTCCGGTATATCCGCACGCAGTTGCTGGGGAAGAAAAAATAAAAACGGGGTACCTCCACCAACCCCATAGGGGCGCATATTGTGCGCCCGCTTGCCATTTTTACGAGACGTTCTGCCTGTGGCCCGATGCGAGCATCGGCCCCTGCGCGGGGAGTTATCCTCAGGGGAAGTCAAAATTTCTCATAAATTTGTTACACCATCCACCTCAAGGTTTCGGAACGGTCAAGACCGTTCCCTACAGAGCACTTTATAATTAGGGCAATACCGCATAATTCTAAGTGCCGATACGGCGAGCGAGGTGCGGCAGATACCAAGCCAAAAGCGCAGATAATACTGGATGCTGCAAAGGTGAGCGCCGCCAGTGACGGAAACAGCGAACCGAAGCAGGGGCAGCGGTCGCAGAGTGCGAGGGGCTTTTGCCCCCGAAGCACGATGCGGGTACCGCAACCCGACATTATCGAGCATTTTGGCAACGCAGATGCCGTGCCGCAGCTGCCGGAGCGGTGCTTAAGCCGCAAGGCGGGAATTGTGCGGTGTTGCCTTTACTCTTTATAAGATACATACAAATATAAAAGCAGCCACCCCCGCAGCATGGCATGACACTGCGGGGGTGGCTGTTATTTATGGAAGGTAGTAACTGTCAGGGATAAATCAGGCAGAAGCCTTTTCGCTGTTCTTTTCGCTGTTCTTTTCGCTCTTGGCATAGCTCTTGAAAGAGTTGACCACGATGGTGATGCCCAGAACGATCAGCAGGATAGCGATGATCAACTGCAGGCCGTTTGCGATGAACACAGCACCCCAGGTGGTTTCGCCAGCGGGGATGGTGGTGGAAGCTGCGGTCTGGATGGCCTTGACCATAGCAATCAGGCGCTGAACCAGAGCAGTGAAGGTGACGCACAGCATGATGATCAGCGGCGGGAACAGCATCTTGTTGTTGCGGCCGGTGACCTTCAGGAAGACGCACAGGGTAACCAGAACCAGAGCGCTCAGCAGCTGGTTGGCGGAACCGAACAGCGGCCAGATGTTGGCATAGCCGACCTGGGTCAGCAGGAAGCCGAATGCCAGGGTGATGATGGTGGAGAAGTAGGTGTTGCAGAACAGCTTACGCCAGCCTTCTGCATGCTCCATATCGTCCACGCTGAACAGTTCCTGGAAGCTCATGCGGCCGATACGGGCAACAGCATCCAGGCTGGTCAGGGCCAGAGCGGAAACGCACATGGTCATAAAGACGGTAGCAACATAAACGGGCACGCCGAACATCTCAAAGAAACCAGCAACACCGCGGCTGAAGATCTGGAACGGGGTACCAGCAGCGGGGGTACCGTCAGCAGCAGCGGCTGCACCGGCAACGCAGAGGGCCAGAACAGCCAGCAGGCTTTCCAGCACCATAGCACCGTAACCAACCTTCAGCATATCCTTTTCGCTTTCAACCGTCTTGGAAGAAGTACCGGAGGAAACCAGACTGTGGAAGCCGGAAACAGCACCGCAAGCCACGGTAACGAACAGAATGGGGAACATGGTGCCCAGCTTTTCGTTATTGAAACCGGTAAAGACGGGCAGGTTCATGGTGGGATGTGCAACCAGCAGGCCAACAACAGCACCGGCAATCATGCAGATGAACATGAAGGTGGTCATGTAGTCGCGGGGCTGCTTCAGCAGCCACATGGGCAGAACTGCAGCAAAGAAAATGTAAACAAAGGTGATGTAGCTCCAGGTAGTCTTGTCAAAAATCAAGGGGAATTTCATGCCGACAGCAAAGGACAGCACGATGAACACGATGCCCAGAACAGCCTCTTTCCAGCCGGAGAAGTTAAACTTCTTCTGGATCAGGCCAAACACAACAGCGAACAACATGAACATGATGGAAACCATGCCGGCTGCGCCGTTGGTGGTAGCTGCATCAGCCAGGCTGGTAACGCCGTCAACCGTGGTGTAAGCGTTAAAAGTACCGGCAACCATATCAGCAAAAGCTGCAATAACGATGCCGCAGAACAGCCAGCAGAACAGCAGGAACAGCTTGCGGCCCAGCTTGCCGATGTACTTTTCGATCAGCATGCCCATGGACTTGCCGTCGTTCTTAACGGAAGCATACAAAGCGCCGAAGTCGGTAATAGCGCCAAAGAAAACGCCGCCGATGAGCACCCACAGCAGAACCGGCAGCCAGCCGAAGGCTGCAGCCTGGATTGCACCGGTAACAGGGCCTGCACCGGCAATGGAAGAAAACTGATGGCTGAAAACGGTCCAGCCGTTGGTGGGAACGTAATCCTTACCATCGTTAAACTTAACAGCGGGGGTCTGTGCGTTCGGGTTAATGCCCCAGGTTTTTGCCACCCAGCGCCCATAAAACGCATAAGCACAGACAAGAACCACAGCAGCGATCAACACGATGACGAGTGTGTTCATGATAATCCTTCTCTCCGTTAATAATAAAATTTTTCCACTCCATCCAGCCAAATGCGGTAAACAAAAAAGCCTTCGTCTTTCTTTGTTGGCCCATTTGGACCAACGCAAAGACGAAGGCATACACTGCAATCATGCGCTGCACCATTGCAACTTTTACTTCCGCGTTACCACTTTGCTTTGCCGGCTCAATGCCGACCGCTCACCCGCAGCCCCACACCGCACTGTGCTGGACTGCGCACCCCATTAACGGAGAGTTCCCGGCTTGAACTACACGGCGGGCGGTTCTGCCCGCTTTCCCCCAAGCTGCTCGCAGGTGAGGGCCAGACCGCGCCTTGCTGCCGTCTTGCACAACCGACGGTTTTCTGTAAGCGGTGATACGGATAGGTCATTTCCTGTTCATTGCATTTGGCTGATGAATTGCTATTACAATAAACCTTTTGGCACACATTTGTCAACACTGTACAAAGCGCTTACCTCATTTTTGGTGATGCGGATAAATTTCACGCAGTTTCGACCGGCTATTCTTGGACAAATTGTAAACAAAATTTGAACAAATTCGCAAGGTTTGACGCAATCAGCAAGGCTTCTCCGCGGCGGGATGAGGGCATCCCGCCCTACAGATCATTTGTATGTTTGCACCGCAATATAAAATAAGCTGTAGGGAACGGTCTTGACCGTTCCGGGGCTTCGCTGTATATGCCATAATGAGATATACAACAAGGCCCCGACAAGTTCACTTTTCTCTGCACTTAATTCCGTAATTACCACGGCTTCCAGATTCATAACCCCTATATATTTCATAGAGTTTGCCGTTTATTACAACTTCGTCATCACCTGTAAAAGTGTATGAGTCGCCATTCTCATCACAATACTTGGAAATTGCTTGGTGCGCTTTAACAACAGTAGGATAGATGTCTCCTTCGTTATATGGTACCCAAAAAGCTTTTTTAGACATATTAAACATTAATGTCACTCCTTTCTAAGTTTGAACACATTCCGACTACTTATTGAGACTATTATACTACGACTTCTTATTCAGAACAACTTAGGATTTGTAGCTTTGTCAACTTCCCGATACTGTAATCATATATTTCTCACTTCTGTTTAGATTTATGATTGATGATCACTTTTATCACAATGCAAATCAGTAACAAAATAATGGTCAATACACCATATATCAAGATGCTTGTATACCACGGTGCTGATTGCACAACGTATAATTCGGGATGAGTTTTGAAGTCCCAAACAGTATAAACCCCGTGTCCAATAAATACACCAATAAAAACTGCAATAAAGATGTTTATAATGATGTTTATTTTTTTCATGTAATCACACTCCCTTGGGTAAATTCGCGTTTTCGAAACGAAGTGAAGCAATGAAAGCCCCAGTGGGGCTTTCAAGCGACAGAACGGTCTTGCGATAGCAAGATGGCGGAGTTTCACTCCGACAAGTTCGCGTTTTCCCCTGCCTGTTGGGTGATATACTCGTCCAGCTCGCTGCTCTGCCAGGTGTAGCGCTGCAAAAGCTGCCAATCGCAATCGGGGCGGGCCAGCTGAGCATCCACACAGAAGCGCTCCAGAGGCAGGCAGCACAGCAGGCTGAAGTTGAACGCCGCTGCCACAAAGGCCATGCGTGCCGCCGGGATGCAGCGGAACAACCGCACCGCAGCCAGAACACTGGCCAGTAACAATGCTCCCAGCACCCACGCAGCCCAAATGCGCCGCACCGTTGGGCCGTACAGATTGATATACACCGCCAGCTTGGCCGCGGCTAGCATCGCAAACCCGGCACCGAACCCGCACAGCGCCACGGCCAACACGCGGGATAAGCCCTTTTGGGTAACCGGCTGCGCCCCCAAAAAGTGCAGTGCCGCCAGCACAGTAAGGTCCAGCGCCAGAATGCGGCAAAACTCCCAAAAACCGTTCACCGCAAACGCGGCGGCATCCGGCGCGGTCAGGGGCAGCGGTGCCCCAAGGGCAGCGGCGAATTCCGCCGCCTGCACGGCAAAAAACAACGTATACACACCACACAGCACCGCCATGACTAACACTCCCATCAGCTGAGGCAGGCGCGGCAGGGCTGCCAGTTTGCCGTAAAACTGTTCCGCCGCAACAGGCGGCGCCTTGCGCCGGGCGCTGCCGCCCGCCAGACCAAACAACCAGGCACCAACAGGCAGGGAGAGCGCAAAGATCAGCAGATTTGCCAGCAAGGCATCCTGCCCGAACAGCTGCCCCAGCCAGCTGCCAAGATGCCCCCACAGCCGGGCAAAGTTATCATCCGCCCCCGCCAGCGTGGCGCAGGCCGCACCGCCCAGCAGCAGGGCAGCAGTTATACTGACGGCGGTTTCCAGCGTGCGGCCTTTGCGTCCCGCATGATTGGCCCACCAGCGGTGCAGTGCCTGCCACAGCAGCTGGGTACGCAGCAAAAAGTTGCCGAATGGGATGGCAAACATGCCCGCCACGCCATCCAGCAGCACAAGGCAGCTGGTGCGGCCAGCCGCCAGTAAATCATTGCGGGCCAGCACATAATAAATAGCCGTGCAGTGCCACGCCACGACCTGCCAGAAGCCAAGGTCGTCCGTGTGCAGGCTCCACCCCGCCATGGCCAGGCTTTGCACCAGCCAGCAGCACCACCAGACTGCGGCGGTCCGGCTGGGTTTGCGGTCCCCCGCCCAGGCGGCGAGCTCCACCACTACGGTATACAGCGCCACAAACACCAGCACTCCGGCGCGCCAGGCGGAGTACTCGCTCGCCACCCCAAAACCCAGGCAGCGGTCAACATATTCATAGCCCGCCGCATAGCTCAGCAGCAGGGCGGCCAGCATGACCCACTGCGGATTTTTGGGTGCAGAAAATGGAAGGGGCTGGCCTGCAGCCTCTTTTTTATCAAATTTCATTGGGTTGTCTCCTTATATCAAGGTCGTTTCTTTACGTTTCGTCCGGGCGGTATTCCAACAGGTCAGCGGGCTGGCAGTCCAGCGCTTTGCACAGGGCTTCCAGGGTGGAAAACCGCACCGCTTTTGCTTTGTTGTTTTTCAGGATGGAAAGGTTGGCCGGGGTAATGCCGATGGTTTCAGCCAGCTCCCCCGCCCCCATGTGGCGCTTTGCCATCATCACATCCAGGTTGACGATAATTGGCATCTTCTGCGCCCCCTTACACGGTATAGTCCAGTTCGTCTTTCATCTTAACGGCCTGGGCAAACGCATTTTTGATGACCCGCACGATCAGCGCCATAAACGCCGCCGCAACGCCAATGGCAAAGATGAACGGCAGCCCCAGCACAGCACCCACCGGCAGGCAGAGCGCTGCAGCCCAGGTGCAGCACCAGCTGATGCGCCGCAGGGCCAACACGTTGGCAGGGGTAAACACCTCTTCTTTTTCAATGCGCGCCAAAAACATGTACAGGTTATACAGCATCCACAGGGCCAGCGCGGCGCTGCAATAGCCCAGCCCCAGCAAAAAATACCCCAGCTTTGGCCCATGCACCAGCTGCAGCGCGTGCACCGCCAAAACCCAGCTGACGATGCGCGGCCCGCACAGCACCATCACCACGCACCCCATGGCCGCCGCCAGGGTGGCGAACTTGGTCAGCATAATGCTTTTGTGGTCGTTCCAGCCAAAAAAGTTTTCTGGTAATTGACGCATTGGTCATTCCCCCTGATGTTTTATGGTATATCCGATGCTGTTATCATAGCATCTATTGCATCGTTTTGCAATACATTTTTATTGTTTTTCAATATATTTATTCTGTTTTGCAATGCGTTTATGCTTCAGGTTCCTGCACCAGCTGCCCTGCGGCAGATTTTCTGGCTGAAAATGCGGCAAAAAGCTTGACTTTTTCTCCCATACCTGTTACAATATTTAAGCTGTAACAGGCAAATTGAGTATTTGTGCCCGTAGCTCAGTTGGTAGAGCACCTGACTTTTAATCAGGGTGTCCGGGATTCGAATTCCCGCGGGCGCACCAAAAAGCACCAGACAAATTTTTGTCCGGTGCTTTTTTGTTGTGTCATTCAAGATTCTCAAGGCAATACCGCATAATTCTAAGTGCCGATACGGCGAGCGAGATGCGGCAGATGCCAAGCCAAAAGCGCAGATAATACTGGATGCTGCAAAGGTGAGCGCCGCTAGTGGCGGAAACAGCGAACCGAAGCAGGGGCAGCGGTCGCAGACTTTTGCCCCCGAAGCACGATGCGGGTACCGCAACCCGACATTATCGAGCATTTTGGCAACGCAGATGCCGTGCCGCAGCTGCCAGAGCGGTGCTTAAGCCGCAAGGCGGGAATTGTGCGGTGTTGCCTCAACATTGTGATTCCTTTTTGGCTGCTTAGCCCGCTTTTCATTTCCTCCAGATCATCACCCCCATCCAGAACAGGTTGGCGAAGATCCTGTCGGTGCCGGTGGCCACCATGGCCGGGAACAATGCCCAGGACAGCACCACCCGATGGCAATATGCCCCAGCATCTGCCGCGTTCCTGGAATACATTCGCTCTCGGCTTGGGGATGCCTTTTGCTGATTTCACCCATACCAACAACAAACACCGTGCCGCCATGCAGGGGGTTCTCCTGCTTGCGGCACGGTGCTTTGTTGTATCAGGCTATTGTCGGGTTATTGTTTCTTTTTGGCAAGCTGTCTGCCCACGGCCCACAGCCAATCCAATGCGGCGGCGGCAAGGGCGGGGTACACGATCAGGCCGAACAGCTGGTACCAGGTGGGGATAAAGTAATCTGCCCCGCCGGGCAGGGTGCTGGCGGCGTTCAGGGTAATGCTTTGCGGAGTAAAGGTCAGGCCCACGGTCTTGTTTTCATCGGGGCTGCAGGGATCCAGCCGCAGTGCCACGATCTGGGTGCGCGGCAGGGTGTACACATAGGTGCCGTCTGCCAGCACTTTGGGGAAGACGCGGCGGTCCTGGCTGTAGGGCTCCCCCGTTTTTGTGGTGTAATACAGGCACATTTCGCGGGAATCGCCGTCAAACTCCACGTTGTAGCTCACGGTACGCACCACGCGGCCGGATACATCCTCCAAAATCATCTGCGGGTCGCCGCCTGTGGTAATCAGCTGGCCCTGGGGTGCGCTGTTCTCCCCCGGCTCCCCCCAGGTCAGCTCGGCCAGCTGCCAGCTTTCAATGGGGATCGAGGTTTCAGTCAGGGTGCCTTTTGCCTTGGCGGAGCTGTCCCCCGCAAAGGCCACCGCACCCTGCACCAGCCAGAACACCAGCGCCGCGCACCAGCACAGCACCGGCAAGGCAAAGCGATGGGCAAACAGTCGGTTCAGGCGGCTTTTCCATGTCATCTCTTTCATTGGGCCGCCTCCTTGCTCATCTGCATTGTGACCGGCTCATACCCGGCATCCGTTACGCGGTAGAGCAGGGTATGCCCCGCCTGCGCAGCGGCCAGGTGGTCGGTAAACAGGTTCTGATAGCTCTGCACAAAGATATCGTCGATCTTTTGCAGGTAAAGCACCGTACAGCCGTTGGCACGCACGGTTTCATCCAGGCGTTCAGCGGTGTAGGGGTGGTAGTAGCGCTGCTTCACGCCCTCCTCCTGCGGTTCCAGCTCCGGCAGGCCGAAGGTTCCGCCGCCGCCCTCCTGCGTGGCCCCCACGCCGGAGTAATCCACTAGGACGGGGTAAAAATCAAACACGGCAGAGAACCAGTGTTCGCCGTTATCCCCCTGGCTGACAAAAAACACGCGGTCGTTTTCGTTCAGGTAATCGCTGCACAGCCAGTCAGCTTCGGCGCGGGCGGTCTTGCGGTCGGCGAATTCGCCATCCGAGAAGCCCAGCACCGAAAGCTGCGGCAGGATCATGCCGTTCACCCGCACCAGCATGGCGGCGGCCATCAGCAGAACACCGGCCTGGCCCGACAGGGCAATCCAGCGGCGGGCCGGGGCTTTCTGTTCGCCATCCGCGGTTTGCAGGGCGGTGCTCCAGCAGGCCAGCGCCATAAAGAACCAGCCGATATAGTAAGTATAGATATAGCGGTTATAATCCACCAGCCCCACGGCCTGATCCGGCTTGAAAATAAAGCCATAGCTAAGCGCCAGCATGAGGTTATACCCCACAAAGCATGCAAGGGACAGCACCCCGATGCAGCCAATGCGCAGCTTGAGCTGGCGGCCTCTGGCGCAGATGGCCGCCACCAAGAACACCAGCAGAATCAGCACCACAACATTGCGGCCCTGGCCGATCATGCTCAGCCGACCATCCGAAGTCCAGAACTGGTGGCCCATATCGGCCATGGCTTGGGTGAACTGGCTCTGGCGCTCAGCGTAAAAGCCCTCCACCGGCTGGCCCAGCAAAATCTTGATGCCGTTGATGACCACAGCGGACAAGGGGGCGCTGGTTTCGCCGGTGCCGCCCTCGCTGGCACTTTTGGCAACCAGAATGCCCACATAGCGGATGTTCCAGAAATAATAGATCAGCATGGGCGCGGCAAAGCAGGCAATGGCAAAGCCGGTGCGGCGGGCAAGGCCCTTTTTGAAGGGGTGCTCCGCAAACAGCCAGGCATCCACAGCCATCAGCCCCGCCGCCACCAGGGACAGCACAAAGGTGTTGGCCTTGATGTTGGCCGCCAGCGCCAGTACCGGCAGTACGGCCCACTTGGGGCCGCCGGTTTTGCGCAGCGCCAGCCACAGCGCCACAGCGCCGCCCAGTGCAAGGCCCGCGGGCACATCGCCATAGGCGGTCATATAAGTGGTATCCAGATAGATCGTATGGTTATACACCGTCAAAAACCAGGGGGCAAACCAGCAGATTGCTGCCAGCGGCACCGCAATGCGGTACTGGCGGAAGTTCAGCCCGCCCAGCACCGCGGCAAACACGGCGGCGGCCAGCACATCATACGCCACATAGATCTTCCAGTCTGCATAATGGCCCAAAAACTGGAAGAAGTAGGAGAGCAGCGGCAGGCCGGGGTTCTGGGTCTGGGGCCAGGGGGTTCCAAGGGTAGCCAGGGCATACAGGCGGTTATCCGCCTTGGTCACCTTTACGGCGGTAGCCCACAGGCTGAGTTCATCATACTTGGTTGCCAGCGGCTGGCGGATGAAAAAGTACACCGCAAATGCCAGCGCCATGCCCCAGAACAGCACCGCCCCCGGTGTAACCAGGCGGCGGTAGGCCGGGCGCTGGCCTTTGTGGGGCACCAGCCCCCACACGCCGCTACCCACAAACACCGCCCACAGCAGCACAGTGCCGGGCAGCAGCAGGTTTGCCATGCCCGCAGCCGTCAGCCAGGCAACAGCAATGCCCAGCGCGGTCAGCGGGGCCAGCGCAGCATGCAGGTTACATTTGAGCGTTAGGAACGCGCAGAACAAAAACAGCACCGCCAGCGCGGCAAAGATGCAAAGCAGCTCCATAGAATCACCATTTTATACAACATAAAAGCCCTGCGGGTGTGCCCCCAAGCCATGGGCGCACCGCCCCACAGGGCTCTTTTTTACTTTTTGCGGAAAACATCAACGGCAAGGCAGGCAAACGCAGCCCCCACAGCCGGGGCAAACAACAGCAGCAGCCATTGGCCGCCGTTTGGCACAAAGCGCAGGTACCACGGCTGCACCGGGTTGAGCACCACGCCGTCCAGCCGGGTAGGCACGCCGCCCACACTGTCCGGGTCAATGCGCAGCCCGGTCACGGTAAGGCCGCCCAGGTCAAAGGTATACTGGTTTTCGCCGCTCACGCGGGCAAAAACTTTCTGGGTCTCGCTGTACTCGGTCTGGCCGGGGCGCAGGTAATACAATGCTACGCTGCCGGGCGGCAGGTAGTGCACGGCGTCCAGCTCCACCGTTTCCAGCCAGGCTTCGCCCCGCCAGATGATGTGCGGGTCGTTGTCGGTGGAAAGATACCAGCCGGGTTCATCCACCGGCGCGGTATGCCATTCATCGTCATCATAATTGACAAAGCTTTCAAATTCCAGGTCATCCGCCGTCAGGGTGCGGGTCACCATAGTGCCGTCTGCTTTATGGTTCAGCATCACAGCGCTGCCCACCAGCACGTACACCAGCCACACAATAACAGCGGCGGCATATGCCAATATCAGCAGCTGCTGGGGGCGCAGCGGGCGGCCCGCATGGGCGGGGGCGGCAAAACGCTTGGTTGGGCGTTTATCTTTCATTGTACCACCCCGCTTTCTGCCACAGCCACCGGGGTAAAGGCGATAGGCTTGCTGCGGCCTTCAAACCGGTAGAGGGTTGCGGGCATATTAGCTTTCAGCCCGCCTTCAAACCGGCTGCTAAACTCCCGCTCCAGATAGTCGTCCGCGCGGTCGATCAGCAGGTAGTCGATCTGCTTTTCTTCCATATAGGCGGTCAGAGAGTCTGCGGTGCAGACCGCCTCAAAGTCATACAAGGTCCAGTTCAGGCTTTCCACCAGGTTCATAAAGTCGGAGTCCCACCGGCTGGAATAATCATCGTTGCCCCACCAGGTACCGCCATAGCCGTTGACCACCTTGGCGGTCAACTCATACTTGTAGTAGTACCAGCGGGTGGCATCATCGCCCTGACTGATGACCAGCACGCGGTCCGGCCAGTCCAGCACGGTGTTCATTGCTTCAGCGCGGTTCTTTACATCGCGGCGCAGGGTGTACAGGCTGTCGGCGTTGGTCCAGAACCCGGCTGCGGGCACACCGCGCCAGGCAAAAATACCCAGCACTGCCGCAGCGGCCAGCCCCAGCGCCGCACGGCCCAGCCGCTGCGCCGCGCCGCTGCCCTGCCCCACCGCAAAGCCCAGCACACAGAAGCCGTACAGCATCCCCCCCTGCAGGTAGGGCGCGATATAACGCTCATAGTCCTTCAAGGCGGAGCCTTCGGCCTCGGAGAAATTGTAGAAGTACAAAATCAGGTGGAAGAGATACAGCGCGGCAAAGCAGAACGCCCCGCCCACAAAGCCAACCACGGTGCGGCGGCGTGCGGCACCGGCAGGCGCTGCCACAAAGGCCGCCGTGAACAGCAGCAGAATGCAGCTGACGGCCATGATGGGCGCGCCCACCAAACAGACGCGGCGGTACAAAAATGCCTGGCCCATGCTCTGCATGATCTGGGCAAAGCGTTCTTCGCGCCCAATGCCCAGCAGCTGCTTGATGCCGCCGGTCAGCACAGCACCATAGCTCAGGCCCGCGCTGCCCACGCTGGCCCCAGTGGTTTCGGTTGGGGTCACGGCGGCGGTATAGCGGTTCCAGCTGATAAACACCGCCAGCACCACCGCCGCCAGAATACTGCATTTTGCCAGCGATACGCCGAAAATGCGGGCCGGCTTTGTATCCGGGTGCGGCGTACCGAACAGCTGATCCAGCCCGATCAGGAACGTAACGATCAAGGCATAGGCAAAACCGATATCTTTGGTCATGGTCAGCACGGCAAGTGGCATGGCACAGGCAAAAAAGCCGGTTTTGCGCCCGCCCGCCGCGGCATACAGGCACAGGGTTCCGCCAAACAGCAGCGCCAGGGGGGTATCCGCCATGGCGTTGGCGTAAATGGTGGATGGGGTGCCCGCCGGAACCACGCTGAAAAAGAACGGCAGAAGAAAGCCCGCAGCAAACACCAACACAGCACCCGCCCAGTTTTTGCGCGGCATGGCTGCCGCCGGGGCAATGCAGGCCAGGAACAAAATATCCAGCCCGGCCAGGCACTGCCATTCATAAAACTGGCCCGGTACGCGCTGGAAGAGATAGGAAACCAGGCTGGTTGCCGGGTAGGTAAAGCTCGCCGTCAGGTTGATGGGATCCGCCACATACAGCGCAGCGCGCTCCGCCACCATCTTGGGGGCCAGGCCCCAGGCGGTAAATTCATCCCACTGGGTAAACATGGGCTGCTGCAAAGCAAACAGCACCCACAAAAAGCAGCTGCCGCCCACAAAAAGCAAAAAGCCGGGGCTGAACAGCGCCCGCCGGATAGCCCGCCACCCGGCACGCACCCCAAAGTAGACCCCGCCGGCCAGCCAGACCGCCATGATGATAAAATGGCCGAACTGCAAAAGCCCCAGCAGGGAAAGCAGATACAGCACCACGGCCGACCCGCACAAGGCGGGCAGCGGCAGCAGGGCGGCATCGAACCGGGTGCATGCCGCCACGCACAGACAGCATGCGGAGAAGAACAGCAAAAACAGCAGGCCGAATACAATCTGCACGGTACAGCACCTCCCGGAATCAGAATCAAATTAGTAATTAGCAATTAGCAATGAATCATTAGCGGTGGATTGCCGCCCGGTGGGCGGCTCAGAAAATTGGGGCAAGGTAGCATATAAAGGCTGATTCTATATTCGCAGACTATCACGCAAAAGCCGCGAAAAACCGCAGATTTGATCGTGCCACGGGCACACCGCCATTATTTTTAACTATTCTCTCATATACGCGTAAGCCAGCTCACGCGTATACGACGTACACCGGCCCCACAAAGTAGTGCTGGAAGAGCAGCACAGCGCCAAAAACGGCATAGCAGGCGCACAGCGGGGTGATGGCCGCTTCGACCTTTTCTTCCGTGATGGCGGGGCGGATGGTTTTGCGCAGCAGTACGGCCAGGGCGGGCAGCAATGCCAGCCAGACGCAGAGGAAATACCGCGCCTGCAGCCCCACAATGCGCACCATGCCCACCGGGGTATAGGTGATATACATGGCTGCCATGGCACCGGCGGCGTACACCAGCGCCAGCAGCGCCACCCCGCCCACGCGGCGGCGGGTGGGGAACGCATCGGCGCGTTTTGGCTGCGCAGCAGCCAGCAGGGCGGCCAACAGCAACACCAGCGGGCCGGTCAGGTTCAAAAAGCTGATGGGCAGGTCCTTCCAGCCGAACAGGCCGAGCTGCCCAATAAAGAAATCATTCTCTCCCAGGGTCCCCCAGAACGCAGCAATGGTCCGCAGAGGGTTGCGCAGCACAAAGGCCAGCTGTTCACCGCCGTTTACCGTGCTGCCGCCCTGGCGCTCAATGATGGGATAGTTATAGCGGAACGCCGTTCCGTACCATTCCGTCAGCAGGGTAACGGCCATAGCACCGCCAATGCCACCCAGCGCCCACAGCGGGCGGCGTCCCTTGGCGTGCCATTCCCGCTTTGCCACCAAAAAGATAGGCAGCACCCACAAAAGGTTCAGGTACGGTTTGGCGATATTGACAAAGATGCAGGCGGCGGTGTAAATGCCCGCCGTTTGGGTGTTCCACTCCTTGCGGGTCAGCAGGGCAAGCATCAGGTAATAGCAGCCCAGCAGGGTTGCATCATAGCTCAGCGACGACCCCATAAAAAGCGACATCGGCAGCAGCATAATGGCCGCAAAGGCCGGGCGGTAACGCTCCGCTTTGGCCAGCGCCAACGCGCACAACAGCGTGTAGGCCAGCAGGTTGACGATGCGCCCGCCATACAGGCAGCCCAGCGCGCCAAAGCCCAGCAGGCGTGCCAGCGCCATACCGACCGCACCCGGCAGGAATGGAATGACCAGAAAGCTGACCGGCTCGCTGACTGGGTCCGGCACAGAATCCCGCACATCGTGCGCCAGGTACAGGGCAAAGCTGTCCGCCATGCTCTGCACTGCGCCGTCCTTGCCGTATTGCTTCAGGGCATAGCCCGCGGTGTTATAGGCCTTTTCCGCCCCGGTATCGGGGTCAGTGCCCACACCGGCAGAGGTATGCGCATTCACCCATGCACCGGGGAACGCTTCCAGCAGGTAGGCCACATCGTCCGGGTAGGTGCGGGAAGCATCAAAATCAAAGTGCCCGGTAGAGATGGCATAGGTGCGCAGGTAATGGTCGGCTTCGTCCGGCGTTTGCAGCGGCGGGTTGGCAAATGCAAACAGCAGCCCGCACAAAAAGATGCACACGGCCCCTTTTGCCGCAAATCCTTTTGCAAACCGCCGCACACAATACCCGGCCAGCAGACATACTTCCAGAAAGGCCGCACACCCCAGTGTAACCTCCAGGGGGGACACACGGTTATCCAGCCCAAAGAACACCCGCCAGTAATAGGCCCACAGCACGCCGCACACGGCGGCGCACAGCACAGCCAGCCCCCACCGCACAGCGGCGGGCAGCTTTTGTAATTTTATTGGCATAAAACTTCCTTACAACCGCCCTTACAGAATGTACTGGCCGACCTTGTACTGGTCCAGGTTGCCGCGCAGGAACTCAATGGTTTCGGCAAGGCCCTGTTCAAAGGTATACTGCGGTTTCCAATCGGTCAGGGTGCGCAGCTTGGTGGCATCGCCCAGCAGGCGGTTGACCTCGCTCTTTTCGGGGCGCAGGCGCTCGGCTTCGCAGACGATCCTGGCGCTGGGGTTGATCTGGGCAATCAGCTCATTGGCCAAATCGCCGATGGAATGTTCCACGCCGGTGGCAATGTTGATTTCCTGGCCAATGGCGGCATCGCAGTCCGCAATGGCCATAAAGCCGTGGGCGGTATCCTTAACATAGTTAAAGTCGCGGGTGGGGGTCAGGCTGCCCAGCTTGATTTCCTGCTGACCGGCCAGCAGCTGGGTGATGATGGTGGGGATGATGGCGCGGCCGCTCTGGCGCGGGCCATAGGTGTTGAAGGGGCGCACAATGGAAACCGGCAGGTCAAAGCTGCGGTAAAAGCTTTCGGCCAGGCGGTCCGCGCCGATCTTGGTGGCAGAGTAGGGGCTCTGGCCCTGGAACGGGTGGTGCTCGTCAATGGGCACATACTGGGCGGTGCCGTATACTTCGCTGGTGGAAGTAACCATCACGCGCTGGGTGCCCAGCTCGCGGGCGGCGTTCAGCACGTTCAGGGTGCCCTTGATGTTGGTATCCACATAGCTGTCCGGGCTGTGGTAGCTGAACGGAATGGCAATCAGGGCAGCCAGATGGAACACGCGCTCCTGCCCGCGCATGGCAGTACGCACGCCGTTGGGGTCACGTACATCGCCCATAAAGATATCCATTTCATTGCGGATCTCCGGGGGCAGGGTATCGATCCAGCCCAGGGAGCCAAACGAGTTATACAGGCAGAAAGCACGCACTTTCTCGCCGCTTTTTACCAGCTCTTCGGCCAGATGGCTGCCGATAAAGCCATCGGCACCGGTCACCATAACGGTATGGGACATTGTAAAAACACTCCTTTTTATATGGCAATACCGCCCGCAGGGCAGAACAATCCAATTATTACAAAATAGTATAACCGATTTGCGGCCTGATTTCAACCAATGCCCCGCCCAGCGTGCAAAAAAGTGCCGGGGCTGCCGCGGATCGGGTAGGCTTACATTAAATTTATATAAAGATTATTCCGTTTGTATCAAAGAGTTCGGCAATATGTTATAATAGGATAAATACAGTGCTGGGCCGCATTCCCTGCCCTGTAGTGGAAAGGAGCCTGCACCCATGCCGCAACGCGAACCTGCCCTGCTTTGGCTGCGGGACTGCGCCCTGACCGCATTGGTCCTTGCGCTGTGTACGCTGACAAGCTGGGTATTTTTCCGGCTGGATTTTGTTTCTTCCAACTATATCCTGACCTATATCCTGGGCGTCATGTATATCAACGTCTTTACATCGGGGTTGGTGTACGGCGTTGTGGCTTCGCTGTTCTCGGTGATGCTGGTCAACTATATGTTCATTGCCCCCTTTATGCAGTTCCGCATCCGGTCAGACGACATGGTAACGGCAGTGGTCATGCTCTGCGTTTCGCTGCTCTGCTCCTCGCTGACGGGGCGTATCAAGGTACAGGCCGCCCAAAGCGAGCGCAAAGCCTATGCTTCGCAGGTGCTGCTGGAAGCCAGCCGCAGCCTGTTGGGGGCCGAGGACCCTGACACCATTCTGCGGATAACGGCCACCCAGCTGGGCAAGCTGTTGGAGCGCCCGGTCTGCTTTGCCCCCGCACCGGAGCACATTGCACCGGGAACCCTGATTCTGCCCCCTCCCGGCCAGACGGATTACCGCAGTTGCCCGGCGCTGCATGAGTTCAGCACCTATGAGCACAATCTGGCATTGTCCATCCTGGATGTGTGTTCCCTGGCGCTGGAAAAAGAAACCTCCAACCGCGCCCGGCGCGAAATTGAGGAAGCCGCCCGCCAGGAACAGCTGCGCGCCAACCTGCTGCGCAGCATCAGCCATGACCTGCGCACCCCGCTGACAAGCATTTCCGGCAACGCGCTGATTTTGACCGAGAAAAATCCCCTGCTGACCGAGGAAAAGCGCCGGGAGCTTTCTGCCGCAATTTATGAGGACGCCAACTGGCTGAACCATCTGGTGGAAAATCTGCTTTCCATCACCCGGATGGAGAACGGCCAGGTAAACCTGCGCATTCAGCCGGAGCTGATTCAAGACATTTTTGACGATGTACTGGCTCATTTAGACCATGACGCCGCCCGCCACACCATTGTGACCAACGTGGCGGATGACCTGCTGATGGCCGATATGGACGCCCAGCTGATCGAGCAGGTGCTGGTGAACCTCATCAACAACGCCATCAAATATACCCCCGAACATTCCCGCATCGAGCTTTTCGCCGCGCCGGAGGGTAAATTTGTCCGCATCTGCGTAACGGATGACGGCCCCGGCATTCCGGAAGAAAGCCGGGACAAGCTGTTTGATATGTTTTATACCCTTGGCAAAACCCGCAGCGATGGCCGCCGCGGGCTGGGTCTTGGGCTGGCCTTGTGCCGTTCCATTGTTGCCGCCCATGGCGGTGTGATCGATGTACAGAACGCTGCACCGCACGGTGCCTGCTTCCGTTTTACACTCCCGCGAACTGAGGTGACCCTGTATGAATAAACCGCTGATCCTTGTGGTGGAGGATGACCCGGCTGTTGCACGGCTGATCTCCACCACACTGGAAACCCGCAATTATCAGTACCACCGTGTACAGAACGGAGCCGGTGCCCTGTTGGAAGCTGCTTCGGCACGGCCGGATGTAATTTTGCTGGACCTTGGCCTGCCGGATATGGACGGTATTGATGTGATCCGCAAGATTCGCGGGTGGAGCAACGTGCCCATTCTGGTGGTTTCGGCCCGCAGTGATGATACCGACAAAGTATCCGCCTTGGATGCCGGTGCAGATGATTACCTGACCAAGCCGTTCAGCGTAGAGGAGCTTTTGGCCCGGCTGCGCGTGGCGCTGCGCCGTGTGCGGTATGATACTTCCCGCGCAGGTGACCAGGCCAGCATATACGAGAATGGAGAACTGCGCATTGACTATGCCGCAGGCTGTGTGTACCGCGGCGGAACGGAGATTCACCTGACCCCCATTGAGTACAAGCTGATCTGCGTGCTGGCCAAGAACACCGGCAAAGTGCTGACCCACAACTATCTGCTGAACGAAGTCTGGGGCAGCCCGGCCGCATCGGATACGCCGTCCCTGCGCGTATTTATGGCAACGCTGCGCAAAAAAATTGAGGAAGACCCCAGCCACCCCCGCTATATCCAGACCCACATCGGCGTTGGCTACCGCATGATCCGCCAGTAAAGTTTGGCTTTCAAAATGTAACTGCAACAGCCCGTCCATCCGTTTGTTGCCGGATGAGCGGGCTGTTTCAATTCTATTTATTCGGTTTTCTCTGCTTTACTTGGCTGCGCGGCGTCCGCCTTTGCCGCCGGTCTTTTTGGCGTGGCTGGTGCCGGTCTGGGTGCGGGTGGACTTGGGGGCCGTTTTCTTGGGTTCCGGCTTTGGCATATCCTTTTGCAGCAGCTTATCCGGCACGGGCTGGATGCTCCACAGCTGGTTTTCGCCAAACACATCCTGCCAGATCTGGGCCTGGGTACCGTTATCGACCCGCATGCCTACCAGGTCAATGACCTTATCAGCCAGCACATTGCGGATCTTGGCCTTGCCGCCATCGGCGGGAACAATCTCCCACCGCTGGCCCTTGCCGGTGGTTTTCTCCCACTGGTGCACCCAGGTTCCGTTCACAACACCACTCATGGCCAGGTCCATCACCTTGCCGGTAAAGCGATTTTTGATGCGGTACTGGCCTTCGGCGGCTTCCTCAAAAATCCATTGCTGCCAGGGCTGACCCTCATAGCTCCACAGGCGGATGGATGCGCCGTTCTCGGTGTTGAAATCGGCAACTTCCAGCACGCGGCCATTGGCGGCAGCGATAGTATAGCAGGCGCCTTCCCGAATGACGGTCTGTGCGGATTTTTTCATAGCGTTTTTCCTCCTTTGCCTGTGCGGCGCTTTTGGTGCCTTACAGGTTATGTATTTATTGTACATATTATAGCACATTCGCACAAAGCGGTTTTGCCAAAATCGTATAAAGTTTTTTGGTAACACTGCACGCTTTTTCAGGGTTAGCGGGCGGTTTAATCAAAGGTGGCTTGCATTTTTCAGCAATCTATTCTATGATATTATATAAATAACTAATTATAGGAGGCACCCACCTTGAGGATCGCATTGATTGCCCATGATTCCCGCAAAGAGCTTTTGGCCCAGTTCTGCACAGCCTATGTGCGTATTCTGTCTCAGAACGAACTGGTTGCCACCGGCGTGACGGGCAAAGTGGTACACGATGCCTGTGGGCTGCCGGTTCGCTGCCTGTACCCCGGTGCACGCGGCGGTGCCGAGCAGATTTCCTCCATGATTGCCTGCGGCGAAATTGATATGCTGCTGTTTTTCCGCGACCCCGTCAATGCCCGGCCCAATGAGCCGAACGCCGTTACCCTGCTGCGCCTGTGCGATACCCGCGCCATCCCCGTTGCCACCAACATTGCCACTGCCGAGGTTTTGATCCACGGCCTGGAGCGCGGAGACCTGGCCTGGATCGAATTGCAGCGCGGGAGAAAATAACGAATATCCACAAAACCCCAGCAAGCATTTGTAGGGTTTCTTCCAACTCTGCCTTATTGCGCATTGCAAAATTGTGATGGCCCTGGCCAAAATTTGTAGGGGACGATGCTTGCATCGGGCCTTGCCTCATCAGCCACATGTTCGTGTGTACCCCTACGGTTCTCTACAGAATATAGATATATTTAGATATAACACGATTCCACAAATACAAAAAGCATGTGCTTTTTCCACCTTTGTCGGGCGGGAAATCACATGCTTTATTTTAGGCAACACCGCACAATTCCCGCCTTACGGCTTAAGCACCGCTCCGGCGGCTGCGGCACGGCATCTGCGTTGCCAAAATGCTCGATAAGACATCCAGTATTATCTGCGCTTTTGGCTTAGCATCTGCCGCACCTCGCTCGCCGTATCGGCACTTAGAATTATGCGGTATTGCCTTTATTCTATTGCTTCCGTTATCTTTCAGGTAATTTTCAGCGCGCGCTGAACGCGGTAGACCAGGTAGCGGAACAGCCCAACGATCATGCTGCCCTCGCACCATAAATAGTTAGGCAGATTGCGCCAGTAAAATTTGGGCTTTTTGATTTTGGGCAGGGCGATCTTGGCTTCCGCATAGCCCTTGGCATAATCATTGCCGAAGCCGCGGTGACGGAACATGATAACTTTCAACAAATAGCCCAGCAGCATGGGGATAAAATTGACAACCAGCATGACCACCGGCTGGTTTTTGTAGGGCAGCAGAATGCTGTTGCGGCCGCTCTGAATGCTTTTGAATGGGTTATACCGCACCGCGCCGGTGGTGGCACCGCAGATATGGCGGCACTTTGCGGTGGGGCAATAGACGTTTTTATACCCAAAATTGTTGGCGCGCCAGCTGAGGTCAACATCCTCATAGTAGGCAAAAAACAATTCGTCAAAAACGCCAATTTTATCCAAAATGGATTTTCTGTACAGTGCTGCGCCGCCACAGGCAGAAAAAATACGGCAGGGCTTCTGGTAGCGGCTGGCTTTCAGGCCGTCGCCGCGCTTGCAGGCAAAGCCCAGAATCGTCACATAATCTCCGGCGTCATCGGCCAGTTCCGGCTCGTAATAGCGCAGCATCAGGCTGGATACCGCAAAAATCTTCGGGTCGCTCTCAGCGGTTTTCAGCAGCTCTTCCAACCAGTTCGGTTCGGCAAAGGCATCGTTATTGAACAAGGCCATATACTCGCCTTTGGCCATGGCGATGCCTTGGTTGACCGCATGGGAAAAACCGGTATTCTCGCTGTTTTCGATCAGGTGGTAGCGGGGGTTACCGCAGTAGCTGCGGGCAATTTCGAGGCTTTCATCGGTGGAGCCGTTATCGATCACGATCAGCTCAAAGTCCTGCTCAGTCTGCGCCCAGATGGATTCGATGGAATCCCGCAGCCAGCCAGCACCATTCAGATTGGGGATAATCACGCTTGCTCTCACTGTGCTTCCCTCCTTTTAATAACCCATGCCGCCAAGCAGGATGGGCATGTAAGAAAGGCCAACGATCACACTGTGCGCCGCAATCAGCAGGGCCAGAATGACCAGGTCCCCCACCAGCCGCTTGATCATGCAGGCAGTGGCCAGCTTCTGGCGTTCCTCCCATTTGCTGCCGCAAAGGCTCCAGTAAATCATCATGATAAGGCCCACCACCGGGATGGCAAACAACAGCAGCGTTGCAAGGTAATGCCCAGTGCCCATCTCTTCCTGTTGCTCGCCCTTATAGCACATGAAAAAGGGATCATCTTTCAGCGGAAATTCATCCTCGTCTTCATCATCCCAGTATTGAACCATATCCGGGTCCACATGGATGGTATAGCGCGGGCGGCTGGCTTCTGCTTTGGTGGGGGGCAGCGCACGGCCGCAGCGCGGGCAGACGGTAGTTCCCTTGGGAGCCACCAGACCGCATTGTTTACAAATATGCAATTCCATTTATACGTCCCCTTCCAGGCTCAGACTGCGGTCCAGCGGTGTGGCAAGAATGATCTGGGTGTTGGTGTTGCCCATCTTTTGCAGGTGGGTCAGCAGGTGTTCCAGTGCATCAATGCCGGGGCAGCTGACCTTGACGATAAAGTTATAGCTGCCGGTCACGCGGTAGCACTGCAGGATCTGCGGTTCGCCCTGGATCATTTTAAGGAAATGGTCCCGTTCCGATACCGCCGTCTGGATGGAAATCAACGCCTGGACTCGGTTATTCTCGCCGGGGTGATGCAGGCGCACGGTATAGCCGCCGATGATGCCCTCCTGCTCCATGCGGTGGATACGGCTGGACACCGCCGGACTGGTCAGGTTGACCTGTTTGGCGATTTCCTTGACCGGCATGCGGGCGTTGCGCATCATAAGCTGGATGATTTTGCTGTCTAATTCATCCATGTCGAGTCACTTCCTGTCAGTTTTAGTCAATGAGCACAATAAAAATAAAATAAAGCAAATAAACCTTGTATGGCATTACAAAACCGAAAACCCTTTCATTTTCTGTGCATATGCTGAATTATTTTAAGTTATCTGGGCATCATTATAATAAAAGCAAAACAAAATTGCAAGTATTGCATTTGACATTTTAATAATCAAGGTTATAATGTACTTGTAACAAGAAAGAGAAAAACAGAGTATACCCCCTTTAAGTTCCCATTTATTACATTACCATCTTCTGACCTTTATATACTTTCCCACCCCTCTATGCACAAAAGCCCGCTTTTCAAGCGGGCTTTTGTGTTTTTGCCTGCCATTTTGTACTCTGCTTTATTTTATGAAGCAGATTTAATTTGCTTTTTCTCCCATACCCTAGTATAATGATGGGTAGTTTGTCTATTTTTATCTTGTTTTGCAAAAACGGAAAGGACTCCGCTGTGAATACACGTCTGGTCGGCATTTTGATCGACTCTTTTCCTAAGATTTTAATTAACGGCCTTACGGTCACCCTGCCGCTTACGATCATTTCTTTTGCGCTTGCGTTGGTCATTGCGCTGATTACTGCCCTTGTGCAGACCGCCAAAATCCCCGTTCTGCGGCAACTTGCCCGGTTTTATGTCTGGGTCATCCGCGGCACCCCGGTGCTGGTACAGCTGTTCGTGGTGTTTTACGGCCTGCCCAGCCTTGGCGTACTGATCGACCCGTTCCCGGCTGCTGTGGCCTGCTTTGCCATCAATGAGGGTGCCTACTGCGCCGAGACCATCCGCGCCGCGCTGGAATCTGTTCCCGCTGGTCAGATGGAAGCCGGGTACTGCGTTGGCATGACCTATCTGCAGACGATGCGCCGTATTGTGCTGCCGCAGGCACTGCGCACGGCGTTCCCGCCGCTGTTCAACTCGCTGATTTCCCTGCTCAAAGATACCTCCCTTGCCGCAAACATTACGGTAACCGAGATGTTTATGGCCACCCAGCGCATTGTGGCGCGCACCTATGAATCGCTGCCGCTTTATCTGGAAGTTGCCTTTATCTACCTGATGTTCTCCACCATCCTGACGCAGGTCCAGCGCTGGGGCGAAAAAAAGCTGAACGCCAAGGGCTTCAGCCAGAATTCCTGAGGAGGTGCCGCCATGCAGGAGATGTTGAAAATCACCGGAATCCGCAAATCGTTCAGCACGCTGGATGTGCTGAAAGGCGTGGACCTGACGGTGCACAAGGGCGAGGTTGTTTCGCTGATCGGGCCTTCCGGTTCCGGCAAGACCACGCTGCTGCGCTGCGCCAACTTTTTGGACCAGGCCGAGGACGGCACTATGGTGCTGGACGGCCAGACCTACCATTTGGGCCATGTGCGCCGCACTGAGATGTACGAAGCCCGCCGCCGCACAGCGTTTGTGTTCCAGAATTACAACCTGTTTTTGAATAAGACCGCGCTGCAGAACGTGACCGAAGGGTTGATTGTTGCCCGCAAAATGCCCAGGGATGAGGCCGAAGCCCGCGCCCAAAAAGCGCTGGAAAAGGTCGGCCTGGGCAACCGCGGTGCCAGCTACCCCAATCAGCTTTCCGGCGGGCAGCAGCAGCGCGTGGCCATTGCCCGCGCCATTGCCACCGACCCCAAGATCATCTATTTTGACGAGCCCACCAGCGCGCTGGACCCGGAGCTGACCGTGGAAGTGCTGGCCGTGATGCGGGACCTGGCCGCCGATGGCATGACAATGCTGGTCGTGACCCACGAGATGGGCTTTGCCCGCAACGTTTCTAACCAGGTCGTGTTCATGGAGCACGGCGTTGTGGTGGAACAGGGTCCCGCCAAAGAGATCTTTACCGCCCCACGCGAGGAACGCACCCGCGCTTTTTTGCGTCTGGTGGAAGATAAATAAAAGTTTTTACATAACCAAGGAGAAGCACATATGAAACTGAAAGCATTGACCGCTGCCGTACTGGCAGCCGCCCTGCTGTCCGCCTGCGGTTCCTCTGCAGCGTCCTCTGCTGCACCGGCAGCGGATACTTCCAGCGAAACCGCTGCCAGCGCCGATAACTCCGGCGATCTGCTGGCCCAGATTCAGCAGCGCGGCGAGATCGTGTTTGGCACCGAGGGCACCTGGTCCCCCTGGACCTACCATGACGAAAACGACCAGCTGGTTGGCTTCGACATTGAAGTTGCCCAGAAGGTTGCCGAAAAGCTTGGCGTAAAGGCCACCTTTGTGGAGGGCGAATGGGACGGCCTGCTGGCCGGCGTGGACGGCGGCCGCTATGACAGCATGGCCAACGGCGTGGAAATTACCGAAGAGCGCGCCCAGAAATACGATTTTTCTGACCCGTACTGCTACATCCGCACTGCCATTATTGTAAAAAGCGATGATGACAGCATCAACAGCTTTGAGGATCTGAACGGCAAGACCACCGCCAACACCATTTCCAGCACCTATGCAACACTGGCCGAAAGCTATGGCGCTAAAACCACCGGCGTGGACGACCTGAACCAGACCATTGAGCTGCTGCTGAACGGCCGTGTGGATGCCACCCTGAACGCCGAAGTAACCTATTTTGACTACCTGAAAGAGCATCCCGATGCGAACATCAAGATTGCGGCTTTGACCAATGATGCTTCCCAGGTTGCTTTCCCTGTGCGCAAGGGCGATGAAACCGCCACCCTGCGCGAAGCTCTGAACCAGGCTATCAATGAGTTGCGCGAGGACGGCACCATTGCCGAGATCAGTGAGAAGTACTTTGGCACCGATCTGAGCCAGGCCCCCAGCGCGAACTGATTTAACAAAATCACAATATAGCATAAAAAATCTCCGTAACCTGCTGTGTTTGGCAAGGGGTGCGGAGATTTTTTGTTTGATGAGCGGTAGATTGCCTGGGAAATGTACTCTTTACGGGTGAGCAAATTCCCATAGAGGCGCGCATTGTGTGCCTGCGAATGTTTGGTTTGTGCAATACCTTGTGGAAACGCTATCTCCCTTAGGTTGTTGGCGGGCGCACAATGTGCGCCCCCCCTACGAAGTGTTTCCGCATTTATAAGTGCTGCAAATAATTTGCAGGGGATGATACTTGCATCATCCAGCGGGACAGGAATAGCCTTAATCTTAGGCAATCTGTCTTTATCATATCAGTAGGATGGGGGCATCCGATCCCGCCGGAACATTGGGTATGTAGATATTTCAAATTTTTGCAATGTTCATGGCATTACAGCAGAGCGTGCATCATTCATAATGTTTCGGAACGGTCTTGAGCGTTCCGGGGCTTTGGGGGAAATCCCGTTATGGGCGATACCACCCACTCAACTATTTTTCCCATTCTTAGCCCCATAAAATACATTTTCCCACACCAAAAACCGCCCCGGAAAGGTTATGCTTTCCGGGGCGGTTTTCCATCATCAATAATTTTCCGCGTGGACTTCAAAGTAGCTCTGGGGGTGATTGCAGGTGGGGCAGACTTCGGGGGCCTGGGTGCCCACCACGATGTGGCCGCAGTTGCGGCACTCCCACACTTTTACTTCGCTCTTGGCAAACACTTCTGCCATTTCAATGTTGTGCAACAGGGCGCGGTAGCGCTCTTCGTGATGCTTTTCAATGGCTCCCACCAGGCGGAACCGGGCAGCCAGTTCGGGGAAACCCTCTTCCTCAGCCGTCTTGGCAAAGCTGTCATACATATCGGTCCATTCGTAATTTTCGCCCGCGGCGGCGGCTTTCAGGTTGTCGGCGGTATCGCCGATGCCGTTCAGCTCCTTGAACCACAGCTTGGCATGTTCTTTTTCGTTATCAGCCGTTTTCAAAAACAGTGCTGCGATCTGCTCAAAACCCTGCTTTTTGGCCACGGAGGCAAAGAAGGTGTACTTGTTGCGTGCTTCGGATTCGCCCGCAAATGCGGTCATCAGGTTTTTCTCGCTCTGGGTACCAGCATACTTGTTCATAACATTCTCCTTATTAATAATTTAAGATTTATTCCGAATCAAAGTTTTTGTATCAGTATATTATGCCTTGTTCTATAGCCTTATTATAGCACAGTTTTGAGATTTGTAAAGACAATTTTTAAGACTTGATATTAAATTTTATCCGTCGATTTTTAGTAAAAAAGCCAGTGCCGGGCAGAAATCTGCCCGGCACTGCCGAAAAAGTTCTTTGATTGTCTTAAGGCAATACCGCATAATTCTAAGTGCCGATACCGCGAGCGAGGTGCGGCAGCTGATAAGCCAAAAGCGCAGATAATACTGGATGTCTTATCGAGCATTTTGGCAACGCAGATGCCGTGCCGCAGCCGCCGAAGCGGTGCTTAAGCCGCTAGGCGGGAATTGTGCGGTGTTGCCTTAAATTTCTTTGCCTGTTTCAGGTTGTGGAATGATACCCAGATTTAAAACATCGGGTATCAGTAGCCGGCACCATAGCAGCCAATCTTTTTGGGGCCGGTGATGGCCTCTCCCGCTGCCTGGCGGGTCGCAATCTTTTGCAGGGCCGCCGCCACGGTGGAGATGATGATGGATTTGCTGCGGCGGTCCACAAACAGCGCGCCGCCACGGATGATATAGCAAAACGGCAGGCATTTTGCGGTATAAAATTGCTCGCCCTGGTGCTGTTCCAGCAGCGCCCACACTTCCTGAACGTCCATTGGCTTAGTCCAGCTTCAGGTCGCCGTCCTTGATCCAGCCCTTTTTGCGGAACAGCGCGCCCAGCACCGCGCACAGCACGGCGGGCAGAACAAAGCTGACCAGCAGTAAGCCTGCCCAGTCAAAGGCGGTGATGCCCGCTTTTGCGCCGGATGCCACATCGGCCACCCAGCCGGTGTACACGCCGATCTGACCCACCAGGCCGCAGGTACCCATGCCGGAAGAAACCGCCGGGCCGTTCATCTGCAATTTGAACACGCAGGTGGCAATGGGGCCGGTAATGGCGGAAGCAATGATCGGCGGCAGCCACACGCGGGGCTTTTTCAGGATGTTGGGCATTTGCAGCATGCTGGTGCCAATGCCCTGGCTGACCAGACCGCCCACGCCGTTTTCCTTAAAGCTCATCACGGCAAAGCCGACCATCTGGGCGCAGCAGCCCGCAACGGCAGCGCCGCCCGCCAGACCGGTCAGGTTGAGCGCCGCGCAGATGGCTGCGCTGGAAATGGGCAAAGTCAGCGCAATGCCAACCAGCACCGAAACCAGAATGCCCATCAGCAGGGGCTGCAGCTCAGTGGCCCACATGATCACGCTGCCCACCGCAGAAGCCGCCGCGCCGATGGCAGGGGCAAACAGCACACTCAGACCCGTGCCCACCAGAATGGTGACCGCCGGGGTAACGATGATATCGACTTTGGTCTCTTTGCTGACAAGCTTGCCGCACTCTGCCGAAACAATGGCGATAAAGTATACGGCCAGGGGGCCGCCTGCACCGCCCAGGCTGTTGGCAGCACTGCCCACAGCGATCAGGCTGAACAGCACCAGCGGCGGGGTGTGCAGGGCGTAACCGATGGAAGCCGCCATGGCAGGCCCGGCCACGCTCTGGGCGAAAGTACCGGCATCCACCAAAAACTGCAGGCCGATCTGCTCGCCCAGCGTTTTAATGATGGTGCCGATCAGTAAACTGGCAAACAGGCCCTGAGCCATAGCGCCCATAGCATCGATGCCATAGCGATGCGCCGAGAACACAACGTCCTTGCGCTTCAAAAATTCCTTAAGCTTTCCCATACTCTTGCTCCTCTCAGATATCTTTCAGCATTGTACCGCCGAAGTTGTCATGTGTCAAGACACAAATCATGACAATAGTTTTCCACCAAGAGCGGGCAGATTGCGGGCGGTTGTCAAAGATCGGTTTTTGCGGTACAATAATACCAATCTTTTGGCCGGGCGCTTGCCCTGCTGGAATTGGGGGATTTTGTATGGTTGAAACGTTTGATGTCAGCATTACCCCGTACGGGCTGACCCGCCGGACTTTTGTTTACCTGCCGGATGACTGGCAGACTTCCGGCAAAAAATATCCCGTACTCTATATGTTTGACGGCCACAACCTGTTTTTTGACTCCACCGCCACATACGGCACCTGCTGGGGGCTGAAAGAATACTGTGACGCCCACCCCAACTGGATCATTGCCGCACCGGAGTGCAACCACGAGGGCAACAAGCGGCTGGAGGAATACTGTCCCTACCAGTCGGACTGGTTCGGCGGCATTACGGGCACCGGGCATGAATACATGGAGTGGCTGACCAAAGAGTTCAAGCCGATGATGGACAAGCGCTACCCCACCCTGCCTGGCCGCGCCAACACGGCCATTGGCGGCAGCAGCATGGGCGGCCTGATGAGCCTGTACGCCATCACCGTTTACAACAAAGTGTTTTCCAAAGCAGCATGCCTGTCGCCCTCGGTGCGGCTGTGCATGCCGGAGCTGCGGCAGGAGATTGCCAACGCCACGATCCACCCCGGCACCCGTGTTTATCTGAGCTGGGGCGAAAAAGAGAGCGATAAGCCTGGTGCTTTGGGCGAATACACCGCCAATGCGCTGGAAGTATGCCGCGCGCTGCTGGGCAAAGGCGCCGCCGTTGACCCCTATATGCAGCCGGACGGCACCCACTGCGAAGCCTGCTGGGCCAAGCAGGTGCCTGCATGCATGGACTTTTTGTTTGGTGGCAAGTATGAGTAAAAAGAAAAAGCGCAGCACCCCCGCGGCTGCCCCTGCTGAACCGGCCAAAGCGGAACACACCCAGCCGGAAGAACCCGCCGTCAGCAGCACGGCCCGCTGGATGGGTGCTTTGTGCTACCTGAGCATTTTGATTTTAATTCCCGCCTGCACCAAATGGCGGCAGGATGAATTTGTACGGTTCCACCTGAACCAAGGGCTGATGGTGTTGATGCTGGCAACCATCTGTGCCGCGCTTGGTTTTGTTCCGGTGCTGGAGCAGGTTGCGTTGAGCCTGACGCTGCTGGTAGATGTGCTTTCGCTGGTGGGGCTTATCACGGCGCTGCGCCGCCGGGCCGCCCCCCTGCCGTTCATTGGCCTGCTGGTCGCGCGGTTCCGCCCATTTTAATTCGTATATTTTATTTGTATTTTCCAGATTGTATTATTCAGAAGAGTCTTAGTCATATTTGTATATTTGTTTTATATTATTCAAATTGTATTATTTCGTAAAGGAGTGTTTTGTATGAGCAAAGCTGTTATCTTTTTTGCGCCCGGCCTGGAAGAGTGCGAGGGCCTTTTGTGCGTGGATCTGCTGCGCCGTTCCGGTATGGAAGTAACGATTGCTGCCGTGGGCGGCGAAAAGATCGTCAAATCTGCCCGCAGCATCAGCGTTGTGGCGGATGCCCTGGCCGAAGAGCTGGATTATTCCGCTTTTGATGCCGCCATCCTGCCCGGCGGCATTCCGGGTGTGGACAACCTGAAAGCCGATGCCACGGTGCGCAAGGTCTGCACCGAGTTTGCCGCCGCAGGCAAGGTCGTGGCCGCAATCTGCGCCGCACCGTCTGTGTTGGCGGCGTTCGGCATTTTGCAGGGCAAAAAGGCAACGGTTTACCCCGGCATGGAAGATAAGCTGACCGCCGCCGGGGCCGAGTACACCGGCCTGCCCATCACGCTGGACGGCAACATCATTACCGGCGAAGCGCTAGGTGCGGCCATCCCCTTTGCGCTGGCCCTCGCCAGCCGCCTGGCCGGGCAGCAAGCATCCAACGCCGTGAAGCAGGGCATTGTGTACCGGTATTGATTTGAAGTAAAGCGTTGTAAAACACACAAACCCGCCAGCGGGCGGCAGCGTATTTCTGTTGCTGCTTGCTGGCGGGTTATTTTTTGGGTAGTTGCTGTTTACGCAAACGGAGCCTTGTCGTATATCTCATTATGTTATGGCATATCCCAATTTTTCAGCAACCACTTTTCCCAGTGTTGTCTTTCCACTTCCGGACGGACCAATAATCATGGGCAATACCGCATAATTCTAAGTGCCGATACGGCGAGCGAGGTGCGGCAGATGCCAAGCCAAAAGCGCAGATAATACTGGATGCTGCAAAGGTGAGCGCCGCCAGTGGCGGAAACAGCGAACCGAAGCAGGGGCAGCGGTCGCAGAGTGCGAGGGGCTTTTGCCCACGAAGCACGATGCGGGTACCGCAACCCGACATTATCGAGCATTTTGGCAACGCAGATGCCGTGCCGCAGCCGCCGGAGCGGTGCTTAAGCCGTCAGGTGGGAATTGTGCGGTGTTGCCTTTATATTTTACAGTGTCGGTTCTGTTTCCGCCGTCACCGCGTCCCCCAGTTCCTTTGCTTTGCGGCGCAGTTTGCCCCATTCCGGGGTCAAAAAATAACCGAGCATGGCCACCAGGCCCACGGCATAGCTGAGGGAAACGCAGGCCATGGAGGAAGTGCCGTACCCCAGCGCATGCAGGATATACGCCGCCGGGATGCGCACGGCCCACAGGATCAGCAGGTTGACCACCGTGGTATATTTGACCGCGCCGGTACCGTTGACAAAGCTCATCATACAGTTGAACACCGCATAAGTCCAGATAAAGGGCAGCACCCACCAGGTATATCGCACTGCGGCATCCAGAACCGCCGGGTCGCTGCTGAACAGCCCCAGCAGCGGGCGGCAGAACACAGTAGCCACCAGGCCAATCAGTAATGTAACTACACCGGCAGCGCAGGTGATCTGCACCACGCCCCGCTGCAAACGGCGGTAGTTGCCGGCCCCCAGGTTCTGTCCGGCAAACACCACCGCGGCAGAAGAAAACGAGGTGATGGCAATACCGGCAATGCCGGTCACGCGGCCTGCAATGGAGCACCCGGCCACAAACACCGAACCCTGCATATTATACACAGCCTGCACCGCCACATGCCCCACCGAATACAGCGAGTTATTCAGCCCCAGCGGCACACCCACTTTCAGGATAGCCGCCAGCTGCGCCTTATCATAGCCATGGGGCAGCAGAGGAAATTGCAAACCCTCGTAATTGCGGCGGGCGTACAGGATGCTGGCCAGCCAGGAAAGATACAGCGCAATGGTGGTTGCCAGCGCCGCACCGGCCACACCCATGCCCAGCACCGCCACAAAGGCAACATCCAGCACAATATTGGTCAGGCAGGAGATCAGCAGCAACAGCAAGGTGGACCGGCTGTCCCCCAGCCCGCGCAGAATACCGGCGTTCATGTTATAGCCAAGGTTGCCCAGGGTGCCCAGCGCCGTGATCCGCAGGTAGAGCACCGCATAATCAAAGGCATCTGCCGGGACCTGCATCAGCCGCAGCAGCGCCGGGCCGACAAACATTGCCAGTATCGTGACCGGGATGGCGCACAGATACAAAAACCACACCGATGTGCGCACCAGCATGCGCAGCCCATCCGCATTGCGGCGGCCCATTTCCTGAGAAACAAGGATGGACGCCCCGTTGCCGATGCCCAAAAACACGCACAGCAGAATTTCCATTGGCTGTGTGGCGGTGCCCACCGCCGCCAGCGCGGCGGAATCACAGAAATTGCCCACCACAAGGGTATCCACCGTGCCGTAAAGCTGCTGCAAGATATTGCCCACACAGATCGGCAGGGCAAACAGTGCCGCCGATTTGATGATGGAGCCGCGGATCATATCAATTTTGCCTGTATGGCTGGCCATGCCGCAAACCACGTTCCTTTCACTTTTCTAAATGTCTTTATAAAGCTTTCTCTTCGTTCCCACCATTATAAGCAGTTGGCCGTGGGCAGTCCATTTGCAAAATCGAACTATCCTTGTGGAAAATTCCATTAAAATAAATTGTTTTTTACTGTTCTATACCAAAAGAGCCGCCCTATACCGGGCGGCCCCCAAAAGGCAATCTATTTGCCAGTTTTATACCAAAACGTCCTTGATCAGCAGCGAAAGCCCGCCCGTTGCGCTGTGGATGAACTCCACTGCATCGTCGCTGTTGCACAGTTCCGCGGGAATCTTGATCTCAATACCGGATTCGGTCTTAAAGCTGCGGCTTTCCAGCTTTTTGATGCGGGATGGGCTGACCGTGACCCGGTCGTTGCGCTCCACGCCGGAATCCGCCAGTGCCTGCTCAAAAGCGGGCACGGCAAGGGGATACTGCTCCTCCATGCGGGTGCGCACATCCTCCACCGAGATGGTGTTATCCACCGCCTGGTTGCGTACCAGCAGCTCCACGGCGGTTTCGGTGCCGCCGTCAAAGGGCGGCACATCGTCCAGCTGTTCCGGCTCCGGGTAGGCCTGCTGCACGGCGGCCACAGCGGTTTCGCATACGGCTTTCAGCTTGGCCTTTTCCGGCATGGCCTGGGTGCAGGCAAACACTTTTGTGGAAAGGTAAAAGTCTTTTTTATCGTCCAGCGCCACCTTTTTTTCAATCAGGCGAATGGTCAGGTTGGCGCGGTCGATCAGCGCGGCTTCGTCCGCCTTGCTGTTGCCAGGCAGCAGGGTGCGCTGCGGCGCAATGGTGCTGCACTGGCCGTTGCCCATCACGTTGGTTACATGGGTAAAGCCGGGGCGGTAGTTCAGTTTAAGCACCGCATAAAACGGCACACCGTCCACAGCGCAGTCCACCACGGCCAGGTCACCGGAGGGGATGCCCTGATATTGCAGCAGCTGTTCAAAAATCACACCCGCAATACGGCGCGAAAGGTCAATAAAGTCATCGTTGTGCTGCATCTCCTGCAAAAAGGGGGAATCCGGCAGAAAGCGGCAGTTTTTGCTGTCATCGCTGGCAAATGCCTTTTCAATGCAGACAGAAAAATATTCATAAAGGTCAGCATCCAGCTCCATCGGCCGGTCCGAAAGCACCGGTTCCGATGCGCCGGCATCCAGAATATGTAAAATGACCTGATTGATTTTGACATCCATGGGGGCAGCTCCTTTGGTTTGAATTGGACTATCAGTATAGCATATTTTGCCGAAGTTGGACAGGGCAATTTTTGCCTTCCCGCATAAGGGACCATAGCGGCGGGAATCATGATGGGTAGAAAGAAGGGATGCAGAATGAGTACCCGTATCACCCATCAGGCGGATGGCACCGCCCGCGGCCAAACGCAGCAGAACACTGCCAACAGCATTATTGACCTGCGCAAACAGCCCGCCCGCACACCCAAGCAGGCCGAGCCCGCCAAGCCGGACTGCTGCGGCCAGCCGCCGGTGCCCGCCCGCCAGAAAAACGCGCGGGAATACCTGGCCGGGCGCAGCCCCGGCGTGATGCAGAGTTACGCCCCCAACGCCGCCGCCAGCCCCGTGGAGGGCTGGGTGGAGGATGACGAAACGGTGCACCGCCTGGCACATTGGAGGGAGGAAGCGATTTATTGAGTGCAGGGTTTGCGGCAAGTTTTATTATAGGGCAACACCGCACAATTCCCGCCTGACGGCTTAAGCACCGCTCCGGCGGCTGCGGCACGGCATCTGCGTTGCCAAAATGCTCGATAAGACATCCAGTATTATCTGCGCTTTTGGCTTAGCATCTGCCGCACCTCGCTCGCCGTATCGGCACTTAGAATTATGCGGTATTGCCATAGCATTCGCTCCGCAGCCCCGGCATGAATATTTTTAGGTTTGTGACGAGGGGTGGTTCCACACGCAGAGCCTAACAAATAATGGAATATACGGCAAGGCCCGGCAGCGGGACGATGCAAGGCATCGTCCCCTACAAATTATTTGCAGCGTTTATCATAGTCGGCAAGGTTTCTCTGCGGCGGGATGAGGGCATCCCGCCCTACAGGGATAAAATACCATTTGGCGTGTATACGAAAAAAGCAGAGCTTTTGACAGCTCTGCTTTTGCATTTTATGGGGATTTCTTAGGCAACACCGCACAATTCCCGCCTTGCGGCTTAAGCACCGCTCCGGCAGCTGCGGCACGGCATCTGCGTTGCCAAAATGCTCGATAAGACATCCAGTATTATCTGCGCTTTTGGCTTGGCATCTGCCGCACCTCGCTCGCCGTATCGGCACTTAGAATTATGCGGTATTGCCCTTATTTTATGCCTTGCTCTTGTTCTTTTCCACGCACAGCCCCCACACCACGGTGATGAACATGGTGATGAGCATATCCGGCAGGGTATTGCCCAGCACAAAGTCAATGTTCATCAAGATGCGGTAGATCACAAAGCCCACCAGCCAGATGATCATGCGGGAAGCGGAAAGCTCCTTGGCGGAAGCATCCGAATGCAGGATAAAAGCATCGGCAATCTGCACGGCGATCATCGGGGCAAACACAGAGCCGATGAGGTACAGGAAATCGGTGATATCATCCATGGGGAAAACAATCGCGCCCACGGTGCCAATGACGGTCACGATCAAAGCGACCTGCTTGCCCTTGAACTTGGGGGCGATGGTCTCGGCAGAGATACCGGCGCTCCAAGCATCCAGGAAGGTGGTGGTGACGGTAGAGAACACCACGATCAGCAGGCCGACCACTCCAAGGCCAGCCTGCAGCAGGATCTGGGCGATATCGCTCTGGCCGGTATAGATGGCAGCGCCCATGCCAATGAGGTACATCCAGCAGGAAACAACGCCGTAAGTAACAGTGCTGGCCAGGGTAGCGGCAAAGGGCTTTTCGGCTTCGCGGGTGTAATCGCTGATGAGCGGCAGCCAGGACAGCGGCATGGCAACGGCCAGCTCCACGGCAGCGCCAAAGCTGAGGGAATCATCCTGCGCGGTCATAATGCCGTTGCCGCCAAAGAAGATGACCTTGCACATGACAAGGGTCAGCACGAACAGCAGCACCATAACCACCTGGTTGATGCGGCCCAAGTCGGTCAAGCCCACCAGGATCCAGACCAGGATCAATGCGCCGATAACAAGACACCACAGCCAGGCACCCACACCGGCAATGCCGTTTGCCGCCAGCGCGCCGTCATAAATCATGATGGCTGTCCAGCCGACCAGCTGCAGCACGTTGAGGGCAGCAAACCACAGGCTGCCCTTTTTGCCAAAGCTGAGCTTGGAGGTTTCCATGGCGGAAAGCCCGGTGCGCCCGCCGATGAGACCGGCAAAGAACATCATGGTGCAGCCGATCAGATGGCCCAGCAGGATTGCGGCAAAGCCCTTGGCCATGCCGAGGGGGGCAAAGTAAGTGCCGGTCAGGATCTCAGCAATGGAAACACCAGCGCCGAACCAGATCAGGCTGTTTTGGAATACAGAAGTCTTTTTCATGCTTCGGCCTCCTTGCTCCACTCGTTATCCAATGCAAAGGCGTGGTTCATGGGGCCGGAGCCATGGCCCAGGTCCAGCATGGCGGCCAATGCGCCAGAAATATACGCCTTGGCGCGGCGCACAGCGGTTTCCAGATCATAGCCCTTTGCCAGGTTGGAGGCAATGGCGCTGGACAGGGTGCAGCCGGTGCCGTGGGTGTTGGGGTTATCAATGCGCTGGCCGTTGAACCAGGCGGCGCTGCCATCGGTCAGCACCAGCAGGTCGTTGGCATCGTTCAGGTTATGCCCGCCCTTGCACAGCACATTGCAGCCAAATTTCTGGCTAATCTCTTTAGCGGCGTTTTCCATATCGGCAGCCGTCTTAATGCTGTGGCCGCACAGGATCTCCGCTTCGGGGATGTTGGGGGTAATGACTTCCGCCAGGGGCAAAAGCTCAGTTTCCAGCGCGGTAACTGCGTCCGGTTCCAGCAGGGCTGCGCCGGAGGTTGCCACCATCACAGGGTCCACCACGATATGCTTTGCGCCGTACTGCCGCAGCTTTTGGGCGATCACGCGGATCAGCTCCTGGGAGCTGACCATACCGATCTTGACAGCATCCGGGTAGATATCCGTAAACACGGCATCCAGCTGCTGCGCTAAAAATTCCGGCGTTGAATTCAGGATGCCGGTTACCCCAGTGGTGTTCTGGGCGGTCAGGGCGGTGATGGCGCTCATGGCAAACACGCCGTTCATCGTCATGGTTTTGATGTCGGCCTGAATTCCGGCGCCGCCGCTGGAGTCACTGCCAGCGATTGTCAATGCTGTTCTCATGTTTTTCCTCCTGTTGCCCGTATCGGGCGTGGTTCAGCATCAGGTAAAAATATCCGCCGTGCAAGGTGGTGCCCCCAATGCACAGCGCACCAACAGCGATAGGATGTATCGAACACCCCAAAGCTGCAAGGTCATATTATAACTGCCCGGCCAGGCGGTACAGTTCCCGGCTGGCAGCGCAGGGGTCGGCCTGGGCAAAAATGGCGCTGACAACGGCCACACCGGCCAGCCCCCTGCCCTGCAGCTGCAGCAGGTTGGCGGCGTCAATGCCGCCGATGGCTACAACGGGGATGTTGACCGCCGCCGTTACCGCGCGCATGGTTTCAGCAGTAACAGGGTGGGCGTCCAGCTTGGTGCCGGTCACAAAGGCCGCGCCGCAGCCAAGGTAGTCCGCGCCGTCGGCCTGGGCGGCCAGCGCTTCGGCAGCGTTATGGGCCGATACGCCCAAAATCTTATCCGGCCCCAGCAGGGCGCGGGCGCGCTTAGCGGCCATATCGCTCTGGCCCACATGCACGCCATCCGCCCCGGCTGCCAAAGCAACTTCGACATTATCATCAATCACAAACGGCACATGACGGAAGTGGCACAGGGCGGACAGTTCCTCGGCTTCGGCCAGCAGGTCGTGTTCGTCCAGGCATTTTTCCCGCAGCTGCACAAAGGTTGCCCCGCCGTCAATGGCCTGGGCCACTACATCGGCAAGGCGGCGGCCGTTCAGCCAGGTGCGGTCGGTCACAGCGTACAGGCGCAGCTGCTGCGGCAGAACTTTCATAAACAAAACCTCCAAAAAAGGCAAAACAAAAAACGGGCGCGCCGGAAAAAGGCGCACCCGTTTTGTACACGAATGTTGCATTCTCCCTACGTTGGCATTACCCACATCAGGTTCATCGGGTCGGAACCGATTGTTCCCTCTCAGCCATAGTGGCTCCCCATAACGGGTACTATCATACCCCTTTTTGCGGATAAAAACAAGACCTTGACAAAATTCCCGCAAGTGTTTATGATGGGTAACGAAATCAGGGGAGCCTTTTTGGCTGAGAGGAAGCGCTGCTTCGACCCTTAATACCTGATGTGGACCATGCCACCGTAGGAAGACTTTCAACTGTTTTGTTCTGTCTTTTTTGCAGGGGCTCCGCGTTGGGCCCCTGCTTTTTTGTATCATATCAGGGCCGGCCCGTTGGGCCGCCTTAGGGGAAAGGAAGGAAACCAGGCATTGTGCCCGAAGCTGCGGGGGAGCGCCCGGAGCTTTGTGATTCAGCGATGGGAAGCCGTGTTCCGGCGTGAGAGGAAGCCAGCAAGCTTCGACCGAACAGCGGGGAGAAGTGTTTGCCCGCTGCGCCCGTACAAGGCGGCTGACGGCAGATGCCTGCGGCAGCCTTCCGCTTTTTTGTTATATTGAAAAAGGAGTACTCGATATGAAAAAGTCCAATACCAAAAAGCTGGCTCTGGCCGGTGTTCTGTGTGCCGTTGCTGTTGTTGGCAGCATGTTTTCTTTCCCTGTATTTGGCAGCAAGTGCGCGCCGGTGCAGCACATGGTCAATGTACTGTGCGCCGTTCTGCTGGGGCCCTGGTACGGCGTTGGTGCCGCATTTGTGGCCAGCCTGCTGCGCAACCTGCTGGGCCTTGGCAGCCTGATGGCGTTCCCTGGCAGCATGTGCGGCGCTTTGCTGTGCGGCATTGTCTACCACAAAACCCACAAGCTTCTGCCCACTTTGATCGGTGAGGTGTTCGGTACCGGCATCATCGGCGGTTTGCTGGCATGGCCGGTCGCTATCCTGTTTATGGGCAAAGCCGCCGGTGACATTGCGTTTTATGCCTACATTGTGCCGTTCCTGGTTTCCACCGTGGGCGGTTCCATCATTGCCGGTATCATCCTGTTTGCACTGGAAAAGAACAGCACCCTGAAATCCATGCAGAACGCCCTGAACAAGTAACACGAGGTTTGTATTTATGTCCGTATCCGCACCGCTGGCTGCCATCCGGGCGCAGCACCCGCTTCTGCACTGCATTTCCAACATTGTTTCTGCCAACGACTGCGCCAACCTGGCGCTGGCCATCGGGGCAAGCCCCATCATGGCCCAGGCCCCGCAGGAAATGGCCGACATTGCCGCTTTGGCCAGCGCCGTTGTGCTGAACACCGGCACCCCGGACGAAGCCAAGTTCACCGCCGCCCGCACCGCCGGTGCCACGGCAAACCGCCGCAGCATCCCTGTTGTGCTGGACCCGGTGGGCGTGGGCGCAAGCCCCTGGCGGCTGGCAAACATCCAGAACCTTTTGCAGCAGGTGCAGCCCGCCATTGTGCGGGTGAACGCCGGGGAGGCCGCCGCCCTGCTGGGCCTTGGCGGCAGCGAGCACGGGGTGGACAGTCTGACCGCCCCAAAAGCGCCCGCCGGCTAATGGTTAAAAGCTGGGTGTGTGGTGCTGCTTTCCGGCACCGAGGATCTGATTGCCGATGGGCAGCTGCTCTGCACCGTGCGCGGCGGCAGCGACCGGATGCGCACCGTGACGGGGGCGGGGTGTATGCTTTCCGTTTTGTGCGGGGCGTTTGCCGCCGTGCAGCCGGGGGATGCCTTTACCGCTGCCGTGCAGGCCGCACGGTTCTGGAAAGCCTGCGCCGAGCAGGCTGAGGACCATGCCGCCGGGGCGGGCAGCTTCCGCGTGGCGCTGTTTGACGCGGCGGGCAATATGACAGATGAAGTATTTGCCGGGGAATAATTTTTATGGTGGCAACTTAGGGCAATACCGCATAATTCTAAGTGCCGATACGGCGAGCGAGGTACGGCAGATGCTAAGCCAAAAGCGCAGATAATACTGGATGCTGCAAAGGTGAGCGCCGCCAGTGGCGGAAACAGCGAACCGAAGCAGGGCAGCGGTCGCAGAGTGCGAGGGGCTTTTGCCCCGAAGCACGATGCGTACCGCAACCGACATTATCGAGCATTTTGGCAACGCAGATGCCGTGCCGCAGCCGCCGGAGCGGTGCTTAAGCCGCAAGGCGGGAATTGTGCGGTGTTGCCTTAGTTGTACAAGTGCGTTTTCCACCCCCGTACCCTGCTAGTGACTGATAAAACCATTGCCTTCTTTGTAGGGGCGGGGTCACTGACCCCGCTGCTCCCCTGCCCTAACACAAACAAAAATCAGCAAGGCCCGATGCCGGGGTGAATCTCACCGCACGGTATCGGGCCTTGCGCTATATTTTATGTATTGCTTCCCCGTTTGCCTGTTTTACCCAATCAGACCGCTGTTCTTGACAGCCTGGACGGCTTCAGTGATTTTTTCCACCGGCAGGGTCAGGGCAAAACGGACGTAGCCTTCACCGGACGGGCCAAAGCTGGAGCCGGGGGTGCAGATCACGCCGGCTTTTTCAATCATTTCCATGCAGAACTCCATGCTGGTTCCGTGCCCCTGCGGGACCGGTGCCCAGACGAACATGGAGCCGTGGCTGTCCGGCACATCCCAGCCGATGGAGCGGAAGCCCCCGCACAGGGCGTCGCGGCGGCGCTGGTATTCGGCACACTGGGCCTTGATGGGCTCCAGCGGGCCTGTCATAGCGGCAATGGCGGCTTTCTGCTCCGGGATGAACTTGCCGAAATCGATCTGGGTGCGCAGCTTCTTGCATGCGGCAATCACATCGCGGCGGCCCACCAAAAAGCTGATGCGCGCGCCGGTCACGTTGAAACTCTTGCTCAGGGAGAAGAACTCGACTGCGCAGGTCTCGGCACCGGGAATGTTGAAGATGCTGTGGCCCACGGCACCATCAAAGATGATATCGCTGTAGGCGTTATCATGGATGAGCAGAATCTTATGTGCATTGCAGAAATCCACGATCTCCTGGTACAGCTCCGGGCTGCCCACGCTGCCCACCGGGTTGGCCGGCAGGGATACGATCATAATCTTGGCCTTATCGGCCACATCGTCGGGGATCTCCTTCACATTGGGCAGGAAGTTATGCTCTTTGGTCAGGTGGTAGTAGTACGGCACGCCGCCGCCCAGCTTGACGCCGGTAATGAACACCGGGTAGCAGGGGTCCGGCAGCAGCACCACATCGCCGTCGTTCAGCAGGGCAAGGCCCATGTGGCCCATGCCGTCCTGGCTGCCGTTAAAGCTCATGATCTGGTCCGGGGTAATGCCGTCCACATCAAAGCGGCGCTTGTAATAAGCGCACACGGTATCCAGCAGTTCCGGCAGGTCCCGCAGGGAATACTTCCAGTTTTCGCTCACCATGGCGGCATCGCACAATGCCTGCTTGATGTGCGGCATCGGCTCAAAGTCCGGGGTACCGACCGAAAGATTGTACAGCTTTTTGCCCTGTGCCTCCAGGGCCACCTTTTTATCATTCAGGGCGGCAAAAATTTCCGCGCCGAACAGGTCCAGCCGTTTTGAAAATTCCACTTCAAATGCCATGATTTTCTATCTCCTCTCCCAAGCCTGGGGTTATCCTCTATCCGGCAATACCAAATCATTCTAGGGCAATACCGCACAATTCCCGCCTGACGGCTTAAGCACCACTTCGGCGGCTGCGGCACGGCATCTGCGTTGCCAAAATGCTCGATAAGACATCCAGTATTATCTGCGCTTTTGGCTTAGCATCTGCCGCACCTCGCTCGCCGTATCGGCACTTAGAATTATGCGGTATTGCCCTAAGCGCCGATACAGCGGGAATCATCTGGTATTACTCTATCTCACTTTGCACGCTGAGCGCACAAATAGGCATCAATATCAAAGTCCAGCAGCTGCGTATCCTTTTTTAAGTACAGCGGGTGGTGCGGCTGACCAGATTTTAACAGCGGGCCTGCCGTGTACCACTTTGCGCCTGCCGCTTTGCCGTCGGCGGCAAAATCCCGCATACAGTCCATCAGGTAATTCCGTTTCAGGATGATGTTCCCCCACGCCGCCCACACGGCAGGCTGGTCCGATAAAGACAGCAGATACCGGAACGCCTTGCGGTTTTCCGCGTGCAGGGCGGGGTTCAGCGCATGCTCCATATCATCGGGGCGGGTGGCGCGCTGGGCGTACACGTTGAACATCAAAAAACTGTCATACCCGTTAGCCAGGGCAATGCGCTGGGCGCTCTGCAAGGTGGGGTCCAGGGCATCCGGGGCTGCGGTGGATGGGTTGATACCTACGCAAATCAGCGGCTTTTTACCGCGGGTGCCCAAAATGTAACGGTACTCGGAGTAGGTATTGGGCACATACAGCCAGCGGGCCGCATCATAATCCGGGGAAGGCTGCAGCGCCGCCTGCAAAGCGGGTTCAAACAGCGCCAATTCCAGCCCGGCGGTGGGACCTTTTGGGATATGCATACAAGAAACCTCCTGAGGTACAGTTAAAAAGCTGCGTTTTGGACCGCATAGTAATTACTATACCACCGCCGCACACCTTGCGCAAGAGGGAACCGCGTGATATAATACCCTTTAACCTTTCAAGGTTTTATGCAACAGACTTTTTCAAAAAGGACGTGTTAAGATGGAAAAGCGCCACAATTATGCGGCTGCCGGATTCCTGCTGCTGGGGATCGGCGCAGCGGGGCGGGCGTTCCTGGGTGTGCCGGAAGGCGTTACCATGGCGGAACTGAGCCTGACCGTGCTGCTGGTGATCGGCGCCCTGCTACTGACACGGCAGGGGCTGGCTGCGCTTGTGTGCGGGTTGGCGGCCACGGCACTGGAGCTTGTTTTGTGCGGTTCCTGGGTGCAGGCCGGCGGGGCTTTGGCCGCTGCTGCGCCGTTTTTTCGGCTGGCTGACCTGTGGCTGCTGCTGGGCCTTGTGTGGGGCAGCCTGCCTGCGGCCCGCCGCGCTGTGGACGACCTGAAATACACCCGCTCCACCCGCATGATGCTGGTTGCCTGCGGGGTGCTGCTGGCTGCCCACACGGTGCTGCGCATTGCCAGCATTGCTGCGCCTGCCAGCGTGCCGCTGGGCAAGGCTTCTTCCGGCAGCTTTGTGGTATTTTCGGTACTGCTGCTGTGGTACACCGTGCTGATGGTCAAAGCCTACAACGTTCAGCGCACCAAACATTGAGCATACGGCCGTTCTGCGCCCTTTGGGGCGCGGGATGGCCGTATTTTTATTCTATCTATTATTTTGCGCGGAATCTCTTTACATCTTTAATGCATAAAAGTATAATAAATTCATCTATTCCCGCGTAAGTTGGTGGGTTGTGGATGAAGAGGAATGGAAGAGGTTCGGAAGAGATTAGAAGAGGAGAGTATATTCATGCAACTTGATCTTTCCCGGTTTTCACCGGCTGAGCGCAGCACTTTGCAGCTGCGTGTATTATACGAGGGTGCAGGCTACCGCAAATTTCGCTGCTCTCATTTTGAGGAATATTCGCTCTATCAGCAGAATGAACGCTTTCTTTCGGATTCCCAGGTCATTACCTTTACCGACCTGGACGGCAAGCTGCGCGCCATCAAGCCGGACGTAACGCTTTCGATCGCCAAGAACGCCCAGCCCGCCGCCGGGGAATGCAAAAAGTATTATTATACAGAGCAGATCTGCCGCCCCAGCCGGGAAAGCCACACCTTCTCGGAGATCAGCCAGATGGGCCTGGAGTGCATCGGTGCGGTTGGCGCTGCGGAACAGGCCGAGGTTGTGCGCCTTGCGCTGGAAAGCCTGGCCAGTCTGGAAGTTCCCACCGTGCTGGAAGTCAGCCATATGGGCTTTGTGACCGCCCTGCTGGACACCCTGCATGTGGATGCCGCCGCCCGCCCGCGCCTGTTGGAGCTGCTGCGCGATAAAAACGCCCACGAGCTGCATGCTGCCGCGCTGCAAAGCGGGCTGGATGAAGCCGCCGCCAACGCGCTGACCACCATTTTAAGCCTGCACGGCCCCTTTGGCACCACGCTGGCCGCCGCCCGCAGCCAGTGCCAGTGCGAAGCTCAGCGGGATGCCCTGCTGGAATTGCAGAGCCTGCAGAATGAACTGGGCGATGCCGGACGCGGCATGCAGCTGGATCTGAGCCTTGCCGGTGATATGGAATATTACAACGGCCTGGTGTTCAGCGGCTATGTGGCCGGGGTGCCCCGTGCCGTACTGAAAGGTGGCCGGTATGACCTGCTGGCTCAGCGCTTTACCCCCGGTGCCTGCGCCCTGGGCTTTGCCCTTTACCTGGACGAGCTGGAACGCCTGAGCGCTCCCCTACCGCCGGTACAGCAGCAGGGCACCGAGCACCAGTGGCTGAACATCGCCCTGCCCAAGGGCCGCCTGGGCGACAAAGCCTATGGCCTGCTGGCCGCCGCCGGGTATGAAGCCAACGAAAACTACAACGAGACCCGCAAGCTGGTGGTGGAGAACCCCGAAGCCGGGGTGCGGTACTTCCTGGTCAAGCCCAGCGACGTTGCCATTTATGTAGAGCACGGCGCTGCCGACATTGGCATTGTGGGCAAGGATATCCTGACCGAATCCGGTGCCGATGTGTACGAGCTGCTGGATACCGGCATGGGCAAGTGCCGCATGTGCGTGGCAGGCCCCAAGAACTTTGTGGACGACGAAAGCCGCGCCCTGCGCGTTGCCACCAAGTTTGTGAACATTGCCCGCGCCCATTACGAGAGCATTGGCCGCGATATTGACATTATCAAGCTGAACGGCTCCATTGAGCTGGCTCCCATCCTGGGGCTTTCGGATGTGATCGTGGATATTGTGGAGACCGGCACCACCCTGAAAGAAAACAATCTGGCCGTACTGGAAGAGTTCATGCCCATTTCGGCACGGTTCATTGCCAACAAAGCCAGCTACAAATTCAAGTACGCGCAGCTGACCGAACTGCTGAACAAGATGAAGGAGGCGCTTGCCAAATGATCCGCATTTTTGAGTTTGACGCTTTGAAGCCTGAAGAAATCCTGAACCGTGATATCCGTGCGGAAGCCAGCGTGGAAGCAACCGTGGATGCCATTATCGCCGATGTACGCGCCCGCGGTGATGCCGCCCTGAAAGATTACGCTCTGAAATTTGACCACGCCCAGCTGGACGAGCTGCGGGTGAGCCAGGCGGAAATTGACGAAGCCTTTGAAGCCGCCGGTGAGGATTTTGTGACTACCCTGAAGATGGCCGCCGCCAACATCCGCGCCTTCCATGAGCACCAGGTCCACAAGAACTTTGTGATGAACGATACCCCCGGCATTGTGCTGGGCCAGAAATATACCCCGATTGAAAAAGCCGGTGTGTATGTGCCGGGCGGTACCGCCGCTTACCCCAGCACCGTACTGATGGATGTGATCCCCGCCAAGGTGGCCGGTGTGAAGGAGATCGTGATGACCACCCCCGCCGGGCCGGATGGCAAGGTGAATCCCTCCATCCTGGCTGCTGCGGTGATTGCCGGTATTGACAAGATCTTCAAGACCGGCGGTGCCCAGGCCGTGGCCGCGCTGGCTTACGGCACCGAGAGCATTCCCGCGGTGGATAAGATCGTCGGCCCCGGCAATATTTACGTTGCCACCGCCAAGCGCAAAGTGTTCGGCAAGGTTGGCATTGATATGATCGCCGGGCCTTCGGAGATTCTGGTGCTGGCGGATGGCAGCTGCAACCCCGCCTGGGTGGCAGCTGACCTGCTGAGCCAGGCCGAGCATGACAAGCTGGCCAGCCCCGTGCTGGTAACGGACAGCGCCGAGCTGGCCAAGGCCGTACAAGCCGAGCTGGAAGTGCAGATCCCACAGCTGCCCCGCGCTGCCATCGCCCGCGCCAGCGTGGACACCAACGGCAAGATCATTGTGACGGACGATATGAACAAGGCCATTGACGCCGTGAACATCATTGCCCCGGAGCATTTGGAAATTTGTGTGGACGACCCGTTCGCCGTTTTGAACAGCGTAAAGAACGCGGGCAGCATTTTCCTGGGCAAGAATGTGCCGGAAGCACTGGGCGATTATTTTGCCGGCCCCAACCACACCCTGCCCACCAGCGGCACGGCACGTTTTTCCAGCCCGCTGGGCGTGGACGATTTTGTGAAAAAGTCCAGTTTCATTTATTACACCCGCGATGCCCTGGGCAAAGTTCAATCTCGCATTGCCGATTTTGCCGAGCATGAGGGCCTGCACGCCCACGCCAAGAGCGTTACCATCCGTTTTGAAGACCAGTGAAGGATGGATTGCCGGAACGGAAACACCCCCGGTTAAATCAATATGATTACAGCCAGGACGGGCTTTATTTTATTACGGTTTGCACACAAAACCGCGCGTGCATTTTAGGAACCGTGGTAGGGCGGGGTGACCTCACCCCGCCGGTGGTAAGGTTAAGCAGGATTGGAAAAATTGTGGACCGGTATACCACCACCATTTCCGCCGCACACGCCCAGGTCAATGTGGACAAATACGCCATTATGCCAAACCATGTGCACCTGTTACTACGCATTTGCGCCCCAAGGACGGCGGGGTGGGGTCACCCCGCCCTACCGTTGCCGAGGTTATCCGCGGTTGGAAATCGCTGATTACCCGAACGGTTGGACATTCTATCTGGCAGACATCGTTTTACGACCACATCATCCGTTCTCCCGATGATTACAACACCAATCTGGCACTACATCGACACCAACCCCGCCAATGGGCGCAGGATACACTTTATGTCACGGACTTTCCTGATCCGGTGCGGCGGCCCGGCTGCTGCACCAACAAAGAGGTGACCCAAATGAGCCGTTATTTTACCAAAACGCTGGCTGCGCTGGAACCTTATACCCCCGGCGAGCAGCTGAAACTGCCTGACCTTGTCAAGCTGAACGCCAACGAAAACCCCTACCCGCCTGCCCCCGACGTGGCGGCGGCGGTGGCCGGAGCAGTGCCGGGGCTGCGGCTGTATTCCGATTTGACCGAAGCCGCGCTCTGCGCCGCCATTGCCCGCCACTGCGGCGTGCAGCCGGAAAATATTTTGTGCGGCAACGGCAGCGATGAAAACTTGCTGCTGGCGCTGCGCGCTTTCTGCGATGAAACCCACCCGCTGGCATTTGCCGATATCACCTACAGCTTTTACCCGGTTTTGTGCGATTTGTTGCACATTCCGCAGCATGTGATCCTGGTGGAGGAAGATTTCTCGCTGGATTTGAGCAAGTACCACGGCCTGAATGAGACCATCGTGATTGCCAACCCCAACGCCCCCACCACCCTGCTGCAGCCGGTGGCCGCCATTGAGGAAGTGGTGCGCACCAACCCCGACAGCATTGTGATTGTGGACGAGGCGTACATTGATTTTGCCGGGCCAAACGCCAGCTGCGTTCCGCTGACCAAGAAATATGACAATGTGATTGTGGTGCAGACCTTCTCCAAATCCCACAATCTGGCCGGTGCCCGCGTGGGCTTCTGCGTGGCAAACCCGGAGCTGATTGCCGATATGAACCGCATCAAGTTCAGCTACAGCCCATACAACGTCAATTCTCTCTCCCAGGCTGCCGCCGTGGCCGCCATGGAGGATGAGAATTACTTCCGTGATACGGTGGGCAAGATCTGCGCCACCCGCGCCGACACAATGACCAAGCTGCGGGAGCGCGGTTTTACCGGGCCGGATTCCGCCACCAACTTTTTGTTCGTTACCACCAGCCGCATGCCCTGCAAACAGATTTTTGAGCGCCTGCGGCAAAAAGGCGTGCTGATCCGCTATTTCAGCGCCCCGCGCCTTTCCGATTATCTGCGCATCACCATCGGTACCCCGGAACAGATGCAGCGATTCTTTGAGGAGCTGGATTTGATTTTGGGCAATACCGCATAATTCTAAGTGCCGATACGGCGAGCGAGGTGCGGCAGATGCTAAGCCAAAAGCGCAGATAATACTGGATGCTGCAAAGGTGAGCGCCGCCAGTGGCGGAAACAGCGAACCGAAGCAGGAGCAGCGGTCGCAGAGTGCGAGGGGCTTTTGCCCCCGAAGCACGATGCGGGTACCGCAACCCGACATTATCGAGCATTTTGGCAACGCAGATGCCGTGCCGCAGTCGCCGGAGCGGTGCTTAAGCCGTCAGGCGGGAATTGTGCGGTGTTGCCTTTGGGGTAAAGTTGCATGGGGACGGAATTACCGGACCGCAAAGGGAACCGGTTAAAGGGGTATGATTACAGTGCCCGCGGCGTGTATTTTGTTACCATATGCACCCAAAACCGTGTGTGTAACCTTGGTTCAGTTGTAGGGGCCGATGCTCGCATCGGTCCGCATGACGGGCTCAACCCTGATGTGCATATTGAATTATCACCGCTGGGCCGCATTGCTGAACAGGCATTATTGCAAATGGATGGTTTGCTGCATTATGTAATTATGCCAAACCATATTCATTTTTTGGTGGGCATCCAACCCAAAGCGGACGGGACGATGCAAGCATCGTCCCCTACAAATATTTCCCAGGTTGTCCGCATTTTCAAAGGGCACGTTGCTCACAGGGCCGGGCATTCCGTATTCCAACGCTCTTTCTACGACCACATCATCCGCACTGAAACCGATTACTGGGCCATTGTGCAATAAAACCCGCTCAAATGGGTTTTGGACCCACTGTATCAGGAGGGAACACCATGAACCTGTATGACAGAATTAAACCCGGCAAACGGCGGCGTGGCTGGGGCGGGGCGGTGTTCCTGGCGGCGGCCTGTGTGGTTCTGGTAATCTGCATTGGCACCATTGGCTGGGCGGCGCGTTACCACCAGCGCTACCGCAGGTTTTCCACCGATTTTGCCGCCAGTGTGGAAAACGCGGGCAAGATCGGCGCTACGCTGACCCGCAACGGCGAAACCTCCTCCCTGGACCCGGATGCCAGCAGCCGGTTATGCCGGTTGATCTGCGCCGCCGGGGCGGGCAAAGTGCAGCCAAGGTGCCCGCAGGGGGAGCCGCTCACCGTCCGCTACCACAGCGGCGCGGTGCTGGACTTGTGGGAAGTGGAAATACCCGAAGAGACCGCCAAAAACCCCACCGGCGTTTTTGTGCGTTATACCTTTGCCGATGGAACGGTTTACCAATATGACACGGACCAGATCCAAATGAACGAGGTCCGGCTGGCCCTGGGGCTACATTAACCCCAGGTATTAAGAGGGGCGCTGCAACAGCAGCATACAAAAAGGGGGAACGTATATGATCGCCATTATTGATTACGGCGTGGGCAACTTGTTCAGTCTGGCTTCCAGCCTGAAAAGCCTGGGGCTGGAAACCAAAGTGACCCGCGACGCTGCCGCCATCCGCGCGGCGGACCACATCATTCTGCCCGGTGTGGGCGCGTTTGCCGATGCCATGGCCAAGCTGGAAGCCACCGGCCTGGTGCCCGTTATCAAGCAGGAAGTGGAGCACAAACCGCTTTTGGGCATCTGCCTGGGCATGCAGCTGCTGTTTGAAAAAAGCTATGAGTACGGCGAACGCACCGGCCTTGGCCTGATTCCCGGCGAAGTGTGCCCGCTGGCAGACGATTTGAAAGACCCCAGCCTGAAAGTGCCGCACATCGGCTGGAACCGGCTGGACATTGTGCCGGGGCGGGAAAATGACCCGCTGTTCAAGTACACCAAGCCCGGTGAGTATGTGTATTATGTGCACAGCTTTTACGCCAAAAACTGTGCCGCCAACACGCTGGCTGCCAGTGAGTACAGCATCCCGGTAACGGGCGCTGTGAAAAACGGCCTGGTATACGGCACGCAGTTCCACCCCGAAAAATCCGGCGATACCGGCCTGCGCATGCTGCGGGCCTTTGCAGAATTGTGAGGTGCAGCCATGAAGTTATATCCTGCCATTGATCTGCGCGGCGGGCAGGCCGTGCGCCTGTACCAGGGCGATTACGACCAGATGACCGTTTACAATGCAGACCCCGCCGCCCAGGCACGGGAGTTTATTGCCGCCGGGGCCAAGTACCTGCATGTGGTGGACTTGGACGGCGCCAAGGATGACACCACCGCCAACATGACCACCATTGCCGCCATTGCTAAGCAGGGCGGGCTGTTTATCGAGGTCGGCGGCGGCATCCGTGACGAAGCCCGCATTGAACAGTATCTTTCCCTCGGCGTGGGGCGCTGCATCCTGGGCACCATTGCCGTAAAGGATTTTGATTTTACCGCCCGCATGGCGCAGAAATACGGCCCCAAAATTGCCGTTGGCGTGGACATGCGCGATGGCCTTGTGGCTGTGAACGGCTGGAAAGAAGTCACCCCCGAACCGGGCGTTGCTTTCTGCCGCCGCTGTGCCGAAGCTGGCGTGCAGGCGATCATCGCCACCGATATTTCCCGCGACGGCACAATGCAGGGCACCAACATGGACCTGTACCGTGAGCTGTTGCAGATTTCCGGCCTGGCGATCACGGCATCCGGCGGTATTGCCCGCATGGAAGAGCTGGCGGAGCTGCAGGCCATGGGCTGCCACGCCGCAATTTTGGGCAAATCCATCTACACCGGCGCCATCGACCTCAAACAGGCTGTGGCACTGTATCAGGAATAAGGGGGCTGGGCGCATGATTACCAAACGCATTATCCCGTGCTTGGATGTAAAAGACGGCCGTGTGGTCAAGGGTGTCAACTTTGCCGGATTACAGGATATGGCCGACCCGGTCGAGATGGCCCGCTATTACAACGCGGCCGGGGCTGATGAGCTGGTGTTTTATGATATCACCGCCAGCGTGGAGGGCCGCACGATTTTTACCGATATTCTGCGCCGCGTTGCCAGCGAAATTTTTATCCCGCTGACGGTCGGCGGCGGCATCGGCAGCCTGGAAGATTTTGACCGGGTGCTGAAATGCGGTGCCGACAAAGTAAGTGTCAACTCCGGTGCCATCAAGAACCCGGCCATTATTTCCGCCGCTGCCCAGCGTTACGGCAATCAGTGCGTGGTGCTTTCGGCGGACATCAAGCGGGTGGATGGCAAGTTCAAGCTGTTCACCAAAGGCGGGCGCGAAAACACCGGCATTGACGCGCTGGACTGGCTGGAGCATGGCGTGAAAAACGGCGCGGGCGAGCTGGTTGTCAACTCGATTGACACGGACGGCGTAAAGAACGGCTTTGACCTGGAGCTGCTGGACGCCGTGGCCCAGCGCTGTGCTGTGCCCATCATCGCTTCCGGCGGTGCTGGCAAGATGGATGACTTCAAGGAGCTGTTCTTGAACCATCCCCGCGTGGACGCCGGGCTGGCAGCCTCCATCTTCCACACGAAGCAGGTGGACATCCGCGATTTGAAGCTTTACCTGCGTGAAAACGGCGTGGAGATGCGGGTATAACAGGCAAAAGCAGCCCATATAATTGGGGCTTGCCAAACAACGCAAAACACGCTAAACTATACTTATAATTTTTTACTGAGAATGGGGAATCTTTTGGGAATCCGGCTGTGCGGTTCGCATGAATCTGCGGCCCGGCAGAGTGTACCCAGCCTTTCGCCGTTTTAGATAAGGAGTTCGCCATGGAAATCACCGAAAATTCCAAAACTCTGAAATTTGATGCCAACGGCCTGATTCCGGCCATTGTGCAGGATCACTACACCAAAGAGGTTCTGACCCTGGCTTATATGAACGCCGAAACCCTGGCTTTGACGATTGCCGAGGGCCGCACGGTGTTCTGGTCCCGCAGCCGCCAGGAGATCTGGCGCAAGGGCGAAACCAGCGGCAATGTGCAGCGCGTGGTTTCCATCACCGCAGACTGCGATAAGGACGCTTTGGTCGTGGATGTCATCAAGAGCGGCCCCGCCTGCCACACCGGCGCGGAAAGCTGCTTCTTTAACCCGGTCTATGTTTCCGATGAGCTGAAGCAGTTCACCTGGCAGGGGCTGTATGAGCTGATCGAAGGCCGCAAGACCAACCCCAAAGAGGGCAGCTACACCACCTACCTGTTTGACAAGGGTCTGGAAAAGATTCTGAAAAAGGTCGGCGAGGAATCCACCGAAGTGATCATTGCAGGCAGCAAGCGCGACAAAGAGGAAACCGTTTACGAGATCAGCGACCTTGCCTACCATGTGATGGTTTTGATGATTGAACTTGGCATTTCCGTAGAAGACATCACCAAAGAGCTGGAAAAGCGCCATGTTATTGACCATAAAGTGAAACAGGAGAGGATGCAGTAATGGCTAAGGAATATCTGCTCAGTTCGGTCCATGTTCACACCAAGCTGTGTGACGGCAAAAACACCCCGGAGGAGCTTGCCCTGAGCGCCTGGAAAGCCGGGCTGAAAACGCTGGGCTTCTCTGGCCACAGCCACACCCCGCACGACATTGAGTATTGCATGACCAATGCACGCACCCAGCTGTACCGCGCCCAGGTAGCCAAGCTGAAAGAGCGCTATGCCGGCAAGCTGGACATTTTGTGCGGCCTGGAATGGGATCTGTACAGCGATGACGACCCGGCTGCCTATGATTACTGGATCGGCAGCGCCCATTATGTCAAGGGCCCCAAGACCGGCAAATATTACGAGATTGACTGGCGCGAAGCGGATCTGGCTGCCTGCATCCAGGACGACTTTGACGGCGACGGCCTTGCTGTGGTGGAAACGTATTTTGCCAACGTAGCCGCAGTTGCCGCCAAAAAGCCCACCATCCTGGGTCATTTTGACCTGATCAAAAAGGTGAACGGCAGCGGCAAGTTTTTTGATGAATCCGACCCGCGCTACACCGCCGCTGCCCACAAGGCACTGGAAGCTGCTGCACAGGCTGGCTGCGTGCTGGAAGTGAATACCAGCTCGGTTTATCGCGGCTTCCGCGAGGATTACTTTCCCTCCCCGGCCATCCTGAAAGAATGGCTGACCATGGGCGGCAATGTGACCATTACCGCCGATGCCCACGAAGCCAAGGCCCTGACCTTTGGCTTTGAGGAAGCCGCCGCACAGCTGAAGGAACTGGGCTATACCCGTGTTCTGGTGCTGGGCAAGGACGGTTTTGCCCCCTGTGAGCTGTAAAACGCAAAACACACCGCATTTTGCCGGGTGCGCACTTGCCGCACCCGGCTTTTGCTGTTATAATGGGAAAAAGCGTTTTTTCGGGAAAGTCGGAAAGCCATATAAGACGTTAGATCCATTGAAATGTGCGGTATAATTATTGCCCATCCGGGGCGTCGGGGACGCCGCCCCTACAAGTAATTTGTGGATTAGTCACATATTTTCAATGTTCAATCCGCCCTAAGTTCCGGCGGGGTCAGTGACCCCGCCCTACATATAAATTTATCATTTATTCCAATTTCTAATTTCTCATTCCTAATTAACTCCTCCCTCCTAACCCCTAACTAACACGAAAGGTGTACACTAATTTATGAACTTCACTGAACTTTCTTCCTCCGTGCGGCCGGAGATCATCCGGGCAACACAGGCAATGGGATATACCGAGATGACCGAAATCCAGCAGAAGGCCATTCCCCTGATGCTGGCCGGGCATGATATGATTGCCAAGGCCCCCACCGGCACCGGCAAAACCGTTGCGTTCGGCATTCCCATTCTGCAAAAGGCCGCTGGTTTCCCGGCAGGTGCGCCCAAGGCCGTTGTGCTCAGCCCCACGCGTGAGCTGGCACAGCAGATTGCACAGGATCTGACTAACCTGGCGCAGTTCCTGCCGGAGATCCGCGTGGTGTGCGTGTACGGCGGTGCCGGGCTGGAAAAGCAGCAGAAACAGCTGAAAGCCGGCTGCCAGATCGTGGTTGCCACCCCCGGCCGCCTAATGGACCACTACCGCCACCATGCGCTGGATCTTTCGCAGGTAACGACCATTGTGCTGGACGAAGCCGACGAAATGCTGAACATGGGCTTTTACAAGGATGTGCGCGGCATCATTGACCTGCTGAAAAGCAGAGAGTCCCTATCCATGTTCAGCGCCACCATCAGCCGCGAGGTACTGGATATCGGCTGGCTGTACCAGCACAACGCCGCCGAAGTAGACGTTCAGCCGGTGCAGGAATCCAGCCCCAAAATTGCCCAGTACAAGCTGCTGACCACCGGCCGCGACAAGCTGGCTGACCTGGCCCAGATCATCATCAGCAAGGATTACAAGCGCGTAATGGTGTTTTGCAACACCAAGTACAACACCGGCATGCTGGCAAACCAGCTGGCCCGGCTGCATTTTAATGTAGACTGCCTGCATGGCGATTTGAGCCAGGCGGAACGCAACCGCATCATGCAGCGCTTTAAGGCCGGCGAGATCAATGTGCTGGTTGCCACCGATGTGGCCGCCCGCGGCATCGATGTTTCGGATGTGGACGCCGTCATCAACTATGATGTGCCCGAGGAAAACGAGCATTACACCCACCGCATCGGCCGCACCGGCCGCGCCAAGCGCGAAGGCGCCAGCTACCTGTTCTATACCAAGGACGAGCAGAAGCGCGTGGACACCCTGCTGCGCCTGACCCGCAATACGGATGACTGCCGCAGCGTGCATTTTGACTTCAACCATGAAAAACTGGTGGTAGAAGAAAAGCAGAACGTGGATAAGTTCAACATCAAGTGCTATTTCTGATCTTATTTCTGCCAATATAAAATAACGTGGGGCGGTGCTTGTGCATCGTCCCACGTTTTGTACCTTTTTGTCGGCCAGCCCCGTGCGCGCTTTCTATCCGGCGCTGGGGCAGCCGCTGCAAAGGCGAAGCACACCGGAACACACCACGCTCTTTGCACAAGATAGGCCATAAACAAAGGACCAAAGCCGCACGCTTTTCAGCTAATGGCTTTGGTCCTTTTCAATTCTATTGTCGCCGGGTATCCGATTCCGGGGTTGGGGCTGTTACTCGGTTTTGCCTGCAGGCAGGGTAAAGGTGAAGCGGCACCATTTGCCCATCTCGCTTTCGGCCTTGATCTGGCCGCCGGACAGGGTGATCAGCACCTTGCAGATATGCAACCCCAGGCCACTGCCGCGGGTGTTCAGGCCGCGGGAGCGGTCCTCCTTATAAAAGCGCTCAAACACAAAGGGCAGGGCATCCGGCGCAATACCGTCGCCGGTGTTCTCGATGGTCACCCGCACCATGTCGTTTTCCTGCTGGATATCAAACTTGATGACGCCATCCGGCGGGGTAAACTTGATGGCGTTATCCACAATGTTGTAGACCACTTGATGGATAAAGTCCGGGTCGGCATACACCATGGTGCCCGTGGGGCCAAGGCCCTGGATATCGATCTTGCCATCCTCAATGCGGCGCTCATCCGAAAGCACCACGTCCGTAACGGTGGACCAGATATCGTAATTTTTGGGAGTACCTTTCACCTCGCCGGATTCCAGTTTGGTGATATCCAGCATGTTCTGCACCAGCCGGGCCAAGCGGCCGGTTTCCTGCGATACCACGCCAAGATAATGCTTGTACTCGCTTTCCGGGATGGTGCCGTCCAGCATGCCGTCAATAAAGCCCTTGATGCTAGTCATGGGGGTGCGCAGTTCATGGGCAATGTTGCCCATAAACTGCCCGCGGGAGTTATCAATGTTTTGCAGGCGGCCCGCCATGTTGTTAAAGGTCGTGGCAAAATCCGCCAGCTCCTGACAGCCAGTTACGGGGGCGCGTGCGGTGAAATCGCCGCCGCCCAGCCGTTTGGCGGCCTGGCTGATCTGTTCGATCGGCCAGGTAATGCGCCGCGCCAGCACCATGCACAAAATGCCGCAGACAATCAGGATGACCGCCGAGGACAGCAAGAGCATCGTCAGGATGGAGCGGATATAGACCGCCAGCGCATGTACCGGTGTTGCAGCAAACAAATAACCCTCGCTGCCGCCCAGATTCACGCGGCGGCCCGCAATATAATACTTATCGTGCAGGGTATCGTCCATGGTACCCATAAGAAAGATATCCTTGCCGCTGTCCATCTCTTCCTGCAAGTTCTGCGGGATCTTTGCACTTTCGGCTACATCTTTGCCGGTGTGCATCAGGATGTTGCCATCCCGGTCTGCCACAAACACAAGTGCGTCCGATGATGTATTGAACAGTTCAAAGCCGGTCTTGGCTCGCTCCACCAACTCATTGTCCCCGCCGGGCAGGGTCACAATGTTTCCTTCCGAAGCATAGGTCTCCGCCATGGCAGTAGCACCGTCCAGCACGGCAGTCAGGGCACTTTTGCGCTCCTGGGCAAAGTACGCGCAGGAGAGCCCCGTTTGCAGCATGCACATCAACACCAGCGCCACCAGCAGCAGTGAGGCAAAGGTTGCAAACACTTCCCCGCTTACGCTGCGCAGCGGGGCTGCCCCGTTATTCTCTTCTTTTTTGGCGCGGCACATTATTCTTTAACCTCAAACTTGTAACCAACGCCCCACACGGTTTTCAGGTTCCACTGTTCCGAGGCTCCCTCCAGCTTTTCGCGCAGGCGCTTAACATGGACGTCGATGGTGCGGGAGTCGCCATAATATTCAAAGCCCCACACTTCGTCCAGCAGCTGGTCACGCGTATAGACCCGGTTGGGGTGCCCAGCCAGGCAGGCCAGCAGTTCCAACTCTTTGGGCGGCGCATCCACCACTTTACCCTTCACTTTCAGCTCATAGCGGTTCATATCCAGGTGCAGGTTATCAAAGTCATAAACGCCTTTGTTTTCTTCGTCCTTGCTGCCGCAGCGGCGCAGAACAGCCTTGATACGGGCCGTTACTTCCTTGGTTTCAAAAGGCTTTACGATGTAATCATCCGCACCCAGTTCCAGGCCCAGAACCTTATCATAGGTTTCGCCCTTTGCCGTCAGCATAATGATGGGGGTCTGGTTGTTCTGGCGGATCTTGCGGCAGACTTCCCACCCATCAATGCCGGGCATCATCACATCCAACAACACAAGGTCCGGGTGCAGCTTATCAAATTCCTGCAGTGCAGCAGTGCCATCATTGGCAATGGTCACACCGTATCCCTCTTTGACCAGGTACAGGCGCAGCAGTTCACAGATGTTTTTATCATCATCCACAACCAGAATTTTCTCGTTTGACATGGGTTTTATGCCCTCCTACTCTATGGCAACACCGCACAATTCCCGCCTGACGGCTTAAGCACCGCTCCGGCGGCTGCGGCACGGCATCTGCGTTGCCAAAATGCTCGATAAGACATCCAGTATTATCTGCGCTTTTGGCTTAGCATCTGCCGCACCTCGCTCGCCGTATCGGCACTTAGAATTATGCGGTATTGCCCTATGTTTTCCCGCGCCGGACAGGGCCGGTACGGGGGTATTTTGATTCGACCTTTTAACATTATAAGGCATAAATGTGGAAAAATAAAGAACAACCGGTGGTCAAAACAGGTAAAATGTGTAGAATTGCGCAAAATTATGAGCATGGCCGCGCCCTGCCCTTGCACGCAGTGCGCTGGTTGGGTATAATGATAGACAGTCAAAATATTCCGTTAAGGAGAATGAGTACAAATGAAATTAGGTATCGTCGGTTTGCCCAATGTTGGCAAATCCACTTTGTTCAATGCGCTGACCAGCACCCAGAATGCTCAGGCAGCCAACTATCCGTTCTGCACCATTGAGCCGAACTCCGGCATTGTTCCGGTTCCTGATGCCCGGCTGGACAAACTGGCCGAGATCTGGCAGACAGACAAAAAGACCCCCGCCATTGTGGAGTTTGTGGATATCGCCGGTCTGGTCAAAGGTGCCAGCCAGGGCGCTGGTCTGGGAAACAAGTTCCTGGGCCATATCCGCGAGTGCGATGCCATTGTACATGTGGTGCGCTGCTTTGACGATGACAACATCATCCATGTTGTGGAGGATGTGAACAAGCCGGAAAGCGTTGACCCCATCCGCGATATTGACGCCATCGACCTGGAGCTGATCCTGGCCGACCTGGAAGTTGTCAGCAACCGCCTGGGCCGCCAGCAGAAAGCCGCCAAGACCGGCAATAAGACCGCTGCTGCCGAAGCTGCCTGGCTGGCAGAGCTTGCCGCTCATCTGGAAGGCGGCAAGCCCGCCCGTTCCTTTGCCTTTGACCCGGATGACGACAGCCAGAACACCGCTCGCAAAGAACTGGGTCTGCTCTCCGCCAAGCCGGTGATTTATGCCTGCAACGTGGGCGAGGATGACCTGCTGGGCGGGTTGGACGAGAACCCGTACTATCCGTTGGTTGCCGCCCGCGCCAAAGAGGAAAACGCACAGGCAATCCCCATCTGTGCCAAGACCGAGGAAGATATCGCCGGTTCCAGCCAGGAAGAAAAGCTGGCGTTCCTGCACGAGATGGGCATTGAATCCACCGGCCTGGATAACCTGATTAAGGCAAGCTATGATCTGCTGGGCCTCATCAGCTTTTTGACGGACGGCAAAAAGGAATGCCGCGCCTGGACCATCAAGCGCGGCACCAAAGCCCCGCAGGCTGCCGGCAAAATCCATTCCGACTTTGAGCGCGGCTTTATCCGCGCCCAGGTCATCAGCTATGACGCACTGGCCGACAACAACTTTGACTATGCTGCGGTTAAGGCCAAGGGCCTGCAGCGCACCGAGGGCAAGGAATACGTTGTGAATGATGGCGATGTGATCGAATTCCTCTTCAACGTCTGATAAAAAGGAGCAATACCATGATCATTGGCATTATGGGCGCTATGCCCGATGAAGTTGACCAGCTGTGTGCCAAGCTGGAGCAGGTGACCAAAGAAACTTACGCCGGGGTGGAGTACCACCAGGGCATGCTGAACGGCCGCCAGGTCGTTGTGTGCTGCGCCGGTATGGGCAAGGCAAACGCCGCTTCCACCGTGCAGGTTCTAATTACCAAGTACGGTGCCGAGAAGATCATCTTCTCCGGCATTGCAGGCAACATGACCAGCAAGATCGGCATTGGTGATGTCTGCGTGGGCGAAACCGTAGTATATCACGACGCCCAGAACGACATGATTGCCCAGAGCGCACCGTTCACCGCAGAGTACCACGGCGACCCGGCCCTGGTCAAAGCTGCACTGGATGCCTGCAACGCCTGTGGTGTTAAGGCCATTGCCGGCAAGATTGCCACCGGTGACCTTTTTGTTGGCGATGCCGCCACCAAAAAGGCTATCGAGGACAAATGCCAGCCCGACTGCGTGGAGATGGAAGGCGCTGCTGTAAGCCAGGTTGCCGCCCGCAACGGCGTACCCTGCGTCATCCTGCGCGCCATGAGCGACAACGCGGACGAGAGCGGTTATGAAGTTCTTGTCGTGAAAAAGTTCAGCATCGGCGAGTACATCAAAACTGCCACTGCCATTGTGGCAAATATGATCGAAGCACTGTAATTGGGGAAAACGCTTTTAGGGAAAGTATAAAACAACGGTAAAAAGATGAAAATTACACGTGAAGAAGAAAGCGAAATGAAAGGCACACCTGAGGTTTCTGCTCCGGCCCCGACTGAAACGCCGGAACAGCCCGCAGCGGCCGCAAAGCCTGCCACGCGCTGGGCGGCTATTCCGCTGTGGGGGCGGGTACTGCTGATTCTTGGCATTGCACTCCTCTTGTTGGTATTCGTTGGCTATGCCGCTTTGCAGGGCATGCTGGGGCGCATCCGGCGTGCATCGGCCACCGAGGCAGTCTCCCAACAGGAAGAGACCTTTGAATCGGACGAAAACGCCGATGATACCTTGAGCCCGGAGGATGTAATCTGGAACGGGGCCGACACCAGCGTGATGCAGGACAAAGACATTGTGAACCTGCTGCTGATTGGCCAGGACCGCCGCGAAGGCCAGGACCGCCAGCGGGCCGACAGCATGATCATGGTCACGCTGAACAAAAAGACCAAACAGATCAGCATGACCTCCTTTATGCGGGACCTGTATGTACAGATTCCCGGCTACAGCGACAACCGCATCAACGCAACCTATGCCTTTGGCGGCATGGATCTGCTGGACAGCACGCTGAACACCAATTTTGGTGTAGAGATTGCTGGGAATGTGGAAGTTGACTTTGGCGAGTTCCAGACCTTGATCGACAGCATTGGCGGCATTGACCTAGAACTGACCCAGGACGAGGCAGATTATATCTGCGGCAGAAAGCGAGATGTAACCTACCCACAGCAGCTCCGCACGGACTGGAACCTGCATGAAGGAGTAAACCACCTGACCGGCGAGCAGGCCCTGATCCATGCACGCAACCGCTCCCTGGGCAACGATTATGCCCGCACCGACCGCCAGCGTGCTGTGCTGATGGCGATCATCAATAAAGTGAAACAGATGGATGCTGTTTCCATCGTCAACTTTATTAACCAGGTTCTGCCACTGCTGACCACCGACATGACCTCCGGCGAAATTCTGGGGTATGCGATGGAAGCTTTGCAAATGAATTTTGACAGTGAGCACTCTTACCGCATCCCGGCAGAGGGCACCTATACCGGCGCGGTAATCCGCGGCATGCAGGTACTGGTACCGGACCTGGCTGCCAACCAGACCTACCTGATGGATGTTCTGTATCATACAGACAACAACCAATAAACACATTACAAAAATATCGCCCGGCGTGGAACTGCAATGTTCCCGCCGGGCGGTTTTGTTTTGAGTTATGCGCCTGCCCGCGGCATGATAAGCACGGCGGCAAGGTACATAACATAAAGTATCAGGCATACCCTGCCCTGCCAGCGGTAAAGCCGCTTTTTGACCAGCGGCGGCAGCAGCAGGATCAATGCCATCAAAACGCAGAACGGGATATCATACTGGCGGAACTGTTCACCCACCGGCAAGCGGCGGCGGTACATCAGGCTGGAAACAGGCAGCACCAGCGTGATGCTCAAAATGGCGCTGTTCAGCACCTGCATGGGCAGTGCCTGCGGCGGGTAGATGCGGCATTTTTCCGCAAATCGCTTCCAGGCAGAGCCAAGGGGATGGTCGAACACTTCCACCAGCAGGGGCAGACAGAGGCCAAAGGAAATCAGGGTTGCCGCCCACTGGGCCTGAATGGTGCCAGTCAGGTTGGCCAGCGCCACGGCGCTGTTCAGCAGGGCCCACGCCCCCACGCAGAGCACTGCCATGCCGCCCACCACCCCGGCCAGGTTGCGCAGGCTGGTGCGGATGCTCATAGCCGGGAACAGGACGGTCCGCCCGGATGGGTCTTCCGGCGGGGTCTTTTCGCCTTTTTCCTTCTGGAAAGTGATAAGCTCCAGCCCCTCCCGGAACGCAAAGCGGTACTGGTAGGCGATGCTCTGCATGACAAACAGAACAAACAGGCCCATCAGCAGGCCGGTACCGGTATAGCTCAGGGTGCCGTCCCGCACAAACAGGGCCACCACGCCGCAGGCCACCAGCAGCAGGGCGCATTTGCGCAGCAGCTCGCCGCGGTCCACCGTGACATTACAGCGCAGTAGGCAAAGCGCCAGTACCAGCCCCAGCTGGGTGACAGCGCCCGCCAGAGCCGTACCAACGGCCAGCGCAGTAACGGACATACCTGCCGCCAGAAACGCCAGCACCAGCTGCGGCAGCGCCGTACACACCGCCACCAGCGTGCCGCCCACCATCCACATAGGCAGCCCGCACAGCGCCCCGCACCACGTTGCGCAACGCGAAGCCAGCCTGCTGCCGATACCAGTCAGCAGCAAGCCCAGAGCATAGAGCAGCAATGTAGGGAGAAGAAGCATAGTTTTTTAGTTAGAAGTTAGGGGGAGGCGTTAATTAGAAATTCGGATTGATACCAAAATCACAAAGACATCTCTCACAAAGTCCCGGAACGGTCACTGCGCCCGCAGGCGCGTTTCGGAGGCCAACCGGGATTTTAATCCCGGCTCTTAGGCCGGAGATAGACCGTTCCCTACGGACTATTTTGTAATGGGCAACAAAAATCAAAAATAGCCACACACCGATCGTGGCACAACAGCGGTGCCCTATATATACCCTGAGTTTCCCAAAAAGTACCCGTTTCCCCATACAAAAACCGGCAGTGCCGCATAAAACAGCACTGCCGGGATTGGCTTAGTATGCGATGCCCCAGACGACCATGCTCTTGGCGGGCTTGCCGCAGACCGGGCATACGTCGGACAGGTGTTCCTGCTCGAACGGCATGCAGCGGCTGGAAAGCCCTGCTTCGGTCTTCATGGCTTCCTCACAGGCCAGGTCACCGCACCACATGGTTTTGACAAAGCCGGTCTTTTCGGACACGATCTTTTTCACTTCGTCCATGGTGGTGGCGCTCCAGGTGCGGTTTTCGCGGTTCTGCAAAGCGCGGTCATACAGATCCTTGGCCAGAGCTTCCATTGCGGCGGGAATTGCGATGGCCAGATCTTCAAACTTCACAAACTGCTTTTCGCGGGTATCGCGGCGGACCAGCACGCACTGGCCGTTCTCGATATCGCGAGGGCCGACTTCCAGGCGAACAGGCACGCCCTTCATTTCCCACTGGGCAAACTTCCAGCCGGGCTGCTTGTCGGAATCGTCCAGCTTCACGCGGGCATACTTACCGATTTCGGCAGCCAGTTCGCGGCATTTGTCCAGTACGCCGGGTTTGTGGGCGGCAACGGGAACGATGACCACCTGCACCGGGGCAATGGCCGGGGGCAGGATCAGACCGTCGTCATCGCCGTGGGTCATGATGATAGCGCCGATCAAACGAGTAGAAGCGCCCCAGCTGGTCTGGAAGGGGTACTGCAGGGTGTTGTCGCGGCCGGTAAAGGTAACGTCATAGGCGCGGCTGAACTTATCGCCAAAATAGTGGCTGGTGCCGCTCTGCAGGGCTTTGCCGTCCTTCATCATGGCTTCGATGGTGTAGGTAGCCTCGGCACCGGCAAACTTTTCCTTATCGGTCTTGCGGCCTTTCAGCACGGGGATGCACAGATCATGCTCGGCAAAGTCGGCATAGCAGTTCAGCTGCTGCCCGGTCTCAGCCTTGGCCTCCTCGGCAGTCTCGTGGATGGTGTGGCCTTCCTGCCACCAGAACTCACGGGTGCGCAGGAACGGGCGAGTGGATTTTTCCCAGCGAACCACGCTGCACCACTGATTGTACAGCATAGGCAGGTCACGGTAAGAATGCAGCACATGGCTGAAATGGTCGCAGAACATCGTTTCGCTGGTGGGGCGCACAGCAAGGCGCTCTTCCAGCGGGTCAGAACCGCCTGCAGTGACCCAGGCAACTTCGGGGGCAAAGCCGTTTACCAGCTCGCCCTCCTTTTTCAGCAGGCTTTCGGGGATCAGCACAGGCATGGCCACGTTTTCGTGGCCGGTTGCCTTAAAGCGGCCATCCAGAATTTTCTGGATGTTCTCCCAGATTGCATAGCCATAGGGGCGCAACACAACAAAGCCCTTGACGCTGGAATATTCAACCAGCTCTGCCTTGGTGCAGATATCCGTATACCACTGTGCGAAATCAACTTCCTGTGCGGTGATTGCTTCGACCATTTTTTTCTTATCGTTTGCCATTGGTTCCCCTCACACTTTCTTACAAAACTGCATGCTTCCATGCCGCATTACTGCATATGCTCTTCCACATAGACAACCACATCGCCCACGGTGTGGAAATTTTCGATCTCCTCGTCCGGGATCTCGACCCCGAACTCGTCAGACAGGGTAGTGATCATATCGATCACATCCAGGCTGTCTGCGCCAAAATCATTGATAATATCGCTTTCGGGGGTGATTTTTTCAGCCTCGATGTCAAGCTGGTCAGCCAGATAATCGCGGATGCGCTCAAAAACTTCGGATTCCATAGTTTTTACTCCTTACCCGTATCAATATCGTATTTCTGCCATGCCGGTATCAGCACGCAGGGCACACATATACAGAATGTCATAGTACTTTTATATCGTATCTGCACAGCCTTGTCAAGTTTCCCGGCAACTTTTTTATCCGGGAGCTTTCACATCCCTGTACGCCGGTGCAGCGGGATGCTATAATATAGGATTAGAAGTAATGGGCAATACCGCACAATTCTAAGTGCCGATACGGCGAGCGAGGCACGGCAGCTGCTAAGCCAAAAGCGCAGATAATACTTTGTGTATTATCAAGCATTTTGGCAACGCAGATGCCGTGCCGCAGCCGCCGGAGCGGTGCTTAAGCCGTCAGGCGGGAATTGTGCGGTGTTGCCAATGAATAATAATGAATAAAGAATCATGTTGGTGCGCCGCCCGCGGCGCGAATAAAACAGGCGGGCTGCTCTGGCTAGAATGCTTTTTGCCGGAGTGGTTGGCCTGATTAAAATGTGATGCCATGGGCATCACACAACCATTATTTATTATTCTTTTATTTGATTCTTTCCACACCGCACAACAAGGAGGCACTTTATGCAACTGCACTTTACCAAAATGCACGGCTGCGGCAACGATTATATCTATCTTGACTGCCGCGAAACCGGCCTGCCTGCGGAGATTGCCGTCTGGAGCCAAAAACTATCCCGCCGGCATTTTTCCATTGGGGCGGACGGCATTATCTGCATCTGCCCGCCGCTGACGGCGGACGGCGACGCCACCATGCGGATGTTCAACGCGGATGGCTCCGAGGGCAAAATGTGCGGCAACGGGGTGCGCTGTGTGGCGCAGTTTTTGTACACGCACGGCGTGCCGAAGGATGTGATCGAGATCGACACCCTGATGGCGGGCCGTAAAACGCTGCACCGCAAAGGCGAAGGGCTGTGGCAGGCCGAGATGGGGCATTTTTCCGCCATGGCGGACACCCTGCCCGCCGTTGGGTTGGGGGCCGGGCCGCTGGTCCACGCCCCGCTGACGGCAGCGGGCAAAACCTGGGATGCCGCCTGCATCAGCACTGGCAACCCGCACTGCATCATTGAATGGCCGGATTGCGACACCTTGCCTACCGGCCATGCGCTGGCTGCCATCGGCCCGGAGTTTGAGCACCACCCAGCATTCCCCGAAGGGGTCAACACCGAGTTTGTTTATATCGAAAGCCCCACCAGTGTGGTGATGCGGGTTTGGGAGCGCGGCAGCGGCGAGACGTTCGCCTGCGGCACCGGCTCCTGCGCCACGGTGGCCGCTTTGGTGCTGCGCGGCGTATGCCCCCGCAATCTTCCGGTGGATGTACACCTGCTGGGCGGCACCCTTTCCATCACCATCACGGCGGATGACGACATTTTGATGACCGGCCCGGCGGAGACGGCGTTTGTGGGTTGCGTGGAAGTGTAAAGTTAGTTAGGAGTTAGGAAGTAGGCGTTAGGAGTTTTCTCAAATTAGAAATTGGAGGTATGGCGAGGTTGACGGTAACACACTGAACCATATGAAGCCATATAAAATTAAAGAAATCTGGCGAAAATACTGTTTATCATAAGGGGTAGATTTTCGCGGTTTTTCTTGAATGTGGCGGCGTTTTATGATACCATACAGACATATCATTTAGGATTCCTAACCGCTACAGTATCATGTTAAAATGCAGAGGGAGCGAAAGATGAAACTGAACAAGCATTATTCCGAGCTGAACGAAAGCTATCTTTTCAGCACCATTGCGCACAAGGTTGCTGCTTACCAGAAAACCAACCCGGATAAGGATATCATCCGCCTGGGCATTGGCGACGTAACGCTGCCGCTGGCCAAAAGCGTGACCGATGCCATGCTGAAAGCCGTTGAGGAGCAGGGCAAGAAAGAGACTTTCCACGGCTATATCCCCAACGAGCAGGGCTATGAATTCCTGCGTTCCGCTATCCAGAAATACTATGCCGGCCACGGCGTGGAGCTGGACATGGCCGAAATCTTTGTATCCGACGGCGCCAAGAGCGACCTGGGCAACCTGCTGGATCTGTTTGATGTGGACAATACCGTGCTGGTTCCGGACCCCGTTTACCCCGTTTATGTGGATGACAACGTGATGGCCGGGCGCAAGATCCTGTACATGTCCGCCAGCGCCGAGAACAACTTCCTGCCGATGCCGGACGATAATGTTCATGCCGACATTGTGTACCTGTGCAGCCCCAACAACCCCACCGGTGCCACCTACACCGTGGACCAGCTGAAAGAGTGGGTGCGCTGGGCCAAGGCCAACAACGCCCTGATCCTGTTTGACGCCGCCTATGAATGCTTTGTGAGTGAGCCGGGTCTGGCCCGCAGCATTTATGAGGTTGAGGGCGCTAAGGATTGCGCCGTTGAGGTTTGCAGCTTCTCCAAGATCGCAGGCTTTACCGGCACCCGCTGCGGCTACACCGTTGTGCCGCAGGCCATTGTCTCTGACGGCCAGAGCCTGAACAAGATGTGGCTGCGCCGCCAGACCACCAAGTTCAACGGCGTTGCCTATGTGGTGCAGCGCGGCGCCGAAGCCGTGTTCACCGAGGAAGGCATGAAAGAGATCCAGCACAACCTGGACTACTACCGTCAGAACGCTGCCGTGATTGCAGCAGCACTGGATGAAGCCGGTGTGTGGTACTGCGGCGGCAAAAACAGCCCGTACATCTGGCTGCGCTGCCCCAACAACATGGGCAGCTGGGAGTTTTTTGACTGGCTGCTGGAGACCGCCAATGTTGTTGGCACCCCCGGCGAGGGCTTTGGCGAGTGCGGCAAGGGGTATTTCCGCCTGACCGCATTTGGCGATGCCGCCAAGACCAAGGAAGCAGCCGCCCGCATTGTGGCCGCACTGAAAACCCTGTAATAATTACCCGGCTGCCCCGCAGCCGAACCTGATAACACGCGGATGATTGGAGGAGCAACCATGACCCCAAGCGAAGAAATTATGCAGTTTTTGAAGGACAATCCGACCTTTTATCTTGCCACGGTGGATGGCTATCTGCCGCGCGTGCGCCCGCTGGGCTTTGCCATGTGGTACAAGGACCACCTGTGCCTGGGCATCGGCAAGCACAAGGCCGCATACAAGCAGCTGTTGGACAACACCAACCTGGAAATCTGCGCCTGCAACGAAAAGGGCGAGTTTTTGCGCGTGCAGGGTACTGCCAACTTTGACAATACCCCCGAAGCACAGGCCGCCGCATTCAAGATTATGCCGCAGCTGGCCGATATGTACAACGAGGAAACCGGCCTGAAGCTGGGTATTATCTACCTGGATCACCTGTCCGCCAAGCTGTTCTCCATGTCCGGCAGTGTAAAGGACATCATGGCCTATTAAGCGATAAGCAAAACAAGAGCAAAACCAACGCCCGTGCGTTCCGTTTATGGGGAGCGCACGGGCGGTTTATTTTATATCAAAATCAAAGGGTCTTGAGCAAAATTTCTTCCATCGGGCGTTTGGGCACGCAGTAATCGCGGGCATCGTCCAGGTAATACTTTACATTGCCGTTCTGCATGGCAACCAGGTGGCTTTTATGGGTGGGGTAGCCGAACGCCACCACGCTGTGCAGGCGCAGATTTTCGCCCAGGCCCAGCAGCTCCTTGATGGCGGGGCGGTCGATCGCCCCCATGATGCAGCTACCCACACCGTGCGCCCAGGCGGCGTCCGTCATGTTGGCAAGGGCAAGTCCGGTATCGGTATCATTGCAGCCGGGCAGGCTTTCATCCTGGCAGACAGCCACAAACAGTACCGGGGTCTCATCCGGTTTGGGCTGGCCCTGCTCCGGCGGCAGGTAAGCAGCCCAGTGCACCAGCGGCTGCATTTTGGCAACCATCTCCGGGCTTTGCACCAGCACATATTTCAGCGTCTGGCGGTTGGCACCGCAGCTGGCAATGCGGGCGGCCTCCATAATTTCCCGGGCAATGGCAGGTTCCACCGGCTTTTGTTCAAAGCGGCGGTAGGTGCGGCGGGTTTTCAAAAATTCCATTATATCCATGGGGGTCCACACTCCTCTTTTTTGCTGTTTCGGGTTCAGGCCGCGGCGGTACCTATTTCGCGCGCCGCCCCCTGTCTTTGCTTTTATTATAGTCCATTCCGCTTTTTTCGCCTAGGCTTTTTTACAAAATTCTGCGGCGGAATTTCAGTCAATCACGGTTTTCGTGCGGCCGATGCCCACCACGGCGGAGGTCAGCTTTTTCCAGGTGTTGCAGCCGCACACCCCGTCTGCCGTCAGGCTGAAGCTGCGCTGGGCGGCGCGCAGGGCATCATAGGTGTTCTGGCCAAAAGCGCCGTCCAGCGTTTTGGTGCTGTAGCCCAAAGCGTTCAGGGCGTCCTGCAGAATCAGCACATAGGTGTTTTTATCGCCGCGGCGGCAGGTGGGGTAGCCGGATGTGGTGCCGGAGCAGGCCGGGGTTCCGTAACGGCGGTCAAAGTGCACCCAGGTGGGCGTCATGGAAAGCGGCTCCACATAACCCCAGGCCCTTGTGGCCGTGGCGGCGGCGTGGATGTGCTGGCGGATGGCTCTGCTGGTGCCCTGGCCCACATCAAAGGCAACGCCCGCATAGTGCTGGCTGGCCGTGCCGTGGCCGCCCTCCCAGATGCGCTTGAACGCATACCCCACCGGGATGCCCGCCCCATACCGGCGGCGGGTCAGATTCCATGCTTCCATTGCGCGCGTTGTGGTCCACAGCACCCGCGCGTTGGATGACCCCCGGAACTCCCGCACGCTCAGCGTGCTTCCATAACTGTATGGCATCGGGTCGTTTTCGTTCAGGTTGTTGTATACAAGCATACGGTTTTCGTATGAGTCGTAAACATAGAGCTTTGCCATGGGTAGCCTCCTCTCTCGAATCAAGGAACAGTCAGGAAGTAGGAGTTAGAAGTTAGGAGTTAGGAGTTTAAGGTACGGCTTACGCCGCATCTTGGATATTAGCGCCATGAAAACTTTAAGTTTTCAGCAAAAATTTTCACCCAACTCACTCCCACAACTCCTAACTCCTCCTTCCTAACTCCTAACTTAAAGCATCTGCTTTCAACTGCTTCCAAACGCTGTCATCTACTACTCCCAGCGGGGTGATGTTATTGGCGATCTGCCAGGCTTCCAGGGCGGTTTGGGTGGCGGTGTCAAACTCGCCGGTTTCGGGCACAAAGCTGGCGGAGCAGTCCTGCGCGGCGATCTCGTTCAGCCACTGCTGCACCTGCAGCACCGCCGGGCCGCTGCTGCCAAGGGTCAGGGCGGCGCCGGACCAGACCTCCTGCGGTTCCGGCGCGGCGGAGGCCGGGTTGACTGTCCCCAGGCTTAACGCCGCGCGGTAAAACGCCAGCCAGTCTGCCGGGGTCACTTCCCCGGTCACGGTGCGGCCTAACGTCTGCTGGGCGCTGCGTACGGTGGTTTCCAGGGCATCGTCAAAGGTATCCGTCAGGCCGCTTGGGGTGATTTCCGGCAGGAACTGGGCCAGGAATTCCAAAATCTGGGACAGGATGCGAACCTCTTTGCCGCTGTCCCCCACTTTCAGAGTTTCTTCGGGGGTATCCGGTGTGCGGGCTGTCACCGCGGGGCCGCTGGCGCTGACCTGTCGGGCGGAATCATAAATGCTCTGCCAGGTCAGCCGCCCCACCACGCCATCCACCGTCAGGCCCGCGTGTTCCTGCCAGGCAATGACCGCCCTGCGGGTGGCTGCGCCGAACGTTCCGTCCACCGTCACTGTGGGCACATCCCGATAATAGGCGGCTAACAGGCGCAGGTTATATTGCAGCGCCCGCACCGGGGTGCCGGTGCTGCCCTCCCGCAGGGTTGTCACAAACTGGCCGGGCTGAATGTTCTGCCCCACCAGGTTGTTGGCCACGGCAAGGCCGACCTCGTTCAGTTTGGCCCAGGTCCCGGCCCCCACCACGCCGTCTGCCGTCAGGCCGAACAGCCTCTGGAACGCCCGCACTGCACTGGCGGTGCCACTGCCAAAGCTGCCGTCCACCGTCACGTTGGAAAGGCCGGTATAATTTTCTGCAGCCAGTCTGAGCCAGAACTGCACCAGCCGCACCGCGTTTCCGCGGCTGCCGGTGCGCAGAGCGGTGCCAGGGTAAGCGGTGCCGCCGGCATCGCTCTGGGCGTTCACCCACTCGGCGTACAGTTCCTGCCAGGTTGTCTGGCCCACCACGCCGTCCTGTGTCAAACCCTCCGATTTCTGGAATTCCTTGACCGCGCGTTCCGTGGCCGCGCCAAAGCTGCCATCCACACGGACGGACGGCAGATCGGAATCAAACTGCGCCAGGCTGGACAGCCAGAACTGCACCTGCTCCACGCTTCGCCCGGTACTGCCGCGGCGCAGCACGGTTCCCGGCCACGCCCCGGCGCTCTGGGCACCGGTAAAGGTTTCACCCTCGCTGGTCAGCTCGGCAAGGTCCTTGACGCTGACATAGATATAGCTGATCTTATACCAGGTCGCCTTGCCCACCACGCCGTCCACAGTCAGGGAAAACTGCTTCTGGAACTTTTTCACGCTGTTCTCGGTGGCTTCGTCAAACGTTCCGGTAATGGCCGGTTTGCCGAAGGACGGGTAGTCCTTGGCAATGCGGGAGAGCTGTTTTTGCAGCACGTTGACCGCGGTGCCGGTGCTGCCGCGGCGCAAGGGGCTGCCGGGGTAGCTTTGCGGAATGGACGCAATGTTGTTGGTGGTGACCAGCTGCACCCGGCTGCCATAGTAATACCGCAGAATTTCCAGGGCGCTTTTGCCCTCCTTGGCGCGGTCCACAGTGCCCCATTGCTTCATACCGGGGCAGGTCACGCTTTTGCCATCGCAATACTCGGTATAATAGGGTTCGGTGTCCCCCGTGCGGCGCACATAGGTGTTGAACAGCTCGGCAGTCAGGCGCTCCATCACGGCAAACACCGTGCGCCCCCGCACATATGCCTGGTCCACCCCCGGCGAGTTGGTAATGTTAAAGCTGTAGCCCCGGCTGGGGTACCATTCGGTCCAGATGCGGTTCAGCGCCAGGCTGATCTGCGCCAGAATGTTGGCCCGCAGCGCCTGCTCCGGCCAGGTGGGGTATACCTCGCTGGATGCGACATTGGCAATGTAATCCTGGAAGCTGACCGTCACGTTTGCCGCACTGACCGCCGGGCGGGCCAGGTGGACGGTAATTTTCTTCGGCACCACTACCTCACTCAGCACGCGGGCATCGGCGCACCGGCCGATGGGGGCCGGGCCGCTGCCGCCGTTCCCGGCAAACAGCGGGTGTTCTGGGATCGTTTCCGGCTCCACTTCGGGCAGGGTGCGGGCAGCGGGCAAAAATTGCAGCCGCGCCACCGTCTGATGCCCGGCAAACACCTGCACCCCCTCCAGTTCGATCGTTTGGAAGCCAGTCATCTCCGCCCGCAGCTGGTACACCGCATAGGGGCGCACCGTGGTGTTGGCTTCATCCAGGCTGTAGGCTTCGTCCGGGGCAGTCAGCACCAGTTCCGGGGCGGAACCGACATCGTTGGTGGTCAGGCGTGCAATCTGTGTTCCCGCTTCGTTCAGCACCAGCACCGTCACGCCGGGCAGCGGCGCAGCGTTTTCGGCCAGTGCTGTATACACTTGCAAGGTTCCACTTGGCATAAAAACACCTCCTGCACTACCCTATGCCGCAATGCGGCGGGGCGTGCAGGAGGTGTTTTGTTAGAGTTTTACTATTTGGGGTTACTGCGGTTCTTTGGCAAAGAACTCTTTCACCAGCTTGACCACCGTTCCGGAAAGCAGCAGCAGCGCGATCAGGTTGGGGATGGACATCAAGCCGTTGAAGGTATCCGCAATGCTCCACAGCAGGCCCAGGTCCACGGTAGCGCCCAAGATGGCAACAAAGGAGTAAACGACCAGGAAAGGCCGCACCACTTTGTCGGTGTGGAAGAGATACTCAATGCAGCGGGAGCCGTACAACCCCCAGCCGATGATGGTGGAAAATGCAAAGCAGCACAGCGCCACCGCCGTGAACAGCGATGCCCAGCCGCCATAGGTGAGGGTAAAGCCGGAGATGGTCAGCTCCGCACCGGCGGCCTGGCCGTAATGGACCGACGTGCCGCTGCACAGGATGACCAGCGCCGTCAGGGTACAGATCACAATGGTATCGGCAAATACTTCAAAGATGCCGAACACGCCCTGCTTGACCGGCTTTTTGGTGTCAGCGCAGGCATGGGCAATGGAGCCGGTGCCAAGGCCCGCTTCGTTGGAAAATATTCCGCGGGAAACACCTTTCTGCATGCTCAGGAACAAGCTGCCCACTGCGCCGCCGGTAAAGGCCGCCGGGTTGAACGCCCCCGCCACAATGGAGGTGAACACCTCCGGAAGACGCGGCAGGTTGAGCAGCACCACACCCAGAGCCAGCACCACATAGGTCAGCGCCATAAAGGGCACCAGCTTTTCGCTGACACTGCCAATGCGCTTCACGCCGCCCAGCAGCACCAGCGCCACCAGCATGGCCACTACAATGCCGATGACCAGGTTGACGGTTGCCATAGCTTTATCGCTCACAACGGCATACTGGTTCAGGGCGGCATCAATGGCGGTGATAATGGTGTTGACCTGTGTGGCGTTGCCGGTGCCGAACACCGTCAGCACGCCGAACAGAGCATAAATGGCGGCCAGCCAGCGCCAGTGTTTGGCAAGGCCATTTTTGATGTAATACATCGGGCCGCCCACCAGCTCGCCATTGGCATTGCGCTCCCGGAAGTGTACCGCCAGCGTGACCTCCGAAAATTTGGTGCACATGCCCAGCAGGGCGGAACACCACATCCAGAACACCGCGCCCGGCCCGCCGATGGCAATAGCCCCCGCCACACCGGCAATGTTGCCGGTACCCACGGTGGCCGCCAGCGCGGTACACACCGCCTGGAAGGGGGTCATTGCACCATCGGAAGCATCCCGCTTGCGGAACATGCGGCCAATCGTGGTTTTGATGGCATAGGGGAATTTGCGGATCTGGATAAAGCCGGTGCGCACACTGAGCAGCAGCCCCACGCCGATGATGCACACCATGGCGGGAACGCCCCAGATAAAGTTGTTGACTGCCTGGTTGACAGCCGCGATCGTTTGCAGCATATGTTGTACCCTTACTTTCCCTTACAAATCTCGTAATCTTTACATTATACCGAAAAAGCTGTTCCCTGTCCAGTTTTTGCCGCCCGGTTTACGGGGTCTGCACGCAAAAAATGTTGCTCCTTGAGTTATACGATTTGTTTTGCGTTCTATACATATGACATTTTGTATATCATCGGGCATAAATACAGCCCGTATTCCGGCTGCTTGGGGCGGAATACGGGCTGTATCATTGAAGCAAGACTTTTTCTGTTTGATCTAACTCAGCTTGGAGGAAACAAGCTTGATGAAAAGGCTTTGGGGGAAATTGAAGGATTACTCCTTGACTGCCTGGAATGCCTGCTCCAGATCGGCGATCAGGTCGTCGGCATTCTCGGTACCGATGGACAGGCGGATGGTGTTCTGGTAGATGCCCTGGTCCAGCAGTTCCTGCTCGCTGAGCTGGCTGTGGGTGGTGGTGGCCGGGTGGATGACCAGGCTCTTAACGTCAGCAACGTTAGCCAGCAGGCTGAAGATCTTCAGGTGGTCGATGAACGCATGAGCTTCCTTCACACCGCCCTTGATCTGGAAAGTGAAGATGGAAGCACCGCCGTTGGGGAAGTACTTCTGGTACAGCGCATGATCCGGGTGATCCGGCAGGCTGGGATGGTTGACCTTTTCCACCTGCGGGTGGTTGGCAAGGTATTCCACGATCTTTTTGGTGTTCTCGGCATGGCGCTCCACGCGCAGGCTCAGAGTCTCAACACCCTGCAGCAACAGGAATGCGTTGAACGGGCTGATGGTAGCGCCGGTATCACGCAGCAGGATGGCACGCACATAGGTTACGAAAGCAGCCGGGCCGGCAGCGTCCACAAAGCTGATGCCGTGGTAGCTGGGGTTGGGTGCTGCAATGGCGGGATAGTTGCCGGAAGCGGCCCAGTCGAACTTGCCGCCGTCCACGATGATGCCGCCCAGGGAGGTACCATGGCCGCCGATGAACTTGGTGGCGGAGTGAACAACGATGTCTGCGCCGTGCTCCAGCGGGCGGATCAGGTACGGGGTGCCGAAGGTATTATCCACAACAACCGGCAGGCCGTGCTTGTGGGCGATCTCTGCGATAGCGTCCAGATCGGGGATATCAGAGTTGGGGTTGCCCAGGGTTTCCAGGTAGACCAGGCGGGTGTTCTCCTGGATGGCATCCTCGATCTCTTTCAGGTTGTGGGCATCCACAAAGGTAGCGGTGATGCCAAAGTTGGGCAGGGTATGCTCCAGCAGGTTGTAGCTGCCGCCGTAAATGGTCTTCTGGGCAACCACATGGCCGCCGTTCTGGGCCAGGGCCTGGATGGTGTAGCTGATAGCGGCAGCACCGGAAGCAACAGCCAGGCCAGCCACGCCACCTTCCAGGGCAGCGATGCGCTTTTCCAGCACATCCTCGGTGGGGTTGGTCAGACGGCCGTAAATGTTGCCGGCATCGGTCAGGCCAAAGCGGGCAGCTGCGTGGGCAGAGTTGTTAAATACGTAAGAAGTGGTCTGATAGATGGGAACGGCGCGGGCGCCGGTAGCCGGATCGGCCTCTTCCTGGCCAACATGGAGCTGAAGCGTTTCAAAATGCAGTTTGTTCTCAGACATTGTAATTACCTCCAAAATTTTGCGGTCAAATTCTCATATCTCAAATTGTTCGGAATGATTCGATAGAAAAATGCCCGGTATCCCCGCATTTTCTGCATGCGTCTGGTTACCGGGCGTACTTACCTGTTTTATAAGCCTGGGCGGTCACATTCGGCCCCAAAGCGGTGCCGATACGCCCCCAGCCTGTTGTACAGCCCGGAAGTGTGACATTCGGCCACAGCGGAAGTTTGCGCGCAGCAAAGTGTTAAAAATAGCGTTCATTGTTGTGTGCTCCCTTCCGTTCAAAATCTCAACCAGCGCATTTCCTTTAACATACTAGGCTGGTTGGTATGTGTGTATTATAGCAGTCCTGCCCCCTACTGTCAACCCTTTCCAACAAAAAAGTGCAAAAAAAATCCCGCCGCCGGAGTTCCGGCAGGCGGGGCAGAGCATATTGGCGTGTTACCGCATTTTATTTCACATAACCCATCAGACTGGGCAGAGCCAGGCTGATCTGCGGCACATAGGTGACCAGCATCAGCACAGCAAAAATCGCGGCAAAATAGACGATCAGCTGTTTGAACACCGTTTCGATCTTGACGCCGCCGACCTTAACGCCGACAAACAGCGTGGTGCCGACCGGCGGGGTGATGGTGCCGATGCACAGGTTGAAAATCAGCATGATGCCAAAATGGATGGTGTTCATGCCCAAAGCCTGGCAGACCGGCAAAAAGATGGGGGTAAAGATCAGGCAGGCAGGGGTCATATCCATAAAGGTGCCAACCACCAGCAGGATGATGTTAATGAGGAACAGGATCACATACCTGTTGCTGCTGATGGAAAGCAGGGCGCTGGACACCAGGGACGGGATGTTGGTGAACGCCATGACCCAAGACATGATGCTGGACACGCCGATCAGGAAGATGATGATGCCGGTCATCTCGGCACTTTCGCGCAGGATCTGGGGGATTTCTTTCAGTTTGATGGATTTATAGCCAAACAGGGAGAGCAGCAGGCTGTATACAACGGCCACAACGGAACCTTCGGTTGCGGTGAACACACCGCCGATGATGCCGCCGATGACAATGATAATGAGCAGCAGCGCCGGGATAGCCTGCAGGATGGTGTGAATGGCCTCCTTAAAGGTAAAGGAAGTCTTGCTGCGGTAGCCGTGCTTTTTGGCAAAAAAGTAGATTACGATCATGCAGGCCAACCCCCACAGGATACCGGGCAGGTAGCCGGCCATGAACAATGCGGCAACTGAAGTGCCGCCGGACACCAGCGAGAAGGTGATCATCTTTTTCTTTATGGCAATACCGCATAATTCTAAGTGCCGATACGGCGAGCGAGGTGCGGCAGATGCCAAGCCAAAAGCGCAGATAATACTGGATGCTGCAAAGGTGAGCGCCGCCAGTGGCGGAAACAGCGAACCGAAGCAGGGGCAGCGGTCGCAGAGTGCGAGGGGCTTTTGCCCCCGAAGCACGATGCGGGTACCGCAACCCGACATTATCGAGCATTTCGGCAACGCAGATGCCGTGCCGCAGCTGCCGGAGCGGTGCTTAAGCCGCAAGGCGGGAATTGTGCGGTATTGCCTTATATATAAGGGCCATATAGGAGTCCGGCGCAGCGGAGCGCTGCCGCTGCGCCCCGGCCCTATCGTTTGGCGGCATAAAATAACAGATGCCCCGCCTGCCAAACGGCGGAGCATCTGCTCAGATCACATATTCGTTGCCCGCATCGGGGTACTGCATCAGGTCGGCCAGTGTCACGCTGTCCAGGTATTCACTGATCATACCGTCCAGCTTGTACCACAGCGGATAGGTGCGGCATTCCGCCATTCGCGGGCAGGCAGGGGCACCTTCTTCCAGGCAGGCAACAGTTGCCAGGCTGCCCTCCGTCAGGCGCAGAATGCTGCCCACGGTGTACGTTTCCGGTGCGCGGGTCAGCTTGTAGCCACCGCCCTTGCCGCGCAGACCTTCCAGAAAGCGCTGCTGGACCAGCACCTTTAAAATGCTTTCCAGATATTTTTCGCTGATCTCCTGGCGCGCTGCAATTTCTTTCAGCGGCACATAGCCTTCGCTCTGGTGCTCGGCCAGGTCAATCATAACGCGCAGGGCATAGCGCCCTTTTGTTGATACCATCATAAGTGGATAATCCTCCGTATTTTCTAATACCTAGTATATAACAAGGTTAATGGGAAAACAAGCCTTTGAAAAAATAAAAAAATCAAAATACCCTATTGACAAACGGGTTAATGGGGTTTATAATCCCTATAAACCCAGACGAAAGGTTGGTAATTAAACATGAAGCGATGTCGAGTCTTGGAGCTGTAACACGAAATCATCCATTCAATTCCAACATTTTATAAATAAAGGCAACACCGCACAATTCCCGCCTTACAGCTTAAGCACCGCTCCGACGGCTGCGGCACGGCATCTGCGTTGCCAAAATGCTCGATAATGTCGGGTTGCGGTACCCGCATCGTGCTTCGGGGGCAAACCCCTCGCACTCTGCGACCGCTGCCCCTGCTTCGGTTCGCTGTTTCCGCCACTGGCGGCGCTCACCTTTGCAGCATCCAGTATTATCTGCGCTTTTGGCTTAGCATCTGCCGCACCTCGCTCGCCGTATCGGCACTTAGAATTATGCGGTATTGCCTAAAACATTTTTTGATTTACATAGAGAGAGGGTTCCCTATTATGAGTAAGATTTATACCTCCGCAGACCAGCTGATCGGCCATACCCCGCTGCTGGAGCTCACCCACATTGAAGCCGCCGAAGGCCTGGAAGCCAAGCTGCTGGCTAAGCTGGAATACTTCAATCCCGCCGGTTCCGTCAAGGACCGCATTGCAAAGGCAATGCTGGACGATGCCGAAGCTGCCGGCAAGCTGAACAAGGATACCACCATCATTGAGCCGACCTCCGGCAACACCGGCATCGGCCTGGCCAGCGTGGCAGCTGCCCGCGGCTATAAGATCATCATTGTCATGCCCGAAACCATGAGCGTGGAGCGCCGCCAGCTGATGAAGGCTTACGGTGCCGAGCTGGTTCTGACTGAAGGCGCCAAGGGCATGAAGGGCGCTATCGCCAAGGCTGACGAGCTGGCCAAGGAGATTCCCAACAGCTTTGTTGCCGGCCAGTTTGTGAACCCCGCCAACCCGAAGGCCCATTACCAGACCACCGGTCCCGAAATCTGGGAAGACACCGACGGCCAGGTTGACGTTTTTGTTGCCGGTGTTGGCACCGGCGGCACCGTGACCGGCGTTGGCACCTACCTGAAAGAGCAGAACCCCAACGTAAAGGTTGTTGCTGTTGAGCCTGCTTCCAGCCCGGTTCTGAGCCAGGGCAAGTCTGGTGCCCACAAGATCCAGGGCATTGGCGCTGGCTTTGTGCCCGATGTTCTGAACACCAAGATCTATGACGAAGTCATCCCCGTTGAGAACGACGACGCTTTTGCCACCGGCAAAAAGGTTGGTCATTCTGAGGGCGTACTGGTTGGCATTTCTTCCGGCGCTGCTGTGTGGGCTGGCATCCAGTTGGCAAAGCGTCCCGAAAACAAGGGCAAGACCATTGTTGTTCTGCTGCCCGATACCGGCGACCGTTACCTGAGCACCCCGCTGTTCGCCGACTAATTAGCCATTACACGATTCTCATATCTCCTTACCAAAACAGCTGCTCCCCGCCTTGCGTGGGGAGCAGTTTGTGGTATAATAACAACTAAGGCAATACCGCATAATTCTAAGTGCCGATACGGCGAGCGAGGTGCGGCAGATGCTAAGCCAAAAGCGCAGATAATACTGGATGTCTTATCGAGCATTTTGGCAACGCAGATGCCGTGCCGCAGCCGCCGGAGCGGTGCTTAAGCCGTCAGGCGGGAATTGTGCGGTGTTGCCCTAGATTGGAGTGTACTTCTATGATCCCGACCCCTGAACAGGCTTATGCACTGGTGTGCGATTATAACGAAGGTGAGTTCCACCGCAAGCACGCCCGCATTGTGGGCGATGTGATGCGCTGGTATGCCAACGAGCTGGGCTATGGTGCTGAAGCGGATTTCTGGCAGACCGTGGGCATCCTGCATGATCTGGACTTTGAGCAGTGGCCGGAACAGCACTGCACCAAAGAGCAGGAGCTGATGCGGGAAAAAGGCATTGATGAGCGCATCATCCACGCAACGGCCAGCCACGGCTGGAACCTGACGGTGGATATTAAGCCGGAGCACGAAATGGAAAAGGTGCTGTATGCCGCCGACGAGCTGACTGGTCTGATCGGTGCCTGCGCCATCATGCTGCCCAGCAAGAGCGTGCAGGATCTGGAAGTAAAAAACCTGAAAAAGAAGTTCAAGAACAAAAAGTTTGCCGCCGGGTGCTCCCGTGATGTGATCGCCTCCGGTGCAGAACTGTTGGACTGGGACCTCGACACCCTGTTTGAAAGGACGCTGGCTGCCATGAAGGCCAGCGGAAATGTGGACTGAATGGCAGAAAAAGTTCTTGTCGCCATGAGCGGCGGCGTTGATTCCAGTGTTGCGGCGTATTTATTGCAGCAGCAGGGCTATGCGTGCATCGGCGTTACCATGCGCCTGTATGAAAACGAAACAGCAGGCATCCCCCGCGGGCACACCTGCTGCTCACTGGACGATGTGGAGGATGCCCGTGCCGTTGCCTATGACCTGGGCATGCCCTACTATGTGCTGAATTTTACGGAAGAGTTTGACGAAAAAGTCATCCGCAAATTTGTGCAGGTCTACCAGAACGGCGGCACCCCCAACCCCTGCATTGATTGCAACCGCTACCTGAAATTCGACCACCTGCTGAACCGTGCGCGGGAGCTGGGGTGCGATTATATCGCCACCGGCCACTATGTGCAGCGCTGGCAGGATGAAAACGGCCGCTGGGGGCTGCGCAAGAACGATGACCCCGGCAAAGACCAGAGCTATGTACTTTACTCTTTAACGCAGGACCAGCTGGCCCACACGCTGTTCCCCCTGGGCGGCATGCACAAGGACGCCGTGCGCGCCATTGCCGAGGAACAGGGGCTTTGCAATGCCCGCAAGCATGACAGCCAGGACATCTGCTTTGTGCCGGACGGCGATTACGCCGCCTTTTTGGAGCGCTATACCGGCCAGCCCATGCAGCCCGGCAATTTTGTAGACGAGCAGGGCCATGTGATCGGCCGGCACAAGGGGGCCGCGCGGTACACCATCGGCCAGCGCAAGGGGCTGGGCATCAGCGCCGAAACGCGGCTGTTTGTTTCCGGCAAGAACATGGCGGAAAACACCGTGACGGTGGGGCTGGAAAGTGCGCTGTTCCGCTCATCCTTACTGGCGGACGAGTGGAACTGGATCGCCGCACCGCCCGCCGTGGGCCAGCTGCTGCCCTGCACGGCCCGCACCCGCTACCACCAGCCGGAACGCCCGGCCACCGCTACCCTGCTGCCGGATGGCCGCGTGCGGGTGGATTTTGCCGCCCCCCAGCGCGCCATTGCCCCCGGCCAGGCCGTTGTGCTGTACAACGGCGAAAGCGTAATCGGCGGCGGAACGATTTTGAATGTGGAATAATCTCTGATAGGCACACCCCTGGGAATCTGTCATGATTCCCAGGGGTGTATTTTTATTTTATGGCAACACCGCACAATTCCCGCCTTGCGGCTTAAGCACCGCTCCGGCGGCTGCGGCACGGCATCTGCGTTGCCAAAATGCTCGATAATGTCGGGTTGCGGTACCCGCATCGTGCTTCGGGGGCAAAAGCCCCTCGCACTCTGCGACCGCTGCCCCTGCTTCGGTTCGCTGTTTCCGCCACTGGCGGCGCGCACCTTTGCAGCATCCAGTATTATCTGCGCGTTTGGCTTGGCATCTGCCGCACCTCGCTCGCCGTATCGGCACTTAGAATTATGCGGTATTGCCTTATCTTCAAGTAGGAATACCGGTTCTTGGATTTTCTACTTATTTTGTATCTTTACGATTTTTTCAACGCCAGAACGCATAGGCCGCATATCCGTTGCCAAGCGGCTCGATGCTGAAGTGATACCAGGTACACAGCCCTACAATGGCCAGAGCTGCCACGATCACCAGTACCACTGCCAATGTAAGTTTCTTTGAAAAAATTTTCTTGATGTTATCCAAAAGTTCTTTCATACTGTCCCCTTCCTGTTTTACTGTAAAATTGCCGGATTTTCGCCAGATTTTTATTTTGGCTCTTTCCTCCTTTCTTTTCTGTCATCATAGCAGGCCGCATGTACTTTGTCAACAATATTATTCTATAAATAGTATTTACGTCATATAATATCTGGGGTATACTGGAAGTATCCTGAACTGTCAGAAAGGGTTTGCTTGTGGGTGTTACAGAGAATTTGAAGCGCGGTGTAACCGAGCTTGTGCTGCTGGGGTTATTGACCCAGCAGGATATGTATGGATACGAAATGGCGCAGGCCCTGCGCGATCGGAGCAGCGGGAAGTTTGTTCTGCTGGAAACTTCTATGTATCCCACCCTTTACCGCCTGCAGGACCACCACTATATCTCCTCGTATGAAGAGCTGGTCGGCAGGCGGCGGAAACGCACCTATTACCATATTGAGCCCGCCGGAACGGCCTACTATCAAAAAATTCTGGCAGAATACCTGACCGCACAGGAGGGTATCCAGGCCATCTTAAAAAGCTGCACGGAGAAAGGAAGCCCCGAATGAAGATTCCTGCACAACAAAACGGAAATCCGCTGGCAGCCTGTTATTGCAGTCAGCTGGAAAAAGCGTTATCTGAGGTCAACTATGCCAAACCGTTAAAGCGCCAGTTTTTAAGCCAGATGCAGGATTCGCTGTACAGCTATCTGGAAACCCACCCGGATGCCCGCCTGGAAGATCTGTACGCCGCTTTTGGCACCCCGCAGGAAGCCGCAGACTCTGCCTTGCTCAACACGGATTCTGCCCAGATCAAAAAACAGCTGAAAACAAGCCAGCTGTTCCATTTTCTGTTTGTGGTCGTTATCGCCATCCTTGTCATGGTCGTGGTTTACCGGTTGGGCGCACTCGCCATCAACCGCTATGTCAGCCAGCCGTATATTATTGAAAGCTCCGCCACCGTGATTACCGGCCCTTTGCCGACGGACACACCTTAATTTCAAAAACTCTTATCATACAAAAAACCGCGGGTGCTCTGTTTTTGGCAGGGCGCCCGCGGCAGTTTATTTTGTTATTTTAGGCAATACCGCATAATTCTAAGTGCCGATACGGCGAGCGAGGTGCGGCAGATGCTAAGCCAAAAGCGCAGATAATACTGGATGCTGCAAAGGTGAGCGCCGCCAGTGGCGGAAACAGCGAACCGAAGCAGGGGCAGCGGTCGCAGAGTGCGAGGGCTTTCCCCCGAAGCACGATGCGGGTACCGCAACCCGACATTATCGAGCATTTTGGCAACGCAGATGCCGTGCCGCAGCCGCCGGAGCGGTGCTTAAGCCGTAAGGCGGGAATTGTGCGGTGTTGCCTTTACTTTTTCAGGAATTTCAGCAGCGGAACGGTGACAAGGGTTGCCACAATGCCGCAGCCAACGGCTTCGATCAACGCCTGCACGCCGACAAAGGCGCAGACGAACAGGAACGGGTTGGTGGTGCCAAAGGTTGCGCAGAGAGACTGCACATACTCGGTATTAAAAAAGAACACGCACAGCGAAAGCATGAACCAGAAGGTGTTCAGCAGCGGCGTTGCCACAGCGCCCACGGCGCAGCACAGCTTGGTGTTTTTGGGCAGCAGCTTTTTGATGCCAATGTACACCCAACCGGCGCAAAGCCCCACCAGAACGCGGGCCACAAAGCAGGTAATAAAGGTGCCCACCGGGCTGGCCTGCAGCATGGCGGCGCTCATCACACTGGGGGTGCGCAGGGCCGAAACAAAGCTGGTTGTGCCAAAAACACCGCCAAGGATGGCACCCGCAACAGGGCCAAGCGTCATGGCGCCGATGGCAACCGGGATGGTAAGCAGCGACATGGACAGCGGCCCGACCTGCAGATAGCCCAGCGGCGTATAGTTCATGACAAGCAGAACGGCGACCAGCAAGGCAAGCTGGGTCAGCCAACGGGTGTTGGTACGGTTTTTCATATTCAATTTCCTCCTGCTGCCGTCTTTTCTTCAAAGTACAGCGCATACTCGGGGGCAGGGCTTTCCTGCCCGCCTGTGCAAGTATACGCTGTTTGGGCGGCAAATGCAAGCATTTTGGGCAAAATGGAAATCAAATTGCGGGTGACTGCCTGCGACATGCTGCATAAATATGCTCATTGAAAGAATATTTATGCAAAAGTTTGCTTGCATTCTGCCGCGCATTGTGCCATAATAGACTGTATTCCATTACTATGCTGCCGGGCTTTGCCCGGCTGAGGATACCGATTGACAGGAGGAAGCCCCCATGAACCTGAAAGGCAGAGATTTTTTGACCCTTCTGGATTACACCCCGGAAGAAATTGCATATCTGGTGGACCTTGCCGCCGAGCTGAAAGCCAAAAAGAAGGCAGGCGTTCTGCACGATGTACTGCGCGGCAAAAACGTTGCGCTGATCTTTGAAAAAACTTCTACCCGCACCCGCTGCTCCTTTGAGGTTGCCGCCCACGATCTGGGCATGGGCTCCACCTATCTGGATCCAACGGGCAGCCAGATCGGCAAAAAGGAATCCATTGCCGACACCGCCCAGGTGCTGTGCGGCATGTTTGACGGCATTGAGTACCGCGGCTATGGCCAGGAGATTGTGAACGAGCTGGCCAAGTATTCCACCGTACCGGTATGGAATGGCCTGACCAATGAGTTCCACCCCACCCAGATTCTGGCTGACTTTTTGACGATCAAAGAGCATTTTGGCAAGCTGGCCGGGCTGAAATTCGCTTACATGGGCGATGCCCGCTACAACATGGGCAACTCCCTGATGATTGGCTGCGCCAAGATGGGCCTACACTTTGTTGCCTGTGCCCCCAAGGCATACTGGCCCGCCCCGGAGCTGGTGGAAAAGTGCAAGGCCATTGCCGCCGAAACCGGCGCTACCATCACCCTGAGCGATGACACCGATGCCGTAAAGGACGCCGATGTGGTATACACCGATGTGTGGGTAAGCATGGGCGAACCGGTTGAAGTGTGGGCCGAGCGCATTGAAGCGCTTGCCCCCTATCAGGTAAACACTGAACTGATGGCAAAGGCAAAGCCGACCGCCGTATTCATGCACTGCCTGCCCGCCTATCACGACCACAAGACCGCCGTTGGCAAGGAGATGGGCGAAAAGTTTGGCCGCGACGCCATGGAAGTGACCGATGAAGTGTTCACCGGCCCGCAGTCTATCGTGTTCCAGGAAGCCGAAAACCGGATGCACACCATCAAGGCCGTTATGGCGGCAACGTTGGGCGCGGAGTTTTGAGCGGGTTAAACCAAGCACAAGGGCAACACCGCATAATTCTAAGTGCCGATACGGCGAGCGAGGTGCGGCAGATGCCAAGCCAAAAGCGCAGATAATACTGGATGCTGCAAGGTGAGCGCCGCCAAAACAGCGAACCGAAGCAGGAGCAGCGGTCGCAGAGTGCGAGGGGCTTTTGCCCCCGAAGCACGATGCGGGTACCGCAACCCGACATTATCGAGCATTTTGGCAACGCAGATGCCGTGCCGCAGCTGCCGGAGCGGTGCTTAAGCCGTCAGGCGGGAATTGTGCGGTGTTGCCTAAGATAAAATCGAGCCCCCCTGCACGGGCAGGCCATTGTTACAGCCTGGCGTGCGGGGGATTTTTTGTATTTATATGGGATATGAAGTAATAAATGATATTTTTCAGGTTTGCAGCAGAAAACCACCCCTCAGTCTGCGTTGCAGACAGCTCCCCTAGAGGGGAGCTGTCACCGCAGGTGACTGAGGGGTGGTTCCACATACAGAATCCAAAACAATTGCCAGGTCCCGACATTCGCACCCGCAGGCGCGTTTCGGAGGCCAACCAGGCCGCAGGTTCGGCTCTTAGGCCGGAGATGGCTGCCCCTGCCGTGTTGTAAATCAATGGTGCGCCGTTCATTTCAAATGAGCAATGTATTTCCGGGGCGTCGGGGCCACTCCCTGCCAATGATTTTTGGCTTATCACGCATTATGAAATGTGCCATACGATATGCTGGCCCCGCGGCGGGGGCAGGTGGCACCGCCCTGCTTACCGCTCAAAGGTTGTGCACAACGTGGTGGACCAGGTTTCGCCGGGGTGCAGGGCGGCGGCGCAGGGGCGGTCCTCCCAGGTTAGGGGGCCGTTTTCCTCGCCGGGCAGGCTGTGCCACGGCTCAATGCAGACAAAGCGGTAGGGCTTTTCCGGCTTGGACCAGATCAGCACATAGGGATAGCCCTCAATGTTGCAGCGCACGGCGCGGCCGGTATCCTTTTCCACAATGGCAAGGGTCTTGCTGCGCAGGTTCAGCATGCAGTGGCTGTCGTAGTCAAACAGGTCATCCGTCAAGGGCACGGTGCGGGTATTGTGGGCCAGATAGTGATAATCGGTACCGTTCAGCAGGCCGTTGGGCAGACAGCTCACGCATAGGGGGCTTTCCAGCTCGTCAAAACGGAACTCATAATTCGCAGGGGTGTGGGCATCATCAAACGGGATGGCAAATGCCGGGTGGTAACCAATGCCGAACCTGAGCTCCGGTTCGCTGGGATTATACACCGCCAGGGTGTGGCGCACCGTTTTTTCCACCAGCTCAAAGGTGGAGCGCAGTTCAAACTCATAGGGCCACTTGGTGCGGGTCTCCTCGTTTGCCTGCAAAACCAGGGTCAGGCTTGTCTCGGTCTTGCCCACCAGGGTGTGCTCCACATCGCGGGCAAAGCCGTGCTGGCCGCCGGCATACTCTTTGCCCTTGGCGATCATTTTGCCGCCGGTCAGCTTGCCGGTATAGGGGAACAGGATCGGCGCATGGCGGCCCCAGACGGCAGGGTCCCCGCACCAGAGCATTTCGGCCCCGGTAGCCTTGTTGACAACGCTCACAGCCTCGGCACCATGGGTATCCACCGTCAGGCGCAGGTATTCGTTTTCAATGGTATACTGCATAATATTCCATCCTATTCTTTGTAAATTTTTACCGCAGGAAGGTCTTATCTGTATTATACAGCGCCCGCCACAAAAAGGAAAGAAGATTCTTGACCGGCTTTTCTGCACCGTGGTTTTATGGTATGATGGTAGCAGAAATTTCGCCCCGCAAAGGAGGTGCGCACCATGCTGCCCAAAGCCAAAACCGTTTATTTCCATGTAGATGTCAACTCCGCCTTTTTGTCTTGGACGGCCATCCAGCACCTGGCCAACGGCGAAACGCTGGACCTGCGCACCGTGCCCGCCGTGGTGGGCGGAGATGAGGAAAAGCGCCACGGCGTGGTGCTGGCCAAGAGCATTCCCGCCAAACGGTACGGCATCCAAACCGGGGAATCGCTGTTTATGGCGCGCAGCAAATACCCCAATTTGATCGTTGCCGCGCCGGATTTTGACTGGTATGTAAAAAGCAGCAAAGCTATGATCCGCATTTTTGGCGATTACACGCCAGATATTGAGCAGTACAGCATTGACGAAGCCTTTTTGAACATGACCGGCAGCGAGGGACTGTTTGGCCCGCCTTTGCAGGCGGCGCAGACCATCAAGGACCGCATCCACCGGGAGCTGGGCTTTACCGTAAACATTGGCATTGCGCCCAACCGCCTGCTGGCCAAAATGGCATCCGACTTTGAAAAGCCGGATAAAATCCATGTATTAACGCAGGATATGGTGCCACAGAAATTGTGGCCGCTGCCGGTGGGCAATCTGTTCGGCGTGGGGCCAAAGTCCGTCAAGCGGATGCACGAGATTGGCATTTATACCATCGGGGATCTTGCCAACGCGGACGCGGACATCCTGCGCGGGGTGTTCGGCGTGCGGGGGCAGGTGTTCCGGGATTACGCCAACGGCATTGAAAGCGAGCCGATGACCCGCAGCGAGGTGAAGGACAACAGTTACGGCAACAGCGTAACCACTCCGCAGGACCTGAAGCGCCCCGTGGAGGCCGATGCCACTATGCTGGCGCTGTGTGAATCCGTTGCCGGGCGGCTGCGGATGGACGGCAAGACCGCACGGGTCATCACGGTGCAGCTGGTGGATAACGCCTTCCGCCGCAGCAGCCACCAGGTAACGCTGAACAGCCCCACCAACTCTACCGATGTGATTTACCACACCGCGCGGGAGCTGATGCGCCAGATGTGGCCCGACCGCCCAGTGCGCCTTGTTGGGGTGAGCGCCGAAAAGACCGGCACCGACAATTTTGAGCAGCTGGATTTTTTCACCGATCCAGCCAAAACCGATAAACAGGAAAAGCTGGACCGTGCCGCCGATGCCCTGCGCGCCCGCTTTGGCGAGGGTGCCATCCTGCGCGCCAAGCTGCTGCACCCTGACGAGAAAACCACCGCCCCCAAAGCCCTTGGTGCCGCCAAAGCAAGGGACAAGCGCAAGGGGGAACTGTAAAGCAGGCGGATACTCGGCAAGAGAAAAGGTGTTTTATGGAATTTAATGAAAAGCTGCACCGCCGCATCCGCTGGCCGGCTGTTCTGCACATTCTTCTTCCCCTGCTGGCGGCATTCACCGCCCTTATGGTTGTGGGGCGGCTGATTTCCGGCATGCACTGGCTGAGTGATATTATCGGAAGCATTCTGCTCAGTGCCGGGCTGGTTTTGCTGTATGCCGGCTGCCAAAACCGATTGACTGCATGAAAAAAGCAGAGTATGCGCTTTTTGCATACTCTGCTTTGGTTTTTGTTCAACGATTTTCCGGTCAATTACCCGTGCAGAACGCTGCGCAGCTGAGCCAGCAGGGTTGCCTGGTATTCGGGGCTGAAAGTACCGTGCAGCAGTTTGGGCAGGGCTTCTTCCTGCAAACGGCGCCAGCTTTCGGCTTCGCGGCCGGGCAGAATGGGCACAAAGGAAACGCCGTTTGCAGCGGCTGCCTGGGCATCGCCCATGGCATCGCCCACCATGACCACCTTGCGGCTTTCATACCCGCAGGCCAGCATGGAGGCAATGGAGTTTGCCTTGCTGCCAACCTCCTGGCCAAAGATCACATCGGCATGGGTGGCAAGGCCGTAACGCGCCCACTCGCTGGCGATAGCGCTTTCATTGGCGGCGGAAACCACCGCCACATCGGCCACGGTGTGCAGCTGATGCAGGCTGTATTCCACGCCGGGGAACGGCTTAAAGGTAGGTTCCAGGGCCTGAATGCGGCGGTTGCAGGCGTTATTCCACTCCTGCAGCTTGCGCAGGGCGAGGCTGCCGCTGCGCAGAACTTCCTGCTGCAGGCTTGCGGTGGAAAGTTCCGATGCGGTGGAAACCCACGCGGCGATATCTTCACTGCCGGGAACATCGATGCCACGGTTTTTCAGGCGGTCAAAAATCAGCACCGCACTTTCAAAGCGGGAAATCCCGCGGGTGATGCTGTTCAGGTTGATCTCTTCCCACGCGGTGGTAATAAAATCAGTGTGGGCTTCCAGGCCAAACACACGGATCAGCTCTGGGCAGAACACCGAGCAATGCTTGATGCGCACCGTATCCATGACACAGCCGTCAGAATCCATACAGACAAGAAAATCCCGTTTGCGGATAAAATCAGTCAATGCGTTTGCCATACAAGAACCCCCTCTATGTTATCAATCGCAAAAACCCACATGCGGCATGCGGCGCTTTCCCGCGCTCTGCCGTCAACTCTTATCATACCAGAAAGCAGCAAATTTTTGCAAGCGTTTTTGTAAGGTTTTACACTTTTATGACAATTTTCTTTCAGCGACAAATTGCCTCTCCTTCCCCCTCGGTCTCACTCAGTGTCTGGCCGATGGGCTTGTTTACCAGCAGGGTTGCCATACCGTCCGCCGGGGTGGGCTGCTTGTTGATGACCACCAGGTCATCCCCGCGGAAATAGCGGATCAGCCCCGCCGCCGGGTAAACGGCCAGGCTGGTGCCGCCCACGATCAGCATATCCGCCCTGCGGATGGCGCTCACCGCACCCTCAATGGTGGCTTCGTCCAGGCCCTCCTCATACAGGACCACATCCGGTTTTACAATGCCGCCGCAGTCCGTGCAGCGGGGCACACCGTCCCCCTTGCCGCCGGCTTCCTCGATAAAGCTGACGGGGTAGAACTTGCCGCAGCGGGTGCAGTAGTTGCGCAAGGTGGAACCGTGCAGCTCATACACGGTTTTGCTGCCCGCTGCCTGGTGCAGGCCATCAATATTCTGGGTGACAACGGCTTTTAATTTACCTTCCCGCTCCAGTTTGGCCAGCCGCAGGTGGGCAGCATTAGGCTTGGCCCCATGCACAATGAGCTTTTGGCGGTAGAAATCAAAAAATTCTGCGGTGTGCTGCTCATAAAATGTGTGGGACAGCATGGTTTCGGGCGGGTACTTGAATTTTTGGTGGTAGAGCCCGTCCACCGAGCGAAAATCTGGGATGCCGCTTTCCGTCGAAACCCCTGCGCCGCCAAAAAACACGATGTTCTGATGTGCTTGGATCAGCCGTTCCAGTTCCGGTACCATGGTGCCGCCCCTTTCGTTTTATCGTGAAATGCTTTATAATAAAAGATATGGAATCATCCTGTTAGGGTGTATCTGAAAAGTCGAAAATTCAGTCTATTGCTACAAACACAGCCGGATTATGCGTTAAAAAGCCTTGGAAGCCGCAAAGGATTCCCGCAGCTCTTTGCCTTAAATCCTGCTTGTGTTTGCGAAATATCCGTCATTTTCTTTGTTTTCAGATGTACCTTAGATACTTTTTACTATACATCTTTTACGCCAAAACGTAAAGGGGGAAACCGCTGATGCATGAGCTGAATCAACACAAGATCGCCGCCCTGCTGCCGCAGCGCAGGGCGCAGAGCAACAAGGGCAGTTACGGCAGTGTGGCTGCCGCAGCGGGCAGCCTTGCTTACCGGGGGGCTGCCGCCCTTTGTGTGGAGGGTGCGCTGCGCACCGGGGCCGGGCTGGTGTACCTTGCCAGCGTGGAGCCGGTGATCCAGTTGGTGCTGACCCGCACGCCGGAATGCTGTGCCCTGCCCTGCCGCACCGACGCGGACGGCGGGATTTTGGCCGCAGATGCCGCTGCCGTGCGCCAGCGCTTTACGGAAAAGCCTGCGGTCCTGCTGGCTGGGCCGGGGCTTGGCCCCAGTGCGGCACGTATCTTGAACGCCCTTCTGACGGCGGATGCCAAGTGGAAAGCCGCCGTACTGGATGCGGACGCCCTGAATGCACTGGCTGCCGGGGAGCTGGGGCAGTTCCCGCTTTTGCCCGCCAATACCGTGCTGACCCCGCACCCCGGCGAGGCAGCCCGCCTGCTGGGGTGCAGCGTGGCGCAGATCCAGACTGACCGCCCCGCCGCCGCGCAGGAGCTGGCGGAGCGGTATGGCTGCGTTGCGGTGCTGAAAGGTTCCGGCACGCTGATTGCCGCACCGGGGCGCGAGATGCTGCATAACCCCACCGGAAATCCCGGCCTGGCCCGCGGCGGCAGCGGGGATGTACTGGCTGGGATGCTGGCTGCTCTGCTGGCCCAGGGGTTAGCGCCCTTTGACGCCGCAGCCTGCGCGGTATGGCTGCATGGCGCCGCTGCGGACCGCTGCGCCGCCCGCACCAGCCAGCTGACAATGCTGCCACATGATATTTTAACGGATCTTGCGGATGTTGTGAAAGAGCTTACAGGGAGATAATAAATAAGGCAGTGCTGCCAGGCAAAGGACAGCACTGCCTTTTTATGGTTTGGTTTTTGCATGATCCCGGGGGTGAAATATCGAGAAAGACCCGTCATGTGGGACAGCGGGCATCGCCCCCTACAGATAGTTTACGGCGTTTGTGGCAGTCAACAAGGTTCCTCTGCGGCGCGATGAAGGCATCGCGTCCTACCCGCATTTTCAATGTTTGTATGCAACTTCAACATGTGCTGTGGGGAACGGTCTTGACCGCTCCGGAGCATTGCCTTTACAAAAATCTTCGGCAAGCATCTGTTTCCTTATTCCATTCTCCGCACGCTGAGGACAAGGCCCTGTTTATCCCAGCCAAAATCTGCCACGGCGCCGCCGCGCTCCAAAAGGCGCGGCAGGGCGGGGTCCTGCAAGTGTACGCGGCGCACCGTGCTGCCGCGGCCCACCGGGGTGTGGGCCGCAAACACCAGCAGCTGCTGGCTGTCCAGCGGCACCACGGCGCGCAGGGTAAGGCCAGATGCCAAATATTGGGCGCATAGTTCCTCGCCGTCCGGGGTGGGGGTCAGCGGCAGGGCGGCCCAGATATGGTAGCTGGCGCAGCGCTGTTTGGCCAGCCCCAGCGCCATGGCCAAAAAGCGCCGCACCGGCAGGTACTGCGCGGTAAAGGCGGGCGGTGCCAGCACAATGCCCTGGCCGTCCGCCCCAAAGCCAGCTGCGCGCAGCGCGAGCGCCAGACGGCTTTGGCCAAACATGGGCAGCATGGCCATGGCGGCCTGTAACGTGTCGGTTCCGGCATAGTCCCCCAGAACGGCATTGGTCTGCAGCAGCGCGGCGGTATCGTGGCCGCCGGGGGTGCCGCAGGCGGCGCACAGCTGATCCATTGCAGGTGCATCCTGCGGGGCAAGCAGCTGCGCGTGGAACAAATCAAGATTGGTTTCGGTCATCAATAACAATGGAATACCCTCCCATACCGCCCGCCGGGCGCGGCAGGCGGTGAATTTGCATCCCTATTGTATGATGCCGCCGCCAGCAAAAATGCGCGAAACCTGCAAAAAGGTTCCGCGCATTTTTCGTTTGGCTTTATCGGGTTTTGTTATGGCAACACCGCACAATTCCCGCCTTACGGCTTAAGCACCGCTCCGACGGCTGCGGCACGGCATCTGCGTTGCCAAAATGCTCGATAATGTCGGGTTGCGGTACCCGCATCGTGCTTCGGGGGCAAAAGCCCCTCGCACTCTGCGACCGCTGCCCCTGCTTCGGTTCGCTGTTTCCGCCACTGGCGGCGCTCACCTTTGCAGCATCCAGTATTATCTGCGCTTTTGGCCTAGCAGCTGCCGCACCTCGCTCGCCGTATCGGCACTTAGAATTATGCGGTATTGCCTTATGGCTTTTTGTTACCGTTTTACGCCGGTTGAGGGGTCAAAATAATAGGTCATACCATCAATGGTGGTTGTACCTTTGGCCATGGCACCGGTGATGGGATCGAAGTAATAAGTACCGTCGGCATTGGTGTTCCAGCCTTTGATCATCTGGCCGTTGGCATCATACCGCACCCATTTGCCGCCGCTGGATTCCTGATAGACATCCTTGCTGACGGCTTTTGCACCCTGCTGCACGTTATCCAGCCAGTACCAGCCGTTGCTGGCGGGGTCGTAAATTTCTTTACCGCGGTAGGCTGCATTGTTGGGGTCATAGCCCTGGCGCTTGCCGCCCTCGTACCAGTAATCTTTGCCGTTTATGTGCTTCCATGCGCAGTTCAGGGCAATACCGGTCACCGTATCAAAGCTGCAGGGCAGGCCGTCGATCGTTGCATCACCCTTGGTCATGGCACCGGTGACAAGGTCAAAGTAATAGGTACCGTCATCGTTGGTATCCCACCCTTTGATCATATGGCCGTTGGCATCATAGCGCACCCATTTGCCGCCGTTGGATTCCTGGTAAACATCCTTGCTGACGGCTTTTGCGCCGCCCTGGTTGGCGTCCAGCCAGTACCAGGCGTCGGAATCGGGGTCATAAATTTCCTTGCCGCGGCCAGTGGTGCCCTGCTTTACGCCGTTTTCGTACCAGTAGTCTTTTCCGTTCACGGTTTTCCAACCGGTATAGCCGCTGGCAGGGGGTGCGGTGGGGACTGGGATATCCCTTGTCTTGATATACTGGCGCACATCCTGGTGGTATTCCTGCTGGCTTACGGCATAATAAATGCCATCCCACTGGGCCGCAATGCCGATGCTTTGGAGACTTTCCTTCTTTTTCTCGGTCACTTCATGGCTGGCCGGATCCAGTTCATATTGTTTGATCCAGCTGCTCTGCTCGCACGCTTGTTTGTCCGTGGCGACCAGCAGCGTTCCGTCCAGCGCAATACTGCCGGCAACCACACCCGAATCATCTTCAAGCGCCAGGTTGGAATCACAGTCGCCCAGGTCATCACGCCAGAAAAGGCGTTCGCCGGACGCATAGTACCAGTCGCCCCCGCACGGGAAGATTGCACTCTTTTTGTCTTTCCACCAGGTGTTTTCATAGGTATCGTCCGTGGCCAGGTTCACGATGTTCTGCGTGCCAAGGTTTTCAAGGTCAAAGGCAACGCTGTCATCGCCGTCATCGTTATGGTTGGTGTTCATCTCCTCTGTGGTACACAGCAGGTGTTTATGCATGCAATATCCCAGCTGATCCGAACCGTCCACCGGGTCATCCCAGGTGCAGTCCACCTGGTACCAGTTCCCGTCCAGCTCGACCATGTTCCACGCATGGCCGATATCTTTACTGGTTACCAGCACACCAGTGATACCCAGCTTGCGCAGGGTAAGGGCATACGTTTTGGCGTAACCGTCACAGACGGCAGTCCCTTCCAGCAGGGCGCCGCGCAGGTTGTGGTCGTCCTGCACACCATCACTAAGGTGTTCCCGGTCATAGGCAATGTTCTGCACCAGCCATTCATGCACATAGAACACCTTTTCCAGATCCGTCTGGCACAGGGTGTTGGCCTGGTCCACCAGCTGGTCCAGCTTTACCTGCATGGCGGCAACATCCTGCGCCGTGCAGTATTCAAGGCCGATTGCCACCGCCAGCCCGGTATCTCTGCTATAATAGCAGGACAATTTGCTGATGGCCTCGCCGCCTTCCACACGCGCATTCAGGTCAGCTAGGGTGGAAAGCACCAGATCTTTATCCAAGTTCAGGTCTTTGATATTTACTTTCTCTGCTGTTTCCGTATGGTTCTTTACGGCATTGGCCACGCGCTCCACTATGGTCTGCGCCGCCTGAATGTTGTTGTCATCCTCCGCCAGCGTTGCCGGCTGCGCAGCCAGTGCTTCACGGGCAGCTATGATGTTTTCCAGCGTGCCTTCCACTTCCACCACGCTGCTGTCCGCCGTTTCCGGGGTCTGGGCCCAAACCGGAAGCGCAGTGGTACCCATCATGGCCGCCGCCAAAACAAGGGCCAAAATCCGTTTATCTTTTTTCATTTTTCCTCCCTGGAATACAGCCAAAAAACGTTTTTGCCGCTGTATATCCTAATTTTAAATTTTACACGAAACAGAGGAGAAATACAATGCCAGACGCACCAACATCCTGCACAGAAAAAGTTTTCAGACTTTACATTTTTTAACAAAAAGGCTATCTTTTCGCGTGCAAAGTGGTGTATAATGATACAAAATATGGGGGTGTGTGTCCATTTTGGCACACCCCGGAGGCAGCGTGGGCGGAACGGTGTATCCGGCACGTTTCCACTGCCCGAACAACCGCCACCTGCCCTTGCCCCCCACCCGCAGCTGGTGGACAAAAGGAGGATGACTTTTTGATGGAACACAACATTCCCGAACTGGTTGCCCAGCTCACGCTGGAAGAAAAGGCCGGGCTTTGCTCCGGCGCGGATTTCTGGCACACCAAAACCGTGGAACGCCTGGGCATTCCCACCCTGATGGTCTCGGACGGCCCGCACGGCCTGCGCACCCAGGACCCGGAACAGGACGACCCCAACCACAGCCGCAAGGCGGTCTGCTTCCCCGCCGGGTGCTCCGTTGCCGCCAGCTTTGACCCCGACCTGGCCCGCCGGGAGGGTGCGGCCATCGGGCGGGAAGCCCGCGCGTTCGGCGTTGGCGTTGTGCTGGGGCCTGCCGTAAACATCAAGCGCAGCCCGCTGTGCGGCCGCAACTTTGAATATTACTCCGAAGACCCGGTGCTGGCCGGGGAGCTGGCCACCGGGTACATCAACGGCGTACAGAGCCAGGGGGTTGGTACCTCCATCAAGCATTTTGCCGCCAACAGCCAGGAGTACCGCCGCATGAGCGCATCGTCCGACATGACGGAGCGTACGCTGCGCGAAATTTACCTGCCTGCATTTGAAACCGCCGTCAAGAAATCCCAGCCCTGGACGGTGATGTGCAGCTACAACCGCGTGAACGATGTATTTGCCAGCGAAAGCCGCATGCTGCTGACCGATATCCTGCGCACCGAGTGGAACTTTAAGGGCTTTGTGATGTCCGACTGGGGCGCTGTAGCTGACCGTGTAAAAGGTGTTGCGGCTGGGCTTGACCTGGAAATGCCCGGTTCCGGCGGTGTCAATGACGCCAAGATCGTGGCCGCCGTTAAAGCCGGCACCTTGAGCGAAGCCGCGCTGGACAAGGCTGTGATCCGCATTTTGAACATTGTGTTCCGCGCGGCGGACGAAGCTGCCGCCCCGGCTCCGGAGCTGGACCTGAAAGGCGACCACACCATCGCCGCAGAGCTGGCCAAGGAATGCGCCGTGCTTTTGCAGAACCGCGGTGTGCTGCCGCTGAAAAAGGGCAGCAAGGTAGTATACATCGGCGGCTTTGCCAAAACGCCGCGCTATCAGGGCGGCGGCTCCAGCCACATCAACACCATCAGGGTGGACAGCGCGCTGGAAATGGCCGAAAGCCATGGCCGCCGAGTGAGCTATGTGGAGGGCTTCCCCGCTGATCTGGACCAGCGGGAGGAAGAAGAGTTCCTGCGCGCGGTTTCCGCCGCAGCGGAAGCTGACGCGGCGGTGATCTTTGCGGGCCTGCCGGAATCTTTTGAAAGCGAAGGCTTTGACCGCAGCCATATGCGCCTGCCGGAAAGCCAAAACAACCTGATTGCCCGCGTGGCCGCCGTGCAGAAAAACACTGTTGTGGTGCTGCACACCGGTTCCCCGGTGGAATGCCCCTGGGCCAACGATGTGAACGCCGTGCTGTGCATGTATCTGGGCGGCGAAGGTGTTGGCGCTGCGGCGGACGCCCTGCTGTGGGGCGATGCCAACCCCAGCGGCCGCCTGCCGGAAACCTGGCCCCTGCGGCTGGAAGATACCCCGTGTTATCTCGACTTCCCCGGTGACGGCCGCCATGTGGAATACCGCGAGGGCGTGTATGTCGGCTACCGCTGGTACGATGCCCGCAAGATGCCGGTGCTGTGGCCGTTTGGGCACGGGCTTTCCTACACAGGGTTTGTGTACCGCAATGCCCAGCTGACGGCGGACGAGTTTGCCGAGGGCGACAGCGTGCGGGTACGGGTGAGCGTGAAGAATGTTGGCATGATGCCCGGCAAGGAAGTTGTGCAGCTGTATGTAGCAGACTGCACCGGCACCACCGGCCGCCCGCCCAAGGAGCTGCGCAAGTTCGTGAAGGTCAAGCTGGAACCTGGCGAGGAAAAGCAGGTAGAGTTCACCCTGACCGCGCAGGATTTGAGCTACTATGACGAAACGCTGGGCAGCTGGTACGCCGCCCCAGGCGAGTACAAGATTTTACTGGGCCATTCCAGCCGGGATATCCACGCAACGCTCAGCGTGCGGTTCAGCACCCCGCGCCGCCGCCCGTTCGTGATTGACGAAAACACCACCATCGGCGAGCTTTCCAAGGATGACCGCACAGCTGCCATCATCCAGCAGGTGCTGGCACAGACGGGCAATGCCCTGACCGGCGGCAACGCAGGCGGCAGCGAGATTGCCAGCAGCGAAGCCGTAGCTCAGATGCTGGATTCCATGCCGCTGCGCGGCATCGTGAACTTTGGCGGTCCCGCTGCAGCCGGGATGATCACCCCGCTGCTGGAAATACTGCGCGCCGCTATCCAGTGATTTGGGCCTTGGCGTAATCAAGGCATCCCCGAACCCCGCAAAAGAGAGTTGAAATATTCCGATCAACACATTATTTATAAGGCAACACCGCACAATTCCCGCCTTGCGGCTTAAGCACCGCTCCGGCAGCTGCGGCACGGCATCTGCGTTGCCAAAATGCTCGATAAGACATCCAGTATTATCTGCGCTTTTGGCTTAGCAGCTGCCGCACCTCTCGCTCGCCGTATCGGCACTTAGAATTATGCGGTATTGCCATAAAAGAAGTACATGCAGGAGGAATATCCCATGCAATTTCGTTTTCGCTGCGCGGCCGTTCTGACCGCCGTATTGCTGTGCAGTGCTGCTGCACTGCCCGCTTTGGCGGAAGAGACCGCCACGCCGGAAACCGCCGACAGTGTTTCCACCTACACCGGTTGGAAAACCGTGAACGGCAAGGATTACTGGTACGAGAACGGCGTGAAACAGGGTACCACCGGCCGCGGCAAAGAGATTTACGACCCTGATTCCGACGCCTGGTATTGGCTGGACGCCAACCAGGGCGGCGCAAAAGCCGTGAGCAAGGATGTTTACCAGGAATCCAACGGCGGCAAATGGGTGCGCTACGATGCAAACGGCCATATGATTAAAGGTTGGGATACCAACGATGACGGCACCTATTACTTTGACCTGATCACCGGCGCCATGGCCAAGGGCGATATTGTGGTGGACAACCTGCCCTGCAGCTTTGATACCAACACCGGCATTGGCTGCAACCTGATGTGGCACAGCATGGACGGCAAAGATTACTGGTATGAGGCTGGCAAGCGCCAGGGTTATGATCCCAATAATGCAGCCTACCGCGGCAAAGAAATCTATGATCCGGCCTCCGGTGCCTGGTACTGGCTGGATAACGTGCAGCAGGGTGCTAAAACCGTCAGCAAGGATGTATACCAGGAATCCGAAGCCGGCGACTGGGCCGAAAACGCAGACGGCACCGGCAAGTGGGTGCGGTATGATGCCAACGGCCACATGGTAAAAGGCTGGGATACCAACAATGACGGCACCTATTACTTTGACCAGGTGTACGGCACCATGGCCAAAGGCATTGTGACGATCGACGGCAATCTGTACCTTTTTGATGTTGATACCGGCGTGATGCAGGCCAGCATTACGACCAGCGAGGAAGCCATGGCAGACCGCGTGATCGAGCTGGTCAACCAGGAGCGCACCTCCCGCGGGCTGCAGCCCCTGCTCAAGCACGATGGCCTGATGGTTGCCGCAGCAGCCCGCGCCAAGGAGCTTTCCCAGCGATACAGCCACACCCGCCCCGACGGTTCTGAATGCTTTACCATTTTGTGGCACCTGGGCATTGACTATGCCTATGCCGGCGAAAACATTGCCATGGGTCAGAGAACCCCGGAGATCGTGATGAACGACTGGATGAACAGCTCCGGCCACCGCGCCAACATCCTGAACGAAAACTATGACTGCATCGGCGTTGGCTACACTATGGTGGATGGCCACCCCTATTGGGTGCAGCTGTTTACCGGTGACTTTGATTTATAAGGCAATATCGCATAATTCTAAGTGCCGATACGGCGAGCGAGGTGCGGCAGATGCCAAGCCAAAAGCGCAGATAATACTGGATGCTGCAAAGGTGAGCGCCGCCAGTGGCGGAAACAGCGAACCGAAGCAGGGGCAGCGGTCGCAGAGTGCGAGGGCTTTCCCCCGAAGCACGATGCGGGTACCGCAACCCGACATTATCGAGCATTTTGGCAACGCAGATGCCGTGCCGCAGCTGCCGGAGCGGTGCTTAAGCCGCAAGGCGGGAATTGTGCGGTGTTGCCATAAGTAGTTTGTAAACAAATTTAAAACACAGCCCCGCAGCCGTTGCATTTTTTCGGCTGCGGGGCTATACTGTTTCCATATGCTTAACATATGCCAACTATTTACATATAGCAACAGAAAGGAGAACCTTTATGGATGGACATATTGGTGACCAGCGCAGCAAAGCCGTGATGCGCTATCTTGACCGGCTGAAAAAGTCTGTGCGCCGCGGGGCGTCTTTAAGCCTTGCCAACGCCCCCAAGCTGCATCTTGGCATTCTGGAAGGGCTGAACCACGCCATTGAGGTGCGCGGCCAGGATGGTGCCGTGTATGTTTCGGACCTGGCGGAGATTTTCAAGCAGCCGCTGCCGGCGATTTCCCGCGGACTGCGCACACTGGAGCAGGATGGCCTGGCCCAGCGCCAGACCGATCCCAATGACCGCCGCCGTACTCTGGTGCGCATCACCCCAAAAGGGGAGGAATCCCGCCTGATCTGCGAAAGCCGTCTGAATGATTACATCACCGGCATTATGGATGACCTGGGCGAAGAATTTTGCCAGCAGTTTGCAAAGGATGCCGAAACCCTGCTGCAGGCCATTGAGCGCCAGAACGAAAAGCTGCTGGCCGAAAAGGAGAAGATGCCATGACAAAAATTTTCAAACATCTGGCCAAACACTGGGCGGCCTGCCTTGTTATTATTGCCCTGCTGTTGGTGCAGGCATACGGCGATTTGACCCTGCCGGACTACACCAGCAAAATTGTGGATACCGGCATCCAACAGTCCGGCATTGCGGACGCTGTGCCAGAAGTAGTGCGGGATTCCACCCTGCAGGTGCTGGAGCTGCTGATGACAGACGCGGACGCCGCCGCGGTGGAAGCCGCTTACACCCAGCCGGGCGGCACCGACAACGCACTCTCCTCCGCTACCAGCTTACAGAAAAAGCTCGCATCCCCCTATACGGTCCGCCTGCTGCGGGCCGATGCGGACCGGGATACGCTGGCGGAGGTATTTTCCACCCCGGATATTGTGCTCTATCTGGCTTCCGCTCAGGCAGCCGGGGAGGGCAACGCCCCGGATGCCGCCGCGCTGGATACCGTTACCGCCCAGTTTGCGGCCATGACCCAGATGCCCGGTTTCAGCCGGGATGCCGTACAGGCCCAGCTGGCCGCAGCCATGGGTCAGGCCGGCGAAAGTGAGCTGAGCGAGCTTTCAGCCCAGGCAGTGCTGCTGGTGGGGCTGGAATATCAGGCCCTTGGCATCAGCGATGCGGTACAGATGAACTACCTGATGCAGACCGGCGGCCGGATGCTGGGGCTGACCCTGTTGATGGTTGCCGCCGCGGTTCTGGTGGGGCTGCTTGCTTCCCGCGTGGCGGCTGCCATTGCGCGGGATCTGCGCCGCGGTGTGTTCCGCCGGGTGGTCAGCTTTTCTGCCTCTGAAACGGACAAGTTTTCCACCGCATCCCTCATCACCCGCACCACCAACGATGTACAGCAGATCCAGATGACCTGCGTAATTTTGCTGCGCATGGTGGCGTATGCCCCCATCCTTGGCATTGGCGGCATCATCCATGTGGCGCAGGCGGGTTCCAGCCTGACCTGGATCATTGTGCTGGCCGTTGCTTTGCTGCTGGCGCTGATTACGGTATTGATGCAGTTTGCCATGCCCAAGTTCAGGATCATGCAAAAGCTGGTGGACCGGCTGAACCTGGTATCCCGCGAGATTTTGACCGGCATTATGCCCATCCGTGCATTCAGCCGCGAACAGCACGAGGAAGCACGCTTTGACGCCGCCAACACCGACCTGATGCGCACCCAGCTGTTCACCAACCGGGTAATGGCCGCCATGATGCCCTTTATGACTCTGATTATGAACGGCACTTCCCTGCTGATCGTCTGGTTCGGCGGCAAACAGATTGATGCCGGCACCATGCAGGTGGGCAGCATGATCGCCTTTATCACCTACACGATGCAGATCGTGATGTCCTTCCTGATGCTGACGATGGTTGCCGTGATGCTGCCCCGTGCCGGCGTTGCCGCGGACCGCATTGACGAAGTGCTGACCACCGAGCCGGCCATCCATGACCCGGTGCCGGAAGCCATCCCCGCTGACCTCAATCAGCACCACTGGAACGGCGAAGTCGCATTCCATCATGTCAACTTTACCTACCCCGGCTCCAGCGAGGACGCCCTGCACGATATTGATTTTGTCGCCAAACCCGGCCAGACCACGGCCATTATCGGCTCCACCGGCTGCGGCAAAACCAGTTTGCTGCATTTGATCACCCGTTTTTATGATGTGACCAGCGGCAGCGTGACGGTAGACGGCGTAGATGTGCGCCAGATGCCACAGAGCACCCTGCGCGGCCTTTTGGGTTATGTGCCGCAAAAGGGCGTACTGTTCAGCGGCACGATTGATTCCAACCTGAAATTCGGCGGCGAGAATATCACCGATGCCGATGTGCGCACCGCCGCCCGCATTGCCCAAGCGGAAGAGTTCATCTCCGCCAAGCCGGAGGGGTACGAAAGCCCCATTGCCCAGGGCGGCACCAACGTTTCCGGCGGGCAGAAGCAGCGGCTTTCCATCGCCCGCGCCATTGCCAAACACCCGAAGATCTACCTGTTTGATGACAGCTTCTCCGCGCTGGACTACAAGACCGATGTTGCCCTGCGTCGCGCGCTGAAAGCCGAAACCGGCGACGCCACCGTGATTATCGTGGCACAGCGCATTTCCACTGTGCTGCACGCCAATCAGATTTTGGTTCTGGAAGATGGCCGCATTGTGGGCAAGGGCACCCACGCCCAGCTGATGGAAAGCTGCCCGGCTTACCAGGAAATTGCCCGCAGCCAGCTGAGCAACAAAGAGCTGAACCTGAAAGGAGGGGAAGCCTGATGCCGCATCCCGGACGAATGACGACCCAAAAGGCAAAAGACTTTAAGGGCACCATGTGCAGCCTGCTGGCAGAGCTGGGGCACTACAAGTTCCGCCTGATTGCCGTGATTGTTTTTGCCGTTCTTTCCACGATTTTTAATATTGCAGGCCCCAAGGTGCTGGCCAAAGCCACCACTGCCCTGGCCACCGGCTGGGTGGCCAAGCTGCGGGGCACCGGCAGCATTGACTTTGGCTATATCGGCAAAATCCTGCTGATCCTGCTGGTCATGTATCTGGTTTCCGCTGCGTTCAGTTTCTGCCAGAGCTGGATCATGAGCGGGCTTTCGCAGAAGATGTGTTATGACTTCCGCCGCCAGATCAGCGAAAAGATCAACCGCCTGCCCCTTGCCTATTTTGAAAAGCGCACCGTGGGCGAGGTACTTTCCCGCATTACCAACGATGTGGACACCCTGGGCCAGAGCCTGAACCAGAGCATTACCCAGCTGATCACCAGCATTACCACCATGATCGGCGTGCTCATCATGATGCTGACCATCAGCCCCACGATGACGCTGATTGCCATTTTGATCCTGCCGGTCTCGATGGCGCTGGTGCTGTTGGTGGTCAGGTTCAGCCAGAAATATTTCCGCGCCCAGCAAAAAGTTCTGGGCTCCGTGAACGGCCAGGTGGAGGAAGTATATTCCGGCCACAATGTGGTCAAAGCGTTCAACCGCGAAGATGCCGTTCTGAATGATTTTGACGAAGCCAACAACCGCCTGTTTGAATCCGCCTGGAAAAGCCAGTTCCTTTCCGGCCTGATGCAGCCCATCATGACCTTTGTGGGCAACCTGGGCTATGTAGCAGTGGCCGTTTCCGGCAGCATTTTTGCCGCGCGCGGCATCATCACCATTGGTGACATCCAGGCGTTCATCCAGTATGTGCGCAACTTCACCCAGCCCATCCAGCAGCTGGCTCAGGTCAGCAACATGCTGCAAAGTATGGCGGCGGCTTCGGAGCGCGTGTTTGAATTTTTGGGTGAGCCGGAAGAAGAACAGAACGCTGACCCCGCCCGCCGGGCGGACCCCGCCTGCATTGACGGCCAGGTCACCTTTGACCATGTCAAGTTTGGCTACACGCCGGAAAAGACTGTTATCCGGGATTTCAGCTGCGATGTAAAACCCGGCCAGAAAGTTGCCATTGTCGGCCCCACCGGCGCAGGCAAAACCACCATGGTCAAGCTGCTGATGCGCTTTTACGATGTCAACTCCGGTGCCATTACGCTGGACGGCCACAACGTAAAGGACTTTGACCGCAGCGCCCTGCGCGAAGGCTTTGGCATGGTATTGCAGGATACCTGGCTGTTCCAGGGCACCATTATGGAAAACATCCGCTATGGCCGCCTGGATGCCACCGATGAGGAAGTTATCGCCGCCGCCAAGGCCGCCTGTGCCGACCACTTTATCCGCACGCTGCCCGGCGGCTACCAGATGGAGTTGAACGAGGATGCTTCCAACGTGAGCCAGGGCCAGAAACAGCTGCTGACGATTGCCCGCGCCATTCTGGCGGACAACAAAATTTTGATTTTGGACGAAGCCACCAGCAGTGTGGACACCCGCACCGAACAGCGCATCCAGACCGCCATGGACAACCTGATGCGCGGCCGCACCAGCTTTGTGATTGCCCACCGGCTTTCCACCATCAAGGACGCCGACCTGATTTTAGTCATGCGGGATGGTGACATTGTGGAGCAGGGCACCCACGACGACCTGTTGGCCGCTGGCGGGTTCTACGCCGATTTGTACAACAGCCAGTTTGAAGATGTAAGCGCGTAATTTTTTCTCTGATAAAACAGCAAAAGCCCAAAGCTGCCGGTTAAGTGAACCGTGCCGCTTTGGGCTTTTGGGTTATAAAATAGAATTTTTCAATAAATGTACCAATCAGGCAAAGAACGAAATGACTAGCGCAACCAGGAATCCAACGCCGCCAACCAAGGTTTCCATAATGGTCCAGGTCTTGAGGGTTGTTTTTTCATCCATGCCGACAAGGCTCTTAACAAGCCAGAAGCCGGAATCGTTAAAGTGAGAGCAGACCGTGGAACCACCTGCGATGGCAGCGGTAACGCAGGCAAGATACAGAGGAGACAACTCGCTGATGCCGGGCATGGCGGCAATAATGCCAGCGGCCATCGTCATGGCCACGGTAGAAGAACCAACCGAGATGCGAACCAGTGCCGCCACAATGAACGCAACCACGACCAGCGGCAGGCTGGCGGAAGAAACTGCATAGAGATGTTCCTCACTTTTGATATTGTGCAGCCATTTTCGATTTGTGCTTTCCAGTATAACACACTCTGCATTGCTTCTTCCACTTTTCTGCCAGGTTTCATTCCCAGCAGTCTACACATAAAAACACCAAAGGGCCAGCGTGCAGTGCTGGCCCTTTGGTGCGGTATAGGAAAACATAAAAAAGAGAATGGCAATGTTATTGGGTGTACCTGAAAATTCAAGGCAATACCGCACAATTCCCGCCTGACGGCTTAAGCACCGCTCCGGCGGCTGCGGCACGGCATCTGCGTTGCCAAAATGCTCGATAAGACATCCAGTATTATCTGCGCTTTTGGCTTGGCATCTGCCGCACCTCGCTCGCCGTATCGGCACTTAGTATTATGCGGTATTGCCCAAAATCCAAGCAGTTGGCTTCAGGTTCACCTTGGAGCGGCCTCACACGCCGCCGGGCAAGATCACACGATCTTGCGGGATTTGTGAACGCCGGTCTTTAAGAATTCGACCCATTCGGCCACGTTCACGGCGTGGTCACCAAGGCGTTCCAGATATTTGGTCACCATAAACAGATCCAGCGCGGTCTCTGCTTCGGTGGGGTGGGCGGCAATGTACTGGGCAATTTCGCTGCTGATGCGCCTGAACGCGGTGTCGATGACATCATCATGGGCGATCACTTCCGCGCCGGCGGCAAGGTCCACCTGCACATAGGCGGCAATGGAGCGTTTGACCATCTTCAGCACATCATCGCCCATTTTCAGGATATCTTCCAGCACGCCCACGGCATCGGTGGATTTGGCGTGCAGGTGCAGCACCAGCTCCGCAATATCGCTGGCCTGGTCGCCGATGCGCTCCACATCCGTTACCATTTTCAGGGCTGTACTGACCTTGCGCAGATCCGAAGCCACCGGCTGCTGGCGCAGCAGCAGCTGCAGGCAGCGGTGTTCGATCTCGTGTTCGCTTGCGTCGATCTGGCTGTCCCGCGCAACCACGCTGCGGGCCAGTTCAATATCATCATTGCGCAGGGCAGTCAGTGCGCTTTCAATGGCGGCACCGGCTTCGTGACCCATGCGGGCCAGCAAGGTATCCAACTGCAAAAGCTCTTCATCATAAGATTTACGCACACTAGGCATGGTATTGCTCCTCCGATCAACCAAAACGGCCGGAAATATAATCTTCCGTGCGCTTGTCCACAGGGGTGGAGAACAGGCGTTCCGTATCGCCCATTTCCACCAGCTCACCCAGCAGGAAGAACGCCGTCTTATCTGAAATACGGGCGGCCTGCTGCATGTTATGGGTCACGATTACGATGGTGTAGCGGTCCTTTAATTCCAGAGCCAGCTCTTCCACCTTGGAGGTAGAGATGGGGTCCAGGGCAGAGGTCGGTTCGTCCATCAGCAGAACTTCCGGCTCCACCGCCAGGGCGCGGGCAATGCACAAACGCTGCTGCTGGCCGCCGGACATGCCCAGCGCGCTTTTGTTCAGGCGGTCCTTCACTTCGTCCCAGATGGCAGCGCCGCGCAGGCTTTTTTCCACAATTTCATCCAGCTGCGCCTTACTGCGCACACCGTGGGTGCGGGGACCGTAGGCGATGTTATCGTAAATGCTCATCGGGAAGGGGTTGGGCTTCTGGAACACCATGCCAACCCGCTTGCGCAGCACATTGACATCCATCTTATCCTTATAGATATCCACACCGTCCAGCAGGATATCGCCGGAAATGCGGCAGCCTTCCACCAGGTCGTTCATACGGTTCAGGCTCTTCAGGAAAGTAGACTTGCCGCAGCCGGAAGGACCGATGAACGCCGTGATCTCTTTTTCGGGGATGGCAATATTGATATTTTTCAGTGCATGGAAGCTGCCGTAATACAGGTCCATGTTTTTAACTTCGAATTTATTCATCATGCAGTTCCTTTCGGCATTACTTTTTGGCAAGGCGGCCGGCAATAAAGCTGGACAGGCTGTTGATGAGCAGCACCAGGATCAACAGCACCACGGCAGTGCCGTAGGTTTCATTGATATGCAGGCCCTCGTTGGAAAGCAGATACATATGGGTGGCAAGGGTACGGGTGGAGCTGAACACGCTGGCGGGCACGGCGGCAACGGTGCTGGCCGTGTAGATCAGGGCCGCGGTTTCGCCTACAATGCGGCCCGTTGCCAAAATCACGCCGGATAGGATGCCCGGCATGGCGCTGGGCAGCACAATGGTGAATACGGTGCGCAGCTTGCCGGCCCCCAGGCCAAAGCTGCCCTCGCGGTAAGAATCCGGCACTGCAAGCAGCGCTTCCTCGGTGGTGCGCATGATGACCGGCAGCACCATGATGGCCAGCGTGAAGGCACCGGCGATCAGGCTGTAGCCCCATTTGAGCTGCATGACAAAGAACAGCATACCGAACAGACCGTATACGATGGAGGGGATGCCCTGCAGCGTTTCGGTGGTGATGCGCACCACCTTGACCAGCTTGCTGCCGCGTTTGGCGTATTCCACCAGCCAGACCGCAGCAAAAATGCCCAGCGGTGTGGCAATGGCCAGCGAGAACGCCGTCATCAGAATGGTATTGATAAGCGCGGGCATCAGGGATACGTTGTCGGAATTATAGGTCCACTCAAACAGGGACGGCTTGAGGTTGGGAATACCGTTGACCAGGATATAGCCGATCAGGAACACAAGGATCGCCACGGTAATCAGGGCCGCCAGCCGCACCAGCCAGCGCATGACAAGGGCATACGCGCGGGCCGCCATGCGGTTTTCGTGGCGGGCGGGGGGAACGATTTTTGCATTTGCGTGGGTCATATCATCGGTTTTACCGGCGGTTGCAGCAAAATCAGCCATTCTTTTCGCCCCCCTTTACAAGACTGAAGCAGAGATTGATCAGCAGAATGAAAACGAACAACACAACGCCGGTTGCGATCAGCGCTTCGCGGTGCAGGTCTGCAGCGTAACCCATCTCGATGACGATGTTGGAGGTCATCGTGCGCAGACCCTGGAACAAGCCCTTGGGCATCCAGGTCTGGTTGCCAGCAACCATCACAACGGCCATCGTTTCGCCGATGGCGCGGCCAACACCCAGGATTACGGCGGACATTACGCCGCTTTTGGCGGCGGGCAGCACCGCGCAAAACACGCTGCGCTCATGGGTAGCACCCAGAGCCAGGCTGCCCTCGTAATAGCTTTGGGGCACAGCGTCCAGGCTGGTTTTGCTGACCGTGATGATGGTAGGCAAAATCATGATGCCCAGCAGCAGGATGGCGGTAAACAGGCTCATGCCCTTGCCGCTTTTGACATGCAGCACAGTTTTGAAAAAGTCCGATTTGACCATAGCCTGCACCGCCGGGACCATAACGATCATGCCGAAGAAGCCGTACACGACCGAGGGGATACCGGCCAGCAGCTGTACCGCCGGCAGCAGCACCTTGTTGATACGGGGCGATGCAAAGCGGGACATATAGATGGCCGTCAGCAGCCCAATGGGCACCCCCACAATGATCGCGCCTGCGGTGACATAGATGCTCCCCAGGATCATGGGCAGGATGCCGTACAGGTTGTTGCCGGGTTTCCAGGTGGTGCCAAGCAGGAACTTGAGGGGGCCGATCTCAAAAATGGTGGGCAGGCCGTTTGCAAACAAGAAGATGCAGATCAGCGCCACGGCCAGAATGGAGATGCACGCGCAGGCGGTAAACACACCCTGCATGACGATCTCTTTCAGGTGCGAAGTTGTTGTTTTCATTTTCCTATACTCTCCTGTCTTTGCTCAGGAACTATATACCGATGGCTTTCAAAAAACGGCCGTTGCCGCCTTTTGCCGCCGCAACAGCCGTTTTCTTTAGAAAGGGGGTTTACTGAACGTCTGCCCAGGTGGTCAGCTCGCCGGTATAGATGCCTTTGATCTGATCAACGGTCAGGTTGTCAGTGGGGTTGTCGTTGCTGACGATAACAGCAATGCCATCCTTTGCCAGGACAGTTGCCTTTGCGCCGCCCTCAACCTCAGAATCTTTCAGCTCACGGCTGGCCATGCCGATGGTGTAAGTGCCATCCAGTGCGCCGGAAACGCCGGTGGTGGAGTCGCTGGTCTGGAGTTCCAGGGTTGCGTTGGGGTTCACGGTCTTATACGCTTCGATCAGTTTTTCCATCAGCGGGGAAACAGAGGTGGAACCGCCAACCACGATCTTGCCTGCGGGCTGGGTGCTGGTGTAATCAGCGCCAACATCGCCGATGTAACCTTCCTCGGTGGCCAGGGCCTGACCGTCGGTGCTCATGCAGTAGGCGATGAAGTCCACGGCAACGGGGTCGGTAGCTTCGCCGTTCGTAACGATGTTGAACGGACGAGCCAGGGTGTAAGTACCATCCTTCACGGTGTCAGCGCTGGGGGCAACGCCTTCCACGGTGACAGCCTTGACATCATTGTTCAGAGAACCCAGGCTGATGTAGCCGATTGCGGTCTCATCGTTGGAAACAGCGGTCAGAACGCCGTTGGTGGAGCTCTGGATGGCAGCCGCCTCGGTGGTGTTGTCAACCTTTTCGCCTGCATCGTTCTTGGCTTCCACACCGGTCAGCTCGATGAAAGCGCCGCGGGTGCCGGAGCCATCCTCACGGGAAATCACGGTGATGTCCTGATCGACATCGAAATCGCCGGCAGCCGGTGCAGCAGTGGCTTCACTGGAAGCAGCCTCACTGGAGACGGCCTCGCTGGAAACTGCTTCGCTGGAAGCAGCGGAGGATGCCGGGCTGGAACCACAGGCGGCCAGGCTGAGAGCCAGAGCAGCAGCAACTGCAACGGAAACATTACGCTTTAACATAAACTTTCTTCTCCCTTAATTGTATCTGTTATTCTATCTCACACATTCGCTCAGGGGTTCGTGTTTTCCTATTCGTTCTTCCTGAGTGCGTATTTATTGTACCGCGCTGTTTCCCCAGTATCGACCATAGTGCAGTACAATCCGGGTAAAGCTTTGGTAATGGAAACTTCACTTTTGCAAAGTTTGTGTAAAGTTGCCCAAAATCAACACGCCAAATTTTTACAATGTGCCAATTTTAGCAGTTTTCTTGCGTTGATTCGACATTTTACACAGTCTTTACAATTCTTTTACTGGCTTTTGGTGTTCATAAAGCCCTGTTTTCTATTATAATAGGTAACGGTATAGTGCCATTGTGGGCATGTGCAAAACGATTTGATTCGGTTTTGCTCCGGGTGCGGCTGCACCCAACAATGAAAACATAACAAAAGAGAAATGGAAGTGTAACCCCCTGTATGAGCATTTTTAATGTGTTCACGCTGATGGGCGGTATTGCCATGTTCCTTTACGGCATGGACCTCATGGGCAAAGCCCTTGAGCAGACCGCTGGCAGCAAACTGCAAGGCATCCTTTCCAAAATGACGGCCAGCCCGGTGCGCGGGCTGCTGCTGGGCATGGTCATCACTGCAGTGATCCAGTCCAGCGGTGCCACCACCGTTATGGCGGTCGGCTTTGTCAACTCCGGCCTGATGGAGCTGCACCAGGCCATCGGCGTCATCATGGGCGCCAACATCGGTACCACCGTTACCGGCTGGCTGCTCTCGCTTTCAGGCCTGGAGGGTGATTCCTTCGCCATCCAGATGCTGAACCCCAACGCGTGGGCCCCCATCCTTGGCTTTATCGGCATCTTCCTTTATATGCTGGGCAAGGATAAGGACCGCCGCAGCGGCGTGGGCAAGATCATGGTGGGCTTTTCCGTCCTGATGGCCGGTATGAACACCATGTCCACCGCCATGAGTCCTCTGGCCGATGAGCCCTGGTTCATGGACCTGTTTCTGAGCTTCAAAAACCCGGTTCTGGGCGTGCTGGCCGGTGCCGTGCTGACGGCTGTGCTGCAGTCTTCCTCCGCTTCGGTGGGTATTTTGCAGGCCCTCACCTCCACCGGTGCCGTCACTTATGCGGCGGCGGTTCCCATCATCATGGGCCAGAACATCGGCACCACCGTTACCGCGCTGATCTCCTCTGCCGGTGCCAACAAAAATGCTAAGCGCACCGCATTTGTTCATCTGTACTTTAACCTCATCGGCACGCTGGTGTTCCTGTGCGGTTTTTACGGGCTGCATGCGCTGTTGGGATTCTCGTTCTACAGCGAAACCGCCAACACCTTTGGCATTGCCATTGTGCACACGATATTCAACATTGTGACCACCGCCATCCTGCTGCCGTTCAACCGCGTGCTGGAAAAGCTGGCCATCCTGACCGTGCCGGACAGCAAGGATCAGGCGAGCGAGCAGCATTCCCTGCTGGACGAACGCCTGCTTTCCACCCCGTCCGTTGCCGTTGGCCGCGCTATGCTGACCGGCGGTGATATGGCCGAGATCTGCCGCACCTCCCTGCTGCAGGCCATGTCACTGACCCACAAGTGGGATGAAGCCATTGCCGACGAGGTGAACCGCAAGGAAGACGCTGTGGACCATTACGAGGACGTTCTGGGTACCTATCTGGTCAAGCTGAGTGCCAAGGCACTTTCCCGCGAGGACAACCGCACCATCAACACCCTGCTGCACACCATCAATGACCTGGAGCGCATCTCTGACCACTCGGTCAACCTGCTCAAGGCCGGGCAGGAAATTCAGGAAAAATCCATCCACTTCAGCCGCGAAGCGATCGACGATCTTTCCGTTCTGGAGGCCGCCGTTCAGGATATCGTGAACCGCACCGTGGATGCGTTCCAGAAGAACGACTGTTACGCCGCCGGCAAGATCGAGCCGCTGGAGCAGGTTGTGGACGGCCTGGTGCGCGAAGTCAAAACCCGCCATATTGCCCGCCTGCAGGCCGGCGCCTGCACCATTGAGTACGGTTTTGTGCTGGATGATCTGCTGACCAACTATGAGCGCATTGCGGACCACTGCTCCAACATTGCCGTTGCCATGATTGAAGTATCGGAGGACCGCTTTGATACCCATGAATACCTGAACCACATCAAAAACGGTGAAAGCCCCAGTTTTGAAAAGCGCTATGAGCGCTACCGCGGCCGCTATACCTTTGAGCCCGGCCCCAGCGGAACTGCCGCTGCACCGGAGCAGAAAAAATAATTATCGCAGGGCTTTCCCCTGTAAAATGGGCCGGAACCTGTGGCACATCGCAGGTTTCGGCCTGTTTGTTGGGAGGATCTTATGATCTATATTGTTGAAGATGACGCATCCATCCGTGAGCTGGAGCAGTATGCTCTGCAAACCAACCAGTATACCGTCCGCGGGTTTGAGGACGGGGCTTCCTTCTGGGCTGCCGTGCGTGAGACCGTGCCCGACCTGGTGATTCTGGACGTTATGCTGCCCGATGAGGACGGCTACCAGATTTTGGGCCGCCTGCGGGAGACCGCCGCGACCCGCACCGTACCAGTCATCATGGTCACAGCCAAAACCAGCGAGATTGATGTGGTAAAAGGGCTGGACCACGGTGCAGACGATTACCTCTGCAAGCCGTTCGGCATTATGGAGTTCATCAGCCGCGTCAAGGCGGTGCTGCGCCGCGCCAGCACCGCACCAGCCAGCACCACCACCCTGCGGTTTGGAGACATCACGCTGGATGACGTTGCCCGCACCGTTACGGTGGACGGTGAGCCGGTGGAGCTGACCTTTAAGGAATATTCGCTGCTGCATTTCTTTTTGGAGCATCCCGAAGAAGTTCTGGCCCGCGAGCGCATCATGAAAGCCGTGTGGGATACCGACGACCTGTTGGAAAGCCGCACCATTGACATGCACGTGCGGACCCTGCGCCAAAAGCTGGGCCACGCCGGGGACGCCATCTGCACCGTGCGCAAGGTGGGGTACAAACTGTCCGCGAAGGGCACGGAGGCCGGGGAAGATGCCTGATACCGCCGAAACCGCCCACATCACTGCGCCGCGCAGTATGGCTCACCTGTTGCGCACCACTTTGATGGCTGTGGGTATTTTGTCCCTCCTGCTCAGCGTGGTGGGGGCAGTGCTGCTGTTCCAGCACGCTTTTGCCGAGCAGTTTGACACCGACCTTTCCCGCACGGTGGAAGCTATTGCGGTGGGGTATGAGCATTCTGCCGACCCACAGCCAGAGCAGCTGGCCCAGTATGCAGACGGCCTGCGTCTGACCCTTGTGGCCCAGGATGGCACCGTTTTGTACGATTCTGCCACTGCTGATCCCAGCACCTTGCCCAACCATGCCAACCGCCCAGAGATCCAGCAGGCTATGGCAGAGGGCACTGGTGCCAGCGTGCGCCGCAGTGCAACCCTTGGGTACGACACCCATTATTATGCCGTGCGCCTGACGGACGGAAGCGTTTTGCGGCTGGCGGACGAAACCAGCAACATGTGGAGCAGCTACAACCGCGTGCTGCCCGTTCTGGTGGCCGGGTGCATCCTTATCATCATTCTGGCGCTGGTGCTGGCGCAGGTCATTACCAAGCATCTGGTGCAGCCCATCACCCGAATGGCGGAGCACCTGGACTGCATCGAGGCCAATGTGCCGTATGAGGAGCTGATCCCGCTGGCGCACACGGTACAGTCTGACCGCAAGCTGCGGGAGGACAATGAGACCATCCGCCGGGAGTTTACCGCTAATGTCAGCCACGAGCTGAAAACCCCGCTGACAAGCATTTCCGGCTATGCAGAGCTGATTGAAAACGGCATGGCAAAACAGGAGGACATTCCCACCTTTGGCCACCGTATCCACAAGGAAGCCCAGCGCATGATCACGCTGGTATCGGATATTTTGCAGCTTTCGGAACTGGACGGCATGAGCAAGCAGCAGGAAAACAGCCCCACCGCCGATTTTGTACCGGTGGACCTTGGCGTGCTGGTCAAGGATGTTGCCACCAACATGACGGTGAACGCCCGCAAAGCCTACATTACGCTGCAATACAAAGTACAGCCCGTTACGGTGCGCGGCAGCCACGACCTGTTGACCGAGCTTGTAACCAACCTGTGCGACAATGCCATCCGCTACAACCGGCCGGGTGGCCATGTGGAGCTGAGCTGCGGCACCAATGCGGACGGCTGCCCGTATTTCTGCGTGGAGGACAATGGCATCGGCATCCCACAGGACAGCCAGAGCCGCGTGTTTGAGCGCTTTTACCGAGTGGACAAATCCCGCTCCAAGGCAACCGGCGGAACAGGCCTGGGGCTCGCCATTGTCAAGCATATCGCTGTTCTGCACGGTGCGCGCATTGATCTGGAATCCACTGTCGGCACCGGCACCACCATCCGCATTATCTTCCCGAAGATGTGAGGTTTTATTTACGGGAGATTGGCGGCCTTTTTGAAAAAAGTCCTGGCGAAAAACTTTAATGGCGCTTTAATGGCGATAGAATAGAATTATAGAAATAGAAAAAGGCATGTGCTTACATCTTTGAGGGATGGGGCACATGCTTTTTTCTTTTCTTGTTCCTTGCGCCAGTTTTCACTTGCAACCAGGCAAAGTTCCGGCGGGGTCAGGTCACCCCGCCCTCCCCCTTTATTTTCCCGTCAACCGTCCCATGTCTCCCTCCCGCGCACAATATTTCCCGCAAAAGTTCCCCATTTCCCACCCTGCCACAGGGAAGTTTTCAACATTGACCACATTTTTTGCGGATAATTCCTCCTGTTTACGGTCAGTTTTCCACTATCTCTGCAAAATAATCACACGATACTTCGTCATCTATTCCTGCGCAATTTTGCAACTCTGAGTTTTCAACGTTTTTCACAGATTTTCCCACCGTTTCCACTGTGGAAAAGTTGAAAACATTGTTCAAAGACATAAATCTTTTACATTTACAGTTGTAACATCTTGGTTACATGCCTCGTTTATATATTATAGAAGGTTGAAATTTTCCGCCAAAGGAGGTTATCGTATGGGAATGCACAGCACTTATACCGCAACGCATTACAAGGATTTGAATATTGACTGGCAGGCACGCGCCGTTACGCGCCACGGGGAGGATATTCCCCTGACCCCGCAGGAGTTTGCCCTGCTGCAAGTGCTGTTTGACCACCGCGGCCAGGCTGTAAGCCGCGGCGACCTGCTGCATACCGCCTGGGGCTACCCCTGCATCGGCATTACCCGCACGGTGGATGTACATATCCAGCATTTGCGCCGCAAACTGGGGCTGAAACAGGAGATCCAGACCATTTACCGTGTGGGGTATACCCTTTCCTGAACATAATTGGGAACACAAATCAATATTTTTCCGTTTGTGCCCGTCAAAGTCCGATTTATCACCCTTGTCTTGTGGTATAATGAGGGTATTCGGGTGTATCTGAAAAAATCACGGCTGTTTTGCAGGCGCAAGCCACAAAACTGTACTTGCGAAAAACAGTTTATTTTCGCCTTTTCAGGTACACCCAAGGCAAAAATGTAAGCAGCAGGCTTGACATTCCCTTGCGGCGGGGGTATCCTGAATACAGGAACAGAATTTAATCACTGCGCGGTTCTGCCCCGCACAGTGCAGGTAAAGTGAGGCTCCCGCCATGAGCAGAATGTATGATATCATCCAGGAGCTGTGCCGCCGCGACGGCACTGACGTAACCAAAATGTGCCGCGCGCTGAAAATTCCGCGCAGCACCCTGTCGGAGCTGGCATCCGGCCGCACCAAACAGCTGACGCTGAAGCACGCGCGGCCCATTGCCGAGTATTTTGGCGTTACCATCGCCCAGCTTGCCGGGGATGAACCGCTGGAAACCGAGCCGGACCAGACGGATGCCGTTTCGGATCTGATCCGCGATGAGCCCATTGCCGCTTATGAGAACTTGAAGCGCTACCTGACCGAAGAGGACAAGGCCGATATTGCCACCCTGATCCGCCTGCGTGCGGAGATCAACCAGGGCAAGCAGTAAGCCGCCTTTGGCCGGGCCTGCGCTTGCGGGAGGGGCACGAATGTTCAAATATACCCTTGCAGCCACACTGGACGAGATGGACCGGGAAGGCATTACCGTGGCGGAATGCCCGCTGCGCAGCATGCGCTGCCTTTCTTTGCAGAACGGGCGCATTGTGGGCATCAACACCGCGCGGTTTGATTCTTCCGCCGAGGTACGCACCGCCCTGATCCACGAGGACGGGCACTTTGCCAGCGGCGCGTTCTATCTGCCGTATTCGCCCTACCAGCTCAAAGCGCAGGCCGAATACCGGGCCGACAAAGCCGCCGTGCTCAAGCACATCCCCTACCCCGAACTTGCCGCCCGCCTGCGCCGCGGCGACACCCTTGCCGACGCTGCCGAATACTTTTGCGTGACCGAAGACTTCCTGCGCAAAGCCTATGCTCTGTACCGCGATATGGGGTATAGCTTTGGGGCCGAGGAAAAGGCGTAAACATGTAAAACAGCCGCCCTGACGCAAAAACGTCAGGGCGGCTGTTTGTTAAGGAGTCAAGTACAAGTATTTTTTCATTATAGCAAAGTTATGCTTGGAACCAATGTTTTATCCACTCAATAATTGACAAAATCCAATCAATGATTGGGCCATATCCTCTTTTTTCTTTTGGTTCCGAATCTTGCTCCGTCTTTTCTCTAAAAGTCACTTCTATCTCTTGGTCCTTTTTTACCTTTTTAAACGTATAGTCTGTAATTTCTCCTTTATTTTTTCCATTAACTTTAACGTGTTCCACGGCGTACCCTTCATCCGGGGTAAACGTAAATGTCTGCGTTCCTCCAGCATCTACTGCTACATAACCCGCCGGGGATATTGTCCCATGTAGGCCAACTGATGCCCTGATTGTATAAGTTCCTTGAATCTTAATACAATCTCCAACCGTTGCATCTTCGTCTTCCTGAACTAGGATTTCGTTTTTGGTAGTGTTGATTGCTTTGCTGGCAAAGGTACCATCACCGTTTACTGTCACACGTGCATCCTGCATGTTGTCGCTATTAACTTTGACACCTTCACTTGTGGGGGTCAAAATCAATTCTTTTGCATCATTTACATCTACAGCCGTTCCATACCATGCACTGTTTGCACTAGGAGTATTCTGTGTCAGCCATGCACTAAGCAAGCCTTTTTCTTCTGATTGTATTTTTACGCTTTGTTCGGTATTATCCATACTAATTTGAATTGGTTTATCACTGACGATTGATACCGACCAGCCATCATTGATAATTGTTAGTTCGTTTCCTCCTGCATCGTTTGATACACTACAAAAGCCATCTTTTCCTAGCTGTTGTTTTTCAATGCAAAATTCAATTTCTCCATCGTCATTATCTCCATCAGACCTTAAACTGTATGGTCCCGAAACATTGTTGCTACTCTTAACTTCCCCATCAGAATATTCCAGTCTCGCATTACCGCTGGAAAAAGAAATTTGCGTTCCACTTTTTATTTGCAGATATGCTTTTTCATAATCCGAATAATCCGAAAACACTTCATGATCGTCCACTCCAAAATAATTTCTCGTATCAATATTATCGATTCCAGAAAACCATTGATAAAGTCGGTCCAAGCGATCTCCATAAGCATCTGTACTGATTCGGATAGCATCTTCTATATTGCCTTTATCCTTATACATGTACAGGCTCTTAATCTCCACCTGATTAGGGTCCCATACCTGCATGTCAACAAAATCTTCCGTTTCTTTGTTAATTCCAATCAATAAAAGTGCATGTGATCCCTTTGCCTGAGATTGGCCAGCCGTAACTTGTACACATTTTTCATTTTTGACAGCCGTCACTATATCATTGATTGCTCCTAAATAATCCGTTTTTATCCGATTTTCACATTCTTCTCTTTCAAGTGCTTTTTCAAGCGGAAGAACTTGTGCCAGCTGATAATAGTTAATTAAGTTTCTTACGTTCATATCTTGTGCCGGTTCTTTTAAATCAAATGTCACATTTTCTTCCAAAAGCTCTGGCGAAATAGCCGTTAGTGGCAGCCTTGTTTTATCCAAATATCGTATTGCTGCCACTCTTACCATACCATAGCATGAACCACCCCATTTTTTCATTTCAAGAGCTATAACTTCATTTTTAACGGTGTTCGACATTCCTCTTGTCAATTTTTCAAAGTCTTCTTCCGGGATATAATAATTCAACTCGTTCGATACCGTATCCGGTACCATGCCTTTTCTAAAAAGCTGTGCTGCTAAGCCAGCTCTTTTTGCCTGCCTCAGTTCTTCTTCATCAAAAAAATATTTTTCTTCATTCAAAAAGCTAAAATCATCTCTGCCCACGGTAAACTTTTGTTCATCGGGGGTGTCGGACTCATAAATCCAGGTAGCTGTTAAAATATCTTCATTATCTGACCCAAAGTATATCGTATTTTTCTGTTCTTCCGTACCTGCATAATAAACATACGTCAAGTTTGGGCATCCACTAAATGCGCCATCTTCAATTTCAGTTACACTAGTAGAAAGCGTAACGCTTTGCAGTGAATCACAGCCCGAAAATGAAAAATAATCAATATCCTGTATTCCATCTGGAATCGTAATATTTTTAAGGGACGTACAATTATTAAATGCACTAGGTCCAATATAGGATACATTTTGTGGGATGTTCACTTCGGTAAGCGCTGTACAACCGTCAAATGCACTATCTCCAATATACTTCACTCCGCTGGGAATAACAAGTTTCGCAAGGGTGCTGCACTCATAGAATGCAACATCTTTAATTTTTGTTACTTTATAACCATCAATTTCTTCCGGGATTTCATAAGTTCCAGATACAGATTCCTCGCAATCTCTAATGGCACAGCTGGTGCCATCATCATTCACTGTATAGATTAATAGGCCTTCTTTTCCTATCATGTCATCCGGGAGATTGGGGCGTTCATAGTCATAATTATAATGCCAGGTTGCACTCAAAAAGCTATCATTACCAGCCCCTAGAGTAATCCCTCCCCTTTGCTCTTCTGTACCGGCATAATACACGTCTGTTAAATTTGTGCACCTCGAGAACGCACCTTCGCCAATGCTTACCATACTTGAAGGGATAAAGATTTTTGTAAGTGCCGTACAGCCCGAAAATGCACCTTCGTCAATATCCGTTGTTTCTTCCAGAATTTTTATATCTGTAAGTAAAGTGCAGTCCTTGAAAGCGTCTTTTCCAATGCGCACTACTTTATATCCATCAATAATTCCCGGAAGTGTACAGTCCTTTACATGCACCGCAGGGTCACATGCCACAATTGTAAAATTATCATCAATGGCATATGTCAATGCACCTTTTGTCACCAGCATACTAGATGCGTTTTCCTCTGCACCAACTGGCAGCAATAGCATACTAACAAGTATAAGCGCCAGTATAAATGATACTGCTTTTTTCATGCTTATCCCCTTCCTAAAAAAGGCTTAAAAGTTCATTTTTTCATTCGCGATTTGAACTTTTAAGCCTTTATCTCTTGATTTATTTAATTCAGCTGCGTTTGATAATTTTTCAATTCTTTGTAGCAATCATCGCACAATTCAACATCCTGTCCAAGAATCCGTGCTTCGTGTGGTTTTTCGTGTACGCTGCGGGTGCACCAACCACAAATAAAATCTTTTTCGCCGCAACTTGTCAGCGTTACTGCTAAAAGAACTGTCAAAATTATAGTTGTTATCCTCACATTTTTCTTTTTCATTTTACATTGTTCCATTCTTCACTCATAAGTGATTCTATAATGCTTGGTCCCAACATTTCCGGTTGTTCTTTTGCAAATGGGCAGGGTGCTCCTGGTTTCATTTCGCAATGTTTATAGTTGCAGTAATAGCGGTCCTTACGCATTTCACCGTTCTCCCATAAGGGTATCCAGTAACCGCATTCCACAATACCGCAGCACCCTTCTTGTTTGACATCTTCAGACGGCGCTTTTGGTAATTTGCTATTTTTCTCAAGATCTTTTGCCGACTTATAACAGGTATACAAAACTGCCGCACAAATTATGAACACTATCATCAGCAAAACATTCAATATCATCCTCACCTTCCATTTCCCAGCAAACAGAGCTTATTTCCACTTTTGTGTCTGATTTTTGGACAGAGTAGAATTTTGTTTCGCGGCACTTTTTTGTTAAAATTTGCAGGCCAAACCACAGTACTGGTAAATGAAAGCTATTAAACAGTTGTTCCGCAAATTTTATATCACCGTCAGACAACTCCTTTTTATCCGTAATATGTGAGTGGATAAAGCCACAAAAGCAAATTTCTTCTTTTGCCCACTGGTGAATCTGGCGGTTTGCAGCTTCGATATCGGGAATATAGTAGTACTTTCCAGCCTTTTCAGCTGGTATCAACGCAAAAGAATCCACAATATCCAAGCTTTTGTTTGCTCCCAAAATTCCGCCTGCTTCTTCTTTTCGTCCGATGAAACTATTTGTTATTTTTGCCAATACCCTCGTAGTAACTATCAGCTTCTTACCACTGAAAGGCGGCACAGGCTTCTGTGCTCGGTGAAAGCCAGCAGCCTTTATACGCACAGCGGCGTGTCCCGTCATTATAGTGGTCATTGTCCATTTCCATATAACGGCAGTCTCGGCAATGCTGTGCACACAGCACACCTTTTTCCATTTTACAATCTTTGTTTTCCTGAATCAAAGTTTTAATGTTCTCCATTTTATTGCTCCTTTACAATTAGAGTGATTTAGCATTCGTATAAAGCATCCTTACCATTGAAATGCTGCACAAGCTTCCGTACTGGGTGGCAGCCAGCATCCTTTGTATGCACAGCGGCGATTTCCATCATTATAATGGTCGTTTTCCATTTCCATATAACGGCAGTCTCGGCAATGCTGTGCACACAGCACACCTTTTTCCATTTTACAATCTTTGTTTTCCTGAATCAAAGTTTTAATGTTCTCCATTTTATTGCTCCTTTTTGCTCTGCTATTTGTGATCTGCCATTCTCAATGCCGCTACAACAGCCCATTTCACAATCGTGCCCGCACCAACAATATAGCCCATGCCCAAAATAGCTGCATATTTGCAAATGCGATGCGCTATTTCTGGTTGCTCCAGCCATGGATAGCGCCCATTTACATATTTGTAGCCAGAGTATATTGCCCATGCCGTATACAGCACGACTGCCACAAGGATATAGCTATTCATTATTTTCTCCTTTCTCTAAATCATTATAGCTATTTTTATGACTATATTCTAGCTACAATTATAGCCATTGTCAATAAGTTGACCATAATTTATGCTTTATCTAGGTGATTAAATGATTGTATACGACAAATTCTGGGAAACGATGAAGCGGTGCGGGGAAAGCACTTATACGCTGATCAACCACTACAACATCAGCAGCGGCACCATTGACCGCATCCGCAAGGGGCAGGGCATTACCACGGCCAAGCTGGACGACTTCTGCCAGATTTTCCACTGCCGGGTTGAGGACCTGATAACCTATGTTGAACCTGCCGATGGCGAACCACACAGCCCTTACAGCGAAAAAAGCCCAAAATAAAGCGACCGTTTGAACCCAAAAGCTCAAACGGCCGTTTTTCTATTTTGTTTACTTTTCTTTTTCCCACGGCTGCAGGGGGGCCAGGAATCCGGCATCCTGCAATGCCTGGCCGATCAGGTCCAGGCGGTCGGGGGTGGCGGCTTCCACAAGGTGGTAGTGGTAGCCGTCCGTTGCGGTGGAAAGCACGGTGGAAGCGCCGCCTGCCAATGCCTGCAAGAACTCCTGCACATCCTGGCGGGAGCGGATATCCATTTCCGCGGTGATGCGCCCATAAACGCGGTGGCTGATGCTGATATTTTTCACCCGGCCGCCGTGGTCCACAATCAGGTTCAACTCCTGCCCGGCCTGCTCCGGGGTGTGGCGGACCTTAAACTCCCGCAGGCAGCCGGTTTCCTGCTGCTGCAGGATATAGCCGCGGTTGGTGGAGATGATATTGGGCCGGGATGCCCGGATCACGGCAAGGTCCTGCACGATCACCTGGCGGCTGACCCCAAACCGCGCGGCCAGGTCCTTGGCGGCAATGGGGGCATCGGCCTGGTTAAGCAGGGCCAAGATTTCTTCCCGGCGCTGTGCGGTCGTCATACGGGTGCCCCCTTTCCCATCAGGCTGTCCAGTTCTGCATCGTTCATGGCGTTTGCTACTTCCTTTCGCATGGGTTTTGTAAACAGTATAGCACCTGCCGCGCACCGGTGCAAACGGATGGCGAAAATTCCCGGCAAGCGGCTTGGATTTTTAGGGCAATACCGCATAATTCTAAGTGCCGATACGGCGAGCGAGGTGCGGCAGATGCCAAGCCAAAAGCGCAGATAATACTGGATGCTGCAAAGGTGAGCGTCGCCAGTGGCGGAAACAGCGAACCGAAGCAGGGGCAGCGGTCGCAGAGTGCGAGGGGCTTTTGCACCCGAAGCACGATGCGGGTACCGCAACCCGACATTATCGAGCATTTTGGCAACACAGATGCCGTGCCGCAGCTGCCGGAGCGGTGCTTAAGCCGCAAGGCGGGAATTGTGCGGTGTTGCCTTGAGTAATTTTTAAGCACATAACAAACACCGGACCGCATGTAATATGCATGCGGCCCGGTGTGTTATTTCAGGCTATATTCTGTTTGAAGCGTGGGGGAAAAAATCAAACCACACCCTGGCTCATCATAGCGCTGGCGATCTTCTCGAAGCCTGCGATGTTGGCACCGGCAACCAGGTTGCCCTTCATGCCATAACGCTCGGCTGCATCGGCAGCGTTCTTGTAGATGTTGACCATGATGTTGTGCAGGCGCTCGTCAACCTCTTCAAAGGTCCAGGAGAGGCGCAGGCTGTTCTGGCTCATTTCCAGGCCGGAAGTAGCAACGCCGCCGGCGTTGGCTGCCTTAGCGGGAGCGAACAGGATACCGTGGCTCTGCAGGTAAGCGATTGCTTCCGGGGTAGAAGGCATGTTAGCGCCTTCGGCAACAGCGTAGCAGCCGTTGGCAACCAGTGCCTCGGCACCTTCCAGCTGCAGCTCGTTCTGGGTTGCGCAGGGCAGAGCGATATCGCAGGGAACAGTCCAGATGCCCTTGCTGCCCTCAACGTACTTAGCGGTGGGAACGTAATCCAGGTAAGTCTTGATGCGGGCACGCTTGACTTCCTTGATTTCCTTGATGACCTTGTAGTCAATGCCGTTCTCGTCCACGATGTAGCCGTTGGAGTCGCTCATGGCGATGACTTTGCCGCCCATCTGGGTAGCTTTCTGGTTTGCATAGGTAGCAACATTGCCGGAGCCGGAGATGACCACACGCTGGCCCTCAAAGCTCTTGCCAGCGTCAGCCAGCATTTCCTTGGCAAAGTAGCACAGGCCGTAACCGGTAGCCTCGGTACGGGCCAGGGAGCCTCCGAACGGGATGCCCTTGCCGGTCAGGATGCCGGAGTACTCGTCGCGGATGCGCTTGTACTGGCCAAACAGGAAGCCGATCTCACGGCCGCCAACGCCGATATCACCGGCGGGCACGTCGGTATCGGGGCCAATGTGGCGGTACAGCTCGGTCATAAAGCTCTGGCAGAAGCGCATAACTTCGGCATCGCTCTTGCCATGGGGGTCAAAGTCAGAACCGCCCTTGCCGCCGCCCATGGGCAGGCTGGTCAGGCTGTTCTTGAAGCACTGCTCAAAGCCCAGGAACTTGAGGATAGACAGGTTAACAGAAGAATGGAAGCGCAGACCGCCTTTGTAGGGGCCGATGGCAGAGTTGAACTGCACACGGTAGCCGCGGTTGACCTGCACCTTGCCAGCGTCATCCACCCAAGGCACACGGAACATGATGATGCGCTCCGGCTCAACCAGGCGCTCGATCAGGCTTGCCTTTTCATATTCAGGATGGGCCTCAACAACAGGCTCCAGGCTTTCGAGAACTTCCTCAACAGCCTGCAGATATTCCTTCTGTTCAGCATTGCGCTTAACAAGGCCCTGGTACACTTCGTTCAGATAAGCATTTTTGATAGACATGGATATACACTCTCCTTTTTTGGTGGGCTGCTGTTTTCCGCTTCCGGCCGCACTGCCGGACCCCTTGAAACTGGCGGAAAGCGCGCGGTCCTCTATTTCTTTCGCCGGTATTTATATTAGCACGCTAAAGCGCATTTGACAATATTTTTTGAAAAATTTTGTTTGTGCGATAGCGGCAAGTGTATCCCATTTGCACACAAATGATAGTTTTTTACGCTTTTACCTCGTTTTTCAGTTCTTCACCGCGGGCAAAGGCGCGGGCATTTTCCAGCGTAATGGCGGCAATGCTCTGCAATGCCGTGCGGGTAAAGAACGCCTGGTGGCTGGTAATGACCACATTGGGGAAGCTGAGCAGCACCGGCACCACCTCGTTTTCCAGCACATCGTCGGAGAAATCCTGGAACACCTGGTCGTCCTCATCCTCGTACACATCCAGGCCCACGCCGCCGAACTTGCGGGCGCGCAGGGCTTCGATCAGGGCGTCGGTGTCGATCAGTCCGCCGCGGCTGGTGTTGACCAGGATGGCAGAATCCCTCATCATGGCGATGGTATCCTTGTTAATCATGTGATGGGTACCCTCGGTCAGCGGGCAGTGCAAGCTGACCAGGTCGGCTTTCTGCAGCAGTTCTTCCAGCGAAACATAGCGGGCAAACTTTTCCACTTCGGGGTTTTTGTACATGTCATAGCAGAGCACATTCATGCCAAAACCGTGGCAGATGCGCGCCATGGCGGCGCCAATGCGGCCGGTGCCCACAATGCCGGCGCAGGCGCCATAAAAGTTTTGGCCCAGCAGGCCGTCCAGTGCAAAGTTGTTATTGCGCACCTTGATATATGCCTTGCAGATGCGGCGGTTTGCGGCCTGGGCCAACGCCATGGCGTGCTCGGCAACGGCTTCCGGGCTGTAGCCCGGCACACGCATAACGGTAATGCCGTTGGCTTTGGCGGCGGCAAGGTCCACGTTATTGTAGCCCGCGCAGCGCATCAGCAGCAGCTTGATGCCTGCTTTGGCCAGCACGGACAGCGTTTCGGCACCGCAATCACTGTTGACAAAGGCGCAGACGGCATCGCCGCCCGCGGCCAGCTGGGCGGTATCTGGATCCAGGTTGGCCGCCAGGAACTTGATGGTGCAGCCATAGTCCGGGTCAGCGGCCAGAACGTCAAAATACAGGTGGTCGTAATCACGGGTGCCATAAAAAATGATCTTCATACTTTTCCCTTTTCTGCCCTGCGGGCGTCCTCTTGTTGCGGCGTACCGGAATTCTTTTGTTTTCCGGCACACTCCGGCTCGGTCGTTAATATTTTATCATGTCCGACGGTTTTAGTATAGCCAGTTTCCGGCATTTTGAATGTTGCCAGGGCAACAAAACGCGGCAAAAAAGGGGTGCATGCCCTGTTTTTCTTTTACACGGTTTTCTCGCTGCCTTCGTTCGGTTTGGCGGTTCCGGCAGAGTGTTCCACGCTTTTCAGCAGCTCTTCCGCCGAAATACCATACAGCTTGGCCAGCGCGATCAGGTTGGAGGTGTTGGGGTCCGAGGTGCCAGTTTCCCTTAGTTAAAGATATTGTTGGGTATCTCAAGATGTGTCATTCGATTTTGCCGATAAAGCGGTAGAAGATTTCTACCTCCTGTTCCCGGCTTCCGTCCTCACCTTTGACCGCTTCATGGACAACGATTTTTTCAATCAGCGTATTCAAAAGTTCGGCGGTCAGTTCTGTTGGATTGACGCACTCTTTCATCAAGGCAATCCATTTTTCTGCGTCTGCGGCGTTCTGGCTTTCAGTGGCGATAGCGGATTGAAGCTGTTCAATCTTTGTGTCCAGTTCAGCCTGTTCGCTCTGGTACTTCCCGGACAGCATAGAGAAGTTGTATTCCGTGATACGCCCCGCCGCCCAGTCCTCATACATCCGGGCAAACAGGGTATCGACTTCGGCTTTCCGCTTCTCCGCTTTGTTCAACTCTGCGGCTTGCTTCTTTCCTGCGGCGGCCTGTCCCTTGTCATTGGCATTTAACAGCCGCTTCAAAAGCCGTTCTTCATCATGCTGTACCAGCCCCGACCAGTATTGCAGACGGGAGAGGACATAGGCGTAAAGCACATCATAGCGGATATAATGCATGGAGCATTGGCGTGTGCCCTGTCCGTACTTGCTACAATGATAATGGCCGTAAGGCTTGCTGTTCTGCCTGTTCTCCCCATAGGACAGCGACCAGCCGCAATCCGCACATTTTACCAGCCCGGAAAAAATCTGCGTCGTACCATCCTTGCACTTTCTGCGGCGGTTTGCTATCTGCTCCTGTACCTGCCGGAAAACCTGTTCGCTGATAATCGGCTCCTGCGTATTCTCCACCCGTACCCATTCACTTTGGGGTTTGCGTATCCTTCGCTTGTTCTTAAAGGAAATGTTTGTTTCCCGGTAGTGGATGGTATGGCCGATATAGGTTTCATCTTTCATAATGCTCTTGACCTGCGCTATCGTCCATGCGTAGCTTTTTTCCTCTGGCGCACCCGCATAGATGTTTGCGAAAGTCCCGTCACGCTGGAAGTTGATAAATCCCGGCGTAGGAACCTTTTCCGCAATCAATATTCTTGTGATACTGGCCGCCCCTCTGCCATGAATGGCAAGGTCAAAAATCTTCTCCACTATCCAGCGGGTTTCCTCGTCGATTATCAGCTTGTTTTTGATTTCCGGGTGTTTCCTGTACCCGATGGGAGCATAGGCGCCGATACGCTGTCCTGTGGCAAACTTTGCTTTGAAAGCGGCCTTTACCTTGCGGCTTGTATCTTTCGCAAACCATTCATTGAACAGGTTTTTGAACGGGACAAAATCGGAAAGCCCTTTCTCTGTGTCCTCATTCTCCGCAACGGCGATGTAGCGCACCCGTTTTTCCGGGAACAGAAATTCCAGATAGTAGTCCATCATCACATGTTCCCGCCCGAAACGGGAAAGGTCTTTCGTGACAATGCAGTTTACTTTTCCAGCTTCCACATCGTCCATCATGCGCTGAAAATCCGGGCGTTCAAAGTTCGTCCCCGACCAGCCATCGTCCACATACTCACCGACTACATGAAGCCCCTGTTCCTTTGCGTACTGTTGCAGGATTGTCCGCTGTGTTTCAATGCTTACGCTGTCACCATAGTTTTCATCGTCCCGGCTCAATCTCATATAAAGCGCCGTGTTGCAAATCGTAGTATTGTAAGGTTGTTTCACCGTTAAAAATCCTCCTTCTAAAGAAACAACCCACGCTTACAATACTTTTGCTCTATGGCAATTATATCATAAGCGTGGGCGTGTTATCAATGATGGGCTATCAGGTTGAAGCGGCTTTTTCTGCGGTATGCCGCATCACATCTACAATCAGATCACCGAGGGGCTTCCCGCCTGCGGCGAAGTGTTCGGAGATTTTTATACGGTTGTTCCCACATACAAAATACTGCGTGCCGTTCTCTGTTTGTATGACCTGCCCTGTCCGGGGCGTAAAAATATCGCTTTCGCTTTTTGCCATCCAGTGTCCTCCATATTCAGTTTTCAAGGTACAATGCCGCACAAAGGCGGCGAAAATTTCTGCTTATATCTATCACCTTTCCTTTACCGTGTGCCGCTGCTGACGTTTCAGTTCCGCCAGTATATCCGGCGGGATACGGTCAACCAGCCGCTGTAAATTGTCCAGTTCGCTTTTCAGCTTTGCCCGTTCCATCGTATCTTTCATCTTTCCTTTTTCGCTGGCCTTTGCCCTTGCTTCCAACTTCTCATTCTCCGCCAACAGGTCATTGATTGTGACCTTGTACTTTTTCAACTGCCCGGAGAAGTTCTCCATCTGCGGGAACCACTTTTTTAGCATGGAGAGGGCTTCCTCTTTTTTCTTTCCGGCGTTCAGCGGGTTAATGCCGTCAAGGGCGGCTTCAATGGCTCTGGCCTGTTTGGAGAGGGAAACCGCCTGTTTGAAAAGCCGGGTGGGGATATGCTTCCGGCCTGTCTTGCTGGCACTCTCCCCACGCTCCAAGTCGGGATATTTCACCACCATATAGGCGTGAAAATCGTCCTGCCACTTCGTCAGGTTTGCCCGGTTGCCGATAATCTCTTTAGCGCACAGGCGGTTGTCCTTTGTCAGCGGAACAAAGGTCAAATGCAGGTGGGGCGTTTTCTCGTCCATGTGTACCACCGCCGACACGATATTTTCCCGTCCTACCCGGCCAATGAGGAAGTCCGACGCCCTTTGGAAGAACGCCTGTATCTCCTTTGGGGATTTCCCCTTAAAAAACTCCGGGCTGGCGGTTATCAGCGTATCGACAAACCGTGTGCTGTCCTTGCGGGTTCGGCACCCGGCCTGCTCGATACGGCTCTGAATGAAGTGGTAATAGCGTCCCGACCGCTTGACGATATGGAAGTTGTATTTGCTCCGGCTTGTGTCAATGTCGGGGTTGCTGGCGTATTGTTCTTTCTGTCTTTCGTGATGGGCTTCCAGCGGCCTTGCCGGGTTGCCCTTGTGCTTCTCAAACCGCAAAATTGCGTGTTGTGCCATTCTGCTCCTTTCCCCATTCCTTTCCTATCCGGGGTTTTCCATAGGGAAAATCCCGCCGGAATTATCTGATACGATAGGAATGGAATGGATATAAATCAATCATTTTAATCTTTGTATTTCTATATACCGTCCGGTTTTCGTACTTCAGGGGGGTGGTTTCCGTACTTCATGGGTACGGTTTTCAGTCCGACCGCGTACCAGAACGGGATTTCTTGAAGTCGGTGTTTGGAACCGCTTCATAGGATTTTGGGAAAATGCGGTTGGGTTTGCCACAGCCCTGCTTCTGGATCTCCACCAGTCCGGCGTATTGCAGTTCCCGCAGGGTGTTCACAGCTTTCTGCCGCCCACAGTGGAGCAGGTCAACCACTTCACAGATAGGGTAATACAGGAAAATCCGTCCGCAGTCATCCGCCCACCCATTCTTGCGGGATAACTCTGTCCGGCGCAGGATAAAGGCGTACAGAACCTTTGCCTCGTTGGACAGGGGCTTGAATGTGGGGGCTTCAAAGAGGAAATTCGGGAGCCGGGTGAAGCTGAACGCCTTTTCCGGCTGATGAATGTAAATCGTGTTTGTCATATCGTGTTTTGTGGACGGTTAGAAGCCCGTTTTCCGGGGCGGGCGATACTTTATACCACCTGCCCCGGTTTGGGGCTTGCGGAGCCTGATAAATCAAGGCTTTTTTCGCTCCTAACTGTCCACAGCAGACCTCCTTTTCCGTTCACTTTCTGTTTTCTGCCGCCTGTGAACTCTGGCGGCACAGCCGGGGCAGTATTTTGCCCGGTTGGATTTGGGGACGAACACACCGCCGCAGACTGCACAGCGTTTCAAGTCCTTATCTCGGAAAATCTCTGCTTCCAACGCCCCGTCCAGCGGTAAGACCGCCCATCGGAACCACTTGCAGCAGACCGAGAAAGAAATCGTCTGCGGACAGGTGCAGGTGTCCCCATCATCAAGGGCTATGCAGTTGCCGTCCTCACAGCAACAGCACTCCCGGCGTATCAGGGCGCTTGCTCGTTTCCGCTGCGCCGGTGTCATGCGGTAAAGGGAACCGTCCGGCCTGCGTTCCAGCGGCGGCAAGTCTTTATAAGGGTTATCTCTCATGCGTTCCCTCCATTTTGCTTTCCGTTGCCGTTCTCCCCGAAAAGGCTTCCTGCCCCATTTCTGCGGCGTGTTCCCAACAGGGGCCCCCGCAAAGTCATCAGACTTTGTGGGGAGAGGAGCCGCAGCGGAGCGAGTGAGCTTTCGCCATCTGGCGGAAGCGAATGATACGCAGCTTGCGGCGACGAGGCACGCTCCCCGCAGCTTCGGGACATTTTGTCCCGAAGTCCGGCTCCTTGCGGTGCTTCCCCAGCCGGGGTATCCCTTTTCAGACGGTCATTCTGTTTTCAAGGTGCTGTCCATCGATGAACTACCCTAAGTCTACACCTAAATGACCGCCCGTCCCGTATATCCGAAAGGTAGGAAATTGGCCTAAAAAACAGGCTATTTCCACGCTTTCGGAATTGTGGTATAATAAAAATGATATTTGCAGACAAGGGGGGGAGCGCATGGAACTATCCATACAAGAACGATTGAAAGACCTGCGTGTGGAACGCGGTCTGACGCTGGAACAGCTTGCGGAGAAAACCCACCTCTCCAAGTCCGCTTTAGGGAGTTATGAGGGGGATAATCTCAAGGACATCAGCCATTACGCCCTTATTGAGTTAGCAAAGTTTTACGAAGTGACTGTTGATTATCTGCTGGGCCGTTCCCAAACAAAAAATCACCCAAACGCCGATCTTGCAGACCTGCGTTTGAGCGACGATATGATTGAACTATTGAAAAGCGGGCGGGTGGACAATTCCCTCTTGTGTGAACTGGCGACCCACCCGGATTTTCCCCGGCTCATGGCCGACCTTGAAATCTATGTGAACGGCGTAGCGGGAAAGCAGGTGCAGAGCGCAAACGCCATTGTGGACGCTGTGAGTGCAACGATTATGAAACAACACAATCCCGGCTTGACTGACCCACAGCTGCGACAGCTTATCGCCGCCCATATTGACGATGACAGCTTTTGCCGCTATGTGATACAGCAGGACATAAACAAGATAGCCTTCGACCTGCGGGAAGCCCACAAGGACGATTTTTTCAGCGTCCCGGAGGACAATCCTCTGGAAGATTTTTTGCAGACCGCAGAGGAAACCACCAGAGAGGACAGCGACCCGGAGCAGGCGGCTATGGCATTTATCTGTAAGCGGCTCAAGCTGAACTATGGGAAACTGTCAGAGGAAGAAAAGAAGTGGTTGAAAAAGATTGCACAGAAATCGGATTTGCTGAAAAATCCAAAGCCGCAGCGGGGACGCAAGTAAGAGAATAATAAATCAGATTATATGGAGGTATTGGTTATGAAAAAGTGGTTACTGATAATTTCAGCGACTGTTATTTGCGTTGCTGCCGCTTTTTTATATTTCTTTAGTTTAACTCCCAAAAGAGATACCATTACCAGCAGAGAAAGCATATTGAACACCGCAATTTCAAAAGGGAATGAATGGACTATCGCAAAAGAACTGGAACTTGGCGGTTATATCGTGAGTGGAGCATACAGTACAGATAATAAATCTACACTTGCTATCTTTGAACCAACAGGAAATGGAGACTACAAATTTAGTACATCAACAAACCGAAATAGTGATGAGATTATTGTCGGTGGCGTTGCAATAAACGGAGAATGGTATGATTTAATTTGGTTTAATGGTGCTAAAACAGAGTATGCTGAAATCACTTATACAATAAATGGACAAGTGCAAGATACATTGAGATACAACACAGATGATATGGATATTATCTCAATTAAAAACCCAGAAAAAGAGTATTCCATTCATGTGGCTTACTATGACAATGATGGAAATAAATACGAATAAATTGTTTTTCATCGAGAAAATAGCAAAGCCAGCCGAGCCAGTCAACGGTCAAGATGAACGGCGCATTTCATGCGCCGCCGTTGACAGTCCCGCCCGTCTTTGCTAAAGGGTAATCAAGGCGGGAAAGCCCTAAAATGGCTTCACACCTATTTCAATAATTGGAGGAGATAAAAATGAGATCAGAAAAGGAAGTTTATGATATTGTTTTGAATTTTGCAAAAACAGACAAACGCATTCGCATGGTTACTTTGGAAGGATCTAGAACAAATACAAATATTCCGCCTGATGATTTTCAGGATTTTGATATTACTTTTTTTGTTACGGATATGGACAGCTTCACAAGTGATGATAAATGGCTAGATATATTTGGTGAAAGGTTGATTCTGCAAAAGCCGGAAGATATGGAATTATTTCCAGCTGTAGAAAAGGGATTTTCATATTTAATGCTGTTTACTGATGATGTTAAGATAGATTTAACTTTGCTGCCGCTGGAACTGATAGACGAGTATTTTACATGGGATAAACTGGTAAAGTTACTGTTGGATAAAGACAACCGTATCGTAAAGCCGCCAATACCAACGGATATAGACTACCACTTGCAGAAGCCTACTCAAAGAATGTTTGACGATTGCTGTAATGAATTTTGGAATACTACAACATATGTAGTAAAGGGCTTATGCCGCAAAGAAATTCTTTTTGCTATTGACCATATGAATGATATAGTACGAAAAGAATTGCTTCGCATGATTTCCTGGCTGATTGGTATCAAACAGGGATTTCATTTCAGTTTGGGAAAAAACTATAAATTTATGAAGCAATATGTCCCAGAGGAATTGTGGGAACGACTTATGTCCACTTATAATATGGATTCCTATCCCCATATGTGGGAATCCTTTGAACAATGTATGGCATTGTTCCGGGAGGTTTCGTCAGAAGTGGCATGCCAGTTGGATTACCAGTATCCACTATATGATGAAAAAATCAGTAATTATGTGATTCGGCAAAAGAAAAAATATGGCATTGAAGATGATAACAAATAAAATTTTTTCAATCGAAAAAATTTATTTTGATTATTCAATTTTGAAAAACTGAATACCTCAAAATCAGAAAGAGCGCGGCCAAGCACTTTGAGGGATTGGCCGCCTTGTCCACCCATCCAGCGGGGCGGCGGGCGGCGGTCAAGGCCGGGTGTAACCCCGTTCATTTCAGCCTTGACGGTTGCCCGCTGTCCTGCTACTTTTCCGGGAGTGTGGCCACAACTTCGGGACACTTTGTCCACAAGTCGGAGCGTAGGACGAGGGACGGGGGCTTTCATATACGCCCTGTCTGCTGATGAAACCAGACCTGCGCTTGCGGCTCCACGCCACGCAAGCACAGCCCTGTTTTCTTGCCGCTTCAAATCTTGCCGCTTCAAATGCCCTTGCCCTCCCCGGCGGCAACGGCATTTTCACGACAACGCCGACAGAGCGTATAACACACTACACTTTGCTTCGCAAAGTCGTGTGCCAAATGGGGGCGTTGCCCCCTTTGGAAACCCCCACAAGAAAAGGCGATATGCTACCCCTCCACGGGGCGCATACCGCCTTTTCTTGTTATCCAGCCCTCCGGCTGTATTGGTTGAGCAAAAGTCAGCGTGGGATTGGTGTGGTATCTTTATCTAAGTGAACCCCCGTTTTCCCACTTGGATACCGCCTGGCGGCTGACACCGATGGTTTCCGAAACAAACTCCTGGGTCATTTTGCAGCGCACACGGTTCTCCCGCAGGGCTTCGGCCAGGGACTTGCGGGTGGCTTTCTTTTCTTCCCGCACTTCGTGGGAGTTGATGTAAACCCGCAGCGCCTTGATGACCAGCCACAGCAGGTAGATACCGACAATGCCCATAACCAGCATGAGCGCAAGATTGAATACCGTCCAAAGAATGCCAAATACTTGATATTTCATTTTATAATCTCCTATCAACAGCTTGCAGTGGGCGGTGCACCGCCCGGCAAAACCCGGCCGGATGGTCCGGCCCCTTGTGTTTTGCTGGCCTTATTATAGCGAAAGCACCCGGTTGCCGCCACCAACTGGGGCGATACTTTGGGTTGCAGCCTGCTATTTTGCCGGTTTTGGGGCCATTTTGCATCAAAAAGCACCCACCCGCCGGAAAAACCTGGCCAGGCGGGTGCAAAACCATGCGATCCGATTTTGGCAGAACCAGCGCAACAAACCGGGCCGCCGGGCGGCGGTTCTCTGCACGCGCAGTGTTATACAATTTGTATTATTTGTTTAATATATCCAAGTCAAGCATTCTTTTGTTCGATCTCGACCATCACCAGTTCGGTCTTGCCCTCGGTACGAATCTTGTAGCCCCAGGTCCCGGTGCCGCCGCTCACAATGGCGGCGCAGGCGGGGGTGATCTGTTTCATGCCATAATTCAGTTCATTATAGCGGAACAGCTTTGCCACAAGGCCGGTGGGCCAGATCTGACCGCCGTGGGTGTGACCGCTCAAAATCAGGTTTGCACCGGCTGCGGCATCGGCTTTCAGCTCGCGCGGCTCGTGGTCCAGCAGGATGGTATACACATTGTCCGGGCCGTTCGGCATCAGCTGGGCGGGGGTAAAGCGGTTACCCTGGGTGTACAGCCAGTCCTTGCGGCCCACAATGCGCACCGGGGTGGCATCTTTACCCACATAGGCCAGCTGGGAAACATCCTCCAGAATGCGGATGTGCGCCCGCGCAAAAGCGCCCTCCAGGTCCGCGCGGCCATAGCTCGGCTCCCGCCAGTGGTGGAACAGATCATGGTTGCCCAACACGAACCACTTGCCGCCGGGCGGATCCAGCGTGGCAAAGAAGGCATTGAAGGAATCAAAATCCGGGCGTTCCACATGCTCGTCAAAAATATCGCCGGTGAAAAGGATCATATCGGGGTTCAATTCCCGGATGCGGCGGTTCAGCTCCGGGATGCGCTTGCGGTCCACGGCACCTTTGCCGGGGTGCAGGTCGCTGATTTGCAGCACCCGCAGTTTGCCGCCCGGCAGGGGCTTGGTGGTTTGCAGGCGATAGGTGGTGGTAACCAGGCGCATAGCCTTGAAATAGCTCCAGAGCATCATGGCGGCCGTGCCCACCCAGGCCAGCAGACCGCCCATCCAGATGGTCTGCCAGGCTGCCTGCACCGTTCCGCCGATTGCACGGGCCAGCAAGCCCACAACGTCCCCGGCGATATACAGCCCGGTCAGATGGGAGTTGACGATCATGCCGGGGCCGAGCGGGTCCCGCCCGATCCAGGACATAACAGCCAGCAGCAACAGGGGCAGCAGCAGATACACCGCCGGATAAGCACCCGCAAAGCAGGCCACAAACGGCAGTTTGAGAAAATTCAGATACAGCACCACCGCCACAAGGGCCTGGCCAATTTTGGGGATGGTGAACTGGATAAAATGCCCGTACATTGCAGGACCTCCGTTCTTTAGTTAGGAGTTAGGAGGGAGGAGTTAGGAGTTGAGAGAATTAGAAATGAGCAATGAGAAATTAGGAATTTGAGGTGGGGCGGGTATGGGACGGAAGATTTTATTGTCGGCAGACAACAGTAAAATTATCTGTAGGGCGGGATGACCTCATCCTGCCGGGGAGGAACACAGATCATTTGCCACAGCCCTAAAAACAATCTGTAGGGAACGGTCTTGACCGTTCCGGGGACATATTTGCATATGCCGTGACGAGATTTACTGCAGGACTTATCATACGGTGCGGTAATGACAACACGGCCAATCATTTTGCAAATGTGCAATAAATTTTACGCCCGCCCGGGACGTCGAGGACGCCGTCCCCCTACAAATTGGGAAAGATTTGGCACAGGATCTGCAAAGCGTGCCAAGGCGTGGTTTCGGCGTGGTCGGGTGACCACGCCCTGCAAGGCCCATCTCCAATTCCTAATTTCTCATTTCTAATTCCTAATTATCCCCTAACTCCTAACTGATATTGTATCACTCGTGCCCGGCAAACTCAACAAACACAACAGGCAGGCTGCCTGCGGGGTTGCGGGCAGCCTGCCTGGAAAAAGCAGGGATAAGTCTTTAGGCAATACCGCATAATTCTAAGTGCCGATACGGCGAGCGAGGTGCGGCAGATGCCAAGCCAAAAGCGCAGATAATACTGGATGCTGCAAAGGTGAGCGCCGCCAGTGGCGGAAACAGCGAACCGAAGCAGGGGCAGCGGTCGCAGAGTGCGAGGGGCTTTTGCCCCCGAAGCACGATGCGGGTACCGCAACCCGACATTATCGAACATTTTGGCAACGCAGATGCCGTGCCGCAGCTGCCGGAGCGGTGCTTAAGCCGCAAGGCGGGAATTGTGCGGTGTTGCCTTTATTCAGTTATGCCTGTTCTTTTGCCTTGATGGCTTCGTCAATAGCCTTGGCGGCTTCCTTACCGGCGCCCATAGCCAGAATGACGGTAGCGGCACCGGTAACAGCATCGCCGCCGGCATAGACGAACGGGCGGCTGGTCAGGCCATCGGGGCCATCGGTGATGATGCAGCCGTGCTTATCGGTATCCAGGCCGGGGGTAGTGGAACGGATCAGCGGGTTGGGGCTGGTGCCCAGAGCCATGATCATGGTATCCACATCCAGCTCAAACTCGCTGCCCTCCTTGACGATGGGGCGGCGGCGGCCGGAAGCATCGGGTTCACCCAGCTCCATCTCCACGCAGGTCATGCCCTTCACGCAGCCGTTTTCATCGCCCAGAACCTCGACCGGGTTGGTCAGTGTCTTGAAGATGATGCCCTCTTCCTCGGCATGCTCGACTTCTTCCTTACGGGCAGGCAGTTCGGCCATGCCGCGGCGGTATACAATGTACACCTGCTCGGCACCCAGGCGCTTGGCGCAGCGGGCTGCGTCCATGGCGACGTTGCCGCCGCCCACAACGGCAACGGCACGGCTCTTCATGATGGGGGTGCGGCTGCCGGGCTGGTATGCTTTCATCAGGTTCACGCGGGTCAGGTACTCGTTAGCAGAGTAAACGCCCTTCAGGCTCTCGCCGGGGATGCCCATAAAGCGGGGCAGACCGGCGCCGGAAGCGATATAGATTGCCTCAAAGCCATAGTCGTTCATCAGCTCGTCAACGGTCAGCACCTTGCCGATGACCATGTTGCACTCAATATCAACACCCAGCTCTTTCAGGCCTTCCACTTCGTGCTGCACAATATCCTTGGGCAGACGGAACTCCGGAATGCCGTACATCAGAACGCCGCCTGCAACGTGCAGGGCTTCGTATACGGTAACCTTATAGCCCAGCTTGGCCAGGTCGCCGGCAACGGTCAGGCCGGAAGGACCTGCACCGATAACTGCCACCTTATGGCCGTTCGGCTCCGGCTTAGCAGCCGGGGTGTGGACGTTTTCACGGTGCCAGTCAGCCACAAAGCGCTCCAGGCGGCCAATGCCGACGGGTTCGCCCTTGATGCCGCGCACGCACTTGCCCTCGCACTGGTTCTCCTGCGGGCAGACACGGCCACAGACAGCGGGCAGCGCGCTGGACTTTGCGATGACCTGGTAAGCAGCTTCAAAATCTCCCTTTGCCACTTCGGCAATAAAGGCGGGAATATCGATCTGAACAGGGCAGCCGGTGCGGCAGGCGGGCTTTTTGCACTGCAGGCAGCGCTTGGCTTCGTTCACAGCCATTTCAGCGGTATAGCCCAGGGCAACTTCCTTAAAGTTTTTGTTGCGGACGTTGGGGTCCTGGCTGGGCATGGGGCATTTTTTCGGGTCCATATTCGGCATGTTACTCAACCTCCTTTTTCAGCAGGTTGCATTCCGCTTCCCGCGCGTGGGCTTCAAAATCGCGGTACATGGTGCCGCGGTGCATGGCTTCATCAAAATCGACTTCAAAGCCATCGAAATCGGGGCCATCCACACAGGCAAACTTGGTTTTGCCGCCCACAGTCAGGCGGCAGCCGCCGCACATGCCGGTGCCGTCCACCATGATGGGATTCATGGAAACAACGGTCTTAACGTTATAAGGCTTGGTGGTCTTGACAACGAACTTCATCATGATCAGCGGGCCGATGGTGATGACCTCGTCAAAGTTGGCGCCAGCCTTGATCTTTTCTTCCAGCGGCATCGTCACAACGCCCTTCTGGCCGTAAGAGCCGTCATCGGACATGATGATCAGCTCGTCACAGCAGGCGCGGAATTCGTCTTCCAGGATGACAAGGTCCTTATTGCGGAAGCCGATGATGCCGGTAACCTTGGTGCCCTGGGCCTTGAGGGCCTGGGCAACGGGCAGGGCAATGGCGCAGCCGACACCGCCGCCGACCACACAGACATTTTTGAGCCCTTCAATTTCAGTTGCTTTGCCCAGCGGGCCGACAAAGTCATGCACATACTCGCCCTCTTTGAGGGAGTTCAGCTGCATGGTGCCTGCGCCGACGATCTGGAAAATGATGGCCACAGTGCCTGCTGCGGCATCATAATGGGCAATCGTCAGGGGGATGCGTTCAGAATCCTCCTTGGCGCGGATGATGATGAACTGGCCCGCTTTCGCCTTTTTGGCAATCAGCGGTGCTTCAATGACCATTTCGGTCACTGTGGGGTTCAATTCCCGCTTTTTAACGATCTTGAACACTTGTTCTAACCTCGCTTTTTCTCCGTTTTATCATTCCGTCCCCCGCCTGCCAAATGCGCACAAGCAGGCAAAAGGGTAGATGGTATCATTGTACCATATTTACTTTACCAGCTTTTTTCAGGATTGTAAAGCGGTAAAGTGTGGTGTTTTATCGTCGCAGTGTGTCAAAAAATGCTCTGTCGGGGCGAACATCGTTCGCCTGCAGTCTTTCTCCGTGTATGCTGTTTCCCGGAAAAGCCGCTGCATCATCAGGTTGTGGTGGGCGCACAATGTGCGTTCCTAACGGCCTCCACAGAATATTTGGGCATGCCAAGTTATGGCATGCGGTACCGTCCTGTCTGCGCTGTTCACACCGTCAAAGCGTCAATGGCGGCTTTGCATGCCTGCAGAGTCAGGTAGGTGACTGCACAGTCTGAGCCGATAAACCAGCGTTCTTCGCCGTTACAGACAATTTTGCGGATCAATTTTCCACGGTACTCCGCCTGGATATAAATGCCGTTTGCCATGTTGCTGCCCCCTTTTCCGGCCGGCTAAAAGTAGCCTTACTTTTTATTGTGCCATCTTTTGGAGCAGCTTACAAGGGCAGGCAGTGTAAAATTTCGCCCATGCTGCGTACAGAAAATTCAGCAGTTGCACCAAAACTTTATCCATGCGCGGCAAACTGATAATATTTGACGGCGTTTTCCAGTTTTTTCACTGGAAAACTGTAGCTTTTTATGCTATACTGTACCAAAATATCTGCCGTTTTATTTTTACAAAATTATTGCGTCCTTTTGCAGGGCGTGTATAATATAATAGTAGATAATACGGGTGCAGCTGCACCCGGCTGGAGGAATACGGATATGACAAAGCAAGAGATGCTGCAGGCTGCGGCGCGGCAGCGACTTTCTGCTGCTGATGTGCTGACTTACTTATACTTTAAGGAAATGCAGATCGATCCGCAGAACCCGCAGGACCCTGACCGTGACCGTTTTGTGCTTTCCAAGGGCCATGCAGCGCCGGGCCTATACTCGGTGCTGGCAGAGCGCGGGTTCTTCCCCGTGGCTGACCTGCCTACCCTGCGCCGCTCCGGCAGCTACCTGCAGGGCCACCCCAACATGAACACGGTTCCCGGTGTTGATATGAGCACCGGCAGCCTGGGCCAGGGTGTTTCCGCCGCAGCCGGCATGGCACTGGCCGCCAAGATGAAGAACCCCGACGTCAACGTGTACACCCTGCTGGGTGACGGCGAGATCGAAGAGGGCGAGTGCTGGGAAGCATTTATGTTTGCCAACCACTATAAGCTGGATAACCTCTGCATCATGATCGATGTGAACGGCCTGCAGATCGACGGCCCCACCGCCAAGGTCATGAACAGCGAACCGCTAGACCAGAAGATGGATGCCTTCGGCTTTAACACCATCATCTGCAACGGCAACAGCCTGGCTGATCTGGAGCAGGCATTCATCCTGTTTGACCGCTCCCATGGTTCCGGCAAGCCGACCTGCTTCCTGCTGCACACCACCAAGGGCCTGGGCGTGAGCTTTATGGAGAACGCTGTGGATTGGCACGGCAAAGCCCCCAACGATGCCGAGTATGACAAGGCGATGGCCGAGCTGCGCGCCAGCTATGAAGTGATGGAAAAGGAGGCTGAACGGATCAATGGCTGATAACAAGAGCATTGCCACACGCGACAGCTACGGTGCTGCGCTGCTGGAACTGGCCGATGCAGGCCATGACGATATCGTGGTATTTGATGCGGATTTGTCCGCTTCGACCCGTACCTCAGTATTTGCAAAAAAATATTCTGAACGCTTTTTTGACTGCGGCATTGCCGAGTGCAACATGGTCGGTGTAGCCGCCGGCATGTCCACCTTTGGCTATGTGCCTTTTGTTTCCTCGTTTGCCATGTTTGCTGCGGGCCGCGCTTTTGAGCAGATCCGCAACAGCATCGGTTACCCCGAGCTGAACGTCAAGATTGCTGCCACCCACGGCGGCCTGTCCGTCGGCGAGGACGGTGCTTCCCACCAGTGCTGCGAGGACTTTGCGCTGATGCGCACCATCCCCGGCATGGTCGTAATCTGCCCCTCTGACGATCTGGAAGCCCGCGCCGCTGTGCGCGCCGCTTACGCCCACAAGGGCCCCGTTTACCTGCGTTTCAGCCGTCTGGCCACCCCTTCCCTGCATGATGCCAATAACTATACTTTTGAAATCGGCAAGGGCGAGGTTCTGTGCGACGGTTTTGATCTGGCCATCATCTCCACCGGTCTGATGACCAGCGAAGCTCTGAAGGCTGCTGTCACCCTGAAGCGTCAGGATGCCATCAGTGTGCGCGTGATCAACATGCCCACCATCAAGCCGCTGGACGAAGAGATCGTTCTGCGCGCTGCCCGCGAGTGCCACAAAATCATCACGGTGGAAGAGCACAGCGTGATCGGCGGCCTGGGTGAGGCTGTTTGCAGTCTGCTGAGCGAAAAGGCCCCCACGCCCGTGCGCCGCATTGGTGTGCAGGATAAATTCGGCCATTCCGGCCCCGCATGGGAGGTTCTGCGCGATTACGGCCTGACCGCCGATGCCATTGCCGATGCCGTGCGCAGCTTTGTGAAAGAGGACCAGTAAGCTCTTTCCCCCGCCCCATTTGATTTAATAAGCAACACCCCGCCATCCGGTTCAAACGCCGGGCGGCGGGGTGTTTTGGTTTGTTGGGGCTATGTATAATACCCTTTGACCGAGAGCATATTATAACATTTCCCGTAACTGCCTCTAACCAGCAGCATCATTTTTCTTCTTTTTCTGATTCTTCAAAATAGCTTTCTATTTCGGCAGCCGGGATACTGTTCAAAGAGCCTTTCAGGGAATCTGCCCCTGTATACTTCAAAAACTCGTCACGCCAAACTCTGACGATGTGCTTATCTATTATGTATTGTATGCTTTTAACAATACCTGAATATTTATAAATCGTTGTATCGTATACAATAGAATCCCCTGCTGGTTCACTTTTACATTTATACTGTTCGAGTTTGTTTACCGCCGTGAGTTCTATGGCAGTAAGTGGTTCACCCCCTTTTTCCGATAGTCCTAATACACTAGAACCAAACTGCGGGTTATTTCTAAGTTCCATAAAATTGGTATATACAGATTTATATGTTTTACTAAGCGCAATATAAGGTACGAGACTTCCATCAAGTGGATTAACAAATACATGGTTATAAAAATCAAAATCGATAATACATCCATGAATCTTTCCCGCTCCGCCTGTCTGCTTCACAAGTTCAGCGATTTGTTGTTCATACTGGCAGAACGGCCCAAAAATTTTCATTATGCATTTACAATATCCTTCAAGGTTATCATAATAAAATCTTATATCTTTATGTACAACTCTCGTTTTTGCTCCATCTAGAATGTACAGGTAGCCATTCTTGCGAAGTAGAAACATATACCACAGATTTTTCTTAAGCGCTATAATTTCTCCATTATGACCAAATCTTGGAATCACAATCTTATGTGCCTGGTTATAGTCCAGATACTCAACCTTTGAGATTGTATGAATACCATCTGGAAGCTCAACTAATGGATCATAAGTTTCATGATTTAAGACAAATTTCTTAAGTTTAACATCTTTAGCCTGGTATCCCAGCTGGTTATCTTCCAGCCGAATCGCTCCATTCCAATCAAGCGATCTAAAATTCTGATGGGTATGTCCACTAATATAAATCCATCCCGGATGATATTGTTGTCCTGACCAATCATGCATCGGTGTATGTGTCAATACAATAACTGGAACATCAGCAGCACACTGTTTCATCTTATTATAAATTTTTTCAAAACGAGATGAACGCTCTATGTCCTCTGGCCGTGTTAATGCATAGTTATAAATGCCATTGCTTGCATTGAAAGTCTCATTCTTTCCAGAAAATCCAAGGCCTCCAAGTACAACGACTGAAGCTTTTTTGAAATAAGCTTTCAACTCATCCACACTAGCCTCTATAATTTGTTCTTCTGATAAACGAGTTCCCTTCGTATTCCAACTTGCTCCCCATGCACTGTCTTGAAGTTTCAGATAAAGTGCATTTTCAAGGAGAATTCTTGTATTCGAGAAAAGGCTTTCTTCGAAGCTTTGCTCAATTTGTTTTGCAACCGCCTCTATTGATAGGTGCTCTTCTCTATTTTGCTTTTTGTCCTCATAATTCCAAACATCGTGATTTCCCAAAACACAAATAATAGCGCCTTTCCAATAGTGCTGCAACGATTGATAAAACATTTTGTTGAGACTTATAAAACATGAAACGTCACCACCAACTAAAAGAATATCTTCCGGTGTATGTTCACAAACAAACCTTTTCACAAAATCGTCTATTATTGTCTTTATTTCGCTATATGTCTTACCTACCACATCAAGATTGTGTTCGATATGGATATCTGAAATGTAATAAACATTCGTTTCTACTTTCTTTTTAATTTCTGGTGCAAGTTTATTTGTAACTGTTTCTGCAATAAGTTCTTTTGTTTTACTCCTTATCCTCAATTTTCTTTCATTTCCACTATAAACCAGTGGGCTATTATGTGATGGTAACACTTTTATAGTTTCTAATCTTTTTTCATCATTTTGTTGCCCAAATACCAGTTTTTCCCCATAACCATGATCTTTGATTTCTTTCCGAATTGAATTTAGCACACTTTCTTTTAACGCATAGCCCGGAATGTATCGTATAATATCTCCTTTCGCATTTTCGCTTTCCAGGTAGTGCGCAATTAGTCCTGGCGTAATATCTTTTGGGGCGAATCCTTTAATACTTTTACAATTTTGTTGAAGTGATAACAACAAAATTTCCTCTGTTCTAAACTTTTTAGGTACATATGTAATAGGCCATACAGACTTTCCTTCGCTTCCTCTACCTTCTTTCGAAGCCTGAATAGCAGCTTTAATCATCTCTTGTGTCATATACTTATTAGGGACATAGTTAAGTGCTAGCCCATTATATTGCACAGCGAGTTCATACCATTTTGGGGCTTTTCTTTTCTTCCGAACCGATTGCGGGATATATGTTACTGCCATTCCCTCCACACTTGTTTTCAGGGCAAGCAAGCACATTTCTTCTGTTTGCAACTCTTCAGGGACAAATCGTATCAAATCTCCATTCTTTTGAACTGCAACATCATACATTTCGCTGTTTCGAAGTTTTTGTGGAACAAATTCCATGTTTCCACTATTTTTTTGAACTGCCACAAGACAAAGTTCTGCTGTCAACAATTTTTTTGATGCCACTTTAAGGATTGGCCTTTTCCCTTCTTCTTCGGCATTGATAGCTTCCTCTATTAGTTCTAGTGTTTGTCCTGTCTTTCCTACGTATTTGAGAAGGTAATAGTAGTGTCCTGGTAAATTCTTATCCTTGAGATATTCCGGCATTGTTACATCGTCAAAAATCGAATAGTTATTTTCGGTCATAATAATTTTCCTCCTTTCGCGTGTTACATTCGTCTTTTTCTTCATTATAATGCATTACATTATCAATTTCAATCATTCTTGCGTGAAAGAAAAGACCTCCCATCGTATCATTTCACAGCTGTAGCTGATACGATAGGAGGTCTTGTAAATTAAATGCTCAAACGGGTCAGAACTGATTGCACGCAAACACGCTGGCTCCGGTGGCGCGGGCGGCGGCAAGGCCGGGGGCGCTGTCCTCAAAGATCATGGTATGGGCGGCGTCCACGCCAAAGTGGGCCATGGCTTTCAGGTAGCCCTCCGGGTCCGGCTTATTGTTGACCACATCTTCCTGGGTCAGGATCAGGTCAAACCAGTCAGTGCAGTGAAAGTGGTCCAGCATTTCCGTTGCGTTCTGGCGGCTTCCGGTGGTAATCACGGCCAGGTAATGGGTGGGGCGCAGGGCTTCCAAGATGACAAACAGTGCCTCGTTTTTGCGGGCTATGTCCATGCTGGCGGCGTAATACTGCTTTTTCAGGTCATGCACCCGCTCCACATCCTCGGCAGAGGGGCTGCCGCCCATCAGCGGCTGCAAAAAGGCGCGGTAATGCCTGCCGTTGCAGTAAGCGGCATAGTAATCATAATCCAACGTAAAGCCGAACGACTCCAGCGCACGGCGGTAGCTTTCAGCGTTGACGGCAACCGTATCAAACAATGTGCCGTCCAGATCAACGGCGATCAGTCCTTGCTTTTTCATCAAACTTTCCCTCGTTTTCCCATGTGTTCAGGTCGTTGGCCACCATGACAAGCCCAGCATAGAACATGGGGGCACGCTTTTTATCTTTGTTGAGCTTGTAGGGCATCAGGCGCAGCCAGTGGATGAGCTCGTGCGCCAGGATACTGTGCAGCCCTGCCGCGCCGCAGCGGGCACGCAGGTCATCGCAGACCGCTTCAAACAGCGTATCATAGGCGGCGGAGCGGGTCAGCTGGAAGTCAATATGGTTTTCCTGCACAGTGCAGCGCGGGGTCATCATCATGAACTCATAGCCGCCGTGCAGGCTTTGCAGCAGTTTGCCGTAATCCAGGTAGGGGCTGTCGTGCAGGTTGCCGGTGTTGGGGTCAATGATGTACCACGCTTTATCGGGGTTCTCCACATCGGTGCGGCAGATGATGTTTTCCACCGTCAGATCGCCATGGATATCCGCCACGGGGTCTGCGGCAAACAGGGTACGCAGCGCATTGTGGTCAAACAGGCGGCCCAGCTCTTTCAGGTTGCGGTAGCTGCGGCCATTGATCCAGATGCGGTCATAGTTCCACAGTTCTTTCAGGATGCGGGCGTCCCGGATCTTTTCCAGATTGGCATCCATCTTTTTGTTCAGGTATTCCTCTATTTTTTCGGGATCCGCCGGGCGGGCTGTGGGGCGGTAGAGCTGTTCATCCAGTGCCCGCAGCACACTGCGCAGGATGGCTGCGCTTTTTCCCGGCGGGTTGGAATGGATATAGCGGAACAGCCCCACCGCGCTGCCGGAATAGGTCATATCATACCAGCAGTAGCCTTCGCCGGTGCCCTCGCGCAGAATTTCGCACAGCGGCAGGCGGGCGGCATTGCGGCGCAGCCAAGCCAGCTGTTCGGCCAGTTTGGCACCGTCCGCGCCAAAGGCATATTTGCGGTAAAAGGTCGCGGCACCATCGGTACACAGCATGGTGGTTGCGTTGGAACCGGCGGAATAATCCTGCAAAATGGTAATGTTCTGGTTGATCTCAATGAACTTGGCCACATAGGCTTTGTTCTGCAGGCTGAAATACTGGTTGAGGAATGCGCCGCGGTCCCGCGGGTCCACCTGGGGCAGCAGGTTCAGGTAGTTTTCCTGCCCGGCTTCCCGGTTGGCGATCGGCTCCGCTGCACCGTTCAGGGCGGCGCGCAGATGTTCCGGCAAAAGAGGTGCCGCAAACATAACCGCCAGCGGCAGCAGGAACCAGGCGATCACCAGCCCACGGGCGGCATCACTCAAACCGAGGGAGCCCGCCACGCCAAGGCTGGTCACATCCACGCTCTTGACGCCGAACAGCATGTTGAACACTTCCACCAAGCCAAAGCTGCCGCCAGCGCCGCCGCAGGCAATAATTGCCTGCCCCAGCACCGCGTAAGAAGCAAGGTAGGCCCCCCACATGAGAACTGTATTGAGCAGCAGCCGCCACAGGTTGACGCGGCGCAGATCCTTGAAGGTATTGATGAGACTCCAGCAGAACACAAGGCCGTCCAGCTTGATGGTATCATTGAAAATGCTGCACACGGCCAGGCAACACCGCTTGAGCAGGTCCCGCAGCAGCACCACCAGCACCAGGGCGGCGGCCAGCAGCAGCGCAAAAACCAGATAATACCGCGCCGCGCCCAAAACCGCAGCGCCGCCCAGCCCGGCCAACCGGAACCCGCCGAACAGCAGCGCCACCACCCACACATCCAGAAAGCGATCCATGATGACAGTGGCAAAAGCAAAGCCTGTTCCGGTTTTCATTTTGCGGCCAGCCAGAGCGGCGCGCAGAAAATCGCCCACATGGAACGGCAGCAGAAAGTTGACGGCGTAGCCCCCGGCCATGGCGCGCAGCAGGCTGCGGCGTTGGGGGTATTCATAAATGCGGATGAACTGTTCCCACCGGAGCAGGCGGAACACATGCCCCAGCAGCACCAATGCCGCGGAGGAAAGCAGCAATAATAAAATGGTTCCGAAAGGTTGCATCGGCGGTCACCTGAATCCGTTAGTTTATTGGGGGGATTTTACATCAGCATTTCAAACGCTGCCTTGTTGGCTTCCTGTTCCGCCTGGGCATACTCCGCCGGGGTGCCAAAGGGCAGGTGCAGATCAGTTGCAAATCCGCGCAGGTCCGCCCCGCGGGCGGCCAGCACGTTGTAAATGCCGGAAACAAAAAATTCTTTATAATCGCAGTGGTTCAGGTACTCTGCACAGGCGGAAGCATAGAGCTGCTTATTTTTGAAGTAATACGCCCCGCAGATGGCATCATGGCTGACGACCTGCTTTTCCACCGTGTGGCACACCCTGCCGTCGGCCCCATATTGCAGGTAGCTGTAGGCCGGGGAGTCGCTGGCAAAGGTCAGCAGTGCGCCGTCCGGGCCGTTGGCAAAATCGCCCGCCTTGCAAAACTCATTGAACGGCTTGCAGAGGAACAGGTGGTCGCAGTCATTAAAGAGCAGCGGCTCATCGTCCGGCAGGCTTTCCGTCCCGCGCAGGGCGGTGATGGCGGCGCCCTCCGTCACTTCGGGCAGGGCCACGATTTTGGCATCGGGGTAATAGGTTTTGATTTCCCGGCCAATGGCATGGTCGCGGATATGCTCCTCCAGCACCACAAAGGTGATATCGGCACAGTCCACAAATTTGGCAATGCTCTGGGTTGCCCAATAGAAAAACGGACGGTCGTTGATCTCGATCAGGGGCTTGGGCATCACAAAGCCGTTTTCAAAAAAGCGGCTGCCGCGCCCGGCCATCGGCATTACAAGGTGCAGCTTTGCCATGTTATTCCCCTTTCGCATCGCGGGCAGCCAGCATGGCGCACTCGTTCTCGATCACGCGGCGCAGGCCTTCGCGGATGTCGATCTTCGGTTCCCAGCCGTAGCACTCTTTGGCGTGGGTGTTATCGCACAGGGAATACTTGTTGACCTCGTGGTCCAGAATTTCCGGCTTGATGCCGTAAGCGCCGCCGTACAACTCCGGGTACTTGGCCCAATAGTGGCTGGACGGGCAGTATTTGGCTTCGATCTGCTTGCCCATCAGCTCGCAGGCCGTGGCGTACAGTTCGCGGACGGAGTAGTTCTTGTTGCTGGAAACATTGACGGCATCAAAGCCCGGCTGATCCCACACGCGCATGGCCAGGTCGATAAGGTCATCCACATAGATATAATCGCGGCGCTGGTTGCCGTCAGAGTGGAACTCCGGCACGCGGTCATAGTACAGCTCGCGGATCATATAGCCCACAAACGGCGGCTGCTTGCGCAGGCAGTCAATGTGCGGGCCGTAAACGTTGGCAAAGCGCAGGCAGGTGATGTTCATGCCGTAGGTATCGGCAAAGCTCTGGCAGAACCGCTCGCCGCAGTATTTGGTGTTGGGATAGATCAGCGTGGGCGGGTTGAACTTGGATTCCACGGTCGGGAACTCGGTTTCATTCTCGTACATCGCGTTGGTGGATGCCTGAATGACATGCTTAACGCCGGTGCGGCGGGCGTTTTCCAGCACGTTGACAAGGCCCAGCGTGTTGACGCTGACGGCCTCCACCGGGTCGCTCTGGCAGTCCGGCAGGGGGGCAATGCCCGCAATGTTATAGACGATATCAAACTTTTCCTGCTCAAACAGGGCTTTCATGCCCTCTTTATCGCGGATATCCATTTTGATGACATCAGCGGAAAAATCATGGTCGTCAAAATGCAGGTTATCGGCGCTGCCATAGCTGTAGTTATCCACACCAATGGCGGTATGGCCGTTTTTCCACAATGCATGCATAAGCTGGCCGCCGATAAACCCGGCAGCACCCGTTACCAGAACCTTCATAATCAACATCCCCCTTTACAGATTGGAAGCAATGATGGTGCTTGTATATTCTTCGATTGGTTTTTCCCGCCATTCGCGGGTCACAAACTCGTTTTTGTTTTTCAGGTAGCGCCCGCACAGTTTGAGCAGGCTGACGCCAAAGCTGGTCAGTTTGTTGTTGGATACCTGGTCTTCCTCCCGCCAGCTGATGGGGAAGAAAAGGACTTTCTGCTTGAGGTGGCAGAGGGCCAGGATCATGCAGTCATTAAAATACAACGTATCCGGAAATTTTTTATAATAACCGTTTGCCAGCGGTGGCACGGCGTACAGGTTCAGGCCGCTGCCCAGGTCGGTGATCTTGTGCCCGGCCACCAGGCTGAACAGCCAGTTAAAGCCATAGTTGCCCACCACACGCAGAGTGCTGTAGCCCTTGATGCGGCTTTCCGGCATAAAACGGGAGCCAAGGCAGCAATCATACTTACGGTGGCGGCCGCTGTGTACCAGGGGCAGCACATCGCGGATATCGCCCTGGTCGTCGCCATGCAGCACAATCAGGTAGTCGAAGTTATGCTGAACGGCGTACTGGAATGCCACTTTATGGCTGCCGCCCAGGCCATAGTTCTGGTCGTTGCGCAGCAGGCGGACCGGGGCCTGCGGGTGGGCCTGCATCCAGCTTTGCACGGCGGCTTCGGTGCCGTCGGTGGAGCGGTTATTGACCACGATGCACTCGGTGACCATAGCGGCCACCTGACAGTCCAGCAGCTGGTTCAGCACACGGGGCACCTGTTTTTCACAGTTATAGGCAGGGATAAAAACAAGAAAGCGTTCCGGCATAGGGCAAGCCTCCTGAACAAGATATTTTGATTGATTATAGAATACTATATTTGGGGCGGGGGGTCAAATTGGAAGGAGCGAAGATTGAATTAGAAATTAGGGCAGGCCTGCGGTTTTGCGCTGTGGGGAACGGTCGAGACCGTTCCCTGCAAAGCCGTTGGAAATGTGTTCTACACACCCGCAGGTTTTCCACATTTTTTCCTGTACTTTTGGAAAGCTCAATCAACTACCAGCACTTGCAAGTGGGCGGTGCCGTGGGTGACGGGGTAGCGGGCGGTGATGGTAAAGTTTTCTTCGATCCAGGCATGGAACGCGGCCATATCGCGCACTTCGGCTTCATCATACAGAATCACATCGGGACGCTTCTCGGGCAGTTCCTCATAATACTGGATGAACCGCGGGTCGCTGTCGGTACCGGAGATGACGGACGCCTGACCGATGGTCAAGGTTCCTCCCGCCATCATAAAGCCAAGGCCGTGCTGCTCGCCAATAGCCTGCAGCACCTGCTTGCCCGCAAAGGGTTCCAGCGCTTCGTACAGGGCCATCTGCATATCGGCGGCTTTTTCGTCCGCCCAGGTCCCTGCGGCGGGGCCTGCGGTGATCTGCTTCAGGTTGGCTGTTGCCACATTGGCAGGCTTCCAACCCGTTACCAGAACGCACCAGAACCGGCACACCAGCAAAAATACCAGCAGCGCCGCCAGCACACACTGGCCCTGGGGCAGCTTTTCCTGTTCCGGCTCCATCTGCCTGCGTGCCAACATGGCAAAGCAGCCACAGAGCGCGGGCCAGGTCAGATACATAAAGGTAGCCGAAAAGCCCAGCAGCGTAGAGCGCAGAATGAATGCATACGCCGCCATGCCCGGCAGAAAGCCCAGCCAGAACAGCGGCTCCCACGCCGTGCCGCGCCCCTTGCGGAACGCCCAGGCCGCCGCCAGCACCAGCGCCGGCATAAAGTAGCGCTCATCGGAGCTGGAGTCCGCCACAGCGCGCACCACGCAGAGCAGAGCCGCCAGAATTGCCCAAAGGTTCAGGGCAAGGCCGATCCAATCCCGTTTTTGGCGGGTTTTGACCCACCACAGCAGACAGAGCACCACGCTGGCGGCCAGCGGCTTTGCCAGGAATTTGGCGGTGTTCAGTGCCTGGCTTGCCAACAGGGCCAGCCGCTGGCTTGTGGTAAAATCATACTGCGGGTCGTTCAGGATCAGGCTGACGCGCTGCAGAAACACGGTAAGCCCCATGCCGGGCAGCACATACGCCAGAAACGCTGCCGCGCAGGCCATACAGCCCAGCACAAACAGCACCGCGCCACGGGGAATCTTACAGATCGTCGGCTCCTTGCCTCGGCGGCCCAGCAACACCATGCCGATAAAAATCACCGCCGCCGCCAGTGCGCTTTGCGGGAACGCCAGAAAGCTGAAGCAGGCGCACACCGCCCCCAGCACTACCAGCCATGGGCGGCGGAAACCATGGGTGTAATAATGATAAAAGCACAAAAATGCTGCCACGGTGAAGTGGAACTGCTGGCTGATATAATCCGGCCCCAGGAACCACTTGGGGGTGTAGACAAACAGCACCACCGCGCTCAGCAGCGCCCCATGGCGGCCAATGGTCTGCTTGAAATCGCGGTAAAATACCGCGCTCATGGCCGCTTTGCAGACCAGCACCACAGCGCGCACAAACAGCAGCGCCCCGGTGGTTGTGCCTGCAATGGCGGTATACAGAGCCAGCACCAGCGCTGCCAGTAAGGCCGAAAGCTGGTGCGGCTCCCACATGGTATAAAACAGCCGATCCCCCTTTACCAGGCGGAAGCCCAGGGAGAACGCATATTCTTCATCAATTTCCAGCCCCACAAACAGCGTTTTGGCCATGGCGAGAACCGCCAGAACCAGCAGCACCGGGGTTAAAAATTTCCACAGGCGGTCCTGTGCATTTTTTTGCGGCATAGGCCGCCCCTCCTCTATTGTTTGATTTCATGTAAGGCAAAGCGACGGGCGCACAATGTGCGCCCCTACGGGAGTTCTGCAATTTCTAATTGCTCATTTCTAATTTCTAATTGCTAAGGCAATACCGCATAATTCTAAGTGCCGATATGGCGAGCGAGGTGCGGCAGATGCTAAGCCAAAAGCACAGATAATACTGGATGCTGCAAAGGTGAGCGCCGCCAGTGGCGGAAACAGCGAACCGAAGCAGGGGCAGCGGTCGCAGAGTGCGAGGGGCTTTTGCCCCCGAAGCACGATGCGGGTACCGCAACCCGACATTATCGAGCATTTTGGCAACGCAGATGCCGTGCCGCAGCCGCCGGAGCGGTGCTTAAGCCGTAAGGCGGGAATTGTGCGGTGTTGCCCTAATTAGGTTACAGGTGTTTTTGCAGCAGTTGGTCCCTTGCGCACAGCAAATACGGCAGGTAGTTTTCGCAAAAGGCTTCCCATTTGCATTGCAGCCAGCTGCGGGTGTGCTGAGAATGGTGTTTGACCGCCGCCACATCAAAGTAGCGGGATTTATTGCGCACAATGATTTTTTGCTCAAAGGGCATCTGCCAGCCTTCCGGGTACCAGTAAGTGGGGGGCAACAGGCGGTAGCTGCCGGGGTGTTCGGCGGCATAGCGGTTCAGCTGGCTTTCGTCATGCCACAGGGGCACCACGCCGTTGCGGATATCCTGCTCTGTGCGGCGGTCCAGCTCTTTGCACATGGCCAGGAATGCCGCCGAGGTACCGCCGTTCAGCCCGCCGGAAACATAGTCCCGCCCGCAATTGTACGGGATATAGGCCGTGCATCTGGGGTTGCGGTCATAGCTGTAAAACATCGGCTTTTTGTTCCAGAACCCCGGCTGCTGGACCAGCAGCAACTGTTCCCCCTGCTGCGGACGGGGCAAAAATTCTTCCGGGGTAATGACCTCCCGGCAGGTCAGGTTCGCGTTGAAAAAGAAGAGATAATCCAGCTGTTCCAACGCCTTTTTCTGGGTTAGGAAAATCGCAAAGCGCTTCATGGTGCTCAGCGGCCAGTCATAGGCGGGCTGGTCAATGCGGTGCACAGCGGGGTCATCCTCGTGAGCGATGGACGGTGCATCGGTAAAGACAAAGTATTCTTTTTTGCAGCCGGGTAAAAAGTTCCGGCTGAAAGTTTCATAAAATTCCGGCCAGAACACGGTGTATTTGCCGGTGCAGATATACAGCATGCCAATGGTTGCCATGTTGTGTTTCCCCCTTAACGATGGGTAATTTTTTGCCAAAGGCGGCCAGCCTGAGTGCGCAGATAGGCGGCATCGCTGGTCCAGATATAAAACGCAAGGTTCAGCAGGTTGGGCAGGATGCAGACCACAACAGCCCGCCCCAGCAGCCCCAGAATACCGCCGGACAACAGGGCGCACACGCGGTAGCTGCCTGCCATAAGTACCACAAGGGTGACAAGATGCACCGCCTGCACCCGCAGGTAGCGCCAGCCGCTGCCGCGCATATACTGGCGGCAAACCACAATGCCGCGCCCCACCCACATGATGCAGTGGGCCACAACGGTAGCCGCCACAATGCCGGTAATGCCAAACGCCGGGAAGAGTGCAAAGCTTAGAATCAGGTTTGTGGCGGCAGAGGCGACCATGAACCACTGGTCCTGCTCAAAGTGGCCCAGCACGGCGCGGTAGGAGCCGAGCATCCGGTGGTTCCAGCCCACATATTCGTTCAGGCTGAACACAATAACAAAGCCCAGCGGCAGCAGGCGGTCACTGCCCATCCACAGGCTGATAAACGGCTGGAACAGGCAGAGATATGCCGTTGCCACAAAGCTGCCGAAAAAATAGCTGAACAGATCCAGCCCCCAGAACACCTGTTTATCATGGGCGTTGGCCGTGGCGGATTTATCGTACACGATATTGCCGATGGCTGCGGCAAAGCTGTCCATGATTTTATTGCCGATGTTGGTGGCGCTGTCCGACACGGTGGTATAGTTGCCAAGGTTAGCCGTCATAGCGCTGCCCGCCATACGGCTGGTGACGATGGTATCGGATGAGCCGTAAATGGTGTTGGACAGGCGGTGAACCAGGTAATACTTGAGGTCATGGAAGATGCCAAGATCCTTGAAATCCCGCAAAGTAACCTTGACCTCGTGCAGTTCGGGGAAATCCTTTTTATACCGCGCTGCCACCACCAGGTTGGCACCGGTGTTGAACAGGATGCTGACGCCGAAATACAAAATATAGTTTGGCAGCCACAGCGCAATGGCAATGCGGGCCAGATAGTTGGCAACATTAAAGCAGAAGTCGATGCGGGTACACAGGTACCCCTGCTGGGTGCAGGTGTACATCAGCCGCCGGGTGACAAGGAAATAGCCCGACAGCGTGGAGATGGTGTTGAGCAGGTAAACGGTATAGGCCGTCTGGATGCTGGCCACGCCGGGCATGATCCACGGCAGGGCCAGCGCCCCAATGCCCGCCAGCACGCAGATAACCACACCCACGGCGCGGTATGCCCATTTATACATGGACATATATTTGCTGATCTTCTCGGTATCCTTGGCGGCGATCTGTTCATACAGGCGGTAGCTGATGACGCTGCCAACACCGAATTCCGCAATGGAGAAAAAGTTGAACAGCTTATCCACCACCTGGGATGCGGCGGTGATATCGTTGCCAAAGTTAAATACCAGCAGCCGCCGCGTGGCAAAGCCCAGCAACATCAGCAGCAGGCTGGACCCCAGCGCATAGACCAGGTTCAAAATTGTTTTTTGTGTACGCAATCAGGTGTTCTCCTAGGTGTTTTGATAGGGTCAAGGCGCGGAAAGGCGGCGGGGTCGAGTGACCCCACCCTACGGGGCATGGAGCCGAAACCGGCATTTACGGCAGAGGTTCATGGGGCATCGGGGGACGCCGCCCCCTACAATGGGTGCAGAGCTTTATTTCCGTTTCAGCAGCCCGGCCGCCCAAAGGGCAAAGCGGGGGCCGAAGTGGTTGAGGAAGAAGGCAAACAGCTTCCAGTCCGGGCGGGTGTTCTCGTCCCCCAGTTTCCAGAGTGCTTTGCAGGCGGTCAGGCCGGGGGCACAGGCGGCGCGTACCTCGGCATCACGGCAGGCAGCGCCGCGGGCCTGCGGCCAGAACACATTGGCGGTGCGCCGCCAGATCTCGGCTTGCTCCGCCGGGGTCCAGGGGCAGTCCGGCGCGGCGAACATTTTTTCAAACCGGTGGATGACCGCCGCGATGCCCGCAAAATGTTTGGCAAGGCCCGCGTTCAACAGGCTGCCCGCCCGGTTGGCGCGGTAGACCACCAGCTCCACATCCAGGTAATACAGCTTGGGGCAGGCACCGGCCAGCACCAGGTCAAAGGGATAATCCTCCGCCCAGCGGACCTCATTCCAGAAAAGCAGGTTATACTTAACCAGAAATTCCCGGTCAATACAAAAGCGCCAGACCGCCCAGTGGCCCGCGGCATACAGCCGCGCCACGCGGGCGGCGTAATCGGGGTCGGCATCCGGGCCGGGGGTGAACCGCTCCACCGGGCCGGGATAAGGCTTGGCATCCATCCCCTGGCTTTCGTCCTGCTCCAGATAGCGGCAGACGTACCAGCGGTAACCCGGCGCGGCGGCCAGGGCGGCGCGCAGTTTTTCCAGTATATGGGGCGGCCAGTAATCATCGCTGTCCAAAAACAGCAGCCACTTGCCTTTGGCGGCCTTGATGCCGGTATTGCGCGCGGCGGCCAGCCCGCCGTTAGAGCGGTGGATGACCGTAACGCCGGGGCAAAGCTGAGCAAAAGCATCACACATGGCAGGGCAGGCATCCGTGGAGCCATCGTCCACCAGGATGCACTCCCAGTCTGCCGGGCCGGCCTGCTCCACCACGCTTTTGACGCAGGCAGAAAGATAAGCCTGCACATTATACACCGGCACAATGACCGAAAATGTGATGTTTCCTGTGCGTTCCATCGCAGTTGTTTCCTTTACTTTGTCGGGATCAATGTCCAGTCGTGGTCATACAGGGCGGTCTTTTTTCCGTTGGCGTACCAGCGGTCCGGCGCGATCACACAGCGGCCCGGCACACCGGCCAGCCACTGCCCCCACCAGCTGAAGGTGGAGTTGCTCAGCACAAACGCCCGGCAGCGGCGCATCAGGGCAAGGTCCGCCGCGGCACTTTTTGCCCCGGTGCTGTAATGCACCGGCAGGCCCGCAGCGTCCAGATGCTGCCGCACATAGGCGGGGTCGTCTGAAAAGACAAACAGTTCCGCCTGGGGCAGGCTTTGGCACACCGTGCGGCAGGCGGCGGCGTAATACTCCGGCGTGCAGACCTGCAGGGCCGCGTTCTGCGGCAGCAGATAGTCCCCGCAGCGCCAATGCAGGCAGACGGGGAACGGGCTTGCCTCAATTTCCCGCGCAAAGGCGGCGGCCGCAGCGGTAAAGCCGTGTTCCGGGTTCTCAATGGGCAGCAGCTCCGCCCGGATAGTTTCAGCCTGGTCCTTAAAATAATCTGCCCCCTGGAAGTACCCCCAGGCCAGAAAGTTTTTGGCGTGACCGCGCTTGGCAGGGGTAAAGCCCTCCGTCGCAAAATGCAGGCCGATGGCGTTCAGCATAGGGGCCATGCGGGCTTCAAAGGGGTGCCAGTCCCGGTCCATCAGGCCCGCGCGCTGTTCGTGGCGGATCATCAGGGCCTTGGCGGCGTTCTGCACCGGCAGATGCTGCTTGGCAAAGCCTGCATCGGTGATGAACTGCACCTCTGAGCTGATATGCAGTGCCTGCAATGCCAATGCAGTGTGGGCCGGGGAGCCGGTTTTCCAGTCCTGCCGGTCAATCAAAGTGACAGGCTCCTGGCAGCACAGGCCCATGGCGCGGGCAAAGGCATACACAAACATCTGGTTGCCCAGCCCGCCGGAAAGTTCGGCGTAAATCATCGTGCGCCCTCCCCTGCCACTTTATCATACACCTGCTCCATGCGGTGTGCAGCGGTTTTCAGCTCATAACCGGCAGCGGCCAGCGTGGGCCAATAGTCCGCGTGCGGCCCGCCGGGAGCAATGGAATCCGCCGTTTTGGCCCACTCTTCAAACGGGGCACTGAGCGGCAGGAAATGCACCAGCTCGGTCACCGAGCCATCCCCCGGCACATTGGTGGAGGCCAGGCAGGGCACGCCGCAGCCCTGGGCTTCCACCAGGGTAACGGGGCTGCCTTCAAAGTTACTGGGCAGCAAAAACAGGTCAAAGGCATTCATATAGTCGGGCACATTGTTCTGCACCCCGGCAAACAGCACCCGGTCCGCCACGCCAAGCTGGGCGGCAAGTTCCCGCATGGGCTGTTCCTGCTCGCCGCCGCCCACCAACAGCAGCTTCCAGCGGGGGTCCTGCTGAACCATAGCCGCAAACACCCGGATGAGGTAGAGCGGGTTTTTCTGGTGGTTGAGCCGCCCTACAAACCCGGCCAGACGCTCGGTTCCGGTAATGCCGTACTGGGCGCGGATTGCCGTGCGCGCCGCGGCGTTGGGGTAAAAGCGGGTTTGGTCCACCGCATTGCAGGCAACGGAAAAGTTCGGCCTGCGGTCGATATGGTCACCAAACACAAACCGGCCCGCAGCCACGCCGCAGCCCAGAAAGTAATCTGCAAACAGCTGGTACACCAGATGGGCGGCGCGCCAGGTCAGCGTCATGGGTGGGTAAACGATATGGCTGTGCACAATGATCTTGGCATGGGGGCAGAGCACCCGCATCATACCGCAGACGGGCGCGCCGATTTTGCTGGCAGTATGGTAATGGATGATATCGTAATCCTTATGGGTTTTCAGATGCTGGTACAGTGCGCGGATACGGGCTTTTTTATTGTCCGGCACCGCAATGATATGCACCCCGGCTGCTTCCAGTGCCGGCGCGCACGAAGCTTGATCTAGCGGGCAAAGGCCGACAAACAGATCCACCTGGTAGCGGGTAAGGTCCAGATTGAGCAGAAGGTTCTGCACATAGCGCTGCACCCCGCTTTGCACGCCAAGGTGGTTGCTGATCATCAGGATCTTCATGGATACGGCTCCTTTGCACATCCGGATTCGGGCGGACGGTTTGTTATAACGTAATGTTAGGGGCGCAGGTTCTACCAGTAGCTGCCACCCTCCACCGCCTGCTTGTTGGCGGGCTGTTCGGCGGGGGCGGGGCGCACCCATGCAGGGTTATACAGCTTGCTGATTTGGGGGTGGGTGTCCCACCGGCGGCCCTTGATGCCAAACAGCAGCTGCGTAGCGCCGCTCATCTGGATGGCAACATGGCCGGTGTCTCGCGCATGGGCGGCCAGCGGCAGGCCGTAAGCACCTGCGCCAATGATGGCAACCTCATAATCGCAGGCATCCATCTGTTTTTCCATTGCGGCAAGGGCATCAAACCAGGTATCATACCCGGTTTTCTGCCCGGCAAGGCCCTGCACTGCCGGGATGACGGTCAGGGAGGCCAGTTCCGGCAGAGTGTTTACCCCGCCGGGGGCGTTGGTGAACAGCTCCCCGCGCTTTTGGTACTGGGTGCGGATGGTATCCGCAAAGGGGTGTACCACCAGCACATGCTTTCCGGCCAGTGCGGCGCTCCAGGGGTTGGCATAATAATATGGTTCCAGCGCGCGCAGCTGGGTAAAGCGGGTGCCGTGGCAGCCATCGATTACCTGCCGCTCGGCCCCCACATCCCACAGCGCCAGCAGGTCTGCCCCCTGAGCGCAGGAAGTATACAGCTTGCAGAAGCGGTTCAGCGCTTTATCATCGGTGGGAAACACACCGGACAGGGTGTTGATCTCACCCCTGGTTTTCTCGGTATATTTCCCGGTCAAATATTCGGCCACGGTGCGCATCTCGGTTGCACCGCAGCGGCCGAACAGAAATGGCTGCCCGGCGCGGATGGCATCGGCAGCAGCCGCATTGCCCTGTTCCGCGGGCAGAATGATCAGGCCGCGGTATTTCCACCGGAAGCGCAGCCCTTTATAGGTATTGCGCAGTACCTCCAGCAAGGCTCCATCATTATCCACGGCGGTTTCCTCCTTGTTTGTCCAGCATGGCCAGGGCGGTTTCGGCGCTGTTTGCCCACAGGAAATGTTCATTCACGCGGCGCTGGGCAGCGTGGCCGCAGGCCGGGTCCGCCGCTGCTTTCTGGATGGCCTCAGCAAACTGGGCAGGGGTATCGGCAAAATAGCCGCTGGTGCCGGGCTCTATGATCAAATCCGGCCCCGGCGCATGGCGGGCAACCGGCGGGCAGCCCGCATACATGGCTTCCAGCAGGCTCATGCCAAAAATTTCGCCGTCATTAAAGTTCACAAACACATCGCAGGCATGGTAATAGGCCTGCACGGTTACGTTGGGCAGCTGGGGAATGCAGGTACAGCGGTTTTCCAGCTTGTGGGTGCGCAGGGCATCCTGCAGTTCCCCGGTCAGGCTCCCCTGCCCGATGATCACCGCGTTCCAGCTGCGGGGCAGTGCTTCCAGTACCGGCACCAGGTCCAGCGGGCGCTTGTAGGAATCCAGCCGCCCCACAAAAACAAGATAGTTGGCTTTGGGGTCCAGCTTCAAAAATTCCCGCAGTTCATGTTTTTCCCCATTTGCATTGGGGATGATGGCGGTATCCAGCCCAACGGGCATTACCCCGGCGCATGGCACATGCAGCTGTTCCAGCTGGGCGGCCACGGCGGGGGTTTTGGCATAGGTGGGGGTTTTGCGGTAGATAGCCAGGTTGCGGCGGCACAAAAGGTCCATCACAGCCCGCATAACCGGGTTTTCGGACGTACTTTTGATGGCCCCCAGCTGGCTGTAGAAAAAGATATCGTGATCCCGGCAAAAGCGGTACAGCCCCGGCACGCCGAGGGCGTTATCCCCCATCACATGCACGGCGTCCACATGCTCGTTCAGCAGCGGCTGCCAGGTACGGTAAAAGGCACTGACCCCGGCTTTGCGGGCCGGCACATAATAGATGCGCACATTGGGCTCCAGGTCCTCGCTGGTCACAGCTTCGGGGGCAGCGTCCGGGTCCGGGTACAGTACAACAGCCCGGCAGCCCAGGGCGGCAAACGCCCGTGCAAGGCCAACCTCCTGCCGGTTATAGGCTCCTTTTTTGCCGGATGCCCCGCAGTACAGCTGCGGGATGGCAATGGTTCGCATAAGCTTTGCTACTCCAATTTATTTTTAGGGCAACACCGCACAATTCCCGCCTTACGGCTTAAGCACCGCTCCGGCGGCTGCGGCACGGCATCTGCGTTGCCAAAATGCTCGATAATGTCGGGTTGCGGTACCCGCATCGTGCTTCGGGGGCAAAAGCCCCTCGCACTCTGCGACCGCTGCCCCTGCTTCGGTTCGCTGTTTCCGCCACTGGCGGCGCTCACCTTTGCAGCATCCAGTATTATCTGCGCTTTTGGCTTAGCAGCTGCCGCACCTCGCTCGCCGTATCGGCACTTAGAATTATGCGGTATTGTCTTAGGGTGTATCTTGCTTTTGGTCACACCTTGCGCAGGTAGCGGGCATCGATCACCTCAATGTCCGCATCCCGGCAATAGGTGTGGATGCCGATCAGATCCGCCGGGTCAATGCCCGCAATGGCAACGTTCTGCGGCATGGCAGCGCACAGTGGCACTTCCGAAGCACCGCGCCGCACCCAAAATTGCAGGTACACACCGTAATCCACCTTGGTGCTGACCTGGGCCGGGCGCACGGTCTGGTCGTTGTTGGTAAACAGCGGGCCAGCATTGCGGCTGCCCAGCTCATAATTGCGGTGCTGCAGGTTAAAGGGTTCATCCTCATCCAGGATAAACTCATCCACATCATCGCGCTCTTCCGCTTCGGGGTTTTCGCGCACAGTATAGCGGCGGTAACGGGTGTACAGCTGGTTGTCCGGCCTGGTTTCGCTGCACAACACCGTCAGGGCTTCGGGGGTTTTATCCACAATAATGCTGTCGCACAGTTCGCGCCCCACGCTGAACGCCTGCACTTTCTCCCATTTATCCGGGAACTGGGTGCAGCGGTAAAGGGTCAGGCTGTGGTCGGCGCTGGTTTCCGGCAGCATCCACACTTCCCCGCGCCAGTCAAACACGGTGGGGAAAGAGAGATGGAAGTTTTCCTTTAATACCACGCGGGGCGGCAGCAGGTGGTCGTTTTCATCAAACTCCGCCACGGCAATATCACCGCGGTTCTCCGCCATATTGAATGCTTCGCAGAACAACCAGCGTTTGCCGTTGTCATCCTCATACAGCAGGGGGTCGGCATACCAGGTGCCGGGGGTGTAGGGCAGCGGGGTGTAAGGTTCTTCACCCAGAGCGGGCAGCGGGTCACAGCCTTCTCCCTTGGGGGCGCGGCGCACCGCAATGGTATAGATTTCTTTTTGGCCGCTCAGCTTTTTGATCAAACGCTTGGGCGGCATATGCAGGGCACGGTAGATCTGGTTCATGAATTTTCGTTCCTCATGATTTCCCGGTAAATTGTCATCAGTTCGCGGTAGTTTTGTTCCGCGTTATACGCCTGGCAGGCTTTTTGCTGCATGGCGGTCAAATCAAAGGTTTCGCCCACGTTTTGCAGCTTGCGCACGGCATCCGCCAGTGCGGCGGCATTGCCGGGGGCAAAGTGCAGGCCGTCAATCCCCTCCTGCACGGCAGCGCCCACGTTGCCAAGATCACTGGCAAGCACGGGGGTGCCCACCGCATGGGCTTCCGCCGGGATCAGGGCAAAGCTTTCATAGCACAGGCTGGGGCAAAGGGCGGCGCGGCTCTGGGCCAAAAGCTCGGTAAGTGTTCCATGCGGGAGCTGGCCGGTAAAGGTTACAGTATCGGGGGCGTTCTCTTTGGCCCAGGCTTCCAGCGGGCCGGTACCGGCCACGATCAGCTGCGGTGCGTCCGGCCCCAGCAGCTGCCAGGCCTCGATGGCGGTGCGCAGCCCCTTTAATTCTTCCAGCCGCCCAGCAAAAACAATCTGGTTTTTGCGCTGTGCCCAGGGCAGCGGGGAATGGTTCGGCGCGGCCACGCCGTTGGGCTTGCAGTACAGCCGCTCCGGGGTAAACACCGGGCGCGAAGCTTTGCGGTTGAATTCCAGCAGCTTGCTGCGATCAAACTCCGTCAGGGTGATCAGGTTCACCTTGCGGTAGGTGCCAAGCAGGCGATGGAACGCATAAATGCCCGCACAGACCAAACTTTGGGCACAGCTGCCGCGGTAGCAGCTGTGCCGCACCGCACAGCCAAGGCCATGCTGCGGGCATTCCTCGCACACATGGCCGTCCCGCATCAGGATGCCGTTGGGGCAGAAAATGCGGAAGTTGTGCAGCGTCTGCACCGCCGGAACATGCTCTTTGAAGCATGCCTGGAACACCGACGGGCTGATGGTCAGCAGGGTGTTATGCACATGCACCAAATCCACCTGTTCTTTGCGGATCAGGGCGCGCACTTCCCGCACGGTTTTGGTGCTGTAGATGGCCCGCAGGGGCAGCAGCAATTTTTGGGCCAGGCCGCCGGCATCATTATTGCGCTCATAGGTGATCACGCGGTGGCCGTGGGCTTGCAGCATGGCGCACTCCGCGGCAAACACGGCGTCCTCTCCGCCGGGCAGGCGGTAGTGGCAGTGCACCAGCAAAATGGTATGCGGTTGTTCCGGCTGCGTCATCTGCGGCCCCCTTTCCCTGCGTGAACAGAACTAAATATAATTATTATACCGCGCAGCACCAGATATGGAAAGAGATAAAACGTAAAAAATGCCCCTGTGCACAACGCCTGCGCACAGGGGCAGCGGTTATTCAGCTTCTTCTTCCAGCTCGCGGACCAAGTTCCAAACTTCGCCAATGGTACCAAGCTGTTTTAAGCGGTCCTCTTCAACCTCGGTACCGGTAGCTTCCCCAAGCTGCCAGGCCAGCTCCACCAGGTCTTCTGCATCCACGCCCAAGTCTTCAAAGCTGGTGTCCTCGCTCAGTTCGGCGGCATCACAGCTGAACTGCTCCGCCAAAATGTCAAGCAGATCCTCAAACGTCATGTGTCCTTCCCTCCGTATCGGTGCATATGGTATTTCTATAATACCCATACGGCAGCATGCCGTCAATGGCAGATTCGACTAATATTGCGAGCTTTTTCCGTTAAAAGCGCACAAGTTTGTCTGGCGGGGGCTGACTGTTTGTGGAAAAGCGCGAAATACAGTATGCTGGCAGTGCTGCATTTTGCAGCAGGCACTGCACACAACGGCAGGCGGTTGGCCCCACTTCAGAAAGGAGGTGAGAGCCATGCTAAAACCTCTGACTTTTCATGTTTTGGGTTTACCCATAGCAGTCACGGTAAAAAGCAAGAACCGCCACCCCGGCCGGACCGTCAAGTTCAGGACCGGCTTTAGGCAACACCGCACAATTCCCGCCTGACGGCTTAAGCACCGCTCCGGCGGCTGCGGCACGGCATCTGCGTTGCCAAAATGCTCGATAATGTCGGGTTGCGGTACCCGCATCGTGCTTCGGGGACAAAAGCCCCTCGCACTCTGCGACCGCTGCCCCTGCTTCGGTTCGCTGTTTCCGCCACTGGCGGCGCTCACCTTTGCAGCATCCAGTATTATCTGCGCTTTTGGCTTAGCATCTACCGCACCTCGCTCGCCGTATCGGCACTTAGAATTATGCGGTATTGCCTTACTTTTTCTGGCCGTAATAGGCGTTGGGGCCGTGCTTGCGCATAAAGTGCTTGTCCAGCACATGCTGGGGGGCGGGCTCCGCGTTGGGGTTGATCTGGCAGGTCAGCAGGGCCATCTTGGCCACTTCTTCCAGCACAACGGCGTGGTAAACAGCCTGGGCGGCATCCTTGCCCCAGGTAAAGGGGCCATGGCTGGCGCACAGAACGCCGGGCACATGCACCGGGTCAATGCCGCGGGTGCGGAAAGTTTCAATAATCACCTTGCCGGTGTTTTTCTCGTAATCTTCCTCGATCTCTTCGGGGGTCAGCTCACGGGCACAGGGCACAGGGCCGTAAAAATAGTCTGCATGGGTGGTGCCGAACGCCGGGATATCCCGCCGGGCCTGGGCCCATGCCACGGCGTGGGTGCTGTGGGTATGCACCACACCGCCCAGCGCGGGGAATGCCTTGTACAGTTCCAGATGGGTCTTGGTATCGCTGCTGGGGTTCAGGTCACCTTCCACCTGATTGCCGTTCAGATCCATGACCACCAGCATATCAGGGGTCAGTTCGTCGTACTCCACGCCGGACGGCTTGATGACGAACAGCCCTTTTTCCCGGTCAATGCCGGACACATTGCCCCATGTGTAAGTAACAAGGCTGCGGCGAGGCAGTTCCATATTGGCTTCGTATACCTGTTGTTTCAGTTCTTCCAGCATAATTGTTCCCTCACATTGTTTCAACGGCGGTGCGCTCGGCGCACAGTGCCTTTTTGTATTCTTTCAGGAATGCGGCAAACCCGGCTTCATCAGCGGCATCCGGGTTCAGGGTGGTGCTGGCGGCACCGGCGAACACGCGGTTCTGCAGGTAGTTTGCCAGCGTTTCGCCATCGGCGTGCTCCACACGGTAAGCAGCCAGCAGGGCCATGCCGTAAGGGCCGCCCTCGCCTGCGGTTTCGGTGCAGGTCACAGCGGTGTGGGCGGCAGCGGCCAGGTAGCGCTGGGCCACGCCGGGGGTCTTGAACAGGCCGCCGTGGCCCAGCAGGGTATCCAGCGTCACATGTTCTTCGTTCAGGATATCCAACCCGATGGCCAGCGTGGCAAACGCGGAGTAAATGTTGGCGCGCATCAGGTTTGCCAGGCTGAAATCACTTTCCGGCCCACGCAGCAGCATAGGGCGGCCTGCATCAAAGTGGGTCACGCCCTCGCCGGAGTAATAGTTCACGGGGATCACACCGCCGCAGTCCGGTGCCCCCTGCAAAGAAAGGTTGAACAGCTTGGTAAACAGCTCACCCTTGTTCACTTTTGCACCGCAGAGTTCGGCGTTCTGGGCCAGCAGCTCCACCCAGGCGTTCAGGTCGCTGGTGCAGTTGTTGCAGTGCACCATGGCAACAGGGTCGCCTGCGGGGGTGGTAACCATATCAATTTCGGGGTAAACTTTGCTCAGGGCCTTTTCCAGCACAACCATGGCAAAAATGCTGGTGCCGGCGCTGACATTGCCGGTGCGGGGCGCCACGCTGTTGGTGGCGGCCATGCCGGTTCCGGCGTCGCCCTCCGGCGGGCAGAGCGGAATACCGGCCTGCAAATTGCCGGCGGGGTCCAACAGGCGGGCACCGGCTTCGGTCAGGGTGCCGGCGTCTGCACCGGCGGGCAGAACCTCCGGCAGCAGCGCGTTCAGGTCCACGGCATAGCCCTTGGCGGCGGCCATGGTGTTGAACTTTTGCAGCATGGCGGCATCATAACCGCCGGTGGTGCTGTCAATGGGGAACATGCCGCTGGCATCGCCAACGCCCAGCACTTTATGGCCGGTCAGCTGCCAGTGCACATAGCCTGCCAGCGTGGTAAAAAAGTCCAGCTTGGACAGATGCTCTTCTTTGTTCAGCATGGCCTGGTACAGGTGGGCAATGCTCCAGCGCTGGGGGATGTTGAAGCCGAACGCCGCAGTCAGCTCCTCGGCCGCTGCGCCGGTGATGGTGTTGCGCCAGGTGCGGAACGGCACCAGCAGTTCGCCGTTGGCATCAAAGGCCAGGTAGCCGTGCATCATGGCGGAAATGCCAATGCAGCCCACCTTGGTCAGGGTGCAGCCGTATTTTTGCTGTACATCAGCGGCAAGGGCAGCGTAAGCACTTTGCAGGCCATGCCAGACCTGTTCCAGTGGGTAGGTCCAGATGCCGTTGTGCAGCTGGTTTTCCCAGGTATAATCCCCCTGTGCCAGCGGGGTATGCTCCGGGCCGATCAGCACTGCCTTGATGCGGGTAGAGCCGAACTCGATGCCGAGAGCTGTCTTTTCCGGTACAAAGTTGGACATATTGCAGGACTCCTTTTTGGCAAGCGGAATGCCGTATTTCTTATTTGTTAGTATAGCAAAGTGCGCCCCGGAAAGATAGACCTCTTTGCTTAAATTTCTGGACTTTTGTTCAGGAATGCTGCATTTTAATTATTTGAACAAATCCCCCCGTGCAGCTTTGTAAGGTCTGCACAGGGGGGATGGATTACAGCATGATAACCAATGCGGTTGTGATCAAAACGATACTGGCAATGATGGAAACCGAATTGATCGCACTGGCAAGGCCGAAGTCACTGCCCATCTGCGCGGTAAAAGGCGGGTTGGCGCTGGCCACCGGGGCCAAAAATACGATCACAAGTGCCTGGCGGTATTCCAGCGGGAGCGGCAGGATAAAATAGGCTGCCAATGCTAACGCAATGCCGATGATGTACCGCACGCCCAGAATTTTAATGATATCCCCGATCTGGGACGGGTCGCCGTTCAGATGGAACCCCACGCCGATCATCAGCATGGCCATAAAGGCGTTGGCATTGCCCACAATGCCCGCAAACTCCACAACCGGGGCGGGCAGGCTCAGGTGCAGAAGCCCCAGGATCGTCATAAAGATATAGGTCATCAGCGGAATGCTGTGCACAAGGTTATTCAAAATCGGCTTGATGCGGAACTTTCCATCGCCGGATTTGACAATGCTGGCAATGCTGTAAGCCCCGCCCAGGCAGATCATGCTGTTGCCGCAGTCAAACAGGCTGACGGCGATAACGCCCACCGGGCCAAGGAAGCCCTGGGCAAAGGGCATGGCAAAGTTGCCGATGTTGCAGCCGGAGGCATTAAGCATGGCAAACGCCTGGCGTTCCCTCCCCTGGGGGAGATACATAACCGAGCCAACGATCATCATCAGCACGCCGAAGCCGAAGCCCATCAGGGTGAGCAGCAGCATGGAGGTCTGCATCTCCCGCCCGGAAAAGTTTGTCACGATCGCCGCCGTCAGGGTGATCTTGATCACAATTTTGCTGAGCACATGGAAGTCGCTCTCTTTAAAGAATCCGACCCGGCGCAGCGCCCAGCCCAACAGAATGATGCCGATAAAACACCCGGCATGCGTAAGAATTTCTACCACGGTTTCCCCTTCTTTGTCCTTAAAGTTACATGATATCCTTTTATTTGTTTATATCATACTTTGTACATGTCGGCAAGTAATTCTGCGCCCAAACCGCATAATTTTTTTGCGGCAGCCCCGTTGTATTTACGGCAGCAAACGATTATTCTATAAGTATCATAAACCATATCATTTCCTGCGTGCCGGATTCTCCGGTATGCAGCATACAGAAAGGACTTGCATTCTAATATGGCTTGTACAACAATTCTGGTTGGCAGAAAAGCTTCTTATGATGGCTCTACCATGATTGCCCGCAATGACGATTCCGGTTCCGGGCATTTCACCCCCAAAAAGTTCGTGGTCGTTCCCCCGCAGGAGCACCCGGCCGTGTACCGGTCGGTACTTTCCCATGTGGAAGTGGAGCTGCCCGGCAGCCCGATGCGGATGACCGCAATGCCCAACGCCGTGGAGGGCAAGGGCATCTGGGCCGCAGGCGGCGTGAACGAGGCCGGTGTCGGCATGACCGCCACCGAGACCATCACTTCCAACCCCCGCGTTCTGGGGGCTGACCCGCTGGTGGAGTATATCCCCGCCAAGGACGGTCAGCCAGAAGTTCCCGGCGGCATTGGCGAGGAGGACATTGTTTATCTGGTACTGCCTTACATCCACACTGCGCGCGAGGGCGTGCTGCGGCTGGGCAAGCTGCTGGAAAAATACGGCACTTACGAGATGAACGGCATTGCGTTCCAGGACGTGCACGAAATCTGGTGGCTGGAGACCATCGGCGGGCACCACTGGATCGCTAAGCGCGTTCCGGACGATGCCTATGTGGTGATGCCCAACCAACTTGGCATTGACCAGTTTGATCTGGAAGACGCACTTGGCGCCAAAAAGAACCACCTTTGCTCCGCCGACCTAGATGATTTTATCGAGAACAACCATCTGGATCTTTCCTGGAACGGGGTACTGAACCCGCGGGACGCCTTTGGCAGCCACGATGATTCTGACCATGTGTACAACACGCCGCGTGCCTGGTTCATGCTGCGCTATCTGAACCCCCACAGCAAGAAGTGGGACGGCCCCAACGCCGACTACACACCCCGCAGTGATGACCTGCCGTGGTGCATGGTACCGGAAAAGAAGATCACGCCGGAGGATGTCAAATACGTATTATCCTCCCACTATCAGGGCACACTGTATGACCCGTATGGCAACAGCCAGTCGGACCAGAAGGGCGCATTCCGCTCCATCGGCATCAACCGCAACGACTTTATGGCCCTGATTCAGATGCGCCCCGACCAGCCGGAGGATTCCCGCGTTTTGGAATGGATCGCCTTTGCTTCCAACGCGTTCAATGTGATGGTGCCGTTCTATGCCAATGTAACCACCACCCCTGCGTATCTTTCCAACACTACGGGCGCGGTTTCCACCGACAACTTCTATTGGAACAGCCGGATGATCGCCGCCATGGCCGATGCTGCCTACAGCAAATCGGTGTTCCATATTGAGCGCTACCAGCTGGCGGCGGCTTCCGCCGGGCATGCGAACATCAATACTTACGATGCCAAGCTGCGCCGTGAACAGGATGCTTCCGCCCGCGCCGCTCTGCGCGAGCAGGCCAACGAAGCCATGGCCGATACCATCCGTGGCCTGGCCGCCGACACACTGGACAAAGTGCTGTATGAGCTGAGCTGCCAGATGAAAAACTGCTACTCACGCTCAGATGCGTAAAACCGCATAAATGTAAAGGCAATACCGCATCATTCTAAGTGCCGATACGGCGAGCGAGGTACGGCAGATGTTAAGCCAAAAGCGCAGATAATACTTTGTGTATTATCGAGTATTTTGGCAACGCAGATGCCGTGCCGCAGCCGTCGGAGCGGTGCTTAAGCCGTAAGGCGGGAATTGTGCGGTGTTGCTCTAACCCTTAAAAGCAAATCAGCCCTTGCCATCTCTCAGGCAGGGGCTGATCTTTTGCGTTAATACTGGTACTTTTTCCGGTTTTTAACCAGGAAGAATGCATTGACAAACAGTGCGGCGATTTCGGCTGCCACAACGGAAAGCCAGATGCCGTTCATGCCCAGCAGATGGGGCAACACGAGAATGGCGGTGACCTGGAACACCAGGGTGCGCAGGAAAGAAATAACGGCGGATACTATGCCGTTGTTGAGCGCGGTAAAGAATGCCGAGCCAAAGATGTTAAAACCGCAGAGCAGGAAGCTGAGGGAATACAGCTTCATGCCGAGGGTAGTCAGTTCCAGCAGTTCCGCATCATAACCCACAAAGAAGCGGGAAAGCGGGGCGGCCAGCAGCTCACTGAAGCAGAGCATCGCCACACCCCCCACGGCAATGACCCGCAGGCTGATACGCAGCAGGTTTTTTAGCTCGTCCGTGTTGTCGGCACCGTAATGATAGCTGACAACCGGGGCGCAGCCCTGGGCATAGCCGATAAAGATGGCGGCAAAGATAAAGCTGACATACATGATAACGCCGTAAGCGGCCACGCCATCGGCGCCGCCCAGGCGGAGCAGCTGCCAGTTGTACAGCGCGCCTACCAAAGAGGCGGACAGATTCGTCATCAGTTCACTGGAGCCGTTGGTGCAGGCCTTAAGCAGCGCCTTGCCGCTGAACACCGGGCGCACAAAGTGTAGCAGGCTGCCGTTGCCGGGGCGGGCAAAATAGAACATGGGGCCGATGCCGCCGATCAGCTGGCTAATCACCGTTGCAGCTGCGGCACCGGTGATGCCAAGCCCCATGACACCGACAAACACAAAGTCCAGCACCATGTTGGTCAGGCCGGCTGCCACGGTAAAGAAAAGGCCCAGCTTTGGTTTTTCGGCCGTGATGAAAAAGCTCTGGAACAAAAATTGCAGCATAAACGCCGTCTGGAACACCGTGATGATGGTGCCGTACAAGATGCAGTCATCCAGCAGTTCCGCAGTGGCCCCCAGCAGAACAGCCGCGGGGCGCAGCACCAGCAGGGCAACCACCGTAAAAATCACGCCCAGCACCGCAGTGGCGCAGACCAGCATGGAAAACAGCTCATTGGCGCGCTTTTTATTGCCGGTGCCCAGCGTCATAGCAACCAGAGCGCTGCCGCCGGTGCCCAGCATAAAGCCGATGCAGCCAAATGCCTGTAAAAACGGCATAATGAGATTGACGGCAGCGAATGCCTGTTTGCCGGCAAAGTTGGAAACGAAAAATCCATCCACCACGCTGTAGATGGAGGTAAACACCATCATGATGATAGGGGATGCTGCAAAGCGCAGGATGCGCGATGTGGTAAAATGGTCCGATAATTGGATGCGCTGATTCATACTTTCTCCTGTTGTAAAATTTTGTTAAATTCCGTGCGGATGGCGTTCAGGTGTTCCTGGCCAAGGCGGACGAAATGTTCAGCCTCCGCCATGCCCAGCTGTTCCAGTGCCGCCTGTTCTGCGCTGTACACGGGTTTGGCAGTTTTGGCTGCCAGTTCCCGCCCGGCTGGCGTCAGGTGCAGCAGTTTGCCGCTGTAACGGCCCTGCGCGGGTTCCAGTTCCAACAGTCCTTGCTTGACCATCGAAGCCACGGCTGAATTCATCGTCTGCTTCGGCAGGTTCCATTCCATGCACAGGCGGTTCTGGGTCTGCGGTTCGCTGCTGTTATACAGTGTATACAGCAGCCAGAACACGGTATCCGAAACACCGTAATGCACGGCAAGCTCATGATAAAGGGCGTTGCATTCATTGAACTGGCGGTTCATCTGTTCCAACAGATTTCGGGCAGTGAGATGGTGTTCTTCCGGCATTACACTATCATTCTCCTATTCTTCACAGCAAAACGGCGATGCTTTATTTGTGCACCGCTGTGTGATGTGTTATAATCCGATTTCGGATTTATATTATAGTCCGGGTTCGGATTTCTGTCAAGCATTTTGGCACAAAAAATACCGCACAGCGTTTGAACTGTGCGGTATGTGCGGGTTTTCAGGCGTTATCAAAGCCCTTGCCGAACACTTCGGTGGTGCTCAGCATGGACATAAAGGCGTTCAGGTGTTCCTTGTGGATAAACTCCCGCAGCTGCATTGCTTCGTGCCGGGTCAGGGTGGTATAGATAATGTAGCGCGGCTGGTTGGTGTATGCACCGTTGCAGGGGGTGTATGTTGCGCCGCGGTTCAGTTCCTTATTCACAAAGTCGCAGATCGGCTCCTTGTCGTCGCAGACGATCAAGATAGCTTTGCACATCTTCATGCGCTCCAACACCACGTCGATCATCAGGGATTTAACGGTAAGGCCGACGAAAGAGTAAAGCGCGGTGTGCAGGTCAAACACAAAGCAGGCCGCCACCACCATGACCAGATCGGTCAAAAACAACGCCGCTGCAATGCTGTGCAGGTGGGTGTATTTTTCCACGATCAGGGCAATCACATCGGTGCCGCCGCTGGAAGCCCCCACGCTGAAGAGCAATGCCGAAGCAATGGCAGGCAGCGCAATGGCAAAAATCAGTTCCAGCATGGGCTGGTCCGACAAAGGCGCGTTGAGCGGGCAGGCCTTTTCCAACAGCATCAATTCCGCCGAAAGCACCACGGTGGCATAACCGGTGGTCAGCGCAAACTCTTTGCCCAAAAAAATCAGGCCCAGAAGCAGCATCAACATATTGACCACGGCTGAAAACTCACTGGCCGAAATCGGGGTCAGCTTGGCAGCCAGTGCCGCCGCACCGGTCACACCGCCAAAAACAAAGTTGTTGGGAAATTTGAAGAAATACACCCCCACCGCCATCATGCTAATGCCGAGCGTGATGATCGTATACTGCCGTACTATTTTCATCCATTTGCCTTTCATGGTTGGTTCCTTTCCGCTGGCTTTCCAGCGTTCTTACTCCACGGAAATTATAACACCAAATCCGCCGTTTGCCATCCCCTGCCCCGCCGGGTTTGAGGTTGGCTGTGCGTAATTTGCTTTTTTTATCGGATACAGTTTCGGGGGAACGCGCACCTTGTTTGGCCGTTGACGCGCCAAATGCTGAGTTTTGGCGGAAATTTGTTCGCCAGCGGCAGGCAGGGCAACTGAGCAAATTTGGTGCGCCGGGTAAACAGTTTGCTATGATGCAAACAAAAAGACATGTGCGGGATTCCGGCACATGCCTTTGGGTAAAATCGTTATCCTTTTAGGTTGGCGGGCGCAGAGTGCGCCCCTACGGGGTGGGAGGCACGGCAAATGTTGATTGCCCATTATAAAATACACTGTAGGGAGACGGGTATCCCACAAATTCTTACGCCTTTTTCTGGCTGGTGGCCAGAATCTTGTTAAAGCGGATAAAGAATGCACTGCAGGTTACGGTTGCCGCGATGATATCGCTGACCGGCTCGGCCAAAAAGACAGCAAAAACCTTGTCCTGCAAAATCAGGGGCAGGATAAAGATCAGGGGAATCAGCAAAATCAGCTTGCGCAGGCAGGCCATGAACAGACTGATCTTGGCTTGGCCCAGCGCCACAAAACTCTGCTGGCAGGAAACCTGGAACCCGGTGGAGAAAATACCCGCCATGTAAACGCGCATGGCCCAGGCCGTGTACCGCACCAGTTCCGGATCGGTGGAGAAGATGCTCGCAAACATCTGGGGCACCAGCATACAGGCGGCCCAGAACGCGGCTGCATATGCCACGCAGATGATGAACTGTAACCGAAACGCCTGTTTGACGCGGTCACCCTTGCCCGCGCCAAAGTTAAAGCTCATGATGGGCTGTGCGCCCTGGCAAAGTCCCTGCACCGGCATGCTGAGCAGCTGGGTGGCGCTGGTGATGATGGTCATGGCGCCGACGGCGATATCGCCGCCATAGCGCGCCAGGCTGGAGTTGAAGCTGATGGAAAGGATACTTTCGGTGGCAATCATCACAAAGGTGGAAACGCCCAGCCCAAGGCAGGGGCCGATGACTTTTCCCACCAGCGGCATGTTTTTCACGCTCAGGCGCAGCCTGGTGCGGCTGCCGGTCAAAAAGCGCAGCACCCACACCGCGCCCACCGCCTGGCTGATGACAGTCGCCGTGGCGGCACCGCGCACCCCCATATTGAGGGCAAAAATCAGGATGGGGTCCAGGATGATGTTGCACACAGCGCCGATCACGGTGGTCATCATGCTGAACGTGGCAAAGCCCTGGGTGGTGACAAAGGGGTTCATGCCCATAACGATGAGCACAAAAATGGTGCCGATGATATAGATGCGGGCGTAATCCAGCGCATAAGGCAGCGTTTTTTCGCTGGCACCGAACAGCACCAGCAGGGACGGCGCGGCGAAATAGAACACAACGGTCAGCACAGCCGCCAAAATCAGCAGCAGCGTAAAGCAGTTGCCCATGATCTTTTCGGCGGCATCGTCATCGCCGCGGCCCATGGCAATGGCCGCGCGGGGCGCGCCGCCGGAGCCGCACAGCATGGCAAACGCGGTAATCAGCATCAAAATGGGGGTAAACAGGCCAACGCCCGTCAGCGCGGATGCGCCGACCTCCGGCATATGGCCGATATAGATGCGGTCCACAATGTTATACAGCAGGTTTACCACCTGCGCCACCACCGCGGGCAGTGCCAGCTGGGCCAGCAGCTTGGGAATGCTGCCGCTCCCCATATCCCTGTTTTGCGTTGCAGCCATAATCAAAGTACCTCCTGCGTTTTTGTTGTAAAAAAGTGGAGCAGTTCCCTGCTCCGCTTATTGTGTTGAAAGAATGGGTTCCGGATTGATGTTTTTATATTTTAGGTTGCCATTCCACGCATTTAACGATTTACTTTGCCCCCCGGCCGGCAAAGACGACCCATACGGTCTTGAAGAGGATTTTTATATCGCCCCACAGGCTCCAGTTATCAATGTATTGAACGTCCAGTTTGACAACGTCCTCAAAATCCTCAATATCGCTGCGGCCGCTGACCTGCCATAGGCCGGTGATGCCCGGTTTCATGGAAAGGCGGCGCTTGTGGTGGCTTTCGTACTGTTTATACTCGTCCAGCGTGGGCGGGCGGGTGCCGACAAGGCTCATATCTCCGCGCAGAACATCAAAGAACTGCGGCAGTTCGTCAATGCTTGTTTTGCGGATAAACTTACCCACCTTGGTAATGCGGGGGTCATCCTGCATTTTGAACATCAGGCCGTTCATCTCGTTCTGGGCCATCAGTTCCTTTTTGCGTTCCTCGGCATCCATATACATGCTGCGCAGCTTATGGATGTAGAAAACACGGCCATTGCGGCCCACTCGCTTCTGCTTAAAGAAGAGCGGGCCGGGGCTTTCCAGTTTCAGGGGGATGGCTGTAATGGCAATGATGGGGATGCTGATGATGCAGCCCACCAGGCTGCCCAAAATATCCATCAGGCGCTTCAGGATCTGGTCCCGCAGCTTGGGTTCAATGGTGGCCATGGTAACCAGGTTGCCGCCAGCGCAGCGGCCCAGATCGCGGCACAGGCGGGCGGAGCTGGTTTCGTTGCAGCAGCTTTCCTCGATGCGGTCCAGCAGCGGCATGCGGAAATGCACGGTCAGGCCCATGCTTTCCATCTCTTCCAGGTACGGGATAAAGGATTCGCCGCTGTCCATCGGAACATCGATATACACTTCATCCAAAGCGGCGCGGCGCAGCCAGTTCATAAAGGTATCATAATTGGCTTTTATCTCAATATTCTCCACCTTGGTACCGATTGCATCCCCCGTGGCTTCCAGCAGGGCCACACCGCACACACGGCGGGACCAGTCGTTGCTGATCTCACGGATCATCTTGCCTGCATGGTCACCGGTGGTAACAATGCCAACCAGCGTTTCGTTCTGGAGACTGTCAGGGGCTTTTACCAGCAGCTTTTTGAGCAGGCCATGGGCCGCTGGGAGCAGGAAGAGGTTAAACGACACGACCCCCACCAGAAAATAGCGGGAATCCTGCAAAACCGCTTTGGACAGCGTCAGAAAAGCAGAATAGATCACCATCATCAGCAGGTTGGACTTGATGGAAAGTTTGGCTTCCTGCCCGCGGGTACGCTTGACAATGTTTTCCGTCTGGTCAAAACAGAAAAATGTAACGGTATAGGCCAGCACCAGCAAAACCAGCGCCTGAACCCAATCCAGAACACTGTAAGGCAGCAGCTGCCCCATAATGCCGCCAACAATCAGCCATGCCAGAATCACACTGGCGGCCAGAGCTGCAATGTCTGTTAAAAAGACATAGACATACTGCAGCTTTTCGCGCTTTGTAATCATACCCTGTTTCCCTTTTCTTCCAAGTTTTCTTCATATCCCAGGCCCGCCGGCCTGCATACCACTGCGCCCCGTTGATAAGGCAGCACCAGTATTTTGCGGCAAAGCTACCGCAATGCCGTTTTGCCTGCAAGCCCGCAAAGGCCTTTTCCCCACAGGGCAAAACCAGCTTTTTTCTTTCCTCTTTATGTCATATAAATATTTACATTTTATCATATTAAGATGCGGCTTTCAATCATTTTAGCTATAATTATCAAAGGCAATACCGCATAATTCTAAGTGCCAATACGGCGAGCGAGGTGCGGCAGATGCTAAGCCAAAAGCGCAGATAATACTGGATGCTGCAAAGGTGAGCGCCGCCAGTGGCGGAAACAGCGAACCGAAGCAGGGGCAGCAGTCGCAGAGTGCGAGGGGCTTTTGCCCCCGAAGCACGATGCGGGTACCGCAACCCGACATTATCGAGCATTTTGGCAACGCAGATGCCGTGCCGCAGCTGCCGGAGCGGCACTTAGAATTATGCGGTATTGCCTTATATCTTCCACCCGCCCCCATTCTTCCCCAACCTCCACATAAAAACAAAACAATAAAGCCCTCTTCCCAAGGAGTGAACAGCACCCCATTTGTTAGACAGTATGATATACTATTTAACAAGTGGGGTGTTTTGCTATGCCAAAAGGAGTACCAAACAAACGATATACGCCGGAATTCAAGAGAATGGTTGTAGAAGCCATGAAAAAAGAACATCTGAGTATCTATGCAGCGATGCAGGAATTTGGAATTAACGACCATAAAATTATAGAGCGTTGGGAACGCATTTATCTGGAAGAAGGGCCGGAAGGGTTATCCATCGAACGGCGTGGTCGCAGCAGCAAAGGCCGTCCGCCAAAGCAGTTGCCGAAGCAGGTGGAAGAAGATCTGCTAGCCGAAGTGCAGAGACTGCGTGCGGAGAACGATTACCTAAAAAACTTGCAAGCCTTGGTTTTGGAAGACGAGCGACGCCAGCGCAGAAAACGCAGGTAGTTCAAAAGCTGAGGCAAAGACATTCTCTGGATATTCTTCTCTCAATCGCTCAACTGCCCCGTGCCACTTTCTACTATCATCTGAAGCGGATGAACAGTTCAGATAAGTATAAAGCTGTCAAAGCGGAGATCACGGCCATCTACCACGAAAACAAAGGAAGATACGGCTATCGCCGCATTACAACAGAACTTCACAAGCGCAATTTTCTCCTGAATCACAAGACTGTCCAGCGGCTTATGAAGGAGCTGGGTTTAGTTTGCCGTGTCAGGAGGAAGAAGTATTGTTCTTACAAGGGTGAAGTTGGCAAAATTGCGCCGAATCTGTTAAACCGGGACTTCCGCGCCGAAAAGCCGAACCAGAAGTGGGTCACCGATGTGACAGAGTTCAGTTTGTTTGGCGAGAAGCTCTATCTCTCGCCCATCCTTGATCTGTGCAGCAGCGATCTGGTCAGCTATACCATCTCTGACCATCCTGTTCTGAGTATGGTTACGACTATGCTGGATAAGGCTTTTGAGAAGATACCGGATGGAACCGGGTTGATCCTTCATTCTGACCAGGGCTGGCAATACCAGCATAAGCGGTATCAGCGGATGCTCCGCGAGAAGGGCATCCGACAGAGCATGAGCCGGAAAGGAAACTGTCTGGACAACGCCGTGATAGAGAATTTCTTCGGACTGCTCAAAAGTGAGCTGCTGTATTTGCAGGAGTTCCGCTCCATGGAACACTTCAAGCAGGAACTCGTTGCATATCTGGATTACTACAACAACCGCCGCATCAAGGCAAAGTTAAAGGGCTTGCCGCCTGCAATTCACAGACAGCAAGCCCTTTCGGCTGCTTGAACAATTTTTACTTCAGAATATTGTCTAACTTTTTGGGGTCACTTCAGAGCAGCTGGGGAGAGGGCTATATTGTTTTGATGCAGGCAATGAAAAAGGTGCAGAGCAAACACCTGAAACGGAGAACTGCCTGACTTTGACAGGAGCAGGGAGCAAGCCTGTTCCTTTTCTGGGCCACGGCGATGGGAGGCATTCCATGCGCCGTCAGCAAAAGCGGCCCTGTCGGTTAGTTCTCACTAACCATGCGTATACTATACCATGTTTCAAGTGGTTCGTCAAGCACTTTTTATCTGTTTTTGAAATAAATTTTCGCGTTTAGCGGCACAGCTTGCCTTACTTTTTGAAATCCGGATAATCCTTGATGCAAAGCAGCTCTTCAGCGCGCTGAACCGCTTCCTCGCTGGGCGGCTGAACGCCATCCAGGCTGTAGGTGATGCCAAGTTTTTCCCACTTGAACAGGCCAAGGGTATGGTAGGGCAGCACCTCCACGCGGCGCACGCTGCCAAGGGATTTGATAAAATCGCTCATCTCCCGCAGCTCGGCTTCATCGTCCGTCAGCCCGGGCACCAGAACATGGCGGATCCACATGGCTTTGCCGTGTTCGCCCATCCAGCGCGCCATATCCAGAATGGGGGTGTTATCGCAGCCAGTCAGGGCCTTGTGGCGGTCCGGGTAAAAGGCTTTCAGGTCCAGCATCACCAGGTCGGTGTTCTGCATCAGGGTCTCAAACTTGGAATAGAACGGTTCCGCGGTGGTGTAGGGCTGTCCGGCGGTATCCAGGGTGGTATGCACGCCCTGCAGTTTGGCCAGGCGGAACAGCTCCGACACAAAGTCGATCTGTAACAGCGGTTCACCGCCGCTGACGGTCAGGCCACCGTTATTTTTCCAGTAGGTGCGATAGCGCAGGGCTTTTTGCAGGGCCTGGGCCGGGGTTTGCTGCTCCCCAATGGTGCAGGGCCAGGTTTCGGGGTTATGGCAATAGCGGCAGCGCATGGCACAGCCCTGCACAAACAGGACATACCGCACGCCGGGGCCATCGACAAGGCCGAACGTTTCGACCGAATGGATGCGGCCGGTGATGGGGGTGTTTTGCTCCATGGAATGTTACCTCTTTTGCGGTTGGTGTTGGGTTTGGGATGTGGCAGGGGCGGGTGACCCCGCTCTACTGGGGTATACGCATTTTTCAACGTGTGACTGGGCTGGAGTCCTGCGTTTCCTCCCCTATTATACCACGCATTTGCCCAAAAAGCCCGCGGCCGCAAAACGCAGCCGCGGGCCTTGTATGCTAGTCGACAGTCACGCCGCAGCAATTACATCTTTTTGTGGCAGGTACGAGCAATAACGTCCATCTGCTGTTCGCGGGTCAGGTCAATGAACTTGACAGCATAGCCGGAAACACGGATGGTGAAGTTGGCGTACTCTTCCTTCTCCGGGTGCTCCATGGCGTCGATCAGCTTTTCAGTGCCAAAGACGTTGACGTTCAGGTGGTGGGCGCCCTGGTCAAAGTAGCCGTCCATAACCTGGACCAGGTTCTCAACGCGCTCGCCCTCGCTGTGGCCCAGAGCGTCGGGGTTGATGGTCTGGGTGTTGGAGATGCCGTCCAGTGCCCAGTGGTAGGGCAGCTTGGCAACGCTGTTCAGGCTGGCCAGCAGACCGTTCTGCTCTGCGCCGTAAGCCGGGTTTGCACCGGGGGCAAACGGGGTAAAGGCTGCGCGGCCATCCGGCATTGCGCCGGTTGCCTTACCGTATACCACATTGGAGGTGATGGTCAGGATAGAGGTGGTAGCCTCGGAGTTGCGGTAGGTGTGGCGGCGCTTGATCTTCTCCAGGAAGGTGCGCAGCAGCCAGACAGCGATATCATCGGCGCGGTCGTCATCGTTGCCGTAACGGGGGAATTCGCCCTCGATCTCGTAATCGGTGACCAGACCGGTCTCGTCACGCACGCACTTGACCTTGGCGTACTTGATTGCGCTCAGGGAGTCAACTACATGGCTGAAGCCGGCAATACCGGTGGCAAAGGTGCGGCGCACATCGGTATCGATCAGGGCCATTTCAGCCGCCTCATAGTAGTACTTGTCGTGCATGTACTGGATCAGGTTCAGCACATTGACGTACAGGCCTGCCAGCCAATCCATCATAACGTCATACCTGGCAATAACTTCGTCATAATCCAGGTACTCTGCAGTGATGGGGGCATAGTGAGGGCCAATCTGCTCATGCAGCTTTTCGTCCATACCGCCGTTGATGGCATACAGCAGGCACTTGCCCAGGTTGGCACGTGCGCCGAAGAACTGCATCTCCTTGCCGGTCTGGGTTGCGGAAACGCAGCAGCAGATGGAGTAATCGTCGCCCCAGACAGGCTTCATCACATCGTCGTTCTCGTACTGGACGGAGGAAGTCTTGATAGAGATCTTGGAAGCGTAATCCTTAAAGGTCTTGGGCAGAGCAGAGGAGTACAGAACGGTCAGGTTCGGCTCCGGTGCAGGGCCCATGTTTTCCAGGGTATGCAGGAAGCGGAAGTCGGTCTTGGTGACCATGGAGCGGCCATCCATGCCGATGCCGCCAACTTCCAGGGTAGCCCACACGGGGTCGCCGCTGAACAGCTGGTTGTAGCTGGGGATACGGGCAAACTTGACCATGCGGAACTTCATGGTCAGGTGGTCGATCAGTTCCTGGGCCTCGGTCTCGGTCAGGATGCCCTTATCCAGGTCGCGCTGGATGTAGATATCCAGGAAGGTGGAGATACGGCCAACGCTCATGGCAGCGCCGTTCTGGGTCTTGATGGCAGCCAGATAGCCAAAGTACAGCCACTGCACAGCCTCCTTGGCGTTGGCAGCGGGCAGGGAGATATCATAGCCGTAAGCAGCGGCCATGGCCTTCATATCGTTCAGGGCGCGGATCTGCAGGGCGATCTCTTCGCGCAGACGGATGACGTCATCGGTCATGGTGCCGTCACCGCAGTTGGCAAAGTCGTTCTGCTTTTCTTTGATCAGGTAGTCAATGCCGTACAGGGCAACGCGGCGGTAGTCGCCAACGATGCGGCCGCGGCCATAGGTATCGGGCAGGCCGGTCACAATGTGGCTGTGGCGTGCCTTTTTCATCTCCGGGGTGTAGGCATCAAACACAGCGGTGTTGTGGGTGCGGGCATACTTGGTAAAGATTTCGTGCAGCTTCGGGGACGGAGTATAGCCATAGGTGGTGCAGGCCTGTTCTGCCATCTTGATGCCGCCATAGGGCATGAAGGCGCGCTTGAGGGGCTTATCGGTCTGCAGGCCGACGACTTTTTCCAGATCCTTCAGGTCTTCGCTGATATAGCCGGGGCCGTAAGCGGTCATGCCGGAAACCACTTCAGTCTCCATATCCAGAACGCCGCCCTTGGCGCGCTCTTCTTTCTGCAGAACCTGCAGAGCACCCCAAAGCTTATCGGTTGCTTCGGTGGGGCCGGCAAGGAAGCTTTCATCGCCGGAGTAGGGGCGGTAGTTCTTCTGGATAAAATCGCGGGTGTTGACTTCTTCTTTCCAGATGCGGCCCTGGAAGCCTTCCCACTGTACAAAATCTGTCATCGGTTACCTCCTGTTGTAAACCAAATATGCTGCTCTATTAGTTAGGTTATTCTAACCAGCTATTGAAAATCTTGTCCTTTTCCAGCTGGCGGGCGGGCAGCTTTTCTGCGTTGCCCACGGTTCCAGCCCAAAAGGACGCCATTGACCAGCCCGTATCCGGGCCACAATCATTCTACCATATGTCCTTACAAAAAGCAACAACTACACCAAAAATTGTGTTGGAAACTTTTGCATTGCTTTTTGTGCATGGCATTTGCCGCACATGTCGGTGGCTTCCCATGGCGAACGATGCAGGTATAATTTTGTCTTTCATAGTTAGTTAGCGCTAATATAGAAAGCACTTCCAAAAGTCGGGGTTTTCATACCGGCTCTGCCGGGTTGTTGGTTCAGCATACCCTGCAGAGTGCCTTTAGTATACCAACCCGCATCGGGGCTGTCTGTTGCCAAGGCAACAACCCCAAAATTTGCAAAAAAAGCCCCCGCACCGGAAGCTGCTCCGGTGGGGGGCGTTGGATAGGGAGAGATCAGGTTTTGGGTTCCGCCGCTTTTTCTGCGTCTTCCGATTTTTCTGTTTCATCGGGTTCTGCAGCGGGTTCTTCCGGCAGGCGGCCATACAGCTCCATAGCGTCATGCAGCTTTTGGGCCAGCTCCGGGGTAAAGGCGCCGGGCAGGGCGCGCCAGCACCAGTTGCCGCCCAAGGTGGCGGGGGTGTTCATCCTGGCTTCATGCCCAAGGCCCAGCACATCCTGGGCCTGCACCACGGCCAGATCCGCCACGCTGGACCAGATGCCGCGCATCATGCCCCAGTTCATACCTTCCTCTTTGGTCAGATTCAGGTACTGGATGGCGCGCTCAATATCGTCCGGCAGAGCGGTTCCAAACCAGCCGTCCACCGGCTCATTATCATGGGTGCCAGTGTAAGCAATGCAGTTGGTGGGGTAGCTGTGGGGGCGGTAGTCACCGCCGTCACGGCTGTCAAAAGCAAATTCCAGCACTTTCATGCCGGGGTAGGCGCATTCTTTCAGCAGAGCGCGCACATCGTCGGTCAAAAAGCCCAAGTCCTCAGCAATAATGCGGGGGCTGCCCAGTTCTTTTTTAACGGCAGCAAAGAGGGCATAGCCCGGCCCAGTGCGCCAGCGGCCGTTTTCGGCGGTCTTATCACCATAGGGGATGGCATAATACCCCGCAAAGCCGCGGAAATGGTCAATGCGCAACACATCATAAATTCCGCACAGGTGGCGGATGCGGCGCACCCACCAGGCATAGCCGTTGGCAGCCATAGCGTCCCAGTCAAACAGCGGGTTGCCCCATAGCTGACCAGTGGCGGAGAAGCCATCCGGCGGGCAGCCGGCCACCTCGGTGGGGACCAGGTTTTCGTCCAGCTGGAACTCCTGCGGGCAGGACCAGACATCCACGCTGTCCTCCGCCACATAGATCGGCAGGTCGCCGATAATCTCAATGCCCTGCGCGTTGGCATAGGCTTTCAGGTCATGCCACTGGGTATAGAACAGGTACTGCACAGCCTGCCAGAAGTCAATATCCGCCGCATATTTGGCGCGGGCCGCGGCCAAGGTCTCCGGTTCGCGGCGGCGCAGCGGTTCTTCCCACTGCTGCCAGCAGACCCCGTTATGGGCATCTTTCAAGGCCATGAACAGGGCATAGTCCGGCAGCCAGAACGCGTTTTTCGCCAAAAAATCGGCGTAATCCGCCGGGGGCGCTGCCAACAGGCGGGCACAGGCTTTGTGCAGCACCGCATAACGCTTTTGGTACAACGCTCCGTAATTGACACAGCCAGGGGTGCTTTCCCAGTCGATAGATTCATATTCTTCCGGCTGGAGGAGGCCCGCTTTGGCCAGCAGGTCCAGGTCAATAAAATACGGATTGCCCGCAAAGGTAGAAAAAGACTGGTAAGGGCTGTCGCCATAGCTGGTGGGGCAAACCGGAAGGATCTGCCAGTAAGCCTGACCGGCTTTGACTAGGAAATCCACAAAATCTTTTGCTGCCGCGCCCATGGTGCCGATGCCATGGGGGGAGGGCAGGCTGGAAATATGCAGCAGAATGCCGCTTGCTCTCATCAGGGAAACCTCTTTTCTTTATATACTCCGCATATGTCTGGTTCGTTCAATGATTGGGCAAAGCCGCAACACTTTCGTCCTCAATCAATTCAAAAGGAACCACTTCATGCACCGCGCTGCTTCCGTTTTCAATACAGTTGAGCAGAATTTCCGCACCGCGCTGGGCCAGTCGTTCCGAGTTCTGGCGGATGGTGGTCAGCCGCGGGTTGCTGTAGCGCCCCAGCGCAATACCGTCATAGCCCGAAACCGAGATATCCTGCGGCACACGCAGGCCATGGTCATTCAGGGCACGGATCGCGCCCAGGGCCATCAGGTCCGACATGGCAAACACTGCCGTAATATCCGGGCAGTGCTTGAGCAGGTATTCCATGGCGGTATATCCGCTTTGCAGCGAAAACCGGGCATAAGCATACTGCTTTTCCATCTCGAACGGCAGGCCAAGGCGGAACATAGCGCTCTGGCTGCCGGTCAGACGGGACAGACTGGGGCGGGACTGGTCTGGCTTGCCGCCGATCAGCCCGATCTTGCGGTGGCCCTGCGCATACAGGTACTCAATCATCAGGGACGATGCCGAAACATCGTCCACGCTGACGCTGGACAGGTTGGGGATGTTCAGGGTTGCGGCGCTGTTGGTCAGCAGCAGGCATGGAACACGCAGTTCCGCCAGCTGCGGTGTGAAGTATTCCAGGTTAGAGCCAAGGAAAGCAATACCATAAGGTTTGCGCTCGGCGCAGATCAGTTCAGCCTGCGCAACTTCGTTGGCTTCTTCATCAATATAATAGACCGTGGAAACATATCCGCGTTCCTCCAGGATAGCCTGCATTTTTTCCAGAATGTCCACAAACAACATGTTCTGGGTGCCCTTTACGATCAGGGCAAGGCCATCGCTGCTTTGCTGTTTCAGGTGTTTGGCGTTGGAGTTTGGCTGATAATTATACCGCTTGATAACCTCAAGAATCTTGGCGCGGGCGGCCGGGCTGACGCTGGGGTTATTGTTGAGCACCCGCGAAACCGTGCCGATGGCATACCCCGATTCTTTTGCAATATCTTTGATGGTCATACACAGAAAACTCCTTCCGGCAGCAGGGTGCCGCAGCCATTAGCCCTTTACAGCACCGGCCACCACACCATCAATGATATACTTCTGGCAGATCAGATACAGAATAATGACCGGCAGAATGGTGATCATGATGCAAGCCATCATGGGCGCCATTTCCACCTTGCCGTAACTGCCGCGGAAATACTGAATCGCCATGGGGATGGTGCGGTAGGTTTTGATATCCAGCACCAGGGTGGGCAGCAGATAGTCGTTCCAGACCCACATGGTTTCCAGGATTGCGGTAGAGATCATCGTCGGCTTTAAGATAGGGCAGACCACGCGGAAGAAAATCTGCAGCGGGTTGCAGCCATCGATCATAGCGGCTTCCTCAATTTCAACCGGCATGCTCTTCATAAAGCCGGTGAACATGAACACCGCGAGACCGGCACCGAAGCCGAGGTAGATGATGCAGATGTTGTAAGGGTTGTTCAATTTTAAGCTATCCGCTGTTTTGGCCAGGGTAAACATGACCATCTGGAACGGCACCACCATGCTGAACATGCACAAGCCGTACATCAGTTTGGAAAGTTTGCCGTTGACACGGGTGATGAACCATGCGCACATGGAGCAGCACAGCAGAATCAGCACAACGGAACTGACAGTAATGACTAGGCTATACCAGAAGGAAGACAAAAAGTCCATTTCCTGGATGCCGTAAATATAGTTTTTGAGGCCGACAAAGGTTCCGGCCGTGGGCAGCTCAAACGCGCGGGAGGTGGTAATGGCGCGCTCGGTTTTGAGGGAGTTAAAGAAGATCATGACGATGGGGTAGATCCATGCAACGCACAGCACTCCAAGCACCACGCTGAGAATGGCATTGATGCGGCGGTCCGCTTTGCCAACGGTAGGTTTTTCTTCCACCGGTTTTTTGATGGTTTTTTCCATTACTGCTGCACCTCCTTGGACTGGGTCAGCTTTTGCTGGAGTACGGCCAGCACCACAACAAACAGGCAGAACACAACAGCCTTTGCCTGGCCGATGCCCTTCCACTGGGGTCCGGAGCGGGCATAGAAGGTATCATAAATGTTGTAAGCCAGCATCATGGTCTGCTTGGCCGGTTCGCCGCCGGTCAGGGACAGGTTCTGGTCAAACAGCTTGAAGGAGTTGGTCAAAGTCAGGAAGGTGCAGATGGTAATGCTGGGCATAACCATGGGGATCTTGATCTTAAACAGGATCTGCTTGGCGTTTGCACCATCGATCTTGGCGGCTTCGATCAGATCCAGCGGCACGTTCTGCAGGCCGGCAATGTAGATGATCATCATGTAACCGATCTGCTGCCAGCACATCAGAATGACAAGGCCCAAGAAGCCGTACGTGGCGTTCAGGGAAAGCAGCGGTTTTTCGAGTGCGCTGAGTACGCCGTTGAGCAGAATCTGCCAGATATAGCCAAGGATAATGCCGCCGATCAGGTTGGGCATAAAGAAGGTGGTACGGAAGATGTTGGTACCGCGGATGCCGCGGGTAAGCAGCAGCGCAATGCCGAACGCCAGCACATTGATGAGCACCGTGGACACCACAGTAAACACCGCAGTGAACCAGAACGCATGGGTGAAGGTATCATCCAGCCAGATCTTGGCATAGTTGCCGAGACCAACAAAGGTAACATTTTGAACAGTTGTGAATTTGCAGAACGAAAGCGCCACGCCCCAGATAAACGGCCAGATAAAGCCGATGATAAAGGCCAGCAGGGTGGGCAGCACGAACACGGGCCAATAGCGCTGGATCGCTTTTTCCATAACAGTACCCCCTTGAGCACGTACTTGAGCACATAAAAGAGCGGGGCGGGCGAATCATCGCCCGCCCCGCTTTTAACATTCAGGTTTCGCTATTTTGGTTCATATCAGCCTGCATTCAGGGCAGCTTCGGTCTTCCAGCCATCCACAAAGGCGGTCACAACAGCGTTCCAATCGCCAGTGCCGGCTGCGTAAGCAGTCAGAGCAGAGCCAACGCCGTTCTTCCAGTTTTCGGAAGGCATGGTGGAGAAGCACCAGGCAACAGGAGTCTTGCCCTCAGCGGTCAGAGCATTATCAACCTTAACGAAGAGGTTGGGGGATTCCTGAGCATTCTTGAAGGGGATAACAAAGCCCATATCGTTTGCCATGGCCTTGGTGCCCTCATCAGAGCTGACGCACCAGTACATGAAGTCGAGAGTTGCATCGATATCTGCCTGGTCGGCTTCCTTGTTTACGCACCAGTAGTTCTCGGTGCCGGTGCACAGGCCCTGGTTGGCCTCATCGCCCACGCCAATGTAGACGGGGATCATGGTCAGGTCGTCATCGGTGAAGGGCTTGCCATCGCCGACGAGGTTGGTATATTCCCAAGAACCGTTCTGGTAGAAGACAGCCTCATTGTCCAGGAACTCGTTGCGGCTGTCATCGCCAGTCTTGCCAGCCAGCTCAGTGGGAGCACAGGTGGAGTTGTTGATGTACAGGTCAAACATGTTCTTGTAGTTATCCAGGTAGGTGCCCTTGATGGCATCCGTGGAGCCGATGCCGTCAGCCTGGTACTCAAAGTAGATGGGCAGGTTGGCCAGGTGGGTCTTGAAGCGCCAGTCAGAGGAAGAATCCATACCGGCGGAGGTGAATGCTGCAAAGCCAAGTTCGTCCTTGCGGGCGGTGATGTCCTCGGCAACCTTCTTCAGGTCTGCGAAGCTCTTGATATCATCGGTGGTGTAACCGGCCTTTTCCAGCAGGGTCTTGTTGGTGATCAGGCCGTAGCTCTCGATAACGTAGCCGATGGCCACGGTGGCGTCGCCATCTTTCAGGGCGTAAGAATCGCTGGTCAGGTCGCCCAGGATCTTGGAGCCGGTCAGGTCATAGCAGTAATCCTTCCAGTTGGCCAGGCCGACAGGGCCGTTGACCTGGAACAGGGTGGGCGCATCGCTCTTGGCCATTTCGCTCATCAGAGTGGTTTCGTACTGGCCGGAAGCAGCGGTCACAACGGTAACGGGAACGCCGGTCTCTTCGGTGTAGGTCTTTGCCAGGGCCTGCCAGGCTTCATCCTGCTCGGGCTTGAAGTTCAGGTAGTAGACCTTGCCGGCGGCAGTGGTATCTGCCGGGGCGGCTGCTTCGGAGCTGGCAGCTTCGGAAGAAGCTGCGGTGCTTTCTGCAGCAGAGGAAGCAGTGGAAGATGCGGTGGAACCGCAACCTGCCAGCAGGCCGGCAGCCATCATGGATGCCACGGCGAGAGAGATTGTTTGCTTGGATTTCATGGTATTATCCTCCTTTTTAAGTGGAACCAGTTGCACCGTTGCTGACGGGTGTGGTTCACGGGTTGGTAACGTTTCCAACCTTGCTATGGCTTTATACTACACCCGTGTTTTGCAAAAATCAATCGTTTTTTGGATTTTGAGTGCAAGATTGTAGCCTTGCACGAATCGCAACCGTTTTCCTTGTCGAATATAACAAGAAAGTAGTATTCATTTTGATGAAACGTTTCAATTTCACGGCAAAATGCGACTTTATAAACCAAAAGCAGCCCCGCGGCGGCGGGAGCTGCTTTTGATTGTCATATTTTTGCGCAACTTGTTTCACACCCGCTGGTAAGCGAACCAGTAGAAAGCGGCGTGGTTGGTGCCGGTGGTGCCGTTGGCGGAGGCATACATGCCAACGGTGCAGCCGGTAAAGCCGCCGGTTATCTCGGTGCTCAAAAAGCTCAGGGCAATACATGGATTTTTCGGTGCATTTTCGGCCCGGTCCTTACACTTTTTTCGTTTCCGCCTGCACCAGGGCGCGGTACAGGGTAAAATCCGGCACGGGGGCCGCCGGGGCACCAGGCAGTGGAGCCTGCCAGGCGGCATAATCCGGCCCGTCCCCGGCCGCGCGGGGAATCGCCATCAGACCGGTCAGAACGCGGGCGGTCAGTGCGCCGTCCAGCATGGTATCGCTGCAAAAGCCGGCCCAGAACCCAGTTTTGGGCTGCAGCAGAGCCGCCATGGCACCAAAATCATCCGCCGCACGGCCCAGGGTGCAAAAGCAGTTCTGCCAGTCCTTATCCAAAAACTGCTCCCGCGCGGTGCAAAAGCGCACCGCCCCGCGCAGGGCGTACAGGTACAGCCGCACGCTGAACACCACCTGCTCCTGCCAGAGCGGCGTGGTGGCCCGCCCGGCGTAAGAACAGCCAGGCAGCAGTGTTTCATAATTTTCCAGCGCGGAAGTGCAGAGCTGCTGATAGGCAGCCAGCTGTTCCGCATAGCTTTCTGCGGGCAGCAGAGCGGCAAGTTCCTGAATCGGGCCCTGCGTTTTGCCGCACAGCCAGGCCGAAGCAAACAGCCGGGTGCTGCGGGTCAGGAACGCTTCGCCCACCGGCTGCGGCGGGCTGCCCGCCTGCACGGCGCTTTCGGCACGGGCGCGCAGGCAGACCGAAAGATCCTCCAGTGCGCTGTCCGTCAGTGCCCAGCCATCCGGCGCACGGTAGGTACAGCGCAGGTAAGCCGTGCGCTGCGCGGCGCAGTCGGTATCCGGGGTACACCACAAAGCACCGGTCAGGTTCAACTCCATCAGGGAGGGGCGCAGGTCCCCGGTGCCAACCATCCAGAAGCTGCGCACCCCGCCGCGCCAGGCTCCCTGCAGCATTCCGTTAACGGCGGTATCGCCGCCGGGGTAGGCGGTCATGGGGTTGCCGGTCAGCTTATCGCGGCGGCAAAGGCTGAACCACAGCCCGTGCTGCGCGCCGGGACCAGGGCCGCCCGCACTGCTGGCACTGGGGGCCGGGGTTAAAACGGGGATAACGCTATCCGGGATTTTGAGTTTTCCCTCCTGGTAGAGCGCAACGGTTTCGCCCTGCAGCAGAATATAGGCAGCGGCACCGGGCACCGTGGCGTTCAACAGCTGCCATTGCTCTTGCAGCGCCGCAGTGCTGGCTGTGCCATCGGGATCATCCCCCATCCCGTCAATGCCCAGCGCCCAGATGCGCGGGCTGGTTTTGAGAGTGCGGATAGAATCCTGCCAGATTTTATGGCGTTCTTCCTGGTTTTCCGCCGCAGCCTGCTGCGGGGCAGCCCCCAGCGGGGTCTGCGGGTTCTGCACAGGGCGCAGGCCCATGGCGGCGGCAAGGTCCGCCTGTTTGTCGGTGCGCACCATATTGCCGCGGTAGCGCAGCAGGGATTCAAAAATCATCTCCCAGCCGTTTTCGGTGGCATCCGCCCAGGCAGACAACCATGGTGCATCCGAAAGATCCCACCCGCGCAGGCCGACAGCGGCGGCTGGCCCGGTAATGCGGCCCTCCGGCACAGTGGCAAAGGGTTTGGGCTCAAACTGCTGCTGGTTCCAGAACCAGAATGGTGCTACCCCCAGGTAATGACGGCTGATATCCAGCAGGCCGTACACCGCGCCCAAATCATCCGCCGCGCAGAGGGTGAGCTGGTTTTCCGTCACATCCAGCGTATAACTTTCCGGCGGCAGGGCGGGGGCAAGGCAGATCATCAGGCGGTTATCCGGCACAAAACCGGTGGTGGAAAGAGTCATTTCCATATCACGCCAAAAGCGCGCCACGGCATGCTGCACGGGCGCACTGGCCCACTGCGCCGTGACCCGTGTGGCACGGCTGAGCATAAAATCCATTGTTTTCCTGCCTTTCAATACACTCTACCATCATCCCCGCCGTATCGGCGCTTGGATGGATGCAGTATTTCCTTACTGGTCCAAAAATTCGCGGATCTCGGCTTCCACGGCACGCACCTCGCGCTCAAATGCGCGGGCGGATACCCGTAGCGCACCGTTGCCCAGAATAATGATCTGTTCCGCACCATCGGAGCTGACCACCCGCACGCGGTGGTTTTTGGCCAGCTCATGGGTGGCGCGCTCGATGAACATATCGGCGGTTTCGGCTTCGCGGGTATAAATCACATGCAGGTTGTGCCAGGTTTCTTGTTCCCGCCCGGCGCCCTTGACGCGGTAGGCGTCAAACACCAGGATGGGCACACACTTGCGGTAACCCGCATAGTTGCACAGAATGTCCATCAACCGGCGGCGGGCGGCATCCAGGTTTTCCGCCGCGATCTTCTTTAATTCATCCCACGCAAAAATCACGTTGTAGCCGTCTACCAGCAGGTACTCCGGCCCGCTAGGCGGCGGTGCAGCGGGGGTACGGTTCTGGCTTGGCCCCACACTGCGGAAGGCTTTGCGCGCGGCAAGCTGGTCATGCTGACCTGCGGCTTCCCCCCGGCGCTTGATCGGCCCATAGGTGCGCTCAAAAATCGCCAGCAGCTCTTTGTCCTGCTCCAGTGTGCCGCAGTAAGCGGCAGCACGGCGGCGGGCATCGGATGCTTCATCGGAGGCATCCGCTTCTTCCTGTTTCGCCTGCTGGGCACCGGGCGCGTTGCGCCCCAGGCCGCTGGCCACATGGGCGTGGGCGGGAACTTCGCCCCATTTGACAAGGTAGCCCGCGCCGTGGCTGCAAAATACGGAATCCGCCGGGTTTTCAGTATCGGCATCCGGCTGGTAGCCAATGGCTTCCAGCACGGCTTCGGTGTTGTGGCAGGGCGCATAGCCGCGGGGCATACAGCTCAGGCGGCCCGCACCGCGGGTGTAGGCGGTCACTTCCCGCGCACAGCCCCGCATTTCGGCAACCGGGGCTTTGCCGGTAATGACGGCCAGGCCATCCTCGTTTTCCGGCGTGCTGAATTCCGCGCAGCGGCGCTGCAGATCGGCCATGGCGCGGCCAACACAGTCCTGCGGGACTTCCAGCCGGAAGTCATACCAGGGTTCCAGCAGGACCGCCTGCCCCCGGGCCGCCGCGGTGCGCAGCCCCTGCCGCACGGCGCGGTAGGTTGCCTGGCGAAAGTCCCCGCCCTCGGTGTGCTTGATGTGGGCACGGCCTGCCGTCAGGGTGATTTTCACATCGGTCAGCGGCGCACCGGCCAGCACGCCGGGGTGGCTGCGCTCCGCCAGGTGGGTCAAAATCAACCGCTGCCAGTTCAGGTCCAGCGCATCGGTGCGGCAAATGCTGGCAAACTGCAGGCCGCTGCCCGGCTCGCCGGGTTCCAGCAGCAGATGAACCTCCGCATAATGGCGCAGCGGTTCATAATGGCCCACGCCCTCCACCGGGGCAGAGATGGTCTCTTTGTATAGAATGCCGCCCTCGCCGAAGGCCACTTCCAATCCAAAGCGGCTTTGCAGCACGCTCTGCAAAATTTCCAGTTGAATTTCACCCATCAGCTGCAGGTGGATCTCGCCCAGAGCGGCGTTCCACACCACATGCAGCTGTGGATCCTCGTCCTCCAGGGTGCGCAGGGCCAGAAGGGCATAGTGGGGGTCAGCTCCTTCCGGCAGCTCCACCCGGTAGTTCAGCACCGGTTCCAGTATCGGCTGGCGGGCATCCGGCTGTACGCCAAGGCCCTGTCCGGGATAGGTTTTTGTGGGGCCCAGCACCGCACAGACGGTGCCCGCCGGGGCTTCGCTGACCAGGCGGTATTTGCTGCCGGAGTAGACCCGCAGCTGGTCGGCCTTTTCTTCAAACTCCACACGGGCATCTGGGCGGGATACCAGGTTGGATTTGACTTTCAGCACGCCGTCCGTCACTTTCAGGTAGGTCATGCGTGCGCCGGATTCGTCTGCCCCGATCTTGAAGATGCGCGCGCCAAAGCTGCCGGCGTCCGGCGGCATGCGGGTATCCCGCTGCAGACCATTGAGCAGGTCGTCAATGCCATCCAGCCGCAAAGCCGCGCCAAAATAGCAGGGGAACACCTGCCGCCGCGTGATTGCCGTGATGAGATCCGCCTGCGGCACCGTTCCTGTTGCCAACACGGCTTCCATCAGCGGTTCACTGCACACGCCAAGGGCTTCGGCGCGTTCTTCCGCCGGAACGGTGGGGGTAAAGTCCACACAGCCATCCCCAAAGCGGCCCCGCAGCTCCCGCAGGCGCAGGGCTTTGTCCGCACCGGGCAGATCCATTTTGTTGACATAGATAAAGGTTGGCACATGGTAGCGCTCCAACAGCCGCCACAATGTCATCGTGTGGCTTTGGATGCCGTCCGTGCCGGAAATGACCAGCACCGCATAATCCAGCACCTGCAGCGTGCGCTCGGCCTCCGCCGAAAAGTCCACGTGGCCGGGGGTATCCAGCAGGGTGATCTGGGTTTCTTCCAGCGGGGTGCCCGTCACCGTTCCGGCCGGCAGGGTAAGCACGGCCTGTTTGGCAAAAATGGTAATGCCGCGGGCTTTTTCCAGCGCATCGGTGTCCAAAAATGCATCCCGATGGTCTACGCGCCCCAGCTTGCGGATACTGCCCGCACGGTAGAGCAGTGCTTCCGAAAGAGTGGTTTTTCCGCTGTCCACGTGTGCCAGAACCCCAACGACCAGACGTTTCATAACTTTCCTAACCTCATTCACAGCGTTCCCGGCTGCTGCGCCAGGGGCACCGTTTATTTTTTGCACCGCCGCCCGCCGGGCAAGGGATATCTGCCGGATTTTGGCGATCCTTTTCTATTATAATAGTACCCGTTTTAACTAGGGGATTCAACCACTAATTTGCGCGGGCTTTTGTTTTTGGGGCAGGATGCAAAAAATATTTTATAAAGGGTATTGACATTGCGGGATGTGGATGCTATACTATTTAGGCACTCAAGAGAGAGCAACTAAATATCGCGGGGTAGAGCAGATGGTAGCTCGTCGGGCTCATAACCCGGAGGTCGCAGGTTCAAGTCCTGTCCCCGCAACCATATGAAGAACGGTAGAACGTCAGGTTTTACCGTTCTTTTTCTTTTTTCGTGGTAACAAGTCAATTTTTTATTCAGTTTTTATTCGGCCGGTATTTCCGTGGCGGCAAAGCCAATGATGGAATTCATTGCGTTTGCTGCCTGTACCCTCCCATCATTGATAAGATGGGCATAGTAACGGTCAAGGGTTGCAGGGTCATCACCAACAAAGTCCGCCACGGAAATTTTATCAACCCCGTTATGCAACAGCAAAGAAACAACCGTATGCCGGAATTCACATCATGCAGAAGTAAACGAAAACCATAAAACCGGAGGCCGCCGCAAAGCCCCCGGTTTTATGCGTAAACAGCAGCGATTTTCGTTGCATTGCCTGCCCGGCTGCTGTACAATAGTAGTGCTGCGGCAAGGAGGTACAACGATGAAAACAACAGCTATGGCGGCAGAAGAGCGCGTGCGCTATATGACACAAGCACCGGTGCGCCGCCTGATTTTGGAAATGTCTGCGCCCACGGTTATCAGTATGCTGGTGACAAGCTTTTACAATATGGCCGATGGCGTGGCAAGCGTCGGTGGTGGCCGCCGCGCGGCAGGGATTGTTTTTGATCCCGGTCGTCTTTATCCTGCCAAATCTTTTAGGGCTTGCAGGCGTGGAGTACGCCCAGCCCGCCGCGGATCTGCTGGCCTTTGCGCTGGCGCTGCCTATGGGGCTGTCCGTGCTGAAGACGTTTCGCAGTGATGCGCCGACACCGGCGCACACTTTACGCGAAGAATAGAAATATGGAGGAAAAGTATGTTAGTACCTGTTTTACTTTTTATCGTCGGTCTGCTGTTCCTGATTAAGGGCGGCGACTGGTTCGTCGACGGCGCATCTGCGCTGGCGCGGCGTTTTCACCTGCCGGAGCTGCTGATTGGCGCGACGGTCGTTTCCATCGGCACAACGCTGCCGGAGGTCATGGTTTCCACGATGTCGGCGGTTTCCGGCCACGGCGAGATTGCCTACGGCAATGCCATCGGTTCGGTCATCTGCAACTCGGCGCTGATCGCAGCCATCACGATTGCCGTGCGCCCTGGCAAGGTTGACCCCAAGACGCTGAAAACGCCGGTTATCTTCTTCTTTATCGCCGCCGCCATCTACTGCGTGGCTGCCTACGGCTTCGGTGAATTTACCCGCCCGATGGGCTTTATCATGCTGGCAATGTTCGTGGCCTACATGGTCGCCAACGTCCGGCAGATGAAGAACGCCCCTGCTGAGGAACACGCCGAAGAGGAAGAGCTGATCCCCTTGTCCAAGACGCTGATCCTGCTGGTCGCCGGTGCGGCGCTCATCGCCGTTGGCGCAAATCTGCTCGTTGATAATGGTACGCTGATCGCCCAAGCGCTGGGCGTGCCCGAAAGCGTCATCGCCCTGACCTTTGTCGCGCTGGGTACTTCTTTGCCGGAGCTGGTCACGGCCATTACTTCGCTGATTAAAGGTCACAGTGATTTGTCCGTTGGCAACGTCGTCGGCGCAAACGTCTTCAACCTCGTGCTGGTCAGCGGTGTTTCCGTTACGCTGGCTCCGTTCACCATCCCGCAGAGCTCGACGCTGTTCGGAGTAAACTCCAGCCTGGTGTTAGACCTGCCGGTCATGCTGGCCGTCATGCTGATCATGACAGTACCTGCCCTCGTCAAAGGTAAGATGAACCGCGCACAGGGTATTATTTTGCTGGCCATTTACGCAGCTTTCTGTGCAATCCAGTTTACGATGTAAACGCTAATTACAATAATCACTGGGGCGCTGCCGGGAAACGGCAGTGCCTTTTTTGTGGGGAGAGCCGTCTTGCTCGGTTCTGCCAGGTAGTTTGCCGGGCACGCTGCTGGGTAAAGTCCTGCCCAAAACGCGGAAAGAACAGCTGCTCACGATATTCTGGCTATGTTCCATCGGCGTCAACTCAGTCATCAAGGCGTCGGGCATGACGGCGGTTGTGCTGGCACTTTTGGTGGGCTTATATTTTTGATATCTGGTCTGCAACACAAGTCGGCGACAATACATTGTCAAAAGATTGCACAAGCGCCCCCGCCCAAACAAAACTTTGTTGGGCGGGGGCGCTCATTTTACTCTTTTATTTATCTCTTGCCCAATCGGTACTTGAAATCTTCGTAGCCGAAGGACACGATGCTGCGGGTGGTGCCGCTGGCGGCGCGGGCAAAGATAGCGGGCAGAGGCATGCCGTTGAAGGTATTATTTTTGCAGGTGGTATAGATTGCCATATCGCCAAACACCAGCAGATCTCCCACGTTGGGAACGGCGTCCACGCCGTAATCCCCGATGACATCCCCGGCCAGGCAGGTCGGCCCGGCAAGGCGCACGGTGCAGGGCTTTTCTCCCGGTTCGGCTGCGGCAAACAGCGGCGGGCGGTAGGGCATTTCGATCACGTCCGGCATATGGCAGGCGGCGCTGGCATCCAGAATGGCGATGGTTATATCGCCGTTCTGCACCACATCCAGCACGCGGCTGAGCAGGAAGCCCGCGTTCAGGGCGCAGGCTTCGCCAGGTTCCAGATAGACCGTCACGCCCCAGTCCTGCTGGGCGCGGGTGATGCAGCGTTCCAGCATGGCGATATCGTAACCGGGGCGGGTGATATGGTGCCCACCGCCAAAGTTGAGCCACTGCATCCGAGGCAGCAGGTCACCGAATTTTTGGGCCACAGCGTCCAGCGTCGTGGCCAGCGCATCGGAGTCCTGCTCGCACAGGGTGTGGAAGTGCAGGCCATCCAGCAAATTGGGCAGCGCGGGGTTCGCCGCTACTGCGGCGTTCCACTGGGCGCGGGTGGTGCCAAGGCGGCTGCCGGGGGCGCAGGGGTCATAAATAGCGTGGCCGTCCTGGGTGGAGCATTCCGGGTTGATGCGCAGCCCCACGCTTTTGCCTGCCGCTTTTGCGGCAGGGCCGAACTTTGCCAGCTGGGCGGGGGAGTTAAAGACGATATGGTCCGCGTATTGCACCAGTTCATCCATTTCGTCCGCACGGTAGGCCGCGCAGAACACATGGACTTCCTTGCCGGGCATCTCTTCCGCACCCAGGCGGGCTTCAAACAGGCCGCTGGCCTCGGTACCGGCCAGGTGTGGCGCCAGCAGGGGGTAGCAGTCATAATTGCTGAATGCCTTTTGGGCCAGCAGCACCTTGCAGCCGGTGCGCTGGGCCAGGCCGCCCAGAATTTTCGCGTTGCGGGTCAGGGCGTCTTCATCCAGCAGGTAGCAGGGGGTAGGCAGTTTTTCCAGTTCCGGCGGGATGGTTCCGCCGAGTGCCGCAAAAGGCGGCCGCATATCCCGCTGGTTCATCAATCCACCAGCACGGGGTTATGGTTTTCGCTGCGGGGCAGGCCGTACTTGTCCAGCGCATCCAGGAACGGATCGGGGTTGAACTCCTCAACGGTATATACGCCGGGCTTGGTCCATTCGCCGGTCAGCATCATCAAGGCGCCGCACATGGCAGGCACACCGGTGGTGTAGCTGATGGCCTGACTGCCGACTTCGCGGTAGCATTCCTGATGGTCGCAGACGTTATAGATATAGTAGGTTTTATCCTTGCCGTCCTTTTTGCCGGTAAAGATGCAGCCGATGTTGGTTTTGCCCTTGGTGCGGGGGCCCAGGCTGGCGGGGTCCGGCAACAGGGCTTTGAGGAACTGGATGGGTACGATTTCCTGACCGTTAAAGTTGATGGGGGTGGTGGAGAGCATTCCCACATCCTCCAGGCAGCGCATATGGTCCAGGTAGCTCTGGCCAAAGGTCATAAAAAAGCGGATGCGCTTGACGTCTGGCAGGTTCTTGCCCAAAGATTCAATTTCCTCGTGGTGCAGCAGGTACATATCCTTCTGACCGACCTGGTCAAAGTTATATTCCCGCTTGATGCTCATGGCCGGGATCTCGACCCACTTGCCGTTTTCCATATAGCTGCCGGGGGCAGAAACTTCGCGCAGGTTGATTTCGGGGTTAAAGTTGGTGGCGAAGGCATAGCCATGGTCGCCGCCATTGCAGTCCAGGATATCGATGGTGTCGATGGTGTCAAACTCATGCTTGGCGGCGTAAGCGCAGTAAGCCTGGGTAACGCCCGGGTCAAAGCCGCAGCCCAGCAGGGCAGTCAGGCCGGCATCCTCAAACTTTTTCTTATAGGCCCACTGCCAGCTGTAATCAAAGTAGGCGGAGAAGCCTGCTTCCTTGCAGCGCTTTTCATAGATAGCGCGCCATTCCGGGTCATCGGTATTTTCCGGCTCATAGTTGGCGGTGTCCATATAGTTGACGCCGCAAGCCAGGCAGGCATCCATGATGGTCAGATCCTGATAGGGCAGGGCAATGTTCATGACCAGATCGGGCTTGTAGCTGTTGATAAGATCGCACAGCTGCTGCACATCATCGGCATCCACCTGGGCGGTGGTGATTTTTGTTTTGGTGTTGGGGGCCAGCTTTGCCGCCAGGGCATCGCACTTGGACTTGGTGCGGCTGGCAATGCACAGCTCGGTAAAAACATCGCTGACCTGGCAGCACTTAGAGATGGCTACACTGGCCACGCCGCCGCAGCCGATAACAAGAACTTTGCTCATGATGGTACTCCTTTATGTTTTATTTGAATGTAGGGTGTACAGATCTTCGATCAGTCCAGCGCCAGCAGCAGCTCACGCAGCACTTTGCAGGCAGTTGCGGTGGAAACGCCGCTCTGGTCCAGCATGGGGGCCAGCTCGTTCACATCCGCGCCGATGATGTTTGCTTTGGTTACGGTGCGGATGGCTCCCAGCAGCTGCAAGAAGCTGACTCCGCCCGCTTCGGGGGTTCCGGTTCCGGGGAATGCCGATGGATCCAGGCAGTCAAGGTCGATTGTCAGGTAAACCGGCACATTTGCCTGGCACAGCCAATCGGTCAATTCCTGCAGACCGGTGAAATCGAACTTGTGAATATCGGTATGGCGGGCGGCAAACTGGAATTCTTCCCGATCGCCGCTGCGGATACAGAACTGGTGGATGCGGCCATCGCCCAAAAGGTCATGGCAGCGGCGCAGCACACAGGCATGGCTGAGCTGTGCGCCGAGATAGTCATCCCGCAGGTCGGCGTGAGCGTCAAAATGGACGATGTGCAGGTCGGGGTATTTTTTCACGGCAGCCCGCACAGCCCCCAGCGTGACGAGATGTTCACCGCCCAGAAGCAGGGGCAGCTTGCCATCCCGCAGGATCTCTGCCGCGCGGGATTCAATATCCACCAGAGCGCTTTCGCTGGAGCCGAAGCAGAGCTCCAGATCTCCGCTGTCAAACACGTTGCAGTCGGTCAGGTCTTTATCCTGATAGGGGCTGTAGGTTTCCAGGCCATAGCTTTCGTGGCGGATTGCGGCAGGGCCAAAGCGTGCGCCGGGGCGGTAGCTGGTGGTGGAATCGAATGGCGCGCCGTACAGCACAATGCCGGCGGTACGGTAGCTGCTGTCACAGCCGATAAAGTTTTCTACATTGCGGTGCAGCATCAACAGTCCTCCACTTCGCGCAGCATCTCTTCCAAAAATGCCGGCAGGTAAAACGCCCCGACATGCAGCCGGGTGGTGTAATAACGGGTGCGCATGTTCAGCGCATTCCAGGCGTCACTGTCCATATCATTGATGGGGTGGTATTTTTTGCTGGCAAAGCCGAAGAGCCAGTAGCCCGCAGCAAAGGTGGGGATGTGCGCCTGATACACCTTGCTGATGGGGAAGGTGCTGGCAATGCGCTTGTGGCTGCGCTGCATGGCGGTGGCATCCTCGGCATAGAAAGGGCTGCCCTGCTGGTTTACCATAATGCCGTCATCGCGCAGGGCGTTATAGCAGTTGCCGTAAAATTCGCGGGTGAAAAGCCCCTCCGACGGGCCGAACGGGTCGGAGGAGTCCACAATGATAAGGTCATATTCATCCTCACACTTGCGGATGAACTTGAGTGCGTTTTCGTAATAGATATGCACGCGGCGGTCATCCATACGGCAGGCGTTGCCGGGCAGGTAGGCGCGGCAAGCTTCAATAACCTGGGGGTCCATTTCCACCAGGTCAATGCGCTCCACACGGTCATAGCGGGTCAGTTCCCGCACAACGCCGCCATCGCCCGCGCCGATGACGAGGATGTCCTTTGCGCTTCTGTGCACCGACATCGGCACATGGGTGATCATTTCATCGTAAATGAACTCATCGCGCTCCGTCAGCATGACATTGCCGTCCAGCGTAAGCACCCGGCCAAATTCCGGCGTTTCAAAAATATCAATGCGCTGGTAGTTGCTCTGTTTGGAATAGAGCTGGCGGTTGACCCGGATGCTGTGCTTTACATCGGGGGTATGAAATTCCGAAAACCACATTTCCATTGTACAAACCTCCTTCTTAATGTGTATCTGAAAACAAAGAAAATGACGGATATTTCGCAAACACAAGCAGGATTTAAGGCAATACCGCATAATTCTAAGTGCCGATACGGCGAGCGAGGTGCGGCAGATGCTAAGCCAAAAGCGCAGATAATACTGGATGCTGCAAAAGTGAGCGCCGCCAGTGGCGGAAACAGCGAACCGAAGCAGGGGCAGCGGTCGCAGAGTGCGAGGGGCTTTTGCCCCCGAAGCACGATGCGGGTACCGCAACCCGACATTATCGAGCATTTTGGCAACGCAGATGCCGTGCCGCAGCCGCCGGAGCGGTGCTTAAGCCGTCAGGCGGGAATTGTGCGGTGTTGCCTTAGGCTTTTTAACGCATAATCCGGCTGTGTTTGTAGTAATAGACTGAATTTTCGGCTTTTCAGATACACCCTAGGCCAGAACGTTCAGGCGCAGAATGTCAGGATCTTCCGGTCCGGTCATGCTGCAGCCTTTGGCTTTGGCGTATTCGATATAATCCAGGATCTCAGCAGTGATGCGCTCGCCCGGCGCCAGGATGGGGATACCCGGCGGATAACACATGACGAACTCACTGCAAACCATGCCTTCCGTTTCGCGCAGGGGCAGGCTCTTTTTGGGGGCATAGAATGCTTCCTGCGGGCTGGCGGCAACTTCGGGGTCAATGTATTCCTGGCTCAACAGGCCCGCGCCGTCGGTATGGTAGCGACGTTTGATTTCGGCCAGGGCACTGACAAGACGTTCCACCTCCTGCGGGCGGTCGCCGATGGAAAGATAGGCCAGGATGTTGCCGATATCACCAAATTCGATCTGGATATCATATTCATCGCGCAGGATATCATAGACTTCGATCCCTGCAAGGCCAATATCCAGCGTGTGGACGCTGAGTTTTGTTGTATCAAAATCAAACACGGAGTTGCCGTTGCAGAGCTCTTTGCCAAAGGCGTAATAGCCGCCCACGGCGTTGATTTCCTCCCGCGCATACTCGGCCATATCTGCCACCTGGTGGAACACCTGGCGGCCGCGCAGGGCCAGGTTGCGGCGGGAGATATCCAGGCTGGACATCAGCAGATAGCTGCCGGAGGTCGTCTGTGTCAGGTTGATGATCTGCCGCACATAGCCAGCGTGGACGTTGGGGCCGGTCAGCAGCAGGCTGGACTGGGTCAGGCTGCCGCCGCTTTTGTGCATGGAAACCGACGCCATATCCGCCCCGGCTGCCATGGCGGAAACCGGCAGGCCGCCGCCGAAGTAAAAGTGGGTGCCATGGGCTTCATCAGCCAGGCACAGCATCCCGGCATCGTGGGCCATCCGCACAATGGCGCGCAGGTCGCTGCAGATGCCGTAATAGGTGGGGTTGTTGACCAGAACCGCCACCGCGTTGGGGTGCTCGGCAATGGCTTTGGCCACCTGTTCCCGCTTCATGCCCAAGCTGATGCCGAGCCGCTGGTCCACTTCGGGGTTGACATACACCGGCACAGCGCCGCAGAGCACCAGTGCGTTCAGCACGCTGCGGTGCACGTTGCGGGGCAGGATGATCTCATCCCCGCGCTTGCAGGCGGTCAGCACCATGCTTTGCACCGAGCTGGTGGTGCCGCCCACCATCAAAAACGCGTGGGCAGCGCCGAACGCATCGGCGGCCAGTTCCTCCGCTTCGCGGATGACGGATACCGGATGGCAGAGATTATCCAGCGGCTTCATGCTGTTCACATCCACCCCAACGCACTGCTGGCCCAAAAAGGCGGTCAGTTCCGGGTTGCCGCGTCCCCGCTTATGACCGGGCACATCAAAGGGAACCACGCGCATCTGGCGGAAATTTTCCAGCGCTTCGTGGATGGGGGCGCGGCGCTGGTCCAACCGGGCGCGTTTTTTCTCACCGTTCATGTTTACCTCCGTTCGCGGTTCCTTTGGAAAGTTCCGTTTGGCAAAACAAAAAACGCAAGCCTTACACGGGTGTGCAGACTTGCGTTTGAAACCAGCTTTTTTAATTTTGCCACAGGCCAAATCCCCCCGGCGTGTTTACCGGGAGAGCGAATGCGGCATGATTCAAAAAGGTTGAGCGTGTCAGAGTCTATATAGCAATCTTACTTTTACTACTCTTTATTGACCGTTTCACAAGTCTGCGCAGCTGACTGCGCAATTTCATGGTTGTAAAGGAACCAACTTATAAAATTTGAGCTTTTAACTCAATCAATAAGACAACTAAAGTTGCCGATCGGCAGTGGACCCGGCTGTCCGTATGGCCATGGGTCGGAACACTAACATTTCCGGCTTCGCCTGAAACGCCACATCAGCGGCTGCAAAGTGCAATCTGTGTTGAAAAAATGCTCGGTCATACAATCCGTATGACGCTGCGCTTTTCGCTCGCCGCTGCGGCATTTCAAATGTCAGTATTCCGGCCCGCCCCTGTTGGGCGGTCCGTAGGTAAATTGCTTTGAAAAACTCTTGCAAACACGATTCGTCTTTCAAAATCGAGAAAAGTGTATCATATATTATTTGCGCTGTCAACAAAAATTGCAAAAAAGTGCAGTTCTATTTGTTTTTCCATACATTTTGGTGGTAAGAATTCTGTTCCGCCTTTATTTGCGGTGCCTGCCCCAGCAGACAAACAGCCTTATATTCGTTGAAAGTTTCAACAGGTACAGGGTTGTTTTGTGGATAACTTGTTTTTGTTTTCCATACTGGCGGCAGATCAAGCCATACCGCAGGGCATTACCATGCAAAACTAGCATGGTTTTAATGAAATAATACTATTTTACATATAAGTCTTTCTGCTGTATGATAGCCATAGTGCCGCGCGGGGGTGGGCTTTGCGCGGCAGGCAAAAGTTTTGAACAATTTACACAGCAAAAGGTGGAAAATAAAATGAATCAGCATAACCGCGCGGCAAGGCTTTGCCGATTATTTTTCAGCACACTTTACATCAGCAGCTTTACCTTTGGCGGCGGGTTTGTGATTGTGACACTGATGAAAAAGAAATTTGTGGACGAGCTGCACTGGATCACCGAGGAGGAAATGCTGGATATGACCGCGCTGGCGGAAAGCGCCCCCGGTGCCATCGCTGTCAATGCGGCTATCCTGGTAGGGTGGCAGGTGGAAGGGCTGCTGGGCATGATTACTGCCGTTGTGGGCACCATTCTGCCGCCCATGGTTATCCTGTCCATCATCTCTTATTTTTACAATGTGTTTGCCGCCAACGTGTATGTGGCGCTGGTGCTGAAAGGGATGCAGGCCGGGGTTGCGGCGGTCATCTTAGACGTTGTGTGCAGTATGGGCGGCAAGGTCATTGCCTCGCATTCGGCGGTATCCCTGTTTTTGATGGTAGCAGCGTTTGCGGCCAACTACATTTTTGGCGTCAATGTGGTGCTTATCATTCTGGCCGCAGCGTTGTTTGGGGTTGTGCGCGCTGCGCTGGCCCGCAAAAGGACGGTGTGAGGATGATTTACTTACAGTTATATCTCAGCTTTTTGCAGGTGGGACTGTTCAGCGTGGGCGGCGGTTACGCTGCCATGCCGCTGATTCGCAGCCAGGTTGTGGAGCTGCACCCCTGGATGACCTTGCAGGAATTCACCAATCTGATTACCATTGCCGAAATGACGCCCGGCCCGATTGCGGTCAACTGCGCCACCTTTGTGGGGCTGCGCATTGCCCAGCTGCCGGGGGCGGTGATCGCCACGCTGGGGTGCATTACCCCCGCGCTGGTGCTGGTCTCGCTACTGGCGTGGTGTTACCGGCGCTGGCGGGATCTTTCGGTTTTGCAGAGCGTGCTGGCCTGTCTGCGACCGGCGGTGGTTGCCTTGATTCTGGGGGCAGGGCTTTCGATTTTGGGGATCGTGGTGTTCCCCAACGGAATCTTGGGGCTGGGCAGCATTGACTGGATCGGCACGGGCAGCTTTTTTGCCGCGTTTATCCTGCTGCGCAAATATAAGTGGAACCCCATTTTGACGATGTGCCTGTGCGGCGCGGCGGGGCTTGGGTTGCATTTGTTGGCGGGAACGGTAGGGTAATAATTAAGGCAATACCGCATAATTCTAAGTGCCGATACGGCGAGCGAGGTGCGGCAGATGCCAAGCCAAAAGCGCAGATAATACTGGATGTCTTATCGAGCATTTTGGCAACGCAGATGCCGTGCCGCAGCTGCCGGAGCGGTGCTTAAGCCGCAAGGCGGGAATTGTGCGGTGTTGCCTTAAAGCATTTTTATATTGCTATTGAGCCCTTAGGGGCGCACATTGTGCGCTCCTAAGGGTGGGATACGCCAAAAACAGTCGCCAGACCGATGTATTATCAACAAATGGACAATGGTTTTTACGCCCGTCAAACGGGGCATCGTCCCCTACAAATTATTTGCAGCGTTTACCGCAACTGGCAAGGTTTTCCACGGCAGGGTGAAGCCCCCTATGGTTGCTTCGGGCTATAAAAACAAAAGTAGGGCGCACAATGTGCGCCCTTTGACTATACGCCTAGAACATCAAAAATTCACTGCTTTTCCACTTCCTCGGCGGCGCTGCGGCAGAGGGTGATGAACCGCCGCATAGAGGCCGTGAGGTATTTTTCCTTATGCCAGGCCACCACATGGCGGCGGGTCATGGCGGCGTCCCGGATGGGGCGGGTACACACAAGGCCGGTGCGGGCATCCGCCGCGGCCAGCTGCTCCGGCAAAATCGCCACGCCCAGTTGCTGGGCGGCGGCCTGCACCAATGCTGCAGTGCTCACGCTTTCCCATGCGGGGTGCAGGGCAAGGCCCTGTTCCGCGCAGGCGTGTTCCAGCACTTCCCGCGCGGTGCTGCCGGGTTCCCGCAGCAGCAGCGGGCCGCCGACCAGCTGCTGCAAGGTCAGGGCAGCCTGCTGCGCCAGCGGGTGGGCCGGGGCCAGCACTGCGCACAGGCAGTCGGTTCCGATCGGCTCGGTATGCAGGTCGGGCACCGAAACGCTGTTTTCCAACAGGGCAAGGTCGAGTTGATTTTCACACAGCGCATCGGCCAGAACACTGCCGTTGGCCACCTTGGCCTGCAGCTCAATGCCGGGGTAGAGCGCTGCAAAGCGGCGGGCCAGCACCGGAAGGATGGTGCTGCCCAGCGTGACCGTTGCCCCCACCCGCACCACGCCGCGGGAATCCCAATCCCGCATGGCGGCTTCCATATGGTCAAAGGTATCCAACAGGTAAACGGCCTGGGCATACAGGCGCTGGGCAGCCTCGGTGTGGGAAAGATGGCGGTAAAGCCGCTCAAACAGCCGCACGCCATAGTGCTGTTCCAGTTCCTGGATGGCGCGGGTCACGGCGGGCTGGGTCATGTGCAGGTTCCGGGCCGCATGGGTTACGTTGCGGGTGCGGTATACCTCCGCAAAAATGCGCATATGGCGCAGGGTCATAGGTTTGTTCCTCCTTAAACGCAGTGCTTCTGTTTTTAATGGTATGCAAATAAGGCAGATTTTGCAAGTTTTTTTGCAAATGTCTGCACAAACAGCAGCAGCCCCCGCGGCACATCCTGTTCGGATATGCTGCGGGAGCTGCTGCTGTTTAACAAGCTATGGGAGGATAAATTCCTTTAGGGCAATACCGCATAATTCTAAGTGCCGATACGGCGAGCGAGGTGCGGCAGATGCTAAGCCAAAAGCGCAGATAATACTGGATGCTGCAAAGGTGAGCGCCGCCAGTGGCGGAAACAGCGAACCGAAGCAGGGGCAGCGGTCGCAGAGTGCGAGGGGCTTTTGCCCCCGAAGCACGATGCGGGTACCGCAACCCGACATTATCGAGCATTTTGGCAACGCAAATGCCGTGCCGCAGCCGCCGAAGCGGTGCTTAAGCCGTCAGGCGGGAATTGTGCGTTGTTGCCTTAGGTGTATCTGTTCAGCGCTTCACGTTGAAAGCAGCCATACCGGGGTAAACGGCAGAATCGCCCAGCTCTTCCTCAATGCGGAGCAGCTGGTTGTACTTGGCCACACGCTCGGTACGGCTGGGCGCACCGGTCTTGATCTGGCAGGTGTTCAGGGCAACGGCCAGGTCGGCAATGGTGGTATCCTCGGTTTCGCCGGAGCGGTGAGAAGAAATGGCGGTGTAGCCAGCCTTGTGGGCCATCTTGATGGCTTCCAGGGTTTCGGAAACGGAGCCGATCTGGTTCAGCTTGATCAGGATTGCGTTGCCGCAGCCCAGCTGAATGCCCTTGGACAGGCGCTCGGTGTTGGTAACAAACAGGTCATCACCAACCAGCTGGACCTTGCCGCCCAGCTCGCGGGTCAGCTCCTGCCAGCCTTCCCAGTCCTCCTCGTCCAGGGCATCCTCAATGGAGATGATGGGGTACTTTTCAACCAGGTTCTTCCAGTGGGCGATCAGTTCACTGCTGGTGTAATGGGTGCCGGCTTTGGGCAGGATATATTCGCCCTTCTTGGTGCCCTTCCATTCGCTGGAAGCAGCGTCCATAGCCAGCATGAAGTCTTTGCCCGGCTCATAGCCTGCATTGCGGATGGCTTCCAGAATGGTCTCGATGGTCTCTTCATCGCTAGACAGGTTGGGGGCAAAGCCGCCCTCATCGCCCACAGAGGTGGCCAGGCCGCGACTCTTGAGCAGAGCTGCCAGGGCATGGAACACCTCAGCGCACCAGCGCAGGGCTTCCTTGAAGGAAGGTGCGCCGACAGGCATGATCATGAACTCCTGGGTATCGACGGTGTTGGTTGCGTGGGCACCGCCGTTCAGGATGTTCATCATGGGAACCGGCAGACGGTTGCCGGAAATGCCGCCCAGGAAGCGGTAGAGAGGAATATCCAGAGAAAGGGCTGCTGCGCGGGCAGAAGCGATAGAAACAGCCAGGATAGCGTTTGCACCCAGGTTGGATTTATCCTTGGTGCCGTCTGCCTTGATCATGGCAGCATCGACAGCGTAAATATCGGAAGCATCCATGCCGGTCAGAACATCATTGATGGTGGTGTTGATGTTCTCCACAGCCTTCTGCACACCCTTGCCGCCGTAACGGGCTTTGTCGCCATCGCGCAGCTCCAGGGCTTCAAATTCGCCCGTAGATGCGCCGGAAGGTGCCATGCCGCGGCCAACGGTGCCGTCAGCCAGCCAGACCTCAGCTTCAACGGTGGGGTTTCCGCGGGAGTCCAGAATTTCGCGGCCTACAACTTTTTCAATTTCCAGGTATGCCATTATCGATCGATCCTTTCTTTGGGAAACTATTTCATCAGCAGTGAGCACTGCTCCAACGATTAGCATTAGCTAACCTTCAGCACCGTCATTCTATCACAGGTTGTTACAAAATGCAAGGTACTTTTTGTGTTTGGCGGCTGCGGCAGAGTATTCTTATTTTTGCCGAGAAAGCGTTTATTTAATCTAACTTTTTGAATATTTTGAAACTTTTTATTTTGATTTGCTCCGGGGCTTGACAAAATCCTGGCGGCGTGGTATTGTTTGTTCATGGTTAGTTTGCGCTAATCTCGCAGGCAGCGACCCTCACAGCATGTAGGGAACAGCCCTCCCTTACATGGGTTGCTGCTTTGCCCCCCTTACATCAATAGGACCCCCGCCTTTTTTCTCTCTTTTGCAGGCGGGGGTCTTATTGTATTATTTTGCCTGCGCGGGGCCGGGGGAACAGACCCATACAAACAAAACCGGCACCCATGTGGCTCATTCCATGGGTGCCGGCCTTGCTTTGATTCGGTATGCCCTTGCAGGCGATAATGGCATTTTTGCGCGGCATGCTTGCGTGCCCGGTGGGCACTGCCGCAAATGAAACGGAGGCAATAAGGAGATTTGTGGGGATATGATGCAGCCGGAACGGAGGTCAATCAGCTGGCTGCGCGTCAGTTAGTGTCATCTAATCAGCAAAGATATAGTAGCATACTCCGGCGGGGGTTGTCAAGCAAAAGCAGGGAATTTGTTCAAAAAGTTTTGGAGGGGATGCAACACGATAAAAAAGGCACGCTGCCTGTTTGTGCGGGCAGCGTGCTGGATTTGCTTTAGGGCAACACCGCACAATTCCCGCCTTACGGCTTAAGCACCGCTCCGGCAGCTGCGGCACGGCATCTGCGTTGCCAAAATGCTCGATAATGTCGGGTTGCGGTACCCGCATCGTGCTTCGGGGGCAAACCCCTCGCACTCTGCGACCGCTGCCCCTGCTTCGGTTCGCTGTTTCCGCCACTGGCGGCGCTCACCTTTGCAGCATCCAGTATTATCTGCGCTTTTGGCTTGGCATCTGCCGCACCTCGCTCGCCGTATCGGCACTTAGAATTATGCGGTATTGCCTTAGTGCTGTTCCTGGTTTTCCGCTTGCAGCTGTTTGCGGAAAATAGCGCGGAAGATAAACCGGCTGAGCGGGCCGCAGTAGAACATCTGCCAGCAGAGCGCCATAGGGAAGTTGCAGCCCCAGGTATGCACCCATGTGCCAAAGCTGGGCTCCTTGAACAGCAGGGTAGCCACAAGGCTCATAACTGGGCACATGATGCAGACGATCATCAGGGAGATGGCATAGGTAATGAACTGCGGGCGGTCCGTGGGGCGTATAAAGGTGAACGCCAGGGCGGTGGCCAGCTTTTCGACCACAAAGAATTCCAGCACAAAGGCCACGGGCACCATAATGGGCATTTCGTGCAGAGCCATGCCAAAGGTAGCGTTGGTAACGCCGCCGGTGTTCAAGGCAACGTTATAAACGATCATGCCATACACCATGATGGTGGCCATGACGATGGTAAATACGATTCTTTGCGGCAGTGTTTTGGGCATAGGAAAGTGCTCCTTTCTGAAATCAAGACCGCAGACAAAAAAAGAAAGACAGCGAAACTTTCGTCTCGCTGTCTTTCCGTGCTGCGACTACCATTTATTGTGGCTATCATAGCACGTTTTGAAATTTTGTGTAATAGGGAAATTACAGATTCTCCGCCTTGCGCAGATTAAACAGATTTGATTGGATGCATTTGTGCAGGATGCGCATGGGGCAAACCGGAAGGGTTGGATGTTTTCAACAAGTGCGGGAAAAATTGTGGAAAGAGGAAGCGTTTTTTCAGTTGTGGCCGATTATTTAGGTTTCTCCACGGCGGGATGAGGGCATCCCGCCCTACAGCATGGTTGTGAGCAAATAAACAATCATTTTTTCACATCGTCCTATACAAATATTTTACGGCGCGGGGCATATGGTTGGCAATTTTCAGGCTCATCCGGGACATTGAGGACGCCGTTCCCTACCGACAGCCTAAAAAGCTCGGCTCCAATTCCTAATTGCTAATTTGGTCTTACTTTTTGCGGCACGCAAAAAAGTGCCCGGCTGCTAGGCAGCCGGGCGTTACGCTTATTGCAGGGAGTTAATGTACTCGTTCAGGGCCTCTTTCCAGGGGCGGGGCTGGGGCAGGTTGTCCAGGCGGAGCATTAGGTTATCCAGCACGGTGTAGCTAGGGGTGCTGCCAGCGTCCGCTGCGCGGATGGGGTGCAGCTCCAGTTTATCTTCCATATGGGCAGCTTTCAGGATGGCTTGGGCGAAGTCATAGCGGCTGCAGCGGCCCTGGCACACGATATGGTAAATGCCCAGGGTATCATGGTCGATCAACTGCTCCACCGCGGCGGTCAGGTCATCGGCCGAGGTAGGGGAGGCAAAGCGATCCGTGGGAACGGCCAGCCAGGGGCAGGTGGGGTCTGCGGCGGCGTTCAGCACGGTGGAAACAAAATCCCGCCCGATGCCGTACACCCAGGCGCTGCGCACGATCAGGTAGCGGTGGCACAGCGTGCGCACAAACTCTTCGCCCGCAAGCTTGCTTTTACCATACAGGCTTTCAGGGGCGGGGGCATCGAACTCATTATAGGGGTGGTGGCTCGCCTTGGCAAACACATCATCGGTGGAGAACTGCACCATCTTGGCCCCCAGCGCATCGGCGGCAAGGGCCAGGTTGCGGGGGGCCAGGGCGTTGACGCGGTAAGCGCGGTCGGGGTCCGTCTCGCAGCCGTCCTCATCATTAAAGCCGGTGCAGTTGATGATGACATCCGGGCGGTTGGCATCCGCAAAGGCGCGGACTTCGGCGGGGACAGTCACATCCACTTCCGCCACATCGGTGGCGATCAGCTGGTATTTTTCGCGGTCAAGCCGTGTACACAGCGCCTGACCAAGATGGCCGTTGGCACCGCTGATCCAAACTTTGAGCATTGCTGTTTTCCTCCATCTGGAACGGGGCAGTAGAGCACCCCGGAATTCTTCTCATACGCGGTTTTATTATAGCCCTGCTGGTTGAGAAGTGCAATGCGTTTTGCCGGATTTGGCGAAAAAAAGCGGCGGGATCAGCCTACATCCGTTACGGCAACATTGCTTACCAGGTCGTAGCTGGTTTTGGTGTTCCAGTCGCGGCGGATGACGGCTTCGGCGGTCAGGGCGGTGTTATCGTACAGGATGCTCCACTGGGTATTGCTGGTCACATCCTTCGGGTTGGGGGCCTGAGAGGCCGCCTGCAGGGCCTGCCAAGCAATTTCCCGGTCAATACTGCCTGCATTGGCATCCAGGATTTCCTCGATGGCATCATAGCGCTCCCGGCCATGGCCGTAAACGCCGTTGCGCTGGTTGGGCAGAACGTTATCCTTGTACATGACAAAGAAGTTGGTTACGCTGCGGCTGGGGGTAACGGTCAGGGGGCGGGCGGGGTCATTGCAGTCGTATTCCAGCACGCGGCCATCACCGGAAGCATCGGTGATATAGAAGTGGTAATCCCGCCCGCTGGAAGCGAACATATCATATTTGCTCAGCAGCTCTACAGCTTCGGCTGTGGTGGCGGCGCGGTCCAGCACCAGGCGGATGGCAAGGGTGGTAGCGATCATCGGCTTGCCGGTCTGCTGGTAGGTGGGGTCACTGTCCAGCGTGAGAACGGCGATAGAAACGCCTTTTTCATTCATGCCGTCCAGGCAGATGAACGGCGCGGTGAGGGTTGCCAGCTTTTTGGCCATGCTCGCATCCGGCGTGTTGGCGTTGATGTTATCCAGTGCGGCAAAGGCGACCGAGGCGTAACCGTCCTTGGGGGTGCAGTAGACCAGCATGGCGGAGGTATCGTTCTTGAAATCATAGTTGCGGCCCATCAGGGTGTGGCCGTCCGTGCCCTGGGTGCAGAACGCGCTGCAGCCAAAGTTTGGGGCTTTCATATGGATGGGCAGGTAGGGCAGGGCTTCGGCCAGGATGGCATTGATCATGCTCTGGTTATCGGTAATGCCGCGGTCGATCAGGCGGTCGAGATCATACGCATAGTCAATATCCATGCGGTAGAGGTTATAGTTTTCGTAATCGGTCAGTTTGCGGATGCTGTGGATGCTTTTGAGCCGGGTAAAGTACACCCCGCCGCCAACGGCGGCGGCGATGATGACCACGGCAACCAGAGCGGAAATGATCCATTGAATCGCTTTCATCTTTTCCTCCTGTTCATGACGGGTTGGCGGACAAACGGGGGCGGTGCTGGCTGATTATGCTTTTACGGAATCCGGCAGCGGGAAGGAAAAACGCATGGCAAGCGCTTTGAACAGCTCCTGCATGACCTGCACGGCAATGGCGCGGATATCCAGCTTGGCGATAAAATCCAGCACCTGCTTTTGCTCTGCGGCGGGCACCGCGTAAGCGTTTAAACTCATGGAAAGGAAGCGGGCCAACTTTTTTTCCAGCGTAAAGTATTTATCGCACGGGCGGGACATATAGCCCCGCATTATGCCCGCAGAGCCGATCTCCAGTTCATAGAAGTCGCTTTCGGTATAGCTGGGCAGGTAGGGGCCGAAAATGCGGTACAGTTCGCTGGAGGTGTGCTGGTAGATATACTCGGACGCTTCGGTGTGGCTGTAGGCTTCCAGGTAGATATCCCGCAGGTTCTCGTTCAGCTCGGTCAAAGCCAGCTGGATGCTGGTCTCCACCGCGTACACATAGACGGGCGGCAGCTTTTGGCCTGCGATCTGGCCCGCCATATCAAACTGACTGCCGAACATGAATTTGACCAGCTCCACCAGAACGCCATCCTTGGTGCGGAACACATTCTGGAAGGTACTGATGCTGACATCGGCTTCCTTGACAATTTCAGCAACAGTGGTGCGGGTATAGCCTTTTTCCAGAAAGAACCGAACGCAGGCCGTTAAAATGCGGCGCTTGGCGTCGGCGCTGTCATATCGTCTGGGCATTAGAATCACGCTTTCTGTATTGGTTTATATGCCAATTATAGCATTTGGATGCAGCGGGAACAAGTGGCCGGGATGGAGAAGATTTGGGCGGATATTTGGTGATATTGAATATCGGTTTTGATTGGGGTAACGTAACCAAAGGAGCCGCCATCTCTTTTCCGGTTGGCGGGCGCACGATGTGCGCCCCCTACGGGGAGCGCACCAGATTACGGCTGATTTTTACGGCAAAACAAAAAGCCCGCACCCATACGGGTGCGGGCCAGAAAAGCTGAAAAGGTCAGAAATTACTTATTCTTCTCTTCATCCAGGCGGTCGAGCAGATCCCAGACGCCGAGCATATACTGGATGCCGAGGGCACGGTCATACTTGCCGTAGCCGGGGCGGCAGTTGCCGGGGCCTTCCTCCCACAGCTGACGGCCGTGGTCGGGGCGGATATAGCCCTCAAAGCCGTTGTCGTGGTAAGCGCGCAGGATCTCGATGATGCCGGTCTCACCGCAGCAATCGCGGTGGGCAGCCTCAGAGAAGTCGCCGTTATCAAAGTGATGGATGTTGCGGATGTGAGCGAAAGCGATGCGGTCGCAGTGCTTGCGGACGATCTCGGCAACATTGTTGTTGGGGTTGGCGTTCAGGCTGCCGGAGCACAGAGTCAGGCAGTTGTACGGATCATCCACCATGGACAGGAAGCGGTCGATGCTCTCGGCGTCCACCAGCAGGCGGGGCAGGCCGAAGATATCCCATGGGGGATCGTCCATATGGATGGCCATCTTGATGTCGCACTCGTGGCAGGTGGGCATGAGGGCTTCCAGGAAGTACTTCAGATTCTCCCACAGCTTCTCCTTGGTGACAGGGGCATAGGCCTTAAACAGCTCGTCCAGCTTAGCCATACGCTCCGGCTCCCAGCCGGGGAAGGTCATGTGGTACTTCTCGGTGAAGTCCAGGATATACTTGGCCATAGCCTTGTAATCGTCCTTGATCATATCCTTCTGATAGAACAGGGCGGTGGAGCCATCACCGACAGGGTGGAACAGGTCAGTGCGGGTCCAGTCAAAGATAGGCATGAAGTTATAGCAGATAACCTTAACGCCAAACTTGGACAGGTTGCGGATGCACTGCTTGTAGTTTTCGATATACTGGTCGCGGGTAGGCAGGCCGATCTTGATATCGTCATGGACGTTCACAGATTCAACAACGTCGCCGTTGAAGCCGTAAGCGTGGATCTGATCCATGACTTCCTTGATCTCGTTCTCTTCCCAAATCTCACCGGGCATTTTGTGGTGCAGAGCCCAAACAATGCTGGTAACGCCGGGGATCTGCTTGATGTCGCTGAGGGTGATGGGGTCGTTGTCCTCACCATACCAGCGCCAACCCATTTGCATAGGCATAAGTGTGTTCCTCCTTGATTGTTGTTTATCTGGGGCAATCTTGGATTCCGAGTCAATACGGGGGTTCCCCGGAATGCCTTTTGGTTACGCCTTCATTAAGCGTTGACAGCGTCGTGCAGGGTCTTGCGGACAGCGCCGGGGCCTGCGATCTCAGCCTTGAAGTAAGCCTTGACCTTATCGGCCAGAACGGTCTTGGTCAGGTCAGAGCCAAAGATGGAAGCATTGCTCAGGATGCTGTCCAGCTGGTCGGTGCAGCTGTCGGGAGCACCGAACTTGATGGTAGCCAGCTTAGCCTGCAGGTCATCCTTCAGGGGGTCTGCAGAAACTTCAAATGCGTTGCCGTTGTCATCAACAGCCAGCAGGTAACGCAGCCAGCCAGCAATGGCCAGCGGGATGGACACCAGGGTGTTCAGGTCGCGGCCTTCAGCAACATAGCTCTTGATGGTCTCGCCAAAGCGGATGCCGACCTTCTGGGAAGTATCGGTAGCGATACGCTGCGGGGCGTCCGGCATGAACGGGTTGGGCAGGCGCTGCTCAACAACTTCATCGATGAATGCCTTGGGCTCCAGGATGCCGGGGTTGACCACAACGGGCAGGCCTTCAACATAGCCCAGGCGCTTGATGAGGGCAACGATATCGGCATCCTTCATCTCGTCGCAGATCAGGGTGTAGCCCAGCATGCAGCCGTAAACGCTCATGGCGGTGTGCAGCGGGTTCAGGCAGGTGGTGACCTTCATGCGCTCGGTCTTGTTGACGGTATCGCGGTCGGTCATATAGACGCCGGCCTTTTCCAGCGGGGGACGGCCATTGGGGAACTTGTCCTCAACAACCAGGTACTGCGGGCGCTCTGCGTTGACAAAGGCAGCAATGAAAGTGTTCTTGCTGGTAACGATGGGCTCCATATCCTCGATGTTATCCTTGACCAGCTGCTCTTCCACGATCTTGTGGGGGCGCGGGGTGATCTTGTCGATCATGGACCAGGGGAATGCGATCTTGCTCTCGTCTTCCAGGTAAGCGATGAAGTCCTGGCCGACATAGCCCTTTTCAGCCCATGCCTTGGCAACGGTCATCACGCTGGACTGCAGCTTTTCGCCGTTGTGGGAGCAGTTGTCCATGCTGACAACTGCCAGCGGGGCGGCACCAGCCTGGAAACGCTCGAACAGCAAGGCAGCGACCATGCTCATGGCGTGGCGTGCGTGTGCCGGACCTTCGTCGATATCAGCCTGCACAACGGGCATCAGGCTGCCATCGGGACGGTATAGGGCATAGCCCTTCTCGGTGATGGTGAAGGAGATCATCTGCAGGCCGGGATCGGTGAAGATCTCCTTGAAGCGTGCCATCATGGCAGCGTCAGAAGAATCAGCGCGCAGGCCCTCGGCAACAGAACCGATGATCTCGCGGCTGGTGGAGCCATCCGGGTTCAGGGTGACCATCATGGTCAGATTGTCGAACGGGGTGTAGATCTTATCAATGATGTCATAGTCAAAGGTATCGGCTGCAATGATGCCGCGGTCCTGCAGACCTTCGTTCAGCAGGCGCTGCTGGAGAGCTGCGATAAAGCCGCGGAAGATGTTGCCTGCGCCAAAGTGGACCCAAACCGGATGCTCCTTGGTTTTGGCAGTCATAGCTTCATGGTCAAAGGCGGGCAGCTTAACGCCCAGGGCTTCCCATTCAGCCTTCTGGTTCTTGATGGATGCAGCGTTCATTTTCATGGCGAAACACTCCTTCAGATTTTGTTTTTTGATATCTTCGGTGGCCTTGCTTTGCAGCACGGCCGGTGTTGTTCATTCAAACCGTGGATAAGTATAACCCTTATTTTTTGCAAATCAAATTGGCGTAATTGCTTGAAAGATTGCAAAAATTGCGGTACTATGAAAGTGGAAAGAGAGATGACAGGATTATGGCAGAAAACAGCTTTCAACCCTTTACACGGCGGCAGACCATGATCCGCCGGGATTTTGAAATTTACCGCTACCGCTACATGGATGAAGTGGAGCTGCACCACCACGATTTTTATGAAATCTACATGCTTTTGCGCGGCAGTGTATCTTATACGGTCGAAAACCGCATCTTCCACATGCGCGCGGGGGATCTGATGCTGATCAGCCCGCTGGAGCTGCACCAAGCGCGGGTTGACAGCAATGATGAACCTTACGAGCGCATTGTGCTGTGGGTGGACCGCGGGTATCTGGAATCCCTTTCCAGCCCGCACACCAGCCTGACCCGCTGCTTTGACACCACGGTGCCCGGCCATACCAATCTGCTGCGCCTGCCCGGCCCCCGCAGCGCTGAGATGCGCCGTGAGCTGGACAAGCTGCGCAGCCTGCACATGCAGGAAAGTTATGGCAGCGACCTGCTGGCCGTTTGCAGCCTGGTGGAGCTGATGGTTGCCATCAATCAGAGCGCGGCGGACCGCAGCATGCAGAGCGCGCTTTCGGCCGATATGGCGTCTGACCGGGTGGTGGACGGGGTATTGAGCTACATCAACGAGCACTACAACGAAGCCCTGACGCTGGATGCGCTGGCAGAGCGCTTTTTTATCAGCAAGTACCATTTGCTGCGCAAGTTTGAAGCGCAGGTGGGCACCACGGTGCACCGGTATATCCTGCAAAAGCGGCTGCTGAACGCCAAGCAGCTTTTGGCCGGCGGGCTTGCCCCCAGTGAAGTCTGTACCTACTGCGGGTTTGGGGATTACGCCAACTTTTACCGCGCGTTCCGCGCGGAATACGGCACCACGCCCCGGCAGTATGTACAGAGTTTGCGTGGGTAAAGTTCAAAAAACTGTCGTTATTGGTATTATAGCATACCCTGCCAATGGCTACAATAGGCGATTTTGCGAAAATTTTGGCAGGCAGTGCAGCAGCCGTGCTGCACCGCTGCACGCAAGGTCAAGTTTTTCACTTTCCTTTTGCGGCAAAATAGCGTACAATGGGAGCAGCTGTTTTTGGGGGTATCAGGTACACCTTAACAGCTACGTCGGGAGGTGGGCAGATGAACCAGCCAGACCCACAGCGCCGCATTGCGGGCGGGGTCGAATATGAATTGACGCGCCGCCGGGTGCGCAACCTGAACATACGGGTCCGCACGGATGGCAGTGTAGCCGTCAGCGCGCCGCGCCGGGTACCCTTGAGTAGTGTGGACGCTTTTGTGGCGGCGCATGCCGGATGGGTTGCCGCGGCGCAGGGCCGGATGGCGGTCCACATGGCAAACCGTGCTGCCGAACCGCCGCTGCCGAGCAAAGCCATCGCCCTGCACCAGATGCAGGCACTATGTGCGCAGTATTACCCGCTGTTTGCCGCCACCTGCCCGCGCGGAGAAATGCCCCGCATAGCGGTGCGGGACATGAGCACCCGGTGGGGGAGCTGCTCCCTAAAAACAGGAACGCTGTGTTTTGCCATGCGGCTGTGTGTGATGCCGCTGCCCGCGCAGGAGTATGTGGTGGTACACGAGTTTTGCCACTTTGCCCACCCCAACCACAGCCCGGCTTTCTGGGCCGCCGTGGCCAGGGTGATGCCGGACTATAAGGCACGGCAGGCGCTGCTGAAAGGGAGATAGTACCATTATTTGGTTTCCATTCCCCATATATTGGCTGCCGTGATTGAAGAGTTCTATCGAACAGGTTCTAATTATTGAGTGCTTCTACTCTTTACCCACAGCATGTGGCGCATATCCCACCTGATATTTTTGAGCCGCGCCACACGCGGCGATCCACCAACATTATTCTTTTTTCTTTATTCTTTTCTAAATTCTTTTCTAAACCGCTTTTTATTCTTTTTTAATTCAAATTTAATATCGAGGAGGCGCTCTGCACTTTGTCAGATTCCAAACGCTACTCCACGCTGGTGAACAACACCATCCTGTTTGCCATTTCCAACTTTGGCTCCAAAATCATCAGCCTGATTATTCAGCCATACCTGAGTTACGCGCTGGCCAGCCCGGATGTGATGGGTGTGACCAGCCTGATGCAGTCGGTGGCCAACCTGCTGATTCCGGTGGTCAGCCTGGGCGTCAGCTTTGCGGTGATCCGGTTTGGCCTGGACCGCAAGGTGGATAAATCCAGCGTATTCATGAACGGCCTTGCCACCATCCTGCTGGGCTTTGCCTTAATGGCGGTCTGCTGGCCGCTGGTGCGGCTGATCCCCAATGCGGCGGATTATCTGGTTCTGATTTACGCCTGTGTATTGATGAGCTGCCTGCGCACGCTCTGCACCCAGTTCATCCGCTCCCGTATGCTGAACCGTCTGGTTGCGGCGGATGGCATTTTGACTTCCGCCACGCTGCTTGGGTTCTATTATCTGTTCCTGGATGTGCTGGATCTGGGCGCGAACGGCTACCTGCTTGCCATGGCCTGTTCGGATGCGCTTTCGGCAATCTTTGTTTTTATTGCCGGGCACTGCCACCAGTATTTCAGTTTCAAAAAGTTCAACAAAGCCCTTTGGAAGGACATGCTGCGTTATTGCATCCCCATGATCCCAGCTTCCATCAGCTTTTGGATCATCAACGCTTCGGACCTGTTCTATGTACAGGGCATGTGTGACGGCATTGACGGCAAAAGCAGCACCTGGTGGGTGGGCCTGCTGAAAGCCGGGTATTATCTGCCGCAGATCATTACCATTGTGGGGCAGATTTTTTATGAGGCATGGCAGCTTTCGGCTGTGACAGAGGAATCCGAGCGTTCGGCGTTCTTCAGCAAGGTGTTCCGGGTATATGCGGCGGTCATGTTCTGCTGTGTGGCGGGCGTCATCTGGCTGTGCCAGCCCATGATGCACGTTTTCCGCGAGGATTACTTCCTTGGCTGGCAGTTTGTGCCGTTCCTGACACTGGCTTCCATGTGTACCTGCCTGAACAACTTCCTGAACAGCGTGTATGTGGTATACAAGCGGTCCACCAGTTCGTTCTACACCATGTTGGTAGGTGCCGTGGTTAATCTGGTTCTGAACTTTTTGTTCATCCGCTGGTTTGGGCCGTGGGGCGTTACGATGGCAAGTTTCATCTCCCTGCTGATTGTTTTCCTGCTGCGTGCTTACTCCACCCACGGGCTGCTGGAGATCGACTTTCACCCCGCCTGGATGCTGCTGAACCTGGGGCTGATCTTTGTGGAGATTGCCATGCTGTTCAAGCTGGAGCACTGGGTGCTGCCGGTCACGGTGCTGACCTTTGCCATCTGCCTGCTGAACTTCCGCGAGGTGTTTGCCATGGTGGAAAAGCTGCTGGGCATGGTTCTGCACCGCCGCAAAAAATCAAATTAAGTTTTAAACAAGTTTTGTTTTTCTTGTTGAAAGATTGCCCGTGCGTTGTGCGCGGGCTTTTTTCTTTTCCGTTTTGTGGGCGGTTCTATTATATCGTGCCGCACTATGATATAATACGAGTGATGATTATTTTGGGGCTTTGGCCCGTGGCAGCCTAAAGCGGCACCGTTATATTTTTAGGGCAATACCGCATAATTCTAAGTGCCGATACGGCGAGCGAGGTGCGGCAGATGCCAAGCCAAAAGCGCAGATAATACTGGATGTCTTATCGAGCATTTTGGCAACGCAGATGCCGTGCCGCAGCTGCCGGAGCGGTGCTTAAGCCGCAAGGCGGGAATTGTGCGGTGTTGCCTTAGGTAGGCAGGCGCACGATGTACGTCCCCACGGTCTCTACAGGGTAAAAATAGCATTTTTGATTTACAAAATCATTATATTTTGATAAAAGCAGGAGGGAAACCAACTATGCCGCAGATCACGATCGGCAAAGGGCTTGCTTTTTATGAGGAAGCACAGGCCCTGCCCGGTGTAAAACGGGTTGCCGGAATGGTAAAGCAGGATATTGAACTGGTGACGGGCGTTTCGCCCGCCGGAATCACCTCCGGGCAGGGGAGTGGCTGTGCCGTGCTGTACGGTACCATCGGGCACAGCCCCATGCTGGATGCGCTGGAAGCCGCGGGCAAACTTGACCTGAATGCCATCCGGGGCAAATGGGAATGCTACAGCTTCCAGGTCATTGAGACCCCCCTGGCGGGCATTGGCACCGCGCTGGTGATTGCGGGGAACGACAAGCGCGGCACCATTTACGGGCTGTTCCATCTTTCGGAGCTGATCGGCGTTTCCCCGCTGGTCAACTGGAACCATGTCCTGCCGCGGCACCAGGACACTGTGGTATTGGATGATCGGGTGAACATGGTATCCAGGGTGCCGTCCGTCAAGTACCGCGGCTTTTTTATCAACGATGAATGGCCCGCCTTTGGCAACTGGGCCAAGACCCATTTTGGCAGCATGAACGCCGCCTGCTATGCGCCGGTATTTGAGCTGCTGCTGCGCATGAAAGGCAACTACCTGTGGCCTGCCATGTGGAATTCCAATTTCAGCCTGGACGGCCCTGGGCTGGAAAACGCCGTACTGGCGGACGAACTGGGTGTGGTGATGAGCACCTCCCACCACGAACCCTGTATGCGCAGCGGACAGGAATACAGCATGGTGCGGGGCAGGGGTTCCATTTACGGCGATGCCTGGGATTACATTGCCAACCCAGAAGGCATTACCCGCTTTTGGCGCGACGGCCTGACCCGCAACAAAGATTTTGAGAACGTCATCACTCTTGGCATGCGCGGCGAAAATGACACTGCCATTATGCAGCACGCCACGCTGGAAGAGAACATTCAACTGATCCGCAATGTGCTGAAAACCCAGAACCAGCTGATCCGGGAGATTATTAACCCGGATGTCAGGCAGGTGCCGCGGCAGATCGTTTTCTTCTCAGAAACCGAAGAGTTCTTTTACGGCAGCAAGGAAACGCCAGGCCTAATCGGTGATCCGGAACTGGACGGCGTGACCCTGATGCTGAGCGACAACAACCACGGCTCCACCCGCACGCTGCCAAGCCCGGAAATGCGCAGCCACCCCGGCGGGTACGGCATGTACTACCACATGGACATGCACGGCGGGCCCCACTCATTTGAATGGGTGGGTGCCACCTACCTGCCCAAAGTGTGGGAGGAGATAACCGCCGCTTACGAATACGGCGTGCGGGAGATCTGGGTAACGAACATCGGTGATATTGGCACGCAGGAGTTCGGGCTTTCCTACTTCCTGGACCTGGCTTATGATATTGACGTCTGGGGCGGGCAGGATGCTGCCATTACCACCCAGTACACCGCACAGTGGGTGCGCCGCAACTTTGGCGCGGCTTTTGCACCGGCGGACCTGCCCCGCATTGAGGGCATCATCACCGACTACACCCGCCTGCTGGCCCGCAGAAAGCACGAAAAGATGGGGGAGAACACCTACCACCCGACCCATTACGGCGAGGCGGAGGAAGTGCTGCAAATTTCTGAGCATATCCTTACCGAATGTGATGTGCTGAAAACCGCCTGCCCGCAGGAGGACCTGAGCGCTTTTATCTCGCTGATCTACTTTCCGGCGTGCGGCACGGCCAATTTGATGAAGATGTGGATCCTGACCGGGCGCAACCATCTGTACGCCAAACAGAACCGCGTTGCCGCCAACCGGCTGGCCGATGAAGTGCAGGCCTGCATTGAAGCAGACGAAGCGCTGGTGAACGAATACCACACCGTGGACGGCGGCAAGTATTACGGGTTCGGGTTATCGGAGCACATCGGCTTTGTGTACTGGAACGACGAGGACAACAAGCTGCCCATCCGGATGTACATCACCCCGGCCAACCGGCCGCGGATGATCGTATCCCGCGTGGAAGATACCGAGTACGCCACCGGCTTTTGGTGGAATGGCCGCAAGCCGCAGGTATGGCAGGACTTTTTGCGGCCGGATGTCAGCCAGGTTGCGTTTGACGTTGCCTGCGGCAGCAAGTGCCCCATCAGCTGGCACATTGAGACCGACTGCCCCTGGATGCAGTTCAGCTGCACCGGCGGCACCGTGGCCGAAAACCAGCGCGTGACCCTGACGATTGACCGCAGCCAGATCACCGGCAAAGCGGCTGGACAGTTCGCTGTGGTGAATGAGCATATCCAGGAGGGGACCGGTGCGGCCAACATCATTGTGGAAGTGGACAATACGCCGGTCAGTTACCCCAAAGGAACTTTTGTGGAAGCCAACGGTTGCATTGCCATGGAAGCACAGCACTACACTGCCAAGCGGGATGTTCCCGGCGGCGGCTTTGCGCTGCTCAAGCCGTATGGCCGCCTGGGCACCGCGCTGAAAGTGTTCCCGGCTACCGCCAACTTTGAAAACAGCGAAGAGCGCCCCTATCTGGAATATACGTTTGCTGCGGCAAAAGACGGAAACTATCATGTACAGTTCCATATGTCCGCCACCACACCGGTCACCTTTGAGCCAAAGCAGTATATCGGCTATTCGGTCAATGGCGGAGCGGTGCAGGTTGTAAACACCGTGCACGAGGAGAACCGACCGTTCTTTGGCAGCGAACAGTGGTACGCCGAGGGCTTTGCCAATGTAAAGCTGACCGAGGCCGTCATCCTGTGCCATGCGGGGGTCAACACACTGCGCTTTTATGCGGTCAGCCCGGCCATCATTCTGGAAAAGATCGTGCTTTGGCCGGACGGCACCACCCTGCCGGAATCCTACCTTGGCCCGCGGGAGAGTTACCGCTGCTGACGCAGCCAAGGCCAGCATAAAGCCAACAACAGATAAGTTCGAGGTATTGATATGAGTTCTACTATTTGCGCCCTTGCCACCCCACCGGGGGCAGGCGGCATTGCGGTCGTTCGGGTATCCGGACCGGAAGCGTATGCGGTGGTGGGGGAGATCTTCACCCCGCGCAACCCGGCAAAGCAGGTTGCGGAAGCCAAAGGCTACACCGCCATGCTGGGGCATTACCATCTGCGGGGTGAGGAGATGGATGAGACCATCGCCCTGTTTTTCCGCGCACCGCACAGCTACACTGGTGAGGATGTGATCGAGCTTTCAGTCCACGGCGGCAACGCCATGGCCCAGGGCCTGCTGGAAGCGCTGTACCTGGCCGGTGCTGCGCCCGCCGGCCCCGGCGAGTTTACCCGCCGCGCACTGGAAAACGGCCGCATGAGCCTGACCCAGGCCGAAGCCGTGATGGAGATCATCTCCGCCGAAGGGCGGCAGGGGGCAGCGCTGGCAAAGTCCGCTTTGGACGGCGCGCTGGCACGGCGCATTGCGGGCATCCAGGCCGCTTTGCAAACGCTGGCTGCCCACCTGACCGCCTGGATCGACTACCCGGAGGAGGATGTGCCGGAGGTATCGCAGACAGAGCTGATCGCCACACTGAGCGAGCAGAAGAACACGCTGGACCAGCTGATTGCCGGGTACGGGGCCGGGGCGGTTTTGCGCCGCGGGGTGGACTGTGTGCTGCTGGGCCGCCCCAATGTGGGCAAAAGCACCCTGCTGAACCTGCTGGCCGGGTTTGACCGCGCCATTGTGACCCCCATTGCGGGCACCACCCGCGATGTGCTGGAGCAGGCCGTGATGCTGGGGGATACCGGCATCCGGCTGAACCTGTTTGACACCGCCGGTGTGCGGGATGTGGGGGAACACGGCGATGCTGTGGAAGCCGAGGGCATCCGCCGCAGCTGGAAAAAGCTGGAGGAAGCCGGGCTGGTGCTGGCCGTGTTCGACCTGGCCGCCCCGCTGAATGAGGAAGACCTGGAAATTGCACGCCGCTGCCAGGGCCGCCCTGCGCTGGCCATCCTGAACAAGCAGGATCTGGCCGGGCAGGGGGAAGCATTCACTGCCGCACAGCAGCAGTTAGCGCCTTACTTCAAGGCCATCATTCCGCTGACCGCGCGGGACGCCGCCAGCCTGCAGCCTTTGTGTCAGGCGGTCGCCCAACTGCTGGGCACCGCCAACCTGGACCCCAACGCTGCCGCGCTGTGCAGCGCCCGCCAGCTGAGCGCCGCCAAGGAAGCCCGTGATGCCCTGGCCGAAGCCCTGAACAGCCAGGAGGACGGCTTTGGGCTGGATGCTGCCGGGGTGTGCATCAGCGATGCGCAGCGTGCCCTTGCCCGCCTGACCGGTGAGGATGCCACCGAAGCCACCATTGACGAAGTGTTTTCTACCTTCTGTGTGGGCAAATAACCCACCTGTTCTTCTGCGTTCCAAGAGCGCCTGTTTACCCGCTATTTTCTGCGGGGGCAGGCGCTCTTTTATTGTGTTCCGGGCGCGGCTGTGATACAATGAAGTGACGAAAATTTCTTCCATCAAAGAGTTTTGATTTGAGGCATAGAGATTATGGATTTTTTGGGAAATTATGATGTGGTCGTGGTGGGTGCCGGACACGCCGGAATTGAAGCCGCCCATGCGGCAGCCATGCTTGGCGCCAAGACGGCGATCTTTACGTTGACATTGGATTTTATCGGCAACATGCCCTGCAACCCGTCCATTGGCGGCACAGCCAAGGGGCATCTGGTGCGGGAGATCGATGCGCTGGGCGGTCTGATGGGCATTGCGGCGGACGCCACCTTTTTGCAGAGCCGGATGCTGAACCGCGGCAAAGGCCCCGCGGTACACAGCCTGCGCGTGCAGACCGACCGCAAGCGCTACCACATGTGGATGAAGCACGCGCTGGAGCTGACCCCCAACCTGGAAATTCACCAGGCGGAGATCGTGCGGCTGGATGTGCAGGATGGCCATGTGTGCGGGGTGGTAACGGCGCTGGGCGGCTATTACAGCTGCAAGTGCGTGGTGATTGCCACCGGCACAGCGCTGGGCGGGCGCATTTTTGTGGGCGAAGCCCACTATGACGGCGGCCCGGACGGCACCCATGCGGCCACCGCGCTGACCAAGGATCTGACGGCCCACGGTGTGCCGCTGCGCCGCTTCAAGACCGGCACCCCGGCCCGCGTACACCGCCGCAGCATTGACTTCAGCAAATTGGACTGCCAGCCCGGCGACCCGGACGAACTGCTGCAGCCGTTCAGCTTTATGACCCACAAGCCGATGCACAACAAGGTGGACTGCTACATTGCTTACACCAACCCGGAGACCCACAAGGTCATCCTGGACAATCTGAGCCGCTCGCCGCTGTACGGCGGGGACATTCAGGGTGTCGGCCCGCGGTACTGCCCTTCGATTGAAGATAAGGTGGTGCGCTTTAAGGGCAAGGAACGCCACCCGGTGTTTGTGGAGCCCTGCGGCGAGGACACCGAGGAGATGTACCTGCAGGGGATGAGTTCCTCCCTGCCGGAAGCCGTGCAGAATGCCATGTACCGCACCATCAAGGGGTTTGAGAACCTGGAGATCATGCGCCCGGCTTATGCCATCGAGTATGACTGTGTGGACCCCACCAGCATGCTGCCCACGCTGGAAAGCAAAGTGATCGGCGGCATGTACGGGGCAGGGCAGTTCAACGGAACTTCCGGCTATGAGGAAGCCGCCGCGCAGGGCCTGCTGGCCGGCCTGAACGCCGCCCGCCAGGCTCTGGGCAAGAGCGAGCTGGTGCTGGCACGGCATACTTCCTATCTTGGCACGCTGGTGGACGACCTAGTAACCAAGGGCGTGATGGACCCCTACCGCATGATGACCAGCCGCAGCGAGTACCGCCTGAGCCTGCGGCAGGACAACGCCGATGAGCGCCTGACCCCCATTGGCCGGGAATACGGCCTTGTGGACGACACCCGCTGGGCGGCGTTCACCCACGACATGGAAGTGAAAAAGGCCGAGCTGCACCGGCTGGAAACCACCAAAGTACCGCTGGCGGAGCTGCGCACCGTTGCCCCGCCGGAAGTGCTGGAAACGCTGGGTGAATCCGGCGGCACGGCGGCGGAGCTGCTCAAGCGGCCCGGCGTACACTATGAGCTGCTGGCCAAGGTGATTGGCCGCGGGCAGGATGTGAGTGCTGCCATGGCCTTGCGCATTGAAACCGAGATCCGCTATGCCGGTTATATTGCCCGTGAGCAGCGCGCTATCCACGAGGTACAGCGCCACGAAAATGTGGTGATCCCCGATGACTTTGATTACGCCCCACTGGAAACCGTGACGCTGGAAGCCCGCGAAAAGCTGGCGAAGATTCGCCCCCGCACGTTGGCACAGGCCGGACGCATTCCTGGTGTAAGCCCCAGCGACCTGGCCCAGCTGAGCATTGCCCTGATGAAAGCAGGGAAGACTGCGGCGGCAGAATAAGGGCTGGATACTTCCTTTTTATAATACGCAAAAGCCAATAAAGGAGCTTATATGATCGATAAAGAACGCCTTGCACAAAAATGTTCCACGTGGAACATTGTGCTGAGCGGTGCCCAGCTGGACCTGCTGGACCGCTATGCGGAAATTCTGGTGGATTACAACCAGAAGGTGAACCTGACGGCCATCACCAGCCCGGAGGGTATTGAGGACCGCCACTTTGCGGACAGCCTGCTGTTTGCCGCCCAGCCGGAAGTAACCGGCAAACTGGTGGACGTTGGCACCGGGGCAGGGTTCCCTGGTGTGGTGGCAAAAATTTTCAAGCCGGATTTGCAGCTGACCCTGATGGAGCCCACCGGCAAGCGGGTGGACTTTTTGAAGTACCTGTGCGGGGAACTTAGCCTGACAGGGGTAGAGTTCGCCAAGGAGCGCGCAGAGGAAGCCGCCCGCAAAATCTGGCGTGAACAGTTTGATGTCGCCAGCGCCCGTGCGGTAGCCGCCCTGCCGGTGCTGTGCGAATACTGCCTGCCGCTTGTGCGGGTCGGCGGGGTGTTCATTGCAATGAAAGGCCCTGATGCGGATGCTGAGTTGGGCGGTTCCGCTGCCGCCCTGAAAAAGCTGGGCGGTGCCTACGGCGATACCCGCGCGTTCACCCTGCCGGACGGCAGCGAGCGGCGGCTGGTGGTTTGCAAAAAGATTTCGCAAACGCCGACAGCTTACCCCCGCAACGGCGGAAAAATTGCAAAAAAGCCTCTTTAATTTAACAAAACTCCGGGTTTTACCTCGAATTGCGGCGAACGAATTTTCTTTCTAACCGGTTTGGCCTGTGCTATGCTTTTGATAAAAGGCAAGCACAGGCTTTTTATTGCCTGTGCGGGGGAGGGAGAAGCCATATGTCCAAACCGGATAAAAAAGCCGCCAATCAGAAACCCGGCAAAATTATTTTACTGCCGGTGGAGCAGATCGAGCCATCGCCGTTCCAGGCGCGTACCGCCTTTGATGAAACCGAGATTGCGGCGCTGGCTGTCAGCATTTTACAGAACGGGCTGCTGCAGCCCATCAGCGTGCGCAAGACAGGCTACCACAAGTACCAGCTTGTGGCAGGGGAGCGGCGGCTGCGGGCCTGCCGCCTGGCGAAGCTGGAACGCATCCCGGCCATCATTCAGGACTTTGACGACAGCGAAACCGCTGCGCTGGGGCTGCTGGAAAATTTACAGCGCGCCCAACTGGATGCCTTTGATGCGGCAAGGGGTATCCGGGAGGTGATCCGGCTTTGGAACTGCACCCAGGCCGAGGCTGCACGCCGCTTGGGGTTAAGCCAGCCCGCGCTGGCCAACAAGCTGCGCTTACTTACCCTGACCACCGCCCAGCAGCAGCTCTGCACCGCTGCCGGTCTGACCGAGCGCCACGCCCGCGCTGTACTGCGCCTGCCGGAAAGCCGCCGCACCGCCGCGCTGGAAAAGATCGCACGGGACAAGCTGAGTGTGCGGGAAGCCGACCGTCTGGTGGACGCCATGCTGGCTGCCCCTAAAGACACCCCCGGTCCCTGCCGCAGCACGGTGCCGATGGTGGGGGATGTGCGGCTGTTTGTAAACACCTTACAGCACGCGGTTGACCTGATGACCCAGCGGGGCATTCCCGCCGTGACCAGCTGTGAGCAAGCGGATGGATTTTTGGAATACACGGTACGCATCCCCACCGCTACCCCTGCACCGCTGCCCGTGCCCAACACGCTGCCGGCGTGCCATGAGCCAGAGATGCCGAGCGGGGAAGGAAGCAGCCTTGGGGAAGAGGATGAGTTAGTTAGGAGTTAGGAGGGAGGAGTTAGGAGTTTGGGCGAATGCGAAATCAGGAATTAGAAATGAGGAATTGGAGGTAAGGGTGGGGCATAAGATTAGGGCAATACCGCATAATTCTAAGTGCTGATACGGCGAGCGAGGTGCGGAAGATGCTAAGCCAAAAGCGCAGATAATACTGGATGCTGCAAAGGTGAGCGCCGCCAGTGGCGGAAACAGCGAACCGAAGCAGGGGCAGCGGTCGCAGAGTGCGAGGGGCTTTTGCCCCCGAAGCACGATGCGGGTACCGCAACCCGACATTATCGAGCATTTTGGCAACGCAGATGCCGTGCCGCAGCCGTCGGAGCGGTGCTTAAGCCGTAAGGCGGGAATTGTGCGGTGTTGCCCTAGGAATTAGAAATGAGGAATTGGAGGTAGGGTGGGGCATAAGATTAGGTTCGTGGCTGTCCGTGGATTATATATGATTTTCGGGGATGGCTGGATGGACACATAAAATATTTGTGATGAACTCGCAATTTTCTGGTAGGGCGGGGATAGACCGTTCCCTACAAGTGCATTTTATAATGGGCAATCAACATTTACTATACATTCCACCCGTAGGCCCACACATCGTACGCCCGCCGCTGTACTTCGAATGACGCGGTGAAATATATAGGCAAAGGCTCATCCATGCGGGACGATGCAAGCATCGTCCCCTACAAATTGACGTCAGGCACATCACAAAATTTATAATGCACAAGCAAGGCAAGGTTGCGGCGGGATGAAGGGCATCCCGCCCTACAGGACAATTTCTATGTTTGCAACGCATAATAAACATTCTGCACGCCTTACCAATGCAGTTTTCTTGTTATATATTTAGGGGCACACTGTCTCTTCCTGCGCTTTTTCCCTCCAGAATGTTCCACGTGGAACATTCCGGGGGGATTTTTTGTGTTTTTGGGGGTTAGGACTTCCACAAAAGGGGCTGCTGTGTTATAATAAATAAGTTCTTAGCGGTTCCAAACGATACATGGAGGGTAAAATGGCAAAAGTAATTGCAATCGCAAACCAAAAGGGCGGCGTTGGCAAAACGACCACCTGCGTCAACCTTTCTTCCTGCGTGGCTGCGCTGGGCAAAAAGGTTCTCGTGGTTGACCTTGACCCGCAGGGCAATACCACCTCGGGTTACGGCGTTGCAAAAAAAGGCCAGCAATCCAACATTTACACCTGCCTGATCAACGATGATGACGTTCGGCAGGCCATCGTTCACACCAAGTTCAACGCAGACCTGATTGCTTCCAACACGCAGCTGGCCGGTGCTGTGGTGGAGCTGGTGGAGCTGCCCCGGCGCGAAAACCGCCTGCGCAGCATCCTGGCACCGCTGATTCCTTTGTACGATTATGTGTTCATTGACTGCCCGCCCTCGCTGGATCTGCTGACCGTCAACGGTCTTTGCGCCTGCGATACGGTGCTGATCCCCATTCAGTGCGAGTATTATGCGCTGGAGGGGCTTTCGGAGCTGATGAATACCTTAAAGATCGTGCGCAAAAAATACAACCATTACCTGGACATTGAGGGCGTGGTGTTTACCATGTACTCCGGCCGGTTCAACTTAACCATGCAGGTGGTTGCACAGGTCAAAAAGTACTATGGCAACAAGGTTTACAAAACCGTTGTGCCGCGCACTGTGCGCCTTTCGGAAGCGCCCAGTTTTGGTATGCCCATCAATTTTTACGAGCCGAACGGCAAGGGCAGCGAAGCCTATATGGCCATGGCGCGTGAATTTTTGGAAAATAACGAGCGGGAATGACCCTGGTTTTCCTGTTTGGGAAAGGGAAGTGTGTGAATGGCAAAACGCAAATTGGGCGGCCTTGGCAAAGGGCTGGACAGCCTGTTTGAAGACCTGCCCATGACCGAAGATGCTAGCCCGGATCTGACCCGCCTGCCTGTGCGGGAGATCGAGCCGGACCCCGACCAGCCGCGCAAGAACTTTGACGAGGACGCCATGGCGGCCCTGGCAGAGAGCATTGGCGAAAACGGCCTGCTGCAGCCCATTGCGGTGCGCGCCAAAAAGACCGGGCCGGGCTATGTGATCATTGCGGGTGAGCGCCGCTGGCGTGCCGCGCGCATGGCCGGGCTGGATGAAGTTCCGGTTTTGATCAAAGATGTGACCGACGAACAGGCCGCTGCGCTGGCCCTGATTGAAAACTTACAGCGCGAGGACCTGGACCCCATTGAAGTGGCTGAGGGCTGCAAAAAGCTGATCGAGCGCTATGGCTTAACGCAGGAAGAAGCTGCCAAGCGGCTGGGCAAAAGCCGCAGCGCCATTACCAACGCCATGCGCCTTCTGAACCTGCCGGAGTATGTGCGGGATCAGGTGCGGACAGGGGACATCAGCGCGGGCCATGCCAAAGCGCTGTTAAGCCTTGGCTCACCGGAGCAGATGTCCGCCGCGGCGGACCAGATCATTGCTAAGGATATGAGCGTACGCCAGGCCGAAGCTTTGTGCCGCAAAATGTCCAAGCCGCCGAAGCCCGCCAAGGAAGAGGATGCCTTTACCCGCCCGGTGCTTGCCGTGGAGGTGGAGGGTGCCCTGAAAGAGACCACCGGCAGTGAAGTGCATGTGGACTACAAGGACGGCAAGGGCGTGCTGCACATTGCATTTTATTCTGATGCGCAGCTGCAGCAGTTCGCCGGGCTGCTGGGGCAGTATGACCCTGAGCAGGCCGCCGAGGCGGCTGATTCGTCCGGTGAGGGCGAGGCATAACTCTTTCATTTTATTACTTTAGATTTCAGGCATTTGCAAAATTACAAATAGAGGAAAGGATTTTGAATCATGCTGGATATTCGTTTTGTGCGTGAGCACCCCGATGAGGTCAAGGAGAACATTAAAAAGAAGTTTCAGGATGCCAAGCTGCCGCTGGTAGACGAGGTCATCAATCTGGATGCCGAGTACCGCGCCGCCATTGGCGAGGGTGACACCCTGCGCGCCAACCGCAACAAGCTTTCCAAACAGATTGGCATGCTGATGGGCCAGGCTAAAAAGGACCCCAGCAAGGCCGCCGAAGCCGAGGAGATCAAGAAGCAGGTGACCGCACAGGCTGACCGCCTGAAAGAGCTGGAAACCAAGGAAGCCGAGCTGCAGGACAAGATCCGCGACATCATGTACACCATCCCGCAGATGATCGACCCCAGTGTGCCCATCGGCCCGGACGACAGCTGCAATGTGGAAGTACAGCGCTTTGGCGATCCTGTTGTGCCGGATTATCCCATCCCGTACCATGTTGACATCATGGAAAGCTTTGACGGCATTGACCTGGATGCTGCAGGCCGCGTTTCCGGCAACGGCTTCTACTATCTGCTGGGCGATATTGCCCGCCTGCACGAAGCTGTTCTGGCTTACGCCCGCGATTTTATGATCGACAAGGGCTTCACCTATGTCATCCCCCCGTTCATGATGCACGGCGATGTGGTGAAGGGCGTTATGTCCTTCCCCGAAATGGATGCCATGATGTACAAGATCGAGGGTGAGGACCTGTACCTGATCGGCACTTCTGAGCACACCATGATCGGCCGTTTCATTGACCAGACCCTGGACGGCGCCAAGCTGCCCCTGACCCTGACCAGCTACAGCCCCTGCTTCCGCAAGGAGAAGGGTGCCCACGGCATTGAGGAGCGAGGCATTTACCGCATCCACCAGTTCGAGAAGCAGGAAATGATCGTCGTCTGCAAGCCGGAGGACAGCATGAGCTGGTACGACAAGCTGTGGCACAACTCTGTTGAGCTGTTCCGCTCTATGGAGATTCCCGTTCGCCAGCTGGAGTGCTGCTCCGGCGACCTGGCTGATCTTAAGGTGAAGAGCTGCGACATTGAGGCTTGGAGCCCGCGTCAGCAGAAGTACTTTGAGGTTTGCAGCTGCTCCAACCTGGGCGATGCCCAGGCACGCCGTCTGCGCATCCGCTACAAGGATGAGAATGGCAAGACCCAGCTGGCCCATACCCTGAACAACACCTGCGTTGCCCCGCCGCGCATGCTGATTGCTTTCCTGGAGAACCACCTGCAGGCTGACGGCACCGTGACCATTCCGGCTGTTCTGCAGCCGTACATGGGCGGCAAGACCGTGCTGGTACCGAAGGAGAAGTAATTTTCTTTTTGGAGTTGTTTTCCAGTCTTTTTTGAAAAAAGGCTGGGCGAAAAACTTTAGGCAACACCGCACAATTCCCGCCTTGCGGCTTAAGCACCGCTTCGGCGGCTGCGGCACTTAGAATTATGCGGTATTGCCTTTAATCAGACCAAATATAAAAAGCCCCGTGTGGGGGGAAAGGGAACAGGCGCAGGTCTGTTGAGCTTTCCCCGGCACGGGGCTTTTTGGGGTCAGCCTTTTTCAAAAAGCTGGGCCGCCGAAACAAAACGGAAATTGCAAAACAAAAATCTCAGCCGTGCGGTATCCTACCTGCACAGCTGAGATTTTGCTTTGTGTCTGTTTTTATTGCGGTTACTCTTCCTCGCTTAAGCCGCAAGGCGGGAATTGTGCGGTGTTGCCTTTGCTTTTTCAGGACGATTCAACCCAGCATGGCACCCAGGGCGTCCAGCGCCGTGCGCAGGGCGGGGGCGGCGGGCTGGCCCGGTGCGCTGGAAACACCTGCCGTGGCAAAGCCTGCACAGCTGCCAAACGCTGCGCCGCAGATGCGGCTGACCATCCCCTGCTGGCCCATGGACATGGTGATGAGCGGGGTATCGTTCCCTGTGGCTTGGGCTGCCTGGGCGGTGGCTTCCAGCAGGCGGGCGGTATCCGCCGGGGTGTGGGGCATTACGGCCAGCTTGGCGATATCTGCCCCGCGGCGGACCATATCAGTCAGGGTGTTGACCATCGTTTCGGTGGGCGGAGTCTCGGCAAAGTTATGGCTGCTGAACACGGTTTTTACGCCGCTTTCCCGCGCCTGCTGCTGGATGGCAGCAATGACCGCCGGAGCCGTGCTGGCTTCGACATCCAGCAGATCCACCAGGCCACTGTGGCAGATAGCAGTGCCGAGTTCGCCGTATGCGGCATCGGTGAGATCGGCCAGGCCTCCCTCTTTTTTGGTTCGGATAGTGGCCAGTAGGGGAACGCCCTGCCCAATGGCGGCACGGGCGGCGCACAGCACGTTTTGCACGTTAGGAGCATCCAATATCGAAAGGGCATCCAAACGCAGCTCTACCACGTCCCCAGCCGCCCCAGCGGCGGCAGCGTTGGAAAGGTCGTTGGCCATAACGGGTACCAGGATCTTAAAGTTGGTCGGGGCAGTGTCCCGCGGGGGCAGCAGCGTTACGCCGCGCACAGTAATGGCAGGCATGGGGTTTCCTCCTTCAATGTTCCACGGGCAGCGGGCAATGCCGCTGCAAAATATACCAGTATTGTAGCACAAGGCGGCGGCTGGCACAAGAAAAAGCCCCCGCGCACAGCACAGGGCTTTGGCAGCCGCCGGGGCGTACATTGCACCGTCAGCCAGGGGACCGGACGGGATTTTGCCAACCTGACCTTGATCGTATACCACATTCCGGTTGCGGTACAGTTCGTGATCAAGGGGCCAGGCGGCTGATTGACCTGCTGCAAATCGTGGTCAGCATTGTGTTCACCCGGTTCATGGCGTTGTTCCAGCACACCATTACCTGCCAGAGCGTCCTTTTGCCTGCCCGCAACACGGAACAAAGCGAGAAATGGCGCACTGTGTGGGGGTTGGACAGCTTTTGTCCGATCGTTTCCTGCAATCTCTCCAGGGTTTTTATCTGTACAAAAAGAGCAGCGTTTCTTCTGCCGCATGGCAAAAACGCTGCTCTTTTTCAAATGCTGATTTTGCGCTGGATCTTACAGTTCGATCTTGCCGAACATGTCAAAATCATCCCCATCATGGATGCGCGCGGTGCGGGCCGGGGCCTGCGGGCGGGCGTTGGGATCACGCGGGGCGCTGGCAAATTCGCGCTCCGGCACGCTGGACGGGCGGCCATAGCCGCGGCCGCCATTGCGGCTGCCACCGCGGTTATCACGCGGGGGACGGCTGCTGTTGCCGCGGTAACCACCGCCGCGGCGGTTATCGTTGCGGGGGCCGCGGTTGCCGTTAAAGCTGCGGCCATTGCGATTGCCGCGGTTGGGGCCGCTGCGGTGACCGCGCGGTGCATCACGATCCGGCAGGTTGCTGGCGTTGGGGTCGGTGGAATAAATCACCACGCGGCGGTCGGGGCCTTCGCCCTTGCTCTCGCTGCGTACGCCCTCGATCTCGGCCACAGCGGTATGGATGATGTGGCGCTCGTAGGGGTTCATCGGCTCCATCTCGTAATAGCAGCCGGTGCGGATCACACGGTTGGCAATGCGCACAGCCAAGGCCGTCAGGTCGTCTTCGCGCTTATTGCGGTAGCCGCCCACATCGATGCCCAACTTGACGTAAGGGCCTTCCATCCGGTTGACCACCAGGCTTGCCAGATAGGAAAGGCTCTCCATCGTTTCGCCGCGGCGGCCAATGAGTGCGCCCAGGTGGGCACCCTCAACATGCAGAATGGTAGCTTCTCCCTTTTTGCCTGCGGTAAAGGTGAACTCCTCCACGCCCATCAGGTGGAAGATGGGGGTCAGGTAATCCACCGCAGCCTGCAGGCGGGGGTCAGCGGCAATATCCAGCGGGGTCTCGGCTTCCGCCGGGGCAGCATCCTCTACCGCGGGTTGGTCGGCCGCTTCTTCTGCCGGAGCGGGTTCTGGTTCAGCGGCGGCCACCGGGGCAGCAGGCGTGGTTTCCGGCTCGGTATCGGCAGTTTCCACGGTAACTTTTACTTTTGCAGGGGTCACTTTCAGGCCCAGGAAGCCGGTTTTCTGCGGCATTTCCAGGATCTCATAGCTCACACCCAGGTCGTCACGGTCAACGCTGAGCGCTTCGCAGCCCAGCTGAATGGCTTCTTCCACCGTTTTGGCGGTTGCAACATATTCACGCATGATTACTACCTCCTTCGTTATGGGGCGGTCTTACTTCTTCTTTTTGCCTTTCTGGGCCTTCTGGGCTTCCATCTCGGCGCGCTGCTCGTCCGTCAGGGGGACGGTACGGTCATTGGCGTACTTTTCGGCATCCAGCTTGCGGGCGTATTCAAGGCGCATCTGGTCCAGCTGACGCTTGTTGACGTTCTTTTCGACCTTTTTGCCGCCTTCTTCGACGGTAACGGTCTTGATCTCTTTCTTGGCGGCGCGCTTGGCGGCAACTTCGGCTTCGTACTGAGCCTTGAACTTTTCGGGGTTATACACCTTGTAGGTCAGCACGGTCTGCAGCATCATGAAGATGTTGGAGGTGCCGTAGTACAGGGAGAAGCCGACAGGCATCTGGAAGCACATGAAGACGAACATGATGTTCATGCCCCACATCATGACCTTCATGCTGCCCTGCATCTGGGCCTGCTGGCCGGACATCTTGGTGCTGAGCACCTGGGAGATGCACATGGTAACCGCAGCGATGATGGGGAAGATCATGATCAGGCTGAAGCTGAAGCCGGTGATGGTGCACATATCCATGCCAAGGAAACTGGTGTTAAAGTTGGCAATGGAGCTGAGCTGCTCGGTAGTCAGGCCGGTATCCACACCACTGGCAAGGCCGGCGTGGATTGCTTCGATCAGGCCGGTCTGGGCCGCTGCGCCGTTGTTGGCAATGCCAAGTGCGGTGCAGGCGGCGCTGATGGCGTCCTTGGGGATGCCGAGAATGTACTGCACAGGGCGGTAAACAACCTCCACCATGCCGAACAGGACCAACATATTGACAAGCATCGGCAGGCAGCCTGCAGTGGGGGAGTAGCCATACTCCTGCTGGAACTTGACCATTTCCTCCTGCATTTTTTCCTGGTTGTTCTTGTACTTCTGCTGGATTTCATTGATCATCGGTGTAAACACCGACATCTTGGCCATGGACTTCTGCTGTTTGATCATCAGCGGAAGCATGAGCAGTTTGATGATCACGGTGAAAACAATCATCGTGACGGCGAAGTTCGGGATCATCTGATACAGCATACGCATCAGCGGTCCCAGGATCATTGCGAGGAATCCCATATTCTATCCTTCCGCCCTGCCCGCACGCAGGGCATTTATTTTATAAAGAAGGTCTTCGCCGTGCGGTGAGAAGACATGAGAGGCGAGAGTAATAGAGAATAATTAAGAAAGAATAATGAATCATGGTGGTTGGCACCTGCGGTGCCTTTATTTTGGAATATTAGGAATAGGGTCATCCTAAAAGTTCTGCTGCGGGTTTTGGCTCGGCAGAACCCTAATTTTTTGAGCTGCGCCGTTCCGGCGCAGCGGTCCACCAACATTATTCTCTATTCTTTATTCTTTTTTAATTTAATTTAATTTAATTTAGTTTAATTCAGCCTTATCGCTTTTCTCTGAACAGCTTCCGCTCTGGGTTCATCCAGCGCCCCTTTTCCGGCACGGGGTCATAGCCGTACTTGCCAAAGGGGTTGCAGCGCAGAATGCGCCACAGGCCCAGCAGCAGGCCTTTGGCCGGGCCATGTACCTGGATAGCCTGGATCATATACTGGCTGCAGGTTGGGGTAAACCGGCAGTTATGCCCCAGCAGCGGACTAATGACCTTCTGGTAGCCGCGCACCAGGGCAATCAGCACCCGGCTGATCACTCCGGTGCACCGTTCGGCTGCGGTTTGGCCGCGGGCTGCTGCGGCACCGCGGCAGCTTTATCCGGCAGGCCGGCTTTGCGCATCAGGCCCGCCAGTGTTTTGCTCAGTTGGGTGCTTTTCAGGTAGGGCGTGCGGGCACGCGCTACTAAGATTATATCATATCCGCCGATATTTTGCGAGAGGTGTTCCGAAAGTGCTGCGCGCATAATGCGCCGCGCACGGTTGCGCTGCACGGCATGGCCCACCTTTTTAGTGGCGGTCAGTCCGATGCGGGTGTAGCCCAGCCGGTTTTTGGCCACATACAGCACCAGATTGGGGTGAATATAGCTTTTGCCGCGGGCATAAATGCGGGAAAATTCCTTATTTTTGGTCAGGGTTCGATAGCGCATGGCGGGGTTCCTCCGGCATGGTAGGATTGTATGGCCTGCACGGCTTAATACGTGCAGGGAGTGGGAATGGATGGTGCACCGGAACTGTTATAGGCCAAGGCAAAACGCCGAAAAAACGGGTTTGCCTTTGTGAAAATGCTCCAAATTTTGGCTTTTTTCCAGTACATCCTAGCAAAAAAGGCCGCTGACAAGAAATCAGCAGCCTTTGTTTGCATGTGTTTGCGAAACCTGTGCCTGAAAAATCAGACGGTCAGGTTCTTGCGGCCCTTAGCACGGCGGCGGGCCAGCACCTTACGGCCGTTCTTAGAAGCCATGCGCTTCAAAAAGCCATGAACGCGGCTGCGCTGACGCTTCTTCGGCTGGAAAGTCTGCTTCATTTCGTATTCCCTCCTTCAAAGTTTCCCCAATACTGGGCATTTTTTGGCGATTTACGCTTGGCAAATGCCCGTAGATACAGGGGCAGCCTTGCAGACTTTGATTATAGCGCAAGGACGGCAAGTTTGTCAATAGCAAACCGCGAAAAAATCCACGCGGCGATCCAATGCCAGGCGCGAAAGATTGGATTTTGCGCTCTGCGCGGGCGGGCCCAGCGGACAAATAGATGCAAACGAGCCCGCTGTGAGGTGTGGATTTGGTGGAATGTTGGTTCAAAACCTGCATTTTTTGCCATATTTTCAACTTTTATTGCCCATATCGTGGAAAATTGTACCCTATTATAATTGTATTGGGGGTAAATTTATGCTATACTATATCTGTATCTCTGTGTCTAAAAATCGGCAGAGCGGGCTTTCGGGCCTGCTTTCCGCGGGTTGACACAGCGGTTTTGGCGGACCGGGAAAGGCAACATCTTCCCCGCAGCCGCCGGCTGCTGCATGCTCCGCCCGCCTGCCCAAGAATTTTAGGCCGTGCAGCAATACCCTGCCGGATGCAGCCGGAATTTTGTGGAACGATACGGCGCTCTTACTTTATAATGGGGGGCGGCTTGTGTTTTGTTTGCAAAAATTGGGCAGCAGCCTGCGGGGCGGCAGTGCATTGCCTTGACTAACACAAAAGTGGGGAGTATCCATGGATTCATTCAACGACGTACTGGACGCGGCCAAAGCCTATTGCCGCGAACATACTGCCGACGCGACGTACCAGTATTACATCAGCGGGCTGAAAGCGGTCAGCTTTGAAAATTCCAACTGCATCACGCTGGAAGTCCGCAATGATTTTATCTGTAAGATCGTGTCTGACCGTTATACGGGTCTGCTGAAGGATGCGTTTAAGGCTGTACTTGGCTTTGATGTTGAGGTCAAGTTCACTGTGCCGCAGCCTGAACCAGAGGCTGCCAAAGAAAAACGCCCAATGGATGAAGCCAGCCTGCCCTCGGGCCGGTATGATTTCACCTTTGAAAACTTCATCCGCGGCCCGTCCAACCAATTTGCCTTTGCGGCGGCGCAGGCGGTTGCGGCAAACCCGTCCGGCGCTTACAATCCGCTGTTCATTTACGGACCGTCCGGTCTGGGCAAAACGCATCTGCTGAACGCGATTCAGATCGAGATCCACAAAAATCATCCGGACTACAATATTGTTTATGTGGACTGCGAAAAGTTTACCAACGAGATCATCACCGCGGTCAAAATGGCAACGACCGAACAGTTCCGCCAGAAATACCGCGAAGCCGATGTGTTGCTGATCGACGATATCCAGTTTTTGGCCGGCAAGGAATCAACGCAGGAAGAGTTTTTCCATACTTTTAATACGCTGCATAATGCCGGCAAGCAGATCGTGCTGGCATCCGACCGGCCGGCCAAGGAGATCAAGAGCCTGGAAGAGCGTCTGCGTACCCGGTTCGAGTGGGGCCTGACGGCGGATATCCAGCCGCCTGATTTCGAAACCCGTGTGGCGATCGTCAAGCGCAAGGCCGAATTGCTGAACCTGGATCTGCCTGATGACGTTGCGGAATACATCGCCAACCATCTGAAGCAGAACATCCGCCAGCTGGAGGGCGCAGTGAAAAAGCTGAACGCCTACTATATGTTGGAGGGTATTGCCCCCTGCATCGGCGTGACGACGACCGCCATCAAGGATACACTGAATGATACCCAGCCCATCCCCGTTACGATTGAAAAGATCATCAACGAAGTGGCGCGCACCTATAATGTGATTCCCTCCGACATCCGCGGGAAAAAGCGCAGCGCCAATGTGAGTGCCGCCCGCCAGATGTCGATGTATATCATCCGCGAGATCACCGGTATGAGCATGGAAGCCATCGGTTCCGAATTCCAGCGTGACCATTCCACCGTTGTGTACTCCATCAATACGATGGAGAAGAACATCGGCAAGGACCGCCACCTGAAGGAGACCGTGGACGACATCATGAAGAACATCCGTACCTGATGCATGCTGCAGGTTGACAATGAAACGCCCGGTGTTCTGCATGTTTATACATGAATATGCAGAACATGCCATGCCTTTTCCAGGTTTTCAAAACGGATATTCCGGGTTCCGACAGCAGTTTTAGACTTTCAACATTTTCAACTGATTTTTCAACAATTAACACGGATTTTCCACAGAGCAGGTTGAAAGGTCAGGTTTTCCACATTTGAGATTTTTCTTTCCACGAGGTTTTGCGGAAAGCCAGGTCCTCAAAAATTGCTTCGGAATCGGAGGTTTCAGGCTTTTCCACAGATTCAACGTAGCCTACTACTATGACTATCAAAGTATCTAGTTTACCCTGACATTTTACGTGTTTTGCACCGTCAGGCCCATCAGCAAATAAGGATTATACAAAATGGATATTTCAGATTTCTGAACCGTCTGCCAGGCTACAACACTTCACGGTTTTCTGTAAGTTTAGTGATTATATACGAGGTGACAACATTGAAGTTTGAATGTGACAAGTCGCTGCTGTCTGCTGCGATCGACGGCGTTTCCCGCGCCATCACCAACCGCGCGGCGATCCCCGTGCTGGAGGGCATTTACCTGAAAGCCGAAGGGTTCCAGCTGACGCTGACCGGCTACGATATGGAAATGGGCATCACCACCAACATTGAGTGCAATGTTCAGGTACCCGGCGAGACGGTTTTGGAAGCAAAGCTGTTTGGCTCCATGGTCAGCCGTATGCCGTCCGGCACCGTATCGGTGGAGCTGAATAACGAAGGTATGGCAATTATTTCTGGCGGCGTGGCAGAATTTGAGATCCCCGCCATGAACGCGAGCGATTACCCCAGCCTGCCCAACACGGCAGCCGAAAATACCATGACCATTCCAACTTCGATGATGCGCGAGCTGATCGAAAAGACCATCTATGCGGTCGCTGTGGAAGATAAGAAGCCCGCACACACCGGTGAATTGTTCGTGATCGAGCCGGGCCGCCTGACGGTTGTGGCTCTGGACGGATACCGCCTGGCCATCATTAAGCGGGATGTGGAATGCACCCGCGATATCCGCATTATCATTCCGGCAAAAACGCTGCAGGAGCTGCTGAAAATCACCGGCGGGCCGGACGAACCGGTCAAAATTGATGCAAACCGCCGCTATGTGGTGTTCACTACCAACGGCTACACCATCATGAGCCGGTTGATCGAGGGCGAGTTCCTGAATTATGAGAGCGTGATTCCCAAAGAGAGCCGCACCAAGGTCGTGATCGACTGCAAGAGCTTTATTGATACGCTGGAACGTGCTTCTTTGATTATTACCGATCGTTTGAAGAACCCGCTGCGCATCAATTTTGCACCGGATAAAGTAACTGTGCGCTGCCAGACCCCGCTGGGCAAGGTGGTGGATGAGTTTACGCCGGAAAGCATGGAAGGCGATTCCATGGAAATCGGGTTCAACAACCGCTACCTGCTGGATGCGCTGCGCTATTCCAAGTGCGAAAAGCTGCGCCTGGAGATCAACGGCCCCTTGAGCCCGGTAAAGGTCCTGTCGGTGGAGGGCGAAGACTTTATTTACCTGGTGCTGCCGGTACGCTTTAAGAATGAAGGCTGATACGATGGAAAAAGTACGAATCCACACGGAATTTATCAAATTGGATGCTCTGCTGAAATTTGCCGGTCTGTGTGAAACGGGCGGCGAAGCCAAGGAGCTGATCCAGGGCGGAGAAGTGAAGCTGAACGGGGAACCCTGCACCATGCGCGGTAAAAAATGCGTGCCGGGCGATGTGGTGGAGCTGGAAGGCCGCCAGGTTCAGATCGCGGAGGGCTGCTGATGCGGCTGAACCGCCTTGCGGTGACGGATTATCGCAATTTATCCGCCGCTGTTTTGGAACCCGCCCCGCAGTTGACGGTTCTATGCGGGGCAAACGGGCAGGGCAAAACCAACCTGTTGGAAGCCGTCTGGCTGCTGACCGGGGGCAAAAGCTTCCGTGGGGCAAAGGACGCCGAGCTGATCCGGCGCGGCGCTGACTTTGCCGTGCTGGAGGCCGCATTTGAAGCGGGAGACCGCCCCCAGGAAATACGGTTGACCGTTGGCGCCAAAGGAACCCAGCGCCCCGGCCGGACGGTACGTCTGAACGGAGCCGACCGCGGAAGAGCTGCTTCGATCGCAGGAACTTTTACGGCGGTGGCGTTTGACCCCAACCATCTGAGCCTGGTCAAAGGTGGGCCGGAAGGGCGGCGGCATTTCCTGGATGCCGCGCTCTGCCAGCTGTACCCCGGCTACCTGGCGGCGGAACGGCGGTATTTACGCGTGGTAGCGCAGAAAAATGCGTTGCTGAAAGCGTATGACATCACCCCCGGCGGGGATGTTCTGCTGGAAACCTACAACGAAGCGCTTGTGACCTATGGCTGCGAAGTCATGCGGCGGCGTGCGGGGTATCTGGACCAGCTGGCCCCGGCGGCAGCGGCGAACTACCGTGATATTTCCAGCGGGGCAGAAAAGTTGGAGATCCAATACTGCCCCTGCTGCGATCCGGGCAGCCCGGAAGCGCTGGCGGCCAAGCTGCGCGAGGTGAAAAACACCGAGCTGCGGGCAGGCTTTTGCCTGACGGGGCCCCACCGCGAGGACCTGGAAATTTTAATTGACGGCCAGCCGGGAAAAATTTATGGCAGCCAGGGCCAGCAGCGCAGTGCGGTGCTGAGCATGAAGCTGGCGGAAGCCAGCGTGGCGGGCGAGGTGCTGGGCGAACATCCGGTGATGCTGCTGGATGATGTGCTCAGTGAATTGGATGACGCACGCCAGACGTATCTATTGACCCGCATTGAGGACAAGCAGACATTTGTGACCACCTGCGATTCCGCCGCCTTTGCCCGAACCAACGGCAAGCTGGTCTTTGTGGACCACGGAACCGTGCGGGAGGGTTGAGGTTTTGCTTTACGGGGGATTTTGTTCCCTTTTTTGAAAAAAAAGGAACCGGAAAAAACTTTTAATCATCTTTATAATAATAGAAAACTAAAAGTAAAACGCAGTCTTAAAATAAGCGCTGACGAATGCAAAGTTCAAAATGAAAACATTGCAAAAATTGACGCGGTGCGGAAATAAAATTTCTGAATTTTGAGACGACCAAAGGGCGGCGCAGAGTGCCATCCCATTCCTGAACCGTGATCCTCAAAAGACAAACCCGGCAGTTTGTTCTGCCTCCAATTCCTAATTGCTAATTTCTCATTACTCATTACTAATTATCATGTATCTTCACTTAGGTCAGGATTTTATCGTAAATACGCGGGACGTCATCGGGGTGTTTGACCTGGATACCGCAACCGATGCGGGCCAGAAGGCAAAGATCACCGATGAATTCCTGCGGCATGCCCAGCAGGAAGGGGCTGTTGTGGATGTGAGCGGCAGTATGCCAAAAAGCTTTGTCCTGACAGATTTCCCCGATGATACGGTTTATATTACCCAGATATCCACCGCCGCCATCCGCAACCGCGCGGCAAAGTTTGATATGGGGCAGTAAAACTGCAGAAAAACGTTAGGCGGACAAAAAAGCGTCTATAATTTTTACAGATACAAAAATGCACCCCAGATATACCAAAGGGCAGGTTTTACCCTGATAACGGCAGAAATGCCGGTTTAAGTTTTTGAAAAAAAGCTGCCGAAATCCCCGCACCTCGTAAGAAATGGGAGGAAAGTTCATGTCAGAAGAAATCATCACCGAAACCAACCGCGAAACGGCGACCGACCATGAGTACGGCGGCGCGCAGATCCAGGTCCTGGAAGGGCTGGAAGCTGTGCGCAAGCGCCCCGGCATGTATATCGGTTCCACAGGCCCTTCCGGTCTGCATCATCTGGTTTATGAAATCGTGGATAACTCCATCGATGAAGCTCTGGCCGGGTACTGCACCCATATTGAAGTGACCATCAAGCCGGGCAATATCATTGAAGTCAGTGATAACGGCCGCGGTATCCCGGTGGATATCCAGCCCAAACTGGGCATCCCGGCTGTCACGGTCGTGTATACCGTGTTGCATGCCGGCGGCAAGTTTGGCGGCGAGGATTCCGGCTACAAAGTGGCTGGCGGTCTGCACGGCGTCGGCGCCAGCGTTGTAAACGCGCTGAGCGAATGGCTGGTTGTACATGTGCGCCGTGACGGCGCCGAGTACGAGCAGAGTTTCAAGCGCGGAAAACCGGATGGAGACCTGAAAAAGATCGGTGTGGCGGCATCTACGGGTACCACCGTTACTTTTAAGCCGGACCCGGAAATGTTCACCGAAACCACCGAATACGATTATGAGATCCTGCTCAAGCGCCTGCGGGAAGAAAGCTTCCTGAACGCCGGTGTGCGCATTACCTTGACGGATGAGCGCCCCGAAAGCATTGAGAAAAACGACGGTGTACCGCCGCAGGAATCCATGTGCTATGAGGGCGGTGTGCGCAGCTTTGTGCAGTATCTGCATGAAAAGCGCGACTTGACCCCGCTGCACCCGCAGGTCATCTATATGAAAGGCGAAGCCAACGGCGCTGTGGCCGAAGTTGCTTTGCAGTACTGCGACAGCTACAACGAGCTGATCCTTTCCTTTGCCAACAACGTGCACACCCCGGAGGGCGGCACCCACGAGGAGGGCCTGAAAACCGCGCTGACCCGCGTGTTTAACGAATTTGGCCGTGCCAAGGGTTACCTGAAGGAAAAGGACGAAAACTGGCAGGGCAGCGATGTGCGCGAAGGCATGATCGCCGTTGTTTCCGTCAAGCTGCAGGAAGCGCAGTTTGAGGGCCAGACCAAAGCCAAGCTGGGCAATACCTACATCAAGACGCTGGTTTCCAACATTGTGTACAACAAGCTCAGCGAATTTTTGGAAGAAAACCCTGCTGTTGCCAAGGCTGTGTTTGAAAAGGTGACCCAGGCAGCCCGCGCCCGTGCCGCAGCCAAAAAGGCCCGCGACCTGGTGCGCCGCAAGAGTACGCTGGAAAGCAACCGTATGCCGGGTAAACTGGCAGACTGCCACGAGAATGACCCCGCCAAGACCGAAATCTTCATCGTCGAGGGTGACTCTGCTGGCGGCTCTGCCAAGCAAGGGCGTGATTCCAACATCCAGGCAATCCTGCCGCTGTGGGGCAAGATGCTGAACGTGGAAAAAGCCCGCGCCGACCGCATTTACGGCAACGACAAGCTGATGCCGGTTGTGACGGCACTGGGCACGGGAATTGGCGATGAATTTGACATCAACAAGGTGCGGTACCACAAAATCTTTATCATGGCTGATGCTGACGTTGACGGCTCCCACATCTGCACCCTGATGCTGACCTTCTTCTTCCGTTACATGCGGCCGCTGATTGAACACGGGTATGTGTATGTGGCACAGCCGCCGCTGTTCAAGCTGCAAAAGGGCAGCACCGTCAAGTATGCGTACAACGAAGACGAAATGAAGCAGCTTTCGGCTGAGATGCCGGGCGCCAAGGTGAACCGCTACAAAGGCCTTGGTGAGATGAACCCCGACCAGCTGTGGGAAACCACCATGAACCCTGATAACCGCGTGATCGTGCAGATCAAGATCGAAGATGCCGAGCGCGCCGACGAGGCGTTCAGCATCCTGATGGGCGAGCAGGTGGAACCCCGCAAGGAGTTCATTGAGCGCAACGCCAAGTATGCACGTCTGGACGTTTGATTCGCGGCTTTTTTGGCGGCTTTTTTGAAAAAAAGCCTGGCAAAAAACTTTAATCATTTGGGTTAAAGAAAAGGCGGCAGGGGAGAGGGAGCAAAAAGCCCGCAGGTTTTGGAACGGTCAAGACCGTTCCCTACGGGGCAGGGCGAATGGCGGCCCCTGTAGGGGCGCACATTGTGCGCCCGCTGCGTGTGGGCAATCTATTACCACCCCGGATTACAGTGGAAATTTCCGCTACCGCCAGACGCTGATGAATTTTGTTTTTGATATTTTGATGATAGAGTGAAGATTTTCGGTGAAGCTTTTGCAAAAGGGCTTTGAAACAATCCGAAAGGTGAGTTGAATGGAAGAAAATGTTATCATGGTGCCCGGTTCGGGCACGAAGGTCATTGTGCGCGATGTCAAGCAGGAGATCGAAACGGCATTTTTGGATTATTCCATGTCCGTTATCGTATCCCGTGCCTTGCCGGATGTGCGCGATGGCCTGAAGCCCGTACACCGCCGCATCCTGTACACGATGCACGAGCGCGGCAACGACCCCAGCCACCCGTACCGCAAGTCTGCGGATACGGTTGGTGCTGTGCTGGGTGCTTACCACCCCCACGGCGACGCCAGTGTGTATGACGCGATGGTGCGTCTGGCACAGGATTTCAGCCTGCGTTATCCGCTGGTTGACGGCCAGGGCAACTTTGGTTCCGTGGACGGCGACCCCCCGGCTGCTTACCGTTATACCGAAGCCCGCATGTCCAAAATTGCATGCGAAATGCTGACGGATATTGATAAGGATACCATTGACTGGGACCCGAACTTTGACGAAACCAAGAAGGAACCCCACATGCTGCCCAGCCGGTTCCCCAACCTGCTGGTCAACGGCAGCCAGGGCATTGCGGTCGGCATGGCCACCAACATCCCGCCGCACAATCTGCGCGAAGTCGTCAGCGGCATGATTGCCCTGATTGATGACCCGGAAATTGATCTGGCGGGCCTGATGGAGCACATCAAGGGACCAGATTTCCCCACCGGCGGCGTGATTATGGGACGCAGCGGCATCCGTGCGGCATATGCCACAGGCCGCGGCAAGATCACCCTGCGTGGCCGTGCCGAGATCGTGGAGAAGAAGAACGGCCGGTATGAGATTGTGATCACCGAGATCCCCTACATGGTCAACAAGACCCGCCTGCTGGAATCCATCGGCGACCTGGTCAAAGATAAGCGCATTGAGGGCATCAGCGACCTGAACGACCTGTCCTCCAGCCGCACCGGCATGAAGATCCTGGTCGAGATCAAGAAGGACGCCAACCCGCAGGTAGTGCTGAACCAGCTCTACCGCTACACCCAGCTGCAGGACACCGTGGGTGTAATCATGCTGGCGCTGGATGACGGCGTGCCCAAGATCATGAGCCTGAAGACCATGATGCAGCGCTATCTGGACTTCCAGTTCCAGGTCATCCGCCGCCGCACGGCGTATGAGCTGAAAAAAGCCCAGGACCGCGAGCACATCCTGGAAGGTCTGCGCAAGGCTGTGGATATTGTGGATGAGATCATCGCCACCATCCGCGCCTGCAAGGGCGGCTTTGCAGAGGCAAAGGCGGCCATTATGGAGCGTTTCGACTTCGACGACCCGCAGGCCGATGCTATCGTAAAACTGCAGCTGGGACGTCTCGCAGGCCTGGAAATCCTCAAGATCGACGAGGAGTTGGGCCAGCTGCGCGCCAGCATTGAAAATTACAAGGATATCCTGTCCAACGACGCCCACACCATGGAGATCGTCAAGACCGACCTGACGGCTCTGGCCGACAAGTACGGCGATGACCGCCGCACCTCCATTGAGGCGGTTTCCGGCGAAGTGGACATTGAGGACCTGATCCCCGAAGAGACCTGCGTCTTTACCCTGACCCATGAAGGTTACATCAAGCGCACGGCGGTGGACACCTACAGTGCCCAGAACCGCGGCGGCCGCGGTGTGGCCGGCATGACCCAGAAAGACAATGACTTTACCGAGGAACTGTTTGTTGGCTCCACGCATGACTACATGCTGTTCATGACGGACAAGGGCCGTGTGTACCGCCTGAAAGGCTACCAGGTAGCCGAGGGCAGCCGCACCGCCAAGGGCAGCCACATTGCCAACCTGCTGCAACTGCAGGAGGGCGAGAAAGTTACCATCATGATGCGCCAGCCCGCCAACATGGACGAGGATGCCAGCTACATCACGATGGTAACGCGGCAGGGCCTGATCAAGCGCACGCCGCTTTCCCAATTCCGCAACATCCGCAAGGGTGGCCTGAACGCCATTGCGCTGAACGAGGACGATGCCCTTGTCTGGTGCCACCTGACAGGCGGCGAGGACGAGCTGATCGTGGCCACTCATGATGGTGCCGCCATCCATTTCAGCGAGGCTGGAGCGCGCGCTATGGGCCGCACAGGCCATGGTGTGCGCGTCATCAAGCTGCGTGATGATGACTATGTTGTGGGCGTGGGCGTCTGCCGCCCCGGCGCAACCGTGCTGACCGTCACCGAGGACGGCAAAGGCCGCCGCAGCCTGATTGATGACTACCGCATTACCAAGCGCGGTGGTCTGGGCATCCGCAACTACACCCGCGGCGGTGTGGCAGGCATCAAGATTGTGGATGACACCGATGACCTGATCCTCATCAGCCAGGACGGTATTCTGATCCGCATGCACGCCAATGACATCAACGTGCAGTCCCGCTATGGCAGCGGCGTGCGCGTGATGCGCCTGATTGGAGAGGATAAGGTAGCCGTGCTGGCCCGCGTGGACCGCGATGCCACCGCCGAAACAGCCAAGCCGGAGGATGATGGAGAGACTGACCCGACCCCTGAAGAGCTGGAAGCCATTGCCGCAGCCGAAGCCGCCGAAGAGGCTGCTGAGGACGCCGCACCGGACACTGAGGGCGAGGACGAAGAATAATTGGAGTGACGAGGTTCCTTCTTTGAAAAGAAGAAACCGAAGAAACTTTAATACAGGATAAGATAAAAGCAATACCGCATAATTCTAAGTGCCGATACGGCGAGCGAGGTGCGGCAGCTGCTAAGCCAAAAGCGCAGATAATACTGGATGCTGCAAAGGTGAGCGCCGCCAGTGGCGGAAACAGCGAACCAAAGCAGGGACAGCGGTCGCAGAGTGCGAGGGGCTTTTGCCCCCGAAGCACGATGCGGGTACCGCAACCCGACATTATCGAGCATTTTGGCAACGCAGATGCCGTGCCGCAGCCGCCGGAGCGGTGCTTAAGCCGTCAGGCGGGAATTGTGCGGTGTTGCCTAAACAAAAAGGGCACAGCGCCGGGTGAAGAACCGGGGGCTGTGCCTTTTTATTGGGTTTATTTACAGGGAGAAAGCGAAGAGGAAGAGATAACAAAACCCCGCCCCGCGCAAACCGTATCGGATGCGCGGGGCGGGGTTTTATATTACTGGTTTAGCGGCAGCGCCGCGGACCGGACAAATTACTTGTACAGGTCAACCAGCTTGGTCAGGTGGGTGTAACGAGCTTCAGCAGCTTCCTGGTTCTTCTCGAACAGGGCCTTAGCGCGATCCGGGAATGCGCGGCTCAGGCGGCTGTAACGGGTCTCGTTAGCCAGGAACTCCTGATACTTGTCCATCTTGCCAGCCTTGGAGGTGAGGGTGAACGGATTCTTGCCCTCGGCCTTCAGTGCCGGGTTGAAGGTGAACAGGTTCCAGTAGCCAGCCTCAACGGCCTTCTTCATCTCGTTCTGGCAGTTGGTCATGCCGCCCTTAACACCGTGCAGCTCGCAGGGAGCGTAGCCGATGATGATGGACGGGCCGGGGTAAGCCTCAGCCTCAGCAATGGCCTTGACAGCCTGAGCCATGTTAGCGCCCAGAGCGATCTGAGCAACATAGATGTAGCCATAGGTCATGCAGATCTCGGCCAGGCTCTTCTTGCTGATTTCCTTACCGGCAGCAGCAAACTGGCAAACCTCACCGATGTTGGAGGCCTTGGAAGCCTGTCCGCCGGTGTTGGAGTACATCTCGGTATCGAAGACCATAACATTGACGTCGTGGCCGGAAGCCAGAACGTGATCCAGGCCGCCGTAACCGATGTCATATGCCCAGCCGTCGCCGCCGAAGATCCAGAAGCTCTTCTTGGCCAGGTACTGCTTATCCTTCAGGATCTCTTTAGATTCATCGCAGCCGCAGGCTTCCAGAGCAGCGATCAGGGCCTTGGCAGGAGCGTCGTTGGCCTTGGTGTTGTTCTTGGTTTCCAGGTACTTGTCGATGACAGCATCCAGATCAGCATTCTTGCCCTTCAGAGCTTCAACCTTGGTGATCAGGTTGGCACGAACGGTCTCGTAACCAATCTGCATGCCCAGGCCGTGCTCAGCGTTATCCTCGAACAGGGAGTTGATCCAAGCGGGGCCGAAGCCAGACTCCTTGTTGGTGGTGTACGGGCTGATGGAAGCGGTGCCGCCCCAGATGGAGGAGCAGCCGGTGGCGTTGGAGATGAACATCTTCTCGCCGAACAGCTGGGTGATCAGGCGGGCGTAAGAAGTCTCGGCGCAGCCTGCGCAGGAGCCAGAGAACTCAAGCAGCGGCTGGTTGAACTGAGAACCCTTGACGGAAATATCGGAAACAACACCAGGGATGTTGTCCTTCTTGCGGATGTTCTCGACGCAGTAATCGAAAGCAGCCTGCTGTGCAGCCTGGCTCTCCTGCGGCTTCATCTCGATCGCCTTGGTCGGGCAGACGGTGACACATTCGCCGCAGCCCATGCAGTCCAGCGGAGAGACAGCCATGGTGAACTTGTACTCGCTAGCCTTGGGCTTGGTGTCAGCCAGCTTGGTGCTTTCAGGAGCATTAGCAGCTTCGTCAGCAGTCAGGCAGAACGGACGGATGGTAGCATGAGAGCAGACGAATGCACACTGGTTACACTGAATGCACTTCTCAGCATCCCACTCGGGAACCATAACAGCGGTGCCGCGCTTCTCGTAAGCAGAAGCACCCTGCTCCCACTCGCCGTTGACGTTGCCTTCAAAGGCAGAAACAGGCAGGCTGTCGCCGTCCATACGGCTGATGGGCTCCATGACATCGCGGATCTGCTTGACCAGTGCATCGGGTCCCTTCAGGGCCTTCGGGGCAGCATCGGGAGCCGGGTTGTGCCAGCTCTCGGGGACGTTGACCTTATGGACAGCGTCAACACCGGCATCGATAGCCTTCCAGTTCATCTGGACAACAGCGTCGCCTTTCTTGCCGTAGCTCTTCTTGGCAGCGGCCTTCATGAACTCAACAGCTTCGTCGATGGGCATAACGTCAGCCAGCTTGAAGAAAGCAGACTGCAGGATGGTGTTGGTGCGCTTGCCCATGCCGATCTCAATAGCCTTATCGATAGCGTTGATGGTATACAGCTGAATGTTGTTATCAGCAATGTACTTCTTATCAGCAGCGTTCAGATGCTCGTCCAGCTCCTCATCGGTCCACTGGCAGTTGATCATGAACACGCCGCCCGGCTTGACATCCTGGACCATCTTCATGCCCATGTGGATGTAAGCGGGGTTATGGCAGGCAACGAAGTCAGCCTGGTTGATGTAGTAGGGGCTGCGGATGGGCTTATCGCCAAAACGCAGATGGCTGATGGTAACGCCGCCGGTCTTCTTGGAGTCATACTGGAAGTAAGCCTGAATGTACTTGTCGGTATGGTCGCCAATGATCTTGGTGGAGTTCTTGTTTGCGCCGACAGTGCCGTCGCCGCCGAGACCCCAGAACTTGCACTCTTTGGTGCCGGGAGCAGAGGTGATCGGAGCGGGCTTGACTTCGGGCAGGCTCAGGTTGGTGACATCATCGGTGATGCCGATGGTGAAGCGAGGCTTCGGATCAGCCTTCTCCAGTTCGGTGTAGATGGCGAACACGCTGGACGGCGGGGTGTCCTTGGAGCCCAGGCCGTAACGGCCGCCGGTCAGGACAACATCGTTCATGCCAGCTTCACGCAGGGTGGTGGCAACATCCAGGTACAGGGGTTCGCCCAGGGAGCCGGGCTCCTTGGTGCGGTCCAGAACTGCGATCTTCTTTGCGGTCTTGGGCAGAACCTTCAGCAGAGCAGAAGAAACCCAAGGACGATACAGACGAACCAGAACCAGGCCAACCTTCTCGCCCTTAGCGGTCAGGTAGTCAACAACTTCTTCGGCAACGTCGCAGATGGAGCCCATAGCGATGATGACGCGGTCTGCATCGGGAGCGCCGTAGTAGTTGAACAGGTCATAGTTGGTGCCCAGCTTTTCGTTGATCTTGGCCATGTACTTCTCGACAACTGCGGGCAGTGCCTCGTATGCCGGGTTGCAGGCTTCACGATGCTGGAAGAAAACGTCGCCATTTTCGTGAGAACCGCGCATCTTGGGATGTTCGGGGTTCAGAGCCTTGGCACGGAACTCCTCAACAGCCTCCATGTTGCACATTTCCTTCAGGTCTTCGTAATCCCACTTTTCAATCTTCTGGATCTCGTGAGAAGTACGGAAGCCGTCGAAGAAGTTCACGAACGGAACATGACCTTCGATAGCGGACAGGTGAGCAACGGGGCTCAGATCCATAACTTCCTGAGGGTTGGATTCGCACAGCATGGCAAAACCGGTCTGACGAACGGCCATAACGTCGCTGTGGTCACCGAAGATGTTCAGGGCCTGGGTAGCAACGGTACGGGCGGAAACGTCAAAAACGCAGGGCAGCTGCTCGGCTGCGATTTTGTACATGTTGGGGATCATCAGCAGAAGACCCTGAGAAGCGGTGAAGGTGGTGGTGATAGCACCGGTGCCCAGAGAACCGTGCACAGCACCTGCGGCGCCAGCCTCGGACTCCATTTCAACAACCTTGACCTGGTTCCCGAAAATGTTCTTCAGGCCGGCGGCGCTCCACTGGTCAACAGTGTCTGCCATCGGGCTGGAGGGGGTAATCGGGTAGATGGCAGCAACATCGGTAAACGCATAAGCTACATGCGCAGCCGCGGTATTGCCATCCATGGACTGTTTTGCTCTTGGCATTTTTTTTCCTCCGTTTACTAGGGAATGCCGGAGGGACATTCCCAGTTAGATTAGCACCTGTGTGCCCCTGCTGCAATACTTGCTCCTTGCAGCGGGTAGGCTGCGGCAAAAGCCCACAGGCAGTACCACCCGGCCAAACCCTTGCGAACCTGGCAGATGGCGCTCTTGCTTAAGCTTATTTTACCAAAAAAGGGGCGGAATAGTAAAGCCTATTCGGTTAGAATGTTGCACAAAAATTTTGCGCGCTTGTGTGCAGGTTGACCGTTTTGTGGGAGAGTTTTGTGCAAATTGGCTGAAGCAGGGAAATAAATAGGACTGCATAGGCTGAAAAATCAGAAAAACAGCACAAAAATGGCCCGGCTGACAAAACAAAAGCCAGAAAGCAGAGAAAATTTGAAAAATAAAACGGCATAGCCAATGGAAAATACGCCGGAAGCTTGACAGGGCGGGGCGGGACAATTACAATCAAAGTAAGTATAAAACGGCAAACAAAGCCCGGCCACAGGCCGGGAAATGTACATATTTAAAAGGCAACACCGCACAATTCCCGCCTTGCGGCTTAAGCACCGCTCCGGCAGCTGCGGCACGGCATTTGCGTTGCCAAAATGCTCGATAAGACATCCAGTATTATCTGCGCTTTTGGCTTGGCATCTGCCGCACCTCGCTCGCCGTATCGGCACTTAGAATTATGCGGTATTGCCTTAATAGAAACACATCCAGCCGGATGATAGGAAGGGAGCTATGATCTGCCATGCAACATACCGAAATAAAACTGAACTCCAAAGAAATTTTTAAGGGGAACGTGTTCCGCGTGACCATGGACCAGGTGGAGCTGGAAAATGGCATGACCAGCTTCCGCGAGGTGGTACACCACAACGGAGGGGCGTGCATTCTGCCCCTGACAGATGATGACAAGGTGCTGATGGTGCGCCAGTACCGTTACGCACTGAAAGAAGAACTGTGGGAACTGCCGGCCGGCAAACTGGAAAAGGACGAAGACCCGTTTGAAGCAGCCAAGCGTGAGCTGGAAGAAGAGTGCGGCGTGACGGCGGAACGGTTCATCAACCTGGGGGTGCTGTACCCGACTGTGGGCTATGACAGCGAGAAAATTTATATCTGGGCGGCCAAGGGCCTGAAACCCACCAGCCAGCACCTGGACGATGGGGAATTTTTGGATGTGGCAGGCCTGCCGTTTGACGATGTATTGCAGATGGTGATGACGGACGAAATCCGCGACAGCAAAACCGTGACCGCAATGTTGAAATATGCCTGGCTGCGCCAGCGCGGGGAGGGCTGAAATGCCGGGGAAAAAGCAGGTGCGCTTGGCGTTTTGTGACCTGGCCCCGGACTGGGACGCCCGCGATAACTATTTTACCCAGGCGCTGGAACATGCTGGGTGGGAGATCACGTTCTGCAATGGGCCGGAGGAAAAGCCGGATTTTGTACTCTGCGGGACTTTTGGCTTTGACTTTTTGAAGTATGATTGCTGCCGCATCCAGTTTTCCGGCGAGGACAGCTGGCCGGACCTGAACCTGTATGACTATGCCATGGGGTTCGAGGTGCTGGATTTTGATGGGCGCTACCTGCGGCTGCCGCTGTACGCCATGCGCAGCAGCTGGGCTCCGGCTCTGACCAAGCATACGGTACCGGATGAGGAACTGCTGGCAAAGAAAAAATTCTGCAACTTTGTGGTGAGCAATGACTATTCCAACGAGCGCAATGAATTTTTTGCTGCGCTGAATGCCCACCGCCCAGTGGACAGCGGCGGTGGCTATATGAACAACATCGGCGGGCCGGTGACGGACAAATTGGCGTTCCAGCGTGGGTATAAATTCTCTATTGCGTATGAGAACAGCCGCGGGCCGGGATATTGTACCGAAAAAATCGTGGATGCCTTTGCCGCAGCCACGGTGCCCATTTACTGGGGCGCGCCGGATGTGAAGCAGGAATTTAACCCTGCGGCCTTTTTGTGCGCGGATGATTACCCGGATACGGCGGCACTGATCGCGGCAATCGATGAGATCGACCGGGACGATGAAAAGTTCCTTGCGATGTGCCATGCGCCGATTCTGGCACCGGACGGAAGCTCCCGCGCGGCACGCTATGTGACGGACGAGGCGTGCGCAGAATTTTTGACCGGTATTTTTGGAAAAGGGCCGCACCTGCGCCGCAACCGCAGCTGTTGGGGTTCTATTTATGAGGGCGACTGGAAGTATTACCGCCGCCTGGCGGAGGCCGACCGGAAGCCGAAGGGACTGCTGCAACGGATTTTGGGGCGGTAACAGCAGCATACCCGGACAAAGAAACAAAACGAGGGAAAGATGGCTTACACGCTGGCGCAGATCGCGCATATTGAAACGGACTTCTCGGAAAAATTCGGCATTCCGCGGCAGAGCGGGCTGGTAGAGGAACTGCGGGCACGCATTGTGTTTGAACCGGAGTTCCGCAGCCCGGATGCGGTGCGCGGGCTGGATGGGTACGATTATATCTGGCTGGTGTGGCAATTTTCAACCGTGGTGCAGGCCGGGCAGGATGGCACCAACTGGCGCCCCACCGTGCGCCCGCCGCGGCTGGGCGGCAATACCCGCATGGGGGTGTTTGCCACCCGCAGCCCGTTCCGGCCCAATGCGCTGGGGCTTTCCAGCGTAAAGCTGCTGAAAGTGGAACCCAACACCCCGCAGGGACCGGTACTGACCGTTGGCGGGGCCGACCTTTTGAATGGTACGCCGATTTTTGACATCAAGCCCTACCTGCCCTATGTGGACGCTCACCCGGATGCCCGCGGCGGCTTTACCGACACCACAAAGTTTTATACGCTGCAGGTACAGGCGGAACCGGAAGTGCTGGAACAGATCCCGGCGGACAAGCGGGATGCCCTACTCGGCGTGCTCCGCAGCGACCCCCGCCCCAGCTACCAGCACGACCCCGAACGCCTGTACGGTCTGAGCTTTGGCGGCGTGGAGGTAAAGTTTAAGGTGGATGGGGATGTGTTGACGGTGGTGAGCACGGGAAAATTAAAAAAGAATAAATAATAAAGAATAATGAAGGTGGATCGCCTTCGCTGCGCTCGGCTCAAAAAAATTGGGCTGGGCGCGTTTTTTATTGGGAGATAAAGGGGAAGAGGGATAATAAGAAGAGAAAAATCTCCAATAGGGATAGCGGGCCTATTTGAATGTGCCTGCACGACACGCACACCAGCATTATTCTTTATTCATTATTCTTTCCATGAAAAAGGACTTTTGACGCGCATTTTAACATATTGGATATCCCACCGAGGTTATCAACACAATGTATTCACCTTTTCCACGGTGAAAATGTTGAAAACTCGGTTGAAAGTGTGGAAAACTAAACGGGTTTTCCACACTTTACACGCAAAAGTTGTTTTTTCATGGGGATATATGCCGGCCCGACAACAAAATATTGAACTTTTACCCTGGAGATGCTACAATAAACACACAGTTTACCGCCCTGACTGTCCACTATGGTTGTGGAAAACTGTGCCGGACGGGGCGGAAAATGCTGAATTTTCAACAAACCGGAGGGCTTATGCGCTGGATCGATAAACTGGAACGCCGATGGGGACGGTATGGCATCCCCAATCTGATGAACATTATCCTGGTCGGGCAGCTGATTGCCTGGGTCATTGTGATGGTCATCAATCAGAACTTCTACTATGCCATCACGCTGAACAGAACTTTTTTAATGAGCGGGCAGATCTGGCGTGTTGTGACCTTTTTGTTTGTTCCGCCGCTGTCAACGGGCATTCAGTTGCTGCTGACGCTGTATTTCCGCTGGTGGGTCGGCAACTCATTGCAGCGCGCGTGGGGCGATTTCCGCTTTATGATGTACATTCTGGTGGGCATGGTGGGTGCATTGGCCGCCTGCCTGATCACCGGGAGCGCGGGTGCATCGGGCATTTTCCTCAGCCTGTTCTTTGCCTATGCGTGGATGTGGCCGGAACAGCAGGTGCTGCTGTTCTTTATTCTGCCCATTAAGATGAAATGGATGGGCATTGCGGCTGCGGCTATGTGGGTGCTGGAGTTTTTGACCGGCAACTTTGCCAGCAGGGTCAGCCTGCTGTTCGGCATTGCCGGGTTCCTGGCGTTCTTTGGTGGTGAGATGTTCACCACGGCCAAGGATGCTATTGTGAGCTACAAGCGCCGCAAAGACTGGGAGAAAAAAATCAACCGGAAATAAGGCGATGCGGCATTTTCGGCGGGGAAAACGAATAAAGGTGGTACAGCATCATCCAAAGATGTGCGGTGCTGCCTGAACCATACAGACCCGGCGGGGTTTGTACCGACCGGACTTTTGGTGTGACAGAATTTCAATCACAAAATGGAGGTTTTGACCATGAAACTGATTACTGCGATTGTAAATAAAGAAGATTCCAAAAATGTTTGTAACGAGCTGATCAAGGCAAAGTTCTATGTGACCCGCCTGGCCACCACCGGCGGCTTTCTGATGGCGGGCAACATGACCCTGCTGATCGGCACCGAGGACGAGCGTGTGGAAGACTGCATCAAGGTGATCTCCCGCTGCTGCAAACAGCGCACCGAGATCGTTCCCGGCACTGCTTCCATCGGCGTTGGGCTGGAAACCGCTATGCCCATTGAGGTGACCGTTGGCGGTGCAACCATTTTTGTGACCAACGTAGAACGGTTTGAAAAGCTGTAATGCCAATGCTGGAACGCATTGCGGGCAACCGTGAACTGAAACAGGACTTAAAGACGGCGCTGGGCAGCGGGCGGATCGCCCACAGCATTTTGCTGGTGGGGGAGCCGGGCTGCGGTGCCGGCTTTGCCGCGCGCTGCCTGGCGGCGGATTATCTGTACCCCAATGGTGGCCCCCATGCCGAGGCGGTTCTGCGCGGGCAGGATACCGAATCCATTGTGGTGCGTGGGGAGGGGGCTTCCGGCCAGATCAAGGTGGAAGCCATCCGGGATGCGCGGCAGAATATCCAGAAATCAGCCCTTTCTTCGGATGCAGAGGGCCGTGTGCTGTTTATTTATGGCGCGCAGAACCTGAATGGGGCTTCGGCCAACGCAATGCTGAAAATTATGGAGGAGCCGCCGGAGGGAGTCATGTTCCTTTTGACGGCTTCCAGTGCGGCGGCGGTGCTGCCCACCATCCGCAGCCGGTGTGCGGCTTACACCATGGCACCGGTGCCGACCGAAGAATGTGCCGCTGCCCTGCGCACAGCACAACCGGAGCTGAACGAACAGAATGCACAGGATCTGGCTTTTTTGTATGAGGGGCACATTGGCCTGTGCCTGAAAGCGCTGACCGACCCGGCGGCCAAGGTGGCTCGTGCCGCGGCGCGGGAGCTGTGCCGCCAGGCCCAGCAGCAGGACACCTACCGTGTGCAGGCGCTGCTGGCGGGCTATGAAAAAGATAAGGACAGCGCTGCCGCTGTGCTGTGGCAGGCGACCCAGGCCGCCAGCGCCGCTCTGCGCCGCCCCGGTTTTGACGGCGTTCAGCCCGATACCGCAGCGCGGATCCTGCGCGCGGCGGAAGCCGCCCGCCGCGCCATGAAGGCAAACGGCAATCTGCGCCTTGCCCTGACCGTGTGCGGCATGGAAATGGCTGCCAGGTAGGGCAGGCACCCCCTGAAACGATACACCAATCCCGATAGATAGGATATTGAAATGAAAGTTATCTCTGTTAAATTTAAGGAAAGCGGCCGCGCCTATTACTTTGACCCCAAGGAGCTGGAAATCAAGGAAGGGGAATTTGTGATTGTGGAGACGGCCCGCGGTGTGGAATGCGGCGAGGTCGTGCGCAGCGCACATGAAATTGCCTCCGGCAGCTTCCCGCGGGAGATCAAGCCGGTCATCCGGCTGGCGGACGGCGTGGATGTGCGCCGCATGCGCCAGAACCGTGCGGACGAGAAAGCCACCTTTGAACTGTGCGAAAAGCGCATTGCCGCCCATAAGCTGCAGATGAAGCTGGTGGATGCCGAGTACACGCTGGACCGCAGCAAGCTGGTGTTCTATTTTACCGCCGACAACCGTGTGGACTTCCGCGAGCTGGTCAAGGACCTGGCCGGGCAGTTCCACACCCGCATTGAGCTGCGCCAAATCGGTGTGCGCGATGAAAGCAAGATGCTGGGCGGCTTGGGCGTGTGCGGCCAGCCGTTCTGCTGCAGCCGGTTTTTGAAAAACTTCCAGCCGGTTTCCATCAAGATGGCAAAGGAACAGGGGTTGAGTCTGAACCCGGCCAAGATCAGCGGTGCATGCGGCCGTTTGATGTGCTGCCTGGCTTACGAGCAGAAGAGCTATGAATACTTGAATTCCATCACCCCGCAGCCCGGCAGTGTGGTGCGCACGCCGGACGGCGAGGGTACTGTGCTGGAAGCCAACGTGGTAGCCGGTACCCTGAAGGTGCGCAGCAATGTGGAAAGCCTTGCCCCGAAAATCTATAAACGGAGCGAGTGTACCTACCTGCGCGGGGGCCGCCGCGCACCGGTTGAGCCGGATCCCGACCATACCTGAGAAGAAACTTGGTTAGTAAAAACTAACAGTATGCCGAAAAGTCTGATTTTATGCGCCGGGCGGCAAACCCCGCGTGAAATTTGCCAAATGCCTTGAAAATCGAAGGTTTCCGTGCTACAATAATACAAACGCGAAAAGCGTGCCGTCCGGGGCTCAAGCCAACCGCACAGGATCCGGGCGGGCTTACATGAATTGTGCGGAGATAAGGAGATTACCATGGCTCATAAGGTTACTGACGAGTGCGTTGCTTGCGGCGCTTGTGTTGACACCTGCCCCGTTGGCGCTATCAGCCTTGAGGACAAGGCCGTTGTCGATGCTTCTGCTTGTGTTGACTGCGGTGCTTGCGAAGGTGCTTGCCCCACTGGTGCAATCCAGCCGGAATAATCACTCGGTTCCAAATCCCCTGTGCAGCGTTTGCTGCGCAGGGGATTTTTTAATGCAGAAATTTATAGGGCAACACCACACAATTCCCGCCTTGCGGCTTAAGCACCGCTCCGACGGCTGCGGCACGGCATCTGCGTTGCCAAAATGCTCGATAATGTCGGGTTGCGGTACCCGCATCGTGCTTCGGGGGCAAAAGCCCCTCGCACTCTGCGACTGCTGCCCTGCTTCGGTTCGCTGTTTCCGCCACTGGCGGCGCTCACCTTTGCAGCATCCAGTATTATCTGCGCTTTTGGCCTAGCAGCTGCCGCACCTCACTCGCCGTATCGGCACTTAGAATTATGCGGTATTGCCTAAGAAACTTGAGAAGATAGCATAAAGCAAAGCACCACGCATTCCATTTAGCCCGGCGGCTATGGAATGCGGGGTGCTTTTGTTGTGCTGGATAAGGCGAGAAAGAAATTGCTTTTGAACTTACTTTTTGACGTTGCGCTTCCAGATGGAATACAGGCCGTCCAGAATCAATGTTCCGTTATATTCAATGGGGGTGGCGCAGGCATCCCGGATGCTGGCGGGCAGGGTGCCGGTGGCAATGACCGGGGCATCCGGTGCGTGCAGGGTGGCGCGGCAGCGGGCAAACAGGCCATCCAGCATCAGGGCGCTGCCGTTCACAATACCGCTGTGCAGGCAGTCCGTTGTGTTGGTGCCCAAAAAGCGCTTGGCAGGCAGCTCCATATCAATCTGCGGCAGTTGGGCTGTGTTGCGTACCAGGGCCGAAAGGCTTAGCGCCGGGCTGGGCAGAATCACACCGCCCACAATGCTGCCCTCGGCATCCACGGCAACCAGCGTGGCGGCGGTATCCATGTTCATGACCAGAAGGGGCGGCTTGTGGGTCTGCAAGGCGCCCACAGCGGCACACAGCAGCTCACCGCCCAGCTGGGCGGGATTATCCATGCGGATGCGTACACCGCTCTTTAAGCCGGGGCCGACTTCCATCAGGGGGGCGCTGGTCATCTTCTCCAGGGCTTCGCGCATACGGCTGGTCAGGACGGGAACTACACTGGCTAGGATCGCCGCGTCCACATCACGGGGCTGGATATGATAGAGAGCCAGCATGTTGACAAGCTTGTAGACCAGTTCGTCCGAGCTCAGGGCACTATCGGAATAAAAGCGGGAAGCAAACACGCGCTGTCCGGCGGAATCATATCCACCGAAAGTTACGTTGGTGTTGCCGATGTTCAAAGCTAAAAGCATGATGAAGCAATGCTCCTTTATGTAGAGATAAGGAATATACCAAAAGAGAAAGCTGTTACTATACTATTATATAGAAGAGCAAAAAGCAAATGTTTTTGGTTGGGGAGGGGATAAAAACAAGAAAGTGCGCTAAAACGACACTGTACACCTTATCCAAAAATAAAATCAAAAAATTATAGAAAAAATCGAAAAAAGGTGTTGACAATGGTTGAAAGTGTGGTATTATAAATAAGCTGTCGCGCAAGACAGCAGCTCTTCAAAAGCCAAATAAAAGCGATGTACCAGCAAAAACGCAGCGGGGAACCGGACAGCGTGCGGGTGGAAAGCTTTTAAAAAGGCGTTCGGAAGGCTCAAAAAAATATCAAAAAAGTGCTTGACAAAAAGTACGACCTTTGATATAATGATTGAGCTGTCCGAGAGGAGAGCAAGCAGGACCTTGAAAATTGAACAATACTGAAACTTGTGGAACCTTAAACGTGATGGAAAATCACGAAAAACAATTCCAAAGCCGAGAGATCGGCAAACAAGTAATTCATACAGGACGCAAGCGATTGTGTCTGAGTGAACGAGATTTAACACTTTATGAGTGATAAATACCATTTATAAAGAGTTTGATCCTGGCTCAGGACGAACGCTGGCGGCGCGCCTAACACATGCAAGTCGAACGGAGCTTAGAGAGCTTGCTTTTTAAGCTTAGTGGCGAACGGGTGAGTAACGCGTGAGTAACCTGCCCTAGAGTGGGGGACAACAGTTGGAAACGACTGCTAATACCGCATAAGCCCACGGTACCGCATGGTACTGAGGGAAAAGGATTTATTCGCTTTAGGATGGACTCGCGTCCAATTAGCTAGTTGGTGAGGTAACGGCCCACCAAGGCGACGATTGGTAGCCGGACTGAGAGGTTGAACGGCCACATTGGGACTGAGACACGGCCCAGACTCCTACGGGAGGCAGCAGTGGGGGATATTGCACAATGGGGGAAACCCTGATGCAGCGACGCCGCGTGGAGGAAGAAGGTTTTCGGATTGTAAACTCCTGTCGTTAGGGACGATAATGACGGTACCTAACAAGAAAGCACCGGCTAACTACGTGCCAGCAGCCGCGGTAAAACGTAGGGTGCAAGCGTTGTCCGGAATTACTGGGTGTAAAGGAGCGCAGGCGGGAAGACAAGTTGAAGTGAAAACCATGGGCTCAACCCATGAATTGCTTTCAAAACTGTTTTTCTTGAGTAGTGCAGAGGTAGATGGAATTCCCGGTGTAGCGGTGGAATGCGTAGATATCGGGAGGAACACCAGTGGCGAAGGCGGTCTACTGGCACCAACTGACGCTGAGGCTCGAAAGCATGGGTAGCAAACAGGATTAGATACCCTGGTAGTCCATGCCGTAAACGATGATTACTAGGTGTTGGGGATTGACCCCCAGTGCCGCAGTTAACACAATAAGTAATCCACCTGGGGAGTACGACCGCAAGGTTGAAACTCAAAGGAATTGACGGGGCCCGCACAAGCAGTGGAGTATGTGGTTTAATTCGAAGCAACGCGAAGAACCTTACCAGGTCTTGACATCCGATGCATAGCACAGAGATGTGTGAAATCCTTCGGGACATCGAGACAGGTGGTGCATGGTTGTCGTCAGCTCGTGTCGTGAGATGTTGGTTAAGTCCCGCAACGAGCGCAACCCTTATTGCCAGTTACTACGTTAAGAGGACTCTGGCGAGACTGCCGTTGACAAAACGGAGGAAGGTGGGATGACGTCAAATCATCATGCCCTTTATGACCTGGGCTACACACGTACTACAATGGCGTTAAACAAAGAGAAGCAAGACCGCGAGGTGGAGCAAAACTCAAAAACAACGTCTCAGTTCAGATTGCAGGCTGCAACTCGCCTGCATGAAGTCGGAATTGCTAGTAATCGCGGATCAGCATGCCGCGGTGAATACGTTCCCGGCCTTGTACACACCGCCCGTCACACCATGAGAGCCAACCCGAAGTCGATAGTCTAACCGCAAGGAGGACGTCGCCGAAGGTAAAACTGGTGATTGGGGTGAAGTCGTAACAAGGTAGCCGTATCGGAAGGTGCGGCTGGATCACCTCCTTCTAGGAGTCAGACGAAAGATCTAGCAGGTCTGGATGTTTCGGACAGGTTAAAGTAAGTTTCAGTTATTGTTCAATTTTGAGGGCCTTGCAAAGGAACCTCAGGTAAGACGAAGAAGCGACACCCGATCGCGATGGCGTGGGGTATAGCTCAGTTGAGAGCACCTGCTTTGCAAGCAGGGGGTCAAGGGTTCGAATCCCTTTATCTCCACCATTTGGGCTGATAGCTCAGCTGGTTAGAGCACTCGGCTGATAACCGAGAGGTCGATGGTTCGAGTCCATTTCAGCCCACCACGGGGTTCACCTAGTGATGGGGGAACCCACAAAGTCTTACGACATGTACCTTGAAAACTGAATATAGAACTGCGAAATAAGATTTTGATCAGAGTCTAGAGATAGACGAAGATCCCCAAGTAAAATTAATTAGCTAACTGATAAAGTTAGGGAACAATTTCACCAAGCGGTAAAAAATCTTGTTGGCAAATGGAGAATCAATTGAGAAAACGGTCAAGCTAAAAAGGGCGCAAGGTGAATGCCTTGGCACTGGGAGCCGATGAAAGACGTGGTAAGCTGCGAAAAGCTTCGGGGAGGAGCAAACATCCATTGATCCGGAGATATCTGAATGGGGCAACCCAATGGAGTTCATACTCCATTATCCAATACTGAATCCATAGGTATTGGAAGGAACCGCCTGAACTGAAACATCTAAGTAGGGCGAGGAAGAGACATCAAACGAGATTCCGTAAGTAGTGGCGAGCGAACGCGGAAGAGGGCAAACCGAGAGGAGAAATCCTTTCGGGTACGGACTGCTTTTAGGGCTGGAAGAGTTAACAGAATGGCATGGGAAGGCCAACCGAAGAGTGTGAGAGTCACGTAAGTAAAATTTGACAGCTGCGCAGGATCCAGAGTACGGCCAGAAACGTGAAACCTGGTCGGAACATGGGGGGACCACCCTCCAACCCTAAATACTACCCAGTGACCGATAGCGTATAGTACTGTGAAGGAAAGGTGAAAAGGACCCCGGGAGGGGAGTGAAAGAGAACCTGAAACCTTGTGCCTACAAGCACATAGAGCCCGTCAAAGGGTGATATGGTACTTTTTTATTGTCCGGCGAGCGATTGTACGTTGCGAGCTTAAGGTCTTAAGGACTGGAGGCGTAGCGAGAGCGAGTCTAAACAGGGCGTTTAGTAGCGTGCAATGGGCCCGAAACCGGGTGACCTACCCATGATCAGGCTGAAGTGAAAGTAAAATTTCATGGAGGGCCGAACCGACCTCCGTTGAAAAGGCGGCGGATGAATTGTGGGTAGCGGAGAAATTCCAATCGAACTCGGAGATAGCTGGTTCTCCCGAAATAGCTTTAGGGCTAGCCTCATGTTAGATATCCGGAGGTAAAGCACTGAATGGCCTAGCGTCCGAGAGGATAGCGAAGCCTATCAAACTAAGAATGCCGGAATATTGATGCATGGGAGTCAGACAGTGTGAGATAAATCTCATTGTCAAAAGGGAAACAGCCCAGATCTACAGCTAAGGTCCCAAATTGTATCTAAGTGGAAAACGATGTGGAAATACGCAGACAACCAGGATGTTGGCTCAGAAGCAGCCACTCATTTAAAGAGTGCGTAATAGCTCACTGGTCGAGCGTCTCTGCGCGGAAAATTTAACGGGCTAAGATACAAACCGAAGCTTAGGCTGCATACGGAAGTATGCGGGGTAGGGGAGCGTTGTGTAAGCGGAGAAACAGTAGCGGAAGCGGCTGTGGAGTTTACAGAAGTGAGAATGCCGGAATGAGTAGCGCGAATGATGTGAGAATCATCATGGCCGGAAACCTCAGGTTTTTGGAGGAAGGTTCGTCCGCTCCAAGTTAGGCGGGAGCTAAGGTGAGGCCGAAAGGCGTAGCCGATGCACAGACGGTAGAGATTCCGTCCCCACCGAAAGATTTAAGCGCAGGGACACTTTTAGAAGGTCGGAGCCAGGTGTTGGTTCTGGTAGAGATCGAGGGAAGATTAGTACCGAAGTCCGGCTGGATAAGAGGCGAGAAAAGCTGCGTGTATATCTAAGGTGCCCGTACCGCAAACCGACACAGGTAGGTAGGAAGAAGATTCTAAGGCCAACGGGAGAAGGGTTGTTAAGGAACTCGGCAAGTTGACCCCGTAACTTCGGAATAAGGTGCTCATGAAAGTGAGCCGCAGAGAATAGGCCCAGGCAACTGTTTACCAAAAACACAGGTTTGTGCTAAATCGAAAGATGACGTATACGAGCTGACGCCTGCCCGGTGCTGGAAGGTTAAAAGGAGATGTGCAAGCATTGAATTGAAGCCCCAGTGAACGGCGGCCGTAACTATAACGGTCCTAAGGTAGCGAAATTCCTTGTCAGGTAAGTTCTGACCCGCATGAAAGGCGTAATGATCTGGGCACTGTCTCAACAGCCCGCCCGGCGAAATTGTAGTACCGGTGAAGATGCCGGTTACCCGCGACAAGACGGAAAGACCCCATGGAGCTTTACTGTAGCCTAATATTGGGTTTCGGTGTTGCATGCACAGGATAGATGGGACGCTAGGAAGTGAGTGCTTTGGCATTCATGGAGCGGCCGTTGGGATACCATCCTTGCGACATTGGAATTCTAACCTGCGCCTTTGAATCAAGGCGGGGGACATTGTTAGGTGGGCAGTTTGACTGGGGCGGTCGCCTCCTAAAGAGTAGCGGAGGCGTTCAAAGGTTGGCTCGTCCTGGACGGAAACCAGGAGAGAGAGTGCAAACGCAAAAGCCAGCCTGACTGCGAGACTGACGGGTCGAGCAGAGACGAAAGTCGGAGTTAGTGATCCGGTGGTATGTGAGTGGAAATGCCATCGCTCAACGGATAAAAGTTACCCTGGGGATAACAGGCTGATCTCCCCCAAGAGTCCACATCGACGGGGAGGTTTGGCACCTCGATGTCGGCTCATCGCATCCTGGGGCTGTATTCGGTCCCAAGGGTTTGGCTGTTCGCCAATTAAAGCGGTACGCGAGCTGGGTTCAGAACGTCGTGAGACAGTTCGGTCCCTATCTGTCGTGGGCGCAGGATATTTGAAAGGCGCTGTCCCTAGTACGAGAGGACCGGGATGGACGAACCTCTGGTGCACCAGTTGTCACGCCAGTGGCACAGCTGGGCAGCTATGTTCGGATCGGATAAACGCTGAAAGCATCTAAGCGTGAAGCCGGCCTTAAGATAAGATATCCCACTGAGATAATCAGGTAAGACCCCTTGAAGACTACAAGGTTGATAGGCACAATGTAAGTGGCGCGAGTCATTGAGCAAGGGTGTACTAATAGGTCGAGGGCTTGACCCCATTTTCGATTGATACTTCATTTGCTGTAGCAGTTCGATATTCAGTTTTGAAGGTATATGCCTTCAGAAAAAGAGAAGCTGACGAAGGTCAGGAATGGCCGGTGTCGATGACGGTGAGGAACCACCTGTTCCCATTCCGAACACAGAAGTTAAGCTCACTTGTGCCGAAGATAGTTGGCTGGAAACGGCCTGTGAAAATAGGTAGATGCCGGCTTCTCTTAAAAGCAAGCAGCCCACGGGCCGAGCGGAAAGCCCGGTTCGTGGGTTTGCTTTATTAAGCACCATTAGCTCAGTTGGTAGAGCAACTGACTCTTAATCAGTGGGTCCTGGGTTCGAGTCCCCGATGGTGCACCATACCAAGCAAATCCGAACGTACTTCTTTTTGAAGGTGCGTTCGGATTTATTTTTTATATCCATACATATTGATAGATCTCCGTACAATAAGAAGACAAGTAAGAATAGTAATTTCGATTGTGTAACATGAATACTTACTTGTTCTTCAGAATAATCCCTTCAAACTCCTCCCAACCGATCTCCCCTAACTGGTACTTACTCAGTGCCATCTGCGCCTGCTTGCGCCAGGTATTGTAGTCGTCCCGCATTTTTTGGTTGTCGGGCGCACGGGAGCAGCGCATCTGGTAGCGGTTGCGCATCTTGTTGTAGAGTTCCTTGGCTTTGTTGGCCTTCAGTTCCTCGGCATAGGCCAGCTTGGCGGCAATGTCCTTACAGGTGGCGCCGGTTTCCGGGTCCAGCATTCGCTCACAATACTTGGCGCGGCTGGAGAAGGGAACAAACAGCCGGTGGCAGCTTTCACAGACGGCAACCGGCAGATCCTGGGCACACATCTGTATAAATTCCAAAAAGAGTAACGCGGGCAGCGTATCGCTCGCGTAGAACGTGGCGGCAGAAATGCCGCCTTTTTTGTTGTCTGCAGGCCGTTTGTAACGGGTCTGGATATGGATGTCGTCCTCCAGCTTGTGGTATTTCTGGTAGGTCGGATCGCCATTTTCGGCCAGTTCTACCAGCAGCTCCGAAGGTCGCTGGCCATGCTCCATTCTGGGGCGGCCGTCCTCGTCTACCAGTGTAACCTCGATCAGATGGCGCAGATCTGTTTTGCCGTCAACCAACTGCTGCAGCAAGGTTACAAAGGATTCCAATACCGACAGCGCCGTCCGGCACAGGGAGGCGTCCCCGGTTTCACGTTGGATAAATACCTTCATCTGGTCGGTGTACTCCGGAAAGTTCCGGCAGAACCCTTCCATGATGTCACTGGTCAAGGTCAATTCGCCGAGGTGGGACATTCTGGCGCGCAATTCATCAAATGTATACGAACTGTCATTTTTTTCAGTCTGTATAAATCGCCACAGGCTATGTTGGGTAGCTTTCAGTTCCCGCTCATTGCGACGGAAGTTGGCAAGCGTGTAGCCTTCCACCAGATCAAACAGAGCAGGGGAAACCTGCCGCACAGCGGTGGAAAAATCATGGTAAAAGGAAGCCACCTGGTAATACACACAGGTGTCGGGGGCTGCCAAACTCTGCTGCATGGTCTGATCTTCCGAGAATTCTACACCCCGGAATTTCTCCAGCAATGTGCGGCCCCGTTCCAGATAGGGGGCGGTATCCAGGTCCAGGACGCCGAACACCAGGGAGCCCAGCGGATACGTATGTTGGGGCGTGTCGTATCCCTGTACATATTCGGTGCGGCCTTCAAAGAAAAGGTACGTCTGGTAGTTCAAAATTTGTCACCATCCTGTGTTGGAGCATAGTTGGCGGAAAATGGCTCTGTGTTTTGCCGTGTTTCGGCTACAGTTTAGAGAAACGTGTGAATCATCCAACATGAAAACAGTCTAACACATCTTGAAACTGACTGCAAGCCGTTATATGCTGTATGTGTCGGAAAAATCTATAATAGAATAATCAAACATCTTTTGAGGACAAAACCAACCGGAAAAGAGGGATGCCAGAAGCCAAAGTCCGTCACCAACCCATAACCCAAGGAGGTGCCATCTGAACCATGAACTCGTTCCCGCAGAGGAAAACCTGAACCGTATCGATGGGTTCCTGATGATCCCGTCCAGCCTTCTGTCGGAAGAACCTTACCGGGAACTTCCCGGCGAAAGCAAGCTGCTGTACGGCCATTTGTTGGGGCTGCTGCGGTTGTCGGCCCAGGATACCACCGGGCACTGGAAAGCCAACGGCAGGCCCTGTGTGAGCCTTTCACGGGCCAGTGCCGGGAGGCTTCTGCACTGCCAGCGGGAGAAAGCAGCCGGATTGTTTGCCGCTCTGGAACGCTGTGGTTTGCTGGATCCGGTGCCGGGACAGCCAAACGGAAAGGCCCGGCGGTATTACCTCAACCTGCCCCGGCCCAAGGAACCTAACGAGCTGTAACCACCAGTCGGAATTTCCGCTCCGACCTGTCGGAAAAATGGACAGGCAGCTGACGGATTTGCCGACACCGACCCGTCGGAAAAACCGACACGATAAAGATAGAATGATATATCTAACTAAAAGAGAGATAGAGAAAGAATTCCACACCCCGCGTTTTGCAAAAGGTGGGCAAAGGCTATGGTGCGTGGCTTCCAGAGGTAACCACAGACGTAGTAACCGCTACGACGGCGGCTCAACCGGGAAAAAATGGCACACCGATTTTGGTTGGCAGCCGTATCCCAATCCCTCCCGCCGCAGCGGGCCCACTGGCACTTTGCCGGCAGCGCCGGAAAGTGTCATAGTGGGTCAGATGCTTTCCAAAGCATCTGCGTACCCCATCCGCAGCAGAACCGTACCCAAGAAAGGAGTCGCCTATCAGCAAAATCCATCGGACCGTGGTGCGCAATGAGCGCTACCGTAAAAATGCCATCTCGGTGCGGGAGCGGCACAACGAACGCAAGAACGAAGTGTACTCCAACCCGGATGTGCTGCTGGCATACAGCCGCAACAATGTGACCTTCAAAGCCTGCGAGGCAGCTACTTATGCCCAGCAATTTGACCGGATGGTGGAAGAAGGCGTCGTTTCCACCCGAGGTCTGAAACCGGATGCCTACGTCTTTGATGAGCTGGTGTTTGATGTGAACACCGACTATTTCGAGACCCACGGCGGCTATGAGTACGCCAAGCAATTCTACGCCGAGGTGTACGAGCTGGCCAAGGAGATCGCAGGCGGGGAACAGTACATCATCTCGGCGGTCATGCACGCCGACGAGCGCAACCGGGAAGCCAGTGACCGGCTGGGAAGGGATGTGTTCCACTATCACCTCCATGTTGTCTACCTGCCGGTGGTGGAAAAGCAGATCCGCTGGTCCAAACGGTGCAAGAACCCGGCGCTGCGGGGTACCGTGCGGGAGACAATCATGCAGGTGAGCCACAGCAAAAAGTGGCCGATGGTCCCCATGACCGACGAACAGGGACAGCCTGTGCTGAAAAAGAACGGCAAGCCCCGGTTGGTAAGTTCTTACAGCCTGCTGCAGACGCAATTCTTCGAGCATATGCGGCAGGCGGGGTTTACCGACTTTGAGCGTGGTGTACAGGGCAGCGATGTCGAACACCTGAACGTACTGGAATATAAGGTCCAGAAGGACCGCCAGACAGTGGCAGAACTGTCTGACCAGACCAAACATCTGCAAGGCCAGCGGAAGGAGCTTATCTCCCAGGTAAAGAACATTTCCGGGTCGATCCGCGATGTGGCAGACATCGAGCAGCGGGCCAAAACCAAAGGCGTGCTGGAAAAGCGGGTGGAGCTACCGGCGCAGGATTTTCAGACGCTGTGTGAGATGGCAAAAGCCAGCGGCAAGCTGCAGGCAGAGAACCGCAGTCTGTGGATGCAGCTGCAGCAAAGCACGGTGAGAGAACAGGAACTGGGCCAGCGCCTCCGCCGCTGTGAGGAACAGCTGGATGCAGTGCTCACCGAGACCCGTCCTTACCGGGAAGCCGTGCGGGTGGCGCCGGAGCAGGTGCAGGCATTTGTGTTGGGCATCTGCCGCCGCCAACAGGAGGAAAAACGGCTGAACCGTCAGCAACGCCGCCAGCGGGCCAAGGGTCAGGATCGATGAAAGAACAAGCAGCAAGGCAGCAGGGGGCAGCCCTGCAGAAAGGAGCCGCTACGGAAGATCGGCAGGAAAAGACAACAGCACAGGCAGCGGCGTCCGCCAAGTACCGGGAGGACGGCGTGCCCCAGCAGGAGCTGGAGCGCTTCGCCCGGTTCCTGCTGCCCAAGATCCAGGCATTTTACCAGTCGGAAGAGGGACAACGACTGTTCGAGGAGTGGATAAACAGGAGAAACGCAGAAGAAAAAACGGGAAAGTGCAAGGGATCATAAAAATTTCCTGAAAGTTGGCGTGGTGCCGGAAACGAAAAAGCTAAAGAAAGGGTGAAGTTTGTGGGCCACAAGAGCCATCTGGCTCTTGTGGCATTTTTCTTGGAGATGCTTCTTTTGCCCCAAATACCTTGCATTGCAAAAATTTCCATTCCAAAATCGTTTCCTAAATAAGTGGGCTTATATGAATGAAAGGGAGACGAAGAGCATGGAAGGATACGGAGAAGCGGTTTTTGCAACGGAATATCTTTGCAAGGAATACCGACATACGGTGGCGTTGCGGGATGTGAGCATCACAATCCCGCGCGGGCAGATCTACGGTCTGATCGGAGAAAACGGCGCGGGGAAAACCACCCTGCTGCGAATTCTATGCGGTCTGACTCGCCCCACACGGGGCAGGCTGCTACTATTTGGTGCGGCAGATGCTGCCCGACAGTCAGAAATGCGGCGTCGGATGGGGTGCCTTGTGGACGGCCCTGCCTTGTACGCGGATCTGACCGCATGGCAAAACCTGAAAGTGCAGTGCCTGCAGCGAGGGTTAAATGAGGCGGATATTGCTCCCACCCTGCAACTGGTGGGTCTGAAAGACACTGGCAGCAAACCTGCCGGAAAATTCTCGCTGGGGATGCGCCAACGGCTGGGGCTGGCGGTTGCTCTCTTGGGGAAACCGGAATTTCTGGTACTTGACGAACCGCTCAATGGACTGGACCCGATGGGGATACAGGAACTGCGACGTCTTCTGGAAAAACTGAACCGGGAACAGGGAATGACGATTCTGCTGTCCAGTCATATCCTCAGCGAGTTGCACCAGCTTGCGACAAGCTACGGTATTTTACATAATGGGCAGTTGCTGGAACAACTGACGGCAGAAGAACTGGACGCCCGCTGCAGCAAGTATCTGTTAGTCCGTACCGACAATGACCGACGGGCGGTAGACATCCTCCGCAAGATGTTTCCGGAAGCTATCTGTCAGGCAACAGTGGAGGGGCTGCGCTTGTTCCCGGTAGGAAACGAGGCAGCAGCGACAGCTTCCGGTATGCTAATGGAGAATGGCTTGCACGTGCAGGAACTGGCAGTGCGCAGCGAAGGGCTGGAGGCATATTTCACGGCCTTGGTGGGAGGTGACAGCCATGCCGATGCAGGCTAAAGCGGAAGGAGTCAAACTGTTCCATGCAAAAGCACAGCTATGGGCTTTGCTGGGGTTTATTCTGATGCTGCTGTGGTTTGCCAACAGTGGGACCATGTATTTTATGGTGGCGGGTGATCTTTTGAACCCGCTTGACTCCATCGGATTTTTCAAGGATGTGGCGATGGGAAGTGGGCGGTCCGGCTTGCAGCTGGTGCGCAGCTCTCAGAGCCTGACAGTGTTCAGCTGGCTGATCCCCGTCAATCTGTGTGTGGCGCAATTCGCGTCGGAGCGCCGGGCACGCACCGATGAATTGTTCGTCAGTCATGGAGGACGGTTGTCCACTCTATACCGCGCCAAATTCGGGGTGGTCTGCGGTTTCTACCTGCTTTTGCAGCTGGCCTTTTACGGAATCTGCATTACCATCACAGCCATCCAGATGGGAATTGCGCCCGCGCTCGGAACAGTTCTGTTGTTCTGCGCAGTATCGGTGGGAAATCTTCTGGTGCTGGGGGCTTTCCTGGCATTGGCGTCGGTCCTTACACTCTGGATGAAAAACCATGCTGCTGCGGCACTGGTGACCAGTATTCTGCCGTTGGCAGGAGTGCTGCTTTATCAGGTACAGTATGAAGATTTTTCTACTCAGCCTCTTCTGATACAACTGGCGGCTAAGGCTATGCCCACCTATTACTGGTCCCGGCTGTGTGCTTTGAACATCACGCCGCAGTTTTGTGTCGAATTGGTAGCTTGGGTGATTGTGGCCCTTGCTGTGGCTGCAGGGCTGGGATGGATGGCACTTCACCGTCCGGATGCCGGAAAGCAGCGCAGTGCCAGAAAGGCGCACGCAGTCCTGCGGCGTAGGGAAAAATCTGCCGCTCGACAGGGAATGCACCGGGCCAGCACTTTCTCCGCAGCTTTGTATGCCCTTCGCTGCACTCGCCTGCCGGGAATGCTGGCTCTGTTCGGCCTGCTGTGCATGGCGTTTGCTCTGGGAGTTAGTGAATCCCGCATTGTGGACGCTACTTGGGCAGACGGCAGGCGGGTAGGCATTTTTCCCGGCGGTTCGTTGCCAGTGGGAAGCGCGGCGGATGCTGCTCTCGGCACGGTGCTGTCAGTGGGCATCCTTGCGTGGATTGCAGTCATTCTCGTGGCGGTGATGGCATTCCACCAGAACAAAACAGCGGGCGCTGCCCGGTTGGCGGTCGCCTATGGCGTAAGCCGGGTCCGATATATGGTTGGCAGTTTTGCGGCGGAAACGATTATGCTCCAAGGGTGGTACATGGTGTTGTATTTCCTGCTGTCGGTTGTCACGGGATCCCTCTCCCAGCCGGGACGCACGGCGTTTTTCTTGATGCAGAGCGCCTGGATTTTGCAGGCAAGCTATGCGGCGGTTTGGCTGGTATGCCGACTTTGCGGCAGTGAATTGGCGGGGGCTACTTTCTGCTTTGTGGTGACTCTGGCTGGAGTCATTGTGAGCGTTTCTGCCCCGGATCCGGCGGCAGTTTCTCCCTTGTCTGCGCTATTGTTTTATGCAACACCTATGCCCTATTGGCTGGCTCTGGGCGGGGGGCATTCGATTCCTTGGCAGGCTGTTGGTTATGGCGCAGGTGTTACCGCCTTGTGCTTGGCGGCAGCGCTGGCCATCACGACAGTGAGAGATGTGGAGTAAAAAGTAGCTTCTGTGTATAGCGGAACAAAATACTTGCGAAAAACCTCTAATTCGATTATACTTGAATTAACGAATTTTGCAGGAGGTCTTTCCATGGATGTATCCGTAGGCACCCGGCTGCGCGTGCTGCGCAAGGACGCGGGGCTGACCCAGGCGCAGCTGGCGGCACTGGCCGACACCAATCAGGCTGCCATCAACCGCTACGAAACTGACCGGGCGGCAGCGCCTTACCGCATTCTGGTCTGGTATGCCACCTATTTTAATGTGTCCCTGGACTATATCTTCGGTCTGTGCGAGGACCCCCGCGGGCGGTATGTCTGCGTTACGCCAGAGGGAGCGCAGGAAGTGGTGCAGTGCAAACCGGATTGGAGTGAGTTTGTGGAGGCTTGCTTCACGCCGGGCAGCGAGCTGAACCGCCGCCTGAAACAGATGATTCTCAATATGGGAGAAGAGGAAAAGCACAAGTAAGGAGGTGCACGCCATGAATGCCGTGATCTATGCCCGTTACAGCAGCGACAACCAGCGGGAGGAATCCATCGAAGGCCAGCTGCGGGAATGCAAGGAGTATGCCGACCAGAACGGCATCACTGTGGTGCGGACCTACATTGACAGGGCACTGTCCGCCAAGACCGACAGCCGCCCGCAGTTCCAGCAGATGATCCACGACAGCGCCACCCACACCTTTGAGGCGGTATTGGTGTGGAAACTGGACCGCTTTTCCCGCAACCGGTACGACTCAGCCCACTATAAGCGCATCCTCAAAAACAACCGGGTCCATGTGGTGTCGGTGACGGAACCCATCTCCAACACGCCGGAGGGTATCATGCTGGAAAGCCTGCTGGAAGGCATGGCCGAGTATTATTCAGCGGAGCTGGCCGAGAAGGTCAGCCGTGGTCACAAGGAGAACGCTCTCAAGGCCAAGTTCAACGGAGGCACGGTGCCGCTGGGCTACCGCATTGACAGCGAGCATCACTACCAGATCGACCCGGCCACCGCGCCGGTGGTGCAGGAAGCGTTCCAACGGTATGCGGCAGGGGAGAGCATTCGCAGCATCATCGAATCGCTGAACGCCCGGGGCATCCCCAACAGCCGGGGCAACCGGTTCACCAAGAACAGCTTCCAGACGCTGCTCAAGAACCGCCGGTATCTGGGCGAATACCGCTATAAGGATACCGTCATCCTGGATGCTATACCGGCCATCATCGACCCGGAGTGTTTCGATGCGGTCCAGCGCCGGTGCGAGATTCACCGTCAGGCACCGGCCCACAACAAGGCAGATGTCCACTATCTGCTTACCACCAAGCTGTTCTGCGGCAAGTGCGGTACCATGATGGCAGGGGAGAGCGGCAGAAGCCACACAGGCACGGTCCACTGTTACTATAAATGCGGCACCCGCAAACGCAGCGGCAAGGAAGCTTGCAGCCTGAAGCCAGTGCGCAAGGAGCCGCTGGAGCAGTTTGTGGTTAAGACCGCACTGGAAAAGGTGCTGAATGACCGGGTCATCGACCTGCTGGCGGACAAGCTGCTGGAATACCAGAGCAAGGAAAACACCCGTCTGCCGGTTTTGCAGGCAGAACTGAAAGAGGTGAAGCGGCGCATCGACAATCTGGTGGCGGCCATCGAGCAGGGCATCCTGACGCCTTCCACCAAGTCGCGGATGGAGGAACTGGAACAGCAGCGTGAAGCGCTGGAAACCAGTATCCTGCAGGAGCAGATCGAAACGCCGCCCATCACCAGGGAACAGATTCTGTTCTGGTTCGATCAGTTCCGCCACGGCGACCCGGCGGATATCGCCTTTCAGGAAAAGGTCATCGACTGTTTTGTTAATTCCATCTATCTGTTCGATGACCGCATCGTGGTGAATTTCAACTATCAGGAGGGCGGACGCCCGGTCTCCCTCGAAGAAGTACTTAGTTCGTTTTTGGATGGGAATGGTGCACCAAAGAAAAACCGCAACGAATGTTGCGGCTTTTTTGTCGCACCATTCCCTCCGGGACGGACTCACACTTCGCGCAAGCGCTCGTGTTCGTCTCGCGGGGACTGGTCGCTAAATTCAGTCCGCAGGACTGAATTCTTAACGCGCCCACTGATGGTGCACCAAAGTACGCGTTGCAAGAAATTGCAGCGCGTTTTTTATTGCAATCTTTCAAAGAAGGTTCAATCTGGTGCACCATCGGGTGACGAGAACAGCTCGGGCCCGCCGCCGGTCCGGCGGGCAAAAACGCCCCAGTGGGGCGTTTTTAGAGCGCGGGAGAGTCCCCGATGGTGCACCAGAAAAAGCCGCAACGAATGTTGCGGCTTTTTTGTTGCACCATTCCCTTCCGGGACGGACTCGCACTTCGCGCAAGCGCTCGTGTTCGTCTCGCGGGGACTGGTCGCTAAAAATGGCTGCGGGTTTGTGAGCAGGGGCCACGATTGAGCGTGAGCGAAAGCGGGGAGCGAACAATGTACGCCGCGCGCGGCGTACAACCGCACGAGCGGTTTTGCGAAGCAAAATGGAGGCCTTACAGGCCGACAAGCGGACCGGACTGAATTCTTAACGCGCCCACTGATGGTGCACCAAAGAATGCCTTACACGAAAGTGTAGGGCGTTTTTTTGTCGCTCTATTTTAAGAAGGCACGATCTGGTGCAGCGTCGGAGATACTCGAACAGGGCGGCGGCACGCAGTGCCGTAAGGAACGCCACAGTGCGGCGTTCCTTATGGAGGACGGCACGGTGTTTCAGGCGTATTATTTCAATGAAGATAAAATCCTGAAGTGATTTTGAAATGTAAACATCAAAAGGGGGTAGGCGCGGATCGCGCCTACCCTCATTTTTTGTAAAACGCAATTGCCGTAAACAGGGGGGTGTGCTATGATAATGATAAATACTGTGCTATGAGGTGACCGCTATGACCGCTGCGCAACAGCAACAGGCCGCAAAGAATTTTGCCGCCTACTGGAAAGATAAGGGCTACGAAAAAGGCGAAAGTCAACCCTTCTGGCTGTCGCTGCTTCGTGATGTGTACGGAGTCGAACACCCGGAGCAATTCATTCAGTTTGAGGAGCAAGTCCACCTTGACCACACCAGTTTCATTGACGGCACGATTTCCGCTACCCACGTTCTGATAGAGCAAAAGGGGCTTGGCAAGGATTTGAACAAGCCCATCAAGCAATCAGACGGTGCGCTGCTGACCCCTTTTGAACAGGCTAAGCGGTATATTTTGGAGCTGCCCGTATCGCAGCACCCGCGCTGGGTGGTAACCTGCAATTTCAGCACCTTTTATGTGTATGATATGGAACGCCCGCGCGGTGAGCCTGAAATCATCGAACTTGCGAATCTGGAAAAAGAATACTATCGGCTGCAATTCCTTGTCGATGCCGGAAACGAACACCTCAAACGGGAAATGGAAGTTTCCATAGCGGCAGGTGAAATTGTCGGCTTGTTATATGATGCCTTTTACAAGCAGTACGCAAACCCGGAATCCGAACATTCGCTGAAAAGCCTGAACAAGCTGTGCGTTCGCTTGGTATTTTGCCTGTATGCCGAGGATGCCGGGATTTTTGGGCATCACGGTATGTTCCACGACTACCTCAAAGGCTTTGACACGCGCGGACTGCGCAAGGGGCTGGTAGATTTGTTCCGCGTGTTGGACACAAAGTTGCAAGACCGTGACCCCTATTTGAAAGATGACAACCCGGAATTGGCGGCGTTTCCCTATGTGAATGGCGGGCTGTTCAGCGATGAGAATATCGAGATACCGCCGTTCACCGATGAAATCCGAAACCTGCTGCTGGAGAAAGCCAGCGAAAACTTCAACTGGTCGGAAATCAGCCCCACCATTTTCGGCGCGGTGTTTGAAAGTACCCTGAACCCCGAAACCCGCCGCAGCGGCGGTATGCACTATACCAGCATTGAAAATATCCACAAGGTCATTGACCCGCTGTTCTTGGACGAACTGAAAGCTGAGCTTGACGAGATATGCGCCAATCCCGTGGAACGAACCAGAACGGCAAAGCTGCGGGTGTTCCAACGCAAGCTGGCATCGCTCACATTCTTAGACCCTGCGTGCGGCAGCGGAAACTTTTTGACCGAAACCTACTTGAGCCTGCGCCGCTTGGAAAACAAGGTTTTGGTGGAACTCTCCCACGGTCAGGTCACGATGTATTCCGCCAGCGAAAGCCCGATACAGGTTTCCATCAGCCAGTTTTACGGCATCGAAATCAACGATTTTGCTGTGACGGTTGCAAAAACCGCGCTCTGGATTGCCGAAAGCCAGATGATGAAAGAAACCGAAAAAATCCTGCTCGTTCCGCTGGACTTTCTGCCACTGAAAACAAATGCCTTTATTGTAGAGGGTAACGCCCTGCGGGTGGATTGGGAGAGCGTGGTTCCCAAAAGTAAGCTGAATTATATTATGGGGAATCCGCCGTTTGTTGGCTACTCACTGCAAAGCAAAAGCCAAAAGGACGATATTCTTTCCGTTTATGTTGATGAAAAAGGCAAACCATATAAAACTGCGGGCAAAATTGACTATGTGGCAGGGTGGTACTATAAGGCTGCCAAACTGATGCAGAATACTCCGATACGCACGGCCTTTGTTTCAACGAACTCTATCACACAGGGCGAACAGGTTGCGGGCGTTTGGAAACCGCTCTATGACCAATTTGGAATACACATTGATTTTGCACATCGGACGTTCCGCTGGGATAGTGAGGCAAGCTTAAAAGCCCAAGTGCATTGTGTGATAGTCGGGTTTAGCTGTACACCAATCCATGCGGCAAGGTGGTTGTTTGATAATGGCAGTGTTCAAGCGGTTGAGAATATAAATGCATACTTGATGGCAGCACCTAATGTGTTTGTTGAAAGTAGAAAAAAGCCTATCTGCAAAACGTATGAAATGACTTCTGGTAATAGACCTGCTGATGGCGGCAATCTCATAATTGAAGAAAAGGACTACGATACATTTATAAAATCGGAACCAAAAGCTTTACCATATATTAAAAGACTTAGTGGTGCAACTGAATTTATAAACAATAAAAAACGGTGGTGTCTTTGGTTGGTTGGCGTTTCACCCGCAACACTTTCACAAATGCCTTTGGTAATGAAACGTATAAAGCAATGCCAACAAGATAGACTTTCAGGAGCCGATGACAGAAAGAAGTTAGCTGATACGCCGTGGCTTTTCCGAGAAACTAATGTGCCAGAAACCGCTATTGTAGTTCCGCGACACTCAACAAAAGATAGAAAATATATACCATTTGGCTTTATTGGCAGGGAAATGATTCTTACTGATGCTGCGATGTGTATTCCCAATGCAGGCATTTATGAGTTTGGCATACTTGAATCAAACGTGCATATGGCGTGGATGAGAGCTATTGGCGGACGCATCAAAAGTGATTACCGATACTCTAAGGACATCGTATACAATAACTTTCCGTGGCCTACACCAAACGAACAGCAAAAAGCCAAAATTGAACAAACCGCGCAAGCGATTCTGGACGCACGCGCTCTTTACCCGGACAGCAGCCTTGCCGACCTGTATGATGAACTGACCATGCCGCCGGAACTCCGCAAAGCCCATCAGGCTAATGACCGCGCCGTTATGGACGCTTACGGATTCATAAAAGGAACTGCCGCAAGAACCAGCGAAAGCGCCTGTGTTGCCGAGTTAATGAAACTTTACCAGCAAAAGATATCTGCCGCACAGTCCGAATAATCGCTTTGAAAAGTTGACATCAAAAAAGCTCCGGGGGCTGCATTGCTCCCGGAGTTTGCTTTTATTGGGGCTGCATCGGCTTGTTGCAATCCATACACAGAATATGGATGATAAGATTTTTGTTTATGCAGTCTATAAGAAGTATGACCGGCAGATCTTTGGAAACAGAGAACTGCCGGTTTTCAATATAAATTTATCTTCCAAGCCCCGTCCGTAGGACGGGGCTTGGTATGTTGCGGATTTTTAATGTGTAGTACGGCAGTAGGGCGGCCAGGGGGCTGGCCGCCCTACTGCGGAATATTGTGGTGTTGATTCGCAATGAACCTGCATATTTGTGGCATGCCAGGGCTGGCCTGATCTGGCAGCCCCGACCGACAAAACGCTTTGAGGGCAAACAAACTGCTCCACCCCGCATTTGCTGTGTATGGTTGTATGTGCTATACTAAAAACAATCTATGGTGCAGCTGAAAAGTCGAAAATATCGTCTATTTCTACAAACGCAGCGGGATTTTGCGTTAAAAAGCCTTGGAATCCACAAAGGATTCCCGCGGCTCTTTACCTTAAATCCGTCTTGCGCTTGTGAAATATCCGTCATTTTCTTTGTTTTCAGATACACCTTAAGAAGCCGCACCAGATGTGGACTGTGCGGGGCCGCAGTGTGATGTTGAGAAAGGGGAGCAGCAGATGACCCGGATTGCGATTGTGGAGGACGAGGCGGCGGTGCGGGAACAGCTGGCGGGGTATGTGCAGCGGTACACCCGGCAGTACGGCACGCCGTTTGAGGTAACGGAGTTTGCGGACGGGATGGAAATTTTGGAGGATTACCGCCCGCAGTTCGACATTATCTTTCTGGATGTGGAGATGAAGCACCTGGACGGCATGGAGACCGCCCGCCGAATTCGGGAGCGGGACGGCGGGGTGCTGATCGTGTTCATTACCAACATGGCGCAGTATGCCATCCGCGGATATGCCGTTGGGGCGCTGGATTATGTGCTGAAACCGGTGCCCTACTTTGCGTTTTCGCAGCAGCTGCAAAAGGCGCTGGGGCAGCTGGAAAAGCGGGAGCGGCATTACCTGGCCGTGGCGGTGGACGGCGGCATGCGGCGGCTGGACGCGGCGGAAATCTATTACCTGGAAAGCGAAGGCCACAAGGTGCATTTTTACACCGAAAAAGAAGATTTTATGGTGCCGGGCACCCTGAAAAACTATGAGGAAAAGCTGGTGGGCCGGGCGTTTGCACGGTGCAACAGCGGGTATCTGGTCAATCTGGCGCAGGTTTCCGGCGTGCAGCAGGATATGGTGCAGGTTGGTCCGTATGCGCTGCAGATCAGCCGCCCGCGGCGCAAGGCCTTTATGGCGGAGCTGGCGGATTATATTGGGGGTGCGGGCCAATGACGACACTGCCGGATATCCCCCGCCTGTACACCGCATTGGCGGAAGTGCTGGCGGTGCTGCTGTATGCGCACAGACTGCCGCCGCGGATGAACCAGCGCGTGATCTGGGGCGTAGAAGCCGGTTGGGCGGTGCTGCTGGGGGCGTTTTTGCAGGCCACGGGGAAAGTTCCGCTGGCGTGGTGGATCCCCTGCATGGCAATGGCGATTCTTTCCATGCTGCTGTTTTTGTGGGTCACACGCAGCATTACGCTGCTGGAAGCGGGTTATGTGTGCGCGCGAGCCTTTATTTTGGCGGAGCTGGCGGCCAGCGTGGAATGGCAGCTGCACTGCGTGCTGTGGCCGCAGCGCGGCGGGGCGGAGCCGCTTTCGCTGCTGTTGTTGGCGGCGGTGTACGGCGGCATTTTTGCCGCGATGCTGTTTGTGGAAAACCGCCGCCCCGGCCCGGCCGGGAAGCTGAAAATAACGCCCGCAGGAACTTTTGTGGCGGTGGTCATGGCGCTGACCGCATTTGCCGTGAGCAATTTGAGCTTTGCCAACGGCAGCGAAGCCAACATGAACATGTTTTACATCCGCACGCTGGTGGACCTGGCCGGGGTACTGATTTTGACGGTGCAGCACGAGCAGCTGCGCGAAGCCGCCCTGCACAGCGAGCTGGCGGAGCTGGACGGCGTTTTGCACCGCCAGTACGAGCAGTACAAGCAGAGCAAGGAGAACATCCGCCTGATCAACCGGCGCTACCACGAGCTGAAAATGCAGATTGCGGCCATCCGGGCGGAGCGGGACCACGCCAAGCAGGATGTGGCGCTGGCGGCCATGGAAAGCGGCATCCGCCAGTACGAGGCGGAGAACAAGACCGGCAACCCGGTGCTGGACACCCTGCTGACGGCCAAAAGCCTGTACTGCCAGCAGCACCACATCACGATGACCTGCGTGGCGGACGGGCATTTGCTGGATTTTTTGGAGACAGGGGAGATCTGCACGATTGTGGGCACGGCGCTGGACAACGCAACGGAGAGCGTAGAGACCGAGCCCGACCACGAAAAGCGGCTGATCCGGGTGGCGGTGTACGCCCAGAACGGCTTTGTGATGCTGCGGTTTGAAAACTACTGCGCGCAGGAAGTGGAGCTGGGCGCGGACGGCCTGCCGCGCCGCAACACCCATGGCGGCAGCGACCTGCGCGGTGTGCGCGCCGCCGCCGAAAAGCGCGGCGGAACGATGACGCTGCACTGGGAAAACGAGTGGTTTACGCTAAGGGTATTGCTGCCGCAGAAAAGCTGAATGGATGGCTGGGGGTCTAGGATAAGGCACCCGGCCATTTTTGGTGTTTGGGCGGGGTGCACAAAACAGGGTCGAGATGCTTTGTGAGAGATGCACAACAAAAAATGAAATGTTTTTGAAACTTTTGCAAAACATGCAACGGAAACAACAGTTTGTGCAAAAAATGAGCCGAAAGAAAATTGTTTTGGTACAATATCATCAATGAAAGCGGAAATCCCGTCAGCTGCCATCCGGAGGGCGGCACAATAAAAGGAGGAAAACAATGAACACCCTGCTTCTTACCCTGGCAAATATGGGCGTCAACCTGGACGACGTTGCCGATGTGGTCAATAACTGCATCCCGCAGCTCATCTTCTTTGGCGTTGTGGTTGCCGCCGCCATTATCGTACTGATCGCTATGGCGGTCAACAAGAAACTGGCCAAGCCCACCAAATTCATGGTGCGCGCCCAGTCCGGCCTGGCCGTGCTGCTGGCTTTCGGCATCATGCTCAACCTGGTTGCCTTTGGCCCTATGAGCACCATGCTCGACCTGGTCACCGGCAACGGCACTATCACCGAAGAATCTGGTGCAGAGGCCAACGCCCTGTGCACCGAGATTGCCGAGGAAGGCATCGTCCTGCTGCAGAACGATGACAACGAACTGCCCCTCGCGTCCGGCAGCAACCTGAACGTCTTTGGCTGGGCTTCTGTCGGCCCTGTCTACGGCGGCACCGGCGCCGGCGCGATCTCTGCCGACCGTCCCACCGTCAGCCTGCTGGATGGCCTGCACAACGCGGGCATCAACACCAACACCGAGCTGAGCGATTTCTACACCGCTTACTGCGCCGAGCGCCCGGCGCTGGGTTACAGCAACCATAACTGGACCCTGCCCGAGCCCACCGCCGCCAGCTACACCCAGGAGCTGATCGACAACGCCAAGTCTTTCTCTGACACTGCGATGGTCGTCATCAGCCGCGTTGGTGGCGAAATGGCTGACCTGCCCACTAACATGGATGGACTCAACTACACTGAAAACTCTACCGAGTATAATGATTTCGAACCCGGCCAGCATTATCTTTCTCTGACCAAAACAGAAAAGAACATGATTGATATGGTCACCAAAAACTTTGCTAATGTTGTGCTGGTTTACAATGGTGCCAATACTTTGGAAATGGGCTTCGTGAATGATTACCCCCAGATCAAGAGCGTCATTTGGTGCCCCGGCACCGGTCAGACTGGCTTCAACGCTCTGGGCGAGATTGTTGCCGGTGAGGTCAACCCCTCCGGCCACTCTGCTGACACCTTTGTCTATGACCTGACCGCAGCTCCTTACTTCAACAACATCGGCGACTTTGCTTACACCAATGCGGATTCCGTTGGTTACACCGTTGCCAGCCAGGCTGGCGGTGATGCAAAGCTGGTTCCTCCGCACTTCGTCAACTATGTTGAGGGCATCTACGTTGGCTACAAGTTCTACGAGACTGCAGCTGCCGAGGGCCTGATCGACTATGACAAAACCGTTCAGTACCCCTTCGGCCACGGCCTGTCCTACACCACCTTTACCCAGAAAATCGACTCCATGACCGAGGCTGACGGCACCATCACTCTGGATGTCACCGTCACCAACACCGGCAGTGTGGCCGGTAAGGACGCCGTGCAGGTCTACTTCAACCCGCCGTACACCGATGGCGGCATTGAGAAGGCTTCCGCCAACCTCGTCACCTTCGGCAAGACCGACTCCATTGAGCCGGGCGCTTCCCAGACCTTGACCCTGACCTTCAACACCGAGGACATGGCCAGCTTTGACAGCAAGGACAAGGGCTGCTACGTGCTGGAAGAGGGCGACTATATCATCAGCATCAACGAGGATTCCCACACGGTGCTGGATTCCAAGACCTACAATGTCGCTTCCACCATCGTCTATGACGAGTCCAACCCCCGCAGCACCGATGCCGAGGCTGCTACCACCAAGTTCGACTTCGCTGACGACAAGCTCGTCACCCTGTCCCGTGCTGATCACTTCGCCAACTATGCCGAAGCTGTTGCTGCTCCCTCTGACTATACCATGTCTGAGGAAAGCATGAGCACCCTGTACAACGACCACAACTGGACCCCTGAGGACTTCAACGACCCCAACGATGAGATGCCCGTTACCGGTGCCAACAACGGCCTGAAGCTGGCTGACCTGCGCGGTGCTGACTACGACGACGAGCGTTGGGATACCCTGCTCGACCAGATGACCGTCACCGAGATGGACGACCTGATCGCACTGGGCGGCTACCAGACCAAGGCCGAGGCCAGCGTTGACAAGTACGCGACCATCGACTGCGACGGCCCCGCTGCCATCAACAACAACTTTACCGGCGTTTCTTCCATTGGCTTCCCGTCCGAGATCATCATCGCTTCCACCTTCAACACCGACCTGGCCCGCCGCTACGGCGAGAGCATCGGCCGCATGGCCAGCGAGATGAACGTCACCGGCTGGTACGCCCCCGCCATGAACGGCCACCGTTCCGCCTTTGACGGCCGTAACTTCGAATATTACTCTGAGGACAGCGTCCTCGCCGGTTACATCGGTGCCAGCTCCATTGCCGGTGCCCAGAGCTACGGCGTCTACGCTTACATGAAGCACTTTGCCCTGAACGACCAGCAGATCAACCAGAGCAAGCTGCTCTGCACCTGGGCTGACGAGCAGGCTATCCGCGAGATCTACCTGCGTCCCTTCGAGATCAGCGCCAAGGTGGGCGGCTGCAAGGCCGTCATGTCCAGCTGGAACTATATTGGCAACCAGTGGGCCGGTGCCTGCAATGCACTGCTGAACGGCGTGCTGCGCGGCGAGTGGGGCTTCCGCGGTATGGTCATCACCGACGCCTTCCACTTCACTGACTATATGGATTCAGATATTGCCATCCGCAACGGCTGCGACCTGATGCTGAAGAACTACGACGTTGCCACCAACCACCTGACCGATACCACCAGTGCTACCAGTGTTAAGGCTATGCGTCAGGCTTGCAAGAACATCATGTACACCGTGGTCAACTCCCGCGTTTACGACCCCGCCAACACTGTTTCCACCCCCATCTGGCGTACCGCTATGATCGTGGTCGACGTGCTGCTGGCTGTACTACTGGTCGTGCTGGAAGTTCTCACCTTCAAAAGCTACAAGAAGAAAAAGGCACAGTAAAGTGTAATTTGTAAGCTGTGCAGCTGCCCTGCGGTCCATCGCCGCCGACTTTGCGCGGTTGTGCGGTGGGCCGCAAGGCTGTTTTTAAGAAAAGGAACCACCTTATGCAAAAGAAACAACTGCAAGCTTTGACGCTTGAACAAAAATGTGCGCTGCTTTCGGGCGCTACTACCTTTGGGACCCGTGCACTGCCGAAAAATAATATCCCGTCCATCACCCTATCCGATGGCCCGAACGGTGTGCGCAAGCAGGCGGGCGCGGCGGACCACCTGGGGCTGAACCCCAGTGTTCCGGCCACCTGCTTCCCCACGGCAGCCACTGTGGCGTGCAGCTGGGACCCCGCCTTGGGCGAGCAGATCGGCCAGGCCATGGGCGAAGAAGCCGCCGCGCAGGAAGTTGCCGTGCTGCTGGGGCCGGGCCTGAACACCAAGCGCAGCCCCCTCTGCGGCCGCAACTTTGAGTATTTCTCCGAGGATCCGTATCTTTCCGGCAAAATGGCCGCGAGCTATGTACGGGGCATCCAGTCCAACGGTATTTCGGCCTGCCCCAAGCACTTTGCCGTCAACAGCCAGGAACTGCGCCGCATGGCGTCGGATTCTGTGGTGGATGAACGCACGCTGCGGGAACTGTACCTGACCGGGTTTGAGATCGTGGTCAAGGAAGCAAAGCCCAAGACCATCATGAGCAGCTATAACCTCATCAACGGAACTTACGCCAACGAGAACCGCCACCTGTTAATGGACATCCTGCGCGGGGAGTGGGGCTTTGACGGTGCTGTGGTAACGGACTGGGGCGGCAGCAATGACCATGCTCTGGGCGTGCAGAACGGCTCTACGCTGGAAATGCCCGCCCCCGGCGGGGACGCGGTGCGCGAGCTGATGCAGGCTGTGCAGAGCGGCAAAATTACCGAAGCGGATGTGGACGCCCGGCTGGACGAGCTGCTGACGCTGGTGTTTGATACCCATGCCGCCGTGCAGTCCCACAGCCGCACCTTTGATGCGGACGCTCACCACGCCCTGGCCCGCCGCGCCGCAGCCGAAAGCATTGTGCTGCTGAAAAACGAGAACGACCTGCTGCCGTTGGCCGAGGGCGCAAAAGTTGCCGTGATCGGCGACTTTGCCCAGACACCGCGGTACCAGGGCGCTGGCTCGAGCGCGGTCAACTCCATCAAGGTGGATACCTTTTTGGACTGCCTGAAAGAGAGCGGCCTGGCCAGCGTGGGCTTTGCCCCCGGCTTTGACCGCCAGGGCAAACCGGATGCCGCCAAACAGGCCGAGGCTGTAGCCCTGGCCCAAAAGGCCGAAGTGGTGCTGCTCTGCCTGGGGCTGGATGAAATCAAGGAAAGTGAGGGTCTGGACCGCGGCGATATGCGCCTTGCGGACAACCAGATCGAACTGTTAAAGGCCGTGCAGCAGGCCAACCCCAACACCGTTGTGGTGCTCAGCGCAGGGGCTTCGCTGGAAACCCCGTGGCTCAAACACTGCCGTACCCTGGTGTATGGTGCGCTGGGCGGCCAGGCGGGGGCGGGCGCCATGCTGGATGTGCTGACCGGCAAAGTGAACCCCAGCGGCAAGCTGGCCGAAACCTGGGTCAACGCCTATGCGGATACCCCCGCCAAGGATAACTTTGCCGGGCCGGGCCGCATGGTGCAGTACCGCGAGGGGCTGTATGTCGGCTACCGCTATTACCAGACCGCCGGTGTGCCGGTGGCATTCCCCTTTGGCTATGGGTTAAGCTACACCAGCTTTGCCTACAGCAATTTGCAGGCCGCGTCCAATGGCGTGACCTTGACCGTAACCAACACCGGCAAGCGCGCCGGAGCAGAGATCGTGCAGCTGTATGTGGCAAAACCCGGGGCAGAAGTGTTCCGCCCCGCACAGGAGCTGAAAGGCTTTGCCAAGGTGCAGTTGCAGCCCGGCGAAAGCAAGACCGTGACCATCCCGCTGGACGACAAGGCATTCCGCTACTGGAACACCAGGACCGACAGCTGGGAAGTGGAAGGCGGCAGCTATGAGCTGCGGGTCGGCGCGTCCAGTGCGGACATCCGCCTGACCGCCGTGGTGGAAGTGGCCGGTACCGGCGCACCCAACCCCTATGCGGGCAAGCATCTGCCGCACTATACCAGCGGCAAGGTGCAGAGCGTGCCGGATGACGAATGGGCCACCCTGCTGGGCCGCCCGGTGCAGCAGGGAAAAGTTAAAATTGACCGCAACATGACCCTGGGCGAGCTGAACCACAGCCGCAGCCCGCTGGGCTGGCTGATCTGGCTGGTGCTTACCGCACTGCTGAACGCCAGCTACAAGCGCGGCAAGCCGGACCTGAATGTGCTGTTCCAGTACAACATGCCGCTGCGTGCCCTGGCCAAAATGACCAGCGGTGCCATCAGCATGGGCATGGTGGATGGCATTGTGATGGAATTACAGGGATTCTGGATCATCGGCCTTGTGCGGGTGATCATAGAAGCCGTGAAAAACCTGGTACTGAACGCACAGCTGGAACAGCGCCTGCGCAACAGCTGAGGAAAGAGAGGGGCTATTTATGCAGCTATGGAATAATTTTGCGGCAAAACACCCCGCCGCAGCCAAGTGGGTGCGCGAAGGCGGACTGTTTGTGATCGTATCCAACCTGGTTACGGTGTTCAAATACCTGCTGCTGCAATTTTTGCCGGCGGCGTTCAGCAGCCTGCCGGTGGTGGATTTTGGCTGGCCGGGCATCCCGGTCACGCTGTTTGGCGAAACCTTCCAGTGGAACATCCTGGGGTATGATTCCGCCCATGGCGGTCTGCCGTACTTTTGCGCCTACATGGTTGCCATGGTGGTGGGAGAATGCATAAACTTTCCCATCCAGCGCAACTTTGTGTTCCGCAGCAAGGGCAACCTGGCCAAGCAGATCGCCTGGTATGTGGTGGCGTTCTGCTTGATCACCTGCATCGTCAACTCCATCAACTGCGTGTGGGTGGCGGTTGCGGGCCTGCTGGTGCCGGATTTCATCTACAACATTGGCACCACCGTGCTCAATGGCGGCATTTCCATGGTGATCTTCTTCTTTGTGAACAAGATCATCTTCCCAGAGGGTGCACAGGCAAAATAAAGCCCGGCAGGACCACTGGTGCTTTTCCCGGTACACGCCCGGCGTAATGCACACACGGGCTTTGAACACCCGGGAAAAGTGGCTGGGAGAAGAAAAACCAAGATAAGAGCTGATGGCCGTAATGGGCTTATCGGAATAGCGGAGGAGGCGTTTTGTCTCCTCCGTTTTTTCGTAGAGGATAAAATCCGTAAGACTTTCGCCAGTTTCTTCCTTGAATTTTCGGGAGAGATAGGGGCGGCTCATGAACAGCGCTTCGGCCATTTTTTCCACGGTGATCAGTTCTGAGATATGGTGCCAGATGTAGTTCACCACATCGATCATCAGCTTGGAGGTACAGCTTCCCTTCTGCAGGCGCTGCACTCGCTCGGTATAATCCGAGATCATGCGGTATTGGAGGTTTGTGATGTTTTCCAAGGTGGTCAGCAGCTCGCAATTTTGGCTCTGCACATTTTTGCACACCGGAGCAGTTGGATAACGGATGCGAGAGAGGATAACAGGTGCAAAGAATGCAGCAGATGTAAAAAACAAATTTGCGATAAGAATAACGAATCTGCGTGATTCTTGAAATTGATGACTGTTGCACGTTAGTTTCTCTTGATCAGTGGGTACTCGAACAGGGCGGCGGCACGGCACAGGAAAAAGTCCTTTGGATGGTATAAAAATGTGATTGCCAGCAACGGCGAAGATCTGAACGAATAAAGAAGAATGCTGCCTTTCCCTGATGTGGAGAAAGACAGCATTTTTATTGCGTTTTTCGGAAAAGAGGTGAGCAGCGGCCCCTACAAACGGGTAACGGCTGGCCATAAAATGGCGCTATTACATGGTGTGCTTTGTGAGAAAGCGCTGTAGTGTGATGATATAAAACGGATGGGTGCATGGTGTGCGCCCCTACGGAATTACAACAAAACACCCCCGCCCGTGCGGTAAATGAACTGCATAGGGCGGGGGCACCGTTATTTTACAAAGAAAACGCGCAGAGCGGAGATTTTAGGCAATACCGCACAATTCTAAGTGCCGATACGGCGAGCGAGGTGCGGCAGATGCTAAGCCAAAAGCGCAGATAATACTTTGTGTATTATCGAGCATTTTGGCAACGCAGATGCCGTGCCGCAGCCGCCGGAGCGGTGCTTAAACCGTCAGGCGGGAATTGTGCGGTGTTGCCTTTACTGTTCCGCGGCACCGGTGGGCAGCTGGGGAACAGCGGTCAGGATGCGCATGAACTCTTCGCCGGTGATGGTTTCTTTCTCGTACAGGTACTTGGCGATCTCGTCCAGCTTGCCGCGGTTTTCAATCAGCATCTGTTTGGCTTTTTCATGCTGCTGCTTGACGACTTCCACGACCTTATCGTCCACTGTGGCGGCTGTGCGCTCACTGCAGGCCAGGCTGGCATCGCCGCCCAGGTAGGCGTTGTTCACGGTTTCCAGGGCAACCATGTCAAAGTCGTCGGTCATGCCGTAGCGGGTAATCATGGCGCGGGCCATCTTGGTGGCCTGCTCGATATCGTTGGATGCGCCGGTGGTGATGGAGTTGAACACCACTTCTTCGGCGGCACGGCCACCGGTCATGGTGGCAATTTTGGCCAGGATCTCTTCCTTGGTCATCAGGGTGTGGTCGCCGTCCTCTACCTGCATGGTGAAACCCAGTGCGCCGGAAGTGCGCGGCACAATGGTGATTTTCTGCACGGGGGCGGAATGGCTCTGCAGGGCGGCAACCATGGCATGGCCGACTTCGTGGTAGGCCACGATGCACTTTTCTTTGTCGCTCAGGATCTTATTCTTTTTCTGGGCACCGGCCAGGATGGTATCCACGGCTTCCTGCAGGTCGTACTGGGTAACGGCCATGCGGTGGTGGCGCACAGCACCCAGGGCGGCTTCGTTGATGATATTGGCCAGCTCGGCACCGGAAGCACCGGGAGTCATGCGGGCAACCACGGCAAAGTCACAGTCGGGGCCGATTTTGACCTTTTGAGCGTGCAGGCGCAGGATGCTTTCGCGGCCTTTCAGGTCGGGCAGCTCCACGGGCACACGACGGTCAAAACGGCCGGGGCGGGTCAAAGCGGGGTCAAGGGATTCAGGACGGTTGGTGGCGGCCAGAATGATAACACCCTTGGCGGCGTCAAAACCGTCCATTTCGGTCAGCAGCTGGTTCAGGGTCTGCTCGCGTTCATCGTTGCCGCCCATACCGGAAGCACCGTCACGCTTTTTGCCGATGGTATCGATCTCATCAATAAAGACAATGCAGGGGGCTTTTTCGTTGGCCTGTTTGAAGAGGTCACGCACCTTGGAAGCGCCCATGCCGACGAACATCTCGACAAATTCAGAACCCGCAATGGAGAAGAAAGGAACACCGGCTTCGCCGGCAACAGCGCGGGCCAGCAGGGTTTTACCGGTGCCCGGGGGGCCGACAAGCAGAACGCCCTTGGGCATTTTGGCACCGATATCCTCGTAACGCTTGGGGTTATGCAGGAAGTCAACGATTTCCTGCAGGCTCTCTTTGGCTTCGTCCTCACCGGCAACATCGGCAAATTTGATGGACTTGCCATCCTCAACGACATACTGTTTGGCACCGGATTTGCCGCCGCCAAAAATCATGCTGTTGGCGCCGCCGGTCATTTCACCGACCCGCTTGCGCATCATGCGGTTGAACCAGACGATCAGGATGATCATGGGCAGCAGCGAGATGACCCAGCCCAGCAGGGTATCCACCCAGGTGGTCTGGTTGTACACCTTGCCAAAGGAAACGCCGGCGCTTTCCAACCGGTTGACCAGCTGCAGGTCCTGCGCAATGGAGTTGGTGCAGTAGGTGGTATCGTTTTTGTCCACAAAATAGATCTGCTGATCCTGAATTTCAACGGTGCTCAGTTCGCCGCCTTCGAGCATGTTCAGGAAGGTGCCGTAATCGACCTGTTTGACCTGACTTTTCATCATGGCGGGGAAGGCCCAGAAATTGAGCAGCAGCAACACCACAAGGATCACGGCATATACAATGCCGGTCGTCTTTTTGGGGTCGCGCGGCTGTTGGGTTTCGTGCATAACAATTCCTCCAGTTGGGGGCGGTAATAGGGGCCCCCGATAGATTCTATCATGAAGAATAAAAATGAACTGCGGATGAACAAGGCATGAAATAGCTGGAAATTCCGGTAAACTTTGCGTGAACAAGGGCAGTTTGTGGGCAAAAACAGGAATGCAGACCGCGTAACGACAGGGAAAAGTGAAAAGAATCTGAACGGTTTTCCACAAACAGAGGGGCTTCTTGTGGAAAACAAAAACGCGCGGCGGGGAGATAGGATGTTGATGACAGTATACCATGGTTGCAGCTCAGTATGCGGGACGATGCAGGCATCGCCCTCTACAGATCGTTTACAGGTTTGCGGTGGATGGATTTACGTTTCTCCGCGGCGCGATGAGGGCATCGCGCCCTACAAATCTTTAGGCAATACCGCACAATTCCCGCCTAACGGCTCAAGCACCGCTCCGGCGGCTGCGGCACGGCATCTGCGTTGCCAAAATGCTCGATAATGTCGGGTTGCGGTACCCGCATCGTGCTTCGGGGCAAAAGCCCCTCGCACTCTGCGACCGCTGCCCCTGCTTCGGTTCGCTGTTTCCGCCACTGGCGGCGCTCACCTTTGCAGCATCCAGTATTATCTGCGCTTTTGGCTTAGCAGCTGCCGCACCTCGCTCGCCGTATCGGCACTTAGAATTATGCGGTATTGCCTTTATAACAAAAGCGGGGCGCTGCCAATCAGCAGTGCCCCGCTTAATTTTGTGTTATGCAGTTTTATCGCCCCAGGCGCACCGGCTCCGGAGGCTCCTGGCCGGGGCGCAGGTCCATCCACCAATAGGCAAGGTCCAGCCATTGGCCGAACTTGTACCCAGTGCGGGGTTCCACGCCGATTTTTTTGAAGCCGAGCGCCTTATGGAACGCGCAGCTCTCTTTGTTCTGGACGGTCACAAGGGCAACGGCGTTGCAGTAGCCGCGCTGGCGCACACCGTTCAGCAGGGCTTTGTACAGCCGCCCGCCAACCCCCTGGCCCACACAGTCGTGGGCGCAGTAAACGGTTAGCTCCACATCCCACGCATAAGCTGTGCGGCTGTGCCAGGGGTGGGCGCAGGCAAAGCCGCACAGTTTGCCCGCTGCATTGACGGCAACCAGGAACGGCGCGCGCTGCTGCACATAGGCGATATTTTCGCGCTGGAATTCCTCGGTACACAGGTCATACTGGAAAGTGGCCGTGGAGTGGGTGACATACCAGTTGTACAGCTCCGCCACGGCGGCGGCGTCCTCCGGCGCGGCATCCCGCAGGGTGATGGTGTTTTCAGTGGTCCACTGGGCGGCAAGGGCTTCCTTTTCGGGTTTTGACAGCTTTTTCAGGGCGGCTTCCCGCTTCAGGGCGGCACTTTTATCGGTGCAGCGCTCGGCATAGGTCAGCTTAACGGCACCTTTGGCGTGGGTATACTTGGCACCGGCCTTGCCGCCCTTGTGGGCGCGCAGGCGGCGGGCAAGGTCATTGGTCCAGCCGGAATACAGGCTGCCATCCGCGCAGCGCACCATGTAGACCCAGGCGGAAGCCGGGTCTGGCTGGCAGTCCGCCGCGGTGCTGGGGCGGGGACCAAACTGCTCTAGAGTTTCGGCGCTCACTGTGCGCTCACCGGCCTTCCGGCGGCGCGCAGGGCACGGCGGCATGCCTCAATGGCATCCTCTTTGGTTTCCGCAGTGACAAGGAAACGGCTGGGGTGGCAGAACTTGAGAGCCAGGCCGCTCTTTTCGCGCAGGATCTCCTCCGGCTGGCCGCCCCATGCGGGCGGGAACGGCACCTTGCTGCGGCGGGTCTTGTAATCGGTCACGCACTGGGCGCTGTAGCCGCCGCGCTGGCTGGGGTAGACAACAAACAGGGCATCGGTTTTGTACAGGCCGTTTTTCCAGGGCATGTAGTCCGGCAGGACCACAATGCCGTCCCTGGAGTTCTTGTAGGCGTTCTGGACGGTCTCGTCCGCGCGGTTCACGGCGTTGGCTGCGGCAATCTCGTTTTCCAGCACCTGCTTGGCAAAGGGCACGGCGCGCCAGAAGCAGGCATCGGAATCTTCGCCGGAATCCCACACGGGGTTAAAGCTGCCGATGGCATCGGCCAGGGAGTTCTGTTCGCCGGTGTTATCGTTCAAGTCCAGGGGCTGAACAAAATTTTCATCCAGCAGGCGGGCCTGGTGGGCACCCACCAGCTGGGCACCCAACACGCGCCACAGCAGGCCAAAGGCCGCATAGGGCACGCCGTTGGGGCGGCTTTCGCGCGGTTCCTGGTGGTGGTCAAACATACCGCAGCCCACATCGTACACAATGCCGTCAAAACCATCCGGCACAACAAAACCGCGGGTTACTTTGATATCCGGCCGCACAATCATCAGCAGTGCTGTGGCAAACACATCGTCTGCATGGAACTTGCCGCCGTGAGTAAAACCTTTTGCAGGAATTTTCATAGAATAGCCTCCGTCTATGGGGTAAAATGATGATTAACTAATATTATAACATGAAAGCGTAGGTTGGTAAATGCAAAATCTGCGCGGGCGGGCCGGATTTGGAACAAGTGGCAGCATTTGGCCGAAAAACGGTGATTCACAACCGGCATAAAATATGATATACTAACCTAATATGCCCTTTTGCGGGCATACCGGACATTCGGTGTGTTGACGCGGAATGTTGACCGCAACTTAATGAACAAACAAAGCGAAGGAACTGGATACCCATGCAAAACATCAAAAAAACATTAAAAAGCAAGCGCTTCTGGCTTGGCACGGTGCTGCCATTTGCGCTGGCTGTGGCAGCGGCCTTTGTGGCGCGCTACCAGTTAGAAATTTCTGACGGCGCAACTGCCAACTACATGGCAGGGCAGTGGCCGGTATACGCACCGCTCAATGCGCTGACGGCGTTCTGCCTGACGCTGGTGGTGTTTGCCCTGTGCGGCAGCTGGGGCATTGCAACCGGCGTTTCCGGCCTGATTTTTACCGTGCTGGCGCTGGTCAACTATTACACGCGGGACCTGCATGGTTCCGCCCTGATGCCGCAGGACATCCTGAACCTGGGCACCGCGGCAGAGGTGATGGGCAGTTATACCCTGCACATTACCCAGACAGTTATTACCATTGCGCTGCTGTACATCCCTGTGCTGGTGGCTGCCGTTGTGCAGGTCAAACTGGCCGGCAAGCATAAGCGCAGCTGGAAACAGCGCGGCGCCCATGCGCTGGCCTGCGCCTGCGGCATTTTTGCGGTGCTGTATCTGGGGTATTTCAGCCCCAACCCCATCAAGCCCGCCGCCACTTACGGCTGGGCCTGGCAGGAAACCTATTATAAGTACGGCTACCTGGCGGGTAGCATTGAAGCCGCCAGCCTGATGGTGGACCCCATCCTGCAGCCGGACGGCTACAGCGAGGACGCCGCCACCGAGGCCGCTGCAATGGCGCAGGACTATCAGGCCAGCCCCGAAACGGCAAACGAGCAGGACTACCCCGATGTGTTCCTGATCTTGTCCGAAAGCTTTTATGACTTTGACCTGGTAACGGACCTGCAGGCCGACCAGGAGATCATGCAGGTGACCAAAAACCTGCCCAACTCCATTTACGGCCACACCATCAGCCCGCATGTGGGCGGCGGCACCAACTCCAGCGAGTACGAGATGCTTTCCTCCAACTCGCTGATGCTGATGCCCTCCATCACACCGTTCAACTGGTTGAACCTGCACAAGGCAAACAGCCTGGTCAGCAACCTGAAAGATCTGGGGTATGCCACGCTGGCAGCCCACCCCTATACCAACTCCAACTACCGCCGCGATTCCGCCTGGCTGACGCTGGGCTTTGACGAGACCCACTTCCAGGATGATTTTCCGACCAAGGAAACCTATGGCAGCCGCCCCTACCAGACCGACAGCGCCACCTACCGCGACCTGGAAGGTTTGTATGAAGCAATGCCGGGGGACCAGCCGCGGTTTGTGTTCCTGGTTTCCATCCAGAGCCACGGCGATTACGATATGAACCCCCCGGAGGAGGATATCGTGCATGCCGCAACCGATTACGGCGAGTATGATTCCATCATGGATGAATACCTGAGCAACATCTATATGACCGACCGTGCCTTTGGCGAACTGACCGAATACCTGACCGAGCAGTACGAAAAGACCGGCCGCAAGGTGATTGTTGCCATGGCAGGCGACCACGCCCCCAGCTTTGTGGATCATGTGGCCGACCATACCTTTACCGATGAGAACAATTTGCAGATTTTGGAGCGCAGCACGCCCTACCTGATCTGGGCAAACTACCCGCTGGAAAACGCAGGCCAGACCAGCGCCACCGACGAGTACAACCGCATGGATATGTGCATGCTGGCTCCCACCCTGGTGGAAAATGCCGGGCTGCCGCTGACCCCGTATTACCAGTACCTGCTGGCACTCAAGCAGGTGGCCCCGGTGGTGACAGCCGCCAATGACTATATGGACGCGGACGGCGTGACCCACACCTACGGCGAGAATGCAGAGCTGGATGCCTGGGTGCATGGGTACTTCAATTTGGAGTATAACAACATCGGTGCCAAAGCAACCCGTCAGCAGAATTTGTTCCAGGTGGAAAAGTAAGGGCAATACCGCATAATTCTAAGTGCCGATACGGCGAGCGAGGTGCGGCAGATGCCAAGCCAAAAGCGCAGATAATACTGGATGCTGCAAAGGTGAGCGCCGCCAGTGGCGGAAACAGCGAACCGAAGCAGGGGCAGCGGTCGCAGAGTGCGAGGGGCTTTTGCCCCCGAAGCACGATGCGGGTACCGCAACCCGACATTATCGAGCATTTTGGCAGCGCAGATGCCGTGCCGCAGCTGCCGGAGCGGTGCTTAAGCCGCAAGGCGGGAATTGTGCGGTGTTGCCTAAGAAGCTGATAAGCAGACGTCAGCCAGGATTCCTCTGATTTAAAAACAAAAATGGCAAGAAAAAATCTCCCCGCTGCAATGTGCTGATGCACAAAATGCAGCGGGGAGATTTTCGATTTCAGATACACTCCGGGCCGTTACACGGCGGCGGGCGCTTTCAGCACAAAGGTCTGTACGCCCCAGATCACCAGAACAACAATGCCGAGCGCGATGCGGTAAACGCCGAACGCGGTGAAGGTGTGGCGCTTGACGTAATCCATCAGGAAGCGGATGGCGATGATGGAAACGATAAAGGCAACCGCACAGCCAACGATCAGCACAACGGTCTGATCCAGCGTGAAGCTGTTGCCCTTGCCAAAGAACTTGACCAGCTTGAGCAAACTGGCACCGGCCATGACCGGGATGGCAAGGAAGAAGGTGAACTGGCTGGCAGCCGGGCGGGACATGCCGCACAGCATGCCGCCCAGAATGGTGGAGCCGCTGCGGGAGGTGCCGGGAATCAGGGAGAGCACCTGCCAGCAGCCAACCTTGAACGCCTGCGGGTAAGTAATGCGGGAAAGCTTGGTGGTGGTGGGCACCCGCGGGCGGCGCTCGATCAGGATAAAGGCAACGCCGTACACAATCAGCATCAGGGCAACCACCACGCTGTTATACAGGTGGGCGTCCATCCAGTCGTCCAGCAGAATGCCCAGCACGGCGGCGGGCACGCAGGCTGCAATAATTTTGAACCACAGCCGGACCACGGGCCAGCGCAGGTGGGCGGCAAAGCCGGTATCGCGGCCATTATCCTTGCAGAACGGCCACAGCTTGTGGAAATACAGCACCACAACAGCCAGGATAGCACCCAGCTGGATGACAACGCGGAACATTTCCATAAAATCTTCCGTATAGCCAAACTTCAGCACCTGCTCGGCAAGGATCATATGCCCGGTGCTGGAAATCGGCAGCCATTCGGTGATGCCTTCAATCACACCGTAAATGACGGATTTCAGAATTGAAAGAAACAGGTCCATCTTTTTTCCTCCCCTTGGCGGGATCACTCCCGGCCAGCAATACAAATATATAGTAGCACACTTTACGTGGTATTGCACCCTGCCGCTGTATAATTTACACTTTTGATCCAAAACAACAGGCAAAAGCGGTTGCCGTTTTGGCAAAATGCTCCTATAATAGAAGTGTGGCTTTTGCCGTATCAGTGGGAAAAGTTAGAATGTGTATAGAGAATAGAGGATATTACAAAATGTATAAAACTGTAGTGTTTGACCTGGATGGTACGCTGCTGAACACCCTGACTGACCTGGCGGATGCCGGCAACCGGCTGTGCCGGAAATATGGCTGGCCCACCCATGAGCGCCAGGCGTACCGCTATTTTGTGGGCAACGGTATCCCGAAACTGGTGGAGCGCCTGACCCCGGCAGACCAGCGCACCCCGGCGGTGCTGGAAGTGGCCCTGGCAGATTTTAAGCGGGATTATGGCCAGCACCTGCGGGACACCACCGCACCGTACCCCGGCATCCCCGAAATGCTGGCAAAGCTGAAAGCGAACGGCGTGCAGCTGGCGGTGTTTTCCAACAAGGCGGATGCGCTGGCAAAAGAGGTCGTCAAGGATTATTTCGGCACGCAGTATTTTACGATCGTGCGCGGCCAGATGACCGGCGTGGCCCCCAAGCCCGCCGCCGAGGGCACGAACGCCCTGCTGCAGGCCCTGCATGCCGACCCGGCCAGCACCCTGTATGTGGGGGACAGCAACGTGGATGTGGAAACCGCCCACAATGCGAACCTGCCCTGCTGCGGGGCGGTGTGGGGATTCCGCACGCGGGAGGAACTGAATGCGGCCGGGGCGGAATACCTGGCAGAAAACAGCGATGAACTGTATGACGTTATCATGAAATAACTGCGAAATTGCGGTGGGAGGAACTGTAAAATGATTGCGCAGCGCTATAAAGATATGCTTAGCGGCAAGTCCGTTATTCGCCAAATCTCCGAGTGGAGCACGGCTCGCGGGACTGAGATCGGCTATGAAAATGTGTTTGATTATTCGCTGGGCAACCCTTCGGTGCCCTGCCCGGAGCACTTTACCAAAACCTGCATCGATCTGCTGCAGACCAAGGAGCCGGTGACGCTGCATGGCTACAGCCCCACGCTGACCATCCCCGCCGTGCGCAAGGCGGTGGCCGAAAGCCTGAACCGCCGCTTTGGCATGGACTACGGTATGGAGCATATCTTTATGGCAACGGGTGCTGCCGGTGCGCTGGCCCACGCCATGCGCTGCGTGGCGGTGCCGGGGCAGGATATTATCACCTTTGCGCCGTTCTTCCCGGAATACAAGCCGTATGTGGAGGGCGCGGGCCTGAATCTGAAGGTCGTTCCGCCCCGCACGGAGGATTTCCAGATTGACTTTGACGCATTTGACGCGATGCTGGATGAGAACACCGCCGCCGTGCTGATCAACACCCCCAACAATCCCTCCGGCGCAGCCTACAGCGCCGAGACGCTGACCGGCCTGGCCGACCGCCTGCGCGCCGCCAGCGCCAAGTATGGGCACCGAATCTTTTGATCTCGGATGAGCCGTACCGCGAAATCATGTTCGGCGGGCAGCCCATCCAGTACGCCGCCAAGTTCTATGACGATACGTTGACCTGCTATTCGTTCAGCAAGAGCCTGAGCCTGCCGGGCGAGCGCATCGGCTATGTGGCTGCGAACCCGCGCTGCGAGGACGCCGAGTATATTGTGCCCATGTGCGGCCAGATCAGCCGCGGAACCGGCCACAACTGCCCGGCATCACTGATCCAGCTGGCCGTGGCTGAATGCCTGGACGAAACCAGCGACTTGGGCGTGTACGAAACCAACATGGAGCTGATTTACGCCGAGCTGAAAAGCTGGGCTTTACCGTGGTCAAACCCTCCGGCACCTTCTATATCTTCCCAAAGCGCTGGAGGAGGACGCCAATGCGTTCTGCAAAAGGCCATGAAGTATGACCTGGCGTTGGTTCCCGGCGACAGCTTTGGCTGCCCCGGCTACTTCCGCATGGCGTACTGCATTGATACCGAGAAGGTTCGCCGCAGCTTTGCCGCACTGGAAAATTTGTGGCGGAAGAATACGGGGAATAAATTCCGTTCGGGCCCGCCCGCAGCGGGAAGCAAAGCCCGAAACATACGATTTTGACACCATAAACGGGAGGTCTGCACAATGCCGCAACAAAACGTCCGGCGCAGGGACCCAAGCGCCGCCCTGCACCCGCTGCCAGGAGCAGCAATATGCAGCGCCGCCGCGCTGTTTCACGCAAACAGAACCGCCGCGTGCATGCCCTGATCACCTTGATTTTCTGCATTGCCGTGTTTATTTTGGTGTGCGCAGGCTGCTTTTGCTGGTAAAACCGATGGCACCATTACCAACAAGCCCAACCAGAGCCAGGGGATTCCAGCTCCACCGCGCCCGACGGTGCAGACAGCACCACGGATGGCGACAGCCAGCAGGAACAGCCCACCATGACCGAGGAAGAACAGCGCATTGCCGATGCCACCGCAACGGCGTCCGCAAACTGCACCAAGGATGCCCCGCAGGTGGTGGACCCAGCGCTTTGGGATGAGCGCGGCAAAGCCTTGATGGAACAGCTGGCTGCCGATGAATTTTACCAGAGCGAGGGGCTGAAATACAGTGCCAAAGATGGCTGCCCCTATATGATCGCGGTCAACCGCGCGGCTTCTACCGTGACGGTGCTGGCGCTGGACGACGAGGGCAACTACACCAAGCCCTATATGGCCATGGTGTGCTCCGGCGGCGCGGATACCCGCTGGGATTCTTTGCAACGCCGGTCAATTATGACTGGCGGCTGCTGGCCGGGCCGAGCTATGGCCAGTACGCTACCCGAATCTGGGATTCCTATCTGTTCCACACTGTGCCGTATTACAGCCAGCACAAGGACGATATCGAGTACGACCAGTTCAACCAGCTGGGCACCCAGGCCAGCCTGGGATGTATCCGGCTGCTGGTCTGTGATGTAAAGTGGATCTATGATAACTGCCCCATCGGCACCCGCGTGGTGATCTATGATAACGCCGATGACCCCGGCCCCATGGGAAAGCCCGGCACCATTTACACCGACCCGACGGACGAGAGCAAGCGCGGCTGGGACCCCACCGACCCGGATTCCGCCAACCCGTGGATGCAGCATTCCGCAGCGGTACAGCTATCCGCAGCGAGGCAGCCTGGAACGAATGGAACGACGCCCAGAACGATGGCCGCTGGAACGGCTCCATCAACCCCACTGACCTGCAGGGCTGGAGCACCGATTCCAGCGTTGAGGGCACCCGCGGATAACACACCATAGGGGTTAGGTTTTACCAGGTTTTCACCAAGAAGCACTTGTTCTGCCCGGCGAATTGGGATATAATAAAAGGGTTACAAACAGCTTTACCTGCCATGGAGGGCAATGAATGATGAAACTGGCAAAACGTGCAGCTGCACTTGTGCTGGCAGCGGTTCTGGCGCTCAGCCTGACCGCCTGCAGCCCCAAGGAAGTAGCAAGCAATCTGATTTTGAAAACGGCAGACCTGCTGGGCCTGCGTGAAGAAGGTTCCGATGACGATGAGGCGGACGAAATTGTGGCGCAGCCCGGCGGTGAGGTGAACTTCCCGGATGGGCTGCAGGATACCTCGGTCCACTGGAACCAACAGGTGCAGGATGGGACGCTGTATGTTGCGTTTAACAGCATCCAGAACCGCAACACCGAGTATTTTGTGGCGGGTTCCGATACCGTGCAGGTAACGGGCTATGGCACCACCGAATCCACCGGTATTCTGGAGTTCAAGGTGGCGCTGTGGGAACTTTCGGAGGATAAGGCAACCACTTCCTATGTGGCGGGCACCACGGTGTATTTCCCGACCGGCGGGGAGTGCAGTACCTATACCATCTCCGGCTTGACCCCCGGCAGGCTGTACAAGGCCAATGTCAGCTATGACTCTGGTATGTTCTACATTACCGGCGGCGTGAAAATTGAGGGCATTGGCAGCGACGACCTGGTTGCCCCGGATGCAGAATAACCAAAAATGAAGCGTGCCCCGGCGCAGCGGTCAACGCAGACCGACGCCGGGGCATTTTGCGGATATGACTGAAACAAAAAAGGAATCAAAAGATGAACTTTGATAAAAAACAGCTGCGCAACACCCTGCTGCTTCTGCTGGGGGCGCTGATCTGGGGCACAGCCTTTGTGGCGCAAAGTGTGGGCAGCGGCTATGTGGGGCCGTATACCTTTTTGGCGGCCCGCAGCTGGCTGGCCTGCGCATTTTTGATCGTGCTGGTTTTGCTGCGCCGCGGCAAGGCCCGCAAAGCGGATCCCGGTGTTCCGTTCTGGATCAATGGCCGGATGCTGCTGCGGGGCGGTGCGTTCTGCGGCATTGCGCTGTTTGCGGCTTCGGCGGCACAGCAGATCGGCATTGGCACCACCAGCACGGCCAAGGCAGGCTTTTTGACGGCGCTGTATGTGGTGCTGGTACCGCTGCTGGGGGTGTTCTTTGGGCGGCGGCCGGGGGTCAAACTGGGAATCTGCGCCTGCATCAGCCTGGCGGGGCTTTACCTGCTGTGCCTGGCGGGGCACGATACCCTGACCCTGACCGGCGGCGAATGGATGCTGCTGCTGTGCTCACTGCTGTTTGCGTTCCAGATTATGCTGGTGGATCATTACAGCCCCAGGCTGGACGGCGTGCAGCTGAGCTTTGCGGAATTTTTTGCAACGGCGGTCCTTTCCACTATTTTTATGTTTATGTTTGAAACGCCGACCTTTGCCCAGATCCAGGGTGCGGCGGTATCTATTGCTTACTGCGGCATTTTGTCCAGCGGTGTGGCCTACACGCTGCAAATTGTGGGCCAGAAAGAGCTTGACCCCACCATTGCCAGCATGGCCATGTGCATGGAAAGCGTGTTCAGCGCCCTGGCCGGCTGGCTGATTTTGGGCCAGACCCTTTCCGGCGTAGAACTGGCAGGGTGCGCTTTGATGTTTGCGGCAATTATTGGGGCGCAGATACCGGAGAAAGTTAGGAGTTAGGAGCTAGCAAAACGCGCACAGCGCCGATAAATAGCGGGCGCTGTGCGCGTTTTTTGTATGATGACGAGGAAGAAAATGTATTGAAGGGGAAGAAAGGTAAAATTTTGCCGCGAACAGAAAAAGAGATTTGTAGGGGACGATGCTTGCATCGTCCCGTGGGGCGGGGCGTAACGGGGGCAGGTGGTACAATTTTATGATGTCTCTCTGCGGCGGGATGAGGGCATCCCGCCCTACAGATATGATTTATGGTACACTCTGTAATAAAGATGGCGGGCGCACAATGTGCGCCCCCTATGGTCTCTATAAACGAAAAGGTTAATACATAGAATGCAGAACTCTGCGGTTTTTGAGCGGCGCGGATGCGACGCGGTCCGCTGAAATTATTCTTTATTATTTATTCTTTTTTCATTCAAACAAAAACGCACCCTCCCTTGCGGGAAGGCGCATTTGATTTAATCGTGCCGGATGGCCTCCAGGGCGCTGATGCGAACGGCGCGGCTGGCGGGAACGATGCCGGAAAGCAGGCCCACCACCACGGCAAAGCCGATGGCAGCCAGCACCAGCCAGATAGGAATGATGGACATGACGGTTCCGCTGCCGGAATCAGACATGTAAATTCCACCGCCGTAATACATTGAATCGCTGCTACCCATCAGGGAGCTGAGGTCGATGGTGGCGTTGATGCCCAGCTTCATCAGCAGGGTGTTCAGGCCGTATACGATCATCGTCATGTTGTTCATGCAAAAGCTGATGATGTAGCTTAAAATCGTACCGGCTACGCCGCCGATAAAGCCGATCATACCGCTTTCAATCAGGAACATCCGCCGGATGTTGCCAATCTCGCAGCCCAGAACTTTCATCACGCCGATCTCACGGGTGCGCTCGTAAATGGCCATCGTCATGGTGTTGGCGATGTTCAGCGCGGCAACAAACAGGCTAATGGCCGCCAGACCCGCCAGGCGCAGCTGGCGCTGTGCGGTCTGCTGCTGCATCTGCTTGCGGTAATCCACCATGGAGCTGATCTGGTAGCCTTCCTCTTTTAAGGTATCGCAGATTTTATCCACATTCTTGATGTCATCGACCTTAATGTACACTTCGTTATAGGTCACTTTTTTGGGGTTAAAATTCGTTTTGGCCAGCTTGCTGTAGGCTTCGCTCAGCATCAGAAGGTCGTTCAGGCGGAAAGTAATGCCGTATTGCAGCATGTAATCCTCGGATTCTTCCGAGACAACGCCAACGATTTTGAGCTTGTAGCTCTGGGTCTTGGGGTTCTCGGTGTCACCGTTGGTCAGGGTCAGGGTAAAGGTATCCTTGGTAGCATCCACAAAGGGCGGCAGCTGGTTGCCGTTGGCATCGGTTTCGCCGCTCCAGCGCTGGCGTTTGGAGCTGTTTTGGCTGCGGCGGGTATCCTCAAACTGATACAAAAACTCCTTGCCCACCACAACGGGGATCACATCCTTGCCGTAATTCACCCCGCCTTTGGGCCAGTCGCCGCTTTCCAGCTTGTTGTCCAGCAGGGGCATGGTGTCCGGGTCCAGGCCAAGAACACTCCATACATAACTGGCGCGGTAGCGGTTGTTTTTGCCTGCTTCCACATACAGGTTCAGGTCCGGCTGGTAATAGGGGGTGACAGCCGTAACGTGGTCGATCTTGCGGAACCGCTGGACGGCTTCATTATCCAGCTTGACCTCCTGCCCATTGATGTTCTGGCTGCCGTAGTTGTATACCTCAATCTTGGTCAGGCCGCCCATATTTTTGAGCATTTCGTCGTTGTTATGGCTTTCCGCAATGCCCATGGAGATCATAACGATAACCGCACAGATGCCCACAACGACGCCCACAACGGTCAGTGCCGTGCGGCCCTTGCGGCGGGACAGGTTGGTGACAGCCAGCCCGATCTGGTCAGATATCTTCATCGTTGCCTTCCTCCAGCTTGGCAAGTGCGGCGGCCTTCTTCTTTTTGCGTACCACCACAACGATCACAACTACCACCACGATCACAGCAGCGCCGATTGCCAGATAGGCCCACAGGGGCAGGCCGGTCTGCTGGGGCTGCATGTCATCCATGTTATCGCCCATATCGCCAGAATCGCCGTAGTCCATGGCCGGCTGAACAGAGAAGGAAAAATCTTTGCTGACGGTTTTCAGGGTGCCGTTGGCGTCCTCATAGGTCAGGGTGATGGTACCGTTGCAGGTGCCTTCCTGGGTGGGGGTCATGTCAAAATCCACGCTGTTGGAGGAACCGGCGTTCAGGTTGCCAATGTACTGCACAGTGGTGTCGGCACCCAGATTGTCACCGGAAAGGGTGGCTTCCAGGTTGGAAAGGGCGTCGCGGCCCTTGTTGACAAAGTTCAGGGTGACGGAAGCGGAATCGCCCAGCGTAATGCTGTCGCTGAGTTCCAGCTGGCCCAGCTCAAAGCGGTCCGGCTGAGATACCGGAACCGAGATGGTGGTGGACATACCGGTAACGGCCTTGTTGGTGTCCGCGCCGGTACCCACGCTGTTCACGGTGATGTTGGCCACGCCGCCGGTAAAGCCGGCGCTGGGGGTCAGACTGAAGCTGACATCACGAGTGGACTTGGGGGCCATGGTGCCCAGGTAGCTGCTCAGGCTGCCGCTGGTCATGGTGATGCCGTCCGGCAGGGTCAGCGAGATGACCACATCGTTCAGGTTCTCCTGGCCGCCGGTGGCGTACAGGGTCAGGGTCAGGGTAAAGGGCGTCCCGGCCACAACCGCTTCATTGCCGTAGCTGGAAGCGCGGATCATCAGGTTGGGGGTATCGGGGTCTTCGTCCACACACTGGCCCAGGGTAACGCTGAGCTGCTGCATCGCCATGGTGGAATTCAGGTAGCTCAGGTTGATGGGCACGCTGTTGCCGCCGCCGTTGTAGATTACATCGCGGAACAGCAGTACATAGCTGTAGTAACCGGCACCGTTGGCGTCGGTTTCCTCGTACAGCTGGCCAACTTCGGCGTTGCCGGTAAAGGTGAACGCGGAGGAGTTGATGCGGGCAGAGATCTGGTCCGCGGGAATGAAGTTGTTGTAAGCACCGTAATCCGCCACGCGCAGAATCAGGTTAAACCGGCTGTCTCGGTCAATGGTGGTGATCTCGCCGCCTGCGGCATCGGTCACGGTCTGAGCAATGATATAGGCCGAGCCGCTGTTGTTGGGCTGGGGGGTTGGCGTCGAATCGGGATCGTCATGATTTTTGTCCGAGCTGTTGTTGTCGGAGGCTTCTTGGTCATTAGCGGTCACTTGCGAATTGGGGGCATCATCATTTGCGGCCAGGGCGGGCATGGCAGCCACGCTGCCGAAGAGCATGACGGCCGCCAGCAGGGCGGCAAAACGGGAAGCTTTTTTCACTCCGGGGTCCTCCTTAAATTGATTCCATCTTTTTCTATGGCTTTGATATTCCTGAATGAGTGGGCAAAATTTACGGTTTGGGTTGTTCGGGCTGCTGGGCTGCGGCAGCAGGGGCTGCGTAAGAGGCAAGCTCGGCTGCGGTTTTCTGGTGAACTTCGCCGCTGGCAGAGTCGCCGCCGATCCGCATGTTGCCCTCCAGGCTGGCGAACAGGGCTTCGCGGTTGCGCTCCCTTGTGGCGGAATCCTGCACCACATCGGACTGCACCTTGCCGTCCAGAATGGTAATAATGCGGTCTGCACAGGAGGCCAGCTCCGGTTCATGGGTGACCATGACAAAGGTGGTGCCCATCTGCTTGGATATTTGCAGCATGCGGTAGAGCACCTGTTTGGATGTGATAGAGTCCAGGTTGCCGGTGGGTTCGTCCGCAAAGATCACGCGCGGCTTGCTGACAAAGGCGCGGGCGATGCCCACGCGCTGCTGCTGGCCGCCGCTCATTTCGGTGGGCATGTGTTCGGCACGGCCGCCAAGGCCCATGGTTTTTAACTCTTTGCGGGCCATGGCAAGGCGCTGGGAGCGGGAAATGCCCTTGAACATCAGCGGCAGAGCAACGTTTTCGGCCGCCGTCATGGTGGGCAGCAGGTTGTAGCTCTGAAAAATAAAGCCCAGGTGTGCCTGGCGGAACTTGGCCAGCTCATCTTCGGTCATAGCGCTGATCTCGTGCGAACCGATGAATACCTTGCCGCGGGTCGGTTTTTCCAGCCCGGCCAGCTGATTCAGCAGGGTGCTTTTGCCACTGCCGGACTGGCCCACGATGCAGCAGAATTCCCCTTTTTCAATGGAGATAGAAACATCGTTCAGGGCAATGACTCGTTCTTTGCCCACGGCATACACCTTGCGCAGGTTGACGGTATGGATAATGGGTGCCATTTCAGCCCTCCCTTTTTGACAAAATCCTATACCTCTATACTATATCACATTTTACCCCCGGCGGAAAGGGGGCGGAGTTGTAAAATTGCGGTGGGGCGAAGGAAGTAGTTAGGAGTTAGGAGGGAGGAGATAGGAGTTAATTAGGAATTAGAAATTAGGAATTGGGGCGGGGAAAGGTGGTGGGTAGGGCGGGGGGAATGGAGCAAAATAAATTTGTGATGAATCATGAAAATATATGTAGGGGACGGCGTCCTCGACATCCCGGATGGGCCTAGGGCAATACCGCATAATTCTAAGTGCCGATACGGCGAGCGAGGTGCGGCAGATGCCAAGCCAAAAGCGCAGATAATACTGGATGTCTTATCGAGCATTTTGGCAACGCAGATGCCGTGCCGCAGCTGCCGGAGCGGTGCTTAAGCCGCAAGGCGGGAATTGTGCGGTGTTGCCCTAGGAATGAAATTTTGTTGAGGGATATATGGCAGAGGTTCTCTGCGCTATGAACCTTAAAATTATCATAAAAAATGCCGCGGCCCGGTGGGGCGGCGGCAAATAGGGATGGGTTATAGATATTCTTCAAAAAATTCTGCGGTGGCGGATTCGATGCGGCGGCGGACGGAGAAATCGTCGATTTTTTTGCCGGATGCGGCGGTGAAATTGTGAGTGGCGTCCTCATACTGGCCGGTCAGGTCCACCAGAGGGCCGCTGTGTTCGGCGGCAGCCTGGCGGGTCAGGTCAATGGTGGTCTGGCTCAGCAATTCGGCATCCCCGGCGGTATAAGCCAGCAGCAGAGGGCCGTTGTAGGTGCGCAGGCTGGCGGTGGGGTCCTGGTCGGCAACCTGCTGCACAAAATCGGCGCTGATCGTTACACCCCACTTGGGCAGGTCCAGCACGCCGTTCTGTATGGCACCGTCATAAATAGCCTGGCGGCCCTCGGCGCTGTGGTCCAGAAATTCCAGCCCGTCCAGCCCTGTGTTATCCGCCGGTGCCCACAGGGCGGCGGCTTTGATGGAATCTTTCAGGTAGACGCTGACGGCGCGGCCGCCCATGCTGTGGCCCAGCAGGCCGATGCGCTCCGGGTCGGCACCCACAGTGTCGGTCAGGTAGGTGATGGCAGAAGTGATATCATCCCGCATGTTGGCGGGGGTGTAAGCGGTGAACGGCTCCTCGCTTTCGCCGCTGCCCGCAAAGTCAATGGCGATGCTGGCAATGCCGTGCTGGGCCAGCGTTTTGGCCAGCGGCTTGGCGTGGCCGTCCAGCTGGCGGTTGCCGGTAAAGCCGTGGCAGATCACCACGGCAGGCATGTTTTCGGCATTGGCAGGGGTGGTCAGCGTGGCATGGATGCTGCCGCGCTCGCCGGGAATGCTAAGCTGCTGCACCTGAACGGATGCCCCGCAGCCGGAAAACAGCACCACCGCCGCGCAGACGGCTGCGGCCAGTAGCACCGCAAAAAAGGAACGCAGATGTTTCATGCAGATTCCCCCTTTCTTAGGGTGTAGCTGAAAAGGCGAAAAATTCGTTGGCTTCTTTGCTTTCAGATACATCTTGGGGGTGAGTATACCACACTGCCCCGGCAATAACAACCACCGCGACGTAAACAAACCGTGAACAAACCATCAATTTACACTGGTAAAAAATTGGTTACGACCGCCTACGGGGCGGAGGTTTACTGCCCCGGTTCCCACATGGCAACGGGGGTCATAATGGTGGGATCACTGGCGGGGGCAAGGTACTGCTGGTAGGTCTGGAACCAGTTGTCCGAAAGATCATCATACACCCAGGAAAGCAGCAACAACTGGCCCACAGGGGATTCGGCGGCAATATAGGTGCTTTCACCTGCCTGCCAGCTGGTGTGGAACACGCTGCCGGCGGCAAAGTTCAGCAGCAGGCTTTCGCCGCCCTGACCGCTGTTGGAACGAAACAGCATCATGGTGCCCCATTTTTGGGAGTAGAGGTTGGCAACCGTGGAAGAACCCAACAGATAACCGTAAGGATAATCGGAACGGTCGATCCCCAAAAGGGATTCCAGCGCGGTCTGCTCCCCGTTGCGCAGGTTGAGCCGGATGGCGTTGAACGGGGTATCATCCGGATTCTCCCAAATGCTGGTATTCAGATAGAGAGAATCCCCATACAGCGCGGCATGGGTGAAAGAACCGGAATTTTCGTTCAGGCTGTATAACCGCCGGCTTTGGGCGGTGACGGGGTCGTACAGCACAACGTCATAACTGGTGTTCTGGAACCGGGAAGAATAACTGCCGGCCAGGCTGTAATCGGACATTTTATCGGAAGTGAATGGTTCGGCGCAGCGCTCCCGGAACAGCACAAGCTGGTTGTTCCAGACACCGCAGAGGTGGTCGGTATCCGGGATGGGCATGGTTTCGTACTGGCCGGTGGTGCGCTCCATGCGGAACCAGCGGGTGGGCTCTTCGCCCTGCTGGCTCCGCATGATGCCGTATAAATAGGTGGAATCGCAGCCGCCGATATACACGGCATCATGATCCAGCCGGACAAGCTCGGTGCGGGTGGTGCCGTCCAGCATTTCAATGCGGCCCTGGCCAAAGGCGTTCTGCATCAAGCGGCGGGCGGCGGTAACATCCTCCTGGGTGTAAGGCTCCAGCTCCTGGGTATAAAGGGCCAGCGGAACCCCGGCATCTGCCGCGCGCGCCCAGCGCATGATCTCATCGTCCGACATGGCGTTGATATCCGCGCCGGAAGCACCCTTTGCCGTTGTGGGCGAATAGGTGCCGTAAACAAGGTAAACGCAATCCCCGGCGGGAACCAGAGAATACATCTGGTCCGTGATGCGGGCAGGGCAACTGCTGGTGGTATGGGTGCAGCCGGGCACATCACAGAACACGGTCTGCACGCCGGTGCTCAGGTTAGTGCGAAGGATCAGGTTGGCACCATAATCAAACACAGCGGCAGCGCGGTCATCGTCCCACTGGTAAGCGATGACGTCAGTGTAATAATAATCGCTGGTTTCTGGCAGCGGCTCGGCGGGCAGCAGATCGGTGCTGCCCGGCTGCGGGGTGGGGGCATAGGGCTGCCAGGTCAGCTGCATGCTGTAATAGGCGCGGGGAACATCGTCAAGGGTAAAGGAGCCGTACACACAGGTCAGCAGGGCGTTGCCTCTGGCGCTGTACAGGCCGGTTTCGGCGTAATCGCTGCCGTAAGGCACGGTCCAGTCGCCCAGGTCGGTAAGGCCCTCCCACTGCACCCAGGCGTTCAGCAGGTCGGAGATATTCAGCAATACCGGGCTGCCGGACAGCAGGGTGGGATCGTCCAGCGGGGCCTGAACCCACAGGTTCAGCAGGCGGCCGGTTTTATTATCATAATCCAGGGCGAATGTGGGGGATTCGTTGTATTCGGGGTCGCTTTCATCATAGGCGGCATGGGGGTAGCGCAGCAGCCGCGTAATGCCAAGAGAATCACTGGAAGTATACAGCTCGCCGCTGCTGTAGCTGCTCAGGTTATCGGCTGCCACATGGTACCAGGTGTCCGGCAATACCTCGGCATCATGGAGCTGGGTCAGCAGGCTGGCGGCAAAATCAGCGGCGGTATCGCTGGAGGTCATGTTGTAGCGGCTGTTCCCGGTGGGGGTATACAGGGCTGCTGTGCCGTTCAGCCCGGCGGAAACCATCCAGTCCGTGCGGTTCATCTGGGTGCGGTTTTTGACCTGCTGTAATAGATAAAAATCATCCCCGCTGACCTCGCGGGATTCATACAGGCCAGAGCTTTGATTGACGGTGCCGAACATACGGGCATCCTGTGCGCGGAACCAGAGCAGCGGCAGGCAGGCCAGCACAGCCACCAGGGCGGCGCAGGCCAGCATCAGCAGCTTGCCGCGTTTTGTGGTTTTCATACGGGTTCCTCCTGTGCGAGTTCGGCGGCGGTTTGGTTCGGTGCGGGCAGGGTGACGGTTACGGTGGTGCCCTTGCCAAGCTCGCTTTCCATGGCAAGCGTTCCGCCGTGGGCCTGGGCAATGCGGCTGCACAGGGCCAGGCCCAGGCCGCTGCCGCCCTGGCGGCGGGAACGGGATTTATCCACCATATAAAACGGCTCCACCACGCGGGGCAGCTTGTCCGCCGGGATGCCCTGGCCGTGGTCCTGAACCGTCAGTCGGATGGAACCATCTGCCTGTTCGGCGCAGACCGCAATGGTGCTGCCGGGGGTGCTGGCCTTGGCGGCGTTGGTGACAAGGTTGATGACGAGATCACACAGCAGGTCGGCATCTCCCTGCACGGTCAGGCCGTTGGACTGCATGGTCAGAATGCAGCCGTTCAGAGCGGGGGCAACGGCGCGGCGCGCTTCGGCAAAAACAGAATCCAACTGCACGGGTACCAGTTGGGGGGCATGCTCACCCAGGCCCATCAGCTGCAGCAGCTTTCCGCTTAAGGCTTCCAACCGCTGGGCTTCATGGAAGATGGCCCCGGCGGCTTCACGCTGTTCTTCGGGGTCTGGCTGCATGCTGCGCAAAAGGTCGGCATAGCCGATGATGCCGGTCATGGGGGTTTTGAGCTCATGGGTAAACGCACCCACAAAATCATCCCGCTGCTGGACCGAAAGCTCCAGAGCTTCCACTTTGTCCTGCACGGCACCGGCCATCTGGTCAAAGCCCTGGCTCAGGATTTCAAGCTCATCCCCGGTGTGCATCCTGGTGCGCAAGGCATAATCACCCGCGGCAATGCGGGCGCTGGCGGCGGTCAGCACGGTCAGTGGGTGGGTCAGGCGGCGGCTGACAAGCCAGACCACCACGGCAGCCCCGGCCACCACGGCAGCTTCCAGCAGGAAAAAGCGCTGCAGGCTGCGGTTGCGCGCGGCAAAAATCTCCGTTACATCAAAGGTGGTTACCATCACAAGGCCGCCCAGCAGATCGCTGCGGTAGGTGCGGGTCACATTGGGGCCGTACTGCAAAATGCTTTGGCCGTCCTGCAGGCCGTATATGGCATAGGCTTCGTCCTGGGCGGGGTCAGCGGATGCGCGGAACAGCCCCTGGGAATAAACCCCACGGGCCAGATCCCCTGCGCGCCAGGTGGCGGCGGTGATAAAATCATCCCCGCAGGTATCTTCGCCGCGGCCGGTCTGGTCCAGGTAGTAATCCTCCACCACGCCGCACAGCATGGCGTGCATGCTTTGTTCCTGCTCGGCGGCTGCGCTCAGGCGGTCCATAAAGCTGCCGTTGACCAGCACCGCACCGCCCACGGCAAAAAACGCGGCGATGACCAGCAGCATGATGCAGACAAGTTTTTGAGAAAATTTCATAGAAAAACCCGTAAGTAAGTTTGAAATTAGGAATTGAAAATGAGAAATCAGCAATTTGAGGTTATTTCTGGTCGGATTTAAGGCGATAACCGACACGGTAGACGGTTTCGATCTTATCCGCCCAGCCAAGTTTTTTGCGCAGGCGCTGGATGTGCAGGTCCAGGGTGCGGCTGTCCAGCAGATCGCCGCCCCACACCCGCCCGTACAATACATCGCGGTACAGCGCCGCCCCGCGGTTGCGCATGAGCTGCTCCAGCAGGTCGAACTCCCGCGGGGTCAGCTCCACCGCCTTGCCCTGCCGGGTCACGGTGCGGGCCACAATATCCATCGTTACATCAAAGGCGGTCAGGGTCTGGCCGCCGCGGCCGGTGCGGCGCAGTACGGCTTCCACACGGGCTAGAAGTTCTTCGATTTCAAACGGCTTTACGATATAATCATCGGCGCCGAGCTGCAGGCCTCTGACCCGGTCCTTAGTGGCGCCCTTGGCCGTGATAAAGATGACCGGCACCCCCAGCGGGCGCAGGTAGCCCAGCAGCTCGTACCCATCCAGGCCGGGCAGCATAATATCCAGCAGGGCCAGGTCAAAGTCGTGCTCGGCAATCAGGTCCGCCGCGGTGCTGCCATCGTTGGCAACCGTGCAGTCATACCCCGCGCGGCGCAGGCTGACCGCAATCAGCCGGGAAATGGTAATTTCGTCCTCCACAATCAAAATGCGGTTCATCCAATGCCCCCAATCGTTATTTACCTTAAGTATAGCACAGAGTTGTCGCCAAGTTGTATAGAAGTTAGGGCAACACCGCACAATTCCCGCCTTGCGGCTTAAGCACCGCTCCGGCAGCTGCGGCACGGCATCTGCCGCACCTCGCTCACCGTATCGGCACTTAGAATTATGCGGTATTGCCTTAGGAGTTAGGAGGGAGGAGTTAGGAGTTGGGCGGCGGGATAAAGGCTGCTGTGAACCGAATAAAAGCATTGCAGGGAACGGTCAAGACCGTTCCCTACAGATTATAATGGAAAGTTACGTAGGAGTTTTAATAACCGGCAGCCCCAAAACTCCTAACTCCTAACTACGCATTATGTACCGCTTGTGCCATATCGCGCACAAAGGCTTCGATGTGGGGCACGGCGGCGGGGCCGTATTGGGCAAAGAGCTTGATGGCGCTGCCGACGATGGCACCATCGCTGACTTTAACGCACTAAATCGGGAAAGTTAATAGGTTGAAGAAAAAATTTGAATTTTTCTGCCGTCTTGCACCCAGGGGCAAAAATGCCTATAATGAACACAGAAGCAAAACCACGCGGCGCGTTTGATACGTTTGGCGCGGTAAAAGATAAAAGGAGAACCCCATGCCCGGAATTTTGTATATTGTTGCTACGCCCATTGGCAACCTGGACGATATGCCGCCGCGGGTGGCGGCTACATTTGGCGCGGCGGATTTTGTTGCCGCCGAGGATACCCGCGTGACCCTGAAGCTGCTGAACCATCTTGGCTTAAAAAAGCCGATGATGAGCTATTATGAGCATGCGCTGCACCATGGCGCGGCAATTTTGGACCGCATTGAAGCGGGGGAGAGCTGCGCGCTCTGCTCTGACGCCGGTATGCCCTGCATTAGCGACCCCGGTGAGCAGATCGTGAAAGACGCCATTGCCCGCGGCATTACGGTAACGCCGGTGCCGGGTGCCAGTGCCTGCGTGACGGCGCTGGCGGTTTCGGGGCAGGATACCGCCCGGTTTGTGTTTGAGGGCTTTTTGCCGGTGCCCAAAAAGGAGCGCCGCGAGCGGCTGGAATTTTTGCAGGGGGAGACCCGCACCGTGATTTTTTATGAGGCCCCCCACAAGCTGCGCGGAACACTGGACGACCTGTGCGCCGCCTTTGGCGCGGAGCGCTCCATTACCCTGTGCCGGGAGCTGACCAAGCTGCACGAGGAAATCACCAAGACGACCATCGGTGAAGCTGTGCGCTACTATGAGCAAAACGATCCCCGCGGGGAGTATGTGCTGGTTATGGCGGGTACCCCGGCGGCACAGGCTGCGGCGGAGGAAGTGACCCTGCCGGACGCCGTTGCCACTGCCCGCCTGCTGATGGCGCAGGGCACCCCGCCCGCCGCAGCCGCAAAACAGGCTGCCAAAGGAACGCCGTTCAGCAAGGGCGATATTTACAAAGAACTGATCGCGGCCAAAGATGAGAACGACCGTGAAGAAGAGAGCGAATGATATGGCCGAGCAACCCATGAAAGTGCTGGTTGTCAGCGATGTACACGGGCGTGTGACCCCGCTGCGCTGGCTGCTGAAAAACGAAACTGCCGATGCCCTGTTCTTTTTGGGGGACGGCCTGTATGACCTGGACCAGGCCATTGCCGCAAACGGCGCTGCGCCGGATTACCCCATCTACCGGGTGCGCGGCAACTGCGATATTGGTTCCGATGACCCGGCAGAGGGGCTGGCACCCTTTGGCGGCGTGCTGTTCTTTTATACCCACGGGCATCTGTTCGGGGTAAAATCCGGGTACGAGCGGATCGCCGAATACGCAGCGGACCGCGGGGCGGATGTGGTGCTGTTTGGCCACACCCACTATAAAACGCTGCGCCACGGTACGCCGTTTTCCCCGGCACTGTTCAACCCCGGCAGCCTGCGGGATACCCATAGCTATGGCGTGATCACCATCACGGATCGACAGTGCAGTTTTGAATGGAAGCAGGTGCCGGAACAATGGTAAACAATGCAGTAGTATCCCACAACAGCGTGAACGAGCTGTACTATCTGGAAGAGGTGGACAGCACCAACACCTGGGCAAAGGCAAACCTGGATAAATTCGGCCCGGTGGGGGCAGTGTATACCACCAGCCAGACGGCGGGCCGCGGGCGGCGCGGGCACACCTGGATCAATGCGTCCGGGCAGGCGCTGTATTACACCGTAGTGCTGAAAACCGAGCTGGCCCAGCCCGAAAGCCTGCCGCTGTTTGCCAGCATGGCCGTGGCGGATGCGCTGGAACAGCGGTACGGCATCCAGTGCCAGATCAAATGGCCCAACGACCTGTTGCTGAACGGTAAAAAGATCGTAGGCATTCTGTGCGAGGGGATGCCGGACCACCATGCCATTGTGTGTGGCATTGGCATCAATCTGGCCCAGCAGCAGAGCTATTTTGACGCAATGGAGTTGCCCCACGGCACCAGCCTGGCGTTGCAGGGCATTGCCGTGGATCCGGCGGCGGACGCCGCCGCCCTGGCGGAGAGCATGACGAACTTTGGTTTTGACCGCGCGCTGTACGGCTTTGAGCGGGAGGGCTTTGCCGCTATCCGGGATGCGTACAAGGCGCGCTGTGTAAACCTGGGGAGGCATGTGACCTTTGACGGCGGCGAAGGCACCGCCGTGGATGTGGACGAAGAGGGCCGCCTGGTGGTGCAGGGGGCTGAGGGCAGCACCCATGTGTTTACCGGCGAAGTGAGCGTGCACGGCATTTACGGTGCAGTGTAATCTGAAATCCTATAATTTTTACTATATTTCGCACTTTTTAACGGCGTGCCCCCGGTGTGGGGGAAATTAACAGAAAGTTCACACCGTTATAATATATTTTTCTCAAGTATTGGGTATCCTATAATCACACGGAACGGAGCCGCAACCGTTGCCGTGGAACATGATTCCTCCTCACACCAAAACGATACCCCATCGCCCCCGCCTGAAGCCGCAATCAGGCGGGGGCAACTTTTGTAGTTAGAAATTAGGAATTAGGAGTTGGGAATTTGAGGCGGGGATATAGGCTGCGGGCGGGAAATATAGGGCAATACCGCATAATTCTAAGTGCCGATACGGCGAGCGAGGTGCGGCAGATGCCAAGCCAAAAGCGCAGATAATACTGGATGTCTTATCGAGCATTTTGGCAACGCAGATGCCGTGCCGCAGCTGCCGGAGCGGTGCTTAAGCCGCAAGGCGGGAATTGTGCGGTGTTGCCATAGAGATAAAATCATAAAAAGTAAGAATGCAGAGATGTAGAGGGAAAATACATCGCTGCATTCTTTTATTTTTTGGGGGAGGTAAAAGGAGTGTGATTGACTGGAACTTGTTTCACTTTCTACCAAAGAAATACTGCATCAAAGCACCTATCAACAATCCTACGGAAGAAATTACCAAATACCAAATGGAGTGTATGAGTGCAGAATCATTATAATAGATGAAAACGGAAGGAATAAAAAGAACAGAAACCAAAAGCGGATACGCATACTTGGCTTTTTTCTTTGATACACTGCCCATAATTATCGCAAGTACGAAGGTTGCAACTATAATTAAAAACACCATTCCCATAGCATCAGTAGGTCCTGCCGTTAATGGAAATACATAAAACATGAGTAGTTGTGCAATTAAGATTGCGATTTCTTTGAAATACTTTTTCATATCCATATCCTCCCCGTTAAATCCCGATTTGTCAAAATGCAAGTCTGCTTATTTCAGCACCTCATTCCACCTGCCATCTTCCTGATAGAAAAAATATTCGCTCAGATCGTCGTGCAGAAAGAGGTCCAGCATCGTTTCCATACCTTCGGCAAGGCGGGCGTGTTTCATCTGTTCCAGCGTCAGCCAGGATACTTCGCCCTCATCGGAGGAAGCAAGCTGGCCAGTGAAACGGCTGGTTTTATAGCAAAGCACCATATACCGGGAACCGTCTTCGTTTGTCCAGTCCTTGATGCCGCACAGAACGGGGGAAGAAATGGTCAGCCCGGTTTCTTCAAACACTTCGCGGATGATGGCATCGGTAAAAGATTCGCCTTTTTCAACGTGGCCGCCGGGGAAGGTGATGCCGCTGTAATCGTCATCGACTTTTTGCTGGACAAGAACTTTATCTCCATCGTATATCATGCACATGTTGGTAAGGGTAACGGTTTCCGTTCTGCTCATGGGAACCTCCAAGGGGATTACTGTTTGCCCAGCTGCCAGAACGCAACGGCGCTGGCGGCGGCAACGTTGAGGGAATCGACCCCGTGGGACATGGGGATGCGCACCGTGTAATCGCAGGCGGCAATGGTGGTGTGGGCAAGGCCATCACCCTCGGTGCCCAGCACGATGGCCAGCTTTGGCTCGGCGGCCAGGGCGGCATCGTCGATAGAAACCGAAAGGTCGGTCAGCGCCATGGCGGCGGTCTTGAAGCCGAGAGCGTGCAGCTGCTGCATGCCCTGCTCCGGCCAGTCGGCGGCGGTGGAGCCGATCTGGGTCCAGGGCACCTGGAACACGGTGCCCATGCTAACCCGCACGGCCCGGCGGCACAGCGGATCGCAGCAGGAGGGTGTGACGAGCACGGCATCCATGTTCAGGGCGGCAGCACTGCGGAAGATGGCCCCGATGTTGGTGGAATCCACAATGCCTTCCAGCACGGCCACCCGGCGGGCATTGCGGCAAACTTCCTCCACCATGGGCAGCAGGGGACGGTGCATCGCGCACAGCACGCCGCGGGTCAGCTCGAAGCCGGTCAGCTGGGCCAGCATGGCGCGGTCAGCGGTATACACCGGGGCGTTCCCACAGCGGGCCAGAACCTCGCTGGCCGGGCCGGTGATCTGCTTGCGCTCCATTAAAAAGGAGATAGGCTGATACCCGGCGTCCAGTGCGCGGGCAATCACCTTGGGGCTTTCGGCAATAAAAATGCCTTTTTCCGGTTCCAGGCGGCTGCGCAGCTGAGCCTGGGTCAGCCGGGCGTAAACGTCCAGCTCCGGGGCGGCAAAATCAGTAATTTCAATCACGTTCGGCATACAAAAAGGCGCTCCTTTGCAAAGCTTTGCCTTTATTGTAGCACACCGCAGAAAATCTGGCAAAAAGCATTGACAGGACTAGATAGATGCAGTATCATCCAAATGGTTGATGGTACATCCAATTTGAAAAGGAGGCCAAACATGCAGGCAGAACAGAACAAGGACCCGACCGAGCGGCAGATGACCAAGATCGCGCGGGAAGCGGCCAAGTTTACCGTACAGATGATGAAAGCCGATGGCATTGGCACGGCAGAGTTTGATTTTATTCATCTGGTACGCCACAACCCCGGCATGACCCAGGCGGATGTGCGTGCGGCCCTGAAGATTGATAAGGGTGCGGCCGCCCGCCGTGCGGCCAGCCTGGAAGCCAAGGGCTACCTGGTGCGCAAACCGAACCCGGACGATGGCCGTAGCCAGCTGCTGTATGCCACGCCCAAGGCCGAGAAACTGAAAAACTCCAAAGCTGCGATTGAAACCGTGTTTTATGCCTGGCTGGTGGAGGAACTGCCGGAGGCTGAACGGGAAGCCTTTTGCAAAACGCTGGAAACCCTGTATTGGCGCAGCAAAAACCAGCGGCGGGCAGGGTTCCCGGATGTGACGGCGCGGGTGCAGCAGATGAATGGGGAGGAATTGCAGGATGAAGAACACGGAAAGCGCCCCGGTGCGCCAGCCGGACCGGGTGCTGAGCTACTTCGAAAACCAGAGGCCGGTGCTGGCGGTGGTAACGGTATCGGGCCTGATCTATAACCTGGGTCTGGTGGTCGGCCCCTGGTTTGAAGGCCAGCTGGCCCAATGCCTGCTGGGCATTTTGAACGGGAACGAAACCTTTGCCGCCATGGCGGCGCTGTGTGCGGGCTATTTGATCGCCATTGCGGTGGTGCAGGGGTCGCGGTTCATCAAGCGGCTGTATGTGCGCAAGTTTGCCAACAACATCAACCGCAGCATGAAACAGGTGCTGTACGCCAATCTGGTGCGGAAAGGCAAGGTTGAGCTGGAACAGGCCGGTGCTGGTACCCTCATGACCAAGGCTATTTCCGATGTGGACGCCTGTGCCGAGGGCATGCGCAAGTTCACCACGGAAATTTTTGATACCGGCATTGCCCTGCTGGCCTATGCCGTGATGCTGCTGGGGTACGACTGGCGGCTGGCGCTGCTCTGCCTGGTGTTTGCGCCGATCTCCTATTATATTGCCGAGCAGATGAAAACCCTGGTGCAGCGCACCGGCGCTGCCAACAAGGAGAGCACAGGCCGCCTGAGCGCCGCCACACTGGACCGGGTGTCCGGCGCGCTGACCTACCGCGTGTATGGCTGTGAGCCGCAGCGCGATGCCGCGTATGAAGCCTGCCTGCAGGATTACGAGCGTACTGCCGTCAAAGCCGGGCTGCCGGTGGCCGCTATGCCGCCGCTGTACGGGGTCATCTCGATGACCGGCGTTTTGTTCATCTTTACCTTTGGCGCGCGCAATGTGGCGGGCACCGGCTGGGCCGCCTGGGATATTGCAGCGTTCACCACGTTCTTGTCCTGCTTTGGCAAATTGGCGGTCAAATCCTCCCACGCGGCAAAGCTGTTCAACGCGGTGCAGAAAGCCCAGGTATCCTGGGGACGCATCAAACCGCTGATGCGCCAGCCGGACCCCCTGCCGGAAGCGATCCCGGCCAAGCCGGAAACCCTGACCGTGAACAAGCTGGGCTTTGCCTACCGGGGCGGGGCACCGGTTTTGCAGGATATCACCTTTACCGCGCAGCCGGGCCGGATTTTTGGCATTACCGGCGCGGTGGCCTGCGGCAAATCCACACTGGGCAAAGCGTTTTTGTGTGAGCTGCCCTATACCGGTTCCATCCAGTACGGCGGGCGTGAGATGGCCGGCATGACGGACGCGGAGCGCTGCGGCGTGGTCGGCTACCTGGGACATGACCCCGAGCTGCTGAGCGACAGCATCCGCAACAACATCCTGCTGGGCAGAGATGACGACGCCTGGAAGTACCTGCGGGCTGTCTGCCTGGAGGATGAAGTAAAAGCCATGCCGAACGGCCTGGATACCCGCGTGGGCGATGGCGGCGTGCGCCTGTCCGGCGGGCAGCAGCAGCGCCTGGCTTTGGCCCGCACACTGGCCCACCCGCGCCCGCTGCTGGTGCTGGACGACCCGTTCTCGGCCCTGGACCGCAAAACAGAAGAACAGGTTTTTAACAACCTGCGTAAAATGACCGCGGGCAGCACCGTGCTGCTGATCAGCCACCGGCTGTACCTGTTCCCCCAGATGGACGGCGTGTTGTGGATACAGGACGGCAAAGCAGTCTGTGCAGCCCACGAGGAACTGATAGTGCAGAACCCGCAGTATGCCGCGCTGGTAAATGCCCAGGAAGGAGGCGAGCAGGATGAACCGGAAAAATGAGACCGTGCGCAGCGTTGTGCTGGGTACCGTGCGCCGCCAGCCGCTGCTTTGCACCGCGCTGGTGCTGGCCGTGGCCGGTGCGGTGGCGGCAAGCCTGCTGCCGCCGCTGGTACTGGGCCGCGTGGTGGACCGCCTGACGGCCCGGCAGGTGGTACCCTTTGCGCTGGCGTTGGGGTACTTTGGGCTGCTGGCACTTTCCGTCGGGTTGGAATCTTTGCGGGAAAGCTTGCTGACGGTGTTTGGACAGAGAATGACCCACGCCCTGCGCAGCGCCATGTGCGCCAAGCTGGACAAGCTTCCGGCGGAAGCCTTTGTAAACCAGGAATCCGGCGCGGCGGTTTCCCGCTTTGTGGGTGATGTGGACACGGTGGAAGAGCTGTTCACCTCCGGCATCATCAGCATGTTTGCGGATGCCTGCCGCCTGTGCGGCATTCTGGCCGTGATTTTTGCAGAGAACCGTGGGCTGGCGTTGATCCTGCTGGTGGTTTTGCCGCTGCTGTATCTCTTTACCCGCGTGGTGCAAAAGCGGATGCTGAAAGCGCAGCTGCAAAACCGTGCCGCTGTGGCGCGGGCTTCCGCCCGTGTGCCGGAAACGCTGCGCTGCATCCGCACCATCCACACCCTGCGGCGGGAAAATTACATGGAAAAAGCCTATGACGAAGCGCTGGACGACAGCTTTGCCGCGGTGGAGAAAACCAATTTTTACGATGCCTGCTATTCGCCTGTGATTTTGATTATGAACGCGACGGTGGTGGCGCTGGTTATGCTGCTTTCCGCAGCGGGCAGCCCGGAAGTGAGGGCGTTCTTTGGCATGTCGGTCGGCACGGCTGTGGCGGTTATTGCCTATATTTCCCAAGTGTTCACCCCGCTGGAAAGCATCGGCATGGAGATCGAGACGATTCAATCCGCTGTGGCCGGTGTGCGGCGCATCAACGGCTTTTTGGCGCAGGCAGAGCGCATTCCCACCGCTGAAACCGCCCCGCAGGCCGTGCCGGGTGCCCCCAGCGTGGAGCTGCAGAACGTGCATTTTGGCTATGAGAGCGATGAGGAAGTGCTGCACGGCCTGAGCTTTGCTGTGCAGAAAGGCGAGCAGGTCACCCTGACCGGCCGCACCGGCGCGGGAAAGAGCACCATCTTTAAGCTGCTGCTGGGCTTGTACCGCCCGCAGCAGGGCAAAGTGATGCTGAACGGTGTGGAAGCCGCCACACTGCCGGATACTGCCCGCCGCCCGCTGGTTGGCTATGTGGAGCAGAGCTTCCGCCGTGTGCCGGGCACCGTGCGGGACCAGATCACCCTGTTTGATGCCGCCATCACCCCGCAGCAGGCGGAGGATGCCGCCCGCACCGTGGGCCTGCATGACGCCATTGCGGCGCTGCCCGAAGGGTACGATACCCCGTGTACGCCGGGCATCTTCTCGCAGGGGCAGTGGCAGCTGCTTTCCATCGCGCGCGCCATTGCAGCCGGGCCGCAAATCTTGCTGCTGGATGAAATTACCGCAAACCTGGACGCCGGAACAGAACAGACTGTTCTGGATGCTTTGCAGCGCGCCGGTCAGAACCGCACCGTGGTTTCCATCAGCCACCGGCTGTACAACCGCACCGGCGGGCGAAGCATTGAGATCTGACACTGACCACTTTAAGCACCGAAAAAAGAGCAATTTTTGACCCTTTACAGCGGGCGGCGGCTGTACTAAAATAACCCCTGTTTTGGGGGTGTGGCTTGGAGATTGAGAATTCAGGTTCCCGGCACCTCCTGGGGAGGAAAGTACCATGGCAAAAGACTTAAGGCAAGCCGTTCCCGGTGCTGCTGCAGTTCACCATGCAAGGGCAGTGAGAAATCTGCTGGACAGCTCCGGTGTTCGATACATTTATCTTCCACCATATAGTCCTGATCTGAATCCTATTGAAAAGCTCTGGTCGACGGTGAAGTCTTTCCTTCGTAAATTCAAGGAACGGACCCTGGATGCTCTTCCGAACGCGATACAATGTGCTTTTCAGACAGTTTCGCCTTCTGACTGCTCAGGCTGGTTCCATTCCCGCGGCTATTCGCCTTATTTTTGAAAATTGTTATAAAACGATAAACTATAAAAAGAGAAGAGCTTGGCGACTGGTATGGGCCGAGAAGCTCTTCTTTATTATATCATGATTCATATACGTGCTGGCGCTGGAATTATTCCTGCACCGGTGCGGGGTCCACGTTCAGGATGTCATTAAAATAGTTGTTGGCAATCATAAAAACACCCATTGTGGTAATTACCACAAGCTGCTCTTCAGTAAAGGTTTGCTGCATCAGGCGCATCAGGTCCTCCGGCACATGCTTGGGGTCACGGGCAATGGCGCGGCCATATTCGATCAGCAGGCGCTCATCATCGGTAAAATCAAAGGTGGCAAAGTCAATATGGTTCTTTTCCAGCAGGCGGGAAAAATAAGCGCTGCATACCAGGCAGTCATTTTGCAGCGAAATGGCGTACTCATAAAAATCTGCGGCGCGCTTGCCGATCAGCCGCTGCAGCTCACGGTCCAGCTCATAGGAGCTTTCTTCCAGCGTATGGAACGCCGTTACATTATGCAGCAGGGTCAGCTTTTCGTTGGTCAGCTGGTAGCCCTGGGCCAGGTGGTTATCCACCGCGGCGCGGACCTCTTGCGGGGCTGTGGAAAGGTCAATCTTTGAAATATATGACATAGCGGGTCTCCTGTTTATGCAAAATAAACCCATTACTTAACTTGATAAGTTGGTTGATAGTGCTGCCAGTATACCACCTGCCGGGCGGTACGTCAACGCCAAACGGGCAAAAACAGGATTGCAGAGAGAAAAAATTCGTGCTACACTGGCAGAAAGTGAAACAGCGAAAGGGATGCAGAACAATGGAAAAGGAACAGGCATTGCAAGCCCTGTTGGATCAAGTGGTCCGGCAGGGGGATTTTATCGGTGTCAGCGCGCTCTACCTACGGGATGGCAAACAGCTGGCTTATGCACAGGCGGGCATGGCGGACCGGGAACGGGGCATCCCCTTTGCGCGGGATACCATCTGCCGGGTGTTTTCGATGAGCAAGCCCATCACGGCCTTTGCGGTGATGAAGCTATGGGAGGACGGCAAACTGGACCTGGACGCCCCGGTGGCAGCCTATCTGCCGGAGTTCGGGGATGCCGAGCATACGAACCTGACAATCAGGCAGCTGCTCTGCATGACCTCCGGGTATGGCTACAATGATAACGATTCGGTACAGTCGGCGGGGTTGGGCAGGCTGTATGATGAAATTTCGGAATCCTTTACCAAAGGCGGGCAGCGTACCACGCGTCAGGTGATTGCCGAAATGGCGAAGCTGCCGCTGCTGTACCGCCCCGGCAAGGGCTGGCGGTATGGCGCCAGCGCGGATATCCTGGCCGCAGCGGTGGAAGCCGCCAGCGGGATGAACTACCGCGATTTTTTGAAGCAGAACCTGCTGGACCCGCTGGAGATGGTGGACACGGATTTTTATGTGCCGGAAGCCAAGCGTGGCCGGTTTGCCCAAGCGTATGATTTCAATTCCGGCGCAGCGGTGCCCAATGTGGTGAACCGCCTTGGCATCCAGATGGACATGAAAAGCCTGCCGGAGTTCCTTTCCGGAGGGGCAGGCATGGTTTCGACCATTGACGATTATGCCCACTTTGCCACCATGCTGATGAACGGCGGCGAATGGAACGGCTGCCGCCTGCTGAAACCGGAAACGGTGCAGGCGATGGCGGAGCCGCTGCTGAACGCAGAGCAACGCAAGATTTTTGTGGGGCAGGATACCATGCGCCTTGGTATGAGCTATGGCCATTTGATGAGTGTCTGCGTTGCCCCGGAGGAAAGCCCGGTGCCGCTGCACCTGGGGGAATACGGCTGGGATGGCTGGCTGGGAACCCTGTTCACCAACGACCCTGCAACCCGCAGCAGCCTGCTGATGATGCTGCAGCGCAACGGCCCCTGGGACAGACTGGTCAACCTGCGCGTTGGCGTAAAGAAAATTTTGTGGGAATGAGGGGGATGATGGCATGGAGCCATACCGCCCGAACTGTTATAAAATATCGGAACTGAACGGCCTGCGGGTGCTGCTGGTGTTTATCGTCAGCTGGTACCACTTTTGGCAGCAATCCTGGCTGACGCCGAGCATTGGCAGTTACTCTCTGGATTATCTGCTGCGCGCCGGGTATATGCCAGTGGACGGAACGATTTTGCTTTCCGGCTTTTTGCTGTTCCTGCCCTATGCCCGTGCCATGCTGCTGGGAGAGGCGGTACCGAACACAAAACAGTTTTACCAGCGCCGCATCATGCGCATTGTGCCCAGCTATTATTTTGTCACGCTGGCGCTGCTGTTTGCCGTGGCGCTGCCCTGGCACCTGTACTACAACAGCTCCGATATGGTGCGGGATGTTGTGATGCACCTGACCTTTACCCAGACGTTTAACCCGGCAACCTATATTGCAACCCCCATTGGGGTGGCTTCCTGGACCATTGCAATCGAGATGCAGGCGTATTTGATCTTCCCGCTGCTGGCGCGGTGGGCGATGAAAAATCCCCTTGGCACCCTGATGACAATGGCAGCGGGGACGTTCGCCTTCCGCGGGTGGTGCGTCTGGCGGCTGGATGAATACAATATGGTGGTCAACCAGCTGGCAAACTTTTTGGACATATACGCGCTGGGCATGGGGGCGGCACTGCTGTATGTCTGGCTGGTGCAGTGCTACCCGGCAGCGGAAAAACGCAAAGCGATGGCATGGCAGGGGATCGCAACGCTGCTGTGCGTGCTTTCCACCTGGGGGATGCTGCGCATTTTCCGGGTGCAGGCAGGGGAGAGCGGCCAGGCGGCTTTGCAGGCCGGGCAGATGATGCGCCGCCCGCTGCTGGGGCTGGCCGTTGCGGGAATCCTGCTCACCCTGCCGTTTGCGGCGCGCCCGCTGCGCTTTTTGATGGGCAACCGGGTGATGGGCTGGCTGGCGGCGGTTTCGATGAACTACTACCTGCTGCACCAGAACCTGGCCGTTCACCTGAAACGGCTGGGCGTTCCACCGTCCGTCAGCGCGGAACCGAACCGGGCAGGGGAGCAGCCGTGGCAGCTGCAATATACCCTGCTGTGCTTTGGGCTGTCCCTGCTGGGGGCAGCGCTCATTACGCTGTTGATTGAAAAGCCGTGCGCGAAGGTGTTGAAAAAGATGTTTGCGCGTGGAAAAGCGGAAAACAAGGCGTAACGTGCTGTGGGAAAGCGCGGACATTGATGACCTGATAAGCCAAAAAGGCACCGCCGGACTTTTCATCCGGTGGTGCCTTTTTGGCTATAAAGATAGAAAAGAAAACAAAGTTTATGGGCAATACCGCATAATTCTAAGTGCCGATACGGCGAGCGAGGTGCGGCAGATGCCAAGCCAAAAGCGCAGATAATACTGGATGCTGCAAAGGTGAGCGCCGCCAGTGGCGGAAACAGCGAACCGAAGCAGGGGCAGCGGTCGCAGAGTGCGAGGGCTTTTGCCCCCGAAGCACGATGCGGGTACCGCAACCCGACATTATCGAGCATTTTGGCAACGCAGATGCCGTGCCGCAGTCGCCGGAGCGGTGCTTAAGCCGTCAGGCGGGAATTGTGCGGTGTTGCCTTTATGGTGCGGCTGCAGTAGTTTGTTGCACTGGGTGACAAAATGTGATGTGCTTTTTAAGCTGCATCTGCAGCAGGCAATGCACACAACGGCAGGCGGTTGGCCCCACTTCCGAGAGGAGGTGAGAACCATGCGTTTTACATTTACTTTCCATGTTGGCCGAAAGACTATCACGCTGGGTTTGGTGGTAAAAAGCAAGAACCGCCACCCTGGCCGGTGACGGTTCTTCAATGAACTCGATAACCTAAAAGGGTCAACCGCTATAACATAGGCCATTAAGTATGGCTGGCTTGCGGAAAGCGCTGGGGGTCATGCCTTTTTCTTTTAGGAACACGCGGTTAAAGCTGCGGATGGTGCCAAAGCCGCACTGTTCGGCCACCTGAGTGATGGGCAGGCTGCTGCCCTGCAGCCGGTGGCTGAACTGGTAGGCTGAAAGATAGGTGTAATTATATCCAAGATCGCGTGCCATCTGTTCCAGCGTCAGGGTGTGGGTGTAATTCTTTTGCACATAGTCGATAATTTTGGAGGAAAGGTGGGCATCCACATCCGGCACGGGGCGCGGCTGCAAAAAGCACTGTTCCAACGCTGTACCGCAGATCAGGTAAAGCCCGGCCAGCTGCTTGCAGCGGTTGCCGCCCGGCCAGAGCAGCTCCATCAGGGGCGCAGCTTCCATGCGGAACACAGGGGTGATAAACTCCCGCTGGCCCAGCTGAGAAATAAATTCTGGCACCCAGTCGGTAGAAAACACCCATAACACGCTCTGAGATTCGCCAATGGTGCGGTAGCTGTGGATTTGGTCCGGCAGTACCAGCAGGGCTTCGCCGGGGTGAACTTCGTACTGCTCGGTTTCCAGCGTACAGGCCAGTGTGCCGGACTGCACACACAGGAATTCAAAGCTGTGGTGCAGATGCGCCGGAAAATTAAAGTTATGATCGCGCTGGCAGTACAAATAATTGTGCTGGTCAGAACGCTCAGACTCATAGAACAGCATACGGGGGAACCTCACTTTCTTGTTACACAAAGTTTGGCCGGGTGAAAACACCAAAACATCCAAACTTCTGTCTATTATTTTATACGCTCTTTCTTGCACTTGCAAGGGAAAATTCGGTAAAATAAAGAAAAAGCGGAGGGAACCGCAAGAAAAAACACAACGCAAAGGAGAATGGCTCATGTACTACATTGGTATCGATCTGGGTACCTCGGCAGTCAAGCTGCTGCTGATGCAGGGCGACGGGCAGATCGCCAACATTGTAAGCCGCGAATATCCCATTGCATTCCCGCATCCGGGCTGGAGCGAGCAGAACCCCGCGGACTGGTGGGACGCTGTCTGTGCAGGCATTCCGGAGCTGCTGAACGGCTTTGATGCTTCGCAGGTGGCCGGTATTGGTGCCGGCGGCCAGATGCACGGCCTGGTGGTGCTGGATGCACAGGACAAAGTGATCCGCCCCTGCATTTTGTGGAATGACGGCCGCACCCAGAAGCAGGTGGAATACCTGAACAACGTCATTGGCAAAGAAAACCTGAGCAAGTACACCGCAAACATTGCATTTGCCGGCTTTACCGCCCCCAAACTGCTGTGGATGCGCGATACCGAGCCAGAGAACTTTGCAAAGATCAGCAAGATCATGCTGCCGAAGGACTACATCAACTACAAGCTGACCGGCGTACACTGCACCGATTACTCCGATGCTTCCGGCATGCTGCTGCTGGATGTGCAGCACAAGCGCTGGAGCAAAGAAATGCTGGATATCTGCGGCGTAAGCGAAGCCCAGGTGCCCAAGCTGTTTGAAAGCTGGGAGCCGGTTGGCACCCTGACCGCCGAAGCTGCTGCCAAGCTGGGTCTGCCGGAAGGCGTTAAGGTCTGCGCCGGCGCCGGCGACAATGCTGCCGCTGCTGTTGGCTGCGGCGCTGTGGGCAACGGCAAGTGCAACATCTCGCTGGGAACCTCCGGCACCGTGTTCATCACCAGCAGCACCTTTGGTGTGGACAAGCAGAACGCCCTGCACAGCTTTGACCATGCAGACGGCGGCTACCACCTGATGGGCTGCATCCTGTCCGCTGCAAGCTGCAACAAGTGGTGGATGGAAGACATCCTGAACACCCAGGACTTCGGCAAGGAGCAGGAGCCCATCACCGCTGAAAAGCTGGGTGCAAACGATGTGTACTATCTGCCTTACCTGATGGGTGAGCGCAGCCCCCATAACGATCCCGCAGCCCGCGGTTCTTTCATCGGGCTGCGTATGGATTCCACCCGCGCCGATATGACCCAGGCTGTGCTGGAAGGCGTTGCCTTTGCCATCAAGGATTGTGTCGAGATCGCTCGTGCACAGGGCGTTGAGATCGCATCCAGCACGCTGTGCGGCGGCGGCGCCAAGAGCCCGCTGTGGCGCGAGATCATGGCAAATATTCTGGGCATTCCCCTGGCGCTGCCCCAGACTGAGCAGGGCCCCGGTTACGGCGGCGCCATGCTGGCAGCCGTTGCCTGCGGCGAATACGCCACGGTGCAGGAATGCGCGGATAAGCTGATCAAGATCAAGAGCGTGACCGAGCCGGATCCGGCTCTGGTTAAGAAATATGCAGCCCGCTATGAGCTGTGGCACAAGCTGTACCCGGCCCTGAAGCCGCTGTATGCAGAAATGGAGGCATTGCAATGAAGATCTATTCTGTAAATGATCCCGAATTCAAGCCTTATGGCCGTGTAGTAACCGGTCTGGAAGCTGCCAAGGCAGAGATCCTGCAGGCGCTGGCAACCACCCCGCTGCCGGAAGCTACCGACTATGTGGCCGAGGAGCCTGTTCTGCAGGAGCTGCCCGCAATGGTGGACGTTTCCGAGCATCTGTTTGGCGGCATGCCGGTCCAGCTGGGCTGGTGCAACGGCCACAACACCAAACTGAACTGCCTGGAATACCACCGCGACAGTGAGTTCAACCTGGGCACCGAGGATTTCATCCTGCTGCTGGCCAAGATGGACGACATCACCGATGGCAAGCTGGACACCGCAAAGGTCAAGGCTTTCCGCGCACCGGCAGGCACCCTGGTGGAAGTTTACGCCACCACCCTGCATTACGCACCCTGCCATGTGGACCAGGCCAAGGGCTTCCGCGTGCTGGTTGCACTGCCGCAGGGCACCAACACCGCTAAGCCGGAGATCAAGGCAGACGGCGGCGATGATGCACAGCTGTGGGCCTGCAACAAATGGCTGCTGGCACATGTTGAGAGCAGCGAAGCTGCCGCGGGCGCTTATGTCGGCCTGGAAGGCGAAAACATTGATATTGCAAACGACCTGTAATAACGGGTTTTAACCAAAAAAGAGCAAAATTTTGAAATAAACGGAGGGCAAACTTATGAAGTCTACCAACATCCCTGAAGTCAAGCTGGGCATTGTTGCCGTCAGCCGTGACTGTTTCCCCATTCAGCTGAGCGAAAAGCGCCGCGCCGCTATCGTGGCAGCCTGCCAAGCTAAGGGTCTGGACCTGTACGAGGCAAAGACCACTGTTGAGAACGAGAAGGACATGGAAAAGGCTGTTGCTGAGGTTACCGAGGCTGGCTGCAATGCTCTGACTGTTTTCCTGGGCAACTTTGGCCCCGAAACTCCGGAAACCCTGATCGCAAAGTTCTTCAACGGCCCCTGCATGTTTGTTGCAGCTGCTGAAGGCGACGGTGACATGATCAACGGCCGCGGCGATGCTTACTGCGGCATGCTGAACTGCTCCTACAACTTGGGCATGCGCCACCTGAAGGGCTACATCCCCGAATACCCCATCGGCACTGCTGATGAGATTGCTGACAAGATGATCGAGTTCGTTCCCATCGCCCGCACCCTGCTGGGCGTGCGTGACCTGAAGATCATTACCTTCGGCCCCCGCCCGCAGGACTTCTTTGCCTGCAACGCACCCATCAAGGGCCTGTACGAGCTGGGCGTTGAAGTGGAAGAGAACAGCGAGCTGGACCTGCTGGTTTCCTACAAAGAGCATGCAAACGACCCGCGCATCGAGGATGTCTGCAAGGACATGGCTGCTGAGATGGGCGAAGGCCACTACTATCCTGACCTGCTGGCCCGCATGGCTCAGTTTGAGCTGACCCTGCTGGACTGGGCAGATGCACACAAGGGCAGCAAGAAGTACGTTGCTTTTGCTGACAAGTGCTGGCCTGCATTCCCCTCTCAGTTCGGCTTTGAGCCCTGCTATGTCAACTCCCGCCTGGTAAGCCGCGGCATCCCCGTTTCCTGCGAAGTTGATATCTACGGCGCTCTGTCCGAGTACATCGGCATGTGCGCTTCCGGCGATACCGTTACCCTGCTGGACATCAACAACAGCGTGCCCCAGTACATTTACGATGAGGACATCGCAGGCAAGTTTGATTACAGCCTGACCGATACCTTCATGGGCTTCCACTGCGGCAACACCCCGGCCTGCAAGATGTGCAACGACCGTGCCGTTAAGTATCAGCTCATCCAGCACCGTCTGCTGGAGCCGGCCGGCAGCGATCCCGACTTCACCCGCGGCACCCTGGAAGGCGACATTGCACCTTCTGACATCACCTTCTACCGTCTGCAGTGCGACAGTGAGGGCAACCTGCGCTCCTACATTGCAGAGGGCGAGATCCTGCCTGTTGCTACCCGCTCCTTCGGCGGCATTGCAATCTTCGGCATCCATGAGATGGGCCGTTTCTACCGCCATGTTCTGGTCCAGAAGCGTTACCCGCACCACGGCGCCGTTGCATTCGGTCATTACGGCAAGATCCTGTTTGAGGTCCTCAAGTTCCTGGGCATTCAGGATATCGCTTACAACCAGCCCAAGAGCCTGCCGTACCCGACCGAGAATCCGTTTGCTTGATCTGGCATAAAAAGCTGAACCACAATCCAGCAACAAGAACGGAATCCACTATTTTGTTTCGGTAACAGTCACTATACTGTTAAGCGTAGGGAAAAACCGTAAAAAAACAAAAATCTAGGGAGGAACATTATGCTGAATCCGTCCGAACTGAAAAAGATCGATGCCTATTGGCGTGCCAGCAACTACCTGGCAGCAGGCCAGCTGTACCTGCTCGATAACCCCATGCTGCGCCGTCCGCTGACCCGTGACGACGTGAAGAAGAAGATCGTTGGCCACTGGGGCACCGTACCTGGCCAGAACTTCGTTTATGTTCACCTGAACCGTGTCATCAAGAAGTACGACCAGGATATGATCCTGATCTCCGGCCCGGGCCACGGAGGAAACTTCTTTGTTGCCAACGCTTACTTGGATGGCACCTACTCTGAAGTTTACCCCAACATCAGCCGTGATGAAGAGGGCATGAAGAAGCTGTTCAAGCAGTTCTCCTTCCCCGGCGGCATCTCCAGCCATGTTGCACCCGAAACTCCGGGCTCCATCAACGAAGGCGGCGAGCTGGGCTACTCCATCGCACACGCATTTGGCGCTGTGTTCGATAACCCGGATCTGATCTGCGCAGTTACCGTTGGCGACGGCGAAGCCGAGACCGGCCCCCTGGCCACCAGCTGGCAGTCCAACAAGTTCCTGAACCCCGTGGGTGACGGCGCTGTTCTGCCCATCCTGCACCTGAATGGCTACAAGATCTCCAACCCCACCATCTTTGGCCGTATGACCCATGAAGAGATGGAGAGCTTCTTCCGTGGCTGCTCCTGGAAGCCGTACTTCGTTGAAGGCGACGACCCGATGACCATGCACGAGAAGATGGCTGAGACCCTGGATACCGTCATCGAAGAGATCCACGACATCCAGAAGCGCGCCCGTGCTGGCGAGGATATGGGCCATATCCAGTGGCCTATGATCGTTCTGCGCACCCCGAAGGGCTGGACTGGCCCGAAGGTAGTGGACGGCAAGCCCATCGAGGGCACCTTCCGTGCACACCAGGTGCCCATCGACATCACTGTCGGCACCCCGAACCAGGAAGAGCACCTGAAGCAGATCGAAGAATGGCTGCACAGCTACCATGCTGAGGAACTGTTCGATGAGAACGGCACTCTGATCCCCGAACTGCAGGAACTGGCTCCCACCGGCGACCGCCGTCTGGCTGCAAACCCGCACGCAAACGGCGGCAAGCTGCTGCGTGACCTGCGCACCCCCGATTTCAAACAGTATGCAGTGGATATCCCGTTCCCCGGCTCTGTCGAGAAGCAGGATATGATCGAGCTGGGCGGTTACATCCGCGACGTGCTCAAGCTGAATGCTGATGCTAAAAACTTCCGCATCTTTGGACCTGACGAGACCATGTCCAACCGTCTGTACAAGTGCTTCGAAGCTACCCAGCGTGATTGGAACTCCACCATCATCCCGGGCGATGAATTCCTGGCAAACGACGGCCGCATCATGGACTCCATGCTGTCCGAGCATATGTGCGAAGGCTGGCTGGAAGGCTACCTGCTGACCGGTCGTCACGGCTTCTTTGCTTCCTACGAGAGCTTCATCCGCGTGGTGGACTCCATGGTTGCACAGCATGCTAAGTGGCTGAAGGTTTGCAGCCAGCTGCCCTGGCGCCAGAGCATTGCTTCCCTGAACCTGATCCTGACCTCCAACGTATGGCAGCAGGATCACAATGGCTTCACCCATCAGGATCCCGGCTTCCTGGATCACATCGCCAACAAGAAGGCAGACGTTGTCCGCCTGTACCTGCCGCCGGATACCAACTGCCTGCTGAGCTGCTTCGACCACTGTGTCCGCAGCCGTGACTATGTCAACGTACTGGTCACCTCCAAGCATCCGCGTCCCCAGTGGCTGACCATGGAGCAGGCTGTTAAGCACTGCACCCAGGGCGTTGGCATCTGGGATTGGGCTTCCAGCGATGCAGGCGAAGAGCCGGATGTCGTCATGGCCTGCTGCGGTGATACCCCGACCCTGGAAACTCTGGCTGCTGTCACCATCCTGCGCGACGCAATGCCCGAACTGAAGATCCGCGTTGTCAACGTTGTTGACCTGATGAAGCTTGAGCCCAACACCAAGCATCCTCATGGCCTGTCTGACGCTGATTACGATGCTCTGTTCACCAAGGATAAGCCGATCATCTTCGCATTCCATGGTTACCCGACCCTGATCCATGAGCTGACCTACGAGCGTACCAACCGCAACCTGTCTGTCCATGGCTACCAGGAGGAAGGCACCATCACCACGCCGTTCGATATGCGCGTGCAGAACGAGATCGACCGCTTCCACCTGGTTAAGGATGTCCTGCAGCACCTGCCGCAGCTGGGCAACAAGGGCGCTTATCTGATCCAGCAGATGAACGACAAGCTGGTTGCTCATAAGAACTACATCCATGAAGTCGGCCAGGATCTGCCTGAGATCATCGACTGGAAGTGGCATCTGCCTGAGAACAAGTAATTTGTTCTGAACCCTTTGTTTACTAACCCCAAACCCTGAAAATATGCCGCCCGCCGCAGCCCCCGCAAGGGGACTGCGGCGGGTGGTTTTTTGTGCGCTGATATTTTCTTCTCTTATGCGGGCTGCTGTGCATGCTGGCCCGGCAAAATAAAAACACCCCCGCTCAGGTGCGGCACTGCTTTGCAGCAGGCCATGCGCCGGGGCGGGGGTGTTATTCGTTACAACAAATCAAGCCTTAAGCGGCTTGTGCACAGAACTTGCAGCAGAAATTACAGCTGCGGGCCGGCAGAGACCAGAGCCTTGCCGTGCTCGTTGCCTTCGTACTTGGCGAAATTCTTGATGAAGCGGCTTGCCAGGTCCTCAGCCTTCTTGTTCCACTCAGCAGCATCTGCATAGGTGTCACGAGGATCGAGGATAGCGGGATCAACGCCGGGCAGAGAAGTGGGAACTTCGAAATCGAAGTACGGGATCTTCTTAGTCGGGGCTTCGTTGATAGCGCCGCTCAGGATAGCGTCGATGATGCCGCGGGTATCCTTGATGGAGATACGCTTGCCAGTGCCGTTCCAGCCAGTGTTGACCAGGTAAGCCTTAGCGCCGCTCTTTTCCATCTTCTTGACCAGCTCTTCAGCATACTTGGTGGGATGCAGTTCCAGGAATGCCTGGCCGAAGCAAGCAGAGAAGGTCGGGGTGGGCTCGGTGATGCCGCGCTCGGTGCCGGCCAGCTTTGCAGTAAAGCCAGACAGGAAGTAGTACTGGGTCTGAGCCGGGGTCAGGATGGAGACCGGGGGCAGAACGCCGAATGCGTCAGCAGACAGGAAGATAACATTCTTGGCTGCCGGAGCAGAAGAAATCGGGCGAACGATGTTCTGAATGTGGTTGATGGGGTAGGAAACACGAGTGTTCTCGGTCACGCTCTTATCAGCGAAATCGATCTTGCCTTCGGCGTCGAGGGAGACGTTCTCCAGCAGAGCGTTGCGCTTGATGGCGTTGTAGATGTCAGGCTCAGAATCTTTGTCCAGGTTGATGACTTTGGCGTAGCAGCCACCCTCAAAGTTGAAGACGCCGTTGTCGTCCCAGCCGTGCTCGTCATCGCCGATCAGCAGGCGCTTCGGGTCGGTGGACAGGGTGGTCTTGCCGGTGCCGGACAGACCGAAGAAGATGGCGGTGTTCTTGCCTTCCTTATCGGTGTTGGCGGAGCAGTGCATGGAAGCCATGCCCTTCAGCGGCAGGAAGTAGTTCATCATGGAGAACATGCCCTTCTTCATCTCGCCGCCGTACCAGGTGTTGATGATAACCTGCTCATGGCTGGTGATGTTGAAGGCAACGCAGGTCTCGCTGTTCAGGCCCAGTTCCTTGTAGTTCTCAACCTTAGCCTTGGAAGCGTTGTAAACAACGAAGTCAGGCTCAAAGTTTTCCAGTTCCTCGGCGGTGGGCTTGATGAACATGTTGGTAACAAAGTGTGCCTGCCAGGCCACTTCCACGATGAAGCGAATGGCCATGCGGGTATCCTTGTTAGCGCCGCAGAAAGCGTCAACAACGAACAGGCGCTTGTTGCACAGTTCCTTCTTGGCGATATCCTTAACGGTAGCCCAGGTGCTCTCGCTCATGGGATGGTTGTCGTTCTTGTACTCGTCAGAAGTCCACCAAACGGTGTTCTTGGAGTTTTCGTCCATGACGATGTACTTATCCTTGGGGGAACGGCCAGTGTAAACACCAGTCATAACGTTGACAGCACCCAGCTCGCTGACCTGACCCTTTTCGTAGCCTACCAGTTCGGGCTTGGTCTCTTCCTCGAACAGCAGCTCGTAGGAAGGATTGTGCACGATCTCAGTCGTGCCGGTGATGCCATACTTGGTAAGATCCAGATTTGCCATGTTACAAATACCTCTTTCCTTAAGAATGGTCATGTGTATTCTGCGCTATCCAGCCATAGAATATCACAGAAAGCAATTGAGATATACGATTGCGTATTCTCCTACCTAACATTATACATAAAAATTCGCCAAAATCAACAAACTTGGACTTAAATTCTCATAAAAGTAACAAATTTGGTAGGGAAAAGAATAGGCGGGGACCGGGAGGGAAAATAAAATGAACAGAAACTGGGAACACTGCGAGGAAAAGCCAGAGAAAAGCGGGATTGATGTGATTAGAAAGTGAGAGAGAATGCTTGAGAGTGTTGCGAGATAGGTATTCCCTTGCATTATAATGTATAGGGAGACATGGGAGATGAATAAGGGATAGAAAGGGGATTGAATTTGATAGAATAGAGAAACCACGTTAAAGCGTCCATATGCAACCTGCCCAAAAATAAATCGAAAAAATTATGAAGAAAATCGAAAAAAGGTGTTGACAATGATTAAAAGTGTGGTATTATAAATAAGCTGTCGCGCAAGACAGCAGCTCTTCAAAAGCCAAATAAAAGCGATGTACCAGCAAAAACGCAGCGGGGAACCGGACAGCGTGTGGGTGGAAAACTTTTAAAAAGGCGTTTGGAAGGCTCAAAAAATATCGAAAAAGTGCTTGACAAAAAGTACGACCTTTGATATAATGATTGAGCTGTCCGAGAGGAGAGCAAGCAGGACCTTGAAAATTGAACAATACTGAAACTTGTGGAACCTTAAACGTGATGGAAAATCACGAAAAACAATTCCAAAGCCGAGAGATCGGCAAACAAGTAATTCATACAGGACGCAAGCGATTGTGTCTGAGTGAACGAGATTTAACACTTTATAAGTGATAAATACCATTTATAAAGAGTTTGATCCTGGCTCAGGACGAACGCTGGCGGCGCGCCTAACACATGCAAGTCGAACGGAGCTTAGAGAGCTTGCTTTTTAAGCTTAGTGGCGAACGGGTGAGTAACGCGTGAGTAACCTGCCCTAGAGTGGGGGACAACAGTTGGAAACGACTGCTAATACCGCATAAGCCCACGGTACCGCATGGTACTGAGGGAAAAGGATTTATTCGCTTTAGGATGGACTCGCGTCCAATTAGCTAGTTGGTGAGGTAACGGCCCACCAAGGCGACGATTGGTAGCCGGACTGAGAGGTTGAACGGCCACATTGGGACTGAGACACGGCCCAGACTCCTACGGGAGGCAGCAGTGGGGGATATTGCACAATGGGGGAAACCCTGATGCAGCGACGCCGCGTGGAGGAAGAAGGTTTTCGGATTGTAAACTCCTGTCGTTAGGGACGATAATGACGGTACCTAACAAGAAAGCACCGGCTAACTACGTGCCAGCAGCCGCGGTAAAACGTAGGGTGCAAGCGTTGTCCGGAATTACTGGGTGTAAAGGAGCGCAGGCGGGAAGACAAGTTGAAGTGAAACCATGGGCTCAACCCATGAATTGCTTTCAAAACTGTTTTTCTTGAGTAGTGCAGAGGTAGATGGAATTCCCGGTGTAGCGGTGGAATGCGTAGATATCGGGAGGAACACCAGTGGCGAAGGCGGTCTACTGGGCACCAACTGACGCTGAGGCTCGAAAGCATGGGTAGCAAACAGGATTAGATACCCTGGTAGTCCATGCCGTAAACGATGATTACTAGGTGTTGGGGATTGACCCCTCAGTGCCGCAGTTAACACAATAAGTAATCCACCTGGCGAGTACGACCGAAAGGTTGAAACTCAAAGGAATTGACGGGGCCCGCACAAGCAGTGGAGTATGTGGTTTAATTCGAAGCAACGCGAAGAACCTTACCAGGTCTTGACATCCGATGCATAGCACAGAGATGTGTGAAATCCTTCGGGACATCGAGACAGGTGGTGCATGGTTGTCGTCAGCTCGTGTCGTGAGATGTTGGGTTAAGTCCCGCAACGAGCGCAACCCTTATTGCCAGTTACTACGTTAAGAGGACTCTGGCGAGACTGCCGTTGACAAAACGGAGGAAGGTGGGGATGACGTCAAATCATCATGCCCTTTATGACCTGGGCTACACACGTACTACAATGGCGTTAAACAAAGAGAAGCAAGACCGCGAGGTGGAGCAAAACTCAAAAACAACGTCTCAGTTCAGATTGCAGGCTGCAACTCGCCTGCATGAAGTCGGAATTGCTAGTAATCGCGGATCAGCATGCCGCGGTGAATACGTTCCTGGCCTTGTACACACCGCCCGTCACACCATGAGAGCCGGGGGGACCCGAAGTCGATAGTCTAACCGCAAGGAGGACGTCGCCGAAGGTAAAACTGGTGATTGGGGTGAAGTCGTAACAAGGTAGCCGTATCGGAAGGTGCGGCTGGATCACCTCCTTCTAGGAGTCAGACGAAAGATCTAGCAGGTCTGGATGTTTCGGACAGGTTAAAGTAAGTTTCAGTTATTGTTCAATTTTGAGGGCCTTGCAAAGGAACCTCAGGTAAGACGAAGAAGCGACACCCGATCGCGATGGCGTGGGGTATAGCTCAGTTGAGAGCACCTGCTTTGCAAGCAGGGGTCAAGGGTTCGAATCCCTTTATCTCCACCATTTGGGCTGATAGCTCAGCTGGTTAGAGCACTCGGCTGATAACCGAGAGGTCGATGGTTCGAGTCCATTTCAGCCCACCACGGGGTTCACCTAGTGATGGGGGAACCCACAAAGTCTTACGACATGTACCTTGAAAACTGAATATAGAACTGCGAAATAAGATTTTGATCAGAGTCTAGAGATAGACGAAGATCCCCAAGTAAAATTAATTAGCTAACTGATAAAGTTAGGGAACAATTTCACCAAGCGGTAAAAAATCTTGTTGGCAAATGGAGAATCAATTGAGAAAACGGTCAAGCTAAAAAGGGCGCAAGGTGAATGCCTTGGCACTGGGAGCCGATGAAAGACGTGGTAAGCTGCGAAAAGCTTCGGGGAGGAGCAAACATCCATTGATCCGGAGATATCTGAATGGGGCAACCCAATGGAGTTCATACTCCATTATCCAATACTGAATCCATAGGTATTGGAAGGGAACCGCCTGAACTGAAACATCTAAGTAGGGCGAGGAAGAGACATCAAACGAGATTCCGTAAGTAGTGGCGAGCGAACGCGGAAGAGGGCAAACCGAGAGGAGAAATCCTTTCGGGGTACGGACTGCTTTTAGGGCTGGAAGAGTTAACAGAATGGCATGGGAAGGCCAACCGAAGAGTGTGAGAGTCACGTAAGTAAAAATTCTGACAGCTGCGCAGGATCCAGAGTACGGCCAGACACGTGAAACCTGGTCGGAATATGGGGGGACCACCCTCCAACCCTAAATACTACCCAGTGACCGATAGCGTATAGTACTGTGAAGGAAAGGTGAAAAGGACCCCGGGAGGGGAGTGAAAGAGAACCTGAAACCTTGTGCCTACAAGCACATAGAGCCCGTCAAAGGGTGATATGGTACTTTTTGTAGAACGGTCCGGCGAGCGATTGTACGTTGCGAGCTTAAGGTCTTAAGGACTGGAGGCGTAGCGAGAGCGAGTCTAAACAGGGCGTTTAGTAGCGTGCAATGGGCCCGAAACCGGGTGACCTACCCATGATCAGGCTGAAGTGAAAGTAAAATTTCATGGAGGGCCGAACCGACCTCCGTTGAAAAGGCGGCGGATGAATTGTGGGTAGCGGAGAAATTCCAATCGAACTCGGAGATAGCTGGTTCTCCCCGAAATAGCTTTAGGGCTAGCCTCATGTTAGATATCCGGAGGTAAAGCACTGAATGGCCTAGCGTCCGAGAGGATAGCGAAGCCTATCAAACTAAGAATGCCGGAATATTGATGCATGGGAGTCAGACAGTGTGAGATAAATCTCATTGTCAAAAGGGAAACAGCCCAGATCTACAGCTAAGGTCCCAAATTGTATCTAAGTGGAAAACGATGTGGAAATACGCAGACAACCAGGATGTTGGCTCAGAAGCAGCCACTCATTTAAAGAGTGCGTAATAGCTCACTGGTCGAGCGTCTCTGCGCGGAAAATTTAACGGGGCTAAGATACAAACCGAAGCTTAGGCTGCATACGTAAGTATGCGGGGTAGGGGAGCGTTGTGTAAGCGGAGAAACAGTAGCGGAAGCGGCTGTGGAGTTTACAGAAGTGAGAATGCCGGAATGAGTAGCGCGAATGATGTGAGAATCATCATGGCCGGAAACCTCAGGTTTTTGGAGGAAGGTTCGTCCGCTCCAAGTTAGGCGGGAGCTAAGGTGAGGCCGAAAGGCGTAGCCGATGCACAGACGGTAGAGATTCCGTCCCCACCGAAAGATTTAAGCGCAGGGACACTTTTAGAAGGTCGGAGCCAGGTGTTGGTTCTGGTAGAGATCGAGGGAAGATTAGTACCGAAGTCCGGCTGGATAAGAGGCGAGAAAAGCTGCGTGTATATCTAAGGTGCCCGTACCGCAAACCGACACAGGTAGGTAGGAAGAAGATTCTAAGGCCAACGGGAGAAGGGTTGTTAAGGAACTCGGCAAGTTGACCCCGTAACTTCGGAATAAGGGTGCTCATGAAAGTGAGCCGCAGAGAATAGGACCAGGCAACTGTTTACCAAAAACACAGGTTTGTGCTAAATCGAAAGATGACGTATACGAGCTGACGCCTGCCCGGTGCTGGAAGGTTAAAAGGAGATGTGCAAGCATTGAATTGAAGCCCCAGTGAACGGCGGCCGTAACTATAACGGTCCTAAGGTAGCGAAATTCCTTGTCAGGTAAGTTCTGACCCGCATGAAAGGCGTAATGATCTGGGCACTGTCTCAACAGCCCGCCCGGCGAAATTGTAGTACCGGTGAAGATGCCGGTTACCCGCGACAAGACGGAAAGACCCCATGGAACTTTACTGTAGCCTAATATTGGTTTCGGTGTTGCATGCACAGGATAGATGGGACGCTAGGAAGTGAGTGCTTTGGCATTCATGGAGCGGCCGTTGGGATACCATCCTTGCGACATTGGAATTCTAACCTGCGCCTTTGAATCAAGGCGGGGGACATTGTTAGGTGGGCAGTTTGACTGGGGCGGTCGCCTCCTAAAGAGTAGCGGAGGCGTTCAAAGGTTGGCTCGTCCTGGACGGAAACCAGGAGAGAGAGTGCAAACGCAAAGCCAGCCTGACTGCGAGACTGACGGGTCGAGCAGAGACGAAAGTCGGAGTTAGTGATCCGGTGGTATGTGAGTGGAAATGCCATCGCTCAACGGATAAAAGTTACCCTGGGGATAACAGGCTGATCTCCCCCAAGAGTCCACATCGACGGGGAGGTTTGGCACCTCGATGTCGGCTCATCGCATCCTGGGGCTGTATTCGGTCCCAAGGGTTTGGCTGTTCGCCAATTAAAGCGGTACGCGAGCTGGGTTCAGAACGTCGTGAGACAGTTCGGTCCCTATCTGTCGTGGGCGCAGGATATTTGAAAGGCGCTGTCCCTAGTACGAGAGGACCGGGATGGACGAACCTCTGGTGCACCAGTTGTCACGCCAGTGGCACAGCTGGGCAGCTATGTTCGGATCGGATAAACGCTGAAAGCATCTAAGCGTGAAGCCGGCCTTAAGATAAGATATCCCACTGAGATAATCAGGTAAGACCCCTTGAAGACTACAAGGTTGATAGGCACAATGTGTAAGTGGCGCGAGTCATTGAGCAAGGGTGTACTAATAGGTCGAGGGCTTGACCCCATTTTCGATTGATACTTCATTTGCTGTAGCAGTTCGATATTCAGTTTTGAAGGTATATGCCTTCAGAAAAAGAGAAGCTGACGAAGGTCAGGAATGGCCGGTGTCGATGACGGTGAGGAACCACCTGTTCCCATTCCGAACACAGAAGTTAAGCTCACTTGTGCCGAAGATAGTTGGCTGGAAACGGCCTGTGAAAATAGGTAGATGCCGGCTTCTCTTAAAAAGCAAGCAGCCCACGGGCCGAGCGGAAAGCCCGGTTCGTGGGTTTGCTTTATTAAGCACCATTAGCTCAGTTGGTAGAGCAACTGACTCTTAATCAGTGGGTCCTGGGTTCGAGTCCCCGATGGTGCACCAAAGAATGCCTTACACGAAAGTGTAGGGCGTTTTTTGTTGCTCTATTTCAAGAAGGCACGATCTGGTGCACCGTCGGAGATACTCGAACAGGGCGGCGGCACGCAGTGCCGTAAGGAACGCCACAGTGCGGCGTTCCTTAGCCCGCGGGAGAGTCCCCGGGAATGTGGCGGGTATGGAAAGGCGAGGCGATGGGGAGAGGCAGGGCCTTGAAATAAAAAAAGTGCAAGTTTGCAAGAGTGTTTATGGCAACAATAAGTTTGATGGTAGTTTGTTGCGAAATTTTTAGCATAGAGGAAAATTGGGGTAAACGGCGGGGTGAGGGCACTCCGCCTTACGGATGGGGCAGGGTTCGTTGCGGATTTTTGATGTGTGGTACAGCAGGCCGTGGCGTGGTCGGGTGACCACGCTCTACAGGGAGTTTTAATGTTGGCGGCCAATTATAAAATGATTTGTAGGGAGATTCGTCCAAATGCTCCGGAACGGTCAAGACCGTTCCCTACGGATGTGGAAAAGTAGCGGCAGAATTTTAAGCTAAGGCAACACCGCACAATTCCCGCCTTACGGCTTAAGCACCGCTCCGGCGGCTGCGGCACGGCATCTGCGTTGCCAAAATGCTCGATAAGACATCCAGTATTATCTGCGCTTTTGGCTTAGCAGCTGCCGCACCTCGCTCGCCGTATCGGCACTTAGAATTATGCGGTATTGCCCTAATACACAAAGCGGGTGCTCAGGCGGGCCGATGGTGTGCATCGGCCACTACAAATGGAGCACGCGTCGTGGTATATGGCAATAGTTTGCAGCAGCGCGTTATACGAACTCTTGAGCGGAGAGATTTATCTGGCTGTTTCTAGGTGCACATTTGTGCATTTTATTCTTCATATTCATCTTATTTCGCATTTTTGTGTACCTCGTCTAAAATTTTTAGAGCCAAAATGGAGCCAAATATACTCTTAAAAATATACGTTATAATAATGAACTCACATATCAAAAATACTTAGCTGTGTTTCTTTTAATGACTCAACTTTTCTAATTGTTATTTTGTCATCTTCTTGAACTTTCCCACATAGAAGTGGTGACGAAGGATCATATTTGGCAGCATTTGTTTCTACACTTTTTGAACTATAATTTGCATAGCAATATGCACATCCATTTTTGCATGTATTATAAGTACCTATTTCAACGCTTTCAACGCATCCACATTCTTTACGCTGATTTTTGTCTTTGCCAACATTAAGTTTACATCCGATAATTTTTTCAATTAATTCTCTATCTATGCAGCAATTATGAATTATACCACATTCATCCAAATCTATTTTTTCTGCACAACTTCCAATCTTAATATTATTATCCGCAGCTATCTTGCTCAATTTTTCAGCAAATTCTCGCAGTTCATCATCATTTAATTCATGACTTGATAATCCATCCATATTCTTTTTTATTTTTAAGATATATATCAACAAAACTAATCACGCATTTTTCCGTATATCCACTTAAAGCCTCAGCAATACTTTTAAATGCCTTCAAATGATATTCTTTCGTATATCTATCAGAAAAAAATATAGGATCATATCTCCAAATCACTTTTTGCTTGCCAATTTTTTCGGACAGCTCTTGAAATGCCGGAATCATTTCTGTTTTTTTATTTGGTAAATTAACCTCAACATCATTTCCATATCCAGTCAATGTGAATTGAAAATAGTAATTATAATCTTTTATCTCGTTTAACCTCTTTATCATTGGCAAAGGATTCTTGGTCCAAAATACTATGCAATCTACAACATCTGGAGTAATTTTTATTTCACTTATCTGATGAGCATTCATATGGTTACGAACATATAAAAATCCTTCTTTTATTCTATTATAGAACCATTCCGAATAATAATTAGGAATATCAGTTCTTCTACTTACGCTTAATATCATCTAATTCACTCTTTCAAACATGATTACCTGATATCTAATATGTCCTACTTTTAAAATAGGCCATCTACTTAAATATTTCTTACAATTAGATTGACAATTTTCTTCTTGAATTTTATAATTCGCACATTCCACATTTAGAACAATAAGTGAGTGTGGGTACCGACAATCTATCCCCAAACCTCCCGCAGAGCCGCAATCTCCTGTTCCGCCAGGGTGGGGTAGAGGGTGTTGGCAAAAAGAAAAGCATAGCGGTAGAGGGCAGCGCCGCTGGCACCGAGGGAGCGCAGCGTGGTGGCTTGGGTGGCGAGGGCATGGCCGGTGCACCACTCGGTGCCGGGACCAGAGGTATCGCCCTCGTCGCCGTCACCGATACGGTAAGCACCAAGGCCGAATGCCAGTTGAACGGATTCTGTGCGCGGCAGCGAGAGCCACTCGGCGGCAAGGCGGCCAAGTGACAGGGCATCGGAACCATTTTTGCGGTAGTTCAGGCCCCAGTACAGCTGCGGGATCAGATAATCACAATAGCCTGGCTTGGCCAGCCAGAGCGCGGCATCGCTGTATTGGCCGTCGCGGCAGCCGCTCAGTGTGCCCTGCGGTGAAACCCCAAACCGCACATTGAACGCATGGGCGGCGGCGTAACAGGCCCGCATTAGATCGTTTACATTTTGCCGCCGCCAATCGGCCAGCGAGATGGTGCTGCCGCTTGCGGCATAACTGTCGGCATCAAAATCCGGGGCAGTAGTGGGGTAAAAGTAATCATCAAAATGAATGCCGTCAATGGCATAATTGGTACATAGCTCACGGATGGAATCGGCCAGATACTGCTGGACTTTGATGCTGGCGGGGTCCAGATACAGGCCGGTTGCAGTGTGCTTGACCCAGTTGGGATGCAGCAGAGCAGGGCTTTGCGCGCAGAGCTCAGCCGGGGTTCCGTTGGCCTGCAGGCGGTAGGGGTTGATCCAGGCTTCCAGCGTAAGGCCCTGGGCATGGGCGGTTTCTACCAGCACGGCAAGCGGGTCAAACCCGGGGTCCTGCCCTTGGGTGCCGGTGCAAAGGTGGCTGAACGGAAAATACCGGCTGGGGTACAGGGCATCTCCAAAGGGCCGCACATGGGCAAAAACGGTGTTTGCCCCAAGGGAGGCAATGTTCTGCATGATGGCGGCGGCATCGGCACGGAAAGCGGATTCACTGCTGAAATCGGTATGCTGCCATTCCAGAAAGCTGACCCAGACGGCGCGAATCTCCTGCGCGGCAGCAGGGGACGGAGTGGGTGCAGCGGAAAGCACCGGGCTTGCGGATGGCTGCGGCGTGGTAGACGGCCCCAATACGGCGGGCATTATGAAAAGAAATGACATAAGGAAAAACACCCCCAAGGTTGATAAGAATATGCGCATGATACCACTCCTTTGCCGGTTTGCCATACACCCCAGCATATGCGCCGAAAACGAAAATAAGTGTTGGCAAGCGGGTAAAATTGTGATATACTAAACAGGTATCTGACATCATGAGGGCCATTAGCTCAGTTGGTCAGAGCTGGCGGCTCATAACCGCTTGGTCCCGGGTTCAAGTCCTGGATGGCCCACCAAAGAAAAGCTTCTGCCGTAAGGTGGAAGCTTTTTTTATAAAAAGGCCATCCAGGGCTTGAAAGGACGGCCGAGCGAGAGCGAGGTAATGAACAGTCCAGTGGACTGTTTATTAGTCCGTGGGTGTTGGGCCCCTGGATGGCCCACCAAAGAAAAGCTTCTGCCGTAAGGTGGAAGCTTTTTTTATAAAAAGGCCATGCAGGACTTGAAAGGACGGCCGAGCGAGAGCGAGGTAATGAACAGTCCGTGGGTGTTGGGCCCCTGGATGGCCCACCAAAGAAAAGCTTCTGCCGTAAGGTGGAAGCTTTTTTATAGAATGGCAGACAGGGATATAAAAGCAATGACTTTGCCCCTCCCTATGAAAGCGATTGTTTGTGGCGTAGATTGCAGTTTTTTGGCGGTTATGTTACACTAAAATAATAGTGTGAAAATGGTAAGGAGAAAAAATAAATGGAAAAACAACACAGCGGCCGGAGCTCATTTTCCGGCAAACTTGGCTTTGTCCTGTCGGCAGCCGGCGCCTCGGTTGGCTTGGGCAATATCTGGCGGTTCCCATACCTGGCGGCAAAATATGGCGGTGGAATTTTTCTGCTGATTTACATTCTGCTGGCGGTCACCTTTGGCTATACAATGATTATGGCAGAGACAGCGCTGGGACGGATGACCCGGAAAAGTCCGGTTGGGGCCTTTGCAGCTTTTGGAAAGGGACGCTGGCGTGCATTTGGAGGATGGATCAACGCGGTAATTCCCATTTTGATTGTGCCGTATTATTCGGTTATTGGCGGTTGGGTTATCAAGTATCTGGTGGGGTATATTACCGGTCATGGCAGTGAGCTGGCACAGGATGGGTATTTTTCCTCTTTCATCGCCAATGGCGCTTCGGTGGAAATCGTATTCCTGCTCTTTACCCTGCTTACACTGGGCATCATTTTTGCCGGTGTCCGCAATGGTGTGGAGCGTGTTTCCCGGATGATGATGCCGGTACTGGTGGTGTTATCAGTAATTATTGCAGCTTATTCAGTAACACGGCCCGGTGCGCTGGAAGGAGTGAAGTACTTTTTGGTACCGAATCCGGCCAATTTTTCATGGATGACAGTGGTAACAGCCATGGGCCAGATGTTCTATTCTTTGTCCATCGCAATGGGTATTTTAGTAACATTCGGCTCTTACATGAAAAAAGATGTGTCCATTGAGGGATCTACCGAGAACGTTGAGATTTTTGATACGCTGATTGCAATGATGGCCGGGTTGATGATCATTCCGGCGGTGTTTTCGTTCTCTGGTGGTGACCCGGACACCCTGCAGGCCGGTCCCGCACTGATGTTTATTACGATCCCGAAAGTTTTTGAAAGCATGGAACTTGGTTCGCTGGTGGGCGTGCTGTTCTTTGTGCTGGTGCTGTTTGCAGCGGTGACAAGCTCCATTGCATTGACAGAAAGCGCAGTATCGACTTTTGAGGATGAACTGGGATGGAGCCGCAAAAAGGCTGCGGCAGTGATTGGGATTATTATGGTGCTGCTTGGAAGCTTGTCGGCGCTTGGCTATGGCCCGCTGTCGGGCGTGACCGTTATCGGGATGCAGTTCCTTGACTTTTTCGACTTCCTGACAAACTCAGTTATGATGCCCATTGCGGCCATTGCAATCTGCCTGCTGGTGACCAGCGTGATCGGCGTGGAAAAGATTGAGGAAGAGGTGACCCAGAATGGTCAACCTTTCCGCCGAAAAAAGGTTTTCAATTTTATGATCCGCACCCTTTGCCCGGTGTTTGCTGCCATCATTCTGGTAAGTTCTGTGGCGAATGCCCTCGGGTGGATCTCGATGTAAAAGAATTTGATATTATCATACCATATGGGGAAATGGATTTACACCCCCCCTCAATATGATTTACAGGCGAAACCTTTGGCGGCCAGCGGTTGAAAAATGGTTTGAATAAAATCTCCGTGGGATCTGATATGCTCCCTATATAGCGAACAGTGAAATAAAAACACTGAAAGCTATATAGAGAGCATTTATGTGTTTTTGACCAGGGTGGATCTGAAAAGTCGAAAATATCTTCTATTTCTACAAACACAGCCGGATTATGCGTTAAAAAGCCTTGGAATCCACAAAGGATTCCAAGGCTCTTTGCCTTAAATCCTGCTTGTGTTTGCGGAATATCCGTCATTTTCTTTGTTTTCAGATACCCCTTAAGGTGTATACCAGAAAACCGCTGAACACCGCTATGCCGCTGCTGCCGCCGATGTGTACCATTTTATCCTGGATAAGATGGTCGATACCCGCCCCGGCAGCGAATGGTTCTGGCAGACGGATAAATACGGCACCCCCGCCCACAAGCCCATTGTGGAGCCGTGGAAAGTGATTGCCGAACCGGCCGGATTTTTGATCGCGCCGCGTGGCTGGGAGCGCGTCAGCGATGTTTCCAACGTGGTATTTACCAATGGTGCTATTGCGGATGATGACGGTAAGGTGTATATTTATTATGCCGCCAGTGATACGCGCCTGCACGTTGCTTCCACGACCATTGGCCAGCTTTTGGACTTTGCATTCAAAAAAACCGCAGACCCTTGGTCTGCCTCTGCCCGGCGATTACGGCCAGGTGCCCGCAAAGCTATGGTACCTGCACAAAGTGTAATGCGCAAAAATTGTGCGTCAACCTGAAAATGATTCCGCGATATGACCCTATTATTTTATAATGTGCTGTGATATAATGAGGTGAATCGACAATGTCAATTCTAAAACTGACCCCTTCCTGCAAGGATTACCTTTGGGGCGGCAGCCGCCTGCGCACCGACTTTGGTGTGCAGAGCGATTTGAACCCGCTGGCGGAAGCCTGGGTGCTTTCCTGCCATCCCGATGGCCCCAGCTATCTGCCGGACGGCACCATGTTGGCGGACTACCTGGCCGCCCACCCGGAAGCGGCGGGAACAGACTGCAAAAAGTTTGAAATGTTCCCCGTTCTGACCAAGTTCATTGACGCCAAGAATAGCATTTCCATCCAGGTACACCCCTCCAACGAGTATGCGCTGGAGCACGAACACCAGTACGGCAAGACCGAGATGTGGTATGTGCTGGACTGTGAACCGGGCGCGTTCCTGTATTACGGCTTTGACCATGAAATCAGCCGGGAAGAACTGGAAGAGCGCATCCGGAACAATACCCTGACCGAGGTGCTGAACGCCGTGCCGGTGAAAAAAGGCGATTGCTTCTTTATCCCGTCCGGCACGCTGCACGCTATCTGCAAGGGTGTTGTGGTGGCTGAAGTGCAGCAGAACTCCAACGTGACCTACCGTGTGTACGATTACGGCCGCGTGGGGGCGGACGGCAAGCCGCGCGCGCTGCATGTAAAGCAGGCGCTGGAGGTAATGCGCCGTACCCCGCCGGAACAGCATGATTTCAGCCCCCATCTGGCAAAGTGCGATTACTTTACCGTGGATGTGGTGGCAGGTGGTTACACCGGCACGGCGGACGAGACGTCCTTTGTTTCGCTCCTGATTACCGAAGGGGAGGGGCGCCTGACCTGCGGCGGTGAAACGGTGCAGGCAAAAAAAGGCGACAGTTTCTTTATCACGGCGGGCAGCGGTGCCTATGCTTTAACGGGCAGCTGCAAAGCCCTGCTGACAACCGTTTGATTATTACCAAAGCAGAGTGAACAAGAACCCCGGCCTGCTGTGCAGCCGCGTATGCGGAACGCCGGCTGCGCCAAAACGGAGGCAGGGGAACCATGAACACAAGAAACTGCGTTTCTCCTTCAAATCCCTGTCCGGATGGTTCCCGGGCAGGGATTTATTGTAGTTGGAAATAAAACACAAAAAATACAATTTGTATATTTATCGAAAAACAAAACAGAACGAGCGATACGCGCGGCGAAACGATTCGTCACAATATGCAAAAAAACACCTGCATATTTGTCAAACATATCAAAAATTGACCTTGCCCCCGGTGGGGGAGTCTGCTATACTTGTGAAGCATGAAAAAATGAGAGCCGGGCTGTCTGTGCAGCCCGGAAAAGCAAAAAAAGATAACGATAAGGCGTCTTGTTTTGCGCAGGGCGGTAGTGGGGGCACTGCCGGACAAAAGAGGAAAGCATAAATGAAACTGATATTTGAATTTGCCCGCATTGCGGCGTTCTGCTTTGCGGGGGAGGTTTGCCACCTGGTACTGCCGCTGCCCATCCCGGCCAGCGTGTACGGGCTGATGCTGCTGCTGGCGGCGCTGCGCTTTGGGGTGGTCAAACTGGAGCAGGTGCGCACGGCGGCGCTGTTTCTGACCGGCATTTTCCCGCTGCTATTTGTTCCGGCGGCTGCGGGCGTGATGGATCTGTGGGCGGATTTACAGGCCATGCTGGTGCCGGTGCTGCTGGCCTTGATCCCCATTACCATTTTGGTCATGACGGTGTCCGGCTGCGTGACCCAGCGCCTGGCAGAGCGGAAGGAGAAAAAGCAATGACCACACAAGTTCTGGACTCTTCCGCCGTATGGGGCGTGCTGCTCACGCTGGCTGCGTTCGGCCTGGGGGTGCTCATCAACAAGCGCACCGGTAAGGCAATTTTCAACCCGCTGCTGTTGGGCACGGCGTTTGTCATCGTGGTGCTCAGCGTGTTGAACATCCCCTATGATACATACGCCGCCAGCGCTTCGCCCATCAGCTACCTGCTGCTGCCCGCAACGGTCAGCCTGGCAGTGCCGCTGTATGAAAAATGGGATCTGCTGTGCAAAAATCTGGTAGCCATTGTGGCCGGTGTGCTGGCCGGAGTTATGGCAAGTCTGTTCAGCGTGCTGGCACTGGCCCTGCTGCTGGACCTGAACCATGAGCAGTACATCACCCTGCTGCCCAAGTCCGTTACCACTGCCATCAGCATGGATGTTTCCCGCGAGCTGGGCGGCATTGCCACCCTGACAGGCGCCATTGTGATTTTGACCGGCATTGTGGGCGCGCTGGCGGCGGAAACCGTCTGCAAGGTGTTCCGCATTACCAACCCCATTGCCAAAGGCATCGGCATTGGTACGGCGTCCCACGCCGTGGGCACCAGCAAGGCGCTGGAAATCGGCGAAGTGGAAGGCGCGATGAGCGGCCTTTCCGTTGCTGTGGCCGGTATCATGACCGCCGTGCTTTGCCCGCTGTTCTCGGAATTGATTCACTAAATACAGAAGGCCCGCCCGCGCATCACCTGGTTTGTGGTGCGCGGGCGGGCTGTTTGTATGCCGCCGGACGGCGGGAAACGGCATTTTTTGCAAGTTTTTTGCCCGGCAGCGAGGGCAGCTCTTGCCGCGCGGCGGGTTCTATACTATAATAAAAATAGGCTGTTTGTATGTGCAAAATACAGAGAAAAAAGCGCAGCGCCGCCCGGCAATAGAGGGCTGGAATGTGCGGCGCTGACGGAGAGAGGATCATAAAATCATGGGATTTTCGTTTGTGACAGAAATTCCTTCCCCGGATGTCATTCGGGAAAGGTTTCCCCTTGCGCCGGAACTGGCCGCCCGCAAAAAAGAGCGGGATGAAGAAATCAAAAAGATCATTACCGGCGAAAGCGACAAGCTCCTGGTCGTTGTCGGCCCCTGCTCGGCGGATAACGAGGAAGCCGTTGTGGATTATGTGTCCCGTCTGGTCAAGGTGCAGGAGAAGACGAAGGACCGCCTGGTGATCGTTCCGCGCGTGTACACCAACAAGCCCCGCACCACCGGCGAGGGCTACATGGGAATGATCCACCAGCCGGACCCGGAAAAGAAGCCGGATATGCTGGAGGGAATTCTGGCCATCCGCCATATGCACATGCGCGTATTGCAGGAAACCGGCTTTTCCACTGCGGACGAGATGCTCTATCCCGAAAACTTGCGTTACCTTTCGGACATTATGTCCTATATTGCCGTGGGTGCCCGCTCGGTGGAAAACCAGTTCCACCGCCTGGTGGCCAGCGGCTGCGATGTGCCCGTGGGCCTGAAAAACCCCACCAGCGGCGATTTGACCGTTATGCTCAACTCTGTTGTGGCGGCCCAAGTGCCCCATGACTTTATCTTCCGCGGGTGGGAGGTCCAGTGCCCCGGCAACCCACTCAGCCACACCATTCTGCGCGGCGCAGTGAACAAGCACGGTCAGACCATCCCCAACTACCATTACGAGGATCTGCGCCTGCTGTATGAGCTGTACATGAAGCGCAACCTGAAGAACCCCGCCTGCATTGTGGATACCAACCACAGCAACTCCGGCAAGCAGTATATGGAGCAAATCCGCATTGCGAAAGAGGTTCTGCACAGCCGCCGCCATTCGGACGACATCAAGAACCTGGTCAAGGGCCTGATGATCGAAAGCTATATTGAGCCGGGCAGCCAGAAGATCGGCGAGCACTGCTATGGCAAGTCCATCACTGACCCCTGCCTGGGCTGGGACGATACCGAGCGACTGCTGTACGATATCGCAGAGCTTTCTTAAGGCAACACCGCACAATTCCCGCCTGACGGCTTAAGCACCTCTCCGGCGGCTGCGGCACGGCATCTGCGTTGCTAAAATGCTCGATAATGTCGGGTTGCGGTACCCGCATCGTGCTTCGGGGGCAAAAGCCCCTCGCACTCTGCGACCGCTGCCCCTGCTTCGGTTCGCTGCATCCGCCACTGGCGGCGCTCACCTTTTCAGCATCCAGTATTATCTGCGCTTTTGGCTTAGCATCTGCCGCACCTCGTTCGCCGTATCGGCACTTAGAATTATGCGGTATTGCCTTAACCGATAAAATTACAAATAAGGCATGCACTGCCGGAAACTGAACAGAGGTTCAGCCGGGGCGGTGCATGCCTTTTGTGTTGCGGGGGATAATCGATAAAAATCAGTACAGCATGGTGTCATCATCCACGCGGTACACATGGCCGTCTTTTTCATACACTTCAATGTAATAGTCGCCGTCCGGGGATTTTTCGGACCAGGTTTGCTGTTCAGACACAGAATTGTTCTGAGAATCCGAAGATGCAGAAGAAGCGGAAGATTCCGAGGTGGAAGCGACAGTGGAAGTGGAGGACTGCGATACAGACGGTTCGTTTTTAGAAGCTGTACAGCCTGCAAGTAAAAGGATTGCTGCGCTTGTACAGAAAAGGCCAAAAAATTTTGAATTATTCATAATACAAAGTCCCCTGATACCAAACAAGATAATAACCAGCGTCGTGGGGGTGCTTCAGAATTTCGTGATTATTGTTGCGGATAAAGGGCGAATAGACTGGGCAAGACATGAATAGGCAAGGCCGAAAACAAGGACTAAAGATAACAGGAGCGAGAATATTCTTTTTCCTGCCACAAAAACACCTCCGATAAGATTTATTTAAGAGCTCTTACCCAATACAACAAAGAAAAGAGTTGTTTTGTGACAAGAAATTATAAAATTGGCAAATGCAACAATAAACGAAACATTGCGTTGTGAAGAATGCTGAATGAATTAGAAAATAGATTCGGCAATACGGAAAAGTGTATCACGGTCAATGCAGCCGGAGACAGTGTGCTGGATACCATCACTTTCCCAAAAGAGAAAATAGCAGGGCGTACCGGAAGCGGTTGAACTTGTGCCGAGTGTGGCGCTGTGACCTTTTACAGTGACAGAACTCCATGTTGTGTGTTCGTTATCAAAGGTTTCAATCTGTCCGGTTGCCTGGATGGGATAGCATTTTACAGTATAGGAAAGTGAATCGCCGTTGGCAGATGCGGTGGTATGGTATCCGTGGAGCAAAAGAAAATCTGTACTGAGCGAATTTTCTTCATCCAGCACAAATCCCTCCGGCACATAATGGTCACAATAATTTTCCGGCAATGTATCCAATGGAGTGCCATCCACAGAATAAGTGACCTGCATTTCAATGGGCAAAAAGCGTAGGAGGGCAGTGTACACCGCGTGGCGGGCTTCGGCGCTGACGGCAAGGGTGCCTGCCAACAGGGCGGCAGCCAGCAGCACAACGGCCAACGCACGGTGCAGCGCTTTTTGGGGATGGTGCAGGGTGTGCAAAGCACGGGTTATGCGGGCGTCCAGAGAGGAAGTGTCCGGGTATAGTTCTTTCAGCGCGGCGGGAGTGGGCAGGGCGGCAAGTTCCTGCCGGGCGTCCTGCTCCAGAGCCACAGCAAGGATGGCGTCAAAACGATAGCTGTAATTATCTTTCATCGTGGAGCTCCTTCCACAGCAGTTTGCGCCCGCGGGCAATGCGCTGGCGAACAGTGGATTCCCGCAGGGCAAGTGCGGCGGCAATTTCGCGGTAGGTGTACCCTTGCGCCAGCAGCCGCAGTGGGTCGCGGTAAATGGGTGCAAGCTGCTGCACGGCCTGCATCAGGTGCTGAGCCTGCTGCTCATCAATCACCGCATCTTCGGGAACCGGGGCCGGGTCAGCATTGCGGTCAAAGTCCGGTTCTTCCTCGCCGGGAGCATCCGGCCGCTGAGCCAGCAGCAGGAACGCCCGGCTGCGTGTACAGCTGACAAGGTAAGCCGCAAACTTGTGCGGGTCCTGCCGGTGCAGGCGGGCAAAGTTTTTGGCTATGTACAAAAATACTTCCTGCGCTACATCCTCAGCAAGGTGCGGGTCGTGGACGATCTGGCAGGCAACGTGGTACACCAGCCGTTTATAGCGTTCATAAACAGCTTCAAAGGCTTCGGCGTTGTCGGCGCTGTCCAGTGCCGCAAGGTAGATGGCAAGCATGTAGGAATTCCCCCTGATGAAGTGTGTGGCACTATTATAACGCGGAAAAATAAAAACGCAAAGGGAAAATCATGCCCGGAAAAATCCCCCTTTTCTTTTCCCCGCCATGGTGCTATGATAGGAAACCGGACGTTATAAAAAATAAAGAGGGGATTGTTTTTGATGGAAAAGGAACAAAGCGGAAAAACACTGTTCCGTGGGGAGCTGGCGCTGGTCATTGCGGTATTGGTCAACAGCTTTGGCGTGGTATTGATGCTGTACTCCGGCGCGGGAATTTCGGCCATTTCCAGCGTGCCGTATGCGTTTTCGCTGGCGTTCCCGGCACTTACGCTGGGAACCTGGACCTACCTGTTCCAGGGCACTTTGATTGCCAGCCTGATGATTATGCGCCGCAAATGGGTGTGGCCGTACCTGTTCAGCTTTGTAGTGGGCTTTGTGTTCAGTGAGTTGCTGGATGTGCACGAACTGTGGATCGATGTTCTGCCCTACACACTGCCCTGGCGGGTGGTGTATTTTGTGGTCAGCTACCTGCTGATCTGCTTTGGCATTGCGCTTTCCAACCGGTGCGGGCTGCCCATTGTGCCCACCGACCTGTTCCCGCGGGAGCTGGCGGACATTACCAAGGTGCCGTACCCGCGCATTAAAATCGGCTTTGATGTAACCTGCCTGGCTATTACGGCGGGCATGACCTTCTTCTTCCTGGGCCGCCTGGAAGGGCTGGGCATTGGCACCATTGCCGCGGCGTTCACCATGGGCAAGGGCATTGGCCTGGTGGGGGACCTGCTGGACAAGCACTTTTATTTTGAAAACTACAAGACCCTGCGCACCGCTAAGAACAAACAGTAAAATATGCAAAGAACAACGGCCTGCCGCACAAGCGCATTGCTTGCAGCGGCAGGCCGTTATTCTTTATTCATTATTATTTATTATTTTATTCTATATTAGTGCTGGATACTGTCGGGGTCAAAGTTGTGTGCCATCAAGGCAGAGATGGCGGGCAGCGCGGCAGCAATCAGGGCTTTGTCATGGTTAGGGGCCAGGCGGGTGGCGGAATCAAACAGCATGGTGTTTTCCTGTTGCGGGGTGCTGGCGGGCCAGGTGGGAATGCCGCTGTGCTGCGGGTTTCCGGTGCGGGCAAAGGCCAGAACGGCATCGAAAATCTGCTGTTCCAGTTGCGGGGTCACGCCGGAAATGTTGGCAGAAGGCACCAGCTCAGTATTATGGAAAACAAACGGGATATCGGAACAATGCCATGGGGCGCGGCCGCCCTCAATGGTGAAATCCTGATTGAAGAAATAGCTCCACACCGGGCCGGTTTCCGCCCGGCGGCGGATATAGCGCATGGTCGGCTCCCGGAACAGTACATCCAAAAACGGCAGGTCGGCGGCGCTGCGTTCGGGGTAGGCGGCGTGGAACAGCGGCAGCAGGGCATCCGCCGTCTGCTTGCCCAGCATTTTTTCGGCAAAGCCTTCGGCCTCGGCGGCGCTCATCTGCGCTTTGTTCAGGCCGAAGCCATTGAAGGCGGCAAACTCGCCAAACACGGTGCCCACCAGAAGGGGAATGCGGGCGGTTTCGGGGCGGAACGCATTTTCCAGCGGGTCACCCAGATAAAAGGCGTTGGGGTGTGGGGCGCAGCCGGTGTTTTTTCCGGCTGCTTTCAAGGCGGGGGCTACTTTATTATAAGCGGCGGCAAGCGCGGCATAGGGTACCGTTTCCAGTGCGGCGATATCCGCCGCGCCAAACTCCGCTATCAGAGCCTCGGCGCAGTCCCGCCCGCTGCCGGTGCAGTCGGCCAGGCGGCCCAGAACGCCGCTCATCACAATACCTTTGTGGAACAGCCCGTCCGCGGCGGGGGTCTGCAGCAGGGTGGTCACCTTGGCGCCGCCGCCGGACTGGCCGAACACTGTCACATTGCCGGGGTCACCGCCGAACGCGGCAATATTATCCCGCACCCAGCGCAGCGCGGCGATGATATCGTCCCCGCCCGCGTTGCCGGAATTGGCGTATTCCGCCCCAAAATCCGAAAGGTCGAGATAGCCCAGGATGTTCAGCCGGTGGTTGATGGAAACCACCACGCAGTCCCCCAGGCGGGCCATGTTTTCGCCCTCGTAAGCGATCTGCTCAATGGAGGAACCGGCAAAGTATCCGCCGCCGTGCAGCCACACCAGCACGGGGCGGTGGGCGTCATCCAGCGCGGGGGTCCAGATGTTCAGGTTCTGGCAGGCTTCGTCCATCAGCCAATAGCGGTGGGGCACCAGCATTTCGCCGTTGGGCTTGGGCATTTCCAGCAAAGGGCAGACATAGCCGTAACTGGTGGCGTCCAGCACGCCGTCCCACACAGCTGGCTCCGGCGCGTGGAAGCGCCTGGCCTTGGCGTAAGGGATGCCCTTAAAGATATCCAGCCCGTCAAAACGGTAGCCGCGCACCGAGCCGCCGGTGGTGCGCACCAGCGGGGCATCGGCAGAACAAGAAAAAGTATGGGTCATAGCAAACTCCTTTCCAGCAGTGGGCAAAAATGATACATTTTTTGATACTGGTTCTATTGTAGCAGATTTACGCGAAAAAAGAAGCCATAAAACGTAGAAATGCAGCAAACCTATCAAATTTTGTTGACCAGGGATGTACAGTGGCGCTACCATGAATAACGGAAGATTATACATGAAAATAATGAACAGATGTGCAAAAGCGCAGTGTGCGGCTGCCGGAAGAAAGCGGAATATGCGTTATTTTCGTTGTTTTGAGCTACACCGTTAAGTGAGAATGCTGAAGAAGAGAAAAAACGTACATGGGCGGATGCTCCTTTGGGGAAAAGTCAGGCGGCAGTATACAGGGTGCCGCGGCGCTTCATCCAGCGGTAGGCCGCCACGCAGATCATGACGGATAACAGCGAACCCGCCGGTGCGGCCAGCCCCATAGGCAGCAGGGTTCCGGCAAACAGCCGGGAAGCCAGGTAGGACCCCGGAACGCGCACCAGCACAATAGCGATGATGTTGTGGAGAAAGCCGACGTAAGACTTGCCGCAGGCGGCAAAATACCCGGTAAAGCTGAAGTGGATCCCGGCAAAAATGGTATCCACAATATAACCGCGGATGTACTGGCAGCCCATCAGCACCACGGCGGCGTCGGTGGTGAAGCACCCCAGCAGCGGCTCGGCCACAAGCTCAATGACCAATACTACGGCAATGCCGTAACCGGTGGCGATCATGGCGGCGTATTTCAGGGTCTGGGCGGCGCGCTCCGGCTTGCCTGCGCCAAGGTTCTGGGAAGACAACGCCGATACCGCCGCCAGCATGGAGGACGGCACAATGAACATGGCGCTGATGATTTTTTCCACAATGCCCACGGCGGCAGAATCAATCAGGCCGCGGTGGTTGGCAATGATGGTGATAATGATGAACGCGACCTGAATGCAGCCGTCCTGCACAGCGACCGGCAGGCCGATTTTAAGAATACGGCCCAGCACGCCTTTGCGCGGGCGGAAGTTCTGGCGGCTCAGCCGCAGGCCGGTTTTGTGCCGCCGGATGCCGAACAAGGCAACAATAACACTCAAGGTCTGTGAAAGGGTAGTGCCCAGCGCAGCACCCACCGGGCCAAGGGCCATGGGACCGATGAAAAGAATATCCAGCGCAATATTGGCGGCGCAGGCAACGGCGATAAAGTACATCGGGCTTTTGGAATCCCCCAAACCGCGGAAGACGGAGCTGATGATGTTGTATGCCGTGATGAACGGGATGCCGATGAAGCAGATGGTCAGATACTGCACCGTGCCGGGAACGGCCTCTGCCGGAACACCGATCAGGCCGACCAGCGGGCGCACTGCGGCCACCAGCACGGCGGTAAAACCGAGGGAGACCGCCATGAACAGGGTGACGGTGTTGCCGATGGCGGCTTCGGCATCGCGCATATTGCCCGCCCCCACGGCGTGGCCGATGATGACGGTGGAACCCATGGCAAGCCCAACAATGATAACGGTCAGCATGTGCATGACCTGGCTGCCGTTGGCAACGGCGGTGATGCTGTCCACCCCGCAGAATCGGCCGGTGATGTACAGGTCAGCCATGCCGTACAGCGTTTGCAGAAAGTAAGAGAGCAGATACGGCAGGGCAAAGGTCAGAATGGCTTTGAACACGCTGCCGGTTGTAAGATTTTTTTCCATGATAATTTCCCCTCCTCAGTTGGCAATAGTCTAGGGTGTATCTGAAAAGTCGAAAATGTAGTCTATTTCTACAAACACAGCGGGATTTTTGCCTTAAATCCTGCTTGTGTTTGCGAAATATCCGTCATTTTCTTTATTTTCAGGTGCTGACGGTGGCCAAAAGCCTGCCGTACTTCATCCTCTGCATCTGCCTGGTGGGCTTTTCCTTTGGCGGTCTGCTGGTGGTGTTTGCCCCCATTGTCAAAAACGTGTACGGCTCCAGGTTCTATAACCGGAACTATGGCCTGATCTTCATTGGCTATGGCATCGGCGCGTTCGTCGGCCCCAAAATCAGCGCCAGCTTCTATGACAGTACCGGTTCCTATGTGGTGGACTATCTTGGCTCCGCCATCCTGGCTGCCGCCGCTGTTGTGCTGGTGTTCGCCGCCAGAAAGCTGACTGCCGCCATGCAGAGCGAAAAAGCATAAGCTGATTTTATTCTAACACAAGCCTCCTTACTTTGCCATCAATTTTGGATGGATTGGGAATTTAACAGAAAACCTCCGGCTGCATTGTGCGAGTAGCCGGAGGCTTTCTGTTTTAAGGCAATACCGCACAATTCCCGCCTTACGGCTTAAGCACCGCTCCGGCAGCTGCGGCACGGCATCTGCGTTGCCAAAATACTCGATAATACACAAAGTATTATCTGCGCTTTTGGCTTAGCAGCTGCCGCACCTCGCTCGCCGTATCGGCACTTAGAATTATGCGGTATTGCCTTAATACAATCTCATATAAAGAACATATGTTTTGATGCGTTTGCCGATAAGTCGGTGGCGGCAGAAAAAAGTGTAGAACTTGACGATAAGACTTTTGGAAATATGATCAAGGAGGAAATCGACCGTATTAACGCAGAAGAAAAGGCCGGGAATGTGGCTGAATGATGTATCGGTTAAACAAGAACGAAAGAATTTTTGATGTTTGTCATGAGAAATGGCGCAAACATCGGCCCCTACAAAAATGCCGGGTGCTCCGAGAGAATAAAATACCCAAGCATTATCGCATAAAGCGAGACAGTTATCATTAAGATTCTCTTACATTTCTCTCTCTTACAACATACAGCCACAGCAGCAGGCGGGCTCCCCTTGAGGCAGGGATCCCGCCTGCTGTTTTGATGGAATAGAAACGTTTGATTTGCGGCAAAACAAAACACCGGGTGCCATATGGCACCCGGTGCTTCAGTTAAATAACCGGCGCAATCAAACCGGTATCAGAGGAGGAGAAAACAGCAAAATTAGTTTGCGCGGTACTGGGCCGGCAGTTGGTCGAGGGTTTGCCATTTCTGCATGGCGTCTTCCAGGCTCATGCCGCCCGCAACAGCGTCGCGGCGGCAGGCGTTGACGGCCTGGATTTCTTTCATCTTTTCGCCGGTCAGGCTGTAGTTCTTCATGGCGAGCAGGGTAGCAGCCCATGCAATCATGGGGATGACGCAGAACAGAACGATAACAACCACGTTCATGCCGGGGGTGTACGGGTCGTACTGGGTGGGCAGGCTGTCAAGGCCGATAAAGCTGACGGCTACGCCGACCACGGTAGCGGACAGGCTGGAAACCAGCTTGTCAACCAGGCTGAACAGAGTGCCCATGATACCGGGGATATACTTGCCGGAGATGTAGGTCTCGTAGTCAGAGCAGTCGGCAACCATGGGGATGGGCATATCGGCAGTAGCGTAATAAGCGCCATAGCCTATGCCGAACAGAGCGATGAACAGGATGGTGTAAACGTTGATGGAAACCTTGCCGTCAGACATCAGAGACAGGGTGAAGGCATCGCCCTTGCCCCACAGGAGCAGCAGCACCAGAACGCCGATGTAGCAGATCAGCGCAACGCTGACATAGCGCATCAGACTGGCTTTCTGGCCTTTCTTCTGGCTGGTGCGGACGGTGAGCAGGAAGAAGGGAACGCTGAACACATAGCCCAGAACCATCATGGGCAGGTACAGACCATCATAGTTGCCCATCATGCAGCCGTACAGCATACACAGAACAGTGGTGTTGGTGGCAATGGAAAGTGCCAGCTTGCAGCCTGCACCAGCCACCATCAGGCGCTGCATGGGGTTGTTGCCCTTGATGATGGCAACATACTCGGCAAACTTGATCTTTTCGGTTTTCTGGCCGCCGATGCCAAAGTACTTCGGCTGGTCCTTTTCCCAGATGCCGATGACAGCCAGGATGGTCAGGGCGATGGAGATCACGATGCCGACAGGAGCCAGGGTGCGGAAGAAACCGGCGGAAGCGTAACCGCCCTCATAGTTTTTGGCCAGGATGGGGGCAAAGAACTGCATGGCGCCCATGCCCAGCAGGGAGCCGACGGTGTTGAAGATGGTGAACAGGGGGCGCTGCTTGGGATCGTTGGTCAGAACAGTCTGGCCGGAACGGGTGCAGGAGGTCTGGAAGGTGTAGCCGATGACCCAGATGGCGTACAGGGCTACAAAGGCAACATAACGTGCCCATTCCATGGAGGCGGGGATCAGCGGGGTCAGGCAGTACAGCACCAGGATGCTGACAGCCATGATGAGGTTGCCGATGACCATAAACGGGCGGAACTTGCCGAACTTGCCGTTGGTGCGGTCCATCAGGGCACCGATGATTGGGTCGGTAATGGCGTCAAACAGGCGCATGCCGGTGACCATCACGGAGGCGAAGATCATGCTCAGGGCCAGAACCTTGCTGCCGAAAGTGGCAATGTAGGAAAGCACCAGAACATAGTACACGTTGGTAGCGCCGTTGTTAAGCGGGAACAGCATCAGCTGGTAAGGCTTGGCGCGGTTGACGCTGGCAGACGCCGCAGAGTTTTGTTCACTCATGGGGGCATTCTCCTTTCATAACAAAGACCCCCGCCCCGAAACGGGCGGGGGCATAAACGATTCAAAAGGGGGAAGATGCGGAGGCTAAACCTTACTGCTGATTCTGAGCGTTTGCAGTGTTGGCAGCCTGCTCAGCAGTCCAGGTCTTCTTGCGCTTGATGGCAACAACCAGGCGCCAGATGCACAGCACGGTCAGAACAGCCAGAACGGTGTCCAGAGCGTACAGGGCGGTCTTCCACCACGGGGTGATGACCTTCAGGCGGTCAGCGGAGGACCAGCCGTTCATAGCGTTGGAGTTGGCAACGGTGTACAGGATCTTGTGCATGGATTCGCGCATTTCGGTCACGATGTAAGCATCGTTCTCGTACTTTGGAGCCAGGGTGGTGTGGATGGTCGGGTCCGGGCTATCCCAGATATCGGAACCGGCAATCAGACCATCGGCCAGATCCATGTATTTGCTGGAACCGGAGTAGTCGGTGATGATCATGCCGCGCATGCCCAGTTCGCCGCGCAGGAAGCCGGTCAGCAGGTTATCGTAAGCGCCGCACCAGTAAGCGCCCCAGCGGTTAAAGCCGGTCATAACGCTCCAGGCGCCGCCATCGGTGATGGCCTTGTTGGCAACTTCCAGGTAGATTTCGCGGGCAGCCTGCTCGTTCAGCCAGGTGTTCACGCCGCGGCGGCTGGATTCAGAGTCGTTCAGGGCAACATGCTTCAGGTAAACGTAAACGCCCTTGGACTGGATGCCGTTGACTTCGGCAGCGCAGATGGTGCCGGCAACGAACGGATCAGAAGCATAGTACTCGAAGTTACGGCCAGAGTAAGCGGTGCGGTGCATGTTGATGCCGGGGCCATACAGACCAGAGTAACCCATGGCCAGGCAGTCTTCGCCAATGCAGCGGCCCACATCATTGATCAGGTCAACGTTGAAGGTGGCGGCCATAACGTCTTCGGAGGTGTAGCACATAGCGGAAGCGCCGCCGGTCAGTGCTGCGGTCAGGCCCTGCGGGCCGTTTTCGTCTTTGGTACGGGTCTTGCCGATGGATTCAATAGCGGCAGTGTTGTGGAAGCCCAGGGTGATGGTGTTGACCATCTCGTTGAAGGTCAGCTGATCCAGCAGGGTATCCCACTGGGGATCGTCATAGTCGGCACCGATCATGGAAACCAGAGCCAGACCATTGTCAGCGCCCAGGGTGGGCATTTCAACGCTGTCAGCCTTGCTGCCGTCGTAACGGGTGAAAGCCAGGTGATCAGCCAGGGTCTGGGTTGCGTTCAGCACAACAGGCTGGGTGGGGAAGGTGGCAACCCAGTTGGAGCGGCTCAGCCAGGTAACTTCGCCGGGTTCGCTGCTGCTCTTGTTGGGGTCTGCTTCATCAAACAGGTTGGTGATGGCAGTGCCGTTTTCGCTGGTGGCGAAGGTGGTGCTGTCCAGAGCGGCGTTGGTCCACTTGTAGGTCAGGGCAACGTCGCCATCGGCGGTCATGCGGCCATCGGTGTTCTCAACGGTGTAGCCCTTGGCAGCCAGGATGTTGTTCACAGCGTTGTGTGCATCGGTGGCAGCGGTGAAGTAGTAGTCGCCAGCGTCAACAATATAGGTCTTGGCGTTGTTGGAATCATAGGTGCGCAGCTCGCTCTTGTCAACGGTGATGTTGACAGTCTCGGAAGCGCCGGGAGCCAGGATATCGGTCTTGGCAAAGCCGCACAGCTCAGCAGAAGCCTTCTCGATGCCGTTGGCCTTGTCGTAATCGGTGTAGGGGCTCTGGAAGTACAGCTGAACGGTTTCCTTGCCGGAGTAGGTGGAACCGGTGTTGGTGACTTTCAGGGTGACATTGAAAGCATCAGCAGATTCGGTCACATTGAAATCGCTGTACTCGAAGGTGGTGTAGCTGTCGCCATAGCCGAAGGGGAAGGCAACAGTGGTGGACCAGTTGTAGTCGCCGGCATTGCCGGTGCCCATAACAGCGTCCTCGTAGCGGGTCTCGTAGTAACGGTAATCCAGGTAGACGCCTTCCTGATACACGCTGTACATACCCTGCACATCAGGGCCATCGGTCAGCAGGTTGTAATCTGCTGCGTTGGGGTAAGCCTGGGTGTAGAAGTTGTACATGGCGGGGTTGGCCATGTTGTCATACAGGTAGGAATCAACCAGGCTGCCGGACGGGGTAACCTCGCCAGCCAGCAGCTGGGCAACACCGTTGATGCCGGTCTGGCCCACGTCGCCGATCCACATAGCGGAATCGATGCCGTAATCCTCGCCGCAGATCTCCGGGTTCAGGAAATCCATCTCAATGGCGTTGGAAGAGTTGATCAGAACGATGATCTTCTTGAAGGTGCCGTTGTCCTTCAGGGTCTTCAGGTTCTGGAGCAGTTCCTTTTCTTCAGCGGACAGGGCCAGGTAGTTACCGTCGCCCTCCTGGCCTTTGATCCAGGAATCATTGGTGCCGTTTTCGCCACTGGGCAGGTCAGCGCCCTCGCCGCCGGAACGGGAGAACACGACGATAGCAGCATCGCCGTAGTCAGCAAAGCTGGACTCAGCGCTGGACAGTTTGCCCCAGGGAGCTTCGTTCACAGCGTACTGGGTGTTGGCTTCCAGGGTATCGGAGATGGCAGCCGGGGTGATGCGGCTGTAGTTCTTCATCATATCGTCAGAAGAATACAGATCCCACAGGGTGCTGTTGACCTGGATGCCCTGATCTTCCAGAGCCTGCTTGAAGTTGGGAGCCTTGCTGGTGTCCACGGAGCCGGAACCGGTGCCACCGTACATCAGGTCCACGGAGCCGTGGCCGAACAGGCTGACCTTTGCGCCGCTTGCCAGGGGCAGGGCGTTGTTGTCGTTCTTCAGCAGGGCTGCGCCTTCGGCTTCAACCTGTGCGCACAGCTCAGCCTCATAGGACTCGCGCTCTTCATCAGAGGTGAAATCGCTCTTGAAGTACTCAGTGTCTTCGTCGCTGTCGCCCTTGATGATCTTGTAGGTGTCGGCGTCCAGGTAGTTATTAACGGTGGTCGTATAATGGAACGCAACCGTCGTGCCTACAATGGCGCCTGCGGTCAGGACGGCGGTAACGGCGGTCAGGCCGGACCACATCCCAACTTTGGGTTTCTTACTCATTGTGTTCTCCTCCTGTTAGAAAATGCTCTATAACAAACTGTATTAAGAAAGAACAAAATACAGAGTGTTCAAAATAGATTATACCCAGTTTGCACTCTTGGATTTGGTCTTGTGCAGCTTGTACTCCGGGTTGGGGGTATCTACATGGCGGATGACGGATTCATCGGTGCGGTCACCAGCCACGGCCTGAATGTGCAGTTCGCCGTTCAGGGGAACCTTGAAGGTGAAAACATGCTCGCCGGTCTGCTCGCCTACCTTGTTGCCGTTTACATACAGGGCAACGGTGCTCTGGTTGGAATAAACCTTTACGGTAGCGGTGCTGCCGGTGCGCTCCACAAAGCGCTTGGAGCAGATGTGCACAAAGGCTTCATCGCTCCACCATGCTTTATACAGATAGAAGCTGTCCTTCTTGGTTTTGCGGTCAAAGGTCACAAGGCCCTTGTGGTTCATGCCCGGCTCGCCGCCCTGGTCACGGGCGTCTGCAGCAAAGTCAAACATGTTCCAAACGTGGGTGGCCCACATCCAGGGGTGGCGCTTGAAACAGCGCAGCATGTACTCATGGTACTTGGCCTGGTATTCTTCGGTGTGGTCGCCGCGGTGGGGGTGTGTGCTGTGCAGGTTGGGCATGCCCTCCGCGCCGTATTCGCTGTAGCCGAACGGGCGGTTGGGGAAGCAGAGATGGAAGAAGCCCATCCACAGGTCGTTCAGGATAAAGCCCGGAACGTACCAGCCCAGGTACAGGTTCCAGCTGACCATATCGGTAATGTGGGCCGAACGGTTGAAGGGACCGCACATGGCGTAGCAGGCCAGGGTGGTCAGGCGGGTCTTGTCCATCTCGTGGCACAGGTCGTTCAGCTGGCGGTGGTTATCCAGCATGTCCTTCTTGTCCTTGGTGGAGATGGTGATCTCGTTGGAAACGCCCCAGCAGACGATGCAGGGGTGGTTGTAGTTCTGGATGATCAGCTCTTTCATCTGGCTGATGGTGTTCTCGCGGCCGTTGGGCATGTGCTCACTGATGTAGGGGATCTCGGCCCAAACAACCATGCCGGCCTCGTCGCACAGATCATAAAAGTACTGGTCGTGCTGATAATGAGCTAGGCGGATGGTGTTGGCACCGATCTCTTTGATCAGGGCCATGTCTTCGTCGTGCATCTCGCGGGTGATGGCGTTGCCCAGGCCCTTGCGGTCCTGATGGCGGGAAACGCCGTGCAGCGGGTAAGACTTGCCGTTCAGGAAGAAGCCCTTCTTGGGGTCAACCTTGAAGCTGCGCACGCCAAAGCGGGTGGTGGTCTCATCTTCCACCGTGCCGTTCACCACAAGGCGGGCCTTGCAGCTGTACAGGTACGGATCCTTAACGCCGTTCCACAGGTGTGCGTTGAAGATGGTCAGGGTGATGTCGGGGCCTTTGCCGGTGGCAACGGTGTTGCCGGCAGCGTCCAGCAACTCAATGCTCACTTCGCCTTCGCCGTCGTGCCAGGTGGTAACCTGAACGCTGGCATCTGCGCCCTGCACAGTGGGGGTGATGCGGATGCCGGGGCCGCCGAAGTAATCCAGGGTGAAGTGGTTCTTGCTGACCACCATCAGGCTGACATCGCGGTAGATGCCGCCATAGAAGGTGAAGTCAGCTTTCTGGGGGTAAACGCGGTCGTTTTTGCTGTTGTCGACTTCCACGGTCAACTCGTTTTCATCCCGCAGCAGTTCGGTGATGTTGGCGCGGAAGGTGGAGTAGCCGCCGTCGTGGTTGCAGACGGGGGAGCCGTTCAGAACCACATGGGCGCTGGCGTTGACGCCGTCAAACTGAATCCAGACCTGATGGGAGGCGGTGTTAAACTGGGGAGCAGCGAAACGGGTGCGGTAGATGCAGGTGCCGCGCCAGTAGTCATTGCCGCCGTCCTGACCGTCGCGGGCGTTCCAGGTGTGCGGCAGGTCCACCGTTGTGGTGGTGCCGTCGGGGCCGGTGAATTCCCAACCCTTCATGATTTTGGTGATTTCTCGCATGGCGCAGCCATCCTTTCTTTTTGCTGTTATTATTGTAACGAACAGCGAAAAATGTCGCAATGGGTTTTGCATAATCGGTCATTTGCGTGGAATAAGCGGTTTTTGCCTGACAAAAAAATAACCCTTGCATTTGTGCAATATGTACAAATGCAAGGGCGTAAATCTTATACCTGAAATTTTGAGGGAACTTTATTGGACCGGGAAAACGGCTTTTATCGCAAAAAATCCACCGTTGGATTCGGTAGTCAAAAAACCATTGTACTTCTGGATAATGCGCTTGACGATCTTTAACTCATCGCAGGTTTCGCGGCCAGGATCCGGGCCATCGGGCACCGCACTGATGATATTCAGAACAGCAAACCCCTGCCGCCTGCAGACCAGCAGGTCAATCATCCGCTTTTCCGGCTCCGGCAGCTTGCGGGTCAACTCAATGGCATGATCCAGTGCGTTGGCAAACAGAGCGTACAGATCGGCCGGATCCATAAAGTGCAGGCAGGTACCGTCCGCTACATTGTTGATGCTGATGTGGTGGGCTTCGCACAGCATGCTCTTTTCGGTCAGCACAACATCCAAAACCTCACTGCCGGTCTGGGTGCTGGCATCATACTGCCGGGCGGCGGCTTCGGCTTCGTTTAGGCTCTGCTGCAGCGCGGCGTTGGGGGCCATGCGGCGCAGATCAGCGATCTGAACTTTCAGCTCATGGCATTTTCGGTTGATGATCTGTACGTTCCGCTTGGCCACCTGATACTGCTGGCGCTGGCGTTCATACAGCATGTTCAGCGAGTTCATCTCTTTTTCCATGGCCGCCTTTTTGAACAGCTCAGTCTGCAAATATAAAAGGGTGATGCAGTAGAGCTGGCAGAGTGCCAGGGGGACAACAACGAAGATAGAAGTTTCCCGTGATACTCCGGTGTTGGTGACGGTCTGCATTGTTAAAAACAGCAGAACGAACATGCCGCCCAGAATAATAGCGCTGATTTGCTGGCGGGGACCGATGTGGTAGCTGCCTTCATATGGCATGGAATGGGCAACAGTTACCCGCAGCAGGCAGTACGCAGCGGCAAAAAACAGCAGTTGCAGCAGCAAAGCAGAGGGCTGATCCAATGGCAGGAATATGTTTACCTGTGCCAGACACCAGACAAGAAGCTGCCATAACTCAAATGTCGTCAGGGCACTCAAAATTCCCCAGATGGCGCAATAATTGGCGCCGGACCAGTCCAACTGGGTGCAGCTGTGGGAAGCGAAAATCATCCACATACAAAACAGAATATACGCCCCCGCCCGCAGGAACAGCGAGGAAGGCGTGTAATCCGCCCATAATAAAAATGTGGAAAGGGGAATGGAGGGAATCAGGCAAAGCAGCGCCCGCTGCCAAAAGTGCGGCGAGTGCCGGAGCGGGAGCCAGTAGGTCAGTGCTGCGCCCCAAAGCTGTATCCCACAGACAAGAAGAGAAAGAAATTGTTGGAGATTTGGCAGCATTACATGGCACCCCCAACATAGGCGGCGACCGCAGCCAGAAAGGCAGCCCGCTGGCGGCGGCTGATCTCCAGCCGGTCCTCCCCAACCTGGACCATATCGTTCTGGACCGCCCGCACATACCGCAGATTGACAAGGTAACACTGGTTGCATTTGGCAAAGTGGTAGGGGGCCAGCTGCTTTTCAGCATTTTGCAGGCTGGAACGCACGGACCATACCCCGGTGGAGGTATGGTAATGCAGCATACGGTCCCGCGTTTCCAGCCAGTAGATGTCCTCGGTGTTCAGCAGCTGCACGCCCCCAGCGGTCTGTAAGGCAATCTGCCCGCCTTTGCGGCGCTGCACCCGCTGCAAAGCGCGGGCCAGTTTGGTGCTGAACTGGTAATAATTGACCGGTTTGAGCACAAAATCCAGGGCGTCGACCTCATACCCGCGAATAGCGTACTGCGCCATGTTGGTAACGAACACCAGCACCACATCCGGATCCACCGTGCGAATGCGCTCGGCAGCGTCCATGCCGCCAAGCTCCGGCATTTCAATATCCAGAAAGATGATGTCGAACCCCTTGCAATAGTTGGTTATGACTTGGGCACCGTCCGAAAAAGCGGTAACTTCCAGCATACAGTTGTTCTCGCGGCTGTATTGGTCAATCATGCTGCACAGCTGCTGCCGCATATCCGGCTGGTCATCCACCACGGCAATGCGAGGCATCGGGCGGCCCCCTTTCTGTTTGGAATCCAAAGCACCCGGCAAGCCCGGAAAACGGCTGTGCCATGCGCCTTTACTTATAATATATAAATACATTATAGTTGGCGGTGCGAAACCTTGCAAGAGAATTTTGCAGAAAACGGGGCGGTGCAGGGAATCTGGTTGTGATTTAGCGCTGCGTGTGGTATCCTGTAGGCAGCTTTTGGCGGCGGGCGGAGCAAGAAGAATGCCGGGATAAACAGGCGGAGGTTTGCTGTAGCCGCTATACCATGTATTACATATTACACCATTTGCCAGTAACTTGAGTGGAAATTTATGGGAAAATGCGTAATTTGGGGGCAAGATTGAAAAGAAAAAATAGGCAACACCGCACAATTCCCGCCTTGCGGCTTAAGCACCGCTCCGGCAGCTGCGGCACGGCATCTGCGTTGCCAAAATGCTCGATAATGTCGGGTTGCGGTACCCGCATCGTGCTTCGGGGGCAAACCCCTCGCACTCTGCGACCGCTGCCCCTGCTTCGGTTCGCTGTTTCCGCCACTGGCGGCGCTCACCTTTGCAGCATCCAGTATTATCTGCGCTTTTGGCTTAGCATCTGCCGCACCTCGCTCGCCGTATCGGCACTTAGAATTATGCGGTATTGCCAATAAAATAACGGATTACAGTAATATTGCGGCTTCGAGATGTTTGAAAGGATATGACGGGATGACAAAAATATTATTCGTATGCCACGGCACCATTTCAATCAGCTGAGATTTGCCTTGGAAAACCGCGATAAATCACGTTTCAAATGCCGATTACTACCAATTTACTACTTTTTTGAGTTCCGATATGATGATAAAACCAAAAAAGCAGTCCCGAAGCTGGCTGAAAAAAATCCTTCTTCGGGACCGTCTTTTGTTTATCTGCCGTTTCGTCCTTAATGCGTTTCTGTGGCAAATGAACACATTTGCTTCCACGCCGTTTTCTATCCTATGTGTGAGCCAAGTGAGGAGTACCATATATTCTGCATGATAAAATCCCGGCCTTTTGAGCCGGGATTTATTGCAAATACATTGCTTTTTGAATATAATACGCCATTTGACGCGGAAAAAAATGGAAGCGGCAAGTTCGACATCCATAAGCAGGATCGATACAATACAGGCAGAACAAATTAAGGAGGACTGCCTATGACTATCCAATACTTCCATTCTGGTGACTACTATATAGGCGGCAGTCAGAGTGCTGCTGACTTTTCCTCTGTCGCCCATACCATCCCGGAGATCTTTTAGGCAGTACCAACAAAATCAGAGGCCCTTTTGTCCACTGCTGCTGCGCTCCGCAAGTTCCTTCTGGACTGTTGGCAGCTCTTTATCCAGATTATAGAAGTACATGGCAACGATGGACAGCGCCATTAACAAAGCCGGAAGAATTGTATAGAGAGAAACAATGGCTGTTTGAGCACTGGCACTTTGAACCTCAGCTCCTCCGACATAACCGCTGAGAGAAGTGACAATCCCGATGATACCGGCAGCCAAACCAACACCTACCTTACTGCAAAAGCCAGTGACACAGGTGTAAATTCCTTCTCCTCGTTTGTGATATTTCCATTCACCGTAGTCCATGCAATTCATTAAGACATTGGGCGCCAAAACGAAAAGGGGCATATAGGAGACCATGGAAAGGACAGAGGAGATCATCAGAAGCACAATATTGGTTTTTCCGAAGAGCGGAAGAATTTTCCCGATCACGCCAATGCCGAGTCCTCCGATCATCAGCTTTTTCATTCCCAGTTTCTTTGTGAGCGCTGGAAAGGCGGCAATTGCAACAGGCCCAGCAATTCCCCCAATTTGAACCAGCGACATCAGGCCGAGGTTCTGCACAATGTACTTGAAATAATAGGTTGTTGCACTGCCGAAATTGGTTGCAATATTTGTAAGAAGCAGTGCCAGCGCATAAATAAGCACATACTTATTGTGAAACAGGAGATAGACGCCTTCCTTCAAATTGATTGTTGTAGAGGCAGCTATTCCGCGGGTGCTTGTCTCCTTAATGGTGAACAACCTGACAAGTGCAAGTACCACACAGGGAGCGCAAATATAAATCGCCATCTGTCCCCATTTTTCATGTGAAGTGCCCACAGCCTCAATCAATAAAGGCAGCGCAATGCCCACGATGATGGCAATCACTGCACTAATCACGCTGGAAATGGAATTTACTTTCACGCGGTTTTCGTCTGTTTCAATAACGCGCGACAAATAGACGGTGCTGGCGCACGAATACAGGGTTTGGAACACTGAGAAGATCAGCGTGTACATCACAAAGACATAAACGGCCATCAATGTTTTGCCCATACGCGGCGTATTAAACAGAAATAGTGTGAAAAGCGCGAACAACGCGTAGGTTATATCATAGGGCCTCGCCCGTCCAAGCTTTGTATTCGTACGGTCTACTAAAAAACCCGCGACCAAATCGGTAACTCCGTCAAATAATTTAGATACCAGGAGCAGCGTTCCAACCAGTCCGGCGTTTAGCTGCAAGACGTCGGTTGCATAAAAAGTCGTATATGCGATCAGGGCAGAGACAACGGCGGATGCGATCCCCAGGGAACTCCAGAGTATGTAAAATTTTGCCTTTCATCTGTTGGATTCCATATCTTGTTATGTTTCTTTCCAATGCTTCGTGTGAATTCTTCAGAGAACCGATTAAGTGAAAAACAGGTGCAGCACGTTGAAAAGATCCTCGCTCCATGTGCGGTAGTCGTGCTGTCCACCCTCATGGGTGACAAATCGGCAGTTTTGGTTTTCGTGAAGTTGCTCAGGACAAGCTTTCAGCACACGGTCATAGGTTTCCTTATGGCTGGAATACATCTTATCGTCATCCCCGCACCCGTTGTACCAGAAAACCGGAGGTTCCTGCTCGATGGCGGAGCAGAGCTCTGCCAGCTTTTCCTCATCCAGCGCAACGGACAGCTCCTTTCCGTTGAAAGCACACCGTATCGCGCCGGCTGAGAAGCACCCAATAAAGGCAAAGCGATCATGACAATGGCACATAATGGAGTAAAGGCCGGTGATGGAGCCCTGGGACGCTCCCGCATAGGCGAAATGCTTTCTTGCGTTCCGATAGCTTTCCTCGTTGTCGCTTTCCGCGTAGGTGCTGTAGTGCTTTTGCAGATAGGGCATGATCTCGTTTCGCAGCTCCAGCCAGAAATAGCGCGTGGAGGCAAAATAGGAGTCTACCCGGTTTCCGAGCTTCGTATAAGGCTCAACCTCCTCCTCAAAGCTCGGGGTGACAACGATCAACGGATCGATTTGCTTCTTATAGATCAGATGATCTATCATGCTTGCCGTGATATTACCGTAATCCGTGTATTTCTGAACATCATCCCCACGGTAGCGGCCCTGACCAAACCAGTAGCCCTCATTATCTGTGCCGCCGTGCATCAGAAACAGCACGTTGTATTTTTTGGATGGATCATACCCGTAGGGCGTGTAGACCCACATGGACTTTTCCATCGTGATCGGGCTCTCCCCAAAAATCGCTTCCAGCGCGTACGCACGGCTGGTGTAATGGACAAGCTCCAGCTTTCCCTGCTTAGGGCAGGGTGCGGCAAAGGATTCAAGCGTCGATTTGTTCAGCATTTTTCTTTCTCTCTCCAATTGTTTTTTGAATCTCAACCATCTTCTCCTTGGAGATGGGCGTCTTTTTCATGGCGATCAGCGTGCAGATCCAACCGAGGACCGGCAGGACATACACAACGAGGATTCCCATGATCACAACAGGCATCGTCTTGGGGTCGGTGGGCTGGGGAATCGTGGCCGTATATCCGATCAAAGAGATGCAGAAGGTGGCGATCACGGCGCCGAGGGAGGACACCACCTTGTCAACCAGGCTGTAGACGCCCGCGACAACGCCGGGCATGTATCTTCCGGAGCGGTATGCCTCATAGTCCACCACATCTGCCAGCATAGAGGTGGTGGCGGTGCTGACCACGACCTTCAGTCCGTTTTGCAGCATCGTCAAAACGATAAAGAGGATCAGCAGGGGGGCAGAGGCAACAATCGGGGTCGTTCCGGCGAAAAGCAGAACAATCACAAAGGCAAGGTTTACATAGATACTGACCTGGCTCCAGAATGCAACGCCCTTGGCGCTGCCGTGCTTTCCGGTGTATTTTCCGCCAAACACCGAGAAAATCAAAGCAGGGAAGATCGCGACCATATTCATAATCGCGCCGATACGCACATTACCGATGATAATTCCGTAGAGAAGCGTGGTGATCACAGACTGACCCGCGATATTCATGGCCAGCTTATCCGAGGTGGCGGCGAAAATGAAACACTGCAGCGCTTTGTTGTTTTTAAGCAGGTCCAGCATATCCTTCCCCTTGATAGACTGGCTTTTTCCCTGGGCGGAAGTGAAATTTTCAGGCTTGTCAATGGGGGAGACGCCAATTATTGCAAGAACGGTAAAGACTGCCGAGAGACCCACGAACAGTACCGCGGTCTTCGAGAGAAGATCCACGGTGTAGTTATCTCCATACTGGGGCAGCAGCACCATAGAGACGATTATGGACAAGACAATTACAATCACATAGTTATAGATTGTAGAGAAAACGCCTACCATGGGGCGCTGCTTCGGATCGTTGGTGATGACCGGGGAGATGAGATTGTTCGCCATGTTATGGAACGTATAGCCGATGTAATACAAAAAATAGAACAGGATGAACACGCCCACAGAGTGCCCCTTGCCGCAGAACCAGCTGTAAAGGCACAGCAGAGAGAAAGCTTCAATGGCCCAGCCGATGATTATAAAAAGGCGGATCTTTCCGAAGCGGGTGTTGACCTTGTCAATCAGCAGGGAAATCAAAGGGTCGGTAATTCCGTCAAACAGGCGGGCGACGGTCATAATCGTGCCGACCAGTAGCATCGTGACCCCGAAGCCCAGGTTGGCGGCATAGCTAACATAGCCAATTGCGGAGAAGAAACAAGCGAGAGAGAGCGCTGAGGTCATCGCAAGCGCAAGTCTTGCGTTGGAGACTCGGCGATACTGAACACCGTCGGTCTCGGTTTGGGTAGGTGCCTTAGATTTCACAGTAGAGTCCTCCTATTCATTTTTCGGGGGGCGGGAGAATCCGTCCGCTGTGTATATCATAAAGTGCACCTTATCAAAAATATATTCCTAATTTTGATTTTCCGTGACAAAATTAGCTATTATAAAGTATATTGATGAAAAAAAGCACAAAAAAGCGAGGATTGAAATATCAACACCCGCGAGAATATCGTAATATATACCGTGTCAAGGTATTTAGGAAAGGATGTGTTGAGAAATATGGCAAATCCGTTTTTACCCCTGGATACCTATATAGCGGACGGGGAACCTCATGTGTTTGGCGACCGAGTGTATCTGTTCGGTTCCCATGATCAAGCCGGCGGTGACACCTACTGTATGCTCAGCTATGAATTCTGGTCCGCCCCGGTGGACAATTTGGAAAGTTGGAGCTGTAAAGGGACATCTTACCGCGCGGATCAGGACCCGCAGTATGGCGAAAAGCTGAAATATATGTATGCGCCCGATGTGGTGCAGGGCAATGACGGCAGGTTTTATCTCTATTACTGTATGTCTGGCGAAAAAGGCGTGGGCGGCTACGGCCAGCAGATCAGCGTTGCCGTCTGCGATACCCCCGACGGAAACTATGAATATTATGGCTGTGTTCGCAATCCAGACGGCAGCCCCATGTTGAAATTCGTCACCTTTGATCCGGCGCTGATCAATGACAATGGCACCATTCGGCTCTACTATGGCACATGGTATCCGTTCCATGAGCGTGGAAAGCTGTTGGATCCTATTTTCCACAAGGTGGAAAGCAATATGTTTGGCAAAAGTGTGGAGGAAATCCAATCCGATCCGGATGGCGTCATGGGCGCGAATCATGTGGAGCTGGCGGATGATATGCTGACGATTCAATCGCAGCCTATCCATGTTATGCCCAGTCGTGTGAAGGGAACCTCCTTTGAAAAGCATCCTTTCTTTGAGGGAAGCTCAATCCGGAAGCTCGGGAGCACCTATTATTTCATTTATTCCTCTATCAAGGGCCATGAGCTTTGCTATGCCACAAGCGCTTACCCGGACCGAGACTTTACCTACGGCGGAACCATCGTTTCCAATGGCGATGTGGGCTATGAAGGCCGCAAAGATCGGGACAGGCTGAACGCCACGGGTACCAATCACGGCAGTATCGAGTGTATTCGCGGAAAATGGTATGTTTTCTACCACCGCAACACCCATAAAAGTGGTTATTCCCGGCAGGCATGCGCGGAACCTGTTGAGATTCTGCCTGACGGGAGGATTCCTCAAGTGGAAATTACTTCACAGGGTTTTTGCGGGCCATTGGAATCGAACCGCACATATCCGGCGTCTATCTGCTGCAATCTGTATAGCGGAAAAATGCCCCATATCGGAAACGGTGTTTCCAGTGCGAAGATCCCGCATATCACCTGCGAAGACGGACAGCAGATCGTTGTCGCGACCAATAGAGCCCGGATTGTATACGAATACTTTCATCTAGCCGCGGGGGAGTATGTCCTGATTCTGCGTTACAAAACCAGCGGAAGGGCAAAGATAACCGTATTGGGGGAGCATGGAGAAATTCCTACTTTGATCAAACCCTCCCGCACATGGATGGAGATGGAGATCCCATGCCGTTTTCAGTCTGGCATTCAGCCCCTGATTTTGCGTTATCATGGATCCAAGGAACTGAGCATTCAATCCATTTGCCTTCAAAGAAGTTCATCTCACGAAACCGAAGCCAATCATGCCGATTCTTGACTTAAGGCAACACCGCTGGGTGGGGACAGCGGGCTTCGGCGGATCTTTTGCCCCAATCGTGCAGTATGAAAAATGGGAAATACATCCAGTATTCCCGCATTTTCCATTCTTTCGCTTGTGTCAAAATCTCTCGCCGAATCTCCTTGCCCCATTATGCGGTGTTGCCTTAATAAAATTTTTACTGTGAATGCGAAGCTTTCACAGTAAATACCCATGCAATATGCTTGCGCCATAAATCATGAAAGCAGTTCGTGCATGGGGATTTATGTGCATCAGCATCGGTTGCCCCGCCAGGGGCGAGACGCTGGCACTATAATCCATTATTTACTGGGCACCTCTAAAAACTCCCCTTTTGGGTTTTGAACGGATCTTTTGCCCCAACAATGCGTTTTGAAAAGTCCGCAATACACCAAGTATTCCGGACTTCCCAAAACTTTTGTTGGAACAAAATCTCTCGCCCAAAACACCAAAAAGTAGTTTTTAGAGGTTGCCTACTATGAATACGGAGCTTTCATAGTAAAATGGCCTGCCGATTTCGTATCATTCATTTGTATTTCGCTTTCGATACGCAATGGGCGTGCTGCCTACAATATCGTGAAATTCCCGGCTGAAATGGCTGCGGGAGCCGAAGCCCAACTGAGCCGATATGTCTTCAACAGACAGCTTTGTGCTGCTGAGCAGAATTTTGGCCCGTTCCATCCGGGCATATTTCACATAATTCCGGACGGTGAAGCCGGTTTCCTCTTTGAACTTCTTCGTCAGATAGTACATGGCATATCCCGTCCGCTCCGCCAGCACCTCCGCTGTAAGCTTTTGACCCAGATGCATTTCGATATAGTCACAGCACTTCTGGATTTCTCGGCTATACTTTGGGTTGGTCCGGTTGTTATGGACTCTGCGTACAAAATCATCATACATGGACATGGCAAGGGGCTCAAGATCGGAGGGGTTTTCGATCGATTCCACCATCTGAATATAGCTGTCACCCAAACCATAGGCCTCTTCCGGTGACAGCCCTCCCTCCACCGCCGCGCGGCAGACGATGGATACGAACACAATAATGGAAATCTTACTCTTTGCCAGAGCGGTTTTGCCGTTCACGTTGACACCGGTGCTCAGCCGCATAACGTCTGACAAAGCCTGCTTATAATCCAGATCGCCGTTCCGAACGGCTTGCAGAAGGGCCTGTTCCGCCGACCAAACCTGATAACGGTCGTGGGAAGGCTGCTTTTGTGAAATCTCTGGGATTGAGATATTGATCTCCGCGTCGATATCACTGATTTGAAGACGCTCCCCTGTAATGCAGTAGTGGAGCATCAGGACCAAGAGCATCATAACGGTGCACTGCATCAGGGGAATATGCCTGATTGCGTTCCGAAAATGGGTATTCCATTCCGCGCTGATCTTGTCCTTTGAGATTCCCCGAATGCCGCTTTCAATCGCTGCTGCCGAGATGTCATTGTAAAATACCGGCCCCACCGCGTAGATAAACTTTAACGCTCCGTTCTCACGCTCAAAAGCGGCATACCAAACCAGGCCGGGAACGGTTCTCAGCGAAATTGGGCGGCTGTGGCTGCTGCCGTAGTCTACGATGCGCTGTTTACAGCCGAGCAGTTCAAACGCTGTGCCCAAAACCGCTTCGTCGGGGCAGTTGCTTTGTAGCAAATTGCCGCCGGAGTCTAATTTCCAGAGGTAGATGTTGCCGCAGCATAACAACAGGTCTTTGAATTCCTCTACACCCATGCGTTTCTCCAAATCTTTAAATAGTTCTTGTATCATCATCTGCACCACTACTGTTTTGATAAGGATATTTTATCATACCGGAAACCCTTTGGATATTGCCAATTTATACAAACGTTCAGGAGGAAAGTTTATGCGCACAATTGTTTCATTCAATGAGGGCTGGCTTTTTACCAAGCAGGGAAAGGACGAACCCGTCACCCTGCCCCACACCTGGAACGCAGTAGACGGCCAGGACGGCGGCGACGATTACTACCGGGGCGCCTGCCGTTACACCAAGCAGTTCCCCAAGCCTGCGCTAAATCCCGGCGAGGAAGCCTGGCTGGAATTCAAGGGCGCAGCCTATACGGCGGACGTCTCGGTCAACGGGGAAGCCCTCTGCCACCACGAGGGCGGCTTCAGCACCTTCCGGATCAAGCTTCCGGAATTAAAGGACGAAAACACCGTTGAGGTTCGGGTGGACAACTCCAGCAACGACCGGGTCTATCCCCAGAAGGCGGACTTCACCTTCTACGGCGGACTGTACCGGGATGTGAACCTGATCATCGTTCCTGCCTCCCACTTTGAACTGGGCTACTGTGGCACCTCAGGCATCAAGGTCACCCCCATTGTAAACCTGGAAACGAAATCCGCAGCCCTCACCGTGGAAACCTGGCAGAACGGGGAAGAGGTGACCGTCACCGTGGACGGGCAGAGCAAAACCGTCCCCAGCGTGGATGGTTACGCCAAGGCGGAATTCACCATTGAGAATGTCCATCTGTGGGACGGTGTGGACGATCCCTACCTGTACACCGCCACGGCCACCCTGCCCAGCGGCGACCGCGTCTCCACCCGCTTTGGCTGCCGGAACTACAAGATCGATCCGCAAAAGGGCTTCATTCTGAACGGCCGAAGCTACCCCCTCCGGGGTGGCGCCCGGCACCAGGACTGCAAGGGCGTGGGCAACGCTTTGACCCGCGAGCACCACAAGCAGGATATGGAGATCATCCGGGAGCTGGGGGCCAACACCCTGCGCCTGGCCCACTACCAGCATGCCCAGGAATTTTACGACCTGTGCGACGAAAACGGCATCATCGTCTGGGCCGAGATCCCCTATATCACCATGCACATGAAAAACGGCCGGGCCAACACTCTTTCCCAAATGGAAGAGCTGATCGTCCAGTGCTATAACCACCCGTCCATCGCCGTCTGGGGCCTGAGCAACGAAATCACTGCCGCCAGCCCCGTCAATGATTCCCTGATAGAAAACCACCGGGCGCTGAATGATCTGTGCCACAAGCTGGACCCCACCCGTCCCACCACCATGGCAAATGTATTCATGCTGGACATCGACAGTCCTCTTCTGGAGATTCCGGATGTGAACAGCTACAACCTGTATTTTGGCTGGTATGTAGGCGACCTGGAGCAGAACGACGAATTCTTTGACGAGTACCACGCCAAGTTCCCAAACCGGTGCATCGGCCTGAGCGAGTACGGCGCAGACGCCAACCCTCAGTACCAGTCTCTTGCTCCCGAAAAGGGCGACTATACCGAGAGCTACCAGTGCGTCTACCATGAGCACATGCTGGAGATGATCGAGCAGCGTCCTTGGATGTGGGCCACCCATGTATGGAACATCTTCGACTTTGCTGCCGACGGACGGGACGAGGGCGGCAAGCACGGCGAAAATCAGAAGGGCCTTGTCACCATCGACCGCCAAACCAAGAAGGACGCCTTCTACCTGTACAAAGCCTACTGGAACAAGACCGATCCCTTTGTTCACGTCGCGGGCGGACGGTATGTGGACCGGGCCGAGGATATAACCGAAGTTACAGTCTATTCCAATCAGAAAACCGTCACCCTGAGCGTGGACGGACGGCGCTTTGAGACTCAGACCGGAAAGCATGTGTTTAAGTTCAAGGTCCCCATCTCTGGGGAGCACTCCATCCATGCAACCGCCGGGGACTGTCACAGTGCGATCTGGGTTCGAAAGGTATCCCAGCCCAATCCGGAGTACCGTTTCCGGAAAACCGCTCCTGTAATCAACTGGTTTGACAAGGAGGATATCGTCCCTGATTGTTACTCCATTGCCGACAAGCTGTCGGACATCCGTAAGCACCCGGAGGCGGGTGCGGTCATCGATCAGCTGATTACAAAGGCCGCTTCTGCCCGGGGCGAAGTGGCGGGCACGGTAAAGGATAATCCCGCCTTGCAGCGTATGATGGGGAGAATCACGCTGGTCTCCCTGCTCAAGCAGATAGGCGCCGATGAATCAGCCATGAAGCAGCTCAACCGCATTCTGCAAAGATACAAGAAGGTATGATGGCGCAATATGCGGTATGAACGGAATAAGAGGGAAAGTAAAACAGGGATCCATTATGGGCAATGAATCCTTGCTCCGGGACAAACCGGTATGGAAGGCAAGCTCTGACTCATTACCCATATATAATTTCAAAAAATGGAGAGATTCAATATGCCGCAAATTCTGATCACGATTCTTGTCACCTTTTTTGCCGGAATGGGCGCCGGGCTGGGAACCGGCTTTGCCGGTATGAGCGCGGCGGCGGTAATCAGCCCTATGCTCATCACCTTTTTGGATATGGAACCCTATATGGCCGTGGGTATCGCCCTTTCCTCGGACGTACTGGCCAGCGCCGTCTCCGCCTATACCTATGGAAAAAACAAAAATCTGGACGTCAAAAACGGTCTGATCATGATGCTTACCGTAATGCTGTTTACTGTGGTGGGAAGCTGGCTGTCCAGTCTGGTTCCCTCTCAAGCCATGGGCAGCTTCTCCGTATTTATGACCTTCCTGCTGGGCGTCAAATTCATTGTCCGTCCGGTGATGACCACCAAGGAGGATATGTCCAAGGCATCCCCCGCCAAGCGGGCGGTGCAAAGCGTGCTGTGCGGTATCCTCATCGGCCTGATCTGCGGATTTGTTGGAGCCGGAGGCGGAATGATGATGCTGCTAATTTTGATAAGCGTCCTGGGCTACGAGCTGAAGACTGCCGTCGGCACCAGTGTATTCATCATGACCTTTACCGCCCTAACCGGGGCCGTCTCCCATTTTGCCATCGGCGGGATGCCGGATCTCACGGTCCTGGTCCTGTGCGTCGTCTTTACCCTGCTCTGGGCCCGGATTGCCGCGAAATTTGCCAACAAGGCCTCCGCCAAAACACTGAACCGGGCTACCGGCATTGTGCTGGTCATTCTCGGCCTTGCAATTTTCTTGTTCTCCCAGCTCAGCTGACTTTTTCCATATCTTTCTTAGGAGGATCAATCTATGAACACAATTCAGGTCACCACCCCCTGCGGTGTGGCGGAAGGTTTTCAGGAAGATGGCGTAAACTGCTTTTTGGGTATTCCATATGCTACCGCCAAGCGTTTTGAATATCCGCAGCCGGTCGTCTCATGGAAAGGCATCTGTGATGCAAAAAAATATGGGCCTGCCCCGATTCAGCAACGCGCCTATGTCCAGGTGGATGCCAGTGACCCCCAAAACCATTATGAGCATGAATTTTATCAAAATTTCCAGTCTGAATATTCCGAGGATTGCCTGAACCTGAACATTTGGACACCGGAGAACCCGCTGAACTGCCCGGTGTTGGTGATCATCTATGGCGGCGGTTTGGTTACGGGGCAGAATAACTCGCCGGAATGCAACGGATCATTCTTGGCCAAGCACGGAATCATAACCGTTGCCATGAATTACCGGGTGAACATTTTCGGCTTCATTGCCATGAAGGAGCTTGAGGATGAGAACGGAAAGAGCGGTAACTATGGCTACTATGACCAGCAGGCGGCCATTGCCTGGGTGCGGCACAACATCCAAAGCTTTGGCGGTGATGTGAACAATATGACGCTGATTGGCCAGAGTGCAGGCGCGACCAGCTGTGAGACCCAGATCAAATCCCCGCTGAATAAAGGCATATTCAAGCAGGCGATTATCCAGAGCAGCGCGGGCCTGGCCAGTTTCATCAAGCAGAAACCCGATAACACCAAGGAGTATGCCAAGTGGCGTCAAGTGTATGAGAGGACCGGATGTAAATCCATTGAGGAATTCAAGCAGCTGCCCGCCAAAACACTGTACGATGCTTTTGCGGAGGTTTCGGCCAAGTCGTCTATCGGTTTCTGCAATGCTGTATATGACGAGAATTTTACCAGCGGGATTAAAAATCAGCCCTGCCCGGTCAAGATCATGTGTTCAGTCACATCCGAGGATGTCATGCCGTTTTTGCTTTATTGGATGTGTGGCTTTTTAGCAAAATCCCAGCGCAAGCTCGGCGTGGATACCTATACCTACTATTTCCGCAGGCAGCTGCCCGGCGATACAAAGGGAGCCTGGCATGGCAGCGATCTGATTTACCTATATGGATGGTTGTCCCATTCCTGGAGGCCGTTTGGGAAAGAGGATTACATGCTGCAGGAGAATATATTGGCGTATCTGATCAACTTTATCAAGACAGGGAATCCAAATGGAGAAGGCCTTGCGGAATGGACGCCTTATAACAAATCCAAAAAGTTTATGGTGTTTGATGAAAACCCAACTCGCATGGGGAAACCTGAACGGCTTCGCCTGCTGAAAAACACACTGCATCCCAATGGCCTCGGCATGTGATTTGGAAAGGCTCCTGCTTTTTTCTTTATTAAGGGCTTACCGCATGGACTCCTTACAGCAGATCCAAGAAGTTTATGCTGTTGAAACTAGCCGATGTGCCCACTTTCAGAAGAATGTGAATTTACGCAAAATCAATGAAGTAGACCACGTAGAAAAAGACTGCAACAATTGTTGCAGTCTTTTTGGTGAGACATCGGGATTTGCCGTTTGGTCTATGCCTTTTCCTCAGATTACCTCCAATTCAAGCGTTTTGGCCGGCAGGCCTTTTGCTTTCACCGTGACCGTAATCTTTCCGGGGACATCGCCGCCGCGGACCACGGCCAATGCCTTGCCGTAGTAGGTCGTGTGGGTATCGGAGAAAAAGTTTTCCCCCATGTTAGGACGTGCAGAACCAAGGGCCAGCAGCGTCCCGGCACCGTCAACCTCCACCGTGACCGCAGTATCCTCAGAAGATTTTGTGATGCCATCCGCCCCCGTCAGGTCAATGCTGATGTAGGCCAAATCCTGCGTTTTTGCCTGCAAGGTGCTCCGGTCGGCCACCACACACAGTTCGGCAGGTCCTACAGCTGTCTTCATGGAAGTCCGGCTCTGTTCTTTTCCCTCGCCATCGTAGCTGATTGCGGTGATGGTACCGGGCTCATAGACAACGTGTTTAAAGACAGCCTTGTATTCCTTCGTCTTTTTTCTGCCATAGGAATGCCCGTTGACAATGAGTTCCGCCGTTTCGCCGTCAGAGTAGACTGTGACCTTGGTTTTTTTGCCTTCACAGCCGGCCCAGGACCAGCTTGCCACTGCGTCTGTGTCACGCCACATGGATTCGGAGCCGGTCTCCCCTGCGTGGGTATACGGTTCTACGCCGATGCCGGGGGTATGGTCCAGCCCCCAGATCAGCCGGTTCCACTGTACCTCGGGGCGAATCTTTCCGCAAATGTCGATCACGCCGCAGCCGGCGGAGATGATGGGCGCGTCCTGACCGGGATTTTTGAAACTTTTGTAACGGACGGTACCGATGCCCGCCTCCCCCAGATAATCCCAGCCCGTCCACATAAAGTCGCCGATGACATAGGGGAATTTTTTCACCAGTTGCCAGTTATGATACAGGTTCTTGGGCAGGGTCTCGGACCCGACAATGACGCGGTCTGGATGGAGCGTACCGTCCTTCTCGTATCGGGACGCGGCGTAGTTGTAACCGCCAATATCCAGATAAGAGAAGCTCACCTTTGTGGCATCGTCCGCGGCAGGTTTGGCGGCCATTTTTTCAATCATACCCCCGGCCAGGTTCATCAGCATGTTGAAGAAGGCGCTGGTGGGAACGTTGTCCATCGTCTGACTGCCGTTTTGATTCTCTTTCCCATTCTTTTTGTTGCCGTATATGCCGCCGCCCTTGGCCGACATACTGCACAGCATCAGGTTGACCCCCATCGTCACTGCTTTGTCCGGGTCCAGCTTTCGTGCCAGGACTGCCAATTTTTTACAGTACTCCTGTCCTTCGGGCATAGCCAGTTCGGAGATTTCATTTCCGATAGAGTTCATGACCACACTGGGATGATTGTAGTTTTTGATGACCATAGCTGTGAGATCCTGCTGCCACCATGCGCGGAAATCCCGGTCCGCATAGTCGTAGGGGTTTTTATGTACCAGCCAGTTGTCGCAGAATTCATCCATGACATACAGACCCAGCCGGTCACAGGCATCCAACAGCGCCTTGGAGGCAGGGTTGTGGGCGGAACGTATCGCGTTGAAACCGGCCTCCTTGAGCAGACGGACACGGCGGAACTCGGCATCCTCAAAAGAGCATGCGCCCAGAATACCATTGTCGTGGTGGACGCAGGCGCCACGGAACAGCGTTTTCTTGCCGTTTACAAAAAATCCTCTGGTGCTCCAGCTAAGGGTACGGAATCCAAACCAGGCGTCCGCCTCATCCACCATCTCACCATTTTTCAGCAGTTCCGCTCTGCATTGGTACAGTTCGGGATGTTCCGCGTCCCAAAGCCGCGGCTGGGAAACGGGAATGTCCGCCGACGCAGTGCCTTCCTTGACCTCAGTTTCGGCCTGCGCTACCACCTTTTCACCATCCAGAACAGAGACTCTGACCGTATCACCACCGGTGACAGAAACTTTCACATGGGCCGTATCGTTTCCGGAGGTGGAGACGAGCAGTCCATCCGGGCGGATATGACTCTTATCCCCCAGGAAGAGGTTTACGCTGCGATAAATTCCGCTGCCGGAATACCAACGGGAATTGGGTACCGACGAGTTGTCCGCAATCACTTTGATTTCATTTTCTTCGCCATACTTCAGTTGCGGGTCCAGCACCACAAAGAAGTTAGTATACCCGTACCGCTGTTCAGCCACAAGCGCATCGTTCACGAACACCTGTGCGTTTTGATAAACTGCCTCAAATTCCAGCACAGCGGACTGTGTCCGCCACGTTTCAGGCACAAGAAACCGTTTGACGTAGACATAGGCCCCGCCGGGAAAGTATCCGCACGCTCCCGCTGTTGCCGCATCCTTCGAGCGTTTCTCGTACAGCATGGCATCGTGGGGAAGTGTGACCGGCTGCATAGACGGTTCCTTTCCCACGGCGCCAAATAGCCAACCTCGGTTAAAATCTTTCTTTTTCACTTTCCTGCTCTCCTTAAATATGCGCGAACGCTTCGCTGTTTGTGCAATATACGATATCGTTTCGGCCTGCGATCGATTCAAAAAGCCGCTCCAAAGCATACCAACTGGCGTTTCCCTTTTCGTAGTCCATTTCATAACTGTGTGCCCACAGGAACAACAGCAGATCCTTTTCTCCGGGTTCCTCACATTTGAAACGCTCCACCAGCTTCATGGCATTTTTCAGAATCAGCGAGGAGGAAGGCCGAAAGTTCATCGGATTATCCGGGAACGCAAAGCCGCCGGAGGGAAAGACCACTCTGGCATATTGATACCCCTGCGCCTTCAGATACGCCTGAACAGCCGGCGAGGTTGAACCCTGCGCATAGGCGTGCCCCACGACCGTGGTGCCGAAGATTTTTTCCAGCGCGGCCTTGTCCGCATCCACCGATGCGCGCATTTCATCCTCGCTGACAGCCCCCAGCGGTTCATGCCGGAAACCATGGGTGGCAATCTCCATTCCCTCATAGACCTGGCACACCTCGTCCAGTGGGATTCGGTTGTGCTGCACATAGGAAAATGGCCACTTGTGCTTTACGCCTTCGGGGCAATCCTGAAAAGAGAAGGTTCCAAGCCCCTTCACCTCGCCGCGAGTGCCAAGCAGGCCGGCATTGAGGTTGAAGGTTCCTTTGAGCCCGTATTGCCTCATGAGTTGGATCACCCGTTTGTCCTGTTCCAGTCCATCATCAAAGCTGAGCGTGAAATACTTTTTCCCCATGCCTACGCCTCCCCTGTCAGCTTTTGCAAATCATACGCCTGCGCCAGCAGCATTCCTCCGGCCTGATTCGGGTGCAGGTGGTCCCCCTGGTGATAACGCTCGTCGGTGAACGAAGGATTCTTCGGATCGCGCAGCAGTGCATCCGCATCAACCATATAATCGAACAGCGCGCTATCTCGGATCCATTCATTGATGCGGACTCTCAGCGCCTCCATCTCCGGGGTATACCCTTTTTTCACAAAACCGCTGCGGGGCGGAAGCGTTTGGGCAATCACCCGGACACCGGCCTTATGAAGCCGATCCACAATATCGGTTACAGCCGAACAATATTGCTCCAGCGAGATGACCGCCCCTGTCTTTTGGGAATAGTAGGCCACATCATTGACCCCCAACGCCAAAATCACGCCGCAGAGTTCTGAAAAACGGAGTACATCACGCTCAAAGCGGGACACCCCTTTTTCCCCGTAGGAAACGCCCATCAGACCCGGGATATCATAAAGCAGACAATTCCCGCCGATTCCGGCGTTCATCAGTGCGTAGTCACCGCCATACGCATCGAACAGACGCTTTTGCAACGGTTTTACCCAGCGGTTCATAGCCGTTATACTGTCCCCGAACGCCACAATGATTTTGGAAGGCTGACCGGTAAACACCTCGATCTGATCCATCCCGGGAATCGCTTCATAAAGGCTGTACTGTTCCATATACTTTTCCCGCCGGGGTGGGGGCAGCTCGCTGTCCGTCGTGTGATTTCCCGGGTAGCTTACCGCATTTTCCTCGATCATATTGCTGTCCATGACCTTGGATGCATAGTAGAGTCTGATTTCCAGTTCTTCCCCCATCGTCACCGGGAGCGTCAACTCATCCGAATAGCAGCATTCCCCCGCGGGGACCGTGAAAACACAGCTGCCGTCCCGCGTGACGGTATGCATCTCTCCCTGTGCCCACACGCTCAGTCCCCCAATGGTGTAGGGTTTCTTTCCATAGTGGTTGGAGAAACGGACCCGAAGTTTCTCGCCCGAAACCTGGGATATCACAGAATACACCACTGTTTTTTTCTTGCCCGCCAAAAAGCCCATCGCGAAGGCAGGGGCCGCGGCTTGGTGCCAGATTGGTGTCCAGTTCATCATTATCCTCCTTTATGCCAACGTAATACTCAAGATGTCAAGCGTTCCCTTTCCCTTATACCGGAAATACAGCGGGCAGGAATCAAGGGGGCGCTTGCTCTCCAATGCCAGACGTCTGGCGTCGAATTTTACTCCGGCGGTTGTCCAGTCGGCTGTCCCGGTAATGGGAATGGATGCTATGACAGGGTCCTTTTCCCCGGGCAAGAGTTCCAGCACGCCGCCTGCGCCGCGAACCGTTACAGCAATGTGGGTGCTTTCAGTCAGATCAAAATATCGGAAGCCGGCAATACTGCCATTCTTCATTTTGGAAATATACGCCTTTGGTGCCGCGCTCTCTGTCTCTATGGTCACTTCCCGTTCCGCTGGCTCCGGTGGCTCGTAGTCCGGACCATCCTGGGTGATCTCGGGTCCGTCCATCGGGTTGCGCAGACCAAACATTCCGGCATGGTGCAGGACACAGGCAATGTAGGCCGGATAGGTCCCGATTCCCTTCAAAGGGCCGCCATTCAATCCGCAGCTCGTGGACTCCACCATGCGGATGGTCCCGTCCGCACGGATCTCAATGGGCTCAGCTACCGCCTGCCGGTTTCGTTTGGCGCCATTGGTCGTTCGGTGGTCAAATATATACCATTGCCCGTGTACGCATACCATACCGCCGTGGCTGTTTCCCATCGGATATGCCGCATTCATGAGCTTTCTGCCCTCCAGACCGATATCACTTGAGGAATGGATCGGTCCCTTGTGGATAAATCCCTTGTCAGGGAACAGGCTCATCGCGTAATTGAGACCGGTGATGTCCGTGGCCGGATAGACCAGATAATACCACTCACCGATGTGACGGATAGAGGGTCCTTCCCAATAGTTCGGCTTCTTGGGATCAAAATCCGCCGGCATGATGATGGTGGGTTCGCTGATGATGGTCAGCATATCAGAGCTGAGTTCCATCACAAACAGCCCCTTGATCTCGTGGCCGAATTGTCCATTGGATTTCTGCCCGCTGCCCACGTAGAGAAACACCCGCCCGTCATCATCCACCAGAACGGCTGGGTCAAACATAAACCAATCCTCCGGCTTTGAGCCGTAGACTCGCCCGTCCGGGAAGTGAACATCGCCCAAATATTGGTATTTTCCCGCAGGTTTGTCACACACAGCGACCGATGTGATTGACGTATTGGCCACCGAATAGTAAAGGTAGTACCGTCCGTCTGTGCCGCGCACCACATCCGGTGCATAGTAGGACAGGTTCTCTTTATTCCACGGCGTATCTTGCTTTTTGAAGATTACGCCTTCATACCGCCAGTCGGAAAGATCCTCTACCGGGGTCGACCAGCATACGTAATCGCCCTCACAGTATTCCTTGGCACCAAAAAGATCATGGCTCCCATAAATGTACAGCCGCTGACCAAACACCTTCGGTTCAGCATCCGGGATGTATTCCCAACTGGGAAGATAGGGGTTATAGCATTGCCGCTTCACAGATACTTCCTCCTTCAAAAATACTCAATTTCATGTTATACTATACTCAATTCCATGCTATACTGCCATAAAAAGGGGGGATGCTCGCATGGAACATCTGTTTTTTGACAGCATTGATGAAATGCGGAACCAGACCGGCAGCCATGGTCCGAACTATCTTCGCAACCATACGGCCGAACGGGACTATTTTTCTCCGTTGTCCATTGTAACCAGCATCCAGAAGCCTCAGGAGTATCTGTTTTCCAACTATATGGATGCATGGTCCTTTTGCGTTCACACTCCAAACAAACACGAATTCTTTCATGAGACCTACATGCACAAACATAATTTTTTTGAGCTGATGTATGTGCAGCGGGGTCAAGTCCGGGTGATGATCGAGGGGGCCGAGACCACCTATACGCAAGGGAACCTTTGTCTCCTCAATCGAAACACCATGCATCGCGAAACAGATATGTCGAATGCGGATATCGTTTACATCGGCATCGATGCCTCTCTGCTGACACAGTGGCCCAAATCATTTCCGCCGCCCTTTCAGTACAAAAGCATTCTCAATCAGTTTTTCAGCGACAATCTGTCGGAACGTGCCGACTATAAAAAGGACTATCTGGACTTTACCCTTTTAGGAGCAGATACGATCCCGCAGCTCACCCAGGAATTGATTCGCGCCTTTACGGTCAAGCGGATCGGATACCAGTTTGACGTTTATTCCTCTCTGCTCCGGCTGTTTGCCGCCTTGGAGAATCCTGACATATACAAAGCAACACACATTTCGCTGAGGAACAGTCAAGAACTGCTGACGGCGGAACAGGTCAAGAAGCTGATTGAAACTCACCACGGGGCTATCCAGCGAACCAATCTGGCGGAGGCACTTAACTACTCCTGCGAGCATATATCCCGCATCATCAAGACAAACACCGGATACACTCTGAAAGCGTACTGTCAAAAGGTACAGATGGCCGAGGCGGCGCGGCTTCTGAGAAACACAGAGCTGCCGGTCTGCCAGATCGCGGCATCCATGGGCTATGAGAATAGAACGCAATTCTACAAAGTGTTTCGGCGCGAGTACGGCCTCACCCCATTGGAATACCGCCGCCATATTGCGGAGGAATGATCCTTACCCCTCATTGCGGCGATCCAGACATTCCCGGATTTTTCGGCGCTCATCGTCCTTGATCGGGTATGTCCGCAGGATCAAAGCCGACAATGCGCCGAGGATGGCAGGAACAAGACCCATGATAACGATAAACCAATTGAGCATGGTCGGAATCTGCGACAGTTCCCCCATGTATTCGGAGGTGACGGGATCCACGTTGTAGCCGATTGACATGAGCACAGCGCCAATAATTGCAGCCGAAAGCGCTGCCTGGGCTTTGACAATGAAACCGCCGACAACCATTGTCAAGGCGGAACGATCCTTGCCGGTTTTATAAATGTTGTAGTCCATAATCTCCATTTCCACCATGGATTGCGGGACAAAGTCAGTTCCCACCCCCACTGCCATGATGAACAGGGTAATGAAGAACAGCGCAGGAACATTCGTAAGCAGACCCGCCATCTGGGTAATAAACAGGACCACCCCGCCGACAGACTGCACAACCAGAAGGAAACAAGTCATTCTGATCGGGTTGTTCTTAAAGAGCTTCAAGAGCGGACGACCAATAACTGCACCAACCAGGAGCGGTATGAGCATCATCATGGAAGAAATGCCGTTGAGGACACCATACTGCTCCATGTTTGTGACACCGGTGGTCAAATCCGTGCAGAATCCCCATTTTATGTAATACGCAGGCGTGGCAAAAATAAGGGACCAGATAAAACCGGAAAAGATGCCTTTCAAATAGTAGACCACCATCGGCTTGTTCTCTTTGAACAGAAGAAAGAAGTCCTTAAACTTTACCGGCTCTGCCTCTTCTTCCTGCACACTGTGCTTTTCCTTGACAAGGAACCAGCCAATAAGAGAGAGCACCATCGCTGCACCAACAATACCGGTGATCAGGATGGCAAATGAGTCGTGATAGTTGCCCACGTGTTCGTTGACCGCAACCAGCACAGCTGTAAAGGCGGACGTAACGACGCCCAGGATCATGGTCCAAACCCGCGGTCCGATAACCAGCTTGGAACGTTCGTTGGGATCATTGGTCATCGTTCGGAACAAAAGATTGTCCTTATAAAAGGATGTTCCCACATCAAACAAAAAGTAGAAAACGATAACCCACACAACAACCAGTACGGGCTTGGACGCAAACTCGGACGGGAACGAATAGAGACATACACAGCCAATGCCGGTCAGCAGTATGCTGAGGAGAAAAAAGGGTTTGTACTTTCCGATTTTGGTCCGTTTTCCGCGATCCATCAAAAATCCCTGAATGGGATCATCCACGGCATCAAAAATCCGCGCAAACAGAAGAAGCGATGTAGCCAAGGTCGCCCCCATAGCGCCCAGCCCGGCGTAGTCGGTCATATACTGCATAAACATACTGGACATAAACACGGTACACAGACCATTTACAGTAGACAGCGCCGTTGCGCCGAAACAGTCTCGCAGCGTAATTGCGTCCGGATTTTTCACACGGACAGACTTGAGCATTATTATCCTCCTTGTCATTTCATCAGTTATTCTCAACCAACAAAGCCCGAATTCGTGCAATTCCAACAATTCAATGATAGATTATTCCTTTGTATTCCACAATGACAAAAGGTCGCCCTTTTTCAATTTATTGTATCATTTTGTTTCTTTGCACCGAAGCGAGAAAGAATAATCACATTTTGTTACAACGCGGTATGTGCCTTTCACAAAAATGGTCCACTGCACCGTTTTTGCCCGCCGGTACACAGGGCGGCGAGGTCTTACGGGTTATGCGTATTGTATGACACCGCCGCACGTGTATCAAAAATTTGCAGTCTTTGCATAGAAGATGTCCGATTTGAGAACCCGCCACACATTCGCATAATGGGGAACGGAATGAAAGTGCGGGCAGTTCCCATTTTGCCAGCAACTGCAAAAAACGGAAAAACCCCGCAGCCAATGGGAAATTGGCTGCGGGGAAATTGAAACATTCTGAAAACAGCAGGATTTATTCTGTTTTTCTCAAAAAAATTGCCCCTTCTCCTGCCAAATTCCAGAAAGCGGCAGGGAAAGTGGGCATCAAGTTGGGGAAACCGCCCTAAAATGGTTTGACAACACTGTAAAACCGCGTCCCAAAATTGTGTGGTGAAACTGCCAATTTTCGACGATACAGCAAAGAAAAAGCCTGTGACATCTTTTTTTGTCACAGGCTTATGGTGCGACCGGGAGGATTCGAACCTCTGGCCTTCCGGGTCGGAGAACTACGACGCGGAGTACAATTCGATGATATACAGTGATTTTTTGTTGGTTCTGCACTGCTAGGACACATCTATCACAAGTAATATAAAACAATGTGCCAACGATAAAAATTAACCACCGGTAGCAAAAATTACTGCCGGTGGTCAGTTGGTGGTCAAAAAATGGTCAATGCGTGCGAGATATGGCGCTGCCTTTTGCCTCACCGTAAGCCCGCTTCATAGCGGCAGCAGACACAACCCATTGTTTGCCGAATTTGCATACGTCAACGCCATTTACCAGCTTCCCATAGGGCCCAGCTTTGCGCAGGGTAACAGTGATAAGAAAGTGATTTAAGCTTGACTGTTAGCTGACGGATTCAGGTGCTAAAAAGGACACCTATTCTTTTGAATAGATGTCCTTTTTTGTTGTGCCGCGGGGCTGTTTTTGAATCGGGTCAGATGGCCCAGCGCTGGCTTTCGGTCTGCAGATCCACCATGTGGGTGTACAGTCCCTTCTGGGCGTACAGCTCTGCCGGGCTGCCCTGCTCGACCACGATGCCACCCGACAGCACCACGATTTTGTCCGCACCGGCTACGGTGCGCATCCGGTGGGCGATGATAAGGACAGTTTTGTGTTTTATGAGCCGGGAAAGTGCCTCCTGAATGGCAGTTTCGTTCTCCACGTCCAGACTGGCGGTGGCTTCGTCCAGCAGAATGATGGGCGCATCCTTCAGGAAAGCGCGGGCAATGGAAATGCGCTGACGCTCACCGCCAGAAAGGGCGCAGCCGTTTTCCCCGATGTTCGTGTTCCACTTGTCCGGCAGCTTTTCGGCAAATTCCTCGCAGTTTGCCAGCTTTGCCGCCGCAAGGACCTCCTCGTCGGTCGCGCCCTTGCGCCCCAGACGAATGTTTTCCAGTATCGTGTTGTCAAACAGAGTCACATCCTGAAACACGATGGAATACAGGCTCATGAGCTTTTCCGGGTCGATTCGGGAAACCTCCATGCCGCCCACGGTGATGCTGCCCTTCTGGTAGTCCCAGAACCGTGCTGCCAGCCGGGAAACGGTGGTCTTGCCGCCGCCGGAGGGTCCCACCAGTGCCGTGACCTCGCCCTGCTTGGCGGTAAAGGAGACATCCCGCAGCACCGTTTCGCCGGAGTTGTAGGCAAAGCCCACATGGTCGAACACGATGTCGCAGCCCTGATTGGTTAGCTGCTCGCTGCCGGTCTGCAGGGGAGCGTCCAGAATCTCGTTCATCCGCCCCACATTGGTGCGCATGGCAATGACCGCCGCCAGATTCTGCAACGCGCCCTGCATAGGGTCGTACATCCGGGAAGCCGCCATCAGGAACAGCAACAGGGTCAGCACGTCGATACTGCCCTGCACCAGCAGCACCGCGCCGGTGAGTGCCACCGACGCAATGCCCAGCTTGAGCACCATGCCCGCAGAGGACACGAACAGCGCTGTTTCCAGCTCTGCCGCGATGGACTGCTTTTCCACAGCCCGAATTTTGTCGGAAAGACCGGACAGATACCGCTGCTCCGCATTGCTGGCTTTCAGGTCCCGGAGCGTCTCGATGTACTCCTGAATGCCGTCCGCACAGGCTATTTTCGCCGCCATGGTCTTGGCCTGCACCTTGTCCTGCACCCGGTAGCTGCCCACCACGATGGCGGCGGATACCGGGATGACCCACAATGCCGCCAGCGCCATACGTCCGTCAAAGGCGAACAGGCTCAAGGCAATGAGTACGGTGGAGATGAGGGAACCGAACAGACCGGGGATGAAGTGGGAGCAGTTCTTTTCCAACACCTCGCAGTCTGCCATGATGGTGCTGGTCAGGTCGGCAAGGTCGCGCTTGCCGAAAAAGGACAGGGGCAGCTTGCGCAGCCGCTCCGCAAGGGTCAGGCGGCGGGTGCCGCTCTCTTTATAGGTCGTAAAATAGGTGCCGTTGTACTGGAACCATGTGGTCAGCAAAATCAGCGCAAAGCAGACCGCACACCCCAGCAGATAAAAGGCGGTTCTCCCGCTCGTTGAGCCTGCCAGCAGGTCTTTTACCAGAAGATACAGCAGCCCGGTGGGCAGCATGAATGCCATATTCTGGAACGCACACGCTAAAACGCCCTTTACAAGCCCCCTTGCGCCCTCCGGGGAGCTGGCCGTGGCGTGTTGAATTTTTTCGATCATCCTTTACCCCTCCTTTGCAACCTTCCACTGCACCGATAGCTGATACTCCTGCCACATCCGGGCAAACAGTCCGTTCTGCGTACACAGCTCGTCCTTTGTGCCGGATTCTGCAATTTGCCCATCCTGCACCACATAGATGCAGTCGGCGTTGGCTACGGTGGACAGGCGGTGGGCGATCATCAGCACGGTTTTGCCCTTGGCAAGCCGGGCAAAGGCTGCCTGCACCTTAGCTTCATTGTCCGGGTCGGCAAAAGCGGTGGCCTCGTCCAGAATCAGGATGGGCGCATTTTTCAGCATGGCGCGTGCAATGGCAATGCGCTGCTGCTCGCCGCCGGACAGATACACGCCCTTGGTGCCGATAACGGTATGGATGCCCGCCGGGAACTTTTCTATAATATCCATGCACTGCGCTGCTTTCAACGCTGCCAGCACCTCGGCTTCGGTGGCCTGCGGTCTGCCCAGACGGACATTATCCAGAATGCTGCCCTTGAGCAGGCGGCTGTTCTGGAACACAAAGGAGATGGTATCCATCAGCTCTTCCTTGGGGATTGCCCGCACATCCGCTCCGCCCACCCGGACGCTGCCGCTCTGCACATCAAAGAACCGGCAGACAAGGTTTGCCAGCGTAGATTTTCCGCCGCCGGAGGGACCTACAAAAGCCACAGTCTGTCCCGGCTGAATCTCCAGCGAAACGCCCTTAATGACCTCGTTTTTTCCGTCATAGCTGAAATGCACGTTCTGCAGCGCGACAGAAGCATCCTGCGGGTGCTGCGGAACAGCCTGAGCCTGCATGGGGGCTGCCTCCAGCACCGAGTCGATGCGTGCCAGCGCATCCGCTACCACCATTTTGCTCTCGCTCATGTACATTATGCGGGTCAAAGTCAGGGAGATCACCGGCGTGATGATGATATAGAACAGTAGGTTCAGCAGAAATTCCGGCGTGACACCGTGTGCCGTGAACAGCAGCCCGCCCGCGATCAGAAAGGCGAACACGCCGTTGACGGCGGCGGTGTAGAACATCATGGGCAGGCGCAGGTCTTTGGTGTAGGAGATGACCCACTTTTCGTACTCATCAATAGTGGCCTTGAACTTTTTGAAGGAAAACACACTCTGCCCGAAGGTCTTGACCACCGGAATGCCCCGGACGTATTCCACTGCCTCGTTGGACATGGACTCCAAGGCATTGCCGTACTGCCGCATTTTTTCGACCATCTGCTTGCCGGTCATGGTCGCCATAATGAGGAAAGCCAGCACCACCGGCGCAAGGCTCAGCAGCCCCAACCTCCAGTCGAACGCCAACAGCAGCACCAGCAGCCCCACCGGGGTGGCGATGGCGTTGTATTGGTCGGGCAGCTGGTGGGCAAGATAGGTCTCGGCGGCTCCGGTACTCTCGTGGATGATCTTGCGCAGCTTACCGCTGCCGAAGTTCTCGGCAAAGCCCAGCGGCAGCAGTGCCAGATGCTCCGACACTGCCAGCCGCAGATTGGTCGCCACCCGGAACGCCGACAGATGGGAGCACATCAGTGCCGCAATGTAAATGAGGTAAGCCAGCACCGCAAACAGCACTGCCATCCAGCCGTAATGGGGGATGTTCACCGCCTGCGCATAGTCCAGCGCGGCGTTCAACACATCCCGCAGGACCTTCCAGATGTACACAAAAGGCACCAGCGCCACCAGCGCACTGACCGCAGACAGCACCCACGAAGCGTAGGTGAAATATCGATAGTTCCCGGCGTAACCCATCAGCCGGGAAAGATCGGACTGTTTCGTTTCTTCTTTCTTCATTGCGCTACCATCCTTTCCTCACACGGTCCCGTTTTCATTTGACGGCTTCGGGTACTTGATCAGGTCATACAGCTTGCCAAATGCGCCAAGATCGTGCGTTCCGGCAAGTTCCATACCCAGATGGATATATTTGTCGCACTTACTTTTTGCATCCGTTTCCAGAATCACCGGCACGCCCAGCCGGTCGCCCTCGGCAAAGGCAAGGTCCAGCACCTTTCGCATATAGCCCTGCCCCTGATATTGCTCCCGCACACAGACAAGCCCAACGAAAATGTAGGGTTTCTTTTCCTTGTCCATGCGGTCTTGCAGGGAAACACCGCCCCGCTTGATAGCGATACCAAATTGCAGAAGACGCTTCAGGGTGGAGTTGTGCAGCATTCCGCAGGCAATGGGCCACATCGTCTTGAGGCCCATCTTCTCCTTTGGCAGCTTATAGGCGATATAGCCCTCGCCCCGCTCGCTGGTGGTATGTAGAAAACCGCCCCGCAGCACCCCGCGCACATAAGCACAGATATAGTTTGAAGTGGCTTCTTTCCCGGAAAAGGCAGCGGACATTCCCGTTTCCTCTCCGTAGTCATAATAGCCGAAGGCATGGCCGATATCACGGATGGATTTCTCGTCTAATGTTGTAACTTTCATTGTATTTCCCTTTCCTGATTCTGCTGCGCATCTGCCACTGTCTCGCCGTCTGCCAGAAAGTGCTCCATCTCCGAAACAAGCAGTACCGGATGATTGATGATCTCGCCATGGCCGAAACCGGGGAAGCAGCGGACGATCAGGCTCGGATATGCCGTCCGCAGCCGCTGGATGGCCTTTTTCATGTGTCCTTCTTTTTCTCCGTACCAGCAGGCGACCTTTGCATCGGGCTGTACCAAAAAGTCCGTTCGATAGAGATAAAGTCCTGCCTCCCAAGTGGCCCGGACGGATTCCAAGCTGATATGATCCGGGATACGGCAGAGCATAGTCTGCATTCCCTGCTCCGTCTGCCCCATAAAGCGCAGCGCCCATGCAGGCATGTACTTTTCGTGTGCCGTTCGATATTGCTTTTGCGGCATGACCTTCAAAATCAGTCGATTCAGCACTCCGAAATCCAGATACTCCGGCCCGCTGAGGATCATCCGATCGATCTGAACGGTTGGGGAAGCCTTCAGAAAAACAGCCGGTCCGCAGCCCAGCGACTCTGCAAAAAGCAGATCCAACTGTCCGTCAAGCTCTTTTTCAATATAAGCGGCCAACTTGTCCGCCTGATCCCGGGCAGTCGTGTAGGTCGTTTCACCGGTTCCATCAAAGCCGTCGAAGCTGACGGCATACACGCAGAATTTCCTTTCCAGCAGCGGGATCAAATCCTCAAACTGCTGCCAGCACATAAGATTTCCGTGCAGCAGCATCATGGTCTTTCCCTCTATATTGCCGAATCGTTTGATTTCCATACCAATCTGCCTCCCCGCTATTATCTGACCTTCATGCAAAAATCGCAACGGTCATTTCCACGCCCCAGCGTCATGCTTCTCTCCCAGATCAGCTTCGGATGCAGACCGGCGTAGCTGATGTCGTCGCTGTCGCAATAGCAGCGGCACAGCTCGGGACATCCGTATGCCACGCAGGTGTCGTGATAGGGACATTTCATCATATCTACACGCCAGACGCCGTTACCGGTCTGCAGTTCTTTTGGGGCAAAGCCCGCCGCCGGGCCGAAAATGCTCCGGGTGGATTTGACGAAAACGCTGGGAACAAGGCGGTAAAGCCCCGGTATGTGCAGCAGCGCAGCAAGCTGTTTGTGGCTCGTTCTCGCCAGCCGCTCCACATAGCCGTGAACGGTTTGCAGTGCCTCCTCTTTCGGCATGACCCTTTGCAGTGTCTCGTAGACCGCAATGCCCGGTAAGATCTGCCGTTTGAGGTGGTACTGCTTTTCCTTGCTTGCGTCCGCATTTTCAGCCAGCAGTGCATTCAGGCGCATATCGAAAGCGGCGTTCAGCTGCTTCGCCTGCGCAGGAAAGCGCCGTGCCGCAGTCTCCCGAAAATCACGGGAAAGATACGTTTCTTTCCTCTTCATCGTCCGTTACCCTTTCTTTTTGTACCCGCAGTCACAGCAGGGTCCGCCGGAAGCAAGGGTATACTGCCGCACAAAATCCGTCACGCCGCCCGCCTCGCTCATGGTGTAGTCCAGATGGCACAAAGCAGGGGTCAGGTCGTACAGCCCCAGTTCTTTCATCAGCACACAGATACCGCACCTGGTAAAGCGTCCCTCGTAGCCGCTGCCATCCGGGTACTCGTAAAACTCCATGTTCCACGAGTAGGGGTTGCGGTCGGCGGCTTTCAGGGCGGCGGTGGCTTTCATAGCGGCAATATCCTTTGCGGTGAATTTGCTTTTTCCGCTCTTGCGGCAGAACCACTGCATGGGCGCTGTCATCATGGATTTTGCGTAGTAATCCGTCAGCCTGTCCACCTCCGGGCGCTGCGGCATGGAGAGAATGAATGCCCCGATCATCGCGCAGTTGACCAGATTCATTTTGAAACGGTCAGCTTTTTCGAACTCCGGCAGCCTGCGGATGATCTGCCGGTATTGCGGCTTTGCCTTTTTCGTGATGGCTCTTGCGGTGGCTGCATCATAGCCCAGCACAGCGGTCAGCTGCTTTTGAAAGGAGCCAGCAAACAGCGCCCACATCCCAAAGGGCATTCCGGTGTACTTCATTGCAGATACCTCCCGGCTTCCGCTTCCAGTTCCTGCCATACCGGGTAGGCTGCGCCATGCTCATCGAAAAATTTCCTGAGATCCCGGTTCAGTGCGCTCATTTCGTCGATGGCGTTCATTGCGTGGTCGGAGGCGCAAAGCTTGCCCAGCGAGGTGGCGCACATCAGCTTGAAAAAGCGCAGGCAGGTCCTGCGGTATTTTTCCCCTTCAAAGTCTGCATCCTCCTTGGGCAGAATGGTGTGCCCGGCATTTCTGATGGCACGGTATCCCTCGATGTTTGCATCCAGCAGGCGGTTCAGGTAGGCGGTGTCACCCCTGAGCTTTTTCAGGTCGCCGTCCGTCTTATAGCAGGCGAAAGCCGCCGGCATCACGAACACGGCATGGCAGAGCAGATAATCCTCCATGTTCGGCTCGTAAACAACCTTATATTTTGTGCCGTGGAAGATGCGCCCGATCAGCTGTTTATTGGCGGCTGTACCCGGCAGCTGCCCGATGGTGATCTTTTTCAGGTCGATGGAAACGACCCGATCCGACTCCCGATGCCCGGCAGAAAGTGCAAAGGCAAACAGGACATTCTTCCCCGGCAGTGCCGCCGCCAGTGCTCTTGCCTGTACGTTGTTGCCCACAAAAACGATGTTTTTCGTCCGGTTCGCCCGCAGCGTGTCCAGAACGGAATCCAGCTGTGTATAGCGCAGGACCACAAAGATCACATCGTACATTGCATCCGGTGCAAGTTCGGTCACCACCGGAATACGGCTGACCGAGGTGCGGGGCGAAAATTTATCCTTGATCCGCAGGCCGTTCTGCTTGATCTCCGCTGCCCAGTTTCCCCGCGCAAGCAGAGTGACATCCTTTCCTGCGCGCAGCAGATTTCTTGCCAGATTGCACCCCAGAACGCCTGCACCATATACCAGAATTTTCATAGCTTGCCTCCAAATTCAATCTTTACGACCTGCATTTTCATCCCGTTGTCCCCGACCTTGGCGAGAAATCGGAAAAAGCCGCCGACGGAAGGGTCTTTCAAATCGTTGTACCCCAGCATATAGCCCTTGCTGGATACTTGCAAACGGCTATCCCACGGGGAAAGCTCGCTTTTTGCATCCGAAACGGCAAAATACGCCCCCACATCCTTGATCTTAGCCGTCTTGAGCCATGTTTTTGCGATCATCTTCACCGCTGTCCGATTGGCCGCATCAAAGACCAGAACCCCGCCGGGGAAAGCATCTGCCATCCCCTGCACCAGTTCCCGGACCTGCTGGGTCAGGAAGTAATAGAACACCGCCATCGCCCCATGCGGGTCTTTCAGGTCGCAGGGGATGTTTTGCTCCCGCTCCCCGGCGGGCAGCAGCTGCTGCCGCAAGGCAATAACATCCGGGAAGTCCAGATTGTAGATTTTGCATCTGCCGTTATCGCAGGCTCTGCCGGTGTTGTCCAGCCCGCAGCCCAGATTGACCACCGCCGCGCATGGGTGCGTTTTCAGATACTCCTGCACCTCAAAGGCAAGGTCATTCTGCCGCATGGCGACCTCCAGCGCACCGAAACGCTGCATCAGGCTGCGGGAATTTTTCTCTGCCACTGAAAAGTCGTAGTCGATCTGGTTGATCAGACGCACCGCTGTTTCATCACGGTAGAGATTGGGATACAATTCCGTACACAGCTTTCGGGAATACAGCGGGAGGATCAACGTCTCCTGCACGGTGTTTTTCTCGATCCTGTATTTCATATCGGGTCCTCACACTTTCTGATAAACGGGAGCTTCGGCATACCGTCATGCTCAGCGATATATGCCAGCATTTCAGCAAAGCCCTTCGGATCACGAATCTGATATTGCATATGATCGTATCCCTCAAACACGGGATAATGGCCGCAGTGGTAGGCTTGGTAAAATGCAGAAATACCTATCCTGTAAGTATTTCGCAACCGGTTCGCTGCTCTCCCCCGTCACACCCATAGCATGAAAAAACAAAACAGCGGGATCCTTCCGATTTCCCAATGTCTTAAATTTCATTGTAAGTCCTTTCCGTAGTGAACACACTATCTCAACAGCCGCCTGCGGTCAAGGCAGCACTTGCAGGCTTTCATTGATTTCCTTTCCGACAGACGAACCATACCATACTCTTCACGGTTCCCAGTGTTACGGTTGCGTACCGTTTTTCCAACCGTTTTTTCAAACTGGCGGTCGTTTCATAGGGCGGTGTGAAGAACCCCGCCTTTTCATATATATGCCGGACGAACCGGTCCGTTCGCTTCTGCTCGCCACATAAAAGCAGCCGCAGAAGGTCCCTCTGGGTTTCAGGACCCGGAACACCTCCCGGTAAGCAGCCTCCTTATCCGGGAATGCGTGAAAGCCGTTCAGTGACAAAACCAAGTCAAACGCGCTGTCCGCAAAGGGCAGCGCCCCTACATCTCCCTGCTGAAAGGTCACATTTTGCAGATGCAGACGTTCCGTCTTCTCCTGCGCCTGCCCCATCATATCCGCTGAATAACCCAGACAGGTAATGTCCGCCTTGGGCAGCGTCTTGTAAAGCGGCATGGTCAGAATACCGGTTCCCACCGGCACCTCCAGCAGCCTGCCGGAGAAATTCTCCGGAATGCCGGACAGCGCCTTTTCCAGATAGGCATCGCTTTCCGCCTTGTTCATATCCCACACCAAGCGGCATACCGCTTTTCCGCTAAAGGTCGAGCAGGTGATCATACCGTCATAAAAATTGTTGCCGCCTGTCAGCCGATAGGCGCTGCGAATCGCTTCTTTTCGTTCCATGTTCCGTCCTCCTTACGCTATTTCACCGCTTTTGCGCCGTAACGCGCAGCCAGCCATTTTTGTTTTTGTGGCGCTGCATCTTACAAAATCCTGCTTGTTCCAGATATGCTTTCAGCGCAGTATCCGTGTAGATGGTCATACCGTTGATAATTTGCGTCCAGTCATATACGGGCGGGCCTCGCCGAACATTTTCAGAAAGGCCTTGACACAATCCCCCAACTCTCTGGCATGTTTATCCAGACGCTTTTGAAGAAAATTCACCTTGAGCTTTCCATCCCGCACCACGGGGACAATCAACGGCAGCAGAAAATCAGCCTGCAGTTTTGCCGCCAGCGGCGATGCCTGATCCAAATCAGAGCTGCCCAGAATGCCGTAGGCTATGTGGATATTCTGCCGTGCCACCAACAACCCAACAAACGATCCGCCCAGCGAGCAGCCGTAGGCTGCCCGGATGTGACCACCGCAGCGGGTCTTGAGGTAGGCTTCGATCTTTTTGTTTTCTGCCTGTAAGCAAGGACACATTTCTAGGCGGAGGGCAGAACTGAAAGTTAGATAAAACTAACTTTCGGCCTTATAAAAAGCCGCTTCTCAGCGGTCCTTCTAGCCCAATAATACGCCCTGATGTTATCTCTGTCAAGAAGCTTAGGCGCTTTCAGAGATTCCGAAGAAGGCTCCCGCATCATAAAGCACCCGAGCGGTTATACACGACTAACCACGGAAAAGTATACTGCACATCGGCAAAAAGGTCAAGGGCTTTGCTGCAGAAGAAATTTATCTCAGGCAAGCCACTGCAAACGAATTGAAAAATGAACGACTGGCAAGAGCGCAATGCACCGATCAATCGGAATTTTAAACGGTTCCTTACGGGCGGTAAGGTCAAAGTCCTGGCGGAGCTTCTGTTTTGGGGGCTTTCCCAAACATTGCTCACCTGCTGGCAAAGTGCAACAGCGGACTGCAAAATCTGCATTTGATTCAGCCTAAAGCATACCGGAATTTCTGATTTTTGAAAAATTGAAAAACAGGCTCCTCTGGAAAACAATCGTTATTCAGAGGGGCCTGTTTGCGTTATCTGTTTTTTGAAAATTAGGGGGCCTATGGCGAGTGTTTTGGTGCTTTTGGAAACATTTATCCGTGAAGGGGCTGCTACACTTGTTTTTTCCTTGTGCAACAGCCCCTTTGCAGCAGAAGGCGGGTAATTAGCCCATGACGACCTTGACCTGTACGGTCGAGCCGGCGGGAACAGGGGAGAGAATGTTGCTGCTTACCGGCTTGCCGTCCACGGTCATAGCTTTGACGCCTTTTTCCAGATGGTCAGGGTTCTCCACAACGATTTCATAGGTTGCCCCGCGCCAGACACGGCGCAGGATAAAGCCGTCCATCTCGTGCGGGATGCAGGGGTCGATCTTCAGCCCGGCCAGCGTGGGTTGGATGCCCAGGATGTACTGGCTCACATCCACAAACGTCCAGGCGGCGGTGCCGGTCAGCCAGCTGTTCTTCGCCTCGCCGAAGGTCGCGGCATCACAGCCTGCCACCATCTGGCTGTAGACATACGGCTCGGTGCGGTGGATCTCGCTGATATCCTCGATGTACGCCGGGCAGGTCTTTTTGTAAATTTCAAACGCACGGTCGCCATGGCCGACTACAGTCTCGGCACAGCTGACCCATGGGTTGTTGTGACAGAAGATGCCTGCGTTCTCCTTGTATCCCGGGGGATAGCTGGAAATTTCGCCCAGTTCGAGATGGTACTTCGTGTAGGCGGGCTGCAGCAGCACAATGCCGTACTTTGTGTCGAGCTTGTCTTTCACGCTCTGCAGGGCGGTTACGGCTTCGCCGGTGTTTACGCCGATGCCTGCCATGACGCACATACCCTGCGGCTCGATGAAAATCTTGCCTTCCTCGCATTCCTCACCGCCGATCACATGGCCAAAGGCATCGTAGGCGCGGCGGAACCAGCTGCCGTCCCAACCGGCAGTCAGTACGGTGTGTTCCATCTCTGCAACCTCGGCGCGCACGGCGGCAGCCTCGTCTGCGTGGCCGGTGCTGTCAAGAATTTCGGCAAACTGGTTGCCGTACTTGACATACATACCGGCGATGAACACGCTCTCGGCTACAGGACCCTCGCTCGGGCCGGTGGTCTGGAAGCTCTCGCCCGGCTCCTTGCTGAAGCAGTTCAGGTTCAGGCAGTCGTTCCAGTCAGCACGGCCAATCAGCGGCAGACCATGCGGACCCTTGTGGGTGCGCAGGTAGCCAAAGCTGCGGCGCAGATGCTCAAGAAGCGGCTGTGCAAGACTGTGGTCGTTGTCAAAGTCCACCGGTTCGTCCAGAATCGAGTAGTCGCCCGTCTCGCCCAGATAGGCGTACACGGCAGCAATCAGCCACAGCGGGTCATCGTTGAAGCCGGAGCCGATGTCCATGTTGCCCTTTTTCGTCAGCGGCTGGTACTGGTGGTAGGCGCTGCCGTCGGGGAACTGGGTGGCGGCAATGTCCAGAATGCGCTCCCGCGCGCGGGCGGGGATCAGATGCACAAAGCCGAGCAGATCCTGACAGGAATCGCGGAAGCCCATGCCGCGGCCGGTGCCGCTCTCATAATAGCTGGCAGAGCGGCTCATGTTGAAGGTGACCATGCACTGGTACTGGTTCCAGGTATTGACCATGCGGTCGAGCTTTTCATCGCTGCTCTTGACCGAGTAGGTGGACAGCAGGTTGTTCCAGTGGTCGTGCAGCCTGGCAAGTGCCGCATCGACCTGCGCATCCGTGGCATAGCGGGCAGCCATCGCCCGGGCGCGGGTCTTATTGATGACGCCGGGCGCGGCCCACTTCTCGTCCTCCGGGTTTTCTATATAGCCCAAAACAAAAATCAGGCTGCGGCTTTCGCCGGGCTGCAGGGTGACATTGACTTGATGCACGCCAACGGGTGCCCAGCCGTGGGCAACAGAGTTGGTGCAGCGGCCGTTTTCCACGACCTCGGGATTCGCATTGCTGCGCCATGCGCCTAAAAAGGCGTCCCGGCTCGTGTCAAAGCCGTCAATGGGCGTGTTGACGGTGAACAATGCGTAATGGTTGCGGCGCTCGCGGTACTCGGTCTTGTGGTAGATGGTGCTGCCCTCGACCTCGACTTCGCCGGTAGAGAAATTGCGCTGGAAGTTGGTGGAATCGTCCACAGCATTCCAGAGGCAGAACTCCAGATAGCTGAATATAGTAAACGATTTCGGTACATCACTCTCGTTGGTCAGCACCAGACGGTCGATCTCGCAGTTGTCGCCTACCGGCACAAACAGCTCCAGCTTCGCGGTCAGACTGTTCTTTTTGCCGGTAATGATGCTGTACCCGAGGCCGTGGCGGCACTCATAGCTGTCCAGCTCGGTCTGGGTGGGCTGCCAGCCGGGATTCCATATGGTATCGCCATCCTTAATATAGTAATACCGGCCGTTAGAGTCCGCAGGTACGTTATTGTAGCGGTAGCGAGTGATACGCCGCAGCTTGGCATCCTTGTAAAAGCTGTACCCACCGGCCGTGTGGGAAACAAGGCTGAAGAATGCCTCGCTGCCCAGATAGTTGATCCACGGCAGCGGCGTGCGCGGCGTGGTGATGACATATTCGCGTGCGGTATCGGAAAAATGACCGAACTTCATAGAGACCCTCTCCTTACTTATGGAAAGCAGATAAAATCGTCAGTTCAAGTCGAAAACGATTAAGTTATTACCCTTACAATACCGCGCTTTTCGGATAATTGCAAGGGCCGCAGCTGAATTTAACGATGATTTGGCAAGTTTCACAATTTTGCAAACCGAAAATTGGCACGAAAATCGAATATCACCTATTTTATATAAGAGTGTTTTCCGGCTGTGGCACCATAAAAAGCAAATTTGGGTCTGCATCACCGGGCCGAAAAGCGTAAAAACGGCAAGCCGTGGCGCAAATTGTGTCCCTTTTTCAGCGAAACTCCAAACGAAATAACCAAAACAGGTGTTTTCGCTTTTTGCAAATCGCCAAATCGAATCGAAATGCACAAAAAATGCCAAAAAGGCATTGATTTTATAGTTGACATGTCGTATAGTAAAGATGCGAAAACGATTAAGGAAAATGCAAGGAGGCGATATCATGGCATCCATCAAAGACATCGCAAAGGCATGCGGGGTCTCGGTGGCTACCGTGAGCAAGGCTCTGAACGGTCACAACGATATCAGTCAGGCCACCAAAGAAAAAGTGCGCGAGGCTGCAAGGCAGATCGGCTACATGCCAAACTCCGCAGCGCGGGCCTTAAAAACGAACCGTACCTATAATCTGGGCGTCCTTTTTGTGGACGAGGCACAAAGCGGTCTGACGCATGAATTCTTCGCGGCTGTTCTGGACAGCTTCAAACGCCACGCCGAGGACAGAGGCTACGATATCACCTTTATCAACCACAACATTGGCCACGGCCATTCCAGCTATTTAGAGCACTGCCGCTACCGCGGCGTTGACGGTGTGATCGCTGCCTGCATCAAGTTCGATGACCCGGAGGTCATTGAGCTGGCCTACAGCAACCTGCCGATCGTCACAGTCGACCATGTCTTTAACAACCGGGCTGCCGTACTTTCCGATAATACCGACGGCATTCACAAGCTGGTGGATCAGCTTGCCGCCTTAGGGCATGAGCGGATCGCCTATATCCACGGTGAGAATCACAGCGCAGTCACCCAGAAGCGTCTGGTCGGTTTCTATCGCGCCTGCGCCGCCCATGGGATCACGGTGCCGGATGCCTACATCGTGCCGAGCGCCTACCGCGATGCGAAAAGCTGCGCCGCAGTGACCCGTCAGCTGCTGGCACTGCCGCAGCGCCCTACCGCGATCCTCTTCCCGGATGACTTCTCCGCCATCGGAGGCATCCAGACCATCCGTGAGGAAGGACTTCTGATTCCGCGGGATATTTCGGTGGTCGGCTATGACGGCAACCTGATTTCGCAGATCATGTCCCCGCAGCTGACCACCTACCGGCAGGACACCGAAGCGCTGGGCCGCGCCGCGGCAGAGCTGCTTATCGAGCAGATCGAATCCCCGCGCACGGCATTGCCGGAGCAGAAGCTGATCTCCGGCAGTTTGCTGAAAGGACAGTCCGTCGATGTCCCCAATCCATAGGTTCAAACCCGCAAGGATGCGGGTCACAATATCTGATTCATACATGAGTTCTTTTTATTAAAAAGGAGGAAAACACATTATGAAAAAGGCAATGAGTTTATTGACCGCCACTGCAATGGCAGCCACCTTGCTGGCAGGCTGCGGCGGCGGCGCCGCAAGCTCGTCCGCAGCCCCCGCCGCTGATTCGACCTCTACCGAAGCCAGCAGCACGGCCGCAGAGCCCGCCGCCGATGCAGCCGCAGAGGAGGGCAAGGTCCTGAACATCTGGTGCTGGAACGATGAATTCCAGTCCCGCTTCAACGACTATTACCCCGGCGTCAAGGAGATCGCCGACGACAAGTCCACCACAACGCTGGATAACGGCGTCACCGTAAAGTGGACCATCAACCCCAACGATAACAACAACTACCAGAATAAGCTGGACGAGGCCCTGCTCAAGCAGGACAGCGCCGCTGCCGATGACAAGATCGACATCTTCCTGATCGAGGCAGACTACGCGCTGAAGTATGTGGATTCCGAATATACGCTGGATGTCAAGAAGGATGTCGGCCTGACCGATGATGACCTCAAGGATCAGTACCAGTACACCAAGGACATCGTTACCGTGGATGGCGTGCAGAAGGGCACCACGTGGCAGGCAACCCCGGGTCTGTTTGCCTACCGCCGTTCCATCGCCGAAGATGTGCTGGGCACCGATGATCCGACCGAGGTCCAGGCCGCATTGAGCGATTGGGATAAGTTCAACGATGTGGCTGAGAAGGCCGCTGCCAAGGGCTACAAGATGCTCTCCGGCTACGATGATTCCTACCGCACCTTCTCCAACAATGTTTCCGCCGGTTGGGTGGACGGCACGACCGTCAAGGTCGACCCCAACATTATGAACTGGGTCGATCAGACCAAGACCTACACCGATAACGGCTACAACAACAAGACCAGCCTGTGGAGCGACCAGTGGGCCGCCGATCAGGGCCCTGCCGGCAAGGTTTTCGGCTTCTTCTACTCCACTTGGGGCATCAACTTCACCCTGCTGGGCAACTCTCTGGCCACGCCTGAGTCTGAGGGAGGCAAGCAGGAAGTCGGCAACGGTATCTTCGGCGATTACGCAGTCTGCCAGGGCCCTCAGCCTTATTACTGGGGCGGCACCTGGATCTGCGCAGCAGCCGGCACTGACAACATCCCCACGATCAAGGATGTCATGTACTCTCTGACCTGCGATGCCGACATCATGACCAAGATCACCGAGGATACGCAGGACTACACCAACTGCAAGAGCGCTATGGATTCCATCGCAGCTGACCCGAACTTCGGCTCCGCATTCCTCGGCGGCCAGAACCACATTGCCCTCTTTGCAGAGGTTGCACCTACCATTGATATGTCCAACGCCGGTCCGTATGATCAGGGCTGCAACGAGACCTTCCAGAGCTGCTTCAAGGATTACTTTGACGGCACGGTTGACCTTGAGACCGCGAAGAAGAACTTCGAGGATCAGATCAAGGTCAAGTATCCTGAGCTGAGCAGCGTCGAATGGCCCGCATAAATACCTGCGTGCCTGTGAACAAAACGAACAAAACGAACTGAACCGCAAACGCCATGCCAGGGGCGGGGAGAGACGCCCGCCTCTGGTTTTGTTTTTATCAGATTTTGAAAGGCTCTGCCCCCAGCAGGGCAATGCCCACACAGCTAAGGAGGGCGAGACCTATGAAAACAAAGAGCAAAGGCATGAGCTACGCCAAATGGGGCTACATATTTCTGGCGCCGTTCTTTATCACCTTTTTCATCTTCCAGTTCTGGCCGCTGGCAACGACCATCTACTATTCCTTCTTTGAATATTTCCGCAGTGGCTTAAAGATCATCGGCCCCAACTTTGTAGGGCTGAAAAACTATGCCGCTATGATCCGGGAGGTGCCGAAATACTTCAGCAATACCATGATCATGTGGCTGATGGGCTTTATCCCGCAGATTATTGTATCACTGGTGCTGGCAGCGTGGTTTACCGATCTGCGGTTGAAGCTGCGGTTTCAGGGCTTCTTCAAGACGGTCATCTATATGCCCAACCTTATCATGGCATCGGCGTTCGCCATGCTGTTCTTTACCCTGTTTTCAAACTCGGAAACAGGGCCGATCAACTCAATCCTGCTCAAGCTCGGCATCGTGGCCGAGCCGGTGCGCTGGCTTTCCAATGTCTGGACAGCGCGCGGTCTGGTTGGGCTGATGAACTTCCTGATGTGGTTCGGCAATACGACCATCATTCTGATGGCTGCCATCATGGGTGTGGACCCCGGCCTGTATGAGGCCGCCCAGCTGGACGGTGCATCCTCGACCACAATGTTCTGGCGCATCACGATCCCGCTGATCCGCCCGCTGCTTGTCTACACGCTGATCACCAGTCTCATCGGCGGCCTGCAGATGTTTGATGTGCCGCAGGTCCTGACCAACGGCAAGGGCGACCCGAACGGCTCGACCAACACCATTATCATGTACTTGAACCAGCACCTGTACAGCAAAAACTACGGCACAGCCGGCGCTATTTCGGTGCTGATGTTCCTGCTCTGCGCGGTGCTTTGCATCATCATCTACTTTACCCTCACGCAGGAGGATGACGGTTTGACCCGTGAGAAGCGCAAGGCTGAGAAAGCCCGCATCAAGGCAGCCAAAGCGGCCGCCAGGCATCACTAAGGAAGGAGCGTGAACGGTATGCCGAACGAAACCAAAACTTCAGCCACCACTACCGCAAAGGCAAGCAAAATTCACGACCCTATGCTGACACTGCAGCGTGCAGTGGCTTATATCGTGCTGTTTGTCCTCTGCTTTATCTGCCTGTTCTTCTTCTATGTGCTGATCGTCAACGCCACGCACAACAACTTTACCATCCAGCAGGGGTTTGACCCGCTGCCCCGCGGCAGCTTTGGCGTCAACTTCTTCAACACCACCCATGATGCCAATGTGCCGATTCTGACCGGTCTGCGCAACAGCCTGATCGTGTCGGCTGCCTGTGCGGCGCTGTCGGTCTATTTCAGCGCACTGACGGCCTACGCCATCTATGCGTATGACTTCAAGCTGCGCAAACTGGCGTTCACCGTCATTCTGCTCATCATGACGATGCCCACACAGGTTTCGGCGCTGGGCTTTTTGAACCTGATGGACAAGATGAAGCTGACCAATACCCTTTGGCCGCTGATTTTGCCGAGCATCGCTGCGCCGACGGTGTTCTTCTTCATGAAGCAGTACATGGATTCGAGCCTGCCGCGCGACATTATTGACGCGGCGCGCATTGACGGCTCGGGGGAGTTTCATACCTTTAACACGGTCATTCTGCCTATCCTGAAGCCCGCCATGGCGGTGCAGGCGATATTCAGCTTTGTGGGCGCGTGGAACAACTACTTTATCCCGGCGCTGATCATCAACGATGCCAAGTGGAAAACGGTGCCCATTCTGGTTGCACAGCTGCGCAGCGCGGACTTTTTGAAGTTCGATATGGGTAAGGTATATATGATGATCACCATTGCGATTCTGCCCGTTATGATCGTCTATCTGCTCCTCTCAAAATATATTGTGCGGGGCGTTGCATTGGGCAGCGTGAAAGGGTAAAATTACACTTACGGAGGTGCAGTGCGCTTGCGCTGCACCTCTTTTGGTGTTTATACGCCCAAGCAGCATCAGAAGTTCCAGCGTCTTGAGCTGCAAAAAGCCGGGATCTTCATAGAACGCACTTTCGTAAAGCTCCCGGAATACATGCTCACAGCGCGGCCCCGCAGCGCCGACCATATACCATTTACAGCCCAGAAGATTTTGCTTCCATGCGGCAAAATCCACTGAAAACGCAGGTGCGTTCTGCTTTATCCAATTTCCCGCGGCGGCCGGTTCAATCTCCAGACAGATTCCCTCGTAGTAGCCCAGCGGAAAGCAGGACGCCGAACTGCTTCCGTGAAAGCCATCGTAGCAACTGACCGCCATGTCGCCCGGCTTCAGAAGAACACGATCCCGCATGGAAAAGCTGGTTTCAAACCGTCCGTTCACGCAGAAATTGACTTCCAGCCTCCCGATCTGTGTCCGAATTTCTGTGTACGCCTCCATTTCCAGCCGCAGCAGCATGATTCCCACGCCGTCAAACAGCCGGTAGTAGTGGATTTCTCCGTTACCATCCGCATGTTCAAAGCCATCTATTTGTCCGGGGAAGCCGGAAACCACGCCCGTTTTGTCATGAAAAAAGATGTCAATCATATTGTTTATACCAAAATTCTCATGATCATTTTCTCCTTCTCCTTAACGGTTTCTGCGGTATCCCGCCTCATCCCGGTATTCGGGATGGTCGCGCAGATATGGGTCTTTATCGCCACAGATGGTATAGTCACACTTGCAGCCGTCCACGCAGGTGCCCTTCCGCACCAAGCGGGCGTGAAGCAGTTCCATGGAGGCAAAGTCCACATTGCACAGGGCAGGCATAATGTCCGTCAGACCGTGCTTTACGGCAAACTCCGCCGCCGGGCAGGCGGTAAATTCGTAATAGATGGGTTTGTCCTTGTCGTAGGGCGCAATGTGCATCTCGTAATCGTGCCACCTGCTGCACTGCTTTTCGGCGTTCTGAAATGCCAGATACATCAGCTTCTTAAAAAAGGGTTTGTTGCAGTCCACGAATCTGGAGAGCTTGCGGAAGGCAGGCAGGATCAGATTTTCCTCGATTTCCTCGATCTCCCGAAATGAAACAACATCCCGGCACACGGCATAACAGCTCATAATGGCGATGCAGTCGTAGGTGCCGCCCGCGCCGTTGTGGAAGTTTTTGCTGCCGCCGAGGTCGGTGCGCCAGTCCGAGAGAAATTCTACATACTGCAGCTGCACCCGTTCCCAAACGGCCTCCCGCTCCGTTTCCGGGTAATGCAGGGCGATTTTCGCCTGTATCTCCTTTTTACACGCCCCGGAATACAGCACATGGCAGCTGCGGTCAAATTGTAGTTTGCTGTCTTTCATACCTTTTCCTTTTGCAGGCTGCACTGATGTGCCGCCTGTCCGAATTCAAAGTATTTCAATGCTACTCCGCCTCATACTCGTTTCTTTTGGTACCCGCAGTCGCAGTAAGGGCCGCCGGAGGCAAGGGTATACTGCCGCACAAAGTTCGTCACGCCGCCCGCCTCGCTCATGGCGTAGTCCAAATGGCACATGGCGGGTGTCAGGTCATAAAGCCCCAACTCCTGCATCAGCGTGCAGATGCCGCACTTCGTAAAGCGCCCCTCATAACCGCTGCCGTCGGGATACTCGTAAAAGTCCATATTCCACGAGTAGGGGTTGCGGTCAGCCGCCCTCCGGGCGGCGGTGGCTTTCATGGCGGCAATGTCCTTTGCGGTAAACTTGCTTTTTCCGCTCCTGCGGCAGAACCACTTCATCAGCGGCGTCATCTGGGCATTCTCATAGTATACCGTCAGCGACTCCGTATCCGGCCGCCTCGGCATACAGAGAACGAACGCCCCCAGCATGGCGCAGCCAATGATGTTCATGCTGAACCGATCACCTTTTTCAAATTCAGGCAGCTTTGCGATGATCTCTTTGTACTTCAGTTTTGCGGTCTTTCGGATTGCTTTTGCGGTTTTAGCATCATAACCAAACACCTCTGTCAGTTGCTTTTCAAATGACTTTGCAAATACTGCCCACATTGCCATGGGCATTCCGATATACTTCATCGCTTTCCCTCCATAATGTCCTTCACCAACTGCGCCCAGCGCTCCGGATAACAGGCCAGCAGTTCCTCGTGCTGCAAGTCCTGCTTGTGAATGACTGGGTTTGCAAAGTGCCGTTCATAGCGCTCGCGGTATTTCTCGCCCATTTTGAGCGCATAGAAAATATGAATCTCTGTTCCCGGAACGTTGATCTTGTCCGGCAGCGGGGAGACAAGGTCGGAATAGAACTGATTCTTGCAGCTCTGCACGGTCACATAGGGTCGTGCGCCGCCGAGCATCTCCATGAACGCTTGCAGATAGCCGCCCATTTCCGACTTTCGCTGCGCGAGGCGTTTTTGCAGCAATCGACTCTTGAACCGTCCGTCCCGTATCACCGGGTAGATCAGCGGCAGCAGCAGATTTGTTTGCAGCTTTGCCGCAAGGGGAGATGCTTGGTCAAGATCAGAGCTGCCGAGAATTCCGTAATCCATATGAATATTCCCCCGCGCCGCCAGCAGCCCCACAAAAGAGCCGCCCAGCGAGCAGCCATAGCCCGCCCGGATATGTCCGCCGCAATGTTTCTGAATGTAAGCTTCTATTTTCTCTGTTTCCTCCGGCATAGTGGGAAACTCGGTATGTTCCGTTTCATCGAAGCCATCGTAGCTGACGCAGAGGACGCGATACCTGTCCGACAGCAGCGGAATGACCCGTCCAAAATTGCCCCTCCAGTGGCAGCAGGTGCCGGGAAGCAGTAGGATGGCCGGGGCATTTTCTGCGCCGAAGGAATAAACCTTCATCTCCCTACCCCCTTGAGGAACCCACTCTTTGCCATTTTCTCCGTGTCGTCCGATTCATCATAAGCGTCATAAGGCGCGGTGGGGTCGGGAACTCGCTTTTTGAACGGTGAGCAAAGCTTATCCTTATGGGCAAAGGCGAACTCGAAGTTGTCCGTCCAGCCGGTGTGACCGGTGAGAAACAGCGGGCGTAATCCGCGGCTTTGCAGCTTCTGCTCCAGCGCCGCCAGCGACTTTACCGCCAGTTTGTTGCTTTCTGCCAGAGAGGAAATGAAACTGTAGCCGCCGTCCGCGCCGAACCAGATAGTGTCGCCGGTGAAGAGATATTTGTCGTCAATGAGATAGACCATATGCCCCCATGTATGGCCGGGAACAAGGAAACACTCGATTTTGATGCCGTCAATCTCGAAAGTTTCGCCGTCATGCAGCAGCACCTTTTCGTTGTTAATTGTGACCTGCGGCAATTTATAGAGATGATATATGACTTTTCGCCGCACCTCGCCGGTGAGATACCGATTTTCAATCTCGCCGATATAGAGCTTTGCGCTCCGGAACAAACCGGGGCTGTCTGCCTCCACCGCGCCCACGTGGTCGGTGTCCTGATGAGTGATGAGGATGTGCCGGATGGACTGCGGGTCGATGCCCAGCCAGCCCATTTTTTCTGCCAGCCGGTCGTAGTTGTACCCGGCATCGATCATGATGGTGGTGTCGCCCTTGCGGTAAAAGAAGATGTTCGCCACCCACTCCCGCACGCAGGCCACGCGCTCATCCACCCAACCGGTGTTCAGCGGCTTGAAGATTTCCTTGCCGCGGTACATCTTGCTCATTTCTCTTTTCTGAAATTCGGTCGCTTTCTTTGACATCAGTATTTCCTCCTTACAGCAGCAGCCCGAGTCCCGCAAGGAGCAGGGAAATCATGGCCATTCCCAGTGTTCCGAACAGCCATTTCTTTTGCTTGTCTGATTTCGAGATGTACGGCATCAGATCCTCTGTCCCCGGTATCACCCACGCCTTGGTGTGTCCGACCCAATAGCCGTCGATGCCAAGCCGGTCGATGAGATTCATCACAGACAGGATTACAAAGCACTGCCAGAAACCGCCCCAAAATGTCTGCGCACCGTTGACGGCATACACGCAAATCAGCACATAAGCAAGATATCCCGGAACGCAGATCAGCTTGAAGCGCAGCGAGTTTTGCTTGATCTTTTCCTTTGTGGTCAGCCCCAGCGCAACGCACCGTTCCTGTACCTTCGAGTCATACAAATGCGCCATGCCGACAGCGCCCTTGTGGATGCCGATGGCGCACACCAAGACCAGCAGCGCCCCCAGCCCCAGTCCTTCCAGAATCGCTTGCAGCAGCATTCCTTATTCCTCCCGTTTCTGTCCTGTCACGCAGAGCCAGCCCATTTTGTTTTTATGGATTTGAACATTGCAGAATCCGGCGTTTTCCAGAAATGTTTTCAGCTCATCGCCGCTGTATATGGTCATGCCGCCGATAATCTCCGTCCACTTCTCATCCTTGTCCGTATCGCCACTGCTCTCGTTGCAGATGAGAAAGGTTCCGCCGGGCTTCAGGACCCGATAAACCTCCCGAAAACACTGCGGCAGATTCGGCCAGAAGTAGACCGTTTCAAAAGCGGTCACGGCGTCAAACCAGTCCGAGGCAAAAATAATCCGCTCTACGCTGCCCTGCCATATGACGCAGCGTCCACTACCGATTGCCGCTGCGTTGTGCCTGCGTGCCTTTTCCACGCTGACGGGCGAATAATCGACGCCCTTCACCACACCCTGCGGGCATTTTTTCAGCAGCTTCCGGATATTGGCCCCGCCGCCGCAGCCGCAGTCCAGCACCTTGGCATTTGATGAAAGCGGCAAGAACTCCATGCCCCAATCTGCAAGGGGCGCATGGAACAGATTCATCATGTTCAGCATGACTTTCCCACCTAAGCCGGTAGGTTTGCGGGTGTTTTCGAAAAACGACATCCTTCGTCACTCCTTTTCCAGAACGATGATCTTGTTGGAAATATTCCGCACGGCAGGCAGCCTGTCCAGCAGCTTGTAAATTGGCGCAAACGCCGCCATGCCCTCGGTTAAGCTGTGTTCCTCCACAAAGCGAAAATCCGGCAGCAGTTCGGCAAGTGCTTTCCCATTCTTGATTCCCCAGTTGAATTTTGCGTTGCTTGCGTCAATGGATTTCTCCTTGAAGTGCCGCACCATCGCAGGATTCATGGTTTCCACAAATACAGTGGCTTGGGAAAAGTGGTAGGAAATCACTGCGAAAATTTGCTGCACATCTTTTGCGTTCAGGTACATGGTCAGCCCTTCCATGAGAATCAGCACCGGCACATTCTGCTCGCTGATTTCGCTGCCCTAATCTTCCATGGCGGACATGGCAATCTGCGAAATCGTGCCGCTTTCCGGCAGAAGCTTTTCCCGCACCGCCATCGTTTCCGGCAGGTCGAGGTTATACCAATGTGCGTAACCCGACATCCGGTAGCAGCGGGTATCCAGCCCGCAGGCGATGTTGACGACCACCGCACCTGAATGCGCCGCAAGCCACGATTTTGTCAGCTTATCCAGCACAATGGTCCGGGCAATGACGCCGCTGCGCATGGCTGTATCCTTGTCCGCAAGGGAAAAATCGTAGTCCAGCTTTTCGATGAGCTCTTCCGCTTTTGCGTCGTGGATCGCGCCTCTGCCGCTGCTCTCTTTCGCCCTTGCATAAACGGTTTGCAGCATGGTTTCCGGCACGCCGGAGAGCTTGATTTTTTCTCTCATGTCATATTTCCTCCGCTTGCGTAGTCAGAAATTTTTCCGCATACCGGCAGAATTTTTTCGGGTGTACCATCACTAGCTCCGCATGGGCCATCTTGGGGATGCCATGGATGCGCGCCTTAGGAAAATAGCGCTTGATGAACCGGATATCCCGCCTGCGATCCTTCTTTTCGTCGTCGCCGTACCAGTAGGTGATTTTCGCACCGATTTTAGCGGAGCGCTTCGGAAGCGCATAGTTGTTGGCAGACCAGAATACATTGCGGATCGTCCGATCGGAAAAGGTTTTGAGATAGACTTCCATGGCGTCGTACTCCTTTTTGGGGTCGTGCCCTGCGGGGGTGAACCGTTCCGGCGGAAAAGCTGCTTCCAGAACCTTTCGGCTGTTTGCCGCCATTTTGAAGGACAGCACATCCCGAGCCAGCAGCAGCTTTCGCACTAAGAAGGGCAGCTGATAGGGCGTGATCCCGCCGTCGATGATGGCCTGGTCGATGGGCATTTCCCCCAATGCCAGCATACGGGTCAGACAGGCACCGCCCATGGAGCAGCCATAGGCCCCACCCAGACGGGAGACGCCGTGACTCTTCAAATAGGAGATCACCTCGTCCACGGTCTGCTCGACTGAGGTGAAATCCCCGGGATACTCCGGCTGATGGCCGTCATACACCACCTGAAAAACATGCCATCTCTGAGAAAGCAGCGTGATCGTGTCGGCAAAAGCCCATACAGGCTCTGCCGTGCAGGGAAAAAACAGCAGCGTCCGCTCCTGCGCCTGCCCGTGTTCCAATATCTGCATGGCTCACCCCTCCGATTTCACGCACTCTGCGTAGGTCAGCGGGAACGAGGCTTTCAGCACAGTGCTTTTCTGCACCGTCCAGCCGTTTTCCCTAAGAAATGCCAGATATTCGTGGCTTGTCCACTTGCTGTGCAGCGGAAAGCCCGCCAGCTTCATGAAAAATGCTTTGACCTTTCCGAAGAAGGCGTTATCCGCATGGGTAAAGGTGGGCGCGACCAACACGCCGTCGTCCTTCAGTACGCGACGAATTTCAGAGAGGGCTTTCTCCGGTTCCGGTACAATGTGCAGCGCATTGACCACGATTACCACATCGAAAGACTGGTCAGCATAGGGCAGATGGAACATATCCTGCACCGAAAAATAGAGTTTCGCAGATTTCACGCCCTGTTTCGCCTGCTCGATCATCTCTTGGGATGCGTCGATAGCCTCAATATGGTCAGCATAGCGGACGATATGTTTGGCGATCAGCCCCGTGCCGGTTGCCAGCTCCAGCACGGTTTTTTGCCGCACCACGAGGCGCAGCAGCTCGTACATCTGCTCGTAAGCTGCGGCATCCTTGCGCATGAAGCAGTCGTACCGCCCTGCGTTTTTGTCCCAGAAATTTTGACTGTTTCTCATGATTTCGCCCTCACAACGAGATGTTGAATTTCTCTGTCTCCTATAGATGGTGCGAATAAGTTAGAAAAGGCTAACTATAGCCCTTTTGAAAAGCCGCATCACTGCGGCTTTTCCGCTTATGCAAATAGCTCCCGGCAGGCACCCCGCACCAGCGTTTCCAGCACCTGCGGGTAAAGCGCCCCAATCTGCTCCTGATGGGAGACGGTTAAAATCAAGCCCCGCACTGTGGCGGCGGCCAGCGCCATACCGCCCTTGGGCTGCAAGCCGCCCAACTCCAGCAGGGTACGGATGTGTGTCTCGTCATCGTGGTAGTGGGCGGTTTTTACTTCCTCCGGCAGGCGGTGCAGAAGAAAATCTGCGTCATTTTCGATGAACACAAAGGCTTTTGTCTTGGAGAGCCAACGGCAGGCAGCCAAAATCGCCGCTGCCGCGCGGTCGGCAGGAAGCAGAGTTGCGTTCGCTTGCAAGGACTTCTGCGCCGCCGCGAAGCACTCGGTATGGATGTTCTCCAGTACAGCGAAAAACAGCAGTTCCTTGGATTCAAAGAATTTGTAAAATGACCCCTTGGAAATCCCAACGGCCTCCGTCAGCTGCTCCACAGAGGTTTTCCGCATCCCGATGGTAGTGCCGCAATGTCGGGCCGCTTGGATCAGGTCATTGCGGATTTGTTCATTCTGTTCGTCTGTAAAAGCCAATGCGCACGCTCCTTAAATTTATGACTGCATTTACCATTTCAGTCAAATTGTAGCACGATTCGAAGATGTTGTCAACGGGGTCATTTTGCTTTCCATCTCAAACGGCGCAACAGCACCTTTTCTAGTCAAGGCAATACCGCATAATTCTAAGTGCCGATACGGCGAGCGAGGTGCGGCAGCTGCTAAGCCAAAAGCGCAGATAATACTGGATGTCTTATCGAGCATTTTGGCAACGCAGATGTCGTGCCGCAGCCGCCGGAGCGGTGCTTAAGCCGTTAGGCGGGAATTGTGCGGTGTTGCCTCAAGATTTTCGGATGAATCATAGGTGATTCACTCTTGGGCTATTGGCAGGATTCAAGGAGAATTTCGCTTTTGTGGGCAAGGTGAATCAACGGTAGATTCTCTCTGGGAAACATACGACTTTGTACGCGCATCGGGATGGGTTGCTATCGTTTGTTGGAGGAACATGTTTTGCAAGCATAGCGTTTGGATATCCACAACGCATTTTTGGAGTGAACCCCAAACCCCCGCGACCACGCAAATGTTACGATTTTTTCAATTCTGGGCAGTTTTTGTTGACAGGCTGGTGAGCTCTGTATTATCCTGAACTTGCAGAGATTCTCTGCACAGCACCTTTACAACTGAATACACAGCATAACAGGTACTTTACTCTCCCGATGGGGCGCGCAGCACGGTCACGGCAGACCATAACCCACGACTGGGGAGAGGGCATAATGATACTCCTGCTGCCCCACGCGTCAGATGGGGTGACTGAGTTAGGATTGTAAGAAGTAAGATCCTAACAAGGTCAGTGAACGGCTGTATGCCAACAGCCTGCCTGTTATGTTCCCACTGTCTAGGGGCAAGCGGCAAATAAGACATTTTCCCAAGCATTTATTTTGATGTACACGGTTTCTTTTATTATTTACATGACCGTTTGATTGACGCCAATATGCGTATTATTTGATTTTTATTGAATTTACATCAAGATTTGCGGGGAAAGTGTACCCTTACGCCAGAACAGAAAATAGATAAGAGGCCCGGAGGGCTTTACCAAAATCGGTAAAGTCCTCCGGGCCTCTTTTTTCTCCCCGGAAGGTGTATTCAAAACGGTTACACGAAACAACGGAAAAGGAGATGAGCAGATGGCAAAAAGAAGTGTTCATTATGCCCGCGGACCTTCAGAGTGAATCAGAATTGATTCACTCTCTTGAATCAAAACCGAAAAAGTGAATCAAACCTGATTCACTCGCATACCGCGCCCAAACGCGCCCTGTGTGGGGCTGATGTCCAGCATCGGACACGGGACGCGAAGCTGCCCGCAAAGCCGCTATTTGGCGCGTCTGTGGGGCTGTGGGGCGGCGCGAGCTGTACAACTTAACACTAGAGAGTAAACCTTACTACACGCAAAATTACGATACTATGAGATAATGGATGTATACTAAATAAGAAAGGATGATGCAAATGACTTTTACGAAACTTTCGAAAGCGATCACTGCAGAAGAACTGCTCTCCACACCGCTACCGCCCGTAAAGTGGATTGTTCCTGGCTTGCTCCCGACAGGACTGGCATTGTTTGCAGGTCCCAGCAAGGCAGGCAAAAGCTGGCTGACGCTATGGCTTTGCCTGCAGGTCGCACAGGGTAAGCCTGTGTGGGGTCGGGAAATTGAGCCTCGCACGGTGCTGTATCTCTCGTTGGAGGACACCTTCAACCGTCTGCAGGACCGTCTGTTCCGGCTTGTGGGCGGTGAGGATACCCCGGAGCGGCTGATTCTGCAAACCGAATGTCCGGGCATTGGGCAAGGCTTGCAGGAACAGATTACCAGCTTTCTTTACAACCATTCGGATACCGGGCTGGTAGTCATTGATACCTTGCAGAAAGTCCGTTCCTGCGACCAAAGTGGCAGTATGTACGCCAGTGACTACAAGGACGTTAGTGCGCTGAAATCCCTTGCAGATAAGTACGGCATCTGTATTCTGCTGATTCACCATCTGCGTAAGCAGGCAGCATCTGACCCCTTCGACCAAATTTCCGGTTCCAATGGTCTGATGGGCGCAGCGGACACCACATGGGTCATGCAGCGCAAGCGAACGAGCAAGAATGCTGACATTATCCTGACCGGGCGTGATTTGGACAGGCGAACGCTGTATCTGCATGAGGAAAACTGCATCTGGCTGTTGGACGAGGAAGAAACTGCAGAAGAACAGCGGCTGAAGGCTGTGCCGGAATATCTTTGGAGAGTTGCAGAATACATCGAGCAAGCCGGAAAGTGGCAGGGAACAGCTACCGAGTTGTTGTCTGCAGCTGGTGTTGACGGCATTTTGCCCCATATGCTTACCCGAAAAATCGTGGAACACTTTGACACGGTATTTGTACCAAAGGATATCCACTATGAAACGCATCGCACATCGCAGATGCGCTTGCTGAAGTTTTCCCATTCTGAAAATGACGCTGATGACGCTAATGACGCTGATATTGACATAACTCAATTATCTGGCTGGGATATCTCAAAAATAGTGTCACAAGCGTCATTAGCGTCATCGGCCAAGCCTTGGCGCGGAAAATATGGGGCGTAACCTCGTAGAGAACCGCTTACTTGGTACAGATATAAACGTAGACACGATGAGTTATTGAACTGCCAAGAAATGACGCTACTTCTGAAACGTAGAAAAAAGAAATGACGCTAAAATCAGCAATGACGCTGATTTGATTTACAAGCAAGGAGGTACAATGGCTTATATCAAACAAAAGTCCGAACGCAAGTACAAAATCACTGTCTGCAACGGCTATAAGGTCAACGGGCAGAAACGTATGAAAGCACAAACGATAACAGTACCGCCGGAAGTTCCCAAGCGTGGAATTCAGCAGTATGTTATGGCTGAAGCTGAACGCATCGAGAAAAAGTTCAAGTATGGCGTAGAAGAAAGCGACCAGACACACTTTGACCGCTACGCCGAGTCGTGGCTGAAACGGCAGGAACCGTATTTCAAGGCCACTACGCTGGCCGGATACAAGAGAAATCTGGAAATTGCCTATCTGCAAAGGCGGGCGAGGCTGTCAACAGCGGCGCGTATGCGCCGTTCATCTTGACCGTTGACTGGCTCGGCTGGCTTTGCTATTTCTGAAAGATACAAAGTGCCGCAATGGGAAGATACATACTCAAAAGGGATAATCTCTGCCATAGTCCTTCAAACGCAATTATTGTTCCTCTATAATTCGGCTTATCAGCCATTACAAATAGCGCAAAAAAGACTATTGCAAAGATAAAGCAAATTAAAGATAAAATTCCTAATAACCCATTAGACACTTTGAAAAAATATAATCCGACAAACAATGGTGCAAGTGTTAAAAGTAGAAAACCTATTACTGAACCATAACCATGTATCTTTGCGGAAAGAGTTTCAAGGCTTTTGGTTTCTCCAACTGAAAAAATCCCGGAAAGAATACAACCGCCTACGGCGTAAATCACAATGACGGAAAAAAGCATTATGGATAGAGAGCAGCCGATTTTTACAGACCCCGATGGTCATGTACCGCACCCGGATACCTTTACCCGACATCTGGGTAAGCTGTATAAGCAATGCGGATTATCTGAGGATTACCACCTGCACACCTTGCGGCATTTCTACGCAACGTATCTGCTGCAGGAAGGCACCAGCAAACAGGTGGCGGCATCCCTGCTGGGTCATGCGGATACGGCATTCTTGGAACGTACCTACTGCCACCCGCAGGACGTGGCGAAGCGTCAGGCGGCAAACCTGATGCAAGATCTGCTGAACAACCAAAATCCGTGCTATGTTGCATTTATGAAAAATAAGAATAGAAAAGCCAAGAAAGCAGGCTAAATAACCAGCGGCACCGTCAGAAATGGCGGTGCCGTTTTTGTCAGTAATAGGTAGATTTTAGGGCGAAAGATTGTTGGGTGTGGTGATAGCTTTCTGTCGCAGTTGTCGGTATGCTTTGTAGTACCGCAGGTCAATAAAACATACAAAGGAGCGTGCAAAATATGGCGTCTATCAGAAAGCGCGGCAGCAACAGCTATTTGATTGTGGTATCTCGTGGGTATGACTACGAGGGCAACCGACTAAAATCTGTGCAGAAAACCGTCAAGCCATCCAAGGAGTATACACCCAAACAGGCAGAGAAATGGGTAAAGGAACAAGCAATTCTATTTGAACGCGAGGTACAGCATACGCCGGAACCCATCAACCGCAGTATTACACTTGCAAAGTACACCGAACATTGGATTGCCGATGTAGGCCCCAACAAGGTGGCTAAATCCACGTTCTGCCGTGACCTACAGGATATTCGGCGAATCCTGCCGGTGCTTGGCAATTTTAAGCTGACCGATTTGCGCAAAGAAGTTATCCGCGATTTCTACGAGCAAATGCGCCACGCCCCGCGCCTTGATGGCAGAGGAAATCTATCCGAGAAGTCGGTCGAAGGCTTACACAACACGCTGTGCGGCATCCTGTCGGCGGCCGTGGACGAGGGATACCTGACACATAACCCTGCATGGCGGTGCTACAAGCCGAAAGGACAAAAGAAAGAACGCCCGGTTGCAGACGAAGAAACTGTACAAAAATTGATAACCGCCTTTGAGGGGCAAAGCCTGAAATACGAAACCTACTACAAATTGGTGCTTGCCACTGGATTGCGGCGCGGCGAAGCCTGTGGGCTGAAATGGAGCGACATTAACTGGAAAAAGCGGACGATTCATGTACAACGCGGGGTGGTCAAACTTAGTCACCAAGAATCAATTACAAAAGACCCTAAGACGACCAGCGGTGATAGAATGGTATATCTGAGCAAGGAAATGTGCCAGCTGTTGAAAGCGTGGCGGAAAGAGTGCGAGTGGGATAGGCAGCAGACGGCGAACGAAACTGTGGACGAGGATGACTACCTGTTCCGCCAGCCTAACGGCAAGCCGATGAATCCCTGCACATTCACCTATCGTTTCAAGTTGATTTTGAAAGCCAACGACTTACCGCAGGATTTGAGTGTGCATAGCTTACGGCATACGAACGCCAGCCTGCTGATTGCGCAGGGCGTTGACGTCCGCACGGTGGCTAGTCTATTGGGTCATGCACAGGCGAGTACAACGCTGGATATTTATACCCACGCCTTTGACAAGAACAAACGCAAGGCGCAGGAGAAACTCGGAAAGGCGATTGGATTATGACGAGAAAAATCAAGCTGACACGCGCAAACAAAAGTATCTTACTGAAAGCACTGGCACCCTATTACTATCAAGAAAAGGCACTTGGCCATAACACGGAACCCCCGGGGCGACTGATACTGAAAATTGATTCTGTCCCAGCCGATAAAAAAGCTACTTTTTCCACAGAAGAAATCCGCCTCATGCGAATCACTATAAACAGGCTGAGGAACGAGCGTCTAGGAAAAGGGCAGTACACCGATGCAGCAGACGATATGCTGCTAAAATTATTCTGAAAATCAAACACTAACAAAAACAAAAAACCTCATTGCAAAAAACACATTGCAATGAGGTTTTCTGGTGCGACCGGGAGGATTCGAACCTCTGGCCTTCCGGGTCGGAGAACTACGACAGGGCGGCATAGACCAGCGTTGAAACGTAAAATTTATTGGTTCTGCACAGTTGAGCCCAAAACGAGAAAAAAGCCCATTGTTGGTTGTCACAACAGGCTTTTCCGGCATTTCACAAGGCATTTGCACAGCAGTGGTCAAATGGTGGTCAAAAATCAGGGACACTCAACACGCAGTATCCCTGTGGAAAGATTTTACAGACGAAAGCGGTGCACCATTCCAGCAGATTTTGTCCTGATCATAGACTACACGGGTGGCCTCTTTCACAAATGCTTTTACTTCCGGGTAGGGACTTGGCCACGTCACATTGATTCGCCTGCAAGTCTGATAGGAGATGAGATAAAAGGTATCGCGCTCCGGGTCGCGATTGAAATAGCCTTGCGCATTTATGGAATACACATCATTTCAAGTAAGTAATTAATAGATTCATGACAGCTTCGCCAGAAAGTTCGTATCTCGGAGTACCGCCAAAACTGGGCAGGGGAGCAACACCAAAATCATGGACATACTATGCCGACCATACTGGTCGGACAATTTATTTGATAGAATAAAAACAACTTCTGCACTTGGTGAAATCCCGAGAGAGACTGCCGCTTTACGACTAATTTAAGACGCAATTCAAAGACGACAGCAAAATTCCCGCTCGTCTTACCCCTCATACCCTTTTCCGTCGTACTTATCCCTCTCGGGGGTGCCCAGCAGCACATCGGCATACGGGCCGCCCAAGGCTTGCAGGCCGGCGGCGACCAGACCTGTGAAACGCACTGCACCAAGGTACCGCAGGTGGGTGTTGTCCTCCTTGCCGTCGGGGTAGTTGGGGTAGAGGTTCGGGGTAAAGACCATGTACAGCTCGCGGCTGGAGGGCTCGCCCATCTCCTGCACCAGTTTGGTGGATGCGGCGCTCAAATCAATCAGCGGCAGGTCCTCGCGCGCGGCCAGCAGGCGCACAGCGTCGGGGTAAGCACCGTGGGTCGGGACCAAAATGCCCCCCTCAAAGCGGCGGCGCACCAGCGGCGTGATGAGCACAGGCAGCGCGCCCTTGGCCTGCGCGGCGTGGGCGTAGGCCAGCAGGTTGGCGGCAAACTGATCAGGCGCGGCGTAGCGGGTGGGGTCTTCGGACTTTTCATCGTTGTGGCCGAACTGCATCAGCAGCAAATCGCCCGGGCACAGGGCCGCCTCCACCGGGGCCCACAGGCCCTCGTCGTAAAAGCTCTTGGTGCTGCGGCCGTTGCGGGCATGGTCGTACACCGCAATGCCGGGGCGCACATACAGGTCCAAGACCTGCCCCATGCCGCACTGCGGCCACGTGGAAATATTGTTGAACTGCACGGTGGAATCACCAATCCAAAAAATACGTGGTGCCATAAGCCAAAACTCCCTTTATTACATTATTATATCTACTATAACGCGCGCCGTGCGCCAAAACAAGCGTTTCAGCCGCGGTAGAGCGTGCGTTTTGCCCAACCACCCACAAGGTCCACGGCGGGACCCATCAAAAGCATGATGCCAATCGTGACGGGCCCGACGCTGCCGCCCAAGACGAGCGTCAGCACGACCCACGCGGCGTCCCACGCCATGCGTACGGCGCGGAAGGGCAGGTGGGGCAGCGTGGTCGCCAGTACAAAGGACATCGCGTCATAAGGCGCGGTGCCGAGGTCGGCAGTCATGTACAGCGACGCCGCCACGACGAAAACCGCAATGGCGGCCACCATGAACACAAACCGCGCAGCCCCGCCTGCGGGAGCCGTGATGCCGCACAGGCGGAACACCCAGCCGAAGAAATCCGCCGTGTAGCCCACCAACACCATGTTGGCCAGTGTGCCAAGGCCGATGCGGTGCGGGTCCTGCCACAACACAAGGCAGAACATGACGGCGTTGACGAGCAGTTCGGCGCTGCCCAGCAGCCAGCCCATGCGGGCGGCAAACGCGAGGCAGGCCGTCGTGAACGGGTCGGTGCCGAGGTCGGCTTGCACAAGGGCTGCCACGGCAAAGCCCATAAACAGAACGCCCACCGTCATGACAGCGGCGCGGCGCAGGCGGTAAGCTCCGGCTGGTAAAAAGTCAGTAAAACTCATTTTTGGCATTTTTCGGCAGTCCTTCCCGTACAACAGTTTTCTATACTAACCATATCACGCTGCCGCGTGCCAACACAAGACACAGTATTTATAAATGCGAAATTGTTCCCCCTGCACTGCCGAGCGCGTTGACTTTTGGCAGTGAAAAATGGTATAGTACTAAAAAGGGGAGTGCCGGAATGTTTGAAACAATTACAAAACATGTGCGGGAAAACTCTGTCGTGCGGTTCCTGCTCTCCCACCTGATCATTCTGCTGGCGGCGCTGCTGATTTGTGCGGTGGGGTTCCGCCGCGCGTTCGTCATTGTGCGCAGTGATGTGCTGAACAGCACAAAATTTGCGATGACGCAGGCCGTGTCCAGCGTGGACAACGGCCTGACGGAGCTGCGCACGCTGGGCATGCAGACCGCCCGCAGCGAGTCAATCTATCGGTTGGAAAATCTGCGCCACACCGACGATAACTACTACCAAAACATCATCTGCGCCATCAACGAGTACTACCAGCGGATGCTATACTACTCGCCCAACTGGGTGAACAATACCTTTATCTATTTAAACAGCATGGACCGCGTCATCTACAGCCGCGCGGTCTACACGCCGGAGGTCTTCAGCAACCACCTGCGGGAGTGGGGCGACGACACCGCCTTGTGGCAGGAGGTTTGCACCGACGACAACCGCGCGCCGTTTTTCTGCAAGCTGGGCGGGCAGGACATCTATTACGGCATCCCCAGCAGCCGCCTGATGAGCGGCAAGACCGGGACCGTGTTCTTCCGCATCGATTCGGACTGGCTGAAGGAAAAGTTCTCGTTTTTGGAGCAATACAACGGCTATTCGCTGTTTGTGCTGGACGATGACAACGGCGGGGTCTGCCTGTACAGCCACGATGACCTGAATCTGGCCGACAGCCTGCCCGAAGACTGGCTGACCGCGCAGGGCACATGGAACAGCGGCAACGATTTGGTCCTGCACCTTGCGGGCAGTGACTCGCTGGGCTTGAGTTATCTGCTCGTTTTGCCGGAACAGCAGGCGATGCAGCGGTTGAACGCGCTGTTGATTCAAATGGTTCTGCTGCTGTTTGCGGCTGTCGTGCTGGGCACGGCGGTATCGCTCTACTTTTCGGTGCGGCGCGGGCGGCCCGTCAATGAGATCGCGCGCGCCTTGCAGGCGGCTGACGGCGCGGTGAACACCGATTTGAACCTTATCAGCAGCGCGGTCAGCCAGCTTGTGCAGGATAACACCCATCTGCTGCAGGAGCAGGCGGCCGACCGCCCCGCGCTGCAGACGGCATTTTACCACAACCTGCTCAAATCGAACTTTGTCTCCCGCCCGGAAATGGAGTATATGGCGCAGCGCGCGGGCATTGAACTGACAGATAAAACCTACTGCGCCGCCGTGCTGCGCCTATTCCCCGGTATTGATATTGACGCCATTGACGGCCAGACCGTGGAGGACGCCAAGGTGCTGCAGCAGGCCATCAGCGCCTATGTGGACGAGCTGTGCGTGCGCCCTGTGCACAACTACAAGCGCAATACCCTGGAAACCCTGTATATGTTTGAGATCCAGGACCAGGAAAAACTGCTGGGCGTGCTGCACCGCGTTGCGGCGTGGCTGCATGAGCAATACCATGTGGAAGCCCATTGGGGCGTTGGCACCCCCTGCGATGACCTGATGCAGTTCTGGAAAAGCGCCGAGGAAGCCGCAGCCGCCCAGCACGATGCGGACGGCGGAACAGCGGTGCAGGTGTACGGCAGCCAGCTTGGCGCCCGCGATGGCTATTACTTCCCCTATGTAGTGGAAGAGCGGCTGACCCAGAGCCTGAGCGCAGGCGATGCCAAAGCTGTGGAAGATGTGCTGAGCCTTTTGCAGACGGAAAACTTTGTGCGCCGCAGTTTGAACCGCAGCCGCATGCGCCAGCTGAACCGCCGCATTGTGGAAATCCTTTCCGCACAGACCGGCGTTATAGTGGAAGAAAACGCTGACCTGATGGCGCTGAACGAACTGGCGTTTGACTATAAAGGCGATTGCGAACCCTATTTTGAGCGGCTGAACACCCTGTGCCAGGCGCTGTGCAGCGAGGTGACCCAGCAAAAGAACGCCCGCCGCAGCGAAAACGTGAAAGCCATTGAGGAGTATATCCGCAAGAACTACCACAACCCGAATCTTGGCCTGGCCATGGTCAGTGCTGAATTCAATCTGTCGGAGGGGTATCTGTCTGCCATTTTCAAAAAGGAGACCGGCACCAACTTTGCCGAGTATCTGGAGCAGCTCCGCGTCAAGGCGGCCTGTGTTCTGCTGCAGGATGGCTGCAAGGTTTCGGATCTGCCGGAGCGGCTGGGGTACAACAGCATCCAGTCTTTCCGCCGTGCGTTCAAGCGCGTGATGGGGGTCAGCCCCAGCGAATACCGCGGGTAACACACCCATGGCGAGCGGTAGGGCGGCCGATCCCCCCGGCCGCCGAGAACAGCATGCTGCCGGAACGTATCCGGATCGTCGGGGACGCCGCCCCCTGCAGTGCAGAATGCACAGCGGCAGTAATAGCAAAGCAAAAGACATAGCATCGAATAATTTTGCAAAGGGAACGATTCTTCTCCACAAGAATCGTTCCCTTTTTCTTTTGGGGAACAGTTGCATAGAACAGGGCTTTTGCCCCTTATGCGGCGGATTTTGGTGTGGTATGATGCAGATACAGCAAGCGGAACGGACAAACCCGCTGCAGAGCAATCCACACCATGAGAGGAGAGAATTCATCCATGCCACTGAAAACCAAGTCGGCACCCAAGGAACACCTGGGGCTGACGACCAGGCAGAAAATGAAAAAGTACCGGGCGTTCTATATTATGTTCATCCCGCTTTTTCTCTGCCTGATCCTGTTCTCCTATTTGCCAATGTTCGGCATCCTGTACGCTTTCACGGATTATACCCCCTTCAAACCGGCCCAGTTCGTTGGACTGCAGAACTTCCAAAAGCTGTTCTCCCAGGCCGGCTTTTGGAAAGCGTTCTTCAACACCCTGCAGATCAGCATTACCAAGCTGGTGATTGATACGCTGGGCAGCATTGTGCTGGCGCTGCTGCTGGATGAGCTGCATTTCAAATGGTTCAAAAAGATCTCCCAGACCATCATCTACATCCCGCACTTTATGTCCTGGGTTGTTGTGGCTTCCATCTTTACCATGTTCCTCTCGCCGAAAAACGGCCTGATCAACGGCGTTATCACCGCTTTGGGCGGCGATTCCATCTATTTCCTCGCCAACGAAAAATGGTGGCGGCCCATCTTTTATATGATCGCTGTCTGGAAAGACATCGGCTGGGGCACCATCATCTACATTGCGGCGCTTTCCGGCGTGGATATGGAGCAGCACGAAGCCGCCGTTCTGGACGGTGCAACCCGCTTCCAGCGCGTGATCTACTTAACGCTGCCCGCCATTTCCGGCACCATTGTTACCGTCTTTATCCTGAACCTGGCCAAGGTTCTGAACCTGTTTGACCCGGTGTGGGTATTGCAGAACTCCATGGTCATCAACACCTCGGACGTTTTGGAAACCTATGTTTACCGCATGGGCATTTCCGGTTCGCAGTACGGTCTGTCCACCGCAGCAGGCTTGTTCAAATCCGTCATTTCTATCCTGCTGGTTGCCATCGGCAATAAGCTGAGCAAAAAGCTGACAGGCGAGGAGGTACTGTAATATGAACGGCATCAATTCCAAAGACCGTTTCTCTTTTGCCAAGGGCTACCGTGCCCGCACGATCTTTTTGATCTTTGATATCCTGCTGCTGGGCATCCTGATGTGCATGATGGTGCTGCCGCTGCTGAAAGTGATCGTTGATTCCATCGACCCCACCAGTTACGGCGTGCGCCTGTGGCCCCGCAAGATCGATTTTTCGGCTTATGAGATGATCCTGACCACCTCCAGCCTTTACCGCCCGTTTTTGGTCTCTGTGCTCACCACCGTTGTCGGTACCGTTACCGGCCTGTTCATCATCACGATGGGTGCTTATGTCCTGATCCAGAAAGATATGCCCGGCCATGTTCTGATGGGCCGCATGGTTCTGTTCACCATGATGTTCAGCGGCGGTATGATTCCCACCTACCTGACCATCAAGAACCTGGGGCTCATGAACAACATGCTGGCCGTTATCATTCCGTGCAGCGTTTCGGCTTACAACACCATTCTGATGCGCAGCTTCTTTGCCAGCATCCCGAACGAACTGTTTGAATCCGCCACCATTGACGGCTGCTCGCCCTTCGGCTGCTTCTGGCGCATCATGCTGCCGCTGTCCAAGCCTGCGCTGGCTTCCGTTGGCCTGTTCATCGCGGTCGGCCTGTGGAACGAGTATATGCACTTCATCCTTTACATCACCGACCCCAACTGGCAGAACTTCCAGGTCAAGGTCCGCTCCCTGATTCTGGAAGATGGCCTTTCCGGCACAGCCATCACACTATCGGCTGATATGTTAAAATCGGCAACGGTCGTTGTGGTCGTGCTGCCATTCCTGTTCATCTATCCCTTTATACAGAAATACTTCACCAAGGGCGTTACCCTGGGTGCTGTCAAGGGCTAAAAACTCGTACTTGCGGCGGAGTAATCCGCCAGGTAAAATAGAATTATATCAAACGGAGGAGAAAACCATGAAAAAACAGATTTCAATGCTGCTGGCCACGGCCTGCGCAGCCTCCCTGCTGGCCGCCTGCGGCGGCTCCGGCAGCACGGCGGCTTCCGCGTCTGCGGCCGATTCCACCGCTGCATCGTCCGAGGAGACGGCTGCCGACGCCGCTTCCCTCTACGAGAACGCGCAGAAGCCCGACAAGCTCGTCTGGTGGGTCCATGACGGCATGCACCAGGAAGATGGCTCCGAGCAGTGGATCGCCGACTTCGACGCCAAGACCGGCATCGACTTGGAGCTGGACTTCATCGACAATAACGAGTACACCAAGAAGCTCGAGCTGGCCTACGCTTCTGACACGGTTCCCGATACCTTTGACCTGAACGGCGAGACGCTGGGCAACTACGCCGCGCAGGGCGCTATCGCCGACCTGACCGACCTCGTCCACGAGAGCGGCCTGTATGACAAGGTCGACAAGAACCTGTGGGATGCCCTGACCGTCAACGGCAAGATTTACGGCGTCCCCCGCGAGACGCCTTCCGCTATCGTGACCTATGTCCGCAAGGACTGGCTGGACCGCCTCGGCATGGACGTGCCCACCACCTATGACGAGTTCATCGAGATGCTGACCCGCTTTAAGAACGAGATCCCGGAGTGCACCGCACCTTACACGGCCCCCGGCCTGAAGAGCACCCAGGCACTGCCTGAGTTCTACCAGGGCGCAACCGCTGACTATGTGAAAGTTGACGGCAAGTGGGTCGACGGCATGGCACAGGATAACATGCTGACCGCCCTGCAGAACCTGCAGGATGCTTACACCGCCGGCCTGATCGACCAGGAAGCCATCACCAACACCACCAGCTCCTGCCGTGATGAGTGGTACGCCGGTACCGTCGGCTGCTTCCCGTACTGGGGCGGCCTGTGGGGCGAGACGCTGACCGTCCGCCTGAAGCAGAATGTCCCCGACGCCGAAGTCATCGCTCTGCCTCCCATCGAGGGCGCTACCTATCTGTACAGCGCCCCCAGCGTGCAGGTTATTTCCTCCAAGCTCAGCGATGAGCAGGTTGCCTCTGTCTACAAGTATTTCATCGAGTACATGCACGACGGCGGCGAGGGTCAGGTTCTGTTCCAGAGCGGCGTTGAGGGCGTGCACTGGCAGCAGAGCGGCAACAATATTGACCCGCTGCCCACTATCTCCAAGCCTGCCGAGGCTTTCCGCAAGGCATGGATCACGCCTTGGCTGGCCCTCACCCCGATGACCGCCACCGATAAGAATGTCGAAGTTTCTCAGGAAGTCACCGATTCTCTGGCCGTTGTCTCTGCCAACGCGAAGAACATCTCCGTCTTCCCTGTGTCCGAGCAGCGCACGATGATTACCTCTGACCTGACCACCACCCGCGAGAACATCATCTCCCGCGTAGCCATGGGTCAGCTTACCCCGGAAGAAGGCATGGCCGAGTACAAGGCACAGGCCGAGACCCTGAACGTTGCACAGGCGTTGGAAGAAATGAACGCCAACGCATAACCTTACCATTCTCTAGTCCTTCTAAATACAAAGGAAAAGGGGCCGGGCGATTGCCCCGGCCCCTTTTCCTGTATCTGTGACCCGTTAAGATAAAGGAGCAAACCATGAAGATCACCTTGACCCAGTTCCGCCCCAATACCGCCGAAGCCGTCTGGACTGACTGTTTTGCCCAGGCCATTGCCGAACTGCACAAAGCGGGCGGCGGTGTGCTGACCGTACCGACAGGGGAGTATTCCACCGGCCCCATTGAGCTTTGCAGCAATATGGAGCTGCACCTGGAACCGGGCGCGGTCATCCGCTTTTTGAACGACCCTGCAGCCTTCCCTTTGCAGGAATGCCAGTACGAGGGGCGCATCTCCCACCGGCCCAAACCCTGCCTTTCCGCTTTCAATGCCGAGAACGTGGCCCTGACCGGCTTCGGTGTGCTGGATGGCTGCGGTGCACCGTGGTGGGCTGCCCAGCGCGCCCGCACCCTAGCCAATGGCCGCCCCTACCTGTTGCATTTTGAAAACGTCACCCACCTGCGCGTCTGCGGCGTGCAGCTGCGCAACAGCCCGGCGTGGACCGTCCATCCGCTGAACTGTGTGGATGTGCTGATCGAGGATGTCTCCATCTGCAACCCTTACAATTCTCCCAACACCGACGGCATCAACCCCGAAAGCTGCCGCGATGTGCGCATCCTGAACTGCCGCGTTGACGTTGGCGATGACTGCATCACACTGAAATCCGGCACCGAGGAAACGCCGAGCCCCGCACCCTGCGAGAACATCGTCATTGCAAACTGTCTGCTTGTGCACGGACACGGCGGCATAGTCATCGGCAGCGAGATGAGCGGCGGCGTGCGCAATGTCACGGTCACGAACTGTGTGTTCACGGGTACCGACCGCGGTTTGCGCGTCAAGACGCGCCGCCGCCGCGGCGGCTGTGTCGAGAATCTGCGCCTGTCGAATTTGGTAATGGAGCGCGTGTTCTGCCCGTTTGTTTTTAATATGTACTACAGCTGCGGCACGGCCGAAAAAGACCGCTGGGTGTGGGAAAAGACGCCCTACCCCGTGGACGGCGGCACGCCCGCGTTCCGCAACATCCGCATCAACGGTGTCACCGTCGTGGGGGCCACGGCGTCGGCGGGTTTCTTCTACGGTCTGGCCGAAAGCCCTATCGATGGCCTGAGCCTGACGGACTGCCATATCGAGATGGCCCGCGGTGCGGCCCCCGAAAAGCCCGCCATGATGGGCAACTTGGAGCCGATGAGCGCGCGAGGGTTCTTCCTGCGCAACGCGAAAAACGTGGAATTTCACAACGTGACGCTAAAAAATGCAGACGGCGAAGCCTACGACACCGACGAGAGCGTCGACGGCGAGTTTTAACAGGAGAAAAGAATGAAACTGTACGATAACACGACTGAAAACGGCCAAAATTACAGAAACCCCGTGCTGTACATGGACTACAGCGACCCCGATGTCATCCGCGTGGGGGAGGATTACTACATGGTGGCGTCCAGCTTTACCTACCTGCCCGGTGTGCCACTGCTGCACAGCCGAGACCTCATCCACTGGGAACAGCTGGCGTGGTGCGTCGAAAAGCTGCCCTTTGCTCGCTACGACCTGCCCGCCCACGGCTGCGGCACGTGGGCCCCGGCCATCCGCTACCATGACGGCATGTTCTATGTCTTTATCCCGCTGCCCGACGAAGGCATTTTTGTCACAACTGCGAAAAATCCCGCAGGCCCGTGGAGTGAGCTGCACTGCATCAAGCAGGCCTGCGGCTGGATCGACCCCTGCCCGTTCTGGGACGACGACGGCAGCGCCTACATGGCCCACGCCTACGCCAAGAGCCGCTGTGGCATCAAGCACCGCATCGATGTCTGCCGCATGGCCCCAGACGCAAGCCGCCTGCTGGACGACGGGGTCGAGGTGTTCAACAACGAGCTGATGCACCCCACGATGGAAGGCCCGAAGTTTTATAAGCGCAACGGGTGGTACTACATCTTTGCGCCTGCGGGTGGCGTCGGCACGGGCTGGCAGGTGGCGCTCCGCTCTCGCAGCCCCCTCGGCCCCTATGAGCAGAAAATCGTTCTGCATCAGGGCAATGCCCGCACCAACGGCCCCCATCAGGGCGCGTGGATCGACACGCCCGCGGGCAAGGACTGGTTCTTCCACTTCCAAGACGACGGCGTCTATGGCCGCATCCTGCATTTGCAGCCCATGACATGGTGCGAGGATTGGCCGTTCATCGGCTTGGAGCAGAACGGTGACGGCATCGGCGAGCCGGTCGAGAGCTGGCCGCTGCCCCTGCCAGAGGTGAACGCCCCCTATGAGCTGGCCGCGGATGACGACTTCGCCGCAGGGTTGGGCATTCAGTGGCAGTGGCAGGCAAACCCAAAGAAAGAATGGTGCACCGCCGAAAACGGTGCACTGACGCTGCCCGTTCTGCCCTGCGCCCGCGGCGAAAGTCTGCTGTGGTACATGCCGAACGTGCTGACGCAAATCCCGCAGGCCCGCGCGTTCACGATGCAGACGACCGTCACGCTGGCTGCCGACGGTGACGGCGACGAGGCGGGTATCGCGGTCATGGGGCACGATTACTCTGCACTGGCGCTGCACCGCGGCGCGGCGGGCAATGAGCTGGTGCTTTACCGCGGCAAAGTCACGGCCCGCACAGCCGAGGGCGTGGCCGAGGAAGAAGCCGTCCTGCGCCTGCCGTTTGCGGGCGACACCGTGACCCTGCGTCTTTATTTTGAGGACGGCGGCACCGTGCACTATGCCTGCGAGGTGAATGGGCAGGAGACACCGCTGGACGGCAGTTTCCCCGCCGCCAAGTCCACGTGGTCCGGCGCAAAGCCCGCACTGTTTGCCCGCAATACCGCCAACAAGGAGGGTGGGCAGGGCCGCTTTGGCGCTGTGAGCTTTGAACGTCTGTGAGGGAAGCGACGATGAATGAATACGCTGAATATTTTGCGCTGATACGCGCAAATGACTTTAAGGGTGCAAAAGCCTATCTGGCCGTCAACCCTGCCGCAGCCAATGCGCGGGACAATACGGGCGTGCCCGCCGTCCTGCGCGCAATGCAGACCGGGGACGATGATTTCTGCCGCTGGATTATTGAGCAGAGCCTTTCCAAATTGAACGAGACTGACCCCGACGGGGCCACAGCTCTGCACTATGCCGCGGCCAAGGGAAGCCCGGAACTCCTGCGCTATCTTGTCGAGCGTGTCGGCTGGGACCCCCTGCGCGGCGACTGCAAGGGCCGCACGCCCTACAGCATCGCCCATGCGGCGGGAAACGCGGCGGGCGAAGCCTACTTTGCCGAGGCCGTCGGCGCAAAATGGGATGATTTGTACGCTAACCCCGTGCTGCCCGGGTTCCGCCCGGACCCATCCATTGTGCGCGTGGGCGAGGACTACTACATGGTCAACTCGTCCTTCACATGGTTCCCGGCCATCCCCATCAGCCACAGCCGCGACCTTGTCCACTGGGAACCCGTCGGTCACGTGCTGACTGACCCCGAAAACGCGATGTTACAGGGCCTTGAGGGCGGCCACGGCTACTGGGCACCCGATATTTCTTATTATAATGGGCGTTTCTACGTCACGGCCACTCTGCGCCGCAACGACGACCATCCCCGCCCGCGTGCGCAGATCGTGACGAGTGCCCCCGCGCCCGAAGGCCCGTGGGACCCACCCGCCGTCATTGAAGAAAACGGTATTGACCCGTCGCTTTTTGTGGATGACGACGGCCAGCGCTACATGGTGCTGAACCGCGGTGCTCGTCTGCTGCCCCTGACACCCGACGCCCGCGCCGCGGCTGGTCCGGCCCGCCTTTTGTGGTACGGCGACACCAAACGCGCCAGTGAAGGCCCACACCTGCTGAAAAAGGACGGCTGGTATTATATCATCTTGGCCGAGGGCGGCACCGGCATGACCCACCAAATCAGCGTCGGCCGCGCCCGCACGCTGGACGGCCCCTACGAGTCGTGCCCCTACGACCCGATTCTGCACCAGTACGACCCCAATGGTACTTTGCAAAAATCCGGCCACGGCGATTTGGTGGAGACACAAAACGGACAGTGGTACGCGGTTTACCTCTGCGCCCGCCCGCAGGACGGTTTCAGCCCGCTGGGGCGCGAGACAGCTCTTGACCCCGTGGAGTGGACCGCCGACGGCTGGCCCATCGTCAACCGCCGCAAGGGACCGTCCGCGCTGCAGCGCCGCCCCGACCTGCCGCGGTTTGTGCCCCATGCCGCAAGCTTTGACCCCGCTGATGCGCGCAGTCTTTGGGTCAGCCCGCGCCTCCCCGCCGACGCTGCATGGGACGGCCACACGCTGAGCCTGCGCGGCGATGTGCGCGATTTGGACGACAAAGCAACAAAAGCGGGTATCTACACTCGCCAGACAGCCCTGCAATGCAGCTTCTCCGCACGGCTGAACACAGCCCTGCGCCCCGGCTGGCAGGCGGGTATCACAGGCTATTACGACGAAAAATCCTATTGCAAATTCGGCCTGCGCGGCACCGAAAACGGCACGCTGGCAGAGCTGACCGTCCGCAGCCCGGAAGGAAAGACGGTCGTGCGCACCACGCCCGCGGCCTGCGGCACCTTGCGCATGGAAGCTGACGGCCTGACGCGGCGGTTTTATCTCGGTGATACGCTGTTTGCCGAGCTGCCGCGGGCGGAATTCCTCGCCGATGAGGGTCGCGGCTGCCAAAAGCGCTTCACCGGCAGCATGATGGGATTGTATGCGGTCGGCGCGGATTTTACCGCAAAATTCGGCGAATTGTCAATGGAAAATTATACGCCTGATTGGGCACTTTGAGAGGAGGCTCCCTATGGAGCTTTGGTACACCCAACCTGCCGTGGATTGGAATGCGGCGCTGCCCGCGGGCAACGGACGTCTTGGCTGTATGCAGTTCGGCGGTGTCGCGCGCGAGCGGTTCCAACTGAATGAGGACAGCTTGTGGAGCGGCGGCCCTATGCACCGCCTGAACCCCGACGCCTCGGCCACGCTGCCCAAAGTCCAAGAACTGCTCCGCCAAGGCCGCCTGCCCGATGCCGAACGGCTCGCGCTGGATGGGCTGGCCTCGACCCCGTGCGGCATGCGTGCATACCAGCCTTTGGGTGATTTGACTTTGGATTTTGACGGCCTGCCTGCCGAAGCCGACGACTACTGCCGCGGCCTTGACTTGGACGCGGGCACGCTCTACGTCCGCTTCACCGTGGGCGGCGCGCACTACGCGCGGGAGGCGTTCGTCTCCTACCCGGATGGCGTGTTCGTCCTGCGGCTGACGACCGATGCGCCGCAGGGACTCTCCCTGCGCTGCCGCTTGGACCGCAAGCGCCGCGAAGAGACAGGACACTTGGACGATGCAACGATCTATTTCACGGGCGATTCCGACGGCATCGGCTTTGCTGCCGCGGTCCGCTTGGCCGAGCACGATGGCGGCACGGTGCGGGCTGTCGGCGATACGCTGCTTTTGCGCGGCGCGAAGTCGGCAACCTTCCTGCTGGCTGCCGCCACGACCTACCGTGAGGCCGAACCCCTGCAGGCCGTCACCGCCTGCCTTGTTGCCGCGGCCAAACGGGGGTATATGGTTCTTAAAGAACGCTATACCGAAGATATTTGCAAAAACTTCCACGCCTGCTGCCTCACCCTTGCCACAGACCCCTCCTTGGAGGCCTTGCCCACCGACGAACGCCTGAGGCGCGCCGCCGCACAGCCCGACCCAGGGCTGGACGCGCTGTACTTCCAATACGGGCGGTGGCTGCTGTTTGCGGCCAGCCGCCCGGGCAGCCTGCCCGCCAATTTGCAGGGCGTCTGGAACGACTCGTTCTTCCCACCGTGGGACTCCAAGTATACGATCAACATCAACACCGAGATGAACTACTGGCCCGCCAACATCTGTGGTTTGGCGCAAAGCGAGGAACCGCTGTTTGACCTGCTGGCCCGCATGGTGCCCAACGGCCAACGCACCGCGCGGGAGCTGTATCACTGCCGCGGCTTCGTCGCCCACCATAACACCGATCTGTGGGGCGACACCGACCCGCAGGACCGCTACATTCCCGCGTCCTTCTGGCCGATGGGTGCAGCGTGGCTCTGCACCCACATCTGGCGGCATTATCTTTACAGCGGTGATATGCAGTTTTTGCGTGCGCAGTTCCCGATGCTAGAGCAGGCCGTGCTCTTCTTCACCGACTTTTTGGAGCAGGACGCCGATGGTTATTATGTGACGAACCCCTCAGTCTCACCTGAAAATACCTACATCCTGCCGGACGGCGTGCGCGGGCATCTCTGCATCGGTCCCACGATGGACCGCCAGATTTTGCGCGAGCTGTTCGCGGGCTACCTTGCCGCCGCGGCCAAGCTTTCCGTCACGAATGAGACGACCTGCGCCGCGGCTGCCATCCTGCCCAGACTGCGCCCGACGCAGATCGGCAGCGACGGACGCTTACTCGAATGGGGCGGCGAGTACGGCGAGGCCGAACCCGGCCACCGCCATATCAGCCACTTGTATGGTCTGGCTCCGGGCAATGAGATCAGCACTCTTGCTACGCCGGAACTTGCCGCCGCAGCGCGCAAAACACTGGAATACCGCCTTGCCCACGGCGGTGGCTACACAGGTTGGAGCCGCGCGTGGATCACGCTGTTTTGGGCGCGGCTGGGGGAGGGGAGCAAGGTCGAAGAAAACCTGCGCGCCCTCTACGCCAACTCCACCTTCCCGAATCTGATGGACAACCACCCGAGCAAGCGCGGCCCTGTGTTCCAAATCGACGGCAACTATGGCACGACCGCCGCTATGGCGGAATGCCTTGCCCAAGTCAGCTATGACGGCGTCAACCCACAGGCCGTGTCCCTGCTGCCTGCACTGCCGCCAAGATGGCAAAGCGGCGCGGTGCAGGGCCTCTGCCTGCCGGGCGGCGCATGCCTTGACCTCGTATGGGAAAACGGCACTTTGCAGACCGCGGCCTTGCACGCCGCGGCTCCGTGGAAAATGCGCCTGCACTGCGCGGGCGCGGAGGCTGAAATCGAGCTTTCGGCAAGGCAGAGCGTAACCCTGAACGCCGCCCTGCAGCCCATACATTAAAAAACGGAGGGAAAAATGAACGACCATACGGCAGAAGTCCGCAGCTCCCGCAACCTGCGCCGCGGGGCCCACCAGCTTTTAGAGCTGTACCGCGGCCATTGGGGCCAGCTGTTTTGGGCGGCGTTCTGGTTTACTGTCAAACATTCTCCGGCGTGGGTCACGCCGATCGTCATTGCCAACATCATTAACATTGTCACCGATCCGGAGCATCATAATCTGACGCAGTTCTGGCTCAACCTCATCGTCGGCAGCGTATTTATTGCGCAGAACGTCCTGACGGCGTGGCTGCACACCCGCGCCAGCTCGGGCCTGACCCGTGGGGTGGAAATGGAACTGCGCGGCGCAATGGTGCATAAATTGCAGCGCCTGTCCATCCAGTACCACACGCAGGCCCAGACCGGGCGGCTGCTGTCCAAAATCATGCGCGATGTCGAAAATGTCGAGCAGATGATGCAGTCCTGTTTCAGCTCCATCGTGCCGCTCGTCACCAGCGTGACCGTGGCGGTCATCGTCACGGCGCTGAACGACCCGCGCGTGCTGTGGCTCTATCTGTTCGCGGTACCCGTGGCGGGCATCACGGTGGGAGTGTTCCGCCAGCCTATCCGCAAATCGAACCGCTGTTTCCGCCGCGAGATGGAGCGCACGCAGGCCGCCGTCAGTGAGATGCTCGAGATGGTCCCCGTCACCCGCGCCTACGGCTTGTCCGAAGAGGAGGCCGACCGCATGGATGCCCTGCTGGGAGGCGTGCGCGACTCGGGATTTCGGCTCGACACGACGAACTCGCTGTTCGGCGCGACAAGCTGGGTCGTGTTCCAGCTGTTTCAGATGATTTGCTTGGGCTTCACGGGTCTGCTGGCGTGGAACAAGGTCATCACGGCGGGCGAGGTCGTGCTGTACCAGAATTATTTCGGACAGATCGTCACGGCCGTGTCGGGCGTCGTCAACCTGTTCCCGGCGCTGGCCCGCGGCATGGAGTCGCTGAACAGCATCAACGAGATCATGGCCTCCGGCGACGAGGAGCAGAGCGGCACGACGCCCGCCCCTGTGCCGCTGCGCGGCGCGGTGCGGTTTGAACACGTGGCCTACCGCTACCCCGACGCCGAGTGCTCCGTGCTGACGGATTTTGACTTGGCCGTCCCCGCGGGCAGCAGCGTGGCCTTTGTCGGCCCCAGCGGCGCGGGAAAATCGACGCTGCTGAGCCTCCTCATGGGCTTCTGCCGCCCCGGTGCAGGTCGTATTTTGGTGGATGACATCGACCTGCGCGACATGGATTTGAAGAGCTACCGCAGCCAGATTGCCGTTGTACCGCAGAATACGATTTTGTTTTCGGGCACATTGCGGGATAACATTGCCTACGCCGCACCCGACGCCACGGACGAAGAGATTCTCGCGGTCATTGATGAAATCGGCCTGCGAGATATGGTTGACCGCCTGCCGAAGGGCATTTACACGAACTTAGCCGAGCACGGCGGCAACTTCTCGGGCGGGCAGCGCCAGCGCATTGCGATTGCGCGGGCCCTCATCCGCCGCCCGCGGCTCATCATCTTTGACGAGGCCACCAGCGCCCTCGACTCCGAGACGGAGCGCCTTGTCGCCGACGCCACCGCCCGCCTGATGGGCCGTTGCACGACCTTCCTTGTTGCGCACCGTCTCTCCACTATCCAAACCGCCGACCTCATCGCCGTGGTCGAACACGGCCGTATCACCGAACAAGGTGGCTACGAAGAACTTATGACAAAGAAAGGCCGGTTCTACGACCTGAAGATATTGCAGAAATAGTGTGCCCGCTATATTATAAAAGCAGCATTACCAGCAGGTATTGATTTAATAAGTTGTTTGTTGTAACACGACTTTGGTTTAGACCATCAACAAGCTCGAAAGCAACGATGAGAACGGTCTAAACGGTTTCGGCCGCGACATTGCGTACTGTGTCGATCATATCATCGGCAACAACGGCATGGAAAATGGTATGAAGCCAGAGGAGACTGTACAGAAGTATGTGACCTTGGAGGAATATTCTGACAGCTATAAATAAGAGTGACAGGCTTTCCCTGTACGAACGTCGCAGACAGCTGATTGCGGTTTTATATGAACGGCAGAACGATACCATTGGTAATCTTGCTTTTGAATTTTCTGTGAGCTCACATACCATCCGAAATGATATTCGGGTGCTTGAATTAGAATATCCAATCTATACAAGGATGGGAGCGGGTGGTGGTGTGTTCATTCTGGATTCGAGCCGCTTGCAGCAGCGATGGCTGACGGTACGCCAGCGGGAACTGCTGATGGATGTGTGCAGCGTTTTGGATGATGAACAAGCCCTGCTTATGAGATCCATCATTGGCGGGTTATCGCCTTGAATTATGAATGGCGTGTAAACAATTAGCACTTGCCATTGACAGACTGCTAATTGTTGGCGTATATTAAACTTACGGATTTATTCTGTACCAGCACCTTTACAACTGAATACACAGCATAACAGGTACTTTACTTTCCCAGTGGGGCGCACAGCAAGGTCAAGGCAGACCCTAACCCACGGCGGGGAGAGGACATAATGATACTCCAGATGCCCCACAGCTTCAGATGGGGTGACCGCGCTTGGGTTGTAAGAAGTAAGACCCTTGCAAAGTCAGTGAACGGTCGTTGCCAGCGGCTTGCCTGTTATGTTCCCAAGTCTGGGGGCGAGCGGCAAATTAGACATTTTTCTTCAGCATTTATTTTGATGTATACGGTTTCTTTTATTATTTACATAACCGTGTGATTAACGCTATTATGCGTATTATTTGATTTTTATTGAATTCACATCAAAATTTGCAGGAAAAGTGTACCCTTACGCCCGGATAGAGCAGAGAAAATATAGAAAGAGCCCGGAGGACCTTACCAAATCGGTAAGGTTCTCCGGGCTCTTTTTTCTCCCCCGGAAAGTGTATTCAAGAGGGTTACACAGAGTAATGATACAGCACGGAAAGGTAGTGAACTTATGATTAGACCAATTCTGAGAGATTGTGCGAAATACGTACGAGGACCGCCGAAGTGAATCAGAACTGATTCACTCTGGGGTGGTAAAATCGAAAAAGTGAATCAAATCTGATTCACTCCCACATTTCGCCCAAACGCGCCCTGTGTGGGGCAGGTGCCACACGCAGCACACGGATACGAAACAGCCAACGAACCCGCCGTTTGGCGCGTTTGTGGGGCTGTGGGGCGGCGTGAGCCGTACAACTTAACACTAGAGAATAAAACTTACTACACACAAAATTACGATAATATGAGATAATAGATGTATATCAAACAAGAAGGGATGATGCAAATGACTTTTACGAAACTTCCGAAATCTATTACCGCAGAAGAACTCCTCTCAACGCCGCTGCCGCCCGTAAAGTGGATTATCCCCGGTCTACTCCCAGCCGGATTGGCGCTGTTTGCCGGTCCCAGCAAGGCGGGAAAGAGTTGGCTGACCTTGTGGCTGTGTTTGCAGATCGCGCAGGGTAATCCTGTCTGGAATCGAGAAATAGAGCCGCGTACCGTGATTTATTTCTCGTTAGAAGATACATTCAATCGTTTGCAAAACCGTATTTTCCAGCTGATTGACGGCGGAGATGCCCCAGAGCGACTGATTCTTCAAACCGAATGTCCGAGCATCGGGCAGGGTTTAGAGGAACAGGTAGAATCTTTGATTCATACATACCGCGATGTTGGCTTGGTTGTCATCGATACGCTTCAAAAAGTGCGTGTAAGCGATGGAAACGGCGGAATGTATGCAAATGACTATAAGGAGGCCGGTGCATTGAAAAAGCTTGCTGATAAGTATGGCATCTGCATTTTGCTGATTCACCACTTGCGCAAGCAAACTGCATCCGACCCATTTGATCAGATTTCCGGCTCCACAGGTCTTATGGGTGTGGCAGATACCAGCTGGGTCATGCAGCGCAAGCGAATGAGCCAGACTGCTGACATTTTGCTCACCGGGCGCGACATGGACGACAGGACGCTGCATTTGCGTGAGGAACACTGCGTCTGGACGTTGGAAGATGAAGAAACCGCAGAGGAACGAGAAATCAAGGCTGTGCCGGATTACTTGTGGAAAGCGGCGGAGTACATCGAAAGTGTGGGAAACTGGCAGGGAACGGCATCTGAGTTGCTTGAGGCGGCACGCATTGAGGGAGTACAGCCAAATCAATTTACCTATAACATGGCGAAGTATTTCGATAAAGTATTTGAACCGAAAAACATCCGATATAAAACCCATCGAAAAAACAAGGTTCGCCTTTTGAGCTTCTATGGTGACGATGGTGACGGTGGTGACGATGATATTGACATAATTCAATTATCGGGGTGGGTTATCCCAGAAAGACCGTCACCACCGTCACCATCGTCACCCGGAGCGCTTGAGGGAAGCAAGCATGGGCGAAGTGTTGCCACAGGGCAACCCGCCGAAAAGCCTACGGGGCCAGCCCCGAACCCCTGTGAGGCTGCGAGCGCATGAGAAAGCGCAGTGTCGGAATCAACGTCCGCGTCAGCGTCACTGAAAAGAAAAAGGTGACGATGTTGGCTCGGAAGTGCGGCTTGTCACTCTCAGAGTATTTACGCCAGCGGGCGCTGGGATATGAACCGGGTGGACATCCACCCAAGGAGATATTTGATGTGTTGGACAAGATTGACGAGATTGCAGAAAACTGTCAACCGAGTGCAGGTACTAAAATTGCAGCCTGTGCAGATGAAATAAGGGACCTGCTCATTGGCGGTAACTAAGATTTGGACCATCAAGGACAGCTTACAGCGCGTCCTTGATTACGCAGCCAACCCGGACAAAACCGAATACGATGCCCTTGCCCAGGCACTGCACTACGCAGAGAACGATGCCAAGACCAAGCTGAACGAGAGCGCCCAGCTCGTCACCGGCATCCATTGCAGGGCAGACCATGCGTGGGAAGATATGCGGGCTGTACAGGAACGCTTTGGTAAAACAGACGGCGTGGTGGCGCTCCACGCCTACCAAAGCTTCCGCGAGGGGGAAGTCACCCCGGAGCAATGCCATGAGATTGGCGTGGCACTGGCTCGCAAGGTCTGGGGCAAGCGTTTCCAAGTGCTGGTCGCTACCCACATGAATACGGATAATCTGCACAACCACTTCGTTATCAATTCCGTATCGTATGTGGACGGGAAGAAATACGAACAGCGCCGCAGCCAGTATGCCGAGTTCCGGGCGGCATCCGACAAGCTGTGCCGGGAGTACGGCTTGTCGGTGGTGGAGCAGCCCAAGGCAAAGGAACCGGCACGGTACGCCCGAATGCGGGAGGCTATTGACCAAGCCTGTGAGGATGCCAGCACCGCCGAGGACTTCCACAGGGCTTTGTACCGGCAGGGGTACATCAAGAAAAAGTCCGAACGAAAATTCAAAATCACTGTCTGCAACGGCTACAAGGTCAACGGGCAGAAACGCATGAAGGCGCAGACCATCACTGTGCCATCATCCGTGCCAAAGCGTGGCATCCAGCAATATGTCATGGCAAAGGCTGAGCGCATTGAGAAAAAGTTCAAGTATGGCGTTGAAGAAAGTGACCAAACCCATTTTGAGCAGTACGCGGAAAATTGGCTCAAGCGGCAGGAGCCGTTCTTTAAGGCTACCACTTACGCAGGGTACAAACGCAATCTGGATATTGTCTACCCGTTGATTGGAGGCATCCCTCTTGCAAAGCTGCTCCCCATGACCCTAGAGGAAATGTGCGAGGAATTGCGCAAGCGTCCGGGGCGTGGTGGAAACTGCATCAAGGAAACCACGGTGCAGAAGTACCTTGAGACGGTTTCCTCGGTACTGGAGGATGCCAAGAAAAATGACATTATTCCGTTTAATCCGGCGCACCGCGTTCGGAAAAAGCATTTTGAGAAGGAGGTGCAGCATATTCCGCAGAAGTATGAAATGGGTAAACTGATGCGGGCGATTCAGAACGAACCGATTCTGTATCGGGCGTACTACACGCTGGCCATCACAACCGGTCTGCGGCGTGGTGAACTGTGCGCCCTGCAATGGAGGGACATAACCGGTGTTTGTGAACTGACCGTCCGCCGTTCCCGCAGCTGTGCATCCGGGAAAATCGTAGAGAGTGACACCAAAAGCCATCGGGAACGGATTGTAACTATTCCGCTGGGGATATGGGAACTTCTGATGGCGCTGCGACAGCAACAGGTGCTGCATAGCGGCGTTCCGGATAGAGAGCAGCCGATTTTTACAGACCCCGATGGTCATGTGCCGCACCCGGATTCTTTTACTCGGCATCTGCGCAAGCTGTATAAAAAGTGCGGATTGCCAGAGGAATACCATGTCCATAGTTTGCGCCACACCAATGCAAGCCTGCTGATTGCGCAGGGCGTGGATGTGCGCACGGTGGCTAGTCTGTTAGGACACGCACAGGCAAGTACAACGCTGGATATTTATGCCCATGCGTTTGACAAGAACAAGCGAAAGGCACAGGAAAAACTGGGAAAGGCGATTGGATTATGATGAGAAAAATCAAGCTGACACGCGCAAACAAAAGTATCCTGCTGAAAGCACTTGCACCTTATTACTACCGAGAGAAAGCGCTTGGGCATAGCACAGAAAAACCGGGGCGACTGATACTGAAAATTGATTCTCTCCCAGCCGATAAAAAAGCTACTTTTTCTACAGAAGAAATCCGCCTCATGCGAATCACTATAAACAGGCTGAGGAACGAGCGTCTAGGAAAAGGGCAGTACACCGATGCGGCAGACGATATGCTGCTAAAATTATTCTGAAAATCAAACACTAACAAAAACAAAAAACCTCATTGCAAAAAATACATCGCAATGAGGTTTTCTGGTGCGACCGGGAGGATTCGAACCTCTGGCCTTCCGGGTCGGAGAACTACGACATGGCAGTATAGACAGACGTTATACCGTAAATTTTGTTGGTTCTGCATCACTCTGGCACACTTATCACAAGCAATATAAAACAATGTGTCAACGATAAAAACTGACCGCAGACAGCCAAAAACACTGCCGGTGGTCAGTTGGTGGTCAACGGATAGACTTTTTCAGCGCCGTCTGGTGAAAATACGCAACGTGGCTTTAGGTGATAATTTCTCGAGTTTGCATTAATAAACATTTTATAGACAGGAATTCTTTTTTCTCTTGCAATGTCCAAAAGCAAACGCGCATATATAGGAGAAATCTTTCTACCAAGATAGATAGCACACGCTTTTTTCTTTACAAATGTGTGTTCTTCTGAAAGTAGCGCGGGTGTTGCGAAAGACCCCATAAGACGCCATTCATGCTCGGATTTCCACTCTGTGGATTTATGTATCATTATTTTGGTAGGTGCAAGCATATCGGGACACGGAAGGATTTTAGCTGCATCAAGTATGTTTCCCTGACTAGAAAATGTCTTAAAATAGTCGTTTACAAGAGAACATATTAAAAGCCATTCGGCATAAGGCGTTGCGTCGTAACGCTTTGATTGGTAAATAATTGGGAACAATTCACATCGAGTGGGCGACTCACTGTTTCCTTCACCTACAGAATCAACACATGGAAAGCCTCGAAAGTTATATCCAATGGAAAATCCTGTACTTGAGGATGCATAGTGTCCCCACATATTTGCAGATGTAATCGTATCAGAGAAACAGGCGAATTTTAATGTGTTTTGCGTTAAAACCGAAATTTTCGGAGAGTATGCTTTAATAGCATTTCGAGAAAATGCTTCAAAGTGTCGTAAATAAGATTCCATATCTCCTACAGTAATATGCGCAATGGCTTCTCTCATCTGACAAAGAACTTCACGCGGGAAAAAGTATTGTACTATCTGCGGAAGTTCTTCCCAGGAAACCTTTCCCGAAGCGAACCGTGAAAATTCGTTTATAGCCTGTAAAACGTGCGCGGTGATTTTTGCTTTATCAAAATACAGCAACGCATCATAATCATCATTCATGACATTTCCCTTGGAAAGCCAGATTTTATCATCCCAAAGGGCTTGAAGAGAAAGTTCATTACAGGAACGATAGCGAAATAGCATTGGCGGAATCATCGATTGAATGCCGTCCAATAGGGGTTTATACAGACGATTATATTCCTCGATCGAAAGGCTGCCTTGAAGCGCGGTATCATTCATCAGCTTCGCGTATTCTCTGAGAGTCATCACATTCACTCCCCTTTTATAGATTGCGTTACAAATTAACGAATCCTGCAGTGCTTATTATGCGCCAAATTGTATCTGGGCAGTTTTGTGAAGTGGATAGGCATTGGCTGGTATTTCATTACTGTATGTTCCAAAATGCAATCACTGTACTCATGTTTTCAGCCGATATTTACGCGCACGTCCGGCGCCTTCTGCAACAACAGCCTCTTGTTCAATCAATTCTGCCAAATACATTTTCGTGCGGGAAACCTGAAGTCCGACCGCCTCGGCAATTTCTTTGCTTGCCGCTTTAGGAGTGTCTGTCAGGTACTGTAAAATGTCCGCTTTGCGACGTTCAGCAATGCCGCCTTCTTTATCGCCATTTTTTGCCGCCACTTTTTTGCCGCCACTTTTTACCGCCATTTTTGCGGCGGAAAGCGGTAGTGTCAGCGTTGTCCGATCTGGATTAAATGCTTCAACAATCTCTGGCACCTGCCACCCCTGCTTTTGCCAAACGGAGCGAATACTTGGCAATCCACTTCCTGCACGCTCGCCAACATTTATCAGATTGAACATTTTGATCAGCGATTCGTTGCGTGGATCCGATACACCGCCCACAAGAGCCTCCTGCACATTGATACGGAAAGCACCCGGATTTGCAATACGAATTTTATCCGGCCATTTTTGAATCACCAGACCGCGTCGGTCATAGTAGTCGGCATGAATCAAGGCGTTCGCTAAAGCCTCGCGCAAAGCCTTATGCAGAGGAGTATCGTCAATGCGATCTGTACCCTCCAGCTTAAAAGGTACTTTAATATCCTGCGCGATTCGGTTGTATACACGGAAGTAGAAATCGCAAATATTACCACTCCAATCGCCGGAACTGGAGACTATACGATCTGTCCACCGTTCATCTTCTGTAGCCGAACGGTCATGCTCTTGATAATCCAGAAAATAATGTGGGAACTCGCGTACAATTTCGTATTCATGGCCGAACATAAGCAATCCGGCAGCAGTGGGGCGCAGCTTGCCATCTGCGTCTCGTGCCATAGCACCGATGCGGTGCAGAAAATCCTCCACAGCTAATTCTGACCATACATGACCGGGGCGGAGATTATCCATGCGCTGGCGATAGCGGCGGATGGTGTCCCTGTCAAGGCAGTCTATTGTCATAGTATCCATGACGCGGGCGTCCTGCGAAATATCCGCCTGATCCCGCATCATGGCGCGCACTTCATCCTTGGTGCAGCGGTAATCACCCTCGCCATTCCGGCGATATGTTCCCGTAAAAGGATCGACACCAGTATAGACGGGTTTGTCGTGGCGGTCGGCGCGGGGTACTTCGATGACAACAATCTGGTTGTCACCGCTTTCTACGATTTGTACATTGCGGTCAGAAAGGATATTTACATTGACGATGGAGTGATTATTGACGCTGTTCCAGAAATCAGAAACAAGTTTTTCGGGGGCGGGGAGCGGCACACTGGAAAAGCTCTTGTCTGCATTTTCTACAACGCCAAGCAGAATATAACCGCCGAAAGTATTGGCAAAAGCCGAGTATGTCTCCCAGATGCTATGGGGCAGACCGCCTTGCGCTTTTTTGGCTTCTATGCGGTTGTTCTCCTTATATTTGCTTAATTGTGTGAGATTCAGCATATGTAGTGCGCTCCCCCTAGTGTAATGTAATCATATTATACAATAAAGCGTATTAAAGTCAAATATAAAGTATATAGAAAAGTGGCGATTAACTTTGTATGACGGGAATCTCAAACCTGCGGGGTCCCTGAACATTTCCAGATAAACCATGCTCTTTCAGATATAACAATGGGTATGTTTCAGGTGAAAAGCTGCAAATTAGCTGAAGCTCCATATATTTTCCATAATGTTGGTATCTTTCTCCGCTGATAACAAACTTACTGTCGTCAATTGTAGAAAAAGGCTTATTAACTGCAACCACCCTGCACTTGAATAATACCGCCTGAATTGGCGCTCCAACATATATAAATATCGTATCTCCAATCTCCACATTTTTCATGGACTGTTTCCAATCAATGACGGCAAAATTTTGAAAGGCTGCGCAAACGTCATACAGCTTTGGATTACAGGGAATAAGCCAGCTATTCATGCATTGTCTCCAATCTGATTAAGAATCTTAATTTTGTTTGCAGGTGTACCTATTAAGCAAACTTTTGTTGCAATCCGATCTGATACAGAATGATTCTGTCTAGACAACACATTATTTCTTATAAATACACCTCGAAAAACATAGCCCGCCTTCTGCGAATCTTTTGCAAAAATCAAGTCATAACCATCATAATGTTCCGTATTCGAATTTTCTGAACCCTTCAGATCGTCAAAAACGAGCCTATTCCAATCCGGTGAAAGCACATTAACACACCCAAATGCCGCAGCATGAGGTTTTCCATTCTCATAATGTGCAAGCTTAGGAAACCACAGACGAAAGCTACCATTGCCCATTGCATTAGGCCAGCAGGCTTTCATCCACCCTGCGTAGTTAGTTCCGATTACGGCGTTTATGGCATCTTTTATTGTGTTAAATTCGATTGGCTGATTTGCATCAAGTATGATCTCTCGTTCAGGCTGATTACCTACCATCATAAGAAAATCCTCCCAACAAAATTGACATTGTGACATCATTCGATTAAGTCTACGTCGCAAGACAGCAAAACTTTCAACATCGAGATGGGATCTCTACGCAGAGGTGCCTTAGGGTTTAGACTTCTAACCATCAAGGCACAGTCTTCCTTCGTTGCATTGGAGATAATTTCCAAATTTCTCCGCGCACGAGATGCACCCACATAGAAATACATAGCTCCTTTGTCAAAAGTGCTGCTGTCAACGTCAATCAAAATAATGGCATCTGCTTCGAGTCCTTTGAACTTTGAGCAATTGGAGAACAGGCACTCCTTTCCCTTATGGGTATAATGTCTGCTGTAATCGCCGACACTTTCACATTCCGTATAAGGTGACAGAATACTATTATTAAGTGTGTTTTTCACGCTGAGAATAGTTATGCTTTCACAGGTGTCTTTCAAACTGTCAATGGCTTTATTGATGTACTCGATTTGTTCGTCACTGTTTGCTATTGCATACATATGAGGCTTAATGCCACTCTTGGGACCCTGTTTTGCCGTAATATTACGGTCGTTCTTGGGCAACGGTTTGATTGAAGTAGTTGCAATTTCGTATGTGTTGCGGCAATTTCGATGCAGCGTCAGCTTGCATTCTGAGTCGGAGATGCAGGCGGGAAGTTGTGCATCAGCGCCAGCGCCCTGAACAATTTGATTGCGGTCACAAAATAGATAAAACGTCCCCCCGTTGCCCAATGCCACCAGTTCCAATATATCAATAATTTGGCAGCCATAACTTGAATCTTCGTTTGCTGAATCATCAACACCAAGCAAGCCAAAGTCTTGCCCTTCATCAACGATGACGTGTTTGTAGCCAAAGACTTCCTTTTTATCATAGCAATCGGACAACCATTGCTCTAGATCTTCCAAACCGTTCATATCCCCGGCAACTTTATAGGCCAACGCACTAATTGTCATGAAATCAACGTTTTCAAAATCTTTTTTCAGCAGCCCGCTTTTGTATTGCTGGTTCAAATGATCTCTGAGCATACGGTTAAAGCACAGAAATAAGACCGAATCTCCCTGCACACTATGTCGGCGTGCCTTTTCAACAGCAACCATGGTTTTACCTGTGCCTGCGGCACCATTTATAACAGCAGTTGGTTGCTCATCGAGAAAATCCAGAATCTTGTATTGCTCTTTCAACAGCATATTGAACTGCATTTCTACAAGTCCACGTTCCACTGATGGCATTTTAATGAGATGAAACTTGGGGCAAATCACATTGTTTACCAGAAGATTCAAGTCTGCATCCGTCATGCGATTTTCAATATAGCTATTGCCAATTGAAATCTCGATTGCCATAATTCGTTCTATGGCTGGTCTCGGATCAACCAAATCGTCGTAGCACAACGTGATTTTTTTATTGGCGTCGCTCCCGAACGGTATACGATTGACACGATCCTGTGCCATATCCGGAAACCACACAGCGCTAACAAATTTAATGTGATTTACCATACTGGCTACAGCCGGGTTGGTGTGATCTTTGACAAGTCTACGCAAAGTCGCACTGGCTGTCCGTGCTTGCCGGTAAGGTCCACCGTGCGGCATCAGCAAACCACTTGTGTAATGCCATTGACCATCCTCATAGTAAATTCCATCTCCAGCTTTTACTTCAATGGTAAGCGCACCAAGCTGTTTATTTACCACCAAGAAGTCCGTTTCCTTAGCAAGCAATTCGTTCGTGTCGGTAACGGCAACCGTTTCAACAGAATGGAATACATAGTAGCTATCCGGTAGCTTTTTCAGCGCCTCAAAAACAATGCCCTCGTGGCTCCGTGCATCGAATTCTTTGGGCTCAGCAGGTATCATGTGTGCCATAAGTTCATCACCTTATTGTTGTGTTGCGGATAATTTCTGCAAATTTCTCCGGCGTAAGTGTGTCATCGCCTATTTTGTAGGCTTTCCAATCGCAGTTTGGCCAGTTATCATACTCATCGGTATTATCAGAGGTATACAATGCCAATTTCAAATTGGGCCAAGCCATATCCGGCCATAACTCATCATTACTACGTTCCACTGTGATATGTGCGGATTGCACCGGGAATGGTAGAAAATCTCTTTCAGCAATTTTTTGAAGCGCGCTTACCCATTCCGCATCGCTGTCGGTTAATGGGAGGTTTTCGATAATCTCGTTCCATGATGTTGAATCCTCATCATATTCACAGTCTGTATGTAGCACGGTATCTAAGGAAGAATTGCGCTCGCATTCGGCTGTTGTAGCTTCTTCTTGCTGTTGTTCCTCAATGGGTTTCATCACGCCAAGCCACGGCTTGATGAAGTTGGCAGCGATGTGCCGATCCAACTGATCATGGATTTTCTGGTTGTAATAATTGCGCAGACACTTATAGCACGAAGTATCGCAGTCACAGCCTTGTACAAGATCGTAAGCCGCGTGCAACACATTTTGGAATGCAGCGCCATCTTTTGTCACGATTCTGCGTACATGCCCGGCACCACCGGCCACAGCATCATACAAAATGATGGAATAAATCAACCTATTATTCCAGTTTACCTTATGCAGAGTACCTTTTATGTCGGTTCGCTCAATGCCAAGGGCGGTTGACATTCCTTCCAGCAATGCGTAAAGCACAGACAGCATCGTGTTCGTGTCGCTTGCGGCAGGTGTCTGAAAAACAATCTTTGCAACATCGGTCTTGAAATCATGGGAAAGAATATACTTTTTAGAAATAGCTTCTTCATTTTTGCAGTAATATCCATACGGATTTTTATGCTTTTTAGGGAACGGATCATCCGTAGCATATCCGCAAACAGGGCACACAGCGTATTCCGGGCTGCGAACTACCACCACAAGAGAATCGTTGGAAGTAGATTCAATTTCGATGTTGTTCTCATTGACAGAGAAACTCAGGGTATCAATCACATTACGTGTAGGATCACCGATGTAATAGTCATCGGATTTGTACTCACGTTCTGGACGATGCATTGGAACATCTTTACCCTCTCCATTCTCGGCAATAAAACCGCGTCTAGGCTCCAATGTCGTCTGCCAAAATCTCTTTTTAATGGGAAAATGGCAAGAAACGCATTCACGACCTTCGCTGGGAATATCCTGCTTTGTGAAGTTTGGCTCAGCACATTCTTTGTTGGGACACTTACAAAAATGTCCTATCTCCCATCCATTCGAAGATGCTTTAGACGGCATTTTGCGGATATAGCGGCTTGTATACATTTTGCCATCTGCTATTACCTGTGAACCGGGCGCATATTCAGCAATTGCCATTTGGAGATCACGTGCCAGCTGCAATGCCTTGTTGCTGCCAACAGCCGAGACATCTGGTAGCAGTTCAACGGTATCCACAGGAAATCCATATTTGGGGAGAACATTGTTGCGCACAAGGAAATCTATCAAGCTCTTTTTGCCCTCTCCGTCTTCCCTTGCACAGCGGAACTTTTGCAGCTTCCTTTCATAGTCTCCTGCGTTTTTGTAATCCTTTACACGGGCATACGCTTTCATTTGTTTTTCATAGTAGTCAATCGTGTCCCGATATTCTTTTACTGCAATTTCCAAACAGCCATCATCGCCAATCAGAGAGTCAATCCATGAATAATCATCAATGCCGAGTTCTTTATGTACATCGGCAGGAATCGACTTTTCCAGTAGATTTTTCAAGTGCTGTGGTTTTTGCCGGAGATAATCTTTCAGCAGGTCATAGCCGCCTTCGTTCAAAAGTACCGTCTGATTATCCCCATCATATACTTTAGGGTAAGCGGTCAAGAACGAGCTCAGTGCAACTGCATAAATATGTCGGTTAATAACCTTGCGGTTCTTGATCTCAAAGACCGGTGCCTGTATCAAACCGCTGATCATCTTTTGCGGATTGTTATAGAACGTAAAATCGTGAGAACTTAGCTTTGCATAGGTCATTACAAACGCCGCAGAGTGCAATGCACGGCCGGCACGACCGGCACGCTGTACATAATTCGCGGGGCTCGGCGGAACGTTACGCATATATACAGTTTCCAATGAGCCTACGTCAACACCCATTTCAAAGGTGGTCGAACAGCTAAGCGCGTTGATCTTGCCGTTTACAAATCCCTGTTGGTAAATCGTCTGTTGATCTTTCGCCAACTGTGCCGTATGCTCTTTGATGAACAAGGGCGACATCCGAGTGTCCCTGTACAAATTAGCATAATGGTTGTTCTGCAAGTCGATAGTGGGATCATATTTTTCCAACGAACCGTCACACTTCACGGAAGAACAAAATTCCTTGCAATAATATGGCGTAACTTTCCCACATTTTTTGCAACGATAAAAATGTAGTTTGCTATCTCCGCTAAGGCGAATACTGAAATCTTTTGTAGAAATCGTAGTTTCTTCGTTTCGCTGCTTTGCGAATACATTATCCCAGTAACTCAAAAGAATCTCATTTGAATAATCCTCATCGCGTCCGGAAACACGGCATACACGGGCAAGACGAGCATTAGGATAATAGTTCCCGTTAGAACGCTTTCTAGCAGCCCAACCCATTACCCAACTGCGTTGGGAATCTTCCGCTGTTTTGATTGCCTTCATATAGCGCTGCTTTGCGGCAAAGAAAATATACTCCCGATCTGCATCCGTCAACTTAAAATCAGGAAGAATTGCTCCAGCATAGACCGCATCCATTACGAGCAGATTTAAGAAGTCTTTGCTTTCGGCGTCAGATATTCCGAATTCGTCTGCAATGTCACTGCAAACTTCAGTATTTGGATCATACTCAAATGAGAGCAAGCCCATACTCGCCAAACTTGTGGAGCGGCGTGCATTATACATCTCATTCAGCACGGCGATCCAAGCGTTACGCTTACAGGCGAGATCAATGTCCTGATTTTCAGGCTGATCCCATTCAGCAAAAGTTTTGTTGGCATTAAAATAGCGACTCAGTCGTTCCACAAAACTGCTGACGCTCAGGAAAGTCTTTCCTTCTTTTTTGCATTCCTCAATAACGTGCCAAATACCGCGGCGGCGCAGAAATTCCTGATAAGACTTTTCCATGTAGCAGGCAAAAAACGCAGCCTCGCTTCGACTATCGGAAAAACACAGGAATTGCCGATGCTTTGTTGTTGTAGTAGTAGTCCGTGTATTGCGGGCCGCGAACAGCCCTCTACCGGAAGTTCGATTTTCTTTCGGTATCGGCGTTTCTTCTGTCTCAGGGAGAATATCAAATAGTTTTGTTCCAAGAACGGATGTTGCAGCTTCTGCGCCCAAATAGAATCTGCGCAGGTGTCCAAATCCACAAGCACTGCACTTGATTTGCTTTGTGTTTTTGACGGTCACCTTGGATAGCTTTATGTAATTAGATGCCGCGTGATCACAAGGCGCTTCCAGTTTGGCATCAGCCTCACCGCTGATGGCTCCGCAAATGGGGCAAATCACATAATCATTTTCTGCACAGCCGGTTTCATCATCAATCGTGACAGCTTTCTCGTCATCGTCTTCATCAAAGATATGGGCTTCGCCTTGTTCTTTGACAAGGTAATACTCTGCCTTGTCATCCCACTGCTTTACATTTTCCAAATGGTCACCAATCGTTTTTCCGACGATGGCAGTACGTCCGCAGTCAGTGCAAATAGCGCACTCAAACACAGCCTGTTGCTGAGAACCATTTCCCGTGAATAATTTTCTCTGCAAGAACAACTGTTTGGGGGTATTTAGGGTAATATAAGCCCCCTCAAGTGCGCGCACAAAGAAGTGATACCGTGCTTTTATCAGCGAAACTTTACATTTTTCTGCGCGGGTACATACGTTGATAAACGCCACAAGTTCCTCTTTGCTGAGCGTAAACTGTCGGTCTGCCAGCTTTTGGAGCAGTTCATTGACAGACAGCGGACCGCTTTGAGAACAAATTCCTCTGACTGCTCCGAACAAAGGACTATGCAATAAAAGTTCGAATAGGCGTTCATCCTCATCAGCAGCATCCATGGTGAATCCATAATCTGCAAGAATCTCACTCGGTACGCGTTTGTTTTCCGCAATTTCCGTAAAAAGTTGATTGGGAATTTTCCAAGTGTCTTTTAAGGCTGGCTGTTTTTCTTTGGAACGGATAATATTCTCCCGCAGGAATGGCGCACCGCACAAACGGCTGGCAAAAGCAATAATATCGTCATCCGCATCATATCCACCAAGAGTGGCGCTCGTCAAAATATACTGTACACTGCCCGGCGTACTGATGCGGGCGCGCAGCCTGCGCATCAGTAGGGAGGTTTCCATTCCTGTTGCACCTTTATAGATATGGGCTTCATCCAATACAATATAGCGAAGCTGAGCCCCAGAAAAGACTTTGTCATCTTTGGGGCGCAGCATCATATATTCAAGCATCGAATAGTTGGTGATCAGTATGTGCGGAGGATTTGTTTGCATCTCATCGCGGCAAATAACTTCGTTGGGTAGAGGATGTGCATTCCTGCCGTTGACACGCTGATACTCCGCCAACGCACGGTCTTTGGTTTGCTCAGTATTGCCATTATAAAGTCCAAAACGAATTGTAGGGTGATCCTTCAGCAATTTTTGCAGACGCTTAATCTGGTCATTAGCCAATGCGTTCATCGGGTAGATAATAATGGCACGCACAGCATCGTTCAATGTTCCGGCTTCTTCTTCCTTCAGGAGAGAGTCTATAACGGGAATCAGAAAACACTCGGTTTTACCGGAGCCTGTACCGGTCGTAACAACAAGATTTTTTCGTGCGTTGGCCTTTTCCAATGCAGCGATCTGATGGAGATATAACCCACGCTGAATTTTCAGTTCCTTGTCCTTTTCGGCGCAGTTTTCAAGTGTGTCGAATAATGGACTGACCTTATGCTCAGCAATCAATTCTGCAATCGATTCGCCGCTTTCATACGATCCGCTGACTTCAAGATATGGTCCTTTGGCAACTGCGCCAGACTCCTGAATAGATTTCTTCAATTCATCGGCATAGTCCGGATCAGCAAAGTCAAATGTTGTGGTAATATAATCTGTAAATGCGTCTTTTATTTCCTGTGAAGCGGTAATAGGATTAAACATTTTTACAACCTCATTTATTCTTTACCATTTCATATTCAAATTTATCGGGAATTTGAAGGGCTTCCTTCTCGGCACGACTCAATGTGCGTTCGGCTTTATTTAGTATAGATCCATGACCGGCATCGATATATACAGCATCCCCGGTCACAGAATACATGGCAAGGAAATGCTCACTGATCAGCCAAATATCAATCGGATTTATTAACTCAAATTCTGTTTTGGACGAATCATTGCAGAAAAAGAACCATGACGCTTGTTTTGTATTCCAAAACTGAAGAGTTCCCTGATAATGTGGACACTTTCCGTCTTCTTCGGCAGGAGCATCGGATACATCAATATACTTCAAATCCACAATTCGGGTCATTGAATCTCGCAAACCAAGAACATTATAAACACCTTTTTCCCAATCCCAGCAGGAGGCAGACTTCAACTTCAAAATGGCATTTCGGTAGTTGAAATCGTATGGATTGCCAACAACCAGTTTGCCTGAATAAATTTCAGATTCCTCTTTTTTGAACACGGACTTTTTAATCGTTGTGACGGAAAAGCTATAAGCACCATCTGCTAAGCTAAGATTCTTTTCCAGCTGTTCATCTTTTCCATAGACGAAGTAGTTGTAGGGCTCTTTCTCCACATCATAGAGATATACATGAAAGTCTTGTCCCTTGTTTCCAATAAAGTTATCCTCAATTTCCCAGTAAAGCGCTCCATTTTCATAGATAAGCGGACACCTATTGAACGATGGCTTAAAGTGAACCGTCAACAAATTGTAAAAGACTGGTTTATTCATTCCTCTTTCTAAGCGCACAAAAAGATTTGCATTGCTGTCGGTTCCTTTATGCATCTGGAGAAAATTTCCGATTTCATATAAGTGATTGCTCTTAGAGCAGACGAGTTCATCATTGCCCATGAAGAACTTCGCAACCCAGCCTTTGGGACAATCGATACTGATAAAAGAATCAGCTTTCAAGTCATCAACCCAAAGGTCTTTGTTTTCCAATGTGAAAAGGTTTCTATGCTGGTCACTTTGCAATAAAGTGGCGTGAACCACTGGCAAGGATAATTGCAGTGTTGCCATGGCGGTAAATCCCGGTATTTGAATGGTATTGTTTCCCGGTTCTGAGTAGATTGTGAATTCACGGTGCCCATAATGAGCATCAAAGGTCTGTACTGTTACGGTTTTTCCTTCATCAAAGAATATCGGATAATTTAGTGAGTAGGTGAACTCTGGAATCACAAAATAATCATATACACACGCATTCTTGCCGCTGGCTAAGTCAAAAATTCTAATGCTATGCGAACCCGATTCGCCTATGATTGGCAGATAAAAATCTTTTTCCTGTAAATAGGCTGCAAGAGGGAATGTCTTGCCATCCAGTTGAATTTGATATTTTTCAATTTTTTCTTCTTCCGGAAGTTCAACGTCTACCGCTTCAATTCTGCTATGAACGGTGTACATAGCATTCTCGGAAAGCGCAAATGCAGAAGAAATTCGTTCGGGACGAACTTTAACTCGTACGCGACTTTTGGTGCTCGAATCCGCATAAAGTTCGATGCCGTTTACGGTTAGGCAGTGCAGAGCATTAACATCCAATGCGAATTTTTGTGCAAAATCGCATTCGACTGTATAAATGTCCCCAGAATCCTCATCGAAGTCAACATCGCTTTCCAAAGGCGTGAACAAATATGCCGCACCGTCCGCCGTCTTTTGAATATTACGGATTTCATGTCCCATATTTCGGCTAAGAATCAGATAATCTCGATACAATGTTTTGTGAGAATCATAGATTACATGATTGTTGTCGCCAATTATAACCTTGACGGAGAAGTGAAGGTTTGCGCTTTGCACTTGGTTCAGGAGAAATCTGTATTCTCGGCTGGTAAATACTTGATTGCCAAAGATCTTCATGGGTTCGGTATAAATTTCTTTACCGTCAAGTGAAATTACTACTTGAGGCCGGTTCCCATTCGCAATTAGTTGGCAGTCACTTTCTTCAAATCGAATTTTAGGGAGAACAATATAGGCAATTCCATCTATCAACTCATAGCTGGCATGAATATCAGACCGATGGATCGCCACACGATCGTTTCTATGATTCTTCCGGCTATCCTGCGCCTGTTTCCGCTGCCCTCTGGACTGTTGTTGGAACCACCGGTAGATAAGCAAGTCAAGGCGAAAGTGCTTTGTATCCAGTTGTTCATCTATGCCGTATCCACTTGTAATCACATCCATTTTGTGGATGATGTCTTCACAAAATACACAAGCATATCCTTGGCAAAGTTCCAATAATGTTTTGAAGCTTGCAGAGACAACCGCAGATCGAACATCGACCTCTGAATCGAAATTGTCATTCCATTTGGCCTTGATAGCCTTAACTAAGGGCTTGAAAGCCGGATCGCCGGGTATGTACTGGCAGTCAAGGGTATTTACATAAAAGTCAAAAAGGATTGAGAAAAAACGGTTTGCTGCATCGGCAGGCTCCAAAGCGTGGATGAGTAAAGTATCATAATATCCTTGGTATCGTATTCCGTTTTTCTCGGTTGGAACAAGAAAATGATTCGTAAGGCGCATCACCTTATCAATCGCTTTGCAAAAGAAGCGATAATAGTGCTGATATTCCGTTGTACCTTGTCCCAGTGTATATCCGCAGAAGTGCTTAAATACAAACACCCAAATTTTACTTTGCGATTCGTCATCGTCCGCACTTCTCCCTTGCAGCGCGAAAATCGTTTCAAGAATAATTGCTTTTTCTTCTGTAATGGACAGCCCTTTTCCCTCAACGAATCGCTTATCAAATGCAGATTTTGCGTAGGAATACACTGCTATTCGCTGCTCTTCCGTCAGAATAGCATTACCAAGAAACGTCTGAGTGGTATATATCTGGTTTATGACTGGTACAACTTCAAGACCTTCATCAACTTTTTCCCCTGAAAAGTCCATTGCGCGCTCAATATCTTTCCATACGAAGCCGTTGCTCTCTGTAAGCTGTCTCGATGACACACCAGCCCTTTTAGCTTCTCGATGCAGTGCCATATGGACACTTATGTTTTTACACAATTCCGCACTGTAAATTATTTTGTTCGGAAACAACTGCATCAGATTTTTCTGTAAAGCATTGCTCATTTCCATAAGTGCCACGACTCCTCCTGTTATTCAACTTTTGAGTTTTTTAGATTCGTTTATAAAATTATAGCAGATTTAAACAAAAATGTCACGAATTATACGAGCTTTTGATGCTTAGTGTAGAAAACTGCGGGATCTTTATTGAGCAGGGGAGCTGTTCTTGTGCTTTTGCATTTTAGGTACTTTTCATTTACATTGTACATTCTTATCTGTCCAATAGTCCGTACTCCTTGAGGATTTCCCCGATAATTGTATGAGTGCACATATTCTTGGACAATATATTATGCATTGTGATATAAGATTGAGAAAACGTATAGAGACATCTAATTGTTTATCATGTTATATGCAAAAAAACAAAAGCAAAAATTCGAGGAAGCCGAAGCAATAATGATTGACAGTATGCCAGGGAGAACTGCTGATGGATATGCAGTTATTTAGATGATGAGCAAGCCTTGATGGTGAAATCCATCATAGGTGGGTTATCGCCTTGAATTATGAATGCCGTGTAAACAATTAGCACTTGCCATTGACAGACTGCTAATTGTTGGCGTATATTAAACTTGCGGATTTATTCTGTACTAGCACCTTTACAACTGAATACACAGCATAACAGGTACTTTACTTTCCCGGTGGGGCGCACAGCAAGGTCAAGGCAGACCCTAACCCACGGCGGGGAGAGAACATAATGATACTCCAGATGCCCCACAGCTTCAGATGGGGTGACCGCGCTTGGGTTGTAAGAAGTAAGACCCTTGCAAAGTCAGTGAATGGTCGTCGTCGGCGGCTTGCCTGTTATGTTCCCATGTCTGGGGGCAAGCGGCAAATTAGACATTTTTCTTCAGCATTTATTTTGATGCACACGGTCTCTTTTATTATTTACATGACCGTGTGATTGACGCTAGTATGCGTATCGTTTGATTTTTATTGAATTCACATCAAGATTTGCGGGGAAAGTGTACCCTTACACCCGGATAAAACAGAGAAAATATAGAAAGAGCCCGGAGGGCCTTACCAAATCGGTAAGGTTCTCCGGGCTCTTTTTTCTCCCCCCGGAAAGTGTATTCAAAAGGGTTACACAAGGCAACAGAAAAAATCAAGAAAGGATGTGAGTATATGACAAACGCAAAACAGACGAACTGTGCGAAATACGCACGCGGACCGCCAAAGTGAATCAGAACTGATTCACTTTCTTGGATCAAAACTGAAAAAGTGAATCAAATCTGATTCACTCGCAGTAACCGCCCAAATCCGCCCGGTGTGGGGCAGATGCCCCGCGTCGCACACGGACGCGACATCACCCACAAACCCGCCGTTTGGCGCGTTTGTGGGGCTGTGGGGCGGCGTGAGCCGTACAACTTAACACTAGAGAGTAAAACTTACTACACACAAAAAGACGATAGTATGAGATAATAGATATATACCAAACAAGAAAGGATGATGTGAATGACTACCACAAGATTACCGAAAACTATTACTGCCGGCGCGCTGCTTGCAACGCCGATACCTCCCGTAAAATGGATTATCCCCGGTCTGCTCCCGGCAGGGCTGGCAATCTTTGCCGGTCCCAGCAAGGCGGGCAAAAGCTGGCTGACACTGTGGCTCTGCTTACAGATTTCGCAAGGGAAATCTGTGTGGGGGCGCGAAATAGAACCGAGAACCGTACTGTATTTCTCGCTGGAAGATACACTGGGTCGTCTGCAAGAACGCCTTTACCAGCTTGTCGATGCAGAAGAAGACCCGGAACGTCTCATCTTGCAGACGGAAAGTAACGGAATTGGGCAGGGATTGGAAGAACAAATCGTCAGTTTCATCCATACTTACCCCGATATTAGCCTCATCGTCATAGACACCTTGCAAAAGGTACGAAAAGGAGACCGGAATGGTAGTATGTATGCCAATGACTATAAGGATATTGGTGCATTAAAGGAACTTGCCGACAAGTACGGCATTTGCATCCTGCTGGTGCATCATTTGCGTAAACAATCATCGTCAGACCCCTACGATCAAATTTCCGGTTCAACGGGCATTATGGGCGTGGCGGATACGACATGGCTCATGCATCGTCAGCGCATGAGTAAAACAGCGACAGTTCGTGTAATTGGACGGGATATGGACGAGAAAATGCTGCATATCCGGGAAGAAAACTGCGTCTGGACGTTGGATGAGGAAGAAAGCGCAGAACAGCAGGCGTTGAAAGCTATTCCTGACTACCTTTGGAAAGTTGCAGACTACATTGATTCGGTCGGAAAATGGCAGGGTACAGCTACGGAATTGCTTGTTGCAGCGAATATTTCTGATGTAAAACCTAACCAATTCACCCGGAAGATGGCGCATTGTGCCCGCGATGTGTTCAGCCCTCGTGGTATCGAATACAAGTACACCCGCACTGAACAAAAACGCTTGTTTGAATTCTTCCATGACGATGATGACGGTGATGACGATGATATTGATATATCGGAGTTGTTCCACTGGGGTATCCCACAAACATCGTCATCATCGTCAGCATCGTCATTAAGGTCGCTTGAGGAAAGCAAGCATGGGCGAAGTGTTGCCATAGGGCAACCCGCCGAAAAGCCTACGGGGACAGCCCCGAACCCCTGTGAGGCTGCTGGCGCATGAGAAAACGCAGCGTTGGAATCAATGTCCGCGTCAGCGTCACAGAGAAACGAAAAATGACGCTGATGGCTAAACGGTGCGGGCTGTCTCTCTCGGAATACTTACGCCAGCGGGCGCTGGGATATGAACCGGGCGGGCATCCGCCCAAGGAGGTATTTGATGTGTTGGATAAATTGGATGAAATTGCAGAAAACTGTCAACCGAGTGCAGGCGTTAAAATTACAGCCTGTGCAGATGAGATGAGGGATCTGCTCATTGGCGGTAACTAAGATCTGGGCAATCAAGGACAGTCTGCAGCGCGTCCTTAACTATGCGGCCAACCCGGACAAAACCGAATACGATGCCCTTGCCCAGACACTGCACTACGCAGAGAACGATGCCAAGACCAAGCTGAACGAGAGCGCCCAGCTTGTCACCGGCATTCATTGCAGGGCAGACCATGCGTGGGAAGATATGCGGGCTGTACAGGAACGCTTTGGTAAAACAGACGGCGTGGTGGCGCTCCATGCCTACCAGAGTTTCCGTGAGGGTGAGGTCACCCCGGAGCAATGCCATGAGATCGGCGTGGCACTGGCCCGCAAGGTCTGGGGCGGGCGATTCCAAGTACTGGTCGCCACCCACATGAACACGGATAATTTACACAATCATTTTGTGATAAATTCCGTGTCCTATGTGGATGGCAAAAAGTACGAACAGCGCCGCAGCCAATATGCGGAATTTAGAGAAACTTCAGACAAGCTGTGCAGGGAGTACGGCTTGTCGGTGGTGGAGCAGCCCAAGGCAAAGGAACCGGCACGGTACGCCCGAATGCGGGAAGCCATCGACCAAGCCTGTGAGGATGCCAGCACCGCCGAGGACTTCCACAGGGCGCTGTATCGGCAAGGGTACATTTTTAGCAGTGACCCGAACCGAAGATACGCAACCATCCGGGCGCGGGATGGTGGTCGAGCCGTGCGACTTTATAGGCTGGGAGAAGAATACGATTTACCTGCCATAGATGACAGACTGCGGGGAAACTATCTGCTGTATGGGTCAAGGCTGTATGAGTTGAAACACCCACCCCGGCAATATACGCCGAAACGGTATCGCCCCAAGAACCATTACACAGGAAAAGGAATTCTTCAAATTTTCTTCGAAGTATTCTTCGGGGAATCCCAGATGCACCGCTTATATCTGTACTACTGTTATCAGCTGGGCGTCCTGCCCAAGAAACAGCAACTCCGCATCAGCCGCCCGGAGTTGGAGCGCATTTGGAAAGATACCGAGAGAATCCTTGCAGAACACGCCTTTGTCTACGACCACAAGTTTCCATCTTTGCAGGCAATCGTAGACTATCGCAAGAGTTTGTCCCAGCAGATGGAAACCCTTGCCGCGCAGCGAGCTGAAATCGTCAAGCAGATGCGCCGAAAGGATGCTCCGCCGGAACTGGCAGACCAACGCATGGCGTTGACCTGTGAGATTGCCAAACTCCGCAAAGAGGATAAAATCGCAGAGGGGGCAATTAAGCGCATCCAAAGAACACGCGAATCCAACCGCATAGACCGCGAGAATCAAGAACACCATACAAATCATAACCGCCGCCGAAACCGTTCCCGGCAGCGCTGACAAGGAGGTACAATGGCTTACATTAAGAAAAAATCCGAACGAAAATTCAAAATCACCATCTGCAACGGCTATAAGGTCAATGGGCAGAAACGCATGAAAGCGCAGACCATCACTGTGCCATCAACCGTGCCAAAGCGCGGCATTCAGCAGTATGTCATGGCTGAAGCGGAACGCATCGAGAAATAGTTCAAGTATGGTGTCGAGGAAAGCGACCAGACCCACTTTGAACAGTACGCAGAAAACTGGCTGAAGCGGCAGCAGCCGTTCTTTAAGGCTACCACCTACGCAGGGTACAAACGCAATCTGGATATTGTTTACCCGCTGATTGGCGGTATTCCGCTTGCAAAACTGTTGCCCATGAGGCTGGAAGAAATGTGCGAAGAACTCCGTAAGCGACCCGGCAGGGGCGGAAACTGCATCAAGGAAACGACTGTGCAGAAATATTTGGAGACGGTTTCTTCTGTGCTGGAAGATGCCAAGAAAAATGACATCATTCCGTTCAACCCTGCGCACCGTGTCCGCAAGAAATGTGTGGAGAAAGAGAAACAGCATATTCCGCAGAAGTACGAAATGCAGCGACTGTTGAAAATTATTATGGACGAACCGATTCTGTACAAAGCCTATTACACCATGGCGATTGCCACCGGGCTGCGGCGTGGCGAGCTGTGCGCCCTGCGCTGGGAAGATATAACAGGCCCCTATGAATTTGCAATCCGCCACTCCCGTAGTTATGTGGCTGGGCAGGGAATTGTAGAAAGTGACACCAAGAATCACCGGGAGCGCGTTATCGTAATCCCGGCGCAAGTGTGGGAATTTCTGATGAGCCTGCGGCATTGGAAGACGATTCGCAGCGGCAAGCCGGACAACAGCCAGCCCATCTTCACCGATTTGGACGGTCATGTGCCCAACCCCGACACATTCACCCGCCATCTGCGCAAGTTGTATGCCAAGAATGGCTTTCCAAAGGAGTACCACTTGCACACCCTGCGGCACTATTACGCAACATACTTGCTGCAGGAGGGCACCAGTAAGCAAGTCGCGGCAGACCTGCTGGGGCACGCGGATACGGCATTTCTGGAACGCACTTATTGCCACCCGCAGAATATGGCAAAGCGTGAGGTTGCGAATCTGATGGATGACCTGCTTTCACCCAAAAATATCTATTATCAGCCGTATAAATTCGTTCGTATAGGCAAAAAAGTAGGATAACATACGCGGCACCGTCAGAAATGGCGGTGCCGTTTTGTCGGTTTTACGATAGATTCTGCGCGAAAGATTGGTGGTTCTGGTGATAGCTTTCTATCTCAGTTGTCGGTATGCTTTGTTGTACCGCAGGTCAATAAAACATACGAAGGAGTGCTGAAAATGGCATCTATACGAAAGCGCGGCAGTAACAGTTACTTGATTGTGGTATCTCGTGGGTATGACTACGAAGGCAACCGGCTGAAATCGGTGCAGAAAACCGTCAAGCCACCCAAAGAGTATACTCCCAAGCAAGCTGAGAAATGGGTAAAGGAGCAAGCGATTTTGTTTGAACGTGAGGTTCAGCATACGCCCGAACCCATCAACCGCAGCATTACGCTGGCAAAGTACACCGAACATTGGATTGCCGATGTAGGCCCCAACAAGGTGGCCAAATCCACGTTCTGCCGTGACCTACAGGATATTCGGAGAATCCTGCCGGTATTGGGCAATTATAAGTTGACCGATTTGCGCAAAGAGGTTATCCGCGATTTCTACGAGCAAATGCGGCACTCGCCGCGTCTGGACGGCAGAGGAAATCTATCTGAGAAATCGGTCGAAGGCTTACACAACACGCTGTGCGGCATCCTGTCGGCGGCCGTGGACGAGGGATACCTGACGCACAATCCCGCATGGCGGTGCTACAAACCCAAAGGGCAAAAGAAAGAGCGCTCGGTTGCCGATGAAGAAACGGTGCAGAAATTGATTATAGCCTTTGAGGGACAGAGCTTGAAATATGAAACTTATTACAAACTGGTGCTTGCCACTGGATTGCGGCGTGGCGAAGCCTGCGGGTTGAAGTGGAGTGACATTAACTGGAAAAAACGGACGATTCATATTCAGCGTGGGGTGGTGAAGCTGAGCCACGAGGAATCCATTACCAAAGACCCGAAAACAGCCAGCGGTGACAGAATTGTTTATCTGAGTAAAGAAATGTGCCAGCTGCTGAAATCGTGGCGCAAGGAATGTGAATGGGACAGAAAACAAACTGCTGATGAAACGGTAAGCGAGGACGATTATTTGTTTCGCCAGACCAACGGTAAGCCCATGAATCCCAGTACGTTTACCTTCCGATTCAAGAAAATTCTGAAACAAAACGGACTGCCAACAGACCTGAATTTGCACAGCCTGCGCCACACCAATGCCAGCTTGCTGATTGCGCAGGGAGTTGATGTCCGCACAGTGGCTAGTCTATTGGGCCATGCACAAGCGAGTACAACGCTGGATATTTACGCCCACGCATTTGACAAGAACAAACGCAAGGCGCAGGAAAAGTTGGGAAAGGTAATTGGATTATGAGAAAAATCAAGCTAACCCGCGCGAACAAAAGCATTCTGCTGAAAGCGCTTGCTCCTTATTATTACCGTGAAAGGGCGCTTAGGCATAGCACACAAGAAGTTGGAAAACTAATACTGAAAATCAATTCTCTCCCAGCCGATAAAAAAGCCACTTTTTCCACAGAAGAAATTCGCCTTATGCGAACCACCATAAATCGACTGAGGAACGAACGGCTATCAAAAGGGCAGTACACAGACGCAACCGATGACATGCTGTTGAAGCTGATTTAAAGCGGAAATAGAGCAAACAAAAAATCACCTTGCAAACTACATTGCAAGGTGATTTTTAGTGCGCCTGAAGGGATTCGCCAAGCCGCGCCCTAGAAACGCCCCACCGGGGCGTTTCTGCCCCGCGGGACGTAAAGCGCGGGGCACGGGCTGTTCGAATCCCTTCTTTTACTGCCCCATAAAATCCGTGCAAAACAAAAAGAGCAGCACCCCATAAGGTACTGCTCTTGTGAAGACAGGACAATGGAGATGTTTTAGCGTTTTCGCTGTCTTGATTTGAACTCATGTAAGCTTTTTCATTCTATGCTTTTAGCTTTAAAAGCTTCTACTATTGGTCTCATATTCATTTTCCCTATATTTAATGAGGAAGCATGATTAAATATCTGGTTAAATATATATTTCCTGTCCTGAATTTTAGTTTGCTCAAAATAGCACTCCCTCTCACTCAATGTGATAGTAACTTCCATAAAAGTCAGCACATCATCATTACTAAGAGCCAAACGCTCTTTGGAAGTCATTTGCAGATATTCTTCTTTCAAAGGGAGCATTGTATATGTCATCATGAAATATACTGCAACGATATCCTCTTTGGCAATACGTGTTGCAACCTCATTAACTTTTCTATATATTGTTGTTTTAAGTCCACCATTGAAGGAGTCGAGTTCAAACGTACTATCGCTAAAAACTATCATAAAAGTTGGCATAAGATTCGTTGTCCCAATTACGACATTCATTAATACAAACTTGTTGAAATAATCGTCTCCCATCTTCGAATACAGTGGATGGCGATTAAAATTGCTTAGCGGAATACGCACACGATCTCTTTTATCACCAGAATGCATTATCATTGCATATCTTTCTGCTCGCTTGAATTTATTCTTTTGAGGATAATATACATAATCGTTAATTAAATACATGTCTCTTGGGATTTGTGAAAACTTTAATTTGGAAATTTTTTCTATAATCATGTCAGATAGTTTACTATGTTCTCCTACCTCTTTATACATAGCTTTCAAAAAACATGACATGCTATGTATTCCATCAATTATTTTTTCATATACATCTTCTTTACTAGTTTTATCATAGAAAGAAAACTCGGAAGAGAAAAAAATTTCATTTGGATTAACACTGACAAAAAAACTTTTCAAGTCATCCAAGAGGTCGGATAATTTCACATCATTTTCAACGGAAAAGGTCTTACTTAACACATGCATTCCAGCAAACGGGAAGAAAACTAGAATATCAATTTGCTTTACAAGCTGAAACGGGTGCTCTTTCGTCGTTTCATTTCTTTTATCAATCATCCACCTACAAGATGAAAGGTATTTTTCTCTGTTCTTTTCATAAATAGTTTTATAATCTGTGTGTGCAATAGATTTTTGCAATACAAATGTGACATTCCTATACTCAGAGAAAAAACTATCGAGGGCAGATATATTATCAAAAAAATTGGCTTCCTTGTTAAATCGCTCCAGGGAATTTAGCGCACTATAGTATTTTTGCAATGCCGGAAATAGATAGTCAGACATTATTATCAACTCCTTAATAAAATCCTGTAAATCCCCAATACGGTACATCAGCTTTTACTCAGCATTATCTGAATCAAAAATCTCCATTTCGGAACTTGTGAAAAACTTCACCACTTCGAATCTGAACTCTGCATCATTCCACATCTCAAAATCGCAAGCAATAAACGGATGTGCCATTGTACCACCGCTTTTACCTTGCTTGGATATTATGCCAATAGCATTGGTCAGGTCAATCCATTTCTTTGGTGTCAAGGTAAACTGAGGAGTTTTGGCATCGACTGTTATTCTTTGAAAAGCATCTTCATTAAAATTCGAATTATGCTTTCTTTCCCATGTTGCCAGAAACTCAACCGTGTTGCGGCTTCTCAGCCAGCTTTGTATTAAGTAACTCGGATTAGCTGCATCATATTTTCTTGCTATTTTCGTTAATGAAACATAATCATCGGACGGATGCAGATACTTTACTACAGTTTCTTCTAAATACGCATTCATTTTCGATTCGTACAGCGGGGCTTCGTCATTTGAAATCAGTTCAAAGATACCATCTAAATAACGGTTCCAATCATCGGTCTTAATGGGGAACATCTTATTCACACGCTCTAAAAATTTCTCCCGTGTTACGGCGTATGCCCACTCCAGCTCCTCTTTCGTTGCTCTCGGCATATGTTTTCTTCACTCTCGTTTTGTTAGGATTCCGACAATTTCCTTCTTTTAAAAATACACTTCACAGTATTCTTCAAAATCAATTATACCTCTTGTGTATTTTCCATTATTAAGAAGTTCGTTGAGAACATCCCTGCTCCACTTTGCTTTTCCGGACGGGGAGGAAATGGAGCAGCTTAATAGGTATTTTTGGATATCCTCTAAACTGTTTTCTTCTCTGTACATTCTGAAAATGGTTTTTACAACTTCGGCCTGTTCGGGCACGATTTCAACAAATCCATATTTGTCTCTCTTAAAGCCATAACAGATTCTTCCGAAAAGTCGGGATTCGATTAATGATAATTCCATAGATTTTGTTTCCTTTCTAATTATAATGTGTTTGAGATTAAGTTTCAATATTAAACACAAATATTAGTGGGATTGCAAAAAAAGCAAAACCTGCATATTAGTGAGTTAGTTCAGTTGATCTTTGATTTAAACATAAAAACGGAGCGATTTTCTATTAAAATCGCTCCAAAACACATAATATTTGATTATTTGTGGGATAAAAAAGAGACAAACAAGCTTTTTAGACTTGTTTGTCTCTTTTGGTGCGCCTGAAGGGATTCGAACCCCCGGCACCTGGCGTCGGAGGCCAGTGCTCTATCCAGCTGAGCTACAGACGCAGATGTATGAAAAATCGCTTTTCAGCGGTTCTCAACATATGAAATTATAGGGAAAAATCGGTCAATTTCCAATAGTGGTCAATTCGTGGTCTGACTACCGTTGACCACCGCGTTTTTGCAAGTGCAAACAACGCTGTATCGCACAGAAACGAACCCAAAACCTACCTTGTCGCAGTAGTCGGAGAACTACGACAAGCCCGTACAGACCAACGTTGAAGCGTGAATTTTGTTGGTTCTGCACAGTTGCGTCCAAAGCAAGAAAACGCCTGTTGGTGGTTGTCACAACGGGCTTTTCGGTGTTTTACGGTGCGTCTGCACAGTAGTAGTCAAATGGTGGTCAAAGAATGTAAAATAAAACGCAATAGAGTACCACTATTCCCGGTATATGACCCTTGCTTTAGCATCTTGCTGTTTTCCTATATAAACCCGTTCATTATGTTCAATTCCAAAAATGCTTGTGCATTTAATTGTCATGTTCATGCAAAAATATCCCAAAGAGTTTGTCCAACTTTCCCAACGATTTCTATAGACATCCTCAGCGAAATATATATCGAAAGCAAGTTTCTTCATCATCAATCTGTGGCTTATTCTGCTTGCAAATTTTAAATTACTTCATATTTCCATTGCAAGTATCCATAATTTTCGTCCATAAAGTGGGCCAAAAGCTGAAATCACTCCAGCGGCCGGGGATAAGCCAGCCGGGCAGGGTTTGCAGAAAATGGGGTACCGCCCACGCAAATGCCAGTGCTAAAGCAAACAGGGCTGCCCCGTGCAAGACACCGGGCAGGGCACAAATAAAGCGCAGCAACAGCACGACCAAAGCCAGTCCGACAATCAGGGCAGGCAGGGCACACGCTGCTTGAGCCAGCCATGCCTTTTGGGGGCCGTAAGTGATGGCGGTGATCTTTCCGGCACCGGTTGCTGCGGCCCACTGTTCGGCGTCCGTTTTGGGGGTGTCGGGCGAAAGACCCCGCAGCGCCGCGTGGGTAAAGCCGCTTTGCGCCGGATAAAGAAGCGTTTTGCTTTTACTTTTAAACACGCCGGAAATGAAATACTCGGTACGGTCCAGTGCAACAGTCAAGCCCATAATATCATAGCTGCCAAACAGTGTCCACGCCAGCGTCGAAGAAATCGCGCACTGCTGTCCTACGACACCGGGTGCTGTGCCCTGAAGATATTCCACAGGCAGACAGTCCTGCGCTGTACCGTCAAAGCCGATACAGGTCACATCTTCCGCTGTGCGGTCAGAATCTGCCGAGACCGCTGCTGCTTTCTCGCTCCAAAAGCTGGCAGTAACGGCTTGAGTGTTGGCATTACTTTTTTCCCATTCCCGTGCAGCGGCAAGCTGCCCGGCTGTAAGCGGGGAAGACAGGGTCACCGTCACGGTTGGGTTCTGCTGTACAATATGCGCTGCGCGGGTCTGCAAAAGCAGCTGCAAAACTACCAGCAATACTGCCGCAACCGCCCAACCTCTTTTACGATGCATCATGGATCTTCACCCGGTCCCCGGCCTGCACGGCCCGCGTACTGCTGACAATGACCTGTGTATCGGCGTCCAGCGCACCACTGACGGCGGCGGTGGTATCGCCCGTTTCCACCACCGTGACAGGCAGCGATACTACGATATTCTGCTGACCCAAGATTGTGGCTTTTTGTTCGATAGCCAGCACATAGCAGCCGGTATTATCTTTATGTACCGCGCTGGCCGGCAGCACACAGGGCCGCTTTTCACCCTGCACCGTGGCCGATGCGTTGGCAGCACCGGCACACCATGCCCCTTTGGACAAGGTGCATTTTGCTGTAATGGTGCCGTTTTCATCCGGGGCCGAAAGGCTCTGCACGGCGGCATCACAGCTTGCGCGGCTCTGGCTCAGGTGCAGTACAGTGCCAACTGAAACAAGGTTGGCTTGAGATTCTTCCAAAGGAATTTCGGCGGTAAAATCGGCATCTGCAGCCAGCTGGCCGCCCACGGCAGGGGAGGGCTGCCCAACCACGAGATCCAGCGACACAAGGGTGCCATCACTGGGGGCAGTCAGTGTGCCGCCCGCCTGCTGCACGGCAAGCAAGGCATCCAGTTCGGCCTGCAGGGTTTCGGCATCAGAGGCCGTTACAGCAGCAGCGGCGCGGTCCAGTGCGTTCTGTTTTTCCGTGGTTTCCTGCTCTTTCTCCAGCGTGTGCAGTGCGGTGTTGCGGTTATCCTCGGCACTTTGGGCGGCGGAAAGTGCCGCATTGTTGGCATCTTCGGCGGCTTTTTGGGCGCTGTACAGGGCATCCTCCGCAGCTTCCAGGGCAGCGGCGGCGTTTTCTACGGCGGCCTGTTTTTCAGCGTCGTCCGCATAGCTGGCATTGCGGGCTTTTTCCAGAGCGGCAGCAGCTTCGTCCCGCTTGGTCTGGGCACGGGAAACGCTCTCTTCACCATCGGCGTAGATTCTGTGTGTTTCCTCGTAGGCACGTTCTAATTGCTGCTGGGCGAGCTGGGCGGCGTAGGGGTCGGCGGTGTCTCCCGCCGTCTGTTGTGCGGCCTGGGTCCGGGCCTGCTGCAACGCGGCCCGCTTGGCGTTTACGGCGCGGTCCACTTCAGCGGCATCAAACACGGCCAGCGTGTCCCCGGCCTTGACGGTCTGCCCCGCCTGCACGGGTACTGCCATGACCAGCAGACCCGCGGGCACTGTAAAAGGTGTGCCGCCCGCAAAGCTGACCGTGGCCGTAGTGCGCACGCTTTTTGTCACATTGCCGGAGGACGGCCTCTGCACCGTCACGCTGGCCATGGCTGCCCCTGCTGTACCGCGGGCCAGCAGTGTCAGCACCAGCAGCAGTGCAAAAAAGCGGACAATCCACCCAAGCCGCTGGCGCTGGCGTGGGTCCATCCCGGTAAGCAGTTCGATAGGTCCTCATCCTTTCACGGCTCCGGCCAGGATCCCCTGTTCCAGATACTTTTGGCCGAAAGCAAAAATCAGTACGGCGGGCAGCAATGCAAACAGGCTGGCCGCCATGGTCAGTGCCAGGTCGCGGGTAGTATCGGTCAGATAGAGTGACAGCGACCAAAGCGACTGTGTTTTTAAAAAGGTCATAGGCTGTTCCAGCGCATTCCAGGCATCCAGAAAGCTCATGGTCAGCGCAGCCAGGATACCGGGCAGCCCCACTGGCAGGCCGATTCGCGCAAACTGCTGCCACGGGGTCGCGCCATCTATAGCGGCAGCTTCCAGCAGCGGCAGAGGAACAGCGTCAAACCCGCGCTGCATCACAAATACGGGAAATGTGCTGAATGCCCCCGGCAGAATGACCGCCCAGACAGTATCCATCAGTCCCAGGTGGTTTATCGTCAGATAGGCAGGCACCATAGTGACCTGGAACGGCAGCAACATTAAAATAAGGTACAGCCCCCGCACGGCCCCGCGCCCGCGAAATTTCAAGCGGGAGAGTGCCCATGCGGCGGGAGCACCCACGACCAATTGACCAGCCAACTGCGGAAATGTCTGCAGGCAGGTGTTCCAATAGGTGGTAAAGTATTCCGGTGTGTCCAGCAGCAGCTTGACAGCAGGTTCCAGCGTAGGGTAGCTGGGCAGCAGGGTCCACGCAGCCTGCCCGCTGCCGGAAAGCGCCGGGCCGATGGTCGCTGCCAGCTCCTCCGAGCCGGTCAGCGTGCCCATCAAAAGGAACCATAGCGGGAACCATACGAGCAGGACGAATGGGAAAAGCAGAATTTTTTTTAGAGCCGTTTTATGCATACCGCGATCACCGCCCCCAGCGCCCCTGCCATCAGGATTGCTGCGGCGCTCAGCCTTGGCAGATCCAGTGCCAGGAACCAGTTGTTGAACAAATGCTGCAATAAATAGATGCTTTTTTCCGGGTAGGCCCCGGCCACCAGATAGGCTTCGCGGAAAACTTTAAAGGTGTTCAGCAGACTCAGCACCAGCGTGACGGCCAGTGTGGGCAGCAGGTTGGGCAGGGTAATGGCTGTAAACTGCCGCCACCCACTGGCACCATCCACGGCAGCGGCCTCGTACAAGTCTGTGGAGATGCTGTCCAGCCCGCTGGACCAAAGGATGCTGTCATAGCCGATGTTTTTCCACAGATAAGTACCGACCAGCACCCAGAACGCAGCATCCGTGCCCATAAAGTCACAATGGGTGCCAAAAGTTCCGTTCACAAGGCCGTTTTGGGCAAACAATACTTTCCAGAGCAGTGCAAGGCTTGCCACCGGCAAAGCCATGGGCAGCAAAAAGGTCGTGCGGCAGACCTCGGCCCAGGAGGTATTTTTTAAGCCTTTCGCCCGTAGCGCCAAAGCCAGTGCCAGACTGAGCGCCAGCAGCAGCGGAACGCATACTCCGATAAACCGCACCGTATTTTCCACCGCCAGTCGGAACGCATCGTTGCCCAGTACCGCCGTATAGTTGGCGAGGCCCACAAAGTGTCGCCCCATCGTGTCGGTCACGCTGCGGCGCACCGTCTCCACAAAGGGGGCCAGCACAAACAGGGTGACACCGCACAGGCTGGGGGCCAGAAACAGCCAGGGCGTAGGGTCCGGGTGTTTGTTTTGTCTTTTCTGCATACAATTTTTTCCTGCAAAGCGATGCGCGGGGCAGCATGGCCGCTCCGCGCACCGATGTTACTTTTGTTCTGCCAGATACAGCGCCAGATCACTCTGCACACCCGCCACAGCGGCGGCCACGTCCTCGCTGCCGTCAATGATGGCCTTGGCATGGTTTATAAAGCTCTGCTGCAGCATCACCGGGAACAATACAGGTGTGGTGCAGTTGGCGTAGAAGGCATCCAGGTCGCCGACATACGCGCCGGTCACTTTACCCGTTTTTGCGCCGCTTACCGTCGCTTTGACGGCATCGAGTTTTTCCCGCAGGCAGTCCGCCCGCACCGTTGTACCATCGGAGCAATACTGGCTTTGCACATCGGTGCCGAAGAACGCAGCGGCCAGCCCCTTTGCGGCATCCGGATTTTTGCTGTTGGCATTCACGCCCACCAGTACCTGCGGGTTATAGGCACCCTGCGTCAGGCCGGGCATCGGGATCATATCCACGGGAACGGCCTCGGCATCCGCATCAAAAATATCGTTGGTGCGCGCCATTGCAATGACGGCGTAGGGGGTGGCAACATCCATCCAGCCGAATTTGGCGCGGCTGCAGGTGCTGTACTCGTCCTGCTGTGCATCGATTTTGACAATGTCCGCGTTGTCGTAGCTCTGGGAAGATGCACCGTCCATCTCGGTGTTGATATAGTCAGCCATGCCATAGTAGTCGGCAGTTGTTTTCACAAAGGTAAATATCTTGGTCAGGGCGTCTGCATCCAGTGCGCCGTCGTGCAGCAGGGCATTGGCACTGGAAGGCAGGAGCAGCTTCGCGAAGTCAACGCCGCTGGCCAGCGCCAGAGCATACTTCTGGTCATCGGGCAGAGCCGTGTAATATTCATCGCTGTACTGCTCGGTGTCGGGGCGGGGTGCAGCGGCCAGCACGGCGTCCTGCAGGTCGTTCAGGTCGGTCAGGCCGTCCAGCGTGCCCGCGTCACCACAGAGTGCCGGGACGATGAACCGCGCAGGCAGCACATAGGCCCTGCCATCGGTCATAAACGGATCGATGATATTGCTCTGCAGCGCATCCAGCGGCACGGTGTCACTCATGTCAGCCAGCATTCCCTTATTGATATAGGTCGTGTAGTCGACACGATCCAGAAGCAGCACATCAGGCCCTTCCCCGGCCAGCAGTTCGGTGTTCAGCTGGGTCAGCGCATCGTTGATGGCGGCGCTGACATCATCGGTGTCGGTCTGCACGGCGGTTTCAAAGGTAACGTCCACCTCGGGATTGGCTTTTTTGTAGGCGTTCACGGCCAGCCGCGCCGTGGCGGAATCCGCCAATGACCAGACGGTCAGCGTTGTGTCGGCATGGGTGGGCAGCGTTTCGTCATAGTGATAGAAATAGAGATCGCCGTTTCCGCCGCTGTCGCCAAAGAGCAGGACCATAAAGTCCTCCGCCGCCGTGCGCAGCAGAGAGAGCGGATAGTTGCTGGAAATGCTCATCGCTGTGCCCTCGGCAGGGACGACCTGCTCCGGCAGGGTGCCGCCGGGGGCCAGGCGGTAGATGCCGTCCGTGCAGGCGTAATAAGCCGCGCCGTCTGCGTCGCCGGTCAGCGCTTGAGAACTGGTCGCATTGGGGACCGGGTTCAGCAGCTCGGTGCTTGCGCCGGTGGCGGGGTCCAGGGCGTTCAGGATAATATCGCCGGTATTATTGTCAAAGCTCAGGTAAACAAGCTGGTTGCCGACTGTCGTGAGGGAGTTGAGGCTGTACGCCAGATCCTGCGGCAGTGCGGCGGTCGTAACACTGCCGTCAGTCAGGCTGACCTGCACAAAATCCACGGTGCCGCCGTTGGAGACAAAATCCAGCTTATCCCCCTGAAATACAGCTGTGTTGGGGTTGATGCCCTGCTTTACCGTGTCATCCTCTACAACGGTTTTGGTTCCGTCAGGTGCCTGCAGAACCAGCCCGGCATTCTCCCCGTCATAGGTGATAAGCGCCTGCTCACCGTCCGGCGCAACGAGGATCCACGTGACCATCGCATCGCCCACGTCAAACGCTGCAGGTTCCGATGTCCAGTTGGTTCCGTCAGTGCTGGTGCGGCGGGTGTAGTCTTCGATGCTGTCCTCCCCCACCTTGCCGGTGTACAGAACAATCGTTCCGTCCGCCAGCTGCGTCGGGTAAGAGATGAGCTGCTCACCGCCAAGGTCAACGCGGCTCTCGACCCAGCGGCCCATCTGGGTATCGGTGGTGTCTGCAGCGGTCAGGCTGGGAGTGGTGTCCTGCCTGGCGCAGCCTGCCAGACTCAAAATAAATGCCGTGCATAATCCGGCACTGATGATTCGTTTCATAAGTATGTGCCCTCCTTCATCGGGTGTAGCACCAGTATACCGCCCGAATCTTGAATTGTCCTTGAAAAAAGCTGCGGCTTTTCAAGACTGTTTCAAGGTTTGGGGTGTATACTAGAAAGGGAAAAGGAGAATTATGCCATGCGGATTTTATTGATCGAAGATGACCGCGCCCTTTGCACGGCGCTGCTGCCTGCCCTGCAAGCTGCGGGCTATACTGTAGATACCTGCCACGACAGCGCAGACGGCAAAGCCCTTTTGTGCGGCGGCGCATACGATGTCTGTGTACTGGACCGGATGCTGCCCGGGCTGGACGGTCTTAGCCTGCTGCGGGCCGCCCGCGCCAAGGGATGTACCACCCCGGTGTTAATGCTGACGGCCCTGTCCGGCATCAATGACCGGGTGGACGGCCTGGATGCCGGTGCAGACGATTACCTGGGCAAGCCCTTTGACACGCGGGAGCTTCTGGCCCGGCTGCGGGCACTAACCCGCCGCCCCGGCACCACTGCCGAATCTGCCATACGCTGCGGTGACGTGACGCTGGATGCCGCCCAACTGACCCTGAGCGGGCCAAAGGCCGCTGCGGCCCTGACCAAGAGGGAGGCCGATCTTTTAGAGGTACTGCTGCGCACACCGGGGCAGCTGCAGACCCGTGCGGTGCTTTTGGCGCGGGTTTGGGGACCACTGGCCGAAGTTGAAGACGCTAATCTGGATTGTTACATCCATTTTGTGCGGCGGCGGCTGAAAGCCGTAGGCAGTGCGGTAACGATCACCACCGTGCGCGGTAGCGGCTATAAGGCGGAGGTACCGCCATGCTGACTGCACTGCGCCGCCGTTTGACCCTGCTGATGACGGCGCTGACCTCGTTGGTGCTGGCAGGTGCGCTGGTCGTGACATGGAATTATGCCGCCGCCCAGTACAGGACCGCCGCGGAGACGCTGCTCACGCAGAACTTTTCTGCCATCGTTGACCGGCTGGACAGCGCCGACAGCGTAAGTGACGCTTGGCTGGCTGACCAGGAGCACAACAGCGGCTGCCTTTTGTTTTTGTGGGACAACGGTGCCGCGCTGCATTTTGCGGGCACCACGGGCAGCGCCGATGCCCGCAATGCGGTTGAACCTCTGTTAGAAGAAGGTTTGTCCCCCCTGCTGGACACAAGTCTGCATGACAGCAGCGGTGCCGTGCAGCGGCAAAGCGCGGTGTTCACGCTGAACGAATACCGCTGCCACGCAGCCTTGCTGCCGCGCGGCACAGCAGGCAGTTATCTGCTTGTGGCCGCTTTACAGGATATGGGCTTTGTACACCGTCATGCGGTCCAGACAGTTGTGCAGTATGGTGCGATCTGGTTCACTGGCACACTGCTGCTGGCGATCATCAGCTGGCGGCTGACCGGCAAAGCGCTGGCTCCGACGGCATTGGCCATGCGGCGGCAGAAGGAGTTCATCGCCGCAGCCGGGCACGAACTGCGCAGCCCGCTGGCCGTAGTAAAAGCAAGCCTGGACGCTGCGTGCCGCACTCCTGTGACTGAACGCGCCACCCTTTTGCGGAATGCCGAGCAGGAGACGGACCGTATGGCGCGGCTGGTGGAGGATCTGCTGGTGCTGGCCAACGGCGACTTGGATGCCTTGCCGGCCCATCTGCACCCCATCGCACCGGATAACCTCTGCCTAGAAGTATACGATGCGTTTTTCCCGTTGGCGCAGCAGCGCCAACACCCGTTAAGTCTGACCCTGCCGGAGGACAGCGTTCCTTCCATAGAGGCGGACCCGGACCGTGTAAAGCAGCTGCTGGCAATCCTGCTCAACAATGCGTTTGACCACACCCCCGCGGGCACCCCCGTGGAACTGTGCTTGACATACTGTGGGGAAAAAATCACCCTGGCCGTGCAAGACCACGGCCCCGGCATACCGGATGCCGAAAAAGCTCGGGTCTTTGACCGTTTTTACAGCGCTGATCCCAGCCGCACCGACAAGCACAATTTTGGCCTTGGTCTAAGCGTAGCCAAGGAACTAGCCCGGCTGCATCATGCAGACTTGACCGTGACCGACACCCCTGGCGGCGGGGCAAAATTTGCGGTGACTTTTGCGGCAAGGATATCTTAATGCTTGATTGACATCCATAACCGAAAGATGCATCAGCGAACCCTGCTGATGACTATGTACAATACATTAGACGGTGAGCAAACTCTCTAATGAAATCCATCATAGGTGGATTGTCGCCTTGAATTGTGAATGTCGTGTAAACAATTAGCACTTACTGTTGACCGATTGCTAACGGCTGGAGTATACTAAAACTACAGATTTGTTCTGTACAACAGCACCTTTACAACTGAATACACAGCATAACAGGTACTTTACTTTCCCGATGGGGCGCACAGCAAGGTCAAGGCAGACCTTAACCCACGGCAGGGAGAGAACATAATGATACTCCAGATGCCCCACAGCTTCAGATGGGGTGACCGCGCAGGGGTTGTAAGAAGTAAGATCCTTGCAGAGTCAGTGTACGGTCGTCGTCAGCGGCTTGCCTGTTATGTTCCCAAGTCTGGGGGCGAGCGGCAAATTAGACATTTTTTCTCAGCATTTATTTTGATGTACACGGTTTCTTTTATTTATTTTTATTATTTACATAACCGTGTAACTAACGCTAACATGCGTATTATTTGATTTTTAATGAATTCACATCAAAATTTGCGGGGAAAGTGTACCCTCACGCCCGGATAGAACAGAGAAAATATAGAAAGAGCCCGGAGGGCCTTACCAAATCGGTAAGGCCCTCCGGGCTCTTTTTTCTCCCCGGAAAGTGTATTCAAGAGGGTTACATGAAACAACAATGCAAATTAAGAAAGAGGGTGTATGTATATGACAAAATCAAATCCAGAAGATTGTGCAAAATATATACGCGGGCCGCCGGAGTGAATCCGTTCTGATTCACTTTTTGAGGGAAGAACTGAAAAGTGAATCATATCTGATTCACTCTCGCACCTCGCCCAAATGCGGCCCACGTGGAGGAGAATCCCCGCATCGCACACGGATCGCGAGGTCACCTACAAAACCGCCGTTTGGCACGTTTGTGGGGCTGTGGGGCGGCATAGCCGTACAGCTTACTACAAGAGAGTAAAACTTACTACACACAAAATCACGATAATATGAGATAATGTATATATCTTGAAATTGAAAGGATGATGCAAATGACTTTTACAAAACTTCCGAAAGCAATCTCCGCAGAAGAACTCCTCTCCACGCCGCTGCCGCCTGTTAAATGGATTATTCCCGGTCTGCTCCCGGCAGGACTGGCACTGTTTGCTGGCCCCAGTAAAGCTGGCAAAAGTTGGCTGGCCTTGTGGCTGTGTTTACAGATTGCGCAGGGAAATCCCGTTTGGAATCGAGAAATAGAGCCACGCACCGTGATTTATTTCTCGTTGGAAGATACATTCAACCGCTTGCAAAACCGCATCTTTCAGCTTATCGACGGTGGAGACGCCCCGGAACGACTGATTCTCCAAACAGAATGTCCGAGTATCGGGCAGGGCTTAGAAGAACAAATCGATTCTCTTATCTATACATACTCTGACGTAGGCATGATTGTCATCGATACACTTCAAAAAGTGCGTGTGAGCGATGGAAACGGAGGAATGTATGCAAATGACTATAAGGAGGCCGGTGCATTGAAGAAGCTCGCTGACAAGTATGGTATCTGCATTTTGTTAATTCATCACTTGCGCAAGCAGAGTGCGGCTGACCCGTTTGACCAGATTTCCGGCTCCACTGGTCTTATGGGCGTAGCCGATACAAGCTGGGTCATGCAGAGAAAACGCATGAGCCAGACCGCTGACATTCTGCTCACCGGGCGCGATATGGACGACAGAACGCTGCATTTGCGCGAAGAAAGCTGTGTTTGGACTTTAGAAGATGAGGAAACCGCAGAAGAACGGGAAATCAAGGCTGTGCCGGATTACCTGTGGAAAGCGGCAGAGTATATCGAAAGTGTCGGAAACTGGCAGGGAACGGCATCGGAATTGCTTGCAGAAGTGCATATCGAGGGAGTACAGCCGAATCAATTTACCTATAACATGGCCAAGTATTTCGATAAAGTGTTCGAGCCGAAAGGTATTCACTATAAAACCCATCGAAAGAACAAGGTTCGTCTTTTGAGCTTCTATGGTGACGATGGTGACGGTGGTGACGATGATATTGACATAACTCAATTATCGGGGTGGGGTATCCCAGAAAGACCGTCACCATCGTCACCATCGTCACTCGGAGCGCTTGAGGGAAGCAAGCATGGGCAAAGTGTTGCCACAGGGCAACCCGCCGAAAAGCCTACGGGGACAGCCCCGAACCCCTGTGAGGCTGCTGGCGCATGAGAAAGCGCAGCGTTGGAATCAATGTCCGAGTGACCGTCACCGAAAAGAAAAAGGTGACGATGTTGGCTCGGAAGTGCGTGGTCTGGTAGAAACAAAGTTGGTACAAAAGTGTTGAATGGTGGGTGATTTCCCACAAGCTATACAAAATATGGAAATTTTATATGACAAATAAAAGGACTGGATTGATATATATTGGGGAAAATCATATAATGAATTTAAAAGGTTATTTGCCACAAATTTCAATCATATAGGAGGTTTAAATGTATCTTTCAAAATTATCTATACATAATTTCAGAATGTTCTCGAATCAAACAGAAATTGAATTTTCTAAGGGACTCAATTTGCTCGTTGGAGAAAACGGATGTGGAAAAAGTGCGACAATTGATGCTATTCGCGCACTTCATAATGAATCGGATTTTTCAAGAAAAGGAATATCAGAAGAAGATTTTTATGTAGACTACAGTAATCCTATTTCAACATCTACGGATTGTATTGAAATTGTGGGAACATTTTCAAACTTGAATGAGGACCAAAAAATCGAATATTTGACATGGCTTACAAATACGTTTGATGCGAGGCTTAATTTGGAAATTCAGCATACGACTAACATTCGAAATATTTATAAGCAACATCGTTGGGGAGGAATGTCATCTGGCAGTATATTTGATTGGGAACCACTAAATGATATTCAGTGTGTCTATTTACCTCCTCTTAGGGATGCAGAGCATGCCTTGAAATCCGGGAGAGGCTCTAGACTGGCGAGATTGATTGCAAATCTGTCTGAAGATAAACTAAAAGAAACCAGAAACCAATCAAAGAAGATGCAGCTGGAAATACAACTCGAGAAATTCAATTCTTCCGCTGCCCAAGATGACGAAATCATACGAGCAAGTCAGTTAATCAATGAAAGCTTAGAAAAATCTGCAGGTGCAGTATATGGCCAGAAGACAGTGATTCAATTTAATCAGCTGACATATGAACGAATTATAGAATCCCTTCAGATACTATTCTTCCCAAAGGGAAATTCAGCAGCGACAGTTAACTTGTTTAGGAGCCTTTCAGAAAATAGTTTGGGTTACAATAACTTGATCTACATAGCGACAATCCTTGCTGAGTTTGAGGGCTTAAAAGATAAATACACAACTCCCCGAATTTTGTTGGTTGAGGAACTGGAAGCGCATCTTCATCCGCAACTTCAAATAAAATTGTTGAATTATTTGCAAGAGCAGGCAAGGGAAAACGATATTCAAGTGATAATAACAACGCATTCTGTCTCCCTAGCATCTGCTGTACAAATCGATAGTATAATTTCTTTTAACCAAACTGAGGTAGGCATTGAGGTTGTTCCACTACGCAATTGTGGTGTTGAGGAAAAGTCAAAAAAATTTATTGAACGTTGGATGGATGCCACGAAATCTAACGTCGTTTGATCAGAAAATTAAAGCGATGCAAAACTGTGGCATAGAGCTAGAAACAATACATAGCTGCAAAGGAAGAGGCTATGATGCAATCCTGTTTGTATCTTCACCCAGACAAAATAATACGTCTGCAAGCTATTGGAAAAACTGGTTCCCGCGATGTGAACATGGAACAACTGAAGCCACAAGACTTTCTTATGTTGCATTCTCCAGAGCAAAACAACTTCTGACATTGGGAATTCCAAATTCAACGAGTTCTCCATTTGATAATATGGATTTAAAGCTTCTTCAAAGCTATGGCTTTAAAATTTATGACTGTAGTACAGACGCGTGGCTTGAAGAATAGTCTCTATATCATAGTCTATGCGTCAATCTTTCAATATAAAACAGCATATTTTATAAAAGGGCAGTATAGGAAAAATAAAGATAAACAGACAGACTAAAGAATCTACGGCACCGTCAGAAATGGCGGTGCCGTTTTTGTCAGTAATAGGTAGATTTTAGGGCGAAAGATTGTTGGGTGTGGTGATAGCTTTCTGTCACAGTTGTCGGTATGCTTTGTAGTACCGCAGGTCAAAAATAATACTAAGGAGCGTGCAAAACATGGCATCTATCAGAAAGCGCGGCAGTAACAGCTATTTGATTGTGGTATCTCGCGGGTACGATTATGAGGGCAATAGATTGAAATCCGTACAGAAAACGGTCAAGCCACCCAAGGAGTACACACCCAAACAGGCAGAGAAATGGGTAAAGGAACAGGCAATCCTATTTGAACGCGAGGTTCAGCATACGCCTGAACCCATCAATCGAAGCATTATGCTGGCAAAGTACATCGAACACTGGGTAGCTGATGTGGGACCGAAGAAGCTGGCAGATTCTACATTCCGACGCGACGAACAGGATATTCGCAGAATCTTGCCAGCACTGGGCAACTACAAGTTGACCGATTTGCGTAAAGAGGTTATCCGTGATTTTTACGAAGAAATGCGGCGCACGCCGCGTCTGGACGGCAGAGGAAATCTATCCGAGAAGTCAGTCGAAGGCTTACACAACACGCTGTGCGGCATCCTGTCGGCGGCTGTGGACGAGGGTTATTTGACCCACAATCCCGCATGGCGGTGCTATAAGTCCAAAGGACAAAAGAAAGAACGCCCCGTAGCCGACGAGGAAACCGTCAAAAAGCTGATTACAGCGTTTGAAGGGCAGAGTATGAAATACGAAACCTATTTCAAGCTGGTGCTGGCAACCGGGCTACGTAGGGGAGAAGCATGTGGATTAAAGTGGAGTGACATTAACTGGCGCAAACGGACGATTCATGTACAACGCGGAGTCGTGAAGTTGAGCCATCAGGAATCTATTACAAAAGACCCTAAAACTTCTAGCGGCGACAGAATGGTATATCTGAGCAAAGAGATGTGCCAACTGCTCAAGGCGTGGCGCAAGGAATGCGAATGGGATAGGCAGCAGACCGCGAACGAAACTGTGGACGAGGATGACTACTTATTCCGTCAACCTAACGGAAAGCCTATGTGTCCCAGTACATTCACATATAGATTTAAACTGATTCTGAAAGCAAATAATCTGCCGCTGGATTTGAATGTGCATAGCTTGCGCCACACCAATGCCAGCCTGCTGATTGCGCAGGGCGTGGATGTACGAACGGTGGCTAGTCTATTGGGTCATGCACAGGCAAGTACAACGCTGGATATTTACGCCCATGCATTCGACAAGAACAAGCGCAAAGCGCAAGAAAAACTTGGAAAGGCGATTGGATTATGACGAGAAAAATCAAGCTGACACGCGCAAACAAAAGTATCTTACTGAAAGCACTGGCACCCTATTACTATCAAGAAAAGGCACTTGGCCATAACACGGAAAACCCGGGGCGACTGATACTGAAAATTGATTCTCTCCCAGCCGATAAAAAAGCTACTTTTTCTACAGAAGAAATCCGCCTCATGCGAATCACTATAAACAGGCTGAGGAACGAGCGTCTAGGAAAAGGGCAGTACACCGATGCGGCAGACGATATGCTGCTAAAATTATTCTGAAAATCAAACACTAACAAAAATAAAAACCTCATTGCAAAAAATACATCGCAATGAGGTTTTCTGGTGCGACCGGGAGGATTCGAACCTCTGGCCTTCCGGGTCGGAGCCGAACGCTCTATCCAGCTGAGCTACGATCGCTTATATATGAAAAACGCCGTTACAGCGTATTTCAATCTTGTAAAGTAGTCAATTTCCAATAGTGGTCAATTCGTGGTCTGACTACCGTTGACCACCGCGTTTTTGCAGATGCAAATTACGCTGTATCGAGCAAAAACGAGCCTAAAACCTGCGATGTCGCAGTTGTCGGAGGCCAGTGCTCTATCCAGCTGAGCTATGATCGCATATATTGAGAAAACGCCATGCTGACATGTTCCGGATGGAGAAAAAACCAGCTTTTTGTACAGAAAACAAACCGTTGTTGACCGGGTACATTTTGTGTGTTAGACTGGCAGTAGAACGTACAAAAGCAGGTGCAAAGCCGCTGTAAAAAGCATTGCAGATGGAACGAAAGATTACGCTTTAATCATATTACCACATTGCGGCGGCGGATGCAAGTATCAAAATCGTTTTGCGGCAATGCGAAACGGATAAAAATTAACTCTGTACTTAAGGTGTGTCTGGAAAGTCGAGCATTCAGTCTGTTTCAGATATCCCTTAGGGGGTATCTGAAAAAGTCGAAAATATCGTCTATTTCTACAAACGCAGCGGGATTATGCGTTAAAAAAGCCTTGGGCAACACCGCACAATTCCCGCCTTGCGGCTTAAGCACCGCTCCGGCAGCTGCGGCACGGCAGCTGCGTTGCCAAAATGCTCGATAAGACATCCAGTATTATCTGCGCTTTTGGCTTGGCATCTGCCGCACCTCGCTCGCCGTATCGGCACTTAGAATTATGCGGTATTGCCCTTGGAATCCATAAAGGATTCCTGCGGCTCTTTGCCTTAAAATCCTGCTTGTGTTTGCGAAATATCCGTCATTTTCTTTGTTTTCAGATACACCTTAGGCAGAAATAAAAGGAGCAATATTATCATGACACCGGAACTGAACTGGTTAAGTGACCCGACTGTGTTTGCCGTGAACCGGCTGGATGCCCATTCGGACCATGTATGCTACCGTACTGTGCAGGAAGCCGCGCAGCGCCACAGCAGCCTGCGCCAGCCGCTGGACGGCATGTGGCGCTTTGTATGGAGCAGCTGCCCGGCCCAGCGCCCGGCGGATTTCTGGCGCGAAGGAGCGGATCTTTCGGGCTTTGGTACCATCCGTGTGCCGGGCCATATGGAGACCCAGGGCTATGGTCAGCTGCAATACACCAACACGCTGTACCCGTGGGATGGACGCAGTGCGCTGCGGCCGCCGCAGGTGGATTTGAACGATGATCCCGTTGGCAGCTATGCGCGGGAATTTGATCTGGATGCCGGGCTGCGCGGGCAGCGGGTATGCATCAGCTTCCAGGGTGTGGAACAGGCCATGTACCTGTGGTGCAATGGCAAGTTCGTGGGCTATGCCGAGGACAGCTTTACCCCCTCGGAATTTGATCTGACGCCGTACATCAAAGAAACCGGCAACCGCATCTGCGTGGAAGTGTACAAGCACAGCAGTGCAGCATGGATCGAGGACCAGGACTTTTTCCGCTTCTCCGGCATGTTCCGCCCGGTATACCTGTACGCCAAACCGGCGGTGCATCTGGCGGACATCTGGCTGAAAGCGGGCCTGAGCGAGGACAACACCACTGGTCTGCTGACCCCGGAGCTGAAGCTGGATGGAGAGACCGAAGGGGTCAGTGTGACTTTGCGCTTGACCGACCCGGAGGGCTATGCCCTGTATGAAGGCCCTGTGACGGGGGACACGATTGAGTTGGAGGGGATTCAGCCGTGGAGCCACAAGACCCCGGTGCTGTACCATGCAGAGCTGACGCTGAAAGATGCACAGGGCACCGTGCAGGAAGTGGTGCCCTATGACATCGGTTTCCGCCGCTTTGAGATGAAGGACGGCATCATGTGCCTGAATGGGGAGCGTGTGGTGTTCAACGGTGTAAACCGCCACGAATGGAACCCCGAAAAGGGCCGCGCTATTGATGCGGATGATATGAACGCCGCCATGGCCGTGCTGAAAGCCAACAACATCAACGCTGTGCGCACCTGCCATTACCCGGATCAGAGCCTGTGGTATGATCTGTGCGACAAAAACGGCATTTACATGATCGATGAAACCAACCTGGAAAGCCACGGCAGCTGGCAGAAGCTGGGCGCGATCGAACCCAGCTGGAATGTGCCGGGCGGCCTGCCGGAATGGAAAGACTGTGTGGTGGACCGTGCCCGCAGCATGCTGGAGCGCGACAAAAACCACGCCGCTGTGCTGATCTGGTCCTGCGGCAACGAAAGCTATGCGGGCGAGGATATTCTGGCCATGACGCAGTTTTTCCACGCCAAGGACCCCAGCCGTCTGGTGCATTATGAAGGTGTGGTGCATAACCGCGCGTTTGCGGCCATTACCGATATGGAAAGCCGGATGTACGCCAAGCCGTGGGAAATCCGGGAATATCTGGAATCCAAGCCGGAAAAGCCGTTCATCCTGTGCGAATACATGCACGATATGGGCAACTCTCTGGGCGGAATGGAAAGCTATGTGAAGCTGGCGGAAGAATACCCGCAGTACCAGGGCGGCTTTATCTGGGACTACATGGACCAGGCCATCTGGCATACAGACGTCATGGGCCGCAAGGTACTGGGCTATGGCGGCGATTTTGGCGAGCGGACGACGGATTATAACTTCAGCGGCAACGGCATTGTATACGCCGATGGCGCAGAGAAGCCCGCCATGCAGGATGTGCGTTACTGGTACGCCAGCCCGGCGGACCGTGCGGCGCAGGATACCGTCAACGCTGCTGCGGCAGCACAGGCAGACCGTACGCTGGCCGAAGCCTGGCAGAGCCGCCGCGCCTACCCCCTGGTGGTGACCCAGGGCGACGGCAACCTGGGCGTAAAGGGCAAAAACTTTGAGATGCTTTTCTCCATTGCGGGGGCTGGTCCGGCATCGCTGAAGGTGAACGGCACCGAATGGCTGTGGCGCGCACCGCGCCCGGCGTTCTGGCGGGCCTCCACCGACAATGACCGCGGATGCGGCTTCCCGCTGCGCGCGGCGGCCTGGATGGCGGCGGATGTGTTTGTAACATATAGCGGCATGAAGGTGCTGGAAGCAGGTCCCGACTGCGTAAAGGTGCAGTTCCAGTTTGGCATTCCCACTGTGCCGGGGGCCAGCGCAGAGCTGGTCTACACTGTGGAAGCACAGGGCGCATTGCGGGTGGATGCCGTTTACCACGGCGTAGCCGGTGCGCCGGAGCTGCCCTGTTTTGGTGTGAAATTTGAAACCTTTGGCCCGGTGACCCGCACGGTGTGGACCGGGCTTTCCGGCGAAACCTACCCGGACCGCTATAAGGGCGGTGTGTTCGGCTGCCATGAGGAAACCCCGCATGTGGAGCCACATCTGGTTCCGCAGGACTGCGGCATGCACATGCAGACGCGGCAGGCCATGCTGGAACAGCGGGATGCCTGCGGCCACACGACTGCCACGCTGACCTTGCAGCAGGTGGATGCACCATTTGCGTTCAGCGCGCTGCCCAACACGGCGCAGGAGATCGAGGCGGCGCAGCACATTACGGAGCTGCCCGCGACCGGCCGCACCAGTGTGATGGTGCTGGGCGCAGTGCGCGGCGTTGGCGGCATTGACAGCTGGGGCACCGATGTGGAAGAGCCTTACCATGTTTCTGGCGAGGAAGACCACAGTGTAAGTTTCCGCATTGTGCTGTAAACGTGGAAGTTAGGGCAATACCGCATAATTCTAAGTGCCGATACGGCGAGCGAGGTGCGGCAGCTGCTAAGCCAAAAGCGCAGATAATACTGGATGCTGCAAAGGTGAGCGCCGCCAGTGGCGGAAACAGCGAACCGAAGCAGGGGCAGCGGTCGCAGAGTGCGAGGGCTTTCCCCCGAAGCACGATGCGGGTACCGCAACCCGACATTATCGAGCATTTTGGCAACGCAGATGCCGTGCCGCAGCCGCCGAAGCGGTGCTTAAGCCGTAAGGCGGGAATTGTGCGGTGTTGCCTTAGAGATTAGAAGAAACGGACAGCCGGGGCGATTGGCCCCGGCTGTTTTTTGGTGGGATGGACAGGCAGAAAAAAGTGTTTGCAAGGCGGGGGAGTTTAATCCCCAAAGTGTTGTTGGGGTTATAGGTTGGCGGGCGCACAATGTGCCCCTCCCTATGAGAGAATAGGGCACACGAAGCGGGGGGATACATTGTGCGGCGTTTGGCACCCAGCAGAGCAGGGGGAGAAAATGAAAGGAGTGTAAATTGTGCGCCAAAACAGCACAAAGCGGAAAAAAGCGTGGACAGGCACCGGCTGTTTGTGATATACTTAAAAAATACAAAATAGTTACAAAGTGGGCTGGTGCGCAGCATGTGCCGGCCTATGTGGAGGTGTATGGTTACGGAAGCCATTCGGAGCCGTATGGTGTGGGTCATCACGGGGGTACTGGCGCTGCTGGTGCTGCTGGCGCTGCTGGCGCTGCCTGCAAAAGCGGAAAGTGCGGACTATGAAACAACGCTGGACCGCTTGGGCCGCCTGCAAGCGCTGGCGGAACAGTATATTGAAGAAAAGAACAGCGGCGATGACCCCATTGACCTGACTTTGAGCTTTACCCGTGTGGGGGATTATAACACAACCGTCTGGCAGCTGACGGCGGGCACCCGCGATGGCGAATTTGAAAAGTACGCCACCGATGCAGACCCGGACCTGTGGGATTTGCAGGGGATGAACACCGTGGAACTGCCCAACGGGCAGGGCATTGATTTCGGCCACCTGCTGGCGGCCATGAACCTGGTATACCGCGGCATGCCCATTACCGGCAGCTGGGGCGGCGACTGCATGCAGCTGGCGCAGGTGTATGCCGGGCAGGCCAGCGATGCAGACGGCTATGCCAGCCTGATGCAGCAGACCTTTGCCATTGAGGATGACGGCAGTGCTTCCAAATTTGGCGACCAGGACCTGCGCGCTGACCTGGACTCCGTTGTGGCAGGGGCCGAGCTGAAAAGCGGCAGCAACGTTGCCGATGTGCTGCGGAACTATTACACCAACCTGACGGATCACGACCGCTGCTACCAGTTTATTGCCATGAGCTTTGGCAGCATGAACACCAGCGACAGCGAAGCGTTCCGCAACAAGGTGTACAGCACCATGACGGCGGATGCCGGCATGCAGCTGCTGCTGTATATGAACGGCATGTGGTCCAGCAGCGGCTGGCAGGTGGATGCCGATGCAGAACCCGCCCTGCGCGGTGCCTGCAATGAACTGGCTGATTACCTGAGCCGCGCTGTGAACGGCGAAAAGGTCAAAAGTGCATCCAGCACCCTGATGCACACGATGGCTGGGCAGGCCCTTGTGGATGCCCTGAATGCACTGGGAGATGGGGAAGCAGCTTCCGCTGCACAGAGCGCACTGGAAGCGGATTCCGGCACTACAATATCGACCAGCAGCGGGGACGCTGTGGATGATGCCCTGAACACCGCAACCGAAAAGCTGAAAACGGATTTTAACGCCCAGGCCTTTGAGCTGGGGCTGCTGGTATTGGGCGCTGCCGCCCTGCTGGGCATGGTGGTGTGCATTGCCATGCTGATCAGCCACCGCAGCAAACGCAATCGCTGAGCCGGGCAAACGAAAGAAAAAGGAATGGGGCGCTGCCGGGTGAAACGGCAGCGCCCCATTTTATGTGGAAAGAAAGTAAAGGCAACACCGCACAATTCCCGCCTTGCGGCTTAAGCACCGCTCCGGCAGCTGCGGCACGGCATCTGCGTTGCCAAAATGCTCGATAATGTCGGGTTGCGGTACCCGCATCGTGCTTCGGGGGCAAAAGCCCCTCGCACTCTGCGACCGCTGCCCCTGCTTCGGTTCGCTGTTTCCGCCACTGGCGGCGCTCACCTTTGCAGCATCCAGTATTATCTGCGCTTTTGGCTTGGCATCTGCCGCACCTCGCTCGCCGTATCGGCACTTAGAATTATGCGGTATTGCCTAAAAAGTGAATGGCGGAAATCAAAGTTCGCGGTAGGTGACCTGTTCCATCAGCTGTTGGATGGTTTCCAGGCTGGCAGCCTGAGTACCGGTGCACATTACGCTGGCGGCACCGGCGGCAGTGGAAAGGCGCAGCGTTTCTTCCAGCGTCAGGCCGCGCTCTTCGGCAACAGCCAGGGCGGCGATGACGGCATCCCCGGCACCAACGGTATCCTTGACGGGAACACGCAGGCCGGGCACAAAAATGGTCTGCTCCGGCAGAACATGCAGCATACCGCGGCTGCCCATCGAGACGATGACCTTTTGCACGCCGGTCTGCAACAGCTCACGGGCGGCGGCGGTCAGCTCCTGCTGGCTGTCCAGCGCGCGGCCCATCAGGTGGGAAAGCTCCTCGCTGTTGGGCTTGATGAGGAACGGCTTTGCCTTAACGCCCTCCACCATGCCGGCACCGTCAGAGTCCAGAATGACCTTGGCACCTTTTTCGCGGCAGGCATCGCCCCACACGCGGTAGGTGTCGGCAGGAGCATTCACCGGCAAGCTGCCGGCCAGCACCACGATATCGTCGTGGCGCAGCAGCTTCAGCAGGTGGTCCAGCAGGCTTTGCAGGGTAGCCGGGTCCACGGGAACACCGGGTTCGTTGATCTCGGTGCTGGTGTGGGCGATGGGATCCACCACTTTCAGATTGATGCGGGTGTTGCCCTCAACGGGCAAAAAGTCACAGGTCATGTTCAGGCCGGACAGAGCTTCGGAGATCATCTGCCCGGTGCTGCCGCCCAGAATACCAAGGGCGCGGCTGGTGCTGCCCAGTGCGGCAACCACCTTGGAGACATTGATGCCTTTACCGCCCGGATCGGTGCGGATGGAAGTAATGCGGTTTACGCCGTCCGTGGTAAAGGAAGGAATTTCAACGGTTTTATCCAGTGCCGGGTTCAGGGTGACAGTATAGATCATGAAAATGAGCCTCCTTATGGGGAGAAATGTCAGAATAAGGGCAATGGCAAAGGCAATCGATAATTGTCAATCTTTTATCATTATACGCTGAATTGTGAAATATCGCAAGTAAAAGCGCGAAAATCAGAATAATCTTAACAAACTGTTTACACGGAGGAGAACAACATGGCACAGGGAATGGAACTATTGGATAACGGCACCAAGGTGTTTACCGGGCCGGGGGCAGCCTTTGGTACGGACGCCTTGCTGCTGGCCCGGTTTGCCATGCCGCGCCGCAAAGAAACAGCGCTGGACCTGTGCAGCGGGTGTGGAATCGTAGCGCTGGCCTGGCACGATGCCGGGCACCGTGGCCCATGCACAGCGGTGGAGCTGGATGCCGATGCTTCGGCCCTGTGCCGCCGTGCTGTGCAGGAAACGCCGGGTGCAGAGCATATTACCGCTCTTTGCACCGATCTGCGGACGTTCTGCAAAAGCGGCCCGGAACAGGGGAAATATGACTTCGCCGCCTGCAACCCGCCCTATTTTACCGGCGGATATGTCAGCCCGGATGCCCGCCGCGCCACGGCCCGGCATGACGGCAGCTGCACGATGCAGGATGTTGCCGCCTGTGCGGCCCGTGCCCTGCACGATGGCGGCAAGCTGGCCCTATGCCACCGCCCGGAACAGATGGCGGCGGTGTTTGCCGCGCTCTGCGCCGTTGGGCTGGAGCCCAAGCGGGTGGCTCTGGTGCGCAAGGATGAACACAGCAAACCCTGGCTGTTTTTGGTGGAAGCCCAGAAGGGAAGAAAGCCGGGGATCCGGTGGGAGGAGGACGTTTTAACGGGGAATGGGGTTAGGTACGGGAGATGATAGTTAGGAGTTAGGAAGTAGGCGTTAGGAGTTGGCGGCGGGGCGAAGCTGCGACGCGGGGAAAATGAGGAATCGGATTGGGGACGGGTACAAAACGGGATGGAAAAGGTTCCGGGATGCGCAGTGATTCCCTAAGGTATATCTGAAAACAAAGAAAATGACGGATATTTCGCAAACACAAGCAGGATTTAAGGCAAAGAACCGCAGGAATCCTTTGTGGATTCCAAGGTTTTTTAACGCAAAATCCGGCTGTGTTTGTAGAAATAAACTAAATTTTCGACTTTTCAGATACACCCTAAGTTCTAAATGGATAGATATAAAAAACCGCCCGTCACACAAAATGTGACGGGCGGTTGAGTTTTAGGGGTTAGGTATCAGGATCAGCCGAACATGTTGATCAGGATGCCGGCGGCGACAGCGGAACCGATAACACCGGCAACATTGGGACCCATGGCGTGCATGAGCAGGTAGTTGCGGGGGTTGTATTCCTGGCCGACTTTCTGGGAAACACGGGCGGCCATGGGAACAGCGGAAACACCGGCGGAGCCGATCAGCGGGTTAATCTTGCCGTGGGTGACAAAGCACATGACCTTGCCCAGCAGAACGCCGCCTGCGGTGCCGACACCGAAAGCAACAATGCCCAGAACAATGATCTCAACGGTCTGGATGTTCAGGAAGGTTGCGGCATTGGTGGTGCAGCCAACGCTGAAGCCCAGGAAGATGGTGATGATGTTCATCAGTTCGTTGCCGGCGGTCTTTTTGATACGCTCAACAACGCCGCATTCCTTCATCAGGTTGCCCAGCATCAGGCAGCCAACCAGGATGGCGGCATCGGGCAGGGTGAGGGAAACGATGATGGTAACAATGATCGGGAAGAGGATCTTCTCAGTCTTGGAAACCTTGCGCGGGCTTTCCATCACGATTTGACGCTCTTTTTCGGTGGTCAAAACTTTCATGATGGGCGGCTGGATAACAGGTACCAGCGCCATGTAGCAGTACGCGGCAACCGCGATGGAACCCAACAGGTGCGGGGCCAGGCGGGTGGTGACGAAGATAGCGGTCGGGCCGTCGGCACCGCCGATGATGCCGATGGAAGCGGCTTCCTTGTTGGTGAAGCCCAGAATTTTGGCGCCAACGAAGGTGAAGAAGATGCCCAGCTGTGCGGCAGCGCCCAGCAGCAGGCTGGACGGACGTGCAATCAGCGGCTCAAAGTCGGTCATGGTACCGATGCCAAGGAAAATCAGCGGGGGATAGATACCCAGCTTGACGCCTAAGTAAATATAGTCCGCCATACCGCCGGATGTACCCAGCAGTTCCCAGTTGATGTGCTGCGTTTCGTTGATGAAGATGTCCATATGGAAGATGCCGTCCAGCGGCAGGTTGGTCATCAGCATGCCGAAGCCGATGGGCAGCAGCAGCAAAGGCTCAAACTGGTGGACAATGGCCAGGTACAGCAGCACGCAGGCCACGCCGATCATGACGGCATACTTCCAGCCGCCCTCAGCAAAGAAAATCTGTGCCCAACCGGAGTTGGCAAAGATCTCAGCGATGTTGGTAAAAATTGCTCCCATTGTTTCGTCCCCTTTCCATCACATAAACGGCGTGGTGTTCTGGGTAACGCCGGCGTCGCCCCAGGCGCCGCGGCGGGAACCAGTAGCCGTCTTTTTCTGAACGCGGTGAATGCCGCGGATGGTCAGGTTTTCACCCAGAGAGGTAACGGCTGCAGCAATGGCAGCAACGATCTCGCCGGGGATGGAGCCGTCAGCAGCGGGTGCTGCGGGGGCGGCAGGAGCAGCCTTGGCGATGTTCTGTGCGGCCGGTGCAGCGGGCGCTGCAGGGGCGGCAGGTGCCTTGGGGGTGGCTTTGGTGCCACTCTTTTTGTTCTTGATGGCGTCAAAAATCTTGCCTTCCACAGTGATAATGAGGCAAAGCGCAACCAGCATGGCGAACACCAGCGTGATGCTGGTCAGAACCACAGTGCCGTCAGCGGCCTCAAGGGCGAGCAGAGCGATAGAATTGCTCATTGGGCAGTATCCTCCTTTAGCTTGCGGTGCACAGCACCGTTGATTTTCCCCCGTACACGGTACAAAAACCGGGCCGGGCAAATTTTACCCAAGTATGGTTTTATTATAACACAGCGGCTCAATTTTTGGTAGCGGGTTTTGAAAAAATGTGACAAAAATATTGTGAAACCGTGTCTTTACGATGAAAAATGTAAATTTGCCCGCAAAGCACCATGCAGAATAAAGTTGACAGCCGGGCAGAAAATGCAGATTGCACAAACAAGCGGAAAAACAAAACGGGGAACGCTGTGCAAACTGCACATTTTGACAAAAAATGAAAAGTTCTGCTTGACGGCGGGGCTTGCCGGGGTTACAATGTGGACAAATCAAAACCACGGCAATGGCGCCGGGCAGGTACATCCTGCCCGGCGCTTTTGTTATTTAAGCATCTGGCTTAATGTGGCTTAATGCGGCAAGAAAAAATAGAGGAAGCGCCGTGGTTTGATCTTGAGAGGAGTGGTTTGAATATGTACAACTCATCAACCGTCATCTGGGTGCTGGTTGCGGCATTCCTGGTGTACTTTATGCAAGCAGGCTTTGCTTTGTGCGAAGCTGGCCTGACCCGTGCAAAGAACACCGGCAACATCCTGATGAAAAACATGATGGACTTCTGCATCGGCACACCGTGCTTCTGGCTGGTCGGTTTCGGCATCATGTTTGCAGGTTCCGGCCCGCTCATCGGCGGCTTTGCCCCCTTTATGAGCGGTGACTACAGCGCCATCCTGCCGGAGGGCGTGCCCCTTTGGGTTTATGCCGTGTTCCAGACCGTGTTCTGTGCAACGGCAGCAACCATTGTTTCCGGCTCCATGGCAGAGCGTACCAAGTTCAGCGCTTACTGCTGCTACTCGGCCGCTATCAGCCTGATCGTTTACCCCATCTCCGGCCACTGGATCTGGGGCGGCGGCTGGCTGGCACAGCTGGGCTTCCATGATTTTGCCGGTTCCACCGCCGTTCACTTTGTTGGCGGCGTTACCGCCTGCCTGGGCGCCTGGATGCTTGGCCCCCGTATTGGTAAGTACGGCAAGGACGGCAAGGCCCGCGCAATCCCCGGCCACAACCTGACCGCCATGGCCTTGGGCGTGTTTATCCTGTGGTTCTGCTGGTTCGGGTTCAACGGTGGCTCCACCGTGGCAATGGCAAGCGATGACGCCATGGTTTCCGCTGGTCTGGTCTGCTTCAATACCAACCTGGCCGCTGCGCTGGCTACCGTTGCCGCGCTGATCACCAGCTGGGTGCGTTACGGCAAACCCGATGTCTCCCTTACCTTTAACGGTGCTCTGGCCGGTCTGGTTGCCATTACCGCAGGCTGCGATATGGTTGATCCGTTCGGCGCTGCCATCATCGGCATCGTTGCCGGTGTGCTCTGCATCTTCTCCGTTGAATTCTTTGATAACGTTGTCAAGATCGATGACCCTGTCGGCGCTGTTTCCGTGCACTGCATGAACGGCATGTGGGGCACCATTGCAACCGGCCTGTTCTCCACCAGTGAGGGCCTGCTGTACGGCCATGGCTTCCGTTTCTTTGGCGTTCAGGTCTTGGGCGTTATCTGCGTGGCTGCCTGGGTGCTGGTTTCCATGACCGTCATCTTTACCATCATCAAAAAGACCATCGGCCTGCGTGTGACCGAAAAAGAAGAAATCGACGGCCTGGATATCCACGAGCACGGCCTGGCTTCCGCTTACTCCGGCTTCTCCATCTCTGACCCGACTTACGCTGAGATGAGCGTGAACGAGAACACCGACCTGGGTGAAGACGACATCACCATGGCCAGCGAGGCCAAAATCAATGCCGCCGTCAAGGTCGTCAAGGAAGAACCTCTGCCCGCTGATTGGGATTCCGGCATGCACAAGGTCGTTATGATCGTGCAGCTGGCCAAGTTTGAAGCTTTGAAAGCTGCCATGAACGCTGTCGGCGTGACCGGCATGACCGTTACCCAGGTTATGGGCTGCGGCCTGCAGAAGGGCAGCGGCGAGAAATACCGTGGTGCTGAGGTCGACGCAACCCTGATTCCCAAGGTCAAGGTTGAAGTTGTTGTCAGCAAGATCCCGGTAGACAAGATCATCGACACCGCCACCAAGGTTCTGTACACCGGCCATATCGGTGATGGCAAGATCTTTGTTTACAATGTGGCCAAGGTGGTCAAGGTCCGCACCGGCGAAGTAAACTACGCCGCTTTGCAGGACGTTGAGTAATTTTCCTACCTTATATATAGCAGCTTGCAAGCGCTGCTGGTATAAGTGGGAAAAGCAATTTTAACAGCCTACAATACAACAAAATCCGGCACCCTGACTTTTGCGGCCAGGGTGCCGGATTCTTTATGGCAACACCGCACAATTCCCGCCTTGCGGCTTAAGCACCGCTCCGGCAGCTGTGGCACGGCATCTGCGTTGCCAAAATGCTCGATAATGTCGGGTTGCGGTACCCGCATCGTGCTTCGGGGGCAAAAGCCCCTCGCACTCTGCGACCGCTGCCCTGCTTCGGTTCGCTGTTTCCGCCACTGGCGGCGCTCACCTTTGCAGCATCCAGTATTATCTGCGCTTTTGGCTTAGCATCTGTCGTACCTCGCTCGCCGTATCGGCACTTAGAATTATGCGGTATTGCCTTATGCCTTATTTGCGGTTCGGGCGGTTCAGCTGGTGCGCTTTGAAAAACAGAGCACCGTTGCCGCGCTTGCTGGTAAAGATAGCCCCCACGATCAGCATACCCAGCCCAATGCCCAGGCAGGCACCCTGGATGGCCTGCAGCACGGGCGAACCGGAAAAATCAAAGTGGTTCATGACCAGGTAGATCAGGACGGTGGCAATCGAGATCAGGTACATGTAATGGAACCGGTGGGTCACTTTTTCCATCACGTCATTGCTGTAGTCCGCAACCTTGCGGGCGGTCTCTTCGGTGGCACTTTTGGTTTCGGGGGTGTTCATAGCATCAGGCTTCCTTTCTCCGTCTAACAGTTCACGCAGCTCCACGCCGTAAAAATCGGCAAGCTGAATGAGGGTGGGGAGGTCGGGGAGGTTGACACCGTTTTCCCAGCGGGAAACACTGCGGTTGGTCACGCACATGATTTCAGCCAGGTTTTCCTGGGTGAGCTGGCGCTCCTGGCGGAGCTGCTTCAAGAAAGTGCCGATTTTCTGTTGATCCATTGGATTCATCCTCCCTATAGCTGCATGATACCACAGCCGAAGCAAAAAACACCACGACACAGTGCGGGAACCGGGGCAAAAATGGCCGGACATGGGGCGTCGGGTTGGGAAGAGTATAGCATAAATGGGGGAAAGATTGAAGGCAATACCGCATAATTCTAAGTGCCGATACGGCGAGCGAGGTACGGCAGATGCTAAGCCAAAAGCGCAGATAATACTGGATGTCTTATCGAGCATTTTGGCAACGCAGATGCCGTGCCGCAGCTGCCGGAGCGGTGCTTAAGCCGCAAGGCGGGAATTGTGCGGTGTTGCCTGAAGTTAGGGGGAAAACAGTTAGGAGTTAGGAAGTAGGAGTTAGGAGGTGAATGGGGCGGGGCGAGTGGCAAATAAAAGAGCCCGGCGCGGGGCCGGGCGGGATAAGAGGGGGTTAAACGTTGAGTTTGACGGTGCGCTTGTAGACGAGAGCAGCGGCGAGGGCACTGAGAAGCTCGGTGACCCAGAAAGCGTGCCACACGCCGACAGGTCCGAACAGGCGGCAGAGGATCCACGCGGCGGGGATCATGATGATGATGTAGCGGCACAGCGAGATGATGAGGGACTGGGTGCCCTTGCTCAGTGCTTCCAGCGAGCCGGAGGCCGTGACCGAGAGGGTGGATACCAGGAAGCCCGCGCTGATGATGCGCAAAGCAACCTGACCGGCGGCGATGGTATCGGCGTTGGTGGCGAACATGCCGATCAAAGCGGGGCTGCCCACCAGGCAGATGATGGTGCCGGCGGCCATGATGGCGGCGTTCATACCCATGGCGAGGTTGTAAATTTTTTTCACGCGGCCATGCTCCCCGGCGCCGTAATTATAGCTGATGAGGGGGCGCATGCCCTGCACAATGCCGCCCGCGGGCAGGTACAGGAAGGTTTGCAGCTTATAATAAATACCCAGAATGACCACATACCCCTGCGAGTAAGCGGCCAGCAGAGAGTTGAGGAAAGAAACCAACACCGAGGGCAGCGCCAGGTTGAGAATGGCGGGAACGCCGATGGAGTAAAGCTTGGCATCCAGCCGCCAGTCCGGCTTGATGCAGCTGAGCCGCAGCTGCACGGGAAAACGGTGGGTACAGTAAATAATAAGGTAGACGCTTAAGGTGACGCACTGTCCGATGCCGGTTGCCAGCGCCGCGCCGGAGATACCCAGCATGGGAAAAGGCCCAAGGCCGAAGATGAGCACAGGGTCCAGAATGATGTTGGTGATGGAACCGCACAGCAGGGCGGCCATCGTTTCGTTCATGCGGCCAACGGCCTGGAACAGCTTTTCAAAGCAAAGTCCCGCCATGATGACCGGGGCAAAGAAGAACGCAATACTGGAATACCGCACGCCGAGGGCAATGACGGCTTCATCGCCAGTGAAAAGCCGCAGAAAGCCGGGCATCATGGCGATGCAGGCAACGGCAGCAATCAGGCCGTGCAGGATGGAAAAGGCCAGACCGTGGGTGGCGGCGGTATCGGCACGGCAGCGGTCCCCCGCGCCGGAATACAGTGCGATCAGGGCGTTGATGCCGACGCCGAAGCCAATGGCAATGGCGTTGATCATGTTCTGCACCGGGTACACCAGCGAAAGCGCCGTCATGGCCTGCTCACTGATCTGGGCAACAAAAAAACTGTCCACAATGTTGTACAGCGCGTTCACTGTCATGGAAAGCACCATGGGCAGCGCCATGGAAACCAACAGCGGGAAAATAGGCCGCTCTTTCATAAAAGTATCGTTCACGGGTAAAGCATAGCTCCTTTTTGGTTGGAATGCAGTGGAAATGGCGGGCAAAAACGGCACAAAAAAACCACACAACCACGCGTTAGCGCGGTTGTGTGGCGAAAAGTAGCAGTGCTGTAAAAATCCACACCGGGTTTTAGTAGGTATAGAATAGCATACACGGTGCGGGGTGTCAAGGGGCGAGGCGGAATGTTTTTGCGCCAGGGGCTTTGCAGGCGGGCGGGGGCGTGGTATAATCAAAATGTTCCAACATTATTATGGCAATACCGCATAATTCTAAGTGCCGATACGGCGAACGAGGTGCGGCAGATGCTAAGCCAAAAGCGCAGATAATACTGGATGTCTTATCGAGCATTTTGGCAACGCAGATGCCGTGCCGCAGCCGCCGGAGCGGTGCTTGAGCCGTTAGGCGGGAATTGTGCGGTATTGCCTTATATTATAGGAGTGAAAAACGATGAGCAACACCGCACTGCATACCGATAAAGCCCCCGCCGCCATTGGCCCGTATTCCCAGGGCATCCAGGCAGGCAACACCATTTACGTTTCCGGCCAGATCCCCATTGACCCGGCTACCGGCGAATTTGCCGGGCAGGACATCAAGACCCAGACGCGCCAGAGCCTGACCAATATTTCCAACATTCTGGCCGCTGCAGGCGCCAGCATGGCTGATGTGGTAAAAACCACGGTGCTGCTGAACGATATTGCAGACTTTGCCGCCATGAACGAGGTGTATGCTGAGTTCTTTACCGAGCCGTACCCCGCCCGCGCCGCTTTCCAGGCAGCAGGCATCCCCAAAGGCGCACTGGTAGAGATCGAGTGCGTGGCCGTTAAGGGCTGATAACGAACCCGAAGCGACAAAATGCGCCCCTGCGAAAAAAACTGTGGGGAAATTTACGCTTTTGTATTGACAACAGCGTTTGTGCTGTGGTATAGTATTTGAGGTAAAAAAAGCAGCGTCCGGCAGTGTGCCGTCGTTCACCTTGCGGGCCAAAGGGCTCCGGGTCATACAAAGATCACGCAATGATTGCGTGCCAACTTCGTATTCAGGCGGCTGCTTTTAGGGGCAGCCGCTTTTTCATTTCAATCTTTCAAGACTTGTAACGGAGGTGTATTCCAATCGCGAGCAACAGCAATTCCAAGGAACTGGAAATCAATGAGCAGATCCGTGATAAGGAAGTCCGCCTGATTGGCGCGGACGGCCAGCAGAAGGGCGTTATGAGCCCCCGCGATGCGCTGAAAATGGCGCAGGCGCTGGATCTGGACCTGGTCAAGGTGGCTCCCCAGGCCAAGCCCCCTGTCTGCAAAATTCTTGATTACGGCAAGTACCGTTTTGAGATGCAGAAAAAGGAAAAGGAAGCCAAGAAAAACCAGAAAGTGATCGAGCTGAAGGAGATCCGCCTTTCGCTCAACATTGATACCAACGACTTTAACACCAAGGTCAACCAGGCCGCAAAGTTCTTGCAGCAGGGCCACAAGGTAAAGGTTTCCATCCGGTTCCGCGGCCGCGAAATGGCGCACACCAGTCTGGGTATTGATGTGGAGCAGCGCTTTGCACAGGCGCTGGAAGGCAAGGCTGTGGTTGATAAGCAGCCTAAGCTGGAAGGCCGCAGCATGATGATGTTCCTGTCCCCCAGCCCGACCAAGTAAATACTCTTTCTTACGGAGGAAAAGAAAATGGCTAAAATGAAACTTAAGACCTGCTCCGGTGCCAAAAAGCGCTTTAAGATGACTGCTTCCGGCAAGATCAAGCGCAACGCTTCCAAGCGCCGTCACATCCTGACCAAGAAGACCACCAAGCTCACCCGCGGCCTGCGTATGCCCAAGTACGTTGACAAGACCAACGAGGCTACTGTCCGCAAGATGATGCCCTACGGCGGCTGATTCAGCTGAATCATTTTCTGACTTGACTTAATGTGACTGTGTAAAAGGAGATATTACCATGGCTCGTATTAAAGGCGCAACCATGACGCATAAGCGTCGCACCAAAACTTTGAAGCTGGCTAAGGGCTACTACGGCTCCAAGAGCAAGCATTTCCGTATGGCCAAACAGGCTGTGATGAAGTCTGGCAACTATGCTTTCGTTGGTCGTAAGCAGAAGAAGCGCCAGTTCCGCAACCTGTGGATCACCCGCATCAACAACGCTGTTCGTGCCCAGGGCATGAACTACTCCACCTTCATGAACGGCCTGAAGAAGTCCGGCATCGAGCTGAACCGCAAGATGCTGAGCGAGATGGCCATCCACGATCCCGCCAGCTTCAACGCTCTGGTCGAGACCGCCAAGAAGGCGCTGTAAGAATCAGCTTTTTCAAAGACGCATGCGCCGCGCGCGCGTGCGTCATTTTGTTTATATGGAGATCATACGGGGGTGCCAGATGGAAACCATCACCAGCCGCGAAAACGCCAAAATCAAATATGCCTGCCGCCTGCGGGAAGAAGAAAAGCTCCGCACGGCGGATGGCCTGTTTTTTGCTGAGGGCCCCAAGCTCTGTCTGGAGCTGGCCCGCGGCTGTACCCTGCAAACCCTGTATGCCACCGAGAAGGCCCTGGCCCATACCCCAGAACTGGAAGCCTTTGCGGGCAAAACTGTGCTGGTAACAGAGCCGGTGGCACAAAAGCTTTCCGGAACCAAAACCAGCCAGGATGTGTTCGGCGTGTTTGAACACCCCGGCTGGCAGGCGGCAGATATTTTAGCAAAGGGACGCCGTATTCTGGCACTGGAAGCGGTGCAGGATCCCGGCAATGTGGGCACCCTGCTGCGCAGCGCGGCGGCCTTTGGCTTTGACGGTGTGCTGCTCTCCAAGGGGTGCGCGGCACCCTTTGCCCCCAAAACACTGCGGGCATCCATGGGGGCAGCCGGGCGGCTGCCGGTGGCCCTGGTGCAGGATCTGCCGCAGGCATTGCAGCAGCTGCGCGCACGCGGCGTGGTCTGCCTGGCTGCGGCGCTCTACCATTCCCGCCCGCTCGACGAAGCCCCGCAGAGCTACCCGGACGGCCTGTGCGCCGTGATCGGCAGTGAGGGACAGGGCTTGACGGACGCTGCCGTGCAGGCCTGCGATATGGCGGTGCGAATCCCAATGACGGACCTGGTGGAAAGCCTGAACGCCGGGGTTGCAGGCAGTGTCTTGCTTTGGCACTTCAGAGGTGTATAATAAGGTATGGACAGCACACTGTATTGGCTGTGGCTGGCCGAAGCGGTTGGGTCCGGCTGCCGCCTGGCGGGCAGACTGCTGGAAGAATACCCGGACCCGGCCGAACTGTATGGCCAGGTAAAAGCGGGCAGGAACCTGCCGGAATACCTGAGCGCAAGAGCCCGCGAATTTATGCAGGCGGTAGCCCCGGCCCAAATGGCGGGGCTGAAAAAGCGCTGCGATGATTTGAATATTTTTATCCTGACACCGGACAGCGCCGATTACCCCCAGCGGCTGCGGGACCTGCCCGACCTGCCGTTGGTGCTGTACGGCACCGGAAACCCTGCCTGCCTGAACGGGCGGCGGTATGTGGGCATGGTGGGCACCCGCCGCCCCACAAAGTATGGGCTTTCCGCCTGCCGGGATCTTTCGCTGACAATGGCGGAGCGGGGTGTGGTGATCGTAAGCGGGCTGGCCGAAGGGCTGGACGGCGCAGGCCACCGCGCGGCGGTGGAAGCCGGGCAGCAGACCGTTGCTTTTTTGGGCACGGCCATCAACAAGACCTTCCCAGCGGTGAACGTGACCCTGCGCACAGAGCTGGAAGCTCTGGGAGGTGCCGTGCTGAGCGAATACCCGCCGGATTATACGGGCAAAATGACAGGGACCTTTTTGGCCCGCAACCGGCTGATTGCCGGTTTGAGCGAGGCCCTCTGCGTGGCGGAAGCCCGCACCCGCAGCGGAACGCTGAACACGGTGAGCCATGCCGAAGAGTACGGCAGGCCGGTGTTTGCGGTACCCGGCAGCATTTACAGCCCCACCAGCGAGGGCACCAATGAACTGCTGCGCACCGGCCGCGCCCGCGCCCTGTGCACGGCGGATGATGTGCTGGATACCCTGCACATTGCACCCGGCGGCACCGAGCTGGTGCAGGAGGGGGTTATGCTGGATGAGCTGACCCCCAACGCCCGCACCGTGCTGGCAGAACTGGGCCCTAAAGCGCAGACAGCAGATGACTTGGCTGCCGCAACAGGGCTTGCCGTGCAGGCTGTTCTGGCGGCGCTCATGGAGCTGGAATTTGCCGGCGCCGCCGTGGATAACGGCGGGGGCCGGTATACCGCGGCATAAGGGCAAGCGGCCCCAGCCGCAGCGGGCAGATGTGGCCCGCATGTATGGTGACATTACGGAAAGTATCCGATTAAGATAGAACTTATACGCCAATTTGGGAGAAACAGATATGGCAAAGCAAACTGAACTGGAGCTGACTGCCCAGCAGGCAGCGCAGCCGGAAGAAACCCCGGCAAAAAAAACTGCCGCAAAAAAGACTGCAGCGAAAAAACCGGCAGCAAAAAAAGCAACCACGAAAAAGACAACGACCAAAACCAAGGCAGCTAAGGCAGAGGACGGCGAAACCGCAGCCGAAAAACCTGCCGCAAAGCGCACCACCAAAAAGACCGAAGCAAAGCCTGGCACCAAGCTGGTGATCGTGGAATCCCCGGCCAAGGCAAAGACCATTGGCAAATACCTGGGCCGCGGCTATACTGTAACGGCCAGCATGGGCCATATCCGGGACCTGCCCGCCAGCACGCTGGGCATTGATGTGGAACATGGCTATACCCCAAAGTATATTACCATCAAAGGCAAGACCGCGCTGGTCAAGGACCTGAAAGCCGAAGCGAAAAAAGCACAGACCGTCTATCTGGCAACCGACCCGGACCGTGAAGGCGAGGCGATCAGCTGGCATCTGGCCAATGTGCTGGGGCTGGACCCCACCGCCCCCAACCGCGTGACCTTTGACGAGATCACCAAAAAGGGCGTGCAGGAGGGTATGGCCCACCCGCGCACCATTGATATGGATCTGTTCAACGCCCAGCAGGCCCGGCGCGCGCTGGATCGCCTGGTGGGTTATAAGCTCAGCCCGTTTTTGTGGCATAAGGTGCGCCGCGGGCTTTCGGCTGGCCGCGTGCAGAGCGTGGCGGTGCGCATTATCCGCGACCGCGAGATCGAAATTGAAAACTTTAAGCCCGAAGAATACTGGAACATTGACGCCAACCTGAAGCCCCGCCAGAGCGGCTGTGCGTTCAACGCACGGCTGACAGCCCAGGCGGACGGCACCAAGCTGGTGGTGAAAAATAAAAAACAGGCGGATGCCATTCTGGCCGCGTTGGACGGCAAACCCTACACCGTGACCCGTGTGGATAAGGGCCAGCGCCGCCGCCAGCCGCAGCCACCGTTCATCACCTCCACCCTGCAGCAGGATGCCAGCCGCGCACTGGGGTTTTCGGCCACCCGCACCATGCGTGCCGCCCAGCGCCTGTATGAAGGTATGGAGGTGCACGGCTATGGCCAGATCGGTCTGATCACCTATATGCGTACCGACAGTCTGCGCATTGCGGACGAAGCCGCCGCAGCCGCTAAGACCTTTATCGGCAAGACCTGGGGCGAAAATTACGTCTGCAACAAAAAGCGCGTCTGGAAATCCCGCTCCGCCACAGCGGCGCAGGATGCCCACGAAGCCATCCGCCCCTCAATGCCGGAACTGACGCCGGACCAGGTGGAGGGCAGCATCTCCGGCGATGAAGCCAAGCTGTACCGCCTGATCTGGAGCCGCTTTATGGCATCCCAGATGGCAGACTGCCTGATGGATACCGTTTCGGCCAACATCACGGCGGGGGATTATATCTTCCGCGCATCGGGTTTCCATGTAACGTTTGACGGCTTTACCGCTTTGTATGAGGAAGCCACCGACGATAAGCAGAAAAAAGAAACCGCCCTGCCCCCGCTGGAAGTGAGCCAGGACCTGAAACTGAACAAGCTTTCGGCGGAGCAGAAATTCACCCAGCCGCCGCCGTACTATACTGAAGCAACGCTGATCCATGCGCTGGAAGAAAACGGTATTGGCCGCCCTTCCACCTATGCGCCGATCATTACCACCATTGTGGACCGCGGCTATGTGGAAAAGGAGCAGAAAAAGCTCAAAACCACCCCGCTGGGCCGCGCGGTGAACCAGGTCATGCTGGAACAGTTCCCCGATATCGTGGACCCGACATTCAGTGCCGATATGGAGAAAAAGCTGGACGTTGTGGAAGCCGGTAAGGCGGACTGGGTCAAAACAGTGGACGATTTCTACCAGGGCTTTGAAAAAAGCCTGGAAGCCGCCGAAAAGAACATGGAGGGCAAAAAGATCAAAGTGGAGGATATCCCCACCGACGAGATCTGCGAAAAATGCGGCCGCCCCATGGTGATCAAAAGCGGGCGGTACGGCAAGTTTGTGGCGTGTTCCGGCTTTCCGGAGTGCCGCAACGCCCACCCCATTGTAAAGGATACCGGCGGCCTGTGCCCGCTGTGCGGCGGTCATATGCTGCTGCGCAAAAGCGCCAAGGGCCGCGTGTATTACGGCTGCAGCAACTACCCCACCTGCAACTTTATGACATGGGATGAACCCGTGCCGGAAACCTGCCCCCACTGCGGCAAAACGCTGTTCAAGCGCCGCGGCCAGCTGTACTGCGCCAAAGAGGGCTGCGGGTTTGTGAAGAATATCGAAAAGACAAAAGCGGAGAAATAACGCATGCAAATCAAAATCATCGGTGCCGGGCTGGCCGGGTGCGAAGCCGCCCTTTGGCTGGCGGACCACGGCGTGCAGGTGGACCTGTACGAGCAAAAGCCGGTCAAGTTTTCGCCAGCGCACAAAAGTGCAGGCTTTGCGGAGCTGATCTGCTCCAACTCCCTCAAGGCGGAACGGCCGGATTCGGCTTCCGGCCTGCTCAAAATTGAAATGCGCATGATGGGGTCCCACCTGCTGGATGCTGCCGAGACCGCCCGCGTGGCGGCTGGCGGTGCACTGGCGGTGGACCGTGATGTGTTTTCCACCGCCGTGACGGAAATGGTGGAAAAGAACGCGGACATTACCGTTCACCGCGAGGAAGTGACCGCGCTGGACGAAAGCGTTCCGGTGCTGGTGGCTTCCGGCCCGCTGACCGAGGGTGCGCTGGCGGAGCAGATTGCCGCGCTGACCGGCAGCCACCGGCTGAGCTTTTTTGACGCCGTGGCTCCCATTGTGAGCGCCGAAAGCCTGGATATGGAAAAGATCTTTGCGGCGTCCCGCTACGGGCGCGGTGAAGCCGATTACCTGAACTGCCCATTCAACAAATTGGAATATGAAACGTTTTATAACGAATTGTTGAACGCAGAGCGTGCCCCTCTGCATGACTTTGATGGGGAGCTGACGGTGTACGAAGGCTGTATGCCTATTGAGGTGATGGCGAGCCGCGGGGCGGATACCATGCGCTATGGCCCGCTGCGCCCGGTGGGCCTGCGGGACCCGCGCACCGGCCACCGCCCCTGGGCCAACGTACAGCTGCGCGCCGAAAACACCGCCCGCACGCTGTACAATATCGTTGGTTTCCAGACCAATTTGAAATGGGGCGAGCAGAAGCGCGTTTTTTCGATGATTCCCGGCCTGGAACATGCAGAGTTCATCCGCTATGGCGTGATGCACCGCAATACCTTTTTGGAAAGCCCGGCGGTGCTGACCAAGGGGCTCTACCTGAAAGAGCACCCCAACGTGTTTTTTGCCGGGCAGATCACCGGGTTTGAGGGCTATATGGAAAGCGCGGCTTCCGGCCTGCTGGCAGCGCGCAATTTGTACGCCCGTTTGCAGGGCAGAGAGCTGCCGCCCCCGCCGACCACAACGATGTGTGGCGCACTGATCGATTATATCACCACCCCCAACAAGGACTTCCAGCCCATGGGTGCCAACATGGGCATTCTGCCGCGCACCGAGGAGATTGACACCATCCGGGATAAGCGCGAACGGTATATGGCACTTTCTGATGCTGCACAGGCCGCCATGCGGGCATGGGCAGCCGAAGCGGAACACTGAGGTGGATTATGAAAATTTTACTGGACGCAATGGGTGGCGATAACGCCCCGAAATCGACCGTACAGGGCGCAGCCGATGCGGTAAAAGAGTTTGGTGATGGCATGACCCTGGCCCTGCTGGGTGATGAAGCCAAGATCAAGGCCGCTGCCCAGGAGCTTGGCGTGGACCTGACCCCCTTTGAGCTGATTCACTGCACCGAGGATGTGGATATGCACGATGACCCGGTCAAGGCCGTGCGCCACAAAACGGATTCCAGCCTGGTCAAAGGCCTGACGATGCTGAAAAACGGCGAGGCGGATGCCTTTGTTTCCGCCGGTTCCACCGGCGCGCTGCATGTGGGCACCAGTTTGATCGTGCGCACCGTCAAGGGGGTCAAGCGCCCGGCGCTGGCCACCTGCATGCCGGGCAAAAAGCAGCCGTTTTTGCTGCTGGACTGCGGCGCAAACGCCGAATGCCGTGCAGAGATGCTGAATGCCTTTGGCACCATGGGCAGCGTGTACATGAATAAGGTCATGGGCCGCAAGAACCCCGCCGTCGCGCTGGTGAACAACGGCGCCGAGGACACCAAGGGCACCCCGATGTACCGCGAAGCCCACGGCCTGCTGAAAGCAAACCCGGCCATCCGCTTTGTGGGCAACATTGAGCCGCGTGATATTATGGCTGGTGAGGTGGACGTTATCGTCTGCGACGGCTTTGTGGGCAATGTGGTGCTGAAGCTGACCGAGGGTGTGGCAGGTACTTTGCTGGGCATGCTGAAAGACATCTTTATGCAGAGCATTGTGACCAAGCTGTGCTACCTTGGCGTAAAAGGCGGGCTGCGCAATCTGAAGCACATGATGGACTCTGAGGAGATCGGCGGCGCACCGCTGCTGGGCGCGGCAAAGCCGGTCATCAAGGCACACGGTTCCAGCAAGGCCAAGGGCATCAAGAACGCCATCCGCCAGGCAAAGCTGTGTGTTGCCAATGACCTGTGCGGCACCATGCAGAGCGCCTTGGCCGAAGTAGCCGCCAAGGCCGCAGCAGAAAAGACAGACGCGGAATAAAACGGCATATCGTGCGAAAATTGAAATGTTATGCCCGCCCATTGGAAATGGCCGGTACCAAAATATAGGCAGCGGGCGCACAATGTGCGCCCCTACGGGATAGCCGCAAAACCAAAGCCCATTGCAGGGGCAGGCATTGCCCGCCCGGCCTGCAAAATATCCCGATATACAATCGCAAAACAGAGAGAACGAAAGGTAAGGCAATCTTATGACCACGCGTACCCCTGAGGAATTGGAAGAAAAGCTGCATTACCATTTTAAGAATAAAGAACTGCTCATCACGGCGCTGACCCACAGCTCTTACGCCAACGAGAGCAAAACCCCTACGCTGTATAACGAGCGGCTGGAATTTTTGGGTGACAGTGTGCTGTCCGTTGTGGTGGCAAACTATCTGTTCCACCATTCCACCCGCCCGGAGGGCGAACTGTCCCGCATGCGCGCTTCGCTGGTCAGCGAGGACGCGCTGTTCCAGTTTGCGCAGGAGATCGACCTGGGCTCTTACCTGCGGCTGGGCCGCGGCGAGGAGCTGGGCGGCGGGCGCTGCCGCCCCAGCGTGGTTTCGGATGCGTTTGAAGCCACCATTGCCGCTTTGTTCCTGGACGGCGGCATTGAGACCGCCCGCAACTTTATCCTGCCGTTCATCACGGAGGGCAAAACCGCCGAGGATGACCACAAGACCGCCCTGCAGGAAGTGGTGCAGAAACACCCGGACGACCGCCTGACCTACACCGTGACAGGGGAATCCGGCCCGGCGCATGATAAGCGGTTCCAGGTTACTGTGGCGCTGAACGGCAAGGCGCTGGCTGTGGGCGAAGGCCGCAGCAAAAAGGCTGCGGAACAGCAGGCTGCCAAAGCGGCGCTGACCAAGCTGGAACAGCAGGCATAAAAAGGGGCATCTATGCGCTTAAAAGAACTTGAGATACAGGGCTTCAAGTCCTTCCCGGATAAAACGCGGATCACCATTGGCGAAGGCATTACCGGTGTTGTGGGGCCGAACGGCTCCGGCAAAAGCAACATTTCGGATTCCATCCGGTGGGTTCTGGGCGAAACCAGCTCCAAACAGCTGCGCGGTGCGGGCAAGATGGAGGACGTTATTTTTGGCGGCACCCAGACCCGCGGCGCAATGGGCTATGCGGCGGTATCACTGACCATTGATAACTCCGATCATGGGCTGGAAATGGACGCGGACGAAGTAACCATTGGCCGCCGCTATTACCGCAGCGGGGAGAGCGAGTATACCATCAACGGCCAGAGCGTGCGCTTAAAAGATGTGTACGAGCTGCTGCTGGATACCGGCCTTGGGCGCGATGGCTACGCCATTGTGGGTCAGGGGCGCATTGCGGAGATCGTTGGTGCAAAATCCACCGAGCGGCGCGAGATTTTTGAGGAAGCATCTGGCATTGCCAAATACCGCTACCGCAAAAATGAAGCCGAACGCCGCCTGGCCGCGGCGGAGGGCAATCTGGAACGCCTGCGGGATATTCTGGGGGAGCTGGAAAAGCGGGTTGGACCCCTGAAACGCGACAGCGAAAAGGCGGAGCAGTTCCTGGCATATTCCGAGACCCGCAAGGGGCTGGAAATTACCCTGTGGGTGGATTCAATCCGCCGCGCACAGGATACGGTGCGGGACCAGCAGCGCAAGTATGAGGCGGCGGAAAGCGACTATGCACGCATTTCCCGCCAGCTGGATGAATTTGACACCCGCACCGAAGCCCTGCGCGCCGAAGGCCAGCAGCTGATGCTGCAGGTGGAGGAAGCGAACGCTGAGATCCGCACCATTACCGAGCAGAACGCCGGGAGCGAAAGCCAGCTGGCAGTTTTGCAGAACGAAACCGAACACGCGAACGAGCAGATCCGCAGCGCCAGCGATGAGCTGACCCGCGCCGGGGAAGGCGCAAAGGGGATTGCGCAGGAAGCGGACGAGCACAAAGCGGAAATCACCCAGCTGCAAACCGTGCTGCAAAATCTGGATGCCGAGGCGGACAAGCTGCGCCAGCAGCTGAACACGCTGGAACAGCAGGCACTGCAAAGTGGTGAGCGGCGGGAGATTGTGAGCGCCGCCATGGCCCGCATGCAGCAGAATGCCACTGCCCTGCAGGTGCGGGGTGCGGGCTGCAATCCGCCGTGGAAGCGGCCCGCGCCCAGCTGAACGGCCTGAAAAACCAGGAAGCCGCCGCGGGTGATGTGGCACAAAAACTGACCGAGGAACGGGACACTGCTGCCGAGCACCTGAAAGAGTGCGAGGAAGCCGTGACCCGCAACGATAACATCCGCTCCGGCTTAAAGCTCAAGCTGGAAAGCCGTCGCCGCCAGCAGGCGGAAGCCGCTGAAGCTTTGCAGAAGGCCGCAGCGGATAAAAACAACACCGCCCAGCGCATCCGCATTCTGGAGGATCTGGAGCGCAACATGGACGGCTATCAGCAGAGCGTAAAAGCCGTCATGCGCGCCGCGGGCGGTGGGCGGCTGCGGGGCATCATCGGCCCGGTGGCCGGTATCCTGAGCGTGCGCAAGGGGTACGAAATCGCGATTGAAACGGCACTTGGCTTTGCGCTGCAGAACATTGTGGTGCAGGACCAAGGCTGCGCCCGCGCGGCCATCACCTTTTTGAAGGAAGAACGCGCCGGACGCGCAACCTTCCTGCCGCTGGATACCGTGCAGGGCAGCCGATTCAATGGCCGCCTGACCGGCACGGCAGAGGTGGCCGCCGACCTGGTGGAGACCGCCCCCCAGTACCAGCATATTATTGATAACCTGCTGGGCCGCATTATTGTGGTGGAGGATCTGGGCGAAGCGTCGGTGGTGGCCAAAAATCTTGGCTACCGCAACCGCATTGTCACAATGGACGGCCAGGTCATCAACGCAGGCGGTTCCTTTACCGGCGGTTCCACCGCGCGCAGCGTGGGTGTGTTCAGCCGCAAGCAGGAACTGGACGAACTGCGTGCCAAGGTGCTGAAACTGGGCGAGCGCCGCGCAGCAGCCGAAAAGGAAGCCGCCGCCCGCAAAGCGGAGGTGGATAACCTGACCGCCCAGCTGGCCGGTGCCGAGAGTGAGGGCATGACCGCCGCTGCGGCCCGCCTGAAAGCCGAGATGGAGCTGGATCAGCTGAACACCGCGCTGGAAGAGGGCAAGAATGCTGCCGCCCACCGCGGGCAGGAGATCGCCGCGCTGGAACAGCAGCTGCGGGAGAACACTGCGGCCGCCGCCCAGACAGAAAACGCCCGCAAACAGGCGGAAGCCGAGATTGAAATGCACCGCAAAGAGCTGGAAAGCCTGGGCGCTTCCACCAGCGATGTGACCCGCCAGCGGGAGGAAGCATCGCAGAAACTTTCGGATAACCGAATGCAGAAGCTGCGCACCGAGAAGGACCTGAGCCTGCACGAAGCAGCGCTGGAAACCCTGAAAGGCCGCAGCGGCGAAGCCGAAGCCCGCGTGCGGGAACTGCAGGCCAATGTGGCCGCCGCCAAAGAGCGCATTGCCGCCAATGAGCTGCGCGCCAATGAAATTAAGCGAGCCAGCGAAGAAAACAAACAGAAGATCACCGCGGCGGAGGAAACCATCCGCAAGGCGAATGCCGAGCGCATGGAAAAGGAAGCCGCTGTGACCCGCCTGACCCAGGAAAACCGCACCCTGACCGATGAGCGCGAGCGGATGGGCGGCGAGATGGCCCGCCTGGCCGAGCGCAAGACCGCGGCGGAAACTGAGCTGAACACCACTGCATCCAAGCTGTGGGAGGAATACCAGCTGACCGAAGCCGAGGCGGAAAAGCTCTGTGTACCCTTTGCCAATGTGGCAGACCTGCGCCGCCAGGTGGCCGAAGTGCGCGGCAAGATCCGCGCGCTGGGCAACGTGAATGTGGGCGCGATCGAAGAGTACAAGGAAGTTAAAGAACGGTACGACTTCATGAAAGCACAGGTCACCGATGTGGAGAAATCCCGCGCGGAGCTGAACCGAATGATTGCCGAGCTGTGCAGCGAAATGCAGGAGATGTTCACCGCCAGCTTTAAGGAGATCAACCGCAACTTCGGTGCGATCTTCCGCGAGCTGTTCGGCGGCGGTTCGGCGAGGCTCTATCTTTCGGATGAGAACGATGTGCTGAACTCCGGCATTGAAATTCAGGTTTCGCCCCCCGGCAAGGTCATCAAAAACCTGTCGGCTCTGTCCGGCGGCGAACAGGCGCTGGTGGCCATCAGCATTTATTTTGCCATTCTGGCCGTCAACCCGTCGCCGTTCTGCATCCTGGACGAAATTGAAGCTGCACTGGACGATGTGAACGTTACGCGCTATGCGCAGTACCTGCGCCGCATGACCGAACGCACCCAGTTCATCGTTATCACCCACCGCCGCGGCACCATGGAAGCAGCTGATGTGCTGTACGGCGTGACTATGCAGGAGGATGGTGTTTCCAAAATCCTGCGCCTTGACCTTGAAAACGTTTCCGCTGATCTGATCAGTTAATTCAAAGGAGGAACCGCCATGGGATTCTTCGATATTTTTAAGAAAAAGAAGAAAATGAGCGATGGCCTGGAAAAAACCAGAACGGACTTTTTCCAGAACATCGTCAACACCTTGACCAGCTCTGTTATTGATGATGACCTGTATAATGATTTGGAAGAGCAGCTGATTCTGGCCGATGTCGGCCCCAGCTGCGCGGTGCGTTTGGTGGACGAGCTGCGCGATGAGGTAGAGATCAACGGCCTGCATACCGGCCAGGAAGCGCTGGATGCCCTGCGCGATATCATCCGCCGCGAGGTAAGCCCCAAAACTGACCTGGACCTGAGCGGCAAACCGGCGGTTATTCTGGTTGTGGGCGTGAACGGCGTGGGCAAAACCACCACCATTGCCAAGCTGGCTTATCTGTACAAGGATCTGGGCAAGCGGGTCATGCTGGCGGCAGGCGATACCTTCCGCGCAGCGGCCAGCGAACAGCTGGAAACCTGGGCCGACCGTGCCGGGGTGCCGCTGGTCAAGGCGGGCGAGGGCGCTGACCCCGCAGCCGTGATTTTTGATGCGGTCAAATCCGCCACGGCCCGCGGCTATGATATGGTCATTGCCGATACCGCAGGCCGCCTGCACAACAAAAAGGGCCTGATGGACGAACTGGCAAAGATCAGCCGCAGCGTGAAAAAGGCCAGCCCGGATGCCAGCCTGGAAGTGCTGCTGGTTCTGGATGCCATTACCGGCCAGAACGCCATCAGCCAGGCGCAGGAGTTCTGCCGTGCCGCCGGTGCCACCGGCGTTGTGCTGACCAAGCTGGACGGCACCCCCAAGGGTGGCTGCATCATCGGTGTGCACGAAAAGCTGGGCCTGCCCATCCGTTTTGTGGGCGTGGGGGAAAAGATCGACGACCTGATCTTCTTCTCCGCCACCGATTTTGCCGAAGCCCTGCTGCCGGAGGTTCCGCAGCATAAAAAAGAGGAAACGGAGCAGGCAGGGGAGGAACAGGCATGATCGTTTGTGCAGCCACCAACAATGCGGGCAAGCTGAAAGAGCTGCGCCGCATCCTGACCCGCTGCGGCCACGAGGTAAAAAGCCTGCGGGAACTGGGTGTAACCCTGGACCCGGAGGAGACCGGAACCACCTTTGCGGAAAACGCAAAGATTAAGGCCGAAGCCTTTTGCAAGGCAACCGGCCTGCCCACCGTGGCGGATGATTCCGGCCTGTGCGTGGATGCCCTGAACGGGGCACCCGGCGTGTACAGCGCACGCTATGCGGGTGAGCATGGCAACGATGCCGCCAACAACGAAAAGCTGATGGCAGAGATGCAGAATGTGCCGGTGGGACAGCGCGCCGCCAAGTTCGTTTCGGCGGTCTGCCTGATCCTGCCGGATGGGCGGGAGTTGGTTGTGACCGGCGAATGCCCCGGCAGTGTGGCCCTGACCCCGGCGGGCGATAACGGTTTTGGGTATGACCCGCTGTTTGTCCCCGATGCCGTCGGCCTGCCCGGCGGCGGCACGGTACCCAACACGGCACACCGCACCTATGCCGAGCTGGCCGATGCCGAAAAAGACGCCATCAGCCACCGCGGCCGCGCCATGGAAAAGCTGGAAGCCGAGCTCGCCGCATTTTTGGGCGAATGAGCCGCAGAGAAAAACTGAATAGAACGATTTGATTTTGACTGAACAATAAGGAGCGAACAATGTCTTTGACAAGCAAACAGCGTGCCGCACTGCGCGGCATGGCCAACACCATGGAGCCGGTTTTCCAGATCGGCAAGGGCGAAATTGATGAAACGCTGATCAAGGGCGTGGATGACTGCATCAAAGCCCGCGAGCTGATCAAGCTGAAGGTGCTGGAAAACAGCGAGTATGATGCCCGCGAGGCTGCCGACATCCTGTGCGAAGCCATCCATGCAGAGTGCGTGCAGGTGATTGGCCGCAAGTTTGTGCTGTTCCGCAAAAAGCCGAAGGAATCTGCTTATGCGGAACTGCTGAAAAAGTAAGATGAAAGCACTGCTATTTGGCGGCACATTTGACCCGCCCCACGCCGGGCACATGAACAACCTGCGGGCCGCCATGCAGGCGGTGCAGCCGGATGTGGTGCTGGTTATGCCGGCGGGCATCCCACCCCACAAGCACGCCAGCGCAACGCCGGGCGAACTGCGCCTTGCCATGTGCGAATGCTTTAAGGCACTTGGCCCCCAGGTGCAGGTGAGCCAGTGGGAAGTGGACCGCGCGGGCCGCAGCTATACCTATAATACCGTCAGCATGCTGCAGGAAAAGTATCCCGGCGCTCAGCTGTATATGACAATTGGCAGCGATATGCTGGAAACATTTGATGAATGGCACCGCTGGCGGGAAATTTTGGCTATGGTCACCTTGGTGGTGCAAAGCCGGGAACCCGGTGATGGCGACGCTCTGCGTGCAGCAGCCCAAAAGCTGGAAGAAGCAGGCGGGAAGATCATGTTTGCGGATGCCCCGGTGCTGGAGTGTGCCTCCAGCGATATCCGCGCAGGAAAGTATCCCCCTGCCCGGCTGAAGGAGCTGCTGCCCCCGCCGGTGGCGGATGTGATACACCGGAACGGGCTGTACGGCAAGCTGATTTGAAGCCATAGATAGGGTACAATAAAATAGGGAAAGGATGCGGATCTTGATGACAGTGGACGAAGCAAAAGCGCTGGTAAAAAACCGTTTGAGCGAAAAGCGTTACAAGCACACCATAAATGTAAAAAAAATGGCAGTCAAGCTGGCAAAACGCTATGGCGCGGATGAGGAAAAGGCCGCATTAGCGGCACTTTTGCACGACAGCGCGAAAGAACTGCCCAAGGCAGAGATATTGCAGATTTTTGCTGACAATGCTATAATAGCTAAAAATGCCGCCAAGCGCCCTGCGCCGGTGTGGCATGGGTACGCAGCCTCGGTTTTGTGCCAGACACAGTGGGGTGTGACGGACCCGGAAATTTTATCTGCCATTGAGTGCCATACCACCGGCAAACAGAACATGAGCCTGTTGGACAAGATTATTTACATGGCGGATATGACCAGTGCCGAACGGGATTACCCCGGTGTGGAGGCGCTGCGTGCCGAGGAAATGCAGAACCTGGACCTGGCGCTGTGCCATGCACTGGAACAAAGCATTGCCTTTGTGCGCGAAAAAGGCAACCCACTGGACCCCGATACCGTTGCCGCACTGGATGATGCCCGCGCGGCCTGCACCCGATAAAGGGGCAGGCACTGCCTTTTGCGGGTGTGCCGTAACCGAATAAGATGAAAGACCAGTTCCCATCGTTTGAATAAAAGGGAGGAACGTTATGAGCGAGATCCGCAGGGTAAACACCGGCGATGCGCCGCGCAATGTCTACCATGCTGGTGACGCGCCGCGCACGGTGAACACCGGGCGTACTGTGAAAACAGGCAGTGCGTTGAATCAGGATGAGTACGAAGCTGCCCGCCGTCGTGCACAGCAGCTTGCCGCCAATAACACCCGCCGCACCCGCAGCTTTAACCGTGTGCAGCAAACCGATGTTGACCGTTACCGCGCCGCCCAGCAGAAAGAGCAGGAAGCCCGCGCCGCTGCTGCCCAGCAGCAGGCCCAGGAAGCCCACGCTGCCCGCGAAGCTGCCGCGCGCCAGCAGGCCCAGGCCGCTGCCCAGAGCGAGCAGCCCCTGACCCGCGCCCAGCGCCAGGCGTTGGAGCTGCAGCGCCGCGCCCGCAGCCAGAGCGCACAGGGGGCCACCCGCACCCAGGTGCGCCGGCTGGACCTGAACGAAACCAAAGGCAGCCGCGCACATTATGATATGAACGCGGATGCAGAGTATCAGGCGCGTGTGGCCCGCCGCGCTGCCCAAACGGCAGCCCAGCCCGCTGCACCCCAGGCCGCGCCGCAGCAGGAGGACACCGTTATGCAGGCTTCACGCAGCGCCGGGAAACCGGCAGCCGGAAGCGGAAAATCCGCCGCAGGCAAGAGCGGCAGCAAATCTGCCGCAGGCGGCGGTGGCAAACCGCCCAAGGGCGGCAGCCGCAAAGGCAAAGGCGGCGCAGGCCCCTATGGCCCGAACGGCAAGAAAAAGAAAAAAGGCGGCTGGTTGAAGGTGTTACTGGGCACCCTGCTGGCCATCGCTGTGATCTTTTTTGGCACGGTCGTCTTTATCATGCACGCCATTGCACCGTCGGCGGGGTCCATCAGCCTGAACCAGCTGATCAACACCCCCAAAGAGTATGCGGGCAAAGAGTTCAACCTGCTGGTGGTGGGCATTGACCGCTCCACCGAGACCGGGCAGGAAACCGATTCGCAGGTAGATGACGGCATGACCGACATGATTTTGTACCTGCACTTCAACAATGAGACCGGCCAGGTCAAGATGCTGCAGATCCCGCGCAACATCTTTGTTACCACGGATGCCAGCTTCTCCGGCAATTATCAGATCAACGCCATTGCCAAAACGCAGGGCTCCAACGGCAGCAACAACATCAGCGCGCTGGCCGATGAGATCCATAACATTTTTGGCCTGCATGTGGACGGCTACCTGTCCGTCCGGCTGGAAGCGCTGACCCAGATCATTGATACCTTCGGCGGCATTCGGGTGTATGTGCCGCAGGATATGGATTACGGCGGCAGCCACCTGAGCCAGGGCTACCAGACCATGGATGGCGCGGCGGCAGAGTTCTTCCTGCGCACCCGCCACATTTATGCGGACTCTGACCTGGGCCGCCTGCGGATGCAGCGGTACTTCTATGCGGCGCTGTTCGCCCGTATGCGCAGCATGACGGTGTGGGATATCGCCAAGCTGCTGCCGGTCATCACCAGCCAGATGGAAACCGACCTGAGCGCAACCGAGCTTGTCAGCGTGGCGGTCAGTATGCTGAAAATTTCCAGCTCCAACATTATGTTCTGCCAGGCTCCTGTGTATATGGGTCAGGCCATCAGCTATAACGGCAACAGCACCGTTGTGGTGGCAAGGCAGGAGACGGCAGACCTGCTGAACGAGTATTTCCGCGAGAATACCGGCCCGGTGGATGCCAGCCAGCTGAACATTGCAGGGGATGACGGCCTGTTTGATTTGAGCGGCCTGACGGCATCTGACCCCAGCGTGCAGTTTATGGGAACCCTGAACGAGGAAATTTCCAACGCACAGCAGACAAACAACATTGACGGTTCGGCCACAACGGATGTTTATGATACCGCAACCCCGGCGCCGGATGACAGTACGGACGGGGACAGCACCGATGGTGACAGCACCCCGTCAGAATGATAGATCCTGCAACAAAGGAGAATTGAATGGAAAGCAAAGAACTTGCCATCCGTCTGGCCCGCGCGCTGGACGCGAAAAAAGGCTATAATATCCGCATCCTGCATGTGGAAAACCTGACCACGGTAACGGATTATTTCGTGATTGCAACCGGCAATTCCACCACCCATGTGGGCGCGCTGGCAGACGAGGCGGACTTCCAGCTGGGCCGCGCAGGCGTGAACGTGCTGCGCACCGAAGGCCATGACGGCAACCGCTGGGTACTGCTGGATTACGGCAGCGTGATTGTGCATGTATTTACGCCGGAAGCCCATGACTTCTATGACTTGGAGCACCTGTGGGCTGACGCCAAGGAGCTGCCCGCCGAAGAATGGGAAGAAAAGCCGGAAGAGCAGGCGTAAACATGGATGCTGGATGGCTCCCCTTGAGGGGAGCTGGCACCCCGAAAGAACATAAAATACAGGGGTGCGTGACGCTGAACCACCACTCACCGGCTGCGCCGGAGCTCCCCTTCAGGGGAGCCGATGCGGAGCGCAAAAGCACAGTACGCACAAATTTCTGTGGGGAGAGAAGCTTTATGAAATATGATTTCAAGGCCGTTGAGGCCAAATGGCAAAAGGTATGGCAGGATGAACACACCTTCCATGCTGAGATCGACCATTCCAAACCCAAGTTCTATGCACTGGTAGAATTCCCGTACCCGTCTGCGGCCGGCCTGCATGTTGGCCACCCCCGCAGCTATACCGCGCTGGATATTGTGGCACGCAAAAAGCGTCAGTGCGGCTATAATGTCCTGTACCCTATGGGCTGGGATGCTTTTGGTCTGCCGACCGAGAACTATGCCCTGAAAAACCACATCAACCCGGAAATCGTGACCGCCAAGAACGTGGCCCGCTTCAAGAGCCAGCTGCAGGCACTGGGCCTGAGCTTTGACTGGGACCGCGAGATCAACACCACTGACCCCGAATACTACAAGTGGACCCAGTGGATCTTCCTGCAGCTGTACAAGCACGGTCTGGCTTATAAAAAGGCTACCACCGTCAACTACTGCACCGGCTGCAAGGTCGTTCTGGCCAACGAGGAAGTTGTAAACGGCGTGTGCGAGCGCTGCGGCAGCCCCGTTGTGCAGCGCGTGAAGAGCCAGTGGATGCTGAAGATCACCGCTTACGCGGACCGCCTGATCGATGATCTGGACCAGGTGGATTACATCGACCGTGTCAAGACCCAGCAGCGCAACTGGATCGGCCGCAGCCATGGCGCTGAGGTCAACTTTGAAACCTCTGCCGGTGATACCCTGACTGTTTATACCACCCGCGCGGATACCTTGTTCGGCGTTACCTACATGGTCATCTCCCCGGAGCATGCCTACATCAAAAAGTGGATCGATGCCGGGCTGATCAAGAACGTGGATGCCGTAAAGGCATACCAGGATGAAGCCGCCCGCAAGAGCGACTTTGAGCGTACCGAGCTGAATAAGGAAAAGACCGGCGTTAAGCTCGAGGGCGTGACCGCCACCGACCCCGTCAACGGCGCAGAGGTGCCCATCTTTATCTCTGACTATGTTCTGGCAACTTACGGCACCGGTGCTATCATGGCCGTGCCTGCCCACGACAGCCGCGACTGGGAGTTCGCCAAGAAGTTCGGCCTGCCCATCATCGAGGTCGTCAAGGGCAATACCCCGGCCAACCTGGATGAGGCTGCCTTTACCGATGTTGCCACCGGCACGCTGGTCAACTCCGGCTTCCTGACCGGTTTGTCCGTTGAAGATGCCAAGGAAAAGATGTATGCCTGGCTGGAAGAAAACCACAAGGGCTGCAAGAAGGTCAACTTCAAGCTGCGTGACTGGGTGTTCAGCCGCCAGCGTTACTGGGGCGAGCCTATCCCCATGGTGCACTGCGAAAAGTGCGGCTGGCAGCCCATCCCCGAAAGCGAGCTGCCGCTGCGCCTGCCGGAAATTACCGACTTTGAGCCGGGCCCGGACGGCGAAAGCCCGCTGGCCCGCCACGCCGAGTGGATCAAGACCACCTGCCCGTGCTGCGGCGGCCCCGCTACCCGTGAAACCGATACCATGCCCCAGTGGGCCGGTTCTTCTTGGTACTTCCTGCGCTATATGGACCCCCACAACAAGGATGCCATCGCCAGCAAGGAAGCCCTGGATTACTGGAGCCCGGTGGACTGGTACAACGGCGGCATGGAGCACACTACCCTGCATCTGCTGTACAGCCGTTTCTGGCACAAATTCCTGTATGATATCGGCGTAGTGCCCAAGCCAGAACCGTACCAGAAGCGTACCTCCCACGGCATGATCCTGGGCCTGAACCCTCATGCCTTTGAAAACCAGCCCGATGCCGAGCGCAAGCGCCTGCTGGCCGAGTACGGCAGCGAAAAGGCTGCCCGCGAAGCTCTGGTCGAGAAGTACGGCGAAATGGCCGAGCACCCGATCGTCAAGATGTCCAAATCCCTGGGCAACGTTGTCAACCCGGACGATGTGGTGAACGAGTACGGCGCTGACACCCTGCGCCTGTACGAGATGTTCCTTGGCGACTTTGAGAAAGCCGCTCCCTGGAACACCAACTCCATCAAGGGCTGCAAGCGCTTCCTGGACCGCATCTGGGCACTGAGCGAAAAGCAGGTGGAGGGCGAAGGCTACCGCCCGAAGCTGGAAGCTTTGATTAACCGCACCATTAAGAAGGTGGGCGAGGACATTGACGCCCTGAAGGCCAATACTGCCATTGCCCAGCTGATGATTTTGGTGAATGCCCTGTACGATGAGGGCGGTGCAACCCGCGCAGAGTACGAAGTGCTGCTGCAGCTGCTGAACCCGTTTGTTCCCCATATGACCGAGGAACTGTGGCAGCAGATGGGCCACACCGACACCCTGGCTTACCACGAGTGGCCGAAGTATGACGAAGCCAAATGCATGGAGCAGACCATTGAGATTGCTGTTCAGGTGAACGGCAAGGTCAAAGCCCGCCTGAACGTTGCCGCTAACATTGAAAGCGCTGACGCCATTGCCGCTGCAAAGGCTGACCCCGCTGTGGCCGAAGCCATTGCAGGCAAGACCATTGCCAAGGAAATTTACGTCAAGGGCCGCCTGGTCAACATCGCCGTTAAGGGCTGATCGTTCCCCGTGGCGCGCCAGACATTACAACCTGATACCACCCGGCAAGCCTCCGCACAAGCGGGGGCTTTGCCCGTATCGGGACAAATTTGGAACAACCTGTGCGGGCTGGCCCGCAGCAAAACGCTGTGGGGTGTGCTGCTGCTGGCAGTTCTGTGGGGGTACGGCTACGCCATGAACACCCCTGCCGTGGATATGGACGACCTTGCCATTGCCACCTACCAGCAGGGCGGAGAATTTTTGCGCCAGGGCCGCATTACCGTGTGGCTGCTGCAGGCGCTGACCGGAATCATGACCTACCAGTGCTTTTGGCCGGAGCTGTTTTTTGCCCTCAGCCTGGTGTTGGCGGGCATTCTGCTGGCCGCGGTGCTGTACACGGCGGCACGGCGGCAGGCAAAACAGCCGGGGGCGCAGCTGCTGGCGGCAGGGCTGCTGCTGTGGCCCTACCATGGCGAAATTTTGATGTATTCCAACCAGTGTGGCGTTGGGTTTGGCTACCTGCTGTGCGCGTTGGCATTGGCGCTGGCACTGCCGCACCTGCTGTGCGGCTGGCGGAACAGCCTGCCCGGTGCCTGCGGCGCAGTGGTCTGCCTGTGTTTTGCACTGGGGTTGTACGAAAGCTTTGCCCCAGTCTGGCTGACGCTGCTGTGCGCCGCCCTGCTGCTGGATGCCGCGGCAGCGGAACCCCACAGCCGAAAAGCCGGAAAGATATGGGGCAGCATTCTGCGCGGACTGTGGCCGCTGGCCGCGGCACTGGTGCTGCGCAAAGGGCTGACCGCCCTGCTGTGCGCCGCAAACGGCGTGAGCGGGCAGGATGGCACGGCATCCAAAACGATCTTCTGGTTCCAGCGGGACAGCGTGCGGGCTGCAGTTGTGATCCCTGTGCGGGAATGGCTGACCAACTATCTGGCCCGTGCGTTTGGCATTCCGGCGCTGGCCTTGCTGGCACTTGCCAGCTGGGCGGTGGTGCTGTGGGTCCTGCGGCACCGCGGCGGCAATGGGCGGGCACTGTTTGCGGCGGGGCTGATTGTATCGCAGTTCTCGCTGGGCATCTTGCAGGGCACCGGTGCCCAGATGGCCCGTGCAGTGCAGTGCTTTGCTGTGTTTGTGCCCTTTGCGGCCTGGCTGTGGCTGGCCCCGGCGCTGGACCGCGGCAAACAGGGCGGAGCCAAAGCTATCATTTGTGCCGCGCTGGCGGGGGCGATGCTGGCGGTGGAACTGATCTCCCTGACAGGGACGATACGATACAACCGCGACCGCTGGCAGTATGAAGAACGCTTGCTGATTAAAACAGCAGATGAACTGAATGACCTGGATCCGGCGGGCACCCTGCCGGTGGCCTTTGTGGGGCAGGCAGAATTAAGCCCCGAACTGCAGGACCGGCTGGTGATCCCGGCGGCAAACCCGGCGTATAAGGCCGCATACCTGATTTATACCGTGCTGGGCGGCCCGCTGGGGGACCTGGACCGGTACGAGAACCCGCAGACAATGGTCATCAACTGGGCGCAGGATGCCTTTGGCGGCAAAGAACAGATAGCCCTGCTGATGCAGCAGGTGGGCCGCCCCTGCGCCCTGGCGGATGCAGACCAGCAGGATGCCGCCGATACCCTGGCCGAGGCAGGCGAAGCCCCGGTTGGGGTAAGCCTGCAGGACGGATACCTGCTGGTGAACTTTACCGGATGGACCGCCGAATGACCGCAATACCCACGATAGAAACTACCATGGGAGGAGTGACCCCCTAATGTTGATCAGCCTGATCGTTCCATGTTATAACGAAGAAGAAGCCATGCCGCTGTTTTATCAGGAAGCGGCCCGTGTGGCGGCACAGATGGAAAAGAGCCACGGCGCAGAATTTGAGATCATTTTTGTGGATGATGGCTCCAAAGACGGCACCCTGCGCGTGGCGCGGGAGCTGCACGATGCCGACCCGCGTGTGCGTTACGTTTCCTTCAGCCGCAATTTTGGCAAGGAAGCGGGTATTTATGCGGGCCTGAAAGCGGCCAAGGGTGATTATGTCGCCACGCTGGACGCTGACCTGCAGGACCCGCCTGCGCTGCTGCCGGATATGCTGGATGCCCTGCTGACCGGTGATTATGACTGCGCGGCTACCCGCCGCACCACCCGCGAGGGTGAACCCCCGGTGCGCAGCTGGTTTGCCCGGATGTTTTACCGCATCATCAATAAAATGTCGGATACCGAGATAGTAGACGGCGCACGGGATTTCCGCCTGATGAGCCGCCGCATGGTGGATGCCGTGCTGGAAATGTCGGAGTATAACCGTTTTTCCAAGGGCATTTTCAGCTGGGTGGGCTTTAAGACCAAGTGGTTTGCCTACCAGAACGTGGAGCGCGTGGCAGGCCAGACCAAGTGGAACTTCTGGAGCCTGTTCAAGTATTCCATTGAGGGCATTGTAGGATTTTCGACCCAGCCGCTGGTTATGGCGGCGCTGGCGGGCGTGATCTTCTGCCTGGCGGCATTTGTGGGCATTATTTTTGTTGTAGTGCGTGCTCTGATTTTTGGCGATCCGACCGCGGGCTGGCCCAGCATGGTCTGCATTATGCTGCTGTGCAGCGGCGTGCAGCTGTTCTGCCTTGGCATTGTGGGCGAGTACCTGGCCAAAACCTATCTGGAAGTGAAGCACCGCCCCATCTACATTACGCGGGAAACTGAGCAGGACCGCGATGAGCGCAAACCGGCACAGCAGAAATGAGCGCCATGCAGGATATGACCAAAGGCGGCGCGGCGGGGCACCTGCTGCGCTATGCCGTGCCGCTGATGCTGGGCAACTGGTTCCAGCTGGCGTATAACGCGGTGGATTCCATCATTGCGGGGCGGTTCATCGGCAAGGATGCCCTGGCGGCCGAGGGCATTGCGGGCCCGGTGATGAACCTGGTTATTCTGGGAATTACCGGTGTCTGCCTGGGGGCCGGGGTGCTGATGAGCGAGTTCTTTGGCGCAAAGGACGGCGAAAGCCTGCGCCGGGAACTGGCCACCACCGTGCTTTCCGGCACGGCGGCATGCACAGTGGTGGCATTGCTGGGGGTATTATTCACCCCGGCGATTCTGGAGGCCTGTGCGGTTCCGCGGGAAATTTTTGCAATCACGGCCATCTATCTGCGCATTACCTTTTTGGGGGCACCGTTCACCTGCTTTTACAATGCGTTGGCGGCGGGGTTCAAAAGTGTGGGCGATGCCCGAACGCCGCTGCGCTTTTTGATGGTATCGGCCATTTTGAACGCAGCGCTGGACCTGATCTTTATCGGCGGGCTGGGCTTTGGCATTGTATGCTCCGCCATGACAACGGTGATTGCCGAAGCGTTCAGTGCCGTGTTGGCCGGGTGGTGGCTGTGGACCAAAACGCCGGAACTCTGCCCCCGGCGGGGCCAGTGGCGCGTTGACCGCAGCCTGCTGGGCCGCACGCTGCAATATGGCGGGGTATCCGCTTTGCAGCAGGCCGTGCAGCCAATCGGCAAAGTGCTCATCCAGGGGCAGGTGAATGCCTTGGGTGTGGAAGTGATCGCTGCGTTCAATGCGGTGACGCGCATTGACGATTTTGCCTGCATCCCCGAACAGAGCATTGCCCAGGGCATTACCACCTACATTGCCCAGAACCGCGGCGCGGGCAGGCAGGACCGCATTAGACGCGGATTTGCGGTGGGCCTTGGGATGGAAGCCGCGTATTGGATGCTGATCGGCGGGGTGGTGACTCTGTTCAAGACCCCGCTGGCCGCAATGTTTGTGACAGGGGAGGGCGCTGACCGGGTGATCGCTTTGGCGGTGCAGTACCTGGGAACGATGGCACTGTTCTACCTGCTGCCCGCCATGACGAACGGATTCCAAGGATATTACCGCGGCATGGGCAACATGCCGATGACTTTGCTGGGCACGCTGATCCAGACCAGCCTGCGTGTGGTGACGACCTGCATTTTGGCGCCGCGGATGGGGATGTATGGCATTGCCTTTGCCTGCGCCACCGGCTGGTGCGTGATGCTAATGGTGGAAGTTCCATTTTACTTTTGGCAAAAGCGCGAAATGAATAACGGAAAGCATAAAGGCGCGAAGAAATCTTGACATTTGAGAAAAAAATGCTATACTACTACTATTGATAGTTCTAATGAACCATCAGCTAATATGGGGTGCATTAAAGAATATACATTCCAATATTCAAATAGGAAGAAAGAAGATGTGCGTAATGAAAATGAAGAAACTGACCACTTTCGTTGCCTGCGCCGCTATGGCTGGTGTGTTCGCTACCAGCGCATTTGCTGCCAATGATGCACAGGTTGCCCGCGCTCAGGATTACCTGAACTCCAAGGGCATTGCCTACACTGTTACCGCTTCTGATGTTGACAAGGCTCTTGCTGCTGGCTACACTGCTGACGCTCTGGTTGCCAAGGCAAACGCTCTGCTGGGTCAGGCTAAGTCTGATCCCGAAGGCGCAAAGAACGAGGCTGTCAATGTGCTGAACAGCATCGGTGTTTCTGTTGCTGACGCTAAGGTTGCCGTCAACGGCAACGATATCACCATCTCTGCCAGCATCAATGGCACCAACGTTGCTTATAGCTTCAACAATGCCGATACCCATCCGGAAATCGGCGAAGCCATCAAGAATGGCACCTGGGGCGTTGCTGAAAGCACCACCACCGCTGCTGCCAGCCTGAAGAGCGGCAATGGCGTTATCAAGGCTACCGGCGACAATGCTGGTATCGCTATGCTGGTTGCTGTGGTTGCCATCGCTGGCACCATGGGTGTTGCTGTTCGCAAGAGCCGTGACGCTGAGTAATCACGCCTAACTAACATGTTGTTCGCCGCGGCGTGCCGCGGCGAATTTTTTTGTTTCAGCGTCAGGTATGGGCCGCAGCCTGTGCCTGAACGGGGAGAAAAAATAAATGACGCACAAGAACGATTTTTTGCGCAAAGGTCCGGCAGGGCTGGTGGTAGTGCCACTGCTGTTTGCGCTGGTCACGTTGGCGCTGCTGGCGGTCATGTTCAAGGTGTTTGCCGCACCGTACTACTCGTTGGTAGAGTGGTTTATGGAAACCAGCGTGGTGGAAACCCAGCCCAAGGACCTGTTTGATGAAGCAGCCCAGACCCTGACCAATACGGAAAATGACCGGACCGCACAGGAAGAGCCGGAACAGGAGACCATCCCGCTGAGCAGCATTACCTACCCCAGCAAGGGGGACCGCTATGGCCGCATTACCATTGCGGGCACCACGGTGGACGCGCCGGTGTATTACGGTGACACCAACAGCATCCTGAACCGGGGCGTTGGTACTTATGTGGACAGCAGCGGAGCAGGCATCCCTGGTGAAAGTAAGACTATTTTGATGGCGGGCCACAACAACACCTTTTTTAACGATCTGCAGAGCGTTGAGGTGGGCGATGTGGTGACGATCGAGACCCATTACGGTACCTACACCTATACGGTGGAGCGCTGCGAGGTGCGGGATTACCAGGATACCACCACGTATGACTTTACACGCACCGATGAAAACCTGATCCTGTATACCTGCTACCCGTTTGATGCGCTGGGCTTTACCCCTAACCGCTACTTTGTTTATGCCAGCTACACATCCGGCCCGGAGCTGGATGCTGACCGTTGAGGGAGGAGATGCAGAGATGACGCAACAAAAAAACTCCCGCAAAGGCAGTACTGTGTGGCCGATGGTGCTTTCCTGGCTGAGCAGCCTGATTTTGGCACTTTTGGCGGTGTTTGTCATGCTGTTTACCACGTTTGGTAACGTGGGCTATATGCAGAGCTGCGTGAAAAGCTCCGGCTATGCCCAGAGCGCCTATGATGATATGGTACAGGATTTTATCAGTTATGGTGCAGCCACCGGTTTTGATGCCGATGTTATGACGGGGTTTATGTCTGTTGACCAGGTGGAAAGCGACATGCAGGATGCTGTGGCGGGGCTGTATGCCAAAACGCTGACCTATTATACCCGCGATAATATCGCGGAAGCCGTTTACAACGCCATGGAACAGGCTACGGCAGACCGTGGCATTACGCTGGAAGGCGATACCAAGACGGCCGTGGAAACCGTGGCCGAGGCTGTGCGTATGGAGTATGCCTCCTACACCGCGGTGCCGCTGGTCAGCCAGCTGCGTACCCTGGTGCAGAAACTGCAAAAGGTGATGGTAATCGGCTTGGTGGTCAGTGCGGTGCTGCTGTGCGCTGCGGTAGTGTCCATGCTACGTATCAGCCGCAAAGATGCCCGCCTGGGGGCGCGCTGCCTGGTGTATGCCCTTGGCGGTGCTGCTGTGGTGTGCCTGGTGCTGGGTGTGGGCGTTAAGCCGATGATCGGCTTAACGCGCCTGGGCATTGACCCGCCTGCCCTGAAAAACCTGCTGATTGCTTATGTGGGCGGTTTGTTTGGCCGCTTTGTGGTGATGGCAGTGATCTATTTTGTGCTGGCGATAGTGCTTGGCGTATTGGTGAGCAGGCACAAAAAGCACAGAGCATGATGATAGAGTTTATAGAATAAGATAAAAAGAAACGGTGCTGTAGCCCGGACTTTATGGGGTACGGCGCCGTTTTTTGTGTGAAGATGGGACAGGCGAGATGGCCCTGGAATGTGATGGTGAGGGAAAAGACGGGTTTTGAGTGATGTGGAGGGGATTGTGATGGTATGCCACCTGTAGGGGCGCACAATGTGCGCCCGCTGCCTTGCGGAGAATGATGTGGTGAAATATTAGACAAGGCCCGGCATGTGGGACGATGCGAAGCATCGTCCCCTACAAATCTGTTTTAGGTGCATTACAAAATTTGTAATATGAGAGATGGGCCAAGGTTGCGGCGGGGTGAGGGCACCCCGCCCTACTGTGAGGTTATGGCTAGTACCTACAAATAAAATAGCGCAAACAGCGTAAAATAAAAACACCCCGGAACCGCATAAGAATATGCGATTCCGGGGCGTAATGTTACTGGATAAAGGGCAAATTAAATCTTAGCAAAATCAAGCCTTGTTGGCAGAGCCGAACAGTTCGATCTTCTCCTTGACCTTATCCATGATGGCGTCTGCGCCCGGCTTCAGCAGCTTGCGCGGGTCATAGCCCTTGCCCTGCTGATCCTTGCCAGCTTCGATGTACTTGCGGGTGGCCTCAGCAAATACCAGCTGGCAGTCAGTGTTGACGTTGATCTTGGAAACGCCCAGGCGGATGGCCTTCTGAACCATCTCGTCGGGGATGCCGGTGCCGCCGTGCAACACCAGAGGAATGTTGTTGGTAGCCTGATGGATGCGCTCCAGAGCTTCAAAGTCCAGGCCCTTCCAGTTGGCGGGGTAAATGCCGTGGATGTTGCCGATGCCGGCAGCCAGGAAGTCAACGCCCAGAGCGGTGATCTTGGCGCACTCTTCGGGGTCAGCGATTTCGCCGTTGCCGACTACGCCGTCCTCAACGCCGCCGATGGAACCAACTTCGGCTTCGATGGACAGGCCCTTGTCGTGTGCCAGCTCAACCAGCTCACGGGTCTTGGCAATATTCTCTTCGATGGGGTAGTGGGAGCCATCGAACATGATGGAGGTAAAGCCAGCTTCAATGCAGGCCTTTGCGCCCTCATAGGTGCCGTGGTCCAGGTGCAGGGCAACGGGAACCGTGATGCCAAGAGATTCATCCATTGCGCGCACCATAGCGGCAACGGTCTTGAAACCGGTCATATATTTGCCGGCACCCTCGGAAACGCCCAGGATAACCGGGCTCTGCATGGCCTGAGCCTGAAGCAGAATGCTCCGGGTCCATTCCAGGTTATTGATATTGAACTGGCCAACACCATAGTGGCCGTCACGAGCTTTGAGGAGCATATTGGTTGCATTTACGAGCATAACAGGTACCTCCTATAAATTCAGTTCAAGCGGCTGGAGGGCCTGACCCTGCCAGCTATTTTATTATAGACCGACTTTGATAAAAAATCAACAATAATCACGGATTTTTACCCAAGAATGAGTAAAAAGTCCAGAAAATGGGATGATTGCACAGTGTTAGACGTGTGATTTTGGGTAAGAATTATGAAAGAATAGCAGAATGACCAGCACCCGATGCGCCAATTTGGTCGGAAGGTGCAGAATGGACAGAGGGGCGGACGCAGGAAAACGGGAAATACAATTTGAATATAAAATTAAATAAAATACAATAAGTTGATTTGCGCGAGGCCATGAGAGAGGTGCATTTATAAAAGGGTGGTAGGATGAGGGGAGGGAAAAGGAAAATACGGAAAGGGAAGGTTGATGTGGACATAGCACAGCAGGACCCAAGGGCAATACCGCATAATTCTAAGTGCCGATACGGCGAGCGAGGTGCGGCAGATGCCAAGCCAAAAGCGCAGATAATACTGGATGTCTTATCGAGCATTTTGGCAACGCAGATGCCGTGCCGCAGCTGCCGGAGCGGTGCTTAAGCCGCAAGGCGGGAATTGTGCGGTGTTGCCCAAGGCAAAACAAAATCGGCCCCTGCCTTGGTGCGGCAGGGGCCGATAAATTCAGTGATTCAAATAACTCAAAAATGCGGAAAAGAAAGCTTTACCGGTCGATGGGGGTAGTCTTGGCTTTCAGCCAGGTCTTTTCCTCCTCGGTCAGGCGGGGGCTGAGCATCTCGTATACATGGGCATGGTATGCGTTCAGCCAGTTGATCTGGTCACGGGTCAGTTCGTCCACAATGACCGGCTCGGTGGAGATGGGCACCAGGGTCAGCGGCTCAAATTTCAGCCAGTGACCATATTGGTTGGTGCCGGCATCCACGCATTCCAGCTCGTTCTCAATGCGGATGCCGACTTCATCGGTCTCATAAACGCCCGGCTCATCGGTGATGGTCATGCCCTCTTTGAAGACAATGGGGTTCTGGGGGCGCAGGCTCTGGGGGCCTTCGTGCACCGAGGAGATGTAGCCAACGCCGTGGCCGGTGCCGCAGCGGTAGTTGATTTTGTGTGCCCACAGCGGGCCGCGGGCAAAGCTGTCCAGTGCAAAGCCGGTGCAGTAATCCAAGAATACCGCGCGGGCAATGTCAATGTGGCTCTGCAGGGTCCAGGTGTAGTATTTGCGCTCGTTCTCGGTCAGGGGGCCGACGGGATAGGTGCGGGTGATATCGGTGGTGCCGCAGTCATACTGGCCGCCGTTATCCACCAGCAGGAAGCCGCGCGGCTCAATCACGCTGTCCACTTCGCCCTCGGCATGGTAGTGCATCATGGCGGCGTTGGGGCCGTAAGCGGCAATGGTATCAAAGCTGTCCTCAAAATAGCCGGGCATTTCGGCACGGCGCTTTTGCAGCATCTTTTCAATGTCAGTCTCGTGCAGGATTTTGCCCTCGGCGATGGCCTTTTCCAAGTCCATCTGGAAACGCACCACGGCAACGCCGTCACGCACATGGCATTCGCGGATGTTGGCAAGCTCGACCGGGTTTTTGACACCTTTCAGTGCAAAGATCGGGTCGGCACCGGTAACGGTCTTGTGCTCGTTCAGGGCGCAGTACAGGTCATAGTTGGTGGCTTTCTCGTCTACGAGGAACACTTCCTCTGCGGGCAGAGCGTGTACGGTATTGATCAGCTCCGGGTAGTCGCGCAGGGAAACACCGTTATCGGCCAACGTTTTTGCGTCGGCATCATTCAGGCGGCCGGGGGCGATAAACAGGGTGCAGCTGTCCATCGTGACAAGGGCATAAGCAACGGCCAGCGGGGTACAGGGCAGGTCGCGTGCGCGCATGTTGGTCAGCCAGCCCACACAGTCCAGACCAGTCACGGCCAGGGCGGTGGCACCGGCTTTTTTCAGCTCGTCACGCACCATGGCAATGCGCTGGGCGGCGGTGGCGCCGGTCTGCTCAACAGTCAGCAGCTCGCAGGGGGTGTTGGGCAGGCTGGGGCGGGTGGTCAGGCTCTCCCACAGGGGGGAGACGATATCCTTGCTTTCCAGCTTGGCGCCGCTCTTGGCCAGAGCGGCGGCATAGCCGTTGGCAATGGTGGCAGGCACGCAGCTGCCATCCAGCAGCAGGGTCTGGCCTGCGGCAAAATGGGCGGTCAGGTACTCTTCCACAGTGGGCACCCCGGCAGAACCGGCGTGCATGCACTCAATTTCGGTACCGGCCAGCTGACGGTCACCCTGAACATAAAAGCGGCCATCGCACCACAGGGCGCTGCCGGTCAGGGTGACAACAAGGGTGGAGTTCTCGCCGGTAAAGCCGGAGAAAAACGGCAGGCTGTTGTAATAAGCGGGCAGATATTCACTGGAGTGGGGGTCGCTGGTCATCAGCAAAACACCGTGGGCACCGGCTGCCTGGGCAGCGGCGCGCAGAGCGGCGATTTTTTCATTGGTCGTCAAAATAGTCCTCTCCTTATATGCAAAATGTTGAACAAGTCCATTCTAACATGTTTTCATAAAAGGTCAATACGGGGTGCGGTTCAGCACAGTGCCCAGCAGCGGCAGGCCGCAGCCCTGCAGAAGGTGAGCCGCCTGGCGCAGGTCCTGGTGGGTAACGCCGCCGCTTTGCACCACAAGCAGGGCACCGTCACATACCTTGGCAAGGCTGAGAGCGTCACTGCATTCGCTCAGGGCTGGAGCATCTACCAAAAGATAAGCAAACTTTGGTGCACAGCTTTCCACCATGCGGGCAAAACGGGGGTGTTCCAGTAGCAGGGCCGGGCGGCTGGTGGTGCCGGAGGCCGGAACCAGGCAGGTGCCGCGGATCTCGGTGTGGTAGAGAACTTCCTCCAGAGGAACGCTGCCGGAAAGATAGTGTGCCAGACCCGGCACTTTGTGTTCACCGGTCAGCCCGCACTGGCGGCAGATGCCGGAATGGCGCAGGTCACCGTCAACCAGCAGGCAGCGCTGGCCAAGCCCGGCAAGCAGCTGCCAGAACTGCAAAGCCAGAGTAGTTTTACCTTCCTGCGGGGTAGTGCTGGTGAGCAGAATGATTTTGGCGTCTGGGGCTGTCTGTTCCAGACGCAGGCGCAGCAGATTCAGGGATTCAACCGTCCGGGGTGCCAGCTCCGGCAGGTGGTTCAAAGCAAGTTCTTTCATGGGCGGCCGCCTTTCCGGGTATGGAGGCGGCGGGGCGTGGCATCCGGGATGCAGGCCAGCGGCGAAGAGCCAAGGCAACGGGCCAGATCGTCCGCCGTATAAATGTGGTCATCCCGCAGGTAATGCAGGCAGAGGAAAGCAAAGCAGAGCAAAAAGCCGATGCCAGCGCCAAACGCTGCGTGGAACACAGCCCCCGGCCCGGAAAAGCGCTGCGGCGGGGCTGCCTGCTCCACCAGGCGGGGCGGGGTGGTGCCCATGCGGGCAGAGAGATCATCCAACGCAAGGGCAGCCAGTGCGTTGGCAATATCTGCTGCGCGCTGTGGGGAGGAATCGGCCGCAACAATGCGCAGAATATGGGTATCTGCCGGGTGCAGAATGGTAATCTGGTCTTTTAAGTGGGCAGTATCCGTGGAAAGGCCAAGGGCGGAAATAACGGATTCCAGCATGGTGCGGCTGGTCAAAAGCTCCTGATAATCAGCCGTTAATTGCAGTTCCGCATAGCCGGAGGTCAGCCCCTCCTGTGCGGCGGCAACATACAGCTGGGCTTCGGCCTGGTAGCTGCGCGGGGCAAGGCGTGCGGCAGCAAAGGCCAGAATACCTCCCAGCAGGGTACAAACCAGTACCGCGGCAAAATGGGCGGGCAGCAGGCGGAACAGTTCCACGGGGGTCACTTCGCGCCCGGCGGCGCGGGATGCAGGGGCAGCGGGCAAGGTGCTCACCTCCAAAACAGGGCGTGAACAAGGCAAAATTCCGGTAAAAACAGCATAAATCAAGTGTAACACGCGCCCGGCGCAAAATTCAATAGAAAAAACGGTTTTTCAGGCGATACTGGGCGGTTTTTCGGGCAAACTGCTGAAAGGTGAGAGGATTTTGCAGCAAACGGGGGAAACGCCGCGGTAAAAAGGCGCTGACAGGGCAAGAAGTTTTCAAAAATTTCAAATTTTGGCAGGCCCAAATGGGCGAAAAGCTCTTGACGGGTTTGATATAATAAGGTTAGCAGTAAGAAAACAAGATTGCTAACAACACAAACAAACTTTAAGATAGAAGGGAATATTACCATGGCAGAACAGGTAACTAAAATTGATATTTTCTCCGGCTTTTTGGGTGCAGGCAAAACGACCCTGATCAAAAAGCTCATCAAGGAAGCGTTCCAGGGTGAAAAGATTGTGCTGATCGAAAACGAATTCGGCGAGATCGGCATTGACGGCGGCTTTATGCGTGAGGCTGGCATTCAGGTCAACGAGCTGAACTCCGGCTGCATCTGCTGCTCCCTGGTGGGTGACTTCCGCGAGGCACTGAAAAAGGTCGTGGAGACTTATCATCCTGACCGCATTCTGATCGAGCCTTCCGGCGTTGGCAAGCTGAGTGATGTGACCCGCGCTGTTGAGGGTGTGGGCGAGACCCTGCCGGTCAGCCTGAACAGCTTTGTGACTGTGGCCGATGTGAACAAGGTCAAAATGTATATGAAGAACTTTGGCGAGTTCTATGACGACCAGATCAGCCACGCATCCTGCATCATCCTGAGCCGCACCGGCAGCGCAGACGAGAAGAAGGTTGCCGCTGCTGTTGCCCTGATCCAGGAAAAGAACCCCACCGCCACCATTGTGACCACCGATTGGAACGAACTGACCGGTGCACAGATCGTTTCCGTTATGGATGGTAAGCGCGACCTGGTTGCCGAGCTTCTGAGCGAAGCACAGGCTTCCAATGCTGCCCATGCGGACGAGGATGAGGAAGAGCATCATCACCACCACCATGACCATGATGAGGACGGCCACGAGTGCTGCCACCATCACCACGACCATGATGATGACGACGATGATGAGGATGAGCACGAGCATCACCACCATCATGACGAGGATGATCACCATGGCCACGAATGCTGCCATCACCACCACGACCATGATGACGACGATGACGAGCATGAGCACCACCATGACGGCGAGTGCTGCTGCGGCCATCATCACCATCATCATGACCACGATGCAGACGAAGTGTTCACCAGCTGGGGCCACGAGACTGCCCACAAGTACAGCCATGACGAGCTGGAGAGCATCCTGACCGTGCTAGATTCCGGCGAGTACGGCGCTGTGCTGCGTGCCAAGGGCATTGTGGACGGCGGCGACACCTGGTACGAGTTCGACATGGTGCCCGGTGAGCATGAGATCCGCACCTGCGGCCCCGATGTTACCGGCAAGGTGTGCGTGATCGGTTCCCAACTGAAGGAACATGAGGTGGAAGAGCTGTTCCACGCCTGATTTGTAAAGGAGTAAAACATGGCGCAGAAAGAGATTCCCTGTTACCTCTTTGTGGGTATGCTGGAAAGCGGCAAAACCAAGTTTATTCAGGAAACAATGGAGGACCCGCAGTTTGATTCCGGCGACAAAACGCTGCTGTTGATCTGTGAGGAAGGCGAAGAGGAATATGATTCCGAGCGATTTGCCTTTGGCGGCGTGACCGTTGCCACCATTGAGGAGAAAGCGGAACTGAACCGCGAACACCTGCAGCAGCTGGCTGAAAAGTCTGACTGTGGGCGTGTGATCATTGAATACAACGGCATGTGGCTGGTGCAGGAGCTGTACGATGCCCTGCCGGATAACTGGCTGATTTACCAGTGCCTGGCCACCGCAGACGGCACTACCATCAAGACCTATGCCAACGACAATGCCATGCGCGGCCTGCTGCTGGACAAGCTGCGCGGCAGCGAGCTGCTGGTGGTGAACCGTGCCGAGGCGGTAAACGATGACGAAAGCCACCAGCTGATCCACAAGCTGGTGCGCCAGGCCAGCCGCCGCTGCGATATCGCCTATGAGTTCAAGGATGGCAGCGTTGCCTATGACGATATCCCGGACCCGCTGCCGTTCGATGTAAACGCCCCGGTGATCGAGATTCCCGAAGAGTTCTTTGGCGTGTGGTATATGGACTGCATGGATGAGATGCAGAAGTACGACGGCAAAACGGTGAAATTCCTGGCTCAGGTGTGCCAGACCAACCGTGCCGGCAAGGACAGCTTTGTGCCCGGCCGCTTTGCCATGACCTGCTGCGTGCAGGATATCCAGTTTGTGGGCTTCCCCTGCAAGTACACGGAGTACAAGAACCTGAAGCAGCGTGACTGGATCACGGTAACGGCAAAGGTGAACCTGAAATACCACCCGATTTACAAGGGCCAGACCCCGGATTCTGTCGGCCCGGTGCTGACGGCCATCAACGTGGAGCCTGCCGCGGCCCCGCGTGATGATGTGGTGACCTTCAGTTGAGCGGGGAACGCCGCAGGGCAATCGAAGCCCGCGTGGCAGCCGCAGCCGCCCGGCTGGAAAAAGAGGGCCGCTACACGGCAACCCGGCGGTGCATCCAGCACGGCAAGGTCAGCGTGTATGCCCACTGCGTCAGCGTGGCGGATACCGCCTGCGTCTTGGCGGAAACGCTGCACCTGCGCGTAAACGAGCGGGCGCTGATCCGCGGTGCATTGCTGCATGATTACTTTTTGTATGACTGGCACGATAAAGCCAACGGCCACCACTGGCACGGTTTTACCCATCCAGGCACCGCCCTGCACAACGCAAGCGAGGATTGGAAGCTGACCCCGGTGGAGCGGGAGATCATCAAAAAGCACATGTTCCCCTTAACCCCCATCCCACCCACCTGCCGTGAAGCGTGGCTGGTGTGCCTGGCAGATAAAATCTGTGCCGCCAAGGAGACGACCGGCGGAATCTATGGCAAGCTGCCGTTTGCCGCGAAGCATAACGCGCAGGATTAAGTAAATTAACGTTTTATATGCAGAAAATCCAAAAGCCCGATGCCGTGTTGACATCGGGCTTTTGGCATTTTACACGGAGAGGGGAAAATTAGGAATTCGGAATGGGACGGCGGGAAAAAGTTCGTGGCAAGGGTTGAACCTGCTGTAATTCCGCATAGGCAGGGATCATAAACAGGAACAACAAAAAACAGGCGCACCACAGAATAGTCCCCGTGGTGCGCCTTATTTATACGATTGTACCTATTGGATTAAAGGTTTTCGCCGAAGCCTTTTTTCAAAAAGGTTGGAAAAATCCCCCGTAAATCCAAAAATCACAGCGTATCGCAGATGGTGCTCATCATGGAACGGATGTCGATGTGCTGGGGGCATTTGGGCAGGCAGGCACCGCACTTGATGCAATGCTCGGCGCGGGTGGCGGCGGGGGCGTCCTCATATTCCTCTTTTAGGGTGGCGAGGCGGTCACCACACAGGCGGTATTCGTTCCAGGCGTGCAGCATGCCCGGAATGTTGACCCCGGCGGGGCAGGGCATGCAGTACTTGCAGGCCGTGCAGGGGGCAAGCTTTTGGGCCTTGAACACATCCAGCGCACGGGCGAGGGTATCCTGCTTGGTGGTGGAAAGCGGAATAAAGGGATCCATGGAAGCCACGTTATCCTGTACCTGCTCCAGGGTAGTCATGCCGGAAAGTACGCACAGCACATTGGGCAGGCTGGCAACCCAGCGAATGGCCCAGCTGGCCAGGCTCTTTTCCGGGGCGGCCTGATGCAGCAGGGTGGCGGCTTCAGGGCAAAGGGTGTTCAGCATCCCGCCGCGCACCGGCTCCATAACGATGACCTGCAGCCCGGCAGCGGCGCACAGCTCGTATTTTTTGCGGCTCTGCTGATAGTCCCAGTCAAAATAATTGAGCTGCAGCTGTACAAAATCCCAATCGCCTGCAGCAAGGATCTCTGGCAGCTGCTCAGCGCTGCCATGGAAAGAAAAGCCCAGCCGCTTGATTTTGCCCGCCTTGCGCAGCTCGTTCAGCTGGTCATAGGCGTGGTACTTGACGTAATTGGGCCAGCTGCTTTCATGCACAGAGTGAACGAGGTAAAAATCAAAGTAATCAGTGCGGCAGTTGGCCAACTGCTCGTTAAAAATACGGGGCACATCCTCATCGCATTTCAACAGCCAGCCGGGCAGTTTGCTGGCAAGGTGATAGCTGGCGCGGGGATACTTGGCCAGAGCTTTGCCGCAGAACTTTTCGCTCATGCCGCCGTGGTAGGGGTAGGCAGTATCGAAATAGTTCACGCCGTGGGCATAGGCATAATCAAAAATCTCCTGTGCCTTTTCCTCGTCAATGCTGGTCTGGTCGGCGGCGTCCCGCAGGGGCAGGCGCATGGTGCCAAGACCCAGCAGGCTGATTTTGCCGTTGAGGTCATTATAGGGGGCAGGGTTATTGCGGCAGACACGGTATTCCATACAAGTTACGCTCCTTATTCCGGCTTTGCCAGATGAATTTGATGGAAGATTTGGTGCGGGGATAAACAAGAAACGCCGATTTTGCTGGCTCGGCGGTTAAGGTGTATCTGAAAACAAAGAAACAGCCGATATTTTCGACTTTTCAGATACACCCTGGGAAAAGGAAATTATTCGCAGGAGGAACAGTCGCCACAGTCCTCGTCGGTGGCAGGAGCTGCCGTTGCGGCGCGGCCTGCCAGCTCGGGATCAAGGCTTTCGGCTACTTTGATCATCAGGGCACATTCAATGCGCTTGCGGAACACTTCGCAGCCATATTCATACACACCGTGGATATCGCCGGTGGCGTGCAGGGCGTTGGCGGCGCAGCCGCCCGCGCAGTACAGGCGTGCCCAGCAATCCTTGCAGTCGGGGCGGGCGTACACGTTGCACAGCTTGAATTCATCCCGCAGTTCGGTGTTGGTAACGCCGTTCCAGATATCGCCCAGCTTGTAATCCGGGTCGCCGACAAACTGATGGCAGGGGTACAGGTCGCCCCAGGGGGTAACGGCCATATATTCGGTGCCGGAACCACAGCCGGAAATGCGCTTGTAAATGCAGGGGCCATGGGCCAAGTCGATCATGTAATGGTAGAAGGTGATGGGATGACCGGCTTTTTCACGGCGGAGCATATCCTTGGCCAGCAGCTCATACTGGTCAAACAGGATGGGCAGGTCGGCTTCGGTCAGGGCTTCGGGACTGCCGGCCTTGCTCACGACCGGCTCCATGGAAAGCTCGTCAAAGCCGAGATCATCCGCCATGTGGAACAGGTCGTTGGTGAAATCGGTGTTGTAATGGGTGAAGGTGCCGCGCATGTAGTAGCCCTTACCGCCGCGGGCCTTGACCAGCTGCTGGAACTTGGGCACAATGCGGTCATAGCTGCCGCGGCCTGCAATATCCTTGCGGAAACGGTCGTTGACCTCCTTGCGGCCATCCAGAGAAAGAACCACGTTGTAGCATTCTTTGTTGGCCCACTCAATGACTTCATCGGTGATGCCGATGCCGTTGGTGGTCAGGGTGAAGCGGAAGTTCTTGCCTTTTTCTTTTTCAATGCTGCGAGCATAGGCAACCAGCTGTTTGCAGACCTCAAAGTTCATCAGCGGTTCGCCGCCGAAAAAGTCAACCTCCAGGTTGTGGCGGGTGCCGCTGTGCTCCACCAGGAAATCCAGCGCACGCTTGCCGGTCTCAAAGCTCATCAGGCCGGACTGGCCGTGGAACTTGCCCTGGGCGGCAAAGCAGTATTCGCAGTTCAGATTGCAGGTGTGGGCCACATGCAGGCAGAGTGCCTTGACAACGGTGGAACGATTCTTGAAGTCAAAGGCATGGTCAGCGTAAATATCTTCGGCAAACAGCTTGCCTTCGGCCTTCAGTTCTTCGATATCGTCAAAGCAGTCGTTGATGTCCTCGGCGGTCACTTCGGGATGGTCAGCATATTTCTTTGCCAGCAGGTCGGCAGCTTCTGCGCGGGGGTGGCCGGCATCGACCAGAGCGATGGCGGCATACGCCAGTTCGTCTACGGCGTGAACGCTGCCGCTGTAGACATCCAGCACAATGTTGTAGCCGTTGAGTTTATATTGATGGATCATACTATTCCTCATATCCGAATCAAAGTGGGGTTACATAAAAAGAACCGGGAGCGCCTTTTTGGTAAAAGGCAGTCCCGGCAGAAAGCCAGTTCAAGTAAAAATTACTTCTTCTCGCAAGGCTGGTTGGCAATGCCGCAGCTGGTCTTGCAGGCGCTCTGGCAGGAAGTCTGGCATTCGCCGCAGCCGCCGTTCTGGAGGCTCTTAGCCATATCGCGGGTGTTCAGAGTCTGAATGTGCTTCATGAAATTTCACCTCTTCTATAAATATAGATTATATTAAATATACACGGAAACCATAGGGTTTGTCAAGCAAAAGCGGGGATTTTTACGGGGAGGCGGGCAGTTTTTTGCCCACAACAGGAATGGTGCTATGCCAGAACATCCAAAATGGAGCCACCGCCAAGGCCAGTGTGGTGCAGGTGGGTGCCGCAGGCAGCAAGGGCGGTGCAGGCCGCGATGAATTCCGGAGTGATCACTTCGCCCGGTGCCAGCAGCGGAACGCCCGGCGGATATGCCCAGACATACTCCGCCGAGGTGCGGCCAACGGCATGTTGCAGTGCCAACGCGGTGTGCGGGGCCAAAAGTGCCTGTGCGATGGAACAGGCGGCTGGGCCGGGGGTGGGCAGCACCTGCGCCGAGGCGGGCAGGGGAGCGTTCTGCGCCGCCGCAGCATCGATTACCAACAGGGCAGCGGCAAAACGGTCAAGGGCGGTTTCTTCATCGCAGGGGGAGGTCATGGCCAGCACGTTGGCACCACAGGACATCTCGGTTTCAAACTGCCAGTCCCGGCGCAGCAGTTCCGCCAGGGCGGGGCCGGTCAGCCCGGCAGCAGCACCGTTGACGAGGATCTTGCCGGAATCATGGGCAAAAAAGCTGGGGTGGGCAGAAACATCATCCATCCCATGGCAGAGCACGCGCAGGCGGCGCAGTGGGCGCACAGCGCCGCTGAACCGCTGCAAGCGGGCACGCCAGGCGGCAAACCAGGCATCGCCGTGTTCGGCCAGCAGGCCGGTGCAGCCGTCCAGGCTGGCCATTAACGGATAGGAGGGGGAACTGGTTTCAAACACATCCAGCTGGCGTTCCAGCTCCTGCGGCGGAATGAAAGAACTGTTCCAGTGCAGCAGGGCGGTCTGGGTCAGGCTGGGCAGTGTCTTGTGCGGGCTTTGAATGATGACATCCGCCCCGGCAGCAATGGCACCGCCCTGCCAGCCGTGGGCGGCGGCCAGTGGCAGATAGTGCGCGCCGTGAGCTTCGTCCACGATCAGGGGAACGTTGGCGGCGTGGCACAAAGCGGCAATGGCGGCAAGATCACTCAAAACACCCTCATAGGTGGGGCTGGTAAGGATGACCGCAGCGGCATCCGGGCAGGCGCGCAGGGCATCCGCTACCATGGCGGGGGTGATACTGCCGTAAATGCCGAACGCCGGGTCCACGGGGGGCACCAGCCAGTGTGCCGTTAAGCGGTTGAGCTCAATGGCGTGGTAAACGGATTTGTGGCAGTTGCGCGCGCAGATGACGGCGGTGCGGCCGGAACTGACGACAGCGGCCCGGATGGCGGCCAGAATGCCGCAGGTGGAGCCGTTGACCAGATACCAGGTTCGCTTTGCCCCCCACAGGGCGGCGGTGCGGGCCATGGCATCGGCCAAAATGCCGTCTGCATCGTGCAGGTCATCTACGCCGGGAACTTCGGTCATATCCCACCCGGCGGGCAGGCCCGGTGCCGGCACCACCCGCCGCTTGTGCCCCGGCATGTGCAAGGGGTAAAGCCCGGAGGAAGCATAGGATTGGAGTTGAGATTGGAGAAGATGGTTCATAAGTTAGGAGGTAGGAGTTAGGAGTTGAAGGACGGAATTTTTGGAAGCGGCAATAATTAGGGCAATACCGCATAATTCTAAGTGCCGATACGGCGAGCGAGGTGCGGCAGATGCCGAGCCAAAAGCGCAGATAATACTGGATGCTGCAAAGGTGAGCGTCGCCAGTGGCGGAAACAGCGAACCGAAGCGGGGGCAGCGGTCGCAGAGTGCGAGGGGCTTTTGCCCCCGAAGCACGATGCGGGTACCGCAACCCGACATTATCGAGCATTTTGGCAACGCAGATGCCGTGCCGCAGCTGCCGGAGCGGTGCTTAAGCCGCAAGGCGGGAATTGTGCGGTGTTGCCTTAGAAGTGAGGAAACGGAGAGAGTATAAGAGTGTTATGATTTTAATACGCGGCGCAAGCCGCACCATAAACTCCTAACTCCTCCCTCCGAACTTCCAATTAACCAAGTTCTACTTGGGCTTTGCTTCCGCATTTGGTCTTTTGGACCAGGATTTGTTTGGGGATGCGGTCCTGGAGGGCTTCGACGTGGCTGATGATGCCGACCAGCTTATCGGAACCGGCAAGGGCAGTCAGGGTGTCGATGGCTTTTTGCAGGGCGTCGGCGTCCAGCGTGCCAAAGCCTTCGTCCACAAACAGGGTATCCACGCTGATGCCGCCGGCACTTTCCTGGATGGTATCGCTGATGCCAAGAGCCAGGCTGAGCGCCGCCAAAAAGCTTTCGCCGCCGGAAAGGGAACCGACCGGGCGGGTCTTACCGGTGTAGGCATCGAACACATCCAGCTCCAGTGCGGTCTTGGCGGCAATATCGGCGCTCTGGCGGCGGCGCAGGGTATACTGGCCGCCCGTCATGCGGGTAAAACGACGGTTTGCGGCGGCGACCACGCCGTCAAAATAAAAGCTCTGCACATACTGTTCAAAGGGCAGCTTTTGCTTTTGGGTCAGATTGCCGTTGATGGTCTTGCTCAGGTTATCCAGCATGGCGGCGTTGGCGCGGGCAGATTCTGCGGCGGTGATGGCTTTTTTTAGGTTGGTCAGGGCATCGCGGTTGGTATCCAGCCGGTGCAGGGCGGCCTGGTTTTGGTCGCGCAGGTTTTTGCGCTCAGCTTGCAGTGCAGTAAGGGCCTGCTGCTGGGCGGCAGGGTCCGGGCGGCTGGCGGTATCCCCGGCCTGTTCGGCCAGGGTTTGGGCGGCGCTTTGGGCCGCAGCAAGTTCTTTGGAAAAAGCATCGCGGCTTTTGGCGGCGGCATCCAGTGCGGCTTGCAGGGTGCGGCGCTGTTTTTGGGTCTCGGCGCGGGCGGCGGCCATAGCGGCGGCATCTGGCCAGGGCAGATTTTTCTGCCCCTCGGCAAGGCGGGTCTGGGCTTCCGCGGCGGCTTTTTCGGCGTTGGCCTGTGCGGTGCGGGCCTGCTCCACAGCGTTTGCCTGGTCGGGGCGCTGGGCTTGCAGCTGGGCTTTTTGGCGGGTCAGCTTTTCCAGATCTTTTTTGCGGGATTCAGCATTTGCCATGCGGTCATGCATTTCGGCAAGGCCGCGGCGCAGGCTGTCATGTTGGGCCTGCAGGGCGGTTTGCAGCTCGTCCGGGGTCAGGGCATCGGCCTGCGGCCCGGTATAATGCTGGCGGCGGCGCGCCAGAAAGGCGGCGGTACGCGCATACAGGGTATCCCGCTGGGTTTGGGCTGCGGCTTTGGCTTCCCCGGCTGCGGTGGAGGCTTTGGAAGCTTCCGCCGCAGCGCTCGCCGCTGCCTGCGCAGCTTTGTTGCAGGCGGCTTCGGTGACATGGCTGGGGGCGGGGGCTGCCGGTGCTGGGTGGTGCAGAGCACCGCACACCGGGCAGGGGGTGCCATCCACCAGATCTTGCGCCAGAATCCCGGCGCGGGCGGCATTCAGGGCGCGCTGCATCTCGGCGCTGGAATGCTGGGCGGCATCGGCCTGCTGCTGCTTTTGCCGGTATTCATCGGCAGTGCGCTGCCAGTTGGCTTGCGCGGTGTGCAGGCGGGGGATATCGTCCAACAGGGCTTGGCAGTCCTGCTGCTGGCTTTGGGCCAGCTCAATGGTTTTGCGGCAGCTTTCCAGCTCGGCGTTCGGTTCGCCGCAGGCCGTGATCTGCGGTTCCAGCTGGGCTAAGGCAGTATCGGTACTGCTTAGAGTTTTCTGGTCTTTTTCCAGCGCCGCGGCGGCCTGCTCGGCCTGGGCGCGGGCGGTTTTGGCGCTGGCTGCGGCGGTGCTCAACTCTTGATAGCGCGGCTCCCACTCCGCAAAGCGCTGCAGCTTGGCATCCAGCTCGGCAAGCTCCGGGCAGCGGGCTTCAATCTTGTCCCACTCCGCATTCAAAGCGGGGGCCTGGGCAGTCAGCTCGGCGGTTTTGGCCTGGGCTTCATCCAGACTGCTCAGCAGTTTGGCACGGTTTTGGGCGGCTTCCACAGCGGCGGACTGCGCTTCAATGCGGGCATCAAGGATATCCAGCTGTTGGGATTGCTCCGCCGTCAGGGCGGTGTCCGCTTCGATCATCTCAGCGGCCCAGTCCAGCGCGGCGGGGGCACGGTAGGGGTCACGGCTGTCCTGCGCATCGGTAAGTTCGCCAGTGTGGGGGCTGCCGGGGGCAGGCTGTAAAGTGGCCAGCAGCTGCACAACGGTGAGGTTGGCAAGCTCGGCCTGGCGCAGAGCTTCCCCAGCTTTGGTGCGGGCGGCACTGCCAAGCCGCTGGTAGCTGGCGGTATCAAACACGCGGCGCAGAATTTCGGCTCGGTCGGCGCTGGAAGCATTGAGCAGGCGGGCAAAATCATTCTGCGCGATCATCGAGATTTGGGCAAACTGGCGGGCGTCAATGCCCAGCAGGGCTGTCACTGCTGCAGTCACGGCTTTGGTACCGGTCACGGGAGCGTCCGGCTCCTGCGTTAAGGCGGCAGAGCCGGGAACTGTGGTAACGCCCTCGCCCCGACGCTTGGCGCGGGTCTGCTCCGGGGTGCGGTTGACGGTATAAGTACGGCCGCGGTGGGTGAACTCCAGCTCCACAAAGGTGGTATCAGTGGGGATGGCATAGTCGCTGCGCAGCATGTCCGGTTCGCGGTAAGCGCCGGTGGTTTCGCCGTACAGGGCAAAGGTGATAGCGTCAAACAGCGCGGTTTTGCCCGCGCCGGTATCGCCGCTGACCAGGAACAGGCCGCTGGAACCAAAGCCGGACAAATCCAGTGTGCAGGTTCCGGCATAAGGGCCAAAGGCGCAAAGGGTCAGGCGTACAGGTTTCATAATCCGGCCTCCTGGCGCAGCTGGGCCAGAGCTGCGGTTTCTTCGGGGGTAAGGGTGCGGCCGTGCATCTTTTCAAAAAAGCGGGCGAACAGCTCGTCAAAGCTCATGGTGCGCAGCTGGGCGGCCTGCTGGATGGCATCGCTGCCGGTATCCAGTGTGCCGCCGGGGGCGTAATCCAGCTTCATGGCGTTGGGGTAAGCGGCACGCAGCACGGCCATGGCGTCCGGGCGGGGAACCGGGTCGGTCAGGGTGGCCCAGATGTAATCTTCGGCATCCGTTACGGTATCGGCGGCGGTCAGCTGGTCCAGCGGGCCGGTGAGGTGGCGCATGGCGTGCAGCGGGCGCAGGGGCAAAAGCTCCGGTTCGGCTCCGTTGGCCCCGATATGAACCAGAACGGCGCTTTTCTGCGCGCCGCACTCATCCAGCGAATAGCACAGCGGGCTGCCCGCGTACCGCACAGTGGGGCAGCCGACCTGCTGCGGGCGGTGAATGTGGCCAAGGGCGGTGTACAGGTAGCCGGTAAAGCGGGCGGCATCCACGGCCTGAACCGTGCCGACGTTGACATCGGCGGCAACGCTCTCACTGCCGGAACAGGTGGGCAGACTGCCGCCGCCCAGCACCATCTGGTGGGCGATCAGAACCCGACGCTCCCCGGCGGTGGGCAGCGGGCCCAGCGCGGCGGCGATGGCGGAATCTTCATCCCGGATATCGGCATCCGGCAGGCAGTGGCGCACGGTGGCGGGGCGGACAAAGGGCAGGAGGTCAAAGGTGAGCTCGCCGAATTCATCCTGCAAGATGACCCGGCGGGGGGCACTGGTGAACTGCCCGACCAGATAGACCTGTTGGTTGGAAAGCAGCCCGGCGGCATAATCCAGCCGCTCGGCGCTGTCATGGTTGCCGGCAATGGCCAGCACCGGGATGTTCCGATGAGCAAGCTCGGTCAAAAACCAGTCCAGCAGCAAAACCGCGGCGGCAGGGGGCAGGGCGGTATCGTAAATATCCCCGGCCAGCGCCACCGCCTGCACATTGTGGGCAGTGCACAGGTCAAGAACCTGCTCTAAGATATAGCGCTGGTCCGGCAGCAGGTCAAAGCCATTGACCCGCTTGCCGAGGTGAAGATCGGCGAGGTGGAGAAGATTCAAAGGTGGCACCCCCTTGAAAGTTAGGAGTTATCTCAATTAGGAATGAGGAATGAGAAATTAGGAATTGGAGATGGGGATAAGTTTGAAATTTTGGGTGAATGGTAAATTTGTGGGGTAGGGCGGGGTGAACCTGACCAAGCCGGGAGCCTGACGTAAATTCTGATTATTTTTAGGGCCAGCGTGGGGAGCCACCCCTCAGTCCGCTGTGCGGACAGCTCCCCTCCAGGGGAGCCAAAATATACGGCGGGCTTCTGTATGAATTTGTTGTGGCATCCACCATAAAATCGCGGAACGGTCAAGACCGTTCCCTACAGATTGTTTTATAATGCGCAATCGTCATTTTGTATGCATCCCACCCGTAGGGGCGCACATTGTGCGCCCGTTGCTTTGTGGGAAATAGCGTGGTGGAATATACGGCAAACACTCTATAATTTTTACGTCCGCCAGGATGAACTCCCGCCCTATGCTCGGCCCATGAAAGGTTTTCGCCCAGCCTTTTTTCAAAAAGGCTGGATGGTCAGCGCCAGAGTTTTTCCCAGGTGGTGATATCGAGAGTAACGCCGGGCAGGACTTCCATGGGGACGGTCTCGCTTTTGCGGAAGCGGCACTTTTTGCAGAACCCTTCAGCTTTCAGGTCCTTGGCCCATACCCGCAGATATAGGCGGCTGCGGCCATCGCCTTCGGCCAGTTTTTGGGCATAGGCCACAATGCTGCGACCAATGCCCTGGCCGCGGGCTTTTTCCAAAAGGAACAGGCGGGACAGGCACATGGCCCCCGTGGGGGTAAGATCCAGCGCAAAATAGCCGACTGGATCGCTGCCCAGATAGATCATGAAATAATTCACAGTTCCGCTGTGGATCTCGTCATCCGTCAGGATATCACTCTGGTACTTTTCCGCCAGGGCGTGGGCTACTTTTGGGGTCAGCTTGGTGTAATGCTGAACAAAAATTTCTTCCGCCAGCTGGCTGATCTGCTCAATATAGCGGGTTTTGGTCACTTGCTTGTAGGTGGGTTTCATGGGGAACCTCCGTAATGTATGGTTATTCAACGGTAACGCTGGCGCGGGCGGGCAGGCAGGCGGCCCAATCGCCCTGTTTGGTCAGTACGCCAAAGGATTCACAGGTGTGGTCCGGGCAGGGGCTTTCCACAAAGCGGATGCCGCCGTTTTCCACAACCAGATGGATGGTGTAATAGCCGGTATCAATATCATAGCGATGGTCGGTGTCCAGCGGGATGCGCAGCTGGGTGCTGTCATCGCCATAGGTCAGCACGGCAACCAGACCGGACCCGGCAGCCGGATGGCCGAAACAGAGCCACAGCACCCCGGCGGCCAGCAGAATGATGATGGCAAACAAAATGTTCAGACGGGTAGATTTTTTCAAGGGGAAAACCTCATTTAATCAGGGTCAAAATTCAAGGTCAGCCGCATGCCGTCAACCCCGGCGGCTGCGGTGGGGAACGCCTGCTGCGCGGCGGCAAGGCCGGGGGCAAGGTCCGTTACGGCGGCGCTGTAATGGGTCAGCCACAGGCGGCACACGTTGGCTTCGGCGGCAAGGACCCCCGTTTCGCGGCAGGTGGAATGGCCGTATAACTTCGCTTTGGGCAGGTCGGCGTCATCGGCATAGGTGGAATCCATCAACAAAAGATCGGCATCCTGTGCAGCGCGGCGCAGCGCAGCGCAGGGGCGGGTGTCGGTCGCATAGACAACTTTCAGCCCGCGGCGCGGCGGGCCGAGAACCTGGGACGGCAGGAAGCCGCCCACCGGCTGGCCGCTTTGCAGGGTGGACCAGTAACGCACGGGGATGCCCGCCGCCTTTGCCCGCTGGGGATCAAACTTGCCCGCCCGCGGCAGGGTGAACGCATATCCGCAGCAGGGTACCCGGTGCTTGAGGGGGAACGCCTGCACGCACCCGGCGGGCACTTCAAACTCGCCTTTGCAGTCCGGCAGTTCTTTCAGCCGTAGTTCGAACGGCAGCGGTCCGGCCACGGCGTAAAAGGTGCGCACCACATCCGTCAAGCCCGGCGGCCCAGCCATGACGAGGGGGGCAGTGCGGCCCTGGGCGGCCATCGTCTGCCAGATGCCGGGCAGGCCGAAAATGTGGTCCCCGTGGTAATGGGTCAGCAGAATGGCGTCCATGCGGAAAATACTGACCCCGGCCCGGCGCGCGGCAGTCTGGGTGCCCTCGCCGCAGTCCAGCAGCAGGTTGGAGCCGCCCACCGTGATGCAGGCAGCCGCCAGGGCGCGCTCCGGCAGGGGCTGTGTGCCGCCGGTGCCAAGCAGAATAATATCCAGCATGGCAGAACCTCCGATAGACTTAAGGCAGCACCGCACAATTCCCGCCTTACGGCTTAAGCACCGCTCCGGCGGCTGCGGCACGGCATCTGCGTTGCCAAAATGCTCGATAAGACATCCAGTATTATCTGCGCTTTTGGCTTAGCATCTGCCGTACCTCGCTCGCCGTATCGGCACTTAGAATTATGCGGTATTGCCTTAATACAAAATGTATTTCTTGCAAGATTTGATAAACAAATCGTATAACTTGTGGGGCGGTGGCTGTAGAAAGCATACACCCCCAACTTATCATACTGCTAACAGTATACCACAACATGCCAAGCGGGAAAACCGGAAAATTTTAAACGGGGGACAGCACAAAATGTTGAAAATTTCACACCTGCCGCGTATTATGATAAGAATGAAGCGAAAGGGGAAGGCGGCCGTAGGGGGCAGAGTGTACCAGCGGAGTGTTTGCCGGTATCACGAAGCAAGATATCTGACAAGGCCCGACATCCGGGACGATGCAAGCATCGTCCCCTACAGGTTGCATTTAGGTTCGTATCGAAAATATATGTCGCTCCGAGAGGGACTAAAATTGTACTTCGTGCGATGTTCGTTATTACAGAAAGCTTTTTGGCAGGATAAGGCGCATTTTAAGATGTATGCACCACTGCCGCAGAAAGGAATGGAAACCGGTATGAAAAAGTTCAGAATTTGGATTTTGGCCGCGCTGGCAGCAGCGCTTTGCCTGTTGTGTGGGTGCAGTGCAGAAGATTTTGCCCTGCCGCATGAAGTGCAGCTTGCCGTTGGCCAGCAGTGCGCGCTGGCCGGGGAGCTGCGGTTTACCGGCAGCCTTTCCGATATTACGCCGCAGGACCGGGCAGAGTTTGCCCAAGCTGTGACCGATGCAGTGGTACATATTGCTTCGACTGACCCCAGTGTGGCCGCAGTAGACCAGGACGGCAACGTGACCGCTGTGACCCCCGGAACGGCAACCGTGTTGGTAAGCTGTGTGGACCTGGATTTTTATGCCGAAGTGAACATTAATGTTATGGAAGCTGCCACGCCGGAAAGCGCAGCCCTCGCGACCCCGGAGACTGCTGCCCAGTCGACCCCGGAAACAGCCACGCCGGAGAGTGCTGAACCCGCAACGCCTGAAACTGCTGCTACTCCAGAGACCGCTACCCCGGAAACGGCTACCCCCGAAAGTGCAGCTCCGGCAACACCGGAAAGCGCCGCCACACCCGAAACAGCAAAAACGGCCACGCCGGAAACCGCGGCCCCGCCCAAAATGCCAAGAGCAACCGAAGCCCCAGCTGCAACCCGGGAAGAAACAACGGCTGCTGACGAAAAAACAAGAGAACCGTTCCGCGAATTTTTGAAGAAAGCAGGTAGCACTGTGGCAAACTTTTTTGGCGGGTTGTTCGATAAGAGCAAGAGCACGGGATGATGCCTGACCGTGAGGATCCGCCCAAAAAGCAAAGAAAAAACGGAAAGATAAACAAAAAGTATTACACTTGCCAAAATTGAAAAAATGTGTTAAGATAACACTATAATTTTATAGCAATATGACAGATGGCAAGTCCACAAAGGAGGCAGTGTCGTTGAAAATCTATGAATCCGCAGAGGATTACCTGGAAAAGATCCTGATGCTGACAGAACGCAACGGGGAAGTCCGCTCCATCGACATCGCTACCGAGATGGGCGTTACCAAGCCGAGCGTGAGCATTGCAATGAAAAATCTGCGTCAGGCCGGTTATATTTCGATGGATGGTGCTGGGTATATCACCCTGGAGCCGCCGGGACTGGAAATTGCCACCCGGATTTATGGCCGCCACAAAAAGCTGACCCGCTTTTTTGTTGCACTGGGTGTGGACCCTGTCGTTGCTTCCCACGATGCCTGCAAGATCGAGCATGACCTGAGCGCAGAAACCTTTGAAAAGCTGGTGGCTTTTGCCGAAAGCCAGCATATGCTGAAGGAATCCTGAGTTTTTTATAAGAATCATGATGCCCCGGACGAGAAACGTTTCTCGTCCGGGGCATTTTTGCTGCAGCGTGCGCGCTGTATGTGATATAGAGCCAAATAAAATCCGCCTCGGCAAAAAACTCTGCCGGGACGGTAATAGAATCATGCGGGATTGCTTCAGCTTTCCGCAACACCAAAGAAGAACTTGTTCAGGCGGTACTTGTTTTCTTCATACAGGCCAATGTGCTTGAACAGATCCTTGTAATAGGTGGTCAGCTCAAACCGAGTGGTCAGCACATCAAAGGGGTTCAGGTGGTGCACGGCGCTGTCTGGGTTTTGCACATAGTTGTAAATGGGGGTGGAAAGCGCATAGAACTGCTGGGCGTAGCGGATAAAGCTTAGATTGAAATACAGGTCCTCGCTGTAGTCCAGTTCCTCATTGCAGCGCACATCGGGGTGCTCACGCACAATGTCAGCGCGGTAGAGCTTGTTCCACATCACGCCGTAATAAAAGCTGGCGGGCTCCTGCATCAGGCCACAGGCAAATGCGTCTTTATTCAGGGGGCCTTCCATCAAAAAGCCGAAAGTCTGCACCCGGTGCTGCGGATCCAGGATGGGGTCCAGCACACGCTCCACCACGGTATCCCGCATGGTTTTGGGCAGGCTGACCGGCGGTTCAATGCGGTTGTAGTGGGCAATCACCATATCGGCGTGGCTGGCTTCCGCTTTCTGTACCAGCAGCTCGGTGGCATAGGGCTGGATGAAATCATCCGCATCCACAAACTGAAAGTATTTGCCGTGGGCTTCCTGCATGCCAAGGTTGCGGGTGGCGGAAACTCCGCTGTTGTTTTTGTCGATCACCACAATGCGGCGGTCGATACCGGCATAGCTCTGGCAGACGGCATAGCTGACATCCTTGCTGCCATCGTTGAGCAGAATGATCTCCAAATTCCGGTAGGTCTGGCGGCGGATGCTCTCAATACAGCGGGCAATATGGTCTGCTGCGTTGTAAACAGGAACAATAATGCTGACTAGCGGCTGGCTCTGCGGTTCGGTGGGCATGGCGGGCCTCCTTACATAAAAACGGTTAGGTTGTTGCCTTTACTATAACGCAGAACCCGCAATTTTGCAATAACGCAAATACCGCAGGCTGTGCCCCGGAACATTTTGGTGTTGCGGTTCGGCCTGCGGTATGGTTTTGCTGGCTTTATTTGTTCTTTAGGACGTCGATTCCGTCCAACTCCACAGCGGGCACATAGTAGGCAGAAAAGGTGTGCAGCGTCTGGTCGACATCATCGCCGTCGCCCAGGGCAGCGGGGCCTTCATCAATCGTGTATTCCCACATGGGCAGGTAATAGGCGGCGTTGCTTTGCACATAGGTCAGGCGCAGGTTGGCAAGGTGCTCCGGCTCTGCGGCGGGGTCAACCGCTTCCGCCGTGTAGCTGTCGGTCAAAAACTCTCCGTTGGCCAGCCGCTTGTCAGCCTCGGCGCGGGAAACGCTGGTGTATTCGCCCAAGGGCTCCACGGTGCGGTTCGTTTCATGCAGGCTCAACAGATTGCCGTCGGTATCTACGCTGACCAGCAGGTAATGGAAAGAATCCACCGCGAACTTGACAAAGAGGGAACAGGGCTGGCCGTAGATCGTGCTGTCGCCTCCATCCGTCACATCGGTATATTCACCGCCAAGCAGAGAGGTAAAGAGGGAACCGTATTTCTCTTGCAGGTCGGCGGCAATCACACGCTCTTCCGCAAGGGTGGCAAAGGTCTTCACCTCGGCAGAGCTGTTGCAGACTACACTGGTGCGCAGGTCGTTGGAGACGGTGATTGTCAGCCCACCGGGCCAGTCGCTTTCGGGGATGTTCAGCTGCAGCTGTGCGACATTAGAGAGATAATTCAGCACGGAAGAATCTGCATCCCACCCGTTCTGCTCGGCGGATTCCTTTATACCAGATACTGTTTTGGAGATGGTATCGGCGCTGTCCCTGCTGAACGTGGCGGTGTCAGCCAGTGTGGCATCCAGCCCAAGAGCATCCAGCACTGTGCGAAGACGGGCTTTCATGGCATCGGTATTGTCGGCGGCATCCAGCAGGCTGTTGCGGTAGACCGGCAGGCTGGCAGGGAGAACAACATCCGCGGAACTGCCTAAAATTAGACTTTCGCCGAAATACAGCTCATCGGCACTGTGGGCCAGCAGGGAAGGACTGCCGGAAGCGCCGCTGCCAAGCAAAATATCGCTCAGAGCCTGCAAGGGGCTGCTGTCCTGCATCGCGGATTTCAGGGAGGAGGACAACGGGGCATCGGCAACGCTGTCTGCGGCGGCATCTGGTTCACTGCCCTCCATGCTGAATGCGCTGAAGGTATCGGGACTGTTGGATTCCTCATAGGCGGGGGCGCTTTCGTTCAGATCAGCGGTCTCGGCGGCCTGGTTGACCCCGGCGGAACGGTCCTGACTGACCATCGCCGCCCCTAACAGAACAAGACAAAAACAAGCTGCTGCCGGAACAAAATGCCGGAATTGCAACGGAATGGTGTGCTTTACGGGGGTTTTGTTGGCAGATTCAATCAAATCATCATCAATTTGCCCGATCGCGCGGAATAAATCGCGGGAGCTCACAGGCAGACACCTTCTTTCTCTAAGTAGGCTTTCAGTTTGGTGCGCATCCGGTGCAGGGTAACGCGCACCTTGCTTTCACCAATACCGTAGCGCTTGGCAATGTCGGCGGTGGCGTCGCAGTACCAGTACCGCCGAATAAAGATGTTGCGTGCCTGCTCCGGCTGGCTGCGCAGAAACGCGCTGATGGAGCGGGCTGTTTCAGCGCTTTCTACCTCCTGCGCGGTGTGGTCTCCGGCGGGCAGGCAAAATTCCAGCTCTTCCAGCACGGCTTCGGTCTGGCCGCCGCCGCGCTTTTTGGCATTTTGCCGCTCCCGCAGGTCCAGTGCCAGGTTGCGGGTAATGCGCCCCAGGTAGGGTGCAAGCTTGTCCGGCCGGTTTTGCGGCATGCTGTTCCAGGCGGCCATCCAGGTGTCATTTTCGCATTCTTCGGCGTCTTCCTGGCTGCCCAGCAGGTTCATGGCAATCTTGCGGCAATAGGCGCCAAACTTTTGTGCGGTCTGTGCAATGGCCTGCTCGTCCCGTGCCCAGTACAGCGTAACAATGTCGGCATCAGTCATTGCGGCACACCTCGCTTTCCTCTTACTATTTATATAATAGGGGAATCACCCCCAAATGTTACAGGCAGAAAAGTAAAAAAACGCACCCCGGCGGGCGGGATGCGGCAAACAATACAAATCAGAGCATATGTTTTTTGTGCAGCACCCAGGCAGCGATCCCACAAATAGCAAGCGTAAGCAAGCAGACAATGACAAATCCATAATCAGAACCGGAAAACGGCATGCCGTCAATGTCCACGTTCATGCCATACAAACCGGAAATAACGGTCGGGACAGCCATCAACAGGGTAACGGAAGTCAGGTACTTCATCGCATTGTTCAGGCGGTTATCCAAAATTGAGCTGAACAGCTCGCGGGTGCCCTTGATATCATCGCGGTAGATGCTGGTCATCTCAATGGCCTGCCGAATCTCAACGATTACATCGTCCAGTAGTTCCATGTCATCAGGGTACTGTTCCAGCCGCTTGTAGCGGGTCAACCGGTCCAAAACCGTGCTGTTGGCACGCAGTGAGGTTGCGAAATATACCAGGGTGGATTCCAACCCATGCAGCTCCATCAAGTCACTATCGCGCAGGGTACCGGTCAGGTTTTTCTCAATTTCCTGGCGGCGGCGGTCGATCAGGCGCAGCTCCTGCTGGTACATCGTGGCGGCGCGGTACAGAATCTGGTACACAAAGCGCATCTTCTTTTTAGTAGAAAAGCCGCGCACCCGGCAGGAAGCGAAATCAGACAATACGGGGGTATCTACGGAGCAAACCGTGGTGATGGTGGTCTGGGTCAACAGAATACCAAGGGGAATGGTGGTGTATACGCCCTCGGCGGCGCCGTCTACCTTTAAGGGTATATCCACAATGATGACGGTATAACCATCTTCCAGGCTGATACGCGCGGATTCTTCCGGGTCAAGGGCTGCCTGCACATCGGCGGGCTCAATATCTAAGGTGGCGGCAACCTCGCGGATCTCCTCCTGGCTGGGGGCAGTCAGGCAGATCCATGTACCTTCCTCAATTTCGTCTGCGCGGGTTAAGCGCCGGTTGACGGTTTCGTATATCGCCAGCATGGAAAGATCACCATCATTTCTTTGTTAAATCACAGATTTTAGTATACTTGCTTTGGACCGAAAGCGCAAGTATGGAAGATAAATGATTTGGGAAAGATGGGGAAGCAGGGGATGGAGAAGGCTATTTGTATTATAGGAAGATGTGGGGGAAAAGGATAAAAAACGGGGACAAAAAGAAAATGAATAGAGAAACCACGTTAAAGCGTCCATATGCACCCTGCCCAAAAATAAATCGAAAAAATTATAGAAAAAATCGAAAAAAGGTGTTGACAATGGTTGAAAGTGTGGTATTATAAATAAGCTGTCGCGCAAGACAGCAGCTCTTCAAAGGCCAAATAAAAGCGATGTACCAGCAAAAACGCAGCGGGGAACCGGACAGCGTGCGGGTGGAAAGCTTTTAAAAAGGCGTTCGGAAAGCTCAAAAAAATATCGAAAAAAGTGCTTGACAAAAAGTACGACCTTTGATATAATGATTGAGCTGTCCGAGAGGAGAGCAAGCAGGACCTTGAAAATTGAACAATACTGAAACTTGTGGAACCTTAAACGTGATGGAAAATCACGAAAAACAATTCCAAAGCCGAGAGATCGGCAAACAAGTAATTCATACAGGACGCAAGCGATTGTGTCTGAGTGAACGAGATTTAACACTTTATGAGTGATAAATACCATTTATAAAGAGTTTGATCCTGGCTCAGGACGAACGCTGGCGGCGCGCCTAACACATGCAAGTCGAACGGAGCTTAGAGAGCTTGCTTTTTAAGCTTAGTGGCGAACGGGTGAGTAACGCGTGAGTAACCTGCCCTAGAGTGGGGGACAACAGTTGGAAACGACTGCTAATACCGCATAAGCCCACGGTACCGCATGGTACTGAGGGAAAAGGATTTATTCGCTTTAGGATGGACTCGCGTCCAATTAGCTAGTTGGTGAGGTAACGGCCCACCAAGGCGACGATTGGTAGCCGGACTGAGAGGTTGAACGGCCACATTGGGACTGAGACACGGCCCAGACTCCTACGGGAGGCAGCAGTGGGGGATATTGCACAATGGGGGAAACCCTGATGCAGCGACGCCGCGTGGAGGAAGAAGGTTTTCGGATTGTAAACTCCTGTCGTTAGGGACGATAATGACGGTACCTAACAAGAAAGCACCGGCTAACTACGTGCCAGCAGCCGCGGTAAAACGTAGGGTGCAAGCGTTGTCCGGAATTACTGGGTGTAAAGGGAGCGCAGGCGGGAAGACAAGTTGGAAGTGAAAACCATGGGCTCAACCCATGAATTGCTTTCAAAACTGTTTTTCTTGAGTAGTGCAGAGGTAGATGGAATTCCCGGTGTAGCGGTGGAATGCGTAGATATCGGGAGGAACACCAGTGGCGAAGGCGGTCTACTGGGCACCAACTGACGCTGAGGCTCGAAAGCATGGGTAGCAAACAGGATTAGATACCCTGGTAGTCCATGCCGTAAACGATGATTACTAGGTGTTGGGGATTGACCCCCAGTGCCGCAGTTAACACAATAAGTAATCCACCTGGGGAGTACGACCGCAAGGTTGAAACTCAAAGGAATTGACGGGGGCCCGCACAAGCAGTGGAGTATGTGGTTTAATTCGAAGCAACGCGAAGAACCTTACCAGGTCTTGACATCCGATGCATAGCACAGAGATGTGTGAAATCCTTCGGGACATCGAGACAGGTGGTGCATGGTTGTCGTCAGCTCGTGTCGTGAGATGTTGGGTTAAGTCCCGCAACGAGCGCAACCCTTATTGCCAGTTACTACGTTAAGAGGACTCTGGCGAGACTGCCGTTGACAAAACGGAGGAAGGTGGGGATGACGTCAAATCATCATGCCCTTTATGACCTGGGCTACACGTACTACAATGGCGTTAAACAAAGAGAAGCAAGACCGCGAGGTGGAGCAAAACTCAAAAACAACGTCTCAGTTCAGATTGCAGGCTGCAACTCGCCTGCATGAAGTCGGAATTGCTAGTAATCGCGGATCAGCATGCCGCGGTGAATACGTTCCCGGGCCTTGTACACACCGCCCGTCACACCATGAGAGCCGGGGGGACCCGAAGTCGATAGTCTAACCGCAAGGAGGACGTCGCCGAAGGTAAAACTGGTGATTGGGGTGAAGTCGTAACAAGGTAGCCGTATCGGAAGGTGCGGCTGGATCACCTCCTTCTAGGAGTCAGACGAAAGATCTAGCAGGTCTGGATGTTTCGGACAGGTTAAAGTAAGTTTCAGTTATTGTTCAATTTTGAGGGCCTTGCAAAAGGAACCTCAGGTAAGACGAAGAAGCGACACCCGATCGCGATGGCGTGGGGGTATAGCTCAGTTGGGAGAGCACCTGCTTTGCAAGCAGGGGGTCAAGGGTTCGAATCCCTTTATCTCCACCATTTGGGCTGATAGCTCAGCTGGTTAGAGCACTCGGCTGATAACCGAGAGGTCGATGGTTCGAGTCCATTTCAGCCCACCACGGGTTCACCTAGTGATGGGGGAACCCACAAAGTCTTACGACATGTACCTTGAAAACTGAATATAGAACTGCGAAATAAGATTTTGATCAGAGTCTAGAGATAGACGAAGATCCCCAAGTAAAATTAATTAGCTAACTGATAAAGTTAGGGAACAATTTCACCAAGCGGTAAAAAATCTTGTTGGCAAATGGAGAATCAATTGAGAAAACGGTCAAGCTAAAAAGGGCGCAAGGTGAATGCCTTGGCACTGGGAGCCGATGAAAGACGTGGTAAGCTGCGAAAAGCTTCGGGGAGGAGCAAACATCCATTGATCCGGAGATATCTGAATGGGGCAACCCAATGGAGTTCATACTCCATTATCCAATACTGAATCCATAGGTATTGGAAGGAACCGCCTGAACTGAAACATCTAAGTAGGGCGAGGAAGAGACATCAAACGAGATTCCGTAAGTAGTGGCGAGCGAACGCGGAAGAGGGCAAACCGAGAGGAGAAATCCTTTCGGGGTACGGACTGCTTTTAAGACTGGAAGAGTTAACAGAATGGCATGGGAAGGCCAACCAAAGAGTGTGAGAGTCACGTAGGTAAAAATTCTGACAGCTGCGCAGGATCCAGAGTACGGCCAGACACGTGAAACCTGGTCGGAATATGGGGGGACCACCCTCCAACCCTAAATACTACCCAGTGACCGATAGCGTATAGTACTGTGAAGGAAAGGTGAAAAGGACCCCGGGAGGGGAGTGAAAGAGAACCTGAAACCTTGTGCCTACAAGCACATAGAGCCCGTCAAAGGGTGATATGGTACTTTTTGTAGAACGGTCCGGCGAGCGATTGTACGTTGCGAGCTTAAGGTCTTAAGGACTGGAGGCGTAGCGAGAGCGAGTCTAAACAGGGCGTTTAGTAGCGTGCAATGGGCCCGAAACCGGGTGACCTACCCATGATCAGGCTGAAGTGAAAGTAAAATTTCATGGAGGGCCGAACCGACCTCCGTTGAAAAGGCGGCGGATGAATTGTGGGTAGCGGAGAAATTCCAATCGAACTCGGAGATAGCTGGTTCTCCCGAAATAGCTTTAGGGCTAGCCTCATGTTAGATATCCGGAGGTAAAGCACTGAATGGCCTAGCGTCCGAGAGGATAGCGAAGCCTATCAAACTAAGAATGCCGGAATATTGATGCATGGGAGTCAGACAGTGTGAGATAAATCTCATTGTCAAAGGGAAACAGCCCAGATCTACAGCTAAGGTCCCAAATTGTATCTAAGTGGAAAACGATGTGGAAATACGCAGACAACCAGGATGTTGGCTCAGAAGCAGCCACTCATTTAAAGAGTGCGTAATAGCTCACTGGTCGAGCGTCTCTGCGCGGAAAATTTAACGGGGCTAAGATACAAACCGAAGCTTAGGCTGCACTTTTAGTGCGGGGTAGGGGAGCGTTGTGTAAGCGGAGAAACAGTAGCGAAAGCGGCTGTGGAGTTTACAGAAGTGAGAATGCCGGAATGAGTAGCGCGAATGATGTGAGAATCATCATGGCCGGAAACCTCAGGTTTTGAGGAAGGTTCGTCCGCTCCAAGTTAGGCGGGAGCTAAGGTGAGGCCGAAAGGCGTAGCCGATGCACAGACGGTAGAGATTCCGTCCCCACCGAAAGATTTAAGCGCAGGGACACTTTTAGAAGGTCGGAGCCAGGTGTTGGTTCTGGTAGAGATCGAGGGAAGATTAGTACCGAAGTCCGGCTGGATAAGAGGCGAGAAAAGCTGCGTGTATATCTAAGGTGCCCGTACCGCAAACCGACACAGGTAGGTAGGAAGAAGATTCTAAGGCCAACGGGAGAAGGGTTGTTAAGGAACTCGGCAAGTTGACCCCGTAACTTCGGAATAAGGGGTGCTCATGAAAGTGAGCCGCAGAGAATAGGCCCAGGCAACTGTTTACCAAAAACACAGGTTTGTGCTAAATCGAAAGATGACGTATACGAGCTGACGCCTGCCCGGTGCTGGAAGGTTAAAAGGAGATGTGCAAGCATTGAATTGAAGCCCCAGTGAACGGCGGCCGTAACTATAACGGTCCTAAGGTAGCGAAATTCCTTGTCAGGTAAGTTCTGACCCGCATGAAAGGCGTAATGATCTGGGCACTGTCTCAACAGCCCGCCCGGCGAAATTGTAGTACCGGTGAAGATGCCGGTTACCCGCGACAAGACGGAAAGACCCCATGGAGCTTTACTGTAGCCTAATATTGGGTTTCGGTGTTGCATGCACAGGATAGATGGGACGCTAGGAAGTGAGTGCTTTGGCATTCATGGAGCGGCCGTTGGGATACCATCCTTGCGACATTGGAATTCTAACCTGCGCCTTTGAATCAAGGCGGGGGACATTGTTAGGTGGGCAGTTTGACTGGGGCGGTCGCCTCCTAAAGAGTAGCGGAGGCGTTCAAAGGTTGGCTCGTCCTGGACGGAAACCAGGAGAGAGTGCAAACGCAAAAGCCAGCCTGACTGCGAGACTGACGGGTCGAGCAGAGACGAAAGTCGGAGTTAGTGATCCGGTGGTATGTGAGTGGAAATGCCATCGCTCAACGGATAAAAGTTACCCTGGGGATAACAGGCTGATCTCCCCCAAGAGTCCACATCGACGGGGAGGTTTGGCACCTCGATGTCGGCTCATCGCATCCTGGGGCTGTATTCGGTCCCAAGGGTTTGGCTGTTCGCCAATTAAAGCGGTACGCGAGCTGGGTTCAGAACGTCGTGAGACAGTTCGGTCCCTATCTGTCGTGGGCGCAGGATATTTGAAAGGCGCTGTCCCTAGTACGAGAGGACCGGGATGGACGAACCTCTGGTGCACCAGTTGTCACGCCAGTGGCACAGCTGGGCAGCTATGTTCGGATCGGATAAACGCTGAAAGCATCTAAGCGTGAAGCCGGCCTTAAGATAAGATATCCCACTGAGATAATCAGGTAAGACCCCTTGAAGACTACAAGGTTGATAGGCACAATGTAAGTGGCGCGAGTCATTGAGCAAGGGTGTACTAATAGGTCGAGGGCTTGACCCCATTTTCGATTGATACTTCATTTGCTGTAGCAGTTCGATATTCAGTTTTGAAGGTATATGCCTTCAGAAAAAGAGAAGCTGACGAAGGTCAGGAATGGCCGGTGTCGATGACGGTGAGGAACCACCTGTTCCCATTCCGAACACAGAAGTTAAGCTCACTTGTGCCGAAGATAGTTGGCTGGAAACGGCCTGTGAAAATAGGTAGATGCCGGCTTCTCTTAAAAAGCAAGCAGCCCACGGGCCGAGCGGAAAGCCCGGTTCGTGGGTTTGCTTTATTAAGCACCATTAGCTCAGTTGGTAGAGCAACTGACTCTTAATCAGTGGGTCCTGGGTTCGAGTCCCCGATGGTGCACCAAAGAAAAACCGCTTAGGTAAGCCTTTTATGGCAGCCTAGGCGGTTTTCTTTTTGTGCTGATTTTGGCGCTTGCTCAAGTTCTGCTCAAGTAGCACCGAGGAAGTGCCGAGTTAGGGCAGAATAGGGAAAATTACGGCAGATTAGGACAAAAGAGGGAAAGCGGAAAAGAGCACCCAAAACACAACAATTTGAGCAGCGAACCAGAGAACACAGGTTACCCCGTATTGGTGATGCCACCACTACGAGGATAACCTGTGTTTTTTTATTTTCAAAAATTTTTGCGAAAACACTTGCAGGCGCTTGCGAATCCCGAATAATGAATATTAGCAAGTGAAAGGAGCTGGGAGAAATGAATTGTTTGAATATGGAAAATCCAGAAAATCCGCAGGAATGGTATGGCGTTAATGAGCACCGCTTTTGCACGGTGTTAGAGGTAAAGGACGGGAAAATTATATGGCCGTTCTTTGAATACCACCCTGAACTGTGGGAATGTCACCCCGAATGGTGGCCGGTGAAGAAGCCCGGAAACAACCCGTAAATGCCCCGTACTGACGGAGCGTTGGGCACTAGATAACAGGTAACACTTTTGGATGTAATCGGCTTTGAGTGGAGATGATAAAGTGAAAGTTAGTGGAAAAATATTGCCGGGGTCTGTGCGGGTGAGTGTAATGGCAGAGGGGCAAAGGCCACGCAAGACAAAGCGTAAGCGCGAGAAAGCCACCCCTGTCAATGCAGAAATACAGGCAGCGGTGGAAAAGGAGCGACACGCCCAAAGCATTGCAAGAGCCAAGCGAAATATTGAGGACATTGCGCAATGCAATCAATGGGACTGGTTTGCAACCTTTACCGTTGCACCAGACTGCCGAGAACTTGCAAAATATAACGGCGATACGGCAGGATTGTGCATTAAGTGTCTGAGAAGCATCAAAAATAAATATAAAGCAACGGATATGAAATGGCTGCTTGTACCAGAACCTCCGGAAGCGAGCGAAAGCAAAGAAGAAAATCCATTACATGTACATGGTTTGTTAGCCAATGTGCCGCCACAAGCCGTGCATGAATGGAAAATCGGCGAAAAAGGCTGTCCGCACAGTGCAAAAGCCATTGTGATGAATGGCAGGAAAGCAGCAGAAATCCCTGCATACAGTAGAAAGTACGGCTATAATTTGTTGGAAAGCATAACAGACTTGCGCAAGCTGTTGCGTTATCTTCTCAAAAGTCTTGATAGAGCACAAGAGTACCGCCAAAAGGGGCAGCACCTATATTATGCGAGCCGCAATGTTGGACGCCCGCAGAAATTGAAAGCCGTGCCGTGTACGCAGGCTATGCAGGATAAAATTGAAGCTCTGGCAGTAGATTCCTACCGCCATAAGCAAAAAGATGGGAAAGTCGTATACGGCAAAACATATGTGCTGCCTGATACAGCGGATACAGATATTTTATTGTCTGCTATTTTTCAAGATATTGAAGAATAAAAAATAATGCGCTGTGACCGCAGAAAGTCCAGCGCTTATTTTAGTTCCTGCTCGTGTTGCCTGAAATCGTCGGTGTTGAAGAAATCATAGAGCGAAATGCCCAAACCATCACACAGCAGCTTAATGGTGACAATGCCGGGATTATGGCTTGCACCGTGGATGATGTTCTTAACAGTTGACGGAGGAACACCGCAGGAACGCGCAAGCTGATTTAGATTATAACCATGCTCGGCACATAATTGCTGTATGCGCATGGCAACCAGTGCTTGCGTATCCATGGTGTTCATCCCCCGCCCATATAAAGTCTATAGTTAGTATAGATAAGAAAAAGCACAAGCAACGACTTTATATGGTCTTTCATTGCGGGACTGATTATGTTATAATAATAAAAAACAGGAAAGCTGGCGGATTATGTTTGAACTGACCCGCAAGGTACTGTCAGGTACGGTACTGGCAGCCATTACCGGCGGCGTGCTCCTGTGGGGGCTGTCGCCAGGTATGACGCTCAAGCGAGAGTATGAGAGCTATAACGGCAAGCCTGCTGGTTCGGAACACACATTGCAGGCAATCACCGTTCCGGCATATGCCAACGTGCAGGGAGTGACAGCATTGGAAGCCTGTACACTGCAAGACGGCATATTGGTGCTGGCGTATCCGACCTGCCCATACTGCCGCAACCTGATGCCGGAGCTGCTGGACGCTGCCGAAGCGACAGATACAAGTCTGTATTACTGTACACTTGACAAGTACCGGGATGTTTATACCTATGATGCGGCGGCGGGAGTGCCAGTGTTGACGACCCCGGCAGGAGAAGGCTACCCGGAACTGTTGGTGTGGCTGGACGAGTATACGGTGGATTACACGGTCACAGATTCCGAAGGAAATGCGCTGCCTGTTGGTGAAAAGCGTCTCGGCGCGCCGACAATCGTGCAAGTACGGGACGGCGTTCCTACATCCGCGTGGAAGTTGACCAGTGTGGCGGATGCGGATTATCCAGACGATAAATATACGCGTTGGAATGCAGAAACACAGGATAAAGTATATAATTCACTTTATCACTATTTTGTTCAGGAGGGATAAACCAACCAATGAAGAAAAAGATAATTGTTCTGGCGGCCACCGCTATTATCATGGCGGTGGCGCTGGCAGGGTGCGGCGTGAAAATCACGAACATCGCGGTTCCTGACGCAGTTACTGTCGAGAAAGGCGAGGCGGTGGTTTTGCCGGTCGCTTTCGGCACCGACGATGCTCCGGCCGTAACTCCTGAGACTGCTGCAACCGGTGAAAGTGCTGCAACGGATGAGAAGGTAGCTAAGGCTGCCGAGAAGCTCACCATTGAGTGGACCTCCTCCGATGAGAGTGTTGCAACGGTTGATGAGACCGGCACTGTCACTGCAGTGGCGGCCGGTGAGGCGAACGTTACGGCTTCCGTAAAGGACGCCGACATCGCCGCGAGCACTCACATCAAAGTTGTCGTCACTCCCACCGGTGTCGCGGCACCTGAGTCTATTGACCTCGTCACCAATGGCGAGAACACCAAGGACTTGGACGCTAAGCTGGTTCCCGCAGACGCAACTGATGTCAAGCTCGCATACGAGTCCAGTGACGAATCTATCGCGACCGTTGATGAAACCGGTAAAGTGACTGCAGTTGCTAATGGCGAATGCACCATCACAACCTATGTCACTGCGAAAACCGAAGACGCTGAAGCCTCTGAGCTGAGTGCTGTCGTGGTTGAAGCAGCAGATTCTGAAGAAGTTGACGACAGCGTGGCCACAATGCCCGAAGACCTGGCAGCAATGGATTCCGCGTTCGGCGTTGTTCCCGAGAACCTGAAAGCTGAAACCAAGGTTACCGTTACAACGAATGTTGAGGGTATTACCCTCGATAAAACGGAGGGTGTCCTCACGGTAGGTAACACTGTCACTGTCACCGCAACTGTCACTCCCGATACGGCAACCAATGCCTCTGTGACTTGGACCTCCAGCGATGAGGCAATTGCAACTGTTGACTCCGAAGGCAAGATTACGGCCGTTGCTCCTGGCACTGCAACAATCACTGCTGTAAGCGACAGCAATCCCGATGCAAATGCAACGTATGCAGTAACTGTGCAGGCTAAAAAGGTAGTCGCTCCCGCAAGCACCAAGACCTCCAGCAAGAGTAACTCTGGATACGCTGGTAGTAGTTCGAACAGCGGAGCAGCGGCTGCCGCTCCGAGTAATCCTGCTCCTGCTCCCGTACCGGACCCGGCACCTGTCCAGCCGAGCGAACCTGCACCTGCACCTGACCCTCAGCCTGACCAAGCTCCTGCAGAGCCTCAGCCTGACAATCGTGATTACACGGATGGCAGTGGCGCAAATGGCGGTAAGGTAATCGAAGGTCGTGCTGATAATGGCTGCACGCCAGAGCAGCAAGCTGGAGGAGTATGTTAGCTCTTCGTTGCTGTATAGGAATTATTATCAGTTAAAATATAGCTGGAATTTTTTGAAAAAAGTGAAGTGGCTGTCTGATATCAGACAGCCATTTTTTGATTTACTGCGATGATAGGATGAAAAAATAATGGATAAAAAAATAAAATTTTTTTGATATTATCCTTGACGGGCTGTGCGAACAGCATACAATAAAAAATGTAGATAGATAACATAAACGGCGCAAGCCGAACGATTAACAATTATGCTGTAAAGGCATAACCACCAAATTTATTGATACAACTATGCCTTGCCATACTCTGTGCAAGGTGTACCCTGCGGTATAAAAGCGCAGGCTGAATAAACGCACCGAAATGTGCGTCTGTTTGGCTTGCGCTTTTTTATTTCATAAAAATAATAACAAACGTAAGGAGCAAAAACAATGAAAACGAACTACAAACAGTCACAGGCCGCACCCCACGCAAAGCCCATCTTTACTGTCAGCCGCAATGATAGCACACTATATGTGCTGCCTGCCTATCTTGCAGGGGCGGTGATGATTAGATTGCAGCATATTGCAGATGGAGATAAGGTTAAAAAATTATGCTGCAAAGTTAAAAATGACCGATTGATGGCAATGGAACAGGATGTACCACAAGGAAATGTAACACTGACCGCGGTAGATAAGCTGACGGAACGCAACGGCTTGCCGCATGTCACGGTACACTCGCTGCGGCACCTGTGTGCAACGCTGTTGATTCGGACACACGCAGACCCCAAAACGGTGCAGACGATTCTGCGCCATGCGAATGTTTCGACAACGCTGAACATCTATGCCAAGGTATTTGATAGCACCCAGATGGAAGCGATTGGACGAGTACAAGCAAGTTTGGAGAATATGCTCAAGGAATCTTGCTCAAGTTCTGCTCAAGTATGACGCGGAAAGATAGGGCAAATTAAGGCACGAGGGGGAGCAAAGCCCTAAATTATCCTTGTATTATAAAGTAGTAGTTTATAGCCCCTACCCAAGGGGCGTGTGCTACACTGTAAAGGATGCTGTGGATTGGTTAAATTCTCCTACCGCAAGACGGTTTCGAATAGGGTCCAACCACAGTCCTTTACAGTATTGTTGATCAGTTAGATACCGCCAGACGGTTTATGTAGAACAAGGTTACAAGAGTGAAGTGTCCTGTGGACCCAGCATCAAATAAACATACCGGAGGTACCATTATGATTTGCGTGGGTATTGATGTCGCCAAGGACAAGCACGACTGCTTCATCCTCAGCTCAGAGGGCGAAGTCCTGGCGGATGTATTCACCATTCAAAACAATGCAGAGGGCTTTGACACACTGCTGCAAACTATTCGCCGCTGCGTCTGTCCAGGAGATAAAATAAAAGTAGGGCTTGAGGCTACCGGACACTACAGCTACAACATTCTTGGATTTCTGCTTGACAAAGGCCTGGACACCTACGTCATCAATCCGCTGCACACCAACCTCTACCGAAAAAGCCTGAGCCTTGCAAAACGAAGACAGACCGTGTCGATGCGCGGACCATTGCAGCTATGCTCATGTCTGATGTGGACCTCAAGTCCTACACAGACACAGCATACCACAACGAGGAGCTAAAGTCACTCACAAGATACCGGTTTGACAAAGTTCGTGAACGGGCAAAGCTGAAGCAGTCGGTTTCCCGTCTGGTCACGATCCTATTTCCTGAACTGGAAAAGCTGGTTCCATCACTTCACATGGCATCTGTTTACGCACTTCTCAGCGAGTTTCCCGGTGCCAAGCAGGTCGCCGGAGCACACCTGACGCATTTGAAAGCAGTCTTATACGATGCCTCCAAAGGTCGCTACGGGAGATATGGCAACAACGCTTCGGGAGGCAGCCCGATGTTCTGTTGGCTCTGTCATGCCGACCAAGTCTTTGGAATTGCAGCATACGATCCGCCTGATCCGCGAACTGGATGCCGAAATTGAGGACATCGAAGCCGCTATTCAGTCCATGATGGACGAAATGCAGTCTCCCATTATGACGATCCCTGGTATTGGCGTTCGTATGGGTGCTATGATCCTTGCCGAGATTGGTGACTTCTCCCGTTTCGACTCGCCGGATAAAATCCTCGCCTATGCCGGTATGTCTCCCTCTACTTACCAGTCCGGGCAGCTTTCTCTGTCTGGAGCCTACTCGCACATGGAAAAGCGAGGCTCTCGGTATCTGCGCTACGCGCTTTACAACGCCACCAAATATGTCTGCCTTTGGGATCCTGTCTTTGCCGCTTACCTTGCTAAGAAGCGGACTGAGGGCAAGCACTACAATGTTGCGCTCTCTCATGCGGCAAAGAAATTGGTGCGTCTAATTTACGCGATGGAGAAATCCAGACAGTCATATCGTAACGCTGCGTAAATCCATTCTTCTATATGTTCAGTTAGGCGTCCGTCTGGATGTCTGCTTTGCTATACCCTTTTTGAACCGCCTGCATTTTTTCACCACTTCTCCGCATTTCGGGCTTGACTTTTAATAGTTAGTCTATTCGTTTGGGGTCAGTGCAGACGCAATGGATTACCAGACCCTGTTGAGCTTGCTGCTCACCCTGCTGTGCGCGGTGATTGCGGCCCCGGTGTTTGCATCGGATGCACAGACCGGGGCGCAGGACATCCAATTGTGCACAAAAAACGGCGGTCTGCGGCTAGCAGCGGCAAAGCTAGCGGCGGCGTTTAGTATCACAGGGGCGGCATATCTGCTCTGCGGCGTGGTGTGGATCCTGGTTACGAATGCTCTATTTGGCTGGGAAAGTACCCAAACTTCCGTGCAATGGCTGTTTTCTGTGACCAGCCTGCTGCCGTATACCGTTGGCCAGATGGAGTGGGTCATGCTGGTGGCAAACTTCCTGATCTTCTTTGCGGAGGTGGCCTTTGTGCTGATGGCATCCGTATGGGCCAAGAACAACCTGACCGCTTTGTCTGTGGCGCTGATCAGTGTGGTGGCACCGCTGATTGTTTATATGGTCGTGCCGGGCTCCTTTGGAGAATGGCTGTCCACCCTGATTCCGGCAGGGGGCATTGGGCTTTCCAATGCATTGCTGTATAAAATGATCAGCTTTGATTTTCTCTATGCAGGCGGGCATGCCTTCTTTCAGGCAGATGTACTGCTGGCATCGGCACCGATCAAGATCGTTCTGCTCGTTGGATTGGCAGCATGGGGGTATCTGCGAAAGACCAAGGTGGCTTAAAAGGAAACGCTACTGAAAAAAGTTCATTGGATGCATAGAAAACTGCATCGGATGAACTTTTGTGTCCTAAGCTCCCTGCCATGAATCATAGTTGTTGATGTACATTTGATGCGCGGTCTAAACAGGCAAGATGGCAGCTGCCGTTTTGGGCTCGAACCCGACCGTTTTCCCGGCTTTGAATAAAAATCCGATACCTGATCCAGCGCAACTTTGTGTTCCGCGGCAAGGTCGACCTTGCCAAGCAGATCGCCTGGTGCTGGCATTCTGTCTGATCACCTGCTTCGTTAACTTCATCAACCGCGTGTGAGCGGCGGTTGCGGGCCTGCTGGTGCCGGACTTTATCTATAACATCGGAACCACGATGCTCAACGGTGACATTTTGATGCTGATCTTCTTCTTTGTCAACAAAATCATCTTCCCGGAGAGGGAAGCAAAAAAGTATAGGGCAATACCGCATAATTCTAAGTGCCGATACGGCGAGCGAGGTGCGGCAGCTGCTAAGCCAAAAGCGCAGATAATACTTTGTGTATTATCGAGCATTTTGGCAACGCAGATGCCGTGCCGCAGCTGCCGGAGCGGTGCTTAAGCCGTAAGGCGGGAATTATGCGGTGTTGCCATAGGAATAATTTCCGGTATTGTGTGCAAAAGCCCTCTGCTGTAAGGCGGGGGCCTTTTTGTATGCAGGTATAGCAAAGCGGGCGGCCAAATGGGCACACATTTTGGCTGAAACGACTGTTTTGTGCAAAAAGCCTTTGCAGCGTTTGCGCTTTTGGAGACAGTATGCTATAATAACCTATAATGTGTGTAGTATACCCTGCATACAATACTGATAACGCTGCCGCACAGGCAGCCAAAAAACAAAAGAAAGAGTTGATGGTTCTCCAATGGACGATGGCAGTAGTATATTTATGATCACCGCACTGATCGTTTTGATCATGTTGTCGGGCTTTTTTTCGGCATCGGAAACAGCATATTCCTCGCTGAACATGATCCGCTTAAAAAGCCGCGCGGAGGATGGCGATAAGCAGGCAGCCAAGGTTCTGGCCCTGGCTGAACGGTATGACAGCCTGCTGAGCACCATTCTGATCGGCAACAACATTGTAAACATCGGTGCGTCTTCGCTTGCAACGGTGCTGTTCAGCCGGTTGTTGGGCAATGCTTACGGCCCCACGGCTTCCACCATTGTCATGACCTTACTGGTTTTGACGTTTGGCGAAATCACCCCCAAAAGCATGGCGAAGGAAATGCCGGAATCCATTGCAATGGCCTTTGCGCCGGCGCTTGGTGCCCTTGTGGCGGTATTTGGGCCGCTGAACTTTATTTTTGGCAAATGGAAAAGCTTTTTGGCCAGCCGCTTTTATACCGACGAAAAGGATACCATTACCGAAGGTGAGTTGGTAACCATGGTGAGCGAAGCCGAAAAAGACGGTGAGCTGACCAACCGCGAGAGCGAGCTGATCCGCAGCGCCATTGAATTTGACGATGTGGAAGCCCAGGACGTTCTGACCCCGCGCGTGGATGTGATCGCCGTGGCGGATGATACCCCCATGGACGAAGTGACCGAAACTTTTGCCGACAGCGGCTATTCCCGCCTGCCGGTATACCACGAAACCATTGATAACATCATTGGCGTGGTACATGAAAAAGACTGTTTTGCCGCCATGCGCAAGGGCGATGAAGATGTCAAGCTGGAAAGCCTGATCGGCCCCACGCTGTACACAACCAGCGTGACCCCCATCTCCGCTTTGCTGCGCACTTTGCGGGAAAGCAAGCACCATATGGCAGTTGTGGTGGATGAATACGGCGGCACTGCGGGCATCATCACGCTGGAGGATATCCTGGAAGAGCTGGTTGGCGAGATCTGGGATGAACATGATGAAGTGGTGGAGGATATCCGCCAGCAGAGCGATGGCAGCTGGCTGATTGCCGGCGGTGCCAGCGTGGACGATGTGGCCGAGGAGCTGGATATCCGCGATAAAGAGGAAATCGACGCGGTGGCCATCGGCGGCCTGGTGCAGGAAAAGCTCAGCCGCCTGCCCAAAGTGGGTGACCATTTTGTGTGGGGCAGCTTTGACGGTACCGTGACCCGTGCCACCAACCGCCGGGTGCAGGAAGTACGCCTGGTAAGCCGCCCGCCGGAGCCGGAAACCAAAAAGCCGGACCGCCGCGACCGCGACAAAGACTGAGAACGCGATAAATAATGCAACAGAGAACCTGGGAAGAACAAACTTCCCAGGTTCTTTTTTGTGGATTTTGAGGCGGGTTCTGGTATGATGGAGATAGGAGTTAGTCAAAAGTAACGCAGGGGTCTGAGGAGGGAACGTTTATATGGAAGTACAGGAATTTGGCAAACAAAACAGCCGCAAAATTATGCTGCTGCCCGGCAACATGATGAGCTGGCGCCAGTTTGAAGCGGTGATTCCGCTGCTGGAAAAGCAGTACCATGTGATCGACACTTTTGCCCCTGACCCGGAAGCAAAGGTGGCCATCTGGTACGGTTCCAACGAGCCGAACATGAAAAAAGCGATGCAGAAATTAAAACGCGCCTACCCCAACGCGCAGGACCACCCCTTTGTCGGGTACGGCCACGGCGACATCATTGGCCACCCGGATGTGATGGCAAGGGACATCATCGCCTTTATGAAAAGCTGATGCTCGGCGAGGGATCCGGCACGGCGCATTGCAACCCATTGACGCGGTAGGAAATGGTGGTATAATTAAGGCAATACCGCATAATTCTAAGTGCCGATACGGCGAGCGAGGTGCGGCAGATGCTAAGCCAAAAGCGCAGATAATACTGGATGTCTTATCGAGCATTTTGGCAACGCAGATGCCGTGCCGCAGCTGCCGGAGCGGTGCTTAAGCCGCAAGGCGGGAATTGTGCGGTGTTGCCTTAAATTTCAGGCAACGAAACAGGGGGATTTGCGCATGATATATCTGGATTATTCGGCCAACACGCCGGTGGACCCTCGTGTGCTGGAAGTATACTGCCGCACCGAGCAGAATTTTATCGGCAACCCCAATTCCACCCACTGCGCCGGGCAGGCCGCCCGACAGGAGATGAACCGTGTGACCGGCCTGATTGCGGCACAGCTGGGGGTGCTGCCGGAGGAAATCATTTATACATCCGGCGCAACGGAAGCCAATAACCTTGCCTTAAAGGGAACAGCCCGCGCAGCCCGGCATGTGGGGCGGCATATCATCTCCACCCCGCTGGAGCATTCCAGCGTGGGGGCAACTTTGACGGCCTTGCAGCAGCAGGGGTACGAGATCGATCTGCTGAACATTGGCCGGGATGGCAGAATTGACCTGGAACAGCTGGAAGAGCTGTTGCGCAAGGATACCGTACTGGTTTCCATCTGCGGGGTGGACAGTGAACTGGGCACCGTGCAGCCGGTGCGGGAGATCGCCGCGCTGGTGCACCGCTGCCCCAACTGCCGCCTGCATGTGGATGCCACCCAGGCCGTGGGTAAAACGGCCCTCTGGCTGGACTGCGTGGATACCATGAGCTTTACCGCCCACAAGTTTTACGGCCCCAACGGCATTGGCGTGCTGTACAAGCGCAAAGGGCTGGTGATCGAACCCCAGATGAACGGCGGGGCCAGCACTACCATTTACCGTAGCGGCACCCCCACCCTGGGCCTTGCCGCGGCTTTGCAGGCGGCGCTGGCCCTTGCGCTGGATGAACAGCCCCAGCGCTGCGCCCATGTGCAGGCGCTGCACGATACCCTGTGCGTAGAGCTGCAAAAGCGGCCGGGGGTGCGCATCAACAGCCCGGCGGGTGCGGTGCCGCACATTGTAAACGTGAGCGTGGCGGGCATCAAGGCCGGGGTGTTCCAGCAGGCGTTGAGCGGGCAGGGGGTATACGTGTCCGTCAAATCGGCCTGCTCCACCGACGGCACACCGTCCAAGGCGGTGTTTGCCGTCAGCCGGGACCGCAAAAATGCGCTCAGCTCATGGCGCATCAGCCTGAGCCACCTGACCACCGAAGAGGAACTGAACGGATTTTTGGCGGCGTTTGACCGCTGCCTGAAGGATTTGCAAAAGGAGAAATGACCATTGGAACGCCAGATGGAACCCTGCCAGCTGATTGAACGCAGCATTATCAAAAAATACCGCAAAGAGCTGTGGACCCCTTTTATTGTGGCGGTCAAGCGCTATGAACTGGTGCAGGCGGGAGATAAAATTGCCGTGTGCATTTCCGGCGGCAAGGACAGCATGCTGATGGCTAAACTGATGCAGGAGCTGCAGCGTCACAGCGATGTGCCCTTTGAGTTGGTGTTTTTGGTGATGGACCCCGGCTATAATGAGATCAACCGCCAGAAGATCGAAAGCAACGCCGCACTGCTGAATATCCCCATCACAATTTTTGAGACGGATGTGTTTGCGGTCGCCAACAACAGCGATAAATCCCCCTGTTACCTGTGCGCCCGCATGCGCCGCGGCTACCTGTACAAGAAGGCTCAGGAGCTGGGCTGCAACAAAATTGCACTGGGGCACCATTTTAATGATGTGATCGAAACAACCGTGATGAGCATGTTCTATGGCTCCCAGCTGCAGGCTATGCCGCCCAAGCTGCACAGCACCAACTTTCCCGGCATGGTGCTGATCCGTCCGCTGTACTGTGTGCGGGAGGAAGATATCATTGCCTGGAAACGCTATAACGACCTGGAATTCATTCAGTGCGCCTGCCGCTTTACCGAAAACTGCACCACCTGCGACAACGGCGGCGGTGGCTCCAAGCGGCAGGAAGTCAAGGTGCTGCTGCGCCGCCTAAAGCGGGATAACCCCAACATTGAGAACAGCATTTTCCGCAGCATCCACGGCGTTGCGCTGGATACCATGCCCGGCTACAAGACCGAAGGGCAGGAACATAGCTTTTTGGAGCGCTTTGACCGCGTGGAAGCGGAGCTGCAAAAAGAGTTAAAAGAAAAGCAGAAGCAGGAAACAGATAAAACCGAATAAAAGCAAAACACATCCCCCGGCGGGCCGCCCAATACGGCGCTGCCGAGGGATGTGCTTGTTTATAAAGATATAAGGCAATACCGCATAATTCCCGCCTTGCGGCTTAAGCACCGCTCCGGCAGCTGCGGCACGGCATCTGCGTTGCCAAAATGCTCGATAATGTCGGGTTGCGGTACCCGCATCGTGCTTCGGGGGCAAAAGCCCCTCGCACTCTGTGACCGCTGCCCCTGCTTCGGTTCGCTGTTTCCGCCACTGGCGGCGCTCACCTTTGCAGCATCCAGTATTATCTGCGCTTTTGGCTTGGCATCTGCCGCACCTCGCTCGCCGTATCGGCACTTAGAATTATGCGGTATTGCCATAAAATCAGATAAATTTGCCGGTCTGGCTGGCGGGGGTGTGGCGGATAACGTCCGGCGTGCCGGCGGCCACCACCGTGCCACCCTGGGCACCGCCGCCCGGGCCCATATCAATGATGTAGTCTGCGTTGCGGATCACATCCAGGTCATGCTCAATGACGATGACGGTGGCGCCGTGCTCGATCAGGGTCTGGAACACGCCGAGCAGAACCTGCACATCGGCGGGGTGCAGGCCGATGGTGGGCTCATCAAAGACAAACAGAGAGTCCGACTGGGCTTTGCCCATCTCGCTGGCCAGCTTCAGGCGCTGGGCCTCGCCGCCGGAAAGGCCGGGCGTTTCCTCGCCAAGGGTCAGGTAGCCAAGGCCGAGTTCCTGTAAAACAGTCAGCCGCTGGCGCACCACCGGCCAGTCGGCGCAGGCGGTCAGGGCAGTGTTCACATCCATATCCATCAGCTGCGGCAGGGAATATCTGGTTCCGGACTTGCTGGTGTAAAAAATCTGCCCGGCCTCCTTGGCATAGCGGGAACCGCGGCATTCGGGGCAGGAAATCTCCACATCCGGCAAAAACTGTACATCCAGGCTGATGCTGCCGGTGCCATCGCACACGGGGCAGCGCAGCTTGCCCGTGTTGTAGGAAAAATCGCCCGCTTTATACCCGGCCTGCCTGGCATCCGGGGTGGCGGCAAACTTTTTGCGCAGCTCATCATGCACATTGGCATAGGTGGCCACGGTGGAGCGCACATTGATGCCAATGGGTGCGGCATCGATCAGCTTGACCTGAGTGATGCCGTCCGGCACAATAGAGCGTACATGCTCCGGCAGCTTTTGGCCGTGGATGGCGGCGTTCAGGCCGGGAACCAGGCTTTCCAGCACAAGGGTGGTCTTGCCGGAGCCGGAAACCCCGGTCACCACAGTCAGCCGCCCCTTGGGAATTTCGATGTCCAGCGGCTTTACGGTGTGGATGGCGTTGGTGGAAAGCTGAATGCGCCCCAGCGCGAACAACTCGCTTTGCGGGGCCTGGGGTCGCAGGCACTGCGCTTTGCCCGCCAGGAACGGCCCAATGCGGGAAGCAGCGTTTGCTTCAATGGCCGGGATGCTGCCCTGGGCAATCACCTGGCCGCCGCCCGCACCGGCCTGCGGCCCCATCTCAATCAGCCAATCAGCTTCGGATAGAATCTGGGTATCATGGTCCACCAGAATGACCGAGTTGCCGTCGTGGATCAGGTCCTGCATCACGCCGGTCAGGCCGGTGATGTTGGCGGGGTGCAGCCCAATAGAGGGTTCATCCAGCACATACAGAACGCCGGTAGTGCGGTTGCGCACCGCGCGGGCCAGCTGCATACGCTGGCGCTCGCCGGTGGAAAGGGTAGCCGCGGCGCGGTCCAACGCCAGGTAGCCCAGCCCCAGGTCCATCAGCCGCTTGGCCACCGTTTGGAACGATTCACAGATGCTCTGCGCCATGGGGCGCATTTCTTCCGGCAGGGCGGCGGGAACCCCGCTTACCCAGGCAACCAGGTCGGAAAGGGTCATGCGGCAGGCTTCATCCAGCGGGATACCCTGCAGCCTGGGCGCGCGGGCTGCAGCGCACAGCCGGGAACCGCCGCAGTCCGGGCAGATATCCTGACGCAAAAACTTTTCCACCCGCTTCATGCCTTTTTCGTCCTTGACTTTGGAGAGTGCGTTTTCCACCGTGCGTACGGCGCTGTAATAGGTAAAATCCAGTTCCCCGGCCTGCTCGCTGTTTTTGGAGTGGTAGAAAATGTGCTTCTTCTCAGCCGGGCCGTCATAGACGATCTCTTTCTCCGCATCGGTCAGGTCGCGGAACGGCACATCGGTGCGCACCCCCATGGCGCGACAGACATCGGTCATCAGCGACCACATCAAAGAGTTCCAGGGGGCCACAGCGCCCTCGTCAATGGTCAGGCTTTCGTCCGGCACAAGGGTGGCGCGGTCAACGGTCTGTACGGTGCCGGTGCCGCCGCAGGTGCGGCAGGCACCCTGGCTGTTAAAGGCAAGCTCTTCCGCCGAAGGGGCGTAAAAGCGGGCCCCGCATTCGGGGCAGATCAGCTCCTGCCCGGCGGCCACAGCTAGGGTGGGCGCAAGATAATGCCCGTTGGGGCAGCGGTGGCTGGCAAGGCGGGAATACATCAGCCGCAGGCTGTTCAGCAGCTCGGTGCCGGTGCCAAAGGTGCTGCGGATGCCCGGCACCCCCGGCCGCTGGTGCAGCGCCAACGCGGCGGGAACATACAGAACCTCGTCCACATCAGCTTTGGGGGCCTGGGTCATGCGGCGGCGCGTGTAGGTGGAAAGTGCGTCCAGATACCGGCGCGAACCTTCGGCATACAGCACGCCCAGCGCCAGCGAAGATTTGCCGGAACCGGATACACCCGCAATGCCGACGATTTTGTTTAGCGGCACATCGACATCAATATTTTTTAGATTGTGTACCCGTGCCCCGCGGATCTCAATATGATCGACCATACAAACAGCAGCCCCCTGTTGGATTTATTATAAAACCATTATACCACAGGGGTGCAACAAAACAAAAAAAGCGGTGCCCCGCCCTGACCGATTGGGGTCAAGGGCGGGGCACCGCTGAGACTTATTCAGTTATGCGCAAAGGCAGATCGGTTATTCACCAATTTCAACGCGGGTCACATCAGGTTCCTTCTTGGGAGCTTCCTTCGGGAAGGTCAACTCCAGGATGCCATCAGTGAACTTGGCGCTGACATCCTTGGGCTGCAGGTCGGTGCCAACATAGAAGCTGCGGCTGCAGGCGCCGGTGTAACGCTCCTGGCGGATATACTTGCCTTCGGGGGCCTTTTCGTCTTTATCCAGGCCCTTGGCGGCGCTGATGGTCAGGTAGCCGTTTTTCAGCTCAATGTGGATCTCATCCTTCTTGAAGCCCGGCAGATCAATGGCCAGCTCATAGTTGGTATCGGTCTCGCGGATATCGGTCTTCATCAGGTTGCGTGCATGCTTGCCGTACAGCGGGCTGCGTGCGTTCATCATACCAAAGGAATCGTCAAAGAAATCATCAAAAAGATTTTCACCAAAAACAGTCGGCAACATAAGTCATAACCTCACTTTGTAAAAATCTGGAATTTTATTTGGTGCCTCTCCGGGAAGTCTGACGCTTCCCGAGCCTTGCGGCTCCTTGGCGGTGTTCCCCGGAACGCTCTTGCGTTCCGCACCCCCTCTTTCAAGGTACGCCTTTATTATAACCCTAAAATTAGCACTGTCAATAGCAGAGTGCTAATGTTTACAACCTATGCAATGATTGTTCACAAAATATATAATATTGGAAAATGGCGGAAAAACCCGCCACAAAATAAAACGAACATTCGATATAAAGCTGTGGAACGATAAAGCGAGAAACAATGCTGGATTTTGGATGACATAAGAAATTGGCAGAGAAACGATTCGATAAACAAGGCTGTGACAACGTAAGGCGGGGAGAAACAGCGGAATAAGGCTGCCGGACTGGGCTGTCCGCTGCCCGGCATGACCCAGTGGTGCGGGGGAAAAGCTGTAATTTTGAAGTTATTTAGCCCAAAGGACAGTTTGACGAAAAAAAGAAAGCGAAAACGGGGATGCGAAATGAAAAAACGAAGAAGCAACTTAATAAAATAAGGTGATCGGCGGCAAAATTCCCCCTGAGGCTGACAAAAAGTGCTTGCAAAATTTTGGCAGTATGCTATAATCAGAACAATCCAAACATGGAGCAAGGACAACGGGGTCCGCAGTGCAAAAGTTGCGGACCCCGTTCTGATTCCGGAGACAAAAGCATAAAAAGAACAAAAGAGATTTTGCTTTTGCACAAAGGCGTGCGGCACCCGCTTGACGGCGGGGCTGCGCGCTTTTTGTTTGGTCAGGAGATATCTGAGAGAAGAAAGCAGAACGAACATTAAAGAAAGAGGGGCTTACGATGAAAAAGGCAACACGGGTTCTTTCTCTTACCATGGCGGCGGCGATGGCGGCAGGCGTTTTGGGCGGCTGTTCTTCCAGCGCACAGGGCGGCACAGCCAGCACGGCAGATACTTCCAGTGCCGCTTCCACCACAGCATCCAGCGCGGACAGCGGTAATGTGATCCGTGTTGGTGTAGTCTGCTCCATGACCGGCGGCTCCGCTATTTACGGCGAGGGTGCCCAGAACGCGGTGGATATGGCTGTGGAGGAAATCAACTCCGGCGATTCCGGCTACACGGTCGAGATCGTCAACGGCGGCAAGGTGGCTGACGATGCCAAGGACGCCAAGCAGGCCATGAACGCTTACAACAAGGTCATGGCAGATTCCCCAGCCGCTATCGTGGGCAGCTTCTTCTCTTCCGTTACATTGCCTATGGCGACCCAGGCTGCCAATGACGGAATGCTGCTGCTGGCAACCGGCGCTACCAACGTGGATGTGACCCAGAAAGGCTCCACGATCTTCCGTAACTGCTTCATTGACCCGTATCAGGGCAAGATGGCCGCCCTGTTTGTTAAGAGCAAGGGATTCAGCAAGGTGGCCGTGATTTATGCCAAAGATGATGACTATTCCAACGGCCTGAAGGACGCTTTTGTAGAAAACTGCGAGGCCAACGGCATTGAAATTACCTATACCGGCGAGTGCATGAGCACTGATACTGACTTTTCCTCCCAGGCAGCACAGGCCGTGGCTTCCGGCGCAGAGTTTTTGTATTATCCCTGCTTCCTGGATACGGTACCGCTGCTTGTAGGCGCAGCGCGCAACGCGGGCTTTACCGGTACCATCATGGGCGGCGATGCCTGGGATGGCGCGGATACCACCGGCCTGGAAGACAAGTTTGATGACTGCTACTTTACCAACCACTACTCCAGCGAGGATACCGCCCCCGCCGTTCAGAACTTTGTGCAGAAGTACACCGAAAAGTACGGCACCGAAAGCCTGAACGCCTGCGCGGCCCTGTACTATGACGCCATCTACATGCTGCTGCAAGCTGCCGAGAATGGCGGCGGCACCGATACCGCAAGCCTGGTAAAAGGCATGACCGGTATGGAGTTTACCGGCGTTGGCGGCAAGATCAAGCTGGACGAAAACGGCGATGCCATCAAGAGCATTGCATTCAACACCTTTGTTGACGGCAAGGTCAAGTGGTCTGAGACGCTGGATTCCGATGGCAACCTGGTTTCCTCCGCTGAGTAAAGGCAACACCGCACAATTCCCGCCTTGCGGCTTAAGCACCGCTCCAGCAGCTGCGGCACGGCATCTGCGTTGCCAAAATGCTCGATAATGTCGGGTTGCGGTACCCGCATCGTGCTTCGGGGGCAAACCCCTCGCACTCTGCGACCGCTGCCCCTGCTTCGGTTCGCTGTTTCCGCCACTGGCGGCGCTCACCTTTGCAGCATCCAGTATTATCTGCGCTTTTGGCTTGGCATCTGCCGCACCTCGCTCGCCGTATCGGCACTTAGAATTATGCGGTATTGCCTAAAGTTTTTTAGATTCCCCTAAAACACTCCCTCCAGAGCAAAGGCGCAATGGTGCGCGCGGCAATGCAAGCAGCCGCGCGCACTTTTTTATTTTTTTGATTCCCCCGAACCAAATATTCACAAAAAATGATAGGAAAGGTGAATGGACCATGACTGCATCACTATTTGTTCAGGGCCTGATCAACGGCCTGAACCAGGGCGCTATTTATGCGCTGATCGCGTTGGGCTACACCATGGTTTACGGTATCATCCGCATGATCAACTTTGCCCACGGCGATTTTATCATGATCGGTGCTTACACATTGTTTTACACCATCCCGCTGATGGTCGATGCGGGAATGCCCGCCTGGATGGCCGTGATTGTGGCCGTTGCGGTGTGCGCGCTGGTTGGTGTGCTGGTTGAGATCCTGGCTTACCGCCCGGTGCGCAAGGCCGGGCCCATGTCCGCCTTGATTACCGCGCTGGCCATGAGCATCTTTTTGGAAAACCTGGCCATGGTGCTGTTTGGCGCCAAGCCGCACAACGTGCAGGCTATTTTCAGCCTGCCCACCATTACGGTCGGCGGGGTATCGCTGCCGCTGAACGTGCTGCTGACCATTGGCATCGGCGTTGCGATGATGCTTTGCATGCAGCTGTTTGTAAAAAAGACCAAGCTGGGCAAGGCCATGCGCGCCGTCCCGCAGGATAAGGATGCTTCCACCCTGGTGGGCATCAACGTGAACAAGATCATCACCCTGACCTTTGCCATCGGCTCCGGTCTGGCGGCGGTGGCAGCGCTGATGTACTGCTCCACTTACCCCCGCGTTACCACCGATATGGGCTCCATGATGGGCATGAAAGCCTTCATCGCCGCAGTTCTGGGCGGCATTGGCATCATCCCCGGCGCCATGATCGGCGGCATTCTGGTCGGCCTGATTGAAATTTTTGTCAAGCTGTTTGCCCCCGGCTGGTACGAAGCCGTTACTTACGGCACATTGATCGTGATCCTGCTGGTCAAGCCCGCCGGTATCCTGGGCAAGAACACCGGCGAAAAAGTGTAAGGGAGGGAGCAGAGCAATGAGTAAAAAAATAAAAGGCTCCTATCTTTTGAACGCTGTGGGCGTGGCGCTGGTGTTTGCCCTGTTGACAGGGCTGTTCGCCGCCAATGCGTTCGGCACCTCCACCACCTATATTCAGGGCATCTGCACCACCGCCTGCTACACCATCATCATGGTCACATCGCTGAACCTGGTAGTTGGCTTTATGGGCGAGTTCTCCTTGGGGCATGCGGGGTTTGTTTCGGTCGGCGCTTATGTCTCCGCCATTGTATCCGGCGCGCTGGCAGGCAAAGGGCTTTCGGATCTGGGGCTGTTCCTGATCGCGCTGCTGGTCGGCGGCCTGGCTGCGGGCATCATGGGCGTACTGGTCGGCATCCCGGCGCTGCGCCTGCGCGGCGACTATCTCGCCATTGTCACCATGGCGTTTGCCGAAATCATCCGCGTCTGCTTCTGCAACTTTTCCATCACCGGCGGCGGTAAAACAATGAGCGGCATCCTCAAGCTGTCCACCTTCCCGCGGGTATTCTGGATCATGGTGGTCTGCGTTACCATCATGTACCTGTTCGTCCGCAGCAAATATGGCCGCACCGTGCAGGCCATCCGTGAGGACTACATCGCGGCTTCGGCTTCCGGCATCAACGTGACCTATTACAAGGTCATGACCTTTGCCATCAGCGCATTCTTTGCCGGCATCGGCGGCGGTATTTATGCCCATTACATGACGGCAATGATCCCCACCAACTTCAACTTTAACTATTCCGCAGAGCTGTTGAGCGAAGTGATCATCGGCGGCACCGGTTCGCTGACCGGTTCCATCATCGGCGCAGCGTTCCTGAGCGCTTTACCGGAACTGATGCGTGAATTTTCTACCTACCGCATGCTGGCCTACTCGGTGGTTCTGGTGCTGGTCATGCTGTTCCGTCCCGGCGGCATCTTTGGCCGGTGGGAGTTCAGCCTGCCCCGCGCGCTGGAAAAACTGACCGGCCGCAGCACGGTAAAAGCAAAAGCAGAAAAGGGGGCCTGAACCATGGCACAACCCGTTTTGAAATGCCAGCACCTTGGCATCCAGTTTGGCGGCCTGAAAGCCGTGGATGATTTTAATATGGAAATCGGCGAATCCGAGCTGGTGGGGCTGATCGGCCCCAACGGCGCAGGCAAAACCACCGTGTTCAACCTGATCACTGGTGTGTATAAGCCGACCGAAGGCTCCCTTTACCTGAATGGTGAGCGGATGAACGGCAAAAAGACCCACCAGATCGTTCATGCAGGCATTGCTAGAACCTTCCAGAATATCCGCCTGTTCAAAAAAATGACGGTGATCGAAAACGTCAAAGCTGCCATGCTGGAAGAACTGACCTACAACATGCCGCAGGCCATCTTCCGCACCAAGGCGTACTGGCAGCAGGAAGCCGCCGCCACCGCACGCGCCAAAGAGCTGCTGCAGGTGGTGCACCTTTCCGGCAAGGAGGACCTGGAGGCCGACAACCTGCCCTATGGTGAGCAGCGCCGCCTGGAGATTGCCCGCGCACTGGCCACCAACATGAAGCTGCTGTTGCTGGACGAACCGGCCGCCGGTATGAACCCGACTGAAACGGAGGAACTGCTGGAGATTATTGATTATATCCGGAGCGAATTCAAGGTATCGGTGCTGCTGATCGAGCATGACATGAGTTTGGTCATGAAAATCTGCGAGCGAATCCAGGTGCTGGACTTTGGTACCACGATCGCTTCCGGCACACCGGCAGAGATCGCCAATGCCCCCCATGTGATTGAAGCATACCTGGGCAAAGACAAAGAGGAGGAGGTCGAAGCGGATGCTTGAAGTAAAAGACCTTCATGTCAATTACGGTGCGGTACACGCGCTGAACGGCATATCGCTGCATGTGGATGACGGCGAGATCGTATCCCTGATCGGGGCAAACGGTGCGGGCAAAACCACCACCCTGCGCACCATTACCGGGCTGGAAAAAGCTGCGTCCGGCAGCGTGATGTTTGACGGGCACGACCTGCGCAAGGCGGAACCCAGCAAGATCATTACCTACAAGCTGGCCCATGTGCCGGAAGGGCGGCATATCTTCCCCCAGATGACGGTGGAAGAAAACCTGGAAATGGGCGCTTATGCCGACCCGGCCGGGATGGAAGAGACGATGAAGGATGTGTATAAGCGCTTCCCCCGTCTGGATGAGCGCCGCCGCCAGCTGGCGGGCACCCTTTCCGGCGGCGAGCAGCAGATGCTGGCCGTAGGCCGCGCCCTGATGGCAAAGCCCAAAATGATTTTGATGGATGAACCTTCGATGGGCCTTTCGCCCCTGCTGGTCAAAGAGATCTTTGCCATCATTCAGGAAGTAAACAAGCAGGGCATCACGATCCTGCTGGTGGAACAGAACGCAAAGATGGCGCTGGCCATTTCGGACCGCGCCTATGTGCTGGAAACTGGCAACATCAGCATTGAGGGCAACGCCGCAGATCTGCTGAACGACCCGCGCGTGAAGAAAGCCTATCTGGGTCAGTAAGGAGGGGTGGAAAATGTATCCCGATTATCCGTATTTTGCAGTCGCCATTACCCGCACCTGTGGTTCGGGCGGCGGCAGCTACATTGGCAAGCAGCTGGCAAAGGCATTTGACATTGACCTGTATGACCGCAAGCTGCTGCGCCTTGCCTCAGAGGACAGCGGCATCAGCGAGGAACTGTTTGCCCGCGCCGATGAGAACACCCGCAAAACCATGCTGTACCGGGTTTCGGAACGGGTGTATGACGGCAGCATCATCCCGCCGGAAAGCGGCAACTTTATCAGCGATGAAAACCTGTTCAACTACCAGGCCAAGGTGCTGCGGGAGCTGCTGAACGAGGAAAGCTATATCTGCGTGGGCCGCGCGGCGGACTTTGTTCTGCGGGATAAGCCCAACGTGCTGACCGTGTATGTGGATGCCCCCTATGACTGGCGTGTGGAGCGCGAGATGAAGCGCCAGGGCATTGGCAGCAGCCAGGCCAAGCACTATATTGACAAGCTGGACCGCTACCGTGAAAACTATTACAAATACCACACCGGCCGCCAGTGGAAGCGGGTGGAAAATTATGACCTCTGCCTGAATTCCGCCGCCATTGGGCTGGATAACTGCGTGGAGCTGATTAAAAAAGTGATTGAACTGAAATTTGATGTGAAAGCCAAATAACGGCTGAACATAAAGGCAACCAAGATGAGAGGAGTAAGGAAAAATGGAATCCATTGCATATTATGATGGCAAAATCGGCGCACCGGAAGAATTGATGGTGCCGTTCAATGATCGCGTTCACTTTTTTGGCGATGGCTGCTACGATGCCACCGTTGGCGCGAACGGCAAGGTATACCTGCTGCAGGACCACCTGGACCGCTTTTTTACCAGCGCCAAGGCACTGGATATCAACATCCCGATGAGCAAGGCCGAGCTGGGCAGGCTGCTGACCGACCTGCTGGCCAAGGTGGACAGCAAGGTCAACTTTGTATACTGGCAGGTCACCCGCGGTGTGGAGCCCCGCAACCATGTGTATGAGGAAGGTGTGCCCGGCAAGCTGTGGGTTTCCATCCGGCCCAACACCCTGAACGACCCCGACAAGCCCATCCGCCTGAACTCTGAGGAGGACACTCGCTTTTACCACTGCAACATCAAAACGCTGAACCTGCTGCCCAGCGTTATGACCGCCCAGCGCGCCAAGCTGGCCGGCATGAGCGAGACCGTGTTCCACCGCGGGGATATTGTAACGGAATGTGCGCACTCCAACGTTTCAGTGCTGAAAGACGGGATTTTCTATTCCCACCCGAACGATGAGCTGATTTTGCGCGGCATTGCCAAGACCCATATGCTGCAGGCCTGCTACCGCCTGGGCATTACCGTGATGGAAAAACCGTTCACGGTGGATTTCCTGCGCGATGCGGATGAGATCATCGTGACCTCCTCCTCCAACTTCTGTCTGCATGCCTGCGAGTTTGAGGGCAAGCCCGCCGGCGGCAAGGACCCCGCTACCCTGAAAGCCATCCAGGACGAAGTACTGAAAGAGTTCTATGACTATACCGGCTGCGAAAGTCTGTGGGGCTGAAAAGGGGGAAAACACCATGACCCGTGACGAACTGGAAAAACTCAATGTAGGCGAAAACCTGGATGCCATCATGTGTCTGGACCCCCGCGGTTACGGGGTGTGCCGCATTTTGTACGCGGGCAGCCGGGCATATACCGGGGAGCCGACCGCCATGCACGCAGCCGAAGCGTTGTGCAAAGCCATCCACCCCGGCGACCCGGTGTATATCCTGGTCGGGTTTGTATTGCTGCCCCACAAGGTGCCGGAAATGGACGGCTCTGTCAGCGCGATCCTGCTGGCGCGGTCTCTGGTATTGGCCTTTGGGGCAAAGCCGATCATCGTCTGCCCGCAGGACAGCGTGGAAGCCTTTAAGAAATGCGGCAATGTGGTGGGTCTGCATGTGTATGAGGACCTGGATACCGCCATGGAGCTGCCGCTGAGCCTTGGCGTTGTGGCCTTTACCAAAGATAAGGCCAAAGCCCCCGCCCAGGCCAAAGCGCTGGCGGATAAGATTTTACCCGCAGCGGTGATCTCGGTGGAAGCCTGCGGCGGCAACGCCAAGGGTGTTTACCACAATGCGGTGGGCAAGGATGTGACCGCACTGGAAGCCAAAAGCGATGTGCTGTGGAACGAACTGCGCGCCCGCGGCGTGCCCAATGTGGCCATCGGCGATCTGGGCAATGAGATCGGCATGGGCACCATTGGGGAGCACATTAAAAAATATGTGCCCTTCACCGCCCCCGGCGAATGCCAGGACGGCTGCTGCGGCGGCATTCTGGCCGCAAGCAGCACCGATAACATCATCACGGCAACCTGCTCTGACTGGGGCTGCTATGCGCTGATGGCCGCGCTGGCCTACCTGAAAAAGGATATGGACATCCTGCACCGGGAGGAGATGGAAAGCGAGGTCATGCGGGTGCTTTCCCGCAATGGCATGATCGATATGACAGGCTCGCTGCTGCCGGGTGTGGATGGGTTTGATACCCGCATGAACGTTGGCATTGTCAGCATGATGCGGCAGTGCACGGCGTATGCGGTGCGGTATTCCCACAATTCGGACCACTGGTTCGGCCCGGTGCTGGCAAAGAAATTTTTTGAGCAGGCATAAAGCAGGTTGTGCTATAATAGGCACATTGGCCTTGGTCAGGAAGCAGTGAACCCAAAACGGCACGTTTAGAGACCGTAGGGGCGCACAATGTGCGCCCGCTAACCTAAGGCAACACCGCACAATTCCCGCCTTACGGCTTAAGCACCGCTCCGGCGGCTGCGGCACGGCATCTGCGTTGCCAAAATGCTCGATAATACACAAAGTATTATCTGCGCTTTTGGCTTAGCATCTGCCGCACCTCGCTCGCCGTATCGGCACTTAGAATTATGCGGTATTGCCCTAAAGGTACAGCACACTTCCTGACCAGCCCCAAAATACCGGACGCAAAGGGGATTTTTGTTATGATCCAGTTTACCCCCGTAGGGGACAGCGGCGTGCTGGCCGTCTGCGGCAGTGAGATCAGTGAACAGGTGAACGCGCAGGTTATGGCGCTGGATACCGCTGTGCAGGCGGCGCAGCTGCCCGGCGTGGTGGAAACAGTGCCCACCTATGCGGCGCTGCTGGTCACGCTGGACCCTTTGCAGACCGATGCCGATACCCTGATCCCCGCGCTGCGCCGCCTGTGGGACGCTTTGCCCCCGGTCAGCAGCACCGCGGCCGGGCGGCTGGTGGAGGTGCCGGTGTGTTACGGCGGAGATTACGGCCCCGACCTGGCCTTTGTGGCACAGCACGCCGGGCTGACCGAACAGCAGGTCATCGACATCCACTGCGGGCGGGACTACCGCATTTTTATGCTGGGGTTCCTGCCGGGGTTCCCGTACCTGGGCGGCATGGATGAACGCATTGTCTGCCCCCGGTTGCAGACCCCGCGCACCAAGATCCCCGCGGGGGCGGTGGGCATTGGCGGCAAGCAGACGGGCATCTACCCGCTGGCTTCCCCCGGCGGGTGGCAGCTGATCGGCCGCACGCCGCTGCGCCTGTTTGACCCGGCTGGCGGCGGCAGACTGCCTTACGCGGCGGGGGACCGCATCCGGTTTGTGCCCATCAGCCCGGAAAAGTTTGAAACCATCCAGAAAGAACAGGGGGCGGCACTGTGAACTTGCATGTGATAAGCCCCGGCCCGCTGACCACCGTGCAGGATGCAGGCCGCACCGGCTATGCCGCGCGGGGGTTCCGCACCTGTGGAGCGGCGGATGGTTACGCTATGCGGACCGCCAACCTGCTGGCGGGCAACCCCCAGGCAGCCGGTGCCGCCGTGCTGGAAATGACCCTGCAGGGCGGCAAGTATCAGTTTGACGGGGACGCTGTTTTTGCCCTGGCGGGGGCCGATATGCCCGCCGCGCTGGATGGCCGCCCGGTGCCCGCCTATACGCCGCTTTTGGCCCGCGCGGGGCAGGTGCTGGCAATCGGCGCGGCCCGCAGCGGGCTGCGCGGCTACCTGGCCGTGTTTGGCGGCGTGGATACCCCGCCCGTGCTGGGCAGCCGCTCCACCGACTTAAAATGCCGGATGGGCGGGCTGGATGGCCGCGCACTGAAAGCTGGGGATGTGCTGCCCATTGGGGCGGCACCCGCCATGGTGGAACAGCGCTGGCAGCAGATCTGCGCCAAAGGGGCAAACCGCCCGCTGGGCACGGCGCGCACCCCCGCAAGGCCGTGGCGCTTTTTGGGCGGGCGGAAGCTGCCGCTGTTCCGTGCGGTGCCCGGCCCCCAGACCGATGCCTTTACCGCAGTGGGGCAGGCCGCATTTGTACACGGGGTATATGCTTTGACAGCAGACTGTGACCGCATGGCCTGCAAATTGCAGGGGCCGCAGATCGAGACTGTGGATGGGTCGGACATTGTATCGGACGGCATTGTGGCGGGTTCGGTGCAGGTATCGGCCAACGGGCAGCCCATTGTGATGCTGGCTGACCACCAGACCACCGGCGGGTATGCCAAAATTGCAACCGTCATCAGCGCTGACCTTTCGGCCATGGCGCAGCTGCGCCCCGGCGAAAAGCTGGCGTTCCAATATGTGACCGCGGCGCAGGCTGTTGCAGGAGCCAGGGCGCAGGCGGCCGTGCTTGACAAAATCAGGGAGCGGATGAAATAATGGACTTTGCAGCCATGAAACCGGCCGACCTGCGCGGGCTGATCCGCAAGGGCGAACTGACCGGCCCGACCACCGGCATGTGCAACGGTTATGCCCAGGGCAACCTTGTGGTGCTGCCCAAGGCGCTGGCGTGGGACTTTTTGCTGTTCTGCCAGCGCAACCCCAAAGCCTGCCCGCTGCTGGAAGTGGCGGACGCAGGCGAGCGAACCTTTGCCCAATTTGGCAAAGGCAGCGATATTGCTACCGATATCCCGCGCTACCGGGTGTACGAACACGGCGAGCTGACCGGGGAATACCCCGATGTGAGCAAATTCTTTGAGGAGAGGAACGACCTGGTCAGCTTTTTGATCGGGTGCAGCTTCTCCTTTGAATCTGAACTGCTGGAAGCGGGTATCCCAGTGCGCCAGATCGAAGAGGGCGTGAATGTGCCGATGTACAACACCAACATTCCCTGTACCCCGGCGGGGGTGTTCAGCGGAAACATGGTGGTCAGCATGCGGCCCATCCCGTACCGGCAGGTCCCGGCGGCAGCTGCCATTACAGCGGGCATGCCCCGCGTGCACGGTATGCCGGTGCAAATCGGTGAGCCGGAAGCCATCGGCATCCATGATTTGGCTCACCCGGATTACGGCGATGCCGTGACCATCAACCCCGGCGAAACACCGGTGTTCTGGCCCTGCGGCGTGACCCCGCAGAACGTTGTGATGCACTCCAAGCCGGAGTTCTGCATCACCCATGCGCCGGGGCACATGTTTGTGACCGACGTAAAAAATGTGGAGCTGAAATATTAAGAGCAGATAGTAAAAACCACAGGGGCGCACACTGTGCGCCCCTGCGGGGCAGAAGCATTGCCTTATGCCTGAAAGTGGAGGATTGAGCCATGCCGCATATTGATTTGAACTGTGACCTGGGCGAAAGCTTTGGCGCGTATACCATCGGAATGGATGAAAAGGTGATCCCGTTTATCACATCGGCCAATGTGGCCTGTGGCTTCCATGCAGGCGATCCGCTGGTGATGCAGCGCACCGTGGCGCTGTGCAAACAGAGCGGCGCGGCGGTGGGGGCGCACCCCGGTTTCCCTGATCTGCAGGGCTTTGGCCGCCGCCAGATGAAGCTGACCCCGGCGGAAGCCAAGGCCTGTGTGCAGTATCAGATCGGTGCGCTGAAAGCGTTCTGCGATGCCGCCGGTGTGCCGCTGCACCATGTAAAGCCCCACGGCGCTTTGTATAACATGGCGGGCAAGGACCGCGCGCTGGCGGATGCCATCTGCGCCGCGGTGAAGGAGAGCGCCCCCGGCGCGGTGCTGCTGGCGCTTTCCGGCAGTGAGATGGTCAAGGCGGCCCAGGCCATCGGCCTGCCGGTTGCCAACGAGGTGTTTGCTGACCGCGGCTACCGCCCGGATGGCAGCCTTGTGCCCCGCGGAACCCCCGGTGCCATGATTGAGGATGAGGACGAAGCCATTGCCCGCGTGATCCGCATGGTAACCGAGGGCAAAGTGACCGCCAACGACGGTACGGACATTGCCATCCAGGCGGATTCCGTCTGCGTACACGGCGATGGCCCCAAGGCTCTGGCCTTTGTAGAAAAGATCGGCGCGGCCCTGCAGGCAGCCGGGGTGGAATTGAAAGCGTTTTGAGAAAATGAGCAGGGGCACCGTTCAGCAAATGCCGTTTTCCCCTGTAGAGACCGTAAGGGCGCGCAGTGTGCGCCCGCAGGTGTGCGCCGGGTGATGAAGTGAAATACCCGGCAAAGCCCGTCATGCGGGACGATGCAGGTGTCGTTCCCTGCAAATTTTTAGCCTGGCAGCGGGAAACCACCCCTCAGGCCGCTTCGCGTCCAGCTCCCCTCCAGGGGAGCCATCGCATACCTAAAGTAAGATATTGGCTCCCCTGGAGGGGAGCTCCGGCGAAAGCCGGTGAGGGGTGACTCCCTGCCGCCAAAAATAAGGCAACACCGCACAATTCCCGCCTTGCGGCTTAAGCACCGCTCCGGCAGCTGCGGCACGGCATCTGCGTTGCCAAAATGCTCGATAAGACATCCAGTATTATCTGCGCTTTTGGCTTGGCATCTGCCGCACCTCGCTCGCCGTATCGGCACTTAGAATTATGCGGTATTGCCTTAAAATTGCGGATAATAAAAACAAAAAGGCGCGTGCCAGCCCATGGGGGCAAGGCACGCGCCTTTTGCTATGCTTATCCCCGCACGCGGAAGCTGCGCTCGGCAGGGTCCGGGAGGATGGATTTGCAGGTAAAGGTTTCAATGTGGATCCAATGGCTGGTGCCGGTAATGGTGGGCACCAGGCGATCCAGCTGGGCGGCGGAACCCTGGGCTTCCAGGTCCACTGTGCCGTCCCAGTTGTTTTCCACCCAGCCGGTCAGATCCAGCAGCTGGGCGGCATACTGCGCACGGTAGCGGAAGCCAACCCCCTGCACGCTGCCGGTAAAATGCCAGTGGCGGCGTTCCACGGCGGCGCTCATTCTGCGGGCTCCTTCTGCGGTTCGCTCTGGCTGGCGGGTTTCGGGTCAAAGCTGTTCAGCCGGGCCGTGCCGGACAGCAGCCACGCCACAAACAGCGTCATAAGAATGACGGAATCGATCGGGTGCAGCACAAAGTTCAGCGGGTAAAGCACACCGGCGGCCAGCAGCGGCAGCAGCGCGCTGTAAACCAGCGCCATGCGGGTGTTCTGGGCAATGCGGGCATCCACCGCGCGGGAAATGCGCACCGCGGCAGCGGCATCGGCCAAATCGTCCCGAAGCAGCATCACATCGGCGGCGGGCAGCGGCTCGGCTCCCATGCCAATGCCGACATCGGCACAGGCCAGTGCCGCGGAGGCAGAAGTACTGCCTATCATGGCGGCAGGGCCGTTTGTTTGCAGGCGGCGCAGTTCGGCTTCCAGCTCTGCGGGGGCAAGGCCGGATACCACGTGGGCGTCATCCAGCCCAACCTGAGCGGCAACGCGGTCTGCATTGGTGCGGCTGTCGCCTGTCAACAGGATCACATCCAGCCCAAGGGCTTTCAGCGCGTCAAGGGCGGCTTTGCTGGCGGGCTTTACGGCATCGGCAACGCCGATCAAACCGGCTGCGTGGCCGTCGAGCGAAAAGTAAAGCGGGGCAATGCCGTCAGCGGCCAGCTGCTCGCCAGCCTGCTGCAAATCGGGGGTCAGCTCGCACTGGGCGGCAATAAACTCTGCGCTGCCGCCTGCCATCACCTTTCCGGCCATTTTGCCGGTCAGGCCCTGGCCGTCCAGAATGGTAACGTCCTTGACGGCGCTCAGCTTGATATTCTCCGCGGCGGCTTTGCGCATCACGGCGCGGGCCAGCGGGTCCTGGCTCTGGCTTTCCAGCCCGGCAGCCATGCCAAGCAGAAACTTGGCGGGCACGCTGCGGGTGCCCACAATGGTGACCACTTCCGGCTCGCCGTTGGTGATTGTTCCGGCTTTATCCAGCACGGCGGTGTGCAAGGTACCGATGGACTGCAGGCTGGCGGCTGTTTTGAACACGATGCCGTGCTTGGCACCCACGCTGGCACCGGACATGATGGCAGCCGAAGCTGCCAGCGCCAGCACACAGGGGCTGCTGACAGCCAGCACGCTGATGGCGCGGGCCAGCGCAAAAGCAAAGCTCTGCCCCAGCAGCAGCCAGATGATGAGCACCACGCAGGCAATGCCGATAACGGCGGGCACAAACACGCTGCGTACCTTATCGGCCAGGGAACTCAACGGCACCTTGGCAGCGGCAGTGGTCTGCACGGTATGTACCAGCTGGGCGGCGGTGGAATCTGGCCCGATGCGGGTGGCACGGCAGATCAGGGCGCCGCTCTGGTTGGCGGTGGCGGCGTAAACAGTGCTGCCTTTGTGTTTGGCCACGGGGGCGGCGGCACCGGTCAGGGCAGATTCATCCACCGTGGTTTCGCCCTCGATGACAACGCCATCTACCGGCATCACATCGCCGGGACGAATCAGGAAGATATCGCCCACCGCGACTTCATTCAGCGGCACGGTGTACTGCTGGCGGCTGCGCAGCACGCAGGCGGTTTCGGGAATGCGCTCTGCCAGACTGTGCAGAGGGGCCATGGCTTGTGCCTTAAACCGTACTTCCAGCAGCTGGCAGGCTGCGGCAAAGATCAAAATAGCGGCGGCAGAGGGCAGGAACAGCTCCTGCGGGGCATCCTGTGTAAAAATGGCGATTATGCCGTAAACCAGCGCCGCCCCGGAACTGAGCGCCACCAGCGTATCCGGCCCGGGGGCGCGGATGCTCTTGCAGCCGTTGATAAAATAGGAACGGTTCAGCCAGCAGACCGGCACGGTGAGCACCAGCTGCACAATGCCGCACCACATGGCGTTATCACCGGTCAGGAACGGCGGCAGTGGCAACCCGAAAGCAGCGCCAAGGCCAAGGTAAAAAAGCGGAATCAGCAGGCAGGCACTGATGATCAGCCGCCGCTTGATCTGGGGAACAGCGCTGCCCGGCATGGCGGCAGCGGCCCCGGTAGGTTCAAAATTTTGCATTGGAACACTCCCGTATCAAATAAGAGTTGCAAGCGTCAGGAGATGTTGGTGGAAGAAAGCCGGTGATTGGGCCGGGGTGCCTGACGGCACACCCCTACCATTAAAACAGACCTTCCGGCAGAATAATGTCGTTTTGCGGCACGCGCTGCCAGTTGAAGCCGTCGGCCAGCTCGGCAGGGGTGCGGGGGTCCGGGGCGTTTTGCAGCCCGCAGGCATAGGCCAAACGGCCAATGATCTGCTCCGGCGTATAGCGCGCCTGTAAATGCTCCAGGCTTTCGTCCCCATCCCGTTTGGAAAGCCGCCGCCCATCCACGGCCAGCAGCAGCGGCATGTGATAAAATTCCGGCGCGGGCAGGCCCAGTTCCCGGTAGAGCCACAGCTGGCGCGGCGTGCTGGACAAAAGGTCTGCCCCGCGCACCACCTGGGTAACGCCCATCAGGGCATCATCCACCACCACGGCCAGCTGGTAGGCAAACACACCGTCCGCCCGCCGCAGGTAAAAATCCCCGCAGTCCTGCGCCAGATTCTCGGCATAGGGGCCCATGTGGCCGTCCACAAAGGAAATGGTTTCGTCCGGCACCATCACCCGCCAGGCTGGCTTGCGCCTGGCGGTGCGCAGAACGATCTCTTCCGGCGTCAGGTTCCGGCAGGTCCCGGCGTATACCACCTTCCCATCGGAGCGGTGGGGGGCATCGGCGGCGTGCAGCTGGCTGCGGCTGCAAAAGCAGGGGTAAACCAGCCCTTTGCGCACCAGCTTTTGGTAATATTCTTCATAGATAGCGCTGCGCTCGCTCTGGTAATAGGGGCCGCGAGGGCCGCCCTTGCTGCCGCCTTCATCTGCGGCAAGGCCGAGCCAGGCAAGGTCGGCTTCCAGCAGATCAGCAAATTCGCGCGGGCAGCGCACGGCATCCAGATCCTCAATGCGCAGCACAACCTTGCCGCCGCTGCTTTTGGCCGAAAGCCACGCCAGCAGGCAGCAGCACAGGTTGCCCAGGTGCATCCGCCCGCTGGGGCTTGGCGCATAGCGCCCGACTGTGCTGCTCATTCCAGCGTATAGCGGGCATCGCCCAGGCTGCGCAGGTGGACGCGGTAGAACCCGGCAACGGCCCGCACCATGGCGTCAGCATCGGCCACCGCGGCGGTTTCCACCGCACTGTGCATGGCCAGCTGGGCCAGGCCAATATCTACCATGGGAACCGGCACGGTATGGCTTTGCAGGTTGCCCAGCGTGCTGCCGCCCGGCAGGTCGGCACGGTTGGCAAACACCTGCACAGGAACGTTGTTCTTGCGGCAGATCTCCTTAAAAATCGCGCCGGTCAGGCCGCTGGTGGTGTATTTCTGGCTGGCATTGACTTTGACCACAACACCCTTGCCCAAAATGACCTTGTTGCAGGGGTCAGCCTTATCAGCAAAATTGGGGTGAACGGCGTGGGCATTATCGGCGCTGAGCACAAAGCTGTTGGCAAATGCCTGGGCCTGTGCCTGGGCACTGTGGGGGATCGCATTCAAGATGCGGTCGAGCACATCGCGCAAAAAGCTGCTGTCTGCGCCCTGGCGGGTGCTGCTGCCCACTTCTTCGTTATCAAACATCGCCCAGACCGGGGCGCAAGCGCTGTCGGTCTCAGGGGCGGCGTCCAAAAAGCCGTACAGGGTGGTGGCGGCGCACTCCAGGTCGTCAATGCGGGGGGCCATGAACAGCTCGCCGTCCGGCCCAATGCGGGTGGGTGCCTGGCGGGTGTAAAGCGAAAGGTCAAAGTCCACAATGTCCTCTTTTTTCACACCGGCGGCCTCAGCCAGCAGGGCGGGGAAGGGCTTGGAACCCTCCAGCCCGTATAGGGGCTGCATGTCCACCTGGGGGTTAAAGGCGTGGCCGCTGTTCAGCGTGCGGTCCATGTGGATGGCCAGCGATGGGATGACCAGCAGATCACGGTCCAGGTCCACCAGGCGGCTTTCCAGCGTACCGGCGGCTTCATCCCGCACCAGCACACGCCCGGCGGCGGAGAGCGGACGGTCCAGCCAGGTGGACATAATCATTCCGCCGTAGCCTTCCACGTTCAGCTTGATGCAGCCCGCAGCGTTCACGTTGGTGTTCTTGATGCGCCAGGTGGGGGAGTCGGAATGGCTGGCAGCAATGCGCCAGCCGCCAATGGCGTGGGCAGGCACCCGCCAGGCAATGATGGAACTTTCGTTGCGGGTCACATAATAACCGTGTTCCGGTTCCAAATTCCAGTATTCGGCTTCCTCCAGGCGGGTGTAACCGGCGGCATCCAGCAGCTGGGCTGCAGTGTGTACCGCGTGGAACGGCGACACTGACCGGTGCAGAAAATCAAAAAGCTGTTCAATTTGCATGGGATAGAACCATCCTTTTATGTTTAGGCAACACCGCACAATTCCCGCCTGACGGCTTAAGCACCGCTCCGGCGGCTGCGGCACGGCATCTGCGTTGCCAAAATGCTCGATAATGTCGGGTTGCGGTACCCGCATCGTGCTTCGGGGACAAAAGCCCCTCGCACTCTGCGACCGCTGCCCCTGCTTCGGTTCGCTGTTTCCGCCACTGGCGGCGCTCACCTTTGCAGCATCCAGTATTATCTGTGCTTTTGGCTTAGCATCTGCCGCACCTCGCTCGCCGTATCGGCACTTAGAATTATGCGGTATTGCCTTTATATGATGAAATTTGTATGGTTGTTGGCGCGTGGGACAAAAGAATCCCACCCCACTTTATTTTACACCGCACAAGCGATTGATTCAACCGCAGTTTGGGCAATCCAATGCGAGTGTATGGTATATGCTGCCTTCAAGATCTTTCCAGGCAAAGCCGGAATCGGTCAGCATCATATAGGAATGGGCGCTGTTTTCCTTCGGGATGGCAACGGAACCAGGGTTCAGATACAAATTGCCGCTGCCAAATTCCTGCCAGGCGGGCACATGAGTGTGGCCGTGCAGCAAAATATCCCCCTTGGCAAGCGGCGGCAGGCAGGCCGTGTTGTAATGGTGGCCGTGGGTGGCAAACACTGCGCGGGAACCGGCATACAGCAGGGCATAGTCGGCCAAAATCGGGAAGTCCAGCACCATCTGGTCCACCTCGGTATCGCAGTTGCCGCGCACGCACAGCAGCTGCTCCCGTAAGGGGTTCAGCATGGCAATTACCTCTTTGGGGGCATAGCCCTCCGGCAGATCGTTGCGGGGGCCGTGGTACAGAATATCCCCCAGCAGCAACAGCTTGTCCGGCTGCTCGCGCTCCATGGCGGCAAGCAGCTGCCTGCAGTAAAAAGCCGAACCGTGCAGGTCGGATGCAATCATCAGTTTCATGGCAGTTCCTCCGGCGGTGGGCTTGACGCAGCACGCCGCCTTATACTATAATAATATCAGTCGACCGGCAGGAAGCCGGCCCTGCGGCGCAGAAGCGCCCAACATCCTGGTGCATGCTGCACCGTATGGCAGATGACAACTTGATATTGCTTTGATGATAGATATGCAGAAGGTATCGTGTTCCCCAGCAGGGGGACGGGATATTTTCTGCATTTTGTTTTTGTGGATTTTTATGCGGTTTTCCGATACGCTTTAGGGCAATACCGCATAATTCTAAGTGCCGATACGGCGAGCGAGGTGCGGCAGATGCTAAGCCAAAAGCGCAGATAATACTGGATGCTGCAAAGGTGAGCGCCGCCAGTGGCGGATGCAGCGAACCGAAGCAGGGGCAGCGGTCGCAGAGTGCGAGGGGCTTTTGCCCCCGAAGCACGATGCGGGTACCGCAACCCGACATTATCGAGCATTTTGGCAACGCAGATGCCGTGCCGCAGCCGCCGAAGCGGTGCTTAAGCCGCAAGGCGGGAATTGTGCGGTGTTGCCTTAGTTCCGGCAGCCGTCCAGCACGGCCGCGGCGGCCTGCTCCACCAGGGTGCCGATGGGGGCGCTCACTCCAACCACCAGGGTATCGCACCGGTTGGCGGGGATCAGGATGCGGCGGGCATCGCTTTGGGCTACGGCCTGCGCCATGGCGGGGGTGATTTCGCCCAGCAGAGCGTCAGCCATCACAATGCCGATGGGCCCCAAAATGACATCCGCCCGGCGGCAGCCCACCACCACGGCGTTCTCGCCGGTGGCAGCGCGGTCAGCCCCGGCTTTCAGCATGGCGGAAGTGGCCGCGCTGTTGGTGCCGATGGCCGTTACCACCGCCTGCGGAACGGCCTTTTTAACGGCGGCAACCAGCTGGCGGCCCAGCCCGCCGCCCTGTCCGTCAATCACAAGAATTTCCATAAAAGAAAACCTCTTTCTTTATCTCTGTTTTACCATCATCGTATCATGGTGTTCTGCTGCTGTCAAACTGTGGAATCAAATAAAAAAAATAGAATGTGAGGAGTTTGAATCATGAAAACATCCACCCGTAAGCTGACCCTTTCCGCCCTGTTTTTGGCCCTGGGCCTGGTGCTGCCGCTTATCACCGGGCAGATCCCGCAGATCGGCAAAATGCTGCTGCCGATGCACATTCCCGTGCTGCTGTGCGGCATGGTATGCGGCTGGCCGTATGGCCTGGCCGTTGGCGCGGTAATGCCGCTGCTGCGCGGGCTGCTGTTTGGCATGCCGGTGCTGTACCCCACCGGCATTGGCATGGCGTTTGAGCTGGCTGCCTATGGCGCGGTGATCGGCCTGCTGTATGCCAAGCTGAACAAGCGCGGCGTGGCGGGCGTTTATATGGCGCTGGTGCCCGCCATGCTGGCCGGGCGCGCTGTGTGGGGCGTGGCCCAAACCGTGCTGCTGGGCCTTGGCGGCAATGGCTTTACCATGCAGATGTTCATTGCCGGTGCATTTGCCACCGCGCTGCCGGGCATTGTGTTGCAGCTGGTGTTGATCCCCGTGGTGATGGTGGGGCTGGAACACGCCGGTGTGCTGCGCGATACGGTGTAAACGAAAGAATAATACAAAATGTATAATTTCCGCGACTGGTAAAATTTTTGCCCGCCGCGGCTTTTTTTGCGGCCAAGTATCTGCTATAATAAGGGCTGTGTAAATGTTTGATAAATAACGAACACTTCCTGAAACTGACTTTAAGGAAGAAGGTGCTGTTATGAATACAGCGAAAGAACTGTATGACCGTTGGCTGGCCCAGCCGGAACTGGATACCGCTGTGGCGGAAGAACTGCACGGCATTGCCGGGGATGATGCCGCTATCACGGACCGTTTTTACCGTGACCTGGAATTTGGCACCGGCGGCCTGCGCGGTGTGCTGGGGGCGGGCACCAACCGCATGAACCTGTACACGGTGCGCAAGGCCACCCAGGGCCTGGCTGATTACCTGAACGCGACCGACCTGCCCAAAAAGATCGCCATTGCGCATGACAGCCGCAATAACGGCGAACTGTTCACCCGCGAAGCTGCCCGCGTGCTGGCGGCAAACGGCATTACCGCCTGCGTGTACCCGCGGCTGGAGCCCACGCCCGCACTTTCCTGGGCGGTGCGCTATCTGGGCTGCGGGGCAGGCGTCTGCATTACAGCCAGCCACAACCCGGCCAAGTACAACGGCTATAAAGTGTATGGCGCCGATGGCTGCCAGATCACGCTGGAAGTGGCAGATAAAATTCTGGCTGCAATCGAAAAAGTGGACTGCTTTGACGGCGTAAAGCTGGTGGATTATGAAGCCGGTGTGCAGGCAGGCCGCATTGTGAGCATTGACGACAAATGCCTGGATGATTTTGTACAGGCTGTATATGACCAACGCGTTGGCGATGGCACCGGCATTGAGCAGCTCAAGCTGGTGTACACCCCGCTGAACGGCACCGGCCTGGAGTGCGTAAAAAAACTGCTGGCCAAGCTGGGGGTGACCCATGTGACGGTGGTGCCGGAGCAGGAAACACCGGATGGGAATTTCCCCACCTGCCCGTATCCCAACCCGGAAATCCGCGAAGCCATGCAGAAGGGACTGGAACTGTGCGATAAAGTACACCCGGATCTACTGCTTGGCACCGACCCCGACTGTGACCGCTGCGGCACCGCTGTGCCGGACGGCAAGGGCGGCTACCGGCTGATCACCGGCAACGAGATGGGCATTATCCTGCTGGATTATATCTGCCGTACCCGCCTGGCCCGCGGCACCATGCCCAAGGATCCCGTGGCCGTGACCACCATTGTTTCCACCGATATGGCAACGCCGGTTGCCAAAAAGTACGGCGTGGAGCTGCGCCGCACCCTGACGGGCTTTAAGTTCATCGGCGAGCAGATCGGCAAGCTGGAAGCAGAGGGCCGTGTGGAACGCTATATCTTTGGCTTTGAGGAGAGCTATGGTTACCTGTCCGGCGGGCATGTGCGGGATAAGGATGCCGTGAACGCCACGCTGCTGGTGTGTGAAGCCGCCGCCTGGTACGCCCAGCAGGGCATGACGCTGCTGGATGCCATTGAAGCGCTGTACAAAGAGTTTGGCTATTACCGCAACGCCCTGTGCAGCTTTGCCTTTGAGGGCGAAACCGGCATGTACACCATGCAGAACCTGATGAAGACTCTGCGCGCCGACCCGCCCAAAGAGATTGCGGGCTATGCGGTGGAGCGTGTTGCGGATTATGATACCGATGGCACCGGCCTGCCCCGCGCCAACGTGCTGGAATACCACCTGGCGGGCGGCCACAAGCTGATGGTGCGCCCCTCCGGCACCGAGCCGAAAATCAAAGTGTATCTGTCCGCCGTGGGCAAGAGCGAAGCGGAAGCCGATGCGGTGAACGCGGAGCTGGCGAAGGCGGCGGAAATGCTCATGAAGTGAGTTGGAAGTTAGGAGGTAGGAGTGAGGAGTTAGAAGTTGGAAGGAAAAATTAGAAATCAGGAACGAGCGATTAGGAATTGTGCGGCGGATGAAGTAGGGCGCGATGCCCTCATCGCGCCGGGGAGAGACCCTGCCGGTTGCTATAAACGCTGCCAATATCTGTAGGGGACGATGCTTGCATCGTCCCGCGGACGGGCCGCGCCACATCATTCGCCGCCTAAGGTGGGGTATGCTCCCACCGGACCGGTGTTTTCGCCCTGCGGGGATGAAAGCGAAGCCGCCATCGCCGAAGCTTACCGCCGGACGATGGAGGTGGAAGGCTGCTATTCCATCAGCTGGTGGTGCGACCCCGTTCTGCTGGGCAGGGTGCCGGAACCGATGGCCAAAGCCCTGGGGGCGGATGTGTTCACCCCGCAGGAACTGGAGCTGCTGCACCAGCCGCTGGATTACCTGGGCTTTAACGTCTACAATGCCTGCGCGGCCCAGCAGCCGGGCAGCGAGTATACCGCCAACACCTGGCAGGGCAGCCCGCGCACTGCGATGGAATGGCCCATCACGCCGGACTGCATCTATTGGGCCATCCGCTTTTTGAACCAGCGGTATGGCCGGCCCATCCTGATTACCGAGAACGGCATGGCCAACACAGATTTTGTGATGCTGGACGGTAAAGTGCACGACCCGCAGCGCATGGATTATGTGCACCGCCACCTGCTGGCCGCCCGCCGCGCCTTGCAGGAGGGCTACCCGCTGATCGGTTATACCTACTGGTCGATCATGGATAACTATGAGTGGGCCGAAGGCTACAGCAAGCGCTTTGGGCTGATTTATGTGGACTACCGCACCATGGAACGCATCCCCAAGGATTCCGCTGCGTGGTACGCCCATGTGATCGCCACAAACGGCAGCGAGCTGTAAAATGCAAAACATATGTCAGGGGGGAAGCTCTGCGCAGGGCTTCCCCTTGACTTTTTGTATGCTGCGCTTTATAATTTGAAAAGACTACCGATTTGATAGGTTGGGCGGGCGCGAACCCGCCCATTTGTTTGTTAATTTACAAAACCGTGGGGGAGCAGGCAGTATGCTGAATCAGTTTTCAAGAACGCAGTTGTTGTTTGGCAAGGAGGCAATGGAGCGCCTGTACAACGCCCGTGTGGCCGTGTTTGGCGTTGGCGGTGTTGGAGGCTATACGGTGGAAGCACTGGCACGCAGCGGCATTGGCACGCTGGACCTGATTGATGACGACAAGGTCTGCCTGACCAACCTGAACCGCCAGATCCTGGCCACCCGCAAAACGGTGGGCAAATACAAGGTGGATGTGGCGGAAGAGCGCATCCATGATATCAACCCGGACGCCGTGGTGAACACCTACAAGACGTTCTACATGCCAGACACCGCCGATCAGTTCGATTTCAGCCAGTACGACTATGTGGTCGATGCCATCGACACGGTAAAGGGCAAGCTGGAACTGGTCATGCAGGCGCAGGCAACGGGCACGCCCATCATCAGCTGCATGGGCGCGGGCAACAAGCTGGATGCTTCCGCCCTGGAGGTTGCGGATATTTACGATACCTCTGTCTGCCCGCTGGCCCGCGTAATGCGCGCTGAGCTGCGCAAGCGCGGGGTCAAGCACCTGAAGGTGGTATACTCCAAAGAGCCTGCACTGACCCCCATTGATGATATGACCATCAGCTGCCGTACCCATTGCATCTGCCCGCCCGACACGGCCCACAAATGTACCCAGCGCCGCCAGGTTCCCGGCAGCAACGCCTTTGTGCCCGCCGCCGCGGGGCTGATCATTGCGGGTGAGGTTGTGCGCGACATTGCCAACGGCGAACCGCAGAAAAAATAAGGGCAATACCGCATAATTCTAAGTGCCGATACGGCGAGCGAGGTGCGGCAGATGCCGTGCCGCAGCTGCCGGAGCGGTGCTTAAGCCGCAAGGCGGGAATTGTGCGGTGTTGCCATAAGCAGCACAACACCTATCGAAAACGTCAGGAAAACAAAGATGCTCCGGAAGGGCGAACAGCGTTCGCCCACGAACGTTTGCCATGTGCATGACATAAATGTGCGTTGCTATGTCAAGGCGTGGGGCGCACAATGTGCGCCCCTATGCTCCCAACAGAATTTTTAATACACGAAAAATTTCGGAAGAGATTCCGGGCGGCGGACATACGCCTATGCTTGGAACGGCTGTACTGCGCGGCAAGCCTGCCAAATCTGGCAGGCTTTTTTTGTGCTGTTTGCAGATTGACAAATGTACAACAAACACATATGCTGTTATTAGTGCGCAATGCCTGCGCAACATGGGAAAAGGAGGGTGCTGAATGGCAGGTAAGCGTGATGAAGTGACCATCGCGGAAGTGGCGGAGGCATTGGATATATCAAAAACAACGGTATCCCGCGCAATATCCGGCAAGGGCCGCGTGAGCGAGGCTACCCGCGCGCGTGTGTTCGATTATATCGGCAAGGGCCGCCAGGATGCCGCTGCGCCGCTGCGCACTGCGCAACAGGGCCCAACCAACAACCTTGCGCTGGTGATCCCCAAGCATTTTATGCGGCTGGACTTGCCGTTCCTGCGCAAGTGCATGGGCGGTGTGTGGAACATGGCGGCCCAGCGCGGGTATGACCTGCTGCTGTGCTATGCGGGAGAAACCGATGTAGGCCAGCTGGAACGCCAGCTGGAATCCCACAAGGTGGATGGCGTGATTTTGTCCCGTACGATGCTGCACGATGAATGTGTGCAGACTTTGCAGCGCCACAACGTGCCTTTTGTGGCCATTGGCCGCGTGGATGACGATAAGGTGCCCCAGGTGGATAACGACCAGGTAGGAGCGACCGCCGAGATGACCCGCCTGCTGCTGCAGCTGGGCATGCGCCGCATTGCCTATATGGGCGGCTGCACCAACTATACCGTCAACGAGGACCGGCTGCGCGGCTACCTGCGCGGATTTTCCGACTGTGGGGTGCAGGTGGACCAGAAATTGATTTGGACCGGCATTGAAACCAGCGAACAGCGGATCGATGCATTGGAAGGTGCGCTGGAGCAAAAGCCCGAATGCCTGCTCTGCGCGGACGACAGCATGGCGGCCGCAGTGCTGCAGGAGCTGCGCGCCCGGCACATCAAGGTACCGGAACAGGTGAAACTGGCCAGCTTTTATGATAGTGAGCTGCTGACCAGCTCAACCCCGCAGATCTCGGCCGCTCAGTTTGACGGCGAGCGCCTGGGCGCCACGGCATGCCGGATGCTGCTGGATATTTTGGCGGGCAAGCAAATCGCATTGCGCCAGATGCAGGGATATCAGGTGATTTTGCGCGAGTCCACAAAATAGACAATATTACCAATATTGTAAAATATGATGATTGATACAGCCTTTCCTGTGCGCACGGCATGTGCACCAGGAAAGGCTGATTGTTGTTAAAAAGCCTGTACTAAAGTTGCACAACGTTGCGCATACAAAATTCGACATTGTTACAAAAAGTGTAACAGGCTGTGAAAAATGTACAAGAAAACGTGGTAAAACATGTTGGTTATGAACATTGACACCGAAAATAGAATCGTGTATCCTTAAGTTGTGAAACAAAGTTGCGCAACGATGATGCGCAACCTTGAAAAGCTTGTGATATAGCAGATGAAGGAGAATGATTATGAAAAAGCAACTCGCACTTGCAACAGCTGCCTTGATGGCACTGTCCCTGGCAGCATGCGGCAGCACCGCAACTGCCTCTTCCGCTGCAGAGTCCACCAGCACTGCAGCTTCCAGCGAAGCCGCCTCCACTGACAGCACCGCAGCTGACGATGGTGACGTTCTGCAGCAGGCTGCAGCCGCTGCTTTCGCCAATGACGTTACCCTGACCATGTGGGGCGCCGAGGAAGACCAGGAACTGCTGCGCACCATCGCTGATAACTTTATCAAAGAATACGGCAATTACGGCGGCAAGATCACCATCAACCTGGGCGCTCAGTCCGAAAAGGAGGCTAAGGATACCGTCCTGACCGACCCCACCGCCGCTGCTGACGTTTACGCATTTGCTGATGACCAGCTGAACGAGCTGGTTCAGGCAGGCGCCCTGCAGGAAGTTCAGCTGAACGCTGACGACATCAAGAGCCGCAACACTGCAGCTTCTGTTGACGCTGCAACCCTGAACGGCAAGCTGTATGCTTACCCCCTGACCGCTGATAACGGCTACTTCATGTTCTATGATAAGTCCTTCTTCACCGAGGATGACGTCAAGAGCCTTGACACGATGATGGAGAAGGCAGCTGCCGCAGGCAAGAAAGTCTCGATGGACGTTGCTAACGGCTGGTACCTGTACAGCTTCTATGCTGGCGCTGGCCTGAACCTGAGCCTGGCTGATGACGGCGTGAGCACCGTCTGCAACTGGAACGAAGCTCCGGGCGCTGACGTTACCCAGGCTGTCATCGATATCTGCAAGAACCCCGGCTTCCTCGCCCTGAAGGATGAAGAGTTCACCGGCAAGCTGAAGGACGGCACCCTGGTTGCTGGCGTTAACGGCACCTGGCGTGCAAACGACGCTGCTGAAGTTTGGGGCGATAATTACGCTGCCTGCAAGCTGCCTACCTACACCCTGAACGGCGAGCAGGTCCAGATGGCTTCCTTCTCCGGCTTCAAATTGATCGGCGTCAACCCCCACAGCGCTAACGTTGGTGCTGCCATGCTGCTGGCTGATTACGTTACCAATGAAGAGAACGAGACCCTCCGCTTCCAGCAGCGTGCACAGGGCCCCTCCAACACCAACGCTCTGGCAGCCGCTTCTTCTCCGGCTCTGACCGCTGTTGTTGCTCAGTCTGAGTACGCTAACCTGCAGCGCGTCGGCGGCAACTACTGGGCTTCTGCTGAAACCCTCGGCCAGATCTGTGTCAACGGCAACCCCGATGGCAAGGAACCCCAAACCCTGATTGAAGATGCTGTTGCTGGCATCACCGCACCGGTTACCCAGTAATTGTTAAAACGAAAAAAGCTGCATTGATACACTAAAACAACGGCCCACAAACGGTCCGGAACGGTTGCCGGGCACGTGTGGGCCGCTTGGCGTAACCGCGTTGGAAAGGAGAGATTCCTGTGGCAAAATCCGCTGCTGCGGCCCTGCACACGGAACCAAAGGAACCCAATTTTTTGCAGAAATTTGGTCATGACTTTGTGCACGGCGATATCTTTACCAAACTATCCTTCTTTGTATGGGGCCTGGGCTATATTGGCCACGGCCAGCTGATGAAGGCGCTTCTGGTCACATTTGTACAGGGCTTTGCGCTGTATTTCCTGGCATTCTTTGGCGTACCCAACCTGGCAAAGTTCGGCACCCTCGGCACCGTAAAAATGGAGATGGTGTTCGATGTTGCCACGATGAAAAACGTTGTAAACGATTACGATAATTCGTTTGAGATCCTGCTGATGAGCATGATCGCCTTTATCGTGATCGCGGCACTGATCGCGGCGGCCATGATGGTGGTATCTTCCAACTATCAGCTGCAGAAGATCCGTGAAGCTGGCAAAAAGACCAACAACTTTGTGCAGGACATCAACGTTTACCTGAACGAAAAGTTCTATGTGACCCTGCTCACCCTGCCGGTTCTGGGCGTTGTGGTGTTCACCATTGTGCCGCTGTTCATCCTGATCGCCGTTGCGTTCACCAACTATGACCAGCAGCACATGCCGCCCAATGAACTGTTTACCTGGGTTGGGCTGAACAACTTCTTTACCCTGTTTGGCGGCGGCGGAATGACCTCCACGTTTAGTTATTCCTTTGCCAAGGTTTTAACCTGGACGTTGGTTTGGGCGTTCTTTGCCACCTTTACCAACTTCTTTGGCGGCATTTTGATGGCAATGTTCATCAACGACAAAAAGACCAAGTTCCCCAAGTTCTGGCGTACCCTGTTCATGGTGACCATTGCGGTGCCGCAGTTCGTTACGCTGCTGCTGGTGCGCAACTTCTTCTCCAACAACGGTATTTTCAATACCATGATGGCCAATGCAGGCGTTACCGACTTCCTGCATAACATCGGCCTGCTGGATAAGGGCCTTTCTTACATTCCGTTCCTGACCCAGCCGGGCTGGGCCATGTTCACCATCATCATGATCAATATCTGGATCGGCGTGCCGTACCAGATGCTGATTGCTACCGGCGTGCTGATGAACATTCCCGCTGACATGATCGAGGCCGCCCGCATTGACGGCGCCAACCCGGTGCAGATGTTCTTCCGCATCAAGCTGCCCTACCTGCTCAGCGTGCAGGGTCCCTCTCTGGTAACGGATTTCGTCAAGAACGTCAACAACTTCAACGTCATTTACCTGCTCACGCAGGGTGTGTTTGTAACCCAGAATCAGGCCCTTGCACAGTCCAACGCAAAGGAAATTGACCTGCTGGTTACCTGGCTGTTCCGCTTGACGCAGGATTACTACAACTACAAGATGGCTGCCGTGCTGGGCATTATGGTGTTCATTGTGTGCGCCGTGTTTACGGTTGTATGCTTCCACTTTATCAATAAGAAGGAGGCGACGTTCTCTTGAGTACCACTGCTGTACCCTCTGCCGCTGTGCAAAAGCAGCTCAAGCAGGGAAAAGTGAAAAAAGGCATCTTCTCCGTCATCCGCCATTTGGTGCTGGCGCTGCTGGCTTTTATCTGGCTGGTACCCATCGCCTGGCTGCTGCTGACCTCGTTTTCCACCGATAAGGGCATCAACTTTACCCGCTTTGTGCCGGAAAGCTTTACCATGTGGAACTACGTCAGCATTATGACACAGCCGGACTCTGTTGCACAGTTCCCGCGCTGGTTCATGAACACCTTGGTTGTGGCATGCTTTAACTGTGTGATCTCCACCTGCTTTGTGTTGATGGTGGCTTACGCCATAAGCTGCTGCCGCTTCAAGGGCCGCAAGCTGCTGCAGAACTTGTCCGTTACCGTCAACCTGTTCCCCGGCGTTCTGGCCATGATCGCTGTGTACTTTGTTTTGAAGTACATGAACCTGACCAACTCTTACGCCGGTCTGATCATGGTATACGCGGGCTCTTCCGGCCTGGGCTACCTGATCTGTAAGGGCTTTTTTGATACGGTGCCTGTGGCACTGCGTGAGGCCGCCAAGCTGGACGGCGCTTCGGAAGCGCGCATCTTCTTCCAGATCGTCATCCCGATGTCCCGCCCGATCCTGGTGTACACCATTATCAACTCCTTCCTGACGCCGTGGACCGACTTTGTTGTGGCAAAGATGATCCTGAACTCCGGCGTTTCGACGGACTGGACGGTGGCAATCGGCCTGTACAACATGCTGCAAAAGGCTTTGGTCAACAGCTACTTCTCCCGTTTCTGCGCAGGCGGTGTTTTGGTGGCTATCCCCATCTCCATCCTGTTTGTCATCATGCAGAAGTTCTATGTTGAGGGCATTACCTCCGGTGCAGCAAAGGGCTAAACCTTTGCATCAACTGCACATGGCACAATAGTTGCAGAATCTACTATAATTAGGAATTGGAAATCAGGAATGAGGAATTTCGGTGCAGACCGCCAGTTCCGTCTTTCGGGTTTCCGATTCCTAATTTTTGTTTTATGTTTTACAGTGTAGAGGAAAGGGAATCCACGATGAACTTTATCACCAAAGCCCCTGTGATGCTGTGCGGCGGCGATTATAACCCGGATCAATGGCTGGACCGCCCGGATATTCTTGAAGCGGACATCCGCATGATGAAAAAGGCCGGAATGAACAGCGTTACGCTGGGTGTGTTTGCCTGGGCAGCATATGAGCCGCGCGAGGGGGAATATAACTTTACTTGGCTGCGCGAGATCATGGATCGACTGTATGACCAGGGCATTTATACCGAGCTGGCAACGCCCACTGGTGCAAAGCCCAACTGGCTGGCACGCAAATACCCCGAAGTGCTGCGCGTGCAGTCCAACGGTGTGCGGGACCACCAGGGCATGCGCCACAACCACTGCCTGACCAGCCCCATCTACCGCCAGAAGGTAGAGGAGCTGCTGAACCACCTGATCGACGCTGTGGGCGACCACCCCGGCCTGATCTTGTGGCACATTTCCAATGAGCTGGGCGGCGAATGCTACTGCCCGCTGTGCCAAGAGCGCTTCCGCGGCTGGCTGAAAGAAAAGTATCATACCATTGATGCCCTGAACCATGCCTGGTGGACTAGCTTCTGGAGCCACCACTACGACAGCTTTGACGAGGTGGAGCCGCCGTTTGATAACGGGGAGCAGAGCCTGAACGGCCTGAAGCTGGATTGGCGGCGCTTTACCACCTGGAACATGATGGACTATGTACACAGCGAAACGGCGATCCTGCGCAAGCGGACCCCCAATGTGCCCATTACCACGAACCTGATGGAGTACTTCCCCGGATTGGACTACCACAAGCTGCAAAGAGAGCTGGATTTTGTCTGCTGGGACAGTTACCCCCATTGGGGGCGCCCCGACCGCAGCACCACCGTGACGGCGGGCATGACGGCGTTTGATCATGCGCTGATCCGCGGCTGCAAGCCGGACAAGCCGTTCCTGCTGATGGAAAGCACCCCCAGCCTGGTGAACTGGCACGAGTATAATAAGCTCAAGCGCCCCGGCGTGAACCGGATGAGCGCTATCCAGACAGTGGCCTGTGGTGCGGACGGCGTGCAGTACTTCCAGTGGCGCAAGGGCCGCGGCGGCTCTGAGCAGTTCCACGGCGCGGTTGTGGACCACGATGGCCGCGATGATACCCGCGTGTTCAACGAAGTGACCGCCACCAACGAAGCCCTGGTCGCCCTGACCCCGGTGTGCGGCAGCCTGCCCAAAGCGGACGCGGCCATGATCTTTGACTGGGACAACCGTTGGGCGCTGGATGACGCCTGGGGCATGCAGATCAAGCAGAAGAATCTGCGCGAAACCTGCTGCCAGCTGTACGCCCAGCTGAACCACTGCGGTGTGGAAACCGACGTTGTGGGCGTGGATGCAGACCTGAACCGCTATAAGCTGGTGGTGCTGCCCATGCTGTTTATGACCAAGCCTGGTTTTGCACAAAAGATTCGCGAATATGTGGAAAACGGCGGCACCGTTGTGGCCACCTATCTGCTGGGCTATGTGGATGAAAGCACCCTGTGTTGGCTGGGCGGGTTCCCCGGTGACGGCCTGCGCGAAGTGTTTGGCGTGACCGCAAGCGAACTGGACACCCTGTACCCCGGCGAGGGCAACCGTGCCATCTGGGTCAAGAGCAGCCAGCAGAGCAGCATCAAGGATTACTGCGAACTGTTGCAGCCTGCCGAGGGTACCGAGGTGGTGGCTGTGTATGGACAGGATTTCTATTCCGGCCATGCGGCTGTGACCCACCATGTGTTCGGCAAGGGGCACGCTTATTACATCGGTGCGCGCTTGGATGACGCCGGCAACGCCGCTGTGCTGCGTGCAGCTTTGGCCGATGCCAAGGTGCACCTGCGTGACCTGCCGCAGGGTGTGGAATACCACTGCCGCGAAAGCGAGAACGCGCGCTACCATTTCTACATCAACACCACCCAGAGCGCAGTTAAGGTGCAGGTGGAATCCGGTGCAGACCTGTTGAGCGGCAAAAACGTTTTGGGCAGCATGGAGCTGAAACCCTATGATGCCTGCACAATTGAGGAAAAGTGAAATAAGAAAAACGCCATGCTTTCCGAAGAAAGCATGGCGTTTTGTCAGGGCAACCCGCACAATTCCGCCTTACGGCTTAAGCACCGCTCCGACGGCTGCGGCACGGCATCTGCGTTGCCAAAATGCTCGATAATGTCGGGTTGCGGTACCCGCATCGTGCTTCGGGGGCAAAAGCCCCTCGCACTCTGCGACCGCTGCCCCTGCTTCGGTTCGCTGTTTCCGCCACTGGCGGCGCTCACCTTTGCAGCATCCAGTATTATCTGCGCTTTTGGCCTAGCAGCTACCGCACCTCGCTCGCCGTATCGGCACTTAGAATTATGCGGTATTGCCTTAGGAGTTAGGAAGTAGGAGTGAGGAGGTAATGTGGAATTAGGAATTGGAGGTGGGGAAAGGGAGCGGCGAGGTTGGTTTGAGCAGATGTTTTGTGGTGCCAGAACGGTCAAGACCATTCCCTACAGTGCATTTTATAATGTGCGGCAATATTTATGGTGCACCCACACCCGTAGGGGCGCACAATGTGCGCCCGCTGCGCTGAAGGGGAACTGCTCCTTTTTAGGCCGTGCGTATCTCTTAAATATACTTATCCAACATATCCTGCAAAGCCTGTTTGGGCAGGAAACCGACGCTGCGGGCGGATTCCTGGCCGTTTTTCAGTACGACCAGGCAGGGGATGCTGGAAATGCCGTATTCGGTGGCAAGCTGGCGGTTTTCGTCCACATCAATGCTGTAAAATGCGGCTTTGCTGCCAACTTCATCGGCAAGCTCATGCAGGACCGGGGCAAGCATCTGGCAGGGACCGCACCAGGTTGCAGAAAAATCCAGAACGGCCACGCCCTGTGCTTTGGCCTGGGAAAGATCATTATTGCTGATTTTGGTAACCATAAAAAGGTTCCCTCCTTTAATTATGACTGTAAAGCAGCGTGTTCCGCTGCTGTTTGCCGGACATGGTTATGGCGTATCTACACCATAGTATGGGCCGGGAGGGGGAAAGACATTCCCTTACTGCTGATTGTACACAGTTTGGGCTGCTTTGTCAACAAGAAAGAGACTGAATCTTAATTTTGACATAAAATTACTATAACAAGTAAGACAAATTAAGACAAAAGCAGATACAGGATAAAACAAAGCCACCCGCACTGCGGAGGGATCCCCTGCACAGAACGGGTGGCAACTTTGTTGGAAGGTAATCAGCGGTTGTATTTTGCAGTAGCCTGCAGGCGCTGCATGGCACGGTTCAGGGCAATCTTGCTCTGGTAATACTCATGCATGCTCTGCTTGTGCTGCAAGCGCTCCTCGGCGCGGATGCGGGCGGCCTCGGCACGGTTCTTATCGATATCCTCCGGGCGCTCGGCGCTGTCGACCAGCAGCACAACGTAAGTGGGGGTCACTTCGGCAATGCCATCGCCCACCAGTACGCTGCGGGTTTCGCCGCTCACGGTGAACTGCATGATGCCCATTTCCAGGGCAACCAGCACCGGGCTGTGTCCGGCCTGTACGCCGTACTGGCCGTCAGCGGTGGGCAGGGTCAGGCTTTCGCACTCGCCCTGGAAAAACTCGCCGCTGCTGGCCGTGATGTTCAGAACGAACTTTTCCATCAGGCCACACCGCCCTTTTCGGCAGCCTTCTTGCGAGCATCGTCCAGCGTGCCCACGTTGAAGAACGCCCATTCGGGCAGATCATCGACCTGACCGTCCACGATGGCGGCAAAGCCCTTGACAGTTTCGGCCAGGGGCACATATTTGCCCGGCAGGCCGGTAAAGTTCTCGGCAACGAAGAACGGCTGGGACAGGAATTTCTGGATTTTGCGGGCGCGGGCAACGGTCAGCTTATCGTTGTCGTCCAGTTCGTCCATGCCAAGGATGGCGATAATGTCCTGCAGTTCCTGGTAGCGCTGCAAGGTAGCCTGTACCTTGCGGGCCACGCGATAATGCTCCTCGCCCACAATGTCTGCTTCCAGGATGCGGCTGGTGGAATCCAGCGGATCCACGGCGGGGTAGATACCCTGTTCCACGATCTTACGGGACAGAACGGTAGTGGCATCCAGGTGGGCAAAGGTGGTGGCCGGGGCGGGGTCGGTCAGGTCGTCGGCAGGCACATAAACGGCCTGAACCGAGGTGATGGACCCATCACGGGTGGAAGTGATACGCTCCTGCAGGGCACCCAGCTCGTTGGCCAGCGTGGGCTGGTAACCAACGGCGGAGGGCATACGGCCCATCAGGGCGGAAACTTCGGAGCCGGCCTGCACAAAACGGAAGATGTTGTCAATAAACAGCAGCACGTCCTTGTGGCTTTCCTCGCGGAAGTATTCTGCCATGGTCAGGCCGGTTTCGGCAACGCGCATACGGGCTCCCGGCGGTTCGTTCATCTGGCCGAAGATTAGGGCGGTCTTGTTCAGAACGCCGGAAGCGTTCATTTCGCCCCAAAGGTCACAGCCCTCACGGCTGCGCTCGCCAACGCCGGTAAAGATGGAGTAGCCGCCGTGCTCGGTGGCTACGTTGTGGATCAGTTCCTGGATCAGCACGGTTTTGCCAACACCGGCGCCGCCAAACAGGCCGATCTTGCCGCCCTTGGCATACGGTGCCAGCAGGTCAATGACCTTGATGCCGGTTTCCAGAATTTCGGTTGCAGGTTTCTGGTCCTCAAAGCCGGGGGCCTTGCGATGGATGGGCCAGGTAGGGACGTCTGCGGCCATGGGGCCTTTGCCGTCAATGGGGCGGCCCAGGGGGTCAAACATGCGGCCCAGGGTGGCTTCGCCCACCGGGGCAGTCAGGCCGTGGCCCAGTGCGTTCACGGTCATCCCCTTGCCAAGACCCTCGCTGGCAGAAAGCATAATGCAGCGAACGGTGGTTTCGTTCACATGCTGCGTTACTTCCATCGTGCGCTCGGTGCCCTCAGCGGTCACTGTCAGCGCTTCCTGCAGGGCAGGCAGCTTGCCCTCGGTGAACTGAACGTCCACCACGGGGCCTGCTACACGAATAATTGTTCCCTGTGTCATACGATAGCCTCTTCCTTAATTACAGAAGTAGATAAATGTTTGAACATTGTATCCCGATAGGGGATACAGTGCAAAAAGTTTAATAGTCGCTGGTTTGCACAGCAGAAGCACCGCCGATGATCTCGGTGATCTCCTGGGTGATTGCACCCTGGCGGGTGCGGTTATACTCCAGCTGGAGCGCGTGAATCATATCGGTGGCGCTCTTGGTGGCGGAATCCATGGCGGTCATGCGGGCGCTCTGCTCGGCGCAATAGCTCTCGGTCATGGCACCGAAGATCATGCCGTGCATGTAGATGGGGGCCATCTGCTTGAACACCGACCACGCATCGGGGAACAGCTCAACCTCGCCATGGGGATCGCCCAGTGCGGGCGGCAGCGGCGCAAAGTGGGAGCGTTCCAGCGGCAGCAGCTGCAGCATGACCGGTTCAGCGGTCAGGGCGTTCTGGATCTTGGTGTAGATAAGGTAAACCTCATCCACCTCATCCGCCTTGAACGTATCGATCATGTCCGCCGTGATGTCACGCGCACGCTGCAATGTGGGGGCCTGGCCGCTGTACAGAAAATCTTCCACCAGGCGGGGGTCCTTGTGCAGCAGGGCGCGGTAGCCGGTCTGGCCCACCACATAAAAGCGGGCCTTGGGGTCATCGCCGCAGTGCGATTTCAGAAACTTGAGCAGGTTCTGGTTGTACGCACCGGCCATGCCTTTGTCCGCCGTCAGCACCAGATAGGCGCGGCGCGGAGATTCCGGGTTGCGGGTGTGGAAGAACGGGTGGACCGGTTCTTCCGGCAGGTGGGGCAGCACGCGGGTCATCGTCATCTGCATGCGCTCAAAGTAAGGCGAAACTGCCTGGTAATTTTTGCGTGCCTTGCGCAGCTTGGAGGAGGAGATCAGGTACATGGCATTGGTGATCTTCATGGTGTCCTGAATGCTCTCAATACGCTCCTTGAGCAGCTTAGTGGATGGCATGGGCATCGCCTCCCGCAAATGCGTTCCAGGCGTTCAGGATGGTCTGCACCTGTTCGGGGCTGAGCTTACCGGAAGCCTGGATCTCGTCCATCACGCCGGACGGGTCCGTGCGGAACTGACGCACAAATGCGGAGGTTTTCTGGCGCAGCTCGACGGTTTTGATCTCGTCGAGCACGCCGTGGGCGGCGAGGGTCAGCAAAACGACCTGCTCGGCGTCGGATTTGGGCTGGTACAGCGGCTGTTTCAGCAGTTCCATCAAAGCCTTGCCGTGTTCCAGCTGGCGGCGGGTCTCAGCGTCCAGGTCAGAGCTGAACTGCGAGAAGGATTCCATATCCTTGTACTGGGCCAGCTCGATACGCAGGTTGGCGTTGGCCTTTTTCATGGCCTTGGTCTGGGCAGCGCCGCCGACACGGGAAACCGACAAGCCAACGTTGACAGCCGGGCGGTTGCCTGCGTTGAACAGTGCGGTCTCCAGGAAGATCTGGCCATCGGTGATGGAAATAACGTTGGTGGGAATGTAGGCGGAAACATCGCCTGCCTGGGTTTCAACAATGGGCAGTGCGGTGATGGAACCGCCGCCCAGGTCGTCCCGCATACGGCAGGAACGTTCCAGCAGACGGGAATGCAGGTAGAAAACGTCGCCGGGGTAAGCCTCACGGCCGGGGGAGCGGCGCAGCAGCAGGGAAATGGCACGGTATGCCACGGCGTGCTTGGAAAGGTCGTCATAGACGATCAGCACGCTCTTGCCCTGGGCCATAAAATATTCGGCCAGTGCGGTGCCGGCATACGGGGCAATGTACTGCAGGGGGGCGCTGTCGCTGGCGGTGGCGGCCACAATGGTGGTGTAGCCCATAGCGCCATGCTTTTTCAGGTCCTCGGCCACGCGGGCAATGGAGGAAGCCTTCTGCCCGATGGCAACGTAGATGCAGAGCACGCCGGTATCTTTCTGGTTCAGGATGGTATCGGTGGCGATGGAGGTCTTGCCGGTCTGGCGGTCGCCGATGATCAACTCACGCTGGCCACGGCCGATGGGGAACATCGAGTCGATGGACAGAATGCCGGTGTGCAGCGGGGTGTCCACGCTCTGGCGCTCCAGAATGCCGGGGGCCTGCTTCTCGATGGGGTTGTAACCAACGGCTTCGATGGCACCCTTGCCGTCGATGGGCTCGCCCAGCGGGTTGATGACGCGGCCCAGGAAAGCTTCGCCGACGGGGATGCCGGCGCGCTTGCCGGTACGGGTCACCAGGGTGCCCACGCCGACGGATTCGGCACCATCAAACAGCATAATGCCCAGGTGGGAAGGCTCAACGCTTTCCACCATGCCCTTGGCACCGTTTTCAAAGGTGACGATCTCGCCGTACACGGCGCGGTCCATGCCTTCAACGGTAACAATGCCGTCGGCAGCGGACACAACCGTGCCTCCCTCGGCGGTGTTGGCGGCGGGCTTGTAGTCCTCCACGCGGGTCTTCAGGGTGGCCAGGTCGGGTTTGTCGCCGGTCATCTGGTCCAGGGCATGGCGGCCGGAGTTATCAAACACACGGTCGCCCACCTGCAATACATAGCCGGAAAGCAGGCTTTCATCCACGCTGACATCCAGCAGGACTTCGGTTGCATCGTACAGGGATTTCAGCTCGGCCTTGATCTTGTCCAGATCCTGCTCCCGCGGCTGGCGGGCGCAGTGCAGGTCGGCCTTTACAATGCGGTTGGCGGAGAAAAACTCGCGGCTGAATTCACTTGCCATTGCTGTCCCCCGCTTTCTGCAGCAGGTCATCCAGCAGGCGTGCATCGTCCTGCTGCGTCAGGTTGCGCGCCAGCAGCTTTTCACACATATCGCGGGCCAGGGCGGAAGTTTCAGCATTGGCATCGCGCAGGCGGCGGGCATGCTCTGCTTCGGCAGCGGCTTTGCCTTCGGCCACAATCGCATCTGCCTGGCGCTGGGCGTCCTGCAAAAGCTGTTCTTTCTCTTTTTCAGCCTGCTTTTCGTAGGCTTCGCGGCGCTGGGCAGCTTCGGTATCCACATTCTGCAGTTTATCCTGCGCCTGTGCCAAAACAGCCTGTGCGTCGTTCTTTTTGCCTTCTGCATCGGCGATCGCATCATCAATCTGCTTCTGGCGCTGCTCAATCACGTTCATAACGGGACGGTACAAAAACTTGCGCAGCAGAACAAACAGAACCAGAATGTTGACGACCGTCCACAGAATATTCAAATTCAGTGTCAGCATCGTTTATGCCTCCGTTATCAGCCCAGGAACAGGATGATGAGCAGGGCAACAACGAAGCCGAAAATGGCGGTGCCTTCTGCCAGGGCGGCGCCCAGCAGCAGGTTCTTGCTGATCTTGCTTTCAGCTTCCGGCTGGCGGCTGATGGCCTCCGCTGCCTTACCGGTTGCAATGCCAATGCCGATGCCGGCGCCAATGCCGGTCAGTGCTGCGATGCCAGCGCCCAAAGCTACCAAACTTGCCATAATAAATTACTCCTTTTTATAATAATGTAAAAGTGGGAAAGAAAACGCAGGTCATTCCATCGTTTCTTTCATGAACAGGGATGTCAGGAAGACAAACACATAGGTTTGGATCAGACCGTCAAACAAATCAAAATACAGGCTGAAAATTGCGGGGACAAAAACCGGAACCACCAGTTTGATGAGTTCCATGATGACAAATGCGCCCAGAACGTTGCCGAACAAACGCATGCACAGGCTGGTGGGCCGGATGGCGATTTCCAGAATGTTCATGGGGGTCATCAGGGCAATGGGTTCCGCCAGACTGTGTACAAATCGCTTGCCGCCCTTTGCATGGATGCCGGAATATTCGATCAGCACAATGCTCATAATAGCCAGCGCTGCGGTAACATTCAGGTCCTTTGTGGGGGGCTTGAGACCAATGATGCCGATCAGGTTGGAGCAGGCAATGTACAGTGCAACCGTGATCAGGTACGGCACATACTGTTTGCCGGCTTCGCCCAGCAGATCTTTGAAGAAGTTATCCATGGTTACCACAGCGGTTTCCAGGATGGCCTGGCGCTTGCTGATATGATTGACCTTGAGATTGCGTGTGAGCAAAATCGAAACGATCACCAAAAACGCCATGATGCCCCAACTTACCGCGATGGATTCCGGGATGTCGATGCCGCCAAAAATGGGAAGGGTAAACGCCGTATCAACGTTAAGCTCCTCTTTTAAGGCGGCGGTCAGTTCGTTCATTATTCCGCCTCCTCTGGCCAGCGGGGCAGCTTGTACGCCGGGCTGGCTTTATGTTTTGAATTTATCTGATAAAAAGCGCACCAAGGAGAAAAACAGAAGGGGGGAAACGGCGATGTTCCGTTTCTGCACCCTCCTTGCTGCGTTCTTTATGCCGCCATAATACCACCATTCCCCGCCATTTGTAAGCCCCTTGCCGCACATTCTGCCTTTTGGATATTCCGTGATTCTGACAGATTAAAAATACTGTGCACGATGCACAATAAAGCACACTGAAAATTGAGCTAATTGCCGAATTTAATGACAAAAAATGCGGAAAAGTTCTTAATTTCAAACAAATCTTGCGGTTTTATGCAGTTTTGATGGTGAGGGAAAGGTACGGTGTTTGTGAAAACTGCCAAGGAGCGGAAATTCAGGCGATGCGCTCCGCGCCAAGGGCGGTTTCGGATGCAAAGCGGGTAGCCGCCAGCTTTTCCAGTGTGGCAAGCCGCACGCAGATGGTAAACAGCCGGGCCGCAGGTTCGATCTCCTCGGCGCTGGCAAAGCTGGGGGCAATACGGATGTTGCTGTCCTGCGGGTCGCGGCCATAGGGCCAGGTGGAACCGGCGGGGGTGAATTTGACACCGGCCCGGCGGCAAAGCTCCACCGTGCGGGCCGCGCAGCCCGGCATGGTATCGAAGGAAAGGAAGTAGCCGCCGCGGGGTTCCGTCCAGCTGGCAATGCCGCTGCCGTCCAGTTCCTCGCGGAAAATGGAGATGACCTGCTCGAACTTGGGGCGCAGCAGGCGGGCATGGCGTGCCATATGGGCTTCAATGCCGCTTTCATTGCGGAAAAAACGTGCCTGGCGCAGCTGGTTGAGCTTATCGGGGCCGATGGTGGCAAACTTCCACACTTTGCGCAGATCGATCAGGTTGGCGGAACTTGCCGCCACGCCGCTGATGCCTGCACCGGGGAAGGAAACCTTGCTGGTGGAGCAGAACTCATACACCATATCCGGGTGCCCGGCATTGGCGCAGGCGGACAGGATGTCTGGCAGGACGGCCGGGGCGTTGGGGTAAAGGTCATGCACGCAGTAGGCGTTATCCCAGAAAATGCGGAAATCCGGCGCTGCAGGTTGCAGGTGGGCAAAGCGCTCCACCACCATGGGGCTGAACACAATGCCGGTGGGGTTCTGGTACTTGGGTACGCACCAGATGCCTTTGATGGAAGCATCCCGCTGGACCAGGTCTTCGATCATGTCCATATCGGGGCCATCATTGTGCATGGGGATGGGGATTAGCTGGAAGCCGAAATGCTCCGTCATGGCAAAATGGCGGTCATAACCCGGCACGGGGCAAAGGAACTTGCGGTCCTTGACCTGCACCCACGGCTCTGCGCCCAGCAGGCCGTCCAGCATGGCGTGGCTGAGAATATCGAACATCATGGTCAGGCTGCTGTTGCCGCCCACCATGACCTGCTCCGGCCGCGCGCCGATCATACCGGCCAGCAGGGCTTTTGCTTCGGGAATGCCGTCCAGCCCGCCGTAATTGCGGCAGTCGGTGCCATCCTCACTGTCCAGCACGCTGCGGGAGTTCAGTTCACCCAGCATGCGCTGCGAAAGTGCCAGCTGCTCCGGCGCAGGCTTTCCGCGGGAAAGATCCAGCTGCAGGCCCTGCTGTTCGTACTCATGGTAGCGCTGGCACAGACGGTGGTATTCCCGCTGCATTTCTTTTTTTGTCATATCCTGATACTGCATGGTGCCATCCTTCCTGGGCAATACCGGCAGGGCCGCTTGCTTACCTGGTGTAGCTGAAAACGAAGAAAATGACGAAGATTTCGCAAATGTGCGATGGATTCGAGGCAAAAAGCCGCAGGAATCCTTTGTGGATTCCAAGGATTTTTAACGCGGAATCCGGCCGCGTTTGTAGAAATATTCTAAATTTTCGACGTTTCAGGTACATCCTGGGGGGAGTATGCACGGACCCTGCCGATATGCCTTGTTTTCTGGAACGGTTTGTATTATACTGTCGGAAAGTACATTTGTAAAATATATGTTTCGTATGCAAAATATTTGCATTTGATATGGCAAAACGCAGGAAAAGAGGAAAAACTGTGAATGTAAACTATGAATATTACCGCTTATTTTACTATGTCTGCAAATATCACAGTATAACCCGCGCGGCCAATGTGCTGCGCATGAGCCAGCCCAATGTGACCCGCGCCCTGAACCGGCTGGAGGAACAGCTGGGCTGCAAGCTGCTGGTGCGCAGCACCCGCGGCGTGACGATGACGCCGGAGGGCGAGGTGCTGTTTGCCCACGTGGAAATCGCCCAGGAGCAGCTGCAGGCGGGGGAAAGCGAGCTGGCGGGCATTACCGCGCTGGAAAGCGGCGCGCTGACCATTAGCGCCAGCGAGACCGCTTTGAATGTGTTTTTGCTGGATATGCTGCGGGAATTCCACCGGCGTTACCCCGGCGTGCGGCTGCGCATTGCCAACCATTCCACCCCGCAGGCCATCCGTGCGCTGGGGCGCGGGCTGGTGGATCTTTGTGTGATCACCACCCCGGCCCGGTTGGAATCCACGATGCGCCGTACCCTGCTGATGCCGTTCCAGGAAATTCTGATTGCCGGCAGGGACTTTGAATTTTTGCAGGGCCGCCGCTGGGCGCTGAAAGAACTGCAGCAATACCCTCTGATCTGCCTGGGCAGCGAGACGATGACCTATGCGTTCTATAACCAGTTTTACTTAAGCAACAATCTTGTTTTGCAGCCGGATACTGAGGCCGCTACCACCGACCAGGTGGTGCCGCTGGTCAAAAGCGGGCTGGGGCTGGGGTATGTGCCGCAGAATTTTGCCAAGGACGCCTTGGCCGCGGGGGATGTGTTTACCATCCAGTTGAAAGAGGAAATCCCCACCCGTCATGTTGTGCTGGTGCAGGATGGCGGCCGTGTTCCCAACGCAGCTGCGCGCGAATTTGCCCGGATGCTGAACAGCAGCGTTACGCAGCAGAATGCACCATAAGCGGACAAAATTGTGCACCGGCACCAGAAAATTAAAAATATCTGCGTCTGTTTTTGTGAAAGGTGATTGACAACTGCCGTGCGGAACCGTATGATAAAAGTGGAACTTTGCCCGGTACAGCGGGAACCATACGGTGCGCCGGATTCCGCGCAGAGGGACAGAAAATAATAGGAGGGATTGTTTTGAAACAATGGCTGAAAGACGCAGTTTTTTACGAAATTTACCCCCAAAGCTTTTATGATACCAACGGGGATGGCATCGGCGATCTGAAGGGGATTATCGAAAAGCTGGATTACATCAAAGAGCTGGGGTGCAACGCCCTTTGGATCAACCCCTGCTTTGATTCCCCGTTCAAGGACGCCGGGTATGATGTGCGCGATTATAAGCTGATTGCCCCCCGCTATGGCACCAACGCAGATGCCAAAGCGCTGTTTGAAGCAGCTCATGCCAAGGGCATCCATGTGCTGCTGGACCTGGTGCCCGGCCATACCAGCGAGGAACACGCATGGTTTAAGGAGAGCAGCAAGCCGGAAAAGAATGAGTATTCCGACCGCTATATCTGGACGGACTCCTGCTTTAGCGCCGGTGACGGTATGCCGTTCATTGGCGGCGAGACCGACCGCAACGGTACTTATATTTTGAACTTCTTCAAGTGCCAGCCTGCTTTGAACTATGGTTATGGCAAGTGCCGCGAAAAGTGGCAAATGCCCACCGACGCCCCCGGCCCGCGCGCAACGGTGGAAGCCGTGAAGGATGTGATGCGCTTTTGGCTGGATATGGGCTGCGATGGTTTCCGTGTGGATATGGCATCCAGCCTGGTCAAGAATGATACCCACCACAAAAAGTATACCTGTGCCATCTGGCGCGATATTGCCGCTATGCTGGACAAGGAATACCCCGAAGCCGCTCTGGTGAGCGAATGGAACCAGCCGCGCCAGTCCCTGAAAAACGGCTTTGATATGGACTTTATGCTGGAATGGCAGGGCAATGGCTACAGCTGGCTGATGCGCAATTATGATGGCGCAACAGATTCTGACCCGCATAACATCGGCAAGGCGTATTTCTGTGCGGATTCCGGCACGGGTATTGACAAGTTCCTGGATGACTGGCTGCCCAGCTACAAGGCGACCCGCAAGGACGGCCTGTACTGCTTGATTACCTGCAACCATGATACCATCCGCCCCTCCGCCGGTTTGACCCCGGATGAGCTGAAAATTGCTTACGCCATGCTGTTTACCCTGCCCGGCGCACCGTTTGTGTATTATGGCGATGAGATCGGCATGCGCTATCTGCCGCTGCCCACCAAGGAGGGCGGCTATTTCCGCACCGGTTCCCGCACCCCCATGCAGTGGGATAACAGCGCCAACAAGGGATTTTCTACCGCCGCAGCCGACAAGCTGTACCTGCCGGTGGACGATACTGCGGACGCCCCCACCGTGGCTGCCCAGCAGGCAGACCCTGACAGCCTGTGGCATACCGTGCAGGGGGTGCTGAACTTCCGCCACAGCCACCGGGATCTGGATTCCGATGCGCCGTTCCATGTGCGGTTTGCCCCCAAGGCAAAGGGCAGCTACCGCCCGTTTGCCTGGGAGCGCGGCAAGCTGATCTGCGCGGTGAACCCCGCCCACGAGGAAGCAGAACTGCCCCTGAAGCTGGAAGACGGTACCCGCGTGCTGCATGTGATCGGCAAAGCCGAAGTGAAGGGCGATGAGCTGGTGCTGGGTGCACAGAGCTTTGCAATTTTGGGGTAAGCAGAATAGATTGCAAACGCAAATGTTAAGGCAACACCGCACAATTCCCGCCTTGCGGCTTAAGCACCGCTCCGGCAGCTGCGGCACGGCATCTGCGTTGCCAAAATGCTCGATAATGTCGGGTTGCGGTACCCGCATCGTACATCGGGGACAAAAGCCCCTCGCACTCTGCGACCGCTGCCCCTGCTTCGGTTCGCTGCATCCGCCACTGGCGGCGCTCACCTTTGCAGCATCCAGTATTATCTGCGCTTTTGGCTTAGCAGCTGCCGCACCTCGCTCGCCGTATCGGCACTTAGAATTATGCGGTATTGCCTTAAATAGAATCATATAAAGCAGCGCCCCGGCGGGACAAGATATCCCGCCGGGGCAGTGTTTTTTATGGAAGAATGATTATACGCTTCAGATCACATTGTATTCTTTCAGCAGTTTTTCAATCTCGGTGCCCTCCAGCTTCTTCAAAGCTTCTTTCAGGGCCAGTTTCTGCACAACGTTCATCTCCATATCGGTGACCTTTTTGCCGTCGCGCAGTTTTACGGTGGCATCCAGCAGGTCGCGGATATCATATACGCTGCCCCAGACCTCCGGTACGCCGCGGTCAACGTTCAGCAGGGTGTAAACCGCTTCCATGCCGGTGCGGATGGAATACTCGGTGGTAAAGATGGTATCGCGCTTGGTCTCGGCAAACTGGCCGATGAAAGCGAAATTCACAGCGCCTTCGGGCACAACATCCGGGCGGTCGCCGGCAGCGCGCGGCATAAAGAAAGCGTCGATATACGGCATCATGCAGGGCACGGTGTTGGCACTGTTGGCAGCCAGATCCTCGATCTGGTCAACTGGTACACCAATGTGGTACAGCCATTCCTGGCAGATCTCCTCGCCGGTGCATTCGCGCATGGGCTTCTTGACGTAATCGCCGGGCTTATCACTGAACAGACTGTACACCCAAACGCAGAGCTGATCCTTGGGCTGGTCGCGGAACTGCTGCTGGCGGTTCAGCGTCCAGCTGAGCAGCCAGCTGGAATCCTTGACGGAGACAATGCCGCCGGTGACGACCTTGCCGGTGAAGGGATCGCGCTTGCAGATCTTTTTGATATAGGGCACAATGCGCTGGTCCAGCGTGGTGATGGTGGCGCTCATCCAGTTGCTCAGCTCCGGGTCATAGCAGAACTTGTCCGGGTGGCCGAAGCTGGGGTCCTGGGCGGCGATCTTGCGCCACAGATCCCAGCCGCCGCCTTCCTTCAGATCAAACTTGAGGGGGGCAACGGTGGTCTGGCTGCCAATGGTGGAGTTTTCGACACAGCCGCCGTTGGTGATGAACACCAGGTCGTTCTCGGTCAGGTCAATGCACTCTTCGTGGCCGTCGCGCAGAGTATCAATGCGGGTGGCCTGCTTTTTGCCGTTGGCGCAGTCAAAGGCAACGTTGGTCACCTTGACGCCGTAATGGAACTGCACGCCATGGCCTTCCAGGTACTTGACCATGGGCAGGATCATGGATTCATACTGGTTGTAGCGGGTAAAGCGCAGGGCGGTGAAATCCGGCAGGCCGCCGATGTGGTGGATGTAGCGCTGAAGGTAGCGCTTCATCTCCAGGGCGCTGTGCCAGTTCTCAAAGGCGAACATGGTGCGCCAGTACAGCCAGAAGTTGGTGTTCAGGACTTCGTCATCAAAGAAGTCGGTGATCTTTTTATCGTACAACTGCTCGTCCGGGGTCATGAACAGCTTCAAAATCTCCATGGCACCCTTGTCAGACAGGCCGAACTTGCCATCGGTGTGGGCATCCTCGCCGCAGTTGACGGTGGCGCGGCACAGGCTGTAGTTGGGATCGTGCTTGTTCAGCCAGTAATACTCGTCCAGCACGGTGACGTTCTCATCCTCAATGGAGGGGATGGAGCGGAACAAATCCCACATGCACTCGAAGTGGTTGTCCATCTCACGGCCGCCGCGCATAACGTAACCGATGTCCTGGTACTTGTAGCCATCGCAGGCACCACCGGGGATGGGGTCCTTTTCCAGCACATGGATGTGCTCGCCCTTCATCTGGCCGTCACGCACCATAAAGCATGCGGCGGACAGCGCGGCCAGGCCGCTGCCGATAAGGTAGGCACTCTTGTGGTCAACGCCCTCCGGTTTTTCGGGACGGGCAAAAGCTTCATAGTTACCGCTGGAATAATACATAAAAAAGCCTCCTTGCGTTGGTTTTATTGTTTGCTGTTGTTTGTCTGGGGTGTTCCTTTTGGAATGTCTATAGTATAACCAGCGGAGGCAGGGTTCACAATCAGCAAAACAGCCGCCGTGATTAAATTTTTATCACGGCGGCTGTTTTGTATAAAATTTGAAGTTTTTGTTACAGGGGCGGGAAAACAGCGGAAGATGGTGGGGGCCATGGCGGCCTACATTAGTTTTTCGCAGATCGTGCATTTCATGGTTCGGCCCTTAACGCAAGATGTACATCAGCTTTTATCAATGCGGCATTTTTCCAACGCCTTGGTCACATCACCGTGAATCAGGGTGGAAAGCTGTTCCACCAGCTGGGCGGGGTCCTGACGCATATCGTTTTTGATCCAGTCCAGTGTCAGCCCCACAAAGGCGAACTTATAAAAGTTGGCGATAAACTCTTTATCCTCCGGGCGAACCGTCATACCGGCGGCGCGCTCCTCCACAACGCCCATCATCAGGTCATAGGTCAGGCGGTAAAGATAATTTTCCAGCTGTTCGCGGCTGATGGAACGGTAGACGCTGGTAAAAAACGCTTTGTCCTTCCGCAGGGCTTCCAGAATCTGCAAAAAGCCCTGCTGCCAGGTATCATAGGTTTTCTGCCCGGCCAGCGCGCGGGCAGCGTCCTCCTCGCAGCACCATTCCACAAGGTCGTAAATATCCTTAAAGTGGTAATAAAAGGTCATGCGGTTGACCCCGCAGTGGTCGGTCAAGTCGCTGACCGTGATTTTGTCCAGCGGTTTGTGGCGCAGCAGTTCCTTGAGCGAAGCTTCCAGTGCGCGCTTTGTCATCTGCGACATGGGTAGTCCCCTTTCCATGGGCGATATTGCTTGAACATCATAATATTTATTCTACCACAAGGATGTGAACTTTTCTTGGCAGGAATTTTAGGCAAGTTCAAACATGCCGTTGTACAGCTGGTAGTATTCGCCCTTTTGGGCCAGCAGTTCATCATGGCTGCCGCGCTCCACAATGCCGCCGTGTTCCAGCACAATAATGGCGTTGGAATTGCGTACGGTGGAAAGCCGGTGGGCGATAACAAAGACGGTACGGCCCTCCATCAGGCGGTCCATACCTTTTTCGATCAGAGCTTCGGTGCGGGTATCGATGCTGGAGGTCGCTTCGTCCAAAATCAGCACCGGCGGGTCGGCCACAGCAGCGCGGGCAATGGCCAGCAGCTGGCGCTGGCCCTGGCTCAGGTTGGCACCATCGCCCGATACCATGGTGTTGTACCCTTGGGGCAGGCGCTCGATAAAGGAGTGCGCGTTGGCAATTTTTGCGGCGGCGATGATCTCTTCGTCGGTTGCATCCAGTTTGCCAAAGCGGATGTTATCCGCTACTGTGCCGGTGAACAGATGGGTGTCCTGCAGCACTACGCCAAGGCTGCGGCGCAGATCACTTTTGCGGATCTTGCGCACATCAATGCCGTCATAGGTGATGGTACCGGAGGTGATATCATAAAAGCGGTTGATGAGGTTGGTAATCGTGGTTTTGCCCGCGCCGGTGGAACCGACAAAGGCGATCTTCTGCCCCGGTTTGGCGTACAGCGTAACATCATGCAGGGTGGTCTGGCCCGGAATGTAACCAAAGCTGACATCCCGGAACCGTACATCCCCGCGCAGAGGAACGAGAGGGGCGGCGGGGTCGGCACTGTCGCGCCAGGCCCACAGGCCGGTGCGGCGGCCGCCGGCGCTGGGCACAAGGGTGCCGTCCGCAGACTTTTCCACACGAACGATCTCGACGGTACCCTCATCGGTTTCCGGCTGTTCGTCAAGCACATTGAAAATGCGCTCGGCACCGGCAAGGGCGGCCAGCAGAAAGTTGCCCTGCTGGGTGAATTGGTTGATGGGCAAAGCAGACTGGCGCACAAACACCAGATAGCTGGCCAGGCTGCCCAGGCTGGACTGGCCGTTCATAACCATCAGCCCGCCCAGCACGGCAATGACCGCATAGTTGATGTAGGAGATGGAAACAACGGCGGGGATCATGGTGGCGGAATACCCCTGGGCACTAGTTCCGGCGCTTTGCAGGCGGGCGTTCAATGCCTGAAAACCTTCCAGGTTGGTCTGCTCATGGTTGAACACCTTGACCACCTTTTGCCCGGCGGCCATCTCCTCCACATAGCCTTCCAGATCGCCAAGAGCCTGCTGCTGGCGGGCGTAGAAGAAACGGCTGCGGTTGGTGCTGAACCGGATGTACCAGAACATGACGGCGTACCCCACCACGACCAGCAGCGAAAGCCGCCAGTTGAGCACAAACAGCAGAACCAGCGTGCCCACCACCTGGATAAAGCTCTGGATCAGCAGAGCAAAGCTGTTGTTCAGCGCGTCCGAGATGGTGTCCACATCGTTGGTGAACAGGCTCATCAGTTCGCCGTTGCGGCGGGAGTCAAAAAAGGAGAGGGGCAGCGTTTGCAGGTGGGCAAACAGGTCCCGGCGGATATCATGCAAGACCTTCTGCGCGGCGCGCACCATGGTCTGGGTGTAGCCCAGGGTAGAAAGCGCGCCCACCGCGTAGATGGCGGCGGTCAGGGCAACACCGCGGACAAGGCCGGGAATGCTGCCGGTTTCCAGAATACCGTTGACCACCGGCTTGATCATGTAGGTACCCAGCAGGTTGGCGAGTGCGCTGACAGCGGTAAGCACCCCAACCAGCCCCAGCATGAACTTGTGGCGGCCCAGGTAGTTCAAAAATACCCGGATGGTGTTGCCAAAATGCTGCGGCTTTTTACCGCTGAATGCCTTTGCCATCCGCGTCATCTCCTTTCATCTGGGATGCATAAATTTCCTGGTAGATGGTGTCATTCGCCAACAGCTCCTTGTGGGTGCCCACAGCGTGAACTTTGCCGTCATCCAGAATCACGATCATGTCGGCATCCATCACCGAGGTGATGCGCTGGGCAATGATGAGCTTGGTTACATCGGTCAGGGCGGCCAGCGCATGGCGGATCTTGCCCTCGGTGGCGGTATCCACGGCGCTGGTGGAATCGTCAAAAATCAGCACTTTGGGGTGCTTGAGCAGGGTGCGGGCAATGCAGAGCCGCTGCTTCTGCCCGCCGGAAACATTCACGCCGCCCTGGCCCATGTCGGTATCCAGGCCGTCCGGCATCCGCTCCAAAAATTCATCGGCGCAGGCGGCGCGGCAGGCGGCCCACAGGGTTTCGTCATCGGCGTTGGGATCACCCCAGCGCAGGTTGTCACGGATGGTGCCGGAGAACAGCAGGTTCTTCTGCAGCACAATGCCCACAGCATCCCGCAGGGCAGCAAGGTAATACCGGCGCACATCCTGCCCGCCGACCTTGACGGTGCCGGAGGTGGCATCGTACAGGCGGGGAATCAGCTGTACCAGCGTTGTTTTTGCCGCGCCGGTGCCGCCGATAATGCCCACCGTTGCCCCGGCGGGAATGTGCAGCGTAACGTGGGAAAGGGCATCCCTGGCCGCAGCGGCGCTGTATTTGAAGCTGACGTCCGCAAAATCAATGCTGCCGTCGGCAACGGCGGCAACGGGGTCAGCCGGGGTGGCCAGCGCGGGCTGCTCCTCCAGCACGGCACGGATGCGCCGGGCGCTGGTCAGGGAGCGGGTAAGCTGCAAAAACACGCCGGAGAACATCATGACCGAGTTGAGCACCTGCAGAACATAGCTCAAAAAGGCGGTCAGCTCGCCGACCGTCATCCGGTCGGTCAGAATAAAATTGCCGCCGTACCACATGATGCAGACAATGGCCGTGTACATAACGGCTTGGAACGCGGGCAGGTTGAGCACGGCATACCGGAAGGTGTTGGTGCTGGCAGCGGCCAGCTCGTCATTGACGGTTTCAAACTGCTCATTCTCGTAGTCGCCGCGCACAAACGCTTTGATGGCGCGGATGGCGGTTAAGGCTTCCTGTACGCGGCCGTTCAGATGGTCCACAGCAGTCTGCTGGCGGTCATACAGCGGGCCGACTTTGGTTACGATCCAGGCCAGAATAGCGGCCAGGATGGGCGTTGTAATAAGGAAAACGATGGTCAGCTTGGCATTGAGCAAGAACGCCATGCCCAGCCCCATGAACAGCATGACCGGGCTGCGCACCAAAGGCCGCAGGCCGGTGGCCACGGCGTTGAGCATGACCGTGACATCGGTGGTCATGCGGGTAACGAGGGACGGGGTGGAAAAATGGTCCAGGTTGGCAAAGTCGAACTGCTGCAGCTTGCGGTACTCAGCTTCGCGCAGAGCAGCGGCAAAGCCGTTGGCGGCGCGGGCAGCGAACCTGGCGTACAGCAGGCCGGTGATCAGGGCCAGCACAGCGCAGATGATCATCTTGCTGCCCTGCAGCATAATGACCTGCATATCATGGCTGGGCACGCCCTGGTCCACCAGGTCAGACATCAGCATCGGAATGACCATTTCAAAAATACATTCCACAAAAACCAGCCCGACGGCAAGGAATAAATCCCGCCGGTAGGGCTTTAAGTAAGAAAAAACGTGTTTGAGATCCTGCATGTGATTCCAGCTTTCTTGAACGGGCAGCGGCCCGGATGATGAAATACTACCCTTATAATTATAATCTGCGGTGCGGGGCAGGTCAATCAAGAGCAGGCGACAGGCTGGATACAGCGTATACTTGCGCAGAAACGCAAAACAGGGTATACTAATATAATACAGGGCAAGGCTGCGCAAAGCCCCCTGAAAGCTGAATTTACATTCCCGCCCATGCTGCGGCAGACCGGCGGCGCATGATGATAGAAAAGGAAAGTTGAGGCTGCATTTTTTATGAAAAAGGCATTGATCACCGGTGTTACCGGCCAGGATGGCTCTTACCTTTCAGAGTTTTTGATCGAGAAGGGCTATGATGTACATGGCATCATCCGTCGTTCTTCCGTTGACTACCGTGAACGCATTGCCCATCTGGAGGGCAACCCGCATTTCCACCTGCATTACGGCGATATGGGCGATTCGATGAGCCTGGTTGCTGTGATCGGCTCGGTGCGCCCGGACGAAATTTATAACCTGGCGGCCCAGAGCCATGTGCAGGTCAGCTTTGATGTTCCGGAGTTCACGGCTGATGTGGACGCTACCGGCGTGTTGCGCGTGCTGGAAGCTGTGCGCCTGTGCGGGCTGGCGGATACCTGCCGGGTGTACCAGGCTTCGACCTCGGAGCTGTACGGCAAGGTGGAGGAAGTGCCCCAGAACGAAAAAACGCCGTTCCATCCGTACAGCCCCTATGCGGTGGCCAAACAGTACGGTTTCTGGATCACCAAGGAGTACCGTGAAGCATATAACATGTTCTGCTGCTCCGGCATTCTGTTCAACCATGAATCCGAGCGCCGCGGCGAAACTTTTGTGACCCGCAAGATCACGCTGGCCGCCGCCCGCATCAAGCAGGGCAAGCAGGACAAGCTCTACCTGGGCAACCTGTCCAGCCTGCGCGACTGGGGCTATGCCAAGGACTATGTGGAATGCATGTGGCTGATTTTGCAGAACGATAAGCCGGATGATTTTGTCATCGCCACCGGCGTGCAGCATTCCGTGCGGGAATTCTGCCAGCTGGCGTTCCACTATGTCGGTATTGAGCTGGAATTTGTTGGCGAGGGCATGAACGAAAAGGGCGTTGATAAGGCGACCGGCAAGGTGCTGATTGAGGTAAGCCCGGATTTCTACCGCCCCACCGATGTGGTCAACCTGTGGGGTGACCCCACCAAAGCACGCCAGGAACTGGGTTGGAACCCCACCAAGACCAGCTTTGAGGAACTGGTCAAGATCATGGTGGAGCATGACATGGAAAAAGTAGCTGTAGAGCGCGCAGAGGAAAACATCCGCTGCAACCTGGAAGAATACCTGGAAAAAGGCGTTGTAAAATAAGAAAGAAGGCCATTTGTTATGATGGAAAAGAACGCTAAGATCTATGTGGCAGGCCACCGCGGTATGGTAGGCTCCGCCATTGTGCGGGAACTGGAACGCCAGGGATATACCAATATCATTACCCGGACCCATAAAGAGCTGGACCTGTGCCGCCAGGATGCCGTGGAAGAATTTTTTGCCGCCGAAAAGCCGGAATATGTCTTTTTGGCCGCAGCCAAGGTGGGCGGCATTGTTGCCAACCAGAACGCTTTGGCGGACTTTATGTATGACAACATGACGCTGGAAATGAACGTGATTCATTCCGCATGGAAAAACGGCTGCAAAAAGCTGGAATTTTTGGGCTCCTCCTGCATTTACCCGCGCATGGCACCGCAGCCCATGAAGGAAAACTGCCTGCTGACCAGCGAGCTGGAAAAAACCAACGAAGCTTATGCTCTGGCTAAAATCAGCGGCCTGAAATACTGCGAGTTCCTGAACCGCCAGTATGGCACCGACTACATCAGCGTGATGCCCACCAACCTGTACGGCCCCAACGATAACTACCATCCCACCCACAGCCATGTGGTGCCCGCGCTGATCCGCCGCTTCCATGAAGCAAAGGTCAACGGGGTGACCAGCGTGACCTGCTGGGGCGATGGCAGCCCGCTGCGCGAGTTTTTGTATGTGGACGATCTGGCAAACCTCTGCGTATTTTTGATGAACAACTACTCCGGCAACGAAACGGTGAACGCAGGCACCGGCAAGGAGCTGACCATCAAGGAACTGACCGAGCTGGTAGCCAAGGTTGTGGGCTATACCGGTGAGATTAAGTGGGATCCCACCAAACCCAACGGAACACCGCGCAAGCTGCTGGATGTTTCCAAGGCAACGGGCCTGGGCTGGACCTACAAGACCGAGCTGGAGGACGGCCTGCGCCTTGCCTATGAGGACTTTTTGAATAACCCCATGCGTGCTGAGCGCTGAGAAAGGCGAAACCATTATGAATATTGTGCTGCTTTCCGGCGGGTCCGGCAAGCGCCTGTGGCCGCTATCCAACGATATCCGTTCCAAGCAGTTCATTAAAATTTTCAAGTGCCCGGACGGAAGCTATGAATCCATGGTGCAGCGGGTGTACCGCCAGATCAAACAGGTAGACAAAGGGGCGACCGTGACCATTGCCACCAGCAAGACCCAGGTTTCCGCCATCCACAACCAGCTGGGGGAGGAAGTGGGCATTTCGGTGGAACCGTGCCGCCGCGATACCTTCCCCGCCATTGCGCTGGCAACGGCCTATCTGGCCGATGTGCAGGGCGTGGACCCGGAGGAGCCGGTGGTGGTCTGCCCGGTGGACCCCTATGTGGAGGATGACTACTTTGAGGCACTGAAAGCCTTGAGTGAGCAGGCTGCCAAAAGCGAAGCCAACCTGGTGCTGATGGGCATTGAGCCGACCTACCCCAGCGAAAAATACGGCTATATTATCCCCAAAAACAGCAGCGCCGTGAGCGATGTTGCAACCTTTAAGGAAAAGCCGGACGCCGAAACGGCAAAGGCTTACATCGCCCAGGGGGCGCTGTGGAACGGCGGTGTGTTTGCCTACAAGCTGCGCTATGTGCTGGATAAGGCCCATGAGCTGATCGACTTTACCGATTATAAGGACCTATTTGATAAATATGCCGAGCTGAACAAAATCAGCTTTGACTATGCTGTGGTGGAAAAGGAACCCAAGATCCAGGTTATGCGGTTTGCAGGCCAGTGGAAGGACCTTGGCACCTGGAACACCCTGACCGAAGCGATGGGCGAGCCCAGCGTGGGTAAGGCCATGATGAACGATACCTGCACCAACGTGCATGTGGTGAACGAGCTGAACGTGCCGGTGCTGGCCATGGGCTTGCATGATGTGGTGATCTCTGCCAGCCCGGAGGGAATTCTGGTATCGGATAAAGAGCAGTCCAGCTACATCAAGCCCTATGTGGATAAGATCGACCAGCAGATCATGTTTGCCGAAAAATCCTGGGGCAGCTTCCGCGTACTGGATGTGGAGGACGAAAGCCTGACCATCAAGGTGACGCTGAACCCCGGCCACAGCATGAATTACCACAGCCACATGAACCGTGATGAGGTGTGGGTGGTGATTTCCGGCACAGGCCGCACCGTGGTGGACGGCGCGGAGCGCCCCGTGCATGTGGGCGATGTGGTGCAGATGCAGGCCGGCTGCCGCCATACCGTTCTGGCAGATAGCGAACTGCAGCTGATTGAAGTACAGCTGGGAAAAGAAATCAGCGTGCATGACAAACAGAAGTTCCCGCTGGAACAGAGAACAACAAGATAACACGAAGATACAGCAGAGCACCGTGAGCTGATGCCGATAAGGCAGCTTACGGTGCTTTTATGATGCTTCCTGTACTGCCAAAGAGACAAAATATCCGGCGGAGACGGTTTGTGAGATATTTCATATCATATACGGCATACGGCAAAATCTGAGTAAAGGCAATACCGCATAATTCTAAGTGCCGATACGGCGAGCGAGGTGCGGCAGATGCCAAGCCAAAAGCGCAGATAATACTGGATGTCTTATCGAGCATTTTGGCAACGCAGATGCCGTGCCGCAGCTGCCGGAGCGGTGCTTAAGCCGCTAGGCGGGAATTGTGCGGTGTTGCCTAAAATCAAAACAAACAGGCCCGAACCTGCCTGCACCATTGCGGTGCCGGGGTTCGGGCCTGTTTGCTTGCTTGTAACTACACATTCCATGCGGCAGAGCGGCCAGGGAACGCTGCATGCCGCAAAAAGCTGAATTAGTGGATGAAGAGGCTCAGGATGCAGATGATGACGGAACCGAAAACGGGAACCAGGATGGAACCGATGGTCCAGGTCTTCAAGCTGGTCTTGATATCCATGCCGCTGAAGCTGGTAACCACGTGGAAGTAGCTATCGTTCAGGAAGGACGGACACATGGCGGTCAGGCAGACTGCCAGGCCAGCCAGGTAGGGGTTGATGCCCAGGGTAACCAGCATGGGGGCGATGATGGCAGAACCGGTGATCATAGCGGTGGTGCCGGAGCCCTGCGGGAAGCGCATGATGGTGCCGATGAGCAGGGGAACCAGGATGCCGGGGATGCCGATTGCCACGATGCCGTTGGCCATCATGCCGGCAGCGCCGGTAGCCTTAACGACTGCGCCCAGGGCGCCGCCGCCGGCGGTGATCATAACGATGGGGCCTGCATCGCGCAGAGCGTCGTTCATCATGCCAACAACAGTCTTGTTATCCAGGTCCTTGGCCAGCAGGAATGCGCCCAGGCACAGGGAGATGAACAGAGCGATAACGGGGTTGCCGAGGAAGGTGATAATTTCGCCAACGATGGTGGCCTTGAAAGCGGTCTGGCTGACGAGGGTGTTAGCAAGGATCAGGAAGACGGGGAGCAGCAGGATGGTGAAGGACAGGCCGGCGCTGGGCAGCTTTTCGGTGCTGAGCAGCTCGGTGAAGTCTTCGTTTTCCAGCTCTTTGCCGGCCTTGATCTTGGCGTCGATCTTATCCAGAACCTTCAGCTGAGCTTCGGTGTACTTGCTGCGGTCGATCTCGTAAGGAACGATGAACTGCGGGTACTTGTTGCCGAACCAGCGGAACAGGAACACGGAGAAGATGAACAGGGGGATGGAGAACAGCAGACCGGCGATGATGAACATGCCAAGGTCAATGTTGATGCCTTCGTTCTGGAAGGTGCTGACAACAGCCAGAGGGCCGGGGGTGGGTGGGGGGAACCATGAAGTGGGTGATATACAGGCCCATGCCCAGGATGCCACCCAGACCGACCATGGATTTCTTGGTCAGACGGGAGAACTCTTTTGCCAGGGAGGACAGGATGACGAAGCCGGAGTCACAGAAGACCGGGATGGAAACAACAAAGCCGGTCAGGCCCAGAACAACGTCTGCGCGCTTAACGCCGACAAGCTTCAGAATGGTGATAGCCATACGCTTGGCAGCGCCGCTTTTTTCCAAAAAGATACCCATGATGCAGCCGAAGCCGATGACGATACCAATGCTTGTCATGGTACCGCCAAAGCCGCCGGTCACGGTGCTGATGGCAACGCTTAACAGGTTGCCGCCTTCATTGCCAGTGCCAACCAGCAGGTAGTTGCCGGAAAGAACAGCGATCAGGATAGCAGAAATAATCAGGGATGGGAACGCGTGCATTCTAGTGCAGATAACCAGAACCATCATGACGACAACGCCGATCAACATGGCTATGACTGGATTCATAAAAACATCTCCTTGCTTTTAACGTTTAGGCACCACCGCACAATTCCCGCCTTGCGGCTTAAGCACCGCTCCGGCAGCTGCGGCACGGCATCTGCGTTGCCAAAATGCTCGATAAGACATCCAGTATTATCTGCGCTTTTGGCTTAGCATCTGCCGCACCTCGCTCGCCGTATCGGCACTTAGAATTATGCGGTATTGCTTTTACTTTTTTCATGGGTGCATCGGGTGCACCTTCAACAGACTCTCCGGAAGGAACGGAATGTGTAGAAGAGTTACAAAAGAAGAATCAGATCACAGGGCCGAGGCAATGGATATCAATGGCGCTGAAATACTGGATGGCTTCGTTCTTGGTCATTTCGCCGCTCAGTACGCGCAGCAGTTTGGCAAAGGCTTCCTCGCCAACCTGCTCAATGGTCTTATCGCCGGTAATGATCAGACCGGCGTTCAGGTCCATATCATTTTCCATGCGCTGGTAGGTATTGGGGTTGCCGCAGATCTTGATGACCGGCATGCTGGGGAAGCCCTGCGGGGCACCGCGGCCGGTAGAGAACATCATGAACTGGGCGCCCGTGGCAGCCATGCCGGTCAAAATCTCAGGCTCACGGCCCGGCGTATCCTTGATCCACAGGCCTTTCTGGTCGGTAACATGCTGCGGGTATTCCAGCACGCCCTGGATGGGGCGGGTGCCGCTCTTGACGATGGCACCAAGGCTCTTTTCCTCAATACTGGAAAGACCGCCGGCGATGTTGCCCGGTGTGGGCTGGCCCTTGCGCATATCGCAGCCAATGCTCTTGGCGCGATTTTCCATGTTGGTTACGATCTCATAGATCTTATCGGCCACTTCTTTGTTTACGGCACGGCGGGCCAGCAGGTGCTCACCGCCCAGGAACTCGGTCGTTTCGCCAAAGATAACGGTAGCGCCCAGATCGACCAGCTTGTCGGCCACATAGCCGATAACACAGTTGGAAGCCATGCCGCTGGTGGTATCGGAAGCACCGCACTTGATGGCCATAACGATCTTGGAAACATCCACCGGCTGGCGCTGCAGGCCGGAAATTTCGATGACAAGCTTGCGGGCAATATCGGTGCCCAGCTGGATCGCCTTGCTGACGCCGCCCAGCTCCTGAATGTGGATGATTTCCACATGCTTGCCGGTAGCGCTCAGCTCTTTGTACATGCGCTCGTGGTCGGTGCCTTCACAGCCAAGGCTCACGATCAGGATAGCGCCAACGTTGGGGCTCATGCCCAGGCTGATCAGCGTATCGGTCACGCGCTCCAGATCAGGGGGCATCTGGCAGCAGCCCTGATGGTGCAGATATGTAATGGTACCCTGTACCTGGTGGCAGATGGCGTTGGCAACGTCGTTGGCACAGGTAACGCTGGGGATGACGGCAACATAGTTGCGCGCGCCAACTTTGCCGTCCGGGCGCACATAACCCATAAATTCCATAGCAGTTTACCCTCCTTACTTGCCTTCCTTGGCCCAGTCACCGCGGCCGCGCATGCTGTCCAGGTTGTGGACATGCACGTACTCGCCTTTTTTGATGTCCTTGGTGGCAATGCCGATCTCTTCGCCATATTTGTTGATCAGTTCGCCCTTTTTGATGTCCCGCACAGCAATTTTGTGGCCATAGGGAACATCGCCAATCACGGTAACGGTTTCAGCGTTGCCTTTTTTGTCGCGGATCTCAACTTCGGTACCATCGGTAATGCCATTGGCAAAAATGGTGGCGACATTATCTTTATCGTTGACTTTCAGCGCCAGCTTTATTTCCATTACGCTCACTCTCCTTTTGCGTTTTTTCTATTGGTTCCGGTTTTGCCGGTTATTCCTTAACAGCAAGCACGCTGACGCCATCGGGGATGACAACAACGCTTGCATCGCGGCCCTTCATCTGGTAGGCAATCTCCAAGGCTTCATCCGGGGTGGAAGCGGGGATCATGTTGGCCTTACGCACTTCCTCCGGCTTGAGGTAGGTGGTGACGAGGATGACGGGGTGCTTTTTCAGGATGCGGGCATAAATCTGCGGGCACCACTGTTCGGGAATGGTCTCCTTGGGCGGGATCTTGGAAAGATAACCGTCGATCTCGTCCACGGTGCCCATCGTGATGAGCTTTTCAAAGTGGGTGCCGCCCATGCCGTCGGCACAGCTGCAGCACATGATGATGACACCATCCTCACCCGCACAGGCTTCCGCCGTGGCAACGGCCTTGGGGCTCTGGTACAGGTTCTGGTCCAGCGGGTAGCCGCCGTTGCTGGTGACCACGATATCGCCGGTAATACTGGGGCACTGGCTCCATTTGCGGATAAAGGCAACGCCTTCGGCGTGGGCCTTTTCCAGGTCGCCTGCCCAGGCGGCGATGATCTTTTTCTGGCCGTCCAGCGCTACATTGAAAATGAACTGGACATTGACCATCTTGGCAGCGGCCAGCATATCCTCATGGATGGGGTTGTGTTCCAGCACGCCGGTGTTGGCATACGGGCTGGAAATGGCCTTGTAGCTGTGGTTTTCGTTGACGGTCTCCTGGGAGCAGATGCCAGGCAGGATGCTCTTGCGGCCGCCGGAGAAGCCGGCGAAGAAGTGTGGCTCAATAAAGCCCTCAGTCACCAGCAGGTCACATTCAGCGGCCAGTTTGTTGACGTTGAAGTCCGCACCGGAGGGCAGCACGCCCATGTGGATGAACTGATCCGGGTCAAATGCGTTGTTGATGGCGATTTTCTCATGATCCACGATGGCATCGCCAAACATGCGGCGCTGCTCTTCCTCGGTGGTGGGGCGGTGCAGGCCGGTGGCAATCAGGATGGTGATATCGGCGTCCGGGTTGCCCTGGCGGATCTCATCCAGCAGGATGGGCAGGGTGATCTTGCTGGGGACGGCGCGGGTGTGGTCACTGGTGACCAGCACAACTTTCTGTTTACCCTTGGCCAGGTCACGCAGGCGCGGGGAGGCAATGGGATGCTCCAATGCCTCATGAACCAGTTCTACTTCCGTTTTGCCGGCCTTGTATTCGTGCATTTTTGCGGTGACAACAGCTTTCAGGTTGGCTTCGTCAACATGCAGGTCCAAGGTGGAAGTATAGTAAGGAATCGAGATGGTTTTCATACAAATGCCTCCTTGGTTGTGGGTGCTCTATGTTTCGAATCACAAATATGGATTGTATACATTATACGTTTGATACTATGATAATAGCTTTGAGATTGGATAAAGTCAATAGTTTAAACCAAAATAGTAAAAAAAAACATGCAAATTTGTACAATGCAACAGGAAAGTGGTTCACAGAATGTTCAAAAACACAATAAAGCAATTCCTATATGTGACATTGCATGAGAAAGCAAATACAATAAACATACTTGGTAAGTATGTTTATTGCGCTGGGGGCAGTATAGCACGGAATAGTGGGGCTGTCAATAAAAAATTAACAATTCAGGGAGAATGTGTTAAAAAACAGCGGGGAAAGGAGCAAAAAATCAGGCGCAGACCCGGATGTGGCATCGGGGGTGCGCCTGATAGGAAAGTTATGTGGAATAATTTATTATATGCTGTTGATGGTGGAACAATCGGTAGGGCGCGGTCACCCGACCGCGCCGGGGCAGTGAGGAAGCAAAAAATTAGGTTTGTGGCGGCGAGGCACTCATCAAAAAGGGCGCCAAAACGTGGTCGAAACGATTCACAAATATTCTTAGGTCATCTAGCACAAAGTCCCGGAATGGTCAAGACCATTCCCTACAGGTTGGTTTATAATGTGTGACGGACATAAAACATGCATCCCGGGCGCACACTGTGCACACGTTGCCTTGCGGAGGATGATGGGGTGAAATAGAGGGCAAGGCCCGTCCGGGACGATGCGAACATCGTCCCCTACAAATGATTTGCAGAGTTTATCACCATCGGCAAGGTTTCTCCACGGTACGATGGAGACATCACGCCCGGACCAGAGCGACCGAGACATCGTTGACGTTGGTGCCGGTGGGGCCGGTGATGATCAGGCCATTGCATTTTTGCAGGGCATGGTAGGCATCGTTATCAGCCAGCGTGGCAAAGATATCGCAGCCCTGGGCTTTCAGCGCGGCCTGGGTGGTGCTGTCCACAAAGCCGCCAGCGGCATCGGTGGGGCCGTCGGTGCCATCAGAGCCAACGGAGAACACCGCGCAGCCATCCAGCCCGGCGATACCGGGAGCGGCGGCAAGGGCGAGCTCCTGATTGCGGCCGCCTTTACCGTGGCCGGTCAGATGCACCACTGTTTCGCCACCTGCAATCAGGGCAATACGGCGGCCCGCGGTGCGCTGGTAGCGCACCATGTTGGCCAGGAACACACCGGCTTCCCGGGCTTCGCAGCTCAGGCAGTCGGTCAAAATCAGCGGCTCATAGCCAAGGGTGCGGGCGGTGGCAGCGGCGGCGGCGCACAGCTGGCGCACACTGCCGGTGATCTGGGTTTCTACGTTGTCCAGCGCTTTGGGCGTTTCCTGCTCCAGCAGGGTCAGCATCTGATCCGTCATGGGCAGGTGGTATTTCTGCACGATCTCCTTGGCCTGTGCGCAGGTAGAACTATCCGGGTAAGCGGGGCCGGAGGCAATCATATCCAGCGGATCGCCCAGAATATCCGAAAGCACGATGGAAACCACATGGGCCGGGGCACACAGCTGGGCAAAACGGCCGCCCTTTACGCCGGAAAATCGCTTGCGGAGGGTGTTGATCTCTACAATATCCGCCCCGCAGACCAGCAGGTTGTGGGTGAGTTCTTCCAGATCCGCGGCGGGGATGAGCGGCTTTTCAAACAAAGCGGAACCGCCGCCGGAAAGCAGGAACAGCACGGTGTCCTGTGCGGTCAGCCCGCTGACGAGGTCCAGCGCCTGCTGGGTGGCGGTAAAGCTGTTCTCGTCCGGGATGGGGTGCCCGGCTTCCCGGATGGTAAAGTTGGCGATGGGGCCTTTGCTGTGGTCGTACTTGGTAATGACAATACCGGTATCAATGCGGGAACCCAGAATGCGGCTGGCGGCGTTGGCCATCTGCCAGGCACCCTTGCCGGCGGCAACCAGCACAACGCGCCCGGAACCGAAATCGCGTCCTTCCAGCGCTTTGCGGACGGCCTCGTCCGGCTGGGCGGCGGTGATGGCGGCCTGAATGATGGCGTCAGCATCTTGGCGGAGTTTAGACATAGGGATCACACTCTTTTCTGTTTTGTTTGTTGGTTCTTTAATTTCTGTTATAACATGCAAATCAATCATTCAGCAATCGGCAGAACGTACAGAATTGGCGGCAAAATTTTGGCGGCACGGGGATGCCCGCACCGCCAAAAAAAACAGAATTTTGAGGTTTTACAGGTCGCGGCCCAGCTTGATGCCGGTCAGGTGCTCGTAATACTGGGCAATGGCGCTGTGGTCTGCCTGGCCCTTGCCATTGCTGTGCAGCCACTGCAAAATTTCCTGCACTTCGGCGGTCATCGGCACCGGGGCACCCACGGTGTGGGCGCAGTCCAGGGCGTTGTTCAGGTCCTTGATGTGCAGGTCAATCTTGAAGCCGGGCTTATCGTTGCCCTCGATCATCATGGGAGCTTTGGCGTTCATGACGGTGGAACCGGCCAGGCCGCCCTTGATGGCCTGGAACACCAGGTCGGGATCCACACCGGCTTTCTGGGCCAGGGTCAGGGCTTCGGCCACAGCCTGGATGTTGGCCGCCACGATGATCTGGTTGGCCAGCTTGGTGGTGTTGCCTGCGCCGATGCCGCCGCACCGCACAGCGGAAGAACCCATGGCCAGCAGGACCGGTTTGAAGGTGTTGAAGACCTCTTCCTCGCCGCCGACCATGAAGGAAAGGGTGCCGTCAATTGCCTTGGGCTCGCCGCCGGAAACGGGGGCGTCCAGCATCTGGATGCCGCGGGCGGCAAGCTCGGCGGCAATCTCCTTGCTGGCGATGGGGTTCAGGGAGGTCATATCAATAAAGGTGGAGCCGGGCTGCATGTGGGCGGCAACGCCGTTTGCACCCAGCATGACCTGTTTAACCTGCGGGGCGTTGGGCAGCATGGTCAGCACAAGATCACAGGTGGAGCCGATGGTGGGCTGGTCGGCTACTTTGGCACCGCAGGCTTCCAGCTCAGCTGCGGCGGCGGGGGAGTGGCTGTCCACCGTAACGTCATAGCCGGCTTTGAGCAGGTTTTTGGCCATGGGGCGGCCCATGATGCCAAGACCGATAAAACCAATTTTCATACGATCACACGACCCTTTCTTTGTAAGGTGTATCTGAAAACAAAGAAATAGACTAAATTTTCGACTTTTCAGATACACCCCAGGAAAACATGGGATACCTTGCCGGAACAAAAGCGGCGGGCAAGATAAAAACAATTTTATTATAGTAATAGATTATACAAATTGCAAGAAGAACTTTTGTGAAACACATAAAAATATAGGCAAAAAGGCAGAAAAATAAGGGAGACTGCGTTGCACAAGGGCAAAACGTGTGATAGAATAATAGAAATATCTCCGGTTAATACGGATGCGCTGCGGGGGCCAACCCGCACAAGGGAAAGTGAAGGAAAGAGCTATGGAACGCCGCCCAATCAAAACGATCCGCAATCAGGTGTATCAGATCCTGAAGGATGATATCTGCGAAGGAAGATTTGCTCCCGGCCAGTGGCTGCAGGAAAACGAGCTGGCAGAGCGCCTGTGCGTGAGCCGCAGCCCCATCCGGGAAGCACTGCGCCAGCTGGCTTCGGACGGGCTGGTGGTGGAGATCCCCAACAAGGGTGTGTTTGTAAAAGAGTTTACCGCGCGGGACATTGAGGAAATTTTTGACCTGCGCGTTCTGCTGGAAGATTACGCCATCAGCAAGCTGCAGCACCACCTGACCACGGCGGATATGCAGCAGCTGATCGACTGCCTGAACGAGATGGAGCGGCTGCACGCCCAAAAGAACCTGCGTGCCTACACGGATATGGATTCTAAGCTGCACGGGTTGCTGATTGAACTGTGCGGCAACAGCCTTTTGGAATCCATGTATGCAAGGATCCATTCGCTGAACCAGCAGTTCCGTATTTATTCGCTGACAAGTACCCAGCGCTTTAATGAATCGATGGAAGAGCACCGCGATATTGTGCACTGCCTGCTGACCAACAATGCGGACGAGGCAAGGGCCATCAACAAGCGCCATTTGCAGCTGGCGAAAGATAAAATTATCCAGCATTTTTCTGAGCAGGAAGCCCTGAAACAGGCAGCGGATGCACAGCCCAAAACAACCGCCGAAGCGGACAAAAAAGCAAAATAACAAAGGCAACACCGCACAATTCCCGCCTTGCGGCTTAAGCACTGCTCCGGCAGCTGCGGCACGGCATCTGCGTTGCCAAAATGCTCGATAATGTCGGGTTGCGGTACCCGCATCGTGCTTCGGGGGCAAAAGCCCCTCGCACTCTGCGACCGCTGCCCCTGCTTCGGTTCTCTGTTTCCGCCACTGGCGGCGCTCACCTTTGCAGCATCCAGTATTATCTGCGCTTTTGGCTTGGCATCTGCCGCACCTCGCTCGCCGTATCGGCACTTAGAATTGTGCGGTGTTGCCCAAAATAAAATGTGCCCCCGGCAGCTTTGCATTGCTGCAGGGGGCACTGCTGTTATGGAAGATAAAATCAGGAACTGAGCTGTTCTTTGTGGTATTGCAGGGTGTACAGCTGATAGTACCGCCCATGACGGGCCAGCAGCTCCTGGTGGCTGCCCTGCTCCAGAATTTTGCCGTGGGACAGCACGATGATGTTGTCCGCGTGCTGGATGGTGGAAAGGCGGTGGGCAACGATCAGCATGGTGCCGACGGTGCGCATTTTTTCCAGAGAATCCTGAATCAAAAGCTCGGTTTCGGTATCAATGTTGGCGGTTGCTTCGTCCAGAATCATCACGCTGGGCTTGTGGATGATCGTGCGGGCAAAGCTGAGCAGCTGGCGCTGACCGGCGGAGAAGTTGTTGCCGCGCTCGCGCACTTCCTCATCCAGGCCGTGGTCCAGCTTGTTGATGAAGTGGTCAGCGTTGACATAGCGGCAGACCTGCATGATCTCTTCGTCCGAGATGTTATCCTCCCGCAGGACAATGTTGCTGCGGATGGTGCCGGAAAAGAGGAAAACATCCTGCAGCATTTGTCCAAAATGGCGGCGGAGGGAAGAAATTTTGATTTTGCGGATGTCGATGCCGTCAATCAGAATTTCGCCCTTCTGGAACTCGTAATTGCGGCAGATGAGGGACAGGATGGTGCTTTTGCCGGAACCGGTGGAACCGACAAAAGCCACGGTTTCCCGCGGGGAAACATGGAACGAAACGCCCTGCAGCACCCATTCGCCGGGAATATAGCTGAACCAGACATCGCGGAACTCAATTTCGCCTTTTACATCGGTCAGCTCAATGGCGTCGGGGGCATCCACCAGTTTGGGCTGAATGTCCATAATAGAAAAGACTTTTTCCGACGAGGCCAGCGCGGATTGCAGCCAGTTGAACTGCTCGGCCAGGTTCTGGATGGGGGTAAAGAACTTGGAAATGTACATGTAGAAGGTGACGATGGTGCCGCCGGTGATGGTCTGCCCCAGGAAAGAAACGTTGTTCAGGTGGCCCATGCCGCCAAGGTAGAACAGGCACAAAATAGAGCTGATGTACAGCATGTAGACCAGCGGGCGGAATACGCCGAACACAAAAATCTGTTCCTGCGTGACCTTGGAAAGGGTCTGGCTTTTTTGGTAGAACTCCGCCATCTTTTCGTCCTCGCGGCCAAAAATCTGGGTGACCTTGATACCGGAAAGGTTCTCCGAAAGATAGGTGTTGATGTCAGTGGTGGCATCCTTGACCTTACGGTAGGCCCGGCGGGAAAACTTGCGGAAGATGACAGTGAAGATGACGATGAAGGGAACAAAGCAGAGCACCATCAGGGTCAGCGCATAGTTCAGGCAGAGCATGGCCACCAGAATGCCCAAAATGACGAACGCATTTTTGATCAGGTTCACCAAAAGGTTGGTGAACATCATGGAAATGGCGTTGGTATCGTTGGTAACGCGGGTAACAAGCTTGCCAACCGGGATCTCGTTGAGCTGCTCGTGGGAGAGGGACTCAATGTGGGTGAACAGATCCTCGCGCAGATCGGAGATGATGCGCTGGCCGACCCGCTGCAGAATGACCGCCTGAAAATAGGTGCTTGCCATCGAGAACACCAGAACCCCCGCATAGACCACGACCGAAGCGAACAGGTGGCTGAGGGCAAAATCGGCGGCGACAAGTTCTTCGATCGCACCGACGATTAGGGGAGAGATAATGTCGTAAGCGATGGAGAAGAGCATCAGGAAGAGAACCAGAAGAAACTTGGCCCAGTACGGTTTGGCATAGGCGAACAGGCGGCGCAGAATCTCGCCGTCTGCCATGGTGCGCTCAAAACCCATGGCGGTCTTTTTATCTTTGACCGAAGCGTAAGCAAAAATCAGCAGCGCGGTAACGGCACCGATGACGCCGCCAACCAGCAAAAGCGGGTTTATATTAAGCATTGTCATCACCTCCGGCTTCATCTTCCAGCCGCTGCAGGTCCACCATGCGGCGGTACTTGGGGCAGCTGGTGTACAGCTCATCGTGGGAGCCGACGGCCTCAATCTTGCCATCATCCAGGAAGATGATCTTGTCCAGCCGCTCCACCGTGGAAATGCGGTGGGCAATCAGCAGGGTGGTCTTGTTGGCGCGGCTGGATTTCAGGTTGTCCAGAATGATTTTTTCGGTGCGGGTGTCCACAGCGGAAACAGAGTCATCCAGAATCAGGATGGGGGCGTCTTTCAGCAGGGCGCGTGCAATGGAGATGCGCTGCTTCTGGCCGCCGGAAACGGTCACGCCGCGCTCACCCAGAACGGTTTCGTAACCATCCTTAAAGTCCACGATGTTGTCCCGCACATCGGCCAGGCTGGCGGCGTGGTCGATCATTTCGGGGGAGGCATCGTCCACACCAAAGCCGATGTTGTGGGCGATGGTATCCGAGAAGAGGAAGTTGTCCTGTGGAACATAGGCGCAGGCAGCGCGCACAGAATGGATGGACAGGGTGTTCACGTCCTTGCCGTCCACAAACAGGGTGCCGTCCGGCACGTTGTAGGTGCGCAGCAGCAGGTCCACCAGCGCCGTTTTGCCCGCGCCGGTCTTACCCACAATGCCCACGCTTTCGCCGGGGTGGATGGTGAAGGAGATATCCTGCAGCACATCGTATTCGCCGTCCGGGTAGCGGAAGGTCAGGTGGCGGAATTCCACACTGCCCTGCGGGTTCTGCAGCTCCTGCACGCCGGGGCGGTCGGCCACATCAATGGGGGCGTCCAGCAGCTCGGTGATGCGGTTCAGGGAAGCCTTGCCGCGGGAGGTCTTTTCGATCAGCATGGAAATTGCCATGATGGGCCAGACGATGGCCTCAAAATAGCCGATGTACTCTACCAGCTGGCCCGCGTTGAACCGGCCCTGGTAGACCAGATAACCGCCATACCCCAGGATGACACAGATGACGGATTCGACAAACAGGGTCACGAGCACTTCCAGCAGGGTGGCAATTTTGGTGTAGATGACGTTGATCTCCTCGTTCTGTTTGTTCAGCTTGCGGAACGCCATGAGCTCTTTCAGCTCTTTGACAAACGCCTTGATAACGGCAATGCCGGAGAAATTCTCCTGTGCAAAGTCTGAAAGATCGGAGAATGCCTGTTGGCGTTCTTCCCAGCGCTTGGTCATGGCGGTGCCCATGACGGTGCCGATGCCGAACATGATGAGGGCAGGGATCAAAGCCAGCAGGGTGAGCTTATAATCCATGCGCCACATTTTGTACAGGGCCATCAGGCCGAGAACCAAAGCGTCAAAGAACATCAGGATACCATCACCAAAACATTCCTGGATGGTATCAATATCATTGGTGTAAAGGCTCATCAGGTTGCCGACCTTGTTAACCTGGTAATACTGCTGCGAAAGCTGGCGGCTGTGGTCAAACATCCGCTCGCGCAGGTTGGCAGCAACCCGCACAGCGGAGCCGAAAAAGCAGATACGCCACAAAAAGCGCCCAATGACCATGAGCACCACGATCCAGATCATGGGCAGGCAGATGTGCTGCAGCAAAACCTCTTTGGTAAAGGGCAGGGTCTGGCCGTTTACGACCACCTGCCCCAGGTTGACCCCGTTGATGACCAGACGGTAAAACCGGGGGATCAACAGCTGGATATAGTCAACCATTAAAAGGGCCAGCAGCCCAAGCAGCAGCACGGGCGCATTTTTGAGGTAATAACGGTTGATGTACTTGCCGAAAATCACGGCATCTCCTCCTTTTCCTTGCAGGGATACAGCCGGGCGGCCCGGTCGGCGGCAAAAGTGCCGTATCTTTCAGTATATAGGACGGGAACGGTTGAGTCAACGCAAAACGCGAAAAAGTGGGGAATACAGCCGAACAGGGGGGAAGCGTCTTTTATTATGAAGCATAGCCCCTACGGTTTCGATAGGAAATAGGTTGTTTCTGGATACACAAATGTTTCTTCTTTATATAAGGTTACAAAATATAAGGATGCAAAATGAACTGCTTTTACACATAGATTTCGTTGTTGCGGGCGGGCAGCTTTTGCACCACGGCTTTGTGGGCGGCGGTTTCACGCCAGGCGGCGGGACTTAAACCCGTTTCCCGCTTAAACACGCGGCACAGGTAGTTGGCACCGGAAAAACCGCACAGCCCGGCGATCATTTCCAGGCTGTACTCCCGCTCGGCCAGCAGCAGTTTGGCAGCTTCAATGCGCACGCTGGTCAAAAAGCGGCCCGGCGGCATGCCCATCTCGGAAGAAAAGACCCGCACAAGGTGGCACTTGCTGACCCCAAGCTGGGCGCTGAGTTCTTCCACGCCGTACAGGGCCATGTAGTTATCGCGGATGGCTTCCACCGCGCGGGCTACCAACGGCGAAAGACGGCGGGATTCCTCGTCCCCGTGGGCAAGGGCGCACAGCAGGGTGTAGGGGGCGGCGGCGCTGGCGGCATCGTCGGCATTCCCGGCACCGCACACGCGGGCCAGCAGCTCCGCTGCACCGGGGCAGGAAGCCCCATCCGCAAAGCGCGGCTGCGGCAGCCCGGCCAAAAACTGCTGCACGGCCAGCCCGGTCAGCCGCACGCACAGCAGATGGCAGGGGGTAACAGGCCGCAGCGTGAAGGTGCCAAAGCCCAGCAAAAGATCGCCGGAGGAGCCCGCCGCGCTCTGGCTGCCGGGGCATTCCAGCACGCACTGCCCGCTGGAAAGTACCCCTGCCCAAAGGCCCTCGCCGGAAAGGGTAAGCGGCGCTTCGCCCTGCAGCTCCTGCACTGCGGCGCAGGCGCAGCAGGTGGTTGCATCAAATATCAATTTCTGACCTCCAATATCAATAAAGTGCTATATCTTTTTCAATCGTACCCTGCTATTATAGATTTGTCAAGAAAAATACGTGCTGAGCGTATCAATAAAATCATAAAAACCAATTTGGAGGTAATGACCCATGGCCAGCATTAGTTGCCGTCATATTTACAAAATCTATCCGGGCAATGTTACTGCCGTTAAGGATTTCAACCTGGAAATCGCTGATAAGGAATTTATCGTTTTCGTCGGTCCTTCCGGCTGCGGTAAGTCCACCACCCTGCGTATGATCGCAGGTCTGGAAGAAATCTCCAAGGGCGAAATGTACATCGGTGACCGCCTGATCAACGATGTTCCCCCGAAAGACCGCGACATCGCCATGGTGTTCCAGAACTACGCTCTGTACCCGCACATGACCGTGTACAAGAACATGGCATTCGGCCTGGAACTGCGCAAGATGCCCAAGGACGACATCGACAAGCGCGTTCGTGAAGCTGCTAAGATCCTGGAAATCGAGCACCTGCTTGATCGTAAGCCGAAGGCTCTGTCCGGTGGTCAGCGCCAGCGTGTTGCTCTGGGCCGCGCAATGGTTCGTAACCCGGCCGTCTTCCTGCTTGACGAGCCTCTGTCCAACTTGGATGCTAAGCTGCGTACCAGCATGCGTACCGAGATCATCAAGCTGCACAAGAAGCTGGCTACCACCTTCATCTATGTTACCCATGACCAGACCGAAGCTATGACCATGGGCGACCGCATCGTTGTTATGCGTGATGGCGTCATCCAGCAGGTCGATACTCCGCAGAACCTGTACGATTACCCCTGCAACATCTTCGTTGCCGGCTTCATCGGCAGCCCCCAGATGAACTTCCTGGACGGCACCCTGCAGAAGAATGGCGATACCTATGTCGTCGATCTGGACGGCACCGTGATCCCCCTGCCGCAGGAAAAGACCGCCGATGGCAAACTGGCCGCTTACGTTGGCAAGAGCCTGAAGGTTGGTATCCGTCCTGAGGATATGAAGGATGACGAAGAGTTCCTGGAGAAGCATCCTTCCAGCCATATCGATACTGAGGTTGAAGTTTCCGAGCTGATGGGCGCTGAGATCTATCTGTACCTGACCTACAAGGGCCAGAACCTGATGGCTCGCGTTGCCCCGACCTCCAAGTCCCGCCGCGGCGACAAGGTCACCATGGCTATGGATACGCATAAGATCCACCTGTTCGATCCTGAGACCGAGCTGACCCTGCTGAACTAATCAACAGTAATTTGAACTTTTTAGGCGGCTCCGCTCTTGTGCGGAGCCGCCTTTTGTTAAAGCAAAAGCGCAAACAATTGCGCAAGCGCTGCACAGAGGCAGTGCAGCGGGTGTAAGAGCAAATGGGCAGGGGAAAGCCCTGCCGAGGGGTGTGCCTGAAAACAAAGAGAATGGCGGTTGTGTTTGTAAAAACAGGCTGTATTTTCGGCTTTTCGGGCTCGCCCCAGGATAGGATGTTTGAAGCAAAGGGGGACAGCCGACCGATGCAGATCACAGATCTACTGGTGCCGGAACGCGTTGCACTGAATATGCAGGTGGCGGATAAGGCCATGGCCATCCACGCAATGGTGGGCATGCTGGACCGCACCGGATGCCTGCGGGATGCAGTCGAATACGAAAAAAATGTGCTGGAACGGGAAGCCCAGGGCACGACCGGCGTTGGCGGCGGGGTGGCCATTCCCCACGGCAAAAGCAACGCGGTGCTGGTGCCCGCGCTGGCGGCAGTAACGCTGCGGGAAGCGATCGACTACCAGGCACTGGATGGTGCCCCGGTACGGCTGCTGTTTTTGATCGCAGCTCCGGATGGTGCAAACGACCTGCATATCCAGGTGTTGGCGCGGCTGGCTCAGCTGCTGATGGAACCGCTGTTCTGTGAGGAATTGAAGCAAGCAGCAACCCCGGAAGAATTTCTGGCGGTGATCGCTAAGCGGGAACAGGGCGAGACCGCCCGCGAGGCCCGCGCTGAGGCAGTGGCCGAAGCTGCGCTGACCGAACCGCGGCTTGCCCCCCGCGTGCTGGCTGTAACGGCATGCCCCACCGGCATTGCCCACACCTATATGGCGGCCGAAGCGCTGGAAGCCGAAGCGGCAGAAATGCATATTGCCATCAAGGTGGAAACCAACGGTGCAGACGGGGTGAAAAACCACCTGACCGAACAGGAAATTGAAAACGCAGAGTGCATCATTGTAGCGGCGGATAAAGCCGTGGAGACCGCCCGCTTTGCGGGCAAACCGGTGCTTCGCGTGCCGGTTTCCCAGGCGTTGAAAGACCCGGAAATGCTGCTGCACCGCGCGCTGTCCGGCACAGCTCCGCTGGAACCGGAGGATGAAAGTGTGCCGGGCATGGGGTGCAACCGTAAAGCAGGCAGCGCAAAAGATGGTGCTGCCGCCACGCAGGAATTTGGGCGCAAGCTTTACACCGACCTGATGAACGGCGTTTCCCACATGATTCCCTTTATCACCGGTGGCGGTATATTGATTGCGTTAAGCTACTTTTTGGACCGCGGTAATGCGGGCGCAGAAATGTTCGGGCGGGGAACGTCCCTTGCCATGCTGGTGCGCACGATTGGTAATACCTCATTTAATCTGATGTATGTTGTGCTGGCTGGGTTCATTGCCATGTCGGTGGGGGATCTGCCCGCATTGGTGGCCGGTATGGCGGGCGGTATGCTGGCCATCCAGGGAACCTCGCTGGCACCGCAGGCGGAATGGGTGTCCTCCGGCTTTTGGGGCGCTATGATTGCGGGCTTTGCGGCAGGCCTTGTGGTAAAACTGCTGCGGACGGCATTCAAGCGGCTGCCATCGGCATTGGTGCATATCAAAACAGTACTGCTATATCCGGTGGCCAGCCTGGCCGTGGTCGGCTTTATGATGGTATTCCTCGTCAATGCGCCGCTTGGACGGTTTAATACCTGGATATACCAGCTGTTGGCCAGTATGCAGGGCGGCAGCCGCGTGGTGCTGGCCGCGGTGCTGGGAGCTTTGATGGCCGTTGACTTTGGCGGGCCGATCAATAAAGCGGCGTATCTGTTTGGCACGGTTGCCCTGGCCGGCGGCCAGGAAGAATTTATGGCTGCCGTTATGGCGGGCGGCATGGTGCCGCCGCTGGGCGTTGCTCTGGCGGGAACCCTGTTCCCGGAGCGTTTTACCACCAAAGAACGCCACACCGCGATGACGAATTACCTGATGGGGGCCTGCTTTATCACCGAGGGGGTCGTCCCCTTTGTGCTGCGGGATCCGCTGCATGTCATTCCCGCCTGTATGGTGGGTGCATCCCTGGCGGCGGCGCTGTCCATGCTGTTTAGTTGTGCCGTACCAGCCCCGCACGGCGGCATGTTCTTGCTGCCGCTGAACCCGCATCCGTTCCGGTATCTGCTTGCCTTACTGATGGGCAGTCTGTTGACGGCGGTGACCCTTGCGGCTTTACGCAGAAAATACCCGCCTAAGGATGAGGAACAGCCAACAAATTGACCTGATGATTTAGAAAAAGGCTTTTGGGCGCTGCTCAAGCAATACACGACAGCCGATAGGCAAATAAAAATTTGCACAAAAGCCTGACAGATATGCCCCCTATATAGCCTTCAGTGTTTTATTTCACTGTTCGCTATATAGGGGGCATATCATTCTACTATATGATATCCTTAAAAGATTTAAGCGCCAAATAAGCGCCTAATGCAAAGTGTTTTGCTAAGGTGTATCTGAAAACAAAGAAAATGACGGATATTTCGCAAACACAAGCAGGATATAAGGCAAAGAGCCGCAGGAATCCTTTGTGGATTCCAAGGCTTTTTAACGCATAATCCCGCTGCGTTTGTAGAAATAGGCGATAGTTTCGACTTTTCAGGTACACCCTAACATAAAAAGAAAAGCAACGACAAACATAATGTTTAATCGTTGCTTTTCTTGGTGCGCTGGAAGGGACTCGAACCCCCGGCCTTCTGATTCGTAGTCAGACACTCTATCCAGCTGAGCTACCAGCGCATCTTATTCAGTTCACGGGCGGTTGGCGGAGCGCCTAACCTCAAGTGCTCATTTATTATAGCATACGGCAGCGGAAAGTCAAGGATTTTTTTTAATTTTTCTAAAGAAAAATTGTTTTGAACGATGGTGCGACAAACTATTTTGCAACAAGCCGCACATGGGCGTTGCGGTGCAAAAGGGTGCCGGGCAGGGGATCCTGCGCGGTGATGGTGCCCTCGGTCAGATTGGAGGGGGTCAGAGTGGGCAGCAACTCCACAATGGCAAGGCGGCGGCGCGCTTCGGCGACCGACATGCCCAGCAGGGACGGCACCTGGCGGAACGGGTCTGGTACGGCACGGGCAACGGTAAGGGTAATACAGTCCCCGGCTTCCAGTGCGGTGCCGGCGGCAGGAGATTGCAGAATAACGGTATCGGCCTGCAGGGTGGGATCGTTGCGGATATAATCGACGGAAACGGTAAAACCGGCGTCCCGCAGGGTCTGGATGGCATCGGAACGGTTCTGGCTTTTCAAATCCGGTACGGTGATGGTGTTTGGCCCTTTGCTGACGGACAGTATGAGTTTTTGCCCCTGTTTGACGGTGCTGCCCGCGGTGGGCTTTTGGGCGATGACGATGCCTTCCGCTTGGGCAGAGTAGCGGGTATCCCACACGATGGAAAGCTGGGCGGCGCTCTGTTCAACCTGGGCCTGCTGCCAGTCCATGCCAGACAAATCGGGGACGATGACTTCCCGCCGGATGGAAAACATGGGGTTGGTGCTTTGGGACAAAATGACAGTGATGGCAATGCCAGCTGCCACAACAGAAAGCAGCGCCAGGCAGGCGAGAACCCGCAGCGGGGTAAGGGAAAGTGAATGGTGAGAAGCAGGCATGGAGACTACCTCGCTTAATACAGTTTATGAAAGATACATATTGTATAAATGATAATAAAAATACATATGGCAAACAAGAAGGATCTGGCGGAGAACAGGCAGGACCTTTTACAGATAGGGCAATACCGCATAATTCTAAGTGCCGATACGGCGAGCGAGGTGCGGCAGATGCCAAGCCAAAAGCGCAGATAATACTGGATGCTGCAAAGGTGAGCGCCGCCAGTGGCGGAAACAGCGAACCGAAGCAGGGGCAGCGGTCGCAGAGTGCGAGGGGCTTTTGCCCCCGAAGCACGATGCGGGTACCGCAACCCGACATTATCGAGCATTTTGGCAACGCAGATGCCGTGCTGCAGCTGCCGGAGCGGTGCTTAAGCCGCAAGGCGGGAATTGTGCGGTGTTGCCATAGGAATCTTGTCTCTTTGGGTTCAGTATAGCACGCGGAACATGGGGCTGCCAAGTGCGAAGAGAAAATCAGACAAAACGCAAATAGGTTTGTTCATCGGGGGTGAGGTGTTTCATTTTGGCGGGGACTATGATATAATAAAAACAAAAATATGTACAAGGCAATACCGCATAATTCTAAGTGCCGCAGCCGCCGGAGCGGCACTTAGAATTATGCGGTATTGCCCAAAGTAAAAATACAAAATAAGGCGGGAACCATATGAAAATTGCAGTTGCGGGTACAGGCTATGTGGGTCTGTCAATTTCGTGCCTGATTGCACAGCACCACACGGTTTGTGCGGTGGATCTGATCAAAAGCAAGGTAGACAGCATCAACAACAGGAAGTCCCCCATTCAGGATGAATACATTGAAAAATACCTGGCGGAAAAGGACCTGGATCTGACCGCCACGCTGGACGGGGAAGCGGCCTACCGCGATGCGGATTTTGTTGTGATTGCGGTACCGACCAATTATGACAGCAAGACCCAGCACTTTGATACCTCTGCGGTGGAATCTGTCATCGACCTGGTCATGAAGGTGAACCCCAATGCGGTTATGGTAATCAAATCTACCATTCCGGTTGGCTACACGGAGCAGATCCGCAAGAAAACCGGCAGCAAAAACATTATGTTCAGCCCGGAGTTTTTGCGGGAAAGCAAAGCGCTGTATGATAACCTGTACCCTTCCCGCATTATTGTGGGCACCGACCCCAACGACCCGCACCTGGTAGAAGCCGCCCATACATTTGCCGGGCTTTTGCAGGAGGGGGCCATCAAGCAGGATGTGGATACCCTGTACATGGGCTTTACCGAAGCCGAGGCGGTCAAGCTGTTTGCCAATACCTATCTGGCGCTGCGCGTGGCCTATTTTAACGAACTGGATACTTATGCCGAAAGCAAGGGCCTGAACACCAGAGATATCATTGATGGCGTTTGCCTGGATCCGCGCATTGGCAGCCATTACAACAACCCCAGCTTTGGTTACGGTGGCTACTGCTTGCCCAAAGATACGAAGCAGTTGCTGGCCAATTATGCCGATGTACCGGAAAATCTGATCGGCGCAATCGTGGAAAGCAACCGCACCCGCAAGGATTTTATTGCGGACCGTGTGCTGCGCATGGCAGGGTACTATGATTACGGTGAGGAGTGCGACTATAATGCCGCACAGGAAAAGCCGGTGACCATCGGGGTATACCGCCTGACGATGAAGAGCAACAGCGATAACTTCCGCCAGAGCTCCATCCAGGGCGTGATGAAGCGCGTAAAGGCAAAGGGGGCAACGGTGATCATCTATGAGCCGACGCTGAACGATGGGGAAACGTTCTTTGGCAGCAAAGTGGTGAACGACCTGGAACAGTTCAAGGCAATGTCTCAGGCAATCATTGCCAACCGGTACGACAGCGTGCTGGACGATGTGAAAGAAAAGGTATACACCCGCGACATTTTCCGCCGGGACTAAAAAGCAATAAACAAGACATGGGGCATTGCAAAGCGCATGCCCCATATTTTAACGAGGAAGCAAAATGATAGGGTTGGGAACGATCATCAACGTGGATGCAGAAAAAACGCGGCAGTATTATCAGGCCATGGGGCCGGGGGAACCTTGCAGCTGCAATAACTGCAAAAATTATTGTGCACGGGTCAAAGCAGCCTACCCGGCGGCAGCGGAATACCTGGCGGGGCTTGGCGTGGAGATTGAAAAGCCGCTGGAAACATCCCCACTGGAACCCGGTGCGGACGGAATGATGGAATACCGCGCCTGCCAATATGTTGTGCTGGGCAGCTGCGAGGAAAACTACCGCCATACAGTTGGCGGGGTGGAAGTGTGCAAGGCAAGGTTTTACCCTGAAACGGGTGTGAAAGAGGAACATTTTGTGCTGGAACTTTCGCCAATCCGGCTGAAAGGGTGGCAGGAATAGGAGAGCTGGGGCTGCGAACCGCTGAGTTATAAGGCAACACCGCACAATTCCCGCCTTGCGGCTTAAGCACCGCTCCGGCAGCTGCGGCACGGCATCTGCATTGCCAAAATGCTCGATAATGTCGGGTTGCGGTACCCGCATCGTGCTTCGGGGGCAAAAGCCCCTCGCACTCTGCGACCGCTGCCCCTGCTTCGGTTCGCTGCATCCACCACTGGCGGCGCTCACCTTTGCAGCATCCAGTATTATCTGCGCTTTTGGCTTGGCATCTGCCGCACCTCGCTCGCCGTATCGGCACTTAGAATTATGCGGTATTGCCATAAATGGCAGAAAGAACAGGAGGAGCAGGCAATGAATATCACGGTATATCTTGGCGCAAAAGAGGGCAATGACCCGACGCTGAAACGGGCAGTGCAGGAACTGGGGCAATGGATTGGCCAAAGCGGGAACGCGCTGGTGTATGGCGGCTCCAAAACCGGGCTGATGGGCGAAATTGCCAAAAGCGTTCTGGATGCGGGCGGAACCGTGACCGGCGTGGAGACCACCCTGTTTATGCAGGATGACCTGCAATATGACGGTCTGACGGAGTTGATCGTGACGGAAACCATCACCGAGCGCAAGACCGAGATGATCAGGCGGGGCGATGCGTTTATTGCGTTCCCCGGCGGAACGGGTACGCTGGAGGAGATCGCCGAAGTCATGTCCAAGGTATCGCTCAAGCAGCTGGATGCTCCCTGCATTTTGTACAACCTGAATGGCTATTATAACGGTCTGAAAACCCTGCTGGATCATATGATCGAAACCGGACTTTCGACAAAAGAGCGGCAGGAAGGAATCTGGTTTGCGGAGAACCTGGAGCAGATCAAGCAGATTCTGAAAGCATAAAAACGCCGAAATATCACCGTACGCCGCACAGCACTTGACAATACCGCTGCGGCGGGGTAATATATTGATACCAAATGCAGTGCGGGGGAGTTCCGCGGGCAGACGTTCTTTCCAGAGAGCCGGGGCAGCTGAAAACCGGCAGGGCGTGCCCGGCGGTTTGTCGCCCCCAAGCAGGGCAGGCGAACCGCCGTGTGCGCAGTAATCTGCTTCGTTTCGCCCCCGTTACCGGGCGGTCAAGTGGCTTACCTTTATATAAAACATATATAAAACGGCAGGCAATTTGGGTGGTACCGCGGTACTGAACATGTTTTGGAACATCGTCAGGCCGTCCCATGTTTACAACATCATGGGGCGGCCTGATTTTTTATTTCCGTCCCGCACATCAAGGAGGGCCATCATGGCAAAAGAACTCGCCAAGCAGTATGATCCCAAAGGCACAGAGGATCGAATTTACCAGGAATGGTGCGATAAGGGCTATTTCCACACCCAGATCGACCGCAGCAAAAAGCCGTTCACCATCGTAATGCCGCCGCCGAATGTTACCGGCCAGCTGCACATGGGCCACGCCATGGACGAAACCTGGCAGGATATCCTGACCCGCTACAAGCGCATGCAGGGCTATGCCGCTTTGTGGGTGCCGGGCACCGACCATGCTTCCATTGCCACCGAAGCCAAGGTGGTTGCCGCCATGCGCGAGGAGGGCCTGACCAAAGAAATGTTGGGCCGCGATGGCTTTTTGGAGCGCGCCTGGGCATGGAAAAACACTTATGGCAGCCGCATTGTCAGCCAGCTGAAAAAGCTGGGCTGCTCCTGCGACTGGCAGCGTGAGCGCTTTACCATGGACGAGGGCTGCTCCGACGCCGTGAAAGAAGTGTTTGTGCGCCTGTATGATAAGGGCCTGATCTACCGCGGCAACCGCATGGTGAACTGGTGCCCCCACTGCAACACTTCCATCTCTGACGCCGAAGTGGAATACGAGGAGAAGGACGGCAGTTTCTGGCACCTGCTGTATCCGGTCAAGGAGACCGGTGAGATGCTGGAACTGGCCACCACCCGCCCCGAAACCATGCTGGGCGATACCGCCGTTGCCATCAACGGCGAGGACCCGCGCTATACCCACTTGCACGGCTGCCATGTCATTCTGCCGCTGCTGAACAAAGAGATTCCCATCGTGTGCGATGAGCACGCCGATATGGAAAAAGGCACCGGCGTTGTGAAGATCACCCCCGCCCATGACCCCAACGACTTTGAGGTCGGCAAGCGCCATGACCTGCCCATCATCCGCGTGCTGACCTATGACGGCCACATGACCGGCGCTGATGATAAGGCTGCCGCCGATGCCCTGAAAGCCAGTGGCCATGCTTCCGCCGATGAGCCGGACGTGCTGGACTGCGGCAAGTATGCCGGCATGACCGCCGCCGAAGCCCGCAAGGCCATTGTGGCAGACCTGCAGGAAGCCGGCTACCTGAAAGAGATCGAGCCGCTGAAGCATGAGGTCGGCACCTGCTACCGCTGCCATACCGTGATTGAACCCATGGTGTCTAAGCAGTGGTTCGTCAAGATGGAACCTCTGGCCAAGCCCGCCATTGAGAGCGTGGAAAAGGGCGAGATCAAGTTTGTGCCGGACCGCTTTACCAAGAACTACCTGAACTGGATGCGCGGCAGCCGCGACTGGTGCATCAGCCGCCAGCTGTGGTGGGGCCACCAGATCCCGGCATGGTACTGCGCTGACTGCGGTGCAACCACCGTTGCCAAGTCTGCCCCCGCAGCCTGCCCGCACTGCGGCAGCACCAACCTGACCCAGGACCCCGATACCCTGGATACCTGGTTCAGCTCTGCTTTGTGGCCGTTCAGCACCCTGGGCTGGCCGAATGAGAACGCCGAGGATTACAACTACTTCTACCCCACCAACACGTTGGTGACCGGTTATGATATCATCGGCTTCTGGGTTTCCCGCATGATCTTCTCCGGCCTGGCCTACACCGGCAAGGCACCGTTTGACACCGTGCTGATCCACGGCATTGTGCGTGACAGCCAGGGCCGCAAGATGTCCAAATCTCTGGGCAACGGCATTGACCCGCTGAAAGTTATTGACGAGTACGGTGCCGATGCCCTGCGCATGATGCTGATGGTGGGTTCTACCGCCGGCAACGATATGCGCTACAGCGATGAGAAAGTGACAGCAAGCCGCAACTTTGCCAACAAGCTGTGGAATGCTTCCCGCTTTGTGCAGATGAACCTGCCGGAGGACTTTGAGCCGGGCATGCCCGCCGAAGAACTGCTGGATATGAGCGATAAGTGGGTGCTTTCTGAACTGGCACGCACCGCCGCCGAAGTGACCGCCAACCTGGATAAGTACGAGCTGGGCCTGGCTGCCGAAAAGGTGGAAAACTTTATCTGGGATATCTACTGCGACTGGTATATCGAAATCTGCAAGTCCCGCCTGAACGGCGAGGACGCCCAGCAGGCAGACACCGCCCGCAAGGTGCTGGTGTGGGTGCTGGATAAGGCGCTCAAGCTGCTGCATCCCTTTATGCCGTTCATCACCGAGGAGATTTACCAGGCATTGCCCGGCAGCGCCGAGACCATCATGACCCAGGAATGGCCGGACGCCGGCAAGATGACCGCCTGGCCGCAGGAATGTGCCGACTTTGAGGTGCTGATGGACTACATCAAGGCAGTGCGCACCATCCGCAATGATATGAACGTGCACCCGGCCAAAAAGACCAGCATGACCATCGAGACTGCCAACCCGGCAGCCTTCCAGAAAGGCGGCGCTTACCTGGCACGTTTTGCCTTTGCAACGGATGTTGCCCTGACCGAAAAGTACACCGGCACCACCGATGGCGTTGTGACCGTTGTTACCCCGGCCGCCCGCGGCTTTATCCCCATGATGGAGCTGATCGACCGCGAAAAGGAACTCAAGCGCCTGCATAAGGAGCTGGAAAAGGCCGAGAAAGAAGCCAATATGTTCCGCAACCAGCTGAACAACCCCAAGTTCGTGGAGCGCGCCCCCGAAAAGCTGGTCAACGAAACCCGCACCAAGCTCGCCGCCAGCGAAGATAAAATCGCCAACATCAACCAGTCTATCCAGGCATTGGGCTGATAAGCGATAGCGCCGTTCACATTATAATAAGGGCAACACCGCACAATTCCCGCCTAGCGGCTTAAGCACCGCTTCGGCGGCTGCGGCACGGCATCTGCGTTGCCAAAATGCTCGATAAGACATCCAGTATTATCTGCGCTTTTGGCTTAGCAGCTGCCGCACCTCGCTCGCCGTATCGGCACTTAGAATTATGCGGTATTGCCTAAGATGAATACACCACGCCCGCAGCCGGTCCCAAAGACCAGTTGCGGGCGTGGTGATTTTTGTATAGGGAAGAATATGACGGATACAATTTTGCTTCCGGAATGGTTAAGACCGTTCCCTACAGAAATGGTGAAGATTGCGGCTAAAAAATAAAAGATAATGCCTAATCTCTACCTCCAATTCCTCATTGCTCATTCCTCATTCCTAATTTCTAATTATTGAGAAAACTCCTAACTCCGACTTCCTAACTCCTAACTTGCAATTTCCGTTCCCGGAAAATAGTACCCCAAAATGTCCTCCCAACCCGCGCCGCCTTCGGCCATGGCTTTAGCGCCATATTGGCTCAGGCCAACCCCGTGGCCGTACCCGCGTGTGGTGATGACAAACTGCCCGCCGCGCCAGGCAATGGCAAAGCAGGTGCTGCGCAAATCAAGGGCCTTGCGCACCTCCAGCCCGCTCACCATTTGGCCGCACAGCTCCAGCGTGCGCACATACCCGGCTTTGTCCCAGGTGGAAGCACCGACCCAGCTTTCGGGGGAATCATCGGGGGTAAGGCCCAATTCTTCCAGCGCGATGCGTACCTGCTCGGCGCTGTACTGAATGGTCACTTCGTACCCATCGGCAAACTTATCCCATGCGGAATCCACGCCGCATAAGTAAGGCAGCTGGCCGCCCCACACGTTCTGGCTGGCTTCGGTGTGGCCGCTGCTGATGGCATGGTAGCAGGCAGCGGCAGGCTGTCCGTTGTACAAAAGCACCGTCTGCCCGGTACGGGCGGCAAGAGATTGCAGGCGCTGCATGTTGGCGGCGTAATCACTGCCCCAGCGGCTTTGCAGAACCTCGCTGCTGGTCCAGCCGCTGCACAAAGCGCTGTTGGCGGTAAAGCTCTGCCCCTGAGCGGATAAGTACAACGCATAGCTGCGGCTGGCAACCATCTGGGCCAGCAGGGCATCGTCCGGCCAGGTTGCGGGCATCTCGCAGGCGGCAGCACCGACCATAAAATCCACAGTGGAAAGGGTGAAGTCGGAATCGCTGGCTTCATCATGCAGGGTGATGGTTTGGGGGAATGTGGGTGTAGCGGAAGGCGCGGCAGTGCTTTCCGGCTGTGCTGCCGCAGTTGGCGCGGCGGACGGCGTAACCGTGGGGGCAGCCTGTACCGGAACACTGGGGAACAGCAGGCAGAGAAACGGCACCGCAGTGCTTAACGCGGTAAGCAGGGCGGCACAGAGCAGCGTGCGCTTCAAAACGGCAGATCCCTCCATTCCGGCAGGTGCGGCGCACGGCAAAACCTTGCATTTTGCCGCGGAGAACCGTATAATAAATAGCACTGGCGGGGCTTGTCTTGCATCTTGACCCCGGAGCCTGTTACCATTGTATTCGCCGCAAGGGGGATTTATGCCCGGCGGGAAAGGCTGTCCTATGAAAAAATCAAAGAACAAATATTCGCCGTGGCCGGCAGTAGCGCTGTGCCTGGTGTTTTTGGCGCTGCGCATTGTGGATCTGGCGCTGTTTACGGACCCGGAAACCAGTTTTCCCACGGTGGGTCCCTCGGCGGCGCGCTGGGGGGCCGCGTTGGTTGGTGCGGCGGCGCTGCTTGTGATGGGCCGCAGGGCGGATGAAAAAATTGCCCCCGGCAGAAAAAGTGTGCTGGGTGTTATGATGGCGGTAACGGGGACTGTGCTGGTACTGGCGGGGCTTTCGCAGCTGTTGAGCGCCGCAGTGGTGTGGCCCAGCATGGTGCTGCTGACGGCGGCGGGCGTGTGGTTCTTCGCTATGGGCTGGCGGGTTCTTTCGACCCCGGAAGGGCGTGGAACCGCCATGCCGCCCAACGCCGTGCAGTGCCTGATCCCTACGGCGGCGCTGTTGTGGGTGCTGATCCAGCGGTTTTCCATCATCCCGGCGGCATCGGCACGGCTTGGCTGTACCTTCCGGGTGCTGGGGGCGCTGGGCGCGCTGCTTTGTGTGGGGATGCTGTGCAAGCTGCTGTATGTTCCCGGCGGTACCTATGGCTGCACGGTGCAGCAGTACGGCAGCCTGGCATTTTACTTTGCAACCTGCCACGAACTGCCGCAGGCCATTTTTGAGCTGGTGCGCGGCAGCGTCTCTGAACAAACCCTGCTGACCAGCTTGGCCATGGGGTGCATTGGCCTGTGCGGGCTGGCGGCCATGCTTACCACGGTCCCGCGCAGTAACCCGACAAAAAAAGATAAGGCAGACTGAACCGATCCTCCAGCAGCTCCTGCGTGCTGGGGGATTTTTGTATGCGGCAGCCGGGACAAAGGGGCAAAAATGCAGCCGCGGCAAACTGTGCTCCGCTGTCAAACACCACAGCCCCGCCGCTTTGCCGGGCCAGCGCCTGCCACAGCGGCAGCACCCCGGCGGGGGCACCGCCCCGCAGGCAGAGCAGCGCAGCGCGGGAACGCGGCTTTACTTCCAGCACCGCCTGCCCGCCGCAGGCCAAGACAGGGCGCAAGGCTTCCAGAACGGCGGCCTGCACCAGCGCCGGGCGCGCTGGAACAGGGCAGGTGATCCCCGACGGGAACATGGCGTACAGCCAGCCGGGGCGGCGGCGCACGCATTGGGTCAGTGCCCCGGTCAGTGTTTGCAGCGTGCCGCATAATTCGCACCCCGCACCGCCCGGCTGGGCCAGCAGCTCCTGCACGGTCTGCGCCCGCAGCTGCGGCAGAACCAGCTCCGGCCCAAGCCCGGCCAGCGCCCGGCGGGCGGCTTCTTCCGCCAGGGCGGCGCGCCGGGTGGGGAAACGTGCAGAAGGTGGAACCATGGCAGCAGCCTCCGTGTGGTGATAAATGGGGCAAAACCTGTGGCGTTTACCCCGGCGCGGTGCCGGGGCAAGGATAGTATGCCCGAAAAATACCGCCAAAGGCCATACAGTTATTGACAATACGCCAAATTGGCGTTGAAAACCGCTGCTTTTTTTGCCCAAAACATAATTTTTGCTCAATTTGCGTTAAAATAATAACAGCCCCTCTTGCAGTTTTGGCAGGAATGGGGTACAATAGAATCAAACCGGAAAGCGGCAATAAGCCGCTTGGGTGGGGCGGGTTCAACCCCGTTCCGAATATAAAATCTTTGGGAGGATTTTACTATGGCTGTTAAAGTTGCTATCAATGGTTTTGGCCGTATCGGCCGTCTGGCTTTCCGTCAGATGTTTGAGGCTGAGGGCTACGAAGTTGTTGCCATCAATGACCTGACCAGCCCCAAGATGCTGGCTCACCTGCTCAAGTACGACACCGCTCAGGGCTCTTTCCTGGGCAAGATCGGTGAGAACAAGCACACCGTCGAAGCTACCGAGGATTCCATCATCGTCGATGGCAAGGAGATCAAGATCTACGCCATTAAGGACGCTAAGGATTGCCCGTGGGGCGAGATCGGCGTTGACGTTGTTCTGGAGTGCACCGGCTTCTACACCAGCAAAGAGAAGAGCATGGCTCACATCGCTGCTGGCGCTAAGAAGGTCGTTATCTCTGCTCCTGCCGGCAACGACCTGAAGACCATCGTCTACTCTGTCAACGAGAAGACCCTGACCAAGGATGACCAGGTTATCTCTGCTGCTTCCTGCACCACCAACTGCCTGGCTCCTATGGCCGACACCCTGAACAAGACTTTCCCGATCGTTTCCGGCATCATGACCACCGTTCATGCTTACACCGGCGACCAGATGATCCTGGACGGCCCGCAGCGTAAGGGCGACCTGCGCCGCGCTCGTGCTGGTGCTCAGAACATCGTTCCTAACTCCACCGGCGCTGCCAAGGCTATCGGCCTGGTTATCCCCGAACTGAACGGCAAGCTGATCGGCTCCGCTCAGCGCGTTCCCGTTCCCACCGGCTCCACCACCATCCTGGTTGCTGTTGTTAAGGGCAAGGATGTCACCAAGGAAGCTATCAACGCTGCTATGAAGGCTGCTGCTTCCCAGAGCTTCGGCTACAACGAGGATCCGATCGTTTCTTCTGACGTTATCGGCATGAAGTACGGCTCCCTGTTCGATTCCACCCAGACCATGGTCGCTAAGATCGACGACGACACCTATCAGGTTCAGGTCGTTTCTTGGTACGACAACGAGAACTCCTACACCAGCCAGATGGTTCGTACCATTAAGTACTTCGCTGAGCTGTAATAGAGATCTTCCCAACAAAATAGCGTGAAATTAGCAGTTGGCAAAATGTTACTGCGTGCGCCGGGTTCCGGCGGGCAGCAGGCAACCCCTGTTGAGCAATAACAACTGCCAACGATTGCCGTGGGTACCCTGCGGCAGACTGAATACACGATAGAAAAGCCCCTTCCGGCTGTGAATGCAGCGGGAAGGGGCTTTTTGTATGAGAAATTTCAAATCAGTACTTCAAACAGACCGATCATCAGCGGCATGGTGAAGATTGACAAAAGCGTGCTGAGAACATACAGTGCGCTTGAATGTGCCGCATCACGATTGTACAGCTGAGCCATGGAAGTGACAGTTGCACAGGAGGGTGTGATGGCAGAGAGATAAACTGTCATCAAAATTGCCTTGCCATCGGAAATCCAACCTGCTGCATGTACCACCCGGAGTAATAAAAGAACAATTACAGGAACCGCCAGCAGACGAAGCACAACAGGGAGGTAGTTCCGCAGCGTGCAAAACACCTTTTTCAGCGGGACCTCTGCGATTGCCATGCCGGCCAGCAGCATTCCCATAGGTCCAATCATATTTCCTACGCTGCTGAGTGTGCTCACGATTGGCGCTGGCAAAGAAATGTGCAACAGATACAAGAGCGCTCCTGCCACAATCGCAAGCAGGTTGACATTGGTCAGGATCTTTTTCCATTCCAACTTGGTACTCCCTTGCAGGCAGGCGCTTGCGTGGGTCCAAAGTAAAATTAACTGCACGATGACAAAGGCGCAAGAGTATACAACATACTCACTGCCAAGTAAAGCTTGTACCAACGGAATAACCAATGCTGCCGCATTGCTGTAGATGATGTTGACTCTCTCGACTGCATCCAATTTCAGCGGCCTGCGTATCACTGTATCGAACGCCAGAAAGACAACGTGCATCCCCACGGCAATCGCCATCGAATACAGAAGCCCAGCACGAATTTCAGGAGTATCATCAATCTGAAACGCATTCAGAACTACGCAAGGCATAATCAGATACACAAAAACAACAGAGAGTACCTTGCTGTCAGAGGGCTTTAGCAATTTGGCCTTGACCACAATGTACCCCATCAGCAGGACAATGAATAGTTGAGCAATCTGCTCCATCAGCAAAAGACTAACTTCCATACAAATCCCTTCCTTCATCTTGTCCGCACTATCGTACTCTTTTAAAGCTCGATAGTCAATACGCAGCTTGATGGAAATTCCAGGGAAGATGTGATAACCTTTTGACTGTGTGTATGCAGCCGAAATGAAGTTTGCCTATTCTGGCAAAAATATGATTTTTTGATATTTTAGATAAAAATCAGAAAAAACACTTATAAATATACCAAAAATATCTATACATCGTTTAAGGAAACTGCTAAGATATACGTAGAGCACCTTATGAAATCATAAAAGATAGTGAAAATGTGGGGGGGCTGTGTATGAAATACAGCGTGGTGATTCCGCTTTACAACAAGGAGCATTACATTGCCGGCACCCTGCGCTCCGTTCTGACACAGACATTCCCTGATTATGAAGTGATCGTGGTGGATGATGGTTCAACGGACCACTCTTTGCAGGCATGCAAAGAGGTGCGTTCGGATAAGATCCGGGTTGTGCAGCAGGTGAACCAGGGCGTATCTGCTGCACGCAACAAGGGCATTGAGCTGGCGGCGGGGGAGTACATCTGCTTTCTGGATGCTGATGATACCTGGCATCCGGATTATCTGCAAAATATCGAAACCATCGTGCAGAAATATCCCCAAAGTGATATCTTTGTTACGGCTTACCGTGTAATATATGCCAATGGCCGCTGCAAGGAATCGCGCAGACTGCCGCAGACGAATGGCTGTTTGCCTAGCTACTGGGAAACACTGGGCAAGGGTTATGACTTTGTCTGGACCTCCGCCACAACGGTGCGGCGCACGGCACTGTTGGCAGCGGGTGGGTTCCGGCTGGGTGAAAAAATCGGGCAAGATCTGGATCTTTGGGCGCGATTGGCGAGAAATAACCCGTGTGTTGCCTATGCCTCCCGTGTTTGCGTGGATTATAACCGTGGGGCAGAAGCCAACGCCAGAACACGGGTAAAAGTGGCCCACGCCAAGGCATTTATGCAGGATTTGGAAGAGGAACTGAAGAATCCGAACCATAGCAAAGCCGAGATTGCGGCGATCCAGAGAAAATACGATTTAAAGATGACAGTTTATATTTATACAAGCCTGATTGCAGGGCAGAAACACCAGGCAAAGCAGGCGCTGAGCAGCTGGAACGGCAGGCCGAACCTGCGGAATGTTTTGTTGCGTGCGGGCCTTTGGTGCGCGGCACTGCTGCCGGCCAGCGTCAATGCGGCCGTCTACCGGGCACGGCTGGCTTTGTTTTGAAATAGCATGATAGAAAAAATGAGTGTTTACCTTGTGCTTTGCCTGCTGCTTGCCTACCCGGCGCGCCTCTGCGTGTTGGCACGGCGGCAGGGCAGGAGCGCGCAGCGTGTAGCACTGGCCATGTCCTGTGTGGTGCTGTGGTTTTTTATGGCAATGCGGGCACAGACTGTTGGTGTGGATACCAAGTATTATGTCTGCATTTATCAACAATTCCCACAGATTTCGTGGAAAGAACTGTTTACCGCCCAGCTTTACCCAACGCCCCGCCGGACATGGGAATTGGACCTGGAACCTGGGTACCGCTTGCTGAATAAGCTCCTCAGCATTTATTTGCCTGCGCCACAGTGGATTACAGTGGCAAACAGTGCGCTGATTATAGCGCTGCTTTACCGCTGGCTGCGGCGGGAATCCCCCAATGCTATGCTGAGTATCTGGCTTTACCTTACGCTGGGTGTTTATCAGACAGAAATGAATGTGGCCCGCAATGCGATTGCAATTTTACTGGGTTATACGGCATTCCACTGGATCAAGGAGCGAAAACTTGCGCCGTACTTTTTGCAAATTCTGATGGCAGTATCGTTCCACAAAAGTGCAGTGGTCTTTCTGCCGCTGTATTGGTTGGTGAACCGGCGGTGGAAATATCGCCATGTGTTGTACTGTACCATGGCAGCTTGCATCTTGGGCGCAGCATATCCGGTTGTGGCGGGGCGCGTGGCAAATTTGCTGCCCTATGCGCTGGCAAAATATTTTACGAAGAGCAACAGCAGAATGGAATCCATTGCGGTTGGTGCGTTTTATGCTCTGCTGGTTGCCTTTGTTCTTTACAAAATGACACCAGAGGAATGCGAAAAGCTGGAATCCAAGGAACCGCAGGGACTATTTCTCACAATGGCGGCACTTTCGCTGTACGGGCTGAACCTTGGGCTAGCCTCTGCGGCGCGGATGGCTGCGTTGTTTGGGCCGTACCTGATCGTATTGCTTCCACGCATGTTGGAGTATATAAACTGCCCGCGCAGACGGGCTGCGACAATCCAATGGTTGGCAGTGGCGGCGGGCCTCCAATATGTTTTGCGGCTGCTGATAAATAATATTGGCGGGACGATGCCGTATCAGTTTTTCTGGGCAGCATAGTTCTGGTATGGAGAAAATATTTTGAGTATCGTTTTTCTACTTAGTGTAATATTAAAAGGGCTTGGTGCAGTGCTGGAAGTGCTGCTGCAGGTTATGATCACCCGGATGCTGGGCCTTGCGGGATACGGAACTTACTCTACCTGGGTCAGTGCGGCGGATCTTGTGTACTGGGTATTGTTTTCCGGTATTACGAAATGCAATACTTTTTACTTATCAAATAAGGGAACAGAGCTGCGTCGGTTCAAGGCAAAATATTACAGCTGTTATGTGCTGCCAGTCCTGACGACATTAGCGTTGGTACTGGCATTGGAAAAAGGACGGGGCGGTTACACGGTCATAGCACTGATTACCGGGATGGAACTTCTGGTAATGGACCATAGCAGCACAATGATGGCGCAAGGCCAGCCGGGATGTGCCTTATTCGGAGAGTATGTGCTGGGAAGACTGTTCCTTGTATTGGGAACACTGGTTTTATATAAAACGGAAAGACTCTCGCTTGGCACACTGCTGGCGCTGTATGTGATACAATACGCGGGAATCCTGGTGCTTTTCCTGATAAAGCGGGACAGAGAACCCCGGAGGGATATCTCGAAGGAACTTTCTTTGCGCAAATGGGGGAGCTATCAACGGGCGGATCTGATACAGGCGTTGATTTCGCAAATGCCAATCCTTTTGCAGTACTTTTTCACAGGCGCGTTTGAAGCGGGAATTGTCAGTGTAGTGCTGATGGTAAAAAAGCTTGTCAACTTCATCTCTGGTCCAACAGCAAAAGTGTTTCTGCCAGAATTTTCGCGCATGTATCATGCAGGGGATAAGGCGGGAATCAAGCAGTGCTATGCGTCCATTATGCGGATTCAAATGTTATTTGCCGGCAGTATGGCAGTTGTGCTGGTGGGCTATCCGCAGGTGCTGCTGTCGATTCTGGCGGAAGAGCTGTTGCCTTACACCAAACAGTTTGTTGGGTGTGCGCTGGTGTTTATTTTGATTGCGACACTTGGACCCTGCAGCGGGGTGCTGCAAATGACGGGTAACGAAAAGAAAGATAACCAGTATCGCGAAGCTGCACTGGGGGTTATGCTGGTGCTGCTGTTTGTTATGCGGGGCAGCCGGTTGGTGATGCTGTATGCACTTTGTGTGCAGGCGCTGCTGGAAGGGGTGGTGAAATACTGGTATGTCTGCCGCTGGATGCAGGGGAGTGCCGTTAAGCTGAAGACTTATTGTATATGGTGGAGCGTACCGGCTGCAGTAATTGCGGGCGGCTGCTTGCTGCATTTGCAGCATTCTGCACTGGCGATGCTATTGGCGGCAGGGGGGACATTTGCTGCTTGCTGCTTGCATGGATATTGGGAAGGACTAAAAAAGAAGTTTGAAAAAACTTGAAAGAAATTTTGAAAAAGGTGTTGACTTTAGGCGAAAGTGTGGTATTATAAATAAGCTGTCGCGCAAGACAGCAGCTCTTTGAAAGCCAAATAAAAGCGATGTACCAGCAAAAACGCAGCGGGGAACCGGACGGCGTGCGGGTGGAAAACTTTTAAAAAGGCGTTTGGAAGGCTCAAAAAAATATCGAAAAAGTGCTTGACAAAAAGTACGACCTTTGATATAATGGTTGAGCTGTCCGAGAGGAGAGCAAGCAGGACCTTGAAAATTGAACAATACTGAAACTTGTGGAACCTTAAACGTGATGGAAAATCACGAAAAACAATTCCAAAGCCGAGAGATCGGCAAACAAGTAATTCATACAGGACGCAAGCGATTGTGTCTGAGTGAACGAGATTTAACACTTTATAAGTGATAAATACCATTTATAAAGAGTTTGATCCTGGCTCAGGACGAACGCTGGCGGCGCGCCTAACACATGCAAGTCGAACGGAGCTTAGAGAGCTTGCTTTTTAAGCTTAGTGGCGAACGGGTGAGTAACGCGTGAGTAACCTGCCCTAGAGTGGGGGACAACAGTTGGAAACGACTGCTAATACCGCATAAGCCCACGGTACCGCATGGTACTGAGGGAAAAGGATTTATTCGCTTTAGGATGGACTCGCGTCCAATTAGCTAGTTGGTGAGGTAACGGCCCACCAAGGCGACGATTGGTAGCCGGACTGAGAGGTTGAACGGCCACATTGGGACTGAGACACGGCCCAGACTCCTACGGGAGGCAGCAGTGGGGGATATTGCACAATGGGGGAAACCCTGATGCAGCGACGCCGCGTGGAGGAAGAAGGTTTTCGGATTGTAAACTCCTGTCGTTAGGGACGATAATGACGGTACCTAACAAGAAAGCACCGGCTAACTACGTGCCAGCAGCCGCGGTAAAACGTAGGGTGCAAGCGTTGTCCGGAATTACTGGGTGTAAAGGGGCGCAGGCGGGAAGACAAGTTGGAAGTGAAACCATGGGCTCAACCCATGAATTGCTTTCAAAACTGTTTTCTTGAGTAGTGCAGAGGTAGATGGAATTCCCGGTGTAGCGGTGGAATGCGTAGATATCGGGAGGAACACCAGTGGCGAAGGCGGTCTACTGGGCACCAACTGACGCTGAGGCTCGAAAGCATGGGTAGCAAACAGGATTAGATACCCTGGTAGTCCATGCCGTAAACGATGATTACTAGGTGTTGGGGATTGACCCCTCAGTGCTGCAGTTAACGCAATAAGTTCTCCGCCTGGGGAGTATGCACGCAAGTGTGAAACTCAAAGGAATTGACGGGGCCCGCACAAGCAGTGGAGTATGTGGTTTAATTCGAAGCAACGCGAAGAACCTTACCAGGTCTTGACATCCGATGCATAGCACAGAGATGTGTGAAATCCTTCGGGACATCGAGACAGGTGGTGCATGGTTGTCGTCAGCTCGTGTCGTGAGATGTTGGGTTAAGTCCCGCAACGAGCGCAACCCTTATTGCCAGTTACTACGTTAAGAGGACTCTGGCGAGACTGCCGTTGACAAAACGGAGGAAGGTGGGGATGACGTCAAATCATCATGCCCTTTATGACCTGGGCTACACACGTACTACAATGGCGTTAAACAAAGAGAAGCAAGACCGCGAGGTGGAGCAAAACTCAAAAACAACGTCTCAGTTCAGATTGCAGGCTGCAACTCGCCTGCATGAAGTCGGAATTGCTAGTAATCGCGGATCAGCATGCCTCGGTGAATACGTTCCGGGCCTTGTACACACCGCCAGTCACACCATGAGAGCCGGGGCTGGGACCCGAAGTCGATAGTCTAACCGCAAGGAGGACGTCGCCGAAGGTAAAACTGGTGATTGGGGTGAAGTCGTAACAAGGTAGCCGTATCGGAAGGTGCGGCTGGATCACCTCCTTCTAGGAGTCAGACGAAAGATCTAGCAGGTCTAGATGTTTCGGACAGGTTAAAGTAAGTTTCAGTTATTGTTCAATTTTGAGGGCCTTGCAAAAGGAACCTCAGGTAAGACGAAGAAGCGACACCCGATCGCAATGGCGTGGGGGTATAGCTCAGTTGGGAGAGCACCTGCTTTGCAAGCAGGGGGTCAAGGGTTCGAATCCCTTTATCTCCACCATTTGGGCTGATAGCTCAGCTGGTTAGAGCACTCGGCTGATAACCGAGAGGTCGATGGTTCGAGTCCATTTCAGCCCACCACGGGGTTCACCTAGTGATGGGAGAACCCACAAAGTCTTACGACATGTACCTTGAAAACTGAATATAGAACTGCGAAATAAGATTTTGATCAGAGTCTAGAGATAGACGAAGATCCCAAGTAAAATTAATTAGCTAACTGATAAAGTTAGGGAACAATTTCACCAAGCGGTAAAAAATCTTGTTGGCAAATGGAGAATCAATTGAGAAAACGGTCAAGCTAAAAAGGGCGCAAGGTGAATGCCTTGGCACTGGGAGCCGATGAAAGACGTGGTAAGCTGCGAAAAGCTTCGGGGAGGAGCAAACATCCATTGATCCGGAGATATCTGAATGGGGCAACCCAATGGAGTTCATACTCCATTATCCAATACTGAATCCATAGGTATTGGAAGGGAACCGCCTGAACTGAAACATCTAAGTAGGGCGAGGAAGAGACATCAAACGAGATTCCGTAAGTAGTGGCGAGCGAACGCGGAAGAGGGCAAACCGAGAGGAGAAATCCTTTCGGGGTACGGACTGCTTTTAAGACTGGAAGAGTTAACAGAATGGCATGGGAAGGCCAACCGAAGAGTGTGAGAGTCACGTAAGTAAAAATTCTGACAGCTGCGCAGGATCCAGAGTACGGCCAGACACGTGAAACCTGGTCGGAACATGGGGGGACCACCCTCCAACCCTAAATACTACCCAGTGACCGATAGCGTATAGTACTGTGAAGGAAAGGTGAAAAGGACCCGGAGGGGAGTGAAAGAGAACCTGAAACCTTGTGCCTACAAGCACATAGAGCCCGTCAAAGGGTGATATGGTACTTTTTGTAGAACGGTCCGGCGAGCGATTGTACGTTGCGAGCTTAAGGTCTTAAGGACTGGAGGCGTAGCGAGAGCGAGTCTAAACAGGGCGTTTAGTAGCGTGCAATGGGCCCGAAACCGGGTGACCTACCCATGATCAGGCTGAAGTGAAAGTAAAATTTCATGGAGGGCCGAACCGACCTCCGTTGAAAAGGCGGCGGATGAATTGTGGGTAGCGGAGAAATTCCAATCGAACTCGGAGATAGCTGGTTCTCCCCGAAATAGCTTTAGGGCTAGCCTCATGTTAGATATCCGGAGGTAAAGCACTGAATGGCCTAGCGTCCGAGAGGATAGCGAAGCCTATCAAACTAAGAATGCCGGAATATTGATGCATGGGAGTCAGACAGTGTGAGATAAATCTCATTGTCAAAGGGAAACAGCCCAGATCTACAGCTAAGGTCCCAAATTGTATCTAAGTGGAAAACGATGTGGAAATACGCAGACAACCAGGATGTTGGCTCAGAAGCAGCCACTCATTTAAAGAGTGCGTAATAGCTCACTGGTCGAGCGTCTCTGCGCGGAAAATTTAACGGGCTAAGATACAAACCGAAGCTTAGGCTGCATACGTAAGTATGCGGGTAGGGAGCGTTGTGTAAGCGGAGAAACAGTAGCGGAAGCGGCTGTGGAGTTTACAGAAGTGAGAATGCCGGAATGAGTAGCGCGAATGATGTGAGAATCATCATGGCCGGAAACCTCAGGTTTTTGGAGGAAGGTTCGTCCGCTCCAAGTTAGGCGGGAGCTAAGGTGAGGCCGAAAGGCGTAGCCGATGCACAGACGGTAGAGATTCCGTCCCCACCGAAAGATTTAAGCGCAGGGACACTTTTAGAAGGTCGGAGCCAGGTGTTGGTTCTGGTAGAGATCGAGGGAAATTTAGTACCGAAGTCCGGCTGGATAAGAGGCGAGAAAAGCTGCGTGTATATCTAAGGTGCCCGTACCGCAAACCGACACAGGTAGGTAGGAAGAAGATTCTAAGGCCAACGGGAGAAGGGTTGTTAAGGAACTCGGCAAGTTGACCCCGTAACTTCGGAATAAGGGGTGCTCATGAAAGTGAGCCGCAGAGAATAGGCCCAGGCAACTGTTTACCAAAAACACAGGTTTGTGCTAAATCGAAAGATGACGTATACGAGCTGACGCCTGCCCGGTGCTGGAAGGTTAAAAGGAGATGTGCAAGCATTGAATTGAAGCCCCAGTGAACGGCGGCCGTAACTATAACGGTCCTAAGGTAGCGAAATTCCTTGTCAGGTAAGTTCTGACCCGCATGAAAGGCGTAATGATCTGGGCACTGTCTCAACAGCCCGCCCGGCGAAATTGTAGTACCGGTGAAGATGCCGGTTACCCGCGACAAGACGGAAAGACCCCATGGAGCTTTACTGTAGCCTAATATTGGGTTTCGGTGTTGCATGCACAGGATAGATGGGACGCTAGGAAGTGAGTGCTTTGGCATTCATGGAGCGGCCGTTGGGATACCATCCTTGCGACATTGGAATTCTAACCTGCGCCTTTGAATCAAGGCGGGGGACATTGTTAGGTGGGCAGTTTGACTGGGGCGGTCGCCTCCTAAAGAGTAGCGGAGGCGTTCAAAGGTTGGCTCGTCCTGGACGGAAACCAGGAGAGAGTGCGAACGCAAAAGCCAGCCTGACTGCGAGACTGACGGGTCGAGCAGAGACGAAAGTCGGAGTTAGTGATCCGGTGGTATGTGAGTGGAAATGCCATCGCTCAACGGATAAAAGTTACCCTGGGGATAACAGGCTGATCTCCCCCAAGAGTCCACATCGACGGGGAGGTTTGGCACCTCGATGTCGGCTCATCGCATCCTGGGGCTGTATTCGGTCCCAAGGGTTTGGCTGTTCGCCAATTAAAGCGGTACGCGAGCTGGGTTCAGAACGTCGTGAGACAGTTCGGTCCCTATCTGTCGTGGGCGCAGGATATTTGAAAGGCGCTGTCCCTAGTACGAGAGGACCGGGATGGACGAACCTCTGGTGCACCAGTTGTCACGCCAGTGGCACAGCTGGGCAGCTATGTTCGGATCGGATAAACGCTGAAAGCATCTAAGCGTGAAGCCGGCCTTAAGATAAGATATCCCACTGAGACAATCAGGTAAGACCCCTTGAAGACTACAAGGTTGATAGGCACAATGTGTAAGTGGCGTGAGTCATTGAGCAAGCGTGTACTAATAGGTCGAGGGCTTGACCCCATTTTCGATTGATACTTCATTTGCTGCAAGCAGTTCGATATTCAGTTTTGAAGGTATATGCCTTCTAAGAAAGAGAAGCTGACGTTGGTCAGGGAATGGCCGGTGTCGATGACGGTGAGGAACCACCTGTTCCCATTCCGAACACAGAAGTTAAGCTCACTTGTGCCGAAGATAGTTGGCTGGAAACGGCCTGTGAAAATAGGTAGATGCCGGCTTCTCTTAAAAAGCAAGCAGCCCACGGGCCGAGCGGAAAGCCCGGTTCGTGGGTTTGCTTTATTAAGCACCATTAGCTCAGTTGGTAGCGTAATTAACTCACACTAAAGCTGTGAATGATGAACTTCGACTGAACTATTCAAAACGAGATTTCACGATGTATCGCGTAAATCTCATATATGCACCATTAGCTCAGTTGGTAGAGCAACTGACTCTTAATCAGTGGGTCCTGGGTTCGAGTCCCCGATGGTGCACCAAAAATAGCCTTACGGAAACGTAAGGTTATTTTCATAATGATTGCCGCTTTGTGGAGTGCTTTCATTTGCCGCTGACTTCTGTCTAAGTCAGCGGCTCTTTTTATTTTTTAAGAGAAATTCAAGAACTTTTAGTGTAAGAGAAACGGTGGCATATATGCAGCTGCCAATAAAAGTAAGCAGCAAAATTATTTCCTGAAAACTCAAGCGTTCACCTCCCTCATAATTTGGAGGCGACAATCAAGAGTAAATTATATCAGAAGGGGAGAGGACTGTCAAAATAAGCTCTCCAAATCCTTAATGGCGGTTTGTTGGTACAATACCAATGAACCGCTTTTTTCATGCAAAAATTCCGGAAGCCCCAAAAGGCAACCGTTTATTATAGATTGTAGAATACAAAAAATGGAGGTATTTCCCATGAGCATCATTATCGGCATCGACCACGGTTACTACGCCATCAAAACAGCCCTCTGCTCGTTCCCGGCAGGGCTGACAAGCTATGGAGAACACGAACCCTACACCCGCCAAGGACTCTTAGAGTTTGGCGGGTGCTTTTTTGTTTGTGGCTCCGGGCGGCAGCCTATCCAACGGGATAAGACTGCGAACGACAACTATTACCTGCTGACGCTGGCAGCGATTGCAAAAGAAATCCGGCAGCGCGGTTTGCCGCCCGAATGTTCTGTACGCATTGCGGCAGGTCTGCCGCTGACCAGTTTCGGGCGCGACAAACCCAAGTTCAGGGAGTATCTGCTGCGGAGCAATCAGCCTGTGAACTACAAGTTCGAGGGCGTGGAGTACAGCATCACCATCGAAGAAGTTGCCATTTTTCCGCAGGGCTACGCCGCCCTCATGACCGAAACCGGGCTGTTGCAGGACGAACCGTCCATGCTCCTCATGGACTTGGGCGGCTGGACGGTAGACCTTATGCGCATCGACAACGCCATCCCTGCGGCTGACACTGCGCACAGTCTTGAACTCGGCATGATCCGCTGCGTGGATGATATTCGGGAGCAGGTGCGCCGGGAAACCGGGCTGTCCCTCACGGATGCCCAAATCGAAAATATGCTGGCAGGTCAGCCCTGCACGGTCAGCGATGTGGTGCGCGACATTGTGAACCGGCAGGGGCGCAAGTACACCGAACATCTGCTGTCTGCCACTATGGAAGCTGGCTTCGACCTGCACGCCATCCCCGCCGTGCTATTGGGCGGCGGCGCATCGGTGGTGAGCCGCCACCTAAGCCCCAAAGACGGCCTTTGTAAGACGATTTTCCTGCTGGACGACAAGGTGAACGCCGTCGGGTTCGAGCGCGCGTTGACCGCCGTGTCGCGCCGTAAAAGCGAGGCATGAAACGCCCGCAGTATGTTTTCCGACCGAACCTTAGCGACCCGCAGCACCGCCGCGCGTGGGCGTTGCTGCAGCAGGTGCCGCCTGCCAAACGCAAAGAGTTTCTGGTGCAGAGTATCCTTGCGGCAGAACAGACGGATAGGCTGGAGAAAAGCATCCGCAAGGTGGTGCGGGAGGAATTGCAGACGGCCAGCATAACCACTGCTGTTCCCAGTCTGCCGCCGGACGATGCAATTCCAGATTCCGCGCTCAATTTCTTATCTACACTTTAGAGGGGGTGGTTCCCATGCACTAAGTTTTTGTTGGTTATGGCTGCTTTGACAGCAAAATTCAATGAATTGTCGTTAGTTCTTGTGAATAGCTTTGCTTCTGCCGCTGTGGTATGCTTGCTTTGCAAACACAAAAAAGGAGCGCACCCATGAGCAAATTGACCGTAACCATCCCGGATGACCTGCACCAGAAAATCCGTGAAGAACTGGAACGACAGGGCATCACCACATCGCAGTTCATTGAACAGGCCGTAACCACATTTTTTGAGAAACCGAAGGGAGTCAGCAACATGGCAACGCGCACGTTAGCATTTCAGGTATCCGAGGAACTTCTCCAGCGTATCAAAACCTTTCTTGCAAGGTACGAGCAAATTTATCACCGCAAACTGAGCCAGAAAGAGTTTCTGGTACATCTCATTGAAAGAGAATTGGATGAAGCGGAAAAGGACTACGAAAGAATTACGACCGAGCAAGCTGTGGAGGAAAACGCTGATGTCGACTCCGGCGAACCAGATGGCACCGAAATGGAGGTAGATGCGCAATACTGAAAATCACATACTTAACCAGCAAGGGCAGCCAGCATTGGTTGCCTCTTTTTTCGTTATCGAATCGGTGATTCGATTTATAGATATGTTCTCCGGCATCGGCGGTTTCCGCGAGGGTCTGACCCGTGCCGGTGGCTTTGCATGCGTAGGACACTGCGAAATCGACAAATACGCCAACCGCAGTTACAACGCCCTGTTTGACACGAAGGGAGAGTGGTTCACCCACGAAGGTCAGCAGAAAATCGAGACACATGGCGATAAGTTGATGAACTACATCCGCTTTTGGCAGGCGGCAGGGGAGTCGGAGAAAACATCCATCCGAACCCGCGATAGGATCCGCCAAATCGTATCCAGCGGTCACTATACAGGTGGTTTTGTGTGCTATGGTTATCAACTGGTAGACCAAGGCCGACGGAACAAGCGGGATAAGCCAGTCATGGATCTGGTCATCAACGAGGAAGAAGCTACATGGGTTCGGGAACTCTTTTATAAGGTTATCCAAGAAGGCACCAGCGGATATGCTCTGGCTGAAATGTTAAATAACCGAGGATTGCGTACCCGTGCCGGAGCAAAATTCCAATCGAGTAACATACTCCGCATTATCCGCCACGAGGGATATACAGGTTACATCATTACGAAAAATGCCCGCTCGGAATACATACCGGAATTGCAGATCATTGACCAAGAAACATTCGAAAAAGCCAATGACATTATCAGCCGACGCAGCGCAAAGACAGCGCAAGACAGGCGAATCGCCCATACCAGCCAGAACCCGACGCTGCTGGCGGGTATTGTCTACTGCGCCCACTGCGGAGCGAAGATGTCCGGCTTTATGCACACAGACCGCTACAAATTGGCGGATGGTAGTATCCGCGAAAAAGTCCAGCCCAAGTATAACTGCTTTCAGCGCGGCCAACGCAACAAAGGCGGCAGAGACTGTGATGGGCAAGCACTGTACCTTGCCGAGAGAGTGGATGCCATCGTCTTGAAAATTGTAGAGGAAGTATTCGAGCAAATCCGAGACACACCCTATTCCCAAGTGGCTGAGAATCGGATTCGACAGGAGTCGAACCTGCAAAAGACAAAACGTGCAGCAGCGGAAAAAAAGATAAAAGCCGCTCAGCACGCCCTGGAACGCTTTGAGGGTGAGATACTGAAATGCCTTGATGGAACAAGCAATTTTACCGAGGACATGATTGCCAAGCAAATCCGCCGATACCAACAGGAACTGGATGATGCTAAGGCAGAGTACGCGGAACTCCAAAATGCAAGGTTAAACGAAGCGGCTGAAATTCGGAAACTGCGTACTTACTACGATGACTTTAAAGGCTGGGCAGAAGAATTTGACACCGCTCCGCTGGAAATGAAACGAATGATACTGAGCCATCTGATTGATAGGGTAGAGGTCGGAAGAAAATACCAAGTTATTGTGAAGTTTAATATGAAGTACAGACAGTTTCTGGAATGCACAGCAGAAACTTACAATACAGAAATTGGTGCATAACAGAAAAGGCGGACTGTTCACGCAGGAAAGTGAATAGTCCACTTTTTGTGCTATGGACAGCACTATTGCAAAAAGTAAAGAAACAGCGTATAATAAAGGCAAGGAAAGGAGGCGCTTATCCCATGCATATCCCAAGCATGGACGATGAAAAGGCGTTATCTGCATTTTGGCCGTTATTATGAAGGAGTGCGTTCCGGAATATCACGGCTGTACGGTGCGGGAGATTGCGGAGAAGTATATCGAGGGTGAACCGCAGATTGGCGCTGTCGGCGTGGACGCCGATGAAACAAACCGCAACGTATCTGCCACGATTCACGGCACGAATACGGAAGATGTGACGCTGACCGAGGGTACGATTCGCTACGATGTCCGCTTTTATGCCACAGCACCGAGCGAGGATGGTCTGATTGGGCTGATTTTGAACGTGGAGGCACAGAACCGCTACAATGCAGGGTATCCGCTGTTGAAACGTGCAATTTATTATTGCAGCCGTATGATCTCGGCGCAGTACGGCACGGAATTTACCAAAGGCGAGTACGGTAAAATCAAGAAAGTGTACTCGATTTGGGTATGTATGAACCCGCCGAAGAACCGCAGAAACACAATTACGCAGTATTCCATACAGGAAAAGCATATCATTGGTGATGCGGTTGAGCAAGTCAGAAACTACGACCTGATGAGCGCCGTGATGATTTGCTTGGGCGATGAGGACGACAAAAACTATGGCGGGCTGCTGAAATTCTTGGAAGTACTGCTTTCAGAAGAAAAGAGTCCCGAAACGAAGAAAGAAATATTAGAAACGGAATTTGATGTTCCGATGACACAACCGCTTGAAAGTGAGGTGCGCAGAATGTGCAATTTGAGCCAAGGTGTTATGGAAAGGGCAATGGAGAAGGGCGTTGCGAAAGGAATTGGCATCGGTGAAGAGAGGGGCGAGAACAAAGCAACGCTCAATGCGATTCGTAACGTGATGGACAGCTTTAAAGTGTCTGTCGATGCAGCAATGGATGCGTTGCATATTCCTGAAGCTGATCGCGCCAAATATAGAGCCATGCTCCAAAGTTAAAAAGCAAATTGAAAGCCGGTTGCAATGCAAAGCAACCGGCTTTTGCTTAATATATCGCGCATGATGTGAATGCTAATATATACTTGAGCCACTTTCCAGCAAAATGACAGCGAATATTTGAGCCACCTAATGGCTTCCCGTATAATAGATGTAGACTACTATGCGGGAGGCGATAGAAAGGTGGTCACATCGGTGGATGTCTACAAATCAATCCGCGCGCTGCAACTTGAAGGAGTAACCAGTCAGCGTGCAGCAGCTAAAATTCTGGGAATTTCTAGAAACACAGTCAAGAAATATTGGATGGGCGACGCAGTTCCATGGGATCGGAAAGCCTACCAGCGAGAAGCCTCTGTCATAACGCCAGAAGTAATGAATTACAGGAACCTTGAAAACAGAATAGACGTAACTATCCGAGAAGGATAGATGTCCACAGAAGCGGTCACCTCTACCGGGTGGCTGGCACAGGAAAGTAGTACGCAGGCAAGAGTCCTGAAGCAACCTTTCTGATTATCCTCTGGTTTCAGGGGATAGAGCGACAAGACACGCCCGTGCCTGACGAAATATAGGTACGGAAGGGCAGAGAATAGAACCTGGCCTATGGGTAAGGCAGATGTGCAGCAAGTAGAACCGCAGTGAGCGATTGCAGCAAAGGTTTTGAAAATTTGTGTTGTTGCTCAACTTGTTATTGCAATTTGCATAATAGAACTAGAGAATAACTCTTTCAATGGCGGGGGCAACCTCGCCATTTTGTGTATTCTACAAACTGATGGGAAAATGGATATGGCGAAAACTCCAAAAAATTCGCTGGATATTTGGGGAATATGTCAATGCGGAAACATTCCTGTTATGGTATAATAATCTATATGAAGGATAATCTCTAATTATCGTTCATAAAGAAGGGGTGGTAAGCTATGGGGAATAATGATCAAAGTGCTAATTTCTATGATTGGCTATAAATCCGTTACTGTTCCAAGGGGAAAAAGATCTGTGAGTACTGTTGGAAATCTAAGCTGTTTTGTTGCTATTTATCGAAAATTGAATGATTTGGCAAAGAGCGAAAAGAATTTCGTATCAAAACAGAAAGTCATTGTGGACGTGGAAATGTTATTTACGGGCTTTGTTTTAGATGGAGTGCATTGAAAAGCTATCTCGGTATTGATCCTGCGATGCGCATTTATGAGGCGACTGAAGAGCCGAGAATATTTAGTAAAACGCAACATATTTTGTTTGTACTGAGAAAGGGAACATTCACCATAAATTCGCCAATCTTCGCAACATTGATACTCAGTCAGCGGAACTGTTTCGAAATATTTCTCAGAGTTTTCCATATTTGATTTGAATGGTAGAGTACACTATATCAGTAGAAGATTATGAACAGTTATACATTTGCAATGAATGGAATTGCGGTGCGGAATCTAGAGTCTGTTTGAAAACCATCAAATTAACACAAGAAAGAGAAGTGATTGCATGAAAAAATATGGGTTTCTTCTCGTACCGGGTAGAAAAACGCCGATGATATTTAAGCTTTGAAAATAAGTTTTCAATCAGATGCTGTTTTTTGTAGATGTACCAATCTATTTTCGAGCCTGTGAAAAAAGTCTGTAAAAAGGTGAAAACCAAGGCCTTCCGTGATAAGATAAAGAAACATAGGAGGCCTGAATTATGGCGAACAAGAAGAAAGAGTACTACAAACCGAAACCCATGACGGAAGGGAAGCGGAACATCATCCAGGGGCTGCTGCAGGAATACAACATCGAAAGCGCCGCCGACATACAGGAAGCGCTGAAAGATCTGTTGGGCGGAACGATCAAGGAAATGATGGAAGCAGAAATGGATGAGCACCTGGGATATGCTATGGCTAGTGTCCGAAAAGAAGCGGATAACAGGCCGTATGTCAGGTCGGAAGATACCCAGAATAGGGGGCACCTACGCTGTAAAAGCGGATGCGACCAAATATATTTCGACGAAATAAATCTCATGGAGCTACTGCACAAAAAACGTGACAAACAGGTAACAGGGCTGATTAAGAAGAGGCTAAAGGCTGGAGTTGTGGGGCAAGGCGTAATAACTAGAACGGGGGAAGATTCTCCACAGGAAGATCCCCAGTCTCTGTTGCTGGAAAAAATCTAACCGAATGAGTTTGACAGGCGATGTCCAGGCGGAACATGAAAGTGGCTCGCTATGCGGATGACATCGTAGAGGCGATCAAAAGCAAAAGAGTGGCTGGCCATGAGAACAACTTGGCTATCTAAGTTTGAGTTTTCGTGGGCGATTGCAAAAAGCACGGAAATGTGTGGTATAACGACAAAATTAAAGTGGCTATGACAAATTATTAAAAGTGTAGAACAAAAAATGATTGCAAAAAAGTAAAATAATGAAAAAATGATAAAAAATTAAAATATTAAAATTTGCAAAATGTGCGCAAAAATGATTGACGATGTTTGCGATATAGGAGTATAATATTAAAAACGATGATATAGTGCGAGGTTATAATTGATGCTATATAAAAATATGAATCAAATGGCGCAGGATATTAAGATTTTAATTGATCGTTACTGGAAACTGGAGATAACAGGAGCAGAACTGAAACAGCAAATATCATTAATTTTTTCTTATACTGAGAATCGTGGTTTAGTGATGAGGGGACCGGCTTTTAAAGCGGGATTTAAAAGAAAGTTAGGGAAGAAAAGAATTGAAGAGTTGGCGGGTGTTTTGTTATCTATAGATGCACAATTATATGATGGACTTGTCGGGTAGTAATCTTTATATATAAAAAGGTGTGTATAGCTATGCTAAAAGAGATATCGTTTGAGATAATTAGACGCTGCCCTAATAACTGTTTGCATTGTTCTTCGTATTCTACAGACAAGTGTACAGAAATTATACCTGTTGAGTTATTTAAAAAGGTAGTAAAAGGAGCAAAGAGGCTTGGTGCTCAAACAATTTCGTTCTCTGGGGGAGAACCATTTTTGCACCCTGATATAGTCGAGATGATTGATTTTGTCCATTCCTTAGGACTTAATAGTTATATATATAGTAGTGGCATTGTTATGGATCAGCAGGGGAATAGGTCTTCCTTGAGTGAAAATACAATATACAAAATTGCTGGTAAGGTTTCCAAAATAATTTTTAATATAGAAGCGGCAAATGAGAAAACATACGATTTGATTATGGGAACAAAAGGCAATTTCCCATTAATGAAACAATCGATCCGTGATGTTGTTCGAGCAGGGATAACAGCGGAAGGTCATTTCGTGCCGAATGAATTAAATAAGGATGAAATAAGAGATACATTGGATATGTGCCGACTATTAGGAATTGATAAAGTGAGCTTTTTAAGGTTAGTAATTCATGGCAGGGCGTTAGAAAATAGAACGAAACTCCAACTTACTGAGCAATCTGAAAAATCGTTAAAACAAGAACTCATTCAAATAAAGAAAAGCAATAAATATGCAATTCGAATTGGAGTACCTATTTTAGGCGAAAATTCTGAGGTACACTGCGAAGCGGCAAAAGGAAAACTTAACATACGATATGACGGTAAGGTATATCCATGCGAAGTTTTTAAAAACAATCGAGCAAACTTTATAGAAGGAATTGCTCCAGCAAATATATTTGATGATGATATTGAAGATATATATAATAACTCTCAATATCTCTGTGAAGTAAGAAAACTAGTTGATTCATTTTCCTGTGGTAACTGTGGTGAAAATTGCATTGGACAGTTTTATATTAATAGGGGAGAAAAGATAAATGGCTAATCAAGATCTGAGTCTATTAACATCTGTCATTGAAAGTGCAAATGAGCAAATCCCGACCTTCGTAAGGCAATGCCTTATCAACTGTTCTGCCCAAACACAGCAAATTGAGCATCCATTAGATCAAGATGTAATTAATAACTTGAAAAATATTGAAGGTAGCCTTAGGGATTCGGATGACGATTACCAAATCTTTATGTTTGTGGATCAAATTAAGGAGTTATGGAAAATTGTCATCGGAAAATCAATTAAGTGTTTACGATTTTTCGACAAGCGTGAGCCGTTTATTGAAAATGCTTCTAAACACCCAGTTGCATATGGTATTAATGAATTGGGAAGCTACTTTGAAGAATATACCCAATTCGAATCTATGCTGTATGGAGGGGGAAAATATTATAGAGATCATGTTGTCCATGTGTTTAGAGTATGGTTACTAGGCTTGAATTGTCTTCTTGAAAATCAGAGCGATTATCTAGAAAGAATTACAATCCAAAAAAATGTTGAAGTAAACAACTTAGAAAAGCTCAGTATATGGTCAATGATAGCATTGACGCATGATTTGGGTTACCCATTGGAAAAAGCACAGGGGATAATTGAAAAAACAAAGAGCATGATGAAAACATTTGTGTCGAATCCCACAATATCCATGGATTTGTCATTCAATGGCATTCAGACCAATATGAATGATTACGTTGTGCGCTTTATAAGTTCGAAAATGCGTGAATGCAAGCCACTATGCGTTCAAAATAGAGAAAATCAAGAAGAAAATCAAGAAGAAAAGCATTATGTGGCAAGGCTTCAACCAAAGTATTATTATAAGTTTGAAAAATCGCTGGAGGGATATAAACACGGTATCCTTAGCGCTACTATTATATACAAACTGTTAATCTATTTTCTGGAGTCTGATTTTAGTATTAATGAAGACTACGAATTCAATGAAGAAGAAGCTAGACAATTTTATATCAGAAGAGAAATACTAAGGACAATTTCTTCACATACATGCCATGACGTTTATCATTTGGATATGATGAATTTCTCATTCCTTCTTATTATGATGGACGATGCACAAGAATGGGGACGAAAACGAATCTCAGAGCTTTATGTTAAAAAGAGCTCAAATTATGATTTTGAAAGTGTAACGGCATATTTTGGAGAAGCAGGTGAATATGGTACATACCGCGATGAAGGAGAAGACAAAAATGTAAATAAGTTTGAGATGAAAGAGAACTTTACGTTTCCCAGTAATGAGGAAGAAAATGTAAAAGAGGTATTAAAAAGCCTGTGGCAACAGCGCAAGGGATATGAAGAAATTTTCCGTGATGGACAAGATACAGCAAAACGGAATTTTGTGTTTAGCAAACAATCTTCAATTGAACTCAAGAAAAACAAACCGATTAAATTCATAGTGAGCTTTTTAATTAATAACGACAGGGCTCCAGTTTTTCAGGTGAAAGTTAATTCGGCGAGTCAAGCTGCAGTTCATGAAAAATACGCGTTGGATTACATGAAAAAAGTTTTTGTCAATCAACAAGTTACACTAGTTAACGATGAAGCAGGCACAAATTCTTCCACTTATGAAGTTTCTAGAAAATGAAGCTTTTGTTCAGGCAAAAACACCGCATGGTTTCATTAATTATCATTGCATTTGCAAAACTGTTAAAGTTAATGAATTATGGGGCTTTTTGAACAAATGTTATTTTGATTCTCTCTGTCAAAAAGGGTGTACTAACTATTCGCAAAAGTGGTCTTGCCCGCCGTATGCGCCAAATTTCAAAAAATATAGTCAAGGCTATACATATCTTACGGCAATTGTACTGAAGGTGTCAGTGAATGAATTCGACTACATTAAAAACAGTTATTTGAAAATAAAAGCTGCAAATTCTGTACTAAAAAGTAGAATGGACAAAATGCTCCGTTTTGTCAAAAAAGAAGATGAGGCCTATATATCGACAGGAAGTTGTAGACTATGTAAACCTTGTAAAAGAAAACAAAATAAACCGTGTGCTCATCCAAAAGAAATGACCTATAGCTTTGAAGCACTAGGTGTTGATGTATCGGCATTGACACAAAAGCTATTCGGAATAACGCTATTGTGGTATAAAGATAAGGTGTGTCCAGAATATACTTGTGTCGTTGGGGGAATATTGAGCAATAGACAGATTGCGGATAAAGAAATATTGGATGTGTTAAACCAACTTGTATGATAATGGTAAGTTACAATTAGAATTGGCCACTAAGGAGAGCAACTGACTCTTAATCAGTGGGTCCTGGGTTCGAGTCCCCGATGGTGCACCAAAAATAGCCTTACGGAAACGTAAGGCTATTTTCATAATGATTGCCGCTTTGTGGAGTGCTTTCATTTGCCGCTGACTTCTGTCTAAGCCAGCGGCTCTTTTTATTTTTTAAGAGAAATTCAAGAACTTTTAGTGTAAGAGAAACGGTGGCATATATGCAGCTGCCAATAAAAGTAAGCAGCAAAATTATTTCCTGAAAACTCAAGCGTTCACCTCCCACATAATTTGGAGGCGACAATGAAGAGTAAATTATATCAGAAGGGGAGAGGACTGTCAAAATAAGCTCTCCAAATCCTTAATGGCGGTTTGTTGGTACAATACCAATGAACCGCTTTTTTCATGCAAAAATTCCGGAAGCCCCAAAAGGCAACCGTTTATTATAGATTGTAGAATACAAAAAATGGAGGTATTTCCCATGAGCATCATTATCGGCATCGACCACGGCTACTACGCCATCAAAACAGCGCATTGTTCATTTCCGGCTGGACTTACCAGCTACGGAGAACACGAACCCTACACCCGCCAAGGACTCTTAGAGTTGGGCGGGTGCTTTTTGGTTTGTGGCTCCGGGCGGCAGCCTATCCAGCGGGACAAGACCATAAACGACAACTACTACCTGCTGACGCTGGCAGCAATTGCAAAAGAAATCCGGCAGCGCGGCTTGCCGCCCGAATGCTCGGTGCGCATTGCGGCGGGGCTGCCGCTGACCAGTTTCGGGCGCGACAAACCCAAGTTCAAAGATTACCTGCTGCGGAGCAACCAGCCCGTGAATTTCAAATTCGAGGGTGTGGAGTACAACATCACTATCGAAGAAGTTGCCATCTTCCCCCAAGGCTACGCCGCCCTTATGACCGAAGTGGGGCTTTTGCAGGACGAACCGTCCATGCTCCTTATGGATCTCGGTGGCTGGACAGTGGACCTCATGCGCATCGACAATGCCATCCCTGCGGCTGACACCGCCCACAGCTTGGAACTCGGCATGATCCGCTGCGTGGATGACATCCGAGAACAGGTGCGCCGCGAAACCGGATTGTCCCTCACAGATGCCCAAATCGAAAATATGCTGGCAGGTCAGCCCTGCACGGTCAGCGATACGGTGCGTGACATTGTGAACAAACAAGGTCGCAAGTACACAGAGCATCTTCTGTCTGCCACGATGGAAGCGGGATTCGATTTGCACGCTATGCCGATGAAAGTGCTGATCGTTGAACCCGGAAAATACCCCCGCGAAGCCGACATTGAACACACCCTTGAAGCCGAGCAGGCAGTTGTCGGCGGCACCATCGAGGCCGTGTACCCTTGGCGGGATAGCGCCTGTATCGTCTGTAATGACAACGGCATTGCAGAAAACCTGCCGCTGAACCGTATGCTGGGCGACTATGACATCATCCATGGCACGTTTTTCGTCTGCGGGCTGACCAGCAATGATTTTACTGACCTTACCCCGCAGCAGATGAAGCGCTACGAGGAACTGTACCACGACCCGCAGCTGTTTTTCCTGCTGGGCAAGACCCTGTGTGTGGAACACACCACGCCGGAAGAATACTCCCGTGTTATGACCCCGCCGCCGAACACAAAAGAAAGCCACGAAAGATAAGGAGAAAGTACCTATGAACGACATTTTTGAAAATACCGAAACCATGCAGGAAAACGAGCATCCCCGTTTTTACACCGCAGAATCCGTTATGCGCGGGCATCCCGACAAGCTGTGCGACCTTATTGCCGACAGCGTGCTGGACGCCTGTCTGCAGCATGATCCCGCCAGCCGCGTGGCCTGTGAGGTCATGGCAACCCACGGTCACATCATTGTAGCAGGCGAAATCACGACCAAGGTTAAGCCGGATGTGTTCAACATCGTCCGCGACACCCTGCGCGATGTCGGCTATGACCCGAAAGACTACCAGATCGACTGCTACATCCACGACCAGAGTCCCGACATTGCGGGCGCTGTCGAGCCGGAATTGGCTGAGGGAGAGGACGAGGACACCCTCGGTGCGGGCGATCAGGGCGTTATGGTCGGCTACGCCTGCAACGAGACGCCCGAATATCTGCCCATGCCTGTGGTTGCCGCCCAGCGCCTTGTAACGCTGTTAGAAATCTTCCGCATGACCGGCATTATCCCCGACATCGGCCCGGACGGCAAGGTGCAGGTCACGATGGAATACAACGGCGACACGCCCGTGCGCATCACCACGGTGGTCGTCTCTGTGCAGCACAAAGAGGATAGCGATATGGACAAGCTGGCGGATTTGCTGGACGAATATGTGTTCCCGCTGGCCTTTGACGGTATGCTGGAAGGCATATCCGTACCGGCGAGGAAGGTTACACGGCCATTGTGGGGCAGGTGTACGAGAATAACGGCCGAAAGGCTTCCGGGTATAATATCGGCAAGGTGTTCGACATCACCCAGACGCGCGGCAGGCCGGTACCACCGCCCGCTAACTACCAAGTGGATGAACTGGTCGCCGCGGCCATCGAGAGCAGCCCGGTGCCGATCCAAATCTCGGACAGTCTGCCGGACGGCATCCAAGCGCAGTATGTTCCCAAGAACCGCACGATTTATGTCCGCAACGGCATGGATGCAGGCACGACGCTGTGCGCTATCGTTCGGGAGTGCGCACAGGCAGATTTTCACAAGGATTACACCTACAACCGCCAAGCCTACGCTGCGCCGAGTTACTGTGCCGCCTACATGGTCGCGCATCGGTATGGGTTTGACACCACCGCTTTCAACTTTGACCGAGTGGTTGCCTTGTACGGCAATCTGGGCAAAGAACAGCAGCGGGGCTTTCTGTCGGATGTGAACATCGTTGGTGGTGGGCTGCTGCGCAGTCTGAGTCGCACGCTGGCTGTACAGACCCGCGAACCACCCACCGCAGAATACGCTGTTGCCGTGCCGTCTGCCAAGAAGCAATCTCGCCAGCAGGAACGCGGCTGATTGTTTTCCGTTTGTTTTCAAATGACGGATAGCTATTGCGGCGGTTCTATGATATGCTGTGAGCAAAGGATGGTGAAAAACAATGAAAGAACGTAAAGTTAAACTTGACCGCGCCAACAAAAGCATCCTGCTCCGGGCGCTGGGTGATGTCTACTACGGCCAGCGTGCCAACGGCGGCAGCACCGAGGTGACCGGACGGCTCATCCTGCGGGTGAACGATTTGCCCGCAGGCGGCAAACTGACGCTGACGGCGGCAGAGTATCGGCTGGCAAAAGCAGCGCTCAACCAACTGCGTACCCAGCGCTTGGCTGAGGGCGGCTATACCGATGCCGTGGATGACGCGCTGGCGCGGCTGCTCCACGCCCACACCCCGCTGCTGCTCTGGTGAGGAAGATGCAGAACTGGCAAGAAAACATTCCTATGACGAAAGATAAGTTTTGGGAGGTCATCGATAACGCCAGAGCCATAGCACCGGCGTTGGAAGGCGAACCGCTGCGGGAATCCCTGTACAAGCAACTTTTGAAGCTGTCCCCGGATGAATTAGTCGGCTTCGACTGCGCGTGGCAGGAATACCGCAGGATAGCAAACAGCCCGCAGTTGATTGCCGCGGCCTGTATGGACAATATCATTTTGCATCGCATAGGTTGTTCCATTTGTCTTACCCTTTACGCTTCAGCATATTCGCTCGGCGTTTTCCCATAAAACTCTTTGAATTTTCGCGAGAAAAAGTAGGGGTCATCAAAACCTACGGCGGCAGCTACTTCCTTGATATAGACCTGCTTATTACTGCGGATCATCTCACCGGCGCGTTTCATGCGCACCTCGTTGATGTACTGGAACAGGCCGGTGCCGGTTTCTTTGGAGAACAGGCGGCTCAGATATTCCCGGTTCAGCCCTACATAGTCGGCAATGCCGTCCAGCGTCAGTTTGTCCATATAATGCGCGTTTACATAGATGATGACGGCCTGCACCTCTTTTTTGAATTTGCTCAAGGCAATTTTGCTAAGTCCCATGCGTTCCTGCAAAATCAAGCAGAGCAGTTGTTCAAGAGCCTCCGCGGTGGGGGCTTTTTCTATTTCCTTAAAGGTTTGCTCCAGTGTCTCCTGCGGAATCATATTCTCGCCGGGACGCTCCAGCAACAGATGGCAGGCTTCACGGACGCGCTGCGGCGGCATACAGAGCGCCGCGCAGTTCTGAAAGAAGGTGTGAACGGCAATCTGCATCTGCAACTCATCGGCATTTTGTGCTGCGACCGCGGTGGCCTTGGACAGTTCTGCCTGAGAAACATGGAAGGGTTGGGCGGTAACTATGTGTGCCGTTGCCTTTATGGGAGCACTGCACCCCACATAAAAGGCGAGCGCTTTGGAATCCTCGCACAGTTGGTAGTCTTGGCGGAGTTCAGTCAGTGAAATGGGCTTGTCGTGGTAGATGATGACCGGGGCATCCAGAAAATATGTTGTGACCTGCCGTTGCAAGCGGGCAAGTTTCTTATCCAGAGTACGCCCGGAGGCTACAAGGCTTTCATTGCTGATCAGTCCGCAGATTTCATCTTCATGGGTATGCAGAAATACTTTGCCGCCGATTTCATCGAAAACCTCAGTAATCAAGTCGGTCACAGCATCCAGCGCGGGCATAGGGTGTGTTTTTGCGGGAATTAAAGTGACGGTAAACAGCCGGACGGGAAAGACCAGCGGTTCCGGCAGCATGGAGAACGGATTGGAAGCAGGGGAGAACCCAGCAGTGGACGTTATCCATTGAGCGCAGTGAATCAGGGCATTCTCCTTTTTCTGCGCTTCAAGGGCAAAGGATCGGTGGTCTTCCTCCGTCTGGCGCTGCTGCTGGACACGAAGCAAATCGGCCATCTTTTCCAGATGCTCACCGATGCTTTCCCCGTTCATATTGATTTTCAGAAAGTAGTCATAAGCGCCGTCCGTCAGGGCCGTGCGCACGGAATCGAAATCGGAATAGTTGCTCAATACCAGAATCGGGCCGGTAAAGCTGCGCTTTTTCAATTCATGAATGAGCGCAAGCCCATCCATGCCGGGCATTTTCAAGTCCGTGATAAGCGCATCAATGTGCTGTGTCTCTACAATGTGCAGCGCTTCCTGCCCATTACTGGCTGTTGCCGCCAGCAGGAATCCGTTCTTGCCCCACTCCACGGCGGACTGGAAAGCAACCTTAATCAGTGGCTCGTCGTCTACAAGCAATAAATTATACATTGTGTTACCTCAACGAATGGCTTCATTTGGAATACAGAGAATACATTGTGTGCCGATGCCGGGGGCACTTTCAATCGTAAGGCCGTATTCATTTCCGTAGTGTAGACGCATACGTTCATCTACGTTGCTCAATCCGATGCCGGAGAAGCGCTCAGAATTTTTCTCCTTGATGGCACTGGGGTCAAAACCGCAGCCGGTATCGGAGATATGAATGGTAAGCAAATTCTCGCTCACGGTGGCACGGACGGTGATGGTGACAAAATCATCTTCATCCGCCGTGCCGTGCAGGATGGAGTTCTCTACAAGCGGCTGCAAAATAAAGCGCGGCACAGTCCAGTATCCGGCAGCATCTTCAATTTGATATTCCATCTCAAAGCGCCCTGCGTAACGCAGCTGCTGGATGTCGCAGTAGTTCTTCAGGTTGCGCAGCTCATCATCAAACGGAATCAATTCATCCTTTTTAATAAGGGTGCTTTGCAGCAGAGAAGAGAGAGCATCAATACCATGACTAACCGGGGTAACATGATTGAGTGTGGCAATCCACTTTAAGGTGTTCAGGGTATTGAACAGGAAGTGCGGGTTGATTTGATATTGCAGAGTCTGCAATTCCAACTCGCGCATTTTGCGCTGATCATCGCTCCAGCGCTGCGCCAGCAGACCAATTTCGTTGACCATGTTGTCGATGGTGCGCGCCAGAAATCCGAGTTCGTCGGGGCTGGGATCATTGATTTTCAGCCCGATTTCCGCATCGCTTTTCGCATTGCAGGCGGCAACCATATTATCAATGGGGTGCATGACGCTGCGGTAGACAAGCAGTGTCAGGAACACACTGACAACGACCAGCACTGCGGCCAGCGCAATAAGCATCATATTGATGGTTCTTGTGCCGTTGGTAATGCAGGCCTGCGGAATCGTGGCCGCCAGATACACATTATAGGTTGTGTTGTATTTGAAAATTGTCAGTGTATCTACGCCGTTCATCTCACATAAAAAGTTGTTTTCACCCGCCTGCCGAAGCGCCGTGATCTGCTGGAAAATTGGGTCATCGGCCAAATCTTCTCCCAGCAGTTCCGCGTTCTGAGAAGATACCACATTGCCGGCGGCATCAATCAGCAGGAAGTTGGACCCCTCGCCAAAGGAAACATCGGTAAATATGTAGCGGCTTAGCTGGGATTCGTCAATGTACAGCATGATATACCCCAGCGGCGTGCTGATGTGGTGTATATCATAGATTTTACGGCCAATGACAATTTTATCGTTGGCGCGGTAAGTGTGGATGTATTGCAGACTATCCTGTGGAGAAGCGGCTTCAATATTATCCAGCAATTCATTAAAACGCTGGGGTGTAATATCGTCATAGCCCAAATCGTAGATGACTGTGCGATCATTGGAAACGACGCGGATGTTTTTAAGGTGTGTGCTCTGAAAAGGAATTGTGACGATCATTTCACCAATACCGTTTACAATATCGCCTGTAAGGGGGTGCCCATTATTGACAGATGCGACACCATTCTGTACAGTATCAGATACGGAGATGGAACCCATGTAGTCGCTATAAATGCCAAGCTGGGTAGACATATTATTGTTGAGTAGTTCGATAGATTGTAAGGCAGCTTGTTTGACCTTTTCGTTCATGGATTGGGTGTATGCATGGTAAGAAAAAATACCAATCGTGATGACGGGAACAAGAGAAATAATCAAAAATGTCACAAACAGACGGGTGCGAAGTTTGATTCGTCGCAACACATTGGGGGAAAACCCACGCGTTTTTTGTGCATTTAGTGACATATATAGGCCTCCATTTGTGCAAAGTGACTACAATCTATCCATACATTACCTGAATTATAAGGGCAACGACAGAAAAAGTCAATAAAATCCATCTTTAAGTAAAGGGAATACATTTATCAAATCCGGCTTGCCCGATATAATAAGAGTGCAATCAGGGAACGACAGATGAGCCACATCCCAAACAAAGAAGGAATAATTTTTAGGAGGAAAACCATGAAAAAAGCAATCAGCATGATGCTTGCCACTGCAATGGCAGCTACCTGTCTGGCAGGCTGCGGCAGCGCAGCATCTTCCAGCGCAGCAGCATCCAGTGAGGCCGCTTCTTCCGAAGCAACGTCCGCCGCTACCAGCGAAGCCTCTACCGGTGAGAAGACCTTTGAGAACAATGAACTGAACATCGCGGTGTTCGAGGGCGGCTACGGTTCCGAGTACTGGGACGAAATCATCAAACGCTTCGAGGATGCCTATCCCGGCGTCACTGTCAATATGCAGATCAGCCCGAAGATTGGCGACATCATCCGCCCGCAAATCGTGGCAGGCAATGTTCCCGACTTCATCTCGATGAACGACAACGACTCCACCGGCCTGATTTCCTCCATGGTTAAGGAACATGCACTGATGGATTTGTCCGATGTCTTTGAGGAAGGCGGCATTGATGATGACACCCCGCTGAAGGATCAGGTCATCGATGGCCTGCTGGATTCCGCCAAGTGCTCTCCTTACGGCGACGGCAAGATCTACATTGCCCCGTTTGATGCCAGCCCGATGGGTCTGGTTTACAACAAGACCCTGTTCGAAGAGAACGGCTGGGAAACGCCTGTGACCTGGGATGACTTCTTTGAACTGGGCGACAAGGCCAAGGAAAAGGGTATCGCGCTGTTTACCTATCAGGGCATCTACCCCGGCTACCTTGAGAGCATGCTGTGGCCCGCACTGGCTTCTGCCACCGGCATCGACAACATGAAGGCAATCGCCTCCTACACGCCCGGCTCCCTCAGCTCTGATGAGGCCCTCAAGGTCTTCCAGAACATGGCAAAGATCGGCACCGATGGCTACCTGATGGATGGCACCGTTGCTCTGAACCATACCCAGAGCCAGACTGACATGATGATGAACAAGGCTCTGTTCATCCCCAACGGCAACTGGATGGAAGGCGAAATGGCCGATGCTCCCCGTGCTGACGGCTTTGAGTTTGGTCTGACCTGCGCACCCGTTCTGGATGACGGCGAGACCCGCTATGTTATGAGCTCCGTTGAGCAGTTTGAGATTCCTGCCAACGCCAAGAACCCCGAACTGGCAAAAGAGTTCCTGCGTTTCCTGTACACTGAGGATTCCGTTAAGCTGTTCGCAGAAAAGGCCAACGGCATCTACGCTCTGAAGAAGGCCAACGAGATGGTCAAGGGCATCGTTTCCGATGGCGTCTACAACATGAACGACATCTATCAGGAAGGCACGTTCATGGTCTTCGGTTGGGATGCAATGCCCGACACCAGCAAGGTCGTTATCGCTGATTCCGTCTTCAATGTTGCCAGTGACGTTATGAATGGTGACATGACTGCCGAGCAGTGGCGTGACGGCATCGAGGCTGCTTTCGAGGAGATTGCTGCTTCCAAGTAAGCTGAATTGCTGAATTTCCACGGACCAAAATAGAATCGACCCTGCCGAGTAAACGCCATGCGAACTTGGCAGGGTTCTTTTTAAGGGGGAAACTTGTTTGAAAAACCGCCAAAATCGCCAAAAAAAGGCGCAGCCACTTCCCATACTATTTATCTGCATCAGCGTTCTGCCTGCCGTGATCCTAACTCTTATGTTCACGATCTGGCCTACGGCGCAGGCATTATATCTTTCTTTTACCAATGCGACCTCTCTGGGACTTAACAACAAATTTGTGGGACTGGATAACTATATCTATATGTTCCACGACAAATCTTTCATTCAAGCACTTATAAACACAGCAAAGCTGATGGCGGTTGTTCCCGTTATCACAATTTTCTGTAGTCTGGTGCTGGCATTCGTTTTGAACCAGTGCAAGCTGAAAGAAATGGTCTTGTACCGCACGATCTTCTATTTCCCGAACATCGTTTCTCTGACCGTTGTAGGTATTATCTGGAGTTTTGTGTTCCACCCGAATGTGGGCATCGTCAATAAGATTCTCGGTGCTGTCGGGCTGGAGAGCTTGCAGCGTTCCTGGCTGGGCGATAGCAAGACCGCACTTTGGTGTATCGCGTTCACGCTGCTGTGGCAGGCTGCCGGCTATTACATGGTCATGCATATCGCGGCGATGGACGGCATTTCGCCGGAAATCTATGAGTCCGCAACGCTGGACGGTGCCAGTGCATGGCGCAAGCTCGTAAGCATTACAATGCCTCTGATGAAAGATATTATCGGCATCACCTTTGTTCTGGCACTTTCCGGCACCATCAACCTGAGTTTTGTGCTTTCGCAGGTCATGACTGGCGGCGGTCCTAACGGTGCATCCAGCGTTCTGCTGCAATATATGTACACGCAGGGCTTTGTCAACGGCAACTTTGGCTATGCCATGGCTATCACGGTCTTTACGCTCGCCATCTCCGTGGCGCTGTCCATGCTGTCCCGCAAATTGACCGATGCTTCCGAAGGAGGTCAGTAATATGACACAAAATGAAAAAAGCAAAATCAGAGCAAAGGTCATCAAGTGGGTGACGCGCCTGTTCCTGATTTTGGTTGCCATTATCATGCTGTACCCTCTGGCGTGGAACGTCGTTTCTTCGTTCAAAACCAGTACAGAGTTTCTGACGGACCCCTTTGCATGGCCGCAGGGACTTGCATGGGATAACTACGTCCGCGCTTATGAAAAATCTAACCTTGCTGCCAACATCGGCAACTCGATTTATGTCGTGCTGGAAACACTGGTCATTATTGTGGTCTGCGTTGTGCCGTGCTCCTACTGCCTTGTGCGGTATAAGTTCCCTGGCGCGAAGTTGATTTTGAACATCTACATGGCGGCCATCTTCATTCAGGCTACTTATATTATGATTCCGCTGTTCTTGCAGATGAACAAGCTGAACCTGCTCAACAGCCTGACGGCGCTGGGTGTGCTGTATGCAACCATGCAGTTCCCGTTCGCAATCTTCCTGCTGACCGGCTTCCTTCGCAGCATCCCGCGCGATTACGAGGAAGCTGCCATGATTGATGGCTGCGGTCCGTTCCGCATTCTGACGAGCATTATCATTCCCATGTGCAAACCCGGCATCGTGACAGTCTGCATGATCTCCGCTATGGCTGCATGGAACGAGTACCCGGTGGCTCTCGTTATGGTTACCGATCCGACCAAGGCTACGCTGCCTGTCGGCCTTGCCAACCTGTATGAGATCCAGCGCTACGCTACCGACTGGGGCGCGCTGTTCGCAGCCCTCGTGCTGGCACTGATTCCCACCGTCATCCTCTTCATCGTCGGCCAGAAGCAGCTCGTGCAGGGCTTGAGCGTCGGCGGCGTTAAGGGCTAAACAAAATCGAATAGGTTAGGAGAACCGATATGCTGCCCCCAAAACATTGCAACATCAATTTAACCGGCCCAATACCCCGCTGGGATGAAGCAATTCCACTGGGAAACGGCATACTCGGTTCTCTTTTTTGGGGACCGATGGAGCACCTGCGCATTTCCGTGGACATTGCCGGACTGTGGCTGCGTCGCCGCCCGGAGGAAAAACTCGATAAAGAATTTACCTATGCAAAACTGGTAGAGCTTGCACGGAAAGGCGATGTGGCAGAAACACGCCGTATCTTTGATACGCCCTATGCCCGCCCGACGCCTACAAAAATCCCCGCAGGACATTTGTTCCTGGATGGACTGTCGCGGGGCAGCTATCAGGCAAGCCTTGATTTGGGCACGGCGGTGGCATCCTTTTCACAAAAGGGTACAACCATTCTGCGCGCCTTCCTCTGTATGGGGCGGCCTGTTGGGGTACTGATGCTGCCGGAGGCGTACCGGGGTGCAACGCTCACGTTGGAGCGCCCCTCTTTCGGCAATGGCACGCAGGCGGCCGAAGCGGGCAACAGCGTGTCTCCCGGCAGCTTGCAGCAGCTCGCCCTGCCGGATGCCAACCTCGAAACGGAGGACGGCATGATTGGCTTTTCCCAAAAGGTCGATGATCGGACTGCCTATTCGCTGCTCTGTAAAAAATGCGGCACAACGCTGTATTATACCGCTGTGCAGGCAGAGAGCGTAGAAAAGGCAAGCCGACTGGCGAAGCTGGAACTATGTGCAGCGGAAGATATGGGTGCAGAGAAGCTGCTGCAACAGCATAAACGCTGGTGGCAGCAATACTGGGGCAAAAGCAGTTTGCAGCTGCCGGATGAAACACTCGAACAGCTTTGGTACCGCGCCAATTACTTTTTGGCAGCGGGTTCCGAGCCGGGCAATGCCCCGATGCCGCTGCAAGGGGTATGGTGCGCGGATGACGATCAGCTCCCACCGTGGAAAGGTGATTACCACAACGACCTCAACACCCAATTCACCTACTGTCACTATCTGACTGCCAACCACCCGGAGCAGGGAAAGGTATTTCTCGACTATCTCTGGTCACTGCGTCCGCAGGCAGCAAAATTTGCCCGTGCATTTTACGGTACGGCAGGGGTGTGCCTGCCCAGTGTCATGGACATTGACGGCGGAGCGCTCGGCGGCTGGCCGATGTATTCCCTGTCACCGACCAATCAAATCTGGCTCTGCCAGATGTTTTATGAATACTACCGCCTGACGGGGGATAAAGAGTTTCTGCGTACCCGCGTGGAGCCTTACTTTACCGCCACGGCAGCCTGCCTGGAAGAACTCCTCCAAGAAGGCCCGGACGGAAAGCTGGTTTTACCGGTCTCGTCCTCACCGGAAATTCACGATGATGAGGCAGCCTCATGGCTGACTCCCAACAGCAACTACGATCTAGCGCTGCTGCACTATTTGTTCCAAACCTTGGTACAGATCGAGTACCAGCTAAGTAAGCCACGCAGCCATTGGCATGCAATAGAGGCAAAACTTGCACCTTTGAGCGTAGATACAGAAACCGGGCTGATGCTTTCGCCCAATGAAACCTTGCAGGAAACGCACCGCCATTTTTCCCACGCGATGGCAATCGAGCCGCTGTGTATGCTGCGCTATGAAAATCCGCAGGACCGCAGCGTAATAGATGCAACGGTAGATCACCTTGTACACCTCGGTAGTGGGCAGTGGGTAGGATTCTCCTTCGGCTGGATGGCACTTTTGCAAATCTCCCGCAGCAATGGAAATGGTGCTTTGTATGAGCTGCACCGCTTCGCAGAGCATTTCCTGAGCCCGAACGGATTTCATTTGAACGGCGACTACAAAAACAGCGGCGTTTGTGATTTCCACTATCGCCCCTTTACGCTGGAAGCGGATTTTCTGGCGGCACACGCAGTACAGAAAATGCTGTTGCGTTCCGAAAAGAATCATATCGAGGTTTTACCGGCCTGCCCGCAGGGCTGGAAAAATGAACCTGTTGCATTTCAGAATTTGCGGGCAGAAAATGGTCTGCTGATTTCTTATCAGCGGACAGCAGACGGCAAGCACAGCCTTACCGTAAAAGCAACACAGGACGGAAGCTGGTATCTTTGCAACACACATTGCTGGGTCACCTTGCAGGCCGGACAAACTCAATCTTACCAATGGACGGAGGAAGAAAAGAAATGAATACAAAAGGTCGTGTAACGATCCCCACCGATATGGACGCAGTACCCGAAACCCTTGACCTACTCAAGCGCTGGGGCGCGGATGCCATCCGCGACTGCGACGGCACCGAGTTCCCGCAGGAGCTGAAGGACACCGGCGCCAAGATCTACGCCACCTACTACACCACCCGCAAGGACAACGCTTGGGCTAAGGAAAACCCCGATGAAACGCAGCAGTGCTACATTATGACCCCGTTCTATACCGCTGCGGACGGTGCGCTGACCATCCCCCTGATGACGGGCATCAGCCGCGAGCTGATGAAGGTCAACGACCACGACGACATTGCCCGCTGGTGGGAAGTCATCGACCGCACGACGGGCGAGCCGTTGGATGCCGCTGCGTGGCATTATGACGCAGCAACCGAGAGCGTTGTCATCGACGCACCCGCCGCCTACCACGAGTACACGGTCAGCTTTTTGGCATACCTGATTTGGGACCCCGTCCACATGTACAACTCCGTCATCAACGACTGGAAGGATGTCGAACATCAAATTCCGTTCGATGTACGTCAGCCCAAGACCCACGCCTACACAATGCGCCGTCTGCGCGAATATCTCGAAAGCCACCCCTATGTCAATGTCGTGCGCTTTACGACCTTCTTCCACCTGTTCACGCTGGTGTTTGACGAGCTGCGCCGCGAGAAGTACGTGGACTGGTACGGCTACTCTGCGTCCGTTTCTCCCTATATTTTGGAGCAGTTTGAGAAGGAAGTCGGCTACAAATTCCGCCCGGAGTTTATCATTGATCAGGGCTACTACAACAACCAGTACCGCGTGCCGAGCAAGGAGTACAAGGATTTTCAGGCATTCCAGCGCCGCGAGGTCGCCGGTCTGATGAAGGAAATGACCGACATCGTCCACGCCTACGGCAAGGAAGCCATGATGTTCTTGGGCGACCACTGGATCGGCTGCGAGCCGTTCATGCCCGAGTTCCAGCAGTCCGGCGTGGATGCCATTGTCGGCAGTGTCGGCAACGGCAGCACCCTGCGCCTGATTTCCGACATCCCCGGCGTCAAGTACACCGAGGGACGATTCCTGCCCTACTTCTTCCCCGATACCTTCCACGAGGGCGGCGACCCTGTGCGCGAGGCCAAGGAAAACTGGGTCACCGCTCGCCGCGCCATCCTGCGCAAGCCCATTGACCGCATCGGCTACGGAGGCTACTTGAAGCTGGCCTGCGAGTTCCCGGAGTTCCTCGACTATGTCGAGAGCGTCTGCAACGAGTTCCGCGAACTGTACGAGAACATCAAGGGCACGACCCCCTACTGCGTCAAGACCGTGGCTGTGCTGAACAGCTGGGGGCAACAGCGCGCCTGGGGCTGCCACATGGTTCACCATGCGCTGTACCAGAAGCAGAATTACAGCTATGCGGGCGTTATCGAAGCGTTGTCCGGTGCGCCGTTTGATGTGAAGTTTATCAGCTTTGACGACATCAAGGCTGACCCGAAGGTGCTGGACGGCATCGACGTCCTTATCAACGTCGGTGACGGCGACACCGCCCACACCGGCGGCAAGGTCTGGGAGGATCCTGATATTTCCGCTGCCGTCAAGGGCTTTGTCCACCGTGGCGGCGGTCTGATCGGTGTCGGCGAACCGGGCGGTCACCAGTATCAGGGGCGCTATTTGCAGCTGTCCGCGCCGCTCGGCGTGGAGAAGGAAATAGGCTTCACCCTGAATTACGACAAGTACAACTGGGATGAACACCGCGACCACTTTATTCTGGCCGATTGCCCCGACCATAATGTGGACTTTGGCGAGGGCAAGAAGAGCATCTTTGCATGGGAAGGCACAGAAATTCTCATTCAGCGTGACAAGGAAGTCCAGATGGCTGCGCATGAGTACGGCAAGGGGCGCGGTGTGTATATCAGCGGTCTGCCGTACAGCTTTGTGAACAACCGCGTGCTGTACCGCGCCATCCTGTGGGCTGCCCACGATGAAGCCGACCTGCACAAATGGTTCAGCACGAACTACAATGTGGAAGTCCATGCCTACGTTAAGAACGGCAAGTACTGCGTGGTCAACAACACCTACGAACCGCAGGACACGACCGTTTACACCGGCGACGGCAGCTGCTTCGATCTGCATCTGGATACCAATGAGATCAAGTGGTACAGCATTGAGGGGTAATAGAATGAGAACACCCGAAGAACAGATCCGCTATGCGGCCTCTATCACGCCCAGCCCGCGCCAGCTGGCATGGCAGCAGCTTGAATTTTACGCCTTTACCCATTTCGGCATGAATACCTTCACGAACCGCGAGTGGGGCGACGGCACCGAAGACCCAGCGCTGTTCAACCCCGATGCGCTGGATGCCGACCAATGGGTCGCCGCAGTCAAAAGTGCCGGCATGAAGGCGCTGATTCTGACCTGCAAGCACCATGACGGCTTCTGCCTGTGGCCGAGCGCCTACACCGAGCACAGCGTCAAGAACAGCCCATGGAAGAACGGACAGGGCGATGTTGTGCGCGAGGTATCGGATGCCTGCCGGCGCGGCGGTATCAAGTTTGGCGTCTATCTCTCCCCGTGGGATCGTCACGATGCACGCTATGGGCAGGGGAAACCGTATGATGATTATTTCGTTTCCCAGTTGACTGAGCTTGCAACAAACTACGGAGATATTTTCTGCTTCTGGTTTGACGGTGCCTGTGGTGAGGGCAAAAACGGCAAAAAGCAAATTTACGATTGGGAACGCTACTATGCGGTGCTGCGTAAATTGCAGCCGAATGCGGTTTTGAATGTCTGCGGCCCCGATGTGCGCTGGTGCGGCAACGAGGCCGGGCATTGCCGGAAAGCTGAGTGGAGCGTGGTTCCCGCTGAGCTGCGGGATGCCGAGCGCACGGCATCGAAATCGCAGCAGGCGGATGACGGAGAATTCTCCCGTAAAATCGACTCTCAAGACGAGGACATCGGCAGCAGAGAGGTCATCCGCAATGCAAGAGAACTTGTCTGGTATCCGTCCGAGGTGGATACTTCCATCCGAACGGGTTGGTTTTACCATCCGGAGGAGGATACTGACGTGCGCACGGCAGCCGAATTGCTGGACATCTATCTGGATGCCGTTGGTGCGAATGCAAGTCTGCTGCTGAACATTCCACCCGATACGCATGGCCGTATTGCCGCACCGGACTGCGCCAGCCTTGCGGAGCTGGGTGCTAAAATCCGCCAGATTTTTGCCAGCAACGTAACAGAAAAGGCGGCAATTGCGGCAGATTCCGCGATTGCGCAGCACCCCATCACACAGGCTGTAGACGGTATGGCAGATACCTATTGGCAGGCTGCCTACGGACAAGAATCCGATACGATTACTTTGAAATTCCAGAAGCCGCAGAAGGTTTCCTGTGTTGTTCTGGGGGAGCATCTGCCGACAGGGCAGCGCATAGAAAGCGGCGAGATTTGGGCAGACGGAAGCAAGGCTTCCGAATTTACCGTAGTTGGGCATAAGCGTATCTGCCGCTTTGCCCCCGTGGATGTGCTGACGCTAACCATAAAGATCACAGCTTCACGCACGGAGCCAACGCTGCGGCTGCTGGAAGTCTATCAGTGAGGATATATGTGATGAAAGAAATTTTGACCACGTGGCAATGGGATGGCCCAGTGTCAGAACCGGTTCCTTACGGAGAGGGCCATATTAACCAGACGTATGCCATCACGGTAACATCTGAGCAGGGGGCAAAACGCTATATCCTGCAAAAAATCAATACCAATATATTCAAAGACCCGGCCGGTTTGATGGAAAACATCTGCGGTGTTACAGATTTTTTGCGCGAAAAGGCTAAGCAGCGCGGGGCTGACCCGGCGCGTGCTACGCTCCATGTGGTGCCTACCAAAGAGGAAAAGCCCTATTATCAGGCTGCTGATGGTAGCTGCTGGCGTGTCTATGAATTTGTAGAGAACACTGTCTGTTTGCAGCAGGTGCAGTCGGCTGAGGATTTTTACCAGAGCGCCGTTGCATTTGGCAATTTCCAGCATCAGCTTGCCGACTACCCGGCCCATACTCTGCACGAGACAATCCCGCACTTCCACGACACACCCAAACGCTTCGTTGACTTCCAGCGCGCCGTGGCTGAGGACCGCATGGGTCGTGCCGCACAGGTGCAGCGTGAAATTGAGTTTGTCCGCGCCCGCGAAGCAGAGTATCACGTTATGGTGGATCTGCTGGCAGCGGGCAAGCTGCCGCTGCGCGTCACCCACAACGACACCAAGCTGAACAACATCCTGTTCGACAAAACGACCGGCGAGGGTCTTTGCGTTATCGACCTTGACACGGTCATGCCGGGGCTTGCTGCCAATGATTTTGGGGATTCTATCCGCTTCGGTGCCAACCACTGCGCCGAGGACGAAGCTGACCTCTCGAAAGTCAATTTCAGCATGGAACTGTTTGAAATTTACACCAAGGGCTTCTTGCAGGCAGCAGGAGAAGCGTTCACCCCGCTGGAAAAACAGACCCTGCCTTGGGGTGCCAAGTTGATGACGATGGAGTGCGGTATGCGTTTCCTCGCTGATTATCTCGAGGGGAACCACTACTTCCACATCAACTACGAAACCCAAAACCTCAACCGCGCCCGCACCCAGTTCAAGTTGACTGCCGATATGGAACGAAACTGGGATGCCATGCAAAAAGTAATTGAAAAATACTGCTGATACCGCTAATCTGCTTTTTCATTTTGCGGTTTGCGTTTTGCAGTAGAGTGCATCATGCAAAATCGTGTTTTCTCCTTCCTTAACTCCCGCGCCTAACAAGCGCGGGAGTTTTCTGTGATACAGCAAGTTGTATGTCCGCAGTGAGGCTAATAAGGCCATGCATTGCAATTGATTTTCATGATATTGGAAACTCAGAACGGTTGATACTAAATGCGAATTGTTGACTAAAAATCGCGCCGACAATGCACTGTCGGCGCGATTTTATATGCTATGCAGTTTTCGATATTTGCCCGGAGCTTCAGCCTTATAGCGGCGGAACATCCGGTTAAAGTAGCTGGAATCACTAAAGCCGCAGCTATATGCGATCTCCGTGATGGGATCTTCGGTGGAGCATAATAGCTCCGCGGCACATTCTACCCGGTAGTAATTCAAATAGTCAATAGGGGAGCGCCCAGTTATGCTGTGAAAGACCCTGCAAAAGTGTTCAGGGGTCATTTCTGCTGTGGAGGCGAGATCTTCCAAGGTGATGCGGCTGGCGTAATTCTTTCGGATGCGCTCTAAGGCCGCTTTCATTTGGGCTGTGCTGCGATCATTTCGTTTATTTCCGGGAGAGGATACTGTGTACGAATGCTGCAAAAGGATTTGACCGAACAACTGCCACATCAGACCAATCGTCACAAATTCATATCCCTCCGGCTCTTTTTCCATTGCCTCAAAGAGTCTGTCAATCAGTTGGCAGGTTACGGAGCCAGCCGGTTGATACGGCTCGATTTGTGCGCCGCGTTCAAAAAGCGCATTGTATTTTGCCTGACATACGGAGCCGCTGCCGAGAAAGCGGTTCATATCAAAGACAACACACTCGTAAACGCAGTCGCTGGGGGTTCCGCCGTGAACGGCCCCGGCTGAAATGATGGCGGCATCCCCCTTGTGTAAAAGGTAAGAGCGTCCATCAATCAGCAGAGAAAACTCCCCGCTTAGAACCAGCATAAGTTCAAATTCCATGTGCCAGTGAAACGGCATTTCATAGCGTGGGTGCATTTTATCTACATAATAAAGCTCAATGGGAAAGTCAAAAGTGCCGCGCGTACTGCTTTCATGGGAAGCCAGAAACTTCATGGCAGGCATCTCCTAAAATATCAATATCGTCCAATATAATATCATTATACGCAAAGACGAGGGCGAATTGCAACAGTATAATACAAGTAAAGGACAAAATCCACTTTAGGAGGTACAAACTGTGCAAATCGAAGAAATCAAAGACCAAATCTGCGATGTCTGCCATAAAATGTGGCAGCTTGGCTGGGTCGCTGCCAATGATGGCAATGTCTCAGTTCGGTTGGAGGACGGAACTTTCCTTGCAACGCCTACGGGCATGAGCAAGAGCTTCATCACACCGGACAAGCTGCTGCGTATTGATGCAAAGGGCAATGTGCTGGAAGGTGCAGAGGGCCTGCGCCCGTCCAGCGAAATCAAGATGCACCTGCGCTGCTACGAAAAGCGCGCCGATGTAAATGCTGTTGTCCATGCCCATCCGCCGGCAGCCACCGGCTTTGCCGTGGCACATCGCCCGATGGATATGTACAACATGATTGAGGATGTGGCAGCCATCGGCGCTGTGCCACTGACTCCGTATGGAACTCCCAGCACGACGGAGGTGCCGGACGCAATCGAGCCGTATCTCAACGACCACGATGTTATGCTGCTGGAAAACCACGGCGCGCTGACGGTGGGCAGCGATGTCATCACCGCCTATTACCGCATGGAGAGTCTGGAACTGTGGGCAAAAATCACGATCAACGCAATCATTCTCGGCGGCAGCTACGATATTGACCGCAAGAATATTGATAAGCTCATCAATCTCCGCTCCTACTACAAAATTACCGGCAAACACCCCGGCTATCGCAAATTTGAGCGACGCGAAAAAGGTGAGCCGACGGACAAATAAGGAGACCCCGTATGCTGAAGAACATTCCGCCTATCCTTAGCCCGGAACTTCTGAAGGTCCTCTGCGAGATGGGACATGGCGACGAAATCATTCTCGCAGACGGAAATTTCCCGGCTGAAAGCATCGGCAAAGATGCCATTGTGATTCGTGCAGACGGGCACGGAACCGTAGAACTGCTGGAGGCCATCCTGCAATTTCTGCCGTTGGATCAGTATGTGGAAAAGCCTGTCGCGCTGATGAAAGTGGTTGATGGCGATCCGTGCAAGCCGACTATCTGGGATAGCTATAAACAGAAGTTGAACGAGAGCGGCAATGACCCGGCTAAAATTGAAATGGTGGAGCGCTTTGCGTTTTATGAGCGCGCACATCATGCCTATGCGATTATCGCCACCGGGGAAAGCGCAATCTATGCCAACGTACTTTTGAAGAAGGGCGTGGTGCAATGAGTAACACAGCAACTGTGCTGGCCTTCGACTTTGGCGCTTCCAGCGGACGTGCGATTCGGGCCGTGTGTGATGGACAAAACCTCAACTACGAGGAAATCCATCGCTTTGAAAATATTCCCATCGAAAAGGACGGTCATCTCTGCTGGGATGTGGAAACACTGCTGAAGGAAATCCACACAGCCATTCAAAAGGCGGGTACATTTGACAGCTTAGGATTTGATACATGGGGCGTGGATTTCGGCTTACTGGATGCGGACGGCCATCTGCTGGCAAATCCTGTTCATTACCGCGATGCCCGAACGAATGGCAAACCGGAACAGGCCGCTGCCTGTATGCCCGCAGAAGAATTGTATGCCCATACCGGCAACCAAATCATGGCAATCAATACCTTGTTCCAGTTGCTGGCACTGCGTGAGCAGGACCCGGAACTGCTGCAAAAGGCTGCGCAGATCCTTTTTATGCCGGATCTGTTCGCAGCTCTGTTGGGGGCCGAGCCGGTCTGCGAACGCAGCATTGCGTCCACCAGCCAGATGCTGGACCCCCGCACAGGGCAGTGGAGCAGAGAAGTGCTGGCCGCCTATGGCTTGCCGGAAAACCGCTTCGCGCCCATTGTCGCTAGCGGCACAGTGACAGGTACACTTGCAAACGGTGCAAAAATCATTGCGGTGGCAGGGCATGATACGCAATGCGCCTCGGCTGCTATGCCGTGTGCCGAGGAGGATTCCGAACACACGGCATTTCTCTCCTGCGGCACATGGAGCCTGTTGGGAACGGAATTGGATGCCCCGATTCTGACGGCGGACAGCTGCCAAAGCGGGCTGTCCAATGAACTAGGTGCAAACGGGAAAATCAATTATCTGAAAAATATCATCGGTCTTTGGCTGATTCAGGAAAGCCGCCGTGAGTACAAGCGCCGTGGACAGGCATATTCTTTCGCGGAGCTGGAACAACAGGCACTTGCCGCCGAACCGCTGCGCAGCTTTATTGACCCGGATGCCCCGGAATTTGTTGCCCCCGGCGATCTGCCGGGCAGAATACAGAAATTCTGCCGCAAAACCGGCCAGCCCGTCCCGGAAACGGTGGGGGCTGTAATGCGCTGCATTTATGAAAGCCTTGCTCTGAAATATCGCTATGCGATAGAGCAGCTCTCCGCTGTAACAGGCCGGACTTTTACGACCCTGCACGTTTTGGGCGGCGGCACAAAAGACCGTCTGCTTTGCCAGATGACGGCAGACTGCTGCGGCCTTACAGTAAAGGCAGGCCCGGTGGAAGCTACGGCGCTCGGCAACATTATGATTCAGTTGAAAGCCTTGGGGTTGCTGGACTCCATCACACAAGGACGCCGGCTGGTTGCGGAGACAGAGGTCATTAAAACATATACCCCAAGCACACAGAACTATGCGGAATGGAACGCCGCTTATGATCGTTTCAAACCCCTATTGTAATAAGGAAGGTGCAACTATGCTGTATCCTAAAATTGGTATTCGCCCTGTCATCGATGGACGCTGGGGCGGCGTCCGTGAAAGCCTGGAAAATCAGACGATGCGCATGGCAGAAAATGCCGCCAAGCTGATTTCGGAGAATCTCAAGTACCCCGATGGTACGCCGGTGCAGTGCGTGATCGGCTGTACGACGATTGGCGGTGGTGCCGAGGCGGCCCGCGTGGCAGAGCAGTTCTCTACCCAGAATGTTACGGCAACGCTGTCTGTGACCCCTTGCTGGTGCTACGGCACCGAGACGTTCGACATGGACCCCAACACCATCAAGGCGGTCTGGGGCTTCAACGGCACCGAGCGTCCCGGCGCGGTGTATCTGGCTGCGGTTCTGGCAGCACACGCCCAGCGCGGTCTGCCTGCTTTCTCCATTTATGGTCATGACGTGCAGGAAGCCAACGATGATACGATTCCCGATGACGTGGCCGAGAAAATCCTGCGCTTTGCCCGTGGTGCTGTTGCCGCAGGCTGGATGAAGAACAAAGCCTACGTCAATATTGGCGCTGTGACGATGGGGATTGCCGGCAGCTTCTGCGATGCAGGTGTTCTGCAAAAGTATTTCGGCATCCGCGCCGAATGGGTGGACGAGGTCGAGATCCTGCGCCGCATTTCCATCGGTATCTATGACCACGACGAATATGAAAAGGCGCTGGCATGGGTGCGTGAGAATTGCAAAGAGGGCTTTGATAAGAACCTCGGTAAGAACCTGCCGCCTGTCATCACGAAGTCGAAAATTGTTCCGGCCGACAAGGATTGGGAGTTTATCGTCAAGATGACCCTGATCATCCGCGACATTCTATACGGCAATCCGCGTCTGGACGAGATGGGCTGGCATGAAGAAGCGCTCGGTCGCAACGCTGTGGTCGGCGGCTTCCAGGGCCAGCGCCAGTGGACAGACTGGCTGCCGAACGCTGACTTCACCGAAGCCATCATGGCTTCCACCTTTGACTGGAACGGCCCGAAGGCCCCGACCCCGTTCGCAACCGAGAATGATACCTGCAACGGCATTGCCATGATGCTGGGGAGCCTCGTTTCCGGCTCTGCACCGTGCTTCCATGACGTGCGCACCTACTGGAGTCCTGAAGCCTGCGAGCGTGTGACTGGGCAAAAGCCTGACGGCGTTGCCGCCAACGGCTTTATTCACCTCATCAATTCCGGCGCAACGGCTCTGGATGGTTCCGGTGCCTGTGTGGATGCCGAGGGTAACCACGTGATGAAGCCGTTCTGGGAGATGACCGATGCGGACATCAAGGCGTGCCTGAACGCCACCGATTGGTGTCGCGCGGACTATGAGTACTTCCGCGGCGGTGGATATTCCAGCCACTTCCGCTGCAAGGCAGAGATGCCTGTTACGATGCTGCGCTTCAACATTGTGGAGGGCATTGGACCTGTCCTGCAAATTGCCGAGGGTTGGACGGCTGATCTGCCCGACGAGATTCACAACACTATCGACAAACGCACCGACCCGACCTGGCCGACCACATGGTTCTGCCCGCGCCTGACCGGACAGGGAGCGTTCACCGATGTGTACAGCGTTATGGCAAACTGGGGTGCCAACCATGGAGTGACCGTTTACGGCCATGTGGGTGCTGACCTCATTACGCTGGCCAGCATGCTGCGCATCCCGGTCACGATGCACAATGTCCCTGCCGAGAAGGTTTATCGCCCCCACGCATGGGCCAGTTTCGGCACACAGGATCAGCAGGCTGCGGATTATGCTGCGTGCAAGCAGTACGGACCGCTGTATCGGTAAGTTACCTGTCGTAAATATTCTGCCGGAAAGATTCTGACATAGCCCTTAATACCAGTTAAGGAGAGATTTCCTTGGAAACCTCTGTTTATTCTTTCATCTGGAGGTACACAACAAATTCAGAAAATGAAAAGTGCCTTAAGGCATCTTTTCTCAAAGTGCGGTTATGAGCCATTGTCTATAACATAATAGGCGTTTCTTCCATACCGTTACTTTATGGTGTTCCAGAAAAACGCCCTAAATATGGACGGTTCCTACGACTACGATAGCTTTATGAGGATTCTGCCGGAACTGTAATTACGAAAACCCGAATCAAAAGGGGCTGTTGCACAAGCTCCAACAAAAAGACCAGAGTTATTTAGCCAAAAGGCTTTACAACTCTGGTCTTTTGCTTTAAGGCAACACCACACAAATCTAAGTTAAAATTAAATAAAAATATTTTAGAAAAGTGATAGGGTTTTTAACACAAAGAGGTGTAGGCTTGTAGCAGAGCCAAAATAAACGAAGGAGGTGATAAGGTGGTAGGTACTCAGGCACGTCGCCATATGGTTGCGGAAATTTTGTATTATGCAAATGACTATATAAAAATGAAAACCTTGGCAGAACGGCTTGGAGTATCGTATTCGACAATCAGAAATGATGTCGACATTTTGTCACTTACATACAACATAATATCGAAAGCGGGCTTTGACGGAGGCGTATTGCTGAGAGTTCAAAGAAAGAAACTCAGATTCCTTGACGCAGATGAAACGGCATCGCTACTTCGTATTATGCGTATCATACGGAATCTCCCAAGGTGCAGGAGGTAAAGGGCTGCTATGCACCTGTGGCCTTTTCGTTCACGGATGCAGCAGTCAGGGTACATAACAGAAACCTGTTTGCCCCCACCAGCGCTTACCGCTGCATGGCAAGTATACAGTGTGACGGCAGGCGGATCCGGCAGTGTGAACTGCCAGACTGGAACGTAGAGCCTCTCGGCGCAAAGGAATTTGCACTGCCTTTTGAGGCGTTGGGGGTTGACCCGGATGCTTTGCAGGGTGAATGTTGTCTGGAGATCGCTTTCTGCCTGAAGGAAGATACCTCCTGGGCAAAAGCGGGTCATGAAGTCGCCTTTGGACAGAAGGTGTGGGGAAAAATGCAGGAGAGCCACACGCAGAGGCCGGGACCGTTGACGGTGATTCAGGGTAATCTGAACGTGGGGGTTTCCGGGCGCGATTTTTCCTTGCTGTTTTCAAAACTGCATGGCGGGTTGCTTTCTTACCGCTGGCAGGGACAGGAAATGCTGTCGGCGGTCCCGAAACCCAATTTCTGGCGGGCGCCCACCGATAACGATGTGGGAAACCGCATGGGGGCGCGCTACGGGCAATGGAAACTGGCAAGCCTGTATTCCTGTTTTGAGGAAACGCCCGCAGTTCGGGTGGAGAAGGACCGTGTGGAGCTGACCTTGCTGTATCATCTGGCCACGCAGCCTGCATCAGACTGCACCGTCCGCTACATCGTATCGGCGGAAGGAAAAATCCGGATGACGCTGTCCTATACCCCCGTTCAAGGACTGACTGAAATGCCGGAGTTTGGATTGTCTTTTCAAATGGATGCGGATTTTGACCAATGCACATGGTACGGCATGGGGCCGGAGGAAACCTATTGTGACCGCTGCACCGGGGCGAAGCTGGGAGTGTTTGCCAGCACAACGCAGGAAGCTCTCTCTCGGTATCTGCGCCCGCAGGAATGCGGAAATCGAACGGGCGTCCGCTGGGCAAAAGTGATGCGAAAAGATGGGACGGGCCTTCTGTTTGAAACCAGAAAGCCGATGGATTTTTCAGCTCTGCCCTATACACCGCATGAACTGGAGAACGCCAGACACAGCTTTGAGCTGCCGCGTGCAGGCAAAACCGTTGTGCGGACCGCGCTGCGGCAGATGGGGGTCGGCGGTGACAACACCTGGGGTGCCTTTACCCATGATCCGTATCTGATCCATTGCCAACCCGGCGAGAGGATGGAATTTGAAGTGATCGTAAGCGCTTTGTCTCACGAGGAAGGAGGAAGTCAAGATGCAAATGTTTCTTTTGAGGCACCGCCCATGACAATTTTGACACCCTTAGACGACTGTGCAATGAATCTGGGAAAATTGCCTGATGAGGTTTTTGCAAGTGGAACATTGGGCAATGGCTGTGGTATTGAACCGGATGAAGATACGGTATACCCCATATTGGATTGGATAAGCCCGCACTGGATGCACGCCTCAAAGGTCGCTGTAAAGGTCAGGCATTGCACCACGGTCATATCACCGGCAATCGCATGCATCCACAGCACATTCAAAATATGCTTGTACAGTAAAGCATACCCTGCATTTCAAGTTTTCTGGCTTGGCTGCCCTCGTGGGCGGTGAGCTGCTCGTCCAGCCCCAGCGCTGTGTGGCTCAAATGGGTCACGCGGGCAGATTGCTGCTTTTCTTCCAGTGCGCGGTTCACGGCAGATGCCCAGGCTTCCCGCCAATTCAGTAGCTGCTCCGGGCTGTTCCATCGCGCACACAGCGGGTTTTGCCGCCCGAATTTCGTGGCCTCGAGCAGCGTTCCCACACCGGCTCGCGAGCGGCCTGTGTGGGCGTAAGTCGGCGGGTTCGCGCCTTGCGCTCCTGTACGCGGCTGCGTGCCTGTGCAGCTTCCAGCCTGTGCCGCGCCTGTATCATCTGGTGCACCATTGGGGATACTCGAACAGGGCGGCGGCACGCAAGTGCCGTAAGGAACGCCACAGTGCGGCGTTCCTTAGCCCGCGGGAGAGTCCCCGATGGTACACCAGAAAAAGCCGTAACACTCGTTGTGGCTTTTTTGTCGCACCATTCCCTCCGGGACGGCTTCATGCTTCGCCTACGGCTCGCATACACCTGCAAAGACCTTTTTCAATCTCATTGCAACACACCGCTATCTCAGTTTTGAAAATGGTTAGCAGTGCCTAATGGTCGGCGCAAAAATGCAGGGGTAAAACAAAGTTGTGAAATTAAAATAGCACTTCCATAGGTCGTTATCCAGCAGAAACCGATAAGTTTACAGAGGTGAATTTTTTGGATGCAGGAAACGATCTGCATCCTCTATGCCGCAAAGCACTTGACCTTTTTGCCGGGGAGCAGTATACTTTTTATGCGGTTAGCCATACTTAACCACAGGGAGGTACTATATCATGCAAGATGCGTTCTGGGGAATCTTGATTCCTTTTCTGGGCACAAGTCTTGGGGCGGGCTGTGTGTTCTTTTTGAAAAAGTCTTTGAGCGATGGCATCCAGCGTGCCCTCACCGGCTTTGCAGCCGGAGTGATGGTGGCGGCATCGGTATGGAGTCTGCTGATCCCGGCCATGGAGCAGGCTGCAGATCTGGGCAGGCTGGCGTTTTTCCCTGCAGCGGTGGGCTTCTGGCTGGGCATCCTGTTTTTGCTGCTGCTGGATCATCTTATTCCGCATCTGCACCAGAATAGTTTGCAGGCCGAAGGGCCAAAAAGCCAACTCCAACGCACTACGATGATGGTTCTGGCAGTGACGCTGCACAACATCCCGGAGGGCATGGCGGTGGGGGTGGTCTATGCTGGCTATCTTGCCGGGACTGCTCAGATCACTGCAGCCGGAGCGTTGGCACTTTCCCTTGGGATCGCCATCCAGAACTTCCCAGAGGGGGCCATCATCTCCATGCCCCTGCGGGCAGAAGGAATGCCAAAACGCCGGGCGTTCTGGGACGGAGTACTATCTGGCATCGTAGAGCCCATTGGGGCAGTGCTGACGATTCTGGCAGCAGGCATCGTAGTGCCTGCTTTGCCCTATCTGCTCAGCTTTGCTGCCGGAGCCATGCTGTATGTGGTGGTGGAGGAACTGATCCCGGAAATGTCGCAGGGACAGCACTCAAACGTTGGCACGATGTTTTTTGCGGTGGGCTTCAGCGTGATGATGGTGCTGGATGTGGCGCTGGGGTGACGATTTGGGGGGCCGAAAGCGAAATCTCTTCCGGAATCTCCGAAAATGCCTAAGGCAACACCGCACAATTCCCGCCTGACGGCTTAAGCACCGCTCCGGCAGCTGCGGCACGGCATCTGCGTTGCCAAAATGCTCGATAATGTCGGGTTGCGGTACCCGCATCGTGCTTCGGGGGCAAAAGCCCCTCGCACTCTGCGACCGCTGCCCCTGCTTCGGTTCGCTGTTTCCGCCACTGGCGGCGCTCACCTTTGCAGCATCCAGTATTATCTGCGCTTTTGGCTTAGCATCTGCCGCACTTCGCTCGCCGTATCGGCACTTAGAATTATGCGGTATTGCCCTAAACTTCTTGACAGAGGTAACAGCAGGGCGTATTATTTTTGCAGAAGGACCGCTGAGCAGCGGTTTTTTACGAGGTTACAAGTTAGATTTATCTAACTTGTAGCTCTGCTCTGCACGAAGAAGCACGTCTCTTCCATTTGCGGGCAGAAAAAACAGAAGGAACGTATCACGATGAAAATCTACACATTTGGTGCAGAGGATGCCCCGGTGCTGTTGCTGCTACCGGGTACCTGCTGCCATTGGAAAAGCAATTTCGGTGCAGTGATTCCGCTTCTGGCAGACAGCTTCCGGGTGCTGTGTGTCAGCTACGATGGCTTTGACGAAACCGAACAGACCGAATTTCCCACCATGCTACACACGCAAAATCCTGCTTGTGTTTGCGAAATATCCGTCATCTTCTTTGTTTTCAGATACACCTTAGGGCTTCCGCAAGCCCCCGGCTTAGCCGGGGGGCCTGACTATGTATAAGCAGGCTGAAGCGGAACAAAACAATGCCAAACCCCGTGATTGCGGATAGAGAAAAAATTCAGTGCAGATTTTGGGGTAGAGGGGAAAAGCGGCAATATGGAGCAGATACTGATACCGCCCATAAAAAACATAAAAGAAAAACCTTGAAGCAGAAGCTTCAAGGTCTATTTGGCTGCCCCAGTCCGACTTGAACGGACGACACCCTGATTAACAGTCAGGTGCTCTAACCAACTGAGCTATGGGGCAATATTTATTTTGCGCTGTAAGCACGCTTGCTTGATTCAGCTTTTATAGTATAGCAACTGGGCAAGAGAATGTCAAGCATAAATTTCAAAAAAAATCAAAATTTTTTAAAAACCTGTCGGGAAGTTTTTTCGGGGGCTGACAGGGTTTTGCATTTTATGCGCGGGTGGGGTGGTATCATCATAACACGCAAAGAGAACAGCGGCCGCTGCCTTTGGCCAGGGCGGCGGAGCTGTTCACAGCATGGTGCGGCGATACAAGCCGTCAGCCGGGCAAAGGGACAGCAGGGGCGCACTGCCGGGTACCAACGTACATATCCGCCATTGGCGGCAGGCAGGAGCAGGGGCGTCAAAGCAGGAACAGAACCCGGCGGGGCATGGTGGAGAGAATCCATAATAGCCGCCAGCCATGCAGCGCGGACAGGCATTGGGCTTGAACAGAGAGGGTGATCCCCGCAGGCGGATAAAGCGGGCTGTGCGGGGCTTCCGCTGTGGGCGGAATGGGAAGGAGGCTGACACAATGAAAGAGCGTGTACGTTTTGCTGTGGGAGCAGCTTCGATGGTATTGGCGGCGTGCTGCCTGATGGGTGCGCTGTTTACGGCGTGGCTGCGCTGCGCAGCCGGGGCGGTGACCCAGGCGGCAGGCTGGGCGGTGATGCAGCAGCTGGATTTGAAGGAACAACCGTGGGCGGCTGGTACCGGCCTGCAGGCGGGTGGTACGCCGCACCGGGTAACGCTGGCGGTGGAGCCGGGAAGCTTACGGGGCAATGAGGGACTGCTGGATCAGGCTGCCTTGGGCGCACCGCCCGGAACGGAAATAGAACAGCCCGGAGATAAGAGTCAATGAAGCGGGCGGGGATCAGTCTGGCGCTGGTGGTGATGCTTCTGCTGGGGGCAGCAGCCCCGGTTCAGGCCCAGGCAGAGGAAACCGGGCTGGCGGCGGAGGCGGAAAGCTTTTACCGGTCGGTTCTGGCAGCGAAAGACCGCGAAACACTGCAAACCTATCTGGACTGCTTTTCGGACCAGCGCCGGGTGGAACTGCGGGCAGAGCTCCCCGCAACGCTGCGGCAGGGGCTGGATACCGTTTTGCAGCAGATGAAACTGCCGTCCATCACCCCGGTAGAGGAGAACACGCAGCAAAAAGAGACCGGCTGGCAGCTGGATGCCAGCACAACCTGGGACGATGCCGCGGGCAGCTACACCCTGCGCCTGGAAACCAGCAGCGAAGCGGGCGGGGCAGACGCGGTGATCCGCTATACCCTGGCATCGGAGCTGGATGCCGGCAGTGCGCGGCTGCAATACTGGGCGGTGGATAAGACCCCGCAGGGGTGGAGCCAGACGATGCAGAACTGCCCCAAAGTGGCTGCGGCGCTGGGTAACGGGGTGTTGACGGCTTCCGGGTTTGATTTTACAACAGGCAAAAAGCTGGTGGTCCAGCTTGCCGGGCTGCAGCCAGCGCGCGGCAGCAGCTTTGGCGGGCAGGGCATTCCGGTGGGGGAAGGAGGGGTTCTGCAAACCGTACATGAAACCGATTATATGGTGCGATACCCGGAGGTTGGGATGGACCTGCCGCTAAATGCACCGTGCTTCCCGGTAGACCAAACGATACAGGACGGGCAGGCAGTGAACTTTGGCTACATGCTGCGCCCGCCGCACGGGGATAGCAGCGCCCTGCCGGACGGCACAAACAATGCGTGGTGCAACGCAGCCTATACGGTAACGGATGCCAATGGCCAGGTGATGGGGTGCTTCCGCGTGGGGGCCGGGCAGCCCGTTGGCGCCGGGCGGTGGGATGCGCCGCTGCCGCAAATCTGCCCCCAAAGCGATACCCAATATACGGTGACACTGACCCTGACGGCGGTACAGGATGCGGCAGGTTCCGGCCCAAGCGGAACCGCGCAGGCTGCGTGCAGCAGCACAGCCCAGGTATTTGTGCAACCGTAATCATTTGCAACAGACAAAAGCCCGCACGGCAAAGCAAGCTGCTGTGCGGGCTTTGCGCTGTATTGCGCGGGAAATTATGGTCAGGGTCTGTTTTTGGCGGCAAAAATATGCTACAATAAACACCAAAGGCAATACCGCATAATTCTAAGTGCCGATACGGCGAGCGAGGTGCGGCAGATGCTAAGCCAAAAGCGCAAATAATACTGGATGCTGCAAAGGTGAGCGCCGCCAGTGGCGGAAACAGCGAACCGAAGCAGGGGCAGCGGTCGCAGAGTGCGAGGGACTTTTGCCCCCGAAGCACGATGCGGGTACCGCAACCCTACATTATCGAGCATTTTGGCAACGCAGATGCCGTGCCGCAGCTGCCGGAGCGGTGCTTAAGCCGTCAGGCGGGAATTGTGCGGTGTTGCTCAAAGCTTTATTTTTATGGATACGGCAAAAGCCAGCAGGGAGGTGTACGGCAATGCCAAACCGAGAAGGCGGATACGGCGGCTACCAGAGCAGCCAGCCGCAGCAGAACAGAATGCCCAGGAAAGTGAACGCGCCAGGCAGCGGCAAGGTACGGCGCGGGGTGGATCCGGCGGGCCTTGGGGCACAGCGCCCCCCGCAGCGGCCCACCCGCCCGGCGCAGCAGCCACCGGAGCCGCCGCGCCGCCGTACAGCGGAACGCCCGGCGGCCCAGCCGCAGCCCGTGCACCGGGCAGCACCCCGCCCGCAGCAGCGGTCGTCCTATCATGCGCAGCAGCCCAACCGGGGCAGCGCGCCGCATCCCCGCCTATGTTGCAAACCGCGCCTGCCGGACCGGCGGGTGATCCTTGCGGGCACAGCGGCGGGCATTCTGCTGTTGGCCGGGGTGATTACCCTGCTGCTGCCAAGCAACAAAGCTGTGGAAAATGTGCCGGTTGGCACAGAGCAGACCGCCCAGGCCGGGCGGCTGGTGGCCCCCGTGCCCTATGCCGACAGCGATGGCTCCGACAACGGCGGCCCAAGCATTGACTGGGGAACCATTGGCCCGGTGCAGCAGGCCGAAACCTATACTTACACCGCCGCCCCGCAGGCCCCCGACATGGTGCCGGAGTTTGGCCGGGTGAGCACCGATTGGTTTTCCGATGCGGCATTTTTGGGCGATTCTTTGACCGCAGGCATTGCGTATTATGACATTAACGTGGGTGGTGCGCTGGTGCTGGGGTATGAAGGCACCAGCCCCAACCAGATCGTGAACCGCGCCGCACTGAAAAACACCAACGAGGACGATGCCGAGCAGGTTCCGCTGGATATCCTGGCCGAGCAGCAGCCCGCCAAGCTGTACCTGCTGATCGGCACCAACGCACTGGCGGGATTGGGCAATGATGAAGGCTTTTTGGCGTATTACGGCAAACTGCTGGATGAATTGCAAAGCACGCTGCCCAACAGCATGATCTTTGTGCAGTCCATTTTGAACGTGCGGCCCGAAGCACTGGACCAGGCCCCCGGCCTGACCCCCGAGCGCGTGGGCAGCATGAACGATAAAATCAAAGAAATGTGCAAGGAGCGCGGGTTCTATTACCTGAACCTGACCGAAGCCTTTACCGGGGAGGATGGCTACCTGACGGCGGATTATGCCCAGAATGACGGCATCCACCTGACGGTTGCCGGGTACTCCCACTGGGTGGACTACCTGTGCACCCATGTGCCGTACAACAAAAACAACCCTTACCAGCAGGGCAGCACCTATTATCTTTCGGACGAACTGCGGCAGCTGATTGCAGACCTGCCGTAAACAAGGACAATACCGCATAATTCTAAGTGCCGATACGGCGAGCGAGGTGCGGCAGATGCCAAGCCAAAAGCGCAGATAATACTGGATGTCTTATCGAGCATTTTGGCAACGCAGATGCCGTGCCGCAGCTGCCGGAGCGGTGCTTAAGCCGCAAGGCGGGAATTGTGCGGTGTTGCCCAAGATATGTGAGGAAAAGGAATGCCAAACCCGTATAACCCGAACCCCTATAACGAAGACCAGGACCGTGCGCGGCAGCAGCCGCTGTATGACCAGCCCGGCGGCTTCCGGCAAGACGCCAGCCAGGAATACCACAAAGGGGATGGTGTGTTCCAAATCCCCTGGTGGGTGATCGTAGTCACATTCTGCTTTGCGGCGTGGCCGATTGGCGTTGCAATGATGATCATCAACCATCTGCTGCGAATGGGCAAAATCTCTGCGCCGCAGAGCTGGAGCCAGAACAACCGGCAGACCGGCCAGCCGTACACCGTCCGCCCCATCTATGCGGACCCGCAGAAAGCGGAAAAGATGCGCCGGGATGCCCAGCGCGTGGTGCAGAGAGCGGAAGAAGCCGCACACAAAGCCGAGAAGCGGGTCGAGATCTACCAGAACGCGGACCGCGCACAGACGTATGACCCGGAGCAGACCGCCCGCCAGAATGAGCGCGGCCGCAAGGATAAAGGTGAGGGCTGGAGCATTGCCCTGACGGTTCTGGGCGTGATTTTTTCCATTGCCATGGTGGCCAACCTGCCGGAAGCCGTGTATTGGCTGCCGGAAGCCCTTACGCAGGGCGGCAGTTACTGGACCTGGCTGTTCCAGGATCTTGCGGGCAGCGTGACCCTGTTGTTTGCGGGCGCGGGCTTCCTGTTTGCCGGGTGGAAGCTGCGCACCGGCCGCCGCATGCGCAAAAAGATCAGTAACATTGTTGGCAACGCCCCCTACATGAAAATTCAGGAGATCGCGGATGCCATCCCCTGCAATTACGCCAAGTGCTGCAAGCACCTGGAAAACTGCATTGACAAGGGCGTGTTTGGAGAGAACGCCTACCTGGATATGCGCACCGGTACCCTGGTGGTACGCGGCGCACCGCCCGCTCCGCAGCCTGCCCCCGCGGCAGCCCCAAAAGCCCAGCCGGAAGAAGCAAAGGCGGAGGACAATTATGCCCAGATTCTGAACCAGCTGCGGGCCTTGAATGATGCCATCCCCGGCAAGGAAATGTCCGATAAGATCAGCCGGTTGGAAGCCGTCAGCGCCAAAATTTTTGCCCAGGCCAAGGAGAACCCGGACAAGCTGCCGCAGATGCGCAAGTTCATGGATTACTATCTGCCCACGGCCCTGAAGCTGCTCAAAACGTATGCCGAGCTGGATGCCCAGGGCGTGGAGGGGGAGAACATCCGCGAGTCCAAACAGCGCATTGAACAGGTGATGGATACCCTTGTGACCGCCTTTGAAGCCCAGCTGGACCGCCTGTTTGAGGATGACGCGCTGGACGTTTCGACTGACATTGATGTGATGGAAAACATGCTGCGTGCCGATGGCCTGACCGGAAACACCGGGAACAGCCCGAATTTGCAGCTGTAAGCCAGCAAAGAAAAGCAAAAAGCAAACCCAACATTCAACAAAAGCCATGCCGCTTTGTGGAAAACCCACGGCGGCATGGCTTTTGTATTTATGGTTGATCGTTTCAGGGAATGGCGAAATTTTTACATGCTGGCGGCAACCGCGGCGGCGCAGGCTTCCAGTTCGGCATCCTGGGTGGCGGTCAGGCGGCCACGCACCGTTACCTTGGCATCCAGCACGATGCAATTCTTCAGCTCGCCGATTTTGGCGGCCATCAGCTTGGCGGACATCGGGGCCCAGCTGCCGTTTTCCACCAGGGCAAAAGTGCGGTCGTGCAGGTTCAGGGCTTTCAGGTCCTCCAGCAGGTTGGCGGCGGGCAGGTAAATGCCGCCGTTGTAAGTGGGGGCGGCCAGCACAATGGTGGATGCGCGCCAGCACTCGGCAACGGCTTCGCTGTTGTCAATGCAGGAAAGGTCATGCACAGCAACCTTTACGCCCTTGGCGGCAACTTTGGCGGCCAGGGCGTTGGCGGCGCTTGCGGTGTTGCCGTACATGCTGCCGTACAGCACAACAACCGCCTTTTCTTCGGGTTCGCAGCGGCTCCACAGGTCATACTTGCCAATGAACCAGCCCAGGTTCTTGCGCCACACGGGACCGTGCAGCGGGGCAATGGTCTCGATGGGCAGGGTGGCGGCCTTTTTCAGCACAGCCTGCACCTGCACGCCGTACTTGCCCACAATGTTGGTGTAGTAGCGGCGGGCATCGTCCAGCCATTTGCCGGCAAAGTCTACCTCATCAGCGAACAGGGCACCCTCCAGGGCACCAAAGGTGCCAAAAGCATCGGCGCTGAACAGGGTACCGGTAGTGGTGTCAAAGGTCATCATCACTTCCGGCCAGTGTACCATGGGGGCCATCACAAAGGTCAGCTTGTGTTTTCCCAGGTCCAGCGTGTCGCCCTCTTTTACCACCAGGGCATCGTCAAAGGCGGCGCCGTCCGTGGGAAAGTACATTTTCAGCATGGGCAGGGTTTTGGCGTTCACCACCAGGCGCAGATCCGGCCAGCGCACCAGCACGGCTTCGATCATGGCGGCGTGGTCCGGCTCCATGTGGTCCACGATCAGATAGTCCAGCTTGCGGCCATCCAGGGCGGCGGCAACGTTCTCCAGGAACTGTGCGCCAACGCTGGCATCGGCGGTGTCCAGCAGGGCGGTTTTTTCATCCAGAATCACATAGGCGTTGTAGCTGACGCCGCGCGGAATGGGAAACAGGTTTTCAAACTTTGCCAGGCGGCGGTCACTTGCGCCGACATAAATTGTATTTTCGGATACAGTCTGAATGCTTTGCATGAATATTCCTCCGTATCAGTAGAAATAGTGAAAAACATTTTGAATGATTAGGACACAGTAAAACTTTGCTGAGGATAGAATACCACATTTTGGGGCGTACTGCAAGATGAAACGGGGGCTTTTGATGAGATGTGTGGTGATTTGAGGGGCGGGAGCTTGTGGGGATGGTGAGCGGCTTGCCCGCAAGAGGAGCAGATGATAGGGCGGCGGGCGCACAATGTGCGCCCCTACTAGTGTGGTAATTCTAAGGCAACACCGCACAATTCCCGCCTTACGGCTTAAGCACCGCTCCGGCATCTGCCGCACCTCGCTCGCCGTATCGGCACTTAGAATTATGCGGTATTGCCCTAAAAAACATTTGTAGGGGACGATGCTCCGCATCGTCCCACACAGGGTCTTGCCGGAATTATATCCTCTCCCCCGAAAGATTGCAAACAAAAACCGGCCCCTTTTCAGGAACCGGTAAACATTTAAGAATGTTCGGGCAGCGCATGGTGATGGTTGTGGCGATAAGCAACCGAGGGCGCTGTGCGCAGGGCAACGGCATCGGCCACGGCGTCCAGCGTCAGAGCCAGGATGATGCCGCCCATCACATCAATCACCGAATGCTGCTTTAACAGCATGGTGGAAAGAATGATGGAAACGCAGAGCAGATCGGCAGATACGCGCACCCACAGCCATTTGCGGCCGCGCAGCCGTGCGCAGTGGTGATAAGCCAGCGCCAGCGTGACGGAGTTGAACACATGGATGGACGGGAACACGTTGGTGGACGTATCCGTGCGCCACAAAGCGCGTACCGTGCGGGTAAAGATATCATTGCCGTAAATGTAAGCGGGACGCAGGTCAGTACCATTGGGTACGATTGCGCAGAACAGCAACGAGAGGGTCATGCCAGTAAACAGCGGCAGGCACAGCCGCCAGAATTCCCTCCGGTCATTGAACCACAACAAATAGAACAGTGTACAGGGGATCCAGGCGAACCACAGGTAATAAGGGATGATGGCGTATTTACAGAACGGAATCAGATCATCCAACCGGCAGTGGAGCACCAGATCCGGCACCTGGATGCCCTGTTCCAACAATTTGAAAAACGCAAGATAAAAGACCAGATAGCAGGCCATGAACTGGATGGGATGGTCTTTGCACCATGTACGAATCACAAAAAACACTCCTTTTTAAGAAAAAAGGCCGCCGCAGGGGGACCATTCCCCTTGCGATGATAGAGTATTATACTCTCCAAATGTGTCAAAAACAAGGGAAAGCGGCGACAAGGATTGACAAATCGAACTACATTTTTTTGTGCAGCACTGCTAAATTGCGAAATTGAAAATTGTGAAAAGCAACAAAAATAGCAAGCCGGGAATGCTTGCTGGGCTGCGCGGGCCGTTGCAGCATTTGGCTGACTATTAAATCATACGAGTCCCCCGGCCCGGATTTTGCACCAGCGGTGCGGTTTTTACATTTTTTACACCGCCCACCCCAAGATGCGGCGGAAAGAGCGGAAATTCAGCCGATTCCTTTACTTTTCATACATCACACAAATTAGTTGCACACCACAAGGGGAATTGGTATAATATTACTTAATAATGTACGTTTGCCCAGGCGCAGGATTGCAAAACTGCACAAAAAGTTTTTGCCGTGCTGCTGCCCGGAGCAGGAGGGGGCAAAATACCGTGCCGAAAATTGATGTGACCCGTTTTATGGAGCAGAGTGGAATGCGTAAAGCACGCTTTGGCGGCTATGAGCCGGACGATGTGCGTGCGGCACTGCAGGCCCTTTGCACGGAATATGAACAGCGCCTTGGCCGGGCCGAAGCCCAGGCCCGCAAGGCCGAACAAGAAAACGCTGCATTGCAGCAGCATTGCCAGACCCTGACCGCCCAGAACAACCGGCTTTCCGGCCAGAACGCTGCGCTGGCGGGCAGCAGCTCTACATACTCACGCCAGAAAGAAAGCCTGGACGCCCAGGTTTCCGCCCTACAGGAGCGCAACCATTCGCTGAACGACCAGGTGGCCGTTCTGCGGCTGAAGAACGGCAGCCTGCAAAAAGAAAAAGAAAAATTGCAGGAACGTGCCGACCAGGCCGAAGCCGCCCTGCGCATCAAGGGCCGTGAGTTGGACGATGCCCGCAATGCGCTGGAAAACGGCAAAGAAGAGATCATGCAGGAAGCACGCCAGAAGGCGGAGGACATTGTGGCCAACGCCCATGTGCGCGCCGACCAGATCAAGGAGGACGCCCAGGCCGAAGCCCAGGCGATGGATGTTTCGGCCCGCGACCAGGCCAAAGCCCAGGCACAAAAGCTGGTGGATGCCGCCGCTGCGGAAGCCAATGAGATCCAGAACGCCCACCAGCTGCGGCTGAACAACCTGCGCGCCGAAGTGCGGGAGATGGAGGCCCAGCGTGCCGCGTTGATTGATTACCTTGGCCTGATGAGCCGCAAGCTGCTGAACCTGCAGAACGAAGCCATTGCCAATGACCCCGCCGCCGAAGCCCGCGCTGCCGATAACGCGGACCGCGAGCTGGAAACTGAGCTGCCGGAGCTGCACACCGTGCCTACGCCGGAAGCTGCGCTGGATTTAAGCCCCGAAACGGTGGCCCGCGCGGTGGATGAACTGCGCGCCCAGGCCGCTGCTGCTGGGGAGGAGGACGAACCCGAAACCCTGAGCCAACAGAGCACCGCCCCGCAGGAAGTGGAGAAACAGGAAGAATCTGCCGCCCCGGCAGAGCCCGCAGCCGTGCAGCCGGAGGAAGAAACGCCGGAAAACGCAGCGCCGGAGGCCGAAACAGAAGAACAGCCGAAGACAGAAGAAACACCCGAACCGGAAAAGACCGAGGATAAGCCGGACCATCCCACCGGGGACCCCAACCACCAGACCGGTCCGGCGCTGACTGAAGTGCCGGGGGCCATCTTCTCTTCGCCCATTGTGCGCCCGGCGGATGCCCCGCGCCCGGACGATACCCCGCCTTCCGCCACGCCGATGGCCCCGGTAATGCCCAGCTTTGAGGAAGAGGACGAGCTGGACGCCCCGGCCATGCCGCTTCCCCCGCGGGAAAAGCCGCAGGAGCCTGAAGCCGAAGAAGAAGCGCCCGCCGTGCCGGAAGAGCCCCAGCCCGAAACGCCGGAAGCCGCCAAACAGCGCGCCGCCCGCCAAAAGGCAATGCGCGCCCTGTGCGCATTGCGCCGCATGCGGGAGCAGCATGGACTGGAGGACATCTGAAAAGACGAGAATGTAGCCTATTTCTACAAACGCAGCCGGATTTTGCGTTAAAAACCTTGGGTAACACCGCACAATTCCCGCCTGACGGCTTAAGCACCGCTTCGGCGGCTGCGGCACAGCATCTGCGTTGCCAAAATGCTTGATAATACACAAAGTATTATCTGCGCTTTTGGCTTAGCAGCTGCCGCACCTCGCTCGCCGTATCGGCACTTAGAATTATGCGGTATTGCCCTTGGAATCCATCTTGCGCTTGCGAAATCGTTGTCATTTTCTTTGTTTTCAGATGCGCCTTGGACACAGAACTGTAAACAATGTAATGTAAAGGCAACATCGCACAATTCCCGCCTTGCGGCTTAAGCACCGCTCCGGCAGCTGCGGCACGGCATCTGCGTTGCCCAAATGCTCGATAAGACATCCAGTATTATCTGCGCTTTTGGCTTAGCAGCTGCCGCACCTCGCTCGCCGTATCGGCACTTAGAATTATGCGGTATTGCCTAAAGAATAGGAGCCTGTAAGTGAAAATTGCTGCGGTAAAAAAATTCACACAGGTTTTGGTTGCCATGGCTGTTGCTGCAGTCATGGCAGCTTTGCTGTGTGCGCCCAAAGCATTAGGCACCACGATCGGGGAATTTTCCATTGAGCAGATCTATGTCAACGTGCCGGAGCTGGATGTGTTTGTTCAGGCAACGGATGCACAAGGCCAGCCCATCAGCCCGGACCTTGTGCGGGCGGCAGGGGTGGAGCTGTACCTGGGGGATGAAAAGATCCCCACCGGCAACATCGGCATGGCGAACGAGCCGATCTGCTATGTACTGGCGGTGGACAACAGTGTGGACGAAACCACGCTGAAAGAATACCGCATTGCGCTGCGGCGGCTGATCAGCGCCAAAGGCGCAAAGGACCAGATTATGCTGTATACCCTGGCCGGGGATGCAGCCTGCGTTCTGCCCGCGACCATTGATACCAGGGCGGCAGTGAACGCCGTGGACGCGCTGGAAAGCCAGGAAGAGAACGAGCCCAATCTGGTGCAGGCAGCCACAATAATTTGTAACGATATCAACGAAAATTACCAGAGCATCGCGCCGCGCAAGGTGATCTTTGCCCTGACGGAAGCGGGCAATACCGCCACCGGCACAGCTCTGCTGGGCGCTGTGGCCAAAGATGCCGCCAGCCGCCTGAACATGCCGCTGGATATCTTTGTGACGGTGGATGATGACAACCCCCTTGCCGAGCTGGGCCGGGCCTTGGGCGGCGATAAGCTGGATGTGGTGCATGAAAGCGAACTGGCCGATACCCTGGCTGAAAAACAGCAGGCCCTTGCCAATGCGCTGGAGATCAAAACCGCGGTGGATGAAAAATTTTACGGCGAGCGCCTGGATGTGCTGACCCTGAGCGTGCCGCAGCTGGGCAGCGCAGTGAAAACCAACGCTACCGTGTATATGGGCCACCGCCTGGCCAAACCGGCGGTGGAAAGCGTGACGCTGCATGGCCGCTATGCCATGACCATTCGGTTTAACCAGGCCGTGGGCCGTGCGGAGGACCTGACCTGTTACAGCATTCAGAGCGAGGATATCTGGGGCTGGCATGTAAAAGTTAAACAGGCCCTTGCCAGCGCGGACGGCAGAAGTGTTTCGCTGTACACCGAGCCGCTGTACCAGGGAACCTATACCATTAAGCTGAACAAGATGACCAGCGCCATGACCGCGGCCAACATGAGCGATTCCGGCACCGTATACCGCTTTACCGTGGAGGATTGGCCCAAGGACAGGGCGTTCTATCTGGCACGATTCCGGCTGCCTGCCATTATTCTGGGCGGGCTGTTGGTGGTGCTGGCCGCGGCAGCCCTGCTGCGCGGCCGCAAGGAGCGCACTGAGGAAAAGCTGGCCGAAGCCGAACACCTGCTGACCGATGCCGCCCCCGTGCAGCAGAGCCTGCCGAGGCGGTGGATCACCCTGTACCTTTCTACCCGGCGGGGCATTGCAGAAACCCGCTGGTCCGCCTATGTGGAAAGTAGCCTGATTATCGGCAGCGATGCCGCCCAGTGTGACCTCTGCCTGGCGGATGGCCGCACCCGCCCCCAGCACGCAGTGCTGGAAGTGGAAAGCAACGGCGTGACCCTGCGCCCGCTGGATGGAGCTGCCGTGATGGTGAACGGCGACCCCATCGGCGGAGAATACCGCCTGCAAAACGGCGATACCATAAAAATTGGCCGCACCACCCTGCGGCTTGTGCTGTAAACGCGCCCGAAGGAGGAAAATGATGAAACTGACCAAATGCCCCAACGGCCATTTTTATGATGCCGATAAACACCCCGAATGCCCCTATTGCAATGGCGGGCTGGAGGCCGGCAGCGCCATTGCTCAGCCCGGCACCGCTGCCGAGGTTGACCTTGCCGCGCCCAAAGGCCCGGTGGCCGGCTGGCTGGTGGTACTGGACGGCCCCGCCCGCGGGCAGGACCTGCGTTTGGGCGAAGGCCGAAACTTTTTGGGGGTGGATGCGGCCGGGAACCCCGCCGTGCTGGATGCCAACAGCCCGCTTGCGGTGCGGCGCGGCATTGTGGTGTATGACCCACAGGATAACAACTGGTGTGCGCTGCCGGGATCTTCCAACGAGCTGTGCACCCTGAACGGAAAAAGCCTGATTGAAAAAATGCCGCTGACAGCGGGGGATACCTTTGCTGTGGGCGGCGCACAGCTGCGTTTTGTGCCGCTGTGTGGGCCGGAGTTCAATTGGAATGCAGCGCCGAAAGAGAGGAAGTGACTCCCTTGGCCAGTGAGATTATTTTAACCGTCAGCGAGCGGCGCAACCGCCAAAAGCTGACCCTTTCCAGCACGGCAGCTCCCTTTGTGTTTGGCCGTGGGCGCGATTGCAGCTTTGTGCTGCGCCGCAACAACGTGGGGGAACACCAGTTCACAATCGAATACAAAAACAATGCCTGGCTGATGCAGGACGCAGGCTCCACGACCTGCGGCACCTGGTACAATAACCGCTATATCCATTCCGGTGAGGAAGTGACCCTGCAGCCGGGGGATGTGATCGGCCTGAATACCGACGGCAACGAAACCACACAGGAAATCACCTTCCGCGTGGAGGAAATCCGCCAGGGCGAGGGTACCGCCGCCCTGCGGCGGGAAACGCCCAACGCCACCATGCTGCGAGAACTGGATGTGCGCCGCAAGCGCCGCATCCTGATCGGCCGCGGCGAGGACTGCGATGTGCAGCTGACCAGCGACCGTGTTTCCCGCCACCACTGCGAGGTGGTGTATAAGGACGGCCACTATGAACTGAATGACCTTGGCTCCACCAACGGTACTTACCTGAACGGCACCCGCGTGCGCAATGAGCTGCTGACGGACGGCGCTGTCATCAATGTGCCCACCCAGGTGTTTGCATTTTCCGGCGGAATGCTGCACTACCATGAGCACAAGGTGGGCATCAGCATTGAACTGCTGGATGTGTATAAAACCGTCAAAAACCGCAACACCGGCAAGCCGCTGAACATTGTGGACGGCACTAGCATGGGGGTGGAACCCAACAGCTTTGTGGTTGTGGTGGGCGGTTCCGGAACCGGCAAATCTAGTTTGCTGGGCTGCATCACCGGGGCGTCGCCCTGCACCTCCGGCAGCGTCTGCTTTGACGGTATTGACACCCGCGGCAACCGCAATGCCTTTGATGCCGTGCTGGGCTATGTGCCGCAGAAAGACATTATGCACGATGAGCTGACGGTGGAACAAAGCCTGACCTACACCGCCAAGCTGCGCATTGCACGCGATGCCACCCGCACCGAGATCAAAGCTGCTGTGGCCCACGCCATTGAAGCCGTTGACCTGGGCGGGCGGGAAAAAACGATGATTGCAAACCTTTCCGGCGGGCAGAAAAAGCGGGTTTCCATCGCCATGGAACTGCTGGCTTCGCCCCGGCTGCTGATATTGGACGAGCCCACCAGCGGGCTTTCGCCGGATCTGGACCGCAGCATGATGGAGCTGTGCCGCAAGCTGAGCCACGAAAACTGCACCGTGCTGATGGTTACCCACAACATGTCCAACATCAATCTATGCGATAAGATCGCCTTTTTGGGTACGGGCGGCGTGCTGTGCTATTATGGTTCGCCCGAAGCGATGGATGAATATTTTGATGTGGAACTGACCAGCGATATTTTTGAAAAGCTGCACGACCCCGAACAGGTGGAATATTACCGCCGGAAATACTTTACCAGCCCGGAATTCAATCGCCTTGCAGCGCGGTTCCCGGCAGCAGCCAAGGAGGCGGAAAAACGATGCAAAGCGTAAAAATCGGCAAGCTGCTGCGCCAGCTGGCGGTGCTCATCTCCCGCAATTTTCAGCTGATCTGGAACCAGAAGCTGACCCTTGGCAGCTTGATTTTGCAGGCCCCGCTGATGGTGCTTGTCATCAAGCTGGTGGGGGAGCCGGACTGCTTTACCTCCAACCTGATCAACATCGGCAGCCGCACGGTGCTGTTCATTGTGTGCGCCATGGCGTCCTTTATGGGGCTGCTGAACTCTTACCGCGAGATCTGTAAAGACCGGGAGATTATCTTCCGTGAAGCCAGCGTCGGCGTTTCGCTGCTGGCAACGGTGCTCAGCAAGGCCATCACCCTGTTTCTGGTGGAAGCCGTGCAGGCGGGCATTTTGACGGCAGGCTTTGTGGAGATCATCCATATTCCGCAAAACCACCTGCTGCTGGATACCAATGTAGAAATCTTCATTACGATTTTCCTGCTCATGGCAGCATCCAGTGCCATGGGCCTGCTGGTATCTGCCAGCCTGAAAAGCAGCGAAGCTGCGGTGCTGCTGGTGCTGGTGCTCATCATCGGGCAGGTGGTGTTCAGCGGCGTTATGTTCAGTATGACCGGCGCGCTGACGGCCATCAGCTATATCATTGTCTGCCGCTGGGGCATGGGGGCGCTGGGCGCTTCCACCGATTTGAACGACCGCCTTTCCTGGCTGAAAGCAGGGCTGGACAGCCCGATGTACGATGCCACCGTGCCCAACCTGGTGCACAGCTGGCAGATGCTGGGGTTGATTACCCTGGTGTGCGTGGCGGCGGCATGGCTGGTGCTGTATATTGGGTTCAATCGGAAAAAGGGATAATCGGTACAGCACAATCGGCATTTTTTTCACGGTAGGATAGGGTCACCCAACCCTACCACACATTTGGAATGAAATCATCAGGTTTTAATGGCTGCCCACCCGTAGGGGCGCAGATTGTGCGCCCGCGGGTGTTTGCGGTATTCAGGGGCAAAATATTTGGCAAGGCCCGTCATGCGGGCCGATGCAGGTGTCGTTCCACGCCACAAACCTTAAAAATCCCAAACTACAAACAAAAACAACAAAACCGCCGGGCGGCAAGTGCTTTGCTTGCTGCCCGGCGGCTTTTGGTATAGGGAGATATTTACTTGTCTTCTTTTTTTATGGCGTTCTTGCCGGTTTTTACGGCCTGTTTGGCAGCGGCTTTGGCGCGGGCGGTGGCTTTGGTCAGGCCAACGCGCAGAGAGGCCAGTGCTTCGCGGCGGTCGGGAACCATGTCCGGGAAGGCCCGCAGCAAACGGCCGGTGCCAAAGAACCGCTGCTTGCTCAGGCGGATGGTGGTATCGCGCAGGGTGCCGGCTTTGCCTGCCAGTTCACGCAGCTGATCACGCAGCTCGGCGGCGTTGGTGGCACCCTCCATGGCGGCCAGGGTCAGCTGCAGTTTCTGCTCATCCAGCAGGGTGTCCATCGTCATAGCGCTGGTGCCGATCACTTCGGTCAGGGCATCGCTGGTGGTGCGCATGGCTTTGCGCAGCTCATCAATGCGGGCCAGCTGTTTGCTGAAGCCGACAGCCTGAATGGCGGATACGATCAGATCCGCCAGGAACAGGCCGCCGAAAATAACATCCAGCCAGATCAGCACAAGGGTGGGGATAGCGGCGCTCGGCTTGCTGAGCAGCGGGTGAACCACCACCATCAGCAGCACGCTGCCCAGCCCCCACAGCAAGGAGAACTGCGGGCAGATGAACCCGCCCAGGTTAAAGCGATACATGGAATAGTCCCACCAGCGGGTGTGGAACATCTTGTACAGGATGTACCCGCCAACCAGCTCCACCAGCGTGGTGATGACCATGCCGCCGAAAAAGGCAACCAGTACGTTCTGGTACCATGCCATATCGCTGCTTGGCATGGTAAAACGGCCGAGAACGGCGATCATTACCGTCATGCCGCAGCCGTAAATGGGGCAGATTGGGCCGTTCAAGAATCCGCGGTTGACCAGCTCCCGCGTGGTGATGGCTGCATAGGCAACCTCCACGCACCAGCCCAGGAACGCATAGACGAAAAAGAAAAATATCGTATGCAGCAGGGCATAAGTGGTCATTCCTGCACCTCCCCGGCGGGGTCGGCTTCTTCCTCCGGTTCCAGGCGGCGGGCCAGCTCTTTGGGCTCCACCCAGGTCACGCTGGAATCCGGCCCCTTGCGGGCAATCAGCGCCTTGATGGGAATGCCCTGTTCGCTGAACATGCCCTCGTGCTCGGTGCGCAGGTTCCAGTCCGGCTCATTCTTGTGCAGATCAAAGGTCTGCCAGGTAATCTCGAACCCGGCAGCGGGAAAGTAACCCAGGCTGTCCCGGAACAGGTCATCGTCATCGGTCTTGAAGTAGATTTCGGAACCCTCCGGCATCAAAGCGCGGTACTGCAGCAGCTGGCGCGGGTGGGTCAGGCGGTGCTTGTTGCTGCCAGCGTTTTTGCTCCACGGGTTGCAGAAGTTGATGTAGATGCGCTGCACGGTATCCGCCGGGCTGAACACGCCGGAAAGCCGCTCGATATCCAGCGAGGCGATCTTGACATTATCCGGCGGCAGCTGAGCGGCGGCGTAAGCGGCTTCCACCTTGCGCTTGGCCAAAATCAGGACCTTATCCGTGATATCAATGCCAAGGTAGTTGATATCAGGGTGCAGGGGGGCCAGCTGGCTCAAAAAGCCGCCCTTGCCGCAGCCAAGCTCCAGGTGCAGGGGCTGCTCCGGCCGGGCATACAGCCCATGCCAGTGCCCGGCATGGGTCAGCGGTTCGTGAACATGGAAATCGCAGGCCAGCAGTTCCGGTCTGGCATAGGGCTTAAAACGCATACGCATACAACAATACCTCACTCATGATAATTCACTAAAAAATTCTGGACATCGGCAAAATCAGTGCAGGCAAGGCTGCCCTGGCAAAAGCCGGGCTTGCCGCCGCCCCGCCCGCCGAACGCTTCATTCAGCGCCTTGCACACCGGGCGCACATCCCCGCCGGGCAGGCAGAGCGCATAGGCGAGGCCCTGCCCGCCGGAGGCCAGCACCGCCGTCAGCGCGTTGGTGCGGGCCGATACCGCCAAACAGATCCGCCGCAGTCCGTCGCCGTCCGCACCGTCACAGTGCAGCACAGCAGGCTGGCCGGGCACGGCGGCTTGGGCCAGTGCTTCGGACAATGCGTTCTGCATGGCGGCAAGGCGCTGTTTGAGGGCAGCTTCTGCCGTTTGCAGGTTTTGCACGGCGGGCAGCAGGCGACCGGGGGCGGAGCTTAACAGGGTGCCCACCGCGGCGGCATCCTGCCAGGCGGCAGCAATGGACTGATGCGCACGCTCCCCGCACACAACCGCCAGCCGGGTGCCGCCCTTGTAGCTTTGGGCGCTCAAAATTTTGATGGCCCCCACCTGGCCGGTGGTGGAAACATGGGTGCCGCAGCAGGCGCACAGGTCGGCCCCGCCGGCATCTACCAGCCGCACCGCACCGTCAATTTCCTTTTTGCTGCGGTAGGTCAGTTTTGCAAGGTCTTCCGGCGCGGGGTACCAGCAGCGCACCGGGGCGTCCGCACGGATCACCGCGTTGGCCTGGGCTTCTGCTTCGGCCAGCTGGCCGGCGGTCAGCGGAACGCTCATATCCATCCGCACCGCGGGGGAACCGATGTGAAAGCCCACATTCTCCGCCCCAAACAGGCGGTGCAAAGTGCCGCTTAAAATGTGTTCACCGGTGTGCTGCTCCATATGGTCGCGGCGGCGCGCCCAATCAATGCGGCCTTCCACCGTCTGCCCAACCGGCAGCGCTGCGCTGACAGTGTGGGTGATCACGCCGCCATGCTCCTGCACATCCGTTACAAGGGCGGTGCCCAGCGCACCGGTATCGCAGGGCTGGCCGCCGCCCTCCGGGTAAAAGGCGGTCCGGTCCAGCTGCACGGCAAACTGTTCCCCGGCCGGGGTGCAGACAAGCACCGTGGCGGTAAAAGTTTGAACATATGGGTCTGTTTCGTATAGTTTTGCCGTTGCGGGCATGCAAGGTCATCCCCCTTTCGGAATATTTTTACATTATAGCATAAAACGGCAGTGGAAAAAACAGTTCAAATCCGTTATAATAAAAATCAGTTATAATTCCGGCGGCTCCCCGGCAAGGTGGGAGCCGGAAAGGGGGCGGGAACCATATGAAAAAACGAATCTCAGCACTGGTTTTGAGCAGCTGCCTGCTGGCGGGCTGCGCGGGCCAAGGGGCGGCTGCTACCGGCGAAACCGCAGCACCCAGCCAGGCCGTGCCCACCGCGGCACCCCAAAACCTGACGGTGAACGGCCTGCTGGACACCAGCGCTGCTGTTAGCGCGCTGGAGCTGTATGCCCAGGCGCAGAATGTGACGCTGAAAAACAGCTTTGAAACCGAAACGGCGGACCTGGTCATTCTGGATGCCCCGCCGCAGGATGATGGAACCTGGAAGAATCTGGCGGAGAACGAGCTGCTGGCCGCCGCCGCGCAGCGTGCCGGACTGGATACGGAAAGCACCGTCACCGCCCTGCCGGTGGGCCAAAGCCTGTATGCCTATTGGGCGGATAACCGTGTGCTGACCGAGCTTTTGCAGAGCGATGCCGCGCTGGACGACCTGCGCGCTGCGACCTGGGAGGAATGGTTCGATTTCGTAACAGCTGTGACCCATTGGTGCGCGGAACCCGGCGCTGTGCAGGTAACGCTGAACGGCAATGCTTACACCCTGCCCGCTGAGCGGCGGGAGACACTGGCAAACCTGAACGGCGTGTTTGCCGCCCAGGGACCGGAGGTTAGCGGCAACAGCGGGGATGGCGGCGTGGCGGAAAATACCCCTGCGCTGTACACCACCGCCCTGCTGGCGGCGGGGGAGCCGCTGACCGAAGAAAACCTGACCGGTCCGCTGAACGCGCTGGAGCAGGAGCTGCGGCTGGAAGATGCCAACAGCGCCTGGCAGGCCGGCATTGCAGACCTATGGACCAGCAAGTATCTGTTCCAGCAGGGCAATGCCCTGTTCTACCGCGGCTACCTGGCCGACCTGATCAGTGACAGCGGCGCAGCGTTGAGCAGCGCCCAGAAAGACGCGCTGGTGTGGCTGCCCATCAAAAATAACCTGACCGAAGCCGACATTGCCAACCAGCGGTTCAACCTGGCCGGGCTGATGAATTACCCCATTTTGGCCAACCGTGCCTGGCTGGCTATCCCGGCGGATGCCGATGAGGAGAGCGCCCGCGCCGCAGCCGCCGCTATTTTGTGGCTGTACACCAGCAAGGCGGGGGAGAGCGCGTTGATCGACACCCTGGACCTGATCACCCCCTGGGGTACCGGCAGCAACCAGAACGCCGCCGCGGCCATGCAGGCGGCGCAGGTGACAGCCGGTATTCTGCCTGGCGCAGCGCTGGACAAAACCCAGGCCGCCGCATTGCAGCAGGCCCAGCGCGGGCTGTATTATGAAGTGGACGGCATTACCCTGCGGGATGGCCTGTGGGATGAAGATGCCACCGCTGCCTGGCGCAGCGCCGTGATGGCGGCCCTTGGCGCAGAAAGCGCCGAAGCAGACGATAACTGATGCCCCGGGGTGTACCTGAAAAACAGGCGCACCCTAGATGGGCTTTGCGGAATACAAAAAGTTTTAAGGAGAAGAGAAAAAATGAAGAAGCGTTGCAGCGGTATCCTGATGCCGGTTTCCAGCCTGCCGGGCGGGTATGGCATTGGCTCCATGGGCCAGGCTGCCAGAGATTTTGTGGATTTTCTGGTGCTGGCCGGACAGAGCGTGTGGCAGATCCTGCCCGTTGGCCCGACTTCGTATGGCGACAGCCCGTACCAGAGCTGCTCGGCTTTTGCGGGCAACCCGTATTTTATTGACCTGGATCAGCTGGCTGCGGATGGCCTGCTGAAGCCGGAAGATTACGCCAAAGAAAATTGGGGCACCAACCCCAATTACTGTGACTATGCCCTGCTGTACCAAAAGCGCTACAAGGTGCTGCGCAAGGCATACGCCGCATTTTTGCAGCAGCGCCCGGTGCCGGGGTACGATACCCCCTACAGCGATGACTGGTACCGTTTTACCTTTTTGAGCGATGCCTGGCTGCCGGATTACTGCCTGTACATGGCAATCAAAGAAGAAAACAAGATGTGCGACTGGCAGACCTGGCCTGCCCCGCTGCGCCTGCGCGACCCCAAGGCGCTGGAAGAGTTCCGCACCGGCCATGCCGATGAACTGGGCTTCTGGGCCTTTGTGCAGTATGAGTTCGCCAAGCAGTGGCAGGCCCTGAAAGCATATGCCAACAGCAAGGGCATCAAGATCATGGGCGATATTCCCATCTATGTGGCGGCGGATTCTGCCGATGCGTGGGCAGGCCGTGAGCTGTTTGAGATGGACAGCGAGGGCCACCCCCGCCGCGTGGCTGGCTGCCCGCCGGACTATTTTGCCGAGGATGGCCAGCTGTGGGGCAACCCGCTGTATGACTGGGCCTACCACAAGCGTACCAACTATGCCTGGTGGGTGCGCCGCGTGCGCCATGCGCTGAGCATTTATGATATCCTGCGTATTGACCACTTCCGCGGCTTTGATACCTATTGGGCTATCCCGGCGGGGGACAAAAACGCCCGCGGCGGCAAGTGGGAACAGGGCCCCGGCATGGACCTGTTCCGCGCTCTGCGCACCGCTCTGGGGGACCTGCCCATTGTGGCCGAGGATCTGGGCGAAATTTTTGATTCCGTCCGTGTGCTGTTGGCGGAAAGCGGATTCCCCGGCATGAAGGTGCTGCAGTTCAGTCTGAACGGCACCGATAGCTTGGACCTGCCGCATAACTACCCGGCCCACTGCGTGGCTTACCCCGGCACCCATGACAATAACACCCTGCGCGGCTGGCTGGAAAACGAAACCACCCCCGCCCAGCGCAAACAGGCCAAGGCATATTTTGCCCTGACCGAGCAGGAGGGCGAGATCACCGGCCTGCTGCGCGGTGTGCTGGCAAGCCCGGCGGAGCTGGCTATTGTGACGATGGCCGACTGGCTGGAAAAAGGCAGCGAAGCCCGCATGAACACCCCCGGCAACCCGGCGGGCAACTGGCAGTGGCGCGTTGCCGCTAAGGACCTGACCCCCGCGCTGGCGCGGAAGATCCACGAGATGAGCGCACGGTATTTCCGCGCGGAACCCCTGCCGGAAGCGGAGCCGAAAAAGGAAAAAGCGCCCGCCCCGCAGCCCAAGGCCAAGGCGGCTGACGCAAAAGAGGAAAAAACGACAGCACCGGCGAAAAAAGCAGCAAAAAGTGCAAAGTGATTTTTTGAACAGTAATACTTTTATTATTAAGCAATTCTTTGTGTAATGCGGGTATGGGAAAAGCATGCACGGTATGGTAAAATATACAAAGATTTTATGTCAAGTTGTAGCATTACAACATTAGGACAACATAGAGAACCGAAAAACGCTTTGTTGGATCTTGTATGTTTTACATGGAGGAAGACGCGTCATGCAGGAATTTACTCTGGAACAAATTGGCATGCAGGTTACCGCATTGCAGAATTTTTTTGACCAGGTTACTTTGATCGACCCGCTGGCCCAGGCCGAGGTAGACCCCGCCACCCTGCAGGCCACTGGCCATGCCGATGCTGTGCCTGTGCTGAATGCAGATGGCCGTGGCTGGCAGCCGATTTTGGGTGAGGATACCGGTTTTGTGTTTTACCAGAACATCCAGGTGGAGAACCGCCCGTTTGTGCTGGCTGCCACCTATTTCCTTACGGCAGATCTGCCCGCCAATGACCGCGAGGCAAACGCCCTGCTGCGCCTGCTGGGCCAGTACCGCGAGGAGATGCGCCGCGATTATGTGACCGGTGTATATAACCGTGCGTTCCTGGATTCCACTTACCGCAAAAAAGTGGCGGCTGCTGCCTGCGCAGGCAAGCCGGTCAGCGTGGTTGCTGCCCGCGTGAACGAGTATTGGAACCTGCTGCGCGAGGAAGGCACTCACGCAGCAGATTGCTGCCTGAATACCGCAGCCGGTATTTTGCAGCTGGCTGCCGGGCCGGACCAGCAGAACGCTGTTGTCCGCCTGGAAGACGGCATTTTCCTGGTGGTGAGCGTTGGCACCCCGGCGGCAAAACTGCAGGCTGCGCTGCATGAAGCGCTGGGTGAATCCCGCCGCACGTTCGGCATCACCCTGTCCCGCCGCGGCGAATTTACCGTGTCGCTCAGCTCTGCCGATTGGGGCGAAGCCGGCAGCTGGGACCTGATGGTGGCCCTGGCCGAGCAGCGCCTTTCCGGCTGCTGAAGAAGCTGAAACAAAAGAATAAATCCCCCTTGTGGAGCCATACTAGCTTTGGGAACATTCCCAAAGGAAAAGGCTGTACACAAGGGGGATTTTTTATGCCGGAAAACCAGAATATGCAAAAAACCAGTGATAACGAAGCCATGCTGCAGGAGATCGTGCAGAACACCGAGATGGGCAAAAACACCCTGGATGAGCTGATGGGGCTGACGTATGACCAGAAGCTGAAAGACGAGATGATGCGCCAGAAAAACGAGTACCGCCGCCTGAACCAGCAGGCCCACACGGCGCTGGATGCCATCGGCGCACAGGCCAAGGGTCAGAGCGCCGCCGCACGCATGAGTGTGAGCATGGGCATCCGCACCCGCACCATGCTGGACAAAAGCACCCGCAACCTTGCCACCATGCTGGCGGAGGGCAGCGGCCAGGGCGTGCTGGACTGCAAGCGCGCCGAAACCGACTACCCCCAGGCCAGCCCCGGCGCCCACAAGTTGATGGAAGAACTGTGCGCGTTCCAGACCGGGGCGGAGCAGGCGTGGAGGGAATTTGTGTGATTAGTTAGGAGTTAGGAGGGAGGAGTTAGGAGTTGGGGGCGCTTAATGAATAAAGAATAAATAATAAAGAATAATTGTGGTGGACCGCGGCGCGGTGCGCCGCTCAGGAAATATTAGGGTTGCTGGTATTTAGAAATGCGGGATGAATGATAAAACAATCTGTAGGGCGCGATGCCCTCATCGCGCCGGGAAAACGTAAATTGAATGCCGCAATCTTAACGCAGCCCGAAACCTATCTGTAGGGGACGATGCTTGCATCGTCCTGCTGGAGCTTTGTCTTATTGCACATTATAAATTTGATGTTTTGCCTTGCCCTATGGTAGGGGGCGGCGTCCTCGACGCCCCGGATGGAAATGTGGAACCATAAATTTTAGGCTCTACGCGGGGAACCACCCCTCACCGGCTTTCGCCGGAGCTCCCCTCAAAGGGGAGCCAATATCTTACTTTAGGTTTGCGATGGACGCGAAGCGGCCTGAGGGGTGGTTCTCTGCAACAAACCTAAAGACATCCGCCCCCCTTGGCCCCGGAACGGTCAAGACCGTTCCCTACAGATTGTTTTATTGTGCACAACGGGCAATAAACGCATATCTCACCCATAGGGGCGCACATTGTGCGCCTGCGGACGTTTGCCTTATTGCCGGATGGCGGAATATGCGGAATATTAGGTAAGGCCCATCGTCCCCTACAAATTGTTTGCAGGTTTGTGACAAATGGTTTATGGTTCTCTCCGGCGCGATGAGGGCATCGCGCCCTACAGATGAACCAAACGAACCTACAAATAAAATAGCCGCAGCGGTGGGGGAATGACTCCCTGCCGCTGCGGCTGTTTTCGATTTATCCTATAATTTATTCTATATTCTATTATAATTAAAGTTTTTTCGCCGAAGTCTTTTTTTCAAAAAAACTGGAAAATCCCCGTAATCGCTACCAGATCGTATCTTTCGTCGGCTGTTCTTTGATCAGGCCGGTGCGGTAGGCGGAGATGAGGCGGTGGAGATCGGCCACCTGGGCGTACAGATTGGCGCCCTCGTCCATATGTTCCACCAGAACGCGGTCGGTGTGGTTATCGTCCACCACATCCACGCGGGACAAAATATCCAGGTTTTCCTGCACTGCTTTGGCGGTGTTTTCAAATGGCTGGTGGGTGCGCAGGCTCATGCCGTGGCTGGAATACACCAGCGTGTACCCCGCAATACCGGTGCGCTCGTGGTAAGCGCGGCAGAACCCGCCGTCAATCACCAACAAGCGCCCGCCGCCCTTGATGGGGCTTTCGCCGGCTTTTTCCCGCACGGGTACATGGCCGTTCACAATGTGGCAGTTGGCCGTTAAGCCAAACTCCGCCAGGATGCGGCAGCAGATGGCCGCATCATCGTACCAGGTATAGTAGGGATCCTTGATCTCCTTGTGGGTTTCTGGGTCCTCAATGTACAGCCGTTCAAAGGTGGTCATGGCGCTGCGGCCAAACAGCGGGGAGAGCTTGCCGCACCACAAGTACCACAAAAAGTCCTGCCCGCTCTGCCGCTCCGGCGAGCCCTCCGGCGCAAAATAGCCCAGGCGGGCGCGCAGGTCACAGTAATCCAGCAGCGCGCGGCCCCGCAGGGAATGGCCCTCAAACGTTTCGGCGGCAAATTCGCCCTCGTCCGTCAGGGGCACCGCACCGTGGTACAGCAGGCAGCCGTTCTCAATGTGGTATACGCTGCCCTTGGCATACAGGAAGGCAACGTGCTTTTGCAGCTTTTCGCTGTGGCGGAAGGATGCCACCAGCTTGTCCAGCACAAACTTTTCGTCGGCATTCAGGCGGGCCGGGTTCTCTGGATCTACCGTGGGGAAGCTGCGGTCCCGCAGGGGATAGATCTTGCCAAAATAATCCACCGTTCCGGCTTCGTAATCAATGCGGCGCAAAAAATCCCGCCCCTGCATCTTGAAATCCGGGTTGCGGTCGATCACTTCGCACTCCAGCTTCAGCATCAGGATGGTGATGGCCTTGTGCATGACAGCACAGCGGTGCAGCATTCCGTCCGTGTAGGGGCCGCGGGTGGCGTCGGTGTGCGGCATCCAAATGGTCAGATCCTCATTGCCGTAATACTGCTCCGCCATGCGCAGCAGGTGGCGCAGATTGATGCCGTAAAAATCTTCAATCATGCCGTGGTTGTGGTAGGCAAGGGTGGTTTTCAGCACCGTGCAGCAGCACAGCGCGCTGCCAGCGGCGGCACCCATCCACACAACGTCGTGGTTGCCCCATTGGAAATCCACGTTGTGGTGGGTCATCAGTCGGTCCAGGATCAGGTCCGGGCGGGGGCCGCGGTCAAACAGGTCACCAATAATGTGCAGCTTGTCCACCGCAAGGCGCTTGATCAGCTCACACAGGCGGATGATGAAAGCGTCCGCGCGGTCATTGGCGATAATGCTGCCCACGATCTGGCCATAGTAGAGGGTTTTGTTGTGGTCCTCAAAGTGGGCGTGCAGAAGCTCGTCAATGATATGCCCACAGCCCTGCGGCAGGCAGGAACGCACATATTCCCGTGTGTGCTTGGACGAAACAAAGCGGCATACATCGATCAGGCGCAGCAGCGTCTGGCGGTACCAGGCTTCCAGCTCAAAGCGTTCCGGGTAGCGGGCCTTGAGCAGGGGCAGCTTGCGCGCCGGGTAGTAGATCAGGGTGGCAAGCTCGGCACGGATGACCTTGGGCACGTTTTCACCCAGGACAAGATCAACTTTTTCGCGGATAACACCGGAAGCGGAGTTCAGCAGGTGGATAAAAGCCTCGTCTTCGCCGTGCAGGTCACTGATATAATGCTCGGTGCCCTTGGGCAGCTTGGCGGTGGCTTCCAGGCTGATAACGGCGCTGGCAGCCGCGGCCTGGGTGGGATAATCCCGTGCCAGCAGCGAAAGATACTTTAACTCTGCCACGCTGGTGGTGGGGATAGCAGTGGAATTGGAACCCATGGAACAGTATTCTCTCCTTTTTGAAGGGCTTGAATCAAAGCACGTAATTGTATTATTGTTGCAAAAATTGGTACTTTTATTGTACGCTGCCCCATGCGGTGCGTCAATCGGAAAAGTGCCGAAAAACCTTGTGCTGCATCCGTTATATTTGACTATTTGATAATCCTTGCCCTACAAAATGGCAGGGCTTGCCGGGGGAGGATGACATTGTAATGGATAAAATACAGAAAACTGGCGCACCATGCAAACAAAAACAGAGATAACGCGGTTGTGTCTGTACCCGCCCAAGCGCAACCCGGAACCCATATAGTCAATGAATGAGGAGATGCAGGATGAAAGTAAGATTGTGGCAAACAATGTTTTCAATAGAAGAGAGGAAAAATTGGCATAAATACACCGCCCTGCTCAAAAGTAATTGACTTTTTGCGTGGGGAACGGTATGATACGGTTGTAATCAAAAAGAAAGCATCTTTTGTGAGAACGCCGTTACTGACGCCGTTCTCATTTTCTTTATCAAATAGAAATAGCAGCACCGCCCGCGGGTAATACCATATCGCGGGCGGCGCTGTTTTGCTGTAAAAAACAAACCCCGCCGCCGGATGGCGGAGGGGCCTGCGTGTGGATTCTTAACTTGTCTCTTTGTTCTTCGGTGAACGCCCTGTATCATCAATTTATGTGCGGGCACACGAAAAAATCCAGAAAGGCGCAGAGAAAATCAAGACAGCGCATAGGCGCTCGCTCCACTCCGTTCCGCTCGCAATCCGCCTAATCTCCAAGCCAACTCCAAGAACATTCCAAGTCCACACCAAGCAAAATCAACGCATTATCTCATGTTTTCCCGGATGGGACAGAATGAGAGAGGATTGGAAACAAAAAAGAAAGCAGGCCCCGGAGCCGGATGGCGGAGGGGCCTGCGTGTGGATTCTTAACTTGTCTCTTTGTTCTTCGGTGAATGCCCTGTATCATAGTAATATAGAAAAGAATATAAGTCAATATGTGACGATAAACTGTAACTTTTATAAATGTACTTTTAAATTAAAGTGTAGGCATTACAATGATGTGTGACAAGAGATAAAAAGGATTGCGAACAGGACACCATTCTCATTTTCTTTGTCATGGAGATAACAGCCTGTGGGATGAGAAATCATTTTACAGGCTGTTTCGGTTATAGGGGTATTGCCTCTCGCAGTTCCCTTTTATACTTGTAATATGTATTCCGTGCAATGCCAATGAGCCTGATACAATCTGCATCGCACAGCGTTCCGTCAAAATCCCTACTATATTTTCTAATGGACTCCTTGCAAGCGGCGGCTTTTTTGACTACCAGTTTGCGACCGCGCTCCTGACCTATCTGTTTGCCGTTCAGTTTGGCGGTCAACATCCCCTCTCTGGTGCGCTGATGCAAGTCGTCAACTTCCTTTTGGGCCTGTGCAAAGGCAAGGCGTATCTGCTCTTTGGCGAGGTCAACGGTGTACTGATTCAGTGCGGCAATGACCGAGGACACAAAACTATCGGAGGCGGCGTTGCCAGTTTCCAACTGGGTGTTGATTTGCCGCTGGATGGTCTGGCGGTAAGTCTCCGTGTTGATGTGCGGCTCTTTGAGAAAACAGAGCGTTACGTTTTGGGCGTACAGGTCTTCGTACAACTGGCAGCCCTCGTCTGCATTGCGGCTCATGCGGGATACGCTGTCAAATACAATAGTGTCGCCTGCTTGCACGGTGTGAAGCAACTTGTCCAGTTCTCTGCGGCCTTGATAGGTTGTGCCGGTATATACTTCTCGGATGATATGTGCGGTTGGGTACGTTGCCAAAATGTTGCGTACTTGCCGTTCAATGTTTTGCTGCGGCGTGGAAATGCGGCAGTAGCCATATATCTGCATAGTGGTATTACCTCTAAGGCTCGTTAATTTTGATACTGATAGTATACTTACTTTGTCATACGATAGCAAGCAGTTTTGATACTACTTGCGCACAACTTAAATTTGATACTGGAAATGATGGCGGTGGTCGCTTGTGTGACCACCGCCATCGTTCTACTTTTCGCTGTCTGCAAGGTAGCACCAAGAACAGGTTTGGCACTCTGGCATTTCTCCGCACGGTGGTATGCCGGTATCAGGCTCATACGGACAGGAATAATAATCGTATTGCATTGTGAAGCTCCTTTAAAAGTGTACATATAAAAATAGCGGTCTACTCTCACTCGACCATTATCACTGTTGTTATAATTTATTCGGCAACAACCATTTTTTCCATACAGTCGCCGCATATTAGGTTGATGACCTTGGTTGCTCGGCAGCTGTTGCCGCATTTGGGACAAATATATTTGCGGGTACTGCTGGGCTTTTTCGTTCTGGTTTCTGCGCCTGCACCGCTGTTGCCGCCCTTGGGGAGCGTTCCGAGTACATCCAGTAGGTTAAGGCTCTCGACCATCTGGAAATCTTGCCAGCCCTGTTCCTCAACAAAATCCAGAAGTTCAAGGCCGGGGCTGGTAATTGACCAACCATATTTGGGATGGTGTTCGACTTCCAGACCGTGGGTTTCTGCAATGTGCTTGAAATTCTTGTTGTGGTACACGCCGTTATTGCTGGTATCTTTTATACCGTGCTCAGCGCAATACTCGTGTACCATCTCATGGACTAAAACGCCTGCGAGAAAGGCGCACTCCTGATTTAAGCTGGCAGAGCTTATATTGATTTCGTAGCGCCGTTCTTCGCCTGTCTTCCAAACCTTTCCAGTGGTGAAGTGCCCATACGCGCCAGCAGTCTTTTTTAAACTAATAACGACTTCCGGCAGTTCGCCGTCAAAAAAGCGGTTGTTAAGTGCTCGGAACATTTTCTCTAACTGACCTGCCACGCGGCTCGTTTTAATCGTCTGTTTCATTTTCGTTGTCCTTTCGTCTTAAAAGTATACTTTTAACCCCTGTGGGGGTGCTTTGTATTGCCCCCAACCGGCGAGAAGAAGAAATAACGCTCACAAGCTGTGTCAATGGAACCGTGGAATAATTGCAAAGCATTTATGCCGCGAAAGTCCGTTGACTAAAGCATGTGGGCGTATATGATGATTGGAGCGGTTGGAGCAATCCTTCGTCTCCGCCGCAGCGGTCAGTTTCTCTTTTTCAAACAAAAAAGCATCGGCGAAAACCGATGCTCACTTAATTTTTTGTTTGTCCCTTCTAAAATCTTCTATATTTTTAAAAATCCAACGTTCTTTTCACCTGAACAAATGTCTCAAGTATCAGAAAAAAGTACGAAGAACGTAAGGGCAGAAACAGGAAGAAAGACGGGAAAACAACCATTTATTTTACAGTGAATCAACTAAGAGCAATGAATTATAGCGGATGTACTTGAAAAAACGATGGCCGAAATTTCCATTCCTTAATTGCCTGCATAAGTGGATGCAATAAAGGGGCCACTGCCCAATGAAGGGGAGTGGCCTTTTGTTAATGATTATTAGGGGTATTTATCAATTGGCTGCTTTCTTCGATTGTTGTAATGGCCGTTGAATTTGGGGTATCTAAGGGTATGTTTTGCACATCCATCATCGAATGCATTGCAAATTCTATCGAAAGCCCTAAGCATACGCCCCTTTTTAATCAAAGTCCATCAATGATTTTTTTGACCGCAGAGGGTTTTGCATATTTAACACAAGCATCACTAATATAGATTGTGTCTTTTGCTTCCGGCTTCTTCCACATGGCGGGATATATCTTTAACGCCTTATGGAAAAGGTTCTTTTTAACTGATAGCTCGTCACCGTTTGCAGAGAGAATAATGTCTGCATATTTTAAGACATTTCCGAGAGGAGCCAACAATTTTTTCTGCATATCAATAGACAGCATCGGAGCAAGGCTATTATCTTTTGCCCAATTCAGAAGGTCTAAAGCAGCAAAACGGTCAAGCATGCCATGAACATTTTGATTTCGATAATGTTTCAAACAATTATAGCATGCGTTCTCACAATCACATCCTTGGAGCAATGCTTCTGCTCGTTCTAAAACCTCTGGCATCACAGAAGCAACAGCAACGGCGTACCCCGCGCCACTGGACAAACTATCGTAAATGTAAACATCAATATAAGCACCTGTTTGGTTCTTACGGACACGATAGCCCGTCATCAGTTCAGTGAATTCCACATCAAGAATACGACTAACGACCAAACGAATAGTTTCTGCCAAGGACTGTCCAGCACGATTAACCCAAAGATTATCTTCACGGTCAGTCTCTACCTTATTGGGGTCAAGACTGATTTCGAGAACCAGCATATCCGTAACGAAATCGTATCCGAGGTTCAAATTTTCAGCATCTCGATGGGAACATTTGAACTTTGGCACAGTGATATAGGGACGGTCAACCTTTTCCAGTACAGATGGGTCATCCCCCGGCATGGCAGCACCACAATCAGGACAAACCATAAACCCTTTTCCGCCCGCACCTTTGTTTACCATAATAATGCGCTGATTGGTTCTTGATGCCATACGGAGACTTTTATATCCTGCAACATTCTCCATTGTTTCAGATTCAGGCAATGTAGAATATAGTGGCTGCTGAACATAAGAATATTGTTCATCCAAATCTGCAACAGGAATTTCTTTCGCATCTTTAGGAGCAAAACCCCAAGGACGGAGCATAGGGAGAGATTCTGTTAAACTCCTATTACCGCAGAATGGGCAGACTTTGATATCATCCTCGCGGAGTCCAAACCAACCACATTCATCACAGCTTACCACGCGCTTTTTGTAGTTTTCATCGTCAATGAAAGCTCTTGCTGGTCTTGTTCGGGTGTCTTTTCTGCGCTCACTTCCGGGATAATAAAAACCACCAATTTGGTAAGTGGCTTTATCAACAACGATGGCGCGTCCGGGAGCATATTCGCCAATTGCTACATCCAAACCACGTTCAACTTGATACTGCGTGTGTCCCTTATTATCGGAAATATATGTACTTACGACGTTTTTTGGGAATGAATAGGTTGGGATAATTCCTTCTTCATATAGTGCATCCAACAGAGACTTGCTTTTCGTAGTTACTCCATTTGGGACTTGATACAGCTCAGGGTGGGCATCTTTTTTTGCCTTTAGCTGGTTCAGTCCATTGCTTAATATCACACGATAATCGGCTGCACCACCATACGAATCCGGAATCAGAATCTTGTCGGTAACTTTATAGTTCTTTAGAAACACTTTGAATTCGTCAAGCTTATTATCGACAAATTCAGCGGCCCCCATAGAGTCAAGGCTGCTGCCGATTGTCTTCAGATAGTCTTGCAACGTAATCATTCCTAAATGTCGTTGAACGAGCTTTTCACTGGTGATGTCAATCCAAGGACGGCGAGGGTCACCACGGAACATCGGTGCAGGGTTATTGAAATAAAGCGTATCGTGCGGACCATTTTCACAGTACGTCACGATGGTAGAAAGGCTTGCGCCACGCCGACCTGCACGACCTGCACGCTGCTGATAATTTTCTCGCATCGGAGGAATATTGCGCAGCCCAACTGCAACCAACGAGCCGATATCAATACCAACTTCCATTGTGGTAGTGCTGCTAAGAATATCAACAGGAGACTCTTTACCGTGAACTAAATCTTGAAAGCGTAGTTCATACTTCTCTGTCTTGGACCACATATCATTATTTTGGTCTTTGAAAGATAGCTGAGCCGTGTGCTCTTCGGTATCAATAACACGAATTGGAGCGCCGTGAAGAGCTGCGAGCGATGGCTCGCGCCAAAAATCAAGTGCATGAAGGGCATCCGCATCCATTAAATGAATGTCTTTACTGCCGCAGTTTGGGCAACAATCATTCAACGGGAAAGCTGTTACACAGGAGCATTTTGCGCATCGATACCAGTTATGCTTTGGGTCATAATGCGGGATGACTTTCTTCAAATCCACATAGAGCTTTTGGGATTCACTGTTTTGCTCAAGAAACCGTCTTTGTAACACATTTTTCCAAATTTCCTGTGTACGGCCCTTATGCTCCCAGCCCATAACATCGCAGATAGTAGTGGGCATGGTCCAATCATCGCCTAAGCCATAGCCGCCAAAGCCTTTTCGGACTTGCTTTCTAACTTTGTCGGGGATAGTTTGTCCTAAAGCCAGTTTGTCGCCGCATTCTAACAGCCATGCATTAAATACCGCCAAGAAAGCGTCTTTGTCAACTTCAATTCCATCATCTTTTAAGTCATCTAACGAATCATATAATTCGTCTTCTGTTGGCGACAGCCAGCAGAGCGCTGTTGAAAGCAAGGTGTCATAATTACCACAAAAGAGTCTCAGCAACTGTTCGCGCATTTGGTCAGGAGCATTATCGACAACGGTGAGTGATGGATGCCATGGCCGTCGTCTGCCTTGATTACGCTTGTAGTCAATCAAAACGGTATCGCAATGATTGCCTACGAATATCTCACGGTCTTTGTTGCTATACATCTGAACATTATGCAATGCTGCTTCAAGCGCAAAATAACCATAAAGGTCATTCAGTGTTTGCTCCTTAGATGTGCTTTGCATTACATCTTGCATTCGTTTTACAGCAAGAACCGACAACTGACGTGCAGCAGTTAAATCAGATGCACTCGACATATCACGGGCAAGGCGTGCGGCTCGCTGGCGGCTATCGGAGAAAAGCAGTACCTTTCTGCCCTGATTCGGAAGATGAAGTTTGTTTTCCTTTCCTTTGACAGGTTGTTCCGAGTCGAACTGCGCCTTAATCAAGTTGAAGAAAGACAAATTGCCACGGGTAGCGAAAGAAGTAAGTTCTGCGTTGCCCATACGCTTTTTGCAGTGAGGGCAGGTCGGAAATGTGATGACATCGGGCCGTCCTTTTTCACTGTACCCACAGTAATAGAGCTTTAAGACACCCTCTTTTCCGTTCTGTGAGTCGTCTGTAAAATCAATATAGCCTGTCTTACTGTCAAGATAGCAAGGTTGCAAGGGAGTTTTACCACCCCTTTTAGGTTCAAACCCTGTTTCTGGAATGTACAGGTGAATTTCTTTCAGTGAATCTTCAAAGACCTGCCCAGAATGTCTCCAAAGATAAGCTCGACCAAAGCTGTCAATTTCTGTTTTCTGTACATATCCCTTGATAAACAGTGCGCCACATTTACGGTCGTTATACAATTCATAAACCATACTACCGCATATTGGGCAAGTAGTTCGTCCATCGGACAATAGTATTTCGCCAAGGGTAATTCCACCTGCCGTATGAGAATGAGCGCATGATGGATTTGCACAGGCAAATACACCACGGATTCCACGGAATAGCATATGCATTCTGGCGGGGAATAAAACCATTCCTTTACAATTGCGGGCAAGTGGTGCAATAGACAGCATAATACTGACAGCGTTTAGTGCAGCCTCATGTGCTTCATGGGGAAAAATTTCCGCAGCCAAATCATGAAGGGATGTTGCTGTTCCCCGGCAAGCAGTAAAGAGCTTCTGAAAGTCAGTATAGTCGGTCAAGTGGTCATATAGCCAGTTATACAACTGCTCATTATTTTCAAATGATGTAGGAGCTCCGGCAATATCCTTCCAAAATATATTTAATGCAGTAAGCTGTGAAGAATCGTTACTTTCTATTTGTTCGGGAGTTACCGTTGTGTATCGTGTAAACGGAATTGCAATTCCGTTTCTCATATCAATAACTTCACGGTCCCCTGTAAGATAAGTAAAAGAATAGGTATCAGCAGCCGTCAATGCCTTAGCAAAATCACGAACAGCTTCTTTATCATCCTCAGTTGCATCTGGCATACTTGCCGTTGTCAGAATAAATTGAACCCGGTTCCGCTCTATGCCGAGACGGTGAAACAGTCTTCTAATTAGCAGAGAAACTTCACCACCAGCAGAACCTCGATACATGTGAGCTTCATCAATGATGAACAGTAATTTATTATTGGGGTCTTCTTGAAGCCACTTTTTAGTGGAATCCCAAATACTGCTTTCCCTTGGCCTGAATAGCATATACTCCAGCATAGAGTAGTTTGTAATCAGAATGTCCGGGCAGCAGTTCTGCATTTCAAAGCGAGTGATAAGTTCAGCATCTTCGCTGTTCGGTATATGATGGCCTTCGCGTAGTTCCTCGATAAAGTCAGCCATGTTACTTTTGGCGGGAATCTTTCCTTCCTTGACCAGCGTGGCATAATAATCTTTATCTTCGTCGCTATCGGGTTGGGTCATCCTTTCTAAGGTATCTGCTAAGGCACGGTCTTGATGCTTATCAGGAGTGCTTCCCGGATAAGGCGTGCGCCCAGTATACATACCAAATTGAGGTCTACGAGCGTTACCTCCAGCCGTTTCGTGGAAGATATTCACAAATTTACGCTGCTCATCACCCATTAAGCGGCGTAAACGACTGATTTGGTCCGATACCAATGCATTCATGGGATACATCACTACAACACGGACACCACGTTGTTTCCATATTTCAGGGGTGTTCCGTGCCTCGGAAGTGAGCTTTGCCATCATCGGCCACATGAAACACTCTGTTTTACCGGAGCCTGTACCCGTTGCAACGAATAAATCTTTTCCTTCTATGGCTGTTTCAAGCGCATTGATTTGGTGCTTGAAAGGAGCGGTGTACACACCTAAATTTGCATCGGCCAACTTCTTAAAGAAAGTGCGCATCCATTCAGGAATATCGGCATTATCAATGCCATTCGGAACAGAAACATATGCAGGCGATGATTCAATATAGGGTTGTTGGTACAGTTCTCCCTCGTCATCGAGCTTGCCTGCCACAGTGGAAAGGAGCAACGGTGATTTGCCAAAGTATTGCGACTTTATATAGTTTTCAAGTTCACTTTTAAGGTATTTGTGTACCTCATTGGCACCATTTGCCATTAGGACACCTCCGTGAATTTGTATCCCAATTGTTTCATCATCTCTTCAAATATTGGGAAAATATCTGTACTCATTTTTCTTGTATAGTGCTGTTTGAAATCGGTCAAAAAGACATCTTTCAGCGGCCAAGAATATAGCTCGAAAAAGGCTTCTTCTGCGGGCGGTAATAAATATGGGATGGTTATCGTAATCAATTTATTTGAAGTGGAAATATTTATGTCGGGGAGAGAATTACTCTGCATTAAAAGACCTGTAGCAATTGATAACCATTCTTTTGATTCATTGTTGTCAATTACAGGATTTGTAAGCCAAGCAGGAAGTTGGCTCCATTCCCAGCCATTCTCTGATTTTTGGTAGAAATAGTAAAGATGCCCCGCCGCTAACGGCACGCGGAGTAATGAAACTTCTATGCCATCACTCGGAGATTTGCGCCAATAACCTTTGTGAAATTGACTATGCGCTAGGAATTCCGTGCCATCGGAAAATTCAGCGATGGTTTTCCAAACTGCATCTTTAATGTACTCTTCAACCGATTTTGCAAACGAAACCGTATGTAGGGAAAACATTTCCTCTGATTCGCTGTATACTTTTTCTGTCTGCTCTGTATGCGAAGTATACTCACCCAAGCCACTCATATTTCGGCACTTCAAAGGGTTGCCGTTGCGTATGATGTGGATATTTCCAAATTTGTAAGAAGAACAAATTGAAGGATAAATCCAGTTGGCACGGTGATAAATAAATCCAGACTTTTTATAAAGCGAATATATCTCATTTGCAAGGGTCTGCGAATCACATAGATAAAGGCAATTTGAATGAACGATTTGTTGATAATATTCCGTGTTTATTTTGATTTTGGATTTAAATGCCTGCACAGAAAGTTCATTGTTCCAGTCATCGGGGCTATCCCATAAAGATGCTAATGAAAGTTTACCCAAGGCACTATACAGAACCCTACCGTGCCACTCCTCCGTACTCTCGGATTTGTCTTTATATAAGGATAATTGCTGCGAGATTACATTCAGCAAATCTAAGGATGGCATAGATAATCACTCTTCCTCATAATTGAAGTAGCGGAATATGAATTTCTTTATATCCTGTGATAGGTCTGTACGCCCTTTTATAGCGCGGCATAATTGTTCGCCCTTTTCAGCGGAGGCAGCATAAGAAGTTAGGATGCACCTGTAAATTAAAGAATCTTCTTTAACTTTGGTGATGGATTGCGTACTTGCAAACAGCGATTGCATTTTATTTTGAAGAATTTTGCTAATACCCAGTTCCGAGAAAACATTATTGCTTACAATTCTCCCGAAGGCGGGTTCGAAATCATCCTCGCCCTGTTTAAGCCTTGCGCCAATCATGTCTTCCATATTAGGAGCGCTATCGGTTATTTGGTCAGTGAAAACTGGGAGCATATAATTAAATAAGCTTTGGGGTTCAATGGTAAGGTCTTCTGTGTATGGATGACAGAAGATAATATGCTTATGGCTTGCTTTGGTTTCTTGAAGCAATGCATTAAGCCAATCACCGCAGAATGGGTTACGGATAAGGAGGATTCCTTCACCACTAAAAGCGTCGTGAATCATCGAGAGATTGCCGTTGCCGGAACAAGTTAGGATATCAGCATATTTTCCAAAAACCGATACAGAAAGGGCTTGTCCAATTTCTTCACCAATATATCCGGCTAAAAGTAGGGGCATTCGGACGTGGTGAGTTGCGTAAAGAAACGCTGCGAGACTTCTTTCATACTCTTGTGCAACACCTACACAGCCAAGATTACTGCGCAATTCATCAACAAGAGATTCCCAGTTATCAAAAGTTTCTACTTTGTCAGATTCCAATGTGGTTCCATTAACATAATCGCCACTTGTGGCCTCTGCACTGTTTGCCGCAACAGTGGAGTTCGGAAAATAGCAGGCCATATCTGCAAGAAAACTCGATACATCACGTTTGGCTGTGGCTATTTTTTCTTGGACAATAGAATAGCTTTCTTGTGCCAATGTGGCATTTCGTGCAACTTCATTTTGTAACTCTTGTAGAACACTGCGATTTCTTGCAATGTCAGAATTTAGTGCTTCGAGGGTACTCGCTTTTTCTTTACGCTGTGCTTCTAACGCTTCTACCTTTTGTGCTGCGATATTGATTTTCTCTTCGGACTCCGTTTGCCACTTTTCCTCGACTAGAGCAGTATATTTTTTCCTTAGTTCATCGTTTGCCATAACCAAGCGGGAAAGCAGTTGAGTATCGACATCATCCCCTCCCAGATAGACATTCGCATTTTCTATAAAGTTTTCAATGTAAGTGTTAGCCTCACTAACAGTACAGCCTAGTTCTGTTGCAAGTTCTTCTTGAAGGGACTTATCTCTTACTTGAGCAAGGCAATCTTTAAAAACACGCCACTCTTTTTGTGTATATTTACGGCTTCCGTCTGCGTTTGAGGTAAAGTCTCGGAACGCATTCCATGTTAGCATTCGGCTCTTTAAAATTACATCTTTTACTACGTCACTGGATTGCTTTGTTTGAATGTATCCATTTGGGGATTCCACTGTGATTCTTTTCAAAAAGGTGGCACTAGAAACTTCTGATACGGTTTTTAATTCACGGACTTGCAAAATGTCATCAGTAGATAGTAGATAATACGGAACTTTGGCAACATCATTTTTTAGATAATACTTTTCTCCACGCTGTTCAATACTGTCAGAAGAGCACAAAATACCCGTCATGGTATCGCGTTTCTCGCCAAAGATATACATAACATCGTGAAGAGTATTTCCCATAGGCACACCGTTCCGTAAAGCGTCAATGGCCTGCATGGGGGTCTGTACAGGTATTGTAAAAACCTGAATGGGAAATGCTCGATAATCATTAACCCGTGTATATACTTTGTCAGCATTATTCTTGTTTGGTGAGTCCGACCATGCAAATACAGCTAAATCACCTTTTACAAAAGGATTCGAAGAATAATCGGGAAGTGTATGGCGATTTTCATAATAATAGTCGTCGCTTGGATTGTACCAAAATGTAGTAAGTTCTCCATTCTCAATATCCGCCACACGAGTCCAACGCCAAAGACTATCGCTTCCATTAAAATAGCACAAAGAAACAGCTTCGAAGTAAGGGCCGCTTTTATTGACTTCATCCATAGTTATTCTCCTTCATTTTCCAAATCGGAGTTGTTTTATAATCATCACATAAATATTTTTGGGAATTTTCCCTTGCCGGATATAAGATGCAAGGTTCTCCTTGATACCAGAATTAGGTGGAAATTTATCTATGCACTGTCCAAATCTATGGGGTACATGAATATACTCGTTTGCAGGTCTTTTCAATGCTTTTGATAACTGCAAAGTGAAATCGTTAAATTCAGCATCTTTCTTTTGAAATGAAATCCGGCGAATAATGTCGCATCCTTGCGTAATGACGATGGAGTTACCCATTGCTACATCCAATGAAAAACGCTCTCCACCCTTAATCTGGTGGACAAGTTTGATTTTGTCTTTGACTTTAAGGGTCAATATGCCATCATAGCGAGCAAAAATCGTTATCTGATTACGCGGTGGAAGTTCGTTGTAGATTTCTTCTTGCAGTAGTTCTTCATTTTTATCAAATATAGCAACAGTGGGAATGTTTTCTGTCCTTGTGAAAGGTTTTTTCCATACCATCAAGTGATTGCTGCAATTTCGTTGACCATTGTGCCATTTAAATGCAACCATTTGTTGGAATCCGTTGGATTGTACTTGGAAGTAGCCGCCCATCTCTTTTTGCGTGGATTGTGCAGAATATGGCATCAGTTGCAGTGAAATTTGACCCTCGCCATTGTGCGCAATATAAAGATTATCAGCGTTATGATATGCAGTTGAGCCTTCTTCAACAGTCATGGGCCAAATGATGTGCAAATCTGTTGGCTTCTTTACGAGATGAAGCTTATATAGGATGAAAAATCTCGCAGAGTCTGGACTAAATGATACGGCTCGAACTTTATAGATTCTCCATACAGAATTCATAATGGAGCGGTGCATTAACTCTGTTATGGTTACATCTCGGAAATACTCACAGATGTAGCGGTTTGTAATTAGATAATAGTCATTCCCAACAGTGACTTCATCTTCTGCATGGAGAACTTTATTTCCTCGACTATCAAACATCGTTCCCATCGGATTGATACCGGGGATATAGTCGGGCCAATTCAATAGAACCTTATTACGAGTCTCAATATGATATTGTATTGAAATGTCTTGCTGTAAAGGCAACCATGTAATGCCAGTCTCTTGCTTGCGCTCCTTCATATTGAAAAAATGGGAAGCCGTGCCTTTTATTGATACAGAAAAATCATTCCCTTGAAAAGCACCTTGAGGAATTCCGATAGAAAGAGAAAATGCCCCTCTATCCAGTGAGAGTTTAAGGGGAAAATCAAACCGACCATATTGAATTGTCGGATAATGATTATACTGCTCTACACGCTCATCACAATCTTTACTTTCTTCACCGCGACTATGCCGAAAATGACGTGTATTAAAACCGCTGCCTGTAAAAGTGACATATTGCCCACACAACTCACATATAAAAACACGGTCATTCGAGGAAACTGTTGTATTGGGGAATAAACGACTGGCATCTTCCGGCGTTATATGTACCCAGCCATATTCCTTATCTCTGATACTGACATGATTAAGACTTGCCATGTTGCATTCCTCTTAAATGGGGTAGTAAGGGCTACGGTGTAATGGAATTGGACTTTTTGCTCAATTTTTGCTCAATAGAGGAGAACGTATTGGATATATTGTACCACAGCGGTTGTGGCTTTTAAAGAAAATTCTTCTATTTCGTATAAAATTCTGCCGGACTCTCTGATGTATCCCCAATTGGAGATGACTTTCTATTCATGGATGGTTTCACAATAAAGGTTTGTCTTATATTGCACTGTACATTGCATCTTTTATGTTCACAATCATTTGGCACCATATTCATGCCGCGAAAGGTTGATGACTAACTTACAGCAACAAAAATACTAAAAAAGGCGATATTCCTCTTGCCAATCCTTGCGAATCGCAGACAATAGATAATGTAACGATGTAAAGCAATTTCTTTTGTTGATACAGTTTACGCATATGGCTCATAAAATACAATATGTATATACTTGTTATGCGAATTTGAACTGTATATACAAATGGTATTGTTTCGCAAGGCTTTTAATCAGGAGGAAAACATTATGAAACGATTCTTTACGTCCGATAGTGAGAGCGATATGCTTATCGCTGTTGCTGCAAACTTTTACGACCTGAAAACGGAGGAACTTATCAATATGGCAATTAAAAATGAATTTTTGCCTGTAACCGAGCCGTTCCGTACAGAGGCGGCCTATATCTTGCAGCGTAAGGCAGAAGGGCAACTGAACGATTGGGAGATTAAGCAGTGCATGTCCCGTGGCGTCAGAGCACTTGGATTGCGGCCCATCCGGAATGAGGAAAACTTGAAGGAGTTTTTTGCACGATATCATCTGAGTGATGTGGTGAGTGATAGTAGTATTACAGAAAACGATACTTTAGGTAAAGCAACTGTCGAGATTTACACGATTCTTGATAAAGAGTTGCCCGCAGACAACATTGACGGTACATATTTGCTGGAGACCATTTTTGCAAACTGGGATTCTCTTTGGCATGTAAAGGCGGTGTATGATATTTTGGCAACTTTTGCATTTTGTTGCAAACCGAATCAGCCGTTTGGGTGGTATGAAGGTATTCAGTTTCTTGTACGAATTGAGCGAGATGCAATGAATGAGTGGAATGGCATTCAGGGCTAAAGGAAGAAGAACCTGGTTATAGCAAAAAATACAGGTCGCAGCAAAGGCGGTGCTGATGCTCTGCGCGAAAGTGCAGAACTTGGCACCGCCAATCTTATAGGGGCAGGGCCGATGAAAAATCGTCCCGATGGGGGCCGCAGCCCCTCACTGACGGCAAGCGGGTCTTGTCGGCAGCGGGGAGTCCAGAGGGGTCACGCCCCTTTGGCAAGGTAAGCCCGCAAGGGCGGTGGGAGTTTCCGGGGAAACTGCCATACCTTGTATGGCACATCAGTCTGCGACTAAATGCGCTGCTTCGCTGTGCAGGGCATTTCAAGGCGTGGACGGAGGGGACATGAACCCCGTAAAGGAAAGTGAGATTACAATGGCAAGTGTAGAGAAGTTTTCAGCGGGCGCAGTCCGCAATCAACTGCGGCACAATCGCCGCGAAATCGAACATTCCGGCAATCCTGACATTGACCCGTCTCGGCAGGGGCAGGACTATGTTCTGTCCCCCGATAGGGGCATGACCGAGTATGACTATTTTTTGCAACGCAAATCAGAACTGTACTGCTATAGCCGCGATGACGTAAAGGTTATGGCAGGCTGGGTTGTAACGGCCCCGCAGGATTTAGACCCTGCCCGCTACGATGACTTTTTCTGTGCAACATATGATTTCTTAGAAAATCGTTATGGCGAGGAAAATGTCGTGCAGGCCATCGTCCATGATGACGAGGGCGGCCAACCGCATTTACATTTCTGTTTTATCCCAGTAGAGGAAGATTTAAAACACGAGCAGGGCTATAAAATTTGTGCGAACGATGTTCTTGACCGCCGCGAGCTGCGAAATTTTCATCCAGACTTGCAACGCTACCTGAATGAGCACGGTCTGGAAGACGCCCGCGTTATGACCGGCGTAACCAAACGGCAGGGCGGCAACCGCACTGTTGCACAGTTGAAAGCCGAACGCGAGTACCAGCAGGAAGTGGAACGCCCTGCGCTATATTTTGGAAAATCCAAAATTGAGCAGGGGCTTCACTTTTAATAAGGTGCGACCATGAAACAAGTTATATGGATTATCAGCTGTTATCTCTATGGCGTGGCGGCAATTCTACTGGTTATACTGCTGCTGTTGGTGTATCTGCGCGGGCAGGTTAATCATCTGCCAAATCCATTTTCCAAAAAGAATCTTGCGTATCGGCAGCCAGCGCAAGCAAGAGGAATCCTGTTTGGCAAGAAACTGAGCCTATTGGCCTACTCTCCTGAACAGGACGAGGGGCATATTCTCGTAATGGGGCCGTCTGGCACAGGCAAGACCAGTGCGCTGCTGATTCCAACGCTACGCAGCTGGCAGGGTACGGCGCTGGTGGTGGATATTTCTGGTGATATTTCAGCTAACGTCAACACGCCCAACAAAATTGTATTTGACCCGACAGCGGAAAACTGCATCCCGTATGATGTGTTTGCCGCAATCAATGCGGTAACGGATGAGACCGAACGGCAGGAGCGCTTGGAGCAGCTTGCCTACCTGCTATTGCCGGACAAAGCCAACGATAGCGAGGCAGGCATCTTTTTCACGAAAAATGGCCGCAAGATGATAACGGCAGCACTTATCTGTTATTATGGTATGGGTTGGGGCTTTGTAGAAATCTGCGAGTTTTTCCTCAGCCACGATTGGCGTAGTTTGCTGAACGATATTGCAAAGCAGCAGAATCCGATTGCCAATATGTTCATCAGTTCGTTCGCAGGCGCGTCAGAGCAAAACACGGCGGGCTGCAAGCAGGCGGCAGACGATGCCCTGAAACTGTTTGCCACAAACGAAAAAATTAAAAATGCACTTCGGAAATCAGCCAGCTATGAACAATCAATCAGCCCGGCTACGCTGGAAACAAACAGCGTTTATATCTATATCCCTGATGAAAAGCTCAAAATTTATGGCGACCTGCTGCGCATTATAACAGCCCAGTCGATGGAATATTTTTCATCCAGACCGCCAGAGCATAAGAAAATGATTCTGTTTTGTTTGGATGAATTTGCTTCGTTTGGCAAGCTGCAAATCACCGAGGCCCTGCGTAAGCTGCGAAAGCGGCACATCCGCATTATGGTGCTGACGCAATCGCTGGCTGACCTTGACATGATTTACGGCAAAGATGAGCGCAAAGCAATGCTCGGTAACTTCAAATTTACCGTCATACTGGGCTGCAAGGATACCGAAACGCAAGAGTATTTCTCAAAAATGATTGGAGAAAAACGCTCCTTACTGGCAACAGACCCCAACCAGAAACCACAGCCTATCATCAAGCCAGCCGACCTTGCACATTTGGAGCAAGACCTCTTTGTGGTCTGTGATGATGGTGCCGTGCGACTGCGGAAGAACTTTTATTTTAAATAATTTTATGTTTACCTACATACTACAAAAGTTATAGTAGGGTAAACGCTACTAAAAGAATAGAGAATACAAAGAAGTGGTTGTTGCGATTTTTGCAACAACCACTTCTTTACTGCTGCTCCCGCAGTTCCTTATAAACCTCATGCAGGAACACGCCCAGCACACGGTGCTTGATGTCGTCATTGCTCAGCAGCAGGCTGAAGAAATCCTGATTCTGGGAAAGTCCCTCAATCAGCGCGTCATCTGTATTGTCGTAGAAGCTGAACTCAAAGTCCTGCTCGGTGTTGTTTTTGGCAGCGGTCTTCAGCTTATCCGAATGCAGCAGCAAGTCCTTGATTTGCAGCATAACTTTCGTCATGGCGCTGCTATCGTAGCCCTTGCCTGCGCGGGAGTTCACCTCGTCAATAATTTCCGACAGGTGCTTTACTTCATCCACGGTCAGACCGACATCGGCCCCGCTCAACTTTACGTTCGGGGCGCTGGCGTGGCGCTGCTTGTTGCCCTTATCGCCCTGACTTTCCTGCACAAAATTCGTAGCTTGAATCTTATCCTTCAAGCTGATGCCGCCGCTGTTGCCAACGACCAAATAGGTCAACAGCAGATTAACGAACACATACTTCTTGTGCAGTTCCGGGTCGCCAAAGCTGGAGGCCATCGACAGGAACTCATACAGGCGTACAAACCCACGACAGTTTTTGGTAAAAGCACGCTGGTGGTCCTCGTTGAACTGATTTTTCAGCACATTTACAGCACGCTGGATGCACTGGTAAACCAGACGGTCCTCTTTGGCTGTGGTGCGCTTGCCTTTCGGATTGTAGACAATGCTTGCAACCGTATCCACATCGCGGTCATCCAGAACATTGTAACCGTCAATCTTATTTTCCAGTTCGCGGAGCTGGGCAATTGTAGCGGTGTTGGACAATACTGTAGTAGTATAGAACGGCGCAAATGCATCTTCCATTTCCTCTGCGTGGTTCACAAAGTCCATGACCACGACCTTTTTATCAAAGGGCGGGCATATACGGTTCAAGCGGGAAAGCGTCTGCACCGCATTTACACCACGCAGCTTTTTCAGCACATACATGGCACAGAGCTTCGGCTGGTCGAAACCGACCTGATACTTATTTGCCACCAGCAGGACATTATACTCGTCCCCATCAAAGACTTTCGGCAGCTTATCCTCGGCAAAGCCGTTCATACTCGGCTCGGTATATTCAGTATCGTCAATTTTCACTTTGCCGGAGAACGCCACCAGCGCCTTTACATCCTTGTAATTATGGCGGGTGACATAATCCTCAAATGCCTGCCGATACTTCACAGCGGCCTCGCGGGATGCCGTGATAACCATTGCTTTTGCCTGCCCGCCAAGTTCCTGCATGACAGTGGAACGGAAATGCTCGACAATGATATTGACGCGCTGGTTGATATTGTCGTCAAACAAATCAATATAGCGTGCAATCTGCCGTTTGGCGGCAATCGTCTTCATCTCAGGGTCGTCGTCAATGGTCTTGTTCAGCTTATAGTAGGTCTTGTACTCGATATAATTTTGCAGCACATCAAGGATATAGCCCTCCTCAATGGCCTGCTTCATGCTGTACAGGTGGAACGGCTGATACACGGGATGCCCGTCTGCATCAATACTTTCACGGCCAAACAGGCGCAGCGTCATCGGCTTTGGCGTGGCAGTAAAGGCAAAGACCGACACATTGGGAGCCTTGCCGCGGCGCTGGATTTCGTTCTCGATAGCATCCTGCGCATCGGTTTCTTCGGGACCATCATTCTGCCCCAGCGTATTTTTGACCGCAATCATATCCTTGCCGGACGTAGACGAATGGGCTTCGTCAATGATAATGGCAAAGGTCTTATTGTTCTGGTTCTGCGCCAGCTTCCAGAAATCCACATAGAGGAATTTCTGAATCGTGGTGACAATGATTTTGTAATTGCCTTTCAGTGCATCGGCAAGGTCGGCAGAGGTCTTTTTGTCATCGATGGTGCAGACAAGGCCGCTCTTGTGGTCGATGCCCTTGATAGCGTCCTGCAATTGACGGTCTACCACAACACGGTCTGTAATGACCAGAACGCTGTTATAGACGATGTGATTCTGCGTATCATGCAGGGATACCAGTCGATGGGCCAGCCACGCAATGGTGTTAGTCTTGCCGGAACCTGCGGAATGCTCAATCAGATAATTAAGCTGTGTGCCGTTGTACTCGGCATCAGCCAAAAGCTGGCGGACGGCATCGCGCTGATGATAACGCGGGAAAATCAGTTTTTCCTTGACGGACTTTTTCCCTGTCAGTTCGTCCACGACCTGTTCACGCTGGATGAAAACGAACTTGGTAATCAGTTCAATCAGGCTATCGCGGCGCAGAATATCATCCCACATATAATGCATCGGATAATCGTCCACGCCGTCATCCAAGGGGTTGCCCTCTCCGGTGTTGACGCCCTCGCCGCGTCCACGGTTGAACGGGATAAAGCGTGTGCCAAGGCCGTCCAGCTTAGTGGTCATATAGCAGGTATCAAGGTCCATGGCAAAGTTGACCAGAGCGCCCGCTTTGAACAGGAACAGACGGTTCTTCGGGTCGCGGTCCTCGGAATACTGCTTGATTGCCATGCGATAATTCTGACCTGCGCTCTGGCATTTCAGCTCAAAGGTCACAATGGCAAAGCCGTTAAGGAACACAACAAGGTCGATGCGCTGGTCATCGTTAATCCAGACTTCCTCCATGATGGAGAAAATGTTGGCATTGTACTTAGCAACAAGGTCGGGATTAAAGTCTGTTGCAGGTTTGCCGTACAGCAGGTCCAGATGAATATTGGAAATCTCGATACCGGATTTTAGCGTTTCAATAAGGCTGCTGCCCTTATTGTTAATGCTCTGGATAATGAACTGGATGACGGTTTCCTCGGTCTGGCCATTATAGAGTTTTCGCAATGCTGCCATTGTGTCCGGCTGTGTTGCGTTCAGAAAACGGAACAGCAACTCACGGTCCATTGCTGTGGTGCGGTCATAATCTGTTTTGCATTTGCGCTCTATGTAGCCGTTGTTATCAATTAAATAGTCGATGATATAACGCTGATAGTCGCGCTCTGTTCCGATATTTTTCACGGAACCACCTCCTCGTTTTCCTCAAGCAGATTTAAGGCGCTTGATTAGCTGCTTCGCAAAGAGAAGCGCTATCTGGTCACAGCTATACCTATCGGAAGGGATTCCCTGTATATCTGCTACGGAAGGATACTTTTCTTTTAGCTGTTCTGCTGTAATATTGTGCAGAATCGGCAAAATCAGTTTTTGCCCATTACGGTTTTGCCGATTAAGAAACTCATTCAGTTCTTTCTCTGTCCATTCACGGTCAAAGAAGTTTTCAGAGATGACAATAATTGCGAATTCCGCTTTCTGCGTTCCATCGATGATTTTATCTTTCCATTTGTCGCCCCACTCAAGCGATTCTTTATCATAGAAGATAGAGATGCCAAGTGTTTTTAGTGATTGATAAAGTTCCTCCACTAAGGCTTCTTTGTCTTTGCTTGCATGCGAAATGAAAACATCGTACTCTGGGAGTGTTTTTGCTTGATATTTGGGAACACTCACGGATTGGATTCCGTTCATTTTATCAACAAATTCCCGGTCACTTTGTATACTTTGTAAGCAAGTCATTAACTCTCCAACAGCATTTTCAGAGCGATGGAAAAGCAATGTTTTCATTCGTTGCCCCAGAGGATGTTCTTTTAGATACTTATCATAAAATATTTGCACGTCATTCATCCATTTAGAAGCTGCGTTGTCATTTCCTAAAAAGCCAAGGTCAACCGGGGAGTAAATGGCAGCAGCTTTCTCCAGAAGTAAATTAAGTTGTTCTTCAAAATCGGCCATCAGACGACCTCCTTTTTCCCAGTTACATACTCGTAAATAAGTGATTTTTTGTAAGAATCAATAACCGTAAGCTGTTGCTTTTTACTTGCAATTATAGATTCAATTTCTTTGCACTTGGAATCAAGATATACCACGATATTTTTTTGCTCATCAATCGGTGGCGCGACAATGTGCATCTTGGAAAGTTCGCTGTAATTTAAGCCTTGGCGAACACCATTGCCCATATTGTACAGAACTTTCATAACATCATAGGCGTGCAAAAGGTAATGAAAATATTCTGGGATTACTTCTTTAGCTGCCTTTAATGTCACATATGCAGAAGTAATAATGCCATGTTCTTTAACAAGCCCTGTCCGCAGGCTACGCTTATCATTTTGCAAATCCGTAAGTCGAAGAACAATATCTCCCGGCTCAATAATGTTATAGCCATTAAAACTGTCCGGCAGAAGTCCCTCAGATGTATTGATGTCTTTCCGGATGACCTTTCCATAGCTCAGTGACAGCAAGTTTTGTTCTTTCCCAAGATAATTCTTTTTCTTTCTTTCAGAAAAGTAGTAATATAGGGGGTGAATATCCCAATGGGCAGGAATATTTCCAACCCACTCAATCCCGCTATCCTTCATTTCTGCATCCGGGTTCAGCCCCTTGGTGACAGCCTCGGTAATGATGGAACGCTTGAACTGCTCTAATATTTCGATTTCTTTCTGAATATCAGCAGAGATGGCATCAATTTCGGAACATTGGGAATCAAGAAAGCTCACGATTTTTTCTTGTTCTTTCAGACAAGGAAAAGCAATATAAGAATTGTTCATTACTCCCATCGTTATAAAGCCCATTGTGGTTTCATGAATTTTTGCTTTGAGTGCATCGGTGAGGGCAGACAAATAGTAATACGCAAACTTTTTATTTAGATTGGAACTCAGTTTTGTTTTCCAAATGTGATAATGATAAATTACTTTTTCTCCAGACCATATAACCGGAGCATAAGACATTGACCACGAATACAGTAAGTCGCCGTTCTCGCAATACTTATCCGGTGGCAATTCTAAACTTGAGGTATACCATGTAGGATTTGAAAACAGATTGCCAACTCTAAGGATGCGATACTTTCCATCTTCCTCAAATTCTGAATCGCTGTATGCTCTGCCATTGATTAACTGAATTTCATACTTCTGTTTGCAGCATTTCCAATCGAACGGGATTGTTCCAATCCACTCAATCCCGCTGTCCTTCATTTCACGCATAGTTCCACCACCTTACCCAAACAGCTTCGCAATGCGCTGGCTGACAGACTGTTCCAGTTCCATAAACTGCTTTGCCAGTTCCTCACTGGGTACAGGCTGCTCGTACTTGTAGAAATACTGCGTGAAGGGAATCTCTGCGCCCGTCTTGATAACAGGCTTCTTGGCATCCGCCTTTTCTTCCCAAAACGCCTTTGCATCTGGCACATGGGGCAGAACCTCCCGTGCCATATAATCATTGATGGATTCCTCATAAGGCACACGCTCGGTATCTTTGGAATCCTTATCATAGAGAATTGCGCCGTGCTTATCCCGCTGGATTTCAGCGTTCTTATCCATCACGGACAAGCCATCCGCAATTTTGTCCAGCAGCTTTTTATCATCGGTCACTTTTGCCAGTGCCTTGCGCAACACCGGCATAAAGACTTCCGGGGAAAGATAGACTTCATCCGAAACCGCATCCTGCAAAGCAGAGATAACAGCCTCGTAGACAGGCTTTTGCTCATACAGCTTGTCCAGCTTCATTTTGTCCTTGACGGAAATCTGTGCGCCCTGTTCTTCCAGTTCATCGACCTTGGCGGGGTCATATACGGAATTCAGCGTACCGTCCACCAACATCTGGTCAATGCGCTCCTCCGTAATGGCATAGCTGCGCTGCAACGGCTGCATGACCGTATATTCGCGGTACATAAACTCTTCGTTCTTGAAGATTTTGCAGTATTCGTTCTCTTCAAACGCCGTGTACAGTTTAACGATTCTGTCGCGGTCCTCCGGCAGCAGTTCGTTTTTCTTGTTGCCTGCCGCCTTGCGCAGCTTGTGGAAGATGCTGGTGGCATCAATCAACTGCACATAGCCCTTGCGTTCCGGGCGCTTGTTCTTGGACAAAATCCAGACATAGGTAGCGATACCCGTGTTGTAAAACAGGTCGGTGGGCAGTGCGATAATGGCTTCCAGCAAATCCTGTTCCTGTTCCAGAATCCAGCGACGAATCTGGCTTTCGCCGGATGCCGTACCGCCTGTAAACAGAGGGCTGCCATTCTCGATAATCGCAGCGCGGCCAACCTTGTCATCCATCTTATCAATAGCCGACTGCATGAAAATCAGCTGGGAGTCGCCGCCGCTCGGCAGACCTGCACCCCAGCGTCCATTCTTGCCGCGCTTGAACTCATTGCGGACCGCATCTTCCTGTCCAGCCTTGGCATCTTTCCCGGCCCACGGAGTACCGAAGGGCGGGTTTTCCAGCACGAAGCGCATCTTGATGTTGGGGAAGCAATCCTCTTTGAAAGTATCGGCATTGCGGAAGTTTTCAATGTTCTGCCCTTTAATCATCATCTCGGCCAAACCGACAGCGTAGGACTGGGGCATAAACTCCTGCCCGAACAGGCGCACATCGGCGCTGGGATTGTAATGCTTGATAAAGCTGTACGCCGTGCTGAGCATACCGCCCGTTCCGCAGGCTTGGTCACAGACAGTTACAATCTTGCCATCGTCGAAAATATCGTCACAGCCCTCGCTGATAAGCACAGCGACAAGGCACTTGATAATGTCACGACCTGTGTAAAACTGACCGGCATCTACGTTCTGATAGAACTTGCCAATCAGATGCTCGAAGATATAGCCCATCTTGATACTGTCGTAGGTCTTGGGGTCCAAATCCAAGTCGGCAAACGCCTGCACCACGCTGAACAGACATCCGTCCTTATCCATCTTGTCGATATGGCTGAACATTTCAAGGCCATTGAAGATTTCCTGCACTTCGGCGGAGAATCCTTGAATATACACTTTGAAATTGGATTTAATGTTGTCTGGCTCGTTGCACAGCTCTTTCAGCGTGTAGGGCGAGGTGTTATAGAACTGATAGCCGGAAATGCGGTACATTGCCTTCGGCGGATAGTTCGGATTTTCTGCAAATTTGGCCAAAACCGCTTCCTTGTGCGGCTCCAAGGCGCACTCCAAGCGGCGCAGAATCGTCATCGGGATAATGACATCGCCGTACTTATCCGGCATATAGGAGCCGCGCAGTTTGTTGGCGATGCTCCAAATAAAGTTCACTTCCGGGGTGACATCAATCGGGGATTCATCCCACAAAGCGTCAAAGGCGATTTTGTTCGACATTTTTATTCTCCGTTCAAGGGTACTATTGTTTATTCAACTTATTGGTACTTATTATACCATCTTACGGGGCGTTCTACTATGGTAGTTCTGCCAAAAGTGAAAAAGTGACCTGTAGCGGATGAATTTATATCCGAAATTTTGTGTGAACTCGGCAGTGCTTCTTATCATTTCGGGCGTTCGATGGTGCCTTGTTGGTGCAGAGTGCTAAAAAACTCAGCATATACAAGGAAAAGGCCGGGCAGCCCTTTTGGGGGCGCTCGGCCTTTTGAAAAGTGTATGTAGATTAGCGGCAGGAAAGCCCGTACTGACAGAATCAGAACGGCAAATCATCCTCCGGCAAGTCAAACGGAATATCGGCGTTGGTTGAAGCTTCGGGAGCTTCGAGGAGGGTCTGCTTAAAAGTGTACTTTCGACCACCCGTGCCATTTTTGGCAGACGTAAAAGTAATGCCGTCATAACGGTAAAGGTCATCCGCAAAGAACTTTACCTCGTTTGTAATGTTACGCGGATTCCCAAGGCCATGCCCGATGTAAGGGATACTTTCGGCTACGCGGCTAAGTTGACTCATTGAACCACGCCATGTACCATTGCCGCGTGAGATAGCTTCTTTGATGGCAATTACGGTTTCGCTGCGCTCATACTGGGCATGATGGAACTTTTCGTCTACTTCATCAGCGTTTCCAACCATCGACCAAGAGCAGCTATCCGTATCGAAGGACAACACAAATTCCTGCTGTGCACAACGGCGGCCTGAAATATGCAACTGAGCAGTATCCGAAAAATGGGTATCTTTTTCCAGAACCATCATAGTATCAAGCGCGGCCTGTGTGGCAACGCTGCCATAAATGCGGTTGAAAGGATTATTCTCGTCGTTCGCTTTGCGGAGATGATGGATTACCAATAATGCAATAGCGTGGTCTGCGGCTACCTTTTTAAGACCATGGAACAAGGCATACTCTTGAGTAAAAGAATTGGAATCGCTGCTTTGCGCACCAAGGACCACACCAAGAGTATCAATGACAACGAGTTTGATGCTGGGATTGGAACAAAGGGTCTGGTGCAGCATGTCAACCAGTCCATCAGCAATCGTGGGGACTTCCGTTGAATAAAGGAGCCCTTCGGGTGCATCTTCTCCCATATTGAGCTTTTTAATCCGTTCTTGCAAATCGGCATCGCCGTCTTCCAAGTCGAGATAAAGTACATCCGATTTGGTGGTGCTGAGACCAAGGAACGATGCTCCTTTTGCAACAGCGAGACACAGTTGAAGAGCAAACCACGACTTACCAAATTTGGGCGGACTTGCCAAAAGCGCCAGTCCCGAAGGCAAAATTCCGTTTACAAGGAACTCTGTAGGCGCAAAATGCTGTTGCATTAAATCTTTGACGGAGCGAATAGGCAGATACTTGGCCTCAGTTCTGGCTTTCGGGGCAGTCCAAATCGGCGTGTTTTCAATTAAATGTTTGGCTTGTTGCAGTCCGGCATCGCCATAGCTTTGGAGATAGTCACCGATAGTAGCCTGTTCCGGCATAATTTCCCAAATTTCGGAAAGGTCGATAACTTTTACAGATGTGGTAACCGGATTGACCAGAGATGCTTCTTCCTGTGCAAATTGCTTGCTGACATTGTTATTGGCGTGAAAAATAACAACATTCTTACCCGCAAAGTATGGAACAACTGAGCGGGGAAAATGGCCGGAGCCTGCACCATTATAAGTACATACAGCAATCATTTTGAACTGCTCAAATGTATCGGCGTCCTTTTCGCTTTCTACAATATAAATAGTTTCGCCTTTTGGTGTATTGACTAAATTCCGCAGATGATAGAAAAGCAACTCATTTTTAAGGTTGAAAGAATCTTTAGGGTTACTGTGCGTGTTATCCAAAGTGAACTTTAAAGTGCCATCCGGTAAATGATAAACATGCTTTGTTGTAAGGTAGCGACCTTGTGCATCATAATAAGAATAAGAATCTTCGGCGTTGGTATTAAACATATGAATCTCCTTGATATAAAAGTCTAAAAGAATTTTAAAAAGTTAGGATGCAATATTGCCGTTCTGCAGAAGTGGAATACGCTGTTTCCATAATTTACATTTTCTGCGAATCGCAAGCTTCCGCAAGGGAGAGTCATAATTTATTTACAATTTAAAAAGAAACTTATTTTAGATGGCCCTATTATTTTACCGTTGCAACCGTTGATGAAGTAGCATAGGCGTGCACAATGATTCATTCAGAGCGTAGATGTGCCAAAGTACAGCTAGCAGGCCCTAAAAGCTCAATGGGATAAAGGAACTGCTGACGTTCTGAACGAAGCTAAGGCACATGCCGTTAGGAAGCAGCTAGCACTGCTAGGCAGATGCCTAATTAAGGAAGTGTGACTTTAAAATTGCCGTTGCAATCGTTGATGGCTGCCACTGTCAAACGGCCTAACCGCTATGGTCAGAACGTAAAATGCCAGCCCTGCCAGAAGCAGCATCTTTAAAGCTGGTTACGGAGCGAGTGGCAGGAAGGTACTATCCAGAACGTAATAGCATAAAATCTTATTTCGCTCTGATAGGATAAAGATGCACTTTTAAAATGATATGATACTTAATCCAAACGGGTTTTGAAAGTATGGCAGTTACAAAGTGCGTACTTGTTTTTATAAACAGGCAATCACTGTTTGAGGTGACTGTATTATTGTAAGGAATTCCGTTCTGCCGAATAACCTTTAGGCTGCGTTGAACAGACAAAACGGAAGCAGCCGTTTAGGTGTGCAGTAACGTTCTGTTATCAACGGTGTCAACGGTATTTTTAGGGCGGATATTGCTACAGTTTTAGGGATAGCAAACAGTATCAACGATGCCAACGAAGAAAATAACCCCCAACTGTTTGTAAAAGGAAAAAACTATTTTTATAAACGAAGGCTTTATTTAACCCATCTTGCCACAGTCTTTGCATCCATGCCGTATAATTGCGCTATATGGTACATACTGGCTCCTGATTGATACATTGCTTTCATCTCGGCCTTATAGTCTGGCACGGCATCAGGCGTGTGGAGCAGGTCATTGAGAGATAGCTCCAGCAGGACAGCAAGTTGCAGAACGTATCGCGGTGCAACGGATTTGCTGCATAGTGTGGCGTGCAGCTGCTTGGCGGATATGTCGGCTGTGGGAATATAATTGCCATATAGACTTAAAAGTGCAGTTTCAATTTTAGTGGCATACGTTCTACCTCCGGTCAGGGAACGCCAGCCGCGGGAACGCAATGCGCGGTCAAGGACGGCATGGTAGGCAGAACCGTCACGGTAATCAAAACTGGAATCCAAAGTATCTTGTAGCAATAAATCTAATGCCAGCAGGCAATCTGGCACGGGCTTTGCTGGTTGCTTTTTAAGCCGCATGGTAAATGTTGCAGGAAATAGTTCCTGCTGCCGTGCGCTGCTGTATATGACATCGGTATCGACCAGCCAGCAACGGTGCTTGGTGCAAATCTGCATATCCGGCAGTTGGTGGCTGCGATGCCAATAAGGCTCACCATATAGTTGCAAATCCTCTTGATAACAGACGGGGCAATAGCGCATTACGGAGCAATGATTTCCGTTGGCCTGTGAAATGCCCATCCGATGTACAGCTAATGGATTGCCATTGACAACATAGGCATAGGTGGAGCGCTTGCGCTGAGTAGGGAAAAATCGCGCGTAATAGGGATAAAATGTGTGCTGCATTACAACATCCTTTGCAGACAAGAACCCTTGCGGAAGCTGTGCCAACAGCGTATTTATAGGCCCGCAGAGCATTAGACTGGGAGCACAGAAATTGTCCCCATATAGCTGCCGCAGGGTGTGCTTGGCGCAGTAGTTGCCGCTGTGAACATGGTAGCGACAAATGACGCTGTACCAAAGTTCATCTGGGTATGGCGAGGGAAAGAAGTTAATCATATTGCAACCTCACCCTTGATATACTCTGCATAAGCAGATACGGGCAATTCGCCGCTCTTTTTGGCTTTTTTGAGCAACATCCGTATATCATTTCCAACAATCTTGGAGGGGGCTGCGGAACCTACGGATACCTCCGGCGTGGTCTTTGCCTGCCGCTTAACAACGGGTTTGGCGGAAAGCTCGCTTATGTATTCTGACACCATCCCCAAGTTCCTTAAAAATGCACTTTCAAAAACTTCTAAATCCAGCTTTTCACGTCCGTCAAGGATGACTTGCTTTTGGGCATTATATAGCAACTTGGCGAGTATATCCGGGATGCCCTGTGTCTTGCGATACAGCCAGTTTGCAAACTCTGGCGTCAGGTCGGTGGCACACTGTGTGTACTGGTAATGCCATAGCCCTTGCAGGAGTAACGCAAACTCCTTATCGTTGGGCAGTCGGTCATAGACAAGCCCAGTGGTACGCCGTGCGGCGCGAAACTCCTGCTGCAATACCAGCAAAACGCGCGGTGTTCCGACCATGCAGACGCTTACCCCTGCCCCGTTGATAAGGTGGACGAGAAAATTCAAGAAACGTATACCGCCATCGCTTTTACGATAGGCAATGTTCTGCAATTCGTCTATCACCAGCAGGCCAATATGATTGACCCGTACAATTTGGTTGAGCTGGCTGACAAGGACATCAATGCTCAACCTGCGCGATAGAGCATCTTTTTGATAGGTGGTTCCAATCAAACTGTCGATTTGCAGGTAAATATCCAGTATCAGTGCTTTAATGGACGCATCGTGCGGGGTCTGCACAACCAAGTACGGGATTTGGTGGCAGTAGAACTTTTGCCCATGATACTCAGTGTGCTCAATGACCTGCGGATATAACGATAATACGCGCTGCAAGGCGGTTGACTTGCCAAGACCCGACACGCCGACTACAGAGAAAGAATTGCCGCCGCCGATGGATGCGGCAAGAGCATTGCCGTGCATCAGCGAGTAACCATTCTGCATGGCGGCAGCTTCGCTCTGGATTGAATACTGCCCATAGCAATGCTGCATGGCGGTGTAGATTTCGCAGTACAAGTCAATCGTCATGGATAGGGGCTGGTAAAACTCGTATAGAGAGGACAACAGCTGCAAGCGTTCCCCGGTGCTGCGGTCACGGTCACTATCGCTATAGGGTGGGATGACCGCCAGAGCGCGAATCAAGGCTTTGCCAGACAGCATCGGTGGCAAAGCCTCTATGAACGGGTTGTTATCATAAAGCGGATTGGGGACATAATCAGCGTGCATCGAAATCATCCTCCTGTTGCTCGGCCAGTAAATCCATCAGCGATACGCTTTCTTGTTTGCGGGCTGTGCTGCGGTTGCGTTGTATCTGCCTGCTGATATTGCTGCGGTCTGGCATTGTACGTTCGGAGCCGTCTGCAATGGCTTGTATATCGCTCATGAGGTCGAGTTGTGCCTGCAATTCCTGCTTTTTCCAGTCAGTACGTTCTATCTTTTCCTGCTGCTGTGCATCAGCAATTTCTGCCAGCGATTTGCCAAGATAGGCTTTTTGAGCCAAATCAAAAGCCGAGTAAGTGCCATTTTCGTATAGCCAAACAGTATCCATACATTCCGGCGCATAGGCAACCTGTACAGTTTCCCGTCCACCGAGACCGGCAGCGACAAAACGCTTTTTAAAAGTGCAGTTTGAAAAACGCAGGCCGAAAATTTCCAGACCGCGTTGCGTGATTTTTCCCTCGGCACGGGGCAACAGCGTATAGAGCAGCTTTTTGTCTGTGGCCTCATGCACAGGGCAATCATCCTGTGTCTCGCAGAACGACCAGATACTTGCTGCCAGCGGCGGCGTGTTGGCTTCTATCATAGCAGGGGTACGGGTAAAACCTGTCTGTACAGATTTTGCATTGTAGAACAGGACGCAACGCAGAACAACGGCGGTAAATTGCTCTAAATCCAATGTGCCTTGTCTGCGGTAGTCCGGCGCACCGCGTTCTTGTGTGTCGGTTTCGATGACACCCTTGCCTTTAAGTAGCGGCTTGTAGGCACTCTGAACCAAATCAAACAGTTTTTCAACTACACCCTTTAAATCCGGACGGTATGCAGGAAGATTTTCAATCTCAATATGGTAACTCTCGCACAGGTTTTCCAGCGGGCCGCTGGTGAACTCACCGCCTCGGTCTGTAATAATTTTGGTAGGAAGATGGTGACTCGGCCAGTCGTGCGGGTCGATGTCTATCCCGTGCTGATGGCAAAAACTGACCTTGTCCGTAAAAGTGTTCTGAAGCAGCAGACGCAGCGCGTATTGCCCGCTCTCTAAACCAACATAAACGCCGGTAATCAGGCGGCTGTAGGCATCGACCATTGTGTAAATGACAGGTCGGCCAATAGGTTTGCGGGAAAGGCGGCTGACAATGTAGATGTCGGCAATGGTGGCATCAGTCATGTACACACCAATAGTATGCGCGTAATCGCAGACCGAGCCGGTAAACGGACGGTGATTGCGCTGGTAGGCTTTAAGCCCCTGTCTGCTGATGGTCTCGCTGATGGGGTCGCGGTTCTTGCGAAAGAAATAGCGGAACTGCCAGAACGTGGGATATTCTGGCTTCAATGTACCGTGTGTGTCGCAGTATTTCGCCCGCAGCATCATCTTGTAGGCGGTCTGCAAGCTCTGCCGCTGTGGGGTGTAGTAATACTTGTTCAGTGCCCAGCGGATGGCCTTTTCATCGGTGGTAAGTTCGTGCTGTTCTGGCGTAGGACGTTCTGCGGGTAAAAGTGCATTTTTAGATTGGTAGACCCAGTAGCGCCAAAGGTATTGGAGTACCGTGCGGCGGGCAATGCCATGCGCGGCAGCAATCTGGCGGACAACCTCGTTGCGATGGGATTTATCATAGATACAGGCATCCTCCAACAGCGGCGCAATCAGGTCGAGCTTGCGATTGCGCCCCTCGCGCTGGCGGTTGGTGATGTCCTCGTCCAGAACGAAAACAGAGTATGTTTCGGCAGGGACGGGCTGTAATTCTGCAAGCAAATCCGATGCAACGGGGTACGGCATCCGAAAGTGTTGGCAGCTGACGACATAGCTCTGCTCTTCTCTGCAAAGCAAAACGCGGACGTGTTCGCCGCTTTCAGCGGCAAGGATGTCAAGATTCCTCATGGCTGGTATCCTCCTTGTCGATGATGATACCCCAATCGGAGATGCCTTGCTGCTGCCAGTATCGGCGGGACAGTTCCAGCTTTTCAGCAACCGAGGGGCGGCTTAAATAAGACCGAAAGACAGCCTCACGGACTGCCGTGTGCCCATCGTCATAGTGCAGGATAAAATCTGTGGTGTAGGTCTCGCTGGGAAGATTTAAGTCGTTGGCGGGAATATCATTGCAGAGGATAGGAACATTACATTCAAATTGAAAAATTGCAGGTTCTGCATCCAGCATTTTCGCGGCGGCAAGCTGCACTTTGTCATACAGACAGCAGACGGCCTTACATTTGGTGAGCATGATTTTGGTACAACGCTCTTTTTGGACTTGTTTTCGCATTTCTTTGACGCTCCTTGTTGTAAATTTGGGGCGTCCGTTCACCGAAGAAAAAGGAAAATCACCTGTGCCCTTTTGGGGCAAACCTCTGTTCCACATTTTCCAAAAATCGAATTGAAAAGAGCGAAATTTGGAAAAAGTGGAATTTCAGTGTGCCTTTTGGAAAATCTTGAATTTTTGCTTGCCTCATAGATTTATCGTTGTAATGGCATAAAGACGTATTAAGAGGTAAAACAGAATTCCACATTTTCCGATTTTCTATTGACCGTACTATATGTGCGGGCACACGAAAAAATCCAGAAAGGCGCAGAGAAAATCAAGACAGCGCATAGGCGCTCGCTCCACTCCGTTCCGCTCGCAATCCGCCTAATCTCCAAGCCAACTCCAAGAACATTCCAAGTCCACACCAAGCAAAATCAACGCATTATCTCATGTTTTCCCGGATGGGACAGAATGAGAGAGGATTGGAAACAAAAAAGAAAGCAGGCCCCGGAGCCGGATGGCGGAGGGGCCTGCGTGTGGATTCTTAACTTGTCTCTTTGTTCTTCGGTGAATGCCCTGTATCAAATTTTGCCCTTAGTGCTGGGGGTTCAGGATGGTACGCCAGTCAAGGTCGCCGTGCTCCAGGCCGTGGATCAACACCTCGGCAGTGGCAATGTTGGTGGCAACCGGAATATTGTGCACATCGCAGATGCGCAGCAGGTTCATCTCGTTGGGCTCCGAGGGCTTAGCGCAGATGGGATCACGGAAGAAAAGCAGCATGTCCACTTCGTCGCAGGCGATGCGGGCAACGATCTGCTGGTCACCGCCGTGGCCGCCCGGCAAAAAGCGCTGTACGTTCAGGCCGGTGGCTTCGGCCACAAGCCGCCCCGTGGTACCCGTGGCGATCAGCCTGTGCTCGCTCAGAATCTGCCGATAGGCAATGCAGAACTGAACCATCAGTTCTTTCTTTGTATCATGTGCAACAAGGGCAATCGTCATAAGAAATCCCCCACTTTCTATAAGTTACAGCATAGCATGGCTATGCGTTTTTTGTCAAAAACAGGTCAGCGGAATGCGCTCGCCCAAAATGCGGCCCGCAAGGGCGTGCCCGGCAATGGCGGCGGGGCAGTCCTGCGGCAGGGCGGTGCCTGCGGCACCGGCGCGCTGCAAGGTGCGGCTTTCCGGGATAGCGGCAATCAGCTGCAAACCAACGGTGTCAATGCACTCGTCCAGGTCAAACACCGCAGCATCCTTGCCAAAACTGGAACGGGACACACGGTTCATCACCAGCCGCACGGCGCTGGCGGGGCGGCCGCTCTGTAACAGGGCATCCGCCACAATGCGCCCATCCCGCAGGGCGACCGGGTCCGGCGTTAAAACAACCAGTGCGCGGTCCGCCAAGCGGTTGGCGGCGGTAAACGGTGCGCCCATGCCCGCTGCAGTATCCAGCAGGATATAATCAAAATATTCCCGCATGGCCAAAATCAGCCCGGCCAGCGGTGCTGCGCGGACCTCACCGCCCTCATAGGGTGCGCTGATGACCGACAGCCCAGGGTACAAGGGGCTGGGCACAATAGCTTTGCTGCCATCACACCGGCCGCACAGAACATCCTCGATATCGTAAACCGTCTTGCCGTATACCCCGGCAATCATGTCCACACTGCGCAACCCGGAGTCCAACTCGATCAGCAGGACGCGGCGGCCCCAGGCACCCAGCTGGGCACCCAGCAGGACCGATACGGTGCTTTTGCCCGTGCCGCCCTTGCCGGAGCAGATCATAATGGTTTGCGCGTTCATATGGTGGAAGTCCTCGCTCTCTCGTAGGTGTTGCCCTACAAAAGAGAAAACACCCCTTTTATTATTCTATCACAAAGAATACAGCGAAACAACTGCTTTAACTATGAAAAATTGCTGAAATTTGTGCATCAGTTGCCGACAGTTCCTACAACCCCATAAGTTTAATGGAAGCCCCCGCAGCCGCACAAACACACAAATATATACTATTATAAAGGAAAAGCAGGGGACAGTGCAAGTAGTTTTGAAAAGTTATACTTTTGACTTTTACAGAAACAGTTGTCCGCCGATGAACGGCTGTTATAGAATGCAAACGTTTGAGCAGTTACAGCGGATGCGGTTGGTTCCACGCACGGCGCAGGCGGGCAAGGGCGTGCTTTTCCAGCCGGGATACATAGCTGCGGCTGATGCCGAACTGTGCGGCAATCTGCTGCTGCGTCTGCGGGACGGCGCCATCCAGGCCGTACCGCAGGGTCAAGATCTGCTGCTCGCGCTCCGGCAGGGCGGTAACCAGCTGGCGCAGCTGAGCGGCGGCATCCCGCAGTTCGCAGTCTTCTTCCATTGTGGCCAGGTCGGGCAGAACATCCGCCAGGGTTAGCATGCCGCTGTCCGCGCCGGTTTCCAGCGGCTCCTGCAAAGAAACGGTGCCTGCTTCGCGCCGGGTGTGGCGCAGCTGCATCCGCAGCTCGTTTTCAATGCAGCGGCTGGCGTAACTGGCAAAGCGGGTGGTGCGGGCGCAGTCATAGGTATCTACTGCTTTAATCAGGCCGATGGTGCCGATGCTGATAAAATCATCCTGCCCGCCGGAAATGGTATAATACTTTTTTACAATATGTGCCACCAGCCGCAGGTTGTGGCAGATCAGCGTTTCACGCGCGGCGGCATCCCCGGCGCGCATGGCGGCGAAGGCGGCTTGTTCCTCCTTGGCGGAAAGCGGCTTGGGAAAGCTGCCGGTTTCCAACCGGAGGGCCAGGTAGAGCAGATGCGAAGCAGCCGACTGCAAAAAAAGCCATAAAATCCCGATCATAAGACTTCACCCCTGCACCATGGGTATGCGGGCGGCGGGAAAAAGATGACGCGGGATTTTGGGGGCGGGAGAAATGTGGTAATATTAAGATGATAAGTAATGATGGGGCGAGGGGGCTTGACACAATGTGCGCCCCCAACGGCAAAAATTATATTGCGCATGATGACATCCCACCGGAGGTACAGGCGGCATTTGAACGGCTGCAAGCGGTTTATGGCACCCAGACCCGCGCGGCCAACCCGCTGTATGCCAGCAAATAGCTGTTGAACATTCTTGCTAATTGTTGTATAATATTGAACATTCTGGATTGAAACGTGCAACATATGGCACGGGCACAGAGGGAAAGGAAAACAGAATGGAAGTTACAACAAAAAAGCAGAACAGAAGAAAGATTGTCATTGGCGTGTTGATTGCCGTGGTGGTGCTGGTGGCGGCGCTCATTGCGTTTGCCAGCAGCTACCTGGTCAATTATGCCATTGGGCGCAGCGGGGACGGCGGTGACCGTGAGGTGGCGCTGGATGTGGAAGCCCCCACGGTTGGCGTGGAACAGTTGATTGCCGAAAACCGCGCCGTACAAAAGCAGGCCAATGAGGAATTTTTGCAGCAGAATCCCGGCCAGACGGTGCAGATCACGGCAGCGGACGGCCTGCGGCTGAACGGCGTGTATTACCCCAATGCGGGCAGCCACCTGTGGGTGATTGCCCTGCACGGCTACCGCGGCAGCCATACCGGCGCGACCAACCTGGCCCAGCACTACTACGATGCAGGCTACCAGGTGCTGACCCCTGATCTGCGCGCCTGCGGCGACAGTGAGGGCGATTATGTCGGCATGGGCTGGCTGGACCGCAAGGATGTGCTGCAATGGATCGACTGGGTGCTGGCGCAGGACAGCGAAGCTGAAATTGTGCTGCACGGCGTTTCCATGGGTGCCGCCACCACCATGATGACAGCAGGGGAGGACACCCCGGAACAGGTAAAAGTGTTTGTGGAGGACTGCGGCTACACCAGCGTGTGGGATATTTTTTCCAGTGAGCTGAAACTGCGGTTCGGCCTGCCGGAGTTCCCAATTCTGTATACCGCCAGCGCCACGGCAAGAGCCAAAGCGGGCTATGGCTTTAAGGAAGCATCCGCCCTGCAGCAGGTGCAGAACTGTGAAAAGCCGATGCTGTTCATCCACGGCACCGCGGATGATTTTATCCCCTATGAGATGATGGGTACCCTGTATAACGCCAAACCCGGCACCAACAAGGCCACTCTGACCGCCGAGGGTGCAGGCCACGGCGAGGCGATGGATGTTCTGGGTGATACCTATTGGAATACCGTGTTTGACTTTGAAGGCCAGTACATGGCCGGCTGAGCGTTTGCCAAAACAAAGAATAACATAAGGCAATACCGCACAATTCCCGCCTGACGGCTTAAGCACCGCTTCGGCGGCTGCGGCACGGCATCTGCGTTGCCAAAATGCTCGATAATGTCGGGTTGCGGTACCCGCATCGTGCTTCGGGGGCAAAAGCCCCTCGCACTCTGCGACCGCTGCCCCTGCTTCGGTTCGCTGTTTCCGCCACTGGCGGCGCTCACCTTTGCAGCATCCAGTATTATCTGCGCTTTTGGCTTAGCATCTGCCGTACCTCGCTTGCCGTATCGGCACTTAGAATTATGCGGTATTGCCATAACAAAAAGGCCGTTGTGCAGTTTGGCTTGCACAACGGCCTTTGAATTATAATTTGAACGATGAAAGGGAAAGCCTGAAAAATCAGAACTTGAAGCTGTCCTTCAGGGTGACGATGCGGTTGTAAACGTGGGGGTTCTTGCTGTCCGGCGTAAAGTAACCGGTGCGCACGAACTGGAACCGCTCGCCGGGCTTGGCATCGGCCAGGCTCTCTTCCAGCTTGGCGTGGTCAATGACCTGCACGCTGTCGGGGTTCAGGTAATCCTTGAAGTCAGCGCCATCGGGAATGCCGTTCATGTTGGCTTCGGTAAACAGCTTGTCGTACAGGTGGATCTCAGCGTCCACGCAGTGCTCGCAGCTGACCCAATGGATGGTGCCGCGCACCTTGCGGCCATCGGCGGGGTTGCCGTTGCGGGTTTCCAGGTCGGCTTCGGCATGGATGGTCACCACATTACCGGCTTCGTCCTTGTCCACGCCGGTGCAGCGCACTAGGTAAGCGCCCATCAGGCGGACTTCGCTGCCCAAGGTCAGGCGCTTGAACTTCGGCGGGGGAACCTCAAAAAAGTCGCTCTTGTCGATCCAGACTTCCTTGGTAAAGGCAACCGGGCGGGTGGTGGTGTCGTTGGCATCGCGGTTGGGGTTATTGGGCAGGTCAAAATACTCAACCTGGTCAGCCGGGTAGTTGTCGATCACCAGCTTGACCGGCTCCAGAACGGCAACGCGGCGGGCGGCGTTCAGCTCTAGCTCGGCGCGCAGCACGGCTTCCAGCTGGCGCATATCCACCAGGCTGTCTGCCTTGGCAACACCGGCGGTGCGCACAAACTCAAAAATGCTGGTGGGGGTATAGCCGCGGCGGCGCAGACCGCACAGGGTGGGCATGCGGGGGTCATCCCAGCCATCCACAATGTTCTTTTCCACCAGTTCGCGCAGGTAGCGCTTGCTCATGACGGTGTTGGTCACATTCAGGCGGGCAAATTCGCGCTGCTTGGGGAAGCCGGCGCCAAAAATATTGGTCACGACCCACTCATACAGGGGGCGGTGGTTCTCAAATTCCAGGCTGCACATGGAATGGGTGATGCCCTCAATAGCGTCCTGAATGGGGTGGGCAAAGTCATACAGGGGGTAGATGCACCACTTATCGCCCTGGCGGTGGTGGGAAACATGCTTGATGCGGTAAATCGCCGGGTCACGCAGGTTCATATTGGGGCTGGCCAGGTCGATTTTGGCGCGCAGGGTCTTTTCGCCATCGGCAAACTCGCCCGCGCGCATCCGGCGGAACAGGTCGAGGTTTTCTTCCGGGGTGCGGTCGCGGTAGGGGGAAGGACGGCTGGGCTTACCGGCATCGTTGCCGCGGTATTCCTGCATCTCCTCGCGGGTCAGGTCATCCACATAGGCTTTGCCTTCCTGAATGAGCTTTTCGGCGTATTCATAGCACTTTTCAAAGTAATCGCTGCCGTAAAAAATGCCGCCGTTGGGGGTGGCACCCAGCCATTCCAGATCTTTCAGGATGCTCTGCACATACTCGTCGCCTTCGCGGGCGGGGTTGGTATCGTCAAAGCGCAGGTTAAACTTACCGCCATAGGTTTTGGCGGTCATGTAGTTGATGTAAATGGCCTTGGCGGAACCAATGTGCAGGTAGCCGTTCGGCTCCGGCGGAAAACGGGTATGGATCTCCTTGACCTTGCCCTCGGCAAGATCCGCGTCAATGATCTCAGTCAAAAAATTGGAAAACTTTTCGTCAGCCATGTATTCCACTCCAATAAAATATTGTAGATTGTAATATTGTCGATTTTCTTATTTTACAATAAGCGGCAGGGTTTTGCAATATGGGGAACAGGGGCAAAATGCAGAATTGAACGTGCAAAACCGCTTTTTAAGCAAAAAAAACGCTTAGCGATAGTCAATGGCAAGGGTGGGCAGACCGTTCAGGGTAAGGTCTGCAATGTTGCCATCCTTGAATTCATAGTAGCCCTGCGCGGCGATCATCGCGCCGTTGTCGCCGCAGTATTTCAGTTCCGGCAGATACACTTTCGCGCCGAGCTTCTGGGCACCATCGTTCACCAGCTGGCGCAGACGGCCATTGGCCGCAACGCCGCCCGCCAGGCAGATGGTTTTGGCGTTGGTATCCGCTGCGGCGGCCAGTAGCTTTTTGGCCAGGATCTGTGCAATGCGCTCCTGGAAGCTGGCGGCCATATCGGCCACGCGCACTTCCTCACCGCGCTGCTGGGCGTTGTGAACCTCGTTGACAACGGCAGTCTTTAAGCCAGAAAAGCTCACGTTGTATTTACCCTCCACATGCGGGGTGGGCAGCTTGTAATAGTGCGGGTCGCCGGTTTTGGCGGCCTGCGAAACGCTGGGCCCGCCGGGATAGGGCAGCCCCAGGGTGCGGGCAACTTTATCAAACGCTTCGCCCGCGGCGTCATCCACCGTGCGGCCCAGAACATGGTACTTGCACCAGTCCTCTACCTGCACAATATGGCTGTGGCCGCCGCTGGCCACCAGGCAGAGGAATGGCGGCTCCAGCTGTGGGTGGGTCAGATAGTTGGCTGCAATGTGCCCGCGCAGGTGATGTACCGGCACCAGCGGCTTGCCCGCGCCGTAAGCCAAGCCCTTGGCAAAGTTGACCCCCACCAGCACGGCCCCAATCAGGCCGGGGGCAAAGGTGACGGCCACCGCGTCCACATCCGCAATGGACATGTTGGCATCCTGCAAAGCCTGCTGCACCGTTGCGCTGATGTATTCCGCATGGCGGCGGCTGGCAATTTCCGGCACAACACCGCCGTAAAGCGCCTGTTCTTTGACGCTGGTAGAAATAACGTTGGAAATTAAATGTTTTCCATCCTCCACAATCGCAGCCGCCGTCTCATCGCAGCTCGATTCGATGCCTAAAATATACATTGTATACCCCCGTGTGAAGTTAGGAGTTAGGAGGGAGGAGTTAATAGGAACGAAAAGATTTTAGCAACCTTTTATTTTGATCTGTAGGGAACGGTCTTGACCGTTCCGAAACCTTGCTACAGATGCCATGACGGGATTTGCAGCAAGGTTGGCGGGAGCATTGCAATTTCTCATTGCTAATTCCTAATTAACTCCTAACTCCTACTTCCTACCTCCTATCTGTTAGTGTGCTTCCAGCCAGGTCTTGCCGGTGCCGACTTCGGCGGTGAGGGGGACGGAATAGGATACCACCTGCTCCATCTCCTCTTTCAGAATACGCTTGACCTGTTCCACTTCGTTTTCCGGCGCTTCCACGATCAGTTCATCGTGTACCTGCAATAGCAGGCGGGCCTGCAGTTTTTCGTCCCGCAGGCGCTGCCAGACATGCACCATGGCCAGCTTAATGATATCCGCCGCGGTGCCCTGGATGGGTGTGTTGCGGGCCATGCGCTCGCCGGAGCTGCGCACCTGGAAGTTGGAACTTGCCAGCTCCGGCAGCGGGCGGCGGCGGCCAAACAGCGTTTCTACATAGCCCTTCTCTTTGGCGTGTTCAATGCAGTTCTGCATGTAGCCGTCCACTTTCGGGAAGGTGTTCAGATACGTTTTCAAGAAAGTATCTGCCTCCTTGACCGAAATGCCGAGGTCCTTGCCCAGAGAGAACGCTCCCTTGCCGTACATGATGCCAAAGTTGATGGCCTTGGCGGAGGTGCGCAGCTCATGGGTGACATCCGATTCCGGGATGTGGTAGATCTTGGCCGCGGTGGCGCGGTGAATGTCTGCCCCGGACAAAAACGCCTGCTGCATGGCTTCATCGCCTGTAATGTGGGCCAGAATGCGCAGTTCGATCTGGGAATAGTCGGCGTCCACCAGCGTTTCGCCGGGGGCGGCCACAAAGTAGCCGCGCAGGCGGCTGCCCAGCTCGGTGCGGATGGGAATGTTCTGCAAATTCGGCTCAGTGGAGCTGATGCGTCCCGTGCGGGCTTCGGTCTGGATAAAGGTGGAATGGATGCGTCCGTCCGGCCCCAGGGCTTTCAGCAGGCCCTCCACATAGGTGGAAAGCAGCTTGGAATAGGTGCGGTACTTCAAAATATCATCCACCGCCGGGCTGTAGGCGCGCAGGCTTTCCAGCGTTTCGGCGTCGGTGGAATAGCCGCGGGCCGTTTTTTTGCGGGGCGGCAGGCCCAGCTTGTCAAACAGGGCTTCGCCCAACTGCTTGGGGCTGTTCAGATTGAACTCGTACCCGACCTCAGCATAAATGTTCTGCAAAATGCCGTTCAGCTCGGCGCGCAGGCTATCGCCGAACTGGCGGATGCCCTCGGCGTCCACCGCAAAGCCGATGCGCTCCATGTCGGCCAGCACGCGGGCCAGAGGCAGCTCCATCGTGGCCAGCAGGTCGTGGCCGCCCTGCTCGTCCAGCTTAGTGGAAAGCACATCCAGCAAGGCGGAAAGCGCCCCGGCATCCGGCGCGGCGGCGCAGGCAAAGGCGGGGGCAGCAGCGTATTCTGCCGCCAGCTGCCCGGCCTGGTAATCACTGGCCGAAGGATTCAGCAGGTAGGCGGCCAGCTTGCCATCAAACACAATGGCCGCGCCAACGCCGCCATGCTCCAGTGCAATGTGGTACAACGGCTTTGCATCAAACACACGCAGCTGCACCCCGGCGGCATCCAGCAGAGAGGGCAGGCGGTCGTTATCCAGCAGGTAAACGGAATCCCCCTGCACGGCGTACCAGCTGCCGTCCTTGTTCTGGGCCAGGTCATATCGACCTTCCGGCGCAAGGGGCAGCAGGTCGGGCTGCACTTCCGGCAGAGTCTCTGCGCTGGCGGCAACCGCTGCCGGGGATTCATCCAGCCCCCAGCGGGCGGTCAGTTTGTGCATTTCCAGCTCAGCCAGCAGCTGGGCTGCGGCAGCCGGGTCCCCGGCAGTGCGGCAGTAGTGCTCCGGCGCAGTTTCGATGGGAGCGTCCTTGCGGATGGTGCCCAGCATGTGGGAAAGCTCGGCCAGCTCCCTGTTGGCTTCCAGCTTTTCCCGCTGTTTGGGTTTGATGGCTTTGTCGTCCAGGTGTTCATACACGCCCTGCAAACTGCCGAACTTCTGCACCAGGGCAAGGGCGGTCTTTTCGCCAATGCCGGGCACGCCGGGAATATTATCGGAAGCATCGCCCATCAGGCTTTTTACTTCGATCAGCTGCGGTGGGGCCACGCCGTATTTTTCCTGGATGGCGGCGGGGTCCATGGGCAGCGTTTCGCGGTTGGTGGCAAGCAGCACCGTGGTGGCATCGTCTACCAGCTGCAGGCTGTCCCGGTCACCGGTCGCCAGCAGGGTGGTGCCCCCGGCGGCCTCGTTGGCGGCGGCCAGCGTGCCCAGGATATCGTCCGCTTCCCAGCCGGGCTTGCTGACCTGCACAAAGCCAAGGTCGGTCAGCAGCTGCTTTAATACCGGCATCTGCTCCGCCAGCTCCTGCGGCATACCGTGGCGGGTGGCCTTGTAGCCGTCATAGGCGGTATGGCGGAAGGTGGGGGCTTTTTCGTCCCAGGCAATGGCCACAGCGTCCGGGTGGTGGGCGGAAAGCAGGTTGAGCAGGATATTCTGGAAGCCGAAAATGGCGTTGGTGTAGCGCCCATCCTTGGTTGTCAGCAGCTTGATACCGAAGTAAGCCCGGTTCACCAGACTGTTGCCATCCAAAACCAGCAGTTTCATACAGGAACCTCCGAAAAAACGAAACACATCGATCGCAATAATAAAAATAGTATATCACAAATTGCACTGGTGTGGGGAGTGTGGTAAAATAATATTTTAGCTGAAGCAAAAACAAAAGTTGGGAGAGAGTTAGGAGGTAGGAGTTAGGAAGTAGGAGTTAGGAGTTATTGGTGTGCGCTGGCGCACACAATTTTGAATGTTAGGTTTTATTGTTTTACCCCAAAAATTCAAAACGCGGCGCAAGCCGCACCTTTAACTCCTCACTCCTAACTCCTCGCTCTTCACTCCTGCCTATCAAAAATATGCAATTACGCAATCTAACCATTCCATATGCACAGCCTGCGGTGTTTGCGCCGATGGCGGGGTTTACGGATGCGGCGTGCCGGCACCTGATGGCGGACCATGGCGCGGCGTGGACGGTAAGCGAGATGGCCAGCGCCAAGGCCATTACCTTTGGCGATGACAAAAGCGTGCGCCTGCTGCGGGACAAGGCCCCCCACGGCATTTATGCCGTGCAGCTGTTTGGGGCCGAGCCCGAAACGATGGCGCAGGCGATCCGGATCATTCAGGAAAAAGGCGTGCAGTTTGATATTTTGGACATCAACATGGGTTGCCCGGCCCCCAAGATCACATCCAGCGGTGCAGGCAGCAAACTGATGCAGGACCCGGAGCTGTGCGGCCGCATGGTGGCCGCTGCCCGCGGAGCCCTGGGGCCGGATAAGCCTCTGACCGTTAAAATGCGCATTGGCTGGGATGCCGAGCAGCTGACCGGCGTTGCCGTGGCCCGGCAGTGTGAAGCAAACGGTGCAGACCTGATCGCCGTGCATGGCCGCACGCGGGAGCAGATGTACATCCCGCCCATTGATGTGGATGCCATCACGGAGATCCGCAAAGCGGTCGGAATTCCGGTGCTGGCAAACGGCGATATCACCACGGCGGAAGACGCAAAGCAGATTTTGGAGCAAACCGGCTGCGCGGGCGTGATGATCGGCCGCGGCGCGCTGGGCGACCCCTGGCTGTTTGAGCGCATCAACGCCGTATTGACTGGCCAGCCGGAGCCCGGCGAACCCAGCCTGAACGCCCGGATGAGCGCCCTGCGCGCCCAAATCTACGAAATGTGCGAAGAAAAAGGCGAATGGACCGCTATGCCCCAGGCCCGCGGCCAGGCCATGCACTATATGAAAGGTCTGAAAGGCGCCGCGTCCCTGCGCCGTTATTGTTCCATGCTGGAGCATTTTACTGATGTGGACAAGCTGATTGAGGCGGTATATAAGCTCCAAGGGTAGTTAGGAGGTAGGAGTGAGGAGTTTATGGTGTGCGCTGACGCGCACGATTTTGAATATTAACCTTTTCTTTTCAAATTTTCGAAAATGCGGCGCAAGCCGCACTTTCAACTCCTAACTCCTCACTATTTACTTACTTTTTCGTTAGCTCATCCAGGTTCTGCGTATAGCACGGCAGCATGTGCTCAATGAAATAATCGGCTTCGGGGCTGTGCATGGCGGCCAGATCGGCTTTTTGCTGGGCGAGAGCGGCGGTGAACTCGCGGTTGCCGCTTTCCACCTCCTCCATGCACTTGATCAGGGCCGAAAGCCGGTCTGCGGCTTTCAGCAGCTTGCGCTCGGCATCGTTCAGCACACTGCCGGTCAGGTAGCTGCCTTCGATCTCATGCAGCTCCGGCGGCAGCAGATCCGCCATGGCAAGGGCGCTTTCCCGTTCCACGGCTTTGTAGGCGGTGCGCAGGGCTTCGTTCTTGTATTTGACCGGGGTAGGCATATCGCCGGTCAAAATTTCCGGCGCATCGTGGTACAGCGCCGCGGCGGCCACGGTGTCGGGGCGGATATCGGCCCCGGTGTGGGTGATGTTCCGGGCAATCAGGCAAAGCGCATGGGCCAGCAGGGCGGTATCCGCCGTGTGCTCACTCAGGCTTTCCTGCCGCATGCAGCGCATCAGCGCCCACCGCGTAATATACTTCATGCGCCCCAAAAGAGCGTGAAAAGGGTATAGAGACAAAACAAAGCACCTCACTCTTGAAAAAATCAGGAATTAGGGCAACACCGCACAATTCCCGCCTTACGGCTTAAGCACCGCTCCGGCGGCTGCGGCACGGCATCTGCGTTGCCAAAATGCTCGATAATGTCGGGTTGCGGTACCCGCATCGTGCTTCGGGGGCAAACCCCTCGCACTCTGCGACCGCTGCCCTGCTTCGGTTCGCTGTTTCCGCCACTGGCGGCGCTCACCTTTGCAGCATCCAGTATTATCTGCGCTTTTGGCTTAGCATCTGCCGCACCTCGCTCGCCGTATCGGCACTTAGAATTATGCGGTATTGCCTTAGGAATTAGTAATGAGAAATTAAATGGTGGGCAATGGGGCAGACCTTTTGCTAAAATACGAGGAGCCAAAGAATGGCAGATAATTGCTCATTGCTAATTCCTCATTTCTAATTTCTAATTTCTAATTATAAAGTATATCACATCCCTTCAAAGGAGGGAATTGCATTGAAGATTGGCGGCAAGCTTTTGGAGCGCAAAACAGGCGGGAGGTCACGGTATTGGCAGGTGTTCTGGCTTTGCTTTGCGGTGGCGGCGGCGCTGTTTTTGCCCCACTGCATCATTGATGGCCTGAACGGCGACTTTTTCCACTACGCCGGGGACTTTAACGACCAGCAGATTTCCTTTTATTCCTATGCCAACAATTTTGTTAAGCAGGGGGGCAGTTTCAGCTGGGCAACGGACCTGGGCAGCGGGTTTGTGAACTCCTACAGCTTTTATCTGTGCGGCAGCCCGTTTTTCTGGCTCACCCTGCTGCTGCCCTATCGGTGGACGCCCTGGGCCATGGTGCCAATGCTCTGCCTTAAATTTGCTGTGGCGGGCGGCGGGGCTTACCTGTGGATGCGCCGCTGGGTAAAAGACGAGCGCTGGAGCATGGTGGGCGCGTGTCTGTATGCGTTCTCCGGCTTTACGGTGTACAACGTGTTCTTTAACCACTTTTTGGACGTTGTGGCGCTGTTCCCCTACATGCTCAAAGCGCTGGATGACGCCGTGCTGGACCGCAGGCACGGTACATTCCCGTTTTGGGTTGCGGTCAACCTGCTCAACAACTATTTCTTTTTTGCCGGGCAGGCCGTGTTTTTGATGATTTATTTTGTCTGCATGGTGGCGGGCGGCCGGTACAAGCTGAACCTGCGCCTGTTTGGGGCGCTGGCGTTCCAGACGGTGCTGGGCTGCTGCATGGGCTGTGCGCTGCTGGTTCCGGCGGCACTTTCGCTGGTGCAGAACCCGCGCACAATCGATCCATTCAATGGGTACGGCTACCTTGTATACGGCAGCGCCCAGCAGTACCTTGCCATTTTTTACAGCGCTTTTTTGATGCCGGATGCCCCCTACCTGAAAGACCTGTTCCAGGAGGGCATCTTAAAGCACACCAGCATGACCGTCTACCTGCCAGTGGTGGGCATTGCGGGCGGGTTGGTGTTCTGCCGCGTGCGGCGGCGCCACCCCTTTGCGCGCATCCTGAAAGTGTGCCTTATCTGCGCCTTTGTGCCGGTGCTGAACAGCATGTTCTATGCCCTCAATTCCAGCTATTATGCGCGCTGGTATTATATGCCGGTTTTGGTGCTCTGCGCCGCCACGGCTATGACGCTGCAAAAAGCCAACCTGTGCGAAACCGAGTACCGCCGCGCGCTGGGCCTTGTGGCGCTGTGTACCTTGAGCAGCATTGCCTTTGCGCTGGTGCCCAATGAAAAAGACGGCACCACCACCATTGGCGTGGTGGAGGAACCGCTGCGCTACGGGGGCATTTTGCTGGTCAGCATGTTGGGCGTGGGGCTGTTCTGGCTGCTGCTGCATTACCGCAGGCAGCTGGCGGCACGGTTCCCGGCGGCGGTGCTGGCCGTGGTGCTGGGGTTCAGCTTTGTGTATGGGCAGGTACACCTTTCCATCACCAAATACGGCCAGTGGTACCACGATACGGACTATGTGCAGCAGACCTGGCGCGAAGCCCCGGAGCTGAACGCCGTTCTGCCGGACGATGTCTTTTACCGGCTGGACGCTTACGACAGTTATAACAACCTTGGTCTGTGGCTGGACAAAAGCTGCATCCAGTTCTTTAACTCCACGGTAGCACCCAGCATTCTGGAATTTTACCCTACGGTGGGCGTTAAGCGGGATGTGAACTCCAAGCCGGAAGCCAGCCTGTATGCCCTGCGCGGTCTGCTGAGCGTGCGGTATACCCTTGTGCCGAAAGAAAAAGTTGAGGATTGGGAAAAAGAAAAGCTGGAAGGCTGGAACCTTGTTTCAAGCACCACAAGCTACCTGATTTACGAGAACGAGAACTGGGTGCCGATGGGCTTTACCTATAATTCCTATATTACGGAAGAGAACTTTGAAACGGTGAGCGATACCCACGCGGGCAATGTACTGATGAAAGCCCTGCTGCTGACCGATGAACAGGTGGAACGGTACGGCCAGATGATGCAGAACCTGACGGATGATGAGAAAAATAACATCAGCTATGAAGATTATGTGCAGGACTGTACGGCCCGGCGGGAAAGCGCTGTGACAAGCTTTACCGCAACGCGCACCGGCTTTACCGCGCAGGCGGATCTGGAAGCCGAAAATCTGGTACTGTTCAGCGTGCCCTATGACGATGGTTTTACCGCAACCGTGAACGGTGTGCCGGCGGAGGTGGAGAAAGTGGACAACGGCCTGATGGCGGTTGCCGCCCCGGCGGGCCACAGCGAGATCGTGTTCACCTACCACACGGCCGGTCTGCGGCAGAGCGTTGCCGTCAGCGCCGGCGCTATTGTGGTGTATGCCGTGTGGGTGGCAGTATTGCACCGGAAAAAGCGCCGGGAAGAGAGCAGTGTGGGGTAAATGATGCCCCGCCAAACCGTTGGGAGTGTGCACGGTCAAAATTAGGGCAACACCGCATAATTCCCGCCTTACGGCTTAAGCACCGCTCCGGCAGCTGCGGCACGGCATCTGCGTTGCCAAAATGCTCGATAATGTCGGGTTGCGGTACCCGCATCGTGCTTCGGGGGCAAAAGCCCCTCGCACTCTGCGACCGCTGCCCCTGCTTCGGTTCGCTGCATCCGCCACTGGCGGCGCTCACCTTTGCAGCATCCAGTATTATCTGCACTTTTGGCTTGGCATCTGCCGCACCTCGCTCGCCGTATCGGCACTTAGAATTGTGCGGTATTGCCTAAAGTTTTTTCGCCGAAGCCTTTTTTTCAAAAAAGGCTGGAAAATCCCGCGTGGAAAATCCCTTGTAAAACAGAAAGTGAGAACAAAGATGCCGAACCATGCCGAACAGCTGGCGCAGGAACTGAACCTGAGCCTGAAAAACGTACAGGGTGCCATTGACCTGATCGATGCCGGGAACACTATCCCATTTATTGCCCGCTACCGCAAAGAAGCTACCGGCTCTATGGATGACCAGGTGCTGCGCAACTTGGGCGACCGCCTGGAATACCTGCGCGGATTGGATAAGCGTAAAGAAGAAGTGACCGGCTCCATTGAAGCGCAGAACGCCATGACGCCGGAACTGCAGGCCGCTTTGGCTGGTGCCAAAACACTGGCCGAGGTGGAGGATATCTATCGTCCGTATAAGCCCAAGCGCAAGACCCGCGCCAGCATCGCCCGCGCTCGCGGCCTGCAGCCGCTGGCCGATGCTACCTTGAAGCAGGATGCTAACTTTGACCCGCAGACAGCCGCCAACGACTACCTGAACGAGGAAGTCCCCGATGCAGCCGCCGCTCTGGCCGGGGCATAAGATATCATTGCCGAAACCATCAGCGATGACGCTCACTGCCGCGCCGAGCTGCGCCGCTACTACCATGCGTTCGGCATGGTCAAAAGCGTAAAAGCTAAGGACGAAGACAGCGTATACACCCAGTATTATGATTATACCGAGCCTGTCGCCAAAATCCCTGGCCACCGTATTCTGGCCCTGGATCGCGGCGAGCGGGAAGGCTTTTTGAAGGTGAGCATTGCCGTGGAAGCCGAGCGCGCCGGGGGCATTGTGGCCTGGATGTTCGCCCGCAAAAAGACCGGCGGCGCCAGCGCTGCCATTGTGGAAGCCGCGGCACTGGATGCCTACAGCCGCCTGATCCACCCCAGCCTGGAAAACGAACTGCGCGCCGAACTGACCGCCAAGGCCGCCGAGGGTGCCATCACTGTGTTTGGCGAGAATCTGCGCCAGCTGCTGTTGCAGCCGCCCATCCGCGGCAAAACCGTGATGGGCCTGGACCCCGGCTACCGCATGGGCTGCAAGGTTGCCGTGGTGGACCCCACCGGCAAGGTGCTGGATACCAACGTGGTATACCCGGTGCCGGAATTCAAGCGGGTGGATCAGGCCAAGAAAACCATCAAGAGCATGGTGCTGAAAAACGAGGTGGAGGTCATGGCCATCGGCAACGGCACCGCCGGGCATGAAACCGAGGAGTTTGCCGCCGCCGTAATCCGTGAACTGGCCGAGGAAAAGGGGCTGCACCTGCAATATATGGTCGTCAGTGAAGCCGGTGCTTCGGTGTATTCGGCGTCCAAGCTGGCGGCGGAGGAGTTCCCGCAGTATGATGTCAACCTGCGCAGCGCAGTTTCCATTGCGCGCCGCTTGCAGGACCCGCTGGCCGAACTGGTTAAAATTGACCCCAAGGCCGTGGGCGTGGGCCAGTACCAGCATGATATGCCCCAGAAGCGCCTGAACGAAACGCTGGACGGTGTGGTGGAAGACTGCGTGAACAGCGTTGGCGTGGATCTGAACACGGCGTCCGCCCCGCTGCTGGCCCGTGTGGCCGGCATTACCAACGCTACCGCTAAAAATATTGTGGCTTGGCGTGAGGAGGAGGGCGCGTTTACCTCCCGTGCGCAGCTGAAAAAGGTCAAGGGCCTTGGCCCCAAGGCATTTGAACAGTGCGCAGGCTTTTTGCGCCTGCCGGGTGCCAAGAACCCGCTGGATGCAACCGCCGTCCACCCCGAAAGCTACCCCGCTGCCAAGGGCCTGCTGGAAGCCTGCGGCTGTGATGCCAAAGAGATCGGCACGGACGCGATGCAGAGCCTGCCGGTACGGGTGAAGAGCCGCGGCACCAAAGCCCTGTGCGAAGCACTTGGCGTGGGCAAACCCACCCTGATGGATATTGTGTCCGAGCTGTGCAAGCCGGGGCGCGATGTGCGCGACAGCCTGCCCAAACCCCTGCTGCGCAGCGATGTGATGGGGCTGGAGGACCTGAAGCCCGGCATGGAGCTGAAAGGTACCGTGCGCAATGTGATTGACTTTGGCGCATTTGTAGATATCGGCGTGCATCAGGATGGACTGGTGCATGTTTCCCAGATCAGTGATAAGTTTATCAAGAACCGAGAGATGCGCTGAAAGTGGGCGATGTGGTGCAGGTCAAGGTACTGAGCGTGGATACAGCCAAAAAGCGCATTGCCCTGACCATGAAAGGCGTGCCCCAGAGCTGAAAACCTGGCCGAAAACCGCAAAAATCAGCACTTTTCGGCAGAGCATGGAATTATGTTGCCGGAAGGAAAAGCCAAATGGACAGTTTGAATGTGCAACCTGCCAAAACAGGAACAAAAACCGTTAAAATACAGAGCTGAAAAGACAAAAACTGAAATCAGAAAAGTCAAAAAATAAAGAAAATTCGTGAATAAAGCGACAAAATTTTGGCAGCCTGTACAAAGCGGAACATGAACAAATTTGTCTTTTGTGCATCCCGATGAAAAAATGGCAACAATGAATCTAACATAGGTACGCCGGATAGAATTATGCTATAATGCAGCTGTAAGGGAAAGGAAATGTGGGTTCTGCCCTTACCGCGCAGGCATGATGGCCTGTGCCGGGTTTTATTTATGGAGGTCATTATTATGGTAAGACAAGTCAAGGTTTCCAACTTCGCAGAAGTACAGGGAATCGTGTCTGCCGCTGCCAAGTGCTACAATGAGGTCGGCGTGCATGACATGAAGGGCAGCATTGCTGATGCAAAGAGCATTCTCGGTATGATGAGTCTGGACTACAGCCATCCGGTCAAGATCGTCTGTGAGGACGAACATGACCTGGACTGTGTGATCCAGGCACTGCGCCAGTAAATTCAGCTGCCCGGCGGGCTGGCTTTCAGCCCCGGAGGCAGGAATAAGGAAAAACAGAACAGGGCGGTTGGCCATTTAGGGACGGCTGCCCTGTTTTTTTGTTGCCTGGCGGGCGATTTTGCCCCCACACCGTGCTTGCAATGGGCGGTCAAACGCGGTATAATATTTTTACATTGCCATTTGCGGGTGGTGCCCGCGCGGCAAATTGAAAGTATAGTAAGGAGACCCCACAACATGAAACAAAAATTCATCAGTCTGGCTCTGGCAGTCATGCTGCTGCTGGGCGTAACGGGCTGTGCCATGTCCACCCCGGCCAGCGTGGGCAGCATTGGCGGCGTTGATATCCCGGCCGGCATCTACCTGCTGGCCCAGTATAACGCCTACAACACCGCTTCCGGCGCAGCAAAGCTTGCCACCGGCGAAACCGCCAGCAACGTGAAAGCCGTGCTGAAAGCTGAGTGCACCGGCACCATTAACGGCGAGGAAGTTACCACCGACGGCGCAGATTACGTTGCCCGCCTGACCCTGCGCAGCCTGCAGTATTACGCAGCTGTGGAAAAGAAGTTTGACGAGCTGGGCGGCACACTGGACGAAGCCGCTACCGCCGAAGCCGCCAAGACCGCCGATACCCAGTGGGAGAATAACAGCGATCTGTACGCAGCAAACGGCATTTCCAAGGCAACCTTGGAAAAGTACCAGCTGAACAGCAAAAAGGCAGATGCCTGCCTGGAGCTGATCTACGGCGAAAACGGCAGCAGCCCGGTCACCGAGCAGGAATATGCCGATTACATCAACAACGATTGCTACTACCTGGAGCTGGTCCAGCTGCCGCTATTTGACCAGAGCACTTATACCTTTGCCAGCGACGACCAGAAAGCCGAGATTGAAGCCCTGGCCAACCAGTGCCGTGATGACTTGGCCGCGGCTACCAACGAATCTGCCCTGTACAGTGCTGCAATGACCTATGTGCCGCAGGCTTTTACCGCACTGGGCAGCAGCGTGGAAGCAACCCAGGCACTGTATTACACCGGCAGCGGTCTGTTTACGCCTTCGGACCTGTCCAGCTACAACACCAATGAAGGCGGCAACAGCATTACCGATGCGGTAAAAGCAGCCGGTACCGGCAACTGGACGGTGGCCGACCTTGGCATGAGCTACATGATCGTGCGCAGCCTGGACCCCATGGAGCAGGGCACGGTGGATGATTTTGTGAGCCGCTATAATCTGCTGGACGCTATGAAGAGCGATGCTTTGCAGGACGAGTTCTATGCAGAGGGCGCCGAGATGGAAAATAACCTTTCCGCCAGCGTGATGAAGACCTACAGCGCATCCAAAATCAAAAAGACCGTAAAGTAATCATCGGGCACCAAAGCCGGAGCAGTGCGGGTTCAAAACCGGCATGCCCCGGCTTTTTGATTTTACAGAACAGCCAAAGATGTAAAAAAGGGGAACACTTACATGAAGCAAACAAACATGCGTATGCTGGCATTGTGTGCGGCGCTTTGCCTGTGTGTGGCAACAGCAGTGCCCGCCTATGCGGAAAGCACCCGTCAGACCCCACGGACCAGCTTTGTGGAAACGCTGCTGGACATCCCGGTGCTGGGGGATATTCTGCGGTTTTTCAGCGGGGAGGAACCTTTGAGCCAGGCGGCAACGGCGGAAACCGCAACGGGTGAAACCGCTACGCCGGAAACCTCCACCCCGGAAACTGCCCCCACGGCCACCCCGGAAACGGCAACCCCGACCCCGGCCCCCACGCCGGGCGGTTCCTCCACACCGGAAAGTGCAGCAACGCTGCCGCCCACCGGTACCCCGCAGGTGTATCCCGCGCCGGATATTGTGGTGATGCCTACAGCCACCCCGGCCATTACCGCGGCCCCGCAGCAGGAGGAAGAAAACAATACCAGTGACGAGCCCCCCGCTGCTGCCGCCACATCGGCCCCCGCGGCGGCAACGGCAACTCAGCGCCCGGCTGCAGCCATGCCGCACCCGACCACGAAGGCTACCCTGAAAGACCCCACCGCCGCCCAGGCGGAAGCAACCCCCATGCCCACCCTGGAACCCACCGCCACGCCGGAGCCGACCGAAAAGCCGACCCCGGACCCGGAGCAGGTGCAGCGCCAGGAACAGGCCGCCCAAACCAGCAGCAAACTGCCGCTGTATGTGGCGGTGGGCATTGCCGTGGTGTGCGCCGGCATTGTGGCAGCCGTGCTGATCAGCCGCCAGCTGCAGAACACCCAGGCACAGCCCCAGAAGCAGAAGGACGAAAAGTCTGCTTACCACCGCAAGAAGGGCGGCAAATAATGCCCGCTGCCCCCACAAATATACCCGCACAAGCTGCGGAAGCAGGAGATAGGATATGACGGATTCCCGCTGGAAAAACCTGGCGCTGGAGGTCATCGGCTGTTTTGTTTCGGCCCTTGGCCTGTACAGCTTTGCTGTGGCGGCCGGGGTGCCGGTAACCGGTGTGGCCGGTATCGGTGCCATTTTGTTCCGCCTGTTTGGTCTGCCCATTGGTGTGACCAACATTATTATGAACATCCCCATTGTGCTGATCTGCTTCAAGTACCTGGGCAAGGATTTCTTTTTCCGCAGTGTGCGGTGCATGGTGCTGTTTGCCATTTTTACGGACTATGTGCTGGCTGCGCTGCCGGTGTACCAGGGGGATCGCATGCTGGCCACCATCTGCGGCGGTGTGATCAGCGGCGTGGGGGATGCGCTGATTTATATGCAGAACTCCAGCACCGGCGGCCTGGATTTTATCACCATGGCCATCAAATCCCGCCACCCGCACATGCCGTTCGGCAACCTGACCTTTGCGGCAGCGCTGGCGGTCATCCTTGCAAACGGGCTGGTGTTCCATGATGTGGATTCCATCATTTACGGCCTGATCTTCAATTTTTTGAGCTCTTACATCATCAACCGGATGATGTTCGGTTTCAACGCCTGTATGATGGCTTTGATTGTGACGAGCGACGGCCCCGCCGTGTGCAGGATGATCGGCGAAAAAGTGGACCGCGGTTCCACGATATTGAAAGGTTACGGCGGCTATTCCCAGGATGGGCGCGATGTGGTGCTGTGTGCCTGCAGCTCCAAGCAGCTGTATATCATCAACCGCGAAACCAAGCGCATTGACCCCGGCAGTTTTATCGTGATGCTGCAGGCGAACGAGGTGGAAGGCGAAGGGTTCAAACGGCTGGAACTGGGAGAACAGAGTTAGGAGTTAGAAGCTGCAGCGGGGCAGGAAAGGCGCAGAACAAGGCAAAATGCGTATTTTCGGGGAAAAATGCGGGGGTTCCTTGCAAAACATTGCAAACCGCTGTATAATAAATTGTCACTTAACAGAAAAGGGGAGTTACCTATGGAAACGATGGGCAGCCTGCGCCGTACCAACTATTGCGGCGAAGTGAGTATGTCAAACGTTGGCCAGGAGATGACCGTTTGCGGTTCCATCGCCCGTGCACGCGACAAAGGCGGTATTATTTTTGCCGACCTGCGCGATACAACCGGTATTTTGCAGCTTGTTTTTGATGAGGATACGCCGAAAGACGTTTTTGCTAAAGCAGAAAGCCTGAAAAGCGAGTATGTTGTGATCTGCCGCGGCCTGCTGCGTGAGCGCGCCGCCAAGACCACCAAGATCGCCACTGGCGATGTGGAGCTGTATGTCAGCGAACTGCGCATTCTGAGTGAAGCCCAGACCCCGCCGTTCGAAATCCGCGATGATATCAACGTCAACGATGACCTGCGCCTGCGTTACCGCTACCTGGATCTGCGCCGTCCTTCGATGCACGAGCCCATTGTGCTGCGCAGCAAGATCATGCAGATCATCCGCAGCTATTTCTGCGATAACCACTTTACCGAGATTGAAACCCCGACCCTGATCAAGTCCACGCCGGAAGGTGCCCGTGACTATCTGGTGCCCAGCCGTGTGCAGCCCGGCCATTTCTACGCCCTGCCGCAGAGCCCGCAGCTGTACAAGCAGATTTTGATGCTGTCCGGCTTTGACCGCTACTTCCAGATCGCCCGCTGCTACCGCGATGAGGACCTGCGCGCTGACCGCCAGCCGGAGTTCACCCAGGTGGACGAGGAAATGTCCTTTGTCAATGAGGACGATATCATGACCATCAACGAAGGTCTGATCAAGCGCCTGTGGAAAGAAATGCTGGGCGTGGATGTGCAGACCCCGTTCGTGCGTATGCCGTGGGACGAGGCTATGGGCCGTTTTGGCTCCGATAAACCGGATACCCGCTTTGGCCTGGAAATTGTGGATGTGACCGACATTTTTGATGGCACCGAGTTTAAGCCCTTTGCCGCAGTGTTGGAGCAGGGCGGCAGCATCCGCGCCATCAATGCCAAGGGCCTGGCTGGCAAGCTGACCCGCAAGCACATTGACAAACTGGGCGAGGTTGCCAAGACTTATGGCGCTAAGGGCTTGGCATTCAGCCGCCTGACCGAGGAAGGCACTTCTTCCAGCTTTGAAAGGTTCCTGACCGAAGAGGAAAAGGCAGCCCTGTACAAGGCGATGGAGCTGGAAACCGGCGACGTGCTGCTGATCGTCAGCGATGCTGACTGGGTCAAGGCCTGCACCGCGCTGGGCCAGGTTCGTTTGGAAATCGGCCGCAAGTACGGCCTGATCGACCCCGACAAGTTCAACTTCCTGTGGGTGGTGGACTTCCCGCTGTTTGAGTACAGCGAGCAGGAGGGCCGCTGGATGGCCATGCATCATCCGTTCACCCTGCCCAAGGCAGAGGATATTGACAAGGTGGAAACCGACCCCGGTGCCTGCCATGCCGTGGCATACGATATTGTACTGAACGGCGTTGAGATGGGCGGCGGTTCTATGCGTATCAATGACCCCGCTTTGCAGGACCGCATGTTCAAGGCCCTGGGCTTTACCGAGGAAAAGGCTCGCGAGAGCTTTGGCTTCCTGATGGATGCCTACAAGTTCGGCGCACCCCCGCACGGTGGCATGGCTTACGGCCTGGACCGCATGGTAATGCTGATGCTGAAGAAGGATTCCATCCGCGATGTCATCGCATTCCCGAAGGTGCAGAACGCAGGCGAGCCGATGTCCGGCGCACCGGATATTGTTGACCCGCAGCAGCTGAAGGACCTGTCCATTGCATTGACGTTGACAGAGTAAATATTAAAGTTGAAAGCCCCGCCGGGCGGCCATTGATGTGGCTGTTTGGCGGGGCTTTTGGTGTTGGTGGGAAAAAAAGAGGGCAGTTAAGGTATAGGCACGAAAACGTTTTAAAGAAAACATCCCGTTATAAAATGTTCCGGATACTTGCCATATTTGGGGTCTGTGGGATATTGTATATAGGTTTCGGAACGGTCAAGACCGTTCCCTACGGAGCAGAATAAAAAGAGCAGCAAACAATAAAAAGACAGCTGCTCATAAAACTCTTGGGCAGCTGCCTAAATTATAATTTAATATAATATTGTATTAAAGTTTCTTCGGTTCCCTTCTTTTCAAAGAAGGAACAAAATCCCCCGTATAAATCTTACTCTTTTGTCACAAACACCAGGCCTGCGCAGCCGGGGCCGGCGTGAGAGGCAATGACGGGGCCAAGGCGGGCAACGTGCCCGCCGGTCATGTGCAGGTTTTCGTGCATGTAATGGTGGAGGGGGGCCAGTACACCTTTTTCGTCCGAATACAGCAGAGCGTACCCGTACCGAGGGTCCACCCCGCCCATCTTATCAATGTTCTTAAACATTGCCACAAACGCGCCGGGGCGGCCGCGGGCCGTGTCCGCCAGCTTGATCTGCCCATCCACGACCGAAAGCACCGGCTTGACACCCAGGGCACCGCCTACCAGCGCCACCGCGGCGGGCAAACGCCCGCCCTTGTGCAGGTGCTTCAGGCTGTCCACTACGGCCAGAACGCGGATGCGCTGCTTGAGCTGTTCCAGCTCAGCGGCAATCGCGTGCGCGGGCAGGTGCTCCTCGTCGCGCAGGCGCAGCGCTTCGCGAACCAGGATGCCCTCGCCCTGGGATGCCGTGCGGGAATCCACAAAAAAGACATCCTCAAAATCGCAGCTTTCCGCTGCCAGCCGTGCGCACTGATAGGTGCCGGACAGGTTAGAACTGATCAAAATGGCAATTACCTGATCGCCGTTCTCCTTGGCATCCTCAAAAATTGTCATAAAGGATTGGGGGCTGGGCTGGCTGGTGCGGGGGGGAACCTTGTCCACTTTCAGATGTGCATAAAATTCATCAGCCGTCAGCTCCACACCGTCCAGCCCGCCGGTGCCATCGGCAAAGGTAACGGACAGGGGCACAGTGTACACGCCGGGACGGGCACTGTCGGTCGCGGTCAGATCGGAAGCGGAATCAGTCAGAATACGAATCATGCGGAAAAACCTCTTTCTGTGCGGCAGCGCCCGGCGGCAAAAAAACAGCGCTGGGATGCAACATGATTGGGTGGTAAGCAATTGTGAATACACATAATTTTAACACAATAAAAAAAAATGTCAAATATTTGAGCAAATATTTACAAAAAGGTAAAAAAGCAGCCGCACATCAGCGTGCGGCTTGGGGAATATGAGCAATAAAATTTTAAAATCAGACAGCTGTACAAAATATTTTGTACAGACGTATAAAAGTTCGGATGCTGTTGGTGGATGGTTCAGATGTTGTGTGAGCGACAAATTTCGCAATGCAGGGGGGATTGCATTAGGTTGACGGGCGGCCAATGAAAGCGTGTGGCTAGAAAGCCAAACGCACGACAGGGGAAGGGTTTATTCCGCTGAATTTAAGGCAACACCGCACAATTCCCGCCTTGCGGCTTAAGCACCGCTCCGGCAGCTGCGGCACGGCATCTGCGTTGCCAAAATGCTCGATAAAGTCGGGTTGCGGTACCCGCATCGTGCTTCGGTTCGCTGTTTCCGCCACTGGCGGCGCTCACCTTTGCAGCATCCAGTATTATCTGCGCTTTTGGCTTAGCATCTGCCGCACCTCGCTCGCCGTATCGGCACTTAGAATTATGCGGTATTGCCTTAAAAATCAATCTGTAGGGGTCAATGCTTGCATCGTCCCGTAGACTGGCCCTGCCGGACATCTCGCCTCGAAAATAGGGTAAACGCCTTACCGCACGCCATCGCGCAGGCGCTGTACGCAGGCAGTGATCACAGCGGCAGCGGTGTCGATTTCTTCCGCCGTGTTGGCGGCATCCAGCGTCAGCCGCAGGGTGCTTTTGGCCTGGGCGGGGGTCAGGCCAAGGGCCAGCAGTACATGGCTGGGTTCCACCGCACCGGCGGAACAGGCAGAGCCCGCGGAAGCGCAGATCCCGGCTTCGTTCAAAAGCAGCAGCAGGGTTTCGGCCTCCACGCCGTCAAAGGTAATGTTCACATTGCCGGGCAGGCGCTGGGCCGCATCGCCGTTCAGGTGGGTGCCGGGAATGGCCAGCAGCCGCTCCGTCAGACGCTGGCGCAAATCCAGGCAGCGGGCTGTGTTGGCGGGCAGGTTAGCATCCGCCTGGGCCAGTGCCGCAGCAAGGCCCGCGATGGCGGGTACGTTCTCAGTGCCCGCGCGGTGGCCGCGCTCCTGGCCGCCGCCGTACAGCACATTCTGCAAGGCAATACCACGCCGGGTATATAGCGCACCGGCTCCCTTTGGCCCGTGGAACTTGTGGCCGGAAAGGCTGAGCAGGTCAATGTTCGTGGTCTGCACATCAATGGCCAGGTGCCCGGCAGCCTGTACAGCGTCAGTGTGGAACAGCGCGCCGTGCTCCCGGCAGAGGGCACCAAGTTCCGCAATGGGCTGCACGGTGCCGATTTCGTTGTTGGCAAACATGATGCTGACCAGGCAGGTGTCCGGCTGCAAGGCGTCCGCCAGCTGCTGCGGGGTGATAAGCCCGGCAGCGCTCGGCGGCAGCAAGGTTACAGTGAAACCCTGCGCCTGCAGCGCCTGTAAAGTATGCAGCACGGCGTGGTGCTCGATCTGGGTGGAGATGATGTGCCGTTTGCCTGCGGCAGCGCCCAGGGCGGCACCGGTGTATAAAGCCTGTACGTCGGATTCGGTGCCGCCGCTGGTAAAGGTGATTTCCGCCGGGCGCGCGGCGTGCAGTACGCGGGCCACCGTGCGGCGGGCGTCCTCCACCAGCTTGCGGGCCTGCTGGCCGGGGCGGTACAACGCGGACGGATTGCCCCAGGCATCCTCCAGCGCGGTGCGCATGGCATCCAGCGCAGCGGGGCAGGGGCGCGTGGTGGCAGCATTATCCAGATATATCATGGAAAAATCCTCCCGGTAACATGGTGGTGCAGGATTTTGGGGTGTTTGCTGCTAGCGCAAACGGGAACTTGTCGGAGTGAAACTCCGCCATTTTGCTTGCGCAAAAACGTTCTGTCGCTTGAAAGCCCCACTGGGGCTTTCATTGCTTCACTTCGTTTCGCAAACGCGAAGTTGTCAGATACTTTTATAAAACTCCCGCAATAAGGATGCTAATTTTTCTGGGGACTCCAAATTTACTTCATGACCTGTTTCCGGAATTTCCTTGAATTGGGAACACTTCAGAATATCTGCAAGTTCGATTGACGCTTTTTTGTTAGGTTTGTCTTTTTCTCCACAAACGACCAATGCAGGGCAGGAGATTTGGTTCAACGAATCGCTAAAATCAAGTTCTGCCATGGTACTACACAGACTTATAAAATCGAGTTTTCCAAATCCGGTTTGTTGAAACATTGACTGCGGCATAAAATGAAACAGCGCATTTTGCAGCTTTAATAATCTCGCAGGCATCTTATACTGCGCTGCAATCAAAACCAGTGCCTTTACTTTTTTGGGATAGTCTATCGCATAGTTTAGTGCCAATACACTGCCCAAAGAGAGACCACATAATATGATATCTTCATTTTCCGCGTTACACATTTCTGAAAAAGCAGAGTAGAGAGCGGAATATGTTGCTACTTTTCCTTTGACCATTTCTGCTAAATCCAAGCATGCGCTATTTTCCGACACTTCTGTTGCGCTTGTCACCTTGTTCCAACTGTCGGCATTTTGCCCCAATCCATGCAAATATAAGTATTTCATACGTTTCCTCCACGAATCCCGATTTGCCAAACTGCCCACGCAAGTTCGTCACCTTCTGGCCGGGATTTTTTTGCGGATGGTTTCCAGGCGGTTCAGGGCGGCACACAGGGTTTCGTCCCGCTTGGCAAAGTGGAAGCGGATCAGATGGTTGACCGGCTCCCGGAAAAAGCTGGACCCCGGAACAGCGCCCACGCCGACATCGCGGGCCAGCACTTCGCAGAATTCCAGGTCGCTGTCAAAGCCAAACTCGGAAATATCCATCAGGATGTAATAAGCGCCCTGGGGAACCGTGTGCTGCAGGCCGATAGCATCCAGACCTTCCACAAACAGGTCCCGCTTGCGGGTATAAGTGGCAAGCAGGTCGTTATAGTATTCCTGGCCGAAGCGCAGGCCGGGAATAACGGCCTCCTGCAAGGGCGCAGCGGCGCCGACCGTCAAAAAGTCATGCACTTTTTTAATGCGGTCAGTGATTTCCGGCGGGGCAATAGTGTAGCCCAGCCGCCAGCCGGTGATGGAGTAGGTTTTGGACAACGAGCTGCAGGAGATGGTGCGCTGCCACATGCCGGGCAGGGTGGCAAAATAGGTGTGCTGGTAGGGCACATAGACGATGTGCTCGTACACTTCATCGGTGATAACGTAGGTATCGTACTTTTCGGCCATGTCGGCAATCAGTTCCAGCTCTGCGCGGGTGAACACCTTGCCGCAGGGGTTGGAGGGGTTGCAGAGGATCAGCGCCTTGGGGTGCTGGCGGAACGCGGCTTCCAGCTCGTCCACATTAAAGTTGAACAGCGGGGGATGCAGCGGAACATAGATCGGCTCGGCACCGGAAAGGATGGTGTCGGCACCGTAATTTTCATAAAAAGGCGAAAAGACAATGACTTTATCGCCGGGGTTGGCAACGGTCATCATGGCGGCCATCATGGCCTCGGTACTGCCGCAGGTGGTCACAATCTCGGTGTTGGGGTCGATCTGCCGCCCCATCAGGCGGGACTGCTTTTCGGCCAGTGCTTCGCGGAAGTTCTGCGCACCCCAGGTGATGGAATACTGGTGGAAGTTTTCGTGCGATACTTCGGCCAGGCGGTCCAGAATCGCAGACGGCGGGTTGAAATCCGGGTAACCCTGGGAAAGATTGATGGCACCGTACTTAGCGCTGACGCGGGTCATGCGGCGGATAACGGAATCGGTAAAATGTTCCGTGCGGGTGGATAACGGCTGCATATACATTCCCTCTCTCGATAAAAATAAAAACGGCGGGGAGATTTACCCCCAACGGTGCGCCCTGCGGCCGATGCAGGAACGATATGATCAAACCGTGAGTTCGATCTGGTTCCCCTCGATCGCAGCAATGCAGCTTTCGTAATAGCCGTCGCCGGTCGTTCTGGGGGCGCTGATGACCTTATAGCCGTCGGCTTTCAGTTCTGCGGTCAAGGCGTCTACTTTTTCACGGCTGCCCACGCGGAACGCGATATGGGCATATCCGGTACGGGAAAGCTCTTTTGGCTGATCCGGCATTTCCGGTTTGTGCATCAGCTCAAGCCGTGCGCCATCATCAAACGTGAGGAAATACGAGCGGAAGTCTGTTTTGGGGTTATGGTATCCATCGTTTGACGCTGCGCCCAGATATTTCATAAAGAATGTTCTGGCGGCTTCCAGATCATTTACATAAAGTGCGATATGTTCGATCATCATAACGTTATAAACTCCTCTGTAAGCGGCCGGGCGGTTTTATGCCTGCACAGGGAGCTTAAGGCAGCACCGCACAATTCCCGCCTTACGGCTTAAGCACCGCTCCGACGGCTGCGGCACGGCATCTGCGTTGCCAAAATGCTCGATAAGACATCCAGTATTATCTGCGCTTTTGGCCTAGCAGCTGCCGCACCTCGCTCGCCGTATCGGCACTTAGAATTATGCGGTATTGCCTTAAAACTCCATGCTGTGCTCGCCCTGGCGGATGTCATCGCGCTGGAGCTCGGCTAAAATATCATCCTGGCCGCTGTGCAGCAGTAGGCGCTTGCTGTAGGTTTCAAAGCGCTCACATTCGTTGTCGGCCAGGTAGGCGGCAGAGTCCGGCCCAAGGGCCAGCTCATTGACAAAAACCACCATCTCCTGCCCATCGGCAAAGGCGCTTTCCATAAAGTCAAAGGCGCTTTCCAGCGCGTCCCCGGCCAGGCCGACGGCATCCTCCCGCTTGCGCACCTGGGCGTTAAAGCTGGCGCGCACGGCATCAAAGGCAGCATCGCGATCCAGCGCGGGGTCAAGGGCAGCGACCCAGGCATGCAGCAGAGCGCTGGCGGTGGTGACAACAGCCAGCTCTTCCCCGGTCAGGGTGCCGGCAGCCTTTTGCGCGGTCAGGTGGTCCGCATAGACATTGACCTGCGCGGCAAACGCGGCAGCGGGCACAAAACCATCCTGGGCGGGGTCGGCGTTGTTCAGGGTGCGCTTAAAGCTGCGCATTTCCTGGTAGCAGGCGTCCGTCACCGCGTCCGCCCGGCGGGCAGCGGCAAAGCGGGTGTTCAGCCCGGCCAGCAGCAGGCTGACAAGGCTGATGCGCTCATCAAAAGCGGCTTTCTGTGCGCGCTCCAGCACGGCGGCAAAGGGGTGGCCCTGCAAAATATCTTCCACGCCGTAATCCTGGCGGTACTTTTTGTACAGCTCCCAATAGGCAGCAAAATCGCGGGCAACTTCAGGGTGGCGCAGGTACTGGCCGATCAGGGCTTCATCCACCGGTAAATCCAGCTTGGTACAGGCCGTCAGCATGGCGGAAAGATCCTCCCAACCGCGGGCCGTGACAAACTGCGGTCCGTCCACATCGTTCTGGATGCGGTAAAAATGCTGGGGGCGCAGTTCCAGGTAAGCCTGCACAGCGGGGTGCAGGCGGTGGGCGCGGGCATACTCCTGCCAGACGGCAAGGTTCGGCTCAATATCAATGCGGCGTACACGGTCCAGTGTGACAAGGTCAAAATCCCGCACGCTCTTGTTGTACTCCGGCGGGTTGCCGGCGGCAACAATCACCCAGCCGGCGGGCACAGCCTGGTTGCCAAAGGTTTTGCACTGCAAAAATTGCAGCATGGTGGGAGCCAGTGTTTCGGATACACAGTTGATCTCGTCAATAAACAAAATACCATGTTCCAGGCCGGTCTGCTCCATCTTGTCATACACGCTGGCAATGATCTCGCTCATTGTGTACTCCGTTACGCTGCGGTCCGCGCCGCCAAAATTGCGGTGGCGGATAAATGGCAGGCCCACGGCGCTTTGGCGGGTGTGGTGGGTGATGGTGTATGCCACCAGCGCAATGCCGCATTCCTGCGCGATCTGCTCCATGATCTGGGTTTTGCCAACGCCCGGCGGGCCCATCAGCAGAATAGGCCGCTGGCGGAGGGGCGGAATCAGCGGGGTGCCGGTATCGTCCACGGCAAGGTATGCCTTGACCGCGTGTTCAATTTCCTGTTTGGCGCGTTTGATGTCCATGGGGGTACACTCCTTCATCAAAACATTAGGAACAAATAAGATGAATTACAACTCGGGCAGGTCCTCGGCTTCGTTCTCCTGCCAGTCAATTTCCGGCGTTTTGGGCACCGGGTCAGGCAAAAATTCTTCCGGGCTTAAAACCAGCCGCATGGCCCAGGGCGGGGTATCGGGCGGCGGGGTGCCGGTTTCCAAAAACAGAAAAGCTGTCTCGTAAGGCGGGCGCCTGGTAGGGTAGGTGCCTTTGCCATCGGTAAAGTAAAGCACGCCCTGCAAATCCCGCAGGGTGCCGTCCCGGCGCAGTTCCTCAATTTTGGCAAACGCGGGGCGGAAGTCTGTGCCTCCGCCGCCGGTCAGGGTCAGGCAGGCGGCAAAGCGGTCCAGCTCATCGGTGCTGTGCAGAAAGGTCAGGTCACGCACCGCATCGTCACACTGCATCACGGCGATGTTGCATTTGGCAAAAAAGCTCTCGCCGGTTTTAAGCAGGCCGAACGTTTCTTTCAAAAATGCCTTGACCAGCTCGCCGGAGGTGGACTCGCTCGTGTCGATCACAATGACAAAATCCCGGATTTTTTTGCTCTCCCGGCTTTCCAGCGGCTCAATCAAGGGCAGGTTGCCGTAGGTGCGCAGGCCGTAAGAGTAGTAGCCCAGGTCAAACTCGTCGGGGTCCAGGCGGGGCTCTTCGCGCATCACGGCAAAGCGGCGCAGAAAGTCCTTGTACAGGCGGCGGCTGTGGGCTGCTTCGATCTGTGCCTGCATCGTTTCGGCCCCGGCAGCCTGCCCGGCCTGCTGGCCTGCCTGCTGCATGCTGATGCGGGTTTCGCGCCCAAGCTGTTCCCAGTGGCGGCCCTGCACCTGAGCCTGCTGGCTGGTGGGGTCCTTGGGCCAAAGGCGGTGGCTGTCGCACACAAATTCCCGGTGCAGCTTTTGCAGTTCGTCAGGCTCCTGAGCGGCAAGCCAGCGGTAAATGGGCCCGGCGGCGGGCATGGCCCCGTTTTTGCGCAGTGCCTGGTAGGTTTTTTGCCGCAGCCAGCCCACCGGACGGGTCAGGGATGGCACCTGCAAGGCATCAATCGTCTGCTCCACGGCAATATCGCAGGCCAGCCCCCACAGGCTGGCGTCCCGGCCTCCGCGCAGCCAGGGGTGGCGGAACACGCAGTGCAGAACGCTGTGCAGCACCGCGCGGGGCAGATAGCGCCGGTTGCTGCGGTACAGCCCAATGAACCATTCCGGGTCATAGCACAAAGCCGCGCCGTCCGTGGCAAGGTTGTGCAGCCCCGCGGCAGGGGTGGGCACCAGCGCACCCAGGGCCGCGTTCATGTAGCGCAGGTCCAGGTACAGCTCACTGCGGATGCGGTCCATGGCGCGTTTGGCCATGGCGGCAACCCATTCTTCCTGGGTCAAAACATGTTGGGAGGGCATTGATTATCACCACCAAAGTATGGGGAATCTACGGCACATCAAAGGTCGTCAAAATCATAGGTTTTCTGCCTGCGGGGGCGCTGGCCGCCAAGGGTCAGGGCTGCGCCCTCGCTCCAGCCGGACTGGGAACAGGCCAATGCAATCTGGCGGCGGCTTTCCTCGTCCGCCAGTTTCAGCACCAGCTGCAAAGATTCTGTATCGCGCCGGGCAATCAGCGGGGCCGCGGCGCTGGCGGCATGGGCGGCCAGATAAGCGCTGTAGATGCCCTGCGCTTCCGGCAGCAGGGCAAACGGGCTACACAGCCGATCCAGAGCAATGCGGCAGAGTGTTTTTTCGCTTTCGCCCACGCATGCCTGGGGGAACGCCGCGTCATACTCCGCAAAGCGGAGCACGCTGCCGTCAAAGCATTGGCGGTAGCGGTAACCCTCGCCCTCAATGCTGTGGTTAAAAATATGGGCCGGGGTATTTTCGTCCAAAAATTCAAAGTATTCCGGGTAGAACACTTTGGCCTGCACCGCCCCGCCGGGGGCAAACACCGCACCGATATCCGCGCTGACGGCGGCCACCAGCTTTTTCAGCCCAGTGGGGGCATCGGGGGCGGCATCTAAGATAAAGCGGTCAAGCGCGCGGCAGTTGGTGAACAGATCGCTGCCCACACTTTCCAGCGCGGAACCGGCGCACAGCCATTCCAGCTTGCGGCAGTTATAAAAGGCAGCGTTATGCAACGCCCGCACCCCGGCGGGCAGGGTAACGCCCTGCACAAAATCCCCCGCAATGGGGTGGGGGTAAGCAGCGGGGCCGCGGCCGTCAACGCTCCAAAATCGGGCATCAGCAGGCTGGCTGCGCTGGTTCTGCGCAAAGCAGTAGGGGCCGATCTCCACAACAGGGAACCCTTCGATCTGCACTGGCAGCGCGGGGCAGGGGCTGTCCCCAAACACGCGCAGAATGCGCGCACCGCCGGGGCACGCCTGCCACAAAATACCAAGTGAACTGTTCAAACCATGACCACCTTCAACAACAAAACAAAAGCTTGACAATACCCACATTATAGCATACATTGAATAGGTAAGGAATAGAAAAAGCAGGGCGCGGCGGGAATTGAGGAAGAAACCGCGCCCCGCAAAGGACTGCGCACTGTGACAGGGCGGACAATGCCTGTGGCGGTGCGCTTACGTTATGTGGAGGATGTTTATGGCAAGAACGCCGGAGCAGAACAACGCGATTATTACAGGCAGCATACCGCGGCAACTGCTGTTATTCTTTTTTCCCATCTGGCTGGGCACCATGTTCCAGCAGCTGTACAATACGGTGGATACCCTGATCGTCGGCAACTTTGTGGGTACCCAGGCGCTGGCGGCTGTGGGGGCAACCAGCTCTTTTGTGCAGCTGCTGGTGGGGCTTTTTGTGGGCCTGTGCAGCGGCGCGGGGGTGATTATTGCCCAAAGCTTTGGCGCGGGGGACCACGATGAAGTGAACCGCCAGGTGCACACGGCACTGGCCCTTGCCATTGCGGGCGGCGCGGCGCTGACGGTGATCGGCCTGCTCATCAGCCGCCCGGTGCTGCGCCTGATGCAGACGCCGGATGAAATTGTGGGGATGGCATCGGAGTATTTGCAGATTTACTTTCTGGGCATGATTCCGCAGATGATTTACAACATGGGCACCAACATCCTGCGCGCGGTGGGCGATTCCAAACGGCCGCTGTACTTTTTGATCGTGGCTTCCATCGTCAACATTGTGCTGGATATTGTACTGGTGGCGGTCATTCCGCTGGGGGTGGCCGGCGCGGCCATTGCCACGGTGGCCAGCCAGGTGGTCAGCGCCGTGCTGACAGTGCGGTGCATCCATGGCTCCCAGGGCATGCCGTGGCATTTGCAGCTCAAAAATATCCGCATTGAACGCAACGTGCTGCTGGCAATCTGCCGCATCGGCCTGCCGGGCGCGGCACAGAGCGCGCTGTACAGCATCAGCAACATGACCATCCAGAGCGCCATCAATGGGTTTGGCACCGTTGCCGTTGCCGCATGGAGTGTGTACGGCAAGATCGACTTCCTGTTCTGGATGACGGTCAGCTCCTTTGGCATTGCCGTTACCACCTTTGCGGGCCAGAACTTTGGCGCACGCCAGTATGACCGCGTGCGCCGCGGCACCATGACCTGCCTTGCCATGGCGGCAGGTACCACCCTTTGCATCAGCCTGGCGCTGTATCCTTCGGCCCAGCTGCTGTTCCGGCTGTTCAGCTCGGACGATGCCGTGGTGGCGCAGGGAGTGCAGATGATGCACTACCTGGTGCCGGTGTATATGACCTATATCTGCATTGAAATCTTTTCCGGCGCGCTGCGCGGCTGCGGTGATGTGCGGGTGCCCACCATCATCACAGTGTTTGCGGTGTGCATCATGCGTATTGTGTGGCTGGCGGTGGCGCTGCCGTTCAAGCATGAAATTTCGGTGGTGGAATTCAGCTACCCACTGACCTGGATCACCGCAACCGTGCTGTTTGCGATCTATTACGCAAAAGGCGGCTGGATGCAGCGCTGCATTGCGGCCCAGAACGCCAAAACACAAGGGTGAACCAAGATGAAATTTGAACTGCGCCCTGCCCGCCCGGCGGATGTAAAGGCCATTATGCAGGTGATGGCGGATGCCATGGCCAATTTGCAGCACCCGGAATGGTTTGTGCCGGATGATGCGGTGTATATGGCGGAGCATATCAGCGGCCCCAAGGGCTTTTGCCTGGTGGCGGAGGAAAAAACGACCGGCGCACTGGCAGCGTATTTTACCGTCAAGCTGGCCGGTACTGCCCCCGATGCTCTGGGCTGGCAGTTGGGTATGAGCGAAGAAGAGCTGAACACCACCGCCCAGATGGACAGCTGCTGCGTGGCCCCGCCCTATCAGGGCAATGGGCTGGAGGGTAAGCTGCTGCTGATGGCGGAAGATACCCTGCGCGGCAGCCGTTACCGCCACCTTTTGGCAACCGTGCACCCGGATAATGCCGCCAGCCTGTACACCGGCCTGCACCGCGGCTACACCATTGCGGCGAACCATGTGATCTGCTATGGGGATAAGGTGCGGGATATTTTATACAAAGAACTGGAAAGTAGGAATACAAATATGAATACAACGATCCGGGCCATGACCCCGGCGGACAAAGACAGCGTGATGGAGATGATGCGGGTGTTCTACAATTCACCCGCCGTGCTGAGCAATGGCTCGGATGAAATCTTTGCGCGGGACATTGAGGGCTGTATCAGCGATAACCCGTATGTAGAGGGCTATATGTTTGAGCAGGACGGCGCTGTGCAGGGCTATGGCATGGCGGCCAAGAGCTTTTCGACCGAGTACGGCAGGCAGTGCATCTGGCTGGAGGATATTTATATCAAGGCGGAATACCGCGGCCTTGGCATAGGCAGCCAGTTTATTGATTACATAACGAAGAAATACCCGGATGCTCTGCTGCGGCTGGAAGTGGAAGAAGAAAACGCCCGCGCTGTGCATGTGTACAAAAAGAGCGGGTTTGAGTTTTTTGAGTATAAAGAGATGAAAAAAAAGTAAGGACAACACCGCACAATTCCCGCCTTGCGGCTTAAGCACCGCTCCGGCAGCTGCGGCACGGCATCTGCGTTGCCAAAATGCTCGATAATGTCGGGTTGCGGTACCCGCATCGTGCTTCGGGGGCAAAAGCCCCTCGCACTCTGCGACCGCTGCCCCTGCTTCGGTTCGCTGTTTCCGCCACTGGCGGCGCTCACCTTTGCAGCATCCAGTATTATCTGCGCTTTTGGCTTGGCATCTGCCGCACCTCGCTCGCCGTATCGGCACTTAGAATTATGCGGTATTGCCTTATCTGTAGGGAACGGTCTTGACCGTTCCGAAACACTGCTTTATACGTCATAACAGGTTTTACCGCAAAACAAAATGACCCCCACAGCCAGCGCTGCGGGGGTCATGAACTTTTATGGGGAAATATTACTTGGTGCCGAAGATGCGGTCGCCTGCATCGCCCAGGCCGGGGATGATGTAGCCGTTCTCGTTCAGCTTTTCATCCTGTGCGGCAACATAAATGTCAACATCGGGGTGTGCTTCGTGCAGGGCTTTCAGTCCTTCGGGGGCGGCAATCAGGCCAATGAACTTGATGTGCTTGGCACCGCGCTTTTTGATCTGGCCAATGGCGTCAATGGCGCTGCCGCCGGTAGCCAGCATGGGATCCAGAACAAAAACATCGCGCTCGGCAATATCCTTGGGCAGCTTGCAATAATATTCCACAGGCTCCAGGGTCTCCTCATTGCGGTACAGGCCAATGTGGCCGACCTTTGCAGCGGGGATCAGGGTCAGCATGCCGTCCACCATGCCCAGACCGGCGCGCAGGATGGGAACCAGGGCCAGCTTGCGGCCAGCCAGCACATGGGTGCGAGCCAGAGCAATCGGGGTTTCCACTTCAACTTCCTCGGTGGGCAGGTCGCGGGTGGCCTCATAGCACAGCAGGGTGGCAATTTCGCTGACCAGATCACGGAACTCTTTGGTGCCGGTGTTGCGGTCACGCATCAGGCTGATTTTGTGCTGGATCAGGGGATGGTCTACAATTTTAACAACGCTCATGGCAGATTCTCCTTACAATATGAAAATTCATCGGATACAATGCAAAGCCTGGTCCCAGGCGGGGTACAACAGTGGGGGAGCCTTAAAGGGTTTCCAGCGCCATCATCTTGTCAATGCGCTTCTGGTGGCGACCACCCTCAAATTCGTGGTCCAAAAAGGCGTCAACGATCTGGCAGGCAAGGCCGGGGCCCACAACGCGGCCGCCCAGGCACAGGGTATTGGCGTTGTTGTGGCGGCGGGTGTACTCGGCGCTGAACGCCTCCGAGCAGCAGCAGGCGCGGATGCCCTTGATCTTGTTGGCACACATCGACATGCCCACACCCGTGCCGCAGCACAGGATGGCAAAATCGCTGCTGCCATTGGTCACAGCGCCGCAGGTGGCGGCGGCATAATCGGGATAGTCACAGCTGGCGGTGCTGTTGGTGCCAAAGTCGCGGTAAGCAATGCCGCGCTCTTCCAAATGCTGTTTGATGGCCTCTTTCAGCTCATAACCGCCGTGGTCAGCACCCAGGGCAATCGGTTTTTCAAATTGTACAGCCATAATCAAGATCCTTTCAATTCGTGGCGGATTGTTGGGCGGCTTCGCGCTCGGCGCGCTCACGCTCAGCCTGGCTTAAACGGTGATAATCCGGCAGCAGCTCTGCGGGGGAAACGCAGGTGCCCGCATCCCACATGGCTTTGCCCGCCAGGGCAACCCCTGCGCCGCGCAAAACGCGCAGCGGCTGGGGGCAGGGCAGAATGCCGGGCTGGTCTTTATATGTATTGTAGCACAATGCGGCACCATCGCCAACAAAAATCAAAGGCTTTTTGCACTCTTTTACAAAAGTTTCCAGCGCAGTGACCGGTTCGGCGGCGTCCGGGGTCAGCCGGGCGTGGGTGGCAAGGTCAAATCCGGCCCAGTACACCTGGCCACGGCGGGCGTCCTGTGCGCCAATCACAGTGCCTTCCCCGCACACGCCGTAAGCCAGGGCAGTCATGGTGAAAACCCCGGCGCAGGGGGTGTTGGCCGCAAAAGCCAGCCCCTTGACGGCGGCAAGACCGATGCGCAGCCCGGTAAAGCTGCCGGGACCGTTGGTCACGGCGTACAAATCCAGCTGGGCGGGGGTCAGGCCGCAGGCTTTCAGGGCGGTATCCACCATGGGCAGCAGGGTCTCGCTGTGGGTCAGCCCGGTGTTGGAAGCCATCTCATATAATAAAGTATCGTCGCGCATCACAGCAACGGCGGCAGTTTTGCCCGCCGTATCAATGGCAAGAATGTTCATTCGGGGTCAGTTCTTCCTTTCCAAAAGGGCGTGGCGTCAAGCCCCAGGCCGGGTGATGGTAATCTTGCGGGTGGTTTCATCCAGCCGGTCAATGTTAATATAAATCGGGTTTTCCAGCGCCAGCAGGTCGGCGCAGTTTTCGCTCCATTCCGCCGCAACCACAGCGCCCATATCCAGGTAATCATAAAAACCGGCGGCAGAAAGGTCCACTTCGGTATGGATGCGGTACAAATCAAAATGGGCAAAGGGCCGCGGGCCGCGGTAGTAGTTGACAATGGCAAAGGTTGGGCTGGAAACAGGGTCCGTGCAGCCAAGGCCCTCTGCAATGCCCTGGCAGAACGCGGTTTTGCCAGCGCCCAGCCCGCCGGTAAAGGCAATCAGGCTGCCGGGGGCAAGCTCTGCGGCAAGGCGGCGGCCCAGGGCCACGGTTTCATCCCGCGAATGGGTAATATATTCTTCCATACAGCAGGCCCTCCTACAAGTAAGCGGCTAAGTCAGCATAAACTACTTTATTATACAACATCCAGCCTGCTTTGTAAAATATTTTTGTGTGGCGCGCCATAAAACGCCGCAAAGCGTGGCATATTGCACAGGAACGCGGTATAATAATCGGTAATACGAGCAGGAACCAATACCATTGCACAGGGCAATGTGCTATACTGGGAACAAGAAAAACAAAAGTGAAAGGTGGCAGGCCATTGCTGCAGCTGACACGCCGCTATTTGCGGCAGATCGACGGAATATTTCTGGCGCTGTGCGCGGCGTGTTCGGCACTCAGCGTGGTAACACTGGTTTCTATTGGGCATAACCAGCTGGGGTCCATCAACAAAGCATCGGTACAGTTCATTGCCAGCGCGCTGGGCATCCTGTTGGCGCTGATCGTTTCTACGGTGGACTACCGTGCGCTGGCCCGTGCCTGGCCGCTGCATGCGGTGCTGGCCTGGGGTATGGTGCTGCCCACCCTGCTTTTGCACAACGTCCGCCTGGGCTTTTTAACGGTGGGGTACGATGCCGGCGGTACTTCCAACTACAGCTGGTACCGGGTGGGCGGTATGACTTTCCAACCGGCGGAACTGGCCAAAATCAGCTTTGTACTGACCCTGGCCCTGCATCTGAACCACGTGCGCGGCCGGGTGAACAAGCCGGCCAATTTGCTGGCGCTGGCGGTGCATGTGCTGCTGCCGGTGCTGGCCATTCACATCCAGGGCGATGACGGCACGGCGCTGGTATTTTTGGGCATTGGGTTGGTCATGGTGTTTGCGGGCGGTATTTCCGGCTGGCTGGTGGCTGGCGGTCTGGCCGCTGCGGGCGGTGGTGCGGCCCTGCTGCTGAAACTACGCCCGGGTCTGCTGAAAGGCTACCAGGCCAAGCGTATTTTTGCCGTGCTGGACCCCGAAAACCCGGCTCTGGCCGATATCGCTTACCAGCAGAACAAGGGGGCTATGGCCATCGGAACCGGCGGATTGACCGGAACCGGCCTTTGGGGCGAGCATGTGTTTGTGCCAAACTCCTGGAATGATTTTATCTTCAGCTACCTGGCCAACGCGATGGGCTTTGTGGGGGCGGTAACGGTTCTGCTGCTGTTGCTGGGCATCTCGATGCGCATTCTGCTGGCAGCGCTGCAAAGCACGGATGCTTTGGGCCGCTATCTGTGCGTGGGCATCTTTGCCGCACTGTTCTGGCAGTGCATCATCAACCTGGGCATGAATTTACAGGTGCTGCCGGTCATCGGGGTCACGCTGCCGTTCTTCTCGGCAGGCGGGTCCAGCGTGGTCATGGTGTATTTGTGCGTGGGGCTGGCGCTGGCGGTATCCCGCAAGAACCGCCGCAAAAAGCTGGCGGTGCCCATTGAGCTGGAACAGATTTGACATCGGCAAATGGACGCACTAAAATAGAAAAAGGCACTGCGGTAAGCGGTTGGCCTTTGGACTAAGAGCTTAGTAAACTTAGTAAACTAAGAACCGCCACTTGGCCCGGTGGAGGTTCTTGCTTTTCACAGTGACCGTTGCGCTGCTGCCGCAATTCGACCGCCTGTGCAAGACAAAATAAAGCCGGTGTACCGTAAGATGAATCAAACGGTACACCGGCTTTTACAGTGTCAGGCTTCCTCTTTTTTACTGGGGCTGCACAATGCGGGGATCAGGCAGATGGCTGCCGCCGCTACCAGAATATACACGGTGCGGGCCGCCCAGCTTGTCTGGCCGCCCAGCAGCCAGGCAATGATATCCAGCTTCCAAATGCCCACTAAGCCCCAGTTCAGCCCGCCAATGATAGCCAGCAGCAGGCAGATTTTTGAAAGAACAGAATTGCACATGTTGGAAAACACTCCTTCCTATAACGGAAGTATGCCCATGCCGCGGTGTGTCTATTCGATTTTCTGCCACCGGGCGGAAGTTTGGGCAAAAACAGCACCGCACAGCAGAAGGGCGGTGGGGTTGGTCGTCAGGTGGAAGGGCTGAACTTCCATATAGGCGTAAGCCAGCATGGCAAACAGGCAGCAAACCTCAACCCGGCGGCCCTGTTTGGCGTGACCCCACAGGGCGGCGGCAAACAGAATACCCAGCAGCGCGGCGACCACCGGACCAAACTGAAACAGTGCAAAAGCAAAGCTGTTATCCACTGTGGGCCAGTTGAACACCTGCCCTGCAATTTTGACATCCAGCAGGCGGTAGGCCATCCAGGTCAGCGAGATGCGGCAGGTGAGCAGGGAGTCCAGCTTTGCCAGCCATGCGGGGCCGATATCATTGTTCCACGGTCCCACCTTGATGACCAGCAGCGGCAAAAGGTAACTGACCGCCGCCGTAAGCCCCACCATACCGGCGCAGGTGCCGGGCCACCAACGGGGTACACTGTGCCCGGCGCGCAGGCGGCAGAACACCAGCCCAACGGCCAGCGCCAGCGTGCACAGCGCAGCGCTGCGGCTGGCGGGCCCCACCAGCAAAAACACGCCGACGGCAAATACCAGCAGGCAGTCCACCCAGCGCACCTTTTGGGCACGCAGCAGGGCATAGGCCAATACCAGGCCGAACACCAGTCCGCCGAATGTGTTGGGGTGGCCGTAGCCGTAAGTGCCGCGCAAAGCGCCCATCCGCTCGCTGGTCAGGTCCGGGGCAACGATCCCGGCAAAGTGCAGTGCCAGCACCACCGCCATGGCGGCACAGCCGCTGGCAAAATAGACCTGCAGCGGGTGGCGCAGGCGAACATCCTTGGCGGCAAGCACCGCCACCACAATGCCGATCCACCAGATGTTCTGGCTGTTGAAATAGACCCAGCGGGCAATGAAATACAGCGCTCCGCCAGCCAGCAGCTCCCGCCAGGTGTAGCGGGTGCCGAACAAAATCTTGGCACCAAAGCACAGGAACGCGAGCCATTCCAGCACGGGGCTCATCACGCCCTGCACCCACGCCCAGTTCTGGCGCGCCATGCTGTTGCAGAACACCACGCTGATCTCATACGCGGCCAGCCCGGCGGCAAACAGAATACGGCCAAGCTGCAGTCGCCATTCGGCCAGCTGCTGCCCAAATAACAGGTGCGGCGTGTTCCACAGGCCGTGCAACGCCCCGCGCAGCCCGCCGCCCCTGGCAAGGGCAAAAATTAGGTCAAAAACCGCTGCGGCAAAGAGCGCCAACAGCAGAAAATTAGCAAAACCAAACAAGGGATTCCCTCCTGAAAAAACGCATGGCCCTGTGTTTGACAAGGGCGGGTGCGGATGGTATGCTTCTATTATAAAGATTTTGGACGCAGCACACAAGGGGGCAAAGAATGACGGCACAACGCTATCAGGCAATTTTTGATTGGTTCCGTGCCCGCCCGGCGGCGCTGCGGGCGCTGGGATATGCACAAAAGATCAGCGTGCTGGGAGTATATCTGGTGTATGGCGCGGTGTTGGCCGTTACGCTCTGGCAGCGCAGCGGCCAGTTCTGGCGCGTGCTGGCGGTCCCGGCGGCGGTGTACGTTTTGGGCACGCTGCTGCGCGCGGCCATTAACCGCCCGCGCCCGTATGAGGCATTGAACTTTACGCCGCTGTTCCCCAAGGATACCAAAGGCCAAAGCATGCCCAGCCGCCACTGCTTTTCCGCCGCAGCCATTGTGGCGGCGGCGTTTACTGTGTGGGTGCCGCTTGGCGTGGCCGCCTGCCTGCTGGCGGCGGTTGTGGCTGTGACCCGCGTGCTGACAGGGGTGCATTACCCCAGCGACGTACTGGCTGGCCTGGCCTTTGGCGCTGGGGCGGCTGTGATCGGCTTCCTTTTATGACATGAGGATGATAACTGTGAAACAATACAAAAAAATAATTGCTGCTGTGGCAGCTGCCGCAATACTGGCCCTGCCCCTGAGCGGGTGCAGCTTTAACGATGTGATGCTGTACCTGTACGGTGGTGACAGCTTTACCAAAGAGGAAGGCGAGGACTACCAGACCTATGACGGCGAAAACGGCATCAGTGTAACCTATGATGCCAATATCTGGAACGAACCCAGCATGTCGCAGAAGGATACCATTGGCATTACCACTGGCAACAAGCTGAGCTATACGGCAGTACTGCTGCAGGTATCGGATGTTTACACGGACTTTTTGGAAGAATCCGCCGCGGAATTGAACGAGGAAGCCCAGACCGTGCGGTATGACTTTGATTTGACCATCCCCGATGCAGAAACTGAGTCCGTCCGGTATGACTGCGGCACTTACCAGATGATCCTGGCCGAAGTGAACTATGACTGCGGCGTTACGCTGCATGTATCGGCAGCATCCCGCTCTGCCAGCTATGACCAGATCGTGGCGCTGCTGCAAAACGTGTACCCCACCGGTCACACGCCGGAAACGGCAGAATAAAAAGCAGCAGCCTTTTGCGGGCTGCTGCGGGTGGGAAAGGTTGGCTTGTAAAGGAAAAATATGCCGTGTTCCGGGGTGAAATATCTGGCAAAGCCCCTATAAATGGGGTTCGGCACAAGTTTTGTAATACGCAACAGGACGAGGCTGTGGCGGGGTGAGGGCACCCCGCCCTACTGCCACTACAAAATCAGCGGATGAAATTGGTGCGGATGGTATTTTCTGCCTTAGGCGGCTCAATCCCTGCGGCTTTGCCTGCGGCAATGCACTTCAAGATCCAGGCCATGTTGTGGCCCAGGTTGCGCATGATCTGCATGCCCTCTTCGTCCAGGGCGGCCTGTTCGGCGTTGCTGCCGTGTACCATCGGCCAGTAGGTGGAGCTGATCAGCGGCATCTGGCAGAACTGGGGAACCTTTTCCAGGGCTTCCAGTGCGCTGGTGGTGCCGGCGCGGCGGGCGCTGGTAACAATAGCGGCGGGCTTTTGTGCCAACAGGCGGCCTGCGCTGTAGCCCAGCCGGTGCATGAAGCCCAGCATGCTGGCAGCGGCGGTGGAATAATGTACCGGAGCACCAAACACAATGCCGTCGGCCTTTTCCACCAGCGGCAGAACATCAACGACTGGCCCGCCGAATACGCAGTGTCCGGCTTTGGCGCAGCCGCCGCAGCCCACACAGCCGCCTACCGGGACAGCGCCAATGTGGTAGATGGTGGTTTCGATGCCGTCAGCGTTCAAAGCCTTGGCAATCTCCTGCAAAGCAGCGTCTGTACAGCCATGTGCGTGCGGGCTGCCGTTGATAAGAAGTACGTTCATAATCGTTATGCCTCCGTTTTGAGAAAAAAGCTTTTGCTGCGGGGAAAGTTGGTGCACCGGGGTGCTCATACCCGGAACCGCCGATCCCCCTGTATAAACTATATTATAGCACGCCCAAAGAAATGTTGAAAACCCTGAAAGGGAAGAAGGTCAAACACCATGCCTGTAACCTGCACCAATTATAAATTGAAATGCGGCGGCTGCCCGCTGCTGAACCAGCCCTACCCCGACCAGCTCAAGCACAAGCAGCAGTTGGAACAACGCCTGCTGGGGCGGTTTGCCCCGGTATCCCCCGTGCTGGGGCAGGCAGAACCTTGGCATTACCGTAACAAGGCCATCGCCACCTTTGCCACCGGGCCGCGTGGACGACTGACATGCGGCATTTATGCAGCGGGCACCCACCGCGTGCTGCCGTATACGGACTGCTTGCTGCAGGATACCGTCATTAACCAGACCATTGCCGCTGTGCTGGAAGCCGCCCGCGCCTGCCGCTGGCCTGCTTTTGAGGAGGATCGCGGCACCGGTCTGCTGCGCCATGTGCTGGTGCGCCGCGGTAAAACCAGCGGTCAGGTGCTGGTGGTGCTGGTGACCGCGCAGGAAAACCTGCCCGGCAGCCGCAATTTTGTGAAAGCCCTGCGGGAAAAGGCCCCCTGGGTGACCAGCGTGGTGCAGAACTGCAATCCCCGCCGCACCAGCGCGGTGCTGGGCGGCGATGTGCGTACCCTGTATGGCCCCGGCAAAATTACCGATACGCTGTGCGGGCTGCAATTCGCCATTTCGCCCCGCAGCTTTTACCAGGTCAACCCGGAACAAACCGAAGTGCTGTACGCCAAGGCCATTGAGTTCGCTGCCCTGACTGGCAAAGAAACAGTGATCGATGCCTACTGCGGCATTGGCACCATCGGCCTGTGCGCGGCGGGCAGGGCAAAGCAGGTCATTGGCGTGGAGCGCAACCCGGACGCGGTGCGCAATGCCTGCGCCAACGCCGCAGCCAATAAGATCAACAACGCGCGGTTCATCTGTGCCGATGCAACCGATTGGATGCGCGCTGCGGCACAGCCCAACTCTGGCTTGCCGCACCCCGATGTTGTATTCCTGGACCCCCCGCGGGAGGGCAGCACCCCCGCCTGCATTGATGCAGTGGCTGCCATGAAACCCAAACGCGTGGTTTACGTCAGCTGCAACCCCGAAACTCTTGCCCGTGATTTGACCCACTTGACCCGCCGCGGATGGAAAGCATTAAAAATCCAGCCCGTGGATATGTTCCCCCACACGGAACACGTCGAGACAGTTGTCTTGCTTTCCAAGGGAGAGATCGACTCGAAAAAGGTTCGGGTTGAGTTCTCTTTGGAAGATATGGATATGTCCGAGTTCCAAGATGGAGCAACCTATCCGCAGATCAAGGAGTATGTTTTGGAGCATACCGGGTTAAAGGTTTCCAACCTTTATATTTCTCAGATAAAGAGAAAATGCGGACTGGAAGTTGGCAAGAACTACAATCTGCCGAAGTCCGAGGATTCCAGACAGCCACAATGCCCACCGGAGAAGGAAAAAGCAATCCGAGAAGCATTCAAATATTTTGGGATGATCTAACATCCCGTAGAATGGAGGTTTCTTATGGATAGATTGATTTCTTGTGAGTTTAATATGGACACTGCCTGTGTGGAACTGAAATTTGCAAGTGGCAGTATGATTTCCATTGACACGATCGCCGTGGAGAACGAGATTGCCGACAATATGTATCAGCGGTCAGAGCTGGACTATCTGATCTACAATGACCCGATTGGATATGCTAACTTGATATTGAACGGTGATCCTGAAACCTATTTGAAAACTGTAACTGAATACAAACCGCTTGATAGCTAACCAACACTTTGCCCGTGGGAGAAATTCTGCGGGCAATTTTTTGTATCTTTCTATGAACTCTATTGATTTTGATTGTCTAATGTGGTAGACTATACATAGAGTCTAATGGTGTAGACAAGGAGGGCGTGAATATGGGTTTTCCGAAGATTCACGAAAGTGAATATCGTTTTTGTTTGATTATGTGGGAGCATGAGCCGGTTACTGCTGTCGAGCTTGTAAAACTGTGCCAGGACCAACTCGGATGGAAAAGGACTACGACTTATACCGTTATCAAGCGTCTTGGAGAGCGTGGTGTGCTGAAGAACAACAATGGCACTGTTACTTCTCTCGTTTCCAAAGATGAAGCCCAGGCGTGTGAGATCGACGAACTGGTTGAGAAGAAATTCGAAGGTTCTCTGCCTGCCTTTATCGCTGCTTTTACAAAGCATCAGGCTATGTCCGAAGATGAGCTTGATGAGGTACAGCGCATGATCGACCGCATCAGGAGAGGAGGCAAATCATGAGCGATCTGTTTCTGAACATTGTAAACATGAGCATATCGGCAAGCTGGCTTGTCCTGACAGTGTTGTTGCTCCGGTTCGTCCTGAAGAAAGCACCAAAGTGGGTCAATGTCCTGCTCTGGGGCATCGTAGCAGTGCGGCTGGCTTTCCCATTTTCCATTGAGAGCGCATTGAGTCTGATCCCCAGTGCAGAAACAATAAGTCCGGGTATCATGATGGATACTGTGCCTTCTATCCAGACGGGCGTTCCGGCCATCAACAACGTTATCAATCCGGTGATCGGCAGTTCACTTGCCCCTGCTCCGGGCGCCAGCGCAAATCCACTCCAAATTTGGATTCCGATTTTGAGCATGATCTGGGTGGCCGGTGTCGCTATCCTCCTTGTGTATACCGCCGTCAGCTATTGGCGTCTGCGGCGCAAGGTCAGTAAAGCAGTCATCCTCCGGGACAACATTTTCCAGAGCGAGAATGTCGCATCGCCCTTTGTCCTGGGCATTATCAAGCCGAGAATCTATCTCCCGTTCAACATGAACGGTCAGGATCTGGAACATGTTGTTGCCCACGAACAGGCGCATATTCGACGCAGAGACCACTGGTGGAAACCTCTGGGTTTCCTCCTGCTGACAATCCATTGGTTTAATCCGCTGATGTGGCTTGCCTATGTGCTGCTGTGCAGAGATATTGAGCTGGCCTGTGACGAAAAGGTTATCAAGGAACTCGACAACGAACTGAGAGCCGATTATGCTCAAGCGCTCGTTGTCTGCAGCGTAAACCGTCGTATGATCGCCGCTTGTCCTCTTGCCTTTGGCGAGGTAGGTGTAAAGGAGCGCGTGAAGTCTGTGATGAATTATAAGAAGCCTGCGTTCTGGGTTATTATTATTGCAGTCATTATTTGCGTGGGCGTTGCGGTCTGCTTCCTGACGAATCCTAAACAAGACCGCTATACATTGCGAATTGTTGTTCCCGCAGGAAGTCAAGAGGAATTTGTATATACGGAGGAGGAAGTCAGCACAGTCAGAAATTCAATCAAAATATGGTCTGGTGATGGATTGGGTGATACAGAAGTTCTTTTGTTCCCCGTTAATAAAACAGCAGAAACCGGATACACAGCCACTTATCTTACGCATGGTATGTCTGTGGAATTTGATGCAGAAAAAGATACGTGGTTTAAGATTGGTGTGAATATGCAGAACCCCACCAATGAGGACATTATTGTTTATGTTGAAGTAGAAAATGTAGAAGTGCGTATTGTGGACGAGATAAATTCCGTAATAGAGTGGTTTGATTACCTTGAAACCCCTGATGAAATGAAATGGGACGGTAGTCTTGAAATCAGCCTCACCGAGTTTCCAGATGTGACCTTCCGTTGGACTTACGTAGAGATGCTGGCTGTTAAGGGTAGTAAAAGCACTTCACTTTATACGGGGATGCCAATCTGGAACGCCTATTTCTGCGACCTCACTGGCGACGGTTTGCCTGAGTTGTGTTCTTCAATCAGTTGGGGCTCAGGCATGATTGACAACCGTGTCATTATCTATGACTATGCAAACGGAGTAAGCTATGAGCTGTCTGACAGAGGGTATTTTGATTTCACTCTCAGACAGGATCATCAAGATGGCCGCTTGTATGTAGATAAAACAAAATATCATACTGATGAACTGGTAGAAACCGGCCGACTGGTTTTCAAGAATCATTGCATTCAGATTGAAGGTTTTTCCAACGAAGCGCATCAGGTGTTCCAAGCTGAAATTCTGGAAATTCATGATGGCAATTATCTTGTGAAGCCTGTTGAAGGTAGCTGGGAATTGAGTAGTGCAGACCGAATTGAAGTGCCGATCAGAAATGTGCATCCATCACCGGAACCTGAAATCGGAGATGTGATCGAAATTGAATACGCTGGTGAAATCCTTGAAACCTATCCTGCACAAATTGCAGATGTTTATGGTATCAAGGTTATTGAGAAAAACAAAGGCTTTACCCATCTGGCAAACGATGATTAGAAAATCACAAATATCGAATAATTAGTTTCAAGCAGATAAACCGCTGCAATTCTCATTCCAAAGTGGGATGGATGTTGTAGCGGTTTCTTTTTATGGTTCAAATGCCACCATTGTTTCCTTTGGCAGTTTCTCATTTTCACAGTTCAGAAGATACGCTATCGCCTTGTTCGCAAAGCGGTTTGTTTTCATCGTATCCCAATCGGCAAGCCGGACTATTTCTGCTGTGCCGTTCTCAAAATTCAATGAAATCTCGCCCCATTCGCCGTCGCAGTCTGCTTGATATTCGTAGATTGCGGCGGCGATTTTCTTTTTGCGCTTGGTCTTGGATTTCTGTTTTAGTCGGACAGCGTGGAGCGCACCCTCGGCAACCAGAAGTTCCGTCAGTTTGTCTACTGCTTTCCGATAGGCTCGTTCTGCACCGCTGGCTGTGCTGCCCTCAAACATAACCGCCAGTTCTTCAAAGGTGGGGCGGTCTTTCCATGGGCCGACACGCCCACAGGTCATGCAGATCGCCAGCCGCTTTTCAAGCAAGGTCTGCTCCCGGAAGTTCAATTTTTCAAATGCCCGCTGCACCTTTTCTGCCTGTATGCCGTTCCAGAGAATGTCCGTATAGTTCCAGCTATCGTCACGGGTAACGTCCTCATCTGTTTCCTCGCCGTCCTCGTCTGTCACATAGAATGGCTGCTGATTGCGGATGCCACGGACAACTTTCAGATATTCTTCCGCAAGGGAGAGATCACAGTTATATTTCTTGGCAAATTCGCTGACTGAATCCTTGGTGTTATGATACAGCCATGCCATTGACCGCACCATTTTGTAATTGGTCAGAGAGGACACTGACCATTTTTCTTCGCCCATGCGGAAACGGAGTATAGCGTCCCGGATGAACGGAAAAATGTATGTAGCGTATTCCGCACCCTTGGCAGGATCATAGTCCATCAGCTTTTGGAGCATTTGTTCCCGGCAGGAGAGCTTTATATCTATAAAACGGTCTGTGTCGTACAGATCGCCGCCATCCACACCGAGAAAGCCCTTGATGCGCTTGTTGAGCTGCGGTTCGTAGTGGTGTAGGAAGAATGAGAAATACTTCAAGTCTTTTTCCTGTAGGGTAGACAGGATGTACTCATTCATACCGTCCACCGCTGGCGGTTCCGGTTTAAGTTGGAAGATGCGCTCTGCCACATAGGGAATGATACCATCACCGTGCGGATTGACAGGATATTTCGGTATGTATCCGATCATGTTCCACGAAAAATCATTCAGCATAAGCGCACCTCCCTCCTAATAAATCTCAAATTCCTAATTCATTACCTGTTGCTTAAGCATCAAATGTCCGACTAACACTCCCGTCATCATTTTCAAACATTTCGCCCAATACCGCAAAAGCCTCGCTCAGAGGAATTGCCTTTGATGTCCAGTTTTTCAGAGTAAATAGGTTAGAAGACTCATCAAATACATCAAATTCATCTGTTCCATCAGTGATTTTCTTCAAATAAAGCATTTCTATCAAATACAAAGCTCCCAAGATATTTAGTACATTTTCCTGCTTTGCTTGTTTCAACTGCTCATAGCGGTTATGCTTGACATCCGTAAAAGCACCCCACCATTGTAACGACTGTCCGGGCTGGTTAATATCCCAGTTCATAAACGGCTGTATTTCGATATCGTACTCCTGCACGCTGATTTTTTTGGTTTTTTATATCCGGTGTGTTGGTTAAAATATGCTGTGCATAGTCGGCAATCGTTTTCGATCCGTTGTATTAAAACCGCAAAACTCTTTGAACACAGTATCCAACTCTGCGCCTATGGCTTGAATTAAAAGGGCATATCCGTTAGAAAATGCATCGAAATTATCCTTATGCAGTTCTACAAACTCTATCGATTCAACAAAACGCCTTTCGAGCATTAAATAGTATTTCCAATGATTCTGACTAAGTTCTTTTCTATTCATATCCTGTCCCTTTCTTCTGTATCTTTGCACTTGCTTCTTTTTTCAAAGCTACCTGTCCCATTTCTTTTTCATAATCGCCCTTGGCATAGGCTACGTTGCTCAATGCCCGGAGCATCTTATCTTTTGCCAGTTTCTTCATAGTCTCTGCAAGATCAGCGTCCAGAGTACCACGCTTCACATAACGATTTATGGTATTCAGCCGTTTCTCATAAATCTGCTTCAGCGGATGATCGTCCGCAAGTTCTCGCTGTTCTCTACCTTTCAGATTACCGATCTGACGGCAAGTGCGGTGCAGCTTGTCCCCCGGTGCATAGCCACCGCAGTATTTGGTGTGCCTTGCGTTGGTGGTCAGAAACCACTTGCCGCAGATCCGGCATTTCTTCGGTGCATGACCAACACATAAGCCCTCAAAAAGATCAGACCGGAACATCCCTACAAAGGATACATAGTGCATCCGCTTGACCAGCTTCGCAACTTTTTCGCCGGGACGGATGACGGATACATACTGAACGGAATTGTTCAGGGTAGACATCCAGGCATTGCCTTCCGTGATGGAAAACTCCGGCGGGAAATAGCTGCCGAACATTTTTGCAAAACCCTCTGCGGTGCGGTCTGCTTCGTTGCCGTCTGTTTTTTCTGCAAAATCAAGCATGGCCGTTTGGTATTCCCCAAGGGAGTATGCCAGATGCCCGAAAACTGCGGTATAGCGTTGGAGCATCATCGCATCGGTAAAGTTCTGGATTTCTTCAAATTGCAAAGAATTGGTTGCGGCTTTTATGGCAAACTCCACATATTTCAGCGCATTGTCCACAGTAAAGACTTTTTCAATCCGTTCTCTGTGCTTTGAGATATTCATATAGGAGAACGGCGGTGTTTGACTGAGAATATCAAGCATCGTCAGAGCAGCTTCCTTTGCAATAGGACAGAGTGCAGAAGCATCCTGTCCGGCGTTTAATATTCCAAGCAGCAGATTGATTTTCTCGCATTGCTCGTTTATTTTTGCAATGGTATTCACAGGAACATTCAGTGCATCACAGGCAAGCGTACCGACAGGAAATGTTTTGCTCTCATATATGACCGTATCCTGCCAGAAATCCAATGTCATCAATTCTTGATTCATGCTTGCCCTCCTGTCCTGTTTTTTCATTTTTCTAATTATATCATGTAAATGTAAAGAAATCTACGTCCTCAGATAAGTTGTCCTGTTTTTTGAAACAGGATTGTCCTGTCATTAGCCTGTTTTTTGAAAAATCCGTCATAACCATAATAGAAGGAGCGAAGCACCTGCCAATCACGGCGGGTGCTTCGTGCTTTCCAGAATATTATGAACGGAGGGTTTTCTATGACAATCTATGAAACCATCAAGGCGGCAATCGCGCAAGCCGCCGAACACTACGGGCTGAAAGTGAGCCACAACGGCATGGCTTGCTGCCCGTTCCACAATGACCGACATCCGAGCTTGAAGCTGAACGAGGACTATTTCTTTTGCTTCGGCTGCGGAGCCAAGGGGGATGTGATCGACTTTGTGGCAAGGCTGTTCAATCTGAGCGGCTATGAAGCAGCGCAAAAACTGGCTGCGGACTTTGGGCTTGACCCGAAACCGCCTACTGCTGTTGCCTTGCCCAAGCCGAAACATCCCTACATCCGTCAGTTCCGGGAGGATGAAATGCTGTGCTTCCGGGTGCTGACGGACTATCTGCATCTGCTGGAAGATTGGAAGTGAGGTATGCCCCGAAAACACCGGACGATGCTTTGGATGACCGTTTCGTGGAAGCCTGCCAGATGATTGATTATATCGAATATCTGGCAGATATTTTGACAGTCGGTGATTTAGAAGAACGGGTTGCCGTGGTGGACGAGCTGATGAAGGAGGGCAAGATTGCTTTCCTTCGGGACTATGTGGCACGGAAACGAAAGGAGGGGTTGTCCCATGGGGAAGAAAGGTAAAATGCCGGATATGAATCTGCCGATCTGGTTTGACGGGCAGAACATCAACGAAGCTCTGTTCTGTGAAGAATTTCTGCATGAGCGCAGGATCATCTTTGCAAACGGAGCTTTTTTTACGCCCGATGGTCGAGTGACGGACGATCTCCCTCTGCGTGGGGAGATTTACGACAAGCTGAAATTCTGTGCCGTGAACAATATCCCCCGGAAGATCACCAACATTCTGGAAGTGCTGAAACTGGAAGCGCAAGTGCCTGACTTCCCACCGGAGCAGGATCGTATCCATGTGTCCAACGGTACGCTACTGCTGAACGGCACATTTACCGAGGGCAGACCGGCTATCGTGCGGAGCCGTCTGCCTGTTGCCTACAATCCCGATGCTCATGCGCCTGTTATCTGGCTGAACTTTCTGGATGGGCTGCTCTACGCCGAGGACATTCCCTCCTTGCAGGAGTTTATCGGCTACTGCCTGATTCCAACCAACAAGGGACAGCGCATGATGGTGATTAAGGGAACCGGCGGCGAGGGCAAATCTCAAATCGGTGCGGTGCTTTCGGCAATCTTTGGCACGAATATGAAAGACGGCAGCATCGGAAAGATTTCCGAAAACCGCTTTGCCCGTGCCGATCTGGAACATATCCTCTTGTGCGTGGATGATGATATGCGGATGGAAGCTCTGCGCCAGACCAACTATGTGAAATCCATCGTGACAGCACAGGGCAAGATGGATTTGGAACGCAAGGGCAAGCAGAGTTATCAGGGCTGGATGTTCGCCCGGCTGCTTGCGTTCAGCAACGGCGATTTGCAAGCTCTTTATGATCGCAGTGACGGATTTTATCGCAGACAGCTTGTGCTGACCACCAAGGAAAAGCCTGTGGATAGAGCTGATGATCCGGACCTTGCGGAGAGATGAAAGCCGAAGCCGAGGGCATCTTCCTGTGGGCATTGGAGGGATTGCAGCGGCTTGTTGCCAACAACTTTAAGTTTACGGAAAGTGACCGCATCCGTGCAAACCGGGAAGCGGTCAAGCGTGACAATAACAACATTTTGACTTCTTGATTCCGATGGATACATCCGACGCAAAGCGGATGCATCCATCAGTTCCAGGACTTTACGCTATCTATCGCCTGTGGTGCGAGGAAAACTCCCTCGCCCTCTGAAATCCCGCAGCTTCAGCGACGCTATGGTTGCCAATGCGAAGAAATTCAACTTGGAGCATTGCAACAACATCACCAACTCTGCCGGGCGGCGGGTATGGGATTTATGGGAGTGGAAGCAGTGGCACGACCTAATATAAATGGGTTTTATGACGTTTCGCCATGTACGTACGTACCGGAGGAATGGCAGGACTGATTCCAGACGTCCTTTTTGGTACGTATATACGCAGCATTTTGCCCGTTGTTCTCTATTTATAGAAACAATCAGCGGTCAGAACTGACCTGTTTTCGGGCATTGAAAATCAATGGTAATGAAAACAGCAAAGTTTTTGACCGCAGGACGAAATCATTTCACCAAATCGTGCTTCTCCAAACCATGCACCCAGTTCACGGAACAGTAGGTGTTTTCACTGTTCAGAGCTAAACCACACGGAACAGCAAAGTGGGATATATGCCTATATGGACAGTGTATCGCACTCACAAAAATAAAGCGATTTTGGAGAAAGCGGATTTTCACTGTTTGGTGCATCTGCTCCGCTTTAGGAGTAGCCTTTGCACTAAACCACAAATCAAAATTATGGAGGAATTTTCAATATGAATGTACGAAACGAAATCAAGGCACAGATCATCCGTGCCGGAATGACCATGCAGGAAGTGGTTGACCTGCTCTCGGACGAATACGGTTGGAGCGACAGCGTTTCCAACCTGTCCGCAAAATTACAGCGGGAAAGCATCCGATACAAGGAAGTATTGGAACTTGCCGATGTGCTGGGATACGACATCGTATGGCAGCAAAGACGGGAGAAGTAATGCCCCGGCAACAGCCCCTCGCATCTCCCGTCCCCATAGGCGCACTGCAGTGCTGCCTATGGATGGCAGTGAAAGATACGGTTTTCACTGCCGCCGTCTGCAAGAGTCGGTTTCGCAAAACGGCTTGATGCAGACGGGCTGACCATGGAAAAGTTGCAGACATTTTCGCCTTGGTCAGCAGAGGTCGCCGCAGCGACCGCACTCCTCGGAGAGCCCTCGGAGAGCACTTTGCAGCCAGTATGGATGAAAGTGTTATAGTGGGTTATTACACTTTGAAAAGTGCCGCTCCGTAGCGCTGTCTGCAAATCTCAAAGAAAGGACAAAAAATCTATGGCAAGAAATGATGGAATAGACCGCACCGTAGCCCGGAATCAGGACTTGGAAACACCGGAAGATGTGGCAAAAATACAGGAACACAATGAGCGTGAAAAGGATAGCTACAGCAATCAGGACATCGTGCCGGAGCGCACGACCCTGAATGTCCATTTCAAAGCTCCACCGATGATTATGTGAAAATGTTTGAGCAGATGGAACAGGATGGCGTGATCTCCACCAGAGGTCTGAAGCCGGATGCCATCAAATACGGCGAGTTGGTTTTTGATGTGAACTCCGCTTATTTTTACAACCACGGCGGCTATGAATTTGCAAAACAATTTTATGCCGATGCCTATAAAGCCGCTGTGGAGATCGTGGGCGGTGAGCAGTATATCCTCTCCGCTGTGATGCACGCCGATGAGCGAAACCGGGCAATGTCCGAAGCTCTGGGCGAGGATGTGTACCACTACCACCTCCATGTGGTTTATATCCCGGTGGTAGAGAAGCAGATCCTTTGGTCGAAGCGGTGCAAGGATGAATCCCTCCGGGGAACCGTAAAGGAAACGATCATGCAGGTCAGCCGCAGTAAGAAATGGTATTCAAGCCGGTACTTGACGAGGACGGCAATCCGATGTTGAATGCAAAAGGGAAAAAGATTTTGAAGTCGTCCTACAGTGTGTTGCAGGATGACTTTTTTCATTTCATGCGAGCTGCCGGATATACCGATGTGGAGCGTGGAGAGCGTGGCAGCACCGAGGAACATCTGACGGTGACACAGTTCAAGGTACAGGCAGAACAGCAGCGTTTGGAAGCTGTGACCGGACAGGTGGCACAGGCGGAGCAGAGTTTGGAGGATGCCAAGTCTGCCACGGAAAAGCAGAAAAAGAAGCTGGAAGCTCTGCAAAAGGAAACCAGGACAGCAAAGACCATTGCGCTGACGGTGCAGGACATTGAAGCAATGGGCAAGAAAGCCACATTCGGAAACAATATCACGCTGACACCGGATGAATGCGACACGCTCAAACGCTATGCGGTCAACGGCATTATCGCCAATGCCGACAATAAGCGTCTGAAAGAAAAACTGGCTTCCGCAGAAAAGACGGTTTCCATCTGGAAGCAGCGGTATGAAGCGGTAAACAAAAAATATATGGAACTTAAACAGAAAGCCCAACCCTTTCTGGATGCACTGGAAATCGCATCCGAAAGAGTTCGGGCTTTTATTTCTGCCGTCCTCGTCAGAGGAAAGGAAACACAGGAACACAAAGCACCTGTCCGCAAGCGTAGACAGGACATGGAAATTTGATGGAGGTAACTGCCTATTGAAGAAATATTATGAAGATGCAAAATATAATGCGGCATTTGTCCGCTGTGTGGATGTTATGAGCCAGATGCTCCAGAAATATGGACATCAGGTTTTGGATAAATTGGAACAGGATGCTCCGCAGAAAGTGGAGCATTCAGAGGAAAGAAATCAAGCGCAGCCTTTGACGAATAAAGCTGCGTAAAAATTTACAATTTACACGTTGCGTATTTGCTGTGGCTATGCTATAATGATTACGCAACGTGTATTTTTGTTTTTTATGGAGAAAAGACAGATGGATTGTAAGAACAGAATTATCAAGTTGCGGGAAAGTACAGGACTGAACCGGAAAGATTTTGCAAGCTCGTCCATATCCCTTACCGTACTATGACCGAGTGGGAATTGGATAACCGCCATGCACCGGATTATGTGCTGTGGCTTTGGAGTATTATATCCGCAACGAAGGACTTATGGTAAAAGAAATGAACGAGGGAGGTGGCGATTCTGAAAAAGAAACAACTTAAATGCTATCTTTATACAAGAGTGTCCACCTCTATGCAGGTTGACGGGTACAGCTTGGATGCCCAGCGTGACAAGCTGCGGAAGTATGCGGCATACGAAGATATGGTTATTGCCGGGGAGTATTCTGACGAGGGATTTTCCGGAAAGAACATCCAAGGGCGGCAGGACTTCCAACGGATGCTGAACGACATCCAGGACGGTAAAGACGGCGTTTCCTATGTGCTTGTCTTTAAGCTCTCCCGATTTGGCAGAAATGCAGCCGATGTTCTGAACTCTTTGCAGCTCATGCAGGATTTTGGTGTCAACCTGATCTGCGTGGAAGATGGCATTGACAGCTCCAAGGATGCCGGAAAGCTGATGATCTCCGTGCTGTCTGCGGTGGCAGAGATTGAGCGAGAGAATATCCGCACACAGACAATGGCAGGACGGGAGCAAAAGGCTCGTGAGGGTAAGTGGAACGGCGGTTTTGCTCCCTATGGATATAAGCTGGAAAACGGAAATCTTGTCATTGCGGAGGATGAAGTAGAAGTAATCCGTGTCATTTATGACCGCTACATCCATACCAACGAGGGAGTTGCCGGAGTAGCCAAATATCTGAACCGCAATGGTTTTATAAAGAAACTGCGGCAGAACAATACCATCCCCGGATTTTCAAGAAACTTCGTGCAAGATGTGCTGGACAATCCTGTTTATATGGGTAAAATAGCCTACGGCAGACGGAGAACCGAAAAGAAACAGGGAACAAGAAACGAGATGCACATAGTCGAACAATCGGAGTTCCCCGTTTATGAGGGTCAGCACGAAGCCATCATTTCCGAAGAAGATTGGTATCTGGCACAGGAAAAACGCAAGCTCAATTCCTTTAAGCGGGAAAAGATTAACAATCCAGACCATGCACACATCCTGTCCGGTATCCTGAAATGCCCATGCTGCGGCAAAAGTATGTACGGAAATATTGCCAAGGCACACAGTAAGGACAAGAAAACCCGGTATTATTACTACTGCAAAAATACGGTTACGCCTACCGGACATGAGTGCCGCTTCCGGCTCAATATCGAACAGACAGAGATCAACAAATTTGTGGCGAAGGTCATTTCCGCTATGGTCAGCAATCCCCGATTTATAGAAGCAATTCAAGCGAAAATTGGAACGGCGGTTGATACAGAGGATATGGAAAAGCAGATCGCCGTTCTGCAAGGACAGCTAAAGCAAGCCTTTGAACGAAAAGCCGCTTGGAGCGCCAGATGGATACTTTGGACATCAACGATGCCCACTATGACAGAAAAATTTTGGATTTGCAGCGCCGATATGATGAACAGTATGATACGATAGAAGAAATCGAAGTTCAGATTGGCGAATTGCAAAGTCAGATACGCAGCATCCAGCAGGAGAAAATCTCCGGCGATAACATTTATCGGCTCTTACTGGCATTTGATGAAGTCTACCATTCCGCAACGGAAGCAGAACAGAAAGAGTTTATGAAAGCCTATATCGAGCGAATTGAGATGTTCCCGGAAAAGAGGAAAGACGGTAGCTGGATAAGGAAGATTGTTTTCAACTTCCCTGTGCCTGTTGATGGCGAGGAAGTGAAAGAACTTCCCTTGGAAACTGAAACAACCGTCGAGACGGTAGTTCTTTGTCCCACAAAAGCCGACAGTTATATCCACATTGATGTGGAGTTTGGAGAGGGCGAGGGCAAGATTCCGGTAGATAGTATTGCTAAAAGAGCCGAAGCGTACAAGCCCAAAGAAAAAGTGACCTACAAAATGATTAAGGAGTACATAGAAGCGAAATACGGCTTCAAGGTACATACCGCATATATCGCAGAGGTAAAGCGAAATTTGGGATTGCCGATGTATGATGCTCCTAATGCGGTAGAAGAATTGAAACAGCCGATGAAACATCCGACACCAGAAAAGGTAGAAGCAATCAAAGATGCACTTCGTTATTTTGCAGTGATATAAAACTTTACTTACAATCGAATATTTCTTACATAGCCGTTTATTCATTTATTTGAGTAAGCGGCTTTTTTCATCCCTATTTTTCGGAATAGGGATATTTTTTGTAGAAGGAGGAGGTTTATTTGAACACGCAAATCATCGCCATCGCCAACCAGAAAGGCGGCGTTGGCAAAACAACAACCTGTGCGAACTTGGGAATAGGTCTGGCACAGGCCGGAAAGAAAGTGCTTCTGATCGACGGGGACCCACAAGGAAGCCTGACAATCAGCTTGGGAAATCCGCAACCAGACAAGCTGCCATTTACACTGTCGGATGCAATGGGCAAAATTCTGATGGATCAGCCTATACGCCCCGGAGAAGGTATTCTGCATCATGCAGAAGGCGTTGACCTGATGCCTGCGGATATTCAGCTTTCCGGTATGGAGGTTTCTTTGGTGAACGCCATGAGCCGTGAAACGATTTTACGGCAATACCTGGACACACTGAAGGGACAATATTCCCATATCCTGATTGACTGTCAGCCTTCGTTGGGGATGCTTACGGTCAATGCGCTGGCGGCTGCGAATAGGATCATCATTCCCGTTCAGGCAGAGTATCTGCCCGCTAAAGGGCTGGAACAGCTGCTCTCCACGGTAAACAAGGTAAAGAGGCAAATCAACCCCAAGCTCCAGATTGACGGTATCCTGCTGACGATGGTGGACAGCCGAACCAACTTTGCCAAAGAGATCTCCGCGCTCCTGCGGGAGACCTATGGCAGCAAGATCAAGGTATTCGGCACAGAGATCCCCCATTCTGTCCGTGCAAAGGAGACCAGCGCCGAGGGGAAAAAGTATTTTCGCCCATGACCCTGGCGGCAAGGTGGCAGAGGGGTATCGAAATCTGACGAAGGAGGTGTTGAAACTTGAAAAGCAGCGCGAAAAAAATAGAGCTGGCCTCGGTAGATGATCTGTTCTCCACCGAAGAAGGCCGTCAGGATGCAAAGCTGGAAAAGATTCAGGAGATTCCGCTGTCTGAACTGCATCCCTTTAAGAACCACCCATTCAAAGTCAAGGATGACGAAGCAATGATGGAAACCGCAGACAGTATCAAACAGTATGGTGTGCTGGTTCCTGCGATTGCCCGCCCTGACCCGAGGGTGGTTATGAACTGGTGGCCGGACACAGGCGGCACAGAGCCAGTGAGCTGGCAGAAAAGGAGACCATGCCGGTCATTGTTCGGGATTTAGATGATGATGCCGCCACGATCATTATGGTTGACAGCAATCTGCAACGCGAAAGTCTCCTCCCAAGTGAAAGAGCCTTTGCTTACAAGATGAAACTGGATGCCATGAAAAGACAGGCTGGCAGACCGAGTAAAGAAAATGTGTCCCAAGTTGGGACACAAAAGCGATCAGACCAGTTGCTTGCTGAACAGGTGGGGCAAAGTCGAAATCAAATTCAGCGCTATATCCGTCTGACAGAGCTGATTCCTGAATTGATGGACATGGTGGATGAAAAGAAAATTGCCTTAAATCCTGCTTATGAACTGTCCTTTCTCAAAAAGGAGGAACAGGTAGACCTGTTGGACGCGATGGACAGCGAACAGGCTACCCCTTCTCTTTCTCAAGCCCAGCGGCTTAAAAAATACAGTCAGGAGGGGCATCTGACCCTCGATATGATGCGTGTCATCATGGGTGAGGAAAAGAAAAGCGATCTGGACCGAGTGACATTTACCTCTGACACCTTGCGGAAGTATTTTCCTAAAAGCTATACGCCCCAGCGGATGCAGGAGACCATTATCAAGCTATTGGAACAATGGCAGCGTAAACGTCAGAGAGACCAGGAGCGATGAAAGGAGCCGCCTATGAAAGATATTTCAGCCCGTGAGCTGAAAGGACACAACATTCTCGCCGTAGAGAGGTTTTGGGATAACACCCGCTGGATGATTGAGTTTTCCGTCCTGCGTCCCAGCACAGTTTACGGCAGCCCCGGAGAGGAAATGCGGCTGTTTTTGACTGAGGACGGTTATCAGGCCGCCCTGCAAAGCCAGCAGCGCCGGGAGATCAAAATCAAAAGGTACGCCCGTGTAATTGAGGGTCATGTCTTGGATGTAAAGAAAAAACGGAGAAAATAAGATGTTTAGAGAAAAAGAAATTTGCAATGCCATCAGGACGGCGTATCTTTATCTTTTCCCCGACAAAAAGGAGCGGAAAAGGGCGCTCTCCAGATTGAACATGGAACTTGTGGCGCAGTCTGTCCGCTATCGTGGGGAAAGTGTCCTTGCTTACCAGACCGCGGGAAACCATGAGTGTTCCTTGAACTACTATGGGCCAGAGTTGTTTCCACAGCGGGGATTTTGCATTTACCAAAAAACTATCCAGAGTCATTCTACGCAGGTGGATGCTTCTTGCATCCGGGAACTATGGCTCTTGGAGGACGGGCGGTTTGTGGATGTCTCCTGCGTGAATACGAAATACCGTTCGGCGTATGAAAGGTTTTCTACCTGTTACCGTACTATCCATCATATCGTCAGGGAGCGGGACTGGCAGGACTATCCAGCGGAGGAGGTTGCCGACGCCTTTGAGGACATCAGCCGCTATCCCTTTGATGGGAGACCAGGAGTTTTCTATGAAGTTTGAGCCGCGTCTTTACTGACAGCGGCTTTTGTTATTTTCTGACCACAGGAAGGAGTGAAGTGAATGGCAGTCTACCGCGTACAACGGACACGCGATTACACCGTTATGTCAAATTATCATCTGAAGGATAAGGGGCTGACCTTAAAGTCTAAGGGTCTGCTCTCCATGATCCTGTCGCTCCCAGAGGAGTGGAATTACACTACAAGAGGGCTTGCTTCCATCTGTAAGGAGGGTGTGGACGCCATTGGCTCTGCGCTCAAAGAGTTGGAAACAGCTGGCTATATTGTCCGCAGGCAGCTTCGCGGTGCGAATGGCCGTATTACTGATACCGAGTACATCATTTATGAGCAGCCACAGCCAAAGAAGCTGGATATGCTGCCGTCAGATGTGGTTTCACCAGATACGGAAAACCCGGATATGGTAAAACCGGATACGGAAAAGCCCGCAGAATTAAATATAGAGAAATCAAATACAGAAAAATCAATTACTTATGGATCAAGTACCGATTCCATTCCCTTCCGGGAAACAGCGGCGGCAAGACCGCCGGAACGGAAAGGAAGAGATGCGATGTCTGTCACAGAGATAGAAAATTATCGGGAATTGATTTTGGAGAATATCGAGTATGACTGTCTGAAGCAGCGTTATCCTCTCTACCTGGATGACCTGAATGAGATCGTAGAGCTGTTGGTAGAAACGGTCTGTGCCAGACGAAAGACCACCCGGATCTCTGGGGCAGACTTTCCTCACGAGATCGTGCGTTCCCGTTTTTTGAAACTGGACAGTTCCCACATCGAGTTTGTCATGGACTGTCTGCAAAAGAACACCACCCAGGTACGCAACATGAAGCAGTACCTGCTTGCGGTGCTGTTCAATGCGCCTACCACCATGAATAATCACTTCACTTCATTGGTCAACCACGATATGCACGCAGGCGGCTGGTAAAGGCCGCCTTTTATCATGCCAAAGGAGGCACGACATGAACCAGATGGAAATTTTCAAAAACCCGGAGTTTGGCAGTATCCGGGTCATCGAAGAAAACGGCAAATACCTGTTCTGCGGAACGGATGTGGCCGCTGCGCTGGGGTACAGCAATTCCCGCGATGCAATTATCCGCCATTGTAGGTATGTCGTGAAACGCGACGCACCTCACCCACAAAGCCCCGACCGCAAAATCAGTATGACTTTTATCCCCGAAGGAGATTTGTACCGCCTGATTGTTCACAGCAAATTGCCATCGGCAGAACAGTTTGAACAGTGGGTATTCGATGAGGTTCTGCCTACCATTCGCAAGCACGGGGCCTATCTCACAAGAGAGAAGCTTTGGGAGGTAGCTACTTCCCCGGAGGCTCTGATGAAGCTCTGCTCAGACTTGTTGGCTGAGCGTGAAGCAAATATTTCTCTGCGTAAGGAAAATGCACAGCTGGAGGGCAAAGCCGCTTTCTATGACCTGTTCATCGACTTAAAGCACAGCACCAATCTCAGGACAACCGCCAAAGAGTTGGATGTCCCGGAGCGCCGGTTTGTTCGGTTTCTGATAGAACGACGGTTTGTGTACCGCACAGCATCCGGCAATGTGCTGCCCTATGCCAATGTGAAAAATACGGGGCTGTTCTGTGTGAAAGACTACTGCAATCACGGGCATACCGGCTCCTACACGCTGGTTACGCCAAAGGGAAAGCTCTACTTTGCTCAGCTGCGGGAGATGATCTTGCTGGTCTCATAAGAACGGAAAGGAAGTGGGTTTTATGCAGGAAGGCAAAACAATCGGGCAGCTGATGGAGGAAATGCGCCAGAAAGCCGGGGCGCAGAACTATCACGGTCATGACTACATGGATCTCCAGCGATTTACGGAGAACACCCGGCACATGATTATTTTTGATGTACTGACGCATGACTCCCCGGTTGGCTGGAAAGGAGAACGCACCCGCCTGTTTTTGTCAGATATAGGCTATGAAAAAGCTCTGGACAGTCAGGCAAATGGGCAGATCAAGATTCTCAGCCATGCAAAGGTCAGAAATGGAGATTTGTTTTATGACCACAAAGAACAGATACGATAGGAGGAATCCGATATGAATGAGGAAAAGAAAGTACCCTTTAAGTGGGAATATGGGGAAGAAACCATATCGCTGCAACTTGGAATGTATGCGAATAATCAGCGGCTTTATATCGGCATGATTACCCATACAGAAGATGGAGCAGAGGCGTTTGCAGATATAACGGTGAACCTACCAGGATATTCCCTGGACCCCGGAGAGGCGTTTATTTCCGGTGACATCAGCAAGGACCTGCTGCGATTCATCAAAGAGAACAAGTTGGGGAAGGTGCTTCCCTATCAGGTGCAGTCCGGTTATGGAAAATATTCTGCCGTTGCCTTTGATCTGGAGAAGTTGAAGGCATTTGACCCCAAAGGTGTGGCAGAGTTTCGGGAAGAGTGGAATCTGCCGGATAAGAAGCCGGTAAAGAAAAAGAACCGCGGGATGGAGCGATGAAGAAATATTTTCTCCGGCGGCTGGTGGTCCCGCCTTAGAAAGAAGTGCACCACCCCTGCGCATTTTGTGGAAAGGAGGCGATGAAAATGCAGGAAGAAGTGGAAAACAGGACTTTAACACTGGTTGTCAGTGGAACAAAGTTCACCGGCAGGCTGCTCAAAGCCGCCATCAGCAAGTACATGGCCCACTGCAAGGAAAAGAAGCTGCAAAAGCAGAGAAGCCGTGACGCTCCTGTGACACCCCACGGCAAACAGACCGTCAAGCAGATCATTGGTCAGAATCAGGGGATCCACAGCAGCAAGGTCAGCGTTGCCATCCGTCGAGGTCTGCGGAATATGCGCCGCTGCTATGATGGCCTTTTTCAAACAGAGTGAGGGCGTGCCTATGCAGACCATCAATCTCAAACAATATTATCCATTTTGCAAAGAGGACATTTTTGTGGAGGTGTCCGATGAGATCGTCGAAGCGTTTCTTCTGGACAAGAGAGCCGAGGCCGCCAGAGATCGCAAGATGTTCCGGTATAAGGCGTTTTATTCCCTCGATTGTAACGATGGAATCGAAAATGCCGCCATCGGCTGGCGCAGCCATCGCCGGAAGACTACCTGATAGAAAAAGAAGAATTAGCCGAATACGAAGAATTGATACGGCGATTGTACGAAGCCATTTCTTCCCTGCCGCCTATGCAGGCTCGCCGTGTCCATGCCCGCTATATGCTGGGTATGAAAGTGAAAGATATTGCCGCAATGGATGGTATCACACCATCACAGGCGGGAAAATCCATCCACGCTGCACTGCGGAGGCTGCGCCGGTACTTTGCTCGACAGAAATGGACGGTCAATCTATGAGTATTTTCAAAGAAAAGAGGTGCCTGACATGAACGAAAAAATTACAGCCCACCCCCAAAAAGAAGAACGGGAGAAAGTCCTGAAGGAGATCCGGCAGCTTGAAAACCGCAAGAAGATTTTAGAGAACAAGCAGCGGAATGAAGAACGCAGGGTTCGCACCCGCCGCCTGATTGAGCGCGGAGCCATTTTGGAGGGGATTTTTCCGCTGGCTCCCAACCTTTCCGGCGCAGAGGTCAAAGCATTTTTGATTGCCCTGTCCCATCTTCCGGGGGCTGCGGAATTGACTGCAAACCTGTCAAAATCCGGGGATACGCCATAAGTCCCTTGTTTACAAGGGCGCACTTATACACCGTTGCCGGTGCTGTGCTGCCGGGGGCGTTGCGTACTTCGTCCGCGATGGGAAGCTACGCTCCCCAAACCCCTTGTGCGCTCTGCGCAGCCAAACACCCGCTTTGCGTTTGTCCGGCTCCACAGAGCCTGTTATCCCTCACTGAAAGGAGGTGTTCCCCATAGATTTCTGTCATATCCCCGTCAGTATCATCAAGCGCAGCGCAGGCCGTTCTGCCGTTGCCGCAGCTGCTTACCGCAGCGGAACCAAGTTGACAAATGAATGGGACGGAATGACCCACGACTACACCCGGAAAGGCGGCATTGTCCATGCGGAGATCATGCTTCCTGCCCACGCCCCGCCGGAATTTGCAGACCGTTCTATCCTCTGGAACAGCGTGGAGCAAATCGAGAAAGCAAGGGACAGCCAGCTTGCCCGTGAGATCGAGGCAGCTCTGCCCCGTGAACTGTCCGGTGAACAGCAGCTTGCCCTTGTGCGCACCTATGTGAAGGACAACTTTGTAGACAAAGGAATGTGTGCTGACTTTGCTATCCATGACAAGGGAACCGGCAACCCTCATGTCCATATCATGCTGACGCTCCGGCCTCTGAAAGAAAATGGACAGTGGGGCGCAAAGTGCCGCAAGGCATACGATCTGGACGAGAATGGACAGCGTATCCCGGATGGGAAAGGCGGCTGGAAAAATCACAGAGAGGATACGACCAACTGGAACGATAAAGGAAATGTGGAGATTTGGCGGGCAGCGTGGGCGGCCTACACCAATCGGGCGCTGGAATCTGCCGGCAGACCGGAGCGCATTGACCACCGCAGCTACAAGCGGCAGGGCATTGATAAGATTCCCTCTGTCCATCTGGGGCCAGCCGCCAGCCAAATGGAAAAGCGCGGCATCCGCACCGACAAGGGAGAAGTAAACCGGCAGATTGCCGCTGACAACAAGCTGCTGAAAGAAATCAAAGCCCGCATTACCCGTCTTTATCGCTGGTCGAAAGATGAAGCGGAAAAACCACAAACACAGCAAAGCAGCTTGACCGCCTTGTGGGAGGCCCAGCAGCAGCTGAACACTTCCCGCACCCGCACCGGCAAAATCCGGGCCTTGCAGGAAAGCGCTGCACTATTCAGCTTTTGCAGGCAAACGGCATCAATCTATGCAGCAGCTCCATGAAAAATCGCTGATATGAACATCCGTTACTATGACCTGCGGGGAAAGATCGTCAAGGCAGAACGCCGGATCGCCGCTCTTACCGAGCGCGGGGAGATGTGGGAACAGTACAATCAGTACAAGTCCATCCACAAACAGCTTGCCAAAGTAAAGCCGGAAAAGCGGGAACAGTTTGAGCAGCGCCACAGCAGGGAACTGATCCTGTATGACGCAGCAGCCCGGTATCTGAAAGAATTGAAAGACAGCGGTGAGGCAATTACCCCGAAGGCATGGCAGCGGGAAATCGACCAGCTGACCGCCGGAAAGCAGACGGACACGCTTTCCATGAAATCCATGCGGGAGGATTTGAAAGCAGTGGAACGGCTCCGCAAAACCGCCGATCAGCTGTCCCGACAGGAAAGGGATAAGTCTCACGACCGTGGGCCGGAGCGGTAAAGGCTACCGCGTTTTGGCGTATCCCTGTCAAGTGCGTCGCGTTTCACGACATACTTTTGCATACAGAAAAACCGCCGTACAGGTTTCCCCATACGGCGGCAGACTGTTTATTTGCCGAACAAATCGCTGTGTGTGCCGGTGCGGGCCAGCGTCAGCACCAGAACATCATCCTCTATGCGATAGACAAGCAGCCAGTCCGGGAGAATATGACATTCCCGATGGCATGCCCAATCGCCGGACAGGTCATGGTCACGGTTTTTATCCGGCAGCGGCTCGCCCATTGCCAGCAATGCTACGACCTGCTCCAGCAGCTCAATCTTCAAGCCACGCTTGATGGCTCGTTTGTAGTCCTTTTTGAAACTGGTCGTGTACTTGACGGTATATTTGGTTTCTTTCATCTTTTCAGGTCAGCAAACAACTCGTCAAGGTCATTGTAGCCCTTTACAGACGGGTCTTTTGCAATCCTTTCCGCTTCCAGCATGGCAGCAACCGTTTCTTTGTTCGGCTGTTCCAGCCTTACTTCAAAGGGAATGCCGCCTTCACGAAGCGACTGGCGCACAAAGATGTTAAACGCCGTAGTCAGGTTCATGCCAAGTTCAGTAAACAGTGCGTCCGCCTGCGCTTTCAAATCTGCGTCCATGCGGATACTGATGTTTGTGGTATTTCCAGCCATACGATCAACCCCTTTCTGCTGGCAATTATAGTATATGCCATTTGCACGAAGAAAACAATACTTTGCACGAATATTTAAAAATAAATTCATTCAAGGAGGTTAGCTACACTATGAAAGAAATCATTTATGAAGAACAACAAGACTGAACCTATCCTTGTCATGGATTACCGCCAGTACCGCAGAGCGCGGAGGCTGGTGCATGAGTGCTGCAACTACATCGACGGAAACTGTATCGCTCTGGACGATGGGGAGGAATGTGTCTGTGTCCAGTCTATTTCCTACTCCCTGTTGTGCAGGTGGTTTCGGACGGCGGTATTGCCGCAGGATAAGGAACTGGAAACGGCGCTGTTCCATCGGCTAAATGCTAAGAAGTGCGCCGTATGCGGGGCGCTGTTTACCCCCGGTTCTAACCGGGCCAAATACTGCCCGGAATGTGCCGTACGCATGAAGCGGATCAACGCCGCAAAGCGCAAGCGGAAACAACGGGAGAAATGTCACGCTTTAGGGGCTGAAAAACCCTTGTAAATCAAGGATTTTTTCGAGGATGTCAAAGGCAGGCTGATAGATTTATCCGCCGACCCTAAAACGGCCTTAAAATGCGTACAGAATCCCAAGAGAACCCCAAAGGAGGAACCCTATGTCAGACAATCGAAAATATTATTACCTGAAACTCAAAGAAAACTATTTTGACGATGATTCCATCGTGCTGCTGGTAAGTATGCAGGACGGTGTGCTGTATTCCAACATTCTGCTCAAGCTGTATCTGAAATCGCTGAAACATGGCGGACGGCTTCAACTTGACGAGGACATTCCTTACACGGCGCAGATGATCGCCACCATTACCCGCCAGCAGATCGGCACTGTGGAGAGAGCCTTGCAGATCTTTTTGAAGCTGGGTCTTGTGGAGGTGCTGGACAGCGGCACATTCTACATGAGCAACATCGAACTTTTAATCGGCCAGTCCTCTACCGAGGCTGAGCGAAAGCGGGCTGCGAGGCTTCAAAATAAGGCTCTTTCTGCGCTCCAGACAAGTGGCGGACATTTGTCCGACATTCGTCCACCAGAGATAGAGATAGAGTTAGAGAAAGAGATAGAGATAAAGAGAGAGATAGAGAAGGGACACCCCGCCCACGCCTATGGCCGTTACCAGAATGTTTTCCTGACGGACGGGGAACTGGCAGACTTACAGGCCAGCTTTCCCACCGTATGGGGCCAGTAAATCGAAAAGCTGTCCGAGTACATGGCCTCTACCGGCAAGCGGTATCAGAGCCATGCCGCGACCATCCGGCGCTGGGCCGGTGAGGACGCGAAGAAAGCAGCCCCGCCCACCCGCAACCGGGATTACAGCGTAAAGGAGGATGAAACCGTATGATGGAGATTACCGCAGAAATCCGGGCGCTGATCGACAAGGCAGCCGCCGGTATGGAACTGGCCGGGGACGAGTACATAGACCCGGCAGACGGCCTCATTCACTGTAAAAAGTGCGGCGGCCAGAGGCAGACCGTTGTGCCATGCTTTGGGAAACCCGACTACTTTATGCCGCGCTGCATCTGCCAGTGCCAGCGGGAGGCTGAGGAGCAGCGTAAGGCCGCCGAGGAACGGCAGCGCCGCATGGAGCGTATCAAACGCCGAAAGGCACAGGGCTTGCAAGACCGCTATCTCTATGACTACACCTTTGCCAACGAAAAACGGAAAAACCCATTGATGGACAAGGCCCGCGCCTATGTGGAGAACTGGAAGGAGGCATATAAAAACAACACCGGCCTGCTGTTGTTCGGGGATGTAACCGGCAAGTCTTTTCGCCGGATGTATTGCCAATGCCTTACTTGACCGGGATGTGCCTGTGCTGATGACGAACTTTCCCCACCATCCTGAACCGCCTGACCGGGATGTTTTCCGAGGACAAGGCCGACTTTATCGCCAGCTTTGACGAGTACGACCTGCTTATCATTGACGATCTGGGTGTAGAGCGCAGTACCGAATATGCTATGGAGCAGATGTTTTTCGTCATCGACAGCCGCTATCGCAGCCGCAGGCCCATGATTATCACAACAAACTTGAAACTGTCCGAGCTGAAAAACCCGCCTGATCTGGCCCACGCCCGTATCTATGACCGTATTCTGGAACGGTGTGCGCCGATTCTTTTTGACGGGAAGAATTTCCGGGAAGAAAATGCCGGTGCTACCCGACAGACAGCAAAAGACATTGTAAACAGTAAGCACGACTGATTTTTTACCGGGCGGCACAGACCCGCTCAAAGAAAGGAGCGCCATGAACAAAGAACCCCGTACTATGCAGGCGGCAGACGCCGCTACTGTGTCCAGAGCGCCGGAAAACACGCCAGCGATGGTAAAGAAAATCGGCAAGACAACCTACAAGGTTCATGTCCATTTCAGCAATACCAGCACAGAAACCATGAGCGATAAAATCAAGCGTATGCTCAAAAATGAAATTCAGCAGATGTGACAGACTGATAAACGAAGCCGCCTTGTGCTAAACTGATGATGGTACGCACCAAAATTTTTGTCAAGGAGGACACGAAAATGCTTTACACAGAAAAAGAGAAGCATGAAATTGAACGAGTAAAGGAGATCTTTGCGGAACATCTGCGGCAAAGCCCTGATTTTGAACTGCTCTGGTCGGACAAGGTAGGCTATGTCTGGCTGGCGATTGGCGTCAATCCAGTCTATGTGGATACCGGTATCAGAATCGAATCAGCCGCCGATCTCTGCGGCAGGTGTTTGGATGATGTTGCTACGGATGTTTTATGTATGACAGGCAACGATCATGCACTGGAAGCAGCCGATCCGCTGGAATTGGCCGAAATCAAGCGGCGCTGGGAGCCATATATCAACCAGCTGCCAGACTATGCGTATCTCTGCAAAGACCTGCTGAACGGAAAAATGTAATCTATCAAACGAGGTGTCAGGAGCCATACGGTGCTTCTGGCACCTTTTTTGTGGATTTTTTGTGAATTTGATGAAAAAGTCCTTGACAATTTGTCTCTGGAAAACAGCCAAGTCGATTCTTATTTCCTGTGGTGCGCGCCTTGCCGTATTTGACATTGCAGAGTTGCGCGAGGTCACAGCTTATGACGAGCTGGAGTTGGATACTCTGGGAGACCGGAAAACTGCCCTGTTCCTCATTATGAGTGATACAGATGACAGCTTTAACTTCCTAATCTCCATGTGTTATACCCAGCTTTTCAATCTGCTCTGCGAAAAAGCCGATGATGTGTATGGCGGCAGGCTCCCGGTCCATGTGCGCTGTCTCATTGATGAGTGCGCCAACATCGGCCAGATACCCAAGTTGGAAAAGCTGGTTGCTACCATCCGAAGCCGTGAGATCTCTGCCTGTCTGGTGTTGCAGGTACAGAGTCAGCTCAAGGCGATCTATAAGGACAACGCGGATACCATTATCGGAAACATGGATACTTCCATCTTCCTGGGTGGCAAAGAGCCAACAACGCTGAAAGAGCTGGCGGCTGTTCTGGGAAAGGAGACCATAGACACTTACAACACCGGAGAGAGCCGGGGACGGGAGACCTCCCACTCGCTCAACTATCAGAAATTGGGAAAAGATATGCCATAATTCATGGTGACGAGTTCAGTTGCCTTGAATAACAGATGGACAGGGACACGATCAACTGGATGCGTACAAAATCGAATACAGGAGGTCGATATGGAAGAATTAAAAAAACGTATCCATGATGACAGCAACGGTCTGGACTATGTTCTGGTCGGGGACTACTACATACCAGACCTGAAGCTGCCGGAAGAAAGCCGCACCATCGGGCGGTGGGGCCGGATGCACCAAGTATATCTGCAAGAACACCGACCCGGCCAGTACAACGAATTGCTTCTGTCGGGAAAACTCTGGACGTATCTTGCCGATCTGAACGGGCAGGCCAATGACCGGCTGGTGTGTATCATCTCGCAGATGCAGGCAGCGGAAGGTGTTACTGAGGAACTGAAAGCCCGTGACTGGCTCTGCTGGGTACAATCTATGAACAGCATTCGCAGCCGGGCAGAGGAAATCATTCGCGCTGAGATGATTTATGTTTAAGGAGGTGCCTGTCTATGAGATACCGTATCGAATACGCCGATGGGCGTTATTGTAACTTTGCCAATGGCAGGGCTGACCTGCTGGAATGGCTGAAACTGCTGAAGGAGGAAGAAATCGCCGACATTCGCAAAGTGTATAAAAGCGGCGTGTCGGATTCCGTCCTGGAAACATACCGGAATTATATCCGCCCAGCATAAGGAGGGGCGCTTATGGGTACAGATATTGAAAAACTGGTTGATTTGATGATTCAGGAGCGGATGCAGGGCCAGTTTGCAAAGTGGCGGGAGGCAGAAACCGGCAAGGAGAAAAAAGCTGATTACCTTCGCTTAGAAACCGAGTATGAAAAAGCGATCAGCGCATTGTCTGAGGAACAGAAGGAAGCTGTAAGGCACTATTGCGATTCCATTTTCGATTCCGGCGCAGAAAGCGAGTGCTTCTTTTACCGGCTGGGCCTCAAAGATGGCATCCGTCTCTGGAAGTTTATGAAAAAGCTGATGAAAACGGTCAGCTAACGGATGTATAACCACATATTTTATTCCGCTCACAAACGGGGCGAAAGTCCAACGGTACAGGTTGGGCGGCTTTTTCTCTATCTGCGTTTCTTCCTCTTGGGCGCATAGTATGGCTGCGGCTTAGTCTTTCCCCTCATGTTGTTGGGATTTTTGAGCATCTTCGACAGGCTCAGTATCCGCAGGAAGGCCGAGAAATCCTCCGAGGAAATCTTCTCGAACGGGATTTGCAGCCTGTCACAGAATTCGTGGATTACCATTTCCTCGTTGCTGCCTTGCTGCAACGCCTGCTCAAATTTTTCCTTCACATCATCCAGCGTGGGCTGCGGGTCGGCAGTGGTCTTGTCCTTGCGGTGCGCTTCCCGGATGTCCCGGACGATGCTGTCCAGGTCATCGTGCATAACATGGCTGTAAAAATCGCTTTCCTGTACCTGTCCCAGTTCCAGCGTCCTCACATAGAGATCATCTTCTCCAGGCGAATATTTGCTGAGGATACTTTGCCGGGTGGCTTCCATCACCAGATTCATCTGTTCCACCCGCATATTGGCGATCTGGTCGATGCAGATTTCCATATCTATCATCAGACGCCGGAAGTTCGGGTGGGTAGCCAGTTCGCAGAGAAGCCGGTTGTTGATTTTGCCACTGCTTAAAAGTTCCACCATATCATCACTAAGATGCAGAGATTGAAGTTCTGTGTTTGGGTTTTTATTTTCCGTCAGCCCCATCAGATAGTCAGTGGATACGCCGTAAAAATCCGCCAGTGTCGCAATGGCAAACGGGCTGATGTCCTTGTAGTCATCAGTTTCATACTTTCCCAGCGCAGATTTGGACAGGCCGGTCTGCTCGGCAAGTTGTTCCAGCGTCAGGTGCTTGTCCACCACACGCAGGTCTTTGAGCCGCTCCGGGATTGACAGCTTTGCGTACATCCAAAGCCCCCTCTCATCATTATTTTTTCAGTGATTATCTTCATTATAGCACGATTCCATAAGCGTGGAAATATGAGGATTTCGAGCGTTTTTCCGACGTTTTGGACATACGGGAAAGGGCCTCTTTTTTCGGTAAACTGGTTCTTGCAGACAGGCACAGAACCTTGAAAATCGAATGACCGGCTGCAAGGGGTATGGCCTCCGGGGAAGTGACGCCAGGACAGAAATCGAGCGCACCAAAGAGGCCGATACGCCGGGAAATATTCCGGGCAGGAGCGGCTTGCAGGCAGACCGGCGGACAGAAACAAGTTTATCACGCGGGGCGCATGGCTCCGCAGCAAAGAAATGGAGGAATTCATTATGACACTGAGTATGAAAGAAAAGAAGATTCTCTACGCTTATGGCTGCCCCAGCCACCACAACACGGTGACACGGTTGAAATGGCTGACGGCCCTGACCGTTGACCCGGAAGCCAAACGCCGGATGCTGGGGCTGGCCCGGAAGGTGGAGACGGAGGTGGACGAAAGCTGGTACGAGGCATTTTACCACCATCTGCGGATGGAGATGGACGAGTACCGCCGTCTCAAGCGCAGCCTGCGTGTGCTGAAATCTTATACTGACTATGAGGAGGATTTGTATGAGGAAGCTGTCTAAGTATGAGAAGGAAACCATTATCAACTGGAATGAGGCGGAGAACCTTGCCAGCATCTACACATTCAACGCCAGCTTAAAGCGCAGGCTGGCGGAGTTCAGCCGAAAGTATCCGCTTCTGTGCCGGTTGGAACGCAGCACACCAGAGGGCAGCGTGACCTATGTGCTGGACAAGTCCCGGTTGTCGATCCGGCTGGTGCCGCCGTACAGCGAGGAACGGAAAGCCGCCGCAAGGGAGTACGCAAAGGAGCATGGCTTTCAGGTGGTGGGGGCGGAAGAAAAAATCGCCTGAAATCGGGGCATTTACGGAAAAAACGCCGGGTCTGCACCCGGTGTTTTGACCGGCAATCCACGCAGCATATTCCGTATCCACTCCCTGCCTATGGACGCAAATGTGCGGATACGGAGCCGGTGAAACTGGCAAACGCCGCTCCTGCGGTGGAAGCCAGCTTCGCCGGTGCGGGAGTACAGAGGGCAGCCAGCCCTTTGTGCCGGGGTGCAGGGGCGGCAGCGCACTGCTGGGGTCAAGGGGCAACGCCCATTGGGCGGGTACGGCAGCGCCTGTGCGGTGTGTAGAGGCGGCGAGCCTTTACTCCGGTGTCCAGAGGTGGAAAACCTCGGCCCAGGGAAAGTTGATGCCTGCGTCAACTTGTATTGGGTATTACCTGACGCAAAATTCGCAGGATTTGCGGCTTCGCCGCCCCTTCCCCGGCCCCGGAACATCTTCGCAGGAAGGAGGAAAACTGTTTGAAACTGACACGACATAATGGGCGCTCCGGCAAGCATGGCACTTACAATCCCCGTCACAATGACCGCCGGTTCGATGTGGAGAACAGCGAACACATTGACGCTGACCGGGCCAGACAAAATATCTACTGGGACTGCTACCGGGGCTTTACCACCCATGAGTTCCGGGAGAACCCGGAGCAGCCGGATTTCAGCTTTGAGGAAATTGAGCGGATGTTCTACTACGAGCATTACGGCGGCCATGTGGAGGCCCAGAACGCCCGCAATAAGAAAACACGCCACACGGAACGCAACCGTACTGTGGAGGACTTGCTGAAAAATAACAAGACCTGTCCGGAAGAAACGCTCTACCAGATCGGCACGATGGAGCAATCCGTCCCGCCGGAAGTGCTGTTTCAGATTGTCACAGAATTTCAAGAGGAATTTGACCGCCGCTTCGGTTCCCATGTCCATATCATTGATTGGGCGCTTCATCTGGACGAAGCCACGCCCCACATTCATGAGCGGCACGTCTTTGACTGTGAGAACCGCTACGGGGAACTGTGTCCCCAACAGGAGAAGGCGCTGGAAGAACTTGGCGTCCCTCTCCCAAAACCGGACAAGCCCAAAGGCCGGAACAATAACCGCAAGCAGACCTTTGATGCCATCTGCCGGACACTGCTTTTTGACATCTGCCGCAGGCATGGTCTGCATCTGGATCAGGAGCCGTCCTACGGCGGGCGGGACTATTTGGAAAAGCAGGATTATATCCTGATGAAGCAGAAGGAGCAGCTTGCGGCGCAGGAACAGAAGCTGGAAGAACTGACGCTCAAAATTGAGGATGTGGAGACGCTGTTAGATGATGTTTCCGATGTGGCCTATGACAAGGCGGTGGAGGTCGTGACCGATACCGTCCGGCAGGAGACGCACAAAGAAGATATTCGTCTGATTGAGGATACGAAAAAAGTGGGTGCTTTCGCCGGAGCGCAAGGCCCCGAAAGAAGGAACGTGATTACGCCGCTGCCCGTCTGGATGGGGTCATTACCAAAATCAAAAACGCTATGCAGCACGCTCTGGCAAAAATCCAGCGGACGCTGATGCAGCCGGAGGTCAAGAAGGCCGGTAAGGAGCAGATTAAGGAGAAGGCCAGAGAATCCATTATGGATAAACTGGCAAGGCAAAATCAACACTGCCCGGAGAACCGGGAACGCTGGGAACGTGAGGGGCGGATTGCTCCGAAAAAGAAACAGGATATGGAGTTATGAGGCGTCGGATTTCAGGATTCATGTGCCTTTTTCTCTGTCTGGAGGTGAGAAAATCGAATGTGTTTGAAGCGGTAAAGCAGGCTGTCCCCACAAGGCAGGCTGCGGAATCTTACGGGTGCAGGTCGGTAAAACGGGATGGCCTGCTGTCCCTTCCACGATGACAAGCATCCCAGCATGAAGGTTGACCGCCGGATCCACTGTTTCGGCTGTCAGGCGGACGGGGATGTGATTGATTTTACCGCCCGTCTGTTTAGTCTGAGCAGTAAGGAGGCGGCGCTGAAGCTGGCGGAGGATTTCTCTGTCAGCTATGACGCCAAAGGCCATGACCCGCCCCGCAGAAGGTCGGTCAAGCGAAAAATCAGCGAGGAACTGCGCTACCGGCAGGCGGAGCAGAAATGTTTCCGGGTATTGTGCGATTACCTGCATCTGCTGGAACGCTGGGAGCAGGAATACGCCCCGCAGAACCCGGATGAAGCATGGAATCTGCTGTTCGTGGAGGCCCTGCAAAAGAAATCGTACTATCTGCTGGATATTTTCCTGTCCGGCAGCATGGAAGAACGGGCATCCGTTGTCGTCCAGCATGGAAAAGAGGTGAGGAAGATTGAGCAGCGAGTATCAGAGTTTACCGCCAGCCACCCGGCAGGCCGTCATGAGCGCAGCCGCAGCCTTAGCGCCGGAGCAGAGCGTTGACGAGGTGCGGGAAAGCCTTTCCGTCACGGAAAAAGGCCAGCCCGCCAACACCATCGGCAACTGCCGGACAGTGTTCTGCCATGACCCGCTGCTGCGGGACGCCATCCGGTTAAATCTCCTGACTGACCGGGTGGACATTGTGCGGGATTTGGGCTGGCGCAGGAATACAAGCGCCCTGACGGATACGGACGTGAAGTATCTGCTTCTCTATTTTGAGCAGACCTACGGCCTGACCAGCGAGAAGAAAATGACGGCGGCCCTGTCCATCGTGGCGAATGAGAACTGCTACCATCCCATACAGGACGTGCTGAACGGCCTTGTCTGGGACGGGACGCCCCGCATCCGCTCCTGTCTCCATCATTTCTTAGGTGCAGACGAAAGCGACTATGTGGAGGAAATGTTAAAACACTTCCTGCTGGGGGCTATCCGGCGGGTGTTTTCTCCCGGCTGCAAATATGAGGAAATGCTCTGTCTGGTGGGTGGACAGGGGGCTGGAAAGTCCAGCTTCTTCCGGCTGCTGGCAATCCGGGACGAATGGTTTTCCGATGACCTGAAAAAGCTGGACGATGACCGGGTATTCCTAAAGCTGCAAGGCCACTGGATCATTGAGATGTCGGAAATGCTGGCTACCAGCAGCGCCAAAAGCATAGAGGAAATCCGATCTTTCATCAGCCGCCAGAAGGAAACCTACCGCACACCTTACGAGGCCCAGCCCAAAGACCGGCTGCGGCAGTGCGTGTTCGGCGGTTCGTCTAACACGCTGGACTTCCTTCCCCTTGACCGGGCCGGGAACCGGCGGTTCCTTCCGATCATGATATACCCGGAGAATGCGGAGGTTCACATTTTGGAGGACGAGGACGCTTCCAGAGCCTACCTGTTGCAGGTCTGGGCGGAGGCCATGACGATTTACCGCAGCGGCCGCTATTCCATGAAGTTCAGCAAGTCTATCCAGCGCCAGCTGGTGGAGGTGCAGAAGGATTTCATGCCGGAGGACACCGAGGCCGGGCAGATACAGGGCTTTCTGGAACACTACACCGGCAGCATGGTCTGCTCCAAACAGCTTTTTAAGGAGGCACTGGGACACACCTATGACGAGCCGAAGCGGTGGCAGCTTCATAATATCAACGAGATCATGAATACGGTGGTGACGGGCTGGAAGCCGTTCTCTAATCCGAGAATGTTCGCCGGATACGGCAGGCAGAAGGGCTGGGAACGGGATGTTTCCGGCAACGAACTGCCCGGCAACGAAGATGGATTTGTGGAACTGAGCGAGGAAGAATGCCGCCAGTTGGAGCTTCCAAAGGAGTGGATCGCCTGAAAATAGCGGTCTGTTGCCGGGATGGTTGTCACTTGGTTGCCGGGTTCGTTGCCGGGTTTTTCCCTATCTGGATACGGGAAAAGCCTGTAAATAAGGTATTTTTATCATATCTATCTCTATCTCCGGCAACGAAAACAACGAGATTTTTCAAGAAAATTCACAAAGTAAGATTTGCGGGCCAGACGGTAGTTTACAGGTTTTCAGAGGTTCGTTGCCGGACTTCGTTGCCGGAACTGCCGCTCGGCCTGCCTTTCTATGGAGGTAGCCTATGGAAAAAAGCAAAAATCAGAAGAATAAAGTCCGTTTTGTGGTGGTGCGGGAGTTCTCCGGGGAGAAGTCCATGCGGGAAGCCTTTGAGCAGCTGATCGAGCGCCAGACCTGTGAACACTTCGAGGAATGGCGTCAGCAGCGGGAAGTGGCAGAAAAAGCTGCGTAAAAACGGTTGATTCAGGGACAGGGGCATGGTACTATAATGGTATCGTGTCCCTGTTCATAGAAGGAGAACGCTATGAGCAGGAAAAAACAAGTCTATGAGAAAATCACCGCTCTCTACTGCCGTATCTCTCTGGATGATGGCGGCGACAATGAGAGCATGAGCATCAGCAACCAGAAACTCATGCTCCGGGACTTTGCAGAAAAGCATGGAATGTTCCAGTATGAATATTATGTGGATGACGGCTATACGGGCCGCAATTTCAACCGCCCTGCCTTCCAGCGCATGATCGCTGACATTGAGGCGGGGAAAATCGGCTGCGTCATCACCAAAGACCTATCCAGACTTGGTAGGAACTATATCGAAGCTGGAAGCTATATCGAAATCTTTTTCCCAAAACACAATGTACGCTATATCGCCATCACGGACGGCGTGGACAGCCTGACCCGTCAGGAAATGGACATCACGCCCTTTAAGAATATCCTGAATGACATGTACAGCCGGGATATTTCCAAAAAGGTGCTGGCGGGACGCATGACCCGTTCCCGGCAGGGAAAGTTCTGCGGCGGACAGCCGCCTCTTGGCCTGATGCGTGACCCGGAGGACAAAGGGCATCTCATCCTTGACCCGGATACTGCGCCGGTGATCCGAAAAATCTATGACCTGGCACTGGATGGCTGGGGCTGTATGCGGATTGCAAAGCAGCTCATGGATGATAAAATTCCTATTACCAGAGTAAAAAGCCATACAGAATGTGACGTGAATTACTATTCATGGGGAAGTGCGAGGATCAGCCATATCCTGCGGAATCCCTTTTATAAGGGCGCACATCTTGTCTGCCGGACACATCAGAAAGGCATCCGCTCCAATACCTATGACATTATCCCTCGTGAGGACTGGGAGGTGATTGAGGGCTGCCACGAAGCGATTGTGACACCGGAGGAATGGGAACAGGTGCAGGAAATCATTGACCGCAGGCCCACCATTATGAAAGGCAACGCCTGCCCCTTCTATAACCTGTTCCACGGGCTTGTCTACTGTGCCACCTGCGGGAAGTCTATGCAGGTGCGGTATGAAAAGGTCGGCAGAACCGGCAAAAACCGTTTCACCGGCGAGATGCGAGAGCCGATTGACAAGGCATACTATATCTGCCAGACCTACAACCGACTGGGTAAGAACGCCTGTACCAGCCACAAGATTGAAGCAAGGGATTTATATAATCTGGTGCTGAAGGATATACAGGAACTGGCGGCGCAGGCCATGAAGGACGCCGATGCGTTCTACCAGCGGCTCAGCAGCCGGATGGAGCGCCGGTATCTGGTGGACGCTTCCCAGACGGAGAAGGAACGGAAACGGTTGGAAGCCCGGAATCAGGAAATTGACGGGATGTTCCTGAGCCTGTACACCGATAAGGCCAAAGGCATCCTGACCGAGCAGCGGTTTATGAAGCTGACGGCGGCGCTGGAACAGGAGCAGGAAGCCAACCAGAAGCGCCTGCACGATCTGGCGGTGATGCAGAGCCGGGCGGACGCACAGGAAAGCGAAGTCCGCACCTTTATCAAGGAAATCCGGCGCTATGCCACGATTGAGGAACTGGACGAGTCCGTACTGAACCGACTTATCAGCAAGATTTTAATTGGCGAAGTCAAGAAGGTGGACGGACAGAAGGTGCAGGAAGTCAGGATCGTTTATAACTTTGTCGGGGAAATCCCGGAGATTGCCGCGTAAATAGTTTGCCCCATCTCTCTTTTTTGAGGGATGGGGCTTTTACTATATTTTTCAATGTTTATCTTTTATTAGCCGTATTAATCTTGCCGTAATCGTTCTACTACAGTATGCTTTTGGGATACTTGCCCTGTTATGATAGGAATTGTGATTCCCAGCAGAGCAAACAGAGGGATAATCAACAAGAATGGCGTCAGGTTCAGGTGATAGGTAAAGAACCAGAACAGCCCCTCCACTGCCTGGAAGGCCACCGGCCCCAGCGCCAGCGTCAGCAGCAGAGCAAGTCCTGCCGCTCCAAGAGCGTATAACAAGCCCTCCCAGATCAACATGGAACGCATCTGTTTCCCGGTCATGCCCACGGCCTGGAGCACTGCCAGTTCCCTCTGTCGGGCAATGATGCCAGTAAGGATGGCGTTGAAGAAGTTCAGCACACCCACCAGTCCCACGATGAAGCTGAGGGTGCCGCCCAGCAACAGGAACATGGAACGCATACTCTCAAACTCCCCGGCGTAGGTGGCCTTGCTCTCGTAATCCAGCTCCGGGTTGACATTCTCCGTGTAGTCTTGGAGGAACGCCTCCATATCCCCATTGGCCTCGTCCGTGGTGTCGAAGGCGTAGTACATGACGCTGTTCGTGCCGGTGTCCTGGACAAAGGTCTGGTCGTTGAGGATAAACTCATCACTGCCGTAGTAGCGGTAGCTTAGCGCGAAGGGTACCGTCACCAGGGCGGCCACGGTGTAGTCCACGTCCCGGTACTCTACCGGTCGCTCCACCCAGTTGGCGCCGTCTGGCACATCCTCCAACATGGGCCAGACCTCGCCAGTGTCCGGGTCGTAGTATTCGGATGTTTCCACATAGCGCAGGGTCACGGTGTCCCCCAGCCGGGCCCAGTGGGAGTCCATGTCAGCATTGCCGTAGTCATCCTCTGCGTACACTGCGGCTATGGCCCGGGTGCCCGGCTCATAGAGGGCAGATAAGTCCCCTTCCAGTACGGTCAAGTGGTCCAGCGCAAAAGCACTCATGCCGGAGATCTGAACACTGTCGGCCAGCAGACCGGCGTCATTTTTGTCCGTCAGCCGGATCAAGTTGTCCAGTTGCTCCGGGGTATAGAAGTACCCCTTGTTCTGCCGGAACCAGTCCTCGGTGACATACTCCAGCATAGGGGAGGTCTGTCCATACACCACGCCGCTGCCGGTGATGCCACCCTGTGCGTCGATGTCCTCCATGACCTGCCGGGGCACGCCCATGTCATTGGAAAAGCCCACCGTGGCGGTTTGGAATTTCCCCGCGTTGGCCACGATGAAATCGCTGGCCGTGAAGTTAGCCACATACTTGTCCATATCAAAGCCACCCGCAAAGTTGACCGTCACAGTGAGCAACACCACCGCAAGGGACAACGAAAGGATGGTCACCACGGTTTTGCCGCGACTTCTGCCCAGATTGGCCCAGGCCATGGTGAATGGAGTTACCTTCCGGGCCTTCCGACCCTTAGCACGGGTTTTCATACTGCCGCCCTCGGTGTAGCGCACCGCCTCCACCGGGGAAACTTTCGCCGCCATTTTCCCCGGTTTCCGGCAGGAGAGCAGCACCGTGAACAGAGCAAACAGGGCGGCAATCAGGAATATCCAGGGACTAATCGAGGTTACAGCCATTACCCCATTGAGCCGGGCTACGATCACCGGCGTCAGCCGGCCGCCTATGAGCCAGCCGATCACCAGACCGATGGGAATACCGGCGGCGGAGAGAGCCAGGGCCTGGATGCGGATGATCCGCCGCAGTTGCCGGGGCGTTGTGCCGATAGTCTTGAGTAGGCCGTAGAACCGGATGTCCCCAGCCACGGAGATTTGGAACACATTGTAGATGATGAGGTAGCCGGTAAAGATGATGAGAAGGGCCACTGCGGCGATGGCAACTACTGTCATCGGGTCAACGATATCGGATATCCGTGCCCCGGTGTAACCCCAGTTGACGCCGGTGTCGACGTAGTCATCACCGGCGGTCTCGCTCTGATAGCCGTGGTTGGCCAGAATCTGATCCAAGTCCTCCTCGATGTGGCGGGAACCGCTTTTCAGCATCACATCCAGGCTCCATGTGCCGGTTATCCCGTCAGCAGAGGTTTCTGGGTCTACTCCCACCTGGTCGAGAACCGCGTCCACCCGGCTCTCGGGGATGAGAATGTGATCGGCCACGATGGCCTCGTCGTATTCCCACCAGCCGGATAGGGTAAAGGTCTGGGTGGTCTCATGGCCGTCTACGTCAAAGGTGACGGTGAACTGCGCCCCGATCTCCGGCTCGATTCCCAGCAGCTCCAGCACATGGGTGTCGGTGGCGGCCTCGTCGGTGCCCTCGGCGGGCAGGCTACCCTTCACCGGGTCGCAGTACATCCAGTGGGCCTCGTTGGCATCGGCGTAGCTCACCTCCACATGGGACTTATTGAAGGGCGCGTCCATAGGCATCCCCAGGAAACGCCGCTCGCCCCACGCCTCGATGAGGGGATCGTCCCGCAGGTCCTCGGCCTGCTCTTCGGTCAGATACTTGAACCCTCCGTGGGAGAAGCCGCCCACCTGGCGGAAATTGCTCTGCTGGAAGCCCTCGTTGATGGACAGGGCAATGGTGAACAGGGATGTGAACAGCACCGCCGTCAGGGCGATGGCTGCGATGGCGATGAGGTTGCGGGTGCGGCTGGCCTGCAAGCTCTTCCAGGCAAGATGGCGAATACACCTTCCGTTGGAAACTTTCATGGTGCTCACCTCCTTACCGTGTCACGATCCGGCCATCTTCGATGCGAACGATTCGGTCGGAAAGTTGGGCGATTTCCTCGTTGTGTGTAATCATGACCATGGTTTGTGAAAATTTCCGGCCCGTCACTTTCATCAAACTCAGCACATCCTGGCTGGTGCGGCTGTCCAGATTGCCGGTGGGTTCGTCTGCCAAAGAATGGCGGGCTTGGTAGCCAGGGCACGGGCAATGGCCACTCGTTGCTGCTGGCCGCCGGAGAGCTGGCTGGGCAGATTGTCCAGCTTCTTCTCCAGACCCAGGGCGGAGACTACCTGGTTCACATAATCCTCATCTACTTTGCCGCCGTCCAGCTGGATGGGCAGGACAATGTTCTCCCGCACAGTGAGCACCGGCACCAGGTTAAAGCTCTGGAACACGAAGCCGATCTTCCGGCGGCGGAAGATGGTGAGGGCCTCGTCCTTCAGAGAGAAAATATCCTTGCCGTCTACAATAACGGTGCCGTTGGTGGGCCGGTCCAGCCCGCCCAGCATGTGGAGCAGGGTGGATTTGCCTGAGCCACTGGTGCCCACGATGGCCACGAATTCCCCATCCTCCACCGCGAGGTCCACCCCGTCCAGGGCTTTCACCAGGGTGTCTCCTTTGCCGTAATATTTCTTTAACTTCTTGGTTTCCAAAATTTTCATCGTGTATTCCTCCAGAAAAAAGTCTGTATTGCCTTTTGACAATACAGACTTTACCACAACATTCTTTCTTGAGCCTTTCTCAAATCTAACAGAGTTGAAAGATTTCACATTTTTTATACCCCACTTAATTCGCGTGGCAGATACAACGAGAAAGTACTCCCACTTCCAGGGATAGAAGATACTTTGATATAACCGCCTTGAAGGGTCAAAATCTTCCGGGTCAGGTAAAGTCCCAGCCCCAGGCCCTCGGCGGTACGTGTCCCTGCGCCTCGATAGAAACGGTTAAAGATTTCTCCCTGCTCCCCCTCAGGGATACCAGGACCAGTGTCCGTTACATCTACTCGGCAAAAGGACCCCAACATTTGGGCGGAGACTGTTACTGTTCCACCGGCAGGCGTGTACTTTACCGCATTATTGACTACATTGCCGAGGGCTTCACTTGTCCATCTGAGATCAAAGGCTGCCGCGCCTTCCAATGAGATTGCCCGCAGCGCAATTCCTTTTTTCTGCGCCGCAGGTTCTTCCTGCTCAATCACCTCTTCCAGCAGAGCCCTTACCGAATGCTGCGACGGAGCCGGAACCACAATACCGGTTTCCAATCTGGAAGCCTTCACCAGATTTTGAATTAAAAATGACAGTTTTTCTCCCTGCGTCATGAGCGCACGAACTTGTTCCCGCTGCCGGGGCGGTAAATCACTTTCCAGCAAAAGTGATGCATATAAAAGCAGATTAGCGATCGGTGTGCGTGTTTGGTGAGATATATCGGCAATCAGTGCCTTTACCGCCGCCTGCTCTCCTGCAATCATCTTTTGCGCATGAGCAGAGCCACGCAGAAACCGGGCCAGCTTTCCCTCTAAAGCAGACAGTTCCGTTTCATCGAACCGATCCTCAGAAAATCCCCCGGCAATAGCACGATCCAGCAGGGCGTTCAACCGCCGGAAAGTGCGTCGCCGGGATGCCAACTGCCAGAGTCCGAAAGCCGCCCCGACGATAGCCAAGGTCAGAAAAATCCACGCTGATACAGTCATTTTCCTGCCTCCCAGGTGTAGCCCACCCCATACACTGTTTTAATGGGAGCATCCCCCAGTTTTATGCGCAGCCGCCGCACCGCCACCGACAGGGCGTTTTCATCCACAAACTCGCCGCCGTCCCACACCTTTTCCAGCAGCAGCTCGCGGGGCAGGGTGCGGCCGCGGTTTTCCACCAGCAGCCGCAGCAGTCGCTGTTCCGTCTTGGAGAGGTCGATGATGGTACCATCTTTGGAAAACTCCAGCTGCGCAAAGTCAAATATAAAACCATTTAGTTCTATACGATCCGGCTTTACCGGGGCGGAGCGCCGCAACTGGGCATTTACTCTGGCTCGGAGTACTGCCAAGGAGAAGGGCTTGGTGATATAATCATCGGCCCCGGCTTCCAGGCCGGTGACTTCATCAAGCTCCAGGTCATTTGCCGTAAGCAAAATTGCAGGCGTAAAGCTACCATTCTGCCGTAGTGTCCGCAGCAGTTCCAGTCCACTGCCATCCGGCAGGTTGATATCAAAAATCAGCAAGTCAAAGGCCGTACTCTGCAAAATACCGGTTGCCTGACACCTGGTGCTGCAATGGGTTACGGTGCAGCTTGACGTTTCAAGAGCCATACAGATCCCGCGCCCCAGCGCTTCATCATCCTCTAAAAGTAAAATTTGACTCACCTTTGTGCCCTCCCTTGCTTTGTTCTGCCATCAACCGGCTTTACCGCATTCTTTGGTATCAGCCAAATGGTAGCCATTTTCACAGCACCGGGAATTCGCCCATCGACGCAGTAATAATTGATTTGGCGGGACGAAATGCCCCATTTTGCTTTTTTCTTTAAGCGTCATGTAGTCCATATTTGTACCTCCGACAATATTTCTTATTATATTTCATCCGCTCGAAGAATACAAGGAACAAAAAATGAAACTGAATTCAGGCAAGCACGATGAGAGAAAATTCTCATCGTGCCTGCCTTTTTAAATTCACCACTTGACATTGTGGCAAAGAGCTGATGAGCCAGGACGAGTTGGCCGTTATGGACGGCAGCAAGTGTATCTTGCAGTTGCGCGGTGTGCGTCCGTTTCTTTCAGACAAGTATGACATTACCAGACACCCTAATTTCAAATACACAGCTGATGCAGACAAGCGAAATACCTTTGATATTGAAGCATTTTTGTCTGCCAGACTAAAACTCAAGCCTGATGAGGTCTGCGATGTATATGAAGTAGACACGGAGGGCGTGTAATACGGTTCCGCTGAGAAAGGAGTGATCGTATCTATTTGCCGCAACTGCCTCTGTTGAGGCCATTGGCGTACAAAGCGGGCAATCATCAACAAAATAATGAAAAAGGAGGACAGCCGGAATCAGGCTCTCATATATCGAGGGCAGATTGTTCCGGCTTTTGTATGCCTATGAAACATGACAAACCTATTTTTTAATCAGATTCCGGCTAACAAACTATATGGCATTTTTTGAACAGGCAATTACCGTTCTTCAGACTCTCGTTATCGCTCTGGGCGCTGGTCTTGGTATCTGGGGTGTCATCAACCTGTTGGAAGGTTACGGCAACGACAACCCTGGCGCCAATGCTCATGTGCCATAAAGTAACACACAAGAATTTGATAGACAGCAGCCCACTATTCCGTTATTACCTTACGCACACACCTTGTAACTTTTTCGTTAAGCCTATTGACTCTGATACCTCGGAAGAAATATAATATAGTTGCTATTTAGCAAGCCTAAATAGCAAAGCTAAAGAGAGGCGACGATATGAATAACAAATATGTCCAGCAATTCAAAAAAGGCTCTCTGGAAATGATACTCTTATGCCTAATCGGACGCAAGGAAACTTATGGATATGAAATTATAACCGAATTGAACAATAGTGCGTCTGTTTTGGGATATGCGAAAGAGGGAACCATTTACCCCATTCTGTATCGTTTACAGGAAGCAGAACTAATCAAATGCCGATTGGCTCCGGCTGCGGCAAATGGCGGCTCAAAAAAGTATTATTCTTTAACGGATAAAGGCAGGAATGTACTTGATGAACTAATCTTATTTTGGTCAAGCTATGAAAACTGCGTAAACGGCTTTATAGAAAGTTATCAACAAGCGAGGGTGTCCAAATGAAAGAACAATATATCAAACAGGTTGAAAAGGAACTATCTTTACCACGCAAAATGAAAAAAGAGGTTGTGCGTGACTTGAATGAAGTTTTTGCGTCTGCTATGGAGCATGGAGAAACAGAGCAGCAGATTATCCAGCGTTTGGGGACGCCAAAAGAATTTGCAGACAGCACCGCAGAACAGTTTGGCATTGATAACACCAAATCGAAAAAAAGGAACGGTATCATTTCTACTCTTGCTGCGCTTGTTATCGAGGTTGCTGCCTTTTCGGTATATGCTGTTACGCAATCAGGAAAAGTACCAGAAGGAGCAATCGGACAAGCAGACGCGACAACAAATATACAGATTGAGGGCGCGTTTGCCTTTGATATTTCGCATATCCTTTTGGCTATTGGGTTTGCAGCAACAGCTATTGCTGTTTTGTTAATTATCCGAACCATACACAAAAACAGGAGGTAACTAATGAAAAAGTATATTTCTGTATTCACAATCATGGTTATGATTTTTATGGCTGCGTGTTCTAATCAAAATACATCATCTACACCGACAAGCAATGAGAACAATACGCAATCTAATAGTGTTACAAAATTGGACGAGGGTGTTTGGCCTGCGAATGAGTACACAGAGGGGCTTCCTGTTGCGCCTGGTACGGTTGCATGGGCTACACTTGATACAGAACATGAGAATTGCAATATCAACCTTACCGGCATTAGCGAAAACGACTATAACGAGTATATGGAGCTTTTGAACCAAGAAGGCTTTTCCGTAATTGAAAATGTGTCAGAGGAAATCGAAGGAGAAAACTATGTTTCTATCGGGACACTTTTATCAAATGACGAAAAGTGGTTAAGTATCAGCTACATACCCGATAGTCTAACTATCTACATTTCCTTTGACAATAACTGAAAGAGATAACGGAATAGCAAAGTCAGCCGAGCCAGTCAACGGTCAAGATGAACGACGCAAGCGCCGCCGTTGACAGCCCCGCCCGCCTTTGCTGGTAGGCAATCAAGGGGCGACAGCAAGGAGTGCTGCCGCCCCGCACTATTATCAGAGAGGGGAATTTCCATGACCGAAGATGAAGCCTACAAAGTGCATATCCAGTACACTTTTAACGCCTTTTGCAAGGTTGTCATTCGTCACGCCGCCATAGATATAATTTTGAAGCTGCGCCAGAGGTGGGAACGGGAAGTTTCCCTTGACTATCTGATGAATGAGAAGTTTGTCCAGTTTTCCGAGCCGGAGCAGCTTGAAGAATATCTTTTTACCGCCTGCGGCCAGACCGCCGTTCTGTACCATGCGGAACTTGCCGCTGCCCTTGCCCTTTTGCCGGAGCAGGCACAGGAAGAAATTTTCCGTTACTATTTCCTGCGCCAGCCGCAGAGAGTGATCGGCGTACATATCGGCCGGACACGCAGCACAGCGGGGCGGCATATCCAGCTTGCCTTGCAACGGCTTCGGAAGGAAATGGAGGTGAGCCGGTATGAATAAACTTCTCCCCTATGAAACAATCGTCAAGGCGCATGAGGGCGACCCGGACGCAATCGACACCGTTCTTTCCCACTACGCCGGATATATCCGCTACTGTTCCAAAGTACACGGGAAAGTCAACACCGAGGTTGAGGAACATATAAAGCAGAAGCTAATTACCGCGCTGTTCAAGTTTCGCTTTGACCGATAGTAAACAGGAAATTAAGGAGGCAAGAGGTTTTATGAAAAATCAGCTTTCAACAGTGACGGAAGTTGTAGTTAGAAGCACCTTTTACATCATCACAAACTTTGTATTTGTCAGCATGGGACTGTCGTTTCATACTCATTGGATTGCAATTCTATTTTTACTTTCAATGGTATGGGCTACTATTGACTACGGCAAGTCTGTAAACAAAATAACCGGGAAAAAGGTTATTGCTGAAATACTATGTATATGCTGCATTGCGATAAGTATAGCGATTGCATATTTTGTGGGATATATTCAAGGAGAAATCGTTTCCTTTTGAAAACATAACGCAATAACTCTCCGTTTATCATACCAATATGAAATGAGTTTTCAAAACTGAATACCAGCCGCCACCGGCGCGGCCAGTGAAAGCAGTAAGTCTGAAAAAGATTTGCTGCTTTTTTGTTGCCCGGCTCCGTTCCCGGCCATTTTGCCCTGTTCGGATTGTAGTAGTAAGTGAAAGGAATATTTTTTTGCCCCGGCGTTTGGCATTTCTGATTTTTGTCCGTAGTAAGAAGCAAAGAGAAAATTGTCCGTTTCGTTTGGCAAATTTCAAAACGCGGTGGTGTGGGGAGTGAAAGGAAAAATTCTCTGCCCCGCCGGTTGCCAAAATTTCATTTCCCGCATTACAGAAGCGAAAGAAAATTTGAGAAAATTCCTGTCCAGCGGGTAGCTGGCGGCCTTTGAAATGTATCTTTAGCGGAAAGGGAAAAAGCCGCAGCCAGCGGGCAGCAAAGCCCCGTTCCGGCGTCATATTGACGGAAGAAAAAGATAGCACACAGCGGGCTGGAAGCCCCGCCCTGTTCGCTCTATATACGGAAAAGCCCGGACAGGGGCAGTCTGCGGCAGTTACAGAGCAAGTTTCTACCACGGTGCCAAAATCCGCAATTCTGCGGTTTTGCCCCTCGCGGGAAACTTGTTGGGGAGTGCCTTCCCCAAACCCTGCTATGGCGGCTTGCGCCGCAAAAATATTTCCGTCCGGCAGGCCGCTTTTTTGCGAGAACCGCCCCGGAAATACCTAACAGACCAGCCTATTTTTTGTGATAAGTGAAAGGAGGTTTACAGCCCATGCCGAAGCGATACAACACGCCCCACCGCAGCCGCGTTGTGAAAACCCGGCTGTCCGAAGAAGAATACGCCGACTTCACAGCGCGGCTTGCGCCCTATGGTATCAGCCAGTCCGAATTTCTCCGGCAGGCGATACGGCGCACCGCCATACGCCCCATTATCCATGTGTCGGCGGTCAATGACGAGCTGCTTTCCGCTGTCGGGAAACTCACAGCCGAGTATGGCAGGATCGGCGGCAACCTCAACCAGATAGCCCGGTATCTGAACGAGTACGGCGCACCCTACAATGCGTTGTCTGGCGAGGTACGCGCCGCCATAGCCGACCTTGCCGCCCTCAAGTATGAAGTCTTACAGAAAGTAGGTGACGCAGTTGGCAACACTCAAGCATATCAACTCTAAAACGCCGACTACGGAGCCGCCGAACAGTACCTGCTGTTTGAGCATGACGAGTTTACCATGAAGCCCGTCCTTGATGAAACCGGCAGGCTTATCCCCCGCGAGGACTACCGGCTGTCCACGCTGAACTGCGGCGGGGAGGATTTTGCCGTTGCCTGTATGCGGGCAAATCTCCGCTATGAGAAGAACCAGCGGCGGGAAGATGTGAAAAGCCACCACTATATCATCAGCTTTGACCCACGGGACGGCCCGGACAACGGTTTGACCGTAGACCGGGCGCAGGAGTTGGGCGAGAAGTTTTGCGCCGAGCATTTCCCCGGCCACCAGGCCCTTGTATGCACCCACCCGGACGGCCATAACCACAGCGGCAATATCCATGTGCATATCGTCATTAACAGCCTGCGGATAGAGGAAGTGCCGTTCCTGCCCTATATGGACAGGCCAGCCGACACAAAAGCCGGGTGTAAGCACCGCTGTACCGACGCGGCCTTGCGCTACTTCAAGTCCGAAGTCATGGAGATGTGCCACCGGGAGGGGCTTTACCAAATCGACCTCTTGAACGGCAGCAAGAACCGCGTCACAGACCGGGAGTATTGGGCGCAGAAAAAGGGACAGGCCACGCTGGACAGGCAGAACGCCCCCATGATTGCGGGCGGTATCACACCCCGGCAGACCAAGTTTGAAACGAACAAGGAGAAGCTGCGGCAGACCATACGCGCCGCACTGTCTGCGGCGACCTCATTCGAGGACTTTTCCTCTCTGCTGCTGCGGGAGGGCGTGGCCGTCAAGGAGAGCCGGGGGCGGCTTTCCTACCTCACGCCGGACAGGACAAAGCCTATTACCGCCCGCAAGCTGGGCGACGATTTTGACCGCGCCGCTGTCCTTGCCGTTTTGGAGCAGAACGCCGCCAGAGCCGCAGAAAAGGCCGCAGCCATACCCGAATACCCACGGCATGGGAAAACCGGCATACAGCCCGTAAAAGCCCCTCAATCCGCCCCGAAACAGGACGGTGTGCAGCGCCTTGTGGACATCGAGCAGAAGATGGCCGAGGGCAAGGGCAAAGGCTACGAGCATTGGGCGAAGATACACAACATCAAGCAGATGGCCAAGACGCTGAATGTGTACCAGCAGTACGGCTTCACTTCCCCGGAGCAGTTAGAAGCCGCCGTTGATACCGCCTATCAGGAAATGCGCCAGACCAGCGGCGAACTGAAAGCACTGGAAACGAAGCTACAAGGGAAAAAGGAGTTGCAGCGGCAGGTACTTGCCTATGCCAAGACCAAGCCCGCCCGCGACGGGCTGAAAGCGCAGAAATCCGAGAAAGCCCGCGCCGCATACCGGCAGGCGCATGAGAGCGATTTTATCATAGCCGACGCAGCCGCCCGGTATTTCCGGGAGCATGGCATTACCAAGCTGCCCGCCCGGAAAGCGTTGCAGGCCGAGATCGAGCAGCTTATCTCCGAGAAAGACGGCTTGTATAACACCTACCACGAACAGAAACAGCGGTTCAAGGAGTTGCAGACGGTCAAGCGGAACATCGACCAGATTTTGCGCCGGGAGGAACCCCACCGCAGAAAGGAGCAGAGCCATGAGCGATAACCTGCCCCGCATGGACTACCGCCAGCACCGGCGGGCGCGGCGGCTGGTGCATGAGTGCTGTAACTACGACGGGGGGAACTGCCTGCTGTTGGACGACGGGGAGCCTTGCGTGTGCGTCCAGAGCATTTCCCTTTCCCTCATGTGCCGCTGGTTCCGTGTGGCTGTCCTGCCCCTTGACGGGGAGCTGGCCGCAGCCCTCTTATACCGGGGGAGCCGGAAACGGTGCGCCGTCTGCGGCGCGGCTTTTGTCCCCAAATCCAACCGGGGGAAATACTGCCCCGACTGCGCCGGGCGCATGAAGAAAATCAAAGCCGCCGAGCGAAAGCGGAAACAAAGGCATAAATGTCACGCTTTAGAGCCTTTCAAACCCGCATAAATCAAGGCTTTTTTCGTGGGTGTCAAAGGGTGCGATACATTTATCCTTTTCCCCCGGAAATGCCGTCCTAATGCGTGACAAACCGCCAAAATCAACCCGAACACAGGGAGGTGATACTATCGCTGATTATATCATGGCAGACGACCATGCCCCTCTATCTGCCTTATCCCCGTTTCCTGCTGAAAATGGAGATTTCCCAGACCGCCAAGCTGCTGTATTCGCTGCTGTTAGACCGTTCCACCCTCTCCCAGAAGAACAAGTGGCAGGACGACAAGGGCAGGATTTATATTATCTATCCCATCGCGGAGATAGCCGAAATACTGGATAAAGGCAGCACCACCATAAAGGGGGCGCTGAATGAACTGGACATGGCGGGGCTTTTGGAACGGGAACGGGGCGGCTTCTCCGCACCGAACCGGCTGTATGTGAAAGTGCCGCGTGCCACAGGTACAGTTTTCCGACCAATTGATGGCCGGAAAACCGACCCTCATAGAGCCGGAAAACCGACCTACTGATGGTCAGAAAACCGACCTTATGATGGTCGGAAAACCGTCCCCAACCAAACTACTATAAACAACCTTACAGAGAGCCAAACAATGGGAGCGGTGGAGCCGCTCACGCCCTATGGCCGATACCAGAATATTTTTCTGTCAGAAGCAGAATACACAGAACTGAAAGAGGACTACCCCGACAGGCTGGAACGGTTCATCGAGGAAATGAGCCGCTACCTTGCCGCCAGCGGGAAAAGCTACCAGAATTATGCCGCCGCCCTGCGGATATGGGCGGGGAACGACAAAAAGGGCGCCCCGAAAAAGGGCATACCCGACTACTCATGCAAGGAGGGCGAGAGCTTATGAAAAACGAAATCAACGCTGTTTTGGAGAATATGACGGCTGCCACCCCGGAGCCGGAGGACTACACCGGCGAGGACGGTTTACTGTACTGCGGCAAGTGCCGCAAGCCGAAAGAAGCCTATTTTGCGCCGGACAAGGCCGCTATCTTGACCGCCACCCGGCAGAATGCGACTGCCAGAGAGCCGCCCGCGAGGAACGGGAGGCCGCCGAAAAGCGGCGCAGGCACCTTGACACCGTGGAAGAACTGAAACGCCGGGGCTTTACCGACCCCACCATGCGGGACTGGACTTTGAGAACGACAACGGCAGAAATCCGCAGGCCGGGATTGCCCGCCGGTATGTGGAACACTGGGAGGATATGCGAGCCGACAATATCGGCTGCCTGTTCTGGGGCGGCGTGGGAACCGGGAAAAGCTACCTTGCGGGCTGTATCGCAAACGCCCTCATGGAGAAAGAAATCCCCGTCCACATGACGAACTTTGCCCTTATCCTCAACGACCTTGCCGCCAGCTTTGAGAACCGCAACGAGTACATTTCCGCCTTTGCCGCTATCCGCTGCTTATCCTTGACGACTTCGGCATGGAGCGCGGCACCGAGTATGGATTGGAACAGGTTTTCAATGTGATTGACAGCCGTTACCGCAGTGGCAAGCCGCTGATCGTCACGACCAACCTCACGCTGGACGACCTGCGAAACCCGGAGGACACCGCCCATTCCGGATTTATGACCGCCTGATTTCCATGTGCGTCCCGGTACGCTTTACCGGCGACAACTTCCGGCAGGAAACCGCGCAGCGGAAAATGGAGAGCATGAAGAAACTGATTACCGACTGAAAGGAGTATTGCCTATGGCAGATAGACAGCAGCACGACACCGCACCCGCCGCCCGACTGCGTGACGGAAATCCGCATGGCACCGTCCTTGTCGTCCGGCTATTTCAAGAAAGACACCACGACCACCGCCGCCGACAAAATGGCGCGGGTACTGGAAGCGGAAGCCGCTGCTACAAATCGGCAATTTGACAAATTAAAGAAGCTGATTTACACTTTTATAGCCCCTATTCCGTGGTACAATGAAACCACGGAATAGTTTTGTCGGAAACGGAGGATTTTATGTTAAGACAAGCCACCCAAAACCTCATTACCGCCCTTTATCCGAGATTGTCCCATGAGGACGAATTGCAAGGCGAGAGCAATTCCATTTCCAACCAAGATGTAATATGTAGAGGGTGGTTTCTACCGCCTAATACTATTACATGACTGGCGGCTCATTTGTGGTGAATTGGTCTGGCAGTTGTGGGAAAGGAAAAAAGAATCCGCATAACTGCTGACATTTTAGCACGAAGGGAGCATGAAAATGAAGTCTATTTTTGAAGAAATGGGCGGCACATATACGAAGGTTGGCGATTACTATATCCCCGACCTTGCGCTGCCGGAGACCGAGGAATATCAGATCGGTAAGTATGGCCGTATGCGCCGCCGCTACTTGAAAGAGCATCGTCCCGTCCTTTATGCACACTACCTAACAAGCTGCACCCTGCATGAACATCTTGCAGAGATAGACAAATCCTGCAATCAGCGTATGGAGATCATGTGCGAAGCTATGGCACGACTGGAAGGTGTGACCGAGGCACTTAAAGCTACCGATCAAATGGAATGGGTACGGCGCATGAACAACATTCATAACCGTGCAGAGGAAATTGTTCTGACGGAGCTTGTATATTGCTAAACACATGTTAGCCCCGCATCAGCATGAATGAACGCTGGTGTGGGGCTAATTCTGTATCACTTAGCTCTTTATATTCCAGTAGCCTTTTCGGTCAGACCCGATGCGCTCGATGATTCCTTTTTCCTTCAGCTCCTTCAGACGCTGAGAAACTGTTTTTCTGCTGATAGATAGCTTATCTGCTATGGTGGTAGATGTGTATGCAGGATCTTCAGAAATCAGGGCCAGAATTTGCATGGATTTTTCATCCAAGGTTTCTGTTACCTTTTCTGTTACCTTTTCTGTTACCTTTTCTGTCACCTTGTAGGTGGCAGATCGAATAACCCGATCCTCTGACGCTGTAAACTGAATCATAATATCGCCGGGATGCACGGTGTACGCAGGAAGCGGGCTTCCATCTTCCTTGCAAGCCTGACAGATTTTCTCAATACCACGTCCCCAGCTCTCGATGAAGCCGGCCAAATAATACACATTCGCAATCGCCGTGTTGTAAGGGCGGGATGCGTGTTTGGACATCAGGCTGTCTGCCGTCCAGTTGTCTGGAAGCCTACCACAGTTAGCGATATACAGCTTATCCTCATACACGCTGATCTGAATCGGAACGCCGCTTTCATATTGCTTGTGGCATAGAGCGTTAAGAAGGGCTTCACGCAGGGCAGCGTCGGGAACAAAATAACGCTCAATGCGCTGCATCCCTTCGTAAGTGATTTTCGCTTTCATATATTTCAGATGGATGACTTCAATGATCTTGTCAATCTGTTCCAACAAGGAGCCGTGAATTTCATCCTGATAACGGAGATCGGCATCATTCTCGAAAAAGCCGATTTTTGTGTATGCGCCCAGCTGCCAGCGGTCAGGGTCTTTGCAGAACAGCAGCATCGCTGCGTTGGTATAATACCCGGCATTGGTCAGACGCAGCTTTTCCATTAAATCCGCTTTGTCCTCGTCTAAAACGCTTTGGTCGATCCGGCCCTTCTTGGCGGCAAGGGTCTTGAATCTCTTGACCAACTCATCATCAATATCATCCAACGTAAATCCCGGCAAGGGCATATTATCCCACGAAGCACCACGTTTGCGTAGAATGAAGCTCTCCAGTTCTGGGCCAGAAAGGGTCTGCATGGTGCTGCCGCTTCTATAATAATAGACACCTTTGCAGTTTATGGCAACGGGATATGGTGGAACAACGATTTCCAGATATTCTTTCCCGTCACGCTCCAGCTGATTGACATCCACCACGATGCTCATGGCATTTCGGATTTTGTTTGGAACATCCTCCAGCAGCTTGCGGATATTGGGCAGGCCGATAACTTTTCCATCATCGTCACAGCCAATATAAATCTTGCCGCCCTGTGCATTGGCGAAGCCGCAAATCCATTCCAGATAGTCATCCTTCCACTTAGCTTTCCATTCTATGTTCTGATTTTCAGGCATTATTATCACCATCCTCTGATTTATTCTTTCCCCGGCTCTTATAAACATTATACTGATTTTTACACCTTGCACTGCAAAAAGCGGAGTTAGCCCGGTTACTCAGGAACACTTTCTGACACTGCTTGCACATCCGCAACGGCTTTGTGCTGTCCACCAGCATGAAGCTGAACATCATCTGAATCCCCAACAGCAGGGAATGGAAATCCCAATAGATCGTTGGCCTATCCAACAGCTCTATATGATAGGTGGGTGCAATGCCGCCAAATGCAGCCATAGACTTACGCAGCATATTCCGGCTTTCTTCCTCCATGGAATCATAGTCATTATAATAGAAGAAAGAGGTCAGCATATTAAATGCCCAATCCTTGAGTTGCTGTGCCACCCAATCGTAAGGCTCTGCATACGCCCGCTGGAAGCTCATGGTCTTTGCCATCGGCTCGTCCATAAAGGTCATGGTCAGTGCAATCATTGCCCGGTCGCTGGACACATTCCAACTGGATTCCACACCGTTCTTGACCACATCCAGCTTATCAAAGGGGTAAAACAGGGACAGATACTTCTCCGTCTCCATCGTTTCTTCCTTGATAAAATGGTTCTTTGGCAGATATACCGCCTCATAATCCATAAAGGACGGCGTGGTGGGCAGGGCCGTCATCAGGCCCAGCAGCCCATAGTGGGTAATAAATTCCAAGATTGCCTTTTCTACCTCTGGCTCAGAGCTTTTCTTGCCGTTCATCATCAGCATCCCCACATTCAGAGCATCCAGCACAATGTCCGGGGCTTCCTTGAGTGGGTTATAGACATCCGGCCTGGCATCCTTTGCCGGGGTGATGTATTTCTTCCCGTCCTTGCCTGTTTTGATTTCATAGCGTTCATACCGCACCCAATGGGAACGGGATTGCTCAAAAAATGTATTCATAACGCAAATCCTTCCTTTCGGTCATCTGCTTATCAAATTCAATCAGATCATTCGCTGTCCTTGCTGCTGCCAAGGGCAGCTTTCTTTTTCCTCGGCTTTGATTTGTTCTCCCGGAGGATAACGGCGTCCTTGCCATAGGCTTTCAGCAAAAGCCCATATTCCTCTAAGAACTGCCGTTCCCGCAGCGTTAGGCTTCCACAGTCGTTCTGTTTTTCCAAAAGGTAATCATAAACCGCTCTTTGCAGCTTCTTGTGGATATTCTTTCGGAGCTTTCTAATGTTTCGGTCTGTCTGTCCCCGTATCATACCCACCTGTATGGTGCTGTACTGCCGGATGGACAGGTAATACAGCACTTCCTTCTGATCAATGGTAAGGCTGCGTATCAGCTCAGAAATAAATGAGCTTGCAACCAACTCATGCAGTTCAAAGGGCAAAAAAAATGATATCCAGAAAATTGCCGCTGGCAAGCTGGCGGTATCGTGGCAGATTCAAATACAGCGGAATCATCTTCGGATTGGGAACTGCCATGTATTCTAACGGAACATCTCCCCGGAGATTTTCATGGTCACGCTCCCGTCGTTCCCGATTCCGATCCAACCTGTCCCATTCGCTGACAACGTATCGAAAGTCGTCCTCTGTTCTTGCAGCATCCTCCAGCCGTGCCAACGCCTCTGCCCGTATCTGGCGCTTTAAGCGTTTTTCGCTGACAGGAGCAGCTTCTTCCTCTTCGTCCTCCAGTTCTACGGTGTAGTCCCTTGGGTTTTCGTCCTGCTCCAGCTCTCTTTCCAGCTCTAAGGCTCGTTCTTCGGAGAGGATTTCCTCTAACTGCTCGTTTTGTATCGTCAGATCGGAGGCTTCATCCCATTCGGTTAGGTCATCACCGTCATCCGGGAACAGGAGAAATGTTCTATTTTCATCTGTCATGACCTCACCTCCGAAAATTTTTTGAATTTCTTTCAAAAACAGTTCCGATTTACACCCCGGATTTCTCCTATTAGTGAGAGGGTAATCTGATAAGCGGTTATTTAGGTTACTTTTTCAACCCGTATCAAGAGAAAGGAGGACGCAAGTTGCGGTAGCTTTATGAAACATGACACAAGATGCCACCGACTTACATCAGTCGGAACCACCATTAGTATATCAAACGAACATGAATTTTTCAAGGAGGAACGCTATGGATAAAAACAAACAGGCACAGTATATGATAAGACGTATTGGCGGCACCACCTACAAGGTGAGAGTCGCTTTCAGTGAAAGTGGGAAAGAGACAATGGAGGATAAAATTTTACGAATGATACGCAACGAAGTAGTTACAAACGACGGAACTTGTGATATAATTGGTGTACCACAAATGAGCCGTCAGTCTGAAAGGAGCGCATCATGAGCATCATTCAGACTGAGGACAAGATCACCGCCTTATACGAACGACTTTCCCGTGACGATGACCAGATTGGGGATAGCAACTCCATTGTGAATCAAAAGAAATACTTGGAGGGCTATTGCGCACAGCAGGGGTACACAAACTTTGCCCATTACACGGACGACGGATTCTCAGGCGGCACATTTGAAAGACCGGCATGGAAAAGCTGGTGGCAGACATTGAAGCTGGCAAGGTGGCTCGTGTGATCGTAAAGGATATGTCCCGAATCGGACGTGACTACTTGCAGACCGGCTTTTACACGGAGGTTATGTTCCGTCAGCATGGCATTCATTTTATTGCCATCGCCAACAGCGTGGACAGCAACGACCAGAACAGCAATGAATTTGCTCCGTTCCTCAACATCATGAACGAGTGGTACTTGCGTGATCTGAGCCGCAAGCAGAAAACCGCTATCCGTGTGAAGGGGGAATCAGGCAAGCCTACCACCAACAGTGCCATCTACGGCTATAAGAAAGACCCGAACGACAAGCACCATTGGTTGATTGACGAGGAGGCCGCCGCCGTTGTGCGGCGCATCTTCCGTCTGACCATCGAGGGAAAAGGCCCCTATGACATTGCCAGAATCCTTTTTGAAGATAAGGTAGAAGCTCCGGCGGTCTATTTTGCAAGGAAAGGCATTGGCGTTTGGAAAAGTAAGACCGAGTTCGCATATCCTTATAACTGGAGCGGCTATATTGTGGGGCAGATATTGTCTAAGCCTGAGTATATGGGGCATACGGTCAATTTCCGTTCCCACAAGCTGTCATATAAGGACAAGACCTCTATTCCTAATCCCAAGGAGGACTGGCTGATCTTCGAGAACACCCATGAGGCCATTATCGAGCCGGAAACATGGGAGCTTGCTCAGCAACTGCGGAAAACGCCACGGCGTATTGATACCATAGGCGAAGCCAATCCCCTGACCGGGCTTTTATACTGTGCGGACTGCGGCGCAAAGATGTATAATCATCGTTCCAGAGGCGGTACAGAAGGCACTCCGTATCCGTCGGATTTCTTTGACTGCTCCTCTTATACACTGGCACATCAGAAGCATGGAAAGGACTGCTGCGGGCACTATATTACCACTAAGTCGCTGCGTATCCTTATTTTAGAGACAATCCGCACTGTCAGCCAGCTTGCCATAGCAGATCGGGAAAAATTCACCGAGAAGATACGAGCCGCTTCACAGGTCAGGCAGGTGGAGGCGGCCAAAGATGCCAAACGAAAGCTGAACAAAGACCGTAAGCGCCACAGTGAGCTGGATACGATCATTAAAAGCTCTATGAACCTTTGCCGTAGGCCGAATTTCTGAGGAACGCTTTGACAGCCTGCTTGCTGAGTACGAAGTCGAACAGAAAACCTTTCCGCACAGATTGCAGAAACGGAGGAAAGCCTGACGAGCTATGAGGAAGATACTGCCCGTGTAGAGCAGTTCCTTGCTTTGGCAGAAAAGTACACCGATTTCTCCGAGCTGACTACACCGATGATCAATGAATTTATTGATAAAATCATCGTTCATGCCCCGGAGCGCATCGACGGGGACAGAACGCAGGAGGTAGAAATCTTCCTGAAATTCATCGGAAAGTTTGAACTTCCTGCCCCGGAGCTGACAGCAGAGGAAATCAAGCGGCAGGAGCAGCTACGCCAGCATCGCATCAAAAGCCGGGAGCGCTATCAGTTGATTAAGGCCGGGAAGCACACCGTTGGGCAGCCTTTTCAGCTAACCTGTAAGTGCTGCGGTCAGGGATTTGAATCCAAAAGCTCGGCTGCTATGTTCTGCGGACCGAATTGCCGGGCGAAGTTCTACCGGCAGGAAGCGGCAGAAAACAGGCGGCGTGACTGCACTTGTGAAAACTGCGGTAAGACCTTTTCCACCACAAGAAGCAATGTCAAGTATTGCAGTGATGAGTGCCGATATGAGGGGCATATCAAAGGCCAGCGGGTTCGCAATGCAGCGAACAGGAAGGAAAAACTGGCAGCGGAGACAGTTACCTCTCCGGCTTAATATTTCCAATAAAACAATAAATTTTGAGGAAGCGGTTTGCCTTATATCAGGGCAAGCCGCTTTTTCTACGCAAAGGAGGACACATGAATTTATTCGAAACCGTAAAAAACAACGTCAGCCTGCGGGAAGCGGCACAGGCGTATGGCCTTGAGGTCAACCGGCACGGCAAGGCGCTCTGCCCCTTTCACAATGACAGACACCCCAGCTTGTATGTGGCAAACGACCATTATTATTGCTTTACCTGCGGAGAGCATGGAGATGTCATTGACTTCACTGCAAGGTTGTTTGATCTCAAGCCCTACGACGCAGCCATGAAGCTGGTGATAGACTTTCATCTTGACCCGGACAAGCCGCCCAGCGCAGCGGCACTCAATGCAAAGCGTATCCGAACAGAAGCACAGAAGCTCAAAGAAAACGAGCGTCTGTGCTTTTCTGTTTTATCGGACTATTACCGTTGCTTGGAGGAATGGAAAGCATACTATGCGCCGCAAACGCCGGATGAGCCAGTCCATGATTTATTCGTGGAAGCCTGCCACAAGCTCAGTCAGATTGAATATGAACTGAACATTCTCACCTTTGGTGACAGCTATGAGCGTCGGGAAATTGTACAGGACTGGATGACGGATGGTGAAATCATAGCACTAAAGGAGCGTCTGGAACAACTGCGAAAGGAGGAAACCTATGGACGAATTGAATACCCCAATGGTTATGCCGCCTGAAGAAAGCATTCCCGATTGGTATGATGGAAAACGCATCAACGAAGTGCTGTTTTGTCAGCAGTTCTTAAAAAAGCATCCCATGAAATGTGTCAGAGGAAGGCTGTTCACAGTGGATGGACTGATTGAGGACGAGGCGCAAATCGGCAATCTCATTCTGGAGGAGATCTCCGGCTGTCTGACCTCCGGGCTTTCCAAGGTGGTGGCAAATCTGCTGGCCAGTATCAAGCTGCAAGCCTATTCGCCGCCCCTGCCCATCGAGACTGACCGTATCCATGTGGCAAACGGGACACTCTTTCTGGATGGGCGTTTCACCGAGGACAAAAGCTATTGCAACAACCGTCTGAGTGTGGCCTATCTCCCCGATGCACCGCCGCCTGTGCGCTGGCTGCAATTTTTATCCGAGCTGCTTGTCCCGGAGGACATTCCCACCTTGCAGGAGTATATGGGCTACTGCCTATTGCCTACCACAAAGGGCAGAAAATGCTCCTGATGATTGGTAAGGGCGGCGAAGGAAAGAGTCGAATCGGACTTGTAATGCGCTCCATGCTGGGAGATAACATGAATACCACCAGCATCCAGAAGGTAGAGAACAACCGTTTCAGCCGTGCAGACCTGGAAAACAAGCTGCTGATGGTGGATGACGATATGGATATGAGTGCCCTGCCCAAGACCAACTATATCAAATCCATCGTGACCTCAGAGTGCAAGATGGATATGGAACGCAAGGGTGTTCAAAGCTATCAGAGCCAGCTTTATGTCCGCTTTCTTTGCTTCGGCAACGGCGCTTTAACCGCTTTGCACGACAAGTCAGACGGCTTCTTCCGCAGGCAGATCGTGTTGACCACCAAGGACAGGCCAGCAGGACGAGCCGATGATCCATTTCTGGTGGATAAGCTGACACAGGAGCGTGAGGGCATCTTTTTGTGGTGTCTGGAGGGTCTGCGGCGGTTGATTGGGAACGAGTATCAGTTCACCATCAGCGATAGAGCCAAAGAAAATATGGAGACAGTAAAGCGCAGCAGCAACAATGTGATCGAGTTTTTGCAATCCGAGGGCTATATCCGCTTTAAGGCCGACAGCGAAGCCAGCTCCAAGGCTATCTATGAAGCCTATCTCCGCTGGTGCGAGGACAACGCACAAAAGCCTATGTCAGCAAATCGTATCAGCTCAGAGCTGGCCCAGAATGAACGGCTTTATAATGTGGAGGCTACCAACAATGTGTACGCAGCCGGAAAGCGGGTGCGTGGATTTATCGGAGTGGAGGCGATGAACTTGCTTCCTTATTAAATATGAGAACTGGACTTCAAAACTGCCGTACATGCCGTACACGATGTACGGCAGTTCTCAACTCCGTTTTCAAAAAGCTATTTTACCGCAAAATCAGCGTTCTTTATGTGCAATGTGCTGCGATTACCGCATTTTCTTGCGGTATAAACAGCGATTTGACAAAGCAAACGCAAAATCCAAAGACCAATCGGTGTACAGCGGCGTACAGCACTGGCGTTTACCGTACAGAGCCGTACACAAACAATCTATTTTCAAGGCCGCACAGCGGCAGAAAGGACAAACTATGAACTATATGAACAATAACCCTATAATCATCGGCATCGACCACGGCTATGGGAATATCAAGACTGCACATTGCTGCTTTCCTACGGGCGTGATCATCTCTGACAAGGAGCCGACCTTCAAAAGCAATCTGCTTGTCTACAACGGCAGCTATTACACCGTGGGCGAAGGTCACAAGGAGTTTATCTCTGACAAAATGACAGACGGTGACTACTATATTCTGACCCTTGCTGCCATTGCAAGAGAGCTGAATATCCGCAAGCAGACCTCTGCCCGTGTGCATTTGGCGGCGGGGCTCCCTCTTACTTGGGTCAGCGAACAGAAGGATAGCTTCAAGGCGTACCTGTTGCAGAATGAAATGGCGGATTTCATTTTCCGTGGTGTCAGCTATCATGTGGAGTTTGCCGGAGCGGACATCTTCCCGCAGGGCTTCTCCGCTGTGGCGGACAGACTGCGGGGATTCAAGGGCATCAATATGCTTTGCGACATTGGCAACGGAACGATGAATGTCATGTATATCAACGAGCGCCGTCCGCTATCTCAGAAGTGCTTCACGGAGAAGTACGGGACAAACCAGTGCATGATTGCTGTCCGGGAAAATCTCATGCGGCAGTTTGGCGCATCGGTAGATGATACGATTCTGGAGCGTGTGATTCGCTTTGGGACGGCAGACATCAGCGAACGCTACCTAACTGCTATCCAGAACACAGCGAGGGATTACACCGCAGGCATCTTCCGCAGACTGCGTGAGCATGAGTATGACCCGGAACTGATGAGGCTCTATGTTGTCGGCGGTGGAAGCTGCATGGTGAAGAATTTCGGAGAATATGATGCCAGCCGGGTGATGATCAATGATGACATCTGCGCCACAGCCAAGGGCTATGAGCTGCTGTCTGCACAGAAAATGCAAAAGAAAGGCGATCTTGTATGAAGCAAATCTACACAACAACACTTCGGCTGAATCTGGAGAACGAAGCAGACCGCAGGGCGTGGAGCATTTGCAGAGCCTTGACAGGCGAGAATATCGTTCAGTCAGCAAGGCAGTCGTTTCGGCGGTCAACGCTTACTTTGACCGTAGCAAGCAGCTTGCCGATGATCCCTATCTGGAAACACGGGAGAAGGAGGACGCTTTCCTCAGCCGGATCGAGGATACCATCTCACGCAGCTTGCAGAGCTGTACGCCGGTAAGCCTTGGCGGTATCCTACAGCTTATGCAGAGCGCACAGCCTGCCGCTGCTCTTGTTTCGGAGGAAACCGAGGAGGACATTTCAGCTGCGCTGGATTTTGCAGACGGCTTTTGAAATTACTTTTCTTGATTTTACTACTATGTTGGTGGCAATACAATCCGTCTTTGCTACCAAATTGGTAATTCTCAGAATGAGGAAAACAATTTACCATCAGTTCTGCAGGAGTTGGTATCTGTGTGATACCAGTTCCCTGCTTTTTACTATCACGAAGCCGCCCAGCGGCAGAAAGGAGCCAGATATGGCAAATAAAAAGATCATGACCAAGGAAGAATTGCAGGCCAAGCACCGATTGGAGGAGGCACAAATGCGGGATCGGGCGAAAGAGCGAAAGGCCCGTACCAGACGCTTGATTCAGGAGGGCGCTGTTTTGGAGAAAGTATTTCCAGAGGCTCAGCAAATGGAGCTTGAAAAATTAGAGGACTTGTTATATGAGAAGCTACACTAATCTGCGAGGGGCGTTCCGGGCAACCGGGCGTCCCTTCCTTTTTTATCCCGAAGGGCGCACTTACTCACCACCTGCGAAGCAGGCGGTGGTATCCCTTCCGTTGGTCGGGCTCGTGCGCTCTTCACGAACTGTCCATCGGACACTTCTCCAGAGAGGGCAGGAAATGCCGCAAGTCAGCATTCCCTGTGCAGTCGGCGCTTCTGCTGATGCAGAGATTGCTGCTTGTCGCACCAATCCGGCAGATACTCTGCCCGCCTCCTGCCTGCGAAAACCTGCCACCGGCAGCTTTATCGCAGATATGGGCAGCAATGCAGCCCATTTTCTCTTTGCAAAGAGAAACAGAAACCAAGGGGTGGCGTTTTACCACCCCCTCACAAAATACGAATCGAGGTGAACGCAAATGGCAATTTACCACTTGGAGGCAAAGGTGGTCAGCCGGGGAGCCGGACGCTCCGCCTGTGCAGCCTCCGCTTATCTCAGCTGCTCCCACATCCTCAATGACTATGACGGAGTACAGCACGATTACACCCGAAAGCAGGGGCTTGTGTGGCAGGAGGTATTCCTGCCGGACATGGCCCCACCCGCATGGCAAGACCGAGAGGTTCTCTGGAACGCCGTGGAGGAAAACGAGAAAACCAAGGACAGCCGCTTAGCCCGTGAGTTTGTGGTAGCCCTGCCCATAGAGTTGTCCCTAGAGCAATGGCAGACGCTGTTGACGGACTTCGTACAAAACCAATTTGTCGCAGACGGGATGTGCGCCGATCTGGCAATCCACGATCCTGATCCACCGGGTCATAATCCACATGCCCACATTCTCTTGACGGTGCGCCCGCTTGATGAAAGCGGCAAATGGCAATACAAAACGGAGAAGGAATATCTCTGCAGCCGTGACGGTGAGGAACGGGGCTTTACCGCTGCCGAGTTTAAGGCTGCACAGGCTGACGGATGGGAGAAACAGTACCAGTACAAGGTAGGCAGGAAGAAAGTGTATATGACACCATCCGCAGCTGAGGAACATGGATATGAGCGTGCCAGCAAGTATCCCAAAAGCACCAAATACGGGAGACAGAATCCCATTTCTGAACGCTGGAACAGCGAGGAACAGCTCCTTATCTGGCGCAAAGCATGGGCAGATGTGACAAACAAATATTTGGAGCGATACGGTCATGAGGAGCGCATCGACCACCGCAGCTTTGTCGAGCGAGGCATTGACGAGCAGCCCACCATCCACGAGGGCGTGATTGCCCGTGCTTTGGAACAGAAAGGTATCGTGTCCGACAGGTGCGAACTCAACCGTCAGATCAAGGCGGACAACAGGCTCCTGCGGGAACTGAAGGCGCAGTTCAAGAAAATTACGGAGGCGGTGAAGAACACGCTGCCCGCTATTGCAGAAGCGTTGGAAAAGCTGCGGGAAAATATGCTGATCTTCTGCTATCAGTTAGGGCATATCCGCAGCAGCAAGAAACAGATGACCGGTGCCTTGAATATTCTGAAGCCAAATCTGGCACAGTACCGCTCCCTTGTGCAGCAGATAAAGGAAACAACCAAAGAACGGAAGTCCCTACTGGCTGAAAAGAAATCCCTTCCTGCGATCCACTTTGTCAGGCACCGTGAGCTTGCCTCCAAAATAGCCGAGTTGACGGAAAAGTTAGAGGAGCTAAAAAGCGAAAAGGCTATGCTGCTTCATTCTCTGGAATACCCAGAGGACGCCACAAGCGATATCTTCCAGCGCCAGATTGACCGCTATGAAGATAATCTCAAACGGCTTGAGGCGCAGGAGAATAAGTATGCCGGAGAGCTGGAGGCTGCATTGTCTGAGTATGCCGAGCTGAAAGAGCAAGCTTCCGGCTTTGATTCCTTGCAGCTTTATCTGGAGCGGAAGGCACTTCGACCTGACAGAGAGAAAGCAGCAGCCCAACGCATTGAAGCGGCTTATGGCGACAAGTTCAGTTGGTGGTTGATGGAGAGTGGCCTACGGGATGTGTCTGGCTATCTTGACGAATATGCACAGGAAAAGACAATGGATCGAGAACTGCGGCAAAGGCGGCGATCGGAGCGGCTTGAGCGTAAGATGAAAAACAGAGATATGGAACGTTAAAAGTGCTGGAGGTTGAAACTTCAGGTGAAGTCTGTGACATAGGGGGATGGAGATAATCCCTATACGTCAAGCGTAAAATAAGCACCGGTATGGGTTTTCCATACCGGTGCTTGCAATATTTAATCGAATTCTATCACTTAAAATCAAAAGAGTTTTCCAACAACTTATCAAGTGCTGCCATCAGTTCCGCTCGAACAGCCTCTCTTTCACTTTCTCCGCCTGCATTTTCGATATAGATGGAATAGTTATCAAATGTGATATAGGCGTAATAGATCACAGTCTTAATTCCTTCGCTGTTTGCATTTGTAACGAAGTAGCCAGCTTTAACTGGCGTATCTCCAACCATAGATACATTTCCCTTGCCAATTACGGTAGTATCCATAAGATTGTTCCCAGACAGCGAAACAACAAATTTCATATCGCTGTAATGACCATCAAAGCCAACAAATGCTACATCGTCCAAGGTAAAGAGGGCATCTCCGGAAATCGGAAGATCACCGAAAATAGTCTGAACCTCATCTTTGGTCAATGCTCGTGCTTGCAAGTTCAAACTCAGAGCAGAGGCTACCGTATCTGCTTTAGTGAAAGATATGGTAGTTCCATCACCTAATGTAGCTGTTTCTGTACTTTTGCCGAATAATCCCATACTAAACACTCCCACCACGATTAGACAGAGACACGCAGCAATTGCCCCAAATTTCAGCCAAATGCTTTTTTGTTTCTTTGCCTGATAACTCGCCGTTTCTTCGATATGACGGCTACCAATGCCACCAACGGCGTCAGAGATGTTCTTTCGTGTCATAAATCATACCCCGCTTTCTGTAAATGATTTTAAGTTTGCTTCTGATTCGGGAAAGGCGAACAGACACATTGTTATTTGTTGTACGAAGCCTCTTTGCAATTTCTGTAATGCTATCTGAGTACCAATACCTTGCTACAAACATAACCCTGCTTTCCTGATCCAAGCTGTCAAGGAAACGATCAATTTCCTGTGACAGCTCCTTTGCATCCACTTCCTGTTCAATAGTAGATGCAGAAGTTAGGCACTCTTCCAACTCATCAAGTGCAACATCATAGTAACTGTTTCGCTTTAGTGCAGTATTTGCGTGGTATTTTGCGGTAGCGATATTGCGGGTAATACGAAAATATAGGTTCTGAGTGGGTCAGGTCTTTCTGGAGGAATTGCATTCCACGCAGCAAGGTATGTATCATTTACACATTCTTCTGCGTCGGGTTCGCATTTCAAAATGTTGTTTGCAATTCTTTGCAAGTTGAACCGTATTTTGCAGCAAGTTCAGCTATTGCCTGCTCAGTACGAGCAAAGAACAGTTCAATGATCTTCACATCCTCTAACAAGGTATCCACCTCCTCACCTATGTACTATGGATCTGGCGGACAATCTTACAGAAGCGAGGGAAAATTTCACACCTTTATTATAGTACATTGCAATTCTATTTTCTATCGCCTCAGCAAAATCGTTTGGCACCAGTCGAGGTCGCTCGGCAGTCTGAAAATATGGTCCTTCGGTTTTGGTAGAGTTGCTCGCAGCAGAGGAGGCGTAACAAAAAATTAAAGGTAGCTGCCCGGACAGAATGGGTTGGGTGGAAAAATAAATAATATCCGAAACAGGATGACGGAAATTGTTAGCGCCGAGTTAATTCGTACACAGTTAGTGTTTAAGTGTTTACAAACAGCCCATTGATATTGTTCGTTTGTGCGTATATAATATATATAACTATTTGATGCGGAGGTAAACTATGTTTGAATACATGACAGTACAGGATGCGGCTAAACTTTGGGGAATATCGGTGCGTCGTGTTCAAAAGCTGTGTGAGGAGAATCGCATTGATGGAATTGTTCGGCTACCTCGTGCATGGCTAATTCCCAAGATGCCCAAAAGCCGGCTGATGGAAGATATAAACAAAATAAAAATGAATTTATAGCTGACAACAAGGAGAACACACGATGAGTAAATTGTTATTAGTGGAGGATGACCAAAGTATCGTATCCTCATTATCAGACTATTTAGGAAATGAAGGGTTCAAAATCGAAAATGCTCCCGGTCAAAAAGAAGCAATAGAAAAATTGGATAGCGACCAATACGATATAGCCTTGGTGGACATTCAATTATCAAACGGAAATGGTTTTTCTGTTTGTTCTGCAATTAAAGAAAGAGGAACTATGCCAGTTATTTTCTTAACGGCTTCTGATGATGAATATAGTGTTGTGGCTGGGTTAGATATGGGGGCTGACGATTATATCAGCAAACCGTTCAGACCAAGAGAACTGCTTTCAAGGATCAACAGCGTATTAAGGAGAACTAAGAACACACAAAACATTATCAGTTACCTCGACTTAGTTGTGGACACAAATCAAGCAACCGTATCAAAGAATGGGAAAGAGATTTTGTTGTCTGCTATGGAATATAAGTTGCTGTTAGTCTTTTTGCGTAACAAAGGTATTGTCCTTTCTCGCAGAAGATTGTTGGAGCTTTTATGGGACACTACTGGGGAGTTTATCAATGATAATACATTGACTGTCTATATGAAAAGGCTACGTGACAAAATTGAAACCAATCCGCAGGAGCCGGAAATCATAATTACCGTTCGTGGGCTTGGCTATAAGGTGGGTTGATATGGACTTTATCAGAAATAAAGAAGTTAAAAGGCAAATTGTTGTCAGCAGTATTCTTATTCTATTTTGGGGCGGCATTGGCATTATCGTTGATAGCAAAGCTGTGTGGATTGTTCTGTCGGCTATCATTTCATCCAGTGCAGTTTCCCTCTTCACATATCAGAGATACAAGAAAATTGCTGATTTTAGTTTGCATATTGATAGGCTGTTACATGGAGATGAAAAATTTCTTTGGGCAGTTTCAAGAAGGTGAGTTATCTGTTTTACATGATGAAATATCCAAGATGACAAGACGGCTTATTGAACAGGCAGAAGCTCTGAAAATGGAGAAAGGTAATTTGGCAAATGCTTTAGCCGATATTTCACATCAATTAAAAACACCTTTGACATCGCTGAATATCTTAAATGCTTCTCTGTGTAATGAGGAACTGACTGACGAAGAAAGGTATGAGCTGATCCGCGAACAGACTATGCTCTTATCAAGAATGGAGTGGCTGATAGCCACACTTCTGAAAATATCCAAGCTGGATGCAGGAACGATTACTCTAAAGCCACAGGCGGTATACTTAAAAGATGTGGTAGAAAAAGCAATTCGTCCTCTGGAGATTGCGGCAGAATTAAAAATGCAGACAATCACGCAAGTGATTCCGGCAGAATTAAAACTATCTCTTGATACTGATTGGACTGCTGAAGCCTTGGGGAATGTAATCAAAAACTGTATCGAACATTCACCAGAGGGCAGCACTATCGAAATCAAGGCAATAGAAAGACCTCTTTTGACACAGATCATTATAGAGGATAGCGGAACAGGTTTTCAGGAAAAAGACATCCCCCATTTATTTGACCGATTTTATCAAGGAAGTGGCTCTACAATCGGTAATGCCGGTTTGGGGTTGGCTCTGGCAAAGACGATCATTGTCAATCAGGGTGGTGTCATCCAAGCGAAAAATCGGGAGTCAGGCGGTGCAAAATTTGAAATCTGCTTTTATCGGGGGACTGCTTAATGCAGCCCCTTTTTAAGTGACATTTTTGTAATGAAAAAGTAATGAAGCAGTCACTTGGCTTTGCTATACTGAATTGCAAAAATATATGGAGGAACTTTTTATGGAGATATTAAGAGTAGAGAATATCTGCAAAACCTATGAAATGGACAATGCTCCTGTCCATGCTTTGTCAGATGTTTCTTTTTCCGTCGATAAAGGAGAGTTTGTTGCAATCATTGGAGCATCTGGGTCTGGCAAGTCTACCCTGTTGCACATTTTAGGTGGTGTTGACAGACCGACTTCGGGAAAAGTATTTGTGGATGGACAGGATGTTTATGAGCAAAATGAAGATGAATTGGCTGTATTCAGAAGAAGGCAGGTTGGGCTTGTCTATCAGTTTTATAATCTGATCCCGGTTTTGACTGTCGAGGAAAATATCACGCTGCCGATTCGATTGGATGGGCGTAAAATCAATCAGGAGCGTTTGAAAGAACTGCTATCCACACTCAAACTGGTAAAGCGTAGAAAGCACCTGCCAAGTCAGTTATCCGGCGGTCAACAACAAAGAGTGGCAATCGGACGAGCGTTGATTAACGCACCTGCGATTATCCTTGCGGATGAGCCAACGGGAAATCTGGACACGGAGAACACAAGGGATATTATGAAACTTCTGCGTGAATCCAATGAAGTCTATCGCCAGACAATGATCCTGATTACCCATGACCGTGAAATCGCAATGCAGGCAGACCGTATTCTGGAAATTCAGGATGGCAGACTTGTGAGGGATGAGGTGATACGCTGATGAATATGATTTTCATGCTTACACTCAGGAATCTGTTGTCGAATAAAAAGCGTACCCTACTCACACTTTTAACCATTCTTTGTCAATCAGTATGATAACCGCTATTCTCTGTGGGGATGGTCGTTGGTTGATTTTGAAAGAGAAAGAAAAAGTGTATGGTGGCGATTATGACTACTACATGGAGGATTTGACTTGGGAGCAGGTTCAAGAGCTATATAGTCAAAACAATGTAGGCGAAGTTTCGCTTCTCCGCTTTGCCGGAAACAGTTTTTACGGGGAGAAATCCAACAGTACAATGCTCTCCGTTGGCGAGATTGACGAGAACTTTACCCAAAGATTTTCGTTAAATCAGTATTTGTTTGCAGGGCGTTTCCCGCAAGATGAAAATGAGATTGTTATTTCAGAATCTTTTTTGAAGAAAAACAACATGAATACAGAGATTGGAGATACGATTTCTTTAACTCTTGGTTCAAGAATTTGGGATGAATATAATGCCCAGCTTTCCGGGCTGACAAATTATAGGGGCGAAGAAGAAAGCTTCGTTCCAACAAAAGAGAAAGCGTATGTAGTTGTTGGTATTCTGTCAGATGTGAATGACTCAAAATCGCAGCAAACTATAATGCCTTTGCAGGTGTTGACAAAACGGCATCCGATTTTGCTGCGTATGTCAAGGCAAAGAATTTATCCAATTCGATCTATACAGAAGCCGAAGAAGTGGCTGCGGCAGTAGACAGTCATGTAGCAAAGTTTCATTCGGAATTGTTAGTCTATCATGGAATTACCGGGGGTAAAGGAGCTGCAAAACTGATTGCTTTGGTGGTCATGGTCGTTTGTCTTTTGATGGCTGCATCTGCTTCAATGATCAGCAACGCCCTCTCCATTTCCTTACAGGAACGAATTAAGCAGATGGGAATGCTATCCAGTATTGGAGCCACAAAAGGGCAAAAACGCCTTAGCGTATATTTAGAAGCCTTCCTTTTGGGAGTGGTGAGCATACCCTTTGATTGGTTGTTGGTATCCTGCTATCTGCTCTGTTATTAAGTGTGGTCAGGGCAGCTTTTGGAGAAACATTCACTTTTGGCATCGTAGAACTGTCCTTGAAGGTAAACGGATTGATCCTGCTCGTCAGCGGATTATCCGGCATTGCTTCTTTGTACTTCGGAAGTAGAAAGCCTGTGAAGCAAGCAGCTAAAATTACAGTTATTGAAGCGATCCGCCAGTCTAACAATGCGGTATCAAGAAAGAAATTCCGTGACGGAAAAATCGTTTCTTTGGTTTTTGGCATTTATGGTTCGTTAGCAGCAAAAAATATTAAGCGTAATCCAAAACGCTTCCGAGCGATTACCGGCTCTATTTTCTTGTCGGTGGTAATTGCCCTTTCCTTATATAGTTTCTCTGATTTTATGCTTTATCAGACATCCTTGGATATGAAGGAGGACGGTTCCTGTTATACTGATGTGATTTCGATGATTCAATACAAAGATATTCCTGTCGCAATCGGGGCATTATCGGATGAAAATATCACTGCGGATGTTTCCTATTCTTTCAGCGATATATGACCGCTGAATTTTCGCAGGAACAAATCAATCCTGATATGCAAGGATATTTTATCAATGGTACGAAAGCAGAGGTATATGTCGTAGGATTGGACGAAGAAAATTTTGTCTCTTTGCGATGAAAATGGATTCAGTCTGGATGTGACAAATTTCAATCATGGAATTTTGCTCAATCAGACTATGGGATACTATAATTCGGCACAAAATCGGGTAATTGCAGGCTCACCGTTTCTTATTGAACCGGGAACAGAAATCATTCCGCTGGGGGCATCCGAGGATGCCTTGCCGATTATCGTGGAAGAAATCGTTTCAGAAGAAAATGCAAATATCCAATCCATGTTTGTGAGAGATCGAGCTGTCCTCATCGTGCCTTTAAGTTATTTTAACTTGCTGATAGATGATAACGCCTATGTGGAAATGAGAATACAGACAGCACAGCATAAAGAAGCAATGGAATGTCTGGCTGACAGAGGATTTCCGCAAACTGTGGACATTGCAGCCGCAACGAATAATTCCAGACAGGTATATACGATTGCAAAACTGGTAATCTGCCTGTTCTCGATCCTGATGACGGTTATTATCAGCTTGAATGTTTGTAACACTATCTCGAATACGATTCATTTGAGAAGAAGCGAATTTGCTGTTCTGCGTTCTGTTGGTATGACTGCCAAAGGATTAAAATGTACGCTATTGCTCGAAGCTGTTTTGTACGGCGTAAAAGCATTGGTTCTTGCGTTGCCTGTGAGCTTTTTGATTCATTGTGCTATCTACTACTTCATATCGTCGGGTATGACACCATTTGCTTTTTATATGAACGGCGGTATTTATGCTCTTGCAGTTATGGCTGTCGGCGCTATGGTATGTATCGCTATGCTGTTTGCTGTTAGAAGCGTATCAAAGGTGGAAATTGTAGAGGAACTGAAATTGAGCAATATGTAATCATTCAATCTAACAAAGCAACTGAAACAGAGGTAATAGAAATTGCGTAAAAAGAAACTGGTAAAGAGAGTTGCAGGCATTGCTTTGACTGTTGGTGCAGTTATACTTGCCATTGTATGTGTTGGTAAAGTAAATCGCATTCAGAACGAAAAAGATATTATTGGCACATGGAAGGATGCAAATGCTGAGGAGATATTTACCTTTCAAGAAAACGGGGAACTTGCTGTGAGTAAAGATATGCCCGATTCGGGTCTATCCTGCGGTGACGCATATTATAGTTTTTCTTACTCGGATATAATCTGTGTTACACAGGGAAATAGTAGTGTAGAATTTGAGATAGAAGTAGATCAAAACGAATTGAAAATCTTCTTCATGGGACAAGAATATCTGGAATTGGAAAAGTAATGATTACAAATAAAAGAAAACCATTGAGCCGATAATTCGCATCCTCTGCGGACTAACGGCTCTGCATATATTTTGAACGCTATTTTCAGAAACATTGTGTTTTGCAGAAAAGCCCCTTGACAAATTCCATCTCAGAAAAGGATTTTGGAAACCTACGCCAAGCAGAACGGCTTTACCAATCTGCGCTGGTACACCGACGACGGCTATTCCGGCGCGAACTTTCAAAGACCCGGTTTCCAAGCCATGCTTGCAGACATTGAAGCCGGGAAAGTGGGTACGGTCATTGTCAAGGACATGAGCCGGTTAGGGCGAAACTACTTGCAGGTAGGGTTTTACACGGAAATGCTGTTCCCCCAAAAGGGAGTGCGTTTTATCGCTGTCAACGACAATGTGGACAGCGCAAACGGCGGCATGGACAACGATTTTACCCCTCTGCGAAATCTGTTCAATGAATGGCTGGTGAGATACGAGCAAGAAAATCAAGGCAGTAAACGAGCAAAGGCATGAGCGGCAAGCCTGTTACCAGCAAGCCGGTCTATGGCTACCTCATGGACGAGGACGAGAACTATATCGTTGACGAGGAAACCGCGCCGGTTGTCCAGCAGATATACCAGCTTTGCCTTGCCGGGAACGGACCGACCAAGATTGCCCGTATGCTTACGGAGCAGCAAATCCCCACGCCGGGGACGCTGGAATACCGCAGGACGGGCAGCACCCGCCGCTACCACCCCGGCTATGAGTGCAAGTGGGCGACGAACACCGTCGTGCATATCCTCGAAAACCGGGAGTACACCGGCTGTCTGGTGAACTTCAAGACGGAGAAGCCCTCTTACAAGGTCAAGCACAGTGTAGAGAACCCCGTGGAGAAGCAGGCCATTTTTGAGAACCACCATGAGCCTATCATAGACCGGGAAACATGGGAGCGCGTGCAGGAGTTACGCAAGCAGCGCAAACGCCCGAACCGCTATGATGAAGTGGGGCTGTTCTCCGGTATGCTGTTCTGCGCCGACTGCGGCCATGTGATGTACCAGCAGCGGTATCAGAACAAAACCGCAAGCAGGACTGTTATATTTGCGGCAGCTACAAGAAGCGCACCCGCGACTGTACGGCGCACTTTATCCGCACCGACCTGTTGACCGCCGGTGTCCTTCCATCTCCGGCAAGTAACGGAATATGCCGCCAAGCATGAGAGCCGCTTTGTGAAGCTGCTTATCCAGCAGAACGAGATCGGCGGCAAGAGAAAGACCGCCGCAGCCACCAAGCAGCTTGAACAGGCGCAGGAGCGCATTGCCGAAGTGAGCCGCATTATCAAGCGGCTGTATGAGGACAATGTGAACGGCAAAATCAGCGACGAGCGTTTCATGGAACTGTCGGCAGACTATGAGCAGGAACAGCGGGAACTGAAAGACCGCGCCGCCGCTTTGCAGGCCGAACTGGACAAGTCGCAGGCCGCCACCGTCAACGCGGAAAAGTTTATGGGTATCGTCCGAAAGCACCTTGCCTTTGAGGAACTTACCCCCACCCTCTTGCGGGAAATGATTGAGAAAATCGTCGCATGAGTGTAGCTATGATGAGAACGGCACCCGCAGGCAGGACATTGAGATTTATTACAGCTTTGTCGGCAAGATTGACTTGCCCGAAGCCTAACGCCCGACCTATCCGACACAATGGCCAAGTGCCGGATAGGAACGGCAAAATTTTTTACACTTCTATTACTTCTTTATCACACATAAGCAAAGTCTCAGGGCATCAAGCAGTTCATGGCTAATTAAAGGGAACAAAAAGAAAGGAAAAGCCAATCCAGACGGTATCAGCGGCAGGCTACAAGAATAAATTGTGATTTCACAAGATTGGTGCTATAATAAGAGAAGTTCCTGCCGGCAGCCGCCCGGTGGTATGGATAGAAAGGCAGGAAAACAATATGCACATCAGCTATAAACCACTCTGGCACACACTGTTAGAGCGTGATATGAGAAAAGAGGATTTAAGGCTGCCGCTGGTATGACAACAAATATGATTGCCAACATGGGCAAGGGAAAGAATATCAGCATGGATACATTAGCCCGTATCTGCGAAACGCTGAATTGTGAGATTACCGATGTGATTGAGTTAGTACCAGACGAGCCTGCTTCCACAGGAGGTAAGGAACATGAGCGAATTGAAACCAAGAATAAAAGAAAACGGAATTGATTATATCCTTGTTGGAGATTACTACATCCCGGACTTGAAACTGCCGGAGGAACACCGCCCCATCGGAAAGTATGGACGGATGCACCGGAATATTTAAGAGAAGTCTGCCCAGCCAGATTACACACATTGACCCTGACCGGGGAATTGTGGACATATCTTGCAGACCTGAACGAACAGGCACAGAAACGGTTAGACACCATCATGGAGCAGATGAAAGCTGCCGAGGGCGTAACCGAGGAATTGAAGCGTACCCGTCAAATGGAATGGTGCAGCGTTGCAATAACATTCACAACCGGGCAGAAGAAATTGTTTTACATGAGATGATTTATTCATAACGGTATGGTAGAATGATTATTACAAATTAGAAGTTGTAAAGGAGACTTTGTATGGGTAGAAAAGAAATAACAACAAAAGAAGATTTAATGAAAGTAATAGAATTATTCGAAAATACTGGAATTACATACTGGTTGGATGGCGGATGGGGTGTAGATATTTTAGCTGGTAAACAAACAAGAATTCATAGAGATATAGATATAAATTTTGATGCTCAACATACGGAAAAATTGTTAAATGTGCTTTGAATCTGGGCTATAAAATTGATACAGACTGGAAACCGGTTAGAATAGAGTTATATAGTGATGAACTTGGTTACTTAGACATTCACCCGTTCGTTTTAAGTGAGGACGGAACTTCAAAACAAGCTGATTTAGAGGGTGGCTGGTATGAGTTTGAAAAAGATTACTTTGGTAGTGCTTTTTTTGAAGGAAAACAATTCCTTGTATATCCTTAAAAGGCCAAAGAGTTTTCCATTCAGGTTATGAATTAAGAGATAAAGATAAGCATGATATTTCAATTCTTGAAAGTTTATCAAAATAACATTGCTGTAATTTCTAAGATAAATTCCACTTTATCGCTTTGAAATTTTAACTGAATAAGATAGCACCAACCGCTGCTACATGGAAGCAAACACAACCATGCAACAGCGGTTTTCTTTACCGTTTTTCCTTTGACTGATAGGAGTTCCTGTTTCTTTGATTTTGTAGAATCCGAATGAGCCAGCGAAATTCTTCGTCTGACAGATTTTTATAGTTGATGCCGAGCTGCTTGCAGTAAAGGACAACCAGCTTTTCATCCCGACTGCCCTTGAAATTTTCAACCGCTTCCAAATTTTCTTTCAATTCATCGGCAACGGTGGTCTGGGGCGCACTCTCGCTGTCCTTTTGTGGGCTTCCCTGAATATCCCGGATAATGAGATTGAGGTCATCAAGAACCATGTGGCTGAAATATTCATCATCGCTGATATGGGCGGCTTGCAGCACTTTCAAATGCGGGTCGTCTTCGCCGGGGCGATACCGTTCAATGATTTCATGCCGGACAGTATCGACAAGGGCGTTGAGGTTTTGAATCTGCATGGTGGCAATCCCATCTACATAAATCTCAATGTCCGCAAGAAACTTGATAAAGTCCTTATGAGTGGCAAGCTCACAGAGCAGACGGTTGTTAATCCGACCGCCTTTCAGAAGTGCCACCATCTCATCATTCAAATGCAGCTCTGTTAGTGGCGTGTTGATCTGCTCCCGGTTCTCTGTCCGGCACAGCAGATAATCAACGGAAACCCATAGAAGTCTGCCAGCGTGATAAGGTTGCCATGATTGATTTCCTTATAATCCTCTTTTTCATAACTGCCAAGAGCTGATTTGGAAATGCCCGTCAGCTCTGATAATTCTTCCAGATTTAAGCCTTTGTCCTTGCGGAGTTCCCAAAGGCGTTCCTGTATGCTTGTCGCCCTTCATGGGCGCACGCCCTTTCCGGCGGTTTCATTACTGCCGCTTAACTGGATTATATCATACTTTCCGCAATCGTGGAAATTTCTGATTTTTACCCTTAATTCCTACTTTGTGGACATACGGCACAGGGCACAAAAATGTTCTATGATACAGGTAGTTCATCGATGGATTATTCCAATCGAATGACCAGCCTGTGTGGGATATGCTTCCCCGGCGATGTAGCGCCATGACTTTTGGCAGGGATATGGAGGAACCCTGACCGAAACGAGCGTACCAAAGGGAGCAATACGCCGCTGTGAGATTCAGGGGAGGAACGACACCGGGGAGAACTGGCGAACTGATACCGAAATGATACCGAAACACGACAATCTGATAGGGGGATAGTCTACCCTATTGCTGATACTTGAGATTTTAGACGGCTCTATGACCGTAATTTTGCCGAAAATCGCCCCGAAACTATACACTAAAACGGGAGGAAACGCAATATGCCGAGAATGAGCAAAAAGAGGAAGCATGAGCTTCTTTTACCTCAATGACCGGGGCGTGTCACTTACAACGAATTATGCCGGAAATGCAAGCATGGGTGCAAGCAGAGCTTCCGGGCGGTTGTGGTTGACTGCCCCCGTTATTTATCCAAAAGAGCAAAGAAAAAGGAGGAACACACCGAATGAATTTTGAATTTATGACGATAGGCACACCGTTGCCGCCCTGTATGCCCTTTCCCAGAGCGTTGACAGGATTTCCAGTCAGCAGCACCGCAAAGGTCATGTACTGCCGGATGTTGGACGCTATGCTATCCAACGGACAGGAGGACGACAACGGAATCCTGTTTATCTGCTTCCCTGTCACAGCCATTGCCGCAGTCCTGTCCCGCAGCCCCATGACGGTCAAGCGTTCTCTGAATGAACTGGAAACCGCCGGACTGATCATGCGAGTGCGTCAGGGCGTTGGAGAACCAAACAGGATTTATGTGCTGATACCGGGAAAGGAGGACGCTGCCCTTGCCTGATACCTCAAAGCTGGAAAAGCTCAACCGAGAGTTGGAAAAGAGTGAAAAGAAACTGCGGAAAGCCATCAATGATGAAAAGGCATTGCAGCACCAGCTAAAGCAGCTTACCCGAAAAGAACGGACACACCGGCTCTGTACTCGTGGCGGTATGCTGGAAAGTTTTCTGCAAGAGCCGGAACGCCTGACAGATGATGATGTCATGCTGTTGTTGACACTCATTTTCACAGGCAGGACACGCAGGAACTATTGAAGAAACTGCTGGAACGTGAGAAGCCGGAAACCCTTAGTTTACTAAGGCAATTATACACCACCCAGAGGTTGGTGCATTGCGTTCTCCGAAGGCTCCTCGCCGGCTGTGATTTTCCGCAGTCATGGTCTGCTCCAAATCAAACAGGGGACGCTACGCTTCTGCGCTGGCTGCCGCCAGCTACCCTTTGTGGACTTGCCATCTGGGAGACCTTGCGCTGCAAGCTGTTCCCAGCCGACAAGTTTCATAAAATATGCTATCTTTCGATAGGCAATAAAGTATAATAAAGTCAGCAATAAATCGGAATTTTACGGTCAGTAAGGAATGCGTAAAGTTATATGATTGTATTATAAGCGATTTGTTAAATTTTATAACCACTTGTATTTGCCTGCGATTTATGGTATAATATTTTGAAATTTAGAAAGAGGTGGAAGATGATTAACTTTTCTTGCAAATAAAATCAAAATATGCGGTAGTGCTATACTTTGGCATTATTGTGTCTATTGCAAGAAAGTTATATGTCTATCTTACTCAATATAGTGCTGTTGCCACTTTGCTTAGTGGTGTTATTTTATGCTATGACGAGCTGCAAGGATAAACTTTCTTGTGGCTCTTATTTTGTTTTGGAGGTGCTTTATGAATAGTGCAGAACAGATAGTTACACATGATTATCTCCGTATAGTGTCGGTTCCTTTGGTGAAATCTATACGTAGTAAACATTCACCGAACCGACTTTGTATCGTATGACATGCAAAGGAGGATAATATTTATGTCAATGATTAAAATTGAAAACCTTACGTTTTCATATCCGACAAGTTATGATAATGTTTTTGAAAATGTCAGTTTCCAGGTTGATACCGATTGGAAGCTTGGTTTTGTGGGCAGAAACGGACGAGGTAAAACAACCTTCTGAATCTTCTGCTTGGGAAATATGAGTATAGTGGAAAATCCTATCATCCGTACAGTTTGATTATTTTCCTTATCCCGTTTCAGATAAGAATCGTATTACAGAGGATATATTGCAGGAGATTTGCCCACTTGCGGAAGAATGGGAACTTATGCGAGAACTTTCTTATCTTGATGTTGATGTCGATGTGCTTTGGCGACCTTTGAAACACTTTCCAACGGAGAGCAGACAAAGGTTTTGATTGCCGCTCTTTTCTTAATGAAGGGCATTTCCTACTGATTGATGAACCTACCAACCATTTGGATGCCAAAGCGAGAAAAAGTGTGGCGGCATATCTGAAAAAGAAAAAGGGATTCATCTTAGTTTCTCACGATCGTCGCTTTCTTGACGATTGTGTTGACTATATTCTATCGATTAACCGAGCGAATATCGAAGTGCAAAGAGGAAACTTTTCATCATGGATGTCAAATTTTGAGCGACAGCAAGAATTTGAACTGGCTCAGAACGAACGTTTGCAAAAGGACATCAGACGATTACAGCAGTCGGCAAAACGCGCTGCAGTATGGTCTGAACGTAGAAGCTTCCAAAATTGGGGCAGCAGATAAAGGTTATGTCGGTCATAAAGCCGCCAAAATGATGAAGCGTTCAAAATCTATAGAAGCGAGACAACAACAGACAATCGAACAAAAATCAGCATTGCTGAAAAATATGGAAACCGCAGAAGCCCTCAAGATACAACCGCTTAATTACCATACAGATTTGCTTGCATCATTATCGAATGTAGTAGTTTATTATGATGGCATTTCAGTTTGTGAACCCGTTTCGTTTGAAATAAGACAGGGAGAACGCATTGTGCTTGATGGAAAGAACGGCAGTGGCAAAAGTAGCCTGTTAAAGTTGGTAGTCGGGCAGTCCATAGATTATACGGGTACAGTAACACTTGGCTCTGGGCTTGTAATTTCTTATGTGCCACAGGATACATCGTATTTATGTGGAACCCTTTCCGAGTTTGCAGAAGAAAACAACCTTGATGAAAGTTTGTTCAAGGCAATTCTTAGGAAAATGGACTTTGAGCGTGTACAGTTTGAAAAGGATATTAAAGACTTTTCTGGCGGGCAAAAGAAGAAAGTCCTAATTGCGAAAAGCCTTTGTGAAAAGGCACACTTGTATGTATGGGATGAACCGCTCAACTTTATTGATGTGTACTCACGTATGCAGATTGAACAACTCATAACGGAGTTTGCCCCGACCATGCTCCTGGTAGAACATGACAGTGTTTTTCGAGATACTGTGGCAAGTAAAATTGTGAATATCTAAATTGGTTCTTCCGCAATTTTACGTTTTTCGCTTTAATAAAAATGGAGAATGCTGATTTACACTGGCATTCCAGTATTGAAAAATTACAAAATACGGATAATTGCGTAAGAACCTCTAAATTAAAATAATTGTATGGGTTAATTCCAGCTTTACAGAGACTCAAATTCCAGTTTGTAGAATTAAGAAAATCTAAATTTGTGGAGAGATTTCTTGAACTTTCCTTATTTTACGGGCTTTCCAGCCCCTTAAATAGTGAAATGATATGTATTTTCCCTTATTTTTGACCTTATGCGGAATCAGCAAGGGAAATAAGGGAATTTTTTATTTAGTCGTTGCCTGCCACTTTATCAAGAAGTCTGGCGGAGTTCCGCTTTGCCTTTCTTGTAGAGTGGGCGTAGACATTCATTGTGGTACTGACATCAGAGTGCCCTAACAGTTCCTGCACATCTTTTGGGGCAGCTCCGTTTGAGAGGAGGTTGCTTGTGTAGGTGTGTCGCAACTGGTGGAAATGGAAATTCTCAAATCCGTCCAGCCTTTTTGCAACTGATCGGCAGGCAATGCTGAGTGTGCTTGGCAGTTCCAGACATCCGTCCGGTCTCAGGCAGACAAAGGAGATTTCCTTGTAATCTACCGGGATTTCTTCGGTTCCGTCCAGATGATAATATTCATAATACACTCTGTTTTTGTCCTGTGCTTCCTTGTAGAAATTGCGGTGGTAAAGTTCACCATACTGCATCCGGCTTTTAAGCTGTTTTTTTCTGGCGGTTTTCAGTATTTCAGTCAGAGTATCGCCAAAATCAACAATCCTTACTTTCTTTCGCTTGGTCGGTCCGATGATGTTTTTATGTTTTGTGCCATCATAGCGGATACTTCTTTAATGGTCAGGCATTGTTCTTCAAGATTGATGTCCTGCCATGTCAATCCGCAAACTTCACCGATACGAAGTCCCGCATAGTATGCGATCTGGATTGGCAGGATTGCAGGTGGATTCTTTACTTTGAGGTATTCTATCAGTCTCTCATAATCTTCATGGGAAATAGGCTGTATGCCTTCTTCTACCTCATCATCTGAGAATAAATCCACATCCTCTGCCTGTTTTTTCAGCTTAATATACTGCATAGGATTAAAAGTAATCAACTGTTTTGGAAATACTGCAAACCGGAAAGCCTGTTGTAATACTGCTGAAAAGGAATGGATGTAATCTTTACTGTATCCTTTTCTCACTTTTCCATCTGGAAATTCCCCACCGAATGTAAGCAGATCGAGAAATGCCTGTAAATGTTCAGCAGTAACGGTTTTTAATTTGCGTTCTGCAATCGGATGTTTCTTGATACAACGGATTGCACCAAGATAATTTTCCACTGTACCATTGCTGAGTGTTCCGACTTTCAGTTCTTCTTCCGCCCATATCAAGAAGTTCTCCTACAGTAAGATTATCTGTCTTTGCGACAAATTTCTTGCTTTCGTAATCATCCATTGCCTGACGGAGCAGTTTTTCCGTTTCACTTTTACTCTCTGTTCCAGCGTATTCTTTCTGAACCAGATTGCCGCTTGCATCTTCTACATAGAAGCGGTAGTACCATTTCTTTCCTTTTTTTCTTACAGATCCTTTTGCCATAATCGTGTGTCTCCTTTCGATATCAGACAATCGGAACTGATGAAATGCTTCTTGCGTGTAAGTATATCATAACCCGGTTGTCGTTCTATACCGAATCGGAATCCTCATACAAAACTTCTGATAAAAGATTTTCAAGCCTTTGTTCTGCCATTTCCGGTTTCTTGGAATAAAGCCTTACGATATCTGCCATGTCGTTAAAGGCATTAACAGTGTGGGTGATCTCCCGGAGAAACATAATCTCGTTATATTCATCATTCGATTCAAACCCCATTACTTTTGCAATATCAGCTTCATTCGTGTTGCCCTTGTAATTCTTGCAGGCAAACTGGAATGATTCCAGAAACAGGTTATATTGCTTTAACATCAACAGCAGTAAATCTTTGGAAAAAGCATCTTCCTTTTTACTAAGGTCGAGAGGTAACTGTTTGAGAATATCGCCCATTGCATCACGAATCTGTAATTCTTTCTTATCCGTAATATCGGTTTCGTATTCATCGGTTTCCCTCTGAGCCATTCAATAGATACATGAAGTGCTTCCGAAAGACCTTCCAGCACCATCTTTTTGGTATTGTCAATCGAACCATTCTCATAACGCAGGATTGTGGAAGCGGTAACTCCCATCTTCTCTGCAACATAAGGCTGTGTCAGATTTAATTCCAGACGACGCTGTTTTGCCCTGCTGCCTATCAGCTTGCGTAGTTCTTTATCTTCATGCTGATTGCCTCCTTTTCGGTATGTATGAATTATAGCATGTACCTCCTCCATAATTGCAATATGCAATATAATAATTATTTTTAAAATTTCATAACGCTTGACAACACAATATAAAACCGCTATACTAACAGCACAACAAAAATTGCATAATGCAATTTATAAGGAGGTGACAAGATGACGGAAAGAAAGATTGCATTATCCATCGAGGAAGCAGCCGACTATACAGGAATTGGCAGAAACACTTTGAGAAAGCTGGTTGAATGGAAGAAGCTTCCGGTATTAAAAGTCGGAAGAAAAGTCCTTATTAAAACTGACATTTTAGAAAAGTTCATGGAAGCCAACGAGGGGCGAGATCTGAGGGATAAAGGAAATGTAAAACTGTCACAAGAAATGTGGTAACTTAAAAGGCGGCTTCCTAAGAAATCGCCAAAGGTTTTATCAGACCGAAGCCATGATATACCTACACGCAAGAGGATTATATCATGTGCTTCTCCTGATATGCAACTGGAATCCAATGTTTATCTTGTCGGAAAACATCGACAAGATAATGCTCCGCAAGGATGCACCAAGATTCTGATTGGAATTATGTCAACAGAGCTGACCAGAATCGTGTGCCAAATCTTAGCAGAGCAAGATTTGATTATAAGAGAAAGGATGAAGACGATATGGCGAAATCAACAAAGACTTATGAAGAAAGAATACGTGCATTAGAGAAAAAGGAACAGGAAAGCATCGAAGCTACCAAAAAGCTCATTGCACAGCGAAAGGAACTGGAAAAGAGAAAGAAAGCAGAGGAAAGTAAAAAACGAACCCACAGGCTCTGTCAGATTGGCGGTGCGGTGGAATCGGTTCTTGGCTGTCCGATTGAAGAGGAAGATTTACCAAAGCTGATAGGCTTCTTAAAAAGGCAGGAAACAAACGGAAAGTTTCTTCTCAAAGGCGATGCAAAAAGAACCATTTACAGACATGGAGGAAGTGTAATGGCGGAGGGAGTGGGTTTTTCCATTCCCTTCATTGCCTTTGAATGAAGGGCGCACTTATGGACAACCAGAGGTCGTCCTTATAAGTTTGCCACAAGTGGCAACCGGTCTGCGCTTACGCTTGCCGGGCTCGTTCCGTCGGCGGGCTTTCAGCCAGACCTGCTCATGCCGCAGGGGCACTCTTTGCGCAGCGTTCCGACAGCTTCACTCCTGCCAAACCAGAAGAAGATGCTGTCGGAAATCAATGCCGGATACGGCAGAAAGGGGGAATCATATCATGGCGATATTTCACTTTACAGTAAAGATTGTCGGGCGCAGTAAAGGAAAATCTGTCATATCCGCATCGGCATATCTTAATGGAGATGTGATGAAGAATGAGGAAACAGGCAGAATCAGTTACTATACTTCCAAAAAGGAAGTCGTCTACACCAGTCTGATGATGTGCGAAAATGCACCTCCTGAATGGCTGCATGTACCGGAAGAAAATATAAAAGGTTTCAACAGTCTATCCGTTATAAAAGAGCGGATGATAAAGATGCCGCACTGGAAAAGTTTAAAATCACATTTCAGAAACAGCGGCTATGGAATGAGGTATTGAAGATAGAAAAAAATGCAGATGCACAGCTTGACGCTCATTTGAATTTTCCTGCCGAAAGAATGGAGCAGACAGGAACAGATTGATTATACAACCGAATATATTCAAAAGACTTTCGTGGACGAGGGAATGTGTGCCGACTGGAGCATACACGATAAGGGCGACGGGAACCCACATGCATTTACTTGTAACCATGCGACCATTCAATCCAGACCACTCATGGGGCAACAAGGAAGTCAAGGACTGGGATTTTGTCAGAGATACTGACGGAAATATCGTGGTTGATGAATCCCACCCGGACTGGTGGCAGGATAAGAAAAATCCAGACCGTCATGGAATCCGTATTCCGGTACTTGATGAAAACGGAGTACAGAAAGTCGGGGCAAGAAACAGAAAACAATGGAAACGTGTTCTGACTGACGCTACTGGCTGGAACAATCCAAAGAATTGTGAGTTATGGCGAAGCGAATGGGCAAAGATGTGTAACCGGCATTTATCCATAGACAATCTGATTGACCACCGCTCTTATGAAAGACAGGGCAAATTGAAAGTCCCTACGATTCATGAGGGTGCAGATGCAAGGAAGATTGAGGAAAAATATCTCACCGGGCAGATAAGGAAAGGTTCATGGAAGGTCGAGGAAAACCAGATGATAAAAAAACAAAATGCACTGCTGCAAAAGGTAATTGCAACCTTTGGTAAGGTATCCGGTGCATTGTCGATGTGGAGGGAGTGGTTGAATGACATTAGAAGAAAGCAAAGAAGTAATTCCCATGATGGAAGCAATGATTACACAGATAGAGGAACAGCAGAATATCATGGCAGAGATGCTTCAGGAGATACAGGAAAAGGACGAGAAGCTGATGTGCTTTCAGGAGCAGGAAGAACGATTGCAGCAATTAGAGAAAGAATTGTCAGAGCTGCTACAAATCTTACCGGATACAGAAGAACTGTTGATGCTTCTGGAAGAAAAGACAGACCAGATACAGAAACTCACAGACGAAAATCAGCAATGGCAGGAATTGGCACAGAAATTAAACAGCGAGAACCGGCTATTGCAGAAACAGAACAGCGAATTACTGAACTTGAACAGCAATTAGAGAAAGGAAGGTTGATTGATGAACGAATTAAGAAACTCAAAGAGCGACGATCAACTGGAAGAGTTGCTTCTGCTGACAGAGCAGATGCAGGAAGAACTCGACCAGAAAGACAGGACTATCCGGGAACTGAAAGTGCAGCTCGACGAATCGCTGACCTTGAACGAGAAGTTAAACAGCGAGAACAAAACAGAGAACATTCAAGCCTTAAAGAACGACTTGAGGAAAACAAAAGAATTGTTGCAGAGCGAGAAAGAGAAAACACACACCGTCCAAGCCATGATAGAGGAATGTCGAGATAAGCAGAGACAGGCAGAACAGGAACGGGATTATGCACTCCCCATCAAAAAAGTAGAGATACCGGTTGAAAAGCCGGTGCTCTATCAAAAGTGTCAGAATTGTAATCAGACAGCTTATCTAAAAGCTAAGGAAAGGTATGATACGCAGAGAGAAAAACTGGCAGGCAGATATAAAACAAAAACAGCCATGTATGAAGCATTGATGTTTCTGCTGATATGGTATTCCGTATCAACTACTCTTTTTCAGATGATACGGTCAAAAATATTTATTTCTGATTGCGTGGTATTCTTTGATACAATCGCAACTTTCACACAGACCATTGCTGGCTGGGTTGTACTGGCAGGAAAGAACGTGGCACAGATTAGTGATGGAATATCCAATCCTGTCGTTGCTGGAATTATAAACTGGCTGATAAGAATATTGATTTGCGGTGGATGTCTGGTGGGTGGGAATACTTTGGCATTCATCGAAATAAAGATTGCAGGGCTATATAAGAAATACTGTTGGGATATGATTACCATAATGGTGATACTTGTAAGTATGGCAATAGCTATCTACTTTGGGGATTGGATAAAGGAAGTATTGCCAATCAATCTGCTATTTCTCTTATTATTCGTGCAACTGGTATATGTTGGAATCAGGTGGTATGTAAAGGGATGGCGGGAAAACAGAGGTTATGTTTAAAAATAAAAAAATTGTCTGAGACGCAGCGAAGTAAATAAAATGAGTAGTATTATAAGAAGTCAGCAGTGCGTGAATAAACTGCTGGCTTCTTTTTTGATAGATACAGTCACTCTCAGAGAGTGTGCAGGATAGTAAAGTAATAATATCAACATGACGATATAGAAATGGGGAAGCATTGTATTTCAAAGAGTTTGAGATACAATGCTTCTGCGTTTCTATAGGAGATAGTCGTTCTATGCGGAAAATAGTCATTTGATGCGGAGAATGATCGAGCGGAAGATTTGTTTGATATAATAAAGAGTGCTAGGTGAGACTTGTATGGTTTACAGGTATGAGAGAAATCAAAGACAGGAATGAAAAATATGAACATTATTATTTGTGATGACAGGATAGATGACAGAAAAAATCTATCAGATTTGCTGTCAGAAAAAAAAAAAAAAAAGAATTATGAGTTTGCTATTACAGAATATGATTCTGGAGAACAGTTATGCGAAGAACAATCAGCTTTGGAAGCGTGTCAGATATTATTTCTGGACATCAATATGCAGGGGATGGATGGGCTGAAAACAGCTATGAGGATTAAAGAAAAATATCCAAAACTTCCGGTTGTGCTGGTGACGGCATACATGAATTACGCACTGGATGGATATAAGGTGAAAGCAAGCCGTTTTCTGCTGAAAGATAACCTTGCAGATACTATAGAAGAATGTATGGATGATTTGATAGCAGAAATTAATAAAAACCGTAGGATTCTCGAATTTCGTTTTGTGGAGGGAACGATAAAACTCTATGCAGATGACATCATTTATATAGAAACAGAACTTCACAAAAATGTATTTTATACTGAAAAAGGTACGTTTCAGATTTATAAAAAACTGGATGAACTGGAAAATGAATTCAAGGATATGGGATTCGTGCGGGCACATCTAAGTTTTCTTGTAAATGAGTTAAACCAGATAGGGATAAAAATAGATATGTATCGGCAGGAGTACAGATTTACTCCTGCTTTCGCCTTTATTCAGGCGGTTTGACGTGTAGTACGCCGCATATATTCCCGCTCCATTTCCCGCATTTCCTCGTCTGTGGAATATCCACAATCCCGACATAGGAATATTAAATGTCGATTTGCTGTGTCCGTTTCCCGTCCTTTTTCTCACGCTCATGGATTACGATTTTATCCACAAATGCGTTTAGGATTTCGGGCGTGAGTTCGTCAATGCGGGTATATTTCTTCGTGACGGCTATCAGCTTTGCTACATTGGTCACTTCCATATCGGCTTGGCTGACCTCTGCGGTCAACGCTTCGATTTCACGCTTTAACTGTCCCTGCTCCGCTTCATATCCGTCTGACAGCTTGTAAAAGCGTTCGTCATTCAGTTTTCCGCTGACATTGTCCTCGTAGATTTTGCGGAACAGGCGGTCAAGCTCATCCATCCGCTTTTCGTCTTTTTCTATCTGTTTCTGCTTTGCGGACAGTTCGTATCGGCGTTCCGCAAGGGTGGTGTCTATCTGCCGTCGGATAAATACCCGCTCAAACTGCTGTAAATAGGACAGGAAATGCTGAAGCTGTTTCAAAACCAACTGGTTTAATGTCCTCCTCGGATATAATGCTGCGTGCAGTTCTGCGTGCGGCTCGTCCGTTTGTACTGCGAACAGCCTTTAAGGTTGATTTAATAGGGTGCGTCTTTGTAACCGCCATATCTCGTCCACCGCCTTTTTAATGTCCTCTATATCCTGCCTGTAAACCGTCCCCGTCGCATTGGCGCGTTTTGCAATCTGGTTGATGTTCCGGCTCACCGCTTGCAGTTCCCGGATATATGCTTTTGTGTCGCTTCGGTCAACGACAAGAATATACCCGTCTATCGCCATTTTACGGAAGTATGCCCCATACTGCTTTATGGGAAGCTGCTTCATCTTCTCGTCGATCAGCCGCTTTTCTTCTTCCGTAACGTAAAACTTCATCTGTATATTTCTCTTTCGGTTTTCCATTTCCGCACCGCCTTCGGTATAAGGGTTTGGGATTATCCCAACAAGCACTTTTCGCAAACGGGTACTCGTTTGCTGTGCTTGCTATCTACTCCTTATCCCGTTTCAAAGGCAGCGTTTGTTGCACTCTCTTCTAATTTGGCGCAAAAAAAGATTGCAGCCCCTATGCGCTGCAATCTCCTGCTTCCCATATTGTGAGGTTAGTCCTCTGCTTGTTCGACTTCTGTTATCTCCCTTGCCGTTGCGGTTACAATCCGTATGCCTTTATCGCTCATACCGTCCAGCAGCGCGTCGCTGCCGCCGCCCGGTGGATTTCTCCGCATTGCTGTTCGGGAAGAATAATTGATCTACCGAAATATGATACCGGGTTACAAGGTCATAGAATACCTGTAAACTCGGCTGTTGTCCCTTGTTCTCGATATTCGCAAGGTAGCGCGGGGAAATATATAACTCGTCGCTTACCTTTTTGCGGCTCTCGCCGTATTCATTTCTCGCGGCTTTTATAGCTGCCCCGAAAGCCTTAAAGTCGTACAATGGTACGGGTCTTTTGCCATTTCATTCACCCTGTTACATTTTACAGTTCACCTTTCTTTTTGGATATGTCCACACAATTCATATCATTAGGTTAAATACTTCCTGTTGTGTATTGACAGTAGACTGATTTTCTGATAAAATAAAATTTATGTAAAAGGAGGCGGCGTTTATGTTGCATAGCATGCGTATTAGATAAGCATTGAAAAAAAGGATTTTCCCATTTTCAACATGGGCTTTTTTGTCATGCTTATTTTGCGGATGCTATACAAAAAACTAACGACGTATAGATATAGTATAGACATAGTGCAAGCTATGCCTTAGTTTTGTTGTACTGCTCTGTGCATTATAAATGCAGGTCAATGCTCATGTTGAGGATTGACCTGCATTTTTTTGTGTAAAAAGGACGAGTGAAATATAATGCTTAAAAAATATTGGATAAAATGTCCGATTTGTAACGGAAAGACGAGAGTTCAAGTATTTCATAATACTGTATTAAAAGATTTTCCTTTTCTGCCCTAAATGCAAATTGACGCATATCATTGATGTAGAAAAATTAGAGATTGTAATCAAAAATACAGAAAAACAAACTTTTATTATTTAGAAGAAAGGATATAAAAATGAAACGTTTACCTAAATATACGCCTGCGGAAGTACGGAATGATCCATACGGATTTACTTACAAAGAAATGTCGGAAGTTATTGGCGAGAATGAAGCAAAAGCCTTATATGAAGAATTATATAAGCAATTACCACGCAAAAAAAATCTATCAATGTTGGTAAAAAATATTTGCAAAAGCAGTGATACTGAAAAGTATGTTTACGAACTGAAAGACAACAAATACATTGAAACGGTTTTTATCAAGCGGCGAGATGGTGGAACTGTTTGCGTGAGCACACAAGTCGGTTGTCCTGTTGGTTGTATTTTTTGTGAGTCCGGGCGAAATGGCTTTGTTCGTAATCTAACATCGTCAGAAATCGTACAACAGATTATATTGTTGCGTCGAAAAGTAAACCGTATCGTTTTTATGGGTATGGGAGAGCCTTTATTCAATTATGACAACTTGATAAAAGCAATCCATATTCTCCGAGATAGATATGGGCTCAACTTTCCAACCGACGGCATTACCATATCAACAGTTGGTCCGGTCGATCAATTAAAAATTGCGCGAGGAACATCTTAAAATTCAGTTGACAATATCTTTACACGCAGCAACACAATCTGCAAGAAATCGTATTATTCCTCACATGCGCATATATGCTATTGAAGATGTTGTTAAGCAAGCCTTATCCTATTCTGAAAGGCATAATCGCAAAATTGTCTTTGCGTATTTGCTTTTACCGGGTATAAATGACCGGCCCTCAGATGTAAGACAACTTGCAAAATGGTTTCGGGGCAAAAAAGTTATGATTAACGTGTTACAATACAACCCAACAAGCAATTCAAGAATTAAAGCACCACAGAAACGGGAAATAGTTGCATTCAAACATCAATTAGAGCAAGCAGGACTTGAAGTTACTATGAGAGTTTCTCATGGCAGAGATTAACGCGGCTTGTGGACAGTTAGCTAACACATATAATAAATTCAAAAAATGATTAAAAGTGCCAGACGCATAGACGCAGAGCCGATAACGCATTAGGTCAAAAAACCTATGTGTTATCGGCTTTTTTATTTAATATTGCGCAAAAGCCGCTGTTCCCTATTATAGAATGGATTGCGGGTAGTGTATTAAAGTCGCCCTTTTTTAAGGATACGGCGGTATCGGGGAGGTATCGCCGTGTCCATTTTTATTTACTGTAACCCGCATAATGCTTTGCGGTCAAAAAAAGCTATGCTCCGCAAGCGGGATATTCCGGCTATGAGTATGAACTGTCAATACATCTAAATACTTCTTACATTTCCTTTGCGCTCGTCCGCGTCTTGCGGACGGGCGCATTTTGCTTTTTTCAACTTTTTTCTGAAAAACGCACTCAAGAGCCATCTCCCGAACGGGTACGGAGCGAAAGGGGCAGAGAGGACAAGCCCTTAACTCCCGTCCTCTACTCCACGCGGGAAGGAGGTGAACTCTATGGAGCTATCTTCTTCCGACAAGGAAAGAATACAACATCAGTACGACGCATTAGCAAAGAAAACTTTGGTTGGCGAAGCGAAAAGCCACCGCCGCACTCTTGCGAAACGCGCAGCACGCGAAGTACCTTTTTCGGATTTGAGCGAAAGCGAACTCGCGCAGCTTTTCACAACGGACGAATACAAAAGCGATTATTTCCGTTTTCAAGTGTCCGGCTTTGATGTACTCGTCAAAAATGAACTGCTTGCCGAAGCCCTTAACGCTTTGCCCGAAAGGAAACGCGGCATTATCCTTTTGTCCTACTTCTGGACATGAGCGACGCGGAAATTGCTGAACTGTTGAATGTTGTACGCACGACGGTTTTCCGGCACAGGAAATCCGCGCTTGCGAAAATCAAACAGTATTTGAGGGAAAAGCAGATGATGAATACCGTTAGGAAATCTGAAAATCTGTTGCCGTTCCCTGTCATTTCCGCAGCGGCAAACGGCGACACAACCGCCATGTGCGCGATCTTGAAGCATTACGAGGGTTACATAGCGAAACTTTGTACCCGCACGCTGAAAGACGACGCGGGCAATACCTATTCCTATGTGGACGAGGAAATGCGTAACAGGCTGCAAGTGCGCCTTATTACCCGCACCCTTATGTGACACAAAACACAATTCTAATAGTGTGGAAGAATATTATGAAAAATTATGTAAAAAGTTTCCGCAAATAAGTTTTAATACCAACGGCGGTGTTGTGCCTTGCAATTCCAATAAAGTGGTCGTAAATCTTTCTTATGACTGTTTGAAAAAAATGGCTAATGATCCGGAATTCGCAAAAGAAATAGAATGGAATTTATCCGGAGAGGTTGCAGCAAATTCACAAGTATATTCTTTTGCAAAGCGTGACGGTGTAGAGTTGGGAGGCAGGACAGTTACATATGATGCTAATGGAAATCGGCAATCTTCATGTGGTGGTATGAGAACAGCTAATTCGTCAAATAAAAGTTCAGATGTATTGAGTACACAAAATCAACAAAAAGCAGCAAAAAGTAGACGGGACAAAAAACGTGAGCAAGAAGAATACTTAGAGAAAATGCGTGAGAAACGAAAAAGAGATGAAGAATATTTGGAAGAATTGCGTGAGAAACGCAAAGATAGAGATGAGTATATTAGTGAAATGTCAGAAAACAGTAGTTCAGTGGTAAGAGCATATACTCAAGCGGAATACGATAATGTAGATTTATTATCTACATTAGATACGAAAATCTGAGGAGGACACGGATATGTCGTTGGAAGTTTACAGTAGGCAGAGTAAGGCGTTTCAGTATGATGGATATAAAATAAATTCTGAAATGCGGGAACACATAAATGCAGAAAAAAGCAGTTCAAATGTACATAAAGACAGAGATACCGTGAATTTTTCCGCAGAGGGCAGAAATATGTGTTACGGATTTGGAGTGCATGATGTAAAAGACCGTGCAAAACATACGGTAGTTAAGCCAGGCATAGCACCTCTTTTTGACACTATTTCAAGGACACTGAAAACAGTCAGAGAAGCAGTACATTTACAATTCAGATAAAATGATTGGAGGAACAGAAGTATGCACATTGGTTCTGGTCTAAATACGGTATCTTCAATGTACCGCCAACAAAAAGGCAATAATATGAAAACGCCTGCATCTGGGGAAAAGACATTTTATACGGCAGAAACACCGAAGGTATATCAGATATTCACAACAGATAATATGTTGTGGACAGGAGGTAATGGCACCGGTCTTTCTTATTGTCTTAAATATGCGGATGATTCAACGGATGAAAATCCGGTGGTGTTACATCTAATTACAAAAATACAGCTATTAAAGATACGGTCAAATAAGCTGCTCCATCATGGGAAAAGTATAAAATTAGGAGCTTTAGATAATATCACAAGGGAAAAGTTTTCAAAAACTTCTGGTAACTCTTTGAAATACATATCATATCAATAGATACGATAATATAAATTATGTTTGTATTTGTTGATAACAGGTTTATATCGGAAAAATTGTAAATTTATTTTCTATGTGAATTTTCATTTTTGTAGGGCTGGCATTAGACCAGCCCTTGATTTCATTATAATAGATAAAAAGATATTGAATATATATGCACGGTAAAAAGACGATTCTCAATAAATGAGATTGGGAAAAAGTAACCTTAGTGCTGTTGAAAAAATCACCATAGTTCTAATGAATCTTCTGCATCTACCCATATCTGCATTGTTTCATCAAGATATAATTTTGCATATTCAAGCGGTTTATCAATGGCAAGTGCGTTCAATGCACAGTCTGATCCGGGTGTGGTTTTTAAATCCTTTTCGGCTTCCCAACAGTCAATGCGGAGCATATAACCAGCAGAAGTATAAATATCAATGCTGTTTCTGTGTGGATTGTATTCTGCAAATATTGTTCTCATCGTATAGAATCTCCTTATCATTCAATCAGTCATTTGTTACAAAAATCAGAAGCATTTCAATCAGTTCACCATGTCACTTTTATTTTGTGTTATACTGTTTTATAGATTTTTCTTGCCTTGTATTTGCCCTTATCAGAGTTCGTAAACGCTGACGGGACGATATAACACAAGGGAAACAATAAGGAAAGCTCACCTGCGATAAATCCAGTGTTTTCATTTTGCAGAGAATTTAATAACAAAATATAACAGTTATTAAATTCCCTAAAACAGGTGAAATCTCAATCGTAATTTGTGGAGGTAAAATATAGATGAATCAAGGTAGAATTATTGTAATCACAGGTGCGCCGGGGACAGGAAAAACTACAACGGCATCTGCTGTTGCAAAGAATCAGATTTGAAAAGTCTGTGCATATGCACACAGATGACTTTATCATTATTTGAGTAAAGGGCAATACCACCGCATTTGCCGGAATCAAATGAGCAAAATTTGATTGTCATTGAAGCGTTTTTAGAAGCTGCGAAGCGATATGCTCGTGGTGGATATGATGTAATTGTTGACGGTATTATCGGACCGTGGTTTTTAAAGCCGTGGCAAAGTCTTGTTCGGGAACATTATGAGGTGCATTATATTATTTTAAGGGCAAGTAAGGAAGAAACCTTGAAGCGAGCTGTTGAACGCTCAAAGTTAGACCGAAAGACAAATATCGAATTGGTAGAAACCATGTGGGAGCAATTTTGCAATCTGGGAATATATGAATCGAATGTTATAGATACGACCACTTATTCCATTCAAGAAACTGTTTCCGCAGTACAAGAAAAAATCGCAAGTAGGGCAGCGTTGTTGTCTTAGATTGTTTTGGTGCAATTCCAGTTTGTTAGCTTTACATCGGGTCAACTTGTCCCGAACTTTTACAACTAAATACCCGCCGCTCACACAGTGGCACACCGAGCAGGAAATCTGAAAAAGGTCTCCTGCTTTTTTTCTGCCCAAAATGAGGTGGTAAAACGCCACCCCATCCACCAATTAGCGAAAGGAGGGACACGAAATGCCTTGTCCACACAACGAAATCACGATTGTTCAGCGCAGCCAGCGGCAGTCTGCGGTTGCCGCCGCTGCTTACCAAAGCGGCGAAAAGCTGTTCTGTGAATACGACCAGCAAGTAAAGCACTACCGGAAAAGCGTGGTATCGTCCACAATGAAATCCTGCTCCCGGCAAATGCTCCACAGGAATATGCAGACCGCAATACTTTATGGAATGCCGCCGAAGCGGTGGAAAAGCAATGGAACTCCCAGCTTGCAAGGCGGTGGGTGCTTACCATTCCCAGAGAGATACCGCCCGACCAGTACGCTGTCCTTGTACGGGAGTTTTGTGAACAGCAGTTTGTTTCCAAAGGCATGATTGCTGATTTTGCCATCCATGACCCCATCCGCCGGGACACAATCCCCACGCCCATGTCCCGCTGACCATGCGGGCAATGGATGAACATGGAAAATGGCTTCCAAGAGCCGCAAGGTTTATGACCTTGACGAGAATGGGGAACGGATAAAGCTGCCGTCCGGCAGGTGGAAAAGCCACAAGGAGGATACGGTTGACTGGAACGACCAGAAGTATTGTGAAATCTGGCGGCATGAATGGGAGGTTATCCAGAACCGCTATCTGGACGCCAATGACCGCCCGGAGCGTGTGGACTTGCGTTCCTATGCCAGACAGGGCTTGATATAGTCCCCACTGTCCATGAGGGACTGCTGTCCGGCAGATGGAAAAGCGAGGTATCCAGACGAATATCGGCAACCTGAACTGGAAATCAGAGCCGCCAACCGCCTGATGAAGTCCATCCGGCAGCTTATCCAAAACCTCAAAGGCTGGATTACCGAGCTGGGAGAAAAACGGAAGGAGCTGCTTGCACAAAAGGCGGCGGAGGAAGCGACACTTCTTCCCAATCTGCTGATGAAGTATATGGAGATACGAAAGGAAGAACGGAAGGACTGGACAAGGGCTGGACAGAACCGGGGAACTTCACAGGACTTAAAGGCAGTCAGCGAAGCCCTGTCCTATCTCCGGCAAAAGGGGCTTTCCACTGTGGAGGACTTAGAAGCGTTTCTGGAATCTTCCGGGAAATCAGCCGCAGATTACCGCAATCAGATGAAGCCAAAGGAAGCCCGAGCAAAGTGATTGACGGGATTCTTGCCAGCCGGACAGACTGCAAGGAATGTAAGGCTGTCTATGAGAAGTACCAGAAGATATTTTAAGAAAATAAAGGGGAAATTCAAACAGGAACACCCGGAGGTTGCCCGGTATGAGAAAGCCGCTGACTACCTTGCCAAGCACCCGGACGATAAGGATAAAACGAAAAATGAGTTGCAACAGGAGCAGGAAACGCTTCTCAGCGAAATCGCAGAGCTGAAAGTACCACTGACCGAGGTACAGGAGGATTTGAAGAAGCTGCGGACATCCGCTACTGGGTACGGAAAGCCACACCCGGCACAGAGGAAAGCAAAGAGCCGCCCAAGAAGCAGCCCATCAAAGAAGTCTTGCAGGATAAGACTGACGAGAAAAAAGCACAAAGAACCGCCCCGGCACAGGAGAAACACAGACAACAGGATATGGAACTTTAACAGGCACTTGCCATTTCAATTAGAGAATGTCAGGTGCTTTTCTTTTTTCAAGGAGGGATAGATTTGAATGTATTCGAAGCTGTGAAGCAGTCCGTCAACAAGACAGGCTGCGGAGTATTATGGAATCCATGTAGGTCGGAACGGGATGGCTTGCTGCCCGTTCCATAACGATAAAACCCCAAGCATGAAGCTGGATCGGCGTTACCATTGCTTCGGCTGCGGTGCGGATGGGGATGTGATTGATTTTGCCGCCGCCCTGTATGGGCTGGGAAAGAAAGAAGCCGCCGTACAGCTGGCACAGGACTTCGGGCTTTCCTATGAGGACTGGAAACCGCCGGAAAGGTAAAAGCCCAAGACCCGGCAGAAATCCCGGAGGAACAGTTTCAGGAAGCAAAGAATCGCTGCTTCCGTATTCTTGCCGATTATCTCCATCTGCTGATGGCATGGAGAACGGGCTACGCCCCGCACTCCCCGGAGGAAGCCTTTCATCCCCGGTTTGTGGAAGCCTTACAGAAGCAAGCCCAAGTGGAATATCTGCTGGATGTGCTGCTGTTCGGGGAAACAGAGGAAAAGCGGATTTGATTACGGACTACGGAAAGGATGTGATACAGCTTGAACAGCGAATGGCAGAACTTGCAGCCGCAGACGCAGCAAGAACTAAAAAACACTATGAACGCCATGCAGCCGCCCCAGAGCGTTGAGGAAATCAAGGCGGGGCTGGAAACCACCGAGAAAGGCGGTGTCCGTCAGAGCATACGGAACTGCCTGACCGTATTCCAACGTGACCCTCTGCTTTCAGGGGCTATCGCATACAACATCCTGACTGACCGCAAGGACATCATAAAGCCCATCGGTTTTCACAGAGAAAGCACCGCCCTGAACGATACGGACATGAAGTATCTGCTTCTTTATCTGGAAGAAACCTACGGGCTTACCAATGAGAAAAAGATTGATAACGCCATCGGGATTGTGGCGAATGAAAACAAGTACCATCCCATCCGGGACTATCTCAATACCCTTGTGTGGACGGGACAGAGCGAATCCGCTTCTGCCTGCGGCACTTTCTGGGGGCTGACGCAGACGATTACACCTATGAAGCGTTGAAGCTGTTCCTGCTGGGTGCAATCTCACGAGCCTTTCAGCCGGGGTGCAAGTTTGAAATCATGCTCTGTCTGGTAGGCGGTCAGGGGGCTGGAAAGTCCACCTTCTTCCGGCTGCTGGCAGTCCGGGACGAGTGGTTCTCCGATGATTTGCGGAAGCTGGACGATGACAATGTGTACCGCAAGCTGCAAGGTCACTGGATTATTGAAATGTCGGAAATGATGGCAACCGCCAACGCCAAGAGCATTGAGGAAATCAAGTCATTTTTAAGCCGGCAGAAAGAGGTCTACAAGATACCTTATGAAACCCACCCGGCAGACCGCCCCCGTCAGTGCGTGTTTGGCGGCACTTCCAATGCCCTTGACTTCCTGCCCCTTGACCGTTCCGGCAACCGCCGCTTTATCCCGGTCATGGTGTACCCGGAGCAGGCGGAAGTTCACATTTTGGAGGATGAAGCCGCTTCCAGAGCCTATATCGGGCAGATGTGGGCGGAAGCGATGGAGATTTATAAAAGCGGCAGGTTCAAGCTGGCTTTCAGCCCCGCCATGCAGCGGTATCTCAAAGAACACCAGCGGGATTTTATGCCGGAGGACACCAAAGCCGGGATGATACAGGCGTATCTTGATAAATACACCGGGAGCATGGTCTGCTCCAAGCAGCTCTATAAGGAAGCCTTGAACCATGCTTTTGACGAGCCGAAGCAATGGGAAATCCGGGAAATCAACGAGATTATGAACCAGTGCATTTCCAGCTGGCGGTACTTCCCAAACCCAAGAATGTTTTCCGAATATGGCAGACAAAAGGGCTGGGAGCGTGAAAACCCGGCAACGGACTCCGGCAACCCGTCTGAAAAAACGATGGACGGTTTTGTGGAGGTCACAGAACAGATGGAGCTTCCATTCTGAAAAGGACAGCCCGTTGCACCCCCTGTTGTTATCCCGTTGCCGAGTTGGTTGCCGGAAAACCCCTTATTTCCGGGCTTTTCTCCCTTATAACAACCAAAACAACAAAAAAATAAAAGAAAAGTATAAATAGTAACCATCGCCAGATTGAGATTGTTTGCAAGGTCTTTTGAAGTCCGTTGCCGGACTTCGTTGCCGACACCCTCTGTCTGGCTATTTTCATGTATGGAGGATAACTGCCTATGGCAAAAAACAAAACAGAGATTCATGTGACCACTGTATTTGACGGGGAGCTTGACGCCACTGATGTGTTCGTCAGCCTGATTTCCCAGAAATACGGAAAGACAAATGCAAAAGAATATCTTGCTAAAAAGAAAGATATAGGCTATAATGAAGATGAGGTTCAAAAGAGCCAGATACCGTCTGGATTGTGTGGGTAAATGGCTATGATGAACGAAATGGAATACAGAACAATCGGTTCGGCACTTGCCGGGGGTTATCGTGCGGCGGTCTATTGCAGGCTGTCAAAGGACGATGACCTGCAAGGCGAAAGTGCCAGTATCGCAAACCAGCGTGATATGCTGGAAAAATACTGCGAAAAGCAGGGATGGGAGGTTGTGGCAGTCTATCAGGACGATGGCTTTACAGGTCTTAACATGGAGCGTCCTGACTTACAGAGGATGTTAAAAGCCATTGAGCGCAGGCAGATCAACCTTGTCATCACGAAAGACCTCAGCCGACTGGGGCGTAATTATCTGCAAACCGGGCATTTGATTGAGGACTTTTTCCCAAGAAACGGTGTCCGCTATATCGCCATGAATGACGGCATCGACACCCTGCGGGATAACAACGACATTGCCCCGTTCAAGAATATCCTGAACGAGATGTACAGCAAGGATATTTCCAAGAAAGTCCATTCCTCTTATCTTCTGAAAGCGCAGAAAGGACAGTTTACCGGGTGTCTTGCCCCGTTTGGGTATCGGAAAGACCCGGAGGACAAAAACCATCTGCTCATTGACGAGGAAACCGCCCCGATTGTGCGGCTGATTTTCGGATATGCCCTGAACGGTCATGGTCCGAACTATATCCGCAGACGGCTGGAGAAAGAAAAAATCCCCTGCCCTACATGGTGGAACCGGGAACGGGGGCTTCGCAATACCCGCACCAAATGGGAAAAGAAAGACCCAGAAAACGGGCGGTATATGTGGGACTTCTCCGTTATCAAAGACCTTTTGATGAATCCCGTCTACACCGGGGCGATTGCTTCCCAGAAAAAGGACTACCGCTTCAAAATCGGCACGATTGGGGAAAAGAAGCCGGAGGACTGGATTGTGGTGGAGGGACAGCATGAACCGCTGATTGACAGCATGAGCTTTGACATTGTGCAGAACAAGCTGAAATCCCGCCAGCGTCCGGGGCAGACCAATGAAATCAGCCTGTTTGCCGGACTGTTAAAATGCGGCGAGTGTGGGAAGTCGCTGACGGTACGCTACACAAACGCTAAACATCCCCAGCGGATTTACTCCTGCAAGACCTACAATGCCTTTGGAAATAACCACTGCACCCAGCACCGGATTGATTATGACACCCTTTACAGCCATGTGCTGCGGAAAATCCGGAATGTGCCAGAGCTGCCCTGATGGACGGGGAAGCGGTTGCCGACCGCCTGACCAATACCTGTGAAGCCGAGCAGCGGGAACAGCGGGAAGCAATGGAACGCTCCCTTACAAGGGACGAGGAACGGATTGAGGTTCTGGACAAAATGGTCATGCGGCTTTATGAGCATATGATTGCAGGGCGTATCAGTGAGCAGAATTTCAACACCATGCTGGAAAAGACACAGACCGAGCAGACGGAGCTTAAAACAAAAGTGTCCGAGGGCAGAAAGCGGCTGTCCGATGAAGTCCAGCTTGCCAATGATGCAAAACAATGGGTGGAAGCCATTCAGGAATACGCCAACATCACAGAGCTGGACGCAGCCACCCTCAACCGCTTAATCAAAGAAATCGTTGTGCATGAGCGCATTGACGAAGATAAAACAAGACACATTTCTATCGAAATTCATTTTAATCTCAAACCCATCCCGGAGGTGGAACAGGTCACTGCCTGACCTGTCCCGCCGGGACGGTTCTCTTAACAACACCATATAGATTTTTTGTACGCCGCCGCCCGCCATCGAGCAGAGTTTTTACACCTAATTGGGGATGAAACAGCTCATGGCTGGCGGCGGTGTGGTGCTGATCGGCACGACCCTCATCCCCCTGCTCTCCGGTTTGTTCGGCTAATCCACGGCAAGCCCAGCTTAACCGAAGGGTGGTGAAATATTGGGCAGCATTTTAGAAAAGATCGAACAAGCTCTCAAGGATATGCTGATCGGATGGATCGAGAGCAACCTGACCAATATGTTCACCGATGTCAATGAGAAGGTAGGAACGATTGCCGCCGAAGTTGGGCAAACACCGTCCGGCTGGAACGGCGGCGTGTACCAGATGATCCGGGGACTATCCGAAAACGTGATAGTCCCCATCGCTGGTATCATCATCACCTTCGTTTTGTGCTACGAGCTGATTTCCATGATCACCGAGAAAAACAACCTTCACGACATGGACACTTGGATGTTCTTCAAGTGGTTTTTCAAGGCGGCTGTGGCGATCTACCTCGTGACGCATACGTTTGACATCGTGATGGCAGTATTCGATATCGGGCAGAACGTGGTTTCCGGTGCAGCCGGAGTCATCCACGGCAACACCAGTATTGATATTGATTCGACGATTGCGCAGATGCGTACCGGCATGGAGAACATGGGCGTCGGAGAACTGCTCGGACTGTCGATAGAAACTCTTCTGATCAGCTTGTGCCTCAAAATCATGGCGATCCTCATTACGGTCATTCTCTACGGGCGCATGATTGAGATTTACTGCACCGTGAGCATTGCGCCTATTCCCATCGCAACCATGAGCAACCGCGAATGGGGCAGCATCGGCACGAACTATCTGAAAGGCTTGTTCGCTCTGGCATTTCAGGGCTTTCTCATCATGGTCTGCGTCGGCATCTACGCAGTGCTGATCAACGGCATGATTATCGCAGACAACATTCACTCGGCTCTGTTCTCTGTGGCAGCGTATACGGTCATTCTGTGCTTCTCGCTGTTCAAGACCGGAAGCCTCGCAAAATCCATTTTCCATGCGCACTAAGGAGGTCGGCAGCATGAAGAAGTACAGCATCATCTACGCCGATCCCCCTTGGGCGTATCGGACTTACTCCAAGAAGGGACAGGGGCGGTCGGCAGAAAGCCATTATCCGACGATGTGCATTGAAGACATCAAGGCACTTCCGGTTGGCGAACTGGCTGCGAAGGACTGCGCTCTGTTCCTCTGGATCACGTTCCCATGCCTCTGTGAAGCACTCGAAGTGCTGACGGCATGGGGCTTTTCTTATAAGACCGTGGCTTTTGTATGGGTGAAGCAAAACCGCAAGAACGATGACCTCTTCACCGGCATGGGGTATTGGACAAGGGCAAACGCGGAAATCTGCATCCTTGCCACGAAGGGACATCCGAAGCGAGTTGACGCCGGTGTGCGTCAGGTCATCCTCAGCCACATCGAAGAGCATTCCAAAAAGCCGGATGAGGCGCGGGAACGCATTGTTCGGCTCATGGGAGACCTTCCCCGCGTAGAGCTTTTTGCCCGTCAGTCTCCCGAAGGCTGGGACGTTTGGGGCAACGAGGTCGAATGCACGGCACATCTTCCAATGGAGGAAACACCATGCTGCGGCTAAGACCTATCTCTCTTCGAGACGCCAACGAGTATGTCCGGAAGCATCACCGGCATCACAAGCCGGTTGCCGGTCACAAGTTTTCCATCGGCTGTGAAGCAGACGGTGAGCTTGTCGGTGTAATCATCGCCGGGCGTCCCGTCAGCCGGTATCTGGATGACGGCTTCACATTGGAGGTTACAAGGCTATGCACCAACGGGGCGAAGAACGCTTGCAGCTTTCTCTACGGCGCGGCGGCAAGAGCTGCTGCGGCTATGGGCTATAAGCGCATCATCACCTACACGCTGGAAAGCGAAAACGGTGCAAGCCTTCGGGCTTCCGGCTGGATTTGTCAAGGCAAAGCGGGTGGGCTTCGCTGGACGGGCAAGCGTCAGCCGAAGGAGGAACAGTATCCCGCACAAATGAAGCTGCGCTACGAAAAGCAGCTTAGAAAGGAGGAAACAGTCAATGGCATTTGTTCCGGTCCCGAAGGATCTTAACCGCGTCAAAACGAAGGTCATGTTCAACCTGACCAAGCGGCAGCTCATTTGTTTTTCCATCGCTGCGGCGGTCGGCGTCCCGATCTTCTTTCTGGCGAAGGCGCATCTCGACTTGTCTACGGCGGCAATGCTGATGGTAGTGATCATGCTCCCGTTCATCTTCTTCGCACTTTACGAGAAGGACGGTCAGCCCGCCGAGAAGTATCTGTACCACATCGTACAGTCCATGTTTATCCGGGACAAGGTGCGTCCATATCGCACAAACAATCTCTACGCTGAGATTCAGAAGAAAATCAAAGAACAGGAGGAATTGCAGCTTGAACAACAGCACAGCAAAGGCAAAGCCTAAGATGACCGTCAAAAACGGCGTCGTTTACGGCGACGCCCTTTCCGCTCAGGAAAAGAAGCGGATCGTCGTGCAGAAGAAAAAGGACAGGAAGGTAAAGAAAGTCCGCAAGTCCGCCCAGCAGACCATCCCCTATGTGGAGATGTGCCGTGACGGTATTTGCAAGGTGAACAGCCGCCTCTACACGAAGTCCATCGCCTTTGAGGACATCAACTACCAGCTTGCGCAGAACGAGGACAAAACTGCCATCTTTGAGAACTGGTGCGACTTTCTGAACTACTTCGACAGCTCGATCTTCGTCCAGCTCTCCTTCATCAATCAGAAGGCAAGCCTCAATGAGTTCCGCAAGCGCATCAACATTCCGGCACAGGAGGACGCCTTCAACGACATCCGCTCCGAGTATTCCGGTATGCTGCAAAGCCAGCTCACCAAGGGCAACAACGGATTGGTCAAGAGGAAGTACATCACCTTCGGCATTGAGGCGGACTCCCTCCGCACGGCAAAGCCGAAGCTCGAACGCATTGAAACCGATATTCTCAACAACTTCAAAACCCTCGGTGTGAGAACCGAGCCGCTGTCCGGCTACGAGCGGCTGAAAGTGCTTCATGATGTGTTCAACATGGACACCAATGAGCCGTTCCGCTTTTCCTTTGACATGGTAGCCCGGACGGGACTCAGCACGAAGGACTTCATCGCGCCCACTTCCTTTGACTTCCGTGAAGGCAAGTGCTTCAAGATGGGCAGAACCATCGGCGCGGTGAGCTTCCTGCAAATCCTCGCGCCGGAACTCAATGACCGTATGCTTGCCGACTTCCTTGAGATGGACAGCAACATCACGGTCAATTTTCATATCCGGACGATTGACCAGGCAAAGGCAATCAAGAGCATCAAGATGAAGATCACCGACCTCGACAAGATGAAGATCGAAGAGCAGAAAAAGGCGGTCCGCTCCGGCTACGATATGGACATCATCCCGTCCGATCTTGCCACCTTCGGCGGTGAGGCAAAGCGTCTGTTGCAGGATCTCCAGACCCGCAATGAGAGACTGTTCCTTGTGACCATCCTCATCATGAACACGGCAACCAACCGCCAGAAGCTCGAAAACGCGGTGTTCCAGACCGCCGCCATTGCCCAAAAGTATAACTGTGCGCTCAAGCGTCTTGACTTCCAGCAGGAGGAAGGGCTGATGTCCTCTTTGCCTATCGGCGTCAATCAGGTGGAAATCGAACGAGGACTGACCACTTCCAGCACAGCGGTTTTCGTGCCGTTCACCACACAGGAGCTTTTTCAGGGCGGCGAAGCTCTCTACTACGGGCTGAATGCGCTGTCCAACAACATGATCATGGTGGACCGCAAGCAGCTCAAGAACCCCAACGGGCTGATCTTGGGTACGCCCGGTTCCGGTAAGTCCTTCTCCGCCAAGCGTGAAATGACGAACGCCTTCCTCATCACAGAGGATGACATCATCGTCTGCGACCCCGAAGCCGAGTATTTTCCCCTCGTGCAGAAGCTCGGCGGTCAGGTCATCCGCATCTCGCCGGTCAGCACGGATTACATCAATCCGCTGGACATCAACACGAACTACTCCGAAGAGGAAAACCCGCTGACGCTGAAATCCGACTTCATCCTCTCTATGTGTGAGCTGATTGTCGGCGGCAAGGACGGCTTGCAGCCGGTTGAGAAGACCATCATTGACCGCAGTGTCCGCATGGTCTATCAGGAGTTTCTTGCAGACCCCAAGCCGGAGAAAATGCCGATCCTCGAAGACCTCTACAACATTCTGAGAAATCAGAAGGAGCCGGAGGCACAGCGCATCGCAACTGCTCTTGAAATCTATGTTCACGGCTCTCTGAACGTCTTCAATCACAGAACGAATGTGGATGTCAACAACCGCTTCGTCTGCTATGACATCCGCGAACTCGGCAAGCAGCTCAAAAAGCTCGGTATGCTGATTGTGCAGGATCAGGTGTGGAACAGAGTTACCATCAACCGCGCCCAGCACAAGGCAACGCGCTACTACATGGACGAGTTCCACCTTTTGCTGAAAGAGGAACAGACCGCCGCGTACAGCGTGGAAATCTGGAAGCGTTTCAGAAAATGGGGCGGCATCCCGACCGGAATCACGCAGAACGTCAAGGATCTTCTTGCCTCCCGCGAGGTGGAGAACATTTTTGAAAACTCGGATTTTGTCTACCTTCTGAATCAGGCATCCGGCGACCGGCAGATTCTCTCGAAGGCGCTGAACATCTCGCCCAGCCAGCAGAACTACATCACCAATTCCAACGCCGGTGAGGGGCTGATCTTCTACGGCTCGACCATCGTTCCCTTCAAGGACGATTTCCCGAAGGACACCCAGCTTTACCGCATTATGACCACGAAGTTATCTGACATGTCAGATAACTTGGTTAATTAAGTGAGTTATGTTATTCAAGGAGAATGGCAATTCTCTTGAAATATAAGAAAACCGTCCATTCTCCTCGAATAATAATACACTGCTATTTCAGGAAAGCCGGAATACTTTCTTCTTCCTGGGGCAGTGCGGTTTCATCTGGATTATTCTTTGAAAACCATTTTTCGTTCCACTTTTCCATCGAACGGTCAACTGTCTGCTGGGATATATCCAGATAAATTTGTGTTGTTTGTATTGATGTGTGTCCGAGGATATTTTTTACAATTGCCAATGGCACCCCGGATTCGATGAGATGTGTCGCCGTTGTATGCCTCATAACATGAGGCGTGTAAGGACCGTGGCAAAACAGTTCAGGATGTTCTGCTTTGGCTCTTTTGGTATATTTTCATAAATTTCCTCGACTGCCGCTACTGACAGGTGATCGTTCCTCTGGCTGGGGAATACATGCCTGTTCAGTTCTATGCTTATTTTGCGTGATGCAATGTATTTGTCCAAAAGCTGTGTTGCACTGGAAGTTATCTTTACCCGTCTGGCTTTTCACCTTTACCAACAAGTGTAAGAATCGCATTGCCTCTCTCATCGTGGGTTACGTCCTTAACGGTAAGATCACAAATTTCTTGTGCACGCGCTCCGCTGGAATACATTACACACAGAAGGACAAGGTCTCTCCAGCCGAGCTTTTCTGTTGTATCTGGAAGAGAAAACAGGATTTCCAATTCTCTCCGGGTGAAAGAACAGCGTTGCTTCCCTTTACCTTACGGTATGTTTTCTTGTAAATCTTCTTGAGGCTGTTCTTAAAAATATAACCAGCTTCCAGATTTCTGCTTTCAGAATAATCTGCAAAAGAAGCGAGCGCAGCCAGACGCTGTTTTGCCGTTGCCCTGCTGTTTTTCCTCGTGGTTATCAGCCAGTCAAAATATTTTGTCAGCAGTTCAAAATCCAATGCCTCAAATGTGATATGCCCGATCTTGATGTCAGTTTCTTCATTCAGATATTGAAACAGCAGTCGGAATGCACATTTATAAGAAGCAATAGTATTCGGACTTGCATTCACGGAAACCGGAAGATACTCCGTAAAGAACCTCCCAAGCAAGGAGATAAATTCATTTTTAGAATCATTCTTCTTCATAAGGCACCTCCACATCCGGGATTAAACCAGAGGTAAAAGATTCGAAGGCTTCGATCGCCCCGGCAACCTGCCCCTGAAAACCGCATATATTTATCGGTATCAAGCAGACATTCATGCCCGAGGTATGTCGGAAGGAGTAAATCATTCATATCAACGGAATGTCCGGCAGCCTCAAGCTGCTGCATGGATTTTAAGACAAACAGATGGCGGAAACAGTGCAGACAGGCACCACGCTCATGGCAGTCTCGCTCACGCTGGTCAATATCTGCCAGTTTCAGGATTTCTGAAAACCATGAATCCATCTGGCGAGTCGTATAGTGGCTTCCCTCTTTACGTCCCGGAAAAAGAAATGCTTCCGGTTCGTGCATGATACCCAATGTCAGGCAGTATCTCTCCATGACCGCAATGAGGGATTCGTGCACCGGAATAACACGCTCCTTAGAAAATTTAGTCTTTTCAGGAAGAGGGTTCTGTTTTTGAAATCAACATCTTTACGCTGGAGTGACATTGTCTCCTGGAGCCGGGTTCCGCAACTGTAAAGAATGCGTAACGCCATTGGGATCTTTAACTGAAAGAAACTGCTGCAAGACCGTGGATTCTGGGGAGTCAGGTTATCCGCATAATGAAAATACTCACTATTTCCTCATCCGAAAAATATAAGGGATATAGTCCGACTTAACCTTAGGGAGCGTTGGCAGGAAAGACTGGTGCCCGAGTGTATTCAGATATTTTCCAAAGCCACGCACTACTGCCAGTTTTCTTTTACCGTTTTGCTTTTTCCTGAAAGCGTTTTGACCATGCAGACAAAATATCTTCCGTCAGCTCTTTCCCTGAAAGCCTGAAAGGACTAAATATTGATCTAACAGCAGCAACACCCGGCGGTCATTTGAAGCGGAGGATGCAGAAAGCACAGCGGTCCGCAGTTCAAGATAATCTGTCATCTCCTGGCAAAGAACTGTTAAACATGGTGTTCACCACCTTTCCACAAAGCATTTCTGCAAAATGCCGGTTGGCTCTGGCGTGGCAAGTGGACACAGCCGCATATTTTGAATATCTAATCTGGCATAATGGCGGATTGCATGTTTGGTTCCATGCCCCAACACTTTGCGGACCACCTCGGTTGAAACCCGTCATTTACCATGTTGCTTGCAATGGACGATCTGAAGGCACGGCTGCCGTGTCTTTTGTCTGTGATATCAACTTCCGATTTGGCAACTAACATCCAGATGGCGGTATTGATCGCAAAGCTATCTAGTGGCTTATAGGGAATAGTGGCTGTCAAAACACATTTGGGCAGTCAGGCAGGGGCGGTCTTGCGGTCAGGATATAATCCTGCAACGCATCCTTTACTTCCGGGAACAACTCCATTTCCCATAAATCTCCGGTTTTCTGCTGGATAAAATGAAGCCGGTTGTTTGTAAAATCAATGTTCTCAAAAGTCAGGGCTGAAATATCACGGGAGCGGATACCATAGCGGGACAGTAACAAAAGGATCGCATAGTTCCTGATGCCTGCCGCTGTGCTGCGGTCAACGGAATCTTCAATAAGAGAAATTTCATCTTGTGTGTATACCGTTGGATGGGGTGAGTATTTTTTCCGGTTTATAACCAGCTTGGAAAAATCTCTTTGGACTTGCCCGCTTTCAAAAAGATAACGCAGAAATGGACCGATTCTCTCCCAATAGCGTAAATAACCAAGCTGCAGGAAGGCGGTTTGGATCAGCTCACCAGACAAATCCGAAAGAGTGGAACACCAAGGTTCTCCAAATTTTTCAGGAAACGGCCGCAGATCCACCGTTTGTAACGGAGCGTAGTATCCTTATTCCCATTATTACGGCAATGGGAAATAAAAGAATCCAAAACATGCAAAAGGCTGTCGGGAAGCTCAACAGTTGTTGATTTACCAGCCCACAAAGCTTCTTCACCGTCAAGCCCCTGAAACAGCCGGTTTAGCTTAGATACGATTATTTTCGCCCGTGTAACTCTGGAAGTACAGACTTTCAGAGTTTCTTCGCAATAGCGGATCAGGATTTCTCCCATCTCCGGTGAGTAGTCGTCCAAGCCGTTTGCATCCATGCAGTCTGAAAATGCCTGAAGGATGAAATCCATGTCCTTAACAGTACTTTCACTGTAGGATGCTGACTTGAACAGTTCACGTAAATGCGCTGTCAAATCACTAAATTTTGTACAATTATCCATCATGATAACCTCCTCTGTATTTGTTGTCGGTTCGACACGACTTAATTATAAAGCAGGCATCTAAAGGATTATTGTTATTCAAGAAGATTATTGCAAAAGCACTATTTTTAAGGAGGTATTATGACTTATCGAATAATGTTACTTGTCGAATTAACCAAACCCGAAGAAACCGTACAGAACTGATAGGAGGATTTTTGAATATGAACAACAAGATGATTACCATTCCCTACGCGGACGCTATCGAATACGGAGAGAACACCTCCGCACTGTTTAAGGCTCTGTGGGAGCTGACCGATCTGATCCGACTGGAAAGCGATCTCAAGAAGCATCATCGCGCCTACCTCCATGTGAGGGAGGACATCGACGAAAAGGTCAAGGAGGCGCGTCAGATTATGACCAAGGTATCTGTGGATATGATCGGTTTCTACTTCAATGTTGATGTTTCCAAGTGCAGCAACAGCGACGAGAATATCCCTTTCACTGACGCGGGTGATGATGAAACCGTTTCTATCCCCAAGGACAAGTATGAGCTGATGATCGACGATCTGCTCACGATGTCCGAAATCATTCAGTGCGTCGCAGATATGCGCACGCAGGATGTGAAGGCAATCCGCGAGTTCGGCAAGTTCGTCCCCGCCTTTGCCGCCTTTGAGAAGAACCGCCTGAGCCTCTATCGTGAGGCGGCGAAGGAAGCCGAGGAAATCTTCGACCGTTGGGCAGACGAGATTGACGATCTCGACGAGGACTTCATGGAAGATGAGGACTACGAGCCGGACGAGTATTACTCCGACTGATGCCCATTGAAATGTTGTCGGGTTTTACAGCCAACATTTCAATGGAAACGCAAATCCAACAGAACAGGAGGTACACCACCATACAACTTGACATCATTCATACCGGCGATTGCCTTGAAATCCTGAAAGCCCTGCCCGATGATAGCGTTCATTGCTGTGTGACGTCCCCTCCGTATTACGCGCTCCGTGATTACGGTATGGAGGCTCAGATCGGCAGAGAGACAACGCCGAAGGAATACATCTCGCGCCTGACGGAAGTGTTTACCGAAGTCAGGCGCGTTTTGTGTCCGGATGGAACGCTCTGGCTGAACATCTCGGACACCTACGCTGGAAAAGGTAATCAGGGAGATTTCATTGACCCGAAGAACCCCTACGGCAGAAACGGTCAGGCTGTGGCTCTCAACAACAAGGTTGAGGGCTGCAAGCCGAAGGACATGATCGGTATTCCGTGGATGCTTGCTTTTGCCCTCCGCGATACCGGCTGGTATCTGCGCAACGACATCATCTGGATGAAGGATAACCCCATGCCGGAGAGCGTGAAAGACCGCTGCGCCCGCTGCTACGAGCATATTTTCCTGTTCTCAAAGTCCAAGAAGTATTTCTTCGACTACAAGGCAATCTCCGAGCCGATTGCCCCTGCAACGGCAGAACGCCTCAAGCGCGGCATGAAGGGCGGCAACAAATACGGCAAACCCGTTCCCGGTCAGCCTCAGCCGCAGTCCATCAACCGCCCCCGTGAGCATGGCGAGATCAAGGACGCAGACATCAATCCGCTCCGCAACAAGCGCGATGTCTGGAAGATCAACACCGTCCCCTTCAAGGGCGGTCACTATGCCGCCTACCCTCCGAAGCTGGTTGAAACCTGTCTTCTCGCCGGTTGTCCCGAAGGCGGCATTGTGCTTGACCCGTTCATGGGGAGCGGCACAACCGGCATGGTTGCCGCGCAGATGGGGCGTCATTTCGTGGGCATCGAGCTGAACCCTGAATATACCGAGCTTGCCTACAAGCGGATTGGAGGTGAAATCTGATGTCCAAGGAACCGGAACTCAAAGCCCGCGACAAGGTTGTTCTGCGGATGACGCGAGACGGCGCAGTCGAGGAAAACCTGACGGCTGGTACCGAGCAGCGTGTGTCAAAACGGCTGGAAGATGCAGAGCTGGTGAAGCCCGTTGAGCCAGCCGCGCCTTCCGAAGCTCTTTCTGCGGAGGAACAGAAAAAGGTGCAGATGCGCCGTCAGCAGCGTCAGTTTCAGGCGGAACACGCCGAGGATAAAGACACACAGCCGCCCTCGGAAACGTCCGTCACAGAAGAGAAAAGGGCAGAAAATCCACCCCAGAATGTATCCGAACCGCTGCCTTCGTCAGAAACGCCGTTCAAGCCTCCAACTTTGGAGCAGCACGGCGTTTCTTCGCATACCGGCACGGTGATTGCCGAAACGGTTGTCACCCACAAGCTGCGCAAGACCTCTGCGGTTGAAGCCGTTGATGCAGATGCCGTTCTCACTCAAGCGGCGGAGACTGCCTCTGCAAAGCCGCTCTCGGACGATGCCGTCCCGCCCACGAAGCGGATGCAGAAGCTCGAAAGGAAGTCCGAGAAGGCGCATGAGCGTCTGGACGCTGCCCGCGAGAAGCTGCCCACGCACAAGGTTCTCAAGAAGGAGCGCGTTTTTGATGAGCAAACCGGCAAGGGCAAAACCCGCCTTCATTTTGAGGATGAGCTGAAAAAGCCCAAGAGCAAAGGCAAGCTGCAATTTGAGGCAGAGAAAAACGTCCGCAAGGTCGGTGACACCCTCGCTTCCGGCATTCACGGCAAAATCCATGAGGTCGAACAGGAAAACTCGGCGGTTGAAGCGGCGCATAAGACGGAGATCGCCGCTGAGACTGCCGCTCGGCATTTCAGTCATCATCGGGAAAAGAGCGTCAACAAGCCTTATGAGAAGGTCTCCAAGCTGGAACACAAGGCGGATGTAGCTGACGCCAAGCTCCAATATGAAAGAAATCAGCAGGAGCATCCTGAGATGAAGAAGCAGAACATGAACAAGCACTACCAGAAGCAGAGCATCAAGAAGGAATATGCCGCCGCTCGAAATGCCGGGTCTCAGACTGCCGGGACTGCCACAAAGAATACCGGCAAGAAGCTCGGTGAGAAGGCGTCCGACAAGATCAAGGAGTTCTTTGAGAAGAACAAGAAGGTCTTCATCTGGATCGGCGTCGGAATTGCCCTTCTCGTTTTGCTCGGTGCTGGAATCAGCTCGTGTTCGATGCTCACCTCTACCGGCTCGTCGGTTATCGCTTCCTCTTATCTCAGCGAGGATGACGCGATGCTCGGCGCGGAAGCACAGTATTGCCGGATGGAGCAAGAGCTGCAACGCTATCTCGACACCTACGAAAGCACTCACAGCTACGACGAGTATCACTTCGATCTGGACGATATTGAGCATGACCCCTATGTGCTGATCTCCATTCTCTCAGCTCTCCATGAGGGCGAGTTCACACTGGACGAGGTGCAGGGTACGCTTCAAATGCTGTTTGAAAAGCAGTACATCCTCACCGAAGAGGTCATCGTCGAAACCAGATACCGCACGGAGACCGACACATGGACGGATGCAGACGGCAACACGCACACGGAAACCTATCGCGTCCCGTATGACTACTACATCTGCAACGTGAAGCTCGAAAACTTCAATCTCTCCCACGTCCCGGTCTACATCATGTCTCAGGAACAGCTTTCCATGTACGCAACGTATATGTCGGTGCTGGGCAACCGCGAGGATCTGTTCGGTGACTCTCCCTATGTGGACAAGTACATCACCAATCCTCCCGCCGACTACGATGTCAACCCGGAATACCTGAACGACGAGAAGTTTGCAACGCTGATTACCGAGGCGGAAAAGTATCTCGGCTATCCGTATGTGTGGGGCGGCTCCAATCCCGACACATCCTTTGACTGCTCCGGCTTTGTCAGCTACGTTCTCACGAACAGCGGTCTTGTGAATACCGGTCGGTTGGGCGCACAGGGGCTTTACAACGTCTGTACGCCGGTTTCAAAGGCGAATGCACAGCCCGGTGATCTCATCTTTTTCGTCGGAACGTATGACACCCCCGGCGTGTCCCATGTCGGCATTTACGTCGGTGATGGGGTCATGATCCACTGCGGCGATCCCATTCAGTACACATCCATCAACTCTTCCTACTGGCAGCAGCATTTCTACGCCTTCGGAAGACCCGCCTATTAAAAGAAAGGAGTTTTTCATGAATCCAAAGTATCAGAAAGTCCTCTCCGACATTGAGAAGGCTGAAAAGAAGAAGTCCGAAATCGAAGGTCAGCTCAAGGAGCTGTACGACAAGAAGACAGAGCTGGAAAACCTTGAAATCATCAATACCGTGCGCTCTATGGTGATGGACAAGGATCAGATCATGGCGTTCCTGTCTTCCATGAAGGGCGGCACCAAGCCCGCTGAAAATACGGAGGTAATCGACAATGCGTAAGAAGTTTCGTTTTCTGACCGTCCTTGCGGTCTGCGTCATGGTGCTGTCCTGCTTCTCGGTGACGGCGTTTGCCTATGCCGATGACACCGAACAGAACCTTCCCGTTACGGAGGCAACCCAGCCGGAACAGCAGCCCGCAGTCACTCCCGCCCCTGAAAAGCCGAAGGGTGAGCCGATTGACGATGAGGGCAACGTCCACACCCGCGACTTGCTCTATGACAAGGCAACCAACAAGCAGTTCATCACTGTCCAGACGAAGAACGGCAACACCTTCTTCATTGTCATCGACTACGATGCGCCCATCAACGAGGATGAGGAACAGTATCAGACGTACTTCCTGAACATGGTCGATGAGAGCGATCTGCTTGCGCTTTTGGATGAGGACACTGCGGCTGCGCTGACCACCTGTAACTGCAAAGAAAAATGCGCTGCCGGTCAGGTCAACACCGACTGCCCGGTCTGCAAGACCAACATGAGCGAATGCACCGGCACAGCCCCCGTTACGCCTGAGCCAGACAAGGATGCGGAAACCGATGTCCCCGCCCCTAAACCCGAAAAGAAATCCAACATCGGCATGATCCTCGTCATCTTCGTTCTTGCTGGTGCTGCGGGTGCAGCTTATTACTACATCAAGTTCGTCAAGGGCAGAAAGCCCAAGGATGAAGATATGGACTTCTTTGATGATGAAGGCTACGAAGAAGAGCCGTACATCAACGAGGATGATGAGCCGCAGATTGCGGAGAATGCTGAAACGGATGGTGATGAAGATTGATCTTAGTCATTGCTGAAAAGCCCAGCGTTGCCCAGTCCATCGCAAAGGTTCTGGGCGCAACGTCACGAAAGGACGGCTACATGGAAGGCGGCAATTACATCGTTTCGTGGTGCTTCGGTCATCTGGTGGAGCTGGCAGACGCCAGCTCCTACGATGAGCGGTATGCCAAGTGGCGGTATGACGATCTGCCCATTGTTCCGGAAAGCTGGATGTTTGAGGTCACAAAGGACAAAGTCCAGCAGTTCAAGGTGCTGTCCGCTCTCATGAAGGACAAGCGCGTCACCGAGCTGGTCTGTGCAACCGATGCAGGGCGCGAGGGTGAGCTGATCTTCCGGCTGGTCTACGACAAAGCCGGATGCACCAAGCCCTTCAAGCGTCTGTGGATCAGTTCGTTGGAGGACTCCGCCATCCGCGAAGGCTTCAATCATCTCCGGGACGGCAAGGAATATGACTGTCTCTATGAAGCGGCACTCAGCCGCTCGAAGGCAGACTGGATTGTCGGTATCAATGGCACCCGCCTTTTCACCACGCTCTATCACAAGAAGCTGGTGGTCGGGCGCGTTCAGACGCCGACCCTTGCAATGCTGGTGGAGCGTGACGGTAAAATCTCCACGTTCCAGAAGGAAAAGTATTTCAATGTCCACGTCGGCAAGGACGATCTGACTGCCGATCTGGAAAAGGTCAAAACCGAAGAGGAAGCAAAAAGAATTGCGGCGGCTTGCGAGAAAAAGCAAGCCGTCGTTTCTTCTCTCAAGCAGGAGACGAAAACCGTCAATCCTCCGAAGCTCTATGATTTGACCACCTTGCAGCGCGAGGCAAACCGATACTACGGCTTCACCGCCCAGCAGACGCTCGATCTCGTACAAACACTCTACGAAAAGAAGCTCCTGACCTATCCGCGCACGGACAGCCAGTTTATCACGGACGATATGGAGGACCCCGCCCGTCAGGTCATTTCTATTGTCTGCCGCCAGCTTCCGCTTTTCTCCGGTGTTTCAGTTACTCCGGATATTGCCCGCGTGACGGACAACAGCAAGGTCACAGATCACCACGCCATTCTCCCGACCGTCCAGCTTGAAAAACAGGATGTTTCTGCGCTGCCTCAGTCGGAACAGAAAATCCTCAATCTTGTCGGGATGCGCCTTCTGTGTGCGACCGGCGAGAAGCACACCTACGCAGAAACGCAGATCACGCTCTCCTGCGAGGGCTATGTGTTCAAAACCAAGGGCAAGACCGTCGTTCAAAACGGCTGGAAAGCCATTGAAGAGCTGTTCAAGGCTTCCCTCAAAACGAAGGAAAAGGACGATCTCGTGAAGTCCCTGCCCGAAGTCAATGAGGGCGATGTTCTGGATGGTGTGTCCGCCAGCGTCACCGAACACTTCACGACACCCCCGAAGCAGTACACGGAAGATACCCTCCTGTCTGCGATGGAGACTGCCGGAAACGATCAGTTTGACGATGACACCGAGAAGAAAGGTCTTGGAACACCCGCGACCCGTGCCGGTATCATTGAAAAGCTGGTGAAATCCGGCTTTGCAGAGCGCAAAGGCAAATCCCTCATTCCCACGAAGGACGGCTGCAACCTCGTCTGCGTCCTGCCGGAACAGATCACTTCTCCCGCAATGACGGCGGAATGGGAAAACACGCTCATGGAGATTGAACGCGGCAAGGCAGATGCGGACGCCTTCCTCAGCGGCATTGTCCGGATGACCGGGGATCTCGTGAAAGCCTATCCCTTCCTCTCCGATGCCGAAGCCCAGCGTTTCGGCACGGGGAAAGAGGAAATCGGCAAATGCCCCCGCTGCGGCTCTCCGGTCTATGTCGGCAAGGGCAACTTCTACTGCTCGAACAAGGACTGCTCCTTCTGCCTGTGGGAAGACAACAAGTTCTTTTCCAGCAAAAAAAAGAAGCTGACCAAGAAGATTGCAAAGGAGCTGCTGGACAAGGGCTGGTGCCGCGTGACCGGGCTTTACACGCCGAAGAAGCCTCAGCTCTACGATGCGGTGATCCGTCTGGATGACAGCGGCGGCAAATACATCAGCTTCAAGATGGAGTTTGATCGATGACCCGCCCAAAGTATGTTGCTTCATGCAGCGGAGGCAAAGACAGCGTAGCGACGCTCCTGCTGGCTGCACAGCACAATGAGCCGCTGGACGAGGCAGTTTTCAGCGAAGTCATGTTTGATCAGGACACAAGCGGTGAAGTCCCGGAACACCGGGACTTCATTTATGACCGGCTCAAGCCCTTCTGCGAAAAGGAGCTGGGCATCAAGTTCACCATTCTTCATGCGGACAAGACCTACGATGAGGTGTTCCATCATGTCATCACCCGCGGACCGCACAAGGGCGAGGTTCGCGGCTTTGCGTGGGCTGGTATGTGTGCAGTCAATCGTGACTGCAAAATCCCGCCCGTCCGAAAGTACAATACCGCGCTCTCGCCGGACGCCGTGAGCTATGTCGGCATCGCGCAGGATGAACCCAAACGCCTTGCGCGTCTGGATGGAATAACGAAGGTCAGTCTGCTTGCCAAATACGGCATGACCGAAGCGAATGCCTACAAGCTCTGTCAGGAACACGGTTTGCTTTCCCCAATCTACACTCACTGCCGAAGAAACGGCTGCTGGTTCTGTCCCAATGCAAGCGACGAAGAGCTGCTGCACATGATTACAAAGCACCCGGAGCTGTTTGATAGACTGATTGAATGGGAGAAGGAGGATAACATCTTTCATCGTCGGCTGACACGCAGAGAAACCCCGTCTGAGGTAAAGGCTCGTTTACTGAGCAAATCCCAGACGGGGTTTTCTTCGCCCAAAAGCAAATAAGAAAAGGAGGTTTGAGATGGCTGAAAACAAAAATGCAAAGCAAGTCCGCGAGATTACGGACAAGCTGGAACAGGGCATCAAGGAGCTGTTTGAATCTGAGCGGTTCAAGGAATATCTCCGCACGATGTCCAAGTTCTACAACTATTCCTTCAACAACACGCTGCTCATTGCGATGCAGAAGCCGGAGGCAACCTATGTTGCCGGTTATACCTCGTGGCAGCGCAACTTTGACCGTCAGGTCATGAAGGGCGAAAAGGGCATCAAGATTCTTGCACCCGCGCCGTACAAGGCGCAGGAAGAGCGTGAGAAGATTGATCCTTTGACGCAGAAGCCGGTGATCGGCGCAGATGGGAAGGCTGTCACGGAAACGGTTGAGGTCCTGCGTCCTGCCTTCAAGGTGGTAAGTGTCTTTGATGTTTCCCAGACGGACGGCAAGGAGCTTCCGGACATCATTGTCGATGAACTGAAAGGCACCGTCGAGAACTACGAGGCGTTCTTCGACGCGCTCAGGCAGGAATCTCCCGTCCCTATTTCCTTTGAGGACATTCCGGGCGGTGCAAAGGGATTCTTCTCTCCGGTTGAAAGCCGCATTGCCATTCAGGAGGGCATGAGCGAAATCCAGACGGTCAAGACCGCCATTCACGAGATCGCCCACGCAAAGCTCCACGCCGTCAAGCCGGACGAGAAAGCCGCGCCAGAAGATAAGAAGGATCGGCACACCAAGGAGGTTGAAGCGGAAAGCGTTGCCTACACCGTCTGCCAGCGTTACGGCATTGAAACCTCGGACTATTCCTTCGGTTACATCGCCGGTTGGTCATCCGGCAAGGAAACCAAGGAACTGAAAAGCTCTCTGGACACCATCCGCAAGACGGCGGCTGAGATGATCGAGGGCATTGACGCCAAGCTCAAGGTGCTGCTGGCAGAGAAAGCACAGTCCGCAGAGATGGAAGTCGAAGCTCCCGTAAAGGAAGCTGTTCCGGAGGAAAAGCCGGAAGTCCCCATTTACCGCGAGACGGCGAATTACGCCTATGAAGCCGATGAGCTGGAGTCATATCGTGCTTCTCTCGCCGCAAACGTGGAATGCCGCAAAGCGATTGAAGCGGCGATCAGCTCCAACTACGGAGATAACCGGCTGGATGCGGATGCTGCCGTAAAAAGCGTCCTTGAGCAATTCTCTCCGGAGCGTGTCCGATATGTCCTCGCAAACACCATTCAGCAGAAAGACTTTGACGGGCGCATTCCCCAGCCCCTCAAGGAATGGGCGAAGACCGTTGATGTCTGCCCCGAAAACGCCTCTCGCTTCCTTGTGGATAAACCCAATCCCGGACTGACGGCACTTTTCGTGGATGCGTTCCGTCAGCAGACCGAACCCCAGAAGGAAGTCACTTCTGAGAAAACAGAGGAAAGAGACCCGGAGGTCGTTGCATGGGAGAACGATGAGATTACCTCTATTGAGGTAAAAACCGTGGAGGTCAAGTCTCCCTTTGCTCCCTTGCCGGAGGAAGCAGCGAAAGCACCGAAGGCGCACCGCCTGACTGCCGAAGAGAAGGAAATCAAAGCCGCCGTCATGGACACGCTCAAGGGGCAGATTGCCTATAACAACGACGGAATGCGGGCGTCCTATCGCGCCTCTAACCATTCCTTCAATCTGCTGGCACGGAACGGTGTCAGAATCGAGGGCAACACGGTCACGCAGAACGGTGAGCCGCTGTTCAAAATCCATCGCCGTCATGCGACGCGGAAAACTCAGGGCTGCTACCGTGAGCTGATGCCGACGCTGGAATACGTCAAGCAGGAGCAGAAGCAGGAAAAGCCCTCTATCCGCGATCAGCTCAAAGCTGCCGCGAAAACGCAGCCGGAGAAGAAGTCCCCGGTCAAATCCAAAACACACGACATGGAGTTGTGAGAAAGGAGAAGCATGAAGAAATACACAGACGTTGACATCGTTGCGGAGCTGCAGAAGGTTGTGGACAGTCATGTAGACAGCTACAAGGAAGACTTCGACATCGACAAGCGCATCATCCGCCGCGCCGCCGAAAGCCAGAATCCCGAAGACAAGACGCTGATGTGGTTCTGCCGTCCGCATGGGACGCACTGCCTCAATGAAAATCAAGTCTTTATTCAGGGAACGCGAGATCACAACACCTTCCGTTTTTACGCCGAACAGACCTACGACGAATGCGTTGCCCGCGTCATTGTCCCGAAAGCCGTCAAGCGCGGCAAGGTCTTCGGAGATGTCTTTGAGATCAACTACCGGGAACAGGCGGCAAATGTGGCGCAGAACTCGGTTGCGCCGGATCACGACCGGCTGACCTTTGCAGACGGCTTTGTGCTGGAAGCCCCCTGCCGCAGCAGCTTCGATGCAGCAATGGCTCTGGTCGGTGAGCATAGCGGCGTCAAAACCCACCAGACGCTCCCGAAGGACGCGGATGCTCTGGTGGAAGTGCTGTCTAAGCAGAAAAGCCGCCGTGACAGACTGCCGGAGGCAGATAGGACAGAAGTGCTTTCGCCGCTCCCCGTCGCAGAACTCCGCAAATATGAGGCAGTCAAAAAGGCTCATCCGGATGCGCTGGTCTGCTTTGCTCAGAACGGCTATTTTGAGCTGTACGGCAAGGACGCAAAGAAAGCCGCGCCGCTTCTCGGCACAAAACTCCTTGAAAAGAAGGTGCGCGGCAAGCCTTCCATGCCGGTTACTGGTTTCCGTGAAAGCGCATGGGTAGCCGGTTCTCACAAGCTCTGGAAGTCCGGCGCAGATGTCTTTCTCAGCAAGGACGGCGAGACCTTCAAGGAACTCAAAGCCGCAGATTACATTCCTGTCGGTGCGACGCTGAATGTGGATGGGATCAAGTGCAGAATCGACGCGGTTGATTTTGCCGCCGATGAAGTCCGGCTGACGAATATCGAGGACAAGAACCGCCCCATCCGCTTTTCTGAGAGCATCCAGTATGTCCGCTCCTATGTGGAAGATGCCGGAACAGCCTTCTACGACACCATCCCGAAGAAGCCCGCTGCCCGTGAATCCATCCGCGACAAGCTGAAATCCGCACAGAAGGCACAGCCGCCTCACACACCGAAGCCGCAGAAATTGAAAGGAAAGGATATGGAACTCTGATATGAAAAACTTTACTGTGGAAGAAATCAACCTGATGTGCTGCTTCAACACGTCCAGCCGGAAGCGGCTGATCGACGATATGAAGAGCGTCACCCTGAACGACATGGACGGCGAGATCGCAGAGCTGATGTATAAGACCGTCCGGAAGCTCGAAGCCATGACCGACGCGGAGTTTGAAGAACTGTATATCATGCCGGACGGCATGGTGGATGACTGAAAGGAGGATGCCTATGCCCGTATTAGACGGTAATTTTGAAGCCTTCGTCACAAACCTCGGCAAGTACAACGAGGGTATGCTGGTCGGTGAGTGGGTAAAGCTGCCCACCACCGAAGAAGAGATGCAGAAGGTCTTTGAGCGCATCGGGATCGGCAAGCAGGATGAGTTCGGTCAGCCCTACGAAGAGTGGTTTATCACCGACTACGAATGCCCGATCTATGGCGTTCAGAAGATGCTTGGCGAGTACGAGAGCCTTGATAAGCTCAACTACCTTGCCGCCTTGATTGACGAGCTTTCCCTGAGCGATCAGGAAAAGCTCGTTGCCATTATGGAGGCTGGCTGCGATGAGGTCAGCGACATCGACGATCTCATCAACTTGACGTTCAATTTGGACTGCTACGACATCATGCCCGGTATCAACGACGAATCCGACCTTGGCTATTATTACGCCCACGAAGCCGGTATTTACTCCGAAAAGGATCTCGGACCTCTGGCAAATTACATCGACTATGAACGCTATGGGCGCGACATTGCGATGGATGAGCAGGGACGCTTCACTGATGAAGGCTATGTCCGTGTTGCAAGCGAGAGGTGGGACAGGCAGTTTAACGGTGAGCTTGATGATATTCCCGATGAATACCGGATCACCGGCTCAGGGGAAGCCACCGAGCGTGACAGCACCATCGCCGTTCTCATTGTTGAGCCGGGAAAGGAGCCTTATGTGAAGGAGATTGACTCCGGTCTGGAGTCCTTGCAGCATGAGGTCGGCGGTTACATCGAGGCAATTTATCCCTACGAAGACCCTGTTGCCTTAGTCTGCAACGAGGAAGGCAAGCTGGAAGGATTGCCCCTGAACCGCGCTCTGCGCGATGAGGACGGCGACATCTACGATGTTGTTGCCGGAACATTTATGGTAGTCGGTTTGACGGATGACAGCTTCGGTTCTCTGACCGTAGAGCAGATGCAGAAGTTCTCCGACCTCTTCAAAGTTCCGGAGCAGTTTGTTAAGTTGGGCGATAAGATTGTTGCGATCCCCATGATCTCGAAGGAGCAGCAGAAGCAGGAAGCAACCGAGCAGAAGGACTTTGAGATGAATGCCGACACCTCCGGTCTGACGGTTGCCGGTCACATCGGGACGTGGCACACCATTGACCAGCACGAAGTCGGCGGTCACAGCTTTTACCTGATGGAGCATGACACCTACGGCGATGAAGCTGCCTGTATCATTGTCGATGAGCGCGGCAAGCTCGTCCTTGATGATGTCTACAACGGTTTTGACGATGACACGCTCCGCCTTCTTGACCTTGAGGTCAAGGAAGTGCCGGAAATGCCGGATCCCACTCTCTCCATTCAGGATATGAAGGACTATGGCTACGCATGGGCTGGCGTTCTTCCCGCTGGGCAGGAGACGGCAGAGAAGGCTTTGGAGAAGGGCTGCGAGGTTTACCGCCTCTATTCCGATAACACCGAAGGCTTGTGCGTAGATGCCAAGGAGATTGCCGATCATGCGGCAAAGGGCGGAATGCTCGGTATCAGCAAAGAAAGCTGGATGGCGGCACTTGAGAAGGAAAACTACCTCAAGGCAGCGGAGATGTCGATGGAGGATGACTACGGCATGATTGATGGGATCATCAACAACGGTCCGAAGGAGGACAAGACCGCAGAAGTCAAAGCCCCCGAAAGGGGCGAGAAGTCCTCCATCATGGACAGGCTCAAGTCTGCGAAGGCTGAAAAGCAGAAGGAGTGCTGCCCTCCCAAAAAGCACAAAGGAGAGATTGAGTTGTGAGCAGAAGTCAGAAATGGCGGCAGGAGTGGTCGTTCTTCATCGGGGACAGCGGACGCCGGAAGTATAACCGCTTCTGCGTCCGCTGCGTCCATAGCTGCAAGCAGAGCTTCCGTGCGGATCTCATCGCCTGTCCGCACTTCTCCCGCAAGGCATCGAGGTGTAGACAGTTAGGGGTCGAAAAAGCCTGTGATTGCAAGCCTCAGAGCGGCGCAAATTGACCAGCCTAAGTGATTGTATTCCCTGCGCAGTTTCTTCTTTAGCGCGGAAATAAGTGTCGATTTCGGCACTTGTTTGAAAGCCCGGAAAACGAACCAAGAGCCTCTGTCGATGCCCGTTTTGGGTATCGGCAGAGGCTCTTTTTTTACGACATATTCAAAATAGCGGACAGCAGCTCTTGAACCTGTTGCCGGTATTCCGGCTTTATATCCGAAATACGTCTGGCAAGCGCAAGGGCTTCCGCTTCTGGATCGTCAGTCCCAAAAATAATTCGGTCTGCGCTGACGCCGAGCAAACGGCAAAGACGCTGCAAGGCTTCAAGAGAAATACCGGAAGCACCACGCTCAATAGCACTCAGGTGATTCGGCGTCATGCCAAGCATTTCTGAGAGCGTGTCCTGCGTATAGCCCGCCTGTTCTCTTGCCACTTGAATATTGCCGCCGATTTCAATATTGATGTCCTTCTTCTCTCGCATAGCCTCACCACCTTTGCATTTAGTGTACCTAACGGCGGTGTCATTATCCACGGTACGCCGTCGTTGATTTCACTAACGACAATGCGTTGACTGTCCGTGATGAGGGTGATAGAATGGAGTTACCTACCAAAAGAGTGAAAGAAGGGGTGTCATGTCGCGCATTATTGAGTTTAGAAAGTCTGCTCAAAAAGCTGAAAAGCAATCCGTTCAAGGCAAGACTTGTGCGTTTACCGGTCATAGACCGCAGAGTCTTCCGTTCGGCTTTGATGAATCCGATAAGCGTTGTACTTCTTTGAAATCTGTTATGCGGGATCAGATTGTAGCACTCATCGAGAACGAGGGCGTCACGCATTTTATTACCGGCATGGCTCTTGGCGTCGATATGTACGCTGCGGAAATTGTACTCGATTTGAAATCAAAATACCCTCACATTACTCTGGAAAGTGCAATCCCTTGTGAGACACAAGCGATCAAATGGTCTGTGGCTTCACGGGAACGGTATTATAATATCGCGGCAAAGTGTGACAAGGAGACCATGCTGCAACGGGAGTACACGTCGGACTGCATGGACAAGAGAAATCGGTACATGGTCGATCACGCCGATTATATTCTCGCAGTATGGAATGGATGCCCCAGCGGTACCGGGAACACCGTGAGATATGCCCACAAAAAGGGCAAATCTATCATCGTTATCAATCCGGTTTCCCTTGATGTCACGCGGGAATAAGGCAAAAATCCCACTCCTGAATCAAGCGTTGTGAAAACCGTGAAGTATTTCCCGATAGTGAATACACATTGCACTACTCGGTGATTATTGGAAACGTGTACGGCGTATGCTGCCCAGTGAACATCTCCACGGAACACATCGAATTTTCACGGCTTCGTAAAACGGAAAGTGTCACCTTATGAACAGTCCCTTGCCGAGAGAAAAATAAATCGCTGAAAACGGGAACGCCCCCGGCACTGTGCGTCTGGCACAGTGTCGGGGGCGTTTTTCCGTGTCTTAGTTATGAGCCAGTTCATTTAGGAGCAGCTTTCGATAGCCCACATCCAAGACGCAGCGATGGAAGTCCATCAGACGGTGTTCGTCGAACAGCTTTTCACAGAGCTTGGACAGCGGATGATTCATCAGCTTTGCAGAAATGCCAGTCTCGTTGAAAAACCTTGCCCATGTGAAGACCTCTTCTAAATCCTCCTGCCCAAGTGTGGCAGGAATGATGGCGTTGCAGAGACGGACAATGGGGCTGTCCGTAAATCGCTCTGCGACTTCCTCCGGTGTGCATTCATAGCGGTCACAGTCAAAGGAAAGCGCATCCTCAATTTTAAGATAATTTTCGGTTTCATCCCGCGTCAAGGTTATGGTGTAGTCCCCCATACCGGACGGCACATCAATATTCTCCATGACATCAAGCTCGTAACGGGAGCCGCCGATGATCGCCCCAAAGGAGAAGGACTGACAGATTACTGCCGGGTTTTTGTCTATCTTGTCCTCATTCAGAAATGACAGCGGATTGTACTCTGTTAGTTCCCAGTCGATTTTTCCTCTCTCTGTTTGCTCGGCAATCTGCTGGATCAGATGTTGTTCTTCTTCGTGCAGATTTTCATTGTACATCATGATACACCTCCGTTTTCTGATTGTCGTTTTTGGGGGGCTGTTCTATGTTTCCGAAGAGAATGCCGTTTGTATCATCATTCCTTGGCTGAGGGCAGACCTTCGTAAAACTTCCTCAGTTCGTCCAAACTGCTTGTACGATTTTTGATGGGCAGGGAGTCCCATGTGATGTCATGATAGCGTTCCGGCGGCTCGTCCCGCAGTCTTCGGTCGATGATGCAGACAATGCCTGTGTCTGTGAAATTACGGATCAATCGTCCGATGCCCTGCTTGAGCTTGATAATCATTTCTGGAACGCGAACATCCATCAGAGCATCCTTAGCAATGGAACACTTATACTCGATAATTGGATCGGGGACAGGGAACGGAAGCCGGAAAATGATGACATTGGAAAGACTTTTTCCTTCAATGCTGATACCTTCCCAATATGCGCCCGTCCCCAGAAGCACGGAGTTCGTATCTTCCTTAAACTCATTCAGCACCTTGTCCTGCGACGATCCCGGCTGTTGCATCAGGATTTTGTACGGAAGATTTTTCTCACTGAGAATGGAGTAGACCTCTTCCATGTCGGTCTTTGCCGTAAACAGCACGAGTGCCTTTCCATTGGAAATGCTCAGGATCTCAAGCAGCCGCTCCACACCATTTTCAATGAAGGCTTCATGTTCTCTGGTCGGGTGCGGGAGATCGTCGCAATAGTAGATCATGGCGTGTTCATCGTATGGATATGGGGAAGGCTTCGGTTCGGATAAGCAGCCGCGTTCACCAACCGGAAAGCCGGTATTGCTGATAAAGTAGGAATACTGTTCTTCCAGAGACCCGCTCGTGGCGTTCGTCAGCGTGGCAGAGGTCAAGATGGTTCTTTCATCACCATTGAAGTATAGGCGGCTAACAATTTCCCTTGTGTTTTTAGGGCAATAGACAAGTTCCGTGTTACTACCGCGCTGCTCAATCCAGATCAACATATCATCTATCCGGTCAAGAAGCTCCGAAAGGGACTCGCTGACCGCATCCAGATCGTCAGAGGCAGCAAAGGAACGGTTGTTTCTGAAATCCATGCTGGAATAAATCTGAATGCTGGACGAAAGGTTATGTATGGCGGCGTTCATCTCGGTAAGCAGCTCAACCGCACTGCCGTTTTGGTCGAAGAAAAAGCGGTCAGCATAGCGCATATCCTGATCTGCCTCGTTGATCTGCTTTTGGACTTGTGTTTTCAGGCAGTTATAGAAGGCGATGATTGAGCTTTCCGCCTCTCGCTTTTCTCTGGACACACTGCTCTGGTCAGAGGACCGCAGCTCATAGAATGCACTCTTGATCATCCCAAAGAGCATACCCTGTCCGAAACGTTCCGTTGTAGCACTACGCACCTTATCATCTAAGTTGTGCGCTTCATCCACGACAAGCAGATCAGCGGCGGCGTTAATCAGCCCGTCCTGACCGCGCCGGAGTTTCATGAGATGTTGGGTTAGAAAATCCTGATTGCACAGTACCACTCCATCCGTAAACTTTAATGCTGCGCGGACTTTGTAATATTTGCACTTCTTTTCACAGGAGCCGCAATTCTTCATGCTGAACCGCTGCACGTTTACCTTGTCCCAGACGCCTTGCGGCAAAACCTCCGGGAAATCCTTGCGTTCCTCATACCCTTGCTTGATTCCTTCTTTGAGCGCGTCCGGTGGGTCTGCTTTCGGGTCACACATATACTCATCTGCGCGTTTGTTGCAGAGATAATGGGTCTGTCCTTTTGCGAGGATAACATCTCTGTTCAGCCCAAGAAGAGGCATTACCGCGTGGACATCGCGCCAGAGCTGTTCTTGAAGCGCAATGGTCGAGGTTGCGATGATAACCGGCTTGTTCATGCGTTTGCTGTACAGCAGCACCGGCACAAGATAGCCAAAGGACTTTCCAATGCCCACGCCAGCTTCAATCGCAAAATGCTGATCGTTTATGAGGGCGTCCACAATCTCAAAGGACATATCCTGCTGTCCCTCACGCATTTCCAAACCATGCTGCGGGGCTTCATCCCAAAAGAAGGTGCTGACTTGCTCACTCATGGAGTACAGCTCTGCTTTTCTGCGCTTTTTCCGTTCCTCCAATGTATTGAATCCAAAATAGAATCTGTTGTCCATCCACATTCCTCCCGGAATAGAAACCAAGGCTATCCGCGTTTCAGTTCAATGCTGACGTTTCCGTTCTCGTCGATGGTCAGCGTCATGTGTCTGATGTGCTTCTCATAGAACTGCCGCCGCTCTGCGGGAGACATTTCGATCCTCGTGTTTCGCAGAGCAGCGTCAAACATATCGTTGACGTTCAGGTGAACGGAGTTGTCAATCCAGCGGTACATCTCCTTGAATAGTGCGTTTTTCTTGATGTCCTCGCTGTTGCCAGAGTAGAAGTCATCCAGATAGCAGTAGAATATCCCGGATTCTGCGAGTGCCGCCTTCATATCCGGTCCGCATTTTTCCCGCTCAATCATGACAAGGAATCTGGCGTCCGGCAAGGAAGAGATAAGCCCCCAGTAGTCGGAATCGCTTGAGACAATGACGAAGGAATCCACTTGCTTCTGGTAGTGTTCCTGACAGGCTCTTGCAGTGAGCTTGATGTCTACCAGTGATTTGTTCTGCTTGATCCGCTCAATCATGATATGTTCAACGGGGATGCGGATGTAGTTTTCAAGAATCCGCCATGCCGTAGCAGTATGCACGTCATCAAAGAGAATGATCGCCGTAATCTTCTGCATGACCTCATAATCAAGATTTTTTAGCGTGGCGCACAGCTTGTACGGGTCAGAGTTTTCGCAGTCCACTACTAATACGGTTTTCTCGCTGTCATCTATGAAGTCGTAGATATTGTTTTTTACAAAAGCCCCTGCATCAGAGACTTTACTGTATTCCGTGAAGGCGTCGCAATGCCATTGATAAAGCAGGGTAGCAAACTTCTTATCGTTATAGAGGACATTACCCTCGTCCATCGGTACCCAGTTGATATACATTTGATAGGGGTAGTAGGAGAGACTTGCGTAATAGATGTCCGCAGCATCTTTCGTTCCGTCCTCTGTCAAGCCGTTTGGCATGATGAACAGCTCTTTTATGTACGACCAGTTAATCCAGATTGGAAAGAGGCTTTTGCAGTTGTTAATGCGGTCTGAAATCAGCCGGTTGATCTCGATAATGTGGTGGCAGAGCTTTGTACTCGACTTTTTGATAAAGCTGATTCCGTCATTTGAAAGCTGCTGCATACTGGACATTGGAAGAATCTCAGGCATCGAAAGAAGCCCACGGTATTCCATCCGCATGATGTCATTTATTTTCCGGTAATTGCGCTCAATGGCGGTGCGGATGATACATAGATTACGAATGATGCGGGCATTTTTATCCTGTTCAAGCCGGTTGTATATCTCTATCTTCGGCGGCTCGTGTTCATTTTGGAAAATACGAAGCGGGACGCCGATCAGGTAGGCGACCTTTGACACAAGCTCATAGGTGCTGTCTTTGTAGGCAATCTGCTCTCCGGCATATTCGACGCCATTCAACATGACTGAATTGCCCATAATCTACTCCTTTCTCGTAGGGGAGTTAAGCGGTCATTACATTGTCTGTCCACATCTCACACTGGCTCATGACAGTCTGGACAGCATCATCCATACCCTCAGGCGGATATTTGTGTTTTTTCAGCAGCCTTTTGACAAGACGGCGCATTCCTGCTCTTGCGCTCTCTTTCTTTTGCCAGTCTATTGTCTGGTTTTTGCGAAGCAAATCTGTCAGTTCTTTCGTGATAGCAATAAGCTCATCATGCTCGTAAAAGTCCTTGATTGCTTGCGGCTTCGTCAGAGCATCATAGAAAGCAAGTTCGTCCGCTGTCAATCCGAGTTTTTCACCCTCGGCGGCAGCAGCGGCAATGTCTTTCGCCAGCTTGAGTAATTCTTGAATGACTTCCTCGTTGGTCAGCATTCCGTTCAAATAGCGGTTCATTGCGCTCTGAATGATTTCGGAGAACTTCTCAGACTTGACGATATTTGTTCGGCGGTAAACAGAGACCTGTTCGGAAATCAGTTTTTTCAGGAGTTCGACTGCAAGATTCTTCTCCTTCATGTTTGCCACTTCTTCAAGGAACTTCGGATCGAACAACGAAAACTCAGTCTGGACATCAGAGAAAAGGTTGATAACGCCTTCGCTTTTGATACTGTGCTTCAAAAGCTCGTTAATGCGCTCATTTACTTCCGGAAGCGTAAACTTCTTTCCGGTACCGCCTGAAACCAAGCGCACGGTCATTGTTCTTACGGACTCGAAGAAAGCTGCCTCCATGCGAGTTTGCTCGTCTACCAAGCTGCTGCACAGCGAAAGTGCCTGCTTGAGAAGCAGGGCTTCTTTGATAAACACATTCTGTGTCTTCTCATGGTCGGGAAGCTCGTACTCTGCAACGCTCTTGCCGAGTATGAAGTTCACTCCGCCGCTGATGAGCTTCGCCCTGTCAAGGTCGCTTCCGGTCATGAATTTCTCATAACTGAATCCGTGGAACAAATCTCTGCAAATAGAGAGCTTTTCAAGGAACTTCGGATATGCAGCCTTGCTTACATCTGTATCACCATAGTTCTTCTTGTCTCTGGCAGTATAGTCGTTCATTGCCTGTTTCAGTGCAGCCGCAATACCAACGTAATCGACAACCAAACCGCCTTCTTTATCTTTGAAGACACGATTGACGCGGGCGATAGCTTGCATCAGGTTGTGTCCAGCCATCGGCTTATAGACATACATCGTAGCAAGGGAGGGAACATCAAAGCCGGTCAGCCACATATCCACGACGATGGCGATTTTCAGCGGAGAGTTGTTGTCTTTGAATTTCCGCGCCATATCGTCCTTATGAGCTTTGTTGCCGATAATCTCACGCCATTCTTCGGGATCGTTATTGCCTTGCGTCATGACCACTGCAATCTTTTCCGTCCACGCTGGGCGTAGCTCAAGAATGCGCTTATAAATCTTCATTGCTATGGGACGCGAATAAGCAACGATCATCGCCTTGCCGGTCAGGATATTCTCACGGTAATTCTCGTAATGATCAAGAATGTCATTTACCAAGGAATTGATCGTCTGGTCGGCACCGAGGATTGCTTCCATCTGACCAAGTTCCTTTTTGCTCTTTTCAATGACATACGGATCGGCGTTGTCAGCCATAATATCATACTCATTATCGATCAGATGGAGGGTGTTCTCGTCGAGTTTCAGGTGAATCACACGGCTCTCGTAATAGACGGGTCTTGTAGCTCCGTCTTCAACTGCCTGTGTCATATCATAGATGTCGATGTAATCACCGAAGACTTCTCGTGTGCTGCGATCTTTTGTGGAGATCGGTGTTCCGGTGAATCCAATGTAGGTCGCATTAGGAAGCGTGTCTCTTATAATGCGGGCAGTGCCGATAACGGTTTTCGCCTCGACTTCGCCGTTGTCCTTCTGCTTGACCACAACCTTCTCATTGAGACCATATTGCCCACGATGCGCTTCATCAGCCATCACGATAATGTTCCGGCGTTCCGAAAGAGCTTCGTTGCTTTCTTCAAACTTCTGCATGGTCGTGAAGATTATGCCGTTTGCCTGTCTGTTTGCAAGCAGTTCTTTCAGATTCTTGCGGCTCTCAGCGTGCTGCGGCGTTTGCCGGAGGAAGTCCTTGCAGCGGGCGAATTGTCCGTAAAGCTGGTCGTCCAGATCGTTACGGTCGGTAATGACAACGATAGTGGGGCTTTCTAACGCTTCTTGCAGATAATGAGCATAGAAGACCATAGACAACGATTTTCCGCTGCCCTGTGTATGCCAGAAGACGCCGCCCTTGCCGTCTGTCACAGTCGCGTGCTTCGTAGACTCAATCGCCTTTTTGACTGCAAAATACTGATGATACCCAGCGAGTATCTTGAATGTATTCTGTCCATCCACATTAAAGCAGATGAAGTTTTTCACGATGTCAAGGAAGCGGGTCTTCTCAAACAGTCCTACAAAGAATGTGTCAAATGATGCGTGTTGCGTATTCTCATAGCTGCCGTCTGTTGTTTTCCACTCCATAAAGCGGTCTTCGCCGGACGTGATTGTACCAGCCTTTGAAGTGGTCAAGTCGCTCATGACACATACCGCATTATAAATGAACATAGAGGGGATCTCATACATATAGTTCCGGAGCTGGCGGTATGCTGCGGAAGCGTCGGTTTCTTCGCGGGACGGAGACTTCAACTCCACAATGACGAGCGGGAGACCATTGACAAAGAGAATCACATCTGGTCTTTTTTCGGAGTTCTCAATGAAAGTCCATTGATTCGCAACTGTGAACTCGTTACTGGCAGGATTTTTGAAGTCTACAAGGTAAACAAGGGTAGAGCGTTCTTCACCCTTGTCATAGTATTTTACCGGGACTCCGTTTTGGAGGTAGTCCATAAAGACCATGTTCTTCTGCAAGAGCGTTCCAGTTTCAAAGTTCTTGAGCTTATAGATTGCCTCCGTCAGAGCGTCCATAGGCAGGCTCTTGTTGATCCGCTGCAAGGAAGGCAGCAGAACATCCTCATAAAGCGGCGAGTGATAATCGCGCTCCACGTCCGGTCCATAGATATAGTTATAGCCCAGTTCTTCATTGAGAAGCTGCAAGACAGCGTTCTCGTAATTTGATTCTGTAAAATATCCTGCCATAGTTTGTCACTCCCTTTTACGCCAGACTCGCCCCGAACTGATCCAGCGTGTTTTCTGCATCTCTGTCAGTGACGGGCTTATTCATCGCTTTTTCAATTAGGTTTAGAAGGCTTTTTGCTCTGTCGATGAAATAGCCATTGAAGTCATCTGCCTTCAATTCTGCATAGTTGATAAAGTGCGATTCCACCCGTGCTTGCAACTCATTCTCGGTCAGTCCATCAACCTTCTTTAGAATTGCCCCCAGATACTCACTCGGCGCATTTCCGCCAATCGAGCGGTTGGTGGCTGGAAGAATCGGGGTCTTGTTAATGATGGAATTATACCGTTCGCGCTTGATGCCCATTTTCTCGCAATATGCTTCGGGGAATATATGGTGAATATCCGGAGACTCAAGCATACTGTTTACAATGTCAATCGTCGTGTTGTTCATAAAGTCACGACACTTCTCCTTGTAAAGAAGAGCCATTATACCTTTATATGCCGCGCTCAAGCGAGTTTGAAGGGTTAGCAGCCGCGTAGAAGAAAAGACTGCGCTGTTAATCGTGTGCATTGCATTCGGACGTCCATTGACCTCTTCAACCATGTCCTCAATGTCATAGGCATAGCGGGTTTCGTTCGCACCGCCATACATCTCACCCAAAATCCCGCACCAATACCACCGAGAAAGAGTTTTGATTGTGTTTGGCTCATTGCATTTGGATTTTCCGAGAACAGCGCAGATTGCCGCAAGTGGAATCAACTGCGTTGTATAGGGCAAATCTCTTTGACGGAAAACGCACTGATCCCGAAGAAGAAACTCCTTTGCGATTTTGAACCCAGACAGCACTGCATCCCGGTTCGCTATGTACGATTCATAAGGAAGTCCCAGAACATCTTTCTTTTTGCAGGAGATTGTGTTTGTCTTTCCAGACTGCTTGTTCAAATAGCTTGTAAAGAGACAAACCGTTGTCAGGAAGGTAGTCTCATCAATCCCATCGAACAGGTCTGTTCTCAGCGTGTCACCGAAACCGCAAATTGTATTTCGACACTGCACCCAGTCTTTTCTCAGGTCAAAGTCTCTTGTGGCATAAGTTGCGGTAACAAGCTCAAACACCGTGAGAGGAACACCACCGGTATTGACGTTCTCAAACACCTTGCACACTGCCTCTCGCGGCGTGGACTTGTCCAGCGTAATCACAGGCAGCTTATACCCGGAAATTGTATTCAGCACATCCGCCTGAAAACGCTTGAACTCGTCCATTGCCTCCGGCTTCATTCCATAGTGCGTCATGTAGCCCATGAACCAGTCCATAACGGCGTTGCTATCGAACACAATATTGACCGGGAACAGCTTATTCTCGTATTCATATTCTCTGGTTGAGAGGTCGAGCTTCACATCACGGTCAAAGTTTTCTTTGATCTTGCGGTCTTCCGGAATAGACAAGACTGCATCAAAACGATCCTCATCATCGTCAAGGCACTTCTCCATTGAGAGATAGTAATAACGCTTAATAGCCTTGCCTTTTTCTGTTTTGGTCGAGACCGGCTCTTTAGAGGATGTTGCCTGATAGATGGAAGTAAGTCGCTGCTGTCCATCAAGAATCAAATGCTCCGGCTTTACTGAGACGCCTTTTACGCCCGTAATTGTGCGGTATTTGAATTGAATGTCCGGATTACCGTATTGTAGCCGCATAATGGCACCCATAGGGTAGCCTTGCGACAAACTGGCGATAATTCCTCTAATTCGGTTATCATCCCAAGTCCAGTCGCGCTGAAACTCCGGCAACTGCATTGAGCCGGACTTAACCTCCGCTAAAAGCTGACTTAGGTTTGTATCAAGAGATTGTGGTGAAATAATCACGTCTGCGCCTCCTTCATTGAGTTTTACTGATCGGACGAGCCCAGTCTGCTTTCCAAATCTGAAATATCGCTGCGGATGGAAGAGATGTCCGACTCAATATCGTCAACCCGCTCGGATAAAGAAGCCTGCTGACTTTGAATGTACTCCATTTGTGAGTATAGACCTCGCACTGCCAGAATCAATTCTACCATCAGCCCCTTATCATCGAGGGAGAGAAGACGGTCTTTTTCAGCCTGTATCTTTTCCGCCTCCTGTTGAAGCCGCTCTTTCTCACGAACTGCTTCTGCTGCGGCTTTCTCAAGACGAACCCGTTCCTTTTCAAGACGCTTTTTCTGGCGCTCGTCTTTGCTTTTTTTCAAGCTCTCCTGAACTTTATCAAACATGGTACAACCTCCAAATCAGGTAAACGATAATTCTTGAAAATAGGATTGAGCTTGCTGCTCTAAATTATCGTTTAGCTCTTGATTGTTCACAATCTTTTTTTGGATTGTGGAAATAATCTCGACAACACATTTCTGAATACTTAATTCAGGCAATACGACCTCAATCTGTTGAAAGGTCGAAGATGGTCTCGCCAATGCAGGGACGCCAACCTGTGAGGCATTGCTTAGAAGTTTATGCTGTCCTATTGGAGTGTGGAAGTAATAGACAAGGTATTCGGGCAAAACCTTGTCGTTGCATCGCACCCTAAACTGAGATTGCGAAATCACATACCGGTCATATTTTGAATCTTGAGGAATAAACACTATTTGCCCAAGCGTTCCTCTGTGTGTTATTACAATATCCCCGCGATGTGCATTTGCCTTGTTAAGAGAGTCAGCTTTTTTCCTTGTGACATAGCGGAATGTCTTTTCGGATAGAGAAAAGCCCTCAAGATTACTACCATTTAGGACAGGTACGCCACTATCCACAAAACACGAGACTTTAATATTTGATCCGAATGGACCCATCGCAATTTCATCAATTAGGTCAGCAATACGATACGTTTCATAGCTCATATCCAATCGCCCCCAGTCGTTCTTTGATCTGCGTCTCAAGTTCATGGGACTTTGCGAAAAGCTCAGAAAGTTCAGAAGTCAAACGCCCCATTTTCTCTTCAAACGGCTCGCCGTCATCTTCCTGTTCCTCAATACCAACATAGCGTCCCGGAGTGAGAATGTAATCCTGCTTTGCAATGTCCTGTGTAGTGACAACAGCACAGAAGCCCTTTTCATCTTCGAGTGTTCCATCAACGAAGGCATTATAAGTGTCGGCAATTTTCTTGATGTCTTCATCCGTCAGTTCGCGCAGCTTCCGCGTAACCATAGTGCCGAGTTTCCGTGCGTCGATGAACAGCGTTTTGCCTTTTTGCTTCTTGTTCTTTGCAAGGAACCAGAGCGATACCGGGATCTGCGTCGTGTAGAATAGCTGCGTCGGCATTGCAACGATACAGTCCACAAGGTCAGCATTGATAATGTTCTTGCGGATTTCACCTTCACCGCCGGACTGCGAAGAAAGCGAACCATTTGCAAGCACCATACCGATACGTCCATTCGGAGCGAGATGCCAGATCATGTGCTGCAACCACGCGAAGTTTGCATTTCCAGCAGGAGGCGTACCATACTGCCAACGGACATCATCAACGAGTTTATCTGCACCCCAGCCAGAAAGATTGAAGGGAGGATTCGCCATAATAAAGTCTGCCTTGAGCTGCGGGTGACAATCGTTAAAGAATGTGTCCGCATTAAACTTGCCGAGGTCGGCTTCAATACCGCGAATGGCAAGATTCATCTGCGCCATCTTCCATGTGGTCGGGTTAGAGTCCTGACCAAAAACAGAAATCTTGTTGATGTTGCCGCCGTGATTTTCGATGAACTTTGCGGACTGAACAAACATACCGCCAGAGCCGCAGCACGGGTCATAAACACGCCCATTAAACGGCTGCAACACTTCAACAAGGGTACGCACAACGCAAGAGGGAGTATAGAACTCACCGGCAAGTTTGCCTTCTTGCTCGGCAAACTTGGAGAGGCAATATTCGTATGTGCGACCAAGAATGTCCTTGCTGTTTCCATGCTCGATCATCTGAATATTGGTGAAGAGATCAACCACTTCACCAAGACGCCGCTTGTCCAGCTCTGGACGGGCGAAGTTCTTAGGAAGAATATCTTTGAGACGCTTGTTTTCTTTCTCAATACTGCGCATTGCATCATCAATCACCGTGCCAATTTCCGGCGTATGAGCGGCAGCAGCAATCGCGCTCCATCGTGCATTCTCAGGGACAAAGAAGATGTTTTCGGCAGTGTATTCGTCCTGGTCTTCTTCAAATCCATCGCCTTCTTCAACCAGCTCCTTGTACTTTGCCTCAAAGCGATCTGAAATGTATTTCAGGAAAATCAGTCCGAGAACGACCGACTTATATTCGGATGCGTCGATGTTTCCGCGCAGGACGCAAGCCGCGTCCCAGATTTGTTTTTCAAAGCCGATATTGCTTGTGTTATTTTCAGCCATTTCAGCAACCTCCAAAGTTATAGTTTCACACTTACTATTCTACAAAAAGAGCTGTACGAAAAACCGGACTCAGTTCTTGTCCGTTCGCACAGCCTCACATATATCTCCGATGTCACAGTTCAAGTAATCACAAATGCGCAGCAAAATAGAGAGGGACACTTCTTCCCCCTTATTCAGTTTTGTCCATGTTCCGGCAGACAGCCCTACTTCATGTCGTAGAGAAGCCTTCTTTATGTCGCGTTCCAGAAGAAGCATCCATAGTTTCTTATAGCTTATGCGCACGGCAACCATCCTTTCGCTTGCTTGCATTCAACATCGTTTATAATATTATACTGGATTTCATTCTCAAAAGCAATCCGTTGATGCAGAAATTAAAGAAAAAGTTTCAATTTCTCGAACCTTCTCTCAAGGATGCAGGGCATCTCCTGTTGATCGGAGATGCCCTGCTTTTGACGAGATTATTCGCGCTGTGTGCTGCGCAGATGATCACGGTCATGGTCAGCAGAAGGAGCGAGAAACGTATCAACATTAGACTTGATCGTCTCTATTTGTTTTACTTCTTTTTTGAGCTTCGCACGTTCATCATAGAGCCGCTGTTGCTCATCGAGAAGTCGCTGCTGTTGCGCTTGCAGCGTCTTCAAGCTCGGCAGTTTTTCATCGCCCTGCATGGCAAGCAGCGTACTCCGTGCCGCCTCGAAGATCACAAGCTCTGCCTCATGCTTTGCCTTGAAACCCGGCTTATCTTTTGCCTTCTGGAAAGCGTCATATACAGGTTTTAGGCGCTGGTAGTTGGAGATGTTTTTGATAAGCGGCTGGACTTCCCGCAGCCGCGCTTCAACGCCTTTCAGCTCCTTGCCGGTACGATCATAGGAGCTGTGAACATCCTCGACCTTCTTCTCAAGATCGGCGTATTGGAGCAAGTTGTTGTCTGTGAGATAGTTGAGCGTCCGTGCCGCTTCCTTGAGGATAGTGAGCTTTGCTTTATGCTCATAACCCTTGCTGTCGATAAGCCTGATCCGCTCCTGAATATCTCCGATGAGAGAGATGCCCTTCGGCGTGGTCTGTCTCTGACTTCTTCGGGGCGTCCGTCCGGCAATCCGCTCCTTGATGCGTTCCTCGGTGTAGTTCTCTCCGATGGTCTTAGAACGGGTAAACCGATCCTGACCTTCAGCGCGGAAGGAGATGTATTTGCCGGGTTTGATTTCATAACCGGCTTCCTGCATGAGCCGCAGAAAATCATCGTAGTCCTTCGCTGTGATGACAAGCCGGTCGATGGTCTGCTTGAGTTTTTGCTTCCAGCTCGTGCCGCGTTTGGCTTCGGTGTACTCCTTGTAGCTCATGCCTTTGTTCTGAGAGGGAGGGATAACAGAGAGACCGTTTTCCTTACAGAGCCGGTCGCTGACCTCACGCATATCATAGTAAATCCGCTTGTAGCTCTTGTAGGCGTGGTAGTCCACAAAGTCAACCGCATTGAAAATCAGATGGTTATGAACATGGTCCTTGTCAATGTGCGTGGTCAGCACATACTCGTATTTTCCACCGAGGATTTCATCCGCAAATTGCTTGCCGATCTCGTGGGCAAGCTCCGGCGTGACCTCTCCAATTTCAAAGGACTGGATCACATGACGGGCTATGATCCTGACCGGATTCATCCCTTTTTGCTCGGCTATTCTCCGCGTCCATTCAAATTCCCGCGCTGCGGTCTCGCTGGCACAGCCGTAGGACGAGACCAGCAGCTTCTCGTCGGTCTTTTCGGGATTCAGAATGTACGCGATTGCCTTGCTCAAAGTTCCTCGGATTGCTTTGATTTTAGTAACTGCCATACCGCGTCCATCTTTTCTTTCAGCTCGTCAATATCGTCCTGATAGAATCGTCCCGTCGAGTTGATCCTGCGGCAGACGGTATTGATGTTCACGCCGATCTTGTTGATTTCGGCGGCGAGCTTTTTCTGCTCTGTGTAGTCTACGACAATGATGTAGCCGTCAATCAGCATCTTCCTTGCATACGCACCGAAGTTCTCCGTGCCGATCATCTCCATCTTCTTTGCAATCGTCCGTTCTTCCTGTGGTGTCAGCCAAATCTTCTTCTGAATGTCTCGTGTTCTTCGTACCATGCTGCGCCCTCCGTCGTAAAGATTAGAAGGGTTTGGGACTATCCCAACAAGCAAAAATCTGATGTTAAGGGCAGGGTCTCCTTAACTGATTTTTCTCCGGTGGGTACTCACCGGATTTGCTTGCTAATCTCCCAAAATCGTATTCCCCGAAGATTCCTCCGTGAAATGTCCCTTCACTTTACAACGGACACAAAAAGGGCGTTTGTTGAGTACCGGATTTCAAAAAAGTCAAAAAATCATTGGATTTCCCATGTGAAAGCCACTGTGTCTGTCACATCAATATCAACCGGCTCAATCTCAGGTGCGGCGCACTTGCTCATCGCCATGAGAGGCTGAATGCAGTCTTCAACATCGTAGCTTGTTCTGGAAAAAACATTGAGTTCGCCCCAGTTGTAGTCGATGTTGAGCAACTGCCCAAGCGTACTGCCTGATGCTTTGCAAAGAATCTCCGCCTTCGCTCTGGCGTTCTCCGTCGCGCTGATCAGCAGCTTTTCGCTGACCGCTGATGGGTTTCTTACAGTGAATGCGATACTGAGTTCCGGCTTTGCACCGCAATCCGCAATCGCAGAAATGATCTTTGCAAGCTGTTTGCTGTCAAAGTCAAATGCAAGTTTCAAGCGATAGCTGCAAGCATATCCGACAAACTCTCGCTTGTAATTTCCTTGCCGATCCTTGACGTTCTCGTACCTTGTCTGGACATCAAAGCTCGTGGTTTTCAAGTCTTCTTTGTGATACCCAACGCAGACTGCGGCACCTTGCAGTCTTTCGATTCTCTCGGTAGCTTCCGACATTGCACGGTCATAGGTTTTAGATAAGGTTTCAATGTTCAAGGAGAGGATGATGTAATCCGGTCTTGCGGAGACATTGCCTGTCCCTTTTACGGTGATCGTTCTCATTGCTTTCTCCCGTCCTTTCTGGAATTAAAGTCCTCATCAATACGCTTTTTCCAATTCGTACCCAGTGGTACGCTGCAACGGACAGCAGAAACCGCTTCGCTCAGAACCTCATAGTTGAGCTGCGTTCCCTTATGGTCAGAGTGATAATTGACCGCTCGGTCTGCTCCAATACCGAAGTGCTTTGCCGTTTCAACTGCGTCAATATTTGCGCCGAGGAATAGAAACTCCCAGCCGTACTTTTCCTTCTGCCGCTCGATCATTTTCTTAACTGTCTCGCTGTCATAACGGCGGCTTGCATTCTCCATGCCGTCCGTTGTGATGACGAACAGCGTATGTTCAGGGACATCCTCATTTCTTGCGTACTTGTGGACATTCCCAATGTGATGAATTGCTCCGCCGATAGCATCCAGAAGGGCAGTACATCCGCGAACGGAATAGTCCCTGTCGGTCATCGGATCCACCTTCTGAACCGGCACACGGTCATGGATAACCTCGCTCACGTTGTCAAAGAGAACGGTAGAGATCAATGCCTCGCCATTCTCTTTTTTCTGCTTTTCAATCATGGAGTTGAATCCTCCGATGGTGTCTTTTTCCAGTCCGCTCATAGAGCCGCTGCGATCAAGGATGAATACGATCTCCGTCATGTTCTTTCTCATGTTTTGTACCTCCGTATATAAAAAAATGACTGCTTGGTGTCTCACCTTACAGTCATATTGTACTTCGGTATTCACTTCATTTGGTCGCATGGCAAGCGACATTATTCTAAGGATAAGAACAGCTCTCCGTCAATGCTTAGGATGTCATCCATCGGAATCTTCGTGCCGTCCTGCATGGTAATTAGGCGCTCAAAGTCATCAACCTTTATGACTGCGCCGGTTGCAGTTACATACGCACCGCCAGCTTTGCGCTCATCAGGTTTGAAGTAGGTTATTTCAACCTCCGGCTCTTCATCAAGGGCATCCATGAGAAGCTGATACCTCATGTTCAAAGCGGTCAAGGCTCCCTCATCAAGCTCAATCCTTTCGTCGGTCAGACGTCCGGTTTCCTTGATTGCAGAATCATAGCCGGTGAGGGCGGCAAAGGGTGCAAACTGCGCTGCACGATCTGACATCGGCATTTGTGGTCGCGTTTTGGAAACGTGATGAGGAAGTCCCATGATCTCGTCGTATTTTCCGTTCACGCCTTATGCCCTCCAATCTGCGCATTGCGGTCTTTCGCGGTTGCGCCTTCTTCAAGATTCATCGCCTTGAGGATGGCGTTCTTTCCGTACTTCTTTTTGATTGCAAGCGTGGCGGCTTGTATTTTCCGCTCACGTTCCAAGGCGGCGTCCTCGGCTTTCTGTTTTTCCTCTTCGGCAGCATAGTCAGTGAAAAGGTCAAGCTGGACAGCACCGTCATTTTTCTTCGGCGCGTCCGCTTCCGGCAGGACATGATTTGCTACAACATACATACGGCGGACAAGCAGATTCTTGTCCACGATCCGGTCAAACAGCTCTGACACAGCACACATTATTTTGCGGGTAGAGGATGTGTGACCGTCGAGGTTAATAGAGCCGTGCGCCTGTTTGGGAATCTCCCGACCGTAGGGGTCTTTCCCCACCGCGCCGTGATACTTTGCCCGTCGTGCAGGATCGGTCAGGTTCTCAATGTCGTAGCCAACTGTTAGAACCATCTGATCGGTGACAAGCCCCTTGTCCACCAAGTCCAGCACAAGCAAGTCCGTCATTTCCCGGACAACCAGCTTCGCCTTCTGCGGCTCATAGGGACAGTGCAATACCTGACCGGAACTGAGGCTGTTGGAGCTGGGACGGTATGCCTTGATCGCTTCAATGGTCGTAGGCTCCCAGCCCCACGCATGGTCGATGAGCAATTCCGCATTCTTGCCGAACAGCTTGTAAAGCAAGTCCTCGTTCCGCTCTGAACAGAGGGCAACATCGCCCATTGTGAACATCCCATTCTGCTCAAGTTTCTTGGCAATACCTCGACCCACGCGCCAGAAATCCGTGAGAGGCTGGTGCGCCCAAAGCTCACGCCGGAACTTCATTTCATCCAGTTCGGCTATTCGGACGCCATTTTTGTCGGCGGGGATGTGCTTCGCTACAATGTCCATTGCCACTTTGCAGAGAAAGAGGTTCGTGCCAATTCCTGCGGTTGCTGTGATGCCGGTTGTTTCAAGCACATCGAGGATGATCTTCATGGCGAGGTCATGTGCCGAGAGCTTGTAAGTATTCAGGTAGTCCGTCACGTCCATGAACACCTCGTCGATGGAGTAGACTACGATGTCCTCCGGCGCGATATACTTGAGGTAGACCTGATAGATGCGGGTGCTGTACTCCATGTAGTACGCCATCCGAGGCGGCGCGATGATGAAGTCAATCGCCAGAGACGGATCTGCTTGCAGCTCTGAGAAGAAGTGCGACGAGCCTTCCAGTCTGCGTCCCGGTGCGTCGTGCTGCCGTCCGGCATTTGCTTCCTTCACGCGCTGCTTGACTTCAAACAGCCGCCCGCGTCCGGAAATGCCGTAGCTTTTGAGGGAGGGCGTGACGGCAAGGCAGATGGTCTTGTCCGTCCGGCTCTCATCCGCAACGACGAGATTTGTGTCCAGAGGATCTAAGCCGCGCTCCCGGCACTCCACGGAGGCGTAGAAGGATTTCAGGTCGATTGCGATGTAAGTGTGTTGTTTCACCTTCTTTGCCTCCGCTTTCTTCTTAGATCAGCCCTAATGACATTTCATTGGAGCTTTTAATGTTGAATACGATACGCCATTCAATATCACCCTCCACCGGCTCAAAGTGTAGAGAGGAACAAACTGCATGAAGTTTTTCTTTTGAGCTGTCTCCACACACGATTGCGATTGGACCGTCCGCTCCGCCGATAATGCCGATACAAGCAATATCGTTTCGTGCCTCTGGTGCATAGCGGTCAGAGCATGGCGCAATTTCCAAAGGCTTGTCCCCCTCAGCGCAATCACAGATCGTAACATCGCTGTCAGGTTCAGGAGAAAGTGTATAGCTCATAGCAGTAAAATGCGTAGGATAAAACCAGCGGTCAGAACCGTAACGCTTTTCGGAAATTGTCTGCTGCTCTAATTCCTGTACAGTCAATGTGTATTTTTTTCCACTGACCGGATGGAGGAAAGAAAACGAATCACCGGGAGCGTGTGCCTTGAAATGTGGTCCCGGGACACGACACGACTGCTGCTCCATTGTAAGGGAGAGGGCTTTTATTTCAGGACGGCGTTTGCTTGTCCACGGAAAAGCTGCCCGAAAAATCATCCATCCATAGGATGTATCCAAATCATAGTGTTCCAATGCCCACTTTGCTTCCGCTTCATTGATCACCCCGTCTGGCAAACATGGATTAAAGACCACGGAACAGCCGTGGGAGGTCAGCATTGTTTTCCCGTTCAATTCCAAACGAGGAATAAAGTCAAGGCAAAGTGGATTGTCTAAATCTATCTGCATTTGCTGCTCCTGCGTGAAGTATTCGCAGGAGTCGTTTTCGGGGTGTAAATCCCATTTAGTTATGAACTTGCGAATGTCTTCTTCCGGGGTACGCATACAAAAGTCCATGACGAGTCCCTTGCTGCAAGAATACGCCGCAGGAATAACCCAATGATGCCTCGCCCAGTCAAATTGCTTATTCAACCGGATTTCCGTTCCGGCATGGTCTTTTCCCGAATGTCCCCAGAAGTTTCCCTCAAAGTAGACCTTCCACTCAGGCATGGTCGGTTCTGCTTCTGGGTTCATATCAACATCATAATAGTCCTCGGTGTACTTGATCTTACTATAATCAAAAGATGCTTGCAGCTTTTTGATGTATACCCACGGCTGTTCCATAGGCGTCAATTTCATTTTCTCAGCAAGCTCTGATAGCGTTCTTTGCTGATCCTGCGTTGGAGGGTTGTCCTGCAAAAAGGCTTCAAACTGGGCTTTATCCCACATCCACGCCTGTTCCAGCGCTGCCGAATCACTGCAAGCAAGGAGCAACCTCAGAAAGTCTTCAAAATCGTTTGCCAGCGGATGAACAAAATCCGGAGCCGAGTTCATGGGACTGACGGAAAATACCATACCGCCAAAGTCTCGAACAAAGCAGAAGTGGATGCCGTCCACACCCGCCCAGCCAAAAATAGATGCACCTTTTGGCGTGCAAAAGTATGGGTTGTTATCTTCACGACGCTCCACCCCTACGGGCGAAAGGTCAATACCACTTCGCAAAAATTTCTGAAACACTTTATCCATAGACCTTATGCTCCTATTAAACTTTGGTCGAAGGCAAACAGAGCCTCGTTGATCTCAAAGACATTATAGTTCCCATGCTCCACGAAATACTCCACGATGATGTCAAACTTGTTGGAGTGGGAGAGCGCAAAGCCAGCCTTCATGAGCATATCCTTCATTTCAACAAGCGGCAGCTCAAGGGCAATGGCAAACGCAATGACCGTGGGCTTGGAAGGCTTATAAGACTTGTCCGAGCGGATCTTCGAGAAGAGCTTCCGGTCAATATTCGCCTTCTTATAGCACTGCGCGTCCGTCATGCCGCGCTCATCAATCTTTCGCAGAAGCATCTCGGAAAAACTCTCGTCGATCTGTCCCAGCGCGTCATCAAGGGTTGCCGCCTTTTTGGGGGCAGCCGCCGCAGAGACGGGAGGCATGAGCTGTTCGATTGCCTCTTCACAAACGGATGCCTCGCAAGGCATGGGTTCTTCCATCCGGAAGGCGTTCATCCTGCGCAGCCGCTCGGAACGACTATCGGTATGTTCGTCCACATAGCGGTCATCTATGTATGAAGCAATGTCGGCAAACAGCTTGCCGCTGATCTGATAGGCTTTGCGGTCGAAAATGACGATGTACACCGTCATTTCGTTTTCAAGAAGGAAACTGCTAATGGTGTCAATCGCCACTTTGAGAGCCTGATCCTTCGGATAGCCGAAAATGCCGGAGGAAATCAGCGGGAACGCAACCGACTCGCATCCGTATTTCTTCGCCAGCATAAGCGAAGTCTGATAGCAGGAGATCAGCAGTTCGCGCTCACCATGCCGCCCGTCATACCAGCGCGGACCGACAGCATGAATGACATATTTGCAGGGCAGCTTGTAGCCCTTCGTGATTTTTGCGCTCCCGGTTTTGCAGCCGTGGAGCGTTTCACATTCCGCCAGCAGTTCCGGTCCTGCAGCACGATGAATGCAGCCGTCCACACCGCCGCCACCCAGCAGCGACTCGTTGGCAGCGTTGACGATGGCGTCCACCTTCATTTTTGTGATGTCATTCCTGACAATTTGAAGCGGCATTATTCTATCCTCCGTCCTATCAAAGCGGCATCGGTGTCCGGGCGATCAGAATGACCGCCAGAATCGCGCCCACAAATGCCGCTACCCCTACGACTGCCAACACCTTTTTGTCGAGCTTCTTCTTCGCTGCCTTGCCAATCAGAGCAGTGCAAGCCATGCAGACAGCCGCAGCAACAAGCGCAATGCCCAGCGTTTCCCATAGCCAAGAAAGTTCATGTAGGATTTTCATGCGTTCATCATCTCCTGTTCGTTAAACTGGAAGTTGTTTATCCAAAATGAAATGGAATAACCATATCAAGTAAAACTGCAAGAACTATACTAATCGTTCCCATTAGCGCAGAACTCCTCAATGTGTCTCTCCTCAAAACAATAAGTCCAATAATAAAGACTATCACTTCCAAAACAGATTTTGCATTAAAATACCAGCATCCATATACAAAGCACATATTGAACAATACTGCCAAAATCAGCGCTGATAGTATAAATGCCAGTTTGCTTTTCCCCTTTGCATACCAACAGACAAAAGCCAATAATGGAGAAACAGCTGTAAATCCAAACCAAATCATCGCATAACTTCTTGGGAAAAATCCTGCAATATAGTTTGAATACAAATAGTAGCTTGCAACCATACCAACAAAGAATACAAAAACATTGATGCTTGCTCTTATTGCAGAATTGCTATAAATAGAAATACACAGTGCAATCAATATCCAGATTGCAAAACGCCCAAGAAAATTACCAATATCTAAGACTCCATTTATTGCCATAAGCACACCTGGAAGTTCAGTTTGACGAAAATCCAGATATTTTGAGAAAGTTCCCAAAGCTATTCCGAGAAACAATATCGCTATGGTATTTATAAGTTTTCTATTATTGGATATTGGATTTTCTGCATTCCTTATATCATTCAAAAAATTTATCATAATTACCCTCACAAATTCCGATTTGTCTGCCCCTTAAAGTCCAAGTCCTTCAACCCACGCCGCAAGCTCCTGATGCCCGACGCAGCCCTTGAAAGCCTTGCCGTCCATCAGCTTTGCGCCTTTGCAGCTCGGCGCAAGGCGTTCGTTCGTCTTGCCAATGTCGCTTCCTCCGGAGGTTGCAAACGGGATGATCGTCTTGCCGGTCATATCATAGCTCTCAAGGAACGTATTGATAATCGTCGGCGCAACGTACCACCAGATCGGGAAGCCCACAAAAATTGTGTCGTAGTCCTTCATGTTGTCCCGCTTTATGGAAATCTCTGGACGGGAAGCAGGATCGTTCATCTCAATCGTGCTGCGGGCTTTCTTGTCCATCCAGTTCAGATCGGCTTCCGTATAAGGCACCTTCGGCTCAATCTCAAAGATGTCCGCGCCGATTGCCTCTGCCAGCGTCTCGGCAACCTTTGCGGTCACGCCGGACGCAGAAAAATATGCTACAAGTTTCTTGCTCATGGTGTTTTATCCTTTCAATATCTTCGTAAGCTGCTGTACAGACGCACCCGGCAGGATGGAGGAAAGATGCTGCATCATGCGCTCTTTGGATTCCTGCGGGTCTCGCTGATATGCAGATGTGATAAGGTCGTACCCGAAAAGTTCTTCCGGCGTCGCATACTCTGCGACACCCCAGCCATAAGGTCTTCCATATCTGTCCTGCATATAGACGAAATCCGCGATGCAGACATAGCTCTGCATTTGCAGCCGCGTGATGCACGTCTCAAAACCGGTGTTGCCGCCCTTGCGGTAGTTCAGAGCTTCTTTCAGCCGTTTGGAAAGCATCCTGCCTTCACCGGCTATGGCTTCATAAAGCTCTTTGTCCTTGTAGGACGCCAAGCCGTCATCCCAACGGGCGTCAAAGTCATAGCCGTCACGCCGGAAGTTCGCAAAGTCCGGAATCCACTCCCGGCTCACAAATCCAGCCTTCTTGTTGAAAAGTTTGCCGTAAAGACATTTGCCGCTCCGCGCAGCCGGTCCTTTCCATTCCCACGGACCATCTACATCATCCGCAAACCATAACTCAGGTGGGCAAAGTTCCTCGATGGAGAAGCCGTGAATCTCGTTCCGAAAGAAGGGCAGAAAGCCGTGTTGTTCGACGGCTGCAATCAAACCATCTGCACTATGTAGTTGTCTGGCAAATCTCTTTGACATTACTCCGCCTCTTCAATCACGCCATAATCAATCAGGATATTCTTCTCCGCATACTGCGGGTAAACAACACCCATCATCTCATACTGATAACGTCTTACGCGGCGATGCTCCTGAACCGGCTCCGGTGCATACGCAGCGGTTTCGCAGTGCGCATACTCCGGCATTTCCGCAAGATCATCCCGAACAGCACGGATAAGCGCGTCTGCCACATCATCAATGTTCTTGCCGGTCTCCACGGCAACCAGTTCGTGCTTCTGGACTGCCTTGTCCAGATTACCGGGGGAGCGAAACAGCTTATATTTCATATCGTTGCCCGTCCTTTCTCTCTTTCGGTCTGCCTATTCTTCCTGAAATCTGTTCTTTAGGGACGCAATCATCGCTTGTGCGGCAATGCTCAGATACAAAACTCCAATTTCATAGATAAAGTCGCGGTCGATTACGATAAAGTATTCTCTAACGTGTGTAAAAACCAGTTCCATCAAGTCCCTGTACAGTGGATCATCAAAGGGCTTGAACCGCGTAAACTTGCTTTTGGCAGCGTCCCATGTCATAGACGCTTCGCCCTCAGCACTGGTCATTGCCTCACAGAGAATCATGCTGACACCCATTTTTCCGTTGCCGGTCAGGAGTTCTCCTTCGTAATAGCTGAGTAGGTCTTTCTTGCGTCGAATCGGAATTACAGCACAGTTGTCATCCAGCTCAAATGCAATCAGCTCCGCAATCAGTTCCCGCCAGACTGCATAACCGGCGTTAATGGTTCCGTCCTCTTCGCGGCTTATGGTATCGTCCATGCAGTATCGCTCAAAGAAATTATCTCCGTCAATCTCGTTGCGGGTGCAGAAGATATGCGCCAGCTCATGCAGAAGAATGTGTTTCAACTCTGCCGGATGACGCGCTATGTCTGTGCGCAGAAGGATTCCGTCCGCGCCGTCTCCTGTGCCGACGAATGCAGAGGCGTGAAAGTCAAAATAGCCGTCCTCTGTATATCGGTCTTCCAGCCGGTCAGGGAAATACTGCTTGCAGAACTGCTCAAAGACTTCCTGCTGGTTTTCCGTCTGAAAGCAGCACAGCACAAGGTTGTCCTCGCTGAACTCTGCCCCCAAGCGTTCGTTAAAGATGGAAGCGGCATAGAAAAGGGCTTCTTTATAGTCGTTATCGTTCATCTAATTACTATCCTTCATCCTCATTCAACCCTCCGGTCTGACATTTTTCAGGAAGTCAGAGTGCGGTACATAAGGCAAGTTGAGCTGCCAGCCCATGCGGTTCAGCTCGTTGAGCTTGATCAGCATCAGGTTGATGTTTGTTCCCATTGCAGCCGAGAGCTGCACCACATCGTAGTCCTGCTTCATCAGGTCAATCAGCTCATCATCGTCAATGATCATGTGTGAGGCAAACGCATTCGCCTCATATTCGTGTTTTGTGCGCATATCGAACAGCACGAACTCCGGGAGCGGTTCGTTTCCTTTGGCAAGATCACGGTGAAAGGTATCATGCCCGATCTCGTGACCGCAAACCATTTGCATGATCAGATACTCCATGTTGGAGTTCAGAAGAATATGCCGCTCTTTATGGCGGTAGGTGTACATTCCGAGCAGATCGTTCAGATTGTCAAGAAAATGGAGATGAATGCCCAGCTCACGGGCAATCTTCAAGGTATCTCTTGTTCCACAGCTTTTGACAATGCTGTTCGCCTTTTTGTATATTTCCTCGGAGCGAATTATCACGGGACCTTCACCCCTTTCATGTTGAAAACAGTCAAAGTAAATCCGTCAAGAAACCGAGACGCAGACAGTTATTCCTCTGCGTCCGTACCGGTCTTCTTGTATTTCTTCGGCGTGTATTTCTCAACATTCCGGGCTTTGGATTCCCAATATATATCCTGCAACGCCTTCATCACCGCATCCTTGTCCTGCTCAGACAGCGTACCGCCCGCAAACAAGCCGGACATGCCTTCAATCAGGTCCTTTGCCTGTTTCATGCCACGGGAGCCGTACTGCTCGGATGCCTGAACCACAAACTCTTCGTCCTCGGTCAGCAGATAGTTCACATCCACCTTGAAGTATTCCGCGATTTTTCTGTAAGCGTCCTTGGTACGGGAAAGGAAATGCCGTTCTCGTACCGGGTAATCATACGCCTGTTGATCCCCAGTGCATCGGCTACTTCCTGCTGGGTCAGCTTCCGCTTCTCCCGTTCAGCCTTGAATTTCTCTCCAAACGTCATTTTGGTAATCACTCCTGTTCACAAAAAGTTTGCGACATCAAATTGCGCAAGTCTATTGACAAAGGCACTTGAAGTGCGTATAATAATGACTGAGCAATCCAACTACTCATAGTATATCCTGAATTGCTCATCCTGTCAAGGGGCATGAGTAGTTGTACACGAAAAAGTTACATCTTTTGAGCAGTTCAAATGGACAGGCATTTATGCTGCCGAAGATCATCCGTACCGGCATACACCGGTATGAGGGAACAGGAGTGAGAAAAACAGAAATGGCTACACAGTACAGAAAAGCATACGTCCCGGTTACGCTGGATGTGGATAAGGAGGGGGCAATCCTCCCTCGCCTTATCTGGTGGGACAACGGTGTAATCTTTCAAATCGACCAGATTCTATACAAATGCCGCGCCACATCCAAAAAGGTTGGGGGCGGAGGCATCCGTTACACAGTTCAGATTCGCGGAAAGGAGTCATTTCTTTTCCACGAAGGAGACAAGTGGTTCGTCGAAGCAAAGGAGGACAACTGCTCATGATTTTATCCCAGCGCCAACTTGAAGAAATTGCAGCCTCAACAACGAAGGACTTCAACCGATTCTTTTTCGGGGATGAGGCGGACAAGCCCGACCGATCAGCTTTGCCAACACCCATTGATCAGTTTGCAAAGAACTATCTCGGTCTTCGCGTATCATTCGCCCGTCTCTCGCCGGACGGAAGCATCTGCGGTGTCACTGCCTATGCCGACACTGAGTACAAGATCACGGAACTTGGTATTACGCGCACACTGGCTTTGAAGCGTAATCAGGTCATCTTGGACGAGAGCTTCATTCGATCCGGCAACGTGCAGCGGCTCTGCGCCAAGCGCAGATTTACCCTTGCCCACGAGTGCGCCCATCAGATTCTCTTCCAACTGGAATCGGAAGAGGTAAAGGCGTCCTGCGAAATGAAATATTCCGCACGGACAGCCTATACGCCGCGAGAGCTGAAAACCCGCGAGGACTGGAACGAGTGGCAAGCAAATGTCTTGGGCGCGGCGATCCTGCTTCCTCAAAAAGAGGTTGACCTGGCAATGCGTCGGTTTGCAGAAACGCCGCTGATCAATTACGAGGGGAGGTATTCGTATGGTGATCACTTAACGCTGCGCCTTTTCTGCCGGTTGTTCGGTGTCTCCAAGACAACGGCGTCTATCCGTCTTCGTCAGCTCGGCTACATGGTAGATCGTCCATTCAGTGAGTATGTTGACCCATTGGAGGTGTGGTAATGAAGAGAGCATCTATTCGGGTTCAGGAACCGACGCCGGAGCTGATCGAAAAAATCCGCAGGGCAAGAGTTGCCATTTCCCAGCAGAAGCCCCGATACCTGAAATGTCCCTATTGTCAGCATAATGCCATTGCTGTCTACGAGGACACGAGGGGTCATGTAGAATCCAAGTGCAAGAAATGCGGGCGGATCACAGTCTTTGATGTGCTGAACATGAGAAGACTGCGCCCGCGTACCAAGTAAGAACCGGAGGACAAGCCTCTGTTCTAAAATAAAATATATGTCATAGCTGAGCTGTGGAGCCGCCTGATAGGTGAAGTCATCCTAATGCCGCATGAGACAGAGTGTAATTACTCTGTTTTATCGGCATGGGATTCAAACCTCACCGTCATGCGGCTCTTTTTCTGTCTTCACCCTTCCCGCTGCTCCCGCACAGCGGAAAGGATGAACAATGAAAATCCCTAAGACCCCTATCGCGTTCGATTACGACCTCTGGACTACGGAGGACGGCAAGTGCATGGTGCGCGTGAAACGAACCGGCGAAGTTTCCGAGGTTGACCGCAAGGTTATGAGAATCCTTCGCGCAGAGGAAAAGCGGATCAGGCGCTCGTATGGCTCTGACAGCACCTCCGAGGATGAGGACAGTGCAGAAAAGTCTTCTGATTCTGTACTGTCTCTCGACGCTATGCCGGAGGACGATGTGAAGTCCGCTGCATGGCTGGCAGACTCCCGCGACTGCATGGAGGAACTGATCACCGCCCTCAAAGAGAAGGAGCTTCTTTCCATTCTGACCGAGAAGCAGCGCGAATTGTATCTTGCGATGACCCGTGAAGGACTGACTCTTCGAGAGTTTGCCCGAAGGAAAGGCATCGGCATCAGAGCTGCATTTGACCTCAAAGCAGCGGTGCAGAAAAAATTTCAAAAATTTTTTTGAGCGGTACTCAACAAACGGCAAAAAGATGTCCGTTGTAAAGTGAAAGGGTCAATCAGACCACTTCACTGTTCCTTGAAAACTGAATAGTTCAGTGCTGCGGATCTTTCCGCTTCTGCGAAGCAACACAGCTTCCGACGCCAAGACCTCCCGAAAGGGAGTGAGCGACCACCGGAGAGCTATAACAGTCGTGTGGTGCGGCTGCTTGCGACGATGCAGATGCCGGGTATAATGATACTTCCGTCTTTTCTTTGAAGGGGCGGCTCGGAGCGATCCTCGGAGGGGTGAGAGTCCCATGATACCGATTGACCATTGGTAGTCCGCAGCATTCCCGGAACTGCAAAGTTCTTCTGGCAGGGGCGCGAGCTGCAAATATGCCGGACAATGAAACAAACCCAAAAGAAACTTACTATATAGTTTCAGGATGAAAACTATGTGGCAGAGTGTCTTCACAAGATGCTCTGCCATATCCTTTTGTCCTGAATAATTCCACGAAACAGGAGGTGCTTAGAATATGATGGGCATTGAAACAATGAAAAACGTCAGCCCGAAAACGGTTGACCGTAGCACACTCGTTCAGAGAAGCAGCATCCGGCTTGATCCTGCGGCACCGCGAGAGGACAGGCTGAGGGAGTTCATCAAGCAGATCAGAAATCCCTACTGTTATCTGGACGGGAAGACAGTGGTGAAGATCAGCTTCGCCGAGACGGACACGACAATGGAAGATTGTCTGGAACACTATCTGAGAGGTCTTTGATTTATGAACAGTCTGAATCTTTTCACCCGGTTCTATGGACAAGCGATTGAGCCTGTGGTATAATGAAATCGGTCAAAAAAAGAAGAATACGGATTAAGCCGCTTGCCTTGATGGTCATGTGGCGTTTTCGTGTTCCTCTTCATAAGAGTTGAAGCAAGCCTTCGTCTTTCTGATTTGATGTACCACACCAAACAGAAAAACGGAGGTTATTTTTATGCCAGACAAGGTTTACCGCACGGCGATCTACTGCCGTCTGTCCCGTGAGGATGGAGACAAAGTAGAAAGCAACTCCATCGCCAGCCAGAGAGCCATCTGCGAGGACTATATCGCAAGACATGAGGATTTGGAGCTTGTCTGTGAGCCGTTTGTGGATGACGGTTACAGCGGCGTTTCCTTCAATCGTCCTCAGTTCAAAAAGCTGGAAGAGGCAATCCGCAAGGGTGCGCTTGACTGCATTGTGGTCAAGGATCTCAGCCGCTTCTCAAGAAACTACATCGACGGCGGACGTTACATTGAGAAGATATTCCCGCAGCTCGGCATACGCTTCATCGCAATCAATGATGCGTATGACAGTCTGACCGGTGATCCGCAGTCCGACTCCTTTGTTATCCCGTTCAAAAACCTGATTAACGATTCTTACTGCAAGGACATCTCCATGAAAATCCGAAGCAGTCTGGAAGTCAAGCAGAAGAGCGGTGAGTTTGTCGGCTCGTTCGCACCTTACGGCTACATGAAATCGCCGGAGAACAAAAACCAGCTCATCGTGGATGAAGCGGTCAGCGAATATGTGCAGATGATCTTTTCCATGTACAAGGACGGCTTCTCCATTGGGCGCATTGCAAAGCGTCTGAACCAGATGGGCGTCCTGTCCCCAATGGAATACAAGCATTCCGCCGGTGTGAAGTTTGATACCGTCTTCAAAACCGGCGATACCGCAAAATGGACATACAAAGCCGTCCAGCGTATTCTCACCAACGAGGTTTATATCGGCGTTCTGGCTCAGGGCAAGCGCGGCACTCCCAACTACAAAGTCCGCGTCGTGAAAAGCAAGGATGAATCCGAATGGGTCAAGGTTGAAAATGCGCATGAAGCTCTTGTCTCCTACGAGGACTTCATGGCGGTCAAGGTCATGATGCAGAGAGATATGCGCTGTTCACCCGATCAGGACGAGGCGCATCTGTTTTCCGGCTTCCTGTTCTGCGGAGACTGTCAGCAGCCAATGATCCGCAAGACCGTCCCGTCGAAGACAAAAAAGTATATCTACTACGTCTGCTCCACCAATAAGCACAGCCGGACGTGCAGCCCGCACAGCATCGCCGCAAAAGAGGTTGAAGAGAAGGTCTTCCGTGCTATTCATGACCAGATCGAGCTTGTCATCAATCTGGAACACGCGCTTGCGATGATAGAGCGGCTTCCGTCTCAGAGCCGTAAGGCTTTCAATTACGAAGCCCAGATTGTAAAAATCGAGGAAGAGATTGAGCGGTATCAAAAGCTCAAGCTGGGGCTTTACGAGAACTTCATCGGCGGCGTCATTGATAAATCGGAATACTTTGAGTTCCGCAACAGCTACACCAAAACCATTGAGAACAAGCAGGACGCGCTTCTGCGGGTCAAAAAAGAAATGAAGCAGACGGTGACAACCGGCACAACCGAACGAAACTGGGTAACGCTTTTCAAGCAGTATGAAAACGTCGAAGAGCTGAACCGCCGTGTGCTGATGTCCCTTGTTGACCGCATTCTGATTCACGAAAACCATGCAATCGAAATTGTCTTCAAATACAGGGACGAATACCAGCAGACGCTTGAATACGTTCTCGGCTATGCCGATGAACTGGATATTGCCGTATAAAGGAGGGATGAGCAAATGGCAAGAAAAAGCAGAAAACAAATTGCAGTCGAAGAGCCGGTTATCGAATCTGTCTCTTCCGAGGTCTTCTCAACAGCCATCTATGCCCGTCTTTCCGTTGAAAACAGCGGCAAGTCTGAAAAGGTGGATGTCATCGCAAATCAGATTGAGATTTGCAAGTCCTACATTGCAGAGCGTCCCTACCTGAATCTGATAGATACCTATGTGGACAACGGACGAACGGGTACGGTTTTTGATAGACCGGAGTTCAACCGTCTGATGAACGACATCCGCACCGGCAGGATCAAGTGCCTTGTGGTTCGTGATCTCAGCCGGTTCGGGCGTGACTACATCGAGGCAGGAACCTATCTGGAACGGATCTTTCCGCAGATCGGGCTTCGGTTTATCGCCATCAAGGAAAACTACGATAACTTTGATGCGGACGGCTCCGGCGAAAGTCTCATCATCCCTCTACAAAACATGATCAACACCCTCTACTCGAAGGACATCTCCCGCAAGGTTTCTACTGCGCTCAAGGCACAGATGGAAAGTGGAGAGTTCAAGAAGCGCAATCTCCCGTATGGTTATCGCTGGGATGAAGAACACAGCAATATGGTCTTCGATGAGGAAACCGCACCGATTGTCCGGAAGATTTTCCAATGGAAGATTGAAGGGCTGTCTCTTCCTGCGATTGCAGACCGGCTTGATGCAATGAACGCGCCCAATCCGGAGTTTCAGAAGTATCAGGTCGGCGTCCGCACAGGCAATGCTACGGCAAAGAAGATTTGGAACAAATCTTCACTGACTACCATTCTGGATAATCCCCATTACGTCGGAGATACCGTTCTCGGACGGACGCTGAACGCCATCTACAAGGGCGTCAAGAATCAGCACATTGACCGTGAGGAATGGATTGTTTTTCCCAATACTCACGAGGCGATTATCTCCCGTGAGGACTTCCAGAAGGTACGAGAAATGCGGAACGCTGCTGCAAGGACAAGGGTTGAGAAGATGGAGCGCACGGAAAAAATCCGCGCTACGCTGATCAATCTCTTTGAAGACAAAATCGTCTGCGCAGACTGCGGCAAAAAGCTCTACTTCCATCGCAAGCGCGTTGACAAGCGCAAGGACGGCGCATGGTACGCCTTCTATGAGTGCAGTTCATCCGTCAAGCGCGGCAACCTCTGTACGCTGCACTATACGCGGCAGGATAAGCTCGAAGCCGATGTGCTTGCGGCGATCCAGCTTCAAGTCAAGGCGGCTCTCAATTACGACAAGCTGCTTGCCAAACTGAGAAACAGTGAAGGCGAACGCAGCATCCGCGATCAGCAGAATGCGCTCATCACAAGCCTGAATCTGAAACTCAGCGGCATCTCCAAGAAGCGTACTCGGCTCTATGAGGACTTCACAGAAGGCATTCTCGATGAAGAGGAATACGTCTTTGCCAAGAAAGCCTACGATGAGCAGTATGCTAACCTTTCCCGGCGGTTGGATGAAGCGGTTCAGCGGAAGGTAAAGTTTGCCGAGGCAATGTCCGAGGACAACAAGTGGCTCACGCTGATGAAATCCGTCAGCGGTGCAACGATGCTCTCTCAGGAGTTAGTTGACGAGTCCGTAGAGCTTGTGAAAGTCCATGAGGACGGCTCAATCGAGCTGGTCATGAAATACGGCGATATTTACGCTCTGACCGTTCAGAGTATCAAGGAAGTACAGGAGGCGATGTAAATGAGCAAGGAATACAACATCGGCATCTACATCCGCCTCTCAATGGCTGATGAAGATACCGGCTATGGCAGCAAGGCGGAAAGTGACAGCATCGGCAACCAGCGTATGCTCATCAATCGCTTTCTCGACAATCATCCGGAGTTGTCTCACTGTCAGCGGTCTGAGTTTGCGGATGACGGTTATACCGGCACGAACTTTCACCGTCCTCAGTTCACGCAGATGATGGAGAAGGTCAAGCGCGGCGAAATCGATCTGATCTGCGTCAAAGACTTTTCCCGCTTTTCTCGTGACTACATTGAAACGGGAAACTATCTGGAATGCACTTTTCCATTCATGGGCGTCCGCTTTATTTCCATCAACGACGGCTATGACAGCGACGATTACAAAGGCACAACGGGCGGTCTGGAAGTGGTTATGCGCAGCATCATCTACGCCGCATACAGCAAAGACCTTTCCGTAAAGACCACATCGGCAAAAATCCAGATGATGAAGCAGGGCAAGTATGTCGGTGGCTACGCCCCATACGGCTACGTCCTGCATCCCACCATTCGGAACAAACTTGCCGTAGACCCGGAGGCGGCTGATGTGATCCGTCGTATTTTCCGCGAGGCGCTGGAAGGCAGCAACACCTCTCAGATCGCCCGCAGCCTGAATGATGAAGGCATCCCGACGCCGGGGCAATACTTCAAGAGCAAGCATCCCGACAAGAAGAAGTTCAGTAACATGAGCGAGAAAATCAGTTGGGAAACCGTGATGGTCTATAACATCCTCAAAAACCTTGTTTACACCGGAACACTGGTCAGCCGCAAAATGAAGTCCTGCGGTGTCGGCTCAAAAAAGCGTGTTGTCAATGAGCCGATTATCGTAGAAGGAACGCATGAAGCTATTATCAGCAAGGAAGACTTTGAGCTTGCTCAGAAGGTCATTCGAGGCGGAGGACGGAATCCCACGCGCAAGCAGCATGACTATCCGCTCAAGGGACTCGTCCGCTGCGGTAACTGTAAACGTGCTATGACACGCCGAAAGAACAAGGCTGGCATTCGATACTTCCAGTGCATTCACTCGGTCAACAACGGAAACACAGACTGTCCGGTTGGCAGGAGCTTTCCGGAAATGGATATTGAGAAGGTTGTCTTCCATGCCCTTACTCAGTTTCTTGCTTTGGCACAGAAGGAAGCAATACAGAACCGCGAAGTCGGTGATCTGCGAAAATCTGCCATCAAGGAATGTGCTGATAAAATCCGCACTCTGCAAAAGCAGAACGAGCAGCACAAGGCGTCCAAGCTGAGGCTCTACGAGAAGTATGCAGCCGGAAGCATCACGAAGGAGGCGTACATTCAGCAGAAGGCGGCAGCGGATGTGAAGATTGCTGAAAACGATGGAGCAATCCAGCGCAGTCACGAGCGGATGAAGGAGCTTGACTCCGAGACCGCCTGTTCAGATGAAAAGCTGGATGCGGTCTGCGAACAGTACGCCGACTGCAAAGCTCTGACCTATGAGCTGACCCACGCATTCATTTCTGCGGTCTACATTTACGATCTTGACAACATAGAAATCGTCTGGAAGTTCAAGGACTTCCTCACTACATCAGAAGGAGAAGCCAAATGAAAGTATTTCTTTATATCCGCGTTGCCTGTGCGGATCAGCTTGCGGCAGCAGACCAGCGGGAAGAGCTGGAACGCTATGCGAAGGACAAAGGCTATGAGGTGGCTGCTGCTGTGGCGGCAGACGGCATCTCCGGCGTCCATACGGAAGGTATCATGAACTTCCTGCTGAACGAAGCCAAGCGTCAGGACATCGGTACGATCCTCACCCGCGACACCTCGCGAATCAGCCGGGACACTTCCTCTTTCATGAGGTTTGAGCGAAAGTTCCGGGAGAACGGCATCCGGTTCGAGTATCTGTCCAAGCCTGACAACGAGCTTCCGGTCACTCCGATGATGGAGGCGTTTGAAGCGGCGTATAAGAAACGTCGCACAAAGAACGGCAAAAGAGCATAGAGAAAACTCAAGCCGTTCACGGGTGGTTGTCCACCTATGAACGGCTTGTAAATTCTCAAAATTTTTTTAGTCCCTACTTGACACAAGAAGACATGAGCCGGTTAGGGCGAAACTACTTGCAGGTGGGATTTTACACGGAAATGCTGTTCCCTCAAAAGGGCGTGCGTTTTATCGCTGTCAACGACAATGTGGACAGCGCAAACGGCGGCATGGACAACGATTTTACCCCTCTGCGAAATCTGTTCAACGAATGGCTGGTGAGAGATACGAGCAAGAAAATCAAGGCAGTTAAGAGAGCAAAAGGCATGAGCGGCAAGCCCGTTACCAGCAAGCCGGTATATGGCTACCTCATGGACGAGGACGAGAACTACATCGTGGACGAGGAAACCGCGCCGGTTGTCAAGCAGATATACCAGCTTTGCCTTGCCGGAAACGGCCCGACCAAGATTGCCCGTATGCTTACGGAGCAGCAAATCCCCACGCCGGGGACGCTGGAATACCGCAGGACGGGCAGCACCCGCCGCTACCACCCCGGCTATGAGTGCAAATGGGCGACGAACACCGTTGTCCACCTGTTGGAAAACCGGGAGTACACCGGCTGTCTGGTAAACTTCAAGACGGAGAAGCCCTCTTACAAGGTCAAGCACAGTGTAGAGAACCCCGTGGAGAAGCAGGCTATTTTCCCGAACCACCATGAGCCGATTATCGACATGGAAACATGGGAGCGTGTGCAGGAGTTACGCAAGCAGCGCAAACGCCCGAACCGCTATGACGAGGTAGGGCTGTTCTCCGGTATGCTGTTCTGCGCCGACTGCGGCCATGTGATGTACCAGCAGCGGTATCAGAACAAGAACCGCAAGCAGGACTGTTATATCTGCGGCAGCTATAAGAAGCGCACCCGCGACTGTACGGCGCACTTTATCCGCACCGACCTGTTGACCGCCGGTGTCCTCTCCAATCTCCGGCAAGTGACCGAGTATGCCGCCAAGCATGAGAGCCGCTTTGTGAAGCTGCTTATCCAGCAGAACGAGATCGGCGGCAAGAGAAAGACCGCCGCGGCCACGAAGCAGCTTGAACAGGCGCAGGAGCGCATTTCCGAAGTGAGCCGCATTATCAAGCGGCTGTATGAGGACAATGTGAACGGCAAAATCAGCGACGAGTGTTTCATGGAACTGTCGGCAGACTATGAGCAGGAACAGCGGGAACTGAAAGACCGCGCCGCCGCTTTGCAGGAGGAACTTTCCAAGTCGCAGGCCGCCACCGTCAACGCGGAAAAGTTTATGGGGATTGTCCGAAAGCACCTTGCCTTTGAGGAATTGACCCCCACCCTCTTGCGGGAGATGATTGAGAAAATCGTCGTGCATGAGTGCAGCTATGACGAGAACGGCACCCGCAGGCAGGACATTGAGATTTATTACAGCTTTGTCGGCAAGATTGATTTGCCGGAATAACCGCCCGACCTATCCGACACAATGCGCAAGTGCCGGATAGGAACGGCAAAATTTTTTACACTTCTATTACTTCTTTATCGCACATCAGTAAAATCTCAGGGCATGAAGCAGCTCATGGCCGGCGCTGGTGTAGCCGTAGTCGGCATGGTCCTTGTACCTCTGCTCTCCGGGCTGTTCTCTGTCTAAGCGTTCCTGCATGAAATCCTTGCCGCTCCCGCAGTTCTGCGGGGGCGGCGGAAAGGAGGTTGACACCGTATGGATTTCTTACTTGAAGCCCTGACAAATTGGCTGAAAGAAATGCTGGTGGGCGGTATTATGAGCAACCTTTCGGGGATGTTTGACAGCGTAAACCAACAGGTCGCGGATATATCCGTACAGGTAGGACAGACCCCACAGGGATGGAATGGCAGTATTTTCAATATGATTGAGAATCTGTCAAACTCCATCATGGTGCCGATTGCAGGTGTGATCCTGGCTATCGTGATGACCGTAGACCTGATCCAGATGATTGCAGACAAGAACAACCTGCATGATGTGGATACCTGGATGATTTTCAAGTGGGTGTTCAAATCAGCTGCCGCCATCCTCATTGTCACAAACACATGGAATATCGTGATGGGCGTCTTTGATATGGCGCAGAGCGTGGTGGCGCAGGCGGCAGGGATTATCAATTCGGATGCGTCCATTGACATTTCCTCAGTTATGACCGATCTGGAACCGAGGCTGATGGAAATGGATTTGGGACCGCTGTTCGGACTGTGGTTCCAATCCCTCTTTATTGGCATTACCATGTGGGCGTTGTATATCTGTATCTTTATCGTTATTTATGGCCGTATGATCGAGATCTACCTTGTAACTTCGGTGGCTCCCGTTCCAATGGCTGCAATGATGGGCAAAGAATGTGGCGGTATGGGACAGAATTACCTCCGATCCCTGCTGGCACTGGGCTTTCAGGCGTTTCTCATTATCGTCTGCGTGGCAATTTATGCTGTGCTGGTGCAGAACATCGCTATGGAAGATGACATCATCATGGCAATCTGGAGCTGCGTGGGCTACACTGTACTGCTATGTTTTACGCTGTTCAAAACCGGCAGTCTCGCCAAATCAGTCTTTCAGGCGCACTAAAACGGAAGGAGGTTTCCACATTGGCTTATGTACCCGTACCCAAGGACTTAACAAAAGTCAAAACAAAGGTCATGTTCAATCTGACCAAGCGGCAGCTTATCTGCTTCACGGGCGGAGCGCTTATTGGCGTACCGTTTTTCTTTTTGCTCAGAAAACCTACCGGAAACAGTGTAGCGGCTATGTGTATGATGCTGGTTATGCTGCCCTTCTTTATGCTGGCTGTGTACGAAAAGCATGGACAGCCCCTGGAAAAGATCGTGGGCAACATTCTCAAAGTAGCTGTGATCCGTCCAAAGCAGCGACCTTACCAGACCAACAACTTTTATGCCGTATTAAAGCGGCAGGAAATGCTCGATAAGGAGGTGTATGACATTGTTCACCGCAATAAAAAAATGGCTGCATCGGATGTTCGGAAAAACCGAGGAAAAAACTGTGCAGCCGGTAAAGACAAAGAAAAAGCTGTCCCGCGCCGATAAGAAGCAGATCGAAGCGGCCATTGCCCGCGCTAACCGCACGGACAAAAAAGGAAAATCTGCGCAGGACAGTATCTCTTATGAACGGATGTGGCCGGACGGAATCTGCCGCGTATCGGACAGCCACTACACAAAGACCATCCAGTTTCAGGACATCAACTATCAGCTCTCCCAAAACGAAGATAAGACGGCAATCTTTGAGGGGTGGTGTGATTTCCTCAATTATTTTGACAGCTCGATTCATTTCCAGCTGTCTTTTTTGAACCTTGCGGCATCGGAGGAGACCTTTGCTAACTCCATTTCCATCCCGCCCCAGAGGGACGCCTTTGACAGTATCCGCGAGGAATACACCACAATGCTGCAAAATCAGCTGGCCAGAGGTAACAACGGTCTCATCAAGACCAAATACCTGACCTTTGGTATCGACGCGGACAGCATCAAAGCCGCCAAGCCCCGTCTGGAGCGTATTGAGACCGATATACTTAATAACTTTAAGCGTCTTGGTGTAGCTGCCAGAACGCTGGACGGTAAAGAAAGGCTTTTTCAGCTTCATGCGGTATTCCACATGGATGAACAACTCCCGTTTCAGTTTGAATGGGACTGGCTGGCTCCTTCCGGTCTGTCCACAAAAGATTTTATTGCACCAAGCTCCTTTGAGTTCCGCACCGGCAAGCAGTTCCGTATGGGTAAGAAATACGGGACTGTTTCTTTTTTGCAGATTCTCGCACCGGAACTGAATGACCGTTTGCTGGCTGATTTTCTGGATATGGAAAGCTCGCTCATTGTGAGTATGCACATTCAGTCGGTGGATCAGGTGAAAGCCATCAAAACGGTAAAGCGAAAGATTACCGACCTGGACCGCAGCAAGATCGAGGAACAGAAAAAAGCAGTCCGTGCCGGATACGACATGGACATCATTCCATCTGACCTTGCTACCTACGGCAGTGAAGCGAAAAAACTCTTGCAGGATTTGCAGAGCCGCAACGAGAGAATGTTCCTTTTGACCTTTCTGGTGCTGAACACAGCGGACAATCCCCGTCAGCTTGGCAACAACATCTTTCAGGCAGGCTCTATTGCCCAGAAGTATAACTGTCAGCTGACCAGGCTGGACTTCCAGCAGGAAGAAGGGCTGATGAGCTGTCTGCCTCTGGGTCTCAATCAGATTGAGATTCAGCGAGGACTGACCACCAGTTCCACAGCTATCTTTGTGCCCTTTACTACGCAGGAACTGTTCCAGAACGGGAAAGAAGCTCTGTACTACGGCATCAATGCTCTGTCCAACAACCTCATCATGGTGGACAGAAAGCTGCTGAAAAACCCCAACGGCCTGATTCTGGGTACGCCGGGTTCCGGTAAGTCCTTCAGCGCAAAACGAGAAATTGCCAACTGCTTTTTGCTTACCAGTGATGATGTCATTATCTGTGACCCGGAAGCGGAGTACGCACCTCTTGTTGAGCGTCTGCATGGGCAGGTCATCAAGATCAACCTACGCATTTAGGGCCTGAAAAATCCCGCAATTTCAGGGTTTTTCCCGCATGGTCGGCGGGGTGGCTGATTGTTTTATCCTAACCCCGCCGAAGTGCGGTTCTAAATGCGTAGAAATTGCCAGAAGAAACACGCCGGTTTCTCTGGCCTGCTGCTCCCGGATATGGTATCATGGAGGAAATCAGTCTGACGGAGGTATCAGAATGAACGGACAAGAAAATCTGCTGGACTATGAAACGATCAGGGCGGCAACCGCTGGTGAGAAGTGGGCCACGGAAAAGGTGCTGGCCCACTATGCGGACTACATAGATGAGCTTTCCACGGTAAAGATCAAACAGCCGGACGGCAGCGTGAAAAAGGTCATTGACCAGGATATGCGGCAGCATATCTCCATGAAGCTACTGGAAGCCTTGCCGAGCTTTCAGATGGGACAGGAATAAGCAAAAAGAAAAGACGCCGGACGCAAGCGGCCACATGGCCGCCGCGCCCGGCGTTGTTGCTATCTGCTGTTGCAGACAATCGCATAAATCAGTTTGTTTTCAAGGCGGTGCTTCATGTACTCGTCTACGCATACATGGGGCTGGCCGCAATCGTCGTAGAGCGTCCGGGTACAGAGTTTGTTTATGTAGCCGTCGTAATACTGCAAGACCTGTTCCACGGCCCCGGCGTCACCGGCGCGGGCCGCCTCGATCACTGCAAGGGACAAAGGCTCCCTGTATCTGGTCTGCTTCATTTTGCAATACCTCCCGTCAGTTTTGTTCTCATGGTTTCCAGCGCCTTAGTCCTGTGCCGTTGGACGGCGCTGCGGGACATCCCCACCACCGCGCCGATTTCGCTGTCCGTCAGCTCCAGGACACAATGCAGTATCAGGATGCTTTGTCCTGGCTGGGGCAGGCTGGCAAAGGCAGCAGCCACCAGCCCGTCGCTGATCTGAAGCTCACAGCCATAGGCCAGAAATAGAAAACTGTCGCTGGGGTACTGATCTGTCGTACAGAGCGTGTCCAGTTCGGAAAGCGGCAGCATTTCAAAGGACGTTTCCCGGTCACGCTGGCGCTTTCTTTCCTGGAAGTAGTCAACGACTTCATGGTACAACACCAGCTTGCAAAAATGGTCAAACTGGCAGCGCCTCCCGTAATCGTCAGGGGTAACTTTCATCTTCTCACCCCCTTTCCGTAGGGAGTGAACAAGATGTTCCTATTAGTTGTCCGGGGCCTATGCTGGCCCCGGCCTGTTGACCGCCTCCTTTTCCATCTGAATTTATGCCGGAAATGGCAATCTGCGAAAATCGACAAAAATCGCCCGGCAGGTCGTAAACCTACCGGGCGGCGATTTGAAATGTTTTGTTGTTTGTTTACATGGTATAGTTCATACTCATAGCCGGAATATCCCTGCGGCGGGGCAAGGCTTTTTTTAAGCGGTAGAAATAGGTTAGATCATAGTGATAGCAAAACAGCATGGCGGTGTCCTCCTGTGGGCCGTCATGCCTTTAACTGGTGGAAATGGACAGAAAGAAAGCGGCGGCCTTGATTTCTCAAAACCGCCACCAGTGAAAGATAAAATGAGCGTGGAAATGGGTCTGCCCAGCAGCGTTTTTTTTCTTTTCTGCCGCTGGGCAGATCATAATGAATATGAAAATGAGCATCTTTTTAGACAACAAGATATTCTTGCTTTCTGTATATTGCTGTATATATCATCAAAGAAAAAAGCAAGTAAAGGGCAGTCGCAAAGATGGAAAATGGTATTTTCAACATGGTAGTATTCACTGTATCACATTGTATAAATGAAAGACAGTATGTTATAGGGTGCCAATTTACGGCCATTCCATTAGCTACAAAAATCCCCGATACTCCGAGTAACAATGATATAGTAGCTCCCCACAAATATTTTCCTCTTGATTTAGAAAACCATAAAATAATCGGGAGAGTTCCGACAAAAACACAAATTGATGAAACAATGTTTGAAATGATAGCTTTGCAAATAACCATAGCCTCCATTTCCAAGCAATTCAAAATCAAGCCAGCCAATACTAAAGCAATACTTGAAAATAACCCTATCCATATTGAAAGAGTAACCATAACTAAAACTTTTGCAAGGATAACATGGCTCCAACATACAGGTATAGTCAATAAATTTTTTTGCGTGTTTTGAGCATATTCGCGATCAATGATATATCCACCAATAAGAGATAAACAAAAAGGCAAAACCAGCAACACGTTATTGTATATAGACATATTCGCTAACTGTTCAAAGGTTAAATCTTGTGTCCGTCCAAGTAACTGAACCGATGAAACGATCATGCTAAATAAAATGCCAATGTATGCAACATATGTCATCTTCATTCTTTTAATTTTGCAAATTTCCGCCAGATAAAGTTTCTTCATTTTCTATACCTCCTGACCATTGTAAATTAAAATGCCGCCAAACATTGAAACACATAATACAACAATCAGAAAAAGCGTACCAGAAAATAGCGGATAATATAAAGCATCCAGGCCGTATTGTAAGTTCGGGGTATATTCAACAATCGACAATGGATAGGTAATACGGTATGCAATACAAATAGGCAGATATAAATTTAGACAATTAAGCATTGTCAACTGCCAAACAAAAAGGAAATCTATAAGCACAAAACAATTCGCCAAAATCAATGCAATAAGATGTTTTTTGTGAAATGCGATAATGATTAACAATACCGGCGCTGTCCCACAAATAGCAGCTATTGCAGTAATAAAAAGTGCCTCTAATGCCTTTAAGAGAAAGGAAAAAGACATTTTCAAAAAGATGCCGCCTACAAATGTATAGAGGCAGTTTATAGCCGAAAATACTAACACAAAGGTAAATGCCACCCCGATTTTTGACCATAGAATTTCTGATTTTGGTACGGCAGTCACAAGTATAGTTTTTAGGGTATCGTTTTGTTCCTCCATTGAAAAAAGCATTACTAAAATAAGTGAAAACAAAAATGGGGCAACAAGGAAGTTGCCTAACAATATATTCATGCCTACAAGGTTGCGAAAACGATACCCATTATGCAGACAAAGCAGGAAAGAAAACGTAGGCATAAGTACACCAACAAGCATAATCATTCGGATTGTTTTTTGTCGTTTTATTTTCCGCAGTTCATTTAGATAGACTTTAAGCAATCCCCTCACCCCCTGTAATCTTTTTGAAGTAATCCTCCAATGTGTTTTCACAGAGGTGAGCTTCGCTCACATCAATACCGGACTCAACAAGAACACGGTTGATTTTCGCTATCGGCAAGGCAACATCATATAGAAAAAGAGTGTTATCATCTACAATCCGCATATTGTTCGACGGAAATGTATCATCAATGATTTGAGCAGCCTTTCTTACATCTGACACGGTAAAATGGACATACTTTGTATTCTTTTTTTCCAATTCTTCCAGACTGGCTTCTTCCAACAGTATGCCGTGATCTATAATGCCTACATCATCAGCCATTACAGCTATTTCGGATAAAATATGACTGGAAATCAGCACCGTTTTACCTCTGCCAACGCATAGTTCCCGAATGAATGACCGCATTTCTGCGATGCCAATGGGGTCAAGCCCGTTTGTTGGTTCGTCCAGTATTAGTAACTCCGGATCATGTACTATGGATGCTGCAATTCCTAATCGCTGTTTCATTCCAAGCGAATATTCAGAAAATAGTTTCTTATCCTTATAAGGTAAACCGACTAATTCTAAACTTTCCCGAATGGCGTTTTTGTTTATCACGCCACGCAAACTTGAAAGAATTTGTAAATTTTCTGTCGCTGTCAAATTGGGGTAGAATCCTGGCGCTTCAATCATTACTCCAATTTGTCGCAAAATTTTTGCCTTATTTGTATGAAACGGCGTTCCAAACACTGTAATGTTTCCATCCGTGATGGGGGTCAACCCTAGCATCATTTTCATTATAGAAGTTTTACCTGCACCATTTCGGCCCAATAACCCGTAAATACTTCCTTTTTGAACATGGATATTTACATGACTTACCACCATGTTACTCCCATAGCATTTGCATAGATCACTTGTTTCAATTATGAAATTGTTCATTTTCAACTCCTTTATAATGGCTTTCTACCGCAAAATATTAAGCTAATTTGCCATTGCTTTAATTCGGGCAATCAGATCAAAGTCAGTTTTACAGCAGAACACAGCGCCATAGCTTTGCGTTTCGTTTCTTATGAAAATATCATCATCACCAGACATAAGTAGGAACGGAATGTGTGAATCTTCCAGCCGTAACTTTTGAAGAAGTTCCAGCCCCGTACCATCCCTCATATTCAAGTCTGAACAGATTGCATCAACGGTAACAGTTTCAAGCACTTTCAGCGCGTCAGCTACACCCGTAGCCTCATACGTCTGGAATTGCTTCTGCAAAACAGATGACAAGAGCCGTAAAAACTCCACATTATCATCTACAACAAGTATTCTTTTCAATTTTATCCCCTCATAGCTTTTATGGTTGTTGATTTATTATGGCTTCTCCCTCGGTTTCGCTGATATATCCATATCTAACCATCTGTCGAATCACATATTGCTGTCGTTGTCGGGCCAGTTCTGGATTGGCCGCAAGGGAGTATACAGATGGCGCATTAGGAATACCGGCTAAAAGGGTACATTCATAATCACTCATGGAAATCGGCTCTTTTCCAAAGTAACCAAGGCTTGCACTTCTTACACAATAATATCCGTTTCCAAAGTAGATGGAATTTACATATAGTTCCAAAATCTCGTATTTTTCATATGTGCGTTCCAAATTAAATGCCATGAACATTTCAGCTATCTTTCGGATAAAGCTCTTTTCTTGTGTGAAGTAGAGGTTTTTGGCAAGCTGCTGGGTGATAGTGCTGCCGCCCTCCTGTAAACTCCATGAAGTGAGATTATTCCATGTAGCCCGCCCGATAGAAATTAAGTCAATTCCAAAATGCTGCGTAAAACGGTGATCTTCAACAGCTACAACCGCATCCAGATACATTTCCGGCAAGTCAGAAATGGGCGTATAGTTCGGATTCGACTGAATTTCCGCAACCCGATCTGAAAGGCCCTGTTGTTGAAGCGCATCCCGGTACATTAAATAGCCACGTCCAGTTAATACAGCGAAACAGACAAAAACAATAACAAGCAATAGAACGACAATGCGCTTCAACAACTTTTTCATAAAGATCACCTTATTTCTTCGGTATGAGCAAGCTGCGGACTAATCGGAATACACTTCCTGTACTGCGGGCGGAAGTTCATCATACTGTACTTCTGCCCAGGTTACTACACCACGAATCGGTGCCACTTTCAGGCAAATATACGCACCATCCGTAAGGACTTTACTGGTTTCAAATGTAATATCCCGTTCTTTTCCGGTTTCATCGTAGGCATCCAGATTGTATTCGTAGTTCATGGCACCATGCGGGGCGATTTCTGTAACCCAGCGATTGTCGATTTGCGTATAGTAGTCGGTTTTTCCCTGCGTAGCCAAGAAAGCTACTCCCATGCACAGCACGATCAAGACTGCTGCGCCAATACCAAGCCACAATTTTTTCGATTTCATATTAGACCTCCTTAATTTTACCGCTTATTTTTAGCGGATTTTTTGACCTTTGTATTTGCTTTTACTGCGGGCGTTTTATTTTCGGCAAATAAAACCATAGCATTGCTTATAGCGAACATAAGCAGCAGTATTCCGGCGCTTAAAAATATATTGTAGGTAGCTGTTTCACCATTTTGGTAATTGATAAGCCCTAATCCCGCAGTAATGGGATAAATATTGCCAAGGCCGTGACCAGATGCAAATGTCCCTACAAATCCATAGAAGAAAGAAAATCCAACCCCTGCCATAAAGCCACCGGCTCGTTGCCCGGTGAATATGATAATCGGGAGAACAGCCACATACACAAAGAGGTTCATTCCGATCATCCTAATAAGGGCCAGCATCATCCCTGCAAAAGAGAAGCCCGGAAAGCGGCTTATAAAAAATACAATCATGGTAAAAACAAATTCTATGACGGCCAGAATGATTGCCAACCCGCCAACGGCAATCAACTTGCCAGCCAACAACCTCCGAAACGGTATCGGAATCGTCAAAATATTTTTCAACGTGTCGTCTACACGCTCTCTTTCGATGATATAACCTGCAATCAGGGTAATGGTCGCCGGAAAGATCAGACTAAAGTTATTCCAGATCACACTGTTTGAAAAGTATTCGAGGGTATGGACAGCCCCATCCGATGCAGTAGCCATAAAGCGGGTAAGAAGAACAACCGTCAGCATTGTGGCAACACCAATCCAGACAACAGAATACCGCTTCAATTTGTGAAATTCTGTCTTTGCAATTTTTAACATTGTTCTCACCTCAACTTTCATGCCTACTGTAAATTTTTACGATTGCCAGATAAGAGATTGCACCAATGACAAAGACTGTCAGTGCAACAATCCATAGCGGCAGAAAATACGGTTCTATGACTGAATATGCCGGGGAATCCGGCGAAACAAATTGTGCTGCCTGCCAGCGGTAGATAGTGGGCGCAGGAAATATGTTGGAAATCAGCTTCATGGCCGGTTCTTCCGATGCAAATTGTCCTCCATACGCCAGCATATAATCAAACATGGTGTAAAAGAATGTCAGTATAATTGAAAAAATATAAGAGCGGTTAAGACCAACAATTATAATGACAACTGGCAATGTGCTGGCTGTGTATAACAGGCTGGTAATAATAGAAATCCAAATCTTTTCACAAATGTTTACTAATTCGCTCCCGGCCATCAATCCCCCAACCATAGAGGATAACAGCGTTGCCAGCGAATAGATCAAGCCTAAAATGAAAAGGACGGCTATTTTAGCACTTGCAATTTTCGTTGGGGAAATAGGAATTGTGTGCAGATTTTTTAAGGTGTCGTTGTCACGCTCCATAAAAAACAGCATGGCCGCCACAATTCCTAAAACGATAGGCAACATGACCGGCTCACCCAGCGTTACAAGCAGTCCAAAAACAGCATCAAAGCCAGTAAAATTTCCGACACTCCCGGCTAATACCAATGCCGTAAAGGGAATGGGGAAAAGCAGAGCTGCGAACACCACAAAGGACACAAAATGCTTGCGCTTTAGCTTCCAAAACTCGCATTTAATCAGTTTAAGCAATCCCCTCACCCCCTGTAATCTTCTTGAAGTAATCCTCCAACGTGTCCTCACAAAGATGCGCTTCCTTAATATCAATGCCATTCTCCATGAGAGTGCGGTTAATCTTTGCTACCGGCAAAGATGTATCATACAGATACAGGTTGTAATTGTCTGCAATCTGCATATTTCTTGTTTGGAACAGATTACCGATAAGCTGCGCGGCCTTTTTTGCATCCGAAACGATGAAATGGACGAACTTTGCGTTCTTTTCCTCCAATTCTTTCAGGCTTTCTTCTTCCAGCAAAACGCCGCGGTCAATAATTCCAATGTCGTCTGCCAGCAAAGAAATTTCTGAAAGGATATGGCTGGAAATCAGAATGGTCTTGCCTCTGGCATCACACAGTTCCCGGATAAATGAACGGACTTCCGCAATGCCGATGGGGTCAAGGCCGTTGATCGGCTCGTCCAGTATGAGTACCTCCGGTTCGTGCATGACAGCCAGCGCGATTGCAAGCCGCTGTTTCATGCCAAGGGAGTATTCCGAAAAGAGCTTTTTATCCCGGTACGGCAAATTGACAAGCTCCAAAGCTCCTTTGATATAACTCGGCTTGTTAATTCCCCGCAGTTCCGCAAAGATTTTCAGGTTTTCCGTTGCGGTCAGGTTCGGATAGAAACCAGGCGATTCAATCAGGCAGCCGATACGCGGCAGGATTTTGTTTTCGTTACCCTGCATAGGGCGTCCGAAAATTTTAACTTCGCCGGAAGTAGGGGCCGTTAATCCCAGCAACATTCTCATGGTGGTGGTCTTGCCCGCACCGTTGCGACCCAGCAGGCCATAAATCCTGCCTTGTTTTACATGAATATTCAAATTGGAAACGCTCACCTGGTTTCCGTATCGTTTTGTCAAATTGTGAGTTTCAATGATATATTCGCTCATGTCTGTATGCCTCCTTTTGTTTTCACATTCAGCATAGCATACCAACTTTGAAATAACTCTGAGGCAACTCTGATTTTTCTCTGAGATTTTCGCTGCAAAATAGCCAATTACATCATCTTGCGGTATAATAGGTGCATAGAACACAGGAGGTAGCACAACATGAACGACAAGACAATTCTTGTGGTGGACGATGAAGTTGACTTATTGGAAATGGTACAATCCATTTTTGATCGTGCCGGTTTTACTAATATTCTGACTGCTGCTTCTGGAAAGGAAGCTATCAAGGTATGGAAAGACCGGCACCCTGATCTGATAATTTTAGATATAATGATGCCGGGGATGGATGGGTTATCCGTATTAAAGGAAATCCGGGAAACCAGTAATATTCCCGTTCTCTTATTGACGGCCCGTGGGGAGGCCGAAGATCGAGTAACAGGGTTTGAAAGTGGAGCGGATGATTATTTGATAAAACCGTTTCATCCCAAAGAACTGTTGCTGCGCGTACAGGTGATTTTGAATCGGGCATATCCACAGAAAGAGCGAAAAATATATTTAGAAGCTGCTGTGATTGATCTTGAAAAGGCCGAAGTCCAGCGCGGCGAAAATCATTTCCCGCTTACAGGAAAGGAATTAACGCTATTAGAAAAACTTGCTGAAAACGCGGGACGTATTGTAACAACAGGTGCCTTGTGTGGAGCAGTATGCGGTGAATTTTGGCAGGGATATGAAAGCACACTATCAACACATATCCGTCATTTGCGGGAAAAGATTGAAGAACACCCCTCCAAGCCGGTTTCGCTTGTAACAATTAAAGGTGTGGGCTATCGGCTTAATATTAAGGGGGCGAAATGATGAATACAGTAGAACGGTTTTTTCGCCGCTATATATTTTCTACCATTGGAATCATAGCCCTCTTTTTTGCCGTTAATTTGCTATTGGTGGGAATGTTCTTTATTATTGCGTATCTGAATGGTGTAGCAGATTCCAATTTCCCAATCGAGGATTTTTCCAACCATATTATTGTTGAGGATGGGAAATTAACTGCGGACACGCAAGCACTTGATATATTGCACCATGCCGATGCCTGGGCTATGATTTTGAATGACGATGGCACCGTTATATGGGAAGATGGCCTGCCGGAAAAATTGCCGCGAGAATATACCGCAACAGACATAGCAATGTTCAGCCGTTGGTATCTGGACGATTACCCTGTGAACATCTGGAAACGGCCTGACGGATTATTGGTGATCGGGTTTATTCCCGGAAGTGTTTTTAATCACTATATTTCAACAAACACGGCTTATATTTGGCCCCTTTGTATCGGAATCGGCGTTGCATTTATCATCAATATTCTATTGATGGTTTACTTGTTTGTACGCAATGCACATCGGGTAGAAAAATCAATGGAACCTATCTTAAACGGTATTCAAACGCTTTCGCAGGGGAAAGCGTTCCATTTGGAAGAAAAGGGCGAATTGGCAGAAATCAATGCCGGGTTAAATCGTGCTGGCGAATATCTGATAAAAAAGGACAACACTCGTGCTGAATGGATACGGGGAATTTCCCATGATGTTCGCACACCGCTTTCTATTATTTTTGGCTATGCCTGTGAAATTGAGGATAATTCTGATTTGCCACTTTCCACGCGAAAACAGGCAACTGCGATACGGCAAAAGAGTGAAAAACTGCGGACGCTTATTGCAGACCTGAATTTAACTACTAAACTGGAATATTCCATGTACCCCTTAAAGAAAAAGACAATCAATGCCGTAGAATTGGCCCGGCAGGTTGCAAGCGAATTTTTGAATGAGCTGCCAGAACAATATGAAATTGAGATAGCAGAGGATAGTCCCAGCAAGCTCATTCTTCTAAACGGTGATAATTCTTTGCTTTATCGGATGTTAAGTAATCTGATAGGCAATAGCATGGCACACAATCCCAACGGATGCAAAATTACAATTTGTGTTGGGCTAAATGTTGACACTTGCCTTTTTGACATTCGTGATACGGGCTGCGGGATAGATGATACTCGTTTGACTATGCTGAATAATGGTACGCCTATATCCAGTACACAGGAAGAAAGCAACAGCACAGATCATGGCTTGGGGCTTAAAATTGTGCGGCAGATTGTAAAAGCGCATGGTGGGAAAATATATTTTTCATCTACTGTACCGCATGGATTGAGCGTAAAGATTGAACTTCCTGTAAATGGGAAAATGCTTGAGTGGTACAAATAAGAAACACCGGACATAAATTGGCTAAATAGCTGCTGTGTCCGGTGTTTTTCTGTAAATATTCTCTTGCAGTTTTGAGGGCCAGCGGCCCACGATAAAGCGTTTCAAAGAAACGCGCAGCCAGCTCCAGCATGGAGCTGTTCCGGGGGATTGGGGGCCGTCCACCAACAAGCAATTTTGCGGAGCAAAATCGCAGAGTGTGTACCACTCTGCATTGCTTGCCAGTTTTGTTTGAGGTGCTACCCATACGGGAAGTGTCTACCCTAAAAGTGCGTTCTTGTTAAGCCCGCCGTGAAATGCTACCCTTAACATGAATACACTGAAAGGATAACCACCATGAAAGATATAGAAATCGGGCCTATTCGTCCACCTTCTGAAAGTAACAGCCTGCTAATCCGGGTCACAAGGGGATGCCATTGGAACAAGTGCTATTTCTGCGGGCTTTATAAATCCATGCGCTTCTCCATGCGCCCCATCGATGAAACCATCGAAGATATTAGGCGGCAGGCCCAGCTTAACCGGGGGAAAAAGATTACTTCCTGCTTCTTGCAGGACGGGGATGCCCTGGTGCTGAAAACAGATTATCTGCTCCGTATCTTGGAAGCGATCAATCAGAGCTTTCCTGATATGCAGTACATCACTTCTTATGCCCGCGCTGATAGTATCACCCGGAAAAGTCCGGCAGAGCTAAAGGCGCTCCGGCAAGCGGGCCTAAACCATCTTTACAGCGGAATGGAAACCGGCTCGGATCAGATACTGAAACTTATCAACAAAGGTTTTGACGCGGATATTGTTGTCCGAAGCGGCTGCATGGCAAAAGAAGCGGACATGATCTTGTCGGAGTTCATATTGCTGGGGATCGGCGGCAAGGAGCTGTCTGAAGAAAATGCTGCTCAAACAGCAAAGGCGCTGAATATCATCCAGCCAGATTTTATCCGTGTCCATGCCACGGGTATTAAGCCGGAGTCCAAGCTGGGCGAGTTTGTCAGGAATGGCTCTTTTGCTCTGCAATCGGAGGAAGAAATCGTTGTAGAGCAAAAGCTATTCTTACAACAGCTACATGAGATGGACAGTTACTATGTGAATGAACACATCGTCAATCTGCTTCTGGAGATCAGAGGAAATCTGCGGACGGAGAAACAGGAAATGCTCTCTACGATTGACCGCTTTCTGACCCTGCCACCGGATGAAAGGCTTTTGTTTGCTGTCGGCAGGCGGCTCAATATCTTCTTCCGCTTGGACGATCTGAAAAAGCCGAAGCTGCATCAAAAGGCCGGAGGAAAGCCTGCAACAGATTTTAAGTAAGAATCCCCATGTGGACTTTGCCGCGCTGTGCAATTACGTCCGGCAGTCACAAATTTAGAGCAGAAAATATACGCTGGGCATAGCCGCTTTTCGTCAGCTATGCCCAGCCTTTTATTTGCGACTTTGACAGCATGGCGGCTGAATATCCAGGCCGTCCAGATAGTTGTTTCCCCACTGGCACATTGCATCCAGAATAGGAACAATACTCTGTCCAAATGGGGTAAGAGAATATACCGTCTTGGGCGGCTTTTCTGGAATCACTTCACGATGAATCATGCCGTTGTTTTCCAGATCGTGAAGCTGCTGCGAAAGCATCTTCGGCGTGGCGTTTGAAATCAGCCGCTGTAACTCCATATAGTGTAATGGATGGTCAATCAGATGCCAGAGGATCAACGGCTTATACTTGCCGCCGATCAAAGAAAGGGTTGCCTCCACTGGGCAGTTGAATTGATTTTTTTCACATTTCATAGAATGGCTCTCCTTTCCCGCAAGGTGCTATCTTTTTGGGAAGTATCTTCCGAAAAAGTGCATTCTTGCGGTTTTGTGTTCTAGTGCTACAATTAGGTCAATGGTTGATTTGATATGCTCAAAATAAAAATACTGAAAGGACTATATATTATGGATTTTATCACGATTGCAAAGCAGCGTATGTCGGTACGCGATTACAAGGAAACGAAGGTAGAACCTGAGAAGCTGGAGCAGATTCTGGAGGCTGCTCATGTGGCCCCGACCGCTGCCAACCTTCAGCCGATTCGCCTGATTGCCGTTCAGAGCGAGGAAGGTCTTGCGAAGATCAGTAAAGCGGCCAATATCTACGGTGCGCCCCTGGCTATTATTGTTTGCGCCGATCACGATAAGGCGTGGGTACGGCCTTTCGATCAGAAGCAGACCGGTGACATTGACGCCTCCATCCTGACCGACCACATGATGCTCCAGGCCACAGAGCTGGGCCTTGGAACGGTGTGGGTATGCTACTTCAAGCCCGATGTTCTGCGCAAGGAATTTGACCTCCCGGCCAACCTGGAGCCGATCAACATTCTGGTTGTCGGCTATTCCGATGAAGGAACCGGCGACCCCAATCGCTTCAATAAGCAGCGCATCCCGATGAGCCAGTTGGTTTCCTACGAAACGCTGTAATGGAATACCCGCGCAGCCCCTGCAAAACAGCACAGGGGCTGCGTTTTTATCTTTCTGAAATATGAGCGTAGGTTTCTTCAAGAATCCACCGGATATGTTCGTCCTGCAAGGAATAAATCACGTTTTTCCCGGCCTTGCGTGATTGCACTAACCGGACAATCCAAAGCGCACGAAGCTGGTGGGATATGGCCGATTCTGTGACCTCCATCTTTTGTGCCAGTTCGCTGACGCAAGAATCTTTCTGCATCAGATACCAAAGTATCCGCATCCGTGTGTAATCGCCCATCGCTTTGTGAAGCTCGGTTAATTGTTCCAATTCGCCGGGGCTTGGAACGGAAAAAGTTTTGTTTTCTCTGTTTCGTTCATGTATTTTTCTCCAATCTATAATGAAGCTGTTTGACAGACAAGAATTATGTCAGTATCATAGTCACAGGAAGGAGCTGATTTTTATGCCGCATTACAATCTACCCCATAACCACGGACAGAATATTGAAAAAGTCTTAAATAAGATGCCCTCTGCGGAAGGGTTTAAGGATATATCATTTTTATTTCAGCAGCTTGGCGATCCGACCCGGCTGCGGATTCTGTGGCTGCTGTGCCATTGTGAAGAATGTGTATGTAATCTCGCGGCGGCTGTGGATATGAGCGCCCCTGCTGTGTCACATCATCTGCGGATATTAAAAAAGAGCGGAATCATTTCAAGCCGCAGGGACGGAAAAGAAGTTTATTATTCGCTGTCGGACACGCCGCAGGCAAAGCTCCTGCATCATGCCATAGATGCGTTGTTTGAAATATCATGCCCGACTGAACAATAAGGAAATGCGCCGCAGCGTGTGAAAGTTGCGGCGCATTTCTATTGCGCTTAACCCTGATTTGTGCTGCCCGCTGGCATATCCGGCAGCTTGACCCGCATGGCGCGGATGGCATTGAGAATCGCAATAATGGAAACGCCTACATCCGCGAACACCGCCGCCCACATATTTGCATAGCCCAGCGCACCTAAAATCAGAACCAGGAATTTAACGCCCAGAGCAAACACAATGTTCTGATTTGCGATGCGAATCGTCTTACGGGCGATCTTCATAACAGCGGCAATTTTGGACGGTTCATCCGTCATAAGAACAACGTCAGCAGCTTCAATGGCCGCATCGGAACCCAAGCCGCCCATAGCAATACCGACATCGGCCCGCGCCAGTACGGGAGCGTCATTGATACCATCCCCAACAAAGGCCAACATACCTTTTTCGCTTTTCTGCTTCAGCAGGCTTTCCACGCGGTCAACCTTATCAGCGGGCAGCAGTTCAGTATAAACCTGATCCAGATGAAGCTGCCCTGCGACTTTCTTTCCAACGGCATCTGCATCGCCGGTCAGCATGACCGTTTTGCGGATACCGGCAGATTTCAGCAGCTTGATTGCGGCTGGAGCATCGGCCTTGATCTCGTCCTCAATGATGATACATCCAGCGTATTTCCCGTCACAGGCCAGATAGACCACGGTGCCGACAGCTGAGGATGGCGTGTACTTAATATGCTCCTTCTCCATCAGCTTGGTGTTTCCTGCCAGAATCGTTTTCCCATCAATCACGGCCTGTACGCCGTGACCGGCAATTTCCTGAACATCGGAAACCCGGCTGTTGTCGATTTTCTGTCCATAGGCGTTTTTAATAGAAAGAGAAATCGGGTGGTTGGAGTAGTCCTCAGCGTATGCGGCCAGCTCCAAAAGCTGCGCTTCCTTCATGCCGACAGGGTGGATCTCGCTGACCGCAAAGGAGCCTTTTGTCAGTGTGCCGGTCTTATCAAAGACCACGACCTCGGTATTTGCCAGGGCCTCCAGATAGTTGCTGCCCTTTACCAGAACACCGATCTTGGATGCGCCGCCGATGCCTCCGAAGAAACTAAGCGGAATGGAAATGACCAGCGCACAGGGGCAGGAAATCACCAGGAAGGTCAAGGCCCGGTAAATCCAGGTGCTGAATGGCTGCTGGGTAATCAGCGGCGGCAGGATTGCCAGCGCCAGAGCAGCAAATACCACTACCGGGGTATAATACCTGGCAAAGCGTGTGATGAAATTCTCAATACGGCCCTTCTTATCGCTTGCGTTTTCCACAAGGTCAAGGATTTTGGCTACGGTGGATTCCCCAAATTCTTTTGTGGTCTGAATGTTCAGGATGCCGGTCTGGTTGATACAGCCGCTGATGACCTCCATTCCCGGCTCCACCTCGCGGGGCATGGATTCTCCGGTCAGGGCCGAAGTGTCCAGGGTGGAGAAGCCTTTGAGAATCGTACCGTCCAGCGGGATGCGCTCTCCCGGTTTCACAACAATGGTTTCTCCGATCTGAACCTCATCCGGGTCAACCTGAACCAGTTTTCCGTCCCTTTCGATGTTAGCATAGTCCGGGCGAATGTCCATCAGGCTTGCGATAGATTTTCTGGACTTGGACACCGCATAGGACTGGAACCATTCGCCCACCTGGTAAAACAGCATAACGGCAACGCCCTCGGAATGTTCGCCCAAAATGAGTGCGCCGATGGTGGCAATCGTCATCAGGAAATTTTCGTCAAACACCTGTCCATGCAGGATGTTCGTGATTGCCTTCCAGACAATATCCCAGCCGACAACCACATAGCAGACGAGAAAGACCGCCATCTCCGCCAATTCAGGGAGATGGAGCAAGCTGCCTGCAAGAAACAGCACCGCCGCCACGATAATGCGTGTGAGCAAGTGCCTTTGTTTTCGTGTCATAGTGTATTCTCCTTTCGTTGCAGCATAAAGCGTGTCACGCTTTTTCTGTCTATTGATGAAAAACACCGGCTACCGTGTGGCAGCCGGTGTCCAGCTTTTCATTACGCCTTAACAGTCACATCCGGCTCGATCTGCTTAATCAGCGTCTTTGCTTCGACCAGAACAGCGTCAAACTGATCGTCCGGCGCTTCCAGAACCATCTTCTGACCCAGGAAGTTGACGGATACGCTGGTCACACCATCAATCTTCTTCACGGCGTTCTGGATTTTGTCAGCACAATGGCCGCAGTCCAGGTCAAGCAGTTTAATGGTCTTTTTCATGGAGAAAGCCCCCTTTCATTTTGGTATTTGGTTGGCTTGATATGGATGAACAATTAAAAGGTTGTTTAATTGTTCATGCTGCCAGTATATTCACGAAAACCCTCAAAGTCAATGGATTTGGGAGCGATTCTGCCCTTTGGATTGGAAAACATGCTGATTGGATTTCCAGCAAAAAACCTCATTTCTCTTTGGATAAAAAAAGCTCCACTTTGGAGCGGACAAAGGAGAAGCAGGATAAGTATAATGAAAAACGGTCAAAGACCTTGTGCGTAAACTTTATGTTCGGGGCTTTAGCATCTTTCCCCCAAGATGCCAAACGCCCCTTTTCATAACGGTATTTAGTTCCCTACGGGGGAGGGGTACTCGCACAAATCTTTATAAGAAAGAAGGGATGATTTTGCAAAAGGAGCAATTTGACATTACGGGTATGACTTGCTCGGCCTGCTCTACCAGAGTGGAAAAGAGCGTGGCAAAGCTACCTGGCATCAAAGAAGTGTCCGTCAACCTGTTAAAAAACAGCATGGTTGCTTCTTATGATGAATCCGTTTTGGATACGGCGGGAATCGTCCAGGCCGTTGAAAAGGCCGGTTATGGCGCGATTCCCAAAGCCTCCGCACAAAACAAGAGCCGCACGACCACACCGGCAGCAAAACCGGAGGTCAGTACGGCGCAGGTAGAATACAAGCAGATGAAACAGCGGCTGCTGCTTTCTGCCCTTTTTACGATCCCACTGTTTTATATTTCTATGGGTCACATGATGGGGTGGCCGCTCCCCAGCTCCTTGCTGGGGATGGAAAATGCAATCAGCTTTGCATTTACCCAATTCCTGCTGCTGATCCCGGTGGTGTTTATCAACTTCAAATATTACCGGATGGGATTCAAGACCCTGTTCCACGGCTCGCCTAACATGGATTCGCTGATTGCGATAGGCTCCAGCGCCGCAATCGTTTATGGCATTTACGCCATTTACAAAATCGGCATCGGATTCGGTCATGGGGATATGGCTACGGTTCACAGCTTTATGATGGATTTGTATTTTGAATCCGCAGGCATGATCCTGACCCTTATCACCTTGGGCAAAACCCTGGAGGCCCGCGCAAAGGGTAAGACTTCGGATGCAATTACAAAGCTGATGAATCTGGCTCCCAAAACAGCTACCGTGGAGCGGGATGGAAAAGAGCTTCAGGTGCCTGTGGAAGAAGTGCAGTTGGGCGAAACCCTGATTGTCAAGGCCGGTGAGTCTGTGCCGGTGGATGGTATTGTCATCGAGGGCTTTTCCTCCGTTGATGAATCTGCCCTGACCGGCGAGAGCATCCCCGTGGAGAAGCATATCGGGGACAAAGTGATCGGTGCGACCACAAGTAAGTCCGGCTATTTCAAGATGCAGGCCACCAAGGTGGGCGATGATACCACGCTGGCACAGATTGTCCGGCTGGTGGATGAAGCGACCAGCTCCAAGGCCCCTATTGCGAAACTGGCTGATAAGGTCAGCGGCGTGTTTGTTCCGGTGGTTATCAGCATCGCGCTGATTGCAGTCATTGTCTGGCTGCTGTTGGGATATGGCTTTGAATTTGCCCTATCTATCGGCATTTCTGTCCTGGTCATTTCCTGCCCCTGTGCGCTGGGCCTTGCAACGCCTACGGCCATTATGGTCGGAACCGGAAAGGGCGCAAGCAACGGTATCCTGATTAAATCGGCGGAGGCCCTGGAAACGGCCCATAGCATTGATACGGTTGTGCTGGATAAGACCGGCACGATTACTCAGGGTACGCCCGTGGTGACAAATATGCTCTGCAAAGAGGGTGTTCCACAAAAGGAGATGCTGCAAATCGCTGCTTCGCTGGAAAAAAGCTGTCCGAGCATCCGCTGGCGGACGCGATTGTGGCGGAGGCCGAAAAAGCAGACCTTTCCTTCCTTCCGGTGGACGGTTTCAAGCAGATTCCCGGTCAGGGCCTTGTGGGGCAGATTGGAAACGAAACGTGCCTTGCCGGAAACCGCCGACTGATGGCGGCAAATGGCATCAATGGCGGCGCACTCCTTCAGTTGGGCGAGGAAATGGCGGTTGACGGGAAAACACCTCTGTTCTTTGCCCGTGGCGGTCAGCTTATTGGTGTCATTGCCGTGGCGGATGTAGTCAAGCCCACCAGCAAGCAGGCCATAGCGGAATTGACCGGCATGGGCATTGAGGTGGTCATGCTGACCGGCGACAATGCAAAGACCGCAGAAGCGATTCGGCGTCAGGTCGGCGTGGATCGTGTTGTGGCAGAGGTATTCCCCCAGGACAAGGAGAAGGAGATCCGTCGTTTGCAGAGCGCCGGTAAGAAGGTGGCGATGGTCGGTGACGGTATCAACGATGCTCCGGCCCTTGCCAGAGCGGACGTTGGTATCGCTATCGGGGCCGGAACGGATGTGGCGATTGAGTCAGCGGATATTGTTTTGATGAAAAGCGATCTGCTGGATGTGTCTACGGCAATCCAGCTTAGTAAGGCGGTTATCCGCAACATCAAGCAAAATCTGTTCTGGGCGTTTATCTACAACATCATCGGTATCCCGGTGGCGGCAGGCGTGTTCTATCTGCCCTTTGCGTTGAAGCTGAACCCCATGATCGGCGCTTTTGCTATGAGCTTTAGTTCGGTATTCGTGGTGTCCAATGCCCTGCGTCTGCGGTGGTTCAAGGCGAAGCATCAGGCCAATACAGAACTGGATTCAGACCCTATGTACGAACAGACAACAGTAAAACAAGAACGAAAAGGAGCAATTCACATGGAAAAAATATTGAACATCGAGGGTATGGTTTGCGGAATGTGTGTAAAACACGTTGATAAGGCGCTGCGGGACATCCAGGGCATCAAGGATGTGGCCGTTCACCTGGAGAGCAAGTCGGCCCAGGTGCAGCTTGACCAGGATGTGCCGGATGCTGTGTTGAAAGCTGCTATCGAGGACGCTGGCTATCAGCTCGTCAGTATCCAGTAACGGGCCGTTTATGAAGGCCAAGAAAGGCGATATTGTTCACAAGCTAAAAATCGCCAGAGGACAGTTAGACGGTATCCTGCAAATGGTTGAGGAAAATCGCTATTGCGTGGATATTTCCAATCAGCTTCTTGCTACGCAGGCGTTATTAAAAAGCGCCAATCAGCAGATTTTGCAAGCCCATATACGAAGCTGCGTCCGGGATGCCCTGCAAACGGACGCTGTAAATCCAAAACTGGAAGAAGCCCTGAAATTACTGGAAAAAATGATACAGTAACAACGGGAGCGGGAAGGGCCTTATGTCCTTTCCGCTCCTAAATTCGTTTCAGATTGGATTGTAAATCCTGCGGTTGGGAGCGTACAAAGAAGCCCGGTTTTTATATACTTTAAGTGGTTAGTTAGATATGGTTAATCCAGTGAGGCGCGTCACTAGCGCGTTTTGCTGGATACCTTGTAATTAAAATAGACCAGGAGGAATAGAGTGATGAAACAGGCACTTGACACAAGAACAAAGCTCTTAACAAAAAAGCCCCTGGCCGCTGATGATTGAACTTAGCATCCCTGCGGTTCTTGGCATGGTGGTCGTTGGGCTTTATAACATGATGGATTCCATCTTTGTCGGGCAGATGGTTGGTGACGTGCAGATGGGAGCCATATCGGTATCCTATCCCTTGACGCTTATCAATGCCGGTTCAGCGGCAATGCTGGGCGTGGGTTCTGCATCGGTACTGTCCCGCGCTATCGGTAAGAAGGATGAAAACACAATTAAGAAGATCATGGGCAACCTGGTTGCTATGGTTCTTCTGTTGTCCGTTATCTACACTGTGGTGGGTATGGTTTTCACCCGCCAGCTTCTGTCCCTGACCGGAGCCAGCGATAACATTCTGAATTACGCTGAGAAATATCTGCGGATCGTATTCGCCGGTTCTCTGTTCGTAAACTTCTTCCAGAGCGCCAACATGGTCATCCGTGGAGAAGGCCAGCTCAAAAGGGCAATGACCATTATTGCCAGCGGCGCTATTTTGAATATCATTCTTGACCCTATTTTTATCAGTATCCTGAATCCCTACGGTATGGGCATTGAGGCGGCTGCTTATGCAACGATTTTCTCCCAGTTTGTCCAGGCTGCAATTACGCTGTGGTATTTCAAGAAAAAAAGTCCTCATGTGAAGATTGGGCGCATCCGCATTGACGGAGAACTGCTTCCCCAGGTTCTTTCTGTCGGGGTATCTGCTCTGTTGATGCAGATTCTGACCCTGGTACAGCAGACAGTGATCTATCGTGTGGCATCGAACTATGGCGGGGAAACTTCACAGCTTCTTTTAGGTGCGGCGCTCCGCTTCTGGAATTTCTCTTTCGTTCCTCTGTGGGGGATCAGTCAGGGATTCCAGCCTGCCGCCGGTACAAACTATGGTGCAAAGGACTATGACCGGGTAAAGACGCTGACCAGGGTTTTTATTACTGCTGCAACGCTGCTGTCGCTGGTGTTCTATATTCCTGCCGAGCTGTTTCCAGAGAAGATTTTATCCATGTTCCTGACAACGCCGGGTATCGCGGCATCGGGTGCAACCAACTTCCGCATCATGTTCAGCACTTATGTCCTGCAAGGCAGCTTTATGATTGCCGTAACCCTGTTCCAGTCTTTGGGCAAGGCGAAAAAGGCAACTTGGCTGGTGCTGTTCCGCCAGATCATTCTGTTTATTCCTCTCTGCGTGGTTCTTCCGATGATCGGCGGCATGGGTATTCGTGGCGTATGGCTGGCGATTGCTCTGACAGATGCAATTCTGGTGGTTATTACCGTTTCTATGATGCTTTATGAGTTTGGCAAGCTGCCGGAGACTTCCTCCGTAAATCGGTGAGGAGGGAGCGTTCATGTATCTTTGCGATGGAAAAATAGGAAATGAATATAAAGTTGAGGATATTGATCTGCCTGTCAATATAGAAAAGCGTTTGGAGGCCCTTGGGATGACCCGTGGAACCTCTATCGCTGTTCTGAACAGCAAAAGTCGGGGTGTCCTGATTGTAAAAGTCAGGGGAACACGCTTTGCACTTGGGCGCAATATCACAAAGAATATTTTAGTGGGGTAAATTCCGATGAGAGAAAATTTGACTATCGGCTTCATCGGAAATCCGAACTGCGGAAAGACAACACTTTTCAATGCTTACACCGGTGCAAATCTGAAAGTGGCAAACTGGCCAGGTGTAACCGTTGAGAAAGTAGAGGGTGCCATTAAAGACCATGATCTGAATATTCGACTGGTCGATCTTCCTGGCACTTACAGCCTGACCTCCTACACAATGGAAGAACAGGTATCCAGACAGTTTATACTAAGCGATGAAGTCGATGTGATTATTGATGTTGCGGACGCTTCCGCTCTGGAGCGAAACCTATACTTAACTTTGCAGCTTTTGGAGCTGGGCAAGCCGGTTGTGCTGGCGCTGAACATGATGGACATTGTGGAAAAGCGCGGCATGGAGATTGACACACACAGACTGCCGGAAATGCTGGGCATCCCGGTCATTCCAGTTTCAGCCAGAAAACGGACAGGACTGGATGTGCTACTTCATGCAGCCGCGCACCATAAAGACTGTAAAGATCCGGAGTGTCTGATTCATCATCATAAATATACTCCAAAACACCGGCACGACCACCATTCAGAATACGCAATGGTTTACAGTGATGCTATTGAGGACAAGATTGATCTTATCATGGCAGAGCTGAAGCGGAAATATCCGAACCTGTCCAATTACCGCTGGCACGCCATTAAGCTGCTGGAGCAGGATAAGGAAATCTCTGCACGTTATCCGGTCAATATGCCGGATGTGATCGACCGGAACTATGAATCCGACATTATCAATGAGAAGTATGATTTTATCGAGGAAATCATCAGGGAGGTTCTGGTCAATAAGGATCGTCAAGACGCTTTGACGGAAAAGGCAGACCGTGTATTGACGCATAAGTTTTGGAGCATCCCGATTTTCCTCGTTGTCATGGCGGCGGTGTTCTTCCTGACCTTTACCATTGGCGATTGGCTGAAAGGATTCCTAGAATTAGGAATTGAAAGCCTGTCGGCATTGATAAGCGATGGACTGATTGCTGTCGGGGTCAATGAAGTGCTGCGCTCCCTGCTGGTAGACGGCATCATCGCCGGTGTGGGCGGTATCCTGACTTTCCTGCCGAACATTTTCATTCTGTTTCTGGCATTGGCTTTTCTGGAGGACAGCGGATATATGGCCCGTGTTGCGTATGTCATGGAAGGGATTATGAGCAAGCTGGGGCTTTCCGGACGGGCATTTATCCCCATGATTTTGGGATTTGGCTGCACTGTTCCGGCAATCATGGCTTCACGGTCTTTGGAAAACCGGCGTGACCGTTTTAAGGTCATGTTGATTACGCCCTTTATGAGTTGCAGCGCCCGTCTGCCAATCTACATCTTGTTTGCCGAGATGTTCTTTCAGGAACGCGCCATGCTCGTGGCCTATTCCATGTACCTGATCGGCCTGGTGGTCGCTATCCTGGTAGCGGCGATCATCCATTTGATTGACCGGAGAAAATCGGAAAATTATCTGCTGATTGAGCTGCCGGAATATAAGGCCCCCAGCGCCAGAACTGTGGCAATCTATGTATGGGAAAAGGTAAAGGACTACCTTACCAAAGCAGGTACTACCATCTTTGTAGCATCTATCCTCATGTGGGTGATCCTGAACTTTGGGCCGCATGGCTATACTACGGAAATGGCAGACAGCTTCGGGTCTATCCTGGGCCATTGGCTTGTACCGATCTTTGCACCGATTGGACTGGGATTCTGGCAGATAGCGGTTGCTCTGATTGCTGGCATCTCTGCAAAAGAGGTTGTGGTGTCCAGTTGTGCCGTTCTGTTTGGGATTCCCAATATCAACTCCGGCGCGGGAATGGATACATTGGTCGGCATCCTGGGTGCAGCCGGTTTTGGACAGCTCAATGCGTTTTGCCTGATGATTTTCTGCCTGCTTTACGTTCCCTGTGCAGCGGCCCTAGCTACAATTCGCAAGGAATCCGGCAGTACAAGGTGGATGCTGTTCTCGGCCCTGTTCCAGTTGGTTGTGGCCTGGGCTGTTACTTTTGTGGTTTATCGTGTTGGACTTTTGCTGTGAGGTATGAATATGACGTTTGGAAAAGTGCTTCGTTCAGCGGCCATTTTATCAGTGGTCGCATTTGGACTTTGGATTTTGAAAAGAGGATCGGAGACCCAAAGCTAATAAGTTGTGAGTTTCCAGTCAGAAAGGAGTTTTAGATGCTTGTTACTGGTATAATCCTTATCGGGATTGTTTTCTATGCAATATGGGCTGTGCGAAAAATCCATAAGAACCGCAAAAATGGTTCTTGTTGTAGCGGCAGTTGTTCCGGTTGTGTAGGAAAGGAATATTGCAGCAAATAAAATCCCGCATATAGCCGATGTTTTCCGTTTTGGAGGGCATCGGCTTTTTCGTATATTTGCACATTCGGCAGGGCTGCACTATAATAGAATTTGCTTTCTGATTGGATTGCACATCCTGCCGATTGGAGCGGTATAAAATGAGAAAAAACTATATAATAAAAGACGCCAGGAGAATCCTGGCAGAACAAATACGAGATAACGGAATGAATACTATGAACAAAAACCCTATCACCAATGCTACGGGGTTATCTGCGATTATTCCAAAAGATAATGACGGATATTGCACCGTCTATAAAATGGACTGTGAGGATGGCCTGGGGCTTATGACAGTCTATCAGGTTTATACCGGTATCCAGCTTATTTACAATGATTTTGAAGCAACGAGTTGTTATTGGGACGGAACCATTGATAAGAATGTGCTGGAGATCAATCATTGCCGGGAAGGGCGTGAAGGGAGCGTATTGCAAAGCGGTTCCTGCCTGTACCTCGGAGAAGGGGATCTTTCCATTCATACAATGGATAACTGTGCTTCTGAAATGGCCTTTCCTTTGAGACATTATCGCGGAATCTCAGTAGTGCTTGATCTGGAGCTGGTTTCTCAAAATCCGCCTGGAATCCTCGCCGAGAGCGGTATTGGTATTGCAGATTTCAAAAACAAATTTTGTGCCGATGGCGCATGCTTTGTCATGCGGGCCAAGGATGAGATTGAGCATATCTTTTCTGAACTGTATTCCGTACCGGATCGCCTGCAAAAGCCATACTTCATGCTGAAGGTGCAGGAGCTTCTCTTATTCTTGTGTATGGTGGATGTAAATAAAGAAAAGCAGCGAGAGTTATATACTTCTCCCCAGGTGGAGATTGTACGGGACATTCACAAGCGGCTTATCTCCAACTTGCAGGAACGGCCAACGATTGAGGAACTTTCCAAAGAGTATCTTATCAATACGGCAACCTTAAAGGATACGTTCAAGGGAGTTTATGGACAGCCCATTGGAACCTATATGAAAGTGTACCGCATGAAACAGGCCGCTGCTCTGCTTCGCCAGACACAGGCAACCATAGCAGAAATTGCCAGCCAGGTTGGATATGAGAATCAGAGTAAATTTGCAACAGCATTTCGAGATGTCATGAAGATTGCACCGGCTGAATACCGGAAACAAAATAGTGGCGATTGATTGGGCTAGGAAAATTTACGTCTACTGCCGGAGGCAAAATAAAACCAGCAGAAACAAATTGCATTTTGCCCTGCTGGTTTTATTCATAATTTTGCGGATCGGAGGATTTGTAACGTCGGCTGATAAACTGCTCCGCCATACAATCCAGTGTTTTCAAGATAATCTGCCGCTCATCCTCGGTACAGGCCAGAAACTTTCCCATGAAATGCTGTACTTGCTTTTCCTGTTCCGAAGCGTCAGGATAAAACAGCTCATTAGCAGAAATGCCTAATCGCTTGATAAAGGATGCCAGTACATCGTAAGACGGATTTTTCCTGCCCTTTTCAATGTCCTGGAGATGACGAAGCCCTCTGCCGGTTTGATCCGCAAGCTCCTGTTGGGTCAGTCCACATTCTTCTCTTGCATCTCTGAGGCACTGTCCCAAATACACAAATACATCTTCCGGCATGATTGTTCACCTCTATTACATTCTATCGTGCGTAAGGGGAAGTTACCATAACCCAATCACGCGTATTGATATGTGTTTATCATGCACCTTTGAAAGATAAAATATACATAAAAGCCCTGACGGGAGGCCAATAAAAAAAACGGCCTTTCACGGCAGGGCATATTTCCATTACCGCCCGTGACTGCCGTTTGAGGAGTCTACGATGGGCGGTTATTTATTTCAGCAGAATTATGGTTTTCAGGTAGGTGATTACCTAAAAAAATCAATGACCTACCAAAGAGAAATTATACACACGGACACGCGCAATCAAGCGTAAATAATCCGCACAATCGTACAACATATTATACAAAATGCGTCAGACAGCTATTAAGGCCGTCTGACGTTTTTCTTTGTCGATTTTACGGGAATTTTCCCGAACATCCCCGGTGTCGCTCTCCGCCATAGCCATTTCGGTTGCCCTTTGTCCCTAACAACTGAAATGGAGGAAATTATGACCAAGATCAATCTGCGGGAGCAGTATCCCGATTTTTATAAGACCGATTACATTATTGAGGTTCCTGATGAAGTAGCCGCTGTTATGAAAGAGCATGACCGCCTGGAGGCCGCATACCGCCGCCGTACATATTACCACAAGGCGCATTATTCTCTGGATCGCGGAGACGGAATTGAGTATGATGCCCTTTTCGTTTCCATGACCCCTTGTGAGCTGTATGAGCGCAAAGTGACGATGGAGCAGCTTCACGCTGCGATTGCCGCTCTGCCGGACAAGCAGGCCAAGCGCATCTATGCTTACTACTTCCTGGGACTGACAGAATCAGCGATTGCCAAGAGCGAAGGAGTCAGCGTTGCATCGGTCAGCGAATCTATACAGCGCGGCCTTCGGAACATGGAGACTTTCCTTAAAAATCGTCTGTAACGCCCCTGAAAGAAAGGCTCAAAGCCTCACGGTTATTAGAAGGACACGCTATCCTCGTGACCTCAAGATCTTTGAAAACTGAATAGACAGCACAACAGGTACATAACTCATGTACGAGCGAATGTGAAACGCCGCGAAGATGGAGCAGTCAGGGAGGTGATGAAAGAACTGCTTCGGAGCGATCTACGATTTCATAAAACGGATTGTGGCAGATCCGGCGCGATGACTGCATGGGGGCTTAAAGATACTTCCTCACGGCCCGCCAAAGACTTGGGGGGAACCCTGTGGCACACGATACGAACGATGCTGCGGAGTTATGACAGCCGCGCCAGCGGAGACCTGTTGTGTTCCCATCGTCAGGGAGCGTGGCAAATATGACGAGTAATCCGAACAGAATAACAGTAGCCGCACCAGGTTTTTATCCGAAGATTTCTTTCAGACTGGTGCGGCTGTTTAAGTATTAAGATATTAAGGAGGCGAGAGTGATGTTTGAAAAATTCCATCGAGGTGACATATATTCGGCTGATTTAAGCCCTGGTATCGGCTCTGAACAAAGTGGCTCTCGTCCTGTACTCATTCTTCAAAATAATGTGGGAAATTGTTTCAGTCCTACGATTATTATTGCAGCAATTACCAGTGTAAGCAAAAAAAGCAGAAAGTTCCCCACGCATTACCACTTAAATGACAGATGCGGTTTGGTGAAACCATCTGTTGTTATGCTGGAACAGATCAGAACAATCGACAAGTCGAGGTTAAAAAACTATATTGGTCATCTAAACAAGGATGACATGGAAAACATAAACAAGACGCTCTTGTGCAGTCTGGGGATTACATAAAAGTGCCGAAAGGCCGTATCATTTTCAGGCCGTGCAAGTAGAGTTATAATTTCGTTAGGAATTGCGGAGGTGATTCTGAATGGAGAATATCCAGAATAAAAGCGCATTGATTCCTTCAGATGAAATCCGGTCAGAAGAACGTCTGGCGGAACAAAAATTTGAAGCGTTTATCACTTCGCTGGCACATATCATCGAGAAATATGGTATGAGAGTGCTGGGCGAGGTTGACGGAGCTGCGTGAGAATCGCAGCTTTACATAGGATATTTTCCAAAAGTAAATTTTGGAGGTATGAATTATGAACCGATATGGAAAACGCTGTGTTTTGTATCCGAGGGTCAGCACAGAGATGCAAGTGGACGGATACAGCCTGGAAGGTCAAAAAAATATGCTGACACGATTTGCGGATCGTGAGGAAATGATCATTGTTGATACTTATGAAGATGCCGGTAAATCCGGTAAATCCATTGAGGGACGGCCTGCCTTTCAAAAAATGCTCAGAGATATTGAGGATGGCTTGGACATTGACTATATTTTAGTGTATAAGCTGTCACGGTTTGGTCGTAATGCAGCAGATATACTTAACTCTTTGGAGTTGGTTCAATCTTATGGTGTAAATCTGATTTGCATAGAAGAAGGGATTGATTCCTCTCAGACAAGCGGAAAACTTTTGATTTCTGTACTATCTGCTGTGGCTGAGATTGAGCGTGAGAATATTATCGAGCAGACGATGAACGGGCGGCGCGAAAAGGCACGGCAGGGTGGATGGAATGGTGGCTTTGCTCCCTACGGATATACACTGGAAGATAACAAGCTGATGATTGAAGAAACAGAGGCTGTGGCAATACGGAAGATTTTTGAATTATATACTTCATCGGAAATCGGTTTGGGTGGTATTGCGAATCAGTTGAACTTACAAGGTATACGGAAAATTCCGAGGCAGAATGGCACATTAGAGGATTGGACAGGACATTTTATTAAACTGATATTGGATAACCCGGTTTATTGCGGTAAAATTGCTTATGGACGGAGAACGAAGGAAAAAGTCAAAGGCACAAAAAACGATTACCAGATGAAAAGAAATGACGATTACATTCTGACAGAGGGACAGCATAAAGGAATCGTTAGTGAGGAGGTATGGGAAAAGGCTCATGCCAAGCGTCTTAGAACCGGAGTAAAGCAACCGTCAAAAATTGGGCGAGATCGAGTTCATTTGTTATCCGGTCTGCTGAAATGCCCGGTTTGTGGAAGTCCCATGTATACGAATAAACACGCATGGACAAATAAAGATGGCACTTACAAAGAAATTTACTATTATGTATGTAGTCGGAATAGGATGGTCCGGGGGAAGCATTGTGAATATAAGGCGATGCTGAAAAAGACCGATATTGAACCGATGGTCATTGAGGCAATTCGTGAGATCGTAAGGAATGAGGAATATGCCCAAGCCATTAAAAAACGGATTGGCGTTCAGATTGACACGAAAGCAGTGGATAAAGAACTGGAGGGCTATCAGGCAAAGCTGAAGGAAGTTGATCTGAATAAAACAAGATTGGAACGGGAAATTGACAGTCTCCCTGCTGATGCAAAATATCGGGAACGAAAGCTCCATGATATGACCTTGCGGTTAGATTCCCTATATGATGTCATTGTTGAGCTGGAGGAAAAAATCGAAGATGCCAGACTTCGGCGAGATGCAATTAAGCAGCAGGCAATTACTCTTGAGAATATTTACAAAATCATGGTGAATTTCGACTGCGTTTATAATATAATAAATGACGAAGAAAAGAGAAATGTGGTCACAGCCTTGATTAAGGAAATTGAAATTTACAGGAATGACGAGTCTGAATATCCGCTAAAGCGGATTGGTCTGAATTTTCCGGTGTTCAAGGATGGCGGGGAAGTTACGGAGCTTTTGTGGGACAAAGGGAATACCGTTGAGACGGTTGTCTTGCTTTCCAAGGGTGAGGTCGACTCGAAGAAAATACGGGTGCAGTTCTCGCTGGAGGATATGGATATGTCGGAGTTCCAGGATGGAGCTACCTATCCACAGATTAAGGAGTATGTTTTGGAGCATACAGGGTTAAAGGTATCCAGTCTTTATATTTCTCAAGTTAAGAGAAAATGTGGACTGGAAGTCGGCAAAAACTATAACCTGCCCAAATCGGTAGATTCCAAGCAACCCCAATGTCCGCCGGAAAAAGAGAAAGCAATCCGAGAAGCATTGAAGTATTTTCAGATGATTTAGCCCGAAGTACAAGAAATAAAAAACCGAAGCAACCCTTCTTTCATGGTGTTGCTTCGGCTTCTTTATTGTTTGGCCTTGTATTCTTCGCCCCAATTCCATAGGGCGTCCAGAATAGGCTTCAAGCTGTAGCCCAGATCGGTTAGTGTGTACTCTACACGGGGTGGTACCTCTGCATAGACCTTGCGGCTTAACAGCCCGCTTTCCTCCATATCCCGAAGCTGTGCGGTCAGCACCTTCTGGGACACATGACCGATGGATTTTTTCAGTTCCCCAAAGCGCTTGGTTCCGGGCATCAGGTCTCGCAGAATCAGAACTTTCCATTTGTCACCGATTAGCATGAGGGTGGTTTCCACCGGGCAGGCAGGTAAATCTTTTGCCGGGGTTGCTTCGATTGTTTTGATATCTTCCATATTATCCTCCAATAGTTTCCTTTTGGTAACTACGGCACAATATTGCGCTTACTTTACGGATTGGCTCTACGGTGTTATTATAATACCAGCGAAAGGAAAAAGCAACCTTTCCCAAACAAAATACGCTTTGGAGGTAATTATCATGAAAAAAGTCGCCCAGTTTTTGCAGGAAAACCCCGTTCAGTATCTCGCCACCGTTAGCCTTGACGGTAAGGCCAAGTGCCGCCCCTTTATGTTCAGCTTCGAGAAGGATGGCAAGCTGTGGTTCAACACCGGCAACTTCAAGGAAGTTTACAAGGAGCTGCAGGCCAATCCCTATGTCCAGATCAGCGTTTCCTCCCCTACCTATCAGTGGATCCGTCTGAGTGGCAAGGCTGTCTTTGTGGACGATAAGGCCATCAAAGAGGCTGCGCTGGAGAATCCCATTGTCAAGGGAAATTATCAGACCGCTGACAACCCGGCCTTTGAAGTGTTCTATCTGGAAGATCCTCATGGCGTGATCGCCGACTTCTCCGGCAATCCTCCTTACGAGTTCTAAGAACAACCGTCATATAAAAATCTTCGGGGCAAGGTGAAATCCCTGACCGGCAGTAACAGCCTGCGAGCGGAAACGCTGATGCGGTGAAATCCCGCAGCCGACGGTATAGTCCGGATGAAAGAAGATGTGATAAGACTTGCCCCGCAGATGCCATAAGCAATCTGCGGGGTTTTGCCTTAAATCCAAATCATATCTCACAAGGAGAAATATGCATACCGCTTCCAAAATTTCTGTCCGTACCATCACGATGACTGCGCTTCTTTCCGCAATCGCTTATATTCTGGCCTTTGTGGAATTTCCGGTTCCGCTGTCGCCTCCTTTCGCCAGAATGGATTTTTCCGATTTTCCGGCTTTAATTGGGGCCTTTGCCTTTGGGCCGTTGGCTGGTGTTCTGATTGAACTTGTAAAGAACGCCTTGCAGCTTTTTTCAACTTCTACAGGCGGCATTGGGGAACTGGCAAATTTTCTGATGGGCGCATCCTTTGTTTTTACCGCTGGACTGATTTATGGGTGTCATAAGACGAAAAAGACAGCATGGATTGCCGGAATTGCAGGCAGTATCGTGATGGGCATTGTTGCTGTACTCAGCAATTATTTTATCTTACTGCCGCTATTTGAACAGTTTATGCCAATGGAACAACTGATCGCTTCTTTTGCAGAGTTTATTCCGTTCATCCACACCAAATTGGATGTAGTTCTTTACAATGCGTTTCCTTTTAATGTTTTGAAGGGCCTTGTAATCAGTATTGTTACGATGTTGGTCTATAAGCGGCTGCGCCCGGCACTGAAGGGTGCAGTTCAAGAAAGAGGGGTTCAAAATGGAAAGCAAGGATTATCTGGCTTATCTTGTCGAGGAAATTCATACCACGGTTGTAGCAACAGTGGATGATGCCGGATTGCCGGTCACGGCTGCCATTGATATGATGGATGCCGATGAAGGCGGCGTTTACTTTCTAACAGCAAGGGGAAAAGGGTTCTATGACCGATTGAAAAAGCGTGGAGTCCTTGCATTGACCGGCATGAAGGGCGAGGACACCATGCACTGTGCTGCGCTTTCTATTCGGGGAAAGGTGCGGGAGCTGGAGAGCGAGCTGCTTCCCCGGCTGTTTGAAAAGAATCCCTATATGAACGAGATCTACCCGGATGCGGCATCCAGAAGCGCACTGACTGTCTTTGTCATCTATGAAGGCAGCGGAGAATGGTTTGACCTGTCCAAAAAGCCGATTGAGCGTGCCAGCTTTACTTTTGGCGGCGCAGAGAAAGTGCAGGAGGGTTATTTTATCACAGACGCCTGTATCGGCTGCAAGCTCTGCTATTCCAAATGTCCGCAAAAGTGTATCGATATTTCTGCGAAACCTGCGGTCATTCAGCAGAAAAATTGCCTGCATTGCGGCAACTGCTTTGAAATCTGTCCGGCCAGAGCCATTATGAAGCGGGGGTAACGCCATGAATCAGGAAGAACGAAGAAGATTTTTAATTGAGAAATTGCTGCGGGAGCGTCTTTCCTGCCGCCGCCAGGAAATCCCGGCAGATACAGACCGCCAGAAGGTGCTACTGCGCTCACTGATGAATGTTCGTCATCCGGGAGCCATCAGCCAGAGATTTCTTGAAGTGCAGGATGCCTATCTGCAAGGAGAACTGGCAGCAAAGAAGATTACCCGGCTGTCTGAACTGTCCCCGCTTCAGAATGGAATCTATCTCTGGCGTGGAGACATTACTACGCTGGATTGTGGGGCTATCGTCAATGCGGCAAATAGTGGCATGACCGGCTGCTACCAGCCTTGCCATAACTGTATTGATAACTGCATCCACACCTATGCCGGGGTGCAGCTCCGTTTGAAGTGCGCTGAGATCATGGAGCGGCAGGGATTTGAAGAACCCACCGGGTAGGCCAAGATTACGCCCGCCTATAATCTCCCCTGTGATTATGTGATCCACACGGTTGGCCCCATCGTGCAGGGGAAATTGACCCGGCAGCACTGTAAATTGCTGGAATCCTGCTACCGTTCCTGTCTGACTTTGGCCGATGAAAATCAGGTACCCAGTATTGCGTTCTGCTGTATTTCCACAGGTGTGTTCATGTTCCCCAATGACAAGGCGGCGGAGATCGCTGTACGGACAGTGCAGGAATACAAGGCGGAAACCGGAAGCAAAATCGAGGTGATATTCAATGTTTTCAAGGAACAGGATGAAAGAATTTACAGCAAGCTGCTCCGGGCAGATTGAGCAGCTGAAGCAGGCGCTGGAAACGGCAGATGCTGTTTTGATTGGTGCTGGTTCGGGGCTGTCTACCTCCGCAGGCCTTACTTATAGCGGAGAGCGTTTTGAGCGGTACTTTTCAGACTTCCATCAGAAATATGGGATCACAGATATCTACTCCGGCGGATTTTATCCGTTTGACACACTGGAGGAATACTGGGCCTGGTGGAGCCGTCATATTTTCTATAACCGCTATTCACAGAGCTAAGGAAGAGTTTGAACTTCCGGAATATCAGGAATTATTAAAAGAACTTGGGGTAGACGGAGAGTGGGAAGGAATAGGCCATTGTGCCGTTGGATATGTTGATGGTGAGATTCCTAAGGCTGCAAAACGGAAAGATAACCGAGTATTTTGGGTGGATTGACAACATTCCAGTTTGTGGATATAGAAAAAAACCTCCCGGCCATCATGGTCGAGAGGGTTTCGTGCATCTATGGGATTATCCTTCAATATCCATGTTCAGCCCGGACTTAAGTTCCACAGTGAAGTGGTCCTCCCAGACAATGATCCGCTCAAGCCATCGTTTCACCAGGGCCTCGCCGAAGGCCTCTAAGCGAGCAGGGGGCTGTTTGATGAAAGTCCTGCAGCTCGTTGATGCGGGCAATCTGTGCGTCTCTGGCAGCAGTATTGACCGTACATTTTTCTCGCTGTTCCCGGAGTTTGAAGATCTGGTCGGCAATCTCGTCGTAAAAGTCCTGCAAGAAGTAAATCAGCATAAACTAACGATCCAGTTACGCCTTTTAAAGATAATTAACGATACAGCAAGCCTGAACAATTCCTCCGTGGTAAGCAATGTATACACACCAACAATTCCCCACTTGAATACATATGCTGCAAGCAGACACAGTGGAATTCCGATACACCATGTGCCAATAATATCAATAATCATAATGGTTTTTGTGTTGCCGCCACTTCTTATAATGCCTCCGCCAAGGATCATATTTTCCACCTTGACCGGAGCATACAGGGCAAATACGATGAGCAGCGTCTTTCCAAGCTCTTTTACGCTGTCATCAACACGATATAATCCGGTATATGCTCCAGCCAAAAGAATGAGCAAAGCTGATACTGCTACTCCACCAAATAAGCCTGCATACATAATCTTCTTTGATTCTGCGTAAGCCTCATTATATTCTTTCCTACCAAGCCTTTTGCCGATCATCACACCGGCAGCCGCAGACAATCCACTAAGTGCCCCTACGATAAGCCCTTGTATCGGACTGGTAAGTGTATAGGCTGCAAGGTTTGATGTGCCAAGATGTCCATAAACAGCAGACTCTACATTTTGCCCGAGACTCCATAAAAACTTACTGATCAGAATCGGCATAATCATTATCAGATAATCCCTGATTGTGATTTTTTTAAAATGTAGAGACAATACCGGTTTATCTCCATCTTTTTTGATACATAAGACAAATCCGATAACAATAAATACAAGATTAAACAACTGCGAAATAAGTGTGGCAATCGCAGCTCCCTTTATTGCCATACAGGGAAATCCAAATTTTCCAAATATCAGCAGATAGTTCAGTCCTGTGTTTACAATAACTGCTCCAAAGCTTGCCAGAAATGGTATCGTGGCATATTCCTTACAGCGCAGCCATGAGGATAAAATATTGCTGACAGCCATTGGAATATAAGAAAGCGCTACGATTCTAAAATAAACCGTACCAGTATTTACAATACTCATATCTTTCGTATACAGTCCAAGAATCTGCGACGGAAAAACTCCAGCTGCAAGCAGGAACAATACTGACATTATAATTCCGCAGATGAGGCTCACATCAAAACTGCACCATGCCTCTTTGCTTTCTTCCGCACCAATAAACTGAGCAATTAATATCCCGGCAACCGTGCTTACTGCACCAATCATCACTGAAAAAATCAGTGAAAAATTACCGCATAATCCAACTGCCGATATATTTGTTTCACCTAACTGCCCGATCATGATCTGGTCAACAATTGAAAATGATGACTGCAGCATACTTTGCAATGTGACAGGAATTGCTATTTTACACAACGATTTCAAAAACTTTGACATTATAATTTCCTCGTACTTTCCCTTTTTATTAAATCAACCGGCAACACGATTTGTGGCTTATATTCTGTTCCATCGCGCATTGCCTCCAGACATTCAATTGCCGTTTTCGCCCTTAAGTTTGCTTCCTGATGAATCGTTGTGAGGGAAGGATTGCTTTCCTTACTTGCCATGCTACTAAGACCTAACGTATCTGCAACATCTACGATTCTAATCCTGTTCTGTGCCATTTCCATTCCTTCTTCTGTGGCATTATGATTATATGGTACATGATAAATGTGAAATTTACAAAGGTTAAGCGCGTAACCCGCTACAAAATTTGCGTTCGATTTTTGTGACGTTTTACTAAGGCAACACCGCACAATTCCCGCCTTGCGGCTTAAGCACCGCTCCGGCAGCTGCGGCACGGCATCTGCGTTGCCAAAATGCTCGATAAGACATCCAGTATTATCTGCGCTTTTGGCTTAGCATCTGCCGCACCTCGCTCGCCGTATCGGCACTTAGAATTATGCGGTATTGCCCTAATGTATTACGCATTTTCAGCAATCTGAATACACATGAAAGCTACTTATGGACATAAAAATGACAGGCAGCTTTTTTCACCGTGAAGGAAAGATTCCATCATGGGTTAATCATTTATGACATTCTTATTTTAATAGGTAAGACAAAAAGTAAAAATAATTGATATTATTGTGTATAAGGGCCGTTCACAGTAGCGGCATTAAAGATGGAGCGCACAAATACATTGTGACTGGCGTGCAAAAGAACAGTGGGCCAAAAGCTGTGCGCTTTCAGGCAGAGGGCGTTGACAGGGAAAGTAAAGCCCATGACCATAACGAAAAAACAGAGAAGCGAGCAATGAACAAAAATAGCGGCTAAAATGACAAGTGTAAAAACCTGGCAGCTGGTGCCCCTCTTGACAAAAGAGAAAGCTGTGATAAAATAGTTCAAAAATGAACAAAACACAGAAAGGAAAATGCGACATGCAGCTGGTCAACCCGCTGGAGCAACAGAACGCGGTAAAAACGTTATATTCTGAATTTGTCAGCCCGGTGTGCGCTAAATATGGCTTAACGCGCATTGAGCTGGATATTTTGCTGTTTTTAGCGAACAACACCCGCTATGATACGGCAACCGATATTGTGGAGGTTCGTTTTTTAGCAAAATCTCAGGTGTCGGCGGCAATCAAAAATCTGGAAGCCCGCGGCTGCCTGCGGCGGGAATACCAGTTGGAAAATCGCAAAACCGCCCACCTGCGCCTGTGTGACCCCGCGCAGCCGATGATAGCGGCCGGGCGCAGCGCACAGGAACAGTTTGGCGCGGCGCTGTTGGATGGATTTACCCCCGAAGAGCTGGAGCATATGCAGCGCAGCATGGAGCGCATCCGCAAAAACGTGGAAAAGTATCTGGAGGATAAAAACAATGACAATGTTGATTAAATTTATCGTGTGCTTTATTGCCGGCATCGGCGCGGGCCTTGGCACCGGCTTTGCCGGCATGAGCGCGGCGGCGGTCATCAGCCCGATGCTCATTACCTTTTTGGATATGCCCGCTTACGAGGCTGTGGGCATTGCACTGGCCAGCGATGTGTTGGCCAGCGCGGTCAGCGCTTATACCTATGGCAAAAACAAAAATCTGGACATCCGCAACGGCGTTGTGATGATGGTATCGGTTTTGTGCTTTACCATGGTGGGCAGCTGGATCGCCAGCCATGTGTCCAACAGCACGATGGGCAGTTTCTCGGTATTTATGACATTCCTGCTCGGCGTTAAGTTTATTGTAAAGCCGGTTATGACCACCAAGAACGCAATGGAAGCGGTAGACCCCAAAAAGCGGTTTGTACAGTCGGTGATCTGTGGTGTGATGATCGGTTTTATCTGCGGGTTTATCGGTGCAGGCGGCGGCATGATGATGCTGTTGATCCTGACCAGTGTGCTGGGGTATGAGCTGAAAACCGCTGTGGGTACCAGCGTATTCATTATGACCTTTACAGCCTTTACCGGTGCCGCCAGCCACTTTGCCATCGGCGGTATGCCGAACCTGTGGTGCCTGGTGTTCTGTGTGGGGTCCACGCTGTTGTGGGCGCGCATTGCCGCACGCTTCGCCAACAAAGCCAGCCCCGCCACCCTGAACCGCGCCACCGGCGTTGTGCTGGTTGTGCTGGGGGTGGCGATCATGGGGGTAAACTACATTAAATAATTAGAAATGAGTAATTAGAAATTAGCAATGAAAGGGAAAAGCGCACAGCGCCGATAGATCGGGCGCTGTGCGCTTTTTTATATCGTTTAGTAAATGGATTACTGGACGTCAGAGGAAGAGTCGTCGGAGGAAGCTTCGGTGGATTCTTCGGCTTTCTCGGTGGGGTCTTCGGGCAGGGGCTCGTTATCTTTGGCGAGGGCGGCGTTCAGTTCGTCTTCGCGCATCTTGTTGATAGTGCTTTCAATGGTAAAGCACTTGTTCAGCGGCTGGTAGATGCACAGCAGGGCAGGAAGCATCGGCAGCCAGAAGTTGGTGAACGGCAGAATGATCGTCGTCAGCGGGAAGAACAGCAAAATGGCGCCCCAATACACGGCTTTGATGGCGATGGCACCCAGGCTGCGGGGCAGGTAGCCCAAGAACAGCAGCAGGCTGTTTTTCAAAATGCCGTACAGCGGCAGATCCAGCAGGGCAATCTGCGGCCAGATGTAACTTTCCAAGCCCAGCGTTACCACAAAGCTTAGGATCAGCAGTACCCAGGTAACAATACCGGCGCTGATGACCGACATGTGGAACAGGGTAAAGATCTGCATCGAAAGCACCAGACCGGTCAGCATGCCGGGAACCAGGCTTTCCCTGGCGTTGCGCTTCCACACGCGGCGGTAGGTTTCCCACCAGTAGCCAGGTTCATCGCGCAGGCTGCGCAGCACGGTATCAGCCATGGCGCTCAGCTCCGGGCCTGCAATCAGGCCGCCGATGATACCGGCCAGCAGCATGAACAGCAGCGCGTGCGTTTCAACGGCAAAAAACATACCGATAATGAAAGGCAGGCAGCCCAGGAAAGCCAGGAAACCGGCGCGGAAAAAGTTCCACATATCGCGGCCCATAATTTCGGCCAGGCGGGCAATACCCTTTTTGCGCGGGGCGTCCGGGCGCACGCCCGGTCCGGGACGGGTAAAGCGGTCAGAAGAGAAAAAAAGTCCCATGGCGGTAGAATCTCCTTTGTTTTAACAAGCACTGCGCTTGAAATATACTTATTTATTATATCAGTGTTGGCGGCCAAGAGCAACAAAAAAATGCGGGTGGGGTGTGGGCGGTATGCCGCGGTGACATGTAAAATCTGGTTTTAATCTTTACAAATCATTACAAAACAAGTACAATAAATCTATACGTTGCCCGGAGCTTTGGGCCGGGCAGGATTTTATCCATCCAGCTGTATGAGCAGAAAAGAGGACCCAGCCGATGAAACGTAATATCCTTTGCACTCTGGCCGTTATGGCAGCTTGTGCGATCCTGGTTGCCTGCGGCAAAACCGATGATCAAATCTCGCCCATTACGCCGGAATCCAACGCCGCCAGCAGCGAGGCCGAGGCTACCCCGGAACCCACCCCGACCCTGCCCCCGTATGAAGCCAACGTGCTGACCGGCGAGGCTAAAGGCGAAAATTATCCCGAGGGCCAGCGCATTACCGCCCTTATGGTGAACAACCTTGTGGACGCCCGCCCGCAGCGTGGCCTTTCCAAGGCGCAGATGCTGTTTGAAATCAAGGTGGAAGGCGGCATCACCCGCTTTATGCCGGTGTTCAATGATTACCACGATATTGATGAGATTGGCCCCATCCGTTCCGGCCGTGACCAGTTCTTCCAGCTGATCCTGCCCTGGCAGGCCCTGTATATCCACGAAGGCCAGTCTGTTGTCATGCAGCAGTACGCCCTGGATTATGATTACGGCCTGCTGAACAACAATGATGGTGCTTCCGGCTACCGTGATTACAACCGTGTGAACTGGCGCGGCCTGAGCTATGGCAACGGCCTGGCACTGGAACACACGATGTACACCAGCGGCGAAAACATTGAAAAGTATATCACCAACAACAATGTGGATATGAACCGCACCTACAATTCCACTTTCTTTAACTTTGTGGATTACCGCCAGGATAACCCGGTGCGCGACCTGACCCAGTCCCAGGATTCCCAGCTGACCACCAAGGACGGCCCGGTGGTGAAGGACGGCGAATATGTGGAGATCAGCCACAGCCAGTCCTACAAGACCCGTTTCCTGTACGATAACACCAACAACGTCTACCTGATGCAGCAGAACTTCTCCGGCAACTGGCGTGATACCATTGACGAAGAGTACAACGATTATCAGCTGCAATTCCCCAATGTGATCGTTCTGTTCACCGATATTCACACCTACCCCGGCCACGAAACCACGGACCTGCAGTATGTAGAATACAGCTGGGGCGGCATCGGCTATTACCTCTATGGCGGCAAGTGCGAAAAGATCTACTGGCAGAAGGGTACCCCGCTGGAAGCCCTGCGCCTGTACTATCTGAATGAAAACGGCCAGTGCAGCGATACCCCCTGCGAGATCAATATTGGCAAGAGCTATGTGACCATTGTGGATGTGGACGAAGCCATCAACCTGAAGGTGGGCAACCTGGCCGACTTTGACCTGGATGCCGCAACGGTAAGCGCTTCCAACACTTCCATTGATGCCGACGCCAAGGCGGGTGAAAGCCTGGGGACTTCCACCACCGACCTGGTCAGCGCAGCGCGCAACAACCAGGCTGTGGGCAACACCGAAAGCAATACCCAGAGCACCACCCAGAGCAGCACCACCACCAATACCAGCAATGACAGCCAGAGCGTGGAGTCTGCCCCCCAGCAGGACAACACCCCGCAGCAGGATACCGCCGACCAGAGCAGCGCAGATGACACCGCCAGCGATGACAGCGGTGAGGATATCCCCTGGGCGGATTGAGCGTGACGCCGGAGCGCCACGCTCCTGCACCTCTCCTTTGAAATCACCCTATCGCAAAAAAAGCATGTTCTCATGCCTTTTTTGCTTGCAAGGTATTCCAAGCGTCGGCGCATGTCTGCCGCTTGGAATGGCTTTTAGAATTTTTTTCGACAGTCTAAAGTGCCCGCCCGCAGGGCGGGTACTTTTTTATAACAGGAGTCTGTATGACTGAGCGTTCAAACAAGAAAAAATACCCCCTGTGTGCCGCAGCCCTGGCGCTGGCTGTGCTGCTGGCAGGCTGCGCCCCGGCGGAAGGCACCGCAGCGGCCACAGCGCAGCCCACAGCAGAGCCGACAGAAGCACCCACCCCAACGCCGGAACCCGAAATGAACCCTCTGACCGGGGAGCAGGGCGATTATACCAACCAGCGCCCGGTGGCGGTCAGCATCCGCACCGGGGATGGCAGCACCCCCCAGTGGGGCATTGCCGCTGCGGATGTGCTGATTGAGGGCGTGACCGAGGGCAAGACTGCCGGGTTGACCGCGGTGTTTGCCAGTGTGGACAGCGTGGAAAAAGCCGGCCCGGTGGCCCCAGGGCGGGATCTGCCGCTGCAGCTAGTGCTGCCGCTGAATGCCGTTCCGGTACACATTAACAAAAGCGTGTATGCTTCCAACCTGCTGAACGTGCTGCAATACCAGGATCTGGACGGCTACCATGCGGGCACCGCAGGTTTTGCCTTTGACGAGGACCGCGCCAACAGCGGCTACCGGGAGGAAAACTGCTGGTACACCACAAAAGATCTGATCAACACCGGCCTGGCAACCTATAACACTGATACCGCCGGTGCCAACATGCCGCTGTTCCACTTTGTCCAGCGCAAGGACCCGGAGCAGCAGAATGCCAAAAGCCTGTATATCACCTTTTCCAACAAGGATACCGAAGAACTGGTTTATTCGCCGGAAGTGGGCCTGTACCTGAAAAACAATGCCGATGGCAGCCCCATGATGGATGCGGGCAATAACGAGCAGGCAGCGTTCACCAATGTGTTTGTGCTGTATGCTTCCTCTGGTGTAAAGGATGACGGCGTGACCCGCCAGTATGACCTGACCGGAGGCACCGGCATCTACCTGACAAAAGGCGGATGGGAGACCATCCAGTGGACCAAGGGCGATGCCACAGCGCCGCTGCAGCTGACCGATGCCAGTGGTAAAACGCTGGATGTGAATCCCGGCAAGAGCTTTCTTGCCATCTGGGGCGGCTACTATGGCCAGGCTCTGCGCCTGCTGGACGGGGACGGTAACGAGCAGGCATTGCCGGAAAAACCGGCCCTGCTGGACAGTGCTGTGCCGGATGAAGCCGCTGAGGCTGCTGAACAGGCACAGCAGCACGCTCAGGCCCTTGCGGATGCCCAGGACAAGCTGAACCAGGCCCAGACTGCCCTGAATGACGCCCTGCAGGCCCAGCAGGATGCAGCCGGAACGGCAGACAGCGCCGATGATGATGCCGCCAGCCAGCGTGTGGCGGAGGCCCAGGCGGCCTATGACGCCGCCGCTGCCGAGCTTGCCGCTTTGCAGCCCGCGGAGGAACCCGACGGGAACACCGAGCCCGCCGCCGATAGCGCCGAGGAACCCCAGAGCGAACCGGATTCAGCCAACGGGGAAAACGCAGGCTGACCCACAACAGAAAACCCAAGGCAATACCGCATAATTCTAAGTGCCGATACGGCGAGCGAGGTACGGCAGATGCTAAGCCAAAAGCGCAGATAATACTGGATGCTGCAAAGGTGAGCGCCGCCAGTGGCGGAAACAGCGAACCGAAGCAGGGGCAGCGGTCGCAGAGTGCGAGGGGCTTTTGTCCCCGAAGCACGATGCGGGTACCGCAACCTGACATTATCGAGCATTTTGGCAACGCAGATGCCGTGCCGCAGCCGCCGGAGCGGTGCTTGAGCCGTTAGGCGGGAATTGTGCGGTGATGCCCCAAAAATAAAATGCCGTCCCTGCCAAAACAGGGGCGGCATTTGGTTGATATTGGCGGTGTTGACGGGATTACTCTTCCGCACCGTCCAGGTAGCCATAGGGCACAATGTCAAAAGCTTCGGCAATATGGTCGCGCATCCACATTTCGGCGTCCAGGCGCAGGCTGTAGCCACAGCCGGGGTCGGTCATCCATTCCTCCGGCTTGTGCTGCGGCAAAACGTGGTTGGCCATCATGTTCATGATCACGCCGCCGTGGGTGATGCAGGCAGCTTCCTCGGTATGGGTGCGCAGCTGGTATTCAAACAGCTTCATCAGCATCACGTTGGTGCGGTCGTAGAAGGCTTTGCGGTCCTCGGCACCATCGGGGTTGGTGCGGCTGGTGGGGTCCATCCACTGGGCAAACTCCGGGTCCTTGACCAGCTCAGTGATGGGGCGGTTTTCAAACTTGCCAAAGTTCATCTCCCGCAGGTCCTGCAAAATCGTGAGCTTGGCGTTGGGGAACAGCACTTCCGCTGTTTGCTGGGCGCGCAGCATGGGGGAGCAGAACACAAGCGGAACATCCGGATACTGGAACTTGGCTTTCAGCTCCTCCAGCTGGGCGCGGCCCTCCGCGCACAAGGGCAGGTCTGTGCCGCTGCCGATATAGCGGCCATCCAGGTTGCCCTGGGTCAGGCCGTGGCGGATCAGATGCAGTTTATAATATTTCAAAAACAAAACCTCCTGACGGATATATGTTGCAAAAAAAAGATTACAAAATGGTTACAAAATAAGAACGGGTGAAAAGAGACACACAATATTTGTACAGGAAAACACGCAAAATGTCAATATCTAGTTTGTTTGGCCCGCTTTGAAGGAAATACCGAAAAAATTGACAAAAAATTGGCGAATTTGATGTTTACAAATCGTTTTTGGGCAGATATAATTTACACCATGTAGAATGCAGTAGAGCCCGCATTTGTGCCGCAGCCAAAAGCGGCGCACAAAAGCGCGGTTCCTGCCAATAGGATGCCTACCCGGCCCAACGCGGCGCAGCGAACCCTTAAGCTACATTCCGGTGTGCTTTGGGGATTTCTGCGCATTTTGGGGTCTTTATCTGCCGCAAGCCCGGCAGGGTGTAAGGCGGCAGGCAGCGGTGCAAACCCGCAAGGCGGAAAACAGAACGGCGGGGGCGTGCCGGCCCCTAAGGTGCTGCAGGAACCGGCGGAATGTCCGGCCCCTGCGCCCTGGCGATGCAGTGCAAACCCTGTGCGGCCTTTGCGCGCTGCGTTCTGGTAAAGTGTGAAGGATGGCAACAAGATGGCAATGGAATTTAACCGCATCATTACCCTGCTGCGCAAAGAGCGGGGCATTACCCAAAAACAGGCGGCGCAGGAGCTTGGCATCAGCCAGGCGCAGCTTTCCCATTATGAGAAAGGCATCCGGGAATGCGGCCTTGAATTTGTGGTGCAGATTGCGGATTACTATAATGTTTCCTGTGACTACCTTTTGGGGCGCAGTGCAGAGCGCAGCGGCCAGACCATCAAGGTGGAAGAACTGCCCGATGCCGGCGGCGCAACCTCCGGCAGCATTTACCGCGGCAGCGTGCTGCCCACCATGTATAAAAAACTGATTGAAAATTCGCTGGACATTTTGTTTGACCGGTTGGATCAGTGCAGGGATAAGCGGGTGGTTACCTCCGTCAGCAATTATCTGATGCTGGCCGTCTACCGCATGTTCCGCCGCCTGTACCAGGCTGCGCCGGGCAATGTGGCCAGCATGTTCCGCGTAACGCCCGCCCGCTGGGAGCGTGACGCCGACGCCGCCATGTTCTTGCAGGAAGGTGAGCTTTCGGCCACCATGGCAGGGGAGAACGGCGCATGCCCCGACCCCGCTGCCTTTGAGATGAACACCGAGACCCTGGCCAGGGATTACCCGCGCCACGCCACCAGCCTGATGAATCTGATCAAGAACAGTGAGGAAGTCATCCGCAAGCACAATGCCTGAACCGGATGCCGCTGCAAAATAACAAAAATTCTGCCTGCCCCAAGGGATTGGGACAGGCAGTGTTTGTATAAGGGTGAACGGTGCGGCAGAGCTTACAGTTTGGCAAGCTCCTTGCGGCAGGCTGCACAGATGCGCTTGCCGCGGAAAAGAATGCTATCCCCGGTTACTTCACCACACAGGTCACAGCAGCCGTCTGCGCGGTACTTGCGCAGCAGGATGGTATCACCATCGGTAAAGATTTCAAGGGGAGTATCAGTGGTGATACCAAACGAATCTCGCAGTTCCTTGGGCAGAACAAAACGGCCTAAGCTGTCAACACTGCGGATGATTCCAGTAGATTTCATAGGCTAACCTCTTTCATATGTAGTACATCACCCGGAAAAAGCGACACCAACGCTTTTTGTATACACAGTATACCTTTAATTTCCACTGATGTCAATATTTGGCAATCGAAAAAATGAAATTTTCCGGCGTTTTTGACAAAAAAAGAAAAATAACGTTTTATCGTGTATAAAAATTGCAATTTATGTACGTTTTGGTCATCTTTTGCTACAACTTTGATACCAGTACAGGATATGATACAGATAACGATGGTAGATTTGGAAAGGCTGGTGTGCAGGATGACAAGATACAAACAGGAAAGCGCAAAATATCGCAAAATAGTTGCGGTGGTCCTGATATTGTTGGCAGTGCTGGCGGCCGTTTGGCTGGCGGAAAGATGGTATACCAGGCATAAAACATCGGCGGCTGCAGCGGGTGTAAACCCCATCGGCCAGCTGCTGACCGGCCAGCCCGACCCGGCGGAGCCTTATACAGGTACCATCAGCCTGGTGGTGGCCGGGTATGACCGTTCGGCGGAGGACGGCGAAGAAGAGATCGGCCTGACGGATATGATCCTGTATCTGCAGTGGGACTGTGACCGGAACAAGCTGGAGGTGCTGCAGGTTCCGCCCAGCCTGTATGTGGGGTGGAGCACCGGCCAGGCGGAAGCAGGCGAGGGGGAAGAAAACGCCGCAAACCCCACCGGCCAGGGCAGCACAACGGGGCGTATCAACGCCGTAGCCAGGGAGACAGGCGGTCTGCAGGGACTTTGCGATGAAATCACCGCCATGACCGGCCTGCCGGTGGATGGCTACCTTGGCATGGACTTGAACGGCCTGGGCGATATTGTGGAGTACATCGGCGGGGTAGAAGTGGATATTCCGCAGGAAATAGAGAACGGCGGTTCCTACCTGCCCAAAGGCAGGTACCTGTTGGACCGCAGCTCGGTAGAGTTCCTGGTGCGGGAACGCCGCAGTTATGCGTATGGTGATATGGATCGCCAGCGCGTGCTGCGCAGCGTGTTTGCCGGATTGCTGCGGTATGCCCAAAGCTGTACCCTGGTGGATGCCGCCAAGCTGGTGCCGGTTATTATGCCCTATATGCAGACCAATTTGGATATGGATACCCTGATGCAACTTGCCGCCAGCACGGAGAGCCTGCAGGCAGAACAGGTGGTGTTTACCATCCCCAGTGCTTACGCGGTGCAGACGAACAGCGTCGGCGCGATTGTGTGGGACCCAGAGATTATGGCGCCGCTGCTGCGGGTGCGCTTTGGGCTGGACTGTGACCCGCAGGACCTGAACCTGCCCGCCCCCGCGCTGGAAGCCAGCGAAACGGACGCGGGGGAGAGTTATGCCTATTCTGATTATATCGAAGGCAGCGTGCAGAACCTGAGCGAACTGGCAGTCGGCGAGGAATGAATCTCCAGAGTCAATAGGAAAAAATTTCCGCACAAAAGTTGTAACAAAACGCAGAGCTGCATCGTTTTATTGAGTGAAACCAGGAACGAGAACATTTCCCCTGCATCACAGGCAGGGGCAGATTAAAGATAAGGCAGAACCGCATCCGGCAGGGCAGCACACAAACCGCCAGGCGGATGCGGGGGCGCCATAGAGTTGTAAGGAAGAAAAGATGGCAGTTTACAGAAAAAAGCAGCCTGCCCGCCGTCCGGTGCGGCGCGGCTGGAAGCGGCACGCGCGCACAGGGATGTTCCTCTTCGCGTTTGCGCTGGTGGCCGTTACTGTGGGGGTGATTTTGCCCCACGCGGGGGTGATGAGCGCTGCGGCAGAGGGCAGCACGCTGACAGAGAAGATTTTTACCACCGTGCAGAACAAGAACCTGCCGGTAATCGCAATCGACCCCGGCCACGGCGGCACTGACCCCGGCAGCGAGGGCAACGGCCTGTGGGAGTACGAGATGACCTGGCAGGTGGCCAACGAGCTGGTAAACCTGCTGGAGCAGGATGGCCGCTATGCCCCGGTGCTGACCATTACCGAGGAAGAAAGCCAGAACAGCGATATGCCGCGCGTGGAACCGGCGGAACGCGCCCAGCGCGCGAATGACGCGGGTGCAGTGCTGCTGTTTTCTATCCACGGCAATTCCGATCCGAGCGGCACGGCCAGCGGCTTTGAATGTTACGCCATTCCGCCGGGGCAGCAATACCATGACGAGAGCGTGGCCCTGGCCCGCCTGACCGCCCAGAAGATCACCCAGACCGGCCAGCCCCTGCGCGGGCAGGACGGTGTGCGGTACATTTATTTTGATACATACGATAACCGCATGGTGTATGAATCCAGCGACGAGACCCCGCGCAATGAACCGACCTTCCGCCTTTTGGCGGACGCCGACTGCCCGGCGGTGCTGGTAGAACAGTGCTTTTTGACCAACCCCCAGGATGCTGCCCGCCTTGCCACCCCCAGCGGCGCTAAACAGGCCGCAAAGGCGTATTATGAGGCAATATGCGAATGGATGGAAGGCAGGTAAAAGGCAGAAAGTAGGAGCTGAAGGTAATTAGGAATTAGAAATGAGAAATTAGCAAAAAAGAACCGGTGCAGTTGCACCGGTTCTTTTTTGCTATAATCAGGCTTCTTCTTCCGCAAAGTTCCCAAGGGCTTTGGCCTGCTCGATGACTTTGGCTTCCAGCATCTGGGGCAGGGTTTCGTAACGGACAAAATCAAAGGTGAACCAGCCGCGGCCCTGGGTCAGCTGACGCAGGAAGGTGGTAAAGTCCTGCATTTCACTCATGGGCACTTCGGCTTCCACAACCTGCTCGCCGTCCTCGTCCGGGTTCATGCCCAGCACGCGGCCGCGGCGCTTGGTTACTTCGCCCATGATATCGCCGGTGTTGTCGGCGGGTACATGGGCTTTCAGGGTGCCGATGGGCTCCAGCAGAACGGGGCCGGCTTCGGGGATGGCGGCCTTGTAGCTCAGCTTGGCGGCCATGATGAACGCCATTTCGCTGGAGTCTACCGGGTGATAGCTGCCGTCCAGCAGGGTGGCTTTCAGGCCAACCATGGGGTACCCGGCCAGAACGCCGTGCTGGGCTGCCTGACGCACACCCTTTTCCACAGCGGGGAAGAAGTTCTTCGGCACGCTGCCGCCGAACACGTTTTCGGCAAACTCAACGTCCTCACCCGGAATGGGCTCGAACTGGATCCACACATCGCCAAACTGGCCGTGGCCGCCGGTCTGCTTCTTGTGGCGGCCCTGGGCCTTGCAGCTCTTGCGGATGGATTCGCGGTAGGGTACGCGCGGAACTTCCAGCGTGATCTCAACGCCAAACTTGTTCTTCAGCTTGGCAACGGCAACTTCCAGGTGCTGGGTGCCCAGGCCGCTGATGATCTGCTGCTTGGTTTCGGGGTCAACGGTAAAGGAAATGGCCGGATCTTCTTCGATCAGGCGGGCCAGCGCGCCGGAAACCTTGCCCTCATCGCCCTTTTTGGCAACCCTGACAGCCATGCGGTAGCAGGCAACGGGATAGCTGGGGGCGGGCAGGGTGACAACACGGGCAGGATCGCATAGGGTATCGCCGGTCTTGGCGGTGGCCAGTTTGGCAACTGCGCCAATATCACCGGCCACAATGGCGGGGGTGTCGGTCTGTTTTTTGCCGCATACGGTCAATGTTTTGCCCAGGCGCTCCGGCTGGCCGGTGCGGGCATTGATGACGTTGCTGGTTGCGCTCAGCTTGCCGGACAGGACCTTGATAAAGCTCAGCTTGCCCACAAACGGGTCGGCAACGGTCTTGAACACATAAGCGCAGGTGGGGGCGGTGTCGTCCACGGTGATTTCAACCGGCTCACTGTCAGCGTTTTCGCCAACAACAGCGGCGGTTGCGGCGCTGGGCAGCAACTCCTTCATGTTGTACAGCAGCATATCCAATGCCTGCAGGTTGACGGCACTGCCGCAGAACACGGGGGTGATCTGGCCGATGCGCACGCCTGCGGCCATGCCGGTAACGATCTCTTCGGTGGTGAACGGCTTGCCCTCAAAGAACTTTTCCATGAGGGTCTCGTCCGTTTCGGCAATGGCTTCATACATAGCCTGGATCAGGCCCTCAAAGCGGTGGCCGATATCGGGCAGGTCGATCTGCACCTGTTTGCCGCTTTCGTACTTGAATGCCTTCTGGCTGAACAGGTTGATGTAAGCCACGGTGCCATCGTCCAGGCGGGCAGGCACAACGCAGGGGCAGATAGAAGGGCCGAACTTGATTTTCAGCTGTTCCAGAATCTTGAAGTAGTCAGAATTTTCAAGGTCAGATTTGGTCACAAACACCATGCGGGCCTTGTTGTTTTTCAGTGCCAGTTTATAGGCCTTTTCTGCGCCGACGGTAACGCCGGAACGGCCAGAAACACAGATCAGGACACTTTCCGCAGCGGTGATGCCCTCGGCAGCGCCGGTTTCAAAATCAAACAGGCCGGGAACATCAATCAGGTTGAACTTGGTGCCGTTACTTTCCACGGGAATCACGCTGGAATTCAGCGATGCTTTGCGGCGTGCTTCTTCGGGGTCAAAATCGCTGGCGGTGGTGCCGTCCTCAACACGGCCCATGCGCTCAGTTGCACCGCTCAAATACAGCAGGGCTTCGGTCAAAGTCGTTTTGCCGCAGCCTGCGTGGCCGGCCACAAGAATGTTGCGAATGTCCTTACTGGCGTATTCCATTGTCTTACAAACCTCTTTTCGCGCCGGGATAAGCTCTCCCCACCCGGCATATGTATTTATTGTGATGTGGTATGCTCCACATTTGGCATGTTTTTACTTTACCACACTTTTTGCCTAAAATAAACAGTTTTTTTGAATATTTTTGAAAATATTTGTGAACGAATAATGAGCGAGCAGGCACGGCGCAAAATTGGTGCGTTGGTGCGTGCAATGGCAGGGCGCTGCCGCCGCCGTGATTTTGCCATAGCAGGAATAGAAATCCGTTCCAAGGGGTACCGCACAATTTCTGCGCTGTTTGGAATGATGCAGGTTTGCTGTCAGCTTTTCTGCCGTTCCAGCCGCACAATGGCCACGGTGATATCATCCTGGCGCGCCCCACTGCGGCGCACAGCGCTGGCGGCAACGGCTTCGGCGGTCTGCTGCGGGCTTTGGCCCAGCCGGGTGCTCAGGGTCAGCTGGTCACACAGCCAGGCGGAGCCATCGCACAAAGCACCGTCGCTGACCATCATCACGGTGTCGCCCACATCCAGCGTTAAGGCGGTGGAACGGCCCGTTACAGTGGGCAGCACCCCCATGGGCAGGCTGGCACCATCCAGCGTGCGCACAACGCCTGCCCGGCATAAAAAGCTGGGGGCCGCCCCCGCTTTGAACAGTCCGGCCCGCCCGGTGTACAGGTCCAGCGTCAGTAGGTCCAGCGTTGCACCGCTTTCCTGCCCTGCGTTTTTCAGGCCCAGTGCCACGTTGACCAGTCGGGCAGCGCTTTCGGCGGCAAACCCGGCCTGCAGCAGCTGGGCCGTCAGTTTGGCGGCCATCTGGCCGTCCACGGCGGCGGGCTTGCCGGTGCCCATACCGTCACACAGCAGCATCTGGGCGCGGCCTGCACTGTCGCAGAATTGACGGCAGGCATCCCCGCTCACGGTTTCCGGCGGGGCAGGGCGGCTGGCCAGGCCGAACACGGCGCGGTAGAGCGGGCGTTCGCCAAAATGCAGCATGGTCACGGTGCGGCAGTTGGTTACTTCCGGTGGATCAAAGTCCCGGCGGCAGATGCGGCCCATTTCCTCAGCCAGGGCGCGGCACTCGCCGGGGGTAAAGCTGGTCCGGGGCAGAGTAACGGCGGCGGTAACCCGCCCGGCCAAATCAGTCAGGACGGTACATTCCAGTGGTTCCAGCCCAAGAGAAGCAAACAACTGGGTGGTGCGGGCTTCGCGCCGGGGGTCCGGCAGGCCAGCCCGGCCCAGGCGGGCGGCCATTTGGGCTAAAGCTGTGGCCATGGCGCTGTACTGCTCGGTCAGGGCGGTGCGCAGCAATTCGGCGCGGGCGCGGGTCTGGCGGCGGCTGCACCATAGCCGGTAACCGTGGCTGACGGTGGCACATAGGTCCGCCGGGTGGACGCAGGTGGAAAGCTGCCCCGGCAGGTCCTCCAGCTCCACGCGGCCGTTGTGTTCCAGCGCGCCGCGCAGAGCGTACAGCCCATCCATGGCGGTGGAATACCCCTGAACCCAACAGGTATTGCGGCGGGCGCAGTTCTGACACAGGTGCTGGGCGCAGAACTCTACCACATAGTCATAGCTTTCGCCGCGGGGCGGCATCTGGCAGCTGCATACAGCGTTCACTGTTTCGGCAATGTCGGATAAGGTATCTGCCACGCCGGAAAGTTTGCGTGCCGCGCTGGTCAGGCTTTGGGTGCCGACCGGTGGGGCAGGCGGTGGAAACACCGCCCGCAGAGCCTGCTCCGGGCAGAGCAGAAAGCCCAGTAGCCCGGCCCCGGCGGCAAGACCGAGGGTGAGTACGCCAGTCAGGTTGGGGGCGGCCAGCGCCCCCAGCGCACACCCGGCAGCAAATACGGCGGCCCCGCTGCGGCGCTCGCCGGGGCAAAAGACCGCTGTCCCAAGCCCGCCCGCAGCCACGGCCAGCGCGGCAAAACAGAGCGCCGGGGCGGAAGCGGTCAGGGCCATGGCAAGCACAAGAGCCAGTACGGCGGTGTGCTCCAGGTTGCCCGCGCAGGCACAGCACAAAATGCAGAACGCCGCCCCCGCCAGCCCCGGTGCAAACCCCGGCAGGGCAACGCGCTGCAAACAGGCGGCGGCCATGGCGGCCCACAGGCAGGCCCCGCGCGGGGTGCCGATGTGGAGCTTGTGGATGCCCAGCCCCACCAGCACGGCCAGCGCGGCGGAGCACAGCAGGCTGGCCGTATCCGCCGGGCTTGCGCCGCCCACCAGGGTGACAAGCCCCTGTTCCAACAGCAGAACGCCCACCCCGCAGGCCGCGCCGGGCAAAAAGCCGGTCTGGCCCAGCTGGCGGCCCACAATGCGGGCGGTCAGCGCCCCGATGCAGGCCCCCGCCAGCTTCAAGGCGGTATCCAGCGGCTGGAACAATAGCAGCCCGGCCAGGCAGCCCAGCGCGGCGGCGGGGGCATATGTATTGCCGCAGCCCAGCAGCAGGCCAAGGCCAAAGGGCGCGGCCCCGCCGTAAACCTGCCCGGCACTGAGAAGCAGCCCGGTACCGCAGGCGGCAAGCTGCCATAACACGGCGCGGTTCAGCCCGTGCAAAAGCGGGGCGCGGGGCAAGGCGGGCGGTGCCGTTTTGGCGTTGGCGGTGCGCACAGCCTGCCGAATGCGCGGCGCGGTGGATGATGTGGCTGGTGTGTTTTGCATGGTGATCCCTCCCTCAACCATGCTGTGTGCATGGTGTTATTATTGTATCGGAGGGCACCCGCACTTTTTGCCGCTGTGCGCAGAAGCCCCAAAACGCCCGGTAAAGGCGGAAAAACAAGCGGACTTCGACGGCAAAAAAGCATTGCGGACAAGCCCCTGCGCAAAGCAACAGCCCCACCCGTAAAATGCGGGTGGGGCTGTTGGAAATGAGTGCTTTGAATTGCCGGAATGATTATTCGGCGGCCTTTTTGGCGTCGGCTTTCTTCTGGAACTTTTCGTTCTGGATGATAAAGCGCTCGTGGGTGGCGCGGCCAACTTCGCCGGCGTCGTCATACATTACGGCGCTGAAGGTCAGCTTGCGGCCGTCCACGGCGGTCAGTTCACTTTCGCAGCGCACCATCATGCCAACGGGTGTGGGGGCGTTGTGGGCCAGTTCCAGCTTGGTGCCAACGGTGCCGCAGCCGGGGTCCAGCTCTGGGGCAACGCTCTGCCAACAGGCTTTTTCAACCAATGCGGCAAGGGCGGGGGTGGCGAACACATTCAGCTCACCGCTGCCCATGGCGGCAGCGGTATTGGCGGCGGTTACGGCAACGCTGGCGCTGCCTTTGATTCCGGGATTCAACATAGTACAATACTCCTTTTATCAGCAACAATTTTGCGGGGGCAATATGCCTTTTATTATACACGCTTTGCTGCCGTTTGAACAGCATATCTGTTTGACGCGGCAAAAAAACAGGGGTATAATATCTTTTAATACAAAAGAAGTAAACGCAGCCCGTCAATGCGCTGCGCTGCCCGGCTTTGTGTTTTGATCGAGGAGAATAGAATGGAAGCAGCCAATAAGATCGCCATTATTACCGATACCTGCTGCGATCTGCCGCAGGAATATCTGAAAGAATACCCCATTTTCTGTGTGCCGCTGGTGGTGACAAGCGGGACCGAGAGCTACCGCGATAACATTGATATTACGGTAGAAACGATCTATGCCCGCCAGAAAAACGAGAATTTCAAAACCAGCCTGCCCCGCCCGCAGGATATTGAGGATGTGTACAGCGCGATCGCCCGCCAGGGCTACACCCATGTGATCGTGCTGATGATCGCAGAGTGCCTTTCCAGCGCCAACAACCTGATGCGTCTTGCCGCCGAGGAACACCCGGAGCTGACCGTGAAAGTGTTCGACAGCAAAAGCGCCAGCATCGGTCTGGGTGCACTGGCGGTTCAGGTGGCGCGCTATGCGGTGCGCGGTGTGGCGTTTGACCCGCTGTGCGAACTGACCAAGCGGCTGATCGATGACACGGTGGTGTATTTTTCGCTGGATACGCTGGAGTACCTACAGCGCGGCGGCCGCATTGGCCGCGCCACAGCGCTGGCGGGGGGACTTTTGCAGATCAAACCGATTTTGACCTTTGACCGCAAGGACGGCATGATCTCCACCGCCGCCAAGGTGCGCGGCCGCCGCGGTGTGCAGCAGCGGCTGATTGAGCTGGCAACGGAGCTGGCAGCCAAACACCCCGGCGAGGAGTATAACCTGGTCGTGTGCGATGGCAATGTGCCGGAAGAGGGCGCAGCGCTGGAAGCAGCTCTGACCCGCGCGCTGCCCAACGCCCACCGTGTGCTGCACGGCAAAATTGACGCCACCCTGGCCGTACACCTGGGGCCGAACCTGCTTGGCGTTGGGGTGCAGTTCCTGAACAGCAAGCTGCCGGCGTAACGTGGCCAGCAAAACAATTAAAAAAATAAAAACTGCCTGTACCGGGCGAGCGGATGCTCAATAGTACAGGCGGTTTTCGTTTTTATAGCGGGAAGATAATAAAAAAATAAGTAAGGTAGGGAAAGGAACCCGGACGCAGGCTGTGAGATAAAGTGCCCGGAACACCGAGTGCTGCGGCCAGCCCCAACTTTGTCGGGCCCCACTACGCATCATTCCGGGGGCCTTATCCCACAGCCTGCTGGCGAGTGGCGGGGATAGGAGGATGGGAAGGAGACGAAATATATACAGGACAAAAAGAAAAAGGCAATCTTGCGAAATGGATGGCTGGATTTATCAGTCAATGGAAATCGTCTGGGCGGTGGGCTGCGGCTTTACATACTTGGGCAGGGTGATAGCTAGCACACCGTTGTTGTAAGCGGCACGCACTTTGGTGGTATCCACGCCGGTCACATCAAAGCTGCGAGTATAGTTGCCAAAGCTGCGCTCGCAGCGCAGGTAGCTGCCCTTTTTCTCGGCGTTCTCAAAATCGCTGTGGCGCTCAGCCTTGATGGTCAGCACTTTATCGTGCAGATTCAGGGCGATATCTTCTTTGCGGAAACCGGGCAGGTCGCACTCCATCACATAGGCGTCGCCGATGTCACGAATGTCCGTCTTGAACTCTGCAAGGCTGTTATCGCCAAAGAAAGAACGATCAATATCCTCAAAATCGCGGAACGGATTGTAGCGGCGGTCTATCAGCATAGCCATAAGTCATATCTCCTTAAACATATCTATAAAGTTTTTTATCAGTATTGGCTCAGCAGCTCCGACACCCTTGGGAGCGGTGTCGTTTTCTGTTGACGAGTATTACAGTACACTATAGTTATGAATAAAATGTGAACTGTATGTGAATTTTTAGCAGTCTTAGCACGAGAGTGCTAAATACAGATAAAATTTACAACTTGACGATGAAATTGAAATGCAAAACAAAACATAAAGAAAATAGCACATCTTTTTCATTCTGCCCAAAACGGGAAGGAAAAGGCTTGAAATCAGGAATGGGGCGTGGTATCGTTAAAGTGTTATCTCGTATGATATAGAAGATAAACCAAAAGATAAAAGGGAGGTGGGGCCATGCAGGAGCTTGGCCGAATGATAAAAAAGCTGTGCAGTAAGCTGTTCAGCCGCATTGTAATTACCGGGGTGCTGATTTTGATCCAGGCGGCATGGTTCTGGTCTTTGTTCACAAGCCTTTCCAGCTATGCGCACTGGCTGAACCCGCTGATGATAGCCTTGAGCGTTATCATGTGCGCGGTGCTTATCCGGCAGGATTCCACCGCGCCGGAGTTCAAGATCAGCTGGATGGTTCTTTTCATGATCATGCCGGTGCAGGGCGGCTTGCTCTACCTGCTGTGGGGCGATAAGCGCCCGGCATTCCGCCTGCGCAAAAAGCTGGATTGGGCCTATGACCGCATCCGCCCACTGCGCCGCACGGACCCTGCGGCACAGGCCATGCTGGAACAGGCCAACCCCCGCGCGGGGCGCACCGCAGCTTACCTGCGGGATTTTGCCGCTTATCCGGTGTATTCCGGCACCAACGTCAAGTTTTACGCTTCGGGAGAAGCGGTCTTTCCCGATCTGCTGGAAGCGCTTGAATCAGCACAGGAATCGATCCTTTTGGAGTTCTTTATTATCTCCAAGGGCAAAATGTGGGATGCCGTACATGATGTGCTGCGTCGTAAAGCGGCTCAGGGCGTGGATGTGCGGATGATTTATGACGATGTGGGCTGTGCCACTGGCCTGCCCGCCCAATACTGGAAGACCCTGCAGGTGGAAGGGATCCAGGCAGTGCCGTTTAACCCGTTTGTGCCGTTGCTGAACTTGGTGATGAACAGCCGCGACCACCGAAAGATTGTGGTGGTGGATGGAAAAACCGCCTTTACCGGCGGTTTTAACCTGGCGGATGAGTACATTAACCAAAAAGAGCGCTTTGGCTATTGGTGCGATACCGGCGTGCGGCTGCAGGGCCCCGCGGCGTGGAGCTTTGCCACGATCTTTCTGGAGCTGTGGGCCAGCCAGCGCCCCGACGATCCCGGTCTGGATGCTTACCGCGAGGAGCAGCCGTTCCCGGCGGAAGAACCGACCATCGGCCTTGTGCAGCCCTACAGCGACAGCCCGGTGGACGATGAGAATGTTTCCAAAAATGTCTACCTGGACCTGATCACCCAGGCGCAGGAAACGCTGTGGATCACCACGCCGTACCTAATTTTGGATAACGCCACCATGACGGCACTGCGCCTGGCCGCAAAGCGCGGCGTGGATGTGCGCATTTATACCCCCGGCATCCCGGATAAAAAGATGGTTTACCAGCTGACCTGCAGCTACTTTGAGCCGCTGATCCGCTCCGGGGTCAAGATCTACACCTTCACGCCGGGCTTTCTGCACGCAAAAACCTGGCTGGTGGATGGCAGGATCGCCGTGGTGGGGTCCATCAATCTGGACTACCGCAGCCTGTACCTGCATTTTGAATGTGCCGCCCTGCTGTATGGCTGTGCCGCGCTGGCCGATGTGGGCGAATTTATGATGCAGCTGGAAAAACAGTCCCATCTGGTAGAGCTGAAAGAATGCCGCACCAGCGCGCCGGGCCTGATGGTATCCGCCTTGCTGCGGCTGCTGGCACCATTGTGCTGATAGAGCTGACTCTTGTGTTTACCCAGTAGGTAGGGGCGCTCACGGATTTGCTTATGGCATCCACCACAAGGTTTCGGAACGGTCAAGACCGTTCCCTACAGAGTTTGTTGTAACAGGTGGCAGATATTTGCGGCGCATCCCCCACCGTAGGGGCGCACATTGTGCGCATGCTTCGTGTTCCGCGCTACTCTGCTATGCGGGCTGATGATGAGCAGCGGCCCCTACAGATTGCTTGCAGTGCTTGCGGCAAACAATGGGTTTTCTCCGGCAGAATGTGGACGTTTGCACCCCAGCATGCACCAAACGGCAAAGAACAACAGATAAACAACAGTAGTACAACAAGGCATGCGCTTTGCAGTGTTCCTGAAATGACAGAAATGATTTCAGAAACCTGTGAAGCGCATGCTGTTTATTTTTACCCCAAAACGGGCAAAAAATGCTGACAGGATGCACAAGCGCAATACATAAAAACTAATAATCCTGCACAAAAGCAAAAGCACAAACTAAAATTATGAAATTATGTTACAGAATTCTGTTGACAACTTGAGGTTGTTGTGCTATGATGCAGATGTTCCCAAAAGGACCTGCTGCACTGGCGGGAACAAAACCCGGCGGGGGCTGCCACCCCTGCCAGAAAGAAGGGATGCTTTGGAAAAGATTACGGCAGAGCGCGTGCTGGCGGAACTGGCAGAGATCGCGTTTGCCGACCTGGGGGCCGAACCTGCCCCGCCCGTAAAAGTGGGCGATAAGCTGCGTGCGCTGGAGCTGATTTATAAGTATCTGGGCCTTAGCGATGGCGCTGCAGCGGAGGAGCCCGTTGTGATTGTGGATGAAGCACCCACCGAGCAGGAGGTGACGCCATGAGGGTGCGCATCCGGGATGTGGTAGCGCCGGTGTTCTGGCCGGTGCACCGCGCCATTGCCCGCGGCACAGTTCAGGAACTGGTGGCCAAGGGCGGGCGCGGCAGCGGCAAATCCAGCTATATTTCCATTGAGCTTGTTTTGCAGCTGCTGCGCCACCCCGCCTGCCACGCGGTGGTGCTGCGCAAGATCGGCGGCACGCTGCGCACCAGCGTGTATGCGCAGATCCAGTGGGCCATTGGGGCGCTGGGGCTGGCAAAGCAGTTCCGCTGCACCGTCAGCCCCATGGAGTGTACTTATCTGCCCACAGGGCAGAAGATCCTCTTTTTTGGCACCGACGACCCCGGCAAGCTGAAAAGCATCAAGGTGCCATTTGGAGCCATCGGCCTGGCCTGGTTCGAGGAGCTGGACCAGTTCGACGGCCCCGAGGAGGTGCGCAGTGTGGAGCAGAGCGTGTTCCGCGGCGGCAACTTTACCCTGGCATTCAAAAGCTTCAACCCGCCGGCATCGGGGCGCAGCTGGGCCAACCGTTATGCGCTGGAACAGCGCCCCGGCAAGCTGGTGCACCACTCCACCTACCGCGACCTGCCGCCCGCCTGGCTGGGCGAACGCTTTTTGGCGGATGCCGCCCACCTGGAACAGACCAACCCCACGGCGTTCCGCCATGAATATTTGGGCGAAGCGGTCGGCTGCGGCACGGCAGTGTTTGGCAACATCCAGCTGCAAACCCTGACGACCGAACAATGCCAGAGCTTTGACCGGGTGTACCACGGGGTGGACTGGGGCTGGTATCCGGACCCCTGGGCCTACAACGCTGTGCATTACGATGCCGCCCGCCGCACCCTGGTGATCTTTGACGAGCTGACCCGCCGCCGCACCCCCAACCGGGAAACCGCCCGCCTGCTGCTGGACCGCGGACTGGACCGCACGGCGCTGCTGACCGCCGATGCCGCGGAACCCAAAAGCTGTGCGGACTACCGCGCGGCGGGCCTGCCGTGCCGGGCGGCAGTCAAAGGTCCCGGCAGTGTGGCCGCCGGGATGAAGTGGCTGCAAAGCCTGAACGCTATCATCATTGACCCCGTGCGTTGCCCCGAAACTGCAGCCGAGTTTACCGGCTATGAATACCTGCGGGATGCGCGAACCGGGGAGGTGACCAACGCCTGGCCGGACGCCGACAACCACCACATTGACGCGGTGCGCTATGCGCTGGAAAGCGTGTGGCGGCGGCGCGGCAGCTGAACCCACAAATAGGAAAGAAGGAATGGATTGAAAAGTTACTTGGAACAGGCATTCGGCCGGGGAGATGTGACCTCGGCCCGGATGCAGGCGGCCATCCGGGAATGGCTGAACCTTTATTACGGCACCCAGTCCCCCGGCGAGGACGCCGCCGACCGGCTGGCGGTGCTTGTGGTCAGCAAGCTGTGCCGCACCGTGTTTGCGGAGTATGAAAGCAGGACCGCCGAAGCCCTGGCCCCCAGCCTGCAGGCGCTGGATGCCGTGCGGGTGCAGGCCATGCAGTACGCACTGGTTGGCGGTGAATGCCTGCTGAAACCGGTGCTGCATGGCCGCGGGTTTGACTTTGTGCCCATCCGGCGGGACTGTTATGCACCCCTTGGCCGCGATGCCCACGGCACTTTGACCGGCGTGGGCACCATGGAGGTGCTGCGCCACGATGGCCGCGGCTACCTGCTGCTGGAGCGCCGCACCGCCGGGGCGGACGGCCTGACCATCGAGACCCGCTTGTTTGAGCTGGCAGGTGAGGCGTTAGGCCGGGAGGTGCCGCTGGCGGCGCTGCCCGCCACCGCCCAGCTGCAGCCAAGTTTGCTGCTGCCGGGGGTGCGGGGCGTTGGTCTGGCTGCACTGCGCACCCCGCTGCTGAACTGTGTGGATGGCGGCCCCGACGCCGTGGCGGTATATGCCCCTGCCGCCGGCTTGATGCACAGCGCCGCCCGGCTGGAATACCAGATGCGGCAGGAGTTTGAAAACGGTGCTTCCCGTGTGTTTGCCTCGGAGGACCTGCTACGGGAGGATGGCTATGGCCGCCGCACCTTGCAGGATGATCTTTTCATCGGCCTGCCGGATGACCCCGCCAACGTGGGGGTGACGGTGTACAGCCCGCAGCTGCGGGTGGAACAGTTTTTGGCCCGCAAGCAGGATATCCTGCGCAGCTGCGAAAGCCTGATCGGTTTCAAGCGCGGCATTTTGAGCGAGGTGGAAGCCGCCGAGCGCACCGCAACGGAAATCACCTCAAGCGAGGGCGATTATAACCTGACCATCCATGAATTGCAGGCTATGTGGCAGAACGGTGCCGGCCAGGCGCTGGAACTGTGCGCCGCGCTGGGCAAGGTGTACGGCATGCCGGGCCTGAGTTTTGACGCCGGGAAAGACCTGACGATGGACTGGGGCGATGGCGTGCTGTTTGACCGCACCCGCACCTGGAACGAGTACATGAGCATGGTAACATCCGGCCTGCTGCGGCCGGAACTGGCCCTTGCCTGGTACTTTGACCTGCCCCATGCCGATGCCGCCCAGCTGGCAAAGATCCGTAAGGAGCTGATGCCGCAGGCAGCACAAGCGGCCCCCGCAAACAACGAAGAAAAGAAAGGAGAAACCCAGATTGGAGCATAAATCGACAACCCCCGCCGCACAGCCGGTGCAGCCCGCACCCTATGCCGCCGGAACCGGCAGTGCCCCGCTGCTGAACCGTGAAGCGGAATTTGCCTGCATGAGCTACCGGGAGCGCCTTGCCTTAAAGCACAGCGACCCCGATACCTACCGCCGCCTGCGGGAAAAATAAGCGGGAACAATAGAACTGTAAAAATTGATTTGATAAAGGAGAAATTCTATGGCAGATACTTATACCAAAATTGCTGATTTGATCGACCCGGAAGTAATGGGGGACATGGTGTCCGCCCGCATCCCAAAAAAGCTGCGCGTGGCGCCCTTTGCCAAGGTGGATGATACCCTGGCCGGTGTCCCCGGCGATACCATCACGGTGCCCGCCTATGCCTATATCGGCGATGCCGACATTGTGGCCGAGGGCGAGGCTGTGACCATTGAAAAGATGACGACCTCCACCCGCAAGGCCACCGTGAAAAAGGCCATGAAAGGCATTGGCCTGACCGATGAAGCGGTGCTTTCCGGTTATGGCAACCCGGTGGGGGAGGCCAACACCCAGCTGGCCATGGCCATTGCCGCCAAGATCGACAACGACTGCATGGATGTGCTGCAGACCGCCACCCTGACCTATGACGGCTCGGCGGGCGTTATCAGCTATGCGGGCGTTGTGGATGCGGTGGACGCCCTGCAGGAAGAGCAGGCCACTGAAAAGGTAATCTTTGTTCACCCTAAACAGGTGACCCAGCTGCGAAAGGACGCCGAATTCACCAGCACCGACAAGTATCCTGCCAATGTGCGGATGTCCGGCGAGATCGGCTCCATTGCGGGCTGCCGTGTGGTGCCCAGCAAAAAGGTGCCGCTGATGGAGGTCGGTTCCGGCAAAACTAAGTGCTATGCCTGCCCCATCATCAAGCTGGAAGCCGACCACGACAACGAGGACGAAGTGCCCGCCCTGACCATTTACCGCAAGCGCGCGGTGAATGTGGAAACAGAGCGCAAGCCCAAGATGCGCACCACCGAGATCACGGCAGATGAATTTTATGTTGCGGTGCTTTCCAACGAGGCCAAGGTGGTGCTGGCAAAGTTCAAGGCCTGAGGAGGGGGATGCCTTTGCCGGATTACGAATTTTATACCGCCAGCTACCTGGGCGAAAAGATCCCGCAGGAAAGCTTTGCACGCTTTATTACCCGCGCCGCTCGCCAGCTGGAGCGCTACAAAAGTATGTTTGATGTGCGCCCGCGCGCGGGCCTGCAGGAACCGGAAGCCTGCGCCCTCTGCGCCATGGCGGATGCAATGTATGCCTTTGCGGAGGAGGACAAGCGCTGCCGCGTGGTGAGCGCCAGCGTGGGCAGCGTGAGCGAAACCTATGCTGCCCCGCCGGAGCTCTGCGCCGAAACCATCCAGAGCCGGGAAGGCTACCTGCGTGCCCTGGCGCAGGACTACCTAGTGTTTGGTCGCTATGCCAGCGGCGGGGTGGGCTGATGACCGCGCCCTTACAGTACCCCCTGTGCTGCCAGACCGTTACCCTCTACCATGCGGACCCGGCGGCACATACCATCACGCGCGCCGTTGTGCAGGGCGTACACTTTGATACCCGCCGCCGCGAAACCGCGGCAGGCGGCAGCGGCCCCGCAGGCAGTGCGGCCACGGCGTTTTTGCTGGTTATCCCGGAAAAACATGCGGCGTTTGGCCGGGATTATACGCTGGAACCCCATGATCGCGTGCTTGCAGGCACCGGGCCGGAGGTGAGCTACACCCAATGGCTGGATTTTACCCCCGCCAAAGTGCCGGGGCTGGCCGCTGTGCAGTATGTAGACTGTAAAACAGCGGCCGGGCAGACCACCCATGTGGAAGCGGGCGGCTGGTGGACCCGATCCGGCAGCGGCGCGCACAGCCTGAGCAACTGACCGGAAAGGGGGAGACAAAGCGCGTGAACGAAACCTATTTTGAACAGCTGCTGCAATGGCTGGCCCGCTGCCCGGCTCTGGCCGGTATTGCCCTGCGTGTGGACGACCTGCCCCCGGCGGCGGGCACCGGGGCGCTCTTCCCCAAAGGAGTGGAGCAGACCGACCGCTGGCAGAACCTGCTGGGGCAGGTGACGGCCCGCCAAAAAATGCAGCTGGTGCTGCGCCTGAACCTGCCCTTTGTGCCGGGGGATGCGAATCTGAGTGCACAGACCGCCCGCCGCCTGTTGGAACTGCAGGCCTGGGTGGCGGAGCAGAGCGCGGCCGGCTTTGCCCCGCAGCTTGGCAACGCTGACCCCGTACAGGAGACCCTGACCGCCGGGGCCGCCCGGCTGGAACAGGCCAACGATGAGGGCGGCGCAGTTTACACCGTTACACTGACGGCACACTATACGATGAAATGGAGTGATACATTTGAAGATTGAGCGCAAATATATGGCGCACTTTTTGAACGCGGCGTTTGGTTCCGGTACCGCCAGCTATTGCCGCTTGGGCAACGACCTGGAAGAATATTCCCCGGAACTTTCCGCCAATGTGGAAAAGAAAAATAATATCCTGGGCCAGACTTCGATCACGATCGACAGCTACCAGAAACAGGGCGAAGTGGCACCCTATTATGCCGAGAAAAACGACCCGCTGTTTGAAAAGCTGCAGGCCATTATCGACGGCGACCTGACGCTGGACGACCTGAAAACCGATATTGTGGAGGTTAAGCTCTGGGGCGAAGCATCCGCCAACGCCTACCCGGCCATCAAGGAGGAATGCTACATTGAGATCGTCAGCTATGGCGGCGATACCACCGGCTACCAGATCCCCTTTAATGTGCATTATACCGGCGTAAAAACCAAGGGCACCTTCAACATTAGCACCAAAACCTTTACGGCGGCGTAAGGCAGAACAGGAGGATGGATGATTTTACACAATGGGGATGTTTTGTTTGGCTGGCCGCTGCAAAGCCATGTGATTACCGCTGGGTGGTTTTATAATGACGGCAGCCTGCACCGGGCGCTGGATTTCCGCGCCGCCGTCGGCACGCCGGTGTATGCCGCGGCAGACGGTACGGTGGAAACCGCATACCGCTGGAATGGCCGCCGCACCCAGGGGGACACCAACAGCTATGGCAATATGCTCAAGCTGCGCCATGTGGATTACCGCGGCGGCCGGCTGGAGACGCTGTACGCCCATCTGAGCAAACTCTGCGTGGCCCAGGGGGAGACGGTATACGAGGGCCAGCTGATCGGCTACAGCGGGGATACCGGCAACTGTTACGGGGCGCACCTGCATTTTGAGGTGCGGTACAAAAACCGCCGGGTCCACCCGCTGAACTGGCTGGATGCAGATTTTGCGGCGGCATCTACCGCGGTGCGGCTGGGCGGCTACCAGAGCGTTGCCCGCCCGGCAGCGGAAAAAACACAGCCGGTCCAAATGCAGACGGTAACGGTGGGGCCGATTTCCAACGGGGACGCTGCCCGGCTGTATGCCCTGTGCGGGGACCTTGGCCTGGTGGAATCGGGGCTGTACCACGCCGCCTATACGGAGGTATGAGCAGGATGGAAGCAATTCTGGTGGCGCTGATCACCGGCGGGCTGAGCCTGCTGGGGGTGGTTATCACCAACATGATGGCTGCCCGCCGCGCGGAACAGCGGATGGTAACGGCCCAGGCGGTCACGGATGCCCGCTTGGAGGAGCTGACCCGCGAAGTGCGCGCCCATAACAACTTTGCCCAGCGGGTGCCGGTGCTGGAAGAGCAGCTGCGTGTGGCAAACCACCGCCTGAGCAACCTGGAAAAGGCGCATACCCCCGCAAGCCGGGCCATAAGTTAAAAGAAAAGCATAAAATAAAAAGGAGGAGACCATGGATCTGACAACTTTTGGTATGGCAGGGGTGGCGGCGATTACGGTTATCTGCTACCTGGCGGCAACAGCGGTCAAACAAACGCCGCTTGCCAATAAATGGCTGCCCACCATCTGCGGCACGCTGGGCGGTGTGCTGGGGGTGCTGGCCTGGTGCGGAAGTGTGCCGGACTTCCCGGCAGGCGACCCATTGACAGCGCTGGCCGTGGGCATTGTTTCAGGCCTCGCGGCAACCGGTACCAACCAGCTGATCCGCCAGCTGAAACAGCCGGAATAAAATAATAGGGGGAATTACCCTATAAATAGTTGAAAATCCCGCCGGGAGCTGCGCATATGGCTCCCGGCGGGATTTTGCTTGATTTGCTTGCATAATTTGCGCCAACGCCTTATAATGAGTAATATCTATGATGGGAGGGGTGCGCATGGCGCAAATTACGCCGGAACAAACAACAAAAGCCATACACCCGGTATTGGGAATTATGGGGGGCCTTGGCCCGGCGGCGAGCTGCTACCTGTACCAGATGATCACCGACCATACCCCCGCCCAGAAAGATCAGGATCACATTGATATCGTCATCTCCTCGCGCGCGTCCACCCCGGACCGCACAGCCTTTATTGTGGGCAAAAGCAAGGATGACCCCTTTGATGTGATGGAGCAGGACGGCATCAGCCTGGTGCGCTACGGTGCTACCGTGCTGGCCATTGCCTGCAACACCGCGCATTATTTTTATGACCGCCTGGCCGCGGCCCTGCCGGTACCGGTACTGAACATGCCGCGCCTGACCGCGGCGGATGCCAAGGCGGCCGGGTGCCATAAGCTGGGTATTCTGGCAACGGACGGCACCCTGCTGGCGGAAACGTATCAGATCGCCTGCCGGGATATCGGCCTGGAATGGGCCGCCCCCGGCGAACAGGCCCAAAAGGGCATCATGTCCATCATCTATGATGAGATCAAGCAGGGCAAGCGCGTAGACATGCAACTGTTTAACGCAGCGGTGGATGACCTGCACGCCCAGGGGTGCGATATGGCGGTGCTTGGCTGCACGGAACTGAGCCTTGTGAAGCGGGACGAACACCTGGGACCGTTTTTCATCGACAGCACCGAGGTTCTTTGCAAGCACGCCATGCGCGCCTGCGGCGTGGAGCCGGTGGGATTTGAGGATTGAGTTAGGAGTTAGGAAGTAGGAGTTAGGGCAACACCGCACAATTCCCGCCTTACGGCTTAAGCACCGCTTCGGCGGCTGCGGCACGGCATTTGCGTTGCCAAAATGCTCGATAATGTCGGGTTGCGATACCCGCATCGTGCTTCGGGGGCAAAAGCCCCTCGCACTCTGCGACCGCTGCCCCTGCTTCGGTTCGCTGTTTCCGCCACTGGCGGCGCTCACCTTTGCAGCATCCAGTATTATCTGCGCTTTTGGCTTAGCATCTGCCGCACCTCGCTCGCCGTATCGGCACTTAGAATTATGCGGTATTGCCTTAGGAGTTTTTGCGGTAGGGAAAACGGAGCGGCTGAGAGTTGAAAAAGCCCCGTAAAAAACGGCTCGGCTCCGGCCTAAGAGCTGCCTGCGGTGTCAGCCTTACCTCAAATTACGAATTCCGCATTTCTGATTGCTAATTGCGCATTATCGTTTTTATTCCGGGAAGGAGTTATTATAAATATGGAAAACAAAAAGTTTTACATCACAACACCCATCTATTACCCCAGCGATAAGCTGCACATTGGCCATAGCTATACCACCGTGGCCTGTGATGCACTGGCACGCTACAAGCGGATGCAGGGCTATGACGTCATGTTCCTGACGGGCACCGACGAGCACGGCCAGAAGATCCAGGATAAGGCCGCCGCCAAGGGTGTAACGCCGAAGGAATACGTGGATGCCATTGTGGCTACCGTCAAGGACCTGTGGAAGACCATGGACGTCAGCTATGACCGCTTTATCCGTACCACCGATGACTATCATGTCAAGAGTGTGCAGAAGATCTTTACCAAGCTGCATGACCAGGGTGATATCTACAAGAGCACCTATAAGGGCATGTACTGCAAGCCGTGCGAAAGCTTCTGGACTGAAGCCCAGCTGAAAGACGGCAAGTGCCCCGACTGCGGCGGCCCTGTCTATGAGGCAGAGGAGGAAGCCTACTTCTTCAAGACCAGCAAATACGCTGACCGTCTGCTGAAATATTATGACGAGCACCCGGATTTCATCCAGCCCGCTACCCGCAAAAACGAGATGATCGCCTTCATCAAGCAGGGCCTGCAGGATACCTGTGTATCCCGTACCAGCGTTTCCTGGGGCATCCAGGTTCCGTTTGACCCGAAGCACACCATCTATGTGTGGATCGATGCACTTTCCAACTACATCACCGCACTGGGCTATGATAACGATACCTACCACGACTTTGATAAGTACTGGCCCGCTGACATCCACATGGTCGGCAAGGAGATTCTGCGTTTCCACACCATCATCTGGCCTGCCATGCTGATGGCTCTGGATCTGCCCCTGCCCACCAAGGTGTTTGGCCATGGCTGGCTGCTGCTGAACGGCGGCAAAATGTCCAAGTCCAAGGGCAACGTGGTAGACCCCGTCAAGCTGTGCGACCGTTACGGCGTGGACGCTGTGCGTTACTTCCTGTTACGCGAAGTTCCGTTCGGCAACGATGGTGCTTTCACCAATGAAGCCCTGATCAACCGCATCAATACCGACCTGGCCAACGACCTGGGCAACCTGCTGTCCCGTTCGGTCGCTATGTGCGAAAAGTACTTTGGCGGTGCTGTGAGCGCCAACGGCCAGGCCGATGCCCTGGACGATGAGCTGAAAAGCCTGACTGCCGCCCTGCCCGGCAAGGTGGATGCCGCCATGGATGCTCTGGATGTACCCACTGCACTGATCGCCATTTTTGAGGTTGTGCAGCGCGCCAACAAGTATATTGACGAGACTGCCCCCTGGGTGCTGGCCAAGAGCGAGGAAACCAAGCCCCGCCTGGAAGCTGTTCTTTACAACCTGTGCGATGCCCTGCGCACCGTTACCGTGCTGATGCAGGCTTACCTGCCCAACACCGCACCCAAGATGGCCGAGCAGCTGGGTTTGTGCGATCTGAGCTATGCCGACCTGGCAAACCATCCGGCCGAATACCATGTGCACAAGGGCGAAGCCCTCTTCCCGCGCATTGACGTGAAGAAGGAAATCGAGTATCTGGAAGCCGAGGACGCCAAGCAGAAGGCTGCTGCCGAAGCCGCCGCTGCCCCCAAGGCCGAGGAAAAGAAAGAGGAAGCCGTTGCTGAAATCACCGACCATGAGCCGGAGATCAGCTTTGACGACTTCTGCAAGGTGGAGCTGCGCGTGGCCGAAGTGCGCGCCTGCGAAAACATGAAAGAAAGCAAGAAGCTGCTGCACCTGACCGTGTTTGACGGCGAGCGCGAGCGCTGCATCCTGTCCGGCATTGCCAAGTGGTATAAGCCGGAAGATCTGATCGGCAAAAAGATCGCCATTGTGGCCAACCTGGCACCCCGCCCGATGATGAAGGGCAAGTATACCAGCGAGGGCATGATCGTTGCCGCTGACACCGCTGACGGCGGCTGCGAGATCGCTTTCTACAGCGATAACGTGCCCACCGGAACGAGAGTACACTGAGGAAGGTAGGAGTCAGGAAGCAGGAGTTAGGAATTTTTGGGGCGCAAAGGCCGTTTTGAATTAGCAATTAGATTTGAAACTGCCAGATAGCCTAAGGCAACACCGCACAATTCCCGCCTTGCGGCTTAAGCACCGCTCCGGCAGCTGCGGCACGGCATCTGCGTTGCCAAAATGCTCGATAAGACATCCAGTATTATCTGCGCTTTTGGCTTAGCATCTGCCGCACCTCGCTCGCCGTATCGGCACTTAGAATTATGCGGTATTGCCCTAAATTAGGAAAAGTGTATCAGAAGATAAAACAAAATGGGAAAGCGTTTGGAACACTCAAATGGCTAATTCTGCATTGCTGATTCCTAAGGCAACACCGCACAATTCCCGCCTGACGGCTTAAGCACCGCTCCGGCGGCTGCGGCACGGCATCTGCGTTGCCAAAATGCTCGATAATACACAAAGTATTATCTGCGCTTTTGGCTTAGCAGCTGCCGCACCTCGCTCGCCGTATCGGCACTTAGAATTATGCGGTATTGCCCTAATTAACTCCCGCTTCCCCAAAAAATTATGACAAAATCTTCCTCTCCCTCTCGTTTGGATGCCTTTTTTGGCAACCCGGCGGCTGCGGTGGGCATGGCGGTGGTGTGCAATGTGCTGTGGGGGTCGGCGTTTCCGTTTATCAAAATGGGGTACCGGCTGTTTGCTATTGACGCCACCGATACCGCTTCCATCATGTGCTTTGCCGGTGTCCGCTTTATGCTCAGCGCGCTGCTGGTGTATGCCGGGGGCGCGGCGCTGCGGCGCGGGCCGCTGCCCATGCCAAAGGGCAAAAATCTGCTTTCTTGCTGCGGGCTGGGCCTGTGGCAGACTGCTGCACAGTATACCTTTTATTATTCCGCCGTTGCCCTGCTGACCGGGGCTATGGGCGGCATTCTGAACAGCACCCAGAGCTTTATGGGGGTTATCCTGGCACACTTTTTGTACGGCAAAGCGGACCGCATGACGCCGCGCAAAGCTATTGGCTGTGCGCTGGGGTTCAGCGGTGTGCTGGTGGCAACTCTTGGCAACCACGGCAGCGGCAGCCCGGCGGGCGTTGCCTATATGCTGATCGCTTCGGTGATTTTTGCACTGGCCGGGCCGTGGAACAAAGCCGTGACCCAAAAGGTGGATTCGTTCACCGTCTCCTGCCTGAATCTTGGGGTCGGCGGTGCGGCGCTGCTGGTCATCGGCCTTGTTCTGGGCGGCAGCCTGCACCCGCAAAGCTTTGGCGCTGTGCCGGTGCTGCTTTTCCTGGCATTTATCTCCGGTGCCGGTTATGTGATCTGGGCACTGCTGATGAAAAACAACCCTGTTTCCCGCATTGCCGTGTTCGGCCTGATCATTCCGATCATGAACGTTCTGCTCTCCGCCATCCTGAACGGCGAGCCCCTGTTCGAATGGCAATACCTCGCCGCCCTTGTGCTGGTGTGCGGGGGGATCTATTTGGTTAATAGGCCGGCAGCAGGGAAGAAAAAGGAAAATTAGGAATTAGAAATTAGTAATGAGAAATTAAGAACAATGTTTGGCAATTTCTAATTGCGAATTCCTCATTCAACGTAAGGGCAAAGCTATGACCAACATCTTCGATACCCACGCGCATTATTCATCCCGGCAGTTTGATGCGGACCGGGATGCGGTGATGCGGGCGCTGGGGGAAGGCGGCGTGGTGGGCGTGCTGGAATGTGCAACGCATTCCGGCGATGCCGCTGCGGTGCTGGAACTGGCCCACAAATATCCTTTTGTACATGCTGCGCTGGGCATCCACCCCGAAAGCCTTGGCGAGGAGGACGCCGCCACTGTGGCCACTTACCACGGGGACTGGCGGGCCGAGCTTGCCGCCATGCGCCCCCTGTTTGATGACCCCGCTGTGATCGCGGTGGGGGAAATCGGGCTGGACCACCATTGGCCGCTGCCAGCGCAGGAACAGTACGACCTGTTTGAAGCGCAGCTGCAGCTGGCGCAGGAGCTGGACCTGCCGGTCTCGGTGCATGACCGCGAAGCCCACGCCGAAATGTATGAGCTGCTGCGCCAGTACCGCCCCCGCGGGGTGCTGCACTGTTACAGCGGCAGCGCTGAGGACGCCGCCTGGCTGACGGCGCAGGGCATGGCCCTTGGATTTGGCGGCGCTGTGACTTATAAAGGAGCCAAGCGCGCGGCCAAGGTGCTGGCCATGGTGCCGCACGAACTGGCTGTGCTGGAAACCGACTGCCCCTATATGTCCCCCGAACCGGTGCGCGGCACCCGCAACGACAGCCGGAACATTGCCCATGTGGCAGCCAAGATCGGCGAGATCTGGCAGATGGATGCCCAGAGCGTCCTGGATTTGACCGCTGAAAATGCAAAGCGCATCTTCAATCAATAAGGCAGCGCTGCACCAAGCTGTGCAGCCTTTGCCGCAAACAATTTATCTGGAGGAATCACCATGAAAGCACGCATTCCCAAACACCGCGAATTTATCATCGACTTCCCGAAAGAGGTTTCTCAGGAAAAGGCAGACGAAGGCTGGGAGAAGCTGACCGCCCTGCTGGAAGATTACAAGAAGGCCCATAACGGCCAGAGCGTTTACTCCCCGACTTTCATCGAGGACCTGGAGCCCGCCGTGAAGGAACTGCAGGCAGAGTACGGCTTTACCTACACCGTTGAAACTGCAAAATAATTGCTGAACCCGCTGCGGTCCTTGCTGAATGCGAGGATCGCATTTTTGTTATAGAATTTATGGCAGGCAATCGTATTCTTCCTTATGGTTTCTACACAATTCAGCCGTAAACTGAATGTGTAGCAAACATAAGGAGGATGATGAGATGCTGCAAACAACACACAAAGGTCTGTCCGGCACGGCGCTCAAAACCATTGCGCTGGTACTGATGCTGATGGATCATATCCACTACTTTTTTGAGTTTACCGGATGCATCCCGGAATGGTTCAGCATGCTGGCGCGCCTGTCGGCACCGCTGTTTTTGTTCTGCACGGTGGAAGGCTTTGCCCATACGCATGACCGCAAGCGGTATTTCTTCCGTATCTGGTGCATCGGTGCGGGCATGGCGGCGGTGCAATTTTTCATGATCTATGCCAAGGCGTTCCGCCGCGGGGATGGCTTTTACCCGCAGAACGCGATCTTCCAGGATTTTGTTCTGCTCTGTGTGATCTGGCAGGGCATCGACTGGGTGCGCGCCAAAAAGTATGGGAAGGGCATTGCCGCTATCGCGGCAGTGGTCGGCTGGCCGTACCTGTTTGCTGCAGTGCTGGGAATGTTCCCGCAGCTTATGCAGAGGCCGATTGTCAGCACCGTGCTGGCGTTTGTCATTACCAGCCCGGTGCCCATGTGGACCAGCATCACGGACGGTGGTTGGGGCTACCTGGTTAGCGGCGTGCTGCTGTATCTGCTGCGGAACCACCGCAAAGCACAGGTAGCTGTGTGGGCACTGAACAGCTTTTTGTGGGATTTTGTGCTGGTGTACCTGCAGCTGCGCGGTCAGCCGGGGTTTGAACTTTCCCAGATGTTTACCACCTATTACGAATGGTTTGGCGTGGCCGCCGCGGTGCTGATGCTGGCTTACAACGGCACGCGCGGCAGCGGGCATAAACAGCTGTTTTATTGGTTCTACCCGGCCCATGTCTACCTGCTGTATGGGGTGTCCTGCCTGGTGTATCGCCTGATTGCATAAAAAGGAGGAAGATGTTATGGCGCATATTCTTGCGGTTGATGATGACCCGGATCTTTGCACACTGCTGAAAACGGCACTGGAACGGGACGGCCACGCGGTAGAAATCCGCACATCCGGCGTGACCGTGACGGAAAGCCTGTGCCGCTGGGCGGACTGCATCCTGCTGGATGTGATGATGCCCGGCGAGGATGGCTTTGCCACCTGCCGCCGCATCCGCGCCATAACGCAGGCACCGATTTTATTTTTGACTGCCCGCACCGATGAACAGTCGGTTCTGACCGGCCTTGGCATTGGGGCGGACGATTACCTGACCAAGCCGTTCCGCGTGGCGGAGCTGCGCGCCCGCGTGGCCGCCCACCTGCGGCGGCAGAACCGCGCCCCCGCCAGCCGCATGGTGCGCGGCGGAATCGGGTTCGACCTGGCGGCCAAAACCGCGATGGTGGGGGAGCAACCGCTGCCATTCACCCGGTCGGAATACGCAATCAGCGAGTATCTGGCCCTGCACGCGGGGCAGACGTTCAGCAAAGAACAGATATATGAAGCTGTTTTTGGCTATGATGGCACAGCGGACGATACGGCAGTGACCCAGCACATTAAAAATATCCGCGCCAAACTGCGCACAGCGGGCGTTGCCGCGCCGGAAACCGTACTGAAAACAATATGGGGAGTGGGCTACCAATGGAAAAGCGAAACCTGACCCCGCTGCGCAATGTGCTGGTGCGCTACCTTGTGGTGTGCGGCGGTGGAAGCATTGTGATCCTGCTGGTGTGGTGGGGGCTGTTTATGTCGCTTATACGCAATGGGTTTTTGCTGCCTCCCGTTACCGGGGCGCAGGTGTGCAGCGAAGCACGGGATTACGCCGCAACCGCCACCGTTGAAACCTTTGACCCCAACGCCATTGACCCGCTGTGCCGCTATGCCATCTTACAGGCCGGGACAGCGCATGTGTTGCAAACCAACATGACAGCCAGCCAGCTGAAAAAAGCGAGGAACATATTAGCGGGCGGCAGGCAGTGGGTGATGGCATTATACCAATACGTGGTGGATATGGCGGATGGCGCACGCTGCATTTTGCAGTATGATTATTCGGTGCCCTATGCGGACCCGGCGCTGCGGGAAGTCCTGCCGGATTTCCAGACCATGTATATTCTGCTGCTGATTTTGCTGGAGGTGATATGGCTGGCGCTGTGTACCCACTGCACGGTGAAGGTGCTGACGGGGGAGACCCGCAAGCTGACCAAAGCTTCCGCAGCAATCGCCGCCCAGCGCCCGGAAGAAATCGAGGTTTCCGGCGCTAAGGTGAGGGAGTTCGCCGAAACGTTGCGGGCTATGCAGACAATGGGCAGCCAACTGACAGCCAGCCTGCAAAGCCAGTGGAAGCTGGAACAGCAGCGCGCCGAGCAGACCGCCGCCCTGGCCCATGACCTGAAAACCCCGCTGGCGATCATAACCGGCAACGCCGACCTGCTGGCGGAGGATGAGAACCTGACCGAAGCCCAGAAAGCCCAGATTGCCGCCATGCAGCGCGCCGCGGAAAAAGCGGACCGCTACCTGCAAACCCTGCGCACCGTCAACACCGCCGAAACCAGCCCGCAGGAGCCGATGCAGCGGGTGCAGGTGCAGGAAATTCTGACACGGTGCGCTAATGATGCCAAATTGTTGTGCGATAATAAAAATATACAATTTGTACTAAACAACGCAATGGAAAACGCCCGAACCATCCCCGCACAAAGGCAGGCACTGGGCCGGGCACTGGATAATATTTTAGAAAACGCCGTTCGCTTTACCCCCGCTGGCGGAACCATCACGCTGGATGCTGTGGAAGAGGGACAGGAAATTGTTTTCACTGTAACGGATACCGGGCCGGGGTTCAGCCCGGAAGCCCTGCAGAAAGCGGGCCGGGAACTCTTCACCACCGATGCCGCCCGCGGCCAGCACTGGGGCCTTGGCCTTGCTGCCGCCCGCCGCACCGCCCAAACCCATAACGGCACCCTAACCGTAAGCAACGGGGAGAACGGGGGAGGAAAAGTGGAATTGAGAGTTAGGAGGCAGGAGTGAGGAGTTAGGAGTTTTTTGGGTCGCAGATACCGTACTTATTTTCTCGTCTCGGTCCAGTACTCTCCCATGCTTGCTCCCGGCTGGCCGGTGCATTCATTGGAGAGATAATGGGTCAGGGCATCGTCGGCGGGGGTCCAGGCGCGTGCGGTGGGTTCATCGGGGTATTCTACTTCGGCATACATAAAATGGCTGGGCAGCCCGGCGTCCACATCGTTCACTTCCAGCTTCAGGCCGTTCTTCAGGGCATAGGTGCGGCGCTCCTTGGCAATCAGCGGTTTGCCGATCAGACGTTCCAGCTTTTCAAACAGTTCCGGCGTGATCTCGGTTTCAATCTCTTCCCGCATCAGGCCGGTTTTGTCCGGTGCGCCCTTAAAGCAGAGCACCAGCGCGGTGCGGCCGCCCTGCAATGCTTCGCGCCGGATGCGCACTGTGGGGCGCACGCTGATGTACCCTTGGTCCATGCGGTAAGTTTCCAGCAGGGGAAGCCCCTGGGGCCAGCCCTGCACCATCCATTTGCGTTCAATTTCCATGGTGTTCACCTTGCTCTTTCCTGATTTCTACCCGGAATGTCGTGCCATCCTGCCCGGATTCCGCCCGGATAGCGGCGTGGTGTGCCTGGCAGATGCTTTGTGCAATCGCCAGCCCCAGCCCGGTTCCGCTGCCGGTGTGGGATGGGTCCGCGCGGTAAAAGCGCTCAAAAATATGTGGCAGCCGGTCCGGTGGGATGGGCGTGCCGGTGTTGTGCACCGTCAAAACCGCCTGGCTGCCCGCTGCGGCCAGCCGCAGGGTCACGGCGCCGCCGGTGCCCGCGTACTTGATGGCATTATCCAGCAGGATCACCGCCAACCGATGCAGGGAGGCGGCATCCCCCTGCACGGTCTGGCCGGGGGTTCGTCCGCTACAATCAGGATATTCACCGGCAAATCTCCTTCGGCTTTCTTCAATTTATAGATACAGTATACCACAATCAGCTGAAAATAGGCTGAAAAAATGCGGCAGGTTTTGCGCCTGCCGCATTTTTGCCGCAAAATCGGCGAAATTCCGCAGCGGTTTTACTCTTCTTCCAGGATCTCTGCGGCAACCTCTGCACGGTCGCGGCGGGTATCCATGGCGGTCTTTTCAATCATGCGGTGGGCTTCCGCTTCGCTCATGCCCTTGTGCTCGATCAGATAGCACTTGGCACGGTCCACCAGCCGGATCTGGGCAATCTTATCCCGCAGTTTGTCGTTTTCCTGCCGCAGATAATCCAGGCGGCGGCAGCAGGCGGCGGCCATCTGAACGGCCTGGCGGAACTGCACCCCGGTAAAGGGCTTTGCCAACACCAACACACCGTGCTGCTGCAATTTATCGGAAATCTGGTCTGCGGTGCCCGCCTTGGCAAGCAGAATGACACCGGCGTTTGATTTTTCTACTGCATAGATCGAAAGTTCGTGGCCAAACTCGTCCGGCAGGGGGGTGTTGATGATCACGACCTCGAAATCAATATCCCCCATGCGGCGGCGGGCTTCGCCGCCGCTGGCCACAATGGTGGGGCGCAGGTAACCCAGCTCCGCTACATGCTTTGCCAGGTATTCATTTGCGTTGTTCCCCGCAGAGGCAATCAAAGCTGAAGGCACAAACACATCACCGCCCATCTGTTAAATTACAAAATCTGCCCTGCTTTGGGAAACATCAAATCTTCAAAAAGCAGTTTTCACGCTCCCATGCCTGGGGGTCGGGGGCACTTTCGTAACCATGGCACAGCTGGGTCTGGTATTCAAAGTATTTGTTCATCAGCGGCACAGGCAGCTCTTTGGCGATAAAGTCACTCTGTGCGGCAATGGTGATGGCTTCGCGCAGACTTTCGGGCAGGCTTTCCAGCCCTTCGGCGGCGCTCTTGTGGAACAGATTGCGGTTGACCGGAGCGGGCAGCGGCATCTTTTTTTCAATGCCGTCGAGCCCGGCGGCCAGAATCAGGCCAATGACCAGATATGGGTTGCAGGAGGGATCGGGGCTGCGCAGCTCCAGGCGGCAGAATTCGCCGGTGGCGGAAGGCAGGCGCACCAGCTGGCTGCGGTTCTGGCGGCTCCAGCTGACATACTTGGGGGCTTCGCAGCTGCCAAACCGTGTGTAAGAGTTGGGAATCGGGTTGCAGAAGCAGGTCAGCTCCCGCGCGTGCGCCAGAATACCGGCAATAAAATGTCCGGCCTCGCTGTCGGGGGCAATGTCGCCCTGGAACAGGTTTTTGCCATCCCGGTGGATGGAAACATTCACATGCATGCCGCTGCCGGCCTGGTCCTGCATGGGCTTGGGCATAAAGCTGGCAAACAGGCCGTTGCGGTCCGCAATAGCTTTGACGGTGCTTTTGAAGGTGTTCAGGTTATCGGCCGATTTGAGCGCGGTGGAATACATAAAGTCCACTTCGTTCTGGCCAAAGCCGCTTTCGTGGTGGCTGTGCTGGGGGCGCAGGCCCATATCCTCCATGGCAAAGCAGATCTCGCGGCGGATGTTCTCGGCCTTGTCCAAAGGGGCAATGTCAAAGTAGCCGCCGTGGTCCATCGGGATGCGGGTGGGGTTGCCGTGCTCGTCGGTCTGGAACAGATAGAACTCACATTCGCAGCCCACATCGCAGCGCAGGCCCATGGCCTTGGCGCGCTTGACCACCGATTGCAGGTACCCGCGGCTGTTGCCGGCAAAGGGGCGGCCATTGGGCAGGGTGATATCGCAGTACATGCGCATCACGCGGCCCTCGGTGGGGCGCCAGGGCAGAATGGTCATTGTGTCCGGGTCTGGCCAAAGCACAAGGTCGCTCTCCTCAGTGTTCATAAACCCGGCAATGGAGCTGCCGTCAAAGCAGACGCCCTGCTCGAAGGCATAGGGAAGGTCCCCGGCAAAGACAGAGATGTTTTTTTGATTGCCGAAAATATCGCAGAACGCCAGACGTACAAATTTTACGTCGTTATCTTCGACATAGTTCAGGATATCCTGTGCAGTATGCTTCATGGTGGAATCCTCCAATGTTTGAGCTACATAGTTGGCAGAGAGGGGAGAGTAGTTAGGAGGTAGGAGTGAGGAGTTGATGCAATTAGGAATTAGCAATTAGAAATTCCGTAGGGGCGCACATTGTGCGCCCGTTGCCTTTTGGTTAATCCCATTATAGCATATGGAGCAAAGTTCCGGTATGGTCGATAGGGCGGGACGAGTGCCGGGAGTTTATTCAGCATTGAACCCAATAAACTCCTAACTTCTAACTTTCAACTGACTTCTACCTAAACTCGAAAGGCCCACCTCGCGGTGGGCCTTTCGAGCTGGTGTAAGAAATAGGAAAAGGAGAATGGCGTGTTAAAAAGCCGTGCCCGGCATTTTGTGCAAAGCACAAACCCTTGCTGCCGGGGGCTTTTTGGGTCACTGCTTACTCAGTGTAAAACAGCATACGGCTGTAGCACGGCAGCGGCCAGTAATCCTCATCGACAAGCTCTTCAGCAGCGTCAGCGGCGGCGCGCAGGGTATCCATGGCGGGCAGAACCTCATCATGGAAAGCATGAGCCTTAGCGGTCTCATCGTCCAGGGCGCTGACCTTATCGGTCACAGCCTTCAGAGCGTCGGTTGCATCAGACATCTCGTCAGTGTATTTGGAAAGTGCAGTCAACAGCTTTGTTTCGGACTTGGTGGAGATGCCTTCCACAGCAGCGGTCTTGGCTGCGGCGGTGCTGGCAACTTCGCCCATATAGCTGGTGGCGGCAGGAATCAGCTGCTTGGATGCGATCTTGAGCATGGTGCGGGCTTCGATGTTGATAATCTTGGAGTAGTGCTCCATCTCAACTTCGTAACGGCTCAGCATTTCGGTCTTGGTCAGAACGCCGAACTCTTCCATCAGGGAGATGTTCTTCTCTTCCTTCAGGGCGACCATGGCATCGGGGGTGCACTTGCGGTTGGGCAGGCCACGGCGGGCAGCCTCAGCTTCCCAGGCTTCGGAATAACCGTTGCCGTTGAAGATCACACGGCGGTGGTCGTTCAGGGTCTTCTTGACCCAGGCGGCGGCAGCGCACTCAAAGTCAGCAGCGCCCTCCACATCGGCAACAAACTGCTTCAGCTCTTTGGCAACAGCAGTGTTCAGGATGGTGTTGGCATCGCTCAGGTTCTCAGCGGAACCGGGCATACGGAACTCGAACTTGTTGCCGGTAAAGGCGAACGGAGAAGTACGGTTACGGTCGGTGGTGTCCTTGCTGAACTTGGGCAGAACATCAACGCCAAGGTCCATCTTCATCTTAACAGGGCCGGCATAGGGGCTGTCAGTGCAGACAGCATCGATAACAGCTTCCAGCTCTTCACCGACAAAGATGGAGATGATGGCCGGGGGTGCCTCGTTAGCGCCCAGGCGGTGGTCATTGCCGGGGGTGGCAACAGAGGTACGCAGCAGGTCTGCGTATTCATCAACTGCCTTGATGACGGCGGTCAGGAAGACCATAAACTGCAGATTTTCCATCGGGGTATCGCCGGGATCCAGCAGGTTTTCGCTCTTGGTGCTGATGGACCAGTTGTTGTGCTTGCCGGAACCGTTAACGCCCTCGAACGGCTTTTCGTGCTGCAGGCAGACCAGGCCGTGCTTATCGGCAATCTTCTTCATCATTTCCATGGTCAGAAGGTTGTGGTCGATGGCAACGTTGGTGGTATCGTAAATGGGGGCGAGCTCATGCTGGCAGGGGGCAACTTCGTTGTGCTTGGTCTTTGCGGGGATGCCCAGCTTCCACAGCTCGGTGTCCAGATCCTTCATAAAGTCGGAGACAATGGGGCGGATCACACCAAAGTAGTGCTCTTCCAGTTCCTGGCCCTTGGACGGTGCAGAGCCAAACAGGGTGCGGCCGGTCAGAACCAGGTCCAAGCGCTTGTTGTAATCCTCTTTGCGGATCAGGAAGTACTCCTGCTCCGGGCCAACGGTGGTGGCAACGCGCTCAACATCCTTGCCGAACAGGTGCAGTACCTTGCAGGCCTGGTCGCTGATGGCCTGCATGGAACGCAGCAGCGGGGTCTTTTTATCCAGTGCTTCGCCGGTGTAAGAGCAGAATGCAGTGGGGATGCACAGCACGTCATCTTTTACAAAAGCATAGCTGGTGGGGTCCCATGCGGTGTAGCCGCGGGCTTCACAGGTGGCGCGCAGGCCGCCGGAAGGGAAGGAGGAAGCATCTGGTTCGCCTTTGATGAGCTCCTTGCCGGAAAACTCCATGATGGCGGTGCCGTCCGGCTGGGGGCTGACAAAACCATCATGCTTTTCACTGGTGATGCCGGTCAGGGGCTGGAACCAGTGGGTGTAATGGGTAGCGCCCTGTTCAATCGCCCAGCGCTTCATCACGCTGGCCACAACATTGGCTACTTCCAGGTCAAGGGCCTGACCCTTTTCAATGGTTGCCTTCAGGCTCTTGTAGGTCGAGCTGGGCAGACGCTCACGCATTTCGTGCTCGTTGAAGACTTTGCTGCCGTACAGTTCCATAACGGTTGCTGCCATACTTACCGAACTCCTTTTCCTCTGTGGTATCATCACGCAAATAAGTCGGACTTTTTATAAAACAAAAGGCACTGCGAACAGGATTTGTGTTCGCAGCGCCCTTGCTGTTTATGTGCTTATTATACGGGCCAAACGCAAAAAAAGCAACTGGCAGAAATGACAAACCGGATTGGTGTTTGCCTTGATGTTTTAGGAAAAATGCTTGTATTGGGGGATGGAGCCATCCAACTCCCAATGCGGCCTAATAAAATAAACCGGGCCGCCAACCCCGCTCGGGGGGCGACAAGCCCGGTATAGTTTAGACAGTTAAACGTGCGCTGCGTTCTTTTGGCTTTTGCGGTACAGCACAACAGTGGCTGCAATGCCCAGCAGGCTGATGCAGTCCGCCGCGCGCCAGAACCACATTCCAGTCCAGCGCACCTGTACGCTGCCCTGCCAGCCGGGAGCCAGGGTAACGGTCAGGTAACCGTTCTTGTGGGTCAGTGCGGCTCCGTCCGCAGCGGTCATATGGTAGCCGGGGTAGTAGAATAGCGGCAGCCGGATGGATGCTTCGGTATTGCTGGTGTTCTGCGCCGTCAGCTGAATGGTCAGGCCGTTTTTGGTGTACTCTGTCAACTCTACGCCGTCGTCCGCTTCGGGGGTCAGGCGGCCCCAGACGCTGTCATCGGTGGTGGTGTCCTCGGTGGGCAGGTATTCGCCGCCACCCACCTGACCGGGCAGGTCATCCACCGCGGCAAGGCTCATGTAGGTAACGGCTTCGCTGGTGGTGCATTTGTCATACATCAGGTACCCGGCAGGGATGATGGTCAGCGCCAGCAGGGCGGCGGCCATTGCCTTGGCGGCTTCGGGCTGGACTTTGCGGTACAGCACCACCGCACAGCAGGCGCACACGACCAGCAGCATGGTGGCCGGGGTGAAGAACCGCCAGGCAAACTGCAGCTTCCCCAGAGTCTTGCTCAGCGCCTGCAATGGTTCGCAACGGAACAGCGCGTACCAGGGGCAAAGGTCGCTGGCGCACCAGGCGGCCAGCAGGCCAAAGCCCAGTGTCAGGCTGCCAATGCGCGCGGCATCGCGGCTGCTTTTGCGCACGGCGGGGTCCAGCACAGCCAGCAGGAAGAAGAATGCTCCCGCGGCCAGTGCCAGGCCCAGCGTCTGCGGCATTTCGCCCGCAATGCCGCTCTGGATGCTCTCCGCCACGCCGCTGCTTTGGCCGAACATCAAAAACATCTGGCCCAGGTAAACGGAGCTGTCGTACAGGTAGGCGGCATCATACTTGCCGCTGATGCGGCACACCCCCTGCACCATGTATTGCAGCAGCGGCATCATAAACCACAGGTTCCACACAATGGCGGCCCCGGCGGCTTTGCACAGAGCGGGCAGCACCGGGCGGGTGAAGGTCTTTTTGAAATACAGCAGGCAGAAGGCGGCGGTAAAGAACACCGCAAGTTCGGTTGTCAGCAGATGGCTCTGCAGCAGGCCGGTAAAGCCCAGGGCAAAGGGCAGCCAGCACCAGGGCTCGGCCTTTTTGCCATCGGCAGGGGATTGGCGATAAATCCGCCACAGCCCGTACACGACCAGCGGCAGGAACGCCATGGCGGTATATTCGCCCACTGCGGCGCGCACAAACACGTTGGTCAGCCGGTAGAACGAAAGGGTGTACAACGCGGTGCCAAGCAGCGCGGCACAATCGCTGCGGAACATTTTGCGCAGGGCATAAAACGTAATGCTCACGGTGGCCGCTGTGATGGATGCAACGTAAACTTTGTAGCTGGTTTGCAGGCTGAAACCCAGAATGCGCAGCACCGCAGCCGGGTACAGGAACACATCGGAGTACATCAGGCTGAACGGATAGCCCTTTTCGTTGATGATGGCCGGGTCCATGCGCACGGGGAACTGCCCGGCCAGCAGCCCGGCTTTCAGCCCCTCAATGCGGGAAAGGTGGATGGAAAGGTCGTGCCCGTACGTCAGGTAGCCGAGCCCCAGCGGCAGGCAGGCAAACGCGCCGATGCCCACCAGCGCCATGGCGATATACCGCCCGCGCAGGGTATGGATGGGAAATTTGACCCGGCGGGTCAGCAACAGGATCACCCAGTCCAGTACGGCGCAGAACACAAGCCCCGTCAGCAGCCGCACATACGCCCACGCGTGGGTGGGTACGATCTGTGCGCCGGTAATGTAGATGACCTGGTTTTTGCCGCAGTCCGCGGTAAACTGCAGCTGTGCGGTTTCGCAGCCGTAGGGCATCCACAGGCTGAACACCGTGCGGGTGCGCTCAGCGGGCAGCTTGGCGGCATCGTACTGCGCGGTGGGCATGATCTCATCCAGAAAGCTGACCTCGCCGTCCTCGCCGTCATTCACATAGTTGATGCAAACCTGGTAGCTGCCGCGCGGCAGGTCGATCCAGCGGGTTGTGGCAAACAGGCCGGTAAAGTTTTCCACGCGGGCGCCGCGGTCATCATTGGTACATTCCTCCGCGTAGGGAATGATCAGGTCCGGCGTAATATCAATCACGCCGCCTGTGCGGAAATCCCCCACAAAACGCAGCGCCAACACCATAAATTCCACCAGAACCAGCAGCAGGACCAACCCGTTCTGGCGGCTGAAAATTTTTTTGAGCTTTTGCAAACAAGCACGCTCCCTTCTCAACATGACATGATCTTAAATACTATCTTACTTATTATAGGGGATTGTACGATGGTGCGCAAGAGAATTTGCACCAAACAGGAAAAAAGACTCTTGCTTTTAGAAATAAAAGTGATGTATAATAAAGCGTCCATTTATTTGTGGTAGTTGTGGAGAGGATGGTATATATGGCGACAAAGTACGTTTTTGTTACTGGCGGCGTGGTCTCCGGCTTGGGCAAGGGCATCACAGCAGCCAGCCTGGGCCGTTTGCTGAAAACCCGCGGCCTGAAGGTGGCTTCTCAAAAGCTGGATCCTTATATCAACGTGGATCCCGGCACCATGAGCCCGCTACAGCACGGCGAGGTGTTCGTGACGGATGACGGAACCGAAACCGACCTGGATCTGGGTCATTATGAGCGCTTTATTGATGAAAACCTGAACAAGTACTCGAACCTGACGACGGGCAAAGTCTATTGGAACGTGCTGAACAAGGAACGCCAGGGCGCTTATCTGGGCCAGACGGTGCAGATCATTCCCCACATTACCAACGAAATCAAGAGCTATATCTACAATCTTGCCAAAAGCACCGAAGCCGATGTTGTCATCACTGAAATCGGCGGTACCACCGGTGATATTGAGAGCCAGCCTTTCCTGGAGGCCATCCGCCAGGTTGGCATTGAGCAGGGCATGGAAAACTGCTGCTACATCCATGTGGTTCTGGTGCCCTATATTTCCGGCTCGGACGAATATAAATCCAAGCCCGCCCAGCATTCCTGCAAGGAACTGCAGGGCATGGGCATCGCCCCCAACGTCATCGTGCTGCGTGCCGATGGCCGCGTTGGCAGCGATATCAAGCGCAAGATCAGCATGTTCTGCAATGTGCGCCCTGATTGCGTGATTGAAAACCTGACCATGCCCAGCCTGTACGAGTGCCCGCTGATGCTGGAAGCTGCCGGCCTGACCAACGTTGTTTGCCGTCAGCTGCACTTGGAAACTCCGGCCAGCGACCTGACCGAGTGGAAAGAGCTGATCTCCCGCATTGCCACCCGCAGCAAGACCTGCACCATTGCCCTGGTTGGCAAATATGTCAAGCTGCATGACGCATACCTGAGTGTAATGGAGTCCCTGTATCACGCCGGCTTTGAGAATGAGTCCAAAGTGGAGATCCACTGGGTGGACAGCGAAAACCTGCTGGATCAGGAGCGCTGCGCTGAAGAGCTTTCCGGTGTGGATGGCATCATCCTGCCCGGCGGCTTTGGCGACCGCGGCATTGAGGGCATGATCCAGGCCGCCCGCTATGCACGGGAACAGAACATCCCGTATTTTGGCATCTGCTTGGGTATGCAGATTATGGTTATGGAATATGCCCGCGATGTGCTGGGCTATGCCGATGCCAACTCCAGCGAGTTTACGCCGGACGGCGAGCACAATGTTATTGCTCTGATGCCGGACCAGCAGGGGAACATCCCGAAGGGCGGCACCATGCGCCTGGGCAAGTACCCCTGCATTACCGCCGAGGGCACCAAGCTGCGTGAGTGCTATGGCAAGGAAGAAATTGACGAACGCCACCGCCACCGCTATGAGTTCAACAACGACTACCGTGCAGAGATGCAGAACCACGGCCTTGTGATCTCCGGTACCAGCCCGGATGGCCGCCTGGTGGAAGCTGTTGAGCTGCCCGGCCGTGATTTCCATGTGGGCGTACAGTTCCACCCCGAATTCAAGAGCCGCCCCAACCGCGCACATCCCCTGTTCAAAGGCTTTATCGCTGCTGCGCTCAAGTACCAGCAGGAGCACACCATCACGGACCATCAGCCGATGACAGATTGATCGGCATCCTGACACCATAAATATCACAAGGCACCGAACCTGTAATTGGCCCGGTGCCTTGTTTTTATGTGTTAAGGCAACACCGCACAATTCCCGCCTTGCGGCTTAAGCACCGCTCCGGCAGCTGCGGCACGGCATCTGCGTTGCCAAAATGCTCGATAATGTCGGGTTGCGGTACCCGCATCGTGCTTCGGGGCAAACCCCTCGCACTCTGCGACCGCTGCCCCTGCTTCGGTTCGCTGTTTCCGCCACTGGCGGCGCTCACCTTTGCAGCATCCAGTATTATCTGCGCTTTTGGCTTGGCATCTGCCGCACCTCGCTCGCCGTATCGGCACTTAGAATTATGCGGTATTGCCTTATATTTTGTGTGGATTATGCGGGAACAAAAAACAGATTTTCAGGATTCTGTCTCTTTTTCTCTTTTGTTTACCTCTCTCTCGCTGGCTTCCACCATCGAGATCACGTTCAGCAGCACCAGCCGCACCACAGCGGGGTGCAGGCAGCTGTTGTTGATGGCGTTGATGACGGACTTTTGGAGTTCTTCAATTTTTGCGGTTGTGGTCATTTCATCACCCTTTCTGCCATCGGGGAGCCGGAATATTCCGGGCGCGGATAGCTTGTATCTTCGGTTCGCGTGCCGCCGCAGGCTGCCAGCGTAAGCGGGATGACCAATGCAAGCACCAACAGCAAAGCCAACGTGGCCAAAATCTGCATGAATTTCTGCATTAAATCTCCCTCCCGTTCACGCTCAAAGAACCGCATTCAATTCTGCCGGGGATTTCAAACTTGCTGGCATTGCAGTGGATGACCTTATCTACCTGGTCAATGGCAATGCCCACAAACTCGCTGGTGGCCCCGCCGGTGGAATAATCAAAGCTGGGGTCGCCGGTGGAGAACCAGCCTAAAAACGTGTAGCGGGAGTTATCGCCAATATAAGATTTGCCGTACCGGCTGCTTAACACACCGGTCAGGTTGTTTTCCCAGTACCAGCGGATGCGCCCCGTGTCAATGTCCACACGAGTGCCAGCATCTTTGCCCATACGAATCCAGGCATTGTCCAGGTCATAAGTGGTTGTGCGCGCCTTATTGTGAATCTGCCCGGTCGTAATGTTTCCGCCGTTGATAATGGTCTTGTCCTGGTTCCATGTGCTCAAATCCGAAAATGTCACCACGCCGGATAGGTTGATCTGTGCGCTGGTGATCTCTGTTCCGCCTGCCGTCAGCTTGATGGTGCTGCTGGTTCCGCTTGTGCTGGCCGTCAGCTTAATTTCGTTCACAGTCTGCTTGATCTCGGTTTTGGTTTCGTTGGCGGTCAGATAGTCGCCGGTGCTGGCCGTCCAGGCAGTGGGGGCATTGCCCATCTGCACCATGGGGTGCATGATGGTCAGATCGTTGGTAACGGTGGCGCGGTCGTTGGCTGTGCTTACAAACAGACCGTCTGCATAGCCGTCCGCGGTCGCCGTGAACGCCGCCCAGCGCAGCTTCCAGCCGTTATCCAGCGCAATGTCCTGCTTTGCATTTTTGAACGCGCTGCCATAGTAGGCTTTGGTTCCGCTGGGGGATTTGGTTTCAAACTGCAAAAACAGGCTGTCCGTGCCGGAGTTGAGCTTGTACAGTACCGATGCACAATAGGTCATGCCCTTGGCAATCACCAGCGTTTTGTCCGCACCAAAGTGGAAGCGGGTGTTCCGCGCTTTATTGGTCACGCGAACAGATTCACCGCTGATCGTGTATGTTCCTTTTTTGCTCAGGTCATTGCCGCCTGCATCCAGTGTCGCATTGTTCCAGTCGTCGGTGCCCGCAATAATATTGTTGCCGCCGGTGATCCGCTGCGTTACCGTCTGGGTAATGCTGTCGGCTTTCTGGTCGATCGCGGATACTGATTCTTTAACGGTTTTGAATTCCCGCTTTGTGCTGTCCAGGTCGTTGGAAATGGTTGTTGTCGTTTCTTCCAGACTGCTGACTTTTGTGCTGATGCTATTCGCCTTTTGGCTGATGCTGGAGACATCCTTTTTCAGGCTCTCCACCGTTGCGGTGGTGGCGTAATCCTGCAATTTGCTGTCAACGGCATCATTGGCAGCGCTGGTAGCGGTGTCCTTCACGTTGGCCGTTACCGTTTCAGTCACTGACTTGGTGACTTCGGTTTTGATCTCGTCAGCGGTCTGGGAAAACAGGCTTTTTGCGCTTTCCTGGGTCAGATAGTCGCCGGAGCTGGCGTTCCACGCGGTGGGGGCGTTGCCGTATTGCAGCATGGGGTGAAGCAGCGAAAACTTGTTGGTGTAGCTGCCGCCAAGCCCCGCCCTTATGCTGCCGCAGCCAAGCTCGACCGTTTTCAGAATACCGGTGTTGCTGGGTGTCCAGGTGCCATACCGCAGCACCCAGCCGTCTGTCTGCTTAATTTCAATCTGGTTTTCGGTTGTTATGCTGGTATAGTAAGAATTTCCGTTGTCGGCGGCATATATAAGGCTCAGGCACAACCCGTCGGTGCCGGAAATTGGCTTGTACATGACGGACAGGCACAGGGTAACGCCTTTGGTAATGCGAGCGCCAACGGTGTTGAAAACAAAATACCGATTGGAGTTTGCGTTTGTCACGGTCGCGCTGCCGGTATCGTTGTACGTAACCGAACTGCCGCTGACCGCGTTGCCTTGCAGCTTGGCGTTCTTGAAGCTCTCACTGCCCAGGATCAGGTTGCCGCCGCCAGTGATTTTGGTGTCTTTTTTCACCTCAGAGGAAAGCCCGTCCACCGTTGCTTTCAGGTCGGTGTACTTGCCGGTCAGGTCGCTGGCCTTTACTTCCAGGCCGTCCACGCTGGTCTTGATCTCCAGCATCTTGCCAGTCAGGTTCTTGTAGCTCTGGCTGTTCACGGCGCTGGAACTTTCCCGGCTGGCGCTGCCCACGCTCTCAAAGCTTGCCTTGCCGGAGGAGATTGTGGCGCTCATCAGGTAGGTGTCGAACTCCCGCCCGCGCGCGTCCTTAACGTGCACGATCTGCCCGCAGGCAAGGCCGGAGCTGCTGGGCACGGCCACTTTGCAGGGGGTGTAGGTCACGTTTTTCAGCACGTTGTACAGGTTTTGGACAACGCTTTTCAGGTTGGCTTCGGTGCCGGTTGTCAGCAGCAGATTGCCCTGCACCGCATAGGTGTTGGTGGCAGTGGTGCTGTCGGGGTAGATGACCCCCACGTCACTGTCCGACTGCCGGATCTGGACTTTTTCAATGGCCTTGACCGTGTAGTCCTCGTAGCTCAGGCTGTCAGCATAATAGGCGGTGCTGTTGCTGGCACCGTCCGGGGTGATTTTAACAGTGCTGCGCTTGTCTGTGTAGGTCAAGAATTGCAGCTTGCCGTCTGCATTCATGTGGGCGTAGCAGCCTGCTGCTTCCGCCGCCCAGGAGATAATCTGTCGGCAGGTTAAATCATCCGCATAGAACGCCTGCACGCTGTAGCTGCCATTGATGGGCAGGCTGCTGCTGGCCAGCGTAACCCCCGCCCGCTGGCAGGCCAGCTGAACCAGCTGCCAGATAGTTTTGGGGAACTGTGCCTGATTGGCCCGCAGCCAGCCGGAGAAGTCCGCATCCAGCTTGGACATGGTGTCGTAGGCCGTGATCTTGTAGCTGTTGCGCTTGGTGCGGGTGGGCTTTTCAGCATAGAAAACGCTCACCTTGGTGCGGCTCCCGGCATCGTCCTGCCGGTAGTAGGTCAGGGCATCCCCGGCAGTGATCTGTAAACTGCCGCCCGGGTCCGCCCAGATTTCGGCTTCAATGTAGTCCGAAAACGCAGAGCCGATGGTAAATTCCTGCCCGGAGTTCACCGCAGTGTGCAGGGTAAGGCTCTTCACCGCGCTGCCGGGGGAGCCGCCCTTTAATTCGGTGCCGCTTGGGAGAGTGAGAATTGGTTGGAGCAAATATACACCTCCTTTGGTTTTAGTTAGGAGTTAGAAGGGAGGAGTTAGGAGTTCATGGTGTGCGCGTGCGCGCACGGGTTGAAAATTGGGCCGCAATCCCGTAGGGGCGCACAGTGTGCGCCCGTCGCCTTGCAATAAATCCCGTTGTGGAATCCGCCCCAAAGCCCCGGAACGGTCAAGACCGTTCCCTACAATGCCGGACCTTAGGCCCGTTTTAACTCCTACTTCCTACCTTCTAACTCTCAATCAGCATTCAATAATGTTAAATTTAAGGTTCTTCCACTGTTTCGTCTTGGCGTTATGCCAGGCGATGCCGTATTTGCTGCAGTAGCAGGTGGTGGTTTCGGTCTCGGTGGAAGAACCGGCTTTGGGATGGGTGAACTGAAACGTTGTCTTGCCTGCAAACAGCCCGATGGTGTACTTGTATTCGTCGTCCGTCAGGCAGCTGTAGGCGATGGGCCAGGTGGCAACCTTTTCCCGCACCACTTCGCGGTGCATGTACCCGGCTTCGTCGCGCCCGGAATCGCTGGAATCCAGGTCGGAATAGCTCGGTTCAATGTCGCAGTCCGGTGCGTACAGGGATTTGCCATCGATCTGGAACAGATTGGTCAGGGTCATGTCACACACCTCCTGTGGCAATGGCCTGTTTGCGCTGCCAGCGCTGTACGGCGCGGCCTACGTCCTCGTCGGTCAGCTCAATGCCGTACACGGCGGAGAGGATCTCCCGCAGCACGGCCACAACGGCTTCAAAGCCCGCCATCTGGCCTGCCTGCAAATCTTCCATGACTTCGGCCACAGCCTGCTTGATGGTGTCCAGCGGGGCTTCCACGTTGGTGCCGTGGCTCTGGTCGCCCAGCACGGCCAGAAACTCCCGGTTGGCCGGGATGACTGCGCCTTGCGCCAGGTAGGGAATTTGCGGGGCGGTCAGGGGGCTGATATTAAACCCGACATGCCCGCCGCCGAATATGTCCGGCAGGTCGAACGAAAGGCCGTTCAGCGCGTTGATGACCGCATTGATGCCGGTCACAACGGCGGAGATCATCCGGTTGATGAAGCCGATGATGCCATTGACGGCGGTCTTGATGGCGTTCGTCATCTTATCCCAGACGGTGCTGACCGTGTTGCCGATGGCCTGCCAGGCAGCATCCCAGTTGCCGCGGAACACGGCGCTTAAAAAGTCCGCCAGCCCACGCAGCACAACAACGGCCAGATCGATGGCATCCGCAATAGCCCCAACGGCCACGCCAACAACGTCCGCAATGGCGTTGAATACCTCTGCAAACGCGGGGCCGAACGTGGCGATGATCCACTTGGCCACCGGGGCCAGCAGGTTGTTCCACAGGTCCAGCAGGCAGTTGGCAACGCTTGCCACCAGCAAAAGAATGTCGTCCCACAGGGGTTTGAGGTGGGAGGACCAGAGGGTAGATAAAATCTCCATCAGGTTAGTAAGGATCGGCTGCAAAACGTTCTGCCACAGGGTGGTAAAAATGCCTTGCAGGTTTTCCAGCGCCAGGGCGGCACTCTGGACAATGGGCTGGCCGTACTCGGCCCAGGTCAGCTGAACGCCGCTCAAAAGATCCTGCCAAACGGTCAGGGCAGCGGTTTTCATCTGCTGCCAGGCTGCATCCCACAGCGCGGCGGCGGGGGCAAGCACAGCCTGTAATGTAGCCCAGAAATTTTGCAGCTGCTGGTTTAATAGAGCCGGCGGGCTTAACTGTGGCGGTTCGGCATCTGCGGCTTTGATTGTTGCAGCGCTGCTGCTTTTGCGGGTGGTGGAAGCCGCCGCAGCTCCGGCACTTTCGGCAAGAGAAGCCTGCAGCCGGTCCAGCTCATCAAATTCCGCAACGCTGCGTTTGGCGGCCTTGGCTGCTTTGGTGGTGCCACTGGCAAGTTTGGCCTGGGCTTTGGCGGCTTTGTTGGCGCTGACTGCTGCTGCGGCGGTCTGCTGCTCAAACTTTGCCACCGGCACGGCGGAGAACGCAGCGTTTACACTGCGGCTTATTTTTTTCAGGGCAGTGCGCAGGCCGTTCAGCGGCTGCTGCGCGGTGTGGGTAGTTGTTTGTGTAGACAGGGCAACCTGAAGGCTGCCTGCATAGGATTTTGGCAAAAGCATCTACCTCCTTATGAGAACTTAATTGGCCAACAGGCGCTGCAGCCGCTGGCGTTCCGCTATCTCTGCCGGATTCAGGCGGGGGCGCAGGTCAACCATGGCTTTGTTTTTGCGGTAGTAGTCCTGTTCCCACGGCTGCAATTTTTGGCCGTGGCGCAGCTTGCTGCGCACCCGCAGCAGGGTAGCCAGCTGGCCGTCCCCAATGCTGTTGAACCAGGCCATAAAGGTCCACCAGTGCAGATAAGGCAGGGCGCGCACTTCGCACCCGGCGGCTTTGTTGATGTCGGCGGCAATCAGCGGGGCGTCCTGTTCCCAGTCCAACAGCGGCGGGGCAGGGGAGCGGGGCAGCGTTTGCCCGCAGTTCAAAAAATCTGCCAGCTTCTGCATGGCCTCCGGATAGTCGCTGCGCGGCAGATCGCCCTCATAAAATAGGGCCAGGGCCACCCGCCAGCGGATGAATTCCGGCTCGCTGGCATCGTTCAACCGATGCAGAATATCCAGAATATCGCGGTAATCCGAATGAATCGGATATGTTTTTCCGCCAACCTCCAGCCGGGTGGGCAGCCGCCAGCTGCTCATACCTGCACCCCGCGCGCGGCGCGCGCTGCCTGGGCCTGCTGCACGGCCAGCGTGGCTTTGGCATCCGCGCACTGGCGGGCACCGGCTTCCAGAATGGGCTGCAATGCCGCAAACAGATTGGTGATGACCCGCTCGCCGTTGCCGGCAACCGCCAGCAGATTGGTGCCGCCCAGCATGGCGTCAAAATCATTGCCGGGGCCAAATACTTCCGCCAGCAGCCCCTTGGCGCGCTGATCCGCCTGGGCCAGCAGCTGTATGGCATCGGTCCCAGTGGGGCTTTGCACCTGCACCTGCTGTTCCAGCTCTTGCAGCTGATTTTGCAGGGTGCAAAAACGGCTGTAAACATTGGGGTCGCTGGGGTTAAAGCGCAGCACTCCGCCGCCGTGCTCCGGCCCGCCATTGACCGCGTATTCGCGCAGGCCGGTATCAATCGTAAGTTGTTCCATAAAGCCTCCTTTAATACAACAGAAATCTGTAATCACAATAGCTAAAAAATGGTGAAGCGCTGCTGCACACTTCACGAAGAAAAAAGGTGAACAAGAGAATTTTGGTGTACCCTCTGCCAAGGGAACGCCAAACAAAACTTACAGCGGAAATACCGGAATCCTAGGGTGTATCTGAAAAGTCAAAAATTTAGTCTATCTTTTTCTTGTTTTCAAATACACTTTAAGGCAAGTGAACGATATTGGGAAAAGAAATCCTAAGCGTAAAACGCAGCCCGGCAGCCGCCGATTTGGGCATTATACAGAACAATAAAAAGATAGCGAAAAACCTATCATTCCAGTATTCTGTAAAATTCTGGACCTTGTGGCTATCATAACGCAATATTACAGAAATGTCAACAATAAAATTCAGAAAACTGAAATTGCGATGGAATACCGATACCGTAATACTCCACAAAAGCCCGCAAACATAAAAACTCTCCGTCGCACAGTGCAATGTTGTGGGCGGAGGGAGAGCTGTGTTTAGAGTGATTTGCTGCGTTAGAGCGCGGTAGCAAAACAAAAATGATGCAGACAAAAGTAAACGAGAGGAGATAAGCAGACCGGAAACATCCGGCACAACACAACAAAAAAGCTCCAGCGCCTTCTACCCTTATGGCGCTGGAGCGAACTTACTTGATTGGAGTCATAGCCTCATACCCGATTGTATTATTTTTCGGACCGTTTGCACATTTTCATGGCAACCTCATCCTTTAACTTTGATCGAATGTTTTTAAACCTGGTTTTCTTTGTTTTGCAAATCGGAAACGGGTTTCATTCGCTGTTGTTCGATGATTTTGCGTTTGCTTGAAATTCTGATTCCCTTTGGTTCGTTATTTGCTGCCTGGAAACATTTTGCAAGGAAAACGATTCTTGGTGCATCTGTGGAACGGGGAAGTGAACTTCAATAATTTTGTGCAGGGTACCTGAATTTGATGCCAGAGGTTGATTCCTCTTTGCTCTAGTACATCGGAGTTTCTCCTTTTGGGGGGCGGTGCGCTTGCACCAGCCAGATCAGGTGAAGCATTATTTGTTCGGCGGAGTTAGATCTTTCATAACAATCACCGGTGATTCTGGGCTTCTATTTACGCTTTTGCGTACCAGGTTTTGAACCTGTAATTTTCTATTTAGAATCCTGTCGTCAGTTCTTCATCTAATCTATGTAAACGCGGGGAACTTTTTCTGACGGGATTTCCTGAGCACTGCATTTTAAGCAAGCTACGAACCTTGCATCTTAACTTTTATATCTTTTACAGGTAATGACCTGCGGCTGTTAATGAGGTTCGTTTGCTTTCAGCAGGCCCAGGCCCGCCGGTGATGAATGGGATCTTTGAAATTAGCCATTGGACTTGAGCCTCCTTCCTTACGAATCCTGCCGGCTTTGCCATCTTACTTTCAAGTCCTTCGGTAGCCTCCCGGTCCCTGCTTTCCCGGAGTTCTTCAAGTGTTCCCATTTAGACCTCTTACTGGAAGCCTTTGCGAAATCTGCTTGAAGCTGTCGGGAAAACCGCCGTGCCTTGTTCCGATGCTATTGAAAGTGGCTTTTGCTTGGAGCTTTTAGCTCCTTATCTCCGGCTGTTTTCTTTCTGTGACTATACTATACAATACCCTAAGGAATTTGTCTATTCGCAGATATCCCAAACAAAATATGAATTATTCGTGCATGTTATGGATAGATATTGCCTTGACGAATGTGGTATAATAAATATGTTGGGTGTGCAAAAGCGTGGGCCTGTCGGTTGGCAGGCCCACGCTTTTTAGTTTGTATTGAAGAATCGTTAAAGTAATAGAGAAAAGAAGCTAAGGCAACACCGCACAATTCCCGCCTGACGGCTTAAGCACCGCTCCGGCGGCTGCGGCACTTAGAATTATGCGGTATTGCCCTAACTAATTCACATGCTCTCCGGCACCGTAACCTTGAACATGGTCAGCACGTTGCGGATCACGCTGCGCACGGCCAGGCACAGGGCCATGCGGCACTGGCGAACGGCAGGGTCAGCTTCCAGAATGCGGCAGGCATTGTAGAAGCGGTGGAACGCCGTGGCAATGTCGATAACATAACGGGTAATGCGGGCCGGGTCATACTTTTCTGCTGCGGCAGCAATCTCAGCCGGGAAAGCGGAAAGCAGACGCAGCAGAGCCTGCTCGCTGGGGTCAGTCAGCAGGCTGGCATCCAGGGCATCGGCACCCGCAAAGGTCACACCGGCGGCTTCCAGCTTTTTCAGCACGGAGCAGATGCGGGCGTGGGCGTACTGGACATAGTAGACCGGGTTTTCGCTGTCGTTGCGCACAGCCAGGTCAAGGTCGAAATCCAGAGTGGAGGAGCTTTCGCGCTGGTTGAAGAAGAAACGTGCGGAATCAATGGGCACTTCGTCCAGCAGGTCGGTCAGAGTGATGGCCTTGCCGGTACGCTTGCTCATACGCACCGGTTTGCCGTCGCGCATCAGGTTGACCATCTGCATCAGCACAACATCCAACTTGGTGCCGTCCAGGCCAACGGCGTCCATGGCACCCTTCATGCGGGCTACATGGCCGTGATGGTCGGCACCCCAAATGTCGATGGCACGGTCAAAACCGCGCACGGCCAGCTTGTTGTAATGGTAGGCGATGTCGGCGGCAAAATAGGTGGGAATGCCGTTGGCGCGTACCAGAACTTCGTCTTTGGCTTCCTCTTCGCCGTCGGCGTTTTCGTCCTTCTTGCGGTTTACAACGCCGTACTTGGAAGCATACTGGGCGCTGCGGTACATGATGGCACCGTCCTCGGCCTTGTAGCAGGCACCCTTGTCCATCAAGATTTTGATGACATCATCCACAGCGCCGCTCTTGTGCAGGTCGCTTTCGTGGAACCAGACATCATAGGTGATGCGGTACTTGCCCAGGTCGCGCTGCAGCCCGGCAATGTTCTTGGGCAGGGCATCGGCAATCAGGGCATCTTTCAGCTCTTCAAAGTCCTTATCAACATAGGAATCGCCGTGAATTTCGGCAAACTCTTTGGCGCGAGCAATAATGTCAGCGCCCTGGTAGCATTCTTCCGGCAGGGGAACGGCCTCTTCGCCTTTGTACAGCTGCAGGTAGCGGATGGCCAGGCTCTTGCCGAACTTCTGGATCTGGTTGCCTGCATCGTTGATGTAGAACTCGCGGGTCACATCATAACCGGCCCAGTCCAGGCAGGCAGCCAGGCAGTCGCCCAGAGCACCGCCGCGGGCGTTGCCCATGTGCATGGGGCCGGTGGGGTTGGCGGAAACAAATTCAACGTTGTAGCGCTTGCCTGCACCGCCGTCCGTGCGGCCGTATTCCGGCTCGGTGGCAGCAGCCTGCAGCACGCTGGCAAACCAGTGGGCACCCAGGAACAGGTTGATGAAGCCGGGGCCTGCGATCTCTACACGGTCGAACAGGCTGCCCTCCAGGTTCAGGTGGTCCACAATGGCCTGTGCAATCTGGCGCGGAGCCTTGTGGAACGCACGGGCACCGGCCATGGCGGCGTTGGATGCAATATCGCCGTTTTTGACATCGGCGGGAATCTCAACAATAAATTCCGGCAGCGGGGCTTCCGGAAGGGAACCGTCCGCCACAGCAGCATTCAGCGCGCCGGTCAGCAGCTCACGCGCCGTATCCAGCGCAGCCTTGCGGGGGTTATAGTATTTGTAATTCACGTTGTACCTCCAGTTTGGAAGTTAGGAGGGAGGAGTTAGGAGTTAGGAGTTTAAGGTGCGGCCTGCGCCGCAATTTTGAAAAACAGCCGCACAGCTGATCGTTAAAATTTGTGCGCGTCAGCGCACACCAAAAACTCCTAACGCCTACTTTCTAACTCCTAACTAAAAATTTATTCAACTTCAGTTTCCTGCTTTTTCAGCGGCTCTACTGTGATAAGCACGGAATTGCGGCTGATTAAGGTTTCGGCGCCGGAATCCAGCGTGTAGCTGAACTGCAGCTCGCCGCCATCCGGCAGCAGGTTGTGCTCAATCACATCAGCGGCCACGCCAAGGCTGATGGAACCGTACCCGGTTTCGTAATGGCACAGGTGGCGGATGCCTTTTTCAATAATCAGCTGGCTGGATGTTTTGCCAAAGCGGGTCATGCTGACCAGCCGGGCATCCTGGCTGACGCGCACCGTGGTGGTACATCCGGCGTAACCGGTGGCTTCGGTTTCAGCATACACGATGTAGTAGCTGTTGCCACGCTGCACAAAGTTGCCGCGGGTCATCAGCTCCACGGTGTCGTTTTCGCCGTTCTGCTCCATGGTGCCTTTGATGGTGATGAGGTAATTTTCTTCAACAGGTTTTGCCATAATAGTTTAATTCCTTAATACGTTTCAATGGCGATCTGTTCCACCGGGCCGCCCGCTTCGCTGCCCATGAACAGCCGCTCCTGCTTGGCAAAGCCGTCCGGGGTATCGCTGACAAAAAAGCGGGTGGTGCCGCCGGTGCTGCGCCCGCTGGAAATCCCAAGGTCATCCAGCGCGGTGGCGGCGGCAATGGCGGTCAGCTTGCCGGGGTCAATCAGCGTTACGCTGTCGCCCACAAAATCGCCGATCATTTTTTTCAGCAGTGGGTAGTGGGTGCAGCCAAGGATCAGGGTGTCAATGCCGGAATCCCGCACGGGAGTCAGGTATTCCTCAATCATCAGCTGGGTTACTTTGTCGCCGTTCACATAACCGTTTTCAACCAGCGGTACAAACAGGGGGCAGGCGCGGGCAAAAATCTGAACCCCCGGCACCAGATCTTTCAGCTGGGTGGCATAAGAATCGCTGCGGATGGTGGCCGCTGTGCCGATCACGCCGATGCGTTTGTTTTTGGTGGCGGCAGCAGCTGCGCGGGCTGCCGCACCGATCACGCCGGTGTAGGGTACCGGCAGCTGGGCAGCTTCCGCCGAAGGATAGGTGGAAGATACTGTGCCGCAGGCCGCCATAATGAACTTGACATTCTGGGAAAGCAGGAACCGGATATCCTGCTGGGCGTACCGCACGATCACATCGTGCCCGCGGGAACCGTAAGGCACGCGGCCGGTATCGCCAAAATACACAATATCTTCGCCCGGCAGCAGGCGGCGCAGCTGACGCACGGCGGTCAGCCCGCCAAGGCCGCTGTCAAATACGCCGATGGGACGAGTATCCATCAGTAAGCACCTCGCTTTTTGCTCAGTGCAAGGCCGATTAGCTTATCAACCAGGGCGGCAAAGCTGTAGCCCTCGTTTTCCATCAGCTTGGGGTACATGCTGATGGGGGTAAAGCCCGGCAGGGTGTTCAGCTCATTGCAAAGCACGCGTCCTGTGCCGTGCTCTACAAAGAAATCGCACCGGGCAAGACCAGCGCAGCCCAAAGCCAGGTAAGCGCGGGCGGCCAGCGTTTTGACTTCGTCCAGCTTCTGGTCCGGCAGGTGGGCGGGAATCACCGTCTTGGATATACCGTTTTTATACTTGTCGTCATAGGTATAAAACTCTGCGCCGGTCAAAATCTCGCCGGGGCGGGTGGTGCGCACTTCCTGCGGGTTATCCGGGTTGCCAATGGCGGCACATTCCACTTCCTGCCCATCAATAAACTCTTCAAACACCACTTTGTCATCTTCCCGCAGGGCGGTGTCAATGGCGGTGTTCAGCTCTTCACGGTTGTGGGCCTTGGTGATGCCCACGCTGGAACCCGCATTGGCCGGTTTGACAAAGATCGGGTAGGGCAGGCGGTTTTCCACGCGGGTCAACAGGGCGCTGCGCTGGGTTTCCGCTTCGGCTCGGACGGCGCTGCACCAGTGGCAGTGGGGCACATGATAGGCGTCCATGATGGTATTGGCAACGGCTTTGTCCATGCAGGCAGCGGATGCCAGAACGCCGCAGCCCACATAGGGGATGGCAGCCAGCTCCAGCAGGCCCTGAATCGTGCCGTCCTCGCCGTTTTTGCCGTGCAGGATGGGGGCGACCACATCCACCGGCAGCAGTTCATAGCCGTTGGCGCTGTGCACCAGCAGGCCGTGGTCGCTGCGGTCCGGGCTGAGTACGCAGGGCACGCAGGAAGCATCCTGCTCCCAGCTGCCGCTGCGCATGCCCTCGGTAGAGCCGCTGTATTTCAGCCAGCGGCCCTGTTTGGTAATGCCCACCAGAATCACTTCATATCGGTCCGGCATGGTGGCAAGGGCATCCGCCCATGCCGCAGCCGAAACACAGCTGACCTCATGCTCGCTTGAACAGCTGCCAAACAGCAGGGCCACGCGGATCTTGTTTGCTTGTTGTTTCATATTGTCAGGTATGCTCCCTTTTTGTTTTCGGCCGGTTCCGGGGCAGTTTGCCGCCGGAACCTGGCTGTATGGCATAACACTACACTTTAATACTATATCATATTTATGCGGTTTATGCCAGTGGTTGTCCGCTATTTCCGGGATTTTTTGCGCAAAACAAAATCCCCGCAGCCCGCCGGTGCAAAACCGGGGCCGCGGGGGATAAGATACGATACTTTAAGCCGGATTTTCCACAATTTATAAGGCAACACCGCATAATTCTAAGTGCCGATACGGCGAGCGAGGTGCGGCAGCTGCTAAGCCAAAAGCGCAGATAATACTGGATGCTGCAAAGGTGAGCGCCGCCAGTGGCGGAAACAGCAAACCGAAGCAGGGGCAGCGGTCGCAGAGTGCGAGGGGCTTTTGCCCCCGAAGCACGATGCGGGTACCGCAACCCGACATTAGCGAGCATTTTGGCAACGCAGATGCCGTGCCGCAGCCGCCGGAGCGGTGCTTAAGCCGTCAGGCGGGAATTGTGCGGTATTGCCTTAAGGAACTTGTGGAGAACAAAAGGCTTCGGGAGCAGCGGTTATACGTACTTGGCAATAATGGAGTTCACCGCATCAGGATCAGCTGCGCTCCAGGTCTGCCAGTTCTGGCCTGCGGCTGCAGCAGCCTGGCCCAGCTCCACCAGCAGGGCGGGGAGCTGCTCTTCATATACGGTGCCGATGGTATCGCCAAAGTGGGCATGGCCCAAAGCATCGGACCCGCCCAGGAAGATGGCAAACGCCGGGGCAGGCTTGCCGCCCGGCACCGCTTTAACCGTGCCCTGGAAGCCGATGGCTGCGGCCTGGTGGCCGGAGCAGCTGGACGTGCAGCCGGAAATGCAGACTTTGGGCAGGGCACCGTCCGGAATGTTAGCCTCCCGCACGGCCTGCACAGCGCGCTGCAAAACGGACTGGCTGTCCCGCACGCCCTGCTGGCAGATGGAAGCGCCGATGCAGGCAACGCTGGTCTCAAACAGCGTTTTGGCACCATCTGCGGTGGCATCCAGCACAGCGGCAGCTTCGTCTGCCGTCAGGTTGATGATGTACAGCGTTTCATTGGGGGCAACGCGGCATTCGCAGCCGGGGATGGTGCTGAGCAGGTTGTCCAGCTGCACCAGCTTTTCCGGGATCAGGCGGCCGCCGATGGGGTGGTACGCCACAGCGTACAGCCCCGGCTGTTTTTGGGCAAAGGCGCGCGGGTCATCCAGCGTGCCGGTGCCGGTTTTGGTAATGGCGGCGGGGGTCAGGTGCAGTTTCAGGCTTTCGTCCGCCTTGGCAGCGGCAACGTTCTCCAAAAAGACGCGGCGCAACTCGTCCGGGCCAAGGGTCTCCTGCATAAAGCGGGTGCGGGCCTTGGCACGGTTCTGGTAATTGCCGTGCTGGCAGAAGGTGGTGATCATGCCGCGGATATAGTACAGCACATCCTCTGCGGGCAGGGATTCCGCCGCCAACACGCCCATGCGCCAGCCGCCGCCCAGGCCGCCGGCAATGTACAGCTTAAAGGTGCCGTCCGGCTGCGCCACAAAGCCCATATCGCGGAACGCGGTGTGCACACAGTCATCCACGCCGTTGCAGAACGCAACCTTCAGCTTGCGCGGCATGTGGATGTCACGGCAGATGGAAAGCAGATACTCCGTTGCGGCCTCGGCCCAGGGCATAACGTCAAAAGCTTCGCCGGGCTGCACGCCGGTCAGGGGGCTGGCCTGAATGTTGCGGGGGTTATCACCGCCGCCGCCGCGGGTGATAATGCCGCAGGGGATGGCGGCCTCCATGATGGCAGGCACCTCGTCCGGGGTCAAATCGTGCATCTGGATCGCTTCGCAGGTGGTCAGCTTCAGGAATGGCACATGGTACTGCTGAACAGCCTGTGCCATAAAGTGCAGGCGCTCCGGCGTGACCCGGCCGCCCGGCAGGCGCAGCCGCAGCATATGCTTGGCGGCATCGCGCTGGGCATAACTGCCAAACCCGCCGGAAATGCCTTTGTAGTCCTTGCGGGCAATTTCGCCCTGGGCAAAGGAGTGGATCGTGTTGGAAAAGCCGCCGATTTCTTCGCGGTAAGTGTTGAGCCATTGCTGGTCCATGGTTGGAACCCCCATTACATCCTAGGGTGTATCTGAAAAGTCGAAACTATCGTCTATTGCTACAAACGCAGCGGGATTTTGCGTTAAAAAGCCTTGGAATCCACAAAGGATTCCAAGGCTCTTTGCCTTACATCCTGCTTGTGTTTGCGAAATATCCGTCATTTTCTTTGTTTTCAGATACACCTTAATCATTATTTATACAGTATAAGTATAGCGGATAAAAAAGCAATCTGCAAGAAACTAAGCAAAAACAAAGCCCGGCCCGGCAGACAGCCGGTACCGGGCAGAGCGACAGAAATTATTCGCCAAATACCTTGATGTAGTCAGCCTTGAACTTTTCAATGCCGGCATCGGTCAGCGGGTGATGCAGCATCTGTTCAATGACCTTGTAAGGAACGGTGGCGATATCAGCACCAGCCAGAGCGCAGTCCGTTACATGGATGGGGTTGCGGACGGAAGCGGCAATGATCTGGGTGTCAATGTCGGGGTAGTTTAGGAACATGTCATGAATGGTTTCGATCAGTTCAATGCCGGGCTGGCCAATGTCATCCAGACGGCCCAGGAACGGGCTGACGTAAGTAGCGCCTGCGCGGGCAGCCAACAGCGCCTGGTTGGCGGAGAACACCAGCGTGCAGTTGGTGGGAATGCCCTTGGCGGACAGTGCCTTGATGGCCTTCAGGCCCTCAGCGGTCATGGGGATCTTGACGACCATGTGCTTGGGGTCCAGGGCATAGATGGCTTCGCCCTCAGCAACCATGGTTTCAGCGTCCACTGTGGTGGCCTTTACTTCGCCGGAAATGGGGCCATCCACGATGGTGGCGATCTCTGCCAGGGTCTCGGCATAATCGCGGCCTTCCTTGGCAATCAGACTGGGGTTGGTGGTAACACCGGCAATAATGCCCATGTCATTGGCTTTACGGATCTCATCTACATTCGCAGTATCAATAAAAAACTTCATGATTTTGCCTCCTTTTATGTGGCATTTTATTTGTCCTTTGCATTATATCACAATATTCTATAAAATGGAAACATTTTTTAAGGCCTGCGCAAAAGTCCGCAAGGAATGAGAAGGCCCGCGAAAAAAATGAGAAATGCCGCGCTGGGTTCGGCTCCCAGCCCTGCCAGACTGCCATAAAAAACACCCCGCAGCAAGAGATTCGCTGCGGGGTGTCTTTATCAATTTGTGCGATGCCCATTAAGGCAATACCGCATAATTCTAAGTGCCGATACGGCGAGCGAGGTGCGGCAGATGCTAAGCCAAAAGCGCAGATAATACTGGATGCTACAAAGGTGAGCGCCGCCAGTGGCGGAAACAGCGAACCGAAGCAGGGGCAGCGGTCGCAGAGTGCGAGGGGCTTTTGCCCCCGAAGCACGATGCGGGTACCGCAACCCGACATTATCGAGCATTTTGGCAACGCAGATGCCGTGCCGCAGCCGCCGGAGCGGTGCTTAAGCCGTAAGGCGGGAATTGTGCGGTGTTGCCATAATAAAACAAAAAATCCCGGCACGATTTTCATTCCAAAATCATGCCAGGATCTTTATTATTCTATGCGAAGCCGATTAAAGTTTTTCGCCGAAGCCTTTTTTCAAAAAGGCTGGAAAAGCGGGAATTATTCGTACAGAGGGAAGCGAGCGGTCAGGCTGGCAACGCGGGCAGCGATGTCGTCTTTCTTGCCTTCAAAGTCAAAGATGCAGTCTGCGATGCAGTCGGCAATCTCTTTCATCTCGGCGGGGCCCATGCCGCGGGTGGTCACAGCAGGGGTGCCAAGGCGGACACCGCTGGTCACAAACGGGCTGCGCTTTTCACCGGGAACGGTGTTCTTGTTGGCAGTAATGTGTACTTCGTCCAGGTTGTGCTCCAGCTCCTTGCCGGTCATCTCGGAATCGGTCAGGTCAACCAGCAGCAGGTGGTTGTCGGTGCCGCCGGAAACCAGCTTCACGCCGCGGGCGGTCAGCTCGTCGGCCATAGCAGCGGCGTTCGCCACAATCTTGCGGGCATAATCCTTGAACTCCGGCTTCAGTGCCTCGCCAAAGCAGACAGCCTTTGCAGCAATCACGTGCTCCAGCGGGCCGCCCTGGGTGCCGGGGAAGATGGCGGAGTTGATGCGCTTGATCAGGTAAGCGTTGTTGGTCAGGATCAGGCCGCCGCGAGGACCGCGCAGGGTCTTGTGGGTGGTGGTGGTCACAACATCAGCATAGGGCACCGGGTTCTGGTGCATGCCGCCGGCAACCAGGCCGGCAATGTGAGCCATGTCCACCATCAGCATTGCGCCGTAACCGTGGGCGATCTCGGCCAGCTTTTCAAAATCGATAGCGCGCGGATAAGCGGAAGCACCGGCAACCAGCAGCTTGGGGCGAACCTTGGCAACCTGCTTGGCCAGGGCATCGTAATCAATGCGGCCGTCCTCGGCAGAAACGCCGTAGGAAACAAAGTTGTAGTTCTTGCCGCTCATGTTGGCGGGGGAACCATGGGTCAGATGGCCGCCCTGGGAAAGATCCATGCCCATGACGGTATCGCCCAGGTTGAGCAGGGCAAAGTAAACGGCCAGGTTGGCCTGTGCGCCGGAATGGGGCTGCACGTTGGCATATTTGGCACCAAACAGCTTGCAGGCACGGTCAATCGCAATCTGCTCAACCTGATCCACAAACTGGCAGCCGCCGTAATAGCGGTGGCCGGGGTAGCCCTCGGCATATTTGTTGGTCAGCACGCTGCCCATGGCAGCCATAACGGCAGGGGAAACAATGTTTTCGCTGGCAATCAGCTCAATGTTTGCCTGCTGGCGGCCCAGCTCACGCTGCATGGCCGCACCCAGCTCCGGGTCATACCCCGAGACAAAACCAATGGTGTCCATCATGTCCTTGTACATAATACTTGCTCCTTTCAGTGTTACCCTTATATACTGAAAACGGGGCCCCGCCCCGGGAAAACGAAATTAAGTTAGGAGGGAGTTAGATGCTTCCTTTCGTGGAAAGCACGCCCACAATGCGGTCGTCATGGCGGGTGGCGGCGGAAAGGGCTTTGGCGAATGCTTTGTACATGGCTTCCAGCTTGTGGTGGTCGTTTTCGCCGTACAGCACCTTCAGGTGCAGGTTCATCATGGCGCTGTAGCTGACAGCGTAAAAGAATTCCCGTGCCATCTGCACATCCATGCCGCCGCAGCTCTGCCCGGCAAAGCTGGCATCATAAACAAAATACGGCCGTCCGCCAAGGTCCACAGCGCACAGGGCCAGCGTTTCGTCCATGGGCAGCATGCAGCTGCCGTAACGCACAATGCCGGCTTTGTCGCCAAGGGCCTCACGGATGGCCGTGCCAAGCGCGATGCCGCAGTCTTCAATTGTGTGGTGACAGTCCACGTTCAGGTCGCCATCACAGTGTAATGTCAAATCAAACAGGCCGTGGCGGGCAAAGCCGTCCAGCATGTGGTCAAAAAAGCCGATGCCGGTGTGCAGGTCGGCTTTTCCGCTGCCGTCCAGGTCCAGGGTGACGGTAATGTTGGTCTCCCGCGTTTTGCGGGTCACGGTAGCAGTGCGGCTCACGGTTGCATCTCCTTTGCATGGTCCGGCCAGTGGGTGCCGGAAACAAAATAATCCGCATATTTGGTCGAAAGTTCTTCCCCCAGCCGCATTACGCCGCCGTACAAATGGCGGGAACACTGCGCCCGGATGGCGGCGGTATCATTGCGGGCAATGGCATCCAGCAGAACATCATGTTCCGCCACAATATCGCCAAAATTGCCAACGGCCACAAGATCCAGCATGCGGAACCGCGAATAGCTGTTCTGCGAAGTCTGGATCAGCTGCCACAGCTGGTCTTTGCCGGTGGCAAGAAACCAGCTTTCGTGCAGGCGGCTGTCCAGCTCATAAAACATCCGCGGGTCCGGGTGGGGTTGGGCCGCCAGGCGGCGCAAAGCATCGTTGCGGGTTTTCAGCTGGGCCAGCTGTTCGGGGGTGCAGGCAGCGGCAAAGTCTGTCATCACGGCGGACTCCACCGCGTTGCGCAGGTAAATCTGCTGGCTGATGGTGTCAAAATCCAGCTGGGTGACCCGCGTGGATTTGTAGGGGGTGACTTCAATCAGCCCGGCAATGCGCAGCTCCTGCAAAACACTGCGCACCGGCGTGCGGGAAACCCCGAACTGCTCGCACAATGCGTTTTCCCGCAGGGTGGAGCCGGGCTTTAATTCCAGCAACATGATCTGCTGGTACAGCGTTTGGAAAATGTCATGGCTGGAAAATGCCTGCATGTCCGGGAACCTCCTTCTCTTTAGTATACTAAAGAATATAGCACCGTTGCCCCCGTCCGTCAACGATACACCCCAACATTTGGATGATTGTCTGATAAGAGTTTACGATTTTGCAACACATTCCGGCACTTTGCGCGCTACAATAATGTAAACAAACCATAAGGTGTACCTGAAAAGTCGAAAATTTAGCCTGTTTCTACAACCATAGCTGGATTTTGCGTTAAAAACCTTGGAATCCATAAAGGATTCCTGCGGCTTTTGCCTTAAATCCCGCTTGTGTTTGCGGAATAATTTTGCTTTCAGCTACACTCTAAGGCGGAGTTTTGCGCCTTAGCGGTGCTCCCTGTGTGACAAAAGCTGGCAAACCCCTGTATCTGTTGCCGGCTTGTGTGAAAGGACCAAAAGCAACATGGGTAAAATCATCGGAATTGATTTAGGAACAACCAACAGCTGCGTGGCTGTGGTGGAAGGCGGACGCCCAACCGTTATCCCCAATGCCGAAGGCCAGCGCACCACCCCGTCGGTCGTTGCTTTTGCAAAAAGCGGCGAACGCCTTGTGGGCGATCCGGCCAAACGCCAGGCTGTCACCAACGCACCGCGCACCATTGCCAGCGTTAAGCGCAAAATGGGCAGTGATGAGCGCATTCCCATTGACGGCAAGTGCTTCTCCCCGCAGGAGATCAGCGCCATGATCCTGCAAAAGCTGAAAGCGGATGCAGAAGCTTATCTTGGTGAACCGGTGACAGAAGCCGTTATCACCGTGCCGGCTTATTTTAACGATGCCCAGCGCCAGGCTACCAAAGATGCCGGGCGCATTGCGGGCCTGAATGTAAAGCGCATTATCAACGAACCTACTGCGGCCGCCCTGGCCTATGGCCTGGATAACGGCAAGACCCAGAAAGTGATGGTGTATGATCTGGGCGGCGGTACATTCGATGTTTCGCTGATCCAGATCGGGGATGGCATTGTGCAGGTGTTGGCCACCTGCGGTGATAACCATCTGGGCGGCGATGACTTTGATGCTCGTGTGGCTGACTGGCTGGTGCGGAACTTTGCCGCCGAAAACCAGGTGGACCTGACCCGTGATCCCGTTGCCATGCAGCGCGTGCGGGAGGAAGCCGAGAAAGCCAAAAAAGAGCTTTCCGCTGCCACCCATACTGAAATCAACCTGCCGTTCATCACCGTTGGCCCCAACGGCCCGCTGCATTTGCAGGCGGAACTGACCCGCGCCAAGTTTGATGAGCTGACCGCCGACCTGGTGGAGCGCACGGCACTGCCGGTGCGCAACGCCCTGCGGGATGCCCACCTGGCCGCCAACGACCTGGATCAGGTGCTGCTGGTAGGTGGTTCCACCCGCATCCCGGCGGTGCAGGCCAAGGTCATGCGGATGATCGATCTGGAACCGTCCAAAACGCTGAACCCGGACGAGTGTGTGGCCCTTGGCGCTGCGGTGCAGGGCGGACGCCTTGGCGGCGAAGGCCTGACTGCTGGCGGGCAGGACCTGCTGCTGATGGACGTTACTCCGCTGACCCTTTCGATTGAGACGGTGGGCGGTGTGGCAACCCATCTGATCGACCGCAACTCCACCATTCCCACCCGGTATTCCAAAATCTTTACCACCGCTGCGCCGTTCCAGAGCACAGTTGAAATCAAGGTGCTGCAGGGTGAGCGGGAGTTCGCCAAGGATAATAAGCTTATCGGCAACTTTACCCTCAAGGGCATCAAACGCGCCTGGGCCGGTGTGCCGCAGATCGAAGTGACCTTTGATATTGACGCCAACGGCATTGTGACGGTGAGCGCCCGTGACCTTGGCACCGGCAAACAGCAGAGCATTACCATCACCGGGTCTTCCAACCTGAGCGAGCAGGAGATCCGCCGCGCCATGGACGATGCCGCTGCCTTTGCCGGGCAGGACCAGGAGCGCAAAGCCGCCATCGAGGCCCTGAATGCCGCGGAAGCTGCCATCTACCGCGCCAATTCCGCCCTTGGCAGCAAAGTGGGCAAGGAGCTGGATAAGGATACCAAAAACCGCATCAAAGAAGCGGAAAAGAACCTGGAACGTCTGACCCGCCACAAAAAGCCCGAAAAAATGACCCCCCAGGACACCCAGGCCCTGAACGCCGCCCGCGAAGCCCTGCAAGCTCAGACCAAAGACCTGGTAGCACGGTGGGAAGCAACGAGAGAAAAGTAGGAGTTAGGAGTTTTTGGGCCACAGGTGCCAAAAAATCCTGCCTGAATATTGAAACAAAATGTAGGGAACGGTCAAGACCGTTCCCTACGATTACTTTATGGGTTTGCGGCGGGCATTCAAACCACCGCTTAACTCCTAACTCCTACCTTTACAGGTAGCTCAGTTCCTCCCGTCTGGTTCCTGCCAGATCGGGGTGATCGAGGACGGCGCCGGCACCGAGGGCAACGCAGTCCAGCGGGGCTTCGGCAATGTGTACCTCAATGCCGGTTTCGTTCTGGATCAGAGTATCCAGCCCGCGCAGCAGGGCACCGCCGCCCGAAAGCATGATGCCGCGGTCAATGATATCGCTGGAAAGCTCCGGCGGAGTGCATTCCAGCGTGTCTTTGATGGCTTCCACAATGCGCATCAGGTTTTCGTTCATTGCCTCGCGCACTTCTTCGGAGCGGATCAGGATATCTTTCGGCAGGCCATCCACCAGGTTACGGCCCTTGATCTCCATTGTGGTTTCGCCATGCTCGGTGTCGGTGGGGTCTGGCGGGCAGGCGGAGCCGATTTCCAGTTTAATCTGCTCAGCAGTGCGTTCGCCCACAAGCAGGTTGTATTTGCGCTTGATAAAGCTGGTAATGCTCTGGTCCAGCGCATCGCCCGCACAGCGCACGCTGCGGGATGCCACAATGCCGGAAAGGCTGATAACCGCCACTTCTGCTGTGCCGCCGCCGATATCCACAATCATGCTGCCCACCGGTTCAGCGGTCGGCAGCCCGGCACCAATGGCGGCGGCCATCGGCTCTTCGATCACCGTTACCTGGCGGGCACCGGCTTTGGCGGCGGCCTGGCGCACGGCGCGGCGTTCCACTTCGGTCACGCCGGACGGCACGCAGATGACCACGCGCGGCCGCACGAACAGGCGGCTGCCGCATGCCTGGCGGATAAAACTTTGCAGCATGGCGGCGGTGATGTCAAAGTCGGCAATCACGCCGTCTTTCAGCGGGCGTACCGCCAAAATTGAGTTGGGCGCTGCGCCGATGATGGCTTTGGCCTCGTGGCCTACGCAGCGCACACGCAGTTCGTCGGTGCGGGCATCCACCGCCACAACGCTGGGCTCACGGATGATAATGCCGCGGCCTTTCATATACACCAGCGTGTTGGCGGTGCCAAGGTCAATGCCAATATCACAGGTAAACATATTGCGCAGAGCTTCAAGCAGCTGCAAAATCGGATTTGCCATTTTTATCTCCCCATCATGTGTTTGTGCGGGTGGGCCGCACAAAGAATGCGCACGACACGCCGCAGCAGCCAGGCCGCTGCGGCACTGCCGTTACAGCGCTCCGGCCTGGCGCAGTACCTGTGCCAGACGGTGTACGGGCAGACCCATAATATTGTAATAACATCCCACAATGCCGCTGCACCACAGCGCAGCATGGCCCTGGATGGCGTAAGCCCCGGCTTTGTCATACGGTTCCGGGGTGCGCGCATAGGCAAGCAGATCGCTTTCCTCAATGGGCGCAAACTGTACACGGGTGGTTTCGGTGGCAAGGTACGCCTTGCCGCCGTGTACCACGCACAGCCCGGTATGTACTTTGTGCTCCCGGCCAGAGAGCGCGTGCAGCATCCGCACGGCGTCTTCCTCGCCGGAAGGTTTGCCGAACACAGCGCCGTCACAGTCCACCACGGTATCACAGCCGATCACGGTATCATCAGGGTGCTGCTGCGCCACGGCCAGGGCTTTGGCTTCTGCCAGGGCCTGGGCCAGCTGGGCAGGCGTTGCGGCGGTAATGCGGCTCTCGTCCACATCACTGGGGGCAACGGTATAATTGGGCGTGATCAGCGCCATCAGCTCCCGCCGCCGCGGGCTACCGGAGGCTAAAATCAAGGACATAATGGGATGTTCCTTTCGTAACAGATTCTACCGCACCACCGCGGCGAAACAAAGGGAAAATAGGAAGTTAGGAGGTAGGAGTTAGGAGTTGATTGAATTGGGAATTGGCAATGAACCATTAGCAATTTGGATATGGCAAGGTTGGCAATAGATGCCGTAACGAGATTTACCGCAAAGCGGCGGGCGCACACTGTGCACCCCTACGAGGGCATCTTAACTCCTCCCTCCTAACTTTCAACTATTTTCCTGTCGATCCAAACCCGCCTTCACCGCGTTCGGTTTCGTTCAGGGTGGCGGCGGGCACAAAGGCGGCCTGCCACACGGGAGCAATGCACAGTTGGGCTACGCGCTCGCCGGGGGCGATGGTGTAAGGCTCGGTGCCAAGGTTGATCATGGGCACTTTCAGCTCGCCGCGGTAATCGCTGTCTACAACGCCAACGCCGTTGGCCATGCACAGCCCGTGCTTGATGGAAAGCCCGCTGCGGGCATACACCAATGCCACGCACCCGGCATCCGGCAGCTCAATGGCAAGGCCGGTGGGCACCAGCATCCGCTGCATGGGGGCAATGGTCAACGGCTCTTCCAGCGCGGCGCACAAATCAGCCGCCGCCGCCCCCGCCGTTGCATATGCCGGTACCTTTGCCAGCGGGGAAAGAACGGAATATTTGACGATTTTTTGTTCCATAGTACGTTGGGGTGAGTTAGGAGGGAGAAGTGAGGAGTTAGGAGTTATCTCAATTAGGAATTAGCAATGAGCAATTAGAAATTACGATGCCCCCCGTAGGGGCGCATGATTGCAAATTCCATTATGGCATATATGGCAATGTTTCGGAACGGTCAAGACCGTTCCCTACAGAGCAAAACCTTAAGCCCTGCTTTAACTCCTAACTCCTACTTCCTCACTCCTAAGGCAACACCGCACAATTCCCGCCTTACGGCTTAAGCACCGCTTCGGCGGCTGCGGCACGGCATCTGCGTTGCCAAAATGCTCGATAAGACATCCAGTATTATCTGCGCTTTTGGCTTAGCATCTGCCGCACCTCGCTCGCCGTATCGGCACTTAGAATTATGCGGTATTGCCCTAACTTACCCTTCCTCCGATATTATGATTTAGTTATTCGTATAATATAGCCCTCTTGTAAACTCGCCGTCAAAGGGCTGCTGATGGAAAAGGTGGGTCAGGACCTCTTCCACGCGGTCGGCAGGTTCCAGGGTGAACGCGGCCACGGCAAGGTCCACCGGCATTTCGGTCAGGCGGTCCCCCATATAAAGTGGTACAGGGTTAAACACGGTGCGCATTCCGGCGCTGCCGGGGGCGGAGCACCGCACCGGGAAATCCCGCCCTTTGCGGTCCCGCAGTTTGCCCTTGTAGGTGCAGCCCGCGCAGCTGGTGTGTACATTGCGCAGCGGGCAGGCGCGGGTCAGCATCAGGGGCAGGTGGCCATAGCACAGGGCAGCGGTGGGCACCGGGGTGCCGTCTTTCTGCCGGGGTGCCACAGCACGCATGGCGGTCAGGGCCGTTTCAGGCTGCACCAGCAGGCCACAGACACCCAGGCACACATACTCTGCCGCAGACATTGGGTTGGTTACATTCAGCCCCAGCCCGCCGAACACCGGCAGGGGAGAGGCATACCCAAACTGCGCCAGATTGTTTGCAACCACACCCGCAAAATCAGAGCCTTCCAGCGCAGCCAGGCGGCGCATGATATCCGGTTCCACAGTGCCGAAAGCAGCGCGGGGCAGCTCCAGCAGCGTTTTGCAGCGCAAGGGCTGCGGCACAGCGTCCGCTTCCCGGATGGGCAGGATCAGATAGCGCAGCTTGGCCAGGTATTCGGCACCGGGCAGCTGGGCAGCGGTTTCAAAACGGGCGGCCAGCTGGGGTATCATGCCTACTTCGTGCTCGGCGTATTCCGGCAGGGTGATTTCCTTTGTGGTCAGGGGCGCAGGTTCACTGCGCTTTTGCAGCAGCTTGTCCAGCGCTTCGCGGCGCATCTCATTCCAGGCGGAGCCGGGCAAAAATCCGGGGCCGCCCTCGCCGCAGGCAAACTCAACCCCGGCGCAGGTGAACGGCGTACCGCCGGTTTTGCCCAGGGCACGCTCAATGCCGGGGGCGGGGTCTTTCTGTGCGGGCTGCGGTTCATCGGCGCTGTACACATTGACACGGCTGCCGTTGTCGTCGAAAGCTGTCAGCTTGATGCCGCCGTCCTCCACACCGCCGCTGACGCAGAAATGCACCGGAATGCGCTCCAGTTCGCGGCGGAACAGCTCGCGGGCTTTCGGCGTGGCGGCGCGCGTAGCGGCTGCATCGGCTTCGGTGCGCACGCCAAACATGGTGCCGTCATTGCGGCCTACCAGATAGGCATCACTGAAGCCGGAGCGGGAGAAAATATCCCGCAGCAGCGCTTCATCATAGGGCTGCCCGGCGCGGGCTGCGCGGCAGGCCGTTACCGCAGCGGCGGCATATTCCGGCGTGCGCAGGCGGCCTTCAATTTTAATGCTGGCAACCCCGGCGGCTTTCAGCTGGGCCATGTGGGGCACAAGGTCCATGTCTTTCAGGCTCAGGTGGCAGGCTTTGCCCGGCTGGCCGGGGCGCAGGCCGTTGGTGGCATCAAATGGCAGGCGGCAGGGACCCGCGCAGGCACCGCGATTGCCGCTGCGCCCGCCCAGGAACGCGCTCATCATGCACTGGCCGCTCATGGACATGCACATCGCGCCGTGTACAAACACTTCGCATTCGATCGGGCTTGCCTTTACCACGGCTTCGATCTCCGCCAGGCTCAGCTCACGGGCCAGAATGGCGCGGGAATACCCCAGCTTTGCCAGCATCTTGGCGCCCTCTGCGGTGTGGATGCTCATCTGGGTAGAGCCGTGCAGGCGCAGGCCAGGCGCAATGCTGCGCACCAGCTGCGCGGTGGCAAGGTCATCCACAATCACGGCATCCGCCCCGGCGGCGGCAACAGCGCGCACGGCATCGGCCAGGCCGCCCAGCTCGGCGGCGTAAACCAGCGTGTTCAGGGTCACATGCACCGCGACCCCGCGGGCATGACAAAAACAGACGGCTTCGCGCAGGGCATCAGGGTCAAAGTTCCCAGCGCTGCGCCGCGCATTGTAGCCATCCAGCCCAAGATATACGGCGTCAGCCCCGGCAAACACCGCAGCCCGCAGCATATCAGCATTGCCGGCGGGGGCCAGGATCTCCGGGCGCTGTAAAACAGTCTGTTCCATCAGGCTTCGCTCGTCAGGGAACGGCGGTGCAGGTCGTCCACCTTTTTACGCAGGGCAGCGTTTTCGCGGCGCAGCTCCTCGGCAGCCATCTTGGCGGAGGCGGCATCCTCCAGATAGTCTTTGATCTGGCGGCGCATATTATCCGCGCTGCCGCTGGCCTTTTCCAGCTCATCGCGGTAGTTCAGCGCGGTCATGATGGCAGCGGTGGTGATGGAAACCGAATTGGAAGAGCTCATCAGCTCATTCATATCAAGATTCAGGCGCTCGGCCAGATTCTGCATGTAATCTTCACTTTCGTTGGTTGAGATCACATAGCTCGAACCGCAGATGGTCAGACGTACTTTGTTAGCCATAGTTGGGGTCTCCTTTGTTTCAGTTGATGGTGTTTTTATCAGGAACACCCTGCACTTTTGTCGCCAAAAGCGGGACGGAAAGGGGCTTCTGCGCGGCAAAACCGCCCACCAGCCCCCGCAGTGCAGGAAAAATGCTTAAAATTATACCCTTATATTATAGTATAAAATGCCCGTAAGAAAAAGCCCCTTTTGTGTAAAATTGAAAAAATTGACGCGTGTGGGAAAAAAGCCTTGCACATATCGCCAATTTTGACTATAATGCTTAAGGTAAGTATTTTTATTGATTTTGAAAAATCAGTATAATCCCAGAGGATTCTGGTATAGATAAGCCGTAAGGAGAGGGATACTTTTGATGAAACTTACTAAAAAAGAATTTGAAAAAATTCTCAAAGACAAGGTCGTCAGCGAATGCGGCGTCACGTTGGACGTTGCTTCCGCCGAGCAGATCTACCGCTGCATGGCAATGATCGTTCGTCAGATCATGTCTGACCGCCAGAAGCAGTTCCAGGCCAAGACCTTGGGCGAAGGCAAAAAACAGGTCTATTACCTCTGCATGGAGTTCCTGATGGGCCGCAGCCTGCGCACCAGCCTGTTCAACCTGGGCCTGAACGAAGTTGCCGAGCAGGTTCTGGCTGACGCCGATATCAAGATCGACACCATTTATGAGCAGGAGCCTGATGCAGGCCTCGGCAACGGCGGCCTGGGCCGTCTGGCTGCCTGCTACCTGGATGGCATGGCTACCGACTGCATCCCCGGCACCGGCTACTCTATTTTGTATGAGTATGGCATCTTCAAGCAGAAGATCGTGGACGGCTGGCAGCAGGAAACCGCTGACAACTGGCTGCCCGGCGGCCAGGTGTGGATCAAATCCCACCCCGACCAGGCACAGGAGATCCGCTTTGACGGCCAGGCTATCGAGACCTGGGAGGGCGGTTTCCACCATGTCAAGTACGAAAACTACAATTCTGTCATTGCTGTTCCCAACGATATGTACGTTGCCGGTTACGGCACGCAGGGCGTTTCCAAGCTGCGCCTGTGGCAGGCCAAGGCACCCAGCTTTGATATGAGCAGCTTCAACGCCGGCAACTATAACACCGCTATCAGCCAGTCTGCTTCCGCAGAGCTGATCTCCAAGATCCTGTACCCCAACGATAACCACACCGAGGGCAAGATCCTTCGCCTGCGCCAGCAGTACTTCTTCAGCGCTGCTTCCGTTGCCGATATCCTGGGCAACCACCTGAACCAGTACGGTACCCTGGAAAACCTGCCGGATAAGATCGCCATCCAGCTGAACGATACCCACCCGACCATTGCCATCCCCGAAATGATGCGCATTTTGCTGGATGAGTGCAGCTATGAATGGGATGCAGCTTTCGACATCTGCCGCAAGGTCTTTGCTTACACCAACCACACTGTCATGAGCGAGGCTCTGGAAAAGTGGAACGTGGATATCTTCCGCTCCACCCTGCCGCGTATCTGGCAGATCGTGCAGGAAATGGACCGCCGCTGCCGTGCTGACCTGGAGAAAGCCTTCCCCGGCGACCAGGGCAAGATCGACTACATGGCAATCATTGGCGACAACCAGGTCCGCATGGCCAACATCTGCGCCTACACCTGCCATTCCATCAACGGCGTTTCCAAGCTGCACAGCGAGATCATCAAGGACAGCGTGTTCCATGATTACTTCCTGTACAAGCCGAAAGCATTCAAGAACGTTACCAACGGTATTGCTTACCGCCGCTGGCTGTTGGCTGCTAACCCCGGCCTGACCAAGCTGCTGGAAGATTCCATCGGCCCCGGCTTCAAGCAGGATGCTTCCGAGCTGAAGAAGTTCGAGAAGTTTGCTGACGATTCCGCCATGCTGGATAAGCTGGCCGCCGTCAAGCGCGCCAACAAGGTGAACTTTGCCAACTATCTGGAAAAGACCACCGGCCAGGTCATTGACCCGGATTCTATCTTTGACTGCCAGGTCAAGCGCATGCACGAGTACAAGCGCCAGCACCTGAACGCCATGAACATTGCCGCTGAGTACCTGTACCTGAAGGCAAACCCGAACGCTGACTTTGTGCCCAAGACCTATATCTTCGGCGCCAAGGCTGCCCCCGGCTACTACATGGCCAAGCAGATGATCCGCATGATCTGCAAGCTGGGCAAGCTGATTGACAACGATCCCGCTGTTAAAGATAAGCTGCGCATTGTCTACCTGGAAGACTACTGTGTCTCCCTGTCTGAACGCCTGATGCCCGCTTCCGAAGTGTCCGAGCAGATCTCTCTGGCCGGCACCGAGGCTTCCGGCACCGGCAACATGAAGTTCATGCTGAACGGCGCAATCACCTTGGGCACCCTGGACGGCGCGAACGTGGAAATCGCCGATGCCGCCGGTAAGGACAACGAGATTATCTTTGGTATGTTGACCCCCGAAGTCAACGCACTGAAAGGCATGGGCTACCATCCGCAGGCATTCATCTCTGATGATAATGTTGCCATGGCAGTTCTGGATATGCTGGAAAAAGGCTGGAACGGTGAGAACTTCAGCGAGGTTACCAACAACCTGCGCAACTCTGACCCGTACATGGTCCTGGCTGACTTCAAGGATTACCGCCGTGCCCAGCACACCGTGCAGGAACTGTACAAGCAGAAGCAGACCTGGAACCGTATGAGCCTGATGAACATCTCCAACGCCGGCATCTTCTCCGCCGACCGTTCCATCATGGATTACTCCCGCGATATCTGGGGCGCTACCCCGGTTAAATAATCTGCCCAAAGCAGAGCTTTAACCGCAGTGCGGGCGCGTGTGCAGCTGTGAACGTACACGCGCTGCCCGTACAATAAAATAAACGAACAGCCGCGATCCCGGCAGCCGACTTGAATTTGCCGGCACCAGTGGGTCACGGCTGTTTTTGTACACTTGTTCAATGTAAGGATTGATTTGTTTGCCTGAACAACCAACGCATATTTTTTTTAACTCCCGCTGTGCGGAGTATAAAACACCGTTTGGCGCAGTTCCGGCGGGGCAGACCGTTACCTGGCGGTTGACTGTGCCGGAAAGACTGGGCTATGTGGACCCACACCTGGTGCTGACCAAAGACCGCGAAGACCCCGTGCATTACCGCATGAATTTTGACGGCCAGACCCCCGGCGTAAACCATTTTGTGTTCCAGCTGGCCCCCACCACATCGGGATTATATTTTTACCACTTTGACCTGTACACGGATTTCCGCAAGATTTATCGCACCGCCAACGGGGAAGGTGAGCTGACCTGGGTGAATGGCCTGGATTGGCAGCTGACGGTGTACGAGCCGGACTTCAAGACCCCGGACTGGATCAAAGACGGTACGATGTACCAGATCTTCCCGGACCGCTTTTATGAGGGCGTACCCAACAAGCCGCTGCCCTTTGCGGACCGCATTTACCGTCCGGATAAAACCGGCGAGCCGTATTTTTGGCCCAATGAGCAGAGCGAAGGTTACCTGAACATGGACTATTACGGCGGCGATTTTGCGGGCATCCAGCAAAAGCTGCCTTACCTGGAAGAGTTGGGCGTTACCTGCATTTACCTGAACCCTATTTTTGAGGCCCACGCCAACCACCGCTACAATACGGCCAACTACCTGAAAGCCGATCCACTGCTGGGCACCAACGAGGATTTTGCCGCCCTGTGCGCCGAGGCCAAAAAACACGGCATCCGCATTATTCTGGATGGCGTGTTCAGCCACACCGGTTCGGATTCGCTCTATTTTAACCGCGAAGGCCGCTATGGCCCCGGCGGCGCTTACCGTGACCGCAATTCGCCCTACCGCAGCTGGTATGACTTCGATTCCGGTTATGTCGGCGGCTACCGCAGCTGGTGGGGCTTTGAGACCCTGCCCGAAGTGGAGGAGGAGGACCCCTCTTACGGCAACTTTGTCTGCGGCAAGGGTGGCGTGATTGATACATGGCTGGGGCTGGGGGCTTCCGGCTTCCGGCTGGATGTGGCGGATGAACTGCCTGATGATTTTATCGAAAAGATCCGTGCCGCCGTCAAAGCCCACGGCGAGGACAAGCTGCTCATCGGCGAAGTGTGGGAGGACGCCACCACCAAGGAAGCGTTCGACCACCGCCGCACCTACCTGCGCGGCCATGGGCTGGATGCCACCATGAACTACCCGTTCCGCAATGCAGCTGTGGCTTTTGCCCGCGGCGAGGATGCCAGCGCGGTGGGGGAGCAGATCATGTCCATCTGCGAAAACTATCCCAAACCGGCGCTGGACTGCGCAATGAACTTCCTTTCCACCCACGATACCGAGCGCGGTATTACCGCCATTGCAGGCGAACCCGCCAATGGCCGCGACCGCTACTGGCAGAGCAAGCGCATGATCCCCGGCGACCGCATTGATGATGCCCTGCGCCGCGTGCTGCTGGCTTACGCCATGCTGTACACCCTGCCCGGCGTGCCCTGCGTGTATTATGGCGATGAGATCGGGATGCAGGGCTACCGCGACCCGTTCAACCGCGCATATTTTGACTGGAACTCCACCGAGCGCCGCCTGCGCGTGCCGCTGACCAACCTGGCCCGCCTGCGCCGCAGCTGCGATGCTTTTGACGGCGGCAGCATGGAGCTGGTGGAAGCCAGCACCGATGTGCTGCACTACCGCCGCGTGGGTAAGGAGCAGTCCGCGGAGATTATCCTGAACAACGGCCCGCACCTGATTGTCCGCACCGCCTTTGGCAAGCAGACCGAAGTAAACCCCGGCGGCTTTACCATCCTGGTAGAAGATAACCAACCGGAGCATGTGGGGTATTTTAAGTACTACTGATTTGATGGGCAGGCGCTTACTGGGCGAAAGCGAACGGAATTGCAGAATTAGCAATTAGGAATGAGTAATTAGAAATTGTAGGAAAAAGCCACGGCTTTGCGTTTGATGCAGGGCCGCGGCTTTTGGTTTTATTCGATTAAAGGGATGGAGTAGAAGGCAGGGGAGCGGGACGGAACTTTTTGCTGGCAACCAGCAGCAGGGTCAGGATGGCAATAGCAGACCATGCGCCGGTGAGGTAGAGGAACCAGTTGCTGATATCCAGAAAAACAGCTCCGGCGGCGGTGAAAAGCAGATTGTACAGCTCAACGACTGCAATATACCCGGCGCTGAAACAGAACAGCCGCGCAAACAACTGCGGAAGAAGCTTTGGTGCCCGGAACACAAACCGGAAAAACATCAAAATACCGATGCAGAAAAAACAGAGGAACTTGAGGTAAGCGTGCGGGTCATACCCCTGCAGGCAATGCAGAATGTTCAGCGGCGAAAAATCCCAGAAAACATCCTTGCCGGCAATGCCAAAACGATAGTTGGCAAACCCGGTGCTGTGGTAAAGCTGCCCATTCAGAACCCAGAACCGCATAAAGCGTAGGTCGTTATACAGACACACGCCCGCCGCCAGCAAAAGGTCAAAAATCAGGTTATAAATTTTGTGGGATTTCACCATAACGAACGACTACCTTTCCCATGTAAAGCAGTAAATAAAACATACAGAAACGGACACAACAAGTAAAAGAAACAACTACTATATAGATGCTAGCATACCACCTGCTGTATGTCAATAAAAAATCTGAATAATATTCCCTTGACGGAATACAGCAAAATATATAAAAAGACCGATGCAGCAAATAGTTCCGGCGGATGAGGGGCGACCTTTCTGTGAAAAGCGAAAACTCCGCCCAATTTGTAGGGAACGGTCAAGACCGTTCCCTACAAAACAATTTTGAGTGCCATCCAAAACGAAAAGACCCACTGCACGCCATAATCCCGTGCAGCGGGCCTTGTTTATATTCTATCTGTAATTTATTATTTTAAAGTTCCTTCTTTTCAAAGAAGGAACAACAACCCCCGTAACAAAACTCAGCCCAGGCTGATGCCCATGGAGCGGGCAACGTTGAGCATATCGCAGTCATCGGGCACGCCGCGGGTCTTGCCGGCGATGTCTACCAGCGGGTTGGCAGTAACGTGGTTGTTCACCATGGCAACGGTCACGCCAAAATGGTCGTCCGCCACCAGGCGTGCGGCATAGGTGCCAAACTGGGTGGCCAGCACGCGGTCATAGGCGCTGGGGCTGCCGCCGCGCTGCATATGGCCCGGCACACAGATGCGGGTCTCGGCACCGGTCAGCTCCTCCACCTGCTTGGCAATGCGGTTGGTGGCGGTGGTGTAACCGGCAGCGGCGCGCTTGGCGGTCCATTCTTTGCGCTTCATCTTGGATTCCTCGGTGGAAAGCGCACCTTCGGCAACCGCCAGGATGGAGAAGTTCTTGCCGGCCTTCTGGCGGCGCATAACAGCTTCGGCCACCTTCTTGATGTCATAGGGGTGCTCCGGAATCAGGATGATGTCCGCACCGCCTGCAATGCCGGAATACAGCGTCAGCCAGCCGGCCTTGTTGCCCATGACCTCAATGCACATTACGCGGCTGTGGCTGCCCGCAGTGGTGTGGATGCGGTCAATAACGTCAGTGGCAATGTCCACAGCGGTATGGAAACCGAAAGTAACATCGGTGCCAAAAATATCATTGTCGATCGTTTTGGGCAGGCCGATGATGTTCAGACCCTCCTGGCTGAGCAGGTTTGCCGTTTTGTGGGTGCCGTTGCCGCCCAGGCAGAGCAGGCAGTCCAGCTTGGCGTCCTTGTAGGTCTTTTTCATGGCGGCAACCTTGTCCACCTTGTCATCGCCCACAACGCGCATCATCTTGAACGGGGTGCGCTTGGTGCCAAGAATCGTGCCGCCTACCGTCAAAATGCCGGAAAACTCATCCGGTGCCATGACGCGGTAGTTGCCGTTGATCAGGCCGTCATAACCGTTCAGAATGCCAATGATCTCCACCTTGTCGCCCATGCGCTGATACAGCGCTTTGGCCACGCCGCGGATGGTTGCGTTCAGGCCGGGGCAGTCACCGCCGGATGTCAAAATACCAACACGCATCTTCATAGAAACCTCCCTGTCAGGCCGGTGCCGCTGGCGGCACGCGTACCGCGTTGCTGCACAATGCCGGGCAATGTGCATACAATTTGCATATTCTATCTTTTACAATACGCCACGCAGGCGGTTTTGTCAATGCGGTGCGGGGGGAGCAGGGGGAAAATTTTTGTAACCATTCCAAAACCGGGCAGAGAGGATGCAGATGCCGGATTTTTTACATGTTTAACAAAAAAATCACAAAGATAAAGCGTTTCTTGTGTTTGATGCAGGCATATGGTATAATGAAACTGCAAAAGAGTACATTCTCTTTTGGTCCGCAGATCACCTTGCAACAAGGAGATATAGATATGAAAAAGCGTGTAACGTTTTTGGCAGCTCTGCTGGTTGCGGCATGCTTTGGTGCAACCGTGGCGATGGCAGAAGGCAGCGCCAAAGTAACCGCCCAAAGCGGCCTGAATATGCGCCAGGGCCCCGGCATCAATTATAATGTGGTGACGGTATTGAATAACGGCGCAACCGTGAATGTTGTTACCCCTGATGACGGCAATGGCTGGACTTATGTGACCAGCGGCAAAAATGCGGGCTGGGTGGCAACCAAGTATCTCAGCGGCAGCGCCGCCACCACGCAGGCACCTTCCTGGCGCGGCAGCGCCGTCAACTGCACCGTTAAAAGCGATGCGAACATCCGCCGCGGCCCCGGTACGGACTTTGGCGTGCTGGGCGTTGTGCCCGCAGGCTTTACCGTCAGTGTGGACAGCTACCAGGATGGCTGGGCCAGTGTGACCTGGGGGGATGTTTCCGGCTACATTGCAACCAAGTTGCTCAACGGCCTGCCTGCCGCCAACGGCGGTACCTTCACGGCCAGCAACTCCACCAGCGGCCGCTACGAGGGTGCGGATGTGACCTGCACCCTGAACAGCGACGCCAACCTGCGCAGCGGCCCTGCCACCAGCTATGAGGTGCTGACCGCCGTTCCCGCAGGCTTTACCGTTACGGTACACAGCTATGCCAACGGCTGGTCCTGCGTGACCTGGGGCGATACCACCGGTTACATTTCCAACAGCCTGATCAACGGCCTGCCCACCGCCAACGGCGGCAAGGGCGGCAGTTCTTCCGGCAGCACTGCCGGTACCAGCTGGTACGGCGGCCATGATTATTCCAACGTGTACGACTACAGCTATTACCGCAGCCAGAACGCTGATCTGCGCGCCGCGTTTGGCAATGATGCCAACGCCTACCTGCAGCACTTTGTGAACTATGGCATGGCGGAGGGCCGCCAGGGCCGCGCCAGCTTTAACGTATATACTTACCGGGATGAACACCCCGAACTGTGGGAAAAGTTTGGTGATAACCTGCGCGGCTACTACCTGTGGGCGTGCGGGATCCCGCAGTAAAAAAAATTAAGGCAACACCGCACAATTCCCGCCTGACGGCTTAAGCACCGCTCCGGCGGCTGCGGCACGGCATCTGCGTTGCCAAAATGCTCGATAATACATCCAGTATTATCTGCGCTTTTGGCTTAGCAGCTGCCGCACCTCGCTCGCCGTATCGGCACTTAGAATTATGCGGTATTGCCTAACCAATCAGGAGGTGTCAAGATGACATTTCTGTTTTGGGCAGCAGCCATTGTGATGTTTGCCATTGCGGAAGCTGCTACCACGGCGCTGGTTTCCATCTGGTTTGCCGTTGGTGCAGCGGCGGCCATGGTGGCCAGTATCTTTACCGCATCGCTGGGCGTTCAGTGCGCCGTGTTTGCCGTGGTGTCCGCCGTAACGCTGGCCGTTATGCTGCCGCTGCTGGCAAAGCGCCGCACCATGCGCCAGCCGCCCATTACCAACGGTTCGCCGCTTACCATCGGCAGCCGCGGCATTGTTCTGCGGGAAATCCCGCAGGGGGATATCGGCCGCGTGCGTGTGGATGGGCTGGATTGGCAGGCCCGCACGGTGGACGGCACTCCGCTGCCAAAAGATGCATGCTGCGAAGTAAAAAACGTGGACGGCGCGGTACTGATCGTATCCGCTGTTCCCGTACCGGCTGCGGCACAGCCCGCAGAACAACTGCACTAAGGCAGCCTGCCAAAGTGCCCCGTATTGTTTGAGGAGGCCCCTAATGTTACTGGTTATTGCTATTCTGCTGGTCCTTGTGCTGATCGGCATCGCCCGCTGCATTGTCATTGTGCCCCAGTCCAACGCCTATGTTACCGAGTGGCTTGGCGTGTATAAGGATACCTGGGGTGCCGGCCTGCACCTGCGCACTCCCTTTGTGGAGCGTGTGTCCCGCAAGGTCAGCCTGAAAGAAGAAGCCGCAGACTTTCCCCCGCAGCCCGTTATCACCCGCGACAACGTTACCATGATGATCGATACCGTTGTGTTCTTCCAGGTGTTTGATGCCAAGCTGTTTGCTTACGGTGTCAACCGCCCCATCCAGGCCATCGAGAACCTTTCTGCTACCACGCTGCGCGATATCATCGGTTCTATGTCCCTGGATGAAACGCTGACCAGCCGCGATCTGATCAACACCAAGATCACCGCCAGCCTGGACGAAGCGACCGACCGCTGGGGCATTAAGGTAAACCGCGTGGAGCTGAAAAATATTGAGCCCCCGGCAGAGATCCGCCAGGCCATGGAAAAGCAGATGAAGGCCGACCGTGAAAAGCGCGCTTCCATCCTGCTGGCGGAAGGTGAAAAGCAGGCAGCCATCACCCGCGCCGAAGGCGAAAAGGAAAGCGCCATCCTGCGCGCCGAAGCCGTAAAGCAGCAGCGCATCCGGGAAGCTGAGGGCGAAGCCCAGGCCCTGCTGATGGTGCAGAAAGCTAAAGCGGACTCTATCCGCCTGATCAACGAAGCCGCCCCCAGCCAGAACATGCTTGCCCTGCGCAGCATGGAAGCTATGGAAAAAGTGGCTGACGGCCAGGCCACCAAGATCATCGTCCCCTCCGAAATGCAAAACCTCGCCGCAACCGTGGCAGCGATTAAGGAAAGCTAAGCTCAATTAGGAGTTAGGAAGTAGGAGTTAGGGCAATACCGCATAATTCTAAGTGCCGATACGGCGAGCGAGGTGCGGCAGCTGCTAGGCCAAAAGCGCAGATAATACTGGATGTCTTATCGAGCATTTTGGCAACGCAGATGCCGTGCCGCAGCTGCCGGAGCGGTGCTTAAGCCGTAAGGCGAGAATTGTGCGGTGTTGCCTTAGGAGTTAAACGGCGGTTTGAATGTCCGCCGCAAGCCTATAAAATAAATGTAGGGAACGGTCTTGACCGTTCCCTACATTTTTGTTTTAATATTCAGACAGAACTTTTTGGCATCTGCGGCCCAAAAAACTCCTAACCCCTACTTCCTAACTCCTACCTCTCCATCCATTCCCTCATCGCATCCATCAGGTTTCGGGCATCCTGGCGGCCGAGCTCATATTGTGCATTCAGAACTTCGATGTCGTGTTCCATACGGCCAACATGCAGTAACTTGCTGGGGCGAATCAAAAAAACATCGCCCTGTTTGGCGGCCTGTTCTACAGCGCACACTTCGGTGTTGTACATCTGGTCGCGGCCGCGCATGGCCTCCACAAAGGCGGGATACTTGCGGTACATAGCTTCAAACGGGGCCATGGCGGCGGGCTGTTTCAGGTATCCGGCGGGCTGGGTCAGCACTACAATGCTTTTGCGGCAGCCGAAATCTTTCATTTTGGCATAGGGGATGCTGTCGCTCACGCCGCCATCCAGATAGAGATTGCCGTTCCACTCCACCATTTTGGAGCACAGCGGCATGGACGCTCCCGCGCGAATCACATCCATCTTGCTGCCAACTTTCAGCTCGTCGCACAGGATATACTCCGGCTTGCCAGTGCGCACATTGGTTACGGTGGCATAAAAATCAACGGGGGCTTTTTCAAAAGCAACTTCGTCAAAAGGATCCAACCGCAAGGGGATATCCTCATAGCAGAACTTGGTGCCCACCACATCGCCGGTGGTCAGCAGGGAATACAGGCCCATAAAGTGCTTATCACTGCGGTATTTGCGGTAATAGCGGATGCTGCGCCCTTTTTGCCCGGCTACATAGCTGCACCCGTGCAGCGCACCGGCCGAAACCCCCACCACAACGTCCGGCATGATACCGGCTTCCAGGAAAACATCCAGCACACCGGCGGTGTAAATGCCGCGCATGGCACCGCCTTCCAGCACAAGGCCAAGGCGCTGGCCGAATGGTGTATTTGTTGCCATATCTTCATTCACCTCGTATCATCGTGATTCGTGATCATTAAAAGGGCAGTGCCGCGGCACAGTCCTCGTCCGTATAAACGGCAATTCCGTTTTGTTCCAGCAGCTCGGCGGCTACACCGCTGCCGGAAATTTTTTTGCCGCTGAAAGTGCCGTCATAAATCGTGCCGTGGCCGCAGCTGGGGCTGTTGGCTTTCAGCACGGCTACCCGGCAGCCCGTCAACCTTGCCAGCTGCAGGGCAATTTCGGCACCTTTGCGGTACTGGGCGGTCACGTCGGCCCCGGCAGCCGTCACCACGCGGGAACCGATGCGCTCCGCAGGCGTGCGCGGTGTGGGTAAGCCGCCGTACACTTCGGGGCAGACGGGCACCAGCTCATGCCCGGCAGCCTGCAAAGCCGCTACCAGGGCCGGGCGCGCGTTATCGCCGCCGGAATATTTGCACGCAACGCCAAGCAGGCAGGTGCTGATGAGAACTTTCATGCCGGACACCACTTTCAGATAAAAATTGCGGGATGTTTAGGGCAATACCGCATAATTCTAAGTGCCGATACGGCGAGCGAGGTGCGGCAGCTGCTAAGCCAAAAGCGCAGATAATACTGGATGCTGCAAGGTGAGCGCCGCCAGTGGCGGATGCAGCGAACCGAAGCAGGGGCAGCGGTCGCAGAGTGCGAGGGGCTTTTGCCCCCGAAACACGATGCGGGTACCGCAACCCGACATTATCGAGCATTTTGGCAACGCAGATGCCGTGCCGCAGCTGCCGGAGCGGTGCTTAAGCCGCAAGGCGGGAATTGTGCGGTGTTGCCTTAGAATATAAACATCATAAACAGGTTTTTATTATATCATAAACTTTTTGCCCGGCGCATACAATTTGCTTTGAATTTGAACAAAGGGGGCAAACTGTATGAGAAACCAAAACCGCATTACCCCGGCGCAGGCCCGGCAGCTGATGCAGCAGCGGGCCATTTTGTGGGATGTGCGCACCCCAGCGGAGTATGCCGCGGGGCATATCCCCAGTGCGCGCAATGTTCCGTTGGACCGGCTGGAAGAGGAGCTGCCGAACCTGCCGTCCAACGGCCACCCGGTCATTGTCTGCTGCCGCAGCGGGCAGCGCAGCGCCATAGCGGCGGAGCTGCTGGCCCAGGCGGGGCGGCAGGTGTACGACCTTGGCTCTATCAACTGCTGGGATGGCCCGCTGACACGGTAATAAGGAGAAGCCCATGAAGCGCTGGTACAACCGAAAGCCCGAAACGATGCAGGATTGGCTGCTGCTGTTTGCGGTGGCTGCCGCGCTGCTGGCTGCGGTGTGGTATCTGCCCGCCATCGCGGCTGCGTTGCGGGTGCTGCTGGGGCTGGCAACGCCCTTTGCGGGCGGTTTGGCGCTGGCCTATGTGCTGGATATCCCCGCCCGCTGGTTTGCCATCCACCTGTTCGGAGGGCGGCGCGGGCCGGGTATCCTGCTGGCGTATCTGGCACTTTTTGGCACAGTTGCGGCACTGGTGGGGCTGGTTGTACCGCAGCTGGTGCAAAGCGTGGGCAGCTTTGCCGCGGCTCTGCCCGGCTACCTGGAAAACGCGCAGGCGTTGCTGGAGCTGGTGCAGGCAAACTATGGGGTGGATACCACCAGCCTGAGTGAACTGCTGCTGAATTCCGGCAGCAGCGTGGAAAGCTTCCTTTCCGGCCTGGCCCCGCAGTTGGCCCAGGCGGCCATGGGGGCGGCGGGGCAGGTGGTGAATGGTTTTCTGGCGTTGGCGGCCTCGGTGTACCTGCTGTGCGGCAAGGCGGAACTGCTGCATACTGCCCGCCTGGCCCTGCGCACTGCGCTGTCGCCGCGCACCGCGGGTAACGTGCTGGGCGTGTTTGCCATGGCCAACAAAACGTTCAGCGGCTACATTGGCGGACAGCTGGTGGATGCTGTATTGGTTGGCGGCGAAACGTTTGTGTTAATGCTTTTGTTCGGCATCCCGTATGCGCCGCTGATCAGCGTGGTGGTGGCCGTTACCAACATTGTGCCCATGCTGGGGCCTTATCTGGGGGCGGTGCCGGGGGCAGCGCTGCTGCTGTTCAGCGGCCAGCCGGTGCATGCGCTGGAATTTTTGGTCATTGTTCTGGTGGTGCAGCAGGTGGACGGAAACTTTATTGCGCCGCGCATTCTGGGCAGCGCCACGGGCATTTCCGGCCTGTGGGTGCTGGCGGCTATTGTGGTGGGCGGCGGACTGTTCGGCATTCCGGGCATGGTCATCGGGGTGCCGGTACTGGGGGTGGCGGCCAACCTTGCCAAAGCGGCCCTGCCCAGGGAACCGGATGGGGAAAAAACAAAACCGGGCGGGGAAACATAGCGTGGAACCAGTGCAACATATTTCACCACACTGTTTGCATAATGTTAAGATTTTGCCCCTTGAAAAGCCGCCGTTAGATGTTACAATTAAACTGTAAGAGTTTGTGCCGCCGGTGGCGGTCAAGTAGGGGCAGAACAGTTTTTGCAGGCTGGCAGAGCCCCTTATGTCAGGAGAATGTGTATGAATGAGCAGAACGACCATATTTGGATGCACAAAAAACCGGAAACGGTTTTTGACTGGCTGGCGATCATTGCCATCAGCATTGCGCTGTACCTGATGCTGGGGCACCTGAATGTGTTTGCCGGCGGCATTGCCAAGTTTTTGGATATTGCGGCCCCCTTTGCCAGCGGCATTGTGATCGCCTATGTGCTGGACTGTATTGTGCGCCCGGTGCAGCGGTATGTGATGAAAGAGAACCCCAAGCTGCGCTGGCTTTCCATCCTGATTGCCTATATTGTTGCGGCGCTGATTATTACGCTGTTGGTTTCCATGGTGGTGCCGCAGGTCGTTTCCAGCATTACCATGCTGTTCACCAACCTGCCGCTGTACATATCCAATGTGCAGAACCTGCTGGATATGCTGCAAAACCGCTATGGCCTTGATTTGAGCCGGGCAACCGAAATGCTGGATAATTACGAAAGCATGATGAACAGCCTGACTGAAGTGCTCAAATCCTCGGCACCGCAGATCATGGCATATGTCTCCGGTGTGGCATCTAACGTGGTGGATATTTTTACTGCACTGGCTTCCAGCGTGTACATGCTGGCCGAAAAAGACAAGCTGCTGCGCCAGCTGCGCACCATGGTGCACGCGTTTTTCCCGCCGTATATTGCAGATACCGTGCTGGAAACCTGCAGCTTTGCCAACAACAATTTTGAAGGCTTTTTTGGCGGCAAAATCATTGATTCTGCCATCATTGGCGTGCTGACTTTTGTCTGCTGCAATATTTTTGGCATCGAGTTTGCCCCGCTGATCGCGGTCGTGGTTGGCATTACCAACATCATCCCGGTGTTTGGCCCCTTCATCGGCGCAATCCCCTGTTTGCTGATTCTGGTGTTCGTCAACCCGTTTGATGCTCTCAAGTTCCTGATTCTGATCATTGCCATCCAGCAGGTGGACGGCAATATCATTGGCCCCAAAATTTTGGGCAAGTCCATCGGCGTATCGGCCCTGTGGGTGCTGGTGGCCATCGTGATCGGCGGCGACTTGCTGGGGGTTGTGGGCATGGTCGTCGGCGTGCCTACTTTTGCCACATTCTATGGCCTGCTGCGCCAGTTTACCGCCTGGTGCCTGGAGCGCCGCGGCATTGATGCCGAAGGAAACCCGCGGGCGAAGCAGGCAGAACCCGTGCAGCCGTTAAATGAAAACCAAGTTCAGCCCCGGAATGAAACCGAAAATCAGCCCGTTGCCGTGCAGCATTAAACCATAAATAAACAGCAGCCCCGCCGGAACGCACCCCCGGCGGGGCTGCTGCTTTGCTGCACGGGGGGAGTAAAACAGTAAAAAAAGTTCTTGACAACCTTTGTGGATGGTGCTATTCTTTAGCTGTTAAAAGCATTGATCGGGAAAAGTACCATCCAATAGCTGCACAGAGAGCCGGGCCATGAGCTGGAAGCCCGGACAGGGAAGGGATGCGAAAGAACACCCGTTAGCTGCAAACCCAAAGCGGGCATTCCCCGCAAGTAAGGGCGCCGCACCGCCGCGCGTTAAAACGGCAGCGTTTCAAAGGTGAACGTGTACGGAAAAAGTGACCGTATGCCATTATTCGGGCTGCGGTAATTTAGGTGGCACCGCGGATCAAGACAGCGATTCGTCCTAATACAAGGACGAAGTGGGCTGTCTTTTTTTGTTACCATTTCGCAGGGAAGAAATACTGGTGTAAATGGAAAAAGGAGTGTTACCAAATGTGCTGTGTATTAGGGTATGCCGGACATGATCTGTCCAAAGAAAAATTTACCGAATTGTTGATGCGTACTGCTTCCCGCGGGCCGGATGACCAGCGTGTGGCAGAAACTGAGTTTGGCCTGCTGGGCTTTGGCCGTTTGGCCATTATGGGTCTGACCCCGGAAGGCATGCAGCCCTTCTTCCGCGGCAACGACTGTGTTGTCTGCAACGGCGAACTGTATGGCTTCCGCCCGGTCAAAAAAGAGCTGGAAGCTGATGGCTACACCTTTGAGTCGGATTCTGACTGCGAGATCATCCTGCCGCTGTATTACAAGTACGGCCTGGATATGTTCAATCATCTGGATGCCGAGTTCGCCATGATTTTGTACGACAGCCGCAAAAAATGGCTGATCGCTGCGCGTGACCCCATCGGTATCCGCCCGCTGTTCTATGGTTATAGCGAATCCGGCCACATCGCCTTTGCTTCCGAGGCCAAGAACCTGATCGGCCTGTGCAAAAAGATCTATCCGTTCCCCATCGGCAGCTATTACTGCAACGGCAAGTTTGTGCGTTACTGCGATATTGCCGATACCCCCGCTTACAACACCGATGATATGGACACCACTCTGACCAAGATCCGCGAAAAGCTGGTGGCCGGTGTGGATAAGCGGTTGGACGCCGACACTCCGGTGGGCTTCCTGCTTTCCGGTGGCCTGGATTCCAGCCTGGTGTGTGCCATTGCCGCCAAAAAGCTGGGCAAGCCCATACGCACCTTTGCCATTGGCATGAGTGAGGACGCCATTGACCTGAAGTACGCCAAGCAGGTGGCGGATTACCTGCACGCCGACCACACCGAGGTCATCATCAACAAGGAAATTGTGCTGAATGCGCTGGAAGAAGTTATCGCCATGCTGGGCACCTGGGATATCACCACCATCCGTGCTTCGGTTGGCATGTATCTGGTGTGCAAGTACATCCATGAGCACACCGATATCCGTGTGCTGCTGACCGGCGAAATTTCGGATGAGCTGTTCGGTTACAAGTACACTGACTTCGCCCCCTCCGCCCACGAGTTCCAGGCAGAAAGCCAGAAGCGCATCCGTGAGCTGTTCATGTACGATGTGCTGCGCGCAGACCGTTCCATCAGCGTCAACAGCCTGGAAGCCCGCGTGCCGTTCGGTGATCTGGATTTTGTCAAATATGTCATGTCCATTGACCCGGCCCGCAAGATGAACATTTACAACAAGGGCAAGTACCTGCTGCGCAAAGCCTTTGAGGGCGACTGGCTGCCGGAAAGCATCCTTTGGCGTGAAAAGGCAGCGTTCTCGGACGCCGTGGGACATTCCATGGTGGATGACATCAAGGAGTATGCCGAGAGCTATTACACCGACCGTGAGTTTGCCGAAAAGAGCGGCAAGTATGCCTACTGCCGCCCCTTTACCAAGGAAAGCCTGCTCTACCGTGAAATTTTTGAAAAGTATTACCCCGGCCAGGCAGAGATGATCGTGGATTACTGGATGCCCAACAAGGCATGGCCCAACTGCGCCGTCAACGATCCCAGCGCCCGCGTGCTGAAAAACTACGGCGATTCCGGTAAATAATTTTACGAGGGCTTTGTGTTCCTTCTTTGAAAAGAAGGAACTGAAGAAACTTTAATAATATAGGGCAATACCGCATAATTCTAAGTGCCGCAGCCGCCGGAGCGGTGCTTAAGCCGTCAGGCGGGAATTGTGCGGTGTTGCCATAGAATTCACACCCCCGCCGTGGATGCACAACTCCGCGGCGGGGGTGCGTTCTATGCGCTGCCACTTGCCCCAAACCGGGGGATAGGCTATAATGAAGGAACCAAACAAAAGGAGCATTTTTGCATGAACATCCGTCCCGCGCAGCCGGGTGATTTGCCCGCGCTGCTTGAAATATTTGCCCATGCCCGCGCTTTTATGGCACAGACCGGCAACCCCACCCAGTGGCCCGCTACCTACCCCGGCGCAGAGCTGATGCAGCAGCAGATCGCCCGCGGCGTCTGCTATGTTCTGGAGGGTAATGCCCGCCCGGAGGCAACGTTCTGTTACATTCCCGGCCCGGAACCGACTTATGCCGAAATCTATGATGGTGGCTGGCCGGATGATGCTCCCTATGCCACCATCCACCGCATGGCATCGGCCGGGCGGGTGCATGGGGCGGCGGCAATCTGCTTTGCCTGGTGCGCGGCCCGCGGCCTGCCCCTGCGCGCCGATACCCACGCGGACAACAAAGTAATGCAGTACCTGCTGGAGAAAAATGGCTTTGTGCGCTGCGGCAATATTACACTGGCGGATGGAACTTCCCGCATTGCCTACCATTGCACTGTGCCGCCGCGCGGGGGCAAACAGCAAACTGCTGCCCAGGCCGCCGCAGCGCTGGCCCAGGCAGCCAAAGCTCTGCCCAAACCAGCCGACGGCCCGCTGCTGGTTGCATTGGATGGCCGCTGCGCCGCGGGCAAAACCACCATTGCCGCCCAGATGGCCCGGCAATACGGCTGGGGTGTAGTGCACTTGGATGACTTCTTTTTGCAGCCGATCCAGCGCACCCCCCAGCGCATGGCGGAGCCCGGCGGCAACCTGGACCGCGAACGCCTGATTGCCGAGGTGCTGGAACCCCTGCGCGCCGGGCAGCAGGGGAGCTACCGCCTGTTTGACTGCCGCACGATGGCGCTTGCCCCCGGCACTGTACCGCTGCCCCAGACGCCGATCATTTTGTTGGAAGGTTCCTACTCCTGCCACCCGGACCTGTGGAATTACTGCGCCTTGCACGCCTTTGTGGATGTGGAGCCTGCCGAGCAGCTGCGCCGCCTTGCCGCGCGCGCCCCGGAAAAGCTGGAAGATTTCAAAACCAGATGGATCCCCAAAGAGGAAACCTATTTTGCACATTTCCAGATCCCGGAACGGTGCGAGGTGAAGGTATAATTACGGCACGTTTTGTAAGACCCTGCCGGCCTATAAAATGCTGTCAGGGGGATGCCCTTATCCCGCCACGAAAAATCATAAATGGTTTGCTGTGCACCTAAGGCAACACCGCACAATTCCCGCCTTGCGGCTTAAGCACCGCTCCGGCAGCTGCGGCACGGCATCTGCGTTGCCAAAATGCTCGATAATGTCGGGTTGCGGTACCCGCATCGTGCTTCGGGGCAAAGCCCTCGCACTCTGCGACCGCTGCCCCTGCTTCGGTTCGCTGTTTCCGCCACTGGCGGCGCTCACCTTTGCAGCATCCAGTATTATCTGCACTTTTGGCTTGGCATCTGCCGCACCTCACTCGCCGTATCGGCACTTAGAATTATGCGGTATTGCCATAATAAAACCAAAAATCCCGGCACGATTTTCATTCCAAAATCATGCCGGGATCTTTATTATTCTATGCGAAGCCGATTAGCGAAGCCGATTAAAGTTTTTCGCCGAAGCCTTTTTTCAAAAAGGCTGGAAAGGCAAACTTAAAATCAACCCTTGCTCTTTTTGCTGGTGGCCTTCATGCGCAGGTCGTGGTCCAGGATGCGCTTGCGGATGCGCAGGTTCTCCGGAGTAACTTCCAGCAGCTCGTCCGGTGCCAGGAATTCCAGGCAGCCTTCCAGGCTGAACTTGGTCACGGGGATCAGGCGCAGAGCATCGTCACTGCCGGATGCACGGGTGTTGGTCAGGTGCTTGGTCTTGCACACGTTGACGGTGATGTCCTCACCGGTCGGGGTGTAGCCAACAACTTCGCCCTCGTAAACCTTCTCGCCTGCGGTCACAATCAGGGTGCCGCGCTGCTGGGCGTTGAACAGACCGTAAGTGACGGCATCGCCGGTATCAAAGCTGATCAGGGAGCCGCTGGAACGGGTGGCAATGGGGCCGCACCATTCTTCGTAACCATCAAAAATGGTGTTCATGATGCCTTCGCCGTGGGTGTCGGTCAGGAACTGGCTGCGGTAGCCAAACAGGCCGCGGCTGGGCATACGGAACTCCAGACGGGAACGGTTGTTCATCATCTGCATGTTCATCAGGATGGCCTTGCGGGCGCCCAGAGCGGTCATAACGTTGCCCTGATAGGTTTCCGGCACGTCAATCACAACGCGCTCCATGGGCTCCATGGTCTTGCCGTTCTCCTCATGGGTCAGAACATGCGGGGGGCTGACCTGCAGCTCGTAACCTTCGCGGCGCATGGTCTCAATCAGGATGGACAGGTGCATTTCGCCACGGCCCATTACGCGGAAGGAATCGTTGGTGGCGGAATCTTCCACACGCAGGGCAACGTCCTTCAGCAGCTCGCGCTGCAAGCGGTCACGGATCTGGCGGCTGGTGACGTACTTGCCTTCCTTGCCGGCAAACGGGGAATCGTTGACGGAGAAGGTCATCTCAACGGTAGGATCGTTGATCTTAACAAAGGGCAGCGGCTCAACCTTGCTGGGGTCGCACACGGTGTTGCCGATGGAAATATCGGGCAGACCGGCAAAGGCAACAATATCACCGGCAGCGGCCTGCTCAATGGGCTCGCGGCCGTTTGCCTTAAAGTCAAACAGCTTGGTGATGCGGCCGGTCATGTGCAGGTCGGGGTTGTGCCAGTCGCAAACCTGAACAGCCTGGCCAACCTTGATGATACCGTTCTGCACGCGGCCAACGCCCATGCGGCCCACAAAGTCGTTGTAGTCCACGCTGGAAACCAGCATCTGCATCGGGGCTTCGGGTTCACCCTCCGGCGGGGTAACGTACTTCAGGATGGTATCAAACAGCGGCTTCAGGTCGGTGCCGTTTTCGGGGTGGGTCCAATCATAGCTGGCGGTGCCGTTACGGCCGGAGCAGAACACCATCGGGCTGTCCAGCTGCTCGTCGGTAGCGCCCAGGTCCATCAGCAGCTCCAGGATCTCGTCAATAACTTCCTTAATGCGGGCGTCGGGACGGTCGATCTTGTTGACGGCAATGACCAGGGACAGATTTTGCTGCAAAGCTTTCTGCAGAACAAAACGGGTCTGGGGCATGCAGCCTTCGGCTGCGTCAACCAGCAGCAGAACGCCGTTGACCATTTTCAGCACGCGTTCTACCTCGCCGCCAAAGTCGGCGTGGCCCGGGGTGTCAACAATGTTGATCTTGACGCCTTTATAGACGCAGGAGCAGTTCTTTGCCAGGATGGTGATGCCGCGTTCACGCTCGATGGCGCCAGAGTCCATCACGCGCTCAGCAACCTGCTGATTGGAGCGGAATGCGCCGGACTGCTTCAGCATCTGATCCACGAGGGTGGTCTTGCCATGGTCAACGTGGGCGATAATGGCAATATTGCGAAGATTTTCTTGGATCATAACCTACGATACCTCTTTATACTTTCAAAATCTGGGGTTTGGTGCACGAACATAGGTTGCGGCAGGGGCTAACATCCCAACTGCAGCACACTTATACTATATTGTACGGCACCATGATGAAATTGTCAAGAATCGCAAATTGTTTTTTCTTATGATATAATTAAAAATAATCGTGGGGAATTGCGCGGTTTTCTGGTTATTCTACCAACAACATGGTTTGCGGTAAATAACCCAAAAGAGGGGGAAAGGCCGCTGCATATACCCCTTGCATTGATTGGGAAAGGGAAGAACTATGCCAAAGACACGCCGTAAGGTCAACATCATTGGTCACCGCAACCCGGATACAGACTCTATCTGCTCTGCGCTGGCCTATACCTACCTGAAAAACCAGCTGGGGGATGCTGTGTACGAAGCCCGCCGTGCCGGGCAGATCAACCGCGAAACCGCCTTTGTGCTCAAGCATTTTGGGGTGGAGCCGCCGCGCCTGTGTACCGACGTCAGCCCCCAGGTGAAGGACATCGACATCCGCGAGCAGCCCGGCATTGATAAGGAAATGAGCATCCGTGCCGCATGGAGCATGATGCGCGACACCGAGATTGATACCTTGTGCGCCATTGACGAAGATAAAGAACTGCTGGGCCTGATCACCGTTAAGGACATTGCCAATGCCAATATGGACCTATTTGATACTGAGGTTCTGGCAAAATCCAAGACGAGCTACAAAAACGTGCTCAGCACCCTGGAAGGCGAAATGCTGCTGGGCGACCCCGATGCCTGCATTACCTCCGGCCGCATTTTTATTGGCACCAGCCCGGAAATTATGGATGGTGCCGTGAACCCCGGCGATATTGTGCTGGTGTCCAACCGGTACGAAGTGCAGATGTGCGCCATTGACTGTGGCGCCGGTGCCATTGTTGTCTGCTGCGGCTCTGCTGTGCCGCGTACCATTTTGGCCCGCGCACAGGAAAAAGGATGCATTGTCATTACCACCCCGTTTGATACGTACGCCGCCGCCCGCCTGATTTCCACCGCTGCCCCGGTGCGCCACTTTATGCGCAGCAAGAACCTGTTGGAATTCAGCGTGAATACTGCAGTGGAAGACGCCCGCAAGGTCATGGCCAATGTGCGCCACCGCTATTTTCCCATCCTGGATGCCAATGGCAAATATTGCGGTGTCATCAGCCGCCGTAATTTGTTGAACGTGCACCGCAAGCAGGTCATTATGGTGGACCACAACGAGCGCGGTCAGGCTGTGGATGGTCTGGAGCAGGCGGAGATTCTGGAGATCATCGACCATCACCGTCTTGGTGCACTGGAAACTGCCGGGCCGGTGTATTTCCGCAACGAGCCGGTTGGCTGCACCGCTACTATCATCAGCCGCATGTATGAAGAGCACGGTGTAGAGATCCCACCCCAGATTGCAGGCCTGCTGCTTTCCGCTATTCTGTCGGACACGCTGATGTTCCGTTCGCCTACCTCCACGCCGCTTGACCAGCACATTGCCGAAAAGCTGGCCAGGATCGCGGGCGAGGAGATCCCCACCTATGCGGAGCAGATGTTTGAAGCCGGCGCCGACCTGACGGGCCGCACGGCGGACGATGTGTTCTTCTCTGACTTTAAGGTATTCAGCCGCGGCGATGCCAAGTTCGGCGTTGGCCAGGCTATTTACATGACCTCCAACTCCCGCTCGGCGGCAGAAGCGCTCATCACGCCATTTTTGCCGGAAGCACTGGCCCAGGCCGGTGTGCCCATGGTGTTCTTTATGTGCACCGATATGCGTGCCCAGGCCACAGACCTGCTGTTCTGCGGCCAGCAGGCGGAAGAAATTGTGCGCAGCGCATTCCATGTGGAAACCAAGGACGGCAAAGCTGTGCTGCCCGGGGTTGTCAGCCGCAAAAAGCAGCTGATCCCCCCGCTGATGGCGGCATTGCAGGCACTGCAAGCGTAAGTTAGGAAGTAGGAGGTAGGAGTTATCTCAATTAGGGATTAGAAATGAGAAATTAGGAATTTGAGCTGAACCAAGGGCGGCGGGGGAAAGTTTCGGGATGATGCGGAGTGAGGCCCCGGCGGCTATGCCGATGGGGTGCCAGCGCCCGGTATGTCCCGGAACTTCACACCGTCGCCCGCGGGCAACTACCAGGTTCCGAGGTCTCCGACGAATAATTATTCTGATATTTATACATTGCTTTAAGATGGCCGTGAATGTTCTTTATTTTAGTACATTTGCGGCTTTTTGCTGCCGTTCGACATGATTTCGCTAAGGTGTATCTGAAAACAAAGAAAATGACGGATATTTCGCAAACACAAGCAGGATTTAAGGCAAAGAGCCGCAGGAATCCTTTGTGGATTCCAAGGGCAACACCGCACAATTCCCGCCTGGCGGCTTAAGCACCGCTTCGGCGGCTGCGGCACGGCATCTGCGTTGCCAAAATGCTCGATAATGTCGGGTTGCGGTACCCGCATCGTGCTTCGGGGGCAAAAGCCCCTCGCACTCTGCGACCGCTGCCCCTGCTTCGGTTCGCTGTTTCCGCCACTGGCGGCGCTCACCTTTGCAGCATCCAGTATTATCTGCACTTTTGACTTAGCAGCTGCCGCACCTCGCTCGCCGTATCGGCACTTAGAATTATGCGGTATTGCCCAAGACTCTTTAACGCAAAATCCGGCTGTGTTTGTAGAAATAGACTAAATTTTCGACTTTTCAGATACACCCTAATTAAAATTAACGCTTTTTTCACCTTTTGACGTTGAACACGGTGTATAATAATCTAATACATTGTATAATGCAACGATAAGTCTCAAAAGTAAAAGGAGGACAAACCATGGGTGAGTATGCGGCAATCGAAAAAGAAGCCAAGCTGTTTACAGAACTGTGTGTGCATAACGATGCCATTGATCCGAACCTGTTTGATGAGTTCGGTGTAAAGCGTGGCCTGCGCGATAAGGACGGCAACGGTGTGCTGGCCGGGATTACCAATATTTCCCGCATTGATGCGTTTGAAATGCGTGACGGCGTTAAAACCCCCTGCGATGGCAAGCTGTGGTACCGCGGGTATAACGTGTATGACCTGATCCGTGGTTTGCGCGGCAAGCGCTATGGCTTTGAGGAAGTTGCCTACCTGCTGCTGCTTGGCGATCTGCCCAATGAACAGCAGCTGCATGAATTTACCGACTGCCTGACCAAATGCCGTGCCCTGCCCAGCAACTTTGTGCGGGACGTTATCATGAAAGCCCCCAGCAAGGATCTGATGAACAGCCTGACCCGCAGCGTGCTGACCCTGGCTTCTTATGATGATTCGGTGGGGGATAACAGCCTGCAGACCCAGATGGAGCAGTGCATCAAGCTGATCAGTGTCTTCCCCATGCTGGCGGTGTATGGCTACCATGCCTATAATTACTACCTGAATGACGGCAGCATGTACATCCACCGCCCGCGGCCGGAGCTTTCGGCGGCAGAAAACCTGCTGCAGATGCTGCGCCCCGACCAGCAGTATACCCCGCTGGAAGCCCATGTTCTGGATATTGCTCTTCTGCTGCACATGGAGCACGGCGGCGGCAATAACTCCACCTTCACCACCCGCGTGGTCACTTCTTCGGGGGCGGATACCTACTCGGTCATTGCAGCGGCGCTTTCCAGCCTGAAGGGCCCCAAGCACGGCGGCGCGAACATCAAGGTCATGGAGATGATGGACGATATCCGCGCCCATGTTTCCGATGTGACCGATGAGGACGAAATGCGCGCCTACATCGGCAAAATTGTAGATAAAGAGGCCTTTGACCATAAGGGCCTTGTGTACGGCATGGGCCATGCGGTCTACTCTCTGTCGGACCCGCGCGCGGTGGTGTTCAAGAGCTTTGTGCAGCAGCTGGCCATGGCCAAGGGCCGCAAGGCGGACTTTGACTTTTATAATACGGTGGAGCGCCTGGCCCCGCAGGTGATTGCCGAAAAGCGCCATATCTATAAAGGCGTTTCCACCAACGTGGACTTCTATTCCGGCTTTGTCTACAACATGCTGGGCATCCCCGTGGAACTGTATACCCCCATGTTCGCTGTGGCTCGTGTGGTCGGTTGGAGCGCCCACCGCATGGAAGAGCTGGTCAATGTGGATAAAATCATTCGCCCCGCGTACAAAAGTGTTATGGCAACCAGAGATTACCTGCCGATGGAAAACCGCGGCTGATTTCAGCCTTGCACTGGCGGACCAGACCTGTTAAAATTATAGCGTAAGCATTTTGGGCATAGCCGCAAAGGCTGTGCCTTTTTTGTGGTATATCAGTAGGAGGAATCCCCATGAACGAAACACAGGTATCTCAGCTGCCGGTTTATGCCGGGAATGACCTTGGTGCAGTGTGGCACAGCAGCGCTACGGCATTCCGCCTGTGGGCCCCCACGGCGTGCAGCGCGGCGCTGCACCGCTTTGCTACGGGCACGGACGCAGAGCCGGAAGCTGCCGACCTTGGCACCCTGGCCATGCAGCGCAGTGAGGGCGGCACCTGGTACCTGGAACTGGCGGGTGACCTGGCCGGGCAGTATTACCAGTATGAGCTGCAGTTCCCGGATGGAACCTCCACCGTTACAGCGGACCCATACGCCCACGCAGCCGGGGCAGGGGGCACCCGCAGCATGGTGCTGAACCAGGCCGCCGCCGTGCCGGACGGCTGGCAGAAGGATGAACGCCCGGCTATCCCCGCCCATGCCCGCAGCGTGTGGGAGGTGCATGTGGCGGATTTTACCGCCGACCCGGCCAGCGGCGTGCCGCAGGCTTACCGCGGCAAGTTTATGGGCTTTACGGTGGACGGCACCACCCTGAACGGGGACGGCGTACACCCCACCGGGCTGAACTACCTCAAGCGGCTGGGTGTGACCCATGTGCAGCTGCAGCCTATTTTTGACTTTGCCACGGTGGACGAAGTGAGCGGCGAGGACTACAACTGGGGGTATGACCCGCTGAATTATAACCTGCCGGAGGGCAGCTATGCCACCGATGCGTTCCACGGCGAGGTGCGCGTGCGGGAATGCCGCGCCATGATCCAGGCCCTGCACAGCGCCGGGCTGGGCGTGGTGATGGATGTGGTGTACAATCATACCTATTATTCCTACAGCTGGCTGGAACGCACGGTGCCCGGCTACTGGAACCGCCGGTGGGAAAACGGAAGCCTGACCAACGGCTCCGGCTGCGGGTGTGACCTTGCCAGCGAGCGCACGATGGTGCGCAAGTATCTGGTGGATTCCTGTGTGTACTGGGCCAAAGAGTACCATATTGACGGGTTCCGCTTTGACCTGATGGCTCTGCACGATGTGGAAACCATGAACGCAATCCGCGCTGCGCTGGATGCCCTGCCCGGCGGCGAAGATATCCTCATGTACGGTGAACCGTGGCAGGGCGGCAGCACCCGCATGGAACACGGCGCGATCCCCGCCAACAAACAGGCGGCGGGCCTGCTGGACAGCCGCATCGGATTTTTCTGCGATAACACCCGCGATGCCATCAAGGGCGGGGTGTTCAATGCGGGCAGCGCGGGCTACATCAACGGCGATATGCACTGTGGGTATCAAGTGCTGCATTCTATCCCGGCGTGGCGCGGCGGCCAGGCGGATTTTATGCCCCAGGCGCCGGGCCAGGTGGTGCAGTATGTTTCGGCCCATGATAACTATACCCTGTGGGATAAGCTGAAATGCGTGGCCCGCCGCGGGGATTATGCCGCGCCGGATGCCGATCTGCTGGCCCAGAACCGCATGGCGGCGGGTATTTACCTGACCTGCCAGGGTCTGCCGTTCATGCAGGGGGGCGAAGAGTTTGCCCGCACCAAGCATGGCGACCACAACACCTACCGCGGCCCGCTGGAGCTGAACCGCCTGGATTGGACGCGCGCCGCCCAGCTGGAGGAGCTGGTGCAGTATTATCACGGACTGTTGGAAATCCGCAAGGCGTATCCGGAGCTTTCCGGTATGGCGGGGGATGCAGAACCCTGCATTCTGTCCCTGCCGGGGTGGCTGATCGGCTTTGTGCCAGAGCGCCGGGACGAAAGCCTGCCAGGGCGGCTGGCCGTTTATTATAACCCGGAGCGCACCCGCCAGTGGGCGGCCATGCCTGCCGGGAGCTGGCGCTATCTGTGCGATGGTACCCGTGCCGCCGCCGAACCTTTTGGCCCCGCCTGCCGCAATGCCATCGAACTCGCCCCCGTCAGCGTGACGATTTTGAAGGTGGAATGAGTTTACGGGGGGTTGTTCCTTCTTTGAAAAGAAGGAAGCAGAAACTTTAAGGCAATATCGTATAATTCTAAGTGCCGATACGGCGAGCGAGGTGCGGCAGATGCCAAGCCAAAAGCGCAGATAATACTGGATGCTGCAAAGGTGAGCGCCGCCAGTGGCGGAAACAGCGAACCGAAGCAGGGCAGCGGTCGCAGAGTGCGAGGGCTTTTGCCCCCGAAGCACGATGCGGGTACCGCAACCCGACATTATCGAGCATTTTGGCAACGCAGATGCCGTGCCGCAGCTGCCGGAGTGGTGCTTAAGCCGCAAGGCGGGAATTGTGCGGTGTTGCCTTAATTATTCTTTCCAAAACAAACACAAGGCCCGGTGCATCTTAAACCATGCACCGGGCTCTGCCTTATCTCCAATTCCTAATTGCTAATTTCTCATTTCTAATTAAAAACGAAAACTCCTCCCGCCTAACTTACCGCATCGCTTCCTCATACTTTCTCACAATGTCTTTCAGCGCCTCAAGGCCAATGGTGTAATCCTCCGGCGTGTCCAGCGAATGGTTGCCGCCCTCCACAAAATAGGTAATGATAGCGGGGTCCTGCTCCAAAGCACGGCGCAGCGCGGCACCGCCCAACGGGTCCGCAGTGCCGGTGGCGTGCCAGGCGGGCATCCCGGCGTAAAGCGGGGCATACTCCCACGCAAGGGGCGTTAATTGCAGCAGGGTCACATGGTATTCCGGGTGGGCCTTTACCCAACCGGCGGCCACCATCGTGCCAAAACTCTTGGCAATGCAGATGTACCGGTCATACCCGGCAGGGATCTGCGTCATGGCGTCCTGCGCGGCGCCGGGGTAGCTTTTGGCGGCGCTGGCCTGCGGCGTTTCCTCGTGGGGGAACAGCTGGCTGTACTGCACCACCATGCAGTCCAACCCCTGCCGGCGGGCAACCTTGGCGGCATAATACAGCAGCGGTTTGTCCGGTCCGTAACCAAAGCCGGGGAACAAAACAACCAGCTTTTTCTCGTTCTGCATCACTTTACAAGCACCACATAGTTTTCTTTGCGCGGGGCAGGGGCCTTTTTGCCGCCCTCGGCAGCATAACCCAGGATGCAGTTGCCCACGCCGCGCAGATTTTCGGCATTGGGCACACCCCACTTTTTCAGCAGGGCCTGGCCCTCGGCGGTTTCAAACATTTCCTTTGCGCGGTGGATCCAGCAGGCGGAAAGCCCCACGCTCTCGGCGGCGTTCAGCATGTTGCCCATCACCAGGCTGCCGTCCTCCACACAGGTGGGGATGGTTTTATCCACCAGCACAACGGCAACGCAGGGCGCACCATAGAACGGGTCGCCATTGCCGCCCATCGCGGCGGCGTTCATCTTGCTCAAAGTATCGCGGTCGGCCTTGTTCTGTATGCAGACAATCACCGGGCTCTGGCGGCCCATGCCGGTGGGGGCCCAGGTGCCGGCTTCCAGCACGGCGTTCAGTGCTTCCGGCTCCGGCATCTTGTCCAGGTAGCAGCGGCAGCTGCGGCGGGTTTTCATGGTATTCAAAACTTCATTGGTCATGGTAGTGCCATCCCTTTCATTTAAGGCAATACCGCATAATTCTAAGTGCCGATACGGCGAGCGAGGTGCGGCAGCTGCTAAGCCAAAAGCGCAGATAATACTTTGTGTATTATCGAGCATTTTGGCAACGCAGATGCCGTGCCGCAGCCGCCGAAGCGGTGCTTAAGCCGTAAGGCGGGAATTGTGCGGTGTTGCCTTAATATTGCAGCTTTATTATACCATAGGAATGCAAGCGGATAAAACTTTCCTGAAAGTAAAATAAAATTTTTCCTGAATGGAGAAATACGGTATGGTGTGCCACACCGTGCCGTGGTATGCTGGAAGCACACAAGGGAGGGCATAAACCATGAAACTGATGCTTGCACAAAATACCGCGCAGCAGCGCGCAGCCGCCTGTGCCGAACAGCAGGCGCAGCGCCGGGCAGCCGCCTGCGAAGATTCCCTTGCGGCCCGCCGCCTGGATGTTTATCAGGCCCGGCGGACGGAATGGCAGGCAGGCCAACCCCTGCGCTGACGGCAAAGGGGCAGGGGAGAGCGCGCCGCCGCTGCGTGCGATAATTTATGAATAGCATGTAAAATCATACAGAATCATGGAAGGCCAGCCTTTTTCGGGCTGGTCTTATTTTTTGCGCCATGGTATAATGTCCCTAAGTCACGAACAAAACTGTAGAATAAGGAGAGAAGGAACCCATGAAATTTTCCGAAATGCCCTATGAGCGCCCGGACATGAGCGCCCTGAAAGAACAGTTTGCCGCACTGACCGAACGTTTGCAGAACGCCCCCGACTATGCCGCTGCCCGCGCCGCTTTTTTGGAGGAGCAGGTGCTGAACAAGCATGTGGATACCCTGTTCACCCTGGCCAGCGTGCGCCATACCATTGATACGCGGGATAAGTTCTATGATGAAGAGATGGAATTTGCCAACAGCGCCATGCCGCAGATCCAGCAGTGGCAGGATTCCTGGACCGCCGCCATGCTGGCAAGCCCTTACCGCAAAAACTTTGCCGAAGAATACGGCGACCTGATGTTTGTGAACGCCGAAATTGAGCGCAAGGCATTCTCGCCCGATATCATGGAGGAACTGCAGCAGGAAAACGAGCTGACCCAGCAGTATGGCAAGCTGCTGGCCAGCGCACAGATCCCGTTTGAAGGCGGGGTATACACTCTGTCCCAGCTGAGCCCGTTCAAGAATGACCCGGACGATGCCCGCCGCCTGGCCGCCTGGAAAGCCGAGGGCCAGTGGTATAAGGACAACCAGAAACAGCTGGATGATATTTATGACAAGCTGACCCACCTGCGGGATAAGATGGGCAAAAAGCTGGGGTACGAGGGTTACACCACCCTGGGTTACTACCGCATGGGCCGCAACTGCTATACCAAAGCGGATGTAGAAAAGTTCCGTGCCGCCGTGGTCAAGTATCTGGTGCCGCTGGCGGACAGCATCTACCGTGAGCAGGCCAAGCGCCTGGGCAAACAGTACCCCATGAGCTTTGCCGATAATGCCCTGATGTTCCGTTCCGGCAACCCCGCCCCCTGCGGCGATGCCGATGCCATTCTGGCCCAGGGCAAAAAATTCTATGAGGAACTTTCGCCCGAAACCGGCGTCTTCTTTAACACCATGCTGGACAATGAGCTGCTGGACGTGCTTTCCACCCCCGGCAAGGCGGCGGGCGGCTACTGCACCAGCCTGTGGGATTATCAGGTACCGTTCATTTTTGCCAACTTCAACGGCACCCAGCATGACGTTGAGGTGGTCACACATGAAGCGGGTCATGCCTTTGCCGCATACACCAACCGTGACCGCGTGCCGTATTCCACTGTGTGGCCCAGCATGGAAGGGTGCGAAGTCCACTCCATGTCGATGGAATTCTTTGCCTGGCCGTGGGCGGAGGGCTTCTTTGGCAAGGATACCCGCAAGTTCCTGTACAGCCACCTGGCCGGTGCGCTGACCTTTATCCCGTATGGCACCATGGTGGATCACTTCCAGCATATCGTGTACGAAAAGCCGAACCTGACCCCTGCCGAGCGCCACGCCGCCTGGAAAGAACTGCTGGGCATTTATATGCCGTGGATGAAGCTGGATGGCGAGATCCCGTTCTACAGCGAGGGTGAGGGCTGGCAGCGCCAGAAGCATATTTACGAAAGCCCCTTCTATTATATTGACTACTGCCTGGCACAGACCGTCAGCCTGCAGTTCTGGGCCATGCTGCAAAAGGACCGCGCCAACGCGTGGGAGCACTACATGGCATACACCCGCCAGGGCGGCAGCCGCGTGTTTACTGAGCTGCTGAAAAACGCCGGACTGGACAGCCCCTTTGAGGAAAGCTGCCTGCGCGGCGTGTGCGAAACGGCCAAGCAGTGGTTGGACAGCTATGACCTGACGGGGATCGAATAATGCAGCAAAAGAAAAACCGCCGTGGGCGGGAATACCTGAATGACTTCCGCAGGGATGTCAACGGCAGCTACCTGTACCAGGGCAGCTACCGCCGCTATACCGGCAGCATGCCGTATGCCAAACTGCGGGGCCTGCTGTGGGCGCTGTGCGGCGGGGCACTGGCGGCGCTGGCGGCGGCGGGCATGGTGCCCGCGCCGGGGGCCATGCAGCAGTTTTATGTACTGCTGCCGTATGCCGGGGCGCTGGTGGCTGGCATCAGCGCGGTATGGGCGCTGGCCCGCATGAGCTGCGGCGGGGCACGCCTGCGCAGCTATGTGTATGAAGAAACGGTAGCCAAACTGCCGCTGCGCTGCCTGTTGACCGGGGTGTTCGCCGCGCTGGCTGCAGTAGGGGAGTGTATGGATGTGTTCTTGAACGGCGAACAAGGCGCTATCTGGTATGCAGTATTATTTGCAGCGCTGGCCGCTGCGGCTGCTGCGGCTGCTTTTGCCGCAGGGCACACCATCCGGGCGGCGGTTTATACCGAAGAATCCGACTCCGGGCGCGAAGAGTAAAAGACCTTGCACCATAACGCAGAATTTAGCCCGCTAAAGTGCGGCGCGGAAGAATTTCACAAAATTCAGCGTGCTGTTATGGTTATCCTGCTGACTTTTATTTAGATGTTGCCAAAACGGCGTTTTTTGGTTGACAGAAATTGAAAATTGCGATATTATAACATGGTTATTGGTGACATTTGTTTGCGGTGAGGGAACACCGCAAATGCGGAAAGGCTTAAGCCTTTCTTATTTAACACTCCTTTTGGTAGTGTTAAAATTGCCGCCATTACCAAAATGATTTGGGAGGTTATACAAACATGAAAAACACCAAGCAAGTGCTTGCACTGGCCATGGCAGTTGCAATGGCTGCGGGCCTGCTGGCTGGCTGCGGTTCTTCCGCTTCCAGCAGCGCTGAGTCTGTTGCTTCCGGCGAGGCTACCAGCGAAGCCGCTGCTACCGATACCGGCAGCAGCGATGGCACCCTGGTTCTGGCAGATACCGGCTTTGAGGGCAAGTTCAGCCCGTTCTTCGCCGCTTCTTCCGCTGACCAGCACGTTATCGACCTGACCAACATTGCCCTGCTGGGCGCTGACCGTAAGGGCGAAATGATCCTGAAGGGCATCGAGGGTGAGACCCGCGAGTACAACGGCACCGATTACACCTACTATGGCCCCGCTGACTGCGAAGTGACCGAGAATGCTGACGGCACCGTTACCTATGCCATCAACATGCGCGATGACCTGGTCTTCGCTGACGGCACCCCCATCACCATTGATGACGTCATCTTCAACCTGTATGTTTACATGGACCCGACCTATGACGGTTCCGCCATCCTGTACTCCATGCCCATTGCCGGTCTGGATGATTACCGCAGCAGCATGACCACCCTGTCCAAGCTGATTGCTGAGGCAGGCGAGGACAACACTGATAACAGCCTGTTCACCGCTGAGCAGCAGAAGGCTTTCTGGGATGCTGTTAACGAAGGTGGCGTTGCTTTTGCACAGGAAATCATCGACGCCTGCGTATCTAACGGCTACGCTGAAGAGGGCGACGTTGCCGCTGCTGCTTCCGCCTGGGGCTTTGACGGCCTGGCCGCTGACGCTACCGCTAAGGATTTCTTCCTGGCTATCGCAGAAAAATATGACTGGAACTTTGCTTCCATGGAAGCTGAGACCGCAGGCTCTGCTCTGTCTGACCTGATCCCGGCTGATGTTTATGCTTACTCCACCACCGGTGTTGCCACCGGCGCTGACGTTGACACCGTTTCCGGCATTGTCAAGACCGGCGATTACAGCATGACCATCACCACCACCGAGCTGTCCAACTCCATGATCTACCAGCTGCAGCTGCCTATCGCCTCCCTGGATTACTATGGCGACCGCAGCCTGTATGATTACGACAACCACTCCTACGGCTTCAAGAAGGGCGACCTGAGCAAGGTTCGTTCCGTCACCAGCACCCCCCTGGGCGCCGGCGCTTACACCTTCAATAAGTACAGCGATGGCGTCATCTACCTGGATGCCAACCCCAGCTACTATCAAGGCGAGCCCGCTGCCAAGCACGTCAACATGAAGGAAACCCAGGAAGCCGATAAGATCACCGGTGTTCAGGCCGGCACCATCGACATTTCCGATCCTTCTTACTCTCTGGAAGCTGCCAACCAGATCGCTACCATCAATGGTGGTAATTCTGACCTCGACGGCTCTGTCATCACCACCCGTCTGATGGACTTCCGCGGCTATGGCTACATTGCCCTGAGCGCCAACAACGTTAAGGTCGGCGATGATCCCGCTTCTGAGGAATCCAAGAACCTGCGCAAGGCTATCATGACCGTGATTGCCGCTTACCGTGATGAGGGCATCAACTCTTACTACGGCGATACCGCAAGCGTTATCAACTACCCCATCTCCAACACCTCCTGGGCAGCACCCTCCGTTACCGACGACGGCTACAAGATCGCTTACTCTACCGACGTTGACGGCAACGAGATCTACACCAGCGATATGAGCGGCGACACCAAGTATGCTGCTGCTCTGCAGGCCGCCCTCGGCTACTTCGAAGCAGCCGGCTACACCGTTGAAAACGGCCAGGTCACCGCAGCTCCGGCTGGTGCCAAGATGGAATACACCGTCAACATCGGTGCTTCCGGCAACGGCGACCACCCCTCTTTCCAGGTTCTGACCAATGCAGCCGCTGCCCTCAAGACCATCGGCTTCACCCTGACCGTCAACGACCTGGCAAACGCTTCTGACCTGTACAGCTCTTATCAGTCCGGCGTTGCCGAAGGCTGGGTTGCTGCATGGCAGTCCACCAACGACCCCGATATGTACCAGCTGTACGACAGCAAGGGTTCCACCAACTACTACCAGATCAACGATGCTGACCTGGACGAGCTGATCGAGACTGCCCGCCAGACCACCGATCAGGATGCCCGTAAGGCCATGTACAAGGAAGCTATGGAGATCATCCTGGATTGGGGCGTTGAACTGCCGGTTTACCAGCGCAGCGAATCCGCCATCTTCTCCAGCGAGCGTATCGACACCGCTACCATCCCCAACGATCTGACCCCGTACTGGACTTACCAGTCTGAAATCAATACGATCGCTCTGAAGTAATTTCAGCGCAGCCTGTTGTTGAATTTATGGTGAGCAGCCGCTCTTGGTGCCGCACTGGTTCTGGGAGCGGTTGCTTGCTGTTAGTACAAACGGCGGCAGCATTTGCAGCCCAAATGTGGCCGTCCCATTCCCCCGGACAGTTCCCTCTGTCCGAGGGAGGGGGATGCCCATATTCGGTATCAAAGTAATGAGGTGTATCTGAAAACAAAGAAAATGACGGATGTTTCGCAAACATGAGGCGAATTTAAGGCAAAAAGCTGCAGGAATCCTTTGTGGATTCTAAGGCTTTTTAACGCAAAATTCAGTCGTGTTTGTAGAAACAGGCTAAGGCAACACCGCACAATTCCCGCCTGACGGCTTAAGCACCGCTCCGGCGGCTGCGGCACGGCATCTGCGTTGCCAAAATGCTCGATAATGTCGGGTTGCGGTACCCGCATCGTGCTTCGGGGGCAAAAGCCCCTCGCACTCTGCGACCGCTGCCCCTGCTTCGGTTCGCTGTTTCCGCCACTGGCGGCGCTCACCTTTGCAGCATCCAGTATTATCTGCGCTTTTGGCTTAGCATCTGCCGCACCTCGCTCGCCGTATCGGCACTTAGAATTATGCGGTATTGCCCTAAATTTTCGACTTTTTAGGTACACCATAGGCGAAGCTACAAGGCCCCGGCTCATGTGTATTTTGGAGCCATGCGGCGCAGCCATTAAAAACGCGGCCTCCCTGCCCGCGAAGGAAGGAACGATTTTTCAAGTGCGAAACTACGTCATCAAGCGTATCCTGCTTTCTTTTGTGATCCTGTTTTGCGTTACCTTCATCATCTATGTGATGATGCGCAGCCTGCCCAGCTCTTTTGCCGAGAACATGGCCATGCAGCTGTCCCAGGCACCGGGCGCAAAACCGTATCAGGAATGGCTGGATCAGCTCAACGCAGCCTATGGTCTGGATAAGGGCATCCTGCCCGGTTTCATGACCTGGCTGTCCAGCGCAGTGCGCGGTCAGTTCGGTGACAGCTGGAAGTGGAACGTCCCTGTTGTTCAAAAATTCCAGGAAGTTATTGGTCTGTCTGTTGTCATGGGCGGCATCTCCTTTGTGGTGTCCATGATCATCGCTGTGCCCCTGGGAATCCTGGCTGCTACCAAACAGTATTCCCGTACCGATTACGTCATCACCGCTGTGGCTCTGGTGGGCATCTCTCTGCCCAGCTTCTTCTTTGCCACGCTGCTCAAGCTGCTGTTCTCTGTCAAGCTTGGCTGGTTTGACCTGTACGGCCTGGTCGGGCGTGATTATGCCCAGCTCAGCTCGTGGGGCCAGTTCTGTGACCGCGCCAACCATCTGGTGCTGCCCATCGTCACGCTGGTCATTGTTTCCATCGGCTCTACCATGCGTTACACCCGCACCAACATGCTGGAAGTGCTGAACGCCGACTATATCCGTACCGCCCGCGCCAAGGGCCTTTCGGAGCATGTGGTCATCTATAAGCACGCATTCCGCAACACCCTGATCCCGCTGGTTACCATCATCGGCGGTTCCCTGCCCGGCCTGTTCAGCGGTGCCTTGATCACTGAGACCCTGTTCTCCATCCCCGGCATCGGCTACATCTCTTACCAGTCCATGGTTGCGGGCGATATCCCGTTCACCATGTTCTACCTGTCCTTTATGGCGGTGCTTACCCTGGTCAGCAACCTGCTGACTGATATCATGTACGCAGTGGTTGACCCGCGCGTGCGCATTTCTTAAAGAAAGGAGACTGCACCCATGAGTGAGAATACCCAGAACAACACCCCCAAAAAGGAGCAGTACTCCCTGAACGACGACCGCCGCGTTAAGGTGCTTTCGCCCGGCGCGCTGGTTGCCAAGCGGTTCTTCCGCAACCGTCTGGCCGTTGTGGGCCTGACGATGCTGCTTGCCATGTTCGTCTTTTCCTTCATTGGCGGCGTGGTCAGCCCTTACGGCCAGGACCAGCAGTTCTACACCTACACCCAGATGTCCAAAGAGTATGTGGGTGTGACCCGCAACGATAAACTGCGCTTTGTTGTTGCCGATGGCCAGGAGTTCGGCTCCATTGCCCAGAGCAAGGGCAACGAGGCCATCAAGAAGGGTGAAGAGACCTTTACCTATAAAGATAACGATTACGAAGTGGAAACCCTGAGCGAGGACCTGTACGTCTTCCGCCAGGGCCGCACTGTGCTGGCTTATGCCTCTAAGGATATGGTCACCGCAGCGGACGGCGTGGCCGAGCTGAGCTTTGATGCCAAGCTGGCCGCCCTGACTGCCCAGGCAGCAGAGGAGACCACCTTTACCGCCGATGGCCAGGACTATGCGCTGGATGCCGACGGCAATATCACCCAGAGCGGCAGCGAAGTTGCCTACATCGGCCGCTTTGTCGTTTCCGCTGCCGATGCCAGCGTGGTCATCAGCCGTGACTTCCGCGACCGCCTGGAAGAAGCCATTGACGATAATATTACCGAGTTCACCTACACCGATGCCGACGGCAACGAAGCCGAGTATGACATCGTGTACGATGCCAGCACCGGCGTTTGGAGCGTGAAGCAGATGACGGAAACCTATGTGTTTGACCGTTACGCAAGCCCCAACAAGGAGCACTGGCTGGGTACCGATACCAACGGTATGGATATGCTGACCCGCCTGATGTACGGTGGCCGTGTTTCCCTGATCATCGGCTTCATTGTTGTTGCGATTGAAGGCTCCATCGGTATTGTCATGGGCGGTATCTCCGGCTACTTCGGCGGCTGGGTGGATAACCTCATCATGCGTATTGTGGACGTGTTCTACTGCCTGCCCTCCATGCCCATCATCATCATTCTGGGCGCTGCCATGGACGCCATGCGCATTGACTCCTGGACCCGTATGATGTACCTGATGCTGATCCTCGGCTTCCTGGGCTGGCCCGGCATTGCCCGCCTGGTCCGCGGCCAGATCCTCTCCCTGCGCGAGCAGGAGTTCATGACGGCAGCCGAAGCCTGCGGTATCAGCGCATGGCACCGCATCTTCCGCCACCTGATCCCCAACGTTATCCCGCAGCTGATTGTTACCTGCACCATGAGCCTTGGCTCCACCATCCTGACGGAAGCCACCCTGTCTTTCCTGGGTCTGGGCGTTAAGTACCCGTTTGCATCCTGGGGCAACATCATCAACGATGTCAACAACGCTTATGTTATGACCAACTATCTGTTCATCTGGGTCCCGGCCGGCATCTGCCTGCTGATCACGGTTCTGGGCTTCAACTTTGTGGGCGATGGCCTGCGCGATGCCTTTGACCCCAAGATGAAACGCTGATGAAAGGAGACACACACGATGGCTAAACAACAGGACGGTTACCTTTCCGCCAAGGAGTCGCGGCGTATCTCCAAAGAAAACCGCCGCATTACGGACCAGTACGAAAAACAGCGCAAGCGCAAGAATGTGCCGGAATCTGAGTATCTGACCCAGATGAAAAACCCGGAAAACGCTGTTGAATTTGATAACCTGCACACCTATTTCTTTACCGATACCGGCGTGGTAAAAAGCGTGGACGGTGTTTCGTTTGAAGTTCCTGTGGGCAAAACTGTGGGCGTTGTGGGCGAATCCGGCTGCGGCAAATCCGTTACCAGCCTTTCGCTGATGCAGCTGCTGCAGCGCCCCCAGGGCCAGATCGTTCAGGGCGAGATCCGCCTGAACCTGGGTAATGGCAAAGCCTATGATGTTGCCAAAACTCCCGGCACGGTCATGCAGCACCTGCGCGGCAACTATATTTCGATGATTTTCCAGGAGCCGATGACCAGCCTGAACCCGGTGTTCCGCATCGGTGCTCAGATCGATGAAGTCATTGCTCTGCATGACGGCGAAGGCAAGAGCAAAGAGGACATCAAAAAGCGCACCGTTGAAATGCTGGAGATGGTTGGCATCGCCAACAGCCAGGGTGTATATGAGATGTACCCGCATGAGTTGTCCGGCGGTATGCGCCAGCGTGTCATGATCGCCATGGCATTGGCCTGCAACCCCAAGGTTATCATCGCCGACGAACCCACCACCGCACTGGACGTGACGATTCAGGCCCAGATCCTGGACCTGCTGCGCAACCTGAAGGACCGCATTAACTCCTCCATCATGCTGATCACCCATGACCTGGGTGTGATTGCCGAGATGGCAGATTACGTTGTTGTCATGTACGCAGGCCGCGTGGTGGAAAAGGGCACCGCTCAGGAGATTTTCGCAAACCCGGCTCACCCCTATACCATCGGCCTGATGGCTTCCAAACCGATCGTGGGCAAAAAGGTGGACCGACTGTACTCCATCCCCGGCAAGGTGCCCAACCCGGTCAATATGCCCAACTACTGTTACTTTAAGGATCGCTGCGAGATGGCTCTGCCCTGCTGCGATGGTGAATACCCCTGCGAGATCAGCCTGTCCCCCACGCACAAGGTCAGCTGCTACCGCTACTATGAAAATAATCGAAAGGCGGGTGAGTGACGATGGCACAGGCAGAAAACGCAAAAAAGCTGGACTATACCCCCGTCACCTATGATGATCAGTATATTCTGATGGTCAACCAGCTTAAAAAATACTTCCCCATCAAGGGCGGCCTGATGTCCCAGACCGTGGGTCATGTCAAGGCTGTCGATGGCGTTACCTTCAACCTCAAGCGCGGCCATACCATGGGTCTGGTCGGCGAATCCGGCTGCGGCAAATCCACCACCGGCCGTACAATCCTGCGCCTTGCCGGCGAAAAAACCGGTGGTCAGGTACTGTTCAACGGCAAAGAAGTGTACGATATGACCGGCAGGGAGCTGCGTAACCTGCGTACCAAGATGCAGATCATCTTCCAGGACCCGTTCTCCAGCCTGTCCCCGCGTCTGCCGGTTGGTGAGATCATCGGTGAGGCTGTGCGCGAGCATAACCTGGTGCCCAAGGCAGAGTTCAATGATTATATTGACCAGGTCATGGATAACTGCGGCCTGCAGCCCTACCACAAAACCCGCTATCCGCACGAATTTTCCGGCGGCCAGCGCCAGCGCATCTGCATTGCCCGCGCCCTGGCCCTGAACCCGGAGTTTGTTGTGTGCGATGAACCGGTCTCTGCACTGGACGTTTCCATTCAGGCCCAGATCATCAATCTGCTGAAAGAATTGCAGGATAAATATAACCTGACCTACCTGTTCATCTCCCACGATCTTTCTGTTGTTGAGCATATTTCGGACACGGTCGGCGTTATGTACCTGGGCAACCTGGTGGAGTACGGTGCAACGCCGGATATCTTCAGCCATCCGCTACATCCCTACACCAAGGCACTGTTCAGCGCCATTCCTATCCCGGACCCGACCATTCGCCGCGAGCGCATTGTGCTGCAGGGCTCCATTCCGTCCCCGGCCAACCCGCCCAAGGGCTGCAAGTTCCATACCCGCTGCCCCTATGCGACCGAGCGCTGCAAGACCGAAGCGCCGCAGCAGCGTGAGGTGGAACCCGGCCACTATGTTGTGTGCCACCTGTACGAAAAATGAAGCATAACGAACCCTTTGAGGATGACGGCCGCACCGTGGCCGATATGAGTGGCATTGAGCACGACAGTATCTGGCTGCCGCGCCGCCGCAAGCAGGGCCATACCCCCGCGCAGCAGCCCCAACAGGCTGCTGACCGTCCCTGGGAGGAAGACCCCCAGCTGACCGGTAAGGAGCGCCTGTGGGCGATCCTGGGTGCGCTGAAAGCTACCCTGCTGATTTGTGGCGTCTACCTGCTTGGCCTGCTGGCCCTGCTGGCGCTGCTGTTTACCCTCTGGCATTAAAAAATACCCCCGCCTTTGTTTTGGCTGCGTGACAGCTGGAATAAGGACGGGGGTGTTTTGTTTTGTGGGGGAAGGGCAACTTGCCCGGGAAGGTGGGGGCACCCGACCCCGCCGAGAAACGTAAATATTTGCTGCAAACCTACAAACATTTGTAGGGGACGATGCTTGCATCGTCCCGCGGATGAGCCGATGCGGTGTTGCCTTAGCATGTGGTGGATGATTTATCTTCCTCAAGGACGGGATGAGGGCATCCCACCCTACAGTGCCTAAATAAAAGTACAACACAAAAGCGCACCGCACACCCTATCCAAGGGGGTGCGATGCGCCTTTTATTCTTCATTGCTTTTTTGATGGAAAATAATATTATTGTGTTATGGCAACACCGCACAATTCCCGCCTAGCGGCTTAAGCACCGCTTCGGCGGCTGCGGCACGGCATCTGCGTTGCCAAAATGCTCGATAAGACATCCAGTATTATCTGCGCTTTTGGCTTAGCAGCTGCCGTGCCTCGCTCGCCGTATCGGCACTTAGAATTATGCGGTATTGCCTTATATTATTAAAGCTTCTGCTTCCTTCTTTTCAAAGAAGAAACAAAAACCCCCGTAAATCAATGCAGATGCAGATGGCGGGGCACGCCGTCGATGTAGATGGGGGTCAGCTCGGCCTGGATGAGGGGGCGGGCATAGTGATGGAACGCTTCGGTCACATGCATGCCGTCCGGGCTGATCCAGTCATCCGGCACGCGCTTTTCCAGGTTGGCAACCTTCTGCACATCTACCATCTCGGTTTCGGTGCGGTACGGCATATCCGAAATGCGGCGGATGGCGCACATCTTACCGGTTTCGCCGCGGTAAGCAGCTTCCACCGAAGCACCGCCCACTTGGTATGCCTCGGTAATGTCGGTGCGGCTTGCCAGATGGGAGGCACAGCGCTGCAGGGTAGAGAACTCGATCGCGCGGGTCTTGCAGCCCAGGCGCACATGGATCAAATCCGCCAGGTAGCGGCTGGTGCCGGACAAAATGGCTTTATGGCCAAAAGCATCCAGCTGGCCTGCTGTGGATACCAAATCACACAGGAAAACGCCGTCCTTGTTTTTTACGCCCTCGCTGGCCGCAATGATGACATTGTGGCGGTCTTTTTCCAGCTGGGCTACTTTTTCCAGGAACACATTCTCGTCAAAGGGGCGCTCCGGCAGCAGAATGATGTCCGGGCCGTTGCAGTCAGCCCCGGCAGCCAGGCTGGCGGCACCGGCCAGCCAGCCGGTATGGCGGCCCATGATCTCGGCCACCGTTACGCTGCGGATGTCATACACGCTGGAATCACAGATGACCTCTTTCAGGATGGTGGCAATGTACTTGGCGGCACTGCCGTAACCGGGGGTGTGGTCAGTGTACATCAGGTCGTTGTCAATGGTTTTGGGCACGCCGATAAAGCGGATCTCGCTGCCCTTGGCAGCCCCGTAAGCGGAAAGCTTGGCAATGGTGTCCATCGAATCATTGCCGCCAATGTAGAACACGGCCCCAATGCAGTACTTGGCAAACAGCTCAAACAGCTGCACAAAGGGGCGTTCGTCCGTGGCGGGGTTGGGCAGCTTGAACCGGCAGCTGCCCAGGTAACTGGACGGCGTGCGCTTGAGCAGCTCAATTTCCATCTTGTCGTCAAGGCGGTCATCCAGGTCCACAATCTTGCCCTGCAAAAGCCCTTGAATGCCATACTCCATGCCGTATACATGGGCGGCACCCAGAGCTTTGGCAGCTTCATACACACCGGCCAGGCTGGAATTGATCACAGCAGTCGGCCCGCCGGACTGGCCGACCAGTACATTTGTTCCCCAAGACATAAGAAAGCCCTCCTTATTTTTGCAGCCATCATGCTATCTTAAGGCAATACCGCACAATTCCCGCCTGACGGCTTAAGCACCGCTCCGGCGGCTGCGGCACGGCAACTGCGTTGCCAAAATGCTCGATAATACACAAAGTATTATCTGCGCTTTTGGCTTAGCAGCTGCCGCACCTCGCTCGCCGTATCGGCACTTAGAATTATGCGGTGTTGCCCTTAATATGATACACCCTAGTGTACACGAAAGTACGACTTAAAGCAAGTACTTTGCGCACCGGAGGTTTTACAGCTTCACGCCCATTTTTTCCAGCGCAAACAGCGCTGCGCCCAGGCTGCCGCACAGTTGGCTGTACTCGCTGACCTCCACCGGGGCTTTCAGGGCGGTTTCCAGCTCTTTCACAACGCCGCGGTTGCGGGCTACACCGCCTGTCATCATAAAGGGGGCCACGCCGCCGGTGCGGCGGGCCAGGGCAGCGGTTTTGCCCGCAACAGATTTGTTCAGGCCGTGGATGATATCCGCCGGTGCGGTGCTGCGGGCAATCAGGCTGACGACCTCACTTTCCGCAAACACGGTACACATGCTGGAAATGGTCACATCGTTGTGCCAGTCCAGGCCAAGCTCGCTCATCTCCGGCAGCTTCATCTGCAGGGTGCGGGCCATCATCTCCAAAAAACGGCCGGTACCGGCGGCGCATTTGTCGTTCATCGCAAAGGTTTCAACAGCGCCGCTTTCGCTCAGGCGGATCACCTTGGAATCCTGCCCGCCAATGTCGATCACGGTGCGCACGGCGGGGTCCAGATGATGAGCCCCGCGGGCATGGCAGGTGATCTCGGTCACGGCTGCGCCGTCATCGCCCAGGAACTCGCGCCCGTAGCCGGTGTATACCTTGGAACCTAGGTCGCTTTCGGCAATGCCTGCCATCGTCAGGGCCTGTTCCAGTGCCTGGCGGGCGCCGGTTGCAGCCCCGGCGCCGGTGGGCACAATGGCCCAGCCGCAGATCTTTCCGCTGCGATCCAGGATCACGGCATCGGTGCTGGCAGAGCCGCTGTCGATGCCGGCGGCATATTGTGCGTTGGTGTTCATGGCGGGGGCCTCCTTGTTTTCGGTATCGGGAACGGCGTTCAGGCTTTCGGCAAATGCGCCCAGGCGGGTGCTCAGCTGCCCGCCGCCGCTGGTAAAGGTCTGGCGGGAACAGTCGGTTTCAATTTTTAATACCGGCAGATGGAACTGCTCCGGCGCGGTCAGGCCGGGGGCGTAATAATCACAGAACTGCACGGTGTGGTACACAATGCCAACGGTCTGGCCGTCCACCAGGGCGGCGCGCTCACTGACCGGGGCATCCATCCGCATGCAGGGTATCTGGCCCAGCAGGGCGGCGGCGTAACCGGGCAAAAAGTCCTCCAGTGCGGCGGGGGCAACATCGGCAAGCTCACGGTTGCCGGTGCAGGTAGCATCCACCACGGGCAGGGCAAAGGCTTTCTGCACGGTATCATACAGCACGCTGCCGCCATGGGCACCCAGCAGGGTCAAATGCGGACCCTCGGCGTGGGGGGTGTGCACAAAAAAGGCGTGGGCGCGCTGGGCGTCGAATTCCTGCCCGGTGTACCGCTGCAGGGCATCCGCCAGCCTGCGCAGGTCCCGCGCAAAGCGGGCGCGGGTGGCCGGGGTGCTCTGGTGGGGGACGGGCAGCAGCTGCAAAAATTCCATCTTACCACTGGCAGCCAGCACATCGTAAACGCGCAGCATGGCATCGCAGCAGTTGGTCAGCACCAAAGCCCGGATGCCGGATTGCTCCACCTGTTCCAGCACAGCCTTGGCGTAACCGCACAGGTTGGCGTGGGCGCAGCGCTCCGCGCAGGAAAAACTTTCCGCCAGCGGATCCAGCGCCGAGAAGGTGGCCCCATACCCGGCAAACAGCTCCAGCGGGGCGTATTTGCAGGCATAATAAATCGTTTTGCTCATACCAGCGCCTCCTGTTTGCTGTGCAGCATCTCCAGGAAAGCATCCAGCCGAGTGGCGGTCTGGCCGTCCATCGTGTTGGCGCGGTCGCAGCCATCGCCGTCCAGCAGCAGCACCGGGTAGCCCTCGGCTTCCAGTGCGCTCTTGAACAGCTGTGCGGCCCCCATCGTCTGCTTGCAGCCCCATTGGCAGAAGTAGACCACCCCGTCGATCTGCTGCATGCGGCACAGCTCCAGCGCGCGCTGGATGCGGTGCTGGGCGCTGCCGTTAAAGATGTTGTTCACCAGCCGCGCGGCCATGCTCTCAAACGGTTTGTCCGGGTCCATGTAGCAGCCTAAGGTATCGGCGTTCATATCGCAGGTAATAAGCTGGTTTTCTGCCGAGAAATTCAGCCGCTCCCGCACGGGCGCCTGATAAAACGGCACGGCGTGCGCCCACAGCAGCCGGGTGCCGCCACCCATGGGGCTGGCCTCGATATCCGCCAGCAGCTTGCGGGCGTACTGTTCAGCCTGCGGGGTGCCCAGCATGGTGTGGGTCACAAACACTTCGTAAAATTCGGAGGTGACATCGTTGTGCAGGTTCCGCCCGGCCTTGGCGGCCTGTGCCTGCTGCAATAGTTCCAGCGTGCGGCCGCTGTGGGCGACTGCCTGCTGCAGGGCCGCTTCGTCCAGCTTCTGGTGGGTCGCATCCTCCAAAAAGGCGGCGAACTCTCGCAGGCGGTCGGAAACTTCGGCCACAGCGTACTCGTCGTGGTCATAGGGCACATCCAGATAAAAGTGGGGGATGCCGTAATGCTGCGCCAGCCGCCGGAAGGTCAGGTTGTTGGCATCGCAGGCAATGGAGGTGCAGGCAGTGAACAGCGGCTTGCCCGCCGTGCCGGAAAGCCCCATGCCCAGCAAAGCCTTGTGGTAGCTGCACAGCGTGGGGCTGATGCCTGCGCTCTCGGCATAATGGATAAAGCCGCGCTCGGCTGCGGCACCGTTCAGGTAACAGGCGGTGGCTTCGGCAAACATCGGCAGCAGGTGGAAGGCGTGCAGCAGTTCACAGGGCATAAAGATATTGACCAGCGCCGCCCGCTGCGGGTGGGCCAGGGGCGCAATCATGGCGTCCATGGCGATCTGTGCCGCATACTGCCGCGCGGGGGTGAGCTCTTTTTCCGGGGCAAGCAGCAGCTGCACATCCTTGGCGCGGTAGCCCAACAGCAGCAGCTGGCGGGCAAGCTCCGGCTTGGGAATGGCGTCATCCACCAGCTGGCCAAAGCGGTCAACGATATTTGGCATAGGGGGTTATCCTTTCAACACATAGGTTTCAATGGCCTTGGCAACGCCGTCATGGTTGTTGTCGTCCGTTACATAGCGGGCGGCGGCCAGAACATCCGGTGTGGCGTTGCTCATCGCAATGCCGTACCCGGCGGCCTGGATCATGGCAAGGTCGTTGCCGGAATCGCCGCAGGCCATCACCTGGTTCATCGCCAGGCCCAGGGTATCGGCCAGCGTTTTTAATCCGCTGCCCTTGGTCACGCCGGGGGCGTTGATCTCCATGTTGTTGGGAATGCTGGAAGTAATCTCAACATTAAACCGGCTGGCAACAGCCTGCCAGGCAGCATCGCGGGCGGCATTGTCCCGATAGGTGATGCTGAACTTTTCCACCTCGTGCGGGTGGGCGGCGAACACTGCGTGCATGTCATCCACCACAATGCGGCTGTCGCGCAGGTAGCGGCGCAGGGCAGGGGGCATCAGGGCAAGGCCGTCATTGGCACCAAAATAATCGGTGTAGGCTTTGCCGCCGATAAAAATGCCCATGGCACCGCCCGTTGCGGCCACGATATCATAAATGTCGCTGGCAAGGGCAGCATCAAACGGCAGGTTGACCAGCGGTTTGCCGGTGGAAAGCTCCACCACGCTGGCCCCGTTGGAAGTCAGGGCATACCGCACGCCGGGAATGCGCAAAAACGCTTCCGGCACACCCGATGCCACACGCCCCGTTGCGGGGATGACATCAACCCCTTTGGCAATGGCAGCGCGGATGGCTTCCAGCGTGCGGGGTGTGATCTCTTTTTCATCATTGAATACGGTGCCGTCCAGATCCAATGCAACAAGACGGATATCGGGCATAACGGACCCCTCCTTTGTTATATTTCACCAAAGATTTTAGCGCATTTTCGGTCATTTTGCAAGGGCACCTTGCATTTGCTATGCCAAGTATGGTAAAGTGATATCAGCCCTTTGCATATTGGCACAGGGCAGGGAAGGGGAACGCGATGCAAACCGAACAACAGTCGTTGCGTGCGGCAGCCGGGCAGCGCTTTTGGCAGATCGATGCCCTGCGCGGGCTGGCGCTGCTGAATATGCTGGTTTACCATGCCATGTATGACTGGGTGTATATTTTTGGCCATGCCAGCGGCTGGTACGATATCTGGTCCACGCACTGCCATGTGTGGCAGCAGTATATCTGCTGGAGCTTTATTCTGCTTTCGGGTTACAGCTTTACCCTATCCCGCCGCCCGCTCAAGAACGGCCTGCTCACGGCGGCCTGCGCGGTGGTGCTGACCGTGGCAACCGCCGTTGCCATGCCGGAGGAAGTCATCTGGTTCGGCGTGCTGCACCTGCTGGGCTGTGCGGCCCTGCTGACCTGTCTGCTGCACCCCGCGCTGGAAAAGCTGCCCCCGCTGGCAGGGGTTACGGGCAGCGCGGTGCTGTTTGCCCTGCTGAACCAGCTGCCGCAGGGCTGGCTGGGGTTTGAGGGAACGCACCTGGCGGCCCTACCCGCCGCTTGGTACAAGCCGAATCTTTTCTGGCTGGGTCTGCCAGATCTGACGGTGTTTTCCTCATCGGATTATTTCCCGCTTTTGCCGTGGGTGTTTTTGTATTGGGTGGGGTACTTTTTTGCGCGGTGGTTCCGCGCCCGCTGCACCGCGCAGCCCGGCCTGCCGCCCAAAGCCCTGCGCCCCCTGTGCGCCGTGGGCAGCCGCACGCTGCTGATTTATATGCTGCACCAGCCGGTGATTTACGGCGCTTTATTGGGCTTGCGGTACTTGGGTTTTGTATAAACTATTGCCCATACCCCGCATATGAGGGCAAAAAACTGAACTTTTTATGAAATTTCAAAAAGTGGGCCAGAACGCGTAAAATCGTGGTTGACAGGAGCCTATAAAGTATAGTATAATTTCAGTTACTGGTTGATTGTAATTTTGATTGACCGGCAAACTCCTGTCTCAGACCAAGGGAGGGAAAAAGATGTCGGAGATCCGTGTCAAAGAGGGCGAATCCCTTGAGAGCGCCCTGCGCCGTTTCAAGCGCAGCACTGCCCGCAGCGGTGTTCTTGCTGAGGTGCGCAAGCGCGAGGCTTATGAGAAGCCGTCTGTGCGTCGCAAGAAGAAGTCCGAAGCCGCCCGCAAGCGCAAGTTTAAGTAATCCGGAGCCATCGCAGCGGCTATGCCGCCGTTTTCGATAACCGTGTTTACCCAAAGGAACGGCAGAACAGGTTCGCAGAGATGCGGGCCTGTTCTTTCTTTATATCAAACCGGGGTGGCGCTTGCCCGCTGCCCCGCGCTTATAATAAGGTAGTTTGTCTATGCTTCTTACCCCTGAATATATTTTCCGTGCCATTGAGGCCATCACGCCGGAGTTCCTGCGCCAGCACGGTATCACCGCCCTGGTGCTGGATGTGGATAATACCTTGACGGGGGATGGCAGCCAGCAGCTGGATGCCACCGTGCAGCAATGGCTGGATACTATGCGTGCCGCGGGTGTGCGGTTGACAATTGTTTCCAACAATACCGCCGCCCGCGTGCGCCCCTTTGCGGACCGTGTGGGCCTGGCTTGGGTGCCGCTGGCCTGCAAGCCGCTGCCGGTCGGCCTGGCCGTTGCCCGCCGCCGCCTTGGCGTTCGCAAAAATCAGATGGCCATGGTGGGCGACCAGATCTTTACGGACCGCCTTGCCGCGGGGCTGTACGGCATCCCCTGCCTGTATACCATGCCGCGTGGGGGCGACCACCAGCGCGGTGTGCAGTTCAAGCGCAGGTTTGAACCCTACTGGCTGGACCGGTATTACCAAAAAGGGGGCCGCCTGTATGAGTGAAGCACCGCGCTTTGGCACGGCTGGGCTTTCGGACAGCTACCGTGTCCGCAGCTTTGACCCGCAGGCCATGGCGGAGTATACGGCTTCCTTTGGGCTGACGGCGTTTGAATACCAGTGTGGGCGCGGTGTGCGCCTGGGGCTGGATAAAGCCGCCGCCTTAAAAGAAGCGTTTGATGCAAAAGGCATCACTTTCTCGGTCCATGCGCCGTACTACATCAGCATGAGCAGCCTGGAGGAGGACAAGCGGCTGAACAGCGTGAACTATCTGCTGCAAAGCTGCGCACTGGTCAAGGCACTGGGCGGCCGCAGGGTCATCTTCCACGCGGGCAGCTGCGGCAAGCAGAGCCGGGAAGCCGCACTGGAAAAGGCGCTGGACACCATGCGCCGCGCCGTTCAGGCCGTGGATGAAGCCGGTTATGGCGACTGTATCCTTTGCCCTGAAACGATGGGCAAGGTGAACCAGCTGGGCACGCTGGATGAAGTGCTGGCCCTTTGCAGTGTGGATGAACGCATTATTCCCTGCGTGGATTTTGGCCACCTGTATGCCCGCAGCCAGGGCACCGAGCTGAACGATGAGACCGCCCCGGCAGATTACGCCGCCATCCTGGATGCCATTGCCGCAGCCTTGCCGGGGGAGCGGGCCAAAAAGTTCCACGCGCATTTTTCCCGCATTGCCTACACCAAGGGTGGGGAAAAATGCCACCTGACTTTTGCGGATACCGAGTTTGGCCCGCCGCCTGCCCCGCTGATGCAGCTGCTGAAAACCCGTGGCCTGGCGCCCACCATTATCTGTGAATCCGCCGGAACCCAGGCCGAGGATGCGGCGGCGCTGAAAAAACTGTATGAACAAGGCTGAGAAAGCCCAAAAACAGCCAACAAAAGCCGAAAAAAACCAAAATATCACCCGAAAATCCCGCTAACCTCTTGCAATACTGGCGCTTTTCGGGTAAAATACTTACAGGTATGACAATGCAATGGCATTGCTTGATGGGCGGCGGGGCCGCTTTTTCAAACAGGCCCGATTCTAAAATTATGGAGGAGTTCCTATATGATCTCTGCAGGCGAATTTCGTAACGGTGTAACTTTTGAGCAGGACGGCCAGGTCCTTCAGGTCGTTGAGTTCCAGCATGTTAAGCCCGGCAAGGGCGCTGCTTTTGTGCGCACTAAGACCAAGAACGTGATTACCGGTTCCGTTGTTGAAACCAGCTACAACCCGACCGCTAAGTTCCCCCAGGCTTTCATTGAGCGCCGTGAGGTTACCTACTCTTACGAGGATGGCGACCTGTACTACTTCATGGATAATGAAACCTACGAGCAGATCCCCGTTGCCGCTGCCGATGTGCCGGAAAACTTCAAGTTCTGCAAAGAAAACGAAATCTGCAAACTGCTGTCCTACAAGGGCAAGGTTTTCAGCGTTGAAATCCCCAACTTCATCGAGCTGGAAGTTACCGAGACTGAGCCTGGCTTCAAGGGCAACACCGCTACCAACACCCTGAAGCCCGCTAAGGTTGAGACTGGTGCCGAGATCCGCGTGCCCCTGTTCATCAACGAGGGCGACAAGATCCGCATCGATACCCGCACCGGCGAGTATATGGAGCGCGTCTGATCTTAAAACAAATGGCCGGGCCGTGGTTTTTGCCGCGTCCCGGCTTTTTTGGAAAATTGCAAAAACAAACACCCTGTTTACAGTGCGTGAAGGAGGTTTTCCCTTATGGCTATGGATCTGAATGCAAAGGCCGCTTACATCCGCGGTATGATGAAAGGGATGGAGTTTGACCCCGCCACCCAGGAAGGCAAGATCATTGTTGCAATGATGGACCTGCTGGAAGAGATGGCCGATGTTGTGAGCGAGCATGACGATGCCCTGGATCAGGCTTTTGACGAGCTGGACGCCATTGATGAAGATATGGATGATCTGGTGGACAACATCTTCGGCGATGATGATGAGGACGAAGATGAGGACGAGGATGACGACGGCGCATTTGAAACCAGCTATGAAGTCACCTGCCCCAACTGCGGTACCGTCAACATTGTGGATGAAGACACCCTGATGGACAGCGATAAGATCGTCTGCGCAGAGTGCGGCGCAGCTTTCGATGTGGAAGTTCTGCCCGACGATGCCGAGATGCCCGCCGATGCAGAAGCCGAAAGTACCGATGTGACCATCGAGTAAGCGGTTAAGTGCACAAAATAGAATAACAGATAGAAAATCACCCCTGTGGCCGGATTATTCTGGCCGCAGGGGTGATTTTTTGATTATTGGGGAAGAAAGTAATTTGCAGCAAGGTTGCAAACGCTGCCATAAACCTGTAGACGATGTGTAGGGGACGATGCTTGACCGTTCCGAAACCGTAAGACAATATATCATTATAAAATTTGTGATGCTCAATGATGTAAAAGCTCCGGCGTGGTCAGGTAGCAACGCCCTGCGGCACAGGGATGAAGTACAACAAAACAGCCCGGTCCAAACGGACCGGGCATTGTGGGTTCCTGTTTACTTTTTCTCGTTCTTCAGCTGGTTGCGCAGCATGATATCGCCAAAGGTCAGGGCGTTGAACAAACCGCCGGCCTTGTTGGCCTGGCGCACAATGCGCGCCGGCAGAGGCTTGCTTTCATCGGTGGAAAGCAATACAATGTGAACCTTATCGGCCACGTCGGCATTGCCTTCCTTTTTGGTAGTCAGCACCTGCAGGTACACAACATAGGGGTCATGCATAGAACCATAGTAAATATCGTTGCCGCAGCGCACCAGCGGGCGGCCCTTATAGGTCAGACTGGGGGTAAAAGCCATCTCTTACAACCTTCTTTCGCTGTTGTTGTATCCGAAAAGCCGAAAATATAGCCTGTTTCTACAAACACAGCCGGATTTTGCGTTAAAAGTCCTTGGAATCCACAAAGGATTCCGGCGGCTTTTGCCTTAAATCCGTCTTGCGTTTGCGAAATATGCGTCATTTTCTTTGTTTTCAGCTACACCTTAATCAATAAAAAATATTATACCATACAAGATAGGGGATTACAAATCTAATTTTTCGCGTTCGATCTTTTCTTCGTTCAAGGCAACGCGCTGGGTCAAAATGCGCACCTTGCTGTCCAGCTGACTGAGCCGGATGGACATAAAAAACTGTTTGGCCAGCAGCAAAAAGATGATGACGATATAAACAAAATTGATGGGGCTCTGGAACCCAAGCAGATACGCCGCCCAGTAGGCAATGCCGGGAAAGATGGCCAAAATCAGCAGAATGCCGCTGAACAGAAGCCAGAAAATGGTATCTTCGATCTGCACCTTAGCCAAACGCACGCGGCGCAGAATATAGGTTGCGGTGATCAGGCTGCCCAACACAAGGCATACACGGATAATTGGCTGATCAAACATGGCTTACAGGCTCCTTTCCGGGTAAGGCGTTTCGGTGTCCCGCTTGCGGAACCACTGAATCAGCAAAATGGAGATGGACATTTTGACCATATATTCAATGCTGCGCCAAAAGGTCAGGTAGCTTTGACCGGCCTCGCGCTCGCCCATCGTAACTTGTACTTCGCGTACCACAGCGCCGTTTTTGATCAGGTAACTGATGGTATCCGGCTCCGGGCCATAGTTCAAATTTTGGGCAAATTCTTCCACCATGGCGCGGTTGAACAGCCGCATGCCGCTGGTGGGGTCGCAGATTGCACGGCCGGTGGTCAGCCGGATGGACCAGCTGATGATGTAACTGCCCAGCATGCGCAGGCTTTTGGGCTTTTTCACCGTCAAAAAGCGGCTGCCAATCACGATGTCGGCCCCGCTTTCCAGCTCTTCCAGCATGGCGGCGATATATTCCGGTCGGTGCTGGCCGTCAGCATCCAGCTGCATGGCGCAGTCATACCCGTTTTCGGCGGCATAGCGCAGCCCGGTCTGGAATGCACCTGCCAGCCCCAGGTTGACCGGCAGATCGATCAAGCGGAACCCATGTTCCCGGCAGATGGCCGCGGTTTTATCACGGCTGCCATCGTTGACTACAACATAGTCATACTGCGGGTAGTTCTTGACAATGCCGTTGACGACCTTGACAATATTGGCTTCCTCATTATATGCAGGAATAACAATCAGCAATTTTGACATAACAAATGTTCCTTATCCACTTGCCCGGCAAACACCGGGCAGATGTCAGCTTTGGTTTATGATCCTCATCATTTTATCAAATACGGCATCCCATGTAAAGTGCGCGTACACATTGCGGTACGCCGCCTCGGCACAGGCATGGGCGCGGGCGGGATCATCCAGCAGGGTCTGCAGCCCGGCGCGGATGGTTTCCACCGTGGCGTCCTGTGGCTGGCCGGGCAGCACAATGCCGTGGGTATCGTCCGGCAGCAGCTCCTCGGTTCCAGCGGTACGGGTGCACACGATGGGGCAGCGGCAGGCCGCGGCTTCCAGCAAGGTGGTGGGAAAGCCCTCGGCATACCGGGTGGGCAGACAGTATACATCTGCCTGCCGCAGCAGCTGAACCACCGCATCATGCGGCAGAGCACCGGGGGTAACGGCCCCAAGGTCCGCCAGTTCCTGCTGCTGCGGACCGCTGCCAGCCGCCACCAGAACAACGCCCGGAAGCTGGGCCACGGCCTGGGCTAATAATCCGGCGCCCTTTTCGGGAATCAGGCGGCCCACAAACAGCACGATCTTACGGTCGCCAAGGTTCAGCTTGGCACGCCAGTCTGGCGCGTGGGCGGCTTCCTGTTCCAAAGCAGCGGGGTCAATGGCGTTGGGCATGGTTCCTGCAGCCGTAATGCCAAAGGTGTGCAGCCAGCGGCAGGCAGCGGCGGAAACGCCATAGAACGGCGCGCCGGTGCCGCGCACCAGGCGGCAGGCAATCTGCTCATACAGCCGCCCGCAGGCCCCCAGCAGGCCGCTGCCCATCGGCATGTATCCGGTGGAATGGTCAATAACCAGCATAGGGATACCGCGGCGCTTGGCCGCGCGGGCAGCCCAGACGCTTTGGGTGTACATGCGGGTCTGCACCACGCAGAAATCGAGCTTTTGCGCCCAGATTTGCGCGGTCAGCGCGTGAAAGCGCGCCCCCGGCTTGATGACAGGAAAGCGCCCGTTCATGACAGGCCAGACGGGCAGGCGGTAAATTTCAATGCCGTCCCCGTCAATTTCGTGCTCCGGCAGGTTGGGCAGAGCACTGGTAACCACAATGGCGCGGTGCCCGGCGGCAACAGTGCAGCGGGCAAGGTTCCAGGTGTAGCGCTCCACACCACCCACCGTGGGCAGGTACTGCGCAGAAAAATAACAAATCGTCATCGGGCAATCACCGCAAGCATGGCGTTCAGCAATACCCCGGCGTTGACTACGCACAGGCAGCAGACCAGGGTGCAGGCGGACGGTTTGCCGCTGGCAACCTGAACCCGGCGGGGCAGGCAGGTAAGCAGGAACAACGGCAGCACGGGCAGAAGATACCGCCCCTGGAAGCCGTAAACGGTCTGGTAATAGGTCGGGGTCCACACAAGGCAGCCGGCAAAGGCCAACGCGGCGCACAGCAGCGCGGCCAGCGCACACCACACCCGGTAGCGCCCCTGGGGCAGCCCCGGCACGGGAACATCCTGCGCCGGAACGGCGGCATACCACAGCAGCAGGTAGAGCGCCAACACCCAGAACCAGGCCAGGTCCAGCGAGCTGTAGCTTAAGCTGCCGCCCACAAGGCCGCGCACCCAGTTGTCGGCATCCTGCACCACGCTGCGTACCAGCAGCATAGCCACGGCGGGCAGATTGTGCAGAATGTAACCGGGGGTAAAGGTGGTCTGGTCTTCCTCGCTGGGGGTGCTCTGGCTGTCCCGCACGGTACGGACAGCTTCGATCTCTTTGATCAGCACATTGCGGTCCAGCGGGTAGCGGTCATCCTCCACGCCGGGGTAGATCTGGCAGGCGGAAAGCAGCTCTGCACATTCATCACTGCTGAACATGGACTTGAAAAAGTCACGGCGGTCAGCAGTGGCCAGCCGTTCCCGGCACATTTCGGCGTCGGTGGTCATCAGGTCGCGGTCCAGGTAAACCAGGGAAGCCGCACTCATGAATTCATCATCGGTCAGGCTGGAATGCTCCACTTCCTCCGGGCTGAAGAAAAAGCTCTGGCCCAGAACGGCGGCGGTCACATCGCCCTCCTGCAAGGCCTGCACCCAGAACTCCAGCTCCTTCTGCGGGATCTCGGTCACGCCCTCCACGCAGTAATACAGGCGGCGCACAAAGTTGGAAGCCGTGTTTTCGCGGTACTCGGCAGGCATGTTGGCAAACCGGTTGGATGTTTTGCCGTCACCCGCGGCAGGGGCGGCATGCAGGGTACGATTGTCAGCTGCCTCTGTTGCTGTATAAGAAACCGCGGCAGCCGGGGTAGAACCCTGTGCGGAGGTGGTTTCCGTCTGGGTAGTCTGATTTTCAAACCCGGCAGAACCGGCCACCGAGGTGACCAGCACAGCGCGGTTGATGCTGAGCGCCAGCAGCACGCATCCGGCCAGATAAGCGGCTTTTTTGGTTGCGGCGCTCTGGCCAAAGCGGCTGTTGGGAATCAGCAGGAACAACGCTGCCAGCGGCAGGTAAACCAGTTTGGCCGGTGCCAGCAGGATGCCGAACACCGCCAGCGGCAGCCACAGCCGCACCGGCAGCACCGTGCCGTCCTTGCAGCCAAAAATCGCCTGCATACACAGCGCAGTAAAGGCAAACGCCAGCCCCAGCAGCAGGGAATCCCGGCTGAAAGAAGCCGCCAGATGCAGCGTCATGGGCAGCAGGGCCGCCGCAGCGAATACCCGCCTGCCAAACGGCGCGGCTTTAACGGTCAGCGCCGCTAACAAAGCGAACACAATTAAATTTGCTGTGCGCCCCAGCATCAGCGCCGGAACAAAGCCAAGGTGAAAAACATATGCCAGGAACACCGCTGCCGCGCTGAACAGGTACAGCGTGGGATTGCGGTCGGTCTGCAGTTCTTCCAGCGCAGTGTGGCTGTCAAAGCTGTCAGGGGTGGTGGTGAACAGATTTTCGCTCAGTTCCTGCCAGCTGAACACGGTGGTCTTTTCGTTTTGCAGCAGGGGGGCAAAGTCGTGCTCGCGGCGGTAGGTCATATCCAGCGGCACATTGCCCATCCGCCATTCATCCGGCGAGAGCATGTTGGCCCATTTGCAGGCTAAAGTAAAAGACTGGTTGATGTGGTATTTTTCGTCCGGCGCGGCATAGGGCGGCAGCACAAAGCTGTACAGCATGCCAAAGCAGAGCACCAGCACAAACACCAGCCTGTGCAGCGGCATGCGGCCCCGCATGGCAAAATAAATGCCAAGGAACACCACAACGCTGGCCAGCAGCCCGACCAGCAAAAAGAACCGGGTCAAAAATCCGCCGATCTGTTTGTAAGTCACCAGCAGCGCCAGCGTGCCGTCCACGGCTTCGCCGTTTACGGTAAAGGTATCGTTCCACAGCACAGCGCCGTTGCTGCATCCCACGGTCAACCGGCCGGAACCGGTATACTCCGGTTTCAGGGTCACGCGGTAGCGGCGGCCTGCGCTGCCGGTCACGGGGGTATCCAGCCCCATGCCGGTGTACTGCCCGGCCACAATGTTCGCCATATCGCCGGTGGAGCGGGCCAGCACCTCGCCGGTGTCGGCATCGGCAAGTTCCAGATGCAGCTCACCGGTGGGTTGGCCGTTGCTGGTGCCAAACACAAAGGCCATGGCCAGCAGGTCATTGTCGGTATCAAAGGTCTGGGCAGCGCCGTTGGCTTCGTCCAGCTCGGCGCTGTACTGGCTGTAATCATCGCTGATGCGCTCCGACAGGCTTTTGTCATTGTTGGGGCGCACTGCGGCCAACCAAACCAGCACCACGGCCAGCAGGCAGGCAGCAGCGGCGCACAAGGCGGTGCCCAGCGGGCTTTTCAGAAAATCCTTTATTTTGCTCATACGGGCTCCTCCCGGTTTTGGTGGTTCAGCGTTCAGGGGGTGTCCAAAACAAACACCGGAATATTTAACGTTTTAGCCGCACCCATCAAATCTCTGCGCCAAAGGCTTTTTTAACGGCGGCAGGCAGGCGGCCGTCCCGCAGCAGGATCTCTTCCACCGTGCCGCGCACAGCGCCCTCGCCGCCTTTTTGGCGGCAGATGAAATCCGCCCGCCCCAGCACAGGGCCGGCAGCATCGGCCGGGCAGGCCACAAAGCCGCACAGGGCCATGGCGGTCAAATCGTTCAGGTCATCGCCGCAATAGGCAACATCCTGCTTGGTCAGGCTGTGCTCAGCCATAAACCTGCTCAAAAAGGCGGCTTTGTCGTGTACGTTCTGGAACAGATAGTCAATGTGCAGGTCCTGGGCACGGTGGCGCACGGCTTCACATTCGCGCCCGGTGCAGATCATAACCTGCATCCCTGCCGCGCGGGCCAGCACGATCCCGGCCCCATCCTTGATGGCAAACTTTTTCAGCTCGTTGCCGGTGGAATCATAGTACACGCCGCCGTCTGTCATGGTGCCGTCTACATCCAGAACCAAAAGTCGAATCATGGGCAAACCTCGTTATTTTGCGTATTCGCTTGGGGTGATAAAGGTCACATCCAGCCCGCAGGCTTTGATGGCACCTGCCATGGCGGTGTTGAACGCAGCTCCGCGCCCGGTGTGAGCGTGCAGCAGGCTGTCGGCATAGGCGGGGGTACCGGGCTTGTAGCCATCGGCCCCGGCCAGTAGCACGGCCTTGGCACCGCACAGCCGCAGCAGCCGCAGCAGCATCAGTACACTGTTGCTGCCAAGGGATGCATTCTGTACATCCGGGGCAGCCAGCCGGTCATAATTGACCGCCAGCGCCCCCTGCGGCAGCGGCCGCAGGTTGGAGGTGAGCACAACAGGGCAGGGCAGGGCAGCAAGGTCCAGCTTTTCAAACCGCTTGCTGTTGGTAAAAAATGCGTAATCCGGCTGGCAGAATTCCGGGCAGAAATTGGCTGAAACAATGCAGTCCGCCTTGGCGGCGGCCACAGCATTGCGCCCGGTTTCCTCCGCCAGGCTGGCACCGGGGGCCAGCACCAGCACGGTCTTGCCGCCAAACGCGGTGCGCAGGGTATCCAGCGCGGCGGTGTCGTCAATGGCGCGGTTCTGGTATTCGCGGTACAGGCGGTCGGCATAGTCTTTATCGTATGCGGTGGCCTTGCTGCGGTCAAAACCGGCCAGAATATGGTTGATGTCCCGGTTGGTCAAATCGCCTTTGTCCAGATAATGCTCGGCGTAATCGCGGTGCAGGTTGTACCGTGCGCTCAGGAAGTAAGCCGGGGTGTAACCCCAGGCTGTCTCGCCTTTCAGCGGGGCGATATGGTCCTGGATGGCGTCCATCATCTCGTCAATGTCATAATGGCAGCCAAGGGTCTCGTTCATATAGTCGGCAATCAGCTCAATGGGCAGGTTGCCGGGAATGCGCCCCATGCCCATCAGGCTGCCGTCCACAGTGGTATCGCGGCCCAGGTGCTTGTCCAGAAATTCCTGCGCCAGGCAGAAAGAGAGCGCCATGTTCTCATGCAGGTGCAGCCCCACGCGGATATCCGGGGCCAGGTTGTGGTCCACCAGGCTGACGATGCGCTCTAAGTCACGCCGCCGCATGCTGCCGAAGGTATCCACAATGGAGAACTGGTACGGGTGAATCTCGTTTACCTGGTCTAAAATCCACAGCAAGTCTTTGTCGGCATAGCCCATAATGTTGATGGGGTTGATGGACAGCTTGTACCCGCGGGCCTTGACTTCGCGGGCAAAATCCATGCCTTCGCGGATATCGTAATCGTGGGCGGTAATGCGCAGCATCTCAATGCCGTGCCCCTCATAAGGGGACAGCTTGGCAATATCATAATTGGAGCGCATGGCCATGCCGCTGTACATGGTGCTGCCGGTGTGGGCAGGCAGCAGTCTGTTCAGCTCTTCAATGGTGTTGCAGACGGTCACATCGGGGTTGTAGCCATCCACATTGCGCAGAAAGCCCACTTCCACAATGTCAGTCCCGGCGCGGGTCAGCGAGGCGATAATATCTTTGGCTGCAGCAAAGCCCCAGTTCCAGCTGTTTACATAGCCGCCGTCACGCAGGGTGCAGTCCAACAGTTTAATATCGGGCATTTATTCTTTTCCTTTCAGGATTTCGCTCACAAGGGCAAGGTCCTTGGGGGTGTCAACGCTCACAGTCTTGTACGGGCTGACGATGGCATGTACCTTGTGGCCGTTTTCCACAAAGCGCATCATATCGTTCTCTTCGGCTTTTTCCAGAATGGACTTCGGTGTTTCGTGGTAGAACGCCAGCGCCCGGCGGGAGTACAGCTGGATGCCGGTCACCTTCTCGTATTCAAAATCCAGCGTGCCTTTGGGGTAGGGAATGGGGCTGCGGGAGATCATCAAAATTTCCCGTGCGGCGTTGGTCACGACCTTCTGGTTGGAAAAATCGATCACATCCGCGGGGTGCTCCATCCGGTTGGTCAGCACGGCAACATAATACGGGTCCTCCGGCAGGGTATCCGGCAGAATCAAATCAAACGCCTTTACGTTGATCAGCGGCTCGTCACCCATGATCTGCAGATACAGGTCGGCTTCCACCTTGGTGGAAACCTCCCAGATGCGCCCGGTGGGGGTGTCATGGTCGGGGCTGGTCATGCAGTATTCCATGCCGTAGGTGCGGCAGGCTTCGGCAATGCGCTCATCATCGGTGGCGATAAACACATCATCGAGCTTTTTGCACTTTTTGGCTTCCTGGTACACCCACCAGATCATGGGCTTGCCCAAAATATCCGCCAGCGGCTTGCCCGGCATCCGCGTGCTGGCATAACGGGCGGGAATAACGCCGATAAGTTTCATAGTAAGCAACCTCCTAAAAGAAGCATTGGCTCCCCTTTGAGGGGAGCTGTCCGCGCAGCGGACTGAGGGGTGGTTCCCTAAGAAAGAGTTATAGATTGTTATGAAAATCTATTTGGATATCCGCATCAGAATCGTACGCTCAATTTCGGCTGCAACACCCTCCAAATTGAGAAGAACGTCCCGGTTGGAAAACCGCAGAACAAAAATACCAAACGCCTGCAAATAAGCAGTTCGGGCAGCATCCTGCTGCTGCCCCTGCGGTTCGTAATGCTGCGAACCGTCAATTTCAACTGCCAACTGAGCAGAAGCACAATAAAAATCAAGGATATAGGGCCCAACGCTCTTTTGGCGTGTGAATTTGTAGGGGCAGGGACGCAGATATTCATACCATAATTTGCGCTCCGCATCGGTCATATTTTTGCGCAGAGAACGAACATAGGCAAGATTGTTGGAATTATGCGGCAGGCGCATAGAATGGTACGTCCCCTTCCGGCTTATCATTTAGGCGGCAGTAAGGGAGCCACCCCTCCGACCTCGCTTGCGCTCGGCCACCTCCCCTCAAAGGGGAGGCATTACCCCTGCACCAACTTTTCTGCCTCTTCCAGCCCCACAAACACCTTTTCTTCCGCGGCGGTAAAGCCGCGCAGGACCCAGCTTTGCACGGTGACGGCGCGCTGGAATTTGAAGGGCAGGCAGAAATTGAGAACCTCGCTTGGCATGGTGCGGGGCAGGATAACAGCAGTAGGGAACAGCTTGGAATAATCCGTGGTATCCCGCGGGTGGGTTTTGATAAACAGCGGTTCTGTGCAGTATTTCTTGGCAACAGCCGCAAACATGGCGTCCTGGGTGGGCTGATCCATCAGGCCGTCCAGCACAAAGCTGCGGGGCAAAAGCAGGCAGGCACCCTGCACATGCTCCGGCAGGGGAACAGCCAAAAACACCCGGCGGATGATGGCTTTTTCTTCCTCCATCAGGCTTTCCAGTAGCTGCGCTTTGGACACCGTTACCAGCTTGTCTACGCCAAAAATGCTGCACCGCGCGGCGTCTTCACTTTCCACCGTGCGGCAGCAGGGGCTGTCGCCCCAGTAGCGGTAGGGGCCGCGGGGGGTGGTGCGCTGCTCGTCCAGCAGGTGCTGGTCAGGGTCCAACGTGCCGCCAAAGGTATCTTCGCACAGGGTATAAACCCGGCGCTCCCGCTGCAGGTAGCGCCCTAAAGCGCTCCAGTCATTGCTGATGTACACATGCCCCTTGGGCAACGTAAAATACGGCTTGCGGAACGGGTGGCGCAGGCGGTAAAAGTCGCTTTCGCTGTTCTGTGCGTCCAGCTTTTCCTCGTCCACGATCAAAACAGCGTCCCACAGATCCGGCGCGGCGTCCAGCAATTTAGCGCGCAGGGTTTCGGCTTCCGGCACACAGGTGCTCAGCACAAGGGTGGACTTGCCGGGGCGGCTGCGCAGCGCGCGCACCAGCGCGATTAACACATGATACAGCGTGTGGCAGATGAAAATATCACCCATCGTATCCATTCTCCAACACTTTGACCGGCGGGAAGTGGATGCGGCCCCAGCCCGGTGCCCATTCCGGCATGGTCAAATCGCCGGAGGTTACCTCAAACGCAAACTCGGTCACTGGCTTGTCCAGGCAGACAGCCTGGGTCAGCACGCCGTCAAACACATCCACATAGAAGAAATACTGGCCTTCGCCCAGCAGGCTGGGGTCAAACTCAAACTCAGTGGTATACAGCTTGCCGGGCACGGCGGCACCCAGGTTGACCGGGTGGGTAATGCCCACGGGGGTCGAATCCCGGAAATGCAGGTTCAGCTTTAAGTGTACCCCGGCAAACGGCTCCGAAACACGCCAGGTAATGCGCACCCGAATTTTTTCGGTGTCCGCAAACACACTGGATTCCTTGCCCACAAAGTCCAGCGTTTCCAGCCGCATCCGCTTGCCTGCGCTGGCGTTCATGCGGGAAGCATCCAGCAGGTCATAGTGGACCACGTTCACATCGGTGGTTTCCATATACACGGCAATGGCCTGTTCTACATCGCCGTCAAAGATCACGCGGCCCTGGTCCAGCACCACGCAGCGGGTACACAGCTGGCGGATGGTGCTCATGTTGTGGCTGACATACAAAACCGTGCGGCCCTCCTGCCCGGCAACATCGCTCATTTTGCCCAGGCATTTCTGCTGGAACTTCATATCGCCCACGGCCAGCACTTCGTCCATTACCATGATCTCGCTGTCCAGGTGGGCGGCAACGGAAAACGCCAGCTTGACGAACATGCCGCTGGAATACCGCTTGACGGGGGTATCAATAAAATCTCCGCACTCCGAAAATTCAATGATCTGGTCGATCTTGGAATCGACCTCGGCGCGGGTCATGCCCAGAATAGCGCCGTTCATGTAGATGTTCTCGCGGCCGGTCATCTCGTTGTTAAAGCCGGTGCCCACTTCCAGCATAGAAGCCACCCGCCCGCGCAGCCGGATCTCGCCCTCAGTGGGGGCGGTAATGCGGGACAAAATTTTGAGCAGGGTGGATTTGCCTGCACCGTTGCGGCCGATAATGCCCAGCGCTTCGCCTTTGTACACGGTCAGGTCCACACCGTTCAGCGCCATAAAGGTTTTGCCAAACAGGCGGGCGTCCGTGCCAATCACGGTGTTGGGGTCCTCTTTGCCGCGCACACGGGCCCACCAGCTTTGCAGGTCATGCGTCAAAGTGCCGCCGCCAATCTGGCCCAGTTTGTATTGCTTTTTCAAGCCCGATACCTGAATGACGGGTACGCGCTGGTTTTGTGCATGTGTCTGGTTTTCCATCTGCGCCCCTCCTTACACGGTATCCATAAAGGTTTTTTCAATGCGGCTGAACAGCACCACGCCCAGCACAAGGGCGGCTGCGGTAACAATCAGGCTGTAGATCAGGCTGCCCACTTCCACGGTGCCGGTGCCAAGGGTGCCCATGCGGAACACCTCGATCGGTGCAGTCATCGGGTTCAAGCGCATCAGCATCTGCAGCCGGGGGGATTCCTCCAAGCTGGAAAGGGGATAGACCACAGGAGAAATGTACATCCACAGCTGCACGCCAAAGCTCACAGCAATGGCAAGGTCACGGTACTTGGTGGTCAGGGCGGAAACGATAATGCCCACGCCCAGGCCCAGCAGCATGACTTCCAGCACCACCAGCGGCACGGCAAACGCCCAGGCCGTCAGGTGTACACCGGACCCGGTCACGGCAAAGTAGACCCAGAACAGAATGTACATGACAAACTGGATAAAGAAGTTGATCAGGCTGGTCAATACCTGGCTGATGGGGGTGGTAAGCCGTGGGAAATACACCTTGCCGAACACCTGGCTGTTGGCCACAAAGGTGTTGGCCGTGCCGTTGATGCAGGAGGCAAAAAAGGTCCACACCGTATTGCCTGCCATGTAGAACAAAAAGCTCGGCGTACCGTCCGTAGAAAGCCCGGCAATGCCGCCGAACACCACGTTGAACAGCACCGTGGTGATAAGCGGGTTCAGAATGATCCACAGCGGCCCCAGGATGGTCTGCTTGTACATGACGGTAAAGTTGCGCTTGACGAACATGACAATCAGGTCACGGTAGCGCCACAGTTCTTCCAGGTCCACATCAAACCAGCCGGTGCGCGGCCGAATGATGGTGGTCCATTGCGTGTTATCCCCGGCAGGGGTCTGGTTGCGTTGCTCTGCCATAAAAAGCCCTTTCAAAAATAGATATTTCAGGGGAATCCCCGATACATACTTATAGACAATTCATTGTACCATAATCCGCGGTAAAAAACAATGTTTGCACTGTGCAGAAAGCGCTGCCAAAACAAAAGCCGCCCTGCAGGCCCGGAACAGGGGATGCAGAACGGTTCAAAAAGTTTATTTTGCGGTCAGCCTGCGCCAGCCGGTGCGCAGCAATGTCCAGCAGCCAAGCAGCAGCAGGGAAAGCAGGATGTCCCACCCGATGCGGCAGGGCAGCGTGAACAGAAGGCGGTCTTTTTGCCAGATGGCACTGGTAAACACATCCATATGGTGCACAAAGAACAGCCACAGGCTGTGCCGCCCCAAAAAGCTGAGCGCCGGCCGCAAAGCGTTATTGGCGTTCAGTTCACGGCACAGATGGCAGAAGATCCAGATGCCGCATACACTGATGGAAGCGCACAAAATGTAATTGGAGTATGTGCGGGAAGCAAGTTCAATATAAATGCCCTGCTGGCAGCACCATGCCCAGGGGATCAGCATGGTAAGGAAAAGCGGGACCCGGTAACGATCCAACAGTGCCTGATGCTGGCGGAACAGCTGCCCCAATGTGAGGTACATGACAACGACCATTGCAACATCCAGACATTGGGGAAGATACTGTACCTGCCCGATGTATGCCCCGAACAGCATGACAATGAAACTGACGGCAAAATCCCCTTTGGGGAACAAAAGCCCCAGCAGCTCCCAGATCAGCTTGCCCCAGAACAGTGCAAACAAAAACCATGGCATGCCGCAGCTGGGAATGCCGTCGGCAGGGTTACCGCTGGCCCAGAACAGGGTGATGGCATTGTAGCGGGCAATATCCCACAGGTTGGTCAGGCTTCTGTCATCAGAAAGGAAAAAGTTCAGCAAAACGTTGAACACCTGCACCACACCCAGCACGGGAACGATCAGTGCAACAAAGTCCTTCCTGACCCGGCGGGCAAAACCCTGCCAGGTATCCGGGCGGCGGGCCGTATAGCCGGTCAGAAAGAAAAAGGCCGGCATGTGGAACGAAAAAATGAAATTGCGCATCAGGTTGCCGTAGGGCAGGGTGTGCCCCACAATCACCAGAATCATGCACAGACCTTTGGCGGTATCAATCCAGTCAATGCGCTGGCGCACGGCAGGGTGCGGAGCGGCGGATTGTTGAACAGCAGTCATACGGCGGTCTCCTTCGGTCTGGACATCACTGCTGCTTGGGCGGGTTCTTTTTCTGTTTGTCATTGCAGTGTTCCTGGCAGCTGGCGCAGTTGCCGGTGCAGCCGCCGTGCCAGCCCTTTTCGCTGTTGGCAATAAAACCGATGGCAACGCCGAGCAGAACAAAAATAATAACCAGAACAAGGATACTTTGAAGTGACATGGAAAAAACCTCCCTATGGGTTAAGCGAAAACAAAGTGACAGGTGAATACGCTGCCCTTATGCCAACCCCAGCAAAACCCCTACACAGTGCACGGCAAACGCCACAACCCAGGCAATGGCGCACTGCATCAGTACCACACCCAGTGCAGCCCGGCCACCGCCCAGTTCCCGCTTGACAGCGGCAATGGCTGCAACACAGGGGGTATACAACAGCGTAAAGATCAGGAAAACCAGCGCAGTAAACGGAGTGAACAGCATGTTCAGCGCGCCGGTATCGCCGCCCAGCAGGACGGTCAGGGTGGAAACAACGCTTTCCTTGGCGGTAAAGCCGGTGATCAACGCAGTGGAAATGCGCCAGTCGCCAAAGCCAAGGGGCTTGAAGATGGGGGTGATCAGGCTGCCAACCAAAGCCAGAAGGCTGGAATCCGGGGTGGCAGCAACATTCAGGCGGGTGTCGAACGTCTGTAGGAACCAGATCACGACGGTTGCAACAAAGATAATTGTAAAGGCACGCTGAATAAAATCACGGGCCTTTTCCCAAATCAGCTGGCCGACGCTTTTGGGCGAAGGCAGGCGGTAGTTGGGCAGCTCCATCACAAAGGGTACCGGTTCACCGCGGAAACAGGTCTGCTTGAGGATCAGCGAATACAGTATACCACACAAAATGCCGAAAAGATAGAGGAAAATCATGACCGGTGCACGCCATACCCGGGGGAAAAACGCGGCGGTGAACAGCGCATAAATGGGCAGCTTGGCGGAACAGCTCATGAACGGGGTCAGCAAAATCGTCATGCGGCGGTCACGCTCACTGGAAAGGGTGCGGGTTGCCATAATGGCGGGAACCGAGCAGCCGAAGCCCACCAGCATGGGCACAAAGCTGCGGCCCGAAAGCCCAATGCGGCGCAGCAGTTTGTCCATAACAAAGGCCACGCGGGCCATATAACCGGTATCTTCCAGGATGGACAAAAAGAAGAACAGGATAACGATCGTGGGCAAAAAGCTCAGCACGCTGCCCACGCCGGCAAAAATGCCGTCGATCACAAGGCTGTGCACCACCGGGTTGATCTGATACGCCGTCAGGGCGCGGTCCACAACGCCGGTAAACCAGTCGATGCCAAGGGTCATCCAGTCCGAAAGGGTGGAGCCCACTACGCCAAAGGTCAGCCAGAAAACAAGCGCCATAATGCCCGCAAAACAGGGCAAGGCAGTGTATTTGCCGGTCAGGATCTTATCAATGGCAACGCTGCGCTTATGCTCCAGGCTTTCACCCGGCTTCACCACCGTGGCGGAGCATAGCTTTTCAATAAAGGTAAAGCGCATGTCCGCAAGGGCGGCTTCGCGGTCCAGCCCGGTCACGGTTTCCATTTCAGCAATGGCGTGGCCCAGTATATCTGTTTCGTTGGGGTTCAGCTGCAGGGCTTTTTCAATCAGGGTGTCTCCCTCCACCAGCTTGGTGGCGGCAAAGCGCAGCGGCAGCCCGGCGGCAGCGGCATGGTCCTCAATCAAATGTCCGACAGAATGGATGCAGCGATGCACCGCGCCCCTGGGGTCTGCTGGGTCACTGCCTGCCGTGCAGAAGTCGATGCGGCCCGGCAGCTCCCGGTAGCGCGCCACATGGATGGCATGTTCGATCAGCTCGTCAATGCCCTCATTTTTGGCGGCAGAAATGGGAACAACCGGAATGCCCAGCATTTCTTCCAGCTGGTTTACCATGATGGTGCCGCCGTTGGCGCGCACTTCGTCCATCATGTTCAGCGCCAGCACCATGGGGGTATCCAGCTCCATCAGCTGCATGGTCAGGTACAGGTTGCGCTCAATGTTGGAAGCATCCACAATGTTGATAATGCCGGACGGGTGCTCGCTCAGGATAAAATCCCGCGTGACAATCTCCTCGTTGGAGTAAGGGGACAGGGAATAAATGCCCGGCAGGTCCGTTACGGTGGCTTCCTTGTGGTTGCGGATCACGCCGTCCTTGCGGTCCACCGTAACGCCGGGAAAGTTGCCCACATGCTGGTTGGAGCCGGTCAGCTGGTTGAACAGCGTGGTTTTGCCGCAGTTCTGATTGCCGGCCAGGGCAAAGGTCAGCGGTGCACCGGCGGCAATGGGGGCGCCGGCTTTGCGCTCGTGGTAGCTGGCGGCTTTGTCCAGCTCGCCAACGCCGGGGTGGGCTACCACCTTGTGGCGCTCTTCGCTGGGGGCGGCGCGGTCCGTTGCGTGCACACTGTCAATTTCAATTTTCTGCGCATCGGCCAGGCGCAGGGTCAGCTCATAACCACGCAGCTCCACTTCAATGGGGTCCCCCATGGGGGCCGTTTTGCGCAGCGTTACCTCGGTGCCGGGGGTCAGCCCCATATCCAGCAGGTGGTGGCGCAGCTCGCCCTCACCGCCTACCACGCGGATGATTGCATCCTGCCCAATGTGCAGGTCACCTAATGTCAGCATATTGATTCCTCTTTTTTGTACGGCAAGGTAATGCAAGCCGGTTTATTTCGACTGAATGGCATGAATTTCGCTCATGAACGCGTAAAGTTTACCACGTTTAACTTACGGCGTCAATATATCAGGAAAAACTGTGAAATGCAGGCTTGAAAAATGCACAATTTCTGGTGGGGAAGGCAGCCATCTTGCCGCAAAATGCTGAATTCAATATTTATACATTGACTTTGAATATTTATGTATTATACTAGAATTTATCCTGATGCAGCTCCGGAAAGAGGGAAAGTTCCGCCGCTGCGCTAGGGTGCATCTGAAAAGTCGAAAGTATCGTCTATTTCTACAAACGCAGCCGGATTTTGCGTTAAAAAGCCTTGGGCAATACCGCATAATTCTAAGTGCCGATACGGCGAGCGAGGTGCGGCAGCTGCTAAGCCAAAAGCGCAGATAATACTGGATGTCTTATCGAGCATTTTGGCAACGCAGATGCTGTGCCGCAGCCGCCGAAGCGGTGCTTAAGCCGTAAGGCGGGAATTGTGCGGTGTTGCCCTTGGAATCCACAAAGGATTCCTGCGGCTCTTTGCCTTAAATCCTGCTTGTGTTTGCGAAATGTCCGTCATTTTCCTTGTTTTCAGATACGCCTTGAAAATCAGAGAACCATGAACAAAGAAGGTATATTGTAATGAAAAAAGCATTGTCTTTGATGACTGCCGCTGCCTTGGTCCTGAGCCTGGCTGCCTGCGGTTCCACCGCTTCTTCTGCTGCATCTTCCGAAGCCGTTTCCAGCGATGCTGCATCTTCCGAGGCTGCTTCCTCTGAAGCAGCCAGCGAGACTGAAACTGCTGAGCTGTCTACCGTTGAGCCGGGCAAGCTGATCATGTCCACCAACGCAGCCTTCCCCCCGTACGAGATGACCACCGATTCCGGCGAATTTGAGGGCATCGACATTGAGACCGCACAGGCCATTGCTGACAAGCTGGGCCTGGAGCTGCAGATCGATGATATGGACTTTGACGCTGCACTGCTGGCTGTACAGCAGGGCAAGTCCGATATGGTTATGGCTGGCGTTACCGTTACCGACGAGCGCCAGAACGTGATGGACTTCACCGATTCTTACGCAACCGGCATCCAGTCCATCATCGTCAAGGAAGATTCCGATATTGCCAGCGTGGATGACCTGGCTGGCAAGAAAATCGGCACCCAGCGCGGTACCACCGGCTACCGGTACTGCTCTGACGACTTTGGCGATGAGAACGTTGTTGCTTACGACGACGGCCTGACTGCCGTGCAGATGCTGAACAACGGCCAGGTTGACTGCGTTGTTATTGATAACGCTCCCGCTAAGGAATTTATTGCTGCCAACCCCGGCCTGAAGCTGCTGGACACCGCTTACGTGGAAGAAGACTACGCAATCGGCGTTGGTAAGGGCAACACCGAACTGAAGGATGCCATCAACACCGCTCTGGAAGAGCTGAAGGCCGACGGCACCCTGCAGGCTATCGTGGACAAGTACATCACTGCTGAATAAAGCAACTTTTTCACAAGTGCCACAGGGAGGTGGCCCGCAGGGGCGCCTCCCTTTTGTTGGTAAGACCGTAAAATAAACGCCCGGTGCCCTGGTGCCGGAACACAGGAAAGGTGTGGAATGCGGATGGCCGCACAATACGAAATGCTGACCCAGCTGGCGAAAGCTGGTACAAAGCTGGATTTCGGGCAGGATCTGTTCGTCAAATTCTACCAGGCATTTATTGCCTCAAACCGCTGGCAGCAATACCTCAAAGGGGTCATCCCCACGCTGTATGTAACGGCAATTGCTTTGGCGATCGGCGTGGTGCTGGGCAGCGTGGTTGCCCTGGTGCGTGTTGCGCATGACCAGCAGCGCCGCGGCCACCACAACCCGGCTCTTGCCGTTGCCAACGCTGTATGCAAGCTATACGCCACTGTGATCCGCGGCACCCCCATGATGGTGCAGATGCTGATTATGAGCATGGTTATCTTTGCCAACAGCCGCAACTTTACCATGGTCGGCGCGCTGGCACTGGGCATTAACTCCGGTGCGTATGTTTCGGAGATCATCCGCGGCGGTCTGATGGCCGTTGACCCCGGCCAGATGGAAGCCGGCCGCAGCCTGGGCCTGAACTACATGACAACCATGGTGCTGATCGTGATTCCGCAGGCCATCCGCTCGGTGCTGCCTGCCCTGGGCAATGAGTTCATCATCCTTCTCAAGGATACCTCGCTCATCACCGTTATTGGCGGCAAGGAGCTGCTGTACGCTGCACAGGGCATCATGAACCGTACTTACGAGCCGATGTTCCCGTTGTTCGGCGTGGCGCTGATGTATCTGATTCTGGTTATGATCTTTACCTGGCTGCTTGGCAAACTGGAAGGGAGGCTGGCGAAGAGTGATCGTCGTTAAGGACTTAAAAAAGAACTATAACGGTCTGGATGTGCTCAAGGGCATTGACCTGACCATCAATAAGGGCGATGTTGTCTGCCTGGTTGGGCCTTCCGGCTGCGGCAAGTCCACTTTTCTGCGCTGCCTGACCCGCCTGGAAGAACCGGACGGCGGCACAGTTATGCTGGACGGCAAAGAGATCACCGAACGCGACATTGATGCCACCCGCGCCCAGATGGGCATGGTGTTCCAGCATTTTAACCTGTTCCCCCACCTGACGGTGAAAAAGAACATCACGCTGGCTCCGGTGCGCCTGGGCCGTATGAGCCAGGCTGCTGCCGACAAGCAGGCCATGGAGCTGCTGGAGCGCATTGGCCTGGCCGATAAGGCGGATGTTTACCCCAACATGCTTTCCGGCGGCCAGAAACAGCGCATTGCCATTGTGCGTGCACTGGCCATGAACCCTGAAGTGCTGTTGTTTGACGAGCCCACCAGCGCGCTGGACCCCGAAATGGTAGGCGAAGTTCTGGAACTGATGAAAGAACTGGCCCGCGATGGCATGACCATGGTGGTGGTGACCCACGAAATGGGTTTTGCCCGCGAGGTTGCCAACCGTGTGATCTTTATTGATGAGGGTGTTATCAAGGTCGATAAGCCCCCGCAGGAGTTCTTTGAGAACCCCGACAATCCGCGCCTGAAAGCGTTTTTGTCCAAGGTACTGTAAATCAAACTTTTGTCCGCCCCGTTTAGAATGGTGAGAGCTGTTCTGGATGGGGCGGATTTTTTTAGTTAGGCGGGAGGAGGGAGGAGTTTTCGGCGGCAATTAGAAATTAGTAGTTAGTAATTAGGAATTGGAGGTGGGACGGGGGGCTTTTTAATGAATAAAGAATAATGGTGGTGGGCCGCGGCGCGGAACCCTGCCGCACTGCGAACTTTTGCACCAAAATTCCAGACTCCAAACCGATCCCCCGCAAAACCAAAGGCATGCGGACCCTCGTATCTACCGAGAATACGCATGCCTATTTCTTAGGGTGTATCTGAAAAGTCGAAAATTTAGTCTATTTCTACAAACACAGCGGGATTTTGCGAAATATCCGTTATTTTCTTTGTTTTCAGATACACCTTAGCTTATGTGATTTATGCGATACCCATTAAAGTCTTTCGCCAAGGCCTTTTTCAAAAAGGCCGGAAAACTCCCGTAAGGAATCACTCCAGTTCGAAATCCCCCGGCAGCAGCAGGTCCAGCGCGGCATCAGCATCCGCGACCAGGCGCTTGGACTGGTTCAGGATGGCTTTTTCCAGCGTGTTGCGCGCCATGCGTCCGTTGCCATTTTCGGCGGCGTTCTCTGCCTGGCGGCGGTCGAAGAATGCAACCAACGGCATCGCACAGGCATCGTCCAGGCGGTACCCCTTGCTTTTGGCAATGCTCTGGGTGATCGCCAAAAGCTCAGCGCCTGTGTAATCCGGGAACTCAATCTGGTTCGGGAAGCGGCTGGCCAGGCCGGAGTTCGCCGTCAGGAACAGCGCCATCTCCTTGCTGTATCCGGCCAGGATCACCACCAGGTCATCGCGGTGGTCCTCAATGCCCTTTACCAGGGTGTCAATGGCTTCCAGCCCAAAGCTGTCCTCGCCGCCGCGGTACAGGCTGTATGCTTCATCAATGAACAGCACGCCGCCCAAAGCGCTCTGGATCACCTGGTTGGTCAGCGGGGCCGTGTGGCCGACATAGCGGCCCACTAGGTCGGCACGGGTCACTTCTACCAGCTGGCCGCCGCGCAGTGCGCCGATGGCTTTCAGATACTTGGCCAGAATGCGGGCAATCGTGGTTTTGCCGGTGCCGGGGTTGCCGGTAAAAATCATGTGCATGTTCACATCGGCAACTTTCAGGCCCTGGGCTTTGCGCTTTTGCTGGGCCTGCACGTTCTGGGCAATGCCGCGCACAAAATCCTTTACTTCGTCAAGGCCCACAATGGCATCCAGCTCCGCTTCCACGGCATCCACATCGCCGCGGTACTGGCGGGGCAGCAGGGCCAGCAGGTCAAACGGTTCACCGCTGCCAATGGCGGCCATCAGGCGGCTGCCGTCCACCGTCAATTTGGCGGGCGTTCCGGCGGTAGGAATGTCGTCCGCATCCAGAACGTACTCTGCAAAGGCGCGGTAGATACTGTCGACATAATCGCGCATAGCGGTCATGCCACTGGTTTTGCCGTACTGCGCGGCAACCAGGTCCCGCACATCACTGCCCATGGCAAGCACAAGGCCGCACTGCGCCTTGACCCGCTGGGCCAGATGGTTCAGCTCCCGCGCGGCAATGGCGGCCAGGCTTTCGGGGGTGAACGCCTGGGTGCGGCAGATGTCCCCCTCCAGCGCGTCCACGAACCGCGCGCCGAACTTGTCCGCCAGGGCGGTTTCGTCCCGGTTGGAGAAAAATACAAAATACTTGCCGGCAGCCTGCAACTCGCCGATCGCGCCGGGGGCCAGGGCGGTGCCCACATCCACCAGAATGCCGCGCTGCAATACATAGCGGCTGGTCAGCGGCAGGGTGCCGTCAATGGCCAGTGTTGCCAGCATGTTCAGGTAATTGGATGCACAGCTTTCGTAATGGTCAAAGGCCAGAACCTCGGCGTCAGACTGCAAGGCGGCATACAGGTCCTGCAAAAACAGCTTTTCCTGTGCGGGGCCGGGGTACAGGGATAAATCCATCGTTTCAATCAGGGCGCTGTGCAAAAGTCCGCGGCCTGCCATCTCGTCCACAATGCAGGTCAGGGCATAGTGCCGCCCGGTACCGGTGGGGCCGCACAGCAGCATGCTGCCGCGGGCATGGGCGGTATCGGCGGTGCCCATCACAAAGGGGCGGCGGAACGCCTTGACCACCTGCCCCACAAAGGCATCCTGCCCCAGCACCTGCTGGCGCACCCGGTCGGCCAGGCCATTAAAGTTTTCCGGGCCGGCTTTTACCGGCTCTGCTGCGGGGGCAGGCTGTGCGGTTTTGCCACCCAGCAGGCCGTCCTGGCGCAGGCTTTGGGTCAGCTCGCTGCTCATGCGGCGCACACTGTCCGCGGTGGCGGCACCGGCGCGCTGCACGGCGTTCAGAGCGTCCGCGGCAGATTTCTGGCGTTTCTGGCTTTCGGCCAAAGCGTCCAGCTGGGCCTGCATGGCGTCCAGGCTGCTCTGCGCGGCATCGCGGTCCTGTTTGGTAGCGCTGTGGCGGCCTGTACCGGTCACGCTGCGCACCCAGGCATCGTATTGATCTTCCAGGCTCATGGCTTTGCCCTCCGTTATATCAGTCGGCTTTTTTCACGGTAATTTTATAAAAGTTTTTGGCACTGCACCCGGCGCGGCCGCCGCCTGCACACGCGCAGGCGCATGCACAACTGGAAACACAGGCACACGCACACGCGCAGCTGGAATGGTTGGAGTGGTCCGAACCGCCGCTGCGCCGCCCGGCACCACCGCCGCGGGTCTTTCCGCCCCCGGCCTTGAAGTTTGCGGGTGGGGGAACGCGATAGTAGCCTTCCGGCGGGGGCAGATTGCGGGCAACATGGATATGGGTGTGCCCGTTGGAATACCAGTACCAGTCGTCGGGGTCATCCTCGGCAAAACCACCGTTCCAGAGCCCGTTTGTGCGGGAAACGGAAACCGTGATCAGCGCAATCACGATAATGACCAGAAGGAGCACGAAGAAAAAAACCAATACCCGGTCACTGTCGTCATAATACATTTCGCTGTCCGTTGCGGCAGCATCGGGGGAGTAGTTTTGTGCTGTCTGGGCGGGAACGCTGACATGCACCGTGGCGCTTTCGCCATGGTCCAGCGGGCCAAAGTTCCACACAAGATAGTTGCCGTCCTGGCTGTCGTTATCGGCCTGGATACCGTCCAGCGCTACCCAGCGGATGGTCAGCTCATCCACACACAAATCATCGAACCAGCCGGGGGTAAAGCTGTAGTCGGCGTTGCCGTCCTCGTTCAGCAAAAACAGATGGGACTGGTGTACCTGGAACGCAAAGTGTACGCTGCTCTGTGCGCCGATGGTGGCGGCAATATCCGGCGGGAAGTAGGCGTTGATAAAATCAACCTTGGCAAAGGAACCGCTGTCATCCACGGAACTTACGTTAAGAACTGTATCCGGCGTCAGGTTGACCAGGCTGTCATTGTGGCTGTTGGGCAGGCCGATGCGCACCCAGGTCAGCGGTTCATCCAGGCTGCCGCCGATCACGTTCCAGTCCAGCTCATAGGTGATATCGGCGGAGCCATCGGCGCGGGTGTCCACTGTTACGGTATAGTGGGTGATCTCATCCATGTCGCCGTCATCCGCATGGACGGGCAGGGCGGCGGCAACAAACAGCAGCAGAACGGCCAGCATAGCCCACAGCTGCGCGGCAAAGCGTAAAACGGATTGTTTCATCACAAACCTCCCTGTGCGGGAACGGTTGTGCCAAGCTGGCAGATGTGTTCCATTTTCGCACTTTCTTCCCGCACACGGCGGCAGGCGGGGGCATTCCAGATCTTGTGCCAGGGGTCATGCAGGATGTTGCCCAGGCTGGAACCCTCCCGCAGCCAGCTCTGGCAGGGCAGAACGGCGCCGTCCGGCGCAACGGCCATGTTGGAAAGGCAGGCCCCGCAGCTGGGCACCTGGGTAAAGCCAAGGTCCAACAGTACCGCATCCGGCAGCCAGCCGGGGCTGGTAAAGTTGATCTCCATGTGGTTTTGTTCAGCATAGGCCATCGCGGGGCGCAGCACGGCGGTCAGTGCTTCCGGCGTTAAGCGGGTGGCCTTGCTGGGGTCGGTTTCGGCCCCGCCGGTGGGAATTAGCCCGCTGCAGGTGGCATAGCGCACGCCAAGAGAGTTGGCCAGCGCCAGCGTTGCGGTGTAATCCTGGTTCAGGCTGCACAGCGGGGTATTGATGCTGACATTCAGCCCCGCCTCCACCGCATTGCGGATGCCGCTGATGGTGTCCGCATAGCCGGGGGCACCCACCAGTGTGTTATGGATAGCTTCATCCGTCGAATATAGGGTGACCTGCACGCTGTCCAGGCTGGCGTCCGCCAGTTCCCGGCAAAGGGCGCTGGTCAGCATGCGGCCGTTGGTGTTCAGCCGGGTAACAAACCACTGTGCGGCATGCACCAGGCTGACCAGGTCATTGCGCATGGTGGGTTCGCCGCCGGTAAAGGTCAGCTGCGGAATGCCCGCCGCGCGGCATTTTTGGATAACAGCCAGCCATTGGTCGGTATCCAGCTCTTTCACCGCGCCAAGGGGCTGGTTGGCGGCGTAACAGTGCAGGCATTTCTGGTTGCAGTGCCAGGCACCGTCCTTTTCCATGGAGCTTACCATCAGGTCCATACGGTGGGGGGCTGCCATATAGCGGGCGTAAGCGCCCAGGTCCATCGGCTGCACATGCACGGGCGGTTCCTGCCCGGCGGTCAGCGCGCGGAAGGAGGTCAGCATGGCATTCAAATCCGCGCGGATCTGGTCGGGAGCCGTTTTCGGGTAAACAGCAGCGGCGGTTTTCACAGCCTGGGCGGCAATTCCAGCCCACTGGTCCTCGGTGATCTCCTTGCCCTCAAAAGGCTGCAGGGCGTCCATCAGCCCTGCCAGCAGAATGGCCCAGGAAACGCTGAGCGGCAAAATATCCTGCCCGTTCAAAAGTGCAACAAACGGCACATTGCGCCGTGCTTTTTTGCAAGGGAGCAGGTGAATGCGCAGCACACCGGGGCCCTCCGGGTCCAGGGTGACATGGCGCACAACGCTTAGGTGCTGGTGCAGATAAGAGGACTCTGCACGCGATAAAAACATCATCTAAAACACTCCAAAACAGATTTAGCGGCCAAACACATAAAAGCAGTGCCGCTGCAGTGGTTGACTATGAAGGCAATACCGCATAATTCTAAGTGCCGATACGGCGAGCGAGGTGCGGCAGATGCTAAGCCAAAAGCGCAGATAATACTGGATGCTGCAAAGGTGAGCGCCGCCAGTGGCGGATGCAGCGAACCGAAGCAGGGGCAGCGGTCGCAGAGTGCGAGGGGCTTTTGCCCCCGAAGCACGATGCGGGTACCGCAACCCGACATTATCGAGCATTTTGGCAACGCAGATGCCGTGCCGCTGCTGCCGGAGCGGTGCTTAAGCCGCAAGGCGGGAATTGTGCGGTGTTGCCTTAAATAATTCTCCCAAATGTGTTAAAAATAGTACAAAGAGATAATTCTGTCCCATTATACCATGTTAAGCAGGTGAATACAATCTGCAACCCCAAAAACCTGACGATGCAAAAACAAAACCCCAGGCAAGCCAGCGGCGCTGCCTGGGGGAAATGTACTGTAATATCAGAGAGAAAGCAGGCTGCGGTTCAGCCGCGCTTCATGCGGCCCAGCAGCAAATAATACCCCGCCCAGTCCAGCTTGCCGAACAGGGGGCTCTGTGTGCGCGCAGCTTCGGACAACATCCATAGCAGACGTAAGCTGTTCCAGCGGCAGGGCAGGTAATAGGGGCTGTAACAGTGCTCATGGCGCATTGTATCCAGCAGGCTTTTCAGCCATGGACTTTGCAGCGCGGTGCGGGCTTTGGCGCGGCGTGCGGGCATGGCGTCGGGGTCCCGCCGCAAAATGTCCGCGGCACCCTCCGCCAAAACCTGCAATTCCGCGCGGTGCAGCGGCAGCATATCCTGCGGCGGGCAGGCAGCAGCGGTGCAGGCGGCGTTCAGCTTGGCAAAATGCTTGGGCCAAATTTCGCAGTAATTGGCGTGGTACTTGGTGGAAAGGGTGCCGGTGCGGCTGCAATCGTAAAAGGTCAGGGCGCTTTCCAGCACAAGGTAGCTGAAATCCGGCTGGCAGCGCCCCAGCAGAGCCAGATAATCCAGCACAAACTGCAAATCTTCGCCAAGGGTATAAGCCTGGTCAAAGGCAAGCTGCCGGGCGTATGTGCGCCGGTAAAGCTTGTTCCACGGCATGGCGATCAGGCAGTCCAGGTGCAGGCGGGCCAGGTCGCTCTGTTGGGCCGGGTGGGCTACTGTGGTTACAGGGGTGGTATCGTCCGGCTGCATGGTGTAGTGCCAGAGCACAAAAGCGTTGGGGGCAGCGGCCTGTGCCGCAAGGGCGGCGGCCAAAGCGCCGGGGCGCAGGGCATCGTCACTGTCCAAAAATACAATATACTCGCCGGTGGCGGCCCGTAGCCCGGCATTGCGCGCGCCGGAAACCCCGCGTTCCCTGCGGTGCAGTACCATCACACGGGGATCCTTTGCTGCGTAAGCATCGCAGATTTCGCCGCTGCGATCCGGGCTCTGGTCATCCACCAAAATCAGCCGCAGGCCGCCCGGCACCTGCTGGGTCAGCACGCTTTCAATGCAGCGGGGCAGGGTGGTCTCCGCCTTGTACACCGGTACGATCACACAGATGGCGGGCTGTTCCATAGGTGACCTCCAAAATCGTACACAATGCGTACAAAATCATCATAAAAGCGTGCAGAAGAATAGCGCTGTGCCGTCTTTGCACCGGCGGTGCTCATCTGGGCGCGCAGATCCGGGTGTTCGTACAGCATGCGGATGGCAAAGCTCAGCTGTCCGGCTACATTGCCGTCACGGTCCACCAGCACGGCCTGGCTGCCGTCCAGATATTCCGGCATACCGCCGCTGCGGGTGGCAAGCACCGGTCGGCCGCAACCCATGGCTTCCACCGCCACAAGCCCGGCGGCTTCCTCCACCAAGGTGGGCACGCAGACAAGGTCCGCCAGGCGGTAATATTCCGGCATCGAATCATTGGGCACATAGCCAGTAAAGCGCACCCGGTCGCCAAGGGTCTCGGCCTGCTGTTCCAACTTGCGCAAAAACGGGCTTTGCTGGGTACGGCCAAAAAACGGGCTGCCCACAATCAGCAGCTTGATGCGCGGGTCATGGATATTCTCCATCGCTTCCAACAGCTTGTGGATGCCCTTATCCGGCTCCAGGCGGCCGCAGAACAGTACAACAAAATCTTCCGGCGCAAAGCCGAGGGAAGCCCGCAGCGCAGCATCCGCCGGGCCGGGCACAAAGCGGGCGGTATCAATGCAGTTGTGCAGGATGTAGGCATGCTTGCGGTCCAGCTCGCTGGTTTTGAGGTAATCATCGCGGATAAACTCGCTCAGGGCCAGAATACCGCCGTAAATGGCGTCCATCTCATGGCTGCAGCTGGTCTGGCCGTGCAGGTGGGCCAAGCAACGCCGCTTGCCGAACATTTTGCTGATGGCGCTGCACTGGGTCAGGGTGCCGCCCTCCGCCACAATCAGGTCCGGCGTGGGCAGCTCCAGTGCAAGGGAAAGCTGAACCTTTTGATACCACGGGTCATACGGGGCGGCAACGCCAAAGCAGCGCTCCAGAAACACCATGGGGTAATACCGGCGCACGCCGCGGGGCTTGGCAACGTACAGCATTTTGGTGTGCTGGAACCCTTGTGCCTGGGCGGCGGCTTCCGGGTCCGGGATGCTGGCGCACAGCAGGTCCAGCTTGCCCGCCCGTTCATTTTCACGGATCAGGTGGGTGACAAGGGTTTCCACCGCGCCGCCCTGCACGGCAGGAACCGGCAGCTCCGGCGGCGGAACCAGCAAAATGCGCGGTTTGCGCGGTGTATTCGGCGAGCGCAGCGGCAAAATGGACAACCCCTTTTTTCGTTGGTTTGAAAGTTTGGTGTGGGCGGAGGAATAGTTAGGAGGTAGGAGTTAGGAGGTTAATTAGGAATGGGGTAGGTAAAGAATAATTAAAAAAGAATAAAGAATAATGGTGGTGGACCGCGGCGCGCAGCGCCGCTCAGGAAATATTAGGCTTTGGAATGTTTGAAAGTGCGTGATGAGCGGCAAAATATTCCGTAGGGCGCGATGCCCTTATCGCGTTGGGGAAAAACGTAAAATGGTTATTGCAAACCTAAAAACCATTTGTAGGGGACGATGCTTGCATCGTCCCGTGGCCGTTTGCCGTGTGTATAACCGTTGATAAAAACGTTATTACGTTAGGTTGGCGGGCGCACAATGTACGCCCCTGCGATCCTATAGGCAAAAACACGCGGTTCAATACATTTTTGGCGTGTTTGATTTTTGTTTACCCGTTCGCTATCCAATCCCTATTTTTATTCTTATATTCTATTATATTAAAGTTTTTTCGCCGAAGCCTTTTTTTCAAAAAAGGCTGGAAAGAAAGGCTGGAAAGCTCCCGTAAACAATCACTTTGCCGGGCAAAGGCTTTCGGCGGGCATCATGGCCCAGCGGGCGGCGGAAAGCTTTTCGGTCATCTTCATGTGGCGGCAGTTGGGCAGGTAGCTGATCAGCCCCTGCATCAGAAACTGCTCCTTGCTGATGGCCTTGACCAGCTGCGGCTCCGGGTTCTGGCGTACCTTGGCGCACAGGAAAAGATACCGCCGCCAACAGGCAGCATAAGCCGAATCAATCACCGAACGGTCCGCACCGTTCTCGACATAAAAGCGGTACCGGTCAGCCAGGCCGTCCACCGCGTCAAACGCGCCGGGTTTCAGGCTGGTGCGCATAATGCTGCCGGAACGCAGGCGGTAATTGTACAAAACATCCGGCAGGCACACCACTTTATCGCACCGCCAGAACAGCCGGTGCGCCACAAAATCATCCTCGTGCAGACGGCCCTCCGGGTAATGCAGCAGCTTCCACACCTCGGCGCGGTAAAGCTTGTTCCATGCAACGGTGTAATAAGTGCCGTTGGGGGCATAAAAATCATTCAGCAGATCCTTGCCGCGGAACACACCTTCCTGCGTGGGCGGGGTGAACACCGGCTCCGGCAGGGGCTTGCCGTTCTCCTGTACGTCCTCCACTGCGCAGATCGCCATGTAGGCGTCGTGCGCTTCGCAGGCTTCGTACATCTTTTTCAGGTACGCCGGGCGCACCACATCGTCGCTGTCAATAAAGGCATAATAGCGGCCGCGGGCCATATCAATGCCGGTGTTGCGCGCGCCGGAAAGCCCCTGGTTCTCCTGGTGCACCACTTTAATGCGGTTGTCCCGCTTGGCAAGGCGGTCACACAAAGCGCCGCTGCCATCCGTTGCGCCGTCATCGATCAGCAGCACTTCGATCGTGCCGTAGCTGGCCGGGAAATCCTGGTCCAGAATGCTCTGCACGCACTCTTCCAGCCAGGGCTCTGCGTTGTAAATGGGAACGATCACACTAACTGCAATATGTTCCATCTTGTTTTTCCCCCTCATTCCTCAGTCCGTTTTGCTGCCATGCAGCTTGCCGCGGGCGTGTGCCAGCGTGTAGGTCAGCCCCGGTGCGACGCAGAACAGCACAGCGCGCGCTTTTTCGGCACCAGGCACATGCGGGCAGCGCAGGATGTCCGGCAAAATGCTGTCCAGATGCTTTTTGTGCTTCAAAAATTCCGGTTTCAGCTTTGCCATGGCTCTGGCCTCGCTGGCCTGGCACCAGAACAGGTAAAACACCTTCCAGTACCATGCCACGGCCCATTCATAATAACCTTTATATTCGGTTTTGTCCGGCTGCGCGGCAAACCAGCCCAGCCAGTTCCAGTACATTTTCAAATCATCCAGCCGCCGCGGCGGAAACAGCACCTCGGTCATCTGGCCGCCGCGCCGCCGGTAGTGGTACAGCACGCGCGGCACACAGTAAACATACTCGCCGTCATACACGCGGTGCAGCTCGCTGGCGTCATCGCCAAAGAACATGGTTTCATCAAAATGCACGCCTTTATCGCGGAACAGGCAGATGTCAAACAGCTTGTTCCAGCACAGCAGCCCGTAAAAGCCGCCGGTTTTAAAGGTATCCAGCAGCAGCTCCATGGCCATGTGCCGCCCGGCAATGTTGATGTTGACCCCGGCCCCCGGCACGGGCTTTTCCTGTTCGTCCACCGCGTCGGCATTGCAGGAGGCAATGCGCACATCATTTTCGCGGATGGCATTCAAAAGTGTTTCGTAGAGATCCGGATCCACCAGGTCGTCCGAATCCACAAAGCCGATGTAATCCCCGCGGGCATTGTCCAGCCCAACGTTCAAAGCGGAGGCCGGGCCGCCGTTTTCCTTGTGGAACACCCGGATGCGCGGGTCGGTTTTGGCAAGCTCATCACACAGCTCGCCGCAGCCGTTGGGGCTGCCATCCTCCACCAGCAGCAGCTCAAAGTCCGTAAAGCTCTGGGCCAGAATGCTGCGCACCGTGCGGGGAATGTAATCCTTGGCGTCATATACAGTTGTCACAATGGAAATGGTCGGGTTCGGCATGCAAAACGTTCCTCTCATAAAAAGCGGTTTTTCAGCTGGGTATAAGCGGCCAATAGCCAGGCGCTGTGCAAAAATACCCCCAGCCGGTAGGGCAGCGCCAGCAGGCGGTTGGGGTCCGCAGTCAGGCGGGCGCGCAGGGCCGCGCGGGCATCAGCATCCTGCAAAATGCGGGCAAACAGCTGCCGCCGCTGGGCAAACGGCATGCGGCCGGGGCAGCCGGTCAGCAGCCCATATTGATTTAACGCGGCACGCACCCGGCTTATTTGCACCAGGCGGTCAATTTCTGGTGCAGGCAGCTTGGCATCCGTCAAGAATGCTTCCAGCACGGGGCGGGTCACAGCCTCGGCGTCCAGCAAATCCCCCCGCAGGGAGCGGGACAGACTGCCCGCAAGCATATCATTCTGATTATAGTATACACCTGCAAGGCAATAAATGGCAGAGTTTTTTTGTAAAAAAAGCAAAAACCGCAAATATTGAAGATTAAACAAAACATCTTCATTGATTTTTAAGCGTGGGTCAAACTGCAGCTTGTTCCGGCGGATCACATCCAGCCGGAACAGCTTGGGGTAGGGGGCGGCGAGGTAGCCGCTTTCAAACAGCAGCGGGTCCAGCGCATCCCCCAGCGCGGCGGGGCCGGCATAGCAGCCGGGGGCCAGCGGATTGGGGGCAGGGCCGCTGGCGCGCACCATGCCGTACAAAATCAGGCCCGGCTGCGCATCAAATGCAGCGGGCAGCGCCTGCCACAGCCCCGGTAGCAGGGTATCATCCGCATCCACAAACAGCACCCACTCGGCACCGCTGCGGCACAGTGTATCCAACCCCGCGTTGCGCGCGGCGGATGCCCCGCCGTTGGGCTGGTGCAGTGCGGTAATGCGGGGGTCCTGGGCGGCAAGGGCATCACACAACGCGCCGGTGCCGTCCGGGCTGCCGTCCTCCACCAGCACCAGCTGCAAATTGTCCGGTGCACCCTGCAGCACGCTTTCAACCGTCTGGCGCAGCGTGTGCTCGGCCTTATAGCAGGGGATCACCACCCCAATGGCGGGCAGGCTCACAGTGTTCCCTCCCTTTGCAGGACTTTGCGGTAAATTTCAATCATCTGTGCGGTGTTTTTGGCCGCGTCATGGGTCACCCGGGCGCGGATCTGCGCGGCGGTGCCCAGCGCCGTGCCGTGGTCCGGCAGGGCAAGCACCTGTAAAATGGCCGCGCTCAGGGCGGCATCATCCCCGGCGGCACCGTACAGCATCCCCTGCACGCCGCTTTGCAGCATATCCGGGATGCCGCCTGCCGCGCTGGCCACGCAGGGCAGGCCCAGCAGCATGGCTTCGCCCAGACTGTTGGGGCTGTTCTCGCTGTAAGACGGCAACAGGAAGAGATCGGCATCCAGGTAAGCCTGCCGCATGGCGGCGGCATCCAGCGGGCCGGTGTACTGCACATGGTCCGCCAGCCCCAGGCGGCGGATCAGCTGTTTGCACCAGGTCTGGTAGGGGAACATCCAGTCAATCACCGGGCGCAGCAGCGGCCCTTTGTCCAGCGGGGGCCAGCCCGCCACCCGCAGCACCGCGCCGGGGTACTGCGCCAGCACGGCGGGCAGCGCTTTGAGCACGGTATGCAGGTTTTTGAGCGGGTAGTTGCCTTGGCTGAGCAGCAGCACCGGCGCTTCGCCAAAGGTGCGGGGGTGCCACACCGGTGGGGTGTAAAACTCCGGGCGCAGCGTTTCGTTGCAGGGGTAATAACTGGCCTGCGGGGCCAGCTTTTGAACGGCGGAACGGTCAAAGCTGGTGCGCCCGGTCACATGGCGGGCGTTGGCCAGCACGGCGGCTTCACTCTGGGCAAGGGTGTCAAAACGGGCCTGGTTCACGTCCAGCAGCCCGCCCGGCACATGGCGGTCAATCAAATGCTGCGCCGCGCAGGAGTGTAGCAGCCGTGCTGGCACGCCGTCATTCAAGTGCAGGGCACAGTCAACCATCACGCCCTGGATGCCCACCAGCACCGGTATCCCCGCCGCCTGGGCCGCCTGCTGTATGGTGCGGGCGGCAGCGTACTCGGTGCCCCAGATATGGACAAGATCCGGGGCAATCTTTTTGAGCAGGGCAGAAAAGTTTTCCACACTTCCGGTGGGAACCAGTGCAAAACTTACGCCGTTTTTGCTGCAAACGGTTAAAGTTTCCGCGCGGGCATCCACGCTGGCAACGGTAATGGCCGGGGCGTCCGGTGCGGCGGTCATGCCGCCCAGCGCGCCGGAAAGCCAACCCCCGCCGATCTCTTTTGCCTGCAAACCGCAGGCATCCGCGGCAGCAGGGATGGTGATGCTGACAAGCCAGAGTACCTTCACATTAGCCACCTCACAAATTCAGCCGCAACCGCCTGCGGCACCAGCTCAGGGAAGAGGTCACACACTTCCCCAAAGGGCAGCTGTTTACCGCACACTTCACCCAGCCAGCGGTGCAGAATATCCGCAGCATCAGCCTGGCCTTGGTGCAGCACCAGCGCCAGCGGATAGCGGGCCAGATAGGGCAGGGCAGGGTCGTTTTCGATCACGCAGAGGTGCAAAACTGGCTTGCCCGCAGCAAAGTAGTCAAACAGTTTGCTGGGCAGCTGGTTGTCTACCGCGTTGCCAAGGTTCAAAAGAACATCGGCCTGTGCCTGCATGGTGCGGGCGGTTTCGGCGGGCACGGGGCCGGGCTGTTCAAACTGTTCGCCCAATACAGCCTTGGTCTGGGCAGCGTCCGCGGCAAAGTATTGCCAGCCGCCGCCTGCCATCGTCAGGGTCCAGCCGCTGGCCGGGCCTAGGGCGCGGAAAAGTTCCAGCGCAAAGCCCGGCTCCCGCAGGCCGGGATACAAAGAACCGCAGAACACGCAGCGCTTTTTGCTGTCTGCTGCATGGTTCGGCACTGCCGCTGGGAGCACCAGACTGGGGAAATCCAGCACATGAACTTTTTCCGCCGCCGCGGCCAGCGGGGCGCCGGGGGCGTAATCCCCAACGGCCTGCCGGGTGATAAAGGCGGCGGCCAGATGGTTCAGCAGCTCCAGCTCCCGCGGGTAGCCGCCGGGGGCCTGATAATCCCGGTTGGAAGCATAGGGGTCCAGCTGCCAGATGGCCTTTTTGGCCTGCACCTGCGCGGTTTCCAGCGCAAACGCGGCGCGGTAGGGCGCACAAACAGCGCAGATCACCTCAAAATGGAACGCAGCATCCAGCTTTTCCAGCTCCCGGCGGGTATCCACCACCCGGCGCGGGGCGTGCAGCACCAGCTGGCGGAACGCCGCCGCCACCGCCGTGGGGTGGCAGCAAAGCCGCGCCAGCCGCACCGGAATGGGCGAACCGCCACTGCGGCCGTTTTCCAGCGCGGCGTTCATCAGGCGCTCGTCCGCAAAGGCAAGGCAGTGCACGGTGCAGCCGGGCAGCTCCGGCTGGGGATGCAGGCCGTCCCATAGTTCCAGCAGGTGTACAGTGTGCCCGGCAGCACAAAGCACCCCTGCCAAACGCTGTGCCATCAGCACATTGGCAGAGGTTGGGTTTTCCACACTATCCAGTATAAATAAAATACGCATGGTGTTTATCCTGTGCAAAAGGAGTCAGCGCCGGTCTTTTAACATGGTACGGCACACTTTGCGCCACAGCACCGGGCAGTTGATGGTTGCCCACGCCGCCGCGCGGATGGCAAGCGGCAGCCGCGGGTTGCGGCCAAGGTTAGGGTCCTGCAGCCCGGCGCGGATGCCTACCCCCAGCTCGTTGATCTGCACGCGGTAGGCGGCAGCATCGTCCCGCCGCAAAATCATGCTGGCAAGGTAGACCAGTTTTTCGTAATAAAAGGCGTTGGCGCTCTGCTGGATGGCCGGGCTGGCATGCTCGCGGATGAACACGGCGGCCTGGCGCTGCTGGTCAATGCTTTCCGGCGGCAGGGCACGGTGGCTGGCCGAAGCCGCGTGCTGCCGGTAATGGTAGCCTGCAAAATCCACATAGGCACAGCCGTCTGCCGCACTGAAAATCTGCCAGTTGGCCACAAGGTCTTCGTTGTAGGCAAGGCCGTTGTCCATGATCTCGGCGGTGATCAGCTCGTGGGCGTACAGCTTGTTCCACAGCCCAAAGTCCACCCGGTGGTCATGCAGCAGGGCATCCAGATGGGCGGGCGGCTGAAACACCGTGGTCTGGTTGGGCGGCGGGCTTTCCGGAGGAATATCCTCGGTAAAGCAGTCATACCGGCAGCAGGCAATCTGGCAGCGGGTGGTTTGGGCAGCGCGGTACAGCGCATCCAAAAACTGCTTGTGGTAGCAGTCGTCCGCATCACAAAAGGCAAACCACCGGGCGTTCAGGTTCAGCCCCGCGCGCACCCCGGCAGCGCGGGCGGCGGCAACACCGCTCTGGCGCTGGTGGATCACAACAAACCGGGCGTCCCGGCTTTCCCACGCGGCGGCAAGCTCGGCGCTTTCATCGGTGGAACCGTCATCCACCACAAAACAGGCGAAATCGCCAAAGGTCTGCGCAGCCAGGGATGCCAGACACTGCTGCAAAAACGCAGCGCCGTTATGTACCGGCACCACCACGGCAATGGCAGGGCCTTTGAACTGGGGCTCGGTTTCACTCATGGCTGCACCTCCTTTGCATATTTCTGCGTCTGCTCCAGGTAAAATTTTTGCAGGATGCCCGCGCTGGTGTGTACATCAAATCCGGCGGCAATGGCTTTGGCCTGGGCGTTGGGGTCACGGGTCAGGTCCGCCGCGGCAATGGAATCAGCCCAGGCGGCTTCATTCTGCAAGGGCAGGTAGTGGATGTTGCCGGCAAACGCCGCGCCGGGGTCCACCGTATCGGCCACAAAGCAGGGCAGGCCGGCGGCCTGGGCTTCCACCAGCACAACGGGCAGCCCCTCAAACAAACTGGGCAGCAAAAATACATCCATGGCGTGGTACAGCGCGGCCATATCCTTGCGCACCCCGGCAAAAATTACCCGGTCGTTCAGGTTAAGCTCCTGGGCAAGGGCACGGGTGGAATCAACCAGCTCGCCGGTGCCGATCAGCACCAGCCGGGCGTTGGGCATGCGGCGGCTGACCCCGGCAAAAATGCGCAGCAGCCCGGCATGGTTTTTCTGCTCACAAAAACGGCCCACATGACCAAACAGAATTTCGCCTTCCTGCACGCCAAGCTCAGCGCGCAGGAAGGCGCGGGCGGCGGGATCGTGGAGGGCGAACACATCGGTCATAATGCCGTTGGGCAGCACGGTGAACGGGTGTTTGCCGTACAGCATCTCCCCGGCGCGCTGGCTGCAGGCAAAGCGGTGGGTCAGGTCGTGGTCAAAGCGGGAACTCATCAGCCGGTCCAGCTGGCCCACCAGGTTGTGCTCATAGGCAGTGTTGTGGCTGTGGCCTGCCCGCACCGGCACCCCGCAGCGGCGGGCCACGGCATTATAAAACATGCCAAAACCGCTGTAATGCCCGTGGATGACCTTGTATTCCGGGTGCGCGGTAAAAAAGGCGCGCAGGTCATGCAGGTATTTCGGGATATTATTGTCCTGCCGCACCGTCAGCTTGGTAATGTGCCCGCCCAGGGCTTCAATTTCAGCATCATAAAAGCAGGGCTTATCATAGTGGTACAAAAAGTCAAACTGTACCTGGCTGCGGTCCACGGCACGGTAGACATTCATGACAAAGGTTTCCATGCCGCCGGCGTCCATGGCGGGCATGATTTGTAATACGCGGATCGGCGGCAAAGTGCGCCCCTCCTTTTGCGGCTTGCCGGGGGAACATCCACCCGGCAGCGTTTGGCATTATTCCTGTTCCAGCGCAGCCTTGCAGTTCAGCAGTTCGGCCTTTGCTTCGTCCGAAAGCACCGGGTATTCGTGGCAGCTCTTCTGCAAAGCATCCAGTACAATCTCGCTGACCAGGTAGCGGGTGTACCATTTCTGGTCAGCCGGGATGGCATACCACGGGCTGTGCTTGGTAGCGGTTGCGGTGATGACTTCATCAAAGGTATCCAGATATTCGTCAAAACGCATCCGCTCTTTCAGGTCGGAGCAGGAGAACTTCCAGTTCTTTTCCGGGCGGTCAATGCGCTCTAAAAAGCGCTTTTTCTGTTCGTCCTTGGAAACGTGCAGAAAGATTTTGACCACGCGGTAGCTGTTCTCGTACAGGTATTCTTCATAGCTGCGGATCTGGCGGTAGCGCTTTTCAAAAAAGTCCTTCTTGCTGTCTTCCAGCACGCGCGGGGCCATCTGGTAGGTCTTTTGCAGGTCGTGGATCTGCACCACCAGAACGTCCTCGTAATAGCTGCGGTTAAAAATGGCAATGCTGCCGCGAGGCGGCAGAGCTTTGTTCACCCGCCACAAAAAGTCGTGGTGCAGTTCCTCGCTGGTGGGCTGCTTGAAGCTGGTTACCTGTACACCCTGGGGGTTCAGGCCGCCCATCACATGCTTTACGGTGCTGTCCTTCCCGGCGGCATCCAGCGCCTGCAGAATGATCACAAGGCCCTCGCGCCCATCGGCGTAAAAGGCGTCCTGCAGGGCGGCCATCTTTTCCAGGTTTTCGGCAGTTTTGGCCAGGATATCTTCTTTCTTTACATGGTCATCATTGCTGTCGCAGGGCAGCTTGCGCAGCGCGCATGGGTGGGAACCATCAAACAAATAGCGGTCAGCCTTCATCCGGGCGGTCTCCTTTCTGCAAAAGGACAAAATTACACTCTCTCAGTATACCCGTTTTGGCCCCCATGTGCAACCGCAAGATGCAAAAAAGGCATTGCAGACGCGCGGCCCGCAATGCCTTTTTTCATAATTACAAAACAAAATCAGAACGTCAGGTTGCCGAACTCGGAAAGCTTCAGCTGTTCGTTGTGCTGCTCGGCCCAGTTGATGCTCCACGGGCTGCCGAACAGCAGCAGGTGGTTGCCCTTCAGGTCCTCGATGCAGCGGGTGTCGCTGGTCAGGTCCAGTGTTTTGGGGTCCAGCTCATCCGGGTCGTTCATGATCCAGCGCAGGTGCTCATACGGCAGGGTCTGCATACGGATGTCAACGTTATATTCGTTGCGCAGGCGGTATTCCAGCACTTCCAGCTGCAGCACGCCGACCACGCCGACGATAACTTCCTCCATACCGGAGCCAAGGTCGCGGAAAATCTGAATCGCGCCTTCCTGTGCGATCTGCTCCATGCCTTTCACAAACTGCTTGCGCTTCATCGTGTCCACCTGGGTCACGCGGGCAAAATGTTCCGGTGCAAAGGTGGGGATGCCCGCAAACTGCACATGCTGCTTGCCGGTGCACAGCGTATCGCCAATGGAGAAGATGCCCGGATCAAACAGACCGATGATATCGCCGGCATAGGCTTCGTCCACGATGGCGCGGTCGTCAGCCATCAGGCTGGTGCCGGTGGCAAGCTTGATGTTCTTGCCCTCCTGCACATGGAATGCTTCCATGCCGCGCTCAAACTTGCCGGAGCAGATGCGCAAAAACGCAATGCGGTCGCGGTGATTCTTGTTCATGTTGGCCTGGATTTTGAACACAAAGCCGCTGAACTGCTCGCTGCAGGGATCCACCACATCGCCGGTGGGGGCATCCTTGCGGGGCAGTGGCGGCGGGGTCAGGCGCAGGAACTCTTTCAGGAAAGGTTCCACGCCAAAGTTGGTCAGCGCGGAGCCAAAGAATACGGGGCTCAGCTGGCCGTGCTGCACAGCGTCCAGGTCAAACTCTTCGGCGGCGCCATCCAGCAGCTCAATGTCGTCAGCCAGCTTCTGGTGGTTGGCCGCGCCGATCAATTCGTCCATTTCGGGTGCGCCCAGCTCGGCGGTGATCTCGTCCACCATCTTCACGCCGTTAGCGCGGCCATCGCTTTCAAAAGCCAGCACCTTGCGGGTGTTGCGGTCAAACACGCCCTTGAACTCCTTGCCGCAGCCGATGGGCCAGTTCATCGGGTAGGTTTTGATGCCCAGGATCGTCTCAATGTTTTCCATCAGTTCAAACGGGTCGCGGGCTTCGCGGTCCATCTTGTTGATGAAGGTGAAAATGGGGATATGGCGCAGGGTGCAGACCTTGAACAGCTTGATGGTCTGGGCCTCAACGCCCTTGGCGGCGTCGATGACCATGACGGCGGAATCCGCCGCCATCAAGGTGCGGTAGGTATCCTCGGAGAAGTCCTGGTGGCCGGGGGTATCCAAGATGTTGATGCACTTGCCCTGATAGTTGAACTGTAAAACAGAGGAGGTAACAGAGATACCGCGCTGTTTTTCAATATCCATCCAGTCAGAAACGGCATGTTTGGCGCTCTGCTTGCCCTTGACGGAACCGGCGGTCTGGATGGCTCCCCCGTACAGCAGCAGCTTTTCGGTCAATGTGGTTTTGCCGGCGTCCGGGTGCGAAATGATCGCAAACGTCCGGCGGCGCTCGATTTCTTCACGCAAAGTTGCCATGAAAGTCAATACTCCTTTATTCCATTGCAATGTGACTTTTTACGGTTGTCTGCTTCCGTCACATGGGGAACACTCCTCTATCACTCTGGTTTTCAGGCGGCACCTGAACTATTACAAGAAAGGTTACAAGACATACCTTTTTATTTTACTATGATTTTTAAGGGATTGCAACGCCTGATACCAGATTTTTGGCCGGTAAGGGGAGAAAAAAGCAAAATTTGATGGAAAATGCGTGGTGGTGGGGCCATCATCCCGCCGGGGGAGAAAGGCAAATGTTCGACTGTACGCCACAGATTCTAAGGCAATACCGCACAATTCCCGCCTAGCGGCTTAAGCACCGCTTCGGCGGCTGCGGCACGGCATCTGCGTTGCCAAGGCACGGCATCTGCGTTGCCAAAATGCTCGATAATGTCGGGTTGCGGTACCCGCATCGTGCTTCGGGGGCAAAAGCCCCTCGCACTCTGCGACCGCTGCCCCTGCTTCGGTTCGCTGTTTCCGCCACTGGCGGCGCTCACCTTTGCAGCATCCAGTATTATCTGCGCTTTTGGCTTAGCAGCTGCCGCACCTCGCTCGCCGTATCGGCACTTAGAATTATGCGGTATTGCCCTAAAAATTTGTGTTGTCCCCTGCAAAATAAAATCAAAGAGCGAACATACTCGTCAGGACTTACTTATTCGCCTCCGCATGGGCGGTGGCTTCCGCCACATACCCTTCGGCATTTTTTCGGTTGGCTTCCACCAGGGCGGGGCTGGCGGCTTCACGCACCTTGGCGGGCACACCCATGGCCACCATGCCGTCCGGGACCACGGTGTTTTCCAGCACCAGCGCCCCGGCGGCCACCACGGCATTTTTGCCCACCACGGCGCCATTCATCACCGTGGCGTGCATACCGATCAAAGCGCCGTCCCCCACCGTACAGCCATGCACCACTGCACTGTGGCCGATGGATACATTTTTGCCGATCGTTACCCCCAGGTTTGGCCCGGTGTGCAGCACGGCGTTGTCCTGGATATTGCTGTTTTTGCCAATGCGGATGGCGCCGGTATCTCCGCGCACCACCGCGCCGTACCACACGCTGCTGCCAGCGGCCAGCACAACATCCCCGGCCAGGGTGGCGTTGGGGGCCACAAAGGCTGCACTGCCAACATCCGGCGTTTTGCCGTATACTGTGATAACTGCCATAATTTTACCTCCCTGCCCGGAATAATTCTACCGCCGGGCACTGTTAGTTAAATTGAAAAACAGGCCTGTGTTTGTTATACTTTTACTATATTAAATAATATATTACGTTGCTTCAGGAAAAGCAATCAGGGGGAAACAAATATGATAAAAATGGTTTGCAGCGATCTGGACGGCACCCTGCTGCAATATGGGAAAAAGCTCATTGAGGGCGAAATTTTTGATGAGATCCGCGCTTTGCATGACCGTGGTATCCTGTTCTGCCCGGCCAGCGGGCGGCAGTATACCAGCCTGCGCAAACTGTTCGCCCCTGTGGCGGACGATTGCATCTACCTGTGCGAGAACGGCGCGGTTGTCTACCGCGGTGGCAAAGTAATCGCCAAAACGCCGATGCCCCGCGCCCTGGCAGAAGAAATCGCCTGGGATTTCTGGAACAACACCGAGGACTTAGGCGAAGTGATGCTTTCCGGCGAAAACATGTCCTACCTGATGGAGCGCGGGCACGGCGTGGTGGACCGCATCAAGTTCATTGGCAACAATTATACGGTCATCACAGACCCCGCCCAGATCCCGGAGGATATCGTCAAGGTGTCCGTCTATTTGGTGGACGGCGTGGAGCCGTTTGTGGAGCGCTTTGTGCCCAAATGGCAGCAGGCCAACTGCGCCGTGGCGGGACCCAAGTGGATCGATACCACCGTGGCCAACAAGGGGATTGGCGTACAGAGCATCTGCCGTGTGCTGGACATTGACCCGGCGGATGTGATGGCCTTTGGCGATAACTATAATGATGTTGCCATGCTGGATTTGGTAGGTCACCCTTACATTATGTCCACTGCTGCAGCGGAGCTGCGCCGGCGCTATGCAAACCATACCCCCCGGCCGGAGGATACCCTGCGTGCCTTCCTGGCCAGGCAGGAAAACTGAAACTGAGTGAATCCACAATATTGTTAAAAACATTTTGTTGATTTTGTGAAAGCTTACAAAAAACGACAGGGTGGAATGCAATGTTTGCATTGACTTTGCTCAACATTGCTGGTATAATCAAATTGTTAAATTCTCCACAGGTTTGTTGAAAAGCTGTGGAACAGAGAGGAAGACGCATCTATGAAGCAGTTTGATTATACCATTCAGGAAGCAGTTGGCATCCATGCCCGTCCGGCCGGTTTGCTGGTCAAAGAGGTCAAAAAGTATAAGAGCACTGTTACCGTCATCAAGGACGATAAATCCAGCAACGCGCTGAAACTGATGGCTTTGATGGGTATGGGCGTTAAGTGCGGCGATACCGTTACCGTTACCGTGGAAGGCGAGGACGAGGATACCGCAGCACCGGCACTGGAAGCTTTCTTCAAAGAGCATTTGTAATTGAATCCTTTTGTTTGCGGCACCTGCCCCAGCAAGGCCCTTACCCGGCGCTGTGGCAGGCAGCCGCATTTTGTTTTCTGCTGCATTTGGTTGTATAAAATAACCAGTCAGGATCCCATTGAACACCAAAGAAAGGACGCTTGTTATGATCAGTATTCAGGGCAAGGGCGTATCTTCCGGCGTTGGCGTTGGCCCGCTTTATTTCTATCACCGCACCAAAACCGAGATCCCCCGCTATACCGTGACCGATCCCGATGCCGAGTGGCACCGTTTCAAGGGCGCGCAGACCGCCGCCATTGAGCAGCTGGGCGAACTGGCCGAAAAGGCCCGCGCCGAAGCCGGCGATGAAGCCGCCATGCTGTTTGAGACCCACCAGATGATGGCCGAGGATCTCGATTACGAGGAAGCCATCTCCGACCATATCAACAATGAAAAGATGAACGCCGAAGCCGCGATTTCGGATACCGCAGTTCAGTTCGCCGCTATGTTTGAATCCATGGACGATTCCTACATGCAGGCCCGTGCGGCAGATGTGCGCGATGTATCGGATCGCATCCTGGGGATCCTGTCCGGTGCAGTGCAGGGCGGTATTGCTTCGGATGTGCCGGTGCTGCTGGCTGCGGACGACCTGGCACCTTCGGAAACTGTGCAGCTGGATAAATCCAAGATTTTGGGCTTCATCACTGCGGGCGGTTCCGGTTCCAGCCACACGGCCATTCTGGCCCGCACCATGGGCATTCCCGCCATTGTGGGCGTGGGCGATGCCCTGAAGCCGGAGTATGAGGGCCGCTCCTGCATTATTGACGGCGCTACCGGCAATGTGGTGATCGACCCGGACGATATGACCCGTGATTACCTGCTGAAAAAGCGGGAAGAACAGCTGCGCCTGCAGCGCCTGCTGGAGACCCTGAAAGGCCAGCCCAATGTGACCAAGGATGGCAAGAGCATCCGCATTTACTGCAACATTGGCTCCCCGGACGATGTACATGCCGTGCAGGTCAACGATGGCGGCGGCATCGGCCTGTTCCGCAGCGAGTTCCTGTACCTGAACAGCCCGGATTACCCCACCGAGGACCAGCAGTTTGAAGCCTACAAAAAGGTTCTTGCCGATATGGGCGGCAAGGAAGTTATCATTCGCACGCTGGATATCGGCGCGGACAAGCAGATCGGCTACTTTAACCTGCCCAAAGAGGATAACCCGGCTATGGGCATGCGCGCTCTGCGTATCTGTCTGACCCGCCCGGAAATCTTCAAGACCCAGCTGCGTGCCCTTTACCGTGCTTCCGCGTTCGGCAAGCTGGGCATCATGTTCCCCATGGTGACCAGCGTGTGGGAAGTGCGCGAAGCCAAAAAGTACTGCGAGGAAGTCAAGCGCGACCTGAAAGCTGAGGGCATTCCCTTTGCGGAGGATGTGCAGGTCGGCATCATGATCGAAACCCCGGCAGCGGCCATCATGAGTGACCGTCTGGCCAAGGAAGTGGATTTCTTCAGCTGCGGCACCAATGACCTGACCCAGTACACCCTGGCCTGTGACCGCCAGAACAATGATCTGGGACGTTTTTATGACCCGCACAACCCGGCAGTGCTGCGCCTGTTGAAGATGGTGACGGAGAATGCCCACAAGAACGGCATTTGGGTTGGTATCTGCGGCGAGCTTGGCGCGGACCTGACCCTGACCGAAACCTTCCTGGCGATCGGTGTGGATGAGCTGTCCGTCAGCCCGCGCGCGGTGCTGCCCCTGCGCAATGCCGTGCGCATGACCGATACCCGCGAAAGCGCACCCCGCCTGCTGGCCGCCATCGATGCCGAGTACCCGGAAACGCTGTGAGGGACTTTACGGAGGATTTGTGTTCCTTCTTTGAAAAGAAGGAACCGAAGAAACTTCGAAGAAACTTTAGTATAATAGAACACAAAAGATAAATAAAGGCGCATCACACAAAACCATCGTGTGGTGCGCCTTTTTGATGTTGGCTTTATAGAAATTGGTACAAGTTGAAAAACAATCTGTAAGGAACGGTCTAGACCGTTCCTTACAGAGCATTTTATAATGTGTTGCAAACCAACAAAGCATCTGTAGGGCGGGGTGCCCTCACCCCGCCGCGGAGGAACCATGCCTATCGCGGTAAACGCTGCAATTTATTTGTAGGGGACGATGCTTGCATCGTCCCGCGGAGCGTGTAACGGTAAAAATCTACCGCGCACCATCACCCCATCACCCGAATTACCCCCAGCACCAACAAATGCACCGGGTAAAACAGATAGAAAAACCAGTGCGAAAATTTCTTTCCCCGTGCCGCCCGCTGGCCATTGTACAGATACAAGATCACAAACCCGGATGCAGCAATCCCTGCCATGCTGCCGCAGGCCATCAGCAAACACTGTGCAGTGGGGTAAAGCCACACGCTGCTGGTGTAATTCAGCCAGCCAAACAGCGCGGCAGAAAGCGCAAAACTGAACCGCAGTCGTTTTTGGTCCTGGCCGGACCAGCGGAAGAGCAGGGTGAACACCGGGGCCAGCAGCGCCCAGTCACAAAACAACGAACCAAAAATCAGCAGTACGATCAGCACGCCGCGCAAAAAACGGTTCCGGATGGTTTCGATACACAACAAGATGCAAAAACACAGGAACAGCGTGAACATCATGTTGAAATCCTGAAATTCCAGAATGCCATTTTGGGCAAACGCCATCGAGAACGGCACCTGTGAAACCACACCGAACCCGAACAGCCGTAAGGCATACTGCTTGCGGCTGTGGGTGTACCGGAAGCCCTCTACCAGAAAATAGCACATGGTAATGGCGGTAAAGTAGCCGATATCCACCAGCACCTCGTACCAGAGGGTGCCCGGCACCAGAAAAATATTGGCGATGTGGTTCAGCAGCATGGCGGTCATCGCGATGTATTTGATCACATCGCGGTTCAGCACCCGCCAGCCGGGGCTTTGTGTTTGCTGTTGCAGCATTGGCAGCACTTCCTTTTTGGGGCTTCACAGCGGCAGCGGTTATTTTTCCCGCTTAATGACAAAGCAGGGCAGGGGAGCGGTATCGGCCCAGTTGGCAAATTCGCAGATCAGCACGGTATAATCGGCCAGCGGCAGGCTGCGGAAAAACTCCGCCGCAGCCTTTTTCTCCGCATTGCCGATCACCTTGCCGCTGTACAGCACCGCGGCAAGCACGCCGCCGGGCTTCAGGGCGTCCAGCCCGGCCTGCAGCGCGGGCAGGGTGGAATCTGCCGTGGAGTGTACATCGTGCGCGGCACCTGGCAGCCAGCCAAAGTTGAACATCACGCAGTCCGCACTGCCCGGCGGGGCAAAGCGCAGCAGCTCCCGATGGTCGCAGCATTCCGCGCGGCCAATGGCAGCCATGCCGTTGGCGGCCAGCAGCGCATTGGTGTTGGCCGCGGCCTGAGGCTGGATATCCAGCCCGATCACCCGGCCATTTTCCCCGGCAACGCTGCATAAAAATAGGGTATCGTGCCCGTTGCCGCAGGTGGCATCCAGATACAGTCCGCCCGGTGCCAGTGTGCTGCGCAAAAAGCGGTGGGTCAGCTCCACTGCCGTCAGGTCCGGCACGCGGCGGCGCACCAGCAGCCCGCCGCGCGGCACAAAACCGAACTTTGCCGCCAGCACCTGCGCAGCGGTATTGCCGGCATCCGGCAGCGGCGCGGTGAATTCGCTGGGGGCAGTCCGGTCAAAGCCGCCGTTCTGGCGCAAAACCTCCCGCAGCAGATAGCTTCCGTACCCGCGGCTCTGCCATTCCGGGGCAATTTCCAACGCTTCAAAACAATCGGCACAGGTAACGGCATGGCCGATGCAGCCTTTCTCTTTATATAACGAATAGACACAGCGGTTTTGTACGTCCAGTGCCGTTTTTTCAATTCGCATGGGCAAGCTCCCCCTAATGTTTCAGTCTGCAACTGATTGTACGGCATGGGGCGGATAAAGTCAAACCACAGCCCAAACTGACCGGATTTTTGGAGATTTCACATTTCTTTCACGCAGTCGCGAAACTGTTTTCACAATTAGCGGTTATACTGTAGGCACAAGGTTGAGGGAAGCAAGAAAGACAAAGCAAAAGCTTCCGCCAGACCGTGTATCACCGCCCGGCGGCCCCCAAGCGCCGTGCGGCAGAACAAAGGAGAGATTTTTCATGAGTGAATATGATTATTCGGGTCTTTATAATAATGGCGGCCCGCAGAATAATAACGGGCAGCCAGCGGGCACTCAGCCGGAACAGCCCCAGGCAGAGCAGTCCGGTTACCCCAATGTGGGCAGCAGCGGAATGAACACCGCCAACACCGCACAGACAGATTATTCTTCCAGCCAACAGAACAGCAGCTATAACCCCCAGGGCCCCGCTGCAGGCAATGGCGGCAACGGTGGCAACGGTGGCAACGGCAATAACGGCGGCTACAATGGCTACAGCTATTCCAGCAACCCACAGCCCCCGCAGAACGAGCCCAAAAAGAGCCACGGCGGCAAAAAGGTTTTGCTGCGTGTGGCGGCCTGTATCGGTGTGGTAGCCCTTGGCTTTGGCGGCGGCCTGGCAGGAACTGTGGTTGCCAGCCGCACCGGCTTGACCGGCGGCCAGGTTGTGGTCCAGCAGGTCCAGCGTGACACCAACACGGATTCTGTATCCCAGGGCAGCACCAACGGCACCAACCTGTCGGTTCAGGATGTTGCCGCGCTGGTACAGCCCAGTGTTGTGGCCATCACCACCGAGCAGATGGTCAGCACCAACACCTGGTTTGGCGGCAGCTATGTGCAGAGCGGTGCAGGCTCCGGCGTGATCATCTCGCAGGATGGTTACATTGTGACCTGTGCCCATGTGGTTTCCGGCGCAAATAACATCACGGTACAGCTGGCAGACGGAACAGAGTATACCGCAACGGTCGTTGGCCAGGATTCTACTTCGGACGTTGCAGTCCTGAAAATCGAAGCCACCGGTCTGACTCCGGCTGTGATTGGCGACAGCGACAGCCTGGCTGTTGGCGAAACCACCATTGCCGTTGGCAACCCGCTGGGTACCCTGAGCAACACCGTTACCAATGGTATTGTCAGCGCCTTGAACCGTGAAGTTACCGTTCAGGGCAACGATATGAACCTGATCCAGACCAGCGCTTCCATCAGCCCGGGCAACTCCGGCGGCGGCCTGTTCAATGCAAACGGTGAGCTGATCGGTATTGTCAACGCCAAGAGCAGCTCCAGCGATGCAGAGGGGCTTGGCTTTGCAATCCCCATCAATACCGCCATGGAAATGGCAAAACAGATGATCGAAAAGGGTTATGTTGCCCGCCCGGCCATGGGTGTTACGGTCATCACCATCAATGATGCCCAGACTGCTATGCAGTACGGCGTCAGCAACTATGGTGTGTATATCTACCAGATTGCATCCGGAAGCGGTGCCGAAAAAGGCGGCCTGAAGCTGGGTGACCGCATCATCTCCATTGATGATGTGGCAGTCTCCAGTGCATCCGATGTACAGAAGTATTGCCAGAGCAAGGAAGTTGGCGATACTGTTACCCTGCAGGTAGAGCGTGATGGCAAGGTCATCAGCTGCGAAGTGACCCTGGGCGAAAGCAGCCAGTCCACCGCAACGGCTGAAAGCGGGAACTAAGTTCTTTACGGGAGTTTCTTCGGTCCCTTCTTTGAAAAGAAGAGACCGAAGAAACTTTACTTTAGTATAGCAAAACAGAAAAAATAAAATTAAGGCGCATCACACAGGGATTGTGTGGTGCGCCTTAATTTTATTTTATGTGATAATATGATGAAAGTTTCTGCTTCCTTCTTTTCAAAGAAGGAGCAAAATCCCCCGTAAAAACCTCACATATCATGATTCTCAATCAGCTTGCGGCCCATCAGAACGCCCATGACGGAGGCCATCATCAGGCCGCGGGTCCATCCGGAGGAGTCGCCCAGGCAGTGCAGGCCGGAAATGTTCGTTTCCAGGTCGGTGTCCATCTTGACCTTGTTGGAATAGAACTTCAGCTCCGGGCTGTACAGCAGGGTTTCCGGTGCGGCAAAGCCGGGGGCAACATGGTCCACCATCTTGATGAACTCAATAATGCTCACCATGGCGCGGTACGGCATGGCGGCGGTAATGTCGCCCGCAACGGCATCTTTCAGGGTAGGGCGCACATTGGAATGTGCCAGCTCCTTGGCCCAAGTGCGCTTGCCGTCCAGAATATCACCGTAGCGCTGTACCAGAATGTGCCCGGCACCCAGCATGTTGGTCAGTTCGCCAACCTTCTGGGCATAGGCAATGGGCTGGTTGAACGGCTCGGTAAAGTTGTGGCTGACCAGAATGGCCAGGTTGGTGTTGCCGGATTTCAAATCCTTGTAGCTGTGACCGTTGACGACCGCCAGGTCATTGTCATAGTTTTCCTGCGCGACAAAGCCGCCGGGGTTCTGGCAGAAGGTGCGGACCTTGTTCTTCCACGGGTTGGGGTAACCGATCAGCTTGCCTTCGTACAGAACCTTGTTGATGGTCTCCATGATCTCGTTGCGGCACTCCACACGCACACCAATATCAACGGTGCCGGGCTTGTGGGCAATGTTGTGCTCGGCGCACAGCTTTTCCAGCCAATCTGCACCGCGGCGGCCGGTGGCAATCACAACCTGGTCGGCGCGCAGCTCGCGGCGCTCACCCTTTTCGGTGATCACAACGCCCTTGCACTCGCTGCCTTCCAGCAGAATGTTGTCACATTCGGTGTTGAACAGCATCTCCACACCGCGGGCCAGCAGATAGTTCTGGATGTTCAGGTACAGCTGCTGGGCTTTTTCGGTTCCAAGGTGGCGGATGGGGCAGTCCACCAGCTGCAGGCCGGCCTGGATGGCGCGCTTGCGGATCTCCTTGATCTCGCTGCCCTCGTAAACACCTTCCACATGCGGGTCAGCGCCAAATTCCAGATAGATCTTGTCAGTGTAGTTGATCAGCTCCTGGGCAAAATCCTCACCGATCAGCTCCGGCAGCTCGCCGCCAACCTGATAGGAGAGGGACAGCTTGCCGTCCGAGAACGCACCGGCACCGGAAAAGCCGGTGGTGATGGCGCAGGTGGGCTTGCAGTTCACGCAGTGGCCGGTTTTATCTTTGGGGCAGTGGCGCTTTTCTACCGGTTTGCCCTTTTCAATCAGGCAGATGCGCGGGCCGGTAGTTTTGCTGCTTTTGCGCAGCAGTTCCAGTGCGGTAAAAATACCGGCCGGGCCGGCGCCAACGATAATCAGATCATAATTGTTCATGTAGGGTAATTGCTCCTTAAATTTACAAATAAGCGCCGTTTCAGCGCAGGGTAACATCAGGTTGCGGCATCCGCTGTGGGCTCTTGGTCGGGTTCCGGTGGTTCGGTGGTCAGCTCCGGGGCTGGCACATCGGGCAGGTCCGTTTCGGCAGATTCTTCTGCAGCGGGTTCAGCCGGGGCAGGGGAGGGGGCTTCGGGGGATGGCTCCGGTGCGGCAGCGGTTTCCATTTCCGCCTTGGCAGCATCCAGCCTGTCCAGCGCATGGAACTCCATCGCAATATAAATGGTGCAGCACAGGTTCAAAATGCCCTCTGCCAGTAAAAAGATGCCGGACAGCAGCAAAAGATCCACGTTGCGGTTGTTCAGCAGCTGAGAACACGCCAGCAATGCCCCGCACAACAGCGAAACAATGCTGAGCAGCAGCACCACCCACCACTTTTGCCCCTTGCGCTTGGCAAGGGCAAAGGAAGACTGTGCGCGCACCACGCCATCCACCAGCAGCATCAGGCCAAACAGCAGCGGCAACAGCCATTCAAAGGTCATGGCGCTTTGTACGGTACACAATAGTGCCCACATGCCCAGTGCAATGGTGGGCAGGCTGAGCAGCAGGCTGACGGCGGCTCGGATGCTGCCGTTATCTTTCTTAAAATAACCGTACAGGCTTTGCAGCCCGCACAAAACCACCAACAAGCCCAGCGCAATGCAGAACACATCGGCAACCGCCTGCGGGGCAAGCAGCAACAGCAGGCCAAGCAGAATGTACAGCACACTGAACACCAGCATGCCCGGTTTGATATGGCGCAGCGTACAAACCCCTCCTTATACAGCGGCAGCCGTTTTCTGGCCGGCTTCCATTGGCAGCAAAATGTCGCGGTGGCACTTGCGCATAAACACAGCGCACAGCGTAACGGCAACCAGCTCTGCAATGGGAAAAGCAAACCACACGGCGTTTACGTTACCGGTGCGGCTCAGCAGCCAGGCGGCAGGCACCAGCACAACCAGCTGGCGGATCACCGAAACCGACAGCGCCAGCGTGCCGCGCCCCAGCGCTTGGAACGCGGAGGAAGAAATTACGTTGAACCCCGCCATCGGAAAATGGATGGCAATAATGCGCAAGGCCAGAATACCCATGGCCAGCATGGTGGGGCTGGCGTTGAACACACCCAGCAGCACCTGTGGGAAAACTTCGGCCAGAATCAGGCCGCACAGCATAATGCACTCGGCAAAGCAGACAGCCAGTTTGATGGTTTGGGTAATGCGCTTGGGCTGGCGGGCACCGTAATTGTAGCCGATAATGGGCACCATGCCGTTGTTAATGCCAAAAATAGGCATGAATACAAAGCTTTGCAGCTTGAAGTAAACACCAAACACCGCAACGGCGGTGCTGGAAAAGGCAATCAGGATGTTGTTCATCGCAAAGGTCATCACGCTGCCAATGGCGTTCATGGCAATGGAGGGGATGCCCACCGCGTAAATGCGCTTGATGGTGGACCCCGCCGGGCGGAAGCCTTTCAGCGTTAGGTTGATGTCCTTATTGCACAGCAGGTTCATCGTCAGCCCGGCAGCTGCGCCGATCCACTGCCCGGCTACGGTAGCCACAGCAGCACCGGCTGCTTCCATGCGGGGCATGCCGAACAGACCGAAGATGAAGATGGGATCCAGCGCAATGTTGACCAAAGCGCCAATCAGCTGGCTGGCCATGGCGAACGCACTGCGCCCGGTGGAGACCAGCAGTTTTTCCAGCATGCACTGCAGGAACAAGCCCATGCACCATAACGTGCAGATGGAAAGATAATCGGCACCGTACTGCATGATCTGGGCATCGGTGGTCTGGGACGCAATGAACGCCCGCGCGCCCAAAATGCCGAACACCAGAAAGGCGATGCCGCCGCAGAACGCTAAGAACAGGCCGTTCATCGCCGCGCGGCTGGCCTCGGCCCGGTTGCCCTCACCCAAACAGCGGGAAAGATAGGCGTTTACACCAACAGCAGTGCCCACGGCAAAGGCAATCATCAGGTTCTGGATGGGGAACGCCAGCGAAACGGCGGAAAGCGCCGCTTCGTTCACATGACTGACAAAGATGCTGTCCACAATGTTATAAAGTGCCTGAACCAGCATCGAAATCATCATAGGTACGGAACACGAAAGGAGCAGCGGGCCTATCGGCGCGCTGCCCATTCGGGATGCAGAGTATTTCTGTACAGAATCACTCATTCCTGATTAGCTGCCTCCATTGCTTTTGCAGCCTGAACAATCAGCTGGGCACAGGCATCCTGGCCAATTGCTGCATTCAGGCAAAGATCATAGTTTTTCGCTTCGCCCCAGCGGTTTTCAGTATAGTAGTTGTAATAGCTCGCGCGGGCGCGGTCATGCTTGGCCAGATGGGTCTCCCATAGGCGATCGGGCATATCCTTGGCATCGGGGCGCACTTTGGCGTTGGCCACGCGGATATCAATGGGGGCAAACACAAAGGTGCGCAGCACATTGGGGCGGTCGCGCAGAACATAGTCACCACAACGGCCCAAAATCACACAGGAGCCCTGGGAAGCAACTTCCTTGATGACATTGGACTGCAAAATGTACACCTGGTCCGCCAGGGGCATGGTGTTGCCCATCATGTAAAGGCTGTAGATCAGGCTGCCGCTGCGCTGGGTCTCGCTGGCGGCAATGGCTTCTTCCGTCAGGCCGCTCTTTTTTGCGGCGATGGTGATCAGCTCCTTGTTATACAGGGGAATCCCCAAAAGATCAGCAACTTTCTGGGCAATCTCGCTGCCGCCGGATGCATATTCACGCGCCATCGTAATAACCAGGGGTTCCTTCATTGTCTCCACCTCACAAATAATAATAGTGATGGACATAATAGTCCTACTATAATAAGTATAAACGCTGGTGGGACAAAACGCAAGAGCAAGGTTAAACAAAACAAAACGGTGCCGTTGGGGCAAACTGCATAGCAAAACCGGGCAGTATTTTTGCCCGCTTTGTGCATAAATCCAATCTGTCCGCGCAACACTAATGGCATACACAACACGAACGGTGCGGTTAAAAATTCCGGGCGGCAGGTTTTGCGCCCGGTGTTTCGGCCGTACGGCAAGCAAAGGACGGGGGAAGATGAACAGCATTAAAGCATTTTTGAAGGCAAAAGGGTTATATCTTGTCTGCCTTGCGCTGGTGTTTGCGGCAACCATTACCGGAATTGCCGCCATCCGCAGCGTGGTGCGCGGGGTCGAGGACCTGACCCGCATCCAAAAGCAGACCCTGGAGGAGGGAACAGACGTATGGGATTCACCGGATGCCGCCGTAAACCAGCCCGCACAGGATGTGCCTGTGGCGACAGCGCAGCCATCGCCCGCGCCGTCAGCTGCGGGGTCTGCATCGTCATCCTTACAGCAGGGGGCTGGGCAGTCTGGCAGCGCCTCCGGCGGGACTGGCAGCTCTGCTGCTTCGTCCGCGCAGCAGGGAACCTTGCCGCACGCTGGCTGGAACGGTAAAGTCAGCCAGGCGTTCAGCGGGAATACGCTGGTGTATAACCCCACCCTGGGGGACTGGCGCACCCACAACGGCACGGATTATACCGCCGAACAGGTAACGGCGGTGGCCGCCGGTACCGTGACCGCCATTGCGGATGACGCTCTGTGGGGCCGCGTGGTGGAAGTGACCGACGCGCAGGATCGCGTGTGGCGCTACTGCGGGCTGGAAGAAGTTGCCGTGACCCAGCGCGAAAAAGTAACCGCCGGGACCCGCCTTGGCACCACAGGCAACGTGCCCGCCGAAGCCCAGCAGGGCAGCCACCTGCACCTGGAATGCCGCAAAGCCGGCGCCTGCCTGGACCCGGAAAAGAATTAACACAGGCAATGCCGCTGCACCGTGGATGGTGCGGCGGCATTACTCTGCCATGAATTCGGACAAGCTCTTAAAAAATATCCTGCTTGCCAGCAAATACCGTTGACAAATGCACGAAACATGTGTATTCTTATGGTAAAGATATCTTACAATGTCTTATTTTATAAATTTTCTTACAACTCATTCCATACAGAAAGGAGCCCGCCATGACACGCCAGCGTGCCTTGATTTTGGAAATTTTACAGCACAGCCCCAAACATCTGACGGCGGACGAAATTTTTGCCATTGCCAGGGAGAAGATGCCCGGCATTGCCCGCGGCACCGTGTACCGCAACTTAAAGCTGATGGAACAGGCCAGGGAAATTGCCCGACTGGAAATGCCGGATGGCCCCGACCGGTTTGATAAAACCTCCAACCCGCACGGCCATTTGTACTGTGATTGCTGCGGCAGCCTGCAGGACCTGCCGGTGATCGGCCTGGTGCGCGAAATTGAAAATGCCATTGGAACCGAAGTGCGTTCCTACCAGTTGACCATCCATTACATCTGCCCTGAATGCCGCGAAAAACAGGCTGAACTTTAACAGCGGAGAAATACGCCACAAACTGTGCTTCCCTGATTATATTTAGGGCAACACAGTTTTTTATTTTGTCATCATGCTCCGAAGCGTCAAAAAGGCTGCCGGACAGCCCTGCAGATGAGCAGGACGGGCGATATTTTAGGCAATACCGCATAATTCTAAGTGCCGATACGGCGAGCGAGGTGCGGCAGCTGCTAAGCCAAAAGCGCAGATAATACTTTGTGTATTATCGAGCATTTTGGCAACGCAGATGCCGTACCACAGCTGCCGGGGCGGTGCTTAAGCCGTCAGGCGGGAATTGTGCGGTGTTGCCTTTATAAAATCAGGTATAGTATTGAATATTAATATATAAATGGTGCGGGAACATACAGGATGCTCTGCTGCCGGGTGGAACATATGAAATGCGGGTACAGCACTGTGACATGGCGTTGCAGGGAAAAATGCAGCCGGAATGGGCATAACATACAAAAACAGAACACAAAGATGTTGCAATATGCCAGATACGTACAAAATTCTGCAACTATTTTAGTCAAAATGCGCCTTGCTTTTCCTCCGGTTTTGCTATACCATAAAAACAATGAGCGGTAGCGAAAGAAGCATCCCGACATATAAAGAAGGAGAACCATTATGAAAAAAACATTAGCATTGACCTTGGCAGCTGCAATGACCTTGAGCCTGGCTGCCTGCGGCAGTAGTGCATCCAGTGCCTCCAGTGCCGCAACATCCACGGAAAGCACATCTACCGATACTTCGGCAGCTACCTCTACGGCTGCTGAAAGCGGTACCGTTGAAAATAAGGATAAGCCGCTGGTGTGGTTTAACCGTCAGCCTTCCAACAGCACCACAGGCGAGCTGGATACGGAAGCGCTGAACTTTAACGGCAATACTTATTATGTCGGTTTCGATGCCAACCAGGGTGCTGAACTGCAGGGCAAGATGATCGCAGATTACATTAAAGCACATGCTGACACCATCGACCGCAACGGCGACGGCGTTATCGGCTATGTTCTGGCAATCGGCGATATCGGCCATAATGACTCGATTGCCCGTACCCGTGGTGTTCGTAGCGCTTTGGGCACCGCAGTGGAAGGCAGCAACGGCATTGTTTCTGATCCTGTCGGCACCAATGCGGATGGTTCCGCTACCCAGGTTCAGGACGGCACCATTGATGTGAATGGCACGACCTTCGCCGTTCGTGAGCTTGCTTCTCAGGAAATGAAGAATTCCGCCGGCGCTACCTGGGATGCAGGCACCGCCAGCAACGCCATCAGCGCCTGGGCTTCTGCTTTGGGAGATTCCATCGATATCGTTATTTCCAACAATGACGGCATGGGCATGGCAATGTTTAACTCCTGGTCGCAGGAAAATGGCGTTCCCACCTTTGGCTACGATGCAAACACTGACGCAGTTGCTGCCATTGCCGACGGTTACGGCGGAACGATCAGCCAGCACGCTGACGTGCAGGCTTACCTGACCCTGCGCCTGCTGCGCAATGCGCTGGACGGCGTGGACATCAACACCGGTATTGCCACTCCGGATGCCGCAGGCAATGTCCTGAGCAGCGATGTTTACTATTACAATGAGGACGAGCGTTCCTACTATGCTTTGAACGTGGCAGTCACGGCAGACAACTACACGGACTTCACCGACTCTACCAAGCCGTATGGGCCTGTTTCCAACCAGCTGGATGCCACTACCAGCCCGGAAAAGAGCGTTTGGCTGAATATCTACAACGCCGCGGATAACTTCCTGAGCGCTACTTACCAGCCCCTGCTGGAGAAATATGATGATCTGCTGAACCTGAAGGTTGACTACATCGGCGGCGACGGCCAGACCGAGGCCAACATCACCAACCGCCTGGGCAATCCCAGCGCATACGATGCCTTTGCCATCAATATGGTTAAGACCGATAACGCTGCTTCGTACACTTCTCTGCTGAACCAGTGATCCAACGGCAACAGCAATAACTGACAGTTAAGTAACGGCAACGCTATTAGGGAGAATGTATTTCTCCATAGGGGAGAATGAAGTTTTCCCTAATAGCGTTTTTTTATGAAAACAGGTGAGCAGCCGCAGGGCAGTTTGCCAATTTGCAAGACGGGAGTGACGAGAATGGCAGAAGCGAAAGACGATATTGTCTTGTCAATTCGCGGTATGTGCAAGTCGTTTGGCCGCAACCGAGTACTTGATCATATCAATCTGGATGTAAAACGCGGTACAGTTATGGGGCTTATGGGCGAAAACGGCGCCGGTAAGTCTACCATGATGAAATGTCTGTTCGGTACTTATCAAAAGGATGAGGGCAAGATTTTCCTCAATGGCAAGGAGATCAGTTTTTCCGGCCCGAAAGACGCGCTGGAAAACGGAATTGCAATGGTGCATCAGGAACTGAACCAGTGCCTGGAGCGCAGTGTGATTGATAACCTGTTCCTGGGGCGGTACCCGGTCAACTCTATGGGCGTGGTTGACGAAGGGCAGATGAAGAAGAAAGCAGCCGATCTGTTCCGCAAGTTGGGCATGACTGTCAATCTGACCCAGCCCATGCGCAATATGTCGGTTTCGCAGCGGCAGATGTGTGAAATTGCCAAAGCTATCTCTTACAATGCCCAGGTCATCGTTCTGGATGAGCCGACTTCTTCGCTGACGGTGCAGGAAGTGAATAAACTCTTTGAGATGATGCGCATGCTGAAAGAACAGGGCATTGCGCTGATATACATCTCACATAAGATGGACGAAATTTTTGAAATTTGTGACCAGGTTTCGGTCCTGCGTGACGGCAACCTGGTTATGACCAAGGACAGCAAGGACACCAACATGGGCGAGCTGATCACCGCCATGGTTGGCCGTTCGCTGGAAAGCCGCTTCCCGCCGGTGGACAATATCCCCGGGGATACGATCTTGTCCGTCCAGCATCTGTCCACCAAATATGCGCCTTATCTGCAGGATATCAGCTTTGATGTGCGCGAGGGCGAAATTTTTGGTCTGTATGGCCTGGTGGGTGCCGGACGTACAGAGCTGCTGGAAACCATTTTCGGCGTGCGTACCCGTGCGGCAGGTCGTGTGTATTTCCGCGACCACCTGATGAACTTCAACAATGCCCGCGAAGCGATCGAGCATGGATTTGCCCTGATTACCGAGGAACGCAAGGCAAACGGCCTGTTCCTGAAGAGCGATTTGACATTCAATACTACCATTGCCAACCTGGACCAGTACAAAGGTGGCCTTGGGCTGTCAATGCCCAAAATGGTAAAAGCCACAAACAAGGAGATCAAGGTCATGCACACCAAGTGCATGGGACCTGACGATATGATCACCAGTTTGTCCGGCGGCAACCAGCAAAAGGTCATTTTTGGCAAATGGCTGGAACGCGAACCCCAGGTCTTTATGATGGATGAACCTACGCGCGGTATAGACGTTGGCGCAAAGTACGAAATCTATGAGCTGATCATCAAGATGGCCAAACAGGGAAAGACGATTATTGTTGTTTCCTCTGAAATGCCTGAGATTCTGGGTATCACCAACCGGATCGGCGTTATGTCCAACGGACATCTTTCCGGCATTGTGAATACCAAGGAAACAAATCAGGAAGAGCTTTTGAGACTCAGCGCAAAATACCTGTAATGGGGGATAATGATCTATGGCAACTGCAACACAAACTTCAAAAATTCTTTCGGCGGAGCAGGAAGCCAAGCTTCGCCAGCCAATCGATGAATATGTTGGGAAAATCCAGGCGCAGATCGATGAACTTCGTACTGACGGTACTGAAAAAGCTGTCAATATCCAGAATGAGCTGGATAACCTGAAGCGCGACCGCATCTATACCGCGCAGGAAAAAACGGAACGTGAGACCAAACTGAAGGCTGAATTGGCAGCGGCCAAGGCAGTTGAAGAAAAAAACAAGGGCCAGATCAACAAGCTGATCGCTGATGCCGAAGCCTATTTGAAAGCCCATTATGACAGCGACTATTACCAGGCGGTGGTGGCCAGCTGCAAGCAGGAAAAGGTACAAGCCCAGCAGAAATATCAGGCAGCTGTAGAACAGCTGAAAAAGGAACACGAGACGGCGCTTTCCAAGCTGAGCAATCAGCAGGAAATCAAGGACGAAAAGTATGTCCACAAGAACCGACTGTTTGACGCCAAAATGCAGTTGGATAAGGACTGCCAGGCAATCAAGGACCGCCGGCATGCCGCGTTTGATTACAAATATCACCTGATCGATATGCTGCGCCTGTCCAAGTTTACGGTTGGCGAGTCTCTGGCGCAAAAGTGGGAAAACTACAAGTACACATTTAATCGCCGTGACTTTTTGTTGCGCAACGGTCTGTACATTGCAATCGTTATCATCTTTATTATACTGTGCCTGATTGCCCAGTTCGGCAAGAAAGTGCCGCTGCTTACCGTCAACAATATTTTGAACATTCTGCAGCAGGCTTCGCCGCGCATGTTCCTGGCTTTGGGCGTTGCCGGGCTGATCCTGCTGGCCGGCACGGACCTGTCCATTGGCCGTATGGTTGGTATGGGCATGACTGCCGCTACCATCATTATGCACAAGGGAATCAACACCGGTGCGGTTTTTGGCCATGTGTTTGATTTTACCGGGCTGCCGGTCATTGCCCGCGTTATTTTGGCGCTGCTTGTCTGCATTGTCCTGTGCACAGTCTTTACCACCATCGCAGGTTTCTTTACAGCCAAGTTCAAAATGCACCCATTCATTTCTACGATGGCGAACATGCTGGTCATTTTTGGCTTGGTCACCTATTCAACCAAGGGTGTTTCCTTTGGCGGTATCGAAAGCAACATCCCCAGCATGATCATCCCCAAGATTGGCGGTTTCCCCACCATTATCCTGTGGGCTATCGCAGCTGTGATCATCGTGTGGTTCATCTGGAACAAGACGACTTTTGGTAAAAACCTGTTCGCAGTCGGCGGCAACCCCGAAGCTGCTGCTGTTTCCGGCATCTCGGTATTCCGCGTTACGGTAGGCGCGTTTATTCTGGCAGGCATTCTGTATGGCTTCGGCTCCTGGCTGGAATGCATCCGTATGGTGGGCTCCGGCTCCGCTGCATATGGTCAGGGCTGGGAAATGGACGCCATCGCGGCCTGCGTTGTGGGCGGCGTTTCTTTCACCGGCGGTATCGGCAAGATTTCCGGCGTGGTTGTCGGTGTGTTCATCTTCACCGCGTTGACTTACTCTCTGACCACTTTGGGTATTGATACGAACCTGCAGTTCGTGTTCTCCGGCATCATCATTCTGGTTGCTGTTATGCTGGACTGCCTCAAGTACGTTCAGAAGAAATAATCTATACCGGGCTGTACGGCAAAAATTCGGCTGTGTTTATAAAAAACAGGCTGAATTTCCGGCGCTCCGGTGCCTCCCGGCATAAACCGCAGCGTACCATCAGATAACACAAAAGCATGTGCATGACAAAACGAATCGAAAATTTTGGGTTTTCGAGGAGGGCGGGTGCACATGCTTTTGTTTTTGACCCGCAAAATCTTTGCCGTATCCCAAAAACCGCTGCCTGTATGCAAGGCATTTGCCTTTGCCTGGCGGTATGGTATAATTTGAGAAAGAAACCGGAAGGGAGGAGAGCGATGTGATCTATCTTTCGGAATTTTATTTTCCCAGCCAAAACAGCGAAGCTAACTACCTTGCCAAGTCGCCGCGGGCCAAAATGACCTGCTATGATTCTTTCTACCCCTTTGGTCTGTTTGCGGGCCGGGGCTTGAAAGCACTGGACCTGGCGGATGTGACCATTTTGTACGGCGGCAACGGCTCCGGCAAAACCACAGCGCTCAACGTGATGGCGGACGCTTTGCGCCTGCAGCGCGGGGCACAGTATAACCGCAGTGATTTCTTCCCGGATTATGTCTCCCTGTGCCAGTTCCACACCCTGCACGCCATCCCGGCGGGCAGCCTGATTTTGACCAGCGACGATGTGTTTGACTATATGTTGGATGTGCGCGCCATCAACGATAACATTGATACCCGCCGCGGCAGCCTGTTTGATGAATACACCGAGGCCCGCACCGCCAAATTCCAGATGCACAGCATGGAGGATTATGACCGGCTCAAGCAGGTCAGCGCGGCACGGCGCTATTCCAAATCTCAGGTGGCGCGCAAAACTTTGTCTCCCAACATCCGCACCCACTCCAACGGCGAAAGCGCCTTTTTGATGTTCCAGGAAAAACTGCGCGGGGATGCCCTTTATCTGTTGGATGAACCGGAAAACAGCCTTTCCGCCGCGCGGCAGATCGCTTTGGCGGATTTTTTGGCAGATTCGGCCCGGTTTTACGGCTGCCAGTTTGTGCTGGCCACCCATTCGCCGTTTTTGCTGGCAATCCCTGGTGCCCGCATTTATGATCTGGACAGTGACCCGGTGCGCACCCGCCGCTGGACCGAGCTGGAAAGCGTGCGGGATACCTTTGAGTTTTTCCAACAGCACAAGGAGGAGTTTTGATGGCGGAACGCCGATTTTATCAAGGGGAGACCTTTGCCAATTATGACCCCGGCGAGCTGCTGGAAAACGCCGAGTTCGAGGACTGTGTGTTTGACCACTGCCGCTGGCTGGGCACGCGGGTGCAGAACTGCCGCTTCAACGCCTGTACCTTTGACCACTGCAATTTTTCCGGCGTGGTGTTCAGCTTTACCACCATGAAAGATGCCTGGCTGCTGAACAGTGCGTTCCGCTCCATGGCGTGGGGCGGGCTGCAGGGCAAAAGCGGGGTGTTCCAGCCGTTTGGCAAAATCAAAAACTGCGCGTTCCGCTACAATGATTTTTCCGGCATGGCACTGAACGGCTTTGACTGGACCGGGGCGGAACTGCAGCAATGCACCTTTGATGATACCCGCCTTGCCGGGGCCAGCTTTTACGGCGTGCGGCTGGGCGGAACCCGGTTCACCCGCTGCGATTTGCAAAAAGCCGACCTGCGCACCGCCGAAGAATACGCCATTGATTTGGAGACCAACAAGTTGAAAGGCGCAAGGTTCAGCTTTCCTGATGTGGTAAGGTTACTGGATGGAACGGGGATTGTGATCGAGTGAGGCGCTTAAAACGACCCAACGTAAGGTGCTTTGATGAAAACCCAAATAGGAAATTGGCTTCCCTCTGAGGGGCGGTTCCCTATGCAGCGCGTAGTAATGAAATTGTAAAAAGCGGGCCTGATATGCGGGACGATGCAAGCAGCGGCCCCTACAAATCAGGTTTTAGGGCCATCATGAATCTGCAATGTGCAATAAGGCAAATCTGCGGCGGAGGGAGCACCCATCTCCGGCTGGCCTCTGAAATGCTCTGTGAGGAACGGTCAAGACCGTTCCCCACGGGACGTTCTCTTTAGGCAATACCGCATAATTCTAAGTGCCGATACGGCGAGCGAGGTACGGCAGATGCTAAGCCAAAAGCGCAGATAATACTTTGTGTATTATCGAGCATTTTGGCAACGCAGATGCCGTGCCGCAGCCGCCGGAGCGGTGCTTAAGCCGTCAGGTGGGAATTGTGCGGTGCTGCCTTTATAATGCACTACCACCATTTAACCTGCCTCTTACCCGTTGGAACGCCCATTGTGCGCCCGCTAACCTGACGGGATAACGATTTTTAGAAAATGATAAACCGGGTAAAAAAACCAAAAACTCGCCCTGAATTTTTACAATTCGAAAATGGTGAAAATGTTGTGGAATTTTTTGGCGTGTGGTATAATAAATGAAACTGCGGTTTATGGTTGATTTTTCGGCCCGGCCGCATTTGATTAAAAAAGCAACGCGCGGCCGAACAGGCTGCCGGGTGCAGCCGGAAAATCCCCGGGTACGCCCATTTATAAGGAGGAACGAACGGAATATGCAGAAGAAAAAAATCACCGCATTCCTGCTGGCGCTGGCAATGGTGTCCGCTATGGCACTGCCCGTTTTTGCACAGGAGCCGAACCCGCAGGCTGAAACCGCTGCAAGCATTGCAGTGGTGGAAACTGCTACCCCGGAAACCGCAGCCACCGAGGAACCGAAAGTTGACGCTGAACCGGCAGAGGACAACGTGAAAGAGGACGCCGCTACCTACGATGCACCGCCGGAGAACGGCTGGTATCAGGAATACCCCGGCGGCCCCTGGTATTGGTACGAAAACGGCGTGCGCCAGGGCACCACTGGCCGCGGCAAGGAAATCTATGACCCCAAGAGCGATGCCTGGTACTGGCTGGATGCTGTTCAGGGCGGCGCTATGACCACCAATAAGGATGTCTATCAGGACTCCAACGGCGGTAAGTGGGTGCGTTACGATGCCAACGGCCATATGGTCAAGGGCTGGAATACCAACGAGAAGGGTACTTACTACTTCGATCTCGTGACTGGTGCTATGGTAAAGGGGATGTGTACGATAGACGGCATTCCCTGCGCATTTGATACCACCACAGGCATTGGCCTGAATAAGCAGTGGGTCAACATCAACGGCGACAAGTTCTGGTACGAAGGCGGCAAGCGCCAGGGCACCACTGGCCGCGGCAAGGAAATCTATGACCCCGCTTCCGATGCCTGGTACTGGCTGGATTCCGTCAAAAACGGCGCAATGGCTGTCAGCAAGGATGTCTATCAGGACTCCAACGGCGGCAAGTGGGTTCGCTATGATGCCAACGGCCATATGATCAAGGGCTGGGATACCAACTCTCAGGGTACTTATTACTTTGACCTCATCACCGGCGCTATGGCAAAGGGCACCGTTGTGATCGACGGCATTACCTGCGTGTTTGATTACAACACCGGCATTCTGCAGTCCACCAACGTGGATGTGACCAAGTACCGCGAGATCAAGCGCACCAACTACTATGCTGACGGCAGCGTGATGAATACCCTGACCACCGATTACGATGCACAGGGCCGCCTGCTGAAAGAGCAGCGCCGCGATAAGTCCGGCAACCTGCAGGTTCAGGACGACTTCTATTATGAATACAACGGCATGCTGACCAAGCATACCCACCGCGAGTACGGCAACGACAACTACTCTTACGAGTATCGCTATGAGTATGATAAAAGCAACCGCTTTGCCAAGATCTCCGTTTACCGCTACAATGGCGGCTGGTACCTGTACAGCTACTGGACTGCCAAAGAGTGGGACAGCCTGGGCAGCGTTTCCAAGTTCTGGGAATACAACGGCCAGAACAAAGTTACCTGCATCGTCAACCTGACCAGCAGCGGCAGCCGTAACCGTTACACCAAGATGACCATTGTGAACAGCAGCAACAAGACCGTGCGTACTGACACTTGGAGCTATGACAGCAACGGCCACCTGGCCGGCTGGACCAACAGCGGCAACTCCAACGGCTATTCTAACGTGCTCAGACTCTCCAGCGATAACAATATTGGCGCTGGCAACCCGCTGTTCGACCGTCATTGCGGCAAATTTGTCACCGATGACAAGATCACCAGCGCTTCCATCAAGTTCCAGAACGATGAAGTTGTCGAGATCCGCCAGAACAACCAGCGCATCTCTTACACCAACCAGGAAAGCATGGGTATGAACAGCAGCAACAATCTGACCCGTACCTTTGCTACCTACACGGATGGCGGCAACTTCCGTTACCGCACCCTGGTTGAGTACTTCAAGTACAAGAACTAAGGCAACACCGCACAATTCCCACCTGACGGCTTAAGCACCGCTCCGGCGGCTGCGGCACGGCATCTGCGTTGCCAAAATGCTCGATAATACACAAAGCATTATCTGCGCCTTTGGCTTAGCATCTGCCGCACCTCGCTCGCCGTATCGGCACTTAGAATTATGCGGTATTGCCCTAAGCGTAACAGCTTAGCTTGATGTTGGCTTAACCCTAAAACCACGGCCCCTGGCAGAGTATTTTACGCTCTGCCGGGGGCTTTTTGTGTATTGCCGCCCATTTGCGGGCATACTGAACAAAGAACCCCGATGACGAAAGGAGCACTGTATATGCCTGCAAAAATGAACCCCTTTGAGGTAAAAACCAAACCCGCCGACCGCTACTATATGGACTGGCAGAAACTTTACCCCCGCCCCTATGACAAAAACGAGGTGGACCCCTACACCCGGCTGCGTATTATTTTAATGAACGGCACCGAGTACGAGGCCAACTGGTTCTCCCACCAGTTCCACCGCCACTGCACCAACAACGACCTGCGCCGGGAACTTGCCGTGCTGCGCCGCACCGAGCAGCAACAGCAAAAGCGCATTGCCTGCTTAAAGCCGATCGACGAAAGTATTCTGGAAACCACCATCGGGTACGAGCAGCTGGCCGTGGACCTGACGGCTATTCTGGCCCAGCGGGAGCCGGACGCCTATGTGGTGCAGGTGATGAACCTGGCTCTGCTGGAGGATTTTGACCACCTGTACCGCTATGCGGATCTGCTGGAACTGGAACGCGGCATCCACGCCGAGCGGCTGGTGGGCTGCTATACCGAGATCATGCCCGGCCGCCCCACCATTGCGGAGCACCGCCACCCGCGGGACAGCGTGCGCAAGCCCATCAGCGCGGCCACGGCGGCCCCCATCACCAAGCTGAACGCCGCCATTATCACCGCCGCCGAACAGCAGACGATGAACTATTATATGAACATCGGCACCTTTTATGACAGTGACCTTGGCCGCAGGCTGTACCAGGAGATCGGCATGATCGAAGAACAGCATGTGACCCAGTACGGCGCTCTGCTGGACCCCGGCATGACTTGGCTGGAAAACCTGCTGCTGCATGAATATACCGAGTGCTACCTTTATTGGTCCTGCGTGGAGGATGAAACCGACCTGCATATTAAAAAGATCTGGGAGCAGCATTTTGAGCAGGAGTGCAGCCACCTGCATGCCGCCGAAGCCCTGCTGAAACAGTACGAGGGCAAGGAAGCCTGCCAGATCATCCCGGATGGGACTTTCCCGGAACTGCTGCGCTTTGGCCCCCAGAAAGAATATCTGCGCAAGGTGCTCAAAACCACCATTTTGAACACCGCTGTGCAGGATGACCCCGCCATTCCGGTGGAGACTCTGACCAAAGATGCACCCTACTATGCTTACCAAGCTGCCGTCTGCCCGGACGCTGCCCGCGTGGCCAGCCACCAGGTGATTGAAGAGCACATTGGCACCAGCGGCAAGGACTACCGCTTTGAAGAAAAGCCCCATCCGGTTGAAGCCCTGCGCGACCGCACCCAGGATAATACCACGATTGCCCGAGGCAAAATCTGAACCACCCGAAGGGGCAGAGGATGGCAAACCGCCATCCTGTACATGAAAACAGGCTGTTTTTTGTAAAAAATGCCGGAGTGGATGGGAGGGCCTGCCCTCTTGAACTGCCGTGCCGGGGAACGTATAATAGTAACATTGCTGTGTAAGCAGCCGGCAGTGGTTACCGGGCGTTGAAAAGTGATGTTGCGCGGGGGTGATGGGAGCATGATGTACGCCCGCTGACCGCGCCCCAACAATGCTTTTTGACATGTGGCAACTACCTGCCGCTGCTTACAATGAGGGAGGATGTTGAGATTGAAACGTGAATCATTTGCTTCACGCATTGGCTTTTTGCTGGTCAGCGCAGGCTGCGCCATCGGCATTGGCAATGTGTGGCGCTTCCCAACCGTAACGGGCCAGTATGGCGGCGGCGTATTTGTGCTGTTCTACCTGCTGTTCCTGGTTTTGATGGGAGCACCAGTGCTTACCATGGAGCTGGCTGTTGGCCGTGCGGGCCACGGCAGCGCGGGCACAGCCTACCGTGCGCTGGAACCCAAAGGCAGCAAGTGGCACCTGCACGGCTGGGCCTGCCTGATTGGTTGCTGCGTGCTGATGATGTATTACACCACCGTCAGCGGCTGGATGCTGGCCTATTTCTTCCGGTTTGTCAAGGGTACATTCACCGGCCTGGCCGCCGATGCCGTCAGCGGCGTGTACGCCGACCTGCTGGCCGACCCGTTCGAGCAGATCGTCTGGATGGCCATTACCGTGCTGCTGGGCTTTTTTGTCTGCAGCCGCGGTTTGCAGAACGGCATTGAACGCATTGGCAAATGGATGATGGGCGCGCTGTTTGTGCTGATCCTGGTTCTGGCTGTGCACAGCTTTGTGCTGCCCGGCGCGGGCGAGGGCCTGGCGTTCTACCTGCTGCCGGACTGGAACCGTGCCGCCGAAATGGGCATTGGCAATGTCATTGTGGCTGCCATGAACCAGGCGTTCTTTACCCTCAGCCTTGGCGTTGGCGCTATGGAAATCTTTGGCAGCTACATGAGCCGGGATTATACCCTGGCGGGCGAGTCCCTGCGCATCTGCGCGCTGGATACCTGCGTGGCCATCTGTTCCGGCCTGATCATCTTCCCGGCCTGCTTCTCTTACGGGGTCAGCCCGGATGCAGGCCCCAAGCTGATCTTTATCACCCTGCCCAATGTATTTGCCAATATGACGGGCGGCCGCCTGTGGGGTACACTGTTCTTTGTATTTATGACCTTTGCCAGCTTTTCTACCATCATTGCTGTGTTCCAGAACATTCTGGCCTGCCTGCAGGAAAGCTTTGGCTGGAGCCTGAAACGCGCCTGTGCCGTTGGAACGGTGTTCATCCTGCTGGCTAGCGTGCCCTGCATTCTGGGCTTTAACCTGTGGAGCGGTGTGCAGCCCATGGGTCCCGGCAGCACCGTGCTGGATGCTGAGGACTTTTTGGTCAGCAACCTGCTGCTGCCCATTGGCAGCTTGATCTACCTGCTGTTCTGCGTAACCAGGTGGGGCTGGGGCTTTGATAACTACTTAACCGAAGCCAATACCGGCAAGGGCCTGCGCCTGCCGCGGTGGTTCAAGCCGTATATCAGCGTGGTGCTACCGTTGCTGATCGTGTTTATTCTGGTGCAGGGCCTGTAAAATAGAGCCGTACCGGAACCCGGCAAACCGCAAAAAAATACCTGCCTGCTGCAAACTGCCCAAAAGGCATGGCGTGGCGGGTGGTATTTTTTTGAGGGATTTTGTTAATAATGTGTCAAATACCCCTTGCGCAAACTGCAGATTCTGCGTATAATATAGGCAGGGCAAAAGGGGCTGTCTGCCCCCTGTGCCAAACAGTACCAAAGCACAAGGCTAATATAAATTACCGAGAGGAGTTTTTTACCATGGGTTTGGGCAAAAAGACGATTGATGACGAAAACTACGCTGGCAAGCGCGTGCTTGTCCGCTGCGATTTCAATGTCCCGATGAAGGACGGTGTGATCACCAACGACAACCGCATCAATGCGGCTCTGCCGACCATCAAAAAGCTGATCGCTGACGGCGCAAAGGTTATCCTGTGCAGCCATCTGGGCAAGCCGAAGAACGGCCCCGAAGCCAAGTTCAGCCTGGCTCCCGTTGCTGTTCGCCTGAGCGAAAAGCTGGGCCAGCCGGTTACCTTTGCTGATGACGACAACGTTGTTGGCAACCAGGCCAAGGCTGCTGTTGCCACCATGGGCAACGGCGATGTTGTTCTGCTCCAGAACACCCGTTTCCGCAAGGAAGAAACCAAGAATATCGACACCTTCAGCGAAGAGCTGGCCAGCCTGGCTGACGCTTACGTTGACGATGCTTTCGGCTCCTGCCACCGTGCACACTGCTCCACCGCAGGTGTGACCAACTATGTTAAGGATACCGCTGTTGGCTACCTGATGGAAAAGGAAATCAAGTACCTGGGCAACGCCGTCAACAACCCGGAGCGCCCCTTCACCGCTATTCTGGGCGGCGCTAAGGTTGCTGATAAGCTGAACGTTATCTCCAACCTGCTGGAAAAGGTCGATACCCTGATCATCGGCGGCGGCATGGCCTACACCTTCCTGAAGGCACAGGGCTATGAGATCGGCAAGAGCCTGGTTGACGATTCCAAGATCGACTACTGCAAGGAAATGATGGCTAAGGCACAGGAAAAGGGCGTTAAGCTGCTGCTGCCCGTTGACGCTGCCTGCGTTGCTGACTTCCCCGATCCCATCGACGCACCTGTCGAAGTTAAGATCGTTCCCGTTACTGCAATCCCGGCTGACATGGAAGGCTGCGATATCGGCCCCGAGAGCATGAAGCTGTTTGCTGATGCCGTCAAAGCTTCTAAGACCGTTGTCTGGAACGGCCCCATGGGCGTGTTCGAAAACCCGACCCTGGCAGCCGGCACCCTGGCTGTTGCCAAGGCTATGGCTGAAAGCGGCGCTACCACTGTGATCGGCGGCGGCGATTCTGCAGCTGCTGTGCAGCAGATGGGCCTGGGCGACAAGATGACCCACATCTCCACCGGCGGCGGTGCTTCCCTGGAATACCTGGAAGGCAAAGAGCTGCCCGGCATTGCCGTTATCCAGAACGCATAATTAAAAAACCGCAGGAGCGCGGCGGCTTAGCCGCTGCGCTCTTTTTGTTATGTAGCCTGCATGGTGGACAACAAAGAAAATCCACGCAAGCAAATAAGTAGTCAATAAGAAGGAGTTTTTATCATGGATAAACAGAACCGTAAGGCAATTATTGCCGGTAACTGGAAAATGAACAAGACCGCTACCGAGGCTGCTGAGCTGATTGACGCCCTGATCCCCGCTGTTAAGGATGCAGGCTGCGAAGTTGTGATTTGTGTGCCGTTCACCGACCTGGTGACCGCCGTTGCCAAAACCAAGGGCACCAACATCCATGTTGGCGCTGAGAACGTTCACTTTGAAAAATCCGGCGCTTTTACCGGCGAGATCAGCGCTGACATGCTGACCGACCTGGGCGTTGAGTACGTTGTGGTTGGCCACAGCGAGCGCCGCCAGTATTTTGCTGAAACCGATGAAACCGTCAACAAGCGCGCCAAGGCTGCACTGGCCGGCGGCCTGAAGCCCATCATCTGCGTGGGCGAAAGCCTGACCCAGCGCGAACAGGGCGTGACCGAAGAGCTGATCCGCATGCAGGTCAAGATCGCTCTGAACGGCGTGACCGCTGACGAGCTGAAGAACGTTGTTATCGCTTACGAGCCCATCTGGGCCATCGGCACCGGCAAGACCGCTACCGCTGACCAGGCTGAGGAAGTCTGCGCAGCCATCCGCAAGGTGGTTGGCGAGCTGTACGGCGCTGACGCCGCCAAGGCACTGACCGTTCAGTACGGCGGCAGCATGAACCCCAAAAACGCAGAGGAACTGCTCTCCAAGCCCGATGTTGACGGCGGCCTGATCGGCGGCGCATCCCTGAAAGCAGACCAGTTTGCTGTTATCGTGGAAGCTGCTACCAAAGGCTGAGAATGAATGAGCAATTAGGAATGAGAAATTAGGAATTGGCTGAACCGGAAAGGCTTGAGCCGATGGAACCACCTTTCAGTCTGCTGCGCAGACAGCTTCCCTCAAGGGAAGCCAAGTGTGGCACCAAAATGGTATCTATTATTCTGTGCGCCCCTACGGTGGGATGCGTAACGAGCCTTTGTCCACCACAAACTCCTAACTCCTCTCTCCTAACTTCTAAGGCAACACCGCACAATTCCCGCCTTGCGGCTTAAGCACCGCTCCGGCAGCTGCGGCACGGCAGCTGCGTTGCCAAAATGCTCGATAATGTCGGGTTGCGGTACCCGCATCGTGCTTCGGGGGCAAAAGCCCCTCGCACTCCGCGACCGCTGCCCCTGCTTCGGTTCGCTGCATCCGCCACTGGCGGCGCTCACCTTTGCAGCATCCAGTATTATCTGCGCTTTTGGCTTGGCATCTGCCGCACCTCGCTCGCCGTATCGGCACTTAGAATTATGCGGTATTGCCCTAACTAAAACTAAGGGAGAACCAATCAATGGCAAAGAAACCTGTAATGCTCTGCATCATGGACGGCTTCGGCTGGACCCCGGACGAAACCTATGGCAACGCCGTTGTTGCTGCCAACAAGCCGCATCTGGATGCACTGATGAAAAATTACCCTATGACCACCATCGACGCATCTGGCATGGCTGTCGGCCTGCCAGATGGCCAGATGGGCAACTCTGAAGTTGGCCATACCAACATGGGTGCTGGCCGCATCGTGTACCAGCAGCTCACCCTGATCACCAAGTCCATCAAGGACGGCGAAATGTTCAAGAACCCCGTGCTGGTCAAGAACATGAAAGCTGCCATTGATGCCGGCAAGGCCATCCACCTGATGGGCCTGGTTGGTACCGGCGGCGTTCACAGCCATGCCGATCACTGGTTCGGCGTGCTGGAAATGGCCAAGCATATGGGCGCAACCAAGGTTTATCTGCACTGCATCATGGACGGCCGTGATACCGACCCCCATTCCGGTAAGGGATTCCTGGCTGACCTGCAGGCCAAGCTGGACGAGCTGGGTATTGGCACCATCGCCAGTGTCAGCGGCCGTTACTATGCTATGGACCGTGACAACAACTGGGACCGTGAAGAAAAGGCTTATGCCGCTTTTGTTTACGGCGAGGGCAACCATGCCGCCAATGCACAGGAGGCCATTGAGGCTTCTTATGCGGACGGCAAGACTGATGAATTCGTGATCCCCGCCGTTACCTGTGAGGGTGGCCGCGTGGAGGATGGCGATACCATCATCTTCATGAACTTCCGCCCCGACCGTGCCCGCCAGATGACCCGCATTTTCTGCGATGATGCCTTTACCGGCTTTGAGCGCCGCGGCGGCCGCAAGCAGGTTCACTATGTCTGCATGGCCGAGTATGATGCTACCATGCCCAACTGCGAAGTTGCCTACCCGCCGGTTGAGCTGAGCAACGTTCTGGGCGAGTATCTTTCCAAGAACGGTAAGACCCAGCTGCGCATTGCCGAGACCGAGAAGTACGCCCATGTGACCTTCTTCTTCAACGGCGGTGTGGAAGCCCCCTATGAGGGCGAGGACCGCAAGGTGATCCCCAGCCCGAAGGATGTGCCCACCTATGACCTGAAACCCCAGATGAGCGCCCCGGAGGTTGCTGACGAGTGCAAGGCCCGCATTGAGAGCGGCAAGTACGATGTGATCATCCTGAACTTTGCCAACTGCGATATGGTCGGCCATACCGGCGTGTTTGATTCCGCTGTCAAGGCTGTGGAAGCTGTTGATGCCGCTGTGAACGAGGTTGTGACCGCTGTGCTGAACGCCGGTGGCTGCGTGTTCCTGACCGCTGACCACGGCAACGCCGAAAAGATGAAGAACCCGGACGGCACCCCGTTTACCGCCCACACCACCAACCCGGTGCCGTTTGTGGCCATCGGCTGCGGCGATGTGAAGCTGCGCGAGGGCGGCTGCCTGGCAGATATTGCCCCCACCATGCTGCCTTATATCGGCCTGCCGGTACCCTCGGAGATGACCGGTAAGAGCTTGATCGTTGACTAAGCACTCAAATAAAGTAAAAGAGGCCCGGAACTGTCGAAAAGACAGTTTTTGGGCCTCTTTTTTGTGCAAAATGGAAATAATGAAGAAAAAAATTCAATGTTAACATATGATAATGAAATGCGGAAGCCATATGTGTTATAATACCGAATATGTTGGCTATGAACAAAAACGAAGAAAACAGGAGCGCATATTATTTATGGGGGGGGGTAACACTGCCAGCAAGTTGCGGGCTGGCTGTGTGCCCCGGATGCGAAGAGACAAAAAAAGATATGCCTGAAGGGGAGAAACACACATGGAGAAAGCACGGAATGTTGATATCCGGCAGTTCTACCGGGAAGATCTTGGGGTCCATTCCGAAAAACTGTTGGATAAGCTGGAGGCGGTATCCCAGGCGGTAACGCTGCAAAAAGGGGAGATCCTGAATAAAAAAGGGGAACGCCAGACCATGCTGCCGTTTTTGATCGAAGGCATGATGCGCTGTGTTACCTTGGATAGTGAGGGCAAAGAGAAAACCGTGGGCTTTACCATGAGCCGCGGCGATGTGGTGCTTTCCAACATGGACCTGACCGGCTGCCATATCAGCACGGACCAGGCAATGGTTCCATCAACCCTGATTTTGCTGCCCATTGATTATGTGTTGCAGAACATGAAAGATGAGCCGGAGGTGACCCGCGTCTATCAGGAGCAGATCATCAAGTGGGGCATGATCTATCAGTCCCGCGCCGTGAGCCTGAGCCAGGGGGACGCGACCGAGCGGTTCGAATGGTTCTGCAAGGAGTATCCCGGCATGGTAGATATGGTCAATAACCGCTATATTGCATCGTTTTTGGGCATTACCCCGGTCACTCTCAGCCGCCTGCGCCACGGCGTTGCCACAAAAGTGGGCCGCGAAAAGCGGACAGACGAAGAATAAAGAAATAATAATCCTGATATGCAGCAGCGCCCGCACCGGACTGTAAGGATCCGGTACGGGCGCTGATTTTTCTTATGTGGTTTTGCCTGTGTATATCACTGGATCAGTACGCCGGTGGTTTCATCAAAGTGGTAGGTTTGACCATCAATGGTGCTCCAGCCCTTGTACATGGCACCGGTGTTCAGGTCGTAATACCAGCGCTTGCCATCCTGGGCGTACCAGCCTTTGATCATAGCGCCGTTGGCGTCATACCGCACCCACTTGCCGCCGTTGGAATCCTGGTATACTTCCTTGCTTACGGCTTTGGCACCCTGCTGCACGCTGTCCAGCCAGTACCAGGCACCGCTGGCGGGGTCATAGATCTCTTTGCCGCGGTAGTTGGCGTTGCTGGGCTGCCAGCCCTGGCGCACCCAGTTTTCGTACCAGTAGCTCTTGCCATCAATCGTGTACCAGAAGTTGCCCGGCGTGCCGCTGGTCATTTTGCCGTAAACGGGGTCGAAGTAGTACAGCTGGTTGTTTACCGCAACGGAACCATACTGCATAATACCGGTCTTGGGGTCATAGTACACCTTGCGGCCATCCGGCAGGGTCCAGGGGCCTTTGATCATGGCACCGGTGACCGGCTCAAAATAGTACCACTTGCCGTTCTGGCAGTCCTCACCTTTTACCATGTGGCCGTTGGCATCATAGCGCACCCATTTGCCGCCGTTGGATTCCTGATAAACGTCTTTATTCACGGCCTTGGCACCGCCCTGGTTGGCATCCAGCCAGTACCAGGCGTTGCTGCCGGAATCGTAAATTTCCTTGCCGCGGCCTGTGGTGCCCTGCTTTACGCCGTTCTCATACCAGTAATCGCGGCCGTTCTCGCTGCGCCAGCCGGTGTAGTAGTTGTTATTGCCGGGATACTCGCCAAACCAGTAGTTCAAGTCAACATTGGCATCCACACCGGGAACCGTACCTTTGTTGCTGTACTGCCACATGTTGCAGCTGCTGCCGTCATAGCTTACGCCGGAACGGTAGTCGGCCATCCACTTGTACCATCCGGAATTGCTGAACCGAGAGTCCGTCAGGTAATTCTGGAAGAAATAATAGTAAGAGTAAATGCCCACGCGGTAGCCGGCGTTGGAAACCATGTTGCACCAGGTCTGGGCAATATCGCCGTAAGTAGAGTTGCTGGCGATGGGCTTGCCGTCACGGGTATGTTCAATGTCCAGAAATACCGGCAGGGTGGGGTTGTGCCCGCTCAAAAGGCTCAGGGTATGGCGGGCCTCACTGGCGGCCATATCGGTATTTTCAGCGTAAGAGTAAAGGTACACGCCATAGGGGATGCCAAGCCGTTCACACTCGCTTACGTTGCGGTACCACTGGGCGTCATCCTGTTTGTTTTCGCCCACGCCGTCGTATTCGCTGCCAATGCCGCAGCGAATCATGACAAAATCAATGCCGGAATTTTTAACGGCGTCCCAGTCAACGGTGCCCTGATGGTAGCTGACATCAAAGCCGTTATAAGTAACGCTGCAGGTGGCAATGCCGTTGGAACTGTAGGTGGCAGCGTCCTGTTGGACAATATCCTCCCACTCGATGGCGGGCACGGAATCATCATAGATCGGCACGCCATCTTTGTAGCGGAAGCTGTTTTCCAGCCCGTTTGCCACATCATACGGTACGCCGGAATCTTCCTGTGCGGTTTCCGGCGTGCTGGTTTCGGCCGCCGCAGGCAGCGCCGCAAACAGCCCTGCTGCCATAACAGCTGCCGCAGCCAGGCTGGCTGTGCGCAGTTTTAGGGTCCCTTTCAAAATTTATTCCTCCTTCAAAGTGAACATCATTAACTATCATCATACCACAACCGCATAGCCTTGGGAATGGTTACATATGTAAAATTTGAAAGCAATACCGCATAATTCTGCGTGTCGATACCCCCATCGACGCTTGAATTTGCAGGGCAGGGAAGGTTCGGTGCAGCCCAAAAGAAAAACGTGCATTCTGACGTGTCTTGCGCTGCGCGCTACTTGCCAATGCAGGCAAAATCGGGTATGATAACAATAAGTAGAAATATTCTGCCGGACACCCGGCAGATTGGATAAGAAACAGCAAAGGAGAACCTGTTATGCGTTATTGCAAAAAATGTACCATGCCGGACACCCGCCCCGGTATCACCTTTGACTCTGAGGGCGTTTGCAGCGCCTGCCGCCATTACGAAAACCGCAAAAATGTGGACTGGGACGCCCGCTTTAAGGAGTTTGAAGCCTACTGCAACAAGTACCGCGGCATGAACGGCCCCGGCGGTTATGACTGCGCTGTTGCTGTTTCCGGCGGCAAGGACAGCCACTTCCAGGTTTGGATGCTGAAAGAAGTCATGCACATGAACCCCATCCTGTTCAGCGTGGAGGATAACTTCCCCATGACGCAGGCCGGCATCCATAACCTGAAAAACATCAGCGAGGAATTCGGCTGCACCATCATCAGCTGCAAGCCCAACATCCGCGCCCAGAAAGTGCTGATGCGCAAGTTCTTTGAAAAATACGGCAAGCCCACCTGGTATGTGGACCGCCTGATCTATACCTTCCCGCTGCACATGGCAGCCAAGTTCAACACCCCCATGCTGTGCTATGGCGAGAACGTCAGCTTTGAATACGGCGGCTGCTCCGATAAGGAGACTTATTCCGCCATGGATCAGATCGAAAATGGCGTGGCGGTCGGCTTCCCGATGGAAGAGCTGGTGGGCGACGGCGTGACCGAAAACGACCTGTCCCTGACGCTGGCTCCCTCTGCCGAAGAGCGCGCGAAGCTGGACCCGTTCTATATGAGCTACTTTGTGCCCTGGAACAGCTACAAGAACTACCAAATCGCCAAGGAGCACGGCTTCCATGACCTGACCCATGAATGGGACCGCACCCACCATGCCGAAAACTTTGACCAGATCGATTCCCGCGCCTACCTGGTGCACTCCTGGCTCAAGTACCCCAAGTTCGGCCATGCCGCTGCAACCGACTATACCGCCCGCTATATCCGCTATGGCATGATGACCCGCGAGGAAGCCATTCCCATCATTAAGGCCCGCGATGGCAAGCTGGACCCGCTGTGTGTGCGTGATTTCTGCGATTTCTGCGGCTACACCGAGAGCGAGTTCTGGAAGATCATGGACAAGTTCTATAACCGTGACCTGTTTGAAAAGAACGACTGCGGCGAGTGGGTGCTGAAACACCCCATCTGGGAGGAAAACAAATAATGGTACGTCATGTTATTTTGTGGAAACTGAAAGAGATGCCCGCCGCTGAACAGGAAACCGTCAAGGCGGATATCAAAGCCGGGCTGGAAGGTCTGGCCGGGCAGATCCCCGGTTTGACGGAGATCCATGTTTACACCAAGGCCCTGCCCAGCTCCGCCAATGCGGACCTGATGCTGGATACCACCTTTGTGGATGAAGCCGCCCTGAAAGGCTATGCCGTTCACCCGGCTCATGTGGCTGTGGCTGATGGCAAAGTGCGCCCCTATACCGCCGTGCGCACCTGCCTGGATTTTGAAGTATAACAGGGCTGAAAAAAGGATCAATCAATGATGCAGAATACAGAACATACCGCCGCGCCGCTGCTGGTGCGCGGGGGCCGGGTTCATGATGCCGTTCACCCGGAACCACAGCAGATCGACCTGCTGCTGGAAAACGGCCGCATTGTTGCCATGGGGCATGAACTGAACGTGCCCGCCGATATCGCCGTGCTGGATGCTGCCGGGCTGGATATTTTCCCCGGTTTTGTGGATGCGCACACCCATATCGGTCTGGATGGTTATGGCATCGGGTACGAAGGCTACGACTACAACGAGATGAATGACATCTGGACCCCGCAGCTGCGCGCCATTGACGGCATCAACCCGCGCGATCCCTCCTTTGCCCATGCACGAGAAGCAGGCATTACCTGCGTGTGCACCGGGCCGGGCAGCGCTAATGTGCTGGGCGGTATCTTTACCGCCATCAAGACGGTGGGCGAGCGTGTGGACAACATGATCGTCAAGGAAGCCGTTGCCATGAAATGCGCCTTTGGCGAAAACCCCAAGCGCTGCTATAAAGATAAATGCGATTCTACCCGCATGTCCACCGCTGCGTTCCTGCGCGGGGCGCTGGCTTCCGCCAGGGATTACGGTGCCCGCAAGGCTGCCGCCAACGGCGATGTGACTAAAATGCCCGCTTATAACCAGAAGCTGGAAGCCTTGCTGCCGGTGCTGGACCACACCATTCCCCTGAAAGCCCATGCACACCAGGCCAACGATATCTTTACCGCCATCCGCATTGCCAAAGAGTTCGATGTGGGCCTGACGCTGGAACATGTGACCGAAGGCCACCTGATCGTGGACGAACTGGCCAAGGAAAGCAATATCCCCATGGCCGTCGGCCCCAGCCTGACCTTTGCCAGCAAGTTTGAACTGCAGAACAAATCCTGGGAAACGCCGGGCGTTTTGGCAAAAGCGGGCTGCCATGTTTCCATCATCACCGATAACTCGGTCATTCCGCAGCAGTACCTGCCGCTGTGCGCCGGTATGGCGGTCAAAGCCGGCATGGATCCGTTTGCCGCGCTGCAGGCCATCACCATCAACCCGGCCAAGCACATCGGCATTGCTGACCGTGTTGGCTCCATCGAGGTCGGCAAGGATGCAGACCTGGTGCTGACCGATGGCTGCCCGTTTGAGGTTATGACCAACGTGAAAGCTGTTCTGATCAACGGCGCAGTGGTCAGCCAGAAATAAAAAGCACTGCACCGATGTAAAAAATAGGCTGGCATCTTGCAAACAGCAGGGTGCTGTGCTATAATATCCACAGAACAGCAAAGGCGCTGTCCGATAGCATTGCTATACGGACAGCGCCTTTTTTGGTTCAATAGGAATTACCACGGATGGAATGAGAGTGAGAAATATGGAAAAGAATCCTCGTTATGTCGAAATCGATTACGCCAAATACGCGCCCGATATCCCGGAGGATCAGCTGGAAGCTTATTACGGCCTGCCCAAACATGTACAGTTCTGTAATGAATGCGTGATGAGCAACCAGAAGCCGAACTCCTGCTATGAATTTGAACATACGATCAAGTCCATTAAAAAGACGATGGTCATTCAGGACGACGGCACCTGCGATGCCTGCCATGCCTGCCACAATAAGGCTAACGGCCATATCGACTGGGCCCTGCGCGAAAAAGAGCTGCGTGAGCTGTGCGATGAATACCGCAAAAATGACGGCAGCTATGACTGCCTGGTGCCCGGCTCCGGCGGCAAGGACAGCTTTTATGCCGCTCACATCCTGAAATACAAATACGGCATGCACCCCCTGACAGTGACTTGGGCACCGCATATCTACACCCCCTGGGGCTGGGATAACATGCAGGCTTGGATCCACGCCGGGTTTGATAACTACCTGTGTACCCCCAACGGCATGACCCACCGTCTGCTGACCCGTTTGGCAACCGAGAACCTGTTCCACCCGTTCCAGCCGTTCATTTTGGGCCAAAAGCAGCTGGCCCCCAAGATGGCCGCCAAGTTCGGCATTCCCCTGGTGTTCTATGGCGAGAACGAGGCCGAGTTCGGCAACCCCATTGCGGATAACAACTCTGCCCTGCGTGACGAGCACTTTTTTGCCGTCAATGATTACGACCATATCTATCTGGGCGGTGTCAGCCTGCGCCAGCTGGAAGAGGATTATAAGGTGGATAAAGCCGACTTGGCCATCTACCTGCCGTCCGAAACTTCCAACCTGGAGAAAAACCATGTTCAGGTGCGCTACCTTGGCTATTACGAAAAATGGCATCCGCAGGGCGCCTACTATTACAGTGTAGAACACGGCGGCTTCCGCCCCGCACCGGAGCGCACCCAGGGCACCTATTCCAAGTATAACTCCATCGATGATAAGATCGACGACTTCTTCTATTACACCACCTACATCAAGTACGGCATCGGCCGCACCACCTATGACGCTGCACAGGAGATCCGCAACGAGGAAATCACCCTGGAAGAGGGCAAGGCGCTGTGCAAAAAGTTTGACGGCGAGTATCCCGACCGCTTTGAAAAAGAGATCTTCCAGTATCTGTCCCTGGACCGCCAGCACTTCCCGTGGGCCAGCCAGCTGTTTGAACAGCCCAAAATGGACCGCGAATACTTTATGCACCTGGCCGACCGTTTCCGCAGTCCCCACCTTTGGAAATGGGAGGACAACATGTGGAAACTGCGCCACACCCCCTACGAGGGCGACAGCGAAGTGCTTTGGGGCGACCCGAAGGGCACCCACCACGAAATATAAGGCCAAGGGCAATACCGCATAATTCTAAGTGCCGATACGGCGAGCGAGGTGCGGCAGATGCCAAGCCAAAAGCGCAGATAATACTGAATGTCTTATCGAGCATTTCGGCAACGCAGATGCCGTGCCGCAGCTGCCGGAGCGGTGCTTAAGCCGCAAGGCGGGAATTGTGCGGTGTTGCCCAAGAGCTCTGGAACTGAGGAATTTTTTATGGCTAAGAAAAAAATCCGCCTGATTGCACGGCTGGATGTCAAGGATACCAACCTCGTCAAAGGCATCCAGTTGGAGGGCCTGCGCAAGCTGGGGGATCCCAACCTGTTTGCACGGGAATATTATGAGCAGGGCATTGACGAGCTGCTGTACATTGATATTGTGGCCAGCCTGTATAACCGTAACAACCTTTCGGATATTGTGCGCAAAACCGTGGATGATGTGTATATCCCGGTCTGCGTGGGCGGCGGTCTGCGCAGCGTCGAGGATGTGCGCCACATTCTTTCCATGGGGGCGGATAAGGTTGCCATCAACACGGCGGCCATCAAACGCCCGGAGCTGATCACCGAGGTTGCCAACGCCTTTGGCAGCCAGTGCATGGTGCTTTCCATCCAGGCCAAGCGCAACCGCACCTGGCCCGGCAAGTGGGAAGCTTATTATGACAATGGCCGCGCCCATTCTGGTTATGATGTAGTGGAATGGGCCAAACGCGGCGTGGCGCTTGGGGCAGGGGAGATCCTGCTGATGAGCGTGGACAACGAGGGCCTGCAGCGCGGCATGGACCTGGAACTGATCGAGGCTGTGACCAAGGCGGTCAATGTGCCGGTCATCTGCGGCGGCGGTGTTGGCTGTGGGGATGACATTGTGGACGGTGCCAAAGCCGGTGCCGATGCTGTGGCCTGCGCCGCAGTGCTGCACTATAAAAAAGAAACCGTGCAGGAACTGAAAGATGAAATCCGCGCAGGCGGGGTGGAGGTGCGCCGGGTATGAAAGTAACAGTGATCGATTACGGTCTATCCAACCTGCTCAGCGTGCAGCATGCGTTCGCCCATTTTGGGGCAGAAGTACAGGTGACCAGCAGCCCGGCAGATGTTCTGGCAGCCGATGCCCTGGTGCTGCCCGGCGTGGGCGCTTTCCAGGACGGCATGCAGGGGCTGGAACAGCTGGGGCTGATCGAGCCCATCAAGCAAAAGACGGCCCAGGGTACCCTGTTGCTGGGTATCTGCCTTGGGATGCAGATGCTGTTTGACGAATCCGAAGAATTCGGCCTGCACAAGGGCCTTGGCCTGATTCCCGGCCGCGTGGCGCGCATCCCGGATGTGGACGCGGACGGCAGCCCCCAGCGGGTGCCGCACATCAGCTGGAACCCACTGTACCCGGCGGGCGGCCGCACGGATTTTTCCGGTACCGCCTTGCAGAATGTGCAGCCGGGACAGGAATGCTATTTTATCCACTCTTATGAAGCAAAGCCCGCAGCGGAGGAATACCGCCTGGCCGATACCGTGTATGGCGGCCGCAAGGTGTGCGCCGCTGCCCAAAAGGGCTGCGTGATCGGCACCCAGTTCCACCCGGAAAAATCCGGTCCAGTGGGGCTTGGCATCATCAAAGCCTACTTGGACCTGTGCGCCCAGGCAGAATAACAGGGAAATAAAACGGATTTTCAAACATAAGATAATCCAATGCCAGGGAACGTTCTGCGCGAGCGTTCCCCTTTTTGTTGTTGGTTTTGCTAAACTGATGGGTGAATTTTGGGCGGAGTTGTACAATTTGGTGCAAATTTGCCTGCAAAAATGGCACCAAAAGTCCATAAAAGTCCGAAAAATGGTCATTTATCTATTCCCAAGGACAAAAGTTTGGTGTATAATAACACCTGTAGCTTGGTTAATTAAATGACAATCTTTCTGGAGAGGTGTCTGTGCATGAAAAAGCTGATATTGGTCACAAGCCCGCCGGCCTGCGGAAAAACCTTTATTTCCAAGCAGCTGGCAAAAGCGCTGAACCACGTTGTCTATCTGGATAAGGATACCTTGATCCCTTTGTCCAAGCAAATCTTTGCGGTGGCGCACCAGCCGTATGACCGCAGCAGCATCTTTTTTGAAAAATATATCCGTGACCTGGAATATCGTGTGGTTCTGGACCTTGCTATGGAAGCGCTGGAGTACGATGATATTGTGCTGATTAACGCCCCCTTTACGCAGGAGATCCGTGACCTTGACTATATTACCACCCTGCGTGCTGAGCTGAAAAAGAAGCAGGCGGAGCTGGTTGTGATTTGGGTAGATACTAACCCCGAAGTGTGCCACCAGCGCATGATCGACCGCGCCAGCGACCGTGACATGTGGAAGCTGAACCACTGGGACGAATATATCCTGGGTGTCAACTTTAACCCGCCGCTCAGCTTAAAGCTGGAAAACCAGCCCGATTCGCTGCTGATCTTCCACAATTCTTCCGATGAAGAGTTTGAAGAGAGCATGAAAACCATTGTTGCCCAGTTGGAAGCCGCTGTGGCCAACCGTGTGGAGATCCCGCGCACCCGGTATTGATACTGTCTGTTTTTTTATTCCCATTGTGCCGCTTTGGCATGATGGGATTTTTTATTTGCTGTCTGAAATTGCTTTAATTGCTTTTACCGCCGGGGTATGGTATAATCTATTCTGTATCAATCTGCAAAGCAGGGCGCTGCTTTGCGGCAAAAATCAACAGCAAAAGGGGCAGGGCATATGGCAAAGGATCTTCTGGTCGGTTCCACCGGTTTTGTGGGGGGCAACCTGGCGGCAAAACATGCGTTTGCCGCGGTATGCCATTCCACCGATATTGCCGCGCAGTTCGGTGCCAAGCCGGATCTGTGCGTGTACGCCGGGGTGCCCGCCGCCATGTTTTTGGCGAATGCAGACCCGGATGCCGACCTTGCCGTGATGGCCGCCGCGCGGGAAAACCTGCGCCAGATCGCCCCCAAACAGCTGGTGCTGATCTCCTCCATCGCTGTCTATGCCGACAGCAGGGGAAAGGACGAGCAGAGCCCCATGACACCGGACGGCCTGCCCGCCTATGGCCGCAACCGCCTGCAGCTGGAACGATGGGTGCGGGAGGATTACCCCAATGCGCTGATTGTGCGGCTGCCTGCCCTATACGGCATTGGGCTGAAAAAGAACTTTTTGTTTGACCTGCACACCATCACCCCGGCTATGCTCAAGCCGGAAAAATATACCGAACTTGCACAAAAATCCCCCCTGGTACGGGATGGCTATACCCTGGCAGATAACGGCTTTTATAAGCTCAACGGTGCGGTGGATGCCGCGGCCCTGCGGGAATTTTTTGCGGGCAATGATTTTAACGCCCTTGCCTTCACGGATTCCCGCAGCCGTTACCAGTTCTATCACCTGGCCCGCCTGTGGCAGGATGTGCAGACCGCGCTGCAAAACGGCCTGACCACCCTCAACCTGACCACCCCGCCCGTTACGGCGGCGGAGGTTTACACCACAGTGACCGGCAAAGCCGACTGGCAGAACGAGCTGCCCAAGCCCCCGTTTGATTATGACCTGCGCAGCCGGCATGCTGCGCTGCTGGGCGGGGCGGACGGATACCTGTGTACAAAACAGCAGGAGCTGGATGAGATCTGCGCCTTTATGCGCGCATGGAGGAACTGAGGATGTCCGAACTGAAACTTGCAATTTCCAATATTGCGTGGGATAAAGCGGATGACGAAGCTGTTTACGCTGCCATGCAGCAGAACGGCTTTACCGGGCTGGAAATTGCCCCCACCCGTATTTTCCCGGAATATCCGTATGAAAACCTGACCGGAGCCGCTCTGTTCGGCGGCTACCTGCTCAACCGCTGGGGGTTCCATGTACCCAGCATGCAAAGCATCTGGTACGGCCAGACCGGCAATATTTTTGACCCCGTGCAAGCCGAAGAATTGCTGGATTATACCGCCGAGGCGTTCCAGTTTGCCCACACCATCAACTGCCCCAGTCTGGTGTTCGGCTGCCCCAAAAACCGCCGCCTGGACCCGCCGCACACCGCGGCGGAGGGTGATGCCTTTTTTGCCAAGGCCGGTGCGCTGGCGTCCCACTATGATGTGGTGCTTGCCATTGAGGCCAACCCCCCGGTATACACCAACTACCTGAACAATACAGCCGATGCTTTTGCCATGGTCAAACGGCTGCAAAGCCCCGGCCTTGCGGTTAATCTGGACCTTTCCACCATGATCTCCAACGGCGAGCGCCTGCGGGATTTTGTGGATGATATCAAATACGTCAGCCATGTTCATATCAGCGAGCCGGGGCTGGAACCCATTGTTCCGCGCCAGGAACACAAAGAACTTGCCATGCTGCTGAAAGCCGTTGGCTACAGCGGCGATGTTTCCATTGAGATGAAGCGGACGGATGTGGAAACCGTCCGCAAGACCCTTGCCTATATTGCGGAGGTGTTTGCATGAGCCTGCAGCCAGTGCCGATCCAGAATGTTCCCGGCGTGCCGGATTATACCTGCACCGCCTTTTTGCCCAAAAGCAGCGATTACTGCCTGCTGATCCCCGTCATCAATGAGGGCTCCCGCATTTTGACCGAGTTGGGCCGCGCCCAGAAAGCCGGGGTGGACCGTTTGGTGGATATTGTCATCTGCGACGGCGGCTCCACCGATGGCAGCATGAACCCCGATACGCTGGAGCTGTACGGGGTGAACACCCTGCTGGTCAAAACCGGCCCCGGCAAACAAGGCGCCCAGCTGCGCATGGGCCTGCATTTTGCCCTGACCTTTGGCTATAAGGGCGTGCTGACCATTGACGGCAACAATAAGGATTCCATCGAGGATGTTCCGGAATTTGTTGCCAAGCTGAAAGAAGGCTATGACCTTGTGCAGGGCAGCCGGTTTATCCCCGGCGGTCATGCCATCAATACGCCCAAAACGCGCTATGCGGCGGTACGGCTGATCCATGCGCCAATCATCAGCGCGGCAGCCCACCAGTGGTTTACCGATACCACCAACGCTTACCGCGCCTACAGCCGCGAATACCTGACCCACCCCGATGTGCAGCCGCTGCGGGATGTGTTTATGGGGTACGAGCTGCTGGCCTACCTCAGCATTCGTGCCACTCAGCTGGGTCTGCGCGCCTGCGAGGTCCCTGTGACCCGCGCATACCCGGCATCCGGCAAAACGCCGACCAAGATCAGCGGCTTTAAGGGCAACAGCAATCTGCTGCAGGTGTTGTTTGCCGCCGCAACGGGCAAGTATAACCCGTAATCGGGCAGGGGTGCCCGGCATAGTAATAGATTATCGGAGGTCCTGTGCATGACAGTGGATAAAATCATTATTGGTGCTGGCCTGTATGGCCTGTACGCAGCCCAAAAGTGCGGCGCGGCAGGCCAGCGGGTACTGGTGCTGGAGCGGGACCCCGCCCCGTTCATGCGCGCGACCTATATCAATCAGGCCCGCGTACACATGGGCTACCATTACCCGCGCAGCTACTCCACGGCCATCAAGAGCGCACATTACTTCCAGCGCTTCTGCCGGGATTATGATTTCTGCCTGCACACAAGCTTTGACCAGATCTATGCCACCAGCGCACATTTCAGCTGGACCAATGCGGCCGAATTCCGCCGCTTCTGCGCCGCGGCCAAGATCCGCTGTGATGATGTTGCCCCGGAGCGCTACTTTAATAACGGTATGTGCGATGGCGCATTTTTGACCACCGAGTATACTTATGATGCCCAGGTGCTGAAAAACTGGTTCCTGGAACAGCTGGCAAAGCTGCCCAATGTGCAGGTTCTGTACAGCCATAAGCCGGACAAAATTGAAAAAGCCGGCAGCGTGTGGCGGGTAACGGCAGGGGATACCACGGTGGAAGCACCGTTCATCCTGAACGCAACCTATGCGGGCGTGAACGATATCCACGCCATGCTGGGCCTGCCGCCGTTCAAAATCAAATACGAAAAGTGCGAGATTATCCTGTGCACGGTGGATGAGCGGCTGAAAAATACCGGCATTACCGTGATGGACGGCCCGTTTTTCAGCCTGATGCCCTTTGGCCAGACCGGCCTGCACAGCCTGACCAGTGTGACCTTTACTCCCCACGAAACCAGCTATGATGCGGTAGCAACCTTCCCCTGCCAGCAGCAGAGCGAGGGCAAATGCAGGCCGGGCAGCCTGTATAACTGCAACGAATGCCCGGCTAAGCCGCAGAGCGCCTGGCCCTACATGAGCCAGCTGGCCCGCAAATACCTGAAAGAAGAGTACGGCTTTGCTTATCAGGGCAGCCTGTTCAGCATGAAGCCGATTTTGAAAGCCAGCGAAATAGATGATTCCCGCCCCACCGTGGTGCGCGTGATGAACACCGAACCGATGCTGGTCAGCGTACTTTCCGGCAAGATCAACACCGTGTATGACCTGGACGAGGTATTGAACGTATGAGTGTGACAAATAAAGAAAAGAATTTTATCTCGGCTGTGGTCTACCTTCACAACGATGGTGCCCAGGCCGTGCGGTTTTTTAAGATGCTGAACGCCGTGCTGGACCAGCACTTTGAACAGTATGAGCTGGTTGCCGTGGATGACGCCTGCGCCGATGATACCATCCCCACCCTGCGGGACTGGGCCAAAGCGCTGGAAAAGCCGCTGACCATCCTGCACCTGAGCCTGCACCAGGGGCGCGAGACCGCCATGAACGCGGGCCTGGATGCCGCGATCGGCGATTATGTGTATGAGTTTGACTCCACCCAGACACCGTACCCCATTGAGCTGGTGTTTGAAGCTTACCGTGCCGCCATGGCGGGCAGCGATATTGTATCCGTCTGCCCGCGGTCCACGGCTGGCAGCAGCAAAATGTTCTACCGCGTGTTCAACGGCAACAGCCATTCGGCTTACAAGCTGCGCACCGATGCGTTCCGCCTGGTCAGCCGCCGCGCCATCAACCGCGTGCATGCTTCCAGTGAAACGCTGCCCTACCGCAAAGCGGCCTATGCGGCATCCGGCTTAAAAATGACCGATCTGGAATTTGATGGCCGCCTGACTGATAATTCCGGCGGGCGCTTTGCCCTTGCCATGGACAGTCTGGCGCTGTATACCGATGCCGGGTATAAGCTCAGTGCAGGCATTGCCATCGTGATGATGTTCCTGGCGCTGGCGGAGCTGGCCTACACGCTGATCATTTTCTGCGCCGGGCACCCCATTGAAGGGTGGACCACCATGATGTTTGTGCTGACCCTTGGCTTTGCCGGGCTGTTTGCTGTGCTGACCATCATCATCAAATATCTTTCGCTGCTGGTGGACCTGGTGTTCAAAAAGCAGAACTACCTGATCGAGAGCATCGAGAAAATCCAAAAGTAAACCCTGCACAGGCGGGGAAGGGAGGGAGCCACCGCATTGATGCAGCAATATGACCAGCGCCGCCTGCGGCTGTTTGCGGTGGTGCTCTTTCTGGGAATCATGGCGGCCAACCTGGGGCGCTATCTGATCTTTGACGGCCTGTACCTGTGGGATGCCCGCCTGCGCTGGCAGGAGTGTGCCTATGTGCTGCACGGGCTGAACCCCTTTGATGTGATGCACAGCCGCGTGCCGTCCATCGAATCTATCGGCTGGCTGGATGCTTCCCTGGGGGGCACAGTGCCCTGGGCCTATGTGCTGGGCAATGTAATCAACCCCGGCTTTTTGCCGTACAGCGCGATGTGCGTGTACATTCTGGCGTTGGATTTTATCGCTCCGCTTGTCACGGCGCTGTGCATGGGCCGCTTTTTGCTGCGCCACCGCTATGTGCAGGATAAATACATGGCCGTGCTGGCATCGCTGCTGGTGTTTGCCCCCAGCATGTGGGCCAATGCGGTGCTGTTTGGCAACCAGAGCGGCATTGTGTGCTGCTGTGTTATCCTTTCCATGTGCGTGCTGGAGGACAGTGAGACTTTGGCGGGCCTGTTGCTGGCTGTTGCCATGTGCAAACCGCAGGTGGCGTTTGTGTTTTTGTTCCCGCTGCTCTGCAAAAAGCACTGGAAAGCAATAACCGTTACCTCCGGCACTGTGCTGGGGTCCTGGCTGCTGGCGGCCATTTTAACCGAAAGCAGCCCCATCTCCATGCTGACAGATATCATGGATCAGGGGTTGAGCTATAATACCTCTTATTATGGGCTGTTCAACTTTTTGTTGGGCTTTGGCATCTCCACCAAGGTGGTTCTCCTGCTGGATGTCGCTGTGGGCGGTGTGATTCTGCTGGCTGCTGCGGCCTGGATGTTCCGCAAAAAGCTGGATAATGACTGGCTGCTCTGGTACGCCGTTACCGCGGTGGTTTCCGTTATGTGGTTTTATAAGCAGAGCCATGATTATATCATTCTGGCGCTGCCTGCCATCGCTATTTTCTGCCTGCCGCATATCAGCCTGCCCGCATGGGGCAGTATCCTGATTTTGCTGGTGGATGTCATTGCCTTTGCAGTACCCAAAGTCTGCACCCTGCTGTGCGGCCTGCCGAAAGATGTGGTTTCGCCCTGGGCTAAACTGCTGGAAACGGTGGCCATTATGGCAACACTGTACTATGTGTTCCAGTCTGCCAAGCGCCATGCGGTGGCATTGCAGCAGGCGAGCCAGAATGGATAATTCCATAGGGGCACACATTGTGCGCCTGCTGCCCTGGCTGGAATAAACGCCTTGCTTAGAAAACGAAACACACGGCAAAACACCCGCGGGCAGACCGGCCCGCACCCTTGTGATGCCATAAAGGAGGCCGTGACCCGGCATGCCGAACCTGTTATCCCGCCTGCGTGGGCTGTGGCCAGCGCTGACCCGCCGCGCATTCTGGCTGTGGGCGGCGCTTATCACCCTGCTGCGCTGCGCAGTCACCCATTTTCAGCTGGCCTATATGTGGGCTGGCGGCGCCCCGCTGGACGATGAACTGATGTTCCGCGCGGCCAACGCCATCACCAGCGGCCAGTGGCTGGGGGAATACGACTATTTAACGCTTTCCAAAAGCATGCTTTTTGCCGTCTGGTTGGCACTGCTCAACAAACTGCACCTGCCCTACCTGTTGGGCGGGGCACTGCTGTGGTGTGCTGCAGCGCTGCTGGCAGCGTTTGCTCTGCGCCCGCTGTGGCGCAAAAGCCCGGCGGGCCAGGCCAGGGCCTTGACCCTGCTGCTGTACGCGCTGCTGGCATTTCTGCCGTCCAGCTGGGCGTCTTACACGCTGCGCGTTTACCGGGATAATATCTTCCCGGCGCTCTGCCTGCTGTTTTTTGCCGGTATAGCGGGGGCGGCGCTGCGGGCTGTGTTTTATACCCGCCAGCAGGCACCCATTTGGCCGTGGCTGCTGGCAGCGGGCGTTGGCCTTGCCTGCGCTTACCTGAACCGTGAAGATGCCGGGCTGTTTTTGCTGCCTTTTGCCATTGCGGCTACCCTTTGCATGCTGGTGGTGCTGCTGCACCGCCGCCGCTGGCTGTGCGCCGCGGCGCAGGTGATTCCATATGCGGTTCTGGCGGCAGGGGTGGGCATTTTCTGCGCGCTGAACCAGCACTGGTACGGCGTGTGGGGGCTTTCGGATTTCAGCGAGGGCTCTTTTGCCGATGCGATGGGTGCCATGACCCGCGTAGCGACGGATTCGGACGAGCCGCTGCTCAGCGTGCCCGCCGATGCGCGCAAAAAGCTGTATGCCGAGATCCCGCAGCTGCAATGCCTGCAATACTGGCTGGAGGAGGACCCCCAGCTGCAAAATGATTTCCGCGACCCGGAACTGGACGATTACCGTGCGGGCAGCTTTTATTGGGCAATCCGCCGTGCCGCCCAGTATGAGGGCATTTACGCCGACGCTGCCACCGCCGATGCCTATTGGCAGAGCGTAGCCGATGCCATCAATGTTGCCTGTGATAACGGCACCCTGCCCGCCCGCAGCGGCAGGCGCAGCGCCACCAGCCAGCCCATCCGTGCGCAGTATGTACTGCCCGCAATCCGGGAAGCTGCCAAGAGCGCCCTCTGGGCCCTGACCTTCCAGGATTGCCCGGCCTATTACCAGACCCTGCGCTCTATCGGGACCACCGAGGACGTTGCCCAATGGTCTGCCTACCTGCACTGTAACTTTAATAATGCCGCTGAAGCGGGCAAGGATACGCCCTACTATGCGCCGCTGCAAAAGCTGGCCTACCGCGCGCTTGGCGTATTGCGCTGCGTGTACGCGGTGCTGCTGCCGCTGGCCTTTGTGTGGGCTGTGGTGCGGCATTTGTGCGCATTGCCCATGGTTCTGCGCCGCCGCACGGCAGGGGCAGCACTGCCTTGGCTGCTGCTGTTTGGCCTGTTGGCTATGGCAGCCCTGCGCTGCGGCATGATCGCCTTTGTTGAGGTTTCCAGCTTTGGCATTGGCACATCCACCATGTATCTTTCCACCGTGCACCCGCTGCTGCTGCTGTACACATACGGGTGCCTGATCTGCTACCGCAATAAAGGAGTCATCACCGAATGACGGATCTGTTGATTATTGGCGGCGGTGCGGCGGGCCTGATGGCCGCCGGTGCCGCCTGCGCACGGGGGCTGACCACCGCCGTGGTGGAACACAACCCCAAAGGCCCCGGCCAAAAGCTGCTGATTACCGGCAAGGGCCGCTGCAATGTGACCAATGATTGTGATGTGCGCGAGTTTTTGAACTATGTGCGCCATAACCCGCGCTTTTTGTACTCCGCGCTGTACGCATTCTCTCCGGCAAGCGCTATGGAACTGTTTGAATCCCTTGGCGTGCCGCTCAAAACGGAACGCGGCCGCCGGGTGTTCCCGCAGAGCGACCGTGCCGCCGATGTGCTGGCCGCCCTGCGCAGCTATGCCGCCGACGCCAAATTTGTGCATGGCAGCGCCAAAGAGCTGTTGATTGAGGATGGTCGCTGTGTTGGCGTGCGCACCTCGGATGGCAAAACCCACCGCGCAGCCCATGTTCTGGTTGCTACCGGCGGCACCAGTTACCCCGCCACCGGCAGCGATGGCTCCGGCTATAAGCTGGCACGGCAGGCGGGCCACATCATTGTGCCGCCCCAGCCCAGCCTGTGCAGCCTGGTCAGCCCGGATCCGGCCTGCCGCCAGATGATGGGCCTAAGCCTGCGCAACGTGACCTTGACCCTGCTGAAAGACGGCAAACCGCTGTTTACTGAGCAGGGCGAAGCACTTTTCACTCACTTTGGCATCTCCGGCCCGCTGGTGCTTTCGGCTTCGACCTATATTGATGATGTGCAGCTGCACCGCTATATTGCAGAGTTTGACTTGAAGCCTGCCCTGGATGAAAAAACACTGTATGACCGCCTGACCCGCGACTTTGCGGCCCTTGGCGGCCACAGTGCCCAGGGGGCACTGGAAAAGCTGCTGCCCAACTCGATGCGGCCGGTTGCCGTTAAAAAGTGGGGCGTTGACCCCGCCACCCGTGCCGCCCAGATCACCCGCGAACAGAAGATGGCACTGGTACACCTGTGCAAGCACTGGCAGGTGCCCATCAGCGAACTGGGCGATTTGCAGCACGCGGTGATTACGGCTGGCGGCGTGGATACCAAAGAGGTTGACCCCAAAACCATGCAGAGCAAGCTGTGCCCCGGCCTGTATTTTGCGGGCGAAGTGCTGGATGTGGATGCCCGCACCGGCGGCTACAACCTGCAAATTGCATGGGCCACCGCACAAGCTGCGGTGCGCGCGATAGGAAACGATACCTAGGGTGTATCAGAAAAGTCGAAAATATCGCCTATTTCTACAAACACAGTACTATAACGGAAGGAAGTTTTTCTGATGATCTCTGTTGCAATCGATGGCCCGTCCGGGGCGGGCAAATCCAGCCTTGCCAAACGCCTTGCTGCGGATATGGGCTTTACCTATGTAGATACCGGTGCCATGTACCGCTCCATCGGCCTGTACGCCGTGCGCCAGGGCAAGGACCCGCATGATGCCGCTGCCGTGGAGGCCCTGCTGCCGCAAATCCACCTGGATACCAAGCTGGAGGAGGGCACCCAGCACTTTTACCTGAACGGCGAGGATGTCTCCTCGGCCATCCGTGCCGAGGAGATCGGCATGGCGGCTTCCGCTGTGGCGGCGATTCCGGCTGTGCGCACCTTTTTGCTGGATGCCCAGCGCACTTTGGCCGCCAGCCGCGATGTGCTGATGGATGGCCGCGATATCGGCACTGTGGTGCTGCCCAACGCAACGGTAAAAATCTTCCTGACTGCCACCCCGGAAGCCCGCGCAGAGCGCCGCTATAAAGAGCTGCTGATGAAAGGCGAAAAGCACGACTACCAGAATGTTCTGGCCGATGTCCGCGCGCGCGACTATCAGGATACCCACCGTGCAGCAGCCCCGCTGCGCCAGGCCGAAGACGCTGTGCTGGTGGATACCAGCGAGCTGAACTTTGACCAGAGCTTTGAAGCCCTGAAAAAAGTCATTCAGGACCGCGCAAAATAAAAGCCGCGCTGCGAGCAGGGGGAGAGCGTTGCACCTGGAAATAGGGGAAAGCTGCCCCCAAAACGAATATTTGTTCTGTAGAATCCGTAGGGGCGCACATTGTGCGCCCGCCAACTTAATGTAGGTAATCTCTTCCGACAATACACGGGGCAAATAACCTGACGGCTCAACGTACCCAAAAACACAGAACAACAAACATTTAACCAATTACTAAGAAATGGTGGAAAACTATGCTGCTTTATTGGATCCTGCTGCCGATCGTCTGGCCGCTGCTGCATATTTTGTGGCGCATTGAGGTGGTCGGCAAAGAGAACATCCCCCACGGGCGCGCCCATGTTATCGCATCCAACCACCTTTCGGACCTGGACCCGGTCTATATTCTGGAAGCGGTGTTCAGCTGGAAGCGCTATACCATCCTGGCCAAGCAGGAGCTGTTCAAAAATCCGCTGATCGGCTGGTTTTTGAGCTGCATGGGCGCGGTGCCCATTGACCGCGGCAAGGGCGATATGGACACCGTTAATAAAGTGACAGACGAATGCAAAAACGGCACGCCGATCCTGATCTTCCCTGAAGGAACCCGCAGCAAGACCGGCGAACTGCTGACCTTAAAAAGCGGTGCTTTCCTGATTGCCGGCAACGCCGATGCCGACATGGTGCCCTGCCGCATTATTTACGATACGCCGGATAAGCGCATGCACATGTTCTGCCGCATCCGCATCTGCTTTGGCACCCCCATCCCGGCAGAGGAGATGAAGGTAGAGGACCCGCGCCGCTCGGTACCCAAGCTGCGTGCCCTGCGCACCCGCCTGAAAACCGAACTGGAACGCCTGTACGAAGAAAATCACTTCTAAAACGCGATGCAGGGAGAAATAACCATGCAAATTATTCTTGCAAAAACCGCAGGGTTCTGCTTTGGAGTAAACCGCGCGGTCAAGCTGACTTATGAATTGCTGGAGCAGGGCCGCCCGGTGGCAACCCTTGGCCCGCTGATCCATAACCCGCAGGTGGTGGAGGATCTGGAAAGCAAAGGTGCCATTACCTGTGACAGTGTGGACGATGTGCCGGACGGCTGCGAGGTTGTCATCCGCAGCCACGGCGTTGGGCAGAGCGTGTATGATAAAATCTCAACACGCCGCCTGGTGTATCATGACGCCACCTGCCCGTTTGTTACAAAAATCCATAAAATTGCTGCGCGGGCTGGTGCGGAGGGCGCCATGCTGCTGGTGGCAGGCGATGCCAAACACCCCGAAGTACAGGGAATTGTGGGCCATACTACGGGAAAAGTGGAAGTGTTTGCCAACTTGGCAGAGCTGGAAAAACTGCTGCCGGAACTTACACAACAAAAATCTATTTTTGCGGTAGCGCAAACCACTTTCAATGTCCAAAGCTGGGAAACTTGCAAGGAATTTTTGAAAAACCAGTGTACAAATGCCAAAATATTTGATACAATATGTAATGCAACGTGGGCGAGGCAACAGGAAGCGGAAGACCTCAGCCAAAAATGCGATCATATGGTCGTCATTGGTGGTCATCATTCTTCCAATACCCAAAAGCTGTTGCAGGTCGCGGCCCGGCATACCAAAGCTATCAATGTGGAGACAGCTGATGAACTCGACAAAGATTGGCTTAACGGTGCCAGGATCGTGGGCGTAACAGCCGGGGCTTCAACGCCTTCGTCTATAATTGAGGAGGTACTTAACTGTATGAGTGAAGAAATCCGTGACGACATGAGCTTTGAGGAGATGCTCGCTGCATCCGAAGCAAAGCCCCTGTACGCAGGTAAGATCGTAAAAGCCAAGGTCATCAGCGTTTCCCCGACGGAATGTGTCGTCGGTATTGACGGTTCCAAGCACACTGGTATCGTCAAGCTCAGCGAGATGAGCCATGACCCCAACGCCAAGATGGAAGACCTTGTTAAGGTGGATGACGAGCTGGATTTGGTTGTTGTCAAGACCAATGACCAGGAAGGTGTTGACACCCTTTCTCGTGTCCGTTTTGAAGCCCAGAAGGGCATGAAGGATGTTTCCGAGGCTGCTGAAAACGGCACCGTTATGGAAGGCGACGTCATGGAAGCCAACAAGGGCGGCGTTGTTGTCAACGTCAAGGGCGTTCGTGTGTTTGTTCCCCGTTCTCAGGCTACCATGCGCCGCGACGAGGACTACACCAAGCTGGTTGGCCAGCACGTTAAGCTGGTTATCACCGAATGCGCAGGCCGCAAGATCGTCGGCAGCATCAACAAGGTTACTGCTGAAGAAAACAAGGCAAAGCGCGATGAGTTCTGGAAGAACGTTGAAGTTGACAAGCAGTACACTGGCGTTGTCAAGAGCCTGACTTCCTACGGTGCCTTTGTTGACATCGGCGGCGTGGATGGCCTGTGCCACATCAGCGAACTGAGCTGGAACAACATCAAGCATCCCTCTGAGGTCGTCAGCGTTGGCGATACCATCGAAGTGTATGTTAAGAGCTATGACCCCGAGAACCAGAAGGTTTCCCTGGGCTACAAGAAGGAAGAGGACAACCCCTGGGAGAAGCTCAAGAACGAGTATCCCATCGGCTCTGAGTTCGAGGCTCCGGTCGTTTCCATCACCAAGTTCGGTGCATTTGTCCGCATTCTGCCGGGCATTGACGGTCTGGTCCACATCAGCGAGATCAGCAACGAGCGCGTGAACAAGGTTTCCGACGTTCTGAAGGTCGGCGACATGGTCAAGGTTAAGCTGATCAATGTTGACTTTGATCGCAAGCGCATCAGCCTGTCCATGAAGGCTTGCCTCGACGAGGCTGCCGAGGACGCTGAATAATCCCCGAATTGCAGCAGGGGCCTGCCTGGCAACAGGCGGGCCCCTTTTGTTATATGCCAGTGTGCACTGTTGGCGTACACTGGCGAGCAGCGCTGCAAACCTCCCTGCGCTGTGTGGTAAAGGATAAACTGCATGGAAAAATTAAAGGCTTTTATTAAAAAATATTATGAGGGGTTTGCCTACCTGTTTTTTGGCGGGCTTGCCACGCTGTTGAACTTGGTGCTGTTTGCCGTGTTCCAGGCTGTGCTGGGCACGGGCTTTGCAACCGGCATTGGCAATGTGCTGGATAATATCATCTGCATTCTGTTTGCCTACTGGACCAACCGCACCTTTGTGTTCCGCAGCAAAAACAGCGGCCAGGCTGCTCTGGCGGAGTTTGGCCAGTTTGTGGCCTGCCGTATTGGCACCATGGTCATGGACCAGGTCATCATCTGGCTGGGCGTCAGCGTGCGCGTGCTGGCACCGCATGTGGCATTTGCCGCAGCCAACGCTGACCTGTGGGCCATGGGTGTTAAACTGTTCAGCCAGGTTATCGTGATTGTATCCAACTATGTGTTCAGCAAGTTGTTTATTTTCAAAAAGAAATAACAACACAGAACAGATAGAAACCCGAAACAACCAAACCGACGATGATAAGGAGGGCTTTCTTATGACAAACAAAATCCGCGGCGGTGCATTCCGTCTGACCGGCCTGATCCTGGGCATTGTGGGCGCAACGGTCAGCCTGACGGCCATTGTATTTTCGACCATCGGCCTGCACCAGGCGCACCTGTGCAAGACCTGTAAAAAAGGAGAAGAATTCAAATGAAATACACCAAGGAGGAAATCCTTTCCAAAGTTGACCACACCCTGTTGAAACCGGAGGCTACCTGGCCCCAGATTCAGGCCCTGTGCGATGATGCCATCAAGTATCATACTGCATCCGTCTGCATCAACACCTGCTATGTCAAGCAGGCTGTGCAGTATATGGCGGGCCGTGTTGCGGTGTGCTGCGTGGTCGGCTTCCCTCTGGGTGCAATGGATACTGCTTCCAAGTGCTTTGAAGCAAAGACCGCTGTGGAAAACGGCGCCGAGGAAGTGGATATGGTCATCAATATCGGCCGCCTGAAGAACAAGGAATATGACGCTGTGCGCGAGGATATCGCCGCCGTCAAGCGGGCCGTGGGGGATAAGGTGCTCAAGGTTATTATTGAAACCTGCCTGCTGACCGATGAAGAAAAAGAGAAGATGTGCGATATCGTGGTGGAAGCCGGTGCCGACTTCATCAAGACCAGCACGGGCTTTTCTACCGCAGGTGCAACCTTCCATGATATTGAGCTGTTTGCCCGCTGCGTGCGCGGCCGCTGCAAGATCAAGGCAGCCGGCGGCATTTCCACCGTTGAGGACATGGAAAAGTTCCTGGATCTGGGCGCAGACCGCCTGGGCACCTCCCGCGCTGTTAAACTGCTGACGGCGGAATAATTTTGCCGTAACGCAGGGTACACACAAATAAACCAAAGACCTCCATCCCAAGCACAGAACCGTGCAGGGATGGAGGTCTTTTTGTCTACAATCAGCAATAAAATCAGTATTTGTTATCTTGCACAAAGCGAACGGTTGCGCTTACAGCAGGTACGCTTCAAACCGATGCAGGTCATCCACCTTTACGGTTGCCCTGTAATACACGCCGTTTTCGCGGTATTCTTCAGCCAGAACGCTGCCGCGGGTGCGGAACACATCGGCCAGGGCCAGCTTGTCATAGGGCAACAGTACCTCAATGGTGCGCACACGGTGTGCCAGAATCTTGTCAATCTTGGCCAGCAGGCTGTCCAGCCCGTAGCCGGTTTTGGCGCTTACCAGCAGCACATCCGGGTCATAGGGGGCAACACCGGTGCGGTCGCACTTGTTGTAGACCGTCACCTGCGGGATATCCCCGCAGCCCAAGTCGTTCAACACTTCATCTGTCACGCTCAGCTGCTCGGCGGCTTCGCTGTCGCTGGCGTCGGCAATTTTCAAGATGATGTCAGAGCAGGCAGCTTCTTCCAGTGTGCTCTTAAAAGCATCCACCAAATCATGCGGCAGGCGGCTGACAAAGCCGACTGTATCCACCAGGATCACTTGTAACCCGCTGGGCAGCGTGCATTTGCGGGCGGTGGGATCCAGCGTGGCAAACAGCATGTCGGCTTCAAAAATTTCTGCGCCGCACAAAGCGTTGGTCAGGCTGCTTTTGCCCACGTTGGTGTAGCCCACCAATGAGATGACCGGAACGCCGTTTTTCTGGCGGGCGCGGCGGGTTTCACCACGGCGCTTTTCCAGCTCTTTCAGGCGGCTTTCCAGCTTTTCAATGCGGCTGCGCAGGTAGCGGCGGTCCAGCTCCAGCTTGGTTTCACCGGCACCGCGGCGGGCACCGCCACCGCCGCCGCCACCGCCGCCCTGGCGGCTCAGCGCCTCGCCAAGGCCCTGCAGGCGCGGCATGCGGTATTTCAGGGTGGCCAGCTCAGTTTGCAGCTTACCCTCGTTGGTGGTGGCGCGCGCACGGAAGATTTCCAAAATCAGCATCGTGCGGTCCAGCACTTCCACCTGCAAAGCCGCGCTCAGGTTGCGGATCTGGCTGCCGGTCAGCTCACCGTCAAAGATGGCGGCCTCGGCATCGGTATTCAGGCATACTAGGCGCGCTTCCTCCACTTTGCCCTCCCCCAGAAGGGTGGCGGCTTCGGGGGTGCTGCGCTTCTGGCACACGGTAGCAACGGCCTGCATGCCGTTGGCTTCCGCCAGGGCGGCAAGCTCATCCAGGCTGCGCTGGGAGTCAAACTTGCCCTGGTCCAGCGCCAGCAGCACAACGCGCACCGGCGGGCGCTCGCTGTCCAGAGCCTTCTGCCCAACAGGGGCGTCTTCTGCCGGGGCCTGGGTAGCGGTAAAGTCCAGGGTGATGGGGTCCTTCATTTCGTCCATAGGGGTCCTTTCTGGCCGTATTCGGCCAGGTCAGCAAAAGTATGGGGCAGGGGAGTGAATGTCAGACGGTTGTCTCGGCATTCTCCGCTGGTTCCGTTGGTTCTGCCTGTACAGCGGGGGCAGCGGCTTCCGGTTCATCGGATTTCTGGCTGCCGGGGTTCAGCAGGTACCAGGCCAGGCAGGGCACCTCGGTGCCGTCAAAGCGGTGCAGAACGGTATCGTGATCATAATGGAAGCCGGTCTTGGCCAACACGCGGCTGCTTGCCACATTCTGGCTCGCGTGGAATCCGGCCAGCCAGGGCGCGCCAACCGTGCCAAACCAGTAATCGCGCACGGCAGCGGCGGCTTCGGTGGCATAGCCCTGGTTCCACCACTTTTTGCCCAAGGAGTAACCGATCTCATACATGCCGCCCAGCAGCTCGGTTTTCACGTTTTTCCAGGCATAGGGCTTTTCACGCTCACAGGATTCGGCAGGGGCAATGCTGATGTTGCCCATCAGCACACCGGTCACTTTATCGCAGATGCCCCAATCATAAAAATCCGGGCGGTCATATTGTTTGACGATCTCGTTCAGATATGCCATCGTTACCACCCAGTCACGGTGGGGCTCCCAGCGCAGGTAGCGGGTCACTTCCGGGTCATTGGCCCAGTTGCCAAACATCATTTCGCAGTCGTCGGTTGTCATACGACGCAGGACCAGCCGCTCGGTGGTCAACTCTTGTGTGCCGCAATGCTTCATTTTGATATACAACCTTTCCTTTGCAGTAGTTATGCTTGGCTGTGCAGCAGATACCGCCGCACAAAGCCCATAGAGATCTGCCACAGCTTGTACAGCTGGGCACGGTAAATGTTACAGTAAATAAACAGGATTGCTGCAGTTAAAACAAACTTGATGATAAAATTGTGGGCGAACACCACGCCGATCACGGCCACACCCACCGCCAGCAAAAAGCCGCAGATCGTCCGGCTGAAGCTGGGGATGGTGCGGTAGTAATACTGCCCGGTCACAGTGCGGTACAAAAACATCGTTGCATTGGCCGCTACCAGGCCGACCGCGGCACCCATTACGCCAAAACGCGGCACCAGCACGGCGCACACGGCAATGTTGGCCGCAACGCCCACGGCGGTTCCAATCGTATCCTGGAACGGCTTGCGGGCAATGGTGTTGCCGTACACCGTGCCTTCGCACAGGATGGAGAACACCACGGCCAGCATCATCAGCGGAAAGTAGGGCAGGCAGGCCGATTTGGCCGGGAAGATGATGAAGATGATATCCTCAAACATGACCAGCAGACAGAAAAAGCCGAAGATCAGCAGGTTCAGCAGATCATGGATGCGGCCAATGCGCTCCTGCTCGGTGCGGTAATGCGCGTAGACATAGGGGCCCCAGTAGGTGGAAAAACCGGCCTGAATGGTGGTGACAAGCTGGGCCAGGGTGTAGGCGAAATCAAACGAACCCTGCTCCGCCGCGGGGGCGTAATTGCCTAAAAAAGAAAGGCAGATGGCGCGGTACAGCGGGATCAGGATGGCCGCAGGTGCCAACACAATGCCGTAAGGCAGTGCCGCCCGGTAAATGTGGGCATAGGGGCGCAGGCCGCGCACAGGGGCCTCTTTCGTTTGACCTTTAGAAGCCCGCCGCCAATAGAACGCTGCGACCCCCGCAAAGCTGCACACCGCACCCAGCACAAAAGCGCGGGCATCCTGGGTAACAAAGCCGGGCAGCAGGTAGATCAGGTTCAGGCAGGCCTGCATCCAGAGCGTTTCGGTGGTGTAGGCGCGCACATTGTTTTCCAGCCGGAGCAGCACGTTGAGGTAACGCACCAGCATGTACAGAGCAGCGTTCAGGAACAAAAACGGCACCAGCCCGGCACCGTTGGCCCCAAGGCCAAAGGCCGCCGCCAGCGGCTTGGCGAAAAAGATGCTGCCGATGCCGCCCACCAGCAGCATGACCAGCACCGAAAGCCGGGTACACGCGGCAAACATGCTGCGTCCGGTGGAACCGGCAGGCGGTTCGTGGTAAAAGCGCAGCAGGCTTTGGTCCAGCCCAAGCATGCCCACGTTCATCAGCGACATGGTGTATGCCATGAAGGAAGCAGGAACGGCGTAGCTTTCGGCGGGCAGGACGCCCTTGATGATAAGCGCTGCGCCGGAAATGCCAAAGCCAAGGTAGGTGGCAATGGAGTATTTCATCACATTTCCGGCAAAGCTTTCAGTTTTTTTCGGTTCAGACATGGCAGGCTCCCATTTGCAGCGGGCGCACCGCAGCGCGCCGGAAAAACAACTTTATTTTACATATGGCCGGATGCGCGCTTCCATGCGCTGGATCTCCTCCGGCGGGATATAGGCTTTGTCCACATAACCGTAAATGCGCTGGGCAAAGTTGGCCAGCGGCGGGCAGAAGGCAAACACCCGTTTGGGTTCCCACTTGTGGCGGTACAGCATGTGTACCCCCGCCAGTGCGCAGAACTTGAGCAGGTTGAAGTGCGGCGTAAAGCCGGGCCCCATCGGTTCATCCCGCGGGGGATTTTTGTACACTTCCTCCAGCAGGTCGGCCATCCGCTTGTAGGCCGGGGCAGGGGAGGGGTCAAAATAACCCTCAATCACATCCCGTGCAATGGGAAACGGTGGGTTCGGCTGCGCCATGGCAGCGGCAAACTCCGGGTAGCTAGTCACATAGTGAGCATCCTTGTAGATGACGGGGTCGTACTCGTGCTCGATGGGCACCGGGCGCAGGATATGGCAGCTTTTGCCCGCCATGTATACTTCGGCCACAGCGGTACTCATCCAGATGGAGATGGAATCCGCCGCCACAATCCACTGCTTGACGGAATCCGCAAAAATCACATGGAAGTTGGGGCGTTTGGCGGCCAGCTCGTCCAGGGCTTTGCATTTCCATTCGCTGGGGTGGCGGCGGTATACCAGTTCCACCTCCGGGTGGTCACCCAGGTAGCGGTCAAACCAGGCCAGCGTTTTTTCCATCGAAACGCGGTTGGTGCGGGCAAAGCCGGAAAAATCCGTTCCCGCCATTTTGGAAAGCTCGGCCACTTCCTGGTCGGTCATGCTGGCATAGCCAAAGCTGGAAATGTACAGGTGCAGCTGTTTGGCGGGGTCAAGGCCGAATTCCTTGCACAGGGTTTCCTTATCCTTAAAGTAGCCCTTGAACTCCGGCCGCAGAAAGTCCATCATCACAGCGCCGGTCACGGGGGTGTTCTTGGCATCCATGCCATGGGCCTGTAACCGCTGGGCAGTGCGCTGGCCCCAGCAAGTCTGCACGCAGCGCTTGGCGTTGCCGTTCATGTTGAACCAATCGCCCTCCTCCTGCGTGTCGGAGAGCATCTGCTCCCAGTGCAGGTTGACGATCTTGTTGCATTTGCCAATGTTGTTGTACACATGGCTGTTGATGGCTTCGTTGTCATACATGCAGCTGGCAACCAGAACTTCCGGCTTGTCTTTGCCAAACAGGCGCAGATCTTTGGCATCCAGCAGCTGGCGGATGCGCACGGTGTAGCCGCGGCGCTCCAGCTCCAATTTGAGCAAAAGATCGCTCTCATATTCCCGAACGGTGTGTTCGTACAAAATCAAAAAGTCCAGTGCCACAGGGGACCTCCTTTTTGGGGTGGGGCAGCATCAGCGCTGCATATCATCAAACAGTTCGGCTGTCCAGTCCGGCAGGCCGTATTTTTCGTCCAGGTGGAACCCGTCAAAAAACTGGGTGTCATCATCGGTAATGCAGCTGGTGCCCCATTCGTAATTCAGCACGGTAAAATTCTGCTTTTCCAACAGCGGCAGAACTTCGTCCTGCATCACGGCGGTAATGCCAAAGGCATCGCATACCTCGGTGCGCACATTGGCGGCCATGGGGGGCAGCACAATGGTCAGCTCCACGCCGCGGTCTGCGCAGCGCTGGGCCATAGCCAAAAACTCCGCCAGCTCGGTTTCGTTCAGTGTCCAGTTCTGGCAGCGGGTGGTGATCAGCGCCGGGTACTCATACAGCTTTTTGTGCAGCGGAATCGTGTTCCCGGCATCATCCAGGTAATCCGCCGCGGTCCAGTCGCCGGATTCAATGGTGTCCGGCGTGCCCTTTACGGTGTCCATAAACACGGTCAGGGCGTTCACGTTGTATTCCAGGTTCAGACAGTAGGCCAGCGGGTTGCGCAGGGTAGCTTCCAGCGCCGAAAAACGGTCGGTGTTATAGCTGCTGTTTAAGGTGTAGAACGAAAGCTCAAACAGAATGCGGTCCACCTGGTTGCCGGAATCCAGCACATAGTTGGCAAGGTCCACACATTCCTTCAGGGAAGCACCGCCAAAGGCCAGGTTCTGCCAGCTTTGCCCGGTCAGGGAATCCACAAGGTCCATATCAAAGTGGGCCAGGCGGCTGTCCCCGATGATCAGGTTGGTGCCGGGGCTCTGCTCATAGGCGCGCACACGGGCCACCGGCTGGCTGGAAGAGGCTGTTTTTTTGATGCCAAAATAATTGTTTGGCTCAAACGCCACAAAAAAGGCAAACCATAGATAGACCGGCACGAACAGCAGCGCCAATTTTTTGATGATATGCTTCACGCCGGAAATCTCCTTTTTTCCATAAGATTAAAACCCTGCATAGGGGCCGAACGCGTTGGCGTTAAAGCCGCCACTCTGCATGATGTACCCCACCAGGATAAAAACGATCAAAACAACATACAGCGCATTGCGGTGCTTGGCGCTTGCCAGGGCAACCTCAGCCGGTTTGTTTTTGCAGGCAAAATTGCGCCGGTGATCCAGCCAGATGCCAAGCGCCAGCGCCAGCGCAGCGAACGCCCAATAAGCCGCTACCATAATGGTATTGGCGTAAAAGCCGGTATACGCTGTGCTGTACAGCTCCCCGGCAAAGCGGGCGGGGGACCAGCTGTTCATCAGGCAGCGGCCCAGGTAGACGAAAGCATCGCCAACACCCAGGTTTTCGGCCATGCCGGAAAGGTTGCCGGACCCCACGCGGAAGAACACCATGCTGATGGTCCACAAAACAAACACCACAACTCGCTTGCCCCACAGCACACGGGCCGGGGTGCCGCGCTTTTTGGGTTTGCCAAAGCGGCGGTGCAGCAGCTCTTCGCCCACGCGGTAAACCGCCTGCAGCAGACCCCAGATGATGAATGGCGCGGTGCTGCCGTGCCAGAAGCCGGAAGCAAAGAACACGCAGAACACGCACAGCTCGGTGGGCAGGCGGCCAAAGCGGCCAAGATCTGCCCAGGCCAGCGGCATAAAGAGATAATCCTGCAGCCAGGAAGAAAACGAGATGTGCCAGCGGCTCCAGAAGCCGGAAAAGTTGGTGGCGTAAAACGGGGTCTTAAAGTTTTCCGGCAGGTCCAGCCCCAGCACAAGGCCGGTGGCACGGGAAATCTCGGAATAGCCGGAAAAGCTGAAATACAGATAAAAAGTGTACATCACCGCGGTCAAAATCAGCATGGGGGCGCTGTAATCCGCATAGTGGGGGAAAACCGTATCCACCACCATGTTCAGCACATCCGCCACGGCAATGTATTTGAACAGCCCCAGCGCATATAGCCGCAAAGCGCGCACCGTGCGGGCGGCATCAAAGCGGTGCTCGGCGCTCAACTGCGGCAGCAGCGCACCAGCGCGGCAGATGGGCCCCTGGGTGACGGTGGCAAAAAAGTTGAGGAACAGCGCCAGTCGGATAAAGCTGGTTTCCACCTCGCAGTCGCCGCGGGTGGCGTCGATCAGGTAGGCGATTGCGGCAAAACTGGTAAAGCTGATGCCCAGCGGCATGGCCACCGCGCGCCAGCCGTGCAGCACCCCGCCCAACAGACCGTTATACTTAAAAAAGGCCAGAATGCCCAGCATACCGATCACGCCAAGGCGTAAAAAGGCGGTTTTGTGTGCGCCGCCCCGCCAGGCAAGGCCGCGGCCGCACAGGTAGGTGAACACCGCCAGTGCAATGGTGACCGGCAGCATGGCCGGCATGGCCAGCGCATAAAACACCCACGAAGCCCCCAGCAGAAACACCGGCTGCATGCGCACCGGCAGATGCAGGTAAACGGCAGCCACAACCACCAAAAATGCACAGTATTGCAGGCTTTGCAGCCCCATGAGCGCAACCTCCAGACCTAATAGGAGCGGTACCGCACAACGCGCGGCGTGCCGCAAAAAATCCACAGGCAGCAAGGATAAAATAAGACCGCCTGCACCCGCGATATGGCAAAATGGCGCAATATCACAGATTAACTAAACTATTATACCTGTTTTGCCTACTAATGTAAAGTGGGCCGCCTGGCAGGGACAAAATACGCACGAAAAAACGTAAAGGCAATACCGCATAATTCTAAGTGCCGATACGGCGAGCGAGGTGCGGCAGATGCCAAGCCAAAAGCGCAGATAATACTGGATGCTGCAAAGGTGAGCGCCGCCAGTGGCGGAAACAGCGAACCGAAGCAGGGGCAGCGGTCGCAGAGTGCGAGGGCTTTCCCCCGAAGCACGATGCGGGTACCGCAACCCGACATTATCGAGCATTTTGGCAACGCAGATGCCGTGCCGCAGCTGTCGGAGCGGTGCTTAAGCCGCAAGGCGGGAATTGTGCGGTGTTGCCTAAAGAATATTGTTTGCACAGCGGCAACAGAAGCGGCGTTAAAATGTGATAACAAAGAGAAAAACGCGGAATAAGAAGCAAGCCTACTAGGTGTGATAAGTTTCCTGGAATGGTTGCACTGAATACGTGAAAATGATATACTTTAATATTATAGCGATAATAAAATAGGGTAGGTGTGTACCAAACTGTCCGGCGGCGATGGGACGGACAGTTTTTGCGGGACTGCAGGGTTCCGCTGCAGGCTTACGGGAGTGAAAAATATGAAAGTTGTAATTCTTGCCGGTGGCTATGGCACGCGCATTTCGGAAGAAAGTAAGTTCAAGCCGAAACCGATGATCGAAATCGGCGGTATGCCCATTTTGTGGCATATCATGAAAGAGTATTCTTACTATGGCTTTAATGATTTTGTGATCTGCGCCGGGTACAAACAGCATATGATCAAGGAGTGGTTTGCGGATTATTTCCTGCATACCAGTGATGTGACCTTTGACTTCACCCAGGGCAACGAGATGATCGTGCATGACCAGCACGCCGAGCCGTGGCGCGTGACGGTGGTGGATACCGGCCTGAACACGATGACGGGCGGCCGCATCAAGCGGGTGCAGAAATATATCGGCAACGAAACCTTTATGATGACCTATGGTGATGGCGTCTGCGATGTGAACATTGCCGAACTGGTCAAGTTCCATAAGCAGCATGGCAAGCTGGCAACCCTGACCGCCGTTGTGCAGGAACAGCAGAAAGGCGTGCTGGATATCGGCCAAGATAACACTGTACAGGCGTTCCGTGAAAAAAACGTCAACGATGGGGCTATCATCAACGCGGGCTATATGGTGCTGGAACCGGAAGTGTTTGATACCATCAGCGGCGATGATACCATTTTTGAGCAGACCCCGCTGCGCGAGCTGGCAGCCAAAGGCCAGCTGATGAGCTATGTGCACCGCGGATTCTGGCAGTGCATGGATACCGAGCGCGAAAAAAGTATGCTGGAAAAAATGTGGGCGTCCGGCTGTGCGCCCTGGGAAGTGTGGAACCAACAATGAACTTGGAATTTTACCGCGGCAAACGCGTGTTTGTAACCGGGCATACCGGTTTTAAGGGCAGCTGGATCTGCCGCATGCTGGTGGGTGCCGGTGCAGTGGTAACGGGCTACAGCCTGGAACCGCCCACAACCCCCAACCTCTTCTCTCTGGCAGGGCTGGAAGGCAAAATGACCAGCGTGATCGGCGACATCCGCGATTTTGCCAGCCTGAAAGCGGCCTTTGATGCCGCTCGGCCGGAAATTGTGCTGCACCTGGCGGCCCAGCCCATTGTGCGGGACAGCTACAAGGACCCGCGCTATACCTATGAAACCAATGTGATGGGCACCGTGAACCTGTTGGAATGCGTGCGCACCGCCCAAACTCCGCCGCGCTCTGTGCTGAACGTAACAACGGATAAGGTGTACCAGAATAATGAATGGTGCTGGGGCTACCGCGAAAACGAACCGTTGGACGGCTTCGACCCCTACTCCAACAGCAAAAGCTGCTCGGAGCTGGTGACCCACAGCTATAAAAACAGCTTTTTTGCGGATGGCAGCGTGGCCATCTCCACTGCCCGCGCAGGTAATGTGATTGGCGGCGGCGATTTTGCCAATGACCGCATCATCCCGGACTGCGTGCGTGCCATGGCAAAAGGGGAGAGCATCGGTGTGCGCAACCCGTATTCCACCCGCCCATACCAGCATGTGCTGGAACCGCTGGCGGCGTACCTGCTGATCGCCCAGCGCCAGTATGAGGATAACCGGTACGCCGGCTATTATAACGTCGGCCCGGATGACTGCGACTGTGTGACGACCGGCACCCTGGTAGACCTGTTCTGCCAGGCGTGGGGCGATGGCGCCGCATGGGAAAACCGCGCTGAGGCAAACGCCCCGCATGAAGCAAACTTTTTGAAGCTGGATTGCAGCAAATTGAAATCCACCTTCGGCTGGAAACCGCGCTGGCATATGGCGGAATGTATGCAAAAGACCGTTGCGTTCAGCAAGGTATGGCTTTCCGGCGGGGATATCCCGGCGGAGATGGACAAAGAGATCAAGGAATTTTTGAGTGAGTAAGGGAGCAGACGATGGCAAATTGGAGCAATGAGGCCGAAGCCCGCGAGCAGATCAAGGCGCTGGTGGCAGAATATTACCATGACTTTAAGGAGAAAAAGGCGGATTTCAAGCCCGGCGACCGCGTTACTTATGCATCCCGCGTGTTTGATGAAAAAGAAATGTGCGCCCTGACCGATGCAACGCTGGATTTCTGGCTGACCACCGGCCGCTTTGCGGATGAATTTGAAAAAGAGTTTGCCAAGTGGATCGGCGTAAAGTTCGCCAACCTGGTCAACTCCGGCTCCTCCGCCAACCTGATTGCCTTTATGGCGCTCACCGCCCCGGAACTGGGCGACCGCCAGATCAAAAAGGGCGATGAGGTCATCACTGTGGCATGCGGGTTCCCCACCACTGTCACCCCGGCGCTGCAGTATGGCGCTGTGCCGGTGTTTGTGGATGTGACCGTGCCGCAGTACAACATTGATGTGACCAAGCTGGAAGCCGCTCTTTCCCCCAAGACCAAGGCAGTCATGATCGCCCATACCCTGGGCAACCCGTTTGACCTGTCCGCCGTCAAAGCTTTCTGCGATGCCCATAACCTCTGGCTGGTGGAGGATAACTGCGATGCCCTGGGCACCCAGTACACCATCAACGGCGAAACCCGCTTTACCGGAACCTGGGGCGATATCGGCACCTCCAGCTTCTACCCGCCGCACCACATGACGATGGGCGAGGGCGGCTGCGTGTATACAAACAGCCCGCTGCTGAACCGCCTGATCAAGAGCTACCGCGACTGGGGGCGCGACTGCATCTGCCCGTCCGGCCATGATAACTTCTGCGGCCACCGCTTTGACGGTCAGTATGGCGAACTGCCCGCAGGCTATGACCACAAGTACGTTTACAGCCACTTTGGCTATAACCTGAAAGTGACCGATATGCAGGCCGCCATCGGCTGCGAACAGCTGAAAAAGTTTCCCAGCTTTATCGAGCGCCGCCGTCATAACTGGGACCGCCTGCGCGCAGCCCTGGAACCGGCCGCCGATAAGCTGATCCTGCCGGAACCGGCCGCCAACAGCCGCCCGTCCTGGTTCGGCTTCCTGATTTCGGTCAAGCCGGAATCCGGCCTGGACCGCAACGCCGTGACCCGCTATATTGAGAACCACAACGTCCAGACCCGCCTGCTGTTCAGCGGCAACCTGATCAAGCACCCCTGCTTTGACCAGATCCGCGGCACCGACGCCTACCGCGTGGCAGGGGAGCTGACCAACACTGACTTTATCATGAACAACACCTTCTGGGTCGGCGTGTACCCCGGCATGACCGATGAGATGATCGACTATATGGCACAGGTGATCCTTGAGGCTGTGAAGGAGTAAACATGCAGAAACTGAACGTGCTTTACCAAAGCAATGATACCTTTGCACCGTATCTGGGAACCTCGCTTCAATCCCTGCTGGCAAACAATACGGCGCTGGAAGAGTTGAATGTTTACCTAGTCAACATTGATATCAGCCAGGAAAACATTGAAAAGTTGAAAAAACAGTGCGAAAGCTTTAACCGGAAGCTGATTCTGATTGATGCAGCAAAGATCCGGCGTAAAATCAAGGAATCGGGGATGCCGGAATATCAGGGATTCCGTAAAAATAATATGTCCCTGATGAAGATTTTTGCAATTGATGATATCCCGGAAGAAACTGTGCTGTACATTGACTGCGATACAATTATTGCTGGCTCACTGGCGGGCCTGTGCGCAGTAAACATGCAGGGCCGGCCGATCGGCATGGTGGCAGATTCCATCATCTCCAACGAATATAAGCTGGACATCGGAATGAAAGAAAGCGCCTATTATTACAATTCCGGCATTATTCTGTTTGATGCGGAACAGTGGAAAGCACAGCACTGCATTGAAAAAATTGTTGCCTTTGCCCAGCAGGGGCGCGTGTTCGGTACGGTGGATCAGGATTATCTGAACGTCGTGCTGGAAGATAACGTTTATACACTGCCGCTTCAGTATAACGTGCAGTGCATTCACTTTTTGTGCAGCGCCAAGGGGTATGCAAATTGCTTTAAGAATGTTGCCCCCTATTATGGCTTTGATGAAATTCAGGAAGCATGCGAACACCCGACCATTGCACATTATGAGAAATTTGCAAGTATGTCCCCCTGGCACAAAAATTCTGTGAACCCCTGCACCAAAATGTTTGACAGCTACCTGAAGCAGTCCCCTTGGAGCAATTACGAAAAGCAGGAGTGCAAAGCAAACGCGTTCCAGTTCCAGGTGGAAAAAATGCTTTACCGCTGCCTGCCGCACGATGTTTTTGTGCATGTATTCAAAATCGCATCGGACCGCATGCTGCTGAACTCCAGCAGACAGGCGGCAAAACTGGGCAAGGCATAATAAAATAACCGGTCTAAAGTATTAAAAAGATAAGGATTGATTTCATGAAGCAGAACGCAGTATGGGGGCAGCTTGCGCTTGTTGCGGGGATTCTGACGGCCTTTTGCATGACGGCACTGTTTACCACCTGCAATACCAATGTAAGGAATGCCCCCTATATTGCCGTCAGCGTGATGTTTGCAATCCTGTGCGCAGTAATGCTGGGGCTGGCTGTATGGAACAGACTGAAACAAGGCAAAGGCAAACTTGCCCTGCCGATCGATAAAGCCTTTTTGCTGGTGGCAATCGTTTTTATTGTCATACGTTTGGCGCAGTTTGATACTCTGCCGCGCTGGGACTCTGAAACATACTTTGCGGCCCTGCGCAAAGCCTGCGAAAATTATGAGTATGATTTTCCATCACTTATCAATAACTTTTTCCTTGCAGGGCATGTCAGCCTGGGGTATGCGCTGTTCTTGGCCATGGGGTATTTTATCTGGCCGAATGCGGCACAGGGCGTTTATGCTGTAAACCTGCTTCTGTCGTTTGCGGGCTTCTGCTGCACCTGGGGGATACTCCGCCATGCGGTAAAGCGTAAAACATCGTTGCAGCTGCTGCTTGCAGCATTCCTGATTTGGTGCATGCCGCTTACCCTGGGGACCTTTTCCGGTATAAGTCTGGATTATGGCATTATGCTCTTTTTGGTATTCCTGCTGTACAGCCATATCAAACAGCAATATCTGCTGATGCTTTTTTGGGCACTGGCGCTGGCAACCACAAAGGAAACAGGGGTCATCTGCCTTGCGGGCTACGGTGTGATGTGTGTGCTGCAAAAATTCCTGCACCAGCACGGCAGCTTCCGTGATAGGGGACTGGCACTGTTGAAAGAAAAAGCCATGTGGATATTGCTGGGCAGCGGTGGAGCCTTTTTGCTGATGCGTGCCCTGCAGCTCCTTTTTGGTAAATCCAGTTGGGGCACAGGCATCAGCAAGAGCGGGCTGCACAACGTATTCAAATGGCAGTGGGACTATGTTTTGCTGAAACTGCAAACTTTTTTCCTGCTGAACTTTTATTGGGTATTGGCACTTCTGATATTGTACTGCGTGTTGGCAGCTGCTTTTGGCAAAAAGCAAAGGCTGCGCTACCTGTTGCTGAAAAACGAGGAAATTTGCTGCGCAATCGGGGCTGCGGCTGCATTTATTGTTTTTAGCTGTATTTATCTGACATATAATAACCCGCGTTACAATGTTGTTGTTGAATACATTTTGGCGCTTGTCTGCGTAATTTTTGTTATGTGGACCATAACAGAGCAAACGGTATGCAACCTTGTGATAGGGCAGCTGTGCGTTATGATGCTGGTTCAGTCGTACTACACAGTAGACCCTGTTACCAAGGCTGTGTTCCCGAAGGTAAACACAGAATCAGCATTTCCGATGGTGACAACCGGTTGGTCCGGCTATCCTTCGCTGCAGGCAGATATTACGGTTTACAACAATCAATATACCTACCTGGATAAGGCATATGATAAAATACTCTCCAATATCGGCTATGATGAAAACACCGTGCTGATTATGTGGGGATCGTATGAAAAGGGAACGCGGGCCGCTGCGATCCGGGGCATCCGGGACACCTATTATTGGGACAAAAAGCAGCATAAGCGCGTGATGGAAGAAAGCAAAAACACCTGCGAAATCAAAGTGCTGTACCAGACAGACTTTAAGGAGCTGCTGCAACAAGGTAACATCCCGCAGCGGGCGGTACTGATCTGTACCCCGCATGTTCTGGATAATGAATGGGAAGCTACATCGGAATTGTGGCAGTACTATTCCTTTGATTCGCGCCATGTTGTGTCGGTAGGAGAATCTGGGTCGGTGATTTATTATAGACTGTACCGGGAAGAGTAAAAATGGAAAGGGATAACCTTGATGAGCCAATACCCTGAATTTGCATTTGTGATTCTGCATTATATGACAAAGCAGGAGACCATAGACTGCGTTGCGTCTATCCTGGAAAAAACAAAAGCGGAGCCGATGAAGGTTTCTATCGTGATTGTGGATAACGCATCCGCAAATGGAACCGGGCGCGAATTGCAGCAACTATACCAGGGGGCAGAAAACATTTACGTGATCCTGAACCCGGAAAACTTGGGCTTTGCACGGGGTAATAATGTCGGATTTGAATTTGCAAAAAAAACACTCAACAGTGATTTCATCTGCCTGATCAACAACGATACCCTTTTAATGCAGGATGACTTTTTGTCCAGGATCTGTGCAGATTATCAGCAACACCATTTTGCCGTGCTGGGGCCGCAAATCTTATCAAAAGATCAAAAAGTAATATCGCTGATGGAACCAATCGCCCCCCGGGCGGTATATATTGTGCACCGCTGGCTGATCCAGTGCCAGCTGGTGCTGTGCCGATTTATCCCTGGCTTTTTTGATGCTGTGGATGCAGTCAAAAACTGCGTTGGTAAGCTCCGAAAGCCTAAAAAGCAGGCACCTACAGCGGGTGAAAGTAAATTGCAGCCACAAAAAGATATTATGCTGCGTGGGTGCTTTTGGATATTCTCGCCAGATTATGTAGAACGTTTTGACGGCCTGGACGATAGGACCTTCCTTTACCGGGAGGAACAGCTGCTGTTTATCCGTTTGAAAAAGAACGGACTGCACACCTATTATGATCCGGAACTGAAGATTATCCACCTGGAAGATGCAGCAACCAACGCGGTGGCAAAAACGGAGTTTAAAAAGCGCGTTTTTACTCTTCAGAATGAAGTGAAATCCATGAAAATCCTGATTGATGCCCTGAAAGACTACCAGGGGGGAAAGAAATAGGAAAGAACAGGACTTAAGTTACATGACAACGGCCAAAAAGCTTTCTACAAAAAAAAATCTGGTTCTGAATGCAATCAAAACGCTGACAACGATTCTTTTCCCGTTGATTTCGCTACCGTATGCCACACGGGTACTGGGCAAAGGCGGGCTGGGGGACGTTACCTATGCTGAATCAATCGTCAGTTATTTTGCATTGTTTGCTGCGCTTGGAATTGTTGCTTACGGCACAAGAGAGCTTGCTAAAAAGCGGCAGGATGCACAACAGGCGAATCAGCTGATCAGCGAGCTGATGCTCATCAACGTGGTCACGGCTTTGATTGCCTATGCAGCGCTGGCAGTATTTATTCAGCTGCCATCCTTCAACACTTATGCGGCGCTGCTTTGGGTGCAAAGCAGTATTATCCTGTGCAATGCCCTGGGGGCAGAGTGGTACTTTACCGCCACAGAAAATTACCTGTATATTACCGTCCGCGCATTGATTTTTCAGGTTCTGGCATTGATTATGCTGTTTTGCTTTGTAAAAACGGAACAGGATGTTATATTTTACGCAGCGGTTAATGTCTTTGCAACGGCAGGTTCTGGTATTATAAACTTTTTTTATCTTTGCAGGCATGTCCAGTTCCAACCACTCAAGTCGCTGCACCTGAAACAGCACATCAAACCAATCCTGATTATTTTCAGCACCAACCTTGCATCAACGATTTACCTCAACCTGGATACCGTAATGCTAGGCTATATGATCAACACACAGGAAGTTGGGCTTTATACCGTGGCGGTGCGCATTGTGCGTGCGATCTCCATGCTGTTTGCCTGCATTTCAACAGTCATTCTCCCGCGCGTTACCTATTACCTTGGCCAAGGGCAGAAAGATAAATTTGATGCGTTGATTTATAAAACACTGAACTTTATTCTGCTGCTTGCAATCCCCAGCGGTCTTGGGCTGATCAGCATCAGTGAACCGCTTGTAACATGGTTTGGCGGCAGCGGTTTTACCCAGGCTTACAGGATCGTGAGTGTTCTTGCGTTCAGCGTTATCTTCTCGGCATTGAACCGCGTTTTTGCCTGGCAGATTCTGGTTCCGTATAACCGCGAAAAAGAAGTGTTTTATTCTACCGCAGCGGGGGCGATGGTCAACTTTGTGTTAAATCTGTTCTTCATCAGCAGATGGGGGGCAGTGGGCGCTGCGGCAACAACGGTAATTTCGGAATTTGTGGTTTTCCTTATGTGCACGTTCCAATGCCGCAATGTGATTTCCTACCGTGTGGTGTATCGCTATTTGTGGCAGTACCTCCTGGTGGCAGCGCTGGCAGTGCCAATCGCAGGAAAAGTTGTGCAAAGTCTGGCTGTTTCCGCGTTTGCTGGCATGGTTGTTCAAATTGTGATTTGCGTACTTTTGTACGGGGGCGGCTTGCTGTTGCTTAAAAACCCGCTGATGAAAGAATGCGTTTCTCTTGTTACAAGCAAAATAAGCAGAGATAAAAAGTAAGGCGTGGGACGGAAAGGGGCAAAATTAAAATGAAACAGCGTCTGGCCGATTATGTGGCCGATTTTCTTGCGGCGCACGGCGTTACGGATGTGTTCAGCGTGGTGGGCGGCGGCGCCATGCATCTGAATGATGCACTGGGCCACCACCCGGCGCTGCATGTTACCTATAACCATCACGAGCAGGCAAGCGCCATTGCGGCGGAAGCATATGCCCGTATTGATAACAAAATTGCTGCCCTGTGCGTTACCACCGGCCCCGGCGGCACCAACGCCCTGACCGGTGTGGTGGGCGGCTGGCTGGATTCCATCCCTATGTTTGTAATCTCCGGACAGGTAAGGTACGATACGACCGCACGCTATGCCGCGCAGTTTACCGATGGCCTGCCGCTGCGCGCGGTGGGCGACCAGGAATACGATATCACCAAATCTGTTGCCCCCATGACCAAATACGCCACCATGCTGGAAGACCCGAACCAGATCCGCTATGTGCTGGAAAAAGCCTGGCACCTGGCAACCACCGGCCGCCCCGGCCCGGTGTGGATCGATATCCCGGTCAACTATCAGGGCGGCTACATTGAAACCGACAGTCTGCCCGGCTATGACCCGGCGCAGGACGATGCCCGGCTGCCGCCCCCGGTGGACGATGCCACCGTGCAGATGGTGCTGGAAAAAATCCGCCACGCCAAGCGCCCGGTGTTCCACGCCGGATACGGCATCCGGCTTTCCGGCGGGTACGCAGCGTTCCGCGCCGTGGCGGAAAAGCTGAACATCCCCATTGTGACCTACTGGAACGCCGTGGACCTGATCGAGGACGAAAACCCGCTTTACTGCGGTCGTGCCGGCAATATGGGCGACCGCCCCGGCAACTGGGCCATCCAGAACGCAGACCTGATTCTGGCTGTGGGCACCCGCATTTCCATCCGCCAGGTGGGCTATAACTGGAAAACCTGGGCCCGCGCGGCGGAAGTCATCATGGTGGATATTGACCGCGCCGAGATGAAAAAGCACACCCTGCATGTGGAGCACCCCGTGTGGGCGGATGCCAAGGATTTTCTGCAAAAGCTGGATGCCGCCGCAGCGCCGCTGACCCCTGTCAGCCAGGCAGCGGACTGGCTGGCAACCTGCCAGCGATGGAAAAAAGATTACCCCGCCGTGCTGCCGCGCCAGTGGGAAGAAAACGGCACCACCGCCAATGTGTACGCCTTTGTGCGCTACCTCAGTTCCCGCCTGCCGGAAAACAGCCTGACCGCAGTTTCCAACGGCGCCTGCTGCGTGGTGGGCAATCAGGCGTATGTCATCCAAAAAGGCAGCCGCATGGCCAACAACAGCGCCATTGCCAGCATGGGTTACGGCCTGCCCGCCGCCATTGGCACTTGCATTGCAGGCGGCCGCCGTACCACCATCTGCCTGGAAGGCGATGGCTCTATCATGATGAACCTGCAGGAATTGCAGACCATCCTGACAAATAAGCTGCCGATCAAGATTTTCCTCATCAACAATAACGGCTACCACTCCATCCGCCTGACCCAGAACAACCTGTTCAAAGACCATTGCAAGATCGGCATTGGGCCGGAGAGCGGGGATCTGTCCTTCCCGGAGTTCCGCAAAATTGCCGAAGCGTTCGGCTACCCGTATTCCTGCGCACATTCCAACGCTGAGATGAAACAGGTGGTGGATGCCGCCCTTGCCGCAGAAGGCCCGACTTTCTGCGAGATCTTTACCGATACCCAGCAGGTCTGGGAGCCGAAGAGCGCCACCAAGCGCCTGCCGGACGGCACACTGGTCAGCCCGCCGCTGGAGGACCTGGCACCGTTCCTGCCGCGGGAAGAGCTGGAAAAGCAGATGTTTATCCCCCTGGTGCCGGAGCAGTGAATGATGATAGAACGTAACATTAAAACCGCAATCGTAACCGGCCCCACCGGGGCCGTGGGCACAGCATTGTGCAGCCGGCTGCTGCAGGCCGGGTGTACCGTGGTGGCGGTCTGCCGCCCCGGCAGCCCGCGGGCTGTAGCGCTGCCCAAGGATGCAAACCTGTATGTAGTTGCCTGCGATGCCGCCAACCTGGCGGATTTGCCGCAGTGCATGGCCGCAGCCGGGCTGCCCGTGCAGGCGGATGCCTTTTTCCACCTGGCGTGGGCGCATACCATTGGCGCGGGCCGCAATGATATGCCGGCTCAGATTGAGAATATCCGCTATACCATTGATGCCGTGCGCACCGCGGCGGCAATGGGCTGCCGTGTGTTTGTTGGTACCGGCAGCCAGGCAGAGTATGGCCGTGTGGACGGTGTTCTGCGGGCCGATACCCCCACAAACCCCGAAAACGGGTACGGCATGGCCAAGCTGTGTGCAGGCCAGATGAGCCGTACCGAGGCCGCCGCCCTGGGCATGGATCATGTGTGGGCGCGTATCCTTTCGGTTTACGGCCCGCATGACGGCCCCAACACGATGATCTCCGCCACCATCCAAAAACTGCTGGCCGGGCAGTGCCCGGACCTGACGGCAGGGGAGCAGAAGTGGGATTATCTTTACTCCGCCGATGCTGCGGATGCACTGTACCGCATGGCCTGCCATGGCCGCAGCGGTGCCGTGTACCCGGTGGGCAGCGGCACCGCCCGCCCCCTGTGGGAATATATTGAGACCCTGCGTGATGCCATCGACCTGGCCCTGCCGCTTGGCCTGGGCAAAATCTCTTACGGGCCGCAGCAGGTCATGTTTTTGCAGGCGGATATCACCCAGCTTGCGGCGGATACCGGCTTTGCGCCGCGCACCGCCTTTGCCGATGGCATCCGCGCCACCATTGCGTGGGCAAAAACGCAAAAGCAAACCAATTAAGCCAATAAGGAATAACCCCGTCCGTGCGGGCAGGACCCGCATGGACGAACAGGAGCCAGACAGTATTTATGCAGTTGACCTACCAAAAGTTAAAGCCGTTTGCCTTATCCTATCTCACCGCGCCGCTGGCGGTGTTTTTTGCGGGGTATCTCCGCGCGCCGTTTGCCGTTGTGGGCCTGGCCGTGCTGGCCTTTGCCTGGTGGTATGCCGTGTGCAAAACGCCGCAGGTTAAGCAAGTGGGGCAAGAAGAGCAGGGCATTACGCTTTCGGTGCCAAAGCTGGTGCTGCTGTTTGCCCTGATGCTGTTGTGGGGCTACCTGGGCGGTCAGACGGGCTTTTTTTACCAGAACTCGGACTGGGGTTACCGCAACGCCATTTACCGGGATCTGATCACAAACAGCTGGCCGGTGTATTACCCGCAAAAGGATACGGCGCTGGTGTATTATATCGGGCACTGGCTGGTCCCGGCGGCGCTGGCCAAACCGGTATACGCCCTGTTTGGGCTGGATGCCGCCTGGATGTTCGCCCGTATGGCCCTTTGGGGGTGGACGGCGCTGGGCACCTATCTGGCGGCGCTGAATTTGTTGGTCTACCTGCGTGCCGATACCGGCAAAAAGCAGGGGATCGGCCTGCTGTTTTTGATTTTCTTCAGCGGCATGGATATTCTGGGCGCGCTGTACAGCAGCCGACTGCCGGACCTGCTGGCCTATGACGCTATGCACCTGGAATGGTGGACGAATGATTTCCAGTTCAGCTCCCTGACGACCTGCCTGTTCTGGGTGTTCAACCAGACAGTGGGGGCATGGCTGGCAACCATCTGCTTTTTGCAGGAGAAAGACTGCCGCAACTACCTGCTGCTGGGCACGGCCTGCCTGATGTGCGGCCCCTTCCCATTTGTGGGGCTGGTTATTTTTATGGTGGTGCGCGGCATTGTTCTGCTGGCACAGCGTCAAAAAGGCGTGCTGCAATCGGCGTTCTCCCCGGCCAATGTGCTGGTGCTGGTTGTGGTGCTCAGCATTACGGCCAGTTATTTTTTGGCCAATAACGCCTTTGGCTACAGCGTTCTGGGCGAAACTGTCGCCGGGAACCAGACAGCGCAGCAGACTTTTGGCCAAAACGTTCTGACCAGCCTGCAAAAAGGCATGCTGGTATTTTACCTGCTGGATGCCGGCATCTATCTGCTGCTGCTCTGGCGGCAGAACCGCCGCAGCTGGCTGTTTTATACCTGCGCCGTGTCGCTCTTCATCATTCCGTTCTTTAAGGTGGGACAGGGGTGCGATTTCTGCATGCGGGTGTCCATCCCGGCTATCTTTATCCTGATGACCCTCTGTGCCCGGTACTTTATCGCCTTGGTGGGCACCAAATGGCGGGACGGTACGCTTGCACAGCATGCCGTGACCATTCTGCTGGCGGCAACGCTGCTGATCGGTGCCTGCACCCCGGCCATGGAAATTTACCGCGGCATCTGCCACATTGCCAAAGAGGGGACTTTCTGCCTGGAAAACGAGGAGCCCTACACCCTGGCGGACCGCCCTGTAAGCCTGAACTTTGAAACGCAAAACTGTGAAAATAAATTGTTCTTTACCTATTTTGCAAAATAGTGTATAGTGATAAGGGTCTGCCCGGCTATTGCGGCAGTGGGCCAAAGACTAAACTTAAAGGAATGAAACCTGTATGAGCGAGAAGAAAAAAGTCATCTCTGTTATGATCCCTACCTATAACGAGGAGGAGAACGCCCGCCCCATCTATGAGGCGGTGCGGGATGAGATTCGGAAGGACTGCCCGGATTATGACTATGAGATCCTTTTTATTGATAATAAAAGCCAGGATCGTACCCGCCGGATCATTACGGACATCTGCGCACAGGACCCCAAGGTCAAAGCCATTTTTAACAGCAAGAACTTTGGTCAGTTCAACAGCCCCTATTACGGTATGATCCATACCACAGGGGACTGCACCATTACCATCTGCGCGGACTTCCAGGACCCGGTGGAGATGATTCCAAAGTTTGTGGCTGAATGGGAAAAAGGCTACAAAATTGTAATCGGCAAAAAGACCACCAGCCAGGAAAACCCTGTCATGTACTTTTTGCGGGACTGTTACTACAAAACCATCAAAAAGATGAGCAATGTGGAAATGATCGAGCAGTTTACCGGGTTTGGCCTGTACGATAAAAGCTTTATCCAGACCCTGCGTGATTTGCACGACCCCACCCCGTTTTTGCGCGGGATTGTGGCGGAGCTTGGCCCCGAACGCAAGGAGATTGAATACACCCAGCCCAAGCGCCGGGCAGGCAAGACCCACAACAACTGGTACAGCCTGTTTGATGCCGCCATGCTCAGCTTTACCAGCTACACCAAGATTGGGATGCGGATGGCGGAGTTCTTCGGCTTTTTCTGCGCGGCGGTCAGCTTTATCCTGGGGCTTGTGTTCCTGGTGGCAAAGCTGATCCACTGGAATACCTTTGCTGCGGGTTATGCCCCGATGATTATTGCTGTGTTCTTTGTGGGCGGTGTGCAGCTGACCTTTCTGGGATTTTTGGGCGAGTACATCATGGCAATGAACGCCCGTATTATGGACCGCCCCCTGGTGGTGGAAGAAAAGCGGCTGAATTTTGAACCCGAAACGCCGGAAAGTGATGTTGTCCGCGCCCAGTGATAACGGCCGGATGGTTACAATAGATTGCGAGTTGACAGTAAAACAATGATTCCTTTTAATATTCCCCCGCAGGTTGGTACAGAGCTGGACTATATGCGCCAGGCCATGGCCAACAATAAGATCTGTGGCGATGGCCCTTTTACCCGCCGCTGTGATGAATGGATGGAACAGCGGTTCCATGCGGGCAAGGTGCTGCTGACCACCAGCGGCACCACCGCGCTGGAAATGGCTGCCCTGCTGTGCGGCATCCAGCCCGGTGATGAGGTGATCCTGCCCAGCTACACATTTTCTTCCACGGCAACGGCCTTTGTTTTAGCTGGGGCCAAGCTGGTGTTTGTGGATATCCGCCCGGACACCATGAACATTGACGAAGCAAAAATTGAACCCGCCATTACTGAAAAAACCAAAGTCATCTGCGTGATGCACTATGCCGGTGTGGCCTGCGATATGGACACCATCATGCAGATCGCGCGCCGCCATAACCTGAAGGTGGTGGAAGATGCCGCCCAGGGAGTGATGGCCAGCTATAAGGGCAGGGCACTGGGCACCATCGGTGATTTTGGCTGCTACTCTTTCCATGAGACGAAGAACTTCTCAATGGGGGAGGGGGGCGCGCTGGTCATCAATGACCCCGAAACCGTGACCAAGGCCGAAATCCTGCGGGAAAAGGGTACCAACCGCGCCAGTTTTCTGCGCGGCCAGGTAGATAAATATACCTGGGTTTCTTATGGCTCCAGCTACCTGCCCAGTGATCTGAATGCCGCTTACCTGTGGGCACAGCTGGAACAGGCCGATACCATCAATACAGACCGTACCCACAGCTGGGATTATTACGCACAGGAGCTGGCACCGCTGGCTGAAGCAGGCCTATTGGAGCTGCCCACCGTGCCGGAAGGCTGTGTGCATAACGGGCATTTGTTCTATGTCAAGCTGCGGGACCTGGAACAGCGCACCGCGTTCATTGCTTATTTGAAAGCCCACGGTGTGGCATCGTCTTTCCATTATGTGCCGCTGCACAGCGCCCCGGCGGGCATCCAATACGGCCGCTTTGCCGGTGTGGATGAATACACCACAAAGGAAAGCAACCGCCTGACCCGCCTGCCGCTGTACTATGGTCTGACCGAAGATGACCGCGCAGCCGTGGTGCAGGTGGTCAAAGACTTTTTTGCACAGAAATAACATGCCCAGTGCATGAAATCAGCAATATAACAAAAATCCGTATCCCGAATGCCAAGCAGGGCAGGAGGATACGGATTTTTCTGTTTGTTCTTTTAAAATTAAACGAAAGTTCTCCACGGAACAATGAGGTCAGGGCACGGGGGACGAAACGCTTGCCTGTTTGTATAAAAAACCAAGGGCAATACCGCATAATTCTAAGTGCCGATACGGCGAGCGAGGTGCGGCAGATGCTAAGCCAAAAGCGCAGATAATACTGGATGCTGCAAAGGTGAGCGCCGCCAGTGGCGGAAACAGCGAACCGAAGCAGGGGCAGCGGTCGCAGAGTGCGAGGGGCTTTTGCCCCCGAAGCACGATGCGGGTACCGCAACCCGACATTATCGAGCATTTTGGCAACGCAGATGCCGTGCCGCAGCTGCCGGAGCGGTGCTTAAGCCGCAAGGCGGGAATTGTGCGGTGTTGCCCAAGGTCTCTACAGGGGAATAATGCCGTTCACTTTCCCCACCCGCTGCTTTGCAGCATGGTTTCATCGCTCAGCATCCACAGGGCCTCCACACCATCCAGCTGCTCGATCAAAGCCTGCCCTTTTTCTACCGGCATGCAGAACACACCGGTGGAAAGCGCATCCCCCAGGCCGCTGTCACTGCTTACAATGGCAACGCTGTTCATGTAGCGGGCAGGCTGCAGGGTGGTCAGGTCGATCAGGTGGTGGTAGCGTACACCGTCCACGGTAAAGTAACGCTGGTAGTCCCCGCTGATCACAAGGCTTTGCCCCGGCTGCAGCTCCACGGTATCCACATAGCGTGCGGTGGCGTATTGGCCGTCCTGATCCGGCCAGGGGTTATCGACCCCGGCAACCCAGGGCCCGCTGTTGGGCTTGGTGCCAATGGCGCGCACATTGCCACCCACGTTCAACAGGGCGCTGGTCAGGCCGCGGGCTTCGGCTGCCTGGGCGCATTGCTCCACCGCATAGCCTTTGCCAATGCTGCCAACGTCCAGCTGCAAATCCGGGTCTGCAAAATACACCGTCCCGGTATTCTGGTTCAAAATCAAATCATCCATATTGCAGTGGGCAGCCGCAGCCTGCAGGTCGGCGGTTTTGGGCAGGATATCGGCGCTTACCTCGGCTCCATCGCCCGCGGCGGTGCGGGCATCGTGCCAGTAGCGCAGCACCGCCCCGGCAGCGGCATTGCAGGCACCGTCCGTTGCCTGGTACATCTCCTGCGCGAAGGTCAGCAGGTTCATAATCTCATCCCCAACGGCAACGGGGGCAACGGCGGCTCCGGCGTTTACATCTGCCAGGTTGGTCATGCCGTCATAGTGGCTGTAAATATCATACAGCTGGTTATACCGCAGCAGGTCTGCATGCAGGGCTGTCATCTGGGTGTTCCAGTCGGCTTCACTGTCGGCATAGCCGCTGATGACAGTAACGGTGTCAAACACATCCCACCAAGTTACGCTGTAGCGCTGGGGGCTGGTGGTTCCAGTTGCCGCACAGCCGCTCAGCAGCAGGCAGAGCGCCAGCACCGCACAGGTCAGGCGGCGCTTCATGCCTGGCCTCCCACGTGTTCATGCTCGCGGTTCAATTCGGCCAGCAGGGCAGCAAGGGTCCAGCCGCGGCTGGTGGGGGTTACCATGGCGCGCAGCGGGATCACCGCCCCGCCGCGGCGCACTTCATCCACAAACTGGCCCAGATCGCCGTTGTCATGCCGCAGCCCGCTCACAATCATGGCCGGGCGCTCCGGTATATCCGGGGCGGGGGCGGCTTCACCGCCAGTGTGCCGCCCGGTGCAAAGGGCTTCCATGGTGGTGCCCAGGTCGGCGGCGGTCAAAAGGCGGACTTTCAGGCGGCTCAGGCGTGCAGCGTGTTCCACCGCGGCGTGCTCGGCACTGCCGGGGGCAACCTGCCACAGCAGCACACAGCGCGGTTCCTGCTGGATTCTGGCTTTCATAACAATACCTCGTTATGCCTGCCCGCAGCCGGGCAGGCAGCAATCATAAAATCAAAATGTGCGGCGCAGGGGTCAGTCCCGCGCCGCACGGTGGAAAAGGTTCAATTACAGGTCAGGGTGATACTCTTTGCAGGTGCATTTTTTCCATTTCAGGCCGCTGCCGCAGGGGCAGGGATCGTTGCGGCCAATCTTGGTCACGCGCACAGGGGTGGCACCCTTGGCACCAGCCTGAGCCGGTGCGCCTTCGCCGGTGGGCTTGGCAACCTGTTCGCGTTTCGGCTCCTGGTTCTGCTGGCGCACTTCAATGGTCAGCAGCATGTGTACGGCATCCTCGCGGATGGTGGCGATCATCTCGTCAAACATGGCAAAGCCTTCAATGCGGTATTCCACAATGGGGTCGCGTTGGCCGTAACCGCGCAGGCTCATGCCCTGCTTCAGCTGGTCCATGTTGTCAATGTGCTCCATCCACTTGGAGTCAACATTGCGCAGCAGGCAGATACGCTCCAGTTCGCGCATCATGGGGGCACCGTACTTCTGCTCCTTGCTTTCCAGAATGCTCATGCCGCGCTCATACAGCACCTTGGCAACATCCTCGCGCTTCAGATCATTCAGCTGCTCGGCAGTGTAGTTGAAATCAGTGGGCAGGCACAGCCAGTTCAGGTAGTGGCGGCGCAGGGCGGCAAAATCCCAATCGTCGGCGGTTTCGCCGCTCAGGAAGGACTCGCAGGTCTCGTCGATGGACTGCTTCATCATCTCGTGCAGCTTGTCGGAGATATCCTCGCCGTCCAGCACCATCTGACGCTGCTTGTAGATGATCTCGCGCTGCTGGTTCATGACATCGTCATACTGCAGCACCTGCTTACGGATGGCAAAGTTGGAAGCTTCCAGCTTTTTCTGGGCGCTCTCGATCGTGTTGGTGATCAGCTTGTTCTCGATGGGCATGTCCTCGTCCAGGCCCAGGGTATCCATCAGGCCCTGCACGCGCTCACCGCCGAAAATGCGCATCAGGTCATCTTCCAGGCTCAGGAAGAAACGGGATGCACCGGGGTCGCCCTGACGGCCGGCACGGCCGCGCAGCTGGTTATCAATACGGCGGCTTTCGTGGCGTTCAGTGCCAATGATGAACAGGCCGCCAGCTTCGCGCACAGCCTCGGCTTCGCGCTTGACTTCCGGTTCATATTCTGCAACCAGCTCGTCAAAGCGCTTGCGGGCAGCCAGAATATCAGCATCCTGGGTGTCGGCATGGCCGTCGCACTCGGTCATCAGCATTTCAACTTTTGCTTCATAGGCTGTGTCCGGGGCAGGGGGGATGGGCAGGCCCTGTGCCTTGGCACGGGCTTTGGCGTGCTCGTATTCGTCCTTCAGCACTTCCAGGTCGGCATTCATCTGGCGGGTCAGCTCTTTGCGCAGGGTGGCCTTTGCCATATAGGTCACGTTGCCGCCCAGCATGATATCGGTGCCGCGGCCAGCCATATTGGTGGCGATGGTCACAGCGCCCTGCTTACCGGCCTGTGCAACGATTTCGGCTTCGCGCTCATGCTGCTTTGCGTTCAGCACATTGTGCTCAATGCCGCGCTTTTTCAGCAGCTTGGAAAGCGCCTCGCTCTTTTCCACGCTGACGGTACCAACCAGAACGGGCTGGCCCTTGGCGTGGCATTCGGCAACCTGCTCGATCACGGCATTATACTTGCCGTTGATGGTCTTGTACACGCTGTCCGGCAGGTCCTTGCGGGCGCGGGGCTTGTTGGTGGGGATGGATACGATCTGCAAGCCGTAAATTTCGCTGAACTCGTCCGCTTCGGTGGAAGCCGTACCGGTCATGCCGCCCAGCTTTTTGTACATGCGGAAATAGTTCTGGAAGGTGATGCTGGCCAAAGTCTTGCTCTCAGCAGCAACGGTCACGCCTTCCTTGGCTTCAATGGCCTGGTGCAGACCGTCATTGAAGCGGCGGCCATACATCAGACGGCCGGTGAATTCATCAACGATGATGACTTCGCCGTCTTTCACGATATAGTCGGTATCACGGTGCATCACACCGCGGGCCTTGATGGCACCGTCAATATAGTGGCGCAGGGTCATGTTGTCGGCATCGGCCAGGTTCTCAACATTGAACCATGCTTCGGCTTTCTTAACGCCGCTTTCGGTCAGGGTGCAGGTCTTGTGCTTTTCGTCCACAACGTAATCACCGTCAACCTGTTCATCGGCTTCCACTTTGTCGTCCAGTTCAACGATGACAGACTTTTTCAGCGTTTTGGCAAAGTCGTCCGCGCGCTTGTACATCACGCTGGAATCTTCGCCCTTGCCGGAGATGATCAGCGGGGTACGGGCTTCATCAATCAGGATGGAGTCCACCTCGTCCACGATGGCGTAAGCATGGCCGCGCTGCACCATGCTGGCCTTATAAACCACCATGTTGTCACGCAGGTAGTCAAAGCCAAACTCGTTGTTGGTGCCGTAAGTAACATCCGCCAGGTAAGCCTTGCGGCGGTCCTGCGGCTGTACGTCATGGATAACCAGGCCGACCGTCAAGCCAAGAAAGCGGTAAACCTTGCCCATCCATTCGCTGTCGCGCTTGGCCAGGTAATCGTTGACGGTAACAACATGCACGCCTTCGCCGGTCAGGGCATTCAGGTAAACGGGCATGGTGGCCACCAGGGTCTTGCCTTCACCGGTCTGCATCTCGGCAATGCAGGAACGATGAAGCACAATGCCGCCGATGATCTGCACCGGGTAGGGCTTCAGGCCCAGCACACGCCAGTCCGCTTCGCGGCAGACGGCGAACGCTTCGGGCAGGATATCGTCAAGGCTGGCCCCGTTTTTCAGCTTTTCTTTCAGGTATGGGGTTTTGGCCTGCAATTCTTCGTCAGTAAGTTTCTGCATTTCGGGCTCAAGTTCCAGCACCTTGTTGGCAATGGGTTTGATGCGCTTGAGCTCTTTGTCGGAAAAATTACCGAACAGTTTTTCCATAAAAGACATAAGTAAACACCTGTATTTCTGCCGCATGGCGGCGAATGGATCAGCAGGGGAACCCCTGTTGGATACAATGATATACTTTAATATAATACACCCGCGCAGGGTACCGTGTCAAACCTGCGCGGGTGTAAAATGCAAATATTAAACTGTTTCAGCGGCTTTTGTTGGAACTTGGCCGGTTATCATGCGCTTGCAGCGCTTTTGGCCTGCTTTTCGTTGCTGATGAACAGCAGCACCAGCATCAAAAAGATGCAAACAAAGCCGATGGCGTCCCACACGGTAAAGGGGGAACCGAGCACCAGCGTGCTGATGATGGCTGCCGTAACCGGTTCCGCAAAGCTGAACAGGCTGGATTTCTGTGGCCCAATGTACATGACGCCGCTCATGTAACAGCTGAACGCCAGCACGTTGCCGATGAGCACGACCGCCGCAATACCGGCAATGCCGGCCGCGTTGGGTACGTAGTTCATCCGCCACGGGCGGAACACCAGCGCAAAGAAGGTGCCGCCCATCAGGAATGCCCAACCCTGCAGCATGGGTGTGGGGTACTGTTTTTGCAGGTTTTTGGGCCATATGGTGTAAATAACAACGCAGAACGCGCTGATAATACCAACGACCAGCGCAGCGGGCGAAACCGCCATGTTGGTCAGGCTGCCGTGGGTGGTCAGCATAAATACACCACCCAGCGCCAGCACAATGGAGAACACCTCAAACAGCCGCGGCGCACGCTTTTGCTGGATGCAGACCACCAGCAGAATCAGCACGGGGGAAAGATCCTGCAAAATGGTGCCCACACCGGCGCTGGAAAGCTGGATGGTCAAAAAGTAGGTGAACTGGCAAAAGCTGACGCCAGCCAGGCCATAGATCACAAGGTCGCGCGCGTTGCGCCAGCTGCGCCAGGGGTTCACCAGTTGGCGCCAGTTGCGCACACCGTAATAGATGCACAGAATCACACCGGCCAAAAACAGCCGGATGGGCACCAGCCAGGTGGAATCCATGCCCTGGCGGGTAAACAGATACTGCCCCACGCAGCCGGAAACACCCCAGCACATGCCGCCGAACATTGTCAGCAGAGCGCCTTTTACGCTATCCGTCATTCGTTATGATCTCCTATCCCAAAACTTGTTACAGTTCGTTCAGGCAATACTGCGCAGCGGCCAAAACATCCGGAACAACGGGGGCACCGGTGGCACGCAGCTGCTGTGCGCTCTGATGCCCAGCGGTTTGCAGCACACACCGCACGCCCAGCGCCTGGGCAACCTCAAAATCGTGGACAGAATCCCCGATCATAATAGCCTGCGCCGGTACGGCACCGCGCTGCTTCAGTTCAGTCAGATAAGCCAGGCCGACTTCCACTTTGCTGCGGGCGTAAATATTATCCAACCCCAGCAGGCGGTCAAAGTAGGGGCGCACTCCGCGCTCCTTGACCTGCTGTTCCAAAACCGGCAAGTTGGAAGCCGAAAGAATGACCTGCTGCACCCCGGCACCTTTCAAAAGGGAAAGGGCGGGCACAGCACTTTCTGCCAGCGGGCAGGCCCCGGCGCGGGCCAGGTAATCCTGCATGTAATCATCGGCAAGCTCTTTGTAGGAGTTTTTGGAAAAATCGAACCCTGCGCGAATATAATAATCTTCAATCGGGAAGCCAAAAATCTCACGGTACTGGGCAAGGCTGTATTGCTGCGGGTAATGATAGATGCGGAGCAGACGGTTGAGCGCGTCCACACAAAGGGCAACATCATCCAGCAGGGTGCCGTTCCAGTCCCATAAAACAAGGCTCGGTTTCATGGCAGCTCCTTTTAATGAATACAGGGAAAGCGGTTATTGTTCTACAAAAATTTTGTTCAGGGATTCGTTGCTCTCGATCAGCTTGACCAGGGCAACACCCAGCACACAGCAGCTGATGATCTCACCAACGCCAACAGCAACGGCGTTGAATACCGCCATGGTGGCCGTGGGGGCAGAATCCGAGAAGAACACAGTGATTTCAAACGCGCCAACGATCAGTGCATTGGCGATAACAGGAGGGAAAGACGCCGGAATTGCCAGCCCTTTCCAGCGCACATTGCGCAGGGCATAGGTGGCAAGGCAGGCAATCAGGGTGGCGGCGGTGCCAAACACCACATCCACCATGGTGGAACCCAGCAGATTTGCCAGCAGGCAGCCCAGGGTAACGCCCACAATGTATTCGGCCCCAAACACCGGCAGCAGGCAGAATGCTTCGGCCACGCGCACCTGTACCGCGCCGTAAGAGAACGGCTGCAATACTAGGCAAAGCACGGTGTAAACTGCGGCGATCATGGCGCAGCGTACCAGGGTTTGATCGGACAGTTTGTTTTTGCTAGTAGACATAAAATTACACTCCGGCGGATAGATTTTGACCGCGCCCAAGACCGCCAGGCTTGGGTGGGTTTGCGCCTGAAAATCAGGCGGAGCCTAAAATCCTAAGTTGCTCAACAAATTGTTATTATAACAAATGAAAATGGGGGATACAAGGGGGAAAGGGGCATAATATTGCAGCAAAAGAGCAAAATACTGCCTTTGCAGACAAAAAATCCCGCACCGGGCGGGCTGCCGGTGCGGGGGAAAATGATAGAAAGGTTTGTTACCAGGGCGCGTTATCCAGCGGGCAGTGCATGTCTGTGCGGGCGGCGCGCATTTCCACATAGCAGCCGCACTGCATGCAGGTCCCGGCGTTAAGGCTGGGGCAGGTGCGGCAATGTTCCAGCCGGGCAGTGTATTCCGCATCCGGGGTGCGCACACGGCGGGGCATGGTGGCGCGGTAGCGCACCACGCTGGCGTAATAGTCGTTTTCGTCCGCCATATCCTGCAATAAGCAGCGGCGGCAGCGCTTGGGCTGGGCTTCCATTACTGGTTCACCACAAAAGCGGCTACGCTGCACGGCGGCAGGGTGGCGGTAAAGCCGTCCGCCGTCAGGCTGGTGTTCAGTTCCGCGGGGACAACCTGCTCCGGCGCGGCAAAGGTGTTGTGGGCGGCGGGGGCACCGGCCAGCACGCGGGCTGTTACACCGGTGGGCTTGGCCCCGCCCAGCATGCAGGTAACAGGGATAGCTGCCGTATCGTTCAGGTTGGCCGCAGTGACCAGAATACTGCCGTCTGCCTGCTGGCTGGCACTGACATGCAGATCGGGCACCGCCTGGTCATCGTGGTTCAGCAGGGTGGTCTCCGCATAGCTTTCCAGCTGCTTGGCACCCTGGTGGCCCTTGTACATTTCAAATATATGATAGGTCGGGGTCAGCACCATCTTGCTGCCTTCGGTCAGGATCATGGCCTGCAGCACGTTGACCATCTGGGCAATGTTGGCCATGCAGACGGTATCACAGTGGTTGTTGAAGATATTCAGGTTGATGGCCGCCACCAGCGCATCGCGCATGGTGTTCTGCTGGTAAAGGAAGCCGGGGTTCGTGCCCGGTTCCACATCGTACCAGGTGCCCCATTCATCCACGGCCAGGCCCACTTTGCGGTCGCCCTGATACTGCTTGATAATGCGGGTGTGGTTCTCCACCAGTTCTTCCATCCGCAGGGTCTTGTGCAGGGTGGTATAGTATTCCTCATCGGTAAAGTCTGTGGCCGAGCCCTTGTGCTGCCAATCCTGATGGGGCAGGGTATAGTAATGCAGTGATACCGCATCTACGGCCTGCCCGGCGCGCTCCATCACGGTTTTGGTCCAGTGGTAATCTGCCACGTTGGCGCCGGATGCGATCTTGAAGATTTTGTGCTCCGGCGAGTAGTTGCGCAGGTAGGTGGAATATTGGCGGCACAAATCGGCATAATACTCGGCACGCATACTGCCGCCGCAGCCCCAGGCTTCATTGCCAATGCCCCAGTATTTTACGTTGAACGGTTCGTCCTGCCCGTTGGCGCGGCGCTCTGATGCCATGGGGGAAATGCCGCCCATGTTGCAGTATTCCACCCAGTCCGAAAATTCCTGCACGGTGCCGCTGCCCACATTGCCGCTGAAATATGCTTCGCAGCCAATCTGGCGGCACAGCTCCATAAATTCATGGGTACCAAAGCTGTTATCCTCGGTCACGCCGCCCCAGTTGGTGTTTACAATGGTTTTGCGGTTCTCCTTGGGGCCAATGCCGTCGCGCCAGTGATAGGTATCGGCAAAGCAGCCGCCCGGCCAACGCAGCACGGGCACATGCAGGGCTTTCAGCGCGGATACAACATCATTGCGCATGCCGTTGGTGTTGGGAATATCAGAAGCCTGACCGACATAAATGCCCTGATAGATGCAGCGGCCCAGATGCTCCGAAAACTGACCGTAAATGTTGGGGTTGATGGTGCCAACCGAACGGTTGACGTTCACAAAAATATATGCCATAAAAATACCTCACAAAACATAAAAAGCAACATGAAATAGGAACCTAAAAGCACTATAACAAACCCCGTTCGTTATGTCAATCTCCTATAAAAAATAAACCCTGCATTCCGGCAGAAGCACAAAATGCAGGGCAGATAAAAGCAAACAAAGAAGCAAATAGAAAGCAAGAATAAGCGAATTTACAAGAAAAAGCAGTTGACAGGAAGGCTCAGCCTGCATACAATGCTCCTAACTCCTAACTCCTAACTCCTAACTCCTAACTCCTAACTCCTAACTCCTAACTCCTAACTTTATTCCCACTTCTCCCAAACCTCCGGCCGGTACCCCACTGTGGCGGCGCGGCCATTGCGTACAATGGGTTGGCGCAAAAGCTGCTGGTTTTCAAACAGTTTGTCAGCCTGCTGGCTATCGTCCAGCCAGCGCAGCAGGGCAAGGGTATCCTGGTCTTTGGCGGTTTCGTCCACCAGGGCCTGCCAGCCGCCCACGGCCTGGCACACGCGGTCAAACTCACCGCGGCTCAGGCCCTTTTCTTTCAGGTCCACCATCTGGAACTTGATACGCCGCTCTTTGAACCAGCGCTGCGCCTTTTTGGTGTCAAAGCTTTTGTTGGTGCCAAAAATCTGGATGTTCATGCGTTTTCCTCCCGCCATCAGTCTGCCTGCGGGACATCCTGGCTGGATGCCACAATGTTATTGACCCACACGCCTTTTTTGACCAGAATAAACCCGATGATGCACTTGAGCAGATCCACCCCGTTCACAAACAGGTAAACGATGGGCAGCGGCAGTGCCGTATAACGGCTGAGGACAAAGGCAATGGGAAAGTTGATCAGCCAGGTATAGCAGCTGTCAAAAAAGAAGGTGATCAGCGTTTTGCCGCCGGAACGCAGCGTAAAGTAGGCAGCGTTGGCAAAGGCGAACAGCGGCATGCACAGCGCCGCCGTGCGGATCACGCTGGAAGCAAGCTCCCGGATGGCGGGTTCGGTGTTGTAAATGTGGGGGATCAGCGGGCTGAACAGGGCCAGCAGCGTGCCCATCACCGCGCAGCTGGAAACACTCAGAGTGATCATCCGCCATGCGGTGCGGCGTGCACCGGTCATGCGGCTGGCACCAAGCTCCTGCCCAACCAGAATGGCCGTGGCATTGCCCAGCGAAAGGAAAACTTCGTTAAAAATCTGGGTGATGGTGCTGGTAATGTTCATGGCGGCAATGGCCTGGATGCCGCGCACGGAATAGCATTGCAGCAGCATGGCCTGGCTCATGCTCCACAGGCATTCGTTCAACAGAAGGGGGAAACCCTTGATCGCCACCTGGCGGGTCAGATTGCCGTCAATGTGGAAATTGCGGAACACGCCTTCCATGAACGGGTAGCGCTCGGCACTGCGGTGCGCCCCGCTGACCACGATGACAAACTCCACAAAGCGGCTGAGCGAAGTGGCAATACCGGCACCCACTACGCCCAAAGCAGGAAAGCCGAACAGGCCAAAGATCAACAGGCCGTTGAACACAAAGTTGATGCCCATGGCAATCATGCTGGCGCGCATGGGAAGCGTTGTCTGGCCGGATTCCCGCAGGGTGCTGGCGTAAGCCTGAGTCAGCGCAAAGGGAATCAGCCCCGCCAGCATCACACGCAGGTAGCCCAGGGCATACGCCATCGTGGCGGCGGCATCGGCGGCGGTGGTGTCGGCTGAAATATACAGTTCGATCAGCGGCCGCCCGGCCCCCAGCAGCACTCCGAACGCGATGACCAGCAGGCCGACCGCAATCAGCAGTTTCATGCGCAGGGTCTGGCGCACGCCCTCCATGTTGCCCTGGCCGTAATACTGGGCACCAAAAATGCCCGCTCCGGCCAGCGCACCCCAGATGCACAGGTTGAACACAAACAGCAGCTGATTGATGATGGCAACGGCGCTCATGGGCAGGGTGCCCACCTGGCCAACCATCACATTATCCAGCAGGCTGACCACGTTGGACAGGGTGTTCTGCACAATAATAGGCAGAACCACCACCGCAACATGGCGGTAAAAGGTGCGGTCACCGATCAGGCACTCCCGCAGGGTTAAACTTTTTTGCTCCATACATCCTCCGTTTTACAAGTCTTACACCATAACAAAAATGCTCTTCCCGCACACAGCGGCAGGAAGAGCAGAAAAAAGCAACCCCTTTTTACGGCAGCGGCACCGCGTAATCCACAAGGCGGCGGGGCTTGCCTTCAAATACAATGGCAATACCATCCGGGCCGGTGTTGGCGCTCACAACGCCGCCCAGCTGGAACACCAGCAGCGGCGCATGACCAAACTCTTTTTTGCACAGCTTGACAAGTTCGTCACGCTTGGCGGTGGAGCTGGTGTAAGCAACCATGTAAGGCATTTTCTTCACATCGTCCACGCGGCTCTTGACCCACTTGACCATGGCAGGCGGCACGTTGTTGTCACCGCGCACCTTGGCTTCCACCTTGCTGATGCCATCGTTCAGGCTGATGATGGGGCGGATGCCCATCAAATCGCCCACAACGGCAGCGGCGGCGGAAACACGGCCAGATTTTTTCATCTGCTTTAAGCTGTATGCGGCAAGGCAGATTTCCACCCGGGCCAGCTTGTCCTGCATTTCGCGCAGGCAGGCATCCAGCGGCTCACCGGCACGCACCTTGCGGGCGCACTCGCACAGATACCAGCCATACGGCATGGAGTAGGTGTGCGAATCGATCAGATGAATCTTCATCTTGTGGCCGGGGCGCTCGTCTTCCAGCAGTTCGGCAGCCTTTACGGCGTTATTGTATGTGCTGGAACCACCGGCGTTGATGCACAGGTGCACAAGGTCCTGTATACCGGCGTCTACATATTTGGCATAGATATCCACCCATTCCAGCTGGGTGATGGCGGCGGTGGTGGGTACGCTTTTGGACTGGCGCATCATCTCATAGAACTGGTCGTTGGTCATGTCTTTGCGTTCCAGGTATTCCTTGCCGTCCAGCATAATGTGGAACCCAATCACATCAATGCCGTATTTATCGGCCAGTTCCTGCGGAATGTCGGAGCAGGAATCCGTTAAAAAAGCAACTTTCACATCACTCATCTTTGTTCTCACTTCCATTCAAATCGGGTCAGCTGGCCGTGTGTTTCCAGGTCGGCAAAGTCCCACTGGCGCAGAACTTCGTATACCCCCACAGCTACAGCATTGGATAAGTTCAGGCAGCGCTCGCCTTTGCGCATGGGCATGCGCACGCACTGCTGCTGGTTAGCGGCCAGCAGCTCTTCCGGCAGGCCGGCGTCCTCGCGGCCAAACACCAGATAGGAACCATCCGGATAATGGGCGTCAGTATGGCGCTGCGGCCCCTTGGAGGTAAAGTAGAAGAATGGGCCGTGATTTGCCGCAAAAAATGCATCCAGATCCTGATAATATGTTATATCAAGCTGGCCCCAATAGTCAAGACCGGCGCGCTTTAATTTTTTATCATCGATCGTGAAACCCATCGGCCCAACCAGGTGCAGGCGGGCACCGGTCACGGCGCAGGTGCGCGCGATGTTGCCGGTGTTCTGGGGAATCTGCGGTTCAACCAGTACAATATTTACAGTTGGCAAAATTTACACATCCTTATTGTTTCTTATTCCGGGTTCTGCATCAGCCGGGGCAGCACGCTTTCCAGCCACACGCCAAGGCGCTCGTCAGCTTCATCAGGGGTGGCTTTCAGGCAGTCGACTACAAACACGGCGGCAGCCTGTGCGGCGGCGGGCAGCACATTGCCCTGCAGCAGCCGCCCGACCAGCACCGCACCAAAAATATCCCCCGTGCCATGGAAGCTCTTGGGTACCATGGGGGTGCGCACTAGACTTTCGCCGGTGGCACGGTCTGCCCCAACGCAGGCAATGCCGCGCCCGGCGGCCACACCGGTGATGAGCACCCGCGGGCAGATGCGCGTTAGGCGCTGCGCCTGGGCCTGCGCGGTATGCAATTCCGCTTCGCCGGTCACACCGGGCATCGGATCGCCCAGCAGCAGGGCGGCTTCGGTGGTGTTGGGCAGAATCAGGCTGGCACGGGAACACAGGGTATACATGGCGGGCACCATTTCCGGCGCAAGGCCGCGGTACATCCGGCCGTGGTCGCCCATCACGGGGTCAACCACCGTCAGGGCGTCCGGCCAAAGGTCCATGGCCTGCTCTACCAGCTTGGCCTGGCTGGCATCGGCCAGGTAGCCGGAATAAATGCAGTCAAACCGCAGGCCAAGGCGGCGGTAATGCTCCAGGGCTGCGGGGCCGTAACCGGGGTTGGCCAGCTTGGCCGGGGTGCCCAGCCCGCCCGTGTGGGTGGAAAGCACTGCTGTTGGTACGGCAACGGCCTGCGCCCCCAGCGCCGAAAGCACAGGCACAATGACCGAAAGCCCTGCCCGCCCAAAGCCGGGCAGATCATGGATGCACAGAACTGTTTTAGGTGCATTGGACATAAGAAAAACGCTCATTTCTATATCGAATTTAGGGCAACACCGCACAATTCCCGCCTTGCGGCTTAAGCACCGCTCCGGCAGCTGCGGCACGGCATCTGCGTTGCCAAAATGCTCGATAAGACATCCAGTATTATCTGCGCTTTTGGCTTAGCATCTGCCGCACCTCGCTCGCCGTATCGGCACTTAGAATTATGCGGTATTGCCTTAGGTCAGCCCGCAGCAGGGAAGTGAATGCGCGGCGGCTGAAAACGTCTTTTCCAAACGTCTGTACTGATTTTACCACAAACTTCCCCGCAGAAAAAGACGCATAACCACGAAACTGTATGGAAAAACTATCCCCAGGCTGGGATGAATGGAAAGCCGGCATCCCAAAGCCAAAAACACCAAAAGGAGCAATGCAAAATGGAAAACATGATCTCGACCGTTGCCGCTGCCGCCGTGGGGATGGCCATTGGCGGTGCCGCCGTATATGCCGCCACACAGGACCACCGCCAGATCCGCCGCACCGTGCACAGACTTTCCCGCGGGGCAGAAAAAGCTTTGATCGACTTTGACCGCATGGTGGAAAGCTACACCAAATAACAAAAATGCACCGCGTATGATGGCGGTGCATTACATAAAAAAGCAAACAAAATGCCGCAACGGAACCCCATGCCCCGCTGCGGCAGACCCAAACCCCTCTATTTTAAGGGCAATACCGCATAATTCTAAGTGCCGATACGGCGAGCGAGGTGCGGCAGCCGTCGGAGCGGTGCTTAAGCCGTAAGGCGGGAATTGTGCGGTGTTGCCTAAGGTATTATCACAGGATACGCACGCGGATGGCGGTATCAATGCCGCTGAGCTGTGCGGTTAGGCCGGCATCCACGTTGCCTGTTACATCCAGCATGGTGTAGGCAACATTCTTGCGGCCTTTGTTCACCATGTTCTCAATGTTCAGGTTGGCGGCGGTCAGAATGCCGGTGATGGCAGAGATTGCGCCCGGCTCATTGCGGTGAATGATGCAGATGCGCTTGCCGCCAACGCGCGGCTGGCTGACATCCGGCAGGTTGACACTGTGGGTGATGTTGCCGTTTTTCAGGTAGTCGCTCAGCTCATTGGCTGCCATCACAGCGCAGTTGGTCTCGCTTTCCGGGGTGGAAGCGCCCAGGTGCGGCGTGCAGTAAACTCCTTTCACACCCAGCAGCTCCTCCGCCGGGAAATCGCAGAAATACTGGGCAACCTTGCCGGTGCCGAGAGCATCCAGCAGGGCAAAGTTATCAACCAGCTCACCGCGGGCAAAGTTCAGCACACGCACGCCGTCCTTGCACATGGCCAGCGTCTGGGCATTGATGGTGTTCTTGGTGGAGGGCAGGTACGGCACATGGATGGTCAGATAGTCGCAGCGGGGCAGCATATCGCCCAGGGTGACGCAGTGCTGTACGCTGCGGGACAGGCTCCATGCAGCGTCAATGGAAATGTATGGGTCATAGCCCAGAACTTCCATGCCCAGGGCAACGGCGGCGTTGGCGACGCGGGCACCAATGGCACCCAGGCCGATTACACCGATGGTTTTGCCGCGCAGTTCCGGGCCGACAAACTGCTTTTTGCCCTTCTCCACATCCTTGGCCAGGGTGGCGCTGCCTTTCAGGCCCTGCGCCCACTGCACAGCGTCCGGTACATTGCGGCTGCCGGACACCAGCGCGCCGATGACCAGCTCGGCCACAGCGTTGGCGTTGGCACCGGGGGTGTTGAACACTACGATGCCCTGCTCGGTGCACTGGTCAATGGGAATGTTGTTGGTGCCGGCACCTGCGCGGGCAATGGCCAGCAGGCTTTTGGGCAGGGCAACATCATGCAAGTCGGCGCTGCGCACCAGAATGCCCTGTGCGTCGTTGGCCTCGTTATTGATCTCGAACTGGTTGGCCGGCAGCTTTGCCAGCCCGACCGGCGAAATGGCGTTCATGGTTTTGATGGTATACATAATGGCGGATAACCCCCTGTAATAATTAGAAATGAGCAATTAGGAATGAACGGTATGGCAGAGAAATCAGCAAGAACATTGGGATTTGAGCAAAACATAAAGTCAGCCTTCAATTCCTAATTTCTAATTGCTAATTCCTCATTATTTCACGCGTTTTCCTTGCGGAACTTCTCCATGAAATCAACCAGGTCGTTCACACCCTGGGCAGGCATGGCGTTATAGATGGAAGCACGCATGCCGCCAACCAGGCGGTGGCCTTTCAGGTTCACGAAACCGGCTTCGGTAGCAGCGGCGCAGAACTTCTTATCCATATCCGGGTTGGGGCTGGTGAAGGTCACGTTCATCATGCTGCGGTATTCCGGCTGAACGGGATTGTTATAGAAGTCCTGACCGTCCAGGTAATCATACAGGACCTTGGCCTTGGCGTGGTTGATCTTGGCCATCTCTTCCAGGCCGCCAACCTCATTCTGCAGGTAATCCATCACCAGACCGGTCATGTAGATGCACCAGCACGGCGGGGTGTTGTACATGCTGTCCTTATCCAACAGGGTAGTGTAGTTCATCATGGTGGGGATCTTTTCCGCCGGGATGCCTTTGGCGCTCTTGCCCAGCAGGTCGTCCCGGATGATGGCAATGGCCATACCGGCGGGGGCAACGTTCTTCTGCACACCAAAGTAGATGCAGCCGTACTTGCTTACATCGGTCGGCTCACTGAAAATCATAGAGCTCATGTCAGCTACCAGGGGGATGCCGTCCACCTGCGGCACATCTTTATAAGTAGTGCCAAAAATGGTGTTGTTCTGGCAGATGTGGATGTAGCTGGCGTTTGGGTCGTACGCAATGGCCTTGACATCCGGAATATAGGTGAAGTTCTTATCCTTGCTGGAAGCAGCGATGCGGGCTGTGCCGAACTTAGCGGCTTCTTCGGCAGCCTTTTTGCTGAAGTTGCCGGTCACCAGATAATCTGCCGTGCCGGTGGTCATAAAGTTCAGGGGCACCATGGCGAACTGCTGGGTTGCGCCGCCCTGGAAGAAACCGATCTTGTAGTTGTCGGGCACATTCAGCACCTTGCGGATACCGGCCTCAGTGTTCTGGATGATCTCATCGAACCACTTGCTGCGGTGGCTCATCTCCATCACGCTCATACCGCTGCCATGGTAGTCCAGCAGATCGGCCTGAGCTTTTTGCAAAACGGGAACCGGCAGCATGGAAGGACCGGCGCTGAAATTATACACACGATTCATAAGAGGTTACCTCCTAAATTCATTCTTACACCCAAGCTCAAAGCGGCGCGCTGCGCCTTGCTTTGTTGATTCGTTTTTCACAACACCTGTATTATACGCACTGCGCCTGCCCGCCCGCAAGCAAAACACGTTTGTCAAAATACCGAAAAAAGTGGAAAATTGCCGCGGGCAGCCTGCCAATAAGTACAGATGTGCGCAAAATGAAAACAGATACTTTTACAAACGTAAAATACTGACCGCCAAAACAGCCAAAAAGTAAGTGCGCATTTTGTGCAAAAATGCACCTTGCTAAAATATCTGCCACAGATGTAAAATAAAAGTACAAAAATCAACCACAAACATAAAAGGATGGGATGGAGAGAAGAATGAAAGCACTTTCAACCAGTGAGGAGCAGGTCATGGCGGCGCTGTGGGCCTGCGGCAAACCGGCCACTCGGCGGCAGATCGCGGCCAAACTGCCGCCGGACTGTGTGTGGGCGGATTCCACACTGCTCAACTTCCTGCTGCGGCTGGAAGCCAAGGGTTATGTACGGCCCGAAAAGGAGGGTAACAAAAATATTTATACCCCGCTGGTGCGCCGTGTGACCTATTGCGGGGCAGTCAGTGCGATACACCTGCAAACTCTGTATGGCGGGGATCTGCGCAGCATGGTGGCGGCGTTATCGGATACCGGACGCATCACCAATGCTGAGATGGAGCGTCTGGCCCGCTGGCTGGACACCCGCGTGGCTGAAAGCCCGGAATACGATTACGATTGACCCCAAAAAAGGAAAACTGCCCCTTGCTTTTATAGGGCGGTGCAGTACAATACAGACAGATGCATGACTTGTAACAGAATGAGAAGGGAAATAAGACATGACAAAATTGGATGACCTTGCTTTGCATATGATTACATATTACGCAGCGGATCCTGCCCGCATCCAGCACTTTATCAAGGTGCACAGCTTTGCTGCGCTGATTGCCCGGCAGGAGGGGATGGATGCCGCAACGCTGGAAATTCTGGAAGCCGCTGCCTATGTGCATGATATCGGAATCAAACCGGCAGAGCAGACCTATGGCAGTTCCGCAGGCAGATATCAGGAAGAGCTCGGCCCCGCCCCGGCCCGCGCCATGATGTTGGAATGCGGCTTTACCCCGGCGCAGGCCGACCGCGCTGCTTATCTGGTGGGGCACCACCATACCTATACCAACATTGACGGCATGGACTATCAGATCCTGGTGGAAGCGGATTTCCTGGTCAATCTGTATGAGGATTCTGTACCCAAAGCAGCGGCGCAGAACGCGCTGGATAAAATTTTCAAAACGCAGACAGGCAAAACAATCTGCAAAGAAATGTTTGTGCTGTAAATGATACTACGATAATTTTTTTGCCCGCAACCGGCGGTTGACACATTTCCAACAGTCAGGTTCTTTTTTGCAACGGCACCAGCTGGTACGATAAAACCACCGAAACAAAACCCACAACACAAGAAAGGACATTGACCATGATCTTTGCAGACAAATTGATCGCCCTGCGCAAAAAGGCAGGATATTCCCAGGAAGAACTTGCCCAACAGCTGAACGTGACCCGGCAGTCGGTCTCCAAATGGGAGGGTGCACAGTCGGTTCCGGATATTGAAAAGATATTGCAGATCAGCAAACTGTTTGGCGTTACCACAGATTACCTGTTAAAAGACGAGATGGGCGAACCGGAATATGCCGAAAGTGAGCCCACCGCCCTGCGCCGTGTAACGCTGGAGCAGGCTAACGCTGCCCTGACCCAGGCAAAGGTCAACGCTCCCTACATGGCGTGGGGAACCGCGCTCTGTGTTGCTTCACCTGTTATGCTGCTGCTTTTGGGCGAAATCTGCCAGCATTCCCAGTTTGGCCTGAACAAGAATGTGGCGACCGGTATTGGTCTGTGCGTTCTGCTGGTAATGGTATGCGTGGCTGTGGTGCTGTTTATGCTGTGCGGCACGAAGAACCGGGACTTTGATTTTTTGGAAAAGGAACCCTTTGAAACAGAATACGGCGTGACCGGCATGGTGCGGGAACGCCAGGCGGCGTACCGTCCCACCTATGATAAATTGAACCTGACCGGCACCGTGCTGTGCATTCTGTCCGCTATTCCGCTGTTTGTGGCCATGATGGTGAACAGCGGAATCGTGATGAATGCGGCGGTTTGTGTTCTGCTGGTGTTGGTTGCCTGCGGCGTTTTTGCCTTTGTGCTGGGCGGGACCTATTACGGCGCAACGGAAAAGCTGCTGGAAGAAGGGGACTACACCCGCCACAGCAAAGCCACCCGTGAGCTGCGTACTGCCATCAGCGTGGTGTACTGGCTGGTGGTCACGGCGGCATTCCTGCTGTACACCTTTGGCCCCAGGGGCAACGGCCAGCCCCAATACAGCTGGTTCATCTGGGCCATCGGCGGCATTCTGTATGCGGCCCTAGTGCTGGTGGTGAAAATGGCGCTGAGAAAGCAAAATAATAAATAATAATAAATAAAGAATAATGTTGGTGGACCGCCGTGCGGTGGCACGGCTCAAAAAATAGGGCGCTACTTTCCTACAGCAAATTGCCAATGAAGGAAAGTAACGCCTTATTTTAATGTGCGCGCATGGCGCGCACACCGCCATTATTCATTATTCATTCTGATGCTGCGCATCAGCCCTGCATCTGCACAATATCCCGGATCGCCTTTCCCGTCGGGGTGCCGGCAAGGCCGCCGATGCCGGTTTCGCGCAGGTCATTGCTCATGGCAGCGCCAACTTCGGCCATCGCGTCGATCACCTCGTCCGCGGGGATATGCCCTACCACGCCGGCCAGCGCCATGTCCGCGCAGGAGACTGCGTTCATGGCCCCGATCACATTGCGCTTGATGCAGGGAATTTCCACCAGCCCGGCCACGGGGTCACACACAAGGCCCTCCAGGTTGGTCAGCGCCATGGCAAAGGCTTCGGCGCATTGTTCGGCGGTGCCGCCGCGCAGCTCCACCAGGGCGGCGGCTGCCATGGCGCTGGCAGCGCCGACCTCGGCCTGGCAGCCGCCCTCGGCACCGGCCAGCGTGGCGCGCGCGGCCACAACCTGCCCAAACCCGGCGGAAACATACAGCGCGCGGCAGATTGCTTCCTCGTTATAGCTGCCGCTGCGCCACAAGGGCAGCAGCACCGCGGGCAGAACGCCGCAGCTGCCCGCCGTGGGCGCGGCGACAATTCGTTTCATGCAGGCGTTGCATTCGGCGGTTTTCAGGGCTTCGGCCATCACCTGGGCCAGATAGCCGCCAGTCAACAGTTGGCCGCGGGCTTCGGCTTCGGCCACTTTGGCAGCATCGCCGCCCGCAAAGCCGCTGGCGGAACGATCCGCGCCACAGTAGTTATCGCTGGTTTGCACCATCACCTGCCACAGGTGGTGCATTTCGGCCAGGGACTGGGGGCGGGTCAGCCCGCTTTCCAGCAGGTCGCTCTGTAAAATAACGTCCCACAGGGGCTGGTTGTTCTGGCGGCTGACGTTCAGCATTGCTTTAACGGAAGAATATGCCATAATCACGCGCCCTCCTTTGTTTCGGTCTGCTGCGCAAGGTTCAGACCTGTCACTTTCACAATGCCCTGCATGCCGCGCAGTTCGGCAATTAAGGCGTCCGGCAGGGGCTGGTCACATTCCAGCACCATTACGGCATAGCCCCCGGCGGTGGAACGGTACAGCTGCATGGTGGCAATGTTGATGCCCCGCTGCGCCAATGCGGTGGTCACTTCGGCCACATGGCCGGGGGTATCCTGATTGTGAACGATCAGGGTGTTGTGGTCGCCGCCAAAGTTGGTGGTAATGCCGTCGATCTGGCAGATGTTGATGCGCCCGCCGCCGATGGAAGCACCCATTACTTCCAGCTTACGGCCGCTCACCCCTTCCAGCCGCAGCAGGGCGGTGTTGGGGTGGGCACCGCGCAGCACCACGGTGCCGATGGTATAATCCAGCCCGGCCTGCTGCGCCAGGGAAAAGCTGTCCGGGATGCGTTCATCGTCTGGCAGCATGCCCAGCAGCCCGGCCACCAGCGCACGGTCGGTACCGTGGCCGCGGCCTGTGGCAGCAAAGCTGCCATGCAGCAGGATCTCGGCGGTTTTTGGGGCTTCGCCCAACAGGTTGCGCGCTGTAAGCCCAATGCGCACCGCGCCAGCCGTGTGGCTGCTGGAAGGGCCTGTCATCACGGGGCCCAGCACATCAAATAAGCGCATGACGTTATCCCTCCTAGAGTGTACCTGAAAAGTCGAAAATCTGGCCTATTTCTTTGCTTTCAGATACAACTTATAAAAAACCGGGCTGCGCGCCGCGGTTTTGGCCTGATAGTTAAAAAGGCGCGGCCAAAAAACAGGTCGCGCCTCATTGCAAAAACAGTATAGCATATCGCGCAGGTGTTTGCAAGTGGGGGACAGCACGGAAGAAATGCCCAAAAACTTTAGAAACTTTTGGGCGGCTTAACAGCAAAGTGGAATTTTCACAATAAAGCGGATACAAAAGCCCAAAGACGGCAGGGTAAAACGATGTTATAATTATAACAAAGGCATGGAACGGGCTGCGTACAGCGCGTGCCCAAGAGCAAACCATGCACAGAAAACGGAGGTAATACCATTATGGCTGACCGCATTGTTTTGAATACTATCTCTTACCATGGCCATGGCGCAATCGAGAACATTGTTCCCGAACTGACCGCCCGCGGCTATAAAAAGGCTTTTGTCTGCTCTGACCCCGATCTGATCAAGTTCGGCGTTACCGGCAAGATCACTGCCCTGCTGGATGCAGCCAGCTTCCCCTATGCTGTTTACAGCGAAATCAAGCCCAACCCCACCATCCAGAACGTGCAGGACGGCGTTGCTGCTTTCAAGGCAGCTGAGGCGGACTGCATCGTGACAATCGGCGGCGGATCCTCTATGGATACTGCAAAGGCCATCGGCATCATCATCAACAACCCCGAATTTGCGGATGTCCGCAGCCTGGAAGGCGTTGCCCCCACCAAAAAGCACGCTGTGTTCACCATTGCCGTACCCACCACCGCCGGTACCGCTGCCGAAGTTACCATCAATTATGTCATCACCGATGTAGAGAAGAAGCGCAAGTTCGTCTGCGTGGATACCAACGATATTCCTGAAATCGCTGTGGTTGACCCCGATATGATGTCCAGCATGCCCAAGGGTCTGACCGCCGCCACCGGTATGGACGCACTGACCCATGCCATTGAAGGCTACATCACCAAGGGCCATTGCACCATCTCTGATATGTTCCACCTGGAAGCCATCAAGCTGATCTCCGAGAACCTGCGCGGCGCTGTGCAGAACACCCCGGAAGGGCGCGAAGGCATGGCTCTGGGTCAGTACATTGCCGGCATGGGTTTCTCCAATGTTGGCCTGGGCATTGTCCACAGCATGGCACACGGTTTGTCTGCTCTGTACGACACCCCGCATGGCGTTGCCTGCGCCATCATCCTGCCCACCGGCCTGGAATACAACAAGAGTGTTGCAGGCGAGCGTTACCGCGCAGTCGGCAAGGCTATGGGCGTGACCGGCATTGACGAGATGAATGATGCCGAAGCCGCTGATGCAACCATCGCAGCCGTCAAGCAGCTGAGCGCCGATGTTGGCATCCCTACAAACTTGCATGGCATCCTGAAGGAAGAGGACATCCAGTTCCTGGCAGAGTCCGCTTTTGCCGATGCCTGCTGCCCCGGCAACCCGCGTGATACCAGCGTTGAGGAGATCAAGGAACTGTACAAGGGCCTGCTGTGATCTTTCGATGAACTGAATTCATAATTACCGCCCCGCATGCTGTCCACTGCTGCATGCGGGGTGGTTTTTCGTGGCAGAAATATTGAGGGATGCTGCGATTTTAATGTTTCATTGACGAAAACAGCGTGACATGCTATAGTATAACTAACCAAACAAGAACCATGCAGCGGCCAAACAACAAATGAAAGGCAGGGAAGATCGTGAGCCAATTTTGGAACCAGCTGAAAGACCGGGTGCAGGCAAGGGGAGCGCAGGCCAACAGCACCATTGGCATTATTGGCGGAGCAGATGGCCCAACGGCGGTATTTGTCAGCACGAAGCCCGACAGCTGGCTGGGCACCCTGCTGGGGCTTCTGCCGTGGGGGACGGGAATAATTTCCGCGGGCCTGCTGCTGGGCTGGTGCCATAAGGATAAAAAGCGCCTGCTGCTGCCGATGATCCTTTCTACCGTTGGCTGCGCCGTTGGGGCGGAGCAGGCTGCTGTTCAAGCAGCGGCAGTGTGGCAGGCGGCTAGGCATATGCCGGAGATCCCCATGCCCGGTGCCATGCTGCGCACAGCGGCGGCCAACGCGTTCAGCACCGGGCTGTGGTTCAGCGCGGCCACGCTGGTATGGTCTCTGGCGGTGCTGTTCCGCCGCCGCGCATCCTGAACTGCATCCTTGTGCCGCACCGTATAATAAAAGCCGGAGTATACCCGCAAAACGCTTGTGGAAACACTCCGGCTATTTTTTGAAAAAGAGGTTAATTACAACTAACAGATGCAACGGTTTTAACGGGGCTACTCATCCCCTTTGCGTTTGTAGAAATAGACGATATTTTCGACTTTTCAGATACACCCTAGATAGGGGTATTATTGAGGTAAATGTTGGGGTAGAGGTGCGTTTAGATAAACCAAAAACCCGCATATCTTACGCAGATACGCGGGTTTTTGTTGGCGGAGTAAGAGAGATTTGAACTCTCGCGGCCCTTTCGGACCCTACGCCCTTAGCAGGGGCGCCTCTTCGACCTCTTGAGTATTACTCCACAAGTCAAAGTGATAAACTATTCACTTTTTCACACAAAATGGCGGAGAGGATGGGATTCGAACCCATGGTCCGCTCGCGCGAATCGCTGGTTTTCAAGACCAGTTCCTTAAACCACTCGGACACCTCTCCACAGTGGCCACCACCAAGGTGCGATAGTTATATTACCATAAGCCCTGCAGAATGTCAAGCATGAAAATGAAAAAACAGCAAAAGAAATTGCAAAAATTAAAAAGAAAAGGAGAAAATACAATAAAATCACGCCAAATCGTCCAACACTTGGCGCGCGGCACGCACGGACGCTGTATCCGTCTGCTGGATATGCCACTCGTCCAAACCGGGCAGCCCCATGGGAACGCCCTCGCGGCGGAACACCATCCGGCTTTCCAGTTCCACTTTCCCACTCATGTGGTAAGCCCTTGCGCCCGGCAGGGCAGCCGAAAGCTGCCGGATCACCCCAGCGTTTACCCCGGCACCGATCAGTACTTCCGGACCATTGGTGCGGTCACGCTCTGCCAACAGGCTGCACAGAACGTCAACACCCTGCACACAGCTGGCGGCGGCACCGCTGGTCAGCACGGTATCAATTCCAAGGGCGGCGGCGTCGCGGTAGGTTTGTAATGGGTCGGCAGATACATCAATGGCGCGGTGTAGGGTGAGCCCAGCACTATTGGCGGCCTTTGCCAGCCGTGCGGTTGCGGTGCAATCTAGCGTGCCGTCCGGGCTCAGGCAGCCAATCACAAAACCGTTAGCCCCGGCACTGCGCAGCTCGGTGATCTGCGCGCACATCATCTCAATCTCTTCCGGCATATACAGAAAGTCCCCTGCACGCGGGCGTATCAGGCAGCGCACGGCAACATCGCTTTCGTGTCGGATCTGACGCAGCAGCTCGGTATAAGGGGTCAGCCCACCGGCCAGTAGTGCACTGCACAGTTCCAGACGGTCCGCCCCGCCAGCAATGGCAGCGCGCGCCGATGCAAGGCTATCCACACAAACTTCCAGCAGCATAATGACCCTCCAAAACGATTTTTCTTACTTAATATAAGAGTAACACATTCCGGACGGGGTTACAATGCCTTTGCGCTACCAAAGAGCGCCGACAAAATTTAAGCGGCATGCCCACCGCGCATAACGCGCAGGGGTTGGGTGCTGCTTTGTGGGTGTGGCTGCGGGGCAATGGTTACGCTCCGCTTTTGCGTATTGGTATTGCGCAGGGCAATGCGTACCCCAGCAACTGCGTTAAAGGTGAAGCACAGCACGGCCCCAATGGCGAGGGCTGGCAGCAGGGAAAGCTGACCTTCTGCCACGGCGCAGACAACCATCAGCCCGCCAAAACCGATGGAATACAAAAGGACATTGCAGATAAGCTCGGTAAATAGATTCATTTTCATAATTATGACCTCCGGAATCGTGCCGCAAATTAAAAAAACAGTTGCGAAAAATGCAATAAAAGTACAACGACAAATGCATAGGAACAACTTGAGGTTGTTTTATGAATTTAGAATAGTACAACTAACGGTTGTTGTCAAGGGGTGTAAAACAACTTTTTCTAGAATATTTTTTCACGGAATCTCTTTACAAATACTACCTTGGGTTGTATAATGAAACCATAAAACTTGGCGAATGCCGCGGCTTGGGCTGGTGCATGGGTGCATCGCTTGACTGCTGCTTTATGTACAGCGCGGCAACCACAGTGAAAGTAGGAAAAACCATGTTTTCAGAACGACTGAGAGAAGCCCGTAAGGCGAAACATTATAGCCAGGCAGAAGTTTCGCGCCTGCTAGGCGTTACCCAACAGGCTGTTGGCAAGTGGGAGACTGGGCGCTCCACCCCGGACCCACAGACGGTTGCCCGGCTGGCAGAAATTTTAGATACTACCGCAGACATGCTGCTTGGCCTGCAAAGCAACGCAGACGCGCACGGCGCCGTTGGGCAGCGTGCGTTCAGCCAGTATACCCAGTGCCCAATTCCTGTTGTGGGGACGGTGCGCGCAGGGTACGATGCCCTTGCTTTTGAGGAAGATTACGGCACAGAATACGCCAGCGTAAAGGACCCGCAGAATTATTTCTATCTTGTGGTTAAAGGCGACAGTATGGAACCGCGCATTTCGGATGGCGATCTGGCCCTTATTCACCGCCAGAATACGCTGGATAACGGTGACCTTGGCGTTATGGTGTATGGTGATGGCAACGGTACCCTGAAAAAATACATCCAGCGCGGCAACGCTGTTGTGCTGCATCCTTTCAACCCGGATTATGAGGATTTGATCATCCGCGGGGAAGAATTGGACCATTTGTACATTGCCGGTAAGGTTGTGGAAACCAAAGCCAAGTGGTAAAAAACCGCAGCGCGTTCCCGCGGTAATGCGGATGAGGCCAGCAGATAACTGAATAAAATTTTTCCTACACGCCGTCTGCAAAACAATGCTTATGCGGCGGCGTGTATTTCTTATACCATTTTTTAGGGCACGTTATAAAACCGTGCTGGCTAGTAAGAGGAGAACGAACCATGCAGCTGGAAGATAAACTTGCGATTTTGGCGGATAGCGCCAAGTATGATGTGGCATGTACTTCCAGCGGTGTGGACCGCGCCGGGGTACACGGCAAGCTGGGGTGCAGCGTGGCGGCGGGCATCTGCCACAGCTTTACGCCGGATGGGCGGTGTATTTCGCTGCTGAAAGTGCTGTATTCCAACGCCTGCTGTTATGATTGCGGTTATTGTGTCAACCGCCGCTCCAACGATGTACCCCGTGCGACCTTTACCCCGCGGGAGCTTGCAGAACTGACAATCGGCTTTTATAAGCGTAATTACATTGAAGGGCTTTTCCTTTCCAGTGCGGTCATCGGTACGCCGGATTATACGATGGAACGCATGATCGAGGCACTGCGCATTCTGCGGCAAGAATATCATTTCAACGGCTATATCCACGCCAAAACCATCCCCGGCGCGGACGCGGAATTGGTGCGGCGTATCGGTCTTTTGGCGGACCGGCTTTCGGTCAATATTGAACTGCCCAGCGAAGCCAGCCTTTCCTTGCTGGCTCCCGATAAAAAGAAGCAGGCGATTTTGAAGCCGATGGACCAGATCGCTGTACAGAGTGCGCAGAGCAAAAAGGAGCTGGTGCTGTACCGCCACGCCCCGGCGTTTGCACCGGCAGGGCAGAGCACCCAGATGATTATTGGAGCGACGCCGGAAAGCGACCGTCACATTATGGGATTGGCGGAATCTTTATATAAAAAATACTCGCTCAAGCGCGTGTTCTTTTCGGCGTATCTTCCGGTTAACAGTGATTCCCGCCTGCCTGCGCTGGATGTGCGCCCGCCGCTTTTGCGGGAACACCGGCTGTACCAGGCGGACTGGCTTTTGCGGTACTATGATTTTTCGGCTTGGGAACTGCTGACAGAGGAAGAGCCGAACTTTGACCCTTATCTGGACCCCAAATGTACCTGGGCAGTGCGCCACCCGGAATTTTTCCCCGTGGAGATCAACACTGCGCCCAAGGCGGCCCTGCTGCGTATTCCTGGTATCGGGCCCAAAAGTGCATTGCGGATTTTGTCCGCCCGCCGCCAGCAGCACCTTGGAATGGCGGAACTCAAGCGGATGGGGGTTGTGCTGAAACGTGCCCAGTACTTTATTACCTGCAACGGCCGCGCCGCAGCCCACGGAACCCGGCAGGAAATCGCCGCGGCGCTGCTGGACCCCAAGGCATTTGCCGTGGGTACGCAGCAGCTTTCGCTGGATGACTTTACCCCGAAGGTTCTGCCGGATGCAGCGCCCGCTGTGCAGAAACTGGCCGCGGCGGGGATGCCCGCCCGCCAGGCAGCCTATGAGGTAAAACAGGAGGCTTTGCAATGTCTTACCCGGCGCATGTGACCGACACGGTGTACCGCTATGATGGAACCTTCCAGGGCTTTTTGTGCTGCATTTTTGAAAGCTATTCCCGCAAAGAGATCCCTGCCGCCGTCTGCGCACCTGACCGCGGGCAGATCAGTTTTTATGATTCGTGCGAGATCGTAACAGACCCTGCCCGCGCCCAGCGCGTTGCAAGAGGATTGGAGCGGCTCGGACCGACGGTAAAGGAACGCATAACAACAGGATTTTTATCGGATGACCCGGAACATGAACTGATCCTGCTGCGCTTTGCGCGTATCTGCTTTGAAAAAGGCCCCGCTGCCGCGCGTGCAACAGGGGACCCGGATATCTGTGCGGCGTTTGACCTAGAACGGGCGGTCAATAATGAAGCCTGCAAGTATATTGAGTTCATCCGCTTTGAACAGCGTGATATGATGCTTGGCACGGTGATCCACCCCAAAAACAGGATTCTGCCGCTGCTGCGCGGGCACTTTTGCAGTCGGTTACCGGATGAAGACTTTATGATTTTTGATGCGACCCACGGCATCGCCATGCTGCGCAGGGACCGCAAAGTGCAGTATATGGTCATGGAGCATTATGATAAAAACACCGGGCAGGAGGAACTGGACTGGCAAAAGCTGTGGAAACGCTTTTTTGATGCCGTTACCATTGAACAGCGCCGCAATGAACGTTGCCAGATGACCCACGCTCCCAAGCGCTATTGGAAAGATATGTGCGAAATGGCGCTGCTGGGCCGGGGAACCGCTGGTAAGGCGGAGCAAAATGCGGAAGCAGCCCGATAAAAACAGCAGCTTTACCCCCTGTGCAGACATAAAAATTTGTGGTATACTAATACCTATATATTATTTGTATGCGTGTGTAAGATCACGGGCCGGAAGCAGGCAGGAAATTTGCCCTGCGGCAGACGGTAAAACAGAAAAGATAGGGGAGTTTCTGCATGATGGAAGAATTGCTGTATATTCTTGAAAAAAATGCCCGCCTGCCGGTGGAAGATATCGCCGCTATGATGGGCAAAACGCCTGCCCAGGTTGCCACTATGATGGATGAGGCGGTTGCCAAGGGGTATATCCGCGGTTTTGAAGCCATGATCGACTGGGAACAGGCTGGTATCAATGTGGTGGAAGCAGTGATCGAACTGCACGTTTCCCCGCGCAAGAGCCGCGGTTTTGACGAGATCGCATCGGTGATCGCCAGCTTTGACGAGGTGGACAGCGTTCTGCTGATGAGCGGCAGCTATGATCTGCAGGTCGTCATCAAGGGCCACAGCTTCCAGGAAATTGCCCTGTTTGTGGCAAAGCGCCTTTCTCCGCTGGACGATGTACTTTCCACGGCAACCAGCTTTGTGCTACGCCCGTATAAGCGCGGCGGCAAGCTGTACCTGAACGAAGAAGCCGACGAAAGAGAGTGTACCGTACTGTGATGAATTACGATGAACTGCTTGCGCCGGCTGCGAAATCCATGCGGCCTTCGGGGATTCGCAAGTTTTTTGATTTGGCCGCCGAAATGCCGCACTGCATTAGCCTTGGCGTGGGCGAACCGGATTTCAAGACGCCGTGGACCATCCGGGATGCGGGCATCCGTAGCCTGGAACAAGGCCGTACGCGCTATACCGCCAATGCGGGTATCAAAGAGCTGCGCGCCGAAATTTGCCGCTACTTGGCCCGCCGCATGGAGCTGAACTACCAGCCCAGCGAGGTGCTTGTTACCGTGGGCGGCAGCGAGGCCATTGACCTGACCATCCGTGCACTGGTCAAACCGGGGGATGAAGTCATCATCCCGGAGCCTTGTTTTGTCTGTTATGAACCGATCACTTCGTTGACCGGCGGCGTGCCGGTGCACATTGCCACCAAAGTGGAGGATGATTTCCGCCTGCGGGCGGACCAGCTGCGCGCCGCCATTACGCCGCGTACCAAACTGTTGATCCTGCCGTATCCCAACAACCCCACCGGCGGCGTGATGGATGCGGCAGATCTGGAAGCCATTGCGGAGGTGCTGCGCGGTACCAATATTATGGTGCTTTCGGATGAGATTTATGCGGAGCTGACCTATGGGTTGGACCGCCACATCAGCATTGCTACACTGCCGGGCATGAAAGAACGCACCATCGTAGTGAACGGCTTCTCAAAAGCGTATGCCATGACAGGCTGGCGCCTGGGATATGCGGTTGGTCCGGAACCGGTGATCAAGGTGATGACCAAAATTCACCAGAGCTGCATTATGTCAGCCCCCACCACCAGCCAGTATGCAGCTATCGCAGCGCTACATTCCTGCGATGATTCTATTGAGATGATGCGCGATGAATATAACCGCCGCCGCCGCTATGTGGTAAAGGCGCTGAACGATATGGGCCTGACCTGCTTTGAGCCGCGCGGGGCGTTTTATGTGTTCCCCTGCATTCGCTGCAGCGGGCTGACCAGCCAGGAATTTTGCGAAATGCTGTTGAAAGAGCAGGAGGTTGCCATTATCCCCGGTGATGCTTTTGGCGCCAGTGGGGAAGGCTATGCGCGCATCAGCTATGCCTACAGCGTGGAACACCTGGAAACTGCCATGCGCCGCATCCGCACTTTCCTGAAAGACCACGGCTGGCTGGCAGAATAAACGGCAAAAACAGGAGCTGAACAGGATATGGTATATCAAAAACAATTGGTCGTGGTGTTGGCGCCTGCCAAGCTGAACCTTTCGCTAGATGTGGCTGGACTGCTGCCAAACGGCTACCATGACCTTGACATGGTTATGCAGACCATTGACCTGTATGAACGCATCACCCTGCGCCGCAGTGCAGACCTGACCCTGCGCCTGCCGGGCAGCTTTGTTCCGCCCAACGATAAAAATACAGCGTACAAAGCGGCTGTGGCGTTTTTCCATTATACCGGGCTGCTGGCCGGGGTGGATATCACAATCCAGAAGCATGTGCCGGTGCGGGCTGGTATGGCGGGCGGCAGTGCGGATGCTGCCGGTGTGCTGGTTGGCCTGAATGAGCTGTACAACGCGCAGCTTTCAATGAGCGAGCTGTGTGCCATCGGTGCGGGCATTGGCGCGGATGTACCCTTTGCCCTGATGGGCGGAACCTGCCGGGTAAAGGGCGTGGGCGATTTGATTAAGCCGCTGCCGCCCTGCCCGGACTGCTGGTTTGTGGTGGTTATGCCCAGCGTTGGCATCTCCACACCGGAGGCGTTCAAGCGCTATGATATCATGGGAAGCCCGGTTCACCCGGACTGTGAGCGCCAGGAACAGGCCATCCGCGAAAACGATCTGGCTGCTATGTGCACCGCTGCAGGCAATGCGTTGGAACATTGCAGCGGCGCGGTGGAAACAGCCGCTATCTGTAAGCAGCTGAATGCCCAAGGCGCAGTAACCAGCCTGATGACTGGTTCCGGCGCGGCGGTGTTTGGTGTGTTTGATGATGAGCAAAAGGCGAAACAGGCCCAACAGGCATTGCAGGCCGGGTATGACCAGGTTTATCTGGCCCGCCCGGTGCGCGGCGGTGCGCGCGTTTTGCCGCGCCCTGCCAAAAAGGACCACACACCCCGGCGGGAAAAATAAGCCTGCTGGTTGCAGGTCTGCAGCATGTGACCTGCCAATAGCTTTTGTGTCTTTGATTTTATGCCTTTTATGGTTTATAAAAACTATAGGTAATACCGCATAATTCTAAGTGCCGATACGGCGAGCGAGGTGCGGCAGATGCTAAGCCAAAAGCGCAGATAATACTTTGTGTATTATCGAGCATTTTGGCAACGCAGATGCCGTGCCGCAGCCGCCGGAGCGGTGCTTAAGCCGTCAGGCGGGAATTGTGCGGTGTTGCCTATATAGACAAAGAAAGTATAGTGGCGTAGAAAAATGCATGGGCACATCACATAAAGAGTAGATAACGTAAAATAATTGAATAACAGCTTTCCTTTGGCCCCATACTGCTTGTAACATCAAGCCGTCAAGGGGCAAGGCACGGCGCAGGGAACTGCGCAGCGTGCAGACAAAAGCATTGCCGGCCACCGGGCGTTTGTTGCCGGGCCGGCTTTTTGCTTTTGCAGCAAAAGGGGGAAACGCTGATGAAAAAACTGCTGCAAAAATTACCATCTGTCGGGGCTAGCCCGCTAAGGATTCGCAAAATTCTGGAATGGGGCTGTGCCTGCGGCCTGCTGCTGACCATTGTACTTACTGCAGCGGCTGTGCGGTATCAAACTGTGTGTGCCCGTGTGTGCGGGGATACGCTGCGGCTGCACATTTTAGCCAACAGCGATACAGTGGAGGATCAGCTGCTGAAATTGCAGGTGCGGGATGCTGTTTTGGAACAGGTGACAGCCGCAACGCAGTATGCCGAAACCAAGCAGCAGGCGGTGCAGACCCTGCGCACAGCCATGCCGGACCTGCAGCGCACAGCCCAACAGACGCTGCGCCATGCGGGCAGCAGCCAACAGGTACAGTGCAGGCTGGAAGAAATCCCATTTGCAGCCCGCCGCTATTCCGGCTTCTGGCTGCCGGCGGGTACTTACACGGCGCTGCGGATCGAACTGGGCAGCGCCCAGGGGCACAACTGGTTCTGTGTGCTGTACCCGGCGCTCTGCGTGGGCAGCAGCGAAGCCAGGTATGCGGATACGGAAGAAAACGCGCTGGTGTTTGGCGGCTATCAGGTGCGGTTTGCTCTGTTGGATACCGCCCGCAACGTGTGGCAGAAAATAACGGATTGACAAAATGGCGGCAGGGCGTGCAAGAAGAAGCTCTGCAAAAGAAAGAGGAACACTATGCTGACCTTGATCCTTGGCCCTTCGGGCAGCGGAAAATCGGTGCGCCTGCGGGAAGAACTGCGCCAGCGTGCGCGCAGCCGGCAGCGCAGTATCCTGATTGTGCCGGAGCAGTTTACATCTTCGACCGAAGGTGCGCTTTACCACGCACTGGGGGATGAACTTTCCGCCTATGTGGAGAGCTATTCCTTTACCTCGCTGGCCGAAACCCTGCTGCGCCGCTATGGCGGTGCGGCGGTGCCCACGCTGAGCGAGGCCGGACGCGCCGTGCTGGTGCGCCGCGCTATGGATGAAATGATGGATAAGGTGGTGTATTACAGCCGCCAGCGCCGCAGCGCTGCGTTCTGCCAGAAGGCGGCGGAAACCATCAGCGAGCTGAAAAGCGCGGGCATCCGCCCGGAGACCCTGGCGGATTATGCCAACGCCCCCGGTGCGGACAAAGATAAGCTGGGGGAACTGGCCCTGATTTTTGGAACCTATGAAACCCTGCTGGCCCAAACAGCCATGGACCCCGGCGACCGCGTGGAACTGGCGGCCAAAAGCCTGGACCAGGCCTTTTTTGCGGGCCGCACGGTGTACATTGATGAATTTGATACATTCAACCACTCCAAGCGCGCCATGCTGGCGGCCATGCTGCCGGTTGCCGATGTAACGGTAAGCCTGTGCTGTGACCAGGCTCCGGACCAGGCGGACGATGGCGTGTTCAGCGGTGCGCGGCGGGTGGCCAATACCTTGAAATCCATGGCGGCCAGTGCGGGGGTGCCCTGTAAAGAAATCCGCCTGACCCAGGATATGCGCCACAAAGATGCCCCTGCGCTGGCGGAGCTTGGCCTTTTGCTGGCGGATCCGACCTATACGCCGGAGGCAGAGGTGGACCCCGCCGCCCCGGCTATTACCTATTATAAGGCGGACAGCCGCCAGGCGGAGGCCAAGGCCGTGGCGGCAGCCGTCAAAGCGCGTGCCCGTGCGGGTGTGCCGTATAACAAAATGGCGGTGATCTGCCGCACGGTCGACCAGTACCTGCTGCAGATCCGGTATGAATTCCGGCTGCAAAATATCCCGTTGTTCTGTGATGAACCCACAACGCCGGAAAACACCGCCCCGGCCCGTGCGATCCATGCAGCGCTGGATCTGCTGCGCGGCGGTCTGACCACCACGGCGCTGCTGCGCCTGCTGAAAACCGGCTTGGTGGACCTGGACCGGGACAGCCAGTGCGCACTGGAAAACTATGCCTATACCTGGCCGCTGCATGCGCAGGACTGGCGGGAACCCTTTACCCGCAACCCGGAGGGCTACACCGACCGGATGAGCGAGCAGAGCCAGCAGGACCTGCAGCGCGCCGAGGAAGCCCGCAGCTTTTTGGTGCCGCGGGTACAGAAATTTATGGACCGTGCCCGCAATGCGGATACCGCCACCCTGACGGCGCAAATTTACTACTTTTTGCAAAGCCTGGGGGCGGAGGAGGCCCTGCAGAAGCTGACCGATGGCCTGCGTGCATGCGGGGACCTGCCCAACGCGGACGAAGCCCTGCGGGAATGGAATGTGATCACCGAGCTGCTGGACCAGATGGTGCACCTGCTGCCCGCAGGGGAGCCCATCACCCCAGCTGATTATGATGACCTGTTCACCCTGCTGCTGCGCACCACGGATATGGGGCATATTCCGCAAAGCATGGACAGCGTGATCTTTACCACCGCTGGCCGCATGCGCCTGCCCGAAACCGAGGCCGTGTTTGTGATGGGACTGGCGGAAGGGGAGTTTCCCCAGACACCGGGGGATACCGGCCTTTTGAGCCACGCTGACCGCGATACCATGATCGCGCTTGGCGCGGAACTGCCCGACTGCTTTGAAAACCGTGTGATCCGTGAGCAGGTCTGCTTTTATAAGGCACTGACGGTGGCGCAGAAATACCTGTGGCTCAGCTGGCCGGGCGGCGCTGCGGGCCTGCCCGGCACGGCGGCATTGGCCCCGGCGCTGGAATTGCTGCGGGTGCCGCCGGCGGTGGTGCAGCCGGAAGAGCTGGCCGCAACACCCGCCGCTGCGCTTGACCTGCTGGGGGATGTCTGGCAGCAGAATACCCCGCAGCGGGCATCGGTGCAGGCGGCACTGGCAGCCGTGGAGGGCAGCGCGCAGGCCGCACCCGGCTATGCCGCCGTGCAGCGCGCCGCCCAGCGCAAGCCCGCCCGCGTGGAGGATGTCAAGGCACTGGAAAGTATTCTTGGCCCCAGTGTGCGCATCAGCCCCACGCGGTTTGAACGGTACATCAGCTGTCCGTTTGCCTATTTTATGCAGTATGTGCTGGGGGCGCGCCCGCGCCAGAAAGCCGAACTGGCCCCCAATATCAGCGGTACGCTGACCCACTGGGTGTTGGAGCAGGCCCTGCGCCGGGAGGGCAGTGCCTTTGCCAAATTGACCCAGCCGCAGCTGGAACAGCTGGTGGAAAGCCTGATGCAGGAATACACCGCCGCCAACCTGCCCGGCGCGGGGGTGCGGATGAACTACCTGCTGGGGCGGATCCAGCGCAACCTGGTGGGGCTGCTGGGGTTCATCCAGCGGGATGTGCGGCAGTCCGGCTTTCAGCCCGTGGCGTTTGAGCTGCGCATTGATGACCACCCGGACAGCGATGACCCGGATGCCCCACGCGTGGACCCCGTTCAGCTGGACGATGGCAGGGGGCACACGGTGCGTATTGTGGGTACGGTGGATCGTGTGGATACCATGGAACTGGGCGGCAAAACCTACATCCGTGTGGTGGACTATAAGACCGGAAGCAAAAAGTTTGACCTGCGGGAAGTGTATTACGGCCTGGACTGCCAGATGCTGCTCTACCTGTTTACCCTGGAACGCAACGGCGGGCATCTGTTCTCGCAGGGCACGGCAGCCGGGGTAGAATACCTGTGGGCGGATCCCGCGCCGGAAAATATCATTCGACCGGAAACAGATGATGCAGAACCTTTGCAGGCGCAGAACTACCCGCTGGAAGGACTGCTGCTGGATGAGCCGAGCGTTTACCATGCCATGGATACCAGGGGCACCGGTGCCTTTGTGCCCCTCAGCTTCAGCGCCAAAACCGGGGAGCCAACGGCACAGTCGGCCAAAGCGCGGCTGGCGGACCGGGAAAAGTTCAACCGCATCCGGGACCACCTGGATGGAATGCTGACCGATATGGCCAAGAACCTGTACAGCGGTGAAATCGACGCGGCCCCGCTGGTGCCCAATGCAGGCAAAAGCCCCTGCCTTTGGTGTGAGTACCGCACCGTCTGCCGTCATGCGGACGGCGAAGGGGAGCGCACACCGCTTAAACCGGACGACCCGTTTGGCGCAGAGTAAACCGACGGGGCAGCTGGAAAGTCAAGAATTCAGCCTCTTTCGACCAAACACAGCTGAATTCTGTGTTAAAAAGCATTGGAATTCGTCTTGTGTTTGTAAAATTGTCGTTATTTTCTTTGCTTTCAGATATACCTTAAAATGCAAAAACGCCGAATAAGGAGACAACAATGGCGGAAGCGAAAATTCAATTTACCCCGGCGCAGGCCGCGGCCATTCAGGCCCGCGGCGGCAGCCTGTTGGTTTCGGCTGCGGCCGGCTCCGGCAAAACGCGGGTGCTGGTGGAACGTGTGGCGGGGCTGATCACCGACCCGGACCACCCGGTGGATGCAGATTCTCTGTTGATCATGACATTTACCAATGCGGCAGCGGCCAAGCTGCGGGCGGATATTACCAAGCGCCTGGCAGCAGAGATTCGCCAGCATCCACAGGATGTGCGCCTGCGCCGCCAGCAGATGCGGCTGCAGCGGGCATCCATCGGCACAGTGGATGCGTTCTGCCTGCATTTTGTGCAGCAGAACTTTTCGGCTCTGGATGTTCCGCCGGATTTTACCATTGCGGATGATGCTACCCTGGTGCGCCTGCAGCAGGAAACCCTTTCCACTGTGCTGGAACAGGCATATACCGATCCTGACTTCTGTGCCTTTGCGGACCTGTATGACCGCGGCCGGACGGATGATACCACAGGCCGGGCGGTGCAGGAACTGTATCACTTTACCCAGGCGCTGCCACACCCGGCGCAGGCGCTGCAGCGCTTTGTTGAAATGTGGCAGAGCGATGCCCCACCGGAAAAGACCCAGTGGGGGCAGGCCGTTCTGCGGGAAACCTCTGCGCGGATCAAGGGCGTATTGCGCCTTTTGCGCACGGCGCAAAAAATTGCAGCGAAGGACCCGGCGGCGGATAAAGCCCTGACAGCCGTACTGATGGATGACGAAGACCGCATGCTGCTGGTGCTGGATCGGCTCGATCACGGCGCGTGGGACACCGTTCCGGAAGCACTGGATAACGCAGATAACTGGCGCAGAGCCGGGCGGGTGCCCGGTGGGATCGCATCCAACATAGCGGCAATGTCGGCCAATATGCTGCGGGACCGCGCCAAAAAACATATAGCGACCCTGAGAACGGACTTTTTGCTCTGCCCGGCAGCTGACTATCAGGCAGACCGCCGCCGCGCCGCCCCGCTTGTGGCTGCACTGGTTCGCGCAGTGGAGCAGTACCGCCGCACACTGCTGGAAGCTAAACTGGCAGAAAAAGTGCTGGACTATGCAGACCTGGAGCACATGACGTTGGAACTGCTGCTGACACCGGAGCACGAGCGCACCAGCCTGTGCCGCACCGTCAGCGCGCGGTACTCTGCTGTGCTGGTGGACGAATACCAGGATACCAACGCGCTGCAGGATGCCATCTACTTTGCCCTTGCCGCGCCGGATGCTTCTAACCTGTTTTTTGTGGGGGATATCAAGCAGAGCATTTACCGTTTCCGCCAGGCGGACCCCTCCGTCTTTGTGGGCAAGCAGACGGCGTGGCAGCCCTACCCGGCCGATGCCCCGGTACCTTACCCGGAACCGGCCACCATTGCGCTGGATGCCAACTTCCGCAGTGCGCCGGATGTAATCCGGGGGATCAACTACTTTTTTGAAACGTTTTTCTCCCGGCGGCTCGGCGGCATTGATTACGGCGATGGCCAGCGCCTTGTGGTGGGCAGAAAAGACGAAACCTACCCCGGCCTGTGCGAGCTGGATGTGATCCGCGAAGCCGATACCGCGGCAGATGCCCGCACCATTGCTGCACGCATTGCCCAGATGATGGCGGATGGTTACCCCGTGCGGGACGCCGAACCCGGCAAAACACGCCCCTGCCAGTATGACGATTTCTGTATTCTGCTGCGCGGCCGTTCGGACTTTGCACTGTATGAAGCTGCCCTGACCGCGCTGGATATCCCGGTTTATGCCGATGTGGCGGCTGACCTGCTGGACGCCCCTCATGTGCGCCCCTTTGCCGCACTGCTGCGTGTGCTGGATAACCCGGCACAGGATGTGGAGCTTTCCGCTGTGCTGCTCAGCCCGCTGTACCCTTACACGCCGGATGATCTGGTGCAGCTGCGCGCGGCTGTGCGCGGCGGCAGCCTGTATGCGGCGGTGCTGCACGGCAGCGACCCGCGCTTTGCACCGTTTTTGCAGGATATGGAGGTTTACCGCGAGCTGGCCCGTACCCTGACGGTGGGGCAGCTGATCGAAGAGCTGTTTGCCCGCACGGGTTACCTGGCGGCGGTTGGCGCCATGCCGGACGGTGCCCGCTGCCGGGATGACCTGCTGGCATTTGCCGCGTGGGCAGCGAACGCCGGGGCGCGCGGTCTTTCGGCCCTGGTGCGCGCAATGGATGCCGCCAAGGCGGGCAGCGGGGTGCAGGCGCCTTCCATCGGCCAAAGCCGCCCCGGCTGCGTGACCATTATGACGGTCCACCGCTCCAAAGGGCTGGAATTCCCGGTGGTGTTTGTGGCCAACACCTCCCACAAGTTCAACCAGAGCGATGCCATCTATCCGGTGCTGTATCATAAGGAGCTGGGCATTGGCCTGATGCTGCGCGCGGGCAGCAGTGCCAGCCGCTACAAAACGCTGCCTTATACCGCCGTGGTGCAGACGATCAAACGTGAAACACTCAGCGAGGAAATGCGCATTTTATATGTGGCGCTGACCCGTGCGCAGGATGCGCTGATCATTACGGTACCGCTGAAAAGACCGGAAAGTGAATTGAAAAATCCGGCCATGTTTGCCAGCGCCGAGGCAACGGATGCCGAAGCTATGCTGGGGGCACAGAACTGGGCGCTCTGGCTGCTGACGGCAGCTATGCTGCACCCGGCCAGCGAGGAACTGTGGAAATACAGCGAACTGCTGCCCCATCATATCCCAACGGAAGCGCCGCTGAACATCCGCCTGCTGGACCCGCCCCCCGCAGTGCAGGCAGCGGAGCCGGAAGCCCCGGCCCTGCCGGACGATGCCCTGACCGAACGCCTGCTGGAAGCGTTTACATGGCAAAGCCCCAACAAAGCGCTGGAAACCATCCCGGTTAAAGTCAGTGTCAGCGCCGTGACCCACACCAAACAGGAACTGACCCTGCGCCGCCCGGCCTTTTTGCAAAAGTCCGGCATGACCGGGGCGGAACGCGGCACGGCCATCCATGCGTTTTTGCAGAGCGTCCCCTTTGGCCCACAGCCGCCAGAGCTGGAAGCCGAAGTGCAGCGCCAGCTGGACCTGCACCTGCTGGACCCGGAGCTGGCCAAAGTGCTGGATCTGGAACAGGTACGCCCGTTTTTTGCCAGCGGGGTATGGCAGCGCATTGCCGCTGCCCGCCAGGTCCTGCGGGAAGAACCGTTCATTACCGCGCTGCCGGCCGGAGAAGTCGTCCCCGAAGCGGCGGGGCAGGGGAGAGCGGCCAAGGCCCCGGTGCTGGTGCAGGGCATTGCCGATGTGGTGCTGGTGTTTGACGACCACGCCGAAATTCTGGACTATAAAACCGATAAAAGCCGCAATGCCACCTATTATATTGAGAGCTATGCCGCGCAGCTGCGGCTGTACCGCCGTGCGTTTGCCCTGCGTTTGCCGGTGCCGGTAACAAAGCTGACCATCTACTCGTTCGCCATGCAGGATGAGATCGATATCCCGCTGGAATATGCCGCCTTTGGAATAGGCGATAAACTTTTGGGCAGATAACGTGATTTTTTTCTGCCTGCCCCCCTTGACGCACGGGGGTTGGTATGCTATTATAGTAATACCTCTTTTGCGGGTCTATTTTTTTGTGCCCATTTTTAGGCACAGGGCCCGCGGGCGCAAAGGGCGGCAACCCTTTGCACAACGAGGGAGGCCTTTGGGCGCAGCGCAAAGCATCAAGCTTTAACTTCGGTGCTGCACCCGTATAAACCGTTAATTGGAGGTGCCGAACGAATGACTGTCAAGATCACCCTGGCCTGCACCGAGTGCAAGCAGCGTAACTACAACAAGGAAAAGAACAAGAAGAACAACCCGGATCGTCTTGAGATGAAGAAGTATTGCCGTTTCTGCAAGAAGCATACTGTTCACCGCGAAACAAAGTAAGTTTGAAGGAGCTTTTAAGATGGCTGATAACAAAGCGGTAAACCAGACCGCCGCCAAGCCGGAAGAAGCTAAAGCCGACAAAAAGGCTAAGGCAAACGACGGCAAAAAGAAGGTTCCCTTCACTGCCAAGGTCAAGAACTTTTTTGGCCGTATCACCAAGTATTTCCGTGATACCAAAAGCGAGCTGAAAAAGGTTGTGTGGCCCAGCAAGGAAGACACCCGCAACAACACCATTACCGTTATTGTGGTTGTGGTAATCGCGGCTGTTGTGCTGGTGCTGCTGGACATGGCGTTTGGCGGTATCATTCACCTGCTGATCGGCGCGTGAACCGGCTTTTGAGCGGAGGCAACTATGGCTGAACAAGCATATTGGTATGTTGTGCATACCTATTCCGGCTATGAAAACAAAGTCGCAACGGATCTGATGACCATGGTGGAAAACCGCCGCATTCAGGATCTTATCTGCGATGTCAAGGTCCCCACCGAGACCGTGATGGAGGATCAGTTTGATAAAACCGGCAATAAGATCGGCGAAAAAGAAGTTCAGCGCAAGATCTACCCCGGCTATGTCTTTGTCAAAATGGTCATGAACGATAATACCTGGTACATTGTCCGCAACACCCGCGGCTGCACCGGTTTTGTCGGTCCGGCTTCCAAGCCGGAACCCCTCTCGGAGGAGGAAGTCGCCAAGCTCGGCGTTGATAACGGCGTTGCCGCGCCCGAAGTCGATTATGCCGTGGGCGACAATGTCGAGATCACTTCCGGCACAATGGAAGGTTCCATCGGTACGGTGGAAGAGATCAATCTCGACGAACGCAAGGTCCGCATCAAGATCAACATGTTTGGCCGCGAAATCCCGGCAGAACTTGGTCTGCACGAAGTCAAACTTCTGTAAGCGGAACTTAGCGCAAATCGCCTGGCAACAGGCAAGTAATTCCGGTAGAAACTGCGCATGAGCAGTTTTTATAGAGCGTGCGAGGGTCGCATGCTCGTGGGAGGCCTGCACCGCGGGCCGCAACTCACCACAAATTTTGGAGGTGCAATTTATCATGGCACAGAAAATCACTGGCTACATTAAGCTGCAAATTCCCGCCGGCAAGGCAACTCCGGCTCCCCCTGTTGGTCCTGCTCTGGGCCAGAAGGGCGTTAACATCATGGCGTTCACCAAGGAGTTCAACGAACGTACCAAGGGCCAGATCGGCATGATCATCCCCGTTGTCATCACTGTTTACGCTGACCGTTCCTTCAGCTTCATCACCAAGACCCCGCCGGCTCCGGTCCTGATCAAGAAGGCCGCTGGCATCGACACCGCCTCTGGCGTGCCCAACAAGAACAAGGTTGGCTCCATCACTCTGGCTCAGGCCGAAGAGATCGCCAAGACCAAAATGCCTGACCTGAACGCTGCTTCTCTGGAAGCTGCCGTCAGCATGATCAAGGGCACCTGCCGCAGCATGGGCGTCACCGTCGAGGGCTGATCAAGCTCTTTTGCGTGGGAGGATAAATCCGATAACTACCACAATGGAGGAATAAAGTAATGAATCACGGTAAACATTATGTCGACAGCGCTAAGCTGATCGACCGTACCAAGACCTACGAGCCCCAGGAAGCCCTGGAGCTGTGCTGCAAGACCGCTAAGGCCAAGTTCGACGAGACCGTTGAGCTGCATGTCCGCCTTGGCGTTGACAGCCGCCATGCTGATCAGCAGGTCCGCGGCGCTGTTGTTCTGCCCAACGGCACTGGCAAAAACGTTCGCGTTGTTGCTATCTGCAAGGGCGACGCTGCTAAGGCTGCTGAGGCTGCCGGTGCTCAGGAAGTTGGCGATGATGATCTGATCGCCAAGATCCAGGGCGGCTACCTGGACTTCGACGTTCTGGTTACCACCCCGGATATGATGGGCCGCGTTGGCCGCTTGGGTAAGATCCTCGGACCTCGTGGTCTGATGCCGAACCCGAAGGCTGGCACCGTTACCCCCGACGTTGGCAAGGCTGTTACCGATGCCAAAGCCGGTAAGATCGAGTACCGCCTGGACAAGCAGAACATCATCCATGTTCCCGTTGGCAAGGCTTCTTTTGGCGCTGAAAAGCTGATGGCCAACCTGGATACCGTCCTGGAAGCCATTGCTAAGGCTAAGCCGGCTGCTGCCAAGGGCCAGTACTTCAAGAGCGCAACCATCGCCACCACCATGGGCCCCGGCGTTCGCGTTGCCACCAACAAGTATGGTGTATAAGAGAATTTTCTCTTGAAAAATGCTTGACAAACGCACATTCCCGTGCTATTATAATTAAGCTGTTTTTAAGACAGCAGGCGCCCTTTGGGGCCTAACGGGTTTGACCCACCTGCCGAGAAACGTGCGTTTTGAATTTGCTTCAAAGCCATTTTCCCGGCAACGGGAAAGTGGCTTTTTCTTTTGATAGAGCCGCTTGCCTGTATATCTTACAAGCGGAATGAGGTGAAAACAAATGCCCAGTGCAAAGATTCTGGAAGCCAAGAAGGCTTATGTTGCAGAACTGAACACCAAGATCGCTGGTTCTCTGGCTGGCGTTGTCGTTGCTTACAACGGCATCAGCGTTGCTGATGATACCAAGATGCGTAAGGAACTGCGTGAAGCTGGCGTTGAGTACATGGTTGTCAAAAACACCATGCTGCGCCGTGCTGTTGCTGGCACCCAGTACGAAGCTATTGCTGAGTACTTCAAGGGTGATACCGCAATTGCTCTGTCTGCTGAGGACCCGGCTGCTGCTGCCCGCATCCTGTGCAAGGTTGCTGACGCAGACAAGTCCAAGCGCTTCACTGTTAAGGGTGGCTTCTGCGACGGCCAGGTGCTGGATGCCGCTGGCGTCAAGGGCCTGTCCACCATGCCCAACCGCGAAGGCCTGCTCTCTATGCTGGCTGGCTCCCTCAACGGGATCATCGGCGGTCTGGCTGTTGCGATCCAGGGGATCGTCGACAAGCAGGAAGAAACCCCCGCTGCCTGATTTATCTTGCAGCATGAGGAAAGCGGCGTAAACCTCAACAAAACCGCCGCACACAAACAATTATAAAAATTATGGAGGTAACTACCATGGCTTCTGAAAAGATCACTGCCATTGTCGAGTCTGTCAAGACTATGACCGTTCTCGAGCTGAAAGAGCTCGTTGATACCATTTGCGAAGAGTTCGGCGTTTCCGCTGTTGCTGCTGCCGCTCCGGCTGCTGCTGGCGCTGCTGCTCCTGCTGAGGAAGAGAAGACCGAGTTCGATGTCATCCTGGCTGATGTCGGCGCTAACAAGATGCAGGTCATCAAGGCTGTTAAGGAGCTGACCGGCGCTTCTCTGATGGAAGCTAAGAAGCTCGTTGAGACTGCCAACGCTAAGCTGAAGGAGCAGGCTTCCAAGGCTGACGCTGAGGAAATGAAGAAGAAGCTGGAAGAAGTCGGCGCTAAGGTTGAGCTGAAGTAATTCTTCTTACTTGAATCTTTTCCAAACCGCCCCGTGGTGTAAACCGCGGGGCGGTTTTTGTATGTCAGCCACCTGGATCCCCTTTGCGCGAAATACACAAATCACGGTTTCATTTTTGTACAAAAACGAGAATTTGACAGTGTGATTTTACAAATGTTCAAGATATATCCATTTCTTTCTGACACAAAAATCCTTATAATAGAAATGATATAAATAAAGTGCTCTCTGCGCCCGGTTCCATATAAAAATAGGGCAGGAGAGTGCCGATAAAATTATTGGGTGTTAAGTACGGGAAAGGCACAGCCACACACCGTGCACCGGCAAAACATGCACGGTGCTGTTGGTTTTGTGCTTTTGGTACTGTGGCTAATCAGGTAAGGAGTGTGTATATGGAGGAGCAAAAGCCAAAAGGCAGCGGTATGGAAAAAATCGCTACCTTTATTGTGGATAAGCGCAACCTGTTCTTTCTACTTTATGCATTTGCGTTAATTTTCAGTATTGTAGCAACCGGCTGGGTCAAGGTGGAAAATGATATTACTACCTACCTGCCGGAGGATACCGAAACCCGCCAGGGCCTGACCGTGATGAATGATAACTTTGTTACATACGGCACAGCCCGCGTGATGGTTTCCAATGTTACATATGAAACCGCCGAGAATATCTGCAGTGACCTGGAAAGCATTGATGGCGTTACCAGCGTGGATTTTGATGATACCACGGACCACTACAAATCCGCTTCGGCGCTGTTCAGCGTAACGTTTGACGGTACCACAACGGACGATATCAGCATCCATGCGCTGCATACCATCCGGGATATGCTGGCCGGGTACGATACCTATATTGATACCGAAGTCGGCGTGGATACCTCCGCAGACCTGCAAAGCGAGATGAGCGTCATTCTGGTACTGGCGGCCATCGTCATCGTGCTGGTGCTTACCCTTACGTCCCGTTCCTATGCCGAGGTTCCGGTTCTGATTATGACCTTTGGCGCGGCGGCTTTGCTGAATATGGGCACCAACTTCCTGTGTGGCACCATTTCCTTTATCTCCAACTCCGTTACCGTTATTCTGCAGCTGGCACTGGCCATTGACTACGCCATCATCCTGTGCCACCGCTTCTCGGATGAGCACGAAACCAAGGATACGCGGGAGGCCTGTATCGCGGCATTGTCCAAGGCAATCCCCGAAATCAGCTCTTCCTCTCTGACCACCATTTCCGGCTTAGGGGCTTTGGCGTTCATGCACTTTGGCATTGGCCGCGATATGGCAACCGTGCTGATCAAGGCTATTCTGTTCAGCTTGCTGTCGGTGTTTACCTTGATGCCCGGCCTGCTGATGGTGTTCAGCAAAAAGATCGATGCAACCCGCCATAAAAACCTGATCCCCAAGATCACCTTCCTGGGCAAGTTTGATGTCGCCACCCGGTTTATTGTCCCGCCGATTTTTGCCGTTGTGGTTGTAGTCACCGCAGTGCTGGCCAACAAGTGCCCCTACTGCTACAGCTATACAGACCTGGTCACCGCCAAGCAGAGTGAAAGCCAGATTGCCCACCAGAAAATCAAGAACACTTTTGGTGTCAACAACATGGTGGCGGTGATCGTGCCGACAGGGGATTATGATTCCGAACGCCAGCTGCTCAAGGACCTGGATTCCTGCGCGGAAGTAAAATCCACCCAGGGCCTGGCCAACATTGACGCTATGGATGGCTACAAACTGGCCGATGCCCTGACCCCGCGCCAGATGTCGGAATTGGCCGGGCTGGATTACGAGGTGGCCGAAGCCCTGTACGCTGCCTATGCCGTGGACCAGAACGAATACGGCAAGTTGATCAGCGGCCTTGGCGATTATAAAGTACCGCTGTTTGATATGTTCATGTTCCTGCAGCGGGAGATGAAAGACGGCAACATTACGCTGGACGGCGACATTCAGGAAACGCTGGATGACCTGTTTGAACAGCTGAACAAGGCACAGCTGCAGCTGCAAAGCGATAAATACAGCCGCCTGGTTGTCTACCTGAACCTGCCGGAAGAAAGTGGCGAGACCATGGACTTCCTGGATACGATGCACGCCTTGATTGCTAAGTATTACAGCAGCGATACCTACATTGTCGGCAACTCCACCAACGTCAAAGATCTGTCCAGCTCCTTTGGCGAGGATAATATGCTGATCAGTGTGCTGTCCGCTTTGTTTGTTGTCATTATCCTGCTGTTCACCTTCAAATCGGCCGGTCTGCCGGTGCTGCTCATCGTTGTCATTCAGGGCAGTATCTGGATCAACTTCTCGGTGCCGACCATCCAACATGAATCGCTGTACTTCCTGGGTTACCTGATTGTCAACTCCATCCAGATGGGTGCAAACATTGACTATGCTATCGTTATTTCCAGCCATTACACTGACCTGAAAAAAGAAATGCGGCCCAAAGAGGCAATTATCGCCGCATTGAACGAAGCGTTCCCTACCATCTTTACATCCGGCACCATTCTGGCGGTGGCCGGTGCGCTGATCGGCGTTATGACCACCAATCCGGTCATCGCTGCCATCGGCACCTGCCTGGGCCGCGGCACGGTCATTTCCATTGTGCTGGTTATGGCGGTTCTGCCCCAGATCCTGCTCATCGGCGATACCATTGTGGAGCGCACCAGCTTTGATGTAAAAGTTCCTGTGGATCTGTCCCGCGTCAACCGCACGGCCAGCGGCAACATGCGCGTCAGTGGCCGGGTGCGCGGCTATGTGAACGGTGTGATCGATGCCGAGATCAAGGGTACGTTGAACGGTACGTTGAAAGCCTCTGTTACCAGCGGCACAACGATAGAACCAACAAAGCCTGATTTTTATCTGCCGGAAAGCAAGGAACAAGCGGCGGCTGAATGGGCAGAAAATTATACGGAAGGGGAGGAAGTCTGATGGAACGCAATACAGCAAAACGCACGCTGGAAAAACTCCTCTCTGTGTGTATCTGCCTGTGTATGCTGGGGGCTATGCTGCCCGCCCAGGTGTTTGCCGAGGAAGCCGACACCGCCCAGACCGAAACCGTGCAGGATACGACCCCAAAAGATACGGTCTACCTTTCCAGTGCGGATGACCTGATCCAGCTGGCCGAGAACTGCCGCCTGGACAGTTGGAGCCAGAACCGCACCGTTGTGCTGGAAGCCGATATTGACCTTTCCAGCGTTGACTTTAATGGCATCCCCAGCTTTGGCGGCACATGGGAAGGCCAGAACCACGCCATTACCGGCCTTTCCCTCAGCCAGGACGGCAGCGTACAGGGCTTATTCCGCTATGTGCAGCAGGGGGCCCTGGTGCGCGATATGACGGTAAAGGGCCGCATCAAGCCGGGCGGCACCCGCGCCAGCGTGGGCGGCATTGCGGGCAGTAACGCCGGTACGATTGAAAATTGCGCGTTTGACGGCGTGGTATCCGGCACCAGCCAGATTGGCGGCATTGCCGGTGTCAATACGGTCAAGGGCAGTATCAACGGCTGCACGGTAAGCGGCACAGTGTACGGCAGCCACTTTGTGGGCGGCGTTGTGGGCCAGAATGACGGCGTGGCTGCCAACTGCACCAATGCGGCCAGCGTGAATACTACCGTGAGCCAGAACGAAGTCAAGCTGAATGACCTGACCCTGGACGATGTGCTGAAAACCGAAAAGGCCAACGATGTGACCGATGCAGGCGGCATTGCGGGCAACAATGCCGGTGTGCTGCGCGCCTGCATCAACCGCGGAACCATTGGCTACAGCCACATTGGCTATAATGTCGGCGGTATTGCCGGCAGCCAGACCGGCTATGTGGAAGGCTGCGTGAACTATGGCACCGTCAACGCCCGCAAGGAGGGCGGTGGCATTGTGGGCCAGATGGAACCCTCCAGCGTGCTGCAATATAACCAGGATACCTTGCAGGAATTGCAGGGCGAACTGGATACCCTTTCTGCCCTGATGAACAAGGCCACCAACGATGCCTCAGCTTCTTCCAGTGAGCTGACCAGCCAGCTGAATGACCTGACCGGCCGGGTGGACAGCGCGCGCGAAGCCGTGGATACCCTGATCGATAAGACGGTCAACGGGTTTGATATCGGCACCCAGACCATCAACATTACCAACCTGACCAAACTGACCGGGCAGGGTACGATCAATGGCAGCGGCAACGGCAGCGCCAACGGGTCCGGCAATGGCAACATCAACGGCACCATTGAGCTGGTGCCCACCCCGGAGCCGACCGAAGAACCGGAGGAAACCCCGGAACCCACCGAAACGCCGGCTGTGACGCAAGCGCCGGCCGTGACGGAAGCCCCCACCGCGGCCCCTGACCCGGATCCGACTGCGGCGCCTGCCCCAGAGCCGGACCAGCCTGACGACCAGCCCGCAGAGCAGAGCGAGGACGACCGCGAGAACGAAGCACATGGCCGCCCCCGCCGCAATGAACCCACTTTTGATGTGGATCTCGATTTTGGCGGGGAAGGCGGTGGTGACGCTGGCGGCGATGCGACCATCGACCATGGCGGCGAAGGTCAGATCGACAGCAACATTGACCTGACGGTGCCCAGTATTACGCTGAGCGACCGCGATTCCATCACCGCAGCCCGCAGCAGCCTGAACGGCAGCCTGGCTTCCATCATTGACGGTGTCAGTAGCCTGAACACCAACACCGGCAGCCACACCCAGGCTTTGATCCAGGATGTGCAGGCCATCAGCAGCCAGCTGAACAAAATTGGCGATACGCTGGCTGGTGCTGCAGACCAGAGCGAGGACGACAACAACCTGTTTGAAGATGTTTCAGACAGCGATACCGATGGCGATACCGAAGGTAAAGTGTTCAACTGCATGAACCTTGGCGAGGTAAACGCCGATATCAATGCAGGCGGCATTACCGGCGCCATGGCCCGTGAAAACGACCTGGACCCCGAAGATGATACCAAAACCAGCGGCAGCAGCTCACTGAATGTGACCTACAAGACCCGCATCGTGGTGCGGGACTGCATCAATAAGGGGGCTGTCAATGTCAAGAAAAAAGGCGGCGGTGGCATCGTTGGCAGCATGGATATGGGCTCGGTGCTGCAAAGCTATAACTTTGGCAATCTGGAATCGGACGATGCGGATTATGTTGGAGGTATTGCCGGGCAGAGCAAGTCCATCATCCGCCGCAGCGCAGCCAAGTGCCGCCTGAGCGGTGATAACTATGTCGGCGGCATTGCGGGCAGCGGCTTTACCATTACCGGCAGCCGCAGCTTTGTGCTGGCGGATGGCGATGAGTATGTCGGCGCGATTGCCGGTGGGCTGGAAAGCAGCAATTCCATCACCAACCTGAACAGCGCACTTCAGGATTCCGAGTCCGAGCAGAGCGGCAACTATTTTGTCAGCGAAACGCTGGGCGGCATTGACGGCGTAAGTTATGCAGGTCAGGCGGAACCGCTTTCGTTCCAGGAATTCTGTGACCTGACGGCACAGGAGGGCATGCCGGATGAATTCCGCAATGTTACCCTGAATTTTGTTGCCAACCAGGTTACGGTGGAAGCTGTTACGGTGGAGTACGGTGCGGCCTTTGATATGGCCAATGCGCCGGAGCTGCCTGTCAAGGGCGGCTATACGGCAGAATGGTCGGACTTTGACCATGACCATGTTGTGTTTGACCAGACGATTGAAGCAGTATACACCCCGCTGGATTCCGTGGTGCAGAGCGGCGATACCCGCAACGGCCTGCCTATCCTGTTGGCAGAGGGCGCTTTTGGCACGGCGGAAGTAACGCTGACCCCGTCCAGCGAAAGCCCCGGCGCGGTGGGAACGCTGCTGGAATGCTGGGAAATCACCCTGCCGGAGGACCACTCCGACAGCCATGTGCTGCATTATCTGGCACCTTCGGACAATACTGTGGTATACCTGCGCGATGCTGATGGCAGCTGGCGCAAGGTGGATACCACCGAGGACGGCAGCTATCTGGTGTTTACCGCCATGACGGACGAAACGACCCTTGCCGCAGTAGAAAAGCCCGGCATTCCACTGCCAATTCTGATCGGCGGCGCCGTGGCAGCGGTGCTGCTGGTTATCCTGTCCATTCTGGGCCACAAACACCGCAAAAAGCGCCTGACCAAAAAAGCAGAACAGGAACGCAAACGAGCCGAAGAAACCGAAAACGGCTGGTTCTACTAAAAAATAAAAAACGCAGAACTTTCAACGTTCTGCAAAAATAAAGTTGAAACATCCCCCGCAGGTGCAGCAATCGCTGACTTGCGGGGGATGTTTTGCGCTTTTAGTTTACAGTTTGCGGATGAACAGGAAAGTTAAAAATATAAGGCAATACCGCATAATTCTAAGTGCCGATACGGCGAGCGAGGTGCGGCAGATGCCAAGCCAAAAGCGCAGATAATACTGGATGTCTTATCGAGCATTTTGGCAACGCAGATGCCGTACCGCAGCTGCCGGAGCGGTGCTTAAGCCGCAAGGCGGGAATTGTGCGGTGTTGCCTTAAATGTCTTGGTAAGGGCGAACATCGTTCACCCGCGGCTGTTTGCTGTGTGTACGGCTTGTTAAAATATGTGACGTCTTTGCGTTGGCATTGATATGCCGCCAGGTTGGCGGGCATACAATGTGCGCCCCGGTGGTCACTATGGAATAAAACACATTAAAAATGCGGTGCAAACAACCGGATATTCTTACACAAATGCCGCCTCCTTGCGGGCTTTGCTTTTAGCGGTTTCCGGGATCACATTGCCCTTTGGGCTCTCATAGTCTTTGGCAACCTGCTGCAAAATTGCGGTACGGCGTACAATGCCGATAAATACGTTGCGGTCATCCACCACGGGAACAAAATTCTGGTCAACGGCGGCGTTCAGCAAAGCGTGCATGTCAGTGGTAACGGGAACTGCCTTGTAATCCCGGCGGCGGGGGAAAGAGGCGATGGGGATATCCTCGCTGGCGTCAATATCCAGCCCGTGAATGCTTTTGATGCCCCATAAAATGTCGCCCTCGGTCATGGTACCCAGGTATTCGCCGTTGCGTTTTAATACCGGAATGGTGGCAAAGCGCTGGTTGGACCATTTTTCAAGGGTCTGGCGCAGGGTAAAATCTTCATAGATAAATAAAACGTCCTGTTTTGGCGTTAAAAAGAACAACAGATTCATGGCGGAAAATAACTCCTTTGCAGGTTATCTTGATGGAAAGGGAAAGCACTGTGTATGGCGGCTTTTGCTGCTCCCCGCATCTACTGCCGGGGCGGGCGTTAAAAGTACGACCTTTACTAATATTAAGTATACGCGCCGTTTGGGATAACTTTGTGAATGGATTGTTAAAACCGATGTAAAAAATTAGGCTGCAAATTTTGTTCCCTTTTCGGCAGGGCTTTTTACAAAAAGCTCTGTTCAAACCGAAACAAATCGTGTATAATAGAATTGCGTTAGCTGTAACTGACGCACATGGAACCCGGCAAAAGGGTTAAACCCGAAGCTGGGAATTCATCTGTATTCCATAGGGAGGAACGCAAATGATCACACGAGTGAATCCTTTGGGACATATTTCGCTTACGAATGATTACTTCTCGGGCCTTGTGGCCGAAGCTGCCAAAAACTGTTACGGTATTGCCGCCATGGGCCAAAGCTCTGCCGCCAGCACAGTGCGCGAAGCGCTGCGCAACGGCTCCCTGCCCGAAAAAGGCGTTACCGTAAGCCAGCAGGAAGGGCGGCTGGTCATCACCCTGCACATCAAAGTGGGGTATGGCCTGAACATCGCTTCCATCACGCAAAGCATTACCCACCGCGTTAAAGATGAAGTTGAACATGCAACCGGCCTGAAAGTGGCCCGCATTGATGTGTTTGTTGATGATATCATTGACGAATAAAGCGGCGGGGGCCCCGGTTGGCATTTGCCCCGGCGGCTTGTTTCCCCAAAAATTACAATGAGGTGCAACTGTTAGAATGATTACTGGTAAGACACTGCGCGACGCCATCATTTCCGGCGCCAACAATATTGCAAATCAACGTACCCGCGTGGACGAGCTGAACGTTTTCCCTGTGCCGGATGGTGATACAGGTACCAATATGAGTATGACGATCGGCGCGGCCTTGAGCGAGCTGAACGCCATGCCGGATACCTGCACGGTGGCCGAAGCCAGCAAGAGCGCTGCTTCCGCCATGCTGCGCGGTGCACGCGGCAACTCCGGCGTTATCACCAGCCTGCTGTTCCGCGGTTTTTCCAAGGCGCTGGCTGGTAAAACCGATGCCGAGGCCGCTGACCTGGCCAAAGCCCTGCAGATGGGCGTGGAAGCTGCTTACAAGGCAGTCATGAAGCCCACCGAGGGCACCATCCTGACCGTTACCCGCCTGGCTGCCGAGGCTGCCGTTGCCGCTGAAACCGACGATGTGCCGCAGCTGTGGGCCACCGTGTGCGAAGCTGGCCAGAAAGCTCTGGAGGACACCCCCAACCTGCTGCCTGTGCTGAAAAAGGCTGGCGTTGTGGATGCCGGCGGCCAGGGCATCATGCTGGTGTTTGAGGGCATGAAGCAGGTGTTTGACGGCGGCGAGATCGTTGCCGGTGCCGAGGTTGTCGCCAAGCCGAAGCTGGATTCCAGCGCAGCAGGCAAGGGCGTGTTTACCGACGACCTGATGAAGGTTGAGGATATCAAAAACGGCTACTGCACCCAGTTCCTGGTCCATAAGGATCCCGGAGCAAGCATCACCCGCCTGCGCGCCTTCCTGGAATCCAACGGCGACTCTGTTGTTGTGATCGAGGATGACGATGTGGCCAACTGCCATGTGCATACGGCTGACCCCGGCATGATGCTGAGCGAGGCCATCAAGTATGGCTACCTGACCAATTTTAAGATCGAGAACATGCACGAGCAGTTCCTGGCCCGCCAGAAGCAGGCCAAAGGCCTGGAAAAGCAGGCCGAAGCCGAGGAAAAGGCTGCCGAGACCGGCGCAAAGGAAACTTTTGTTTACGCTGCAGTTGACCCGGACCGCGCCTATGGCTTTGTTGCCGTGGCGGCGGGCGATGGACTGAAATCCGTGTTTGAGGACCTGGGCGTGGATGCCGTTGTTTCCGGCGGCCAGACCATGAACCCGGCAACCGAGGATATCCTGGCTGCCATCCAGAGCGTGCCCGCTAAGACCGTTCTGGTGCTGCCCAACAATAAAAACATCATCATGGCTGCCGAACAGGCAGAAAAGCTGGCTGACCGCAAGGTCCTGGTTCTGCCTACCCGTACCGTGCCCCAGGGCATGACCGCTATGCTGAACTTTGACCCCGAAGCCGCCCCGGAGGAGAACGCCGTCAACATGATGGCCGCCGCCGAAAAGGTTGCTACCGGCCTGATCACCTATGCCGCCCGCGACAGCGAGTTTGACGGCCGCCCCATCCGTAAGGGTGAGATCATGGCGCTGGAAAACGGTAAGATCGTTGCCACTGGCAGCGACATTACCAAGATGACCTACCGCTTGGCACGTTCCATGAAGAAAAAGGACAGCCAGTTCATCACCGTGATCTCCGGTGCGGAAGTCAGCGAGGAAGATGCCGAACATACCACCGAACTGGTGCAGTCCAAGTGCGGCTCCAGCGTGGAGGTCAGCCATATCCATGGCGGTCAGCCGGTTTACTACTATATGCTCAGCGTGGAATGATCCCGGCATAACGGACAAAACCATTCAAGGACGAACTTGTGCATCAAAACGCATGTTCGTCCTTTGTTTATAACCCTACCGGAAGGAGGTGCAGCCATGCCGGATATCAACAGCGACATCCAATACCTGAAAGGCGTTGGCCCGGCTTACGCCAAAAAGTTTGCCAGGCTCGGCATTTATACCATCCGGGATCTGCTGCTGCACTATCCGCGGCGGTATATTGATTATTCCCAGCCGTACACGGTAGTATCAGCGCCGTTTGATGTGGACTGCTGTGTAAAGGCAACGGTGCTGCAGCGGGACCCGGACCGGCGCATTAAAGGCGGGCGGATGCTCTCCCATGTGCTGGCAGGGGACGATACGGGAATGCTGGCGCTTTCCTGGTTCAACGCGCCCTATGCGGCGGAAAAGCTGGAACCTGGAACCGAATATTATTTCGAGGGCCGCGTTGGAGGCATGATGACCCGGCGGGAAATCCTGCACCCGCTTGTGCGCACCGAAGCCCAGGTTGCTGCGGCGCCCCTGCTGCCGGTTTACGGAAACACCGAAGGGCTACCCGCCGCCCGCCTGACTCGCTGCGCCCAGCTGGCGCTGGAATATGTGGCCCAGCTGGATGACCCGCTGCCGCCAGAGCTGCTGACCCGCTACCGCATGCCGCCCAAAGCGGACGCTGTGCGGGCCATCCATGCCCCGCGGGACGCGGCAGATGCTGCCGCTGCCCGCCGCCGTTTGATCTTTGAAGAATTGTATATCCTGCAGCTGGGCATATTTTTGATGCGAGGCCATGGCCGCAAAATTACCGGTGCCCCCATGCGGGAGCTGGACCTTGCGCCGTTCTGGCGCAGCCTGCCCTATGCACCCACCGGGGCACAGCGTCGCTCGGCGGAAGAAATCTGCCATGATCTGTGCGGCCAGACCCCGATGAACCGTCTGCTGCAGGGCGATGTGGGCAGCGGCAAAACGCTGGTGGCCGCTGCGGCCATCTGGTTTGCCGCGCAAAATGGCTGGCAGAGCGCCATGCTGGCCCCAACGGAAATTCTGGCCCGCCAGCACGCCGCCAACCTGGCCGACCGCCTGGAGCCGTTTGGCGTCAACGTTACCTTGCTGGTGGGTGGCATGAAAGCCGCCGAAAAGCGGGTGGCCCTTGCCGCCATTGCGGATGGCCGTGCCGGGCTGGTGGTTGGCACCCATGCGGTGCTGACGGACAGCGTGGTGTTCAAAAATCTCGGCCTTGCCATTGTGGACGAACAGCACCGCTTTGGCGTGCGGCAGCGCGGCATTCTGGCGGGCAAGGCCAACAACCCGCACCTGCTGGTCATGAGCGCAACCCCCATCCCGCGTACTCTGGGGCTTTTGATGTACGGGGATCTGGATATCTCCATCCTGGATGAGCTGCCCCCCGGCCGCAAGCCCATCAAGACCTGGTTCATCACTGGCAAAAAGCGCCGCGATATGTACGGCTTTCTGGAAAAACAGATCGCCGCAGGGCATCAGGTATATATCGTCTGCCCGGCCATTGAGGAAAACGAAATGGATTCCGGCATGAAAGCCGTCAAGCAATATTACGAGCAGGTGGCCTGCCCGCTGCTGCCGGGGCGGCGCATCGGCCTGCTGCACGGCAAAATGAAGCCGAAAGATAAAGATGAAGTGATGCAGCAGTTCAAGGCCGGGGAGCTGGATGTGCTGGTCAGCACCACCGTGATTGAAGTCGGTGTGGATGTGCCCAATGCAACCGTAATGGTGATCGAAAATGCAGAGCGGTTCGGCCTTTCGGCACTGCACCAGCTGCGCGGCCGCGTGGGGCGCGGTGCGGCGAATTCCTGCTGTATCCTGATTTCGGATAACGAGGGAGAAGCGGTACGCCAGCGGCTGCACTTTTTGTGCCGCACATCGGATGGTTTTGCCGTTGCCAAGTATGACCTGGAAACCCGCGGCCCCGGCGACTTTTTCGGCGAAGCACAGCACGGCCTGCCCGCCCTGCATGTGGCGGACCTTGTGCAGGATACCCGCACCCTGACCGTTGCCCAGCAGGAAGCCAAAGCCCTGCTGGTCCTGGACCCCAACCTGGCCAAACCGGAGCACAAAGCCCTTTCGGACGAAGTGGAGCGCCTGTTTGCCACAGCCGGGGCCATGAATTAGTCTTGATATCTTTATTTCCAATAAAAAACTGCCCAAATTATTTTTGATTTTTTTGTATAATCTCTTTTTTTTGCAGAAAGAATTTGCTATACTAAGGTTTAACCTGTATTGACACATAACTTTACAGGTTGGGCCGACAAACCAAAAAGGACATGCCATGAAACAATTCCTGTCTGCCTGCCTTGCGGTATTGCTGCTGGCGGTGCTGCTGGTCCTGCCCGCCGCAGCGGAGGAAACCACCGATGCCCTCAACCTGACACCGGGATTTTCTGTTACCGCAGAGGCAGCCTATGTGGCTAACACCGATACGGGGCTGGTTGTTTATGAAAAAAACAGCGAAACCCCCATGGCCGCCGCCAGCCTGACCAAGTTGATGACCATGATCCTGATGCTGGAAAGCTACCAGGACCAGCTGGATACCATCAGCATTACAGCGCCGGGCTATATCTATGATTACCTGTACGGCAAAAATGCTTCCACGGCGGATATCTGGAAAGGCGAGACCCATACCCTGCGCAGCCTGCTGTATGCCATGCTGCTGCCCAGCGCCAACGAGGCAGCGTATATCGTGGCAGACTATATGAGCGGCAGCAGCATTGATAACTTTGTGACCATGATGAACGATGAAGCTGCCCGCATCGGCTGCACCGGCACTACCTTTACTGACCCCTGCGGGCTGGATCCCGGCAACGTGACCACCGCGCGGGATGCCTACCTGCTGGTGCGGGTGGCTATGGGCTATGATGCCTTTGCCCAGGCGGCAGGGGAGGAAAGCTACCAGATGCCGGCCTCCACCAAGCATGATTCGCCCTATACCATCCTGACCAGTGATAAGCTGGTTTCGCCCAGCAGCAACTATTACCGCTCTTACACCAAAGGCGGCAAAACCGGCAGCCTGGATGACTGGCAGAATTTTGCGGGTTGGCACACCCAGGACGGCGAAACCTATGTCAGCGTGGTGCTGCACAGTCCCAAAACGGACGAAGACCCGCGCCCGGCGCTGACCGAAACCGCCGAGCTGATGGATTGGGCGTTCGCCACCTTTACCGTAACCGCGGCGCTGGATACCACCCAGCCCATCACCGAGCTGCCTATTATGTATTCCTCCCAGACGGATACGGTAATGATCTACCCGGCGGATGATATGCAGACCCTTTTGCCGCGGCAGGGCGGGGCAGAGCTGACGGAAAAGACCTTCAATGTTCCGGAGCACCTCTCCGCGCCCATCAAGCAGGGCGATGTGGTGGGTACCGTTACCGTTACCATGCAGGGCGAAACCGTTGGCACGGTGGACCTTTTGGCCGGCAGCAGCGTGGACCGCAACGAGCTGTTGTATACCATGGCGAAGGTAAAGGCTTTCTTTTCAAGCACTTATTTCAAGGTCGTTATTGTGCTTTGCATCATAGCGGCTGTTGTCTATGCGGTTTTGTGGGTGTATGTTATGCTGCTTACGGTGCGCCGTGTGGAGCAACCGACCCCAAAACGCAAAAATAAACCGAACGATTGAAATAAGGAATAATGGCGGGCACCAGCCAGCCATAAGGGGGTACATTGTACTATGTTGGATGTAAAACGCAACCTGACGACCATGACGGATTTCTATGAGCTTACCATGTCGGCCGGCTACCTGGACGAAGGGTATAAGGATAAAATTGCCGTCTTTGATATGTTCTTCCGCAAGGTGCCGGACGGCGGCGGTTACGCCATTATGGCCGGCCTGGAGCAGTTCATCAACGCAGTGGACAGCCTGAAATTTACCGAGGAAGACATCAATTATCTGCGCTCCACTGGTGCTTTCAATGAGCAGTTCCTGGACTATCTGCGCAACTTTAAGCTGCACTGCAATATCTGGGCGATTGAAGAGGGCATGCCCATCTTCCCGCAGGAGCCCATTGTGACCGTAGAAGGCCCGGCTATTGAGTGCCAGCTGCTGGAAACCCTGCTGCTGGTCACCTTTAACCATCAGTGCCTGATTGCGACCAAGGCAAACCGCATCTGCCGCGCTGCCGCTGGCCGCCCGGTTATGGAGTTTGGCGCCCGCCGTGCCCAGGGGTATGACGCCGCCTACTTTGGCGCCCGCGCTTCCTACATCGGCGGCTGCAGCTCCACCTCCTGCGTGATGGCTGCCCGTGACTTCGGTATCCCGGCATCCGGCACTATGGCACACTCTTGGGTGCAGATGTTCCCCACCGAGTATGACGCATTCAAGAAGTATGCCGAGATGTACCCGGACAACTGCGTGCTGCTGGTGGATACCTACAACGTTCTGCGCCATGGCGTACCCGATGCCATCAAGGTGTTTGACGAAGTGCTGAAGCCGATGGGCAAGCGCCCCAAAGGTGTGCGCATTGACTCCGGCGATATTGCCTACCTTTCCAAAAAGGCCCGCCAGATGCTGGATGCCGCCGGTTACCCGGACTGCACCGTCTGCGCTTCCAACTCTCTGGATGAATACATCGTGCGCGACCTGATTTTGCAGGGTGCCCGTGTGGACAGCTTTGGTATTGGCGAGAACATGATCACCGCCAAGAGCGACCCCGTGTTTGGCGGCGTGTACAAGCTGGCCGCAGTGAAAGAGGATGACGGCAGCTATACCCCCAAGATGAAGCTCTCCGAATCCGTGGAAAAGATGACCATTCCCTGCCTGAAAAAGGTATGGCGTATCTATGATGAGGACGGCAAAGCCCAGGCAGACCTGATCACTATGGCAGACGAAGTGGTGGATACCAAGAACGGCATTACCCTGTTTGACCCCATCGAGACCTGGAAGGAATGCACCTATGTCAACAGCACTGCCCGCTGCATTTCCACCCCGATCTATGAGAACGGCAAGCGCGTTTACACCAGCCCCAACCTGGCTGATATCCGCAAGTTCTGCAAAGCCCAGGTGGGCACCCTGTGGGACGAAGTAAAGCGCTTTGAAAATCCGCACCGCTATTATGTTGACCTGAGCAAGAACCTGTGGGATACCCGCAGCGAACTGCTGAAGAAGCTGTCCAAATAAAATGCTGTAACTTTATTACAAAATGGTTACAAACTGCGCCCCCTGCACATACTATGGCAAAGGATGACTGGGTCATTCTTCCATACTGTACAGGGGGCGTTTGTATGTCTGTTTGTTTCCACCGTCTGGCTGCGCCGGGGCAGCTGGTGCTGTTTGCCATGGGCGGTACCGCGTACCTTGCGCTGGAGATCGCCTGGCGCGGCACAACCCATTGGACGATGTTTTTGGCGGGTGGGGCCTGCCTTTGCGCACTGGATGCCCTCGGCCGCCTGCCACTGCCCACCCCGCTGCTGGCGGGGATCGGCGCGGTTGGAGTTTCGGTGCTGGAACTGGGCACCGGGCTTGCCTGCCGCCGTCTGCTGCATGTTGAGGTGTGGGATTACAGCCAGGAATGGGGCAACCTTGCCGGGCTTGTGTGCCCAAAATACACGGCACTCTGGTTCCTTTTGTGCCTGTGGGTGCTGGGTATGATGCGCTTTTTGCGCGGTTTTGCCGCCTATGTGGCCCGCACAAAGGCTTAAAGTACACTTTATCACCCTGCTTTTTCGTCTGCGAGGACTGGAAGTCCGGTTTATCGCCCTGGATGTCTGCTATAATAAAACCATAGGCAATACCGCATAATTCTAAGTGCCGATACGGCGAGCGAGGTGCGGCAGATGCCAAGCCAAAAGCGCAGATAATACTGGATGTATTATCGAGCATTTTGGCAACGCAGATGCCGTGCCGCAGCTGCCGGAGCGGTGCTTAAGCCGCAAGGCGGGAATTGTGCGGTGTTGCCCATAGCAAAGCAGAAAGGCAGGGGTTCCCATGACAGCACAATTCCGGTATGTAGCAGGCCACATTGAAGTTTATTCCGCAACGGGCGAGTTCCTTTTTTCCGCCGATACCATGCAGGAGGCATGGGAGGACTACCAAGACGAAATGTCCGCGTGACGCGTACAGATGCAGCTGCAAAATATACAAAATAACGAAAAGGTTTATAACATACAAAAAACTTTTGTAAGATTGTACAAAACGTGCATTGCAAAATCCCCCTGCGCTGGATATAATAAAGACAGAAAGGAGATGGGGTTGCAATGTTGAACCTTCGTTCGTTTGCAAAGTGGGTACGTGGTATTCTGGACAGTGAGGAAGCCTATAACCTGCCGGAAGATGTCTACAACGACGTGATCCCCTCCGGCGTTCATGACTTCTGCCGCTTCGACCGGGAGTACTAAGACGGTACCGTATCGTTCTCGATGATTGGACCCGCACACGGTAATTGTGCGCAGAAGGATGCGGCTCTGACCGGAATTTACCACGAATAGGGCATAAATAAGATATGGATGATTGATTCACCATAATACTGTTTGTTGCACCTTGAAACAAGCAAGCAGGCACCAGGCCACCCACCCGGTGCGCGGCCTCTCCGGCAATGGTTATGCCGGAGGGGGTTGTTTTTTTTTGCAAAATTTAGTATCCTTAAAACGTATTGCTTATTGCAGGGTACAATTTTGCACCCCAAAACGATTGTGAGGTACGCCGTGGAACTGACCCCTTACGCAATTTTTGATATGGATGGCACCCTGTTGTGCTCCACCGGCATGTGGGACCATGTAACGGACCGCATCCTTGCAAAATATGGCAAAACCATCACCCATGAACAGCGCATGGCCAACATGACTCTTACGGTGGAAGGAACCGCCGCGATGTTTGTGCAGCGGCTTGGCGTGCCGCTGACGGAGCCTGAATGCGCAGAGCTGATCCGTGCCGAAGCGCGGTACGGCTATGCGCAGGAAGCCACCGTAAAGCCGGGCGTTGAGCAGGTGCTGGCAGCCATGCACGCACGCGGTGTGCGCATGTGCGTGGCATCCGGCACCGAAACACCGCTGATCGAAGCCGCGCTGACCTCCCACGGGCTGATGCGCTGGTTTGAATTTGCGGTGGACTGCAAGAACCCTGACGGCAAAAAGAAGCCGGATGTATATCTGGATGCTTTGCACCGTTTTGGTGTGCAGAACCCCGTGCAGGCAACCGTGTTTGAGGATTCCCCCGTGGGGATTGCCACCGCACGCGCCGCCGGTTTCGCCACCGTTGGCATTTATGATGAGCCAATGGCAGAGTTCTGGCCGCAGATTACCCAAACGGCGGATTTTGCCAGCCGCACCTGGCAGGACTGGCTGCAAAATGTGCAGCAGACCGGCCCCGCACCCCGCAAATAAGCATGAAACTATAAGAATTGAGGCCTGTTATGAAGCTGATCACCTTTACCGTACCGTGTTATAATTCCGCAGCCTATATGGACCGCTGCGTAGAAACGCTGCTGCCCGCCGGGGAGGAGGCCGAGATCATCCTTGTAGATGACGGCTCCAAGGACGACACCGGCAAAATTGCCGATGCCTATGCTGAAAAATACCCCGACATCGTCAAGGTCATCCACCAGGAAAACGGTGGCCATGGCGAGGGTGTCAACCAGGGCATCCGCAACGCAAGCGGTATGTACTTCAAAGTCGTGGACTCTGACGACTGGCTGGATGCCGAAGCCCTGCAAAAGGTCATGCAGACCTTGCGCGGTTTTGCCGCCATGGAGCAGCCGGTGGACCTGCTGATGTGCAACTATGTGTACGAGCATGTGGTGGATAACACCCACCACACCGTCAGCTACAAGAGTATTCTGCCGCAGGACCGTGTGTTTGCCTGGGATGAGATCGGCCGTTTCCCGCCGAGCCAGAACATTTTGATGCACACCGTCATCTACCGCACCCAGATCCTGCGTGACAGCGGCCTGGAGCTGCCCAAGCATACCTTCTATGTTGATAACGTGTTCGTCTACCAGCCGCTGCCGCTCTGCCAGCGTTTGTACTATATGGATATTGACTTGTACCGTTACTTTATTGGCCGTGATGACCAGAGCGTGAATGAGAGCGTGATGGTCAAGCGCGTGGACCAGCAGTTGCGCGTGACCAAGATCATGATCGACGCGGTGGATCTGTATGCTCTGCCGGAAAGCCAGAAAAAGCTGCGCGCCTACATGTTCAACTATCTGTCCATGATGATGGCGATCTCCAGCGTGTTCCTGACGATGGATGGCCGCCCGGAGGCTTTTGAAAAAAAGACCGAGCTGTGGCAGTACCTGAAAAACCACGATGAGCGCGTGTACAACAAGTGCCGCCATTCCGTCGCCGGTGCCTGCAACCTGCCCGGTACGCTGGGTCACAAGATCACCCTATGGGGCTACCATGTGGCGCAAAAAATCTTTAAGTTCAACTAAATAATAACAAGCAACGGGGGGCTGCCTGGCAGCTCCCCGTTGTTTGTTATTACAGGATTTGGAGCATAAAACAGAAGAGAGGATATCACCGTGAAAATAGCCGAAGTTTCTGCCTGGCCACCGCAGCTGGTTCAACAGCTGGTGGAGGTATGGCAGCGCTCTGTGCAGGCAACCCACCTGTTTTTGTCTGCGCCGGAAATTGCCGTTATCCGTACTTATGTTCCGCAGGCCCTGTGCGGGGTGGAACACCTGATTGTTGCGCAGGATGAAAGCGGCACACCGGTCGGCTTTATGGGCGTGCAGGAGAACCGGCTGGAAATGCTCTTTCTGGACTCGGAGGCGCGCGGCCAGGACCTTGGTGCCCGCCTGCTGTGCCTTGGCATGGAGCAGTACGGCGTGAGTGAGCTGACCGTGAACGAGCAGAACCCGGCGGCAGCCGGTTTTTACCGGCACATGGGCTTTGCCGTATACCGCCGCAGTGAGCTGGATGAACAGGGCGGCCCGTACCCGATTTTGTATATGCGGCGGGGGTAAAGCACTGCTCGGCATTGCCCTACGGAGCGCGCGCCAAAATTCTTTCTATTCTTATGGCGTGCAGGCCTGTTTCGTGTTATACTGTATTCATATATTTATAAATGGAAAGGCAGAGAGTTATCATGTATCAGCAAGGCGATAAAATGCTGGAAGTGCGGGAGCTGCTTGTAAAAGCGTTTGCCACCGCGTGGAAAAACAGCGACCAGAGTACCGACCGCGATACTTACATCAACAGCAGCATTACCGTGATCGATTCCATGCAGGTGCAGCCGGAAATGATTTACGCCGAAGAAGGCCAGGGCCTGACCGACGGCGAGGAACTGGACCACCTGGCAGACCTGGTGCGTGCCGATGGCACCTGGGTGTATTACGGCGTTCCGGCGGAGAACTTTTTTATTGTTACCTGGATGCCGGATGCCGAAGCAGCTGAAGCTAAGATTGCCGCCCTGCGTGAGGAAGGCGATTGTGTGGCCTGCTGCGTAGACCTTGCCGAAGAATGGAACTTTGGCTGATAAACCGCCGTGCGGCTGAAATACTTGCAGAGGGGAAGTGACCGCCTTGTCTGGCCATGAACCGCAAATCAAAATCAGCATTCCCGCGGCGGCATCCCGCCTGTTGGGGGCACTGCGCCGCGCCGGGTTTGAAGCCTATGTCGTAGGCGGCTGCGTGCGGGACAGCCTGCTGGGGCGTACCCCCGGCGATTGGGATATATGCACCTCTGCCAGACCGGAACAGGTGCGGACGGTGTTTTCCGCCTACCGCCAGATCTTAACGGGGGAAAAGCACGGCACCGTTGCCGTCATCGTGGGCGGCACCCCCTACGAAATCACCACCTACCGTGTGGATGGCCAGTACCATGACAGCCGCCACCCGGATGCCGTGCAGTTTGTGCCGCAGGTGCAGCCGGATCTTGCCCGGCGGGATTTTACCATCAACGCCATGGCTTATGCCCCCGGCGAGGGACTGATCGACCTGTACGGCGGCCGCAGTGACCTGCACGCCTGCCTGATGCGCTGCGTGGGCGACCCGGAAGAACGTTTTGCCGAGGACGCCCTGCGCATCCTGCGCGCGGTGCGGCTGGCCGCCCAGCTGGATTTTGCTCTGGAGGAAGCCACCGAGCGCGCCGCGCTGGACATGCGGCAGAGCATCCAGAATATTTCCGCCGAGCGCATTTATACCGAGCTGGATAAGCTGCTGGCCGCCCCCGCTGCGGGCAAAGTGCTGAGCCGCTATGGCAGGATTCTTGCCGGGGCGGTGCCGGAGATTGAGCCATGCATCGGCTGCACCCAGCCGGGACGCTGGCACTGCTATGATGTGTGGCAGCACACCGCCGTGGCGGTGGAACTGCTGGATGTGGCGGGCATGGACGATAAAAATGCCCGCATTCTGCGGTGGAGTGTTTTTCTGCATGATCTGGCCAAGCCGGAATGCCGCACCGTCGGCCCGGACGGCGCGGCGCATTTCCCCGGCCACAACCAGGCCGGAAGTAAAATGGCGCGCAGCATCCTGCTGCGGCTCAAGGCGCCTACTTATCTTGTGGAAAGCGCCAGCGCGCTGGTTGCTATCCACGATGGTGCCCTGCCCAGCGATGATGCCGGCATCCTGAACATGCTGAACCGCTATGGTGCCGCATTTTTGCAGCGCCTTTGCCGCCTGAAACTCGCGGATCTTGCCGCCCATGCCCGCAATGCGGGAGTAATGCAGCGCGAACAGCAGGTGCGCGCTTTTGAGGGACGGATGCTGGAACTTTCGGCTACCGCCTGTTATACGGTAGGCCAGCTTGCCGTGAACGGGGCCAGCCTGATGGATGCAGGCATCACCCCCGGTCCCGCGGTGGGTAAGGCGCTGAACACCTTGCTGCGCGCCGTGATGGAGGGCCGCCTGCCCAACGAGAAAGCTGCCCTGCTGGCCGCGCTGGAAAAGGAGGGCCTGCTGTGATTTACGGCATTGGCACAGACCTGTGTGATGTGGGCCGGATTGAAAAGAGCATTGCCCGCCCGGCATTTTTGCAGCATGTGTATACCCCGGCGGAGCAGGAGCTCATTGTCGCCCATACGGGCAAGAAGCAGGCGGAAACCGCCGCGGCCAACTTTGCTGCAAAAGAAGCATTTTTGAAAGCCTGCGGCACCGGCCTTTCCGGGTTCTCCATGGCGGAAATCGCCGCCCTGCGCCAGCCAAGCGGTGCGCCTTACCTGGAATTTACCGGTAAAGCCGCCCGTTTCATGGCGCAGAACCATTTGCAGGCTCATTTGAGCTTGACCCATGAGGCCGGCCTTGCCGGTGCGTTTGTGGTGTTGGAACGGGTGGAGTGATACATGGTTTGCCGCAAGCAGTAAAGCACGGCAAAGCATTTGTGTGGTTTGCGGTACATTTCAAGGCCCCTCCCCGCCGCATGGAAACCTTGCTGATTGCAGCAAACGCTGCAAATCATTTGTAGGGGACGATGCTTGCTGTCCCGCATATTGGGCATATGGCAACCACTTGTATTCCCCGCCAGATAGAATCGCAATGCTTTTTTTGCCCCACCGATTCATGATTAAAATAAAGCCTCCCTGCTTATACTGTAAACAGAACGCATTGCAGTATCAGCAGGGAGGTTTTGTTATGGAAGTGCACAGAGGTGAAGTGTTTTACGCAGATCTCAGCCCGGTGGTTGGGTCGGAGCAGGGGGGAATCAGGCCGGTACTTATCATTCAGAACGATATCGGCAACCGGCACAGCCCCACCGTGATCGCTGCCGCCATCACCAGCAGGCAGGATAAAAACCGCCTGCCCACCCATATCGGTGTGCGGGCCAACCGCTGCGGCCTGGCCAAAGACAGCATTGTGCTGACCGAACAAATTCGCACACTGGATAAACGCCGCCTGAGGGAGCGCGCCGGGCGCATTCCGGAAGATGACATGCGCCGCGTGGATGAAGCACTGGGCGTTTCGATGGGGCTGCACGACCAGCCAGTTGCCCAAAGCACCCATATGGACGGCGGATATTTTTGAAAATCAAATCAGTTCTTCCAGAATGGCATTCTGCACGATCATGCCACTCGGCGTCAGCCGCAGGGTATCGCCATCCAGCACAGCATAGCCGCTGGCGGCGCAGTGGCGCAAAAATGCCATCTGGCCGGCATCGAACCGAACGCCGTACCGGGCCGCATACTCGGTCAGATTCAGCCCGCTGCAAAGGCGCAACTGCATGATCAGGTAATCCTCGGCGTTGCAGGAGCCTTCGTACTGCTCTTGAACAGTCCCGGCAATAAAAGCAGCGGTGTCATTGGGCCAAAAGCGGCGCACACTGCCCAGGCAGCTGTGAGCCGCCGGACCAATGCCCCAGTAATCTTTACAGTTCCAATACAGCAGATTGTGCCGCCCTTCGTGGCCGGGGCAGGCAAAGTTGCTGATCTCGTATTGCCGGTAGCCCTCCTGCGCCAGACGCTGCACGGCGTACAGGTAAAACTCCGCGGCGGCGTCGGCATCCGGCAGGCCCGGCGGCGGGTTGCGGCCAAAGGCGGTGCCGGGCTCGATCTTGAGCAGGTAGGCCGAAATATGGGTGCAGCCACCCGCCTGCAGCAGGGCAAGGGTTTTATCAAACTCCGCGATGGAATAATAGGGCAGCGCCAGCATAATATCCCCGCAGATCTCCCGGAAGCCTGCCTCCCGCGCCCAGGCAAACGCCTGCGCGGCGGCAGCAGCGGTGTGGGTGCGGCCCAGGCGGCGCAACTGGGCGTCGTCTGCGCTCTGTACCCCAAAGCTGATGCGGGTTACCCCGGCGGCTGCAAAACCAGCCAGGTTTTCCGGCGTCACTACATCGGGGTTGGCTTCCAGCGTGATCTCCGCACCCGGCAGCGGGGCGGCGGCTTTGATCAGTCGGTGCACCTGGTCCGGCCGCAGCAGGGCGGGGGTGCCGCCGCCAAAATATAACGTGTCCGGCCTGCGGGAGCTTTTGGAAAGTTCGCGCAGCAGTGCGGTTACATATTCATCCGGCACCCCGCGCGTGCCGGGGGCAGAGTAAAAATCACAATAGCGGCATTTGCTTCGGCAGTAAGGAATGTGCAGGTAAATGCCGTAAGTATCGGGGTTGGGCAAGGCATGGCTCCTTATCTTGCAAAAATGATAGAATTCCGTTAAGGCAACACCGCACAATTCCCGCCTAACGGCTTAAGCACCGCTCCGGCGGCTGCGACACGGCATCTGCGTTGCCAAAATGCTCGATAATACACAAAGTATTATCTGCGCTTTTGGCTTAGCAGCTGCCGCACCTCGCTCGCCGTATCGGCACTTAGAATTATGCGGTATTGCCTTAAAATAGGGCAGGAACGGAAAAGTGTAATAGAGAATTCACATATCGATAACACATTTCACTCAATACAGAGTATATAATAGAATCAGCCAAAAAGAAAGGGGTCTGTTTTATGGACCAGAAATATTATAATATCTCCTATGCCGAAAGTCCGTTCGGCACGTTAAGCCAGTATATGACCCGCACCTACAGCTGGATGGCCGCCGGTTTGCTGGTTACCTTTGCAACGGCATTGCTTACCGTTACCACCCCGCTGTTTGAGCTGATGTTCAGCACCGGCCTGGTATTCCTCCTGAGCATTGCGGAGCTGGTGCTGGTTGCGGTTCTGTCCGCCAGGGTGGAACGCCTGCAGCCCACCACCGCAACGGGGCTGTTCTTCGCCTATGCGGTGCTGAACGGCATCAACCTGAGCACCTACTTTATCATCTATGATCTTTCTACGCTGATTCTGGCGTTCCTGGTTGGTACCGTGTACTTTGGCGTTATGGCTGTTTACGGTGCCCGAACCCAGCGCGATTTGAGCGGCTGGGGTATCAACCTGATGGGTGCTTTGATTGCCATTATTTTGACCAGCCTGGTGGGCGGCCTGATCGGCATGCTGACCGGCGCGGGCTTTGGTATGATGGATATCGTGCTTTGCGCGGTTTCGGTCCTGGTGTTTATGCTGTTCACGGCTTATGACACCCAGAAGCTGAAGTACTATTACGCCTACTATGGCGGCGATGCTTCCATGCTGCACAAATCCTCCATCATCGGCGCACTCAGCCTGTACCTGGATTATATCAACATCTTCCTGTATATCGTCCGTATCGTGGGCCGTTCCCGCCGCAACGACTGATCGGTTTTGATAATTTGAAAAAAGGGCGCTGTTCCGCAAGGGGCAGCGCCCTTTTTGCTGTGCGTCCAGGGTTGACAAAAAAGGCCAAACGGCCTATAATGCTTTATGTTAAACGCATTGACGGAGAAAGTATGCCTGCAAACTTAGCACAGAGAGGGCGGCCATCGGCTGTAAGCCGCCCCGAAAGCCTGCTGGCAGAAGTTCGCTCCTGAGCGGCCTGTGTGAACCCTGCATTGCAGCCATTAGCGTGGGACGGTCTGCCCCGTTACAAAGCATCGAGTGCCGCCAGACATGGTTTGGCGGAACACGGGTGGTACCGCGGAGTGTAAATGAATGTTACAGCTTCGTCCCTGATTTTACCGTTCAGGGACGGGGCTTTTTTATTTTGTTTTGCAGCAAAAGCGAGCAGCCTTCGCCCCGTAAATCATCAAAGAGGTGCATTATGGAAGAAAAAATCGCCGCACTGCGCGCCGAGCTGGAAGCCGACCTTGCAGCAGTGCACAACAAAGATGAACTTTCCGCCTTTTGGCAGAAGTATCTGAGCAAAAACGGCAGCGTGACCGGACTGACCAAGTCCCTGCGCGATGTTCCCAAAGAGGAACGCCCCGCCGCCGGTAAAACCATCAACGAATTCAAGGTCTGGGTGGAGGGCCAGTATCAGGCTGCTTCCGCCGAGATCGAAAAGGCCGAACTTGCCGCCCGCAACAAGGACGAAGCCGTGGATATCACCCTGCCCGGCACCCACCACGCCACCGGCGCACTGCATCCTATCACCCAGATCAAGAATGAGATCATTGATGTGTTTGCCGGCATGGGCTTTGAAATTTACGAAGGCCCCGAAATTGAGGACGATGACCACAACTTTACCCGCCTGAACGTACCCAAAAACCACCCGGCCCGCGATATGCAGGATACCTTCTATGTGGCGGATGACATTGTTCTGCGCACCCAGACCAGCGGCGGCCAGATCCGTGTGATGGATAAGGAAAAGCCCCCCATCAAGGTTCTGGTGCCCGGCCGCGTGTTCCGCTCTGACTCTGACGCAACCCACTCCCCGATGTTCCACCAGATGGAAGGTCTGGTTGTGGATAAGGGCATTACCCTGTGCGACCTGCAGGGCATGCTGGACCGCTTTGTGCAGGCTTTGTTTGGCCCGGAGGTCAAAACCCGCCTGCGCCCGTCCTATTTCCCGTTCACTGAGCCCAGTGTGGAGGTTGACGTAAGTTGCTTTGAATGCCACGGCAAGGGCTGCCCCCTGTGCAAGCACAGCGGCTGGATCGAAGTTCTGGGGGCTGGCGTTGTGCACCGCAGCGTGCTGGAAAACTGCGGCATTGACCCTGAGGTATACTCCGGCTTTGCTTTCGGTATCGGTATCGAGCGTATCGCCATGCTTAAGTACGGTATCAACAACATCGGCCTGATGTTCGAGAACGACCTGCGCTTCCTCGAACAGTTCAAGGGTTAAGGAGGGAAACAACAATGAAAGTACCATTCAGCTGGCTTAAACAGTATGTGGATATTGATGTTTCCGCCCAGGAGCTGGAAACCAAACTATTCGACTGTGGCTTTGAAGTAGAAGAACTCATCGACCTTGGCGCTGAGATCAGCAAGGTTGTTGTTGGCGTTGTGACCGAGTGCGTGCCCCAGGAGGGCACCCACCTGCATATCTGTAAGGTAGACTGCGGCGACTATGGCCATGATATTCAGATCTCCACCGGTGCGTCCAATGTGTACGCCGGTATGCACACCCCCGCTGCTCTGGACGGCTCTACGCTGCCCGGAGGCATCAAGATCAAGGCAAAGCCCTTGATGGGCATTGAATCCAACGGTATGCTCTGCTCCGGCGAGGAACTGGGTCTGAACGAGGACCTGTACCCCGGCGCTGAGGTATACGGCCTGCTGGACCTGCCCAAAGATACCGTGCCCGGAACCCCCATTCAGCAGGTTGTTGGGTTGGATGATTATATCTTTGATATCTCCATCACCGCCAACCGTGCCGACTGCCAGAGCGTTCTGGGCATTGCACGCGAAGTTGCCGCTGTGCTGAACAAGCCCCTGAAAATGCCTGCCACCGATTACACCGTGAGCGATTACAAGGACCCGCGCCTGAACATTACGGTGGAGGCACCGGACCTGTGCCCGCGCTACCTGGGCCACTATGTGCGCAACATCACCACCGGTGAATCTCCGCGCTGGATGCGCCGCCAGCTGGCCTTGTGCGGCCTGCGCAGCATTTCCAACGTGGTGGATATCACCAACTATGTCATGCTGGAAATCGGCCAGCCGATGCACGCCTTTGATATGGACACGCTGGAAAGCTGCCAGATCATTGTGCGCCGTGCCAAGGACGGCGAGAAGATCACCACGCTGGACAGCAAGGAGTTTACCCTGACCCCCCAGAACCTGGTCATCTGCGATGGCGAAAAGCCGGTTGCCCTGGCCGGTGTTATGGGCGGCCTGAACAGCGAGATCAAGCCGGAAACCACCCAGCTGCTGTTTGAATCTGCCAAGTTTGCACGCGATAACATCCGCAAGACCGCCCGCGGCCTTGGCCAGAACACGGATGCTTCCGCCCATTACGAGAAGGGCATCAGCGAATATACCACCGAGCTGGGCATGGCCCGCGCCCTGCACCTGATCCAGGAGCTGGGCTGCGGCGAAGTGACCGCCACCGAGTTTGACTGCTCTGCCGGTGCTCCGCGTAAAGGCAAGCACTTTACCGCCCGCATCAGCGCCATCAACGCTATTCTGGGCATTACCGTGCCGACGGATGAGATCCTGACGATCTTGAAAAAGCTCAGCTTTGAAGTGACGATGGAAGCCGACGGCGATACCATGCAGGTGGTTGCTCCGCGTTACCGTGAGGACATCGAAATTGGTGAGCCGGATCTGGCAGAAGAAGTCATCCGTGAATATGGCTACGACCATATCACGCCGACCTTCCTGAAGGCTGCACAGGTCACCACCGGCGGCCTGACCCCTGACCAGCACCGCCGTGACAAGCTGAAGAACGCCATGTGCGCACAGGGCTTCTATGAGGCAATGACGCTGGCATTCTATGCGGATGCCGACCTGGATGCCCTGCACATTGCCCCCGATGCACCGGAGCGCAATGTCATCCGCATTGTCAACCCCATCTCCTCCAACCTGACCATCATGCGCTCCCTGCTGGCACCCAGCCTGTTGAACGTGGCGGTTACCAATCTGAAAAAGGGCAACGCTGTCGGCCGTCTGTTTGAGCTTTCCAACATTTATGTGCCCAAACAGCTTCCGCTGACCGAACTGCCGGAAGAGCGCCTGCACCTGGGCTTTGTGGCCTTTGGTGAGCATGAGGACTTCTTTGCCGTTAAGGGCGCACTGGAAGACCTGGCTGTTTCCTTCGGCGTAACCTTTGAGGTGGAGCGTGCCGAGGATGTGCCTTACCTGCACCCCGGCATTGCCGCTTACATCCTGTGCAACGGCGTGCGTGTGGGCAGCTTTGGCAAGCTGGCCAACGATGTGCAGGCCGGTCTGGATCTGCCGCGTGACAGCCGCGCCAACCAGAAGATCTTCCTGGGCGAGATCGATTACGAGACGCTGGTGGCACAGCTGCCTGCCGGTCTGCGTTATCATCCGCTGCCGGAGTTCGATACCGTGGCCCGTGACCTGGCTCTGGTTGCTGACGAGGAAACCCCCTGCGGCACCATCATTGCCGAAATGAAGCGCGCCTGCAAGCAGCTGGCCGATGTGGAGCTGTTTGATATCTACCGCAGCGAAGCCATTGGCGCCGGCAAAAAGAGCATGGCGTTCACCTTGCACTTTGCACCGGAAAACAAAGCCCTGGAAGCTGCCGATGTGGACCGCTTTGTCAAGAAAATCCTCGGCAACCTCAAGTTCAAGCTGGGCATCGAGATCCGCTGAACTCTTTTGCCGCGTTCGCTGCCGCCCGGCGGTAAGCTGAACGCCTGAACGGAAATAACACAAAACCACCCCTTGTCCCGACCGCACGGTAAAACCTTGTGCGGCAGGGCAGGGGGTGGTCGTTTTATATTCGGCCACTGGCCTAAATGCGCCGCGCCAAAAACAAACCCGCCGGGGCAGGCAGCTGTTGTGCTGCGCCGCCCCGGCGGGTGCTGCTATCTATGGTGCTGTAGTCAATCAGGTATCGGAATCCAGCTTCAGCACGGCGGTAAAGGCTTCGCTGGGCAGGGTCACGCTGCCCAGTTTGCGCATCTTCTTTTTACCGGCTTTCTGCTTTTCCAGCAGCTTCTTTTTACGGGTAATATCGCCGCCATAGCACTTGGCCAAAACATCCTTGCGCACGGCCTTGACTGTTTCGCGGGCAATGATCTTGCCGCCCACGGCCGCCTGAATGGGAATTTCAAACAAAGCGCGCGGGATGTTCTCCTTCAGCTTTTCGCAGATGCGGCGCCCCTTGGCGTAAGCGTTATCCGCAAATACGATCATCGAAAGCGCATCCACGATCTCGCCGTTCAGCAGGAAGTCTAGCTTGACCAGCTCGGACTGGTGCCAGCCCTCCCACGCATAGTCATAGCTGGCGTAACCGCGGCTGCGGCTCTTGATGGCGTCAAAGAAGTCATAAACAATCTCGCCCAGCGGAATCTGGTAATGCAGGTCCACGCGAGTCTCATCCAGGTAATCCATCGCAATCAGGGTGCCGCGCTTTTGCTGGCACAGATCCATCAGCGGGCCAACATAATCGTTGGGGGTGTAAATGTGGGCATCCACAAATGGTTCTTCCGCCTTGGCAATGCGGGCCGGGTCGGGATAGGCGGAGGGGTTATCGATCACTTCCACCGTGCCGTCCGTCAAGGTCAGCCGGTACTGAACACCGGGGGTGGTGGTGATCAGGTCAAGGTCAAACTCGCGCTCCAACCGCTCGGTGATGATTTCCATGTGCAGCAGCCCAAGGAACCCGCAGCGGAAGCCGAAGCCCAGGGCCGCACTGGTTTCCGGCTCAAAGCTCAAGGCGGCATCGTTCAGCTGCAGCTTTTCCAGCGCATCTTTCAAATCAGGGTAGTCGGCGCCATCGGCGGGGTAAATGCCGCAGAACACCATCGGCGTTACCTGGCGGAAACCGGGCAGAGCTTCCGCCGTGGGGGCTTCGGCCAGGGTGATGGTATCGCCCACGCGGGTATCGCGCACGGTTTTGATGGAGGCCGTCAGGTAGCCGACTTCACCGGCCTCCAGCTTATCGCAGGGGGCCAGGGCGGTAGCACCCATGTGGCCCACTTCCACCAGCTGGAAGGTTGCGCCGGTGTTCATCAGCTTGATGGTATCGCCGGGGCGCACGGTGCCTTCAAACACGCGCACATAGACGATAACGCCCTTGTAGCTGTCGTAAATGGAGTCAAAGATCAGGGCTTTCAGCGGGGCATCGGGGTCGCCCTGCGGGGCGGGAACATCCTGCACCACGCGTTCCAGCACTTCGCGGATATTGATGCCCATCTTGGCGCTCACGCGCGGGGCATCCATGCAGGGCAGACCGATGACATCCTCCACCTCTTTGGCGGCGGCATCCGGGTCAGCGCTGGGCAGGTCAATCTTATTCAGGATGGGCACAACTTCCAGGTTGTGGTCAATGGCCAGGTAGCAGTTGGCCAGCGTCTGGGCTTCCACGCCCTGGCTGGCATCCACCACCAGGATGGCACCCTCACAGGCAGCCAGGCTGCGGCTGACTTCGTACTGAAAGTCAACGTGGCCCGGCGTGTCGATCAGGTTGAACTCGTATTCCTTGCCGTCATCGGCGTGGTAGTGCATGGTAACGGCGCGGGCTTTGATGGTAATGCCGCGCTCGCGTTCCAGCTCCATGTCGTCCAGAATCTGGTCCTCCATGGTGCGCTTGTCCACGCTGTCGGTCAGCTCCAGAATACGGTCCGACAGTGTGGACTTGCCGTGGTCAATGTGGGCAATGATACAAAAGTTGCGAATATTGTCGCGTGCCATCAGGTCTCCTCCAAATCGTTCCAGATACGCACCGGCGCGCCGTCCCGCAGGTAAACACGGGGAACCCGGCGGCTGATGCCGCAGATAATTTCATAGTTGATGGTGCCGGTCTTAGCTGCAATGCTGTCGGCGGTATCTGCGCCGATCGCAGCGTTTTCAGGGCCGAATACCGTTACTTCATCATTCATTTTAACATCGGGGATGTCGGTCACATCCACCAGGGTCTGATCCATGCACACCCGGCCGATTATCGGGGCGGGCTTTCCGCGGATGCTCATAACCCCCGCATTGGGGTTGCCATTGCTGCCGGAAAGCGCGCGGGGGTAGCCGTCCGCATAGCCAACGCATACGGTGGCAACCTTGCGGGGTGTGTTGGCTGTGTAGGTGCGGCCATAGCTCACGCTCTCACCGGGTAAAAGGTCCTTCACAAATGCCACAACGCTTTTCAGCGTCATGGTGGGGCGCAGGCCGTCAAAATGCACTTCCGGGCTGGGGTCCAGCCCATACAGGATAATGCCTGCGCGGGTCAGGCTGTGGTGCCATTCCGGGTAGCGCATTTGTGCGGCAGAGTTGGCGCAGTGGATGGTGTGCAGGGCAACGCCGTCCGCCTGCAGCCGCTGCACGGTGCGCTCAAACAGGGCGTGCTGGGCTTGGGTGTAGGCTTCGTTTTCCGGCGTGGTGCTGTCTGCCACGGCAAAATGCTGGAAAATACCGCTGAAGTGCAGCTTGGGCAGGGTGGCGCAGCGCTCCATGGCAGCGATTGCCGCCTCAAAGTCAGAACGCACGCTGAACCCAATGCGTCCCATACCGGTATCAACCTTAAAGTGGCAGTGTACCTCCACGCCGGCGTTTTGGGCGGCAGCGGAAAGCGCCTTGGCATACTCTTCGGAATAGACGGTCTGGGTAATGCAGTTGAACGCCAGCTGATCCACCTGCAGCGGGTCGGTGTAGCCCAGGATCAAGATGGGCTTACTGATCCCGTGGCGGCGCAGGTGCCGCGCTTCGGCCAGGCAGCTGACCGCAAAAGCGGCTGCACCGTTTTCTTCCAGCCAGGGCCCGGCCACAGCGGCGCCGTGGCCGTAAGCGTCCGCCTTGACAACGCAGCACACCGGCGCGCCCACCGTCTTTTGGATCAGTGCCAGGTTGCTCTGCATAGCATCCAGATCAACCAATGCCCAACAATGCTTTTCGTACAGTTCGTTCGTCATTGCAATCCACCCCATTTCGATACAAAACACAACGGGGAATCTAGGGCAACACCGCACAATTCCCGCCTAACGGCTCAAGCACCGCTCCGGCGGCTGCGGCACGGCATCTGCGTTGCCAAAATGCTCGATAATGTCGGGTTGCGGTACCCGCATCGTACATCGGGGACAAAAGCCCCTCGCACTCTGCGACCGCTGCCCCTGCTTCGGTTCGCTGTTTCCGCCACTGGCGGCGCTCACCTTTGCAGCATCCAGTATTATCTGCGCTTTTGGCTTAGCAGCTGCCGCACCTCGCTCGCCGTATCGGCACTTAGAATTATGCGGTATTGCCCTAGCCCCGCGTGCGCCCGGTATGCAGCGGCCGCCAGCCGTCAATGCCGCTTTGCTGCAAAGCGTGCAGTGTTTTCTGACGGAAAGCCAGGTCATCCCGGCTCATCTGCTGCACAAACAATTTGGTCTGTTCGCGCACTGTGGCGCCATCAGCCGGGCAGCGGCTTTTGATGATGGGCAGCCCGGCGTGGTATACCGCGCTTTTTACCTCGCTTTCGGTGGCAAAGATCATTGGCCGGATCAGCGTAATGTTGCGCTGGTCCAGATAGGTCACGGGCGAAAAACACCCAATACGGCCTTCCCGCCAAAGGTTCATGTAAAAAGTCTCCACGGCATCATCCAGGTGGTGCCCCAGCGCCACTTTGTTGCAGCCAAGTTCCTGCGCGGCAGCGTGCAGTGCCCCGCGCCGCATTTTGGCACACAGCGCGCAGGGGTTCGGCTCTTTGCGGTAATCAAATACCACGGGGCCGATATCCGTGCGCCGTATTTCGTAAGGAATGCCTTCCTGCGCAAACAGGTCCGCAAGTGGCTGGTAGTCGGCTTCCACCCCGCCAAAGCGCGGGTCCAGCGTGACCGCCATGACCTCAAACGGAACGCCGAGATACCGCCGCAGGTGTCCCAGCGCCACGGTCAGTGCAACGCTGTCCTTCCCGCCGGAAACACCAACGCATACCCGGTCGCCCGGTGCGATCATCTCGTAATCCTGCACTGCCTTGCGCAGCAGACCCTCCAAGCGCTGCATGCCCGTTCCACCTTACCTTTATACACTCTAAGACGATACTATAAACATCGCTATTATAGCACATCCTGCTGCCCAATGCCAACAGCCGCAGCCAAATCGGAAGAATTTTATCAAAGCACCGCACAGGAGCTGCAAAAACAAAGCCGCGCCCGCGCCGCAGTTTGGTTGGCAAAGCAGGGCAGGGGAGAAAACCGGAAACTAGCAGACTGCACAAAGCGGGCAGAACACTTTGCTGCAGGGTACACAAAAACAGGTGCAAAAGGCAAAACAGTAAAATGCCGTTTGCGAAAACGTTAGAAAACAAGAGAAAACACAAGAAAACAAGAGCTACGCGAGAATAAAATGATTTTATTTGCAAAATCCCTTGACGAAACAGCGCGTATTTGCTAAAATCATACTTGCGCGAAATCAGCGCAGTGCCGTGCTGTGCATTGCGCTTTGAATAAACCGAAATGATTCGGATGCGTCACTATAAAGTATGGAGGATTCAAATCATGAGCACTACTCTCGCTAAGCCCGCTGAGATGGTCGACCGCAAGTGGTATGTTATTGATGCTGCCGGCAAACCGCTCGGCCGCGTTGCTGCCCAGGCCGCTGTCCTGCTGCGTGGTAAGAACAAGACTACCTTTACCCCCAATGTTGACTGCGGTGACCATGTCATCGTGATTAACTGCGACGAAGCTGTTCTGACTGGCAAGAAGCTGGAAAAGAAGTATCATCGCACCCATTCTGGCTGGATCGGCGGCCTGAAGGAAACCCAGTATAAGACCTTGATGGCTGAAGCCAGCGATAAGGCTATGACCTACGCTGTTAAGGGCATGGTTCCTTCCAACACCCTGGGCGCTAAGGCTATGACCCGCCTGCACTGCTACAAGACTGCTGAGCATGCACATGCTGCCCAGAAGCCCGAAGTTGTGGAATTTTGATAAGGAGGCAATAGAAGATGTACGAAACTAAACAGTATTTCTACGGCACTGGCCGTCGTAAGCATTCCGTTGCCCGCGTCCGCGTCTACAATGGCACCGGCAAGATTACCATCAACAATCGTGATATCGACGATTACTTCGGCCTGGAAACCCTGAAGCTGATGGTCCGCAGCCCGCTGGCTCTGACCAACACCGATGGCAAGTTCGACATCGTGATTAACGTTGTCGGCGGCGGTACTTCCGGCCAGGCTGGCGCTATCCGCCACGGCCTGTCCCGCGCTCTGTTGCAGTTCGACCCCGAGCTGCGCAGCACCCTGAAGAAGGCTGGCTTCCTGACCCGCGATCCTCGTATGAAGGAACGTAAGAAGTACGGCCTCAAAGCCGCTCGTCGCGCACCGCAGTTCAGCAAGCGATAATCGACAACTTCAAAATGCTAAAAAAGCCCGGAAATACGCTATTTCCGGGCTTTTTCTATGCCCCAAAATTCTGTCTGGCCTGTTCGGTTTTGATGGAATTTGAACGGAAATTTATGGGTTTATAGTGGTCAAATTACTGGTGGACAAGCCCATTTTGACCTCTTATGGGTTAAATTACTGGTGGACAATAGGAGCAAATGAAGTCCAATTTTGCCATCGACGGACGAACACATACTTGACTGATTTACATAGAGCCTTGGCTCATTCTTTGAAAACGAGAATGGGTCAAGGCTCTATTTTTTTTTTCGCCTGAAATCCGGCGAGACAAATTTGAGTAGGAGGTAACAGGTATGACGGATTTCAATCAGAAGACCCATGACACCGATGTGGGCAGTTATGGCGGACAGTCGAGGCAGATGACGGAGGTGTTCGAGAACCAAGAGTTTGGTTCGATCCGGTTGTTTCAGGAGGCAGGCAAGACATTCTTCTGTGCAAGCGACGTGGCGAAAGCGTTGGGGTATGTGAATCCCTACGCTGCAGTGAGACGCCATTGCAGAGGCCCCCTAACGAAACGTGAGGGGGTCGTTCAGAAGGTGAATCAGTATGGGGATGCTGGAGAGCAGGTCGTTGAAATCGCCTTTATCACAGAAGGTGATGTTTACCGGCTGATCGTTCACAGCAAGCTGCCATCGGCAGAACGATTTGAACACTGGGTGTTTGATGAAGTTCTCCCTTCTATCCGCAAGCATGGAGTGTATATGAGCGATTCCATTTTGGATCAGGTGATTCAGCATCCGGAGGTCATCTACACCCTGGCACAGGAGCTTGTAGCCGAGAGGGAGCAGCTTGAGGGTATCCGCAAACAGCTGGATGCGGCACAGCCCAAGGCAGACTACTTCGACACCTTTGTGAACTCGGAGGATTGTACCTGCATCCGGAATTTCTGTAAGGAAATCGGAATCCCGGAGAAGACGGCAGTGGCTCTCTTACTGGATCATCGCTATCTGTACCGCAGTCCGAGTGGCTGGCTGATGCCTTTTGCAGACAAATCTGCAAGGGGCTATTTTATTGTCCGGGATTGCTACGGCAGAAGCGGAAAACTGGTGCAGCAGACGAGAGTGACCTGCAAGGGAAAGAATCATCTCTTCAAGTTGTTTAAGAAATGGGGTGTGGTCGAATGACGCTTTTTACAGAGGGACGCCTTCAGGCGTTTGAACGCATGATGCAGGATACCGGCAAATACCATCGCCGAGAGGACAGCGAAGATCGTCCGCGCAAATGTCCGAAGAAAAAAGCGGAGCCTGCGAAAAAGGATGGTGAGCACCATGCCGGTATTCAGGGTTGAGAAGAACAGCAATTACACAACGATGTGCAATTACCACCTGCGCGATCAGGGTCTCAGCCTGAAAGGGAAAGGACTTCTCTCTCCATGCTGCTCAGTTTGCCAGACACATGGAACTATTCGGTACGGGGGTTATCTTCGATTACGCCGGATGGCGTAGATGGGAGTGCTTACGGCTCTGAAGGAGCTGGAGCGTCTTGGGTATCTGGAAAGGAACCAGCAGCGTGAGAGTAACGGTCGGATGGGCAGAGCGGAGTATGTGATTTATGAGATGCCAAGGAAAAAGCCGTGTTCGGAATCACCGTGTACGGAAAAGCCGTATACGGTAAATCCGGATACGGACACACCGGTTACGGAAAATCCCGCGCAATTAAGTACTAATAGAACAAGTACTAAAACAATCAATAAAAGAGAGAAGAAGGAAATCCAGCACCGGTATGGCTCATACGAAAATGTCCTTCTTTCTGACACGGAATACAGTAAGCTCCGGCAGGAGTTCCCAAGAGATTATCAGATGCGGGTTGAACGGCTCTCTGAGTATATGGCCTCCACCGGCAGGAGCTACAAAAATCACCTTGCCACAATCCGGAGCTGGGCAAAGAGAGAAAAGCCGAAGTATAACCCGGCAGACTACACATTTGAGGAAGGAGACAGCCTATGAGCGACATGGTGCCTGAAATTTTGAATGCGGCGTTGGATTCGCTCTTTACGCCGAAAGAACCCGGAGAGCGGGAATACCAGGGCGAGGACGGACTGCTGTATTGCCGGAATTGCCACACGCCGGTGCAGTGCAGGGTAAAGCTCTGGGGCAGAGACAGGATTGTTCCCTGCCTTTGCAGATGCCAGCAGGAGGCAATGGCGGAAAAGAAACGCCAGGATGAGCTGGTGGAGCGGCAGCGTAAAATCAGACAGCTGAAAGCAACGGGGATTCAGGAAAAGCATCTTCTGGAATGGAATTTTGCCGTTGCAGAAGACAACAAGGATATCCAGATGGCAAAACGCTATGTGGAGCAGTGGAAAAAGGTCAAGGCTGAAAACCTTGGCCTTTTGTTATGGGGAGATGTCGGAACTGGAAAGTCCTTTGTGGCGGCATGTATAGCAAATGCTCTGTTGGAACAGGGCATTCCGGTTTTGATGACGAACTTCTCCAAAATCCTGAATCAGATGGGAGCCATGTATTCGGAAGAGCGATACCGGTATATCGCTTCGTTTTCCAACTATTCTTTGCTGATTCTGGATGATCTGGGAATTGAGCGCAGCACCGAATATGCGCTGGAGCAGGTCTACGCCGTTATTGATGAGCGGTACAAGTCCGGACTTCCGGTCATTATCACAACCAATCTGAAGATTGCTGAAATCCGCAATCCGGAGGATGTGGCATACGCCCGGATTTACAGCAGGATTTTGGAAATGTGTACGCCGGTGCGAATCAGCGGAGAGGACCGCAGGAAGAGCATTGGAAAAGAAAAACAGCAGGTCGTTAAGGAGGTACTTGATTTATGAAGTGCAAGGCAAAAAAGGCGTTTTTCGCAGGTAAGAATGACATCTATCACCGCTGGAAGGAGGTTAAGAAGCTGAATGGCAAAAGCAAAAACCAGTATTACAACAGAAAACCGCAGTGGCTCAGCTGCCGACGCTGCGGCTAAGGAGAAGCGGACGGAGATGCCGCTTTCTGACCTGCATCCCTTTGAAGGTCATCCCTTTAAGGTGCTGGACGATGAGCTGATGGAACAGACCGTGGAGAGCATCAGGCAGATCGGTGTGGTATCACCGCTGATTGTACGGCCTGACCCGGAAGGCGGATTTGAAATCCTTTCGGGACACCGCAGGCTTCATGCAGCGCAGTTGGCAGGTTTGGAGACAGTGCCGGTCATCGTCAAGGAAATGGACGATGATGCGGCAATCATCTTTATGGTGGACAGCAACTTGCAGCGGGAAAATATCCTTCCCAGCGAGAGAGCGTTTTCCTACAAGATGAAGTTGGAAGCGATGAAGCATCAGGGACAACGCGGAGATTTAACTTCTGACCAAGTTGGTCAGAAGTCGTGGGCTGTGAACCAGTTAGCTGATGATGCGAATGAAAGTAAAACGCAAGTTCAGCGTTTTATCCGCCTTACCAACCTGATTCCAGAAATTCTGGACATGGTGGATGAGAAGAAAATCGCCTTTAATCCGGCGGTAGAGCTGTCTTACCTGAAACCGTCCGAACAGAAAGAATTTCTGGAGGCAATGGACTATGCACAGGCATCCCCATCCCTGTCGCAGGCACAGCGATTGAAAAAGCTCTCGCAGGAGGGCGACTGCACCTTGGATGCCATGTGTGAAGTGATGAATGAAATCAAAAAGGATGAGCTTGACCATGTGACGATTAAAAACGAGGTTCTTCGGAAGTATTTCCCGAAATCCTATACGCCGAAGCAGATGCAGGACACGATTATCCGGCTGCTGGAAAAGTGGCAGCGAAGTAAACAACGAGATATGGAACGATGAGAAGGAGATTTTTATGATGATGAACTTTAAGAAGAATCAGAACAACGCAGTGTGCAGCATGGATTGCAAGAACTGCCCGAACGGTGCATCGCAGCCGAATCCGATGGATGATTCCATGTTTGAGAAGTCCATTGCGATGCTTCATAACTGGGTGATGTTGGAGGCAATCCGTGAAGATCACCCGAAGGAACGCATTGTGATGGTGATCCTGCCGGGGGCTGGCGGCGAACTTCTGACCGAGGCTGGCAGTCGAGACATCTTTGAGGATGTTTACGATGAGATGGAGGCTGATCTGGTGGCAGATGGGGAACTGCTTCTCCATTATGATAAGAGCGATGTGATCGAGACTGACAGAACCCGCTATCTGTTGGGAGCTGCGGAGGTTTCGGAAATCGACCAGAACGGCAACGAATGCAGCATCAATCTGTTTACGCTGGAACGCACCATCGACTATGTGAACGAGAACCTGACGGTGGTTTCCATTGGCGGCGAGTTGGTTCCGGCACTGCGCCTGATCTAAGGAGGTGCCTATGAAGAAATTTGATGTGGAGATTACAGAGACTCTCCAGAGAAAGGTTTCCGTGGAAGCTGCCTCACAGGAAGATGCGGAACGCATGGTGACGCAGGCGTGGAACAATCAGGACTATGTTCTGGATTCCGGCGATTTCACCGATGTGGATTTCAAGACCGTGGGAGAACATGAATTGGCAGAGACCAGGACAATGGATGTGCTGCTGGTGCAGCCCAACGCCTACCCGAAGAAAATCAGCGTTGGCACGGAGCTGGAAGATTTGCAGGCAATGGTCGGCGGCGATATTGAAGTAACCTATCCATTTGAGGATGAAGTGGCCATTATTCTGAATGAATCCGGTAAAATCAATGGCTTGCCGCTGAACCGTGCGATTTACACCGAAGACGGGGATATGCAGGACATTTATGCCGGTGATTTTCTGGTGGTAGGGCTGACAGAGGATGACTTTGGTTCTCTGACTTCGGAGCAGATGCAGAAATTTGAGGAACAGTTCCATCAGCCCCAGATGTTCGTTCGTATGGGTCACAGCATCATGGCGATTCCGGTTCCGGATGACATGCTGAAGAAGATGGAGGAAAAGGCTGCAAAGCCCCAAGAAAAGAGCAAACCTGCACCGGACCGGGACAGTTTGTAAGGAAGGAGGCGGAGATTCATGCAGGAAGAAGTTGAAAATCGTACCGTCAATCTGGCAATCAGCACCACGAAATTGACCTTTCGCACCATCGTGAATGGCTATAATGCGTGGAAACGGCACCATCAGGCAAAGGTGGCTCAGAAAACAGCGCAGCTGCCGGTTGGAAAGCAGAGCATCAAAGAACTGATCGGTCAGAATCAGGGAGTCAGCAGTATCCCCATTGAGAAAACGGATTTGAAAGGCTTTGAACAGGTGGCACGGAAATATGGTGTGGATTATGCCATTACGAAAGACCAAAATGTAATGCCACCCAAGTACACGGTGTTCTTTAAGGCGAAGGATGCGGATGCACTGACTTCCGCTTTTGAGGAATTCACCAACCGAAAGCTGAAAACAAAGGAAAAACCGAGTGCTCTGGAGCAGCTTAACAAGCTCAAAGAGCTGGTTGCTGCAATTCTTCCGGATAAGGTTCGCCACAAAAGTCAGGAGCGTGATCTATGAGTAATAAGACAAAGAAGCAGCTGCTCCTGAACCTGCCGTACTTCATTGCCGGTCTTGTATGTACCAATCTGGGAGAAGCGTGGAGAATTGCCGAGGGCGCAGACATGTCTGAAAAGCTCCTCGGCTTTCTTTCTGCCCTGGGTGCAGCCTTTTCCAATCCGATGCCAAGTCTGCATCCGATGGATTTGCTGATTGGTGTGTGCTGCGGAGCGGGTTTGCGGATTGCTGTGTACCTGAAAGGCAAAAATGCCAAGAAATATCGCCATGGCATGGAGTATGGCTCTGCTCGTTGGGGTACGCAGAAAGACATTGAACCGTTTGAAGATCCAGTGTTTGCAAACAATGTGATTCTGACCCGGACGGAGCGGCTGATGATGGGCAACCGCCCGAAGAATCCGGCAAATGCCCGAAACAAAAACGTGCTGGTGGTGGGCGGCTCCGGCAGCGGCAAGACCCGGTTTTGGCTTAAACCCAACCTTTTACAATGTCACAGTTCCTATGTGGTCACTGACCCGAATGGTTACAATATAAGAGGATAGAGAACCGAAGCGTGTTACATATCTACTTCAACACGAAAATTACTTGATGAAGGGAGGTTGAAATCGTGGCGAAGAAAGAAGAAATCAAAATCACAGCTCTGTACGAGCGTTTGTCGAGAGACGATGAACAAGCTGGCGAATCGAACTCCATCCAGAATCAGAAAATGTACTTAGAAGAATATGCCCGACAGAAAGGGCTACGCAATATTAGGCACTTTTCTGACGATGGGTACTCCGGCACGAACTTCAATCGTCCCGGATTTACAGCCCTGCTTGAAGAAATCGAAGCAGGACGAGTGGAGACCCTTGTGGTAAAAGACCTATCCCGTTTTGGTCGTAATTATCTGCAAGTCGGTTATTATACTGAAGTTGTGTTCCCGAAAAAAGGAGTACGCTTCATTGCTATCAACAACAGCGTTGATAGTGCCAATCCCACAGACAATGACCTTACCCCGTTTTTGAATATCATGAACGAGTGGTATGCCAAAGATACAAGCAACAAAATCAAGGCAGTCTTTAAGTCCAGGATGCAGAAAGGCTTGCGTTGTAGTGGTTCTATCCCTTATGGCTACAAACGCACCAAGGACGATAAGCAGCAGCTTTATGTGGACGAGCCTGCCGCAGAGGTAGTCAGAAGAATATTCCGTATGGCTTGCCAAGGCATCGGAACTACTACCATTGCTGAAATACTGACAGCGGAGCAAGTGCTGATACCATCTGCCTATACTGCCAAGACCTCGCCGGAGAATTGCAGAAATAAGGATTACGCAGACCCCTACCGATGGAGTGCTACTACCGTTGGCTATATCCTTGACAGGCAGGAATATCTCGGTCATACCGTGTTGGTAAATCCATCTGCGAGAACTTCAAGACGAAGCAACGCAGACCTGCCACCGCTGATGAACTGATGATATTCCCGATACGCACGAAGCTATCATTGACCAAGACACTTGGGATATTGCAAGCAGAATGCGCTCTAAGAAAAAGCCGAGAGCCGCAAATGGCACTTACACCCACCGTCTTTCCGGTTTGGTTTACTGTGCCGACTGCGGAGGAAGAATGAGTTACAGCAGCCCCGAAGCCAAGCACAGCGAAAAGAACTATGATTCCGATTCCTCTTTCCAATGCGGCAACTACCGCAATAAAGGAACGGAATGTGTCTCCCACTTCGTAAAAACTTCGGTTCTGGAAGCCGCAATTTTACAGGCAATCCAAGCAGTCAGCAAATATGTCCTTGAAAACGAGGAAGAATTTATTGCCCAACTCAAAGCAGTCTGGAGCGAAAATAAATCCAAGCATACTGACATCGGACAACAGGAGCTTGAACAAGCAATGAAGCGAATGACCGAGCTTGACAACTTGATACAGAACCTCTATGAAAGCTCTGTTAAAGGCACTCTGCCGGAACGACAGGCACAGCGAATGATACAGCAGTACGATGAGGAACAAATCCTTCTTGAAAGGCGTGTCGAGGAACTGAAAAGCCAAATCCAGTATGAGGAAGTCAAGGAAGCTGAGACAGGACGATTTATCGCCCTTGTAAAGAAGTACAAGGACTGCGCTGAGTTGACCGACACAATGCTCTATGCGTTCATTGACAGGATTGAGGTTCACGAAGCCACAGGCGGACGAACAATCTACCGTCAGCAAGTCATTGATATTCATTTCAACTTCATCGGACACTTCTATCCCCCTGCGGAGACCATCACCGAGGAAGAACGCATTGCCGCTATTGATGCCGAGCATCAACGAAAGAAGCAAGAGAAAGGCAAGCGAGCTTACGAAGTCCAGAAACAGAAAAAGGCGGAATTGAAGAAAGCTGCCGAAGCAGGAGACCCGAAGCCATTGCAGAGCGTGAACGTCAGCTTGCCATGCAGCGTGAACGAAATCAACGCAGACAGCAGAAAATCAAGGAAGCCAGAGAAGCTGACCCGGAGTATATCCGTCAGATGGACGAGAAAGAGCGTATCAAGCGTGAAAAGCTGCTTGAAGCCGAACGCAAAAGGGCTGAGAAAGCCAACAGAAAAGCGAAGCTGTCACGAGCCGAACTGAAAGAAAAGGCTAAGACCGACCCCGAAGCCGCAAAGGAATTTGAAGCTCTGAAAGCGAGAGAAAACGCTACAAGCAAACGAAGCTATAAGCGACAGAAAGAGCGAATGGAAACTGACCCCGAATATGCTGCTTTGATGGCAGAACGCAGGGCTGAATATAACCGCAGACACACAGCCAAACGCAAGGCAGACCGTGAAGCTCTGGAAGAACAAGCCAAGACAGACCCCGAAGCAGCTAAGAAACTGGCTGAAATGCGAAAGTATCAGAGCGAAGCAACTGTTAGAAGCTATCAGAAGATGAAAGCTGATGCAAAAGCAGGAGACCCCGATGCTATTGCCAGATATGAAGCCCACCTTGCCAAACGCAGGGATGAATACCATCAAAAGAAAGCCAAAAAGGAGGATATTCCGGCATGAACGAACTGAACCCCAATCTCAACAAAGCAAATAAGGAGGTCACTATGGAATTGAACTTTATCAAATCCGGCGATTACTACATCCCCGACATCAAGTTGAAGAACCCCAATATCCGTCTCGGCAAGTGGGGACGGATGCGTAGAGTATCTGCGACAGGCACACCCCATCGTATTCTCTGAAATGGTACTGAGCGAAACACTCTATGAGCATTGTGCGGAGATTGAAGCCACCGCAAAGAAGCGAATGGATGTGATCTTGCCGCAGCTTATGAAGTATTACGGCGTGACGGAGCAACTGAAAGCCGAGAACCAAATTGAATGGGTGCGCCAGATGAACGCTTGTGTTGCACAGGCAGAGGAAACCATCAAGGGCGAACTGATCTACTGCGAATGAGCTAAAAAAGCCAAGCACAGACCCTACAATTTCATATCGTAAACCAAGCGACAGGTATTTCCTTGTGAAGTCTCTGTCGCTTTTAATTTTTCAAAATTCAAGGAGGAAAACACTATGAAGATGAACATTATGGAAAAGAAAGCTCTCTACACCTTTGGTTGTCCTAACCACAAGGCAACGATTGCCCGTTTGCGCCTGTTGGCAGCTATCACCCCCGACCCCGCCGCCGGAAAGCTGTTCTGCAATCTTGCAGCCAAACTGAGTGGCATGGGCGAAATGTATCGTTGTTTCTTCTACACACCTGAATGGAAATGGGAAGTTACTACGATGCAGAACTGACTATGAAGCTGGCAGAAGTCAGCACCTATGATATGGAGGGCGATTATGGCGAAGCTGACGAAGTATGAAAAGGAAACCATCGTTCTGTTCAACGAGGGTGAGGACACAGCACACATCCAGACCTACAATGCCGGATTGAGGAACAGACTGGCGGCGTTCTCCAAGAAGCACCCCGACCTTTGCCGATTGGAAAAGACCTACGAGCAAGGCGGCGTGTCCTATCTTCTGGACAAGTCCCGACTGTCCATCCGTCTGCAACCGCCAATGAGCGAGGAACGCAGACGAAAGGCAAGCGAGAACGCCAAGCAAAACGGTTTCAACAGTCACACGGAATAATGTAGCGTTTAAGGTTGATTTGCGGTCAAAATGTCGGGTCTGCATCCGATGTTTTGTCCGCAATTACATATCGAGGTGTAGAGAGATATAGGGAGTGCGAAAAACGGAAATATTCGGTTAATAAAGTGAAAACCTACACTGAATGTTCACATGCTATATCTTGAGATTGTCACAAAAATCAAGTAAAATATATGTGACAACCTGACAAACAGCGGCGATCTGGCTAACCGCCATATCGCCGCTGCTGCTTTCTTTCTCAAAAAACTTTTTTGAATTTTTTCAAGTTTTCCGCACATTTGATGTAGGAAAACCGTTATACATAGTGAAAGGAGGTTTGAACGCTATGGACTTAAGTGAACAGTATGACAAAATATACCGTTACTGCTATTTCAAAGTCCACCATTGCCAAACAGCGGAAGATATTACGCAAGAAACATTTTTGCGTTATTTCAGCAAAAATTTAAGTCTTGATAGCAGCAAAGAACTTCCTTACCTTTATACGATTGCCCGCAACTTATGTATCGAGGAATATCGCAAAAACAGCAAAGAAATTATAAGCGAAACAAACGATGATCCGGGTTATGACCCGACGGAAGAATGGATAAACAGCATTGCCTTGAAAGAGTTGATCTATAAACTCCCACAGGACGAGCAGGAGCTATTGCTGCTGAGATATGCAAATGAACTTCCAATTGCTTCAATATGTAAGATCACCGGCTTTCTCGTTTTGCTATATATCGCAAAATCTCAAGGATATTGAAATATCTCAAAACAGAGTTGCAGAGAGGAGGATTTTCGTATGAATAGAGGATTGAAAAAGCAAATCGCAAAGGCTTTTGATGCACCTGCGCCGAGGGACAAGGCACAGTTTGTTCGTTCGCTGCCCAGACCGCATATCAGTACCAAAGCATTTATATTCAGTCAAATCCCTTTCATTAAGAAAAGTATATGGCTGTTGTCCGTACTGATCGTTTTACCTGCGGTGTGGTGCTTCTTTCGCAAGCGAGAACACGGTATGGATCGTATCTGCTTTTACCCCATTCCTTGCCTTGCTTCTTATTACAGAGAGTGCAAAATCTACGCTGTATGGAATGAATGAATTGGAAATGGCTTCCCGCTTTTCACTAAAAAATATTGTGCTGGCAAGGCTGACCATCTTGGGTATTTTTAATTTTGCGATTTTCTGTATCATAATCCCAATCTGTCATATCGCAAATAGTATTTCCCTTGTGCAAACAGGAGTATATTTGTTTGTACCTTATTTGCTGACAACAAGTATCAGCTTGTATATTGTCCGCCATTTTCGGAATAAAGAAGCTATTTACGGTTGTATGGCAGTAGCTGTTTGTGTAAGTACGGCAAATATGACACTTCGATATGTGGCTAACTTTTTATTCCAAACAAATTATTTAGTCTGGTGGGTAGTGATCGCTCTACTCTTGATGATGTTTACGGCGAAGGAGCTTTATCAGACATTCAAGAAAACGGAGGGATTCCTATGGAACTTTGCATTGACAGACTGACAAAACAATATGAAAACAAAATAGCCGTTGACAGGGTAAGCTTGCAACTGACAAACGGCGTCTATGGATTGCTTGGAGCAAATGGCGCAGGAAAACAACCTTCATGCGTATGCTTTGCGGGATTTTGAAACCGACAGGAGGTACAGTAACCTTTGATGGGTTAGATGTTTCTTCCGAGGAATACCGGGCAGAGTTGGCTATCTTCCGCAGGACTTCGGGTATTATCCCGATTTCAGCGGTTGGGATTTTGATGTATATGGCATCACTAAAAGGATTGACAAAATTAGAAGCAAAAAGGAAAGCAAAAGAGCTTCTGGAATTAGTGAGCCTTTCCGATGTGGGCAAAAAGAAAATTGCAACCTATTCCGGCGGCATGAAGCAAAGGCTTGGCATTGCGCAGGCACTACTAAATGACCCGAAAATCATCATTTTAGATGAGCCGACTGCCGGGTTAGATCCCAAAGAGCGTGTGCGTTTCCGTAATTTGATAAAGGATTTAGGAAAGGACAGCATTGTTCTCTTGTCCACGCATATCGTTTCAGATGTTGAGCATATCGCAGATACGGTGCTTATGATGAAAGCAGGGCAAATCATTTACAACGGCTCCGCTGATGAAATTGAAAATTTAGAGGAATTTTACCTTGCAGAATTTGAGGAGGAGTGAGTATGTTTGCGCTGTATAAGTTTGAATTACGAAAAATAAACAGCAGGAAAATTGTCTGGATCACAGGCTGCGTGATGCTTGTGGGACTTCTCATTTGGGGCGTAGCAAGTGCTGTTCTGCCGCAGAGCAGAGAATATTCCGACAGTTCCTTAAATGGATATGAAGCAAACCGGGCAGAGCGTGAAGCTGCGGAATTGATCTCCGGCAGAGCCATAGACCAAACGCTGATTGATGAAATGCGCCCTGCGTATGAGAATTTTATTTTAATGGAAATTACAGAGAAGCACTCCCGTATTTAGATGTATATAATCTCATAGGCAGAACATTGGGGACACAGGCAAGTGCAGAAATATTAGAATGTGACAGCGAAGCATTTTATGAACGGCTAAATGCACAGTTAGAAGCAAATACTCCGGCAGGGTTAAGTGAAAGCATTTCATTTGACGAGCCGATTGTTTATCATGGATATTTTGATGGCTGGCAGCAGATCACGGATATGATGAAGTTTATTGCCTGTATGGAAATCATGTTTATCGCAATCTGCCTTTCCACGGTGTTTACTGTGGAGCACACCCGCAAAACAGATCAGGTCATTCTATGTACTCGGTTGGGCAAGAAAACTGTATGCCGCAAAATCCTTGCGGGCTTGACGGTTGGTATAGGCTTTACGCTGCTTCTCTCTCTGTTGATGTTTGGTATAGTCGCTTTCCTGTATGGATTTGATGGGTATAATACCATATTTCAATTTGTCTTGCTCCGTCCGTTTGATCTTACCATTGGACAGGCTGCTTTGATTTTGGTTGCGTTGTCCTTTGCCGGAGCTGCATTGGTGAGCCTGTTTACTATGATGTTTTCCGAACTGACAAAGAACAGCGTTGCCACGATTGGAACGATAACGGGTGTTATGCTTGTGACGATGTTTATTATGGAAATGCCCGCCAATCTGAAATTACTTTCAGAGATATGGTATCTGCTGCCGAGCAATTTGGTTTCGCTCAATGGTGCATTTCGTTATTCTGCACTTTCTGTTGGTGGCAGCACTTTGGCGGCATATCAGTATGCTCCATTTGTATACGCTGTTTTGGCTGTCGTTTTTGCCTTGATTGGAAAGTTGACATACAATCGCTATCAGATTAGTGGGAGATAAATAGTAAAACTTTTGATTTTGATGTAGTTTTTCGCTCTGGATTGCAAGTATATAGGTGAGGCAATAAAAATAGGAGGCTTGTGAAATATGAGAAAATACATAGCATTAGTTTTAACATTGGTCTGTGTTCTTGCTTTAGTAGGCTGTGAGAAGAATGACACCTACAAAATTAGAATTACTATACCCGCTGGAAGTACAGAAGCATTCGTTTATTCGGACGAAGAAATATCAGCAACGGGCAAAAGATAACCATTTCTTCTGGCGAGGGTTGGGGATACAGAGGTTGTTTTGTCACCAGTAAATGAAATGGTTGAAACTGGATATGTGGCAACATATCTAACTCCTGGACTGCCTGTTGAGTTTGATGCAATAACGGGCGAATGGTTCAAAATCGGTGTATCTATGCAAAATGATACCGACACAGACATAACGGTTTATGTTGAGGTTGAAGGTGTAGAAGTTAGAATTGAGTAAAGTTATTTTATAGTTTTTCTCCTAAACTTTCCGTTGAGTATGAAAAAGCAACTACTAAACAAAGCGTCGGTTGCAATACTTCTCAATGCGGCTATACACTATAAGCGAACAAGCAAAAGGAGGTTTGCATTATGGACGCAAAAGTTTGGCGCATTTATCGCAGCCATGCGAAAAGAAAAACATGACACAAATGGACTTGGCAAGAAAACTGCAAGTAACCGACAAGGCTGTTAGCAAATGGGAGCGTGGTTTGGGGTTTCCAGACATAAACACGATTGAGCCATTGGCTGACGCTTTGGGGTTGAGCGTATTGGAGGTTATGCGCTCTGAAAGAATAGTCGAAGCCGAGATCAGCCCCGATACTGCTGCCGTTGCATTGACTGATACCTTTGAACTTGTGAAATTGCAGCGCAAGGCTGAACGGAGATCAATTCTGAAAATTGCGGGCTGCATAGCCGCTGCTCTTTTCTTGATTTTCCTTATTGACGGTATGGGCTGGATGGGCTTTGCTTTTGCCTATTTTCCCGTAATCTGTTTGATTGCGAGTGTCGCACTTGTCATATATGGGATTTGGCGCAAGAAAAATAAACTGCCTTGCTTGCAGACATTCATCTTGGCTGGAGCGTTGATACTAATTCCAATCTGCATTGTTGTTTTGTTCTTCCTTGCGGGTGTTTTAGGTCTTGGGCCTGTGCCTAATTAAGAAAAGTAAATAATGACCAAGCCAAAGGCGATCAACCGTAAAAAGTTGGTCGCTTTTGTTTTGCCCATTTTTGAAAGGAGGTTGCCCCGATGCCCAATGAAGAATTGGAAAAACTGAAACAGAAGCAACACGGATTGAGAAGAAGCTGACCGCAGCCAAGCACAAGGAAAAGCAGTTGGAACACAAGCTGAAACAGTTGACCCGAAGCGAAAGAACCCACCGACTTTGCACTCGTGCCGGAATGTTGGAGAAGTTTCTGCGAGAGCCGACCTTGCTGACGGACGATGATGTGATGGAGCTTTGACTTTCATCTTCCATGACCAAGCCGTTCAAAGAAGCTGGACTTGCTGATTGAGAAGCGAGAAAAGAAACGACAACGGAGGACGGCGAGGTTTAACCCTCGTTAGAGGGCGCAATTATACACCACCTAAAGATGGTGATTGCGTTCTGCCGAAAGCCCTTGCAGAGCTTGATGATTTCCGCAAAAGTCCTTTGCTCAATCATCCAGAGGAAGCTACACTTCCTGCGCTGTCTTGCGACAGCTACCCCTTTGTGGACTTGCCGCCGATGAACTGATTGCCCGACAATCGAGATTGTCCGCAATCATTCACCGTCAGCAAGTTTATATTTTCACCCCGACCGTGCTGAAAAGTATCGGTCATTTTTTATTGCACCGAGAAAGGAGGTTCAATCAAAAATGCCAGTACCCCATCTGAACATACGAATTGTTCAGAGAAGTAAGGGCAGTTCTGCTGTTGCCGGAGCTGCCTACCAAGCCGGAGAAAAATTGTTTTCCGAGTACGACCAGAAAAACAAAGACCACCGCAGAAAGCAAAAGGAAGTGGTTTACACGGAAATCATGTTGCCGACCAATGCCCCACCCGAATATGCAGACCGAGCAACGCTCTGGAACTCTGCCGAGGAAGTAGAGAAACAATGGAACTCACAGCTTGCAAGGCGTTTCGTTGTTGCCCTGCCAAGAGAAGTGCCGATGGAAATGTATCCGCAGATGATGCAGGAATACTGCCGTGAGCATTTTGTATCAAAGGGAATGTGTTGTGATTTTGCAATCCATGACCCAGACCCACTGGGACACAATCCCCATTGTCATATCATGCTGACAATGCGAGCCATTGATGAAAATGGAAAGTGGATGCCCAAGAGCCGCAAGGTTTATGACCTTGACGAGAACGGCGAGCGTATCAAACTTCCGTCCGGCAGATGGAAAAGCCACAAGGAAGATACTGTTGATTGGAACGAACAGTATCACGCTGAGGAATGGCGACACGGATGGGAGGTTGTTCAGAATAAATATCTGGAGCTTGCCGGAAGTGCCGAGCGTGTGGATATGCGTTCCTATGAAAGACAGGGGTCTTGACATTATCCCGACAGTCCACATGGGAGCCGCCGTGTCTGCTTTGGAACGCAAGGGCATTGAAACCAATATCGGAAATCTCAACCGAGATATTAAAGCCGCTAACCGCATGATGAACGCTATCCGCAGCACCATTAAAAATCTGCGAAACTGGATTGCGGATATTGTGGCAGCTACCAAAGAAGCCTTTGCGGAAATGGAAGCGGAAAAGAAAAATGCTTCGCCCACTCTCTCCGAACTTCTCCGTGATTATATGAATCTGCGAAAAGCGGAGCGCAGCGAGTGGTCGAGGTACGGACAGCAGAAAGGCACAGCCGATGATCTGAAAGCTGTCTCCAAAGCTCTGATCTACTTGAAAGAGCATGAGCTGTTCACTCTGGAAGATTTGGACACAGCCCTGCAAGGCGTGAACGAAAAAGCCGGAGCAATCAATGCCGATATGAAGAAAGCATCTTCCCGAATGAAAGTCATTACCGGCATACAGAACGCCGTGGCAGATTGCCAGACCCACAAGGCAGTCCATGACAAGTATCTGAAAATCGGTTGGAAATCAAGGCAAGCCGCTTATGCTGAAAAGCACAAGGACGAACTGGACAGCTTCAATAAGGCATTCCGCTATCTCAAAAAGCAGGGCGTGGATTTGAATGTCAATCTGGATGCTCTGCAAACAGAGTATGACGGTCTGAAAGCAACCCACACCGAGCTTGCCGGACAGCTTGCTACCGTCAAAGAAGAATTACAGCCGATGAAAGATATTCGTTATTGGATTGGTAAAGTCCTCACGCCGGAACAGGCAGAGGTCGAGAAGAAGCCCGAACCGAAGCACTCTCTTACAGAGAAAATGAAGTTCCTGCAGGAGCAGGACAAGAAACAGCCGGAGCAGAAATCTCCGCAGCACAAACAGAAAAAACAGAATATGGAACTCTAACAGGCACTTGCCGTTTTCTCTTACGAAAATGTCGAGTGCCTTTTTTGTTTCCCGAAAGGATGATGCAATGAATGTATTTGAAGCAGTAAAAGGCAATGTTACCACCCGACAGGCGGCAGAGATGTACGGCATCCATGTCAACCGCAACGGCATGGCAGTCTGCCCTTTCCACAATGACAAAAATCCGAGCATGAAAGTGGATATGCGTTTCCATTGCTTTGCTTGTCAAGCGGACGGAGATGCAGTTGATTTTGTTTCCCGTCTGTTCGGACTGCCGAGCAAAGAAGCCGCTATGAAATTGGCTGATGATTTTGGTATTGGCTATGACAGCAAACAGAAACCGTCTGTCAGACCCAAAATAAGAGAACCTACCCCGGAACAGAGATACCAACAGGAAGAAAACCGATGCTATAAGGTGCTGACCGATTACTTCCACTCTCTCCGAGCGTGGAAACAGCAGTACGCACCGAAACAGCCGGGGGATGAATGGCATCCCCTGTTCGTGGAAGCCCTGCAAAGAGAAAGCTATATCGAATATCTGCTTGATATTCTCTTGTACGGCACTCCCGAAGAAAAGAAAGCTCTGGTTGCCGAGCAAAGAAAAGAGGTGATGAAACTTGAACAGCGATTTGCAGAAAGAAGATCTGCGCCAAGGCATAGCAGAAGTCAGAGGAAGTCTGGACTTGACCGATAGCGGAGCAATTAAGAACAGCATCCGAAATTGTCTGACCGTCTTTATGAAAGACCCACTTCTGCAAGGGGCTGTCAGCTACAATCTGTTGACAGAGCGAGTGGATATTGTGAAAACGCTATGGTGGAAAAAGCAAACTGCCACGCTGACGGACACCGACCTAAACTATCTTATGCTTTATCTGGAAGATAACTACGCTCTGACCAGCGAGAAGAAAATCCAGAAAGCAATCAGCATCGTAGCGGACAACAATAAGTACCACCCTATACAAGACTATTTGAACAGTCTGGAATGGGACGGCACAGAACGCATCCGCTATGCTCTGACAAAATTTCTCGGCGCAGAGGAAAGCGAGTATGTCTATGAATGTCTGCGACTGTTCATGTTGGGAGCGATTCACCGAGTATTCAAACCCGGCTGTAAATTTGAAGTCATGCTCTGTCTCGTTGGTGGGCAAGGTGCAGGAAAGTCCACTTTCTTCCGACTGCTTGCAGTCAAAGATGAATGGTTTTCCGATGATCTCCGCAAGATTGACGATGAGAATGTATATCGCAAGATGCAGGGGCATTGGATAATCGAAATGTCGGAAATGATTGCCACAGCCAATGCCAAGAGCATTGAGGAAATCAAATCCTTTATCAGCAGACCGAAAGAGACCTATAAAGTGCCGTATGAAACCCATCCGGCAGACAGGCTCAGACAATGTGTGTTTGGTGGCAGCTCCAACACTCTGGACTTCCTGCCCCTTGACCGTTCCGGCAATCGTAGGTTTATGCCCATCATGGTAAATTCCGAACGAGCCGAGATTCACATTTTGGAAGATGAAGCCGCATCGAGAGCCTACATTGATAAGATGTGGGCAGAAGCCATGTTCATCTATCAGAACTTCCCGTTGAAGCTGACACTATCAAAGGCTATGGAAAAGGAACTGCGAGAACTGCAAAAGCAATTCATGCCGGAGGACACTAAGGCGGGACTGATACAGTCTTTCCTTGATAACTACAATGGCACACAGGTCTGCTCCAAGCTGATCTATGCCGAAGCTCTGAACCACGCCTTTGACGAGCCGAAGCAATGGGAAATCCGAGAGATAAACGAAATCATGAACAACAGCATTGACGGATGGAAAGCATTTTCCAATCCCCGTATCTTTGCCAAGTACGGCAGACAGCGAGGATGGGAACACATCAAGCCGCCCGACAACGGGCTATCAGCAACGGACGGGAATTTTACTGACGGTTTTCGTGAGTTGACCGATGAAGAACTCAGTCAGATGGAGCTTCCGTTCTGAAAATGCTGCCCCCGTTGCATGGCTGGTTGCAATCCCGTTGCCGACCCCGTTGCCGGGCAAATCCCTTAAAAGTCCTTGCTGCACAAGGCTTTTTCTTTCTCCAGCAACGAAAGCAACGGAGAAAATCAAAAAGAAATAAATAATAGTATAAAGAGCCAGATAAGGTGTTTTACAGGTTTTTTGAAGCCCGTTGCCGGACTTCGTTGCCGACACACCCTGTCTGGCTTTTTCCATTTCAAGGAGGTATCGCATGAACCAGAACACAAACACCACAAAGAAACCCAAGGCAACTCCGGCAGGAACATTCAATATGAGGATGGGCAACACCACCTATGTCATCGGCGTTCATTTCAGCAAGACGAGCAAGGACACTCTGGAGGATAAGATGAAGCGACTGATGCGTGATGATGTAAGAACAGCAAATTTCTAAATTGAAAATTGTTTGTGACTTTTCCGTTTTCTATCTTGACAGAACGCTCCCGAAAGGCGATATCGTAATCGACTGCGGCCAAGCCCTTTTGAAGAACGGATACAGTATCCGGATCTTTAACACCATCAATTTCAGAAAGTCGATGCATTATAATCCCTTCGCGTATATTCACAGCGAAAAGGATATTTTGAAGCTGACCACAACCCTCATTGCCAACACCAAAGGGGACGGCAAGGCCGGTGACGAATTCTGGACGAAGGCAGAGACCTTGCTGTATTGTGCTTTGATTGGTTATATCCACTATGAGGCACCGCTGGAAGAGCAGAACTTTGCAACGCTGATTGAATTCCTGAATGCGATGGAAGTACGCGAGGATGATGAAACCTTTCAGAATCCAGTGGATCAGATGTTTGAAGCTCTGAAAAAGAAAAAACCGAACCACTTTGCTGTCCGCCAATATGCCAAGTTCAAGCTGGCGGCGGGCAAGACCTTAAAGTCGATTCTGGTGAGCTGCGGCGCACGTCTTGCTCCCTTCGATATTGAGGAAGTCCGTGATATCACTATGTACGATGAGCTGTCGCTGGATACGGTGGGAGATAAGAAAACGGCTCTGTTCCTCATTATGAGCGATACAGACCCGACTTTTAATTTCCTGATTTCCATGATCTATACACAGCTGTTTAACCTGCTGTGCGAGAAAGCGGATGATGTCTACGGCGGCAGATTGCCGGTGCATGTGCGCTGCCTGATTGATGAGTGTGCGAACATTGGTCAGATTCCGAATCTGGAAAAGCTGGTAGCCACCATCCGATCAAGAGAAATCTCGGCGTGTCTGGTGCTTCAGGCACAGAGCCAGTTGAAGGCAATCTACAAGGACAATGCCGATACCATCATCGGCAATATGGATTCCCGTATTTTTCTTGGCGGTTCGGAGCCGACTACGCTGAAAGAGCTGAATCAGGCACTGGGGAAAGAAACGATTGATCTGTACAACACTTCCGATACCAGAGGTAATAGCCCATCCTACGGCACCAATTACCAAAAAGTTGGGCATGACCTGGCCTCGGTGGATGAACTGGCTGTGTTGGATGGCGGTAAGTGCATTTTGCAGCTGCGCGGTGTGAGACCGTTCAAGTCAGATAAATATGATCTGACCCAGCATCCGAACTACAAGCTCACTGCCGGTGCTGATAAGAAAAACACGTTCAGCATCGAGGCGTTTCTTGACCATCGGCTGAAACTCAAGCCCGGTGATAAGTACGAAGTGGTTGATGCAGATCATGCCAAGTAAGTTCGTTCCGGTGACGAAGATGTCATAGGTGTGCTGTTGGCAACAGAATAAGAAGGGGCGGCGAGCTGCCGCCTCTTTACATAGCCAGGTTTCTGATTGGGATTGGAAATCTGGCTATATGTTTGCCCATTTGCAGGTGCACATGCAGATGGAAAATCACTATTCATCAGCCCATAAGGGCGCAACGTACAAGGAGGTACACATTTATGGCATTTTTCAACAGCGCAGTAACCGTTCTTCAGACCCTCGTTATCGCACTGGGTGCCGGCCTCGGCATCTGGGGAGCGATCAACCTGCTGGAAGGCTACGGCAACGACAACCCCGGTGCCAATGCTCATGTACGGTAAAGAAGCAAGCAACCGAAAACAATAGATAGACCGCCAGCACTACACTATTCCGAACCAAAGACCAAAAGATAAGCATTTTGAGAAAATCTAAACTTTTGGATTTTCCTACAATGCCGACTACGGCGGAATCCCTCCCACTCCTTATATATTTCTTTCTGTATACATTGAATTTGTATTTAGTAAAATGCAGACAACACCACGGATCGGCTTTTGGCTGGACAATTCCAACCAAACACCGCAGCAGACAGTAGAAACCATTCTGAACGTTAGGAAGCCGGTATGATTGTTACATATAAGGGGAAGAAAAATTTCTTTTAGATACTTGTTTTCCTAAAACTGATGTGATATAATAATTCCATTCCAGAAAAGGAGTAAAAAATATGCGGCAAGGTATTCTTAAATAAAACTATAATCAAATAGTGGGAACAAAGGATTATGATAGTCCCTTTTGTAGGGGCTTAGTTTTTTGTACCCAATTTAAGAATACTTTTGCCTTATCAATTTTGACATATCCCCAAAAACAGCACTCACAAACAGGTGTATGCTGTATATGTGTATGTCCGCAATTATCATCCCCAGTGGTAAAAGTATTTTACTGTTGGGATTTTATGCTTCGGGGCAGTAAAGGGAGGACAATCACATGAAAATAATCAATATTGGAATTCTTGCCCATGTAGACGCTGGAAAGACGACCTTGACGGAGAGCCTGCTATATGCCAGCGGAGCCATTTCAGAACCGGGGAGCGTCGAAAAAGGGACAACGAGGACGGACACCATGTTTTGAGCGGCAGCGTGGGATTACCATTCAAGCGGCAGTCACTTCCTTCCAGTGGCACAGATGTAAAGTCAACATTGTGGATACGCCCGGCCACATGGATTTTTTGGCGGAGGTGTACCGCTCTTTTGTTTTAGATGGGGCCATCTTGGTGATCTCCGCTAAAGATGGCGTGCAGGCCCAGACCCGTATTCTGTTCCATGCCCTGCGGAAAATGAACATTCCCACCGTTATCTTTATCAACAAGATCGACCAGGCTGGCGTTGATTTGCAGAGCGTGGTTCAGTCTGTTCGGGATAAGCTCTCCGCCGATATTATCATCAAGCAGACGGTGTCGCTGTCCCCGGAAATAGTCCTGGAGGAAAATACCGACATAGAAGCATGGGATGCGGTCATCGAAAATAACGATAAATTATTGGAAAAGTATATCGCAGGAGAACCAATCAGCCGGGAAAACTTGTGCGGGAGGAACAGCGGCGGGTTCAAGGCGCCTCCCTGTTCCTGGTCTATTATGGCAGCGCCAAAGGGCCTTGGCATTCAACCGTTGATGGATGCGGTGACAGGGCTGTTCCAACCGATTGGGGAACAGGGAGCGCCGCCCTATGCGGCAGCGTTTTCAAGGTGGAGTATACAGATTGCGGCCAGCGGCGCATCTATCTACGGCTATACAGCGGAACGCTGCGCCTGCGGATACGGTGGCCCTGGCCGAGAGAAAAGCTGAAAATCACAGAGATGCGTATTCCATCCAAAGGGGAAATTGTTCGGACAGACACCGCTTATCCGGGTGAAATTGTTATCCTTCCAGCGACAGCGTGAGGTTAAACGATGTATTAGGGGACCCAACCCGGCTCCCTCGTAAAGGTGGCGTGAGGCCCCTCCCCATGCTGCGGACATCGATTGCGCCGAAAACGGCAGCGCAAAGAGAACGGCTGCTGGACGCTCTTACGCAACTTGCGGATACTGACCCGCTTTTGCGCTGCGAGGTGGATTCCATCACCCACGAGATCATTCTTCTTTGGGCCGGGTGCAGTTGGAGGTTGTTTCCGCTTTGCTGTCGGAAAAATACAAGCTTGAAACAGTGGTAAAGGAACCCACCGTCATTTATATGGAGCGGCCGCTCAAAGCAGCCAGCCACACCATCCATATCGAGGTGCCGCCCAACCCGTTTTGGGCATCCATCGGACTGTCTGTTACACCACTCCCGCTTGGCTCCGGTGTACAATACGAGAGCCGGGTTTCGCTGGGATACTTGAACCAGAGTTTTCAAAACGCTGTCAGGGATGGTATCCGTTACGGGCTGGAGCAGGGCTTGTTCGGCTGGAACGTAACGGACTGTAAGATTTGCTTTGAATACGGGCTTTATTACAGTCCGGTCAGCACGCCGGCGGACTTCCGCTCATTGGCCCCGATTGTATTGGAACAGGCATTGAAGGAATCAGGGACGCAACTGCTGGAACCTTATCTCCTTCACCTCTATGCGCCCCGGAATATCTTTCCAGGGCTTATCATGATGCACCGAAATACTGTGCCACCATCGAAACGGTCCAGGTAAAAAAGGATGAAGTTGTCTTTACTGGCGAGATTCCCGCCCGCTGTATACAGGCATACCGTACTGATCTGGCCTTTTACACCAACGGGCAGAGCGTATGCCTTACAGAACTGAAAGGGTATCAGGCCGCTGTCGGCAAGCCAGTCATCCAGCCCCGCCGTCCAAACAGCCGCCTGGACAAGGTGCGCCATATGTTTCAGAAGGTAATGTAAAGATACATAATCGTCAAGACGGCAACAATCAGAAGTTATGGAGGGTAACAATGGAATATAGTGACGAACCACCGGACAAGTCATAAAAACTGAATACCAGCCGCCACCGACGCGGCCAGCGAAAGCAGTAAGTCTTGAAAAAGATTTACTGCTTTTTTTGTTTTCCGTCTCCGCTCCCGGCCATTTTGCCCCCTGCCGGTTGTAGTAGTAAGCGAGGAGGGAATTTTTCTGCCCTGGTGTTTGGCATTTGGAGCATTTACCCGTAGTAGAGGGCAAAGAGAAAGGATTTCTCCAACACCGGGTAGAAACCACTGCGTCCGGTGTCATTTTAGCGAAAGCGGGCAGGAATGCCCTTTACAGGATTAGTAGTAGCAGAAAAAGAGAAACAAACTTTTGTGGTTGCAGTTTTCCAAAAAAGTGGCGGACGGAAGTGAGAGAAAGTTTGCAGTCACGGAGAGCAAGTTTCTACCACGGTGCCAAAATCCGCAATTCTGCGGTTTTGCCCCTCGCGGGAAACTTGTTGGGGAGTGCCTTCCCCAAACCCTGCTATGCGGCTTGCGCCGCTTATCCCCGCCGCGCTCATGCGGCAAGAAAGGAGGTCACGACCATGCGAAAGAAATACAACACACCCCACCGCAGCCGCGTTGTGAAAACCCGGCTGTCCGAAGATGAATACGCCGACTTCACAGCGCGGCTTGCGCCCTATGGTATCAGCCAGTCGGAATTTCTCCGGCAGGCGATACGGCGCACCACCATACGCCCCGTTATCCATGTGTCGGCGGTCAATGACGAACTGCTCTCCGCTGTCGGGAAGTTGGCCGCCGAGTACGGCAGGATCGGCGGCAACCTCAATCAGATAGCCCGGTATCTGAACGAGTACGGCGCACCCTACCATGCGCTGTCCGGCGAGGTACGCGCCGCCATAGCCGACCTTGCCGCCCCTGTATGAAGTCTTACAGAAAGTAGGTGACGCGGTTGGCAACACTCAAGCATATCAACTCTAAAAACGCCGACTACGGAGCCGCCGAACAATACCTGCTTTTTGAGCATGACGAGTTTACCATGAAGCCCGTCCTTGATGAAACCGGCAGGTTTATCCCCGCGAGGACTGCCGGCTGTCCACGCTGAACTGCGGCGGGGAGGATTTTGCCGTTGCGTGTATGCGAGCAAATCTCCGTTACGGGAAGAACCAGCGGCGGGAAGATGTGAAAAGCCACCACTATATCATCAGCTTTGACCCACGGGACGGCCCGGACAATGGCTTGACCGTAGACCGGGCGCAGGCATTGGGCGAGAAGTTTTGCGCCGAGCATTTCCCGGCCACCAAGCCCTTGTATGCACCCACCCGACGGGCATAACCACAGCGGAAATATCCATGTGCATATCGTCATTAACAGCCTGCGGATTGAGGAAGTGCCGTTCCTGCCCTACATGGACAGGCCAGCCGACACGAAAGCCGGTTGCAAGCACCGCTGTACCGACGCGGCCTTGCGCTACTTCAAGTCCGAAGTCATGGAGATGTGCCACCGGGAGGGGCTTTACCAAATCGACCTCTTGAACGGCAGCAAGAACCGCGTCACAGACCGGGAGTATTGGGCGCAGAAAAAGGGACAGGCCGCGCTGGACAGGCAGAACGCCCCCATGATTGCAGGCGGTATCACGCCCCGGCAGACCAAGTTTGAAACGAACAAGGAAAAGCTGCGGCAGACCATACGCGCCGCGCTGTCGGCGGCGGCCTCATTCGAGGACTTTTCCTCTCTGCTGCTGCGGGAGGGCGTGACCGTCAAGGAGAGCCGGGGGCGACTTAGTTACCTTACGCCGGACAGGACGAAGCCCATTACCGCCCGGAAGCTGGGCGACGACTTTGACCGCGCCGCTGTCCTTGCCGTTTTGGAGCAGAACGCCGCCAGAGCCACAGAAAAGGCCACAGCCATACCCGAATACCCCCGGCAGGGGAAACCCGGCATACAGCCCACAAAAAACCAAAACCGCCCTGAAACAGGACGGCGTGCAGCGGCTTGTTGACATCGAAAAGAAGCTGGCCGAGGGCAAAGGCCGGGGCTATGAACACTGGGCGACCATGCACAACCTCAAACAAATGGCCGCGACGCTGAATGTATCAGGAATACGGCTTCACTTCCCCGGAGCAGTTAGAAGCCGCCGTTGATACCGCCTATCAGGAAATGCGCCAGACCAGCGGCGAACTGAAAGCACTGGAAACGAAGCTACAAGAGAAAAAGGAGTTGCAGCGGCAGGTACTTGCCTATGCAAGACCAAGCCCGCCCGCGACGGGCTGCGGGCGCAGAAATCGCAGAAAGCCCGTGACGCATACCGGCAGGCGCATGAAAGTGATTTTATCATAGCCGACGCAGCCGCCCGGTATTTCAAGGCGCATGGCATTACCAAGCTGCCCGCCCGGAAAGCGTTGCAGGACGAGATCGAGCAGCTTGTTTCCAAGAAATCCGGCCTGTATAACACCTACCACGAACAGAAGCAGCGGTACACGGAGTTGCAGACCGTCAAGCGGAACATCGACCAGATTTTGCGCCGGAACGAGCCGCACCGCAGAAAGGAGCAGAGCCATGAGCGATAAGTTACCGAGAATGGACTACCGCCAGCATCGGCGGCGCGGCGGCTGGTACAGGAGTGTTGTAACTACGACGAGGGAAACTGCCTGCTGTTAGACGACGGGGAGCCTTGCGTGCGTCCAGAGCATTTTCCCTCATGTGCCGCTGGTTCCGTGTGTTGTTCTGCCCCTTGACGGGGAACTGGCCGCAGCCCTCTTGCACCGAGGGAGCCGGAAACGCTGCGCCGTCTGCGGGGCGGCATTTGTCCCCAAATCCAACCGGGAAATACTGTCGGCTGCGCCGGACGCATGAAGAAAATCAAAGCCGCCGAGAGAAGCGGAAACAAAGGCAGAAATGTCACGCTTTAGAGCCTTTCAAACCCGCATAAATCAAGGCTTTTTTCGTGGGTGTCAAAGGGTACGCGATACATTTATCCTTTTCCACCGGAAACGCCGTTCTAAGGCGTGACAAAACGCCAAAATCAACCCGAAACACAGGGAGGTGATACTATCGCTGATTATATCATGGCAGACACGCCGCTGCCTATCTATCTGCCCTACCCCCGTTTCCTGCTGAAAATGGAGATTTCCCAGACCGCCAAGCTGCTGTATTCGCTGCTGTTAGACCGTTCCACACTTTCCCAGAAGAACAAGTGGCAGGACGACGAGGGCAGGATATATATTATCTATCCCATCGCGGAGATAGCCGAAATACTGGATAAGGGCAGCACCACCATAAAGGGGGCGCTTAATGAACTGGACATGGCGGGCTGCTGGAACGGGAACGGGCGGCTTCTCCGCACCGAACCGCCTATATGTGAAAGTGCCGCGTGTACAGGTACAGTTTTCCGACCAACTGATGGCCGGAAATCCGACCCTCATAGAGCCGGAAAACCGTCCTACTGATGGTCAGAAAACCGACCTTATGATGGTCGGAAAACCGTCCCCTAACCAAACTACTATAAACAACCTTACAGAGAGCCAAACAATGGGAGTGGTGGCCGCCCGCGCCCTATGGCCGATACCAGAATATTTTCTGTCGCAGACCGAATACGACGAGTTGCAGGCAGAGTACCCCGACAGGTTGGAACGGTTCATCGAGGAAATGAGCCGCTACCTTGCCGCCAACGGGAAAAGTTATCAGAACTATGCCGCCGCCCTGCGGATATGGGCGGGGAACGACAAAAAGAAAGCCCCGAAAAAGGGCATACCAGACTACTCATGCAAGGAGGGCGAGAGTTTATGAAGAACGAAATCAACGCTGTTTTGGAGAATATGACGGCCACCACCCCGGAGCCGGAGGACTACACCGGCGAGGACGGTTTACTGTACTGCGGCAAGTGCCGCAAGCCGAAAGAAGCCTATTTTGCGCCGGATAAGGCTGCTATCTTTGGCCGTGACCGCCACCCGGCAGAGTGCGACTGTCAGAGAGCCGCCCGCGAGGAACGGAGGCCGCAGAGAAGCGGCGCAGGCACCTTGACACCGTGGAGGAACTGAAACGCCGGGGCTTTACCGACCCCACCATGCGGGACTGGACTTTTGAGAACGACAACGGCAGAAATCCGCAGGCCGGGATTGCCCGCCGGTATGTGGAACACTGGGAGGATATGCGAGCCGACAATATCGGCTGCCTGTTCTGGGGCGGCGTGGGAACCGGAAAAGCTACCTTGCGGGCTGTATTGCAAACGCCCTCATGGAGAAAGAAATCCCCGTCCACATGACGAACTTTGCCCTTATCCTCAACGACCTTGCCGCCAGCTTTGAGAACCGCAACGAGTACATTTCCCGCCTTTGCCGCTATCCGCTGCTTATCCTTGACGACTTCGGCATGGAGCGCGGCACCGAGTATGGATTGGAACAGGTTTTCAATGTGATTGACAGCCGTTACCGTAGCGGCAAGCCGCTGATCGTCACGACCAACCTCACGCTGGACGACCTGCGGAACCCGGAGGACACCGCCCATTCCCGGATTTATGACCGCCTGCTTTCCATGTGCGTCCCGGTACGCTTTACCGGCGACAACTTCCGGCAGGAAACCGCGCAGCGGAAAATGGAGAGCATGAAGAAACTGATTACCGACTGAAAGGAGTATTGCCTATGGCAGATAGACAGCAGCACGACACCCGCACCACCCGCCGCCCCGACTGCGTGACGGAAATCCGCATGGGCAATTCCGTCCTTGTCGTGTCCGGCTATTTCAAGAAAGACACCACGACCACCGCCGCCGACAAAATGGCGCGGGTACTGGAAGCGGAAGCCGCTGCTACACAAAAATCGGCAATTTGACAAATCATAAAGAAGCTGATTTTACACTTTTGCCGCTATACAGCCGCCCTATTCCGTGGTACAATGAAACCACGGAATAGTGGGGCTGGCTGTCGGAAACGGAGGATTTTATGTTAAGACAAGCCACCCAAAACCTCATTACCGCCCTTTATCCGAGATTGTCCCATGAGGACGAATTGCAAGGCGAGAGCAATTCCATATCGAACCAGAAAAGGATTTTGGAAACCTACGCCAAGCAGAACGGCTTTACCAATCTGCGCTGGTACACCGACGACGGCTTCTCCGGCGCAAACTTTCAAAGACCCGGTTTTCGCCATGCTTGCAGACATTGAAGCCGGGAAAGTGGGTACGGTCATAGTCAAGGACATGAGCCGGTTAGGGCGAAACTACTTGCAGGTAGGGTTTTACACGGAAATGCTGTTCCCCCAAAAGGGAGTGCGTTTTATCGCTGTCAACGACAATGTGGACAGCGCAAACGGCGGCATGGACAACGATTTTACCCCTCTGCGAAATCTGTTCAATGAATGGCTGGTGAGAGATACGAGCAAGAAAATCAAGGCAGTAAAACGAGCAAAAGGCATGAGCGGCAAGCCTGTTACCAGCAAGCCGGTCTATGGCTACCTCATGGACGAGGACGAGAACTATATCGTTGACGAGGAAACCGCGCCGGTTGTCCAGCAGATATACCAGCTTTGCCTTGCCGGGAACGGACCGACCAAGATTGCCCGTATGCTTACGGAGCAGCAAATCCACGCCGGGGACGCTGGAATACCGCAGGACGGGCAGCACCCGCCGCTACCACCCCGGCTATGAGTGCAAGTGGGCGACGAACACCGTCGTGCATATCCTCGAAAACCGGGAGTACACCGGCTGTCTGGTGAACTTCAAGACGGAGAAGCCCTCTTACAAGGTCAAGCACAGTGTAGAGAACCCCGTGGAGAAGCAGGCCATTTTTGAGAACCACCATGAGCCTATCATAGACCGGGAAACATGGGAGCGCGTGCAGGAGTTACGCAAGCAGCGCAAACGCCCGAACCGCTATGATGAAGTGGGGCTGTTCTCCGGTATGCTGTTCTGCGCCGACTGCGGCCATGTGATGTACCAGCAGCGGTATCAGAACAAAACCCGCAAGCAGGACTGTTACATCTGCGGCAGCTACAAGAAGCGCACCCGCGACTGTACGGCGCACTTTATCCGCACCGACCTGTTGACCGCCGGTGTCCTCTCCAATCTCCGGCAAGTAACGGAATATGCCGCCAAGCATGAGAGCCGCTTTGTGAAGCTGCTTATCCAGCAGAACGAGATCGGCGGCAAGAGAAAGACCGCCGCAGCCACCAAGCAGCTTGAACAGGCGCAGGAGCGCATTGCCGAAGTGAGCCGCATTATCAAGCGGCTGTATGAGGACAATGTGAACGGCAAAATCAGCGACGAGCGTTTCATGGAACTGTCGGCAGACTATGAGCAGGAACAGCGGGAACTGAAAGACCGCGCCGCCGCTTTGCAGGCCGAACTGGACAAGTCGCAGGCCGCCACCGTCAACGCGGAAAAGTTTATGGGTATCGTCCGAAAGCACCTTGCCTTTGAGGAACTTACCCCCACCCTCTTGCGGGAAATGATTGAGAAAATCGTCGTGCATGAGTGTAGCTATGACGAGAACGGCACCCGCAGGCAGGACATTGAGATTTATTACAGCTTTGTCGGCAAGATTGACTTGCCCGAAGCCTAACGCCCGACCTATCCGACACAATGGCCAAGTGCCGGATAGGAACGGCAAAATTTTTTACACTTCTATTACTTCTTTATCACACATAAGCAAAGTCTCAGGGCATGAAGCAGCTGATGGCCGGTGGCGGTGTAGCACTGATCGGCACGACTCTGGTGCCGCTGCTTTCCGGTCTGTTCGGTTAAGCAAAGGCTGTCGGAGCGAAGATTCCGACCGGGCGGCGAAAGCTGCCTGTTACATAGTCAGGTGCAGGCAATCTCCGCAGCTGGCTATTTTCTGCGCTCTCCGGCAGGTGCACATGTTGGAAGTATGGCGCAGGACCGCAGTTTAGAATCGCACGGCTGATAGGCCGGACAAGTTACAGGAGGACAAATCTATGGCGTTTCTTACTACAACTGCATCGGCACTGTCTCTTTTCTCACAGCTGTTCATGCTTCTGTCCCGGATGGCGAAGCTGTTCGGCGTGTTTGCGTAAGGAAGGAGGCGGCTCATGCAGAGTATCCTTGAACAGATCACAGATTGGCTCAAGAGCATGATCATCAGCGGTATCATGGGAAATCTTTCAGGGATGTTCGATTCGGTCAACCAGCAGGTTGGACAGATCGCAGGCGATGTGGGAACCACACCGGCGAACTTTTCACCTGCGGTTTTCTCTATGATCCGTAACATCTCGGAATCCGTGATCCTGCCCATTGCCGGAATGGTGCTGACATTCATCGCCTGTTATGAGCTGATCCAGATGCTCATCGAGCATAACAATCTGGCAAATTTCGAGACGTGGACATTTTTCAAATGGGTCTTTAAGACCTTTCTGGCAGTGACTCTGATCTCGAACACATTCAATATCACGATGGCTGTCTTTGATGTGGCGCAGCAAGTGATCTCCAGAAGTGGCGGTCTGATTTCCGGCAGTACGTCCGTCAGCGATGCGACCCTGACAGCAATGCAGGCTACACTGGAAGGCATGGACTTGGGACCGCTGCTGGGACTGTATTTGCAGACCTTTGTGGTTCAGGTCACGATGCTGGCGTTGTCGGCTATCATCTTTGTCATCGTGTATGGCCGAATGGTGGAAATTTACCTCATGGTGAGCCTTGCGCCGATTCCGTTCGCAACCTTTGGAAACCATGAGCAGAGCCATACCGGTCAAAACTATCTGCGCTCCCTGTTTGCACTGGGATTTCAGGGCTTTCTTATCATGATCTGTGTGGGCATCTATGCAGTTCTGATTCAGAACCTGTCCTTTTCGGATAACATCATCAGCAGCATTTGGGGCGTTATGGGCTATACGGTTTTGCTGGCATTTACCCTATTTAAGACGGGAAGCCTCGCGAAGTCCGTGTTTGCAGCGCACTAAGGAGAGGAGGAATGATTCATGGCATCTTATATTTCTGTGCCGCGAGACCTTTCAAAGGTCAAAACCAAGGTCTTTATGAACCTGACCAAACGGCAGATTCTCTGCTTCGGAGCCGGTGCGCTGATTGGCGTTCCGGTTTTCTTTTTGCTCAAATCCAGCGGAAATCTGAGCCTTGCTGCACTTGGCATGATGGCAGTGATGCTGCCGCTCTTCTTTCTTGCCATGTACGAGAAAGACGGTCAGCCGCTGGAAGTGGTGGCAAAGCATTTCTATGAGGCGAAGTTCAAGAGGCCGAAAACGCGGCCTTACAAAACAGAAAAATTACTATGCACTGCTGGTTCAGCAGGCAGACGTGGAAATGGAGGTAAATCGCATTGTTCAAAATTCTCGAAAAGCTGACAGCGAAGAATAAAAAGCAGGATGACATCCGAATGCCGTCCCATCTGTCAGCCGCAGAGCAAAAACAGGTGCAGACGGTGATTGACCGTGCAAGGGGTGACCGCACGGTTCCGCACTCAGCTCAGGATAGCATTCCCTTTCAGCGGATGTTCCCGGATGGTATCTGCCGTGTGACGGACAACTACTACACCAAAACCATTCAGTTTCAGGACATCAATTACCAGCTGGCGCAGCAGGAAGATCAGACGGCTATCTTTGAGGAATGGTGCAGCTTCCTGAACTTCTTTGATTCCAGCATCCGCTTTGAGCTTTCTTTTATGAATATGGCTACGGATGCCTCGAATTTTGAGAAGATGGTGCGTATCCCGTACCAGAAGGATCATTTCAATCCGGTGCGCACGGAGTACAGCACCATGCTGCGCCGCCAGCTTGCCCAGGGCAACAACGGCCTGACCAAGACGAAGTACCTGACGTTTGGCATTGAGGCGGAATCCATGAAACAGGCAAAGCCGAGGCTCATTCACATCGAGATCGACCTGATGAACAACTTCAAACGCTTGGGTGTCCGGGCAAAATTGCTGAACGGCAAGGAACGGCTTCATCTGATGCACGATATGTTCCACATGGGTGACCATGACCGATTCAATTTCGATTGGAAGTGGTTGCCAGAGAGCGGGCTGTCGGTAAAGGATTTTATTGCGCCGACCGGTTTTGCCTTTCGAAGAACCGTATTTTCAGATGGGCGGGATGTATGGCTCCATGTCCTATCTCCAGATCACGGCTTCCGACCTGTCGGATCAGCTGCTGAAGGATTTTCTGGATATGGAATCCAGCCAGATCGTGACTATGCACATTCAGTCGGTAGACCAGAATAAAGCAATCAAATCCATCAAGCACACCATTACGGAGCTGGATCGTTCCAAGATTGAGGAACAGAAGAAAGCTGTCCGTTCCGGATACGATATGGACATCATTCCGTCAGATTTGGCAACTTACGGCAGGACGCAAAGGCACTGCTGAAAGAATTGCAGAGTCAGAATGAGCGTATGTTCCTGCTGACCTTTCTGGTGATGAACACCGGCGAGACAGAGCAGGAGCTGGAAACCAATGTGTTTCAAGCTTCCAGTATCGCGCAGAAGTACAACTGCAACCTGCGCCGTCTGGACTTTCAGCAGGAGCAGGGGCTGATGAGCTGTCTGCCGCTGGCACAGAACCTGATTGAGATTCAGCGCAGCATGACTACCAGTAGCACGGCAATTTTCGTTCCGTTTACCACCCAGGAACTGTTTCAGACCGGGAAAGAGGCTCTGTACTATGGGCTGAATGCTCTGTCCAACAACCTGATTATGGTTGACCGGAAAAAGCTCAAAAACCCCAACGGGCTGATTCTGGGTACTCCCGGTTCCGGTAAATCCTTCTCTGCCAAGAGAGAAATCGCCAATGCGTTCCTGGTGACGGATGACGATGTAATTGTGTGCGATCCTGAAGCCGAGTACACGGCACTGGTGAAGAAATTTGAGGGGCAGGTCATTAAAATCAGCCCTTCCAGCACGCAGTATATCAACCCGATGGACATCAATGCGAACTATTCGGAAGAGGATAATCCGATTGCCCTGAAAGCAGATTTCATACTGTCCCTGTGTGAGCTGATCGTGGGCGGAAAAGAAGGCTTGCAGCCGGTAGAAAAGACGGTCATCGACCGTTGTGTTCATCAGATTTACCAGACCTATTTTGAGAATCCGGTGCCGGAGAACATGCCGGTGTTGCAGGACTTGTATGAGGCACTGCTCAGGCAGGATGAAAGGAAGCACACCATGTGGCAACGGCACTGGAAATCTATGTGACCGGTTCGCTGAACCTGTTTAACCACCGCACCAACGTAGATATCAATAACCGGCTGGTCTGCTATGACATCAAGGAGCTGGGCAAGCAGCTGAAAAAGATCGGTATGCTGGTGGTGCAGGATCAGGTCTGGGGGCGTGTAACCGCCAACCGCAATGCCGGTAAAGCCACCCGCTACTATATGGACGAGTTCCATCTGCTTTTGAAAGAGGAGCAGACAGCGGCTTACAGCGTGGAAATCTGGAAGCGATTCCGTAAATGGGGCGGTATTCCCACCGGCATCACCCAGAACGTGAAAGACCTGCTTTCTTCCCGCGAAGTGACGAACATTTTTGAGAACAGCGACTTCATTTATATGCTGAATCAAGCAGCCGGTGATCGTCAGATTCTGGCGGATCAGCTGAATATCAGCCCACATCAGCTGTCCTATGTGACCCACTCCGGTGAAGGCGAAGGACTGCTGTTCTACGGAAATGTGATTTTGCCGTTCGTTGATCGTTTCCCGACCGATCTGGAACTGTACCGGATTATGACGACCAAGTTATCTGACATGTCAGATAACTTCGTTAATTAAGTGAGTTATGTTATTCAAGGAGAATGGCAATTCTCTTGAAATATAAGAAAACCGTCCATTCTCCTCGAATAATAATACACTGCTATTTCAGGAAAGCCGGAATACTTTCTTCTTCCTGGGGCAGTGCGGTTTCATCTGGATTATTCTTTGAAAACCATTTTTCGTTCCACTTTTCCATCGAACGGTCAACTGTCTGCTGGGATATATCCAGATAAATTTGTGTTGTTTGTATTGATGTGTGTCCGAGGATATTTTTTACAATTGCCAATGGCACCCCGGATTCGATGAGATGTGTCGCCGTTGTATGCCTCATAACATGAGGCGTGTAAGGACCGTGGCAAAACAGTTCAGGATGTTCTGCTTTGGCTCTTTTGGTATATTTTTCATAAATTTCCTCGACTGCCGCTACTGACAGGTGATCGTTCCTCTGGCTGGGGAATACATGCCTGTTCAGTTCTATGCTTATTTTGCGTGATGCAATGTATTTGTCCAAAAGCTGTGTTGCACTGGAAGTTATCTTTACCCGTCTGGCTTTTTCACCTTTACCAACAAGTGTAAGAATCGCATTGCCTCTCTCATCGTGGGTTACGTCCTTAACGGTAAGATCACAAATTTCTTGTGCACGCGCTCCGCTGGAATACATTACACACAGAAGGACAAGGTCTCTCCAGCCGAGCTTTTCTGTTGTATCTGGAAGAGAAAACAGGATTTCCAATTCTCTCCGGGTGAAAGAACAGCGTTGCTTCCCTTTTACCTTACGGAATGTTTTCTTGTAAATCTTCTTGAGGCTGTTCTTAAAAATATAACCAGCTTCCAGATTTCTGCTTTCAGAATAATCTGCAAAAGAAGCGAGCGCAGCCAGACGCTGTTTTGCCGTTGCCCTGCTGTTTTTCCTCGTGGTTATCAGCCAGTCAAAATATTTTGTCAGCAGTTCAAAATCCAATGCCTCAAATGTGATATGCCCGATCTTGATGTCAGTTTCTTCATTCAGATATTGAAACAGCAGTCGGAATGCACATTTATAAGAAGCAATAGTATTCGGACTTGCATTCACGGAAACCGGAAGATACTCCGTAAAGAACCTCCCAAGCAAGGAGATAAATTCATTTTTAGAATCATTCTTCTTCATAAGGCACCTCCACATCCGGGATTAAACCAGAGGTAAAAGATTCGAAGGCTTCGATCGCCCCGGCAACCTGCCCCTGAAAACCGCATATATTTATCGGTATCAAGCAGACATTCATGCCCGAGGTATGTCGGAAGGAGTAAATCATTCATATCAACGGAATGTCCGGCAGCCTCAAGCTGCTGCATGGATTTTAAGACAAACAGATGGCGGAAACAGTGCAGACAGGCACCACGCTCATGGCAGTCTCGCTCACGCTGGTCAATATCTGCCAGTTTCAGGATTTCTGAAAACCATGAATCCATCTGGCGAGTCGTATAGTGGCTTCCCTCTTTACGTCCCGGAAAAAGAAATGCTTCCGGTTCGTGCATGATACCCAATGTCAGGCAGTATCTCTCCATGACCGCAATGAGGGATTCGTGCACCGGAATAACACGCTCCTTAGAAAATTTAGTCTTTTCAGGAAGAGGGTTCTGTTTTTGAAATCAACATCTTTACGCTGGAGTGACATTGTCTCCTGGAGCCGGGTTCCGCAACTGTAAAGAATGCGTAACGCCATTGGGATCTTTAACTGAAAGAAACTGCTGCAAGACCGTGGATTCTGGGGAGTCAGGTTATCCGCATAATGAAAAATACTCACTATTTCCTCATCCGAAAAAATATAAGGGATATAGTCCGACTTAACCTTAGGGAGCGTTGGCAGGAAAGACTGGTGCCCGAGTGTATTCAGATATTTTCCAAAGCCACGCACTACTGCCAGTTTTTACTTTTCACCGTTTTGCTTTTTCCTGAAAGCGTTTTTGACCATGCAGACAAAATATCTTCCGTCAGCTCTTTCCCCTGAAAGCCTGAAAGGACTAAATATTGATCTAACAGCAGCAACACCCGGCGGTCATTTGAAGCGGAGGATGCAGAAAGCACAGCGGTCCGCAGTTCAAGATAATCTGTCATCTCCCTGGCAAAAGAACTGTTAAACATGGTGTTCACCACCTTTCCACAAAAGCATTTCTGCAAAAATGCCGGTTGGCTCTGGCGTGGCAAGTGGACACAGCCGCATATTTTGAATATCTAATCTGGCATAATGGCGGATTGCATGTTTGGTTCCATGCCCCAACACTTTGCGGACCACCTCGGTTGAAACCCCGTCATTTACCATGTTGCTTGCAATGGACGATCTGAAGGCACGGCTGCCGTGTCTTTGTGTCTGTGATATCAACTTCCGATTTGGCAACTAACATCCAGATGGCGGTATTGATCGCAAAGCTATCTAGTGGCTTATAGGGAATAGTGGCTGTCAAAAACACATTTGGGCAGTCAGGCAGGGGCGGTCTTGCGGTCAGGATATAATCCTGCAACGCATCCTTGACTTCCCGGAAACAACTCCATTTCCCATAAATCTCCGGTTTTCTGCTGGATAAAATGAAGCCGGTTGTTTGTAAAATCAATGTTCTCAAAAGTCAGGGCTGAAATATCACGGGAGCGGATACCATAGCGGGACAGTAACAAAAGGATCGCATAGTTCCTGATGCCTGCCGCTGTGCTGCGGTCAACGGAATCTTCAATAAGAGAAATTTCATCTTGTGTGTATACCGTTGGATGGGGTGAGTATTTTTTCCGGTTTATAACCAGCTTGGAAAATCTCTTTGGACTTGCCCGCTTTCAAAAAGATAACGCAGAAATGGACCGATTCTCTCCCAATAGCGTAAATAACCAAGCTGCAGGAAGGCGGTTTGGATCAGCTCACCAGACAAATCCGAAAGAGTGGAACACCCAAGGTTCTCCAAATTTTTCAGGAAACGGCCGCAGATCCACCGTTTGTAACGGAGCGTAGTATCCTTATTCCCATTATTACGGCAATGGGAAATAAAAGAATCCAAAACATGCAAAAGGCTGTCGGGAAGCTCAACAGTTGTTGATTTACCAGCCCACAAAGCTTCTTCACCGTCAAGCCCCTGAAACAGCCGGTTTAGCTTAGATACGATTATTTTCGCCCGTGTAACTCTGGAAGTACAGACTTTCAGAGTTTCTTCGCAATAGCGGATCAGGATTTCTCCCATCTCCGGTGAGTAGTCGTCCAAGCCGTTTGCATCCATGCAGTCTGAAAATGCCTGAAGGATGAAATCCATGTCCTTAACAGTACTTTCACTGTAGGATGCTGACTTGAACAGTTCACGTAAATGCGCTGTCAAATCACTAAATTTTGTACAATTATCCATCATGATAACCTCCTCTGTATTTGTTGTCGGTTCGACACGACTTAATTATAAAGCAGGCATCTAAAGGATTATTGTTATTCAAGAAGATTATTGCAAAAGCACTATTTTTAAGGAGGTATTATGACTTATCGAATAATGTTACTTGTCGAATTAACAAAATTAACCGAAGTGCAGGAAGCGAAGGAGGCGTAAGCGATGGCTGGCAAGAAAAATCCGAATCTCGGAGACAAGCTGCGGCAGGAGCGCGAGGGTGCGGAGAACACCCTTCGCGATTCCAGAAGCAAAACCGCAGATAGCAGTACGGGAGACGGCGGCAAGAAAAAAGCGGAACACCGAAGGCAGATTCGTCACGAGGCCGATCTTGCTAAGATGCGCAGTAAGAAGCTGAAATCAGATCAGGAAGCAAAAGCGAAAAAGAATGCAGCAGCTTCCGGGAAAAAAGGCGGAAAGCCAAAGAAGCCGGGAAATCTTGCGGCAGATGCACTTTCAGCCAAGGCACATCAGAGTGTGCGCAATGCCGACCAGGATAATAATTCTGGTGTGGAGGCAGCGCATTTTACCGAAGGCTCAGCGGAAGGTGCAGCCCGTGCTGGTTCCGGTTCCAATATGGTCGAAAGCTGCGGCAGTACAAAAAGCTGGAGCGGTTGGAGAAAAAAAGGCAGATAAAGATGCCGTGGATTCCATCTTTGCGGAACGCATGAAGTCTGATCCGCAGGCTGGCTCGAATTTCTTTTCCAGATGGCGGCAGAAGCAGGCTATCAAAAAAGAGTATGCCGCTGCGAAGGCAGGTGCAGCCGCAGCGGAGAACACAGCAGCTGGCACAGCCAAAGCTGCGCAGGGTACTGCCAGCATGACGGAAAAGGCATTTCAGTTTGTGCAGAGCCACTCGCATATCATCATCGGCATTGCAGCCGTGGACTGCTTGTTTTGGTGATTGCCGGGTCGGTTTCGTCATGCTCCGTCTTGATCAATGGCGGCGGCAATGTGGTGCTGGGGACTTCCTACGGCAGAAGATGAAGATTTGAAAGGCGTGGAGACGGATTATACCAAGCTGGAAGATAAACTTCGCAAACAAATCGACCGCATTGAAACCGACCATCCGGGCTATGACGAGTATCGCTACAATCTGGCAGAGATTGGTCACAATCCCTATGAGCTTGCATCTCTGCTGACCGTAGAATTTGAAAACTATACGAGAAGCCAGGTGCAGGCTCGGCTCCAGAGTATTTTTGAAGCGCAGTATGAGTTGAAGCTGGAGGAAAAGGTGGAAATCCGGACAAGGAAGGAAAACCGTGTGGGCTATAGTTACAATCCAATCACCGGAACCGGACACACCTACACCTATCAGGTGACGGTACAGTATGAGTATAAAATCCTCAATGTAACACTGCTCAATCGGGGCGTTGACTATGTTGCAAGAAATTCCGGCCTTACAGATGACCAGCTGCAACGATACGAAGTCACACTGGAGTGCCGGGGCAATCGAGATGACCTGTTTGCAGGCATAGCCTTTGCAACGCCGGATGGCGCGGGTTCCAGCGGAGAATACCAGGATTACGACATTCCGGGCGAAGCTCTGACGGATGAAAAATTCCGGAAGATGATTACCGAAGCAGAGAAATATCTCGGTTATCCCTATGTTTGGGGCGGCAGCTCGCCGAGTACCAGTTTTGACTGCTCCGGTTTTGTAAGCTGGGTCATCAACCACTGCGGCAATGGCTGGAATGTAGGCAGGCAGACGGCCAACGGTCTGATGGGAAAATGCGACATTATCCCGAAGAGTGAGGCAAAGCCCGGAGACCTGATCTTCTTCCAGAAAACCTACAACACCAGTGGCGCATCCCATGTGGGCATTTATGTCGGCAACGGGATGATGATCCACTGTGGCTCACCAATTTCCTATGCTTCCATTGAGACGAGCTACTGGCGGCAGCACTACTACTGCATGGGAAGAATTCGATAAAAATAGGGCGTTTATTCGCCCGGAAAGGATACGATATGAGCTTGAAACTGGAAAAGATTGCTGCGGAGCGCGAGAAAGCCCGCAGGAAACGCGATGAATGGGAGGAGCGCAGAAAGGAATGGGACAGAAAGTACCACGAGCAGGAAAACAGCGAAATCTGTGAAATGGTACATGCCCAGAGCCTGACCCCGGAACAGCTGGCAGTCATCATTCAGCTGGCGCAGGCTGCGGTTCCCAACCCGGAGAACCTGAAACTGGATGAGAAAGAAACGGAGGATATGGAATGAAAAAGATGATGGCAATGCTGCTTGCCAGCGTGATGGTGGCAGGAACCTTTGCGACTACTGCGTTTGCCTATACGGGCGATGATGTGCAGAAGAACACGCCTGTCAGTACCGCTGCACAGGAGACGGATGCAGCAGAAAGCACAAATGCGGGGGAAACGGACAATACCGACAGCATCGAAATCGACCCGGACATGCAGGTTCTGCCGGATGGCTATGAGGTTTCTACGGATGCGGATGGGAACCTGATCGTTACGGTGGGCGGCAAGGAATACAACATCGGCAGCGAAAAGTCCCAAAAGCAGACTGGTACGGTGGTGCCGGGTATCACCAGTCTGCATTTTCGTTCCGGTCCCGGCATGGATCAGGAGATTATCGGATATCTGCATTCCGGCGATACGGTGGAGATTGTCGAAAAATGCGGTGACTGGTATAAGGTAAACTTCAACGGCAAAACCGGGTATGCACATGGAAAGTACCTGAATGTCACGGATTCCGCAAAGACAGCAGCATGTTCAGTGAAGATGCTCTGAAGCTGTTTCTGGATCTGATGCAGAGTGGAATGTCATACGAGGATGAGACGAAATCCAGTGCAGCTTTGACTCCGGAAGGAAATATGACGCTGGTGGATGATATCGGTGAGGAAGAAGATAAATCCAGCCAGCAGTTCATTACGCTGGTGACAAAGGCGGGCAACACCTTTCTATCTGATCATCGACCGCGATAAAGACGGCAACCAGAATGTGCATTTCCTGAACATGGTGGACGAGGCCGATCTGCTTGCTGATGGATGAAGAGGAAGCCGCCAAGTATCGGGAGAAGGAGCCGGAAGTCACGGAACCTGCGGAAACCGAAAAGCCGCAGGAGACGGAACCGGCACCGGAAGAGCAGAAAACAGAGAGCGAGCAGAAGAAATCGTCTCCGCTTCCGATGATTATGCTGCTTCTGTTTGTGATCGGTGCAGCCGGTGTCGGCGGTTATCTCTATATCAGGATGAAGGGCGTAAAGCCTGCGTCCAAGAAAAATCAGCCGGACCCGGATGCGGATTATCACGATGAGGATGAAGATACGCTCCAGCTGCCGGAGGATGATGGTGACGAGGACGAAGAAGTGGATGTCAACGAGGATTATGAAGCGGAATCGGAAGATGAACCTGTCTGATTAACGCAGCGTTGACCGGTGGGGCGGCTGAAAAGCCGTCCCCTTTACATAGCCAAATGGTTGGTGGGTGAACTGTTTTGAGCTATGAAGCTATGGACTCTGTAGGCGATATCTGATAAAATAGAAAGTAAGAACAGCTCAACAACTCGGAATTTTACCATCCAGCATCTCTCAAAAATAATAGGCATATTTTCATATAGTGTTGATTAAATGTCTATAAGTGCTCATATTCTGCGCATTTTGATCTGCATTTATTCATATCTATAAATCATCAAATACGTATTTATATTGGTATCTGGATTTTCGCCCTTCACACCCGTTCTCGTACGATCATGAGTGCATACCCCAGCAGGTTCGTTCCGTGCCACTTTTTCACGTCGAGTCGATCTGGGTCCTTCATCGATAAGCCGATGCCCCAGATGTGGTCCTTGACGGCGCACTCTGCGAGGATGGCGTCGCCGGTGGATTTGAGCTGAGCCTTCAGGTCTTCGATCTGCTCCAACTCTGTCTTTGGATAAAGAAAAATCACTTTCTGTCCATCCATGGATACCTTCTGTAAACGATACCTTACAGCTATATAATTGGGCAGATGGTCAAACTCTGCGCGCTGAACTGTCGCTTTAATTCCCAGAACTTTATAGAGATATTCCATATGTTCTCCTTCTATTTAACTCTATTTTTGTATTATAACTTGTTTTAAGTTAAGTTTCGATATTAAAGTTAAGATAATTCAAAAAAATCATCAGGAAGCGGAAATATCATAAGAATAATTTAACACCATGGCACCTTCTTTTTCCTCTCAGATTTCCGTGCTCTGCCACTTTTATGAGCGTTCTTTTCAGTATTTTGCCACTTTCATGAGGGAATAATCCGTGCTTCATTACACTTTCATGAGCGAATTTATGCTGTAATATGACATTTTCATGAGGGAATTGGTGCTTCGATGCGACGTGAGGAGGTAGTGGGCGGAGGCATGGGCGCGATAAAGGCAACGAGTGCGAATGGGTGGACGCGACGTGAAGGTGGAGGGTGCGGACGCGTGGGCGCGGGTGAGCAGGCGGAGGGCCGAGACATTGGCCCGGAAAAGTGAGCAGAAATATACGAGTGTCAACGGGAGGGTTTTATGGTACAACTAGAAGTAGTTTTTTGATGGAGGTGCCTATGGAGCCGAAGGTCAGTATCATCGTGCCGGTGTATAACGCGGAGAAGAGTCTCGCGCGCTGTGTGACAGTATTCTGAATCAGGAGTTTCGGGATTTCGAGCTGATCCTCATGGATGATGGAAGTAAGGATCGGTCCGGGGAGATCTGCGACGGATATGCGCGGGCGGATGCGCGCGTGGTGGTCGTGCATAAGGAGAATACGGGGGTGTCGGATACGCGAAACCAGGCGATCGCGCGGGCGCGGGGTACGTTTCTGCAGTTCGTGGACAGTGATGACTGGCTGACGGCGGATGCGACGAAGCTGATGGTGCGGGCGGCCGAGGAGACGGGCTGCGACATGGTGATCGCGGATTTCTAACGTGTCGTCGGAGAGATGGTGTCGCGGAAGGGGGATATCGACGCGGACCAGGTGATCGGGCGTGAAGCGTTCGTTGGCTTCATGATGGAGAACCCGGCGGACTACTACTATGGGGTGCTGTGGAATAAGCTGTACCGGCGCTCGCTTGTGGAGGCGCACGGGATCCGGATGGATGCGAAGCTCAGCTGGTGCGAGGATTTTCTGTTTAATCTCGAGTATGTGCGCTATGCGACGACGTTCTATGCGCTGCGGACGCCGGTCTACTATTATGTGAAGACGAAGGGTTCGCTGGTGAATCAGAAGATCAGCTTCGCGCGGACGGTGGAGATGAAACTCGCGATGTTCGAGTGCTACAACGACTTCTTCAAGCATGTGCTGGATGAGGATGCGTATGAGCGGAAGCGGCTGCAGGTCTATCATTTTCTAGTGGATGCGGCGAAGGATGGTTTCGTGTTCCCGGCGACGATTCCGGGGACGCAGAAGCTCGGTGAGGAGCGGAGCCAGGCGCTGCAGGAGGTGATTTCGGAGGATGGGATCATCGTGGAGAAGTACCGCGACCGGAAGCTGCTCGAGCGCTATCTCGAGTCGGTGGCGCTGAAGTATGATATGACGCTGGCGGAGCTGTCGCTGCTGCTGTATCGGAAGGACGCGGGAAAGGCGCTCACTCGAGGGGCTGAAGCGCAGATGCCTGCGCGGGAAGATGCCGTGGAGGCGACTGATCGAAAGGATGCCGGAAAGGCGCTGAGCCGGAAGGATCTCGCGGAGCTGATGCATATGAGCCGCGGGGATCTGCGCGCCGCGCTGCAGAAGCTGGTCTCACGCGGGATGCTCGAAGTGGTCGACGTGCCGAGGAAACGACGTGAAGCGGCGGAAATAGCCGAGGCGACCGGTCTTTTCGGAAAGCGTGGCGAGGCACAGGATGCAGACGCGAACGGAATGACGAAGAAAAAACGCGAGCCGCGGAATATTCGTCTCGAGCTGCTGCCGGCGTCGGATGCGGTGCTGCAGGATATCGCGGCCGCGGAGCGTGACTACGAGCAGGCGAAGTTCCGGGGATTTACCGAGGACGAGCTCCGGCAGTATACAGCGCTCGAGCGGCGTGTGCAGGAGAACGAAAAGCAGATACTGCAGAAGTGAGGATGGGCAGACGAACACCATCAGCGATGCCTGGCGATGAGTCAGCGAGGGGCAGAATGCGTTGCGGCGAGGCACAACGCATGCGCGGAGTGATGATGTGGAGGGCCGAAACATGGGCACAAGCGAGTAGGAGGCGGTGACTAGCCGCCGTCCTCTCACCACCGTGCGTACCGTTCGGTACACGGCGGTTTCAACAGTTGACGTGCATAGACTGATAAGCTGTGGCAAGATCATAAAAGCCCCAGTTTGTAGACCTAAAACAGAATACCGTTCCTTACATAGCAGTCATGCGCTTCGGTGCCTGGCTGCTAATTTTTTTGCGAAAGGAGCAGTATCGAATGAAGCTTGTATTAGCGGAAAAGCCCTAGGTTGGCATGAGTCTCTCGAAAGTGATCGGGGCAGATCAGCGCGGGGACGGTTATATGGAGGGCAATGGCTACCTTGTCAGTTGGTGTGTGGGGCATCTGGTGGAACTTTCCCAGCCGGAAGCCTATGATGAAAAATATGCAAAGTGGAGGTATGATGATCTTCCGATTTTGCCGGAACATTGGCAGTATCAGGTGTCCGCCAGCACGAAAAAGCAGTTCGGAATCCTGAAAAAGCTCATGCAGCGGAAAGATGTGGAGAGTCTGATCTGTGCAACCGATGCAGGGCGCGAGGGAGAACTGATTTTCCGACTGGTTTACCATCAGTGCGGCTGCAAAAAGCCGGTGGAACGACTTTGGATTTCCTCGATGGAGGACAGTGCGATCCGGGAAGGCTTTCAGAAGCTCAGACCGGGAACAGAATATGATGCCTTATATGAGGCGGCTTTATGCCGGGAGCGAGCCGACTGGATTGTCGGAATCAACGCCACCCGGCTTTTTTCATGTCTGTATGGGCAGACCCTGAATGTGGGGCGCGTGATGACACCAACGCTTGCGATGGTGGTTATGCGAGATGCAGCAATCCGGGCGTTCAAGCCGGAGCCGTTCTACTCGGCAGAATTAAAATTTCGGGATTTTCAAGCGGGCGGTGAGCGGAGGAAAGAAAAGCAGATGCAGAAAAACTGGTGGCAGAGTGCTGTCAGGCGGGAAGTGCCATCATTACCAAGGTAGAGCAGAAAGAAAAATCAGAGAAGCCCCCGGCCTTGTTTGATCTGACATCGCTTCAGAGAGAAGCAAACCGGCAGCTGGGATTCACTGCCCAGCAGACCCTGGATTACACACAGGCTCTGTACGAGAAGAAACTCGTGACATATCCCCGTACCGACAGCCGGTATCTGACGGATGATATGGCACCGCTGGTGCCGGAACTTGTTTCTGTGATCCAGCAGAGCTTTCAGATTCAGGCGGATGTACCGGCACCGGTGAATGCAGCGCAGGTCATCAATTCTAAGAAAGTCACCGATCACCATGCCATTATCCCTACAAAAACAGCGGCGGGTTATGACATTTCCTCTCTTCCCAGTGGAGAACAAGCGATTCTTACTCTGCTGGCGGTGCGGCTGATTTGTGCGGTCGGAACACCCTGCCACTATGCAGAAACCATAGTAGAAGCGGAGTGTGCCGGTCAGAAGTTCCGCACGAAAGGCAAAACAGTCACGGATATGGGCTGGAGGCAATATGCAGGAAAGCCGGTTGAAGATGCTGAGAAGAATGCGGAGGCAGGTGATCTTCCGGAGCTTTCGGAAGGCATGACATTGGAACTTGCCGGTGTCGATCTGAAAGAAGGCAAGACCAGCCCACCCAAGAGGTTTACCGAAGATCTTCTGCTTTCAGCGATGGAAAGTGCCAGCTCGGATGAATTTCCGGCTGGTGTAGAGCGAAAGGCATCGGCACACCAGCTACACGCGCTGCCATCATCGAAAAACTGGTGCAGAAAGGCTTTATCGAGCGCAGGGGCGATAAGAAAACGAAATACCTTTGTTCTACGGACAAGGGAAATGCGCTGGTGACGGTGGTGCCGGAACAGATTCAGTCTCCATCCATGACGGCAGACTGGGAGGTAAAACTGCTGAAAATAGAACACGGCGAGTATGACAGCGATGCCTTTATGGGAGAAATCAGCAGCATGGTCAGCGGACTTGTTAAAAACCTACGAGGCTGTGAAAGGTGCCAATGTCCTGATGCAGCCGGAATGCAAAGTCATTGGTTCCTGCCCCGCCTGCGGCAGTGATGTTTGTGAAACGGCAAATGGATGGTTTTGCAGGGATAAGAACTGTAAATTTGCACTCTGGAAGGAAAACAGGTTCTTTCAGACACTGGGAAAGCAGATGACAGAGGAACTGGCAAAGCAACTGGTAAATCAGGGAAAAGCACGGCTTACCCACTGCTATTCCAAGAAGTCTGGACGTTACTATGACACAACCGTTCATGTAGAGACTGGCGAGGACGGTGCAGCAGCATTTAAGCTGGAGTTTGGAGGTAAAAAATGAGCATGAAAATGATGAATGCAGCTTATTTGGTGGATAATGCTGCGCTGCTTTCCTTGCAGGAAAAGCAGGACGGCGTGGAATTCCATTGCTTTGATATGGACAGCAAGGTGCAGATTGCCGAGGGACACATTGGCTGGGATGTGTTGGATAAACAGCCGTCTTCTACGCTGGAAGAAAGCGCAAGGGTGGTAGCACTTCAGAAGATTCCCCAGCTTGACGGTCTTGCCGTTGCGCCGGTAGCTCCGGAGATGCTGGAGCAGGTACGCGGCGGCAGAAAGGTTCTCTGGCAGATGAAAAAGGCTGATCCTGAGCTGGAGAATGCAAAAAATATCCGGTTTATCACCAGCAACTACGAGGATCGGTTCAAAATTCCGGATGGCAGTGCAGTGGAGATCGAGTATCCGAACCGGAAGTTCTCAGCTCGCTGCGAATATATGGACGAATATCATTTGCGCCTGGGGTATGATGTTTTGCACATCTGTCAGCTGGCAGAAATGCTGGAACGCGGCGGTGGTACATGCCGCCCGGAGCCGCTGATTACGGAAGAGCGCAGTGCATGGGATTTGGGAGGCAAGGGCTTTCTTGCCATTCAGACCTGTGAGGACGGTTACGACTATACCTTATATCATAAGGACTTTACGGAAATTGACGGTGGACAGATCGACAACCCGGAAATCAGCATGAATGCAGCCAGAGACCAGATTCTTTCGGATTATGGGTTCGGTGGCCGCACCATGACGCGGATTGACTATGATGAACTTTGTGATCGTGCAGAGGAAGCGGAAATCAGCAGACGGGAATCTGTGCTGGGTAAACTCTCGGATTTGTCTTCCAGAACGGATACGCCGGTGAAAGCTGCCAAGGCGAAGGAGGCAGAGCGATGAAATACAAGCTTACGAAGGCAGAGCAGGAAACCGTCATCAATTTTGATAATGAACTGGATACCGCCAGCATTTATACCCATGACAGCCGCCTGATTAAGAAGCTTCGGGAACTGCGAAAACAGTATCCGGAGCAGTTTATTTTGGAGCACCGGGAGCATGGGTCGGTCACTTATACGATTCCGAAACGCTGCGTCGGTATCCGACCGCCTTACAGTGAAAAGCGGCGGGAACAGCAGCGGCAGGAAGCAAAGGAAAACGGCCTGCCGTTTATGGAGAAGGGAGAAATGAACGATGGCAAGAATTGAAAAATGGGATGAAGTGCATGGAACGCAGGCACCGGACGAAAGAATGATGGCATTTCTCGACAGTACTACCGACCAGTATGCAATTTTGCAGCTTCGCCGCAGCGAGGATACGGTATATGAACGCTTTTCGTCTATGCGCGAACTGGAACGGATGGGGCTGGAACCGGATATTGACCATTATGAAGTGGTTTATACGGCTCCGCTGCTTCCCTACAAGGATCAGAATACGATGTTAGAGGAACTGTATGCGAAATTCAATGTTTCCCGCCCTGATGATTTTACTGGTCATAGTCTTTCTGTGTCTGACATCGTGGCTTTACGGCAGAATGGTGTTGTAAGCTGTCACTATGTGGATTCCATCGGCTTCCAGGAACTGCCCGGATTTTTGAAACCGGAGAACTACCTGAAAGCCGCAGAAATGGCGATGGAGGACGATTACGGCATGATTGACGGCGTAATCAATAACGGAAAGAAGGAAGAACCGGTGGAGAAAGCATCGGTTCTGGATCAGCTGAAGGAAAAGCAGGAGGCTGTGCCGCCTGCGCCGCCTCGCAGGTGCTGCGAAGAAAAGGAGTTATAAATGCGTTTTACGGATGACGAATGGATGCTCATGATGCTTTACAGCCCTGGCACACGGACAGGGCTGATCGAAGAGCTTCAAAAGATGCAAAAAAGTCTGACGGGCAGAGACAGAAACCTGCGCAGGTGGACGGCCTCGCTGCTTGCAAAACTGGCAGAGATGACGGATGCAGAATATGAGGCACTGGATTTGTATCCGGACGAATAAAGGAGAGGAGGAAAAAGACAGATGATGACGAAAACGGCTTATTATATGCAGATGGCGCAGGAAGCTGCGGCACAGATCACTGGCAGCAAAGAGCAGTGGACAGCGTTTCTGACCACATCCGCACGGCTTTATAAGTATCCCTTTTGCGGAGCAGCTGATGATCTATAAGCAGAGACCAGAAGCGACGGCCTGTGCAGAGTACGATCTCTGGAATGATCGGATGAACCGCTATGTGAAGCGTGGCTCCAAGGGCATTGCTCTTTTGGACATGCGCGGCGAGCAGCCGAAACTGCGGTATGTATTTGATGTGGCAGATACCGGAGAACGGAAGAATTCCCGACCGGTACAGCTCTGGAAAATGAATGCGGAGCATGAGCAGCCAATCATTCGCGCACTGGATGCAGCATTTGATGTTTCTGCCGGTGCTGGGTCTCTGGAAAATCATATCATGGAAGCGGCAGAACGCCTTGCAAGGGATTACTGGGAGGAAAACCGCAGGCAGATCAGTGACATCGTTGCAGATTCCTATCTGGAAGGATATGATGAACTCAACATCGGAGCTTCCTTTAAGAGAGCTGCCGCTGTCAGCATCGCATATTCCGTCTTTACCCGGACGGTGGGCAATGCAGATGACTATTTTGAGCACGAGGATTTTCTGGACATCTTTGATTTTAATACGCAGGCTGCCGCCAATGTGCTGGGAACTGCGGTCAGCGAAATGTCCAGCCAGATCTTCCGGGAAATTGAACGCACGATCCGAACCTATGAAAGAGATAAGCAGGCAGAAAGGAGCCAAAACTATGATGGAGCTGAATTACACGAAGAACGGCGATTACCTGATTCCGGACATCCAGTTGTCGGTGCAGGAACAGAAGCCCTGGGCAAGTACGGGAGGATGCGCAGAGCGTTTCTGCAGGAGAACAACACGCTGCTGTACAATCACCTGATCCTGACCGAGAAGCTGTACCCGCACCTGTGGGAGATTCAGGAGACCGCGACCGCACGGATGGAGCAGATGATGGCGGATCTTCTGAAAGCGAATCCGGCACCGGACAAGAAATTGAACCAGATGGCCTGGGTGCAGCACATGAACATGCTGAAAGCGCAGGCAGAGGAAGTCATTCTGACGGAACTTATCAACAGTTAAACTTCATGAGTCTGTTTCAGTCCGAAGCAGAGCAGATTCAGAAAATTGATGCGGCGGCAGAAAATGCAGCCAAAGAAGCGGAGAGCGAAAAGCCCTCCGCTTTATGTTATTTCTGAGGATGAAATCGACCGGATGCTGCGGACAGGCTCCAATTTTGAAGGCGGAAAGATCCGTATTTATGCGCTGTATCAGCAGCAAGGGGACGCAAAAGAACGAGCTGCATTCTTGAAAGCGGAATACGGTCTCGGTGGCCACAGCTATACCTTTATGGATGGCAGTCGCGGTTTTACCGATTATAACGGAAGAGGTATTCTGCTTCGCAATTATGACCATGACCGGGAAGTGCGACTCACATGGTCGGCGGTGGATAAGCGGTTAGACCGGCTTGTGGAAAATGATCAGTACCTGACCGCGCTGGAAATGGAAGAGTATCGGAAGCTGGAGCAGGAATACGGCGCGCCGCTTCCTATGCCGACTGCCGCCCATGTGTTTCCGCCAACGCCACCGGAACGCTACGATACCGGAAATGAGCATGTGGACAACATGCTGAATACGGCTGCGGATGTATATGCCCGGAGTGAACTGGCGGCACCACAGCGGTTTACCGTGATGGAGACAGACGATGGTTATGCGGTCTGGGATGATATTCAGGACGGCATTCATGTGGAGCCGGATGGTGTCAGCGAAGAGTTTACCAGCGAATGGGAGGCAGAGACCTACCGCCAGCAGTTGATTGAAAAAGTTCAGGAACGGGAAGCAAAAGACTGGCTCTATGTTGAACAGAGCAAGCAGAATTTGCAGCAGGACATTCCATTCCCAGATGTGGAATCCGAAGAAGTACAGGAATCGGCTCACGCAGAGACAGATCCTCTGGTACTGGAAATGCAGGAACACGCCAGAGAACTTGCCAGAGAGTCTGGCTATGCACCGGATGAACGGTTTGTGGTCACAATGACCGGCGAGAACTTTCCGGATTCTAAAGATGCGTTTGCCATCTGGGATTATGTCAAAGAAGAGTATTACGGATATTCGGACGGAAAAGTGCAGACATTTGCCGATTATGTGAGTGCATCAGAGGCGTTGCAGGAGATTCGCGGCAGGAACATGGAGGCTGAAAAAGAGCCTGCAACTGTGCAGCCAGAACCCGCAGCTCCGGTGCAGCCGGATTATCGCGTTGGAGATACGCTGTATCTGGACGGAAAGGCATTTACGATTGAAAAAGTCGGGCTTTTCGATGTGGAACTTCGGGACCCGGATTCCGTGTATCCGATCTTCCGCTCGGAAAGCAAGGAAAATCTGGCAAGAATTTTGGGGCATGAGGAAAATGTTCACCTGCACAATCTGGTGGTTGATCTGAATTCTGGAAAAGAAGAAGCGTTCCGGGCAGGGCATGAAGCAAAACATGCGGAGAACTACCGCATCAACAGCTTTCACCTCGGCGAAGGCAGTCCTAAGCAGAAATTCCGTGCCAACATGGATGCCATCTACACGCTGAAAGCCTTAGAAAATCAGCATAGGGATGCGACACCGGAAGAACAGGAAACGCTGGCCAATTATGTCGGCTGGGGTGGGCTGGCAGATGCCTTTGACGCAGAGAAAACTGCCTGGACAGGCGAATATAAGGAGCTGAAAGCAGCTCTTACGGAAGAAGAATATGCCGCAGCCAGGGCTTCGACTCTGAATGCGCATTACACCAGCCCTACCGTGATCCGTGCAATCTATGAGGCATTGGACAGTATGGGATTTGAGAAAGGCAATATTCTGGAACCGTCGATGGGTGTCGGCAACTTCTTCGGTATGCTGCCGGATTCCATGCTGGGGAGCAGGCTCTATGGTGTGGAACTGGATTCCATCACCGGGCGTATTGCGCAAAAGCTGTATCCGCAGGCAGAAATCAAGGTGGCAGGCTTTGAGACCACCGACCGGCGTGATTTTTATGATCTGGCCGTGGGCAATGTGCCTTTTGGCAACTACCGTGTCAGCGATAAGCCATATGATAAACTCGGATTTTCTATCCACAACTATTTCTTTGCCAAGGCACTGGATCAGGTTCGGCCCGGTGGTATCGTGGCCTTTGTTACCAGCCGCTATACGATGGATTCCAAAAATCCGGACGCACGAAAGTATCTGGCGCAGCGGGCAGAATTGCTGGGAGCTATCCGACTTCCCAACAACGCATTCCGTGCCAATGCCGGTACGGATGTGGTGTCGGATATCATTTTCCTGCAAAAGAGAGACCATCCCATTGATATCGAACCGGATTGGGTGCATCTGGGGCTGACATCGGAGGGTATTACCCTCAACGGCTACTTTGTTGACCACCCGGAAATGGTGCTGGGTGAGATTACAACGGAAAGTACCCAGTACGGCAAGGAAGAATGTACGGTCATTCCGATTCCAGGTGCGGATCTGGGAGACCAGCTGCATGAGGCGGTGCAGCACATCGGCGGTCATTATGAAGCACAGGAGCTGGCACCGGAGGAGGAGTTGTCCTTGCAGGGCGAAACTATTCCGGCAGACCCCAATGTCAAGAACTTCTCCTATGCCGTAGTGGATGGGGATGTCTACTTCCGTGAGAACAGCATCATGCGGAAGGCTGACCTTTCTGCGACAGCCACCGGCAGGATCAAAGGCATGGTGGAGCTTCGCACCATTGTGCAGGAACTGATCGACTATCAGTTGAACGATTACCAGGAGGAAGCGATTGCCCAGAAACAGCGGGAACTGAATGTAGCCTATGACCGATTCGCCGATCAGTATGGGCTTATCAATTCCCGTGCAAATGCACAGGCTTTTTCGGAAGATTCGTCTTATTATCTGCTCTGCTCTCTGGAAAATGTGGATGAAAACGGCAGGCTGGAATCCAAGGCGGATATGTTCACCAAACGGACGATTCGACCGGAACGGGCTGTTACCAGCGTGGATACTCCGGCTGAAGCTCTGGCAATCTCCATTGGAGAGCGCGGCAGAGTGGATTTGCCCTATATGTCGGAGCTTTTAGGTACACCAGGGGAATATGAAAAAATCCAGCAGGAACTGCATGGTGTCATTTTCAAAGACCCGATGACGCAGGGCAGCGAGGAAACCGGCTGGGTAACAGCTGATGAATATCTGTCCGGCAATGTCCGGGAAAAGCTCCGTGTGGCAGAGTTGGCTGCGGCCTCTGACCCTGCCTTTGCGGTGAACGCGGAATATTTGAAGAAGGCACAGCCAAAAGACCTGGATGCTTCGGAGATTGATGTGCGTCTTGGTGCCACATGGGTCAATCGGGATTATATCCAGCAGTTTATGGAAGAAACCTTTGAACCGCCGTTCTATCTGCGCCGAAATATTGAAGTGAAATTCTCTCCCATGACGGCAGAATGGCAGATTACCGGCAAGAGTACACCGAGCCGGAACGATGTCCATGCCTATATGACCTACGGCACCAGCCGTGCCAATGCCTACCGGATTTTAGAGGATACGCTAAATCTGCGGGATATTCGTATCTACGATACCGTGGAGGATGCAGACGGTAAGCAAAAGCGAGTTCTGAATAAAAAGGAGACCACCCTCGCCCAGCAGAAACAGCAGGCCATTAAGGATGCGTTCCAGAATTGGGTGTGGAAAGACCCTTATCGCCGTGCGGAACTGGTGGAAAAGTATAACGAGCTGTTCAACAGTACCCGTCCTCGTGAGTACGATGGTTCTCATATCCGCTTTGGCGGTATGAATCCGGAGATCCGGCTGCGTGAACATCAGCAGAATGCCATTGCTCATGTGCTGTACGGCGGCAATACGCTGCTGGCCCACGAGGTAGGTGCCGGTAAGACCTTCGAGATGGCAGCTTCTGCTATGGAGGCAAAGCGGCTGGGACTGTGCCAGAAATCCATGTTTGTCGTTCCGAATCATTTGACCCTTCAGTGGGCAAACGAGTTCCTACGCCTGTATCCGAGTGCAAAACTGCTGGTGGCAAGCAAAAAGGACTTTGAGACTGCCCGCAGAAAAGTTCTGCGCACGAATTGCCACTGGCGATTACGATGCAGTTATCATCGGGCATTCTCAGTTTGAGAAAATCCCGGTGTCCGCAGAACGGCAGGAGCGGATTTTGACTGCCCAGATTGATGAAATCGAAAATGCTATTGCTGAGATGAAATCCCAGAATGGCGAGCGTTTCTCCATCAAACAGATGGAAAAGACCCGGAAAGGATTGGAGGCGAGATTGGAGAAACTCCGGGCAACCGACCGAAAAGACGATGTGATTACCTTTGAGCAGCTGGGCGTAGACCGGCTGTTCGTAGACGAGGCACACGCGTTCAAGAACCTGTTCCTCTACACAAAAATGCGCAATGTTGCGGGCTTGTCCACATCGGAAGCGCAGAAATCTTCGGATATGTTTATGAAGTGCCAATATATGGACGAGTTGACAGGCGGGCGCGGCATCATTTTTGCGACCGGCACCCCGGTCAGCAACAGCATGACGGAGCTTTACACCATGATGCGGTATCTCCAGTACGGCACGTTGCAGCAGAAAGGGCTGACCCATTTCGACAGCTGGGCTTCTACCTTTGGTGAGACCACCACGGCCATTGAGCTGGCACCAGAAGGAACCGGATACCGGGCAAGAACAAGATTTGCAAAATTCTTCAACCTGCCGGAGCTGATGAACATGTTTAAGGAAGTGGCGGATATCAAGACTTCCGATCAGCTGCATCTGCCGGTGCCGGAGGCAAAGTTTGAAACCGTGGTGGTGCAGCCTTCGGAGCATCAGCAGGCGATGGTGGCGGAGCTTTCGGAACGGGCGGCGGCTGTGCATTCTGGTGTGGTAGACCCGTCGGTCGATAACATGCTGAAAATCACATCGGATGGCAGAAAGCTGGGGCTGGATCAGCGGCTGATGAATCCTCTCCTGCCGGATGACCCCAACAGCAAGCTCAATGCCTGTGTGCGGAATGTGCTTCGTATTTATGAAGAAGGGCAGTCGGACAAGCTGACCCAGCTGCTTTTCTGCGACCTCAGCACACCGAAGAACGATGGGACCTTCAATGTCTATGAGGATATCCGCGCTAAACTCATCCAGTCAGGTGTACCGGAGGAAGAAATCGCATTTATCCATGATGCTGATACCGAGGCAAAAAAGAAAGATCTGTTTGCCAAAGTCCGTACTGGGCAGGTGCGGGTGTTGTTAGGTTCGACACAGAAGATGGGCGCAGGCACGAACGTGCAGGACAGGCTGGTGGCCGTGCATCATCTGGATGTGGGCTGGCGGCCTGCGGACATGACCCAGCGAAATGGTCGTATCATCCGTCAGGGAAACCGAAACAAAGAGGTGCAGGTTTATCAGTATGTGACGGAAGGAACCTTTGACGCTTATCTCTATGTGCGACACGAAGTCGCTTAATTCAACTGTCTGGCAATGACCAGACCTGTTATTCCATTAGCAGTAGTCTACTGTCAACAAAGCGGCTGGTAACGGCTGTGAGGAAGCGTGACAGGACAAGGGTAGCCCCACCCGAAAGGGTTCAAGCTGAAACTGCGAGGTGAAAGCGATAAGCTGCAAGCAACAATGCGGTTGGGGAGCCTGACTTGTATGGTATGGTTAATGTAATGTGAATCACTGATAAACGTCGTTAAGGCTGAACAGGCTAAAGTTGCTGACAAGCCTGAACCAAAATGGTAATGCAGCTGGTTATTCCCCTGTATAGTGGGAATACATGGACACAAAGCTGCCGGCGGAGAAGTGAGACCTAACCCATACTGTTGAATAAGCGGAACGTGGTAAGCCCGTATTTCTCCGAGCAATCGGACGGAAACCGTAAGGAGACTTTATGAAATGCGGGTAGAAGAACGATGGAAAAAGCGAATGCCGACCCTGTAATGGGGATGGATAGAGGTTGTAACATCACCTCATGCGAAAGCAGGCAGACTTCCATCTATGGTCTTTCTTTACGAGAGAATTTACAGAACTTTTCAAAAAGGAGGAATTGCAAATGAACGAGAAATCGTGTGCACCGACTTGCAAAGCGGAAGATTGGGCCAGCATCGACTGGAACAAGGCTCGCGCTTATGTTAAAAAGCTGCAAATGCGTATCGTAAAGGCTCAACAAGAGGGTCATTACAGCAAAGTGAAAACGCTGCAATGGCTGTTAACTCACTCGTTTTACGCCAAAGCCTTAGCCGTGAAGCGAGTAACAAGCAATCGTGGTAAAAATACGGCTGGGGTTGACCATGAACTGTGGCTGACCCCAGAGGCAAAATTCAAGGCAATCAATAAACTGAAACGGCGAGGATACCGTCCTCAGCCTCTGAAACGTGTTTATATTCCGAAGAAAAACGGCAAACTGCGGCCATTGAGTATTCCGACAATGACAGACCGAGCCATGCAGACTTTGTACAAGTTTGCACTGGAACCGCTTGCTGAAACCTACGGTGACCCGAACTCCTATGGATTCCGAATCGGCAGAAGTACGCACGATGCAATCGAGCAGTGCTTTACCGACCTGAACAAAGGAAAATCACCCGAATGGATTCTCGAAGGTGACATCAAGGGATGCTTCGACCATATCAGCCACGAATGGCTCATGGAAAACATTCCGATGGACACACAGGTTTTACAGAAATGGCTAAAGTGTGGATTTGTCGATACGAAACAGCTGTTCCCCACCGAAGAGGGTACGCCGCAGGGCGGGACTATCTCGCCCACTCTGATGAATATGACACTGGATGGGCTGGAACGGCTCTTAAAGGAACGACTGCCGACCAAACAGTACTTCAATGGGAAAACTCACTTTAATAAGATGAACTTTGTGCGCTATGCTGACGACTTTATCGTAACCGGAGAAAGCCCGGAATTTCTGCGTGAAGAAGTCCTTCCTATTATTAGAGGATTCATGGCTGAACGTGGATTGCAGTTGTCCGAAGAAAAGACGGTTATCACCCACATCGAAGATGGATTTGACTTCTTGGGCAAAAATATCCGAAAATATAACGGAAAACTCCTTATCAAACCCTCGAAGCAATCGGTCAGCTCTCTGCTGAAAAAGGTGCGCGAAATCGTCAAGAGCAACAAATCGGCAAAGCAGGATTCCCTGATTCGCCAGCTCAACCCGGTTATCCGTGGCTGGGTCAATAACCAGCGATTTGTTGTGTCCGCGGAAGCATTCAGCAAAATCGACTATCAGATTTATAATTGTCTCTGGCAATGGGCAAAGCGCAGGCACAAGAAAAAGAGCAGACGGTGGATTGCCAAGAAATATTGGCACTGCATCGGCTCTCGGAACTGGACTTTTGCCGCAGAAGAACGCTCCAAGAAGAAAAACAAAGAGCTTTCCTATTTTGCCCTCGAATATGCGACGGACACCAAAATCATCCGCTTTAAGAAAATCGTTGCTGAAGCAAATCCTTTCGATGCGCGGTGGAATGGTTATTATGAAGAGCGTGATGGTGAGAAAATGTTGAACAGCACCAACGGACGCGAAAAACTCCTGAAAGTATGGAGAAACCAGCACCGTTGCTGCCCTGTGTGTGGAGAGCCAATAACCTCTGACACTGGCTTCAAGGTTCACAAGGTGCTCCGGCATGGGAAGTCACCATGGCGGGAAATGGTGCATCCCGAATGCCATACCGTATTGCACAAGAACGATGTTTGTTTTGTTGAGCCGGGTTCCCTAACGGGAACTTTCTGAAAGGCTTGAGCCGTATGAGGGGAAACTCTCACGTACGGTTCTTAGGGGAGGGAATGGCAGTAATGCCATTCTCTTACCCGATCAGACACTGGAGAATAAGCAGAAATTTATCAGCCAGATCATGACCAGCAAATCTCCGGTACGTTCCTGTGATGATGTAGATGAGCAGGCTCTTTCCTATGCAGAGATCAAGGCACTTTGTGCCGGAGACCCGCAAATCAAGGAGAAAATGGACTTGGATGTAGATGTTGCAAGGCTGAAAGTATTGAAGGCGGATCATCAGAGCCAGCAGTACCGATTGGAAGATAAATTGATGAAATATTTCCCTGCGGAGATTGAGAAAACGCAAGGGTTCATCAAGGGCTTTCAGTCGGATATTCGGACGGTGGCGGCACATCCGCTGCCGGAAGAGGGGTTCTGCGGTATGGAGGTGAATGGCACACAATTTACTGAAAAAGCCGAGGCCGGTGAAGCAATTCTTGCGGTCTGTAAAGCCAATCAGAGTTTGGAGCCGGTGCCGCTTGGCAGCTATCGTGGTTTCAAGATGGAACTGGCATTTGACAGTTTCCAGAAAGAGTATCAGGTGCTGCTGAAAGGCGAGATGACCCACCGGGTACTCATCGGCACCAGTGCTGCGGGCAATATCCAGCGTCTGGACAATGCTCTTGCCGGGATTCCTGCAAAGCTGGAAAAGGCAGAACAGCAGTTGGACAGTCTTAGGAGCCAGCAGGAAGCGGCGCAGGCCGAGCTTGGAAAGCCGTTTCCCCAGGAGGCAGAACTGACAGAAAAGAGTGCAAGACTGGCAGAACTGGATGCACTGTTAAATATGGATGATCGTGGAAATGATGATCCAGACTGTGAGAGAACAACGGAAAAACCGTCTGTCCTGGCAGAGCTGCGTGACCGTGCTGGTCGCATTCCGCCGATGACACATCGAGATGAGGAGGTGGCACTATGAGTGTTCGGGAACACTGGATCAATGTCCGGGTGAACCCGGAAGAGCTGGCGAGGATTCGTGAAAAGCAGAAGGAATTGGGTATTCGGAATACCGGTGCCTATATGAGAAAGATGGCGATGGACGGGTACTGCGTAAATCTTGATTTGTCGGATGTGGCGCAGGTATCCATCCTTCTTCGCCGATGCAGCAACAACCTGAATCAGTACGCAAAACGCGCCAATGAATCTGGAAGCATCTATGCGGAGGATATCCGGGATTTGCAGAGACGGCTGGATGAACTCTGGGAGATGCAGAAGCTGATCCTGAAGAGGCTTTCTGGTATTCGCTGACGGCGCAAATGTGCGGGATTTCTGTAGCACATGGCACAGATGAAACTGTCTGTGCCGTTACATATTTTTTGGTCTACCTGTTGACATCGTGGTGTTTGGCAAGCAGGTACGATAAAATGAAGATGAAAAGAAAAACGAAGGGGTGAAATCCATGAAGATCGTATGTTTTTTGTTGAAGCTGGTGCTGAAAATCCTGTTGCTGCCGGTTGCGTTTCTGCTGCGATTTCTATGCTTTATCTGGAATCTGCTGATGCAGCTATCCCTGTGGGTGCTTTCGCCGGTTATGCTGCTCGTTCTTGGCTGCGGCATCTATTCGGTGGTTCGGGCGAGCTGGACGGATGTGTTCCTGCTGACCCTGATTGAGATGGGGCTGTTCGCAGCTGCGGTTGGTGCGGGCGGCATCATGGAACTGATGGAACGGCTGTGCGAGTGTGTAGAGGATGTTTTGACAATTTGAGTTCAGGAGGGATTCGATGGATATTCAGTTTATGAAAGATTATTATGATTTACGGTACGAGGAAACAGATGGAGAGAATCATTTTGTGGAAGAGACTGCTTATCAGGAAAAACAGTCTGAGCAATCGAAGATGGAAGACCAGCTGATGGAAATGGTGGGCGGCAGCGAATCTAATGTGTGGAAGCTGTACGAAAGCATTATGTGTGTCTATTTCGATATGGAAGAAATCATCAAGCAGGCCGTTTATTTGCAGGGAGCTTATGACCGGGAACGGATGTTAAAATGAGAATAGTAGATTGGTAAGAGCTGCCTTCGGGTAGCTCTTTTTAGATGGAGGAATATGAAAATGGCGGCTACAAGACTAATTGCGCTGCATATCAATAAAGGAAAGACGGTAGCGCAGTGTCTGGCTGACCGTACTGATTATTCTGAGAATGCAGCAAAGACGGAAGATGGAAAATATATCAGCGCGTATGCCTGTGATGCAAAGACCTGTGATGAAGAATTCCTGCTTTCCAAACGGCAGTATGAGCATATCACGGGAAGAACCCAGGCACACGATGTGATTGCATATCAGATTCGACAATCCTTTAAGCCCGGAGAAATTACGCCGGAGGAAGCGAACAAGGTTGGATATGAGACGGCCATGCGCTTTACTAAGGGAAAACATGCCTTTATCGTGGCTACTCATGTTGATCGTGCGCACATTCATAATCACATTATTTTTAATTCGACTACATTAGATTGCACCAGAAAATTTCGCGATTTTCATCTGTCCGGACTTGCGCTGGCGAGGCTCAGTGATATCGTCTGTCTGGAACACCAGTTGTCGGTCATTATCCGGAAGCCCTATGCAGAGCGGAAGAAGAGAACGGAATACCCGGAGAAAAAATCGCAGCGGGATGAAATCTGCGAGGCCATTGATGCGGCATTGGCAAGAAAACCAAAAGACTTCCGGGAACTGATTGAAATTTTGCAGGAAGCAGGGTACGAGTATAAAGATGGAAAACAGCCTGCCCTGCGGGGGAAAGGCCACGCCAGATTTGCTCGTTTCCGCTCTCTTGGCAAAGGATATTCGGTTGAAGAACTCTGCGAAGTGATTGCCGGGAACGCGGTTCATAAAAGTAAATTTGCAGAGAAAAACCGCACAAGCGCACGGTCGGCGCAGGTACATCAGAAGGCGGAGTTGTCGTTCCTTATTGATATCCGTGCCAAAATGCAGGCGGGCAAAGGCGCAGGGTATGCGCGCTGGGCGAAAGTCTTTAATCTGAAGCAAATGGCAAAAGCTATGATGTTCATGGAGGAGCATGGAATCAAGAGTTATGCAGAACTGAAAGAAAAGGCAGATGGAATTTCTGAAAAATGTGATGCGTTGCTGGAATCTGTAAAGGCAGATGAGGCACGGATGTCGGAAGTGTCAGTGTTGCGGAAGCATCTAATCAATTATGCCAAAACAAAAGATATTTTCGCTGCGTATAAGGCATCCGGCTACAATCGAGAGTTCTATGAAACCCATCGGGATACGCTGGCCTTACGCAGCGCAGCGAAAAAGGCGTTTGATGCCTATAAGAAAGAGAACGGTTCTGACAAAAAGCTCCCGCGCATCAGCGAGCTGAACGCAGAGTATGCGATGCTTCTGGAACGAAAGAAAAGCTCCTATGCAGAGTACCGCAAGACCAAATCGGAAATGCAGGATTGGCTTGTGGCTCAGAAGATTGTGCAAGAAATCCTGAAAGAGGATGAGCAGAAAAAAGAGCAGTTGCATGAGCAGGAAGTTCGGCAGGAAGAAGAAAATAGACAAAGCAGTCGATGATGGAATGTCCGGTGCAGTGTGGGCGTAATGCTCATTCTGCACCGGGCTTTTTTCTTTGGCAGGAACTGCCGTTAAAGCATCCGGAACGGATGCGCAGCCCGATGCCGCAGGCAGCGTTCTATGGGGATTGGGGAGATTCCCCAACAAGCAGAAAATCGCTTTCGTGTCACGAAAGCCCTGCTTGCAGAAGAGTGGTTCTAAATTGACTTTGTTCGCTGATAAGTCTATAATATTAACTGGATTATTATGCAAAAACCTCGAAAACTGATATTTACAAAGTAGTGTATATGAATGCGAGATATATTAAAATGAATTGGAGAAATCAATATGGCGCGAGCTGCATCTAAACCTAAGAAAGAAATTTCTATGGAGGAAGCTCTGTGGAAGTCCGCAGATAAACTCCGTGGTTCTGTTGAGCCAGCAGAATACAAACACGTCGTTCTCAGTCTTTTCTTCTTGAAGTTTGCCAGTGATAAGTTTGAGGCACAAAGGAAAGCTATTTCTGAAAAATACGGTGAGAAGTTTGTTGACAATGTTGCCTTCTATACGAAGGACAACGTGTTCTTCCTGCCTGAGATCAGCCGTTGGTCTTTTATCATGGAGAATGCGAAACAGGATGACATTGCGTTAAAAATTGACACCGCCCTCTATACGATTGAGAAAGCGAATCCCGCACTGAAAGGCGCACTGCCGGACAACTACTACTCACGTCTTCACATCGACACAGCAAAGCTGGCATCACTGCTGGACGAGATTGATAAGATCAACACGGGCGATAAAGAGAATGACATTATCGGGCGGGTTTACGAATACTTCCTGAGCAAGTTTGCACTTGCGGAAGGCAAAGGCAAGGGCGAGTTCTATACGCCGAAGTGCATTGTCAATTTGATTGCAGAAATGATTGAACCATATGATGGCATTCTCTATGACCCTTGCTGCGGTTCTGGCGGTATGTTTGTGCAGTCAATGAAGTTCGTGGAGGCACATCACGGCAACAAGAAGAAGGTCTCTATCTACGGTCAGGAGTATACAAACACAACGTATAAGCTGTGCAAAATGAATCTGGCTATCCGCGGCATCTCTGCAAACCTTGGAGAAATGGCAGCGAACACATTCACCAATGACCAGCACAAGGACCTCAAGGCAGATTACATTATGGCAAACCCGCCTTTTAACCAGAAAGAATGGCGTGGTGATAATGAGCTGACTGATGATCCGCGCTGGGACGGCTATGAAGTTCCACCCACGAGCAATGCAAACTATGGCTGGATTCTGAACATCGTTTCAAAGCTATCTCAGAACGGTGTTGCTGGGTTCCTGCTTGCAAACGGTGCACTCTCTGACGATGGCACAGAGCTGAAAATCCGCCGTCAGCTCATCGAGAACAATCTCGTTGAAGCAATCATCATCCTTCCCCGAAACCTCTTCTACACCACTGACATCAGCGTTACGCTTTGGATTCTGAATAAGAACAAAAAGGCTCGTGTGGTTGAAGAAAATAGCGAGGTAAAACGCTTCCGTAACCGTGAGCGGGAGATTCTTTTCATGGACTTGCGGCAAATGGGAAGCCCCTATGAAAAGAAGTACATTGAACTGACAGAAGAAGACTGTGCGAAGGTCACGAGCGTCTACCACGCATGGCAGCAGGAAGGCTATGAAGAAACTTATCAGAATGTGCCTGAGTTTTGTTACAGCGCATCTTTTGATGAGGTTGCAGAGAAGGGTTTTACCCTTGTTCCGAGCCGTTACATTGAGTTTGTAAACCGTGATGAGAATATCGACTTTGATACGAAAATGAAGATGCTGCAAAGCGAGCTTCGTGATCTGCTTGTTGCAGAAGAGAAGTCGAAGGCTGACCTGTTGACCGTGTTTAAGGAGCTGGGCTATGAAATCGAATTATGAACCCCTTGGTAAACATATTCAGCTTGTTGATTATCGGAACTCCGAGGAAGTCACCAGCACTGTTCTTGGCATAAGCATCGACAAAGAGTTTATACCTTCCGTCGCAAATGTAATTGGCACAGATTTGAGCCGGTATAAGCTAATCAGCAAGGGACTGTTTGCCTGTAACCCAATGCACGTTGGACGCGATGAACGTCTTCCGATTGCGCTCTATGAGAAAGGTAGCCCCGCAATAGTATCTCCGGCATATTTCATGTTTGAGATTATTGATCGCGACATCTTGAATGAAGAGTATTTGATGATGTGGTTTCGCAGACCGGAGTTTGATCGCGAGTGCTGGTTCATGACGGACGGCAGTGTTCGAGGCGGAATTACATGGGATGATTTTTGCCGTATAAAGCTCCCTGTTCCTTCCTACGCGAGACAATGTGAAATCGTCGAGTCCTACCGTGCAATCACCGACCGCATTGCTTTAAAAAGATCGGAAAATGATAATTTAGCGGCTTGAGATTGAAGCTATAATAAGCTGTTGAAGCGCATTCAAGCGGTTGATTTCCAGGGAAGCCACCTTAAACTGTTCCAAAACAGGTTTTGCAACCATATCAAACCGAGAAAGTGCTTCGTGCGACGGCTTGGTCAAAGGGAACGCGGCAAGTTCATCGCCTGATACTCGCTGACGTCCACTCGAACCGTTCATGTATTGTAATGCGAAAGTCCGAAACTTCTTGCTTCGGATTAAAAAATAGTAAAATGAAGATGGCATCGTATCAACCGGAGAAAACACAATGTACTCCGTGGATCCGAAAGCAACCTCTTTGTCATTGAGGATGTTAATATACGCTGCCTTGCCATTTTCGAGGCAAGGAGTAATACGCGCAATTAGGGTGTCGCCATTTTGGAACCGGACACCGCCATTATAGGCTTTCATTTCGCCGCCTTCTGGGATGCAGCCACGAGTCGGAAGGCAGGACATATCATAGCATTTAGCGATGCAGCCTTTTGACAATGTTCGAGTTGGATTCACATTAGCAATTTCGCTGAGAGTGCAATCAGGCATTCCATCCCGAAGGAAGAGTTCATCAAAAAGAGCCTGTGTTTGCGCCTCTAAATTATCATTTACCGTCCATTACTCTCACCAGTGGCGAGAGTTTTACCCTAAGAACTGCCACTGAAAAGTCGTTCTCTGAGAATAAACAAAGGAGATACGACAATGAAAAAACAACTGATTCAAGAAGTGCAGCGTCAGATGCTTCCGTTTCTGAACAACGCACAGTTAAAACAACTTCAAAGCGTCCTTGAAGGGGTGCTGAGTGGCGTAGAGCTAAGTTACAGCGCGGGCATGGTAGAAAGCGCAAAGGTCGACACGGTTGTCTGTTTCATCAACGCAAAACGCATTGAAGGCTGCTCAGAAAAAACCTTGAGCTATTACCGTCAGACCATTGTGTCAATGCTATCCGGCATTGACAAAGAGCCACAAGAGATCGTAACTGAGGACTTGCGAAAGTACCTAACAGAGTATCAGACAAACCGTAAGTCAAGCAAGGTCACGATAGATAATATCCGCCGCATCCTGTCCAGCTACTTTTCGTGGCTTGAGGATGAGGACTACATCGTGAAAAGTCCGGTACGCCGGATTCACAAAGTAAAAACGGCAAAGGTGATCAAGGAAACCTACACCGATGAGGCATTGGAAATCATGCGGGACAACTGCTGCAATGTCCGCGATCTTGCGATGATAGACCTTCTTGCGTCCTCTGGAATGCGTGTTGGTGAGATGGTTGCCCTTAACCGTGATGACATCAACTTCAATGAACGGGAATGCGTTGTTTTCGGAAAAGGAAGTAAGGAACGGATCGTTTATTTCGATGCTAGGACAAAAATCCATCTCCAAAACTATCTGGAAAGCCGCACAGACACCTGTTCAGCGTTGCTTGTCTCGCTGACCGCACCGCATGACCGTTTGCAAATCGGCGGTGTAGAAAGACGGCTTCGAGAACTTGGAAAAAGGCTAAATTTGCCTCGTGTCCATCCACATAAGTTCCGAAGAACATTGGCAACATCAGCCATAGACAAAGGAATGCCCATAGAGCAAGTCCAGCAGCTCTTAGGACATCAGAAAATCGACACGACTATGCACTACGCTATGGTCAAACAGCAAAATGTCAAGCTGGCACACAGAAAATACATAGGGTGAGGTGTCACAATGAAAGAAGGATATAGGTTGCTTGGAGATTTCATTCAGCCGGTTGACGAACGAAACAGGGATTTGAGAGTTGATTATTTGCTTGGTGTCAGCATCAGCAAGCAATTTATTCCCTCCATTGCGAATATTGTTGGAACAGACTTGTCGAACTATAAGATTATTCGTACTGGGCAATTTGCATACGGCCCTGTTACGTCTCGGAATGGCGAAAAGATTTCAATTGCCCTTTTACGAGATAAGGACTGCATTATTTCAAGTTCATATACCGTGTTTGAGGTTGTGAATAAGAATGAGCTTGATCCAGAATACCTTATGCTTTGGTTTAGCAGACCGGAGTTTGATCGCTACGCCAGATATATGTCTCACGGAAGTGTTAGAGAAATCTTTGACTGGGATGAACTTTGCAAAGTGGAACTGCCTGTTCCCTCTATTGATAAGCAACGTAGCATTGTGAGGGCGTATCAGACCATCACAGAACGTATCGAACTAAAGCGGCGGTTAAATGATAATTTGCTTGCGACTGCGCAAGCAGTTTACAAAGCGTGGTTTGTTGAGTATAAACCGTTTGGCGGAAACTGCCCAATTTCATGGAGGGTTGGAAGCGTAGATGAAATTGCCGAGTTCTTTGACTCAATGCGGAAACCGCTCTCTTCGTTAGAACGGGCAGACATGGCGCGTATATATCCTTATTATGGTGCAGTTTCAATAGTAGACTATGTGGATGATTACATCTTTGACGGCGAGTACCTTCTTTTGAGTGAAGACGGCATTTATGTCGTTGACGATAGTGGACATCCTCTTTTGCAACATATAATTGGGAAGTTCTGGGCAAACAACCACGCTCACATTCTAAAAGGTAAAGCTGGATTCACCGAAGATAGCCTGTACCTCTTTTTGTCCAACACAAATATGTCACCAATTGTTACGGGAGCTGCCCAGCCCAAAATCAATCAAGCAAACTTGAAGAGCTTTCCAATTACCATCCCTGATAGTGAGGTTCTGGATAGATTCAACTCTGTTGTTCATCCTCTGTTTGCTGGAAAGTTGAACAACGAGAAAGAAATACGGAAGCTCGAAACGATTAGGGAGCTGCTACTTAGCCGTCTGGTTAGTTAAGCCGCTAAATTATCATTTATCTACGAAGGGAGGGATAAAAATGGATAAGGATACGCTGATCAAAATTGCCGAAGAGCTTCATCAAGGAGCTTTTGACGCAAAAGCCTATTACCTCATCTTGCAGCAGTATCGAAAGAACCAGCATGAATACGCGGAAGAAATGAAGTTGTCACCAGCGTTCTATCAAACGATCCACGGAGCTTTGATGAAAGCCTGCTTTATGGAGATTGCCAAACTGTATGATAGCTCAAATGGAGTCGTGTCCATTGGAACCCTCCTTGCAAAATGCGCGGAAAACCAAGACCTATTTCCTGAGTACAGAGAAACAATGACCGTGGAACATGAGGGGACAACGTATTCCTATCAAATCCCATATCAGCACCAGCTAAAACCACAGGAGGAACTCTTTTTTAAGGAACATGTCGAGATGAGCAGACATCTTTTTGCTATATTTGATGCTCCAGATGCTGAAACTATCCCTGTTCAGGTTGATTTGACTTTTCCTGAGTTTTTAGCCTTGTATCAGAAACGGTTCTGCGCGCTAAGAAAAAAAGAGAGAACATCCGAATGCAACGGAATAAGCTCTATGCCCACAACGATGAACAGCGTATATTGAGCAATGAAAACCTGACAGACCGTCATCCTATTTTATATCCGGATGTGCAGGAAATGATAGACTTTGCACTCGATTGTACGGGTCTGATTCTCGGCGTTCTCACTGACGTAAACCATGCAACGCAATACTCGAACATTGATGACTGGGAAGGTACACTCATGCTGACACGTTTGGGATTGAAGTATCAGGAGTATGACTTCCAGCAAAGAGAAAAAGCCTTTGAAGCAGAAATGCAGAGGCGGTTAGGGGGAAATGATAATGGCGAACTTCAATGAGCATTCTCTTGAAATGTCCATTATGGAGTTGTTTCAGGATGAAGGATATATCTATTTGAATGGTGAGCAGATTCATCGTGAACGCTCTGAGGTTCTGCTTATCGACGATCTGCGGAAGTACCTCTTGAATAGGTATGCCACAGAAGGGCTTACCCCAAGTGAAGCTGATAGCATCATCCTTCGCCTGAGGTCTATTTCCGGCACGATCTACGAGGCAAACAAAGCTGTCTGCAAAATGATTTGTGACGGCTTCATCTTCAACCGCGAGGATCACACAAAGAAGGACCTTTATATTGAGCTGATCGACTTCGATGAGCCGGAGAAAAACGTGTTCAAGATCGTCAATCAATTTGAAATTGAAGGCATCAACAACCAGCTACGCATACCTGACGGGATTGTCTTCATCAATGGTATTCCTGTTGTTGTGCTTGAGTTCAAGAGCGCAGTCAAAGAAAATACAACGATCATGGACGCCTATACTCAGCTCACCGTGCGTTATCGCCGTGATATTCCTGAACTATTCAAGTATAATGCCTTCATCGTCATAAGCGATGGTGCAAATAATAAATACGGTTCCTTCTTTTCTCCGTATGACTTTTTCTATGCGTGGAGAAAGATTGAGGCTGACGATAAGGAATTGGATGGCATCAATTCCCTTGTAACTATGGTGAGTGGACTATTCCGCAAAGAACGGCTCTTGGCGGTTATCAAGGATTTTGTCTATTTCCCTGATAGCTCAGATAAAGATCTTAAGATTGTTTGCCGATATCCTCAGTATTTTGCTGCGGTCAAGCTGTTTGAGAATATCAAGGCGCATCTCAGACCGGAAGGCGACGGCAAGGGCGGCACTTACTTTGGTGCGACAGGCTGCGGAAAAAGCTACACCATGCTCTTCCTCACCAGAATGCTTATGAAGAGTACCTTCTTCCATAGCCCTACAATCCTGATTATTACCGACCGAACTGATTTGGATGACCAGCTTTCAAAACAGTTTGTAGCATCCAAAAAGTACATTGGTGACGAAACCGTTGTGAGCATTGATTCCCGCGAAAAACTGCGTCAGGAACTTCAAGGCAGAACAAGCGGCGGTGTGTACATGACCACTATCCAGAAGTTCACCGAGGACTTGGAGCTTCTGACCGATAGAGCAAATGTGATCTGCATATCCGATGAGGCGCACCGTAGTCAGATAAACCTCGATCAAAAAGTCAAGGTCACTGCTGAAGGTGTAGAGCGAACCTATGGGTTTGCGAAATACCTACATGACTCTCTACCTAATGCAACCTATGTCGGTTTCACCGGTACGCCCGTGGATGGTACGATTGAAGTCTTCGGTCCAGTTGTCGATGCCTACACAATGACAGAGGCGGTCAAAGACGGTATCACAGTCAACCTTGTCTACGACGGACGCGCTGCACGGGTTACTCTTGATCAGGCAAAGGTTCGGGAAATTGAAGATTATTATGACCGTTGTGCTGTTGAAGGTGCAAATGAGCATCAGATTGAGGAAAGCCAGAAGGCGGTTGCTCATATTGATGCGATCATCGGTGATCCTGACCGACTTCATGCAGTTGCGGAGGACTTCATTAACCACTATGAGACCCGCGTTGCCGAAGGAGCTACGGTCGCAGGAAAAGCAATGTTTGTCTGCTCTAATCGCAAGATTGCATACGCTTTTTATCAGATTATAGTTGGAATGAGACCGGAATGGGCAGAGAAAAAGGTTTGCCCTGACGGGGTTCAACTGACGGAAAAAGAGAAAAAGGAACTCAAGCCCATCGAGAAGATCAAGCTCATCATGACGCGAAATAAAGATGACGAGCCAGAGCTTTATGAAATGCTGGGAACGAAGGATGATCGCAAGGAGTTTGACCGCCAGTTTAAGAACGTTAAATCCAACTTCAAAATTGCAATTGTCGTTGATATGTGGCTGACTGGCTTTGATGTACCGGCACTTGACACAATTTACATCGACAAGCCAATCCAGCAGCATACCCTTATTCAGACAATTTCCCGTGTCAACCGTGTCTATACCGGAAAGGACAAGGGCTTGATTGTGGACTATATCGGTATCAAGAAAAACATGAATCTCGCCCTCAAGAAGTACACCAACTTTGAAACCGATGAGTTTGAAGGTGTCGAACAGTCTGTCACGATTGTCAAAGACCAGCTTGATGTTTTGGCACAGATGTTCCGCAACTTCAATAGTACGGATTACTTCAACGGATCACCGAAAGAGCAGCTTGCTTGCCTCAACCGTGCTGTTGAGTATGTCCAGCTTACGGAAGATTTGGAAACTCGCTTTATGGCTGCTGTCAAGCGTATGAAGCAAGCGTTCAATCTATGCAGTTCCAGCGATGCAATTTCCGATAGAGAGAAGGACTATCTGCACTTCTATTGTGCTGTGCGTTCTATTCTTTTCAAACTCACTAAGGGTGATGCCCCCGACATTTCACAAATGAATGCCCGCGTCCGTGAACTTCTTGAGGGGGCAATTCAATCTGATGGTATAGAGGAGCTGTTTGAAACCGGAAAGCATATCTCAGTTGATATTTTCAGCGATGAGTATCTGGATAAGATCAATGCAATCCAGCTTCCAAACACGAAAATTAAGGTATTGCAGAGGCTTCTTTCTCAAGCGATTGATGAGTATAAAAAAGTCAACCGCATTATGGGCATGGAGTTCTCGGACCGCCTCAAGCGGGTTGTTGATGAGTACAATAATCGCCGTCGTGATGAAGCTTTCGCTAACGAAGTCCTTGACGATGTGGCAGAGCAGCTTGCGAAGCTCCTTGAAGAACTTAAAAAGGAAAAAGATTCCTTCAAGGGCATGGGAATTGACTATGAAGAAAAAGCATTCTATGACATCCTCAAGGCGGTTGCTAAGAAGTACGAGTTCGAGTACCCGGACGATAAGATGATCGAATTGTCGAAAAGGATTAAGGTCATTGTCGATGATAAAGCTAAGTACACTGACTGGTCTACCCGTGATGATATTAAGGCAAATTTGCAAGTTGACCTGATTTTGCTTCTGGATGAGTTTGATTATCCTCCGGTAACCATTGATGATGTTTACAAAGAGGTTTTGGAACAAGCAGAGAATTTCAAGAAGTATTCGGAATAATATATTGAGCGAAAATATGACGGACTTGTATGTAAACGCGATTGTAGAGAAAATTTAAGATGCAAGTGAGCTGTTATAAGAGATGACACGACAAGAATTATTTATATGGATACGCCAGCAGTACGGCACAGAGCCGGAATACCCCTGGCATGACTGGAATGCGGTGTTGCGGCACAATGACAATAATAAATGGTATGGTGTAGTTCTGGAAGTATCTGCTGATAAGTTGGGACTGCCGGAAGCAGGCATCGTTGATGTCCTTAATGTGAAAAGTGATCCGCTGCTGATCGGCTCTCTTCGTGGGCAGGACGGCTATTTTCCGGCCTATCACATGAACAAGGAAAAATGGCTCAGTATTCAGCTTGGCAAACCAGAACTGGATGATGCCATCAAAGACCTGCTTTCTTTGAGCTATGAGCTGACGGCACCGAAGAAGCGCAAACCAAAGTCATCAGCAAAAAATCCAGGAGATTCCGCAAATGGCAAAGAAAATGACAGAAAGGGCAAGCAGTGGCTGCTCACCTATACCGGCTCGCCGAAAAAGATGAACAAGCATTACCGGGAACGCTTTCATGCGGATAACGAAATACATTCCCTTCCGGATCAGGTGTGCAAAGGTATTAAAACTTTCGTAACCACGGTCTGCCATAAGGATGGTATTATTACAATACTTATGAAAACCATCAGATCAGTGCAGTAGATATGCATGTAGAAAATCTGGATAGTGATAAAATGATTTGTTATCCAGTAATTCAAGGAGAACGAATCAACTATCAAAATAAATAATGTTTTGAAATCAGGGATGAGGTAGAAAGGAAAGTTCCATGACAAAAGATGAAGTAAAAAAACTCAGGATGGACAGTCCGGAATCACTACAGTTTTTAAATAATGCTACAAAATTTTATAATTTAATGATGATGTATCGTTGTGCTATTCGGGAGATACAAACTAAACTTGAGGTTTTGGATGATGAATTTTCAGTTGAGAACAATCGAAATCCTATTTCTTTTATAAAAACAAGAATTAAGAAGCCCAATAGTATTTACAATAAACTGCAGAAGATGGGATATGAATTTACAACAGAAAATATACAGACATATCTCAATGATGTAGCAGGCGTTCGAATAGTTTGTGCGTTTATTGACGATATTTATATGATATCAGATTTGATTACCCAACAGGATGATATTAAAGTTATTGAAATAAAAGATTATATAAAAAATCCAAAATCGAATGGTTATCGAAGCTATCATATGATTGTTGAAATACCAGTATTTTTTGCTAAGGGTAAAACACCTATGCGTGTAGAATTACAGATTCGAACCAATGGTATGGATTTCTGGGCAACATTGGAACATCAACTTCGCTATAAAAAGGGAATTGAAGAAATGCCTGGCTATGATGAGATAAGTGAAGAATTACTTCATTCTGCAAAAGCTATCATTGAAGCAGATAATGAAATGCAGAGAATAAAAGACAAAATTGGTATGTTCCACGAAATTTAAGCAGAAATTTGATCGAGTAGAAAGGTTGGAATATATATGAAACAAGATACTTTAGAAGGAAAAGCGAAAACAAAAAACGGAGTAAAACGATTGTGTTTTTCCATAGTCTGCATTCTTCTAGAAGTAGTTTTTATTATTACTATTGTAACACGCTTAAATGAATATGCAGAAATCATAAATCTATTTACAAGGATTTTAAGTGGAATTTTAGTTTTGGGATTGTATGCATCAGATAAGACATCTTCCATGAAAATGCCTTGGGTTATATTAATTTTAATTTTCCCAATTATGGGTGTAGGCCTATATTTATTGATTGGTTTGAATGGCGGCACACATAAAATGCGTGAGCGATATGCAGAAATTGATAGCAAATTGTTACCAATGCTTTCCGATAATCAGGAGTGCTTAAACAGAATAAACGAAACGATTCCGAAGGCAGGAAATATTGCAAGTTATATACAAAGAAATTCGCAGTATCCAATCTATCAGAATACGGATATTGTGTATTTTGATGAAGCAGTGAAAGGATTAGAGGCACAGCTTAAGGATTTGGAGAAAGCACAAAAGTTTATCTTTATGGAATATCATGCGATAGAAGACGCTGAAGCATGGCATAAGATTCAAGATGTTCTGGAAGAGCGAGTAAAAGCAGGTGTGGAAGTTAGAGTATTCTACGATGATATGGGTTCTATAGGCTTTATTAACACAGATTTTGTGAAAAAAATGGAGGCAATAGGAATTCATTGCCGTGTATTCAATCCGTTTATGCCAGGTTTAAATCTGTTTTTGAACAATCGTGATCATAGAAAAATAACAGTTATTGATGGAAAAGTCGGATTTACAGGTGGATATAATCTAGCAAACGAATATTTTAATTACACACACCCGTATGGACAGTGGAAAGATACAGGTATTCGTTTAGAAGGAGATGCTGTTCAGTCGCTTACAGTGACATTTTAGAAATGTGGAATGCTGTTAGTGAAAAAGCTACGAATGATACTGATTTTAGTAAGTACATTATTCATTACGATTATAAAGCACAGCAAACAGGTTTTGTTCAGCCTTATGCAGACAGTCCTATGGATAATGAGCAGGTCGGAGAAGAAGTTTATATCAGTATGATAAATAAAGCTGAAAAATATTGTTGGTTTATGACTCCATATCTAATCATAACAGATGAAATGACGCATGCGTTATGTCTGGCTGCTAAGCGAGGGGTAGACGTAAGAATTATCACACCTGGTATCCCTGATAAAAAATTCATTTATAATGTAACTCGTTCTTTTTATCATGGATTAGTTAAACATGGTGTTCGTGTTTATGAGTGGACTCCTGGTTTCTGTCATGCAAAAATGAGTGTGGCAGATGACTGTATGGCAACTTGTGGAACAATTAATTTGGATTATCGAAGTTTATATCACCATTTTGAAAACGGCTGTTTTATGGCAGATTGTCAGGCAGTTGTGGAAATAAAAAATGATCTGATAAGAACGATGGGAGAATGTCGTGATGTGACAGACCAATATCAAACCGGACGAAGTGCATATTTGCGACTGGGACAATTATTTATGAGATTATTTGCTGGATTGCTATAAGAATCTGATGAAACGACCTTTCAAAAAACAGTTGATTTAGAAGTTAACTGTTTTTGAAAGGCCGTTTTTGCTATATCTAACAGTCTGTTGTACAAAGAAGATTTTGCATGGATGAAAAAAACAAACCTTGTTGAGGTTAAATTGAGGCTGACTTTGTATTGTATAGACATAAGATGAAAAAAGTCAGGTGATGTGCGATGGGAAAACGTAAGATATTTAAAATTGTTTTTGCTATACTGTCAATTTTTTTATGTGTGGTTTTTTATGAATTGCTCGGAATCTGCGTTGCATATAAAAAGCAGCCGGAAGTGTCCAATACAACCAAAAAAGAAACAAAAAATGGGTCATGGAACGAATGCAGTGAAAATACAGAACGGGCAGTAATCATAGAAAAGAATCCAGAAGCGCTTTTACAAAGAGTGCGTTTGATCAAGAATGCAAAAAAGGAAATTATTCTTTCTACTTTTGCCTTTCAATCCGATGAAAGTGGAAAATTGATCTTAGGAGCACTGCATGATGCGGCAGACAGAGGTGTACATATTCGTCTGTTAGTAGATGGAATGGAGAGCTGGATTGATATGGAAGGAAATCCGTATTTCTATGGATTATCTTCCCATGAGAATGTTGAAATTAAACTGTATAATAAGGCCAATCCGTTGAAACCATGGAAGATGATGGGGAGAATGCATGATAAATATTTGATTGCAGATGGTAAGACATATATTCTTGGTGGAAGAAATACATACAATTATTTCTTGGGTGATTTTCTGGGACATAAGAACTATGACAGAGATGTGTTAGTGGTTTGCGATGAACCTGAGAAAGAAAATTCAGTTAATCAGTTGTTAGAGTATTTTGAAACGATATGGGAACAAGAAGACAGTGGTTATTTTCATGACAATAAAAAACTGGCAAATAGAAAATCTGTAAAGAACGCAGTTTTAGAGCTGCAGAACGGCTATCAGAAATATTTTGAAGAGAATAAGGAAAGAATCTGCGATACCGATTACACGGACGAAACTTTTGAGACAGAAAAGATTGCATTAGTGTCAAATCCTATCCACACAGGTCCCAAGGAACCAGTAGTCTGGTATCAACTGGGAGAACTAATGAAAAATGCAAAAGAGCGCGTGAAAATTCATACACCATATATTATCTGCAATGATATGATGTCTAATACATGGAAAGAGATTGCGGAGAGAGTTCCGGATTTTTCTATCATGACCAATTCGGTTGCCAACAATGGAAATCCATTTGGAGCTGCCGATTATGCGAAAAACAGAAATAGAATCTTAAGTACAGGAATTAATATCTGGGAATATGAAGGCGGTTATTCATACCACGGAAAAAGTATTCTGATTGACGATGATCTGTCTGTAATCGGTTCCTTTAATATGGACATGAGAAGTGCATATCTGGATACGGAACTGATGCTTGTAATTCGCAGTAAAGATATTAATAAACAGTTGGAAGAGGGCATGATGGAATATGAAAGAGTGTCCCGCCAGGTATTGGAAGATGGAACCTATCGTGATCCATATCATGTAGAGCCAATCGAATTAACAAAGAAACGTCAGAGAAAAATATTTTTGGTACAGCATCTGCTTGGATGGGCAAGGTATCTGTTTTAATAAGGAGGAAGGAAAACGTGTTTCAAATATTGATTGTAGAAGATGATAAAGAATTAAGCCAGCTATTCCAAAAAGTGCTTGAGAAGAATGGATATCAAGTCAAAAGTGCATCGGATGGAGCACAGGCATTAGACGTATTGGTTAAGGAATATATTGATCTGATCATTTCTGATATTATGATGCCGGTTATGGATGGTTATGAACTGGTGTCGGAACTCCGTTCAGCAGGATATCAGATACCTGTACTTATGATCACTGCGAAAGGTTCCTTTGATGATATGCGCCAGGGATTTCTTTCGGGAAGTGACGATTATATGGTAAAACCGGTAAATGTGAATGAAATGGTTTTAAGAGTCGGAGCACTGCTTCGCCGTGCACAGATACTGAATGAACACAAAATTGTGATTGGTTCAACAGAGTTTGATTATGATGCAATGACGGTTACAACTGATAAGGAAAGTCTTGTTTTGCCTAAAAAAGAATTCCTGCTTTTATATAAGCTTGCAGCTTCGCCAGGCAGAATATTTACAAAACAACAGTTGATGGATGAAGTATGGGGATACGAGACGGAGGCAGACCCACATACGATAGAGGTACATATAGGAAGAATCAGAGAGCGTTTTAAAGATAACCCTGATTTTGAAATCGTAACAATGCGTGGAATTGGATACAAGGTGGTGAAAAAATAATGGAACAAAGAAAGAAAAAGGATTGCGGATCCGATCCTGTCTGACTGGTGCAATCTGGCTGGCACTTGTATTTTCAACAGTCATATCTGCGTTATTATTTGCTTTTTTGAATCATTTTTTTAATCTGCCGGGCAGCATACCTGTGCTTGGCTGGCTTTTGATTTTCAATACATTGATTGCAGGGCTGATCACTTCCTTTATTAATGCAAAGTTACTGGAACCAATTACAAGACTTAGTAAAGCAATGAAGGAAGTTTCTCGGGGAGATTTTGAACAGCATTTGGAAACGAATAGCCGTATAGCAGAAGTTGGAGAATCTTATCAAAGTTTTAACGTTATGACAAAAGAACTTCGTGCAACAGAGGTGCTGCAGATGGATTTTGTATCTGATGTTTCTCATGAGTTTAAGACCCCGATTAATGCCATTGAAGGATATACAATGCTGCTTCAGGGAGAAGAACTGTCTCGGATCAAGAGGAATATGTAGAAAAAATCTTATTTAACACCCAAAGACTTTCCGGATTGGTTGGTAATATTTTGCTGTTATCCAAGTTAGAGAATCAGAATATACCAATGAAAAAAACAGAATATCGTCTGGATGAACAGATCCGCCAGGCAGTTCTTTCATTGGAAACAAAATGGACAGAAAAAGAAATTGGTTTTCAGGTAGAATTGGAGGAAGTTAAATATACTGCGAATGAAGGACTTTTATGCATATCTGGATAAATCTTTTAGATAATGCGATTAAGTTCAGCCCTTCAAAGGGGACAATTACGATGTTTCTGAAACAAGAACAGGATTCTGTTAAGTTCATTCTGGAAGATGAAGGACCAGGAATAGAGGATGATGTAAAATCCAGAATATTTGACAAGTTCTATCAGGTAGATGGATCTCATAAAGCAGAAGGAAATGGCCTAGGTCTTGCACTTGTAAAACGGATTGTAGATAGTGCCGGAGGAACAATCAAAGCAGAAAACCGTGAATATGGTGGATGCAGATTTGTTATAGAGCTGCCAAAGCAGAAAGATGAGATTATCTAGTTTTAAGATAAATTAGAAGATGGGAGGATTTATATGACATTTTATCAGGAGTTGCAGTTAAATCAGGCAGGTTCTAAAAACCTGTTGAAAAAGAGTGAAACACTAAAAGAAAAACTATATCATATGTGGGTATATCTGGTGAAGATAGCTGCTACAATGGCATTTTGTTTTTTCTTTGTTAGTATTTTCAGCATCCTATTTGGAAATGAGAACAGCATTGTAGGTGTAGTAGTCTTATTATGTCTCATGGTGTTTAGGAATGCGGATCTGGGGATTCACACCGGACAATCTACGATGCTTTTGGCTTTGTTCTTTGTAATTATGACTGTATGTCCGCATTTAGCAAATCAGTTTTCACCGGTATTGGGAATGCTGTTAAATATTGCGGCACTGGCTGTGTTGATTCTGTTCGGATGCCATAATCCATCCATGTTTAATCAATCTACATTGGTTCTTGGGTATCTGCTGCTATATGGTTATGATGTTACGGGAAAAAGCTATCAGATGCGATTAGTCGGAATGGCTTTAGGTGCAGCACTTACCTGTTTCGTATTTTATCGAAATCATAAAACAGAACTTATAAAGAAATCTGAAAGATCTGATACAAGAATTTGATATCACTTCTTCCAGAACAAAATGGCAGATATGTCAGATTTTATGCGTACCGATTGTCCTTTGCATTGCAGAACTTTGTAATATGCCACGTGCAATGTGGGCTGGTATTGCGGCCATGTCCGTGATTTTGCCGTCTATGGAAGATATGCACTACAGAGTCCGTAAAAGGATTGTCGGAAATATTGCAGGTGTTATATGTTTTACAGTATTATATTTTCTGCTTCCTTCGTCAATCTATGCATATATAGGAATTCTTGGTGGAATCGGTGTAGGATTTTCAGCACAATATGGCTGGCAGGCAGTATTTAACACATTTGGTGCTTTAGCCATTGCTGCAGAGACATATGGACTACAAGGAGCGGTTAGTCTTAGAGTGAGTCAAAATGTTTTTGGTGTTGTGTTTGCTTTAGCATTTTGTGTTATATTTTATTGGTTTATGCCTAAAAAAAGGAAAGTGAGGTGACCGTACATGCAGAGTGAAGTGAATCAGGAAGAAAATTTGAATAGAATTATTACGGTTCCTAATCTTCTTTCTTTTTTCGGCTTTGTCTGATTCCGGTAATTATATGGAGTTATTGTGTAAAGAAAAATCCTCGAATGAATGCAGGGAAGTGACCGAAAAGTACCGCACAGGACGGAGTGCATATTTATGGCTCGGACAGTTGTTTATGAGATTGTTTGCAGGACTATTATAGCAGAAAGAAGAGGTGTTCGATATGTGTACAGCAGCAACTTACAAAACAAAAGATTTTTATATGGGCAGAACGCTTGATTATGAATTTTCCTATGGGGAACAGATCACGATAACGCCAAGAAATTACGAATTTGATTTCCGGTTTGCCGGGAAGATAAAAAGCCATTATGCTTTGATCGGAATGGCATTTGTTGCAGGAGGTTATCCGCTTTATTATGATGCTGTTAATGAAAAAGGCCTTGGAATGGCAGGTCTTAATTTTGTCGGCAATGCGGCATATGAAGAGGCTTTGCCGGAAGATGAAACAGAAGTCAGCCAGGTGGCACAGTTCGAGTTCATCCCATGGATCCTTACACAGTGTGCTACTGTAGCAGAGGCGAGAGAAGCTGGCAGCAATGAGACTGACAGGTACAGCATTCAGTGAACAGCTGCCGACAGCACAGCTTCACTGGATCATTGCAGACAAAGACTCCTGTATCGTTGTTGAGTCTATGAAGGATGGGCTGCATGTATATGATAATCCGGTAGGAGTGCTTACCAATAATCCACCATTCCCGAGTCAGATGTTTGCACTGAATAATTATGCCGGAGTATCCAGAAAACAGCCGGAGAGTACTTTTGCAGGAGTATTACAGCTTGATGCATATAGCAGAGGAATGGGTGGAATGGGAATACCTGGAGATCTTTCCAGCCAGTCAAGATTTGTGAAAGTTGCCTTTACAAAATTAAATTCGATCTCCGGTGAAGAAGAGGATGAGAGTGTAAGCCAGTTCTTCCATATCTTAGGATCCGTAGATCAGCAGCGTGGATGCTGTGAGGTGACAGAAGGCAAATATGAGATCACGATATACACGTCCTGTTGTAATACAGCAAAGGTATTTATTATTATACGACTTATGATAATCATCAGATCACAGCGGTTGACATGCATGCGGAAAATCTGGATTCAGATCAGCTGATCTGTTATCCGCTTCTGTCCAAGGGCGAAGTCAGATGGCAGAATAAATAATACGAAAATGCACGGAGAAAGCATAACGCAGAACAACAGGAGGACAATATCGAGATTGTATGGAATGCAGATGTTAGGTTGATAATTGTGCAAGCACCGCCTGCACAATTTGTGCAACAAAAGAGGAGCCAGTCCAGACTCCTCAAAGGTACGTTATTTCAAAAAGTTGCTCTTGTGTTCCAGCGCGTGCAGATTATAGCCAAGTGTAGCCAGGTGCGCTACCTTCAGCGCAACCAGATTGATGTCGGTGGACATCGCACTGGCGATCTGCTCGGCTGTGTATCCATACTCATAGATGTAACGAAGGACTTCATCGCTGTCCATCAGAATCTCTGCTGCTACGATGTTCGCTTCATATTCCGGTTTGGATTTCATATCGTAGAGCATGAACTCATGAATCGGGGTGGTTTTCGCCATATTCCGGTGAAGCTGATCATGCCCTAATTCATGTGCGCACACGATGCGCAGCATATTTTCATCCAGACTGTTATTCAGGAAAATAAAGCGATTTCGCTTAATCACCCGGTACATTCCCTTCAGGGAACCGAAATTTTCGCAAAGCATGACATTGATACCAAGCTGCCTTGCAATTTCAAAAGGGTCTCTGGAACCGCAGCGTTTTACCAGTTTCTCACCGACCCGTGAAAGCTGTTCCGCATTCATCATACCACCTCCAGTTTACAGTATAGCGAAAGTGTGTACGATAAATATCACTGATCGGTTTTTTTACGCCTCGTTTTCGGGGCGTATTTTTTATTGTTCTCTTTGGCAATCCAGTAGGCATCGGTCAGAGCTTTATATGCTCCTTCGATGGCATCCTCGCTTAATTCGCCGCCAGCGAACATACCGGTCACTTCGCTGACCAGTTCTTCAATATCTTTCGCTGCTTTTGCGCCGCCTTTTTCATGGGCTTCTACAACATAGGTGCCGCTGCTTCCCAGCAGATACTCAGTAGTAGTATTCAGCGCATCCGCGATCTTCTGGATCGTAACCATATTGGATGGTTTACGGCTGCCAAGCTCATAATTCTGAATTGTGCGGGCGGTTACACCGGCCTTCTCTGCAAGTTCTACCTGAGTTAAATTGGCTTCTGTTCTTTTTTCTTTCAACCTTTCTTTGAAGACCATAGGAATACCTCTTTCTTTTTTGATTACGAACACGAACACTTTTTCATAAAAATCTATTGACACGAAAAACTGTGCTTGCTATAATGACGATGGAAACACGAAATACAATTCGTGTAATTATAGTATCACAAGAAATGCTGTGTGTCAATGCGTTCGTGAAAAGTTGTTCGTGCTTTCACGAACGGAGAGGAGGAATACGGGATGCAAAGGGTGATTCTTCATTGTGATATGAATAACTTCTATGCCTCTGTCGAGTGTATGCTGAACCCGGAACTGAAGAACAAGCCGGTGGCAGTGTGCGGTTCTGTGGAGGAACGGCATGGCATCGTACTTGCGAAGAACTATGCAGCAAAGGCGTTTGGCGTTTCCACGGGAGGCAATCTGGCAAGCAAAGCAGAAGTGCCAGGATCTTGTGATCGTGGAGCCGCACTATGAGCAATATATGAAGTTTTCAAAGCTGGCTCGTGGGATATACGGTCGCTATACCGATCAGATCGAGCCGTATGGGATGGACGAATGCTGGCTGGATGTGACCGGAAGCGGCTGCATGGGAACCGGATTTGAAATCGCAGATGAGATTCGCAGAACGGTTAAGTTTGAATTGGGACTTACGATTTCCGCAGGAGTGAGCTTCAATAAGATTTTTGCCAAGCTTGGGTCGGATATGAAAAAGCCGGATGCGATTACCTGCATCGAAGCAGATTCGTTCCAGGAGAAGATTTGGTGTCTTCCCGCCTCTGACTTGCTTGGAGTCGGCAGAGCGACCGAGAAGGTTCTGTCCGGTTATGGGATTCATACCATTGGAGAGCTTGCTGCAACATCGGATGATTTCTTGAAGTGCCGCCTTGGAAAGAATGGACTGGCGATTAAGAAATATGCCAATGGACTGGATGATTCGCCGGTTATGCGTTCCGATTATGTCTCCCCAGTAAAGAGCATTGGGCACGGAATAACGACCATGCAGGATTTGGAGAATAACGCCGAAGTCTGGTGTGTCATGCTGGAACTGGTGCAGGAGATCGGAACCAAGCTGCGAGCACATAAAAAGAAAGCTGGCGGAATAGCGATTTCCATCCGCAACAACGAGCTTTACACGAAAGAGTGGCAGTGCCGGATTGGTATTCCGACACAAAGCCCTACCTATCTGGCGAAAACCGCATTTGCACTGTTTGCAAAGAACTATCAGTGGGAGCATCCGATTCGTTCAGTGACGGTTCGGGCAATCAACCTGTTTGAAGAGGATTGTCCGATACAATACGACCTATTCACCGACGTGAAATCACTGGATCGCCAGGAACGGCTGGACGCAGCGATTGAGCAGATTCGATTCCGATTCGGGAAAGATGCGATTAAAAATGGGGTACTTTTTCAGAAAAGCAAGATGCCGACAGAGCGAAAAGTGGATTTGGTTATGCCGACAGGAATGATTGGTTAATACAGCACCGGTAGAATCTGGTGAGTTCTTTGCTAAAAGAAGTCAACACATTCGCCGGTTTACAGAGGAGGAGCGTAGAATATGTCGGAACAGAAATGTAGAAAAGTATATGTACCTGTGAACTTAGATGTGGATGCAGAGGGAAATATTCGCCCGCGCCTAATTCGATGGATTGACGGACGGGTGTATGAGATCGACCGATTGAAGCATAAGTGCCGAGCTTCTTCCACGAAAGTGGGCGGCTGCGGAATTCGTTATACGGTCATGATCGGTGGGCATGAGAGTTTTCTGTTCAACGAAGATGAAAAATGGTTCGTTGAGGCAAAGGAGCAGTGCCTATGATCCTTTCACAGAAAAAAATAGAAGAAATCGCTGTTGCAGTGATAAGAGATTTTCAAAAGTCCTTTTTCGGCAGCGAAGCAGATGATCCGGCAAGATTTGCGCTTCCGACACCCATTGACCAGTTTGCATCCGATTATCTGAACCTGAAGGTGTCATTTCAAAAGTTGTCCTCGGACGGAAGCATCTATGGTCTGACCGCGTATGTGGATACAGAATATCAGATAGAGGTTGATGGAAGTCAGAGGAGCATCTTCCTGAAAACTAATGATGTGGTTCTGGACAAGAGTTTCATTGAACCAGAGAATATTCGGAAACTCTGCGGAAAACGCAGATTTACGCTGGCACATGAGTGCGCTCACCAGATATTGTTTCAGCTGGATGCCGATGACCGAAAGATAGCCTGCCATAAGAGACCGGAAGTGAGGAAAAAAGGTTCCCGCGTTCTGAGAACGCAGGAAGATTGGAACGAGTGGCAGGCCAATTCGCTGGGAGCTGCCATCCTGATGCCCCAGTTAGAAGTGGATCGGGCGATGTGGTTCATCAACAGCAGAAAGCCTCTGACATGTTATGGATGGCGTTTTTATAACAAAGACCAGGTGAAGATAGATACTTTCTGTGGTGTCTTTGGCGTTTCGAGATCGGCAGCTGCTATCCGCTTGGAACAACTGGGCTATCTGAACCGGAAAAAGGATTATGAATATCGTGATCCATTGGAGGTGTGGCCATGAGCAGGAATATCAGAGTATCGGAACCATCTGCGGAAATGCAGATTAAAATCATCCGGGCAAAGGATGCGATTGCTTCGCAAAAGCCCAGGATTGTCAGGTGCCCTTATTGCCGACACAATTCAATCATCGTCTTTGAGGATACCAGAGGACATGTGCAGACCAAATGTAAGGCCTGCGGACGCGAGACCGTCTTCAATGTTTTGGAGATGAGAAGATTACGGAGATTGCAGCTCTACTATTCGTCTTTGAATGGTTGAGATGACAATAAATAACCCTATTAACACAATTTTATAAGTCATAGCTGTGCTGTGGAGCCGCTGATAGGCGAAGTCTTCCGAATGCCGCATGAGACAGAATTATGGGATACCCATGTTCTGTTTTATCGGCACAGGATTTTCTTCACCGTCATGCGGCTCTTTTTTTGACCTTCCGTCGATCCGGTTCTGTACCGGCTGTGCGGAAGGAGAAACGTATGTATTACGATCAGCATGTATGTGGAGCAAGAATTCAGGAATTACGCAAATCAAAAGGGTATACGCAGGAGGCCCTGGCTGAGGCGATTGATATTGATGCAAAACGCATTTCCAAAATTGAGCGCGGAGTAATATCGGCATCTTATAATGACATGATTTTGTTTTCGGAATTCTTTGGAGTAACGCTGGATTATCTGATCATTGGCAAGAGACAGGATGTGGATGCGTTGAAAAAGAAAGTGCAGGATGCCATTACGCAGCTTCAGGAAGCACTGATGTGAACTCGCAAAATTAGGTGGGCAAAGTCGCAGTTTCCGGCGTGTTATGTAAAACCGCATTCTTTTATACTTACTTTACAGCTAAGGCAACAAGGCTGATGAACTATGAAAATTGAATACTCATTCTCCAAGTACATTACTGACAGAACGAGCCTTCGACTGCACGCCATGATGCCCAACAGGGGCGAAGCGGAATCGCAGCAGCAAATGTCGGATTGCAACCGACGGTGGTGTAAAAGCCTGTCAGGGACAATGATACTTCCGTAATTCGCGGTCCGGCCATAAAGAAGGCGGGATGGTTAAATTCCAATGGAGCAGTGAAGCACACTGCCGCTTGTGAGAAATCCCCGATCTCTGGGGTGCCAAGAAAAAGTACAGAGAAACCATATTTTAAGAAAGGCTGTCAGAATAAAGCATTTGTATTATTTTCTGTCAGCTTTTATCCATAGATGATTATGGGATTGGAGGCAACCAGATGAAAGAAAACTGGGTTTACCGGCGAGGAGATATTTACCTTGCCAATCTTGGTGTTCCGATAGGATCAAAGCAGGGCGGTGTTCGTCCGGTAGTGGTTCTTCAGAACGATGTCGGCAACTTTTATTCGCCGACGATTACGGTTGCTCCTCTGACAACGAAGATACAAAAGAAAAGAAACCAGCCGACACATTATTTTCTTCGGAAGGCAAAAGGGCTGGCAAGATCTTCGATGGTATTGGCGGAGCAGCTTGATACATGTGATAAGACCTGTGTGATTCGGTATCTCGGCAAGGTAAGCAAGGGACAGATGCGCGGAATTGATGAAGCTGTGAAAGTGCAGCTTGGATATTATATTCCGGAACAGGCAGAGAAAAAAAGGCAAGGCAAATGCCGAAAGGAAGTGAATTTTGATGGTGGATAAATTGATTAAGCGTAAAGAAGCCGCTGAGATGTTGGGGATTAGCCTGGACACCTTGGATCATGCAAGAATGGAAGGGCTGATCACTTACGTTCAGTATGTTGAGAATGGCTGTGTTTATTTTACTGAAGTTGGACTTCAGGAGTATATTGCAAGGTCTACACACCGTGCAAGGCCGAAGGATAACAATCCGACTTTCCGAAAGAAGAGAACAGTCAGGAGCGAAATTCGACATCGTTGAGCATTGGCAGGTTATTCGCAATAATGAATATATCAGCTAAAAGTTTGGAGGTGTCGAAGATGGCAAGAAAAAGATATGCGATTCCTCAGTACGGAACCGTCATCATGGCGGGTAAGGAATATTACCGAACTCGAATTGAGGATGCTGATGGAAAGCGGGTGGCGTTGTATGGCAGAACCCGTGAAGAACTATATGATAAGGTGCTCGAAGCGAGAGAGCAGATTGAGGATAATACATTTCGCAGATCATCCCCCACAGTAAAGGAGTATTGCGAAAAGTGGCTGTTGTTACAATCCGCACAGGTAAGAGCCACTACTTTGACGGATTACACATCGAAAGTAAACCGGCATATTATAAAGCCTCTGGGTCATATGAATATAGCAGATGTTACAGCAGATGATATTCGTCTGGCACTGGTTCCGGTATCCAAAAAATCAGCGTCTGTGTACAAATCGGTTAATATACTTTATAAGAGCATTTTTGCGGCGGCAAAAGAAAGCAAAGTGATTCAGGACAATCCTACAATTTATTTGTCTGGAAAGAACGGGGGCGTTCCTCAAAAAGAGAAAAACCCTTTGACTGATGATCAGGTGGAGAGATTGCTGGATGCGATAAGAGGATTGCCACCGTATGTATTTGTGATGCTTGGTTTGTATGCGGGGCTTCGGCGAGAAGAAATTCTTGCATTGCAGTGGGATTCAGTTTTTCTGGATGAAGCAGCACCGTATTTGACAGTGTGCAGAGCTTGGCATACAGAGCACAATCGACCGGTAATAATGTCTGAACTGAAAACAAAGGCTGCTCATCGAGATGTACCGCTTCCTGATTGCCTGGCGAAATGCCTGAGAGAAGCAAAGGAGAATTCCACATCAGACTATGTTGTTGCGAACAGCGAGGGCGAACCGCTTTCATATACGCAGTTTAAGAGGCTCTGGCAGTATATTGTGACCAGAACTGTAAAGGAACGGAGCTACTACCGTTATGAGAATGGAAAACGAGTGAAGCATACGGTGAAACCGGTGCTGGGCGAAAGAGCTGCGCATAATGGAAAGGTGGTTTATAGCTTAGACTTTGAAGTGACACCACATTTGCTGCGGCATACTTATATTACAAATCTTATTCACGCATCGGTTGATCCTAAAACAGTTCAATATCTTGCCGGTCATGAGAACAGCAAGATAACGATGGACATTTATGCAAAGGCAAAGTATAACCGGCCTGATGAACTGGCGGGCATATTAGAGGATACCTTTACACTGTGGGATGCAGAATAGGCCAGACAGTTTCATGAATGAGATCAAAAAGAGTAGGGATAATCCCTGCTCTTTTTACATATAGCCGACATCCTTGAGAACCGGAGCAGCATTCTGGATAATTAAAGAGCAAAGATCAATTTGAATATATCAAGAAAATGGAGGAAGCAATAATGGCAAGAAAAAAAGTAGTGCCGGAATATGGAACAATTATGAAGAGGGCGTTCAATATTACAGAACACGAATGCAGGATGCGGATGGAAAATGGATTTCGCTATATGCACAGACTCCTGAAGAGCTGTATGATAAATCCATTGAGATGAAGCGCAGTATTGAGGATGAAATATTCCGAAAGAATAATCCGACAGTAGCTGAGTATTGTGAAAAATGGTTGAAGATGCGCTCGGCGAGTGTGCGAGAAAACACATTGAGTGGATATGAGCGCACGATAAGAAAATACATTATTGGAGCTATTGGAGATATGTATATGGACGAAGTGACGACCGATGACCTTCGCTTGCTGCTGGTGCCAATCTCCAAGCAATCAGCTTCCCTGTACAGCAAAATGAATATGCTGATCAAATGTGTTTTCTATTCAGCAGAAGAAAGCAAAATCATCAGTTATAATCCGGCTGCGTCGCTTTCTGCAAAAGGCGGAACACCAAAGCAGGAAAAGAAGGCATTGACGGATGAGCAGGTGAAAATTCTTCTGGATACAATCAGGGGATTACCACCGTATGTTTTCGTAATGATTGGGTTGTACGCAGGGTTGAGGCGGGAAGAAATTCTTGCACTGCGATGGGATTGTGTTTTCCTGGATGGTGCCACCCCATATATATCGGTAAGGCGAGCATGGCGTTCTGTAAATAATCGTCCGGTAATTTCAACAGAGTTAAAAACGCCAGCAGCCAAAAGGGACATTCCCATTCCGGGCAAGTTGGTGGAATGTTTGAAAGAGGCAAAAGAAAAGTCAAAATCGGAATATGTGATCTCGGACAGGAATGGTAACGCTCTGGCTGAATCCCAGTTCGTGAGGGTGTGGAAGTACATAGCAGTTCGTTCTACGGAAGAACGCTGCTATTACACCTATGTGAATGGGCAGAAGATTAAGCATGTGGTACAGCCGAAGCTTGGTGAGCATCAGCCGAACAATCCGAAGTTGGTATATACGATGGATTTCCAAGTGACACCGCATCAATTACGTCACACTTATATCACGAACCTGATTTATGCTTCGGTTGATCCTAAAACCGTACAGTATCTTGCCGGACACGAAAACAGCAAGGTGACTATGGACATTTACGCCAAAGTCAAGTATAATAAACCTGCCCAATTGCATGGGGTGATTAACAGAGCAATCGACACATCAAAAAAAGATTAGGGTTAAAATCCGACAAAAGCCTACAAAATCGTGGGTTTAAGAACTGGTGGACGAAGAGCAAAATGCTTGAAAAACCGCGTAAAATCAAGCAAAATTGAGCTTCGGTTTCGTGAAGTACGGCCTCAAAGCTGCTCGTCGCGCACCGCAGTTCAGCAAGCGCTGATTTATTCAATCCGATTCTTATTATGTCGGCTCATTTTGGGCCGACATTTTTTATGACGTGTTTTCTGTTACAGTCAGGAACATAGTGCCTGCCCGTTCAGGCGGTTGGACTTGATGTGGAAGGGGAACTTATGTTATCAACAAAAACAAAAGAGCATATCCGGCGCCGTGCCGCGCTTGGGTTGCCGCGGTGGGGAACTCTGCTGGTAAGCCTGGGGGCGCTGGCGGGCTGTGTGGCCTTCACCGGCAGCCAGCTGCATGTGGTTAAAATTACCGATACCCACGGTGCACAGGGCATGGCTATCACCTCGGCGCATGATATCAAAACGCTGATGCAGCAAGCCGGCATTGCGGCACCCGATACCGAGGACGAGCTGGAAATTACCGAGGATGCAGGCCTTGACCAGATCCACATCCTGCGCGCTTACACCGTGCCCGTCACGGTGGACGGCGGTGTGCAGGAGGTTGTGGTGACCGGCGGCACCGTGGGAGATGTTCTGGCGGAAGCCGGCATTACCCTTGGCCCAGATGACTGGATTGAGCCTGCGCTGGATACCCCGGCCCAGGAAAACACCATGGTGACCATCCAGCGGGTGCGCTATGAAGAATACACTCAGGACGAAGTGATTCCCACGGAGACCCAGTATGTGGAAACCAGCCTGTTCTACCGCAAACAGAGCAAAGAACAGCTGATCCGGCAGGGCAGTGACGGCCTGTGCAGCGTGAGCTACCGGGAAACCTATGTGGATGGCGAACTGACTGACACAACAGAAACGAACCGCGAAACTGTGATAGAAATGGTGCCCACCATTATAAAGCACTATGACGAGCAGGCACCTGTCAGCTCCTTCGTGGGCCCCGAGATCGTGGACGGCAAACCATGCGAGGGCATTGCGGCGACTTATACCGCACAGCGTTCCACCGGGTATTCGGCATCGCCGACGGCAAAAGGATCTTCGGGGCGGCGGCTGACCTATGGTACGGTGGCGGTCAACCCCAATGTGATTCCCTATGGCAGCCTGATGTATATTACCTCCGCAGACGGCCGGTTTGTGTACGGTTATGCTTATGCGGCAGATACCGGCACAGCCATGATGACGGGGAACGCATTTATTGACCTGTATTACGAGACTTACTCCGAAAGCGTTGATAATGCAGTGATTGCCGTGAATGTGTATGTGCTGGACAGCGATACCGCAGCCAAGTATAAAGAAGAAAACGACGCCATTTTAGAGGCAGATAATACGCCCGGATTATAAAAATAAACAGCAGACAAAAAAGCGCCTGCCGCACGTTGCTGTGCGGCGGGCGTTTTGCATAACACCTGATATAAAATTTTATGCAGTACGCGGCAGCGGTTATCTGCTATAATACAAGCAACAAGCAAAACAGGTGTATCGGAAAACAGAGAAACGGGCTGTATTTTCAGCTTTTAAGATACACCCTAAGGGAGTAGAAACATGAATACAAACAACAAACACCCCCATTTTTCCCGCACGGTGCTGCATAACGGGGAAGAACGCGTAAAACGCATCTTTCGTGACCAGCTGGCCGAGTTGGCCGGCCTGCTGGAAGTGGGCATTTCGCTGCTGGTTGTGGTGGCGTTGATGCTGGCGGTGGTGCCGCTGATCAAAATGCTGCCCGGCCTGCTGGTGGATACCAATGAAGTGGAAATCAGCCTGTTTTTGCAGCGCGCGCTGGATATCGTCATCGGCATCGAGTTCATCAAGATGCTTGCCAAGCACAGCCCCGGCAGTGCGCTGGAAGTGCTGCTGTATGCCATTGCCCGCCATATGATCGTTGGGCATGAATCGGCAGTGGAAAACTTTATCAGCGTGGCATCCATTGCGCTCATCTTCTTTGTGCGCAAGTTCCTGTTTGTTCCGGCGTTTGGTGCAACCATGCCCGGCGGCCGCAAGGCACCGGATATTGAGAAGATGGAACAACAGAATACGGCAGGGGAGAGCGAAGAATAAGCCACTGCGCTGCAAAAACAAAAATCAACCAAAACAAAAGCTCCGCAGCTGGGCATTTGCCTTTGCTGCGGAGCTTTTTGGCATATTATGTAAATTTAAGCTGTTTCAGGGATAAAGCGCCATCAGAACAACCCGGTAATGCGGCCTTCTGCGTCCACATCAATATCCATGGCGGCGGGGTGCTTGGGAAGGCCGGGCATCGTCATAATGCTGCCGCAGATGACGACCACAAACCCAGCACCGGCGGAAAGGCGCACTTCGCGTACATTCATTTTAAAGCCAGTGGGGGCGCCGGTCAGCTTGGCGTTATCGCTGAAAGAATACTGCGTTTTGGCAATGCAGACAGGCAGCTCGCCGTAGCCCATGGCGGCCAGGTCGTCCAGCATCTTCTTGGCGGCGGGAGTGTAGGTCACGCCGTCAGCACGGTAGATTTTTTTGGCAACTGCTTCGATCTTCTCTGGCAGAGAAGCGCCCAGATTGTAGGTGTACTGGATGGGCTGGGGAGCTTCCGGCATGATGGAAAGAACGGTCTCGGCCAGGGCTTTGCCGCCCTCGCCGCCCTTGGCGAACACTTCGGACAGGGCGCACTTGACGCCCGCCTTGGCGCATACTTCCTCGATTACGGCCATCTCTTCCGGCGTGTCGGTGGGGAAAGCGTTGATGGCAACGCAGACGGGCAGGCCAAAGCCGTTCTTGATGTTGTCAATGTGGCGCTCCAGGTTGGCCGCGCCCTTGCGGACGGCCTCCACGTTAGGCTTGTTCAAATCCGGCTTGGTAACGCCGCCGTGGGATTTCAGCGCACGGACGGTGGCAACCAGAACCACCGCAGAGGGGTGCAGGTCCGCCATGCGGCACTTGATATCCAGGAACTTTTCAGCGCCCAGGTCGGCACCAAAGCCTGCTTCAGTCACAACGTAATCGGCCAGCTTCAGGCTCAGTTTGGTGGCAGTCACGCTGTTGCAGCCGTGGGCAATGTTGGCAAAGGGACCGCCGTGGATGATGGCGGGGTTGTTTTCCAGCGTCTGGACCAGGTTGGGGTCAATGGCATCTTTCAGCAAAGCCGCCATTGCGCCTGCTGCGCCGATCTGCCCCGCAGTGACCGGCTGGCCATCATAAGTATAAGCACACACAATGCGGCTCAGGCGGTCTTTCAGGTCAGCCAGGTCGGTGGCCAGGCAGAAGATCGCCATGACCTCGCTGGCAACGGTGATGTCAAAGCCGTCCTCACGCGGGGTGCCGTTCACCTTGCCGCCCAGGCCGTCCACAATAAAGCGCAGCTGGCGGTCATTCATGTCCATGCAGCGCTTCCAGGCGATGCGGCGGGGGTCAATGTTCAGCGGGTTGCCCTGCTGGATGGAGTTGTCGATCATGGCAGCCAACAGGTTGTTTGCGGTGCCAATGGCGTGAATATCGCCGGTAAAGTGCAGGTTGATATCTTCCATGGGCACAACCTGAGCGTAACCGCCGCCCGCAGCGCCGCCCTTTACACCGAACACGGGCCCAAGGGAGGGCTCACGCAGGCAGAGCATCGTCTTTTTACCCATGGCGTTCAGGGCGTCCGCCAGGCCAACACTGGTGGTGGTTTTACCCTCGCCAGCAGGGGTGGGGCTGATGGCGGTCACCAGGATCAGCTTGCCGTCTGGGCGGTCACTGTGGATCAGCTTGTGGTTGACCTTGGCTTTGTAACGGCCATAAGGAATCAGGTCCTCGTCCGTAAGGCCCAGTTTTTCAGCTACTTTGGCAATGGGCAGCATTTTGGCTGCCTGTGCAATTACAATGTCGCTCAGCATGTGGCATTCCTCCGTTTACAAAAAATAAAGGGCTGCGTACACCATACATCAGTGTATGCAGCCCAGACGGTCGGCTTAATGCAGGGAATAGCCCGCTTCCCCGGTGGTCATGCCCACCAGATTCCGTCAGTCAGCGGCCCTGCGTTATTGTTACTGTATCACACCGGCACACAGTTTGTCAAGCCAATTTTTGGCGGATACAAACAGAATAAAAAACAACGGATCAGCGCTTGCTGCTCTTGCGCCACAGGCCCATCTTTTCGGCGTCGGCAATCAGCTGCTCACGGAAATCTGGGTGGGCAATGTTGATCAGGGCTTCGGCACGCTCCCAGGCAGTCAGGCCCTTCAGGCGGGCAACGCCGTACTCGGTCACCAGATAATCGGTGTTGGCGCGGGTATCGGTCACAACACTGCCGGGGTGCAGCGTGGGACGGATGCGGCTTTCGTTTTGGCCGGTCTTTTTGTTAAAGAAGGTGGAGGACAGGCAGATGAAGCTCTTGCCACCCTTGGAAAGATAGGCACCCAGCACAAAGTCCAGCTGGCCGCCTGCACCGGAAATGGCACGGGTGCCGCTGCTTTCGGCGTTCACCTGGCCATACAGGTCAACGTCAATGGCGTTGTTGATGGAGATAAAGTTATCCAGGCTGCTGATCACCCGCACATCGTTGGTGTAATCAACAGGTACAGACATACACTCCGGATTGTTATCCAGGTAGTCGTACATCTTTTGGGTGCCGGCACCGAACGCATAGACCTGGCGGCCGTTGTCAATGTTCTTACAGCGGCCGGTAATGCGGCCAGCCTTTGCCATATCTACAAAAGAGTCCACATACATCTCGGTATGTACGCCCAAATCTTTCAGGTCGCTCTCGGCAATCATGGCGCCGATGGCGTTGGGCATGCCGCCGATGCCAAGCTGCAGGCAGGCACCGTTGGGGATGCGGTCCACCACCAGGCGGGCAACAGCCTGGTCAACTTCGGTGGGGGCACCGCCGCCGCCCAGCTGGTCGATCGGCGGGTTGTCACCCTCGATAATGCCGTCAACCTGGGAAATGTGCAGGCAGTTGTCGTAGCCGCCCAGGCAGACCGGCATGTTCTTGTTCACTTCCACAAACACCTTGTCGGCCTTGCGGGCAGCATCGGCCAGATGGCTGGCGCAGGGGCCGAGGTTGAAGTAGCCATGGCTATCCATGGGGGCAACCACAAACACCGCAATGTTCAGCGGGTCGGGGCTTTCGCGGTAGTAGCGCGGCAGCTCGGAGTAGCGCAGGGGAGAATAGTAAGCGTAACCGGCGGCAACGGCCTTGCGCTCAATGCCGCCCATATGCCAGCTGTTCCAGCAGAAGTGCTCTGCCTGATTTTCAATCTTGAAGATTTCCGGCACATGGCACAGGATGCCGCCGCGGAATTTAATCCCGTGCAGCTCCGGCAGGCGCTTGGCCAAAGCAGCGTCAAAGCTGACAGGGGTGCCGATGGCCCAGCCGTAATCGACCCAATCGTCATCCTTGACCAAAGCGGCAACGCGGTCGGCCGTTGTCAGTTTCTGTGCATAAACAGTGTTAAAATCCATTTCTACAAACAGCTCCTTTGTTCATTCCGCAAAAACTGCTTATGCAATCTTTGCGGATTTGCTTACCTATTTATATAATGTTTATGGGGCGGTACGCTGCTCTGGCGGTACGCACAGTGCGGATGCCTGAAAATCAGCCGCCCGGTGGCGTGGCGCGCTGCCCGCAGCGGGGGAGCCCCGCCGGAAGAATGGCGGCACAGCACCACAACCATTGATATTATTTTAACATTATATTGGCGCTTGTCAACCAATAAAGTTCATTTTTTGCCCCCAAAACGTGCAAATCGGGTGGATTTTGTACATTCCACTGAAACAGTCCAGAAACTTTTGTCGGATTTTTAACAGATAAGCCATTGACAAAAGCTTAACAAAAGTGTAAAACTATAAGTGTGAGCCAAGCGGATCCCTGAAATAGGAGCCGGAGTTCACTTGCGGCACCAGGCAGGCGGTACGGTCTGCGGCGGGGGTTAAGGCCCGCCCATTAAACGCGCGGCGCGCATGGTGCTTTTATTTCCGTCCAGGACTGTTAGATTTTTAACAGCTTTGGCACTGCAGAGGAACTAAAGATTATGCCCATTGCAATGTATCCCGGCAGCTTTGACCCCGTTACACGCGGCCACCTGGATATTATCAAACGCAGTTCCCGCATGTTTGATACCCTGATCGTTGCCGTGCTAAACAACAGCGCCAAAACCCCGTTGTTTACCGTGAAGGAAAGGGAAGAGATGCTGCGGGAATGCTGCAAGGATATCCCCAATGTCAAGGTGATGAGCTTTGACGGCCTGACAGTCAACTTTGCCCAACAGCAGCACGCCACCGTAATGGTGCGGGGGCTGCGCGCCGTAACGGATTTTGAAAACGAGATCCAGCTGGCGCACACCAATCACGCGCTCTACCCGGGGATCGAAACCGTGTTTCTGTCAACGTCCCTGAAATGGAGCTACCTTTCCTCCACCATTGTGCGGGAGGCTGCCCATTACAACCACGATGTTTCCAAGTTCGTTACCCCCAATGTGGAAGCTGCCCTGAAGAAAAAAATCCGTGAGGGTAAAGTTTGACCCCCAAAAAACGTGCTTTGTCGGGTCGCTAAGGCCTGTAAAGATACAAAGGATTCCCAACCGTCTAAATAAGATTCATATTTTTAGGAGGCTGTTTCTTATGAAGAAAATCGTTATCGCATCCGCATGCCGTACTGCTATCGGCAAGTTCGGCGGCACCCTGGCCAATGTTCCTGCTGTAGAGCTGGGCTCCATCGTCATCAAGGAAGCCCTGAACCGCGCCAATGTCAAGCCGGAGCAGGTTGACCACGTTTACATGGGCTGTGTTATCCAGGCTGGTCTGGGCCAGAACGTTGCACGCCAGGCTTCTCTGAAAGCCGGCCTGCCCATCGAGACCCCCGCTGTCACCGTCAACGTTGTCTGCGGCTCTGGCCTGAACTGTGTGAACATGGCTGCCCAGATGATCGAAGCAGGCGATGCTGACATCGTTGTTGCAGGTGGTATGGAAAACATGGATATGGCTCCGTTCGCTATGATGAAGGGCCGTTACGGCTACCGCATGGGCTACCCCATGGGCAAGAGCGAGCTGGTGGACACCATGGTCAACGATGCTCTGTGGGATGCAACCGGCTGCAACATGCACATGGGCATGACCGCCGAGAATGTCTGCACCAACGAAACCTACCAGAAGAAGTACGGCTACAGCCCCATCACCCGTGAGATGCTGGATGAGTTCTCTTACCATTCTCAGGAGAAGGCAGCCAAGGCTATCGCTGACGGCGCTTTCAAGGATGAGATCGTTCCCGTTGTCATCAAGGGCAAGAAGGGTGACACCGTGTTTGATACCGATGAAGGCCCCCGCATGAGCTCCATGGAAGTTCTGGGCAAGCTGAAGCCCTGCTTCAAGAAGGATGGTATCGTTACCGCTGCAAACTCCTCCGCCATCAACGATGGCGCAGCTGCTCTGGTTATCATGAGCGAAGAAAAGGCCAAGGAGCTGGGTGTTGAGCCTCTGGCTACCTGGGTTGCCGGTGCACTGGCTGGTGTTGAGCCGGAAGTCATGGGTCTGGGCCCCATCGCCGCAACCAAGAAGGTTATGGCAAAGACCGGCCTGACTGTTGATGATATGGACCTCATCGAAGCCAACGAAGCATTCGCTGCACAGTCTGTTGCAGTCGGCCAGGCTCTGCACTTTGACCAGGCAAAGCTGAACGTCAACGGCGGCGCCATTGCTCTGGGCCATCCCGTTGGCGCTTCCGGCGCTCGTATCCTTGTCACCCTGCTGTACGCCATGAAGCATCGCGGCGCACACAAGGGCCTGGCTACCCTGTGCATCGGCGGCGGCATGGGCTGCGCCACCATCGTGGAAATGTAATTTACGGAGGAATTGACAATGTCCTTTGTTACGACTGAAATTCAGGGCGCTGTTGCGATCGTTACCATTGACCGTCCCAAAGCCCTGAATGCACTGAACCCCGAAGTTCTGGCTGACCTGAAGGCCGCTTTTGAAGCCATCGACCAGAACACCGTGCGCTGCGTTGTTCTGACCGGTGCAGGCGACAAGAGCTTTGTTGCCGGTGCTGATATCGGCTCCATGTCCACCATGACCAAGGCAGAAGGCGAGGCCTTCGGTAAGCTGGGCAATGATGTGTTCCTGGAGATCGAAAGCTTCCCGCTGCCCGTTATCGCAGCTGTCAACGGCTTTGCCCTTGGCGGCGGCAATGAGCTGGCCATGAGCTGCGATATCCGCATCTGCTCCGATAACGCCGTCTTCGGCCAGCCCGAAGTTGGCCTGGGCATCACCCCTGGCTTCGGCGGCACCCAGCGTCTGGCCCGCCTGGTTGGCATGGGCATGGCAAAGCAGCTGGTTTACTCTGCCCTGAACATCAAGGCAGACGAAGCCCTGCGTATCGGCCTGGTCAACGCTGTTTACCCGCAGGCTGAATTGATGGAGAACGTGATGAAGCTGGCAAATAAGATTGCCAAGAATGCTCCCATCGCAGTCCGCCACTGCAAGAAGGCCATCAACGAGGGCATCTCCAAGCCCATCAACGAGGCTGTTGCGGTTGAAGAAAAACTGTTTGGCGATTGCTTCGAAACCCACGACCAGGTGGAAGGCATGCAGTGCTTCCTGAGCCGTGAAAAGCCGAAACCCAAGGCAGTGTTTACCAACAACTGATTTTGAAAGAAAAATGAATAAAGAATAATGAATAATGGTGGTGGATCACAGCGCTGCGCGCTGTTCAAAAAGGCCGGGCGCTGTGGCTGCACCAAAGTTCATTATTAAAATCGTGCCGCTTGCGGCACACCTTCATTCTTCTTTTTTCTCTATTCATTATTATTTTTAACAGGAGGCACAACTATGAAAGTTGGCGTTATTGGCGCTGGCACTATGGGCCAGGGTATTGCTAAGGCATTTGCACAGACTGAGGGCTTCACTGTTGCCCTGTGTGATATCAAGCAGGAATGGGCCGATAAAGGCAAGGATAAGATCGCAGCTGGCTATGCAAAGCTGGTTGCCAAGGGCAAGCTGGATCAGGCTGAAGTTGACCGCCGTATGGCTGCCATCACCGCTGGCCTGAAAGAAGATCTGTGCGCTGACTGCGACCTGATCGTTGAGGCTGCTTTTGAGGATATGAAGGTCAAGCAGACCACCTTTGGCGAGCTGGACAAGATCTGCAAGCCGGAGTGCGTCTTTGCTTCCAACACCTCTTCTCTGTCCATCACTGAGATCGGCAAGGGCCTGACCCGTCCCCTGGTTGGTATGCACTTCTTCAACCCCGCTGACCGTATGAAGCTCATCGAGGTCATTGCAGGCGTGAACACCCCCGCCGAGACTGTTGAGACCATCAAAAAGATCAGCGTTGAGATCGGCAAGACCCCCGTTCAGGTCAACGAGGCTGCTGGCTTTGTTGTCAACCGCATCCTGATCCCCATGATCAACGAAGCTGCTTTCATCAAGATGGAAGGCGTTTCTGACATTGCCGGCATCGATACCGCTATGAAGTTGGGTGCCAACCATCCGATGGGCCCCCTGGAGTTGGGTGACTTCATTGGCCTGGATATCTGCCTGGCCATCATGGACGTTCTGTACAAGGAGACCGGCGACAGCAAGTACCGCGCCTGCCCGCTCATCCGTAAGATGGTTCGCGGCGGCAACCTGGGCTGCAAGACCGGCAAGGGCTTCTACGTTTACAACGCAGACCGCACCAAGACCGCTGTTGATGCCCTGTAAAATTTGAAACAATCTCTCCTGACGGAGTGCAAAATCTCCGTCAGGATTGATTTGTTCAGTCGCCTGTAAACCTGCCCTTGCGGCTTTGGCTGCGGGGCGGCGGGCGCACTGTTAGATAAGGAGGATACCGTTATGGATTTTACTCTGTCCAAGCAGCAGGCTATGGTACAGAAAATGTACAAAGAATTTGCTGAGAACGAAGTCAAACCCCTTGCCAAAAAGGTTGACGCGGAGGAATATTTCCCCAAAGAGACCGTTGAAAAGATGGCAAAGCTGGGCATGATGGGCATTTACTTCCCCAAAGAGGTCGGCGGCGCAGGCGGCGATGTGCTCTCCTACGTGATGGCTGTTGAGGAAATGAGCAAGGTTTGCGGCACCACAGGTGTTATCCTGTCCGCCCATACCTCCCTGTGTGCTGCTCCTATCTATGAGAACGGCACTGCAGACCAGAAGGCAAAGTACCTGCCCAAGCTGTGCAGCGGCGAATGGCTGGGTGCTTTCGGCCTGACTGAGCCCGGCGCCGGCACCGATGCACAGGGCCAGCAGACCTTTGCTGTGGATGAGGGCGACCATTGGAAGCTGAACGGCTCCAAGATCTTCATCACCAACGCTGGTTATGCTGATGTCTTCATTATCATTGCTGTTACCGGTTTTGTGACCGACAAGCGCGGCCGCAAGCAGAAGGAAATCTCCGCGTTCATCGTGGAGCGCACCGACCCCGGCTTCAAGGTCGGCAAGCCCGAAGATAAGATGGGCATTCGTGGTTCTTCCACCTGCGAGCTGATCATGGAAGACTGCATCATCCCCAAGGATCGTCTGCTCGGCGTTAAGGGCAAGGGCTTCCAGCTGGCTATGGCTACCCTGGATGGCGGTCGTATCGGCATTGCCGCACAGGCTCTGGGCATCGCAGAGGGCGCAATCGACGAGACTGTTGCCTATGTCAAGGAGCGCAAGCAGTTTGGCCGTTCCATCGCTCAGTTCCAGAACACCCAGTTCGAGCTGGCTGAGATGAAAGCCCGCGTTGACGCTGCCAAGTACCTGGTTTACAAGGCTGGCCTGAAAAAGCAGCAGGCCATGAACGGCGCTAAGGTCCGTTACAGCGTTGAGGCTGCCGAGGCTAAGCTGATTGCAGCCCGCACCGCCAGCGATGTTACCCGCCGCTGCCTGCAGCTGTTCGGCGGTTACGGCTACACCCGTGACTACCCCATCGAGCGCATGATGCGCGATGCCAAGATCACCGAGATCTACGAAGGCACCAGCGAAGTGCAGATGATGGTCATCTCCGGCGCGCTGCTGAAGTAAGGAGGCAAGACGTACAATGAAAGCTATTGTTTGTGTCAAACAGGTTCCCGATACACAGGGCAAGGTTGCTGTCAAGGCTGACGGCACCATGGACCGTGCTGCGATGGCAACCATCACCAACCCCGACGACCTGAACGCCGTTGAGGCTGCCCTGCAGCTGAAAGATGAGACCGGCTGCGAAGTTGTTGTTGTTACCATGGGCCCGCCGCCGGCAGAAGGCATGCTTCGTGAGCTGATCGCCCGCGGTGCTGACCGCGGCGTGCTGGTATCTGCCCGTGAGTTCGGTGGTTCCGATACCTTTGCAACTTCCCAGATCCTGGCAGCTGCCGTTAACAAGATCGGCGTTGGCCCGGAGGATATTGTTTTCTGCGGCCGTCAGGCTATCGACGGCGACACTGCACAGGTTGGCCCGCAGATTGCTGAAAAGCTGCACCTGCCCCAGGTCACCTATGTTACCGATATCAAGAAGGACGGCAACTCCCTGATCGTCAAGCGCCAGCTTGAAGATGGCTACATGGAGCTGAAGGTGAACACCCCCTGCCTGCTGACCTGCATCAAGGAGCTGAACACCCCGCGTTACATGAGCGTTTCCGGCATTTTTGAGTGCTATGACAAGCCCGTTGAAGTGTTCGACTACAATGCTCTGAAGGATGATCCCCTCATTGAGACCGACACCATCGGCCTGAAGGGCTCCCCGACGAACGTTTACAAGTCTTTTGCTCCCCCGGTCAAGGGCGCCGGCATGATGGTTGAGGATGCTGCCCAGCTGGTTGGCATCCTGAACGACAAGCACCTGATTTGAGAGAGGAGAGAAGTACAATGGCTGAATTCAATGCAATGGACACCGCCGCCTTCAAGGGCGTGTGGGTATTCTGCGAACAGCGCGAAGGCCAGGTACAGGCCATCAGCTATCAGCTGCTGAGTGAAGGCCGCAAGCTGGCCAACGACCTTGGCGTTGAGCTGTGCGGCGTTGTGATGGGCAGCGAGGTCAACGAGGACTACCTCAAGGCTCTCGGCGGCTACGGCGCAGACCGCGTTTACTATATCGACAGCCCCCTGCTGAAGGACTACACCACCGATGGCTATGCCAAGGTTCTGTGTGACCTCATCATGGAGAAAAAGCCGGAAATTATGCTGATTGGCGCTACCAACCTGGGCCGTGACCTTGGCCCCCGCTGCGCAGCCCGCCTGCACACCGGCCTGACTGCTGACTGCACCCACTTGGATGTGGATGTCGCCAAGTATAAGGACTTCCTGCGCACCACCTCCACCATTGATGTGGACAACACCAAGTTTGAAGAGAACACCAACCTGAAGATGACCCGTCCCGCATTCGGCGGCCACCTGATGGCCACCATCATCTGCCCGCGCTTCCGCCCGCAGATGTCCACCGTGCGCCCCGGCGTTATGCAGACCCAGCCGTTCGACGAGGCTGGTGCTGCCAAGGTTGTTGTTGAGAAGGTTACCCCCGCTCTGACTGCTGACGATATCCATGTTGAGATCCTGGACATCAAGAAGAGCGCTAAGAAGCTGGTTGACCTGATCGGTGCTGATGTGGTTGTTTCCGTTGGCCGTGGCATCAGCTCTGACCCCGAAAAGGGCATTGCCCTGGCCGAAGAGCTGGCTGGTGCCCTGGGCGGCGTTGTCGGTGCTTCCCGTGCCGTTACCGATGAAGGCTGGCTGTCTGCTGACCATCAGGTTGGCCAGACCGGCAAGACCGTGCATCCCCGCATCTATGTTGCTCTGGGCATCTCCGGTGCCATCCAGCACGTTGCCGGCATGCAGGATTCCGAGACCATCATCGCCATCAACAAGAATGAGAATGCCCCCATCTTCGGCATTGCTTCCTATGGCATCGTTGGCGACCTGTACAAGGTCGTTCCCGAACTGATCAAGGAGATCAAAGCCGCCAAGGCATAATTTCTGCTGCTCATTTAAGGGCCGTACCCGCAGGGGTGCGGCCCTTTTTGCTGCCCGGCGGCAGGGCGGGGAAGAGCGGCAGATAAATATTTTGACGCAGAATTGCAATTATTTTCACAAATACCGTTTACAAATGCAAAGGAATAGGCAAGAATAAAAATGTTACGTCGTTTGTGGAAACCTGCGGCGCGGCGGGCATGCCTGCTAAAAAAATCCCGCTGTGCGGGCGCTTTTGGTGTGCCCCGGAAGTAACGTTTTGAAAACGGAGGTACATCATGGAAAAATTCTTCCACCTGAAAGAGAACCACACGGATGTAAAAACCGAAGTCATGGCCGGTATCACGACCTTTATGACGATGGCTTACATTCTTGCGGTCAACCCCAACATTCTGTCTGCAGCCGGTATGGATGCAAAGGCAGTTCTGATCGCCACTTCTCTGGCAGCATTTGTCGGCACCATGCTCATGGCGTTCCTGGCAAACTACCCCTTTGCACTGGCACCCGGCATGGGCCTGAACGCCTACTTTGCCTACACCGTTGTGCTCTCCATGGGCTACAGCTGGCAGATGGCTCTGCTGGCCGTCTTTGTTGAAGGCATCGTCTTCATCGTGCTGTCCCTGACCAATGTGCGCGAGGACATCTTCAACGCCATCCCCCTGACGCTGAAATCCGCTGTCAGCGTGGGCATTGGCCTGTTTGTTGCCTTTGTCGGCCTGCAGAACGCCAAGCTCATCGTCAACAGCGATTCCACCCTGCTGACCTACCAGCACTTCAAGGGCGAAACCTTCCACAGCGTTGGCATCGGTGCTCTGCTGACTCTGGTCGGCGTGTTGCTGATCGCCGTTATGCTCATCAAGAACGTCAAGGGTGCTATCCTGTACGGCATTATCCTGACCTGGGTGCTGGGCATCATCTGCGAACTGACCGGCATCTATGTGCCGGATGCAGAAGCTGGCATGTACTCTGTCATCCCCACCGCATTCGTCAGCTTTGACTTCAGCTCCCTGGGCAATACCTTCGGCCAGGTGTTCAACCTGGATTTCACCAACTTTAATATTGGCAACTTCATCGTTGTTATGTTCGCTTTCCTCTTTGTCGACCTGTTCGATACCCTGGGCACCCTGATTGGTGTTACTTCCAAGGCCGATATGCTGGACGAAGAGGGCAAGTTGCCCCGCATCAAGGGCGCCCTGCTGGCTGACGCTATCGCAACCAGCGCCGGTGCTGTGCTGGGTACTTCCACCACCACCACCTATGTTGAAAGTGCTTCCGGCGTTACCGAGGGCGGCCGCACCGGTCTGACCGCAGCTACCACCGCTGTGCTGTTCCTGCTGGCCAGCATTTTCAGCCCCCTGTTCCTGACCATCCCTTCCTTTGCAACTGCTCCGGCCCTGATCGTTGTTGGTTTCTACATGATGGGCGCTGTTGCCAAGATCAACTTCGACGATATGACTGATGCCATCCCGGCTTTCCTGACCATCCTGGTCATGCCGCTGGCTTACAGCATCTCCGAAGGCATTGCAATCGGCGTTGTTTCCTGGACGCTGATTAACCTGCTGTCCGGTAAGGCTAAGGAAAAGAAGATCACCCCGCTGATGTATGTTCTGACCGTGCTGTTCATCCTAAAGTACATCTTCCTATAATTATAAGTTACAGCATTGCCAATAAAATGCGCCTGTGCTTGCTTTGAGCACAGGCGCATTTTTTATGCAAATTTTTGAAAGAGCGGTAAAAAATCAGCCAACAACCGCGGGGGTAGCCAGCAGTTCATCCGGAAGTTCGCCGTAATCTTCAGCGGATTCCTTGCTCATATTGTAACCAAAAGTCACACCAAGGGCGTTGGCGGCATCCGTCATCAGGGCGTCTACATCCACCAGTTCGCTGTCAGCCATAACGAACAGAACCTTGTCGTCAAAAGTGGCAACGCTGGCCTTGTCGGCCGCCACGCAGACCCACTTGTGCATGTCAATGCCGTCCAGCATGGCTTCGGCAATCTCATCACCATTGGCTTTGTCTTTCAGGCGCACCAGCACCATGCAGTAAGCCTGGCTGCCGACACCTGGCTCGCTGGTTACAGCGGCATCTACCTTGGTGATCTGCTCTTCGTTTAGGCCGGTCTGGTAGGGGTACCACTCGGCGTTGGTCAGGTCCACGGCGGTCGTTTCCACCATCATCAGGTCAACCGGGTGTGCGGCATAGATCTGGTCCACAATGCCGCTCAGCTCGGCATCCGGTTCCGGCTGGAGCGCAGCACTGCTGTCCTCCGGGTCAACACCGAAACCGGGATCGATCTCCATGTCCGGGTCCGGCTTGGTAGCCGGGGCGTTCAGGATGTCATCCGGGATGGCCGTTGGCTCCGGCGCTGTGGAGGAAGACGCGCCGGAATTTCCGCACGCAGCAAAGCTGGCAGCCAGCAGGGCAGCAGCCAGAAATAATGTCAGCTTTTTCATAAAAAATCTCCTTTATCTTGCGCGGCCCTGTATGATGCAGGGCTGCGTAGGTTGTGTTGTTGGAATGCGCAGCGGGAGCAAGCAGGGGGGAAGCAGGGGGGCAGGGTGCGGCAAATGCCCCACTGTTTTTATTTTACCCCATTTTCCGTCAATATTTCACCGGGGGTAAAGGGAACATCCCATTCGTCCGTGGGCAGCGCGGGAAAGACCAGTGCCTCCGGGCAGAGCAAAAGCTTGGGGCCGGTCTGCCCAAAGCGGGTAAGGAACCGGTCATAATACCCGGCTCCGCGGCCAAGGCGCACCCCCTGCTTGTCCACAGCAAGGCAGGGAATCAAGGCCAGTGCGCCCGGCTCCAATGCGGCGATGGTGCGGCCGCCGCAGGGCTCCAGAATCCCGTACCGCCCCGGCTGCAGGTCGTTCAGGCTGGTGATTTCCACAAGCTCCATCCGCCCGTCATTGCCCGGCAGGCAGCGCGGCACGCACAGGCGCTTGCCGCTGACCAGGGCCTGCTGCAAAATAGCGGTGGTGTCCGGTTCGTCCCGCATGGAAACAAAGCAGAACACCGTGCCCGCCTGCCGCCATGCCGGCAGGGCAAACAGTTGCTGGGTCATGGCAGCGCCGATGGCGTGCAGGTCCAGATTTTTGCGCATTGCCTTGGCCTGCGCGCGTGCCTCAGTTTTTGTCATCACGTTCACCTCGCATCCATTGTAGCATAAATTTGCGGGATAGGGGAGGGCCGGCCGCAATGTCATTTTCTGTTTTACGGTGCCCTCTTACCCAAATAAACGGATTTTTCCGCCCATTTGTTACAGCAAGGCGACCATTTATTCAGGGCAACACCGCACAATTCCCGCCTTGCGGCTTAAGCACCGCTCCGGCAGCTGCGGAACGGCATCTGCGTTGCCAAAATGCTCGATAATGTCGGGTTGCGGTACCCGCATCGTGCTTCGGGGGCAAAAGCCCCTCGCACTCTGCGACCGCTGCCCCTGCTTCGGTTCGCTGTTTCCGCCACTGGCGGCGCTCACCTTTGCAGCATCCAGTATTATCTGCGCTTTTGGCTTGGCATCTGCCGCACCTCGCTCGCCGTATCGGCACTTAGAATTATGCGGTATTGCCTCAGGAAGTCTTGCACAAAAACCGGAAACAGAATATAATGTATCTGTATTATTATGTTATTCTGTGGGCAAAGCCCGAACGATAAAAGGAGAATATGAAAAAATGGGTAAGTTTAATTTTATTGAAACCGAAATCCCCGGTGTTGTTGTGATCGAACCGACCGTGTTTGGCGATGACCGCGGTTATTTTATGGAGACTTATCAGATCGACGATTTCGCCGCCGCCGGGATTGACAAGCCCTTTGTACAGGATAACCAGAGCCGCTCCACCAAGGGCGTGCTGCGCGGCCTGCATTTCCAGAAGAACCATACCCAGGGCAAGCTGGTGCGTGTGACCATGGGCGAAGTGTACGATGTTGCCGTGGACTGCCGCCCCAACAGCAAAACCTTTGGCAAGTGGGTGGGTGTGACCCTTTCCGCCGAGAACAAAAAGATGTTCTATATCCCGGAAGGCTTTGCCCATGGCTTTCTGGTGCTGTCTGATGTGGCGGAATTCTGCTATAAGTGTACCGACGTATATGATCCGACCGCAGAGGGCGGCATCCCCTATGATGACCCGACCGTCAACGTTCAGTGGCCGGACTGCGGCTGCGAGCATAAGACCAGCGCCAAGGACAAAGAGCACACGCCCTTTGCCGAGCAGAAGTTTGAATACTTTGAAAAATACTGATTCAGGGGAACCGATGTGCAGAATTTAAAAAACTCGTTTGCAAGTTTCTGGAAATACCGCTACCTGCTGCAAAACCTCATCACGCGGGATTTTAAGCTCAAGTACCGCCGCAGCGTGCTGGGCGTTGCCTGGAGCGTGCTCAACCCGCTGCTGACCTGCCTTGTCATGTGGGCTGTGTTCGGCGCGCTGTTCAACCAGCGCGGGGATGGTATTGAGGATTTCCCGCTGTTTTTGATCATTGGCCAGTTGATGTTCAACTTCTTCCGCGAATCCACCAGCATGGCGATGGAAAGCGTGCTGAAAAACGGCCCGCTGCTGCGCAAGGTCTATATCCCCAAGTACATTTTTCCACTGGAAAAATGCTGCTTTGCGCTGGTCAACTTCTTTTTCAGTCTGGTGGCGCTCTTCTTTGTAGCGCTGGTTACCTGGTCCCATATTTCGCTGCGCACGGTGCTGCTGGCGGTGTATCCCATTGTTATGCTGTTCGTTTTCAGCCTGGGCGTTGGGCTGATCCTGTCCACGATGTATGTCTTTGTGCGCGATATCATGCACATCTGGGAGGTCTTCTGCACCCTGCTGGTATACGGCAGTGCCATTTTCTATGACCCCAGCCAGATGGCATCCTGGATGCAGGCTGTCATCAACCTGAACCCCATCTACTGGTACATCACGGCGGTGCGTTCCTGCGTGATGTGGGGCACCGGCCTGACCCTGAACATGGTGCTGATTCCTTTCCTGTGTTCTGCGCTCAGTCTGGGGATCGGTGTGTATGTATTCAAAAAGAACCAGGACAAATTTGTCCTGTACATGTAAGGGGGCTGCAAGATGAGCGAACAAAAGCAACAGCCCATTATTTCCATCGACCATGTTTCGATGCGTTTTAACCTGGCAAAAGAAAAGCACGAAAGCCTGAAAGAATATTTTGTGGCCCTTTTGCACGGCGGTGTGCGATTTGATGAATTCTTCGCCCTTTCGGATGTTAGCTTTGACATTATGCCGGGGGATTTTTACGGCTTGATCGGCCTGAACGGCTCCGGCAAAAGTACGCTGCTGAAAGTGATTTCCGGCGTCTACAAGCCCAGCGCCGGTAAAGTGACGGTGAACGGCACCATTGCGCCGCTGATCGAACTGGGTGCCGGTTTTGACATGGATTTGACCGCGCGGGAAAACATCTACCTGAACGGCACGGTTCTGGGCTATACCCCCAAGTATATTGATTCCAAGTTTGACGATATTGTGGAGTTCAGCGAGCTGCAGGAATTTTTGGATGTGCCGCTGAAAAACTATTCCTCCGGCATGGTGGCGCGCCTGGCCTTTGCCGTGGCGACCATGACCAAGCCGGATATCCTGATTGCGGATGAGATCCTTTCGGTCGGTGATTTCCTGTTCCAGGAAAAGTGTGAGAAGCGCATGGCGGAGCTGCTTTCCGGCGGCACGACCGTGATTCTGGTCAGCCATTCCATTGAGCAGATTGAGCGCATGTGCAATAAGGTGGCCTGGCTGGACCACGGCCACTTGCGCCGCCTTGGCCCCACCAAAGAGGTGACGGCGGAATACCGCAAGTTTGAAAAGAAGGACGCCATGAAGGCGGACAAAGTGGAGGGATAAGGCGCATGGCACAGGACACGAACCAGAACCGCCCGGCGGATGTGGCCCAGGCGGACAGTGTGGGCGGCATGGCCAAACGCCTGCTGAACCCCGCCCATTTGTCAGACCTTGCCCGCCGCAGCGCCGCCACCCTGAAAGAGCAGGGTGCCGAGCAGCTGTGGCGCGATGTGACCTTCCGCGTGGGGCTGGCGTTCCACCATGATTCCTGGCAGCACCGGGCAGACCTGCCCCTGCGCCGGGAGCTGAAAGCCCAGCGCGCCGAGTACGCAGACGGCAAGCCGGGACCGGTGGTAAGCGTTGTAGTGCCACTGTACAACACGCCGGAAAAGTTCTTTGGCCAGATGCTGGCCAGCGTGCAAAAGCAGACCTACCCCCACTGGCAGCTGGTGCTGGTGGATGCTTCGGACGCAGCCCATGCCGCGTTCAGCACCCATGCCAGCAAGGCCGCGGCAAAGGATCCGCGCATCCTGTATAAGAAAGTGGAAAACGGCGGCATTGCGGCCAACACCACGGCAGGCTTTGCGCTGGCAACGGGGACGTATATCGCCCTGCTGGACCATGACGATGTGTTGTATCCCAACGCGCTGTATGAGAGCGTGAAAACCCTGCAAAGCCAGGGAGCCGAGCTGGTGTACAGCGATGAGATCGTGCTTTCGGCGGATTTGAAACAGCTGGGCGGCTACCACTTTAAGCCGGACTTTGCGCCGGACTATCTGCGCGGGGTCAACTTCATCACCCATCTGGCGGTGTTCTCCCGCGCATTGCTGGACCGTGCCGGTGCATATGAATCCAGTGAGTACGATGGTGCACAGGACCATGACCTGATGCTGCGCCTGACCGAACAGACCACGCGGGATAAAATTGCCCATATCAAAAAGGTGCTCTATATCTGGCGCGGCCATGCGGGTTCCACCGCGGCGGGCATGGAGGCGAAGCCCTATGCCCTGGCGGCCGGTGTGCGCGCAATCGATGCCCAGCTCAAGCGGCTGAACCTGCCCGGCAAAGCCATGCAGGTGGAGGACGCGCCCGGTGCGTTCCAGGTGCGGTACGAGCTGACCGGCCACCCGCTGGTCAGCGTTATGATCCCCAACAAAGACCATATTGACGATTTGGACCGCTGCCTGAAAAGCCTGTATGCCAACGCAGGCTATGATAACTTTGAAGTCCTGGTCATTGAAAATAACTCTGAACAGCAGGAAACATTCGCCTACTACAAAACCATGCCGGAGCGTTACCCCAACAGCCGGGTGGTGACCTATGTGGGGCCGTTTAACTTTTCTGCCGTCAACAACCTTGGTGCGCGCTTTGCCAAAGGCGAACACCTGCTGCTGCTGAACAACGATATCGAGGTACTCAGCCATGATTTTCTGCGGGAGCTGCTGAGCTATTCCCAGCGGCCGGATGTGGGTGCTGTGGGCGCAAAGCTCTATTACCCGGATGATACCATCCAGCATGCGGGCGTGATTATGGGCATCAACGGCAGTGCAGGCCACAGCCACAAGAGCTACCCGCGCAAGGCTGTGGGCGATTTGTACCGCCTTGTCACCACGCAGGACTATATGGCCGTGACGGGTGCCTGCCTGATGACCAAAACGGAGCTGTACCGCGCGGCGGGCGGCCTGGACGAAGCCAGGTTCGCCGTGGCCTATAACGATGTGGATTACTGCCTGAAGCTGTGGCAGAAGGGCCTGCTGAATGTGTACACCCCCCGTGCCGAAGCCTACCATTACGAGAGCAAGAGCCGCGGTCTGGACACCACCCCGGAAAACGCCGCCCGCTATGCCCGCGAAAAGGCAAACTTTTACACGAAGTATCACGAATATATTGATCATTATGACCCGTACTATAACCCGCATTTCAACAACCTGTTTGAAAACTTTGGGCTGAAATAAGGCGGGGCAGAGGTTAAAACTATGGTAAATAAGTTTGATACCCAGTTTTTGATCGAAGGCAGCAACCTGGACGAGGATGACATCCGCGCCGGGATCATGGCCAGCGCCGAGGGCGACTGCCTGATCGTGGTAGGGGATGAGGAAGTGGTGAAAGTGCATTACCACACCGATACTCCCTGGAAGGTGCTGGAATACGCCGCCAGCCAGGGCGATTTGCACAAGATCATTGTAGAAAACATGGAGCGCCAGGCAAACGGGCTGGATGGGTAAAGTATATCAGAATTTTTATGTTTGGTGAACGGCATGCAGTATCATACAAGAGTGCCAAACCGTTTGCAGGGATATGATTACAGCCAAAATGGTGCATATTTCATAACCTTCTGTACGCAGGGCAGAGTGCATTTATTTTGGAAAGAACCCACCCGATTGCGGCAGAATTCCCAGGCCGTAGGGGCGCGCATTGCGCGCCCGTCACCTTGCCCGGAACTCTCTGCGATAGGGAATGTGGTTGAACAGGCTGTTTTGCAAATCCCTGATAAATATCCGACGGTGCATCTGGAAAAATACGCGGTCATGCCCAACCATGTGCATTTGCTGCTTTTGATCCAGGGCGACGGGCGCACAATGCGCGCCCCTACGGTTTCCAACATCGTCCAACAATTAAAGAGCTGCGTAACCAAACACCTCCATCACCCCATCTGGCAAAAATCCTTCCATGACCACGTCATCCGTACCCAGACAGATTATGAAACCATCTGGCTGTACATCGATTCCAACCCCCAAACATGGCAAACGGACTGCCTGAACCCGAACCGGAACAAACTCCAACAATCTGACACCCGAAAGGACGTAACGTTATGAACCAGCAGGCCAAGCGCATCAAAGAACTATTTGGCTATGCCCGTACCTTGACGAAGGAACAGGGCATTGGCACCATGTGCGTGCGCGCGGCGGGCTTTTTCAAACGGCGCTTTTTCGGCAAGCGGGCGCGGTACTGGCCGTCCAACATGGCGCTGGAAGCCCAGCGCAGCGACCCCGCGGCGGAAACCTTCCCCATCATTTCTATTTTAACGCCGCTGTACAATACGCCGCAAAACTTTTTAACAGAATTTCTCGATAGTGTGGAAAACCAGACCGCCCACAACTGGCAGCTCTGCCTGGCGGATGCTTCGGACGATGCCCACACCTATGTGGGGGAGCTGGTGCAAAAGCACGTGGCGGCCAACCCGCGCATTCGCTATGTGAAAATTGAAAACAAGGGCATTGCGGCCAACACCAACGCGGCGGCCCGGCTGGCACAGGGGGAATATCTGGCTCTGGCAGACCATGATGACATCCTGGCCCCGCACGCTATCTACTGCATGGGCAAAGAACTGCAAAAAACGGGGACCGATTTCGCCTACAGCGATGAAGCACTTTTCCGCAAAAGCCCCAAAACCGCCCATGTGGCCCACTTTAAGCCGGGCTATGCGCCGGAATACCTGATGGCCTGCAACTACATCTGCCACCTGGCCGTGTTCCGTAAAAGTCTGTTTGATGCCATCGGCGGGGAGCGCCCGGAGTGTGACGGCGCACAGGATCATGATCTGTTCCTGCGGCTGATTGACGCCATGCAGGCGAAAGACGCCAACGCCGCACCGCTGCATATCCCGCAGGTGCTGTATTACTGGCGGGTTCATGCGGCGTCCACCTCCGGCGGCACCGAGGCCAAGCCCTATGTGGTAAAAGCCGCGCAGAAAGCCGTGGCGGACCACCTGGCGGCAACCGGCCGCAGCGGCAGGGTAGAGGAGGGCATCTTCCCCGGTACCTGCCATGTGCAGTGGGAACTGCCGGAGCCGGAACCGCTGGTGTCCATCCTGATCCCCAACAAGGACCATGTGGACGACCTGGAAAAATGTCTGTTCAGCCTGTACTCCAAAACGCTGTACGAAGCGTTTGAAGTGATCGTCATCGAAAATAACTCCACCGACCCCGCCACAAAGGCTTATTATGAAAAGCTGCCGGACCGCTATGCCAACTGCCGCGTGGTGGCTTACAGCGGCGGGTTCAATTTCAGCCGCATCAATAACTTTGGCCGCAAGTTTGCCAACGGCAAGTTCTTACTGCTGCTCAACAACGATATTGAAATCATCAGCGGAAACTGGCTGACCCAGATGGTGGCCGAAGCCAGCCAGCCCGGCGTGGCGGCCTGCGGCGCCATGCTGTATTACCCGGACGATACCATCCAGCACGCGGGCATTATCACCGGTTTGGGTGGATATGCGGGCCACAGCCACAAGTACCACAAGCGCGGCGGTAGCGGGTACATGTTCCGCCTGGCCACCGTGCAGGATTATTCCGCCTGCACTGCGGCCTGCCTGCTGGTGCGCACATCGGCTTATGATGCCATTGGCGGGTTGGATGAAACCTTTACTGTTGCATTCAACGATGTGGATTTCTGCCTGCGCCTGCGGGAAAAAGGCTGGCGTATTGTGTGGACCCCCTATGCGGAGCTGTACCACCACGAAAGCAAATCCCGCGGTTCGGATGAGGAAGACCCCGCCAAAAAGGCCCGCTTTGCCAAGGAGCAGGCCCGCCTGTATGAGGTACACGGTAAGCAGAATATCCTGCATGACCCCTACTACAACCCGAACCTGAGCCTGGATTATGAGGATTTCCGCGAAAGCGGGGATCTGCGCAATCTGAAAAACGTGACCCTGTGACCCATGCCGGAAAAGCAGGGCAAAATCTGTGCAGTTTTTTTGCTGTTACGGCTTGCCACGCTATGCCGGATATGCTATAATCTAAATGTTACCGCGGCCCGGCTTTGGGTGTATGCCCTGCATCAGGGAGCCTTGATTGCCCTTTGCTGCGCCGTAGGCAAATATTATAAAGCGAGGTATTACTACTATGAGCCAGAAGTCTGCTATCGAAAAACAGCCCATCATTGCAAAAGCCGCCATCCATGAGGGTGACACCGGTTCTCCGGAAGTTCAGGTTGCGCTGCTGACCGCACGCATCAACCACCTGACTGAGCACCTGAAGACCAACAAGAACGACAACCACAGCCGTCGTGGTCTGTTCAAGATGGTCGGCCGCCGCCGTAACCTGCTGGCCTATCTGCAGAAGAAGGACATCAACCGTTACCGTGCTCTGATCGCTGAACTGGGTCTGCGCAAGTAATTCGCAAAACGGGCAGGGCGCTGTATGTGCGCCCTGCCCATTTTCTATATTTCAGCAGGTGTTCCGGCATTCATTTTTATTATGCTCTGCCGCTGGCCTGTAATCATATTGAATAAAGTTAGGGCAACACCGCACAATTCTAAGTGCCGATACGGCGAGCGAGGTGCGGCAGCTGCTAAGCCAAAAGCGCAGATAATACTGGATGCTGCAAAGGTGAGCGCCGCCAGTGGCGGAAACAGCGAACCGAAGCAGGGGCAGCGGTCGCAGAGTGCGAGGGGCTTTTGCCCCCGAAGCACGATGCGGGTACCGCAACCCGACATTATCGAGCATTTTGGCAACGCAGATGCCGTGCCGCAGCCGCCGGAGCGGTGCTTAAGCCGTAAGGCGGGAATTATGCGGTATTGCCTTAGGACCCCGAGGGAGAAGAACGGTACTTTGGTACTCCGGCCACCGTTGCCAGTCCATTATATCCCACTGCCTTTTACAATGTAATGTGCGGTACCTTTGGTCAGTGCTGTAACTCCTAACTCCTCCCTCTTACCTCCTAACTTAATGTTTTTGGCCGCCCGCATGGTTTGTGCAGTAAATCGAACGCCGGAGCAAAACAACCGTTCCGCCGCTGGATTTATTGCTCAAAGCATGGGGCTGCCTGAACCGCATATTCCCACCAGGTATCAAAAATTATATCAGAAGGAGAATTACTATGGCACTGGAATTTGCATCCCGTAAGGCAACTTTCCCCAACTACCGCAAGTTTGAAACAACTTTTGCCGGTCGCCCGTTTGTGGTGGAAACCGGCAAGCTCTGCGGCCTTGCCAATGGCAGCGCAATGATCCGCTATGGCGAAACCTGCGTGCTGTGCAATGTTACCATGAGCGAAAAGCCGCGTGAAGGGGTGGATTTCTTCCCCCTGAGCGTGGAATTTGAAGAAAAGCTGTACGCCGCCGGCCGCATTCCCGGCTCCTTTATGCGCCGCGAAGGCCGCCCCGGTGAACACGCCATCCTGTCCTCCCGCGTGGTTGACCGCCCCATCCGCCCGCTGTTCCCCAAGGATATGCGCAACGATGTCTGCGTGACCATGACTGTGATGAGCCTTGACCCGGACTGCTCCCCTGAGATTGCCGGTATGAACGGCGCGTCTCTCGCCATTGCCATGTCGGATATCCCCTGGAATGGCCCCATCGGCGGCGTGGCAGTCGGCTATGTGGACGGCGAGATTGTGCTGAACCCCACCAAGGAGCAGCGCGAGCGCTCTGACCTGGCCCTGACCCTGGCTGCCAGCATGGAAAAGATCGTCATGATTGAAGCCGGCGCCAACGAAGTGACCGAAGAGGTCATGATGGACGCCATCAAGGCTGGCCATGAGGAAATCAAAAAGCTGCTCACCTTTATGAACGGCATTGTTGCAGAGATCGGCAAGCCGAAGAAGAGCTTTACCCCGGTGGAACTGGACCACGCTCTGTTGGCGGATGTGTACGCCAAGCACCTGGAAGATGTCAAGGCTGCCATGAACACCGACGACAAAAACGTCCGCGATGCCGCCATGCTGCCCATCATGGATGCTATTGCCGAGGAACACCCCGAACTGAACGCCGCCGACCTGGATCTGATCAGCTATAAGCTGCAGAAAAAGGTTGTGCGCACCTGGCTGCTGGAAGAAGGCAAGCGTGTTGACGGCCGCGGCATCAATGAGATCCGCCCGCTGGCCGCCGAAGTCGGTGTGCTGCCCCGTGTGCACGGCTCCGGCCTGTTCACCCGCGGCCAGACCCAGGCCCTGACCATCTGCACCTTGGGCTCCACCAAAGATGCCCAGATGATGGACGACCTGTCCGACACCCCGCTCAAGCGCTACATCCATCACTACAACATGCCGCCGTACTCCACCGGCGAAGCCCGCGCACCCCGCAGCCCCGGCCGCCGCGAGATCGGCCACGGCAACCTGGCGGAGCGTGCCCTGATCCCCGTGCTGCCCAGCATGGAAGAGTTCCCGTACACCATCCGTACCGTTTCTGAAATCATGAGCTCCAACGGCTCCACTTCTCAGGCTTCTATTTGCGCTTCCACCCTGGCCCTGATGGATGCTGGTGTGCCCATCAAGGCACCGGTTGCCGGTATCTCCTGCGGCCTGATCACCGATGGCGACCCGCTGCACGGCGGCCGCTGGATGACCATGCTGGATATCCAGGGCGTGGAGGACTTCCACGGCGATATGGACTTTAAGGTTGGCGGCACCCGCCGCGGTATTACCGCTATCCAGATGGATATTAAGGTGGACGGCCTGACCTATGATATTGTGGCCGAAGCACTGGAAAAGTGCCGCAAGGGCCGCCTGTTCATCCTGGACGAGATCATCAAGCCCTGCATTGCCGAGCCGCGCGCAGAGCTTTCCAAGTATGCACCCAAGATGTTCAGCATGCAAATCCCCGTTGACAAGATCAAGGACGTCATCGGTAAGGGCGGCAAGGTCATTCAGGAAATGTGCGCCAACTTCAACTGCAAGATCGACATTGAGGAGGACGGCCACGTCTTTATCTCCGCTGTGGATCAGGACGATGCCAAGCGCGCGATTTCCACCATCAAGACCATTGTGGAAGATCCCGAAGTGGGCGCTATCTACAAGGGCCGCGTGACCCGCCTGATGAACTTTGGCGCATTTGTTGAGATTGCCCCGGGCAAGGAAGGTCTGGTTCACATCTCCAAGCTGGACGACCACCGTGTAGAGCATGTGGAAGATGTTGTTGCCGTGGGCGATCCCATCATCGTTATGGTAACCGACATCGACCAGCAGGGTCGCATCAACCTGTCCCGCAAGGATGCCCTGGCCGCCATCGCCAAAAAGCGCGCGGAACAGCAGCAGTAAAGTTACGGGAGTTTTGTTCCTTCTTTGAAAAGAAGGGAACCGAAGAAACTTTAATAGAATAAAAACAGGCAGTGCCGCTCCCGGAAAGGGGAGAAGGACACTGCCTGTTTTGATATTGGGTAAAAAAGAAAGTGGGTACTTGAGCAGAAAAACAGCGCAGAATCGAAAGATTCTGCGCTGCTTTTATATGGAGCGGGTGAAGGGAGTCGAACCCTCGTCCCCAGCTTGGAAGGCTGATGTACTAGCCGTTGTACGACACCCGCATTGAATACTTGATTATTTTACCGCACGGGTGCCGGTTTGTCAATAGCGGATTGCCGGTTTTTAGCTGTTCCGGCCTGATCCGGCGTGTTTTCACTCAGCGTTTTTACCGCCGAGCAAAAGAACCAGGAATTCCCTCAAAACTCTTTGCGCTGATAAATTTGTACGCTCAAGGCCCAGCTGCCAAGGTAGAGCAGCAGCACGGCCGCGCAGGGCAGCAACAAAAGCACCGGCTGCGCGGTGAGGGCATTGCCCAAAGCGTCCAGCTGGGAAATGACGGAAGAACGCTGCAGATAGGGCAGATGCTCCATGGCAAAAATTATGAGGAAAACACCAAAGAATGTGACCAGGTACACCCAGGTGCGGGCACGCACCGCGCCGAATTTGTAGGAAAACGGCATGTTGACGGCAAACAGCAGCAGGAAAAACGCGGCAATGACCAGAATCGAGAATGCCGCTTCCAACACATCTGTGTATTGGCCGACAAGGAAAATCCCCACCGCGGCGCAAACGCTGCCAAACAGAGTGAACAGCAGCCCCAACAGGTACTTGCAGCCAACAACCTGCCCCGGTGTGACCGGCATGGTGCGGGCATAGGTATCCCAGTGGGCGGAATCATCAAAATTCATGGTGCTGGATGCGTAAACGCCGCACACGGCAACCAGCGCATAGCACAGGTAATCCATATGCAGGCAGACCGCCATGCCAAGATAAAGCACAACCATAATAAGGAAATTTTTCTTGTAGCTGTTCACCAAAATGGCCCAGTCTTTGCACAAAAGACCTTTCATTGTTAACCCTCCTTGCTGGTCAGGCGCATAATGTCATCAATGCTGGCGGCATCGCATACCACACCGGGCAATGCGCGCAGGACGCTGACCCGCGGGTGCACCAGGCTTTCGCAGCCGGCGGCGGTGCGGCAGGTGGCGGCGATCCACTCCGGCGGCAGGCGGTCAAGGTCCTGCTGGCTGCACCGCAGAATGCCGTATTCTTCCATCAGGTCATCCTTGTTTTTGGCAAACAGCAGCTGCCCGTGGTGCAGGTAGGCAATGGTATCGGCGATCTGTTCCAGGTCGGTGGTAATGTGGCTGCTCAACAGCACGCTGCGGCGCTCATCCTGGATAAAATCAAGCAGGATATCCAAAATCTCGCTGCGGGCGGCGGGGTCCAGCCCGGAGGTGGCTTCGTCCAGCACCAGCAGCCCTGGCCGGTGGGCCAAAGCGCTGGCAAGGTTCAGCTTCATCCGCATGCCGCGGCTGAGTTCTTTGATGCTCTTTTTCGGCGGCAGGTGGAACTGCTCCAGCAGAGCGGCAAAATAACCGGCATCCCACGCTGGGCCAAATATGCCGCGCAGGCTGGCACCAACCTGTGCGGGGGTCAGCGATTCATAAAAATAGGCATCCTCAAACACAACGCCAATTTTCGCGCGCACGGCGGCATCATCTGGGGTGGCGCTCAGCAGCTCCACGGTGCCGGCATCCGGGCGGTTTACACCGGTCAGCAGTTTGAGCAGGGTGGTTTTGCCCGCGCCGTTTTCACCAATCAGGCCAACAATGCTCCCGGCAGGAATTTCCAGGTTCAGCGGGCCAAGGGTAAAACCGTGGTAATGTTTTGCCACACCATGCAGTGCGGCGGCCAAAGGTTCAGCCATCATGATTCCTCCCACAAAAGGTCAAGGGTTTCGCGCACTTCGTCTTTGGTAATGCCGCCGCGCCGCGCGGCATCAATGGCGTGCTGCAGGTGCTCTTCCATCTGTTTTAAGCTTTCCTCCCGGTGTAGGGCCGGGTTTTGCGGCGCAACAAAGCTGCCGCGCCCCGGCATGGTGGTAATAAAACCATCGGCCTCCAGGTCCTCATACGCGCGCTTGGTGGTGATCACGCTGATGCGCAGCTCCTTCGCCAACAGGCGGATGCTGGGCAGTGCATCGCCCTGCTGCAATTCGCCGTTCAAAATTTTGGCTTTGATCTGCCGGGTGATCTGCGCGTAAATGGGTTCCTGGCCGGAATTGGAGATATACAGCTCCATGCCGTGTTCCTCCTTGCAATCTGAACTGTTCATATGCTATATATACAGTATATACGCAATATACACAGCTGTCAACAGGTAAAATAAAAAAATCCCCGCCCATATTCAGGGCAGGGATGGGAAAAGGCGGGAACAGGCAGTCAGGTTTCCGCCGCCGGTTCTTCCTCCGGTTCGCTCACCGGCAGGCCGCGGTGCTCCACCGGGGTGGAAAACACGATCTGCGTGCGGGTACGGCCAAACTGCTGCAGATGGTTGATAAAGGTATCCAACTCCTGCGTGGTGCCAAACAGCACTTCAATCAGCATGCTGTAATCGCCGGTCACACAGTTGCACTCCACCACGTTGCCGCAGCTTTGGATGTAGGGGTAAAACTCCGGCTTGAGCTTGGGGTCCATATCCAGGTTGATGAACGCCTTGACCAGCTGCCCCAGCTTGAGCGGGGCAACCTGCGCCTGATAGCCGGTCAGTACGCCGTCTTTTTCCAGTTTGGCAATGCGGGCCGAAACCGCAGGGGAGGACAGGAACACCCGGTCGGCAATTTCTTTCAGCGGGGCGCGTGCGTTTGTTTGCAGAATATCAATGATTTTGCGGTCAATGCGGTCCATACCATTCACCTCTATTATAAGTAAAAAAGGGAACAATGCAGCCGCCAACAAGGGCGGACGACATTGTCCCCATAAATTACTTAAGATTCTAACACAAAAAACGGAAAAGGTAAAGTGGATTGCAAAATTTTATGGCAATACCGCATAATTCTAAGTGCCGATACGGCGAGCGAGGTGCGGCAGATGCTAAGCCAAAAGCGCAGATAATACTGGATGCTGCAAAGGTGAGCGCCGCCAGTGGCGGAAACAGCGAACCGAAGCAGGGGGCAGCGGTCGCAGAGTGCGAGGGGCTTTTGCCCCCGAAGCACGATGCGGGTACCGCAACCCGACATTATCGAGCATTTTGGCAACGCAGATGCCGTGCCGCAGCCGTCGGAGCGGTGTTTAAGCCGTAAGGCGGGAATTGTGCGGTGTTGCCTTATAAAAATGGAAAGCTACTGCACTATAAAGTGGGGAACAGCAGCTGCGCGCTGAACCGTCCGCCGGGACCAAACATTTCAAAGTGGCAGTGGCAGCCGAAAGAATACCCGGTATCCCCCACATAGCCAATTATTTGGCCCTGCTGCACCACATCGCCCTGCTTGACGGCAAAAGCGCTCATGTGGGCATACAAGGTTCGGTAGCCATCCCCGTGGTCCAGAATGACATAGTTGCCATAGCTGAAAACGCTGTTGTGGTAGGTGGCCGTTACCACCGTGCCGCTTGCTGAGGCAATGATGGGGGTGCCGCGCGGCGCGGCAATATCCGCGCCCTTGTGGTTGTCGCTGCCGCCCATCCAGCGGCTTACATGCTTGTACTGCGGCACCGGCCAGATGAAGGTGTACCCATCCAGCTCCGCCGTCATGCCCGGCGCAAGATGGGTGCCGCGGGCAGTGATCTCCGGCACTGCAGGGGTCAATATATCAATATGTACCACCTCGGCGGCAGTTTGCACGCCGTTCACATAGGTGATCTCCTCGGTCAGCTGCTGGGTGCCGTCAACACCCTGCTGGATGGTTTCCACCACGCCAAAGCCAAGGTCGCTGCGTTCCACCGTCTGCTGGTCATAGGGGATCGGCTCCTGATACACGCGGGTGTACACAGTTTTGACCTGCAGCAGATCGCGGCTTTGCAGCTGCTGAACGATCTCGCCATAAGGCTGCACGGAATCCGCCAGATAGATGCCATCCACCAGCCGGAGCTCGTGCAGAAATGCGGTGCGCACATTGCTTTGCCTGGGGGCGCGCCAGGGCCGCTGCAGCTGGTTGAAAAAGCAGCGCAGGTGGTCGCCCTCTACCGTAACAAAAGCAAGGCTGCCATCCAGATACACTGCGGTGCCTTCCACAATGGAGCTGCCGCTGGCGCGCAGAATAGCATCCGTCAGCTGCAATTCCGTCATGGGGGTACCGCCGATGTGCAGGGTATAGGTTGGCTCCAGCACCGGCAGGGCGGCGGTATCGGAGGAATCCGCCAGCTGCCGTGCGGCGGCAAGGCGGGCCTGGAGGTCTGCGCGGGCGGTATCAAAGTTCTGCTCGGTGGCAACGCTGCCAACCACGGTGCCGTTTACTTCCACCTGCAGGGTAAAGTGCAGGTTCAGCCCATGGGCAACCACAGCCCAAAGTATCACCCCGGCGGCGCAGGGGGCAAGCCATGGCACCAGCTGCCGCAGCGGGTGCGGCCCGGCCAGTGCGGTGCAGAATGCCTGCCCCAGCTCCAACACCGGGGCAAGCAGCAGCCGGATAAGATAAAGCGCAGCATCCCGCGCAGCGTGCGCCGCGGCGGCAGCCTTACGGCCCAGGCAGATGAGCCAATATTCTGTTAAAAAGCCGATGGCATAAAAAATCTCGCCAGTTCTGTGCCAGCCGGGCAGCCGGCGCAGGTTGGTGCGGCGGGGTTTGCGCGGTGTTTTGTGTTGCAGTTCAGCCATAGTGTGTTTGTTTTGTACGTTAGCCGGTCAATCGACATTCACCGTTCAGTGCGGGATGTATTGCAGCGGGTCGGTGCGGGTGCCGTTGATGCGCAGCTCCAAATGCAGGTGGTAGCCGCCGTTGGCACCGTGCACATCCCCGGTGTTGCCCACATAGCCGATCACATCGCCCTTATGCACCGTCTGCCCCGCGCTGACGCAAAAGCTGGACATGTGCGCATACAGGGTGGCATAGCTGCTGCCGTCATCCGCGGTGCCGTGGTCGATCTGCACACAGTTGCCATAACTGGGCCGGGTGGATGCCGCGCTGACCACGCCATCCGCCACGGCGTAAATGGGGGTGCCGCTGGCGGCGGGCATATCGGCCCCTGTGTGCGGCTTGTTGTATACAGCATCCGGCTCCCCAAAGTAGGTGCTGATGCGCCCCACGCTGGGCAGGGGACAGGTGAAATCTAAACTGCAATGGCGGGCGGGATCCTGGTATTTCTGGCTCTGCGCTTTTAAGTAGGCATCCAGCGCGGCGGTGGCCTGTTCATAGGCCTTGCGTTTTTCTTCGGTCACGGCGGCCTGGGCTTCGGCGGCTGCCTGCTGGCTGTCCAGTTCCGTGCTGGCCTGCTGCAAGGCCTGTTCCAGCTGGATCTGCGTCTGGGTCAGTTCATCCTGGCGCGCCTGCAGGGCTTGGGCGGCCTGTTCGGCCTGCGTTGCAGCGGCTTCGGCCTGCTGGCGTTGGGTGTCCAGAGCCTGAGCTTCCGCATCCAACTCGTCCAGCAGCTGTTTATTGTGCTCGGTCAAATCGTTCAGCACCTGCCAAAAGGTCAGCAGTTCGTACAAATCATCCGCCTGCATCAACAGGCTGATTTCCCCGCCTTCGTTCAGCAGCTGCATGGCGGTCAGCTGCTGCTTGTAACTGTCATATCGGGCGCTGAACGCAGCCTGCTTTTCTTCCAGCGCCTTGGCCGCAGCGGTTGCTTGGTTCTGGGCTTCGGCCAGCTCGGTGCGGCTTTGCTCCAGCTGGGCCACAATGCTGCCCAGTTGGCCGCGCAGTGCGTCGGTTTGGCTTTGCAAGTCGTTGACCTGCTGGCGGGTGTCACTGGCTTGCTGCTGCATGCTGTCCAGTGTGCTGGCGGCGCTTTCATATTCGCGCTGCGCCGCGCTCACCTGGCCCTGCAAGGCAGCGGAATCCGCTGCATGGGCGGGGAATGGGTACAAAAAAAGCAGGGCTGCCGCCGCAGCTGCAGCAGCCCGTACATAGAATGTTTTCAGTTTCATTTGGTTTCTCTTATTGCGGCAGCATGGCCAGCGGGTCAACGGGGGTGCCATTTACCAGCAGCTGGAAGTGCAGGTGGTTGCCGGTGGAACTGCCTGTGCTGCCCACATAGCCGATCACATCCCCCTGCGCGACCCGCTGCCCCACCTGCACGGCGGGCTTGCTTTGCAGGTGAGCATAGCTGGTGGCATAGTTGGCAGGGTAAGTGCCGTCATCGTTGGCAGCGGCGTTTGCACCGTGGTAGATGGTTACAAAGTAACCGTGGTCATCATCCCAGCCTGCCTGGGTCACAACGCCGCTCTGTGCAGCCTGTACCGGTATGCCGCCCGCAGCGGCAAAATCCACGCCAAGGTGGGGCGGTGTGTCGGAATCATCGGTGCGGAAGGGGGCAGAAATTGCCGTGTAGCTTTCCAACGGGCAGATAAAATCCAGCGTGGTGGTCAAATGCAGGTCCGGGGAGGTGGTGTTATCGTAAGGAATCATCGTGCGGGTATCGGTCAAGGCTCCATCCACAAACAGCTCCAGGTGCAGGAGGTTGCCGGTCGATGCGCCGGTGGAACCCACCGTGCCAAGCTGCTGGCCCTGGGTTACAGTGTCGCCAGCTGCCACGCTCAGGGTATCCATGTGGGCATACAGCGTGCGGTAACTGTGGCCGTCCGGCAGGGTGCCGTGGTCGATCACCACATGATTGCCGTAACTGGGGTGGTTGTAGTTGGCAACCGCCACTGTGCCGCCGTACACCGCCAACACCGGCGTGCCCTTGGTGGCGCTATAATCCGCCCCGCGGTGATAGTCTGATACAAAGCGGGCAATGTAATGGAAATCTGCCACCGGCCAGCCAAAAACCAGCGGCTCTGCCGTGGCCTGGGGCTGCTCCGGCTGTGCGGTGGGTTCCGCGGCGCTGTTGGTCAGCGTATCATCAGCAGGAGTGGCAGGTTCCGGCGTGGGCTCTGACGCAGCGGAAACGGGTTCGGCCTGCGGCGCGGTAGTTTCCGCCTGGGGCCGCAGGGCGCAGACACCGCAGCCCAGCGCAACCAGCACACAGCCAAGGGCTAACAGCAGCGGGGCAGGTTTGCGGTATTTCAGCAAGTGGGCCACCCGCTTGGCCACCTGGCCCTGCCCAAAAGCGAGGGCACCGGGCATCTGGCGCACCGTGGCAAAGCGCAGAATGCTTTCGCAGTAATCAGCGCGTTCGGCAGCGGGAGCGGTGCCGATGGCGGCTTCGTCACAGGCAAGTTCCATGTATTGCTCAAATTGGCGGAACGCCAGCCACGCCAGCGGGTTCCACCAGTGCAGGCAGGCGGCCAGATAGTACAGCGGCTTGGTAATGGGGTCACCCCGGCGGATGTGGGTGCGTTCATGCAGCAGTACCGCACGGCGTGGGGGACCCTGCAGGCTTTGCGGCATATAAATGCGGGGGCGCAGCACGCCAAGTGTGAACGGCGTGGCAACCGCGGCGCAGGTGTAGCAGCCATCCGGCGTTTTGCAGGCAAGGGTCACCATGCGGCGCAGGCGGCAATAGCCAGCCGCCGCACGCACCAGTAAAACCACTACCCCGGCAGCCCAGATCGCTGCCAGTGCCACCCAGATGTTAAACATGCTGCCGGGCAGGGGAGCACTGCCTGCCGCGCTCGGCAAAGCCTGCGCCGGGAGTTCCGCGGGCACGGTGAGCGCCTGAACCACGGCGCCAGCCTGTTGAATGGGGGCCGCGCTGCCCGGCTGCCGGATGGATACCGGGATGCCGCCCGGCAGCAGAAACCGCAGCCCGACCGCCAGCCAAAGCAGGCACAACAGTTTGCTGGGTGCCCGCAGCCTGCGCAGCAGCGCGCACAACGGTAGGCAGAGCAGTACCAGCAGGCCGCCGCACATACTGGTGCCAACGGCATACAGCACAAAAGAACGGATGCTGAACATCATGGCGTTTTTCCTTTCCGTTAAGCAGTAAGCAAGCAGCATTCAGGTATCGCTGTCCTGGCGGCGGGCGTCATCCAGCATGGCACGGATGGCGGCGGCTTCTTCCTCGCTGATGGAGCTGGTGTTCAAAAAAGCGGCCACAAAGCGGGGCAGGCTGCCACCAAAGCTTTTCTGCACGACGGCGGCGCTTTCTTCCTGTTGAACCTGGGCCTGTTTGACCAGTGCCGTTACAGTGCCGTTTGCATTGTGTAATATACCGCGCTCACACAGCTTTTTCAGCACGGTATAGGTGGTGCTTTTCTTCCAGCCAAGGGCTTCATTTGCCAGCGCTACCAGTTGGCCGCTGCCCAGCGGCTCGTTGGCCCACACCAGGCAGGCAAAGCGGTATTCGCCTTCCGCAAGGCGGTAATCCTGTTCCATTTCGGGGGTGCTCCTTCTCTCATTTGGTCTATTGCTATAAACCTAGTCTATAACAATAGACCAAACTTGTCAACCCCTGTAAAAAATGTTTGCCTTGCGCGCACACAGATGGTATAATAAGCGCACTTATGAATATTATGCACAAGGGTGCCCCGCCCCTGCGCCAAGGCACCGTGCAGTGAAAAATAAAAGGAGAACTCTAATTTATGAGAACGATCCTGCTGATTGCAACCGGCGGCACCATTGCTTCGCGCCCAACGGCGGCGGGCGGGCTTGCCCCGGCCATCACCTCGCAAGAGCTGCTTTCCTGCGTGCCGGAACTGGCGGAATTCTGCCGCATTGATGCCATCCAGCTGTATAACCTGGATTCCACCAACATGGGCCCCGAACAGTGGCAGGGCATTGCCGCTGCTGTGCAGGAAAACTATGACCGCTATGATGGTTTTGTCATCACCCATGGCACGGACACGATGGGCTATACCGCCGCGGCACTCAGCTACATGATCCAGAAAAGCCCCAAGCCGGTGGTGCTGACCGGCAGCCAGAAATCGATTTATAACCGCGATACGGATGCCCGCAACAACCTGTGGCGCGCCGTGGCCTATGCCTGCCACCCGGATGCCTGGGGTGTGCAGATCGTGTTTGACAATCAGGTGATTTTGGGCACCCGCGCCCGCAAAACCCGAACCAAGAGTTTTAACGCGTTTTCCAGCATTGATTATCCCGAAACAGCCATGTTCCGGGACCGCCGCCTGATCCAGTTCCTGCAGCGCCCGGCGGAGTATACCCATGCGGTGTTCAGTACCGCGCTGGACCCCAATGTGTTTGTGCTGCGGCTGGTGCCGGGCATGCGGGCGGATATTATCCCCCTGTTAGAGGGCCGTTACCGCGCCCTGGTGCTGGAAAGCTTTGGCGTGGGCGGCCTGCCCGGCGGGGATGATGGTGCCATGTTTGCCGCCGTGCGGGACTGGTGCGGCGCGGGGCACCTGGCTGTGTTCACCACCCAGGTACCGCATGAGGGCAGCGACCTTGCCGTGTACGAAGTTGGCCGCGCGGCCAAAGCCCTGCCCGGTGTGCTGGAAGCGCACGATATGACCCCCGAAGCCACCGCAGTCAAACTGATGTGGGTGCTGGGCCAGACCACCGACCGCGCCGAGGCGGAAAAGCTGTTCCTGACCCCCGTGCAGTGGGATATCCTGTAAATCGTTTATTATCACATAAAAATAAAAAAACGGCGCAGAACCGGAGGAGATAACGCCCGGCTCTGCGCCGCTTTTTGATGTTATTTAGGGCAACACCGCACAATTCCCGCCTTGCGGCTTAAGCACCGCTCCGGCAGCTGTGGCACGGCATCTGCGTTGCCAAAATGCTCGATAAGACATCCAGTATTATCTGCGCTTTTGGCTTGGCATCTGCCGCACCTCGCTCGCCGTATCGGCACTTAGAATTATGCGGTATTGCCTTAGAATGTGAGCTAAGGAAACTTAAAGCAGAAATAGTATCAGATTACGTTGTGGTCCATCCACTTGTTGCTGACAAAGCGGATCATGAAGAACACGCTGCGGCAGATCCAGTCAATGAACATACCGAACCACACGCCGGTCAGCCCCATGTTGAGCTTGAGCACAAAGATGTAGCTCAAAATTACGCGGAACAGCCACATGCTGAAAATGCTCACCGTCATGGTGTAGCGGGCATCGCCGCCGCTGCGCAGGGCGTTGGGCAGCGTAAAACTGGTGGCCCAGCAGACAACGCTGAACAAAGAGAACCAGTGCATAACGGTAACGCACATGTTGAGCGCAGTATCCGAAAGGCTGAACAGCCGTGCAATGTAAGGAATCGTAAAAAACAGGCAGGCGTTGGTGCAGAACAAACCGAGCATTGCCATCAGGATAAACATCTTGGCGTAATGCTTGGCCTGTTTTTTGTCTCCTGCGCCAAGGCAGCGGCTGACGACGGGGATCATGGCAAGGCCCATGGTGCTGCCGGGAATGTTGGCAATGCCGCTGATGGTGTTGGCCACCGCGTTGGCCGCAATGGCGGAGGTGCCCAGGGTGGAAGTCAAGCTGCTGACGCACAGCTTGCCAATCTGGAACATGCCGTTCTCCAAACCGGATGGAATGCCAATGCCAAGGATGCGGCGGATCAGGTCACCGTCCGGCTTCATATCCGCAATATGGCGGATGCAGAGCGGGTTTTCAATTTGCTGCTGCTGCCAGAACACCCACGCCGCGGCAAACACGCGCCCCAGCAGGGTGGCCAGCGCAGCGCCCAGTACCCCCATGCCCAGCCCATAAATGAACAGGGCGTTGAAGCAGATATTGATGATGTTCATGACCAGGCTGGCCAGCATGGAAATGCGGCTGTTGCCCTGCGCACGGAACAAAGCGGCCCCGGCGTTGTAAAACCCGATAAAGGGGTAGGAGATGGCGCTGATCAAAAAGTAGGTCTGCGAAAAGCTCATCACATCGTCATCAATGCGGCCGAAAACAATGCGCAGGATGGGGCGGCTGAGCACCAGAATGACCAGCATGACAGCGATGGTGCTGACCGCAAGAACGGTGTACAGCTGTGCGGCGCTTTTGGCGGCTTTTTCACCATCGCGCCGGCCAAGGTACTGGCTGCTGATGACCGCGCCGCCAGTTGCCAGGGCGGACAGGATCTGGATGATCAAAATATTCAGGCTGTCCACCAGGCTCACGCTGGACACAGCGGCTTCGCCAACGCCGGATACCATAAGGGTATCCGCCATGCCCATGGCTACCGACAAAAACTGCTCCGCCAGCAGCGGCAAAATCAGCCGAACCAATGCCTGGCGGTTAAAAATCGGCTCCGACAGGGTGGATTCAGCGCTTTTTGTGTTGCTCATTCGTTCCCTATACTCCTTATTCGCTTTACGAAAAATTTACATGTTTATCATTATAAGACGAGAAAAGCAGAAAAGCAATATCTGTGCGAATTGAAACGATATTGTCCTTGCAAATGAGCAATTTCGTTTTCAAAAAGCAAAAAAAGAATGGATTTTGCACGGGTATCTGAAACGAAAAGCAACGATGAAAACAGCGCTTGAGCGAAATTTGCTCTGAAGGAAAAGGGAAAAGAGAAAAACAAATATCGACTAATGGCAAAATCCAGCGTGAAACACCGGGCAATTTCAGTGCGACAAGGAAACAATCTTGCAATACTGGCGCACAAAACCGGGATAAACCGCCCCGCCAGCACATACGCTTGTGTGTGGAAGAAAATACAGGGGGAGGCAGACCGCCATGAAACAGACCCACCGCCCGCCGCGCAGCATTTACCCTGCGCAGAACCGCCACATGCGGCGGCGCACCCGTGTGCTGGCCGGGCTGGTGGCGGTTTTGTGCTTTGGCGGGCTGCTGGCCCGGCTGTTTACCCTGCAAATACTGGACCCCAGCGGTTACGCCAACCGTGCCGCGGCCCAGCAGCTGCGGGATACCACGCTGCCCGCCGCCCGCGGCGAAATTTATTCCGCCGATGGCGTTACCCTGGCCGCCAGCAAAACCTGCTGGACCATCCGGGCCTCCCCGCGGGAACTGGCGGATGAGCTGGTGCAGCCCGCCGCCAAAGCGCTGAGCGAAATTTTGGATATTGATTATGACGCTACCCTGCAAAAGCTGAGCAAGCGCACCAGCAACGACTGCCTGCTCCGCCGCCGGGTGGATGCCGATCTGGCGGACGCCGTGCGGGCCTGGTGCACGCAGAACAACGCGCAGGGTATCCAGATTTTGCAGGATACCAAGCGCGTTTACCCGCAGGGCAACTTTATGGGCTGCCTGCTAGGCTTTACCGATGTGGATAATCAGGGCCTTTGGGGGCTGGAACTGCAATATGACGCCCAATTGACCGGCCGGAACGGAACCATCCTGACTGCAAAAAATGCCTGGGGGTATGATATGCCCACCCATTACAGCACCCTGCAGGATGCTGTGTCAGGGAATGATATCACCCTGACCATCCGGGCGGATATCCAGCACTATCTGGAAAGCGCGCTCAGTGCCGCCGTGGCGGAGCATCATGTGGCGGCCCGTGCGGTGGGCATTGTGATGGAGGTCGATACCGGCGCGATCCTTGCCATGTCCACCAAGCCGGATTACGATCCCAACGATCCGCGCACCATTGTGGATGAAACCATCCGCCAGCAGGTGAACGCCCTGAGCGGGGAAGAACGCAGCAAAGCCTTGCAGACCGTCCAGCAGGCCCAGTGGCGCAACAAGGCAATTTCCGATTTGTACGAACCCGGCAGTGTGTTCAAGCTCATCACCTGCGCTGCGGCACTGGATACCGGTGCAGTCACGCGGAACAGCCGCTTTGTCTGCGCGGGCAAGATCAATGTGGCTGGCACAAATTTCCGCTGCGCAAACGGGCATATCCATGGCAGTGAAACCCTGGCCCAGGGGCTGGCGGTATCCTGCAACCCCTGCTTTATCCAGGTGGGGGCGCGGCTGGGCAAACAGAACTTTTGCGATTACTTTGCCGCCTTTGGCCTGCGCGCCGCAACCGGTATTGACCTGCCCGGCGAGATCAAGCGCAGCGAATACTATACCGCCGACCGCATGGGCCCGGTGGAGCTGGCTTCCTGCTCCTTCGGGCAAAGCAGCAAGGTGAGCTACCTGCAAATGATCACAGCCGTCTGCGCGGTGGTCAACGGCGGCAAGCTGATGCAGCCCCATGTGGTGCAGTCCATCCACGATGCCGAGCGCAATACCGTGCAGCAGGTGGAGCCCACCATAAAAGCGCAGGTCATCCGGCCCGAAACCAGCGCCGTCATGCGCGAATTGATGGAGGGTGTTGTGACCACCGGCACCGGCAAAAATGGTGCCGTGGCAGGCTACCGTGTGGGCGGCAAAACCGGCACCAGCCAAAAGCTGGACAGCGAGAATGAGCGCGCCCGCATTGCCAGCTTTGTGGCAGTGGCACCGATCGAAAACCCAAAAATCGCAGTCCTCATCTGCCTGGATGAACCCCACAGCTGGACCACCAGCGGCGGCGCGCTGTCCGGCCCGGTGGCGGCGGAAGTGCTGCAAAAAAGCCTGCCGCGCTTAGGCATCCAGCCCAGCTATACCGAAGCAGAACAGGCAAAATATTTTACCACCGTGCCCGATGTGACCGGCTGGAAAGCCCCCGCCGCGGCCCAAAAGCTGAGCGAGTATACCCTGACTGCGGATGTGCTGGGGCAGGGGGAGCGGGTCGTCAGCCAGTACCCGCGGGCAGGCACCACCGTGCGGCGCGACTCCGCCATCCAGCTGGACACCACCGGCCAGCTGGACCCCGCAGCGGACGAAGGATAACGCCGAGTGGTTGCACCCCCGCCCCATTTGCGATACAATAATATAAAGGCAACACCGCACAATTCCCGCCTGACGGCTTAAGCACCGCTCCGGCGGCTGCGGCACGGCATATGCGTTGCCAAAATGCTCGATAATACACAAAGTATTATCTGCGCTTTTGGCTTAGCAGCTGCCGCACCTCGCTCGCCGTATCGGCACTTAGAATTATGCGGTATTGCCATAAAGTTTATCCCAAAAAGGGGAGGGGAGCCGCTTGCCAAAGCTGCAAACAAACGGCGCAAAACAAAAACGAACCACCTATATGATACTGCTGCTCTGGGCGGCGGTCTGCTTTGCCCTGCTGGTGGTGGACTGGTGCTGCTGGGCACTCAACCGGCTGGACGCCGACATGGCGTCCGAACAACTGCTTGCCAACCTGCTGGCGCAGGAGGGCGGCGTGATGAGCACCAACTGGTACTATTCCACTGAGCTGCGGGCGCTCAACACCCAGCTGGTCATGGCACCGCTGTTCCGGCTGTTCACCAGCTGGCATACTGTGCGCGTGGTGGGCAGCGTGGTGCTGATCCTTTTGTATCTCGCGGCGTGGTTCTGGTTCGGGCGCAGTGCAAAGCTCAAGTACAGCGGCCTGCTGGGGGCCGGGCTGCTGGTGCTGCCCTATGGCGCGCTGTACCGCCAGTATGTGCTGGAGGGCCTTTACTATATTCCGCACATTGCCATCAGCTTTGTGGTGCTGGGGTGCGCGGTGCGCATTCTGCGCGGCGGGTGGCGGCTGGCCCCGGCGGCGGGCATGGTGCTGTTCAGCTTTGCGGCGGCACTGGGCGGGCCGCGGCAGCTGTTCATCTTGAACATTCCGCTTACCGTGGCGGCAGCGCTGCTCTGCTGGATGGATGCTCCGCCTGCGGATACCCTGCGCCAAAAGCTGGCCAATGCCTGGCGCACCCCCGGCGGGGCGTTGCTGGTGCCTACCCTTGCGGCGGATGCTGCCGCGCTGGCGGGGTATGTGGTCAACGCAAAGGTGCTGGCGGAAAAATATCACTTCCAGAATCAGGGATATGTGGCCTTTACCGGGCTGAACCTGGACCGTCTGCAATGGTTTGTCAACGCGCTGCTGGCTTCCTTTGGCTGGCAGGAGGGCAAAGTGTTTTCTCTGGCTGCGCTGTTTAACCTGGCGGCTGCGGCGCTGATCCTTTTCTGCTTTGTGTTTTCTGTTCGGTTGGTGCGCGGCAAAGCACGCTACCCGCTGGGGCACCGGCTGGTGGGAGCATTTTTCCTGGCCGGGGCCGTCTGCTTTGCACTGCTGTACGGCCTGACCAACAGCGGCCATTCGGACCGCTACCTGCTGCCACTGGCAATTTTATTTGTACCGCTGCTGGAAATCATGCTGGCGGACTGCACCCCCCGGTACCGCCCGGACGCCTGTGGTCTGACGGCCCTGCTGGCGGCGATATTACTGTTGCGCGCCGGAACAGACTACCGCGCAGCGGCAGTGGCAGCTAACCCCAACCAAGGGGCGGCACAGTTCCTGGTGCAGAACGGCTACCGGGACGGGTACGCTTCTTTTTGGGACGGTAATGTGATGACCGAGTTGACGGACGGCACCCTGAACGTGTGGACCCTGACCCCAAACAGTGTGCCGGAGCTGCGCCCTTGGCTGCAGGTCACCAGCCATCTGCAAACCCCTCCGCAGGGTAAAATTTTCTTTGTTATCTCCAAATGGGAAGCATACGGTGAGCGCCAGCCCACTACCCAGGCCCTTGCCGATGCCATGCCGGAGGATGCGCTGATCTATGGGGATGAAACCGTAAAGATTTACGGTTTCGTCAGCGATGAAGCCATGCGCCAGGCGTGCGGATTTGCGGCATTCCCATAAAAAATAAGCCGTCACAAACTTTTAAGGCAACACCGCACAATTCCCGCCTCGCGGCTTAAGCACCGCTCCGGCAGCTGCGGCACGGCATCTGCGTTGCCAAAATGCTCGATAAGACATCCAGTATTATCTGCGCTTTTGGCTTGGCATCTGCCGCACCTCGCTCGCCGTATCGGCACTTAGAATTATGCGGTATTGCCTTAACAATTTTCTTTGAAAATAATTACATCCCGCTGGTTGACAAACCGGCGGGATTTGTTTATAATCATACTGTTGTAAATCAAACTGTTTTAATTCAAACAATTAATAATCAAACAAATTGGAAAGTGAGGTGATCCAAACGCAGAACCGCAACCAACAGGATGACCACGGCTTTGTGCATGTGGGCCGCACCTTAAACTATGCCGCGCGGGAAATTTCCTGCGCGCTGGATGCGTACATCAGCACCAGGGTCAGCCCGGAGCTGACCGGTATGCGCGGCATGGTGCTGGGGTTTTTGATGCAGGAAACGGAAAGCGGCAAGCAAATCTACCAGCGTGATCTGGAAGCCCGGTTCCACACCAACCGTTCCAGCATTACCACCATGCTGCAGGGCATGGAGCAGTCCGGCTTTATCACGCGGGAAGTTGTCGCCAAAGACGCCCGGCTCAAAAGCCTGGTTCCGACCGAGAAAGGCCGCCAATGCGCCGCCGCCATCCACCAGTGCATTTCGGATTTTGAGCATGACCTGCAAAACGGGGTCAGCGCGCAGGAACTGGAAGCTATCCAGGGCACCCTGCACAAGCTGATTGAAAATGCAAAAGCCATCCGCGGTAAAAATTAAGGCGTATCTGAAAAGTCAAAAATTTGGCCTATTTCTATAAGCACAACCGGATTTTGCGTTAAAAAGCCTTGGGCAACACCGCACAATTCCCGCCTGACGGCTTAAGCACCGCTCCGGCGGCTGCGGCACGGCATCTGCGTTGCCAAAATGCTCGATAATGTCGGGTTGCGGTACCCGCATCGTGCTTCGGGGGCAAAAGCCCCCCGCACTCTGCGACCGCTGCCCCTGCTTCGGTTCGCTGCATCCGCCACTGGCGGCGCTCACCTTTGCAGCATCCAGTATTATCTGCGCTTTTGGCTTAGCAGCTGCCGCACCTCGCTCGCCGTATCGGCACTTAGAATTATGCGGTATCGCCCTTGGGATCCATAAAGGATTCCTGCGGCTCCTTGCCTTAAATCCTGCTTGTGTTTGCGAAATATCCGTTATTTTCTTTGTTTTCAGACACACCCCAAAGTGTTCCGCAATGCTTTGGCTTAAGAAGTTCAGGCGCTGCCCCCGGGCAGCCAAACAGGAGATACCATATGTTTAAGTCACTTTACAAAGAAACAGAGGGGTTCCGGCTGGTTTCCATCCTGACCCCTTTGTGCATGATCGGCGAAGTGGTGATGGAAATGATCATCCCCAAGCTGATGTCCTCCATCATTGATGATGGCGTTACCGCCGGCAATCTTTCCCACATTTACCGCATTGGCGGCTGGATGATCGTGGCAGCGGCCTTTGGCCTGCTGTTCGGCGTGCTGGGCGGTGTGTTTGGTGCGCGTGCTTCCACCGGTTACGCCCGCAATCTGCGCCGCTCCATGTACCGCAATATCCAAACATTCAGCTTTGCCAATATCGATAAATATTCCACCGCCGGTCTGGTCACCCGTATGACCACCGACGTGACCAACATCCAGAACGCTTACCAGATGATTTTGCGTATGGCCATCCGTGCGCCGTCCAGCATGGTCATTGCCATGATCATGGCGTTCACCATCAACGCCAGGCTGGCTTCCATCTATCTGGTGGCGGTCATCATTCTGGGCGGCTGCCTGGTGCTCATCATGTCCCGCGCCAGCAACTACTTCTCCGCCGCATTCAAAAAGTACGATGACCTGAACGAGAGCGTGCAGGAAAATGTTTCCGCCATCCGCGTGGTCAAAGCGTATGTGCGCGAAGATTACGAGAGTGAAAAGTTCAAAAAGGCATCCGGCAATGTGCAGGATCTGCTGTTGCGTGCTGAAAAAGTTCTTTCCTTCAACTCTCCGCTGATGATGGCCACCGTTTACACCTGCATCCTGCTGATTTCCTGGCTGGGTGCCCGCATGATCGTGCTGTCCGGTGCTACCAGCTTTACCACCGGCGAGCTGATGAGCATGCTGACCTACTGCACCAACATCCTGACCAGCCTGATGATGCTGTCCATGGTGTTCATCATGATCTCCATGTCCGCCGCTTCCGCCAAGCGTGTGGCTGAAGTGCTGGAAGAAGAAAGCACCCTGTCCAACGGCGAAAACCCGGTTATGGAAGTCAAGAACGGCGCTGTCCGCTTTGATCATGTCTGCTTCCGCTATAAGGCCGATGGCCGCGATGTGCTGTCTGATATCAACCTGAACATCCGTTCCGGCGAGACCATCGGCATCATCGGCGGCACCGGCAGCGCAAAAACCAGCCTGGTGCAGCTGCTGCCCCGCCTGTATGATACCACCGCCGGTCATGTGTACATTGGCGGCGTGGATGTACGCGATTACGGCCTGGAGATCCTGCGCAACAGCGTTGCCATGGTGCTGCAGAAAAACGAACTGTTCAGCGGTACCATTGCCGAAAACCTGCGCTGGGGCAATAAGGATGCCACCGATGCCGAGATCGAGGAGGCATGCAAGCAGGCTTGCGCCGATGAATTTATTGAGCGCTTCCCCGATAAATACAACACCCACATTGACCAGGGCGGCACTAACGTTTCCGGCGGCCAGAAGCAGCGCCTTTGCATTGCCCGTGCTCTGCTGAAAAAGCCCCGCATCCTGATTCTGGACGACTCTACCTCCGCTGTGGATACCGGTACCGACGCCAAGATCCGCAAGAGCTTTGCCGAAAAGATTCCCGGCACCACGGTGTTCATCATTGCCCAGCGTATTTCCAGCGTGGAAAACGCCGACCATGTGATCGTGCTGGATAACGGCAGGATCAGTGGTTACGGTACCCCGGCCGAAATGCTGGCCACCAACCCCATCTATCAGGAAGTTTATAACAGCCAGACCAAAGGCTCCGGCGACTTTGACGAAAAGGGAGGCGATAACAATGGCTGAGCAGAAAGCAAAAGTGGTTAAGGTTGGCCGCGGTGGCCCCCGCGGCCCGCGCCCCAAAGTCCAGAACCCCGGCAAGATCTTCATGCGCATCCTGCGCTATGTGATGGAATGCTACCGCATTCAGGTCGTTGCGGTCGTCATCTGCATTTTTGTCAGTGTGTTTGCCAACGTGCAGGGCACTTTGTTCATGCAGACCTTGATCGATGGCTACATCCTGCCCCTGCTGAAAGAGCAGAGCAGTGATTTTTCCGGCCTGGCCCATGCCATCGCCCGCACGGCAGGCTTTTACGGCATCGGCATTGTTGCCGCCTTTGCCCAGGCCCGTATGATGGCTTACGTTACCCAGGGCACCCTGAAGCGCCTGCGCGATGAAATGTTTACCCATATGCAGACGCTGCCCATCAAATACTTTGACCGCAACGCCCACGGCGATATCATGTCGCTGTATACCAACGATATTGATACCCTGCGCCAGATGATCAGCCAGAGCATGCCGCAGCTGCTGAACAGCGCTATTACCGTTGTCAGCGTGCTGGTTTCCATGGTTGTACTCAGCGTGCCGCTGACGGTGCTCACCCTGGTCATGGTCGGGATTATGCTGCTGGTCACCAAGTATCTTACCACCAACTCTTCCAAGTACTTTGTTTCCCAGCAGCGTGATATTGGTGCGGTGAACGGCTACATTGAAGAGATGATGAACGGCCAGAAGGTCGTTAAGGTGTTCTGCCACGAGGAAGAAGCCATTGAGCAGTTTGATAAGCTCAATGACCAGCTGTTTGAAAGCGCGGATAAGGCCAACCGTTACTCCAACCTCGGCGGTCCGGCTAACACCCAGCTGGGCAACCTTTCCTATGTGTTCTGCGCCATGATCGGCGGTGCGCTGGCTCTGTCTGGCATGACAGGCCTGACCCTGGGCAAGCTGGCCAGCTTTTTGACCTTCAACCGCACCCTGAACATGCCCATCAGCCAGATCTCCATGCAGTTCAACGCCATCATCATGGCTCTGGCCGGCGGCCAGCGTATCTTTGACCTGCTGGACGAAAAGCCGGAAGTGGACGAGGGCAAGGTAATGCTGGTCAACGCCAAACGCCTGCCGGATGATTCTGTGACCGAAACCAAGGAGCGCACCAACCTGTGGGCCTGGAAGCGTGTGAACGCCGATGGCAGCGCAGACTACCGTGAACTGAAGGGGGATATCGTCTTTAAGGATGTAGACTTTGGCTATGATCCGGGCAAGATCGTCCTGCATGATATCAACCTGTATGGCCGTCCGGGCCAGAAGATCGCCTTCGTCGGTTCCACTGGCGCAGGCAAAACCACCATCACCAACCTCATCAACCGCTTCTATGATATCCAGAAGGGCACCATTGAGTATGACGGCATTGATGTGACCCATATTCATAAAGACGACCTGCGCGCATCCTTAGGCATTGTTCTGCAGGATACCCACCTGTTTACCGGTACGGTTATGGATAACATCCGCTATGGCCGCCTGGATGCAACGGACGAGGAATGCCGCGCCGCCGCCAAGCTGGCCAACGCCGATGAGTTCATCCGCCACCTGCCGGATGGCTATAACACCACGCTGACCGGCGACGGCACCAACCTGAGCCAGGGCCAGCGCCAGCTGCTTGCCATTGCCCGTGCCGCTGTTGCGGACCCGCCGGTACTGATCCTGGACGAAGCAACCTCCAGCATTGATACCCGCACCGAGCGCCTGGTGCAGCAGGGCATGGACGGCCTGATGTATGGACGCACCACCTTTGTTATCGCCCACCGCCTTTCCACCGTGCGCAACTCGGACTGCATCATGGTGCTGGAACAGGGCCGCATTATTGAGCGCGGCACCCACGATGAGTTGATTGCCCAAAAGGGCCGTTACTACCGCCTGTACACCGGCAATTTTGCGGAAAACTCCTGAAATAGCCTTTTTGCCGGATAAGTGCGCAACAAAAGCGCAATCGGCATAAAAACGGAAAATCCCTATAAAAATACCGGGAAGGATTCCACCCTTCCCGGCGTTTTTGTGTAAAATGCCGTCACGCCGCACAAAACTTGACGATGTGGGAATAATTGGCTATAATAGAAGGGAACACAAGGAGGCTGAACCAACACAGCACTCCTTTTTATATAGATGACGCTTTGGAGGGGGGCTGCGCAGAACACTGCCAGCCGCAGGCGTACAAAACTGAACAACCAACACGATAAACTGAGAGGAGAGCTTATACATGGCTACCAAGAAAATTGCTCAGACCGTTATTACTGAGGATAAGTTTTATACCATCGCCGCTGCAAACGGCAAGGTTGTTGAAGTAAAGGATTACAACACCGAGAACGGCGCTCAGATCCAGCTGTGGGATAATGCCAACGCCGAATGGCAGCAGTGGAGCTTTGTGCGCGCCGGCGAGGGCGTGTACCGCATCAAGAACCGTTTCACCGGCAAGATGATGGACCTGGATTGCTCCGGCGTGACCGATGGCACCCATGTTCACCAGTGGGAAGGCGCTAACGCTTCCAGCCAGCTGTGGATCGTGGAGCCCGCCAATGATGGCCGCGTAAAGATCAAGTCCAACCTGGCCGGCAAGTGCCTGGACCTGGTCAACATGAACACCGAAAACGGTGCAGTCCTGCAGATCTGGGCCGATGTGAACGGCGATAACCAGTACTGGACCATCAACGAAGTGACCCGCAAGCCCAAGACCAGCGCCAAGGCTACCGCCGCTAAAGCAAAGGCTGAAGTGAAGGCTGCCGCTGAAAGCGCTGCCAAGACCGTTGACGCCGCTGCCAAGGCTGCTGCCGAAGTTGCTACCGAGGTTGTTGACGCCGTGAAGGCTTCTGCCGATAAGCCGGTTGCCGAAACCGCCGCTGAGGTTGTTAAGACCGCCAAGAAGGCCACCTGCAAGACCAGCACCAAAAAGGCTGCCGAGGCTGCTGTGACCACCGCAAAGAAGGCAGCCGAGGCTGCCACTGCCGTTGCTGCCGTGGCCACCGACGCTGTCAAGGAAGTTGCTGAAAAGCCCGCCGTTAAGGCCGCTGCCGATGAAGCTGTGAAGGCTGTAAAAGAAGTTGCCGAAAAGCCCGCTGTCAAGGCTGCTGTGGAAGCTGCCGACAAGGCCGTGAAGGAAGTTGCCGAGAAGCCTGCTGTCAAGGCTGCCGCCAAGGCCGCTGACGAAGCCGTTAAGACCGTTGTGGAAGCTGCAAAGCCGGTTGTTGAGGCTGCTAAGCCTGCTGTAAAGGGCAAAAACTCCCGCAAAAAGCACAGCAGAAAGTAATTTATTTTAAAGCGTCAGAATACCCCCTGATAAAAAATAAGTTCCGCCCGCAGCACCCCTCGCTGCCGGGCGGAACTTTTTTTGTGCAGGATCAATCCCAAAGAAAACTGCCCGTATCACTCCGGCCAAAAGCCGGAAAGGATGCGGGCAGTTGTTTTATCAGAATAACGAAAATAAGAGAAAGCCAAATTTTACAGGAAGCTCTGGATCAAGGTTTTCAGGCCGATCAAAATCAGCACAAGGCCGCCAATGCGCTCCGAAACGGCGCGGTACTTATCGCCAAACACAACACCAACCTTAACGCCGATGGCAGACAGGGTAAAGGTGGTGCAGCCGATCAGCAGGGCAGCAACCACAATGTTGGCTTCCATTGCGGCAAAGCCAACGCCAACGGCAAAGGCGTCAATGGAGGTTGCAACGGCCAGCGGCAGCATGGCTTTGGCGGAAAAATCGTTGTCCACAGTTTCATCGCCGCCAAAGCTTTCCCGCACCATGTTTACGCCGATCACAGCCAGCAGGATAAAGGCAACCCAAGGGCCAACGCTGTTGAGCAGGTGCTCGAACCGGGAACCGAGGAAGTAGCCAAAGGACGGCATAATGGCCTGGAACGCGCCGAACCAGGCACCGCAGATCAGCGCGTGGGACAGCTGTACTTTGCGCACCGAAAGCCCCTTGCAGATGGAAACCGCAAACGCATCCATCGAAAGGCTGATGCCGATCATGATCAAGTCAAACAAACTCATACCCAAATACCTCCAAATCAGATCCAAGGGCAGAGCCGGGCAAACAAAAAAGACCTATCCGCCCAGCACCTGCACACAGCATGCAGGTGAACCCTGTGCGGATAAGTCTCGTCATTTCAAGTAGTGCCAGAGCCTTTGCTGTTAGCTCATTGTGTTGGCAAAACTGCACGGCTGCTCTTGCCCAGTGCCGCGCCGACTACTCCCTTATTGCCTGAATAGTGTACCATGCGGAAAATTTGTTGTCAATGCGTTAGTTATTGCTAACCGTTGAAATCCCGGTCATTTTCCGGGTTTTGCCACAAAAATGGGTGTGCTGCACCGCAAAATCAGCCCTGCTGCGCTCCAAAGAGCAATGCAGGCAGAAATAACCGGAATCTTTACCGCCCCCTTGCGCAATGGCGGCTGATAGGGTAAAATAAAAAGACGAAAAAACAAAGGCAACACCGCACAATTCCCGCCTTACGGCTTAAGCACCGCTTCGGCGGCTGCGGCACGGCATCTGCGTTGCCAAAATGCTCGATAATGTCGGGTTGCGGTACCCGCATCGTGCTTCGGGGGCAAAAGCCCCTCGCACTCTGCGACCGCTGCCCCTGCTTCGGTTCGCTGTTTCCGCCACTGGCGGCGCTCACCTTTGCAGCATCCAGTATTATCTGCGCTTTTGGCTTAGCATCTGCCGCACCTCGCTCGCCGTATCGGCACTTAGAATTATGCGGTATTGCCCAAAGAAACAGGGGATATTATGCAATACAAAGTTCTGGCACTGGATCTGGATGGCACACTGACCAACAATGCCAAAGTCATTACCCCACGCACCAAAGCTGCCCTGCAGGCAGCGGCGGACCGCGGCGTGCGCATTGTGCTGGCCAGCGGCCGCCCCACCGTGGGCATTGAGCCGCTTGCCAAAGAGCTGGAGCTGGACCGCCGCGGCGGCTGCATCCTGAGCTATAACGGCGGTAAGATCATTGACTGCAAAACCGGCGAAACGCTGGTGCAGCATGAGTTCCCGCCGGAGCTGATCGACCCGGTGTGCACCTTTGCCCGCTACTGGAACGTGATGCCGCTGACCTATGATGCCAAAGGCATTGTGACCGAGGATGCCGCCAACCCCTATGTTGGCGAGGAAGCCCGCATCAACAAAATCCCGGCCCGCCAGGTGGAAAACCTGCCCGCCGAGATCCAGTGGCCCATCAACAAGCTGCTGCTGGTTGGCGACCCTGTGGATATGCCCCATGTGGAGGAGCTGATGCAGCAAAAGTTTGCGGGCAAGCTTTCCATCTACCGCTCGGCACCGTTCTTTATTGAAACGATGCCCCTGGGGGTGGAAAAATCCGCCTCGCTGGCGCTGCTGCTGAAAAACATGGGCCTTGGCCCCGAAAACCTGATGGCCTGCGGCGATGGCTGGAACGACCTGCCCATGATCCGCTATGCGGGCATGGGCGTTGCCATGGGCAATGCTGTGCCGGAAGTAAAACAGGCAGCCAAATACGTCACCGCAGATAATGAGCATGACGGGGTAGGGCTGGCCGTTGAAAAATTCATCTTGGAGGACCCGCAGTGAACCTGATCGTTTTTGACTTGGAATGGAACATGGGCAATGCGCCCAAAACCTTTAATTATCATGGGGCGGAGCTGACCCTGCGGGGTGAGATCATCCAGATCGGTGCAGTGCGGGTGGACGAGAATGGCGATGTACTGGATACCTTTGAGATGACCCTGCGCCCCCGCATTTTCCGCAAGCTGCATTGGCGCATTGCGGAGGTGACTGGCCTGAGCCAGGGCGATCTGGAAGCCGGGGTGCCCATTGCCGAAGGCCTGCGGCGGTTCCAGGAATGGGCCGGCCCCGACGCTGAATTTGCCGAGTGGGGCCTGGACGATGTGCCGGTGCTGAAGCAGAACCTGTTCCTTTATAATATGGACGAAAGCTGGCCCACCCGCTGGTATGACCTGCAGCAGATCTTTTTGAAAAATTTCCCCCGCGGGGAAGGCGAGGGCCTGACGCTGGAAAGCGTGGTGGACCGCCTTGGCATTGAGCATGACGGCGATTTCCACAATGCGCTGGACGATGCCCTGTACACCACAAAAATCTGTCGCCGCCTGCCGCTGGCCCAGGGCATTGCCGAATACCCGGACCCCGCCGCCCAGCTGACAGCCGCCCTGCTGAACAATACCGATACCGAAACGTACGATATCCAGACCTACTTTGACCGCCTGGACCACGATGCCTACAAAAATGACCCTGCGCTGTATCAGGTGGGCTGCCCGTTCTGCGGCAAGCCGCTGGTGCTGAACGATATCTGGCTCAAGCGCGGCAACACCGGTTATTATACCGAAGCCACCTGCCCGGACCACGGCCCGTGGTTCCTGCGCTTTAAGCTGAACCGCCGCGACGGTCTGCATTGGAACTTTGCCCGCTGCATTGAGACCGTGCGCCCCGAAAGCTATGCCCGCTATAAAAAACTGGAAAAATCCCAGCGCGAGCGCATCCGCATGAAAGCGGAACGCGCCGAAAAGAAAACCCAGGAATAAAAATAAAACGCTCCCCGCCCTGTGCATAAGAGAACTGCATGGAGAGGGGAGCATTTTGTAATGAATAAAGAATAAATAATAAAGAAGAATGGTGGTGGGCGCTGCGCGCCTTTTTTTGATATTAGGCGCGATGCAGGATAAAGAGTGCGCTCCGGGTGGGGGCGCTTACTTACTTCATTTTGCCGATGTAGACGAGGTAGGAGTAGAGGTAGATCCAGGTGGAGCCGCCAAAGACAACGGCCAGCAGCAGGATCATGGTGGCGGCATCGCCCAAAATGGCGGCCAGCAGTGAAATTACAATCAAAGCAGCACCCATAACAACAAACACAATGCCGCCCATGCGCTGGGTGCGGTTCCAGTTGTGTTCGTTGTTCAGCGCCCAGGGAGTTTTGCAGCCGAACATATAGTTCTGCTTGATGCGCGGCATATAGTTGCCCAAAAAGATGAACAGCACCCCGCAGCCGCCGCAGACCAGAATACCGACCAGGCTGCTGCCCTCCGGAATCAAGCCGAACACGCTCAGCTCCGAAAACCAGCTCATAGCTGACATAAATATTGTAAGGGCAGTGAGGGAGGCGTTCCAGACGCCCTTGAACTTTTCATAATTCTGGTGCTTGGGGTCAATGCGGGGCAGCGCTGCCATCAAAATCAGCATCAGAGCGGGCAGGGCTGCCATAATCAGCACAGTGGATTTTGGCCCCCAGCCGTTGGCCTGGCCGTCCGCGCCCCAGTGGGTGGGCACAACATCCGGCAGGGAGCCATAAAAGCAGAGGTGCGCCGCAAAGTTGATGGCGCAAAAAATCAGCAGCCCCCAAAACAGTTTATTTCGTTTCATCATCAGGTCCACCTTTCACAAAGCCAAAATCGAAAAACCACTTAACAGCTTCCTGGAACACGGTCAGGTTCAGGCAGTACACAATGTTCTGGCCGCGGCGCTCATCCGTTACCAGCCCGGCATTTTTCAAAATGTTCAGGTGGTGGCTTACGGATGGCTTTGCCATATCAAAGTGCGCAGCAATATCACCGGCACTCATCTCGCCTTCGCTCAACAGTTCCAAAATGCGCCGCCGGGTGGGGTCCCCCAAAGCCTTAAACGCATCGCCTACCATAGGTCAGCGTTCCTCCTTATCGGATAACGTCTGCTGTTCCGGTTCTTGCAATGCACAATATTGCTTTTTGGCGTAAGCCGCGCAGCCCAGGCAGAGCACCAGCAGCAGTGCTTCCACCAGCCAGGTATTGTGCAGCACGCCGCACTGGAATAAAGCAGCGGGAACATCGAACAGCGCATGCAGCGCCACCGCCAATCCCAGATACCCGGCCTTGCGCTGCCGGACAGCCCGGAATACAACCACCGAGAGGGAAATGTGCAGCGTCATGGCAATCGCGCGTTCAGCCAGCCCCAGCAGCAGGTTGGCGGCCCCAAAGCTGGCAACGGCGGCGATCTGTGCCTGTACCTGGTCCAGCTGCACGCCGGTCAGCCCATTGGTTATGGTTTCAATGCTGCCGCTGTTGACAAGCTGCGCAATCGCAATATTATTGATGGCGGTGAGCCCCAGAATCAGGATTGCCTCGATCCCGCCGTGGCCGATGCCATAGGTTACGGCGTCCCGCCGGTTGGCATAGCGCTTGAGCAGAAAGCGAAACGCAAGATAGCGCCCGACTTCCTCAAACACGCCCGCCAGCAGGCAGCCGATCAGGGTGTAAGCCCACGCATGGGTCAGCACATACTGCGAAACGCCGGTGCCGCCGCCAAAGAAAATGGCCTTGGGCACACCTTCCAGTACCTGGGCGAAAACAACGAAGGTCACCGCGCCGACAACAGCAGGAAACAGCTTTGCACCCCGGCAGAATTTGAACTTCCATACCAAAAGAACCAGAACCGGCAGCCCGATACCGGCTGCGGCGGCCAAGGCGCTCCACAAAATGCTCTGCAAAGAAATCATCGTACTCATACCATATACCCTTTCAGAAAACCACAAGAATTATATATTTAGATAAACGTCTAAATATTATGGCCCTAATATACCACCCGCACACGGCTTTGTCAAGCGGGCGCGGGTGGTACGGTTAAAATCAGGGGGTGGCCAAACAGCTTGGGCAGCTTAGGCAACGTTGTCGATCTGGTTCTGCATCACAATGTCATGCAGAATGTTGGTTTTCACGTAGTTTTCGCCGTAAGCGTTCACATAGCTGGTCATATCGGTGGAGCCAAAGTAGCGGGAGAACTCAGCGTTCAGAATGTCGGTATCGCATACAATGTTGTTCTTCTCCGCCAAAGCCTGCATGATCAGGATCTGCTTGATCATGCTCTGCTTGGAGCTTTCGCTGTTTTCCAGGTATTCATCCACACTGCTGTAACCGGCCTGGCTCAGCATGGTCTCCAGCGAAACGCCGCGCATCTGGGCGTACAGGTACGGCTGGTACAGCACGGTATTGGTGAAATACTGCTGCACATCTTCGGGCAGGGTATCGGTATTGACTTCGGCAGCATCGTACAGCTGGCCGTACAGCTCATTGGCTTCCTGATTGAACAGCAGGCTGTTGCTGACAAAAGTTTTCAGCTCAGCCACATTGTTCATGCCCATGGACTCGGCCAGGTTGCTGCTGACCCAATCATCAGTCAGGTCGGGGGTCACATCCTCGTTGATGTAGTTCAGCGTGGTGGCGAACACTGCGTCCTTGCCGGCCAGGTTGGTGGCCTGGTAGTCATCCGGGAAGGTGACATTCACATCAAAGGTTTCGCCGGGCATGTGGCCAACGATCTGATCCTCGAAGCCGTCAATAAAGGTGCCGCTGCCCAGGGTCAGATCATAATCGCTGCCGGTGCCGCCGTCAAAGGCAACGCCGTCAATGGAACCGGCAAAGTCAATGTTCACAGTGTCGCCGTTTTCGGCGGCGCGGTTGGTGATCTCGTTGGTGGTCTTATAGTTGGAAAGAATGTTGTTGGAAATGTAATTGTCAATATCACTGTCGCTTACGGTGGTAGCATCGTCCGAAAGGGTAAAGCTCTCAGTATCCGGCAGCGTGACGTAATCCAGCGCGGTGATGCCTTTCAGGTAGCCGTTCTCGTCATAGGCATCACTGAAAGAAAAATCAGCCAGATAAGAATAATCATCGGCGGCGCTTTCTGCGGTAGCGTCGTCAGGAACAGTGCTTTCACTGGCAGCTTCGCTGGAAGCTGCGCTCTCGGCGGTTGCTTCGCTGGAGGATGCGCTGGAACTGCAGGCAGTCAGGCCAAAAACCATGCCGCATGCCAGCAGGCTGGCAGCAGCGCGGGTCAGGTTGGTGTTTTTCATGGGTTGTCTCCTGTCTTTTTTGAAAAAATACATCGCGTACCGCAGCAGGGAAAAATACCCCCGTCAAAAGCGGATACTTTTCTATTATACAGCTTTTTTGCAAAAAGTACAGCCCTGCATTCACAAAAGGGAAGCGGGTGTGTTATAATACCCGTGGCAGAGCACCCAATGCTCTGCCATGGGCGGCAGACCTGCTGCCCGGATATCCTTATATAAGGAAAGGAACAGAACCCTATGGAAAAAGAAAAAATCGCGCGCATCAATGCGCTGGCTCATAAAGCAAAAACTTCTGGCCTGACGGAAACCGAACTGGCGGAGCGTGACGCCCTGCGGCAGGAATACCTGGCCGATATCCGCGCATCCATGATTGACCAGCTGGAGCACACCACGGTGATTGAGCCGGACGGCACCCGCCGCAAGCTGCAGGTGCGCCACTGATCCCCTGTTCAAAGTGGCGGCCCGGCTGGCGCGGGGCTGTGTGGTTTGCACAAAATTGTGCCGGGGTATTGGAATTTGCAAGCGGGTTTGCTATAATATAGCTGGCGGCGAATCCCGGCTACAAGAAATCAGTCAGCCATCCGGCAGACTGAACGGAAAAGGCTGTACATTTTGCCAAAGCGAGGTTATTTTTCATGCTTACTGCAATTACCGGTATCAACTGGGGCGACGAGGGCAAGGGCCGTATGGTGGACCTGCTCTGCCGCGATTATGACATCGTTGCCCGTTACCAGGGCGGCGACAACGCCGGCCACACCGTCAAAAACGAGCGCGGCAAGTTCGTACTGAACCTGGTGCCCTCCGGCATCCTGCACCCCAGCATTGTCTGTGTTATGGGCGGCGGTATGGTCATTGACCCGGAACATCTCGAAAAAGAGATCGCCGACCTGCGCGAACAGGGTGTTGAGATTACCCCGGACAACCTGAAAATTTCTGACCGTGCTACCATCACCATGCCGTTCCATGTGGAGCAGGATGGCCTGGAGGAGGCCCGCCTTGCCAAAACGGGCGCACAGTTTGGTTCCACCAAGCGCGGCATTGCTTACACCTATGGTGATAAGTACATGAAGAAAACCCTGCGCATGGGCGATTTGGTTCACATGGATGCCGGTGTGCGCAAGCGCCTGGAAACCCTGGTGGAATCCAAGAACCTGACCATGGTCAACATTTATAACCAGAAGCCTGTCAGCGTGGACGATATGTGGAACTGGTGCAAGCACTTCCAGGAAGTGTTCGGCGCTTACATCTGCGATGTCGGCCAGTACCTGGCAGATGCTGACGATGCCGGCAAGAAGATCATGTTTGAGGCCCAGCTGGGAGCCCTGCGTGATATCGACTACGGCATTTATCCCTACACCACTTCCTCCAACACCATCGGCGCTTATGCACCCATCGGCGCTGGCATCCCCGGCCGCAAGCTGAACAAGTCCATCGGTATCATGAAGGCTTATTCTTCCTGCGTGGGTGACGGCCCCTTTACCACCGAGCTGGCTATGACCGAGGAAGAAAAGCACCTGCTGCGTGAAGCCGGCCATGAATACGGCGCTGCCACCGGCCGCCCGCGCCGCGTTGGCCCGTTTGATGTGGTTGCTTCCCGTTACGGCGTTCAGTGCCAGGGCTGTGACGAGCTGGCCCTGACCCTGTTTGACGTTCTGGATTATATGGAAGAAGTTCCCGTTGTTGCCCAGTACAAGCTGGCTGACGGCACTGTGACCGACCGCTTCCCGACCGGCAAGACTTTGGACGATGCACAGCCGGTTGTCGTCAAGCTGCCGGGCTGGCACTGCGATATCACCTCCGTGCGCAAGTACGAGGACCTGCCGGAAGCTGCCCGCGGCTATGTGGAATATCTGGAAAAGGCCGTTGGCTGCAAGATCAAGTATATCTCCGTTGGCCCGGAGCGCGATGCCTGCATCATTCGTGACTGATCTGCATAAGATGGTCAGCAGGAACGCTGCTTGAACCTGAAATGATAAATGGCGGACCCCCATCGGTCCGCCATTTTTGTAAAGGCAATACCGCATAATTCTAAGTGCCGATACGGCGAGCGAGGTGCGGCAGATGCTAAGCCAAAAGCGCAGATAATACTGGATGTCTTATCGAGCATTTTGGCAACGCAGATGCCGTGCCGCAGCTGCCGGAGCGGTGCTTAAGCCGCAAGGCGGGAATTGTGCGGTGTTGCCTAAATTATCTGTCTGTGGGTTTTGTCGGATACAACGCCCCAGCAGGAAACTTCAATTCCGAATATCCATATCTGTAGGGGAAGGGAAGAGCAATTCTTGACAAAACTTCTGATCAGACTTTTTATCCGTGATCCGGCCAATATCCAGGACCGCACCGTGCGCACTGCTTACGGCAACCTGGCCTGCATGGTGGGGATTGTGTGCAATGTGCTGCTGTTTGCGGGCAAGTTTACGGTGGGCACCCTGTTTGGCAGTATGGCCATTGCGGCGGACGCATTGAACAACCTGTCCGATGCAAGCTCCAACGTGGTCAGCCTGGTGGGCTTCCGCCTGGGGTCAAAACCTGCCGATGATGAGCACCCTTACGGCCATGCACGGTACGAATACCTGGCGGGGCTGGCGGTTTCGGTCATGATACTGGTCATCGGCATTGAGCTGCTGAAAGAAAGCTTCCTCAAGGTGCTGCACCCCACGCCGGTTACCCTTAGTGCGCTGACCATAGCGGTGCTGGTGGTGTCCATCCTGGTCAAACTGTGGATGAGCAGCTTCAACCGCAGCGTTGGCAGCCGCATCAAGTCCGAAACGCTCATGGCCACTGCGGCGGATGCCCGCAACGATGTGGTTACCACTGCCGCGGTTCTGGCCGCTACCATTCTGGCTCACCTGACTGGCATTGACCGCATTGATGGCCTGATGGGTGTTGGCGTGGCGCTGTTTATCCTGTGGAGCGGCGTCGGCCTGGTGCGGGATACCATCAGCCCGCTGCTGGGCGCGGCCCCTGACCCGGAACTGATCGATTACATTGAGAAAAAAGCCCTGAGTTACCCCGGTGTGCTGGGCATCCATGATTTGATGGTGCATGATTACGGGCCCGGCAGCAAGCTGGTCAGTTTCCATATTGAGCTTTCCGCCGACAGTGATGTGATGAAAAGCCATGACCTGATCGACTCTATCGAGCGGGATTTTCAGGTGCATGACCATCTGCTGGTCACGATCCACTTTGACCCCGTGGTGACGGATGACCCGCATATCAACGAACTGCGGAAATTCTTGAAAGAACAGCTGGCCGAGATTGCGCCGGAAGCGGATATCCATGACCTGCGCATTGTGCCCGGCCCCACCCATACCAATGTGATTTTTGATTGTGCCGTTCCCGCAGACTGGCTGGCCGCCAAGGACCACCGCGCCAACAAAATCCCGGCTGCTTTGCGCAAAGCGGTATCGGACCGCTGGCCGGACCATTTCTGCGTGATCCAGCTGGAACCGATTTATGCAAAACTGAAATAAAAACAAAATCAATACAGGAATACGAACAAAGGAGCAACTACCATGGATTACAATGCCGCCGCACTTGAAATGCATGCAAAATACCCCGGCAAGCTGACGGTCAACAGCCTGTTTGAAGTCAAGGACCGTGACGCCTTGTCCACTGCCTACACCCCCGGCGTTGCGGAGCCCTGCCGCCAGATCAAGGCAAACCCGGACGATGTGTATAAATACACCTTCAAGGGCCGCACCGTGGCAGTTGTCACAAACGGTACTGCTGTGCTGGGCCTGGGCAACATCGGCCCCGAAGCTGGTCTGCCGGTCATGGAAGGCAAGTGCGTTCTGTTTAAGGAGTTCGGCGGTGTCGATGCGTTCCCCATCTGCCTGAATGCTTCCACCCGCGAGGAAGTTATTGCTGCTGTCAAGGCCATCGCTCCGACTTTTGGCGGCATCAACCTGGAGGATATCCGCAGCCCGGAGTGCTTTGATATTGAAGCGGAGTTGGAGCGCGACCTGGATATCCCTGTATTCCATGACGACCAGCACGGCACCGCGATTATCGTGCTGGCCGGCGTGCTCAACGCCCTCAAGGTGGTTGGCAAGCGGCTGGAAGATGTCAAGATCGTGCAGAACGGCCCCGGCGCTGCCGGTACGGCCATCATCAAGATGCTGCAGGTTGCCGGTGCCAAAAACATTGTTGCTGTGGATGAACACGGTATCCTGTACCCCGGCCGCCCGGCGGGCCTTGCCGACCATAAGGAATGGCTGGCAACCGTGACCAACCCCGAACACCTGACCGGCACCCTGGCCGATGCCGTGCGCGGTGCAGATGTCTTTATCGGCACCTCCGTTGCCGGTGCGCTGACCACCGAGATGGCCGCCACCATGGCACCGGATGCCATTGTGTTCGCCATGGCCAACCCCAACCCGGAGATCATGCCCGATGGCGCCAAGGCAGCCGGTGTGCGGGTCATCGGCACCGGCCGCAGCGATTTTCCCAACCAGGTCAACAATGTTCTGGCGTTCCCCGGCATCTTCAAGGGCGCACTTTCCGTCCGCGCACGGGACATCAACCCCCAGATGAAGATGGCCGCCGCAAAGGCCATCGCCGGCCTGATCCCGGAGGACGAGCTGAACGAGGAAAACATTCTGCCCAAGGCCTTTGACCCGCGTGTGGCACCGGCTGTGGCTGACGCTGTGGCGCAAGCTGCACGGGAAAGCGGCGTGGCGCGGGTATGAGCATCCGGGAAGTAAACGCCGTCGCCATTACCGATGCGGTGGAAGAACTGTGCATCCGCGCCAACACCCAGCTGCCGCCGGATGTGAAGCAGGCGCTGGATAACGCCCATGCCGCCGAACCCTGGCCGCTGGCTCGCCAGACGCTGGAACTGCTGCAGCAGAACCTTTGCGTTGCTGCAGAAAAAGACCTGCCGATCTGCCAGGATACCGGCATGGCCTGTGTGTTCATCGAGCTGGGCCAGGATGTGCATATCAACGGCAATCTGGACGAAGCTGTGAACGAGGGCGTGCGCCGCGGGTATGAGAAAGCCTACCTGCGCAAGTCCATTACCGCGGACCCCTTGCAGCGCGTGAACACGGGGGATAATACCCCGGCGTTTTTAACGGTACATCTTGTGCCGGGGGATGTCTGCAAAATTACCGTAGCCCCCAAGGGCGCAGGCAGCGAGAATATGAGCCGCCTGACCATGCTCAAACCTGCCGATGGCGTGCAGGGCGTAAAAGACTTTGTGATGGAAACCGTCAAGCAGGCGGGGGCCAACCCCTGCCCGCCCATTGTGCTGGGCATTGGCATTGGCGGCAGCTTTGATAAATGCGCAGCTCTGGCCAAAAAGGCACTGCTGCGCCCGCTGGACCAGCCCAACGCGGACCCCTATTATGCCGCGCTGGAAAAGGAGCTGTTGGATGCCATCAATGCAACCGGCTTTGGCCCGCAGGGCTTTGGCGGTGCAACCACTTGCTTGGGCGTCTGCATTGAACAGCTGCCCACCCATGTGGCCTGCCTGCCGGTGGCAGTCAACGTAAGCTGCCACGTTACCCGCCGCGCCAGCGCTGAGGTGTAAGGACTTTTTACGGGCATTGTTGTCCCTTCTTTGAAAAGAAGGAAGCAGAAACTTTGGGCAACACCGCACAATTCCCGCCTAGCGGCTTAAGCACCGCTTCGGTGGCTGCGGCACGGCATCTGCGTTGCCAAAATGCTCGATAATGTCGGGTTGCGGTACCCGCATCGTGCTTCGGGGGCAAAAGCCCCTCGCACTCTGCGACCGCTGCCCCTGCTTCGGTTCGCTGTTTCCGCCACTGGCGGCGCTCACCTTTGCAGCATCCAGTATTATCTGCGCTTTTGGCTTAGCAGCTGCCGCACCTCGCTCGCCGTATCGGCACTTAGAATTATGCGGTATTGCCTTTGAACAATATAGGAATAAACGGTGGGAAAGAACTGCGAAACAATGAAATAAGGGCAACATCAACTGAGAAATGCGATATGAGCTAAGCCACAAAAACCCAAAACAGGGGAAACAGCATTATAACATGCTGCCCCAAAGCAAGACACAAATTTTTAAGGAAGAGATCAAATTGGCAAACAAACCACAAATTGATATCCCACTGGGGGAACCGGCTCAGCATAAACCGGGCAGTAAAATCGATATCTCCTTGGATGACGACCAGCCGCCCAAGCTGCAGCCGGACCCGGCGCCGGGGCAGATTTTGCAAACTGAAATGGAAATTGTAAACCGCCACCATGAGGAAGTCAGGGAGCAGCACCGCCGCGCGCGCGTGCAGCAGGAAGGGTAATTTTTATATGGAGGTACGTTTAACAACGCCGCTTACACGGCAGGAGCTTGCCCCGCTGCACGCGGGGGATACCGTGCTGCTGACCGGCACCGTATATACCGCCCGCGATGCCGCCCACGCCCGTATGAACGAAGCGCTGGACCGTGGGGAACCGCTGCCGTTCGATATCAAAGGCGCGGCCATCTATTATGTCGGCCCCACACCGGAGCGCCCCGGCTGTGCCATTGGTGCGGCGGGGCCCACGACATCCGGCCGCATGGATAAGTTTACCCCGCGCCTGCTGGACCTGGGCCTTGCCTGTATGATCGGCAAGGGCAAGCGGGATGAAGCCGTAAAGGCCGCCGTTGTGCGCAACGGTGCTGTGTACCTGGCAGCCATTGGCGGGGCAGGTGCCCTGATGGCTGGCAGCGTAAAAAGCTGCGAGATCATCGCCTGGCCGGACCTTGGGTGCGAGGCTGTCCGCCGCCTGGAAGTGGTGGATATGCCCCTTACCGTTCTGCTGGATGCCCATGGCGGCGACCTGTACCAGTCCGGCCCACAGGCATACCTGCAAAGCCTGACCTGATACGAAGCCTAATAAGACCCGTCTGCCTGCATTGACAAAAAGCGTGATACCTGCTAAAATACAAAGGTATTTTGAGCGGATATGGCGGAATTGGCAGACGCGCTGGTTTTAGGGTCCAGTGTCTACGACGTGCAGGTTCAAGTCCTGTTATCCGCACTGAATAATAAAAATCCGAACCTTTTCTCGACAGGGGAGAGGGTTCGGATTTTTGGTTTTCTTCAACAATCAAAAATGAAGATACAAATGAGTGCTGCATCTCGATTTTTCTCTCGTGACGCGGCACTTTTTAACTCTTTTGGTCAGTGGCAGCTCCCGGCACAGCCGCCTTTGTCCTCGTGGCAGGAATGGGAGCCGCAGGCGTGCTCTGCTTCGTGGGCATGATGATTGCAGTGGGCGTTGGGGTCAAAAACAAGCCGACCAGCCAGATAATCTGCGGCAGCGGCATCCGCACTGCCGGAAATACCGCCAAACAGCTGGATACCAGCCTGCGCAAGGGCGGCCTGGGCACCGGCACCAATCCCGCCGCATAAAACCACATTGACCTGATGCTGAACCAGGAAGCCTACCAGCGCACCATGGCCCTGCCCGTTGGTGGAAACAACCTCGCTGCTCAAAATCAGGCCGTTTTCTGCATCGTAGATTTTGAATACGCCGGTGGCTGCCCAAAAAACGGAGCCGCCGGCCTTTGCTATTTGCTGCATGTGAGGATACTTCACAAAAGCTGACGCAATCCGGCGTGAACATAGCAAAAATGCCGAACATTTGTTGCCTGCCGCGGGAAACAAATAGCAGATGCACCCAAGGAATCTGTGACAAAAAAGTGTAAATTTGGAAGCTTTGCAGGTTGAAAGCCACACAAGGATATGATAAAATAAACTACATAGTTAAAGGAACAAGATAAAACGAGCAGACGCTATAAAATGATAAAATACATTGCAGCGTCTGTAAAAAACAAGGATGTCAGGTGATTGAGGTTGAAAACGTTGAACCAGAAGATGGAATACTTACGGAACGGCGTGCGGTACTGCCTGTTGCTGATTTTGTTGGTGCTTGCCTTTGCAACAGGTGCCCATGCGGCACAGGATGATTATTATTATCCCAATTACGATGCATCGGCCAATGGATGTGTGGACTTGATGAATTACGTCAAGCGTGTTACCGTTACGGTCAATGGTGTGGACTATACCCTGAACCAGCTGGACCAGATGCGCCAGCAGGGAACCCCGCTGACCATGCAGGTTGGCGATACCATCTCCTTCAACGTGCTGTTCGGTTTGCAGGGCCGCGCTTATGACCCGAACGATGCCACACTGGTGGATGAGTCCAATTCGACCTATGTGACCTATACCCATGATACAACCATGCTGGATGGCACAACGGTGGCAGCGGGCAGCCAGGCAATCCTGGATGACTCCAGCCTGATGAAAGAAAACACCACCAAGGGCAACAGCTACCTGCGTATGGATATCGGCTGGCTGCTGGATGCCTGCCCCGGCAACTATAATATCGAGTATACGGATGGCAACGTCAGCTTCTATCAGGGCGGCGAAAACAACCGCTATCTGTATGTTTACTTCCCGCACGGCATCGGCAATGATACCTATGCTGAGAACGGCTACTTTACCATTACCACAACCCTTTCCCGCACGATGGACAGCATTACCATCCCGGTACCTAACTGTTTTTTTGGTTCTCGTACCAGCTGGATCGTGTACGTTATGGTCAAGGAACATGTGGAAAACAGTTACTCCGGCAACATCAGCAGCTATGGCCGCATCACGGTCAAGAAAAAGTGGATTACCGATGACAGCAACCACGGCCCGGCCAGAATTGTGCTGACCTATACCCAGGATGGCCAGCAGCGCAGCGCCACCCGTACCATCACGGGGGATGGCACCGCTTACTTTGATATCCGCCAGGGCATGACCAACTGCAACATCAGCGAGGATATGACCGGCCTGGATGGCTATGTTTCCACCATGACCACCAGCGATGACGGCAAAACCGTTACCTTTACCAACGCCAAGCGGCAAAAGCTGATCGTGAGCAAAAAGTCCGCCACCGGCAGCGATGAACTGCCCGGCGCAAAACTGGTGGTTTACAGCGTAGGCTCCGATGGCACCCAGAGCGAGATCGACAGCTGGAAGACCGAAAGCACTCCGCACGAGATGCAGCTTTCGCCCGGCAACTACCTGCTGCGCGAAACTTACGCTCCGGCAGGCTATGCCATGACCAGCGATATTACCTTTACCATCAATTCGGATTTTACCGTTGCCGTAACTTCCAAATCCGGCAAGCTGGATGGCCAGACATTGACTGTTATTGACCAGCCGCTGGAAGTCAAGCTTTCCAAGGTGGACCCCAACGGCAACTCTCTGGCAGGGGCTTCCATGACGCTGACGGATAAGAACACCGGCAAGCTGGTTCACAGCTGGGTTTCCGGTACAGAACCGGAAAAGCTGGTGATGACCGGCAACACCGGCGAGGTGCTGGTGGCAGGCCATACTTACATCATGCACGAGGAAAGCGCCCCGGAGGGCTATGCTCAGGCCGCGGATGTAGAGTTCTACTTTAACGGTGACGGCACCATCCCCAACTGTGGCTACCACCTGGTCAAGATGGTGGACCAGCCGAGCGCAACGCCGACACCGAGCAATCCTTCGGAGAACCCGGACAAAACGCCCAACCCGGATGGTGATCCGACCCCGGGTAACCCTGGCGACGACCTGAATATGCCGGGTAACGCAATACCCAATGGCGATGGTGATACCCCCAAGATTAGCCCCACGGCCCCGCCGAATGTTCCGGCTTTTGCAAACGGTCAGTACGGCCTGCCCACCGGTGACAGCCCGGTGATGTGGATCTTCCTGGCGCTGGCAGTTGTATGTATTGGTGCGGCTGTTGGTGTGACCGTGGTGCGCAAAAAGAAAGAAAACGGCGATGATGCCTCGCATTCCGACAGGGGGTAAGCATGAACAGACAAAATCCCTCTTATAGCGGGCAACCCCGCCGCTCCACAGGCAGCAGTACCCACCACAAATCCAGCAGAAAGCAGTACACCATGTACCGTGAGCCGCCGGAGAAAGACTCCAAGCCGCGCCGTCGGCGCAGTACGGATGGCGTAACGGCAACGCAGCTTTCCAAGTTTATTGTACCGGCGCTGCTGGCTGCCGCGGTGGTGTTCCTGCTGTTGTTCTTCTGGCAGTGGACAAGCTACCAGAAAAGTGATGAAGAATACCAGACCCTGCGCACCCAGCTTGTCTGGATGGATACCAGCACCGGCGGCGATAACGCCCCGGCTTCCCGCCTGGACTTTACCGCGTTGAAAGAGCAGAACCCGGACGTTACCGCATGGCTCAGTGTGCCGGGGCTGGAACTTTCGCTGCCGGTGGTGCAGAACGAAGATTCCAACTATTACCTGCGCCGCAGCTTTTCCGGCGGAAGCAGCAACGATGGCTGTCTGATCCGCCCTTCGTGGGATTCCACCAGCTGGGCGGACGGTCTGTGCCATGTGATCCATGGCCACAACATCCATAACGGCGCCATGTTCGGCAAGCTGGATGCTTACCGCAAGCAGGATTTTTACAGCGCAAACCCAACGTTTACCCTGTACACGCCGGATGGCGACTACCAGTGCCGCATCTTCTCGGCACACGATGCCAAATCGGACGACCCGTGCTATGCGCTGGATTACAGTGAGGGCGAAGATTACGATGCCTTTTTGCGGTATCTGAAAGAACTTTCGCTGTATGATACCGGCGTGGATGTTCCCAGCGGCAGCCATATTCTGACGCTTTCCACCTGCCGCTCCGCCTATGCTTCCAACAACCAGCGCTTTGTGGTACACGCCATCGTGGAACCCATCAACCACGCGCAGTAAGGTTGCGGGATAGCGAGACAAAAGCACCCGAAATGATAAGACAAATTTAGATAACCGCCCGTCTGTTTGGAATATGACATTCCGGCAGGCGGGCGGTTATTTTGGTTTTGTATTTGTATAGTATGAAAAAAAGGGCAGAAACCCTGCCCAATTTGTAGGGAACGGTCTTGAACGTTCCGCGGGTTGAGGATTGGCACACACAAAAATATCATCTAAAACAACCAAGGCCCGCTGCATCCCAAAATCCTGTGCAACGGGCCTTGGTCTTATTTTGTATGTAATACGAGATTAAAGTTTCTTCGGTTCCTTCTTTTCAAAGAAGGAATACAAACCCTCGTAGAAGGAATACAAACCCTCGTAGAAAATCACACTCTCACCATGTTGCGGGTGATCTCGGCCAGGGAATGTGCACCGCACATACTCATGGTGTCGGCCAGCTCACCGGCCAGCTTGTCCACATACACCTGAACACCCTCGGCACCGGCACCGTAAATGGCGTTCACAAAGGGGCGGGCAATCAATACGGCGTCTGCGCCAAGGGCCAACGCCTTAAATACATCCACACCCGTGCGGATGCCGCCATCCACCAGAATCTTGCAGCGGCCATTGACGGCCTCCGCAATTTCCGGCAGAACTTCTGCTGTGGCGGGCACCTGGTCCAGAACGCGCCCGCCGTGGTTGGAGATCACGATCGCCGAAGCACCGGCTTCCACCGCTTTCTGCGCGCCGCGTGCCGTCATGACGCCCTTGATGATGAACGGAACCTTGGCATCCGCAATAATGCCGCGCAGCTCCTCCACCGTTTTGCTGCCGGCGGGCGGGTTCAGGTTCTTCAAAAACGGCAGACCGGCGGCGTCAATGTCCATGGCAACGGCAAACGCGCCGGTGGCACGCACCAGGGCCATCTTTTCTGCAATCGTCCCGGCATCCCAAGGCTTTACGGTTGGAATGCCAAACCCGGCATTGGCTTTTACCGCCTTGCAGGCACCCACCATAACCGCGGGATTGGTGCCGTCACCGGTGAAAGCCAGGATCCCGGCATCGTGGCAGGCGGGAACCAGAATATCATTGTACTCCAGGTCGGTGTACTTGGTGCCGTAATGCAGCTGCATGGCACCCACCGGCCCGGCAAAAACCGGGATGCGGTAACTGTGGCCGAACATTTCCAGCGTGGTATCCGGCTCACCCGATTCGCAAATGGTGTCCATGTTCACCCGCACATTCTGCCATGCGCTGTAATTGCGGATGGCAACATCACCCACGCCCTTGGCACCGGGACCCGGCACCGTGTTGCGGCAGGCACGCCCATCACACACAGGGCACGCTTTGCAGGGCCCCATCTGGCCACGCGCTGCAGTAAGTACTTCGTTATACGTCATGGTCGTTTGCTCCTTTGTGGCGGCAAAAGCCGCAGTGTTTGCTCACTGCCATTGTAGCCTATTTGCCGCAAACCCGCAAGTGCATTTTGCCCGCCGCACAGGGGGCTACCCAAATACCTGTTGGTGTGCTATGATATTAACATAACAAGGTTTAGCGCCAAATGCCCGTGCCTGCACGGAAAAATACTTATCCGTTGGGAAAGCCGAAAAAGCAAAAAAAATGGCCTGTTTTTGCAACGTGGCGGACTTTTTGAATTTCCGGTATCCCCAAAATGGATGTACAATAGAAAGGAATCGCTATGAAATTTTCAGAAATGAAGTACGAACGCCCGGACCTGGATAAGGTTCTGGCCCAGTGCGAAGAGTATGCCAAAAAGATGGCCGCTGCCCAGAGCGGCGAAGAACTGGTACAGCTTTACCGCGAAGAAAACGCCATGATGGCCCATTACCACACGGCATCCTGCCTGGCATCCATCCATTATACCCAGGATACCCGCGATGAATATTGGAGCGGGGAACAGGAATGGTTTGATGCAACCGGCCCGGCGGTCAGCAATGCAGCACGCAATGTTGCGGAGGCGATTCTTTCCAACCCGCACGCCAAAGCGCTGGAAGAAGCGTTCGGTACCCGCATTCTGCCCAGCCTGCGCAACCTGGTGCTGAGCATGGACGACCGGGTGATCGAACTGCAGAAAGAGGAAAATGCCCTGACCAGTGCTTACCAGAAATTGTACGGCGGTGCAATGGCGGAGCTGGACGGCAAACAGCTGACCATCCCGCAGCTGACGCTGTATAAGCAGAGCACTGACCCCGCCATGCGCCGTAAGGCTTACGAGGCGGAAGCCGTTTACTTTGACGCCCACCGCGCCGAGTTTGACGAGATCTATGATAAGATGGTCAAGAATCGCAACGAGCAGGCACGCATCCTGGGCTACAACGATTACAGCGAGCTGAGCTATATCCGCATGAACCGCATCGGTTACGGCCCGGCGGAGGTTGCCGCGTTCCGCCAGGAAGTGGTGGAGCAGGTGGTGCCCATGATCCAGAAGGCTCTGGCTCTGCGCAACAAGCGCACCGGCATTGAGAACCCCATGTTCTGGGACAGCACCATCAGCTTTGCGGACGGCAACCCCGTGCCGCACGGCAGCTATGACGAGCTGATGGCCGGTGCCCGCAAGATGTACCATGAGCTCAGCCCCGAAACGGCAGAGTTCATCGACTTCATGCAGGATAACGAGATGTTCGACGTTCTCAGCCGCCCCGGCAAAATGAGCGGCGGTTATGAGGAAATGCTGCCCGATTACAAGACCCCCTTCATCTTTGCCAACTGGAACGGCACGGCGGGGGATGTGGATGTGCTGACCCATGAAGCAGGGCATGCGCTGGAAGGCTACCTGGCTGCCCGCAGCCCCAAGAACATCCCCGAAGATATCCAGTGCCCCGGTATGGAGAGCGCCGAGATCCACTCCATGAGCATGGAGTTCCTGACCGCCCCCTGGCATCACCTCTTCTTTAAGGAGGATACGGATAAATACGAGCTGCTGCACGCCGAGGACAGCTTTATCTTCCTGCCATACGGCTGCATGGTGGATGAATTCCAGCACATTATGTATCAGCAGCCAGATCTTACGCCGGATGAACGCAATGCCGTCTGGCTGGAGCTGGAAAAGAAATACCGCCCCTGGAACAAGTTCGGCGACCTGCCGTTCTATGGCCGCGGCGCAGGCTGGCAGCGCCAGCTGCATATCTTTGAATGCCCGTTCTACTATATTGATTACTGCCTGGCAACCGCCATTGCCCTGCAGTTCTTTGTGGCCAGCCTGAAGGACCACAAGGACGCCTGGCAGCGCTATATGAAGCTGACCAACCTGGCCGGTATGGCAACCTATACCGAGCTGGCCGAAAGCGCCGGAATGAAAGCCCCCTTTACCAAGGGCAGCCTGACCGAGCTTTCCCGCGCGGTGGCGGATTGGATCGAGCAGCATCAGGTAAGCTAAAACAGAATAAGCATCACTTTTATGCCGCAGGCTGTGTGCCTGCGGCATTTTTGCTGCCATTTTTGAAGTAGTGGGAAAGAACCAGATAAAATATATTGACTGACATAATATTATATGATATATAATATATAGAACAAAATAATACCGGCAGAGCCGCCGCCACACGCAGCGGCACTGCCGGGCTAATACAACAGGGAAGGGGGCACCCACATGAGCTTTACCACAGGCGCGGCGCTGCTGGATGCCGTGGTGCTGGCGGTCGTATCGCGCGAGGGAGAAGGTACTTATGGCTACAAGATCACCCAGGAGATCAAGCAGGCGCTGGAATTGAGCGAATCGACACTGTACCCGGTGCTGCGACGGCTGCAAAGGGATGGCTGCCTGACCATTTACGATGAACCGTTCAATGGCCGCAACCGCCGCTATTATAAAATTACCCCGCTGGGGCGGCAGCAGCTGGCAGGCTACAAGGCAGAGTGGAAAGTTTACGCCGCCAACATTGACCATATTTTTGGGGAGGATGCAAAATGACAAGGCAGGAATATATGCAGCAGCTGGCAGCTCTGCTGGCCGCAATGCCGGAAGCCGAACGCCGGGATGCCCTGGATTATTACGAAGAATACTTTGATGCTGCAGGCCCCGAAAAAGAGGCCCAGACCATCCAGGAACTGGGCAGCCCCCAGAATGTGGCGGAAAAGATATGGGAGGGTACCGGGGCACAGTTCGGCACGCCGATGCCGGATAACAGCATGCCAGAACAGGGCAGCAGACGCAGAAAAAGCCCGGTGTGGATTGTGCTGGCTATCCTTGCAATTTTGATTGTTGTGCTGCTGGTGTTCATCGGCTCTTTCAAAATTGTGACAAAATATCAGTACAGCATTGCAGAGAGCGCAACGGCAGAAGAAGTTCCCCCGCAGGAAACCACCGGGGAAGCCAATGGGGAAGCCGCTGGGGGAACAACCGAAAATATGGACGAAAGCACGGATGAAAATACCGAAACAGCCATCACAAGGGAAAGTGCAAAAAGCGAAAGCACCAATCGGTTGGAAAGCAGCACGATGACGCTGGATGCAAAGCAGGTCCAAACGATGGTACTGGACCTGGACTGCGGTGAGGTTGCTTTTGTGCGCAGCAATGCAGCGGATGAGATAACACTCCGGTTTGAAAATTTCTATTCCGACTGGCTGGAGCGTACCGTGGACGAGAGCGGCTTTAGCGTGCGGTACAAAATACCCAAAGGCTATATTTCCGGCAGTGACCCCACGCCCACGCTGAGCATCGCCCTGCCGGAGATAGAACTGGAACAGATAGAGCTGAATCTGAACCTGGGCAGCGCCGACCTTGGTACACTGAAAGCCAAAAGCATACAGGCAGACCTTGCCCTCGGCAGCCTGTATGCGGATGAGCTGCAAACCGGGCAGCTGGATGCAACGCTTGCCCTGGGCAGTGCAGAGCTTGGCACCGTGCAGGCAGAGTGCGTGACGATTGAAAACGCCCAGGGCGATGTGACGATCAGCCGCCTGGTGGGGGTCAGCCAGGTGCAGGTAACCGACCAGCTGGGCAATATTGCCCTGACCCTGGGGGAAAAGGCAGACGGTTACAGCGTGCAGGCTGCATGCGGCCTGGGCAGCATTACGGTAAGCGGCGCCAAGCAGGCAAGCCCTTACAGCGCCAACAGCAAAGCAGCCAATGCTGTGATTCTGGATGCCGCGCTGGGGAATATTACCCTGAACTTTGAGGAATGAGCGGGGAAAAGAGCATCACATGTGCGGCATGCCGGAACGCGTTTGGAGTCCGTTCCAAACGGCGGACGGGTGCCGATGTGCAAAATGTTTTGATTAGTCATACTCTTGCGCCTGGCCATGGTGCAGTTTATACAACTTTTGCCCAAAAGGCCAAAAAAAGATTTAATGCAACAAATTTTGCATATTGTACGCGAATGTGGTACAATAACCAATAAGCAAATCAGGCAACGAAAAGGGTAAAGGAGAATTGCGAAATGGCGTATTATTTTAGTGAACCGTCCCGTACCTTCGGCGAGTATCTGCTCGTCCCCGGCTATTCCTCTTCGGAGTGCATCCCCACGGCTGTCAGCCTCAAAACCCCGCTGGTCAAGTACCGCAAGGGCGAAGAAGCCTGCCCCCTGACCATGAACATCCCCATGGTTTCGGCTATCATGCAGTCCGTTTCCGGTGAGAAGCTCGCCATTGCCCTTGCCAAGCAGGGCGGCGTTTCTTTCATTTACGGCTCCCAGTCCGTTCAGTCCGAGGCTGATATGGTTCGCCGTGTCAAGGCTTACAAAAAGGGCTTTGTTACCTCTGATTCCAACCTGCCGCCGGAGGCTACCCTGGCTGATGTGTTGGACCTGAAAACCCGTACCGGCCATTCCACCGTTGCCATCACGGCTGACGGCACCCCCCACGGCAAGCTGCTGGGCATTGTGGCATCCCGTGACTACCGCCTGTCCCGCATGAGCACCGATCTGAAAGTGACTGAGTTCATGACCCCGCTGGACAAGCTGGTTACCGCACCGGCCAACACCAGCCTGCATGACTGCAACGATATCATCTGGGATAACAAGATCAACTCTCTGCCGCTGGTAGACGAGCAGGGCAACCTGCAGTATATGGTTTTCCGCAAAGATTATGATTCCCACAAGGAACATGCCAATGAGCTGCTGGATGCCAACAAGAGCTATGTTGTCGGCGCCGGCATCAATACCCGCGACTATGCCGAGCGCGTGCCCGCCCTGGTGGATGCCGGCGTGGATGTGCTCTGCATCGACTCTTCTGAAGGTTACAGCGAATGGCAGTCCCGTACCATCGCCTGGATCCGTGAGCATTACGGCGACAAGGTAAAGGTCGGTGCAGGCAACGTGGTGGACCGCGAGGGCTTCCTGTTCCTGGCAAAAGCCGGTGCAGACTTTGTCAAGATCGGCATTGGCGGCGGCTCCATCTGCATCACCCGCGAAACCAAGGGCATTGGCCGCGGCCAGGCAACCGCCGTTATCGAGGTTGCCAAAGCCCGCGATGAATACTATGAGCAGACCGGCATCTATATCCCTATCTGCTCCGATGGCGGCATTGTGCATGACTACCACATCACCCTGGCATTGGCAATGGGCGCTGACTTTGTTATGCTGGGCCGTTACTTTGCCCGCTTTGATGAATCCCCCACGAACAAGCTGCGCGTTGGCGGCAACTATGTGAAGGAATACTGGGGCGAAGGTTCCAACCGTGCCCGCAACTGGCAACGCTATGACCTTGGCGGTGCCCAGAAGCTGAGCTTTGAGGAGGGCGTTGATTCTTACGTTCCGTATGCCGGCCCGCTGGCCGATGGCGTGCAGACCACGCTGTACAAGGTGCGTTCCACCATGTGCAACTGTGGTGCGCTGTCCATCCCGGAACTGCAGCAGAAAGCCCGCCTGACGGTCGTTTCTTCCACCTCCATTGTGGAAGGCGGTAGCCATGACGTTATCCTGAAAAACAACCCGAACAATGTTTAAGCTGTTCCGGGTTGGGGCACCACGGCCAGCAGAATTTGCGCTTGCAATCTGATAGGATTTGTGGTATTATAACCAACATGAGATGCAAAGGGGCAGCTACCAATACAGCTGCCCTTTTTTGCACTTTTGCGGGTTCAGGCGGTAACATTGTGCGTTTTAACCGCCTGGGGCCGGGGACTCAGCCCCAAAACAATCAGGGGCGCGGCAGAATGGCTGCGCCAATTAAGAGAGGGAAAGAATTATGAAAAAATTTGCCTGCGCTGCGCTGAGCACTGCATTGCTGGCCAGCATGCTGGCTGCCTGCGGCAGCTCCGCATCCACCACCCCAGCGGCTTCCTCCGCTGATACATCCTCCGATACCGGGGCATCTTCCACCGAAACTGCCGCTTCCACCGGGGCTGCAGCAGATGGTTCGCTGCACGTTGCCATGAACACCGATATCCAGACGATGGATGTGCACAAGACCAACAACGACTACATGGTGCCGCTGAATATCTTTGACCGCCTGTTTGAGATCAAAACCAACGCGGACGGCTCCACTGAGCTGGAGAAGAGCCTGGTGGAAGACTACACCGTTTCGGACGACGGCCTGACCTATGATTTCACCCTGCGCAGCGGTGTTACGTTCTCTGACGGCACCCCGCTGACCGCCAACGATGTCAAGTATACCTTTACCCGTATGCTGGCCCTGCCGGACAGCGTGCAGACGGATTATGGCTCTGCCATTGCCGGTGCGGAAGCTGTGATGGATGGCACCGCCACCGACCTGGAAGGCATTCAGGTGATTGATGACACCCACTTTACCGTTACCCTGTCGGATCCGTTTGCCGGTTTCCTGTATGAGCTGGCAACCGCTTCCTGCTCCATCATGAGCGAGAAGAACGTGGAGGAAGCAGGCGACCAGTTTGGTATGGACTGCTCCAAGACCATCGGCTCTGGCCCGTATGTGGTCACCAGCTGGACCCGCGACAGCAGCATTGTGCTGGATGCCAACCCTAACTACTGGGGCGAAAAGCCCAGCGTGCAGCATGTGGAAATTTCCATCGTGCCGGATTCTTCCACAATGAGCATGATGTTCCAGAACGGTGAGCTGGATATCCTGGACTGCGATTACATTGACGCTGCCGTTGTCAACTCTACCTACAAGACCCAGTATGCCGATGATATCGTAACCTCCAACCGTCTGGGCACCACCTACATGGCTCTGAACGAGAATGTGGAGCCGCTGAACGATGTCAAGGTCCGCAAGGCCATCCAGATGGCCATTGACCGCCAGACCATCCTGGATACCGTGTATAACGGCGATGGCAGCCTGGTGGACGGCATTTACCCCAAAGGCCTGATCGGCTACACCGAGGACAACGAGGGTTGGCTGAAGTACGACCCCGAACAGGCCAAGAGCCTGCTGGCCGAAGCCGGTTACGCGGATGGCTTTACCATGGAGATTGCTGCCGATAACTCCAGCAGCGATTCCACTCTGCTGGTCATCCAGATCGTGCAGCAGTACCTGCAGCAGATCGGAATTAACGCCGAGATCAAGAGCTATGACCCCGCCAGCTGGCTGGATCTGCGCAAGAGCGGCGATATGGTCAGCTTTGTCAGCTCCTGGACGGCCGACTATAACGACCCGGATAACTTCATTTACACGTTCTTCGGTACCCCCGAAAAGAGCAATGTGCGCAGCCTGAACTACTTTAACACCGACGTTATGAGCCGTGTTGCTGCCGCCCGCGGCATTGTGGACGACACCGAACGCCTGACCGAGTACGCCGCGCTGGAAAAGCAGATCGTGGAAGAGGACGCTGCATGGGTACCCATGTTCAGCCGTTCCCACCTGTTTGTTAAGGGCGACCGGATCGCTTCCTTCACCCCGCACTGGGCCGGTTATAATGATACCCAGTATATCAACGTTACCTTGAAGTAATTTTTGGACAAAAAAAGTTACAAATAATGCAATGCAGGCTGCGACCACAGGTTGCAGCCTGCATTTTTTATGTTATAATTTTAATGCTTGTATATTTTACAGCATAAAAGTGTAAAAATATACAGTCGCTCAAACAGACTGTCCATAAGGTAAAACTGCATTCTGCCTGGCAGGAACCGTAGGGGCGCACATTGTGCGCCCACGAACCTGAAAACTTAGCGCTTTTTATAAAAGCGCTGTGCCGAAGCAATGCCTGCGGGGAAAATGATGTTCACCTGCACAGAGCATGGTTTTAACCGATTGGCAGTTTGGAAACAGCGGCTGTGAGGGACAAAAGGGGAGTGACTCCGTGTGAAAAGCGTGATAAAGCGCATTTTGGGCACCATTCCGGTGCTGATCGGCGTGGTACTGCTCATCTTCATTATGCTGCGCATTGTTCCCGGCAATGCGGCGGCTATGCTGCTGGGTGAACATGTGGACCAGGCCACCATTGACCGCCTGACTGAAGTGATGGGGCTGGATAAGCCGGTGATCGTGCAGTTCTTTGACTATCTGGCCGGGGCGATCCATGGGGACCTGGGCATCAGTTATAAATATAACCGCGCTGTTACCGATATGATCATAGAGGCGTTCCCCTACACGCTGGAACTGGCCCTGCTGGCGGCGCTGTTCGCCTGGGTGCTGGGCCTTGGCACCGGTATTATAGCAGCCATCAGGCAGAACAGCCTTGTGGACCACCTGTTCATGGGCGTTTCGCTGGCTGGCGTTTCCATGCCTATTTTCATGGTGGCGCTGCTGCTGCAATACCTGTTTGCCTTCAAAATCAAGGCATTCCCGCTTACGCTGGATGGTACCTTCCTTTCCATGATTCTGCCCGCCATTGCCCTGGGCTGGAACAGCGCAGGCAGCATTGCCCGTATGACGCGCTCCAGCCTGCTGGAAGTGATGCAGGCGGATTATATTGATACCGCCCGTGCCAAAGGCCTGCGCAAGCAGGCGGTTATTCTGGGCCATGCGCTCAAAAACTCCATGCTGCCGGTCATTACCATGATGGCATTGCAGTTTTCCGGCATGCTGTCCGGCGCGGTTATCACCGAGAGCATTTTTGCCATTCCCGGCATCGGCCGCCTTGCCACCACAGCAATCCAGAACCGTGATATGCCGGTGCTACAGGGGACCGTGCTGTTTACCACCGTGCTGGTCATTGCAGGCAACCTGATTGCGGACCTGCTGTATTCTGTGCTGGACCCGCGCATCAGAAAGGAGGCATAAGCCATGGCAGACGAAATGTTGAAAAATGCCCAGCCGCAGGAATTGGAAAGCCAGATCGGCGAAGAGGACGGCCTGAAAGAACAGCTGCTGCGCATGTGCCGCCAGAACAAGCTGGCCGCCTTTTCGGCTGTGCTGATTCTGGTTGTCATCCTGATAGCTATTTTTGCTCCCGTTCTGGCCCCCTATGGTGAGGCTGAGCAGGACCTGATCAGCCGTTTGCAGGGCCCCAGCGCTGCCCACTGGTTTGGCACGGATGAACTGGGCCGCGATGTGTTCTCCCGTATACTGTATGGCTCGCGCCTCTCGCTTACCATCGGTATTCTGCCCAGCATCATTTCGCTGGTGGTGGGCATCTTCTTTGGCCTGCTGGCCGGTTACTTTGGCGGCTGGGTGGATTATGTCATCATGCGCCTGGCGGATATTATGCTGTCCATCCCGTCCCTGCTGCTGGCCATGGTGGTTATGTACACCCTGGGCCAGTCCACCGTCAACCTGTTTATCGCGCTTTCCCTCACCAGCTGGGCCAGTGTGGCCCGCGTGGTGCGCAGCCAGACCCTGAGCCTGAAGGAGAGCGAATATGTTGAGGCTGCCCGTTCGATCGGCGTCAGCAACGGCAAAATCATGCTCAAGCATATCCTGCCCAACTGCATTCCCTCATTGATCGTTCTGTTTACCCTGAATGTTCCCTCTGCCATTCTGTCTGAAAGCTCGCTGAGCTTTTTGGGCATCGGCGCACAGCCCCCGGCAGCATCCTGGGGCCTGATGGTCAACCAGTCCAAGCAGTTTTTGTTCACCCAGCCCTGGCTGGCCCTGGCACCCTGCATTGCCATTATGATCGTGGTGCTGGCGTTCAACTTTTTGGGTGACGGTCTGCGCGATGTGCTGGACCCCTACATGAAGAACCAGTAACGGCGGGGGAGAAGTAAAAGATGGAAAATAACAATAATGTTCTGGAAATCCGCGGCCTGAACTCCTATTTCTTTACCGAAAAAGGCGTGGCTCCGGCGGTGGATGGCCTGGACCTGGATATTCCCAAGGGCAAGATCATCGGCCTGGTGGGGGAGAGCGGCTGCGGCAAAAGCATGACCGCCAAATCCATTATGGGCCTGCTGAAATACCCCGGCCGCGTGGCGGGCGGCAGCATCCGGTTTGAAGATCAGGACCTGACCAGACTTTCGGATAAAGAGCTGCGCAAGATCTGCGGCAATGATATTTCGATGATCTTTCAGGAGCCGATGACCAGCCTGAACCCGGTGCTCAAGGTGGGCCGCCAGGTGCGCGAAACGCTGCTGGTGCATAACCCGACCATGAGCAAGGCGGAAGCCAAGCAGCGCGTGGTGGAAATGTTCCAGCGTGTTGGCATCCCCGAAGCGGAAAAGCGCTATGACTGCTACCCGCACGAGCTTTCCGGCGGCCTGCGCCAGCGCGTGATGATTGCCATGGCCATGGTATGCAAGCCCAAGCTGCTGATTGCCGATGAGCCCACCACCGCACTGGATGTGACAATTGAAGCCCAGATCCTGCGCCTGATGAAGGAGCTGCGGGACGAAACCGGCATGAGCGTGCTGATCATCACCCATAACATGGGCGTTGTGGCGGAAATCTGTGACTATGTGTATGTCATGTACGCAGGCAAGATCATGGAACAGGCCGAAACCTTTGAGCTGTTTGACCATACCATGCACCCCTATACCAAGGGCCTGCTGGATTCCATCCCGCGCATTGGCCAGAACGCCGAGCGGCTGCACACCATCCCCGGTGTGGTGCCCAACCTGCTGCACCTGTCGCAGGGCTGCCCGTTCAGCAACCGCTGCGAATATGCCACCGACCAATGCCGCACGGAAAAAGCGCAGCTGCATCCCGTTGCACCGGATCATCAGGTGCGCTGCTTCCGCTGTGAGGAGGAACATCAATGAGCGAGGTAAAACACGAAGTTCTTTTGCAGGCAAAAGGTATTTATAAAAACTTTGAAACCAGCAAAAAAGACCAGGCTGTCCATGCCCTGACCAATGTGGATCTGACCCTGTACCGCGGCGAAACGCTGGCCCTGGTGGGGGAGAGCGGCTGCGGCAAAAGCACCCTGGGACGCACCCTGATCCGCATGCTGCCCGCAACCAGGGGCAGCGTGACCTTTGAGGGGCAGAACATCACCGCCATGAAGGATAAGGAATTTGCCCCCCTGCGCCGCCGGATGCAGATGGTCTTCCAGGACCCGTATGCCAGCCTTGACCCGCGCATGAAGGTGCGGGATATCATTGCCGAACCGCTGGAAACCTATCATGTATGCAAAACCAAAGCCGAAACCACCCACCGCGTGCTGGAATTGATGCAGGCTGTGGGTGTACCGGCAGAGTTTTTGAACCGTTACCCGCACCAGTTCAGCGGCGGCCAGCGCCAGCGCATCGGCATTGCCCGCGCCATTGCGCTGCAGCCGGACCTGATCGTCTGCGATGAACCGGTCTCCGCATTGGATGTTTCGGTGCAGAGCCAGGTGTTGAACCTGCTCAAGGCCCTGCAAAAGCAGTACGGCCTGACCTATCTCTTCATCGGGCATGATCTTTCTGTCATCAACTTTATTGCGGACCGCGTCTGCGTAATGTTCCTGGGCCATGTGTGCGAGGTTGCCACCAAGGAAGAGCTCTACAGCCGCCCCATGCACCCCTATACCGCCTTTTTGATGGATGCCATCCCGCAGGCGGATCCACACCGCCGCAACCAGCACCGCCGTGTGCTGATGGGCGAAGTGCCCAGCCCGGTCAACCTGCCGTCCGGCTGCTGCTTCCATACCCGCTGCCCTTACGCAACGGAGCGCTGCCGCACCGAGGTTCCGGAGCTGCGGGAATGTGATGGCCGTATGGTTGCCTGCCACCGCGCGGGCGAAAACTGGGACTGAGATAACACAGTGAGGAAATAACAATGCAGGCAGTAATTAACGTGGCCATAGCGCCGCTTACCACAAACCCGGCCCTCTGGGCGCAGAACCCGCAGCAATCCCGTCTGGTGGATGAGCTTTTGCTGGGCATGCCGGTGGAAATTACCGACGAAGCCGAACAGCACATGGTACCGGTACGCACCTTTTACGGCTATACCGGCTGGGTAGCACAGGATGCTTTGCTGACTGGCCCCAAGGCGGAAGAATGGCTGGTTCAGCCGCAGATGGTGGTCATAGCCCGCTGGGCTGATGTGCTGGCGGAACCCCGTGTGCAGGGGGCCTGCGTGGCTGCTGGCCTGCCCTTGGGCGCCCGCGTGGCCGTGCAGGGGGAGCCGGAAGACGGCTGGCAGGCCGTAACGCTGCCGGATGGGCGCACCGGTTACCTGCGTGCGGACGCGCTGGCCCCGCTGTACACCCAGCCCTGCGAGCAGGACCAGGAAAAGCTGCGTGCAGCCATTGCCCAGGCAGCCAAGCGCTACCTTGGCACGCCCTACCGCTGGGGCGGCAAAACCCCGGCGGGCATTGATTGCTCCGGCCTGTGCAGCATGGCATACCTGCTGTGCGGTATTTCCATCTGGCGGGATTCCGAGCTGAAAGAGGGCTACCCCATCCATCCGGCCCATGTTTCGGATATGCGCGTGGGAGATCTGGTGTATTTCCCCGGCCATGTGGCGCTCTATCTTGGCAATGGAGAGTACATTCATTCCACCGCGCGAGCAGGGGATAATGGTGTTGTGATCAACAGCTTTTACCCGGATTCCCCCCTCTACCGCCCTGACCTGCCCAAGCAGATCACCGCAGTAGGCTCCTACTTTGCCCGCCGGGAGGCAACCTGATAAAATTGAAATGAAGAAAAGCGCCTCTCTGTGATAGGAACAGAGGGGCGCTTTGATATGGGTTTATAATAAATGCGGTCAAAAGTGCGGTCAGATAAAAAAAGAACTAGACGATAAAACATACGTTTTAACGTTCAACACTTTGGCGGAAGCTGGTGGATTCGCCAAGCCGCGGTCTAAGCAACAGTCCGCAGGACTGTTGCTTGCTGCCTTCGGGCAGCCGACCTGTTCGAACCCTACCAGTTCCAGCACAAAAAAAGACCCGCAACCTCAGTTGCGGATCTCTTTTGGTGGGAGCTGGTGGATTCGAACCACCGAAGCATTAAGCAGCAGATTTACAGTCTGTCCCCATTGGCCACTCGGGAAAGCTCCCATATTCATTTGTGCGCCTGCTTTAACAGTGCTTGATTAGTATATCAGAGCCTGAGCAAAAATGCAAGCCCTATTTTGAAAAAAATTGAAGTTTTTTGCTGCAATGCGGGAAAATGGGGTAAAAGATGCTGTATAACGAACAATTTTCGCGCGAGAAGGCACAGCGGTTAATAATTTGAAGAAAAGCCCAAAAAGCCCTTGCTTTTTTGCGGCGGGTATGCTAAAATACTTTTTGCAATGCCAAGGCATTGCCTTATGCGGAAGTGCTGGAATCGGCAGACAGGCACGTTTGAGGTGCGTGTGTCTATGACGTGTGGGTTCAAGTCCCATCTTCCGCACCAACCAAAAGAGCGCTGAATCGTTAAGGTTCGGCGCTCTTTTGGTTTATCAGTACCCACTCTTTCAACAAAGCCTCTCACAACGTACATAGAACAAAACAGGCCGCACAACCTGCGCCATTCTTTAATGGCGGCAGCCATGCGGCCGGGTCTATTTGAATCATTCGTAAGTGCGGCGTCCGGCAAAAATGCACAGAGGGCGGTTACACTTGCCGGTGCCCATCAGCTGGGTAGCAGCACACAGGGTTGCGCCGGCGCTGGAACAGGCGGGGATGCCGTCATAGAACAGCACCTCCCGTGCGGCGCGCTCGGCATCGGCCGAGGAAACCGTCAGCACGGTATCCACTACATAGGGGTTATAGTTTTCCGGCACAAAACCGGGTCCGATGCCCGCAATGCTGTGGTGGCCAATGAACCCGCCGGAAATGGCGGCGCATTCACTGGGCTCCACGGCCACAATGCGGATCATGCTGTTCCAGGCTTTCAGGTATTCCGCCACGCCGGTAATGGTGCCGCCGCTGCCCACGCCGATCACCACAGCATCAATCGCATCCCCGGCGGCTTTTAAAATCTGGGGGCCGGTCACGCGGCGGTGGTATTCGGGGTTATCATCATTGGCAAAGTAGTTGGTAAAGTAACCGTTATAGCGGGCGGCGGTGTCTTTGGCAACCTGTTCCAGCGCACGGCGGCCGCCGCTGCCGCATACCACAATGCGCGCCCCCAGGTTTTGCAGATGCTGCCTGCGGGAAAGCGGCAGGCTGCTGGGCACCACCAAGATGCAGGGGTGGCCTGTGGTGGCGCAGCTTACCGCAAGGGCGGCGCCAAAACTGCCGGAACTGGCTTCCACCACCGGCATGCCGGGCTGCAATGTGCCGCGCTCGGTGGCAAAAGCCAGCATGGTTTCGGCCACGCCGTCCTTGCAGGTGCCGGTAGCGCCGCCAAAATCCAGATATGCCAATATGCTGGAAGCAAGTTCGTGCCGCCCGGAATACCCCGAAAGCCGCACCACCGGGGAACGGTACACGTCCTGATAATAGCTCTGCAATATTGCCATAGCCTGGCAGACCTCCTTGCAAAAATCAGGCAGGGGAGAACACGCAGTCCGTAAAATCCGCCCCGTTCTGTAAATTTCACCCAATATACAACATATTATAGCATATCCGGCGCGGCTTTGTACATGAAAAAAACATATTTTGCCGCAGTTTTTACGGCAAAAATGCTGGGCGGGCACAAAAAGCTGAAAAAAACGCAAAAAACAGCCGGATACCGCACCTTTGGGCCTTGACAGTATGACTTTAGAGTGTTATAATTCAAAAGCTGTAAAGAAAAACACTTTACAGCAGTCAGAGGAACAGACAACACAAAGGGGGCACGGCCGTGGCAGCCAAAGCAGGTAAGGACCTTGGGTTTTCCATCCTGCTGGATTATTACGGCATGGTCCTGACGGAAAAACAGCGCAATATTCTGACAGAATATTATAACGATGACCTTTCGCTGGCCGAAATTGCCGAAAATTATGGCATAACCCGCCAGGGAGTACGGGATGCCATCAAGCATGGCGAAGCGACCCTGATGGAGATGGAGGAAAAGTTGGGCACTGCCCGCCGGACCGAAGCCATTCGGGCAGATCTTGCCCGGCTGGAAGAGCTTGTCAGCGAGGTGCGCGTGTGCAATACTGGGTTGTTTGAACCGGATACCCGCGTTCAGCGGGCTACCGAGGAGATGCTGACTATTATTCACCGCCTTGATACGCAGGAGGAACTGCCCGATGGCATTTGAATCTTTAAGCGAGCGTCTGAACGGCGTTTTCAAAAAACTGCGCGGCAAAGGCAAGCTGAGTGAAGCGGATATCAAGGCTGCAATGCGGGAAGTCCGCATGGCGCTGCTTGAAGCGGACGTCAACTACAAAGTCGCAAAGGATTTCTGCGCGCAGGTTTCGGAGCGCGCCATGGGCCAGGAAGTGATGGAAAGCCTGACCCCCGCCCAGCAGGTTGTCAAGATCGTCAACGAGGAACTGACCAAGCTGATGGGCGGCGAGGAACCCCAGACCCTGCACATCAAAAATAAGGGCCAGACCGTTATGATGATGTGCGGCCTGCAGGGTAACGGTAAAACCACCCATGCGGCAAAGCTGGGCCGCTATTATAAAGCCCAGGGCCGCCGCCCACTGCTGGTAGCCTGTGATATCTACCGCCCCGCAGCAATTGACCAGCTGCGCATTGTAGGCGAGCAGGCAGGCGTTCCCGTCTATGAAATGGGCACCGAAAAGCCGGAAAAGATTGCCAAGCAGGCAGTTGAGTACGCCAAAGACCACGGCTATGATATCGTTATCATTGATACCGCAGGCCGTTTGCAGATCGACGACCAGCTGATGGACGAGCTGGTGCGCATCAAGCAGGCTGTTGAGGTGGATGAGACCCTGCTGGTTGTGGACGCCATGTCCGGTCAGGAAGCCGTCAACGTTGCCAAGACCTTTAACGAAAAGGTTGGCATCAGCGGCGTGGTCCTGACCAAGACGGACGGTGACACCCGCGGCGGTGCGGCGCTTTCGGTTCTGGCCGTTACCGGCAAGCCGATCTACTTCCAGGGCACCGGCGAGAAGCTGGATGCGTTGGAGCCGTTTTACCCGGCGCGCATGTCCAGCCGAATCCTTGGCATGGGCGATGTGCTGAGCCTGATCGAAAAGGCCCAGACCTTGCAGAATGACAAGGAAGCCGAAGAAGCCGCCAAGCGAATGATGGCCAACAAGTTCGATATGAACGATATGTTGACCCAGTTCGCCCAGATCCGCAAGATGGGCGGTGCGTCCGCGCTGCTGGCCATGATGCCCGGCGCCAACCAGATCAGCTCCGAACAGATGGACCAGATCGATGAAAAGGCGCTGCCCCATATTGAAGCCATCATCTACTCCATGACGCCGGAAGAGCGTGCGCATCCTTCCATCATCAACCCTAAGCGCAAGCGCCGCATTGCGGCGGGCAGTGGCCAGACGGTTGAGGACGTGAACAAGCTGCTGCGCCAGTTTGAAGCCATGCAGAAGATGATGAAAAAGGTCAAGCGCAACCCCAAGGGCTTTATGCGCGGCCTTGGCGGAATGAGAGGCCTGCGCTGAGCAGCCTGTTATGAATTTGATATGACCCGTAAGCCTCTCTGGCCCCAGGGTGATATATAAATTGCAAGCCCACGAGGGAAAACCACGGGGCCGTAAAAACAAAATTTTGGAGGATATTTACCATGGTTAAGATTCGTCTGCGCCGCATCGGCGCCAAGAAAGCTCCTTTCTACCGCATTGTTGTTGCTGACAGCCGCTTTGCTCGTGACGGCCGCTTCATCGAAGAGATCGGCTACTACGATCCGACCAAGGAGCCCAGCGTTGTCAAGATCGACGCCGACAAGGCTAAGCAGTGGCTGGCCAACGGCGCTCAGGCTACCGATACTGTTCGTGTTCTGCTGAAGAAAGAGAACATCCTGTAATTAAACGGAGGAACGCCACATGCAGGAACTGCTGATTGCCGTTGCCCGTGGCCTTGTGGAAGATAAGGACGCGGTGCAGGTAACGGTTGACCCCGCGCGTGAGGACGGCACGGTTGTGTACCATCTCACGGTGGCAGAAGGCGACATGGGCCGCGTGATTGGCAAACAGGGCCGCATTGCCAAGGCAATCCGTGTTGTCATGCGTGCCGCCGCCGTCCGCCAGAACGAAAAAGTCGTGGTGGAAATCGGCTGATTTTTGCCACCCAGCACTCTGCCGCTTTGCGCGCAGGGTGCTTTTTATTTGCCGCCGCTTTTGTGTGATTTATTCTAGGAGGTTCCCCCTATGCAAAACTATCTGCCCGCCTGCAAAATTGTTTCCACCCACGGTGTCCGCGGCGAAATGAAAGCCCTGCCGCTGTGCGACGGCGCACAGTTCCTGGCCAAGTTCAAGCGCCTGTACGCTGCCGCAAACGGCAGCGGCGAGGTTGCGCTGCGCGGGGTGCGCGCCCAGGGCAATATGCTGCTGGTCAAGCTGGCCGGGGTGGAGGACATGGATGCCGCCCGCGCCCAGGTGGGCAAAACCTACTATTTTGCCAAGGCGGATGCCAAACTGCCGGAGGGCCGCTATTTTATTGATGATCTGATCGGCTGCACTGTGCTGCATGCGGACGATGGCCGCACCCTTGGCATCGTTGCAAAGGTGGACCACCCCGGCGTACAGGATATCTATATTGTGCGCGATGCAGCGGGGGAGGAGCACTGGATCCCTGCCGTGCCGGAGTTTGTGGTGGATGTGGATATTGCGGCCCGCACAGTAAAAATGCGCCCCATTGCGGGCATGTTTGATGAGCCGGTCAACGGCGATGAGGAGTAATTGATGCGCATTGATATTGTCACCCTGTTCCCGGAACTGTGCGATGGCTTTTTGAGCACCAGCATCCTGGGCCGTGCCCGCGCCAAAAACCTGTTTGAAGCGCACTGCCACCAGATCCGGGATTATACCAAAAACAAACAGCGCCAGACGGACGATTACCCCTATGGCGGCGGCTGCGGCATGGTGCTGTATGCTCAGCCCATTGCAGATTGCCTGCGCGCTGTGGCGGACCAGTGCGCCCAGCAGGGCCGCGCCAAGCCCCATGTGGTGTTTTTGACCGCCGCCGGGCAGCCCTATAACGAGGAAACCGCCCGCCGGCTTTCCAGCTATGAAAGCCTTGCGCTGGTGTGCGGCCACTATGAGGGCATTGACCAGCGCGTGATCGATACCTTTGGCGATGAGGAAATTTCCATCGGCGACTATGTGCTGACCGGCGGCGAGCTGGCCAGCCTGGTGGTGGCAGATAGTGTGCTGCGCCTGCAGCCCGGCGTTCTGGCCGAGGAAAAGGGCTATCAGGACGAAAGCTACTGGGACGGCCTGCTGGAATACCCCCAGTTCACCCGCCCGGAAGTGTGGGAGGGCCAGGCCATCCCGCCGGTGCTGCTGACCGGCGACCACAATAAAATTGACGCCTGGCGCGGCCGCCAGAGCCGGGAACGCACCCGCCAGCGCCGCCCGGACCTGTATGACCAGTGGTGCGCCACCCACCCGATCACCCAGATCCCGCGCTGGAAGCGCACCGAGCGTGCCCAGCTGATCAAGACGGATGCCCAGCTGGATGCAGCCGCAAAACTGTTTACCGAAGGCTGCCGCACCGTCTGCCGGGATGTGTGCACCGAAGCAGGCCTTGCAGAATATACGCCGGAAGTCATGCGCCAGCGCCTGGAAGAAGAGCGCAAGGCGGGCTGGGCATTCTACCTGCACACCACTTCGGATACGCCGGACGGCATGGTAGGTGTCTGCCATAAAACGGGGGAGATCGGCCACCTGTTTGTCACACAGTCCGCCCGCGGCAGCGGCATTGGCACAAAGCTGCTGGATTTTGCGCGCAAAAAACTTGCGGAGCACGCCCGGCCCTGGCTGGCCGTGCTGGATGTAAACACGGCGGCCATCGGCCTTTACCGGCGCATGGGCTACCTGCCGGATGGCGTGCGGAACATGTACCAGCCGGGGGTGGATGTAGCATTCTGCAAGCCCTGCAAAGAGCTTGTTATGCGCTATCGGCCCCAGGATCAAGGCTGAACCTGCGGTATTCTGTCGGTTTTTCGTACAGGTTTTGTAGTCTATCTACAATCCAGTTGAAAATAAACTAGTAAAGTTGCACAAGCAGGCCCGGCGCGATTTGTGCCAAATGCGGAATCCTGCCAAAATTGCAAATTTACACTGTACAAAGTCGAACAAATGGGATAAAATATAAGCAATCAAGGCGGCACTGATTGTGCAATACCGCCTGAAAGGAGCCCGCGGTAGAGAACTTGGGCGTATCTTTTCATATAAGTAGGAGAGAATAATTATGTACGTTAAAGAAGTTACCGTTGAGAATCAGGTAGGTCTGCACGCTCGTCCGGCCACCTTCTTCATCCAGAAGGCAAACGAGTATAAGTCTTCTATTTGGGTCGAAAAGGAAGAGCGCCGCGTCAACGCTAAGTCCCTGCTGGGTGTTCTGAGCCTCGGCATCGTTGGCGGCACCACCATCCGTATCATTGCTGACGGCACCGATGAACAGGCTGCTGTGGATGGTCTGGTCAAGCTGGTCAACTCCGGCTTCTCTGAATAATCAGATCTTTTGTTTTTGCGGCGGGTGACTGGTCACCCGCCTTTTTTTGTCTGCGCGGCCATGCCGCGCAGACAAAAAATCACTCACCACCCTTATTCAAAAACCATGACAAAACAAGAACTCTACAAAAAAGCCTGTATGCTCCCGCTGCTGCCGGGGGTGTATATCATCCGCGATAAAACGGATACCATCATCTATATTGGCAAAGCCAAGCGCCTGCGCATCCGTGTTTCACAGTATTTCCGCGAGGGCGTGCCCCATGACGCGAAGGTCACCCAAATGATCAACCACGCATTTGCGTTCGATGTCATCGTCTGCCAAAGCGAATTTGAGGCCCTGGTGCTGGAAGCCAGCCAGATTAAGGCCCATACGCCAAAGTATAATATCTTGCTCAAAGATGATAAGGGCTACAGCTATGTAAAGATCACCCACGGCCCCTGGCCGCGTATTTCTGCTGCCCTGCAAAAGGACGATGAGAACGCCGATTATATCGGCCCGTTCACCTCGGCTTTTGCGGTGCGGGAGATGGTGGAAACTGCCCAGAACTGTTTTTTGCTGCCCCGCTGCAATAAAGAGTTCCCGCGTGATATCGGCAAGGGCCGCCCCTGCCTGAATGCCCATATCGGCAAGTGCATGGCCGTGTGCGGCGGCAAAATCACCTGCGAAGCCTATAACGAAGCGGTGCAGGGTGCCCTGCGCATGATCCGGTACGGCAAAAAAGATATCGTCAAGCAGCTGAAAGAGAAGATGCAGGCGGCGTCTGACCGGCTGGATTTTGAAACAGCCGCCCTGCTGCGGGATCAGATCGCGGCCATTGACCGCGTGGCGGCGGGCCAGAAGGTGGTTATGGATGCCGGGACAGAGATGGACGTCATCGCGCTGGCGGGCACCACCCGCGCGGTATGCGCAGCGGTGCTGCGCTACCGGGATGGCCGCCTGACCGATAAGCGGGAGTTCGTCTTTCATGATACGACCGATATCGAAGCCGTGCGGGAGGAATTCCTGCCCCAGTATTATCTGGATGGCGAGACGATCCCCAAAACCATTGCGGTGGATACCCTGCCGCCGGACGCCGAAGCGCTGAACCAGGCGCTGAACGAAGCACGCGGCAGCAAGGTGGAGCTGTATGTGCCCCAGCGCGGCGATGTGGCCAAGCTGGTAACAATGGCCTACACCAACGCTGTGGAGCGCCTGGGGCGCGAGAGCGGCCGCTATACCCGCGAGGAAAAGCTGCTGGAAGAAGCCGCCCAGGTGCTGGGCCTGAAAACCCCGCCGAGGGTGATTGAAAGCTATGATATTTCCAACTGGGGCGATGGCTCCAGCGTGTGCGGTATGGTGGTGTTCAAGGATGGCAAGCCTTACCGCGCCGGCTACCGCCGCTTTAAGATGCGCACCGTTGCCGGCACGGACGACTATGCCTCTATGGCGGAAACGCTTTCCCGCCGGGCTGCGGAGTACGAGGCGGCCCGGCGCGGCGAAAAGCCGGATAATGAAACCAACCAGTTTGCCACCATGCCGGATCTGCTGCTGATCGATGGCGGCCGCGGGCAGGTGAGCGCCGTTAAACAGGCACTGCGCGGCACGGCACTGGAACATGTGCCCACCTTTGGCATGGTCAAGGATGACCACCACCGCACCCGCGCCATTGTGGATGATGCGGGCGGGGAAATCGCCATCAACCGGCACCGCAATATCTTTACCTTTGTGACCAATATCCAGGATGAAACCCACCGCTATGCCAACGATTACCGCAAGCGGATGATGCACAAAAAGTCCTATGCGGCAACCCTGACAGAGCTGCCCGGCGTTGGCCCCAAGACCAGCGCGGCACTGCTGGCACATTTCAAAACCGTAACGGCAGTCAAGCAGGCGTCTATTTCGGATCTGGAAGAGGTCAAGGGCATCAGCCACGCCAAGGCAGAGAACATTTATAATGCTCTGCGCCAGTAAACTCAACGCCGGCAACGGCAGGAGAGGGGAAAACCCGGCTGGATTGCAGGCTGGGTTGTAAAATAAGAATGAATGACGGTAAACTCCCTTGACAAGCGGATTTGAACCATCCATAATGTATAAGGCAACACCGCACAATTCCCGCCTTACGGCTTAAGCACCGCTTCGGCGGCTGCGGCACGGCATCTGCGTTGCCAAAATGCTCGATAAGACTCCAGTATTATCTGCGCTTTTGGCTTAGCATCTGCCGCACCTCGCTCGCCGTATCGGCACTTAGAATTATGCGGTATTGCCATAAGTGCAACTGTTTATCCCGAATAGGAGTGCTCTGGCTTGAGCTTCCCAGCGGGATGGGTGGCTGCCATATAACAAATGAAAGGCAGGCGGCCTAACATGATGCGTGTGATTGCAGGTACAGCCCGCGGCAAAAACCTTGCTGCGCTACCGGGGGAGGATGTTACCCGCCCCACCATTAACCGCGTAAAGGAGGCAATGTTCTCCAGCGTACAGTTCTCTGTGCCCGGCGCGCGCGTGCTGGACTTGTTTGCAGGCAGCGGCCAGCTTGGCATTGAGGCATTATCCCGCGGGGCCAAGCGCTGTGTTTTCCTGGATGCTTCCCGCGAGGCGATCCAGATCGTGCTGGCTAACTGCAAAACGGCGGGCGTGTTTGCGCAGAGCCGGGTCATCCCGGATGATGCGTTCCACTTTTTGGCCACCACGCAGGAAGAGTTTGATCTTGCCCTGCTGGACCCGCCGTACCACCACGGCACGGTAGCCAAAGCACTGCCGCAGCTGGCAGCGCACATGGCCCCTGGTGGTGTGGTGCTGTGTGAAACAGAACTGGACGCCGAGCTGCCGGAACAGGTTGAGGGGCTTGTTTTGGCAAAACAATATAAGTACGGCAAGATTTTGGTAAGCCGCTATGAGAAAGAGGAACAGCTATGAATGTTGAGGAACTGCTGGATATGCTGGAGGAAACGCTGGAGGAGGGTACCGCTGTGCCGTTTGCCGCCGCCAAGCGTGTGGTAGATGTGGACCGCTGCCGCGATATTGTGGATGAGGTGCGCAATAACCTGCCCGATGAACTGCGCGACAGCAAAAAGATTGTGGCAGACCGCGAGCAGATTTTAAAGAACGCCCAGACCGATGCGGATAACATCATCAAGCAGGCAGAGGAACGCGCACGGGTGCTGGTATCGGACAAAGAGATCACCAAGCGCGCACAGAAGATGGCCGTGGAGCTGGTGAACGCCGCACAGGCACAGGCGAAAAAGATCAACAATGCCTCCGCGGCTTATTGTGAGAATATCCTCAAAAACTCGGAGGAAGTTCTGGCCCGCAGTGTGGCGGATATCAAAAATACCCGCATGAACCTGCGCAACCTGGCCAGCCGCGGCCCCCATGGCCCACAGAAACCGAATCTGTAAAATCGGCCCCCTGTGCGGGCTTTGTGAAAGAGATCTGCACGGTTCCTGCCCCGCAAACAACAAATAAGACAGCATTTGTGAAAACTTTATGGCCCGCAGCGCTTTTTGGCGCTGTGGGCTTGCTTTTTGCCCCGCGATTTGGTACTATATAAGTGTTCCAGTGGGTAAAAGTGGGCAGTTTGGGGTTAAAGTGGTGAGTTATCCACACATTCCACAGGGTTGTTAACCGCGAAATTCCGCTGAGACGCTAAAAAAGCGACAGTTCCAACCGGGAAGGGGGCGGGTTCGACAATGTTCATGGGTCAGTATGACTACGCAGTGGACGCAAAGGGCCGTCTGAATTTCCCCGCAAAGTTCCGGGATGGAATGGGCGAAACCTTTATCGTGACCCGCTGGCTGGACCATTGCCTTGCCGCGTTCCCGCCGGAGGAGTTTGAAAAAGTGGCCCAGCGCATTGCCGAAAAAGGTATGGTAAAGGGCCGCAATGTCAGCCGTATGCTGTATTCCTCTGCGGTGGAAGTAACACCGGATAAGCAGGGCCGCATTCAGCTGCCCGCAAAACTGCGGGAATACGCCAACCTGGACCACGATGTGAGCGTGATCGGCAACCGCAACTTTGCGGAGATCTGGAACACCCAGGATTGGGAAGCCCGCCAGGCGGAAAGCGATGAAGATTTTACCGCCGCAATGGAAGACCTTGATTTTTAAGATACACTTTGAGCGGGGGTGTACCCCTGCATGTTAAACCGTGTGAAACGGGGAAAGAGGAGAACACCGTGGAATTTAGTCATATCCCCGTTTTGCTCAGCCAATGCCTTGATGGGCTGGCCATTGACCCTGCCGGGATTTATCTGGACGGAACGGCTGGCGGGGCAGGCCACTCAAAGGAAATAGCTAAACGCCTGACCACCGGGCGGCTGATCTCGCTGGATCAGGACCCGGATGCGGTGGCAACCGCTGCCGCAAGGCTAAAGGGCTTACCCGCCCAGGTGGTTCAGGCCAACTTCCGCGAAACCGCCCGCGTGCTGGATGAACTGGAGATCCCCTTCATCAACGGCGCGCTGCTGGATCTTGGCGTTTCCAGCCACCAGCTGGACGATGCCGAGCGCGGCTTTTCCTATCATGCAGATGCCCCGCTGGATATGCGCATGAGCCAGCAGGGGCCCACCGCGGCAGACTTGGTGAACACCCTGGACCGTGAGGAACTGACCCGCATCCTGCGCGATTATGGTGAGGAACCGTATGCCTGGCAGATTGCGGGTAAAATCGTGAAAGCACGGGAGGAAGCCCCGATTTTGACGACCCTGCAGTTTGCGGACCTGATTGCATCCGCTATGCCACCTGCGGAGCGCCGCAAGAACAAGAACCCCGCCCGCCGCAGCTTCCAGGCAGTGCGGATTGCCGTCAATGGGGAACTGGATGCCCTGAACGAGGGGATGGAGGCGATTTTCAGCCGCCTGGCCCCCGGCGGGCGGTTCTGCATCATCACGTTCCACAGCCTGGAGGACCGGCTGGTAAAACAGAAGTTCCGCCGCTGGGCCCAGCGCTGCACCTGCCCGCCGGAGCAGCCTATTTGCACCTGCGGCGGGATGCCCAAAGCTAAACTGATTACCCGCAAGCCGATTGAAGCGGACGCTGGTGAGTTGGAAGAAAACCGCCGCAGCCGTTCCGCCAAGCTGCGCGTACTGGAAAAATTATAAGCGTGCCAGGAGGGAACATTGGCAGCGCGGCATGGCGCTTGTGACCATGCCGCACAGCTTAAGGAAAGCCGAAATTTTACGATACGAGAAAGGGGGCGGCGCCCATGGCTTCCACAGCAGCAGAAATCTTAACCAACAATCATTCCGGTTCCTCCCGCACACCGCGGGTGCGCGTTGTCAAGGGCGGACGCTACGGCCTGAGCAAGGCACGCCAGTTTGCCCGCACGGCGGGCACGGTGCTGGTCATTGCCATCTTTTTTGGTTTGTTTGCCAGCATTGTCGCCAGCCAGGCACGCATCACACAGCTTTCCGGCGAAATTGATGACGCCAAGTCGGAACTGACCAATGCCCAGAGCTATAACGACTATCTGTCCACCACCATGGATCAGATCACCAACAGCACCAGCGTCCAGCAGGAAGCGGAGGATCGGCTGGGGCTGGTTAAAATGGACCCCAGCCAGGTGACGTATGTCCGGCTGGAAGATGAAAGCGTGATCGAACGCGCAGCCGGCACAGCAGACAAGTTTTTTGCCGGTATCAAAACCGCAGCGCTCAGTCTGCTTGGCAGTTTTGACCCGTAACCGATCCGGTCAAGGCAATACCGCATAACTTTGGGTGCCCAAGCCGTCAGGTGGGAATCATGCGGTGCTGCCCTTACATTGCGCCAAAGCGTGCATCCCAACAGGAGCACGCTTTTTTTGCCATCATGGGCGGGCGCGTATTCGTGCAAACAGTCTTTTCTGTAAAGGAATGAACCTATGCCAAAGCAACCCGACAACAAGAATCAATCCACGCGTCATCACAACCGCCGCAGCCCGGAGCCGGGGCAGAATCATGCGCTTACGCTGAACGGACGCATCATGGTTTTGCTGCTGGTGATCGGCTTTATCGCTGCGGGGTGCGGCGTTCTGATTTATAAGCTGTATACCCTGCAGATCCGGGATGCTGAGCAGTACCGTGTTCAGGCGGCGGAACAGCAGCTTTCCGATACCCAGATCCCCGCCACGCGCGGCTCTATTTATTCCGCTAACGGCAAACTGCTGGCCAAAAGCAGTGTGGTGTGGAACATTATTGCCAACCCGTCCAAGTGCAACCAGGATTATGTGGCGGAAGCCAGCCAGAAAATCAGCGAATTGCTGAACGGGAGCGTCAGCGCGGAAAAAATTCAGGAGCAGCTGAGCAAAACGAACAGCCAGTACCGCGTGATTGCCAAGGACATTGATATGGTAACGGCGCAATCCATTATTGACTATGCCAACACCAAACGCATTACCAACGGCAAGGCGGAGGGGGATCCGGATGCCAAGTACGAAACGGTGCTTTCCATGTACAAGGAATCCTCCTCCACGCGGGAATACCCTAACGGAATGTACCTTTCCTCGGTCTTGGGCTTTTGTGATGACAGCGGCAACGGCATGTACGGCCTGGAAAAATCGTATGATGAGAAACTGGTCGGTACACCGGGGCGCAGCATCAGCAGCGAGAACGCATGGGGCTATGAACTGGCTAACGAGGAAAGCGATACCCATGCGGCTATCAACGGCTATAACCTGAACCTGACCATTGACGATACCATCCAGACCGTGCTGGAAACCGAGCTTTCCAACGCGATTGATGACTATGATGTGCAGAACCGTGCCAGCGCCATTGTGATGAATGTGAACACCGGCGCGGTGCTGGGTATGGCAACGACGCCGCAGTTTGACCCCAACGATCCGTATAATATCACCGAACCCAAATTGCAGGCTATCCTGGATAATGCCGGAACGGCGCTGACGGAGGACGATATTTCCGTCCTGCAAAGCCGTTTGGGGCAGGACGCCGTAGCTGATATCATTGCGGACGGCGTTGTGAACCCCAACGGAACAAAAAGCACCGACGAAGAAGGCAACAAAATCGACGTTCCCAGCGAAAAAAGCCAGCTGCAGGGCATGATCCGTGAGGCCGAGTGGAAGAACAAAGCCGTGACGGAGTTGTATTACCCCGGCTCAGTCTTTAAGCTCATGACGGCCGCTGCGGCGCTGGATTCCGGCCTGATGGGGGCGGACCAGCAGTTTTACTGCGGCGGCAACCTGACAGTATTCCCCAATACCGAGTGGGAACACAGCTACCGCTGCGCCGAGGGCAACACTCACGGCTGGCTGGATATGGCCGGGGCGCTGAACCACAGCTGCAACCTGTACTTTATCCAGGTGGCGGAAAAAATGAGCGCCGAATTCTTTTATAACTACTACCAGGCGTTTGGCCTGACCCAGACCACCGGCATTGACCTGCCGTATGAGGCAAAGGGCATCTCCAAAACCCAGCAGGAGATGGAGCAGGTGGAAACGGACCTGTACTCCACCGCGTTCGGCCAGTCCCAAAAGCTGACCCTGATCCAGATGGCAGCCGCCGTGGCTTCCACCGTGAACGGCGGCTACCTGATGACCCCCTATGTGGTGGATAATATGACGGACGACACCGGCAACGTGGTATGGCAGGCCGAAACCGACATTAAGCGCCAGGTCGTCAGCGAGGAAGTCAGTGAGCAGATCCGCACCATGATGGAAAACAACGTGGGTCACACCGGTACCAGCAATGACCTGGACTATCACGGTTGTGCCAGCGCTTATGTGGCGGGCTACCGCATCGGCGGCAAATCCGGTACGGGAGAACAGCTGGACTGGAAAGGCGCTTACAAGTACCGCCCGGACGGCGACTACCGCAAGGCCATCAGCTTTGCCGCCATCCTTCCGGCGGACGACCCGGAAATTCTGGTGCTGGTCATGATGGATGACCCGCGCTGGATCTTTGACTACGCTTCCCAGATTGTGGCCCCCGTTACCGGCAACATCATCAGCCAGATCGCGCCGTATCTTGGCATTGAACGGGATGCTTCTTATGATAGCAACGGCAGTGTGGAAGTGCCAAATGCCATTGGCACCCGCTGGACTTCCGCCCAGGTCAAGATGAACGCCGCCGGGCTTTCCCACCGGTTTGTGGATACCAGCGACGGCGATGTTGTGTATCAGTACCCCGCAGGCGGCACCGTGGTGCCCGCAGGCTCCACGGTTTACCTGTATACCCAGTCCACCACCGACGCCACCACCACCGTGCCGGATGCCACCGGCAAAACCGGAACCTTTGCCGCACAGATGCTCAAGGCTTCCGGCGTCAATGTGGCAATTTCGGGCAGTGCATCGGACCGTGTTGTCAGCCAGGATATTGAGGTTGGGAGTGTGGTGCCCTACGGCACAGTCGTTACCCTGACCACGGAACCCGACGGCAGCAGCGATGCCCAGCAGGATGCAGATACCCCGCAGGACGATGCCGCCCAGGACGATACGCCCCAGGACGCCGCCGGTGAAAACGATCAGGATAGCACGACCCAGGATGATACCGGCAGCGATGCCGAGCAGCAATAACCCCGGCCACGGCAGGGGGACCCCACAGCAAACTGAAACATGCCGCAACTAAACCAACCAAAAGGAGCGTGTTCCCATGAAACCCATGAACGCGAACGAACTTCTGGCCGGGCTGGCACTGGCCCGCCCGGTGCCCATCACCGCCGTTGTAACGGACTCCCGCAAGGTGCAGCCGGGCTGCATTTTTGTCTGCTTCCCCGGCGAGCGTGTGGACGGCCACGACTATGCCGCCAAGGCGTACCAGGCCGGGGCCGAGTATGTGATCGCCAACCATCCCGTGGAGGGCGTGCCGGAGGATCACCTTGTCATCTGTGAATCCAGCTACCTTGCCATGATCCGTATGGCATCCAACTACCGCACGCTGTTCAGCCCGCTGATGATCGGTGTGACCGGCAGCGTGGGCAAAACCACCACCAAAGAGTTCTGCTATGCGGTTCTTTCCGCCTTTGGCAACACCTTAAAAACAGAAGGCAACCAGAACAATGAGATCGGCCTGCCCAACACGCTGTTCCGCCTGGAGGATACCACCCAGTATGCTGTGGTGGAAATGGGCATGAGCCACCTGGGCGAGATTGCCCGCCTGGTGCGCGCAGCGCGGCCGTCTGCCGGTATCATTACGATGATCGGCGTTTCCCACCTGGAAAATCTGGGCACGCGGGAGAATATATTGAAGGCAAAGATGGAAATCTGCCAGGGCCTGCCGGACGGCGCCCCGCTGGTGCTGAACGCGGACGATGACCTGCTGCCCACCGCGCAGATCCCCGGCCGCCTGCGCCCGGTGTGGTTCGGCATCCGTTCCAGCTCCGCCGATGTGCGCGCCATCAATATTCATACCGTAGGGGAGGGTACCGGCTTTACCCTGGTGGATAACGTGGACGGTGAAACCTATGAGTTCAGTGTAACCATCCCCACGGCAGGCGTTCATACCGTGTATGATGCCCTTGCTGCTTACACTGCAGCCACCCGCTTGGGGCTGGAGCGTGCCCGCGCCGCCCGTGCGCTGGCCAGCTATCAGACCACCGGTATGCGCCAGAACATTGTGCAGCACGGCGGTGTGACCTTTATTGAGGATTGCTATAACGCCAGCCCGGACAGCATGAAAGCAGCCTTGCAGATTCTGCATGACCGCCAGCCCGGCCCCGGCGGCCGCCGCATTGCCGTGCTGGGCGATATGCTGGAACTTGGCGCTGCCAGTGAACCCGGCCACCGCCAGACCGGCAAATGGGCTGCCGATGCCGCCGACCTGCTGGTGGCTTACGGCCCGTTGAGCGCAGCCATGGCCGAAGCAGCCCGGCAGAAAGGGCTGCAAACCATCCATTGCCAAGCGGCGGAGGAAGTAGTAGAATATCTACGGCAGAACGTCCGCCCCGGCGATGTTGTGCTGGCAAAAGCCAGCCACGCCATGAAGCTGGATGATGTATTAAAGCAGCTTTACGCGGCGCTGCCAAACGCATAATTGCATATTTTGGGGGAATATCACATGGGAATGATCGTTTCTTGGATGCTGGTTGCCGCGGCAATCGGTGCGTTTGCCGTTACGGCACTTTCAGGCTGTTTTGTAATTCCGGCACTGCACAAGCTGCACTTCGGCCAGACCATCCGGGAATCCGGCCCGACCTGGCATAACAAAAAACAGGGCACACCCACCATGGGCGGCCTGTGCTTCATCTTTGGCATTCTGGTGGCCTGCGGCCTGGTGTATGCCGGGTTCTACCGCTATGCACAGGACCTTTTGGGCATTGTGCAGGTGCGCGCCGCCTTGCTGGCGCTGTTCCTGGCGTTTGGTTCCGGCTTTATCGGTTTTCTGGATGACTATATCAAGGTCGTCAAGCACCGCAACCTGGGCCTGCTTGCCTGGCAAAAGCTTATCATGCAGTTCATTGTTACCGGCGGCTTCCTGGTGGGGCTGCACATGCAGGGCCTGCTGACCACCATCATTATGCTGCCCTTTATCGGTGCGGTGGATCTGGGCTGGGTGTATTACCCCATTGCGTTCTTCGGCATCATCTTTTTGGTCAATGCCGTCAACCTGACGGATGGTCTGGACGGCCTGTGCTCCTGTGTGACCTTTGTTTCCATGCTGGGCTACCTGCTGGCTGCCAGCATGCTCAGCTTTTATCATGTGGCCGTTCTGGCGGCGGCAACGGCTGCTGCGGCAGCGGGTTTCCTGGTGTGGAACTTCTACCCGGCCAAAGTGTTCATGGGCGATACCGGCAGCATGTTCCTGGGCGGTATGGTAACGGCCCTTGCCTTTATCATGGGCCGGCCGGAGCTGGTGTTCTTCTTTGGCATTGTGTATATCTGGGACGCCATGACCGTTGTGATCCAGCGCGTTTACTTCAAGCTGACCCACGGCAAGCGCATTTTCCGCATGACACCGATCCACCACGCATTCGAGATGCGCGGCTGGAAAGAAGTCAAGATCGACTTTTTCTTCAGCCTGATCGCCATTATCGGTGTGGTGCTGGGCCTGATGTACGTTTACATGGCATAAAATATTCTTAGGGCAACACCGCACAATTCCCGCCTGACGGCTTAAGCACCGCTCCGGCGGCTGCGGCACGGCATCTGCGTTGCCAAAATGCTCGATAATGTCGGGTTGCGGTACCCGCATCGTGCTTCGGGGGCAAAAGCCCCTCGCACTCTGCGACCGCTGCCCCTGCTTCGGTTCGCTGTTTCCGCCACTGGCGGCGCTCACCTTTGCAGCATCCAGTATTATCTGCGCTTTTGGCTTAGCATCTGCCGCACCTCGCTCGCCGTATCGGCACTTAGAATTATGCGGTATTGCCTTAGCGTTCAGAAAGGGGGCTGTACCGCAAATGACGCTTGCCCAGCTTTTCGATTTGGCCTTTGGCAACATTGGCAGGTTTTTTAAGGAAATCGCGTTCAAAAAAGAGGAACGCGGCAAACTTTCCTATGGCCTTGTCGGCACGCTGATCCTTGTGTTGACTTACGGGCTGATCATGCTGTTCTCCGCCAGTTACTCCACCGGGTATTACCGCTTCAAGGGGGATATTTACCACTTTATCCGCCCGCAGGTAATTCTGGCGGTGGTGGGGCTGGTGCTGATGTATCTGATTTCCAACATCAACTACCGCAGCCTGCGCCACATGAACTGGTACTTATACATTTTAACGCTGCTGCTTTTGGTGTGGGCCCTGTTCAGTGAGCCGTACAACGGCTGTTACCGCTGGGTGTATATGTTTGGCACAACCCTGCAGCCTTCGGAGCTGGCAAAGTTTTCGGCTATTTTGGGGCTTGCCTGCTTTGCGGACCGGTATTATGAAAAGCGGGGAACACTGCTTTACGGCATTGTGCTGCCCGTGCTGCCGCTGCTGCCGGTGCTGGTTCTGCTGTACAAAGAACCCCATAACTCTGCTATCATGCTGATCCTGCTGATTGCGGGCAGTATGATTTTGTGTGGCGGTGTGGGCCGGTTCTGGTGCATCCCGGCGGCAGGAGCGGCTGCGTTTGTGATTTACAAAATGCTGACCGGACAGGATAACTATGTTCAGCAGCGCCTCGGCGCATGGAACGGTGACGAGGGCGATATTTTGTACCAGACCCAGCAGAGCCTGTATTCCATTGCGTCCGGCGGGCTGACCGGCCTGGGCATTGGCAACAGCCGCCAAAAGCACCTCTGGCTGCCGGAAGCCAGCAACGACTTTATCTTTTCCGTTCTGTGCGAAGAGCTGGGCTTTATCGGCGCGGTGATCTGTATGGGCCTTTTTGCCGCACTGATCATTCAGGGCGTTATCATCGCCCTGAACTCGCCGGATTATTTTGGTACGATGCTGGGTATTGGCATTATGTCGCAAATTGCCTGGCAGACCATGATCCACATTGCGGTGGTCACCAATGTGGCCCCAAATACCGGCATCAGCCTGCCGTTTTTTTCCTCCGGTGGTACCAGCTTGCTGATTCTATTGTGTGAGATGGGCATTATACTAAGCATATCGCGGGCGGGCAACGCGCAAAACGCTGCGCGCAGCAAGCGCTCGCATGAAGAACTTGCCCGCCGGATGAACCCGCAGCGCCGCACCCACAAAGCCCTGCACAGCAACTGAGAATTCCCGCATGCCTGCGGAAAGCATTGTTCTCTTTGGTTTCAGATATAAGGCAATACCGCACAATTCCCGCCTTACGGCTTAAGCGCCGCTCCGGCGGCTGCGGCACGGCATCTGCGTTGCCAAAATACTCGATAATACACAAAGTATTATCTGCGCTTTTGGCTTAGCAGCTGCCGCACCTCGCTCGCCGTATCGGCACTTAGAATTATGCGGTATTGCCATAACATAAACGTTCGATTTTACGGAGAAAAGAGGAACCATTATGCGTGTTTTGATTGCTGCCGGCGGCACAGCCGGCCATATCAACCCGGCGCTTGCCATTGCCGGAGCCTTAAAGGCGGCGGACCCCGCGGCCGAAATCCACTTTGCCGGGCGGAAAGAGGGTATGGAGTACGGCCTTGTAACCAAGGCAGGGTACCCGTTCCACCATATTGAGATCAACGGTTTCCAGCGCAAGCCAACCCTGAAGAACGTGGGCCGCAACGTGGTAGCGCTCTACCACCTGGCCCTGTCCGGCCCGCGCACGGCGGCTATCCTGAAAGAGGTCCGGCCCGATCTGGTCATCGGCTGCGGCGGTTATGTCAGCGGCCCGGTGGTGCGCGCCGCCGCCAAAAAGGGCATCAAGACCGCCATCCATGAGCAGAACGCATTCCCCGGTGTGACCAACAAGCTGCTGGCCAAGGATGTGGACGTGGTGTTTGCCGCTTCCGCCGCTGCGGTGGAAAAGCTTGGCGCGCCGGAGAAGACCCTTGTGGTTGGCAACCCTGTCCGCCCAGAAATTTTGAACCGTGACCGCGCCGCCGCCCGTGCTGCTGTGCACGCGGGGGACCGCACCGTGATTTTGAGCTTCGGCGGCTCTTTGGGGGCCCGCCGTATCAACGAGGTTGTGGCAGAGCTGTGCGCGTGGGAGCAGGCAAACGATCTGCCCGTGCTGCACCTGCACGCCACCGGCAGCCGCGGCGTAAAGCTGTTTGAGGACCTGGAAGCCAAGAACCACTTTGCCCCCGGTGCCAACCTTGTGGTAAAAGAATACATTGATAATATGCCGGATCTGCTGGCCGCGGCGGACCTTGTTATTTCCCGCTCCGGTGCGCTGACACTGGCGGAGCTGGAAGCCATGGGCCGCGCGTCCATCCTGATCCCTAGCCCCAATGTGGCCGAAAACCACCAGTATTACAATGCACTGGAGCTGCAAAACGCCGGTGCCGCCATTGTGATTGAAGAAAAAGACCTGACCGGTATCAAGCTGATCGAAACCGTGCATGCCCTGTTGGCAGAGCCCGGCAAACTGACGGCCATGGGCACCGCCGCCAAGACCCTGGGCAACCCCAAGAGCCTGGAACTGATCACCGCAAAGCTGCTGGAACTGGTGAACGGAAAGTAACCTGCCGGAACAAACCGGCAGCAAATAAAAGCTGAAACACAGAAAGGAGGTACACCCCATGGACCGCAATCAGCGCAGCCGAAACCAGAAAAAAAGTGTACCTCCCCGCAAGGGTCAGCCCAGCCATCGCAACACCAAAAGCGCCCCGCCGCAGCGCAGCAGCCGCCCGGCGGGCAGCCAGCAGCGGCCAAAGGGCAGCGGCCAGCGTCCCGCAAAACAGCCCGAACGCCAGCCGCCCAAACAGCAGCAAAAGCGCCCCCGCCCCCAACAGAACCCCCAAAAGCCGGGGTACCGTTCCAGCGCGCCACAGGTGCAGCGCCGCGTTACCCGCGCGGAACAGCTGCGAATCCGCCGCCGCAAGGCCATCATCGGGGTGCTGTGCGTTTTGGCAGTGCTGGTGGTCGGCATTGTGCTTTCTATCAACCTGTTGTTCAAGGTGACGGATTTCCGGGTGGAAAATGCGGACCGCACCACCCCCGCCAATACCGGCATTTATACCGAACAACAGCTGATCGATGCAACCGGCATTCAGGTGGGGGATAACCTGTACGGTTTTTCCACCAAAGAAAAATCTGACCAGCTGTTGGCGCAGATGCCGTACCTGGATGTGGCAGTCGTCACCCGCCAGGCCCCCGGCACCGTGATCATCCGGGTGCAGCCTGCGGTGGAACGCTTTAAGATGGAGTATTCCGGCAGCTGGCTGGTGCTGAGCGAACAGCTGAAAGTGCTGCGTGTGGAGCCGGCAGAGCCGGATAATCTGGTGCAGCTGGATGCCCTGCTGCCAGAGGGCGCGGCCACCACGCCGGGCAGCTTCCTGACACTGGATGCCCCCAGCGAGCCGACCGCCCTGGCAACGGCCATGCCAAGCGGCACCGCAACGCCGGAAAATGCAGACGAAGCCGATACGGCACAGGAGACCCCCAACGAGGTGCTGAACGAACTGCTGGGCGAACTGGACCAGTATGGCCTGCTGGATGGCACCACGGTGCTGACCATGCAGAACATGACCGAGCTGAGCTTTTTGTATCAGGGCCGTGTGTCGGTCCAGCTGGGCACGGCAAACAATCTGGATTACAAGATCCGGTTTGCCGCCTATATCATTCTGGATACCGGTGGCGATGGCCTGGCAAGCAGTGACCGCGGTACGCTGGATGTTTCGGACCAGCAGACGGACGGCACCATTCAGCCGCGCTTTTTGCCGGCGGAAAACCCTGTGGCCACCCCGGAGCCGACCCCGGAACCCCCGGCAGAGGATACCACGGATGCTGCCGCCGATGCAGCGGCAGATGGTGCAGACCTGACTGCCGATGCGCCCCAGGATGATACCCAAAGCCAGGAATAAAAGAACAACCGATCCTGCCGATGCCGTTTCCAAGCGGTGCGGCAGGACTTTTTTATCGCTGCCTGTAACAAAACGGCGGCCGCGGCCACCAATATCATGTAAGGCGCCTGAACAAAGCGAAAGGAGGTGGGCCAAAGCATGAAACTGCCGGAGCTGGAGGAACTGTACCGGCGCTACCGGATGGATCTGTACCGCTACCTCTGCTTTTTGACCCACGACCCTGTGCAGGCGGAAGACCTGTTGAGCGAAACCTTTGTGCGGGTCATCAAGCGGCTGCCCACTTTCCGTGGAGAGTGCGAGGTAAAAACCTGGCTGTTTGGCATTGCACGCAATATCTGGCTGGAAAGCCTGCGCAGGCGGCACCAGTCCGTCAGCCTGGACGATTTGATGGAACGCTACATAACCGATGATGCCCTGACCGAAACCACCGCCGCCCGCCAAAAGCTGCGCCGCGTGCAGGCTTTGCTGCAGCAAAAGGACGAGCGCACCCGCAGCGTGGTATACCTGCGGGCGCAGGGGTATTCGTACCAGGAAATTGCCCAAAAACTGCAAATAACCGAAGCATCCGCGCGGGTGGTGGAGCACCGTACCCGCGCCTGGCTGAAAGCAACCCTGCAAAAGGAGGGATACGACGAATGACGCAAGAAAAAGAAACAAACCGGCAAGCAGAACAGGGAAAAGCAGAAACCGAAATTCCCTGCGCGGTCTGCCGGGATTTGATCCCGCTGGTGCAGGATGGCGTTGCCAGCCCGGAAAGTGAAGCGCTGGTAAAAGCCCACCTGCAAACCTGCCCGGAATGCCGCACCCTGTGGCAGGCGGGCGGCGGGCAGGCCCTGCCACAAAGCCTGCCCGCACCCGATGATGCCCGCCTGCTGCAAAAGATCCGCCACAAATACAATACCGGCCTGCTGATGTTTGCAGCGCTGGGCATGGGCTTTGGGGTGCTGACAAGTTACGGCGAACATTCCAACTGGATCATCCTGATTTTCCCGTTTGTGTGTGCTGCGGCCGTGTATCAGGACCCCCAGATGTGGAAGCTGCTGATGGCAGTGGGGGAGGGCATTGCCCTTTGCGCGCTGCTGCGGACCTTCGTGCGTTATTGGCAGTATGGGGCCACCCTGATGGAGTACCCGGTCACCCTAATTGTGTACAGCGTTTTTATGCTGGGGCTGTGCGGCGTTGGCTGCCTGATTGGCTGGCTGCTGAACTATGCCAGCGGGAAAGGAGAGAAAAAACATGAAAGTGAAAAGTAAGCGGAAGATGGCAGGCATTCTGGCGGCGGTGCTGATTGCTTTGGTGCTGCTGGCCTTTGACTGCATCAACGGCGACCCCATCAGCGAGCGCTGGGCCATGCACCGGGCCATACAGTTTGCGGAAAAACTTTACCCGGACCAGACTTTTACGGCAGAAAACGCAGGTTCGATGCGGGGATTCTGCTATACAGTCGGCGTGCAATCCCAGCAAAGCCGGGATACCCGGTTCTATGTGGAAACAAGTTTCTGGCTCTTTACCAGCGATACCCATACCGTTGACCACACCCAGTATGTGGATGCCCGGCTCAACACTGCATGGCGCATGAACGAGGAAGCGCGGGCTGACCTGGCACCGGCCCTGGTCGATGCCCTGCCGGAATACGATATTCCCTACGATGAAAAGCAGCAATGCGTGATGGTGATTCTGCCGTATGAATCAGGGAAAAATATCTCTGATCTGGGCATGGAATACCAGCAGTGGCTGCCATTGGATGCCCCGTTTGAAAAAGACATCTTGCAGCATATACCGGCCAAGCTGGCGGTCACGATTCAAACCACATCGCAGCCCCAGCACGCAGATTTACAGCCCGCCTTGCAAAAAATAAAAGCCGCCTGCGAAGCAAACGGCTACAATTTTGCCACCTATAATGTGACCATGATCCAGCGGGATATCCCCTATGAGACCGCTCTTGCCCAATGCATAGAATCCGGCGATGTGGCGGCGGGGGAGATTTGAAGCATGATAATAAAGCCATCATTTACGGTGCGGTAGGGCGGGATGCCTTCATCCCGCCGTGGAGAAACTTTGCCGATTGCGGCAAACGCCGCAAATAATTTGTACGGGACGATGCTCGTCATCGTCCCGTGAACGGGCCGAGCCGAATCATTTACCCCCACATAGGGAACGGTCTTGATCGTTCCGAAGACCATAAATTAGATGTATGATGGAATATAATCCCCCTAAAACTCAAAAAGGCTGCTCCTTCAACCGAAGAAGCAGCCTTTCGCTTATTCATCCAATCATGATGCTATCGTAATCTTATAATTCCTCAAGCCCAAATAAATCAAACATTCAGCTCCACATGCTGGCCAAGATCCTCTTTGTTGGCGTCCAGCACGGGACGGATAACTTCGGCCAGGAACTCTTCCACCTGCTGCGGGGCGCGGCCGGTGAAATCTTCGGGGCTCAGCTCGGCCTCGATCTCCTCGCGGGTCAGACCGAATGCAGGGTCAGCTTCCACGCGGGCAATCATATCATTGGGCTTGCCCTCCTGCTTGACCACAGCGGCAGCGGCCACGGCATGCTCGCGCAGGCGCTCGTGCAGCTCCTGGCGGTCGCCGCCTTTCTTGACGGCTTTCATCATGATGTTCTCGCTGGCCATGAACGGCAGCTCAGCCATCACGCGGCTGCGGACGACCTTGGGGTAAACCACCAGCCCGTCCGAAACATTCAGCAGAATGTTCAGGATGGCATCAGCGGCCAAAAAGCCCTCAGCCATGGCGATGCGCTTGTTGGCGGAATCGTCCAGCGTGCGCTCAAACCACTGGGTGCCGGCGGTGATGGCGGGGTTCAGCACATCCACCATCAGGTAGCGGGAAAGCGCGCAGATGCGTTCGCAGCGCATGGGGTTGCGCTTGTACGGCATGGCGGAAGAACCGATCTGGTTCTTTTCAAACGGCTCCTCCATCTCCTTAAAGTTGGCCAGCAGGCGGATGTCGGTGGCCATCTTCATGGCGCTCTGGGCAAGACCGGCAATGGCGGAAAGCACATTGTAGTCCACCTTGCGGCTGTAGGTCTGGCCGCAGACGGGCACAACCTTGTCAAAGCCCATCTGGGCGCACACATCAGCTTCCACTGCCTTGACCTTGGCAGAATCGCCGTTGAACAGCTCAATAAAGCTGGCCTGGGTGCCGGTGGTACCCTTAACGCCGCGCAGGGCCAGCTGGCTGATCTGGTGGTCAATTTCCTGCAGGTCCATGTAGAACTCGTTCATCCATAGGGTAGCGCGCTTGCCAACGGTGGTCAGCTGGGCGGGCTGGCAGTGGGTGTAAGCCAGGCAGGGCATATCCTTGTACTGCTCGGCAAAATCGGCCAGGTTGGCCAGCACGCCGATCAGCTTTTTGCGCACCAGCTGCAGGCCTTCGCGCATGATGATAACATCGGTATTATCGCCAACATAGCAGCTGGTAGCACCCAGGTGGATGATACCCTTTGCCTTGGGGCACTGCAGGCCGTAAGCGTAAACATGGCTCATGACATCGTGGCGCACCAGCTTTTCGCGGGCAGTGGCTTCCTCGTAATTGATGTCATCCTTGTGGGCTTCCAGCTCGGCAATCTGTTCATCGGTAATGTCCAGGCCCTGCTTCTGCTCAGCCTTGGCCAGCGCAATCCACAGCCTGCGCCAGGTGCGGAACTTGTTATCGTCCGAGAAAGTATACTGCATCTCATCGGAAGCATAACGGGTGGAAAACGGAGAAATATAACGATCATGTGCCATTGGTCGGGTTTCCTTTCTTACAGCATGTCTTACAGTTTGAAGTAGTTCACGCCGCCTTCAAAAATCGGCTGGTACTTGTCGCCGGTAACGTTTTTGTACAGGCTGTCGCCGCTGCGCTCAGAATGGCCCATCTTGCCGAACACGCGGCCGTCCGGGCTGGTAATGCCCTCAATGGCCAGCACAGACCCATTGGGGTTGTAGCGCATATCCATGGTGGGCACGCAGTTCAGGTCAACATACTGGGTGGCAACCTGGCCGTTGTTGATCAGCTGCTGCAACAGGCCGTCATTGCAGACAAAGCGGCCTTCACCGTGGCTGATGGCGATCAGGTGTTCATCATCCACATTGCATTCGCTCAGCCAGGGACTCTTGTTGGAAGCTACGCGGGTGCGCACCAGCATGCTCTGGTGGCGGTGGATGGTGTTAAAGGTTAGGGTCGGGTCGTTCTCGGTAATCGGGCGGATCTCGCCATAAGGCACAAGGCCCAGCTTAATCAATGCCTGGAAGCCGTTGCAGATGCCGAGTGCCAGGCCGTCACGCTGGTTCAGCAGACGGTTGACGGCATCGGCCACAGCGGGGTTGCGGAAGAACGCCGCGATGAACTTGGCGGAGCCGTCCGGCTCATCGCCGCCGGAAAAACCGCCCGGCAGCATCAGAATCTGGCTCTGGTCAATCTCTTTCACCAGGGCTTCGCAGCTGGCGGCAACATCGGCGGGGGTCAGGTTCTTCAACACCAGAATGTGCGGGTCGCCACCGGCGCGGCGGAATGCGCGTGCAGTGTCGTATTCGCAGTTGGTGCCGGGGAACACAGGGATGATAACGCGCGGGGTGGCCAGGCGCACAGCCGGGGCAACGCGCTGGAAGCAGTTGACCTTGTATTCCAGGGATTTAACTTCCTCGCCAGCCTTGAGGTAGGGGAAGACAGGCTGCAGCTTTGCTTCCCATACATCCTGCAGGTGCTGCAGGTCGATGTTTTCGCCGTTGACGTTGATGACGTAATCCACGGTGGTGGAACCGAGGAATTCACCGGCAGAAGCATCCAGAAGCTCCAGAATAACTGCGCCATAGCAGGGCTTGAACAGGTCGTCCAGGTTGATATCGCGGCTCAGGGACAGGCCTACGTGGTTGCCGACGCACATCTTGAACAGTGCTTCGGCAATGCCGCCGTAACCCGGCGTTGCTGCGGCCAGCACCTTGCCTTCGTCGATCATCTGCTCCACGATCTTGTAGATGGAAAGCAGGCTGCCGATCTCCGGCATGCCGTCCTTGTACTGCGGCTTCAGGATGACAACAGAGCTGTTGGCTTTCTTGAACTCAGGGCTCATGACGTTGGCGGTGTTGCCAATGGCGGTGGCAAAGCTGACCAGCGTGGGGGGAACATCCAGGCCTTCAAAGCTGCCGGACATACTGTCCTTGCCGCCGATGGAAGCAATACCAAGGCCCATCTGGGCATCCAGCGCGCCAAGCAGGGCGGCCAGCGGCTTGCCCCAGCGTTCGGGGGCAGTGTTCAGGTGCTCAAAATATTCCTGGAAAGTCAGGTACATATCCTTGTGGCGGAAACCGGCGCAAACCAGTTTGGTCACGCTTTCCACAACGGCCATGTAAGCGCCGCGGTAGGGGTCCGCTTCAGTCAGATAGGGGTTAAAGCCCCAGGCCATGCCGGAGCAGGTGGTGGTTTCGCCATCCACCGGCAGTTTGGCAGCCATGGCCATGGTGGGGGTCAGCTGGTATTTACCGCCGTAAGGCATCAGCACGGTGGAAGCGCCGATGGTGGAGTCAAACCGCTCGCCCAGGCCTTTCTGGCTGCAAACATTCAGGTCGCCAACCAGGTTTTCCAGCTTTTCGGCAAAGGTGGAACCGGCCCACTGGGGCTGCCATACCGTGCCGGGCAGAACATGCACATCGGCATGGCGCTCGGCACCGTTGGAGTTCAGGAACTCGCGGGAAAGGTCCACGATGGCAACGCCGTTCCAGTTCTCGCGCATCCGCTTTTCCTCGGTAACGGTAGCAACCACGGTGGCTTCCAGGTTTTCCTCATTGGCAAGGGCAATGAACTTTTCGGCATCCTCAGCGGCAACGGCAACAGCCATGCGCTCCTGGCTTTCGCTGATAGCCAGCTCGGTGCCGTCCAGGCCCTCGTACTTCTTGGTAACTTTGTTCAGGTCAATGTTCAGGCCGTCGGCCAGCTCGCCGATGGCAACGGAAACGCCGCCTGCGCCAAAGTCGTTGCAGCGCTTGATCATGCAACAGGCGTCCTCGCGGCGGAACAGGCGCTGCAGCTTACGCTCAATGGGGGCGTTGCCCTTCTGCACCTCGGCACCGCAGGTTTCCAGGCTGGTCAGCTTGTGGGCCTTGCTGGAGCCGGTAGCGCCGCCAATGCCGTCACGGCCGGTGCGGCCGCCCAGCAGGATGATCACATCGCCGGGCTGGGGCTCTTCGCGGCGGACATGGCTGGCCGGGGTAGCACCCACAACAGCGCCGATCTCCATACGCTTTGCCACATAGCCGGGGTGGTACAGTTCAGCAACCTGGCCGGTGGCAAGGCCGATCTGGTTGCCATAGCTGGAATAACCGGCAGCAGCAGTGGTAACCAGCTTGCGCTGGGGCAGCTTGCCGGGCATGGTTTCGGCAACCGGCTTGAGCGGGTCGCCTGCGCCGGTCACGCGCATGGCCTGGTAAACATAGCTGCGGCCGGACAGCGGGTCACGGATGGCACCGCCGATGCAGGTAGCAGCGCCGCCGAACGGCTCAATCTCGGTGGGGTGGTTGTGGGTCTCGTTCTTGAAGAGGAACAGCCAATCCTGCAATTCGCCGTCCACATCGCACTTGATTTTGACGGTGCAGGCATTGATCTCTTCGCTCTCGTCCAGGTTCTGCAGGATGCCGCGCTGTTTCAGGGCCTTGGCGCCGATGGTGGCCAGGTCCATCAGGGTGCGGTTCTTTTTATCGCGGCCGGTCTCGGCACGCAGGGCCATGTAACGGTCAAATGCAGCCTGCACAACTTCGTCGTCAATCTTGACATCGTTCAGGATGGTGCCGAAGGTGGTGTGACGGCAGTGGTCAGACCAGTAGGTATCGATCAGGCGGATTTCGGTAATGGTCGGGTCGCGCTGTTCAGATTTGAAGTAGTTCTGGCAGAACACAATGTCGGCGTGGTCCATGGCCAGGCCCTTTTCATTGCGGAAATTCTCCAACGCAGCGTCATCCAAAGCGCAGAAGCCGTTCAGGGTTTCCACAGCGGTGGGCACGGCAAATTCCATTTTCAGGGTATCGCGGGTGTCCAGGCTGGCCTCGCGGGCTTCCACCGGGTTGATGACGTACTTCTTGATGGCTTCCAGATCCTCTGCGCTCAGCTCGCCATCCAGCAGGTAGATGCGGGCACTGCGCACAGACGGACGCTCGCCCTGGCTCAGCAGCTGGATACACTCGGAAGCAGAATCTGCACGCTGGTCAAACTGGCCGGGCAGATACTCCACAGCAAACACCGTCTTGGCGGTGGGCAGCTCGGTATAGGTCACATCGACTGGCGGTTCGCTGAACACGGTGGGGATGGCTTTCTCAAACAGGTCGCGGTCAATGCCTTCCACATCATAGCGGTTCAACAGGCGCAGAGCTTTCAGGCCCTTAATGCCAACCAGCTCAACCAGTTCATGCTTCAGGCCCTGGGCTTCGCCGTCAAAGCCGGGCTTTTTTTCTACATAAATGCGGTAAACCATTCTTGTTTAACCCTCCTGTGCTTTCATTGCCGCAAGGGCACGGGCACCAATATCACTGCGGCGGTGCAGTTTGTCAAAATGGATGCAGTCAGCAGCGGCGTAAGCCTTTTTCAGGGCTTCGGGCAGGGTGGCGGCGGTTGCCGTTACACCCAGCACGCGGCCGCCGTTGGTAACCAGCTTGCCATCCTTGATGGCGGTACCGGCATGGTACACGGTCACATCGGCAGCACCGGGCACCTGGCCATTCTCCAGGCCGGTGATCTCCTTGCCCTTTTCATAGGCAACGGGGTATCCGCCGGAAGCCAGCACCACACAGGCGGCAGCGCCATCGCTGAACTTGACCTCGGTCTTGTCCAGCGTGCCGTTGGTGCAGGCCTGCATCACGGTCAGCAGGTCGCTTTCCAGCAGGGGCAGTACTACCTGGGTTTCGGGGTCGCCAAAGCGGCAGTTGTATTCAATCACCTTGGGGCCGTCTGGGGTCAGCATCAGGCCAAAGTACAGGCAGCCCTTAAAGGGGCAACCCTCTGCCTGCATGGCGGCAACCGTAGGCAGTAAAATCTTCTCCATGCACTCGGCGGCAATGGCGGGGGTGTAGCAGGGGTTGGGGGCAACGGTGCCCATGCCGCCGGTGTTCAGGCCCTCGTCATGGTCCAAAGCGCGCTTGTGGTCCATGCTGGAAACCATCGGCTTGACGGTTTTGCCATCACAGAAGGACAGCACGCTGACTTCCGGCCCGGTCAAAAATTCTTCCACCACAACATGGTTGCCGGAAGCGCCGAACTTTTTGTCCAGCATGATTTCCTTTACGCCATCAGCGGCTTCCTGCTCATTCTGGCAGATCAGCACGCCTTTGCCCAGCGCCAGGCCATCCGCCTTGATAACAACCGGGTACTTGCCCTTGCTGCGGATGTAATCCATCACCTTGGCGGGGTCGTCAAAGGTTTCATAGCCGGCGGTGGGAATGCCGTATTTTTTCATCAGGTCCTTGCTGAACACCTTGCTGGCTTCAATGCGGGCGGCAGCGGCATCCGGGCCAAAAGCAGGGATGCCCACCTTGGCCAAAGCATCCACCATGCCAAGGGCAAGGGGATCGTCCTGTGCAACAACAACATAATCAAAGGCTTCTGCCTTGGCAAAGGCGACCATGGCGTCTACATCCGTTGCAGAGATGTTTTTGCAGGTGGCATCGTAACCAATGCCGCCGTTGCCAGGGGCACACCAGATATCGCCGCAGTCGGGGCTTTTTTTCAGCGCGCGGATAATGGCGTGTTCACGCCCGCCGCCGCCAACAACCAGAATTTTCATGGCAAACTCCTTGTTGTAATAAATAAGAAAGAATAAATAATAAAGAATAATGAAGGTGTGCCGCATGCGGCACGGTTTTGGATATTAGAACTCTAATATTTTATAAGCGGTGCGCAGCGCCGCGGTCCACCTTCATTTTTAATTATTTTTTATTAACTATTCTTTTCCCAATTTTTTTTACGAAAAAATTGGGAACTTAGTGGTGGAACAGCCGGATACCACAGAACGCCATGGCAATGCCGTACTTGTTGCAGGTGGCAATAACCTGATCATCGCGGATGGAGCCGCCCGGCTGCACAATGGCGGTCACACCGCTGCGGCGGGCGCGCTCAATGTTGTCCCCAAAGGGGAAGAATGCATCACTGCCCAGGGCAACATTCGTTACCTTGCTCAGCCAGGCTTTCTTTTCCTCGGCAGTCAACGGAGCAGGCTGCACAGTAAAGGTTTCGGCCCAAACGTCATCCCCAATCACATCCTCCGGGGTATCGCCGATGTAAACATCAATCGCGTTATCGCGGTTGGGCTTGGAGATATCCTCGCGGAACGGCAGGTCCAGAACCTTGGGCATATGGCGCAGCTGCCAGTTGTCGGCTTTCTGGCCTGCCAGGCGGGTGCAGTGGATGCGGCTTTGCTGGCCTGCGCCCACACCGATGGTCTGGCCGTCCTGCACATAGCAGACGGAGTTGGACTGGGTGTATTTCAGCACGATCAGGCTCATGATCAGATCACGCTTCTGGGCATCGGTCACCGTCTTGTTCTCGGTTACAAAGTTTTGCAGCATGGTATCCACGCTGATCTCCAGATCCTGGCGGCCCTGCTCAAAGGTGACACCGAATACGGTGCGGCGCTCCAGCGGAGCGGGGATATAATCCGGATCAATGGCAACGATGTTGTAGTTGCCTTTCTTTTTGGATTTCAGCACTTCCAGGGCGTCGGCGTCATAGCCGGGGGCAATGATGCCGTCCGAAACTTCGTGCTGGATCAGCTTTGCGGTGGCAAGGTCGCACACATCAGACAGGGCGATCCAGTCACCAAAGCTGGACATGCGGTCCGCACCGCGGGCGCGGGCATAAGCGCAGGCCAGGGGAGAAAGCTCAGCCTCTGCACTAATATGATACATCTTTCTCAGCGTTTCGTCCAGTGGCAGGCCAATGGCGGCACCGGCGGGGGAAACATGCTTAAAGCTGGCAGCAGCAGGCTGGCCCAGAGCTTTTTTCAGGTCGCGCACCAGCTGGTAGCTGTTGAACGCATCCAGAAAGTTGATGTAGCCCGGCTTGCCATTCAAAATGGTAACGGGAAGATCAGAACCGTCTGCCATAAAAATGCGGGCAGGCTTCTGGTTGGGGTTGGTGCCGTATTTCAGCTGGAATTCGTTCATAAGTTCAGCCCTCCACCGTGTTGTATTTGTTCAGGATCACATCTTCATAATCGCCGGTTTCCAGCGTGACGGCACGCACAAACAGGCTGACCTTATTATCTTCGTTCAGGGCTTCCCACAACTTTCCGGCAAATTCGTCGGCATCGTTCTGGTCCAGTGTCACGCGCAGCGGCTCACCGGCAAAGCTGGGGATGGGGGAGCCGTTTTTCTGGTAGGTGGTAATCAGCTGGCCTTCGCCTGCAACGGGCTGCGGATAGTCAAAGGTCTGGCGCTGCACGCTGGCGGGGTTGCCATCGCAGCTTTTCAGGATGCTCAGCTTGTAGCCGCCGCGACGCATATCCACAACGCCGGAAATGCGGGGGGTAAAGTTGGGGGCATCGTCCTCAAAAGTGCGGGTGGCAAGGGCTGCTTCAAAGCCGTAACCAGGGAACAGGTTATCCCGCATGTAGCGGTAAATGGTATCCGTCTGGTCACCGTTGGTCACAATAGTGGTATCGTTCAGGGTCAGAACCGGGTTATAGATGATCAGGTGGGGATCTTCCAGCTTGGCGGGGTCTGCGGCTACCGTGCGGATGCCGCCGGGGATGGCGTCAAACACGCGGTTGCGGCTGTTGGCGCTGCGGCCCATAATCCAGTAAGCAATCATGGCCTTGGTGCCGTCCGGCGAACGGCCGATGCAGATGCCGCGGCCGGGATATTCGTTACCGGCCAGATAAGTATAAAGATTCTTTTTCATGCGGGAATCCTCCTTGTTCGGTCAGGCTTCGCCATTGCACACCATGGCAATGGCCTGGGGCAGCAACTTCCATTCAGCTTCCACCATCACGCGCTTCTGCAGCACTTCGGGGGTATCGCCGGGCTGCACTTCCACGGCTTTTTGCAGCAGGATGGGCCCGCCGTCACACACTTCGTTGACAAAGTGGACGGTAGCGCCGGTCACTTTCACGCCGCGCTTCAGCGCTTCCTCATGCACTTTCAGGCCATAGTAGCCGGGGCCGCAAAAGCTGGGAATCAGGCTGGGGTGGATGTTCAGGATGCGGTTGGGGTAAGCGGCAATCACGCTGGGGCCCAGCACGCTCAAAAATCCTGCCAGAACCACCAGCTCAATGCCATGGTCTTTCAGCACACTCAGCAGGGCAGCGTCAAACTCCTCGCTGGTGGCGTAATCCTTGCGGCGCACCACGGCGGTTTCCACGCCGAAGTTTGCAGCGCGTTCCAACGCATACGCACCAGGTTTGCTGGCAACCACCAGGGTAACCTTACCGTTGGGGTTCTCCCCGCGGCGTTCGCTTTCCAGGATGGCCTGCAGGTTGGTGCCGCCGCCGGAAACCAGCACAGCAATCTTCATCATACCAGCTGCACCCCGCTGCCTTCGCCAATCACACCAAGGCGGTAAGCATCCTCGCCGTTGGCTTTCAGGATCTCAATGGCCTTGTCGGCATCCTCGGCAGCCACGGTCAAAATCATACCAACGCCCATGTTGAAGGTGTTGAACATATCGCGCTCCGGAATGTTGCCCTCTTTAGCCAGCACATCAAACAGCACGGGGGTGCGCACATCGCTCTTCTTGATCACAGCGCAGCAGCCGGCTTTCAGGCTGCGGGGAATGTTCTCGTAAAAGCCGCCGCCGGTAATGTGGGAAACGCCCTTGACGGTAACTTCCTTCATCACGGCCAGCACAGGCTTGACATAAATCTTGGTGGGGGCCAGCAGGGCTTCGCCCAGGGTCTTGTCCATGCCGTCAAAGGTCTTTTTCAGCACATCGGGGTTGTTCTCCAGGTCAAAGATCTTGCGCACCAGGGAGAACCCGTTGGAGTGTACGCCGGTGGAAGGCAGGGCGATGATCACATCGCCGGGCTGCATGGTGGAGTTGTCCAGGATCTTGCTCTTGTCCACAGCGCCAACGGTAAAGCCGGCCAGGTCGTACTCGTCCTCCGGGTAAAAACCGGGCATCTCGGCGGTCTCACCGCCAACCAGGGCACAGCCAGCCTGCACGCAGCCTTCGGCTACACCGGCAACCAGCTCGGCAATGCGCTCCGGCACGTTTTTGCCGCAGGCGATGTAATCCAGGAACACCAGAGGCTTGGCACCGGCGCAGATGACATCGTTCACGCACATGGCAACGCAATCAATGCCAACGGTGTCATGTTTGTTCATGTACTGGGCAATGCGCAGCTTGGTACCAACGCCGTCCGTGCCGGAAATCAGCACGGGGTGGGGCATATCGGTGCAGTCCAGCTCAAACAGGCCGCCAAAGCCGCCCAGGCCGCCAATGCAGTGCTCGTTCATGGTGCGGGCAACGTGCTGCTTCATCAGGTCAACTGCCTTGTAACCGGCGGTAATATCCACACCAGCGGCAGCGTAGCTTGCAGAATAGCTTTTTTCCATTATGTTTCTCTCCTTATCAGCTTACAGGCGTTTTTTGGTCTGGGACTGGCTCAGGGGTTTATCGTATACAATGTCCATCGTCTCGTTGGGGGCGGGCACCGGGTAATGGCCGGTAAAGCAGCCGGCGCAGAACCCGCACTTGCTGTGGATGGCCAGCTGGGTCACATGTTCAATGCTCAGGTAGCCCAGGGAATCGGCCCCCACGATCTGGCGGATCTCCTCCACCGTATGGCCGGTGGCAATCAGGTCTTTTTCGTCCGGGATGTCGGTGCCGAAATAGCAGGGGTGGGCAAACGGCGGGGCCGAAATGCGGTAGTGTACTTCCTTGGCACCGGCGTCGCGCAGCAGCTTGATGGTGCGGGCGCTGGTGGTGCCGCGCACGATGGAGTCATCCACAAGCACAACGCGCTTGCCCGCAACGGTGGAGGAAATTGCGTTCAATTTGATGCGCACACTGCTTTCACGCTGGGCCTGGGAGCCCTGGATGAAGGTGCGGCCCACATATTTGTTTTTAATAAAGCCCACGCCATAGGGAATACCGCTTTCCTGCGCATAGCCAAGGGCGGCATCCAGGCCGGAATCCGGCGCACCGATGACGACATCGGCTTCCACCGGATGCTCCTGTGCCAGAAAGCGCCCGGCCTGCAGGCGGGCGTCATGCACGCAGGTGCCCTCGATGATGGAATCGGGGCGGGCAAAATAAATGTACTCAAACACGCACATCGTGTGCGGCGCGGTGCCGCAGTGGGTGCGGATGGTGCGCAGGCCGGTGTAGTCTGCCACCACGATCTCGCCGGGCAGTACATCGCGCACAAAGCGGGCGCCTACAGCATCCAGCGCACAGGATTCCGAAGCAAAAGCCCAGCCGGAGCCATCCGGCAGCTGGCCAATGCAGAGAGGGCGGAAGCCATTAGGATCGCGCGCGGCGATCAGTTTGGTGTGGGTCATAATGACCAGGCTGTAAGCACCCACGATCTGCTCCATCGTGCGGCAGACAGCTGTTTCAATATCCGGGCTGATCAGGCGGTTCTGGGTCAGCAGATAGCCGATGACCTCGGTGTCCGAAGTGCCGTGGAAGATCGAACCGTTCATTTCCAGCTTGTGGCGCAGCTGGGGGGCATTGGTCAGGTTGCCGTTGTGGCAGATGGCCATAGTGCCCTTGCAGTGGTGCAGAACCATGGGCTGGGCGTTGGCGCGGGTGCGCTGGCCGCTGGTGGCATAGCGCACATGGCCGGTGGCCATCTTGGCATCCTGCGGCAGGTCAGCCAGCACGCGCGGGGTAAATACCTCGCTGACCAGGCCAAGATCGCGGTAGCCGGTCAGCACACCGTCCACGTTCAGGGCAATGCCGCAGCTTTCCTGGCCGCGGTGCTGCAGGGCATACAACGCGCTGTACACGGCGCTGACCATGTTGGTTTTGCCGGTGGAATCATAGATACCGAACACGCCGCATTCTTCATGCAGGGCTTCGGCGGGACAAAGCTCCTTCATTCAGTTCTCCGTTTCCTGTTTCAAACGATGGCAGGGTGCACCGGAAGAGCGAACGGCGGTTCCAGTACACCCTGAACATTGGCTGGACTAAGATTGGTTCAATCAGCCCAGCAGGCGCTTCATAACTTCCTGGTAGGCATCGGCCTCACCGCCAAGGCTGCGGCGGAACAGGTCTTTATCCAGGTGGGCACCGGTGGTGGCATCCCAGAAGCGGCAGGTATCCGGGCTGATCTCGTCAGCCAGAATGATGGTGCCGTCAGACAGGCGGCCAAACTCCAGTTTGAAGTCAATCAGGCGGATGTTGGCATCCAGCATGATCTTCTTCAGCACTTCGTTGACCTTGAAGGCGTACTTGGCAATGGTGTCCAGCTCTTCCTGGGTGGCAAGGTCAAGGGCCAAGGCGTAATAATGGTTGATGAACGGGTCATGCAGGTCGTCGTTCTTGTAGCTGTACTCCAGGATGGGGGTCTTGAACACCTTGCCCTCGGGCACGCCCATGCGCAGGCTGAAGTGGCCGGCGGCGACATTGCGGATGATGACTTCCAGAGGAACGATCTGAACCTTCTTGACCAGGGTATCGCGGTCGTTCAGCTCCTCAACATAATGGGTGGGGATGCCTTCTTTTTCCAGCTTCTGCATCAGAGCGTTGGACAGCTTGTTGTTGACAATGCCCTTATCGCGGATGGTGCCCTTCTTTTCGCCGTCGCCGGCGGTGGCATCGTCCTTGTAATGAACCATAACGATTTCGGGGTCAGAAGTTGCGAATACCTGCTTAGCTTTGCCTTCGTACATCTGTTCTTTAATTTCAACGTTCATTGTAATGCGCTCCTTTATATTCTTTCATGAATTGATTTATGGAATCCTTTTTATAAAAAGGGATAAAACAACAGCAAATAAACCGGGATTTGAAGTTACATAGCTGCGGCTTCGGCAGCGATGGCGGCGTCCTTTTTGGCAATGGCGGCGGCGGTGTCGGCACGGAACTGATCCAGCTTAGCGGCAAGCTCATCATCGGCAACAGCCAGGATGGCAACGGCCAGGTAAGCGGCGTTCTTGGCACCGTTCAGGGCAACCGTGGCAACCGGGAAGCCGGAAGGCATCTGCACGGTAGCAAGCAGAGCATCCAGACCGTCCATGGCACCGCCCTTCATCGGGATGCCGACCACCGGCAAAGTGGTGTTGGCGGCAAAGGCACCAGCCAGGTGGGCCGCCATACCGGCAGCGCACAGGATAACACCATAACCATTGGCTCGGGCAGATTTGGCAAAGGCAGCGGCGGCTTCCGGCGTACGGTGGGCGGAAAGAATGTGCGCCTCAAACGGTACATCGAAATCTTTCAGCACCCCGCAGGCACTTTTTACAACCGGCCAGTCACTGTCAGAACCCATGATGATGGCAACCTTTTTACGGTTCGGCATGTTACAGATCCTCCTTCAAAAAATAAGAGCGCGGTGTACACGGGTACACTGCGCTTATACAAGGCTATTATGCTTATAATACACCGCATGAAGAACACAGCTGCGCAAACCGACCGGGAATGGTCCGAAAAGATTCGTGTAATGCACAAAGTCGCCCTCCATCCTTTAATGTATGGCTGGATCCCCCGGCGGGCTGTGTACAGAATAACACACAAAACACCCGTACGGAAAATCTCTGTAATTAAAGTGTAAAGCGTGCAGCGCAAAAAAGCAAGAGCCAAAACTTTTTTTGGCGCACTTCCTATTGTGTTTAAAATAAGATAGGGCTTTTTGTCAAAGTTGATGGAGAAAAACGGGGTGAAGTATGACTTTTTTGATAAGGATTTTTGTGCTATAATAACCATACCAGAAAATACTGCCATAAGGCAGGATGGGAAAGGGGTATCGCAATGAAATTGTTCCACACAGCCCTTGTGCTTGGCAAGGGGGGCTTTGGCACACAGCTGGGAGAAATGCTGGCGGAAGCCGGCGGCTATTCCCGTATTTTGTACCTGGATGACCAGGCACCGGACGCTGCGGGCAAACTGGCAGATTACCTGGATCCCACCATCAGGGAACGCTGCACCGCGGCTTTTGTGGGCCTTGGCAACAATGAGCTGCGGCTGCAATGGCTGCAAAAGCTGGTGGCTGCGGGCTACCAGACACCGGTGTTTGAACACCCGGCGGCAGAAGTATGCAGCAGCGCAGCCCTGGGGGCAGGGACCGTGGTGCTGCCATTTGCCTTTGTGGGCGCAGGAACCAAAGTGGGGGCAGGGTGCATCATCAATGCCGGTGCCATTGTGGACCATAACGCCGTGCTGGAAGACGGTGTGCATGCCGCCCCCCGTGCAACCATCAAAGCCGGGGCAACCGTGGAGCGCTGCATGAAAGTGGACAGCGGCGAAATTATCCGCAGCCCATGGGAAAAATAATGCAGCTGCCGGAGCGGTGCTTAAGCTGCAAGGCGGGAATTGTGCGGTGTTGCCTTAATAATAAACGAACGTAAAAACCAGCCGCCTGCCGTGCAAATGCACAAAGCAGGCGGCTGGTTTTATAAGTCGTAAGCAAAAGGCGAAAATCAAGCAGGGAACAACCTGCCAAAAAAAGCAAAGCGCTTACCCGACGTTTTCAACATTCTCCTCACCATCCACCGGCAGGGTGGTGCGCGGGGTCGCGCTGAGGGGGTCGGGCAGGGTGTTGTTTTCAACATCCTGCAACACCTGCGGCACACCGGGGAAGAACTTGGCGATGCCGCAGCCCTTGCAGTGCAGGCCATCGAAAAAGTCGGTCTCATCCAACCCCTTAATGCAGGTGGGGTCATAACTGCCGTACAGCGGAATATTGTAGTCATGCGCATACTGGCGGATCCAGTTTTCGGTTTCAAAAAAGCCCTGGTGCTGGTCGGTCTCCGTCAGCAGAAAGTCATACAGGTACGGGTGCCAGGGGGAGAGGGCCAAAATCACCGTGGTGCCCTGGTTTCGCGCATACTGGATAAACTTGTCAAACGCTTCTTCCTGCTTGGGGGAAAGCGAGTCGAACCCTTCCATATGTACGCTGTTGAACGTGGGGCAGGCTTCGGCGGCAAGGGCGCGCACCTGGTCGGGGTTGGCATCCCGGAATGCGGGGTCATACAGCACACTGCCGTCAGAGCGCTTGATGGTGGTGGGCTGCTCGTAAGGGTCGCCGTCCACCGGGTTAAAGTCAATGGGGTTGCCATCGTCATCCGTCACAACGCTCTGGCCGCGGTTTTTTAAGTAATAGTCTACATTGCCCTGAAAATAAGCCGGTTCCACCAGCGCTTTCCACAGCGCCACGCGGTCCTCTTCCTCATAGTCGGTTTCAACACCGAGAACCTTAGTCAAAAATTCGTTGTACAGCTCCACATCGGCGCGCTTGTCAAAGGCGGCTTCGTCCCCATACAGCACCCAGGGATCCACGCTCCAAATCAGCACCTTGGGCACTTTGCCGTAACAGACCATCTTATAATAGCTGGTCATGTTATCGCGCACATCCGCGCCGGTAACGCCCATGTTGAAAAAACTGTCGGTTCCGACAAGTTCCCGTGTGAACTGTAATACGCGGCTGGAGCCAATGCCGATCACTTCCGGGGTGTCCGGAACATCCTGTGCAAACAGCTGGACAACCTCGCGCTCAATTTCGTTCATCTGCTCAAAGTTGCTCACATCATAGCCCTGCAGCATCAAGTCCACAATGCGGCGGGGGGCAAGCTCACCCTGGAACAGGCCACTGCGGTCTACCGTATAGCTGAACCAGACCATGAAAACCAGAATGGGAATGAACAGGGCAAACTTGAACAACGTTTTGCTGCCAAAGTATAACCGGCGGACCAAACCATGCAAAAAGCGAACGAAGATATTTGGCTTTTTGGGGCGTCTGCGCGGTGAGGGAGCGGATTTTTTTTGCTTTGTGGTGGGCTTGCGGGCCGGGGCGGCAACAGCACTGCGGCTGACCTTTTGGGTGCCGCGCAGGGCGGAAGCAGGGGTCTGTGTTGGCATAATTGATCTCCCTCCCCCGTTAAAATTGCTGGTAAATGAACGCCGACTGCCCGAACGCGGCAAAGAACAAGATGGATACCGCAGCGGCATAATAGACCGTCCAACGCAGCACAAAGCACTGCTTGCGGATCCAGCGGGCAACATTGTTGCCGTTGTGCTCCATGGCCAGCACAATGGCGGTACCGCAGGTCAACACCACCGGCAGGCGGCCGTCAATGCCGCTGCTGGTGACCAGATTGGTAACGCTTTCCCATCCAGCCGCAAAGCCGCCCTGCCAGCCCTGCAGTATTCCGGCGAATACCTCGCCGGGGGCAGCGTTGTAAATGGCAGAAGCAAAAAACACCATTGTAAAGCTGAACAGCAGGTAGGTGATGCAGCGCTGGAGAAAGGTCTGTACGGCAGGCTCGCGGTACAGCGGGTTATAGCGCCACAGCACTTTGCGAGGAGCTTTGGTCAGCTGGGCAATGACTGAAATCACGCCGCAGGCAATGCCCCATTCCAGATAGCGCAGGTCAGCCCCGTGCCATAGGCCGCTGACGGCAAACACGATCAGCGTGTTCAGCATATGGCGCACCACGTTGCAGCGGCTGCCACCAAGAGGAATGTAGATATAATCCCGCAGCCAGCCGGTCAGGCTCATGTGCCAGCGCTGCCACAGCTCGGCAAAGCTGGTAGCCTCGAACGGGCTGTGAAAGTTTTCCAACAGGTCATACCCCAAAATGCGGGCAGCACCGATGGCAATATCGCAGCAGCCGGAAAAATCCAGGTAGAGCCGCAGGCTGAACAGCAGGGTGGCAGCCACCAGGTTGGGGCCGTTCATCTCAGCGGGGGTATCGTACACCATCTTGATGTACAGGTTCATATTGTCCGCCAGGACCATCTTTTTGGTGTAGCCCCACAGCATGCGGAACGCACCGCCTGCGCAGCGGGTGTAGCTGAACCGGCGGGATTTGTGGATCTGTGGCCGAAAATGGGGGTACCGCTCAATGGGGCCGGTGGTCATGGCGGGAAAAAAGCTGACGAACAGCGCATAGTGCAGCGGGTTCAGCTCAACCTTGCAGCGGCGCTTGTATACATCAATGGTGTAGCTGAGCGCAGCAAGGGTAAAGTAGCCCAGGCCCAGCGGGGTAACCATATCCGTGTGGGGCTGCAATACCGTGCCGCCTAGGATATCCGTGGCGAACAGGTTCCAGTATTTGTAATAGAACAAAAGCCCCACACAGGTGAACACCGCCAAAAGCAGGAAAATCACCCGCACGGGACCTATCCGGCATTTGCCGATCACCAGCCCGCAGCCCCATGTGACCAGTGTTGCCGCAACCAAAACCGGTACCAGCAGGCGGTCGTTGGCCCCCCAACAGTAAAACAGGTAGCTGGCAGCCAGCAGACAGTAAGGGCGCAGAACACGGGGCAGGGTATAGTTCAAAAGCGCCACTGCCGCAAAAAAACCAAGAAATAGCAGTGTTGTCAGTTCCATCCTCAAACTCCTTTGGCGGGATTATTTGCCGCTGAGTTTTTTCTCCAAATCCCGCACGCGCTTTTCCAGGATAGCGTTTTCCTGGGTAAGGCGCTTGCACTTATCCGCAAGCTGGCTGACGCCGATGCTTAAACTGAGCAGCACCAGCAGCACAAAGCAGAACATGAGCATAAATACCAGGTTGACCGGCATTTGTACATCCAGCAGATCACGCAGGACGTAAACAACATAGGGGAATACCGCAAAGATGACAAGAACCACGGCCAGTGCCAGCCAGAGAAGGCTGTATTTTACGCTCATTTGGCCCTTTTTCAGCAGCGCAAAAATAATCAGCAGCAGGATGGCCGCACCCAAAATCATAAAAAACTGGAAATGTGCCGTCATGGGCGTTGTGCCTCCTTATTTGCTTTTCGGCTGGTGGATTTTCTTGATAGAAAGGCGGTCAATGATCAAAGACAGGGAAACCTTGATCATGTAATATGCGCTTTTAAAACTGCGAATGCTGGAAACGCCGCCCTGACGTTCTTTCATGACGACCGGGGCTTCGCCTACGCGGAACCCGGCCAGCGTGGCAGCCAGAATGGCTTCCGGCTCCGGATAATCCGAAGCATAATGCTCCGCAAAATAGGCGGTTAGCTGGGGACCGGTGGCACGGAAACCACTGGTGACATCCAGAATGCGCTGACCACAGAGAATATGGATGAGCCAGCTTAAAAAGCGGATGCCGACCCGGCGCATAAAGCTTGTCTGGAAGCCTTCGCACTTGATAAAGCGGCTGCCGATGCACATATCCAGCTTACCGTCCAATACCGGCTGAACGACCTGCATCAGATAAGCAGGGTCGTGCTGGCCGTCACCGTCCATCTGTACAGCAACATCATAACCATTGGCGCGGGCATAACGATAACCGCACTGCACGCCGCCGCCAATGCCAAGGTTGACCGGCAGATCCAAAAACGGGTAGCCATGCTCCGCCAGCAATTCAGCCGAGCGGTCGGTGGAACAATCGTTGATGATCAAAAAGTCAACCTGCGGGCAGGTGGCACGCAGGCGTTCCACGGTGCTGACGATGTTGGCTTCCTCATTATAACAGGGAATGATAACAAGAATTTTGGCTGGGTGATTCAAAAGGGCACCTCACATCAGGGGAACGGCCGGTTTGGCATCAAACGCGGCCTTCCAAAATAAAATGTTCCAGTTTGCGCAGCAGCTCGCTGCGGCGGTAATGCGCAAGATAATATTCTTTGGCGCTCTGGCCCATGGCGGCGCGCTGGGCGGCGTCCATGCGGGTCAGTGCCAGCAGGTTGTCTGCCAGGGCAGCGGCATCACAGGCAGGGGAGCTTAACCCGCCCGCCGCGGCAACCGCCGCATTGCCGGCACCGTCCATACTGGCCAGGACCGGCTTGCCGGCGGCCATATAACTGGCAACCTTGGCCGGTACGGTCAGCCCCAAGTCCGGCGAATCCGACAGGCAGACGATCAAAGCATCGGCCAGCGCGGTGAACTTGGGGATATCCGTTGCCGGAACACTGCCGTAAAACGTAACGGCGTCCTCGGCGTGCAGCTCTTTTACTTTGGCTTCCAGCGCGGCGCGGCTCATGCCATCGCCCACCAGCAACAGGTGCAACATATCTGCCCCGCGGCTGCGCGCATCCTGCACCGCCGTGATGACGGTCTCCAGGCTTTGGGCGGGGGTAAAAGTGCCGGTAAACACCAGGTTGAACCGCCCGCCGAACTGCGCCTGCAAAGCGGCATCCGGCTGAGGAACGGCGTAAAAATCCTCGCAGTACTGCGGGATCACAGCAATTTTTTGCGGCGGCATACCGGTGCGCTGGCACAGCCGCTGCTGCAGCGGCTCACTCATGGCAATCAGTCGGTCGGCCTTCTTATATAAAGCGTCGCTTACACCCTGGGCAATCGCGCGCAGGGCTTTGTTCTTCACATTCAGCACGCTGTACAGGTTTTCGGGCCAGATATCCAGCACATAGTTGGTAAAGGGAATGTGGTGCTTTTTGGCATAGCGGATGGCGGGCCAGCACATCAGTACCGGGCTGGTGTTAAAGCAGAACACCGCATCGTACCCGCCCGGCAGGCGGTGCAGCGCATGGGCGGCGTACCACGGCCAGCTGACATAGTTCAAAAAAATGTTGACCGAGGTGTTGCCCCTGCGCGGAACCTCTTTGCAGCGGTACAGGCGGGCACCGTGCCATTCTTCTTCAAAAGGGCCGGCGGCGCTGTAACCGGGGAACCATTCGCCTTTTGGGTAATTGGGCAGCCCGCAAAGCACATCCACCGCAATGCCATCCTGCAAAAAACCTTCCACAATATCATTGATGCGGAAATTTTCCGGCCAGAAATGCTGCGTAACAACAAGAATCTTTTTTTGAGAGGGCAAAGGGCACACACCTTTCGAAAGTTAGGAAGTAGGAGTTAGGAGTTGAAGAACGGCTGCTAGACTTGAGGTCTTTTGCAATCTATAAAATGCTCTGTAGGGAACGATCTTGACCGTTCCAAAGCATTCAGTTTGTCGCAGCCTCAAAAAACTCCTAACGCCGCACTCTTACTTCCTATCTAAAAAAAACTCAGTTTTTTCTCCACACCATCTTATTAACCACTCCGGTGTAGCTCTGGATGATCTTGACGACCTTGGTGGAAACGTCTTCGGTGTAGTAGGGGACGGGGATGCCGTTGTCGCCGTTGGCGTTCATGGCAACGGCGGTGGCAACCGCCTGTTCCACGCCGCCCTCGCTGATGCCGGCCAGCACAAAGCAGCCTTTGTCCAGTGCTTCAGGTCGCTCGGTGGAGGTACGGATGCAGACAGCCGGGAACGGATGTCCCACGCTGGTAAAGAAGCTGGATTCCTCCGGCAGGGTGCCGGAATCGCTGACCACGGCAAACGCGTTCATCTGCAGATGGTTGTAATCATGGAAGCCCAGGGGCTCATGCAGCTTTACGCGCTCGTCCAGCTGGAAGCCCATGGCGTCCAGCCGCTTTTTGCTGCGCGGATGGCAGGAATACAGAATGGGCATATCATAGGTCTGGGCCAGGTGATTGATGGAGGTGAACAGGTCGATAAAGTTCTTTTCGGTATCAATGTTCTCCTCGCGGTGGGCGGAAAGCAGCATGTATTTGTGCGGCTCCAGCCCCAGGCGCTCCAGCACATCGCTGGCTTCGATCTTGGCCAGGTTGGCGTGCAGCACTTCCGCCATGGGGGAACCGGTCACAAAGGTGCGCTCCTTGGCGGTGCCTTCGGCATTCAGGTAACGGCGGGCATGCTCGGAATAGCACATGTTCACATCGGAAATGTGGTCCACAATGCGGCGGTTGGTTTCCTCAGGCAGGCACTCGTCAAAGCAGCGGTTGCCGGCTTCCATGTGGAAGATGGGAATGTGCAGCCGCTTGGCCGCAATGGCGGAAAGGCAGCTGTTGGTATCGCCCAGAATCAGCAGGGCATCGGGCTTCTGTTCCACCATCAGGGAGTAGGACTTGGCAATAATGTTGCCGATGGTTTCACCCAGGTCCTTGCCGACGGCATCCAGATAGAAATCCGGTGCACGCAGGCCCAGGTCCTCAAAGAATACCTGATTCAGGTTATAATCATAGTTCTGGCCGGTGTGGACTAGAATCTGGTCAAAATACACATCACACTTTTTAATCACAGCCGACAGCCGAATGATCTCCGGCCGCGTGCCGATAATGGTCATAAGTTTGAGCTTGTTCATTGTAAAACACCCGATACAGTAATGTTACACTTTCAAAAAGAACGTGTCCGGCTTGGCGGGGTCAAACGGTTCGTTGGCCCACATCAGGGTCACAAGGTTTTCAGTATCGCTTAAGTTGATGATGTTGTGGGTGTAGCCGGGCAGCATCTGCACGGCGGTGGGCTTATCGCCCCACACCTCAAACTCCATCACTTCGTCACAGCCAACTTTGCGCTCCTGGATCAGCCCGTGGCCGGAAACCACAATAAAAAATTCCCACTTGGTGTTGTGCCAGTGCTGGCCCTTGGTAATGCCGGGCTTGGAAATGTTCACGCTGAACTGGCCGCAGTTTTCGGTTTTCAGCAGCTCGGTAAAGCTGCCGCGCTCGTCTGCGTTGACTTTTAAGGGGAAGGCAATCCGCTCTTTGGGCAGGTAGGAAAGATAGGTGGAATACAGCTTTTTGGCAAAGCTGCCCGCCGGGATCTCCGGCACCACCAGCGTGGCGGGCTGGGCGTGGAACTGTTCCAACAGATCCACAATCTCCCCAAGGGTCACTTTATGGGTGACGGGAGCAAAGCAGTAACGGCCATCCACGGCAGGCACCGGGGTAAGGCCGTCATAATTGCAGCGGTGGGGCGCAGCTTCCAGCGCATCCAGCATCTCTTCTACCAGATCGTCAATGTACAGCAGTTCCAGCTCAGTTGCGCGGTCATTGACGGTGATGGGCAGGCCGTTGGCAATGTTGTGGCAGAAAGTAGCCACGGCGCTGTTGTAGTTGGGGCGGCACCATTTGCCAAACAGGTTGGGAAAGCGGTAAACCAGCACCGGGGCGCCGGTGGTTTTGCTGTATTCAAAGAACAGTTCTTCTCCGGCCAGCTTGCTTTTGCCGTAATCGCTTTTGCCATAGCGGCCGATCAGCGTGGCCTGAATGGAGCTGGACAGCATCACCGGGCAGGTGTTGCCGTGGGCTTTCAGCGTATCCAGCAGGGTGGAGGCGAAGCCGAAATTGCCCGCCATGAACTCGCTTTCCACTTTGGGGCGGTTGACCCCGGCCAGGTTGAATACAAAGTCTGCCTTGGCGCAGTATTCATCCAGCAGCGCCGGAGCCGTGTCCAGGTCATACTCAAAAATATCAGTAATGTTCAGGGCCGGGCGGGTGCGGTTTTTGCCATCGCGGATATTTTTCAGGTTTTCACACAGATTGCGCCCGACAAACCCCTTTGCCCCGGTGACAAGAATGTTCATGCCTTGCCTGCCTCTTTCAGTGCTTCCTGGATGTACTCGGTGGTCATGATCTTTTTGATGGTGCCCTCCACATCCAGGCGGCGGGTGTTGTGGCTGGTATAATCTTCATCGGCCTGGGTGTGAACCTGGCCCTTGATGAAGTACTTGTCATAGTTCAAGTCGCGGTTGTCGGCGGCAACGCGGTAATAGTTGCCCATATCCTCGCTGCGCATCCGCTCTTCCTTGGTCATCAGGGTCTCGTACAGCTTTTCGCCGTGGCGGGTGCCGATCACGCGGGTGCCGGTGTCGCCAAACAACTGCTGCACGGCTTTGGCCAGATCGCCAATGGTGGAAGCATCGGATTTCTGGATGAACAGATCGCCCGGATTGGCGTGCTCAAAGGCAAACATGACAAGGTCAACGGCCTCATCCAGGTTCATCAAAAAGCGGGTCATGTTGGGATCGGTGATGGTAATGGGGTTGCCGGCCTTGATCTGCTCCACAAACAGCGGAATCACGCTGCCGCGGCTGCACATCACGTTGCCGTAACGGGTGCAGCAGATGACCGGGCCGCCGCGCTGTGCGCTGACACGCGCGTTGGCAGTGATAACATGCTCCATCATGGCCTTGGAGATGCCCATGGCATTGATGGGGTAAGCGGCTTTATCGGTAGAAAGGCAGACCACGCGCTCCACGCCTGCTTCAATGGCGGCATGCAGCATGTTGTCGGTGCCTTCAATGTTGGTGCGCACGGCCTCCATGGGGAAAAACTCGCAGGAAGGAACCTGCTTGAGCGCAGCGGCATGGAAGATAAAGTTGACGCCGGGCATCACATCGCGCAGGCTCTGGATGTTGCGCACATCGCCGATGTAGAACTTGACTTTATTGTAATAGTCAGGATAGTTGGCCTGCAGCTCATGGCGCATGTCGTCCTGCTTTTTCTCGTCACGGCTGAAAATGCGGATCTCGCCGATATCAGTCGTCAAAAAATGCTTGAGCACGGTGTGGCCAAAGCTGCCGGTGCCGCCGGTGATCAACAAGGTTTTATCTTTGAAAATGGTATTTGCCATGGTTTCCTCCTGTCAGGGGACGAACTTTTTGTGGTAGGCGCAGCAGCGTCGGGCATCTTCCAATGCCCATAAAGCCAACACTTCCCCTATATACAACCAATTCTAACATAAAAGTTACAGATTGAAAAGGGCCTGACCTTGGAAAATGCTGTTTTTTGTGGTACAATACCCCCAGTGCAACCATTATACAATAAAGGAGAATCAGATTTTATGCGCGCTTATGAACGTTTGCTGAATTACGTTAAGGTGTATACCACCTCGGATCCCGTAAGCGATACCCACCCCACCACCGCCCGCCAGTTTGACCTGGCCCGCATGCTGGTCAAGGAGCTGCAGGACCTTGGCCTTGCGGATGCCCATGTGGATGAGCACTGCTATGTTTACGCCACGCTGCCCGCCACCCCCGGCCACGAAGCTGCCAAGGGCCTTGGATTTATTGCCCATATGGATACTTCCCCCGATGCACCGGGCGAGAATGTGAAGCCCCAGATCCATGAAAATTATGACGGCGGCGATGTTGTCCTGCCCGGTACCGGCGCAGTTCTCAGCACCAGGCAGTTTCCATTCCTGGCAAAGCTCAAGGGCCAAACCCTGATCACCACCGATGGCACCACCCTGCTGGGTGCGGACGACAAAGCCGGTGTGGCCGAGATTATGACCATGCTGGAGATCCTGCAGAAAGAAAACCGCCCCCACGGCAAGATCTGCGTGGGCTTTACCCCCGATGAGGAGGTTGGCCAGGGTGCTGACCTGTTTGATGTGGAGCATTTTGGCGCAGCCTATGCCTACACGGTGGACGGCGACGAAGCGGGCGAAATCAGCTATGAAAACTTTAACGCTGCCGCTGCTTTTGTCACGGTACACGGCTTCTCGGTCCATCCGGGCAGCGCAAAGAACGCCATGAAGAATGCGCAGAACATTGCCATTGAGTTCCACAACGCCCTGCCGTATTACGACCGCCCCGAATACACTGAGAACCGCGAGGGTTTCTACCACCTGTGCAGCATGGAAGGCGATGTGACCGGCGCCAAGCTGGGCTACATTGTGCGTGACCACAGTGCCGAAAGCTTTGCCGCCCGCAAGGAGACCATGCGCCACATTGCCAAGCTGCTGAACGAAAAGTATGGCGAAGGCACCGTGGAGCTGGAGCTGAAGGACAGCTATTTCAGCATGCTGGAAAAGATCAAGCCGCATTTCCATCTGGTGGAAAATGCCCGCGCCGCCATCCGCAAGGCTGGCCTGGAGCCGCTGGAAACGCCCATTCGCGGCGGCACGGACGGCGCGACCCTGTCTTACATGGGCCTGCCCTGCCCGAACCTTGGCACCGGCGGCTTTAACTACCATGGCCCGTGCGAAGGCATCACGGTAGAGTCTATGGATAAGGCAACCGAGATTCTGCTGAACCTGGCCGATATTTATAAGGATGTCCAGTAACCAGCGCGGCCTTTTTGAAAAAAGGCCTGGCGAAAAACTTTAGGCAATACCGCACAATTCCCGCCTAACGGCTCAAGCACCGCTCCGGCGGCTGCGGCACGGCATCTGCGTTGCCAAAATGCTCGATAATGTCGGGTTGCGGTACCCGCATCGTACATCGGGGACAAAAGCCCCTCGCACTCTGCGACCGCTGCCCCTGCTTCGGTTCGCTGCATCCGCCACTGGCGGCGCTCACCTTTGCAGCATCCAGTATTATCTGCGCTTTTGGCTTAGCAGCTGCCGCACCTCGCTCGCCGTATCGGCACTTAGAATTATGCGGTATTGCCTTTAATTGGCTTCGCATAAAAAAGAGTAATAGTCGTGTGGTGCCCACGGCGGCGCATTTTAACTAGGTCAGCTGCTCCGGCAAGAAGTATTCTGGCCAGAGCTGCCAACCTGTTTTATTCGCACCGCCGCGGGCGGTGCACCGACATTATTCTTTATTCATTATTATTTATTATTTCATTCCTGATAGAAAAATAGCGCCCGACGGTTTAAGCGTACCTGTCGGGCGCTGTTTGTTTATTTGCTTATTTATCCGGTTCACAGTCCAGAATGGAGGGAATATTGGCCCATTTATCCGGTTCGGCTTCGTACCGTTCGTGCAGCCAAGCAACGGCGGCATCGAGCCCCTCCTGATTGCCGGGGAACTCTGCCATCTCCTGCTTTTCATCGGCGGTGTGTTCCAAGCTCCATGGGCCGGGCCAGATGGTGGCGGTCAGATATTCGATCTTCCGCTTGCCGCTTTCATCGGCGGGGTCAGCTTTTTTGGTGGGGGCTACCAGATAGCGCATGCCGCCCTGTGCGCCGGAGTACGGGTTGCCGCAGTGGAACCAATGGTAGATGGGCAGGCAGTCCAGCATAAAATCTCCTCACTTTCAGGTTTTGCTGCGGTTCAGTTCCGCGCGTAGTTGGATCAGGCGGGCAATATCTTCCTTATCGGCCTGGGTCAGTTGGTCTTTCAGGTTCTGGTAGGCGGCAATGGGTTCGTCCTGAATCAAAGCGTCCAGTTCCGCCCCGGCAGGGGAGCCCTGCCACCCGGCCAGGTAGCCGGGCACCACGCCAAGGCAGGCGGCAATGCTTTCCAGCTTATCCAGCGGAATATTGGTTACAATGCCGGTCTCGTATTTATAAACCGCTTGTTTGGTCACATGCACCTGTTCGGCCAGCTGCTCCTGTGTCAGCCCTTTGGCGGTGCGTGCTTCGCGGATGCGTTCCCCAATGGTCATGCGGATCACCTCCCAAAAAGTATAGCAAAAAACCTGCGGGTTTACAAGATGATAAAAATAACTTGACAAGTTACAGCGAGGATGCTATCCTGTGAGTAACCTGATAAGTTTCAAGAAGGAATGTTCTCTTTCGGCTGCAAAACAGGCAAAGACAGAGGGCAATACCGCATAATTCTAAGTGCCGATACGGCGAGCGAGGTGCGGCAGATGCCAAGCCAAAAGCGCAGATAATACTGGATGCTGCAAAGGTGAGCGCCGCCAGTGGCGGAAACAGCGAACCGAAGCAGGGGCAGCGGTCGCAGAGTGCGAGGGGCTTTTGTCCCCGAAGCACGATGCGGGTACCGCAACCCGACATTATCGAGCATTTTGGCAACGCAGATGCCGTGCCGCAGCTGCCGGAGCGGTGCTTAAGCCGCAAGGCGGGAATTGTGCGGTGTTGCCAGAGAAAACAACAGCAAAGCGGCGGCAGCAGGGCCGCTTTCATTTGGAATACAAGTAACTTATCAGGTTTCAAATGGATCATAAGGAGGAATGGAATGACCCACGAAATTGAACTGGAAGGATATTACCCTAAAATTCTTGGCAGCCCCATGCGTATGCTGTGCCTTGGCACCAAAGCCAGCTATGGCATGGAGGTTCTGCATTTCCAGCGCGGCACCGGGTGGGATGGCCTTGCGCTGGATGTCACGTTTACCCCGGACCCCCAGGCGGAGGGGACAACGGTGCTGGCGGATGCAGGGGACACCGTAGCGGTGCCGCCCGCCGCCACAGCGCAGGCAACCAACAGCGGTAGCGTTACGGTGCGCGGCGTGCGGGATGGCGTGCAGTGCATCAGCTGCAACATCCCATACCTGGTGCTGAACCACGCCCCGGTGCCCGGCCAGCAGACCGACCCGGCGGAAAGTGTGTGGAAACAGTATGCCGATAAGCTGATCCCCGCGGGCGGCAGTACCGGGCAGGTGCTGGCCAAGGCGTCCGCGCAGGATATGGACCTGTACTGGGCCGACGGCACCACCACCCAAACCGAAACCACACCCCACATGCTGACCAACGCGGGCCGCAGCAAAAAGAAAGCCATTGTATCGTTTGTGGATGACGACTGCCGCAGCGAAGCGTACACCGTGCTGTTCCCGCTGGTGCAGGAGCTTGGTATGCCTTATACCGTGGCTTGCCCGGCGGGGCTTATGGGCAAAACCGGCCGCATGACGGTGGAACAGCTGCAGGAAATGGCGCGCAGCGGCGTGACGGTGGCATGCCATACGATGACCGAAACCGATATGGAGCAGGATACCCCCGAAACGCTGGAAGCCACCCTGCAGCAGTTTGAAGCAGAGATGCGCCGCTGGGGCATCCGCGGGGTGCGCAGCTATGCCTATGTGAACGGGCGCTATAAGGCGGACTGCCTGAACACCGTAAAAAAGCATTTTGACCTGGGCCTTACGGTGGAAAAAGGCATCAACCAGATCCCGTATGAAAGCTGCCGCATGAAGCGCGTGGAAGTGTTCCCAAAGAACAAAAGCTACACGATGGAGGATGTAAAAGCGTGGGTAGACAAAGCCGTGCAGGATGGCGGCTGGCTGATTTTGATGACCCACGCATGGTACACGACCTTTGATGCAGCACAGCTCAAAGAGCTGGTGGGTTATATCCGGGCCAGCGGTGCGGAGCTGATGGACCTGTACGATGCACTGGATGCCACTGGCAACGTGGTGGAAGCGGGCGACTACCAAAAGCCGGGCGCGGATGCAGCGGAACCGTTTTTTGTGGTGGATGCGGATGGCCGCGCCTGGACCAACGCGCTGGAGAACTTACGCCCGGCAGATGGCATCACCAATGTGGGGGCAGCCCTGCAAAGTGGATATGTGATCTCCACCGCCACCGGCAAGGCAATCAAAACATCAGATACCGGGTTCCGGGTCACCCAGCCGGTGGATGTGACAAGCGCGGCCCAGGTGTTGGTAACGGCCTGGGCGTATGCGGGTTTTGCGCTCTATTCTTTCTTTGATGCGGCGGGTACCTGCCTTGCCGTAAAAGCGGCCGATGCCGATTATGCTGCGGGCGGCAATACCCTGACCCGGCAGGCAGTGGCCGTGCCGCAGGGGGCAGCCACTTTGATCGTGGCGGGCAATTTGTACCAGGCGCTGCCCGCCGTCAGGCTGGTCAGTGCGGCAAACCTGGTGCAGCAGGTAAAAAGCATGACGGTTGCCTGGCACGCCAACTATGTGCTCAAAATTTCCGGCTCGACCGTCAACTATGCAAGCGAGAATCGGCGCATCAGCGAAAAAGTTGCCGCTGCGGCAGGGGATACCTACCGCCTGAGCTGTTCGGCCAACTGGAACAACGCGCTGTATGTGATCTATGCGGCAGACAACAGCGTGCTGGCCTGCCGCCAGGCCCCCAACAATGCCGCTGGTGAGGTACTGACCGACTTTGCGGTGACAATGCCGGAAAACACTGCCTATTTCCGCGTGGCAGCAAACCTGGAAATCCAGCCGGAATCCTACGCGGTGGCCCAATACACCACCCGCATTGCGGCCAAAGCCCCGGTGCTTACGGTTGCAGCGGTGCGCACCCTGCTGGATATTTTGCGGGCGGGGACCTATACCCAAAGCCAGCAAAGCGCCATCCAGAATCTGGAAAATGCACTGCTGATCATAGACTGACAATACAGCGCGGTTTTTCAACAAAAAATCCAAAGGCTGTTGAATAAAAAGAAAAAGCGCAGAACCACTTTTGGTTCTGCGCTTTTTTGGAGCGGGATACGAGTCTCGAACTCGCCACCTACTGCTTGGGAAGCAGTCACTCTACCGGATGAGCTAATCCCGCATCGGTAGCTTTTATTATACTTCCCAAGTTCCGGTTTGTCAAGCCCCGGTCGAAGGTATCAGCCGTCAACGGATTCAATCGCGCCAACGGGGCAGGTCTGCATGGCATCGGTGGCGGCGGCTTCATCGGGGCCGGTTACATCGGCAGGGGCAGCGGCTGCGGTGCCGCCGTCCGTCATGGTAAAAACTTCGGGGCAGGTGCTCACGCACAAACCGCAGCCGATGCAGTCGGCATTTACATGGAACTTCATGGGCAGTCATCCTTTCACGATGTGTTATCAACAGTATGCCCAATCAGCGGCAATCAATCCATGCTTTCTGCGTTTTCTGCGGCGGCTTCCCCGGCGGCATAGGTTTCGTTGGTATGGCCTGCAAAGGGGTAGGTACGGGTTTCGGTGGCGGTAATGCTGGTTACGCCGAACCAGCGGGCGCGGCCCAAAGCGAGGGAATCCTCACCGTTTTCGCGGATATCCGGCAGGCCGTATGCGCCGCACCATTTGGTGTAGGGTTCGATACCATAGCTAATAATGTTAGCCGCGGCGGACTCATCCAGCTCGCTAATCTCCTGCCGCAGCGTCTGGGTGCGCACATGGTCCATCATCCAGTAGCAGGCAGTGTCATACCCGGCTTCCAGCATGTGGATGCCGCAGACGATCCCCACGCAGGCGCTCAGGCAGGCAAGGCCCCGGCGGAACGCTTTGCTGTTCAGCTGTACCAGGCAGGCGGCGCAGGCGGCAGCCAGCAGAGCAAACACACCGTGGGTGGAGCGGGGATAGTAGTCATGGCTGCCGATCATGGCAAAGTTTGCCCCCAGCGCCCCGGCCAGCAGAATCAGCGGCCACAGCAGGTCAGCTTTTACAGCATCCTGCCGGGCAAAGCAGAGCAGCAAAAACAAAATCGCAAAGGAAAACAGCAGGGGCAGGGCATAGTCTTTGAGCATATTCAGGCAGGCAAAAAAGCGCATGGCGTACCGGGTCAGCAGACTGTCGTAATCGCTGAAGCCGCTGGCACGGTTAAAGTTGCCGCGCGCGGTGATGAGCAAAGCAAACCCAACCAGCGCCCCCGCCAGGCCGGTCGCCATCCAGGCGGGCAGCCTGCGCTCCCGCTTGAACACAACAGCGCCGGCCAGTACCAAACAAACCAGCATTCCGGCGCTGGTATTCTCGCTTAACCAACCAGCCAGCAGCCCGGCCAACGCCATGCCGGCCGCCATGCGCGCCGTACTGGCAAACGGCTGCTGCAAATAATACCGCCAGGGCAGCAAAAAGGCGCAGCATCCCACCGTGGCCCACAGGTAGTTGCAGGCGCCGCACATCCACAAATTGGTCTGGCCAAATACAGGGCTGATCTCCCACAGCGCGGCATAAATCAGGGCCAAAGCCAGCCAGTCCGCTTTTTGGCTGCGCCGCCCAACGGCCAGCTTGTACAAAACCAGACCCAGCGCCATAAACATCCCAGCATTGCACACATTAAACAGAAGCTTGGGAAACATGGTGAACCCCTGGGCAAAAAATTTGACGATGACCCGGCCGCTCCATTCGTGATAGTGGAACACCAGGCTGGAAATCAACTGCGGCAGGCTGTGCAGCCGTTCGCCGGTATCAAAGGCATAAGCGAAAGTGTAATCATCGGCCAGGTAGGGCGTTAAGCAGTTCAGCAGCAGCATCCAGCAGAACACCAGCCCGGCCACAAGCCGGAACATGCGGCTGCTGAGGGGCTTTTTTGTTTGTGCCATGGGCAACCTCCAAAACAAAAACGGGCCCCCTGCCGAACAGGGGAGCCCGTAAGATCAACATTATCTTTATTATATCGGTTGTGCTGCCAAAGTGCAAGGTCAGTCCTTTTTGTTGCGGGCGATGCCTGCAACAACGCCGGAAAGCGCCAGCAGCGCCAGCAGGTTGGGAACCGCCATCAGACCGTTAAAGAAGTCCGCCAGCGCCCAAACCAGATCCACTTTCAGGGAAGAACCGATCAGGATGAACAGCACAACAATCAGGCTGTACACCTTGGTGTACTTGGAGCCGAACAGAGCGTTGAAGTTGACCTGGCCGAAGAAGTACCAGCCCAAAATGGTGGAGAACGCAAAGAACAGCATGCAGATGGCAATGAACACCTTGCCGAAGGAACCAAACATCAGGCTGAATGCGGCCTGGGTCAGGGCGGTGCCGGTCATGCCTTCCGGAATCAGGCCGGAGGTGATCAGTACCAGGGCGGTCAGAGTCAGGATGACAAAGGTATCAACGAATACGCCGATGATGGCCAGCGCACCCTGGTCCTGCGGCTGCTTGACCTTGGCCAGTGCGTGGGCGTGCGGGGTGGAGCCAAGGCCGGCTTCGTTGGAGAACAGGCCGCGGGCAACGCCGTAACGCATGGCCTGCTGCACGGTAACGCCAGCCACGCCGCCGGCAATGGCCTGCGGCTGGAAAGCCAGGGTGAAGATCTGAACAAATGCGTTGGGAATGGCGGATGCGTTCATGACCAGGATGATGACGCAGCCGATAATGTAAAACAGTGCCATGATGGGAACCAGCTTTTCGGTAACAGCGGCAATGCGCTTAACACCGCCCAGGAAGATGAAAGCTGCCAGAACGGCGATCACAACGCCAACCACCACGCGGTTAACGCCGAACGCATTGTGGAACGCATCACCAATGGAGTTGGACTGCACCATGTTGCCCATAAAGCCGAGGGCAAGGATCAAAGCAACGGAGAAGAAAGTGGCCAGGAACTTGCCAAACTTGCCCTTGAATGCCGCGCGGATGTAATACGCCGGGCCGCCGGTCACCTGGCCGTCCACCGTGGTGCGGTAGGTCTGGGCCAGAACGGCTTCGGCGTAAATGGTAGCCATGCCGAAAAAGGCAGAAACCCAGGTCCAGAACAATGCGCCGGGGCCGCCGCTGACCAGGGCGGTGGCGCAGCCGGTAATGTTGCCGGTGCCAACCTGTGCGGCAATGGCGGTGGCCAATGCCTGAAAAGAGCTCATGCCGTCTTTATCAGCTGCCTTGCCGTGCAGGCTGAAACCTTTGAACAAGTGACGCACACCATCTGCAAAACTGCTCAACTGAACAAAGTGCAGCTTGATAGTAAAGAAGATGCCGGTGCCCACCAGCAGGAACAGCAACAGATAATTCCACAAAATGTCGCTGGCCTGCTCTACGATCTGCGTAAATGCTGCCATGATTAAAATTCCCCCTAATACAATATCCCATATCTTACACATCCGGCAGCGCCCGGTATGAGCGGCTGCCACGAAGCGACCTAATAACAATACCATGCCCGCTAGATAAAGTCAAGTGTATTTATACCGAAAACACTCTGATGTGATAAAGTATGACTTTTTCTGGAACATGACGCAGAAATTGAGAAAACAAAAAATGATTCGCAAATTCGAGAAAACGCCGGGACAGAACGCCGGAAAATCCATCCGCGTTGGGGAAACACAGGAAAAGAAAAGGCAACACCGCACAATTCCCGCCTTGCGGCTTAAGCACCGCTCCGGCAGCTGCGGCACGGCATCTGCGTTGCCAAAATGCTCGATAATGTCGGGTTGCGGTACCCGCATCGTGCTTCGGTTCGCTGTTTCCGCCACTGGCGGCGCTCACCTTTGCAGCATCCAGTATTATCTGCGCTTTTGGCTTGGCATCTGCCGCACCTCGCTCGCCGTATCGGCACTTAGAATTATGCGGTATTGCCAAAAATCTTGGGCCGTATTTTGCTTTTGTAAGCACAGGAAGCAAAAAAGCCCCGGCAGGGGCGGCAGCGCCGCACCCCACCGGGGCAGAAAGTTAAAATTCAGGAAATCAGGATTCAGAGGATTGCTCTTGGGGCAGGTTCTTTTTCAGCAGGCTCAGGATCAACCCGCCCAGAATGCTGCCAACGGCCAAAGCAACGCAGTACATCGGGGCGTTGGTGGCAACGGGGAACACGAAGATGCCGCCGTGGGGGGCGCGCAGGCCGCAGTGGAACGCCATGGAAAGGGCACCGGCGGTGGCTGCACCAATGGCGCAGCTGGGGATAACGTGCAGCGGGTCAGAGGCTGCATAGGGGATAGCGCCCTCAGTAACAAAGCAGAGGCCCATTACATAGTTGAGCACACCGTTGCGGCGCTCGTCCGGGGTCCACTTTTTGGGGAAGAAGGTGGTGGATAATGCAATGGCGATCGGAGGAACCATGCCGCCGACCATAACGGAAGCCATGACCTCATAGTTGCCGGAAGCAAGGGCTGCAGTGCCGAACAGGTAACCAGCTTTGTTGAAGGGGCCGCCCATATCAATGCTCATCATAACAGCAGAGACAGCGCCCAGCAGGATGGCAGAGGTACCGCCCAGGGAGTTCAGCCAGTTGGTGATAAAGTCGTTGATGATGCCCATGACCGGGTTGATGCCGCACATGAACACGCCCATCACAAACACACCGCCCAGCGGGTAGATCAGCATGGGGCGCAGGCCGCTGACGCTTTTGGGGAGCTTTTCGGTGATCTTTTTCAGGAAAAGGACTACATAACCGGCCACAAAGCCAGCCAGCAAGGCAGCCAGGAAACCACCGGAAACGCCATCCACCTGGCAGTTCAGCAGGCCGGTAAAGTTAGTGCCGTTCATAGCCAGCACACCGCCGGCAAAGCCGACAGCCAAAGCGGGTTCACCGGCAATAGAAATGGCAACGTAAGAAGCCAGGATGGGCAACATGTAGTTGAATACAGCGGAGCCGACCGTCTTAAAGAATGCGGCAGCCGGGGTGTTCATGCCAAAGTTGGCGGGGTCAATGCTGTAATCATCCAGCAGGTAAGCAATGGCAATCATGATGCCGCCGCCCACAACAAAGGGGATCATGTGGGAGATGCCATACATCAGGTGCTTGTACAGGGTGTGGCCAAGGCTGTCCTTTGCGGAACCGCCCCGGTTCTGCTCCAGCAGGTTCTTGTCAGATTCGCGCACGGTGGAATGGAACACCGGAACTTTGCCGTCCAAAACGCTCTGCAGCAGCTGCTCCGGCTTATGGATGCCATCATCCACATGGGCGAACAGCACCGGCTTGCCGTCAAAACGGGCGGTTTCCACATTTTTGTCAGCTGCCACAATAATGCCATCGCAGGCGGCAATCTCATCGGCGGTCAGCACATTCTGGGGGCCATCAGAGCCATTGGTTTCAACCTTGCAGGGAATGCCAAGCTTCTGAGCGGCCTTGTTCAGTGCTTCGGCGGCCATGTAGGTGTGGGCAATGCCGTTGGGGCAGGCGGTAACGGCCAACACGCGGTAGGTGGTAGGCAGCTCTTCCTGAGTAAAGCTCTCGTTGCCGAACTGGGCTTCCTCCTGGGCGTCAATCGTATCCAAAAATTCTTTGGGCGTTTTGGCGGCGTGCAGCTTTGCCACAAAGTCTTCATTCATCAGCATCTGCATCAGGCGGGCTAGCATATCAATGTGCAGACTGCCGTTTTCCGGTGCGGCAATCATAAACAGCAGATCCGTCTTGCCGTCATCGTCAGCATTGTACTGCACGGGGGTCTTCAGGCGCAGGGCAGCCAGGCTGGGGCGGGTCACGCAGGCGGCGCGTGCATGCGGCACCGTAATGCCGTTATCCACATAGGTGGAAGCCTCCGCTTCACGCGCATAAATGGCAGCTTTGTACGCGGCTTTGTCGGTCAGGTTGCCGTGGGTGGCCTGCAGCTCCACCAGTTCGTCAATGATCTGCGCCTGGTCCGCTGCGGCAGAATCCAGCGCAATGGATTGGATGTTGAATAGTTCCGTGATACGCATCTTTCCTTCTCCTTCTACATGTTTTGCATTCACTGGGGTGGTAACAAAGAAATAGACTGAATTTTCGACTTTTCAGATCAGCCTGAATCATTCAATGGCTTTCAGCAGGGCATCAATATCGCGGCGCTCGGCAAGGCCCAGGCTGAATGCCGTTGCGCTGCCGCAGGCGGTGCCAAGGCGCAGGGCGTAAGAGTAGCTCCCGCTTTGCAGGTAACCGGCAATAAAACCGGCTACCATGCTGTCCCCAGCGCCAACGCTGTTTACCACTTTGCCTTTTGGGGTGCCAATGCGGTGCACCGCACCGGTTTCATCCAGCAGCAGGGCACCATCGCCCGCCATGCTTACCAGAACATTGCGTGCACCACGCTGCTGCAATTTCCGGGCAGCCTGGGTAATCTCTTCATCACGATTGAGCTCTTTGCCAAAGATCTCACCCAGTTCATGGTTGTTGGGTTTGATCAAAAACGGGTGGTAGGGCAGTACCTTTACCAGCAAATCACGGGTGGCATCCACCACAAAGCGGATGCCGCGGCCATCCAGCCGAGCCAGAATCTGCTGGTAAACATCCTGCGGCATGCTGGAAGGAATGCTGCCGGCAAGTACCAGAATGTCACCCTCGCCCAGTTCTTCCAGATTGTCCCACAGGGCCTGCATGGCTTCGGGAGTAATGTTCGGGCCGGAACCGTTGATCTCGGTCTCTTTTGCGCCCTTTACCTTAACGTTGATTCGGGTCATGCCGTCCGGCAGGCGGATGAAGCGGGTTTTCAGGCCGGAAAGCTGCAAGCCGCGCTCCAGCCAGGCACCAGTTTCGCCAGCTGTAAAGCCAAGGGCGATGCTTTCGCACCCAAGCTCCCGCAAAACGCCGGAAACATTGATGCCCTTGCCGCCAAACTGGCAGGCTTCGTCTGAGGTGCGGTTGATCTCGCCAACCGCCAGGGGGGCAGTCAGATGCAGAACGTAGTCGATCGCAGGATTAAATGTGACGGTGTAGATCATACGGAACACTCCTTTACAAAGGTAAGCTGTGCGTACCGGGGGTCCGGGCAGTGGTTGGTCAAAATGGCCCCGCAGCCAATATCCCCGATCACGGCGGAATATACCATATCAAACTTTGTGTTATCCACCAGAAACCAGCGTTCCCGCGCGCGCTGCAATGCGGCGGTTTTGATGCTGGCTTCCTCCGGGTCCGGCGTGGTAAAGCCCTCCGCAGGGCTTACGCCGTTGGCACCCATAAACGCTTTGGTAAAGTTGTAGTGCTGTAAAGCGGCCAGCGTTTCCGGCCCGGTAATGGCTTCCGTGATGGGGCGCACCTGCCCGCCGGGCAGGTAGGTGCGGCAGCCCTTTTGCACCAGCATGCGCGCATGGGCAATGCCGTTGGTCACATAGGCAGCCTGCAGGGCAGGGCCCTCCAGCGCGGCGGCCAGCGCCAGCGTGGTGCTGCCGGCATCCAGAAAGATAAAGTCTTTCTCGGTGATCATTGCGGCGGCGGCGCGGGCAATCAGACGCTTTTCTTCCACAGACTGTTCCTCGCGGGCCGCCATGGGGGGCTCATCCGCCAAAACGGTGCGCCCAACCAGCGTGGCACCGCCGTGTACCTTTTTTAACAGGCCCTGCCGGTCCAGCTGGGTCAGGTCGCGGCGGATGGTGGATTCGCTTGCATCCAGGGCATCACACAGCTCCAGCACGGTGGCCGAGCGCTTTTGTGCCAGCAAATCCAATATCATAGCAAAACGTTCTTCGGCAAGCAAGACAATATCCTCCTTAAAACAGGACAATACTTCAGGTAATTCCCCTGGCGATTCTTGAAGCTTTTTTGCTTTACGCCTGTATTATACACGCACAAACAGTCAAAAGCAATCATGAAACGCCAAAACAAAACATAAAATTTGCGGACTGTTTTTTGTGCAATTTGACAACGATAAACGCTCTGCATTTGGAAAACAAGCACATAAAAAGCCGGGCACTGCGCAGCGGCAGTGCCCGGCCGAGAAATATGTATCGTAAGGATCGTCAAAAAATGGAAAGTAAAAATCAGATTCCGTCAAAAAGCGTCAATCCTGAAAAGCGCGTTCAAAGCGGTCGATTTTTTCGCTTTTCCCAATCACCAAAATGGTGTCCCCGTTCTGGAACCGAGACTCCGGCGAAAACTCCACATCGGTACGGTGGTCGCGTTCGATGGCAATAATGTTAATGCCGTATAGCCGGCGGATATCCAGCTCCCGGATGCTTTTGTTCAGCATCTTGCCGTTTACCTGGATGCGCTGTACCTCCACACCGTCCTCCAGGGCAATGTAGTCCAGCAGGTTGCCGGAGATTAGGCGCTTGCCAATGCGCACTGCCATATCGGCTTCGGGATAAACAACGGTCACGCCCAGCCGCTTGAGAACCTCGCCATGTCCAACGCTGCTGGCTTTGGCAATCACATGCGGCACCCCCATGTTCAGCACCAGCATGGAGGTCAGAATGCTGATGTCGATCTGCTCGCCAATACAGATGCCTACCGTACCGCAGTTCTGAATGCCGACTTCGGTCAGAGCCTCTTCGCTCAAATCATCTACCACAAAGGCATAGTCAGTATATTTGCGAATAGCCTTGACCTTCTGCTCATCGCAGTCAACGGCAATCACCTCTTTGCCGGCTTCGGCAAGGGTGCGGGCCAGCGCAGAACCAAAGCGCCCCAGCCCGATAACGCCGAACAAAGCGGAAGAATCCTGTTTTTTCATAATGCACCTATCCAATCGTAATGGCTTCTTCTGTAAAGTGCGCGTTGGGTTCCGGGCGTTCCACCCAGAGGGAAAGCAGGGTAAAAGCCCCAACGCGGCCCGTGTACATGGTAAAAATCAGCACCAGCTTGGCGGCCAGGCAAAGCTGCGCTGTAATGCCGGTGGAAAGCCCGGCAGTGCTGTAGGCGGAGACCGCTTCAAACAGCAGGCTGATGAACGGCAGGCCGGGTTCCAGGATGCAGAGCAGAAATGTGGTGCAGCATACCACCAGCATGCCCAGCAGCCCAATGGTGGAAGCCTTGGCAATGGCGTTGGCAGGCAATGCACGGCGGAATGCACCCGGCCGCTGCTTGCTGAAAATGCAGCGAATCTCTTGCGCCAGAACAAAAATGGTGGTGGTTTTGATGCCGCCGCCGGTAGACCCCGGCGAAGCGCCAATGAACATCAGGATAAGAATCGTAAACAACCCGGCGTTGCTCAGTGTGCCCAGATCCAGCGTGGCAAAGCCGGCCGTGCGGGCTGATACGCTCAGGAAAAATGCTGTCAGCCAGCTGAGAGGATCGGTGAACTTTAATAACAGGGCACCTGCTGCCAGCAAAAATGCCGTGGTGGTTACCACAACCTTGGAATGCAGGGTGAATTTGCGGAAGCGGAACCGACACTTGACCACATCCACCATGACCAGAAAGCCGATACCACCCGAAATGATCAGAAAACAGGTGCTCAAATTCAGCAGCACATTATCCCGATAGGGGGCCAGGCTGCGCCCGCCACCTAAAATATCGATGCCAGCGTTGTTGAAGGATGAGATGGAGTGGAACACACTCAAACCCAGCGCCTTCAATGGTGGATAATCCTGCGCAAACACTGCAAAGATGGGGATGACCCCGGCCAGCTCAAAGGCAAGGGTCAGTTTAATGATGGCGCGTACCAGCCGCACCATGCCCTCCAGACTGCTCACATTCATGGCTTCCCGGATCAGGGTACGCTCCCGCAGGCTGATGCGCCGTCCCGCAGCCAAGGCAAGCCCCATGCCGATGGAGGTAATGCCCAAACCGCCGATCTGGATCAGCACCGCCATCACAGCCTGCCCCACGGGGGTAAAGGTATCGGCGGTATCCACGGTCAGCAGGCCGGTTACACAGACGGCGCTTGTGGCGGAAAACAGAGCGTCCACCGGCTGTACGGTAATGCCCGGCCGGATGGAAAATGGCATGAGCAACAAAAGCGTACCCAATAAAATGGTGGAAGCAAACCCCAGAGCAATCAATCTTGCAGGAGGCTGATGATTGAAAATTTGTTTGAATCGTTTCATATGCAGTATCAGGCCGGGTCAGCAAGGCAACAACTGAACCCACTTATCATATTTGTTTGGACGAAAAAGCTCACTTGATATATAAACATAGCCGCTTTTAGGGGCGATGTCAAGCATTTTGTGCAAAAGATAAAGGCAGGATAAGGATTGGGCACCGGGCAGGGAAAGAGGAATAAAGGAATCTGGCTGCGGTAGAAAATGTATACGAAACAAAAACGGCCCGGCAAAAAATTGCCGGACCATAGGGGAGATGATGGAATTTTAACGCAGTGGGGCAGGCGGGAAATTATTCGCCCAGGTGCCAGATATCGCTGTTGTACTCTGCAATCGTGCGGTCACTGGAGAAGAAACCAGCCTTGGAGATATTGATCAGGCACTTGCGGCGCCAACCCAGCGGGTCGCAGGCATAATCAGACAAAGCCTGGCCCTTGCGCACCACATAAGCGTTGAAATCGGGCAGGGTCTGGAACCAGTCCTTGGTTTTCAGTTCATGCTGCAAACGGGCCAGGTTTTCTTCCTTGCCGGCGGCCAGCATTTCGGGGCCGGTCAAAAAGTCGATGGCACGGCGCAGGTTGGGGTCGCCCTCGTACCAGTCTGCCGGGTTGTAATCGCCCGCAGCATAGCGGTGGATGACCTGGCCGGAGGTCTGGCCGAAGATGTAGATGTTCTCGTTGCCAACCTGCTGGCTGATCTCCACGTTTGCGCCGTCCATGGTGCCAAGGGTCAAAGCGCCGTTCAGCATAAACTTCATGTTGCCGGTGCCGGATGCTTCCTTGGAAGCCAGGCTGATCTGCTCCGAAAGATCGCAGGCGGGGATCATCTTTTCGGCGGCGGTCACGTTATAGTTTTCCACAAACACGACCTGCAGCCAGGGGGCCACCAGCGGATCAGCGGCAATCACTTTGGACAGGGTCAGCAAAGCGTGGATGATATCCTTGGCGATGATGTAAGCTGGGGCGGCCTTGGCACCAAAAATGCTCACCAGCGGCACAGCCGGGGTGTGACCCGCGCGAATCTCGAAATACTGATGGATGAGGTAGAGCAGGTTCAGCTGCTGGCGCTTGTACTCATGCAGGCGCTTGGATTGGATATCGAACATGGCGGTGGGGTCAACCTTCACACCCTGGGTGTGCTCCAGCCAGTCAGCCAGGGCCTTTTTGTTGTCGGCCTTGACCTGGGAGAATTTTTGCAGCACATTGGCATCCTCGGCATAGGGCAGCAGTTTTTCCAGCTCGGCGGCATCCTTGCGGAAACCGGGGCCAATCAGGGATTCAACCTCTTTGACCAGTGCGGGGTCACATTCCAGCAGCCAGCGGCGGAAGGTGATGCCGTTGGTTTTGTTGTTGAACTTTTCCGGGTACAGCTTATAGAAGCCGTTCAGCTCGGATTCCTTCAAAATTTCGGTGTGCAGGGCGGCAACGCCGTTGGTGGAATGGGTAAAGTGGATGTCCATGTGGGCCATGTGCACGCGGTCGTCGGCGTCAATGATGGCAAGGCCGGTATCATTGGTGCGCTTTTTGGCGGCAGCATCCAGCTTTTCAATCACCGGCATCAGCTGGGGCACAACTTTGTCCAGATAGCTGCGCGGCCAGGTTTCCAGCGCTTCGGCCAGGATGGTGTGATTGGTGTAAGCGCAGGTGTCGGTTACGATCTTGACGGCTTCGTCAAACTCGATGCCCTTTTCGCCCAGCAGGCGGATCAGTTCGGGGATAACCATGCTGGGGTGGGTATCGTTAATCTGGATGGCGGCGTAATCGGCCAGGTCATGGTAGTTGCAGCCGCGGGCGGCGCATTCGGCCAAAATCAGCTGGGCACCGGCGCTGACCATCAGGTACTGCTGGTAGATGCGCAGCATGCGGCCTGCTTCGTCGGAATCGTCCGGGTACAGGAACAGGGTCAGGTTTTTGGCAATGGCGGTTTTATCGAACTGGATGCCGTCATGCACAATGCTTTCATCAATGGTGTCCAGGTCAAACAGGTTCAGGGTGTTGGTGCGGCCCTCGTAGCCGGTCACGGCCAGTTTGTACAGCCGGGCAGTGTAAGGTTTGCCTGCCAGGGTGACGGGGTAGGTGATATCGGTCTTTTCCGCCCAGGAATGTTCGTTCAGCCAGGGGTCCGGCAGTTCGTTCTGCAAGCCGTCGGCAAAGCTCTGGTGGAACAGGCCAAAGTGGTAACGCAGGCCGATGCCGTCGCCCGGCAGGTTCAGCGTTGCCAGAGAATCCAGGAAGCAGGCAGCCAAACGGCCCAAACCGCCGTTGCCCAGGCTCGGCTCCGGCTCGACTTCCTCGATGTCGGAAAGGCTCTTGCCTGCGGCAGCAAGGGCATCACGCACATCATCATACAAGCCGAGGTTGATGAGGTTGTTGGAAAGCAGTTTGCCGATCAAAAATTCAGCCGAGATATAATACAGCTTGCGGCCGTTGACCGGGCGTACCTGTGCGGCGCTCTTGCTGCGCACAAGATCCAGCAGGGCAAGGTAAATTTCCTGGTCGGTGGATTCGACAAGGGGCTTGCCGATCAGCTTCTGTAAAGTTTCCGTCATGGTCTGCATAGCGGGTTCCTCCTAAAAAATGAATTTGCAGAGGCCAAGGCGTTGGTATCGCCTTTGGTTCAGGCCTCAAGTGGGGAAGCTTGCGGTGCGGCCCGCACTTCCTCTTGCTATATCCAGAATATCATACAAAATCGGTAAAATTCTTGTGCAATTCTGCCGGATTGTGATACAATACAAGCATCAGGAATGCAAAAGGGGGCTATAACATGCCAAACCAGGAACGCTTGCGGGAAACCAAACACCATGGTGCGGTGCGGTTCCCTTTTAATATCTACCCCTGCACCATACCGGGGGACTTTTTGCAGGTGCCGTTGCACTGGCACGACAGTATGGAACTTGTCTATGTTAAAAAAGGCAGCGGAATCGTGCAGGTCGGTGTGAACGCTTACCCGGCGGAGCAGGGCGATATTTACATTTTTGCCCCCGGCACCCTCCACGCCCTGCACCAGCGCGGCCAGGCCGTGATGGAATACGAAAATATCATTTTTGAGCTGGAGCTGCTGGGTGGTGCGGATGATCTGTGCGCCGAGCGCTACCTTTTGCCGCTGCAAAGCGGCCGCATGGCTTTGCAGCCGCGCATTATCCCCGGCGAGGCGGGCTACCCCCAGGCGGCGGCCTGCCTGCAGGAAGCGGAGGAAGCCAACAAGGTAAAAACCGCCGGGTATGAGCTGGCCATCAAAGGGGCGCTGCTGCGGTTTTTGTCCATCCTGATTGGCCAGCACGGCACCCCGCTCCCGGCGGATACTACTGACACCCGCCGCCTGAAAACGGTCTTGCAACTGATCGAAGCGGAATATGCTACCCCGCTGCGGATTGAGGACGCCGCCGAAGCCTGCGGGTGCAGCCAAAGCCATTTTATGCGCTGGTTCAAAAAAATGACCGGCCAGGGCTTTACCGCCTACCTGAACGACCACCGGCTGAACCTTGCCGCAGAACTGCTGCGCATTACTGACGCCACCGTGCTGGATATCGCAGGCCGGGTGGGGTTTGATAACCTTTCATACTTTAACCGCCTGTTCAAGCGCCGCTATGGCATGACCCCGCGGGAATACCGCAGCAAATAAAGCAGCAAAAACCAAACCCCGCCGCCCGGAATGTGCACAGCATCCAGGCGGCGGGGTTATATATTCTTATAGGGCAATACCGCATAATTCTAAGTGCCGATACGGCGAGCGAGGTGCGGCAGCTGCTAAGCCAAAAGCGCAGATAATACTTTGTGTATTATCGAGTATTTTGGCAACGCAGATGCCGTGCCGCAGCCGCCGGAGCGGTGCTTAAGCCGTAAGGCGGGAATTGTGCGGTATTGCCATAGAAATGATAAAGTGGGCAATCCGGCAGGAAAGCGGTGTGGCCGGGCGGGGACCCTACAGGCAAAAGAAAATAGCGACAAAAATTACTTCATCCAACGGATCTGCTGCTCTTTTACCAGCGGATAGCTGACAAGCTCGGTACCGTCCATGTCCTCTTTGTGCATATCCACAGCGGTGATCTGGTTGTTTTCATAGGTGGTGTAGTAATAAATGCCTTTGTCGGCATTGCAGCAGCTGGTGTACAGGGTAATCTCGTACTTACCGTTGTCCAGCTCGCAGCAGCCGCGCTGCTGCTCTACCGAGCCGAGAATATGGAAAAACTGGCTCACGCTTTCTGCTTCGCTTTCCCCGGAGCGGGAGTTGGCGCGCACGAAAGCCGCCCGTACAAACCGCGACTGAGACGAAAGATCCCCCGGCAGACCCATGGCCCCCATGCCGCGGCTGTAAGCGTTCAGCGGCACGTTGGGTGCAAAGTGGTTGCCGGTTGCCTTTGGGGAAAGCTGCATATAATTATTCAAAGCAAACAGCTGCATGGGAAACGGAGGGTTGTTGGTCAGCACACCGGCGGGGTTATCATATACATGCAGGCCGTCTTTGGTAGATTCCAGCGTGATGCACTCATGATTATCGGCAATCATCCAGTGCAGGCTGGCAACGGGCATCCCTTCGCAGAACGGGGTATCCACCAGGTTCATGCGGTCCAGCAGGGTGCGGGCATCCTGTACGGTAGCGCAGCGGCCCAGCAACCAGGGGATCAGCTCAAACTGGGCAACATTATCTTTGCCGGGTTCATCTTTGCAATACCAGGCGTTGCCCACAAAGTTCAGCCCGGCAATGCATAGCCCTTTTTCGTTGATGGCATCGTAATACAGGGGATAGTTATTCTGCACGCAGGCCATGCCCAAAATGGCATAGTGCTGGTCCAGCACGCCAAGGCCGTTCAGCTGGAACGGATAGTGCCGCGGGGTAAAGGTGACGGTCTCGCCGTAACCGAATTCATAGTCCAGGTTGCGGCCAAAATAAAAATCTTTGGTCTGGTACGTTGCAGCAGTGCACATACAAATAAGCCCTCCGGTCGTATCGTAAATGATGTCTTTAACGTTATTATACCACGGCGCAGCGCTGCTATCGAGAAGATTTTGTGAACTTTTGAAATTTTGTACCAAATAAAAAATCCCGCAGCCCTGCTTTGTAAACAGGTCCTGCGGGAGAAAAGTGGATTTACACCAGCTTGCGCACCAGTGCAAAATCAAAAAAGTCCGTATAAAAAGTGCGGCAGCGCAGCACCGGGCGGCACAGGCGGGAATAGCAGGTTTCGCTCAATTCCAACAGGGCCTGATCACGCTGCAGGGCCAGGGCATGGCGCACGGCGGGGTCCCCCATGGCGGCGCGTAGATGGGTAATGGTGCTGGAAACCTGAATTCCGCACGCTTCATCCAGAATATCGAAAATGGGGCGGGTGAAGTCAATGCCATCGGTGCGGGTGGTGCCGAACAGCGAGCATGGCACGATATCGGTAGAAAATAATACTGGGGTGTTATCCGCCAGCACCCGGCGGCAGATGTAATAAACCGGGGTATCCAGGCTGATGTTCAGTGCCTGGGCTGCATCGGCATCTGCCGTGTGGCGCGATACCCGCAGATCATCGCTGTTGGGCTGCATGCCGCGCGCCCGGATCATTTGGGTGAATTCAAACTTCTGGTCCATGCGGCGGGCCAGATTGACCACATCGCGGTTGATCACGGTGCCAATGCCGCGCACGCGCTCAATGTAGCCGGCACGTTCCAGTTCACTCAGTGCATCGCGCACAACGGTACGGCTTACGTTCAGCCGGTTGGCCAGCTCCAGCTCGGGCGGCAGATGGTCGGTATCCTGCCAAATGCCGTTGCGCAGCTGCTCCAGCAGCTCGGCCACAACCTGGTTAGAAATCAATACGCCGCCCAGGCGGGGGGCGCTGTCGGGGTGTTTGGTTGCCATAATCGGGTTCCTACTTTCCTGTGCGTGCCGGTATAGGCCGCAAAAGTCGTACTCTTATTATAGCATACCCCAAAGCCAAAAACCAAGTGTTTTATAAAAAGCAGGCAAATAAAAGGCGTGGTGTGATGTGGTACGTTCCTTGGTTCAGTCCGCTTTGCCTTCTTCATGCGCATAGCGGCACACATCCCGCAGGCAGCAGCGCTCACAATACGGTGTGGTGCGTGCGGTGCACACGGCGCGGCCATGGTCCACCAGCCGGTGGCAGAAATCACTGCCCTCCTGCGGGGGAATGATCTTCCACAGCGCCATTTCCACCTTTTTGGGTTCCTTGATGTTATCCACCAGCCCAATGCGGTTGCACAGCCGGATGCAGTGGGTGTCCGTTACAATGGCGGGCTTGCCGAACACATCGCCCATGATCAGGTTGGCACTTTTGCGGCCAACGCCGGGCAGTTCCAGCAGGGCGTCAAAATCATCGGGCACGTTGCAGTCATACTTGTCGCGCAGCATCCGCATACAGGCGCTGATATCCCGCGCCTTGCTGCGCCCCAGTCCGCAGGGCCGCACGATCTCTTCAATTTCCTCCGGCTCCGCGGCGGCCAAAGCGGCCACATTCGGGTATTTGGCAAACAGATCCTGCACCACAACGTTCACGCGGGCATCGGTGCACTGTGCAGCAAGGCGCACTTCCACCAGCAGCTGCCAGGCGTGCTCGTAATCCAGCGTACAGTCCGAAAGCGGGTATTCTTTTTTCAGCCGCTCAATGCAGATGGCGGCCAGCTGTTTTTTATCATGAATCTCCATGGGGGTCACACTCTCTTTTATCACTTCCCGGCGCGCGGGCCGGCGGGGCTTACGGCTTGATTCTACCACGGATAGCGTTTATAATGCAAGTAGCATGGTGCCGCCCTCTAATGCTGCAAAGCTTCAAAAGAGGGGCCGCTGCCCCTTGCTCCCTCACAAAAACCTACCTTCTCATGCCGGGGCGGCACGCGAAGATAATTTTTTGCTCACAAGGGATTTTGAGCGTCGGTGCATGTCTGCCGCTTGGAATGAAGTTTAGAATATATATTTCCTTATATATAAAGGTAACATAAAGGAGTACCCCCATGAAGGAACCGCTTGCCCAACGCCTGCGCCCGCGCACTTTGGATGAAGTGTGCGGCCAGCGCCATCTCCTGGCCCCCGGCCAGGTGTTCCGCCGCACCATTGACAGAGGCGTGATCCCCAATATGATTTTTTACGGCCCGTCCGGCGTAGGCAAAACCACCGTGGCCAGCATTATTGCGGCCAACAGCGGTATGCGGCTGTATAAATTGAACGGTACTACCGCTTCCACCAGCGATATCAAAAGCGTATTGGGCGATATTGGCACCCTGCATGCCGCCAACGGAATTCTGCTCTATCTGGATGAGATCCAGTATTTCAACAAGCGCCAGCAGCAAAGCCTGTTGGAATGCGTGGAGCAGGGAACCGTGACGCTGATTGCCTCCACGACCGAGAACCCATACTTTTATGTATATAACGCGCTGTTATCCCGCTGCACAGTGTTCGAGTTCAAATCCCTGACGGCAGAGGATATTGCCGAAGGCGTGAAACAAGCCGCCCAGCGCCTGGGCGAAAGTGACGGTACGCCGGTCAACATCCCGGTGGATGCGCTGGAATACCTGGCCCAAAGCGCGGGCGGCGATATGCGCAAGGCGCTGGGCAACCTGGAATTTGCCGTCAACGCAGCCCCCGTGCAGGATGGCACGCGGCTGGTTACGCTGGAAATGGTCACGCAGGTGGCCCAGCGTACCGCCATGCGATACGATAAAGAGGGCGATGACCATTATGATATTGTTTCGGCCTATCAGAAGTCGATGCGCGGGTCGGACCCGGATGCAGCGCTGCACTATCTGGCCCGGCTGCTGGAAGCGGGGGACCTGCCCAGCGCCTGCCGCCGGTTGATGGTGTGCGCCTGCGAGGATGTTGGCCTTGCTTACCCGCAGATCATCCCGATCGTAAAAGCGGCTGTGGATGCTGCCAACATGCTGGGCCTGCCGGAAGCGCGCATTCCGTTGGCGGACGCGGTAATTTTGGTGGCGACCAGCCCCAAATCCAACACGGGCGAAGCCGCCATTGACCGTGCGCTGGCAGATGTGCGGGCAGGCCGCAGCGGGCCGATCCCGCGGCAGCTACAAAATAAGCATTATGATGGCGCCGATGCCGCAGTAAAAGGCCAGCATTATCAGTATGCACACGACTTTGCCAACCATTGGGTGGACCAGCAGTACCTGCCGGATGCCATCCGGGACCGCCAGTATTACCAGTTTGGCGATAACAAAAACGAGCAGGCCGCCGCCGCTTACTGGCAGCGCATCAAGGGTGATAAGTTCAAAAAATGAACTGGCAACACCGCACAAATCCCGCCTTGCGGCTTAAGCACCGCTCCGGCAGCTGCGGCACGGCATCTGCGTTGCCAAAATGCTCGATAATGTCGGGTTGCGGTACCCGCATCGTGCTTCGGGGGCAAACCCCTCGCACTCTGCGACCGCTGCCCCTGCTTCGGTTCGCTGTTTCCGCCACTGGCGGCGCTCACCTTTGCAGCATCCAGTATTATCTGCGCTTTTGGCTTGGCATCTGCCGCACCTCGCTCGCCGTATCGGCACTTAGAATTATGCGGTATTGCCAACTATAATTGCGCACAGTAAAAACCATAATAACCTATATCAAAATAGGAATATAAAAAATATTTTTTTGATGAAAATATTTTATGGGAATTGAACAAAAAGAAAAAACAGTGTCAAAAATTAAATCATCTCCTGAATGACAAAAGAAAAATGCCGAGATAATCAGAAAAGGCAACATTATTACAGTCAATTCCTGTTAGCTCGAAAGAAAATATCAAGAACTTTTTCGAAAAAACGTCACATTTTAATGTATTGACAATCTTTAATATCATTTGATATGATAGGGTACAGGAATCATGTATACAATGTGAAGTGGAAAATATTTCGAGTTCTTTCCTCTGCATTGTATGAGAAGGAGATTTTTAGTATGCGCTATTCTCATCAACGTGAACTGATTTTGCGGGAGGTACTTTCGCGCAGCGATTATCCAACCGCGGAGCAGATCTGTACGTCTCTGCGGGCAGTGTGCCCGCGGCTGAGCCTTGGCACCGTTTACCGCGACCTGAATACGTTGGTTGATATTGGCAAAGTGCGGCGTGTTTCCATCCCCGGCGAAGCAGACCGTTTTGAGGGCCCGCAGGAGGATCATCAGCAGTTGTATTGCCGCAGCTGCCAAAAAGTAAAAAGCATCCATATTTCGGATGCGCAGCTCAAAGCCCTGATTGATGCCTGCCCCGATATTGTGCCGGAAGATTACAGCCTGACTGTGTTTGGCCTGTGCGATGAATGCGCCGCCAAAGCGGCCCAGGAAACCGAGGAATTGTAAGGAGACAGCCTGCCTGATGTTCACTGTTCAGGCGGGCTGTTTTGGCATTTGTGGGGTGAATTTTGTGCAAAACAGCGTTGCTGTGCGTTGTTCTGCGCGGTAAACTGTGGTACACTATTTATAGAATAGTGTATGTGCTGCCCTGTGTGGTGCGGCCAGACCAAAACAGCGGAGGTAAGACCTATGCCCCAACTGCAGTGTGAAGAGATTCGTTTCCCGTCTGCCGATGGTGTTCATACCGTGGCGGCCAGCATGTATACCATGCCGGGGGTGCCGGTGCGCGCCGTGCTGCAGCTCAGCCACGGCATGTGCGAGTATGTACAGCGCTACTGCCCCATGGCGCAGTGGTATGCCCAGCGCGGCATAGCTCTGGCCGGCAACGACCACCTGGGTCACGGCGGTACCGCAAACAAAGGGGAGCACGGCCATTATGGCGAGCCCCGCGGCCGTTACCACCTGCTGAATGACCTGCACACGATGAACGGCATCATCCACCAAAAGTTCCCTGGCGTGCCGGTATTTTTGTATGGCCACAGCATGGGCAGTTTTTACGCCCGCTGGTATGCCGAAACCTGGCCGGAAAGCATCTCCGGCGCTATTTTCAGCGGCACGGCGGGTCCGCACATCCGCAACCAGGCGGGCTGGGCGGTTGCCGCGCTGACCGCAGCTGTGCGCGGGCCAAAATATGTTTCCAAAACGCTGGTCAAGCTGAATATGGGGGCCTATTGCAACCGCATTCCGGATGCTGTTTCGCCCAATGCCTGGATCAGCCGTGACCCGGAAGTGGTAAAGGCATACGATGCAGACACGCTGTGCACCTTCCCATTTACCGCGGCGACCTACCGCGAAATGCTGGCTACCCTGTGCCATGTCAGCAGCCGCAAATGGGCACAGAATATCCGCAAGGATCTGCCGGTGCTGCTGATTGCCGGAACTGCGGACCCTGTTGGTGATTACGGCGCGGGCGTGCGCAAAGTGTGGGCCATGCTGGGGGATGCCGGTGTACAGGATCTGAGCTGCGAAATCTGGCACGATGCCCGCCATGAGCTGCACAATGAAACCAACCGCGAAGAAGTGTTTGATTATGTGTACGGCTGGCTGATGGATCGTCTGCCGGAAGATGAGAGCCAATAAATAATGATAGGATAAATGTTGATTGCACGTTATTCTGTAGGGAGCGGTCTTGACCGCTCCGATACATGGGGGCATATGCGATAATGGAAATTGCATCGCTCCACAAATAATATGTTCGTTAGTTGCACATTTTTAATGGGCCATATGGGCATGGGACAGGGCGGGATGAGGTCATTCCGCCCTGTCGGCGATTTTATTGTTTATCGCGCATTTTGAAGCGCTGACACGAATATACTTTATTATTTATTGCAAATAAAAACTTAAGGCCCGATGCAAGCGCATCGGGCCTTAAAACATAGTAAACGCTAAGGTGTATCTGAAAACAAAGAAAATGACGGATATTTCGCAAACACAAGCAGGATTTAGCGTAAAATCCTGCTGCGCTTGTAGAAATAGACGATATTTTCGACTTTTCAGATACACCCTAAATAGAAAGCATAGGCTGAAAACGTACCGGGGCGATGCCGGGCTGTTGCAACGCTCGGCAGGCGGGGAGATGGAATGCCCGCGGTTTTAGTGCCCAAGCAAAAAGTCCAGCACATCCCAGCCTTCGCTGCCGGTCTGGCGGTACAGCTCGGTGTAGCCGCAGTTGCAGCAGCTGATGGTGACGAACTTTTTGTTCTGGATGTCAAATATTTTGGCGAAGTTCCCGCCGGTGGCCTGCAGCCGGTCCGATTCATACTGCTGGCAGCCGCATTTGGGGCAGATGTATTGGTGCTTTTCCATAATAGATTCCTCCGTATTGTAAGGCTGGGTCAAACGTGGCTCAGCCAGTCGGCCAGCGGCAGGCAAAGCAGGTTGGGGGTAACTTTTGCCGCGGCGCGGTGCAGCGTGCACACCAGCCCCGGTGTACTGACGCGCAGGTTCAGCGCGCTGTCCCGCAGGGCGCGGCGCACAACATCCTGGCTGCGGCTGGCCAGCGGATAATGGCGGAAGCCATGCCCGCCTTTTTCCGCAATGCCAATGAACTCGGTATCCTTGACCCAGTAGGGGCATACCGCAGTAACATGGATGCCCGCAGGGGAAAGCTCGTAATGCAGCGTCTGGGTGTAGCTGAGCAGGAACGCCTTGGTGGCGGCGTATACGTTCAGCCCCGGAATAGGCTGGAACCCCGCGGTGGAGCAAATCTCCAGTACCTGACTGCCTGGGTGCAGATAGGGGAACGCCGCATCGGTCACATCCACGGCGGCGCGGCAGTTCAGGTCGATCATGGCGTCGTTGTCTTTGGCGGGAATACCCACCGTCGGACCCATGCGCCCCATGCCTGCCGCATTGACCAAAATGCGGATGTCCGGCAGTTCATCCTGCAGGGTGTTGCGCAGGTACTCCATATCGCCCGGGCGGGTCAGATCAAGCGCCAATACCCGGATGGGCACCGCGCTAATGGATTGCAGCGCTTCCAGCCGGTCGCGGCGGCGGGCGATGGCCCAAATTTCTTCCACTTTGCCCTGCTCCGCAATCTGGCGCACAAACTCGCGTCCCAAACCGCTGGAAGCACCGGTCACCAATGCAATTTTCATGGCAGTTATCCTCAATCGCAGGGCAGGTTGGGTCTGTCCTGGTCGCCGTCAGCCTTGAAAAGAACAAAGCCGTCCGGCTGGTTGGTAAAGTAATAATACTCGGTGTTCTGCCGCAGCGGCGGGGTTAGATAGTTGGGGATGATGACCCCATCGTCCTCGTGCCGCTCCGTCAGCCCGGCGGCGGCCCATACGGCGGCAGAAATACCGGCGTTGTAACAATCCAGATATTCCGCGCCCGCGTCGTGCAGCAGCTTGTCCAGTGCGCCGCCAATGCGGGGCAGAACAGCATCATCGCCGATAAAATCCACCAGCCGCACCACCGGTACGCAGCCGGTCTCGGCAGCTGTGATGGTGCGGGTGATCGCGTAAGCCAGCAGGGCACCGGCTTCCTGCACTGCCCACACATCATAGCTCTGGTGCGGGTAGGCAAAGTACCGGCGCTGCAAGTACCAAAGATCTTTGTGTGGCGTGTGGCTGCTGTGGGGCAGGCCAAGTTCGGCCAGCGCAGCGGCATCCGGCACACGGGTCAGCGGCAGGTCATCCTGTACCGGCAAGGGAGCAGAATTTGGACCCAGCACCGCCAGCTGCCAGCCCTTTGTATCGGGTGCGCCAAGGCGGTAATAATGCGGCAGGCGCTCGGCCTGCCAGCCCAAAAAGTGGTACAGCACACAGGTGTTGGCGCGGATGTTGTTGCAGGCAACCACGCGGGCATTCAAAAGCCCGGACAGGGCGTCCATCAATTCCAGTCCCACACCGTTATGGCCCTTTGCGGCAACCCAGACCGAAACCCAGATGTCCGGCGTTTCGCTCTGGTTGGCCAGAATGTACCCGGCGGCGCACAGAATTTCGCCGTCCTGCTCCGCCAGCGCAAACTGCGGGGCGGCACCGGGCGTGTGGGCATAATAGAACTGGTAAAAATCGGCCCGGTTGATCAGCGGCAGGCGCATGTCAAAATTCTGGTTGATGAAATCCGCAATGCGGGCATCCTCGCCGGGGCGGGCTAAACGCAGCACAAGGTCAGACAATGGCGGAACCTCCCGTAACCGGCAGGGTAACGCCGGTGATAAAGCGGGCTTCCTCGCTCAACAGGAACGCCATGGCCGGGGCAACATCCTCCGGCGTGGCGTTGCGGCCCATTGGGTTGTCTGCCGCTGCGGCCTGCACGATCAGGTCCGGCGTATCCTTCAAAAAGTGGGTCTCCATCATGCTGGGGGCCACGCAGTTTACCGTTATGCCAAAGCGGGCGTACTCCACAGCCAGGCTTTTCACCAGCCCGCCGATAGCGCTCTTGTTCATTACATAGGCAGCTGTGTTTTTGGGCGGGCAGCCAATGGTGTAGCTGGTCTGGATAAACAACACCCGGCCAAACTTCGCCTTACTCATGGCGGGCAACACCGCCTTGCACAGCTTGACGGCGGAATGTACCTGAATCTCCCAGTCCTTCTGGAACCGGGCTTCATCAAACGCTTTGAATTTGGCGTTCACCACCGGCAGGGCCGGCAGGTGTACAAAATGGGTGGGGCAGGGCAAATCTTTGCCAAAGCGGGCGCACAGGGCATCCACCGCTTCGGGGCTGGAAAGGTCCGCGTCAAAGGTAACAATGAGGCCGGGGAATTGCTGCACTAAGGCATCCAGCCGGGCCAGATCGCCGCAGCCCTGTGCCAGAATGGTGCGGTCCTCGCCGGGGGCTTCGGTCAGCAGGTGGCGAATCAGTGCGGCGCCCACATCGCTGGTGGCGCCGGTAATGAGATATGTATATGCCATGGAAGTTACCCTCACTTTTATTTGGCCAGCCCGGCTTTGATGATGCCGCGCGTGACCCGTTTGCCGTCCTGGTTGGTGATAACAGCCTTGATCTCCGCTTCAGCCACGGCTTCACTCACGTTTACCACGGTGCCGGTAATGGTCAAAGTATCCCCAATGAAAACCGGCTTGGCGAACTTGCACTCCACGCCGTGCAGCAGGCAGTGTTCGCCCGGCAGGTAAACGCCCGCCAGGGTGGAGAAAAAGCTGGCACCCAGCATGCCGTATACCACGCGGCCGGGGTAGCCGCGCTTTTGGGCGTATTCGGCATCCATGTGGATGGGGGAAACATCCCCGGTGATGGCTTCAAACCGGGCCATCATCTCTTCCGTTACGGTAACGGTAAAGCTTTCGCTCAGGCCGGGGGTCATCTCGGCCAGTGTGTAGTGGTTCATCTTAACCCACCATGCGGGCAACCAGGTCCAGCAGGTCGCCAACGTTTTTCAGGTTGCGCACATCGGCCAGCTTGAATTTGATGTTGAACTTTTTCTCGATGGCGGTCAGCAGGTTGATCTGCTCCAGGCTGTCCCAATCCTCAATGTCATCAGCGCAGGTGGCGCGGGTGATTTCCAGGGTATCATCGTCAAAATTATCGCGGAAAATTTCCTGTACAGCTTCCAGAATTGCCTGTTCGGTCATAGTTAGAACACTCCTTACAAAAATAAACACATTATATAATGACAGCAATCATTCAAGATGGCGGCTTGCCGCAGGGGACACTACCACATCTTATTAAATAGAAGTGTACCATAAAATGCCCGGCAACACAAGCGCAGACAGGGTAAAAGGGGGCTACAGGCCGTAATCTTCCAGTTTTTGCTGCAATTCGGCTTCGGTATAAATGCTCACGCCCTGCTGCAATGCCAGGCAGTCCGGCTCCGGCAGCAGGCGGGTGTATACATCGTACTGCGCCAGGGGACCGGTGCCGTCCGGGGTATACAGGGCCAGCCGCCCGGCGTTATCTTTTAACAAGTATTGCGCCTGCGGCTGTTGTTTTTGCACCGGAACAAAAAACACTGTTACGGCTGCGGCAATGCACAGCAGCGCCAGCATGGCCAGCCCCAGCAGGTAGCGGCGATAGCCCCGCGGCAGTTGGTAACGCATGGGCAAAAACCTCCTTCTATTTTGTGGTATTCGCAAATTTCACAAATCAAATAGTACGCTCCTGCAAGCAGTATGCCCGGTTTGGCGGCACCCAAACCGTAAAAAAGTGAAAATTGTCTGCCTGCTACTGTACTTTTGGCAATACTTTGTGATATAATTCATTCTATGGCTTTATGTCCATCTGCGTGACCGCGCTGTGCGGCCGCGTATCAGTGCAGGCGCAGGCAGGCTTCGCGCCTGCCGCAATTATCCCAAAGGAGGCGGTCCCCATAGACCCCAAACAGGAACGGCACATTTCCATGCAAAGTGCAAAAAGCCCGGAAACAGCCGCAACTTCCGCCCAAAAGAAAAACGGAAAAAAGAAAAAAAATAAGCCGCGCCGCAGTATATTCGGCACCATCATGCGGTTCATTGGCTGCCTGCTGTGCGTTTGCGTCATGGCGGCCAGCGCCGGTGCGGTGCTGCTTTCGCTGTATGTGGTGCAGGTGACCGAGGACCCGGACGGCAAGCTGGACCTGGATGAGCAGAAGCTCAAACAGACCTCCATTGTGTATGACCGCGACGGCAACGAGGTGAACACCTTTGCTGGCGAAAATAACCGCATCTGGCGCGAAATTTCGGCCATGCCGGAAAACCTGCAGAACGCGGTCATCGCCGTTGAGGATAAGGATTTTCGCAGCGAGCCCGGCATCAACGTCAAGCGCACCATTGCCGCTGCCCTGAACGAGTTTACCGGAAACGCGCTGCTTGGCTCCAAGCAGGGCGCTTCCACGCTGGAGCAGCAGCTGGTCAAAAACCTGACCGGTGATAGTGAACAGGACGTTCTGCGTAAGGTGCGCGAGATTTTCCGCGCGTTGGGCCTTTGCAACCGCTACAGCAAAGAAACCATCCTGGAAGCTTACCTCAATACCATCCCGCTGACCGGCACCATCTATGGCATGGAAGCCGGCGCGCAGGAGTATTTTGGCAAGAGCGTGGAGGAATTGAGCCTGGCCGAATGCGCCGAGCTGGCTTCCATCACCAAGAATCCCAAGAGCTTTAACCCGGCTACCAACCCGGAAAATCTGCTCAAGCGCCGCAACCATGTTCTGGCTTTGATGCGCAACCAGGGATATATTACTGATGAAGAGTGCGCTGCTGCACAGGCGGAACCCATCACCCTGGCCGAGAGCAAATCGGCCACCGAAAAGGTCACCCGTACTTCCCGCAACTCTTATTTTGACGACGCTTTGTTTGCGGATGTCACCCAGGCAATCATGGAGCAGGAAAGCTGCACCCGTGCCGAAGCACAGGATAAGATCTTCTCCGATGGCTTGCGCATCTACTCTACCCTGGACCAGAAAGCACAGTCTGCCATGGAGCAGGTCATGCTGAACGAGGACACCGGCGACGGCGAGCTCTTCCCGGCCCTGTGGCACGAGGAAGAGGTTTCTTCCAGTATCCCGGCGGACAGCGAGATTACCTATGACGAGAGCGGCCTGCCGCTGAACCCGGACGGCTCTTCTGTGTTCACGGACGATGATGTGCCGGTCTATGCCGATAAGGAAAACACCACCCTGAAAACCAGCCAGGATGACAACGGCAACCTGATCTTCTATGAAAGCGTGCGCACCCAGGCGGCTATGGCGTCCATCAGCATGGAGGATGGCCACCGCGGCGAGATCGTTGCCCTGGTTGGCGGCCTGGGCGAAAAGAAAGTAGACCGCGGCACCAACCGCGCCACGCTGCCCCACCAGACCGGTTCCACCATGAAACCCATTGCCGCTTATTGCCTGGCAGTGGACAGCAAGATCATCAACTATTCTTCGCCCATGGCGGATACGCCGTATTACCTCAAGAGCGACCATCAGGTGCTGGATACCGACCGCTGCCTGAAGCTTGGCCTTTCTACTGACAAGTATAATGCAGTCAACCAGTCCCGCGATGATGTGTGGCGCGACTGGCCTACCAACTATGGCGGTGCAGGCGGCGATGGTGCCACCATGCTGGTGTATGATGCACTGCGCCGCTCTTACAACACCATTGCGGTCTGGATCGGTTCCTATGTCGGTGCGGAAGAGATGTTCAGCTTTGCGCATGATACCCTCAACTGCACCTATCTGGATCCCGAACATGACGTTGACCTGGCGCCTCTGGTGCTGGGCTCCCAGAGTCAGGGCCTGACAGTTGTGGAGCTGGCTGGCGCTTACTCCATTTTCAATGACGGCAAGTTTACCACCCCGCACTGCTGGACCGAGATCTATGACTCGGACGGCAACCTGTACCTGGATAACAGCAAGCGCGTTACCACCGTGCAGGCCATTGACCCTGCAGCCGCTACCATCATGAACCGTCTGCTGAGCAACGTGTGGAAAAAGCCCGGTACGGCAAACGGCATGAAGCCGGAAACCGAGGGCATTGATACCATCGGCAAGACAGGTACGACCAGCGACTTTAAGGACTATACCTTCGCCGGTGTTTCCCCATACTATTCCACCGCTGTGTGGTGGGGCTATGATAAGCCTTACAGCATGTGGGGTGTGGATGGCACCCTGGGCAACAACGGTAAACCGACCCAGCGCGCCTTTAAGCGGTATATGGAAGCTGCTCAGGCCGATAAGCCTGCCAAGGACTTCTATTATGATGACTCCGTTGTGCAGAAGCAGTTCAGCACCTCCACCGGTGCGATCGTATCCGGCGGTGGTGAGACCGGCTACTATACTGAGGACAACCTGCCGGATGACAGCTATTCCACCCTGACCGACCCCAGCGTGAACACGCTGGACCCGGCGGCAGGCTGATCGCGTAAAGTTCCAATAGTCTGAAAATTCAATAAGCCAGATCGGGCACAGCAGTTTACAAAGCTGCTGTGCCCGTTTGTTGTATTGGAATGGAGGACATGCTATAATGGCAGCAGCGAGAACCATGCGGATGAGGAGAAAATGCACTGCCCTTTTGCGGCCTTAATAAGGCGGGCAGAAGCGTATCAAATGTACGTGCACGAATGAAAGACATACTTCCACCACATAAAAACAGATAAAAGCACGGGAAGATTCCACCGCACCAACAGGCCAGTTGTGCATCATGCTCAAATACACAACATTTTTTCTAAAATGCTTGCAAGCCGCGCACACTTGTGGTATGATTATCCCCGTTGTGAATACACATGTACATAGGAGGGAAACAACATGGGCGAGCGCCGTTTTTTGTTGGTAGACAGCTCCGCTTTGCCGGATGTGTTCCTTAAGGTACTGCAGGCCAAGGAGCTTCTGGCTTCCGGCAGCGTGAGCAATATTTCCACGGCAGCGCGTCAGGCGGGCATTTCCCGCAGTGCGTTCTATAAGTACAAGGACTATGTGTTTGACGCCGAAACCGGCCGCGAGGCCATTACCGTGATCGCCACCCTGCTGGATAAAACCGGCGCTTTGCAAAGCCTGCTTTCCGGTATTTCGGCAGCGGGTGCATCGGTTGTTACCATCACCCAGTCCCGGCCGGAAAATGGTACCGCACAGGTGGAAGTTACCGTGCGCACCGGAACCATGCAGATGACCGTTGAGGAAATGCTGACCCGGCTGGCCCGTCAGTCGTTTGTGGTGGAAGTGCACCGCGGAACCTGAAAGTGAACACACGCCGCCAAGGCGCACAGAACGGAATACCGGATGCGGGCAGCCGCATAAGGAACAAGGGGAGTATGGTATGGCTAAAATTGCAATCATGGGATTCGGCACCGTTGGCAGCGGTGTGCTGGAAGTCTGCCGCCGCAACGCCGCATCCATTGCCCGCCGCGCGGGCGAGCCGGTGGAGGTCAAGTACATCCTGGATGTGCGTGATTTTTCTGATTCTCCGGACGCAGCGCTGTTTGTGAAAGATATCAATGTGATCCTGAACGATCCGGAAGTCAAGGTCGTTGTGGAAACCATCGGAGGCACCCGTTTTGCTTATCCGTATGTGCGCCAGTGCCTGGAAAGCGGCCGCAGCGTGTGTACCTCCAACAAGGAGATGGTTGCCACCTATGGCGCAGAGCTGCTGGCTCTTGCACGGGAGCATAAAGCAGCGTTCCTGTTTGAAGCCAGCGTGGGTGGCGGTACCCCCATCATTACTCCCATGCACCAGTGCCTTGCCGCAAACCAGATCAGCCAGATTCAGGGCATTGTGAACGGAACCACCAACTTTATGCTGACCAAGATGAAGCGCGAAAGCATGGGCTTTGATGCCGCGCTGAAAATTGCCCAGCAGCTGGGCTATGCCGAAACCAAGGATCCCGGCGACGATGTGGATGGCCGTGATGCCTGCCGCAAGATCGCCATCCTGAGCAGCCTGGCCTGCGGGCATCATGTTTACCCGGATAACATCCCCGCCCGCGGCATCCGCGATGTGACCGTGGAGGATGTAAAAGCTGCCGAGCAGCTGGACTGCGCCATCAAGCTGATCGCCTGGTACCATGAAAACCCTGAAGGCGCAGCCGATGCGTTCAGCGCCGGTGTGGAGCCGATGCTGGTGCCGGAGTCCAACCAGCTGGCGGGCGTGTACGATGTGTTTAACGCTGTGCTGATGCAGGGTGATATGCTGGGCGATGTTGTGTTCTATGGCAAGGGCGCCGGCAAGCTGCCCACCGCCAGCGCCGTTGTGGCCGATGTGATCGATGCCCTGAAGGACGGCAGCAAGATCCATGACAGTCTGTTCTGGAAGCCCGCCGAAAAGCTGGATCACCAGCTGATGGATACCGCCAAGTATTCTTATTACATCCGCACCGCGGGCGTGCCCGCCGCCGCGCTGCCCAATGTGGCCGGTCCCGGCAAGCTGGTGTTTGACTATGGCGATTCTGCCGCGTACCTGATCGAAGCTGCCACGGCTGCGGACTTGGAGGCTGTGGCAACCAAGCTGAAAGTTTTGGGCGGCCGCCTGGCGCTTGTGCTGAAAAAGCTGCCGGAATAAGCCCCGGCAGGGAAGGGAGCACATAACATGATTACCGTAACTGTACCGGCAACCAGCGCCAATGTCGGCGCCGGGTTTGACAGTCTTGGCCTTGCGCTTTCCATGCATAACGTGTTTACCTTTGAGGAATGTGACCGCATCCGCATTTCTTCGGTGGATGGCACCCATGTGCCGACCGGGGCAAACAACCTGGTCTACCGCAGCGCCCGCGCTGTGTATGACCAGCTGGGCATTCCGCTGCGCGGCCTGCGCATTACCCAGCGCAATGATATTCCCATGGCGCGCGGCCTGGGTTCCAGCTCTGCCTGCATTGTGGCGGGCATTTTGGGTGCCAACGCTTTGCTGGGCAACAAGTTGACCAGCCGCCAGATGCTGACCCTTGCCACCGCCATTGAGGGCCACCCCGATAACGTGGCCCCCGCCATGCTGGGCGGCTTTGTTACCAGTGTGTATGACGAAGGCCAGGTTTACAGCGTAAAAAAGAACATCGATGAACAGCTGGCATTTGCCGCTTTTGTACCGGATTTCCGCCTGCTGACCTCCAAGGCGCGCGCCGCGCTGCCGGATATGGTCAGCCATAAGGACGCCGTGTATAATCTGTCCCGCGCCGCGCTGGCTACCGCCGCGTTCTGCGATGGCGATTACAGCCTGCTTGGCGTGGCAACCAAGGATTCCCTGCACCAGAAATACCGCCTGCCCCTGATCGACGGCGGGGACGAAATGTTTGAACTGGCGCAGGACCTGGGCGCGCTGGCTGTTTATATTTCTGGCGCGGGTCCCACCATTATGGCGGTTGTCCCGCGTGACGATCAGGAATTCTTTGCCCGCGCGCAGGAAGCTCTGCCGCAGAGCGAAAAGCTAAAGCATTTTACCGTTTACCGCCTGTTGCCCGATAACACAGGCGCAACGGTGGAATAAGGGAACAGGGAGGAAGAGGTCTTTATGGGTCTTATCGTACAAAAGTTCGGCGGTACCTCGGTCAAGGATCGTGACCGCATCTTTAATGTTGCGCGCATTGTGGCCAACACCCGCAACCAGGGCAACGATGTTGTTGTTGTTGTTTCTGCCCAGGGGGATACCACCGATGACTTGATTACCAAAGCGGCCGAGATCACCAGTGATCCGTCCCACCGCGAAATGGATATGCTGCTGGCCACCGGCGAGCAGATTTCCATCTCGCTGCTGGCCATGGCGCTGCAGGAAATCGGTGTTCCGTCCGTCAGCCTGACCGGCTGGCAGGCCGGCTTCAACACCGACCGCGCTTATACCAAAGCCCGCATTAAGCGCCTGAACACCGAGCGTGTGGAAAGTGAGCTGGCCCGCAACCGCGTGGTAGTTGTAGCTGGTTTCCAGGGACTGAACCGTTCGGATGATATCACCACCCTGGGCCGCGGCGGCAGCGATACTTCCGCCGTTGCCTTGGCAGCCGCTCTGCATGCAGACCGCTGCCAGATCTATACCGATGTGGAAGGTGTGTATACTGCCGACCCGCGCAAGATTCCCAAGGCCACCCGCCTGAAGGAGATCACCTTTGACGAGATGCTGGAACTGGCATCCCTGGGTGCACAGGTGCTCAACAACCGCAGTGTAGAACTTGCCAAAAAGTATGGCGTCGAGCTGGAAGTTCTGTCCAGCATCAATCCGGTGCCCGGCACCGTTGTTAAGGAGGAAACCAAAGTGGAAGGTATGCTGATCAAAGGCGTTGCAAAAGATGAGGACGTCGCTGTTGTTTCGATCCTGGAAGTTCCCGATGTGCCGGGTATGTCCTTCAAGGTGTTCAGCCTGCTGGCACAGAAAAACATCAACGTGGATATCATTCTGCAGTCTTCCGGCAGCGCTGGCTGCAAGGATGTGATCTTTACCTGCTCCAAGGGCGAAGCTGAAACCGCTCGTGCAGTGCTGGAATCCAACAAGACCCGCTTTGGCACTGATAAGATCACCGTCAACAATGACTGCGCCAAGGTCAGCATTGTCGGTGCCGGTATGCAGAGCCACCCTGGCACGGCTTCCACCATGTTTGAAGCTCTCTACAGCCAGAACATCAACATCCATATGATCTCTACCAGCGAGATCAAGATCAGCGTGATCATTGATAAAGCCGATGCTGACCGTGCTGTTGCCGCCATCCATGATGCTTTCATCCAGTAAGCGGTAATATCCATCTGGTGTAAAAAGTTTACAAGTTTCAGCCCCTGCCGCCCGGCGGGGGCTGTTGCCATATCCGGTACGGAATGGTATAATCAAACGCGCAGCCGGGTGGGAATCATTCCCGCAAGCCCGGTTGTGCCCAATGTATTCTGCTGCAAAGGAGGTAACATATGGAATATATGGACGAAACCACCCTTGCCCACAAACACACCAGCCCGTGGCTGATTGCGTTCCGGATCATTTTTACCATTGCGCTGGTCTGGTGCATTCTGTTTATCTTTCATAACTCGCTGGAAACCAGCTCCATCTCGTCGGCCCGCAGCCATGAGGTCATGCAAAAAATCAATGCCATCCTGGCACATCTCAATATCGGCCCGCTGAGCGAGCATGTTGTGCGCAAGCTGGCGCATTTTTCAGAGTTCACGCTGGAAGGCTTCCTGCTTATGCTCTGCCTGCGGGTTTATACCCGCCGTTTTGTGCGCCATGTCAGCTGGCCCATGCTGGGCGGCATGGCGACCGCGCTGCTGGATGAAACCATCCAGCTGTATGTGCCGGGCCGCACTTCGTCCGTGCGGGATGTGTGGATCGACTTCGGCGGTGTGATTGCCGGTTTGTTCGTGGCCCTGCTGTTGCTGCTCATCGTGCGCGGGCTGACCTCTTTCCATGCCATGAAAAAAGAAAACCGCCGCCTGCGTGCCGAACGGGCCGAGCTGCTGCGCCAGCAGCGCGCCGACCGGATCAACACAGCGGATGACCGTCCCGAAAGCCCAGATAGGAGAGAATATTTATGACAGAACAACAGGCGATTGAAGCCCTGCACGCCCTGCCGCGCCTGCCCCGCAGCGGCGCATCCCTGGAGCGTATGCAGGCACTGCTGGACCACCTTGGAAACCCGGAAAAGCAGTTTAAGTGCATCCATATTGCGGGCACCAACGGCAAGGGGACCCTTGCCGCTATGACATCTTCTATCCTGACCCATGCGGGCTACAAAACGGGCCTTATCATCAGTCCATATGTTCTCAATTTTCGGGAGCGTTTTCAGATCAATGGACAGATGATGTCCCCGCGCACCCTGGCCAGCCTGACCCGGAAAGTGCTGGATGCTGCCGATGCCATCATCGCTGAGGGCGGGGAAGGCCCGGTGGAGTTTGAAGCCGTTACCGCCATTGCCTTCCTCTGGTTTGCCCGCCAGAAGTGTGATTTTGCCGTGGTGGAAACCGGCCTTGGCGGCCGCTATGACGCCACCAATGTCATCCCCGCGCCGCTGGTTGCGGCCATTACCCGCATCGGCATGGATCATACCGAAATTTTGGGCGATACCCTTGCCGAGATCGCCGCCGAAAAAGCTGGTATCATCAAAGAGGGTAGCGTGGTTGTCTGCTACCCCGAGCAGCCGGAGGAGGCCATGGGCCCGCTGCTGACCGCCGCGGCCAACGCGCATACCTCGCTGGTGGTGCCGGATACCGCCGATTTGCAGCAGCTCAAGTGCCGCCCGCTGGAAAACTATGTTGATTACGGCGGCTATCGTGCTCTGCTGCAATTCCCTGGCAAGCATCAGGCCAACCATGCCGCTATGGCGGTGGAAATTGCCCTGGCCCTCTGGCGGGAATACCATTACGAGATCCCCGATGAAGCGATTGAAACCGGTCTGCGGGATGCCAAAATGCCCGCACGGATCGAGGTCATGCGCCGCCACCCGTTGCTGCTGCTGGATGGCTGCCACAATGCCGATGGTACCGCAGCCCTTGCTGCAACTCTGAAAGAAGCCGGATATGACGGCAACCTTGTGGCGGTCCTTGGCCTGCTGAAAGATAAGGATCACAGCAAAATGCTGGAAAACCTGGCCCCCTGCTTTGAGAAGGTCTTTACCGTCACGCCGGATAGCCCCCGCGCCATGACGGCAGAAGAACTGGAGGAGGAAGCCAAGTACCATATGGATGCCGAAGCCGCCCCCAGCGTGGCAAAGGCCATCCGCCTTGCGGTGGATTACGCCGATGAAAACAACCTGGCTGGTGTGGTGGTGTGCGGCAGCCTTTACCTTGCTGCTCAGGCCCGTCCACTGCTGCTCAAAGAAGCGGAAAAGTAACCCCAATTCCAACAAAATATGCGCACAGCGCCCTGTATACTGGGAACATACCCCAGCAGCAGGGCGCTTTTTGCTGCTATTACCAAAAATGAAAGAGGTGGACAACCCCCTTGGCGAAAGTTTGTTTTGTTCCGGCGCAGGGAACATTGGCGGCTTACCTGACCGGTGAGATCGACCACCATGCCGCGCAGGCCCTACGGCGTGAAATTGATGCGCAGATCGATGCCCGCATGCCGGAATTGCTGACGATGGATTTTTCCGGCGTTACTTTTATGGATTCCTCCGGTGTGGGGCTGATTCTGGGCCGCGGGCGCCAGATGTCCGGCCTGGGTGGGCGGCTTGTTGTGCAAAACGCACCGGATACCGTGCGCCGCATGCTGGACCTGGCGCATATCCATTACGTTTGATCGTGGGGGAGGTCACATCATGAAAATGCTGAATCAGGTCAAAATGACCTTTGCCAGCCGCAGCGTCAACGAAAGTTTTTCCCGTGCGGCACTTGCGGCGTTTCTGGCCCAGGCGGACCCGACCGTGCCGCAGCTGGCAGATATCAAAACGGCCGTGTCAGAAGCTGTCACCAACTGCATCGTCCATGCCTATCCGGATACCGTCGGCCCCATTACGATGACGGCTGTTTTGTATGAGGGCGGCAATGTGCGCATTACCATATCGGATAAAGGCGTTGGTATCCCGGACGTTGCCAAGGCAATGGAGCCAATGTATACCACCGGCAACCCGGACGAGCGCGCGGGCCTGGGTTTTGCGGTAATGCAGAGCTTTATGGATCGGGTCCATGTATCCTCTGCACCGGGACGGGGAACACGCGTTACCATGAGCCGTCACCTGGATTCCCGGTGAGTTTTGGCGTGTGCGCTCCTACATAGGGCAGAATCAGCCAGTACAGCAGAGTGGAATCTGTTGACCGTTGCGGATATGCCCGCTAAAACCGGAACGAATCAACGCCTAGTGGCAGGGCAGACGTTCGTTCCCGATTGCAGGGAGGCAGCTGATATGGCAACCGCAAATCCCACCGCACTTTTTACCACATTACCGCGCACGGAGTTCATCCAGAAAAACCTTGGCCTTGTACATTCCTGTGCTGGCCGCTTTACAGGCCGCGGCATCGAATACGAAGAATTGTATTCGGCGGGCTGCCTGGGGCTTGTCAAAGCGTGCGATGGGTTTGACCCGGACCGCGGGGTCTGTTTCTCCACCTATGCGGTGCCGGTCATCTTGGGTGAGATCAAAAAGCTGTTCCGGGACGGGGGAACTGTTAAGGTCAGCCGTTCGATCAAAGAACTTGGATTAAAAGTGACAGCGGAACGGGAACGCCTGATGAAGCTGACCGGCGCAGAGCCAACCGTGGCACAGCTGGCACAAAACCTGGGGGCAACGCCGGAGCAGGTGGCGGTATCCATTCAGGCTGCTATGCCGGTTATCTCTCTGACCCCGGCGGATGATGAGGACGGAACAAGAGAATGGGATATCCCGGTGGATTCACCGGAAGAAGTATTGGCGGAACGGATCGGTTTGGCGGAAATATTGAAACGACTGAATGAATCTGACCGGCAGCTCATCCGCCTGCGCTTTTATGCAGGCAAAACCCAAAGTGAAACGGCACAAATCCTTGGTACTACCCAGGTACAGATATCGCGCCGCGAACGGAAGATTTTGAAATGGATGCGCAAAGAGCTGACAGGCGAATAAGAAAACACAAAATGATGGCTGTTTTTCCAATTCGGAGCCATAAAAACTGTGCGATTCGACAAAAGTATGACTTCTGCACGTTTTGCCCTTGACGATGACACTTGCATGTGCTAAAATAACACCACTTTGAATAGCACAGGCGATATCCAATAGGGGACGCCTGACTGGACAAAGCAGCATCAGAAAATTTGGAAAAACCTCAAAAAAGTTGTTGACAAATCAAACCTGATGTGGTATCCTAATAAAGCTGTCCGAAAGACAGCGGCTGATTGAAAAGATTGTTTAAGAAAATTTCAAAAAAGTACTTGACAAACAAGACTCGATGAAGTAAAATAAACAAGCTGTTTCAAACAGCGCAGGACCTTGAAAATTGAACAATACTGAAACTTGTGGAACCTTAAACGTGATGGAAAATCACGAAAAACAATTCCAAAGCCGAGAGATCGGCAAACAAGTAATTCATACAGGACGCAAGCGATTGTGTCTGAGTGAACGAGATTTAACACTTTATAAGTGATAAATACCATTTATAAAGAGTTTGATCCTGGCTCAGGACGAACGCTGGCGGCGCGCCTAACACATGCAAGTCGAACGGAGCTTAGAGAGCTTGCTTTTTAAGCTTAGTGGCGAACGGGTGAGTAACGCGTGAGTAACCTGCCCTAGAGTGGGGGACAACAGTTGGAAACGACTGCTAATACCGCATAAGCCCACGGTACCGCATGGTACTGAGGGAAAAGGATTTATTCGCTTTAGGATGGACTCGCGTCCAATTAGCTAGTTGGTGAGGTAACGGCCCACCAAGGCGACGATTGGTAGCCGGACTGAGAGGTTGAACGGCCACATTGGGACTGAGACACGGCCCAGACTCCTACGGGAGGCAGCAGTGGGGGATATTGCACAATGGGGGAAACCCTGATGCAGCGACGCCGCGTGGAGGAAGAAGGTTTTCGGATTGTAAACTCCTGTCGTTAGGGACGATAATGACGGTACCTAACAAGAAAGCACCGGCTAACTACGTGCCAGCAGCCGCGGTAAAACGTAGGGTGCAAGCGTTGTCCGGAATTACTGGGTGTAAAGGGAGCGCAGGCGGGAAGACAAGTTGGAAGTGAAAACCATGGGCTCAACCCATGAATTGCTTTCAAAACTGTTTTTCTTGAGTAGTGCAGAGGTAGATGGAATTCCCGGTGTAGCGGTGGAATGCGTAGATATCGGGAGGAACACCAGTGGCGAAGGCGGTCTACTGGGCACCAACTGACGCTGAGGCTCGAAAGCATGGGTAGCAAACAGGATTAGATACCCTGGTAGTCCATGCCGTAAACGATGATTACTAGGTGTTGGGGGATTGACCCCCTCAGTGCCGCAGTTAACACAATAAGTAATCCACCTGGGGAGTACGACCGCAAGGTTGAAACTCAAAGGAATTGACGGGGGCCCGCACAAGCAGTGGAGTATGTGGTTTAATTCGAAGCAACGCGAAGAACCTTACCAGGTCTTGACATCCGATGCATAGCACAGAGATGTGTGAAATCCTTCGGGACATCGAGACAGGTGGTGCATGGTTGTCGTCAGCTCGTGTCGTGAGATGTTGGGTTAAGTCCCGCAACGAGCGCAACCCTTATTGCCAGTTACTACGTTAAGAGGACTCTGGCGAGACTGCCGTTGACAAAACGGAGGAAGGTGGGGATGACGTCAAATCATCATGCCCTTTATGACCTGGGCTACACACGTACTACAATGGCGTTAAACAAAGAGAAGCAAGACCGCGAGGTGGAGCAAAACTCAAAAACAACGTCTCAGTTCAGATTGCAGGCTGCAACTCGCCTGCATGAAGTCGGAATTGCTAGTAATCGCGGATCAGCATGCCGCGGTGAATACGTTCCCGGGCCTTGTACACACCGCCCGTCACACCATGAGAGCCGGGGGGACCCGAAGTCGATAGTCTAACCGCAAGGAGGACGTCGCCGAAGGTAAAACTGGTGATTGGGGTGAAGTCGTAACAAGGTAGCCGTATCGGAAGGTGCGGCTGGATCACCTCCTTTCTAGGGAGTCAGACGAAAGATCTAGCAGGTCTGGATGTTTCGGACAGGTTAAAGTAAGTTTCAGTTATTGTTCAATTTTGAGGGCCTTGCAAAAAGGAACCTCAGGTAAGACGAAGAAGCGACACCCGATCGCGATGGCGTGGGGGTATAGCTCAGTTGGGAGAGCACCTGCTTTGCAAGCAGGGGGTCAAGGGTTCGAATCCCTTTATCTCCACCATTTGGGCTGATAGCTCAGCTGGTTAGAGCACTCGGCTGATAACCGAGAGGTCGATGGTTCGAGTCCATTTCAGCCCACCACGGGGTTCACCTAGTGATGGGGGAACCCACAAAGTCTTACGACATGTACCTTGAAAACTGAATATAGAACTGCGAAATAAGATTTTGATCAGAGTCTAGAGATAGACGAAGATCCCCAAGTAAAATTAATTAGCTAACTGATAAAGTTAGGGAACAATTTCACCAAGCGGTAAAAAATCTTGTTGGCAAATGGAGAATCAATTGAGAAAACGGTCAAGCTAAAAAGGGCGCAAGGTGAATGCCTTGGCACTGGGAGCCGATGAAAGACGTGGTAAGCTGCGAAAAGCTTCGGGGAGGAGCAAACATCCATTGATCCGGAGATATCTGAATGGGGCAACCCAATGGAGTTCATACTCCATTATCCAATACTGAATCCATAGGTATTGGAAGGAACCGCCTGAACTGAAACATCTAAGTAGGGCGAGGAAGAGACATCAAACGAGATTCCGTAAGTAGTGGCGAGCGAACGCGGAAGAGGGCAAACCGAGGAGGAGAAATCCTTTCGGGGTACGGACTGCTTTTAGGGCTGGAAGAGTTAACAGAATGGCATGGGAAGGCCAACCGAAGAGTGTGAGAGTCACGTAAGTAAAAATTCTGACAGCTGCGCAGGATCCAGAGTACGGCCAGACACGTGAAACCTGGTCGGAATATGGGGGGACCACCCTCCAACCCTAAATACTACCCAGTGACCGATAGCGTATAGTACTGTGAAGGAAAGGTGAAAAGGACCCGGGAGGTGAAAGAGAACCTGAAACCTTGTGCCTACAAGCACATAGAGCCCGTCAAAGGGTGATATGGTACTTTTTGTAGAACGGTCCGGCGAGCGATTGTACGTTGCGAGCTTAAGGTCTTAAGGACTGGAGGCGTAGCGAGAGCGAGTCTAAACAGGGCGTTTAGTAGCGTGCAATGGGCCCGAAACCGGGTGACCTACCCATGATCAGGCTGAAGTGAAAGTAAAATTTCATGGAGGGCCGAACCGACCTCCGTTGAAAAGGCGGCGGATGAATTGTGGGTAGCGGAGAAATTCCAATCGAACTCGGAGATAGCTGGTTCTCCCCGAAATAGCTTTAGGGCTAGCCTCATGTTAGATATCCGGAGGTAAAGCACTGAATGGCCTAGCGTCCGAGAGGATAGCAGAAGCCTATCAAACTAAGAATGCCGGAATATTGATGCATGGGAGTCAGACAGTGTGAGATAAATCTCATTGTCAAAGGGAAACAGCCCAGATCTACAGCTAAGGTCCCAAATTGTATCTAAGTGGAAAACGATGTGGAAATACGCAGACAACCAGGATGTTGGCTCAGAAGCAGCCACTCATTTAAAGAGTGCGTAATAGCTCACTGGTCGAGCGTCTCTGCGCGGAAAATTTAACGGGGCTAAGATACAAACCGAAGCTTAGGCTGCATACGGAAGTATGCGGGGTAGGGGAGCGTTGTGTAAGCGGAGAAACAGTAGCGGAAGCGGCTGTGGAGTTTACAGAAGTGAGAATGCCGGAATGAGTAGCGCGAATGATGTGAGAATCATCATGGCCGGAAACCTCAGGTTTTTGGAGGAAGGTTCGTCCGCTCCAAGTTAGGCGGGAGCTAAGGTGAGGCCGAAAGGCGTAGCCGATGCACAGACGGTAGAGATTCCGTCCCCACCGAAAGATTTAAGCGCAGGGACACTTTTAGAAGGTCGGAGCCAGGTGTTGGTTCTGGTAGAGATCGAGGGAAGATTAGTACCGAAGTCCGGCTGGATAAGAGGCGAGAAAAGCTGCGTGTATATCTAAGGTGCCCGTACCGCAAACCGACACAGGTAGGTAGGAAGAAGATTCTAAGGCCAACGGGAGAAGGGTTGTTAAGGAACTCGGCAAGTTGACCCCGTAACTTCGGAATAAGGGGTGCTCATGAAAGTGAGCCGCAGAGAATAGGCCCAGGCAACTGTTTACCAAAAACACAGGTTTGTGCTAAATCGAAAGATGACGTATACGAGCTGACGCCTGCCCGGTGCTGGAAGGTTAAAAGGAGATGTGCAAGCATTGAATTGAAGCCCCAGTGAACGGCGGCCGTAACTATAACGGTCCTAAGGTAGCGAAATTCCTTGTCAGGTAAGTTCTGACCCGCATGAAAGGCGTAATGATCTGGGCACTGTCTCAACAGCCCGCCCGGCGAAATTGTAGTACCGGTGAAGATGCCGGTTACCCGCGACAAGACGGAAAGACCCCATGGAGCTTTACTGTAGCCTAATATTGGGTTTCGGTGTTGCATGCACAGGATAGATGGGACGCTAGGAAGTGAGTGCTTTGGCATTCATGGAGCGGCCGTTGGGATACCATCCTTGCGACATTGGAATTCTAACCTGCGCCTTTGAATCAAGGCGGGGGACATTGTTAGGTGGGCAGTTTGACTGGGGCGGTCGCCTCCTAAAGAGTAGCGGAGGCGTTCAAAGGTTGGCTCGTCCTGGACGGAAACCAGGAGAGAGTGCAAACGCAAAAGCCAGCCTGACTGCGAGACTGACGGGTCGAGCAGAGACGAAAGTCGGAGTTAGTGATCCGGTGGTATGTGAGTGGAAATGCCATCGCTCAACGGATAAAAGTTACCCTGGGGATAACAGGCTGATCTCCCCCAAGAGTCCACATCGACGGGGAGGTTTGGCACCTCGATGTCGGCTCATCGCATCCTGGGGCTGTATTCGGTCCCAAGGGTTTGGCTGTTCGCCAATTAAAGCGGTACGCGAGCTGGGTTCAGAACGTCGTGAGACAGTTCGGTCCCTATCTGTCGTGGGCGCAGGATATTTGAAAGGCGCTGTCCCTAGTACGAGAGGACCGGGATGGACGAACCTCTGGTGCACCAGTTGTCACGCCAGTGGCACAGCTGGGCAGCTATGTTCGGATCGGATAAACGCTGAAAGCATCTAAGCGTGAAGCCGGCCTTAAGATAAGATATCCCACTGAGATAATCAGGTAAGACCCCTTGAAGACTACAAGGTTGATAGGCACAATGTGTAAGTGGCGTGAGTCATTGAGCAAGCGTGTACTAATAGGTCGAGGGCTTGACCCCATTTTCGATTGATACTTCATTTGCTGAAAGCAGTTCGATATTCAGTTTTGAAGGTATATGCCTTCAGAAAAAGAGAAGCTGACGTTGGTCAGGGAATGGCCGGTGTCGATGACGGTGAGGAACCACCTGTTCCCATTCCGAACACAGAAGTTAAGCTCACTTGTGCCGAAGATAGTTGGCTGGAAACGGCTTGTGAAAATAGGTAGATGCCGGCTTCTCTTTTTTATGGCCCGTTGGTCAAGCGGTTAAGACAGCGGCCTCTCACGCCGTTAACGTGGGTTCGATTCCCGCACGGGTCACCAGGAAGGGCACCATAGCGTAAGCTAAGGTGCTTTTTTGTATGTCTAAAACCACTCGCTAGGCGAGTGGTTCGATAAAGATTATATCGATGAGTAATGAAACTCAAACGAAGAATTTTGGAATAGTACCAGTGGGGCAATTCCAGACTGGGTTATTGGCGTATCGCCGGTAGTCCTGTATTAAAAGGTTCCATTGCAAACGAAAGACTCGCAGAAGCAGGATATTTTAGTATCCTCAGGCGCTACTACGAGTCCTTGCACTTATGCGGTTGAACCGCCGTGCACCGTTCGGTACGCACGGTGGTGTGAGAGGTCGGCTCTTTAGTTAAGAGGGCCTCCTATGCGATTCTTTTAGGGCAATACCGCATAATTCTAAGTGCCGATACGGCGAGCGAGGTGCGGCAGATGCTAAGCCAAAAGCGCAGATAATACTGGATGTCTTATCGAGCATTTTGGCAACGCAGATGCCGTGCCGCAGCCGCCGGAGCGGTGCTTAAGCCGTAAGGCGGGAATTGTGCGGTGTTGCCTTAGGTAAAAAAGCAAACAAACAGAACACTTCATTCAAATGCATATAGCGGCTATTTATTTCATACAGAGACAAATAGCGGCACAGAACAGATATAATAAAAGAAGCTATAAAAAGCAGGTATTCACGTGGAGGACGATATCGTTTCTACATGAACACCTGCTTTTTTATTTATTATTTACTGGTGAAACAAATAGTGGTAGCCAAGTATTCATCACTGACCCAACCATAAATCCCATTGTAATATACAACAACCCAGTCAGGCACATTGCTGCTATAGCCGCATTCCCATACGATGATACCGTAGGGGATATTATCCATTTTTTCATAATTTGTACCGGGACCTTTACGCATAACCAGCCCATGATCAGCAGTGGTGTAGGTACAAAGGCTATCAATTCGGCTAAGCGTTACATCTGGTGCAATGCATCCATCCGGCAGAATAATGTCGGCATTGTTTTCGGTATAATCCTGTACTTGCAGCAAGCCCCAAAGGCCATTCTGTTTTGCCCATACGCAGCCATCGCGCGCGGGGGCTAAATCTTCATATTGCCCAGCGGAAATTATCTCATTGCCGTAAACATCCAGAACTAGCTTTTGTCTGGATTGATTTTTCACAACTACCATGCCAGATAAGTCTGCGTAAGGATATTCAACCGTTCCGTTCATGATGGTATAGCTGTGGCAACAGCTTCACTGGTCGGGGAAAGAGCAGCGGAGGAAGCAGGCTTATTTTCTGGCGCTGCAGCACAAGCGGTAAGCATTATTGCGGTGATAACACTGGCGGAAAATGAGAATAACTTCCTTTTCATGGCTTTTCACTCCTTGCGTAAATGATTTTTCGGTAAGATGAAGAAGTAATATAAGAAAGTGAATTCATAAAACCTATAATATCTTATTTTATCAAAAATATCTGCTAATGGGAATAGCTAACAATTCTACATGGATAAATTTGGATAGTATGACAAAGATTGCAGAACTGGAGTGAAAGTCCGAATTATGGGATGAGTGATCTGCTATAATAGAGAAAAGCAAAACAGAAGGGAGTTTGATTATGCACCAGGAGAAAAAGATGCTGGCTCATATCAGTGAAGACGGAACCCGCGTCCAAACGGTAGCGGACCATTTGCAGGGAACGGCAGTCCTATGTGGGCAATTTGCAGCAGCCTTTGATGCCCAGCAACAGGGAACTTGGCTTGGATTACTGCATGATATTGGTAAATATAGTACAAAGTTTCAAAAGCGCCTGCAAGGTGGAGAGAAAGTGGATCACTCAACGGCTGGTGCACAGGTGGCTGCCCGATATGGTCAAATCCCACTGGCTTTTGCTATTGCGGGACACCATAGCGGCCTGCCGGATGGAGGAGGCCGAAGCGATACCGCGCAGGATGCGACAATGTTCGGGCGATTGAAAAAGAGCGTTGAACCCTATACCCAATGGACGAATGAGATTAAACTGCCGTCCATACCGCCCCAGCCGGAAATGATGAAGGAAAATCGTTTTACACAGGCATTTTATACCCGGATGTTGTATTCCTGCCTAGTCGATGCGGACTATCTGGATACGGAAAACTTTATGAGCAGCCCTAAACCGCGCGGACAAGGCCAGACAATGGATGAACTGCTGAAAAGGTTGAACCAATATACCGCAAAATGGAGCCATCCCCAGGGAACCTTGAATCAGCGCCGCAGTTCAATTTTGAGTGCCTGTACAACGGCAGGGCAAACAGGGCGGCGCGGCCTTTATTCCCTGACCGTTCCTACAGGCGGGGGAAAAACGGTAGCGTCATTGGCATTTGCGCTTTCGCTAGCTGTAAAGAACCATATGGACCGGGTTATTTATGTGATCCCTTATACATCCATTATTGACCAGACCGCGGATGTGTTTTCGGAAATATTAGGAGCAGAAAATGTTTTGGAACACCATTCAGGGGTGGACTACTCTGCCAAGGAAGATGATGAGCCGGCAGCCTACCGCAAAGCATTGGCGGCGGAAAACTGGGATGCTCCGGTGGTGGTTACCACATCCGTGCAATTCTTTGAATCACTTTACGGCAACCATGCGTCACAATGCCGTAAATTACATAACATTGCAAATAGCGTGGTCATTTTTGACGAAGCACAAAACCTGCCGGTTCCTTATTTGCGCCCCTGCGTTGCGGCAATCGCGCAGCTGGTACAGCATTACCGCGCAGCAGCGGTGCTTTGCACGGCCACACAACCAGCTTTGCAGCCCTTGTTTGATGAACTGGCGCCTGGGCTGCAGATGACTGAACTTTGCCCACATCCCAAAGAGCAATATCAGGCATTCCGGCGTACAACGCTAAAAATGCGCGGAGAACTGGAACAAAGCCAGCTTGGCGCAGAACTGGCAGCGCAGGAACAAGTGCTGTGTATTGTAAACCGGAGAAAAACAGCACAGGAATTATACAATAACCTGCCCAAAGAGGGCAGCTACTGCCTGACAACATTGCTATACCCAGCCCATCGCAAACAGTTATTGCAGGAAATCCGGGAACGCTTAAAAGATGGGCTGCCCTGCCGTGTGATATCAACTTCTTTGATCGAAGCGGGTGTTGATGTGGATTTCCCGGCTGTGTACCGCGAGGAAGCAGGTTTGGATTCCATTTTGCAGGCGGCGGGGCGCTGCAATCGAGAGGGAAGACGCCCAGCGGAGCAGAGCTTGGTACAGATTTTCACATTGGAAGGGCAGCATGTACCGCGCATGCTGGAACAGAATGTATCCGCAACGCAAAGCGTCCTGAAAAAATATGCAGATCTGGCATCTCTGGAAGCAATCGAAACATACTTTCTGTTTTACCGTACCTTAAAAGGAGATAAAAGACTGGATGAACAGCAAATTCTGCAAGGGTTCGAGCAGGATATGGAAGGGCGCATTTTCCCCTTTGCAACAGCGGCAGAGAGGTTCCGCTTAATTGAAACACCTGCCGTGACCGTATACATTCCCCAAGGGAAAGGGGAACATTTGCTTGCACGATTGCGTGCAGGAGAGGTAAGCAAAACTTTGTTCCGTCAACTGGGGCAATATGGTGTTCCGGTTTACCCGGATCATCTGAAAACGCTGGAGAATGCCGGGGCGGTTTGCCAAATCAGTGAAGGCATATGGGAATTAACGGACGGAAGCCTTTACGATAACAACACGGGCCTTGCTATGGAAGCTGAAACGGGAGCAGCCTGGTTTGCATAAAGCAAAAACGGCAGGGAGCCTGCCCTGCCGTTTTTGTGCGCTAAAGTAAAATCAACTATTTCTATCCACGGCATAAGCTGCCGACGCAACTTATTATAAAAGAAAACCGAATGAAAAGCAAACAAAAAGTATACATGATAAAAGGATTGACATTTGGTGCCAAGTAGCGTATATTGAAACTATAGCAAAATGTAAATTAAAAACAACTGAAAATAGAAATGCAAAGGAGTTGATGCAGATGATCCAGCTGGAAGTATGGGGGAATTATGCTTTGCTCTCGAGGCCTGAGCTAAAAGTCGAAAGCGTTTCATATGAAGTCCTCACCCCTTCCGCGGCACGCGGCATAGTAGAAGCAATCTATTACCACCCCGGCTTACGGTGGAAAATCCGGAAAATCTATGTTATGAACCCAATCCGCTTTACCAACATCCGTCGGAACGAAGTAAAAAGCAAAATTCTTTGTTCCGATGTACGCAGCGCGATGCAGGGAACAGGGAAAGAGCTTTACCTTGCCACGCCCCAGCAGATCGTTCAGCGTGCAGCCATGGTGTTGCAGGACGTTCATTATGTGATTGAGGCAGAATTTGAGATGACTGACCGTGCGGCACCGAGCGACAATCCGGGAAAGTTCCAGGATATTGTTACCCGGCGCATGTCTAGGGGTCAGTGTTTTCATACCCCTTATTTTGGGTGCCGTGAATTTCCTGCCGCATTCCGCGCATGGCCCGGCGGGCCAATCCCGACCATTGAGGAAACACGGGATTTGGGATTCATGCTATATGACTTTGACTACACTGACCCGCAGAACATAACCCCGATGTATTTCCATGCAAAATTGGAACATGGTGTGTTGAATGTGGCAGACTGCGAGGTGTACCGATGATTTTACAGGCTTTGGTACAATACTATGAAGATTTGCTGGCCAATGGCAAAATCACGCGCCCCGGTTGGACAAGCGCAAAAGTCAGTTGGGCTTTGGAACTGGATGAAAACGGCCAACTGATGGCATTGCACCCCTTGCAGCAAGAGGAAAAGCGCGGTAAAAAAACAGTGCTTGCTCCATATCAGCTGCAAGTTCCGGAACAGGTTAAACGCTCTAGTGGTGTGGCAGCCAATTTTTTGTGTGATAACAGTGCTTACATGCTCGGCATTGACGGAAAAGGCAAACCGGAGCGTGCAATGCAGTGCTTTGCCGCTGCAAAGAAGCTGCATCTTGCCATTTTACAAAATGTTCCTGGTCAGGCGGCACAGGCAGTGCGGAACTTTTTTATAAACTGGGACCCCAAGGTGGCGGAGCAGAATCCAGCGCTGGAACAAAGTCTCAAGGAACTTTACAAGGGTGGCAATCTGGTATTTCTGATTCGGGAAAACTATGTTCAGGACGATCCGGAAATACAGGAAGCCTGGCAGCGGCAGTGTGATAAGAACACGGATGCACCGGAAATCCGATGCCTGGTTACAGGGCAAAAGGCACCGCTTGCCCGCCTGCACCCGGCGATTAAAGGCGTGACCGGGGCACAGTCTTCCGGCGCATCGATTGTTTCTTTTAATGCGGACGCTTTTTGCTCATACGGACATGAACAGGGGGGCAATGCGCCGGTTGGCAGTTATGCGGCCTTTGCCTATGCACAGGCATTAAACTATCTGCTGGCAGACAGGGAACATGTTCAGCGCGTGGGCGATACCACCATTGTCTGCTGGGCAGCAGGCGGTGAGACCGCCTACCAGCAGGTAGCAATGGATGCATTGTTTGCCATGGATGCGCCTGTCAGCGAAAGCGATGTGCGAAATGCAGTGGACAAGCTGGTCCATGGACAGAGTGTAGAGTGGCAGAACGTGACACTTGACCCACAAAGGCACTTTTATGTGCTTGGCTTGGCCCCTAATGCGGCGCGCCTCTCGGTTCGCTTTTTCTGGCAGGATACCTTCCAAACACTGCTTGATAATGTGCAGAAGCATTATGACCGCTTAGAGATTGTGCGCCCCGCTTATGATAAATTCCCGCGGCTGGGGGTGTATTGGCTGCTGCAGGAAACCGTCAATACCAATTCCCGCAACCCATCGGCAGCACCGCAGCTGGCAGGCGATGTCTTGCGTGCAATCCTGAATAATACAAGGTACCCGGCAACCCTGCTGGATGGCGTTATGATGCGTATCCGCGCAGAGCAAAAAGTAACACGCGGCCGTGCCGCTATTATAAAAGCATACTACCTGCGTAATGAAGATCCCCGTTGCCCAAAGGAGGTATTAACTGTGGAAAATAACAAGGAAACAAATTATCAACCGTATGTTATGGGTCAGCTTTTTGCTGTGCTAGAAGCAATCCAGATGGCGGTAAACCCGGATATCAATACAACCATCAAGGACAGGTATTTTAATGCAGCAGCTTCCACGCCGGCCACTGTGTTCCCAACAATTCTGATGCTGGCGCAAAAGCATATGCAAAAAATGAGCAAGCCACAAAAGATTTATTACGATAAGCAGATCGCTGCGCTGGCGGGCGGAAAACTGGAAGGAAGCTTTCCCGCACGGCTGACCTTGCCGGAACAAGGCGCTTTTATCCTTGGCTATTACCATCAGACACAGGAACGCTATACAAAGAAAGTGGAGGAATAACAATGGCACAGGCAATCAAAAACCGGTATGATTTTGTAATTCTGTTTGACGTTGAAAACGGAAATCCGAACGGCGACCCGGATGCAGGCAACATGCCGCGTGTCGACCCGGAAACGGGATATGGCATTGTTACAGATGTCTGCTTAAAGCGTAAGATTCGCAACTATGTCGAAGTGGCCAAAGAAGATGAAGCGGGATACCAGATTTACATTAAAGATCAGGTCCCCCTGAACCGCAGCGATAAAAAAGCACTCGAATACTTGGGCATTGATGCTGATGCCAAGGATGCCCTGAAAGTCGCCAAGAAAGGTGACCCGGAGTTGGACCGTAAAATCCGGGACTTTATGTGCCAGAACTTTTATGATATCCGCACATTTGGCGCCGTTATGACAACCTTTGTAAAAGGCGCACTGAACTGTGGGCAGGTGCGTGGCCCTGTTCAGTTGAGCTTTGCACGCTCGGTAGATCCTGTTCTCCCGCAGGAAGTGACCATTACCCGTATTGCCATTACGACCGAAGCGGATGCAGAGCGAAAAGGCACTGAGATGGGCCGCAAGTATGTGATCCCGTATGGCTTGTACCGTGCAGAGGGTTACATTTCTGCCAACCTTGCCCGCAAAACTACAGGATTCTCAGAGGATGACCTGCAGCTGCTGTGGCAGGCAATCCTGAATATGTTTGAAAATGACCACAGTGCAGCCCGCGGCAAAATGGCAGTTCGGGAACTGATCGTGTTCAAGCATGATTCGGAACTGGGCAATGCGCCGTCCTATAAACTGTTTGATGCAGTGCATGTCACGCGTGCCGAAGGGGTAGCCTTCCCGCGCAGTTACCATGACTATGTGGTAACGGTGGATGAAAATCTTCCCGCAGGGGTAACGTGCGAGAGGCTGTCGTAATGGCTTCCCCAGATGATTACCTGCTGATGTCCGGTATCCAGCATTTTAGCTTTTGCCGCCGCCAGTGGGCGCTCATACACCTGGAACAACAATGGTCCGAAAACCAACGCACCGCCGAAGGCCGCCTGCAGCATACCCGCTGCCATGATGTTACCCTGACGGAAAAACGCGGCGATTTGCTGATCGCCCGCGGTATGAGGGTCGTCAGCCACCGCTTAAAACTGACCGGCGACTGCGATGTGGTAGAGTTTCACAAGGATCCAAACGGCGTGTCATTGCAGGGCCGCCGCGGCCTGTGGCAGCCCATGCCCGTGGAATATAAGCATGGCCGCAGCAAGGTAAACGATGCCGACCGTTTGCAGCTCTGCGCACAGGCCATGGCGCTGGAAGAAATGCTGGTGTGCGAGGTGCCGGAAGGGGAAATCTTTTATGAAGAAACCCGGCAGCGTGAACATGTTTCCCTGACACCGGAACTGCGCAGCACCGCGCAGACCATGGCGGATGAGATGAACCGCCTGTTTGCGCGCGGCTATACCCCAAAAAGCAAACCCGGCAAGCATTGCAATGCCTGCTCACTGAAAGAGCTTTGCCTGCCGGCGCTGTATCAGCAGGCAGACCCGGCGGCGTATCTGCGGGAGCATATTGAGGAGGGCGCGCCATGAGAAAGCTGCTCAACACCCTGTTTGTCATCAATGAGGACGCTTACCTGACATTGGATGGCGAAAACCTTGTTGTTACCCGCAATAAGCAGGAAACCCACCGCTATGCCCTGCATACGCTGGAAGGCATCGTCTGCTTTACTTACGCGGGTGCCAGCCCCGCTTTGATGGGAGCTTGTGCCCGGCGGGGCATTGACCTTTGCTTTTTTGACCCGTATGGCAGATTTCAGGCCCGCACCGTGGGGGAAGAACGCGGCAATGTGCTGCTGCGTCAGACGCAGTACCGCGTGTCGGATGACCCGGCCCAGAGCTGTCGCTATGCCCGGAGCTTTATCCTTGGTAAAGTGTATAACGCACGCTGGGTGCTGGAACGCGCAACCCGCGATCATCCCCAGCGTGTCCCGGTCGAAAAACTGAAACGCACCTCCACCCAGCTGGCCGCCGCGCTGCCGCTGATACAGACCAGCGATGATCCGGAACAGCTGCGCGGCCTGGAAGGCGAAGCAGCCCAGCGCTACTTTGACTGCCTGAATGACCTGATTCTGCAGCAAAAGCAGGATTTTGTGTTTGAGGGCCGCAGCCGCCGTCCACCGCTGGACAATGTGAATGCGCTGCTTTCGTTTGCCTACAGCATGCTGGCGCGGGAGTGTGCATCCGCCTTGACCGCTGTGGGCCTGGACCCTTATGTTGGCTTTATGCACCGCCCGCGCCCCGGCCGCAAAAGTCTGGCACTTGACCTGATGGAAGAACTGCGGGCGGTTTATGCAGACCGGCTGGTCATCAGCTGCATCAATCAAAAGATCATCACGGCAAAACACCTGCAAAAACAGGAAAATGGTGCCGTACTGCTGACGGATGATGGCCGCAAAGCTTTCCTGACCGCATGGCAGAACAAAAAGAAGGGAGAGATCACCCATCCGTTTTTGAAAGAAAAACTGCCCTGGGGGCTGGTGCCCTATGTTCAGGCGCTTTTGCTGGCCCGTGCTCTGCGCGGCGACCTGGAAGTGTACCCACCGTTTTTCTGGAAGTGAGGTGCCGTTATGTTGGTGCTTGTAACCTATGATGTCAACACCGAAACAGCCGCCGGTCGTCGCAGGCTGCGCAAAGTAGCAAAAGTCTGTGTAGACTACGGCCAGCGGGTGCAAAACTCCGTATTTGAGTGCCTGCTGGATGCTGCGCAATACACGATGTTCAAAGCAAAATTGACCGAACTGATCGATTCGGAATCGGACAGCCTGCGCTTTTATCAACTGGGAAACCATTACAAAAGCAAAGTCGAGCATGTGGGTCTGCACCCGGATTTTGATCAGGATGGAATCTTGTTTGCTTAGTGCGAGGGGAAGGCAATCATAAAATTCCCGGTTCCTTCGCACCAGAAAATATGAAAAAAACAGGGGCAGAAAGGGTAAAATACAGCCTTGCCTGTCAGCATGAAGATGTAATCTCCATAAAATTTATTTCATATGCGCAAAAGTACCCCACTGTTTTGTGCACTTTTGCTGTCGCTCTCCGCAAGGAGAGCGTGGATAGAAATCAAAACGCGGAGCCAGCCGGGCAAGCCCAGAGCCGTCGCTCTCCGCAAGGAGAGCGTGGATAGAAATTCTTTTGGTCTATCTTGCTTTAATCCGGTATCTGGTCGCTCTCCGCAAGGAGAGCGTGGATAGAAATACTAATTTTTGCCCGGCAAGTTTGGTTGATTTGTGTCGCTCTCCGCAAGGAGAGCGTGGATAGAAATTATTGATTATATTATTAATTATGTCAATGATGCAAGTCGCTCTCCGCAAGGAGAGCGTGGATAGAAATGCTTGCCACTCGCCTTGCTGATATGTCCGCTGCAGTCGCTCTCCGCAAGGAGAGCGTGGATAGAAATATCAATGAGGATGTATCATACAGCATAATAATCGTCGCTCTCCGCAAGGAGAGCGTGGATAGAAATATAGTTTGAACCTCCCGTCAAGACCCATAGACAGTCGCTCTCCGCAAGGAGAGCGTGGATAGAAATCGCGATGACTTCGCAGATTTCCGTTACTTCCATCGGTCGCTCTCCGCAAGGAGAGCGTGGATAGAAATGCTTGCCACTCGCCTTGCTGATATGTCCGCTGCATGGTCGCTCTCCGCAAGGAGAGCGTGGATAGAAATTTCCGTTTTTCGTGGCTGGGCGCTGAATATTAACGTCGCTCTCCGCAAGGAGAGCGTGGATAGAAATGCTTGAATCGAAACAGATTGACCCCTCGGTTATGTCGCTCTCCGCAAGGAGAGCGTGGATAGAAATACAAGATACCTAATCAGCGCCAAATAGACCAGAGTCGCTCTCCGCAAGGAGAGCGTGGATAGAAATGGCCTTAGCGCCTAAACAAAATCCGACAGAGCAAAGGTCGCTCTCCGCAAGGAGAGCGTGGATAGAAATTCCACATACGTGATTCGACTTCCACGCGCCCAAGTAGTCGCTCTCCGCAAGGAGAGCGTGGATAGAAATTGCTAGCGGTACTCTTTCGGATACTTCGGATGTGTCGCTCTCCGCAAGGAGAGCGTGGATAGAAATGACGCAGTGCAAGTTATAGTTATCGTAATGGATAGTCGCTCTCCGCAAGGAGAGCGTGGATAGAAATTTGCAGAAGTTGGCCGAAGCAATCAAACCATCGTAGTCGCTCTCCGCAAGGAGAGCGTGGATAGAAATAAAATGTCCAAAATTGCGGGCATGTACGAGGTGGGTCGCTCTCCGCAAGGAGAGCGTGGATAGAAATATGCGTTGGGTTTATGCCCGGCTGAACGTGATCGTCGCTCTCCGCAAGGAGAGCGTGGATAGAAATGTCTTTGCTTAAGGCCTCCAAAACTGGGGGCTCCGGGTCGCTCTCCGCAAGGAGAGCGTGGATAGAAATCCGCCAGTTGACACATCATCAGTTAAAGTATCTTGTCGCTCTCCGCAAGGAGAGCGTGGATAGAAATAATTGACGACTTGGAGCCGTCCAAAACGCGAAGATGTCGCTCTCCGCAAGGAGAGCGTGGATAGAAATAAGAGTACCATCATCGACTGTAATTGTAATTTTAGTCGCTCTCCGCAAGGAGAGCGTGGATAGAAATGTAAGCGCGCTAGTATCGTATAGCATAAAAATCAAGTCGCTCTCCGCAAGGAGAGCGTGGATAGAAATGTCGATGCGGCGCTGCTTAAGGCATCCAAAACGGTCGCTCTCCGCAAGGAGAGCGTGGATAGAAATGGTTGCGGCCTGTCCGTTTTCTTGCTGGGGCGCTGTCGCTCTCCGCAAGGAGAGCGTGGATAGAAATTTTTGATACGCTGTCAGGCACTTTAAGGTCATCGGTCGCTCTCCGCAAGGAGAGCGTGGATAGAAATTTTTTTGTCGGTGTTCGCATTTGGGATGCCCACGGTCGCTCTCCGCAAGGAGAGCGTGGATAGAAATTCAGGCCGCAACCATCCTTGGCTCGGCGGTCGAAGTCGCTCTCCGCAAGGAGAGCGTGGATAGAAATATCGCCGCTATTTTGGACGAAAAGCAGGCAACACGGTCGCTCTCCGCAAGGAGAGCGTGGATAGAAATTTGTGAAACTTGTACATTTGTTGGATACAAAGAATGTCGCTCTCCGCAAGGAGAGCGTGGATAGAAATAGTAACGAGAGTAGCGAGCACACCAACAACGGTAGTCGCTCTCCGCAAGGAGAGCGTGGATAGAAATGTGGCTCCGGTGTTGGCAGTTGGCTGCGCGCGATGTCGCTCTCCGCAAGGAGAGCGTGGATAGAAATTTTGGTGTACCATTAGTTTGTTGAAGGAGGTGTTGTCGCTCTCCGCAAGGAGAGCGTGGATAGAAATTGCAAAAGTTAGCCGAAGCAATCAATCCATCATAAGGTCGCTCTCCGCAAGGAGAGCGTGGATAGAAATTTTGTCGGCAGTAGACACAGAATTGTTGATATTGTCGCTCTCCGCAAGGAGAGCGTGGATAGAAATTCGGTAAAGTCGTCGTACCAGGACCAGCCATAGGTCGCTCTCCGCAAGGAGAGCGTGGATAGAAATATGTACTCAAAGGGTGCTCTGTGTTATACTATAATTGTCGCTCTCCGCAAGGAGAGCGTGGATAGAAATATTTTACATACCATTGCAGTGACGGGATATTGACCGTCGCTCTCCGCAAGGAGAGCGTGGATAGAAATCCACTTACGCAGGTCTGCCAACGCGTCACCAGCGTCGCTCTCCGCAAGGAGAGCGTGGATAGAAATCACCGCTGCCGCCGGACGGGATACCATTATAGGTAAGTCGCTCTCCGCAAGGAGAGCGTGGATAGAAATGGCGATTGATTTCCCGCTTGAAAAGTTTGCGGCGTCGCTCTCCGCAAGGAGAGCGTGGATAGAAATAAAAGGCGGACAAGGCGGTGTTGCGGAATATGGTAGTCGCTCTCCGCAAGGAGAGCGTGGATAGAAATATCGGGCATGCCTCTCAATGCAGCCTAAAACAAGGTCGCTCTCCGCAAGGAGAGCGTGGATAGAAATCCACTTACGCAGGTCTGCCAACGCGTCACCAGCAAGTCGCTCTCCGCAAGGAGAGCGTGGATAGAAATTACAATGCTTACGAAACTATCAACCGTAACCGGGTCGCTCTCCGCAAGGAGAGCGTGGATAGAAATGTGTAGCCTGCCATGGCAAGGGCCGCTTTTTCAGGTCGCTCTCCGCAAGGAGAGCGTGGATAGAAATGTCTTTGCTTAAAGCTTCCAAAACGGGGGGCACCGGTCGCTCTCCGCAAGGAGAGCGTGGATAGAAATCGGGGGCCCCGGTGGACAGAATGCCGTCAGTCTCCGTCGCTCTCCGCAAGGAGAGCGTGGATAGAAATTTCGTGGTCGCGGTCAACGCGCCGGGGTATGTGGTCGTCGCTCTCCGCAAGGAGAGCGTGGATAGAAATATTGGTGGTTGTTTGGTCGTCGGTGGTTGTGTCCGTCGCTCTCCGCAAGGAGAGCGTGGATAGAAATAGGAAAAGATTGTAACATTTTTTGAAAAAACGGTGGTCGCTCTCCGCAAGGAGAGCGTGGATAGAAATACCGTATCACCCCACATATTCGGCCTTATACAGCCCGTCGCTCTCCGCAAGGAGAGCGTGGATAGAAATCGTGCTGTCGCGGGCCGCTTTGAGGGCTTGCTGGTGTCGCTCTCCGCAAGGAGAGCGTGGATAGAAATGCTTGCTTCGCGTCTTACTGATATGTCTGATGCCGTCGCTCTCCGCAAGGAGAGCGTGGATAGAAATTATGCTTTATGATACAACTTCGCTCATGAAATGTGTCGCTCTCCGCAAGGAGAGCGTGGATAGAAATTATCAGGCGAATGCCGTTGATCAGATTCTGCCCGGGTCGCTCTCCGCAAGGAGAGCGTGGATAGAAATAGCACAGGACCGGCGAGTATGAGGGCATACATTAGTCGCTCTCCGCAAGGAGAGCGTGGATAGAAATTTGTGTTTTGTGGCCCTCAGGGGTCGGGCAAAACGTCGCTCTCCGCAAGGAGAGCGTGGATAGAAATTTCGTGGTTGGACGTTAAATATTAACGGCCCGATGTCGCTCTCCGCAAGGAGAGCGTGGATAGAAATGCCAACTCTGTGTTGAATACCTAAGACCGTAACAGTCGCTCTCCGCAAGGAGAGCGTGGATAGAAATGTGTCCGGGAAGAATCTGGTCAACGGCGTTTGCCTGAGTCGCTCTCCGCAAGGAGAGCGTGGATAGAAATCCCTGCATTGCTTTCTAACGATCAGAATGAAGGTGTCGCTCTCCGCAAGGAGAGCGTGGATAGAAATGACCGGCTATTGATGTGTTTTTGGCTGTTTGGGCGGTCGCTCTCCGCAAGGAGAGCGTGGATAGAAATTGCCGTTGATTCTGCCAGCGGTACTTTATCGGATGTCGCTCTCCGCAAGGAGAGCGTGGATAGAAATGGGAAACTCAGGAACCCAAGCCGACCCGGCAAAATGTCGCTCTCCGCAAGGAGAGCGTGGATAGAAATGCCAACTCTGTGTTGAATACCTAAGACCGTAACGTCGCTCTCCGCAAGGAGAGCGTGGATAGAAATCTTGATAATAAGACAACACAGAGAGCCGGATAGGTCGCTCTCCGCAAGGAGAGCGTGGATAGAAATACAAGCCCTCTCTCTATCAACTTTATGATACATACGTCGCTCTCCGCAAGGAGAGCGTGGATAGAAATTGATCATTTTATGCTCAAGATCGGCACCTTGCGAAGTCGCTCTCCGCAAGGAGAGCGTGGATAGAAATACCCTCTCCGAAAATCCGATGATAAGTGTTAATAAGTCGCTCTCCGCAAGGAGAGCGTGGATAGAAATTTAACAAGCGTTGTCAATTCAACGGGGACAACGGGTCGCTCTCCGCAAGGAGAGCGTGGATAGAAATTCTGGCGTACCCTGACATGATTATTTGCACCAACGGTCGCTCTCCGCAAGGAGAGCGTGGATAGAAATTTATGATGGTTTGATTGCTTCCGCCAATTTCTGCAGTCGCTCTCCGCAAGGAGAGCGTGGATAGAAATTTGATTGATGAAATTCAGTTGGAATTTAACTCGCTGTCGCTCTCCGCAAGGAGAGCGTGGATAGAAATAGCCGTCATGCGGCAAAATCCCGGCAAACATTATGTCGCTCTCCGCAAGGAGAGCGTGGATAGAAATATCAAAAATGATAATATCAGTGTCTGGGCTCGAAGTCGCTCTCCGCAAGGAGAGCGTGGATAGAAATGCATATGGTCGTATCAACGATATTTCGCGGCTGATGTCGCTCTCCGCAAGGAGAGCGTGGATAGAAATTCCTGCTGGGGCACTGCCGTGATAGCATTTTTAAGGTCGCTCTCCGCAAGGAGAGCGTGGATAGAAATCCGGAAAAATATTTCGTCCGAATACCGCTCAAAGTCGCTCTCCGCAAGGAGAGCGTGGATAGAAATCTTTGCCACAGGGCTGTCTACCAAGTCGATGAGGTCGCTCTCCGCAAGGAGAGCGTGGATAGAAATATGGGTGCATCATAGGGCCGGACCGCAAAAATAGTGTCGCTCTCCGCAAGGAGAGCGTGGATAGAAATTATCCACCGGGGCCCCCATTATTTTTATATGGGGCGTCGCTCTCCGCAAGGAGAGCGTGGATAGAAATCCCTGTGTTGTCACTGCCTTTCGGGGCGGTGTGGGTCGCTCTCCGCAAGGAGAGCGTGGATAGAAATATCGTTGAGATTCACCCGGACGGCCGCCTGACATGGTCGCTCTCCGCAAGGAGAGCGTGGATAGAAATCACGATGACTATCTCAAACTTGCAAAGTTTGAGGGGTCGCTCTCCGCAAGGAGAGCGTGGATAGAAATGATTGGCAAGCAGAAGAGCGTTGACGAGATTATTGGTCGCTCTCCACAAGGAGAGCGTGGATAGAAATATCTTGCAGCCGATGTAGTGACGGCCCTGCTTGGTCGCTCTCCGCAAGGAGAGCGTGGATAGAAATCACCAACCGACGGGAATTTCGGAAATGGGGGTGCCGTCGCTCTCCGCAAGGAGAGCGTGGATAGAAATAACTTTGGTCGCCTCCATTACAACGTATGTTTCGTCGCTCTCCGCAAGGAGAGCGTGGATAGAAATATGGGCGTAGGGACGACACGGGACAGGCGCGGGGTGTCGCTCTCCGCAAGGAGAGCGTGGATAGAAATCAGAAAGAATCCGTTGCGCATAAAACTTTTGACGCGTCGCTCTCCGCAAGGAGAGCGTGGATAGAAATAAGGCCATCATACTGGCCGACGGGCTGCGGTGCGAGTCGCTCTCCGCAAGGAGAGCGTGGATAGAAATCAAAGTCCCTGAAGATCAGTACACGGCCCTGTCGTCGCTCTCCGCAAGGAGAGCGTGGATAGAAATCCTGACGACGGTATTGCACTGGTACCACATCAGCAGTCGCTCTCCGCAAGGAGAGCGTGGATAGAAATTTGCGCTGGCTGACGCTTGCCCGCCCCTTCTGGGGTCGCTCTCCGCAAGGAGAGCGTGGATAGAAATAGTACTCCTCTCCTATAATCAGTGTGTAGCCGTTGTCGCTCTCCGCAAGGAGAGCGTGGATAGAAATAGTTTGATGGTCAGTCTGTTATTTAGTTTTTCGGCGCGTCGCTCTCCGCAAGGAGAGCGTGGATAGAAATTAACGTCGGTTTTCCGATCGCCGCATTTTTACTGGTCGCTCTCCGCAAGGAGAGCGTGGATAGAAATCTCCAAGTACGCATTGTAACTTGAGGATTGTTCCGTCGCTCTCCGCAAGGAGAGCGTGGATAGAAATGTTTTTCCAACAGGCGGCAGACATAACCCGTAAAGTGTCGCTCTCCGCAAGGAGAGCGTGGATAGAAATTTGCCTAAAATCATTGTTAAGCGCCATAGCACTGGTCGCTCTCCGCAAGGAGAGCGTGGATAGAAATAAACGCACGCATCGGATACAGACAATTGCACAAGTCGCTCTCCGCAAGGAGAGCGTGGATAGAAATTTGTGATAGCGCCCGCATATACGCTTCAAGGCTTGCGTCGCTCTCCGCAAGGAGAGCGTGGATAGAAATACGCCCAGGACCGTAACGCCCTCGCGGATATTTGTGGTCGCTCTCCGCAAGGAGAGCGTGGATAGAAATCGTGCTGATCGTCGAGGACGGCAAGGAGTACGCGCGTCGCTCTCCGCAAGGAGAGCGTGGATAGAAATTCCAGGTGGCGTTTGCCGTAGCCTTGGCCCCGGCCGTCGCTCTCCGCAAGGAGAGCGTGGATAGAAATAGGTCGGCAACGCCGTTCAGGTCAATCTCCGTGTGTCGCTCTCCGCAAGGAGAGCGTGGATAGAAATACGAGACCCCCGAACAGGCAGCAACAGAGACCGGTCGCTCTCCGCAAGGAGAGCGTGGATAGAAATCTCGTAATTCACATCAGGGTTTGCGCGGGGCACAACGTCGCTCTCCGCAAGGAGAGCGTGGAATGTTTCTCTTTCTGACTGTTCAGGGTGGTTTTGTTCATGCGGATATCCGCTTTAATTTTAAAAATTGCTATAGTAAAGAACTCTCGCATAAAATAATATAAAAATATTATATTATCTACTTGACAAGGTACCCCGGCGGGGTATATAGTGAATATACCCCGCCGGGGTACCTTGCATGTGATGGGAGGGTAATATAATGCAGGAAAACGAAAAGAAGGAACCGTGTTGCTGCTGTGCACACAAAACAAAGCATCGCAGTGAAGAAGAGTATAAAAGCCTGGTCCACAGACTGAACCGGATCGAAGGGCAGATTCGGGGCATCCGTGGGATGGTGGAAAACGAAGCGTATTGTCCGGATATTCTGGTGCAGTCGGCGGCGGTAACGGCGGCGATGAACGCGTTCAACCGTGAGCTGCTGGCAAACCATATCCGCACCTGTGTGGCGGATGGTATCCGTGCCGGGAATGACGAAGTTGTGGATGAGCTGCTGAAAACGCTGCAGAAACTGATGAAATAAGCATTGCCTGCACAAAATAGCAGAAGCAGAACATGAAATAAATGCACGAGTGTTTGAGCCAGCAAAAATGCTATGCCAGTGCCCAGTACGATTGTTTTTCTGTTCACAAACATCGGTAAAAGTTTGTGTAACATTACCAGAGCCATGAATAAATTCCAGTCATTCCCTGTGAGCGGGTGTGGATAGAAATGCCGCATCGGCCTTGGTTTCCCCCAACGTATCGCTCTCCGCAAGGAGAGTGTGGATAGAAATGGTAACCTCAATAATACGTCGAATTGCAGGCTAGCCGCTCACCAAAAGGGGAGTGAGGATAGGGCAACACCGCACAATTCCCGCCTTGCGGCTTAAGCACCGCTCCGGCAGCTGCGGCACGGCATCTGCGTTGCCAAAATGCTCGATAATGTCGGGTTGCGGTACCCGCATCGTGCTTCGGGGGCAAAAGCCCCTCGCACTCTGCGACCGCTGCCCCTGCTTCGGTTCGCTGTTTCCGCCACTGGCGGCGCTCACCTTTGCAGCATCCAGTATTATCTGCGCTTTTGGCTTGGCATCTGCCGCACCTCGCTCGCCGTATCGGCACTTAGAATTATGCGGTATTGCCATAGAAACAACTCAAACGTCAACAACCCGTGTTCAAACACCGAAGCGAAACCACTCACCAATCATTACACAGGAATTATAGAATCACTACCGCAAAAGAGAGGGAACAGGAGGAAAGAAGTGGAACAATATAACGTAACCGGGATGAGCTGCGCCGCGTGCAGTGCCCGGGTGGAAAAAGCCGTCAGCAAAGTGCCGGGCGTAACATCCTGCTCGGTCAGCCTGCTGACCAACTCAATGGGTGTGGAGGGCACCGCCGCTCCGGCAGATATTGTGGCCGCAGTGGAAGCCGCAGGCTATGGCGCAAGCCCTAAAAACGCTGCCGCCCAGTCCGCCGCGCCGTCAGCAGATGCCTTAAAAGATACCGAGACCCCGCGCCTCAAACGCCGCCTGATTGCCTCGCTGATCTTCTGGGTGGTGCTGATGTACTTTTCCATGGGGCACATGCTATGGAACTGGCCGCTGCCGGGCTTTATGCAGGGCAACCATGTGGCAATGGGTATTTTACAGATGCTGCTCACCATTATCATCATGGTCATCAACCAAAAGTTCTTTATCAGCGGCTTTAAGGCGCTGTGGAACCGTGCCCCCAATATGGATACCCTGGTATCCCTTGGCGCTACCGCGGCCTTTGGCTACAGCACTTACGCTCTGTTTGCCATGACGGTGGCCCAGGTGCAGGGGGATGCCATGGCCGTGATGGGCTATATGGAGGAGTTTTATTTTGAATCCGCCGCAACCATCCTGACCCTGATCACGGTGGGCAAAACGTTGGAAGCCCGCTCCAAGGGCAAGACCACCGATGCCCTGAAAGGCCTGATGAACCTGGCCCCCAAAACCGCAACGCTGCTGCGCAATGGGGCGGAAGTTACCGTTCCCATCGAACAGGTGCAGCAGGGCGATGTGTTTGTGGTGCGTCCCGGCGAGAATATCCCCGTTGACGGCGTGGTGCTGGAAGGCAGCAGCGCAGTGAACGAATCGGCCCTGACCGGTGAGAGCATCCCGGTGGATAAGGCCGAAGGCGACAGCGTGAGCGCCGCAACCCTGAACCAATCCGGCTTTTTGCGCTGCCATGCCACCCGCGTGGGTCAGGATACCACGCTGGCTCAGATCATCCAGATGGTCAGCGATGCCGCAGCCACCAAGGCACCCATTGCCAAAATTGCAGACCGCGTCTCCGGTGTGTTTGTGCCGACCGTCATCACCCTGGCGGTCATCACCACCATTGTCTGGCTGCTGGCTGGGCAGACCGTTGGCTATGCGCTGGCCCGCGGTATTTCGGTGCTGGTCATCAGCTGCCCCTGCGCGCTGGGCCTGGCAACGCCGGTTGCCATTATGGTTGGCAATGGTGTGGGCGCTAAAAACGGCATTCTCTTCAAAACCGCGGTTTCGCTGGAGCAGACCGGTAAAACCGAGATCGTTGCCCTGGATAAAACTGGCACCATCACCAGCGGCGAGCCGCGCGTGACGGATATCCTGCCCGCAGACGGTGTGACGGAGCAGGTACTGATGAGCCTTGCCGCTGCCTTGGAGCAGAAGAGTGAACACCCGCTGGCCCGCGCTGTGCTGCAAAAGGCACAGGAGGATAACCTGCCCCCCGCCGAGGTGGCAGATTTCCAGGCTCTGCCCGGCAACGGCCTGACGGCTGTGCTGAACGGCAGTACCCTGTACGGCGGCAATGCCAAGCTGATGCAGACCCTTGGCGTGGCGGTGCCGCAAAAGATGGCATCCAGCGCCGAAGCACTGGCCGCCCAGGGCAAGACCCCGCTGTTCTTTGCCAAGGATGGCACCATGCAGGGCGTTATCGCGGTGGCGGACGTCATCAAGGAGGACAGCCCGCAGGCTGTGCGTGAACTGCAGGGCATGGGCATCCGTGTTGTGATGCTGACCGGCGATAACGAGCGCACCGCCAAAGCCATTGGTGCACAGGCCGGTGTGGACGAAGTGATTGCCGGTGTGCTGCCCGATGGCAAGGAAGCTGTGATCCGCAGCCTGAAAAACAAGGGCCGCGTGGCCATGGTGGGCGATGGCATTAACGATGCACCGGCCCTGACCCGCGCGGATGTCGGTATTGCCATTGGCGCCGGTACGGATGTTGCGATTGACGCCGCTGACGTTGTGCTGATGAAGAGCCGCCTGAGCGATGTGCCCGCCGCCATCCGCCTGAGCCGCGCTACTCTGCACAATATCCACGAAAACCTGTTCTGGGCCTTTGCCTACAATGTGTTGGGCATCCCCCTGGCGGCAGGTGTCTTTATCCCACTGCTGCACTGGCAGATGAACCCGATGTACGGCGCTGCGGCCATGAGCCTGTCCAGCTTCTGCGTGGTTTCCAACGCACTGCGGCTGAACCTGTTCGATATTCGCAGCACCAAACATGACCATAAACGCAAAACACACAAAACAAGCAAAAAGGAGAACACGACCATGAATAAGACCATTAAAATTGAAGGCATGATGTGCGGCCATTGCGAAGCAACCGTGAAAAAGGCACTGGAAGCGCTGGACGGTGTTTCCGCCGCCGAAGTAAGCCACACCGCCGGTACCGCTGTTGTAACGCTGGATAAGCCGGTGGATGACACTGTGCTGAAAAAAGCCGTTGAGGACAAAGATTATACCGTGACCGGCATTGAATAATCCTGGCTCAAAAGCAAAGGAATAAGCATGAAAGCGCCCGCACGCTGCCTTGCAGCAGGCGGGCACTTTTTTGTTGTGGCCCCGCGGTAAAACAGAAAAGCTGAAAAAAACATTTTGATAAGCATTCTAATATTATTTTCGAAAATCATAACAGAAGTATAACAAAACAATATGGTTTGGCCAGTTGTACTTGCACTATAGTGGATAATATTATACAATCTACATAAAAGATGGGTGCGCCCGTCTTACCCAGCCAACACGAGGGGGCAACACAGATGTATATCAATTTTGGTTCCATCAACAGCCGCCAGGCTGCGGACGGCAGCTGTACTGCACCGCTTACAGTGGATTCCTGCGGAACATGCCGATTGAAAAAGCACGCCAGCCTGCCAACTATTACGCGGTATGATGAAAATGCGTATCAGCTGTTTTATATCGCTGCGGGCAAGGCGCACTTCTGGTTTGATGATGCCGAGCATGTGGTAACAGCGGGTCATATGGTGCTGTACCGCCCGCAGGAAGAGCGCCGCTATATCTACTATCTTGAGGACTACCCGGAGGTGTTCTGGGTCTATTTTTCCGGCAGCGAGGCCGCTGCGGTGCTGCAGGCGCATGAGATTCCGCTGGATGGCCATGTGTTTTACAGCGGCATTATGCCGGAGTACAAAAATACTTTCCGCCGCATGATCCAGGAATTGCAGCTCTGCCAGTACGCCTATCGGGATTATACGGCCGGGCTGTTCCAGATGATGCTGGTGCTGGTCAGCCGCCAGCGGCAGGAACGGCGGTCGATCAACGGCACCACGCGGGAGCAGATCGAAGCCGCAGCCGCCTATTTTAACGAGAATTATACTGCCCGCATCAATGTGGATGAATACGCCGAGTCCCTGCATATGAGCACGGCATGGTTCATCCGTAGCTTCAAACAGTATGTGGGCTTGTCGCCCGCACGGTATATCCAGTCGCTGCGTATCGTCAATGCACAGCGCTTGCTGGAACGCACCAAATACAGCATCGGTGAAGTTTCCGAGATCGTCGGGTATGATAACCCGCTGTATTTCAGCCGTGTGTTCAAAAAGGAAACCGGGCTTTCCCCCGCGCAGTACCGCAAAGCGGAGCGGGCAGGCGAACAGCCGTCCGACCCGCAGGAAGAGGACGCCTGCACCCCCAATATCGACAAAAACCGCAATTCATAGTATAATACCCCCATACACTTTGGTATGGGGGCTTTTTATGTTTGCAGCAGCAATTTGTGTCAGCATCCTGTTGGGGGTGCTGGTTTGGGCACTGCCGGGGCGGCTGTGCGACCGCAGGGCAACCCATGCGGATGTACTGGCCGGGCCGGGCATTGTGCTGGCAGTGTGGATCATCGCAGCATGTGTGTTTGCCCAGCCGGGGCTGGCGCAGGGGTTTGATCTGTTCCGCCTGCTGGCCATCAATGGGGCGGCACTGTGGGCCTGCGGCACTGTGTTGTTACTCCGCCTGCGCAGCGGGCGGCGGTACCGCACACTTTGGACGGTTGCTGCGCTGCTGGTTGCCGCCATCGGCCTGGAAGTATTCGTGGGCAACGCACCCTATTTTGCAACCCACGGCTACCAGCCCGTTGACCTGCGCGCCTATTTGCAGGATGCCCCGGCGGATGGGGAGCCGATTGCTTTGAACGATGAGCACAGTACCCTTACCTTTACCGGCATCCATCAGCCGCTGCATAACGTTGCGCTGGATGGCGTTGTCTACCAGTATGACGGCAACTATCCGCAGGATCAGAACCCGCTGTTTATCCTGTGGGTGTCCGGTACCGACGAAGCCAGCACCGCCCCGCGCCAGAGCTGGCAGTGGCAGGCGGCCCCGCGAGCGGCACGCAGCCTGGTGCGCACGCTGGATTTTTCCGGCGCGGTGGATACCCTGACCCTGCAAGCGGAGGGCTATAGCGGAGAGTACCGCAGTTATGACCTGAACTATACCGTGCAGGCGGTTCTGGCCAATGTACCCCGCCCGATGGATTTCTCGCTGCTGCGGCTGGCAGTGGTGTATCTGGCACTGCTGGCCTTGTGGGGGCTGCGCCCCGGCGCTGCCGCGTGGCACGAAGCCTACCTGACCCACCGCGCCAAATACCGCCCGGCGGTGCTGGTGCTGGGCTGCATGCTCTGCCTGCTGGCCGCAGCGGCCCCCTTTGCCGATGCCCGCAACTCCGGCGTGGCGACCTCGTTTTATAATGTCGAAAACTGGGACGGCGAAAGCCGCATCACCTTCACCCAGCATATCAGCGATTGGCAGAATGATTCTGCTGCGCAGTACGGCGCTCTGGCCCACAGCCTGCTGAATGGCCGCCTGGATCTGCAGCGCGACCCGCCCGCCGCCATGGCGGAGATGCAGAACCCTTACGATACCGCCGCCCGTCAGAGCGCGGCCCCGGATGCTTTGTGGGATGTTGCTTATTATCAGGGGCGGTACTATGTTTACTTTGGCATTGTGCCGTGCCTGCTGTTCCAGCTGCCGTTTGAGCTGCTGACCGGCGTACCGGACCTGCCGCCCAGCTTGGCCATGATCGTGATGGCCTGGCTGCTGATTTTGGCAGTGTTTGGTTTGGTGCGGCAGGCTGCGCAGCGCTGGTTCCCGTCCGCCTCAGCGGCGGCCTGCCTGCTGGATGCGGCGGGCATTGCGGGCGGTAGCCAGGTGTACTACCTGCTGCTGCGCCCCTCGGTGTATGAATACGCCATCCTGTGCGGCGCGGCATTTGTGCTGCTGGCCCTGTGGCAGTGGCTGTGCGCCGCCAACACCCCGGTGCAGCACCATGGCAAAATCATGCTGCACATGGCGCTTGGCAGCCTGTGCATGGCGCTGGTGGCGGGATGCCGCCCCCAGATGGAGCTGTTTGCCGTGCTCTGCCTGCCGATCTTCTGGCCGCAGTATATCCGGCAAAAACGCTTGCGCAGCAAGCAGGGAATAACCGAAGCCATCGCCTTTGTTCTGCCGGTTATTCTGGTAGCCCTGGGGCTGATGGCCTACAATGCCGCGCGGTTCGGCTCGCCGTTTGATTTTGGCGCCAATTACAACCTGACCAGCAACGATATGACCCACCGCGGCTTCCGCATTGGGCGGATGGCCCCGGCGTTGTTCACCTATTTCCTGTCCCTGCCGGTGGTGCAGGCGGTGTTCCCCTACCTGGCGGGGACCAAAATGCAGACAAACTTTATGGGTATGACCATTACCGAAGTATTTTACGGCGGTGCCCTGGTCAGCCTGCCGCTGCTGTGGGCCTTTGCGGCCCTGCCTTTGCTGCGCCGCCGTATGGCAAGGCAGAAAGACCTGCGCGCCATGGTGCTGCTGCCCGTGCTGCTGGCTGTTATTCTGGCCGCGTTGGACTGCCAGATGGCCGGTGTGCTCTACCGCTATCTCAGCGACTATTTAACCCCGCTGCTGTTCGCCGCCGCATTGGTCTGGCTGTGGGCCGAAAGCGCCCTTGCCCCGCGTGTGCAGGCCGCCGCATCGGGCAGCATCCTGCATACCGTGCAGCACATGCTGCAGGGGGCGATGCTGGCAGCTGTTGCCGTGGGGATCTGTTACAGCTTCTGTGTCTACTTTGCTGCGGAACCGGGCCTTCTGGGCCAGAATCCCGCGCTGTACCAGAATGTCAGCCGTCTGGTGCAGTTCTGGCTGTAAAATCAGGGCGAAAACAAAATTCAGCAAAATTTAAATTAGATAAAGGCAACACCGCACAATTCCCGCCTTGCGGCTTAAGCACCGCTCCGGCAGCTGCGGCACGGCATCTGCGTTGCCAAAATGCTCGATAATGTCGGGTTGCGGTACCCGCATCGTGCTTCGGGGGCAAAAGCCCCTCGCACTCTGCGACCGCTGCCCCTGCTTCGGTTCTCTGTTTCCGCCACTGGCGGCGCTCACCTTTGCAGCATCCAGTATTATCTGCGCTTTTGGCTTGGCATCTGCCGCACCTCGCTCGCCGTATCGGCACTTAGAATTATGCGGTATTGCCATAAAAAATCCTGCAAACAGGATAGCGACCCTGTTTGCAGGCCATTCAGCTCAAAATTTAATAGGTGATGATCACGCCCTGGTCCTGTGCGTAAAAGCTGCACAGACCGCTGCAGGGCACAATATCCACCCGCGCATCCGGCCATTTGGCGTGGATGCCGTGTTCCAACAGGTTGGCGGCGTTCTGGTTGTTGCACTCGCTGATCAGCACCGGGCGCACACCATCGTAACCGTCCTCGTCCATCTGTTCCAAAATCTTGGCAAGCACCCGCGCTTCGCCGCGCGTCTTAAAGAAAAAGTCGATTGTGCCATCTTCGGTGCGGCGGCCCAAAACGCGCATGTTCAGCCGCCCGGCAATAAAGCCCACCACGCGGCTGACCCGCCCGGCTTTGGCAAGGTTATCAAAGCTGGCCAGGGCAAACATAATGTGCCCTTTCTGTGCCCAGTTGGCCAGCTCAATGCAGATGGTATCAAAGTTGGTTCCTATCCGGATCAGCTTGTTGGCCAGCTCTGCTGCACCGGCCAGCGCGCCGGAACAGCTCAGGGTATCCAACACAAAAATCTGCTTTTCGGGGTGTTCTTCCAGCACCATCTCCCGCGCGGCCAGCGCGGCGTTGTAGCTGCCCGAAAGATTATGGCTGATGGTCAGCGCAATGCTTTTGTCCGCCATCAAAAACAGCTCGGCCCATTCTTCCGGGCTGGGGCAGGCGGTGGCGCTGGCACCGTTATAATCCGTCATGGCCTGCAGCATGGCTTTGGTGTTCAGGGTGGGCAAGTCCACAAACTCGCGCTCGCCAACGCGAATCTTGAATGGAACCAATGCAAACTGAACCCCCGGTGCAGTGTCCGGCAGGGTACGGATCTCACAAGAAGAGTCCGATGCGATCATCCATTCCATAAAAAGTCCTCCTGTAACGCAGGCAAAAAGCTGCGCAATCAGCCGGAACAATCCGGCATTTTTTTGGCGCGCTCGTGGCCGCCGTGCCGCGGCGGGGCCAACCCCCAGGCCGCGGATACTATTTTCTAATTCTATTATACGGGCCGCCCAACAAAGCGTCAAGCAATAAAAAACAGCAAGTGTAAAAATTAGCGCCTTTTCCCGGCGGGCTATTGCGCCAATGTGTGCAGCGGGGTATAATATCTATGGCAATACCGCATAATTCTAAGTGCCGATACGGCGAGCGAGGTGCGGCAGCTGCTAAGCCAAAAGCGCAGATAATACTGGATGTCTTATCGAGCATTTTGGCAACGCAGATGCCGTGCCGCAGCCGTCGGAGCGGTGCTTAAGCCGTAAGGCGGGAATTGTGCGGTATTGCCCTATATCTGTTGCTTTTGCCCTCCGGCGCGCCGGGGCTGCTGATAAAAGGAGAAAATAAACCCTATGGCTGATTATTACCACTACCGCCAAAAGATAGAAAAACAGCGCCGCCGCCGCAACGCGGTAGTTGCCCTGATGGTGGTGCTGATCATACTGTGTGCAGCTGCAGGCTTTTTCTGGATGTCCCGCCACAATCAGCAGGCGAACACCCCCCAGGCGGAGCCTACCATGCCCACAGCGGAAACTGCTGCCACGGCAACCCCGGAGCAGCCCGAACCCACCGCTCAAACGCCGGGTAACCCCCAGCGCCTGCTTCCCGCCGTGGATAATGCCGCGTGGGATACAGCCACCCCGGTGGAACAGACCATAGATCTGGAGTACCTGAACACCGATTCCCGCATGGCCGCCCTGCCTGCCCTTGGCACCGTGGAGCGCAGCCACTTTGACACCGTTACTTTTTTGGGCGACAGCATTACCGAGGGCATGGAGTGTTACGCCACCGGCTACCAGAACGCCCATGTGCGTGCCTATCGCGGTGCCGGCCCGGAAAGCGTTGTCTATAATACCACCGTCAAGGATCACATCCGCAATGTGCAGGAACCGGCCTTTGACGCCGTGGTGGAGACCCAGCCCGATGCACTGTATATCCTGTTCGGCACCAACACCCTGGTCAACGGCAGCGAGGACACCGCCACCAAGTTCATCACCTATTATGAAAAAATGATCGACATGTTCCACGAAAGCCTGCCGAACGTACCGATCTATGTGCAGTCCATCCCCGGCGTTCAGGAATGGGTCAAGGATTCCAAGCCCGGCTTGCAGAATGACCGCATCAAGCTGGTCAACAACCTGCTGGCCAACATGGCGCTGCGCAAAGGCTGCTACTTTGTCAATATTGCCGAAGCCCTGAATCAGCCCGATGGCAGCCAGATTGACGAATACGAAGCCGATGGCATCCACATGCAGCCGGTAGGCTATACCGCCTGGTGCAACTACCTGGCAACCCATACGGCATGGGATCGCCGCAACACCTATGCGGGCGAAAATCCGCTCTATATCCTGGGCAGCTGATGTTGCCCGCGCCTTTATGCAGCATCAACAACATAAGTACAACAAATGCACTGCCAGCCCCCGTTTTGCCGTGGGGCAAGGCGGTGCATTTTGTTCTATTTGCATAGAAAAAACGGCGGGATATTTCGCGGTATTAAATCGTTTTTTGTCTAGTTTAACAAGGATTCCTGCAAATGTGTGTCAATTTTACACAAATCGACCCAGTAACTTACGAAAATTTTAGCGCTTTATTACAGAAATCTCTTGAAATTCCGCTGCAAAACAGGTAATATAAATATAGCAAAAACAAATTGGGTGCAGTTTATGCCGGAACAGGCAGCAGGAACAGGAATTTGTGCTGTTCTTTGTATCATCGGCGCATAGCCTGCCTCAATCAGAGGTGTTTCCGGAAACCTGGGGCAACACCGCACAATTCCCGCCTTACGGCTTAAGCACCGCTCCGGCGGCTGCGGTACGGCATCTGCGTTGCCAAAATGCTCGATAAGACATCCAGTATTATCTGCGCTTTTGGCTTAGCATCTGCCGCACCTCGCTCGCCGTATCGGCACTTAGAATTATGCGGTATTGCCCTGGGAACATGATCAAAGGGGCGGCACGGTAGGTGGTAAACCGGCGCGGTGCATGCCAAAAGGGGAGATTACAAGGTGAAACAAACACAGTCAGCGGCGAAGCCTTCCGATTTGCCAGTTTACCTGTTCCATCAGGGCAATAACTTTGAAGCCTACCGCTACTTTGGCAGCCACCTGGAAGAGCAGGACGGCCAGCCCGGCGCGGTGTTCCGCGTGTGGGCACCGCACGCCAAAGCAGTTTCCGTTGTGGGCGATTTCAACAGCTGGGTGCCCACCAGCCATCCGATGGAAAAGGTGTCAGACGGCATTTGGGAGCTGTTCATTCCCGGCATCAAAATCTATGATGTTTATAAATACTGCATTACAACCCCGGCGGATGAGCTGGTGTACAAGGCTGACCCGTATGCGTTCCATGCCGAAACCCGCCCGTCCAACGGCAGCAAAGTTTTTGATATTTCCGGCTTTGACTGGCATGATGCCGCGTGGGAAGATGCGCAGAAGAAAAATGATGTGATCAACGGCCCGATAAGCATCTATGAGCTGCATGCCGGCAGCTGGAAAATGAAGGAGGACGGTGTCCCCTATAATTATTCCGAACTGGCGGATCAGCTTGTGCCTTATATTAAAGATATGGGCTATACCCATGTGGAGCTGCTGCCCATTACGGAATATCCGTTTGACGGCAGCTGGGGCTATCAGGTCAGCGGTTACTTTGCCCCCACCAGCCGTTACGGTACCCCGCACGACTTTATGGAGTTTGTGGATAAGCTGCACGCGGCCGGTATCGGCGTAATCCTGGACTGGGTGCCCGCCCACTTCCCCAAGGATGCTTACGGCCTGTACATGTTTGACGGCGCCCCCTGCTATGAGGACCCCAACCCCCGCCGCGGTGAGCATAAAGAGTGGGGCACCATGGTGTTCAACTTTGGTATGCCGGAAGTGGAAAGCTTCCTGGTATCCAGTGCGCTGTTCTGGATCGAGCAGTACCATGTGGACGGTCTGCGTGTGGACGCAGTGGCCAGCATGCTGTATCTCGATTACAACCGCCGCGATGGCGAGTGGGAGCAAAACGTAAAGGGCGGCAAGGAAAACCTGGAAGCCATTGCGTTCCTGCAAAAGTGCAATACGGCTATCCTGGGCCGCCACCCGCATAAAATGATGATTGCCGAAGAATCCACCGCATGGCCGCTGGTTACCAAACCGGCAGCCGATGGCGGCCTTGGCTTCAACTTCAAATGGAACATGGGCTGGATGAACGATATGCTCAGCTACATGAAGACTGACCCGCTGTTCCGTGCCGGCAACCATAACAAAGTTACGTTCAGCTTCTTCTATGCGTTCAGTGAAAATTTTGTCCTGCCCATCAGCCACGATGAAGTTGTGCACGGCAAGTGCAGCCTGATCAATAAGATGCCCGGTGATTACGAAGCAAAGTTCGCCAACCTGCGCACCTTCTATGGCTATATGATGGCCCATCCGGGCAAAAAACTGCTGTTCATGGGCCAGGAATTCGGCCAGTTCATTGAATGGGACGAGAAAAAGCAGCTGGATTGGATGCTTCTTGGCTATGATAAGCACCATGAACTGCAAACCTACGTCAAGGATCTGAACCACTTCTACCGTGAGACCGCCTCTCTCTGGCAGGTCGATTACAGCTGGGAAGGGTTCCAGTGGATCGTGCCGGATGATAACAAACAGAGCGTGATCGCGTTCCTGCGCCGGGACGCCAAGGGCAAGATGCTCCTGGTTGTCTGCAACTTTAACCCCGTCCTGCGCGAAAGCTACTCGATGGGCGTGCCCAACCCCGGTACATACAAAGAGCTGATCAACTCGGATGACGTCAAGTATGGCGGTGCCGGTGTCAAAAATGGCAGCGTAAAGAGCGTCAAGGGCCCGATGCACGGCTTTGACCAGCATATTGAGGTAACCCTGCCGCCGCTGTCCACCATCTATTTCAGCGTTCCCGCTGCCCGCAAAAAGGCAGGAAAGCCCGCCAAGGCAGAAACTGCCGAAGCAGCCAAACCCGAAAAGGCAGCCAAGCCTGCGGCCACCAAAACTGCCGCCCCCAAAAAGCGCACAGCCAAACCCGTGGCAACAAAACCGGCTGCTAAAAAGCCCAGAGCGACAAAAACAACCAAGCCCAAAACACCGGTAACGGAATCGTAAACGTCTGGTGTGTAAGGGCGGTACCGGCGGCAACCCGCAGCAGGTACGGCCCGTGGAGATAAACAAGTTTAAGGGGAGAACAATTATGGCAAAAGAAATGATCGCAATGATCCTGGCTGGCGGCCAGGGTTCGCGCCTCTACGCGCTGACCCAGAAGCTGGCTAAGCCGGCGGTTCCGTTCGGCGGTAAGTACCGTATCATCGACTTTCCGCTGTCCAACTGTGTCAACTCTGATATTGACACCGTTGGCATCCTGACCCAGTATCAGCCGCTGGTCCTGAATGAATACATCGGCAACGGCCAGCCGTGGGACCTTGACCGCCTGCATGGCGGCGTCCATGTGCTGCCGCCCTACCAGCAGGCCACCGGCTCTGACTGGTACAAGGGCACTGCCAACGCAATTTACCAGAACATTTCCTTCATTGACCGTTATGACCCGCAGTACGTCATCATCCTGTCCGGCGACCAGATCTGCAAGCAGGATTACGCTGATTTCCTGCGCTTCCACAAAGAGAAGAACGCCGAGTTCTCGGTTGCCGTTATGGAAGTGCCTTGGAGCGAAGCCCCGCGCTTTGGTCTGATGGTTACGGACGAGAATGACCGCATCAGCGAATTCCAGGAAAAGCCGAAGAACCCCAAGAGCAACCTGGCTTCCATGGGCATTTATATCTTCAACTGGGATATCCTGAAAAAGTACCTCACCGAGGACGAAAACGATCCCAACAGTGAGAACGACTTCGGCAAGAATGTCATTCCCGCACTGTTGCGTGATAACCGCCGCATGTACGCTTACCGTTTCAGCGGCTATTGGAAGGATGTCGGAACCATCTCCAGCCTGTGGCAGGCCAACATGGAGGTTCTGGATCCGACCCATTCCGGCATCAACCTGTTTGATGAAAACTGGAAGATCTACTCCCGCAACTCCGGCCGCCCCTGCCAGCGCATTGGTACGGACGCTGACATCGTGAACTCGATGATCACCGAAGGCTGCCAGGTTGACGGCACCGTTAAAAACTCCATCCTGTTCCCCGGCGTTGTGGTCGAAAAGGGCGCTACTGTTGAAGCAGCCGTTGTTATGGGCGGCACTGTCATCAAGGCTGGCGCAAAGGTCGAACACTGCATCGTGGCCGAAAATGTCACCATCGAAGAGGGTGCTACCGTGGGCAAAATGCCGGAAAGCGGCCTGAATATTACCGAACCCGGCGATGTTGCAACGGTTGGCTCCGGTGTCAAGATCGGCAAGGGCGCAACGGTTGGCCCCAAGGCAATGATTTCCAATGATGTAAAGGATGGTGAGGAACAATGGTAAGCAGCAACGCAAACGCACTGGGCGTCATTTTTGCAAACTCTTATGATAACCTTGTCCCCGAACTGGTAGCGGAGCGCACAATGGCCTCCATCCCGTTCGCAGGGCGTTACCGCATGATCGACTTTGTTCTGTCCAACATGGCAAACGCCGGTGTGGATAATGTTTCGGTCATCGTCCGTAAAAATTATCATTCCCTGATGGACCACCTGGGCGCAGGCCGTGAATGGGACCTGACCCGCAAGCGCGGAGGCCTGAACATTGTTCCGCCTTTTGCAGAGCGCAGCATCAAGCTGTACAGCGGCCGTGTGGATGCACTGGCCAGCGTTCTGACCTGGCTGATGGACCAGAAAGAGCGCTATGTGATCCTGTCTGACAGCAACATTGCCATGAACTTCGACTTTAACAAGCTGATCGAAGCTCATGTCAAGTCCGGCGCAGACGTTACCATGGTATACAACCGCGGCGAAATCCCCGATGGCGCCCGCACCGATAACTACACCATCCGCATTGATAATGGCCGTGTGGCTGAGCTGCTTTCCAACGATTATCGTCCCGGCATCCAGAATCTGTCCATGAACCTGTACATCATCGAGCGCGAAAGCCTGATCCAGCTTGTCCGCGATGCATCTGTGCGCGGTCTGGTCTATTTTGAGCGCGATATCCTGGCCCGCAACCTGAACCTGCTGAATATTCAGGCTTATGAGTTTGACGGCTATGTGGCCCGCATCAGCGATATGAAGAGCTACTTTGACGAGAACATGCGCCTGCTGCAGGCTGGCAATGTCGATAAGCTCTTTAACGAAGGCAACCCCATCTACACCAAGATTCGTGACGACAACCCCACCCGTTACCTGGAAGGCAGCAAGGTCAAGAACAGCCTGCTGGCTGACGGCTGTGTGGTGGAAGGCACCGTTGAAAACAGTGTGCTGTTCCGTGGCTGCCAGATCAAGAAGGGTGCTGTTGTGCGCAACTGTGTGCTGATGCAGGATACCGTTGTGGAGGAGAACAGCTCCGTTGAGTATGTGGTTACCGACAAGAATGTCCACATCACGGCAGATAAAAAGCTGATCGGCACGGATTCTTTCCCGGTGTTTGTTGCCAAAAGGCACACGGTGTAACCTGATTACGCCCTGAACTTTCCCGCCAACTCTCCCCGGCGGGTAGTTTGCAGGAAAGGGCGGGGGAGTGAACACGCTTCTCCGCTCTTTCCTTATTTTATCATAACAGCCTGCCCGGCAGGCGTTGCAAACAGCCGCTCCAGCGGCTCTGCAAGGAGGTACCCATGAAAATTCTCTATGCAGCCAGCGAGGCTGCACCGTATGCAAAATCCGGTGGTCTGGCCGATGTTGCCGGTGCATTGCCCAAGGCTCTGGTTCGTGACGGCATTGACTGCCGCGTTATCATGCCCCTGTACGGCGATCTCAAGTTCAAGGATACGCTGACCTATGTTACCAATTTCAGCGTGCCCGTGGGCTGGCGCAGCCAGTACTGCGGCCTGTTCAAGGCCGAGCATGACGGCGTGACGTACTACTTTATCGACAACGAATATTACTTTAAGCGCAGCGGCCTGTATGGCTTCTATGATGACGGCGAGCGTTTTGCTTTCTTCTCCCGCGCCATTCTGGAAACCCTGTTCTATACCGACTTTGAGCCGGATATCATCAACTGCAACGACTGGCAGACCGCCCTTACCCCGGTTTACCTCAACCTGTACTACCGACACCTGGACAAGTTCAACCATATCAAGACGGTATTCACCATCCATAACATTGCCTACCAGGGCAAGTATGGCATGGATATCTTGGAGGATACCTGCGGCATTGGCGCACGCGATGCCCACATTGTGGAGTATGATGGTTGCGCCAACTTTATGAAAGGCGCAATCGAGACTGCTGATAAGGTCACCACCGTCAGCCCTACCTATGCACAGGAGATCCTGGACCCGTGGTTCAGCCATGGTCTGGATGGCCTGCTGCGCCAGAAGCAGTATAAGCTGTGCGGTATCCTGAACGGTATTGACGTGGATGTTTTCAACCCCGCCACCGACCCGGATATCCCGCAGAACTATGATGCCAACACGCTTCAGCAGGGCAAGCCCGTCTGCAAAGCAGCTTTGCAGGATGAGTTCGGCCTGAACAAGGATGGCAGCCCGGTCATGGCCATGGTTACCCGTCTGGTTGGTCACAAGGGCGTTGACCTGGTGCGCAGCATTGCCGAAGGCCTGTTGCAGCAGGGCATTGAGCTGGTGATCCTCGGCTCCGGCGAAGCCCAGTACGAGAACTTCTTCAACGAGCTGTGCGCCCGCAACCCCGGCCGAGTTGGCGTGTACATTGGCTTTAACGCCAAGCTGGCCCAGCGCATTTATGCCGGTGCCGATATCTTCCTGATGCCGTCCCGCTCCGAACCCTGCGGCCTGGCCCAGATGGTATCCTGCCGTTATGGCACCATCCCCGTTGTGCGTGAGACCGGCGGCCTGCGCGACTCCATCCACGACTCCGGCGATGGCTATGGCAATGGCTTTACCTTTGCCAATTACAACGCCCACGAGCTGTACGAAGCCTGCTGGCGTGCCAAGGAAGGCTACTGGAACAAGGAAGGCTGGCCCGTGCTGGTCAAGCGTGCCATGGAATGTGATTTCAGCTGGTCCAACTCCGCCAAGAGCTATGAGGGCCTGTACAATGAGGTCGTGAACCTCTGGTAAGTCTTTGGGAAACTGTTCCCTAATGAGTTAAAATCAAATCCCGCTGTGTGCAGCCTGAAAAGCCGCATACAGCGGGATTTTTGTTTCATTGGGATTGGTCCCGGTGAAAAGGAAAACGGAAAGAATAGATACGCCCGTGCGGCAGCATAGCAGCGTGACAGGGGAGAAGAACCGAATGCTTCCAGAACGCAGCACAGGAATTTCGAAAAAGCCAGCCATCCGGAAATGAAGAAATTTCGGATTTTTTGCCACAATTTGCCGAACATGTGTTACAATAGTATCGGAATTTTGGCCGTGGCATTAAGGAGAATCCCATGCCCGCGGTCAATCGGGAAAGGAAACATAACAGCAATCCTATGGGGAAAAGAAAACATTGGTATTTACCGTGCATCGCCCCGGCACTGGCCGCGCTTTTGCTGGCGGGCTGCGGTGCAACGGTGGATTTGAATGAACAGGCCACAGCCGAAACCGCAATGACCGTGCAATGGGTGCCCAATGGCAGCGTTTATACTACTGCGGCGGAAGAGCTGGAATACTGGTCCACAGCCCAAAAGCTGGAATCCGCCCTTGCCGCCACGCGGGAAACAGCCCCCAGCGTAGACTTGAACGAGCTGCTGGATGAATTCTGCGCCGCGCAGCCGGGCAGCTTTTCGCTTTACCTGCAAAATCCGGCAACGGGGGAAAGCTATACTTATAACACGGATGCCCTGTATTACCCCGCCAGCCTGCTCAAGCTGCCCTATGCGTTCTGGCTGTGCGGCCAGGCCGATGCCGGAACACTGGACCTGGAAGATGAACTGCCCAACCAGTTCCGCGGCCGTTTGTCTGATACGGCGCTGCAAGCCTATAACGATGCCGAGACTATCCCGGCCAAAGCCGCCATGCGTGCTATGATCGCCCACAGCGATAACAACGCCGTCACCCTGTTGACAACCCACTGGCCAGCCAATGAATCCAGCGGCTTCCAGCAGTTCCTGGCGGATTACGGCTTTGCCTATGCCGCAACCTGCGGCCTTACCCCGCAAACCGGCATTATCGGTATGGCTTCCGCTGGCGAGTTTGCCAACATTGTGTCCGCGGTGTATGATTATCTGGATTCAGGCAGCGCCGCCGCAGCCTACCTGAAAACCTGTATGCTGGCCGCCGACCATGATATTTTGTATGTGCCGGATGGCGTGCCTGCCGCCAAAAAGTATGGCAGCTGGGATTACGCATATCACGATGTTGCCATTGTGTATGCCAAGCATCCCTACTGGATTGTTTGCATGACAGACCAGGGAGATGAAAATGTAGACTTCCCCGAAGAACCCACCCAGGCCATGCAGACCCTTGGCCAGCTGGTGTATGAATACTGGAACCCATAAACCACGCCAGCGCCGTTTCAAGAAAGGAGCCGACCTTTGCCAAACAAGAAAACTGCCGCCCAGCGCCAACCCTATGTGGACGCTATGAAAGGCTTTGGCATCCTGTGCGTTGTCATTGGCCATTTTATCGAGTATCACCGTGGTACCGCGCCGGGCATCAACGCGCTGTTTACCTGCATTTACCTGTTCCATATGGCAATTTTTTGCACAGCCAGCGGCCTGGTGGCTAAGTTCAGCCTGCGCAAGCTGGTCACGCAGCAGCTATGGCTCTACCTTATCAGCCAGGCGGGCATCACGGCGTTCCGTGCGGCTGCCCTGAAAGATAACATTGTGGATCAGGGCGGCTGGCTGCAAAATGTACTGCTGCCATGGCGGCACATGTGGTATCTGTACGCCCTCATGTTCTGGATGCTCACCGTGCCTTTGCTGCGCGCCATCCAGCGGCGCGGCCTGCTGGCCAGCACCGTAGGGATGGCCGCGGCCATTGCCATAGGCCTGTTGGGCGGCTGTGTCAACTGGCCGTTTGATCTGGGCCGTGTGTTTTCCTTTTTCCCGTTCTTTGCGTTCGGTGTGCTGTTTGCAGAGCCGTTCCGCAGCTGGCAAAAGCGCTGGTATGCCTGGGGCCCGCTGGCGGCGGCCATCGTGGTGTTTTATACCGTAACCGTCCAGCGCATCGTCACCGCCGAAACCCCGGTGTATGAGGGAGCCCGCATCTTCCAGTCCGACGCCTATGCGGTGGGCGGCTACCTGATGCAGGATCGCGCAGTGTTCTACCTGCTGGGCTTTGGCACCGTGCTGGCCATCACCCCCATTCTGGGGCTCATCAAGCCGCTTGCCAGCCTGGGCCAGCGAACCCTGCCCATCTACATCCTGCACATGCCGCTGTACGCGCTTCTGGTTCAACTTGGCTGTTACGAAGCCTGTGCTTCCCACGGTCTGCCTGCCGTTATTACCTGGCTGTGCTTTATCATCCCCGCGGTGGTGGCCCTGTGCGCCAGCGCCCCGGTGTGTGCCATCCTGAACGGCATTGCAAACATCTGGTACAAAACGCTCCCGGCTCTCTTTTCCCGCCGTGGATAAAGCGTTCGCAGATGCGTTTATCCAACCACAATAAAACAAATAAAAGAGCAAAAAAATAAACCAGGCGTGCCCTGCAAAGCAATCGACTTTGCAAAACACGCCTGGCTTTATTTTATAAAATCACTTTCAGGGCCAACGTGAAAGAATCAGCCCTCCGCCAGGAATCACTGCTCGTCCTTGTGATCCAGCAGCTTTTCCATGGTGTGCCAGCCCAGCACTGCGCACTTTACGCGGGCCGGCATGTGGGAGATATCCTGCAGCGCACCGGCTTCTTCCAACTTTTCAATGTCGGCATCGGTAGCTTCGCCCTTAATCATCTTCAAAAAGGTCTCGGCCAGGTCTTTGGCTTCATCCACGCTGCGGCCAATGATCATGTCCAGCATGATATCTGCCGAAGCCTGGGAGATCGCGCAGCCGTCACCAACAAAGCTGCCGTCCTCAATCTTGCCGTTTTCTACTTTCAGCTGCAAAATAATGTCATCGCCGCAGCTGGGGTTCACACCCTCCAGCGTCATGTTGGCGCCGGGCAGCGGCTTTTTATGGGCGGGGTAGAGGTTGTGGTCGGTCAGCACCTCATTATAAAACGTACTACTCGGCATAACCCATTTCCTTTCTTACGCCGCCCAGCGCCGCCAGAAAGCGGTCAATGTCAGCGGTGGTGTTATAAAATGCAAGGCTGGCGCGTGCGCAGGAACGCACACCCAGATAAGCCAGCAGCGGCTGTGCACAGTGGTGCCCGGCACGCACGTCCACATGGCAGCTGTCCAGAATGGTGGCAATGTCGTGCGGGTGTACGCCATCCACCGTAAAGCTCAAAATGCCGCAGTGCTTGTCCGGGTCATCGCTGCCCAGAATATTCACACCGGGGATCTTCTTCATGCCCTCATAGGCATAGCGGGTCAGGGCCTGCTCCTGGGCGTGGACATTTTCCAACCCAACGGATTCCAGGTAATCAATGGCTGCAGCCAGCGCAACAGCGCCGCCTGCATTCACGGTGCCGGCCTCAAATTTGTGGGGCAGCTCGGCATACACAGCGCCATCGCGGGTAACGGAATCAATCATCTCGCCGCCGGTCAAAAACGGCGGCATGGCATCCAGCAGCTTCTCCTTGCCATACAAAACGCCAATACCCATGGGGGCCATCAGCTTGTGGCCGGAGAATGCAACAAAATCAGCATCCAGTGCCTGCACATCCACTTTCATGTGGGGGGCACTCTGGGCGGCATCGACCAGCACAACACCGCCGTTGCGGTGTACCAGCTCGATCACTTTCTCTACCGGGTTTACGCAGCCCAGCACGTTGGAAACATGGCCAATGGCGGCCAGCTTGACCTTGGGGCCGATGACGGCTTCCAGCTTTTCATCCGGCAGGCTGCCGTCTTTTTCACATTCCAGGTAAACCAGCTTGGCACCGGTCTGGCGGGCAACCATCTGCCACGGCAGCATGTTGCTGTGGTGCTCCATGATGGTGATGACGATCTCATCCCCGGCATGGATGTTGTTCAGCGCATAGCTGTAAGCAACCAGATTGATGCTTTCGGTGGTGTTGCGGGTAAAGATGATCTCGGCATCACTGCGTGCATTCAGGAACTTGCGTACCCGCTCGCGGGCGGCCTCGTAACGGTCAGTCGCCTCCACACCCAGTTCATACAGGCCGCGCAGGGGGTTGGCGTTGGCCTGCTCGTAAAACTCTTTCTCTGCCTGCAAAACGCTGGCCGGGCGCTGCGCGGTGGCGGCGCTGTCCAGATAGGCGATGTCCTGCTGCATCAGCAGGGGAAAATCCTTTTTATAATCCACAAAATCAAAGCTCATCGGTGTGCGCCTCCATGAATTTGTGTGCTTCTTCCGCCAGTGCCTCCGGCAGCAGGTCAACTACGGCCTCAATGCGGGCGCGGGCCAGCAGGCTGCGGGCAGCCTCTTCAGGAATGCCGCGGCTGGCGAGGTAGAACAGCATCTTTTCGTCCAGGCGGCCGATGGTTGCGCCGTGGTTGCCTTCCACATCCTCCTCGCCGCACAAAATCAGCGGAATGGTCTGGTTGACCACGCCGTCGCCCAGCAACAGAACGTTCTCCTGCTCCTGGCCCTTGGCGCCGGAACCGCCAGGCAGCAGGTCAATGCTGCCGCGGAACAGCTTGAATGCCTTACCGGCCAGTACGCCGGTGGAATCCATCTCGCAGGTGGTCTTTTTGCCGCGATGGCGGGCTACATAGTTCATGTCCAGGCGCTGTTCGCCCTGGCCCAGGTAGCCGATCCTGGCGGTAAAGTTGCTGCCTTTGCCGATCAGATCGGCGGCAGCACCGGCATACAGCTTGCCGGAACCCAGTTCCAGCCTGGTCAGCTCAAAGCTTGCGCCGTCTGCGCAGGTGGTGCCGATATCACTCAGGCAGGTAAAGCCATTATCCAGTACCTGCACCATCGAAAGCTTGACCACAGCGCCAGCCTCGGCCTTGATCTTGATCTGCAAAGCGGCCAGGCCCTCGCCAGCGGTCTCATTGCGCAGGATCACAGCAACCTTCATGGTGCTGCCAGCCTTGGCTTCCAGGTACAGCCGGTCCCCGGCGGGGGTGCCGGGCTGGTAGGTATAGGTGATAACCGCGGGGGCATCCATCACTTCGTTTTCGCCCAGGGTCAGGTACTCTGCTGGGCTGTTGGCCAGAAAACGGTCAACGTCGGTGCCCATGCCGGTCTCCATGGCCCAGTCCTGTGCAGCGCTGCTGCGGGCCAGCTGTGCGGTCTGCACAAAGCTGGGGGCGGCACCCACGGCGGGGGCGTTTGCTTCCAGCCGGGCTGCATTCATTTTCAGCCAGTTCCACGTCAGAGCGGGAAGCCGGTTGACGGTCATTGTTTCATTTGCCATACTCCCAACTCCTTTGCTCACCCAATGCTGCCCTTCATCTCAAGGCGGATCAGGTTGTTCATTTCCATTGCGTATTCCAGCGGCAGCTCCTTGGAAACATTATCCGCAAAGCCGCTCACGATCATGGCGCGGGCTTCCTCTTCGGGGATGCCGCGGCTCATCAGGTAGAACACGGCGTCATCACTGATGCGGCCAATGCGGGCTTCGTGGCCCACGTCAGCATCGGGGGTGCGCACATCCATGGCGGGGATCGTGTCCGAACGGGAGATGGTGTCCAGCATCAAAGACTGGCAGGAAACCGCAGCCTTGCTGTTCTTGGCATCCTTGTTAATGACCACCGCGCTGCGGAAGGTGCTGATGCCGCCGTCCTTGGAGATGGACTTGGTGTTGATATAGCTGGAAGTATCCGCGCCGGTATGAACAACCTTGGCGCCGGTATCCAGGTTCTGGCCATGACCGGCGAAGGTTATGCCGGTGAACTCCATGCGGGAGCCCTTGCCCTTCAGGATGGTCATGGGGTACAGGTAAGAGGTATGGGAGCCAAAAGAACCGGAAACCCATTCCATCACGCCGCCCTCTTCCACAATGGCGCGCTTGGTGTTCAGGTTGTACATGTTCTTGGACCAGTTCTCAATGGTGGAATACCGCAGCTTGGCGTTCTTGCCCACAAACAGCTCCACGCAGCCGGCGTGCAGGTTGGCCACATTGTACTTGGGGGCAGAGCAGCCCTCGATGAAATGCAGCGAAGCACCCTCGTCCACAATAATCAGCGTGTGCTCAAACTGGCCAGCGCCGGGGGCGTTCAGGCGGAAATAGGACTGCAGGGGAATCTCCACATGCACATGCGGCGGAACATACACAAAAGAACCGCCAGACCATACCGCGCCGTGCAGGGCGGCAAATTTGTGATCCGTGGGGGGAACCAGGTGCATGAAATGGGTGCGGATCATCTCGGCATAAGGGCCGTGCATGGCGCTTTCCAGGTCGGTGTAAATAACACCCTGCTCCGCAACCTCTTTTTTCACGTTGTGATATACCAGCTCGGAGTCATACTGTGCGCCGACACCGGCCAGGCTGTCGCGCTCGGCCTGGGGGATACCCAGCTTTTCAAAGGTATCCTTGATGTCGGTGGGCACTTCGCTCCACTTGGCGCTCATTTTGGTGTTGGGGCGCACATAGGTGATGATATCATCCATGTTCAGCTCATCAATCGGCGGGCCCCACTCCGGGATGCCGGTCTTATTATAGATCTCCAGCGATTTCAAGCGCAGCTCCAACATCCAGTCGGGATCGTTCTTCTCGCTGGAAATCTGCTCTACAATGGCGGGGGTCAGGCCAGCGTCTACCTTGTAGGCGTCTTTTTCCTCATAGCGGAAATCATACAGGCTGCGGTTAATGTCCTCAACCTGCGATTTTTCGCGTTTTGCTTCGTTTACTTCTGCCATATATTTCTCAGGCCTCCGCCATCTTTTCAAAGCGCTCGTAGCCGTTCACATTGATCTCTTCCACCAGGCTGCCATCGCCGTTTGCAGCAATCTTGCCGTTGACCAGCACGTGGGTGTAATCAACAGACAGCGCATCCAGAATGCGGGTGCTGTGGGTGATGATCAGCAAAGCGCCGTTGTGGTCTTTCTGGTATTCTTCCACGCCTTTGGAAACCAGGCGCACTGCGTCAACGTCCAGGCCGGAGTCCGTCTCGTCCAGAATGGCGAGGGAGGGCTTGAGCATCATCAGCTGCAAAATCTCGGCCTTTTTCTTTTCGCCGCCGGAAAAACCAACGTTCAGGCTGCGCTCTGCGTAAGAAGCATCCATCTGCAAAATGTCCATGCAGCGGGCCAGCTCTTTCTTGAAGTCATAGTAACGCACATGGCCGACCTTCTGCTGCAATGCGCTGCGGATAAAGCCTTCCAGCGTCAGGCCGGGAACTTCCAGCGGCTCCTGGAAAGAAAGGAACATGCCAGCCTTGGCGCGCTTATCGGTGGATTCATGGGTGATATCCTCGCCCTTGAACAGGATCTGGCCGCCGGTCACGGTATATTTGGGGGCACCCATCAAAACATAGCCCAGGGTGGATTTGCCTGCGCCGTTGGGGCCCATCAGCACATGGGTTTCGCCCTTGTTGATGGTAAGATCCACGCCGTGCAACAGCTGTTTGTCTTCCACGCGTGCGGCCAGACCGGTTACGTTCAAAACTTGCTCTGCCATAAAAACTGCCTCCTGCTCGCTTTATAATAAGGTGAGCGTTTGTATTTCAAAAAGCCGCAGGCAAACCCGCAGCTTGGTTCGGCGTCCGGTGCAGCCATCCGTTTGCAGCGCAAAGCAGGCAGGCGGCGGTGTACCGGGCACCTTTGTTATTTTCATATCCTATAAAAACTCTAGGATTAACGGTGCTTATTATATTCCAACAATTTCTTTGCGTCAAGGGCAAACCGCAAAAACTGGTACAAACCCTGCAATTTTGCACCAAAAATGGACGAATCGGGCGATTTTTGGCGTTCGGTGACCACAGAAATGGCGGTTAGGCATAACAAATGCGAGCCGGCCCCGCCCACCGCTTTCCAATCAGTGTTGGCCGTGGCTGCAGCGGTTATGCAAAGGGGAACCCCACAAAAAAGAAGAGCCTTACCGGAAAATCCGGTAAGGCTCAGCCAGTGCCGCCGACCGGGATCGAACCGGTACGATGTTTCCACCGAGGGATTTTAAGTCCCTTGCGTCTGCCAGTTCCGCCACGGCGGCTAACTGTATGGTATTGTAGCGCAAAACGGGGGAATTGTCAATCCGCAAAGCCCTGCCGCCCAGAGTGTAAAAAAGCGAATGGTTTATTTGCGGTGAACGGCAAAGCAGCTCGCTTCATGTGGCAGTGTACCCGCTATTTTAGGGCAATACCGCATAATTCTAAGTGCCGATACGGCGAGCGAGGTGCGGCAGATGCCAAGCCAAAAGCGCAGATAATACTGGATGCTGCAAAGGTGAGCGCCGCCAGTGGCGGAAACAGCGAACCGAAGCAGGGGCAGCGGTCGCAGAGTGCGAGGGGCTTTTGCCCCCGAAACACGATGCGGGTACCGCAACCCGACATTATCGAGCATTTTGGCAACGCAGATGCCGTGCCGCAGCTGCCGGAGCGGTGCTTAAGCCGCAAGGCGGGAATTGTGCGGTGTTGCCTTATATGTGATGTGTTTTTGTATCCGCCCACATCACACATCTTTCATATCGTGCGGTGCGCCGCCGCCGACACGGGGAATCGTGCAATGCCGCAGGTAATGCAGGAACATCAGAGAAGAGATGCTCCAGGTCAGAGGGTATGCCCAGAAGATGACCCCGATATCATGGATAAAGTGCAGTGTTACCGTAATGTAAGTAATGCGCAATGCGCACCAGACCGCCAGCATAACGGCCATGGGCACAATGGGGCGGCCCAATCCGCGCAGGATGCCGGCGCAGCAGTGGCTGAACGCAAGCAAAAAGTAGAACAGCGCAATGGTGTGTGCCTGCCGCACGCCAAAGGCGACCACATCGGCCTCGCTGCTGAACGCACCAATCAGCCAAGGCGCCAGCAGGTAAACCGCAACGCCGACGCACTCGGCCAGCGTAATCGAACAAATCACGCCAAAACGCATACCCTTGTGCACGCGGTCAGGCTTGCCCGCACCCACATTCTGGCTGACAAAAGTGGCCAGTGCCATCGAAAAGCAGGTGACCGGCAGGAAAGCAAAACCTTCCACCTTGCTGTAAGAGCCGCACCCGGCCATGGCCAGTGCGCCAAACGAGTTGATGTTTGCCTGCACAATAACATTTGCCAGCGAGATGACCGAGTTCTGGATGCCGGAGGGCAGGCCCTGCAAAATAACGCCATGCAGCATAGGGCCGTCAAACCGAACCTTGCGCCAGCTCACAGCCCAGGCTTCCTTGCTGCGCATCAGCTTGGAGAATGCCAGAATGGCACTGACTGACTGGGAGATAATCGTGGCAAATGCGGCCGCAGCCACGCCGTACCCCAGTACGCCGATAAACAGTAGGTCCAGCACAATGTTAATGAGCGATGCTGTAATCAGGTACTTCATAGGGCTGCGGCTGTTGCCGACCGATTGCAGAATGCTGGCACCCACATTGTACATGACCACTGCAATGGAACCCAAAAAGTAGGTGCGGAAGTAGGCGACCGAGTTGCCGATAACATCCTCCGGCGTGCCCATCCAGTGCAGGATCTGCGGGGTCAAAATCACGCCCACAACCGTCAGCACCGCCCCGGCGGCCAGGCCCAGCGCCACCGTGGTGTGGATGGCTTTTTCCAGGCTCTCCCAGTCCTTTGCGCCAAAGTAGCGGGCAATCAGCACACCGGCACCCAGCGCTACGCCGTTCACAAAGCCGGTCAAGAGGAAAATCAGGCTGCCGGAAGAACCAACTGCCGCCAGCGCCTCGCCGCCCAAAAAGTTGCCCACAATCAGCGAGTCTGCCGCGTTGTACAGCTGCTGGAACAAATTGCTGATAAAAATAGGGATTGCAAACAGCAGCATGCCGCGCGCTACACTGCCTTCGGTCAGGGAATTGCTCTTGTTTTGTTGTGCCATCTTGTTTTGTTACGCTCCTAAATCTATGTTTTCTTATATCTTACACCAAATTTAGGGCAATACCGCATAATTCTAAGTGCCGATACGGCGAGCGAGGTGCGGCAGATGCTAAGCCAAAAGCGCAGATAATACTGGATGTATTATCGAGCATTTTGGCAACGCAGATGCCGTGCCGCAGCCGCCGAAGCGGTGCTTAAGCCGTAAGGCGGGAATTGTGCGGTGTTGCCTTAGATAAAATGCCATTAAACAACCAAAAGCAGCGGCAAGCCAAAGCTGCCGCCGCTGCAAAATTATGATTGCGCCGCTGGTAAATATTATGCCTGCCGCCCGGTTGGAACATATTGCAACACGTTTTCGGAAACATGGGTGTTGAAAAACTGGATCAGCGGTCCCAGGCAGAACGCACAGATCAGGGTGCCCAGCCCCAGCAGCCCGCCCAGCAAAAAAGCCAGTAATGCGCACAGCGTATCCGTAAAAAGGCGGCAGCAGAAATAGGGGAGTGGCGTGTGGTCCCGCAGGCCCAGCGCCAGGTAATCATACGGGGCAACCCCCAAATCGGAGGTCTGGTGCAGCGAAATGCCAAGTGAGGTGCACACCACCGCTGCAGCCACCCACGGCAGCTGTGCGGGCAGGGTAGCGGCCTGTGCAAAATGCGCAGTGAGGAAATCATAGAAAAACGTGATGATAAACCCACAGCAAACGGCATTTGCAACGGTGCCAAAGCCGACATATCTGCGGCCCCAAATCATCTGCATCGTGAAAAATACCGCGTTATAAATCAGGTTCTGTACGCCAAGGGTCAGCCCGGCAAGCTCCGCAGAGCGGATGGTGAGCGCGTTGAAAGGGTCGTTGCCCAGATGGGCAAACTTGAAAAGGGCAACACCAAGGCTGATGATCACAATGCCCACCAGCATACCGGCCACGCGCCGGAAGGTGACATGCTGTTCCATAACCATACTCCAGTTGTGCTGCCCGGCCGGACAAAAGTTGAGCTCATGAATAAATATGCGTACAACTTATTACAACAAAAGTGTAACATGTCCACGCTGAAAGGTCAATATAGAAATCTGTGGCTGGTTATCCATTCTTCTTTACCTGCTTTTGGGCCAAAAACCGCCTGCTTTTTGTGGGAAAAATTTCAAAACTGCTTGTATATTGTGGCCGTTTCGTTTATACTAATATGTATGTCTGAAAACTGTATGCTCTGTGCATACAAGCGGACACAAGAGGGAAACGTACTTGGACCTGCCCTGTGCGCGTGCAGCACCATGGCAGCCCACGATCTAAGGGGAAATGATTATGGCAAATTATTTTGAAATGTCCAAAGACCAGCTCCGTGCAGAAAAGGCTGCGCTGGAACAATCCTATGCCGAGTTCAAGGCCAAGGGCCTTAAGCTCAACATGGCCCGCGGTAAACCAGGCCCTCATCAGATGGACCTGGCCATGGATCTGCTGAAAATGAGTGACTATACCACCGAGAATGGCTATGATGCCCGCAATTATGGCAACTTGGAAGGTTTGGAAGAAGCCCGCGCCCTGTTTGGCGATGTGATGGGCGTTAAGTCCAGCGAGGTTTTTGTGGGCGGCAACTCCAGCCTGCAGCTGATGTACAACCTTATCAGCATGGGTCATACCTTTGGCTTCCCGGAATCCCCCTGCCCGTGGTCCCAGGTGGAGCACCGCAAGTTCCTCTGCCCGGCCCCCGGCTATGACCGCCATTTCAAAATCACCGAGGAGTTTGGCTTTGAGCTGATCACGATCCCCATGACGCCGGACGGCCCCGATATGGATATGGTGGAAAAGCTGGTTGCCGAAGACGACACCATCAAGGGCATCTGGTGCGTACCGCAGTACTCCAACCCCGATGGCTATGTCTACAGCGATGAAACCATCCGCCGCTTTGCATCCATGAAGACCGCTGCCCCGGATTTCAAGATTTTCTGGGACGAAGCTTACATTGTTCACCACTTGACCGATGAAATCATCGAGACCCCGGTGCTGCTGAATGAAAGCAAGCAGTATGGCACCGAGGACCGCGTTTTCATGTTCACCTCTACCAGCAAGATCACCTTCCCCGGCGCTGGTGTTTCTGCCCTGGCATGCAGTGAAAAATCTTTGGCTTATATCTGCAGGCGCTTCTCTGTCATGATCATCAGCTATGACAAGATGAACCAGCTGCGCCATGTCCGCTTCCTGAAGAACAAGGACGGCGTGCTGCAGCATATGGCCAAGCATCGCCGCCGCCTGGTGCCCTGCTTTGACGCAGTCAAAACCACCTTTGCCCATGAGCTGACCCCCTGCGGCGATATCGCCCACTGGACCAATCCCAAAGGCGGATACTTCATCAGCCTGTATGTCATGCCCGGCTGTGCCAAGCGTGTAGCCCAGCTCTGCAAGGACTGCGGCCTGACCCTGACCGGCGCCGGCGCAGCGTTCCCTTATGGCATTGACCCGCAGGATTCCCACCTGCGCATTGCCCCCACTTACCCCAGCCTGTCTGAGGTAGAAACCGCATCCATGCTGCTCACCGTCTGCGTGCGCCTGGCTGTGGTCGAAAAGCTGCTGGCAGAATAAAATAAGCAGCCATCCTGCATAGTTAAAACAGGTACGCCCGGTTTTCCCGGCCGGGTGCGCCTGTAAAAAGGGAAAAAGCCGTCTGCTTTCCGGCAGGCGGCTGCTTCCCTGCATGGCGGTGTGTGGCAACGCGCATACGCCGGTAATAAAACCCCGCCCGTGCCGGTGCGCGGGCAATGTTTGGAGGTACATATGAATAAGAGAGGGAAGTCGTGGCATCTGATTGTCACGGCGCTGCTGATCGTCGTGTTCTCGTTTACCGCCCTGTTCGGCGTGAGCTACACATACGGCGATACCAAGAACGTCTACATCAAGGGCGCGGAGGATATCCGCTTCGGTATCGACATCCGCGGCGGCGTGGACGTGACGTTCATGCCGGCTGACGGTGTGGAAGCCACCGATGACCAGATGACCACGGCCAAAACCGTCATCGAAGACCGTCTGGTCGGCCTTGGCATTACCGACTATGAGGATTATGTGGACTATAACAAGGACCGCATCATCGTCCGTTTCCCCTGGAAAACCGGCGAAACCGACTTTAATCCCCAGACCGCCATTGACGAGATCGGCACCACCGCCGAGATGGTGTTCCGCAAGGGCTCTACTGCCGACGGCGAAGAGATCCTGAGCGGTGACGATGTGACGTCCGCAACTGCAGGCTACAACCAGGAGAACGGTTATGTTGTTCAGCTGCAGTTCAGCGCTGACGGTGCCAAAAAGTTTGCTGAGGCCACCACCGAGCTGGCAGCCCAGTCCAACGGCACCATCTCCATCTGGCTGGACGGCGAGAACATCTCCACCGCTACCGTCAAGACTGCCATCACGGACGGCAACGCTGTGATCGAAGGTTCTTTCACCCAGGACCAGGTCACCGCGCTGGCAAACCAGATTAACTCCGGTTCTCTGCCTTTTGCCCTCTCGGCCGAAAGCTTCTCCACCATCAGCCCCACCCTGGGCGCTAAGAGCCTGGATGTGATGGTGCTGGCCGGCATCATTGCCTTTGCCTTTGTGGCTCTGCTCATGATCGTGCGTTACCGTCTGCCCGGTACCATTGCGGTCATCTCTCTGTTTGGCCAGGTTGTCGCCACGCTGGCATTTGTTTCCGGTTACTTCACCGTGTTCAATGGCTCCACGCTGACCCTGCCCGGTATCGCCGGTATCATCCTTGGTATCGGTATGGGCGTTGACGCCAACGTTATCACCGCTGAGCGCATCAAAGAAGAGCTTGGCAACGGCAAAACGCTGGATGGCGCTATCGCCAGCGGCTTCAAGATGGGCCTGACCCCCATCATTGACGGCAACGTGACCATCGTCATCGTTGCAGCCCTGCTGATGGGTGCTTTTGGCCCCACCGATGGCTTCTGGGGCAAGGTGTTCAACCCCATCTTCTTCATGTTTGGTCCTTCCACGGCTGGCAGCATCTACTCTTTCGGCTTCACGCTGCTCACCAGTGTTCTGCTCAACTTTGTCTTTGGCGTGTTTGCAACCCGCATTATGATCCGTGGTGCATCCCGCTGCAAGGTGTTCCGCAACCCCGTTCTGTATGGCGGTTCCAAGGATGGCAAAAAGACTTACAAGTGCCCCAACATCAACTTTGTCGGCAACCGCAAGAAGTTCTACACCTTCTCCGGCGTTCTGGTTGCCGTGGTGCTGGTGTTCAGCTTTGTCTTCGGCGTTACCATGGATATCGAGTTCAAGGGTGGCGCTATGGTTACCGTTGGCTACCAGGGCGATGTTGACCTGAACAATGTCAAGCAGACGGTAGCCGCCGAGCTGGGCCAGAGCAACCTGACCGTACAGACCGGCACTGATGTTTCCGGTGCACAGACCCTGACCATCAACCTGCCCGGCAGCGAGACCCTTTCCACCGAGCAGCTGGACAGCATGATCGAAACCCTGAACACCACCTACCCGGACAACCAGTTTGTCCAGCAGGAAGTCAGCAACGTCAACCCCACCATCGGCAACGAGTTCCTGGCCAAGAGCGTTGTGGCTGTTGTGGCTGCCTGCGTGCTGATTTTGCTGTACGTTGCCGTGCGTTTCCGCCGCATTGGCGGCTGGTCCGCCGGTGCCATGGCAATCGTTGCTTTGCTGCACGATATGTTTGTTGTGTACGGCGTCTTTGTTCTGCTGCGCATTCCCCTCAACGGCAACTTTATTGCAGCTATGCTTACCATTCTGGGCTACTCCATCAACGATACCGTTGTTATCTATGACCGTATCCGCGAGAACAGCGGCCTTTACGGCAAAAAGATGTCCCTGCCGGAGCTGGTCAACCTGTCCATCAACCAGAGCTTTGGCCGTTCCATGATGACCAGTATCACCACCTGCATTGCACTGGCAATCGTCTGCGTGGTGTCCATCATCTTCAAGCTGGACAGCATCTTCACCTTTGCGGTGCCGTTGCTGTTTGGCATGGTCAGCGGTGTTTACAGCACCATGTGTATTGCAACCCAGCTGTGGGTCAGCTATAAGACCCGCAAGGCTGCTCCCGCCCCCAAGAAAGCGTAAACCAGGAGGAACTTTGCTATGCGTTGCCCGTACTGCGGTGCCGATGATTCCAAGGTAATTGATTCGCGCCCCACGGAGGACGGCGAAAAGATCCGCCGCCGCCGCGAGTGCCTTTCCTGCAAAAAACGCTTTACCACCTATGAGATCGTGGAAACTGTGCCCCTGATGGTCATCAAAAAAGACCGTTCGCGTGAAGTGTTCGACCGCCAGAAACTGCTCAACGGCATGCTGCGCGCCTGCGAAAAGCGCCCTGTCAGCTATGAGCAGCTGGATGCCGCCGTCAGCCGCATTGAACAGGTGCTGCTGAACTCTTACGACAGGGAAGTGACCTCCGTCTATATTGGGGACCTTGCCATGGAGCAGCTGAAAAAGATGGACGACGTTGCCTATGTGCGCTTTGCTTCCGTCTACCGCCAGTTCAGCGATGTCAACACCTTTATGGATGAGCTGAAAGACATGCTGGATTCCCGCGCCAAAAACGGCGGCATGCAGGGCTAAAATGTGCCCGTAAAGCACTGTTCCAGCTGGTCAATCTGCGCCAGCACCCGTGCAGCTTCCACCGCAAGGTCGGCCTGGTTTTCCGGGTTGGCATACTGCGGCAAAACCGCCATGGTTTCGTTCATGCGATCCAGCGCGTTGCGGCGCACCAGCAGCCCCAGCTTTTTGCTGGCCTGCCTTGCACTGTGCGCGGCCTGCCGGAAAGCCTGCTGCGCCTGCGGGTACTGGTGCGTCAGTGTCTGCGCATAAGCGCTTTGCACCTGGGCGCGCAGGCTGCCCGCAGTGGCGCTTACATACTGTTTGCAGCCAAGCAGCACTGCCGCCAGCAGGACCAGAATGGCGATGGCATACCAGTTGCGCTTCATTCAAAAACCACCTGTACTTTCCGGTTTTTCAGACCGCCCGTTCTGGGCGGTCTTTTTTTGTATCACAACGCAGCTTTCCTTATTGCCAAGGTAAGCCAGTACCTCTGCCCGCCGCATCCCGCGCCTGGCAAGGTCGGTATCCAGCCAGGCTTCATTGCGCCCCAGCTGGGCCAGATTTTCGGGGTAAACTTCCTGGTCTACCAACAGCGGCAGCAGCGGGCTGTCGTCCGCCATTTTTTGCGCGGCGCTGATGCTCCCGTTGGGCTCCACCACACCCCATACTACCTGCCGCGGGTCAAAAATATCCTTGCCGCGCAGCGCTTCCATCAGATCGCCCGGCGTCATGCGCAGATGCCGCAGTGCATCCTGCCGGATCTGCCCATCCTGGATTACCGTCACCGGTCTCCCAAACAGCAGCGCCGCATAGCCGGGCAGGTAATAGGCGGCGGTTGAGTTCAATATTTCCAGCGCCGCAATCAATAAAATCGGCACCAGGCTGGAAAGCAGCGGCAGATCCGGCTCATCAATGCAGATGGAGGCAACATTGGAAATCATGAACGTTGTTACCAGCTCGGATGGCTGCAATTCCCCCAGCTGCCGCTTGCCCATCAGCCGCATGGCAAAAATAACCACAGCATAAATAATTACGGTATGCAAAACCGATGCAAGCATAAAAACACCTCCTGCGTTTATCCCTGCCGTTTTTGGGTCACACTGAACAGCAAGGGAAGGTGATTACATGACAACTGCGGATAACCAGCCGCTGGGGCAGGCCCTTGCTGAAAATCAGGCGTTTCTGCAAACTATGTTTGGCGGCTCATCGGATTTCTATACCAAAAGCTTTACGATTTGCGGCTGCCGCTGCTGCATCGCCATGTTTGCGGGGCTTTCCTCGCCGGAAAAACTCTGCATCATGGTGCTGCACGCACTGGGTCAAGGCGTGCCGGGCTGCAAGGCCGGGCCGCAGCTGGTGCAGTACCTGGCAGAGCAAAGCTGCCTACCCACAGAGCAAACCCCCATCACCACCCGTACCCAGCTGGTGGAAGCCCTCGCCGGCGGCATGGCCGTGCTGCTGGTGGAGGGCAGCGGCCAGGCGCTGGCGTTTTCCACCCAGGATATGCCGGGCCGCAGCGTGACCAACCCCAGCGGGGAAGGCAACATGCGCGGCCCGCAGGATGCCTTTACCGAGCACCTGCGCAATAACATTTCCCAGCTGCGCCGCCAGTTCCGCACCGGCAGCTTTACGGCGGAGATCTGCACCGCCAACACCCGTGCCAAAACCGAGTACGCCATTTGTTATGATACCGCCCTGGCCCCGGCGGATGTGGTGCAAACCCTCAAACAGCGGCTGGCCGGGGTACAAATCCCCGTCCTGCTGGACAGCACCTATTTTGCCTCGTTCCTCAAGCAGGACAAGCTCAACCTTTTCCCCGCGGCAGCCTATACTGAGCGCCCGGCCACCGCCTGCGCCCGCATCTGTGAGGGCAAAATCGTTATCCTTGTATCCGGCAGCCCGCTTGCCATGGTGGTGCCCAGCTTTTTTGCCGAGCACTTTGAATGCCTGGACGATTATTCTTCCGGCGCAGTGTTTGCCGGTCTCATCCGCCTGCTCAAATATCTGGCGTTTTTGCTGGCGGTGTTTGGGCCGGGGCTGTATGTCATGGCGGTCAGCTTTGCGCCGGAGCTGATCCCCGTGCACCTGCTGGCCAAACTGGCCCAGGGCGAAGCCTCCACGCCGCTACCGCCCATGCCGGAAATGCTGGCCGTGACCCTGCTGCTGGAAATTGTGCGTGAAGCCGGGCTGCGCGCCCCCAAATCCATCAGCCACACCGTCAGCCTTGTGGGGGCGCTCATCATTGGCGAAACCGCTGTCTCGGCGGGCATCATCAGCGTGCCGGTGCTCACCATGGCCGCGGCGGCCACCATCGCCACCCTGGCAGTCCCGGCGCTGTATGAACAGTCGATTCTGTTCCGCTTTGCGGTCATACTGCTGGCGGGACTGTTCGGTGTGCCGGGGCTGGCCTGCGGGGCGCTGCTGATTCTGGCCATGGCCTGCGGCAGCGACCCGTTCGGTTATGATTATCTTTACCCGCTCATGCCGCCGGGCAAGGCAGCCTTGCGGGATGGTTTTGTGCGGGCCATCTGGTCCCGCCTGGCACAAAAAGGGGAGGTGCTGCCGCGCCATGCAAAAGAGTAATGTGGATTTTTACCCCGTGCTGCTCCTCAGCATTCTGGCCGATACGCTGCTGCGGCTGCACACCGGTTATTGGGCGCGGGCAGGGCTGCTGGCTCTGCCCGCCAGCGCGGCGGTGCTGGCCGCTGTGCTTCTGTTAGTGTCGACCAGCTGGCAGGGAAACGCCTTGCTGCAAAAAGTTCTCTGTGTTTTGCTGGCAATCAGTTCAGCATTGGAAATTCTGCGCCTGCACGCCCTGTTTGGCAGCGTGTACCCCGGTACACTGGGGCTGGCGGGCACCTGTTTTGTCGTGCTGGCACCGGTCATCTACCTCCGGCGGGAGCCTGCCCTGCGCCAGACGGCCAACGCCTTGTTGGTGTTCGGTGCCGCGTGTATGGCAATCATGGTGCTCTCGGTCGCGCCGCGCCTGCGTGTACCCAACCTGCATGCGGCACCGCTGACAGGGCAGGACTGGCAGGCGGCGTTTGTTTCTCAGCTGGCGCTCCCGCCGGAATATCTGCTGTTTGCCCTTTGGCCTCCGCAGCCCGGCCAGCGCTGCCGCAAGGCAGTAACATTTGCCGCGTCAGCACTGGGCTTTGATGCCGCGGTCCACCTGCTGCTGGAGCTGTTTTTTGGCGCGGCCATGCCCACCCGCCAAACCCCGGTGCAGGGGGCTGCACAGTGCGGGGCGCTTTCAATTTTTAACCGGCTGGAATGGCTGCAAATTTTGCTGTGGTGCATGGCAGTCACGGTGCGGCTGGCACTGTACCTGTATGCCATGGTGGAACTGTGGGGTGGCCGCGCCGGGGCGGGCAGCGCTGCCGCCGGGCTGGACCGTTACCCGCTGTACTTTGGCGGCATGGCTCTGTTGTGTGCTGTGCTGCGCACCGTGCCGCTGGAACAGGCATTTTATTGGCGCAGTGCCGTCTGCTGGGGCTTCGCTGCGGTTGTGATGGTAACAGGAGGCTGCCAATGGCTGGTATCATGCATAAAACATCCCGCCTGATGGCGGCGGTGCTGCTGGGTTGCCTGTTGGCGGGCTGCGGCGGGCAGCTGCTTTCCCACAGGGAAATTGTGCGGGCGGTGTTTTTTACCGCGCAGGATGCCGGCTACACGGTCACGCTTTTGACCAGTGACCAGCAAAGCGAGGATTCCGCCGCCTGCAAAACCTTTACCGGCAGCGGCGCTACCTGTGCTGCCGCCTGGAATGCCGCCGCCCAAACCATGAACGGCCAGCCGTTTTACGGCCTGATGGACCTTGCCGTTCTGCCTGCCGGGTGCAGCTGGCCGCTGGCAGAAGAAATCGCTCAGCTGTTGCAAAGCACCGCCCGCCCCGCGCCGGAAATCGCCGTGTTTGTGCTGGATCCTGCCGTGCAGATGCCCATCCAGGACCAAACGCCGACCTTGTACGAAAACTTGAAAGCTCTGGAAGAAAAGCAGCAGCTGCACTGCGGCCTGCAAACCCTGTTTGATAACGCCGAAACCGCCGCTGTGCCCGTCAGTGCGGGCGGGGAATACGCCATGCTGTTTTATGATACCGCTACCAATACAGCCCGCCAGACGCAAAGCCCGTTGGCTGCCCAACTGGCGGCTATTCTGTGCGGCCAGGCCCATCGATTGGACTGCACGTTGCCGGATGACCTGCACCTTGCCGCCAAAGCCGCCGCCGATGTGCAGGTACTGGCCCCCGGCAGCGTGCGGGTAAACCTGACCCTGCGGGATGTGGAACTGAAAGACCTGACTCCCGCCGTCCGCCCGGATGCCGAACTGCAGGTGGCATTTGCCGCAGCCGCCAATCGGGAATTTGACGGTTTGATAACGGCACTGTACGGAATAAACGGCCCGGATACCGACCCGCTCGACCTGTGTTTCTGGCTGCAAAACTGTTATGGCAGCACGCAGGGGGCGCTGCGGGCGGAGCTTACCCTGCACTGGCACCGCCCCGGCGAAGGCTGATCCCCACCAAAGCACGCCTTTATTTGCAGTGCCAGTGTGCCATTCAGCCGGGCAGTCTGCCAGCCAAGAGCAAAAAACAGATAGAAAACAGCCCGGAACGCTAATAAATTACAACGAATAAACGACAAAAAGCACTGTTCACAAAAATTTTATACTTCAAGGGGTTGATTTTTGGCAAAGGAACGCTATAATAGATTTAGCACTCAAGAGAAAAGAGTGCTAAACAAAATGTTTCAAAGAAACTTTAATTATAGGAGGATATTTCATCATGAAAATCAAACCTCTTGCTGATCGCGTTGTGATCAAACTCGTTGAAGAAGAAGAAACCTCCAAGGGCGGCCTGATCCTGACCGGTTCCGCCAAGGAAAAGCCGCAGGTTGCTGAAGTTATCGCAGTCGGCCCCGGCGGCAATGTCGATGGCAAAGACGTTGAGATGATCGTCAAGGTTGGCGATAAGGTTCTCACCAGCAAGTACTCCGGCACCGAAGTCAAGGTTGACGGCGAGGAATGCACCATTGTCCGCCAGAGCGATATCCTGGCAATCGTTGAGTAAACTTTAACTGTTCTTACTGATAAAAGGAGATGCTGATTTATGGCAAAACAGATTAAGCAGGGCGAAGATGCCCGCAAGGCTCTTTGCGCCGGCATTGACCAGCTGGCTGATACCGTTAAGATCACACTGGGCCCCAAAGGCCGCAACGTTGTTCTGGGCAAGAAGTTCGGCAGCCCGGTCATCACCAACGATGGCGTTACCATCGCAAAGGAAATTGAGCTGAAAGACGCTTTCGAAAACATGGGTGCACAGCTCGTGCGTGAAGTTGCCACCAAGACCAATGATGCTGCCGGCGACGGCACCACCACCGCTACCGTTCTGGCACAGGCTCTTGTTACCGAGGGCATGAAGAACGTTACCGCCGGTGCAAACCCGATGGACATCAAGCGCGGCATCCAGAAGGCTGTCAACACCGCTGTTGAGGCCGTCAAGGCACACAGCCAGAAAGTCAACGGCAGCAAGGATATCGCCCGTGTCGGTACCGTTTCTGCCGGTGATGCACAGATCGGCCAGCTGATCGCTGACGCTATGGAAAAGGTTACTGCTGACGGCGTGATCACCATTGAGGAGAACAAGACCACTGCTGAAACCTACACCGAGGTAGTGGAAGGCATGCAGTTTGACCGTGGCTACGTTACCCCGTACATGGTCACCGATACCGAGAAGATGGAAACCGTTTACGAGGACTGCAGCGTGCTGATCACCGATAAAAAGATCAGCGTGTTCCAGGATATCGTTCCTCTGCTGGAGTCCGTGATCCAGTCCGGCCGTAAGCTGCTCATCATCGCTGAGGATGTTGAGGGCGACGCACTGTCCAACCTCATCATCAACCGTCTGCGCGGCGGCCTGAATGTGGTTGCTGTCAAGGCTCCCGGCTTTGGCGACCGCCGCAAGGAAATGCTGCAGGATATCGCCATCCTGACCGGCGGCACCGTCATCAGCAGCGACCTGGGCTATGAGCTCAAGGACGCTACCATCCAGTTGCTGGGCAGCGCCCGCCAGGTCAAGGTTGGCAAGGAGAACACCACCATCGTCGGTGGCGCTGGCGATAAGCAGGCCATTGCTGACCGCGTTGCCCAGATCCGTTCTCAGATCGCTTCCGCTACCTCTGACTTTGACCGTGAAAAGCTGCAGGAACGCCTGGCCAAGCTGGCTGGCGGCGTAGCTGTCATCAAGGTCGGCGCTGCTACCGAAGTTGAGATGAAGGATAAGAAGCTCCGCATCGAGGACGCCCTGAACGCAACCAAGGCTGCTGTTGAAGAGGGCATCGTTGCTGGCGGCGGCACCGCTACCATCAACGCTATCCCCGCTGTTGATAAGCTGGTCAGCGAGCTGGAAGGCGATGAGCGCACTGGCGCTAAGATCGTCCGCAAGGCTCTGGAAGCTCCTCTGCGCCAGATCGCCGCAAACGCTGGCCTGGAAGGCAGCGTTATCATCAACAACATTCTGCAGGCCGGCAAGCCCAACTACGGCTATGACGCCCAGAAGGAAGAATATGTTGACGATATGATCGAAGCCGGCATTGTTGACCCGACCAAGGTCACCCGCTCCGCTCTGGAGAATGCTTCCAGCGTTGCCGCTATGGTTCTGACCACCGAAAGCCTGGTCGCTGACCTGCCGGAGCCCCCGGCACCGGCAGCCCCCGCCGGCGGTGACATGGGCGGCATGTACTGATTTAATAGCCGCACCGCATAAAGTAATATGTAGGGCCGCAGTCCGTAAGGGCTGCGGCCCTTTTTGCGGTTTTGCAGCCAATAAGAGCAGAAATAATAAAGGCAATACCGCATAATTCTAAGTGCCGATACGGCGAGCGAGGTGCGGCAGCTGCTAGGCCAAAAGCGCAGATAATACTGGATGTCTTATCGAGCATTTTGGCAACGCAGATGCCGTGCCGCAGCCGTCGGAGCGGTACTTAAGCCGTAAGGCGGGAATTGTGCGGTGTTGCCTAAAGTGAAAGATAAAATAAATATAACATCGTACAATCCATGCGGATGTGTCTTTTTTTCGCTTGATTCTGCACCGCAAAACTGGTATGCTTTTCAAGTATGCCATGTGTATTGTACATAATGGCACGATGGAACGCGGAGGTACGGGAATGCCGGAGCAGAACAATAAGCTGAAACTTGTGCGCGCGGTGATGCTGTGCGTTACATTGGCCATCATGGCGGCAATCTTTCTGTTTTCCGCCCAGCCGGGGGAGAGCTCCTCTGCCCTCAGCCAGCAGATAACGGAAAAAGTGGAATCCACCGCGGCTCACCGCCTGACCCCCAAGTGGTTCAGCAGCCAGAACGACAATGCCAACATTCGCAAGTGGGCACATGTTTATATTTACTGTGCTCTCGGTGTCAGCACCGCCGTCACCGTCCATCTGTTTGGCAGCGCAGGCAAAGCGGGCGGGGCCAAACAGCTTGTGCAAGAAGCACTGATCAGCGCTGTGACCTGTACCGCCTATGCGGGCACTGATGAATTCCACCAGCTCTTTATCCCGGGCCGCGCCGGAATGATTCAGGATGTCGGCGTGGATGCGCTCGGTTTTTTGCCCTGCATTGCCATCACTTTTCTGGTCACTGCCTGGCTGCGGCACAAAGCGGCCAAAACACAACAATAAAAATAACAACACCACCTGCCGGGGCAGGGAAAGCAGCATTGCGCTGCTTTCCCACACGCCCGGCGGGTGGTGTTGTTTGTGGTCTGTTTTAGGGGTTATCTGAAAAGTTGAAAATTTAGTCTATTTCTACAAGCACCGCCGAATTTTGCGTTAAAAAGCCTTGGAGTCCACAAAGGATTCCAAGGCTCTTTGCCTTAAGGCAACACCGCACAATTCCCGCCTTGCGGCTTAAGCACCGCTTCGGCGGCTGCGGCACGGCATCTGCGTTGCCAAAATGCTCGATAATGTCGGGTTGCGGTACCCGCATCGTGCTTCGGGGGCAAAAGCCCCTCGCACTCTGCGACCGCTGCCCCTGCTTCGGTTCGCTGTTTCCGCCACTGGCGGCGCTCACCTTTGCAGCATCCAGTATTATCTGCGCTTTTGGCTTAGCATCTGCCGCACCTCGCTCGCCGTATCGGCACTTAGAATTATGCGGTATTGCCTTAAATCCTGCTTGTGTTTGCGAAATATCCGTCATTTTCTTTGGCTTCAGATACACCTTAACCTTTCAGGGCAATGGCGTGTGCTTCGGCCAGCGGGCCGTCTCCGCGCAGGTAGAGGGTCACATATTTCATCTGCCCGTCCGCCCCGTAATCTTCCAGCTCATCGCGCCCAATGATCTGCCGCGCCGTGTGCTCAGCTCCGGCGGTATCCGTGCTGCGGCTTTCCAGCAGGATAAATTCAGCGCCCGGCAAAAATTTCAGCTCTTCCGGCACCGCAGCGGCGGGGTAGTCGGCCTGTCCCAATACCCCATAATCCGCATCCATCTGCAGCACCCGCACCGCTTGGGCAGCATACAAAAAGGAAAGTTTGGCGGTAAAACCCTGCTCGGTTTTGCTGGTGCCGTCCCAGCTGCTGCTTTCGGTCTGTGCCGCGCTGACCGAGAGGGACAGGCTGGAACCTTCCAGATTTTGCGTGCTGCAGGTTACGCGCTGGCCCTCCGCCAGGTAGATCTGCCCGTCCGCTGTCTGGTATACCGGGCTGAATGTAAAGCCGGTAATATCTCCACGAATCTGGCTGATATCGGCATACAGCGTGCCGGTCATGCTCTCGGTGGTTTCACTGCCGTTGTGTGCGCTGTTGTAGGCAAGGCCGCTGAAATACGGGTCGGCCCCACTGCCAAGATAAACAGTATCGCCGTCCTCCTCCGCCGTGTTCTGGCACAGCGCATAACCGGTCACATTGGGGAAAATATTCCGCCACTGCGCACCCTCCGGCCGGTCGGCGCTGCTCCAGTCCGCGTACAGACGGGCAGGGGAACGATCACCGGAAAGAAAATGCTCGGAAAAATAGGGGATGCTCTCCCATGTGGCGTACCCGCCGATCAAAGTATCCTGCCCTGCCGCGCCCTGCGGTACCGCCAGCCGACAGCCGCCCAACAGGCAGGCCAGGGCAGCGGCACCCACACCGAATAACATATTACGTTTCATCACAATCACCTTCGTCCAGTTCGCCGTCAAATTTCAAAATATCGCCAACATCACATTGCAGATAGTAACAGATGCGGTTGATGGTGTGGAACCGCACACCTTTGGCTTTTCCGCTGCGCAGGATGGAAAGGTTTGCTTCGGTAATGCCCACCCTGGCGCAAAGTTCTTTGGCCGTTATGCCGCGTGCCCGCAGCTGTTCATCCAGATACACTTTGATCGCCATCAGATGAACCCCTCGTTTTCTTCCCGCAGGGCGCAGCCTTCGGCCAGCCAGCGGCTGAACAGCAGCGCTGCTACCGCAAACAGAACGGGCAGCAGGGCAATGTGCAGCCCGCTGTTCAGCTGGTGCAGCTGCCCGGCGGCGCAAAGCTGTACTGCCAAAAACACTGCTTGTACTGTAACATCCACCGCCGCAGCTCCGCCGGCCAGTGTGCCGCAGTGCGCGGCGGCCTGTGCCATGCCGGGGGCAAAACGATCCGCCTTGGCGAGCTTAACCAGCTGCAGCAGCCCATGTACAATGCCAAGGTTCAGCAGGGCAGGCAGGCTTTGCACCAGCCAGCCGCAGACCAGAAATAAAGCGGTGGGGTTCAGCGTGCCGAAAGCTGTATTGTCCAGCATGGTGTTTGCCTGCCGCACGGCGGCAATCTGCCCGCGCAGATCCAGCACCCCCACGCCAAACACGGAAACAACAAACGCGCCGTCCAGCAGGCAAAGCCCTATCTGCATCCCGTGCAGCAGGCTGCTGGTGTTCAGGCTGTGCCGATGCAGCGCCCCCAACAGCAGCCAGACGGCACAGGCCAGCGCAACGGCCCAAATCAGCTGCCCCAGCATGGCCACGACAACTTCTTGCGGCAGGCCGCCCATCCGCTGGGCCAGCAGCCCCGGATTGATGAGGAAATAGAGCGCAGGCCCCAGCACCGCGCTGAACCCAACCAGCGGCCAGTGGTGCCGGATATCCCGCAGCGCAATCCCGGCGGGCAGCAGGCAGAGCAGGGCATACAGCCCGCAGGCCGCCACATTGCCCACACTGCCGCTTAACGAAAGCACCCGCAGCCCGGCCCCGATGCTGACCCAGGGGAACGCCAGCCACCCGGCCTCGACCGGTGCGAACCATGCCCCCAGCGCACAGGCCGCGGCAAGCCCCGCCAGCCCGCCATAAAATACACGGAAACGCTTCATCGCTTCCACATCCTTTCTGATTTTGCTTGGGCAATACCGCATAATTCCCGCCTTGCGGCTTAAGCACCGCTGCGGCAGCTGCGGCACGGCATCTGCGTTGCCAAAATGCTCGATAATGTCGGGTTGCGGTACCCGCATCGTGCTTCGGGGACAAAAGCCCCTCGCACTCTGCGAGCGCTGCCCCTGCTTCGGTTCGCTGTTTCCGCCACTGGCGGCGCTCACCTTTGCAGCATCCAGTATTATCTGCGCTTTTGGCTTGGCATCTGCCGCACCTCGCTTGCCGTATCGGCACTTAGAATTATGCGGTATTACCTTATCATTCTGCAAACCAAAAATCAAAAGTAAAATTATAATAAAACAATAATTTTACTATCATCAGCGTACCACATGAATTATCGTTTGTCAATAATTGCACTGCAAAATCTTTTGCAATGCTTTGCTGCACCCGAAAAGACAGAAAAGAAAGCATAAAACCAGCGGCAGCGGGCGATACTTCAACAAGTGGCTGATACCATGCACTTGGTGCAGCATATTAGGAAAGGAGAAACCACGCCCATGAGCATCCGCCGCCTTGCTGTCCTCTGCACCGCCATGCTCTGTGCAGGGATGCTGGTGCTCTGCCGGGTGTTCTGGATCGCGGCGGACCAAAGTTATGCCGCCAGCGCGGCGGCACAGACCGTCAGCGAAACCGTGCTCCCCATCCGGCGCGGCAATTTTTATGATAGGATAGGCCGCCCCCTAACCGGCGTTACTCCGCGGTGGTACGCGCTCTGCATACCGGGGGATTCCAGCTATGCCACACTGTTTCCCTTTGTGCCGTTTGCCCAGCAGGCCCAGTTGTATGCCCGCCGCAACAGCATCACCCCGTTTTTGATTGAAGTGGAAGATGATCTGTCCGCAAACGGCGTGTTCATGGTGGCGGATGCCCGACGCTATCTGCCAACCCCCATCGCCCGTCACCTGATCGGCTACCTGGATGGGGACGGCCACGGTATGACCGGGCTGGAAAAGGCCTATGATGACCTTTTGGCTGCGGCGGGGGACGCCCAGGCCGTGCTTTGCACCACTACTGCCCGCGGGGATCTGTTGGCGGGCACCACGCCGCAGGTGCAAACCACCGCCCGCGGTACCAACACAGCCATTACCCTCACGCTGGATGCTAACATCCAGCGTGCCTGCGAAGCGATTGCCGCCCAAAATATGAGCAAAGGCTGCATCATCGTCATGCAGGTGGGCAGTGGGCAAATTTTGGCCAGCACCAGTATGCCGGAATTTGACCCCGATGATATCGCCGCCAGCATCCGCGCCGATGATACCTCCCTCATTAACCGCAGTCTGTCCGCTTTCAGCGCGGGTTCGGTGTTCAAGGTGGTACTGGCTGCGGCGGCCTATGCCCAGGGGCTGGACTGGTTCACCTATGACTGCACCGGCAGCATCCAGACGGCGGGGGAAACCTTCCGCTGTGCGCTGGGGCGGGCGCACGGCACCGTCAACCTGCGCGGCGCGCTGGAACAAAGCTGTAACTGTTACTTTATTGCGCTGGGCCAGCTGCTGGGCGGGCAGGCAATTCTGAATGCCGCGCAGAGCTTTGGCCTTGGCACCCCGGCTCTGCTGGTGCCGGGGCTGAAGAGCGCGGCGGGGGAGCTGCCCAGCGCGGCAGACCTGCAAAATGCAGGCAGTTTGGCAAGCCTTTCCTTCGGGCAGGGCGGGCTGACCGTTACCCCATTGCAGGTAACGGCCATGTTCAATGCCATAGCCTCCGGCGGGGGATATCACAGCCCCTGTATTGTCAGCAGCATCACCGGCGGGACGCAAGTTCCGCAGCAGCCGCAGCCCGCAGCGGCCTGCAGCCCGGCGGTTGCACGGGTGCTGCAAAGTATGCTGGCAACCGTTGTCCGCAGCGGCATTGGCGGCGATGCCCAGCCCCATACCGGTACCGCCGCCGGTAAAACCGGCACAGCTCAGACCGGCCAGTTTGATGCAGACGGCAGGGAGCTGCTGCATTACTGGTTTGCCGGTTTTTACCCGGCGGATGCTCCGCGCTATACCATCACCGTTTTGCAGGATTCCCAGCAAAAGCCCCAAACCAGCAGCGCCGCCCTGTTTGCCCAGGTAGCGGATGCCCTTGCCGTTCTGGATGCAGCTATAACAGAAAAACCGGCAGAAAACAGTTGACAAGCACCGAACGCTGGCATATAATCATAGGGTAAAAGGAAAAATAGCGTTGAAAGGGTCAATGCCCCATTATCCGCAGCCATTCAGAGAGGGTGCCGCTAAGCTGCAAGGCACCCGGTGCGGGCAGGGCAGTGCCGCCCCGGAGCTTCCGAAAAAATCGGACGTATGCGCCGCGTTAAGGCGCACCAAAGCGGCAGGCTGTACAGCCTGCAATCTGGGTGGTACCACGGAAGTTATACGGCTTTCGCCCCTGTGCTGGACGGCATTGTAGCTGTCTGGCGGGGCAAAGGCCGTTTTTCTTTTCCTTTTTTTGCGGCTGTGGTAAAACCCGGGGCAAAACAGTATCCCAATTATTTCAGCATACGAAATGGAGAATCAGGATCATGCAGTGGACAGGACTTAACGAATTACGCGAAAAATACCTGCACTATTTTGAAGGCAAAGGCCATCTGCGCCTTGGCAGCTTCCCGCTGGTGCCCAAAGACGACCCCAGCCTGCTGCTTATCAACAGCGGTATGGCACCTATGAAAAAGTGGTTCCTTGGCCAGGAAGAACCGCCCCGCCACCGTGTTACCACCTGCCAGAAGTGCATCCGTACCCCGGATATTGAGCGCGTCGGCATTACCGCACGCCATGGCTGCTTCTTTGAAATGCTGGGCAACTTCAGCTTCCAGGATTATTTCAAGAAAGAGGTCATTCCCTGGGCTTGGGAGTTCCTGACCAAAGAGCTGGAAATCCCCGCTGACCGCCTGTATATCTCTGTCTATCAGGACGATGACGAGGCCTATGATATCTGGACCAAGTCTGTCGGCATCCCCGAAGACCACATGGTCCGCCTGGGCAAAGAGGATAACTTCTGGGAGCATGGCTCCGGTCCGTGCGGCCCCTGCAGTGAGATCTACTTTGACCGCGGCCTGAAGTATGGCTGCGGCAAGCCGACCTGCGGCGTTGGCTGTGACTGCGACCGCTTCATGGAAATCTGGAACCTGGTGTTCAGCCAGTATGATTCCGATGGCAAGGGCACCTATGCGCTGCTGCCTAAACCGAACATTGATACCGGCATGGGCCTGGAGCGTCTGGCCGTTGTCATGCAGGATGTGGATAACCTGTTTGAAGTTGATACCGTTGCCGCTGTTCTGCACCATGTGGAGCGCATCTCCGGCAAACAGTACGGTGCAAACGAGAAGGACGATATCTCCATCCGCGTCATCACCGACCATATCCGCGCTACCGTGTTCATGGCTTCTGACGGCATCCTGCCCTCCAACGAAGGCCGCGGCTATGTTATGCGCCGCCTGTTGCGCCGCGCTGCCCGCCATGGCCGTATGCTGGGCATCGACCATCCGTTCCTGACTGATCTGGTGGATACCGTTATCATCTCCAGCGAGGTTGGTTACCCCGAACTGCGCGAGCATGAATCCTATATCAAGAAAGTTATTGGCACCGAGGAGGAGCGCTTCTATAAGACCATTGACTCCGGCATGAACATCCTGAACGGCATGATCCAGCACCTGCACGAGACCCACAAGAAGATCCTGTCCGGCTTGGATGTTTTCAAGCTGAACGATACCTTCGGCTTCCCGCTTGATCTGACCAAGGAGATCGCTGCCGAAGCCGGCCTTGGCATTGACGAAGCTGCTTTCCATGTCGAGATGACCCGCCAGCGTGAGCGCGCCCGTGCCGAGCGCCTGGCCAAGGATATCTCCGGCTGGAGCGAGGACCTGTTCGGTGAACTGAACGCTGAGCCGACCGAGTTTGACGGCTATGATGTGCTGAAAGAAACCGCCAAGGTTCTGGCCCTGTCTGACGGCGAAGAACTGAACGATGCGGTTTCCACCGACTATGAAGAGCGCGAGAATGTGCTGGTCGTTCTGGACCGTACCCCGTTCTATGCCGAGATGGGCGGCCAGGTTGCTGACCACGGCTACCTGACCAGCGGCACTGCAAACCTGAAAGTCAACCAGGTCAAAAAGACCCCCAAAGGCTTCTATGTTCACACCTGCACCCTGCTGGACGGCACCATCCGCGTAGGCGATACCGTAACCGCTGCTGTGGATGAACAGCGCCGCGCTTCCATCTGCCGCAACCACACCGCCACCCACCTGATGCAGAAAGCCCTGCGCGAAGTGCTGGGCGAGCATGTCCACCAGGCCGGCAGCTACCAGGACGACAAGATCACCCGCTTTGACTTTACCCATTTCAACGCCGTTACCCCCGAAGAACTGGTGGAAGTGGAAAAGCGCGTGAACGAAAAAATCTTTGCCTCTCTGCCTGTTACCATCCAGAACCTGCCCATTGAGGAAGCCAAAAAGATGGGCGCTATGGCTCTGTTTGGCGAAAAGTACGGCAAGGTTGTCCGCGTTGTGGATGCAGGCGGCTGGAGCGTTGAGTTCTGCGGCGGCACCCATGTCAAAAACACTGCCCAGATCGGCTGCTTCAAGATCCTGTCCGAAGCCAGCGTTGCCGCCGGTATCCGCCGCATTGAGGCCACCACCGGTTACGGCGTGCTGAACCTGCTGGACGACCGTACCGCTGAACTGGCCAACACCGCTGTTGCCCTGAAGGCCAACAACATGAAGGATGTTGCCGCCCGTGCCCAGGCTGTGACCGCTGAGCTGAAAGAGGCCAACAAGCAGCTGGAGATCGCCAAGGCAAAGCTGGCATCCAGCCAGATCGACGGCCTGTTCCAGAATGCTGTCGAGGTTGACGGCGTGCGCATTGTTACCGTTTATCTGAACGGCACCACCCCTGATACCCTGCGCAGCATGATGGATAAACTGCGTGATAAAGAGCCCAACGCAGTCGGCGCTTTGATCGGCACCGATGGCAGCAAGACCACCCTGGCTGTCGGCGTTGGCAAAAACGCCCTGGCCCGCGGTCTGAAGGCTGGTGCCCTGGTTAAGCAGATCGCCGCCATTGCAGGCGGCAACGGCGGCGGCAAGCCGGACTTCGCCATGGCCGGTATCCGCGATACTTCCAAGATCGACGATGCACTGAACGCTGTGGAAGGCATTGTGAAAGAAAACCTGGAAAAAGCAAACTGAGCGTGCTATAATACAACTGTACAATTTTGGGGTTCCGGGCCAACCGCCCCGCACCCTGGGAAAGGGGGCAAAACCGATGGATGACTGCCTGTTTTGCAAAATCGCAGCGGGCCAGATCCCGTCCAATAAGCTGTATGAGGATGACACTCTGCTGGCATTTTATGATATTGACCCGCAGGCACCGGTGCATTTTCTGGTGATCCCCAAGCAGCATATTGAATCTGCGGCAAAGCTTACCGAAGCGGACGCTGCGCTGCTGGGCCACATTTACGCCACCATCGCCGACCTGTGCAAGCAGCTTGGCGTGGACGAAAGCGGCTACCGCGTTGTGACCAACGTTGGCGCCGATGGCGGCCAGAGCGTGAAGCACCTGCACTTCCATGTGCTGGCAAAGCGCAGCCTTGCATGGCCTCCGGGCTGATGCAGGCTCCTTTGCACTGAAATGTGAAAAGAGGTTGTTTACTATGGCAAAAACCTATACCCTGCATGTGGCAGGCCTGACCCGTGAATTGCCCATCTGCAAAATCAATGACCACCTGGACATTGCCGCATTCATCATGTTCAGCGATGTTGAGCTGACCATTGCCTGCGCCAAGGCCCTGCTGGAAAAGTGCCCGGATTTTGATGTCATCCTGACCGCCGAGGCCAAGGGCATCCCCCTGGCATACGAAATGTCCCGCCAGAGCGGCAAGCAGTGGATCCCCGCCCGCAAGGGTGTCAAGGGGTACATGGCGGATCCGGTCATCGTGGAGGATCAGTCCATCACCACCGCCGGCAAGCAGACGCTGGTCATTGACAAAAAAGACCTTGACTATATGAACGGCAAGCGCATCCTGGTTGTGGATGACGTGATTTCCACCGGCGGCAGCCTGCATGCGCTGGATGCACTGGCAGCCCGCAGCTCCGGCACCATTGTGGCCCAGGCAGCTGTTCTGGCGGAAGGCGATGCAGCCGAGCGCAAGGATATCATCTTCCTTGAACCGCTGCCCCTGTTTGCCCACTAAAAACTCATGACTCGTAAGCTGGCTGGCTTTGGTCTTGCCTTCGCATTGGCAGAGCTGGCCGCGGCGTACCTGCCGCCGTTGGCCTCGCTGCTGACGGCGGCACTTTTTATATCGCTGTTCCTGTTTGCTGCCTTTACCCAGCGCCGGGCGGCCCGCTTTGCGCTGCCCGCCGTGGCAGGGCTGCTGGCTGGCCTGGTGTGGAGCGCTGCTTACCAGCTGGCCGTGGTAAAACCGGCCCAAAGCCTGGCAGGGCAAACCTATGCCTGTACCGCCATTGTGCAGCCGGACGCCGAAACCTCCTGGCAGCCGGGCAATGTGCGGGCAACGCTGCTTATCACCCGGCTGGATGGCCGCAAAACCTCGCTTAAAGTATACTGCACAGACCTGCCGTATTCCGAAGCAGGGGATATCATTACCGGGCAGTTCCAACTGCAGCCCCTGCGGGCGGACTCTTACCGCATGTCCCGCTATGCCAAGGGTACTTGGCTTGGGGCATCCTATCAGGCGGATTATATCTGGCAGGAAACCTCGGATGCGCTGCCGTACCGGCTGTACCACCTGCGGCAGGCGTTTGCCAAACGGTTAACCACCTACTTGCCACAAAATCTTGCCGGGGTGGAAGCTGCCATGCTGCTGGGCGAGAAAAGCGAACTGACGGACGAATGGAGTGATACCTTCCGCACGGCAGGCATTGCCCACCTGCTGGCGGTTTCCGGCCTGCATGTGGCGCTGCTGTGCGGCCTGTTTGCCATGGGGCAGGGGCGGCGCAGCCGGTTCTCGGTTCCGCGGATCCTGCTGCAAATCACGGTTCTGCTGCTCTATATGGGGCTGACCGGGCTGCCGTTCTCGGTGTTCCGTGCGGGCGTTATGTTCCTCATCATGCTGGTGGGCAGCCTTTTGCTCCAGCCGCCGGATTCCCTTACTGCGCTGGCGTTGGCCGCCATCATCATTGGGGTGCAGCAGCCTTTTGCCCCGTGTGATATCGGCTTCCAGCTTTCCGTCTGCGGGGTATTGGGCGTGCTGGCAGCTTCGGCGCTGGCCAAACGGCAAACACAGTTTGTGCAGGTGCGCTATGCGGCCCGCCATAACCAAAGGCGGCAAAACGCCCTGCCGCTGCCCCTTGCCATCGTGCTCCGCGCGGTGGATGCGGTGCAGACTGCGGTACTGGCCACTTTGGCAACCTTGCCGGTCTTGCTGCTGCACGGCATGGCAGCCAGTGGTGCCGCAGTGCCCGCCAACCTGTTGGTGGTGTGGCTGCTTGGCCCGGCGCTGCGGCTGGGGATCCTGGCGCTGGTGCTTTCCTTTGTGCCGGTGCTGGACCCGCTGTTCCACGGGGCAAGCCTGCTGCTTGGTATTGTGCTGCGCCTGATGACCACCCTGGCCGCCTGGTGCGCGGCTCTGCCGGCGGCACACATTGCCCTGCCGGTGCGGTATACTTTGTGGGTGCTGGCTGTTTTTGCTGTGCTGGCGGCGCTTTTCTGGCGTACCCGGCAGCTGCGCCGCTTTGTGTCCGTTGGCTTTGTGTGCGCAGTGGCAGCCGTTATGTTGGGCGGCACCATGCAGCGCGATGTGGTACGCCTGGCCATGGTGGGCACCGCGGGCAATGGCTGCGTGGTGGCGGTGCAGAATAACCGCGCCGTGGTGCTCTACCGCGGCAGCGCCGCCAATGGCCGTGCGGTGCAGCAGTACCTGACCCAGAACGGCGCGCCGGAACTTGCCGCAGTGATTGACCTGCGCACCGAACCCGGCGAAATGCCTTTGCAGACCGCGCAGCTGCTGACCATTGCCGACCTGCCGCAGGGCCTGACCCATCTGCAGCTGCTGGATACCGTGGAAGTTGATTTGCTGCACACCAACACCGCAGCCCTTGCGGTGCTGGATGTCGGCGGCTGGCACGCCGCGGCCAGTGCGGGCAGGCTGATCCTGGCCAATCCGGTGGCAGTGGATCTGTACTGCGCGGGTGGCAGCTGCCCGGAAGCCATTCAGGCAAAGGCAATTTTGTGCAACCAGCAAACACCCAAATGGCTGTCCAAAGCGGGGGATACCCCTGTTTATTACGATGCCGAAACCCCGACTGCCGTGGTGCGCCCCGGCAAAAGTGTTGTGTATGAGGAGGTGCAGCCCCTTGCTGTACAGTGAAACCGAGCTGAAAAAACGTCTCAAGTCCGGCTGCCCGGTGTTTTACTTTTATGCCAGTGATGAAGCTCTGGTGCGCAGCGCCGCCGCCAAAGCCGAAAAGTTTTTGAGCGAAGAAGCCCCCGATACCACCACGCTGGACGGCCCCACCCCCAGTGTGGAGGATATTGTGCTGGCGGCGGGCACCATCTCGTTCTTTGGCGGCCGCCGGCTGGTTATGCTACCGCTCATTCGTCCGTCTGCCTATTCGGATAAAGATTTGCAGGAGCTCTGCGATACCCTTTCCGATACCGAGAACGCCGTCTTTGTGCTGACCAGCCTGCTGGAAGAAAAATACGGCAAAATCAAGCCTGGCAAGCGGGAGCAAAAGCTCATCGCCGCATGCGAAAAACTGGGCTACTGTGTACAGATCGCTAAACCCGGCCGCGCCGCCTTGCAGGAGATGGCCCGCACTTGGGCAGGGGAGTATCACACCACCTTTGCCCCCGGTGCCGAAGCCGCCCTGCTGGACCGCTGCGGCGACGACCAGTTTTTGCTGCAAAATGAGATCGCCAAGCTGGCAGCGCTCAGTGGCTATACCACCATCACTACCCAAATGATTCAGCAGCTTGGCACCGTCACGCTGGACGCTGATACCTTTGATATGGTCAAGCTGGTGGCGGCGGGCAACACCCGCCAGGCTCTGGCCAAACTGCAAACCCTGCTGGAACTGCAAAACGAGCCGATCCTTATTACCGGCGCGCTGATCGGCAACTATCTGGATATTTACCGGGCTTTTTTGGCTAAAAAGAGCCGCCGCCCGCTGGCGGACCTGGCCAAGGATTTTAAGTATACCGGCAAATGGAACTACCGCCTTGGCAACGCGGATCAGACTGCCGCCCGCTTTCAGCGCAGCCAGATCGAAGAAAGCCTGCGCATCCTGCAAAAGCTGGACCTGGATTTGAAAGGCAGCCGCTTGGATGCCCCGCTGCTGATGCAAAAAGCCATCTGCGAACTTTCGCTGGCAAGGAGCCGTGCATGAACCAGAATAAATTGAACCTGACCCAGGCCCTTGTGGTGGAAGGCAAATACGATGCCGCCCGCCTGGCCAACCTTGTGGATGCCACCATCCTGACAACAGACGGTTTTGCTATCTTTAAGGATAAAACCATGCAGGCGCTCTTCAAACGCATTGCCGCCGCCCAGGGCATGATTTTGCTGACGGACTCCGACGCCGCAGGCTTTAAGATCCGCCACTACATCACCGGCCTTGTGGGGCCGCAAAACGTGCTGCAGGCCTATATCCCCGCCGTGCCCGGTAAGGAACCCCGCAAACCGGAACCCGGCAAGGAGGGCCTGCTTGGCGTGGAAGGTGTGGACGATGCCCTGATTCTGCAGGGGCTGCATACCGCCCTGGCCGCGGCCCCCCTGCAGGCTCAGCAGCAGAACACGGACCCCATTACCTATACCGATCTGTATGAGTGGGGCTTAAGCGGCAGCGCCAACGCCAGCGAGCGGCGGCGCACGTTCCTGCGCATTCTGGGCCTGCCGCCGCGGCTGAGCAAAAAAGAGATCATTCAGGTACTCAATACGCTGTATACCCGCGCTGCATTGCAGGTGCAGCTGCAGGCGATGAAGTAACGGAATTATTGCAAAGTAGAAGGGAAAAACTATCGGATGAAAAACATCAGGGAAAGAATCGTATCCTGCGCGGGCCGCGTATGGTTCTGCGCAAAAGAGCTGTTGAAATGGCTGGCACTGGCCATGATTACCGGCGTGCCCTGCGGTATCATTGGTGCGGCGTTTGATCTGGCTGTGGAGCATGTAACCGAACTGCGGACCGAACACACCGCCATCCTGTTTTTGCTGCCGGTCATCGGCCTTGTCATCGTGGCATTTTATAAAGCGGCAAAGCTGGAGGGCGTTTCGACCGATGATATGATCGACTGCGTCAAGGATGGCAAGCCCATCCGGTTCTGGCTGCTGCCGGTCATGTTTATCAGCACGGTGCTCACCCACCTGGGCGGCGGCAGTGCCGGGCGCGAGGGCGCTGCTTTGCAGATGGGGGGCACCATCGGCTGGTGGGCCGGTGGCGTGCTGCACCTGAATGAGCACGAGCGCCGCATGGCCGTGCAGTGCGGTATGGCGGCGTTCTTTTCCGCTTTGTTCAGCACCCCGCTTGCCGCAACCTTTTTTGCCATGACGATTGTCAACGTGGGTGTTGTGTTCTATGCGGCGTATATCCCGTGCTTTACGGCGGCAATCATTGCCTATGGCGTTGCTCAGCTTATCGGCGTTACCCCTACGCGCTTTGCGGTGGAAGCCCCGGCGTTTGAACCTGCCATGGTCGTGCGGGTCGTGCTGCTGGCGCTGGCCTGCGCGGTGGTGGTGCATCTGTTCTGCTTTGTGCTGCACAGCGCTGCGCGCGGCCTGCCCAAGCTGCTGCCCAACCCGTGGGTGCGGGCCTTTTTGGGCGGCTGTGTGGTGGTGGTGTTCACCCTGCTGTATGGCAGCATGCGCTATAACGGCGCGGGCGTGAACATCATCGCCGCTGCGGTGGAACAGGGCCAGGCCCTGCCGTGGGACTGGATCGTCAAGATCCTGCTCACCGCCCTTACCCTCAGCTCTGGCTTTAAGGGTGGTGAGGTCGTGCCCAGCTTTTTTGTGGGGGCAACCTTTGGCTGTGTGGCCGCGCCGCTGCTGGGCATCCCGGCGGGCTTTGGCGCAGCCCTTGGGTTGGCTGGCGTGTTCTGCGGTGCCAGCAACTGTGTGGTGGCATCACTGGTGCTGGCAATCGAGCTGTTCGGTGCGCAGGGGCTTTGGTACTTTGCCATCGTGTGCGGCATTACCTATGCGCTTTCCGGCTATGCCGGGCTTTACCACAGCCAGCTGTTCCTGACGGATAAGCTGGAACCGGAATACCGCATCATTCGTGGCCACAACCATCATTAAAACCGTATAACCGCAGCCCGCAGCAGGGGGGGAGCCTGCCGCGGGCTGCGGCTTTTATCATTCAACTGCCATAATAAGCGGGCACATCGCCATCCAACAAAAAGCTGGCCAACGGCACCCGTACTTCCACCTGGGTCAGCGCGGCGCGGCCGTTCAGGATAACATTCACTGTGGTTTCCAGCACAAGGTCCGCCGTAAATCGGGTGCGGTTGATGGCGGCGGGCTCCATGCTTTCTTCAATGCGCCCCTCCACATACCCGTCCGGGTTCAGGTGCACCGTCCAGCCCGGCCCCATTTCCAACAGGAAAATGCTGCCGGATAAGCTGCCTAAGGAAATGCTGATGTCATTTTTCGGCATGGTATTCAATGCCTGCTGGGCGGTCTGCACCAGGGCTGCCCGCGCGGTGTTGATCCGTTCGCTGTCCCCCAGCAGGCAGCCACCGTTCAGCGTGTACAGCCCGGCATACCGCTGCGGGTTGGCGGAAAGCTCGCCATAGACCGCTGTGTTCAGGCACTGCACCACAAGGCTGCGGCATTCATGCTGGGCAACTTCCCGCATGGCGGGCCACATGGCATCTTCAATGCAGTCGGCCAGGTGCCAGCAAAGGCAGAAAACTGCCGCTGCCAATGCCAGCCGCCGCCAAAGTGCGGCATGGCGGCTGCGGTGCCCAGCACTGCGGCACTTGCGCATGGGGCATCACCTCCTGCCGCTTTATTTTCCGCGCAGCCCATGCTATGCCCGGCAAAGCAAAAAAGTGAGCCAAACCCCCAAAACTTTCAAAAAATTAGTTGACAAATACCCAACACCCTGTTATAATAACACCTGTCGCCGGTTGAAAAGCCAACCACGGCAAAGCATCTGGGGGTTTAGCTCAGCTGGGAGAGCGCTTGCATGGCATGCAAGAGGTCACCGGTTCGATCCCGGTAATCTCCACCAGAACAAAAGCGCTTGGCAATTTTGCCGGGCGCTTTTCGTTTTATACCGCGTCCAAGCCGCCCACAGGCAGGGCGGCCTTTTCTATATCTGCCCGCAGCCGGGCATACTAAAGTGCATTGAAAAAGCAAACCAAACTCGGAAGAGCAAGCCGAATAACCGCGCAAACGGAGGAAATACTACCATGGAACTGGAGCAGGCCCGCAAACGTGCAGCAGAACTGCGCGCTGTGATTGAAAAGAATAACCGTCTGTATTATGACCAGGACGCCCCGGAACTGGAAGATTACGAGTATGACCAGCTGACCCGCGAGCTGAAAACCATCGAAGCCCAATTCCCGCAGCTTGTCACGCCGGACAGCCCTACCCAGCATGTGGGCGGCACCCCCAGCGGCAAGTTCAGCAAGGTGGCCCACGCTGTTAAAATGGAAAGCCTGCAGGACGCTTTCTCGCTGGATGAACTGCGCGAGTTTGACCAGCGCGTGCGGGAAGCAGGCGTTACGCCGGAATATGTGGTAGAAATCAAAATCGACGGCCTTTCTGTCAGCCTGGAATACCGCAACGGCCGCCTGACCCGCGGCTCCACCCGCGGCGATGGCCTGGTGGGGGAGGACGTGACCGAAAACCTTGCTACCATCAAGTCTATCCCCAAAGAAATCCCCAATGCCCCCGATTTTCTGGAAGTGCGCGGCGAAGTTTACATGCCGCATGAAGCGTTTTTTGCCCTGAAGGAGCAGCAGGAGCTGGAGGATAAAACTCCGTTCAAGAACCCCCGCAACGCGGCGGCTGGCTCTCTACGGCAGAAAGATGCCAAGATCACGGCAGCCCGCGGGCTTTCTATCTTTGTGTTCAACCTGCAGCAGGTGGAGGGCAAAACCTTTACCACCCACAGCGAAACGCTGGATTATATCAAGTCCCTCGGCTTCCCGGTATCCCCGCGCTATAACGTATATACCAACATTGAGGATGCCATTGCCGAGATCCAGCGCATTGGCGAAGCCCGCGGCACCCTTGATTTTGATATGGACGGCGCTGTTATCAAGGTCAACGATCTTACTGCGCGTCAGGCCCTTGGCAGCACCAACAAGTTCCCGCGCTGGGCTATTGCCTTCAAGTATCCGCCGGAAGTCAAGGAAAGCACCGTCCGTGATATCGAAGTCACTGTTGGCCGCACCGGCGTGCTGACTCCCACCGCGGTGTTTGACCCCATTTTTCTGGCGGGTACCAGCGTTTCCCGCGCCAACCTGCACAATGAGGATATCATCGAAGCGATGGACGTCCGTATTGGCGATACCATCCAGGTGCGCAAAGCGGGGGATATCATCCCGGAAGTCATCGGTGTGGCGCGCCACGGCGAAAACTCAGTGCCGTACCATATGCCACTGGTCTGCCCGTCCTGCGGGGCACCGGTGGTACACCTGCAGGATGAAGCCGCCCTGCGGTGCGTCAATCCGGAATGCCCGGCCCAGAGCCTGCGCAACCTCATCCATTTTGCCTCCCGCACTGCCATGGCCATTGACGGCCTGGGCGAAGCAATCGCCCAGCAGCTGATTGACCGCCAGCTGGTGCACTCAGTAGCAGACCTGTACGACCTGACCAAAGATCAGCTGCTGACGCTGGATAAATTCAAAGCCAAGAGCGCTGAGAACCTGCTCAAAGCCATTGCTTCCTCTAAGCAGAACAACCTGGATAAACTGGTGTTCGGTCTTGGTATCCGCAATATTGGCGATAAAGCCGCCGCCCTGCTGGCTGAGCATTTTGGCAGTATGGACGCCCTGAGAAACGCCGCAGCGGAGGACATCAGCAGCATTGATGGCTTCGGCGGCGTGATGGCGCAGAGCGTGGTGGAGTTCTTTGCCAAAGACGGTACTGCGGATTTGCTGCACCGCCTGGCCGATGCGGGTGTAAATATGCAGTGGCACGGCGAAAAGAAGGGAACGGCCCTTGCCGGAATGACGATCGTTGTGACCGGCACACTGCCCACCCTTTCCCGCCAGGAAGCCGAGGCCATGATCGTGCAGAACGGCGGCAAGGCCAGCGGCTCTGTTTCCAAAAAAACAGCCTATGTTCTGGCCGGTGCCGCGGCAGGCTCCAAGCTGACCAAAGCCCAAACGCTCGGTATCCCCGTGATTGACGAAGCCGAGTTCCTGCGCATGGTAGCCCCCGCCCCGGCAGAACAGCCGGAACCGGAAGAAGAAACCTGAGGCAACACCGCACAATTCCCGCCTTGCGGCTTAAGCACCGCTCCGGCAGCTGCGGCACGGCATCTGCGTTGCCAAAATGCTCGATAATGTCGGGTTGCGGTACCCGCATCGTGCTTCGGGGGCAAAAGCCCCTCGCACTCTGCGACCGCTGCCCCTGCTTCGGTTCGCTGTTTCCGCCACTGGCGGCGCTCACCTTTGCAGCATCCAGTATTATCTGCGCTTTTGGCTTGGCATCTGCCGCACCTCGCTCGCCGTATCGGCACTTAGAATTATGCGGTATTGCCCTGATAAATCAATAAGCGATAAGCAAGAAAACTCCCTCGACAAGCAGTCCCGCATTACCGCGTGGAACGCTGCCGGGGGAGTTATTTTATATTTATCAATATCTGCCATCATCCTGTAGGGCGGGATGCCCTCATCCCGCCGCGGAGAAACTTTGAAATCTGCTATGAACATTGCAACCAATTTGTAGGGAACGATGCTTGCATCGTTCTGCAAACGGGCTGCACCCAACATTCTACCCACCATACGGCAAATAACCTTTCCCATAGGCCATAATGGTCATCATTACCCCTATAAGCGACAAAAAGAAAAGCACCGTACCTGAACCAGATACGGTGCTTTTTGGTGGAGATTACCGGGATCGAACCGGTGACCTCTTGCATGCCATGCAAGCGCTCTCCCAGCTGAGCTAAACCCCCAGATGTGCTGCTGTCGCCTGACAACGTATTGTATTATAGCAACCAAAACAGCAGTTGTCAATAGATTTTGACAAAAAAGTTTGGGGGATTTTGAAAAAACTGCAAGACAGGGGAACTAAAGCAAAGAAACAAACAATAAACCACGAAAATACGCAAGATATAAAACAACAAAAAGCACCGCCAAGAAACAATCCTGGCAGTGCTCGGTCAAGGGTCAAAATAAATAATGAGAAAATAGAAAGCGGCTGAAATCAGTCCTTTGCCGCCTGTGCAGGGGCCTGCTCCTGCACATAGCGCACAAACGCATCGCGTTCTGTGGCGGTATCCAGGGTGGCAACATACATCTGGTTGCCCATGTCCAGCGAAAGCACATCCGGTACGCGGTCGCACATTTTCATCTGGCGGCCATACCGGGCCAGAATCTCCTCGTGGCTGTGCTTGTAGGTGTGGCAGTCGCGGCGGCCAGCGTATACACAATAGTGGTGGGGCAGGTCCAGCTTTTCGTGGCGGAGCTCGTCATAGCATACCATGTCGGCCCAGATCTGGTAGCAGTCCACGCTGTTGGCATAGTTGATCAGGTCCGGGGTGTAGCCGCCGGCGGGGCGCATGTTCACTTCCAGCGCAACGTAATCGCCCTTTTGGCCAAGGCCCTCTTTGTCCTCGTTCAGGCGGAAAAACTCGCAGTGGAAAAAGCGGCTCTTTGCGCCGAATGCCTTGATGGTGCGAAACCCGACATCCCGCAGCTCCTCCGGTACGGTTTTTTGCGTCCAGTAGGAAAGATCGCCCAGCGAGTTCACAATGTCGATCATGGGGGTGGGAAATACGTTGGAGGTGTAGAACAGCGGTACACAGCGGCTGTCGGCTACGCCGTCAAAGCTCACAATGGTGCCGTTGATGAATTCTTCCATAATATAGGAAGTATCCGGCAGTTCCGCATAGAATGCTTCCAGTTCGGCATCGTTTTTTAGCTTATAGGTGGCCTCGGCACCACAGCCGTTGTCCGGCTTCACAATGACCGGGTAGCCGACCTGAGCCACAAAGGCGCGGGCATCGTCCAGGCCGTTTTCATGCACCATGTGGTGGCGGGCCACGGGTACCCCGGCAGCGATGTAGCTTTCCTTCATTTTGCTCTTGTACTTGATGCGGTCAATAAAGTCGTTCTGTGCGCCGGTGGTAATATTGAAATCGGTGCGCAGGGAGGCGTCCTGCTCCAGCCAGAATTCATTGTTGCTTTCCAGCCAGTCGATTTTGCCGTACTTAAAAGTGAAATACCCCATGGCGCGTACCATGGCATCATAATCCGCCATGGAATCCACACGGTAATACTCGGTCAGGCATTCTTTCAGCTCGTCCGGGATCTCGTCATAGCCGGAATCGCCAATGCCCAGCACATTTACCCCGTTGTGCTTGAGCCGGTCACAAAAATTCCAGTAGGTTTTGGGGAACTGCGGCGAAACAAAAACAAAGTTCAAAATATACTTTCCTCCCTTAAGGGCGCACCTGAAAAGCCGAAACCATCGCCTGTTTCTACAAACGCAGCCGAATTTTGTGTTTGCGGAAGGGTCACTATTTGTGTAGGGCAACACCGCACAATTCCCGCCTTACGGCTTAAGCACCGCTTCGGCGGCTGCGGCACGGCATCTGCGTTGCCAAAATGCTCGATAATGTCGGGTTGCGGTACCCGCATCGTGCTTCGGGGCAAACCCCTCGCACTCTGCGACCGCTGCCCCTGCTTCGGTTCGCTGTTTCCGCCACTGGCGGCGCTCACCTTTGCAGCATCCAGTATTATCTGCGCTTTTGGCTTAGCATCTGCCGCACCTCGCTCGCCGTATCGGCACTTAGAATTATGCGGTATTGCCGTAGCTTTCAGGCGTGCCTTGCGCAGCAAACAGCGCTGCGGTTTACCCAAAAAAACAGCACCTTACCCCTTGCGGGGCAAAGTGCCGTGCGAAAACATGTGGGTGTGATCAACACCGTTACACAAACTGGTTGCGGCTGGCGTTGTATTCATAGCCAACATCGGCCAGTTTTGCGCAAATGGCATCCTTATCGGCGTCCTGATCGGCACACAGGGCATCCAGGCTTGCGTAATGATCCCGCAGCTGGGTGTTGATATAACTGAGCAGGATGATTGGGTCAGCTGGCAGCATAGCAACCTCCTAAGGCGTATCTGATCAGATACATCCTGATAAAAATCAAAAAAGCACTGCCAAGGCAGCCCCTGACAGCAACGGGAACCCGCTTATAAAAAACACGCAAAAATGCCGGCCACCAACTGTGACCGGCAATTTTTTGCGTCTTGATCAGACCGCGCGGGTAACCTTACCCGAACGCAGGCAGCGGGCGCAGGCGTAGATATACTTCGGGGAACCATCCACAACCGCTTTCACGCGCTTGACGTTGGGGTTCCAGGTACGATTGCTCCGACGATGGGAGTGGGAAACCTTGATGCCGAAAGTGACACCCTTGCCACAACATGCACATTTGGCCATTCTGCTTGCACCTCCTTTAACATAGCTGTACTATAATAGCAAATCTTAAGCCAAAATGCAATACCCTTTTTGAAAAAATCCGTAAAAAATCCGCAGAAACGGTACATTTTTTCAAAAACAGGCGCAAAGTGTCCCGCTGCCCTTGTTTTGGGGCGGATTGTACGGTATAATACTTTAAATAATTACCCGTATGTGCCTGTGTGGCCTGCTATGCGGTATGCTGAGGTTTTTATGAATCATTTTGCCCTCAATGGCGTGATCTCCCCGCAGGAGCTGTATTATTACGCTCTGCGCGCCGTGGCCATGCTGATCGTCATCCCGTTCCATGAATCCGCCCACGCGCTTATCAGCTGGAAATTGGGCGATTCCACCGCCAAGGATATGGGCCGCCTGTCCATGAATCCGCTGCGCCACTTTGACCCGCTGGGCGCTTTGTGCATGATTGCGGCCGGGGTCGGGTGGGCAAAGCCGGTTGGCATCAACCCCACGCGCTTCAAAAATCCCAAACGGGGGATGGCTGTTTCCGCCGCGGCGGGGCCGCTCTCCAACTTTTTGCTGGCCTATGCGGCCATGCTGCTCTATAAAGTGGTATATTATGCCTGCGGCGGCGCGGCGCCCCAGCTGGTGCTGGATTTCCTTTATGTTCTGATCAGCATGAACATCAGCCTTGGCGTGTTCAACCTGATCCCTGTACCGCCGTTTGACGGCAGCCGCATTGTGTTGCTGTTCTTGCCGCAAAAACTGTATTTTCAGGCCATGCGGTATGAAAAATACATCATGGGCGTTGTGCTGCTTCTGGTGTTCTTTGGCCTGCTCAACACCCCGCTCAATCTCTGCGTAAACGCGGCGTGGCGTTTGCTGCTGAACCTGACCGGCTTTGTGGAACTGCTGTTCGGCATTGCCTGATGGCACATCTCAATTTAAGTAAGGAACGATATCCGCTGTTTTATGGAAACACTTACCTTTAAGCTACAGGAAGATAATTTTGAAGGTCCGCTGGATTTGCTGCTCTATCTGGTTGGTAAAAATAAAATGAACCTCTATGATATCAATATCATGGAACTCATTGAGCAGTATACTGCCGCCATCCAGACCATGCAGGCCGATAAGCTGGAAGTCTCCAGCGAATTCATTGATATGGCCGCGCACCTGGTTCAGATGAAAAGCGCCCTGTTGCTGCCACGCAGCCCTGAAGCGGAACGCATGAAAGCGGAACTGACCGGCCGTCTGATCGAGTACAGCACCTGCAAGCAGGTGGCGGCGGAATTGGGCAGCCGTGCGCGGGATTTATACACCGCGGTGCGCCAGCCCCAAAAACCGGAAGGCCCGGCGGAATATTCCCGCAAACAGGATCCCGACCGGCTGGTGCAGGCGTGGTTCAGCCTGATGGGCCGCAGCCAGCGCCGCAAAAAGCCCACCCAGGAGCGGTTTGAACCGTTGGTCACCGCGCCGTTCGTATCGGTGGCAAGCCGTGTGGCCCACATGCTGCGCGGCATGCTGAAAGGTACGCTGTGCCGCATGGGCCAGCTGTTCAGCCCGCAGGAAAGCCGCAGCACCAATGTGGCAACGTTCCTGGCGCTGCTGGAATTGATCCGCGCCGGGCGTGTGCGGCTGGATGAAACCGGAACCCTGACGATGGACCGCGCCCGCCGCCCGCGCAACAAACAAAACCAACCCACAGGAAAGGAGGCCGCAGCCGATGCCGATCACACAGCGCAATAAAATTGGCATGCTAGAAGCCATGCTGTTTGCCAACGCCGAACCGGTGGAAACCGACCGCCTGGCCGAAGCCATGCGCGCCGACCCGGCAGAGGTGCTGACCCTGCTGGAAAAGCTGCAAAAGCGCTATGATGAAACCGAAAGCGGCCTGATGCTGCTGCATTTTGACGGCGACCGCTGGCAGATGGCGACCCGCCCGTATTATGGCGAGGTGGTCAAGCGCATTTTGGATACCCGCCGCAACGCGCCGCTTTCGCCCGCTGCGCTGGAAGTTCTTGCTATTATCGCCTATAACCAGCCGGTCAGCCGCAGCTTCATCGAGCAGGTGCGCGGCGTAGATTCCTCTTCCACCGTGTCCAAGCTGATGGAACGCGGGCTGATTGAGGAAGCTGGCCGCCTGGATCTGCCCGGCAAGCCGGTGGCGTTCCGGGTGACGGATACCTTTTTGCGGGTGTTCGGCCTTGGCAGTCTGGCCGACCTGCCCCCGCTGCATGACGACCCCCAGAAAGAAGAAGAACTGCCGGTGCAGCAAACCCTGGAGGAACTGCAATGAGCGCCGTGTTGGCGGTTGTGCTGATGGTGCTAAAAATAATCGGCATGATTTTGCTGGCACTGCTTTTGCTTTTGCTGTTGGCGCTGCTGCTGCCTGCGGGCATTCACTTCCGTTGGAGCTATATCGGCGGCCTGCGTTTACAGCTGTGTTACGGCCCGCTGCACTTTACCCTGTACCCGCGCAAAGCGGATGAAGAGGAAAAAAAGGCAGAACCGAAGGCAGAAACAAAGCAGGGGAACACGCCCAAAACCGAGCTGACTTCCGCCGCACCGCCCAAGCCAACCCCGCCGCCTGCAAAAGCGGAACTGCCCGCACAACCTACAATGGAAAAGCAGACGGAACCCACGGAAGCAAAGCCCGCAAAAGCGCCGGAAGAACCCCAAAAAGCAGAACCGGCCCCGCCCGCTGAAAAGGAACTGGGAAAACCAAAAGCACCGGAAACATCCCCGCAGCCGGAACAGGCAGTACCAAAACCAAAAGCCAAATCTGCCCCGGCAGCGGAAACACCTGCCGCGAAACCACAGCCGGAAGAAGATACCGGCCTTGTGGACCGCATCAAAGCGGCAGTCAGGGCGGACCCTGTTGGCTATGTGCGGCACCTGTTCAGCGTGCTGCGCGCCAGTGTGGGGCCGCTGCTGCGCGGCTTCCGCGTCAGCAAGCTGAATGTGATCTGGACGATAACAGGGGAGACCGCCGCAGAAACGGCCATCCTGTACGGCCAGACGCTGACCACCCTCAACACCATCCTGGCAATCGCACAGGACCACATTAAAATACAGGCGGATCAGCTCTGGCTGGAGGCTGATTACACCGGCAGCGCCAAACAGCAGCGTGTGGTTTCGCTCAAACTGCTGCTCTGCCCGCTGCTGGCACTGGTTACAGTGGTGTGCTTTGTGTGGCATGCCCGGCATGACCAGCAGCTGCTGCCCCCAAAACACCCCAAATACAATACACCTGAAACAGAACAGGGAGGTAATTTATAATGGCAGAACATCCGATTGAAGGCATGATGGGCGTTACCATGGAAAAAATCCGCCAGCTGGTGGATGCCAATACCATCATTGGCGAACCGATCACGGTGGATGGAGCAACCATCATCCCCATTTCCCGCGTTACCTTTGGCTTTGCCTCCGGCGGCTCTGATGTTGGCGCAAAAACCAACAAGCAGATGTTTGGCGGCGGCACCGGCGCGGGCGTTTCCATTGCACCCATCGCGTTTTTGGTGATCAGCGGCGGCAATGTGCGCACTATCCAGCTGGTGGAACATGTCAGCCCGGTGGACAGCGCTATCAACGCTCTGCCGGACCTTGTGGACCGCATCAGCGCCCTAATCAAAAAGGACAAGCCCGAAACCCCGCAGGAATAAGCGGACAGATTTCATTTTTCCCCAACCGGAACCCGGCCCAAAGCGGGCTGTTCAACTAAAATGCCGGGAGGACATTATCATATAAGCAAATCCACCCGGCGGATATTACCCTGATATTGGAAAGGAACACCATGGCAGAACAACGGATTCAAAAAGTACTCTCGGACCAGGGCGTGTGCTCCCGCCGCGCTGCAGAAAAATTGATTGATGAAGGCCGCGTCAAGGTCAACGGCCACCCGGTCACGCTGGGGGATAAGATGGACCCCGACTTTGATAAAGTCAGCATTGACGGCAAAAGCGTGCGCATTGTGCGCAAGCGCCAGTATACCTATCTGATGCTTAACAAGCCCCGCGGCTATATTACCACCGCATCGGACGAACGCGGCCGCAAGACCGTTATGGATCTGCTCGCCGGCGTGGACCGCCGTGTGTATCCCATCGGCCGTCTGGATAAAGACAGCGAAGGCTTGCTGCTGCTGACGGATGACGGCGCATTTGCCAACCTGCTCACTCATCCTTCTGGCGGTGTGGGCAAGCTGTACCGCGTTACTGTGCGCCCCCGCGCGACCGAGGAACAGGTTGTCAAAATGTCCAGCGGCGTTGTGCTGGACGATGGTGTAAAAACCCAGCCCGCCGTCATCCATGTTGTGGTGGATGAACCCGGCCGCACGGTGTTGGAGATCACCCTGCACGAGGGCCGCAACCGCCAGATCCGCCGCATGTGCGAAGCAGTCGGCCTGGAGGTCATCCGCCTGAAGCGCAGCGCTGAAGGCCCGGTCAAACTGGGCATGCTGCAGCCTGGCGAATACCGCGAACTGAAAAAATCCGAGATTAGTGCCCTGCGCAATGCCGCGCTCAAGGCTGCCCCGGCCCGCAAAGCCGCCCCTGCCGCCGCCCGCCGCCCCGGCCCCATCAAGCACGACTAAGCAAGCTGAATCACAACATTCTATGCAAACAAACCGCTCCGCAAGGGGCGGCTTTGTCATAATTTTGGGCAAACCGTGCAGAAAAAGCTGAAAAATAAGGCAAAATGCAAAACTTTTTGGCGCTTTCCACTTGTCTGATTTTCGACGAAGTAGTATAATAAAGCCATATGGCATATGATAACCATCTTGCTCATTGAATAAACAGGAGGTCAATGTATGGCAGCTAATAAGCCAAGCAAGGAAGCAATCCTTGCAGCATTTTTTGATGAGGGGAACTATTCTCCTCTGTTTACTGACGGTGCCGTCAGCGCAGCGTTCGGCTGTGCCAATGGCCAAAGCGTTTATGCCGTTTGCCAGAACGGGGAACCCGTTGGCGCGGCAGATCTGGATAAAACCACTCGCGTGCTGAAAATGGCCGCTGAGACCGGCAATCCCGTTGTAACGTTCTACAATTCTACCGGCGCCAAGCTGGAAGGCGGCTTGGAGCTGCTGAACGCAAACTCCCGCCTGACCGCTGAGATCGCCCGCATCTCCGGCGTTGTGCCTCAGGTTGCCGTTGTTACCGGTACCTGCGCCGGCACCAGCGCTGTGCAGGCCGCCGCAGCTGATGTCTGCATCATGGCAGCTGACGCTGAGCTGTTCCTGACCGCTCCTTTCAATGCAGAGGACAAGGTCAAGGCTGCCGGCTCTGCTGAGTTTGCCGCCAAGGCAGGCGTTGCCGCTATCGTGGAAGAAGATGCCGTCAAGGCAGCTTCCGCCGCTGCCCGCGTTGTGGGGATGTTGCCGGCCAACAACCTGGCTGGCCCCGCTGTGTTTGATTTCGAAGCTCCCGCCGCTGCGCTCAACCTGGTCAAGTATGATGCCAAGAGCGCTGCCGAGGCTATTGCCGATGCAGGCAGCCTGACCGAGCTGTACGCTGGTTATGGCCGCAACATCTATACCGCACTTGGTTCCGTCAACGGCCAGGCTGTCGGTATCGTTGCTACCGCCAAGGGTACCCTGTGCCACAAGTGCACCGCTAAGGCAGCCCGTTTTGTGCGCCTGTGCGATGCTTACAGCATTCCCGTTGTGACTGTTGTCAACACTGAAGGCTTTGTCAAGAGCGAAGGCGACGACCAGGCTGGCGGCATCCGCCAGGCTGCCCGTATGGCTGGCGTTTATGCCGAAGCTACCACCGTTAAGGTCGCAATCCTTGCCGGTGAGGCTGTTGGCCCCATCTACACCGTCTTTGCAGCTTCCGCTGACTGGCGTATTGCTGTGGACGGCTGCACCGTTGCCCCGCTGGCACCGGAAACCGCCGCTACCGTTCTGTACAAGGACGAGATCTTTGCTTCTGACAACATCCAGCAGGCTACCAAGCAGAAGGCTGCTGCCTACAAGGCAGAGCAGTGCAGCGCAGTTGCCGCTGTTGCCAACGGCGCTGCCGATGCCGCTGTAAAGGCTGCCGATGTGCGTGCTGCTGCCGCACAGGCCCTGGATATGCTGGCCACCAAGCGTACCACCCGTTTGCCTAAGAAACACGGCAACATCACCCTGTAATATTTAAGGAGGATCCTTTTTATGAAAAACCTGACTGTTACCGTGAACGGCGTTGCTTACAACGTTACCGTTGAAGAAAACACCAACGGCGCTGCTCCTGTTGCTGCTGCCCCGGCTGCCGCTCCGGCACCCGCCGCTGCACCTGCTCCGGCTGCTGCACCTGCCGCACCCGCTGCCGCTGGTTCTGTTCCTGTCAACGCTCCCATGCCGGGCACCATCCTGGATATCAAGGTCAAGGCAGGCGCTGCTGTTAAGGCTGGCGATGTTGTCATGATCCTCGAAGCCATGAAGATGGAAAACGAGATCAGCGCACCGCAGGACGGCACCATTGCCAGCATTGACGTTCGCAAGGGCGATACCGTCAACTCCGGCGATGTGCTGTACACCATGGGCTGATAAAGCGTAAACGATCCCGAACGTTAAAAAATGAGGTGAACGAGATTGGCTAAGAAACCTGTTAAGATTACCGAAGTCGTTCTGCGTGATGCGCATCAGTCTTTGCTGGCCACCCGTATGACGATGGATGAAATGCGTCCCATCCTGCCCGAAATGGACAAGATCCCGTACTTCTCTGTGGAGTGCTGGGGCGGCGCAACGTTTGACTCCTGCATCCGCTTTCTGGACGAAGATCCGTGGGAGCGTCTGCGCATCCTGCGTAAAGAACTGCCGCATCAGAAACTGCAGATGCTGTTCCGCGGCCAGAACATGCTGGGCTACCGTCCCTATGCTGACGACGCCGTTCAGTACTTTGTACAGAAGAGCGTTGCCAACGGCATTGATGTGATCCGTATTTTCGATGCTCTGAACGACCCCCGCAACCTGAAGACTGCCATCGAGGCAGCCAACAAGGAAAAGGCACATGTTCAGGCCTGCATCAGCTACACCCTGAGCCCGGTGCATAACAACGAGTATTTTGCCAAGTATGCCAAGACCCTGGAAGAGATGGGCGCAGACTCTATCTGCATCAAGGATATGGCAGGCCTGCTCAAGCCCTACACCTGCGCCGAGCTGGTGAGCGAGCTGAAGAAGACCGTCAGCATCCCTGTTGACATCCACAGCCATTACACCGCCGGTCTGGCCTCCATGTCCATCCTGAAGGGCATCGAAGCCGGTGCTGACATTGTGGATACCGCCATGAGCCCGCTGGCTCTGGGCACTTCCCATATGCCGACCGAAAGCCTGGTCGCCGCCCTGCAGGGCACCGATTATGACACCGGCCTTGACCTGAACCAGCTGAACGTTGTGCGTGCTTACTTCGCCAAACTGCGCGAAAAGTACATCGCCAACGGCCAGATCAATCCGAAGAGCCTGGGCGTTGATGCCAACACCCTGCTGTATCAGGTTCCGGGCGGCATGTTCTCCAACATGCTTAAGCAACTCAAGGACGCTGGCAAGGAAGATAAGCTGGATGAAGTTCTGGCCGAAATCCCCCGCGTGCGTGAGGATGCCGGTTACCCGCCGCTGGTCACCCCGACCTCCCAGATCGTTGGCACTCAGGCTGTGTTCAACGTCATCATGGGCGAGCGCTACAAGATGGTCACCAAGGAGTTCAAGGGCCTGGTCCATGGCGATTACGGCAAGACTCCCGCTCCCATCAAGAAGGAATTCAGCGACTTTATTCTGAAGGGCGAAGAGCCCATTACCTGCCGCTTTGCTGATACCCTTGCCCCCGAAATGGACAAGCTGAAGGCCGAAGCTGCCAAGTATGCCATCCAGGAAGAGGACGTTCTGACCTACGCTATGTTCCCGCAGGTTGCTCCCAAGTTCTTCGAAAAGCGCAATGCCCGTATGCACGGTGTGGACGCTCTGCATGCTGACTATGAGAACAAGTCTCATCCGGTCTGATTCCAGCTACGCTGAATAAGCAATAAGCAACACCCGCAGGTGTAAGCCACTTGGCCGATCCCTGCGGGTGTTTTTGTATATTCGCTTTTTTGTCAGGCATAACTTGGGTGCGCATTTCAAATATCACATGGAACTAAGTCCAAAACGTACCCCCGTAGTAGTGTGTTAAGACTAAAACTTTACCTTTTTGCTCTATCTAAAAAATTAGAGCCGTTTCGTAACAAAGCCAAATGGAGAAAGTCTCCAAATCATAAAAAGTAAAGCTTTAGAATTACCACACTAGTAGGGGCACACATCGTGCGCCCGCTGCCTAAGGGCAACACCGCACAATTCCCGCCTTGCGGCTTAAGCACCGCTCCGGCAGCTGCGGCACGGCATCTGCGTTGCCAAAATGCTCGATAATGTCGGGTTGCGGTACCCGCATCGTGCTTCGGGGGCAAAAGCCCCTCGCACTCTGCGACCGCTGCCCCTGCTTCGGTTCGCTGCATCCGCCACTGGCGGCGCTCACCTTTGCAGCATCCAGTATTATCTGCGCTTTTGGCTTAGCATCTGCCGCACCTCGCTCGCCGTATCGGCACTTAGAATTATGCGGTATTGCCCTAACCCAACGGCACTCCTTTATTCCTGTCCCGGCTTCCTCTCCAACGCATCAAACTGCTTTACAATCTCCGGGTCTGCCAGCTTGATGACCCTGCCGGAAAGATAGTGCAGCGTGTTTCCCTCCGGAATATTGCCAAACGTCAGCCGCTGGGCACACAGTGCCTGCGTCTTAAACCCGGTTTTCTCGTTCATGTTGCGGTTGCCGTACTTGATGTCGCCCAGCACCGGGTGCCCCAGGTAAGCCAGGTGCGCACGGATCTGGTGCGTGCGGCCGGTAATCAGTCCAATGCGGCAGAGCGCAAACGGCCCAATGCAGCGGATCACCGTTACATCGGTGATGATTTTTTTGTACCCCTCGCTTTCATGGGCGTGAATGCGCACCTTGTTGCCTTTTTCGCTGTGCTGCAGCCAGGCAACATGCCGCCCGGCCGGCGGGGCACCGATGGTAATGGTCAGGTACTCTTTCTTCATCCAGTCATTGCGGATGATCTCGTTCATATCCCGCAGGGCCGTGTATTTTTTCGCGGCAATCACAAGCCCCTCGGTGCCGCGGTCCAGCCGGTTGCAGATGGCGGGTGCAAAGCGGTTTTCAGCCTTGGGGTCATATTCGCCGCTGGCCTGCAGCTGGGCACAAAAGGCATCCACCAGGTTGGCATCGCCGGTGCGGTCGCTGTGGCACAGCAGGTGGGCGGGCTTGTACAGCACCGCAATGTTTTCGTCCTGATAGATCACCTTGACCGGCGGCTGGCGGCGCGGCGGCTTTTTGGCCGGGACCACCGGCTTTTCGGGGAAGAACTCATCGTTGATATACAGCTCGATCACATCACCGCTGCTCAGCCGGGTGTCCGCTTCACCGCGCTTGCCGTTCACCTTAATGCGCTTGTTGCGGAAACTTTTATACAGCAGGCTGCGCGGCATGTCCCTGGTCACGCTTTCCACAAAGCGGGAAAGCCGCACGCCGTTTTCGTTTTCGCCTGCGATAAACTTTTTCATGGGGGTCACATCCTCTTTGCAATCTTCAAACAATAGTATATAATAAGAACAGCCAAAGGTAAAGGATGTGCGCCCATGCCGGAAAAGAAAACCACTAATTCGATCCATGAAGAGCACCGTGCCCGCATGCAGGAGCGCGTTGCCCGCGATGGCTTAACCAGCCTTGCCGCGCATGAGGTGCTGGAATATCTTTTGTACTTTTCCATTCCGCGCCGGGATACCAACCCCTTGGCTCACCGCCTGATCCAGCATTTTGGCGGATTTTGCCAAGTGCTGGATGCCAGCGAGGAAGAATTGATGCAGGTGCAGGGCATTGGCCCCGCCAGCGCAAGACTGCTGCATTCCTTCCGGGATGTTGCCCGCTTTTACCAGATCCAAAAGCACAAGGAACACCCTGTTCAGCTGCGCAACGCTGAGATGTGCTGTGAGTATATCCGCCCGCTGTTCAGCGAACCCAAGCGGGAAGAGTTTTATATGATCGCCATGAATGACGATTATGTCCCGCTCAAAGAAATTTACATTGCATCGGGCATTCCCAACCGCGTGCAGTTTGATACCCATAAGCTGTTGCGGGATGCCGTTGCCAGCCAGTGTACCTGTGTTGTGCTGGCGCATAACCATCCGTCCGGTTTGGCGGCGGCTTCCAATGCGGATCTGCTTGCCACGCAGGCCATTATTCTGGCATTGGGCCAGGTTGGCATTGATGTGCTGGATCATGTGATTTTGACGCCTACCGACTGGTTCAGCATGGCAGAGCATGGCCGTGTGCCGCAGTATAACCCCGGTACCGGCCAACTGCTGTTTGCCGCCCGTGCCACCTGGCCGATGGAACCGGAGAAGCCCAAACAAATCAAGCGCTGAATGCGCCTCAAGCACAAAGCAAACCCGGCATGTCCCGCGGGCGCAAGGCAGCAGGGTTTGCCTTGAACCATACAAAACAAATAAAAAATGCCGCCCCGTAAAGGGGCGGCAAAGTTGTGCCGTTTGTGCGGCGCTATGTTAAGTTTAAGCTGCCAGCTTATGCTTCCGGGATCAGCACGCCGTACCCGCCATCAGCGCGGCGGTAAACGACCTGGATCTTGTCGTTCTCGGTGCTGTGATACAGGAAGAAGCTGTGCCCCAGCAGGTCCATCTGCAAAATGGCTTCCTCAGTGCTGCAGGGCTTCAGGGCAAAGTGCTTTTCGCGCACAATATCCATGCTTTCTTCCGGCTCGGTAGCGGGTATTTCCGCTGCTGCGGCGGTCAGCTTGGTGCCAAGGCGCTTGCGGTACTTTACCACACGGCGGGTCAGCAGATCGACGGCGTCGGCTAGGGCATCTTCCATGCGCTCATCCGTTTTTTCGGCGCGCATGGCCAGATCCTTGCTGCGCAGCATGATCTCAACGGTCTGCCCGCTTTTTTCTACCGTGACGGTAACCTGTGCCTGTGCTTCGTCAGGGAAAAACTTGTCCAGCTTCGCAAGCCTCTTTTCCGCATTTTCGATAAAGCTCGGTTTGAGCGTAACGCGACGGCCGGTACATGTAACTTTCATAGGACAACCTCCCTTTGTTTTGGGTGCCCAGCACCCTTGCCAGAAAGCCCGCTGCCAACTTGGCTTCATTTTCGACAGCTGCTTCCTGTACCTCTATTATAGCAAATCTATACAAAAAGTCAAAATGTTTTTGCGGACGAATTGAAAATTTTGTAAAATGTTCACAACTTGCCGCACTCATCCAGAAAAGGACGAATTCATGGATAAATTTTCCGTTTTGCAGCAATACTTCGGCCACAGCAGCTTCCGCCCCGGTCAGGAACAGGTGGTGGATGCCATCGTTTCCGGCCAGGATGTCCTCGGCGTTATGCCCACCGGCGCGGGCAAATCTGTTTGTTACCAGGTTCCGGCTATGCTGATGCCGGGGCTTACGCTGGTCATTTCACCGCTGATTTCCCTGATGCAGGACCAGGTTGCCGCCCTGGAAGAGGAGGGCGTGCATGCTGCCTGCCTGAACTCCGCCCTGCCGGAAGGGCTTTACAGCACCATTCTGCGTGCCGCGCTGGAGGGGGACTATAAAATTCTATACGTTGCCCCGGAACGCCTGCTGACGGACAGTTTCTTATACCTTGCCATGCACGCCCGCATCGCTTTTGTGGCTGTGGACGAAGCCCACTGCGTGTCCCAATGGGGTCAGGATTTCCGCCCCAGCTACCTGAAAATTGCCGAATTCATCTCCCGTCTGCCGTACCGCCCGGTCATTGGTGCGTTCACGGCAACGGCAACGGAACAGGTCAAGCAGGATATCATTGCCCTGCTGCAGCTCAACCAGCCTTTTACGCTGACCACCGGCTTTGATCGCCCCAACCTCTATTTTGGTGTGGCCCGCCCGCGGGATAAAGAACGTTATATTGAAGAATATATCCTCGACCACCGGGATCGCAGCGGCATTGTCTATTGCGCTACCCGCAAATCGGTAGAGTCCGTCTGTAAGGAGCTGCGATCCGTTGGCATTTCCGCCACCCGTTATCATGCGGGCCTTACCCCGGAGGAGCGCAGCAAAAATCAGGAAGATTTTGTCTATGACCGCAAGCGGGTCATGGTTGCAACAAACGCCTTCGGCATGGGCATAGATAAATCCAATGTCAGTTTTGTGCTGCATTATAATATGCCAAAAAATCTGGAAAACTACTATCAGGAAGCGGGCCGCGCCGGGCGCGATGGCGAGCGCGCCGAGTGCATCCTGCTGTTCTCCCTGGGGGATGTGCAGACGGCAAAGTATTTTATCCAGAACTCCCACGATAACGATGAGCTAACCCCTGAACAGGCCGAAGCCGCCGCCAGGCGGGACCGCGAGCGGCTGGACGTGATGGTGGGGTACTGCAAAACCACCCGCTGCCTGCGCAGCTATCTGCTGGATTATTTCGGCGAGCACCACACCGGCGGCTGCGGCAACTGTTCCAACTGCACCGGCGAGTTTGTGCAGACCGACATCACCACCGAAGCACAGAAGATCCTTTCCGGTGTGGCGCGCATTCAAAAGCGTTGGCCCGGCGGGCTGGGGGTTGTGGCGCTGGTGCAGATGCTGCGCGGCGCCAAGGATCAGAAAACCCTGGAGCGCGGGCTGGACCAGTTCCCGACCTATGGCATCATGCGGGATGTGCCACCTCAGCGCATGCGCCTTTACCTGGATGCATTGCAGGAGCAGGGCTACCTGGCCGAAACCGGCGATGAGTTCCCGGTCATCACCCTGACAGCCAAGGCTCCGGCGGTGCTTTTCCACGGTGAGCAGGTTACCATGCAGGAGCGCGCCGCCACCGCGCAGGAAACCCAGGCCAAGCGCCGTGCTTCCCGCAAAAAGACGGCTGCCCGCACCGCACTTTCGGAAGCGGACGATTCGCTGCTGGCAAGCCTGAAAACCCTGCGCAGCGAACTGGCCCAGAAAAACCACGTTCCGGCATATATCGTGTTCAACAATGTCAGCCTGGACGAGATGGCCGAGCTTAAGCCGCGCACCATGGGGGATTTCCGCCGCATTTCCGGCGTCGGCGATGCAAAAGCTGCCAAATATGGTGAGGCATTCATTAAGCATATTGCCAAATGGGTGCGCGAACACTCGGAGGAAGAATAAGCCGAAATGCCGCTGTCGGATGCAGCCCCGGCAGCAGCGCATAAAAGGCATAAAAAGCCGCAAAATGCCTTTAGGCAATACCGCACAATTCCCGCCTGACGGCTTAAGCACCGCTCCGGCGGCTGCGGCACGGCAACTGCGTTGCCAAAATGCTCGATAATACACAAAGTATTATCTACGCTTTTGGCTTAGCAGCTGCCGCACCTCGCTCGCCGTATCGGCGCTTAGAATTATGCGGTATTGCCTTTACAATTAAAAAGATCTATACTATAATGAGACAACAGTAAGTTGTATAAGACGAACGTAAGTTGTAAATGAACGACCAACAGCAGGGGAGGTCCGCTATGCCGGAGCAACAGGAAAATCAAACCGAGGTGTTCCACCTCAAAGCACCGTTCAAACCGACTGGCGACCAGCCCCAGGCTATTGAAGCGCTGGTGCAGGGCCTGAAAGCAGGGGATAAAGGTCAAACTTTGCTGGGCGTTACCGGCTCCGGCAAAACCTTTACGATGGCCAATATCATTGCACAGTGCAACCGCCCCACACTGATTCTGGAACCAAACAAAACCCTGGCCAGTCAGATCTGCACCGAGATGCGCGGATTTTTCCCCGATGATGCGGTGGAATATTTTGTGAGCTATTACGACTATTACCAGCCGGAAGCCTACATCCCCTCCACCGATACCTATATTGAAAAAGACAGCGCCATCAATGATGAGATCGACCGCCTGCGCCATTCGGCCACGGCGGCACTGTCGGAGCAACGCAATGTTATCATTGTGGCGTCGGTTTCCTGCATTTATTCCTTGGGCGACCCTATCGATTACCGCAGCATGGTCATCAGCCTGCGCCCCGGTATGCAGATGGAGCGGGACGAGCTCTGCCGCCGCCTGGTCAAGCTGCAATATGAACGCAACGATATGAACTTTATCCGCAATAAGTTCCGCGTTCACGGCGATATTGTGGATATCCACCTTGCTTATAATGATGAATACGCCATCCGCGTCGAATTCTTCGGCGATGAAATCGACCGCATTTCCGAGTTTGATCCCCTGACCGGCGAGCGCAAAAATATTGTGCGCCATGTGGCCATTTTCCCCGCCAGCCACTATATCGTCGGCCCTGAAAAAATGAAAGAAGGTCTCGCCAAGATCCAGACCGAGATGGAACAGCAGGTGCAGGCCTTTACTGCAGAGGGCAAACTGCTGGAAGCCCAGCGCATCCAGCAGCGCACCCAGTACGATATGGAGATGCTACAGGAAGTTGGCATGTGCAAGGGCATCGAGAACTACTCTGCCGTGCTGTCCGGCCGTGCCCCCGGCTCCACCCCCACCACGCTGCTGGACTACTTCCCCAAAGATTTTATCCTGATGGTGGATGAAAGCCATGTGATGCTGCCGCAGGTCCGCGGCATGTTCGGCGGGGACTACAGCCGCAAAAAAACGCTGGTGGAATATGGCTTCCGCCTGCCCTCGGCGTTTGACAACCGCCCGCTGAAATTTGAGGAATTTGAATCCAAGGTCGGCCAGACGATCTTTGTCAGCGCTACCCCTGGCCCCTATGAACGGGAACATTCCAGCCGCGTGGCCGAGCAGGTCATCCGCCCCACCGGTCTGCTGGACCCCGTCATCATGGTGCGCCCAGTGGAAGGCCAGATCGAGAATCTGCTGGGCGAAATTTTGCAGCGCATCGACCGCGGCGAGCGTGCCCTAGTTACCACCCTGACTGTCAAAATGGCCGAGGACCTGACCGACTACCTGGAAGAACACGGCGTGCACACCAAGTATATGCACCACGAGGTGGATACCTTTGAGCGCATGGAGATCATCAAGGACCTGCGCACCGGTGCCATTGATGTGATTGTCGGCATCAACCTTCTGCGCGAGGGCCTGGACCTGCCGGAAGTTTCGCTGATCGCCATTCTGGATGCCGACAAAGAGGGCTTCCTGCGCAGCGAAACCAGCCTGATTCAGACCATTGGCCGCGCGGCCCGCAACGCAAACGGCGTGGTGCTGATGTACGCCGATGAAGTAACCCCTAGCATGGAGCGCGCCATCATGGAAACCGAGCGCCGCCGTGCCATCCAGGATGCCTACAACAAAGAACACGGCATTACACCAAAAACTATCGTGAAAGCCATCGGCGACGGGCTGGAAATCAGCATGAGCGAAGAAAACAAAAAGATGCGCCAGCACCGTATGAGCCGCGCTGAACGCGAACAGACCATTACCCGCCTGACCCGCGAGATGAAAGAAGCCGCCCGCCTGCTGCAGTTTGAGCACGCCGCATTCCTGCGTGATGAGATTGAAAAGCTGCAGCGCGGGGAGGACCCTACCGCCGATACCAGCACCCGCCGCGCCGCTGAAAAACAGCGCAAAACGGGCAAGGGGAGAAGGAGCTATAAAAAGTGAGCAACATTCAAATTGATGCCAACAACCGCATTACGATCAAGGGCGCGCGGGAGCATAACCTGAAAAACGTCAACCTGGTTCTGCCGCGCAACAAGCTGATTGTTATGACGGGCCTTTCCGGCTCCGGCAAGTCCAGCCTGGCCTTTGATACCATCTTTGCGGACGGCCAGCGCCGCTATATGGAAAGCCTTTCCAGCTATGCCCGCATGTTCCTGGGCCAGATGGAAAAGCCCGATGTGGACGAAATCACCGGCCTTTCCCCGGCGGTTTCCATTGACCAGAAAACCACCAGCCACAACCCGCGTTCCACCGTGGGCACCGTGACGGAAATTTATGATTATCTCCGTTTGATGTATGCCCGCATCGGCGTTCCGCACTGCCCGGTGTGCGGACGCGTCATCAGCCAGCAAACGGTGGACGAGATGGTAGACGAGGTGCTTAAACTGCCGGAACGCACCCGCTTCCAGGTGCTGGCCCCTGTTGTGCGGGGCCGCAAAGGCACCCAGGCCAAGGAGCTGGACGCTGCCCGCCGCGGCGGTTACGCCCGCGTGCGCATTGACGGCAACATGTATGATCTGGACGAAGAGATCAAGCTGGAAAAGAATATCAAGCATACCGTTGAAATCGTCGTGGACCGCCTGTCCATCAATGATACGGTGCGTGGCCGCCTGGCCGATTCTATTGAGACTGCCATTGCCCTGACCGGCGGCCTTGTCATCATTGATGTTATCGGCGGCGAACCGATGGAGTTCAGCCAGAACTATGCCTGCCCGGAGCACGGTGTTTCCATTGACGAACTTTCCCCCCGCATGTTCAGCTTTAACAATCCCTTTGGTGCCTGTGAAACCTGCACCGGCCTGGGCACCTTTATGAAGGTGGACCCGGCCCGCGTGATTCCGGATCCGCACAAGTCCATCCGCGAAAGTGCCATCAAGGCCAGCGGCTGGTATTATGCGGAGGGATCCATCTCTGAAATGTATTACAAAGCGCTGGGCAAGCGCTATGGCTTTACGCTGGATACCCCCATCCAGGAGATGAGCAAAGAAGCCGTGCACGCCATCCTGTATGGCACCGGAACTGAAAAAATCGAGATGCAGCGAGAGAATATGTTTGGCTCCGGCACCTATATGAACACGTTTGAGGGCATTATCCCCAACCTGGAGCGCCGCTTCCGTGAAACAGGCAGCGAGTGGGTCAAGGAGGAAATCGCCCTTGTCATGTCCAGCGAGGAGTGCCCCACCTGCCACGGCCAACGCCTGAAGCCCACCAGCCTCGCCGTCACGGTGGGCGGCATCAACATTGCCCAGTTCTGCGATATGAGCGTGAACGAGGAGCTGGAATTTATTCAGACGGCAAAAGTGTCCGAGCGGGATGAAGTCATCGCTGCCTCCATCTTCAAAGAGGTCAAAGAGCGTCTGGGCTTTTTGAAGAGCGTGGGTCTGGGGTACTTGACCCTGTCTCGCGGCGCATCGTCCCTTTCCGGCGGCGAAAGCCAGCGCATCCGCCTGGCGACCCAGATCGGCAGCGCACTGACCGGCGTGCTGTATGTGCTGGATGAACCCAGCATCGGCCTGCACCAGCGCGATAACGATAAGCTGATTGCCACCATGAAGCGCCTGCGCGATCTGGGCAACACCCTGATTGTAGTAGAGCACGACGAGGACACCATGCGCCAGGCGGACTATATTGTGGATGTCGGCCCCGGTGCCGGTGTGCATGGCGGCGAGATCGTGGCCGCCGGCAGTGTGGAGGACATCTGCAATGCCCCGCGCAGTGTGACCGGCGAGTACCTTTCCGGCCGCAAATTTGTGGAAGTTCCCACCGCCCACCGCTCCGGTAACGGTAAAATGCTCACGGTGGTCAAAGCACGGGAAAACAACCTGCAAAACATTACCGTGGATTTTCCCCTTGGCAAAATGATCTGCGTGACCGGTGTTTCCGGTTCCGGCAAGTCCACGCTGGTCAATGAAATTTTGTATAAGTCGCTGGCCGCAGCGCTCAACGGCGCCCGCAGCCGCCCCGGCCAGTGTGACGAAGTTCAGGGTATGGAATGGATCGATAAGGTCATCGGCATTGACCAGTCGCCCATTGGCCGCACCCCGCGCTCCAACCCGGCCACCTACACCGGTGTGTTCGGCGATATCCGCACCCTCTTCTCCAACACCCAGGATGCCAAACAGCGCGGTTACGGCCCCGGCCGGTTCAGCTTCAACGTCAAGGGCGGCCGCTGCGAAGCCTGCGAGGGCGGCGGCATTGTGCAGATCGAAATGCACTTTCTGCCGGATATTTACGTCCCCTGCGATGTCTGCAAGGGCAAGCGCTATAACCGCGAAACGCTGGAAGTAAAATATAAAGACAAAAACATCTCCGATGTGCTGGATATGACGGTGGAGGAAGCCTGCAATTTCTTTGCTAACCAGCCCAAAATTGCGCGCAAACTGCAAACCCTGCAGGAAGTCGGCCTTGGCTATGTGCAGCTGGGCCAGTCGGCCACCACACTTTCCGGCGGCGAAGCCCAGCGTGTCAAGCTGGCCAATGAGCTTGCCCGCCGCGATACCGGCAAAACCGTCTATATTCTGGACGAGCCTACCACCGGCCTGCACATTGCCGATGTGCACCGCCTGGTCAAGGTGCTGGATAAGCTGGCCGATGCGGGCAACACCGTGATCGTGATCGAGCATAACCTGGATGTGATCAAGCGTGCCGACTATATCATCGACCTGGGGCCGGAGGGCGGCAGCGGCGGCGGTACCATTGTGGCAACCGGTACGCCGGAACAGGTGGCCCAGAACCCGAACTCCTTCACCGGCCAGTACCTGAAACCCGTGCTGGAGCGCGCCTGGAAACTGCAGGGCACAGCTCCGGCCCCCGTGCCGGAAGAGCCGGGACGCCCGGCGCCCGCAGAGGAAAAAGCCTCCGCCCAGCCGCCGCGCAAACGCAAAAAAGCAGACAAAAAATAACCACAACAGGGAACTTTGTGCAGCAAAAACGCAAAATTGGATTTGACAATTCCTGTCAACCTGTGGTTTAATTATCTTTACGCGCCTGAAAAAGCAAAATTCTGCGCGCACAGGGGTACGCAGCAGCGTGATTCCCTGCATCCAAAAACGGGAGGGAACTGCCGAATGGCAAAAAAGAAGGAAGAATACGGCAACGAAAGCATCAAGAGCTTAAAAGGTGCAGACCGTGTGCGCAAGCGCCCGGCCGTTATCTTTGGCTCTGACGGTGTGGAAGGCTGTGCCCATTCCATTTTTGAGATCGTATCCAACTCCATCGACGAAGCGCGTGACGGCCACGGCAACAAAATCAACGTTACCCTTTACCCGGATCACTCTGTGGAAGTAGAGGACTTTGGCCGCGGTATCCCCGTCGATTACAATAAAGCTGAAGAACGCTGGAACTGGGATCTTGTGTTCTGCGAACTGTACGCGGGAGGCAAATATGGCGAGGGTAGCGGCAACTATGACTTCTCCCTTGGCCTGAACGGCCTTGGCCTTTGCGCCACCCAGTATTCCAGCGAATGGATGACTGCGGATATTTACCGCGATGGCATGCACTATCACCTGGATTTCAAAAAAGGTGAGAATGTCGGCGGGCTGAAAAAAGAGCCGTTCACCGGCCGCCGCACCGGCTCCGTCATCCGCTGGAAACCGGACACCGATGTGTTTACCGACATTAATGTTCCGGCGGATACCTTCAAGGATATGCTGCGCCGCCAGGCCGTTGTCAATGACGGTGTGACTCTCGTGTTCAACGACCGCACGGGCGAACGTGCCGAAAAAATCGAATATTTCTATGAGCATGGCATTCAGGACTATGCCAATGAGATCGCCGGTGAGGGAACCCTGACCCCGGTGTATTTCTGCTCCGGTTCCGCAATCGGCCGCGACCGTGATGATCAGCCGGAATATCAGGTCAAAATGAACGTGGCGTTCTGCTTTTCCAACGCGGTGCAAACGCTGGAATACTATCACAACTCTTCGTGGCTGGAGCACGGCGGCAGCCCGGACCGCGCTGTCCGCCTGGCCTTTGTCAACCAGATCAACAACTGGCTGAAAAATAAGGGTCTGTACAAGAAAAACGAAAGCTCCATCACCTTCAACGATGTGCAGGACTGCCTGATTCTGGTTTCCTCCAGCTTCTCCACCCGCACCAGCTACGAGAACCAGACCAAAAAGGCCATCACCAACAAGTTTGTGGCCCAGGCCATGACGGAGTTCCTCAAGCACCAGCTGGAAGTCTACTTTGTGGAGCACCCGGACGAAGCCGAAAAAGCCTGCAAGCAGGTGCTAATCAATAAGCAAAGCCGCGAGCACGCCGAAAAAGCGCGTGTGTCCATCAAAAAAACAATGACCCAGCAGATGGACCTGGCCAACCGCGTGCAGAAATTTGTGGACTGCCGCACCAAGGATGCCACCCGCCGCGAACTGTACATCGTGGAGGGCGATTCCGCTATGGGCGCGGTCAAACAGAGCCGCGATTCGGAGTTCCAGGCTATCATGCCCATTCGCGGCAAGATCCTGAACTGCCTGAAGGCCGATTACGCCCGCATTTTCAAGTCTGACATTATCACAGACTTGATCCGCGTGATGGGCTGCGGCGTGGAGCTGGGCGGCAGCCACAATAAGGACCTGGCTACCTTTAATCTGGACAACCTGCGCTTTAACAAGATCGTCATCTGTACCGATGCTGATGTGGACGGTTATCAGATCCGCACCTTGGTGCTGACGATGCTCTACCGCCTGACCCCCACCCTCATCAATCAGGGGTATGTGTATATCGCGGAATCCCCGCTGTATGAGATCAACACCAAAAATAAGACCTACTTTGCCTATACCGAGCCGGAAAAGGCCGATATCATGAAGCGGATCGACGGCCAGAAGTTTACGATCCAGCGATCCAAAGGTCTGGGCGAAAACGATCCCGAAATGATGTGGCTGACCACCATGAGCCCCGAAAGCCGCCGCTTAATTAAAGTTCTGCCCACCGATGTTCAGCGCACGGCGGAGGTGTTTGACCTGCTCCTGGGCGATAATCTGCAGGGCCGTAAGGAGCACATTGCGGAGCACGGCGCTGAATATCTGGACGATCTGGATGTATCTTAATCAGGGGAGGAGAGAGCAAAATGGCAAAAAAAGCAACCAAAAAGAAAGCCGCCCCTGCCCGCCCGCAGCTGGGCGATAACGTCGAGATCCTCTCTGCCGGTGAGGTCATCGAAAGCCCCATTACCGATACGCTGGAAACAAACTACATGCCTTACGCTATGAGCGTTATTGTTTCCCGCGCGCTGCCGGAAATTGACGGCTTCAAGCCCGCCCACCGCAAACTGCTGTATACCATGTACGGTATGGGCCTGCTGAAAGGCGCCCGCACCAAAAGCGCCAACATTGTGGGCAGCACCATGCACCTGAACCCCCACGGCGATGCCGCCATTTACGACACCATGGTGCGTATGGGCCGTTCCAACGAAAGCCTGCTGGTGCCCTTTGTGGACTCCAAGGGTAACTTTGGCAAGGCGTACAGCCGCGATATGGCTTACGCCGCCGCTCGTTACACCGAGGCAAAGCTGGAACCCGTGTGTGAAGAGCTGTTCCGCGATATCGACAAGGATACCGTGGATTTTGTGCCCAACTATGACGGCACCACCACCGAACCGACGATGCTGCCGGTCACCTTCCCGACCATTCTGGCCAACAACACACTGGGCATTGCGGTCGGTATGGCGTCCAACATCTGTTCCTTCAACCTGGTGGAGCTCTGCAATGCAACCATCGCCCTGATGAAAGACGACCAGGCGGACCTGGCCCAGCTGATGCCCGCGCCGGATTTTGTCGGCGGCGGTTCCATCCTGTATGATGCCGCCGAGATGCAGAATGTGCTGGAAAAAGGCCGCGGCAGCATCCGCGTGCGCGCCCAGTGGGCTTACGATAAAGAGAACAACTGCATTGACATCACCCGCATTCCGCCGACCACAACGGTGGAAGCCATCATGGATAAGATCACCGAGCTGGTCAAACTGGGCAAGATCCGTGAGATCAGCGATATGCGTGATGAAACCGACCTGAACGGCTTGAAACTGACCATCGACCTCAAGCGCGGCCAGGACCCGGACAAGCTGATGGCGCGTCTGTTCAAGGCAACCCCTCTGGAGGACAGTTTTGCCTGCAACTTCAATGTGCTGATCGGCGGCCAGCCCCGCGTGTTGGGCGTGCGCCAGATTTTGTTGGAGTGGATCGCATTCCGCTCCGAATGCGTGCGCCGCCGCACCTACTATGATCTGCAGGGCAAGCAAAAGCGTCTGCACCTGCTGCGCGGCCTGGAAGCTATCCTGCTGGATATTGATAAGGCAATTGAAATTGTGCGCAACACTGCGGAAGAATCCGAGGTTGTGCCCAACTTGATGATCGGTTTTGGCATTGACGAAGTGCAGGCTGAGTATGTGGCGGAAATCAAGCTGCGCCACCTCAACCGTGAGTATATCCTCAAACGCACCGAGGAAATTGAGGAACTGGAAAAGGCGATCGCAGACTTGGAAGATGTTCTCAAACGCCCCGCCCGCATCCGCAAGATCATTATGAACGAGCTGGGCGATGTTGCCAAAAAGTATGGCAGCCCCCGCAAAACGGAAATTCTGTACGACCTGCCGGACGATTCTGCTGCCGATGAGCAGAACGAGATCCCGGATTACCCGGTCACGGTGTTCTTTACGCGGGAAGGCTACTTCAAAAAAATTACCCCGCAGAGCCTGCGCATGTCTGGCGAGCAGAAGCTGAAAGACGGCGACGAGGTGGTTTATACCAAAGAGACCACCAACAGCGCCGAGCTGCTCTTCTTTACCAACCATGCCCAGGTGTACAAATCCCGCGCATCGGAATTTGCCGATACCAAGGCCAGCGTGCTGGGTGATTATGTCGCTTCCAAGCTGGAAATGGAAGAGGGCGAAGTGCCGCTGTTCATGACGGTCACAGTCGATTACCGTGGTTACATGCTGTTCTTCTACCAGAATGGCAAGTGTGCAAAGATCCCGCTGGCCAGCTATATGACCAAGCAGAACCGCCGCAAGCTGCTGAAAGCCTATAGCGATAAGGAAGAACTTGCCGCAATGCTGCACATTGAGGAAGAAACCGAGCTGGCCGTCTTCACCAGCGGCGGCACCGGCGGCCCACGCTTGATCCTGGTCGGCAGTGCGCTGATTCCCGAAAAGGCTACCCGCGATACCGCCGGTATCAACATGGTAACGCTGAAAAAGAACGCCCGAATCGCCAAAGTGCGCCCGGCGGCGGGGCTGGAACTGAAAGACCCGCACCGCTACCGCGTGCGCACCCTGCCCGCAGCCGGCGCGCTGCTCCGCCAGGAGGACACGACCGAGCAGATGAGTCTGTAAGGAGCAAAAAAAAGGCAATGCAATCTTTTTCTGCACAAGGCAGGGTAAAGTTCTTGCATTTTGCTTTTTGGTATGTTATATTATAACCTGTATGAGAGTTAGGGCAGGCCGAAACATCCGTTTTGGCTGTGGCCTGAAAAGGAGTTGCTGTTAATCCATGACCGCTTATGAAATCGCGTTCGGCGTTGTGCTGATCATTGTTTCGGTTCTGATCGTTGTGTTCACTTTGTCCCAGACCCAGAAAGGGCAGGGCCTGTCTGCTGCCATTATGGGTGATAGCAGCTTTATGGCTGCCGGCCGCGAGCGTGGCCTGGATGCCAAGCTGGCCAAAGTGACCAAAATCTGCGGCGCTGTTTTCTTTGTAGCTACGCTGCTGGTTGGTGTGCTGAGTGCCCGCTTGTAATTGAATGAAAGGAGAACGGTCTGGCCAATTTTGTTGGCGTTCCGCTTTCCCTTATTCAGGAACCGTCAACGACCCGCCCAATACCGCGGGTCGTTTTTTATGGGAAAAATAAAAAGGTCACAATGGTGCAGGTGCTGCCGCGAAACCAAAGGCCACGCCTGCTATGGAAGGACCCTGCCGGGTGGCAGGGTGACGTAAACGAGGAGTAAAAACAAAGGCATGGGCTGCTGCCTGTGCCCAACCCAAAGGAGAAAACATGACACCATTACAGAAAAATATTCTTGCGGCGTGCAAGCGCCGCCCCCAGACCCTGCGTGAACTGCAGAATGCTTTGCAGGTGGATAATTCCCGCCTGCGCAACACCGTAACCGGCATGGTAGCTACCGGTATGCTGTCCGCCCGCAACGGTACCTATGTTCCGGGCTTTGCCGTGATGGAAAATACCGATGCACCCGCTGGCATTCCCTGCACACTGGTCAAGCTGGCGGCCCGCTTCGGCTTTGCGTCCCGCGATGACGGCACCGGCGATATCTTTATTCCCGGCCGCGCCCTGCATGGTGCTATGCCGCAGGATAAAATCATCATCAAACTGTTCGACCACCCCCGTGTGGAGGGCAGCGCCGAGGGTGAAGTGGTGGAGGTGACCACCCCGCACAACACCTTTGCCGGTACCATTGTGCTGACTGAGGACGGCCGCCTTGCCGTGGAGCCGGACGGCTGCCGTGATGTGCGCATTGTGCTGGATAAAAAAGGCGTCAACGGCGCACAGCTGGGGGATAAGGTCGGTGCTATCCTGACCAACCGCGGCCAGCGCCATATGGACCACCGCTGCGCTGTTGCCGAGCGCTTCGGCACTTCCGACCGTGCAGCAGAGTGCGCCAAGGCTGTGCTGTATGGCCGTGATGTCCGCCAGGAATTCCCGGAGGAGGTATTGACCGAAGCTCACGCATATGATAACGCTCTCATCGACCCCGCCGAAGCTGCCCACCGCGCCGACCTGCGCGGTCTGCCGATCTTTACCATCGACTCTGCCGAGACCAAGGATATCGACGACGCCATCAGCCTGATGAAGACCCAGAACGGCGGCTATGAGCTGGGCGTTCATATTGCGGATGTCAGCCACTATGTCCGCCCGGACACCGCGCTGGATAAGGAAGCTTATGAGCGCGCAACTTCCATCTATTACGCGGATAAAGTCATCCCCATGCTGCCCACCCAGCTTTCCAACGGCATCTGCAGCCTCAATGAAGGGGAGGAGCGCCTGGCGTTCTCCTGCCTGATGCAGCTGGATGAAAGCGGCAATATCCATAGCTATCAGTTCGTCAAGAGCGTCATCCGCAGCCGTGTCAAGGGCGTTTATAAAGAAATTAACGCTCTGTTGGACGGCTCCAATGACCCGGCTCTGGTGACGAAATATAAAGACGTTATGGCTCAGCTGCCCGCGATGACCGAGTTGTACGAAAAGCGCCTGGCTCTGCGCAAAGCACGCGGCGCGATGGAAATCGAATCCGACGAAGCCAAGTTGGTCATGGACGAGGAAGGCCGCTGCGTGGATATCGTCAAGCGCACCCGCGGTGTGTCGGAGTGCATGATCGAAGAGTTCATGCTGCTGGCCAACCAGTGCGCTGCCAATGCGGGCCGCACCCATCATGTGCCGTTTGTGTACCGTATCCATGAAGCCCCCGATGCCGAGCGCATGGAAAAGCTGAGCAACACCCTGAAAGCCTGCGGCCTGAACGTCCACTTTGCCGGGGAAGTGCCCACCCAGCTGGAGCTTTCTGCCATTCTGGACGAAACCCGCGGCCAGCCCATCCAGATCCCGGTCCACACCGGTATCCTGCGCAGCATGCAGAAAGCTCGCTACTCTCCGGAGCCGAAAGGCCATTACGGCCTGGTGCTGGCAGACTATGCCCACTTTACCAGCCCCATTCGCCGTTACCCGGACCTTGCCATCCATCGCATCCTGACGGATATGCTGGTGGGCAAGCCGGAGCAGGAGCTCATCAAGGATTATACCGGTTTTGCCACCCACGCCAGCGAGCAGTCCAGCCGCCAGGAAGTTTCCGCCGTGCGCATTGAGCGCGATGTGGAGGACCTGTACAAGGCCGAGTATATGCACAACCACCTGGGCGAAGTCTACACCGGCACCGTGGCAGGTGTAACACCGCGCGGCATTTTTGTGGCGCTGGAAAACACCGTAGAGGGCTTTGTGCCTGCCGCACAGCTCTGCAAGGGCGAAGCCACTGTGGTGGAGGGCGTCAGCATTCTGGACCCGCTGACCGGAAAACGTTGGATGCTGGGCGACCCCGTCAAAGTGCAGGTGGCCGGTGCCAACGTTGCCCTTGGCCGCATTGATTTTGACTATATGCCGCTGTAATCATAGGCAACACCGCATAATTCCCGCCTTGCGGCTTAAGCACCGCTCCGGCGGCTGCGGCACGGCATCTGCGTTGCCAAAATGCTCGATAATGTCGGGTTGCGGTACCCGCATCGTGCTTCGGGGGCAAAAGCCCCTCGCACTCTGCGACCGCTGCCCCTGCTTCGGTTCGCTGTTTCCGCCACTGGCGGCGCTCACCTTTGCAGCATCCAGTATTATCTGCGCTTTTGGCTTGGCATCTGCCGCACCTCGCTCGCCGTATCGGCACTTAGAATTATGCGGTATTGCATTAAGAATCCATCATGGATGCTTCTCTGAATGTGGAGGGAGGCATCCATTTTGTTTTAGCTTGAATTCTGCTGTTATTATAATAGTCGATATAATCAGCAATGTGCCAAGAAAAATACACGAGACGATATAAATAAAAACTCCCCGGACAACATCCGAGGAGCCCTTATGCGCATGATAACCATATCCCCATAACCGCTTTTTGTCACAAAGATGGGTTCCTGCGTTTCGTGGCAGCGCTGCGAAATCGCATTGGTATTTTTCGGATCACGAATTGGGATAATTTCGGGCATAAGCTCAGCTCCTTTCGTGGCTTTATTATGCCACAAAAAGGGCCGCACTGATGACATGTAAAACTGTAAAACAAAAAAGCTACATCCAAATTGAATGTAGCTTTTTTGTGTCTCGATGTGACAAAAAAGATACCAGACTTCATGCGTTGACAAAATTTGAAGCAGAAAAAATTTCCTTACAAATGGCAATGTCAATCATCTGGTGCAGATAAGGTCGGTGGCCATTGGAGCATCCACTCAAGATAGTCCGATGACGTGATTCGACCGTTCTCGAATGCTGTCCTATGAATCTGCCAATCTGCTAAAAGAGCCTTTACGGCAGGATGACTGCACGAGAGCCGAATGCGTAATAAGAAACATTGCGTACTATCTCCAAAGTCTTGAAAAGGCAAACTATGCTCCCAATCGTACCATATCAACGTGCGAATGAGATCGACTATCCATGTTGTGCGGGGATAAGGTTTCTGTGTACATCTGGCGGGCGGCATCGGGTAATTTGTGCGCCTCGTCCACTACCAGTGCCTGATAACTGCGCAGGAGCAGTGGTCTATCTTCAAGTCGGTGCGATGCGTCTGCCAGCAAATAATTGTGATTGCAAATTTGGATGTCGGGTTTCATTGAATCCCGCAAATATTGCTGGTAGCGGCAATCCTCGCGCAGAAAGCAATCGCGCGGGCAGGACTGCGGCACACAAATGCGGCAGCGATCATAGTGAGAAAGTTCCGGGATATGATCCATGTCCAGAATATTTTCTGCAATGTGCAAGCTGTTCCGTTGCCTTTTTCTGCTTGGCTGCACCAGCGATGCTCTTTCGGCAAGGCGGGCATCGCAGACAAAACGCTCCTTGCCCTTGCGGACAACTGCTGCAAGCGGTGCTTGGATAATTCTTTCTTCCAGCAGAATTGCTGATAGATTCGGCAAATAGTCGTTGATAATAGCGTCCTGCAAAGCAACGCCGGAAGTGGAAATAACGATAGGCAGTTTCATCCGTTCGGGACGGTTCATCTGCCACAGAACACAGGCGACAAGATAAGCAAGCGTCTTGCCGATGCCTACGCCTGCTTCGCACAGGGAAATTTCCTTATTATATAAAGTATCTAAAACTTCATGGCAAAGCGCGATTTGTTCCTCGCGCACCGCCATACCGTGCCGGGGCAGAATCTCCCGGAAAATCTGTTCGGCTATGCGGTGGGATTCCGCATAGCCCGTTGGATAGGTTTGCATTTTACACCCCTGTTTTCCATCCCGTTTAAAGCAAAATGATGGGCAGCAGGCGCTTGGGGTCCTGCTGCCCACGATTTGCCCTAAACGGCAAAAGTAGATAGTTAAGAAACTGTGCCACATTTGCCGCCCGCACCCCTGACACCGGGAACACAACAGGCAGGGTGTTGGCACACCCGTTCACTGACTCCGCCGGAGTCTTACTGCTTACAACTCCGGCTCGGTCACCCCCTCTGACGCGGGAGGCTGCTGGCGTATCATTATGGTCTTTCCCGCCGCAATTCCGGTTTGCCGGACCGCCCACTGGGGCTTGCCGGGAAAGTAACGTACCTGTTATGCTGGGTATTCGGTTGTCAAGGTGCAACGCGCATACTTATATATGCTTTCGGGCGAATGCATCAAGGATGCTTTGGAGGACTTGCTGGATTTCCATGGGTTGAGAGAAAATCAATTTTTGAAGCGTTATTTCTTGCAGTGGCGTCAGATGCATTGCTGCATTATGCGGCTTATGTACAAGATAAACACCGCCATATTTTCCGGAAATCGGTTCTATTGGATATTTCTCTCTCATTTTAGTTACATCCCCATAGATTGTTCGGGTGCAAACGCCAAGTTCATCAGCAATGTTGGGAACTGTTTCAAATTTGCGTTGTAAAATGATATCCCAGATTGCCTCTTGGCGTTCATCCGAACTCATTGCTTGCCTCCTTTCTTCGCTCATTTTTAGTATAAAGGTATAACTTGCAAGAATCTTTCGAGTTTAGCGATGTAAAGCGCTAGCAATTTTTTCACCCACAAAAAAGCCGCGAGCATGGATTCCACGTTCACGGTAAAATTCAACAATATTAAGAGAAAAAGCCCGCCGCATTTGAGATGCGACGGGCTTAGAACTGCAGCGTGAGATTTACTTTTTGTCCTGCGGTTTGGGCAGCGGCTTTTCGGGGCGGTGGGGTTGGTAATAAAAGCCCCCACTCTTGGGCGGCCAATCGCCGTATTCGTGGCGAATCACGTTCTGAATGGCTTTTTGCCCAACGGTGTGCAAATGTTGCTGCATGGTTTCTTTCATGAGTGGATTCCTCCTGAATTGTAATGATTTATTTATTGTATGCCAAAGCCGGCTGTGGCCATCATAAGGGAAACCGCGACCGAAAGCTCCGCCAACGCAATGGAGCTGGCGAAAAGGTGACCATGGACGCCCAACAGGGCAAGCGAAACAGCGCCCAGAAGCAATAGCCGCAAACGTGCGCGCTTTGCCATCGCCTTGCTTTCCGCACGGGAAAGGTGTATCTGCTTATTATCGGCAGGTGACGAAACCCATATCAGGGCAGAGGAGGCAATCATAATTGCCCAATAATTGTTGGGCTCCTCCGCAAAAATCGGCAAAGCGAACATCGTTGCAAAAATCATGGCGGCAGAGTATAATGCGCACTGCCATTCTGTTTTGGCATGGTAGCCGCCGGTGCGCTCACGGAGGAAAAGAAACGAAACGGTAAAGCAAAAGGCCGAACCGAAATCCGTAATCAGTCCACCAAGCAGGGTCAGAGCAATCAGGCCCACGGCGCGGGAAATACGTCGGTACAGCGCGTATTGGCACACCTCGGCGTCGTCCTCTTTGATAAGACCGTGCGCCAGAAAGTATTGCGTCAGCTTTTTTGCAATCTGTTCCATCGGCATCTCCTTGTCATCTTTCGCCCTTATCCTACCGCAAACCAGGCTAAAGTGCCAAGAATCCTGCGCAAGTGACAGAAACTCATGCGTGAACGCAAGAATTGCAGGCCACATCGGGCCATTCAAAGCAGAATTGGAACGCACCGTCATGATAATCCATCGTGTAAAAGGCGTTGTTGCGGCGCAGCAGCTCTTTGGCACAGGGCAGACCAAAGCCGTGCAGATGCGGTTCCAATTTCGTTGTGGCAATACAGTCCTTTTCGATGTGGACCGGCAGGCTGGTGTTGATAATCGAGACATACAGCTTCGCATCGCCGTCCGCGTAGGCTTCGTCCCGCAAAACGCTGACCTCAATGCGGCGCTTTGCTTCCTCCAGCTTTAGGCAGGCTTCGATGGCGTTGTCCAGCAGGTTGCCCAGCACGACTGTGCAGTCAATCAGTTCGATTTGCAAGGGCGACAGGTCGTTGACTTCAAACTGAATATCGATATGCTGCTTCTGAGCGGCATAGCCCTTTTGGTTCAGCACGGCGTCGATGGCCGAGTTGTGGGTGTTGACCATCAGGGCACGCTCAGTCTGCTGCTCCTGCAAAGCGGCAAGATAGTCCTGTGCCTGTTGTGTCTCGCCTCCCTGCAGCATCCCGGAAAGGGCCGCGATGTGATGCCGAAAATCGTGCGTCATTTTGCGCTGTGTGGCGTAGGCGCTGCTCAAGGCATCAATGTTGGCACGCTGGGAGCGCAGCTGCTCGTTAAGCGTTTTTTGCTGCTCCTGCGCGAGGTTGTTTTTTTCTGTCAAATCTATCAAAATCAGAATCACGGCATTGGTTGCCAGCAGAATTCCACTTGAAAAAAGTACAAATGCGGCTGCTATTTTGCCGTTCATGGATAAATAATAGCAAATTGATATACCAACCAGAGAAATAAGTGGAAATCCAATTGTCAGGGGTGCCCATTTGATGCTGGCGGAACTTGCCACCATCGGCTTGTGAATCTTTTTGATTCCAGAAGAAAGTAAGAATTTGAGACTATATGTTATAGCTGCGCTTGCAAGATAGAGCTTCATATTCGCCACATATTCATCATAACGAATATGAAGCAATGCCAGCAGAGAATAAAGAACGCAAAATTCCAGCAAGGTGGAAATTGCATACGCCAAAACAACCACCAGCAGCCGCAACCAGAATTTCCCGGTATAAAGCAAGGATGCAAAAACGAAGTAAACCGTAATAAGTGCGGCAAATTTTAAAAGCGTTATCGGCGATTCTTCCGAAATATGCGAAACGAAAACCGTAGCGATATAAGACAAGACTCCGTAGAGCAGAACCCCAACTACAAAGCGTAAGCCTCTTGTTTTTCTTTCAAGAAACGCATCGCAAAAAACGGCCACGCACAGCACGTCCAGGCAGCTGAAAGCAATCCCTAACCAATAACCCATTTCTTCGCGCTCCTCCACTGCGTATAGATTTTCCGCACGGCGCTGGCTGTGTGCGAGCTGACCGGCAGCTCGGTTCCGTCGCGCAGATACAGTCGCGTGCTTTGCAGATCGCGGATGTGCTCCATATTGACCAAAACGCTTTTGTGTGTGCGCACGAAGCCGTGGTTTTCCAGTAGGTCAGCCAAATCGGCCATGGTAGCGGTCGTGTACAACAAGGCCCGGTCGGCCCCCTGCAGGTGCAGGCATACCTTGCGGGCCGACATCTCGGCGTACAAGATCTGCTGCGGCTGCAGCTCGACATCCTCGCCATCGCAAAATATGCGAACCGTATCGCGGGTCTTGCGGTATGCGGTAAGGGCCTGCTGCACATAACGCTCCAGCTTTTGCGGCATCTCGGCTTTCAGCAGATAGCGAAATGCCTGCACCTCGTACCCCTGCAGGCTGTATTCGACGTAGTTCGTCACAAAAATCAGCAGCATATCGGGGCGCAGCTCATGCAGGCGACGGGCCAGATCAACGCCGTTCAGCGGGCCCATATCAATATCCAAAAAAGCCAGATCATATTTTGCCAGCGGCAAAGCACGCAACTGCGCTGCATCTGTGGCGCAATCCACCGTGGAGCGCGGCATTTGCGGCTTTACGATGGCCTCTATCTTTTCCGCCAACTGACCGGCAAAGGCTGCGTCGTCATCGCAAACCAGTATGCGCATGGAAAAATTCTCCTTGTATTATAAAGTAGTAGTTTATAGCCCCTACCCAAGGGGCGTGTGCTACACTGTAAAGGATGCTGTGGATTGGTTAAATTCTCCTTGTATTATAAAGTAGTAGTTTATAGCCCCTACCCAATGGGCGTGTGCTACTGTAGGATGCTGTGGATTGGTTAAATTCTCCTACCGCAAGACGGTTTCGAATAGGGTCCAACCACAGTCCTTTACAGTATTGTTGATCAGTTAGATACCGCCAGACGGTTTATGTAGAACAAGGTTACAAGAGTGAAGTGTCCTGTGGACCCAGCATCAAATAAACATACCGGAGGTACCATTATGATTTGCGTGGGTATTGATGTCGCCAAGGACAAGCACGACTGCTTCATCCTCAGCTCAGAGGGCGAAGTCCTGGCGGATGTATTCACCATTCAAAACAATGCAGAGGGCTTTGACACACTGCTGCAAACTATTCGCCGCTGCGTCTGTCCAGGAGATAAAATAAAAGTAGGGCTTGAGGCTACCGGACACTACAGCTACAACATTCTTGGATTTCTGCTTGACAAAGGCCTGGACACCTACGTCATCAATCCGCTGCACACCAACCTCTACCGAAAAAGCCTGAGCCTTCGCAAAACGAAGACAGACCGTGTCGATGCGCGGACCATTGCAGCTATGCTCATGTCTGATGTGGACCTCAAGTCCTACACAGACACAGCATACCACAACGAGGAGCTAAAGTCACTCACAAGATACCGGTTTGACAAAGTTCGTGAACGGGCAAAGCTGAAGCAGTCGGTTTCCCGTCTGGTCACGATCCTATTTCCTGAACTGGAAAAGCTGGTTCCATCACTTCACATGGCATCTGTTTACGCACTTCTCAGCGAGTTTCCCGGTGCCAAGCAGGTCGCCGGAGCACACCTGACGCATTTGAAAGCAGTCTTATACGATGCCTCCAAAGGTCGCTACGGAGAGATATGGCAACAACGCTTCGGGAGGCAGCCCGATGTTCTGTTGGCTCTGTCATGCCGACCAAGTCTTTGGAATTGCAGCATACGATCCGCCTGATCCGCGAACTGGATGCCGAAATTGAGGACATCGAAGCCGCTATTCAGTCCATGATGGACGAAATGCAGTCTCCCATTATGACGATCCCTGGTATTGGCGTTCGTATGGGTGCTATGATCCTTGCCGAGATTGGTGACTTCTCCCGTTTCGACTCGCCGGATAAAATCCTCGCCTATGCCGGTATGTCTCCCTCTACTTACCAGTCCGGGCAGCTTTCTCTGTCTGGAGCCTACTCGCACATGGAAAAGCGAGGCTCTCGGTATCTGCGCTACGCGCTTTACAACGCCACCAAATATGTCTGCCTTTGGGATCCTGTCTTTGCCGCTTACCTTGCTAAGAAGCGGACTGAGGGCAAGCACTACAATGTTGCGCTCTCTCATGCGGCAAAGAAATTGGTGCGTCTAATTTACGCGATGGAGAAATCCAGACAGTCATATCGTAACGCTGCGTAAATCCATTCTTCTATATGTTCAGTTAGGCGTCCGTCTGGATGTCTGCTTTGCTATACCCTTTTTGAACCGCCTGCATTTTTTCACCACTTCTCCGCATTTCGGGCTTGACTTTTAATAGTTAGTCTTTTCGGCATTTTTGCCCGGCGTGTGCTTGCGGGCATCTGCTGCAAACATAATCTTTTGCCCCCCTTGTTGTCAAGTATCTTGCCTAAAATCGCAGAATTACTGTTGTTTTTCTGATTATATAACAGATATATCGGTGTGTCAAACGGTACACTATAAGGTAGTGGAAGGGGGCCGTTTGGTATGTTTGATATGGGCAAGCGCATCTGTAAATTGCGTAGGGACGCACACCTGTCGCAAAAGCAGTTGGGCGAGAAAATTGGCAAATCAGCTTCGACCATCGGTTCGTATGAAAACGATACTGCCGTGCCGACGCTGGAAAACGCGGCAGCACTGGCGGAAGCGCTTCATGTTTCGTTGGATTATCTGCTGTACGGTGAAAAGAGCCGCACCCTTCCGCTGCAAAAGATGAGCGAGAACCGCGTGCAGCTGTTGACCGATCTGGCGCAGGAGTTTGCAGCACCTACCAGCCACGGTGCTGCTTTCAGTGACCGAAAGCTGGATATTCTGCGGCGGCTGTATCAGGAATTTTATCGTTAAAAGCATTGGCTGCTCGGCGTGTCTGCCTCCGGTGGGGGCAGACACGCTTTTGCGTTCACGCACGATTTTCTGTCACTTGCGCAGGTTTTGTAGATTTCGGGGGAACGCTGTGGTATTTTGGGGGCACAGCAAAGGTTCCCAGCATCGGCGCGCAGATGCTGAACATATCCGCCCCGCAGCCAACCCAATACAACTCGGATACCACAAACCACTACAGTTAAGGAGGATTTCCATGAAAACCAAAAAGCGTTTTTTCACTCTGATGCTGGCGCTTGCGTTGGCCGTCTGCATGGCGGTTCCTGCGTTTGCTAGTAATGAGGATTCGAACTTTATGATTCCTATTGCAAGCAACTATACATGGGGCGCCAATGAGGTCAGCGTTCGCAAAAAGGACAATTCGACCAGTGCCTATGTCAACTACAATATCCCGACCAGCCCCAATCGGATTGTTGTCCGTATTGACGGCGCATCCCGCAGCGCTGGTCCTTGGTATGACTGTACCAGCGCGATTTATGGTACCTCAACATCTCGGCGCGTTGCGGCGGTAACCTTTGGGCAGAAGGGTTATGTCCGTCAGGATGTGTATGAACGGTTCGGCTCTAATGCCTGGGCCCGTATCATGGCGCGTAGTGCGGATGGGAGTTCTGGCAGGGCCAACGGCAGGTGGAGCCCCGACAGTGTTTGGGAAAGTGGTTGCATCGAATTTAATAACTAATCACTTTTTCTATGTCCCCTGCCGAGAAGCCATACATAAATGATACTCTTCGACAAAACCATCAGGTGGGTCGGCAGGGATTTGCTGCATATGCAAATTCCTGCCGACTTCATAAGTTGGAGGAATTGCAGCATGAGAAAAAGTACAAAGTGGTTTGTCTATGGTATCGCCATCCTCATAATCGCAGCAGCGATACTTTTTGTTTGGGTTTACCCTCAGCTGGATCGAAGCGCACAGCAAACGATCCGAGATATTCAGACAGGTGCACTCGCAGATGATACACAAACGGAATCGCCAACCGTTGACGACCATACGGAAGCCGACAATGGCGGTGTCCCGACGGCCGCACCGGAAGCCTTGGCCGTCGGCCTGCGCGGTGTTGGGGAAACCATTCATGACACAGAAACGATGGGGGAAGGTTCCCGTGACTATACGCTGAACCGGGTGGAGGTATACGACACGATAGAGGACTCTCCCATTTCTTTGTCCGAGTGTGTACCAAACACTTCCTATGACACCTATCAGACATGGAAGTTTATTCTGCTCGATATGAACGTGACAAACACTTCAGAATCTGAAATGGAACCCCGCACGGGTGAAGAATACCAATTTATGCTTGACCTCATCCCGCGAAATGAGGGTGATTCACAAATGCTTTATTTCAGTGCACACCCTGACAGCACAAATAGCGCTTCCGACTACAACAAGTTCAATTTGGCCCCTGGTGATACTTTGAATTTTCAGATTGGAATTTTTATTGAGCCATCCGCATGGGAGGAACAGTCTGTATACCTCCAAGTCGGTTATGACAATGCGTCCGGTGTTGGCTTTTCTTATTTCTCATGAAAATGGTGGTGGCGCAGATGTATAACTGTATCCGCATGGAGTTCCGCAAATGCTTTCACTCTCATAACTTTATCATTTCAATGGCAACCTGCGTTCTTCTCGCATTGAGCAGCGCATCCTATTGCTGCCAGGGATATTTGAATATACATGATGCTCTGGATCAATATTGTTTTGAAAACGGACATATGGTCTCTAACGAGTTGTTCCCTGTCTGGACTTCCTATAATTATTGGATTGGCGGTGAGTCGGAAACGCTTGCTTACTCTGCCTTCTACACGCTGCTTCCGCTATTTGCAATTCTTCCCCACTCGTTATCTTGTCTCCAGGAGAAAAAATCATCCTATGCCAACCAGATGATTGTGCGTGTCGGCCGTCAGCCTTACTATCTTTCCAAAGGGATCGTATGTTTTTCCGCAGCGTTTATCACGATTGTTATTCCACTCATCTTAAATTTTGCTGTCACGGCTGCTTTTATTCCAAGCACGGTCCCTCAAATCAACTACGAAATCTATAACCATGTATATTTTGGCGCTATGTGGGCGGATCTGTTCTATACCCATCCGGCGCTTTATGTTGCCCTGTACATTCTGCTGGATGGTTTGTTTGCCGGGTTGATTGCTTTGATCGGCTATGCGTTTTCTTTCTATATCACAAATCAATTTGCCGCAGCCACTTTCCCGTTACTGCTTTTTTGGGGAATCGACTATCTTTCCGGCCTATTAGCCCGTGCAATTCCAGGGGCGAAATGGTCATACGAAATTTCGCCAATCGCATATCTTCATCCGGCAACTCTCCGCTATGATCCAAACGCAGCTATAATTCTTATAGAAGCTGTCATGCTGTTTTGTTCAGCAATCGCAATCATTTTCAAAAGGGGAGTATGGCATGAATAGAAGCAATCCCTTCCGTTTCGATTTAAGAAACGGCATCCGTTTTATCGCAAAGAAATTTCTGGTTTTGCCGCTTCTTGTGTCGCTTGTCTGTTTTGAATTCATGCTTCGCCTGAGAGAAACAGCTTCCCTCAATCATCAGTACGCAGGCGCACAGCCAACACTGGGGGATTTTGCCATGTATCTTTTTGGCGGCATGAAACCCTATATTCCGAATCCAGACGAACCATTCCTGTTTCCTGTTTCTTGGTTTCTGGTCTTTGGAATTTGCCTGTTTCTTACGCTTTATTATCCTGTGTATGATAGAGATACATTTGGGAAAATGGTCATCGTATATTCCGGCAGCCGCACAAAGTGGTGGACGGCCAAATGCGCCTGGATTATCGTTGCAACCTTCCTTTACTTTTTCCTGTGCTGGATCCTCCTCCTCATCAACTGCCTGCTGTACGGCGGTCAATTTACCCTTTCTGTTTCCCCTTATATGAGCGATATTTTTTTGTTAAGGGAAACCATACCGCCAGACCAGTGGAATGTATGCCATGTACTCCTGCTCATGCCTCCATTGATCGCATCTTCTTTCGGCATATTGCAAATGCTGCTAACGCTTTGGTTTCGCCCCATTATCTGTTTTTTGATATCAGCAATTCTTATGTTGGCATCGGCATACTTTTGCGTCCCTGTATTGATCCTCAACTATGCATTCTGCATTCGCAGCAATGAAATACTGGTGGATGGGTTTTCCTTTCCCTCCGGAATCGTATACGCGCTTGCTTTGTCCCTCCTTTGTATGTTCATTGGGCGACATCGCTTTCGAAACTTTGATCTTTACTGAGGGGGTCGTACCTTATGGATTTATTGCCAAGAATCGAAATTGACGGTGCATCTAAAACTATAGGGAACAGCGTTGTACTTGATCAGATTCAATTAACGGTTAAACCGGGAGAAATGATCGGTTTGCAGGGGGTTAACGGCTCCGGTAAAACAATGCTGCTGCGGCTAATTTCCGGTCTCATATATCCTACAAAGGGCCATGTCCTAATTGACGGCAAAATGTTAGGTTCCGACTTGGAGTTTCCTCCCAGCATCGGCTTTCTCATTGAAAATCCTACGTTTTTACCACAATACACGGGCGCTGAAAACTTACAGATGCTCTCGTCTCTTCATCAAATGATGCCCACTGCTCAAATCGAAAGCGTATTGCAGCGTGTTGGCCTCCATGACACAAAATATAAAAAATATTCACTTGGGATGAAGCAGCGGCTTGGCATCGCAGCGGCTGTTTTCGAACAACCCGATATTATTCTTTTAGATGAGCCAACCAATGCTCTTGATGAGAGCGGCATTACCATGCTGGAAAATGTGATTCAAGATGAAACTTCGCGTGGCGCGACTATTGTCATGGCAAGTCACGACATGAACTTTTTGCACCATTGCTGCAGCAAAATCTATACGATGCGGGCTGGCACACTGTCACTGTAAAGAGGTACTTTGCTATGGGAAAAAAGATTCGCTTAAAACGGAAAAGCACCATCGCTGTGTTGTCAATTCTTGCGTGTCTCGTCGGTTTGGCCTCCTGGATGGCGGCTTTTTACCATACCAATCATCTTCCGTATCAAATCCCTGACAAAATTTATCAGGCGGGTGATTTTGTTCCAGTTGGCAACAACTATTTTATTTCTCCGGATGAGAACCCTGACGGTTATAGTGTGCAAGTCAATGATGCAAAATTGCTGACTTATCAGCAGTTGTTTGAACAGTACAACTTGGATTATCATGAATATTCCAGACTGGATGAATATAGGAACGTGGAATCTAATTATGTATATGACATAGAACTCAATATTTCTAACACAGATAATACGACTGGGTATATTTTCTTTGGACGATATCTTTTGGTAGACAAATCCCTGACGCTTTTCTATAACAGCACAATTCAAGCTCTGGTATATCCCGAACTTGCAGATGTCGGCAGCCTTAAGCTGAAGCCCGGAGCCACCAAAACCCTTCATTTCTTTTTTACGCCGAGCACTGGTGCTGTCCAAAAAAGAGTAAGAAAAGCCGAGAAGATGCTTACGGAAGATGTTTTTTCACTCTGCGTTTCCGAATTCCCTGCTCGTCTGCTAATAAAAATCAAGTGATTGCATCATCGGATACCGAACGCTATGTTTTTCTGTGATGTGATTCGTACGCGAACGGTAGATATCCTCATCTGTTCGTTGCGAAGAAAGCTTCATCTTGAGAAGATCATTCGAACGGTTCCGACAGTTGGCTATATGTTGCGCACACCTTAGAAGTGCTTGTAAAGGGCGTTTGTTCCCGGTGGTCTATAGAGTATGTTGAAAAAGCTGTTTACCAAAATGCAGCGGCAAATCGTTTCTTTCAGAACCGTTCTGATTCTGCTTTGGGGAGCGTCCCCACAAGCCATCATTTTGCTGATTCTCGCCAGTAGTCTAACAGGCTTTCTGACGCCAATTGGGTTGTTATGCACACAGCATTTTTTAGATGCTATTGTTCGTTCCGTATCTGCAGGGGGAAAATTTGCTTCCGTAGTTATTTGGCTTTTGTTGTTACTAGGAGTGACTTTGTTTGGCAATCTAACTTCTATGGCACTTCAAACGCTCCGAGCAAACTTTAGTGATGTATTGGCGCTTCATATCACGCAAAAGACTCTTGCAAAATATCAAGTTATACACGCAGAAACGTTTGAAAAGAAAGAAATTTATGACCGTATCCATATGGCGGTGACAGAAACGCCGAATCGATGCGCCTTATACATCGATATGATTTGTGGTGTGACCAAGGCAGTTGTGAGTTTAACCGGTGTTATTGCGATTTTAGCTTCGTTTGATGTGCGAATCGTTTTTGCTACTTGCTGTCTAACGATTCCATTGCTGAAAATAAAAAATAAAATCTCCATAAAAAAATATGGTATTTATCGTCAACAAGCCGAGAGCCATCGCCTGTGCAATTCTCTGTTTGCCATTTTGTTGAATGCTCCCAATATTCCGGAGCTCAAAGTCATGAACGGTGGGAACTATATTGCAAATGAAATCGGCACAACCATACAACAACAAAACGGGGACAACCGTGCAATCCGAGCCAGGACTTTAAAGGCCGACACCGCTGCTATAGGTATCTCCAATGCGATCACGTTCGGAGTGAAAATATGGATCGTGGTGTCGGCTATCAGCCAAGAGTTGACCGTTGGTAGTATATATCAGATGCTTAGTGCGTTCGACTCTATGCAGACATTGTTGCAATCACTTGTTTATCAGATCTCCTCCGGCTACGAGCAATCTCTTTATGTGTCGAATTTGCTTGTGCTATGGGGGCTTTCGGAAGAAAGCACAAAAATGCAGGTAGAATTGACTGCTCCGATCCAAAAAATAGAATTTTGCGACGTTTCGTTTTCTTATCCAGGCTCAGCAAGGCCAGCATTAAAGAACGTGAATTTAACGCTGACAACGGGGAGCTTATATACGATTATTGGGGAAAATGGCAGCGGAAAAAGCACACTGATTAAATTGATGTTGGGACTGTATACACCAACGCAAGGAGAAATCATGGTTAATGAAAAGCCCATTTCAACATGGTCTCCCTCTTCACTGCGAAAGCAAATGAGTGCGGTGTTCCAAAACCAGATTCATTATCCCTTCGATGTAAAAACCAACATCGGTGTTGTGGAACCATTCCGCATGACAAACCGCAATGATGTGCACAGTGCTGCTGAACGGGCGCAGGCAGATTCCTTTATTCAGCAACTTCCACACGGATATGAAACACAGCTGTGCAAAGAATGGAAAGATGGTTTTGAACTTTCCGGTGGGCAATGGCAAAGAATAGCCCTTGCAAGATTCTTATTTCCTGATGCCTCATTGTGCATTCTCGATGAACCCTTTTCCGCGCTGGATACCGTTGCGGAAGAACATATCCTAAAAGAAATCCTTGCCAATCAGAGCAACAAGATTACCGTGCTAATAACCCATCGGTACGATGATCTGACGGACCAAGAGAACATCATTGTAATGGAAGATGGAGCCGTCTCAGCATTTGGAAGTTTTCGTGAGCTTTCCACCACATCAAACGTTTTTGCACATTTGCTTCGACATATAGAATAATAGAATTTTAGGAGGTTTGCGCGATGGCCCTTACGAAAGAGTGTAAACAGGAGATGGAACACCTGCTCACATTGGTCGAGAGGCAAAAGCAATATCGGACAGGCGTTGTGTTCCCATCGCGGATGAACAATTACTTTTATGATGCGGGAACCGGGAAAATCTTACGGCTGCAAGACGAAGAATATCGACTGCTTAAAGCAATTTTCTCTCCGCAAGCCACAGTGAAAACTGTTATGCAGGCTTTCTCTGAAGAAGCGCCAGACAAGGTTGAGGCTTTCCTTCGAAACACGGCACAGATGAATCTTCTTCGTATGCCGCCCCTGGAAACACTTTGCTGTGATTACCATGAAGACATTTGCCAGCAGATCGATCACAACTTGGCGCAGCTAATCCTGGAAGTTACACAGCGTTGCAATTTCCGCTGTAAATATTGCATATACAATTCGAGCTATGAAGGCAACCATGATTTTTCCGCCGCCAATATGAGTTGGGATACGGCCAAACAGGCTATTGACTATCTGTTTGCGCATAGCGCGGAGAGAAAAAATATCTATTTGACATTTTACGGCGGCGAACCACTTCTACAGTTTGACCTGATCAAACAGGCCACTCTATATGCGCAAAATCTGGCCACCCAAGAAAGCAGAAATCTCTATTTCAATCTCACAACGAACTTGTCCTTAATGACAGCTGAAATGGCCCGGTTCTTTGCTGACATTCCCAATTTTTCATTGACTGTCAGCATAGATGGTCTGCAGGAGTGCAATTCTTGCCGCGTCTATGCGGATGGCCGCCCCACCATTTCAGATGCAGAACGTGGGATGCACTATGTCTGCCATGCGTTCCGAGAGGCAGGAAAAGGGCTGACAATCAGCAGCGTTTTAACGCCACCGTTCGACTATGACAAATTGGACCGGATTAACGCCTATTTTGAGAATTTTCCAGAGCTCCCCAAAGAAACTTCCATTGTGATCACATACCCATCTGACGGGACATACGATTGCGAGGCATATACGAAAAGAGTATATAACAATCCTCGCTATTGGGATCTCGGCTCCTATGACCCCCTGGCAAAATGGCAACTGACACAGGCAATAAGGCATTCACTGAGCTGGGATTCGACCAACAACCTTTATTTCCGTGCCCTAGTTGATTCCATGATGCGCATAAAAAATCGTTTTGCATCGGAAAAACCGGCTCTGCGAACTAGCAGGATTGAGGCGTGCTGTGTTCCGGGCGTGCGCAAAGTTTATGTGCACACAGATGGAGGATTGTCTATTTGCGAGCGAATTGGAACCTCTCCCTCCATTGGCACGATTGCGGAGGGCGTCGACAAGGACAAAACCATTCATACTTATATTGATGACTATCTGGCCCAAACCAAACCACTATGTGAGAACTGTTGGGCGTTTAATATCTGCCCTATGTGTTACGCCGCCTGCTTTGATAAAGGCGGCGTCAACATCAAGAAAAAATCGTTTGCGTGTCAAAATTGTCGTACACATACATATTTGATGCTTGGCACGTTCTGTACGCTCATGGAGGAACGCCCGGACGCACTGGAAGTTCTCGATCGTTCTGTACTACTTTGATGCAACGCCGGAACAACGCAAGCACTTTCGGTGTCTGTAAATTTTGTTGCTGTCCAAAACGATGGCGGCGGAAAGGAGAATCTGTTATGAGTTTGCACTATGGCTATTCTGGTGGCGGCGGCAACTGCGGATGTTGCTGCAGCTATTCGGCAGAGAGTTACAATACGGCTCTCTCCTATGGCTACAGCCACTACGACTGGGGCGACTGTGGCGCAAGTTGTACGGATGGTAATTCTGCCAACATGAACGCGAACGTGGCCACTGCAATCAGCCGCGCGACCGACGGTTGACGCTCCGTAACAGACAGAAGGCGGGCATTGGATTGCCTGCCTTCTGTCATTATGTATGTTGTTTTGCCGGCAATACCAAGCAAAAAGAAGCACCGCCACCTGGCGTATCCTGTACGGTCAAAGAACCGTGCTGCAGGTTGGCCAATTCCGTGGCCACCGTCAGCCCCAATCCATAATGATGGGCGCTGTTTTCGACAGTTGCCGCGCATTCATTTTTAGAAGTTTGCCGGTAGAAATAGGTAAACACCGCCTGTTTTGCATTGTCCGGTATGCCGGGGCCGTGGTCGATTACCCAAAACCGAACCTGGTTATGTTGGAAGTCTACCCGCAGCGCAACAGCGCTACCAGGAGAGGCGTAGGTGTGCGCATTGTCCAGCAAGATGGCCAAAATTTGCTGTAGCCGTTGCTCATCGGCCAAAACCATCGGCAATGGTGCGTCCGGCATCTCCAGCGCAAGCATTTGTTCCGCGCGGGCCAGAACCGGCTGAAAGGTTTCGTAGGCGGTCATAGCGGCTTCCTCCGGCAAAACAGGTCGAAGCTGCAGTGTCCAATGCCCGGTGTTGCTGTTTGTCAAAACTAGCATATCGTCGATCAGACGTCCCATTTGGCGGGTCTGTTGCTGAATCAAATGGCATGGCTCCGCCAAATCTTGGCTTTTCTGTTTCAGAAGATCAGCCGACGTGGAAATCACAGCCAACGGCGTTTTCAATTCATGGCTGGCAGACGCCAGAAAGCGGATCTGCTCCGTTTGCGCCTGTTCAATCGGGCGTACAGCAAAACGGGCCAAGATGGCAGACATCAGGATAAGTGCGGCCCACCCCAACATAAAAGCGGCCGCATACACGGCCAGTAAGCGCAAGACTTCGGCCGAATGGACTGTCACAGGTTGCATAACCAGTATATTGCACCACTGAGTAGTGGACATCGCCTGCCCTTGCAGGAAGCACCGCCAATTTTGCCCTGCGGACTGTACCATGAAATTCCCACTTTGCGCTGCGGAAGAGTATAAGCCTCGCCCAATTGCAGATGCCTGCACAGATGCCAGTAGTTGTGTCAACGTTTCTTTTTGCAAGTCAGGGACGAAGGTCAGCAACGTGCCGCCGTCCACAACCGCCACGGCCAATTGATTCTGCCCGGCAAACTGCAACACAGTTTGGGTATCCACACCATAGGGCGAGGAGACATAGGCGGTTACAGTCTGACATTGGGAGAGAAATAGAGACTCGTCTGCATTGCTCATCTGACGACGGGCGGCCTGCCAGGCAACGGCGAAAGCAATCAGCAGAACCAGTCCGGTAACCAGCGCACAGAACGCAGTGATTCGGTATCGTGATTTCCTATAGATGGCTCCCCGTGTGGTGGATTTATAGCTCTCTTTCATAGGACAGTTGGTAGCCGGTGCCCCGGCTGTTTTGTATTTTCACGGCGGATTGCAGGTGCGCGAGCCGCTGCCGTGTCAGATGGATATAGGTGTCGATGACAGCATCGGTCACTTCCGCGTCCGGTCCCCAGATGCGGTTGAAGATTACGTTGCGAGTAATGGGCACTTCTGCATTTCGCAGCAGTAGTTCTATCAATTGGGCCAGCCGTTTGGGCAGGACTTCCTTCCCGGCGGGGCCGCTGAGCTGCCGCACGCTGGGGCGGTAGCTCAAGTCACCAAAACACAGCTCTCCGGGATCCTCAAGGGATACCGTGCGGCGCGACCAGATACGCAGCCGGGCCAGCAGTTCCTCCATGGCAAAGGGCTTGACGATATAATCATCTGCCCCCGCATCAAGACCGGTGACTTTATCGCCCAGGGTATCCAGCGCCGTCAACAGAAGAATCGGCACTGTGATACCAGCCGCGCGAGCTTCCCGTGTCAGTGTGATGCCATCTTTTCCGGGCAGCATTCTGTCGAGCAGGATCAGGTCGCTACTGTTGTTGAGCATTTGAAACTCTGCCTCGTTTCCATTGCTGCAAGTTACGACCGTGTACCCCTCGTTTTGTAAAACGGAAGCAATATTTCGGCACAGGGAAACGTTATCTTCCACAAGCAAAATTTTCATGCCCGCCTCCCAGATTCCTTGTCAAAAATTCAGGATAAATTTAGAGTGTGTTTGCTACAATCAGTTTAGAACAATTCAGGAAGGAAGTCAACAACCATGAAAACAATGCGCGCCAAGGCGTTGGCCTCTCTGCTGGCAGGGTTCGTCACGCTCGCTGGGGTTTCCGGCTGCCATGCATCTTCGGCAGCCATGTTTTCGGAATCGGCAACCATCAGCGCTTCTTCTGCTCCGCAGGACAGCGCGTCATCGACAACACAGATTTCGCAAACCAGTGAGGCGGGGACGTATGTGCAGGACGACATGACGGAACTGATGCCGCAGACCTATGCGTATTTCACGGATTTGCGTCTCTCCGCGGATGGTGCTGTAGAAGTGGTGGGGCTGAGCCAGAGCGGCGGCATACAACTTTTGCGCTGGACCGATGATGTTTGGGAAACAGCTGTCGAATCCAGCCAGCCGGCCGTGGCGAACGGAGCTTTGACCGTCGCTGCAGACGGCACGCTTTGGACCGTTTGCCGCGATGATAGCGGTGCCTACACCCTGCAGAGCGGTACGGACCCTGCCGCCATGCAAACCATTCCGGTCGAGGCTTTGTCGCAAGAGGAAGCGCTGCCAATCGGCCTGCGACTTGCAGCAGACGGAAAGATATTTTTGACCGCTCAAGTCGGGGAAACCACCGTCTTTGTGCTGGTCGATCCTGCCACCCGGCAGGCCACGACCGTGACGCCCGGTTTCTATGGCAGCCCGGCCTTTTATGCAGAGGGTTCCATCTATACGTTTGCGGCCGGAAGCACCAGCTTGTCTGTGCTCGATGCCACGAATGGCAGAGTATTGCAACAATACAGCTTGCCGTTGGCAGAGCCTTTGGCGCGGGCCAGCGCTGCCGCGATCCAACAAAACTGCCTGATTTGGGCAGACAGCAACGGTATCCATCAAATTGCCCTGGGTGGTACTTTACAGCAAAATCTGGCCGATAACCGCAGTTTTGCGCTTGCCAGCAGTTCCTTCATCGTACAGCAGATCGTGTTGGACGGACAGGGAAATTACTGGGTCAGTGGCGTAAATGCCGGCGGTCAGGCACAAATATACCGGTACCGGTATGATACCCAGGCGGCCGTCGCGTCCGGCGGCGAACTGGTGGTTTGGGCCATGGAGGATAGCCTTTTGCTACGTGAGACCGTCAATACATACGCATCTGAACACCCGGAACAGACGGTCACTGTGGAATATGGTCAAGACAGTCTGGACAATGGGATGACAGTGGACGATGTGATCCGCACCCTCAACGTAGAGATCTTTGCCGGTGAGGGACCGGATGTACTTGTGCTGGACGGTCTGCCCGTAGAATCTTACATTCGTCAGGGAATCCTCGCAGATTTAAGCAATATCGATACCAGCAACTGCTACGAAAACATTGTACATTGCTATGCCGATGAATCCGGCTGTTGGGCGCTGCCGCTGCTGTTCCGCCCCAGCCTGGTTTATTGCCAGTCTGAGGAAAACAAAGCACGGTTGTCTGAGGCCCAAAATTTGACCGATTTGCAGGATCTCCTGTGTGTCAAATCAAACTTTCATTATGATGGGTACTACAACCTGTTCAGCGAGTTATACCCGGCGGCCAGCGCGTCGATCTTTGCTGTCGAAGGCGAAGGTGTGAACGAGGATGCTCTGCGAGAGTTTTTGTCTGTCACCAAAGCGGTTGTTGATGCGCAGCAGATCAGCGCGGAATATGATCCGCTTTTTGGGGACGGGGAGGATACCGCCAGCGGGGATGACGGCCAGCACCTGGCTGTGGATATTCCTGTCAGTATGAACTGGTATGGCCGGGCGCAGGATCCGGCTGACTGCGCGGCAGGCAACCCCAGCGACTATCTGCTGACCTATATCTACATGGTCAGCGAAACCGGGAGCGTCCCGGCTCTGATTCGCCCCTTGCCGGGTGATGTGTTTACACCGGTGATGACAATGGGCGTATTGAATACATCTGACCAGGTAGACGCCGGCGTGGCGTTTGTTGGAACCATGTTGGATTGCGAAACGGAAGACCTGGCTGGCCGAGGCAGTTTCAATGGTTACTTTGTGCGTCAAGGCGTCCAACTTGCCAAAGTCAGCCAGCGTTATGATGGTACCGACGGTAACCCTACGCCGTCTGAATTGAATCTGGATGCCGTGATGGCCCAACTGACCACACCGTCGAACACGGATTTGAGTTTGAGGGAACTTGTCTATGAGAACGCGGCTCAACTGTATACGGGCGCGCAGGACTTGGAAACGACGGTGGCCAACATCCTGCAGCGAACGGACTTGTACTATGCAGAGCAACAGTAACCGGGGCCGCAACTGCTGTACGGCCACCCAACGGGAAACTCGTGCGGCCTGGTTGTTCCTGCTGCCCAGCTTGACTGGCGTTGTTCTGTTTGTTTTGCTGCCCTTTGCTGAGACGGTACGGCGCAGTCTGTTTGACACGATGGGAACTGTCTGGGTCGGCTTGAGCAATTACCGCTCTGTCATACAAAACGGTGCCTTCCAATTGGCCGTACACAATACGGCGCGCTTTTTGGGGATTTGCCTGCCGATTCTTCTTTCAGGCAGCCTGGTACTGGCGCTCGTGCTCCACAGCCGTCCGCTGCGGCAAACACGGGCTGCCCGCATCTTCAAAACCACCTTTTTGCTGCCTATTGCGATTCCTGTGGCCAGCATTGTGCTGTTGTGGCAAACCTTGTTTGCCCGGCAGGGGTTGTGCAACGGTTGGTTGACCTGCCTGGGGGTGCAGCCTATAGATTTTATGGGGACAGGTACAGCGTTCTGGGTTTTGACCGGCACCTATCTGTGGAAAAATTGCGGGTATACAAGCATTCTTTGGACGGCCGGGCTGGAAGCGATTCCGGTCGATCAGTATGAAGCAGCCCGCGTCGATGGTGCAGGGACATGGCAGCAGTTCTGGCATATCACCTGGCCTGAGCTCCAGACAACTTTAGCCCTGACCTTGATTTTGAGCCTGCTGAATGCCTTCAAGGTTTTCCGCGAGGCCTACCTGGTGGCAGGACGTTATCCGCAGCAGAGCATCTATCTGTTGCAGCATTTGTTCAACAACTGGTTTTTAAGTCTGGACCTGCCGCGCCTTGCTGCTGCCGCCGTGTTGGTTGCGCTGGTGTTGTTGGTTGTGATTTTGGGATTATTGAAATGGTGGGACCACTGTGCGAAAGATGAGTAGGGTTCACAAACCGCACCGCTGGCAATGGCTCTGGCTGATACCGGCGGCGCTGCTGGTATGGTGGCCACTCTGGTTTCTCTTTATGGGCGCGCTGATGTCCCAGGAAGAATTGCGCTTGACAATTGGCCCGGCCCTAGGGCTGGGCACCGGATATACCGTCTGGCACCTGTTGCCAGACTGGCCGACGCTCGAACCGTTGCTGACCCTGCTGTTGGATACGCCGCAGTTTTTTGTCATGTTCTGGAACAGCATCGGCCAGTCTGTAGCCCAGGTGGCCGGGAACCTGCTGGTGGGCGCGCCTGCCGCTTGGGCAATCAGCCGGCTTCGCTTTCGCGGGCGCAGTATGGTTCGGGGGCTTTACATCGTTCTGATGCTATTGCCCTTCCAGGTAACCATGGTGCCCAGCTATCTGATATTGCGCCAATTTGGCCTGCTGGACACGCCGTGGGCCATCATTTTACCGGGCATCTTTTCTACATTTCCGGTATTTATCATGGAGCGCGGCTTTGACACGGTTCCGAGAGAAGTCTTGGAGTCCGCTTCGATCGATGGTGCAAATCAATGGCAGCGTTTTTGGCGCATCGGGATTCCATTGGGGATTCCCGGTCTTATATCCGCCCTGACGCTGGGATTTTTGGATGCCTGGAACGCCATAGAACAACCGATGACTTTTTTGGAATCTCCACAATATTGGCCACTGTCTCTCTTCTTTACCGACCCGGCTAATCTGGATACAAAACAACTGGGGCTCGCGATGGCTGCCAGTCTGTGGATGTTGCTCCCTTCGATTCTGGCCTTCCGCTTCGGGCAAACATACCTGGAAGCAGGCTTGACAAAAGGGGCTGTGAAAGGATGAGCTCTTTGGACGTGATACATAAACTCAGACAGCGGTTGCACGCTACTGCCGCTGCCAAACCCAACCAGTGGCATACCGGTGTTGCCATGCTGCGCTTTCTTGCGCTCATGCTTTTGTTGACTTTGTTGGTGCGCGGAACCGCGGCCACCACGCTTCCAGTCGTCTCGGTGACCGCCCCGTACCAGGGTGTAGTTACGCAGAGCTTTACTGTTTCCGGTCAAATATCCCCCGGAATTGGAACTCCGCTGACCATCCCGGAAGGTCTTTTGGTCGAACAGATTTTCGTCCAACCGGGCGATCAGGTGACAGAAGGGCAAACGCTGGCACTCTTGTCTTTGGACGATGTGCGCGCGGAAATCGAACAGGTACAGGCGTCCATGCAGCAGCATCAAGTACAGGCCAACCAGCTTCTGGCAGGGCAGGCGGCCGATCCGTTTGCCTGGCAGCAGGCGCAGCAACAGCTGGATCGAGCGTATGCAGACTATCAACAGGCAGCAGCGGAAGGCGAGGCGGATGTTTCGCAGGCACAGAATGTGCTGGATGCTGCCCACCAGGTTTTGGCAGAGGTAGAAGGCCGGAAACCGCAACGCCCTTACGAGGACGGCTTTTGGGAGATGGCAACGCCGGAACAAGCACAGACGGAACAGGATTACGCGGACTGGGAAGCGGAATACGCGACCGCGCAGGCGGCTGTGCAGCAGGCACAGGCGGATTTGGAAGCAGCACAAGAGGCCGCGGACAATGCAACGGAGGCGGCGCTGTCCGCCGCGCAAAACGCAGAGGATTCGCGTAATAGCGCCCAGCACAATTACGCAAAGGAAACGGAAGAACTGGCTAAGTCAAACCAAACTGATCAAGCGGGCGCTCAGGTTTTGCTAGCCCAGATTCGGCAGGAAGATCAAACCTTGAAATCTCTCGAAGCCCTGCAAGCAGCAGGCGGAGCTTTTTTGGCCCCATCAGATGGCATTGTAACCGAGATGGCACTTACAGTCGGAGCAGATACGCCAGCAGTAGCGGGACTGCTGGCAGCAAACGAACAAGAATATGCGGTCACTGCCTCCTTGACAGCGGAACAAGCAAGCCTGTTGAAGGCGGGCGGTACGATTTCGGTGATGCAGGAACAAAATACCGGAACAGCCACATTGGAACAAGTCAATGATGATCTCGCCCAATTCACAGTGTCTGGTACACAGTGGAAAACGGGGGCAGCGGATATAACCGTTACGACTATGGGCGGAACGACAGGGCTTTGCCTGCCAGCCACCGCAGTCAACAGCGATAACGCCGGGAATTTTGTGTACCTGGTGGAAGCTAAAAATACCGTGCTGGGCGTCCAAAGCGTGCTGGTCCGGCTGGGGGTTACCGTAGAAGAACGTGGCGATGGTGTAGTACGTATTTCGGGCGCTTTGAGCGGGCAGGAACAGATTGTCAGTGCAAGCAGCAAACCACTTTCCGCAGGAACAGAGGTGAGAATCGATGAGTAGGCGGCTGATGTCACTGATCTGTCTGGGTATGTATTGCCTTTGCCTCTGGCTGGCTGTGCAGACTGTCGAGAAGGTTAGACAAATCAGCCCAGGCGTCAGTTTGCGCTACGCGCAGGCGTTGACCGGCGAACAGGTAAAAAAAGCGCAGACTTATATAAAAAGTAGTCAAAACACAGATGGGCTGATGGTAACTTTCTGGGAAGAAACCCAGGTGGCGGTGCGCTCCCCTGTAAGCACACGGACCTGCACGGATGTTTGCAGTATCGGTTTCTGCGGAACGGCCCATGATGCATACGGAGCAAGCTATGTGGTGGGAACTGCACCCGGCAGTGGCGACACCAGCCAGTGCGCTGTCAGTACGGCGCTGGCATGGCAGCTTTTTGGAAGTACAGACATATTGGAGCAAGCGCTTACGCTGGACCCGGATACAGAGGATGCCCGGACTTACCGGGTGTGCGGTGTCTTTGTATCGGAAACAGAGCAGATCCTTTATGGTGTTGAAACCACCGCTGCATTCCAACTTCTTGAATTGACCCATGTTTCTAGAGATAATCCGGGCCAAAGCGTTCAGCAGCTTTTGGCTGCCGCCGGTCTGGCTCAACCGGACCAAATCCTATATGATGCCGCCCTCGCCTGGGTTCTGTCAGCGTTGATTGGAATACCCGAATTACTTCTTCTGCTTTGCGCCGGTTGTCATCTGCTTCGCTTATTCCGCAATAAATCTCTGAGAGAAGTTATAGGGTTCGGGATTGCACTGCTGCTTGTTTGCTTACTTCCGACCTGTTTGGCTTCGCTGCCCGGATGGATGATTCCCAATCAATGGGGAAGTATGGCGGCGTGGCATTCGCTTTTGTCTGCCGCAGGTGACCGGTTGACGGAATGGTTTGCCTTGTGCCCAACTGCACGGGATGTGCAATTAAAAGGCGAAGCAGCACAAGTGGTTGTGTTTACCTGCGGGAGTCTGGTGTTCGCTGTGGCTGCTTGTTTGAGTTGGGGTTCTTCCGTTAAGACAAAAGGGAAACGCTCCTTGTGCCCGTATGACAACCACGCGACGTTAAACTTATAAGATGGGATCGATGAAAGCGATTTCTCCGTTCAAAGGCAAGGCTGCCGCATTCACCTGACGACCACAGAATATCAACTATTCATTACGCTGCTCGACCATTCTGGGCACATCTGCTCCCGAAACTTTCTTCTGGCATCTGCATGGAATATCACAGTGCCGATTCAGACGCGAACGGTTGATGTGCATATCGCAAAGCTGCGGAAGAAACTGGATCTAGGCCCGGATGATTTGAAAACCGTAATGGGACGGGGGTGTGCGCTTTCAGGATAATGCGCGATGCCCGACAAATGGGTGAAATACATTTTGAAAGTCACATAAAGTATATCATCTATATTAGCGATTATTTTAGAGTTGACTCTTCCTTGCTTCCTTAAAGGAAGCTCTCGTGTTTAGCCTACAAGAGCTTCTGGAGAATACACAATTAGAACGATTTACCTGCTCAACTAGAAAGGAAAAGTGTAAAATGATTACGAAAGAGAAAAACCGCACCAAAATTATTTGTGCAGTAGTTACCGCCATTTCCGCTATTGTAGCAGGTGGAAGCGCTTTTCAACTTCATAATGTGCAGAACATATCCCAAACAGTAAATGGAAATGTCATCCAAATTTTAGGGGAAACTGGCAGCTATGTATCTGCCGGCACTGATTTAACAGACTCAACTGATGAGCTAATTTCCGCATACAGAAAGGTTCTTGACGAGAACAGTCAGTATCAGGCAAATCAATCAACGTTGCAGGGACAAGTCCAAAGCCTGCAAAACGAAAATGACGACTTGAAAAATCAAATTCAAATACTTAAGGGAACACTATTAAATACATATTCCTCAGACGAAATCAATAGCGTAATCGAGCAAGGCGGATTAAAGAGAGATATTTCTAAGCGCCTAGATAATTTGGAATGTCTGGACAGTGTTCATTGTGAGCAGGTTCCCTCTGTTAAAGATTTGTATGGAACCACTCACAGCGTATCGTATCGTTTTGACGCTTCCGACACCGCATGGGCCAAGTTCAAGTTGGACGGACAATATGATACCTTTTCGGCAAATATTGTTACATCGGAAGATACAAATCGTGATGCAAATATGAGCGTGGAAATCTACCTTGATGATGTTCTTGTTGGGCGAGTTGACGATGTTGTACGAGATGAACATGTTCGCCCAATTAGTGTCAGCGTAAATGGTGGCAATGTTTTAATGATAAAGGTCATCCGTACAAATTCTTATTATAGCAGTTATGCTTATATTTGCGACACTTCACTGTCAGTGTTGCAGTGATTTTCACCTTGACTAATCACTGCAATTAAAGCATAAGAGGCACGGCATTTGAAAAGATATTCGTAAGTGGCATAATAGCCGCAAAATAAAAATTGACATTCGAGTTAAAATGCGGTACTATAATAAAAAACTATATAGTTACACTTGATGTGACGGTTGACCTAAGACAGTGGGTACTGTAAATCCTACCGAGGTGATGTTAAGCAGAAAGATACCACTAGGATTGTGTGGTATCTTTCTGCTTTTCTTGATAATGTGGAATATAGCAATGCCGTATATTTGTGGTATAAGTTTAAAATACAAGAATAAGTTAAGGTATTAGGATATGGGAGAAAGAAAAAAAGAAAAAAAGAAAAACTGAATTTAAAGAGATTTATATTAAAGCTACTGAGTTTACTAGGGTATGATTGCTCAAGAGTTGATATTGCGCTACTTGGTAAAGGGAAAAAGGGGAGTCAAAAGCTTTCCATTGCGTTGGCGGTAATTTATGCAGCGGTTTCATGGGTTACACTGAGCAGAGACAATATATTAGCAGAGTTAATAGCTATAATCCTAAATGGAATAACTGTAATACAAGTATTAATTGCTTTATACCAAAAAAGCGATCTGTCAAAGACTCTCTTGAATTTTATAGTGTAAAATATTGCATTGCATCCACACGGTTGCTGTCGATTCTTACTTCCAGATGTAGGTGGTTGCCCGTAACCCGCCCAGTGTGTCCGACATAGCCGATAACTTGCCCCGCCTGCACCTGCTGACCGGTGGTGACGCAGATGGACGAGCAGTGGGCGTACAGTGTTTCCATACCGCCGCCGTGGTCGATTTGGATGTAGTAGCCGTAGCTGCCGCCCCAACTGTCAAGACCGTTGGCAACAGTGACGATGCCGTCTGCGGCGGCGAGGATCGGCGTACCCTCGGCACAGGCAATGTCGGTGCCGGTGTGGGAGCTGACTTCGCCGGTGATGGGGTCCACGCGGTGGCCGAACTGTGAGGTGATTGCACCCGCAACCGGCAGCGGCCATTGCAATGTACCGGTCGGGGTGCGGGTGCTGTCTGGATTCATAAGTTTTCCACCACCCTGTGCAAAACCGCCGAGCAATTCCGCCCACAGTTGTTCGTACTGCGGGTCTTGTAGGAGTTGCAGGTAGGTGTTCTGGCGGGCGGTGAAATGATAATCTGCCGCCATTTCGCTCGGCGTTTTGTGGGTAAGACGTATTACAAGAACCGTTTCGGTTATGGTTGCGGTGGTAGGCTTTCCGTTCTTGTCCGTCGTTTCTATAACAGCGGTTTCTGCACGGGTAGTGTATTCCACTGCGTTCATTGCCCACATAATTTCCCGCAGCTTGTCCACCTGTTTCTCTGTCAGCGCCGCAACGGGTGCGCCCTGCTCATTGCCCGAAACATACGAAGAAAAGACCGCCAGGACATCCTGCCAACGAATGTAGAACACATCATCGTTGGCTGTAATGTCTTGGCGGTCGTGCTGTACGGTATCGGAGATTTCTTCCAGCCTGTCGCGGTATTCTTCGGTCAGGGTGTCTACGGCTTCGCGCACGGTGACGGACGCTGCGTTGGGGGCATCAGCGGCAAAGAAAATGCCGTAAGCCGAGCCGGAGACAAATGCCACAAGGCAACTGACGATAACAATGCCAAGCGCCGTAGCTACGCCCGCTGCAAGAACTGCTGTAAGGCTGTGCAAATCGGCAAGAAAATGACGTATAGCCGAGCGCACCGCCACAGCCGTTCTGCCTGCGCCGTCCGCAGCCTTTTGTGCGGCAAACCGTATTTTTTGCGCACGGTTCTGCATCTGTGCTTGGGGTGTTACGCTGCGCACAGTTTCATTTGCGGCGGTGCGCAGTTGGCGCTGACTTTGGGTCACGCCGCGAATGTCGCGCGGCGCAGTCTTGGCGGTGACGGCTTTCTCTTTCGCCCGCTGGCGGGGCAAATCTGCCCCACGGCGCGGGCGTTGGTCTGCATCGGGCAGCGTGCCGTACTCGGCTTGTTTCGGGCTGACACCGCGCTCACCGGCGGCGGGGGCGCGGGCAGCGGCTTCCTTTTGGCGGTGCTGTCGGGCTTGGGTTTCTGCCAATTTCCGCCCCTGATGCCGCACAAAAGCTGCCGACTGTTCCGCAGCCGAACCTACAAGATCTGTCGGTTCCTGCTGTCGGAGGTCATCATCATTTTCCCGCGCGGCGGTGCGGGTTTGTTCTTTCGCTTTTATCCACGCCGCTTTTAGGGCGGCTTTCGGTATCGTCCCCGCCGTACTTTTGGCGGTACGGTCGTGGGGCTTTTGTTTATTCTCTTTTGGCGTTCTCATACTCTCACCTCGGTTCGGATGTACGCTTTGCCACAACGACTACCCTGCTGTTTTTGCCGGAATCATCGCAGGTGGACAGCGTAAGCAGCTTGTCCCCATAAGCAGCCGTCACGCCGGTTTCATACAGGGCGACGCCCTTACAGGCGTCCACATAGGCAGCAAACTCCTGCGGTGTTTCGGCATCGGTACATTGATAATAGGCAAACAGATCCTCCGCTTCGCCCCGAAATACCGCCATTACGGTATATTCTGCCTGTGCCGTCAGGGTATCAAATTGGATAATTCTGTGCTGCTCCCAAAAGGATTCGCGCTTGTATTGCAGCAGGTCAGAAAACATAGTGCCGTCCCTCATATTGTGTCCGTACACAAGGATGTTGTCGGATGGCGTTTGCAGGTCGCAGTTTGCCTGCACATACGGGCAGCCGTGCGGGGAGTCAGCTTTTTCAAAGTTGTGCTTTAGGTAAAAGTCGGGGTCATGCTTTGACTGCATGACCGGGTAGTTGATGTTGGTTCCGTCAATCTGTATCCACCCGGCAAGGTCGCTGTTTTGCGCGTACAGCGCCTGATACTGCGGCAAAAAAATATTTCCCGTTGACACGGCGTCATCGGGGAATTCTTCTGTCTGCGCGGCAAGCTGTCGATACATTCGCGCTTGCGTACAGGAGTCGGCGGCATAGCGGGCAATACCTGCGGCACTTGCAAGAAAAACGGCAACGAGGGTTAAAAGCAGGATGCGGTAGAATTTCAACATAGGGTGTCCTTTCTCAGAATCGGTTTGCAAAGGAAAAACGGATGATGTATAATACAAATACGTTTTAGGACTGCGGGGTGTTATGATGAATTTGTATCTCAGTGCGGCGGAATACGATTACCACACGCTGCTCAAGGTAGCCGAGATGGCAGGGCTTGCGGGGATCATCGGTTTTCATGAGGCCGGGGACGGCTATCTGGTGACCTTCCCGCAGGGGGAAAATGTTCAGGCTCTGATAGATGACTATAAGGGACGGCTGCGGGATTTGGAAAACAATATTTGGCAGCATTAAAACAGGTATATAAATCGGGATTTGTAAAGGAGATATACAACATGAAGAAAGTCTGCTTAGCGGTTTTGCCAGCTTTAACAATAGTGTTAGAATTATTACCATTGGGAGCAGTTTGTATTTTTGCAACATCTCCAACAGAAAGAGTAAAAGAAACATTCTCATACTTTAGCCTTACACCGTTTGGCTATGCAAATTTTGCTCCACTTATTACAGCCACACTTACTGTTGCCATCTTCTTACTTTCATTGTTTTCATTGAAGAAGAAATGTGTTCTCAAAGCATTGTTTGTCCTTTCCATTATTACGGTAGTTATTTCTCTTTTGCCATTGATGTATGGCTTAGACTACTATACCCTTGTAGGAGCCTTTATAACAGGAACACTTGTAATAGAAAGTGTTTTGGCTAAGATACAACAAAAGTAAAGCGATAATTTCCAGTTTGTCGCACAATAGAGGACCGCTTCGGCGGTCCTTTATTTTTATATTGCATGGCTTTACTCCTTTTTCTCGGATGGGTTGGTTAATTAAGTGAGTTATGTTATTCAAGGAGAATGGCAATTCTCTTGAAATATAAGAAAACCGTCCATTCTCCTCGAATAATAATACACTGCTATTTCAGGAAAGCCGGAATACTTTCTTCTTCCTGGGGCAGTGCGGTTTCATCTGGATTATTCTTTGAAAACCATTTTTCGTTCCACTTTTCCATCGAACGGTCAACTGTCTGCTGGGATATATCCAGATAAATTTGTGTTGTTTGTATTGATGTGTGTCCGAGGATATTTTTTACAATTGCCAATGGCACCCCGGATTCGATGAGATGTGTCGCCGTTGTATGCCTCATAACATGAGGCGTGTAAGGACCGTGGCAAAACAGTTCAGGATGTTCTGCTTTGGCTCTTTTGGTATATTTTTCATAAATTTCCTCGACTGCCGCTACTGACAGGTGATCGTTCCTCTGGCTGGGGAATACATGCCTGTTCAGTTCTATGCTTATTTTGCGTGATGCAATGTATTTGTCCAAAAGCTGTGTTGCACTGGAAGTTATCTTTACCCGTCTGGCTTTTTCACCTTTACCAACAAGTGTAAGAATCGCATTGCCTCTCTCATCGTGGGTTACGTCCTTAACGGTAAGATCACAAATTTCTTGTGCACGCGCTCCGCTGGAATACATTACACACAGAAGGACAAGGTCTCTCCAGCCGAGCTTTTCTGTTGTATCTGGAAGAGAAAACAGGATTTCCAATTCTCTCCGGGTGAAAGAACAGCGTTGCTTCCCTTTTACCTTACGGAATGTTTTCTTGTAAATCTTCTTGAGGCTGTTCTTAAAAATATAACCAGCTTCCAGATTTCTGCTTTCAGAATAATCTGCAAAAGAAGCGAGCGCAGCCAGACGCTGTTTTGCCGTTGCCCTGCTGTTTTTCCTCGTGGTTATCAGCCAGTCAAAATATTTTGTCAGCAGTTCAAAATCCAATGCCTCAAATGTGATATGCCCGATCTTGATGTCAGTTTCTTCATTCAGATATTGAAACAGCAGTCGGAATGCACATTTATAAGAAGCAATAGTATTCGGACTTGCATTCACGGAAACCGGAAGATACTCCGTAAAGAACCTCCCAAGCAAGGAGATAAATTCATTTTTAGAATCATTCTTCTTCATAAGGCACCTCCACATCCGGGATTAAACCAGAGGTAAAGATTCGAAGGCTTCGATCGCCCCGGCAACCTGCCCCTGAAAACCGCATATATTTATCGGTATCAAGCAGACATTCATGCCGAGGTATGTCGGAAGGAGTAAATCATTCATATCAACGGAATGTCCGGCAGCCTCAAGCTGCTGCATGGATTTTAAGACAAACAGATGGCGGAAACAGTGCAGACAGGCACCACGCTCATGGCAGTCTCGCTCACGCTGGTCAATATCTGCCAGTTTCAGGATTTCTGAAAACCATGAATCCATCTGGCGAGTCGTATAGTGGCTTCCCTCTTTACGTCCCGGAAAAAGAAATGCTTCCGGTTCGTGCATGATACCCAATGTCAGGCAGTATCTCTCCATGACCGCAATGAGGGATTCGTGCACCGGAATAACACGCTCCTTAGAAAATTTAGTCTTTTCAGGAAGAGGGTTCTGTTTTTGAAATCAACATCTTTACGCTGGAGTGACATTGTCTCCTGGAGCCGGGTTCCGCAACTGTAAAGAATGCGTAACGCCATTGGGATCTTTAACTGAAAGAAACTGCTGCAAGACCGTGGATTCTGGGAGTCAGGTTATCCGCATAATGAAAAATACTCACTATTTCCTCATCCGAAAAAATATAAGGGATATAGTCCGACTTAACCTTAGGGAGCGTTGGCAGGAAAGACTGGTGCCCGAGTGTATTCAGATATTTTCCAAAGCCACGCACTACTGCCAGTTTTCTTTTACCGTTTTGCTTTTCCTGAAAGCGTTTTGACCCTGCAGACAAAATATCTTCCGTCAGCTCTTTCCCCTGAAAGCCTGAAAGGACTAAATATTGATCTAACAGCAGCAACACCCGGCGGTCATTTGAAGCGGAGGATGCAGAAAGCACAGCGGTCCGCAGTTCAAGATAATCTGTCATCTCCCTGGCAAAAGAACTGTTAAACATGGTGTTCACCACCTTTCCACAAAAGCATTTCTGCAAAAATGCCGGTTGGCTCTGGCGTGGCAAGTGGACACAGCCGCATATTTTGAATATCTAATCTGGCATAATGGCGGATTGCATGTTTGGTTCCATGCCCCAACACTTTGCGGACCACCCCGGTTGAAACCCGTCATTTACCATGTTGCTTGCAATGGACGATCTGAAGGCACGGCTGCCGTGTCTTTTGTCTGTGATATCAACTTCCGATTTGGCAACTAACATCCAGATGGCGGTATTGATCGCAAAGCTATCTAGTGGCTTATAGGGAATAGTGGCTGTCAAAAACACATTTGGGCAGTCAGGCAGGGGCGGTCTTGCGGTCAGGATATAATCCTGCAACGCATCCTTTACTTCCGGGAACAACTCCATTTCCCATAAATCTCCGGTTTTCTGCTGGATAAAATGAAGCCGGTTGTTTGTAAAATCAATGTTCTCAAAAGTCAGGGCTGAAATATCACGGGAGCGGATACCATAGCGGGACAGTAACAAAAGGATCGCATAGTTCCTGATGCCTGCCGCTGTGCTGCGGTCAACGGAATCTTCAATAAGAGAAATTTCATCTTGTGTGTATACCGTTGGATGGGGTGAGTATTTTTTCCGGTTTATAACCAGCTTGGAAAAATCTCTTTGGACTTGCCCGCTTTCAAAAAGATAACGCAGAAATGGACCGATTCTCTCCCAATAGCGTAAATAACCAAGCTGCAGGAAGGCGGTTTGGATCAGCTCACCAGACAAATCCGAAAGAGTGGAACACCAAGGTTCTCCAAATTTTCAGGAAACGGCCGCAGATCCACCGTTTGTAACGGAGCGTAGTATCCTTATTCCCATTATTACGGCAATGGGAAATAAAAGAATCAAAACATGCAAAGGCTGTCGGGAAGCTCAACAGTTGTTGATTTACCAGCCCACAAAGCTTCTTCACCGTCAAGCCCTGAAACAGCCGGTTTAGCTTAGATACGATTATTTTCGCCCGTGTAACTCTGGAAGTACAGACTTTCAGAGTTTCTTCGCAATAGCGGATCAGGATTTCTCCCATCTCCGGTGAGTAGTCGTCCAAGCCGTTTGCATCCATGCAGTCTGAAAATGCCTGAAGGATGAAATCCATGTCCTTAACAGTACTTTCACTGTAGGATGCTGACTTGAACAGTTCACGTAAATGCGCTGTCAAATCACTAAATTTTGTACAATTATCCATCATGATAACCTCCTCTGTATTTGTTGTCGGTTCGACACGACTTAATTATAAAGCAGGCATCTAAAGGATTATTGTTATTCAAGAAGATTATTGCAAAAGCACTATTTTTAAGGAGGTATTATGACTTATCGAATAATGTTACTTGTCGAATTAACCCGGTTATCTGACATGTCAGATAATTTTGTCGACATCAGTTTATAGAGCTTTGTATCCTTCGGGAAGGAATTGGTGAATGGAACAATGTTGCCCGCGCAGCGAATCAGCCCGCAGCCTGCGGGGACGTTGGTGACATAGCCCAACTGGTTGTCCGAGATGTTCAACAGCTTCGCCAGTTCCGCGCGGTCGGTGGCGCTCTGGTTCAGCATGACCAGAAATTCCGAGTTTGCCAGCATCAGGCGGGCGGTGTCGGAGCGCAACAGTTCGTCCACATTCTGCGTCAGTCCGGTCACAAGTCCGTTGTACTTGCGGATGCGTTTCCACAGCTTGTAGAAAAAATTCGCGCTGTACTCATAGCGGAACAAAAATACCGATAGGTCAGACTCTTTCGAGCCTTTCGCCCCGGTCCACACCGTGCAAGCAGCTTTCACTGCACACGGCGTTCCATGGGATAAGTTTTTCATTGTTAATGCAGTCACTTTCAAAGTAAGGATTATATATATTTTTTATAACGTAATAGCGGGAAGATTGGCACTTGCACGCCAGCGGTTGATTTTATCAAGACATGGTTTCTTATAACAACCTGTTTTTCGCAAGTAAAATTGAATACTTTCCGGAGTAGTAGCATGGATAAGCCTGTGTACATCCACATGAACTATACGCAAATTTGAATACTGGTCTGTTCCACCTAGATGTCGCGGCAGAAAGTGATGACAGTGAACTTCATTCACAGATAACAATTTCCCTGTGATTTCGCACTTTCCTTTGGATGCCACAAACCTTGCCAGTCTGTTATCGCAGTATTCCACACTTTGTAAGGGTGACATACGGTTCCCAAGTTCAAATAACACATCTGCATACCCTTCTTTACAGAGCATATCATGTATTTTGCGTCTGCCTTCGGGAGTATATTGATTGATAGATGGTCTATGGCACATAGGACTTTTATGTTTGCAGTATGCTATGGGAGCAATGATAAAACCGTTTATGTATCGAACCTGTTTCGACTTGCCGTATTTGCGGAATATATACGCATCGGTTCCACCTTTTATCTTCGTCGGCTTTTCCCTTACAAGTGAATTTTTCCCCGCACAGCGGCATTTCATGGTTTTGTCAATGCTGATAAACATACGGTGCATGCGCAATCTCTTTACCAACCCGTCCGCGCCGACTGTTGACTGTGGCGTAGCTCAGGTCGATGCTGTCACCGACCTGTGCCATCTGGTAGCCGGTTTTTGTGGCGCACTTGATCGGCACTCCCACCTCGTACAGCCCGGTTTTGCCACCGAAGCCACCCGGATTGGTCGCCAATGTGCAGCTTAGTCCTTCTGGGGAGTAGACACGTTCTCCTTGGTGACCGCCGTGGGTTTGAATAAGAGAACCTCCTGTTGTTTCGGTGAAAGGAAATACTTTTCCTCTACATCGCTCATCAAGATATCCGATAATGTACACGCGGTTTCTTGACTGCGGGACGCCAAAATCTTTGCTGTTAAGACATTGCCATTCCACACCATACCCCAGTCGGTCCAGCGTGTTGAGGATTGTCGCAAACGTCCTGCAGTGGTCATGATTGATGAGACCCACCACGTTCTCAAAAAGCAAATACGGAGGCTTCCGGGCTTCAGCCAGGCGGGCCAGTTCAAAGAAGAGAGTGCCGCGTGGATCTCCGAATCCTTTTCGAGATCCTGCAATGCTGAAAGTCTGGCAAGGAAATCCGCCGCAGAGCAGCTGGAAGTCCGGCATGGTGCTGGGGTCGGCTTTTCGGGCATCTTCAATGAACCACTCTCCCTTCGTGTCAAACAGGGCGTTGTAACTGCGGTTGGCGTATTTGTCGATTTCGCAGTGTCCTACGCATTCAAATCCTCCGGCACGGCTCAGTCCTTCGCGGAAACCGCCGATGCCGGAGAACATATCTACGAACTTGATCAAGGGCACAACTCCCGATGGGGATGTTTGCCGCATCTGCGAATGTGCTTAATAGGCGTCCCTCATCAAAAACAAAAGCAGCCTGTCACAGGCTGCACCAAACAAGATTTTTTTACCGTTCATAATGTATAAACCTCCTTTTTCCATCTGCTTTTCTACCTATTATTAAAACATTGGAATCACCCCCTACAGTGAATTCAGGAAATCGAGCGCAGAGTCTGGTATAGCATTCTCTGTCAGTGGGCTTGGAACAGCGTTGGTTATGTTGACTGCCTGCAATTCCTCCCGCACAACCTTGCGGATGCTTTTCTCCAGCCTATCTGTCTGCTCCGTCGCAAGAATGGCTTGTACCAGAAACTCTTTGCGTTTGGCTGACGGCACTTGCTGCAGCAACGCCCATGCGCGGCGGTGCTGCAGGTCGCTAAGGTTCGGACGGAAAACATACTGTGGGCGTTTCATGCCTCGCTTTTACGGCGCGACACGGCAGTCAACGCGCGCTCGAACCCGACAGCGTTCACCTTGTCGTCCAGCAGGAAAATCGTCTTACAAAGGCCGTCTTTGGGGCTTAGGTGGCGGCTCACCACCGATGCGCCGCCGCCCAGCAACACGGCGGGGATGGCGTGCAAATCGAATCCCGCTTCCATTGTGGCAGACAGAAGATGCTCTGTGTGCTTGCGACCTTGTTTGTTCACAATGTCGCGCACCGTATCGCTGACCGTGCAGGGGTGACCCGCCAGCATATTTTCGATTTGGGCATCCGTGAGGGACAGCCCGGTTTCACGCCGCACCTGCTCCCGGATGTCATCTACGCAGCGGATCATGCCGAGCTCCAAGCTGTGCGCAGTGTCAGCCGCAGGGATGGCGTTGTCGATGCGCATAAGGTCCACTGTCCAGCCGCCCAAATCCATGAGGAGCATTGATGGCTCGTCCTGCAACAGCCCGGTTTCGGTCATAAGGGCGGCGTAGCCCTGCGGAAAAATGGCAACTTCTTCGATGGTGATGCTGTACTCCACGCCCTCGAAGCGGAAATTCACAGGTTGCTTGCTTCGCAGCAGATAATCTTTGAACTTGGGTTTGTCGCGTCCGAAACTGGTCAGCGGCAGACCCGCCGCAATTCGCACAGAACATTCGGGCGGCAAGCCGCGCTGCCGGATTTCTTTTGCAATCGCTGCCAGCGTCAGCAGGTAGTAGTTGTCGTTCACAGTTTTGTCCCTCTGGATAGGCTGCCGCCCAGAGCCACAAACAAAAAAGCACCCGCCAAACTCTAAGAGTCCTTGGCGGGTGTAGGGTTCGTGTTCTCCGTAGCTGGTAAGTCCAGCCGGAAATGAACAATGCGCTGTTTTGATAGCGTAATAGCCGTGGTCGATGCCGATAATGATGCTCATAGTGGAAATCCTCCTTATTTAATAGGTATAAAATGGAAAACATGAAAATAAACTGAAAACTGCTGCAAAAAGCGAAAAATCCCCGCAGCCAACAAGAAATTGGCTGCAGGGAAATTGAAAACATTCTGAAAACAGCAGAAAAAAGTTGAAATTTTCGCTGAAAAACTGCAAAACAGGACGGCAGGGGAGAGCAAACCATCCCCAAATCACCTAACAAAAAAGTCCAACCGCCTTAAAACGGTTGGACATCTCTATAAAATGCGCTTCAAAAATGACACGTCAATTTTGCTATTTTTGCACGATACAACAAAGAAAAAAGCCCATGACATCTTTTTTGTCATGGGCTTATGGCGGAAAGAAAGGGATTCGAACCCTTGAGGGCTTTATGGGCCCTACACGATTTCCAGTCGTGCGCCTTAGACCAGCTCAGCCATCTTTCCATCTATTCTGCTATATCGCCTCACCTGACGACGTGTTATATTATAGCAAGCACATCTGGGATTGTCAAGCAATATTTTGAAAAAAATCAATTTTTTTCAAATAAATTTTAAAAAAGAAAAAAAGAACATATGGAAGAAGTTTTTTGTAAAAATGATCTGAAATCCAAAGGAGGGTACAAGCACATGCCCTTTTTGCCGCAACCACAATATGGCATGAACTGCCCCGCAAACGCCCCGTTTGTGCAAGACATTTGTGCATACAGATGAAAATTGACATTTCTGTGACAAAGATCTTGAAAAAATATGAACAGCGTGGTAAAACATAAGAGAACACGGCTCCGGCACCTTTTGGCTGGGGAGGCTGGGCGGATGGCAAGTACCACTGTATGAACCAAAAAGCCATATCAGCTATGCCGTGCTGAAAAGGAGGCTCTATCATTATGTATCTATTCTTCCGGGATCTTGCAATCATATTGATTGCGGCTAAGTTTTTTGGCCTGATTGCCCGCAAACTCAAGGCACCCCAAGTGGTGGGCGAGATCATCGCCGGTTTGCTGATCGGCCCCTCTTTGCTGGGGGTTGTTCAGCTCAGCGATACCATCTCGGTCTTTGCGGAAATCGGCGTTATTTTGCTGATGTTCTCCACCGGCCTTGGCACCAACCTGAAGCAGTTGATGAAAGCCGGCCCCATTGCAACTCTGGTTGCCTGCGTGGGTGTTTTTGTTCCCTTGGTGGGCGGTACGCTGCTGTATGGTGCGTTCTATGGTCTGGGTGCTATCGGCAGTCCGGAATTTTATAAAGCATTGTTCATCGGCACCATTATGACGGCAACCAGCGTTTCCATCACGGTGGCAACCCTGCAGGAGCTTGGCCAGCTGAAAGGCTTCCTGGGCACCACCATCGTCAGCGCAGCCGTGATTGATGACGTTATCGGCATTGTAGTGCTTACCTGCGTTCTGGGGGCCGGTAGCGGCGAAGAAGGCGGTACCAGCATCGGCCAGGTGTTGATCAACACGGTGCTGTTCTTTGTGGTGGCGGTCATTGTCGGTTTTGTGCTGTACAAGGCCATGACCTGGCTGGATAACCGTAACCCCCACACCCAGCGCATTACCATTGCCAGCCTTGGCTTCTGCTTTGCCATGGCTTACATTGCAGAGCAGTACTTTGGCATTGCCGATATTACCGGTGCTTACATTGCTGGTATCGTGCTGTGCAACATTCATGATGCACCCTATGTGGAGCGCCGTGTCGAAATCAGCAACTATATGATGTTTGCTCCGGTGTTCTTTGCTTCCATCGGCCTCAAAACCGATATCAGCGGCCTGACTCCCGATATCCTGCTGTTCTGTGTCTGCTTTGTCATTGTGGCACTTATCACCAAGATCATTGGCTGCGGTCTTGCAGCAAAGATCTGCAAGTTCAACTGGGCAGATTCCCTCAAGGTTGGCGTTGGCATGATGACCCGCGGCGAGGTTGCTTTGATTGTGGCACAAAAGGGCCTTGCAGTCGGCATGGTGGACGCTGTCTACTTTACCGCTGTTATTCTGCTGATCATCGTATCTTCTGTTACCACTCCGCTTGCTCTGAAGACGCTGTTTGCCAAGCATCCTTCTAAGGATCACCCCAGCGCAGTGGCTGTGAATGAATCAGGCAAAGCTTGAGTTATATACAGTCAAAGTTGCACAAGTAAACAAATCCGGGCTGTGGAAATGATCCACAGTCCGGATTTGTTTTTTATTGTTTTATTGTTTATAATCAGTGGCGCACGAAGCCGCCCAGTTCATACTCATTGGTGTATCCGTTGGCAAGCGCCTTGGCGCGCAGCGCAGCGTAAAGCTCTGCGAAAGTGGCCTGTACATAAGGCTCCAGGAAGATGAAACCAATGCCAAAGGTAATGCTGCACAACAAGTACCAGCCAATAAAGGAAAGCTGGAGCACAAAGGTGTTCCACTTTTCACCGTCCATCATCTGCTTGCTCAGCTCCATGGCGCGGCAGGTGGTCAGGTAGGGGTTTTCGGCCATCAGGTAGCCGACCTGCATGTAGCAATAAGACCAGTAAATGCCGGGAATGATCAAAAGGGAACCCAGCGCAATTTTCAGATTGGTCAGCAGCATAACTTTAACAACATTCAGATACGGGGTGCGGAAGATCGAAGTGACGGTGCTGAACGGTGTTGCCGACTGGCGGCTTTCCATAAAATAGCGGTTGCGGCCGACTGTCAGCGGGTTGATGAGGAACGCTGCCCAGCATAGGCCGATTGCGGCAGCGATCAACATTACGATAATCACCACCCCGGCAAAGGGGGCCAATGCCTGCAAAAGATACTCCTCATTGCCGCTGGTGTATCCACCGCCGGCGTTGCCCTGCCACACCGGGCCGCTCATCATACTGTTCAGTTGGGAAGACGTTACGCGGTATTGCGCCGTAAGGCGGGGGAAAGAATAGCCAATGCCCAACAGGGAAAGAAGTAGGCACAGTCCCACGCTGCGCCAGTACCGCTCTTGCAACGCCTGTTTGGCGTTGGACTTCAAAAGGGAACGGGTCCACATAATTTGTACCTCCTGTTTTGTGGGTTGCAAGCGGATCCTTTTGCCGTGCCGCCTGCGCAACAGCAGAAATGGCGATACGAACAAAGGGAACGCTGTTTGTTAGTCAGTATAACATAGAACTGTGAACTTGAAAAGAACAGAGGATATTTTTTGTACAATAGAGTTCTTTTAAGACAGCAAGGAAATAAAAATAACGCATAACGGACGATTTTGACAAAAGAAAAAGAGCAAAAAGATTTTTGGATTTTTTTTGAAAATATGCTTGACACAGACCGCCCTGATTGCTATAATAATATGCGTCGCGGCGGTCAGGCGGTAGCCTGATGCAAAGCGCGAAGGGTTTGGCCCGGTAGTTCAGTTGGTTAGAACGCTAGCCTGTCACGCTAGAGGTCGTCAGTTCGAGCCTGATCCGGGTCGCCACATGCTGTTATAGCTCAGTCGGTAGAGCGCATCCTTGGTAAGGATGAGGTCGGCAGTTCGAATCTGCCTAACAGCTCCATAGCAAAGCCCACAGCACGTTAGCTACTGTGGGCTTTTTACATAGGGGCATAGCTCAGTTGGTAGAGCAGCGGTCTCCAAAACCGCGTGCCGAGGGTTCGAATCCTTCTACCCCTGCCAAAAGCACAGCAGTTGTGATACAGATGTATCGAAAAACTGCTGTGCTTTTTGTTTGCGGTTCGATTCGTTAAAATCCGAAGGTTTCAAGGAGAATAAGTTGGAGAAAATTATCGTAATGGCACCCGGCCATGAACTGTGGGATGGGACCATCGCTTTTGCAGCAGGCTGCCCATGGAAAGCAGCAGCATTTTTGGGGCAGAGAAGATGGAGCCAAACGATTTTGAAAATAACGAAAAAGCTCTTGTGGCCTTGCGCGATGATGACGCGGCGGCTTTCTGCACGTTTACCAATCGGGATGAAATGTCAAGAGAATATGGTTGTGGGCCTTTGATAGGTTTTTTGTTTGTTGCCGAAAAATACAGGGGAAACCGGCTGTCTGAACAAATGGTGAACGCGGCCTGCAACGTGGCGAAGGAACAGGGCTTTTCAGCGATTTATCTCATAAGCGGGGAAGTGGGGCTGTATGAAAAATATAGGGCAACACCGCACAATTCCCGCCTTGCGGCTTAAGCACCGCTCCGGCAGCTGCGGTACGGCATCTGCGTTGCCAAAATGCTCGATAAGACATCCAGTATTATCTGCGCTTTTGGCTTGGCATCTGCCGCACCTCGCTCGCCGTATCGGCACTTAGAATTATGCGGTATTGCCATAGCTTTACCAAAGTCGGAGATTATAAAACGATTTACGGCTCTGTTGACCAGCTTTTTTCAAAAACGCTGTAACAAAAAATGTTGTAGTCGGGAAAGAGCAACTGCAAATTAACGCTGCGGCATGGCCGTGGTCAGCAGAGGAAAGCACAAGAGCACCCGCCCAAAACTTTATTGACGCTGATGCGCGAAACACAAGAAAAATGGCAAAAAAATCAAAAAAATGCTTGACAGTTGGGGTATAATCCAGTATAATCAATCATGTTGCAGCGGTCAGGTAACGCCTGATGCAAAGCGCGAAAGGGCTTGGCCCGGTAGTTCAGTTGGTTAGAACGCTAGCCTGTCACGCTAGAGGTCGTCAGTTCGAGCCTGATCCGGGTCGCCACATGCTGTTATAGCTCAGTCGGTAGAGCGCATCCTTGGTAAGGATGAGGTCGGCAGTTCGAATCTGCCTAACAGCTCCATAGCAAAGCCCACAGCACGTTAGCTACTGTGGGCTTTTTACATAGGGGCATAGCTCAGTTGGTAGAGCAGCGGTCTCCAAAACCGCGTGCCGAGGGTTCGAATCCTTCTACCCCTGCCAAGGTAAGCCGTACACCTTCGGGTGTGCGGCTTTTCTTGTTGGCTGTTCGGCGTGAGCTCCAGTGGCGCTGTAAAAGCATACAATTCAGCCGCTGCTTTGGGGAAATATATTTTTCTTTGCAGCCCACTTGATTTTTTGTTTTGTTATAGTATAATTAACTCCGCGCTTGAGCAAAACAGGGTGCCAACCACCCTCTTTTTTACTTTTGCGCGTTGTTTTGTGTGGAAAAATGATCTTGTTGAGGGAACGCATATGACCAAAGATTTAACGAGCGGAAATCCGTTCAAAATCATCCTGTTGTTCACCCTGCCGCTGATGCTGGGCAACCTGTTCCAGCAGTTTTACAGCCTGGCAGATACCATCATTGTGGGCCGTTTTGTCGGTGTCAATGCGCTGGCGGCAGTTGGCGCTACCGGCTCGGTCAACTATCTGATCCTGGGTTTTGTTATTGGCATGTGCAACGGCTTTGCTATCCCCATCGCACAGCTGTTTGGTGCCCATGATGACAGCGACCTGCGCCGCCATGTGGCCAATGCAACCTGGCTGTGCATTGCCTGGGGTGTTGGGCTTACCGTTGTCACGGTGGCGCTGACCCGCCCCATTATGGAGCTGATGCAGACCCCGGCGGATATTATTGATGGTGCCAGCACCTACATTGGCTGGATCTTTGCGGGAATTCCCTTTGTTTTTCTCTATAATATGGTTTCGGCCATCATGCGCGCTTTGGGCGACAGCAAAACCCCGCTTTACTTCCTGGTGCTGACCAGCGCTGTCAACATTGTGCTGGATCTGGTGCTCATCATCAACTTTAATATGGGTGTTTTGGGTGCCGCTGTGGCAACCGATGTTTCGCAGGCAATCTCCGGTGTGATCAGCCTGATCTATCTGATCAAAAAGTTCAAGATCCTGCATATGACGCGGGATGAATGGAAATACAGCCGCTCTGCCTGCCGCCGCCTGTCTGCTATGGGCCTGCCCATGGGCCTGCAGTGTACCATCACGGCCGTGGGCAGCGTTATAATGCAGTGGGCCGTCAATGGGCTGGGCAGCTCTGTGGTTGCCGCCATTACGGCTGCGGGCAAAACCCAAAACCTGCTCGCCTGTGCGTTGGAAAGCATCGGCACCGCTATGGCAACCTATGCGGGCCAGAACCTTGGCGCGGCCCGGCTGGACCGTGTGCGCAGCGGTGTAAAAAGCTCCTACATTATGGTGATTGCTTATTCCGTCCTTGCTTTTATTGCTCTGCACTTTGGCGATGTCGTGATCATCGGCCTCTTCCTGGATACCAAGACCGAGGTTGAGATCGTGGCGATGGCGCGGGATTATATGTTCTGGAACAGTCTGTTCTTTATCCCGCTCGGCGCACTCATTGTATGGCGCTATACCATTCAGGGGCTGGGCTATTCCACACTTGCCATGATGGCCGGTGTGGCCGAAATGGTGGCGCGTACCGTTATCGGCCTGGTGCTGATTCCGGTGCTGGGCTTTTTTGGCGCAGAGCTGGCCAACCCGGCAGCCTGGGTGGCGGCCTGCCTGTTCCTGTACCCGGCTTACCTGTGGACGGTCAAACACCTGGAAAACCGCCTGCTTGCCGGCCACCTTGCCATGCAGCACAGCGCGGTAGGGGATTGACCCCCTGAATTTTTATCACGATCCATGCTTTTGCCCTGCATGCCCTGCGGTATGCGGGGCATTTTTGCACCATTCCGGCATTTTTTCAAAAAGCTCTTGCCCTGCGGCGGCAAAAGCAATATAATAACTGTATATTTATTCATAGAGGGTCAGAGCGTATCGAATAAGCAAACAAGCGGGTGGAATATTTTCACCACGTTTGCTTTACGGTACGCCCCAGCGGGCCGCATACGCCCTGTATGTGCAAAAAAAGGGCAGGGGAAGTGCCGCACCGCACAACAAGAGAGAAGGAAGTAGTATTATGCCGGAAAAGAAACCGTTCATCACCCTTGAGCAGGCACAGGAAATTATTGCCGATGTGCCTACCCCGTTCCATCTTTATGACGAAAAAGGCATCCGCGCCAATGCACGCCTTGTCAACAAAGCTTTTGCATGGAACAAAGGTTTTAAGGAGTATTTTGCCGTTAAGGCAACCCCCAACCCGTACCTGCTGCGCATCCTGAAAGAGGAAGGCTGCGGCGTGGACTGCTCCAGCTACACCGAACTGCTGCTGAGCGAAGCCTGTGGCTTCAGCGGCAGCGATATCATGTTCTCCTCCAACGAAACGCCGGTGCAGGACATGAAGAAGGCGTATGACCTGGGCGCTTACATTAACCTGGACGACCTGACCCATGTGGATTTCCTCAAGAATGTGGCAGGTATCCCCGAAACGATCTGCTGCCGCTTTAACCCCGGCGGAACCTTTGACCTGGGCAACGGCATCATGGATAACCCCGGCGATTCCAAGTACGGCATGTCCGAAGAGCAGATGACCGAAGCTTATACCCGCCTGATGGCACTGGGTGCAAAGAACTTCGGCATCCATGCTTTCCTGGCCAGCAATACCGTTACCGATGATTATTACCCGGAACTGGCCGGTATCCTGTTCAACCTGGCTGTGCGTCTGCACCAAAAGACCGGTGCGCACATCAAGTTCATCAACCTGTCCGGCGGCGTCGGCGTTGCCTACAAGCCGGAGCAGCGCTCCAATGATATCCTGGCCATTGGCGAGGGTGTCCGCAAAAAGTTTGAGGAGATCCTGGTGCCCGCCGGTATGGGCGACGTTGCCATCTTTACCGAGATGGGGCGCTTTATGCTGGCTCCGTATGGCTGCCTGGTTGCCACAGCCATCCACGAAAAGCACATTTATAAAGAGTATATCGGCCTGGATGCCTGCGCTGCCAACCTGATGCGCCCGGCCATGTACGGTTCCTACCACCACATCACCGTGCTGGGCAAAGAGAACGCCCCCTGCGACCATAAATACGATGTGGTCGGCGGTCTGTGCGAGAACAATGATAAGTTTGCCATTGACCGTATGCTGCCCAAGATCGATATGGGCGATGTGTTGGTCATCCACGATACCGGTGCCCATGGCTTCTCGATGGGATATAACTACAACGGCAAGCTGCGCAGCGCCGAAGTGCTGCTGTGCGAGGATGGCTCTCACCAACTGATCCGCCGCGCCGAGACCCCGGCAGACTATTTTGCCACCTTTGATTTTACCCCATTCTACAAAAAAATGGGCCTGTAATATACAGCCCAAAGTGAGGAGACGCTATGTTCCAGTTTATGCTTGTTGTCGGCCTTGTGCTGGCGTATTACGGCTATGCCGTTACCAAAAATCCCCGCATCTGGGGGGACCAGGGGCGGGACGCCATAAAAGAAGAAAACTGGAACCGCTATGTCCGCTATAATGGGCAGTTCGCCATGTATGCCGGCTTTTTGATGGCGGCCCTTGGCGCGCTGGATATGGCGGTCAATCTGTCCACCGCCATCTACCTGCTGATTCTGCTGGGCGGTTTGGCCATCCTTTTGTATCCCTTCGCCCACTGGATGCACGAAAACGAGGGCACCTGGAACCCCTGGCCCCGCGTGGAAACCGAAAAGCAGAAGCGCAAGCGCCTGATCAAAGAGCAGGAGCGCCAGGAAAAGAGGAACAAAAAGAAATAAGACGGCTTTGGGTCACTTGATTTCCGTTGCTTTTCTCAGACGCTCATCTCATAAAGAACAGAGAACAAAAGAATGGTAAAACAGAAAGGCATGTGCTATGATTCAAGCACATGCCTTTTTCATAGGCAACACCGCACAATTCCCGCCTTACGGCTTAAACACCGCTCCGGCGGCTGCGGCACGGCATCTGCGTTGCCAAAATGCTCGATAATGTCGGGTTGCGGTACCCGCATCGTGCTTCGGGGCAAAGCCCTCGCACTCTGCGACCGCTGCCCCTGCTTCGGTTCGCTGTTTCCGCCACTGGCGGCGCTCACCTTTGCAGCATCCAGTATTATCTGCGCTTTTGGCTTAGCAGCTGCCGCACCTCGCTCGCCGTATCGGCACTTAGAATTATGCGGTATTGCCTAAAACAAAAAGGCATGTGCTATTATTCAAGCACATGCCTTTTTCATAATCTCTGAACCATTGGAATCCGCAGCTCTGCATTTCTATCCAAACATCTGCGTTCGTTTGCGGCAATTTATTCCGCGCAGCCGATATCCTGCGCAATTTCCTGCACGGATTCCTTGTCGAATTCACCCAGCGGCAGGATCAGCCGTGCCAGAATTTCCTGTGGCAGAACTTCCAGCAGGGCGGTCTGGTCGCACTCTGCGTACTCCGGGACGCGCAGGCGGCACACGTCGGCGTCCTGCTCCACGCGGGCATAATGGCCGGTGGAGATAAAACGGCAGTCGAGCTTATCAGCCGTCTGCATCAGCAGCTGGAACTTCAGCAGTTCGTCCGCGGCAGTGTCCACTGCTTCAATCACGTGCAGGGTTACATCCAACGCCTTGGCGGCGTTCTGCGCGGTCTCCACGGCATCGTCGGCCATCCCGGCAAAATGCACCAGTGCGGCCTGTACGGCAAAGCCCTGCTCTTGCAAAATGCGCACAGTAACGGCAGCGTCCATGCCGCCGTTCAGCCCAACAAGAACCTTATCCTGCTTTTCAAATGTATTAAAACCCAGTGCTCCGTCCATAATATCCTCCTGTATCAGCGGTGCGCAGTGCGTCAGGCCTGCTTTCCGCCGTATTTTTTGCTTTGCTCCACGGCCAAGCGGTCGCAACGCTCGTTTTCGGGGTGGCCTGCGTGGCCTTTCAGCCAGTGGTAGTGGATCACATGCTTCTCGCTTTCTTCCAGCAGCGGTGCCCAAAGGTCGGGGTTCAAGGCGGGGGATTTGTCTGCCTTTTTCCAGCCGCGCTTGCGCCAGCCCTTGGCCCAGCCCTTTTCCAGCCCGTTGATCACATACTGGCTGTCGCTGTACAGGTCAATGTCACAGGGCTCTTTCAGCTGGCGCAGAGCTTCCAGCAGGCCGGTCAGCTCCATGCGGTTGTTGGTGGTTCCGGCCTCGCCGCCGGAAATCTCTTTCTCATACACCTTTTCTCCGGTACGGAAGCGCAGGATCGCGCCCCAACCGCCGGGGCCGGGGTTGCCGCTGCAGGCACCGTCGGTATAAATTTCGATGTGTTTCATGTTACCCTCGTTTTGCTGCGGCAATACTGGAATCAGGGCGTGCCGGAAAATGGCATCCTTTTCTTTGCTTTTCGCTGTACCTTATCGGCCAGCCATCGGCCAGCCGCAATGCCCGGAACCCTGCCGCTTTACTATAAGGCAACACCGCACAATTCCCGCCTGACGGCTTAAGCACCGCTCCGGCGGCTGCGGCACGGCATCTGCGTTGCCAAAATGCTCGATAATGTCGGGTTGCGGTACCCGCATCGTGCTTCGGGGGCAAAAGCCCCTCGCACTCTGCGACCGCTGCCCCTGCTTCGGTTCGCTGTTTCCGCCACTGGCGGCGCTCACCTTTGCAGCATCCAGTATTATCTGCGCTTTTGGCTTAGCATCTGCCGCACCTCGCTCGCCGTATCGGCACTTAGAATTATGCGGTATTGCCATAAAAATAATTATACGCGATTTTGCCCAGCCCTGCAAGCTTTTGTGTAATTTGTCCATAAATGCGTCCGGCATACTATTTGACAATGCCCCCGTTGCGCCTTATAATAGATTTAATTGCAATGTCGTAGTTTGATTCAGGACCCGGTTGCAGCCTTTCGGCTGAACTCTTCGCGTCCAAACCGTGATTCAGTAAATCGGCACAGTGCCGTACAAATTTTACATGCGACAAAACATCACGTCCGGGGTACGGTGCTTACCGTGTGTGTAACCACCAACCCTGGCCGAATACAATATGGAGGTTATGCAATGGAAGATCACAACAACGAAAAACGCCCCCGCCAGCAGGGCCGCAGCAATTACACCCGCCGTGCCCCGCGCGCAAATAATAATAACCAAAACCGCAAACCCGGTGCGCCTGCCCCCGCGGCCAGCGCCCCGCAGGCAGCGGAGGAAAAACCACAGCCCCAGCACCGCAAGCCGCAGCGCCGCCGTGCCCCGCAGCCCCAGCAGGCTGCAGCGAGCAATGCGGTGAATGCAGCAGCTCCGGCCCCGGTGCAGCGCCCCCGCAGCCCGCAGCGCCGCAGCTATAAGCAGCATTATTATGATGCTTCCACCCCGGCTGTTCCCATGCACATCTGCCCGCTGGGCGGCCTGGGCGAAGTTGGCAAAAACATCACCCTGTATGAATGCCAGGGCGATATGATCTTGGTGGACTGCGGCCTGGTGTTCCCGGATTCCGATATGTTCGGCGTGGACCTTGTCATTCCGGATTTCACCTATGTATTGGAAAATAAGGACCGCATCAAGGGCCTGTTCATTACCCATGGCCACGAAGACCATATCGGCAGCCTGCCGTATCTGCTCAAAAAGTTCAACGTGCCCATTTACACTGCACGTTTGACCATTGGCCTGATCAAAAACAAGCTGGAGGAGCACGGTCTTGCCTCCAGTGCAGAGTTCCATGAGATCCGTCCCCGCCAGAAAGTGCGCCTTGGCTGCTTTACGGTGGAGCCCATCCATGTCAACCACTCTATCCCGGATTCTCTGGCGTTTGCCATTGACTGCCCGGCAGGCACCGTGCTGCATACCGGCGACTTCAAGATCGACTACACGCCGCTTTCCGGCGATGCCGTTACCGACCTTTCCACCATTGCGGAGTATGGCCGCCGCGGCGTGCTGGCTTTGCTGGCGGATTCTACCAACGCGGAACGCCCCGGCTTTACGGCAACCGAGCAGACTGTGGCCGAAGGGGTGCGCAGCCTGTTTGCCCGCGCCAAAAACCGCCGCATTATCGTGGCAACCTTTGCTTCCAACATCTACCGCATCCAGCAGATCATTGACCTGGCCATTGAGTATGGCCGCAAGGTGGCCGTCAATGGCCGCAGCATGGTTTCCAACACCGAAATGGCGCGGGAGCTGGGGTATCTGCATGCGCCGGATAATGTGCTGATCGATATCGAGGAGATCAACAAATACCCACCGGAAAAGGTTGTCCTTATCACCACCGGCAGCCAGGGCGAACCGCTGTCCGCTCTGTCCCGTATGGCGCAGGCCAGCCACCGTACCGTCAAGGTCGGCCCTACTGACTTTATCATTATCTCGGCCCGCCCCATCCCCGGCAACGAAAAGACCGTGACCAAGGTGGTCAACGGCCTTCTGGCCCTGGGCGCAGAGGTCATTTACGAAAACATGTACGATACCCATGTTTCCGGCCACGCCTGCCAGGAAGAGCAGAAGCTGATGCTGACCCTTGCCCACCCGCAGTATTTCCTGCCGGTTCACGGCGAGTTCAAGCAGCTCAAGCGCCACGCCGAAACGGCGGAGCACCTGGGCTATATCCCCAAGCAGAATATTTATATTGCTGAAAATGGCCAGAACATCCGCCTTTCCCGCGATGGCATGGCAGTGGAGGGCACTGTGCCCGCCGGTGCCGTGATGGTGGATGGCTATGGCGTGGGCGATGTGGGCAATGTGGTCCTGCGTGACCGCCACCACCTGTCGGAGGACGGTATCATCATCGTTACCGCAGCCGTGGATGGCAGCACCGGCCAGCTGCTTTCCGGCCCGGACCTGGTTTCCCGCGGCTTTGTCTATGTGCGGGAAAGCGAGGAGCTGATGGACGGTGCCCGCGTGCAGGTTGAAATGGCCCTTGACCGCAGTATGGCGGATAACATGCACGACTGGGCCAGCGTGAAATCCCGCGTGCGGGAGGCGCTTTCCAGCTATATCTACCGCAAAACCAAGCGCAGCCCCATGATTCTGCCCATTCTGATGGAAGTTTGATCCAAACCATATCTGACCGTGACCGCCTGCCCCACATTGCAGGCACCGAGGAACGATGATGAAAAACAAGCTGAGACGTGATATCTTTGTCATTATCTTTTTGCTGCTCGTTGCGTGCATCGCTCTGGCTGTGCCGCTGGCGTTCAGCAACCCGCGCTGGCTGCTGGCACCGGCGCTGCTTGTAGTGTTTGCGTTGGTGGTGGCGGTGCTTGGCATCCGCCGGCTGCGGCGCTTTGTGGCCGATATGCTGTGCGGGACCAACTTTGAGGGCAGCAAGACCCAGTATTCGCTGGCGGATTTTTCCATCCCCACTGCCCTGATTACCGAAGGCTCCGTGGTGTGGTATAATCCGGCCTTCCGGGAGCAGATCCTGGCGGGGCAGGATGCCCTGCTGGCTGCACCGGACCGCCTGATGACCGGCATTGACCTTTCCGTCTGTGCCCGCGCCCACGGCCAGGACCTGACCATTGACGAAAACCGCTACACGGCCTATGCCACAACCAGCCGCAGCAGCAAAACGGGCACATTGCTGTTTTTGGTCAACGATACGTTCTACAAAAACACGCTGGATGAATACACTGCCAGCCGCCCGGCTTACCTGATCATTGGGGTGGACAGCTATGACGAGCTGTTCAACGATATGAAGGACTCCGAGCAGGCGCACGAGCTGGAGGCCATCAACACCCTGCTGGAAGAATACATCGGCCGCACGACCGGTTTCTTGCGAAAGGTGTCCAACAGCCGCTATATTGCGGTGGTGGAAGAGCGGGATATCCGCTGGATGATGGAAGAACGCTTTGATATTCTGGATAAAGTGCGTGCGTTGCACCCCGGCGGAATGCTCACCCTTTCCATCGGCGTAGGCCATGGCGGCGCTACTATGCAGGAATGCCAGGAGATGGCCCGCGAAAGCATTGATATTGCCTTGGGCCGCGGCGGCGACCAGGCTGCCGTGAAAACAGTCGATGGCTTTGAGTTCTTCGGCGGCATTTCCCATGGTGTCGAAAAGCGCAGCCATGTGCGCAGCCGCATCATTGCCAACGCCCTGGCAGACCAGATCCGCCAGAGCGACAGCGTCATTATCATGGGCCACCGCCAGAGCGATTTGGATGCCATCGGCTCCGCCATCGGTTTGCTGCGCATGTGCAAAATGTGCGATGTGCCTTCGGTTATCGCAGTGCGCAGCAAGGCAACGCTGGCGGGCCAGCTGCTGGATGTGTTCAACAAAGCAGGGGAGGACCACAACTTTATTGAGCCGGAAGAAACCTATAAGCTCATCACCCCCAAAACCCTGCTGATTGTAACCGATACATACCAAAAGCGCCTGCTGGAAGACCAAAAGATTTACGAAAAATGCAGCCGCGTGGTTGTTATCGACCACCACCGCATGGCGGTAGGGCATATTGATAACCCGATCCTTTTGTACCACGAACCCTTTGCTTCCAGCGCCAGCGAGCTGGTATGTGAACTGCTGCAATTCATGCCCGCCCAAAACAACATCACTCAGTTGGAAGCTCAGGCGCTGCTGTCTGGCATCATGCTGGATACCCGCAGTTTTGCGCTGCATGTCGGCGTGCGTACCTTTGAGGCTGCCGCCTGGCTGCGCAGCCGCGGGGCCGAAACCGCCGCGACCAAGCGCCTGTTCAATATTTCCAAAGAAGAATACGAAGCCCGCGCCGCTATTGTGGAGGGCGCTTACCTCTACAAAGGCTGCGCTATCGCCACTTCGGATGAGCTTGACCCCGCCATGAGTGTGGTTCTGCCCATGGCAGCCAATGACCTGCTGACCATCAACGGCGTGGATGCCAGCTTTGTGGCAATCGCCAAAAACGGCGGGGTCAACATCTCCGCCCGCAGCATGGGTGAGCTGAACGTACAGGTCATTCTGGAGCCCTTGGGCGGCGGCGGCCACCTGACGATGGCCGGTGCCCAGCTGCGTGATTGTACCGTAAAGGAAGCCGAAGCCCGCATCCGCGCGCAGATCGACGAATACCGCGCCAACCAGGAATGCCAGGAAGAACTGGTGGGTGCAGTTTAACAAATTAAATTATCAGTGAATCCCTGCCAATGGCAGAAAATTATATCAATTACTATATAGAGAGGGGAACCACCACGATGAAAGTTATTCTCAAACAGGATGTCAAGAGCATTGGTAAAAAGGATGAAATCCATGAAGTGTCGGACGGTTACGCCCGCAACTTCCTGTTCCCGCGCGGTTTGGCTGCAGTGGCCGATGCTGACGCTGTGAACACCGCCCGTACCAAGAGCGAAGCCAAAGCCCACCATGAAGCCGAAGCTAAGGCTGCTGCTGAAGAACTGGCTGCCAAGATCAAGGGCCAGATCGTTTCTGTCAAGGTCAAGGGGGGCGCTTCCGGCAAGCTGCACGGCAAAGTGACCGCAAAGGAAGTTGCCGAACAGTTGTACAAGCTGACCGGCACCGAAATCGACAAGAAAAAAATCGAAATGCCCGCCAGCATCAAGGAGTTTGGCAGTTATGATGCCAAAGTCCGCCTGCATGTGGGTGTTGTGGCCGCGTTCAAGGTCAAGGTCGAGGAGGCTCCGCTGTAATTGGCAGGGGGTCTTGTAATTACATTCCAACAAAAACGGCAGGGAGGTGCCTGAATGGCAAACAATGAATTAAGCTTGTCCAGCCTGGGCATTCAGCTGCCGTATAACATGCAGGCGGAACAAAGCGTGCTTGGCGCAGCGCTGATGGATGAAACCATCCTGAACCGCCTGATCACCGAGATGGATCCCGATATGTTCTATTCGGAGCAGAACCGGGCCGTCTATGAGGAAATGCGCCGCCTGTTCAGCGAAAGCGAAGCGGTGGACGTTATCACTCTGGTGGACTCTCTGGCTCAGAACGGTGTGTTCAAGGGCGCAGATGATGCCAAAGTGTATATTACGCGCATTGCGGAAACCGTCCCGGCGATTTCCAACGTCGATTCTTACATTAAGATCGTCAAGGAAAAATATCAAACCCGCCGTCTGATCGAAGCAGCCCGCGATATCCTGCAGCAGTCCAGCGAGGAATCCGATTCTGACCTGCTGCTGGAAAGCGCCGAGCAAAAGCTGTACGATATCCGCAACGGCCAGGATCGCTCCGGCGTTAAAACCATTCAGGAGTCTATCCTGGAAGTTATTGATACCATGCAAAAGCTGTCCGGTGCGGACCGCGATAAATTTGCCGGTATCCCCACAGGCTTCAACTATCTGGATAATATCCTGACCGGCCTTGGCCGTTCGGATCTGATTATTCTGGCGGCCCGCCCCGGTATGGGCAAAACCAGTTTTGCGCTGAACATTGCTACCAATGTGGCCCGCCTGCAAAAGATACCGACCGTCATTTTCAGCTTGGAAATGACCTGCGAACAGCTGACCGACCGCATCCTTTCCAGCACCGCAGGCATTGACAGCCAGGCATTCCGCACCGGCCGCCTGAACAACTCCGACTGGAACGACTTTGCCAATGCAACGTCACTGTTGTATAACGTTCCCATTTACATGGATGATTCCTCCGGTATTTCGGTGCCGGAAATCAAGGCAAAAATCCGCCAGATCAACCAGGACCCCAAACGGGATAAGATCGGTCTGGTCATCATCGACTATTTGCAGTTGATGCAGTCCGCCAAGCGCACCGAAAGCCGCGTGCAGGAAATCAGCGATATCACCCGGAACCTGAAAATTATGGCTAAGGAACTGAACGTTCCTGTCATTGCGCTGTCCCAGCTTTCCCGTGCTGCCGAAAAAACAGCGGGTCGCTCGGACCACCGCCCCCAGCTTTCAGACCTGCGTGATTCCGGCTCTATCGAACAGGATGCGGACGTGGTGCTCTTCCTGTACCGCGCTGCCTATTACAATTCCCAGAACGGCGAAACCGAACAGGCGAACGAAAACGAAGCCGAATGTATCGTGGCCAAAAACCGCCATGGCGAAACCAGTGTGGTCCGCCTTGGCTGGGATGGCGCCCATACCCGGTTCAGCAATCTGGACGAGATCCATGAACAGTACTGACGCAGACAATTCATTGCAAAACCCAGTAAACACGATGGAACAAACCTTGCTGGCCTATTGCCGCCGGCAGGGTTTGTTTCGGTTGGGGGACCGTGTCATCATTGCCTGCTCCGGCGGGGCGGATTCGATGGCGCTGCTCTGTTTTCTGCTGCGCTGCAAAGCGGAACTTGGCATCACCGTCATGGCGGCCCATGTGGACCACGGAATCCGGGGCGAAGCTGCCCATGCGGATGCCCGCTTTGTGGCGGAGTTCTGCCGCACGCATCATGTGCCGTTCTTTTTGTACGATGCCGCTGCCAGCGGGGTGCAGATTCCCCCAAACCCCAGCGAGAACTGGGCGCGCAGCCTGCGCTATACCTGGTTTGATGCGCTGGCCGCACAGCAGCATGCCTGCATTGCCACAGCGCATACGTTATCTGACCAGGCGGAAACGGTGTTGTTCCGCATGGCGCGCGGTACCGGCCTGCACGGCATGGCGGGTATTCCGGCGGTACGGGGCGTGTACCGCCGTCCATTTTTGTGCCTGACAAGGAGCGATACCACGGCATACTGCGCCGCCCTTGGGCAACACTATGTTCAGGACGAAAGCAATTTCAGCGATGCCTATGCCCGCAACCGTATCCGCCATTATGCTGTTCCGGCGCTGCAAACCATCAATCCGGCGGCAGAGCGGGCCGTGGGGCGGCTGTGCAACCAGCTGCAGGAGCTGAACATCTGGCTGGAAAACCTGGCCGAAAAACTGCTGGCGCAGGCTGCCTGCGGGGGCGGGTACAGCATCCCGATTCTTGCCGCGGCGGATGCCCCGGTGCTGGCTGCTGCCCTGCGCATGCTGGCAGCCCGTGCGCGTGACCCTGAAGAAAAATATGTGCAGGCTCTTGCGGCCATTGTTCGGCAGGGCAGCGGTGCGGTACAACTGACGCCGGATGCCTGCTGGACCGCGGCAAACGGCATTTTGTACTGCCGCTCAGTGCTAAAAATGCAGCCGGAAGCCATTCCCGCGCCGCACCAGCTGCTAAAAACCGGCGTTTACTGCCTGCCAGGGGGCTATGAGCTGGAGATTCAACAACTAAATTATGAAGTTTTTTTGAAAAATCCATCATTTTTGAAAAAAGACTACACCTATTGTGCAGATTATGCTAAAATAAATAAGAATATTTTTGTGAGGACCCGCCAACCCGGCGATACGTTCCGCCCGGCGGGACGTCACGTTGGCAAAACGCTCAAAAAATATCTGAATGAGACAAAAGTTCCTGTGGCTGAACGGACGCTGATGCCGCTGCTGGCCTGCGGTAGCCAGGTGCTTTGGCTGTGGGGGGCAGGCTTTGCGGACGGTTTGTCCCCGGATGATGGGACAAAGCAGATCCTGTTGATTCGGCAAAGCCGCCAGCCTGCGGCCCCGGAGCAGGAACAAGATCATAATATTGGAGGAACAGATCATGCATGATATGAACAATGATATCGCCAAGGTTTTGATTTCGGAAGAGCAGCTGCAGGCCAAGGTGGCTGAATTGGGGGCACAGATCAGCCGCGATTACGAGGGCAAAGATTTGTTGCTGGTGTCTATCCTGAAAGGCTCCGTGGTGTTCATGGCCGATTTGATGCGCGCCATCACGGAACCCTGCAGCATTGACTTTATGGTGGTTTCCAGCTATGGCGGTGCCAACACCACTTCTACGGGCCTTGTCAAGATCGTCAAGGACCTGGATCAGGATCTTTCCGGCAAGGATGTTCTGATCGTGGAGGATATTCTGGATACTGGCGTCACGTTGTCTCACTTGGTGCCCATGCTGAAATTGCGCCGCCCCAACAGCGTGCGCCTGTGCACCATCCTCAGCAAGCCCAGCCGCCGCAAGGTGGATATTGAGCCGGACTACTGCGGTTTTGAAGTGCCCGATGAATTTGTTGTGGGCTATGGCCTTGACTATGACGAAAAGTACCGCAACCTGCCGTATGTCGGCGTGTTAAAACCGGAAGTATATTCCAAATAAAATTCTGTCTTGGCAGAATAACCAATCGCCCGCCGTTTTGGCGGATTTTGACAGGGAGTTGATTTTTTGCAGCACAAACCGCGTTTCAGCGGCATTATCATTGCCGCTGTCCTGATGGTGGCAGCACTTGTGATGATCTCCAGCTATTCCAGCCTGTTTGGCTCCAGCAAGAGCACCATGATGTTGTCCGAAGCCATGGGGTACTTTGAATCCAATCAGGTCACCTACTTTAACCTGGACCTGAACACCGGCGTTATCGAGATGAGCGTGAAAGAAGGTGAACATCCGCTGCCGGAATCCGGCACGTCCAGCGAAACATCCAACGGCCTGCTTGCAGAAATTTACGGCGATGGCACCGATGCTTACGCCCCCAAGAACGGCGGGGCAGCGGTCATTACCTACAAGCTGCCATATCCTTCTTATTTCCTGCAATTCTACCTCAAGGATTATATCGACCAGTATAATGCAGCCAACCCGGATGCGCCCATGCAGTACGATATGGTCGCCGTTAAGACCAACGTGCCCTGGTTTGAGATCATCCTGTACGCCTTTATGATCGGCAGCGTGGTGCTGCTCTTCATGTCCATGTACCGCGGCGGTGCCGGTGGCGGCGGCCTGATGAATGTTGGCCGTGCCAAGGTCAAGGACCAGCAGGAAGGCCAGCGCAAGGCAACCTTTGCCGATGTTGCCGGTGCGGATGAAGAAAAGGCTGAACTCCAGGAAGTGGTTCAGTTCCTGAAAGCACCGGAAAAGTTCAACTCCCTGGGGGCGCGCATTCCCCACGGCGTTCTGCTTGTCGGCCCTCCGGGCACCGGCAAAACGCTGCTGGCCCGTGCCTGTGCAGGCGAGGCCGGCGTTCCGTTCTATGCCATCTCCGGTTCCGACTTTGTGGAAATGTATGTCGGCGTCGGCGCATCCCGTGTGCGCGATTTGTTTGAAAAAGCCAAAAAGACAATGCCCTCCATCATCTTTATTGATGAGATCGATGCCGTGGGCCGTCAGCGTGGTGCCGGCCTTGGCGGCGGGCATGACGAGCGCGAGCAGACCCTGAACCAGCTGCTGGTTGAGATGGACGGCTTTGACGCCAACGACGGCGTTATCGTGATGGCGGCCACCAACCGCGCCGATATTCTGGATAAGGCTCTGCTGCGTCCCGGCCGTTTTGACCGTCAGGTTTATGTTGGTCTGCCGGATGTGAAGGGCCGCGAGGAGATTCTGCGCGTTCACACCAAGAACAAGCCCCTTGGCCCCGATGTCAGCCTGAAAACCATCGCCAAGTCCACCGCGGGCTTCTCCGGTGCCGACCTGGAAAACCTTGTCAACGAAGCTGCCCTGCTGGCTGCGCGCAAGGGCAAAAAGGCCATCACCGAACCCGAAATCGAGGAAGCTTCCATCAAGGTTGTGGCTGGCCCCGAAAAGAAGAGCCGCGTTGTGACCGATGCCGAAAAGCGCCTGACCTCTTACCACGAGGCCGGCCATGCCATTACCGGCTATTTCTGCAAAACGCATGATCCCGTGCACCAGATCAGCATTATCCCGCGTGGTTCGGCAGGCGGCTTTACCATGTATCTGCCGGAAAAAGACCCCAGCTATGTGACCAAGACCGCCATGAACGAGAACATTGTCTGCCTGTTGGGCGGCCGTGTGGCGGAGCAGCTGGTGCTGGATGATATCTCCACCGGTGCTTCCAACGACCTGCAGCGTGCCACGGATACCGCCCGCGCCATGGTGACCCGCTATGGCTTCTCGGAGCGCATGGGCCCGGTGGTTTATGGCACCGACCCTGGCGAAACCTTCCTTGGCCGAGACTTTGGCCAGGGCAAGGGCTATTCCGAAAATACGGCGTCCGAAATTGATAATGAGATCCGTGATATCATGGATGAATCTTACGAGACGGCCCGCCGCATTTTGACCGAGCACATGACTGAGCTGCACCGTGTGGCCGGTGTGCTGATGGAACGCGAAAAGATCAGCGGCGAAGAGTTTGACGCCCTGATGAAAGGCGAAAACCTGGCACCCTTTGGGCTGGATACCCCCGCGCCTGCCGCAGCCTCTGCATCGGCAGAGCAGCCCGCCGCGCCGGAACAGCCCTCCGAACCGTCTGATGAAAATTGAGGCAAGGTGAAACACAATGGATCAAAATTTTTCCCTGATGGCGCAATCCCGTGCCAATTATTACACTGCCGGCAGCCCGGTCCAGTTTGTCCGTGTTGAGCTGCTGAAAGGGGATGTCACGGGTGAAGTTGCGGTCTGCCTGACCTTTAAGAATGTTGGCACAGAACCGCTGACCGGCTTTATCATCCACTTCAAATGCAAAGATGCTTCTGGTCAGATCCTGTGCGAGGATGATTTCTATTATGAGCAGCTCAATGTGCAGCCCGGCGAACTGTTTGGTGCCGATGACGCTGTGTTTGTCAGCGATACGCCGGTTTCCAGCGTTGAAATTGAGCAGGACCGTGCTTTCCTGAACGGCCGCGGCGTGGATCTGCGTAATTATAAGCGTGTCCGCCTGCAGGCCCCCCGTGTGCTGCCTGGCTCTATTGCCCGCACACTTCAGACCCGCACCAACAATAAGATGCTGACCTGCGTCCCGCAGGATACCGAAAACGGCTGGTTCTGCGCCTGCGGCGCGTTCCACCCCAACGAGGAAGCTGTTTCCGTCTGCAGCGAGTGCGGCGGCGACCGCGCTTACATCAAGGCAACCCTGACCCGCATCCTGGAGGAAGCCCGGCAGACCGCCGAACAGCAGCAGCGCGAAATCAACGCCGTGGCCAATGGCGTTGACCCCGCAGCAGCCCAGGCAGCCCAGGCAGCCCAGGCCGCTGCCACCGCCGCCGCGGCTCAGGCAGCCATCAGCCAGGAGCCCACCGCACAGTTCACCCCGCCCGCCCCGGCCCAGGAACCGGAAGAAGAGGACGACGAAGCAACCAACGCCGAAATGGACCGCGTGCGCCGCTATGTCCCCAAAGGCCATCTGTTTGCCGATGAAGAGGATGAAGAGGACGAGCATACCCGCATGTTCGATGATGAGGAAGAGGAAAGCGACGATGACGAAGAACCCCGCCGTGGCCGTTATGCGGACGATGACGAGGAGAGCGAGGACGATGTAATGGCCGAGCGTATCATCCATTGGGCACCGCCCATCACCGCAGTGGTCTGTGCGCTCATCATTGCTGTGTCGCTGATCTACCACTTTGTCATCGCCTGATCGCCTGCTGTTTATCGGCAAAGGCGGGCTGACCCGCTGATATTTATCCGGGCAGGATAAAGCAAAATAAACCAAAACCAGCCGCCGGGCAGGGGAAAATCCCTGAAACCGGCGGCTGGTTTTCTATTTGTTCTATTCCGTGTCTGTGCTTATTGCTGCCATCAGGAATATAGGGCAATACCGCACAATTCCCGCCTTGCGGCTTAAGCACCGCTCCGGCAGCTGCGGCACGGCATCTGCGTTGCCAAAATGCTCGATAATGTCGGGTTGCGGTACCCGCATCGTGCTTCGGGGGCAAAAGCCCCTCGCACTCTGCGACCGCTGCCCCTGCTTCGGTTCGCTGTTTCCGCCACTGGCGGCGCTCACCTTTGCAGCATCCAGTATTATCTGCGCTTTTGGCTTGGCATCTGCCGCACCTCGCTCGCCGTATCGGCACTTAGAATTATGCGGTGTTGCCATAGGAAAATGTGGTTAGAGCTTGTGATTAAATTTGCAAGGCAGCAATCATAAAGCAGTAAAAGCATGCAGGATGCGAAAAATCAATCCCCTGGCGCATAACGCTTATTTCAGCGTTCCATCCAGTACCTGCTGGTAATACCATGGCTTGGGTGCGCGGAACACCTTGCCAGCCAAAGCGGCAAACTGTGGGTCGCTGATCTTTTTGGGGAACGCCAGCTCCCAGGCGCACAGAGCCTGATATTTCAGCTTCAGCTCCCGGTTGGCGGCATTGTTGCCATACTTGGAATCGCCCAAAATCGGGCAGCCAATGCTGGCCAGATGAGCGCGGATCTGGTGGGTGCGGCCCGTTACCAGCTCCACCCGTAATAGGGCCAAACGTCCGCTGACGGCAATGGTATCATATGCGGTAATGATCTCTTTTGCACCGGATTTCGGCTCGTCCAGAATGCGCACAATGCCATGCACAGAATCTTTCGTTAAAAAGCTGTGCAGCGTGGCAGCGGGTGGTACCGGACGGCCAAAGGTTACGCACAGGTAAGTTTTGCGAATCAACCGCTCTTTGATGGCGTTTACCAAAAATTCTTCCGCCGCCGCGGTCTTTGCCAGCAGCACAAGGCCGCTGGTGCCGGTGTCCAGCCGGTGGCACAGGCGCGGCTCATGGGCAACGTCCCACCGCTTTTCCTCATACAGGCGGCGCAGTACGCGGTTCAGCAGGGTGTCAGATTCGTCGCCATCCACCGGGATACCCGCGGGCTTGTTGGCCACGATCAAATCATCGTTTTCATAAATAAATTCCGCCGGGGCGCGTGCCTGCAAAAACTCCGGCCCCTCCTGGGAGGTCAGTCCAAGCTGGTCGTCCAGCAGGTAAACGCGGATCACATCACCGTTCTGCACACGGGTGGCAAGGGGCTGCTTTTTGCCGTTCAGCTTAATTTTGTTTTCCCGCAGTGCCTTATTCAGCCGCCCCAGCCCCAGGGCAGGGAACTGCTCCATCAGGTATTTGTCCAGCCGCACGGGCAAAAGGCTTTTTACATGTAGTTCCTGCATTATTTACTCTCCAATTCTTTATCCCACAAAACGGTCGCGTCCGGGATATCCAGTGTCACCATCAGCCAGCCTGCATCGTGGTCGTCAATCGTTTTAATTGTGTATTCTTTCCCATCGGCGCACAGCACACTGGCATGTTCCAGCTTGCGGCGCACAAAGGGGGAATCTGCAAAGCATACCGTCTGTTTCGTTTCGTCCAGCACACCGCGGTTCCACAGGGCGTCAGTGTAATCCGCAAGGCGCAGGGGATAATTTTCGTCATAGGGGGTGCACAGCGCATCAAAGTTCTGCCCCTGCAGCCCCGGCGCAATCACATACCAGCTGCATGTGCCGTCCGTACTCGTTACCCTGCCGCACCAGGCATTGTCCTTCACCGGTTCCACGGCCGACAAAAAGGCACCTTCCTCTGCAAACAGGTACAACGTATCCTCCCGCACGGTTCCGGCAGCAAGTTCCGCTAGCAGCGTTTCCCGTTGGGCGGCCAGTGCCGTTTCATCATAGCGGGCGGCAAACGGGTCGTTGGTCGTCATGCCGTTGTCCGCGGCAAACAGGGCTAGATGCAACGCGTCATCTTGAATTTCATCCATTGAGACAACCGCCGTATACTGCTGCGCTGCCTGCCAGAAATCGCTCTCCATCTCGGTGGGGAACGCATCGGTCTGCATGGCCTGCAGCATTGCCGCACTGCGCTGTACCATGCCGGGGCTTACATCCCAAACCTGTACCACAGCCAGCAGGGCAGCACCCGCCAGCAGCCAGCGGCCTTTCAGCCGGGCAAGGCCCACAAGGGTTAGCAGCATCAGCAGATAATAGATTGGCCAGAACAACCGCCCACTGGAACGGAAGATGGAAAACAGTTTGATCAGCGAAGCAGGCAGCGGCAGCGTGGCAAGCGTTGCGCCGTTTGCGGTAATCACATTGCTGATGGCAAACACCGTTAAAACCGCACAGCAGAAGGCCAATGCCCAGTGGCGGCGCAGCATGCCGCCCAGTTGCCGCCGCAGCAAAACCACCGCAATGGGCAGGGCAATCAGCACGCCCAGCCCCAGGTAGGCAAAGGCATCATAATTGCCGTAAACCTGGTTCTGTGTGGGCAGCACCCGGCTGTACAGCACGCCGTTTACCCCCACAGGATTCCACAGCGCATTCAGGTTCATGCAAAAATAGCCATACAATGCCTGCCCGCCGCTGGAAGCACTGCCGTATAGCAGCCCCAGTGCCCAGCCCAGCAGTGCCGTGCCGCCAAAGTTGGCAGCAAGGTACAGGCCGGGCCCCGCAAGCTGGCGGTTGTGCAGTGCATATTCCAGCAGCAGCGCCAGCGTGATGGCATAGGTCATTGGCAGAAAGTAGGGGTGGATGCCTACTGCCAGCACGTTCAGCGCAAACAGCCCGCGGGAGGCATACTGCCCTTTGCGCCGTGCAGCAAAATAAAAATAGAGCGCAGCCAGCACAAAAAACTGTGCCCCCAGCGAGGTATGCCGGAACACACGCTCAAACAAAACCGGGCTGGTAACAAACGGCAGGTCCGCCGCAAGCGGTGCCGCGCACCCCGGCAGGAACAGCCCTGCCAGCAGTGCACCAAACCCGCCCTGCAATGCAAAGCAGACCAGCGTGAACCACCCCATATACTGGAACGTTCCGCCCACAAGGTTGGCAACCGGCTTTAACAGGGCAGCCACCAGCGGGATAGAGTCGGTATAAGCAACGCTCAGCCCATCCGGGTAGTTGATGCCGCGGGCAATGCAAAGCGGCCAGCCAGCGGAGCTTTGGCGGTAAAACAGCCACCCGGCATAATGCTGCTGGATGTCCTTTTCAATATATCCACCGCGGCAAAAGGCATCGTTGGTTACATCCAGTGTGCTGACCCCGAACACCAGCACAAACACCAGTACCCCCAGCAGGGCACCACCGAGGAACAACCGCCCATTGCGGGTAAGTTTTGGTAAAGTTGAATTTTTTGCCAGTAGTAACACATCCTTTGGGGCAAAGAAATAAAATTTGAAAGCTGATATAAGTAAAGGCAATACCGCTTAAGCCGTCAGGCGGGAATTGTGCGGTGTTGCCCTAAATATCAAACAATAAAACAACTTTATTATAATATACACGCAGTAAAATATCAACGCAAACCATGCCGAATCTGCCCCATGCCGGGCATGGCAGCAACCCACCGTGGGCGAAAAACACCTTGCATCCCGCCGCAACAGTGGATATAATGTAAAATTATACAAAATAATAAAGTTTCATGCCGTTGCGGCGGCCGGAAAAGGGGTACAGGAAAAATGAATTTTGTTTTTATTTCACCGCATTTCCCGGAAAATTACTGGAATTTTTGTGACCGCCTGCGTGCCAATGGCGTAAATGTGCTTGGCATTGGCGATGCCCCTTACGAAACGCTGCCCGCCCTGCTCAAAAGCGCACTGACCGAGTATTACCGTGTGGACAACATGGAAAACTATGATGAAATGCTGCGCGCCATGGGCTTTTTCACTTTCAAGTATGGCAAGATCGACTGGGTAGAAAGCAACAATGAATATTGGCTGGAACAGGATGCCCGCCTGCGGACAGATTTTAATATCACCACCGGCATTAAATCCGCTGAGATCGAAAAGTTCAAGCGCAAATCCGTGATGAAAACCTACTACCAGAAAGCCGGTATCCCCACCGCCCGCTGGTGTGTGACGGCAGATGTAACGGAGGCCCAGGCTTTCGCCAAAACTGTCGGCTGGCCCGTCATTGCCAAGCCGGATAACGGCGTGGGGGCAAACGGCACCCATAAGTTTAAGAATAAAACCGAGTTGAACAAATTTTTCCAGCAGGAGGGCCCCAATGCGGCCAACTATATCCTGGAAGAATTTGTGGATGGTGAGATCGTGACCTTTGACGGCGTGGCCGATGCCAATGCCGAGCCGATCTATGCCGCCAGCCATGTTACGCCGGACAGCATCATGGAGATTGCCCATGGCAAAAAGCCAATGTGGTACTATGTTGCACCGGAAATCAGCCCCGAACTGCGCAAAATGGGCGAAGCTGCCCTGAAAGCCTTTGGTGCCAAAAGCCGCTTTTTCCACCTGGAATTTTTCCGCCTGAAAACCGTCAAGCCCAGCCTGGGCAATGCGGGGGATATCCTGGGGCTGGAAGTCAACATGCGCCCGGCCGGCGGCTATACGGTGGATATGCTCAACTATGCCGGCGGGCTGGACCTGTACCAGATTTGGGCCGATATGGTGGCATTCGGCGCTGCGCACCATCCGCTGGCGCGTTACCACCGCTACTGCTGCTGTGCGGGCCGCCACGATGAACTGCGCTACCGCATGCCGCATGAGGAGTTGCTGAAAAAGTACCGCTCCTGCCTGAACGCGGCTCCGCGCCTGCCGGAAGTTCTGGCCCGCGAAATGGGGGACCAGCTGTACATTGCCAGCTTTGAGGACGAAGCCGCTATGCAGGCATTCCGCCGCGATGCCCTGGCCCGCCCGCGCGAATAACAGCAGGCAAAAATGGAGCGGACAAATCGGACAAAATAGAACATCTTGTGAATTTTATCCGCACAAATTGTAACATCTTGTAGTAAGCACTTGCTATTTACAGCCAAACCAGATACAATATATTCTGTATTTTTGGAGCCAGAAATAAGAGCCGCTGCCCCCGTGATGGGCTAAGCGGTTCCCATTGGGCAGAAGGAGCACCGCGGTGGAACAGGTATTTTTCATCAACCCCGTTGCAGGAAAACGGGATGCAAGCGCAGAGCTTGTGCCCCGGATCCAGGCGGCGGCCCGCCAGCTCCAGCTGCCCCAGCCTCAAATTGTTGTCACACAGTATGCCGGTCAGGCCCGCGAAGCAGCCCGCCAGTATGCGGCATCCGGTACCCCGGCGGCGCTGTATGCCTGCGGTGGAGATGGCACGCTGAACGAGCTGGTTCAGGGCGCGGCAGGCAGCGCGAATGTAGCGGTCGGCTGTGTGCCCTGCGGCAGCGGGAACGACTATGTGCGCAACTTCGGCGCGGCGGGCCAAGCGCCTTTTTTGGATTTTGCCGCCCAGCTGCAGGCACAGCCCTGCCGGGTGGACCTGCTGCAAACATCCCTTGGTATCGGAATCGATATCTGCGCCGCCGGGCTGGACGCTCAGGTGGCATATGGCATCCCAAAATTCCGGCGGTTGCCGGGATGCGGGGGAACAGCAGCCTATACGCTCTCGATTCTACAGGCTATGCTCAGCCGCTTCGGCCACAAGCTGCGCGTTGCGATCGATGGCAAAGAGTATACCGGTACTTATATGATGGCGGCCATCTGTAATGGCGGCTATTACGGCGGCGGTTATCAGGCTGCGCCCTATGCAGCCATGGATGACGGCCTGCTCGATATTGTGCTGGTCAAACCCATCTCCCGCATTCAGGTTGCGGGAATTTTGGCCAAATACAAAGCCGGGCGGCACATGCAGGATGCCGATACCATCGTGCCGGAGTTCCGCAGCTTTATGACCTTTTACCGTGCCCGCAGCGTGGAAATGCAGGTGCTGGACAACCGCCCCATCATTGCCACAATTGATGGCGAGTGCGCCCCGGTCATGGAGTTGAAAGCCCAGGTGCTGCCGTCTGCACTGAATGTGCTGCTGCCGCAGCCTGCCTGCAGCAGTGCGGTCATCCACGGGCAGTATGAATGTCCCCTGCAGGCAAAAGTAAGATAAAACCATGGCAAATGCACCGCTAAACCGGTAATTGTTGCCGTACTTCAAATAAAATCCGTGGCCAGCTGGCCCGGGGAGGGAAAGATATGTCAGAAGCAAAAGTAAGGATCCGTGTGGCCCATAACGCCATGCACCTGCCGGTGGTTGCATTGCGCGGGCTGGTGGTGTTCCCCAATAATGTGGTCCACTTTGAGGTGGGCCGCCAGAAGTCCATTGCCGCCATCGAGGCCGCCATGCACGCCAACAGCAATATTTTCCTGATTGCGCAAAAGGATATGGAGACAGAGGAGCCCACGGCCCAGGATCTGTATGCCTATGGCGTCATTTCGGAAATTAAGCAGGTGCTGCGTGTATCCGAAGATCTGGTCAAGGTACTGGTAGAGGGAAAATCCCGTGCCAAATTGCTGGACTTGGATGCCAGTGGCAAATACCTGCAGGCTGATGTCCGCCCCGCTCCCGTGCGCGGTGTGGCACCAGATAAGCGCACCCAGACCGAGGCGTTGGTTCGCAGCCTGAAAGAGTGCTTTGAGGAGTATCTCTCCTACAGCCCGCAGATCTCCAAGGATGTGGTGTATAACATCGTCTCCTCGGATAATCCGCTCTACCTGAGCGAATACATGCCGGCCAACCTGCTGCTGAAATATGAGGACAAGCAGACCATTCTGCAGGAAAATTCCATCCCCAGCCGGTTGGAAAAGCTCCTGCTTGTGATGCGCCAGGAATGTGAAGTGCTGGCCATTGAGAAAGAACTGGACGATAAAGTGAACGTCCAGATGGATAAAAACCAGCGCGATTACTACCTGCGGGAGCAGATGCACATCATCAGCGAAGAACTGGGCGATGCCGAGGATACCCGCGCCGAAGCGGAAAAGTATGCCCAGAAGATTCAGGACCTGCACCTGGATGCCGCCAGCGAGGAAAAGCTGCTGAAAGAATGCGAGCGCCTTGGCAAAATGGCCGGCAATCAGGCCGAAATCAGCGTGATTCGCAGCTATCTGGATACCGTCATCGGCCTGCCCTGGCACACCTTTACCAAGGACGATCTGAACCAGGCCCACGCCCGCAAGGTGCTGGACCATGACCATTACGGTCTGGAAAAGGTCAAGGAGCGTATTCTGGAAATTCTGGCCGTCCGCCAGCTCAATACGGATGTCAAGGGCCAGATCATCTGCCTGGTCGGCCCTCCGGGTGTCGGCAAAACCTCCATTGCGCGCTCCGTTGCCGCCTGCATGGGCCGCAACTTTGCCCGCATGAGCCTTGGCGGCGTGCATGATGAGGCCGAGATCCGCGGCCACCGCCGTACATATATCGGCGCAATGCCCGGCCGCATCATCAGCGCCATCAATACCGCCAAGTCCTCCAACCCGGTCATCCTGCTGGATGAGATCGACAAGCTGGCAGGGGACTACCGCGGCGATCCTTCCAGCGCCCTGCTGGAAGTGCTGGACCCTGAACAGAACAAGACCTTTAAGGATAACTATCTTGATATTCCGTTTGACCTCAGCAACGTGCTGTTCATTACCACCGCCAACGATGCTTCCCACATTCCCGGCCCGCTGTATGACCGTATGGATGTGATTGAACTGCCCAGCTATACCCGCGTGGAAAAGTTCAACATCGCCCGCCGCCATCTGCTGCCCAAACAGCTCAAAAATAACGGCCTGGAATCCCGCGTTACCATGGCCCCGGCGGCGCTGTATGAGATCATTGACGGCTACACCCGCGAAGCCGGCGTGCGTACTCTGGAGCGCACCATCACCGCCGTGCTGCGCAAGTGCGCTCAAAAGATCGCCGCAGGGGAGAAAGATAAGATCAATGTTACCCCTGCCATGGTCAAAGCAATGCTCGGTCCCGAAAAGGTCAAGCCGACCTTTATTTCCCGCACCGATGCTGTTGGCATTGCCAACGGCCTGGCCTGGACCAGCGTGGGCGGAGAGATGCTTCCTATCGAAGTTTCCATCATCCCCAACGGATCCGGCAAGGTGGAGATCACCGGCAGCCTGGGCGATGTAATGAAAGAGAGCGCTCACCTGGCATTGACCTATGCCCGCGTGCATGCCGAAACCTACCACATTGCGCCGGATAAGTTCAAGAACACCGATATCCATATCCATGCCCCCGAAGGCGCTGTACCCAAGGATGGCCCCTCCGCCGGTGTCACCCTGACCACCGCGCTGATTTCTGCGTTGTCCGAGATTCCAGTCCGCCACGACCTTGCCATGACGGGCGAAATCACCCTGCACGGCAATGTTCTGCCCATCGGCGGCCTGAAAGAAAAGAGCATGGCAGCCTTCCGCGAGGGCATTTCCACCGTGCTCATCCCCGAAGCCAACAAGCCCGACCTGTACGAGGTGGATGAGGAGGTCAAAAAGGCCGTCAAGTTCATCCCCGTCAGTGACCTTTCTCAGGTGCTCAAACATGCACTCATCCTGCCCGCAGCATCCGCTGCCCACAAACGCACCATGCCGCAGGCTACCCAGCTGATCGCAACCGAGCAGAGCACCGCCAAGGAACCTGCTGCCGTGATGTGACCAACGCGGAAAAGCCGGAAAAGGGAGTTGTATTTATGAATTATAATCGCAGTGAATTTCAGGCATCCTATGGCCTTTCCAGCCAGCTGCCGGAAAGCGACCGCCCGGAATTTGTCTTTTCCGGCCGTTCCAACGTGGGCAAATCCAGCCTGATCAACAGGTTGTGCAACCGCAAAAATCTGGCGCGCGTCAGCGCAACGCCGGGCAAAACGGCAACCATCAACTTTTACCGTGTGGATACCGCCTATTTTGTGGACCTGCCCGGCTATGGTTACGCCAAGGTGTCCAATGCGGACCGTGAGCGCTGGGACGAGCTGATCAACAGCTATTTTGAAGCGGACCGTGCGCTGAATGTGCTGGTGCAGCTGCTGGACAGCCGCCATGCCCCCAGCGCGGACGATGTGCAGATGATGGAATACCTGCACTTCCACCGGATTCCCTTTGTTGTGGCGCTGACCAAGGCGGATAAGCTCAAAAAATCTGAGATGACCGCCCAGCTGGAAGAGTTCCGCATCACCTGCGCCCCCTATGGCTGCAAGCAGGTGTTTTTGACCAGCGCCGAAAAGGGGACCGGGGTCGAAGAACTGCGCCAGTATCTGGATGCCTGCCTGGCACCGGAGGCCTAAACCATGGCGTATCAGGAATTTGCCTATTTTTATGACGAGTTCAACGGCGCAGCTGATTATGATGCGCTGTTCGCCTATGTGACCGGGGAGCTGAAAGCCCACGGCATCCAGGATGGCATTGTGGCAGATTTCGGTTGCGGCACCGGCGAGCTGACCCTGATGCTGGCCCAGGCTGGGTACGATATGATCGGCGTTGACGTTTCGGAAGAGATGCTCAGCGTCCTGCGGGACAAAGCCGATGCCCTTGGCCTGCCGCTGACCAACCCCATGCTGCTGTGCCAGGACCTTTTGCAGCTGGACCTGTACGGGACCATCCGCGCCGCGGTTTCCACTTTCGATACCTATAACCACATCGGTCCGCAGGAAAACTTTGAAAAGGCCATCGCAAAAGCCGCGTTTTTTATGGAAAAAGACGGCGTTTTTGTGTTTGACCTGAACACACCCTATAAGCATGAAAAAGTGCTTTCCGGCCAGACTTTTGATTTTGATGAGGATGACGCCGCCTGCCGCTGGAGCAACCGCTATGACCCACAGACAGGTCGCGTGGACCTCAGCATTGATATCCACTATAAAGATACCGGGGAAGACTTCCATGAATCTTTCTCGGAATACAGCTACCCGCTTGATACCGTCAAAGCGCTGCTAACCAGATACGGCTTTGACCCGGTCAAAATTGCCGATGGCGAAAGCTTTGGCCCTGTCCGGCCGGACAGCCAGCGCTGGATCATCACGGCAGTCAAGCAGTATACACAGGAAGCAGACGGCACCCCGGCCTAACCGCCGCACCCCTGCTTCGGGAGGTCATTGATTCTATGTGTGAAACAAAAAATGAAAACAGCAGCAACCTGCTGCGCGGCATTTCGGAAAACGGCGGCATCCTGTTCTATGGCATTGATTCCACCGCCGTTGTGCGCCGAATGGAGCAGCTGCACAAAACCAGCGCCGTTACCACCGCAGCCCTGGGCCGCCTGCTGACCGGTGTTGCCATGATGGGCCAGATGCTCAAATCGGATTCTGATTCTGTCACCGTACAGATCAAGGGCGGCGGCCCGGCGGGCCGTATTCTGGCCGTTTCCAACGGCGCGGGCGATGTAAAAGGCTATGTCGAAAACTCCATCGTGGAGCTGCCCCCGCGCGCGGACGGCCACCTGAACGTCGGCGCTGCCGTGGGTAAGGATGGCACGCTGGATGTGATCCGCGACCTTGGTATGCGGGAACCCTATATCGGCCAGGTGCCGCTGGTTTCCGGTGAGATTGCCGAGGATATCACCAACTATTTTGCCATCAGTGAGCAGACACCAACGGTCTGCGCGCTGGGCGTTCTGGTCAACCCGGATCTGACGGTGCAGTGCGCGGGCGGTTTTATTGTGCAGCTCATGCCCGGCGCAACCGAGGATGAGATCACCCGCCTGGAAAAGAATATCGGCGCAATGCCCGGCATTACCACCCTGCTGCAACAGGGTAAAAGTATTCCCGATATCCTGAATATGGCGCTGGACGGCTTTAACCCCGAACTGCTGGATTCCACCCGCATTGACTATTGCTGTGATTGCAGCCTGGACCGCGTGGAGCGCACCATCCGCAGCCTTGGCAAAAAAGAGGTGGAAAAACTGCGCGATGAAGACCCCATTGCCGAGGTCAACTGCCAGTTTTGCGGCAAACAGTACAAAGTAGACCTGAATGACCTGCTGAAAAACTGGCCGGACACCGTAGAAAAGCAGTAAGCGTATGACTTTTTGAAAAAAATGGGCGAAAAAAGCTTGACTTTTTACATCGAATGCCATATAATAGCATTCGTCGCCCGGAGAGAGCGCGACAAAACCAAACTCTCCGCCATGCGGCCGTAGCTCATCTGGTAGAGCGCCACCTTGCCAAGGTGGAGGTAGCGAGTTCGAGCCTCGTCGGCCGCTCCATTTCGGAGATTTGGTTTCAGGCAGCTGGTTTGCACCTTGTGCAGGCTTTGCAGGCGAATCAGGTTGGCTCTTTCCTCTGTGGCCCGGTAGTTCAGTTGGTTAGAACGCTAGCCTGTCACGCTAGAGGTCGTCAGTTCGAGCCTGATCCGGGTCGCCATTATGCCTCTGTAGCTCAGTCGGTAGAGCAGGGGACTGAAAATCCCCGTGTCATTGGTTCGATTCCGATCGGAGGCACCACCTGTTTTGCAGTTTCAGGGTAAAGAAACTGCAGTATGCGGCCGTAGCTCATCTGGTAGAGCGCCACCTTGCCAAGGTGGAGGTAGCGAGTTCGAGCCTCGTCGGCCGCTCCAGACAAACAGCAAGGAACCGGTTTATGCCGGCTTTTTGCTTATTATGGTGACGTGGCCAAGTGGTAAGGCAAGGGTCTGCAAAACCCTCATTCGGCAGTTCAAATCTGCCCGTCACCTCCATAAGACTGTGATGAAAAAGATGTCACAGTCTTTTTTGTTGTATCGCCGAAAATTGGCGATTTCGCCAACCAATTTTTAGACACGGTTTTACAGTGTTGCCCAACCATTTTCGGGCGGTTTTCCCAACTTGATGCCCACTTTTCCTGCCGCTTTCCGGAATTTGGCAGGGGAGGGGGCAATTTTTTTGAGAAAAAACAGAATAAATCCTGCTGTTTTCAGAATGTTTTCAATTTCCTCGCAGCCAATTTCCTGTTGGCTGCGGGGATTTTTTGATTTTTCCGACAGTTTTCAGTTTCTTTTCGAATTTTCCATTTTCTACCTATACATAAAATAAGGAAGCGGGGTTATCAAATCCAACAAATACAATTTGCCATGCAGAAAGCTGCCAGCAACACCCGCAAGACAATCACGGTGTCACACTCAGCCATCCGTCATTTTCTTGCCAGGCTGCACAGCCTTGTCACGGCTGTTACCGCAGGTATCAGTGTGGCATTAACAGTTTTGACAGCTGGGGCGGCAGCTACGGCCATTGCATCCAAATCGACCACGGCGGCGGGCTGGAAACATTGTATTCCCGTTATGCGGACAAATTATATCGTTGGCTTTGCCCGCTCCTGTATGCAGGCGGGCATGCCTAATACAACGTCCGAAAATCACGAGGGCATACATCGCAATCACTGCGCCGGATACCAAATATCAGTTTCAGTCTATCAAAACATTCATCCGGGAAGTTATCAGTTCCCTTGGCTGAAAAAGCTATCGCTGGTTTGTAAAGTATATCGCCAAAGGTGGCGATAACCTGGAAGCCATCCTGCGCAAACAAAAGCGGAAGGATGTGATCGTTCAGCTTTTGGCTATCCCGGAACCATACCAGCATCAGGACTATATGTGCCAGCTGATGGATTTTGCACTGCAAACAGCCAAAAGCTATGACTTACCGCTGGTGATCGAAACAGATGAAAAACTGAAATGCGATAAATACGGCCACTTTGGCGTAAAGCTGGTCAATAAACGCGATTTTGGGGATGACCGCTATGGCTACGGCATGATTTGTGAAAACTGAAATCTTGCGGTACCGTAAAAACAGACAAAAATAAAAGGAGTAGCCGGTTAATCTGGCTGCTCCTTTTTGCATCTTTTAATAGTGGAATCTTGTGAAACCTCTAAGGCAACACCGCACAATTCCCGCCTTGCGGCTTAAGCACCGCTCCGGCAGCTGCGGCACGGCATCTGCGTTGCCAAAATGCTCGATAAGACATCCAGTATTATCTGCGCTTTTGGCTTAGCATCTGCCGCACCTCGCTCGCCGTATCGGCACTTAGAATTATGCGGTATTGCCCTAAATCGTTTTCATCTTTTCCAGCAGCTTTGCGTACACATGCTCCACGAACCACGGCTCGGTGGATTTTACCAGTGCTTCTTCCGGCGTAAACCAGGCCACACCGCTGTTTTCGTCCGCCTTAATGGCAACCGCTTCCTCACAGTCGGCTTCCAGCAGATAAGTTACATTCAGATGCAGATGGCTGGAAACATAGCATCCACGCTTCACATGCCCATCCACGGTAAGTGACTCCAGCGAGAAAATCTCTTTGGAAACCGGCTGTACGTGCCGGATTCCTGCTTCCTCTTTTACCTCGCGAATGGCAACAGCCAACAGGTCGGTTTCGCCATCCGCGTGCCCGCCCAGCCAGGACCAGGAGTGGTAAATGTTGTGGTATACCATCAACACCTTGCTGCGGTCCTTGTTTACCACCCAGGCGGATGCTGTCATGTGTGCCACGGCGTTTTCGCGGCTGAATGCGTTATCATTTGTTTTGATCCAATTCAAAATCAGGGCTTTGTCCTTTTCTTCCTGCTCATTGAACGGGCAGTAACGCTCAATATCATAAATCAATTCCCGGCGGGTCATACCCATGCAGCTCCTTTTCTTTGCGTTATCGCTCGCGGTTATCCAGTACATAGATCACGCAGGCAAATCCCACGATCATGGCAAACAAAATGGTACCGCCAAATCCGCTACCGGAAAGGCTGACGTTCGCATAGAACACAACCAGTGCGGTAAGAAGCATCAGGATGATGGGCGCAACCGTTCTGAACTTATCCATAAAGATACCCTCCTTTGAGCAGCATTCAACGCAGCGTTTACTTTGCTTCCAGTATAGCAGGAACCACCGGGAAAATCTACTGTGCCATAGTGGAAATCTGCCCGCTGCATACAATTTGCCGTGGCTGGTTCTACTGCTCCGCTGCCCGGAATACAGTGGGGGTGTGGAGGTGATACCCCAAATGGACGAGTATTATTCCGTGATCCAGTTCTTGCCGGAACCGCTGCGCACCGAGCTCAAAGCCATGCCGCCGGAACGCGCCGCCTGCGTGCAGGAAATCCGCCTGCGCGCCGGGCAGGCAGTGCAGTTTACGGTGGGCGGGGCCTGGCAGCCGGCGCAGCAGCTGCTGCCTGCAGCACAAACCGCCCTTGCCATCGGCCCGCGCATGCTGCGCAGCTGCTTTGCTGCCCTCTGCCGGGACTCCGCTTATGCCTATGAGGACGAGCTGAAACAGGGCTATTTCACCCTGCCCGGCGGCAGCCGTGTGGGGGTGGCAGGGGTGTGTGGCCCGGCGGGCTTTGCCGATATTACATCTCTCAATCTCCGCGTTGCGCGCCAGGTGCCCTGTGTCCTGCCGCCCCAGCTTCGCCGCACGTTGGATGCCTTGAATGGCGGAATTCTGGTCGTAGGCACGCCGGGCAGCGGCAAAACAACTTTCCTGCGCAGCATCATCCGCTATCTGGATACCGCCCGCCGCATTTTCTGCGTGGCGGACGAGCGCGGCGAGCTGCTGACGGCGGGGCACACCGTACACTGCGATGTCTACACCCGCTGCACCAAAGCGCAGGCCATCCAGATGGCGCTGCGCTGCATGAACCCTCAGGTCATTGTGTGTGATGAGCTGGGCACCCAGGCGGACCTCCAGGCCGTGGAAGCGGGCCTGGCCTGCGGCGTGGTGTTTGTGGCAAGTGTCCATTGCGATACCCTGGAAGCGCTGAAACGCAAACCGCCCACTGCCCGCCTGCTGGCGATGGGGGCCTTTGAAACCCTGGTACTGCTGGATGGCCGCGTGAACCCCGGCCATGCAGTGAAGGTTCGCACCCTGGCATGATGCTGTACTGCCGTTTGCTGGGGGCTGTGCTGCTGGTGTGTACAGGCTTTGCTGCCGGCCAGGCATACTGCCAGCGGCTGTGGGCACAGTGGCGGGCGGTGTGCGGCTTTGAGCGTTTGCTTACTTATCTGGCGGACCAGCTTGCCTTTTGCGCCCTGCCCAGTGCGGAGCTGCTGGCCGCCGCGGCGGAACACCCGGCGTTTGCCGCCTACTGCCCGCCGAATGCTGCATCCTTTGCGGAATTACGCCTACCCCCGCCGCTTGCTAAAACCTGCGGAGCGGAGCTGCATGCCGGGCTGCACACCATTGCCCTGTGCAGCAGGCAGCAGGCCCCGCAGACCATGCGCACGCTGGCCGCCCTGTGCCACCGCACCGCCCAAGGCCAGTATGCCGCCGCCCAGCAGGCCGCTGTGCTTGCCCCTAAACTGGGACTTTGCGGCGGGCTGCTGGCGGCCATTCTGCTCTGGCCCGCGGGGTGAAGCAGGGGATAACTGAAAAGGCGAAAGCGCGGCCGGCTTTTTATAGGGGAACCATCATGAACATTGATCTTGTATTCAAAATTGCGGCCACCGGCATTATTGTTGCGGTGCTTAACCAGCTGCTCACCCGCTCTGGGCGGGAGGATCAGGCTATGATGACCACCCTTGCGGGCTTGATCGTGGTACTTAGCATGCTGGTGCGCCAAATCAGCGATTTGTTTGTGCTGATCAAAGCACTGTTTGATTTGTGATTGGTCATGGATAACGATGCTTATCTTAAAAGCGGCCGCCCTTGCCATTGTCGTCTGCGTGCTGGTGCTCTGCTTAAAAAAGGACCAGCCCGGCTTTGCGTTCCTGCTTTCTTTGTGCGGCGCGGCGGGGCTGCTGTGGTTCGCGGTGCAGCAATTGCGCCCACTGCTGGCCCGGCTGCAGCAGCTGGCCGGGCAGGCTGGCGGCGATTCGTTCAGCATTCTGCTGCAGGTGCTGGCCATCGCTTTTGTGGCCCAGCTGGCGGCGGACCTTTGCCGCGAAGCCGGCCTTGCTGCCGCCGCGTTCTGTATGGAATTCGTGGGCCGCATTTTGGCTATGCTGCAGGCATTGCCTCTGCTGCAAAGCTTGCTGGCCTCGTTTTTGTCCTTTTTATCGTGATAGCCTTCCCGCTGCCAGCCGCCGCGGCAGAACTGCCCGCTGGGGTGCAGCAGATTTTGCAGCAAAACGAACTGACGCCGGACAAGCTCGTTCACATTACCTTGCAGGAGCTGCTGCAAACGCTGGCTGGTTGGCTGAAAAACGCCTGGGGGCAGCCGCTGCAACTGGCCCGGCGCGCGGTGCTGTTTTTGCTGCTTTCCAGCTGTGTGGGGCTGCTGGCGGACGGTGGTGCCTGGCGGGACTGTGTGGACCTTGTGGCTGTGCTCGGCTTTGGCACCATTGCGCTGAATCAAATGACATCTCTCGTGCAGCAGGTTGCCCAGGCAGCCAACACCAGCCAGTTGTATGTATCCGGTTTTGTGCCGGTGTTTGCCGGGGTAGCACTGCTGGCGGGCCAAACCGCCGGAGCTGCCGTGTACAGCACGATGTTTTATGCCATGGCGGCCTTTCTGGCGGAAGTGCTGCAAAACTTACTGCTGCCGCTGCTGCAAATCTATTTCTGCTTTTCCGTTTCTGCGGCCCTTTGGGGGGATAGTGGCATTGCCGATGCCGCAAACCTGTTTGCCCGCTGTTTTACCTTTGCGCTCAAACTGTGCGGTATGCTGTTTACCTTTGTGCTGGGGCTGCAAAATGTGTTGGCCGCCGGGACTGACCGCGCAGCCTTAAAAATCGGCAAAAGCGTGTTGAGTGCTGCCGTGCCCGTCGTGGGGGATGCCGCTGCGGCGGCTCTGGGCAGTGCTTCCGCCGCAATCGGACTGCTCAAAGGCTCATTGGCGTTGGCGGCGGTGGCAGCCCTGGGGGCAGCATTTGCCCCGGTGCTGGCGCAGTGCGGGCTGTACTGGCTGGTGTTTTCCGGCATGGGCATTCTGGCGGCGGGACTGGGGCAAAAGCGCAGCAAGCAGATCTGTACCCTATTTGGCCAGGGGACGCGGCTGTGCGGGGCTATCTTGGTACTATATTTCTTTCTGGTAATTCTATCCACGCTGTTGCTGCTGCTTGGCGGAAATGGGGGCTGACTTATGGATACGCTGTGCCACGCGGCACTGGTTTGCTGCATCTTGTCCGCCCTGGCTGGGCTGGTGCGGACATTCTGGCCGCAAAATGGGTTCAAGCCAGTCATAAATGCGGTGCTTACGCTGTATATTATAACATCAGTCCTCCATGCGGTATCCGGCATGAACTGGCAGGGCTTTGCCGCGCAGCTCCAAAACTTTGCCAGCCAGAGCGCCCCCGGCGAGGACTATACCGCTTACGGCGCAGAGCTTGCCATGCAGGAATCCGCCGCAGCACTGCAAAAGCTTTTGCGGCAAAGTGGCATCGAATCCGTTGTGCAGCCGCAGGCGGGCGGCGTGCATGTGCGGCTGGTTTACCCGGCGGACCGGGAACAGGCGGAAACCCTGCTGCAAAATTTTGCGGGGGACCTGCCCTATACGCTGGAGAACACCCAATGACCGCAAAACAGAGCATCGCCTGGCTGCAGGCGGCGTGGAAGGATGATAAAAAGCGTATCAATCTCTTGCTGGTATCCGGCCTGGCGGGCATGCTGCTGCTCTGTATGTCGGAATGGCTGCCAGCCGGGCAAAGTACACAAAATGCCGCGCAGAGCAGCCAGCAGAGCCAGACGGCAGCGGAGTATGAACAGCAGCTGGAAACCCGCCTTGCCGCCCTGATCCGTGCCATGGACGGCGCAGGCGAAACCGTTGTTATGGTAACGCTGGACTGCGGGGAGGAAACCACCTATGCAGCGGATACCCGGACAGAGAAAACCAGCGAGGACACCCGCAGCAGCGCCGCCAGCCAGCGCACCCATCTGCTGGCCGGTGCACAGCCGGTGGTGCAGTCGGTTCAGGCACCGCAGGTGCGCGGCGTGGCCGTGCTTTGCCAGGGCGGGGGTAATGCCGGGACCCAGCGCCGCATCACAGAACTGGTCAGCGCCCTGACCGGCGTGGGGGCCAGCCATATTACCGTAAACAAAATGCAATCATAGGGAGGGCTAACGATATGGAAGGCAGAGCAACCAAACGGTATGCCACATTGGCGGCGCTTACCTTGGCGTTGGGCGGTGCAGTGTTTTTGAACTGGTCGTTCGCCGGGCGCACCCCGCAGGCGGGAACGCCGGAAGCCGTTGTGCAGACTTCGGCGGAAGCTGACGAGGACACGGTACAGACTGCCGCCCGGCAGCCGGAAACAAACGCGGCGGTGGAACCCATGACCGCCCAGGCAGTGTTTGATCCACTGGAAAGTGAACCTCAGACCGCCGCCCAGGCGGATGCAGCGGAAGAAATGGAATCGGGCGGGCAGGCAGGCAAAAATTACGGCGAAGCCCAGCTTGTCAGCGTCAGCAAGGATTCCGGTACGGAATTTTTTGAACAGGCACGCCTGAACCGCTCCAAAGCGCGGGATGAGGCACTGGACGCTATCAAAAAGACACTGAAAAGTGCGGATTTGAGCGAAAGCGAAAAAGACAGCATTACCCAAAAGCTGCAAAACCAGATCAGCAGCATCACGGTGGAATCCAGCATTGAAAGCCTGATTAAATCCAAAGGCTTTGCGGACTGTGTTGTCAGCATTGGGGAGGGACGCGCGGATATCACCGTTATGACAGAAAACGACGCCCTGACCGCGGATGAAGTGACCCGCATCCGGGATGCCGTTTTAGGCAAGTGCAAGGGCCTGAGCGCGCAGGATATCACCGTTGTGGAGGTAAGATAAACCATGACCGGCAGGGAAGCGCTGCATAACCGCAGTCAAACCCTGCCGGTTTTGCTTTTTATGCAGGAATCATGAATAAGTATTGCAAAAAATAGCAAAAGAGGGTATTATAAACTAATAGTCAACCTCTTCGGCGCACTAAAGCACAAGGTTGGCGTGCAGTGCAAATGTGCAGCACTGCAGGAATGGTGCGGAGAACTTGCTCAGCACTGGTATAGATAAGGGAGGAAATGTTATGAAAAAGTTGATTTCTTTTGCTGTGGCGGGCATGTTTGCCCTCAGCCTTGCGGCCTGCGGCTCCAGCAGCAGTGCAGCTGCAAGCATCACGGAAAGCTCTGCCGAAAGCACGGCAGCATCCACCGCTGACAGCGCCGCTGCAGACAGCGACTTGGCCTACCTGCAGAACAAGGGCAAAATGACCATCGGCTACACCGTGTATGAGCCGATGAACTACACCGATGAAAGCGGTACCTTTACCGGTTTTGATACCGAACTGGCAACAGCTGTGTGTGAAAAGCTGGGCGTGGAGCCGGATTTTGTCGAGATCAACTGGGATACCAAAGAGACCGAGCTGGTTGCCAAGAGCATTGACTGCATCTGGAACGGCCTGACCCTGACCGATGACCGCGAGGCCAATATGGCCTGCACCAAGCCTTACGTCAAGAATGCACAGGTGGTTGTGATGAAGGCTGACGCCGATTACACCTCCACCGCAGACCTTGCCGGTAAGACCGTTGTGGCTGAGTCCGGATCTGCTGGCGAAACTACCATTGAAGAGGACGAGGGCCTGCAGCAGGCAGACTTTGTTGCCAAGAGCGTGCAGACCGACTGCCTGATGGAAGTTGCTGCCGGCACCGCTGACGCCGCTGTTCTAGACCTGACCCTGGCTAGCGCTATGATCGGCGAAGGCACCGACTATGCAAACCTTGTCATCAAGGATGAGCTGAATGTGGAAGAATACGGTGCTGCTTTCCGCAAGGGCAGCGATGTCGCCGCCGCTGTGGATACCGCTTTCGATGAACTGAAAGCGGACGGTACCATGCAGACCCTGGCCGACAAATACGGCCTGACCCTGGCAGACTGATCATGGGGGAAGCGGGTGTGATTTGGAGCCGCCTGACCAGCGCCTTCCTAATGAACTGTCAGCTTTTTGGGCTGACGCTGTTGTTTGCCCTGCCGCTTGGCCTTTTGGTGTCACTTGGCTCCATGAGCCGGTTCACACCGCTGCGGGGCGTGGTCAAAACCTTTGTGTGGATCATCCGCGGCACGCCGTTGATGCTGCAAATCATCGTTATCTACCTTGGCCCTGGTCTGATGGGCTTTGCCAGTCCCTGGGGTTCCAGCACCAATGGCCGCCTGCTGGCGGCGGTGGTGGCGTTTGTCATCAATTACGCCTGCTATTTTTCCGAAATTTACCGCGGCGGTATTGAGTCTGTTCCCGTTGGCCAGACGGAAGCCGGGCAGGTGCTTGGCATGACCAAGAGCCAGATTTTTTTCCGCGTTACGCTGCTGCAGGTCATCAAGCGCATCCTGGCCCCCATGGGCAATGAGGTCATGACCTTGATCAAAGATACCTCCCTTGCCAATGTGATCGCCAACAAGGAAATCATCATGATGGCAAAGGAATACAGCGCCAAGGGCTTGATCTGGCCGCTGTTTTCCACCGCGCTTTTCTTCCTGGTGTTTGTCGGGGCAATGACCCTGCTGTTCAACTGGCTGGAAAAAAAGCTCAGCTATTTCCGGTAAGGGGGACGTACATATGGCACTTTTGGAAGTTACCGGCATCAGCAAAAACTTTGGCAGTACCCATGTGCTGCAAAACATCTCTCTCAACCTGGAAAAAGGCGAAGCACTGGCCATCATCGGTTCTTCCGGCTCCGGCAAAACAACGTTGCTGCGCTGCCTGAACTTTTTGGAAACGCCGGATACCGGTGTGATCCGTGTGGACGGCAAAACCCTGTGGGATGCCGCTGACCCGGCCACCCACCGTGAAAGTGAAGTGCGCAAAAAGCGCCTGCATTTCGGCCTTGTGTTCCAGAACTTCAACCTTTTCCCGCAGTATACGGCTTTGCAGAACATTACCCTGGCCGGGGAGCTGCTGGCAAAAGAAAAACCGGAGTATAAAGCCAACCGCAAAGCTATTCATGCGGAACTGGAAGAAAAAGCCCGTACCCTTCTGGCACAGATGGGCCTTTCGGAGCGGGAAAACCATTACCCGCACCAGCTTTCCGGCGGCCAGCAACAGCGTGTGGCTATTGCCCGCGCCCTGGCGCTGGAACCGGATATCCTTTGCTTTGATGAACCAACCAGCGCCCTTGACCCGGAGCTGACCGGCGAAGTTCTGCGCGTTCTGCGCGATCTGGCCGACCAGAAAACTACCATGATCATTGTCACGCACGAAATGTCTTTTGCGCGCGATGTGGCAGACCGCATCCTGTTTATGGATGGCGGCGTGGTGGTCGAGGAAGGCCCTGCCCACCAGGTGATTGAACACCCGCATGAGGAACGCACCAAACAGTTCCTTTCCCATTACGGCACCTGATGCCCCGGATGACCGCCGCTCGGTGGTCATTCCAAGCGGCATAAAATAGCAAACAAAATGCTCCCTGCCTGTTTTACCGGCTGTACGGTAACCAGGCAGGGAGCTTTTGCTATTTTATAACTCCGTGAAGCGATAAGAATTGAAAATAATGGAAATCAGAGATAGAACAGCAAGTTTATTTTGCCTCGATCTCATCCAATTCTTTCAGCCACAAAGCGTTGCAGGCATCGCTCGGCATACGCCAATCGGCGCGGGGGCTGAGGGTGACGGAACCGACCTTCGGTCCATCCGGCAGGCAGCTGCGCTTGAACTGCTGGGCAAAGAACCGGCGGTAGAAGTTGCGCAGCCAAGCCAGCAGCACTTCCGGCTCATACCGCCCGGCAAATGCGGCCAACGCCAGGTGATAAATCTTGGCGGGTCCAAACCCAAAGCGCAGCACATAATACAGGTAAAAATCATGCAGCTCATACGGCCCAACCAACTTTTCGGTCTGCTGGGCAATGGTGCCATCCGCGGCGGAGGGCAGCAGCTCCGGGCTGACTGGGGTATCCAGAATATCCACCAGCACATCACGCAGCACCGGCTGGCCGCAGGTATCGGCCACATACTGCACAATGTGGCGCACCAGCGTTTTGGGCACCCCGGCGTTCACACCGTACATGCTCATGTGGTCGCCGTTGTAGGTGGCCCAGCCGAGGGCTAGCTCGCTCAAATCTCCGGTGCCGATCACAAAGCCGCCGTTCTTGTTGGCATAATCCATCAATTCCAGCGTGCGCACACGGGCCTGGCAGTTTTCAAAGGTCACATCATAGGTGTGCGGGTCTTGGCCGATATCGGCAAAGTGGCTTTCCACCGTGTTGGTAATGTTGATTTCGGTAAAGCTGACGCCCAGTGCTTCGCACAGAATCTCCGCGTTGGAGCGGGTGCGCTTGGTAGTTCCAAAGCAGGGCATGGTAATGGCAATAATGTCCTTGGAGTCACAGCCCAGCACCTTGCAGGCGCGCACAGCAACCAGCAGGCCACTTGGCGTGGGTGTGCTCCATACGCTTGGCAAGGCCCTCAGCCTGGATGCGCAAAATCAGCTCGCAGCGCTCGGCGCGAGCAGCATCATTCTGCGGCACAAATGGCGTGGGGGAAACAAACCGCGTCAGCGGTGCTTCTGCCACTTCCAAATCAAAGCTGATGGTCGTGTATCCGGCGGCATCCGGCACAAAGGTCGTGTTGCGGATACGCTCCTGCACCATGCGGCCAAGGTCCAGCTCGGTTGCGGCGGTACCGTTGGCGAAAGGCTCGGCCTCGCACAGCAGTGTACCGTTTTCCGCAATCAGATTGTGGGCGGCAAATGTCATATCGGTGGTGCTTTCACCGTGCCCGGCGTCAGCATACACATAACCGCACAGCAGGCGGGCACTCTGCCCAGCCACCAGCTCCCGGCGGTAGGCAGCTTTGCCTACCGTTTCATCGCTGGCAGAAAGGTTTGCAACCACCGTTGCCCCGGCCAGCGCATGGCTACAGCTGGGGGGAACAGGGGCCCAAAGGTCCTCACAGATTTCCACCCCAAGCACAAACTCCGGCATCTCGCGGCAGGCAAACAGCAGGTTGGTGCCAAACAGAGTGCGCTGCCCGGCAAAGGCGATTTCAAACGCATCTTTTGGGCCCGGCACAAAATGGCGGCGCTCGTAAAACTCGCCGTAATTGGGCAGGTAGGTTTTGGGTACAAGGCCCAACAGTTGCCCCTTGCAAACAACCGCTGCACAGTTGTACAGCTTGCCGTTATCGCGCACCGGCAGGCCAACCAACGCCACCACGTCCAGCTCTTTGCTGGCATCGAGAATCTGAATCAGCCCATCCTCGGCGCCGCGGCACAGTGTTTCCTGCAAAAACAGATCGCTGCAGGTATAGCCGGTCAGGGTAAACTCCGGCAGGCAGAGCAGTTTGGTTCCGGCAACAGCCTGTGCGCGCATGGCGGCAATGATCTGCTGCGTATTGTAGGCACAGTCAGCAACATGCAGCGCAGGGCTGACGGCTGCGGTGTGCAAAAATCCGTATTTCATGGGTAGCCCCCTTAATCATAAGGCAATACCGCATAATTCTAAGTGCCGATACGGCGAGCGAGGTGCGGCAGATGCCAAGCCAAAAGCGCAGATAATACTGGATGCTGCAAAGGTGAGCGCCGCCAGTGGCGGAAACAGCGAACCGAAGCAGGGCAGCGGTCGCAGAGTGCGAGGGCTTTCCCCCGAAGCACGATGCGGGTACCGCAACCCGACATTATCGAGCATTTTGGCAACGCAGATGCCGTGCCGCAGCCGCCGGAGCGGTGCTTAAGCCGTCAGGCGGGAATTGTGCGGTGTTGCCATAATAAAATAGCACTGGTACCATGATAGCATAGCCACCCGGGAAAGGCAAGAAGCGGCAATTTACAAGATGACAAAATGTGATATATACTTGACATAATGTAAGGCACATGCTATACTGCAATCACAGCAGCAAAGCAAGGGGCTGCCACAAAAGGATGCAAGAAAAGGGGAACCATATGCCCAAAAACCTGAAACTGAAAGCTGCCCGTGCCGAAAAAGATATGACACAGGCCGCTTTGGCCGAAGCCGTCGGCGTTTCGCGCCAGACCATCAACGCGATTGAAAAAGGGGAGTATAACCCCACCATCAACCTGTGCCGCGCGATCTGCAAGGCACTTGGCAAAACATTGGACGAACTGTTCTGGGAGGAACCATAAATGAAACAAAATATTTTCAGCAAAAAGAACCAGCTGGACGAAATGCAGGAACAGACCCTGCGCAAAATTGAAAGCCACGGCTTCTGGCTGATGTGGTGGGGCCTGTTTGCCGTTATAATATTCCAGCTTATGATGCAGGCGGACATCAGCCAGATGGCAGGGGAATGGATCGTGTTTATGGCCGCGTGCCTTTACACGCTGGAAGAATGCCTGCGCAATGGCATTTGGGACCGCCACATCAAGGCCAGCCTTAGCACCAGCATTGTGGGCAGCCTGGTCGGTGGTGTGCTTTTCGCAGCGGTCGTGATGTTTGCGACCCATAGCCTGGCTGTTGCTGGTGTGACCGGCGTTATTACGGTCGTGTTCACCTTTACGCTGATGCAGGCGGCAATTTCGGTGTATAAAAAACGCCACCAGGAACTGGAAAACGCGCCGGAAGAAACTGATGAACAGAAATAAAAGCTGCCGGCAGTATGGTTTATGATAAGGCGTTTTGCTGCGCTGCAAAACGGATACGCTAAGGCAACACCGCACAATTCCCGCCTTGCGGCTTAAGCACCGCTCCGGCAGCTGCGGCACGGCATCTGCGTTGCCAAAATGCTCGATAATGTCGGGTTGCGGTACCCGCATCGTGCTTCGGGGGCAAAAGCCCCTCGCACTCTGCGACCGCTGCCCCTGCTTCGGTTCGCTGTTTCCGCCACTGGCGGCGCTCACCTTTGCAGCATCCAGTATTATCTGCGCTTTTGGCTTAGCAGCTGCCGCACCTCGCTCGCCGTATCGGCACTTAGAATTATGCGGTATTGCCCTGGCTTTTTGCTGCCGGGCAGGTGCATTTTTATGCAGGGAATATCTCGTGTTCTATCCCTCGCCCAGGCTCCGCTGGATTTTATTTTGCGGGCGGGCTGTTAGCCACGGTACACTGCTTGCAAACAGTACAAAATTGTGGTAAGCTATTAACAAATATCACAACCATTCAATTCTGCCGGCTTACCCGGCAGCGGGAGGATAGAGCTATGGATGTACGCAACAGCATTGATGGCAGCCTGCAGATCTCCAATGAGGTCGTAGCCAAGATCGCCAAACTGGCCGCACTGGAAATTGATGGCGTGGCCGATGTTTCTTCCGGCAGCATGCAGAGCGTGCGCGGGTTGCTGAGCAAAGCCAGCCTGCAAAAGCCTGTTACGGTGGATTTAAGCGATGGCGTTGCTGTGGTGCAGGTGCATGTAATTGCCAAGTACGGCAGCAAAATTATGCCTGTCTGCGCCAAAGTGCAGGAAAACGTCAAGCAGACCATCCAGAATATGACCGGCATTACGGTTTCCCGTGTGGATGTGATCGTTGCCGGGCTGGAAGAGCCTGCCGCAGACCAGCATAAATAATTGAAAGATAGGAACAGTGACAATGGAACAGAATCTTACCCGCCGCGAAGCACGCGAAAATGCTTTTCTTGCGGCTTTTTCCGCAACCTTCCACCCGGATGATCCGCAGCCGGTGCTGCTGAACCAGCCCGAAAGCCACGAGCATCCGCTGGATGAGTTTTCCCTGCGCATTCTGCGCGATATGGAAGCCCATTCGGAAGAAATTGATGATGTGATCCGTGCAAACCTCAAAGGCTGGACCATTGCCCGCGTTCCGCGTGTCAGCCTGGTAGCCCTGCGTGTGGCCCTGGCTGAAATGATGTACGGCGAAGAAAAAAAGACCAGCGTTGCCATCAACGAAGCCGTTGAACTGGTCAAAAAGTATGGCTCTGACAAGGACTATCAGTTCGTCAACGGCCTGCTTGGCACCGTGGCACGGGCGCAGGATAAGCCCGCCGAAGAATGAGAACGCTGGGCATTGATACAAGCAATTACGCAACCTCTCTGGCCGTGTTTGACACAAACGCCGGAGAGGTTGTTTGCGATTGCAAACGCTTCCTGCCCGTGCGGGAGGGGCAACTGGGCCTGCGCCAGAGTGATGCGCTGTTCCACCATACCGCCGCCCTGCCGGAAATGCTGGCAGAACTGGGCCAAAAGGTGAACCTGACGCAGATCGAAGCTGTCGGCGTATCCGCCAGGCCCCGCCCGGTGGATGGCTCCTATATGCCATGCTTTTTGGCGGGTGTCAGTGCGGCCACAGCGTTCTGCGCGGCCAAAGGCATTCCGCTGGTTCAAACGACCCACCAGCAGGGGCATATCTCCGCGGCCCTTTTTGCGGCCAGCGGGGCAGACCTGTTCGGCAAAGAAGAGCTGGTGTTCCATGTGTCCGGCGGAACCACTGACCTTTTGCACTGCAAGGGGCCGGACAGCATTACCTGCATTGGCACCAGCAGCGACCTGTACGCGGGTCAGGCAGTGGACCGCCTTGGCGTGCGGCTGGGCTATGCGTTCCCGGCGGGCATCTATGTCAGCCAGCTGGCGGCAGCCTGCACCGAGAACATCAAACCTAAAGTCAGCGTGCGCGGCACAACCTGCAGCCTTTCCGGCTTGCAGAACCAGTGCGAAAAGTTGCTGGCAGAGGGCAAAAGCCCGGAATATGTCAGTAAGTACTGCCTGCTCTGCGTGGCAGAAACCCTGCGCCGCATGGCCGCCGCTGCCCTGGAGCGGAACCCCGGTCTGCCCGTGGTGTTTGCAGGCGGCGTGATGAGCAGTGAGATCGTGCGGGATTATATCACAAAACGGATGCAGTACGCCTATTTTGTGCCCGGCAAGTTTGCCAGCGATAATGCCATCGGCGTGTCCATCCTGGCGGCAAGGGAGATCAATGCATGGCCGAATACATCAATGTAACCACCCTGAACCTGCTGGCTAAACAGGTGCTGGAGCAGTGCGAACCACTGAATAACCTCATCGTCTGCGGCGAGGTTTCCAACTTTACGCGCCATTACAAAAGCGGCCACTGCTACTTTACCCTGAAAGATGAAAACGCCGCCATCAAGTGTGTGATGTTCCGAGATAAAGCGCGTCTGTTGGGCTTTGCGCCGGAAAACGGCATGCTGGTGCTGGCGTATGGCCGGGCAACGCTGTATGAGCGGGACGGCGCATTCCAGCTGTATTGCGATTATATGCGCCCCTTTGGTGCCGGTGCGGCCCAGATGGCCTTTGATGCGCTGAAGAAAAAGCTTTCTGCCGAAGGCCTGTTTGATGCTGACCACAAACGCCCGCTGCCGCCTATGCCGCAGTGTATCGGGCTGGTCACATCCAAAACCGGTGCGGCATTGCAGGATGTGATCCACATCATCACGCGGCGGTGGCCGATGGTCAAACTGCTGCTGGCCCCCGTCAGTGTGCAGGGGCTGGAAGCGGAAAAGAGCATTGTGGATGGCATCCGCCGCCTGGATGCAGACCCGCGCCCGGATATAATTTTAATCACCCGCGGCGGCGGTAGCAAAGAGGATTTGTGGGTGTTCAACAGTGAGCGCATTGCCCGCGCAGCCTATGCCTGTAAAAAGCCAGTCGTTTCTGCGGTCGGGCATGAAATTGATACCACAATTCTGGATTATGTGGCTGACCTGCGTGCTCCTACACCTTCCGCAGCGGCGGAACTCTGCGTGCCGGATCAGGCACAGGTGCGGCACGAAATATTCATTTTACAACAAAATATTCAAAAAAATATACAGTCCCGCCTGGAAATGTGCTATAATAAATTCAACATCATTTCCCCGGCTGCAGCCATGCAGAACGAAAAAACAGGAATTGACGCCCGTGCGCAGCTTTTGCGGCAAACGACAGCACAGATACAGGCCGTTGCAGCCCAAAAGGCAGCTGCCTGCACCCAGGGGCTGCACACCGCTGCTGCGGTGGCAGCGTCACTGAATCCATATGCAGTCCTTGCACGCGGCTATACCATGGTCGCGGATGCCCGCGGCCGCTGCCTGACAACAGAACATCTGAAGCCGGGGCAGAAGATCACTGTTATCGGCAGCAATGCAGCCGCACAGTGTACGGTGGATGCCGTGGCACCCACTCAGGGGAACCCTGAAAAGGAGCAAACCGATGAGAGCACCTAAAACCTTTGAAGAAGGGCTCCAGCGCCTGCAGGAGCTTTTGGCAAAAATGCAGGATGAAACCACAACGCTGGACCAATCCGTTAAACTGTATGCCGAAGCTGCCCAGCTGATCCAGTACTGCAACACGGCGCTGGACAAGGCAAAATTACAGATCGAAGAGATCGACGCATCGCTGGCACAGCCCGGCGCGGATGAGTGAACCCGCAGGATAAGGAGGCTTTTCCCCATGGAACAGGAACGTTATCAACAGCAGTATAAAGCCTTTGTGCAGCAGGCGGAGCAGCGCCTGAACGAACTGTGCGATGTTTATCTGCCGGTAAAAGCCCAAATCAGCCAGGCAGCGCGTTACAGCCTGCTGGGCGGCGGCAAGCGTGTGCGCGCCGTGCTGGTGCTGGCTGCCTGCCAGCTGGCGGGCGGCGATACCGCAGCTGCAGCCGACTATGCCGCGGCGCTGGAAATGCTGCACTGCTATTCCCTGATTCACGATGACATGCCCTGCATGGATAATGATGATTACCGCCGCGGCCGCCTGAGCTGCCATAAGCAATATGGCGAAGCAACCGCCCTGCTGGCGGCGGATGCCTTGGTTACAGCAGCCTTTGAAGCTGTTGCCAACGCGCCGACCCACCCCCAAAGCCGGGTGCAGGCGGCGGCCCACCTGGCCAAAGCAGCCGGGGCACGCGGTATGTTGTATGGCCAGGAACTGGATAAGCATTACGAAACCGTGCACGCCAGCGAAAGCGAGCTGCTGGAACTGCATGCCCACAAGACCGGCGCATTGATTATTGCCGGTGTGGACCTTGGCTGCGATGCCGCTCAGGCGGACGATGCCCTGTGCACTGCCCTGCAGCATTATGCCGCGGAGCTGGGGCTGGTGTTCCAGATCGTGGATGATATTTTGGATGTGACCGCCACGACGGAAGAACTGGGCAAGCCTGTTGGCAGCGATGCCGAAAACGACAAAACGACCTTTATCACCCTGTATGGGCTGGAAGGTGCCCGCAGCCTGGCAAAGCAGCATAATGATGCTGCCCTGGCTGCCCTGGCGGATCTTGGCCCGGAAGCAGACTTTTTGCGCGAGATGGCAGTGGAGCTGCTGACCCGCAGCAAGTAACATATTACAGCAGGGCAGGCGGTGCGGCCCACTGCCCGGCAGCTTTGCCGGGAACCCGCCTGTTTGGCCCGGTGTGAGGAGAAAACTACCATGATGACGCTTTTGCGCGAAGCGCTGAGCTGGAATTATGTGCTGGTAACGGCGGTCATCAGCTCGCTGCTGGCACAGTTCACCAAAGTGATTCTGAACCTGATTATCCTTGGCAAATTTATCCCGGAACGCCTGTGGGGCGCAGGGGGCATGCCCAGTGCACACTCCGCAACGGTATGTGCGCTGTTGGTTGCCACCGGGCGCTACTGCGGCACAGGCTCCACGGAGTTTGCCCTGGCGCTGGTTTTGGCCATTATTGTAATGTATGACGCAATGGGTGTGCGCCGGGAAACGGGCGAGCAGGCCAAGATTCTGAACCGCATGCTGAGCGAATGGATGGATCGTGAATCAGATGCCATGCCCTTTTTGGGAGATAAAAAACTGAAAGAAATGGTGGGTCATACCCCTATCCAGGTTCTTACAGGTGCCATTTTTGGTATTGCTGTTGGCCTTTTGATGCCAATGGTGTAAAAACAGAGCAAACGAGGTATGTGATCATGAAATATCCTTATCTGGATAAAATCCAGAAAAACGGGGATGTAAAAAAACTGCCGCAGCAGGAACTTCCGCTTCTGTGTGAGGATATCCGCAATTTTTTGATTGAAAGTGTTTCCTCTACCGGCGGGCACCTTTCGTCCAACTTGGGAGTGGTGGAACTTACGGTGGCTTTGCACCGTGCGCTGACTCTGCCGCAGGATAAAATTTTGTTCGATGTCGGTCACCAGTGCTATACCCACAAGCTGCTGACCGGCCGCAGGGAGGGCTTCGCCCATCTGCGCCAGGTGGACGGCCTTTCGGGCTTTCCCTCCCCGCAGGAAAGCGACTGTGATACCTTTATTGCGGGGCACGGCAGCACGGCGCTTTCCACCGCCATCGGTGTGGCACGCGCCAAAAAGCTGAAAAAAGAACCCGGCAAGGTCGTTGCCATCATCGGGGATGGCGCGTTCACCGGCGGCATGGTCTATGAGGGCATGAACAACGTCAGCAACCTGAACAACCTGATTGTGGTGCTGAACGATAACAAAATGTCCATTTCCAAAAATGTCGGTCAGATGGCAAATTATCTAACCAAACTACGCACAGACCCAAAGTATTTCCGGGTTAAGGCTCATATGGAAACCGCGCTGGGGCGTATCCCCGCAGTGGGCACTGCTCTGGTAGAGGTGCTGCAGGAAGGGAAAAAGATCATCCGCCGCGGCATCTACCACTCCACAATGTTCGAGGAAATGGGGTTCCAGTACGTTGGCCCGGTGGATGGCCACGATGTTACCGAGCTGACCCGGATCTTTACCAACCTGCAGGAACAGTATTCCCCGGTGTTTTTGCATATTGTCACCCAAAAGGGTAAGGGTCTGAAACCGGCGGAAGAAAACCCCGGCGAGTTCCACAGCGTTTCCGCGTTTGATCTGGATCACCTGACAAATCCGGAAATGTCGCCCAAGGATTCTTTCTCTAACCGCTTCGGCAACAAGCTGGCGGCCCTGGGCAGGGAAGTGCCTAACCTGTGCGCCATTACGGCAGCTATGAAATACGGCACTGGCCTGAACTTCTTCTACCGCGCCATTCCGGAACGCTTTTTTGACGTTGGCATGGCGGAAGAGCACGCCGTAACCTTTGCGGCGGGCCTTGCCAGCCAAGGCATGCTGCCGGTTGTGGCTATCTACTCCACCTTCTTCCAGCGCGCTTATGACCAGATGATTCATGATGTGAACCTGATGCATCTGGATGTGCTGTTTGCCGTGGACCGTGCTGGCCTTGTGCCGGGCGATGGCGAGACCCACCAGGGCATTTATGATACCGGTTATTTCAGCCAAATCGGCATCCCGGTGTATTCTCCGTGCAACTATGCGGAACTGGAATACTGGCTGGAAGCACTGGTCAAAACCATGCGCGGCCCCCGCGCCATCCGTTATGCCCGCGGAGAAGAAAAGCCGGCTCTGGCGGCCCTTGGATGCACCGGCAAACCCTATGATATGCTGTGCGGTGCGGACAAGGCCGATACCGTTCTTGTCAGTTATGGCGCTGAAACCGAGGAGATTCTTGCCGCGGCGGAACTGCTGCGCCACCAGGGAATGGCAGCGGACTGCTGTAAGTTGGTGCAGGTTTATCCCTTGCCGGATGGTCTCTGCCGCCAGCTTTCCAACTATAAAACCATCCTGTTTGCAGAGGAATCCGTGGCAACGGGCGGTATTGGCCAGCAGCTTTGCACTGCCCTGCAGGCAGCAGGCTGGCAGGGCCGCTTTATCCTGCGCGGGGTAGATAACACCCATCTGCTGCACGCCACAGTGCCGCAGCTGCGCCGGGACCAGGGCTTGGATGCTCATACTCTGGCCCAGGATGTGGTGACCCGTAACTGAAATAAGTGAACCGAAAGGTTGTTCATCAATGAAAATTCGTCTGGATCAATACCTTTGCCAAAACGGCTATGCCCAAAGCCGGGAGCGCGCCAAAGCACTGATCATGTCCGGTATTGTCTTTGTCAATGAGCAGAAAGTGGACAAAGCCGGTGAAATGATTGCTGAGGACGCCAAAGTGGAAGTGCGCGGCCATGATATCGGTTACGTCAGCCGCGGCGGCCTCAAGCTGGAAAAAGCCATGCAGGTGTTCCCCATGCGGCCGGATGGCAAGGTCTGCATGGATATTGGCGCATCGACAGGCGGCTTTACCGACTGTATGCTCAAAAATGGCGCAGTCAAAGTGTACGCCGTGGATGTGGGCTATGGCCAGCTGGCGTGGAGCCTGCGCACCGATGAGCGCGTGGTCAATATGGAGCGCACAAATATCCGCAATGTTACCCCGGATATGCTGGGGGACAAAATCGCGTTTTTCAGCGTGGATGTTTCCTTTATCTCGCTCAAACATATCTTCCCGGTGGCGGATACTATCTGTACGCCGGATGCCGTCGGCGTCTGTCTGGTGAAGCCCCAGTTTGAAGCCGGACGCGAAAAAGTAGGTAAAAAAGGCGTTGTGCGGGAACCCGCTACCCATGCCGAGGTGCTACATATGGCGCAGGGTTACGCCATGGCGAACCACTTTGCCCCGGCGGGACTGGATTTTTCGCCCATTAAGGGGCCGGAGGGCAACATTGAATTTTTGATGTATGTCCAGCACAGCGAGAATCCGCAGCCGCTGCCCGAAGGCCTGATCGAACAGACGGTTGCCAACGCTCACGCGGCGCTGGATAAAGCCCCCAACCTGCACTGAACCTTAAAAGCTGCGTTCCTGTTACTTTGAAACCATACCCGGAAAGGGGAAAAGAGCTTGTCCGTTTTTCTTTTTCCAAACAGAATCAAAGATACCGATTTTTCCGTTACCCGTCAGGTGATCGCTTTGCTGGATCAACACGGCATCCATGCCCTGCTGGCGGATGAGCTGGCTGGGGAATTGGTGGATACCAAGGCGGTATTCCTGCCCCAGCAGCAGGCGTTGGCCCAGGCAAAACAGGTTATCACCATTGGCGGGGATGGCACTCTGCTGCGCATCGCCCATGACTGCCTTGCCCAAAGCAAGCCGGTCCTGGGTGTCAACCTGGGACGCATTGGCTTTTTGGCTACTTGCGAGGTGGCAGAGCTGCCGGAAAAGCTGGCCCGCCTGGCTGCGGGGCGGTATACCATTGAGCCGCGCAACCTGCTGCGCGCGGATGCCCCGGCCCATAACTGGCACCAGGTTGCCATGAACGACGTGGTGCTGTTCGGCAATTCCCGCCTGCACCCCATGGATTATACCGTCTACTGCGATGGCGCTTTTGTCAGCCGCTACCGCAGCGATGGGGTGATCATCGCAACACCCACGGGCTCCACGGCTTACTCGCTTTCCGCAGGTGGGCCGGTGCTGGATGCCTGTGCGGCGGTTATGGTGCTTACCCCGGTCTGTGCGCACAGCATCCACGCGGTGCCGTTGGTGTTTTCGGCCAGCCGTACCCTGACGGTGGTGGCGGAAGCAACCAACCGTGACAGCGTGTACGCCAGCGCGGACAGCCATTCCCGCTGTGATTTGCAGCCGGGCGAAAGTTTGACCATTACCACGGCAGTGGAACAGCTGGGGCTGATTACCTTTGACGAAACCGAGCAGTTCCGTGCGATAGAAACAAAATTGATGAGGAGATGACTCTGCAATGAAAAGTGCGCGCCATCAGGCAATTTTGGACCTGATTGAAAAATATCCGATTGACCGGCAGGAGGATCTTCTCGAACATCTGCGCCGTGCCGGTTTTGATGTAACGCAGGCAACGGTATCGCGTGATATCCGGGAACTGCGCCTGGTAAAAACTGCAACGGGGGAGGGCGGCTACCGCTATATGCCGGCAAACGGCAACGGCAAGGTGGCTCATTCACCCAACCGGTTTGAAACCATTTTTCGGGAGTCTGTGCTCAAGGTGGACTATGCTGGGCATATGGTACTGGTCAAATGCTTTTCCGGCATGGCGAATGCCGCCTGTGAAGTTTTTGACGCTCAAACCTGGGAAGGTGTTGTTGGTACACTTTCCGGTGATGATACGTTTTTTATCCTGATGCGCACCGAGGAAAACGCTGCTGAGATCACCCGCCAGCTGCAGCGCTATACGGTACGCCACACTTAAACCGCCGGAGGGGGAGCAGCATCCATGCTTGCGGAGCTGAAAATTGAAAATGTTGCCGTGATTGAAAAAGCCGAAGTACAGTTTACCCCGGGCCTGAATGTGCTGACGGGCGAAACCGGCGCCGGCAAATCTATCATGATCGATTCCATCAATGCCATTCTGGGCAACCGTACCTCGCGTGATCTGGTGCGCAGCGGTGCGCCCAAGGCACGCATTTGGGCCACGTTTGAATCTATCCCGGCCCATGTGCGGGAGCAGGTGGAAAAATGCGGCTATGGTGCCCAGGATGACCTGCTGCTGTACCGCGAGATCAGCGCGGACGGAAAAGGCAGCTGCCGTATTAACGGTATGCCCGCTACCGCCGGCGTGGTGCGGGATATTTCCGCCGGGCTGCTGACCATCCATGGCCAGCACGACAGCACCAGCCTGACCAACCCGGCAACCCATCTGGCCCTGCTGGATCAGTACGCGCAGGATGGGGCAGAGTATGCCGCTTACCATGCGCTGTACCGCGCTCTTGTCACGGCAAAGCGCGCGCTGGATGCGTTGACTTCCAGCGAGGAAGAAAAGCAGCGCCGGATCGCAGAGCTTTCGGAAGAGATTGATACCATTGATGCCGCTGCGCTGACCGCAGGCGAGGAAGAACGTTTGATGGAGCGCCGCAAGGTCATCATGCACGCACAGGGCATTCTGGATGGTCTGACGGCGGCGCACCAGGCGCTTTCCGGTGATGATTCCGGCGAAATGATGGGCGCAGCGGATCTGCTGGGCAGTGTGGTCAATGAGCTGGCCGAAAGCGCTCGCCTGGATGAGAGCCTGGCACCGCTCAGCGAGCGCCTGAGCGATTTGTATTACGGTGCACGGGAGCTGGCCACCGACCTCGCCGACCGCCTGGACGGTTATGATTTTGACCCGGGGGAGCTGGATCAAATCGAAGAACGGCTGGACCAGATTTACCGCATGAAACAGCGTTACGGTGCCAGTGTGGAAGAACTGCTGACTCGGCGGGATAAGGCGGCCGAAGAATTGGAAGGGTACCAGTCCTCCGGCAAGCGCATTGCAGAGCTGACCCAGCGCAAACAGGAATTGTACCGCCAGACCAAGGCCGCAGCGGAAACGCTGACCCAAGCTCGCCTGAAAGCTTTTACCAGCATGAACCGCCAAATGCGGGAAGCACTGGAATTTTTGAACATGCCCGGCGTGCGTATGGTGCTGCGCCATCAGCGCGGCCCGTTAGCTTCCGCAGGACAGGATAACATTGAATTTTTGATTTCTACCAACCCCGGCGAGGAGCCCAAGCCGTTGGCTAAAATCGCTTCCGGCGGCGAGCTTTCCCGTATCATGCTGGCGTTCAAGAGCGCCTTGGCTGATAAAGATGCGATTTCGACCGTTATTTATGATGAGATCGACACCGGTGTTTCGGGTCTTGCCGCCGGGCGTATTGGCCAAAAGCTGAAACAGACCGCCAGCGGCCATCAGGTGCTGTGCATCACCCATACCCCGCAGATCGCTGCCTTTGCCGATAACCAGCTGCTGATTGAAAAGAAGGTGCGGAACAACCGGACCTTCACTGAGATCCATCCGCTGGATCTGGATGGCCGCGTGCAGGTGTTAGCCCGCATGATCTCCGGCGATAAAGTTACAGACCTCAGCCTTGCCAACGCCCGCGAGCTGATTGAAAAATCGCAGGGGTAAGCGCAGGACAATAACGAAAGAAAAACAAAAGAGAAGCATACAAACCTCTGGCCGACAAAACAGGCTGGAGGTTTTATTTTTTTGGCATTTCTTTTATTATCGTTCTAAGGCAATACCGCATAATTCTAAGTGCCGATACGGCGAGCGAGGTGCGGCAGCTGCTAAGCCAAAAGCGCAGATAATACTGGATGTATTATCGAGCATTTTGGCAACGCAGATGCTGTGCCGCAGCCGCTGAAGCGGTGCTTAAGCCGTAAGACGGGAATTGTGCGGTGTTGCCCTAATTTGTAGCCAAGAAGAAATAAAAGTAAAATGTTTGGGAAGGCCCCTTGACACCATGGGGAAGATATGGTATTCTAACTTCGTTGGTTAGATAAACCTAACCAACGAATATCCCGTACTTTCTGCATAAACATAGCAATGGCGGCGGGAATTTTTAATGACTGAAAGTTAGCACAAACTAATTACACGGTCAAAACAGGAGGGTACACCATGCAGCGTAATTTTGAAACCTCGTTTGTAACGCAGTGTGCTCCTGTTCTGGCGGGACTTAAAGTGGCAAACCTCTTCCGCTGGGTTGAACCCGATGCAAGCGCCATGCACGCCATGGCGGAGCGCTGGGCGGCCGAGCTAAAACCCAAAGGCGTTACGGTTTCTATCATCAAGGAATGCCCCGTCACCCACGCCTATCTGGTTTATGTCTACCGCGCAAAGAGCCTGGAAGAAAGCCTGCAGCAGCCAGATGTGCAGCAGTACCTGCTGCGGGAAGGTTACCCCCAGGGCGGCTTGCAGGAGTGCTTGGATCATCTTTCCCGGTGCCTTTGCTGCGAAGCAGAGTTCCCGCACGAGATTGGCGTTTTCCTTGGTTATCCGCTGGAAGATGTCGTTGGCTTTGTGGCAAACAAGGGCAAAAATTATACGTTCTGCGGTTACTGGAAATGCTATGGCGACCCCGCTGCAGCACAAAAGACGTTTGAACGCTTCCGCAAATGCACTGAAGTTTATCTCCGCTGTTTCCAGAGCGGTACACCGATCACCCGGCTCGCAGTAGCCGTTTGATATAATGGGCGCACGCCCATGTTAAGGCAATACCGCACAATTCCCGCCTGACGGCTTAAGCACCGCTCCGACGGCTGCGGCACGGCATCTGCGTTGCCAAAATGCTCGATAAGACATCCAGTATTATCTGCGCTTTTGGCTTAGCAGCTGCCGCACCTCGCTCACCGTATCGGCACTTAGAATTATGCGGTATTGCCTTAAAATATAATAAAGGAGCTGTTTGATTATGAACAAGGTAGCAATCGTTTATTGGAGTGGCACAGGCAATACTGAGCAGATGGCCCAGGCTGTGGCAGAGGGCGTTAAGAATGCTGGCGGCGAAGCCGATGTGCTGACCTGCGCAGAATTTGATAGCGCAAAGCTGGCCGATTACGGCGCAGTTGCTTTCGGCTGCCCCGCTATGGGCGCAGAGCAGCTGGAGGAAGGCGAATTTGAACCCATGTTCGCTGACCTGGAAGGCAGCCTGTCTGGTGTGAAGGTTGCTCTGTTCGGTTCTTACGGCTGGGGCTCTGGCCAGTGGCTGGAAGACTGGTGCGCACGCTGCAAGGATGACGGTGCTGTGATGCAGGAAGAACCTGGCGTTATGGCAAACGAAGCACCGGACGACGATGCAATCGCAGCCTGCAACGCTCTGGGCGCAAAGCTGGCAGTCTGCTGAGCAAAGCGCCCGGAGGTGCTCACTACACCTTGAGCAAATAGCATTATGACGGCGGGGAACCGATACCGAGAAAAAGGCATCGGCTCACTGCCGTTTGCTTTTTACAGTTTATCATCAGGGCTGTTATAAGATAGAAAAGACAAACAAAAATCCGGCAGAACACCGGGTGGCGGCTCTGCCGGATGATGAAGCGCACGGATTGGGCAATCAGCCAAAAATACCAAACAGCTTTTTCTTCTGGTAAGGCGCGCAGCTGTAGCTGACCATGCGGTAGCCGGTCGGTTCCAGCGCTTTAGCGATGTCAGCCTCAGCAATTTCGTTTTCGGCTACAATAACAGCCTGGCCCTTGGTGTGGCTGGCGGTTACCTTTTTGACGGGGAATGCCTTGCGGATTGCGTCAGAAACATGTGCTTCACACATGCTGCATGCCATTCCATCTACCCCAACAGTGATTTGAACCATTAAACTCATCCTTTCTGCAATAGGTTACGTATCCTAAACCAGACTGACCCAAAAGGCAGGCGGCAATTCATAACGGCTTCATCATACCAACCCAATGGGTATTTGTCAAGCGGAGAGAATACAGCATATTCCTCTCAAAAGAAGGGGCAAAGGTCATAAAATGCCTGAATGACGCAGCGCCCTTTGTGCAAATTGCCTTAAAAAGTGTGAAAAAGTTAGCCACGACTTATCGGTTAGCACAAACTGATTTTGAACGACTTCAAAACTATTGACATTGCAGGTTAGCAGTGGTAAACTGCAAATGTTCAAAGGAGTTAGCACCTGCTAATCTTCTGCGGGTGGCCGGGAAGCGGCAGATCACAGGGGATTAAGGGTCAAACTCTGGCTTTTTTGCGCCTGTGCAAGATGCAGAAAAAACAGAACGGAACGTTATAAGCGTAAAGCAATTTGGACGTTGGGGGATGAAACGATGATGCCGATTACGATGGCAAAAGCAGGCGAAACTGTCACTATCAAAAAAATCACTGGTAAAGACGAAGTTCGCCAGCACCTGGCTGAGTTGGGGTTTGTTGTGGACGCAACGGTTACCGTTGTGAACGAAATTGCGGGCAACCTGATCATTCAGGTAAAAGAGAGCCGCATTGCACTGGACAAAACCATGGCAAACCGCATTATGATTGGTTAAAACAGCGCCAATCCGCTGTTTTGGAGGCTGCGGCTTATCCAGCGGCTTCCCGATAGAGATATTGTGAGGAGGATAAAAATGAAAACTCTGAAAGACGCGAAAGTCGGCGAGACTGTCACCGTTGCCAAGCTGCACGGCGAAGGCCCTGTCAAGCGCCGCATCATGGATATGGGCATCACCAAAGGTGTTCAGATCTATGTCCGCAAGGTTGCTCCCCTGGGTGACCCCATGGAGCTGACCGTGCGCAACTACGAGTTGAGCGTGCGCAAGGCTGACGCAGAAATGATCGAATTGGTTTGATTCCAACTAGAGAAGAGAGGGTAACGCAATGAGCATTAAAATTGCACTAGCCGGTAACCCGAACTGTGGTAAAACTACCCTGTTCAATGACTTAACCGGTTCTAACCAGTATGTCGGCAACTGGCCCGGCGTTACGGTTGAAAAGAAGGAAGGCCGCCTGAAAGGTCAGAAGGACGTTGTCATTCAGGACTTGCCCGGTATCTACTCCCTGTCCCCCTACACCCTGGAGGAAGTTGTGGCCCGTGGTTACCTGGTCAATGAAAAGCCTGATGCCATCCTGAATATCATTGATGGTACCAACATTGAACGTAACCTGTACCTGACCACCCAGCTGATTGAGCTGGGCATTCCTGTGGTTATGGCCGTCAACATGATCGACCTGGTCCGCAAGAATGGTGATAAGATCGACCTGAAGAAGCTTAGCGCAGAGCTGGGCTGCCAGGCTGTTGAGATCAGCGCACTGAAGGGCGAAGGCAGCATGAAGGCTGCTGAGATGGCTGTTGCCGCTGCAAAGTCTGGCAAGGCTGGCGAGCTGCCCCATGTGTTCACTGGCAGCGTTGAGCATGCCATCGCTCATATCGAAGAGTCCATCCAGGGCAAGGTTGATGAACGCTTCCTGCGTTGGTACGCCGTCAAGCTGTTCGAGCGTGATGACAAGGTTCAGCAGGAGCTGAAGCTGGACAAGGCGCTGGTTGACCACATTGACCAGCACATCGCAGACTGCGAGAAGGAAATGGACGATGACGCCGAGAGCATCATCACCAACCAGCGTTATGCTTACATCAACACTGTTGTTGAGAAGGCTGTCAGAAAGAAAGCTCGCGTTGAGCACCTGACTGTTTCCGATAAGATCGACCAGGTTGTTACCAACCGTATCTTCGCTCTGCCAATCTTTGCCTTGATCATGTTCCTCATGTACGCGCTGTCCATGGGTACTTCCATTGCAGATGGCGGTATCTCCATCGGCAGCTTCGCAACTGACTGGACCAACGATGTTCTGTTCGGCGAGATCGTTCCCAATGCACTGGGCGGTTTCCTGGAGAGCGTTGGCGTTGCTGGCTGGCTGTACGGCTTGATCATGGACGGCATCGTCGCCGGTGTCGGCGCGGTTCTGGGCTTCGTTCCCCAGATGCTGGTTCTGTTCTTCCTGCTTTCCATCCTGGAAGACATTGGTTACATGGCCCGTGTTGCTTTCATCATGGACCGTATCTTCCGCAAGTTCGGCCTGTCCGGCAAGAGCTTCATCCCCATTCTGGTTGGTACCGGCTGCGGCGTTCCCGGTGTTATGGCTTCCCGTACCATCGAGAACGAGCGTGACCGCCGTATGACGATCATGACCACCTGCTTCATTCCCTGCGGTGCCAAGCTGCCCATCATCGGCCTGATCGCAGGTGCTCTGTTCGGCGGCAGCAGCTGGGTCGCCACCTCTGCTTACTTCATCGGCTTTGCAGCCATCATCATCTCCGGCATCATCCTGAAAAAGACGAAGTTGTTCGCCGGTGATCCTGCTCCGTTCGTTATGGAGCTGCCCGCTTACCATGTGCCCGCATGGGGCAACGTCCTGCGCGCTACTTGGGAGCGCGGCTGGTCCTTCATCAAGCGTGCCGGCACCGTCATTCTGGCTGCCACCATCATCCTGTGGTTCCTGCAGGGCTTCGGCTTCGAGAACGGCGCGTTCACGATGGTCGAGGATCAGGACAACTCCATCCTGGCTATCGTTGCAAGCGCAATTTCCTGGATCTTCATCCCGCAGGGCTTCGGCAACTGGCGTGCAACCGTCGCTTCTATCTCCGGCCTGATCGCCAAGGAGAATGTCGTCGGTACCTTCGGTGTTCTGTATCACTATGCTGACGAGCTGTCTGACAACGGCGACGAGATCTGGCCCGAGGTTGCTGCCAGCTTCACCGCGATCTCCGCTTACAGCTTCATGATCTTCAACCTGCTGTGCGCTCCCTGCTTCGCTGCTATGGGCGCCATCAAGCGCGAGATGAACAACGGCAAGTGGACTGCTATCGCCATTGGTTATATGTGCCTGGTGGCCTACTGTGCATCTCTGGTTGTTTACCAGATCGGCGGCCTGATCACCGGCGAAGTTGGCTTCAACATCTTCACCATCGTTGCTGTCGCTATCATTGTGTTTACCATCTACATGCTGGTTCGCCCCAACAAGTACCTGAATGATAACGAAGTTAAGATTGATGTCAAGAAGGTTGCTGCTTCCAAGTAATCACTGACAATTTGATGTTCCTTTTATAAGAGAGGTGTTTCGCTATGATGGATTTCTTGGCCACAAATTTTAATCTGCCGACCATTATTGGTGCGGTTATTGTGTTTGGGGGCACGGGCCTGATTGTGTGGCACTCTCACAAGCATGGCGGCGTTGGCTGCGATTGCGGTGGCAGCTGCCACGGTGAGTGTGGCTGCTCCGGTGGCTGCAATGGCTCCTGCAAAGAAAATGCAGAAGAGCTTGCAAAGTTCAAACGGATTGCCGAAGAAAAGGCAAAGGCTAACGCAAGTCAGGTACATTAAAGATTAAGGAAATTAAAATTTTCCGGAATCCCAGCGCGGCGGGCCGCAGGCAGCAATGCCCGCGGTCCGCCGCATTTTTTATCAGCTGCACTATGGTGCGGGCTGCTTGATATGGAGTGATGAACATGGCATTGAGCGATGCCCACCTGCGATATCTGTTTGCAATCAGCAATGCAGCTGCAGCAACCCCGGATGTATCTTCCCGTCAGATTGCCAGTGCACTGGGGGTTACCAAACCCTCGGTTGTGCATATCCTGAATATTCTCATGCGGGATGGTATGGTGGTAAAACGGCACTATGGCAAAATTTATCTGACGGACCGCGGTGCGTTTACCGTAAACTACTACCGCCGCTTGCTGGATGCAACCCTTGCCGCTATGCCGGAATATCCGTTCCCGGTCAGTGCAGATGAACGGCGCAATGCGGCGCTGGCGTTGATTGCAGCGCTTCCTGACCGGGATTACAGGGAACATTTTGGTGTGCTCTTTGCCGAAACGGAGGTGGAAGAAAATGAGCCGCAGCCAGAAAGTGAATGAACCGGAAACCATGTCCACAGCTTCGGCCTATCTGTACAAAGAACAGGCCGAGTGTGTGCAGCAGGTGCACCAGTATCTGGTGGAACATCTCGATAGCCGCGTAACCCAGGCGGAACTGGCGCAGCGGTATCATATCTCTCTTACTTCGCTGAAAGGGGCGTTCAAACAGGTGTACGGCTTGCCAATCAATACTTACCTGCGCCGCTGCCGTGTGCAGCATGCGGAACAGCTGCTTTTCACAACGGATTTGAGCATTTTGGAGATCGCACAGCGGGTTGGGTACGACAGCCCCAGCCGTTTTGCGGCAATGTTTAAGCGCGAAAAAGGCATTACCCCGCGGGAATGCCGCCGCGTGCGCACCGACCAGCTGCCGGAAGAAAAAACGATTGCCTGATGTGGAATTACAGCGCAGAAAAACGCACAGCAGTGGTGGGCTGAAACTGGGCGAAATGGTGGAACGTGGAACATAGAATTTTCAAAAATAAAACCAGACGGCACATTTTTTATCCAAAATGCACTTGTAAAAAGTGTAAAATACGTTATACTTGCGAATAAAGATTTTTGCAAGAAGTTAATCTTGTGAAACATCGCCAATTGCAGCCGGGGGATGTATGCAGCAACTTGCACCCCCTGGGAATGTCGAATCAATAGAGAGGAGTTCAACGTATTATGGTGAACGTAAAGAAGGTAGCAATTTTTGTTGGTGGTATGCTGTTTGGCTCTGCTGGTTTCAAAATCCTGGCCAGCAAGGACGCTAAGAAGGTCTATACCCAGACCACCGCAGCCGTTCTGCGTATGAAGGACTGCACTATGGAGACGGTCAGCCGCGTTCAGGAAGAGGCTGGCGACATTCTGGCAGATGCAAAGGCCATCAACGAAGCCCGCGCAGCCGCAGCTGAACAGGAAGTTATCGCTGATGACGCTGCTGAAAGCGCCGCAGAATAATTGCTTCTTTTGGGTCGCCTGCAGGCGGCCCTTTTTATGTGGTGGGGCACAGCGGCTGAACGGATGATGCCTTTATCGCTGTGCCAGAATTGGCAGTTGGGAAAGCTGAATAAGGAAATACAACTATGAAATGTACAATTTTACATGAAAGCCGCGGCCGTATGCGCGTGCATGTAAATGCCGTGCGTATGACCCTGCACCGTGCAGATGTTTTGGAAGCATACCTGAACCATTCGGAAGTCATTGAACATGCCAAAGTGTATGAACGCACCGGCGATGTTCTGATCAAATATAAGGGCAGCCGTGCGGGTGCAGTAACGGTGCTGAGCCATTATAAGTTTGATAACCCGGAACTGGATTCACTGGTTACTTCGGCTGACAGCCGTAAGATCAACCAGGAATACCAGGAACGTTTTGTCAACTTGGTGGTGTTCCGTGCGTTCCGCAAGCTGTTTCTGCCTGCTCCGGTGCGGGCCGTTATCACGGTGTTCAAAGCAATTGAATTTATCCGCCGTGGTCTGGTCTGCCTGTGGCATCGCAAGCTGGAAGTGGAAGTGCTGGATGCACTTTCTATCGGTGTATCGTTGATGCGCGGTGACTTTAATACCGCTGGTTCCGTTATGTTCCTGCTCAATGTGGGCGCTTTGCTGGAAGAATGGACACGCAAAAAGAGCCTGGATGATCTGGCTCGCAGCATGTCCCTGAACGTTGACCGTGTTTGGGTGCGCAGTCAGGGGACCGAAGTTCTGATGCCCATCACCAAGGTCAAGGCGGGGGACGAGATCATTGTGCGTTCTGGCAACATGGTGCCGCTGGATGGCACCGTGATCGAGGGCGAAGCTATGGTCAACCAGGCGGCCCTGACCGGTGAGTCGATGCCGGTACGCAAGATTGCGGGTGCGACAGTTTATGCAGGTACTGTTGTTGAGGAAGGCGAATGCGTTTTTGCTGCAAACGCCGTGGATGGTGCCAGCCGTTACGATAAGATCGTATCTATGATCGAAGAGTCCGAAAAGCTCAAGTCCGGCACGGAAAACCACGCCCTGGAGCTGGCGGATCGCCTGGTGCCGTGGTGTCTGGCTGGTACGGTCGTGACCTATGCGCTCACCCGCAATGTAACCCGCGCAATCTCGATTCTGATGGTCGATTTCTCTTGCGCACTTAAACTTTCCATGCCGCTGGCCGTGCTGTCTGCTATGCGTGAATGCGGTTCCTACCACATCACCGTCAAGGGAGGCAAGTATCTGGAAGCCCTGTCCAAGGCGGATACTGTTGTGTTTGATAAGACCGGTACCCTGACCCATGCAAGTCCTAAAGTGGTCAAGGTTGTGCCGTTCTCCGGGTGTGATGAGGAGGAAGTTCTCAAGCTGGCCGCCTGCCTGGAAGAGCACTTCCCGCATTCCATGGCAAACGCCGTGGTGCGTGCTGCCAAGGAGCGCGGCATTACCCACGAGGAGATGCATACCGAGGTAGAGTACATTGTTGCCCACGGCATTGCAAGCCGCGTGCGCGGGGAGCGCGTTGTGATCGGCAGCCATCACTTTGTGTTCGAGGATGAAAAGTGCGTCATTCCCGCTGCGGAACAGCAGAAGTTTGACGATCTGGAACCGGAACATTCGCACCTGTATCTGGCTGCCTGCGGCCAGCTGGTGGGCGTTATCTGCATTGCGGACCCGCTGCGCCCCGAAGCACGCCATGTGCTGCGCCAGCTGCGCGCCATCGGTGTCACCAACACTGTGATGATGACCGGTGACAGTGACCGCACCGCAGCCGCGATTGCCCGCCAGGTAGGCATTGATCAGTATTTCTCGGAGGTTCTGCCGGAAGATAAGGCAGAGTATGTCCAAAAAGCAAAGGCAGAAGGGCATACCGTTGTCATGATCGGCGACGGCATCAACGATTCACCGGCTTTGTCTGCTGCCGATGTTGGCATCGCCATCAACTCTGGCGCAGCCATTGCACGCGAAATTGCCGATATTACCATCAAAGCCGACAGCTTGGAAGAGTTGGTGCAGCTCAAGAGCATTGCCAACGCCATGCAGCGCCGTGTGGCGAGCAACTATCGCTTTGTGCTGAGCTTTAACTCTGCCCTGATCATTCTGGGCGCACTGGGCATTTTGCAGCCGGCAACCTCGGCTATGCTGCATAATCTTTCCACCATCGGCATCAGCCTGAAGAGTATGACGAACCTGCTGCCCGAAAAAACGCAGAGCCAGCTGCAGCAGGAGAACACAAAGGCCTGATGCAGGCGCACTAATCGCATGAAAACGCAGCCACTATAAACAGGTGAGCTGCTGCCAGCAGGCAAAAAGTATGGCAGAACGATGAAAAGAAAACTGAAAAAGAAAAAATACGAAAAAAATCAAAATTTTTTAGAAAAAAGCTTGACTTTCTTTAGAAGCCTGTTATAATAATACCTGTTGATGACAGCAGCCCACGTTCGACCGGGTGTAGCGCAGTTTTGGTAGCGCGCTTGAATGGGGTTCAAGAGGCCGTGAGTTCGACTCTCGCCACTCGGACCAAACAGTGAGTTGAGTTTTTCAACGCGGAACCGCTAAGTTTGAAAGAACTTGGCGGTTTTATTTTTTTGCTTTTTTGCGGTGAAAATAGGGCCAGTTCTAACCGATTTTATCCAGCAGGCAAAGGTCGCTGCATATTTGCTGCAATGCCTTGCTTTCTTTTGGTATCCAAATGTCCGTAAATATTCGCCGTCATCTTTATATCAGGATGCCCTAACCATTCCTGCACGTCCTTCAAGCCAAAGGATTGGGACAGTATTGAAACTCATGTGTAACTTCAAAACTTTCGATAAAGTGTGAAAAGTCGGGAGCTTGGAACGCTGTGGATATTTAACTGTTTGGAGCATCCACAAAAAACGGACAAACATATGCCGTGTGCCGATAAGACAGTAATTTGAGAAAACTACAAAATCGGCATCTGCCAAGCAGGATTGGACAACAAAACAGGCGGCACTCAACGTCGGTTGGGTGCTGCCTGTTTTTGTACATCTAAGGGTTGCGAATCACCTGTTTTTTGCGCTGAAAAGCAAGGATAGCGAAAAGGGTGAAATAGTTATCGCCTCTGTGCGGTTCTTTTGTGAAACAGCGAATCGCTGCATAGCGGATATCGTTCGCTGGGGAGTGCGTATATTTGCGGTCAAGCAAAATACCCCTCAAAACTGTAAAGTCGATAGATAGGTATTTCGATGCAGAGTATGATTGACACTGTTAGAATCGAAAAATCAGATTTTAGCACAAAATAATGTTGCTAAATGTCGATAACTTCCGTCGCGCCTATTGAAAATAGAATGATTGCTGTGTCATACTGTGTGTACACACGAACGAGTGGGCACGTTTGACGATCTGATCTACAATGACCTGCTACGTATGCCGTCATCGTTTTGAATGGCGATTCAAAGGCGCATCCCGAAGTGGTCACGGAATATCAGCCTTTAGATCAGGCTCAATTATTATCATGAAGCAGACGATTGGAGAGATACCATATGACGATCAACTGTGTATGGGAGCATAACGGCAGAGACACCTTGCTTTATGCGGTGGATTTTGTAGGTGCATACACCCGCGGAGAAACATTGGAAGCCGCTGTCCGGAAAATGCAAGCAGAAATATGCTCTTATCTCAAATGGTGCGGCAAAAAAGCAGTAACAAGCATGGATATCGTCATCATCGAAGAAAAGGTTTCCGAGCTTGCGATCTGCGACGCGGACTCTGATGTGCTTTTTGAAAGTGAAAAAGCACCGCTGACAGCAGAAGAATATATAAAGTTAAAGGCACTTGCGCTGAAATCAGCGCAGGATTTTCTTGCCTTGTATGATTCTGTTCCCGATAAGAATGCAACGGCTGCTCCCGAACGCAAGACCTTTTACGGACAAGTTCCCCGCACGGCAAATGAAATGTACGAGCATACAAAGAATGTGAATACATATTATTTTGCGGAGATTGCTGTGGATGCCGATCATGACGGCAACATATACGAATGCCGCAAGCGGGGATTTGAATCGCTTGAATCTAACCCTGATTTTCTGCAAAATACCGTCAGAAAAGGCAGCTATGGCGAGGATTGGTCACTGCGTAAAGTCCTGCGCCGTTTTATCTGGCATGACCGTATCCACGCAAGAGCCATGTATCGAATGGCGATAAAAGTGTTCGGGGCGGAGAGCATTGTAAATCCGTTTTACTTTTTTGATGAAGGAGTTTTAACATAATGGCAAGAACCGAAACGGTTGAATTTACAAATATGTGCATGATCTGTGATGGCAGCCGAGTTGTCGTGATCGACCGGAAAAAACGGGACTGGCCGGGCATCACCTTCCCCGGAGGTCATATAGAGCCGGGAGAATCCTTTACGGATGCCGTGATTCGTGAGGTGCAGGAGGAAACTGGACTGCATATCCGTTCTCCCCAGCTCTGCGGTATCAAAGACTGGTGTGAAAATCAGTGCAGGTTGTTGTGCTGCTTTATAAGACAACTTGTTTTGATGGCGAATTACATTCCAGCTCCGAAGGTTGGGTTTGGTGGGAAGATATTGCCAATCTGCCTAATCTCAAGTTGTCTTTGGATATGCGTGATATGCTACGGGTTTTCAAAGAAGAAAATCTGAGCGAGTTCTTCTACTATCAAGAAAGCAGTGCATGGAAGTATGTCTTGAAATAGCAAAACGGTGATAAGGTGGAAAAACAATGAACAAAGATATGTGCGTAGCCTGTGACGATGGAATTTTGAATATCCGTGTCGGCGCAATCATCATGAACATTAAGATGTATCCAGAATTCTTCAAGACCGAATTGAAGGATCCAACAGACACAGTATCCGGCAGCAGCCGTGCCCGCGTTTTGGAGCCGCAGGCGGGGCACAAAATCCAATGTTCTTTGTTTGAATTCATGGTTCACCTCGCTTTATATTAAAGGTACGGAAAAACAGCCTTACATGGGCGTCCAGCTTTTCCAGGCATTCGGCCTCACGTTCCGGCTGGCGGTCACAAACGCTGAGAAGGGTAATGACCGGGGAGACGTATTGAAGCGCCAACGTGTCGGGATCTTCTGCTCGCAGAATACCCAGTGAAATAAGGGTGCGGAAGATATCCGCATGATAGTCGATCATTCGGTCCACATATCGCCGGGAATACAGTTCAGCCAGCTCTGGGGAACGAAACTGCTCTAGCGTCATCATCTGGCGAAATTGGCTGACGGTATGATCGTGCAGGGAGTAAAAGAAAATCTGACGAACCTTTTCAACCAACGCATCCTCTGAAATATGGGCGAACAGTGCAAAGTCCTGTTTGACATCCTGCACATGGATGGAAATTTCACCCGTGTCTTTTTCGTAATGGGCAGCAGTGCTCTCCACAATGGCATCAAAAATGGCCTGTTTGTTGGCAAAGTGGTTGTAGAGCGAGGGTGCCTTGACGCCAACGGCCTTTGCAATTTCCCCCACGCTGACGGCATCATACCCCTTTGAGGCAAAAAGCTCCAGTGATTTTTCCAGGATACGCTGTTTGGTATCTTCCTGCTTCATGTTGCCAAGCTGTTTTTTGAAAAGGAGAAAAAATCTAAAAAGGGAATAGAGAAAGCAATGGTTTATTTGCTTCCGGGGATGCAGGAAAAGAACATGGGATGCAACATAATAAGAATAGCGATGCAAATGTAGAAATCCGCTGCGAGGCCCAGGCGACAAAACGAGGGAAAAAACGTAACTGGAAAAGCCCGCGAGTTGGATATCGGGAAGGAAAAAAGATTTTAGGCAACACCGCACAATTCCCGCCTTGCGGCTTAAGCCCCGCTCCGGCAGCTGCGGCACGGCATCTGCGTTGCCAAAATGCTCGATAAGACATCCAGTATTATCTGCGCTTTTGGCTTGGCATCTGCCGCACCTCGCTCGCCGTATCGGCACTTAGAATTATGCGGTGTTGCCTTGAAAAAATGTGGAAGAAAATGCAAGAAAACCCTTGACTTTTTGGGAAAGGTCGGTTATAATAACAAACGTCGCTTGAAGCGATTGAAACATGTGCGGCCGTAGCTCATCTGGTAGAGCGCCACCTTGCCAAGGTGGAGGTAGCGAGTTCGAGCCTCGTCGGCCGCTCCATGTGGAAGTTTAGCTCAGCTGGGAGAGCATCTGCCTTACAAGCAGAGGGTCAGCGGTTCGAGCCCGTTAACTTCCACCATGTGGCCCGGTAGTTCAGTTGGTTAGAACGCTAGCCTGTCACGCTAGAGGTCGTCAGTTCGAGCCTGATCCGGGTCGCCATTGTGCCTCTGTAGCTCAGTCGGTAGAGCAGGGGACTGAAAATCCCCGTGTCATTGGTTCGATTCCGATCGGAGGCACCACCTGTTTTGCAGCTTCAGGGTAAAGAAACTGCAGTATGCGGCCGTAGCTCATCTGGTAGAGCGCCACCTTGCCAAGGTGGAGGTAGCGAGTTCGAGCCTCGTTGGCCGCTCCAGACAAACAGCAAGGAACCGGTTTACGCCGGCTTTTTGCTTGTTATGGTGACGTGGCCAAGTGGTAAGGCAAGGGTCTGCAAAACCCTCATTCGGCAGTTCAAATCTGCCCGTCACCTCCAAAACTCCCGCAGGCAGGTCGCTCGCGGGAGTTTTTCTGCATATGGCCCCTTGGATTTTGTGCGATAGTTGATTCCCCATAAAAATAAGTGACGATATGAAAGTCTCATGCCCTGTAAGCGTGCATAACAAAATGCTTACGGGGCGTTTTGCTTTCCGGCAAAAATATATTACCTTGCGCCTTTCATTGTAAAAACAACAGGTATTGTTTTTAGCAGGCACCAAAGGTCAAACAGTACAGAGCAGTGATTGATATAGATCAAATCATATTTGAGCTTTTCTGCAGGGCTCAAATCATAGCCGCCATTGACCTGCGCGTAACCAGTCAGGCCCGGCATAACCTGCATACGGCTGCGGAAGTTCTCGACTTTGCCGTCAAGGTCGTCATAAACAGTGGGGCGTTCGGGGCGCGGGCCAACAAAGCTCATTTCGCCCATAAAGATGTTGAGCAGCTGCGGCAGTTCGTCCAGGTGGGTCAGGCGCAGGATATGGCCAACGCGGGTAATGCGTGTGTCGTTTTCACTGGTCCACTTCGCATCATCCGGGGTAGTGCTTTGCTGCATAGAACGGAATTTGTAGATAGTAAAAGGCTTCCCGCCGTATCCAAGCCGTATTTGTGTGTAAATGATCTTGCCGGGGGAATCCAGCCAAACAACAAGCGCAATCACAGCCATGAGCAGCGCGCAGGTAACAAGCAGAACCAAAGAAAATACAAGATCAAACCCGCGTTTGAGGATGAGATAGCTCATCCTGCGCAGTAAAGGTACAAAAGATGAGCAGCTGACGGGGCGGGGTTCCATAGCCGAATGATACATGCGGCATCGACCTTTCTGAAATGTATGGGGCCTGGCAAATACAACAAAAGCTATTTACAATGTTAACCCAAAATATACTCAAAATCAATATGTTTCGACAAGATTCATGAAGAAATATTATGAGTGTACGTTAAAATACAGTATAAAGATACATCTGATATGAATTTTTATGTTTGAACGAAGAAAAAAGCTCCCAACTTGTACCAGCTGGGAGCAAATGATGATGAAAAGGAGACGTTAATAGATTGCACATCCGCGTCTGCTGTTTTCTTTTACCAGATAAAGAGCTTTGTCAGCATCCTTGAAGATGAATCTGCTCGATTTTTTGCGGTCAGTAAAAGCAACTCCAACGCTGATAGAAACAGGGGAAAGACCGGAGTCTTTCTTGGGGAGTTCATCGTTGATAAACCTGTTGCCATCAATAATATCGTCGAGGAAATACGCAAATTTGCGATAAATAAGAGGAATTGAACTATAAAAAACAATGTCCTCTGCTGCTTGCGGTGCTTGCGGCGGGAATGTATGCTGCCATATTTTTGACCGGATGCCAGAAAAAGGTCAAACGGCCTCCTTTGTATCTTATGTCGGTATGACGGTGCTTACCGTTGTGCTGATTGTTTTGTTCTTCTTTATCATGATGCTGGTCAGCCGCATTCAGGGTACGGCCCGCGTAGTCAACTATGCGGGCTTAGTGCGCGGCGAAACCCAGCGCATCATCAAACTGGAAGGTGCAGGTCTGCCGCAGGACGGCATGATTGAGGATGTTGCCTCCTTTGCCGCTTTCGCTGCGCGATTGAACAGATCGCGGTTTCGGCCAACGAGAATCTTTCGGTCAATAATGATATCAGCGTTTCGCTGTCCATCACGTTCTATGAAAAGCAGATCGAAAAATAAGCTGCCGCCAAACGCTTGACAAAAGCGGCAACATATGCTAATTTAGTAAGCAGTTAAATGCAAGGACGGGAACGAGTAACCGTTTTGCTGTATGCGAAAGAGAGGCCCCGGTTGGTGTAAGGGGCTGGCAGGCAAAGCGGTGAATACGTCCCTGAGCAGCAGGCTGAACGCCTTTGATTAAAGGCTGTTAGGCTGGGCCGTGTGCGCACGTTACAGCGTTTGGGTGTCGTAGTTGTACACTTTGGCTGCCGCACCCGCGAAGGCCCGCCGCCGCGAGGCACGGGCAAACAGAGGTGGTACCGCGTATTTGATCGCCCTCTGCCAAATTCAACATTTGGCAGGGGCGTTTTATTTTTTTGCCCTTGCCGCACAAACCAAGGAGGATGCACCCCATGACCATTTATGACGAACTGAAAGCCCGCGGCCTGATTGCCCAGGTAACGGACGAGGAAGAAATTAAGGAAGTAATCAACAACGGCAAGGCTGTTTTCTACATCGGCTTTGACTGCACAGCCGACAGCCTGACCGCCGGCCACTTTATGGCCCTGACCCTGATGAAGCGCCTGCAGATGGCAGGTAACAAGCCCATTGCCCTGATTGGCGGCGGCACCACCATGATCGGTGACCCTTCTGGCCGTACCGACATGCGCAAAATGCTGACCAAAGAAGACATTGACCATAACGCCGAGTGCTTTAAGCGCCAGATGGAGCGCTTTATTGAGTTTGGCGAAGGCAAGGCTATGATGCTGAACAACGCTGACTGGCTGCTGAACCTGAACTACATTGAGCTGCTGCGTGAAGTTGGCCCCTGCTTCAGCGTGAACAACATGCTGCGCGCCGAATGCTACAAGCAGCGCATGGAGAAGGGCCTGTCTTTCCTGGAATTCAACTACATGATCATGCAGAGCTACGACTTCTACCACCTGTTCCAAAATTACGGCTGCAACATGGAGTTTGGCGGCGACGACCAGTGGAGCAACATGCTGGGCGGCACCGAGCTGATCCGCCGCAAGCTGGGCAAGGATGCTTACGCCATGACGATCACGCTGCTGACCGACAGCCAGGGCAAAAAGATGGGTAAGACCGCCGGCAACGCCGTTTGGCTTGACCCCAACAAGACCAGCCCGTTCGAGTTCTACCAGTACTGGCGCAATGTCGGCGATGCTGATGTACTCAAGTGCATCCGCATGCTGACCTTCCTGCCGCTGGAGCAGATCGATGAGATGGACCACTGGGAAGGCGAACAGCTGAACAAGGCCAAGGAAATCCTGGCTTACGAGCTGACCAGCATGGTGCACGGTGCCGAGGAAGCTGAAAAGGCCCAGAGTGCAGCCCGCCAGCTGTTCAGCGGCGTAGCCGACCACGAAAACATGCCTACCACCCAGCTGGATGCTGCATTGGTCAAGGACGGTAAGGTTGGCCTGCTGGCTGCCATGGTTGGCGCCAAGCTGTGCGGTTCCAACCGTGAAGCCCGCCAGCTGGTACAGCAGGGCGGCGTTCTGGTGGACGGCGAGAAAGTGACCGACCCGACCTTTGGTCTGACGGTTGAGCAACTCCAGAATGGTGTTGTGATCAAAAAGGGGAAAAAGACCTACCACAAGGTAATGCTTTGATTGTCTGAATTTATAAAATGGGCGCGCAGGCTGCTGCATCCCCGGCACACCGGGCGGCAGCCTGCCGCTTTATTTTTGGAGCATACCTTGCCCCCACACGAGATTTAGGATATAATAAAAGGGTACGAAAAATGCGGCCGGGGGAGCAACCATGCCAAAAGATAAGCTGAAAACAATTTATGTGTGCAACCAGTGCGGCGAAACCAGTCCCCGCTGGCTGGGCCGCTGCCCGTCCTGCGGTGCATGGAACACGATGACCGAAGATGTGGTGGCAGAACCGGCAAAGTCTTCTTCCGGCCGCGCTGCCGTGCCAGTACGTGTGACGGGTCAGACCAGCCTGAAACCGTTGAAACTGAAAAACATAAGCACGACCGAAGAAAAAAGCCGCATTGTAACTGGCATTGCAGAGCTGGACCGCGTGTTGGGCGGTGGCATTGTGCTGGGCAGTGTGATTTTGATTGGCGGCGAACCGGGCATCGGCAAATCTACCATTCTGCTGCAGCTGTGCGGCGAAGTAAGCCGGACACGCTCGGTTCTGTATGTGACGGGCGAAGAATCTGTACGGCAGATCAAGCTGCGTGCCGTTCGGCTGGATGTGCCGCAGGATAATATCTCCATTGTGGCGGAAAGCGATGTGGATGAAATCTGCGGGCTGATTGAACAGATGAAGCCGGATCTTGTAGTGATCGACTCCATCCAGACGATGCGCTGCACGGATGTGGCGTCGTCCTCCGGCACGGTCAGCCAGGTCAAGGAAAGCTCGGCACGCTTCTTGAATGTGGCAAAAACGAATGAGATACCGACCTTTATTGTCGGCCATGTCAACAAAGACGGTGCCATTGCGGGTCCCAAAGTCATGGAGCACATTGTGGATACGGTGCTGTACTTTGAGGGCGATAAGACCCTGCCGTACCGCGTGCTGCGCGCCGTGAAAAACCGTTACGGCTCCACCAATGAGATCGGCATGTTTGATATGACCGGCAAGGGATTGGAACAAATCGAAAACCCCTCGCAGGTCATGCTGGAAGGGCGGCCGATTGGCATTTCCGGTACCTGCGTTGCCTGCGTGATGGAAGGTACGCGGCCAGTACTGAGCGAGATTCAGGCACTTGTAACGAAAACGGCGTTTCCAAGCCCACGACGCACGGCAAGCGGGTTTGACTATAACCGTATGTATCTGCTGCTGGCCGTGCTGGAAAAGCGCGCGGGCTATGTGTTTGGCAACCAGGATGTGTATATCAACATCATTGGCGGTCTGAAACTAGACGAGACTGCCTGCGATTTGCCGGTCTGCCTGGCAATGGCGTCCAGTCTGCTGGATCTGCCTGTACCTGAAAAAGCACTGGCCATTGGTGAAGTGGGTCTGGGCGGGGAAGTGCGCAGCGTGCCGCACCTGGAAACCCGCCTGCGGGAGGCCCAGCGCGTGGGCTTTGATACCGCCATTGTGCCCAAACATAACCTGAACATGCTGGATGCTGCGCAATTCCCGGGGCTGCGCCTGGTGGGCGTTGCATACCTGCGGGAAGCCATCAATGCAATCAAAATCAATAAATAATAAGGTATGGGCAGCGACCCAAACCAAGAGGAGTATATCATGAGCGAACAGGAAAAGAATACGACCCCGGCACAGAATGCAGCCCCGGCAGCACCCAAACCGCCGAAAATTGATAATGCAGCGCTGAAAAAGGCTGCTGCGGCCCTGCGTGAGGAAAACAATCCGCAGAACTTTAATGCGGTTATCAACCTGATGATGCGCGGTGTATTCCTTGCACCGGCTAAGATTGAAATTGGCGAAAACGCTCCTAAACCGGACGAAAATGGACGAATCCAGCTGCCAAAAGACACCAAGGTGACCTTTGCGCTGCTGAAATCTGGTGATGGAAAGTCTTTCTTTACCGCATTCACCGATGCAGAAGAACTGGATAAGTGGCAGAATAAGCCCGCTGGTCAGGTTATGCTGCTGCGCTTTGATGATTACGCCCGGATGCTGAACGGTAACGACCATGTGGCAGGTTTTGTGCTGAACCCGTTCACGGATAACCTGCGCTTTAACTCGGATATGGTTGCATCTTTGCTGAAACAGCGCAATGCGATGCTGGAAAAAATCAAGCAGACCGCCGCGCAGCAGGCAGCCCAGCGCAATGCACAGATCAAGCCCGGCGATAAGGTGACGATCGTGGAGCCTTCGGTATACCCGGATGAATTGGTCAACCCGCTGTGTGCCGAGTTGGAAAAGTACCCGATGGTGGGAGCCGCATACCTGCAGATCATGGTGATCAACGGAGCAACCAAGAGTTATCTTTTGGTTCTGGATGCACCCAAGGACGATGCACTGTTCAAAGCCGCAGGCGATGCAGCGCGCCCGTTCCTGGTCAGCAATGAGAAAAAGATGAACCTGAACATCACGATTTCTACTTCGCCGCTGGGCCAGCAAGGCATGCGCGGCAGCGAGCCGTTTTATATTAAGGGCCAGGGCCGTGTAGATAATCTGGGTGATGACGAAGATTGATAAAAGGCTGAATTTGGTATCGAATGATATGCCATGGTGATGGCTGCGATAGACCTATTGGATGAACATCGCAATAAATAAGTAAATAAAATAAAAATAGGCAAATAAAAGAGCGAACGGAAAGAAGAATAAAACCAGGAGCTACTGGCATGCAGAGAACACACGAAATCTTGAATCTATCTACAAGCGGGTGCAGGATTTCGTGTGTTTTTGCATAACATGCAATTTCGCTAAAGACAAGTTTAGCGAAAAATGGAGGAGGGCTTTACTCACAATAATGAGCACATACATTGATGTGGCGCACCCAAACCGGCATGCGCCGTATACGGATATTCCGGATCTTGTTATGGATTATCTGCATTATCTGGATGTTGTCAAGCTGCGTTCGCCGCGCACCATTAACGGTTACTATCTGGACCTGCGCGGTTTCTTCCGCTATATGATGATGGTTTGGAACCTTGCGCAGCCAGATACACCGCCGGAAGAAATTGACTTGACCCATATTACCAAACGCCAGATCAGCACCATTACCAAACGGGATATTATCAATTACCTGGATTACGCCCGCAGTAATGATAACGGTGCCAAGGCCCGTGCCCGCAAGCTGAGCGCCCTGCGCGGCTTTTTTGGCTACCTTTGCCACCAGATCAATGAACTGAGCGAAAATCCAACGGATAATATCAACCTTGGCAGCCCAAAGAAATCCCTACCCAAATATCTGAGTGCCAGTGAAAGTATACAGTTGTTAAAAAATATACAAAGTGACTTTTATGAACGGGACTACTGTATTATTGTCTTTTTCCTGAATTGCGGTATGCGCTTGGCGGAACTGATCACAATCAATCTTGGCGATTTTAAGGACGATACCATTAAAATTACCGGCAAAGGAAACAAAGAACGCCTGGTGTACCTGAATACCGCGTGCCAGGCTGCGTTGGAGCATTACCTGCCCGCGCGGGCTGCGCTAAACAACCTGCGGGATAAAGAAGCACTTTTTGTATCCAAAAAGACTGGCAGACGCTTAACAGCGCGCCGTGTGGAGCAGATTGTTGCCAACTGCCTGAAATCAGCGGGCTTGGACAATATGGGCTATTCGCCACATAAACTGCGCCATACCGCCGCTACACTCATGTATCAGGGCGGTGTGGATATGCTGGCCATCAAGGAAATCCTGGGGCACGAGAATGTATCCACGACGCAGATTTATACCCATATCAACCAGCAGCAGTTGAAACAGGCGGTGGAAGCCTCTCCCCTTGCGGATACTGGCTATATTGCACCGCAGTCCAAAGCGATGCCAGATTCAAAGCAGGACACTGGCGAAGAGGACAGCTGAACCGGAAAACATAAAGCTGCTGACAGCGCACCCTAGCAGGCAAAGCAGATAATGTACAGATAAGCGCCGGATTGCGCCGTTGAGCGCACAACGGCAGCCGGAAAAAACAATGCTGGACATGCTTTGACTTACCCTGCACGAACTATGCGCAAGCCAAAGCATGAATGCCGATAGCACAAGCTCTGGCAGGCAGTTCAGGAGCCAATAAACAACAAGCGCACGTGCCCCGCCGGACGCATAAATGGCGGAAGCGCACACACCTAATACAGTGCCCTTGAACGCAAAATAAGCCCCCATAAAAATGCTGCCCCACAAATGAAAACCGCAGAGATAAATCAGCGATGCCTGCAAAAATGCCGCGGCAAACCAACTGCACCAGACAGACCAGAATGCCGTATAACTTTGTGCGGCCATGACATGCTCTGTAAGCGAAGTGAAAGCACCGTGGAGCTCAAACCGGCCGAGCGGAATGCCGGCGAGATACCCGGTCAGAAACGCAGAAGAGAAAGCGAATAGATCGTTTTTGCCCGCAAGTTTTTGTACGCCCAGGGCAGCAGCCGCACCGGCGGATGAACCGTTGTTAAGAGCCCTTTTGGGCGTGTAAGGGGCCGGTGCTGGTCGCGGGGTGCGCATCAGCGTTCGGGCGCAGTGTTCCCTACTGCGCCCAATGCACTCAGCACGCCGCCTGCGGTGCCGCCGAACAGCAGCGCTGCAAGTAAGGCGAGGTTCACATGATCAAATACAAGCGGTTTGCCGCTCAAAGCGGTAGTGAGGCTCAAACACAGCGCATAAAAGACGCCCACGGAAACACCGCATAAGAGTCGTTTTTGAGCAATACCGTTCGCAAGAACGAGACCGGAAAGAACAGCCCCCACCGCCACGCTGGCACAGGTTGCCGGTTTGACAAGTTCCAGCGAGAGTGCAGTATGGGCAAAAATCTGTGCGGCCAAAGCGAAAAGCAGGATGGCGGTACCCACGCCGCAGCCGAAACTTTTGATCAGCAGCCAAGATAAATGGCCGCTGGATTTACTGCGGACTTTGCAGATATGACTTGATGAAGCAATTAGCAGCAAACATAAAGAAAACGCCCCCTTTGCATGGTACAAACTATGCAAAAGGGGCGTTTGTTATTCAGGTAATACAGTCAGAACCAATCAGTTCTTCTTGGCAGGAGCATCTTTCTTGGCGGTATCTTTTGCAGTGTTGCCCATGTCCAGCTTCTCAACGGAGGAAATAGCGGAACGGCGGAAGCGAATCTTCACACGGTCGCTGGTGGTTTCCAGAACAAAGGTATCATCCTTATCATTGATAGCAGCAACGCGGCCAACAACACCACCAATGGTAATAACGGTATCGCCTACTTCGATGGAAGCGCGCATGGCAGCATCTTTCTTGTCCTGCTTTTTCTGGGGCAGGTACAGGATGATGTACATGAACACAAGGATCAGAACCATCGGCAGGAAAGTGACAAGCAGGCTGGCGGTGCTGGAAGTATCAGCGGTCAAAAATTCGATCATAATGTGGAACTCCTTAAATTTTGATTTTACAGTATTTTTATTATTATACAGGCTTTCGCCATAAACCGCAAGGGGGTAAAGCAAGGAAACACGGAATCCGCTTAAATTCTGGAATCCAGAAGATGCACATACTTATCATGGAATTGCTGGAATGTGCCGTTATCCAACGCTTCACGAATCCGCTCCATCAAATGATTGTAGAAATACAGGTTGTGCATAACAGCCAAACGCATACCCAGCATTTCATCTGCCTTTTGCAGGTGGCGGATGTAAGCGCGGCTGTAATTGCGGCAGACCGGGCAATCGCACTGCGGGTCAATGGGCTGTTCGTCACGCTCATATTTCAGGTTTTTAATGTTGATGATGCCGTTCCATGTGAACAGGTGGCCATGGCGGGCGTTGCGGCTGGGCATGACGCAGTCAAACAAATCCACACCGCGGTACACGCCCTCAATGATGTTGCCGGGGGTGCCAACGCCCATCAGGTAGCGGATCTTATCCGCCGGGGCGTAAGGCTCTACCGCGCTGATCACATCATACATCACTTCGGCAGGTTCGCCGACAGCAAGGCCGCCGATTGCATAACCGTCCAGATCATATTCAGCAATCTGCTTCATGTGCTCAACGCGCAGGTCTTTGTAGGTGCAGCCCTGATTGATGCCAAACAGCAGCTGGTCCGGGTTCACGGCCTTGCCCTCGTGCTTCAGGCGGGCCATTTCCGCCTTGCAGCGCAGCAGCCAGCGTGCGGTACGCGCGCAGCTGTTTTTGGCGTAATCATATTCAGCGGGGTTTTCCACGCATTCATCAAAGGCCATGGCAATGGTGGAGCCAAGGTTTGCCTGAATCTGCATGCTCTGTTCCGGCCCCATAAAAATGCGGTGGCCGTCCAGATGAGAGTTGAACGTTACGCCTTCCTCGGTAATGTGGCGCAGCTTGGCAAGGCTGAACACCTGAAATCCGCCGCTGTCGGTCAGGATCGGGCCGTCCCAGCGGGTAAACTTGTGCAGGCCGCCCATATCGGCAACGACCTGATCACCGGGACGCAGGTGGAGATGATAGGTGTTGCACAGCATGACCTGTGCGCGGATTTCTTTCAAATCATGTGCCGAAAGCCCGCCTTTGATCGCGGCAGCAGTGGCAACGTTTTGGAAAGCAGGTGTCTGAACCGTGCCGTGCACAGTCTGGAACTCGCCGCGGCGGGCTGCACCCTCTTTTTTAATCAGACGGTATGGCATAAATGATGGTCTCCCCTGTTTTGCTGTTTCATTTTGTTCAAAAACATGCGGCGCCAGAGTGTTTTCCTGCGCCGCTTTGTGATTTTATTATACTGGAAGCAGTAGGATAAGTCAACTGTTCTGCGAGGCAGGCTTATTGGATGAACATGGCATCGCCAAAGGAGAAAAAGCGATATTTTTCCTGTACGGCAACCTTATATGCAGCCATGGTTTTCTCATACCCGTAAAACGCAGAGATCAGCATAATCAGAGTGCTTTCCGGCAGGTGGAAGTTTGTCACCAGGCCGTCAATAGCGTGCAGCTCTACACCGGGGTACAGGAAAATATCGGTAGTACCGCTGCAAGGGACAATCTTGCCGTACTTGGCCCAGACGGCTTCCAGCGTGCGGCAGCTGGTGGTACCGACAGCAATTACGCGATGGCCGCTGGCGCGTGCTGCGTTGATGGCCTCGGCTGCAGTATCATCCACGCAGTACCATTCGGTGTGCATCTGGTGCTCCTGAATATTATCCTCGTTGACAGGGCGGAAGGTGCCAAGGCCAACGTGCAGGGTCACTTCCACAATGTTGACCCCCTTGGCACGGATGGTATCCAGCAGTTCCGGGGTAAAATGCAGCCCGGCTGTGGGGGCAGCCGCGCTGCCAAGCTCTTTGGCGTATACGGTCTGGTACTGGCTCTGATCCTCTAGCTGGCGGGTGATGTACGGCGGCAGCGGCATTTTGCCGAACTCATCCAGCTTTTCGTACAAAGTCTGGGTATCGTATTGGAAGGTTACATATTTGTTGCCATCCGGCAGGGTCTCGTCTACTGTGGCCGTCAGGGAGCCGTCGCCAAAGCTCAGCTTGGTGCCAGCCTGCATCCGGCGGCCGGGGCGGGCCAGGCATTCCCAGGTGTCACCGTGGGCCTGGCGGAGCAGCAGAACCTCGCACACGGCGCCGGTGGGCACTTTAACACCCATCAAGCGGGCAGGCAGAACCTTAGAATTGTTGACGACCAGCACATCTCCGGCGTTCAGGTATTCCGGCAGGTCATGGAAGATGCGGTGTTCAATCGTATCATTCTTGCGGTCAAGCACCATCAGGCGGGCACTGTCACGCGGGTCAGCGGGCTCCTGGGCAATCAGTTCTTTGGGCAGGTCATACCAAAAATCTTTCTTTAACATTGTTTTGCTTCCTTTTTGCGTTGACAAGTTGGCCGCGCAATGCTATTATTGAGGCATGCAGGCGGCGATTGTATCTTACAGCAGCTGCCATGCGGCACAGAGGCGCGGATTTCATCAGTATATTCCCTTTTATGCCAGCCAAAGGCTTGTGGGGAATGGAAAGGGACGTCCGCCGAAGGCGGTGCACGGCACGCATCGTTCCTGGGCCCGCAGCCGAACAGGGGCGGGACTGTCACGTTAGGATTAACGTGTTGCGCTGTGCTCATGCAATGTATCATTATATTGCATTTTGTGCCGGTTTTCAAGCCGGTTTTTTTATTATCTCGTGTTTGGCAGCAAAATGGCTTGAATGCGGCGGCAGGTTTGTGTTTACCCCCTGCAAACCTGCGGCGGTAGCTGCATATAGGTAATGGTATGGGGCTGGGAACAGAAGCAGAATCCCCAAATGTGCATTGGGGTTCTGGAGGAAAGGACGGCAGTTTAAGATGAAACAGTACAAAGTTGGCGTTGTTGGTGCAACTGGCATGGTGGGCCAGCGTTTTATTACCCTGCTGGAAAATCATCCCTGGTTTAAGCTTACGGCTCTGGCTGCATCGGCACGCTCCGCAGGCAAGACCTATGAGGATGCTGTCGGCAACCGCTGGCTGATGAAAACACCGATGCCGGAAGCGGTCAAAAAGATGGTGGTTCTGGATGCTTCCAAGGTGGAAGAAGTTGCTGCACAGGTGGATTTTGTGTTCTGTGCCGTCAACATGAAAAAGGACGAAATCAAAGCGCTGGAAGAAGCTTACGCCAAGGCAGAATGCCCTGTGGTTTCCAACAACAGCGCACACCGCATGACACCGGATGTTCCGATGGTAGTGCCTGAAATCAATGCAGACCACCTGGAAATCATCCCCGCACAGCGCAAGCGCCTGGGCACCAAGCGTGGCTTTATTGCCGTCAAGTCCAACTGCAGCCTGCAGAGCTATGTGCCTGCCCTGCACCCGCTGATGAAGGATTACGGCGTAACCAAGTGCCTGGTCTGCACCTATCAGGCAATCTCCGGCGCTGGCAAAACGTTTGAGACTTTCCCCGATATCCTGGATAACGTGATTCCCTACATCGGTGGTGAAGAAGAAAAGAGTGAGCAGGAGCCGCTGAAGCTGTGGGGCCACATTGATGGCGATAAGATTGTGCCCGCAACTGCCCCTTCCATTACGGCCCAGTGCCTGCGCGTACCGGTATCCGATGGCCACATGGGCGCGGTGTTCGTAAGCTTTGATAAAAAGCCCACCAAAGAAGAAATCCTGAAAACCTGGAAAGAATTTCATGGCCCGGCGCAGGATCTGGACCTGCCCAGCGCACCCAAACAGTTCCTGCATTACTTTGAAGAAGATGACCGCCCCCAGCCCAAGCTGGACCGCATGATTGAAAACGGCATGGCTGTCAGCATTGGTCGCCTGCGTGAGGATACCCAGTACGATTACAAGTTTGTCTGCCTGTCCCACAACACGCTGCGCGGCGCAGCAGGCGGTGCAGTTCTGCTGGCAGAACTGTTGGCCGTTAAGGGCTATTTTGACTGATCATCCCCTAGATTGAAGGAGAAACATTCCCTATGAAACAACCTGTATTTACCGGTGCTGCTGTTGCCATCATTACCCCCATGCACGCAGACGGAACCGTCAACTTTGAGGAACTGGGCCGCATTATTGATGATCAGATTGCACACGGCACGGATGCCATTGTGATCTGCGGCACCACGGGTGAATCCGCAGCGCTCAACCACGAAGAGCATGTGGAGTGCATCCGTTTTGCTGTGAAGCATACCGCAAAGCGCGTTCCTGTTATTGCGGGCACGGGCTCCAACGATACGGCCTTTGCCATTGAGATCTCCAAAGAGGCCGAGGAAGCCGGTGCAGATGCCCTGCTGCTGGTTACCCCTTATTACAACAAAACCAGCCAGGCGGGCCTGATTGCCCACTATACGGCCATTGCAAATACCGTTACCCTGCCCTGCATCATTTACAATGTTCCGTCCCGTACCGGTGTGAATCTGCAGCCCGCCACACTGGCGGAGCTTGCCAAGCTGCCCAATGTAAACGCTGTAAAGGAAGCCAGCGGCAATATCTCCCAGGTTGCGGATGTTGCAGCCCTGTGTGGCGAGGAACTGAACATTTATTCTGGCAACGATGACCAGATTGTGCCGATCTTGTCCTTGGGCGGTAAGGGCGTCATCAGTGTGCTTTCCAATGTTGCGCCGCAGCAGGCACACGATATCTGTGCCGCATGGTTTTCCGGTGACACGGCAAAGAGCCTGGAACTGCAGCTGAAAGCGCTGCCACTGTGCCATGCCCTGTTTGCTGATGTAAACCCCATCCCGGTCAAATGGGCAATGAACCGCCTGGGCTGGAATGCGGGTCCATTGCGCCTGCCTCTGGTGGAGCCTTCGGCTGCCGTGCAGCAGTCCCTGGAAAATGAGATGAAGGCTTACGGCGTTCTGAAATAAAATAATCACGACCAGGCCCGCAGTACCGCGGATTTGTTGCGGCGCCGCGGGCCTGTGCTTTGGAAAAGGAAGGAACCAAATTAAGATGACGGATTTGATTATTCAGGGCATTAACGGCCGTATGGGCCATACCCTTGTGGAAAAGATCTCTGCCCGCAGCGATTGCCGCATTGTTGCCGGTGTGGACCAGAAAGCCGGTCAGATCGGGGATATCCCGGTTTACGCTTCGCTGGAAGATTTGCCGGAGGCAAAGGGAATCGTAATTGATTTTACTTCCCCTGCCGGTACGGTGCACGCGGCACAGTTCTGCGCGGCACATGGTATGCCTTGCGTGCTTTGCTCGACCGGTTTGAGCAAAGAGGACGAGGCTGTGGTGGAACAGGCCAGCGAGAAGGTGCCGGTGTTCCGCAGCGCCAATATGTCGGTTGGCATCAATGTGTTGATCGAGCTGGCCCGCCGTGCTACCAAGCTGTTTGATGGCGAGTTTGATATCGAAATTGTGGAGAAGCACCATCACAACAAGCTGGATGCCCCCAGCGGAACCGCTTTGATGATCGCAAATGCCATCAACGAGGAAGCTGGCGGCAAATATGAGTATGTCTATGACCGCCACGCTGTGCGCCAGAAGCGCGGCACGCAGGAATTGGGCATCAGTTCCGTGCGCGGCGGCGGCATTGTGGGCGACCATGATGTGCTGTTCTGCGGCCCGGAAGAGGTTGTGACCATCAGCCATGTGGCCCAGAGCCGCGGTGTGTTTGCCGATGGCGCTGTACAGGCAGCACTCTTCCTGGATGGGTGTGAGCCGGGTTACTACACCATGACGGATATGCTCAAGGGGAAAATGCAATGTCTTTAAGGTCCCATGAAGCTGCTGCGTGCGCAGTAATTGCAATTGGCGTGTGCGGTGTGTTGGTTGGTTCCCTGCTGGTAGAATCCATGCGGAACGGTCAAAGCAGTGCAAAAGCCACGGTAAGCACAGCACAAAGCACCGAAGAAGTCCAGGCACAGACAGAACCGACACAGACGCCCGCGCCAACACCTGAACCGGAACCGGTCGTACAGACAGTACACTTTTCTGCAACCGGGGATAACCTGATCCACGAGGGCATTTACAACCAGGCCAGGGCGCGCGGCAGTGATGGCCACTATGACTTTATCCCTGCCTATGAAAATCTGCGGGATTTTTATGCCGGGTTTGATGTGAACTGGCTCAACCAGGAAACGCTGGTCAATGATGATTATGAACCTTCCGGTTACCCGATGTTCTCTACGCCTGGGGATATTACCAATGCGCTGTATAGTGTTGGCTTCCGGGTGTTCAGCCTTTCCAACAACCACAGCTATGATAAAGGCGCTGGCGGCATTGCCTCTTCGATGGCACACTGGGCGGCTATGCCGGATGATGTGGTGTCCATGGGGTTTTATAATCTGGAAACCTATGATGACTATGTGTACCAGACAGTAAACGGCGTTACCATCGGCTATCTTTCTTATACGGAGATGACCAACGGCCTGCCAACGCCGTCCGGCAGTGAATACGGCGTGGTTTATCTGGACCAGAGGGATGTGATTGAAAAGCAGATCACGGATATGCGCCCCAACTGTGACGTTCTGGTCGTCAGCTGCCACTGGGGTGTTGAAGGCAGCCATACAGTTACGGATGCACAGCGCGAAACAGCCCGATGGCTGGCTGACCAGGGTGCAGACCTAATCATTGGCACTCACCCGCATGTGACGCAGACGGCGCAGTGGCTGACAGGAACGAATGAGAATAAGTCGTTTGTTGCCTATTCGCTGGGGAACTTTATCAATGCGCAGGATATGCCGGACAATATGATCGGTGCCATTCTGGATGTGACGTTCCAGAAAACAACCGCAGCAGATGGTACCGTTACCGTGGAAATTCAAAACCCGGTACTGCACCCGGTGATCACCCAGTATGAGCCGCATTATGCAAACATTCGGGTTTACCTGTATAAAGACTATACGGATGAACTGGGCGCTGCACATGGCAACTTTGCATTGAGCAGGGCTTCCATTGAACAGGTTTTGAATGGTTCAATCGATTCTGAGTTTTTATCGTTAGAATAAAGGCAACACCGCACAATTCCCGCCTTACGGCTTAAGCACCGCTCCGGCGGCTGCGGCACGGCATCTGCGTTGCCAAAATGCTCGATAATGTCGGGTTGCGGTACCCGCATCGTGCTTCGGGGGCAAAAGCCCCTCGCACTCTGCGACCGCTGCCCCTGCTTCGGTTCGCTGTTTCCGCCACTGGCGGCGCTCACCTTTGCAGCATCCAGTATTATCTGCGCTTTTGGCTTAGCATCTGCCGCACCTCGCTCGCCGTATCGGCACTTAGAATTATGCGGTATTGCCTAAAACAAAACGAAAGGGGTATTTTTATGTACGGTGTCAGCAAAATCAGCAGCGAGCAGAATATTATGCTTACCACCTTCCCCGCTGCCCAATACAGCGCACAGAGCCTGGCAGAGCATTTGGAGGTGTTTGCCAAGGCAGGTATTGTGGTGGATATGATCTGCCAGAGTGCCCCGCGCGGTACGGCGGTGGATTTCAGTTTTACCACCAGCTACAGCAATTTTGCCGCAGTCATGCAGGCCATCCCGGCGGCTGCCAAGGCCAATCCCCCGCTGATTTCCGGTGGCTATACCAAGATCAACCTGTTTGGTGAGGATATGGTTACCAGTTGCGGCGTTGCAGCACGCGCTTTGGCCGCGCTGGCAAAAGTGAACGCAGAAGTTGTTCTGATCACCACCAGTGACCTTGACATTTCCCTGTTGATCCATCAGGAAGATGAAGATGTGGCACTGAATGCGTTGAATAAGGCGTTTGAGCTGTAAGCGCGTATACAGGGCAAAAGTCTCATATAAAATTAGAACAGCACCCCGGCGGTTTTATCCCTTTTTGTTGGGATATCCGCCGGGGTGCTGTTTTATTTAGGTTGAAAATGACTTATATTGAGTTTTGCTTGAAACGATTCGCATGCGGAGATACAACGATGTGCCTCAGGCTTTACCAAGAGTCATTTCCAGGAAATAAACCCACTGTTTTTCCCACCAATACCAGTCGTGGGAAACATCCTGGCCCCAGATGTCAACAATGGGATGGATATCCTTGCTTTCCAGAATATCCCGCAGCTGCAAGGTGGAACGCAGTAGTTCTTCTTCCCACTGGCCCTGGCCGCAGCACATAATGAACTTGTCCGCTTTGGCATACAGTTCTTTGTATGGGTGGTTATCTGGGAAATTGCGCATGTAATCACAGGGACTGTTGCGGTAAACAAGGTCATCCATATAGCCCTTAAAGAACATATCCGCCTGGTATAGGCCGCTCAAGGCAATGGTGCCGTTATACAGGTCGGGACGGCGCAAAAATAGGTTGACGGCATGCCCGGCACCCATGCTGGCACCACCCACAAGAACTTTGCCCATGTGGTCCGGCCCCTGCTCCCGATTGATTTCCAGCGCACGGGGGGTCAATTCCTCGCAGACATAATTATACCAGCGCTCCTGCATTTCAATGCGGGGGCGCGCGGGGCCGTCATTGTCCCAGCTTTCGCGGTCAATGCTGTCTGCCGCGATGATCTGCAGCTTTCCGGCATCAATCCAGGGCGCTGCAAGGTTGCACATGTTGCGGTCTTCCCAGTCAAAAAAGCGGCCGCTCTGGCAGGGAAAAATCAAAATGGGCCGCCCGGCGTGGCCGTATACCTTGAATTCCATATCGCGGTTCAGGTAGCGGCTGTATTCTTTGTAATAACGGATCTGCATGATACTCTCCCGTCTTGTACGGCAAAGCCGCACATTGTATTTTTCGGCAGCGCTGGAATAGCAGCAAACTGCTTTACATCATTTGTAAAAGAACTTTTTATTTAGGCTTAACAACCCCACAAGCGGTTGCATAAACCCTGTGTGTGAGGATTTGAAAAGCCAGTAATAGATAACGGCAGCAGCTTCCCGCAGGTAACAGGTGAGCACACTGCGTAAAGGAATCCCGGCGGGCAGTGCGTGGGCTGTGGTAAAACCAGCCATAGCCGCGTATACCCCGCCGCGGTAGCAGTGGAATGCGTTGGTTACATAGACGACCGGCTCCTGAGCACTGATGCCCTGCTGGACAAGAATCTCTTTGGCAAAGAGAAAATTTTCCTCGGTGGAAGTGGATTTGCATTCCGCGAGAACGCGCTGGGAATCCAGTCCTTTTTCAATCAGATAATTCCGCATAGCCTGGCCTTCCGGCACCCATTCATCCCTGCCTTGTCCGCCGGTGGTGATGACCAAGGCATCTGGATGGGCAACGGCGTATTCATAGGCTTTGTCGAGCCGGTAACGCAGCAATAGGCTGGGGCGGTCCTTGCGCAGACCAGCACCTAGGACGATCACAACTTTTTCTTGTCCGGTGGCGGGGTTGGCATAGCCGCTGAACGCTACAAAGCTGAGCAGCGCAGCATACAAAATGCCAAACACAAGCAAAAAGACGAACACAATTTTGCCGGGTATGGTACCGTGCAGCCAATGATGGATGGGCTGCTGCCAGATGGCATAGACATCTACTGCTGCGGTAAGCAGCCACACCAACAAGTTGCCCATGTTAAAGTTGGAAGTGAAAACCAGAGAAATGGAATAAATAAACAGCGCCAAGGCCAGCAGGCGGAGCAGAAATAACATGAAATGGCTCATTCCTTTTGTGGTGGTAACGTGTTTCGACATCATGCCTTGATTTCATTCCATACGCTGCACCCGGCCAGGCAGGCTTTTACATCCAGGGCATCGCATACGGTGTTGGCAATGGTGCCAAAGCAGTACCGGGTGCCAAGGTCAACACCGTGGCGCAGGTTCTTGCCGTAAATCAGGAACGGAACATATTCGCGGGTGTGGTCGGTTGTTTTGGTGTAAGAAGGATCACATCCATGGTCGGCCGTTACCATCAGAATGTCATCGGGGAGCATCTTGTCCATAAATGTGGGCAGCCAATCATTGAATTCGGCTGCTGCTGCGGCATAACCGGCCACATCCCGGCGGTGACCGTACAGCATATCGAAATCAACCAGATTCACAAAAGCAAGGCCGTCAAAATCACGGTCAGCCAATTCCATGGTCACTTTCAGGCCCTCCGTATTGCCGGAGGTGCGGATGGTTTCGCTCACACCCTTGCCAGCGAAAATATCGTGGATCTTGCCAACGCCGATGGTGGATTTACCAGCCTGCTGCAAAACATCCAGCATGGTATCTGCGGGCGGCACCAGGCTGAAATCATGGCGGCGCGGGGTGCGGGTGAAGTTGGCGGCACAATCCCCGACAAAGGGACGGGCAATCACGCGGCCAACGCCGTATTTGCCAACCAGCATGCGGCGGGCTTCGGCACAGATTTCATACAGCTTTTCTACCGGGACGATCGCCTCGTTGGCGGCAATCTGGAACACGCTGTCTGCGGAGGTGTATACAATCAATGCGCCGGTTTTCATATGTTCCTCACCATAGTCTTTGATGACTTCGGTGCCGGAGTAAGGCCTGTTGCACAGTACCTGATACCCGGTGCGGGCGGTAAACTCATCCAGAACTTCTTTCGGGAATCCATTCGGGAAAGTTGGCAGTGGCTCCGGGCTGAGCAGACCGGCAATCTCCCAGTGACCGATGGTGGTATCTTTCCCGGCGCTGGCTTCCCGCAGGCGGGCATAGCAACCGACAGGGGCATCCAGCTTTGTGCCACAGGTTACACCGTCCAGATTAAACATGCCAAGGCGGGCCAGTTGGTCCCACTTGAAATTGGGGTGTCCGGCAATAGCGCCCAAAGTGTTGGTACCGGCATCGCCAAAAGCAGGGGCATCAGGCTCGGCACCAATGCCAAAGCTGTCAAGAACGATTAAAAAAATACGTTTTGCCATAGTGTTCAAGCTCCTTGTATTGTACCATGTTCTGCGGGAAAACAAAACGAGAACACGGATTTGTGTAAAAAAGCATGATCCTTTACGCCGTTCGCAGGGATAAGAAACTCAAATGGCTGATTTTTTGTATTGATTTTATTATACCCTATTCCCACCCAAAAGTAAAACAAAACCTTTTATTGTGCTTTGCAGTGTAAATTGGAGAGAAATACAGGATGACAAAACCGCAAGACGTACGTTGTAAAATCTGCACAAAAAATGTTTGCGCAAAGGAATGCGCGGCTTGTACTGGCTTGACCTTTGTATTATAATGCTTGTGTTAGGATTTTGTATGGAAAGTACCTGCTGGAATACTGGACTTAAGGCAATACCGCATAATCCTAAGTGCCGATACGGCGAGCGAGGTGCGGCAGTTGCTAGGCCAAAAGCGCAGATAATACTGGATGTCTTATCGAGCATTTTGGCAACGCAGATGCCGTGCCGCAGCCGTCGGAGCGGTGCTTAAGCCGTAAGGCGGGAATTGTGCGGTGTTGCCTTAAAACTCTGGCAGATAAAAATCCTGTACAATAGCATATTTTCAGGAGGGGTATTTATGCGCAAAACTAAAATTGTATGTACTTTGGGGCCGTCTACCGACCAGCCCGGCATTCTGCGCCAGCTGCTGGAAAACGGGATGAATGTTGCACGCTTCAATTTTTCGCATGGCGATTACGCGGAACACAAAGGCCGTTTGGATCAGCTGCGCGCACTGAGCAAAGAGCTTGACGTTTCCATTCCGGCAATGCTGGATACCAAAGGCCCGGAGATCCGCCTGGGCGAATTCGAGAACGGCAAGGAGCAGCTGACCGCTGGGCAGAAATTCATCCTGACCTCCCGCAATGTTAAGGGCACGAAGGAAATCAGTTCCATCACTTACAAGGACCTGCCGCATGATGTCAGTGTTGGTGGCCGCATTATGCTGGATGATGGCCTGATTTCCCTGCGCATCGAAAGCATTACCGATACGGATATCGTCTGCACCGTGGAAAATGATGGTGTGATCAAGACTAAGAAGGGTGTCAACGTTCCCGGTGTGCACCTGTCCATGCCGTATATGAGCCAGCGTGACCGCAATGATATCCTGTTTGGTATTGAACAGGGGTATGACCTGATCTCCGCCAGTTTTACCCGCAGCGCACAGGATATTATGGATATCCGTCACCTGCTGGATGAGCATAATGCCAATATCCGCATCATTGCCAAAATTGAGAACCAGGAAGGCATTGATAATATTGATGAGATCCTGAGCGTTGCCGATGGCATTATGGTTGCCCGCGGCGATATGGGCGTTGAAATCGACTATGCCGAAATCCCGTCCATCCAGAAGCACCTGATTGACCATGCCATGCAGATGGGCAAAATCTGCATCACGGCAACCCAGATGCTGGATTCCATGATAGTGAACCCCCGCCCCACCCGTGCAGAAATTACCGACGTTGCCAACGCCATTTATGACGGCACCGGTGCCGTTATGCTGTCCGGCGAAACTGCCGCAGGCAAGTATCCGGTAGAGGCCCTGAAAGCTATGGCAATGATTGCCGAAACCACCGAGAGCGATACCAACTATGAATCCCTGTGCCACCATGTCGGCATGGATTCTACCCGCCTGACCATCAGCGCCGCTGTCAGCCATGCGGCCTGCACCACGGCTTCGGATATCAGTGCTTCTGCCATCATTACGGCATCCAAGAGCGGTGAAACTGCCCGTCTGCTGAGCCGTTTCCGTCCGGATGCCCCCATTATTGCCTGCGTACTGGATGAAACGACATGCCGCCAGATGAACGTTTACCGCGGCGTGACTCCCCTGCTGATGGATTATGCCCATTCGACCGATGAGCTCATCAGCATGTCCGTCAAGGCGGCGGAGGATGCTGGCTTGATTCATTCCGGCGACCGTGTTGTGGTTACGGCCGGTGTTCCCGTTGGCGTTTCCGGAACCACGAATATGATTAAGGTACACTTGGTTGGGGATACCCTGCTGACCGGCATCGGCATCAATCCGGGCCTGAATGCCAAGGGCGAAGTTTGCGTTTGCCGCAATGCCGAGGAAGCCGCCAAGAAGTTCAAGGCAGGTCAGATTTTGGTGGTCCCGTTCACCACCAACGATACACTGCCGTATATGCGCCAGGCTGCCGGTATTATTGCCGAGGAAGCCGGTGCAAATAGCCATTCCGCCATTGTTGGTCTGACATTGGGTAAGCCGGTTATCATTGGTGCAACCCACGCAACCCGTACCCTGAAGGATGGTATGAAAATTTCGATGGACTGTGCCCGCGGTGTTGTACAGGCAATGTCTGAATAAGGAGAAAAAACATGGAACGCATTGCAAGCTTTTGTGTTGACCATAATACCTTGGTTCCGGGCATGTACCTTTCCCGCAAGGATGGAGATGTGCTGACCTGGGATATCCGCATGAAAACGCCGAACAAGGGCAGTTATCTGTCCCCTGCCTGCGCCCATACGATTGAGCATCTGTTTGCCACCTATGCCCGCAACAGTAAATGGAGCGAGCATGTGATTTATGTTGGGCCGATGGGCTGCCTGACCGGTTTCTATCTGTTGACCCGCGGCCTGACGGACGCCGAAGCGCTGGCGCTGACCCAGGAAAGCTTTGCCTGGATGGCAGAGTATGATGGTGATATTCCGGGCGCTTCCGCCGTTGAATGTGGCAACTACCTGATGATGGACCCGGTGGCAGCACGACTGGAATGCAAGGCTATGAGCGAAGTTCTGCAAAAGCTGGATGCCGACCATATGCGCTACCAGGAGAAGTAAGGCTCCGATAGCGAAACAGCGTAAAAGGCCAAAAGAATAAAGAAACAAAAAGCACATCCTGACAGGATATGTCACTGGCCAAATGCCGGCAGCAAAACCCTGTTGGGATGTGCTTTTTTGTATGATTTTCTATGAATGGAATGGCAAATTATTCGACCGAACCATATCCATTCCGGGCACAGATAATCAAGAACTGGTCAATCTGGTCGCCGCTGGTAACCGTGACGATAAAATTATAAATGGTATCAAAGCGGACACGCGCGCTGTTATCTTCCGGTTGGGTCAGGAATACCATATCGACCTGCTCGACCGGAAGCGCCAGATCATAAGCGGCCATGCCGCCTGCCACCGGCTGTACGAACTGGATATCGACCTGCGCCTTTGGTGCGGCAATTTCAAGCAGCGGAGCACTGTCGGTAGCGTATAACTCCATGATAGACTGCGGTTCCCCTGCTGCGCCGGGATTGGCCCAGTAAGAGGCAGTTTTCTCTTCCAGTGTGCAGCCGGATACCTGTACCGTGATGCCAGTATTTGGCAGTTCAGCCTGCCAAACAGGTTCGGTCGTTGATGTGCTGCCGCCGCATGCGGTCAATAGCAGAAAAAGGCATGCGGCAATAAAAGCCCAGAAACGTTTCATAGGATTTACCTGTTATGTGTTATGAAAGAAAATCAAAGGCAATACCGCATAATTCTAAGTGCCGATACGGCGAGCGAGGTGCGGCAGCTGCTAAGCCAAAAGCGCAGATAATACTGGATGCTGCAAAGGTGAGCGCCGCCAGTGGCGGATGCAGCGAACCGAAGCAGGGGCAGCGGTCGCAGAGTGCGAGGGGCTTTTGCCCCCGAAGCACGATGCGGGTACCGCAACCCGACATTATCGAGCATTTTGGCAACGCAGATGCCGTGCCGCAGCCGCCGGAGCGGTGCTTAAGCCGTGAGGCGGGAATTATGCGGTGCTGCCCAAAGAATAACGGCGCTATTCATATGGATCATACGGCCCGGTTGGAATATCAGTGCTCGGTGGTAACGTGCGGGGGCACAAACCGGTGTCCGCCTGTACAAAACCCATCAGCATCCCCAAATGCAGGTGCCAATGCCGGAACTGTGCCAAAATCAAGGTGAAGCGGGTCCAGGTACAGTTTTCCGGCCGCTGCAAAAGATCCTCGTCATGCAAGGAAGTCAGATACAATGAAAGCTTGGCCTTAATGGTATAAAAGTAGTCATCAATCTGGCGGCGGTCCAGGTGGGCTGCGGGGTAAATGGATAGATTCTGCAAATGTGGGTGGTGCACGGGCGGTTCCACAAAATCAGGGTCATCGGGGTTAATGAACCACTGATCCAGCTCATGCAGCATATGGTAAATATGCTGCCAAACGGGCGCCCCGCCAAACCGGATGTCCCACAGAGCATCCGGGATGCAGTCCAGAACATTCTGCGTTTCCCAAAGGGCACGCACGGTCATTTCTGTAATTACTACATGGTACGATGTTTCCCGCATGGCTGACACCCCGCTTTTGCTGCTTTGCGTTAGTATACCGCAAAAACGATGGCTTGATACATGGCGGAACTGATGGAAAAGTACGGCTTAAACGCAGCCGGAAATCTCGCGCGGGGTGCGCTTTTTTGCGGCCAACTCTGCCAACGGCTCCAGAAGGCGGCGGTCATCCGGGGCGGCGGCATGGCTTTTGGCCTGGGCCAGCAGCCAGCTGACTTCGCCAGCGGCGGCGCGGCCATATACCTGGGCCTGGTAGCCGTTGCAGCAGATACCAACCTTAGCGGCTTCGATCTGGGCGGAATTTGCCCCGGCATACCGGCGCAGAATGCCCTCCTGCGCGGCATGGCTGGAGAACAGAGTCTTGATCAGTTGTGCATAAGATGCTGCATAACGCGGCGCAAGGCTGTCTGCAGTGCGAAGTTCAATGCCGTTATGGTTCAGGCAGACATCGTAATAGAACATCGAAAGGATCTGCTCAATATCGCCATGTCCCAAAAAGGAAGGATATACTTCAAAGGCGGATTTGCGCCCAACGCCGACAATGCGCGCCCCATGCCGTGCCACGACAAGCGGCTGCTGTAAAATATGGGCGGCGTAACTTTCAAAGCCAAAATTGGAATCCATCACGTTGGGGTAAATGCCGCAGCGGTCGGGGTCCACATTGTTCCAGATGTGGGTATGAATGCTGTAGTTATGGTTGGATTCCCCCTGGTACAGTGGGACATTGTCCGTCAGCAACGCCAGCAGCGGGGTGATCAGGCAGGCCACACGGAACTTACGGACAAAGTCAGCTTCGCTGGTGTAGCGGATAGTAACGCGGGTGGAAGCGGTGGCCCGCAGCATGACTCCACCCTGATTGCCGGTATTGCGGAAATAGCGGTCCATGATCATATAGCCGCTCTGCGGTACCAACGGCAGAAGCTCCGCCCGGCGGGATGGATGAACCCCTACGGTGCGGGCATACATGTTATTGGCCGCAAGGGCGTTGCACAGGCGGGTAAAGCAGCCCTCGTACACTGCCATAGCCTGCAACACAGTGGGATATGGTGCCAAAGAAATGGTAACCTGGCAGCCGGCCTGGATGGTAATGGTATAACTTGGGCAGCGGAACCCGAGATATACGTTATCCTCCCGCAGGGGCTCATCATGCCCCTGCATGGAGTAAATGACCTGTGCCAGTTGGGCATAGTCAACGGGGGTTCCGTCCAAACGGGTAATGAAATGCTCTATCGTAAGCGCAATGGGCAACACACCAGGACGGGCGCAATCCGCCTGGAAATATGCTGTAAGCGCATCAATTTGTTTTTGAAGATTTGCCAATGGGGCCTCCTATACCAGTAAAACAGCGGCGATGAAACAGGATGATATGGTAAATTGAAATCAGCTTTTAAAATAAACATAAAACACTATTATAAATTATTCTACACCATAATGCCCGCAAAATCAACAATCGCTGCGCGAGGTTAAAAGCGGCTGGCAAAGCAAAACCGCTATCCCGGCGGAATAGCGGCTGAATGTGGACCTTTATTGGAAATCTTTCGCGCAGGGCAGGCCATAAGCGGCATCAGCACTTTGTACGGCACGCAGGATCGCTTCGCTCATAACGCGAGCTCCCAATGCGCCGACAACATCCTGGTCCGCGGCAAGCTTGCCAAGGGATACGGCATAAATGCTGTCACCGTCTGCCGAGGTGTGTACTGGGCGGATGGAACGGGCGTAACCATCGTGCGCCATACCAGCCAGTTTGCAGAGCTGGGTTTTCTGGAACGCTGCATTGGTGAGCACAACGCCGATGGTGGTGTTGCCGACAAACTTGTTTTCTATTACCTCATAGTCTGCGAAAACAACATCCTCGCTGTCCACAAAATGCTTGCAGTCAGGGGTTAGCATACCGGCGACTTTGTGCCCATCACGCCAGTTATAAATATCCCCCAGCGAGTTAACGGCAACAATGGCACCGACTTTCAAATCGCCCAGCTGCACGGCATAGGAACCGATGCCGGATTTCATGCAGGTGCCCATACCAGCCATTTTGCCAACGGAAGCACCTGTTCCTGCACCATAGTTGCCATCGCGGTAATTGTTGTGCTCAGCACCCAGGCAGGCGGCGTAACCCATGGCGGCATCAGGGCGCACATCCATGCGGCCGACCGTCAAATCAAACAGGTCGGACTGGCAGACAAGCGGCACCTTGGTAACGCCGACATCAAAACCAATGCCGCGTTCTTCCAGATACTTCTGTACACCCCCGGCAGCATCCAGACCGAAAGCGCTTCCGCCGCTGAGCAGAATGGCATGGATGATCTGTGCGGCTGCCATGGGTTTCAGCAGCTCGCTTTCGCGGGAGGCTGGTCCCCCGCCGCGCACATCCAGCCCGGCGGGCGCGCCATCTTTGCCAAACAGCAGTACCGTGCAGCCGGTGGCGGCTTCCGTGTTTTCAGCATTGCCGATCTGCAACCCCTCGAAATCGGTAATTTTAATTTCTTTCATAGCCATAGGTATAAGCCCCTTTCAAAGTGGCAGAATCTTATTTATATTGTAACGCAGAAAAAGGCTATGGGCAAGGAAAAGATGATAAGCGTTGATGTTTCCTGCCCGATATGATTGCCAGACGTTAAGGCAACACCGCACAATTCCCGCCTTGCGGCTTAAGCACCGCTCCGGCATCTGCGGCACGGCATCTGCGTTGCCAAAATGCTCGATAATGTCGGGTTGCGGTACCCGCATCGTGCTTCGGGGGCAAAAGCCCCTCGCACTCTTCGACCGCTGCCCCTGCTTCGGTTCGCTGTTTCCGCCACTGGCGGCGCTCACCTTTGCAGCATCCAGTATTATCTGCGCTTTTGGCTTGGCATTTGCCGCACCGCGCTCGCCGTATCGGCACTTAGAATTATGCGGTATTGCCTTAAGCAAGGGCGATGCGCTGGGCAATATAATCGGGAACGGCATCTTCCTCTATGCCAAGGGCATAAGCAAGCTCACTGTACAGCCGTTCCTGCGCCTGGCGGAAATAGCGTTCATCAGCGGCAGTATCATGCTTTTTGTGCTGTACACGGATTTCGTGGCGGTCATGCAGACCTTTTATCATCTTGGCAATCTCGCGGCAGTCACAGGTTTGCAGGGCCTCGCGGCAGCGGCTTTCCCGCTCTTTGGCATCCATGATGGGGACAACTGCATATTGGGGCATTTCCGAAATCAAAGTCTCCGCTTGCGCCCTGTTCAGCGGCTGACGCATCACAACGGTCTGGTTGTCAACGGGGGCATAAATTGTCATGCTTGGCTGTTTGCAGGTGTGCAGCGTGTAATAGCGTTTGCTTTTGTCCGCAAATTTCATGGGCAGTGGGCCGATCCCATCCACTTTGCATAAACCCTGTGTGCCGTAAACGACAATATCACCAACACAAAACATAAAACAAACCTCCCATTCACACTTTTTAACGTCTTACAATACTATTATAGCACAAAACCCAAGGCCTGGGTAAGGCCTTGGGTTTGAAAACATCAATTTTGTGCGTTTTGGCAAGGCTGAGGCAATGGAAAAGAAGAGAAAATGCAGCAAAATTACTGGTTTTCTTTCTTTTTCTCGCCAAAGCGATATTCTGTGCCGTTCTTCAGGCGCTGGATGTTGGAACGGTGCAGCCAGATGACATAAGCGCCCATTAACACGCAACATACCGTGATGAACACAAGGGATGCAGCATCGGTGCCCTTCCAGAGCCAGTAGCAGAGCGTGAGCACAGGATACAGTGCAGCAATAATAATGCTGCCCAGGCTTACAATGTGGGTGATAGCAACTTCAACCAGAAAGATTACCAAAAGCACCAGGCAGGCAATCGGTTCGGTGGCTAACGCAGCACCGGCACCAACCAGCACGCCTTTGCCGCCGCGCAGACCAAAAAAGACAGGCTTGCTGTGGCCCAGCATGCAGAAGATGGCGGCAAGGTAAGCGCCGCAGATCGGCTGCAAAAGCGGCTGGAAATCAGCCCCGGTGCCGGACAGCAACGAATCAAAGATAAACTGCCCCAGCTTGACGGCAACCACACTTTTGCCCACATCGCCGATGGTAGTGATCACTGCGGGCAGCTTGCCATAGGTGCGCAGCACGTTGGTCATGCCGGCGTTGCCGCTGCCATGCAGGCGGACATCATCGTGGTAAAAAAGTTTGGAAACCAAAATGCCAAACAGCAGGCTTCCCAACAGATAGGCCTGCAATGCTGTAAGCAGGCAGGCTTCCATCAAATGAACCATCTGTTCTCCCCCTCGTGGTCCTCAGCGTGCCGAACCATCGCCGTGCTCACGAATCAGCAGGCGCATCGGTGTACCGGTCAGGCCAAAGTTTTCCCGAATCTGGTTTTCGATATAGCGCTGGTAAGAAAAATGGAACAACGCTTTCTGGTTGACGAACGCAACAAATGTTGGCGGGCGGGTGGAGCTTTGGGTGATATAGAAAATCTTGAGGCGCTTGCCCTTATCAGAGGGCGGCTGCACACGCGCGGTAGAGCGCGCCAGCATCTCGTTCAATGCGCCGGTCGGGATGCGGGTGCCGTTCTGCACGTCCACATACTGGATGGTTTCAAACAGTTTGTCCAGCCGCTGGCCGGTTTTTGCGCTGATGAACAGGATGGGCGCATAAGACATAAAGCTGAAATCCTCTTCCAGCTGCTTGCGCATCTTGTCCATGGTGTAGCTGTCTTTTTCAACGGCATCCCACTTGTTTACAGCAATAATGCAGGCCTTGCCCTGGTCATGGGCATAACCGGCAACCTTGGAATCCTGCTCCGTAAAGCCGACGGTTGCATCAATCATGATAACGCACACGCGGCTGCGTTCCACAGCAGCCAGGCTGCGCAGCACGCTGTAGCGCTCCACACCGCTTTCCACCTTGCCGCGCTTGCGCAGACCGGCGGTATCGGTAAAGATAAACTTGCCGTACTGGTTTTCCACCATGGTATCAATGGCATCACGGGTGGTACCTGCCTCATTGGCAACAATCAGGCGGTTTTCGCCCAAAATATGGTTGATCAGGCTGGATTTGCCCACGTTGGGGCGGCCAATGACGGCAACAGGAATGCGGTCCTCTTCTTCCTCATCGTTGTCATCAAAGTGCAGGTTCTCACACACGGTATCTAACAGGTCGCCGGTACCATGGCCATGAACGCTGGAAATCGGCACGATATCGCCAATGCCAAGACTGTAGAAGTCATACAGCTCCATCGGCGGTTCGCCGACTTTATCACACTTGTTGACTGCCAGAACCACAGGCTTGCCGCTGCGCATCAGCATACCGGCAATATCCTGGTCCTGGGCGGTAACGCCAGCGCCAATTTCGCCCACCATGATAATACAATCCGCGGAATCAATGGCGATCTGGGCCTGTTCCCGCATATGGGCCAGCAGGCCGTCGTCAATGTTGGGCTCAATGCCGCCGGTATCAACCAGCAGGAACTTATGGCCGCACCATTCGCAATCACAGAAAATACGGTCGCGGGTAACGCCGGGCGTATCTTCCACAATGGCAAGGCGCTGGCCGGTCAACTTGTTAAAAAGCGTTGACTTGCCCACATTGGGGCGGCCAACGATGGCTACGATCGGTTTTGCCATAGTCAAATGCCTCCTTACATAATAAAGTTTATGCGGTTTGCACCGCAAATACGGGCGGGATTACCTCCCACCAAAAGAAAAATGCAGCTTTTTGCGTTTGGGTTTTGGCTTCAGTTCCCCAAGGTAAGCTTTGCACCCACCGGCACCATCGGTTGGGATAACCTCAATCTCACAGCCAAGGGCCTCCCCCAGCTGCTTGGCTGTGAGATCATCCAAAAAGCGGTCTTTTTCGTCCCGGAGCATCACTTCGGGAACACAAAGAATATTGCTGCTCAAATTGCCCTTGCATTGCTTGATGATATCCGTTCCCGTCACAAGGCCCGCAACGCTGACAGTGCCGCCAAAATAATCGTTCTGGATGGCGTGTACGGTAACGGAGATCTGCGGGTATTTGGCATGGGTGGCTTCTGCCATTTCGCGGATAAGCGGCGCGGCAAGGGTTCCGGTCACAACATCAATGCTGCGCGGTTCCACATTGCTGCGTGGGATCTGCAACTCATCCCGGAAGGAATCATGATACATCCGCCACATGCCAACGCCGTCTTCCAGCTGGTCATAGTTGTCATAGAATTCAGCAGGGGGAACTTCCCTCCCCGCCAGCAGATACCATTCATCACTGGGGTAAACAACACTGCGGCCGTACTGTTTCCGGCAGCGGGCACAATATTCCTCCATGATGTCCAGCGTTTCGGCGGCGGACTGCTGGTCGTAAGGCGTCAGCTCAAACAGCCCCTTACGGTAGGCTGTTACACCGGCAGGCACGGCAGCAATACTTTCCACCTGCGGCCGTAGCCGCAACAGGTCGTCCAGCGTGCGGCGTAGCTCGTCTCCATCATTGATGCCGCGGCATAACACCAGCTGGCAGTTCATATCAATGCCGCCTTTGGCAAACACGTCCAGATAGCGCAGGGTTTCGGCTGCGCGCTTGTTTGCCATCATGCGTACCCGCAGCTGGGGGTTGGTGGTGTGCACCGAGATGAAAATAGGGCTGATATGCAGCTTGATAATGCGCTCAACCTCACGGTCCGTCAGGTTGGTCATCGTGATATAATTGCCATACAAAAAGGAAAGACGTTCATCGTCATCCTTAAAGTAAAGCGGTTCCCGCATACCAGGGGGCAGCTGGTCAATAAAGCAGAACATGCAATGGTTAGCACAACTGTGCTTTTCATCACCAAGGTATGTTTTGAAATTGCAGCCGAAAGGCTCATATTCCCCTTTTTCAACAGAAATTTGCTGCTGTGCACCATTCTGGCAGATCGTCAGAGTGAAATGCGGCGCAGAGGTATAGAACTGATAGTCCAATGCATCGTTCAGGGGGTTACCATCAATGGCCAACAGCGTACAGCCAGGTTTCAAGCCCAAACGCTGTGCGGGGGAATGTTCATCAACACTGACAAGATGTAGCGGCATGGTGGCAGCTCCTTTCCGGCAGAATAAAAAATGGGGATAAACAAGAAAAAGGGAGAGGCACAGCCCCTCCCTTTAAGAAGCAATTAAGCCTCTTTGCTAACCTTGACAACTTCGACGCCCTTGTAGTAGCCACACTTGCCACAAACCTGATGGGGCACCTTGAGTTCGCCACACTGAGGACATTTCACCAGCGTAGGAGCCTCCAGCTTCCAAACGTTAGAACGGCGTTTATCGCGACGGGCTTTGGATTGTTTTCTCTTGGGTACTGCCATTTTTAAGCACCTCCTTGGTGAAATTCAACTAAGCAGTTGTTTTAATATGCTAAGCCGGGCATCTGCAGGGGCAGCTTCGTCTGCCGGTTGGCAGTTACATCCTGCCGCCTTCCTTTTGCCACAGATGGGGCATAGGCCTTGACAATCGGGGCTACATAAAAGTACCCGCGGAATTTTGAAAATCAATTCCTGGTACACGAGCTCCCGTATATCCAAGCAGCCTTTTTCATCCAGCGGTAACTCAAAGTCCGGGTCATCAAGCTCACGCTCTTTGACAAAATAATCCACACTAAAATTATAACTCTGGTGAATGGGTGTAAGGCAACGTGCACATTCGGCATCGGCTTCAGCGGCAATCGTCAGCTGTATGACCACACCATCAGCAGTGGGCACAGCCTGAAAAGAACCTGTGACCGGTTCACGGATCACACTTCCATCAAAATTTTCTGTGGAGAAATCTTCAGAAAATTGCGCTGTATAGGGCGTTTTGCCCGTTTTGAAATAGTTCCGAATATCAAAGCGCATAGTTACACCTCAAAAGGTTGCTTATCTAGTATACACAAGTCGACCCATCTTGTCAACAAAAAAACAGAAAAAAGTAAAAGAATTTGATTTTCCCACTCTTTTCAATCGGATGGGCAGCTGTATTGCGGCAAAAGCCACTGCTTTTGCACGGCATACCAAAGGGGCAGGCTCTTGCAGCGCCTGCCCCCAGTTACTTAAAGGACAATGCTTTTACAGGTACTTCTTGATGCCTTCCGGCAGAGAAGCCTGATCAGCGGATACGGTCACAACAACCTCAACACTATTGCCTGCAATCTTATCAATCTCAGCCAGGACCTTGGCGGCTGCATCCATGTTGTGGTCAACGATTTTCAGGATGCCGTCAATGAACAGTTCGGTGATATCATAGTTACCAGCCAGAACACCAGCAACAAAACCGTACAGCATATCAGCGCCGTTGATGTCGTATTCATCGGCGTCCAGCAGGCGGGCTGCGTGGTTGATCTCGGTGGTAAGTTTCATGGACTTCTCAATAACAACGATGTTGCCGGAAGTGGTCTTGGTTGCGTTGTTGATCATATCGATCATGGTCTTGGTTTTGCCGGAGCCTTTGGCGCCAACGATCAGTTTAATCATAAGAAGTGACCTCCTTTATATTGAAGCGGAAACAGGCATTAGCCAAGCTTTGCCTCCAGCTCCGCTTTGCGATCCTCATAACCAGGTTTGCCAAGCAGGGCAAACATGTTCTTTTTGTAGCTTTCCACGCCGGGCTGGTCAAACGGATTGACGCTCAGCAGATAACCGGAAACAGCGCATGCTTTCCAGAAGAAGTAAATCAGGTAGCCAACATTATAAGCATCCAGAGAATCTACTTCAATCACGCCGATCGGCACGCCGCCATCATTATGGGCCAGAATGGTGCCTTCCATGGCCTTGCGGTTTACAACGCTCATGTTCTGGTCAGCCAGGAAATTCAGACCATCAAAGTTGCCTTCCAGCGGTTCAATGTAAAAATCCTCACGGGTATTCTTGATATCGACATAAGTCTCGAACATCGTGCGGCTACCATCCTGCAGGAACTGGCCCATGGAGTGCAGGTCAGTCGAGAAGATGCAGGAAGTCGGCATCAGACCTTTCTGGTCTTTGCCTTCGCTTTCGCCAAACAGCTGCTTGTACCATTCGTTCATCATGGTAAAGTCGGGCTCAAAAGCGGCCAGGGTTTCCACAACCTTGCCCTTGCGGTACAGGATGTTGCGGGTCATCGCATAACGATAAGCATCGTTATCCTTGCTGCAAACGCTGTAAGCTTCGCGGGCATCAGCAGCACCTTTCATCAGGGCATCAATGTCGATACCGGCACAGGCGATGGGCAGCAGACCAACGGCAGTCAGAACAGAGTAACGGCCGCCAACATCATCAGGAACAACAAAGGTCGGCCAGCCCTGTGCATCAGCCAGCTGCTTCAGGGTGCCTTTGGCACGGTCAGTGGTGGCATAAATGCGCTTGTTCGCCTCTTCCGGGCCAACGGAATCTTCCAGCAACTTGCGCAGAACGCGGAACGCCAGAGCGGTTTCGGTGGTGGTACCGGATTTAGAAATAACATTGATGGAGAAACGCTTACCCTTGGTCACCTTAATGATGTCGTTCAGGTAAGTGGGAGAAATTGTGTTACCGCAGAAATAAATCTTCAGGCCGTCCTCGGTATCGTTGTGATACAGACCCTTGACTGCTTCGACAACAGCGCGTGCGCCCAGGTAAGAGCCGCCGATACCGGCGACCAGCAGCACATCGGAATCTTCACGGATCTTTTTGGCTGCTTCCTTGATACGGGCGAACTCTTCCTTGTCATAATTAACAGGCAGGTCCAGCCAGCCCAAAAAATCATTGCCAGCACCGGAACGGGATTCCAACTGCTGGTGGGCAAGCTCGACCTGCGGGAAGATCGTATCATATTCTTCGGGACGGATAAACTTTGCAAGATGTTTGCCATTGTATTTGACACTCATCGCTTAAATCCTCCTCATCCATAATTTAGTAACTTCATGATACAGTTTTTGCGCTTGATTGTCAAGCCAAAACCTGGCGTTTTTCATTCGTTTTGCACAAAACCTTACGCTGTAAGCCATAAAGCATTGACAACACGCCGGAAACAACCGCTAAAACTGCGCGCGTCAACGGATTCTGCCGCAATAATTGGGCAGCTTTGCAAAATGCCCTGGCTGTTTTTGATGTTTAGGCTGCCGATAACCGAACCTTCCCGGATGGGAGCCTCCAGCGTTTGCGGAAGTTCAACTTCAGCTTGCAGGGCGCTGCCCTGCCCTTTTACGGCCAGGCAGCGCTCCGGCGCGGTGTAACATAGTTCCAGCGCGGGCTCTTCACCCTTCTGCACGGGCAGTGCTTTGGGGGCGTCTGCCGGGATGGGAACCAGCGCACTTTCAAACATAGCGAAGCCATAATCCAGCAGGCTGGTGGCAGCGGCAAAGCGCTCCTTGCCGCTGGAAGAACCCAGCACAACAGCAATCAGCCGCAAATCATCCCGCGATGCACTGGCGGAGATGCACACACCGGCCTTGCCGGTTGTTCCCGTTTTCAGTCCGGTGATGCCATTATAACTTTTCAGCAGTTTGTTGGTGTTCACCAGTTGGGTTGCACCGCCGCGCAGGGTATCCATCCATACAGTGCAGTAATTTTCAATTTCCGGGTGGTTCAGCAGCATTTCCCGGCTCATGATGGCAACATCGCGCGCGGTGGAAAGGTGGCCGTCTTCATCCAGCCCGCAGGCGTTGCGGAACGTGGTGCTCTGCATACCCAGCTCTTTGGCGCGGGCGTTCATGCGCTCCACAAATACCGGCTCGCTGCCACCAATAAATTCGGCAACGGCTACTGCGGCATCATTGGCGGAGGAAATACAGATGGCTTTCAGCATTTCATCTAATGTCAGCTGTTCGCCGGGTTCCAGCCAAATCTGGCTTCCACCCATATGATAGGCGTGTTCGGATACGGGGACGATATCACTCAGGCTGACCTTCCCTGCTTCCAGTGCTTCAAAGGTCAACAGCAGCGTCATAATCTTGGTGATGGAGGCGATAGGGCGGGACTCGTCGGCGTTCTTTTCATATAAGACTGTGCCGGAATCTTCATCAATCAGGATAGCCGCCTGGCAGGGAACATCAAAATCCCGATCGGTGGCCGGGTTAATATCCAGCGCTGCACAGGGCAGCGCATTCAAGATAAAAAATAATCCCAAAATCAGGGCTGCAACCCGCTTTTTCATGACCAAAGCCTCCCCTGCCATCGTCTTTGGCCGGGCGCTGCCCGGCAAGAATGTTTTTTGCTTTGGTGATATTGTATGCGGTATAAGGGATGTTTATTGCAACCGCATGGTATTACCACTCATCTTTTTCTGTGTGGGCGGTGGAGCCTTGTCAGAATGGGCAGATTCTATTATAATACTGATAGAGCGTTAACCAATAGAAGGACGGAATACGATGAGAGTTTGTTTTTATACCCTCGGCTGTAAAGTCAACCAGAATGAAACGGGTGCGTTGGCCCAGCTGTTTGAACAAAATGGGTTTACCGTAGTGGAAGAAAAAGACGGTGCGGATGTTTATGTGGTCAACAGCTGCACCGTGACGAACTTTGGCGACCAGAAAAGCCGCAAATGGCTGCGCCGCGCCAAACGCGAAAACCCCGGCGCGGTGACAGTTCTGACGGGCTGTTACCCGCAGGCGTTCCCGGAAGAAGCCGCTAAAATTGAAGAAGCCGATGTGGTAACGGGTTCCGGCAACCGCCACGCCATTTTGCAGGATGTGCAAAAAGTGTTGAACGGCGAGGAAACCAAGGTGGTGGACATTCGCCCGCACCAGAAGGGCGAAAGCTTTGAAGAACTGCCGATGGACCGCTTTGCGGATCACACCCGCGCATTTGTGAAGGTAGAAGATGGCTGCAACCGCCGCTGCGCTTATTGCGTGATTCCCCGCGCCCGCGGCCCGGTGCGCAGCCGCAGCGAAATAAGCATTCTGGAAGAACTGCGCCGCCTGGCGGCATCCGGTTACTGTGAAGTTGTGCTGACGGCAATCAGCCTGCCCAGCTATGGCAAAGATACCGGAACGGGCCTGGCGGAGCTGGTGGAACATGCGGCGGCTGTGGCGGGCATTGAGCGCATCCGCTTGGGCAGCCTTGACCCGGATATGCTGACGGATGACGATATCCGCCGCCTGGCTGCTGTGCCGAAGCTTTGCCCGCAGTTCCATCTGAGCCTGCAAAGCGGCAGCAGCAAGACTCTGCGCGCCATGCGCCGCCCTTATACCACGGAACAGTATGCCGCCGTTGCCGCAAAGCTGCGAGAAGCTTTTGGCGAGGAAAACGTGAGCATTACGACCGATGTGATTGTGGGCTTTCCCGGTGAGACGGAGCAGGATTTTGAGGACAGCATGGCATTTGTGGCAGGACAGCGCTTTTTGAAAGTACATGTTTTCCCCTATTCTCGCCGCGAAGGAACGCCCGCGTTCGATTTTCCGAATCAGGTCCCGGAGCATGAAAAGGAATCCCGCAGCCGTCGCATGACCGCCGCTGTGGAGAAGGTACGCGCAGAACTGGCCCATGCAGCACAGGGGCGCACGGCACAGGTGCTGCTGGAAACCCCACTGTCCTCCACCTTGTTCACCGGATACACCAAACAATATCTGCCAGTTGTGGTCAATGCGCCGGGACACAAAAGCGGTGAAATCGTGACCGTAACACTGGGTGAATGGGACGGCAAGCGCTGCCGCGCCCAGGCACAGTGATGGACAAGGTGGGAAAACATAAAATTTGCGCGGTTTTTTCTTGAATTTCCGGGTTTTCCTCTTGTAATAAAGGCGGTTTCTTGGTAAAATCTTAACAGGAGCCGTATCGTTATTATTTTAACTTAGAGCATGGAGAATAGCAATTTCCATTGCGGCGCACATCCAGCAAATGTGCGTGTGCGGGGCCGAACCGCGGCTTTGCATATACGGCCAATTAGAAGTTTTGTGTAAGGAGCATAAGCACAATGAGAGGCATTTATACCCCTGTAACCGACATTCGGCGCAAGGTATTTACCGAAGTTGCCCGCATGTCCTATGAGAGCAATGAAATGGCAGATTACGCGAAGGAAATCCGGGATCTGCCCTTTAAGATCATGCCCGGCGAGGACTCTTCGCTGCGCAGCAGCATCTTCCTAGAGAGAGCGATTGTTTCTGAACGAATCCGTCTGGCTATGGGCCTTTCTCTGCGCCCGGTTACCGAGAGCGTTTCCGCTACCGAAGACCTGGAGCACAGCGTAATTGCTGACAAGTACTATGAGCCGCCGCTGATCAACGTTATCAAGTTTGCCTGTAACAAGTGCCCGGAAAAGATCATAAAGGTTACCAGCATGTGCCAGGGCTGCCTGGCTCACCCCTGCCAGGAGGTCTGCCCCAAAAAGGCAATCAGCTTCCGCAATGGCCGCAGTCACATTGATCAGGATCTCTGCATCAAGTGCGGCCGCTGCGTAACCACCTGCCCGTACAACGCCATCGTCAAGGTGGAGCGCCCCTGCGCCAAGGCTTGCGGCGTTGGTGCTATTCGTTCTGACGAGCATGGCCGCGCAGATATTGATTACAACAAGTGCGTATCCTGCGGTATGTGCCTGGTCAACTGCCCGTTCGGCGCTATCGTGGATAAGGGCCAGATCTTCCAGCTGATCCAGTCCATCAAGCGCGGAGATGAAGTCATCGCCATCGTGGCACCTGCCTTTGTCAACCAGTTCCCCAACATGACCCCCGCCAAACTGCGCGAGGCCATGAAGCGCCTGGGCTTTGCCAACACTGCAGAAGTTGCCATCGGTGCTGACCTGTGCACCATTGATGAAGCGCATGACTTCCTGGAGGAAGTTCCCTCCAGGCACCCGTTCATGGGAACCTCCTGCTGCCCGGCATGGAGCGTTATGGCCAAGAAGAACTTCCCCAAGTTTGCTGACTGCATCAGCATGACCATGACCCCCATGGTGCTGACTGCCCGCCTGCTGAAGCAGGATCACCCCGCAGCCCGTATCTGCTTTGTCGGCCCCTGCGCCGCAAAGAAGCTGGAAGCCAGCCGCCACAGTGTGCGCAGCGAGGTTGACTTTGTCCTGACATTTGAAGAACTGATGGGCATGTTTGAAGCCAAGCAGATCAACTTTGATGACCTGCCGGATGACCCGAATGATAACTTCAACAATGCCAGTGCCGACGGCCGCGGCTTTGCCGTCAGCGGCGGTGTTGCACAGGCGGTCGTCAATGTCATCAAGAAGGAAGACCCGACCCGCGAAGTGAAGGTCGTTTTCGCACAGGGCCTGGCAGAATGCAAGAAGATGATGCAGCTGGCTGCTGCCGGCAAGTACAACGGCTATCTGCTGGAAGGTATGGCCTGCCCCGGCGGCTGCATTGCCGGTGCCGGCACTTTGGCTGATCCTGCCCGCAGCGCAATGATGTTGAACAAGTACAAGGCACAGGCAACGATGAAGACCGCTGCCGATACCCCGTACAAGGATACCCTGGATAAGCTGAAGTACTAATTTTTGCGGCGTAGCGGAAGTCGAGCCGATAGGCTGACCCGGTAAGCCAAAACAAAATATAATATAACGTTCCCCGGAACTGGTTTGCTGTTAGGGCAGAATGGTTCCGGGGAACGTTTTTGTTTTTTACATGCAGTTGTTAAAGCACTGCCCTGTGGACGACTTGTCTCTATCCACAAAAAGGAGTGTTAAGGAAAGCAGCAAGCCCGCTAGATCAGGTTTTGGCTGTTTGATAATTTAAGAGAGCTGACCGTCCATTTTCGCATAAAAAAATATAAGGCAATACCGCATAATTCTAAGTGCCGATACGGCGAGCAAGGTGCGGCAGCTGCTAAGCCAAAAGCGCAGATAATACTTTGTGTATTATCGAGCATTTTGGCAACGCAGATGCCGTGCCGCAGCCGCCGGAGCGGTGCTTAAGCCGTAAGGCGGGAATTATGCGGTGTTGCCATAAGGCATAAAAACAGCAAGGCCAGACAGAACATTGGCGTTGTCCGTCTGGCTTTGCTGTTTTATATTATTTGTGATATTTCATGCCATTGTTGATGGTGCAGGCGCGGTAGATCTGTTCCGTCAGTACAAGGCGGGCCAGTTGGTGCGGCATCGTGATGCGTCCCATGGACAGCTTTGCGTTGGCGGCTTTTTTTACAGAATCCGCCAGCCCGTGGGATGAGCCGATTACAAATGCAATATCCCCCGCCCCGCTATTGGCACGGTCTGCAATCAGTTTTGCCAGCTCTTCACTGGAAAATTGTTTGCCTTCCACGCAAAGTGCGGCGAGATATTCCCCTTTGCGCAGGCTGGAAAGAATGGCGGTTTGCCTCTTTGTCCAGAGCTTTGCTGATTTGGGCGTCACTGGCGTTTTTATCTGCAATCGCAGCTTCTGGCAGCTCAATAATACGGAAATTGCAGAAAGCGCCAAGACGCTTTTGATATTCGGCAACGCCTGCCGCAAAATAGGGCGCGTTCAGCTTTCCAACACAAATCAAATCAATATTCTGCATGGGGTACCTCAGAACTCTATGTAGGGGCTTACTTCATTGCGGGACTGTGCCTGAATCAGCACATCCCGCCCTGGCTGGATGCCAGCGGCAAGCAAGACATTGTATACTGTGGTTAGTGCCAGCTCTGGCGAATTGTTAGTTTGGCTGAGATGGCACAGCGCAAACTTTTTGCAGCCGTCCTGAATCAGGTCCAGCAGCGCGGCCGCACAGGCGCGGTTGTCCAGGTGGCCGCGGTCGCTGGCAATACGCACTTTGAGATAATAAGGATACGGCCCACCGTGCAGGCTGAACGAGTCGTAGTTGGCTTCCAGCGCAACCAGGCTGCAACCGGCAAGGTTTTCCTGCACGACAGGAGTTAATACACCAAGGTCCGTGGCAAGCGCCATAATGTGGCCGTCCGGCGTTGTGACGCGGTAGCCACAGCACGGTACATCGTGGCTGGTGGGAAAGCTGGAAACACGGAATGTGCCAATATCCTCAGTGCGGCCATCCATGGCAATCGCGTCCAGTGCGGGCGGAATGGTTCCGCGGGAATAAAGCGTATCCAATGTGTCAGCACAGCCATAGACTGGCACCGAATAATGCTTGAAAAAAGTATCCAACCCGCTGACATGGTCTGAGTGTTCGTGCGTAATGAGAATGCCCTCACAGTCGGATACAGCAAGCCCCAGGCTGCGGAGCGCATTCAAGGTTGTACGGCAGCTTTTGCCCATATCGATCAGAAGGTACTTTCCCTCGTGCAAAATCAGGGCGCAGTTGCCGGAGGAACCGGAATACAGTGTGGTAAATAATGCCATAAAGAATGATATCCTTTTGAATTGCGGCTGCACGGGCGCATCAATGCAAAATACAGCCTTTGATGAAACGCTTTTGCCAACGGCCATAAAAAACAGGCCGCATTGCTGCGGCCCGTAAAAGCCAGTGTTACATTGCGCGAGTCATGCGTACAGGGGCTTCTACACGGCGGATATCCGCGCCAAGTGCCTGCAGCTTTTCTACAATGTTTTCGTAACCACGCTCAATGTGTGCGGTCTCGTCAATTTCGCTGACACCATCCGCGGCAAGGGCAGCCATGACCATTGCCGCGCCGGCACGCAGATCCAGCGCACGCAGCGGGGCGGGATACAGCTTTTTCACACCCTCAATAACGGCGACCTGGCCATCGACCTGGATGTTAGCACCCATACGGATCAGCTCGTCCACATAGCGGAAGCGGTTTTCCCAGATGCCTTCCGTTACAATGGAAGTGCCATCGGCCAGCGTCAGTAGCACTGTCATCAATGGCTGCATATCCGTCGGAAATCCGGGGTGCGGCATGGTCTTGATTTTAACCGGATGGATGGCACCGTGGCGCACAATGCGCATGGCATCATCGTATTCGGTCACTTCGCAACCAGCGGCGCGGAGCTTTGCGGTAATGGGCTCCATATGTTTAGGAATCACATTGTGCAGGGTCACATCGCCGCCGGTAATAGCTGCGCCAACCATATAGCTCCCCGCTTCAATCTGGTCCGGAATGATGGAATAAGAGCAACCATGCAGCTGCTTGACGCCACGAATCTTGATAACATCCGTACCGGCACCGTGCACATCAGCACCCATCATGTTCAGGCAGTTGGCAAGGTCTACAACATGCGGCTCACGGGCAACGTTTTCCAGAATGGTCAGGCCCTCCGCTTTCACAGCGGCCAGCATGGCGTTCATGGTGGCGCCAACGGAAACCGTATCAAAAAAGATATGGCTCCCAGTCAGGTGCTCTGCACGAACACGGATCATGCCGTATTCAACGGAATCATCGGCACCCATAGCGGTAAAGGCTTTCAGGTGCTGGTCAATCGGGCGCGGTCCCAGATTGCAGCCACCGGGCATGGCAACCTGACCGGCACCAAAGCGGCCCAGCAGCGCGCCCAAAAAATAATAACTGGCACGCATCTGGCGGGAAAGCTCGTTCGATACCTCGGTGCAGTTCAAATGGGTCGTATCAATTTCATATGTGCTTTTGCTAATCATGCGGATGCTGGCCCCCAGCTCGCTCAGAATCTGGAGGGAGGCCATAACATCGCTGATACAGGGAAGGTTTTCGATGGTACATTTATCTGCCGCGAGAATGGTGGCCGGCAAAATTGCCACAGCGGCATTCTTGGCGCCGCCGATAACGACATCGCCGTTCAGGGGCTTGCCCCCATGAATCACAAACTTTTCCAAGCAGCTACTCTCCTTTTAGGGTAAAACGTGCGAAACAGCCCACAGTAATCAGGAGCCACCGCACACCTATATCATATTATACACCATCCGGTGTACTTTGAAAAGCGCTGACCCTATTATTTGTAAAAAAATAGATAAATTGTAACCTGAATGAAATCTTTTTGCGCCAAATCTACAGGAAAATACCGGTATAACAGGGATGACTTGCATCATTCCCGCCGCTTAGCGGGAAGCACGCATGCCGCCAAAGTAGGTCTGGGCGCTGAAACGAGCACCATTATAATACATCTCAAAGTGGCAGTGGTTGCCGGTAGAGTCACCCGTGGAGCCAACCAGGCCGATGACATCGCCCTGGTTCACGGCCTGGCCTGCTGTGCATTTCAGCTGCGACATATGCGCATACAGCGTGCGGTAGCCGTTGCCGTGGTCGATAATAACATAATTGCCATAGCTGTAATGCCAACCGGCAGTAACGACCTTGCCGGAATCCGATGCAATGATGGGGGTACCGTAAGCGGCACAGATATCGGCACCCTTATGGTAAGAGCTCATCCAGCGGCTGACATAGGTATAGTTCGGAACAGGCCATACAAATGTGCCGCTGCCAATGCGGGCAACCATGCCGCTGGCAAGCTTAGTACCTTTAACAATCAGCTGTGTGGTAGGGTTCTGCAAAACTTTATAATTGACAACTTCGCTGGAGCTTTCAACGCCGTCAATATAGGTGGTTTCGCGGGTAATCTCCTCGGTGCCGTCGGCACCTTCCTGCACAACAACCGTCTTGCCGAAATCATATTCGTCCGATTCACTTGTCTGGGTGTCAAACGGGATCGGCTCGGTATAGGTGCTGCGCACGACCTCTTTGATCTGCAGCATATCCGGGTGCGAAACACCAGTCATAACAGCGGTTCCCTCATCCAGAACTTCATCGGTCCCGGTCAGATCGGGGTTTAATGCGGCCAGTGTATCCCAGGATACACCGGTATTATCCACAACTGTCTGAACAGTATCCCCCGCTGCTGCGGTGTAATAGGTGGGGCCGCCGCCCTGGTTCAGGGTACTGATCACATTGTTGTAATCCAAAATGGAAGAAAGCAGATAAATGCCGTCAACCAGCTTGATGTCATGTACAAAGCTGACGCGCTTGTTCTGGTCCATTGCGTTGACGTAAGGCGCTTTAATACTTTCCAGATAGGTGCGCAGATGGTCGCCTTCCGTGGTGACAAAACGCAGGGAATCATCCACATAGACAGCGGTTGCTTCGCCGATCTGGTCACTGGAAGCGCACAGAATGGCGTCCGCAGCTTCGGTTTCCGTCATGGTGCTGCTGCCGGATTCCAGCGTGTAGGTAGGGGGAACATCCCAGCTGTCATCCGAAACCTGTGCGCCGGTGGAAGCCATAACAGCTTCCGCATTGGTGATACGGGAACGCACATCTTCACGGGCGCTTTCAAATACCTGTTCGCTGGCTACCGTGCCGACAGACGTTCCATTAACCTGAACATTCAGAACAAAGTTCTGGTTCAGCCCGCTCTGCACCACATACAAAAAGCCTGCCGCCGCAGCAACCGGCATAATGTAAGAAAGCGCGTTCAGCAGCAGCGGCAAAAATTGCCGTGCGGCATGGGCAAAATAACGGAGTTTTTCCTTGCGGATGGTATGGGCGCTTTCATCAGAAAGTTCATCCGAAATTGCGCGGAAATGGCGTATGCCGGAGCCAACCACCTGGAACGGCTCGACGATATCCTCGCACAGGGTAATGATGCCGAGAGCAAACGGGCGGATGATTGCGACAAGCAAACGGGCTGCGTTCATGCCAATGGCAGAAGCAACTTTGTAAGTACCGCGCACAGCGCAAACCACGGCATACTCGACCCAAAAGCCGATCATGTACAAGGCATCGCCAATCAGGTTCGCGTGCGGAACACGCGCCAGTACCTGACGGAAGCTGTGATGGCGGCGGGCTTTTTTTGTTCTGCGCCGCCAGGCGTGTACGGTCAGCTTGCAGCGCAGGCCGTCCAACCAGAGGGTAAAACCGCTGTGAGTACGGATAGAAGATACAGGTGCTTTATTTTGTTGTTCAGTTTGATTCTGTTGTTCCAAATGGGTAGGATTTGTGCTCAAAAGGGGCTCCTTTCCGCGCGTAAAGGCGCGTGCATGGGGTTATAGGGCGCAATGTAGGCATTTTGTGCTACTCAGCGCAGGGCAGCACGGATTGTAACATTGTTTGAATCTCTTCTTTGTCTGGCAGATAGGCTGCGCAGCAGGCGGCCAGAAAATCCTCCGGCAAAGGGCTCTGCACCCGGCGGGGCTCATGGTCCGCGGGGCGGTTGAACCGCAACACTGCGCAATGCAGGGCGTGACGCGCAATGATATCCGTATGGCCGCCGTACAAACTATCCCCCGCCAGCGGGTGGCCGAGCCAGGAAAAGTGAACGCGGATCTGATGGGTACGGCCCGTTACCGGAAAACAGGAAACCAATGCATGGGAAGTGCTAGCGGCCAGTACGGTGTATTCCGTCACGCTGGGCTTGCCGTCTTCCCTTACACAGCGGCCAATGATGGAATCGCCGCGGCGCGCAATCGGGACGTCAATGCAGCCCGACCCAACGGGCAGTGGGCCTTCCACCAGGGCAAGATAACACTTTTGTGCAGTCTTGGCGAGTTCCGGCGCGGCAAAGGCATTCTGCGCACACAGCACAAGGCCGCTGGTGTTTTTATCAATGCGGTTGACCGGGCGGAATACGCCATCCTCGCCGCGGCATTTCAGGCGGTACAGCCAGCCGTTCGCAAGGGTCCCGCTGGTATGGTTTAATGTGGGGTGTACCGCAATGCCGGCAGGTTTGTTCAATACAGCCGCAAACTCATCCTCATAGATAACATCAATAGGCAGCGGCTCCGGCTGAACATCGGTGGGAGGCTCAGGAGGCAGAGCGAACGAAACAATCTGCGCTGTTGCAACGCGGTAATCTGTATGGACGGGGATGACCTCATCCCCCAGCCGCACACAGAAGCCGGTGCCCTGATATTTGACTGCCTTGATGCAGGCGGAGCTGACACCCATGGTGCGCAGAAAAATATTCAGGCGCATGCCATTGCAGGATGTGGGCACGCGGAAATGCAGCATCTGCATCAGTTTGACCTCCGTTCGGAACCGCCGGAGCGGCTCATACGCAATGTATTATAACACAAAAAAACAGCAGTTGCAAATGATGCAAAAATATGGTATGATAATACACAAACGAGTGGAACATACGACGGCGGGGCGGCTTGACCGCCCTGAGGAAAGTCCGGGCTTCACAGAGGCATGGCAACTGCTAACGGCAGCCGGGGGTGACCCTAGGGATAGTGCAACAGAAATAGACCGCCGCCCCCAACAGGCGGTAAGGATGGAAAGGCGAGGTAAGAGCTCACCAGCGCACTGGCGACTTTGCGGCTATGTAAACCCTGTCAGAAGCAACAACCGTATGGGACATATGTGGAAGCCTCGCACGTCCCGGAGTTGGCGTGACGGCCCTTTGGGGCCGCGGAGTTTTGCGGCAACGTAAAACCAAGATAGATCGTCGTTTAATACAGAACCCGGCTTACGGTCCAGTCGTTTTTTATAACAAATCAGCCCCGCACGCAGTAAAAATACTGTGCGCGGGGCTTTTTCGTGTTCTGAGCTTAAGGCAACACCGCATAATTCCCGCCTTACGGCTTAAGCACCGCTCCGGCGGCTGCGGCACGGCATCTGCGTTGAAAAAATGCTCGATAATACACAAAGTATTATCTGCGCTTTTGGCTTAGCAGCTGCCGCACCTCGCTCGCCGTATCGGCACTTGGAATTATGCGGTATTGCCTTAAAAAGTAATGCTATAACAGGTTTAGCACCATCAATAGAATTACACCCGGCAGCCCTAAGATAACGGCGGTTCCCGCAGTCAGGGCGTTCAGCGGCAGAGCGACGCCCGTTAAAGGGCCAAGCAGTGCCACTGCCCCCAGCCCGGCCAGACCGCATGCTGCCCCACCAAAAATGCCAAGCAGTGGCCAGCGGCGGCAGGCAGCCGCGCGGGCAGTGACCAGCAGACAGAAAATACCCACAGCGATTATAGATGCAGGCATGTGCCACTCCCCCTCAGTTCTCGCAAGATTGCCCGGCAGTGGCACATTAAGGCGGCGTGCTCATAAATGGTGCGTTCGATGGCAAAGTCTTCCTGCGCCTGTTGGAAGGCGGCTTCGTTCTGGCGTAGTTGCTGCAAAGAGAGGTGGAACGCCCGGCGGGTGTTCTCACACCGGATTTGTGCAGCTCTGGCCGGCCTTTTTTGCCTGAACAATGCGGCACCTCCTTACAGCAAAATGCAGATCAGCCCATCGCAGCCATCATTGATAATGCGTTCCAGTGTCTGCTGCAGGCGGGTGCGGGCTTCGGCGGGCATATGCATAAGTTTGGCCTGTAAACCCTCATTCACCAGTTCGTTCAGACTTTTGCCAAAAATATTGGTGCTCCACAACTTGCTGGGGTCGCTCTCAAAGTCTTTCAAAAGCCCCTGGATCAGTGTTTCTCCCTGCTCCTCGCTGCCAACGGTTGGCGAAAGCTCGGTGTGGATGGTCGCGCGCATCAGGTGCAGGCTGGGGGCACTGGCGGAAAGCCGTACCCCATACTGCCCGCCCTGGCGGACGATTTCGGGCTCTTCCAGGTGCAGTTCCTCAATACCGGGCATAACAATGCCGTACCCAGTGGCCTGAACCTGCTCCAAGGCGCTTTTGATTTTGTCATACGCCGCTTTGGCTTTAGCCAGCTCCAGCATACAGGGCAAAAGGCTGGCTTCATCTGTGATGGGAAGGTCGGTTTCCTCGCCCAAAATCTTGAAAAAGATATCAGGCTCAATACCAACCCGCAGCTGCACCTGGCCGCAGGCAAGGTCCATGCCGGTCAGGGTAACGCCGGTTGTGTTGGCACAGTTCAGCTGGGGCTTGCCGCGGGTCATATCCCCCATTTTGTGCACGCTGCCGGCCAGTTCCAGCAGGGCCTGGTAGACAGAACTTTGCAGCCAGTGCCCCGGTTCCAGCATGGTGACCCAGGACGGCATCGAAACGGCAATTTCCCGCAGTGGGAACTCATAAAGCAGCTTTTGCAGGATATTGTTTATCTGTTCCGCTGTCAGGTTGACGGCATTGATGGGGCAAACCGGGTGATGATAGACTTCTTCCATCTGGGCAGCAAGCGCATGGGCAGGTTCGCTGTCCGGTTCTGTGCAGTTCAGCAAAATCAGATACGGCTTGCCGATTTCATCCAGTTCGGCAATGATGCGGCGTTCCGCGGGCAGATACTTTTCACGTGGGAGTTCCGCCACACTGCCGTCCGTTGTTACAACAAGACCGATGGTGGCGTGCTCGCGGATGACCCGGCGGGTGCCGGTTTCAGCTGCCTGGTCAAAGGGAACCGCTTGGTCAAACCAAGGGCTTTTGACCAACCGCGGGGCGTTGTTTTCTTCGTGCCCAAGGGCACCATCCACCATATATCCCACGCAGTCGATTAGCCGTGCGCGGAAGCTTCCGCCGGCTTTCAGGTCAATGCTGACCGCTTTTTCCGGGATAAACTTTGGTTCGGTTGTCATGATCGTCCGCCCGGCGGCGGATTGGGGCAGTTCGTCCTTGGCGCGGGCGCGCTGTGCTTCGTTTTTGATGCGGGGCAGCAGCATCAGCTCCGCAAAGCGCTTGATGAAACTGCTTTTGCCGCTGCGCACGGGGCCGACCACGCCGATATAAATATCGCCGCCAGTACGCTGTGCAATGTTCTGATAAATTTGATCCTGTGTCATTGCAGCATCCCCTTTCACAAAGCTGCCGGTATCAGCAGGCAGGTTGCGTCAGCAGTAAGCTCCTGGGCGCTCTGCCCTTCCGGGATGGTCAGGTGGTTAGCCGTGGCGAGGTCGCTGGCGCGGGCATGGTAACGGCGGGCAATATCAAAAATGGCCTCCCCTTTTTGGGCATAGTACAGGTAGAGCGCAGGCCCATCCTTACTGTCAGGGTATTCTTCTCCCGGCGTGGCGGAGAAAACGACCTCGTGCGGAATCCCCTGCAGCAGAATGCCGCTTACCTGCAGTTCCAGCTCGACCCGCGCTTTGCTTCCGGCGCGGCTGCTGGCAATATGCCGTACCGCTGCGTGCAAGTGCGGGATGCTTTGCCCGATAGAACCGTGGAAGGTCTCCGCCAGGGCCCAGGGGAAGATTTTATCATAGCAGGTCAGTTCGCCGCGGTCATCCGCACAAATCAGGTGCGCGGTACCGCGCCCGGCAACTTGGATGACATCACCCTTTTCTGTGGCGGTCAGCTGTGGGGCTCCAATCGTGACAAAACAGCCCAGAATGGAAACATTGGCATCCGGCAGGTCATCTTCGATCATAACCGGGATAGTGGTATCTACACTGGCAAGAGGCATGAACTGGTTGAAAGTCCGCTTTTCAAGCGTCATGTTACAGGTCGTGGAATAAGCATCCGAAACCGCCATGTACACTGTCGGGCGCCAGAGTTCAGCGTGCAGCTTCCATGTGATGCTCAAAAGCGGCTCTTCTTCCTGCTTTGTCGCAGTCAGGGTGCAGGCCAATACTTCGCCCCAAAGTACCGCACTGTCGCCTTCTGCGGCATTGGGCAGGTCAAGCGTCTGGGTGACGGGAACATCTTTGGTTTGAATTGTAAGCTGTTCTGTACCGGCAGCGTGGGAGCAGAGCTGCATGGCAAGGGTTCCGGCTGCATCCAGCTGGCCGGTATGAACGCTGGATGTGCCGGGCAAAAAACTGCCCGTAATGTCCAGGACTGTTTCACCTTCACCGGGCAACGGAAACGGCGTTTCTGCAGTAAAGGTGCGTTCCTCGCACGCAACGCAGATGATGCCATTAAGCTGTTGGCTCCACTGCTCAACGCCGCAGCCGGTCAGGTTGGTGATAAACTCTACCGGCTCAACCATGCCAATAGCAGCATTTAAGGTATAAGCGCCGCGGATGTCAATGCGGTGCTCGCTGACAGAGCGGCAGTTGCAGTATTCAAGTTCGCCCCACAGGCGGGCGGCGCCGGGCAGATAATTGCCTTCCGGCAGGTCAATGGTTTTTTCAAAAGCGTATTTCTGCTCAGTGCGGTACAGGCGAGTTCCGGCTTCATCGGACTGATAGTACACAGTGCAGCGCAGGTAGCCGCTGCACTGCCAGCGGCGGTCAGCCACGCTGTTTTGCATGATAACGGGTTCCAACAGGCACTTTACAATTTTGAACACTGCGGGCAGGTAATCCGGAATCAGAATCTCGGTTTCAACAGGCAGCTCCTGCCGGGTTTCCCAGCGGCCAGTATTGGCAAGGGCCTGGCCGGTTTCAATGGTAAGCGGTTGGTTGGCGGCTTTGCTTTGCATGGCGGTATACCCCTTTCCTTGCCCCGATACGGGGAAAGTTTTTGATTGCCTCTTGTGTACTATATGCGCGGGGGTAAAAAAATAGCCCTGTCGGAACCGTACAAACATACGGCCCGGCAGGGCTACAATGGAAAAATTAAACCTTAAATACAGCGCGCAGCAGCCAGCGCAGGGCATGCGGACATTTTACCACAACAATCTGCATGGCATATTCCCCCTTCCAGGTTTGTAAGCCATACTATGCAGCAGGTGCAGGCAATGTTACCCGTCAGCGCGGGTCAAAATCACAAGACCATGGCCGCTTTGGCAGCAAAGTTCAGCTTCAGGTGCGGTAAATTCATTGCTGATGCCAAGGGGGTAATCCGGTGTCAGCGTTGCATCTTTCAATGGATAAAACACGCCGTGAATCGATACACCGCCCAGCGGCCCATCCAGCGGGAACACGGAAAGATACATCCAGTCTTTCTTTTGCAATGTTAGCGGCTTGCCTGGACACAAAATATGCAGCTCGCTGTGCTCGTCTGCAAGGGTGACATCAACGCCGTTGCTTGCCAAGTACAACGCGGTGGATACGTTGGAAAACGTGTGTTCCATCCGCTTGCCGCCAAGGGCACCCAGCATGACGATATGACGGTACCCCCGTTCACACAGCCACTTTGCAGCATAGTGGGTATCAGTATCGTCCTTTACATGGGGCAGAATGATCATATCACCGGTGGTTTCCGGCTTGGGGGCAGAATCAAAATCCCCCACGATCAGATCCGGCTGAATGCCCAGCACAGCCGCATTGCGGTACCCGGCATCACAGGCAACAACGGTATCCCCCGGCTGCAGGTACGCGGACAAAGCGGGCGTAACCGGCACGGCCGAAAGAATAACGGCACGTTTGGTAAGATCCTGCATCAGCGTTCCCACTCCTTTAACTGGCTGGCTTCCTCGTACATGGTCAGGTAGCTCTGATAGCGTGTATCCGAAAGCTTGCCCTCTTCCAAAGCCGCGCGCACCGCACAGCCTTTTTCGCTGCGGTGGGAGCAGCCGGTAAAACGGCATTGCCCAAAATACGGCTCAAATTCCGGGAAAGCATGCTGCAGCTCTTCCGGCGGAATGCGGCAAATCTTGTTGGCATCCAGGCTGGCAAAACCGGGGGTATCGGCAAGCAGACCACCACATACCTCAAAAATCTCCACTTCACGGGTAGTATGACGGCCACGGCCCAATTTTTGGCTGATACCGCCGGTCTGGCGTTCCAGCTGAGGCGCCAGCGCGTTCAACAGTGTAGACTTGCCCACACCGGAGTTGCCGCAGAATGCACACAAGTTCCCTGCAATGCGCGCACGAATTTGATCCAGACCTTCACCGGTATCGTAATCCAGCCGGATCAAAGGAATCGTGCTGTCCGCATAAGATTTCTCCAAGGCATCCGCGGCGGCAAGGTCGGCTTTTGTGATGACAATAACCGGCTGCACGTTTTTATAAACGGCGGCAGCAGTCAGTTCATCCAGAATCAATGTGCTGGGCACTGGCTGGGTGGTGCTTGCCACAATAAACAGCACATCAAGGTTAGCAACCGGAGGGCGGATAAAAACATTTTTGCGCGGTAGAATTTCGTCAATCGTGGTGCGGTCGGCGCTTAATACAACCTGATCTCCCGCTACCGGCGTAATACCGCGTTTGCGGAAAATGCCGCGGGCGCGGCACTCCACAATGCCAGTTTCGGTTTTAACATAGTAAAAACCGCCAATGCCCTTTGTGATATAATTTGTCATTACCACAGCATTTCACCAGTATCCACGCGGTAAACATGGCCATCGCGCTGTTCTACATCGACCCACCATGTATTACCGTTATCGTCAGTAATTTCCTGAGACCAACGTGCACCATCACCAGAGGACGGAGAATCCGAGGTGCTGGGGTCTTGCACAACTTCCGGCATTGCGGTAGCCACATACAGGCGCACCGTGCTGCGGATGCGTACCTGGGTGCCTGCAGCGGGTTCCTGGTTCAGAATAGTGCCCTCGGCCTCGCTGCTGGGCTGTTCCACAACGCTGACCACCAGGTTCTGGCGCTGCAGGTCGGCGGTGCCTTCGCTGACCTGCAAACCTGTCACGGAGGTAACGGAAACCATGTTGTCTCGCTTGGAGCGCGCAATATACATGTTTACGGTGCTGCCGCCCTCTACCGTTTCGCCGCCGGCGGGTTCGGTATACACAACGGTGCCTGCGGCAACGCTCTCGTCCTCCACATATTTGCTTACAACCTGAAGGCCGCTATCCTGTAAGGTCTTTTTGGCATCATCGCTTACATATGTTTTTACATCCGGCACAGTGACCCACTGGGTGCCAAGGCTTACCTTCAGGGTCACTTTCTGGCCTGCCTTTACAGTGCGGCCCTGCTTAGGGTTTTGCTGAAAAATCGTTCCTTCCGGTGCATCGTTGTATTCGTACACCCACTTGGCGAGCAGGCTGGAATTATAATCCGATGCACGGAACTCATCCTCCGTCATGCCGACAAAATTGATGAGCTGTACGTCAGCATGCTTGGAGAAGAAAGAGTTTGTGGAGTTGGTGAAAATAAGATAGACCAGAATGGCAGCACCGATTACAAAGGCGACCGCCATACCAAAGAAGATGGGCAGCATGCTGAACCCCTTGGCTGCCTTGGCTTTCTGCTTTTTCACGTTTTTGCCTTTCCCACTGTTCATGGTGCCGGCACGGCGTGCCTGGCTGGTGCTGACAGCGGCTTTGCCCGCTGTTTTGGCTGTGCTGCTGCTGACAACACGGTTAATGGTTTTATCCGGGTTGTCCTGCGTGTTATATTCGTATTCAAAGCTGATGCTGGGGTCGCGGCGGAACGCAGCAATGGCATCCAGCATTTCCTGCGCGGATTGGTAACGGTCGGCGGGATCCTTTTCCATGGCCTTCTCGGTGATTTGGCGCAGCCCAACCGGGATATTGGGGGCAACCTCAGCCAGCGGCTTCGGCTTTTCACTGATCTGCATGATGGCGATGGAAACTGCCCCAGTACCATCAAACGGCAGCTTGCCGGACAGCATCTCGTACATCATAACGCCAACAGAATAAATATCAGTGCGGGCATCGGTATGGTCGCCTTTGGCCTGTTCCGGGCTGATGTAATGAACCGAGCCGATGGCCTTGTCGCTGACAGTCTGGCTCTGTGCACGGGAAAAGCGTGCAATGCCAAAGTCCATCATTTTGATGGAGCCATCCGCCTGCAGCATAATATTCTGCGGCTTCACATCACGGTGAACAATGCCCTTGGAGTGTGCATGATCCAACGCGCTGAGCACCTGTGTGGCAAAGTGGACAACCTCTTTCCAGGTTAGGGCACCGTTGCGTTGCTTCAGGTATTCTTTCAGTGTAATGCCGTCAATATATTCCATCACGATGTACTGCAATTGATCTGTTACAGAGACATCATACACCTTGACAATGTTGGGATGGTTCAAAATCGAGATAGCTTTGGATTCGTTCTTGAAGCGGCGGACCAGCTCTTCGTTATCAAGAAACTCTTCTTTCAGCACCTTGACGGCGATCTGGTTGCCGGTGCGGACATCGCGGCCTTTATAAACATTGGCCATGCCGCCAACGCCGATCAGACTTTCAATCAGATAGCGGCCATCCAGCTTTTTGCCGATCAGATTATCCATTTGTTTCCTCCGTAGTTTCAACGCCCAGCAAAAGGACGGTGATGTTATCCTGCCCGCCGCCTTTCAGGGCACGGTCAACCAGTACCCCCGGCGCGTCAAAAAAGGCGGACTCCTGCAAAAGCAGCGCAAGCTCTGCATCGGGTACCATGTTGGTTAATCCATCGGTACAAAGCAGCAAAAGGTCACCGGGAACCACCTCGCAGCGGTTATATTCCGGCACAATATTGGCCGAAACGCCAAGGGCACGTGTAATCAGATTTTTCTGCGGATGCAGGGCGGCCTGTTCGCGGGTGATCTGCCCGCTGTCCACCAGCTGCTGCACCATGGAATGATCCCGCGTCAGCTGGCGGATTGCTCCGCCATGCCACAGGTATGCGCGGGAATCCCCTGCGTGTACAATATGCGCCAGGTTGCCGCGCTGTAAAGCACATACCCCCGTGGTGCCCATACCGAGCACTTCGGGATCAGAGGTCGCTTTTTCATATACGGCGCGGTTGGCATTATCAAATGCGCGCATCATAAAGGCTTTTTCTTCGCCGTTTTCAATCGTGCGCAGGGAATGGTCAAAATAGCGCAGCATGGTTTGGGTGGCAAGGGTGGAAGCGACCCGCCCGCCGTTGGCCCCGCCCATGCCGTCACAGACAAGGCCCCAGCCAGTACCATCGACCAACTGACGGGCACAATAATTATCCTGGTTTTCCTGGCGGCAGCTGCCAATATCTGTTAGGGCTGCAATTTTCATTGTGCGTTGGTCCTTTCGCTCGTCGTTTGCCGTGCTGCCTGTTCGGCCTGTTTGGCATCTTCGCGCCGGAGCTGGCCGCAGGCAGCGCTGATATCGGTACCAAGGCGGCGGCGGATGGTGGCATTTACACCCAAATCTTCCAGCATTTTCTGGAACCGGCGCACATTGGCTTCATCCGTTGCCGAGTAAGGGCTGCCATCGACCGGGTTAATGGGAATCAGGTTGACATGGGCCCCCATGCCACGGATCAGATCGGCCAGTTTTTTTGCCATTTGGGGCGAATCATTGACACCATTGACCATGGAATATTCAAAGCTGATGCGCCGCCCGGTCGTTTTCTGGTAGCGGCGGCAGGCCGGGATCAGCTTTTCCAGCGGGAACGCATCGTTAACCGGCATCATGGAGCTGCGGGTCACGTTGTCCGGCGCGTGCAGGGATACCGAAAGGGTCAGCTGCAATTTGCGCTCTGCCAGCTTATCAATTCCCGGCACAAGGCCGCAGGTGGAAAGGCTGATGTTGCGCATCCCGATATTGACGCCTTCCGGGCAGGAGATAATGTCCAGAAAGTCCATCACGTTATCAAAATTGTGCAGCGGCTCACCAATGCCCATCAGGACGATATGGGAAACGCGCTCCCCGGTATCCTTTTGTGCGGTATAAATTTCCGCAGCAATCTCGCCGGAGGTCAAGTCCCGCACGCGGCCCGCCTGGGTGGAGGCGCAAAAGCGGCACCCCATAGCGCAGCCCACCTGTGTGGATACACATACAGTGTTGCCGTAATGGTAGCGCATCAAAACCGTTTCAATGCAGTTGCCGTCCGCAAGCTGAAGCAGATATTTGACCGTACCGTCTTTGGACTGCTGGCGGCGGCGGATGGTAGGCACAGCCAGGGTGCAGTTTTGTGCAAATTGGGCAAGCAGGGCTTTGGGTTGATCTGTCATGGCAGAAAAATCCGTAGCCTGCTTTTGGTGGATCCACTTAAAAATCTGCTTGGCGCGGAAAGCCGGCTGGCCGATGGATTTAATGTAATCCGTCAGCTTGGGCAGCGTCAGGTCCGTCAGACAGTTTTTTTGGGTTTCTGCCTGGGGTTCGTTCTGTGGCTGCATATGTGCTTGCTGCATGCGGTGCTTTCCCTCCAATTATTATATACCTTTTCTCTAATTTTTGAATAGACGATTTGTGTATTTTGCGTCAGCAGTTCTTTTGACGCTCCAAAATAGCGGCAAAAAAACCGTCTGTGGATGTTTCGTGCGGCAGAAACAGTGTACCGTACTCCCCCACCCGCATACCGGACAGTATGATTTGTGGCGCTATAACGGAAAAATCTTGATTGTCTTGCAGGAACTGGCGTACTTGGGCTTCATTTTCGTGATGATTCACCGTACAGGTAGAATACACCAAACGGCCGTTCGGGGCAAGATATTTTGCGCCGTTTTGCAGGATTTTTTGCTGTGTTAATAGTAAATTTTCAATCCCATCCAGCGTTTTTTCCCGGATGTCCGGTTTTTTGCCGATGACACCAAGGCCGGAACAGGGCACATCGCATAACACGCGGTCAAAGCTGCCAAGGCCAAAGGCGGGGTTCAGGATAGTGGCATCCCCATGGTAAGGCTTGGCGCGCTCAATGCCGCAGCGGTCAAAGGCCTGCTTCAGCAGTTTGACGCGGCCTGTCATGGCTTCACCGCTGAACAGCTCACCGCGGTCCTGCATCTGCTCGGCAATCGTCAGGCTTTTGCCCCCAGGGGCGGCGCACAGGTCCAGCACCCGCATACCGGGGCGGGCATCACAGCACAAGGCAGCAAACTGGCTGGCTAACCCCTGCACATGGAATTGCCCGGCGTGGAATGCTTTGGATGCAGCGGGATTACCGTTGAACATAACCAGCAGACAGTGCGGCCATGGGCCAGCCGTTACGGTGTGACCTTCCTGTTGCAATGTCTGCGTCAGGGCTTCATCGGTCGTGCGCAGCGGGTTGACCCGGATGGCGGTGGGGCGGCGCTGATAAAACGCAGCAGCCATTGCCTCGGCATCCTGCGGATACTGTGCTGCAAACAACGCGGCAATCGGCTGAGAGAGACAGTAATAGGTGCGCAGCCGTTCTTCCAGATCCGGCCAATGTTCCGGCTTGGGGTCTAATGCGGCCGTGCGGCGCAGCATGGCGTTGACCATACCCGCAGCACTGGTTTTGCCAAATGCTTTGGCTAGCTTGACCGATTCATTGACAGCCGCAGGCAGCGGAACATCCATAAACTTGGCCTGTGCCAGCCCGGCGCGCAGAATGGCCCGCACAGGGGCATCCAGCTTTTCCAGCGGGCGCTTGGAAAACTGTGCCAGCATCCAGTCCAGCAGGCTGCGGCGCTCCAGCACGGTATAAAAAATACCGGAAGCAAAAGCTGCATCCCGCGGGGAAAGCGGCGGCTTGCAGGCTTTCAGCTCAGAATCCAGCACAAGGTTTGCATAGCCGTTTCGCTCCTGCCGCATAAGGGCCTTGACGGCCAGGTAACGCGCGGTCACAGGCTGTCCCCCGCTTTCAGGCGGCGGCCGGCAGCCCATGCGGTACCCGCCATCGACTTGCCGCCTTCCGGCGTGACGGAATCCAACACGATTGCGCCATCTTGGCAGGCAATGGTCAACGGCTTAACCGCCAATACAGAACCCGGCGCAGCGTTGGCGGGATTTTCAGAAAGCTTGCTGGCGATGACTTTGATTTTTTTGCCATCGTGCATAAAGAATGCCATTGGCCATGGGTTCATACCGCGCACCCAGTTGTGGATGTGGGCAGCAGGCTGGGTAAAATCGAACTGTGCCATCTCTTTGGTCAGGGACGGCGCCTTGGTGGCGAGAGATTCTTCTTGCTTTTTTGGGGTCAGCTTCCCTGCTTCGATTTTGGGCAGGACCTCAACCAGCGTTTTAGCACCAATCGCGCTTACGCGGTCAAACAGCTCGCCGCTGGTCATGTCCGGGTCAATCGCAACCGGCTGCACATACAAAATATCGCCGGTATCCAACCCTTCGTCCAACTGCATAATAGTCACGCCGGTTTCGGCATCGCCGTTCAGCACGGCCCACTGGATGGGGGCGGAACCACGGTACTTGGGTAACAGCGAAACATGCAGGTTGATGCAGCCATATTTGGCCACATGCAAAAGCTGCGGCGGAATAATGCAGCCGTAAGCTACCACGACAATAATATCGGGTGCCAGGCTTTTGATCAGCTCATCCGAGCTGCCATCGCGCAGGGTGCGCGGCTGATAAACAGGGATGCCGTTGGCCTCAGCCGTCTGCTTGACCGGTGGGGCGGTTAAAATCTGTTTGCGGCCAACTGGCTTATCTGCGCGGGTAAACACAGCGCAGATATCGTGCCCGGCGGCAATCAGAGCATTCAGACTTTCGGCAGCAATATCAGGGGTGCCCATAAAGAGGATACGCATAGAAGTTATTCCTTTTCTTATCGTAAGCGTATGGGAAAATTGATGTACAAAGCGGGATCAATCCTCCGCATCTTCCGGGTAGTCATCCTCATAAAAATGGGTGGCACGGTCCATGATGGTAACGCCGTTTAGGTGGTCGTTCTCGTGCTGGATGCAGCGGGCCAGCATGTTTTCGGCTTCCAGTTCAAACCAGTTGCCGTTGCGGTCCTGTGCCTTGACCTTGACCTTTTTGGAGCGGGTAATAGCGCCGTTGTGGCCGGGGAAAGACAGGCAGCCTTCATACAGTTCAACGGTTTCGTCGCTCAGGTATTCGATTTCGGGGTTGATGAACTCAATAAAAGTATCTTTGTAATCGGCGGGGGCATCTTCCGGGCGGTTGCGGTCATCCAGACAGATGAAAATGCGGCGCATCATGCCAACCTGGGGGCCGGCAAGGCCAAGACCGTCAGCATCCACCAGGGTATCCTGCATATCATCCAGCAGGGTGGCAAGGCGGTCATCAAATTTGGTAACGGGGCGGCAGACCTTTTTCAGGATAGGGTCACCATCTTTTACGATTGTACGAAGAGCCATAATAAAAATCCTCCTTAAAATTCAATCGCCGTCGGAATTAAAGTCCAAAGCGATCCCGGCTTTTGCGGGCAGCTTTTCGGCGGCGTAAGCATCCAATGCGGCGTGCATCAGGGTACGGAACCCCGCATCGTTGCGGCATTTCAATGTTAGTTTATAGCGGTATTTCCCGCTGATCATGGCAATGTTCATGGGGGTGGGGCCAAGCACACGCAGCGGCTGGCCGGGGTGTGCAGCGAACTGCTGCCCCAAAATGGCGGCAAAACGCCGCGCAGCCTGAAATACTTCCATCTCCTGCGCACCGGAAAAACTGACCACGCAGAATGAGCAAAACGGCGGATAGAGCGAGAACTTGCGGAACATGATCTCCTGCTGGTAAAACGCGGGGTAATCCTGCGCTGCGGCCAACTGGAGCACAGGGTGATCCGGCACGGCGGTTTGAATCAACGCCCGACCCGGCAGTTCCGCCCGGCCGCCGCGGCCAACGACCTGAGTGATCAGGCTGAACACATTCTCATAGGAGCGGAACCCCTGCCCAAAAAGCAGGGAGTCAATGCCCAGTACACCAACCAGGGTGACATTGCCGAAATCCAAGCCCTTGGCAACCATCTGGGTGCCAAGCAGAATATCATACTCCTGCTTGGCAAAACGGGCCAACATTTTTTCGTGGGCGTTTTTTTGCATGGTCGAATCCTGATCCATGCGCAGGATCCGCGTACCGGGCAAAAGTTCGGCCAGCTCCTCCTCCACTTTCTGGGTACCAAAACCGCTGTACACGATTTTGCCGCCGCATTCCGGGCAAAGCCCTGGTACAGGGCTGACCCGGTGCCCACAGTAATGGCAAAGCAGCGCGTGCTGCGCTTTATGATAAACCAGCGGCACGGAACAGTTGGGGCACTTCAGCACATGGCCGCAAGTGCCGCACATGCCAACGGTCTGGTAGCCGCGGCGGTTCAGCAACAAAATGCTCTGTTCTCCGCGCTGCAGATTAGCAGCGAGTTCCTGTACCATCCGCTGGCTGACTTCCCGCGGGTTCCCAGCGGCAAGTTCGGCGCGCATATCAATAAAATCAACCGTTGGCAGCGGGCGACCGCCATAACGGTGGGTCAGCGTAACAAGCCGCATCCGGCTGCTTATGGCGGCGTGATAGGTTTCGGTGCGCGGCGTGGCGGAGGAAAACAGCAGCAGGGAATGCTCCATCATGGCGCGCTTTTTGGCAACGTCATGGGCGGAATAGCGTGGGGCGGATTCGCTTTGGTAGGTGTGTTCCTGTTCCTCATCTAAGATGATCAGCCCAATGTTTTGCAGCGGTGAAAAGATAGCGCTGCGGGTGCCGATCACGATATCAGCATCGCCATTTTGGATCATCCGCCATTGCAGCAGGCGCTCGGTGTTATTCAACGCGGAGTGCTGCACCGCAAGGCGGCTGCCGAACATGGATTTCAGGCGGCGTGTCATCTGCGGGGTCAGGCTGATTTCCGGCACAAGTACCAGAGCCCGCCTGCCCTGCGCCAATGTCTTTTCAATCAGCTTTAAGAATACGGCGGTTTTGCCGCTGCCGGTAACGCCGTGCAGCAATGCCGCACGGGTCTGTCCGCTCAGCAAATCCTGTTCCAGCTGGTCGTAAGCGGTTTGCTGCTCCGGCGATAGTTCCAGCGGCTGTGGGTCAAAGGGAATATCAGCAAATAAATCCAGCGATTTATCCCGTTGTTCGGTTTTCAGAATGCCTTTCTGGCATAACCCGTTTAAAGTGGAGGAAGATATCCCCTGCGCTTCCAAAGCGGATTTGGTGCAAGGCCCTGCGCGCAGCGCTTCCACGGCCTGAATCTGGCGTGCGCCGGGTTTTGGTTTCTCCGGCAACCCACCAACCAGAGTGTAAACGGTTTCCAGCGTGCGGGTTAGGCGGCTTTTTAATACGGGCTTTCCGTTTTCCATGCCGGGCTGGTACTGCGCGCCATACGGAATGACCGCCTTGACTGCCTCGTACCAGGTGCAGAAATAACGGTCCTTCAAAAAGTGTACCAACTCCAAAAGATCCGGGGTCAAGCGGGCTTTTTCCGGCGCGGCGGCCAGCAGGCTTTTCAGGCGGGGGGCGGGAGTTTCCTCGGTCCCTATTTCCAACACAACGGCCATCCGCGGGTGGTTGCCCCGTCCAAACGGCACCAGCACAATGCTACCGGGCCAGAGGAATTCCGAAAAATCTGGCGGAACCAGATAGGAATACAGCTTGTCAAAATGGATGGTGGCGTCGTTTACCGCCACTTTTGCAATGCAGGGCAAACACGCACCTCCTGTTTTGGCGTTTGGGGCAGCGGATTATTCGGCATCGGGCTCGGCAATGCGCTTTTGGATGATGGAATAAATCTCTTCGGCGCAGGTGTCGACAACATCGTTGACCACATGCTCGTCATAATCAGCCGAACGGGCAATCTCAGTTTCGGCACGGCGCAGGCGCTTCTGAATGACTTCCTCCGCTTCGGTCCCACGGTAACGCAGGCGGTGTTCCAGCTCTTTCATATCCGGCGGCATGACAAAAATGGTGGTGGAACCGGGGTACATCCGCTTGATGTTGCCGGCACCCTCCACTTCGATCACCAGAATAACCGGGATCTGCTGCTCCATATGGCGCTCAACTTCGGAACGCAGGGTGCCGTAATAGTTTTCGCAATAGCAGGTGTGCTCAACAATATTGCCTTCTGCCAGAGCGGTTTCAAACTGCTCTTTGGTCAAAAAATGGTAGTTTTTACCGTTCACTTCCCCTTTGCGCATGGTGCGGGTGGTGGCGGAAACGGTCTTTTCAATTTCTGGGTGGCTGCCCAGCAGCTTTGCCACAACGGTATCCTTGCCGGTGCCGGAAGGCCCGGAGACAACAAACAAATATTTTTCGCCTTTCATGCAAGATCCCCCTAACATGTTTAATACAGGTGGTTACACGGTTGGTTTATCCTGTTCTTTTTCAAAACGTCCTAAAACTTCTTCCGGCTCGAAAGCCGAAAGCACCACATGATCAGAATCCGTAATGATCACCGCGCGGGTGCGGCGGCCATAGGTTGCATCAATGGCCGCGCCTTTGTCGCGCGCATCCTGCACAATACGTTTGATGGGTGCAGAATCCGGGCTGACAACGGCGATCACACGGTCCGCATTGACCATGTTGCCAAAGCCGATGTTGATAAGCTTCATGGCCGGGCCTCACTCAATGTTTTGAATCTGCTCGCGAATTTTTTCAATCTCAGATTTCAGCTCAACCACAAGGCGGGTGATGTTGATATCCTGGCACTTGGAACCGATGGTGTTGGATTCGCGGTTCAGTTCCTGCGTCAAAAAGTCCAGCTTGCGGCCAACCGGCTCGTCCAGCTCCAGGATAGAGCGGTACTGGGCCACATGGCTATGCAGACGGACAGTCTCTTCGTCGATGGCAGTTTTATCGGCAAAGATAGCAGCTTCTGTCACGATACGGGCATCATCAATGTTGCGGTCTTCCAGCAGCTCTTTCAGGCGGGTGTACAGCCGTTCGGTATATGCCTGCACACGCCCGGCGCTGTTCTGCTCGATTTGGGCAACCAGCGTTTCAACCGCTGCCAAGCGGTTCAGCACATCGGTGCGCAGCTTCTCACCCTCCACGGCACGCATGGAAACAAACGCGGCAACCGCCTGCTGGGCAACCTGCTCCACATCAGCCCACAGGGTATCCGGGTCTGCGGGCGCAGCGGTCTGGGTCAACACATCTGGGAAACGGCAGATGGTGCTGACGGTAACATCGTTTTTTAGGTCCAGCTTTTCCGACATTGCCTGCATGGCGGTCTGGTAGCTTTTGGCTAACTGCCAGTTGACCTGAACAACGGTATCTGCCGCTGCAACATTCTGAATGCTCAGGTTCAGCTCAACCTTGCCGCGGCTAACCTTGGCAGCCACCAGCTTTTTGAGCTTATCTTCCAAAAATGAGCAGGTTCGGGGCACACGGGACGAATATTCAAAAAAGCGGGAGTTGACGCTGCGCAGTTCCACAACGATATCGCGCCCGTTCAAAACCTGCTCCGCGCGGCCATAACCGGTCATACTAAGTACCATATTCCTACACCTCGTTATCAAAAGCATTACAAGGCAGCGCTTGCCGTAACCTGCAATCAGGAGCGCCCCAAAGGCAGCAAACGCCAATACATATTTACTATTTATTTTACTATTGTTGGCCGCTGTTTGCAAGGCAATGCGCAGGAAAAGCGGCAGTTTTTTCATTTTTGTAACCCCTTTGATAGAATCCATCAAGGTAAAATAAAAAGGCCTGTACAGCTTTGATGGCAGTACAGGCTTGAATGAATCTGAAAAAATCGGGATAAATACGATTTACAGCTCAGCAACAGCGGCTTTCAGTGCTTCCACGCGGTCGGTGTTCTCCCACTTCACGCCCAGCTCCTCGCGGCCCATGTGGCCGTAAGCAGCCAGCTGGCGGTAGATGGGACGGCGCAGATCCAAGTCACGGATGATGGCTGCCGGGGTCAGATCAAATACTTTGCGCACAGCGGCTTCCAGTTTGTCGTGCTCGATGGTGCCGGTACCAAAGGTATCAACCATGATGGAAACGGGCTCGGCAACTCCGATGGCGTAAGCCAGCTCAACTTCGCACTTATCGGCCAGGCCGGCAGCGACAACGTTCTTGGCAACCCAGCGGGCAGCATATGCGGCCGAGCGGTCAACCTTGCTGGGGTCCTTGCCAGAGAAAGCGCCGCCGCCGTGGCGAGCATAACCGCCGTAAGTATCAACGATGATCTTGCGGCCGGTCAGGCCGGTATCACCCTGCGGGCCGCCGACAACAAAACGACCGGTGGGGTTGATGTAATACTTGGTGTTCTCATCCAGCAGTTTGGCGGGGATGATGGCTTTGATGACGTGCTCCATCACATCGGCATGCAGCTGTTCCTGACTGACGGAAGGGCTGTGCTGGCTGGAAATAACAACAGCATCCACGCGCACGGGTTTACCGTTATCGTATTCGACGGTAACCTGGCTCTTGCCATCAGGGCGCAGATAATCCATTATGCCATTCTTACGCACTTCGGTCAGGCGCTTGGCCAGCTTGTGGGCCAGGCTGATGGGCAGAGGCATCAGCTCGGGGGTTTCGTTGCAGGCATAACCGAACATCATACCTTGGTCGCCAGCACCGGCAACATCATCGTTGGTGCCAAGGGCAATGTCGGGGCTCTGGCCGTCAATGTTGGTGATCACGCCGCAGGTATCGCAGTCAAAACCATACTTGGCACGGTTATAACCAATCTCGCGGATGACCTGGCGTGCAACACCGGGAATATCAACATAGCAGTCGGTCGTGATTTCGCCCATGATGTGGACAAGACCAGTGGAGCAGGTGGTCTCGCAGGCAACGCGGGCACCAGGGTCCTTTTCCAGGATGGCATCCAGAATGGCATCAGAAATCTGGTCGCAGATTTTGTCGGGATGGCCTTCGGTAACGGATTCGGATGTGAACAGAACTTTGGACATAAAAAGCTGCCTCCTTAAAAAATATAGGGTCAGAAAGGCAACTTGCCGAGAACAAAAAACGCGCGCCGGGTGTGGACCCAAAGCGCACGTGAACGCTTATCTTTCGGTTCCCCGCAGGAATTGGCACCTTACGCTTGCGCGCAGGTTGCCGGGCTTCATAGGGCCTGTTCCCTCTGCCACTCTTGATAAGTTGCTATTCTGATGTAACGTGCTTATGTTACCATAGGCAACCGGCAAAGTCAACGATGTGGCGTTGGGCAAATTGTCAGCTTTGCACAAAATGGATTGAACTTTTGTCAAAACGGGCAAAAATGACCAATGATGGTTACCCAATCAGCAGCAATTAAGCGGTTACGCTTTTGCCACCGCTGTTGCGGCCATGCAGAATGGGCGAAAGCGGCTTGTAAATTGCAAAGCAGATTACGGCGTCCAGCATCCCTTTGAAGAAAGTGAACGGCAGGTTGAACACCAGCAGGCAGTTCAAAAGGCCATTGACATTCGGGTTAATGGCCTGGTACATGCCGATGATGGCATCCAGCGGCAGATGATACATGACCACATAGGCCGGATAGACGATGAAGTAGTTGTACGGAACGCTGACGATTGCCATAACCAAAGCGCCGAGCACTGCGCCCAGGATAGCGCCGCTGCGGGTTTTCTTAAAACGGTATACCATACCGGCCACGCCGACAAACAGAGCGCCCATCACAAAATTAAACAGCTCCCCCACCGCAGCGGTGCTGGTGCTGGGCAGTTTGATCAGGTTTTTGATCAGGCACACCACAATACCGGCAACCGGGCCGTAAGCAAAGCTGGCAATCAGGGCTGGCAGTTCCGAAACATCCAGCTTGATAAAGGCGGGCATGATGGGAATGGGAAACTCCATATACATCAATACTGTGGCAACGGCAGCAAGCATGGCGGTTCCGGTTAATACGCGGGTGTTGAATTTGGTTTTCATAAAAAATACCTCCCTGGGGGACGCGGCCCCAAATAAAATGATTTGGAAAGCCAGTAACAGCTTCGGGAGGCTGATAATTGCAAATAAAAACGCCCTGTTGCAAGCTATACTTACAACAGGGCGCAGAAAAGCAAATAGAACAGCTTTCCGTTTCTTTCATCCGGACTATACCGTCGGCCCCGGAATCACACCGGATCAGCGGCTGCATCAACAGCCGGTCGCGGGCTTGTGGCAATGCCATTTACCGCCGGTGGGGAATTGCACCCCGCCCTGAAACAGACTTTCTAGCTTTGAGTATAGCACAGGTTTTACAAATTGCAAGAGGGTGTGCTATAATTGACAAAAATAAATTTGGAGACTGGGTGGTGTTTCCCTGCTGCTTGGTACACTCAGGAGGTTTAGAAAATGGAGGTTGCAATGGAAATAGGAGAGATTTCGCTGTTAAGCATTGTCACGGCGGTGGCCCCGATGGCACTTTTTGTGCTGCTGGCGCTGTTTGCCCCACTGGTTTACCGCAGAATTGCGGGCAAACTGATTGAAAAATTCCGTCCACATCAGCCGCAGTGGATCAGCATCATTCTGGATAGCTACCTGCGCCCAACAACGATCTTGCTGCGCGCCGTGTTTATTTATGCTGCACTGTGGGTTTTGCCGCTGGAACTGAACACCCCCACATACCGCAGCGTATTGGCGCGCATCATGCAGGTAACCGCGATCTGCCTGATTGCCTGGGGCGCATGGATGGCTGCCCCCGTGTGCCGCCTTTTGCTGCGCAGCGCAGAAAACAAACTGGATATTGCTACCAACCGCACAATGGGGCGCTTTTTTGAAAATATCTTCCGAGCTGTTGTAGGCGTTGTGGCGGGCATTGCGGTGTTGGATGCATTGGGCATTCCCGTTACCGGCCTGCTGACAGGTGCTGGCGTTGCCGGTATCGGTATTACCCTGGCGGCGCAGTCCACCATGACAAACCTGATTGCAGGGGTAGCGCTGGTGCTGGAACATCCCTTTGGCATTGGTGACTATGTGATTCTGGGCAGCTATGAGGGCACGGTGGAAGATATCTCGTTCCGCTCTACCCGTATCCGCACGCCGGACCATGCAGTGATTACGGTAGAAAACTCCAAGGTGTGTGGCGAATACATCCAGAATGTTGCTGACCGGACCAACCGACTGTGGCAGTTTACGATCGGTGTCACCTATGATATCCCGCGCGAAAAAGTTGAAACGCTGTGTGCAGATCTGAAAGAACTGCTCAGTGCGGATGCACAGATCAGCTCGGACGCAATGACTGTTACCCTGAATGAATTTAGCGCTTCCAGCATGGATATTCTGGTACGTTGCTATGTGACGGCGGTGGATTATACGGGCTATTTACAACTGAAAAGCCGCATGAATCTGGCCATCATGGACCTGATGAAGCGGGATGGATGCGACTTCGCCTTCCCTTCCACCAGCGTTTACCTGGAAAAAATGCCGCCGCAGAAAGGCAAATCCTGATTTGTCAGAAACAGCTCATCAAGTGCCCAAGTTAGCAATTTAAACCAAACAATATAACAAAACCGCTACGAACCAATCTAACAGGTTCGTGGCGGTTTTTATGTACGTTTAAGTTTTACGCGGCAATCTCAGATCAGAGCAGCAGTGATGAGGCTCATCTTGTAGACTTCCTCAGCATCGCAGCCACGGGACAGGTCGTTGATGGGAGCATTCAGACCCTGCAGGATGGGGCCGTATGCAGCAAAGCCGCCCAGACGCTGTGCGATCTTATAGCCGATGTTGCCGGCATTGATGTTCGGGAAGATAAAGACGTTAGCTTCGCCAGCAACGGTGGAGTTGGGAGCCTTCAGCTTGCCAACTTCCGGTGCAACGGCGGCGTCAAACTGCAGTTCACCGTCAACCTTCAGTTCGGGATGTGCTTCCTGAACGCGCAGGGTGGCGTTGCGCATCTTATCAACAGTCTCGCCCTTGCCGGAACCCTTGGTGGAGTAGCTCAGCAGAGCAACCTTCGGGTCGATACCGAAAATCTCAGCGGTATGAGCAGTCTCAACGGTGCTCTCGACGATCTCATCCTCAGAAGGATCGATATTGATGGCGCAGTCGCCCATCGCCAGCTTCTCGTCGCCGCGGACCATAATGAAGCAGGAGCTGACGGACTTGATGCCGGGCTTGCACTTGATCAGCTGCAGAGCCGGGCGAACGGTATCAGCGGTAGAATAGGTAGCGCCGCCCAGCAGGCAGTCAGCCTTACCCATCTTGACCAGCATGGTGCCGAAGTAGTTGGACTTGGACAGTGCAGCGCGGCACTGCTCCTCGGTCATCTTACCCTTGCGCAGTTCAACCATTTTAGCAACCATTGCGTCAAATTCAGGGTAAGAGGTCGGGTCGCAGATCTCTGCGCCGGTAATGTCAAAGCCGCCCTCAGCAGCAGCCTTTTTGACTGCTTCCGGGTTGCCCAGCAGCAAAACGTTCAAAATCTTGCCAGCCAGCAGCTTGGATGCTGCGGACAGGATACGGGCATCAGTGCCCTCAGTAAATACGATGGTTTTAGGATTTGCTTTCAACTGATTTTCAAAATTTTCAAAAACGTCCATGATAATACCTCCGTATCAATCTGGTGCCGGGTATCCGTGGATCCCGCACACGCTAGTACAGATACAATTATAGCACGATTTGAATTATTTGCAAATGGTGCAAGGACAAAACATATGTTTTTTGCGCAAAAAAAGTCTGAACTGGCTAAAAACGCAAAAATTCATGCGTTTGACGCAAAAATATCAGGCGAGATTGACAAAACTATATCAAACGGTGCGCGGGATGGAATTCTCTCCTTCCGGAGCAGAAAACCCATAAGAACGATAAAAATCGGCAACATCCTGTGGGCTGTGCACAACAACAGCCTGCAAAAGCCGGTCCGTGCCGGGCTGGCGGAAGCCGATGATGGTTTCACCTGTACAAATGCTGCTTTGCGTTGCAATATCCGCCGGGCCAAGGCCCGGCGGCGGCTGCAACGCGGCGCAGGTTTTGCGGTGGTTAAAGAACATGGTGCATAACGCCTCCCCTGCTTTTCTTTCAGCATAGCGCAGGTTTGGGCAAAAAGCAAGTGCAACACAAAAAAGCCTTCCGGCACACAGGAGGGCTGCAATACCGGAAGGCATATGTAGGGAAATATAGAGAATGTCAGAATAAATCAGTCGAGGAATTCCTCGTTCAGCTGAACGCCAAAATCATGGGCAATGGCACGCAGGTCATCATCGGTGATGGTCTGGCGGATCAGGCCGCCGCCCATGGAGAGAACTTTGACATAGATCTCAGCACTCTTTTCAATCGTGTGGGCCAGGCCGAAAGTAATATCAAAATCGGGGCCGGAAGCAAACAGACCGTGCTGTGCCCAAATGGCAGCCTGGTATTTTTTCATCAGCTCACTGGTAGCCATGGCAATGTCAGCACCGCCGGGCACCATCCAGGGGCAGACGCCGACACCCTCCGGGAAAACGACCGGGCATTCAGTAGCGCTCTGCCACAAAGCACGGGTAAAATCACGGTCAGTCAGCGGCAGAATGTAGGTCAGGGCAATTACGTTGGTAGCATGGCAGTGGTAGATCACGCGGTTGGCACCGTTGGTGGCGGCCTTGCGCACGCTGTGGTTCATAAAGTGGCTGGGAAACTCGGAAGTCGGCTTTGCGCCATCGGCCAGGCCCCAGACAATGCGCCAGCTGTCGCCCTTATCATTGATCTCAACAATGCCGATGCTGTGGATAGGGTCCGGCTCCACATTGCGGAAGAACTTGCCGGAACCGGTGGTGATGAAATATTCCCCGGCCAGGTTATCAGCCTGAACGCCCATGTTGACCCACTCGCGCGGGGGTTCGTCAAAGAAAGGACGGCATGCGGCAACATCTTCCTCGGTCATGCGGTAGGTCAGGTTGCCGCCGTTGCGCTCATGCCAGCCCTGCAGCCAGCCGTCGTTGCACATACGGATAAAACCTTTTACGTTTGCTACATCATAAATCGTGCTCATAATACTGCTCCTTTACTCCATTGCCTTTTATCGTAACTGTTGCCTGCGGCTTACCGCGTGATGATATCAACAGGGACATTAAAGATCTTTGCCACTTTCAGGATGGTATCAATGTGGCGGCCGGTGGCTGCTGCCATGTGGTGGGTGGGGCCGGCTTCGCTCCAGCGGTTGCAGAACTCACGCGCACCGCAGCTGAAGCGGGTACGCATGTTGGTATCGCCAAAGGTAAAGATGGGGCCGGGTTCATTGACGCCCTCGGCAACCACAAACTTGAAGTGGCCGTCCTTATCCTGCGTGATGGCCAGATAGGTCACATCGCCAACCGGTGGATAGAATTGGGTCAGATAGCCGCCACCAGTCTTGCCGTGGAACACGGGCACGATCTTCATGGTCGGCTTTTTTGCCTTGGAGATATCTGCATCACCGGAGCCGGAATGGCCGATGATGCAGATATCCTCGTTGAAGTCGATGGAGTACATCTCGCTCAACTGGCCGCAGCCCGCAATGGTTTTCAGGATGGACATTGCCATCGAAACCTTGATATCGCCCTCAACCGCGCAGGCAGTGCCCTGCTTGATGAGCATCGAGAATGCAGGAATCAGCATGGAGTCCAGTTTGCCGGCCACACCCTTGGCAAAACCGTCGTAGTGGGAAGCCACAAACGCAATCTTTTCGTCCTTGACCCACTGCTCAAAGGCAACAACATAACGGGCCATATCCCAGACCTTTTCGATCGTGCCGCCGCCCTCAATATCAAAGGTATCCAGAATATCCTGTGCCTTGGCACGAATCGCTTCTTCATCGGTAACATTATCGGCAATGGCCCACATTTTTTCCCAGTCAAACTGCTTGGTGTAAAGCCACATGCGGTTGTATAGGTTGGTTTCGTCAATGTACAGGTCCATCATACCGGGGTACGGGCGGCCGATCTGGGCAAGGTTGGTATCGCGGAAGCGGCGGCGCACCTGTGCAGCACGGCACCAATCTTCAATTTCAGCCTGCACACTGGGGTCACCGCCCTCGACCACGCCGGTGATAACGGCATGGCGCTTACCGGCGCGTTCCAGGTCGGCAACCATTTCACCAACGGCACCACAGGCGTACAGTTCACCTAGCCAGGTTGGTGTATCAGTGTTGGCATAATCCGGGGCTTTCTTCTTCTGCACATTGACCAGTACAACGGGTACATCCAGATCGCGCACGGCGGGCAGCATGTTGTAAGAGGTTGCATAGGTCAGCAGCTGCAGAATAACCAGGTCAACGTCTGCGGCACGGAACTTATCGCCCGCTGCCATAGACTGCTCTTTGGTGGTAACAATGCCGCCGTCAATGACCTCAACGGTATCGGGAATGGTCTTTTTGAAAGCGGCATACTGACCCTCAAATTCAGGAACCAGGGTTGGGAACTGCGGCAGATAGGCACCCAGAGCAATGGCAAACACGCCAACACGGGCTTTGGTTTCAACTAACATGGATATTACCCCCTGTAATAAAATTTATTGCGGATTACACTCCAAAATAGTGAACGACTTTTTGATGGAGGTGCGTGCATCCGCAAGGTCTTTGAACTCCCCTGCACGGATCATCTGCACCATCAGGTTGCCAAGGGCGGTACCCTCGGTAGGGCCTGCAAACACGGGCAGCTGGGTGGCATTTGCGGTCATCTGGTTCAGGTACATATCCTGGCTACCGCCGCCCACAATATTGATGCTGGTATATTCTTTGCCGGTCAGGCTTTGCAGCTCTTGAATAGCGGTCTGATAATCATGCGAAAGCGAGTTGTAAATGGTCTGCATCACTTCGCCGGTGGTGGCGGGAACCGGTTTGCCGCCGTCTTTGCAGGCAGCCTTGACTTCTTTGATCATAGATTTCGGCGCTAGGAAGCGGTCGTCGCCAGTGGATACGATCCCGGCAAAGCTGCTGGCTTCCTGCGCGGCGGCAATCAATTCCGGGAAAGACGGGCGGGTTCCGGTCTGCTCGCCAAGTTCACGCCGCACAGACTGGATCATCCACAGGCCCATAATGTTCTTAAGGTAACGGTAGCGGTATTCATAGCCGCCCTCGTTGGTAAAATTGGCCTGCATGCTGGCAGGGGTCGTGATGGGGTCTTTGTTTTCCACACCCAGCAGGCTCCATGTGCCGCTGGAAAGATAAACGGCCTTATCATCCCTTGCGGGAACAGCCAAAAAGGCGGAGCCGGTATCATGTGTAGCGGGCAGTACGACGGTGCAGTCAAAGCCGACATAATCCTTGACGGCGGAGCTCAAATTTCCCAGTTTGGTGCCGGGGGTGCTGATTCTGCCAAAGATTTTGCGCGGCAGACCAAGCCGGTTGATGATTTCATCGTCCCAATCCTTGCTTATAGCGCCCACCAGGGCAGTGGTGGAAGCATTGGTGTACTCGTTGGCCATCACGCCGGTCAGGCGGTAATTCAGGTAATCCGGCACCATCAAAAAATGCTCGGCAGCGGCAAGCTGTTCCGGATGCTCTTTCTTTAAGGCACACAGTTGGTAAACCGTGTTGAACGACTGGTACTGGATGCCGGTACGGGCGTAAAGTTTTGTAAATGGCAGAATGGGTTCCAGTTCCTCCCGCATGGCGGCGGTGCGGCCATCGCGGTAAGCAACGGGGTCCCCGATAGGGGTACCATCGGCATCCAGAAGCAGAAAGTCAACAGCCCAGGTATCAATACCGACCGTTGTGGGCGTATAGCCTGCATCGTGGGCGGCTTTCAGCCCCTCGATCACATTCTGAACCAGGCCTTCCATATCCCAGCAAAGGTGACCGTTCTTTTCAATCAGGCGGTTTTCAAAGCGGTAGACTTCATGCAGGGCCATAACACCATGTTCCACGGTGCCAATAATGTGCCGGCCGCTGGATGCTCCGATATCTACAGCAAGATAACAGGTTTGCATCTTTCTCTCCTTTTTGGTAAAATACGAATCAGGCGAACTGCCTTATGCTATTAGTATAGCGGCATAATATCCGGCATTCCATGGTTTGAAGTGGACTGTTTTTTGTGAAAATTCTACTTTGCCATTCCCTGCTGTCAAAGACGGTTTCACTGCTTTTGCTTGACTTATAGTAATGGGAAAAAATTAAGTCTGTGTTTTTTCGATGACAAGGCGAAGCTTGTTGTAATACTGTCGCAGTGCCCGGCGAAAATGCTAAAAGTAAAGAATAAAAATAAAAAAGCCCCGCCTGCCGGGCAGAACATTCTGCATCTGGCAGGTGGAGCTTTTGGTTGTTGCAAATAGATAAATGAAAATTTACTGCCTTTTCTGCATCCGCAGCAGGCTGTACGGCATCAAGGGCGTGGCACAGGGAATGGTATACTGCATCATCGGGTGCGGGGTGGCATCCACCGCTTCCCCTTCCGCGTTTTTGATCCATTCAGGGGCTACGGGCACGACCGAACCATCTGGCTGCAAAACTTCCAGCGAATCTCCCAGGCAGAACTTGCTGCGCTGGGTGCAATGGGCAACGCCGTCTTCCCACGAATCCACAGTGCCGATGAAATCCCAATCTCGCACATAAGTATGGCTGGGCGTCTGCAGGGCTTTCTCTTTGCCAAAATAGAAACCGGGTGAATAATGGCGGTGGCTGGTACGGTTCAGCTCATCCAGCACGGAATCCGGTAAATCAAACGTATCACTGGCGGGGTTTGCCAGGTACTGGTCCAGCGCTTTGCGGTAAGCGGCGGTAACGGACGCAACGTAATAGAACGTTTTGGCGCGCCCCTCAATTTTCAGAGAATCCACACCAGCCTTGCAGATCAGGTCCAAAAACGGTGCGGTGCATAGGTCGTTGGCGTTCAGGATGTAGCTGCCGTCCTCATTTTCGCCAATGGGCATATACTGGCCGGGGCGGTTTTCTTCTACAAGATAGTATTTCCAGCGGCAGGGCTGGGCACATTCGCCGCGGTTGCCGCTGCGCCCGGTCATATAGCTGGAAAGCAGGCACCGACCAGAAACGCTCATGCACATGGCGCCGTGCACAAAGGCTTCCAGTTCCAGCTCCGGCGGGGTGTTATCGCGGATCTGGGCAATATCGGTCAGGGTCAGCTCGCGCGCCAGCACCACACGCTTGGCGCCCAGGTTGTAGGCCATGGTTGCAGCAGCATAATTGGTGATGCCTGCCTGAGTGGAAAAATGCACATCCACATCCGGAGCATACTGCTTGGCAAGGCTCAGTACGCCAAGGTCCGCAATGATAAAGGCATCCACCCCGGCTTCGGCCGCGTCCTTGATATACTGCGGCAGCTCGGAAAGCTCATCGTTGGTGGGCAGGTTGTTCAGGGTCAGGTATACTTTTTTGCCGCGAGCATGGGCAAAAATGCAGCCATCATGAAGCTCGCCAATGGTCAGGTTGACCGGTGCGGCGCGCATACCAAAGCGCGGCAGTGCGCAGTATACGGCATCGGCACCATACATGACGGCATATTTCAGGGCTTCAAGGCTGCCGGCAGGCGACAGCAGTTCCGGACAGGACAACATAAGATAACGGCTCCTTTGTTCAGTGAAGTTCAGCTTTTATCAGCCCCAACCGGCGATGATGCAGTTCTGATGGTGTTCGTCTGCCGTTTTGGCATAGAAATATTCGCCAGGGTGGTCGCCGTTCGGGTTGCCGGTAACAAAGAAATAATAGCCTTCGTCCAGATATTCCTGGTCGGGATTCAGCGCGGCGGCAATGGCATCAATACCGGGATTGGTGATGGCACCGGCGGGCAGGCCGCTGATGCGGTAGGTGTCGTAATGAGCAAGCACATCATCCGGAATAGCACCCTGTTCCGGCCAGCCGTAATAAGCGGCGGTGGGCGAATTCCACAGGTAGTTATTGTCGCTATCGTTCATGATATAGCTGCTGGCATTGGATTCCAGCTTATGCTCTGCCCACTGCGGGTCATCGGATTCCAAACGATTGTGGAAGCAGGCGGAAACCTTGGCGTCTTCTGCGGGCATACCGGCTTCTTCCTGAATAAAGCTGGCCAGAATGACAACATCATTCATTGTGGTGCCCTTTTCGTTGATGGTATCCCACAGGTCGGAAGTTTTAGCATCGAATTCCTTATAGAAGGTGTTGACGTAATTATAGACCGAGTCATCGGTGAAGAACTCGTAAGTGTCCGGGAACAGGTAGCCCTCGCACTTCATCAGGCGGCCTTCGGTATCCGGGATGGCATTCCAGAAATCATACTGACTGAAATCGGAACCATCCTCGCCGTTGGCGCAGGCAAGGAAATCATCCACCGAGCACAAGCCATTTTCTTCCATCTTCTGGGCAATAGCAACGGCTGTGTAGCCTTCGGGGAATGTGATGGTAATGGTCTTGCGCTTGACCTGCTGCACGCTGAGGGTTTTCAGGATCGTGTTATAATCCATGCCGGAGCGCAGGGTAAAATCGCCATACTGCAAACCGGAAGCGCGGCCGCTGTATTTGGCATACAGCTTGAACAGCCAGTCATACTGGATGACGCCATCCTCTTTCAAAACGTTTGTGATGTCTGCAACAGTGGAACCCTGTTCAATGGTAACGGTCTGCTCCGGGCCGAGTTCGCCGTTGCCGGCAACTTCGCCGTAGAACTGGAACACTTTCCAGCCGCCGATGCCGACGATAGCCAAAATGACAACAAGAACCACAAGCCCAATGGGAAAACGGCGGCGGACGGGTTCATCATCGTCATCCTCTGCGTACTCGTCTGGACCTTCGGCGTCTTCGTACAGGTCCTGCGGGTCAGGATCAGGCTGTACCGGGCGCTTTGGTGCGGGGGCTGGCGCAGCATGATAAGCCTGGCGCGGCTGCGAGCCCTTGTCCTGGGAATCACCACGATTGATTTTCATTCCAAATCTCCTTTACCAGGCAGCAGAACTGCCCTGTTTCACGTATGCACGGTCTTACAGCAACAGGCGGAAATAAACGTCCGTAACGGGGAACGGCTGCCCAAGGTAACAAATCATGCCGTAACCACAGCGCTTACCCTCGCCCAGGTACAAAAACTGATTTTCCGCCAGCAGCAGCCGTGCTTTGGTCAGACCGGTATGTTCCCGCGCGGCCTGCAGCAGAATATCAGCCGAATGGTCGTTATCGGCCTGCAGCTCCATAAAAAGCAGCTCGTCCTTTTCCTGGCAATAGAGGCCGTAACCGCGCTGGTTGGAAACAATGGTCATACCGCGGCGGTAGAGCCGGGTGATCATGGTGTTCATGCTGCTTTCCGGCAGGGCGATGCAGGCGGGCTGGTAGCGCATGCGGGTGTCGATCAATTTGCGGACTGTCAGGTTATCAAACTCTGCTCGTGCCCACAAATTGTGTTCAATGGGCTTGCGGATGATGCGCAGCGGGAAGCGCCCCTGAAAATTCAGCTGGGAAAACGCTTTTGCGGCCCGCGTGCTTTGCGGTGCCGCCACAGCGAAATCACACCCTTTGGCGGAAAAGGCGCGCAGGCAGGTTGCCAGCAGTTTGGGCATCAGCCCGCGCCCCTGCAGGGACGGGTCCGTTGCCATGCAGCAGAGCCATACGCCGTGGTGGTGCCCGCATTCCACTGGAACCGCACCAATCATGGCGGCCGGGATGGGCTTTGCACCGGGGGCCGGGTCCCGGGCAAGGATCAGGATATTATCCAACCCCACAATTCCACAAAGCCAGTCCAAAGCATCCTGGCGGGTTCCGCCATACGTTTTGCGGCGGAACGCAACCATTTGCTCCAAATCAGCTTCCGTTGCTTTGCAAAGCATGTTCTATCCCCTCCTTGCTGTATTCAACGTGTGGCTTTTGCTGCCAACGGTTTTAGCTCAAAATCCGCTCCAGGTATGCCATCACTTCGGACTGAATATCCTCCGGCGTGCGGATGGTTTTCTGGCCGTCTACCGTTGTGGTACACTCAATGCGGTGCCAGCCCAGCTTGCGTGCGCAGTATTCAGCGGCGGCGCGGGAACGAGCCAGGTATTCGGTATCGCGTTCCTGAATATCTTTTTTGCTTTCATCGCCGTGGTAGCGCTGCGCAATCAGGTGCTGGCTGACATCGGGATCAACGGCAAGGTATACAACCGCATCCGGCGCAGGCAGGCCGAGCTTTTTGTACTCGAACTCAAACAGCCACTCCAGAAAACCATCCCAGTGCATCGGCGGCAGTTTGGAACATTGGTGAACAGCGTTGGAGGTGGTGTAACGGTCAGAGATGATTAGCCCATTCTGGCGGTAGACATTGCCCCACCTGGTTTTGTAGCTGGCAAAGCGGTCAACAGCATAAAACGTTGAAGCTGCATAAGCGTTCACGTCATCCGGGCGCTGGCCGAACTCGCCGGAAAGATACATCTTGACCAGTGCGGAGGACGGACTGTCATAATCTGGGAAGCTGATTTTCAGCGGGTCATACCCTTTGCTATGCAAATTCTGGCAGGCAAGTTCTGCCTGTGTGCCCTTGCCGGAACCATCCAGGCCTTCAAAAATAATCAGTTTACCCATGGTTTTCAGCCTCCTGTTTCAGTGTTGCATATTTATCACGCACGGCGTTCTGCTTGCCGCAGCACATACCGCCCTCCGGGCAGGGACCCGCCAGGCAGCGGGGACCAGCTGCGGCAAAAACATGCGGCGCAAGCGGGTATACAAGGCGCAGCATTTCATCGGCAACGGCGCGGATCTCCCACTGGGCACGGTTGCAGCAGCGCAGGTTGAAAAAGTTGTTCAGGCTGCGGCAGTTCATGGTCATTACCATTTTTGTCTCGCAGGCGTTGGGCAATACAAAGCGGGCGTCCTCGTTTGCCATTTTGCTGGCTTTGGCGCGGGCGGTCTTTTCCGACATGCCCTGCTCCATCAAGGTGTGGGTATGCTTTTCTTCCAGTGCTTTGACCAGCTCCAGGTAGTGTTTGGCATCGGCGTTCATCGCATCAATAAAAGCCGCTTTGGCCGCAGGGTCAGCCTCAATTTCCGGGGGAATCACATAACGGAAATCTTCCAGCCGCACATAGCGCTGGCTCTGCACACTGAAACTTGCAATGCGGTGGCGGGTGACCTGTGCCAGAAAGGTGCGGGAAACGCCCTCAATGCCAAAGGTAAAGCTGGCATGTTCAATGGGGCTGGCGTGGCCGAAGTCATTCAGCTTTTGCAAAAAGGCTGCGGTCTTTTCCGGTGTTAGGCCATCCAGCAGGGTTTCGATATGTGCATCAGAATAGCACAGCTTGGCGGCTGCGGCAATGGTCTTTTCGGGGTCATTGGTGTGTGCGATCAATGTTACAAGCATGGACCCGTTCCCTCTTTTCCTTTTTATCAGTGGTTTATTCTTCGCTGGTCAGCTTGGTCAGCGGGGCGTAATTGGCCATTGTTTTTTTGATGCCAACGCGGTCAAACTGGATTTCTACAATACAGTCCCCCGCAACCGGCGTTACTTTCAGCACCTTGCCGCGGCCAAACACCTTGTGGTCCACAAGGTCCCCGGCTGCAAAGTTGGCGGCCTTTTTGCGTGCGGGTGCGGCGGGCGCAGTGGTAACGCCACCGCCCGCCGGAGCAACCGGAGCACCGGAATGATGGTTGACGCGGCTACTGCCATACCCGGCGCCAAAGCTACTGCTTTGGACCGTGTGGCGGCCGCCGGGGTAGTTCGGGCTTTCGTGCCCGCCGGAAGCAAACCCACTTTGGAAGCCGCCGGCATACTTGCTGCCAAAGCTGCCGCGGTTGTATTCACTGTTCAGATACCCGCGGGAAGCCCCGGAGTATCCGCTGCGCCCGCCGGGAACATTGGTGCTGTAGCTGCCGTACCCGGCGCCAAAACCGCCGCTGTAAGCAAGCTCTGGGCTTTCGGTTTCGTCCATCACATTAGGGTCAATCTCATCCAAAAAACAGGAAGGCGGGTTGCGGCGCGTCTGGCCGAAAATCATACGGCTGCGGGAGGAAGAAAGATACAGCTCTTTCTTGGCGCGGGTAATACCGACATAGCACAGGCGGCGCTCCTCTTCCATTTCTTCCTCGCTGTAGCGAGCAAGGTCACCGGGGAAAACGCCATCCTCCATACCAATGATAAACACATACGGGAATTCAAGGCCCTTGGCGCTGTGCATCGTCATCAGGGTAACGGAATCAGCATCTTCATCATAGGAATCAAGGTCTGCAATCAGGGCAACTTCTTCCAAGAAACCGGAAAGGGTTGCGTCTTCCCCGTTCTGCTCCGCATAAGTCTTTACGGAAGAAATCAACTGGCCCAAGTTTTCCAGCCGGGTCTCGCCCTCTTCTTTCTGCGCTTTCAGCATGGCTTCGTATCCGGTCTTGCGGATCACTTCACCGGCAAATTCATCCAGCGGAAGGGTGACGGAAAGATCACACAGTTCACGGTACATGGAGTAAAACGCGTTCAGCGCGCTGGCGGCACGGCCCAGTGCGGGATAAGAAGAAGCCTCCCGGATGATCTCCATCATCGGCACGCCGTTGGCGGCGGCCAGTTCCCCGATCTTATCAATGGTGGTGGCACCAATCTTTCGTGCAGGTTCATTGATGATGCGGCGCAGGCGCACGTCGTCCCGCGGGTTGACCACAACGGCCATGTAAGAGTTGATATCCTTGACTTCCTTGCGGTCAAAGAAGCGTTGGCCACCCACAATGCGGTACGGGATACCGGCACGGGCAAAATAAGTTTCGATGGGGTTGGACTGCGCATTCATGCGGTACAAAACGGCATGGTCTTTTAAGGAAGCACCATTTTTCAGGTTCTGGCCAATAACCTCGGCCACATGGCTGGCCTCATCCTGTTCCGAAGCAGCCGTATAATGGTGAACTTTGTCACCATCGCCGTTCTGGGTCCACAGGGTCTTGCCCTTGCGGCCGTTGTTGTTCTTGATGACGCTATTGGCCGCATTCAGAATGTTGGAGGTGGAACGGTAGTTCTGCTCCAGGCGGATGGTTTTGGCCCCGGCAAAAACTTTTTCAAAGTTCAGGATATTTTCAATGGTAGCACCGCGGAACTTATAAATGCTCTGATCGTCATCGCCAACAACGCATACATTGTTGGAACCACCGGCCAGCAGGCGCACCAGGTGGAACTGGGCCACGCTGGTATCCTGGTATTCGTCCACCACGACATAGCGGAACTTCTGCTGGTAGTATTCCCGCGCTTCGGCATCGGTTTTCAGCATCTGCACGGTATGGAAAATCAGATCGTCAAAGTCCATGGCACCAGCCGTGCGCAGCCGGTTGGAATAGGCGGTATAGATTTTGGAAATCAAAGCAGCCTTGGTATCGCGCGGCGCTTCGGCGGCGACATCTTTGGCGGAAAGAAGTTTATCTTTGTAACCGCTGATCTGGGAGATGGCTGATTTGACCGGCAGGAACTTGTCATCAATCATCAGTTCTTTGTAGATCTGCTTGATGACACGCTGCTGGTCGTCGGAATCGTAAATCGTAAAGCTTTTGGGAAAGCCAATGCGTTCGGCATCGCGGCGCAGGATCCGTACACAGGCAGAGTGGAAAGTGGAGGCAAATACATCCCCGCCCATGGTATCGCCCAGCATGGCTTTCAGGCGTTCTTTCAGCTCTCCGGCGGCTTTATTGGTAAAGGTAATGGCCAGCACATTCCACGGGCGGGCCGGGGCAACGCTCATCAGCGGCATCAGGGACTGCGGAACCGGCTGGCCGCACATGATGGCGGTGCGCAGCTGCTCCAGATCACTCTGCGCAACCGGGCGGCTGACCTCTTTGGAGCCATAGGCGCGGCCAAAACGGATGATATTGGCAATGCGGTTGACCAGAACGGTGGTTTTGCCGGAGCCGGCACCTGCCAGGATCAGCAGCGGGCCTTCGGTGGTAAACACAGCCTGCTGCTGCACCGGGTTCAGCTTAGTAAAGCGGGAAGCGATATAGCGGTCCCGCAGGGCCAGAAATTCAGTGGTAATGGTATCGGGCATAATGAACCTGTCCTTATATTATATGGCAGAACCAGCCCGGAACCATGCAGGGCTGGGAATTTTGGCAAACGCTGTATAGTATAGCACACTTTTGCCGGATAGAAAAGTAGGCTGGCGGAGGTATCCGCAGAAAATCATACTTTTTACAACCTGCACAAAAGCTGCGCTTTAATTGGAAAAACCTTCTGGGGATTGCAGTCGGTTATGCCACGCTCTGGGGGTGGCATCGCGGAAACCGGCTGTCAGGTATTGGCCCAGCGTTAAGCTGGCTGCGGTTCCGCGTGCCACACAGTTGATGGGGTCTGGTGCGATGGCAACATCCACATGCAGCTCCCCGGCAATATAACCAGCCAGGCCACGCAGCATGGAGCCGCCGCCAGTCAGCAGAATGCCGTTCTTGGCAACATCAGCGGCCAGTTCCGGCGGGGTGCTTTCCAATACATTGCGGGCAGTGGCGGCAATGCGGGCGGCCAGTTCCTGCACGGGCAGATACAGGTCCCGCGTATAGACAAGGCGGCGGGCGGGCAGGTTGGTCTCCCAGGAATGACCACGGATCTCCATTACGCCCTCAAACTCGCTTTTGGTGCAGCAGGCAACCTGCTTTTTCAGCGCTTCGGCGGTTAGAGGGCCGATGGCAATGTTGAATTTTTCCTGAACATACTGGGCAATGCACTGGTCAAAAGCGTTGCCGGCGACCGGCAGGCTGGCGGCGCGCACCCGCCCACCCATGCTGATCACGGCGATATCCGTGGAGCCGCCGCCGATATCAATCACCATGCAGCCCATGGGTTTGCGGATATCCAGCCCTGCGCCAAGGGCGGCGGCGACAGGCTCATCCACAAGGAAAACCTGCCGTGCCCCGGCTGCCATGACGGCTTCTACCACAGCGTCAGCTTCAATGCCGGTAATGGCTGCCGGAACGCAGACCGATACGCGCGGCTTGATGATGCGCGAACGGCATACCTCATTGATAAACCGCACGATTAGTTCGTTTGTCATGCGGTGGTCCTGAATAATACCGTCCCGCAAAGGGCGGATGATATCAATATAAGAAGGCACACGCCCCACCATGCGCAGGGCTTTGTCCCCCACTGCCAGAATGGTGCTGCTGCGGATATCAACAGCACCAATGCTGGGCTGATGGAACACAACTCCCTGTTCCTGTGTGGCAATGATAATGGAAGTTGTGCCAAGATCAAGGCCGATATCATATTGCTTCATGTTTATCTGGTACTCCTTGCTGCCAGAAGCAGCACTTTGTTATCTATTGTGAATTGCCATCAACCATCCGGCAGATAAAAGTTATTTGCTTTCTTTTGGTGTTCCGGCGGCACCGTGGCTTTTGGGCATCAGTTCCGTCGCTGCAACACACACGCCGTCCACACTCACAGCACCACCCTCCAATAGCGCTTTGGCGCAGGCAGAGATGGTGGCACCAGTGGTGATCACATCATCCAGCAACAGCAGCCGCATTCCGGAAAGGTCAACCCCAGTACGGCAGGCGTAAGCATCCTTGACATTGGCAAAGCGCTTTTGCTGGTCCAGCGATTTTTGCGGTAAAACCTGCCGGGTCAGGCACAGCGGCTGGATGACCGGAATGTGCAGGATGCGCCCAAGGCGCTGCGCTAGCAAAAGGGGCATATTTTCCGCGCGGTTTTTCTTTACGCGCGGCGGCACCGGAACAATGGCGCTGTACAGCGAAATGCCGGATAGATTCTCGTATACCGGGCGGTACCCTGGGGCACGGGCGGGCTGTGCGCCAAAAATCAGCACAGCCATCAAATCCGCCAGTTCTCGCGCATACCAGGGGTTGCCGTTCTCCTTGCAAAGCAGGATAGCATGGCGCACACTGTCTGCATAGTAAAAGGCAGCTGCGCAGGTGTTGACAGCGTAAAAGGCGTGCTCCGTTACAGGCAGACGCGGTGGAAGATGCCGCAGACGCTCGGCTTCCGGTATACAGGAACGGCACACGGCGGCTTTCCAGGCGCTTTGCTCAAGTACCGTGCCGCACAGCGGGCAGTGCCGCGGATAGGCAAGGGCCAGCAGCGGTTCCAGAGCCGTTCGCCCACGGTCCAGCCAATCCAGAGATATGCGTTTTCTCTGTTTCATCTGCGTTTTTCAGCCGGAGTGACTGCCTCGCGCAGCAGGTAGCGCAGCCCGCTGTAACGCATGTTCTGGCGCACATTATCCACCATGGCCTGCTCGGTGCGCCGGGTTCCCGCCAGAATGCACAGGCGGCGTGCGCGGGTAACCCCGGTGTACAACAAGTTGCGGTAACAAAGGCGCGCAGGTACATCTGCCACAGGCATAATGACGGCCGGAAATTCAGAACCCTGGCTTTTGTGCACTGTTACAGCGTAAGCGGGTTCCAGCTCGGCAAGCTGGTCAGCACCGTAAATATACTTTCGGTCATCCATCTGTACCGTCACAGCACGGCTTTCGGGGTCAACGGCAGTAATAATACCCATATCCCCGTTATAGGCACCCACACCGGCTTCGGCACCGTCCCGCTCATAGGGAATGTCATAATCGTTTTTGATCTGCATTACCTTGTCGCCACAGCGCAGCACACGGCCGCTTTGCTCCCAAATGATCTGCGGCTTATCCGGTGCAGGCGGGTTCAAAATGGCCTGCAGGCGGCGGTTCAGTTCTACGCTCCCGGTGGGGCCAACCTTGGTGGGGCAAAGCACCTGGATGTCCCGCACGGGGTCATAGCCATAACTTTTGGGCAGCCGGGTACTGACCAGGTCGCAGATCAGCCTCTGGCAGGCAAGACCGGTAGATTCGATCATGAAAAAGTCATCATCCCGCCCGCCTTTTATGGGCATCTGCCCTTCCACAATGCGGTGGGCGTTCTGTACAATCATGCTTTTCTGCGCCTGGCGGAAGATCTCATTCAGCCGTACGGTGGGCAGAACGTCTGCCTGCAAGATCTCCCCCAGCACACTGCCGGGGCCAACGCTGGGCAGCTGGTCGGCATCACCTACCATAATAATGCGGCAGTGGTAACGCGCGGCGGCCAACAACGCCTGGAACAGCTTGGCATCTACCATACTCATCTCATCCAGAATGATAACGTCAAACGGGAGAAGATTCTTTTCATTATGAATAAAACGCACGCTGCCGGTAGAATAGTCCACTTCCAGCAATCGGTGGATGGTGGAAGCGCTGTGGCCGGTCAGCTCGGTCAGCCGCTTGGCGGCGCGGCCGGTGGGGGCACACAGGGCAACCCGGTCATAAATACCTTCATACAAATTCAGAATCGCTTTGACCGTTGTGGTTTTGCCGGTACCGGGACCGCCGGTCAAAACCATTACGCGGGAAGAGAGTGCTAAGCGGATTGCTTCCCGCTGCAAAGGGGCATATTCAAAACCTTGGGTCAATTCCAAAACGCGGATATCGCTTTCCAGCGTTTTGGGGCCTTCTGTCGGGAATGTGGCAAGCTCCCCCAGCCGCGCAGCAATATCCTGCTCTGCGCTGAGCAGATCTGGCAGGTAAATATATTTCGTTCCGTCAAAGGTGCAGGCGCGCATTTCGTCATGCTCCAACAGGCTTTGCAGCCCGGCCTTTACGGCATCCGGCTCCACCCGAATAAAGCGCGCAGTGCTTTCGATCAGCTTATCTGCGGGCAGGCAGGTGTGGCCGTTGTTGGCGTTGTGGCGCAAAGCGTACAAAAGCCCGGCGGCAATGCGCAGGTCGCTGCCCTGTCCTACCTGCAGCTGGGCGGCGATACCATCGACCTGGCTGAATTTCAGGTTCAGCGGCTCCCCGCACAGCATGTAGGGGTTCTTTTTCAGTGCTTCTACCGTGGCGGGGCCAAACGCGCGGTAGGCTGTAACAGCCATCTGGGCGGAAAGCCCAAACTTGGCCATCCAGGCAACCACTTCCCGCACACCGTACATACGTCGGAACTCGTTGGAGATGGCGGCGGCCTTTTGCGGGGTGATACCTTTTAGCTCACAGAGTTTGTCCGGCGTTTCGGAGATGACGTTCAATGTATGCGCCCCAAATTTTGCCACAATCTTTTTTGCTGTGGAAGGCCCGATATAGGGCAATACCCCACTGGAAAGGTAGCTCAGCAAAGCCGCGGTATCCTGCGGCAGGCTGGCCTCACAGGTTTCGGCACGGAACTGTTCGCCATAGCTGGGGTGGTTGACCATATAGCCATACGCCGTAATGGACATACCGTTATCCATGCTGCCCACGTTGCCTGCCACAACAATATCGGTGCCACCGGCATCCACTTCAAACACGGCATAACCGGTATCCGGGTTTTCGTATATCACATGCTCAACAACGCCCTCTAATTTGAGCATCTCAGCAGTTTGTGTTGTACTATTTGTCTGTAAAGTATCCGTGCTTGCCACCTCCTTCCGGGTGCAAATGGGGTAAAAACCGTTCAATACACAATTTTTTATTTTATATTATAGCCTATTTGTATCTCTTTGGCAATTTTTTTGACAACTTCCCCTTGTAGCTGATATAATAAATGTCCTTTTGCGGTTTTGAAGTGAGTGCAAAAAGAAGGCGCTGGGCAAGGAGGCGAAGCTGGAATAAAATTGCATGGATCGAATTTTCTGGCAGCGGCAAGTCCACAGTGGCGCGGACGCTGAGGTAGGAATACGCGGTGTAAATGCCTTGCAGCTTGACTGCGTACAGCATATACTGGGCAGGCAGGTACGCCCGCTGGAAGAAAAGCGGACAGCCGTACCCGCAGGCAAACTGAAAAAATCGCCAGGTTTTTGCGCAGTGCCCGAGGAAGTGCGTGTGATCAAAAAAGCAGGGAGAATTGGATGAATTTTACCGGGAAACGGGAATGCGGACAGAGCAGACTTTGCAGCAAAAGCGTTAAGGCAACACCGCACAATTCCCGCCTTGCGGCTTAAGCACCGCTCCGGCAGCTGCGGCACGGCATCTGCGTTGCCAAAATGCTCGATAAGACATCCAGTATTATCTGCGCTTTTGGCTTGGCATCTGCCGCACCTCGCTCGCCGTATCGGCACTTAGAATTATGCGGTATTGCCTTAACATATGTTTGCACAGGAGCAAACAACGGGAAAAATAAGAGCAATTTATACATCAATGGTAAAAAATGTTTTGAGAAATTGTTATCACTTGTGGAAGGGATGCAAACAAAATTGTGTATTTTGCCAAAAATCAAGACATTTCGATGTACGGTTGAAACACACCTGAATTTGTGCTAAAATCGTGTTAGCTATCTGTGGCCAAATTGCCGTAAAGCACAACTACTTTACATAAACATGCGTGCTAAGATTTTGCATGTGGGGCAGCTGCGGGCCCCAATTGTAAGAGTGGTGCTTTGCGTCAAAAAGCCGACCGAAGCGGCAGACCTGGCCAACCATCTTTGACTGGAAAACAGGAATTAAGAGATTAGAGAGGTGCCTTTTGTGGATAATGAAGAAAATGAAGTAATTGACCTAACAGAAATTTTAAGTGCGGTTCGCCAGCATCTTCTTGAACTGATTTTTGTAACTTTGGCTGCTGCGTTGGTTGGCTTTATGGCGTCTAAGTTTTTGATGACCCCAAAGTATGATTCTTCTGCCTTGATGATTGTCAATACCCGGCAGGATGTCAATGCCAATGTTACCAGTGACCAGATCAATTCTGCAACCAAGCTGGTTTCTACTTACAGCATTATTATCAAGAGTGATACGGTTCTGCAGCAGGTTATTGATAACCTGGGCCTGAACCTGACTTATGCTCAGCTGAACAAGCGCGTTACCGTAGCAGCTGTGGACGATACCCAGGTTATGAAGATCACTGTGCAGAGCGACAGCCCGGAATGGGCACGGCAGGTGTGTGAACAGATCATTACAGTGGCTCCGGATGTGATCAAAGAGGCTGTTGAAGCGGGTTCCGTCAAAGTGATCTCAAATCCTTCTTTGGCAACGGAGCCGGTTTCCCCCAACATTATGAAGAACACGATGTTGGCCGCAGCGGTTGGTTTTGTTCTGGTGATTGGTATTATTGTGCTGCAGGTTTTGCTGGACAATAAGATCAACACGGAGGAAGATGTTACCAAGTATCTGGATATGACTGTTCTGGGCGTGATCCCGCAGTATGATCAGGGAGGTAAAAAGGAATGAGTAAAAAGCGTGAACATCATAAGCTGTTTATGGTTGGCTCAGATGCACCGTTCCAGTTTACAGAAGCTTACAAGTCTCTGCGAACCAACCTGGAGTTCCTTGCCGCAACCAGCGATTGCAAGACTATCCTGATTACCTCCTCTGTCCCCGGCGAAGGGAAGAGCAACGTCGCAGTAAACCTTGCGATTACCCTGGCAGACAGTGGCAAGCGTGTGGTGCTGGTTGACTGCGATATGCGTAAGTCTACCATCTCCCGCTACCTGCATATTCCGCGTGATCATATCGGCATTACCAACACCATTACGGGCAAGGACCGTACCCAACTGGCCAATGCACTGGTCAACTTCAAAGACCTGGGCATTATGGTGCTACCTGTTGGCACCATCCCCCCGAACCCATCGGAACTGTTGGCAACCAAGGCAATGGAAAGCACCTTTGCTGCACTGAAGCAGGTGTATGACTACATTATTGTGGATACGCCACCGGTTTCTGTTGTTACCGATGCTGCAGTATTGTGCAAGTATGCGGATGGGGCATTGCTGGTTGTACGCCCGGGTGTTACCACCATTGAAGGTGCCCAGCTGAGCAAGAAAAACCTGGAAGCTGTGAATGCCCGCATCCTTGGCGTAGTAATGAACGGATACGATGTTAAAAAAGCCGGTAAGAAAGATGGCTACTACTATTCTTATTCTTACGGGTACAGCAATGACGACGCAGCTGGAAAGAAGAGCCGGAGTAAGGCATAATGAGTTCGCAACTGGTTGATCTCCATTGTCATATTTTGCCTGGCATTGATGACGGTGCCAAAAACCTGGATGTTTCCATGTCCTTGATCCAGAAAGAAATGGAAGACGGGGTTGTTGGCATTGTGTTCACACCGCATTTCCATTATGAGCGCATTACGCTGGATGCTTTTGTTCAGCAGCGCAAAATGGCTTATCGCAGCGTTGTGGCGCAGCTGGCAGAACGCAAACTTCCTCTTGCCGTTAAACTGGGTGCAGAGGTCTATTTTACCACAGCTTTGGCCAGCCTGGATCTTTCCAAATTGGCATTTGCAGGGTCGCGGTATATCTTGATTGAATTTCCGACCAGCATCCATCCCGGTGGAATTGAGGATACCCTGTTTGCGGTGCAAAACCGTGGGTATACTCCCATTTTGGCCCATGTGGAGCGCTACCCCTATGTTACCGAGGATCCTACCCTGCTGTACCGCTGGGTCAGCTCCGGCGCATTGGCGCAGATCAATGCTTCGGGTTTGGTGCGCAGTGGACATACGGCCAAATGGCTGCACAAACTGCTGGATTGGAACTTAGTTCATCTGATGTGTTCTGACTGCCATTCTGTTACAACCCGCCCGCCAAACCTGAAAGACGGGATGGCACAGATAAGCAGTTCAACGGCAAAACTTTTACAGAAAAATGCCATTGATGTCTACCTGAACAAAGAAATTTCCATCAAAGAACCAATTGAGCCAAAATTCCGCTTTGGACGCTGGGTATAATAGGCTTGCAAGTTACGGTTTGCTGCCCTACTATATTCCGGGGCCATCATGCGTGGCAGAAAGCCCGTTTCACATGCCGCAAAGGGAATGGTCTTTCTTCGTGCTTTTGCGGCTTTTAATTGTATCATGAACCATTCTACATCAAAAATACTGCATATTCTGGATGCTTTTCTGGACTTTTTCCTGCTGTTGGGAGCGTATGAGGTTTCCAGCCTGCTACGTATGCACAGCCCCTGGGGTGAAGCGTTCTGGTGGGTCGATGTTGCCCGCTTCCGCCCGCTGTCACTTGTATACGCAGCGGCAATCATTCTGATTTATATTGCACAGGGTGAATACCGCACTTTTAAGCGGCGCGGCTTAGTGAGAGAACTGGCAAAAGCCCTTTTGGGAAACCTGGGCGGCTTTGCGCTGGCAGCAACCATTTTGTATGTATTCCAACTTTCGCAGTTTTCCCGCTTGCTGCTTGTTTACTATTACCTGCTGTCCAGCGTGGTCATTACGATCAAGCGGTTATTGCTGCACCGGATTAGCCTTTGGTATGCAAAGCGGCGCCATATTGTAGCCCGCGTTTTGCTGGTCGGCAATGGAAACCTGGCATTACGCTATTATAATGATGTTGTAAAGGGCAAGGATGTATCGGCAGAGTATGCCGGCTATGCAGCGCAGAACCCGGTAGTGGAACTGCCGAATTACCTTGGCACAGTAGCCGATCTGCATAAGATTCTGGAAAGTACCCGGATTACCCATATTGTGATTGCGGAGGAAACCCAGAACCGCAGCGAGTTGCTGCAGATCACCGCGATTGCAGAAAATTACGGCATTAAGGTTAGTGTAATTCCGGTTTATTCGGACTTTCTCTCTTCCCGCACAATGGATAATACCGTAAACGGGTTGTATGTGATCGACCTGAAAATGCAGGAAACCTGCGATATTATGGGTGTGAACATTGTGGTAACGGACATGGACAAAACCATGACGCTGCTGGAAAGCCAGCTGGAACAATGGCGTGGGAAATATATCTGCGTGGCCAATGTACATACCACCGTAACGGCGCACGAGGATGCCGAGTACCGCTATATTCAGAACCATGCAGTCATGGCGCTGCCGGACGGCGGTCCCCTTTCGCAGTTCAGCCGCAGGCAGGGGTATGCTGCTGCGCAGCGCGTTACGGGGCCGGATTTGATGAAGCAGGTTTTGGCGGTCAGCGCAGAAAAAGGCTGGCGGCACTATTTTTATGGCTCTACCCCGGAAACGTTGCAGTTGCTGCGCAAAAAGGTGGAAGAGCGCTACCCTGGTGTTGTGATTTCCGGTATGATGTCGCCACCGTTCCGCGAGATGACCCCGCAGGAGGACGCTCAGGCGGTAGCGGAAATCAACGCAACAAAGCCGGACTTTGTGTGGGTTGGCCTTGGTGCCCCCAAACAGGAACGCTGGATGGCCGCCCATGAGGATCGCGTACAAGCCTTGATGATCGGCGTTGGTGCGGCGTTTGACTATGAGGCGGGCAACATTAAGCGTGCGCCCATGTGGATGCAGAAGCACAACCTGGAATGGCTTTACCGATTGATGCAGGACCCGAAGCGCCTGTTCCACCGCTACCTGAAAACAAATGTAAAATATCTTTTGTGGACCTGGCGCAGCGGCGAATAACGGAAAAGATAAAACAATAGCAAAAATACCATGCTGTACATTGGAAGGAGGAACCTGCCCCGGTTCCTTGCCCGATGTGCGGCATTTTTTATGGCTTTGGGGCGCCGACCGACAATCTGATTCTATGCAGAATAAGCGAACAGATTCCGGCTGTGCGACAAATCAGAATCGAAGAATCTCGACTTTTTTCTCAAGCCCCCTACCTATTTGCCGGGAGCTATGGTATAATATCTGTATATGCTGTTATATATGCAAATTTAGATGTTTGGGAAGGAGCTACCACATGCAGCAGGAAACTGTCATTGTGTTGGACTTTGGTGGCCAGTATAACCAGCTGATCGCCCGCCGTGTCCGTGAATGCAACGTTTATTGCGAAATTTATTCTTACCGTACTGACCTGGCCAAAATCAAGGCCAAAAACCCGAAGGGCATTATCTTTACCGGTGGTCCCAACAGCGCTTACCTGCCGGATTCCCCTACCGTCGATCCCGAAATATATACTTGGGGTGTTCCGGTACTGGGCATCTGCTATGGCAGTCAGCTGATGATGCATATGCTGGGCGGTAAGGTTTGCAAGGCTCCGGAACGCGAATATGGCAAGACGGTTGTGGATCTGGATACCACCAGCCCGCTGTTTGACGGCCTGCCGAACCAGAATGTTTGCTGGATGAGCCATAATGACTATATCGAGCAGGCTGCCCCCGGCTTTGATATTATTGCCCACACCCCCAACTGCCCGGTTGCCGCAGCACAGGATGCCGCCCGTGGCCTGTACTGTGTGCAGTTCCACCCGGAAGTGCTGCATACCGAAAACGGTACTAAGATTCTGCATAACTTTGTTTACAAAGTTTGCGGCTGTGCCGGTACCTGGAAGATGGACTCCTTTGTGGAGCATAGCGTGAACGCCCTGCGCGAGAAGATCGGCAATGGCAAGGTGCTGTGCGCTCTTTCCGGTGGTGTGGATTCCAGCGTATGTGCTGCCATGCTGGCAAAGGCCATTGGTAAGCAGTTAACCTGCGTGTTTGTTGACCACGGCCTGCTGCGCAAGAACGAACGTGAGCAGGTTTGCGAAGTGTTCGGCGAGGGCGGCCAGTTCGACATCAACTTTGTCTGCGTGGACGCCCGCGAACGTTTTTACAGCAAGCTGGCCGGTGTTACCGAGCCGGAGCGCAAGCGTAAAATCATTGGCGAAGAGTTCATCCGTGTGTTTGAGGACGAGGCCAAGAAGATCGGTGCTGTAGACTTTTTGGCACAGGGCACCATCTACCCGGACGTTGTGGAAAGCGGCCTGGGCGGTGAATCTGCTACCATCAAGAGCCACCACAATGTTGGCGGCTTGCCGGATTATGTAGACTTTAAGGAAATTGTGGAGCCGCTGCGCGACCTGTTCAAGGATGAAGTTCGCCAGGCTGGCCGTGAACTGGGCTTGCCTGAATATCTGGTCGCCCGCCAGCCGTTCCCCGGCCCCGGCCTTGCCATCCGCATTATCGGCGATATCACCCAGGAAAAGGTTGCCATTGTACAGGATGCTGATGCAATCTGGCGCGAGGAAGTGGATAAGCTGCCCGCCGCTCAGCGCCCCAGCCAGTATTTTGCCGCGCTGACCAACATGCGCAGCGTTGGTGTTATGGGGGATGAGCGCACCTATGATTACGCCATCGCCCTGCGCGCTGTGACCACGACCGACTTTATGACCGCGGAAGTTACCCTGCTGCCCACCGAAACCATTACCACCGCAGCAAACCGCATCGTAAACGAAGTAAAGCATATCAACCGTGTTCTGTTCGACTATACCACCAAGCCGCCAGCAACGATCGAGTTTGAATAATTTGAAATGCTTTAAAAATCCAGTGTTTATGCGGGTTTGAGGCACTTCAAGAAGTCTTTTGATAACAATTTGATAACGGTTGCATGAGAGCTATTATTCTTGTAAGCCAGTGGTTTTGGGGTTAGAGAATGATTGACAGGTGGTTGTGCAACAAATAAATCCATATTATTTATTTAGAAAGCCCTTAGCTGTGGGTAAAAACTCATAGCTAAGGGCTTTTTGTCGTCTTCATTTATCTGGTTTGAGCTGGTCTTGGAACATTAGACCAGCGCGTCACTAAGTGCCTGCGATGGTACTTTCGCCCAGATTTGCGTGGTATCAAACTCCGGGTAATGGTAACGCCACTCATCGTATTTGTCTTTACTGATTTCCCGGAAGATAGCTTGTCAGCCTGCTCTTTCCAGGCATACAGCATTTTCCGGAGTTCGTGAGCGGTCTTTGCCTTTGGAAGTATCGACAATCCGAACAGAAGCAGCGCTCTATGAAGGAGCTGGAGCGAACATTCTGTGTTGCGCAGTCTACCGTGGCAGGGATCATCTCCCGTTTGGAGCAAAAAGGGTTCATTGAGGCGTTCGGAGATGCTTCCGACAAGCGAATCAAGGTAGTCCATATCACACCCGCTGGAGAAGTCTGCTGCCGGGAAGCAGCCGGATACATGGCAGAAGCGGAGCAAATGTTACTGCATGGATTTTCCGAGGATGAGAAAGCCTTATTCAATCAGCTTTTGGCAAGAGCCGCAGAAAATATAAAGTGAATACCCGCCGCACTTGGCGGGTATCTCTCAGAACATAATGATAGCGTACTATTATACTTCGGAGGATGTTATGGAAGACAATAAGTCAATGGAAGTTTTTGCGAAGGCATCGATCCGCAAAGCGGTTTTACAAAACGCACTGCCTGCTATGGCAGCGATGCTCATGGTTCTGATTTACAATTTGGCGGACACGTTCTTCATTGGGCAGACCCACGACGATTTGCAAGTGGCGGCAGTCTCCCTTGCCACGCCGGTTTTCCTGCTGTTTATGTCTGTGGGAACGGTCTTCGGTATCGGCGGCACCTCGGTGATTTCCCGCGCCTTGGGCGAGGGGCGAAGAGACTACGCAAAAAAGGTCTGCTCGTTCTGCACGTGGATCTGTGTTGCTGTCGGGGTGCTGATGTCTGCACTGTTCCTGATTTTCATGGATCAGATTCTTGCTCTGATCGGAGCAAGCGCGGAAACCTGGAACTATGCGAAAACCTATCTGACGATTGTAAGCTGCTCCGGTCCGTTTGTCCTGATTGCCAACTGCTACTTCAATGTCATCCGTGCCGAGGGACAGTCCGGCAAGGCAATGATGGGGCAGCTTTTGGGAAATCTCTTGAATGTTATTCTTGACTCCATTATGATTCTTGTGTTCGGCTGGAACATTGCAAGTGCAGCCATTGCGACCGTCATCGGAAATATAGTGGGTGCAGGATATTACATTGTCTACTTCCTGAAAGGTTCGTCCTCTCTCAGCATCAGCCTCAAGGATTTTTCCGTGAAGGAAAAAGTTTCCTCCGGCGTTCTCGCTATCGGTGTCCCTGCTGCTTTAGGGAATCTTCTGATGAGCCTTTCCAGCATCATCATGAACAGTCAGATGGCAAAGTACGGCGACATGGCGGTAGCTGGTGTGGGCGTTGCCATGAAGGTCACAATGATGACCGGCATGGTCTGTATCGGACTTGGGCAGAGCGTTCAGTCGCTGCTCGGCTATTGTGTCGGTGCGAAAAACTGGGAGCGGTACAGAAGCGCCCTCAAATTCTCACTGATATTTGCTTTTTCCCTCAGTACCGTGCTGACGTTGCTCTGCTACCTCTTTACCGGGCAGATCGTCAGCGTATTCCTCACGGATGCGGCGGCGTATGACTACGGCGTTTCCTTTGCCCACATTCTTCTTTGCACCAGTTTCCTGTTTGGCGTATTCTATGTGCTGACCAATGCGCTGCAAGCCCGCGGCGCGGCGACGGAATCCCTGATCGTCAATATCTCCCGTCAGGGGCTGATCTACATTCCGTCTATGTTCATTCTTGGGGCGATCTTTCACGAAACAGGACTGATCTGGGCACAGCCTGTGGCGGATGTCTTGTCTCTGCTGTTGGCTATTGGGCTGTATTTCCGCATGTCGGGTAAAGGAAACGATTAAGTTCAAAAGGGTTTGGGACTATCCTAAAAGTCATAATTCCCGGCTAAGCCGGAGGCTTGAGTAAGCCCTAGAAGGGCTTTATACCGGCACGCATCTCAAGATGCACCGAAAAATCCTTCACTTGCATCACTCGTACCGCTGCCCACAAGTGGGCAAAACTACATTTACTGCATGCTATAGTAAATCCGACTTTTAATCACAGTTCGCTTCGCTCATTGCTGTAAATGTTAAAGCTTACAATAAAAAGTTCCTGAAACCATACAGCAACCTGCTGCGATTTCAGGAACTTTTTATTTGTGATTTATTCGGCCGGGAGCGGATCAATCAAAACTGAGCACGCGCAGCAACATTGCTGCGCACCAAAGCACGTTTCAAGCGGGCCTGGGCAAGTTCCAGTTCACGGGCATCCAGGTTTTTCTGGGCCAGCAATTCCTCGGCGCGGGCTTTGCTGCGCTCAGCACGTTCTTTGTCAATGGAATCGGCCCATTCAAAGGTGGTGGCCAGCAGGCGGCATTCGCCGCCAAACATGCTCAACATACCGCCCATACAGGCGGCGCTGCGCTGGGTGCCATCCTCCAATGTGATGTGGGCCTCCCCCATGCCAAGGGCAGTGCAATAATCGATGTGACGGGCCATCAACTGAACCTGCCCGGTGATGGTCCGGCAGGACACCGACTGTACATGCCCATCAAAAGCAGTGCCGTCCGGCGTCATGATTTTAAGTGGGAAACTGGACATGGTCCTGCCTCCTTACTGCTGCTTGGCCTTAGCCAGAACGTCATCAATCGTACCGGCAAACAGGAAGCAGCTTTCGGGGATGGAATCACATTCGCCGTTCAAAATCATCTTGAAGCCGCGCAGGGTTTCTTTCAACGGCACATACTGGCCGGGCATACCGGTAAACTGCTCCGCAACATGGAACGACTGCGAAAGGAAACGCTGTACCTTACGGGCGCGGTTGACAGTGATCTTATCGTCCTCCGAAAGTTCATCCATGCCCATGATGGCAATGATATCCTGCAGTTCCTTATAGCGCTGTAAAACCTGCTGCACGGCGCGGGCAATCTGGTAATGCTCCTGCCCGACAACTTCCGGGGCCAGAATGCGGGAAGTAGAATCCAGCGGGTCGACAGCCGGATAAATGCCCTGAGAAGCAATATCACGGCTCAGAACCGTGGTAGCATCCAGATGGGTGAAGGTCGTGGCGGGGGCCGGGTCGGTCAAGTCGTCCGCAGGTACATAAACAGCCTGAACAGAAGTGATAGAACCCTTGCGGGTGGAAGTAATACGTTCCTGCAATGCACCCATTTCCGTTGCCAGCGTGGGCTGATAGCCAACGGCAGAGGGCATACGACCCAGCAGTGCCGAAACTTCGGAGCCGGCCTGGGTAAAGCGGAAGATGTTATCAATGAACAGCAGAACATCCTGATGCTTGACATCGCGGAAGTACTCCGCCATGGTCAGACCGGACAGCGCCACGCGCATACGTGCTCCCGGCGGTTCATTCATCTGGCCATAGACCAGCGCAGTCTTGCTCAAAACGCCGCTTTCGGCCATTTCGCCGTAAAGATCGTTGCCCTCACGGGTGCGTTCGCCAACGCCGGTAAAAACAGAATAGCCGTTATGGGCGGTAGCGATGTTATAAATCAGTTCCTGAATCAGCACGGTTTTGCCGACACCGGCACCACCGAACAGACCGATTTTGCCGCCCTTTGCATAGGGGCAGATCAGGTCAACGACCTTGATGCCGGTTTCCAGCAGTTCAGTCGAAGATTCCTGTTCATCGAAAGCAGGGGCCGGGCGGTGGATGGGCCAATGCTCTACCCCGGTGGGGGCAGGCTGTTCATCAACCGGTTCACCCAGCAGGTTGAACACACGGCCAAGGCACGCATCGCCAACGGGAACCTTGATCGGCCCGCCGGTATCCACGGCTTCGGCACCGCGCACAAGGCCATCGGTGGCGGCCATAGCAATGCAGCGCACCACGTTATCGCCAATATGCTGGGCAACTTCTACAATCAGCGGTTTGCCGTTGTTCTGCAGTTCAATCGCATTCAGCAGTTCCGGCAGCTCGCCGTCGGCAAAGCGGATATCCAAAACAGGTCCCATGACCTGCACGACCTTACCGATGTGTTTTTCTGGCATTGCACACACTCCTTTGAGTGAATTTTTAGCGTGCTGTCGGGCTTGTTTCCGGGTGTGTCTGAAAAAACTCTCAGCACTGTTGCATCAGATATTGCCCAAAGGCATACCTGAAAGCAAAGAAATCGGATAAAATTTCGGCTTTTCTGGTGCGCCCTAGCTTTCAGCATCTGCACCGGCCACTATTTCGGTGATTTCCTGCGTGATTGCTGCCTGACGGGCGCGGTTATAATAAAGGTTCAAATGCTCGATCATTTCGCCAGCGTTCTTGGTGGCAGAGTCCATGGCGGTGCGGCGTGCCCCCTGTTCACTGGCAACACTTTCACACAAAGCGCCATACACAACCCCGGCCAAGTATTCCGGGATAATGGCATCAAACACGGCGGTGCTGTCTGGCTCATAGAGCATCAGACTTTGATGCTCGTGGCCCGGCTCCGGCGGTTCGGCATCAAACGGGAGAACCGGCAGAATGATTGCAGTTTGGGTCAGCATGGAAATAAACTGGGTAAAGGCAATGCGAATTTCATCAAAAGCGCCTTCCAGAAACTTCTGGCACACAAGGCGGGAAATTTCAAAGCAGTCGCTGACCGAAATATCCCCTGCGATGGCAAAAGAATCCGTCAGAATCCGGATCTTGTGGCGCTCAAAGTATTCCACTGCCTTTTTGCCGATGGGCAGCACACAATATTCCCGCCCTTCAGCATCCGCTTCCACGGCTTTTAAGATATTGCTGTTATAGCCGCCCGCAAGGCCGCGATCACCTGCAATTACAATGTACAGGCAGCACTTTTTCTCGCATTTGGCCAGATATGGGCTATTGAACTCAGAATCCGCAGCCGCAATATCAAACAGCGTGGCATAAAGCGTTTCGAAATAGGGACGGCTGTTTTCCACCCGTTCCTTGGCGCGCCGCAGCTTGCTGGACGCTACCAGCTCCATGGCTTTGGTAATCTGCATGGTGCTTTCCACGCTTTTGATGCGCAGTTTGATTTCTTTCATGGAACCAGCCACCGGCAGCACCCCCTTTGGCGTATTTTGTGATTATCCGGCATTTTTGATAAAGTCTGCCGTGAATGCGGCGAGCACATCTTTCATCTGCTGTTCGGTATCCTGCTTCATATCGCCTGTGGTGCGGATGGCTTCCATCACACCGCCAGCGGTTACATTTTCATCAAGGTACTGATACAGCGCGCTTTCGTACGCGGCGATATCCTTTACGGCAATGTCTTTCAGGTAGCCGTGGACTGTTGCATACAAAATGGCAACCTGCTTTTCTACCGGGATTGGGCTGTTGCGGTCCTGCTTCAGGATTTCCACAATGCGCTCGCCCTGTGCCAGACGAGATTTGGTGTCAGCATCCAGGTCGGAGCCAAACTGGGCAAAGCCCTGCAGCTCGCGGTACTGGGAGTAAACCAGTTTTAAGGTACCGGCAACCTTTTTCATCGCCTTGATCTGCGCATTGCCGCCGACACGGGAAACAGAAATGCCGGGGTTGACAGCCGGGCGGATGCCGGAATGGAACAGCTCGGTTTCCAGGAAGATCTGGCCGTCGGTAATGGAGATGACGTTGGTTGGAATATAAGCGGAAACGTCACCAGCCTGCGTTTCAATAATGGGCAGAGCTGTCAGCGAGCCGCCGCCCTTTGCATCGCTCAATTTGGCGGCACGTTCCAACAAACGGCTGTGCAGGTAGAAAACATCGCCGGGATATGCTTCGCGTCCCGGCGGACGACGAATCAGCAGCGACAGAGCACGGTAGGCAACCGCATGTTTGGAAAGGTCATCATAGATAATAAGCACATGCTTACCCTGATACATAAAGTATTCGCCCATGGCGCAGCCGGCATAAGGCGCAATATACTGCAGGGGCGAAAGCTCCGAAGCTGTGGCGCACACTACAGTGGTGTAAGCCATGGCTCCGTTTTTCTCGAGGTTTTCAACCAGAGAGGCCACAGTAGAACGCTTTTGGCCAATAGCAACATAGATGCAAAGGACATCTTTGCCTTTTTGGTTGATGATCGTATCCGTAGCAATCACAGTCTTACCGGTCTGGCGGTCGCCGATAATCAGCTCACGCTGGCCGCGGCCAATGGGAATCATTGAGTCAATGGCCTTGATGCCGGTCTGCAAAGGCTGCTTGACGGGCTGACGGTCCAGGATGCCGGGTGCCGGGGATTCAATGGCACGATAGTCGGCAGCATCAATCGGGCCTTTGTCATCAATAGGCTGGCCCAGGGCGTTGACAACGCGGCCAATCAGAGCATCACCGACCGGAACCGACACAACTTTGCCGGTGCGGCGGATGGTACCGCCTTCTTTGATGCCGCTGTCATCGCCAAGCAAAACGATTGATACGCTGTTTTCTTCCAGATTCTGCGCCATACCATAGGTTCCGCTATCAAACTGCACCAGCTCACCGGCCATACAGTTATCAAGGCCGGCGGCGCGGGCAATGCCATCGCCTACCATCGTAACAGTACCGGTCTCCGTCTGCTCAATGGCATTCTGGTAGTATTTGATCTGGGAACGAATAATGCGGGAAATCTGTTCAGGTTCCAGTTGCACTGTTTGGTTCACCACACAATCTATAAAATGAAGGTGGAATCCGGCGGCAGGTGCAAATCAAATCACCACACCGCTGATTTCATTGCGCAGACGTTCCAGCCGGCCCTGCACAGTGCCGTCCAGGCGGGTTCCGCCAAGATCCAGCCGCAGACCGCCCAGAACACTGGGGTCCACTTTTTCCGTCAGGGTAATGGTTTTGCCGGTTACGCGCTGCAATTTTTCCTGCAGTCTGCTGCGGGCACTTTCGTCCAGTGCAACAGCAGATACTGCCGTAACTTCCAAAATGTTATGGTCCTGGTTGTATCGGTCACGGTAAGCTCTTGCGCAGGCAGGCAGTTCTGGCAGAATGCCTGCTTCGCACAAAATCTTTAAGAAGTTGACAAGATACGGATGCGCCTGCGCAAACGCCTGATCCAGCAACACACAGCGCTCTTTTTTGGGGATACTGGGCGTCATCAACAAGCGCAGATAGCCAGGCTCCTGCATTGCGTTGACAGCAACATCCAGCTCCGCCAGAATCCGTTCGGTCAGGCCCTCTTCCGCAGCCAGTTCATACAAACTTGTGCCATAACGCTTTCCGGTTTCGGTCATGAGGCATCCCCCACATTCCGGATAAATTCATCGATCAGGGCCTTGTGGTCCGTCTCGTTGATTTCGCGCTCAACTACCTTGCCTGCAATATCAACAGCAATGCCGCCAATTTCATTTTTTAGGTCGTTGACTGCTTTCTTGCGTTCCTGTGCAATATCAGCTTCAGCAGCGGCGCGCAGGGCGGCTGCTTCGGCACGGGCCTCGCCAACAATTTCTTCTTCGCGCTTCTGGGCGCGGGCGGTTGCCTCACGCAAAAGCGTATCGCGTTCATCCCGGATGCTTTGCAGGTGCTGCTGGTATTCCTGTTCCAACTCGGCAGCCTTCTGTTTGGCTGCATCCGCATCGGCGTACATGGTATCAATTTCCGCCTGGCGGTCGTCGATCATCTTTTTGACCGGTTTGAACAGGAACTTTTTGAGCACCGCAAAGGTGATCATCATATTGCAGAAAGTGAACAGCGCTGTCCACGGGTCGATGCCAACAAAGCTTTCAAAGCCCGTCACGAGCCATTCCTCCTTTCCTTTTCGGCTATCGTATCCATCAGAAGACGAACAGTAACAACAGGGCGATAACCAGCGAATAAATGCCGGTGGATTCGGTAATGGCGCAGCCAAGGATCATGTTGGTACGCAGCAGGTTTGCCATTTCCGGCTGGCGGGCCATGCCTTCCAGCGCTTTGCCAACGGCATTACCTTCGCCAACTGCAGGGCCAATAGCGCCAAACCCGATTGCGATACCTGCACCGATTGCACAGGCGGCTTTTACGATTGCTGTTTCCATACGAGGTATCCTCCTAAATAAATAAAATTTTACATTAACCTTCTTCAGGCGGCGGGCAGGCATTGCTGACATAAACCATCGTCAACAGGCTGAACACCAGGGCCTGCACCCCACCAGAAAATACATCGAAATAAAGGCTCATGATGCCGGGAATGCCGACTTCCAGATACGGCACCCCTGCCAAGCCCAGCAGGGACAAAATTCCGGTTGCGGCAAACACCGCACCAAAAATTTTGTAAGCCAACTTTTTCTTGCGCACACCCAAAACCAGCAGCGCCACACCACCCAAAAGAATCAAGATTCCGACCGCAATGCTTTTGCCAACCAGGCCCAAAAGAGCGGCGGAAGCCGTTGCCAGAGCAGAATAAACCAGGCTGGTCAGAACGTTGCCGCCCGCAATGTTGCCAAAGTGACGGAATGCCATTGAGATGGGCTGCGCGATTTCGGAAACAAGGTTCATCGGCGTCATAACGACAACCGGTTCAGTAAAGCCTTTCAGCCAACCGAGCACACCGTTTGCTTTAATGGAGCAAGCCCAGCAGATCACGCTTGTCATTAAGGCCCAGGTAACGGTGGTGGAAAGATCCGCTGTGGAAGAGCGGAAAATACCGGTCATTCCGATGTAGGAACCGAAAATGGAAGACAGGAACAATGCCCCGATATAAGGTGTCCAATAGGAATTATGCTTGCCCATGGTGTCTTCTACCATGCCGTACAGCATAGTAACACCTTTTTCTACCAGTACCTGGCGGCGGCTGGGACGCTTTTGCAGGTTGCTGCCCAGCACAATACCGGCAATACAAAGCAGCAACATAACCGCAAACGAAGAAACCGTTGTCTGCGTGATGGGAATTCCACCAAACAAAGGGATCGTGAAATAAATCTTAGGCCCGTTCATGGCACTGCATCACCGCCTTTGGAATCTTTGCGGAAGAATTCAACCAGCTTAATGGCAGCCTGTGCAAACAGCAGCGGCAACAATGCTGCCAGCGGATCACAAACTTTGGCATGGAACAGCAGAACATAAATGACTGCCAGAATTGCCGTGCGCACAACGCTGGAACTTTGAATGCTCATGCACGCTTTTGCGGAATTATCCCCTGCCGCGGCACGGTCCAACGCGTTAGAAACGGTAATGCTTAATGCCAGAAAGTTGCCTACAGCAATCACAGTGCCCAGCAGGCCACCCAGCAATACCGCTGTGGTAAACCGCCCAACCACTGCATAGATGGCCAGCATAATGGCGGAACAACCGGCGGTTGCCAAAGCCATGCGCCCAACCTGCTGCAGAATGTCCGGATGCTTTTGCATGGATACAGGCTCCTTCCATAACAATTAGTGTTGATTGAACGAGATAGGCGGCGGCTCCTGCTTTTTTTTCGGGGCCCTGCCCTGCCGCTCAATTGTCTTTAATGAACTGCGCAGGCTGCCGATGGCAGCCACCATGCCGAGCGCGAACCCAACCAAGATGACCCAGCCGCCAAGGCCGAATTGTTTGCGTAGCCAAACAGCCCCCAAAAGAAACAGCACCGGCGGAAGCACAACCGATAAACCAAACTGTGTCAGCCAGACAAGGTGCCGTGCGGCATCATAAAGATCCTTCATATGATTTACTGTTCCCATTCTTTCGCTTTGTATCCGCGATGATTTTAGTATAAACTCTTTCTGCAACAATTTCAACATAAATTTTGCATGTTTTTATATAAATTTTGTAGTCAAATAAGCAAAAAACAGACAATGTTTTTCAAAATTGCAGGTTCCCCCTATGATGGAAGCAAAAAAGCTCTGCCAACAGCAAAGCTTAAAATGTGTATAATAAAAGCGCAATCGAACAAATCCGATATTTTGACCAATTAGAACGGCTATCTTTATCCAATCAGGCATTAAGTGGCTCGACCGGGATTTTCTCCAAGGCAAGAAGGCGTGTCAGACACGCACCGCCCAGAGAACAGCCATCCGGACTCATTGCTTCTCTTTGAAATTCCGTTGCTTTTTCGACATGATCGCACCTCTTTGATGCGTGCCAAATCGGCTTCCGCCTGCTGTGCCGGGGCATCGGGCGCAGAGCACCTTCTTTTGCCGTGGGGATATAGCTGTGGTCGTGGGAATCCGTAAAATAAGGGCGAAGGATATAGTGATTTTCGCCGGTTTTCCGCAAAAGCTCTGCAGACCAACGGTTTCGATTTCATAAACCCCAAGTTTCCCATAAACCACGAGCATTCCTGCTTGATACTATGCCATATTGCTCCTCTTTCATTCAGATGGAACAGCCTGTACAAAACAGTCTTTCCAGCGTACTTTTGCGCTCCACCTTATTGTGCCACGGCTGGGTGACTGGCTTCCAAGGGCATCTTCCACGAAGTTTTCCTCGTGCAATCTGCGCAGAATGTTCAGCATAATTCTTGTGCAAAGCTGCCTTTGCAAATTCCCGGCAGGCAGGCTATAATGATTTCGTACAACGAGTAGCACTCATGCGTAAAACCGGTTGCATGAGGGCTGCCCGTTGTTTTTTTGTCCTCAAAATGGAAAGGTAAGGTGAATCCCATGGAAAGTTCCAATCAATTTCTCGGCACGGAACGCATCGGCAAGCTGATGCAAAAGTATGCGATCCCGTGCATTATTTCGCTGCTGGTCGGCGCACTGTATAACATCGTGGATCAGATCTTTATTGCAAACGCCAGCTATCTGGGCTCCTACGGCAACGCCGCCAACACCGTCGTGTTCCCCTTGACGGTGGTAGCGCTGGCCATTGCCGTGATGATCGGTGACGGCTGCTGCGCCTTCGTCAGCATCAGCCTTGGGCAGAACGAGGTTCCCAAGGCAAAGCGGAGCGTCGGAAATGCGGTGGTGATGTGTCTGGTCAGCAGCATTGTCCTGGCCGCGCTCTATCTGATTTTTGCGGACACCATTCTTGCCATGTTCGGCGGAACGGTGAACGCCGAGACCTACCACCACTCCCAGGAGTATTTCTTTTATATCACGCTGGGCGTGCCGTTTTATATGTTTGGGCAGGCCATGAATCCCATCATCCGTGCCGACGGCAATCCTCGGTTTGCCATGGTGTCCACCCTTGCGGGTGCGGCGCTGAACATCATTCTGGATCCCATCTTCATTTTCGGCTTCCGCTGGGGCATGATGGGCGCAGCGGTGGCTACCGTCATCGGTCAGCTGGTCACGGCAGCGCTGGCAGTGTGGTATCTGCTGCACATGAAGATCATTCGCCCTGAAAAGGGTGACTACCGGCTGAAGGGCTCCATCTGCGGCCGTACCCTGACCCTTGGCATGACCAGCTTTCTGTCTCAGATCAGTCTTGTGGCGGCTATGGCAGCCATCAACAACATGATCCGCAAATACGGCGCACTGGATGCCGTGTTCGGGCAGGAGCAGTACGCCCAGATCCCTATGGCGGTGGTGGGCATCGTGATGAAGTTCTTCCAGATCGTCATCTCCATCGTGGTGGGCATGGCGGCTGGCTGCATCCCCGTGGTGGGCTTCAACATGGGCGCCAAAAAGCCCACCCGTGTGAAGGAGCTGTTCACGAAACTGCTGCTGGCAGAAGCCACCGTGGGTGCCGTTGCACTGGTGCTGGTGGAGCTGCTTCCCCGGCAGCTGATTGCCCTGTTCGGTGCCGCCAACGAGAGCGTTTACTACACCGATTTTGCCGTGAAGTCCTTCCGCATCTACCTGTGCATGATCATTCTGGCCTGTGTCAACAAGGCGTGCTTCATCTTTTTGCAGGCCATGGGCAAGGCGGCGGAATCCACCACCCTGTCCATGGTGCGTGAGGTGGTGTTCGGCGTGGGCTTTGCCCTGCTGCTGCCCCGGTTCTTCGGGCTGGACGGCGTGCTGTACTCCATGCCCATGTCGGATATCCTCACCTTCCTGATTGCAGGCTATCTGATCTGCAAGACCTACCGTGAACTGAGCACGAAAGGAGAAGTCTAATGGAAAAACGCATCATCACCATCAGCCGCGAGTTTGGCAGCGGCGGCAGAACCATCGGCAAACTGGTGGCAGAGCATCTGGGCATCCGGTGCTACGACGCCGAACTGATCCAGAAACTGGCTGCCGAAAGCGGCTTTGACGAAAACTACGTCAAGGAGGCCGGAGAGTACACTCCCGGCGGCTTCCTCGCCTCTGCCTTCACTGACCGCAGCTTCGGTCCCACTAACGAGGACCTGCTCTGGAAGCTGCAATACCGGATCATCCGGGAGCTGGCAGAAAAAGAGCCCTGCGTCATCGTAGGACGCTGCGCCGATTTTATCCTGCAGGACCGCACCGACTGCCTGAAGGTCTTTGTCCACGCGGACATGAAGTTCCGGGCTGACCGCATCGTGCGGGTATACGGGGAGAGGGAGAAATCGCCCGAAGCCCGTCTGAAGGAGAAGGATAAGCGCCGCGCTGCCTACTACCGCTTCTACACCGATATGAAATGGGGCGATGCCGCCAACTATCATGTCGCGCTGGACAGCGGGGTAATTGGAATTGAAAAATGTGCCAAAGTCATTGAAAGCCTAGGGCAACACCGCACAATTCCCGCCTTGCGGCTTAAGCACCGCTCCGGCAGCTGCGGCACGGCATCTGCGTTGCCAAAATGCTCGATAAGACATCCAGTATTATCTGCGCTTTTGGCTTGGCATCTGCCGCACCTCGCTCGCCGTATCGGCACTTAGAATTATGCGGTATTGCCCTAGCATAAGCTGTAAATTCCGACACCGTCCCTGAGACAATAGAGCAAAACACCGCCCACCTGAGTTCCGTTACGCAGATGGGCGGTGTTTTTTGTTAATGGCAGTTCTATGGGAAGATCAATCTTCTAACCCATGGCTCCCGGCCACATTTTTCAAGTATTCCTCTGGATTACCATTCAGAATCAAATCTGGATAGCCCAGTGGGTCATTGTAGATAAGGTAGCACAACTCTGACCGCTGTGCCATGGTCACATCCAGTTCATCCTCGACCACGGTGCAGTCACTGAAGACTTTTCTCCCATCCCGGAGCAGCAATTTCACGCACCCAGTGTCCATGTTAAAATGGCAGGCTCTTTCATCGTACTTCATGTTCGTGGCCTTTCTACCTTACGGCACCTATACAGTTGTGACGTTTGTTATACGTTTTTCTGATAAGGTTTCGGACACACAGCCGTTTGGAACGATCCGGAATTGTCATTCTTGAAAAAAAAATAAAAATCCGAGCCTTTCTCCTATCGAGAAAATGTCCGGATTTTCATTCTTTGGTGCGGATGAAGGGATTTGAACCCACACTCTTTTAAGGGAACTAGAACCTGAATCTAGCGCGTCTGCCAGTTCCGCCACATCCGCTTATTTTGTTTGGCCGCCTCACCGGCGACGAATATTATTATAACCAGCAGTACCACTTTTGTCAACAGATATTTTCATATTTTTTTTAATTTTTTCAAATTTGTTTCGCAAAGCAAGAAACAAAACGGTAGAACGTCGCTTCCCGCTTGCCTATCTTTTGCTTTTGCCTTTTCTTTCACACAAAAGTGTTTCCTTTACTTCGTGTGCGGCTCCGGGCTGCTGTCAATCAGAGCTTGACGCAGCGGAAGGAAGCTGAAATGAAAGTCATCATACCCGCTCTTGCACTCCTGCAGATAGCGGCGGGAAGGAACACCCAAGGGGTGGCTGGCGGGCAGGGTGTAAAGGATTGCTTCAATATTATGCAGAACTTCCCGTCGCGTAGTGACGTCCCAGACACACTGTACCTGCATTGTCTGCTTCTGGTAGAAATAAGGAACCCCCGCATAGACATCCAGAGCCTGCTCGTCTTTATCAGAAATCTCATAAACCCCGCAGCCCACCATAGACGGGCACCAGGGCTGCTGAAAATCCGTGGTCAAAAAGCAGCCGTTCTTGGAACCACGGAAGACCAGACGCACACCGAATAAATATGTATACCCGACTACACGGGCATTGGGGCAACGCTGGCGCATCTGCACCAGGTTGAGGTTGGGACCGTAAGCCAAGTAATACTTCATTTTCAGTTTGCCTCCATTTTACAATTCCATAATAATTATATTGTAATTCTGATATGTCGATAACGCAAGGCACCAAGTTACACAAACTTATTACCTTGGGATTGTTGGGGTTTCTGTTGTTCTGCTGTTTTTATGGGCAATTACGGTATAAATAGTTCAGATTCTGAGATTTCACCTCAAAATCGGACGGCAACGGCATGACTGGATGGTTCTAAGATCATATCGTTTTTTCATGTGTTTACAGCTTTTCAGGCTGGTGAAAATATGCTATGATAAAGTTGTTCATTTTGGATTGCGGCGTTGGAAAAATCGGGGCTCTGTCCCCTGCCGAATCCGCAGCAGGCCGTGATAGTGGCGGCTGAACATAATGATGGCCAAGGCCAAAGTTAGAATGCCGCTTTCTGGGCCATAGGAAAGCCACGCGGGCAGGATGGCCAGCGCTGGGATCACCACAGCCCCCAACGGCAGGTAGCCGAGCCACAGGACCAGTGCCCCGCCAGCGATGCAGCAAAGCGTGCCCCAAAACGGAAGATACAAAACGAGCCAAACGCAGGTTACCGCAACCCCCTTGCCGCCGCGGAACCTTGCCCATGCGGGATAGTTATGGCCCAGCACTGCGCCAAGCCCGGCATATAAAATCGACGCCTGCCCGATCAGTGGTGCCGTAGCATAATACGCCGCACCGCAGGCAGCAACCGTTTTTAACGTATCACCTGCCAGGGTTAGCAGCCCGGCCCCCTTGCCCAGTTGGGCCATGATATTAGCCATGCCGGGGTTGCCGGTGCCAAGCTGCCGCGCGCTTTTGCCGGAAATAACGCGGGCGACAACTTCTGCCGTAAGAAAACTGCCGAACAGATAACCCAGCAGGATACAGGCCAGCCGGGCGGCCAAGGCGTCTGGATGCATAAATGATAGCTCCTTTTTACCACTGTTTGGGCAGCGGTTGTCTTTTATTATATTATAGTCCCCTGTGCAAGGGGGCAATACGAGGGATATTCATGAATTTTGATGAGCTGAAACAGCAATGCCTGGCGTGCCAGCGCTGCGGATTGTGTGAGACCCGCACCCATGTGGTGTTTGGGCAGGGTGTGCCAGACGCCGAGGTTCTTTTTGTAGGCGAAGGCCCCGGCGCCAACGAGGACGCACAAGGCCTGCCGTTTGTGGGCCGCAGCGGCCAGCTGCTGGACCATTACCTGGAAGCGATTGACCTTGACCGCAGCAAAAATATTTATATTGCCAATATTGTTAAGTGCCGCCCGCCAGAAAACCGCGACCCTGCCCCGGAAGAATCCGCCGCCTGCCTCCCGTGGCTGCGCATGCAGTTCCGGCTGCTGCGCCCAAAAATTGTGGTGTGCTTGGGCCGCATTTCCGCCCAGCAGATGATTGGAAAAGACTTTTCCGTCACGCGGGACCACGGTAAGTTTTTTGATAAGCAGAGCACATTGTTTATGGCAACTCTGCACCCGGCAGCGCTGCTGCGCAACCCAAAAAGCAAAATATCCGCGTTTGAAGATTTTGTAGCCCTGCGCGAGAAAATTGAGCAGGTGTGTGACCATACCTATAACCGCAGCTGACTGCCCCTGACAGGAGGACGAGCCCTTGCAGGAACCTGTATCCCCAATACAAATCACGCTGCCGGTGCGCCAGCTGGTGGAATTCTTGCGCCGGGTTGGCAGCATTGACAACCGCTTTACCGGCTTTGACCGCGCCAATGAGGGCGCACGCATCCACCGCAAATTGCAGCGCGCCGCTGTAAAAGAACATGCCGATTACGCCGCGGAGGTATTTCTTCGCGGTATTTTTGCGTATGAAGAAATTGAATTTACGCTGGAAGGCCGCGCCGATGGCATTTTTACCGCAGCGGACGGTGTTACCGTGGTGGATGAGATCAAGACCACCGCATGCCCGGCGGCAGATATTACCCCGGATTTTGCACCGGAGCACTGGGCACAGGCTATGGTGTATGCAGCAATTTATGCGGCACAGCATGAGTTGGAAGAGATGCGGGTTCAGCTGACCTATTTCCAGGTAGATGAAGAGCTGATTCTGCGGTTTGAGCGGCATTACACCGCGCAGCAGCTGCAGGAGGAAGTGGAAGCCTTGCTGGCGGAATATGCCCCCTGGGCGCGGCGGGCGGTTGAGTGGAAAAAGGCCCGGAACTCGGATTTGCAGGCCATGCAGTTCCCTTTCCCTGCGTATCGCCCCGGGCAGCGCGCGATGGCGGGCGAGGTATACAAAGTGTGCCGGGACGGCGGCCAGCTTTTGTGCCAGGCACCAACCGGGATTGGTAAATCCATGAGCGTGCTGTTCCCTGCCCTGAAATCTATGGGCAATGAGAGTGTGGGACCGATTTTTTATTTAACGGCCCGCGGCACAACCCGTACGGCAGCGGAAAACGCACTGGCTATCCTGCGCGATACCGAGCCGGAACTGCACCTGCGCAGTGTAACGCTGACAGCGAAAGACAAGATCTGCCTGTGTGAGACGCGGGAGTGTACCCCGGAAGCCTGCCCCTATGCCAACGGGTATTATGCCCGCATCAAAGGCGCTCTCTGGGATGTGCTGGATGTCCCCTGCCTGACGGCGGAAACCTTGCAGGAATATGCAGAACGCCACACGGTATGCCCCTTTGAGCTGGGGCTGGACAGCAGCCTGTGGAGCGATGTGATTATTGGGGATTACAATTATCTGTTTGATCCGGTTGTACATCTGGTGCGATTTTTTGAATCTGCCGGGGATTATATCTTCCTGGTGGACGAAGCGCACAACCTGCCGGGGCGTGCGCGGAAAATGCACAGTGCTGCCCTGACCAAAACCAGCTTTTATGAAGCGAAGAAGCTGTTGGGCAAAGGCAAAAGCAGCCTGAAAAACGCTCTGACCAAAGTAAATGATGTATTTATTGAATGGCGCCACCGTGCCGAGGAAGAAACTGCCGCCAGAGATGGACGGTTTGGCAAAACATTCTTTCTAAAAGAGCGCAGCGAGGAGTTTGATCACCTGCTGAACCGCCTGTGTGAACCGTTGGAAGCATGGCTGGACGACCACCGAGAACCGGATGAAACCCACACGGCACTGCTGCAGTTGTATTTTGATGTGCGGGCCTGGCTGCGCGTAGCGGATACCTTTGACGATCATTTTGTGCTGCAAATCACGGCATCCGGCAGCGAGGTGCGTGCAGCGCAGCTCTGCCTTGACCCCAGCGCCTTTTTGGCGGATAGTTTTGCCCTGGGGCGCGCCGCGGTGCTGTTCAGTGCAACGCTGGCCCCGGCCAGTTATTATAAGGACCTGTGCGGCGTGCCGGAAGCACGGGCCGTTGCCCTGCGCAGCCCCTTCCCCGCGGGCAATCAGGGACTGTTCTGCATCGGCAATGTCAGCACCCGGTATAAGGACAGGGATGCAAGCCTTGCCATTGTGGAGGAAAGCCTGGCGACGATGGTGCGGGCGCGCTGCGGGAATTATCTGGCGTTTTTCCCCAGTTATGCGTATATGGAGCAGGCTTATGCACAGTTCAAGGAGCACTGCCCGGAAATCAACTGCATCAAGCAGGAAAACGCGATGGATGAACAGCAGAAAGCGGCCTTTTTGGCCCAGTTTGTGCCGGGCCCCAGCCAAACCCTGCTTGGCTTTGCCGTGATGGGCGGCGTATTTGGGGAGGGCGTTGACCTGACCGGCGACCGGCTGATTGGTGTAGGCATCGTGGGCCCAGGGCTGCCGCAGGTTGGACCCCGGCAGGAGCAGCTGCGGGACTATTTTGAGCAGACACGCGGTTCCGGCTTTGACTACGCCTACCGTTACCCCGGCATGAACAAGGTGCTGCAAGCCGCCGGGCGTGTGATCCGCACCCCGCAGGACAAAGGCGTAGTGCTGCTGATCGATAACCGCTTTGCCATGCCGGACTACCGCCGTCTGATGCCCCCGCATTGGAGCCACCTGAAAATGATTTATGATACAGAAAAGCTGGAACGGGAACTCTGGCGGTTTTGGGAAGAATAAAAACAAAACAGCACCGCAATCTTTGCCGTGCACATCGTCTTACTTGACTGTGTGTGCAACAAACTGCGGTGCTGTTTTTGCTTTGCTATTTAGAAGGTGGATTATTTCAGGGTGCTGGCCCACTCGTCAGGCTTGAATCCGACAAGGACAAAATCATCCCCGACCACCAAAGGCCGCTTGACAAGCATGCCATCTGTGGCAAGCAGGTGCAGCTGCTCATCCTCGGTCATGGTGGGCAGTTTGTTTTTCAGGGCAAGCGATTTATATTTCAGGCCGCTTGTATTAAAAAAGCGGCGCAGGGGCAGCCCGCTGCGAGCGTGCCATTCTTTCAGCTCTTCATAGGTGGGGGGCTGCTCCAGAATATGGCGGTCGGTGTAAGCAACGCCGTTTTCATCCAGCCAGCATTTGGCCTTTTGGCAGGTAGAGCATTTGGGATATTCAATAAACAGCATGATAAGCTCCTTTGGGTTATTCAACCGGGATTTTGGCTAGCTGGGCATCCAGCTGATTCAATGCGCTTTCTGGCAATGCCGCCTGCAGGAAGCCGGAAATTTCGCGCAGGCTGATTCCCTGGGAAAGTGGGTTAGACACAATGGCCTGCCACATATCCCCCAGCACAGCCTGCAGCAGAGCGCTGGCCTGCGGGTTCTTCATCAACCTGCGCACCGGCATATTCAGGCTGAGCGGCCCGGCGGCAAGCTGGGCGGCAAGCTCGGTATCCGGTGCGGTAACGCCCAGGCAGCCCCACAGCTTTTGCAAAAAGTCAACGCTCATCGGCAGCCATTGGGCGGTTGCCGGGTTGACACGGGAAGCTTCCGGCCCGGAGGTACAGGCAGTGGCAAGGGAAATGCCGTGTGCCCCGGTCGGGAAGAGGTGCAGCGCAAACGGGATGCTGTGGTCAGCCAAAGCATCTGCAAAAACAAGGCTGTTCTTAACAGGAACCAGCGCGTCCCCCTGGGTAGCAAACAGGAATGTGGGCGGGGTGTCATCATCAACCAGCGCGTGCAGGTCGGGCTCCTGGCGGCCAGCGACGGTCCACATTGCGCCCAGCGTTGCGGCATAGCCCAACACAAGGGCGTTGGGGCGCTGCGCCTTGGGCAGCAGTGTGCCCAGCGAAGCAACCAAATGCCCACCGGCAGAAAAGCCAACGGCGGCGATCTGCTGCGGGTCAATTTCCAGCTCCGCGGCGTTGGCGCGCAGGTAATCCATTGCAGCGGCACCATCCTGTAATGCTTTGTCAATCGGGGTGGTTGCATCTGCCGTATAGCGCAGAACAAACGCATTGAACCCCTGTGCCATATAAGCCAGGGCAACCGGTTCGCCCTCACGGTCAGAGCAATACTGGTAGCCGCCGCCGGGCACGACCAGCATAGCCGGGCGGATGGCGGCATTTGGCATTTTGGGGCTTTGGTCCTGCAGATAGCAGGTCAGAACAGCCTGGTTAGGAGCAAGTGTAACGGTGATGATTTTCACGGAAATCCCTCGCTTTCGCGCACATATTTAACATTTGACTGTATTGTAGCATTTGTGCCGGAAAACAACAAGCGAGATTGCGAAAGTTTTGTTCAAATTTTATATATTGTCCATATCACTTGTGATTTAAGGGGTGCAGTTCTTCCTGCTGCTCCTGCAAGGTTTTGCCGATGGTGTGCTCCATGGCTTTTACATCCTGGTGCAAAGCGGCGGCTTCCCGCTGCAGTTCAGGGTTCTCTTCAATGTCTTCACGGATAAACATGAAGCTAAGGCTGACCAGCAACAAAGCACAGCAGAACCAGATCACACGGTTGCCAAAATGGATGGTCAGCAGACTGCCGGCAGCGGCCCCCACAGCAAACAGTGCAATTACAGCAAAATACTGCATGGCGCGGCGCAATACAGCACGGTCTTTTGTGTGCAGGCCGGTGTACAGGTACTGCATACCGCTGCGCATGTTGCCAATGCACATGGTGCTGGCATATGCATTGCCGTGCACCTTGCGGAAAGATTGTACCTGCATGGCGCAGACAAAGCTGACCAGCATATTGGCCAGCCAGTCCAGATTGTTGGGGATAAAGCCAACAACAAACAACAGTGCAATCTCAATCAGCAAAATCAGCTGGCGCCAGTGGAATCTCTCCATCAGGTGGTAGCGGTTGCGGATGCCCTCGGCAAAATAGACACCAGCGGCAAAGGCCAGCAGCGGCAAAAGATACCGCAGCGCTTTGGCAAAATCACCCTCGCAAAAATTGGTGGCCATCAGCACGATATTGCCGGTTTGAGCGTTGGCAAAAACCTTGCCGCGGCCCATGTAGGTGTAAGCGTCCTGAAATCCGCCGGACAGGGTTAGAAATACTGTCGTACGGAATGCTTCGGACATTTGGCGGCTATGTGTAGCCATGATGATACCCCTCCCCGCCTGCTGTTTGGGCAGGCTGTTTTTCTCTTTTTCTGGTTGTCCTAAATAACCTTATATACTTTTAATTTCTTATTGCCTGGTGCGCTTCCCTGTGTGGAACTGCGCTGCGGCAAACTTAAAATTCAACGCCTTTTCTTGCCGGAATGCCTTTTTCGTATGGGTGGCGGCGGCAGCACATTTCAGTAATGTAATCTGCGGCATCCAGCATCCAGAGGGCCGGGTCGCGGCCGGTCATTGCCAGTTCCTGCTCGGCAGGTTTGTGCAGTACGGCGTTTTGCAGCAACTCTCGGTCCACCATGTTCAGATTCCAGGCGGCGCAGGCTTCGTCCAGAATCAAAAGGTCCGCCGGTTCGGCAAGCGCCCGGCGCAGGTTTTCAGTTTGCAGGGCACGGGTGGCGGCCTTTTCTTCCTCATTCATCTGGAATACAAACTTCTGCCCGGCTTTGCCGCGGTAGAAGGTAGCGCCAAGGGTTTGCAGCGGTTCCAGTTCCCCGGTTGCACCGCCTTTCAAAAATTGCACGATCACCACGCGCCGCCCGCAGCCCAGTGCCCGCACAGCCAGGCCCATGGCAGCTGTGGTTTTGCCCTTGCCGTCACCGTGGTATAAATGAATCAAACCATTGCTCATAAGGCGGCCTCGCTTTGTGTGGCTTTGGTATACTGCACGGTTTCCAACAGCTGCAAGGTGTGGTCTGTTTGCCAGTTGGCGGCATCCAGGCGGTAGCCGCCCGCGTTGGGACCGCACCAGTCGTGATAATCCCGCCGCGGCAGACCGTAACGGGACATAACCGCCATCTGGATGCCACCGTGCGCTACAATCACCAGCTGCTGTTTGTGCTGCGCAAGGCTTTCTTCCACCAGTTTGGCAAAGGCGGCACAGCTGCGGTTACAAAAATCCTGAATGCGCTCCCCATCCGGGCGGGCAGCAGTCTTGTTGGCTTCCAGCCAGGCAAGGTAGTCGGGGTCGTGCTCAATGTGGATATAATGCCGCCCCTCAAAACTGCCAAAGCACATTTCCCGCAAGTCCTGTACAATGATCTGCGGGCAGCCGGGGAAAAAGATTTCCGCCGTCTGCCGTGCGCGGATGAGCGGGCTGACATAGACAACATCCGGCATAAACCCGGCCGGGCGCAGCTGGGCGCGGCCCGCGGCGGAAAGCGGGATATCCTGTTGACCCTGGTACCGGTGTTGGGCGTTATATTCTGTCTGCCCATGCCGCAAAAGGTAAATCTGCATGATTTCACATCCTGATATCAATTTTTTATCAAGCTGGCAGTTGCTGCCAATCCCTGCCCGGCTCCGGTGCAGCGGGCCCAAAGCCGCCGGAAGTCGAAGTATACAGAAACAACTTTATTATAACATTTTCCCCTTCCTGTGCAAGCCCCGTTGGTACATTGTGCGTATAATGCACCGCTGGTGGGGCCACAATAAGGTTACCATGCGGGTTGCATGGCAAATGATAAGGGAGCGGATGGGAAAGATGCAGGCAGTGCAGGAAATGATCAATGTATTTGTTGCCAGTGTGGTTTCGCTGGCGGTACTGTTTATTTTAACGCGGCTGGGCGGCAAACGGCAGATTGCCCAGATGAACTTGTTTGATTATGTCAACAGCATTACCATTGGTTCCATTGCGGCAGAGATGGCCACCAACCTGGAACAATGGTACCGCCCGCTTACCGCCATGATCGTGTATGGTATCGCAGCTTTTGCGGTGCATTACGGCACCTGCAAAAACCGGAACGTCCGCCTTTGGTTGAGCGGACAGGCCATTCCACTGATGGAGAACGGAACGATTTATAAAGCAGAGCTGGGCCGAGCCAAAATAGACCTGAATGAATTTTTAGCACAAGCAAGAGTAGCCGGATATTTTGATTTGAATGAAGTGCAGTGTGCCATGCTGGAAACCAGCGGCCAGATCAGCTTTTTACCCAAAAGTTTCAACCGCCCGGTCACCCCGCAGGACCTTGCCATCCAGACAGATCCGGCCAGCAAGTGGTATGACCTGGTGTTGGATGGCAAGCTGATTGAAGAAAACTTGCACACCAGCGGAAAGGACCGCACCTGGTTGAACACCCAGCTTTCCCGCGCGGGCATCGGCCAGTTGAGCGAAACGTTTTATGCTGCCTGTGATAATCAGGACAACTTTTTTGCCTGCCGCGGAGAATAAATACAGAAAAAATGACAGCAAAAAGGGGCCGGTGTTACCCGACCCCCTTGCGGTTTAGGAATTCAATTATTTGAAGTAACGGTCCAGCAGACCCTGCATGCCGCGGCCATGGCGGGCTTCGTCCTTTGCCATTTCATGCACGGTGTCATGGATGGCATCCAGATTCAGAGCCTTTGCCTTCTTGGCCAGCTCCATCTTGCCTGCGCAGGCACCAGACTCGGCATCCACACGCATCTGCAGGTTCTTTTTGGTGCTGTCGGTCAGGACTTCGCCCAGCAGTTCTGCGAACTTGGAAGCATGCTCAGCTTCCTCAAAAGCGTAACGCTTCCAAGCTTCGGCGATTTCCGGGTAGCCTTCACGGTCGGCAACGCGGCTCATGGCCAGGTACATGCCAACTTCGCTGCACTCGCCGTTAAAGTTCTCGCGCAGGCCCTGGATGATATCTTCCGGAGCGTCCTTGGCGATACCGACAACATGCTCGGTCACATAGGAATTATCGGTCTTTTCGATGAACTTGGAAGCGGGAGCCTTGCAGACGGGGCAGAAATCGGGGATGGAGCCCTCAGCAATGTAGCCGCAGACAGTGCAAACATACTTTTTCATAAGAAATACCTCCGAATCAAAATAATGGTTTGTTCTTGGTTTTTAGTTTTATGAGCCGCACAAGGCGTTCACTTTTTTGAACTCGTTCCCTGTGCTATGGTTATATTATAGCCGCAGAAATGTGAAATGTCAACACTTTTTTAAAAATTTTTAAGACACTATCTTAAAATGTAATTTTGCTTTCCGCTTTGCTCTTCGGCGGAATAATTCTCTTGACAGCGGGAAAGATCAGGCGCGATACCATATAGGTGCAGGAACCAACGATAAGACCTGCTATCAGCAGCATCGGCGCATAGGTGATTGCCATTTTGTCTGAAAGCAGCGCTGCAGCCCCCAGCAGCTGGCCGCAGTTGTGCGCCAGTGCCCCGCTGACCGAAAAAATGTAGCCTGTGATGGTGAATGGCAATGCCAGAAGCAGGCAGAACACAGCCAGAGAAAGCGCGCCCCCGCACAGCGAAAGAAACCCGGCTGTAACGCCGCGGGTAAGCAACGCAAACAACGCCTTGAGCAGCACAAGATAAAGCGCCGAACGGCGGTTCAAAAACAAAACGGCGTACATGACAACAATATTGGAAAGCCCCAGCTTCATGGCGGGCATCAGGCCAAAAAACGGGGTAAGCATGGATTCCAAAAAAGAGAGCGCCATGGAAAGGGCAAACAGCATGCCAAGCAGGGCGGTTTGTCTGGCTTTGTAGTTCTGCAAGGGGGATTCCTCCATTATTTTATGGCAATATCGCATAATTCTAAGTGCCGATACGGCGAGCGAGGTGCGGCAGATGCCAAGCCAAAAGCGCAGATAATACTGGATGCTGCAAAGGTGAGCGCCGCCAGTGGCGGAAACAGCGAACCGAAGCAGGGGCAGCGGTCGCAGAGTGCGAGGGGCTTTTGCCCCCGAAGCACGATGCGGGTACCGCAACCCGACATTATCGAGCATTTTGGCAACGCAGCTGCCGTGCCGCAGCTGCCGGAGCGGTGCTTAAGCCGCAAGGCGGGAATTGTGAGGTGTTGCCTTATAAGTTACATGGATTCTGTATTTCAAAGTGTAAGGTGGCGGGCGGAGTTTGTCAAGCGCCGGTATTTTTGCGCAAAATTGTGGATGTGAAAGTGTGTGAGATTTACCCTGCGGGACTTGAAAAACAGGTGTAAATCGTGTATCCTATATAAGTACATTATTTTGGTGTACTATAGTAGGTGATCTAAATTCCCAGAGGGCCAAAGAGATAAATTTGAACCCCGAACCAACAAAGGAGAACTATATTATGAAAAAATTGATTTCTGCCTTGGCGGCAGCCGTTTTGTTTGCCACCCTGCTGGCTGGCTGCGGCAGCGGCGCTTCTTCCTCTGCCAGTGCTTCTTCGGAAGCTGCCAGCAGCACGGCTTCTGAGGCAGCCAGCACCGATGCTTCCTCCACCGAGGAAGTCACTGCCAGCGTGGATTTGGGCGCCATCGTGACCGCCATTGAGGCTGTGAACGAAGTGCCCAATGCCCGTGCCATCGATGACTTCTCCATGGAGAACGAGATGAACCTGACCCCGGATAACATTGTTGCTTTCCAGGGCGATGTGACCAACGACCAGGCAGACTGTGCTCTGGTATTCGCCGCCCAAGTCAAAGATGGCACCGCTGACGCCGTGAAAGCTGAACTGGAAGCCTATAAGGAATCAATGAGCAGCACGCTGTATGCTGACTTTGCTGATAAAGTTGCCAAGGCACAGGATGCACGCATTGTGGTAAAAGGCAATGTTGTGGTCATGGTCATTGCCGGTGTGAATGGCCCGGATTATTCCGCAATCGACACCGCCATTGACGGGGCACTTGCCTGATAGCACAAACCGATACCAAACAGGCCGCGCCCCAACAGGCTGCGGCCTTGTTTTTTTGGTGGGCTGTTCCCCACACTCCCTGAACCAAGAGAGGAGGAACCGCTGTGAATTTTAACAGCGTTGTCTTTTTATTCTGTTTTATGCCGCTGGCGCTGGGGCTGTATTACCTTGTGCCGGGCAGGGTCAAAAATGCGGTGCTGCTGGTGGAAAGCCTGCTGTTTTTCTGCTGGGGCGGTATCACATGGCTGCCGCTGGCCGTGGGCATGGTTGCCATCAACTATGCGGCGGGGCTTCTGCTTGCCAGCCTGCCCGCCGGGGGCAAGCGAAAAATCGTGCTGATTGCTGCCATTGTGCTGACGGCAGCGGCGCTGGTCTACTGCAAATACACGAACTTTTTGCTGGATACGCTCAACGTTATCGCTTCCACCGGGTTTGCCAAGCTGAGTTTTTTGGATGTTTTGCCACTGGGCATCAGCTATTATACGTTTAAGCTCATCAGTTATACTGCGGATGTGTATACCGGCAAGGTAAAAGCGGAACGCAGCCCGGTGGTCTTTGCGGTATATGTTCTGATGTACCCGCAGCTGATCGTTGGCCCGATCGTGAAATACCGGGATATGGCGGATGTCCTACACCAGACACAGGGACGCTGCACCCTGCAAAAAGCGCAGGATGGTGCTGAAATGTTTGTGTTCGGCCTTGCCAAAAAGGTGATTTTGGCGGATTCCATTGCGGCGCTCTGGCAGGATATCATCGGAACGGACGGCATTGGGCTGGCGAACGCTTCCCTGCCGCTGGCATGGCTGGGCATTATTGCGTACTCTTTGCAGCTGTACTTTGACTTTGCGGGTTACTCGGAGATGAGCAACGGCCTGAGCCTGATGATGGGCTTTGAATGCCCGGCGAACTTTAACCTGCCGTACATTTCAGGCAGTATTACCGAATTCTGGCGGCGGTGGCACATCAGCCTTTCCGGCTGGTTCCGGGATTACATTTATATCCCGCTGGGCGGCAACCGCTGCAGTGCCGGGCGCCAGATGCTGAACATGCTGGCCGTCTGGGCGCTGACCGGCATCTGGCATGGTGCGAACTGGAACTTTATCTGCTGGGGCCTTTACTATTTCGTGCTGCTTGTCATCGAAAAGAACTTTTTGATGAAGTACCTGAAAAAAGGCAAGGTCTGGCCACACATTTACACATTGTTCCTGGTGGTACTGGGCTGGGGGCTGTTCACCTGCAACGCCCCCGGTGCACCGCTGGGGCTGCTGCTCAGCCGGTTGTTCATCCCGCAGGGCGGCGTTTCGGCGCTGTATTTCCTGCGCAATTATGCGGTGCTGCTGGTTGTGTGCTGCGTTTGCTCCACCCAACTGCCGGGGCGGTTCTGGCAGTGCTGCAAAGGCAAAGCCCCGCTACGGGCAGCGCTTTGCGGCGTCTGCTTTGTTCTGTGCACGGCGTATGTGGTAGCAGCAACGGGTTCCACCGCACTGTATGCAAACTTTTAAGGGGAGGGATGGCTTTATGGAAAAATATGTTCACCGCAGATCCGACCGTCATCTGCCGCCAGCTTCCCTGATTGTTTTTGCCGCCTTGCTGTGCGGGTTTGCACTGGTCAACCTGTTCTGGCCCAAGCGCGAGAACTCAGAGCTGGAAAACCGCAAACTGGCGCAAATGCCAGTGTTCAGCGTAAAAACTTTGCTGAACGGCAAATGGCAGGATGATTTTTCCACCTATCTGCAGGACCAGGTTGCCCTGCGCGATGGGTGGATCAACCTGGAAAGCGCCGTCAATGCCCTCGCGTTTGGCAAAACGGAGGAAAGCGGCATCCTAAACGGCAAAGATGGCTGGATGTTCACCAAGCTGTTTACCGTCAGTACGGATACTGAGAAGCAGCTGGGGAAAAATATCAGTGCCGTCACAAACTTTGCCCAGCGCTACCCCGGCCGGGTCACTTTTTTGCTGGCACCTTCGGCCAGCGATATCTACCCGGAAATGCTGCCGGCCAATGCCCCCATGGTGGACGAAGATGCCATGCTGGATGACATTTTTGCCCAAGTGCAGGCCAGCGGGGCGGATGTGATCGATATGCGCGACGATTACCGCGCCAATAAGGACCAGTATCTGTACTTTAAGACCGACCACCACTGGACACCGGATGGTGCTTACCGCGCTTACCAGCAGTTCTGCACGCTGAAAAATCTGACGCCGTTTGACTGCAATGTCTATACCAAAATTACCGTCCCCGATTTTTACGGCACGCATTATTCTGCTACGCGGCGCTGGAATGCACAGGCGGACAGTTTCAGCTATTATGATCTGCCCAACCAGATGACGGTTTATAAAGTAAACGGTGAAGCAGATTATGAACCGGTGAAAACCGAGGCCCTGATGAACCTTGCCAAGCTGGATACTCGTGACAAGTATGGAGCTTTTTTGGATGGCAACAACGGTTATTCGGTGATTGAGGGCAACGGGACGGGCAGCATCCTGGTGGTAAAGGACAGCTATGCCAACAGCTTTATCCCCTACCTGACGGCGAATTATGCGAAAATTGGCGTGGTGGATTTCCGCGGGCTGGCCTATGGGTTAGATTCCACGATTGAAAAAGAGGGCTATGACCAAATCTTGATCCTGTATAACTTCCAGACTTTTATTTCTGACAACAAAGTGATTTATCTGGACCGCCCCACAACGCTGAAGTAAAAACGCCGCAGCCCGCCTGCATTTTGCAGGGCATCCAGCTTGTGCCGGGGAAATGTGATTTTGCGGGAACCTGCAGGAATCCATTTTGAACAGGCGGCCAATAGAAATGCCGATGCTTTAGCCTACGAATCTCACTGTGAGGTATACCGCATGGAACACCAACCTTTTACCATTGCGCAAATGCGCCCCATCCGTGATTGTATGACAGTCTCCCGCCCGGCAAACCTTGGCAAAGAGGTGCCGGTCACCTGGTTTTCCCTTGGGGCGGGTACTACCATTACGCCGGAAAGCTATGACTGTACGACCCTGTATGTGGGTGCTATGGGCAACGGCCGCTTTATCTTAGGCGAAGATGGCCGGGCAGTTCCCTTTGCGGGGGATGATTTTCTGGCTGTTCCGCCCAAAACACTGTGTGGAACCAGCACGGATATCGGTATGATCTATACTGAAATTATTTTGAAAAAGGAGAATACGATCCTGAACAACATCATCAAAGCTGGCCAGCCCACAGCCCTGAAAGACCTGATTTCTTACGAAGAGGGCAGCATTGCTAATGTTGACCTTGTCCACGCAGACAACATGAAGTTTGTGCTGATGGCATTCGATGCGGGCATCAGCCTGCCCCCACACCGCGCCCCCGGCAACGCCATCCTGACCGCACTGGAAGGCAAAGCAATCATTGACTATGAGGGTCAGGATTACGAGCTGAACGCAGGCGAAAGTTTCCGCTTTGACAAAAACGGCCTGCACAGCGTTACCCCGCAAGGCAAGTTCAAAATGAGCCTGCTGCTTGTGATGGAGTAAAATCAAACCATAAATCGTATTCCCCCGATGCAGAAGATAACCCTTTTGCATCGGGGAAATTTTTATTGGGAAAGCAGCGTGGAATAGTACGGTTCAGCCCTTTAGCCTAAAGGTGTTGTTTAGTGCCTTAAAGTGCCTGAATAAGATAAAGCAATAACAGGTGTACCGTGTAGGTTTTGACAATTCCGGCTTTATTTCTTATAACAAAACTGCTGCTGTTAGTTTCTTCAAACTCTTGCGCGTGGTAACATTGTGCGGATTGAAATGGTATAGGAGAGTGCTCCCCTGCCGGATGCCATTGATAGCGGCTGCCAGCGGACGGAGGGTGCGCCAAATGAGGAAACGCAGCATGTTTTTTTGAAAACACCCTATTTATGCGACCTTGACACCGCTCGCTATAAAGGAAGGCTGCAGAGCCGCAACCCCGAAATGACCGGCATCAGTTTACACATTGATCAACATACAAAACAATAAAACCCCTGCCGCCGTAGAACAATTACATTCTACAGCGGCAGGGGCTGCTGCTTTGATTGAGCTATTTACTGCTTGATGATTGCCTTATTTTTATAGCGCTTGCGCACGGCACCATATTCCAGGTGCGGCTGGCCGCCATTCACTGTGTCCGCATCAATGGTAACACGGGTAATAGTGGGGTCAGACGGAATTTCGTACATGATGGGGATCAGGATATCCTCCACCACGCTCCGCAGGCCGCGGGCGCCGCTCTTGCGTGCAATGGTCTTTTGGGCGATAGCACGCAGGGCAGCATCCGTAAAGGACAGTTCAGCGCTGTCCATAGCCAGCAACTCTTTGTACTGGCGCACAATGCTGTTTTTCGGCTCGGTCAGAACACGGATCAAAGATTCCTCGTCCAGCGGGTCCAGCACCGTCACAACCGGCAGACGACCGATCAGCTCCGGAATCAGGCCAAACTTGACCAAATCGTCCGGCTCCACTTTGCGTAGCAGCTTTTGACGGGTTTCCTCGCTGTCCAGGTTGGTGCGCAGCTGGCTACCAAAGCCGAGGGTGCTCTTGTCGGTACGGGTCTGGATCAGCTTTTCCAGGCCGTCAAAGGCACCGCCGCAGATGAACAGGATGTTCTTGGTGTTGATCTGGATGAATTCCTGCTGCGGATGTTTGCGGCCGCCGTTGGGCGGCACATTGCTGACAGTGCCTTCCAGAATTTTCAGCAATGCCTGCTGCACGCCCTCTCCGCCAACATCGCGGGTGATGGATGGGTTCTCGCTCTTGCGGGTGATCTTATCAATCTCGTCCACATAGATAATACCAACTTCGGCTTTGGGAATATCAAAGTCCGCAGCCTGAATCAGCTTGAGCAGAATGTTCTCAACGTCCTCGCCAACGTAACCGGCTTCGGTCAGGGTGGTGGCGTCCGCAATCGCAAACGGAACGTTCAGCATTTTGGCAAGCGTCTGGGCCAGCAGGGTTTTGCCGGTACCGGACGGGCCAAGCATCAGTACGTTGGACTTTTGCAGCTCTACATGGCTTTCCTGCCCGGAAAGAATGCGCTTATAATGATTGTAGACAGAAACTGCCAGCACGCGCTTGGCATCGTCCTGACCAATGACATACTGGTCAAGGCCAGCTTTGATCTCAGCAGGCGTCATAATGTTGACATCCGCCAATGGGTCAACGCCGGAATGCCCGCGAGAAGCCGCAGCACGGCGTTCCGGCGTTGCGCGCGGCGGTTCGGGTGCGTTGCCATCCTTATACAGGGCACTGTAGCACATATCAATGCAATCTTTGCAGATGTTTACGCCGGGGCCGATGATAAGCTGATCCACCTGGCTTTGGGAACGGCCGCAAAAGCTGCAAATCATTTCACGTTTTCCGTCCTTGCCGGAAATCGAATTTGCCATTTCCTAATTCCCCCGGTTTTAGTGTTTTACAATGATCTCATCGATCAGGCCATAGGCCTTGGCTTCCTCTGCGGTCAGGTAGTTATCGCGGTCAGTATCTTTCTCCACAACCTCAAGAGGCTGGCCGGTATACTCGCTGAGCATGCGGTTCATCTTTTTCTTGATCTGCACAAGGTGGTTGGCATGGATCTGGATGTCGCTTGCCTGGCCGGAAAGGCCACCGCCCTGGCCGCCGGAAATCAGCGGCTGATGGATCAGGATCTCAGAATTCGGCAGGGCAAAACGCTTACCCTTGGTGCCGCTGGCCAGCAAAAATGCACCCATGGAAGCAGCCATGCCCACGCAGATGGTGGAAACATCGCACTTGATATACTTCATGGTATCGTGGATGGCCATACCGTCGGTAATGGAACCGCCAGGGCTGTTGATGTAGAAGCTGATATCTTTTTCGGGGTCCTGCCCTTCCAGATACAACAGCTGTGCAATGATCACGCTCGCGGAAGTGGGGTTGACATCCTCGCTCAGAACGATAATACGGTCGTTCAACAGGCGGGAGAAAATATCATAGCTGCGCTCACCGCGCGCAGTCTGCTCAACAACATAAGGTACCAGGCTCATTCGGTTCCCTCCTTAAAACAATGGTAATGGTTCCGGGCTGTTACAGCCCGGAGAGCGGAGAACAAATCTCCATGATTCGATAAGAGCCGATACAACGGCAAAGCACGCTGTATCGGCTTTTATACAATCTTGCTATCGGGCAAAGCCAGGGCTATGGATTAGTCCTGCTTTTCCTCTTCTTTGGGCTCAGCGGTCACAACGTTAGCCTTTTCCTTAACAAAGTCGATTGCCTTATTGATTGCCAGGTCAGCCTTAACAGCAGCGGCATCCACAATGCTCTTAACCTTGTCGGCTTCCATCTTGTAAGCGTCAGCAATGCGCTTAACTTCTTCCTCGAACTCCTCGTCAGAAGCGGTGATGCCTTCCTTGGCAACGATAGCTTCCATTGCCAGGCGCATCTTGACCTGCTTGTCAGCCTGCTCCTTGAACTGTGCACGGAACTGCTCGATGTTCATGCCCATATACTTCAGGTAGTCAGCCAGCTTCAGGCCCTGCTGAGAAATGCGGTACTCGAAGTCCTGAACCAGCTCGTCGATGCGGCTGTCAACCATGGCGTCAGGAATATCAGCCTTCATGTTGGTGATAACCTGATCCATCAGATCGTTCTCGACCTTCTGCTCAGCCTGCTTGTCCAGGTTGGTCTTGATGTTGTTGCGGATGGAATCCTTCAGCTCATCCAGGGTGTCGTACTCGCTGACGTCCTTTGCAAAGTCGTCATCCAGAGCGGGCAGCTCCTTGTACTTGACTTCATGCAGCTTGATCTTGAAGGTTGCATCCTTGCCAGCCAGCTCGGCAGCGCCGTATTCCTCGGGGAACTTGACGTTGACATCGAACTCTTCGCCAGCGGAATGGCCAACAACCTGATCCTCGAAACCGGGGATGAAGGAGCCGGAGCCCAGAACCAGAGAGTAATGCTCTGCCTTGCCGCCCTCAAAAGCCTTGCCATCAACAAAGCCCTCAAAGTCGATATCAACGGTATCACCGTTCTCAGCAGCGCCCTCACGGGTCAGCAGACGGCCGTTGCGGTCCTGCATGCGCTTCACTTCGGCGTCAACATCTGCCTCGTTGACATTCTTGGCTTCTTTGGTCACAGTTAAACCGGCATACTCGCCCAGTTCAACTTCGGGCTTGACAGCAACCTTGACCTTCAGCACAACGCCGTCAGCCTCAGACATGGAAACGACCTCGGGATCGGGGCGGCCGACAACATCGATCTTTGCTTCCTTCACAGCGGCCTCATAAGCCTCCGGGAACAGATCATTGACAGCGTCATAATGGAAAATGTCAGAACCGTACATCTTCTCGATCATATGACGGGGAGCCTTGCCCTTGCGGAAGCCGGGAATGGCATATTTTTTGCCTTCGCGCTTGAACGCATTGTTCACAGCGGCCTTGAAGGTCTCAGCGTCGATAGAGAACTGCAATTCTACCATGCTCTTTTCGAGCTTTTCACAGGAAATCAGATTCATTTGAAAATCCTCCAAACATAGAAATACAATGTATTATATCATGTACCGGCAAAGAATACCAGCCCATTTTGAAATAAAATTCCCTTTACAGGCAAAAAAATTGAAAAAAGCTGCAAACAAATGCTTTAATCACAGATTTTATAAGGGCAAAAATGCAAACCGTCCGCCGAAACCAGCTTGTAGCGGATACCATCCACTTCGCGCTGGATAGCCCCGCGGATGGACTTTCCGTGCAGGTGGCCGTAATAACATTGCTGCACGCCAAACTCATGCAGGATATCCACCAACGGCTGTGCGCACCCGCCGGGATAAACTGGCGGGTAATGCAGAAATGCAATTTTCTGTGCGCCCCCCCCTGCCTGCAGCGACATGCGCAGGCGGCCGGCTTCGCGCGCCATGATCTTGGCATCTTGGGCGTTGGTATCGTCAAACGGCCAGCCGCGGGTGCCGCACAAGGCATAATCCCCCACCATGCAGGCATTGTTATGCAGGATGTGCATGGTATCAAAGCCGTTTTCTGTCAGGTAGCGCTCCATCTTGCGGGCGGTCGTCCACCAATAATCATGGTTGCCTTTCAGCAGCCATTTTTGACCCGGCAGGTTTTGGATAAACGCAAAGTCGGTTTTGGTGTCCTCCAGCTTCATGGCCCAGCTGGTATCCCCCGCCAGAATGACTGTATCCTGCGGGGAGATCAGCGTGCGCCAGTTTGCTTCCAACTTGGGCAGATAGCCTTCCCAGCCTTCAAAAACATCCATCGGCTTATCCCCGCCGAGAGAAAGGTGAAGATCACCAACCACAAAAATTGCCATATGCACCCCCGGCAGTATATTCTGGTGTATTCTGCCCATACTGATAGAGCACGCAAAAGCAAACGCTTTTGTGCCTTACCAAGAAAGGAGAAGCACCATGATGGAAGAAAACGTAATCAACGGAATTTGCTGTGATGTAGAAAACTGTGTGTACAACAACGGCTCCTGCTGCTGCACAGCGCATGAGATTCACGTGAACCACCGCGCCAACAACGGCACAGAAACAATGTGCGAAACCTTCAGCGAAGTATAACCACAGTTTACCGGCGGCTGCCGGGCTGCGTTTGCGGGCCTGGCAGTGCTTACTTAATGCGTGTAATGCACGCCCCTAATGCCGCTTATTTCAGCGCGGCATCCCGGATGGCGGCAGGCTCAATGACGGTATTGAACCGCACCGGCAGGGTGTTCAGCACGCTGAGGGAAGCCGGAACCGGGCAGCCGGTTTTGACATTCAGAGCAGCCATGGCGGCAAAGTCGCTTTCCGGGGCAGTTTCACCCAGCGCGGCCAGCACATCGCGCGGGAACTTGTACGGGCTGGCGGTGGAAAGCACCACCATAGGTGCCGCGCTGCGCACCGTCTCAGCTACGCAGAACGCAACGGCGGTGTGGGTATCGCAGAGATAATTGTCCTGCTCAAAGCGGGCATTGATCTCTGCAGCGCCAGCTGTATCATCAGCACAGCCGCAGGCAAAAGATGCCTGAATGCGGGCCAGGGTCTCGGCATCGACGGTGTACATACCAGTCTTTGCCAGGTCAGCCATCCAGCCTGCCACTTTGGCGCTGCTGCAGCTGACATGGTACAGAAGACGCTCCAGGTTGCTGGAGATCAGGATATCCATGGACGGCGAAGTCGTCTTGTAGAAGGTGCGGCGGGCATCATAGGTGCCGGTCTTGATGAAGTCGGTCAGGACGTTATTCTTGTTGGAAGCGCAAACCAGCTTGCCCACAGGCAGGCCCATCTGCTTGGCATAATAACCGGCCAGGATATCGCCAAAGTTTCCGGTCGGCACGCAGAAGTCCACCGGCTGTCCCCAGGCAACATTGCCCTGCTCCACCAGGCGGAAGTAGGCATAGAAGTAGTACACGATCTGCGGCACCAGGCGACCCCAGTTGATGGAGTTTGCGCTGGACAGGCAGATATTGCGCTTTTCCAGTTCTTCAGCAACCGAAGCATCGCCAAACACGCGTTTCACGCCGGTCTGGGCATCGTCAAAGTTGCCGTTCACGGCATAGACGGATACGTTATCTCCTGCCTGGGTGGCCATCTGCAGGCGTTGGATTTCGCTGGTACCGGCATCGGGATAGAACACTTCGATCTCAATGCCCGGCAGGCCTGCATAACCAGCCAGTGCAGCCTTGCCGGTATCGCCGGAGGTTGCCACCAGAATGCGGGTCGTTTCGGTGCGGCCCAGGTTTTTTTTGGCCTGAACCAGCAGTTTGGGCATCAGCTGGAGCGCATAGTCCTTGAAGGCGCAGGTCGGGCCGTGCCACAATTCCAGCGAGTACAGGCCATCGTGAACCTTCTGGACATAACCCGCCTTACCGGCAAAGGCATCTCCATAAGTTGCAGCGGCAGCTTCACCCAGGAAAGCCGGGTCATAATCTGTCAAAAAGCCAGCCAGAACTTTCTGGGCAAGCTCCGGGTAGCTGAGGGATTTCCAATCTTCCAGCTCTGCTTTGGGGAACGCGGTGGGAACGAACAGGCCTCCGTCCGGTGCCAAACCGCAGAGAATGGCCTCCGACGAAGAAACGATGGTGTTGGGATCGCGTGTGCTTTGGAACTGCATAATCAAACCCCCTATATATTTTTCATCTCTATCAAACCTTTCCGCACAGAAAGGCCTGTTTTTTCTGGCACAGCAAAAATAGGTTGCTCATCCTGTTTTGCTGTATCCAAAACAGCTCAAAATAGTCCCCGCATCATTCGCTGGCAAAAGCATCCCGGATGCAGTGGACCTGCCAGCCGGAACCGGCAGGCAGAACTTCCACCACATCAAAACGGATGTTGGCATCAGCATACGGGCTTTGCTGAAGATACTGGCCTGCCGCGGCAATCAGACGTTGCTGTTTATAATAGTCCACCGCTTCGGCCGGAGCGGCGCGCTGGGCGCTGGTGCGGGTCTTGACCTCGGCAAACACGATGGTGTCTGCCTTATATAAGATCAAGTCCAGCTCCCCCATGCGGGTGCGGTAGTTATGGTTCAGCAGCAGGTAGCCCTGCCGGATGTAATACTTAGCGGCAACAGCTTCGCCCGTATGGCCCAAATTGGCGCGGTTCATGGCCAGTAGCCCTGCCTTTTCAAGAAGCTGCGGCGGTAAAAATCCTGAATGCCATATTGTTCAATCAGCTCATAATGGAGCTTGGTGGGATAACCTTTATGTTTGGCCAGCTGGTACTGCGGATACTGTTTATCCAGCTCCAGCATGTACCGGTCACGGCTGACTTTGGCCAGAATGGAAGCCGCCGCAATACTGGCGCTGTTGGCGTCACCCTTGACGACAGCCTCGGCAGGCTGGGCCAGATTGGGTGGGCAGCGGTTGCCATCCACCAGAACATAGTCCGGCGTAACGGCCAAACCGGCCACCGCCTGCTCCATGCCGTCCATGGTAGCCCACAGGATGTTGCGCTCGTCAATTTCCTGCGGGGAGATAAAAACGATCTGGTAGCACAGAGCGCGGGCAATGATCTCGTCAAACAAGGCTTCGCGGCGCTTCTCGCTGAGCTTTTTGGAGTCGTTGACTCCTTCAATGGGGTCATCCGGGTTTAGAATGACGGCGGCTACGCAGACCGGCCCACACAGGGGGCCGCGTCCAGCTTCGTCCACGCCGCAGATGTTGCCATGCTCGGCGCGCTTTGCTGCGTCAAACGTATACAACGCGGGGTTACTGCTCGTCCTCATCGGCATCATCGCCCTCCCAGTCTGTCACTTCTGCGCGCTGCGGCGGGCGTTCCAGCGAGATACGGCCCCACTTGCTGGCGCGGAATTCCCCGACCAGCATTTTGGCGGCACGCTCGGTGTCAACCTCGCCGCCGGAAATCAGCATACCGCGCTTGGCACCGATGGCCTGCAAAAGGTCATATGGCGGCAGAGCCAAAGCCTGCTCATCGAGCTTGTAGCGCTCCATCAGGCGCTGCGGATAGATGACCCGCACGCCGGACAGCAAACCACAGGCAAGCTCCTCGATATCCAGGATATCATCTTTGATGGAACCGATGAACGCCAGATTGGTGGCGGTTTCCAGACTGTCAAACTTTTTCCAAAGCACGCCGGGCATATCCATCAGGTCGTAATCATCCACGGTGATCCACTGCTTGCCGCGGGTAACGCCGGGTTTGTTGGCCGCTTTGGCGCGGGCAGCACCGGCAAAAGAATTGATGAAGGTGGATTTGCCCACATTGGGAATGCCCACCACCATCACACGGATGCGGGCACCGATCATGCCTTTTTTGCGGCGGCGCTCCATCAGGGCGGAAAGTTCTTTTTCAATGGGGCCTTTGACTGCACCTGCCTTGCCGCTTTGTTTGGAGTTCATGGGCAGGCAGCCAGCCCCGGCGCTTTTGAAGTAAGCCAGCCACTGGGCAGTGATATCCGGGTCCGCCAGGTCGGCTTTATTCATAATATACAGGTGCGGCTTGCCGGAGGTGATGCGTTCAATTTCCGGGTTCAGGCTGGAAAGCGGGATGCGCGCATCCAGAATTTGTAAAACACAATCCACGTTGCGGATCTCGGTTTCCATCAGGCGCAGGGTTTTGGCCATATGGCCGGGGAACCATTGGATCGCGCGGCGGTTGATGATATCTTCGCTCATCTGCTTCTCCTGTCAATATTTTTGAATGGTTTTGCCCATCACATCCCGGATATCCACAAAGCCGATATCGGAACGGCGGCTGTCCAAAGAATTGTTGCGGTTATCCCCCATCACAAAGATGGTGCCTTCCGGCACGGTGACGGGGAACGTCATGTCCAGGCGGGTGTAGGTCGGTTCCGCGGTATAGGGTTCGTCCAGTGCTTCGCCGTTGCGGTACACGGTGCCGGTGGTAAAATCAATGTCGATCGTATCACCTGCCACGCCGATGACGCGTTTGATAAGCGTTTGGCCGTGCGGGGTGTAGGCGTCGATCACGACGATATCCCCATGGCTGGGCTGGTACGGCAGACTGTTGATGATCAGCAGCTGCTGATCATGCAGGGTGGGGTCCATGGAATGCCCGTCCACACGGATGGCCCGTGCGGCAAAGGTGAACACAAGAGAAAGCACAGCAACCGCCAGAATGATGGAATCCAGCCATTCCAGCAGGTTTTTGTTCTTTTTGCAGCGCTCTGTTACAGCGGCACTTGCCATAGCCAATCAAGCCCCCCTTGCCTGGCATAGAAATTGATAAAACAAAAAGGGAAGAACGCCAACCGTCCTCCCCTTTTGCTGCATATTGGCCGATAATCAGACGCGAGCCTTGACCTTGGCGGCCTTGCCGGTGCGGCTGCGCAGATAGAACAGCTTTGCACGGCGAACCTTACCGCGGCGAACAACCTCAACGTTCTCGACGAACGGGCTGTTGACCGGGAACACACGCTCAACGCCAACACCATAAGAGGTGCGGCGAACGGTGAAGGTCTCCGCGATGCCGCCATGCTTCTTAGCAATAACGGTACCTTCGAAAGCCTGGATACGCTCCTTGTCGCCTTCCTTGATACGGACGGACACGCGGACGGTATCGCCGACTTCAAACTTGGGCTGGTTCTCTTTGATCATGCCCTCGGTCATTTTCTGCATTGCGTTCATTGATGAATTCCTCCATTGTTTTGCGACGTTCATACCCGCTTACAGCGGCAGAGGACCGCCTGTATAATGATGTGTCATTACCCCGCCGATGGCTCGGCGGCACTAACGCTTAAGTATAATAACATACCCTGGCAGATTTTGCAAGGGCTTTTCGGCAAATTAACAAAATTCTTCGTTGTTTTTTGTGTAAAGCTTCGTGCGCAGCACGCTGCACAGCCAGGGCGGGATGTTGTACTGCTGCTGCAAATAGCCCAGCAGCAAAGCGGGGTTATAGTTCGGTGCTTCGCCGGAACCGCAGGGCAACACCAGGTTAAACTGTAGCTGCTCCCCTGCCTGTTCATATTCAACATGCGGGATAATGGTTTTCAGGTCCAGCTCTTTCTGGCCGCGCTTGGTCTTTTTGACCACCATGGCGTTTTCGGCTGCGTTGTAAGCATCCAGCGCAGCGGCGGCGCTGGCGGGCAGAGTGACAAGATAAGAAGCATGGTCGATCTCCGCTACCTTATTCTGCGCCTGCTGGGCGCTGAGCACCTTGATACCGCGCGGCATGTAGGGCTGCAAAACATCGCACCAGGTATCCAGCTGGGGGTCCTCAGCTTCGGTTTTTACCTCGCAGCACTCACACAGGCTTTCCTGCCCCAAAGACAGCGGGCACGCAAAGGAAAGATAGATATGCGGGTTAAAGCCCTGGGTGTAATACACTGGCAGACCGCTGCGCTTTAAGATGCGATGGAACACGCGCTGCAGGTCCAGCAGCGAGATATAGGCAGCTTCGCCCGTTTTTTCAAAGCGAATTCTTACTGTAATCAAAGCAGGGTCCTCCCAGCAGTTTATTGGCACCGCAGGCCGAGCACTGGCGGTTGCAGGGCTGTGTGGTCTGCGCCTGCAGGGCCTTTTGGTATTCCCGCACCAGGTGGGCATGGGTCACACCCACATCCAGGTGCGACCACGGGGTTACTTCATCCAAGCCCAAGGCGCGGTAGTTATAAAAATCGGGGTCCAGGCCGCAGGCAGCAAATGCTTCCAACCAGCGGTCATAGCTGAAGAACTCCTCCCAGGTATCAAAGAATGCGCCGTTATGATAGGCAGTTTCGATCACGCGGCCCATGCGGCGGTCACCCTTGGCAAACACACCCTCCAGCACGCTGGTGGCGCTGTCGTGATAGTTGACCTTGATTTTGCGCGAGTGCACACAGCTGAGCAGGTACTTCTGCTTTTCGCGCAGGGTTTCGCGGCGGTCCTGGGCGCAGAACTGGAACGGGGTATCCGGCTTGGGCACAAAGCAGGCCACGCTGATGGTAACCTGCACGCCCTTGCCTTTGGGGTGCTCCATGCTGTAATACAGGTCCACTACCTGCTGGGCGGTATCGGCAATGCCTTTGATGTCTTCCAGTGTTTCGGTGGGCAGGCCCATCATAAAGTAGAGCTTGACGGAGGTGTAGCCTTCCGCGAAGGCAATGCGGCAGCCGCGCTCGATCTGGTCCCAGGTAACGTTTTTGTTGATGACATCGCGCAGGCGCTGGGTGCCGGCTTCCGCCGCAAAGGTCAAGCCGCTTTTGCGCACCTTGGTGGTCTTTTCCACCAGAGACTGTGAGAAGTTGTCCACACGCAGAGACGGCAGCGACAGGCTGACATGGTCGGTCTCCGCCCAGGAATTCAGCTCGTCCAGGATATCCTCCAGACGGGAATGGTCGGAGGTGGACAGGCTGGAAAGGCTCAGTTCATCGTACCCGGTGTTGCGGCACAGCACACGGGCGCTTTCGCTGATGAGCTTGGGCGAGCGCTCGCGGAACGGGCGGTACAGCTGGCCTGCCTGGCAGAACCGGCAACCGCGCACACAGCCGCGCAGAACTTCCACACAGGCACGGTCCTGCACAGCACCCACCATGGGCACAACAAAATTTTCCGGCGGAACAAAGCTGTCCATGTCCTTCACAATGGCCTTGGTCACACGTTCCGGCACACCGGGGCGGTTAGGCTTGATGCTTTCCACCCGGCCATCCGGCAGGTAGGTTACATCATAGAAGGACGGCACATACACGCCGGGAATTTTTGAAAGTTCAAACAGCAGCTGGTCCTTGTTCCAGCCAGCCTTTTTACCTGCTTCTACGGTGGCGCAGATGTCCTGCAGCATCTGTTCGCCTTCGCCCAGCTGCATGATATCAAAGAAATCCGCCATCGGTTCGGCGTTGCAGACGCAGGGGCCGCCGGAAATGATCAGAGGCCAGCGCTCGTCACGATCCGCAGCGCGCAGCGGAATGCCTGCCAGATCCAGCATGGCAAGGATATTGGTATAGCAAAGCTCGTATTCCAAGGAGAAGCCAACGATATCGAAATCCGTCAGCGGGTCCTTGCTTTCCAGGCAGTAGAGCGGAATATGCAGGCGCTCCATCTGCTCTTTCATGTCCACCCAGGGCATAAAGGCTCGCTCGCACCACCAGTTTTCGTGGCGGTTGAGCAGCTCGTACAGGATTTTTTCGCCCAAAAAGGACATGCCGATCTCATAGGTATCAGGGAAGCAGAACGCCATACGCACGTCAACGTTTGCTTTATCTTTATAGGTGCAGCCCGGTTCACCGCCAGTATAACGGCCCGGCTTTTGAACCAGACTGAGCGCTTCTTTCAACTTAGGGGAAAATTCGGCCATGTTGCCACCCTTCCATACCCTGCAGCACAGGTGTTGACCGCAGGCAGTTATTGTTCATTTATTGCTTTACACAACTTTTCTATTTTATATGATAGCCCAAAACAGCGCAAAATGCAACCTCAATTCACGCAGGAATGCTTCTGGGTTTGGATCTTGGAATGAAACAGGATACCCAGGTTGGAGTTGATCTGCCAGCCATCCAGCCCATGGATCGGCAGCAGGTTGAATGCCCCCAGAAGCAGATTGGCCGCGATGAAATAACACAGGCGGTAACTGGCGGGATGGCCCTGCAACCAGGCAATGCCCCCTGCCGCCAGCACCAGATTGACCGCTGGCCCCGCAGCGGCAAGAATGATAAACTGCTTTGGCGTCAGCACCACCCCACGCAGGGAAAGACAGAAACCGGTTGGACAGATAATAAGCGTTGGGGGCAAACGGGTCAGCAGTACCCACACCAGCAGGTGGCCGCATTCATGCAGGCAGGAGCACAGAAACCCTAGGCGGACAATGCCGGTGTGGTCAACGGCCAGCGCCAAAGCGAGGAGAAAGAGTGTCCAGACCGGGTGCGCGATACGGACGGCTAAAATGTGGTGCGGCTGCTTCATGGTTCCGCCTGGAGACCCGCTTTGGCAAGGGCCCGGGTTGGGTCATACCGCACACCGGCGTGCAAAAGCTCAAAGTGCAGGTGCGGGCCGGTGGCGTTGCCGGTCTGCCCCACGGTGCCCAGGCACTGCCCCGCCTGAATCTGCTGACCCTGGCGGACAAACAGGTATTGCAGATGGGCATAGATCGTTTCATCCCCGCCGGGGTGCAGCAGACGGACATAATTGCCATAGCTCGCATGATTCCGGGCTATGCGCACCACCCCGCTTGCGGCAGCATAAACCGGTGTACCCTGCACAGCGGAAAGATCCGCACCGGTATGGAACTCCTGTGTTTTGCCCTGCACGGGATCAATGCGGGTTCCGTAAGCGGAGGTTTCAACAGCAGGTTTGCCCGGCAGAGGATATTGGAGCATAACCCCCGGCAGATACGCTTCGGCGCTGGCCAGCGGCTGGCCGTGGGCAGTGCCGGTGCGGGCGGCGGTTTCCGGCGTTTGGGCGGCGACTTGCCGCAGCACCCCGCGCAACTCGGCAAAAGTTTCCTGTGTAAAGCGCACGACATTGCGGGAGCCATCCGTGTTCCAGAAATCGGGGCCGGGCTGGGCCAGCGCATAGCGGTAATCGGTGCGCAGCGTGCTGTACAGCGGCAGTTCCAGCGCGCGGGCAGCGAATACCCCGGCGGCAATCAGCACGCACAGGATGATCTGTGCCCACAGCAGCGTATCATATTCGCCGGGCTCCGCCGCAGCGGGTGGCGCGGATGGTGTATCAGTATGTTTGGCGGCATTCTCCCACATAGGCAGTCCCCTTTCTTTGCATCGCGGCATATTTTGTATATATGCAGCGGGGGCGGTTGGGTATGCAAGAAAGCGGGGCGCTGCATCACAAGTACCGTGCAAAGTTCTGCGGACAGACTTCCCGAAAAAGTAGTTTCCGGTATAGAAAAACGGAGCACCACAATGCAGTGCCCCGCTTTATCTGTTTTATCAATTTACCAAAGATATTGTGAATCTGATTCTGGTTTAGTCACCCAGTACTTTGCGCAAGGTTTCCAGATACGCTTCCAGCTTTTTCTGCGGCTTGGCGAACAGACCAAGACCTTCCACATCCAGCGTGCATTCCAGGCTGGTGGAATCGGCGCTGCCCAGCAGGATGGCGGTAAAAGCGCCGCGGATCTTGCCGCGGGTAAAAGTGCAGCTGATACGGCGGGGCTTATCCAGCTTGTCAAAGTGGATATCCGTGGTAGTGCCGTCCTTGTTTTTCTCAACAATGTGCATGCCTTCCAGGTCAACCTCCGCCGAAGCAACAGTCGGGTTCCAGCTGTTCAGGGTGGGGTTGGTCATGTACAGCCATACTTTGTTGGGAGCGCAGCCATAGGTTGCTGTTACAACACAGGTTTTCATACGTTTATGTTCTCCTTAACCGTTTTACTTTTGGCGGTTCCATATCATTCCGGGGCTGATGCGGCATCCCTGCCGTCAGGCGGGAATGGTGCAGAACAGCCTTTGCGGGGGTTACTTTTTGTGGCCAAACAGGCTGTCAAGAAAACCGCGGAAGCGCTTATTTTCCGGTTTGTGGGGATGGGGCGTGGGGCGCTTGGGCTTTTGAACCGGTTTGGCGGCAGCCTTTCTGGTGGGTACGGCGGGGTGTACGGTTTCAAAGCCGTGCTGGAAGTAGCCATACATTGCCATCTGGCTGTCCACCGGCGGCTCGCCCTGCTTGGGCTTTACGCGGGTATATATGCCATCAGGCTGCATCTCCCGTGCATTGACGGTATCCCGCAGCTGTAGGTCGAGGATGCCGCGCAGCTTTTTGGCAATCTCACGATCATCCACCCGCACGCCGACTTCGACACGACGCTCGGTGTTGCGGGTCAGGAAGTCGCCGGAGGCGATATAGATGGTCATGTCTTCGCCTTCACCGAAGCAATAAATGCGGGAATGTTCCAGATAGCGGCCAACGATGCTGCGGATATGGACATTCTCGGTCTTTCCAGGCACCCCTGCTTTGATGCAGCAGATGCCGCGCACGATCATATCCACCCGCACACCGGCGCAACTGGCCTCGCTGATCTTGTTGATGATCTGCGGGTCATTGATGGAGTTATTTTTCAAAATCATGGATGCCGGAAGCCCGCGGCGGGCGCGGTCAATCTGGCGGTCCATCTGTTCCAGCAGAACGCTCTTGAAGCGCAGCGGTGCCACCAGCATGGTATCGGCCTCACTGGTCAGGCGCTGCAAAGCCATATTGTTGAACACTGCGCTGGCTTCCTCGCCGATTTCCTGCCGGGTGGTGATGAAGGAAAGGTCAGTGTACAGCTCGCTGGTTTTTTCGTTATAGTTGCCTGTGCCAATCTGGGTCAGGTAGTGGTATTTGCCGTTCACCTTGCTGGTGATCAGGGTCAGCTTGGAATGGACTTTATAATCATCAAAGCCATAGAACACCGTGCAGCCAGCTTCTTCCAGCTGTTTGGACCAGTCGATGTTGTTCTGCTCGTCAAAGCGGGCGCGCAGCTCCACCATGGCGGTAACTTCCTTGCCGTTTTCCGCTGCATTGATCAGCGCCTGCACGATCTGGGAATCGCTTGCCATGCGGTACAGGGTCATTTTGATGCTGACAACATCCGGGTCGGAACCTGCTTTCATCAGCATGCGGATGAACGGGCGGATGCTCTGGTACGGGTAAGAGAGCAGAACGTCATGTTTGTGGGCTTCGGCATACAGATCATAATCCGCGGGGGCCTGAATCGGGCGGGCTGGCGGATAGGAAAAAGCGGGGTTGCTGTCTGCCGAAACGCGGCTGGCCAGGCGGAACAAAAGCCCGGGGTCCAGCGGCGAAGTTTGGGTATAGCAGCGGTCCGCCGGGACCACCAGCTTGTCCCGCAGGAACTTGACGATCTCCTGCGGAGCGCTGGGCCAAAATTGCAGGCGCACAGCGGCCAGCTTGCGGCGCTTTTTCAGCAGCTCGCTCATCACATCGCGGAAGTCGATATCATGATCCATCATGCCCTCATCCACCGTGATATCCGCATTGCGGGTCACGCGGAACAGACAGGCGTTCTGCAGCGTGCTTTTATTAAAGATGCTGGCGGCGTAATGGGCGATCAGCTCATCCGCAAAGGCAAAGCTTGTGGTGCCGTCTGGATTTTTGATAAACAGCAGCTGCTCAAACTGGCCGCTGAGGGGGATAATGCCGTAATATACACCGTCACTCTTGCTGTTGAGCTGGGCGGCATAATAAATTTCTTTATTGCGCAGGAACGGGAACGGGTGGCGTTGGTCCACCACCTGCGGGCTCAGGATGGGCAGGATTTCAGAGGTGAAATATGCTTTCCAGTAGTGCTCCTGCTGCTTGTCCAGGTGGTCAAAATCGACCTTGATGTACTTGTTCTCTTTCAAGGCGGAAAGTAAGTGCTGATAGTATTTATCACACTTTGCCTGCAGCTCCGCTACGCGCGGGGTGATGGCGGCGATCTGTTCCGATGGCGTCATATGGGTGACGATATCCAGCTTGTTGTTTTTCAGCAACGTCTGGTCATACAGCGAGCCAACACGCACCATAAAAAACTCATCCATATTGCTGCCGAAAATGGCGGCAAATTTGATGCGCTCTGCCAGGGGAACGCTTTTTTCTTTGGCAAGGGCCAGCACGCGGCTGTCAAAATCCAGCCAGCTGAGTTCCCGGTTGATAAAAATGCTCTCCGACGGGTTTTCCAAAACAGGTTCCTCCTTACGGATGTTCAGGGGTGTTGAGCGAGGCTAAAATCAGTTTTTATTTTCTAGGGCAACACCGCACAATTCCCGCCTTGCGGCTTAAGCACCGCTCCGGCAGCTGCGGCACGGCATCTGCGTTGCCAAAATGCTCGATAAGACATCCAGTATTATCTGCGCTTTTGGCTTGGCATCTGCCGCACCTCGCTCGCCGTATCGGCACTTAGAATTATGCGGTATTGCCCTAGCTCCGCCATCGGGCAGCGGGGTCAGCCGCCAACGGTAATATCACTTCCCCACTGCTGCACCATGCGCTGGGATATTCCCTTCACGCGGGTCAGGTCTTCCGGCGCTGCATAGGGGCCGTTTGCCGCGCGGTCCGCCAGAATGGCTTCCGCTTTTGCCTGCCCAATGCCGGGCAGCCGCATCAGCTCTTCGGCCGAAGCGGTATTGATGTTGACCGGTCCCTGTTCTTCCCGCGTGGGTTCCGGTGCAGGTTCAGCCTGCGCCGGCAAAACAGGCGGCTGATAGGCAGCCGGGGCATAACCAAACTGCCAGACAGGAGCGATCCAGAATAGCGCACCAAATACGATCAGCGCAAGGGCGGCAGCACCGGCCAGCAGGGTTTGCTTTTCGTTCATCTGCATGGCGGGCTCCCCTTTCCTTGGGTGGCAGTATCTGGAAGTTACTCTTTCAAAGTATTATAGCACAGTCTTACAAAATGTTCACCCCTGTCAAGAAGATTTTTCAGTGATTTTACATCCAGCCTTTTCTGATGTGATTTGCGTGCGGGGGCGGCACTTCGGCATCCACCATGATAACATCTGTCCCTATGGTTTTGACAGCGGCCCAGGGAATGAACAAATCATCGTCCCGCCCCAGCAGGCCGAACATTCGGGCGCGGCCGTGCAGGACCACCTGGGTGATCTGGCCATCCTCAAAGGCAAGGTCATCAATACGGCCAAGGTTCTCCCCTGTTTTCAGCTGAATCACATCTTTCTCGCTCAAGTCACGCAGTGTCATGCCACCACCCCTTTTCCCATTTTGCACCTATTACAGATTATGCTGTAAATAATTTATTTGTGCTTTGGGGCAATTATGTGTATAATAAGGGATAATACAGACTGCTATGCAGGTATGATGTAAGCCAAAACCGGAGGGATAAACCGTTTATGTATAAAAACATCATTTTTGATCTGGGCGGCGTTGTGGTGGATTTTAAGCCGCGGGATTTTTTGATGGATCATTTTTTGAACAAGCGCGCCGAGGATGAAGTGTTTGATTTGACCTTTGGCAGCAAAGAATGGGAAGAGCTGGACCGCGGGGTCATCAGCCGCGGCACTGCCAACCGCCTGATGCTGGAAAACGCTGCTGAGCGCGGCCGTACCTTTGAGGTGCAGGCTGTCATTGATGAATGGCAGAGCATCCTGCACACCAACAAGCGCACGGTAAAAACGATGTGCAAGCTGAAGCTGGCGGGCTACCGGCTGTATTACCTTTCCAACATTCCGCAGGACGTGATTGACGAAATCCGCCAGCGGGACTTTTTCCCGCTGTTTGACGGCGGCATTGCCTCGTGCGAAGTACACCTGAGCAAACCCGACCCGAAAATTTTTGGCCTGATGATGCAAAAATACGGCCTTGCCTATGACGAAACCATTTTTGTGGATGATACCAAGGTGAACGCCCAGGCAGCCTATAACCTGGGGATCACGGGTATTTTGTATAAGGGGCCAAAGTCTTTCCAGCGTGCGCTGGGGCTGTGCGGGGTCAAGATGGAGGCCGACAACAAGCGGCAGGCGGCACCGGAAGCACCAACGGAAAATCGAGGCTGACAAAACCATCCCAGGGTGTATCTGAAAAGTCAAAAATATCGTCTATTTCTTTGTTTTCAGATACACCTTAGATAACGCAAAAGGCCGAACGGCAGGAGAACCGTTCGGCCTTTTGAATTATGATCGGGGTTATATCTTATGGTACTTGCGGCCGGTTTCTTCGTAAACAGGGTCACAGGTCAGGTTCATGCCAAGCTTTTTTAGGGTATCGGCGTCCACGCTGGACAGGATGACAGTGGAATGGATATCGCAGCCTTTGAGCATGGGCAGCTGGTGCATGGCGGCAGCTGCCGCGGCATTTTCAGTAACCGAGCTGGAAAGCGCGATGAGAATTTCATCCGTGTGCAAGCGGGGGTTGCGGCTGCCGAGATACTGGGTTTTTAGGGTCTGGATTGGCTCGATCGCATGGGCGGAAACCAGATTCAGCTCCTGATCAATCCCGGCAAGGCGCTTGAGTGCATTGAGCAACGCAGAGGCGGCAGCGCCCAGCAGCGGGCCGGTTTTGCCGGTTACAATAGTGCCATCCGGCAGTTCGATTGCCGCAGCAGGGCGGCCGCCGGTTTTATCGGAACAGGCGTGGGCCTGCTGTTCCACGGCGCGCATGCCAACGCTGACGCCCGCCTGGTTCAGCAGCAGTTCCAGCTTGTAGCGGTCATCCTTGACGATACCGCCGGTTTTCTGGTCGCACAGGCACTTGAAGTAGCGGCGGATAATTTCCTTGCGGGAAGCCTCCTGGCAGACTTCATCGTCAATGATGCAGTTGCCTGCCATATTAACGCCCATGTCGGTGGGCGAATGGTAAGGGCTTTTGCCCGCAATCAGCTCAAACATGGCATTGACAACGGGGAAAATTTCGATATCGCGGTTATAGTTGACCGCCGTTTTGCCGTATGCTTCCAGATGGAACGGGTCAATCATGTTGACATCGTTCAGGTCGGCGGTAGCAGCTTCGTAAGCAAGGTTGACTGGGTGCTTGAGGGGAATGTTCCAGATGGGGAATGTTTCAAATTTGGCATAGCCAGCCTTGATGCCGCGCTTGTATTCATGGTACAGCTGGGACAGGCAGACGGCCATTTTGCCGCTGCCGGGGCCGGGAGCCGTGATAACGACCAGTGGGCGCTCGGTTTCGATGTAATCATTTTTGCCGTAACCGTCATCGCTCACAATGCGAGCCACATCGTTGGGGTAGCCAGCAATTTTGTAATGGCGGAAGGTACGGATGTTCAGCTCATTCAGGCGGCGCTCAAAAGCTTCCACTTCCGGCGCAGCGGTATACATGGTGATGCACACGCTGCCAACAAACAGCCCCATGCCCTGGAACGCGTCAATCAGGCGCAGAACGTCCTGGTCATAGGTGATGCCGTAATCGCCGCGCATTTTGTTGCTGATGATGTCCTCGGCGCTGATCACAACCACGATTTCGGCCTGGTCTTTCAGCTGCAGCAGCATTTGAAGTTTGGAATCCGGCTGGAAGCCCGGCAGCACGCGGGAAGCATGATAGTCATCAAACAGCTTGCCGCCAAATTCCAGGTAGAGCTTGTTATCAAACTGGCTGATGCGCTCCCGGATATGGGCAGACTGCATGGCCAGGTACTTATTGTTATCAAATCCTATTTTCATCGGTATCCCTTTTTCCTGCTGTTTGGGCGCATGGCACAACACGGTGCGGTACCGCACGCCGGAACATAATTTTTCCAACATAAGTACTAGTATAACATAACCTGCGGGCGGGTGCAATCTTGCCAGGGCGGTTCGTATTAAATTTACTAGCATGCACAAAAATATAGTTCAACAGGGGCCTGTTTTTTGCCTTTGCTATTTTATGGAAGGGGGATTTCAATTATTTCCCATCCTGTCTTTTTCAGCCGTCAGGTGCCCATACTAAGGTGTATCTGAAAACAAAAAAATGACGGATATTTCGCAAACACAAGCAGGATTTAAGGCAAAGAACCGCAGGAATCCTTTGTGGATTCCACGGCTCTTTAACACAAAATCCGGCTAGGCTTGTAGAAATAGACGATATTTTCGACTTTTCAGATACCCCTAAGGGCGGAACCAACTGCTGTTGCTGAATGCAAAAGAACGGGAGGATGCAGAATGAATACCAGCAAAGTGGAAATATGCGGTGTGAACACGGCCCTGCTGCCGGTGCTGAACGAGGAACAGAAAACCCAGCTGCTGCTTGCTGCCAAAGCCGGAAACAGCGAAGCCCGTGCCCAGATGATACAGGGCAACCTGCGCCTTGTGTTGAGCGTGGTGCAGAAATTTGCGGGCCGAGGCGAAAACCTGGACGACCTGTTCCAGGTTGGGTGCATTGGGCTGATTAAGGCAATCGACAATTTTGACCCCGGTTTGAAAGTGCGGTTTTCCACCTATGGGGTGCCGATGATTCTGGGTGAGATCCGGCGCTTTTTGCGGGATAATACCCCCATACGGGTCAGCCGGTCGGTGCGGGACCTGGCCTATCACGCCATGCAGGCACGGGAAGCCCTGCAAAAAGAAACCGGGCGTGAGCCCCGCGTGAGTGAAATTGCCGCCCGCGTCGGCAGCGCCCCGGAGCAGGTTGCCATGGCGCTGGAATCCATTGTGGAACCAGCCAGTTTGTATGAACCGGCCTATACCGATGGTGATGATACCCTAGCCATTATGGACCGCGTACAGGAAGCAAGCTGCGAAGAAAGCTGGATCAGCGATATCATGTTCAAGGATACCGTGCAGGCCCTTACCCCGCGGGAGCGACGCATCATCGCCCTGCGGTATTTATCCGGCCAGACACAGATGCAGGTGGCGCAGGCCATCGGCATCAGCCAGGCGCAGGTCAGCCGGTTGGAAAAATGCGCGCTGAACCACATCAAGGAACAAATCTCCTGCCGGTAGAACCATCTCATGTGCACCATCCCCAGCCGCAGCACATACCATGGAGCAAAGGGGATGGTAATGATGGAGCAAGCATTTTGGCTGATTTTGTTTTTGGCAGTTGTGGGCATTGCGGCGCTGATTGCCGCCGCGATGATGTGGCAGAAAGAGAGCATCCAGCAGCCCGGCACGCCCACCGGGCAGCGCAGTTACCAGGAGGAATATTCGGCGCCGGATTTTACCGAAAGTGCAGGGTTTGCTGTAACGATGTACCCTTCCACTGATATCCTGATTCCGGGGCGGTTCTGGCTCATCAACCGCAAAACGGCGGAGATTGAATACAATGTGATTCCCGCCGGGGGCGTTCGGCTGCGGGTTGCTCAAACCGGGCAGCTGGATGTGCCGGATACCTATCTGGCTTGTCAATACGAAAACGTGGCCACTGTGCCGATTGACGGCACAGAAGTCACGCTGAGCCAGAACCCCGGTCGGAACGCCATGGCGAGTTGGACGCGGAACGGATTTGATTACCTTTTGTTGTGTGAAGAACCGCAAATGAACCTGTTGGGCGGGGTGATCCAGGATTTTGTGACCCAGACAACTGCCAGCACAGTATCTGGGCAGCGGGTCACGCAGGAATAGCTAAGGCATGCCGGATCAGACCAAAGACTCGATTTGTTGACGCAAACGCTTGATGATGCGCTTTTCCAACCGGGAAATATAACTTTGAGATATCCCGATGGAATCCGCAACTTCCTTTTGGGTGTGCTCTACCCCATCACGTAAACCGAAGCGCAGCTCCATGATTTGCCGCTCCCTCGGGTTCAATGCCTGAACGGCGGCAAGCAGGGCGCTGCGCTCGGCATTGCGCTCCAGCTCTTCCCCAACCTGGGCCTGGTCGCTGGTCAGCACATCCATCAGCAGCAGCTCGTTGCCGTCGGAATCAGTGTTCAGGGGCTCATCAATGCTGGCATCCTGCCTGCGGTTGGAGCTTTTGCGCAGGTACATCAAAATTTCATTTTCAATGCAGCGGCTGGCATAGGTAGCAAGTTTGATATTTTTTCCCGGTTCAAAGGTATTTACCGCTTTAATTAAGCCGATCGTACCAATCGAGATCATATCCTCCACCCCAGCGGTGGAGGATTCAAATTTTTTGGCAATGTAAACGACCAGGCGCAGATTATGTGTGATCAAGGCATCCCGCGCCGCCCCTTCGCCCGCAGCAAGACCGCACAGCGCCTGCTGTTCTTCCTGCGGGGTCAGCGGCGGGGGCAGCGTATCCGGGCCGTTAATGTAGTGCAGATCCGGCATGGCACCAAACAGTAGCACAAAATTTCCGATACGGCGGCAAAGCGTGTGCAGCGGCTGCATAAATATTTCCCTCCTTTGAGATGTGGGTGGTAAACTATGATAAAGGCATTGGCGGATGGTTTGTGCTTACGCAGAGATATAACGTGCAGCGGAAACGATAGCTATGCGTTGTCGCTCATTATTTCACTAAATAAATATTTAGCGAATATAACGTGTGATTTATCATGTGCTTTGCGATAAGAGGATTGCCGGCAGTAATTGATACAAGCCTGCCGCATGGTTACAAAAAATCTGAGCCATATAAAGCTTCATATTCGCCGGACTGGAACGGCTGCGGGCAAAAAGCAACGGCGGTGCGGCCAAGGCTTTGCATCCCCGTTTCGGTGATGGTGCTGATATCCGCCACCGCAAACCCCGGCAGCAGCGCGTGCTGCGCAGCGGTATTGCAGGGTATCACCCGCAGACTGGCACCGACCGGCGGCGTACTGGGGTGCAGGCCCTGGAACCACTGCCCCAAAAAGGCGTTGACTCCCCCCGGCAGTCGGCCTTTTGCCGCCGGCCAGCTGATGAGCAGCACCGGCAGGCAGGTGACGGGGTCTTTCAGGTGGCACCCAGTATCCAGTGTGGCGCGCAGCCGCACGGGGGCACCGCACAGTTCAAACTCGATCCCAATCGTCCGGGTGGTCTGCGGCGTGCTGCCCGAAAAGTGCAATACCAGCCACACCGCGCCGCAGCTGGCTGCGGAAAGCAGCAGCAACACGACCGGCGAAATGCGCAGGTATACCGTAAGATTTGCCGTTTGCAGCAGCGGTGTGCCTGTGCGCAGGATAACGGCGATGCAAAGCCCGGCCAGCAGAATGTTGAGCGCGGCATACCAGCACACGGCGGTGACAAAGTGCCGCAGCCCCTGCAGCCCAAAGGCAACGCCCACCACGGCGCAGGCAGTCAGTATCTTGTACAGAATTTGGGCAGGATATGAAAGTTCCGGCGCGAACAAGATCAGCGCACTGAGCGAGGCAATGCCGCTGGCGCACACCATGCGGGAAAACGCGGCGTGCTGACTGCTGAGCAGCCCGGCGGCCTGCAGCAAAAAGTAAGCCACCAGAAAGTTGACCAACAAAAGGACATCCAGATAAATGACCGTTTTGATAGCAGGCATCTCCCCTTTCGTGGCCGTGCGGCAGTTTTGGCGGCTTTGGGGGCCGCTTGTTCAGTGTATGCCAATGGCAAAGAGAAAATGCGGGAAACCTGCGAAAGCTGAACAGGCACAAAAAATCCGCCCGTGGCTGTTTGCCATGGGCGGATGAAATCAGTAATTTAATTATTCCTGATGAGCGGAGCATGCGGCGCAGCTGGCGCAGGAAGCACAGCTGTTAGCGCTTTCCGGATTTTCGGGGTCAACGTAACCGGGGTGCTTTTCGGCCCACAGGCGGTCAGCGGTGGGCATCCAGCTGGTTGCGTAGGGACGGCAGCGGCGGAAAACATCTTCCGGGGATTCCGGCTGCTGCATATCGGTGCTGTGGGCACCGCTGCGACGGACCATATCGCCCAAAATCTGGGGGTTCTCCAGCATCGGGCAGGGACGCAGGTGGTTGCCGTTGAAGGGCTGGCCCTTGTGGTATTCCTTGAACAAGGGCTGCTGCAGGCATTCCAGCAGGCTCTTGTCATGGATGTTGGCGCCGGAGTAATGGATGAATACGCAGGGCTCCACATCGCCGTTGGGGTTGATGTGAGCATACTGGCGGCCGCCGGCAATGCAGCCGTCAATGTATTCGCCATCGTTCTGGAAGTCAATGCAGAAAATCTGCTTGCCGCCGGTAAAGCCGCGGATTTCGCGTACACGCTGGATCATGTACTCACGCTGTTCGGGATTCAGCATCAAGTCAACGTTAGCACCATCGCCGATGGGCATATAGTGGAAGTACCAGTTGAAGCGCACGCCGTGGCTGATGAGCATATCCATGAATTCATCGCTGGTAACAGCCTTGTAGTTGGCGGAAGTGTAGCAGATGGAGGTACCAAACAGCAGGCCGTGCCTTTTCATGATGTCCATAGCGTTCATAACGCGCTGGAACACGCCTTCGCCGCGGCGGCTGTCGGTGGCATCATCCAGGCCCTCAACGGACAGGAAGAAAGCCATGTTGCCGACTTTCTTGACTTCCTCGCAGAAAGCATCGTCGATCAGAGTACCATTGGTGAACAGGTGGAACACGGAGCTCTGGTGCTTGGCAGCCAGCTTGAGCAGATCGTTCTTGCGGCACATCGGCTCGCCGCCGGTGCACATATACCAGTGGATGCCCAGCTCTTCACCCTCGGTAACCAGCTTGTCCATTTCCTCATAGGTCAGGTTCAGGCGGTTGCCGTACTCGGCAGCCCAGCAGCCCTTGCAATGCAGGTTGCAGGCGGAGGTGGGGTCAAACAGCAGGATCCACGGCATGTTGCAATCATACTTTTTGCGCAGCTCACAAACATAGTTGTAACCGGAAAACATGCCCTCATACACCAGGTTCAGGGCGTTCATCTTCAGCACATGGGGGTCGATCTCGTTGATGGCGCGGTATGCGTACTGCATCCACTTGCCGTTGGGGTCGCTGACAAACTTGCGGGCTGCATCAAAGGCGGAAGCCGGGTAACGGTCTTTCAGCAGGGGCTCGGCCAGGTTGACCAGCTTGACAGCATTCTCGGACAGCTTTTCGGTTCCCTTACCGCGCACAGCGTTGATGGCGACATCAATGGCAGCGCTGAAAGCAGCGCGCTGTGCGGCGTGAACAACTTTATTCATCGGCATAACAAAACTCTCTCCTTTTCAAAACGGTACGCTAGCCATTGCTCTGCAAGCAAAGCGTACCCGGCAGCGGCAGGGCCTTTTGGATAAGCCCCTGGGAACCAGCCGTTTTTCGGTTCCAGGTTTGCTGTGTGGTTCCGCTTGAACGGGGCTGCACGGCTTTTCTTGCTATGGTGACATTGTATCGCATTGTTCGGCATTTTGTACATAGGCAAAAAAAGACTTTTGTTCAATTATAATAGGCTATTCCGGCCCCGATGTTTGACGATATGCCCCGCTTTGTTCAAAAAGTGCGGTATAAAACACAAAAAGGCGCTGCACCCAATTTGAGGGCACAGCGCCGGAATGATATGGATAAATTTGCTTTAAGGCAACACCGCACAATTCCCGCCTGATGGCTTAAGCACCGCTCCGGCGGCTGCGGCACGGCATCTGCGTTGCCAAAATGCTCGATAATGTCGGGTTGCGGTACCCGCATCGTGCTTCGGGGGCAAAAGCCCCTCGCACTCTGCGACCGCTGCCCCTGCTTCGGTTCGCTGTTTCCGCCACTGGCGGCGCTCACCTTTGCAGCATCCAGTATTATCTGCGCTTTTGGCTTAGCATCTGCCGCACCTCGCTCGCCGTATCGGCACCTAGAATTATGCGGTATTGCCTTAAGTGTTACTCAGCATCCGCACAGAAAGCCCGGAAGGTGCGGTAAGCCATGTAAACATCGGCCTTGGAAACGACCTCGAACGGAGAGTGCATGGCCAGAACGGGCACACCGATATCAATGGTATCAATATCGCGGTTGGCCACATATTTGGCAATAGTGCCGCCGCCGCCAAGGTCCAGGCGGCCCATTTCGCCGATCTGCCAAACCACGCCGTTCTTGTTCATCAGGCGGGTCAGGTAGCTGACCAGTTCGGCGTTGGCATCGCTGGTAGAGCTCTTTCCGCCTGCACCGGTGTATTTGTAAATTGCAACGCCGCGGCCCGCATAGGTGCCGTTATCCGGCTCGAATGCTTCGGAGAAGCTGGGATCATAAGCAGCGGTAACATCGGCAGACAGGCACTTGGATGCCTGGAACGCAGCAATGGAATCCACACCGGTGGCGGCACAGAGCTGCTGCAGGAAGTGGTAGGCATACATGCTATTCATGCCGGTCACGCCGTCAGAGCCGACCTCCTCTTTATCGGTCAGGATGCAGACAGTGGTGTGGGCCGGGTGCTGTACCTCAATTTCAGCCATCAGGGCCGGGTAAGCGTCCACGCGGTCATCATGGCCGTAAGCGCCGATCATGGAGCGGTCCAGGCCAACATCGCGGGCCTTGAATGCGGGCACAATCTCAATTTCAGCGGTGACAAAATCACGCTCGGTAATGCCGTACATCTCGTTCAGCAGACCGAGAATGCTCAGCTTGATGCGGTTTTCGGCATCAGCGTCCGCAATGGGCAGGGAGCCAAGCACGACATTCAGGTTTTCGGCGGTGATGGCATCGGGCAGCTTTTTCTGGTTCTGTTCGCGGCCCAGATGGGGCAGCAGGTCAGTGATGGTAAAGACGGGATCCTCGTCGTTTTCACCGATGGTAATGGTTACGGTGGTGCCGTCCTCACGGCAGACAACACCATGCAGCGCCAGCGGGATGGTAGGCCACTGATACTTGCGGATACCGCCGTAATAGTGGGTACGGAAGTAAGCCAGGCCATCCTTTTCAAACAGCGGCACCGGGCGCAGGTCCAGGCGCGGGGAATCAATATGGGCAATGTTCAGGTGGAAGCCCTCGGCCATGCTGCGCTCGCCGATGGTAGCTGCCAGCACGCACTTGCTGCGATTGATCAGGTAGACTTTATCCCCTGCGTTCAGTGCCATGCCGGGCACAAAGGGCTTGTAGCCAGCCTGCTTGAGCAGCTGCTCGCTATAAGCGGCGGCTTCGCGCTCGGTTTTGGCAGCGTTCAGGAAAGCCTTGTAACCTTCGCAGAAAGCATTGGCTTCTGCAATGGCATCAGGCTGCTGGTCAGCGACTGTTTTGTTTTTATACAACAGTTCTTTCAGTTCCTGTGTTGTTTTCATGATGGTATCCTTTCTTCTTACAAATTCGGGCAGGGGTATCAGCCGGAGCTGTCCGCCGTGCCGTATATTTCACTGTACTGCGCGTATGCGTCCGTTACTTTTTGCACATAGCGGCGCATTTGCGGGTACGGGAAAGCATCCAGTACCTTGCCATCCTGCGAATACTGGCTGTCCGCCAGCAGGGTATCCACGGTGCCAAGCCCGCTGTGGTAGGCGGCTGCGGCGGTGGCCAGGTTATCGTCATACCGCTGCAGGCAGTAGCTGATAAAATAGCTGCCAAAGCGGATGTTTACCTCCGGGTCATAGAGATCATCGAATGTAAGGGGTTCATCCGGCGCAATCTTGGTTTTGATCCAGTCGAATGTTATCTCGGTGATCTGCATCAGCCCGCGTGCGCCAACGTTGGATTCAGCCTGCGGGTTAAAATTGCTTTCGGTGCGGATAATGGAATACAGGATGTAAGGGTCAATTTGATATTTGCCCGCGTAATAGGTTACATACTCGTCATATTTGCGGGGGTATGCGGTGTTCATTACGGTATCGCTGCCGCGGTTCAACAGGGTGATAGCCGCCAGCAGCAGGGCCAGCAGCACCATACACACCCGCAAAATAACCATTTGCGGCGGGGATGGTGCCAACACAGAGCGTTTGCGCTTATTTTTCGTCTGACGTTTCGCCATAAGCCTCCTTCCGCAGGGCAGTCAACAGCGCATTGCAGCGCTGCTGCATCTGTTGCAAAGTTCCATCGTTTTCAATCACAAAGTCTGCGGCAGCACGCAAGACATTTTCGGGCAGCTGAGCGTCCAGGCGGCGGCGCGCCATTTCCGGCGCAATGCCATCCCGCGCACAGATGCGCTGCACGCTGGTTTCATACGGCGCGGCAACCAAAACGAGATGGCTGCACCGCTTTTGGAACGGGGTACCCACGATCACCGCGCCGTCCACAAAGAAGAGCTTTTCCCCCGCCTGCCGGGCTTCCGCCATGGCAAGATCCAACCGATGGTAGATTTCCGGCTGGGTGATGGCGGTCAGCCGAGCGGTGCCCTGCGGTGTGGCAAAGGCACGGTCCGCCAGCAGGCGGCGACGCACCTGACCGGCTTCATCCACAATATCGGCACCGAATTCCTGCTGGAGCTGCACAATGCAGGGCGAACCCGGCAGCAGAACTTCCCGCGCCACCTGGTCGGCATCCACACAGCGGAACCCCGCGGCACGGATGCTGTCCGTCAGGGTGGATTTGCCGCAGCCGGAACGCCCGGTAATGCCAATGATCTGCATATCAGACCTCCACCACGCGGAACGCCGCGGCACGGATCAGGCGGTTATACACGGCCATGGAAACGCCATCGCTGAGCGGGCAGCGGGCATAAACGGTTTTGGCACCCTTGCGGTCCAGTTCCCGCAGCACGGTGAACAGGTTGTGCGCTTCGCTGATGCCGTCCCCCTCTTTGCCGTAAGAGATGGCCGGAACGGGGAGCTGGGCTTCCTCGCCGTCAAAGCAGAGCGCCCAGACGCCGTCCCCAGCATGGGCGGCAATATAATCGCGGTAGGCATCAAAGCTGCCTTTCAGGATGGTCACATCCGCCTTGGGGGCGTAATGCTTATACTTCATTCCGGGGGAACGCGCAACTTCGCCGTCTTTCAGCTTTTCCAGAATGGCGTGGTTGACAAGAACTTCCTCGCCCAGAACGGCTTCCATCTGTTCTTTTGTCACATAGCCGGGGCGCAGGATCATCGGGTGTTCCCCTGTCACGGCCACGACGGTGGATTCCACGCCGACAGCACTTTCGCCGCCATCCAGAATCAGCGGCAGGCGGCCATCCATATCCACAAAGGTATCCTGTGCGTTGGTGGGGCTGGGCTTGCCGGAAAGGTTAGCAGACGGGGCGGCAAACGCCACGCCGCTGGCTTTGATGACCGCCTGCACCACCGGATGGGACGGCATGCGCACGCCGACCGTATCCAGCCCGGCACAAGTCACTTCGGACACTTCCGGTCCGCGGGGCATGACCATGGTGAGCGGGCCGGGCCAGAATGCGGCGGCCAGCTTTTTGGCGCGCTTCGGCACTTCAGACACAATGCCGTGCAGCATTTCCATGCCGCAGATATGCACGATCAGCGGGTTATCCTGCGGGCGGCCTTTGGCTTCAAAAATTTTTTTGACAGCCTCACCGTTGCGGGCATCGGCGGCAATGCCGTACACCGTTTCGGTCGGCAGAGCTACCAGTTCCCCCTGCTGCAGCAGTTTGGCGGCAAGGGCAATGCTTTCCTCATTAACAGGCAAAACCTGAGTATTCATAGATCTTGATTCCTTCTTTTACGATGTGGGGTTACTGGATGGGGTTATTTTTGAGCTTTTCTTCCTGATCGGCCAGAATCAACGGCTCAATCACCCGATCAAGGTTGCCGTCCAGTATATCCTGTAAATTGCGCAGTGTCAAGCCGATGCGGTGGTCGGTCACGCGGTCCTGCGGGAAGTTGTAGGTGCGGATCTTCTCGCTGCGGTCGCCGCTGCCCACCTGGCTTTGGCGCTTGGCGTTATATTCCTGGTCGTATGCTTCCTGCTTTTGCTGCAGCAGGCGGCTGCGCAGAACTTTCAATGCCTGCTCTTTGTTTTCGCGCTGGCTGCGCTGGTCCTGGCACTCCACCACCATACCGGTGGGCAGGTGGGTCACCCGGATGGCGGACGACGTTTTGTTGATGTGCTGGCCGCCTGCGCCGGAGGAGCGGAAGGTATCAATGCGCAGGTCCTTGGGGTTCAGTTCCAGCTCTACTTCCTCGGCTTCCGGCATGACGGCAACGGTGGCGGTGGAAGTGTGGATGCGGCCCTGGGTCTCGGTTTCCGGCACGCGCTGCACGCGGTGAACGCCGCTTTCAAACTTTAAACGGCTGTAAACGCCGGGCCCTTCGATCGAGAACGTGATCTCCTTTACACCGCCCAGCTCGGTCTCGTTCAGGCTGATGACGGAGCAGGCCCAGTTCTGGCGTGCGGCGTACATGGTGTACATACGGTGCAGGCTGTGGGCAAACAGGGCGGCTTCCTCGCCGCCGGCACCCGCACGGATTTCCATGATGATGCTTTTTTCATCGTTGGCATCTTTGGGCAAAAGCAGCAGGCGGATTTTTTGTTCCAGGTCTTCCAGTTTTTGCCAGTTTTCGCGTAATTCCTGCTGTACCATATCGTTAAAGGCAGCATCCTCCGTGGGGGCATCCAGCAGCGCTTTTTCTTCGTCCACTTCTTTTTGCAGGGCGGTATAGCTGCGGTATGCTTCCACCAGGGGGGTCAGTTCCTTATACTCCCGCATCATGGCTGCATAGGCCGCGGGGTCATTCATTGCTTCGGGGGTGGTCATGCGGTAGGCAAGCTCCTCATAGCGGCGCTTTACCTGGCTTAAATCGTCAAACATAGGGGCAAATCTCCTTACATTAGGGGCACAAAATTGTGCCGGATGGTTAAAGAGCTTTTGCCGCTACTCTTCCCCGCTGCGCAGGATTTTTTTGATGTTCTTTTCAATCTTTACGCGCGGCAGCATAATCTCATGGCCGCATTTTTGGCAGCGAATCTTAAAATCCATGCCCACGCGCAGTACGTCAAACCGGTTGGCCCCACAGGGGTGCGGCTTTTTGGTTATGATCACATCACCAACCTGAACGTCCATTTTTCCACCGCCTTTCTTTGGGCAATACCGCATAATTCTAAGTGCCGATACAGCGAGCGAGGTGCGGCAGCTGCTAAGCCAAAAGCGCAGATAATACTGGATGTCTTATCGAGCATTTTGGCAACGCAGATGCCGTGCCGCAGCCGCCGAAGCGGTGCTTAAGCCGCTAGGCGGGAATTGTGCGGTGTTGCCTTTGATCTGGTCCGCAGGGCTACAGGCTGTGCCTGTGAACAATGCGATATAGATATTATTATATACCATCCCGGCAGTTTTGAAAATAGCCCTGCCGGGAAAAGCTGCCCCCGCCAGGAGAATCTTTTGTGAACTTTTGGCGGTAGCGGCAGCTATGATCGTTGTTCTTTTATTTTATATATAAGAAAAGAGGAAAACAAATGCTTGAATACCGTGCTGAAGGACTTTGCCGCAACGCTTCCCACCTGCGGCGGGAAGAGCTGGATCATTGCATTGCCGCCGGGGAGGTGCTGCAAAGCACAGCCCTTGCCTTTGATACCAACCGCCGCCTGCGCTTTGAGCTGTGCGGGCACCATGCGTATATGCCGTTTGAAGAATGTCTGGACACTGCCCCCGGTGAGACAGTCAAAGAGATCGCTGTGCTGACCCGCGTGGGGCGGCCGACCTGTTTTGTGGTCCAGGGTACGACGCAGGATGAAAGCGGCGAGGCCGTTTATCTGCTTTCCCGCGCGGCGGCGCAGCGGGCCTGCCGGGAGCAGTACCTGGACCAGCTGGAAAACGGCAGCGTGATTCCCTGCACGGTAACACACATTGAAAACTTTGGCGCGTTCTGCGATGTCGGGTGCGGCATTTCAGCACTGCTGCCAATCGACTGCCTTTCAGTTTCGCGGATTGCTTCCCCGGCAGACCGTGTAACGGTGGGCCAGCAGCTGCTGTGCGCCATCAAGAACCGGGATGAGCAGGACCGCATTGTGCTGACCCTGCGGGAGCTGCTTGGAACCTGGAGCGAGAACGCCGCCTGCTTTGCCGCCGGGGAGACCGTGGTGGGTATTGTGCGCAGTGTGGAAGATTACGGTGTGTTCATTGAGATTGCCCCCAACCTGGCCGGGCTGGCGGAGCCGGATACGGCACTGCACCCCGGCCAGACGGTGAGCGTGTATATTAAAAGCATTCTGCCGGATAAAATGAAGATCAAGCTGGTGGTGGTGAACAAGAACCTGAACCAGAAAATGCGGTTTGAGCCACACTATTTTGTGACCCGTGGACGGCTGGACCGGTGGATCTACTCCACCCCGCAAAGCCGCAAGCAGATCGAAACGGTGTTTTGAAGCCGGCTTAAGCGGGCAAGAATTTTGCGCTTGTAAGTTTTTTGAAACTCCTGTATAATAATTACAAAGTAAAGTTTGAGGGCACGGTGCTGCCTGTGCCCCCTGTTCAGGAAGTGAGACCATGGCAGAAGCATTTACCGCCGGTGTAAAGATGGGCGGCTTGACCAATGATACCGAGATTCGTATTTTGCTGTGCTACCTGATTAAAAGCGTGGGGCCTGTGACCCGTGAAGCCATGGAGGCTGCGCTTTTGCAGGAAGAGCTGGTCAATTATTTTGAATTTGTTGGCGCGCTGAACGACCTTGTGGCCCAGGGGCTGGCCATTGAGGGAGCCAACGGCTACACCATTACCGAAAAAGGTACCACAGTGGCTCAGACTCTCTCGGAAGATTTGCCCCGCAGCGTGCGGGAAAGTGCGATTCTGGCAGTTATCCGCATCCAGAGCTGGGTGCACAAGGCGGCCCAGAACCATGCCGACATTGAAAAAGACGGTGACCGTTACCGCGTAACCTGCACCATTCAGGATAAAAACCAGCAGCACGGCGCATTCACCCTGCAGGTGACGATGCCGGACGTCATGACCGCTGAACAGGTGCGCGACCATTTTGTAGCCTGCGGGAGCGAAATTTACAACAAAGTGCTGAATCTGTTGACCCAGCCGCTGAGCGATGAACAGCGCCCGCCGGAGGGAGTACGGTAAAATTATATCGGCACTCCCCTGCCGTATATGATAATGGCAGTACGGATAGCCAAGTTATCATCTTATCATCATTGCATACCATCAGATAAACAAAAAACAGCCCCGGCTTTTTCCTGAATGCAATCAGGTAAAAGCCGGGGCTGTTTTGTCAGTTTCTGTTCATTGCAGGGGCGTATCTTATGCTATGGCAATACCGCATAATTCTAAGTGCCGATACGGCGAGCGAGGTGCGGCAGCTGCTAAGCCAAAAGCGCAGATAATACTGGATGTCTTATCGAGCATTTTGGCAACGCAGATGCCGTGCCGCAGCCGCCGAAGCGGTGCTTAAGCCGTAAGGCGGGAATTGTGCGGTGTTGCCCTATGGTTATTCGCAGCCAAGGTAAGCCTTGCGCACCTCGATGTTATTGGCAAGCTCGGTGGCTTCGCCCTCCATCTTGATGGTGCCGGTTTCCAGCACATAGGCACGGTTGGCAATATCCAGTGCCATCTTCGCGTTCTGTTCCACCAGCAGCACAGTAACGCCCTGGCGGTTAATGTCGCGGATGATCTTAAAGATTTCCTTGACCAGCAGCGGAGAAAGACCCATGGAGGGTTCATCCAGCAGCAGGATCTTGGGTTTGCACATCAGGGCGCGGCCCACGGCCAGCATCTGCTGTTCGCCGCCGGAAAGGGTTCCGGCGGGCTGGTTGCGGCGCTCTTTCAGGCGGGGCAGCAGGTCAAACACCATGTCGTAATCGCTCTGGATGGCATCCTTACCATCGTGGCGGGTATAAGCACCCATGGAAAGGTTCTGCTGCACAGTCAGGCCGCTGAATACACGGCGGCCCTCCGGCACCTGGGCCAGACCAAGGCGGACGATTTTGTGGGCTTCCATCTTGCTGATCAGGTTACCGTCATAGATGATCTCGCCGCTGGCCAGCTTGAGCAGGCCGGAGATGGCGTGCATGGTGGTGGTTTTGCCAGCACCGTTTGCACCGATCAGAGTAACGATTTCTCCTTCGTCCACATGGAACGAAACATCCTTGATGGCGTGGATGGAACCGTAATAAACATTGATATTTTTAACCGAAAGCAGCTCACCCATTAGTCGTCACCTCCCAGATAGGCCGCAATGACCTTGGGGTTATTGCGGATGGTTTTGCCGTCGCCGCGGGCAATCACACGGCCATAGTCCAGCACGGTGATCTCCTCGCAGATACCCATAACGAAGTTCATATCATGCTCTATGAGCAGGATGGCAACGCCGAACTGGTCACGCACGCTGTGGATGGTGTTCATCAGTTCTTCGGTTTCGTTGGGGTTCATACCGGCTGCGGGCTCGTCCAGCAGCAGCAGTTTCGGGTTGGTAGCCAGGGCGCGGGCAATTTCCAGCTTGCGCTGTTTGCCGTAGGGCAGTTGGCTGGCTTTATAGTTAGCCTCCGCATCCAGGTCAAAAATTTTCAGCAACTTCATAGCACGGCGGTCCATCTCGTGCTCTTTCTCACGGAAAGACGGCAAGCGCAGGATACCGGTCCACATGCCGTAAACAACCTGGTTGTGCAGGCCGACCTTGACGTTATCCAGAACTGTCATATCATTAAACAGGCGGATGTTCTGGAACGTGCGGGCAATGCCCGCCTTGCTGATGGCTTCCGGGGTGGCACCGGTAATATCGTTGCCATCCAGCACAATGTTGCCCTCGGTGGGCTTATACACACCGGTCAGCATATTGAACACGGTGGTTTTGCCCGCGCCGTTGGGGCCGATCAGGCCATACAGATGGCCTTTTTCGATTTTAAGGTCCAGCTGCGAAACGGCTTGCAGGCCGCCGAACGCAATGCCAAGGTTACTGACTTCCAGCAGTGCCATTTATGCCGCCTCCTTTTTGCTTTTATCCTTTAGGAATTTGTTCAGTTTCAAAATCGGGAATTTCTCGGTGATTTTTTCAGCCACTTCTTTGCGCCATGCCACCAGCTTGGGGCTGCGGGTAAAGATCATCATGACAATCAGAACGATAGCATAGATCAGCATGCGGTAATCGTTCAGGCCGCGCAGCATTTCGGGCAGAACGGTCAGGATGGCCGCTGCAATCACGGAGCCGCGGATGCTGCCGATGCCGCCCAGGACCACGAAGACCAGAATGTTGATGGAGGTGTTGTAATCAAACTTTTTGGCAACCAAAGACGAATAGTTCAAGCTGTACAGCACGCCTGCCATGCCGGCAAACACGGAGGACAGTACAAAAGCCATCAGCTTATAGCGGGTGATATTGATGCCGATGCTCTTGGCAGCAATCTCATTATCGCGGATAGCGGAGATAGCGCGGCCAGCGCGGGAGCGGATCAGGTTGAGCACAACCACCAGCGTGATAAGCACCAGAATAATGCCCATGGTAAAGGTGGAAGTCTTTTTGATGCCGGTAATGCCCATGGCGCCGTTGATCAGGATCTTGCCATCCTCGGCCATGTTCATCGAAGCGGCATCTTTAAGGGAGAAATGCAGGCCGCTGTCGTCCACGCCCAGGTAAACGGCGTTCATAATATTTTTGATGATCTCGCCAAATGCCAGGGTAACGATGGCCAGATAGTCGCCGGATAGGCGCAGAACGGGAACACCAACGATGACGCCGAAGATACCGGCCATTGCGCCGCCCACAACAAAGGCCAGGATCAGCGCCAACCAGTGCGGGGCCACATCATACAGGCTGACCCAGACCAGCGTGCCGGAAAACGCGCCAACGCTCATAAAACCGGCATGACCGAGGCTTAGCTCACCCAAAAAGCCGACAACGAGGTTCAGCGAAACAGCCATGACCACATAAGCGCAGATGGGCACCAGCTGGCCGGAGAAAGAGTTGGTCAGCACACCGGCGGCTGCCAGCAGCTGAACGACAATGTAAAACCCAATGACGATGCTAAAGGTGATAAAATTACTTTTGGTGCTTTTTTTCACTTGGTTCCATTTTGTTAATGCCATGATCCTCACCTTACACTTTCACGTTGACCTTTTTGCCGAGCAGGCCGGTAGGCTTGACGATCAGCACAACGATCAGAACAACAAACACGATGGCATCGGACAGCTGGGTGGAGATGTAAGCCTTGCTGAGGTTTTCGATGATACCCAGCAGGATACCGCCCAGGAAAGCACCGGGGATAGAACCGATGCCGCCAAAAACCGCTGCCACGAACGCCTTGATGCCGGGCATTGCGCCGGTGGTGGGCATCAAAGTCGGGTAAGAGGAACACATCAGGGCACCGGCAACTGCGGCCAGCGCAGAACCAATGGCGAAAGTCAGAGAAATCGTGGCATTGACGTTAATGCCCATCAGCTGGGCAGCACCGCGGTCCTCGGACACAGCCAGCATAGCGTGACCGGCGGAAGTGTGGTTGATGAACAGGGTGAGCACAACCATGATGAGGATGCAGGCCAGGATGGTGACCAGCGTTTCGGCTGAGATGGTCAGCTGGCCGTCAAACAATTTAATGGGCTGCAGGCTGACAACGGACTTGAAGTTCTTGGGGTTGGAAGTCCACAGCAGCTGGGCCACCTGCTGCAGCAGGTAGGAAACGCCGATGGCTGTGATCAGAACAGCCAGGGACGGGGCTTCGCGCAGGGGGCGGTAGGCCACACGCTCCATGGTAACGCCCAGAATGGTGCACACCACCATGGACAACAGCACCGACACAATGGGGTTAAGCCCGAACGAGCCGAATGCGAAAAAGATCACATAGCTGCCAATCATGATGACATCGCCATGGGCGAAGTTCAGCATTTTGGCAATACCATAAACCATGGTATACCCCAATGCGATCAGCGCGTACACACTGCCCAAGCTGATGCCATTGATCAGATAGGATAGAAATTGCATTGTGCAGAACACCTCACTCTATTTTTTCCCTTGTTCTTCCACACCAAGGCGGCGCACACCACCTGATTATTGCACAGCGGAAAAACAAAATATGTATATAATATTAACACATCTGTCCGCACAGTACAATGCCTTAAAGCGCAAAAGGTACGTATTTTTGGCTAAAACAGGCACTTTCTGTCACTTTTTTCTCTGCGCGTAACAAAATGGGGGCTGCTGACATGGTAAATCAGCAGCCCCCATTGGCCAAAACTCAATTTTGCATGCTTTTCAGCACGCGGTCCCCTGCTTTTGTGCAGAGATTACATAGCGGCGTAAGCGCCATCCTTGATCACAACAGCCTTAGGATCCTTGGAAACAGCGCCGGAAGCATCCCAGGTCATGCCGGTACCAGTCAAGCCGTCAAAGGTCATGCTGGTGTAACCGGTCTTCAGCTGCTCGCAGATCTCGCTGGCATCCATATCGCCGGTGACGCCGGTTTCCAGAACTGCCTGGTACATGCTGTAGATAACATCGTATGCGTCAGCAGCGAACTGGTTCGGGGTTTCGCCGTAAGCGGCAACGTAAGCGGAAACAAATGCCTGGGTCTTTTCATCCTGAGCGTCAGCAGCGAACGGAGTCAGCAGCATCAGGCCCTCAGCCAGGGAGGTATCAAAGCCCTCAACATCCAGGATGCCATCCATGCCATCGCAGCCGAAGAAGATGGGCTCATAGCCGGTCTTGTTGGCGGTGGTCAGGATCTGAGAAGCCTCGGTGTAGTAGATGGGCAGGAACACCAGCTCAGCGCCAGCTTCCTGGCACTTGGCAACCTGGGTGGACAGGTCGCTCTTGTTGTCGCTGGTGAAAGCTTCAGCAGTGACGATCTCAAGGCCCTTACTCTCAGCTTCGGTCTTGAACTTGGCGTAAATGCCGGAAGAGTAAGCGTCAGAAGAGTCATAGATGACGCCGATCTTGGTAGCCAGAGCGTTCTCGGCAATGTAGTCAGCGGATGCAACACCCTGGTTGGGGTCGGTGAAGCAGATCTGGTAGACATTGTCGCCGGTTTCGATAACGGTCTGTGCAGAGGCAGAAGGGGTCATAACGAACATGTTATCGTTGACGCTCTCAGCAGCAACTGCCAGGGTCGGAGTGGTAGTAACGGGGCCAGCCAGAACCTGCATGCCCCAGTCTTTCAGGGAGTTGTAAGCGTTGACGCTCTTTTCAGCATCGTGCTCATCGTCCTCGAACTTCCAGTCAAAAACATCGCTGCCGTTTGCGGCGTTGATCTCTTTGACAGCCAGTTCTTCGGCGTTCTTAACAGCATTGCCGTAAGTTGCAGCAGCGCCGGTGATGGGGCCGATGCCGCCAACCTTGATGGGGGTGCCGGTGTAGGAGCCGGAAGCAGCGGACTCGCCGGAAGCGACGGTGCTGGAAGTCTCGGAAGAGACAGCGGAAGTAGCTTCGGAAGTAGCGGTGGAACCGCAGGCGGCCAGGCTGACAGCCATGGAAGCAGCCAGCATTGCACTGATGACCTTTTTGTTCATTGTTATTCCCTCCTAATGATTTACAGCCTCCGGCGGGCAAACGCCTGCCGGAACGGGTTGCACAGCCCATAACTGTAATTTAAACTAAAGTATACCGCTAAGTTGGCAAATCTTCAATACGGAATATCGGCATAAATTGCAGATGGAATCCAAAGCCTTTGTGGCGGTTTTGCACAAAGTTTGGTTACAAAATATTATCAAACTACCATATTGACAAAGTTTGTAATAAAAAAATGAAAAACCTGGTTTTAAGGGTTGAAAAACGCGGCGGAATTAGGCATAATAGTTTGTAAATATGAAAGGGGTATTTTAAGATGAAGCTTTTGGAAGACCGCATTCTGCGCGATGGGCAGGTCCGCCCGGGCAATGTGCTGAAAGTTGACTGCTTTTTGAACCACCAGCTGGATGTTGACCTGCTGGATAAAATCGGCGAGGAGTTTTACCGCATTTTTAAGGATGACGGAGTAAACAAGATCCTGACTATTGAGGCATCCGGCATTGCGATTGCCTGCATGACGGCCCGCCACTTTGATGTGCCCGTGGTGTTTGCCAAAAAGGCCAAAAGCAAAAACATTGATGGCGATGTGTACACTTCCACGGTACATTCTTATACTTACGGCAAAGATTACAATATCACCCTGGCCCAGAAGTTCCTTGGCCCCAATGACCGTGTGCTGATTCTGGATGACTTTTTGGCAAACGGTAAGGCCATGCGCGGTCTGTTGGATGTCTGCCAGCAGGCTGGAGCCAGTGTGGCGGGTATCGGCATCTGCATTGAAAAAGGCTTCCAGCCGGGCGGCGACGAGCTGCGCCGCGAGGGTTACAAACTGGCCAGCCTGGCCATTGTGGACGAAATGGGCGATAACGGCAGCCTGAAGTTCCGCGAGACGGAGTATTAAGAGAGATTGCTTGGTTTCGCATAATTGGGACGATCCGATATTTATCATCTGCATTAACGATTAAAAAAGCGGCGTGATTGGGTTCACGCCGCTTTTTGTTTATGCTTTTATTGGGGAGGATGATAAATCGTTCGGGTTCTTCCTCGGCGCAATGAGGGCATCGCGCCTTACAGACATCTTGCGGGGCACAGCGAACAATAACACGCTTTACATCGTATGGATATACAGCCGCGAGGGCTCTTCCTCGCCATCGCCCTGCACCATGCAGTAAAACTGCCAGCCGTAACGCTCATAAAACGAGGTGTGGTCAGTAACAAGGGAAAGGGTGCGCCGCATCCATGCCGTTGGCTGCTAACGTTACGCCGCATTCCGGCGCGGGGCAGCGTGCTGCATGTGGCATTTGGCCGTGTGTCCCCTGGTACCAACCGCGGTATTACGGTAAGTTTTGCCTGCTGCAGGCATGGAAAAAGACAAAAAGAATGCCAGGGACACTTCACTTTTTGAATCACTCAAAAAAGCAAAGCTCCCCTGGCCGGTTGCACCACTATATGGTATAACTCTGGATTGTAAAGTGGTTTATGTGTAAGAAATTGGCGAAGCCATCACATCATTTTGCCATAATCAAAATCATTCTGCTTTACCCCCACGGAATTACAGTTTAACCCGGACAAATTCATGGTGGATGGCGGGCAGAATGGTTTCCACCAGGTCTTTTGTGCGCAGGCGCAGGCTGGAAGTATTGATGCAGGGGTGGCAGCCCACATATTCACTGTTCAGCACATCTTCATCGATCAAAAGCTGCACATGGTTTTCGGTATCGTTCATCAGGCCCAGCACACTGACCGAGCCGGGAGTGATATCAAGGAACTTTTCCATATATTCCGGTTTGGCAAAGGACAGGCGCGCGGAGTGGATCTGAGCGGATAGATCCTTGGTGTGGAACACCTTGGTATCCGGGATCATCAGCAGGTAAAACGCGGTTTCCTGACGGTTACAAAGAAAAAGATTTTTGCAGATGACCGCCTGCAGCGTTTTGTCAATTTCCTGGCAGACTTCCATCGTCATGGCCGGGGCATGGTCAATGCGGTTATATTCGATCCCAAGACTATCCAGTAAATCATAGGTACGGGTTTCTTTGGCCAATCTGCCCGTAGTATCCATCGGGCGGCCTTTTTGCAGTTCCATCAAAACCTTCCCCTCTCTTCGATTTGTATGCTGTCTATTATATCACAAATCGTGCCAACCCGCCTGCAAAAATGTGGTTTCCGTTCAGGTTTTCGGATTCTGTTCGGTTCAAGTTTTCCGCAATCGCATAATAATCCGTACGCCGCTGTTATAAACAAAATCATTCATTCGATCATCATGCCTCACGTTCAATTTGCATTTTTATTTTTAAGGGATACTTTGCATATACGTCCCTCATGTAGCATGAGAGTAAGAGGATTCCAGAATTTTTCTGTGCTAAACTGACATTTAATTCTTAAATATTGAATAAAGCGATTGCGCCGTTTCCCCATTCAGAACAGGTCTAGCATATTATTGAGATAAATTTCTTCGCGGACGCGCAGCTGGTATTCTGGCTTTGTCATATAGTAAAGCAGAAACTCCAAAATTAAGGCACTGCCAAGCCCACGGCCCTCAATTTTGAAGTTGGAAAAGCCCATGGGCAGATAGATATTTTGAATATCCTGGATGCCAATAAAACCGGGGTTGTCCATTGCTTTTGAAAAGCGATACCCTTCCTGTGCGCCAGGGGCTGCGCAGCGGTGGTCGGGGCAGGTTTCGCCAAGGTTTTTACGGCTTACATTTTCATAGCAGCACTTTCTGTCCTTGCAGCCAAACCAGCAGCATTCATTGCAAAGGAATTCCACTTTATCTTTCTGGGGCTGGGGCAGGTTGTTCAGCTGTTCAAATTCTTTATTTAACCGGAAATCCGGCACAACATAGCGGAAGTCATCCCGATTCAATTCCGCCTGTAACTGCGGGAATTCCGTGAGCACCTTGGTTGTAGATGAAACAAAGTAAAGCCCCGGATAACGGCTTTCCAGATATCTGAGCAGCAAGTCCGAATGGACAATAACGCCGTTTTGTGCGCCGCCGCTATTTTCAAACAGCTTACACAGGGCGTTGCACTTTATGTCCGCCAGGTGTTCTTCACGCAGCAGTGAGTTACTGAATGTCAGGCGGGCGGATATCCCATATTCGCGCATCAGATCCATAACATCTTCGGGGTCCTGCACGCCAAAACTTGTGCGGCCGCCACCCCAGATGCAGTCGCCCAGGGCCCCATAAATGGAGCCGATGGCGCACCAGTTGTAAAAATATTCTCTGTGATGATAGAACAGCGGCAGAAACATGCGGTACAGCCCATAAAATTCAAACAGCCCCGGCAGATGATAATATGCCACGCCGGGCTTTGAGGTATTCTTTATTTTATCGTCCATCTTGCGTTTTTGTGCGCTCCCCTTCCAGTGTGATTTTTCAACTGCTTTATTTTAGCATCTTTTTCCGCTGAAAGCAAAGCAGGCAGCAAAAAGGCGGGCAGTTGTTTTTCGTCGCTGCCCGCCCAAATGTAACTTGTTATTTTGTTTTGTGGGAACTGTGTCAGTCATCCAGCTTAATTTTCTCTTTCAGCACCACGCAGCCTGCCATATCGCCAATAACGTTCACGCAGGTAGCGCCCATATCGCATAGGGTATTGATGCTGATATAAACGCCCATCACGCCAGCCGGGAGACCCGCCATGGTAGCCAGCGCGGCGAACGAAGCGATTGCACCACCGGGGATGCCGGGGGTGCCCACGGACAAGATCACATTTGCCAGCAGGATCACAATCATCATGGAGGTACTGACCTCAACGCCGCAGGCGTTAGCGAAAAACACGATCATGAACGACAACACGATGGAAACAGCATCCATGTTGACCGTTGCGCCCAGAGGGATAGCGATACTGGTAATTTTATCGGATACGCCCATCTTGTCCTCCATGCACTGCTTGCTGAGGGGGATGGTGGCCGAACTGGAACAGGTGCCAAAGGCGTTCAGAGCTGCCGGCAGGCAGGCTTTAACAAACTTTGCCGGGCTTGCCTTGCCAAGGAACTTGACGGAACTGCCATACACGATAGCGGCAAATGAGAAGAAGGTAACATAAAGAACGACCAGCAGGGTTGCGAGGGAAAGAATAGTTTCCGTGCCGTTGGCTTCCACCACCGGAACAATGGTGCAGAAAACGCCGATGGGGGTAAAGTACATCACGGTGCTGATGATTTTCAGGCAAACCTCGTTGCCGGATTCAATCACTTTCAGCAGCGGCTCGCCTTTTTCGCCGATTGCAACAAGGGTAAAGCCGATGATAACCGCAAAAGTCAGCACCTGCAGCATATTGCCGTTGGCAAAAGCAGCCACCAGATTGGCGGGAATCAGGTTTTTGACGGTGTCAAGAATGCTGGTCATTTTGCTGGCCTCGATATCGGAGGTTGCCATTTCAAACCGAACGCCTTTTCCAAGATTGATAGCTCTGGGGATAATCAGCCCCGCAAAGCTTGCCAGCGCTGTAGTGAGCAGGAAGAATATCATGGCACCGCCGGTGATTTTTCCGGTGGTTTTGGCGTTGCCGATGCTGGTAATGCCCACCACGATGGAGCAGAACACCAGCGGAAAGATCATCATGTTCAGCGCATTCATGTAAATGCTGCCAAGCAATGTGGTAACGGTCAGGACCACATCAAAGCGGCTTGCCAGGAAAAGCCCGGTCAGGATACCAAGCACCAGACCGATAAAAATTGCACTGGTGATGTGCTCCTGATACCGTGTAAAGAGTGACTTTTGGGTTGCTGTGCTGTCTTGCGTGGAATTCATGTCGGTAGCTCCTTTTGAATTTTGTCTTTTTTATTATATTCCTTTAGGGAGGATTGGACTAGGGAGGATTGGACAAGAAAAAACTTCAACTTCAGCACAAAAAGCCACTTTATATTTACGATGTACCGCTTCACGATGACATCCACGAACTTCGGGTCAAACTCAATGCCCCGGCACACATGGTCTGTTTTCTCACCGGCAATCAGCGTAGAGCCGCTGCCAAGGAACGGATCGGTTGCCCTTACAAAATTAATACAATCACACGATTGTCTATTTGGCACTTGTGAACGATACGCACAGTGTGCAAGGTGTGTGCATAATCGAACGATAGCTTTTGTGCGTACATCGGCGGCACCTCCCTTCTTAGAAATTCAGCGTGCTTTATGCGTTCTTCTCATCTTCTCCATCGTTGATCTCCGGCAAATTTCCATTACCAAATGAAGAATTAATTCCTATAGCCGCTCCTACTACAGCAGCAACAGCTAGCGTGCCAAATAGAAACTTGCTGCCTATTCTGTCCAGAAACTTTTTATTATTCAAATCCGCATCAGCAATCTTGTCTGCAACAGCAATCATGTCATTTGTTATAGATTTACACTCTTCCTCTGAAATATTCTCTTTCTCCAAACGTTTTGAAAGAGCATTAAGGATTGTCTGATACCCATTTATAACGGCATCTTGGCTTTCTTTATTTTTCTCTAAAATACTAGTACAAGTCTGCGTATACTGTTCTATTGCTGCCTTTCCAAAATCCGCATATACAGGAAATTGATTTATAATCGCTATCGCAACTTCTTTATCCATATAAGGTATCATTGATGCAAATTGCATCACCTTATCTTTTGATAGGTTGCGAAACGAATCAATCTTTAAAGCATGCTTAACTGCATCTTCGCTCACATATCTTTTGGGTAGATTTTTCACAGCTTCCTCCTGCTACTTTGCAACGACATTCTCTCCATCTGTATCCAATTTTTTCAGTCTTTCAATGTATTGATGATTACTCTGCACTTTTTCCACTGGCTATCCATTCATCAAGTTCAGAACGCTTAAACTTCCAGAGTTTCCCCACACGATGTGCCGGAATGTCTGGTTTTTTCTTTATCCAGTTGCGCAAAGTGACTATCTTTATTCCTAAATACGCCGCAGCATCATCAATACTTATGTAATTGTCATCCATTAAATTATTATCAATCATGTAATCACCTCTGCGGTTTGTGAAATAAACGCAAAAATACAGATTATATTATATCTTTTTCTGAATCAAGTTTCAAGTAGTTTTCTGATATTTTATCATTTTATCTGTTATTTCATTATATTTGCTGATGCTTGCTTGATTGCACACACTGAACGATAACCAGCACCCTCTACACGATAGCTCACTTTGAACGATACCTCTTTCTGCTATCGTTCGTTGTTTGCACCCACTCATTCTCCCAACTGCTATCTGCTGCTCATCAAGCACTGCAAAAAAGAAAAAAAAGAAGGCTTCAGAAATCAAGCATTTCAAAAAGCCTTATATCAAGCGATTTTTAGCATATTCTGTTGTCTGTGCGTATCGTATCTTTGTATCAATCCAATGGTCTTTATTTCAAGGACGATGCCATTGGTCATGGTAGAGTTTCGGATGGGATACTGGCAGAAATTGAGGATAATCACATGCGTGAAAGAGACACAAAAATCGGATTAGCTGAACAAAGACAGGTGGCTTTTCTGGAGATAGCGTTCCAAATTTTACCACTCAAAAGCAAACAAAAAAGAGCACCCTAAGAGGTAAACTCTCAAAGTGCTCTTTCAGAAAGTAATCAGCTAATTAACCCTTAACAGCGGCGGCAACTTCAGCAGCGAAGTCGTCAACGCGCTTTTCCAGGCCTTCGCCCTTGATGAAGTGGGTGTACTCGACGATCTTGATATCGCCGCCCAGCTTCTTAGCGGTAGCGTTCACATAGGCGTTCACGTCCATGTTGCCATCCTTGATGAAAGCCTGATCGACCAGGCAGTTCTCCTTGTAGAACTTGCCCAGACGGCCGGTAGCCATCTTCTCTTTGATAGCGTCGGGCTTGTTGGCGGCCTTCGGATCGTTAGCCATCTGAGCGATGATAATCTTCTTCTCGTTCTCGATAGCCTCAGCAGGCACAGCCTCACGGTTCAGGTAGCTCGGGTTTGCAGCAGCGATCTGCATTGCAATATCCTTGCCAAACTCAACGAACTCCGGCTTAGCAGCAACTTCATCGGTGGTATCGAACTTAACGATAACGCCGTGGGTGCCGCCGCCGTGAACGTAAGCGGCGCAATGGCCCTCATAGAAAGCAAAACGGCGAACCTTGATGTTCTCCTTGATGACCAGAATCAGAGCCTTCAGAGCTTCGTCAACAGTGCCTTCGCCCATCTTGCAGCCCATCAGAGCCTCAACATCAGCGGGCTTCTGCTCAGCAACAACATTGGCCAGATCTTTGGTGAACTCAACGAACTTATCGTTCTTGGCAACAAAGTCGGTCTCAGCGTTGACTTCAACAACAACAGCACCGTTAGCGGTGGCAACAGCGTAAACCATGCCTTCAGCAGCGATACGGCCAGCCTTCTTAGCGGCAGTAGCCAGACCCTCTTCACGCAGAATCTCGATAGCCTTATTGATGTCGCCATCAGCCTTAACAAGAGCCTTCTTGCATTCCATCATGCCGCAGTCAGTCTGGCGGCGCAGTTCCATAACGTCCTTTGCAGAAACAGCCATGTTCATTCGTCCTTTCTGAATTTAGGTGTACAAACAGTTTCGGGCGGGATCGGGCTTATTCAGCCTTGGCGGCCTCTTCGGCAGCGGGAGCATCCTGCTTACCCTGCTTGCCTTCCAGCACAGCATCAGCCATAGCGCCGGAGATCAGCTTGACAGCGCGGATAGCGTCGTCGTTGCCGGGGATGACGTAATCGATCTCATCGGGATCGCAGTTGGTATCAACGATAGCAACAATGGGGATGTTCAGCTTGCGAGCTTCGGAAACAGCGATGCGCTCCTTGTGCGGGTCAACAATGAACATAGCCTTCGGCAGGGTCTTCATGTTCTTAACGCCGCCCAGGTACTTGTCCAGCTTAGCCATCTCCAGCTCCAGCTTAACAACTTCCTTCTTCGGCAGCAGGTCGAAAGTGCCGTCTTCCTGCATGGTCTTCAGCTGCTCCATACGGTCGATGCGCTTACGGATGGTGCGGAAGTTGGTCATCATGCCGCCCAGCCAACGAGCGTTGACATAGTGCATGCCGCAGCGGGTAGCCTCGTCACGGATGGACTCCTGAGCCTGCTTCTTGGTGCCAACAAACAGGATCTCGCCGCCGTCAGCAGCAACATCGCGGACAAAGTTGTAAGCCTCATCGAGTTTCTTTACGGTCTTCTGCAGGTCAATGATGTAGATGCCGTTGCGCTCGGTGAAGATGTACTTTGCCATCTTGGGGTTCCAGCGGCGGGTCTGATGACCGAAATGCACGCCGGCTTCGAGAAGCTGTTTCATAGATACGACTGCCATAGTTAATTTCCTCCAAAATTTAGTTTTTTACCCTCCGCATCGCGTACTTGTTTTCTAACCTTTTTACGTGTTACGGCAAAAAAGGCACAAAAAAACAACGCAATGCGTGTGTATTGCTATAGTATAGTAGCACAAGGTGCAGCAAAATGCAAGAACTTTTTTTCATTATGCGAAAATTCTTGCCTGCACGGCGCAAAATATGCACCTTCACAAAAAAATGCGGCCCATATACAGGGCCGCACGAACTTACCGCATCAGATGGAAATCGCCTGTGCCACTTCGATCTCCATCGGGTCAAGGTATTTGTGCATCGACAACGCCACGTTGACATCATAATCCACGATCTTACCGCCGGACAGGGCAACCACGCGGTTATAAATGCCCTTATCCAGCAGGTCCACTGCATGGTAACCCATCAGGGAGGCATTCACACGGTCACGCACGGTAGGTGAACCGCCGCGCTGGATGTGGCCCAGAACAGTTGCACGCGAATCAACACCTGTTGCAGCCTGGATCTGGTTGGCCAGGGTCTGGGCATCGGTAACGCCTTCCGACACAATGATGATGAAGTGCTTTTTGCCGGTAACCTGGGTCTGGCGCATACGCTGGAGAATGTCACGCTCAAAGTCGAACGGACGCTCCGGCAGCAGCACAGCCAAAGCACCGGTAGCAATGCCGACGTTCAGCGCAATATAGCCTGCATGGTGGCCCATAACCTCAACAACACTGCAGCGGTCATGGCTCTGGGTGGTATCACGCAATTTATCAATGGCTTCTACCGCGGTATTCATGGCTGTATCATAGCCAATGGTATACTCGCTGCAGGCAATATCGTTATCAATGGTGCCGGGAATGCCAACGCAGGGAATGCCCTGGTTCGCCAATGCGCGGGCGCCCATGAAAGAACCGTCGCCGCCGATGACCACGAGGGCATCAATGCCAAGTTCCTTACAGCGTGCAAGGCCTTTGGCCTGGCCTTCCTTGGTTTTGAACTCCAGGCAGCGGGCAGTATACAGAATCGTACCGCCGCGGTGGATGATCTCCGACACGCTGCGGACGTTCATCTCGTAGCATTCGCCGTTGATCAGGCCGTTATAACCGCGCTGAATGCCCATCATGCGGTAGCCCTTGGAGATGCCTGCGCGGACAATGGCGCGTACCGCTGCATTCATGCCGGGGGCGTCGCCGCCGCTGGTCAGTACACCGATAGTTTTGATTTCCTTAGCCATAAAAATGTCCTCCTGTTATAGTTGAGCCGCGCAGAGCGGCCCAATGAAGAAAACGCAAAACTGGTTTTCCCCGGCAGGCATTTTCCGGCGTACCACCGGGCAACCTGCCTATTTTTTAACATACTCCCCTGCCTGTTATTATACCATACCAGCGGCCCAATTTTATGGATAAAACGCGCAAAGTACATGGATTTATTTTGCCGCTTGTGCCGTTGTGAACTTTACATGGTCAGCACCCAGGATGCGTTCCAGCTCCTGGCGCAGCAGCGGGTGATCCATGGCCCACATACTTTGCGGCGCACGCACCCGCTGGCCGGAATCTTCAAATTTGAAATATACGGGTGTGGGGCCGTCAAAAATATTTTGCAGCAGGTTTTCCACCTTGTGCATCTGGGCACATTCCCGCGAGGGCACCAGCAGCCATATGCTTTGGGCAGCCGTATCCCCCGCTGCCGCGCTGATGCGCTGGGAACGGTTCTGGCCAAAGCTTTGGGATGGATCATAACCATCGACCGGCAGTACGCTTTCCACGATCAGGCGGGTGCCTTCATCCTCTTTAACGGAAGCGCGGCCAGTGGTGACAACAACGGCGTTCTCCTGCAAATACGCACGGCAGCTGGTCAGCACGCGGGGGAACACCAACAGCTCCATTGTGCCGGTCAGATCTTCAATGGTAGTAAAGGCCATCAACGTATTGGACTTTGTGGTCATGATCTTGTTTTTGACCACGGTACATACCAGGGTAACCGTCTGGTTATCAAAATCCCTGGCATTCTCTCCCTGCAGCTGAGCGATGGTACAGGTGGAGATTTTTTCGATCTTTTCCCGGTAAGCATCCAACGGGTGGCCGGACAGGTACAGGCCCGAGACCTCTTTTTCCATTTTCAGCAGCTCGCCGGAATCATACTCACGCAGGTTGGGCACCTGATAATCATCGTTCTGGGGGGCTTCCTCGGCACCGGCCATGGCGCTGAACAAATCCAGCTGGCCATCCAGATTCTGGCGGGCATCGTTTTCAACAATGCGCAGTACCGTTTCCACGCTTTCCATCATGCCGTGGCGGCTGGGTTCCAGGGTATCAAAGGCACCGGCTTTGATCAGGTTTTCCAGCGCACGGCGGTTAAGCATGTTGCTGCGCATCCGCTTGCAGAAATCGTACAGGCTGCGGAATGGGCGGCTTTCGCGCTCTTTGATGACCGCTTCAATCAAATCACGGCCAACGCTTTTGACGGCGTTCAGGCCAAAGCGGATGCTCTGCCCATCCACCGTAAATCCGCCGCGGGATACATTGATATCCGGCGGCAAAACCTTGATGCCAAGGCGCTGGCATTCGGACGAATATTCAATCACCTTGGCGGTGCTGTCCAGTACGCTGGTCAACAGCGCAGCCATGAACTCGCGCGGGTAATGGCACTTGAGATAGGCTGTCTGGAATGCCACATAGGCATAGCAGGCCGCATGAGATTTGTTGAACGCATAAGAAGCAAAACTGACCATATCGTCATAGATCTCATTGGCCACGGCTTCCGGGATTCCGTTCTTCACACACCCGGCGCACTCTTTGCCCGGCTCAGTACAGCCATGCACAAAGTGCTCTCGCTCGGCTTCCATGACTTTATGCTTCTTTTTGCTCATGGCGCGGCGCACGTTATCAGCCTGGCCAAAGCTGAAGCCTGCCAGCTCGCGGCAGATCTGCATGACCTGTTCCTGATAAACGATACAGCCGTTGGTAACATCCAGGATATGGGCCAGCTGGGGTGTTTTATAGGTGACTTTATCCGGCTCCCTGCGGTTGCGCAGATAGGTCGGGATAGAATCCATGGGGCCGGGGCGGTACAGCGAGATAAGGGCGATGACGTCTTCAAGGCTGCGGGGGTGCATACTGACCAGCACCTGGGTCATACCAGTAGATTCAAGCTGGAAGATGCCCTCTGTTTCGCCCCGTTCCAGCATAGCATAAGTAGAGGCATCGTCATAATCCAGATTGGCAATGCGGAAATCCGGTTCATGCAGGCGCACGGCGGCTTCGGTATCATGGATAACGGTCAGGGTTCGCAGGCCAAGGAAGTCCATCTTGAGCAGGCCAAGGCGCTCAATTTCCACCATGTTGAACTGGGTAACCGGCAGACCATCGTTGGTGGAAAGCGGCACATACTCGGTAGCCGGTTCGCGGGTAATCACAACGCCCGCCGCATGAGTGGAAGCGTGACGCGGCATGCCCTCCACTTTCAGCGAGGTATCGATCAGCTCATGCACCTGGGGTTCAGCGTCATACATTGCTTTTAGGTCCGGCGAAACCTCCAGCGCATGGTTCAGCGTCATTTTCAGTTCAGTAGGAATCAGCTTGGCCACCTTATCCACGTCCTGGTACGGCATACCCATCACGCGGCCGACATCGCGCACGGCGGCACGGGCGGCCATAGTTCCAAAGGTCACGATCTGTGCCACATGGTCACGGCCATACTTGCGGTTGACGTAATCAATCACTTCCTGGCGGCGCTCGTAACAAAAGTCAACGTCAAAGTCCGGCATAGAGACACGTTCCGGGTTCAGGAAGCGTTCAAAAATCAAACTGTAGCGGATGGGATCAATGTCCGTAATACCGACACAATAGGCCGCCAGGCTGCCCGCACCGGAGCCGCGGCCGGGGCCAACCGGGATATCGCGGCTTTTGGCGTAATTGATAAAGTCATACACGATGAGGTAATAGTTGGTGTACCCCATCTTTTTAACCACGCCAATCTCGTATTCCAGGCGTTCACGCAAGGCATCCGTTACCTTGCCGGGGTAGCGGCGTTCCAAGCCCTCATAACAGAGCTTTTCAAAGTATTCCTGGTTTTCCATGCCGTCCGGAGCTTTGAAATACGGGAGCTTGGTATCGCCAAACACAAAGTCAAAGTTGCACTGTTCTGCAATTTTGTTGGTGTTCTCGCAGGCTTCCGGCACCATGGAGAACAGGTCATACATTTCATCGGTGCTTTTTACATAGAATTCCTCGGTCTGAAACTCCATGCGGTCCACATCGTTGACGGTTTTGCCGGTCTGGATGCACAGCAGAATGCTCTGCATCTTGGCGTCCTCGCGGGTGATGTAGTGGGAGTCGTTGGTGGCAACCATGGGGATGCCTGTCTCCCGCGAAAGGCGGATAAGCTGCGGCAGAACGGTAGTGTCTTCTTCCAGGCCGTGGTCCTGCAGCTCAATATAATAGTTTCCCTGGCCGAACAGATCGTTATAGTAAAGAGCAATCTGCTTGGCGCGCTCATAGTCCCCTGCCAGAATCGCCTGAGGGACCTCACCGGCGAGGCAGGCGGAAAGGCAGATCAGGCCTTCGTGGTACTGCTCCAGCAGGTCATGGTCAATGCGCGGCTTGGAATAAAAGCCCTCCAAGAAACCGGCGGATACCATTTTGATCAGGTTTTTATACCCAGTTTCATTTTTGCAGAGCAGGATCAGGTGGTTGTTGCCGTCAATGCGGTTGACCTTATCAAAGCGGGTGCGGGTGGCAACATACACCTCACAGCCAATGATCGGCTTGATGCCTGCGGCTTTGGCTGCATCATAAAAGGCAACGCAGCCGTACATAACGCCGTGGTCGGTAATGGCAACGGCGGTCTGGCCCAGCTGTTTGATATAGTCAAACAGGCGGTCAATACGGCAGGCGCCATCCAGCAGGCTGTACTCAGTATGCAGGTGCAGGTGGGTGAACTGTCTTTGCGGTTGGTGTGGCGTGGTTTCTGGCATAATGTATCCCTTTGCTGCTGTGGTAAAATGCGGAAAAGCCGCAGCAGTTACGCAGCGGCTTTGCGTGGTTTATTGCGGAGATGGTGCGATGTCCTGTCCTGCTGGTTCCGGCTCTTTAAGATTTTCCTGCTCTTCCGGCTGTGCTGATGCAGCGGCGTTCAGGCGAGCGGCAGCTTCCTGGATCCGCTTGAACCGGTGGGAAAGCCCTGCTTTGCTGACAGGCGGGTCAAACTTTTCCGCCAGTTTGGCAAGCGGCATTTCGGGGTACTGCATCCGCAGGCGGGCAGCCTGCTGCAATGGTTTGGGCAGGGTCTCCAGCGCGCCGGCCTCTTCCAGCATCTCAATCGCAAGGCGCACCTGCACGGCTGCCTGTACGGTTTTGCCCATGTTGGCGGTTTCGCAGTTGGAAAGGCGGTTGGTTTTATTGCGCATATCGTTATACATGCGCTGTTCCATGATGCGCATGGCGGCGTTGCCCGCGCCCATAAAGGTCAGCAGATCTTCCAGATGGTCGCTGGATTTGACATATACGGTGTTGGCCCCCTTGCGCACGGCGCGGTGGGGATTGAACTCATACTGGGCCAGAATGCCCTCCAGCTGCTGCGAAAGCGAGTGCCGGGGCGAAAGGAACTCAATGTTATATTCCTTTTCCGGGTCGGTTGCCGTACCGCAGCATAAAAATGCAGTGGAAATGAAAAACGATCCGCATTTCTGGCATTTGAAGCAGTCCGGCCGGATGCGCAGGGTGGTTTCGCGGCCAGTATGTCCAAACAGGTTCAGCATTTTTTGTACCTGTTCGGGGTCTTTTACGCTGAACTCATAAATCAGGCCGGTGCCGCGCCCCTTGGAAATTACGGTACCGGTAATGCCGCAGCGGGCATACAGCTTTTGTGCCAGCTGGGCAATGCCCTCGTTTTCGGTCTGCAAAACCACGCCGCGGTCATCAAAATACTTGCCAAAGCAGGCAACCGCGTAAGCTGCTGCGGTAACACAGCAGCTACGCACGATTTTGCGGTGCAGTATCTCGTTTTTAACGTCTTGGGAAAAACTCACGTTTGGTGTTCACACTCTCTTTATCGGGAGATTTGGGATGTATCAGGCCGTGCGGCGGGCATCGCGGTGCTGCACGCTGGGCTGGTAACCAAGCTTTGTGCAGTACTCCCCGATCTTGCGGGCAAAAGTGATAGAACGGTGCTTGCCGCCGGTGCAGCCAATGGCGATCATCAGCTGGCTTTTGCCCTCCTTAACATACAGCGGCAGCGCATATTCCAGAAAGCTCTCTATCCGGCGCAGCAGCTCCTGCGATTCAGGGAACTTCATCACATAATCCACCACTTCCTGGTCCAGGCCAGTCTTTTCTTTCAGCTCTGGCACATAGAACGGGTTGGGCAGACAGCGCACATCAAACACGATGTCCGCTTCCTGCGGAAGACCGTATTTGAAACCAAAGGAAACCACGTTGATAGACATGGCACACTGACCTTTTTGCAAAAACAGACTGGAAACACGTTCCCGGTTTTGTGCAGTAGAAAGCAAAGAGGTATCGATCACATATTTTGCACGTTCCCGCAAGGGCTGCAATATCTGCCGTTCTTTGGTGATTGCCTCACTGACCGGGATCCCCTCGCTGATGGTCATGGGATGCACACGGCGGGTTTCTTTATAGCGGCGGCGGATGGCGGCATCGCTGGCATCCAGGAACAGGATGTCATAAGGCATTTTCTTTTCGTCCAGCGCTTCCAGTGCCTCATTGGTTTCCTGAACAGAATGCAGGCCGCGGATATCCATCACGACCGCAACGCGGCTGAGCTGGTTTTCGCCCTGCTGGGCAAAGTCCAGGATACGGGGCAAAAGGCCCGCCGGGATATTATCAATGCAGAAAAATCCGATATCTTCCAGCGCGTTGACCGCCATGGACTTGCCTGCGCCGGAAAGGCCGGTTACGATCAAAAAGTTCATCCTGTTGTTCCTCTCTCATTCAGCGGGGCGGAATACCGTTCCTTGCCTGGCAGGCATCAAGATGCGGCATGGTTATTCCACCACGCGGATCTCGCGTTCCAGGGTGCAGCCGGTTTTTTCCAGTACGATCTGCCGCACCTGCTCCGTCAGGCTGACAACATCCGCGCAGGTGGCATTACCCAGGTTGACCACAAAGCCGCAGTGCTTTTCACTGATGGCTGCCCCGCCCACGCGGAAACCGCGCAGGCCGCAGTCCTCGATTAGCTTGCCGGCAAACTGGCCCACAGGGCGCTTGAAGGTACTGCCGGCGGACGGGTATTCCAGCGGCTGCTTTTCTTTGCGACGGCGCATATATTCCTGCATGGCGGTATGGATCTCCTGTGCATCACCGGGGTGCAGGGTAAATTCCGCTTCCAGGATGCACCAGGAGCACCGCTCAAAAATGCTGGTGCGATAACCCAGCTGCAGTTCCTGCACAGGCAGGGTTTGCAGATGCAGGTTTTCGTCCAAGAACGTAACAGCTGTCAGCACGTCCTTTATTTCTCCGCCGTAAGCGCCCGCGTTCATATACACAGCCCCGCCCACCGTGCCGGGAATACCGAAGGCAAATTCCAGCCCGGCCAGGCTTTCCTTCTGGGCGGTGTTGCAAAGAGCGGAAAGCATCATGCCAGCCGGGGCCAGCACCTTGGTGCTGCCATCCGGCTGGGCCTGCATGGAAAAGCGGGAGTTTAACCCCGTCAGGCAGATAACCGCCCCGCCGAACCCTGCATCCGAAAACAGCGTGTTGGAACCGTTGCCCAGCAGATAGGTGCGGACTTGATATTGGCGGCACAGTTCCAGAATACGGGTCAGCTGCGTTACCGTGGCGGGCACACAAAAAAAGTCTGCATTGCCGCCAATGCGGAACGTTGTATGCCGCCCCAGGGATTCATCAAGGCTGACAGGCAGGTTTTCTGCCTGCAAAGCTGCAAGAAATTGCTCGTTCATAAGCAAACCTCACAAACGGCTCAGATAGAATTTGCCAGGGCTGCCGCGCCGATCACGCCGGCATCGTTGGTCAGCACACAGGCACGAATAGCGGGCATTTTGCCGGTGGTAATGTTTTTGGTTTCTTCCTCCACATACTTGCGGATGGGTGCCAGCAGGGTTTCTCCCTGATTGGAAACACCGCCGCCAATGCAGATGGCTTCCGGCTCAAAGGTATTCACCACGTTGGAAATGCCGCAGGCAACATATTCGATCCAATTATCCACAACAGCCTTGGCGGTTGCATCGCCGGCTTCCATCGCGTCAAAGGGGATCTTGGCGTTCACATGGTCAATATCCCCCGCCAGTTTCCACATCATGCTCTCGGGGTGCCGGGTCATCGCTTCGCGGGCATCCTCCGACAGAGCGCGGGAGGAAGCATAACGTTCCCAGCAGCCGTAACGGCCGCAGTTGCACTTGCGTCCACCCTTTACAATCACGGTATGGCCCATCTCGCCAGCAGCAAAGTTGAATCCGCGCAGAATCTTGCCGCCCAGGATAATGCCGCTGCCAATGCCGGTACCCAGCGTGATAACAACGGCATCCTTGAAGCCCTTTGCGCCGCCTGCGATGTATTCGCCAAATGCTGCTGCGTTGGCATCGTTTTCCACATAGACCTTGCAGCCGAGCAGAGCTTCCAGGTCAGGCCCCAGGTTCCAGTCATAGTAGCCGAAGTTGGTGTTATAGCCCACAAAGCCGGTGGTAAAATTCACACTGCCCGGGGTACCGATGCCCACATAGCTGACATCTGCAAAATCAATCTTGCAGTCTTTGGCAACAGCACGGCACAAATCTGCCAGTGCCCGCTCCAGGTCCTGCGCCGGACGCGGCAGGCGGGTCGGGCGGGTAATTTTGCCCACAATGTTGTAAGCTTCGTCAACAAGGCCTGCCGTCATGGTAGTGCCGCCAAGATCGATACCAATGGTGTATTTCATAAGATTTCTCCTCCTATATATTCTGCACACATGCGGCCGTGCAGTTTTAGCTCATTTACAAGGTTCTGCCGCGTGGCGTTTACCACAAGTTCCTGCGGGAACTGCATTTCCTCCAGCATCGCCAGCAGCGGGGGCATGTTGCCTTGCAGCTGGGTGGTGCTGTGGGCGTCGGTATCCAGCGCAATATGGCAGCCGTTTTTCAGGCAGGCGGCCAGCAGCAGCTTCATGTTGGGGATACCATCCCGCCGCACATTGACGGAATTGCCGTTGAGCTCCACAACCTTATGGTTTTTGGCGAACGCTTTGGTTACAAGGTCATAGTCATAGCGGTAATTCTGCTGCTCGGAATGGCCGATGCAATCCACATAAGGGTTTTCGGCCACAGCCAGCCACAGGCGGGTGGCTTCTTTTTCGGTCAGCAGACCGGGGATGCAGGGGCTGTGGATGGATGCCACAACCCAATCCAGCGCCCGCAAACGGCTTTGGGCAAAATCCAGCCCGCCGTTTGTGTCCATCACATTGGCCTCCGCGCCGTACATCATCGCAACGCCGTGCAGTACCAGCGGCAAAGCCGTCTGGTTGGCAAAATGCCACATGTGCGGGGCATCCGGCATAGCCGGGCCGTGGTCGGTAATGGCCAGCGCCGCATAGCCGAGGGCGGCGGCTTTGGCAGCCATTTCATCTAAGGTATTAAATGCATGGGTAGCGCTTAAAGTATGGGTGTGAAGATCCGCAATGATCTGCATACAGATGGTACTTCCGTTTCTAGTGATAAAATGATAATTTACAGCCAGGCTCAGAACCCGCTCACATCGTTCTGCAAGCCAAGGCGGTTGAGCAGTTCCTGCGCCGCGTTATAGCCCATCTCTTTCTGGCGATTGTTGATGGCTGCAGTTTCCAGGATAACGGCCAGGTTACGGCCGGGCATAACGGGGATCAGCATACTGGGCACCTTAACGCCAAGGATATCATAGGTGTTGCTTTCCAGGCCGGTGCGGTCATAATTCTTGGTGCGGTCCCAGGCTTCCAGCTCAATGACCATTTCCACCTCAACGCTGTTTTTGACCGCGCCGATACCAAACAGGCGCGCCACGTTGATGATGCCGATGCCGCGCAGCTCAATAAAGTGGCGGATGTTCTCCGGTGCCATGCCCATGATCTTGCTGCTGGAAACCTTGCGCAGCTCCACAGCATCGTCCGCAATCAGGCGGTGGCCGCGCTTGACCAGCTCAATGGCCGTCTCGCTTTTGCCAACGCCGCTGTCGCCAAGGATCAGGATACCTTCGCCGTATACTTCCACCAACACGCCGTGGCGGGTGATGCGGGGGGCGAGCTCGGTGCTCAGTGCCTGGATCAGGGAGCTCATCAGCGGGGAGGTCATCTCAGCCGACTGCAGCAGTGGCACGCCGTACTTTTGGGCAAACTCCATCATTTCCGGCAACGGCTCAAATCCGCGGGTCAGGATGACTGCCGGCGGCTGGAAAGAGAAAAGCTTTTCGAGATGGGTACGGCGGATTTCCGGGTCCAGCTCATTCAGGTAGGAAAGCTCAGTCAGGCCGATGATCTGGATCCGGGTGCGGTCAAAGTACTGATAGTAACCGGCCAGCATGATGCCGGGGCGGTATACCTCGGCGGTATAGACCTTGAACTGGTCAAGATCCTTGGGGGTGTAGGCAACGGTCAGATGGGATTCGCGCGCAAGCTTGTCAAGGCTGACGAAAAACTGCTCCACGGAAAATGCGCCCCTTTCCAATTTTAGTTATGGTATATCGTTTTAGGTTTGCGATCAAATGGTTTTGTTAGTATTATAACGTACAGGATTTTTTTTGTACAGTCATAGCCGAAATAATTTTGATTCTTTCCTTGTTCCGGGGGTGAAACAGCAGGGCTTTCCCTGCCGGTTCTGCCGCACAGGTGTCCGCGGCGCTGCGATATTTCAATCATAATTCACCACAGAAAAAAATGCCCGCAGCAAAGCAGGCATTTTCATCTTAATGCAAATTATGGGGCACGTTATTCCGGTTTAGCAGCCAGCTTTACCGCACTGCTGCGCACCCAGGCATCCAGCCGGAAGAGCGCTGCCGACGCCGCGGCAACGGCCAAAAGGTAAACGCCAAACAAGAGCGCGGTATCCCGCCGGGTCATGGCGGCCAGGTCAAAGTTTTCCACCAGGCGCAGAATGATGACATGGTGGGTCAGAAAGACCGCATAAGAATACTTGCTGAGGAGCGCACACGTATTTTGCAGCGGCACCCAGTGGATGCAGCCCCCCAGTGCAGCCAGCAGAATGAACGCCGCGGCACTGAACAGCGCACAGGCCACCTTGCCATCCGCCGCAGCGGGGGTAAACAGCAGCACCGCACACCCGGCCAGCACGCCAAGGCGCGCCGGGCGCTTCCAGTGTACAAACGCCATGCCGAGCAGGAATTCCGGGATATGGATTGCTACCAGGCGGGCATCCCACCCCATGTAATGCACCGGCAGGCTGGCCGCCAGCACCACGACCCAGGTCAGCAGCGGCTGTTTGCGCAGCCCCCAGCGCAGCAGTGGGAACAGCAGATACAAAAACAGGATGCTGCCCAGGAACCACTCGCCCACGCAGGCAAAATCCATCGTGACCCAGCCCGCGGCCTGAGCAAAATTATCCAGCCCCAGCAAGGTCAGCAGGATACTGGGTGTTTTGGCTGCGGCATAATACCCCGGCTTTGTGACAAAACGGATGGGAAAAAATATACACCACGCCAGCCAGAACATGGGGTATACCGCCTTGGCGCGCTTTTGGTAAAAGCGCGCTAGATTGAGCGGCTCTCTTCCCTGGCCGGGGCTGGTATACTGCAGCGCTGCGCCGGAAACCATAAAGAACAGCGAGGAGCCAAAGTCCCCCAAATAGATGTTAAAGGGCAGCACACTGCCGAACAGTTTGGACGGCAGTGTAAAATACCCGGTAACGGCAGCATTGAAATGAATGACCAGAATGCACACTAGCGCCACAGCGCGGATGAAGTCCAGATAAAACAGGCGCTGTTTTTTCACCGGGCACTCTCCTTTCGTTTGCGCAGGGCATTTTTGACGGTGCGGCCCATCAGGCGGAATACTGGGCCAACGCCGCGCTGGGCAGCAAGGGCGGCATCCAGCACATCGGCGCGGGCCGCACACTGGGCGGCGGTTTCAAATGTAGCGCTGGCATAGCCATTATACTGGGCCAGCAGCGGCACCAGCCAGAAATCCGACTCCGTTTGCAGCGGCGGCAGCCCCTGCGGGAATGCCGCCCCCCGCACCAACAGACAGCCGCCATTGGGCAGCGGCGGCGGGGTTTCATCCAGAGGGAGCGGGCAATCCAGCGCAGACAGTTTTGCCTGTACGGCAGGTTTCTGCTGCTGCCAGCGCCGGGCTTTTTCGGCGGCGCAGCCCGCATACAACGGCAGAGCCGGGCCAAGCACACCTACCAGCGGGTGGGCATCAAACAGTTCTGCCGCCTGGGTCAGCTGCAGGCTGGTTGGCATAGACCGGGCATAATAATAGCCCTCCACCCCGGCAGCACGCGGCAGCGGCAGGCAGTAGACGGCATCCGGCTGCAGGGCACAGCCTTTTGCCAAAGTGTTGGCATCCAGCAAAATGGGCGCACACTCCCCCGCCGTTTGCGGCAGGATATAATGCCAGTGCAGGTTTTGCGCCATGGCAGCCAGCGGCTGCACCGGCAGCAATGCGCGCAGCAGGTCATCCACCGGGTAATCCGTCTCGGATTTCAGATAGTCATACAGTTCTGCGGCGGCCTGGCCGTCTGTGCGGCGCAATTCATCCGCATAGGGGGTAAAAAAGCTGCGGCGCTTGAAAAACGGGCACCCGCGGTCCGCCAGCAGCAGCTTGGGGCAGGCCATAATGGGGTTGACGAAAAGGCTTGCCAGGTCTTTTGTATCCACAAAGGTATCCCACCGGTAACCAAGGGCGGCAAAGTGGGCGGTAAACTGCGTTTCGTGCAGGCGGACGGAATCTTCATAGCTGGCGGGCAGGGCGGCCGCCTGCCAGTAAGCAAAAAAGTCTGCCATCATGCGGGAACGCACCACAACAAAGTGGGATTGAATATGCTCCGGCACCATGGCTTTTGCCCCGCCAAAGCGGTGGCTGCGCATAGCATAGTGGCGGGTCAGACCCCAGAAATCCAGCTCCGGGCGCCCATCCATCGCACCAAACATGGCAGCTACATCCCCCACCGGCCCGGCAAGGGTATAGTTCATCAGCACCACTTCATCGTATTGCAGCAGCATATCCAGGCCGGTCTGCAAAACAGCGTCCCGGTAGGCCCCCACATCAAAGCCTGTGTTTTCACGCTCCAGCACAGTGTGGCAGCAGCCTTGCGCCCACTGGCGGGATTCCGGCTGCAAGGGGCCGTTATTGACAAAGAACACCTGCCCCACTGCGGCCATTTGCTGCACAGCAAAGCGGCAGGCTGCATCAGCCTGCCCGTTGGGGTGATAATTGAAATAGATAATCAGCCGTTTTTTCATAGCGGTTGGCTTAATCCTCATAGGTCACGTCATGGGGGCCCAACACCGTACGCTTAACGCGCATCATGTTTTCGTAAGCGGATTTCGGCATCCGCTTACGCAGCCAGTTGCGGGCGCGGCGGCGCTTGGAATTCTCATACGGGCCATAGTTTCCAAAGCCGAACCAGTGCTTGCGCGCGGCAAAAGCACCGGCGCTGGCAGCGGCACTGCCAAAGGTGGTGCAGTCAAACACGCGGGCAAGCGGGCGGATCAGACCACTCGCGTATGCCTGCATGGAATCGCAGCGGGCAACGGCATAATCAGCGCTCATGGCCTGGGCGGGGTAATACCCTGCCCCCTGCGCCACAAAGGGATAGATACGCTCAATGGCATGGCTGATGGTACCATCCTGCGGCAGCGGCTCCGGCGGGAAATCCTCGTGCTTCCAGCCGTGGTCAAACAGTGGGGCCAATGCTTTTACGCGGAACCAGAATACGCTGCCAAAGGGGGCAATGGGCATTTTTTCGCCGGAAATAGGGCGGTCAATGCCCAGCTTTTTCATCAGGGCCTTGGTATTATCAAAGTTGGGGCCCCAGCCGTTGGAGCACATGTTCATGAAATACACGCCATGCGTGGGGAACGGCGGGCAGAGCAGGCCCAGATAAGGGTCTTTTTCAAATTCTGTCAGCACATTCAGCACATAGTCTGCGTTTTTGCAGATATTCTCGTTACAGACATAGCCAAAGCTGGCGCCAACGCTTCCGGGTTTGGTCTGGATGGCCTTTTTATCGTGCATAAAGCAGGCGTAATCATACTCCCGGATCTGCGGGGCAAGGTCACACAGGAACGCTGCCACATCGCGGCCGCGGTTTTCGACCACCTTTACGGTAACGGCATGCAACGGCAGGGTGCGGAACGCTTCTTCGATCTGCTGCTTTTTCTCCGGCGTGTTGGTGGAAATAAAAACGTCAGTCTCCGGCGGCATGTTGGCGGCAAAGGCGCAGCTTTGGGGCAGCATATCCATAAAATACAGGTGCATGCACAGCGCAATGCGGCGGTTTTTGCGCACGGTAGCGGCGCAGGCCTCATCCTGTACCCTTTCCGGAATCAGGCGGGTCAGACCCAGGTTGCGGGTAAAATCATAAGGGTGCATGGTGCGGATCATGTTTTTCCAGATCAGCTCCAGCGGGTAATCCGTATGGTCCCGCAGGTAGGCGTACAGTTCCCGCACCGGCTCCCCGGCGGTATCATTCAGGTATGCCTCAAAATCATGCATAAAGCTGCGGCGCTTGAACAGCGGGCACTTTTTATCCCGCAGCAACCGCGTGGGGCAGACAAGCAGCGGATAATCCGTAAACTCTTTCAGATCGTCCGTGTTGGCATAGACATCCCACTGGTAGCCTTTATCGGCAAACTGTTTGGTAAACACCGATTCGTACCGCTGCACAGAGTCGGTATAGCTTTCGATCATGGGCATGGTATCCCAGTAATTTTGCAGCTCTTTGCTCTGGATGAACTTTTTGCGGTAGACAATAAAGTGGGACTGAATGTGCACCGGCAGGTAATTATAAAGATGTTTGCCCTTAAAGGGGTTGCCCTCCGCCCCATGGTGGATCGTCAGGCCCCAAAAATCAAGGTTGGTGCGCTCGGCCATGGCGTCAAACATTTCTTTCAAGGGGCGCACAGGGCCCATCAGGGTAGAGTTCGTCATGACCACTTCGTCAAATTCGCTCAAACGCTGCCAGCCGTAATGATCCAGCGCGGTTTTATAGGCCCACACATCCAGGCCCTTATTTTCGCGCACAATAATTTGATCGGTAAATTCTTCAAATGCCGCGCGGCCCTGCTTGCTCAGCTTGCCGTTGCACACAACGATCAGCTCGGTCAGGTTACGGGCAAGATCGCGCAGGTAATAGGTGATAAAATCATCCACATCACCGTTTTTTTCGTAAAAGAAAAAAATACCCAGTCGTTTCATTCTGTCACCCTTTCCGGTTATCGTTATGCCAAACCTGCATCTTTTAATATTGCGTTAATCTTGGTGGGGTCGCCCCAAACGCCGGGGCTGTCATACGGGCGGTCCGGGAAAACGCCGTAATCCAGTTTGATCTTATAGTTTTTATCCCGCAGGAACTGCTCCACACGGTCAGCCAGGGTCCGCGGCTGGCCAGTGCAGACGTTGATGATGCCGTTGACCTTGTTCTGCACGCTGGCCGCCACAATCATGGTTGCCAGTTCATCCAGATCAATAAAATCGTACTTATTCTGCCCGCTGGTAAACGGGAACGTTGTTTTGCCGTCCAGCTCTGCCTGTGCGATTTTGGCAAAGATGGAACTGCCATGGGCTTCATCGCCCGTAATATAATAGGCGCGCAGCCAGTGCAGGTTGCAGCTGCTGCCCTGCAAAGAAAGCATCATGCTCTGGCGCAGGGCATTTTTGGCAATGCCATATTGGCTCAGGGGGTTGCAGGGGGTATCATCCTCAATAGCGCCCTCCCAATAGCCGACTTCGTGCATGGTGCCCATCACGGTCAAATCCGAAAGGCCGCCTGCTGCCATATTGTTCAGGAAGGTAACATGGGAAGAAAGATCCTTCATGTGGCTGGATGCATTGTGGCGGAAACCATCCCGCCAGGCCATATGGATGCAGACATCAGGCTTGCCCAACGCCGCATAAATATTTTTGTCCCCGCTGAAAATAGGCACATCGCAGAATTCTGCGCGCTCGTCCACGCCCTTAAAGGCAAAGTCCGATGCAATGACGCGGTAGCCCATATCCAGTGCTTTTTTTACAACATGGCGGCCGATATAACCGGCTGCGCCGGTAACAAGGATGGTTTTCATTGTAGCAGTTTCTCCTCCCGGTTTGGCAGGCAGGCATACAGCCCCTGCAGGTGGGTACGGAACAAAAACAGTGCGGCACCCTGTTTTTTGTTGTGCCGCAGTGCATACCAAAAGTCAAGCCTGCTGTGGGGGCAGGCTGCCAGCGCCTGCTGCAGGCTGCGCCAGGCAGCCGCTTTGGCTTTGGGCGGCAAGCGGCCATCCCGCAGCTGATGCATGACAAAGGTGACAAACTCTGCCTGGCGGGCGCTCCACACCTTTGGCAGCTGCTGCGGGGGGCACCAGGCGCGTGCTGCGGTATATTCCGCCTGCACCCACCGGGGCAGGTATTGCAGCCGTACCTGCACTGCTGCCGGGTTCCCACAGGCGGAGGTACTGCCCTGCCGCTCCAGGTGTTCATATACGATCTGCGGCGTATATGCGGCTGAATCTGCCTGCTGGAACACCGCCGCGTTGAAGGCAAAATCTTCCAGCCCTTTGCGGCAGGTTTCATCAAAGCGCAGATGGCCCAGTCGATTTGTACAGTACATAGCGTTCCAGACAAACTGCGGCCCGCTTTGCTGCAAAAATTGCAGGTAGCCCTGCCCCGCCGGCTTGTGAATGATTATTGCCTGCCCCGGCGGGTGGGGCAGCTCCACAGCCGTTCCTGCAGCATTGGCCCGCAGCAGGCGGTAGCCACCGCGCACTACATCCGCCCCGGTTGATTTGGCAAGGACCAGCAGGGTTTCCAATGCATGGGGCAGCATGGTATCATCATCATCACAAAAGGTGAACCACTGGCCGCGGCAATGCTGCAAGCCGAGGTTACGCGCAGCGCAGATGCCCGCATTGGGCTGTTCCAGCACCCGGATGCGGCCATCTTTTTTGGCCAGTTCATGGGCCAGCGCAGCACTGCCATCGGTGGAGCCATCGTCCACCAGCAGCAGCTCAAAATCCGCAAAGCTCTGGCGCAGCACGCTTTCCACCGCGGTATGCAGCAGCACCCCGGCATTATAGACAGGCATGATAATACTGATCAATGGGGCCTGCTCCATACGGTTCACCTGCCTTTTGGTTTATGGCAACACCGCACAATTCCCGCCTTGCGGCTTAAGCACCGCTCCGGCAGCTGCGGCACGGCATCTGCGTTGCCAAAATGCTCGATAATGTCGGGTTGCGGTACCCGCATCGTGCTTCGGGGGCAAAAGCCCCTCGCACTCTGCGACCGCTGCCCCTGCTTCGGTTCGCTGTTTCCGCCACTGGCGGCGCTCACCTTTGCAGCACCCAGTATTATCTGCGCTTTTGGCTTGGCAGCTGCCGCACCTCGCTCGCCGTATCGGCACTTAGAATTATGCGGTATTGCCTTATATTCTATATCCATTTTAATGCTTACTTTTTATGTTTCAGTGCAGCGTACACCTTGCCGTATGGCAGCGGTACGCCAAACAGGCGCTGCAAAAACGCAGGTTTCCAGCGCGCCTGGGCAAGGTCCCGTTTCAGCTGTGCCGGGGCGTGCAGATAGGCGCCCCAGCTGGCTGGGGCAGCCAGCTTCCAGCTGCCGCCGTCCTCCACGGTGATCTCACCCAGGGTGCGCACCTCCTGCATGCGGGGGGCCTGCACCATCTGCAAAAACGCTGCGATGCAGGTTTGCGGCGGAATTTGCACTTCCCGCAGCGGGCCAGCCTGCCAGCGCTGAACAAAAGCCCTCATGCCCTGCCAGAGCGGCGCGGTGATTGCCTTGTTATCTGCACCCGCCTGCCCGATTTCCGGCACCATCTGCCCGGCCTGTGCGTGGTATCCCACCGTGGAGCCGCATGGCTCGGAGAGCAGAACTTCCAGCATAGGCTGGCCCACCCAGTACCACAGGGGGGCCGGGCAGCCGTCAAACAAAAATGTTTTGGCGCGCTCCGGCGGCAGGTTCTGGTGCAGGCGCGCATCGCAGGCAAGGTAACAGCCGTGCAGCTGGGTGTGCAGCAGCTCTTCCAGCACACGCTGGGTGGTTCCGCCGCTGCCGATATCCACCAGCAGCACCGGGCTATCCGTCAAGCCCGCCTGTTCCAGATACACTCTTGCCTGCTCTGCCCGCCTGCGCAGCGGCTCCCCTTCCGGCAGCTTGCTGCGGGCCGCAAGGGCCAGCAGCATCTCTTTGGTGCGGCACGGCAAGGGGCGGGTGCGCAGGTCATAGGTTTTGGTGGTGTGTTCCTTCGGGGAATCAAAGCCAAGATAGGCGGCGATCTGCCGCTGGGTCAGCTGCTGGCGCGGCAGGGTATCCGCCAAAAGTGCCAACGCCTGCTCATTCATTGGGCATTGCAACAGGGCTGGCAAAAGGCTTTGGCGGGATGCTTTCAGGTAAAAGGTTTCTTCTTCTGGGTACAGCAGCTGGTACACCTGGCGCACCAGGTACATATCCCGCGCCAGGAATACAAGCTTTGCCCCCCGTATAGCCGCGCGCTGCCCATGCAGCCAGGTGGCAAAGCCAACCGCCAGCGGGCCAAGCAGCTCTGCCCCCAGCGCAGCACTGGAATTTAGATTCTGGCAGCAGTTTTGCAAGGTGGCAATTGCGACACCACCTACGGCATCCGCCGGGGTTTTGGTGTATGGCAGCGGGGTTGGCTGCGGCAGCAAAAAGCAACGGATACCCGCCAGCGCTGCCCCGGCAAAATCCGCGCGGGGGCTATCCCCCACAAACAAGACTTCCGCCGGGCGCAAGGCAGTTTGCTGCAAAAAAAGCTTGAACAGCTTACCGCTGCGCTTTTGCACCCCATACTCACAGGAGACAAAGACTCCATCCAAAAAATCCAGCCCGCATTTTTGCAGCATGGCTTCGATCTGCTCTTTAGGCAGATACATATCCGAAACCGCATATACCTTTTGCCCGCGGGCATGGCAGGCCGCAGCGGCTTGGGCTACCGGTCGGTTGGGGGCAATCATAGCCAGTTCCGCTGCGCACTCTGCAGCGGGGTCAGTACCCCGCAAGGCAGGATGTGCATAAATTTCGGCCAGCGTCACCTCGCGGCCAAGGGTCTGGCGGGTTTCTGCCTCTGCGGCAACGCGCGCCTCGGCAAAGCCGAGAACCTCCTGATGGGTAACTTCCATCAGGGCGAACAGATCCGCCGGGCGGGCGCAATCCCGCTTGAGCAAGGTATCGAAAATATCAAAAGCAACCGCTTTGTACCCCTTTGCCGCATGCAGCAGGCGCAGGGTCAGGCAGTTTGTGTGTGGTGTATTGTTCATCGCTCCTGTGTGGGTAAGCCATGTACGGTTGGGTGAAAGTTGACTCCAGCAAAAAATCCGCGCCAGATAATGCCCAGCCTCTTACATTTTTGCGGGCCGTGGCGCAGCACCTGAACGCTGTGCCAGGCATCTTTGGCAATCAGCCACAGCCAGCCACGCAGCCCCTCCCGCCGGTAAAGCACCACATCATTGCGGTAAAAGTAGCGGTAGCGGGGCCAGCGATCCGGGGTATCGGTGGCAATGTTGACAACCGTGGCGTTCTGCATTGCATGCACCACCCGGCTGGCGGGAATTACATAGCACGGCATGCTGCGGGAGATACGGCGGGTATACTCCCAATCGTCCGACCAGATAAAAAATTCTGCAATGGGCAGGCCAAAGCGCTGCACTGTGCTGCTGCGCAAAAACAGCGAAACAAAGCTGGCCATAACCGCGGGCTGCCGCGGCCCGGCAAAGCTTGCCAAATCTTTGTACGGCGTGCTGCGCTGCAGGTTCATGGGCTGGTCTTTACCGTCCGGCGCCAGTGCGCGGGAGGAAAGCCAGCCGTACTGCCCGTCCAGTTCGGCATCCGCCAGCAGCAGCTGCTGCAAAGCGTCCGGTTCCGGCAGGCAGTCATCATCCATAATCCACAGATACTCTGCCCCGGAACACGCTGCCTGCTGGATGCCGCAGGCAAAGCCGCCCGCACCACCCAGGTTTTTGCCGGTATTATAATAGTGCATGGTTGGCAGGTTCAGCTGCGCCACCAGTTCGGCCGTGCCGTCCGTGCTGGCATTATCGATCACCCACAGTTCCGGCACACCGGCCGTTTGGGTACACAAAGCCCGCAGGCAGCGCTGCAGCATTGCCTTGCGGTTATACGTTACAATAACCGCTGCCGTGCGTTTCATTTGTGAGCCTCCTTGTGGGGGAAGAACTTGCGGTTCAAAAAGGCCATCCCCTTGCGCAGCCAATGCTGGCTTTCCATATATACAACGTCAAGCTCTTCATAGGCGATGTTGTTGGTGATCAGCCAGGCATCCAGCAGGCGCTCGCTCACAAAGCCGAACACCCGCTTATCATTGGTGGAATAGCTGCTGATATCCAGCTCTTTTTCCAGCTCAAACAAAATATCGAACAGCCAGGTGCAGTAGTGCTGCAGCAGTTCCTTTTTCATCACGAACATATTGAAGTGATGGCCGTGCGTTTTGGACATGTAGGTGTCATACGCCGGTAGATACTCCGGGCATTTGCGCTCGATGATGGCGCGGGTCACCCGCAGGTCCTGTTCATGGTGGGCGTGGATATACTGGGTATAATTGGTTTCAATAAAATAGTGGCGCTCTTTAGGCAGCACAACATTGGTGGTGGCCAAAATAGCGTTGAGTTCTTCGTGGCCGATGACCCGACGCTTTTTGCGCTCAAAACGGTGCAGGCGGCTGGCAAAGTAACGGCGGTAATGCACGATGCCGATATAATCGGAATCCAGGTTTTTGGCCGCCCAGTACAGGCCCGTCAGCTCGCAGAAATTGCCGTTGCGCTCTGAAATATTTTCACCGGTATCGTCCCCGATGTAGCCAATGCCGGGGTGGATGGCATGACCCATCTGTACCGGCAGGTACATGGGGTCTTCCGGTATCCAGTACGGTTTATGTGTTGCTATGATGATCGTTGTCTGCAAAGTGTATTCCCTGCCTGTTTCTTACTGCTGCGCGTGGTTAGCAAAAAAGCGCAGCGTGTTTTACTCCAGCCGGCAAAGCACCGGCACACATGCAAAATAGCTGGCGGTGGATGATGCAGCGCACCTGCCCAGCCGCACAAGCCCAATATCAAAAATAGTATACCGCTTTTTATCAGGAAAGCAAGTTACAGTTTCATTACTGTTTTTAATGTTTCTCATTTTTTGCAGCCGAATCTGCCGCAAAAAGGGCCTCCGGGCCGGTGTGCCAGATGCAGCACTCAACGCGTTTTTCAGGAATCACTTTCTGCATCCATGCGGTCCTGTTCCTCTGCCAGCTTTTCCCACTCGTCATACAGTTCCTGCTGGTGGAAGCGGGAATCATCCAGTTCATCGCACTTATCCCGCAAAAGCAGGTGGTCGCGCAGAACCTCCGGGTCGTTGATCTCGTTTTCCAGCTCAACAATATGGGCGCCAAGCTCTTCGATCTCGGTTTCCAGCGCTTTCAGGCGGGTGCGCACCTCGGCACGGCGGCGGCGCTGCTCCTTGCCATAGCCTGCCTTCTGGGGCTTATCCTCCTGCTTGGCGGGTTCCGGCTGTTTGGAAGTATCGCGGTCATGCAGCTTCTGGAAGTTCTGGTAGAAAGTCGCCTTGCCATCTTCCAGGTACAGGATCGGGCAGCCAAGGGTCTGCATCAGGTAGCGGTCATGGGTGACCAACAGCAGGGTGCCCGTGTAGGCAGACAGCGCATCGGTCAGCGTTTCGCGCATGAAAATATCCAGGTGGTTGGTGGGTTCGTCCAAAAACATCAGGTTCGGGCGTTCCAGGGCCAGCTCCGCAAAGCGCAGGCGGGCCATCTCACCGCCGGAAAGGGTGGCGCAGTCCTTGAACACTTCCTCGCCGCGGTAGCCGAACCTGGCCAGGTGGCTGCGCACTTCCAGCTCGGTAAAGCGGGGGTACTGGTTCCAGATGGCATCGATCACGCGGCCTGCGCGGCGGGCCTGCTGCTGCACAAAGATACCGGGCTTGGCACCAGTGCCCAGCCGCACCATACCGCCGGAGGGGCGGCGCTTACCGTCCAATACCTGCAGCAGGGTGGATTTGCCGGTGCCGTTGGGGCCCGCAATAATCAGCTTGTCCCCACGGTGGACGACATAATCCAGTGCTTCCAACAGGGTGCGTTCCCCAATGCGGATAGTTAAGCCTTTCATGATGACCAACTCATCATACGGCTCAATATCATACTCAAAGCGGAAATTCAGCTGGTGGGCTTCCGCCTGGGGTGCTTCGGTGATTTCCAGCTTTTCCAGCTGTTTGCGGCGGCTCTGGGCCATTTTGGTGGTGGAAGCGCGCACCAGATTGCGGTCAATATAATCCTGCAGCTTGGCCGCCTTTTCCACATCGGCATCATGCTGTTTTTGCAGGCGCTCGTCCGCTGCTTCGCGCTGGGGCAGGTAGGCGGAGTAGTTGCCGCGGTAGGTGGTGATGGTTTTGCCGCGCAGCTCCCAGATACGGGTACAGACAGAATCCAGGAAGTAGCGGTCATGGCTGACCACCAGCACTGCGCCGCGGTAGGCTTTCAGATAGGTTTCCAGCCAGTCCATCGTTTCCAGATCCAAATGGTTGGTGGGTTCGTCCAGAATCAGAATGTCCGGGCGTTCCAACAGCAAGCGGGCCAAGCGCAGGCGGGTCTGCTCGCCGCCGGAAAGCACCCCGGCCTTTTTCTTCCAGGTATCTGCCGGGAAGCCCATGCCGTTGAGCACCTTTTTGATCTGGGTATCCATATTATAGGCATCCATGGCATCGATCACTGCGTTGCAGGCTGTGATCTTATCCGTAATAGCCGCGTTGTGGAGGTCAGCTGCCAGCTGCTTTTGCAGGGTCTCCAGCTCCGCCATGGCGTCAAGCGCAGGCTGGAACGCAAGGCGCATGGTTTCGTAAACGTCTTTTTCCGGGTCAAGATGACCCGTCTGTTCCAGGTAGCCGCAGGTTGCCCCCGCCGCAAAGGCAGCGTCACCGGCATCGGGCAGGCTTTCGCCGCACAGCACACGCAGGAGCGTGGTTTTGCCGGTGCCGTTTGCACCAATAATACCAATGCGGTCGCCGCGTTCCACACTGGCTGTTACATGTTTTAAGACCTCGTGCTCGCCAAAGCTTTTGCCAAGGTCCTGCAGTTCGATCAGCATAATTTCACACCTTATCGTATCCCTGGCCACTAGGGTGTATCAGAAAAGTCGAAAATATAGTCTATGGCAACACCGCACAATTCCCGCCTTACGGCTTAAGCACCGCTCCGGCGGCTGCGGCACGGCATCTGCGTTGCCAAAATGCTCGATAAGACATCCAGTATTATCTGCGCTTTTGGCTTAGCATCTGCCGCACCTCGCTCGCCGTATCGGCACTTAGAATTATGCGGTATTGCCCTATTTCTACAAACACAGCAGGATTTTGCATTAAAAAGCCTTAAATCCTGCTTGTATTTGCGAAATATCCGTCATGCTCTTTGTTTTCAGATTCACATTAAAGCAGCAGCCAGTTTGTTTTACTCTTCCACCAAAGGGCGCATCAAACCCGAAAATGTGCCGCTGCTCAGTTCTTTCCCCCGGCAGCGGCACATTCCATTGGCCTGTTTCAGCCCTCGTTCATATGCCGACGGTTGCGCACGCCGACATTTTCCAGTTCTTCCGGCTCCATTACAATGCGGTAGAGTTCTTCATAGCTGTGCACCGTATATTTGGGCTGGATGCCAGTTTTATTTTCCTCGTTGGCAAAGTTGACCCAGCAGGTATCGATCCCCGCGTTGATACCGCCCTTGATATCGGCCAGCAGGTCGTCCCCCACCATCAGCACACGGCTGCGGTTGGTCAACCCCAGGTCCCGGATGGCATAGTCCAGCAGCTTGGGCGAAGGCTTTGCCGCACCCACTTTTTCCGAGATATACACACCATCCATAAAGCGGCCAATGCCGGATGCCGCAATGCGGGATTCCTGTACCTGGGTAGCACCGTTGGAAACGATTGCCAGGGTAGCAACTTCGCCCAGTTCTTCCAGAGCGGTCAGCGCACCGGGCATCAGATCCGCATGGTTGGCCAGCTCGTTCTCATAAAAGTCGTTCATCTCGCGGGCGTTGCCGGCTTCCGGTGTGCCAAGAGCCTGCATCACGCGGCCAAACCGCACCGCAAACAGCTTGCTGCGGTTCAGCTCGCCTTTGGCAAGGCTGTCCCACAGCTGGCGGTTGATCTGGTGGTAGGTTTCCAATGCTTCGGGGCCGTTGGGCATGCCGTAATGCTCTAACGTAATGCCGACCGCAGCACGCTCTGCTGCGTTAAAATCCAGCAGGGTGTTATCCACATCCAGTAAAAGACAAGTATAATTTGCCATAGATTTATTCCTTTTTTCCGGTCTATTCTTGCCGGATATCTGCCGGGGTGCTGCCCTGCCGCCAAAACAATTACTCCGTGTGCTGTGCTTCCGTCCGTTCATCGTCCGTCAACGCATCGTCAAGGGGTTCTGCGTCAAGGGGCTGGCCCCAGTCAAAATCATAGTTTTCCACACTGCCGTCGGTCACATCGTTCTGGCCGTTATCCGGCTGATAGCCAGCCTCGCAGTCAAAGACAAACATGTGATCACCTCCCGGCTTATGCTATGCCGGGGGCAGGCGCTGTGTGACTGCAATCAGTTTCCGCCGCCAAAGGGGAAGAACGGGAACTGATCGCCCGAATCACTTGGTTCCGGGGTTACCGTGGGGTCCGAAAGGGGTTCCGTTACGTTGATGACAAGCTCTGCATACTGACCATTGTTGGCAGCACGCACGGTATAGCTGCCAACGGTATCCGCGCTGAACTGCACGTTATCGCCGGTTGCACTCCACTGCGGCTTCTGGGCACAGGTCCAGGTGGTATCCCCCGAAGGATTGCTTACGTTGGCCTGCAGCGTTGTGGTACTGCCTGCCGGCATGGAGCTGACACCAGTGATGCTGACGGTGGTAGCCGGTGCCTGCACATGCACCATCAGTTCCTGCGAAGTATAGGTACCGTTGACTTCCAGCCCGGCCTTGATGCGGTAATCTCCGGTGGCATTCGGCGTAAAGGTATAACTGGCGCCATTCTGCATCAGGTCATCGTTGACCGACCACTGCACACCGCTGTTATCATAGCTCTTACCGCCCAAGGTGACACTGGCGTTGATGGTCAGGGATTCACCCTGCTTGATGGTGCTTTCGCCCTGATCCAGGTTGATCTGCACACGGGCATCGTTGAACATTGCCGTCACGGAAATATCCTTGGTCGCGCTGTCCACACGGGTAGCGGTGGTCAGGCCATCGCTCCACTTATAGAACGTATAGCCGTCCGCCGCCACAGCGGTAATGGTCACGGTCTGCTTTTCGGCTGCGTCCATTTCGATGGAAGTTACGCCGCTCTGGTCATTGCCCTGCAGGGTGCCCTTGCCTTCTTCCACCAAGTATTGCAATTTGAACGTTGTAGGGGTCGCCGAAGGCGTGGGCTCCGTGGCGGCTGCGCTGCCGCCAGCCTGCTCAGTACGCTGCGGAATATCATCCGTGTTGGGGCGGGTATCTGCAGTATCGTAAGCATGATTGCGCAGGTAGTTCAGCACCACATTAGCGCCGGATGTGCTGAAGCCATTCTGTTTGTTGTTCAAATAGGCTGCTTCGGCATAGCCGCTGTTGCTGTCTTTCAGTGCTTCGGCCAAGTTCAGGTATTTATAGCCTTCATCATTGCACATCTTGGCCAATTCCTGGTTGAACTGGTCGATCATCAGCTGCGTTTTGGCGGCATCAGATGCATTTTTTGCCACAGGCGGAATGGCACAGACAATGACATCGCAGTACTGGTACGCACCGGTAATTGCGATGACAGCCTGCTTATAGTTACGGGCAAAATTATCATAGGAAAGGCTGCCGTCCAGATCGTTGCTGCCCAGCAGCATGACCACGCGGCGGGGTTTCATTTTGGATACCGCCTGCGGGACGGTATAGGCGCTGGAATCCCCCGCAAAGTAAACGCAGGCATCGTTCAGCAATGAGCTGACGGTCAGGCCGTCCTTGCCTGCAAACTGATCCAGCGTGATGACTTTATCGTCATACAGGGACTTGGCAAACTGATCCCCCACAAACAGCGTGGAGGAGACATAATCGGTGCCTGCATCAGAGGTTTTGGCCAGCACGGACCCCAGCGAAGTATCCAGCGGATAGGCCTGCGGGTCATAGCGGCCGCTGCCGCCCAGCGACAGCTTGCCCGGCAAAACCCAGGATGCAATAAATGTAAGGATGACAGCCAGCACACATACTGCCAGAACAGCACATGCCTTGCGCTGGGTTGGGCTGAAGGATGCCCGGCTGCCGGATGTTTTGCGGCTCATAATGTTCGTTTCTCCCTTTGTTCCTTATGTAGGATGCGCCCGCGGGCCGGGTTGGTTCCGGCGGCGGGCTGTGCCCGGCAGCGCTTTGCACCGCGCGGGGTTCAGCCCAGAATATACTGGGTCAGTTCTTCACAATTTTGCGCCAGCAGCACCGGATTCCAGGGTTCCATTTCTTCCCTGCTACCATAGCCGTACAGCACGGCAGCAGCGGGCAGCTGGTTGTTGACTGCGCCCTGCATATCATCCTGGCGGTCCCCCACCATCAGGATGCGTTTGCCCGCCAGGCGTGGGTCCTGCAGCACAAGGCGGATCACATCCGTCTTGTTGTCCACACTTTCGTCCATGCTGGCCCCGCCAATGCGGTCAAAATAGTCAAACAGCCCCTGCTCTTTCAGGATGGGTGTTACAACTTCGACCGGTTTACAGGTTGCCGTTGCCATGTACAGCCCGGCATCTTTCAGGGTATCCATCATCTGACGCACCCCGGGGAACAGGCTGCACTGGTGGCTGCCAACTTCCTCGTAATGCACGCGGTAATACTCCACGGCCTGCTCCACCTCGGCATCCGTTGCAAAGTGCTGGGCAAAGCTCCAGCGCAGCGGAGGGCCAAGGTAGCGGGAACAATCTATCGCATCCGGGTCAAGGCCCATTTTGCGGAACGCATAGGCAAAGCAGTTAAAAATGCCCGGCCGGGAATGGATCAATGTTCCATCAACATCAAATAAAACGGCGTCGTAACGCTGCATCCAAAATACCTCCTGCGGAAAGGCGGTGCTCCCTTTATACAGTCCTGATAACTTCCCATGGCGCTTGCGGCCGCGTTGTTTATGGCTATTCTCCCGGTGTAAAGCACACTCACTTTACATCCATTTCAAGAGCCTTGGCCGCATACCATGCAGAGAAAACAATGAATTTTCCTGGGTTCTTTCTGTTCTCTTTTGGTGTATACGGAACCGCAAACAGACGATCCAATACTCTGCCGTCTGTCAATTCCGTCATAATATACAGTTGTATTATATCATAACTGTCAAGGTTTGAAAATGACTTCACGGAAATTTGATAATTTGCCCCTTCTTTCCTGCTCCAAAAGACAAAAAAGCCGCTGCAAACCGGTAAAATCCGGCCCACAGCGGCAGTTAAATGGTATAAAACTTATCCAAATCTGATCCTGTACGCAATCTTATCAGGAAAGGATCATGCGGTCATTGGCTTCGCCGCCAGCCTGCTCAAAGCGCTGCAGCAGATCCGATACTTCCAACTTTGTCTTTTCTTCGCCGCGCACATCATAAATCACATGGCCTTCGTTCATCATGATCAGGCGGTTGCCATAGCGGATGGCATCGCGCATATTATGGGTGATCATCAGGGTGGTCAGGTGGTTTTCCTGCACGATCTTGTTGGAAATTTCCAGCACCTTGGCGGCGGTCTTGGGGTCCAGGGCTGCGGTGTGCTCGTCCAGCAGCAGCAGCTTGGGCTTTTTCAGGGTCGCCATCAGCAGGGTGACTGCCTGGCGCTGGCCGCCGGAAAGCAGACCGACCTTGCTGGTCATGCGGTCCTCCAAGCCCAGGCCCAGGGTTTTAAGCAGCTCGTGGTACTCGGCATTTTCCTTTTTGGTAATACCAATGCGCAGGGTGCGGCCCGCACCGCGGCGAGCGGCCAGGGCCAGGTTTTCATCAATCTGCATCGTGGCGGCGGTGCCCATCATGGGGTCCTGGAACACACGGCCAATGTAAGCGGCGCGCTTGTGCTCCGGCAGGCGGGTGATATCCTTACCATCAATAATGATCTTGCCCATATCCACCGGCCACACACCGGCAACAGCATTCAGCATGGTGGACTTGCCCGCACCGTTGCCGCCGATTACGGTGACGAAATCGCCGTCCTCCAGTGTCAGGTTCAAATCATTCAGGGCAACCTTCTGGTTGACCGTACCGGGGTTAAAAGTCTTGTAAACGTTTTTGATCTCAAGCATTGCTGCTGCCGCCTTTCTTTACCGCAACGCGGGTGAAGTATTTTGCTTTCCAGTATGGAACCGCAAGGAAGATGGCGACCACGATGGCGCTGAGCATTTTGAGCAGGTCGGTATCGATCTTGAACCAGATGCAGATCTGCATAACAATGTAGTAGATGACGCTGCCGATGCCAACGCTGAGCAGCTTGAGCGCAAAGTTGCGAAAAATCTTGCTGAACACGGCTTCACCGATAACAACGGCAGCCAGGCCGATCACAATAGCACCGCGGCCCATCTGGACATCAGCAAAGCCCTGGTACTGGCTGAGCAGCGCACCGGAAAATGCCACCAGACCATTGGAGAGCATCAGGCCCAGCACAATGTTGAAATTAGTGTTGATGCCCTGCGCCCGCGCCATGTTGGCGTTGCAGCCGGTAGCGCGGATGGAGCAGCCAAGCTCGGTGCCGAAGAACCAGTACAAAATAGCGATAACAACCACCATAAGAACGGCCACGATCAGGATGGTATTGCGGTAAAACGGAACGCCTTTGATATAACGCAGGGATACCAGCAGGTCATATTTGTCCACGTTGATAGCCTGATTGGCTTTTCCCATGATTTTCAGGTTGACCGAATATAGGGACAACTGGGTCAAGATACCGGCAAGGATGGCCGGAATGCCCATAAACGTGTGGAACAGGCCGGTCACCAGGCCAGCCAGCAGGCCAGCACCAAACGCCAGCAGCAAGGACAGCCAGACGTTCATGCCGGAAGTCATACACATGATGCAGACCGCACCGCCAAGGCCCAAGGTGCCGTCTACCGTCAGGTCGGCAACATCCAGGATGCGGAAGGTAAGGTAAACGCCAATCGCCATAATGGCCCAAATCAGGCCCTGCGCCAATGCGCCCGGCATGGCATTGAACAATGTTGCAATGTTCAAGAGATCGTCAACTCCTCAAAAAAAGATATATTCTTTTTAAGTATATCAAAAAATCGCGGGAAAGAAAAGCCTTTTCCGCGATTTTTGTATTAAAGTTACCTGCATCAAATCAAAGCAGGCCGTTCTGGCTGTTTAGCCCTCGTATGCCACATAATCATCTGGGATGGTGATGCCCAGAGCTTCGGCAATGGTCGGGTTGTATTCCTTAGTGAACTCCGGAGCGTACTCAATGGGCATCTCCTCAACCTTGCTTTCGCCGGTCAGGATCTTGGCGGCCATCTTACCGGTAGCAACGCCCAGGTCATAGTAGCTGATGGACAGGGTAGCAACGCCACAGCCGCTCATGATACCTTCCTCGCCTGCAACAACAGGCACACCGGCGGGCTGGCAGATGTTATTGACGATCTCAGTGTTGTTGGCAACGGTGTTATCGGTGGGAACATAGATCACATCGCTGGCATCGGCAGCGCTCTGGCAGACGGTGGCCAGATCGTTGGAGTCAGAGAATGCGTAATACTCGCAGGTGTAGCCCAGTTCTTCCAAGCTGGCCTTTACGGTATCAACCTGATACTGGCTGTTTGCTTCGGCGCTGCAATACAGCAGACCAACGGTCTTTGCATCGGGGAACAGTTCCTTGATGATTCCTGCCTGCTCATCCAGAGGAGCCAGGTCGCTGGTGCCGGAAATATTGGTGCCGACAAGGCCATCGAAGTCATCAATACCCAGTGCCACGCCGTACTCGGTAACAGAGGTGCCCAGAACCGGGATGGTGTTGGTGCCGGCCTGTGCAGCCTGCAGGGCGGGGGTTGCGTTGGCCAGGATCAGGTCAACATTATCAGAAACAAAGCCATTGATGATGGTGCTGCAGGTGTTGGAATCGCCCTGGGCGTTCTTTTCCTCAAAGGTAACGGCATCGCCGAGCTGCTCGGTCAGGGCATCCTTAAACCCCTGGGTTGCAGCGTCCAAAGCAACGTGCTGCACCAGCTGGCAGATGCCGACCTTGTAGGTCTGGCCGTCAGCAGCGGCGGTATCGGAAGCGGCGGTGGATTCTGCGGCAGAAGAAGCGGTGCTGTCCGCGGCCGATGCAGCAGAGCTTGCTGCAGTGCTGCCACAGGCAGCAAGGGAAACAGCCAGGCAGCCGGCTGTCAAAATAGAAAGTGCTTTTTTCATGGTATCTTCCTCCCAAATCTATGCATCGCTCACCGGCATCCACTATGCTGCATAGCCTTGGGTGGGTGTCCTCTCCGAAAAAGCGATTTAGTGATTTAAAGTATAGCATCAATCGTATTTCCCTGCAAGATACAATCCGCCAAATCACGTCGCTTTAGAGCACTAAATTTCCACATTTTGCACAATTTTAACAAAAAAGCACACCCTGCGTTCTGCCTTTGGGGCATTCGCACAGGGTGTGCAGTATCAATAAGACTTATAAAATGATATTTTTCTCTGTTTCAGCAATCGGGTGCTGGATTGCTTTTGTGTTCCTTGCCGTTTTGGCCTCATTTATGCAAAGATTGCCGCTTCGGTCTGGTTCAGGATGCGGATAAACGCCTCTCGCGTATCCGCCATACGCAGTTTTTCCGTCAGGCGGTGGTCGCTGAGCAGGTTGACAAGGCGAGCCAAAATCAACAGGTGGTCGCTCTGGCGGTCCGGCGGAACCGCAACCATAAAGATCATATCCACCAGCTTGCCGTCCGCTGCGCCCCAGTCCAGCCCGCGGGTAAGGGTCAGCGCGGCCAGCCCAAGCGAGGCAACGCCCGCATTGCAGGCATGCGGGATGGCAAGCCCTTCCCCAATGGCGGTGGTGCCGCCCGCGCGTTCACGCTCACACACGGCTTTATAGTAGGCGGTACCGTTGGTGATCACGCCGTTGCTCTCCTGAAGTTCCACCAAGGTTTCCAGCGCCGTCTGCACACTGGGCATCTCGGCATGCAGCATCACACTGTCACGGTTCAGTAAACGGCTGACTCTCAGCTGTGTCTGCTCACTTTCCCTGTGTTTCATACGCCCTCCACCTTGCTGATCAGCTTGTAAAGGAACTCGCCCACCGCGCCGCCGGTGCAGTCGCAGTTGGTCACTTCGTTGGCCGCTGCTTTTACTTCGGACGGCGCATTGGCCACAGCCACGGAATAGCCCGCTTTTTTCATGATTTCGAGATCATTATAATAGTCACCGATCACGATGGTTTTTTTGATGTTCTCGTTCAGGATATGGCAAAGCTCTTCCATTCCGGCTGCTTTGCTGATGCCGGAAGGCATAATTTCCAAGTAGATCTGGTTGGTAGGCAAAAAGTAATTATCCCGGCCAAAGTACCGCGTTTTGGCGTACTGTCCCGCTTTGCGGATAGTTTCCGGATCCCCGGCAAACACCACCTTCAGCCAGCCATCCGGCACATTTTCCAGCGGGCAGGCCACGCTTTCCATGTGTTCATCCACCTGGTGGGCGTGGGTATAGCTGCTGGCGTGAACAACATACATCTCCCCCGCACCGGCCATGACCTCTACACCAATCTTCGGGAATTTTTGCAGCATATCGGCAATGGCGGCAGCGGCCTGTTCCTGATTCAGGCAGGAGCGACGCAGCACACGGTTGGTCTGGAAATCATACAGCAGCGAACCATTGCAGGAGATTGCTGGCAGCGAAAGCTCGATATCGCCCAGCGCCGCGCGGATCGACTCCGGCGGACGGCCGGATGCGACGGTAAAGCGCCCACCCATGGCGGTAAACAACCGGATGACGCTGCGGTTGCAGGCGGGAATGCCCTCCTTTGCAGTCAGCAGGGTGTTATCCATATCACAAAAAACCAGATAATCACTCAAACGCTCCATGGCGGCTTTCCTTTCTCAGACGGCTTAAGTAGTCCTGAAACCAGTCAGGCAGTGAGCTGTCAAACTGCATCCATTCCCCGGTGGCGGGGTGCACAAAGCCAAGCTCCTTGGCGTGCAGGCACTGACCGTTCAGGCTGCGGATACAATTTTTTGGCCCATACACGGCATCCCCAGCCAGCGGGTGGCCAATGGACGCCATATGCACCCGAATTTGATGGGTGCGGCCTGTTTTAAGCTTGCATGCAATGTAAGTAAAGTTGCCGAACCGTTCCAGCACCTGCCAGCCGGTGTAGGCATATTTGGAGTTCTGTTGGGTCACGGCCATCTTTTTGCGATCCTTAGGGTCGCGGCCAATGGGGGCTTCCACAAAGCCGGTATCCTCTTTCAGGTTGCCATACACCACAGCGTGGTACACCCGATGGATAGAATGCACGCTCATCTGTTCGGTCAGTGCCTGGTGGGCGGCGTCCGTTTTTGCAACGACCAAAAGGCCGCTGGTATCCTTATCAATGCGATGCACAATGCCGGGGCGGATGGCCCCGCCGATGCCGGACAGCCGCCCCGCACAGTGCCACAGCAGTGCATTGACCATGGTGCCGTCCGGGTTGCCTGGCGCAGGGTGCACCACCATGCCTTTGGGCTTGTTGACCACCAGCAGGCTGTCATCCTCATACACAATGTCCAGCGGAATGTTCTGGGGCTGGGCTTCGATGGGCTGCGGGTCCGGCAGGGTGAGCAGAATCGTCTGCCCGGCTTTCAGCTTATCCTTTTTGTTCAAGGGGCTGCCGTTGCAGGTCACACTGCCCGCTTCGATCAGGTTTTGCAGCTGGCTGCGGGAAAGATCCGGGCACTGTTCCGCCAGCCAGCGGTCCAGCCGCAGGCCAACACTTTCCGGCGCAAGGGTCAGTTCACGCTGTTCCATCTGTGGGCGCACTCCCCTTTTGCTGTTTTGCTTTTTGTTCGCGGCGCATATCCAGCAGCAGGCTGAGGACCAGCAGGCCCACGCCGACACAGATGCAGACATCCGCAAAATTGAACACCGGGAAATTGATGAACAGGCAGTTCAGGTAATCGACCACCACGCCGGTGCGGATACGGTCAATCAGGTTGCCAACACCGCCGCCCACGACCAAAATCCAAGCAGCACGCTCCAAACGCGGCATTTTGCGCAAAAGCAGCATACCGGCCAGCACAGCCAGCATCACACCGGTAACGATCACCAGCAGCGTGCGCTTGCCGCTGAGCATGGAAAACGACATACCATCATTGAGCAGGTAATAAAATTCCAGCACATGCGGGATAAAGGGTTTGCTGCCAACCGGCAGCAGTTCCACGGTGGCCCAAAGTTTGATCAGCTGGTCAACCAGCGTCAGGCCTGCCGCAGCAAGAATGGATAAAATGCCAACCAGCATAAACGCCTCCGTCGTCCGGGCCAATGCAGCGCTGCAAAATGCCCTGACAAAAACAGCGGTGCAAAGGCTTGATAAAAGCGCAAAAGCACCGCTGTAAATCATACTATGGCAATACCGCACAGTTCCTGTTTTACAGGCTTAAGCACTGGAACAGCGCTTAACCTCATGCGGCATAGCCCTTTATTTGAAATTAACCAAGAACTTTCGCACAGCGCGGGCACAGGCCGTCTTCGCCAACCGCTGTGTCGAACTTCCAGCAGCGCAGGCACTTGTTGCCGGCAGCATGGGCAACGCTCATGCCCAGGCCCTCGGTCAGACCCCTCACGCCGCCTTCACCCTTGACCAGATCCACATGGGAAACGATCATCAGATCGGCCAGCTCATCCATCGGGATGGCGTTCAGGAAGTCATACATTTCATCGCTGCAGTACAGGGTAACGGCAGCTTCCAGAGAGGAACCGATGGTCTTATCGGCACGGGCCTGCTCCAGAACCTTCTTTACATCGTCACGCACAGCAATGATCTTGGCCCACTTGGCGTCAAAAGCGGCATCCTCATCGCTCTTTGCTTCCGGCATACGCTCCCAGCAGACATACTCCTGCATGCCTTCCAGCTTCGGGATGTAGCTCCAGATTTCCTGGGCGGTGAAGCACAGGATGGGGGCAACCAGCTTGGTGAAGTCAACCAGAATGCGGTACAGCGCAGTCTGGGCGCAGCGGCGTGCGTGCTCGTCCGCGCAGTACAGGCGGTCCTTGATGACGTCCATATAGAAGTTGGACATATCAATGACGCAGAAGTTGTAGATTGCGTGGTAAGCGCGGGAGAAATCGTAATTATCGTAAGCGGCGCGCACATTGGCGGTCAGGCTGTTGCAGCTCTTGAGTGCCCAGCGGTCGATTTCGAACAGCTGATCCTCGGCAACCATATCCATGGCAGGGTTGAAATCGCCAATGTTGCCCAGCATAAAGCGGGCGGTGTTGCGCATCTTGCGGTATGCTTCAGACAGCTGCTTGAAGATATTCTTGCCTGCGCGCACATCAACGGTGTAATCGCTGGAAGCAACCCACAGACGAACGATGTCAGCGCCGTAATCGCGGATGATTTCGGACGGCTCCACACCGTTGCCGGCAGATTTGTGCATCTGCTTGCCCTGCTCATCAACGACCCAGCCATGGCACAGAACGCCTTTGTACGGGGCAACGCCCTGGGTGGCAACGCTGGTCAGCAGGCTGGACTGGAACCAGCCGCGGAACTGGTCGGCGCCTTCCATATACAGGTCAGCGGGCCAGTTCAGTTCGGGACGTTCGCGGCAGACTGCGCTCCAGGTAGAGCCAGAGTCGAACCAGACATCCATGATATCGGGATCCTTTTCCCAGTTAGAAGCGCCGCATTCGCAGACCTCAGTCTTGGGCATGATCTCGTTGGCATCGTACTTATACCAGGCATCGGAGCCTTCCTTGCGGAACAGGTTGCTGACAGCCTTGATGGAAGCATCGGTGATGTGGTACTTGCCGCAGTTCTTGCAGTAGAACACCGGGATGGGCACACCCCACACGCGCTGACGGCTGATGCACCAGTCGCTGCGGTCACGCACCATGCCGTGCATACGGTCATGACCCCAGGCCGGCTGCCACTTGACTTCGTCAATGGCCTTATAGGCTTCCTCGCGGAACTTATCAATGGAGCAGAACCACTGTTCGGTTGCACGGAAGATGATGGGATGGTGGCAGCGCCAGCAATGCGGGTACTGGTGGGTGATGTGCTGCACGCCCATCAGGTGGCCGGACTGCTTGATGTGCTCCAGAATAACTTTGTTGGCAGCCCAGACCTTAAGGCCTGCAAACTCTTTGCCTGCTTCTTCGGTCAGGTAACCGCCATCGTCCACGGGGACAATAACGGGAACCTGCGGGTAGTGGTTGACGCAGACTTCAAAGTCCTCAACACCGTGGCCAGGTGCGGTATGAACGCAGCCGGTGCCGCCTTCCAGGGTAACGTGGTCACCCAAGATAACCAGGCCCTTGCGGTCCAGGAAGGGGTGCTGATACTGCATCAGCTCAAATTCAGAGCCGAGAACGCGGGGCTCCAGAACCTCGTAATCCTCGATATGGCAGGCTTTCATGGTGGATTCCACCAGACCGGCAGCCATCAGGTGATATTCATCGCCGATTTTGACGAAGGCATACTCCAGGCTGGGGTTCAGGCAGGTTGCCACGTTGGCGGGCAGGGTCCAGGTGGTGGTGGTCCAGATCACGATCCATGCCTTGTCCAGAGGGATACCGTACTTGGCCAGAACACCGTTGGGGTCATCGGTGAGCTTAAAGCGGACATAGATAGAATCGCACTCGTCCTCGGCATACTCGATTTCGGCTTCTGCCAGAGCGGTACGATCCTCCGGGCACCAGTAAACGGCTTTCATGCCCTTGTAGATATAGCCTTTCTTGGCCATCTCGCCAAAGATCTCCACCTGGCGTGCCTCAAATTCGGGGCGCAGGGTCAGGTAGGGGTTGGCGAAATCGCCCTGAACGCCCAGGCGGGCGAACTGGCTGTTCATCACATCAATATGCTCGGTAGCAAACTCTTTGCAGATCTTGCGCAGTTCCAGCTTGGAAATGCCGGCCTTTTTATCGCCCAGAGAGGACAGAGCCTTCAGCTCAATGGGCAGACCGTGGGTATCATAGCCGGGAACATAGGGAGCACAGTAGCCCGACATGTTCTTTTCACGGATGATGATATCCTTGATGATCTTGTTCAGGGCAGTACCCATATGGATATTACCGTTGGCATACGGAGGGCCATCATGCAGAACAAAGCGCGGCAGATCCGCGTTATGTTCGATCATTTTTTCGTAGACGTGGTTTTTCTCCCAATCCTCCAGCATTTTGGGCTCCTTTTTCGGCAGCCCGGCACGCATTTCAAAGGGGGTAGCCATCTTATGGATGGTATCATTGTAATTCTGCGGCAAAGTTTCCAACTCTCCTCTATTTCCTTAATATAGCTGATATGGCGGCTTGTCCAAAGCGCAGTATACCAGGTTGCCCCGGCAGTTCTGCACCGTTCAGGCAGGTCTTAAAATGCTTGGGGTACACGCACGCACAAATGCGGCACCTCAAACATCATAATCAATGTCATCAAATGCGTCAAGCTCCGCTTTGGCAGAGCTCTTGGTTTTGCGGGCATTTTTGCCCGTGCTGCGGGCCGAAGCGCCGCGGCTGCGGGAGCCGGATTTCTTGGCGGGCTTTTCCGGCATATCCCCGCCGTAAAGCCCGGCAACGGATGGCATATCATCATCCGGCAGGATTGGCTTTGTTTTGGGGGCAAAGGCAAATTCTACCGTATCGATCTTTTCCTCGTCCAGCGGCTGGACAGGGGCAGATACCGGAGCCGGTTCCGGCTCTTCGGGCTGGGCGGGTTTTTCCGGCTCAGCCTCGTAATATTCCGGTTCCTCATATGCCGGATAGCTTTCCTCCGGGGCTGCGGGCTGCGGAGCCGGGACATCCTCCGGGATTGGCTGGTTGGGTTCCGGTTCCGGTTGCGGAGCCGGGGCAGGCTGTTCTACCGGCTGGGGTGCAGGCTGCTGCGGGGCTTCCTGCGGTTCCGGCTGCGGCTGCGCGGCCTGCTGTTCTGCACGGTTGGGGTGATACTCCGGAATTTTGGCAATCATTTCGATGTGCTGGCGGTACAGGTCCATCAGGCGCTTTTTGAACGCATCCGCTTCCTGCTTTATTGTCACAAGCTCCTGCTGGGCCAGCTCCACCTCATCGCGGGCACGCTGTTCACGATCCTCCGCCTTAATGTTGGCGGCACGGATGATCTCGGCAGCTTTCTGCTTGGCTTCCTTGATGACGTTCTCGCCAAGGCGCTGGGCATTGATCATGGTTGTGCTCAGGGTATCTTCGTCGGCACGGTACTGGTCAATGCGCTGGGCCAGTATGACCAGCTTTTTCTGCAGGTCATCATTTTCTGCGGCCAGGCTGTCGATGCTGTCCGCAACCTGTTTGAGGTAATCGTCTACGTCCTCACAACGATAACCGCGCATGGCACGGTCAAAGGTCACGCGGCGCACATCATCCGAAGCAATCATCCAAATTCCTCCTGTTTCGGGTGGCACACACCCGGAATGGTATCCGAAATTTTACCGTTCGGCACGGCTGCCGGGCTGCCCCGGCCCATGGGTTTCACATTCAGGTTTTATGTTCAATACTAATAAAACGTGATAAAGATGCGGTCCTTGCGGCTTTTGCCGCCGATTGCCACCAGACGGTAGCGCCCAACGCCCCGCACGGTGAAGATATCGCCTTCAAACACATCCTCATGGGCGGTGCGCAGCGGAACGTGGTTCACTTCCACCCTGCCGCTTTGGATCGCCTGCGCCGCAATGGAGCGGGAGGTGCGCATCATGGCTGCCAATACGGTATCTGCCCGCAAAGATGGCACCGTTGCATCCTGCGTCTGGCGTTCCGGCCCGCGCAGGACTTCTTCCGGCACGGCATCGCAGCGCTCGACATGCACCGGGCTGCGGCCAGCTTCCGTCAGGTTGGAAGCAATAAAATCCGCCTTATCTTCCAGCACAAAGGCATACACACTGCGGGCATCGGCCGGATCCGGCAGGATATCCCCCAAACAGGCACGATCCAGGCCAAGACCCAGGATCGCCCCCAGATAGTCACGGTGGCCCGGCACGGCGCTGCCGCCCTGCTGCGGTGCTGTGAAATGCAGCACCGCAACTGGCTCTTCCGGCCAGGAATCCGGTGGTTCAATGCAGAGCACTTTGCGTTCCGCATCCGGCCAGCCTCCCTGAAAGCGGGCAAAATCGCAGCCCTCACGGTTGAGCGCGGCCTGCGCAAGGGCCTGTTCGCGATCCGAAAGGAAGCCCGTTGCCCGCGGGATGCCACGCTGCATGGCGGTACGGCAGAGTTCTTCCACCCGGCGCATCAAAAAGTGTTCATCCTCGTTCTGCGGCGGCACAAAGCCGCGGGTCCTTGTATCAGAAGAAGACGCCATTGTTCTCCAGCTCGTCCAGCAGGTCGCCCATAATATCAACGTTATACGGGGTAATGATGAATGTACTGGTTGCTACACGCTTGATCTGGCCGTTATTGGCGTAAGCCACGCCGGACAAAAAGTCGATCAAACGGCGGGAGACTTCTTTGTTGGTGGATTCAAGGTTCAGCACAACAGTGCGCTTTGCGTTCAGCTGGTCTGCAATGGCAGCAGCATCGTCAAAACGTTCCGGCTTGACCAGTACAACCTGCAGCTGGGTGGTAGCATTGATGTTGACCACCTTGTTGCTGTGCTGCTTAGCAGTTTCCTGCGTGGGGTAGGCTTCTTCCGGGGCTGGCGAACCGCCCTGACCACCGCCAGGGAAGATATCATCCTCTTCGTTATCATCCACATAGGAATCTGCTTCGGGATCCTGGTTGATTCCGAGGACGTTTCTCAAACCGTCTATCATGGACATGGCAGTTACTCCTTACGTTTGCTTAGTTGTATAAATTGCACAAAAAAAGCCCCGATTGGCTTTTGTCACAACTATACAGTATTTATTATCTTCCATTTTTGCTTCGTTGTCAATACAAATATAACAGAATATGGGGCAAAACGCCCGTTTTCTGTCCTTACAGCAGCTTGCCGTCCTGCAGGTTGCTGCCTTCCACGATCACCTCATCGTACAGGCGCAGCTCGTTATCCTCCCCCACTTTGCCGCCTTCCGGTACAAGGATGTAGGTATCGTCCTCATATAAAATGGTAATGCGGCGGAAGCGCTGCAAATCGCCGTATTTGACATACACGCCGCGCTGGCCGTTCACGATATGCAGGGCCCTGCGGTCAATGCGGATGCCCTGGTAGGTGTGCAGGCTGATTTCGGCTTCCTCATAATTCAGGCAGAGCACCTGAGCATTGATGCTGCGGCATTCCAGCGCCACTTTGGCAAGGCCGGTTTCTTCGTCGGTGGTCACATCCACTACGGTGGCAGCCAAAGGCTCTTCCTGTTTGCCCGGAACGCTGATGCTCACGCGGGACAGGCCGTTCAACCGCTCGGCAAGGTCTGCCGAGCACACGGCATAAAACCGCCAGGAAAACCCGGTTACAATATGCCCGGCAAGGTCGGCATTGGACGGAGTTTCCCCTGCGTTGATCATCTTTTGCAGATCAGCCGGGCTCATGGCATCCAGCTCCATGGGATCCCGCACCACCGGGGCGGCGCTTTCGGATGAGACAAAATACCCGTTGGTATCCGCTTCGATCGTCTGCAGGCCGTTCAGCTGGGCAGCAATGCCGTCCCGCTCGGCCTGCAGGCTGGCCAGCACCTCGCCAAAGCCCGCCGCCTGGCCGGTGCTGATCTGCAGTTTATTTTGCGCCAGCAAAAAATCTTCCGCAGCATCCTGAATTGCGCCGTAAGATGCTGTGTCGATCTGGTCCAGCAGGTTATACAGCGCCGTGCGCGTCTGGGTGGTCAGAACCGAAAGATCGCTGCCGGAGGAATTTTCCGACTTTGTCAGCAGCAAAATCGCACGATCCAACCGGTCCAGCCGTTCCCGCATTGCTCCCTGGGAATCATCCGTATACTGTTCCGCCAGAATGGTGCCCGCGCTGACGCGCTCACCATCCTGCACCACATATCCCAGGTTGCCGCTGCCAGGCACATCCACTGCCTGGAACACTGCCACGCCTTTCAGCGTGATGTTATCCGACATGGTGTAGGCAATGGCGGTTTCGGTTTTGTAAGTTCGGTGGAAGATCGTGTAAATCTGGATACAGAGATACCCAAGCACCACAACCAGCAGCGCCGTAAACAGGGCAAAAAGAATTTTTATGAATGCTTTGGGCTGGCTTTCATTCTGTTCATGCATTGGGTATCCCCCCCTTTGGTTTTATGGCAACACCGCACAATTCCCGTCTTACGGCTTAAGCACCGCTCCGGCGGCTGCGGCACGGCATCTGCGTTGCCAAAATGCTCGATAATGTCGGGTTGCGGTACCCGCATCGTGCTTCGGGGGCAAAAGCCCCTCGCACTCTGCGACCGCTGCCCCTGCTTCGGTTCGCTGTTTCCGCCACTGGCGGCGCTCACCTTTGCAGCATCCAGTATTATCTGCGCTTTTGGCTTGGCATCTGCCGCACCTCGCTCGCCGTATCGGCACTTAGAATTATGCGGTATTGCCTTATCTTTTATATATAGCGATATTGTTACTGCATTTCAAGCGTTGTTTTCCGCCAGGAACGCTTCGGTCTGTTCTGCCGCCTGCTGTTCCAGGTTTCCGTCTTCCAGGTAAAGCCACACAGCGTCCGTCTGGCGGCGGAACCAGGTCAGCTGACGCTTGGCATAATTGCGGGAAGCCTGTTTGAGGTGCGCAAGGCAGCTTTCCAGGTCTGCTGTTCCCTCAAAATACGGGAAGAACTCTTTGTAGCCGATGGCCTGCGCCGCGGTGCGGTAGGTATCGCGGTGGTCATACACCAGTTTGGCCTCTTCCAGAATGCCGCTTTGCATCATACGGTCACAGCGGGTATCAATCCGCTGGTAAAGAAGGGTGCGGTCGCGGCAGGTCAGGCAGAGACAGAGTGAACGGTAAGGTTTTTCCGCCGGACGGGCGGCCTCGCGCTCAGCGCTCATCTTGCGGCCGGTGGCACGGTACAGTTCCAAAGCACGGATGACCCGAGGGGTGTTGTTGGGATGCACCTTGGCGGCATAGCCCGGGTCCACCGCGGCAAGTTCTGCATAGAGCGCCTGGGAGCCTTCCGCCTGCAGGCGGGCTTGCAGCTCCTGCCGGATGGCAGGATCCACTTTTTCTGGCGTAAAGCCAATGCCGTTGAGCAGGCTGGTAATGTACAGCCCTGTGCCGCCCACAACCAGCGGCAGCTTGCCCTGTGCCGTCAGCTGGGTGATGGTTTTCCCCGCAAGGGTGGTAAAATCCGCCACGCTGAACGCCTGTTCCGGCGCAAGGAAGCCGACAAGATGGTGCGGCACCCCCTGCATTTCTTCCGGGGTCACTTTGGCAGTGCCAACATCCAGCCCCTGATAGATCTGCATGGAATCCGCACTGATGATCTCGCCGCCAAAGCGTTTGGCCAAGGCGACCGAGAGTGCGGTTTTACCAGTTGCCGTCGGTCCGCCAATGGCAACCACGCGGGGCTTGGCGGCATTATACAAGGCGTCCAAACTGTTTTTCCAGCTCCTTCCGGGTCAGCTTCAGCACGCAGGGGCGGCCATGGGGACAAAACGGCGGCACACTGCCGTCCATAATTTTCTGGGCCAGGGCCAGCATTTCATCGGTGGTGGTCCTGTCCCCCGCTTTAATGGCGGCGCGGCAGGCAATGGAATGCAGTACCCACTCGGTTTTCTCCCGCAGGGCATCGCGGCCGCCGTTCAGCAAATGGTTGGCCAGTTCCAGCACCATATCCCCCACATCGTCCACCGGCACATCCGCGGGAACGGCACGCACCACAACGGTAAAGCCGCCGTAATCATCCACTTCCACACCGCTGTTCTGCAAAAGTTCCTGGTGGGCCAGCAGGGCCTGCTTTTCCTCGGCGGAAAGGTTGACCTGCACGGGGACAAGCAGCATCTGAGACGGCACGCTGCCGTAATCCTTGGCGAGCTGCTCAAACAGGATGCGCTCATGTGCGGCGTGCTTATCAATCAGACAAAGCTCATTGTTGCGCTCGGTGATGATGTAGGTTTTGAATACCTCCCCCACCACGCGCAGCGGCAGGCTGGCGGGTGCCGGGGCAAAGGTCGTCTGCTCCGGCGGGATGTCCGCCTGGGTAGTTGGGTCATTGTGGGTGATGGGCAGTGCGCTCAGGCCGGTGGCAGATTTTTCCTCTTCCGGCAGTTCCGGTGATTCAATATTTTCCAGCTGGGCCGGGGCAGGCTGCTGCGCGAGGGCTGTGGTTACAGCGGGTTCTGACTTGGGCTGCTGTTCCGGCAGGTCGGGCAGAATGTCCAGCAGGTCCTCCTGTGCCGTGTGCGGCGCGGGGGCGGCAAACTGCGGGGTGCTGGGTGCATTAAATGGTGCCCGCACCGAGTTCAGCTCCATCACTCCGCTGGTACCGGGCAGCGTGCGGGCAGGCACCGGGGCCGTGAGCTTATTCAATGCGCGGTACTCTGCCGCGGAAAGGGTGTTGAAATGCTTTTGCGGCTGCGGCGGCTGGGCCGGTGCAACCGCAGGCCGCTGGGGGTTGGACTGTGCCGGAGCACTGCCGGGCAGCGTTGTCTGCTGCGGGGCAGGCTGGGGATTTTCTTTTGCCACATGGCCCAAATCAAAGCGGCACTCTCCGCTGCCGGGGGCAGCCAAGGCCGCGCGCACCGTGCGGTAGACCGCATCGAACACATCGCTTTCCCGCGCAAAACGGATCTCGGTTTTGGCGGGGTGTACGTTGACGTCCACCAGGTCCGCCGGCATATCAACGCGCAGGATGGCGCCGGGGTATTTGCCCTGCATCAGGGTGCCCTTGTAAGCGTTTTCCAGCGCAGCCATCATGGTGCGGTTTTTGACATAGCGGCCATTGACGTAAAAATGCTGCGCACTGCGAGACGCCCGGCAGGCGCGCGGCGGGGTGACAAGGCCGGTCACTTTATAAACGCCGCCATCGCCATCCAGCGGCAGCAGGTCGCGGGCAAACTCCCGCCCCAGCACCGCATAGGCAGCGCTGCGCAGCTGGCCGTCACCGGGGGTCATGAACTGCTGCTTGCCGTCCCGCAGAAAGCGGAATGCAATTTCCGGGTGGGACAACGCTTCATGCAGAACGATATCCGCCACAAAAGTTCCCTCACTGACGTCCTTTTTCAGGAACTTCATGCGGGCGGGCGTATTATAGAACAGATCGTTCACCGTTACGGTGGTGCCGCGCGGGCGGGCGCCGGGCTCCATGCCCTGGGGCTCGCCGCCCTCAATGCGATAGCAGCAGGCGTATTCGTCCGCTTCGGTGCGGGTCAGCACCTCTACCCTGGCCACGCTGGCGATGGAAGCAAGCGCTTCGCCGCGGAAGCCAAGGGTGTGGATGTGGCCCAGATCCTCGGCACTGGCAATTTTGCTGGTTGCGTGGCGCACAAAGGCTTTATCGATATACTCTGCCTCAATGCCGCTGCCGTTATCCGCAATTTGCAGCTGTTGAATGCCGCCGCGCACGATGGAGAGCGTGATCTGCGTTGCACCGGCGTCGATGGCGTTTTCCAGCAGTTCCTTTGCAACCGAAGCAGGCCGCTCCACCACCTCGCCTGCGGCGATCAGTTCAGCGGTATGCTTATCCAGTACGCGAATTTCTGCCATGGGGTACCTCTTTCTAGGTCAGGGGGTGTTTTTCTGCTTAAAGTTTAGCGTTTGAACAATGTATTTACTTCAGCGCCTGTTTCAGTTCATACAAGAAGTTCAGCGCTTCGATGGGGGTCAGGGTCTCAATATCCAGGCTGTTCAGCTTGTCCACAACTTCGCTGGGCACGGCGGGGTTGTTATAGGCTTCCACTGTTTCAAAATCCAGCTGCATGGCCTTGTTGGCGCCGGGAGCTGTGGCTTCCAGCTGGCGCAGCACGGCGTGTGCACGCTTGATCACGGCCTCCGGCAGGCCGGCCAGTTTGGCGACTTCAATGCCATAGCTGTCATCCGCCGGGCCCTGCACAATGCGCCGCAGGAAGGTGATATCCTCCCCGCGCTTTTTGACGGCGATGTTATAGTTTTTAATGCCGTCCACATCCTGGTCCATGCTGGTCAGCTCATGGTAATGGGTAGCGAACAAGGTTTTGCAGCCGATGTTATCACAGATATACTCCACCACGGCGCGGGCAATGCTCATGCCGTCAAAGGTGGATGTGCCGCGGCCGATCTCATCCAGAATGACCAGGCTGCTTTTGGTGGCCCGCTGCAGAATTTCGGCCACTTCGGTCATTTCCACCATAAAGGTGGACTGACCGGCGGCAAGGTCATCCGATGCGCCCACGCGGGTAAAGATAGCATCCACCACGCCGACATGGCAGCTGGATGCCGGAACAAAGCTGCCGATCTGCGCCATCAGAGCAATCAGCGCATTCTGGCGCATGTAGGTAGATTTGCCCGCCATGTTGGGGCCGGTGATGATGAGCATGCGGTTTTCGGTTTCGTCCAGCGTGGTATCGTTTGGCACAAACAGACTGCCTTTCAGCATCTGCTCAATCACCGGGTGGCGGCCCTCGGTAATAGAAAGCACATCACTGTCATCCACCGTGGGCTTTACATAGTTGTTCTGCACCGCCGCTTCCGCAAAGGAAGCCAGAACATCCAGCTGGGCCACCGCAAAAGCCGTGCGCTGGATGCGCAGCAGCTGGGCGGAGATGGCTTCCAGCAGGTCGGCAAACAGCTGGTGTTCCAATACCAACAGGCGCTCGTTTGCGCCAAGGATCTTGTTTTCCAGCTCTTTCAGTTCGGGAGTAATGTAGCGCTCCCCTGTTGTCAGAGTCTGCTTGCGGATAAAGGTATCCGGTACGCTGGCCGCATAGCTGCGGCTGACCTCAATATAGTAGCCGAACACTTTATTGAAACCTATTTTCAGCTTGGGGATGCCGGTCTCCTTTTTCAGCTTGGCTTCCAACTGGGAAAGGAAGCCCTTGCCGCCGTGCATGATATCCCGCAGCTCGTCCACTTCGGCGTTGAACCCTGCGCGGATAGCACCGCCGTCCTTAAGGTTTGCCGGGGGATCTTCCACCAGGGCACGGTTGATGAGGTCCAGCAGATCTTCCAGCGGGTCCACAGCGCCCGAAAGCTCCTGCAGCAGTGGGGTGGTACACTGCCGGGCCAGCTGGCGTACCTGCGGCAGATAAACACAGGTATCCCCCAGGGCTTTGACCTCCTTAGGGGTGGCGGAGCCATACAGAATGCGGGTTGTCAGGCGTTCAATGTCATAAACATGGGAGAGCGCTTCTTTTAAGTCTGCACGGGTCACGTTGGCATTGTACAGTGCTTCCACAGCATCCAGACGCTGGTTGATGACGCTGCTGTCCACCAGCGGCTGCTCGATCCAGGCGCGCAGCTGGCGTTTGCCCATCGAGGTTTCGGTTTTATCCAGCACCCACAGCAGCGTACCACGCTTTTCGCGGCCGCGCATGGTTTCGGTCAGTTCCAGGTTAGCGCGTGTGACCGGGGAAAGCCGCATGTACTGGGCATCGGCATAGTTCTGCACTGACTTGATGCGGTCGATGCCGTGCTTCTGGGTCTCATGCAGGTAGCCAAGCAGTGCCCCAAAGGCATAGGGCACCAGACCGTCCTGCGCAAAGCCGCAGGTATTGCGCCAATCCGCCCCAAACTGAGCGGTCATGGCGTCCTCCATCACCCGCTGCTGGTAGCAGGCATCCTCGCGCAGCTCCACCAGTGCATGGGTGTGCTGGCGGACATAGTTGGTTACTTCTTTTAAGTCCAGCAGTGCCGGGTTGATCAGAATTTCACTGGGCATATAGCGGCAGAGCTCGGTGATGATGGCCGGGCCCATTTTTTCCGCGGTCAGCTCGGTGGCATAGGCCTCGCCGGTGGAAATATCCGCAAAGCAGATGCCGGCTTTCCAGCGGCTGCGCACCTTGCGGGTATAAATGCTGCAGATATAGTTGTTTTTATCGTCCGCCAGCATGCTGCTTTCGATCACAGTACCCGGCGTAATTACGCGGATGATATCCCGCTTGACCAGCCCTTTGGCCAGCGCCGGGTCTTCCATCTGTTCACAGATAGCGACTTTGTAGCCCTTGGCAATCAGGCGGGCGGCGTAAATTTCATACGAATGGAACGGCACGCCGCACATCGGCGCACGGTCCGGCAGGCCGCAGGCTTTGCCGGTCAGAGTCAGTTCCAGCTCCCGCGATGCCGTCAGGGCATCGTCAAAGAACATCTCGTAAAAGTCACCCACGCGGTAAAACAGAATCTCGTTGGGGTGCTGGCGCTTGATTTCCAGATATTGCTGCATCATGGGCGAAAGCGCCTGTGTATCAACATCCTCAACTTTTTGGGGCACAATGTTTGCTGCCATTCTTCACACTCCTGATTCTGTTCATGAACAAATTGGCTGCTGTGCCGCCTTAGTGGCAGCCGCCACAGGTGGAGCAGCTGCCAGTGCAGCCGCCGGTGGGGGCCTGAACGGTCATGGGGTCGCCGCCGTTCATGGCCGTGTTGATGATGGCATCAATATGGCTGACCATGGCTTCGCACTCTTTTTTGGCGGTGTTGTAGCGCACCATGCCCTCACTGGACATGATCTGGGTGTACAGGTCATTCACCTGCTGGTTCAGGTCGGCCACATGGGCGGTATCCGGTTCCGGCTTGGCGCTTTCGTTGTTCAGGTCCAGGCGCTTGAGGTTGAACTCGCCGATCAGGCCCTGCAGCTCCTGGTCGTTATCGTTTTCGCGGCGGGCTGCATCCAGTTCCAGGTAACGGGGGTCAGTCTGCATGGCGGCGGCGGCTTTTTTGAAAAGATCAATGCAATCCATTTTGGTTACTCCTTATTATTACGCTGTATTCAGCAAATGTTAGCTACGATATTTTATTGGAACTGGCTTTATTCTGCCAGTTCCCCCACCAGCAGTGCGGCGCGGGAACCGGTCAGGCGCACATTGGCGTACTGGCCGATCAGGCTTTCCTCGGCGGGGAACTCGACGACCAGGTTGTTATCCAGCCGCCCGTTCAGGGTGCCGGGGGTGCGGCCAGCAGCCTCCACCAACACTTTCACGGTCTGCCCCGCCATAGCGGCGATCATCGGGAAAGCAATGGAATCCTGCAGTTTCAGCAGGCGGTCCATGCGGGCTGCCTTTTCGGCATGGGTGGCCGGGTCCGGCAGCTTGGCAGCGATGGTACCCGTGCGCTTGGAATAGATAAAGGTAAACAGTTGCATGTATTTGACCCGCTGGATCAAATCAAGCGTTGCCTGGAAATCCTCTTCCGTCTCGCCGGGGAAGCCGACAATGATATCACTGGAGAAGGTTACACCGGGGATTTTCTCCTTAGCATAATTGACCAGATCCATATACTGGGCAACCGTATAGTGGCGGTTCATTTCTTTCAGGATACGGTCACTGCCGGACTGCACCGGCAGATGAATATGCTTGCACAGGTGATCCTGCGCGGCAATGGTATCGATCAGCTTACGGCTGGCATCCTTGGGGTGGCTGGTCATAAAGCGGATCTGGTAATCGCCCGGAACGGTGCACAGCAGGTTGAGCAGATCGGCAAAATCCGTCTTTTCTTCCAGACCTTTGCCATAGCTGTTTACGTTCTGGCCCAGCAGGGTGATTTCTTTATAGCCCTGCTCTACCAGCGTTTTGAACTCTGCCAGAACATCCGCCGGGGTGCGGCTGCGCTCGCGCCCGCGCACATAGGGCACAATGCAGTAGGTGCAGAAATTGTCGCACCCATACATGATGGGCAGCCAGGCGCGGAAGCCGGAATCACGCCGGATGGGCAGCTCCTCCACCACGGCGTTGCGCTCGACCGGGGTTTCCAGGTAGCGCTTGCCGCGGTGCAGGCGCTCCACCAGCATGGCGGGCAGGCGGTCAATGCCGTCCACGCCGAACACCAGATCCACATAAGGGTAGCTGGCGCGCAGCTTATCCACAATATGCTTTTGCTGCGCCATGCAGCCGCATACCCCGATGATCAGGCGGGGGTTCTTTTCCTTCAGCTTTTTCAGCGCGCCGACATTGCCGAACACGCGCTGTTCCGCATGTTCGCGCACAGCGCAGGTATTGAACAGGATCAAATCTGCCTGCTCGGCGGAATCGCAGACGCCGAAGCCGATGTCCATCAGCACGCCGCGTATCTTCTCACCATCGTTCACGTTCTGCTGGCAGCCATAGCTGCGCACATAGGCAAGGGGCGGGGTATCATAAGTCTGGGCGATGACGGCGGCGGCATCCGCGTTATGGGTATAGGTTAGTTTTTCCAAGATATTGCTCCTGACGGGTGCAGTTTGTCCCAGCTAACGCCTGGGAGAGCACAAAAAATTAGAATCTGACACTTAAGTATACCGCAACGCACGGCAAAGTACAAGATGCCTGTCCCCAGAAATTTTGCTCAGAAAATTTTCTGGTGTCGAGAACTCTCACCGGTTTTGGAATTCTCATAAAGTTAGGCAGGGGGTGTGGCATAAAGGCGGAAGTATTTAAGGTGTATCTGAAAACAAAGAAAATGACGGATATTTCGCAAACACAAGCAGGATGTAAGGCAAAGAGCCTTAGGGCAACACCGCACAATTCCCGCCTTACGGCTTAAGCACCGCTCCGGCGGCTGCGGCACGGCATCTGCGTTGCCAAAATGCTCGATAATGTCGGGTTGCGGTACCCGCATCGTGCTTCGGGGCAAAGCCCTCGCACTCTGCGACCGCTGCCCCTGCTTCGGTTCGCTGTTTCCGCCACTGGCGGCGCTCACCTTTGCAGCATCCAGTATTATCTGCGCTTTTGGCTTAGCATCTGCCACACCTCGCTCACCGTATCGGCACTTAGAATTATGCGGTATTGCCTTAAAAATGTTCTTGAAAAGACGCAAGACAGTAACGACAATACGAATATTCTCTCACTATAGGCGTTCATTTTTTCTATTTACGGTTTTGTGATTTGGTTAAAATTATATTATGCCATTATTTCTACAGTAGCACACGACTCAGATAAAAGGCTCCCACATAACATGCCAGATAATAAACTTTTGCTTTGCGAGTAAAATCCCTTATTAAAAATACATAGACAAAAATTCCATAGCACAGTAACACTACACAGTGAACTGGCAGCAATTTTAGCGAACCATCTCCCAGGAACATTTCCGCAATGAAGGCAACAAACATCGGTGGAAGCATTGTCGCACTGATATCAATCAATTCGTGAATCTCAAACTTTTGATTTTTGAAGGATATCTGCTGCAGAATAACATACACCACAATTCCCGTCAAACTTCCCAATGTGTTTACAATAAGGTCATCTATATCTACGACACCCGTTTTTAAAACGAGCTGTGCGCTTTCTATGAAGAATGTTGTCAAGCATGACATTCCAACTGCTTTATATACGCGGAAATTCTTTTGATAATAGCAGTAAATTACTCCAAAAGGTACAAACATTACCATGTTATAAAGCATATCCCATGAAACAGGGCTGTGACCATATTTCAAGTTTTCTCTAATACTATGGAACGGCAGTAGATTCATTTCTTCCACCCGCGTTAGTTGACCACCCATAATTGTCATAATCACGTTAAAACGCGACACACACATACAAAATACTATCAAAAAATATAGTATAGTCATAAACTGGAAGCCATGCTTTCTTCTGCTTTTCATGATCGGTTGCCTCTCCAATCGCTTTCATTTATCATAGACTTCTTTAAATTTGTTTATGGCAACACCGCACAATTCCCGCCTTGCGGCTTAAGCACCGCTCCGGCGGCTGCGGCACTTAGAATTGTGCGGTATTGCCTTATCTTTACTGCTGGGCATCGTATAGTTCCTTGTAGATTCTACATGTATCCTATAGTCTATCATGTTCTCCATGATAAATCAATTTTCCATCGTCAAATACGCAATTTCTACACCTGCCCCGGAAAATTTTGCTGGAATGGGGCACGGGCATTTTTTGGGGGGGGTGTTTTCCCCTGCCTGGCTGTAAGTTCAATCAACGAATCAAAGCGAATCCCGCAAAACAAAAAGTACCGTTCCCGCAGCGCTACTGCAGGTCCGGTACATCATAGTATATTCGTATGCTGATCTGCCTGCGCTGCGGCAGGCGGGATTTCGGGGGATTGCCATTACATTAAGCTGAACAGGTCAACCTGGCTGGTTTCCGGCAGATTTCCCAAAGCGCCGACTTCGTGCAATTTGTCGAATACCGACTGCGCCACGCCGGAGGCTTGCTGCAGTTCTTCCACCGAGATATATTCCTGCCCATGGATGGTAGCCTGTTCCAACGCCACAGCGGCAGCTTCGCCCAGGCCGCGGATGGCGGTAAAGGGCAGGCGCACTTTGCCGTCCTCCACCACATACTTGCTGGCATAGCTCTTGCCCAGCTCAATGGGCAGGAACTGGCAGCCGCGCTGCAGCATTTCATTGACCAGCTGCAGGCTGACAAGGGCATCATCGTCCTTAGCGGTACGCTCATCCTTGGGGATCTTTTCGTTATCCCGCAGGTGCTCCTTGGCCACGCGCACACCGCCAACAGCTGCTTCATAGTCGATATCCGCGCCGCGAACGGTAAAGTACACAGCATAGAAGATAGCCGGGTGGTACACCTTGAACCACATCAGGCGGATGGCCGCCATCAGGTAGGCAACAGCGTGAGCCTTGGGGAACATATACTTGATCTTGCGGCAGGATTCGATGTACCAATCCGGCACATCATGCTCCTTCATGGCTTCTTCCCAGCCGGGCTTAAAGCCGCCCTTGGCCACCTTGCCTTTACGCACGGCCTCCATAATGTCAAATGACATTTTGGGTTCCAGCCCCTTGCGCAGCAGGTAGAGCATGATGCTGTCACGGCAGCCGATCACCTCGGCAATGGTGCAGGTACCGGAGCGGATCAGTTCGTCCGCGTTGCCGGTCCACACATCCGTGCCGTGGGACAGGCCGGAGATTTGGATCAGCTCCGAGAAGTTTTTCGGCTTTGCATCCAGCAGCATGCCGCGCACAAAGTTGGTGCCCATTTCCGGGATGCCGAAGGTTCCGGTCTGGCTGCCGATTTGCTCCGGGGTAACGCCCAGTGCTTCGGTGGAGGTCAGCAGGCTGTAGACCTTGGGATCGTTCATCGGCACGCTGTCAATGGGGATGCCGGAATACTCTTCAAAGAACTTATAGAAAGTCGGAACATCATGACCCAGCTCGTCCAGCTTGAGCAGCGTATCATGCAGGTACTTAAATTCAAAGTGGGTGGTCAGCAGGCCGCCCTTCACATCGTCCGCCGGGTGCTGAATGGCACAGAAATCATAAATATCAAAGGTGGAAGGCACAACAACCATGCCGCCGGGGTGCTGGCCCGTGGTGCGCTTGACACCGGTGCAGCCCAGGCACAGGCGGTTTTCCTCAGCACGGTTCACGGTTTTGCCACGCTCTTCCAGATATTTTTTCACATAACCGTAAGCCGTTTTATCCTGCAGGCCGGATACAGTGCCCGCCTTGAACACATTCTCCTTGCCGAACAGCTCCTCCGTATAGCGGTGAACGTTGGACTGGTACATGCCGGAGAAGTTCAGGTCAATATCCGGCTCCTTATCGCCGTAAAAGCCCAAGAAGGTTTCAAACGGGATATCGTGGCCGTCCATGACCATGGGTTCGCCGCAGACAGGGCATTTTTTATCCGGCAGGTCAAAGCCGTCCATCGTCACGCCATCATCAATCCACTCGCTGTGCTTGCACTTGGTGCACAGGTAGTGCGGCGGCATGGAGTTGACCTCCGAAATGCCGGAAAAGTGCGCCACAGCGCTGGAGCCGACAGAGCCACGGCTGCCCACCTGGTAGCCGCCTGCGTTGGAAAACGCCACCAGCTTGACCGCAATGACATACAAAACAGCGTAACCATGGCCGCAGATGGAATCCAGCTCTTTTTTCAGGCGCTTTTGCAGCACATCCGGCAGGGGGTTGCCGTAATCACGGCGGGCGTGCTGCCAGGTGCCGGAGCGCAGCTGATCCTCAGCACCCTCAATGGAAGGCGGGTAGGTTCCCTTGGGGATGGCGCGCAGATTGTTATCAATGGTAGCGGCAATCTTGTTGGGGTTGGTCACGCAGATTTCAAAGGCTTTTTCCTGCGGGAGATAGCTGAACTGCTCCAGCATATCCGGCGTGGTGCGGTAGAACAGCGGGGCCTGGTTGTCAGCATCCTTAAAGCCGTTGCCTGCCTGCAGGACCGCGCGGTAAATGCGGTCCTCCGGCTCCTGGAAGTGAACGTCACCGGTGGCAACCACGGGGATATGCAGTTCTTCGCCCAGCTGGATGATGGTGCGGTTGAAGTTCTTGATGGCTTCGATGGAATCCACCTGCCCATTGCGGACCATGAACTCGTTGTTGCCAAGAGGCTGCACTTCCAGATAGTCATAATACCGGGCAATACGCAGCAGTTCATCATGGGCCTTGCCTGCCACTACGGCGCGGTACAGCTCGCCTGCTTCGCACGCAGGTGAAAGCAGCAGGCCCTCGCGGTATTGATTCAGCAGGCTGCGGGGCACGCGCGGCTTTTTGAAGAAATACTTGGTGTGCGCCGCACTGACAATGCGGTACAGGTTTTTGAGTCCTGTCTGGTTCTGCACCAGAATGATCAGGTGGTAATACTTCTTTTTCAGCACCTCTTTGTTGCCGCCAAGGCCGGTGTTGATAGCCTCCACGGTGGTCATGTCCTTCTCCTTCAAATCGGAGAGCATAACCTCAAAGATGCGGGCCAGCGCCATGGCGTCATCCACGGCGCGGTGGTGGTTAAAGGGCTGGATTTCCAGATGTTTGTTGATGGTATCCAGTTTATAGTTATGCAGGCCGGGGAACAACGCCTGCGCCATGGGCAGGGTGTCAATATAGGTGTTGGAAAAATCCACCCCCGCCTTATCCCCTGCTTTACGGATGAACAGCATATCAAAGCTGTTGGCGTTGTGGGCAACCAGGATGTTATCGCCGCAGAATTCCTTGAATTGGCGGATGGCCTCGGCCGGTGTGGGGGCATCGGCCACCATGCTGTCGTTGATGCCGGTCAGCTCCACCACCTTTTGCGGGATGGGTTTGCCGGGGTTGACAAAGGTACAGAAACTCTTATCCGAGTTGATCTTGCCGTTTTCCACGTACACGGCGCCGATCTCGGTCAAAGCTTCCACGTTGGAGTCCAGGCCGGTGGTCTCGGTATCAAACACCACAAAGGAGCCGGTGATGGGCATGGTTTTGGTGCCATACACAGCGGGGATCATATCGTCCACAAAGTAGGCTTCACACCCATAGATCAGCTTGAAGTTGGGGTCGTCCTGGTGGATCTCGTCAGTGGCAAGCATGGCTTCCGGGTAGCCCTGGCACACGCCGTGGTCGGTAATGGCAATGGCGCGGTGGCCCATGCGGTGGGCCAGGCGCACGATCTTGCCGGAATCGCAGAAGCCGTCCATGCTGCTGGACTTGGTATGCAGATGCAGTTCCACGCGCTTTTGCCCCTCGGGGGCATCATCATGGCGGGGCATACGCTCCACCTGCAATACATCATAGGGCAGCAGGACATAGTCGTGCTCGTACTTATCGTAGGTATAGTTGCCGCGCACGATGAGGGTTGTGCCGGATTTGAGGCCCTCCCACTTAGACATATCCTCATTTTCATCGCCGAGGACTTTGAGGTTGATGGAACCGTTATAGTCGGTGATGGAGGTAAAGTAGATTTTGCGGCGGTTGCCCTTTACCTCGGTAAAGAATACGTCGCCCCACACGGTCACCTTACCGCCATCGCCCAGATCGTTCAGCGGGCGCAGGTCAGCAGGCTTGAAAGACTTGCCATAGAACACCTTAGCCGGCTTGGAGGTGAGCTCCAGCCCCTCAATGGTAAAGGGTGCCACTTCTTCTTTGGCCTTGAACTGCACGGCGGGCACCTTTTCTGCCACGCGGCGGTCGAGTTCGTCCGCATCCATCTGTTTGCCGACCAGCTCCATGCGCACAATGGGCAAAGCACCGGTGCGCTCCTGGATGAGTTCTGCCAGATGCTTGGGCAGCTCCACGCTTTCCAGAATCGGCAGACCCGCGTTGACCCGCACCACAAGACCGTCCTGAGCAAAAGCAACCGGCTGGGTTTTATCCAGAAAGCCGTTGACCGGCATCCCCTGCTGTTTGAGCTCTTCGATCATAGCCTTGACGGCTTCCGGCGTGATGGCGTTATAGTTGAAGTAGTTGCGCATGGTCAACTCATAACCGGCAAAAATCTGCTCCAATGACGCCAAAAGACGCCCGCACAGGGCAGAGTCCAGCGGCTCTGTGCTGCGCAGGCAGATGATAACTTTGCGTGCGGAACGGAACAGTTCTACCCGCTCCACAAACACATTGCTGAAGCTGGCGGTAAACTGTTCATCGGCCGTGAACTGCGGCCAAACCTGGGTAACAAGTGGTTTTAACATAGCACCTCTTGAGAGTTACGGACGGCCTTTTTTGAAAAAAGGCCTGGCAAAAAACTTTAATATGATAAATTACAGTAATATTATAACAATATTATGTTGGATTCAAAGGCAGCCCGGCAGCTGGCGTTAAGCTCCCCTGTTTTCGCAGGCTTTGTTAGCATCACATAGAAGTGCAATGCTCTATTTACCGGGAAATATAAATCAGACTTTTTCTCAGCGTGTTGAAAAGCGTATTTTCCCTTGTAGAGGATAGGGGTGAACGCCACCGCAGAGGAATTCTGCCTTGCCGTGTGCTGCGAACGTTGCACATGATTTGTAGGGGACGATGCTTGCATCGTCCCGCAATGGTGGGCTTTGCCGCAGATTCCTCCACAGCAGGCTCCGCAAGGTGACGGGCGCATAACGTGCGCCCCTATGGTCACTATGGGGTAAACAGCGCAGTTTTCCCATGCGGTGCCGTGCCGCTTTCACGCAACATTTTCATCGCTTTGGCATCGGTTTTCGGACTTGTTTTCGGAACTTGTTTTTATCTTTGCGGATGACATGCATCGCGGTGATGGTGGCCACCACGCCGGGCAGCAAAAAGGCAAAGGCATCCAGCACCAGGCAGGCGGCCAGCTTGATTGCGGCGTTGGGAGCACTTTTGCAGTACCAGACTTCCAGCACAATACTGACCACAAAGCACACCAGCAGCACCGTGCCAATGCAAAGCAGCCCCCGCACAAACGGCGGGAGCTTGGCTTTAGCGGTCGGTTCTGCGTTTTTTGGGGTGTTCCGGATCATTACAGTTTATGGATTTCCTCAACGAACTGGCTGACGATATCGCCTTTCAGGGTGCGGATCTTCTCGCCATGCTCAAACAGCACAGCACAGTCCTTGCCGCCTGCAATGCCGATGTCCGCATCGCTGGCTTCGCCGGGGCCATTGACAATACAGCCCATAATGGCGATTTTTACCGGCTTTTTGAAGCCCTCTTCTTTCAGGCGGCGCTCCACCTCGTTGGCAATTTCGATCATGGGGTACTGGGTGCGGCCGCAGGTGGGGCAGCTGATGATCTCCGGCCCGGCCACGGCGTAGCCAACCGCACGCAGGATATCGTAACCGGCGTACACTTCATCCTCCGGGTCGCCGGTCAGGGAGACGCGCAGCGTATCGCCGATGCCTTCCAGCAACAGGCCGCCAATCCCCATGCCGGATTTGATCAAGCCCATGCGGTTGCCGCCGGCTTCGGTCACACCCACATGCAGGGGGTAATCTGTCTGGGAGGCCAGCAGCCGGTAAGCGGCCATCATGCGCGGCACGTTGGAGGATTTTATGGAGATGACGATATTATTAAAGTCATGCTTTTCCAGCAGGCGCACATGGTACATGGCACTTTCCACCATGGCTTCCGGCACAGGGGCACCGTAACGGGCCAGGATATGCTTTTCCAGGCTGCCGCCGTTCACGCCAATGCGGATGGGGATGTTTTTGGCATTGCAGGCATCCGCGACCGCTTTTACACGGTCATCATCACCGATGTTGCCGGGGTTGATGCGAATCTTATCGGCACCGGCATCGATGGCGGCAAGGGCGGCGCGATAGTCAAAGTGGATATCGGCCACAACGGGGATATCCACCGCCTCCTTAATGGCCGATACCACCGCGGCATCTGCCGGGGTGGGCACCGTGACGCGCACGATCTGGCAGCCCGCTTTTGCCACGCGTTTTGCCTGCTCCACGTTGCCCGCAATATCCTTAACGGGCACATTGAGCATGGTCTGCACTGCAATGGGGTTGGTGCCGCCAATGGTAATGTTGCCGATTTTGACCGTCCGTTTTAGCTGACGCATGGAAAAACGCCTCCTGTATGTTACTTTGCAAAGCCTACTGTTCCCCTTTTATCTGGGTTGCTGCGGCTTTCGTTCCAAATCAAAGAATATATTTTGCCACATCCTGCATCGTGGTCAGCACCATCAGCATTAAAAGCAGGATCATGCCTGCCGCGTTGATGGCTGTCTGGAAGCGCAGCGGCAGTTCCCTCCGGGTAATGCCTTCTGCGGCAAGGAACAGCAGCTTGCAGCCGTCCAGCCCGGGGATGGGCAGCAGGTTAAACACGCCAAGATTTACCGTGATGACAGCGGCCAGGCTGAGCACATCCCGCCAGCCATATTTGACGGCTTCGCTGACCGCATTGACTACACCGACCGGACCGGAAAGCTCATTGACGCCCACACGCCCGGTGAAAAGGTCCAGAAATCCGCGCAGGATGACCCGCGCATAATAGCAGAAATACCGTGCCGCCCCATGCACCACGCTGCGCGGCGTTTTTTCAATGCCATACACCCGAAAATCCAGTACCATGGAGGTTGTGCCGTCCGCATTGGTAGTGGAATCAAACTGCACCTGGGGCAGTGTGACCAGCTTGCCGTCCCGCAGAACCGTGATGGTTGCGGTATCATTTTCGGTACGCTGCAGTTCGTACATGACATCTTCAGCCGTAAAGCAGAAATGCCTGTTGACCGACATGATCTCATCGTTCACCTGCAGGCCAGATGCCTGGCTTTTGGGGTTTTCACCCTGGAAGTCATAAATGATCTTGCTGGTCACAGCGCTGCCGCTGGCCACAAGTACCAGCAACAGGATAAAGCCCAGCACAAAATTCATCAGGGCACCGGCGGCAATCACAAAAAAGCGCTGCCAGGGGCTTGCTTCCACAAAGCTTTTGCCATCCACCGTCAGGGGGAACAAGGGAGCATGCGGATCATAGGTATGCACAGAAGCAGCGGCAGCATCCTGCTTTTTCGCAGGTTCTGCCCGCTCCTGCTCGTCCGGGTCCTCAGATTCTTCCGGGGTTTCACCGGCAAGGTTATTGTAACCGCCCAGCGGCAGCAGACGCACGGAATAACGGGTGCCGCCCCTGACGGTGCTCCACAGCGCCGGGCCGAACCCGATGGAAAATTCCTCCACATGGATGCCGCAGTGCCGGGCGGCAAAAAAATGCCCGGCCTCATGCACCAGCACCACCGTGCCAAATACCAAAACTGCCACAATCGCGGTCAGCAGAAAATTCATAAGCACCTCGCTTACAGGGAACTTTGACAGCCGGGCCGCCAAATGCCCGGCACAGAAGGGTTACACATGGGCTTTTACATAATCGCGCGCCATGCGGTCGCAGTCATACACATCCTGCAGGGTATAATCCCCGCCAAAGCTGTCGCTATCCACCATGCCTTCCACCAGGCGGCCAATATCCAAAAAGCCGATCTTATCCTGCAGGAACAGGCGCACAGCTTCCTCGTTGGCACCGTTTGCGGCGCAGGGGCCAAGGCCGCCCTTGCGGATCGCCTTTTTGGCGGCTGCCAGGCAGCGGAACGTTTCATCATCCGCCACATCAAAGCTCAGATGCTTGAGGGCAGCAAAATCCAGCTCCGGCACCGGGCTGGGCAGACGGTCCGGCCAGGTCAGGGCATACTGGATCGGAATGCGCATATCCGGCACGCCAAGCTGAGCGATAACAGAATGGTCGGCAAACTGCACAGCAGAGTGCACAATGCTTTCGCGCTGGACAACAATCTGAATCTTATTCTCCGGCAAGCCAAACAGCCAGACAGCCTCAATCAGCTCCAGACCTTTGTTCATCAGGGTGGCGGAATCGATCGTGATCTTAGCGCCCATATTCCAGTTGGGGTGCTTGAGGGCATCAGACTTGGTTTTGCCGCGCAACTGCTCGGTCGTCATACCAAAGAAAGGTCCGCCTGACGCGGTGAGCAGAATCTTTTCCAGCCGTTTGGCAGAATGCTGATCCTGCAGGCACTGGAAGATGGCGGAATGCTCGCTGTCCACCGGCAGCAGCTTGACGCCGTATTTCTTTACCGCGTCCGTTACCAGGTGGCCGCCGGTCACAAGGCTTTCCTTGTTGGCGAGGGCCAGATCATGTCCGCTTTCGATTGCAGCCAGAGAGGCCGGCAAACCGGCAATACCGACTACCGCGTTCAATACAACATCGGGGCCATCCATGGCAGCCAGAGTGCGCAGCCCTTCCGGGCCTTTCAGCAGTTTGGGTGCGTTGGCGGTACCGGCAAGGGCAGCATCCAGTTTCTCACAGGCGGCAGGGTCCACCACGGCCACATATTCCGGGTGGAACTCTTCGATCTGCCTTTGCAGGATCTCCACGCGGGAGTTCGCTGCAAGGCCAAAGATGCGGTAGCCGTGCATCCGGGCAACATCAAGGCTCTGGGTACCGATGGAACCGGTGGAGCCAAGCAGAGTAATAGTTTTTGGCATGTTGACATCCCCTTATGGAAAGGCACTGCCCCAAAAGTGCAGTGCCGGTTGTTGTTCTGGTTTTCGGGACCCGGCCTGTTGATACGGCGGCCCCCTGTTTACGCTTTACTGGAACACATAAAAGAAGTAACGCACCACGATGGACACCAGCGGCGCGATAAACATCACGCTGTCAAACCGATCCAAAATACCGCCGTGTCCGGGAAAAATGGTGCCGTAATCTTTGATACCCACCTGACGCTTGACGGCAGAGGCGAAGAGATCGCCCAAAATGCCCAGCACCGACGCCACGGCGCCCATGGCGGCAATGATGATATAGTGCCGCGCGGTGACAGCCACCGTCAGGCTGGCGAACCGGCCGGAAAGCGCGCTGTAAATAATGGTTGCCAGCAGCCCGATGACCACGCTGCCGATCACGCCGCCGATGGCGCCTTCCACCGTTTTGTTGGGGCTTACCACCGGAGCCAGCTTGTGCTTGCCGAACGCGCGGCCCGCAAAGTAGGCGCAGGTATCGCCGCCCCAGGCAAAGCACAGGATCAGCAGGATGAAGTAGATGGCATCATAGCCGTACATATCCATCGGCAGGCAGCGCTTGAGGTGGATGAGAGAGTAAAAGCAGAACAGAATCACACCGCTGAAGTAGATAAAGCCGCTCAGCTTGCCAAAATCCAGCGTTTTATCATGGGTGATGAGCACCACATTATAAAACAGCACCGTCAAAAAGCCCACAGCCAGCAGCGCTGCGCGCGCCGCGCCGCTGGAGCTGAGCATGAGCAGCATGGTAAACGGCACCGCTGCCGCATACAGGTACCACTGCTTTTTGCCAAAGCCCATTGCGGTAAACACTTCATGAATGCCAAGCAGGCAGATAGCCGCCAGCACCAGGTCAAACAGGATCGTGTCAAAGAAAGCCAGAACCACGGCAAGAACAGCCAGCCCGACTACGGCGGTAATGATGCGAGTTTTCATAAAAGATGGTTTCCTTTCAACAGCAGCTGCGGTGTGTTAAGGCAATACCGCATAATTCTAAGTGCCGACACGGCGAGCGAGGTGCGGCAGATGCTAAGCCAAAAGCGCAGATAATACTAGATGTCTTATCGAGCATTTTGGCAACGCAGATGCCGTGCCGCAGCTGCCGGAGCGGTGCTTAAGCCGCAAGGCGGGAATTGTGCGGTGTTGCCTTAAGCCTATCCCCTGCCATGGTATGCGGTGGAACGGCGTTTCTTGCACTTCTGCCGGAATAAACTGCGTGCCGCGCATGGCGTTCAGGCGCGGCACACAGCTGGGGTGTATCTGAAAAGTCGAAAATTCAGTCTATTTCTACAAGCACAGCGGGATTTTGCGTTAAAAAGCCTTAAATCCTGCTTGTATTTGCGAAACATCCGTCCTTTTCTTTGTCTTCAGATACACCGTAAAGAGGGACTGCGCCCAGGCAGGCTTACGCCCGTCTGCCGCAATCAGACCTCCATGATCTCCTGATTTTTACGGGCGCAGGTTGCGTCAATTTCCTTAATGAACTTATCGGTCAGCTTCTGGACCTCTTCTTCCAGGTTCTTCTGGTCGTCCTCGGTCAACTCGCCAGCCTTTTTCTGGGCTTTGAACTTATCCATGGCATCGCGGCGGACATTGCGCACAGCAATCTTGGCTTCTTCGCCCTGCTTCTGCACATCCTTGGTCAGCTGCTTGCGACGTTCCTCAGTGGGGGCCGGGAACACCAGGCGGATGGTGTGGCCGTCATCAATGGGGTTGATGCCGATATCGCTGGTCTGGATTGCCTTGGAGATTGCCTTGATCAGGGTACCATCCCAAGGGGTGATGGTCAGGATGCGAGCTTCGGAAACAGCCACGGATGCAACCTGCTGGACCGGCGTCGGGCTGCCGTAATAATCCACCATTACTTTATCCAGGATGCCGGGGTTTGCGCGGCCTGCACGGATGGAGGTCAGCTCGCGGTCGAGATGGGCAACGCAGTTGTTCATTTTTTCTTCGTAAATTTTGGTCGTGCTGCTCATGAGGGTTTTCTCCTTTTTTCGATATATAAATTAGGGGTTAAAATACTTTGCGGTTACTCGCGCACAATGGTGCCCACGTTTTCGCCCTGCAGGGCACGGGCAATGTTGGCGGGCTCGTTCAGGTCAAACACCACAATGGGCAGACCGTTGTCACGGCAGAGGGTTGCGGCGGTGGAGTCCATAACAGCCAGGCGCTCGTCCAACACACGGGTAAAGGTCAGGGTATCGTACTTGACGGCATCGGGATACTTGTGGGGATCCTTATCATACACGCCGTCCACCATAGTTGCCTTGAACATGGCGTCTGCACCGATTTCCAAGGCGCGCAGGGCGGATGCGGTATCAGTAGAGAAGATGGGGTTGCCGGTGCCGCCGCCGAACACGACGATCTTGCCTGCTTCCAGCTCAGCGATTGCCTTATCGCTGCGGAAGGTATCGGCCACCTGCGGCATGGCGGAGCTGGTCATAACAACAGCGGGCACACCCTGCTGGCGCAGAGCATCCTTGACGGCGATGGCGTTCATCACGGTTGCCAGCATACCGATCTTGTCTGCATCCATGCGATCCATTTTGCCGGAGGAACGGCCGCGCCAGAAATTGCCGCCGCCAACCACGATGCCGATCTGTGCGCCAAGGTCATACGCTGCCTTGATGCCCGCGCAGATAGAAGCAATGGTAGCTTCATCAAAACCGGTGCCTTTTTCGCCGGAAAGTGCTTCGCCGGAGACTTTCAAAAGAATACGTTTATATTGAACTGCCATATTCAAACACCACCTGTATTTTCCGGGCACAGCCGCCGCTGCCGGGTTTTCCCAAACTGCACCCATATTATCTTTTCCCTTGTATTTTACAATAGTTTGCGCTCAAAGTAAAGCCGTTGTTTGAAAAAAGAAAAATTGACATAATTACATTTTGTTTTCCGCTTACCGCACAGAAAAACAGCGGCGCACCGGGTGCGCCGCTGTACAAATTATATTTATTGCTTATGGCAACACCGCACAATTCCCGCCTGACGGCTTAAGCACCGCTCCGGCGGCTACGGCACGGCATCTGCGTTGCCAAAATGCTCGATAATACACAAAGTATTATCTGCGCTTTTGGCTTAGCAGCTGCCGTGCCTCGCTCGCCGTATCGGCACTTAGAATTGTGCGGTATTGCCTTATGATTTCCGGCTTTGCTTTTCGACTGCAGGATGGTGTCTTTTATCAGCTTTGGCAGCCGCATCAAATCTTTTTGGGCGGCAGGGTCGCACGGAATTCTTCCCGCAGGCGGGCTGCGCCGCTCTCGGGGCGAGGTGTGCGCAGCACATTATGGGTGCCGAACGCTGCCAGCGGTTCCGGCGGCAACGTCATGCGCAGCACGGTTTCCTGGTTTGCTGCGGTTTCCAGCCGCCAGCCCAAATTTTGGGCGCAGCGGTATACCAACAGCAAACCGGTGCACCCGTTGGCAAGGGCTTCCGGTGTCTGAACACCAGCCAACTGGGCGCAGGCGGCCTCTGGCCAGATCCTGCCGTCATGGTATTCCAGCGTGCGTCCGGTGCAGCTTATCGTAATTTTTGCCGCCGGGTTTGCCCGCAGAGAATTGGAAAACAGGTTGGCAAACATCGTTTGGACGATGGCCAAATCAATCTGCGCCCAAACCGGCTGGTTCTGCGGCATGGGCTGCAAGTGCACCCGGCCGGTAACGGCGCATTCTTCCAGCTCATGATTGGCGGCATCACACAGCTGAGCCAGGTACACCGTCATTTCCTGCACAGTCCAGTTCAGCTGCCGGGGCGGCTGGCTTTGCGCCACAAGATCCGCCGCATTATCCGCCAAGCGTTCCAAGCGGAAAATGCGCTGTTTCATCTCTTCCAGCAGCGGTGCTGCCATATCCTGTACATCAGGGGTGGCAGCGTGCACAAGATAATTCTGCAAGGCATCCACAGTGCTTTGCAGCAGGCAGAAATCCGCAAAAAAGCGGCCTTTCAGCCCCCCGCGCAGCTGCAGTTCATCCGCTGCATCTTCCTGCTGCGGGTGCAGGGCATCGGGCAGTGTATGTTCCGGCATAGGAAGTTTCTCCTTTTATAGCGCTGGATATGCCCGTTTATCTGCTGCTGTCAGCAGCGCAGGTCATGGTGCGTGCGTGCGATCACCGCTTCCAGCAGTTCACTTACCGTCAGGCGATCCTGCGGGGTCTTGCCGTTGCGCTCGCACAGCATCTGGTAAGCCGGCGTATTGCTTTTGTACAGCCGCGCATTCAGGCGTTCCAGAGCCGAGCGCACCGCCGGGCCATTTACGCCAAACGGCTCCCCTGCTTTGGTGCACAACTCCCCCAGGGAACACGCCTGGCGATCGCAGACCGCAATATACACGGCTTCCTGCAGGTAATTGATACCATAGGCCAGGTTTTTGTAGCAGCCAAGGGTGCGCAGCTGAGCCGTAACGCTCTCATGCACCAGGTAACGGTTCAGCCGCGGGCCGCTTGCTGCTGTTTGATACACCGTATCAAATAATTCGGGCAAACTATATGGTTTGAATATAGTACACTCGGCCCCCAATGTCAATATTTTTTCAATTTGGGGCGCTGCACTGGGCATCAGGGTTACAATAATATGCGGTTCGTACTCAATCTGCTGTTGGCGTATGCTGCGCAGCAGTGGAAAAATTGTGGTATCACTCAAAACCGAATCCAGCACCAGAACTTCCGGCCGCAGGCCGCCTTGCAGCATATGCAATACTTCTGCGCCGGAATCAATGATTGCGCTTGCCTCAATGGCATCATTGGTTTCTGCATACAGGCGGATCATCTTGCGCTGGGCTGCATCACTGTCTGCAAACAGTGCGGTCACACGTTCGACCAGCTTTTCTTCCGTCATTCTTGTTTCTCCTACCGGGGCAAGGCATCACATACGGTCCCCCTGCATTTTAACATTCTTTCGCAGCTTTTTGCTGCGCATTTGGTTCAGGTACTCAGCAGCCTGCGTTCAGCACTTCAACCTGCCCCACTGTGCAGCAATCAGCCAGCACATCTGCGGCCTGGCTGGGCATTACGGTGTTTTCGTATAAGTATTGCAACAGGTTCCGGGCGCGGCACTCCATATCTGCGGGGAAGGTACAACGCACAGCGGGGCCCGCCTCCCCGCTCACCAAAATGCGCAGCTCCGGGCCACATTGCCACAGGGTATAATACACACGCGTTTCCGCCTGTAATCCTTCAATGTAACTGAACAATCGGGTTTGCTTTGCCAGCAGTCTGTTTACCTTGCTTCTGCCTGCTTTTCCACAATGATCCTCCACGGTTTTAGGGCCTCCTTTTCCCTGCCGGTACGCTAATCCACCACGCCGCAGCATAAGCAGACTGTTACCATGTGTAACCTTTTATAGTTGCTCTCTCATTGTATTGCGCCTGCTACCCAGGCTGTTACCCCTCTACTTTTGGCAGGTCCAGGCTGCAAGCCTTGCCCGCCGCTTGGTTAATATTGTATTAAGGTTACTATATACAGCCGCACGGCAAAAAGTCAAGGCTTTTGGGGTATACGGTTTTGTACGGCCAATGCAATTTTAGAGCTATGTGTTTTATTTTATCATATATACGTTATTATTATAAGCAAATATTATTTGTCTGTCGATATATACCGATTTTGCAGACCTCAGGCCAGGAATTGCCGTTGTTTTATTGTTGTGCTCTTGTTGTAAAAAGAGCGCCGCACAGATGGCCGGCGACATTGGGGATCGTGGGTATTCTGTTTTCTAAGGCAATACCGCATAATTCTAAGTGCCGATACGGCGAGCGAGGTGCGGCAGATGCTAAGCCAAAAGCGCAGATAATACTGGATGCTGCAAAGGTGAGCGCCGCCAGTGGCGGAAACAGCTAACCGAAGCAGGGGCAGCGGTCGCAGAGTGCGAGGGGCTTTTGCCCCCGAAGCACGATGCGGGTACCGCAACCCGACATTATCGAGCATTTTGGCAACGCAGATGCCGTGCCGCAGCCGCCGGAGCGGTGCTTGAGCCGTTAGGCGGGAATTGTGCGGTATTGCCCTAAATTGTTTTATGCCCGCAAATGCCGCAGCATGTTTTCATACCTCTGCTTTGCATCCGGCACAATATTCTTGACCGGGTAAGCATGATAAAGGCCTTTGCCTACTTCCGGGATCACGTTTTCCCGGCGTCCTCCTGCCGCTTTTTCAGGCTGAACAACATCTGCGTACTTTTTTCAAAACCAGCTTGACAATTTTCCCCTGCTGCGGTATAGTAATTAAGCCAACAACATGGGCTCGTAGCTCAGCTGGGAGAGCGTTCGGTTCGCATCCGAGAGGTCGAGGGTTCGATCCCCTTCGAGTCCACCACAAAAAATACCGCAGGTACGTCTGTATCTGCGGTATTTTTGTTGTGCGGTACACACTTGTGGATTTAAAACGGCTTTTTTGGTGCTTTACTTTAAGAGAGAATCATTATCGCGAAAATTATTGTGAGATCATAGGACTAAATCAGAAAGGCCTTGAAAACCAAGGCATTCTGGTTTAGTTCCTTCTTTTTTGACCGAAAACAAAAGACTTTCGCAAGAATCAAACAAGCCGGAGGATACTGCTGCACACCCCTGGCAGAAGGAGGATAGCAACTGCCATACCGCGTCCATCTTTTCTTTCAGCTCGTCAATATCGTCCGGCTCGATTTCAAATGCGGTGCACCTGCTCATCGCCATAAAAGGCTGGATGCCGCCTTCTACATTGCAGCTCGTTCCGGAAAACACATTGAGTTTGCCCCGGTTATAGTCGATATTGAGCAACTGCTCCAACGCATTACCAGACGCCTTGCATAGAATCTCCGCCTTCACTCTGGCATTCTCCGTCACGCTGGTCAGCAGCTCTGCGCTGATATTTGCCGGTTCACGGTAACTGCAAAAGACTGCCCTCCCCCTGTATTGATCAGGTGGTACGGCAGTCTTTATTTTGATTTTGTTCTCTTTCCGGTGATCTTTACTCCACCTTGCAGACTGGTTCCCGGATAACGGTCTTGCATTTTTCCGGGGCAGTGCGGCGGGGATCGCTGAGGTAAATTTCGTGGTGCAGGCGAGCGGAGGTGCAGTCAATTTTATAGTGCCGCTCCGCCGCAAACTGCTCCATTGCGTTGAGCGTTGCGGGCTCGGTATCATAGTTGCCAAGGTGCATGCACTGCACGCACAAGCCCTCATCATAAGTAAAGTACTCCACTTTGCTGAGATCCAGCTTTTTCTTGGCGGCAGCTTCGGCCACGGCCCAATCGAACTCCTGTTTGGTTACAAACTCCGGCAGGCGAATCATGGCGATCCAAGAGAATGTTTCCTTATGGGCGTAATCGACCCGGCTTTGCCCCTCCTGCCACCAAAGGCCCTCCAGCGGCGGCACCACATATTCAAAATAGCCGGGGATCTGGTGGGTACCTTTGTAGCTCATTTTTATGGTAAAGGCAACCGCATACAGCATACCAATGGCCGCCTGATATTCTCCATCCTGCGCGTTGGGGTCACCATGGCCGCGCACCGCCACATAGTTCATGGGCGGCACTTCCAGCAGCTGCGGCTTTTGGGGCGGGAGATAAAATTCCTTATACTCCTTTTTATAGTCAAACGGCATCGGTCAGGTCGCTCCTTTCTTCTTTTTGGGCTTTGGCATGGGCAGTTCGCGGCAGGTGGCCTGCACAAATGCAATCATGTGTTCCCGGTCATCCACATCCTCGTACAGAAAATAGTCTTTTGCACCATCATACGGCGGGGCTTTGGGCAGCTGCGGAGCAAGGGCTGCCCCCTCTTTGGTAATTTTGATGAACAGCTGGTCATCACACACCAGGGCAAACATTTTGCCGTCCAGATACACGCCATAATCGCCAAACATTTTGTGGTAGATCACCTGCCCGGCCGGGGCAAGCTGGTCCGCAATATACTGAACAAATTCGGGATTGGAGGCCATAAAAGGTTCCTCTCTTTTCATCATCATTTTACAATATTATATCATATCCCCTTACTCTTTACAACCTTTTTTCTTATATAACAACCAGTTATTATATGCTGCCGATGCTATAGCCACATTTTTTAGCCGCATTTTTTACAACTCAGCGCTTTACAGTGGTGCTTGGTTCGGTGTATCATAAAAGAATATTAAGGCAACACCGCACAATTCCCGCCTGACGGCTTAAGCACCGCTCCGGCGGCTGCGGCACGGCATCTGCGTTGCCAAAATGCTCGATAAGACATCCAGTATTATCTGCGCTTTTGGCTTAGCATCTGCCGCACCTCGCTCGCCGTATCGGCACTTAGAATTATGCGGTATTGCCTTAAAAAGGAGATGAGCGCATGAAATGCCCGAATTGGGGTAAAATTTTGGCTGCGGCGGCGCTGTGTGCTGCGCTGTGTGCCTGCAGCAAGCCGCAGGATGTTCTGCCCGATCATATCGCCACGCCGGAAGCATCCGCCACGGTTGCCCCAACTGCCGCCGTTGTTCAGGCCACCGCCACCCACGCCCCAACAGATACCACCGTGCCCACTATTCTGCCGCAGACAGCAGATGCCGGGCGCAGTTATGTGGACGACACCCTGTTCATTGGGGATTCCAACACCGTGCGCTACACCATGTACGCCGATGACACCGGAACGGCGTTTTCCACGCTGAAAAACAACATTGGCGTGGTCAGCATGGGGGCCGGTTCCATCACCACCCTGAAATGCGAAAAGTTCAAGGGGGACAGCACCCTGTACACCATTCCGGATGCCGTTGCCAAGTTGCAGCCCAAACGCATTATCATTGGTTTCGGCTCCAACAACCTTGGGGGCAGCTCCACGGATGCCACCAAATTCATCGCACAGTACCGGGAGGGGCTGGCCGCCATCACCAAAGCGTGGCCCTATGCGGATATTATCGTCAGCGCCATTCCCCCGCTGGACCAGCAGCGGGACAACACCAACCTGACCATGACCCAGGTAGATGCGTACAACGCCGCCCTTGTGACGATGTGCGAGGAGGACGGCTACAAATTTTTGAACACCGCCGAAGTACTGCGGGATGACGCCACCGGCTGGGCTAAAAAGGACTATACCCTTTCGGACGGGGTGCATCTTTCCAAAGAGGCTGTCACTGCCTATTTTACTTATGTGCGCACCCACGCTTATGTCACGCAGGACCGCCGCCCCGAAAGTACAGCCGCCATCCCGGAGCCGGACGGCGTACCGCTGGGGTTAATCTCCTCGGATCCGATCGCCGTGCGCGGCGCTAAAGTGCCGGTGGAATTTGTGGCCACATCCGGCGGCAGCATCAGCGGTTCCACCAGCCAGAAAGTGAAAAAGGGCGGCACCTGCTCCACCGTGAAAGCCGTACCCGATGCAGGCTGGAAGTTTGCCGGGTGGACGGCGTCGCTGGGGGCGGCCTCCAGCAGTTCTTCCCTGAACTTTACCGTGCCCAGCAATGCGGACGCCAACGGCGTGATTGTGACAGCACACTTTGAGCCGGACGAACACGAACATGAATTTGTGGAAGTAAAGGATACCCGCATTGAGCCCACCTGTTTGGAATACGGCACCGTAAAAGTCAAGTGCACCATCTGCGGCAAGGTAAAAGAAAAAGAACTGCCCGCCCTGGGGCATGACTATGACAAGGGCGTTATCACCTTGCAGCCCCAACCCGGTGCGGCCGGGGTGATGACCTACACCTGCCAGCGCTGCGGCTACATCAAAACAGCGCCCATTGAACCGCTGCCCACCGCAACGCCGACAGCTTCGCCCACGTCACCCCCTTCACCGACACCGGCAGTTACCCAGACGCCGGAACCTGTTGTCACACCAGAGCCGATAACTACCCCGGAGCCTACGCAGGAACCTGTCATTACGCCGGAGCCCGAACCGACGGGTGCACCGGAGCCGGTAATTACCGCGGAACCGGCCCCTGACCCGGAGCTGCCGCAGGAAACCGAGCCTGCCAGCGAAGCCCCCACCGAGGTTCCTGCACAGGAACCGGAAGCTCCGCAGGAATAACCCTGATTTTTTGAAAAGAAGAGGAACTTAATCTTATGAATGACCCCAGCCAGCAGCACATTGGCACCCCGGCGCTGATCCGCCGGTTTGCCCCTTACCTGATGCGATACAAACGCATTTTGATTTTTGATTTGTTCTGTGCCGCACTGACCACTTTGTGTGATATCGTGCTGCCTAAAATTATGAGCTACCTAACCAACGCTGCCACCGATCCCGGCATTGTGCTGACGGTTGATGCGGTGTTAAAGCTCGCCCTGCTGTATCTCATTTTGCGGCTGATTGATGGTGCCGCACAGTATTTTATGTCCGGCACCGGCCACATCATGGGCGTTTACATTGAGACCGATATGCGGCGGGATGCCTTTGCCCACCTGCAGCGGTTGAGCCACACCTATTATTCCAATACCAAAGTTGGGCAGATCATGGGCCGCATTACCAACGACCTGTTTGATGTGACCGAATTCGCCCACCACTGCCCGGAAGAATTTTTTATTGCGGGCATCAAAATTGCGGCTTCGTTCATCATCCTGTGCGGGGCCAGCGTACCGCTGACTTTGGTGGTGTTTGCCTGCGTGCCCTTGATGGCGGTTGTATCCATCAAGCTGAACCTGAAGCTTCGCGCCGCGTTCCGCCGCCAGCGGTTCCAGATCGGCGAGCTGAACGCTTCGATTGAGGACAGCCTGCTGGGCCAGCGGGTTGTGAAGGCGTTCGCCGCGGAAGAGGAAGAGAACAAAAAGTTCGAGCAGGGCAACACCGCGTTCCAGACCATCAAGAAGAAAACCTACCATGCCATGGCCGCGTTCAACACCTCCACCCGGCTGTTTGACGGGTTGATGTATCTGGTGGTCATTGTGGCAGGCGGCCTTTCGCTGGTATATGGCACCATCAGCGCTGGCGATCTGGTTGCCTATGTGCTGTATGTTTCCACTCTGATTGCCACCATCCGCCGCATTGTGGAGTTTGCCGAGCAGTTCCAGCGCGGCGTGACCGGCATTGAGCGCTTTTTTGACATTATCGATACCCCCGTTGAGATCACTGACGCCCCCGACGCCAAACCGCTGCAGGTGGAAAAAGGCGGCATTGAGTTCCGCGATGTGAGCTTTGAATACCCTGACGACCACAACAAGGTGCTGCGTCATGTAAACCTGAACATCCGCCCCGGCGAGAATCTGGCGCTGGTTGGGCCTTCCGGCGGCGGCAAAACCACCCTGTGCAACCTGATCCCTCGCTTTTATGATGTGACCGGCGGCGAGATTTTGATTGACGGGCAGGACATCCGCCATGTTACCCTGAGCAGCCTGCGCAATGCCGTTGGCGTGGTGCAGCAGGATGTTTACCTGTTCAGCGGCACGGTGGCCGAAAACATCGCTTACGGCAAGCCGGGTGCCACGCGGGAGGAGATCATTGCCGCCGCCAGGCTGGCCGGTGCTGATGGCTTTGTGCGGGAGCTGAAAGACGGGTATGATACCTATGTAGGCGAACGCGGGGTCAAGCTTTCCGGCGGGCAGAAACAGCGCATCAGCATTGCGCGGGTATTTTTGAAGAACCCGCCCATCCTGCTGCTGGACGAAGCCACAAGCGCGCTGGACAACGAGAGTGAGATTCTGGTTGGGCAAAGCCTGGATAAGCTGGCCAAGGGCCGCACCACGCTGACGATTGCCCACCGCCTGACCACCATCAAAAACGCTGACCGCATTCTGGTGCTGGGCAAATCCGGCATTGAGGAAGAGGGCCGCCACGAGGAATTGCTGGCAAAGAAAGGCATTTATTACCGCCTGTGGAACGGGCTGGTCAGCGGGCAGACGCTGTGATGGAAAAGCGGACGCTATGCCGCTTTGTTCCGATATAAAATATATAATGCAGAGCCACCCCGCCGTTGGGGCAGAAGTTTCCCGCGGCGGGGTGATTTTTGTGATTTTATAGGGAACGGTTTTGAGCGTTCTATTATCTGCCGCCTGTTTCCAACACATAACAAACCCAATATTTTCTGAGCGGCACACCGCGATCCGCCACCATTATTCATTATTATTTATTTTTTCCCGTCTCCTCTCCGCCCAATTTCTAATTTCTCATTTTCCTCTCAGTTCCGACTTTCTCCCTCCTTAATTGCCTCACCATTCTGCCCGTATTCAGCCCGCAGGTCAGTAGGTTAGAGGCTGTCATGACCGCCAAAAAGCCCGGCATACCGTATTGCGGCATCAGCCACAAAATGCCTGCAATGCGCAAAATGGAATCCAGCACCGAATAGCGGAAGGTCGCCAGCTGCTCCCCCATGCCTTTTAAGATCGCATCCACCATGCTTTCCAGGTACATAAAGGGCGCCACAAAGCCCAGTACCTGCACATAGCGGCCCGCCTGGGCATCGTGATAGAGCAAAATGGCGGCATCCTTGCCAAACAGCACCAGCGCGGCCCCCACCAACAGCGAGAACCCACCCGTCAACCCCATGGCAAGCCGCACAAGGCGGCGCAGGGCAGCGGTATCCCGGGCGGTGTGGGCACGGGTGATTTCCGGCATCAGCAGGCCGGAAAGTGCCGCCAGCACCGAGAACGGAAAAAAGATAAGCGGCAGTGCCATGCCTTTTAAGGAACCATACTGCGCCACGGCTTCGGCGCGGGTGCCAAGGTAAGCGGCAAGACAGGCGGGGATCAGCACGCTTTCCCCTGCCTGCAAAACGCTGGCCACCAACCGGCTGCCGGTCACGGGCAGCACAATTTCCCACAGCTCCCGGCTGGTATAGCCGCGGGGCGGGTCATCGGCGCATGGGCGGAAGCACGGTTCCTGCCGGGCAAACAGCGCCATAATACCGCAGGAGACCGCCTCGCTGACAGTATTGCCGATGAGCACCGCACAGCAAGCGTAAGCCGCGCCCCAGTGGGCCAGCTTTACCAGCGCCAATGCGGCCACGGCCATCCGCACGGTCTGCTCCACCAGTTGGGCAATGATATTCGGTTCCACCCTTCGCCGCGCCAAAAAGCACCCCCGCAGCGCCCCGGCCGCCGCAATAAACGGCAGGCTGGGGGCCAGCGTACACAGCCCCAGCTCCGCGCGGGAATCATGCAGGGCAAAGCGGGCCAAAGGGTCCGCCAGCGCCAGCTGCGCCAGCATGGCGGCGGTGCCCAATACGGCCGCTGTTGCCGCAAGGCTGCGCAGCGTTGGGGCCATGCCGCGCCCACGGGTCAGGCACTGCGCACCCAGCCGTGTGGACGCCACATTGATGCCCGCCGAAGCCAGCGAAACAAACACCATATAGACGGATAAGATCAGCTGGTACAGGCCCATACCCTCCGGCCCCAGGCGCGCAGCCACAAACACCCGGAACACCATGCCCAGCGCCCGCAGCGCAAAGCCCGCCACTGTCAGCAGTGCTGCATTTTTCAGATAGGTTTTCCCCCGCAGTGCCGTTTTTGCCGCCCCCTTTGCCCGTATAAAGCCAGTATATTCTGCATTGCTGCGGTTTATGGCAGGGTTCTATGAAGAAGTATCACCCATACAATTCGGACATTTTTGCTGGTTTGGCGTGCTATTCGTTTTGATAGCACTTGCATTTTGTGCTCTGACGCGGTACACTAATAAAGTGCGGCCCATGCCGCAAAACGGAGAACGGTGCCGAAACGGGGCAGTTGCAGCGCCCCGCCCGGCACAGATAAAAGGAGCTATACCCACATGAGTGAAGCATGTACCCACGATTGCAGCAACTGCCACGCTGACTGTTCCAGCCGTGCGCCGCAGCATGAACCGCCGCACGCAAAAAGCCACATCAAAAAAGTGATCGGCGTTGTTTCCGGCAAGGGCGGCGTTGGCAAAAGCATGACCAGCGCCATGATGGCTGTTTCCATGCGCCGCAAAGGCTACAAGGTCGGCGTGCTGGATGCTGACATTACCGGCCCTTCCATCCCCAAATTGTTCGGCGTTCATGGCCCGGCCATGGGCACCGAGGACGGCATCAACCCGGTGGAAAGCCACACCGGCATCAAGATCATGTCCATCAACCTGCTGCTGGAAGATGAGGAAGCCCCCGTTGTGTGGCGCGGCCCCGTGATTGCCGGTGCGGTCAAGCAGTTCTGGCAGGAAGTGATCTGGGACGACGTTGACTTTTTGTTTGTCGATATGCCTCCGGGAACCGGCGATGTGCCGCTGACCGTGTTCCAGACCCTGCCGGTAGACGGCATCATTATTGTATCCAGTCCGCAGGAGCTGGTCGGCATGATCGTTGGCAAGGCTGTGCAGATGGCCGAAATGATGAAGGTTCCCATCCTTGGCATTGTGGAAAACATGAGCTATGTGCTCTGCCCGGACTGCGGCAAGCATATCAACGTGTTTGGCGACAGCCATGTGGACGAGACCGGCAAGAAGTACCACCTGCCCGTGCTGGCCAAAATGCCGCTGAACCCCGAATTTGCCAAAGAGGCGGACGCCGGCATGATTGAAACCTTTGCCGGGGATTATCTGGACGGCGCAGCAGACGCTGTAGCCAAGCTGCTGAAGTAACTTTTTTATTTTGGAATCCGGGCCCATGCCCCGTTTGCAGCCTGTGTGGGGCATGGCCCTGAAAAATTTATCCATACAGGAGGAAACACATTATGAAAAAGTTCCTGGAAGAGTTCAAAGCTTTTGCCCTGAAAGGCAACATGATGGACATGGCCATCGGTGTTCTCATCGGCGGCGCATTCTCCACGCTGGTCACTTCTTTGACGGACAACATCATCAACCCCATCATTGGCATTTTGTTCCAGACAGATTTCAGTGATGTTGTGCTGCACCTGCCGTTTGACATCAACCTGGGCATCGGTGCATTCATCTCTGCCGTCATTAACTTTATCATTCTGGCATTCGTTCTGTTCTGTATGCTGAAAGCCATGAACAAGCTCATGGACCTGGGCAAGCATGAAGAAGAAAAGCCCGCCGAGCCGGAAGCCCCTAAGGCCCCGACGCAGGAGGAGCTGCTGACCGAGATCCTGGCTGTTTTGAAAGAGCAGCAGGCTGCAAACGGCAAATAACACACCGTTTTGCCCGGCAGTTATTGCCGCAGCTTAATTTTGTTAAGTTTAGTCCTTGCAAAGCAAAGCAAATAAGGTTTTTGTGTTAATTTCATAAAAATCTTTTGTTTGATGATTGCCATTCCCCTACTGGTGTGGTATAGTACATACAAGAACAAAGACGTTCCCACAAACGGGTTAGTGTACCCGTTGGGGAACGTCTTTTTTCGTATCTATGCCAGGGTGGGAAATGTGCGTTCCCGCCCGGCCCCGCAGGAAATTACGGGAAGGAGCAAAAAACGGATGGAAAACTTTACAGAGCGCAAGGCCCCCGCCGGGCTGTATGATCCGCGGTTTGAACATGATAACTGCGGCATTGGTGCAGTTGTGGATATCAAGGGCCGCAAAACCCACAAAACGATCGACGATGCTTTGCAGATCGTGGAGCACCTGGAACACCGTGCCGGTAAGGATGCCGAAGGCAAAACCGGCGATGGTGTCGGTATCCTGCTGCAGATCGGCCACAAGTTCTTCAAAAAAGCTGCCGAAGAAGCCGGCATTACGCTGGGCAACGAGCGTGACTACGGCATTGGCATGTTCTTTTTCCCACAGGAAGAGTTGAACCGCAACCAGGACAAAAAGCTGTTTGAGATCATCTGCAAAAAAGAGGGGCTCAACTTCCTTGGCTGGCGCGAAGTGCCCACCTGCCCGGAAATTTTGGGCCACAAGGCACGTTCCTGCATGCCCAGCATCTGGCAGGCATTTGTGGAACGCCCGGCCCGCGTAAAGCCCGGCATTGACTTTGACCGCAAGCTTTATGTTGCCCGCCGCGTGTTTGAACAGTCCAGCCAGGATACTTATGTGTGCAGTCTTTCCAGCCGCACCATTGTGTACAAGGGCATGTTCCTGGTTAAAGAACTGCGCCTGTTCTATCCCGATTTGCAGAGCGAAGATTATGAATCTGCCATCGGCATGGTGCACAGCCGTTTTTCTACCAACACGGCACCCAGCTGGAACCGCGCCCACCCCAACCGCTTTATCCTGCATAACGGCGAGATCAACACCATCCGCGGCAACGTGGATACCATGCTGGCCCGCGAGGAAACCATTGGTTCCAACTACCTGAAAGAGGATATGACCAAGGTTCTGCCCATTGTGAACCAGGGTGGTTCCGACTCCGCCATGCTGGATAACACGCTGGAGTTTATGGTTATGAACGGCATGGAGCTGCCGCTGGCTGTTATGGTCACTATCCCCGAACCGTGGGAAAACAACCATAGTATGGACCCCAAAAAGCGTGCGTTCTATCAGTATTACGCCACTATGCTGGAACCGTGGGACGGCCCCGCTTCCATCCTGTTCAGTGACGGCGATGTGATGGGCGCTGTGCTGGATCGCAACGGTCTGCGCCCCAGCCGCTACTATATCACCAAAGACGGCCGCTTGATCCTTTCCAGTGAGGTCGGCGTGCTGGATATTTCCGCCGAAGAAATCGTGCGCAAGGACCGCCTGCGCCCCGGCAAAATGCTGTTGGTGGATACCGCCAGGGGTGAGCTGGTGGACGATGAAAGCCTGAAAGCCGATTACGCCAGCCGCGAGCCTTACGGCGAATGGCTGGACCGCAACCTGGTCAACCTGGCCGACCTGAAGATCCCCAACGAGCGCGTACCCAGCCACGAGCATGACGAGCTGGTGCGGCTGCAGAAAGCATTCGGCTACCAGTACGAGGATGTTTCCACCATGATCCTGCCGATGGCAAAGAACGGCTCCGAGCCCGCCGGTGCCATGGGCAGCGATACCCCGCTGGCCGTTTTGAGCCACACCCATCCCCCGCTGTTTGAGTATTTTAAGCAGATGTTTGCCCAGGTCACCAACCCGCCCATCGACGCCCTGCGCGAGAAGGTCGTGACCTCCACCACCGTATACGTTGGCGCACAGGGCAACCTGTTGGAAGAGGACGCCGAGAACTGCAAGGTGCTGAAAATCACCAACCCCATTTTGACCGAAACCGACCTGATGAAGATCAAGGCCATGAAGGTTCCCGGCTTTAAGGTGGAAACCATCTCCATCTGCTACTATAAGAACACCGACCTGGAAAAGGCCATTGACCGCCTGTTCGTTGATGTGGACCGCGCCTACCGCGATGGTGCCAACATCCTGATTTTGTCTGACCGCGAAATTGATGAGTACCATGTCGCCATCCCCAGCCTTCTGGCTGTGGGCGCAGTTTCCAAGTACCTGGTTCGTACCCGCAAGCGCACCGCCATGGCCCTGATCCTGGAAAGCGGTGAGCCCCGCAAGGTTCATGATTTTGCCACCCTGCTGGGCTACGGTGCCTGCGCCATCAACCCCTATCTGGCACAGGAGACCATTGGCGAGCTGATCAATGAGGGTCTGCTGGACAAAGATTACTATGCCGCCGTGAACGACTACAATAAAGCCGTTCTGGCCGGCATCGTCAAGATTGCCTCCAAGATGGGCATTTCCACCATCCAGTCCTACCAGGGCAGCCAGATTTTTGAAGCGCTGGGTCTGAGCAACGAGGTAGTGGATAAGTACTTTACCAACACCGTCAGCCGTGTGGGCGGTATTACCATCCGCGACATCCAGAACGACCTGGAAGCCCGCCACAAGCAGGCATTCGACCCTCTGGGCCTGGATATCAGCATGGAGCTGACCAGCCTGGGTGAGCACAAGCTCCGCAGCGGCAAGCTGGCCGAAGATCATCTGTACAACCCGCTGACCATCCACCTGCTGCAGCAGGCCTGCTGGACCGGCGATTACAACAAGTTCAAGGCTTATACCGATGCCGTGAACGCCGAGGGCGGCGATGCCATGCACCTGCGCAGCCTGCTGGACTTCAATTATCCTGACGCCGGTATCCCGCTGGACGAAGTGGAAAGCGTGGATTCCATCGTACACCGCTTCAAGACCGCTGCCATGAGCTATGGCGCCCTTTCTGAGGAAGCCCACGAGTGCATGGCCGTTGCCATGAACCGCATCGGCGGTAAGAGCAACACCGGCGAAGGCGGCGAAGCCGAAGACCGTTTTGGCACCGAGCGCAACAGCGCCATCAAACAGGTAGCATCCGCCCGTTTTGGCGTGACCAGCAAGTATCTGGTTTCCGCCAGTGAGATTCAGATCAAGATGGCACAGGGTGCAAAGCCCGGCGAGGGCGGCCAGCTGCCCGGCGGCAAGGTTTACCCCTGGGTTGCCAAGACCCGCCACTCCACCACCGGCGTGGGCCTGATCTCTCCCCCGCCGCACCATGATATCTACTCCATTGAGGACCTGGCCCAGCTGATCTATGACCTGAAATGCTCCAACCGCAGGGCTGCCATCAACGTTAAGCTGGTCAGCGAAGCCGGTGTTGGCACCATTGCCGCCGGCGTTGCCAAGGCCGGCGCCGAAGTGATTTTGATTTCCGGCTTTGACGGCGGCACCGGCGCTGCACCGCGCAACTCCATCCACAATGCGGGCCTGCCGTGGGAGCTGGGCCTTGCCGAAGCACACCAGAGCCTGATCATGAACGGCCTGCGTTCCCGCGTGCGCATTGAAGCCGACAGCAAGCTGATGAGCGGCCGCGATGTGGCCATTGCCGCCATGCTGGGCGCTGAAGAGTTCGGCTTTGGCACCGGCCCGCTGGTTGCCATGGGCTGCGTGATGATGCGCGTGTGCAACCTGGATACCTGCCCCATGGGCATCTGCACCCAGAACCCCGAGCTGCGCAAACGCTTTAAGGGCAAGCCGGAATACATCATCAACTTTATGCGTTTTATGGCCGAGGATCTGCGCGAATACATGGCCCGCCTGGGCGTGCATACCGTGGATGAACTGGTTGGCCGCACCGACCTGCTGAAAGTCAAGGATGCCCCGGCTGGTTCCCGCGCAAGCGAGATGGACCTGACTGCCCTGTTGAAAAACCCGCTGGTGGAAAACAGCAGCGTACACTTCAACGCCAAGGATGTTTACAACTTCGGCCTGGAAAAAACGCCGGATATGCGCGTGCTGATGAAGAAGTTCAAGAAGAGCTTTGACATGGCAGAGCCCAAGCCGATGACCGTTGAACTGGAAGTTGGCAACACCGACCGCGCGTTCGGCACGATTTTTGGCAGCGAGATCACCCGCAAGTTTGGCAACACTCTGCCGGAAGATACCTTCCATGTGATCTGCAACGGGTACGGCGGCCAGAGCTTTGGTGCCTTTATCCCCGCTGGCCTGACCTTGGAACTGGTTGGCGATTCCAACGACTATATGGGCAAGGGCCTTTCCGGCGGCAAGCTGATCGTTTACCCGCCCAAGGATGTCACCTATGACCGCAGCGAGAACATTGTCATTGGCAACGTTGCCCTGTACGGTGCAACCGCTGGTAAAGCGTTCATCAACGGTGTGGCTGGCGAGCGTTTCTGCGTGCGCAACTCCGGTGCTACCGCTGTTGTGGAGGGCGTCGGCGACCACGGCTGCGAATATATGACCGGCGGCACCGTGGTGGTGCTGGGTAAGACCGGCAAAAACTTTGCAGCCGGCATGAGCGGCGGCATCGCCTATGTGCTGGATGAGGACTGGGATTTCTACACCCGCGTCAATAAAGACATGGTCAGCCTGGAGCCGGTGGAACACAAGTATGATGTTTCGCTGCTGAAGGATTTGATCCGTGAACATGTGGAAGCCACCGGCTCCCCCCGCGGCAAGGAAATCCTGGATAACTTTGGCGAGTATCTGCCCAAGTTCAAAAAGGTCCTGCCCCATGACTATGACAAGATGCTGCGCCTGATTGCCCAGATGGAAGAAAAGGGCGAGGACAGCGAGCAGGCACAGATCGAAGCGTTCTATGCAATGAAGAACGCTGCTAACAAATAAGGGAGGCGCAAACGATGGGAAAACCGACAGGATTTATGGAAATTGCCCGGCAGACCAGCACGGAGCTGCCGCCCGAAGAACGTATTCAGAACTTTAACGAATTTCACATCCCGCTGCCGCAGGATGAACAGCAGGCGCAGGGTGCCCGCTGCATGGATTGCGGCGTACCGTTCTGCCAGGCTGGCATGATGATTGGCGGCATGGCAAGCGGCTGCCCGCTGAACAACCTGATCCCCGAATGGAACGACCTGGTCTACCAGGGCAAGTGGGATCTGGCTGTACATCGCCTGCGCGCCACCAACCGCTTCCCGGAGTTTACCAGCCGGGTATGCCCCGCTCTGTGCGAAGCCGCCTGCACCTGCGGCTACACCACCGGCAGCCCTGTTACCGTGAAGGAGAACGAGCACGCCATTGTAGAATATGGCTATGAATCCGGCCTGCTGACCGCCTGCCCGCCCCCGACCCGCACCGGCAAAACCGTTGCCGTGGTAGGTGCCGGCCCTGCCGGCCTTGCGGTTGCCGATTACCTGAACAAGCGCGGCCACAAAGTGACCGTATACGAGCGTGAGGACCGCGTGGGCGGCCTGCTGATGTACGGCATCCCCAACATGAAGCTGGAAAAGCAGGTCATTGACCGCCGCGTGAACATTATGAAGGCCGAGGGCATTGACTTTGTAACCTGCGCCGATGTTGGCGGCAGCACCCCTGCCCAGAATGTGCTGGATGCACACGATGCCGTTGTGCTGGCCTGCGGTGCCAAGCAGGCGCGTGACATCAACGCCCCGGGGCGCGATGCACAGGGTATCTACTTTGCCGTGGATTACCTGACCAGCGTGACCCGCAGCCTGCTGGATTCCGGCTTTTCCGATGGCAAGGCCGTGAGTGCCAAGGACAAAAAGGTGTTGGTCATCGGCGGCGGCGATACCGGCAACGACTGTGTCGGCACCGCCATCCGCCAGGGCTGCGCAAGCGTGACCCAGCTGGAAATGATGCCCTGCCCGCCCACAGAACGCACCGCCGCCAATGCCTGGCCCGAATGGCCCAAGGTGCTGAAAACCGATTACGGCCAGCAGGAAGCCATTGCCGTGTTTGGCAGTGACCCGCGCATTTACCAGACCACGGTCAAAGAGTTCTATAAGGACGAAGCCGGTCAGGTTTGCGGTGCGCTGATTGCCAAGCTGGAAAGCAAAGTGGTGGATGAAGCCACCGGCCGCCGCGCCATGGTGCCCACCGGCGAAGAATTTGCCATCGAGTGCGACCTGGTGCTGATTGCCGCCGGTTTTACCGGCTGCCAGCCCTATGTGGCCGAAGCGTTTGGCGTTGACCTGACCAAGCGCGGCACCGTTGCCGATACTAAGTACGCCACCAACGTGCCCCATGTATTTACCTGCGGCGATATGCGCCGCGGCCAGAGCCTTGTTGTTTGGGCCCTGCGCGAAGGCCGCGATGCCGCCGCCGAGGTGGATAAGAGCCTGATGGGCTACACCAACCTGTAACAAGCCATTTTCTTAAGGCAACACCGCACAATTCCCGCCTTGCGGCTTAAGCACCGCTCCGGCAGCTGCGGCACGGCATCTGCGTTGCCAAAATGCTCGATAATGTCGGGTTGCGGTACCCGCATCGTGCTTCGGGGGCAAAAGCCCCTCGCACTCTGCGACCGCTGCCCCTGTTTCGGTTCGCTGTTTCCGCCACTAGCGGCGCTCACCTTTGCAGCATCCAGTATTATCTGCGCTTTTGGCTTAGCATCTGCCGCACCTCGCTCGCCGTATCGGCACTTAGAATTATACGGTATTGCCTTAACATCCGTTTTATAATAGACAGCAGCCCCCGTACCGATGTGCGCACAAAATCATCGGTGCGGGGGCTGCTGCTTTATGATTTTATTATGGCTTCAGGTTATTTATCCTTATTGTCCTTGTGGAACGCCACATAGAAGCAGAGGATGAGCCCCGCGCACATGGCCGCTGTGGAGATGATGAACGGCACCAGCGTTTGGGTACCCAAAAAGCTGCCCAGCAGGCCGTCAATGCCATTATAGTTCCAGGGGTTCATGACAGCATAGATAAAGCAGAACGAAGAAAACACAAGGCCAGCCAGGGTCAGCAGCAGGCCGCATAATAGTTTGGGAGTCATGGTTTTTCCTCCTCTTCATAATACACAGTGGTCTTTTCTTCCCTGTTCTTGGCATACACCAATGCCGCGTTTATCGAGCCGCTGATGATTGATCTCACAGCATTTTATCCAGCAGCGGCCAAAGCGCCTGGGTGTTGGCGTTGAACTGGGGGTAGAAATCATCCTGGATGGAATAATCAAAATACAGGGCGCGTGCAATACGGCGGGCGGCGGGCAGGTAGCGCGGATTTTCGCGTCCGCCTGCCTGCTGCAGCTTATCCGAAAGCTGGGTACACACCACAGCCCACCGGGCGTCAATCCCGGCACGGGCGGTGATGGCGGCATCGTCTAGGTAATTTTGCAGGGTGCGCTGTTCCTGCGCGGGCACACGGGCGCCGCACAAGGGCAGCTGCACGTAATATTCCATGGCGGCTGTTGCCGGGTCAATGGCCTGGCCCAGCGGGTAAAGAGCGCAGGCCAGCGGGCGGGCGGCGTGGATGGTGCAGGCATCGGCCTCAAAAAAGGGGCAGTTGCCTGTGCGGGCATTGGGGCGCAGCACCACGGCGGGCAAAAGGGTCTGCGGGGCAAACTCCTGCTTGCAAAAGGCATCCGCCGTCAAGCGCGGGGGCAGGCCCAGGCGGCGGGCAATGCGGTACAGGTCATAGCCGGAAAGCACCAGGTCCCGCCGGTTACGGCAGCAGTCCCCGCAGCCTGCACAGACAAAGTCAAATGGCTCCCCTGCCTCCAGCCGCGGGCACTGGGCCAGCGCAGCGGCAGATTCGGCACGGCCCGGTTCTGTCACAGGCGCACCTCCAGTGGGGTCTGTTCGCCATCCGCCATGGCGCGCACAGCCTTAAAGGCGCTTTCCACCATGCTGGCCACGTTCACATCGGTATAAAACGCGGTGTGCGGGGTAAAGATCACATTCGGGAAGCTGCGCAGCATGGCAAGTTCGCGGTTCTGTAACGCATCGCCCATATGGTTAAAGTAGAACAGGCCGTTCTCGTTTTCCACAACGTCCAGGCCGGCTGCGCCGATCTTGCCGCTTTCCAGCCCGTTTACCAGCGCTTCCGGGTCAATCAGGGTGCCGCGGGCTGTGTTGATCAGCACAACGCCGTTTTTCATCTTGGCAATAGCGTCGGCATCGATCATATGGCGGTTGGCGGCGGTGGCGTTGGTGTGCAGGGTGATGATATCACAGCTCTTGTACAGGGTATCCAGGTCCACATACTCGGCATACTGGCGGGCTTCATCGTTGGGGTACAGGTCGTAAGCCAGCAGCTTGCAGCCAAAGCCGCTCAAGTGGCGCAGCACAGTGCGGCCAATGTTGCCGGTGCCGATCACCCCCACCGTCATACGGGTGATATCGCGGCCCATCTTGCCGCTTAAGGAATAATCCTGGGCATCGGCACGGCGCAGAATCTGGCCCACTTTGCGGTTGCACATCAGCATCAGCATAATGGCATAATCGGCCACACCTGCCGGCGGATACCAGGAATGGGAGATGCGCATGCCAAGCTCCTTGGCTTTCTGCTGCGGGATATGGTCATAGCCAATGCTGCGGCAGGGCAGGAATTTGACCCCCATCGCGGCCCAGGCTTCCAGATATTCCGGCATGATCAGGCAGGGGTTGGTGCTGACGGCATCGCAGCCTTTGGCAAGTTCCAGGTTATCCGGCGTGGGGACCTCTGCGGTATAGGCATAATCAATGCCGTACTGTTTGCTGTATGGCTCACAATAGGCTTGCTCGTCGAAAGGACGGAGGGCATAAAACATGATCTTCATGGTATAACCTCCTTAATAATAGGGTTACAAAAACGGCTTCTTAATGGGGCTGCTCAAATCACAGGGTAAAATCCAGGGTCTCCCCCAGCCAGCCCATGCACAGGGGCAGCCAGGCGTTGTTATGCTTGTTAGGGGTGTTGACCTCGTTGGTGCAGGTGCTGGAGCCATGGCCGCCATGGGTGAACAGGTGCAGCTCAAACGGCACGTTGTTCTCTTTCAGGGCGCCCGCCAGCAGCAGGCTGTTTTCCACGGGTACAGCCTGATCTTCCACGGTGTGCCAGATGAAGAAAGGCGGCACATCGGGGCGCACCTGGTTTTCCAGGCTCATGGTCTGCAGCAGGGCTTCATCCGCGCCGCACAGGTTCTCAAAAGAGCCGCGGTGGGCAAACTTGCCGCTGGTGATAACGGGGTACCCCAGCACCACCGCATTGGGGCGGGCTTCGGTTCCGGTAATACCAAGGGCCTGCTGCACGGGAGCTGCATCCCACAGCAGGGCGGTGGAAGCCGCCAGGTGGGCACCGGCAGAAAAGCCGACGATGGTGATCTTATCCGCCGCAATGCGCAGATCCGCCGCATTCCGGCGCAGGTACAGGATGGCGGACGCGGCTTCGGTCAGCGGCTGCCACAGCAGCGGGGCGTGGTCGGTGGAATAAATCAGGGTGAACACATGGTAGCCGGCCTGCAAAAACTGGACGGCAACAGGGTCCGCTTCGCGCGGGGAGCAGTAGCGGTAGCCGCCGCCGGGCAGGATCAGCACTGCCGGGCGGGTGTTGTAGCTGGGCATTTCGGTGGTTTCGTCACGCAGGTAGCCGGTCAGCATAGCACCGGTGGCAAGTTTATATTCTATAAATTTCATAACATCAGGCTCCTAATGATAAATATGAAGATACAGTTATTAGGATAGCGCAAAAAATGTGCTTTGAAAAGCCTTTTTCTGTATTTTACATACAGTTTTTTAACTTTTTGTAAAAAGGGCAATCAGGACTTGCACTTTGCGGGTAAGAGTGCTAATATATGCTTAGCACTTAAAGCACGCGAGTGCTAAACCATAAAATATATAAAAGTGAGGTCATTGTAACTATGGCAATGCGTCAGTTTAAGGCCGAGAGCAAAAAGCTGCTTGACCTGATGATCAATTCTATTTATACCAACCGCGAGATCTTCCTGCGCGAGCTGATCTCCAACGCATCGGATGCCTGCGACAAGCTGTATTTCAAGAGCCTGACGGACACCTCCATCAACGTAAAAAAAGAAGACCTGCACATTCATATCGCAGCCGATAAAGAGAACCGCACCCTGACCATCAGCGATAACGGCATTGGTATGACTAAGGATGAGCTGGAAAAGAACCTTGGCACCATTGCCCGCTCCGGCAGCCAGGACTTTAAGACAAACAATCAGAACGAGAATATTGACATCATCGGTCAGTTCGGCGTTGGCTTCTACTCCGCTTTCATGGTTGCCAGCAAGGTGACCGTTGTTTCCCGCGCGGAGGGCAGCGAGGAAGCCTGGCAGTGGTCGTCCTCCGGCGTGGAGGGCTACACCCTGACCGAAGCCGAAAAGCCGGAAGTTGGCACCGAGATCACCCTGGTGCTGAAAGAGGACACCGAAACCGACAAATACAGCGAATATCTGGACGAGTACACCATCTCCGGCCTGGTCAAGAAGTACAGCGATTACATCCGCTACCCCATTACCATGTACCGCGAGAAGAGCCGCCAGAAGCCGAAGCCGGAGGACGCCGGTGACGACTATAAGCCGGAGTACGAAACCTACACCGAGCTGGAAACCCTGAACAGCATGGTGCCCATCTGGAAGCGCGACAAGAAAGATGTAAAGCCGGAAGAATACAACGAGTTCTACAAGAGCAAGTTCATGGATTATTCCGACCCGCTGCGCGTGATTACCAGCCGCACCGAGGGCACCGCAACCTACACCGCCCTGCTGTTTGTGCCCGGCCAGACGCCGTATGATTACTACACCAAGGAGTACGAAAAGGGTCTGGCCCTGTATGCTTCCGGCGTTATGATCATGGAAAAATGCGCTGACCTGCTGCCGGATTACTTCAGCTTTATCAAGGGCGTTGTGGACAGCGAGGACCTGAGCCTGAACATCAGCCGTGAAACGCTGCAGAAGGACGGCCAGGTAAAGCTGATCCGCAACAGCCTGGAAAAGAAGATCAAGAACGAGCTGCACGCCATGCTGGTGAACGACCGCGAAAAGTACGAAACCTTCTGGAAAGCATTTGGCCGCCAGATCAAGTTTGGTATTTACGGCGATTACGGCATGCACAAAGACCTGCTTTCCGACCTGCTGATGTTCTACTCTGCCAAGGAGCAGAAGCTCATCACGCTGGATGAATACATTGAGAAGATGCCGGAAGGCCAGAAGGCCATTTACTTTGCCGCTGGTGACGAGGCGGCCCGCCTGGGCAAACTGCCCAACGCACAGCTGGTGCTGAGCAAAGGCTATGACCTGCTGCTGTGCAGCGAGGATGTGGATGAATTCTGCCTGCAGATCATGCACGACTACAAGGAAAAGGAATTCAAAAACATCAACTCCGGCGATCTGGGCCTGGAAACCGAGGAAGAAAAGAAGGCTGCCGAGGAGACTGCAACCGAAAACAAGGACCTGTTTGAGGAGATCAAGAAGGCCCTGAACGGCAAGATCAAAGATGTGAAGGTCAACCCGACTTTGCAGGATCACCCGGTATCGCTTTCCAGCGAGGGCGGTATTTCCATGGAGATGGAAAAGATCCTGCGCAAGATGCCTGCCAGCGGCGAGGGCATGGAGAGCACCAAGGTGCTGGAGCTGAACCCCAACCACGCCGTGTTCGGTGCGCTGAAAGCCGCTCATGAGGCCGGTGACACCGACAAGATCAATAAGTACGCCGAGCTGCTGTACGACCAGGCCCTGCTGATTGAGGGCCTGCCGCTGGAAGACCCCGTTGCCTATGCACAGCTGGTCTGCGACCTGATGAAGTAATGGCAGCCAGGCTTTACGCCAGACAATTTAACATAGGGCAACACCGCACAATTCCCGCCTTGCGGCTTAAGCACCGCTCCGGCAGCTGCGGCACGGCATCTGCGTTGCCAAAATGCTCGATAAGACATCCAGTATTATCTGCGCTTTTGGCTTGGCATCTGCCGCGCCTCGCTCGCCGTATCGGCACTTAGAATTATGCGGTATTGCCTTAGCATAACAATCTCCCGCCGGGCGGCGCTGCAAAGTGCTTTGCCCGGCAGGGGATTTGTTTTTTGGGTATTATTTTTCGTTTTCGTCTTTGGCCAGTGGCAGCTGCATCATCACTTTTGCACCGTGGGGGTCCCGGTTGACAAACTGCACGCTGCCGCCGTGGGCGTTTATGATTTGCTCCACCACATGCAGGCCCAGAATATGCGGGGCGTTCTCCCCTTCCGGTTCGCCGTTCAGCACGGCCAGCACGCTTTGCGGGTAGCCGGTGCCGTCATCCTGTATGGTCAGGTGCAGCGTTGTTTCGTCGGCATCCGCGTGGAAAGCCAGCGTGATCGGCCCCGCATTATGGCGCACGGCGTTTTGCAGCACATTTTCCAGCGCACGGGTCAGCAGAGCGGCATCAGCGTGCAGGATGGCGGTTTCTACTGCCGGGGTAATGCTGCAATCCAGTGTGCAGCGGGCGGCCAGGGGGTTCTCACAAAAAGCCGCCACCACCCGGCGCAAAAACGGCCCCGCCTGGGTGGGCCGGCGGCGCAGGGGCTGGGCGCCGTATTGCAGCTTGCTGGTCAGGTTCAGGTCCTCAATCAGGATGCGGATTTTTTCGCACTGGGTGCAGATGCCGCCCGCTTTCTGTCTGGCTGCTGCGGGCAGGGCGGCATCCCGCTGCAGCTGCTCCGCCCAGCCCAGGATCAACGCCAGCGGGGTGCGGATATCATGGCTGACCCCGGCGATCCATTCCGTGCGGGCGGTATCCCGCCGGGCAATGATCTCATTGCGGCGGCGCAGCTGCTCGCTGGTTTCGTTCAGCTTTTGGACAAGCTCCCCCGCAAAGCCGGCGGCAGGCAGGCTGACCGTACCACCCTGCGCCAGGGTATCCAGCCCGGCTGTTACGGTTTGCAGGCTTTTGCTCCCGCGCCAGCTGAAGAACAGGCAGCACCCCAGCACCACCAGCAGGAGCTCCACCATGGTGGGCTGAATGCTTTTGGCCAGCATCATTATCATTTTTTGGTTCATGTTGATGTTATACTTCCAGCAGGTGCCAACCGGTTCCGCCACAACAAACAGCCCGTAATCCGCCGCCCAGCATTGCACGGGGTAATCGGCCAGGTACCAGTGGGAGAACACGGCGATTTCCGATGCCGTGTACCGGTGGTTCAGCTTTTGCGGCAGGTTTTGCTTCCAGATGACATTGCCGTCATCATCCAAAACCATAGCCCACGCATAGCCCTGCATCCATTCTTCCGGGGTATGTTCCCGACCCCATTGCAGGCCGGTTTCGGTTTGTTTTAGGGCATCAGCCAGGGCGCCGACCCGGTAGCCTGTTGCATCCACTGCGTTGGACTTGAACCCCACATAAAAAATCTGCCCCACCAGCAAACCGCCCACCAGCAGCACAATAGCGGCTGTGGCCAGCACATAGCGGCGGATCAGGGCTGCAAAAGTTTTCATTGTGCGTTCTCCTCTGCCAATTTATAGCCGATGCCCCGCACCGTTAAAAGGTACTGCGGCTTGCTGGGGTTGGGTTCCAGCTTTTCCCGCAGGTGGCGGATGTGAACATTCAGGCTGTTCTCGTACCCGTAATAGTCTGCCCCCCCACACGGCCTCGCACACCGCGTCATAAGTCACAATATGGCCGCGGTTTTCGGCCAGCTTTTGCAGCAGAGCGCGCTCGGTGGCCGTCAGGGGCTGGGCGGTGCCATCCGGCAGGCGGACCAAAGCATCGGCCAGATACACCGTGCGCTGGCCCAGCTGGAGCGGTTTTGCAGCAGTCCGCCACAGTTCGCCCCGGTAGCAGCGCTGCAAAATGCGCTGAATGCGCAGCAAAAGCTCCTGCGTTAAAAATGGCTTGGTCAGGTAGTCGTCCGCGCCCAGGCCCAGACCAAACAGCCGGTCGGCATCAGCATCGCGGGCAGAAAGAAAAAGCGCCGGGATATCCGCCATGCTGTGCAGCGTGCGGAACAGGGTAAAGCCGTCCCCATCCGGCAGGTTGATGTCCAAAATCATCAGGTCCGGGCGGTTGGCGGCAAATGCCGCTTGGGCCGCTGCGCAGCCGGTGCAGGCGGTCAGCTGGTTGTAGCCGGTGCTGCGCAGCGCCGTGGTAACAAGGTTCAGCAGATCCTGGTTGTCATCCACAATCAAAATTTTAGCATCATAAATGGTTTGCATGGGTGCCCCCCCTTTGTACTTTTAGGCAATACCGCATAATTCTAAGTGCCGATACGGTGAGCGAGGTACGGCAGATGCTAAGCCAAAAGCGCAGATAATACTGGATGCTGCAAAGGTGAGCGCCGCCAGTGGCGGAAACAGCGAACCAAAGCAGGGGCAGCGGTCGCAGAGTGCGAGGGGCTTTTGCCCCCGAAGCACGATGCGGGTACCGCAACCCGACATTATCGAGCATTTTGGCAACGCAGATGCCGTGCCGCAGCCGCCGGAGCGGTGCTTAAGCCGTCAGGCGGGAATTGTGCGGTATTGCCTTTATTATAATACGAGCACCGGGTTGCCGATAGAGCCGCCGGGCAGAATTAAGCTAAACTTAAGCTGGGCTTTGTGGCAGGTTAAGGTCGGCGTGTTACCATGCCTTTGTTCCCAAAAGATGAACAAAGGAGTGTTAGCCATGCAATATGTAATTGAAACAAAACGGCTGTGCAAAACCTATGGTGGCCGCACCGTGGTTCACAATCTGGACCTGCATGTTCCGCAGGGGTGTGTGTATGGTTTTATTGGGCCAAATGGCGCGGGTAAATCTACCAGCATGAAAATGCTGCTGGGGCTGGTTCACCCCACGGCGGGCAGCGTGGCTCTGCTGGGCCGCACATTGACGGAGCGTACCCGGCTGGAGCTGCTGCGCCAGACCGGCAGTTTGATTGAGTCGCCATCCGGCTACCTGCACCTTACTGCGCAGGAAAACCTTGAAATTGTAGCCGACCTGAAAGGCGTGCCCTACAAAGACATCGACCGCGTGCTGGAAATTGTACACCTGCAGGCAGACCGAAAGCGCAAGGTGGGGCAGTATTCCCTTGGCATGAAACAGCGCCTGGGCATTGCCATGGCTCTGCTGGGCAGCCCCAGGCTATTGATCCTGGATGAACCCACCAACGGCCTTGACCCGGCTGGCATTCAGGAAATGCGTGCATTGATCCACGATATGCCGGATGCCTGCGGTGCCACGGTGCTGATTTCCAGCCATTTGCTGGGCGAGATGGAGCAGATGGTGAGCCAGGTGGGCATCATCAACCACGGCCAGCTGCTGTTTGAAGGCCCGCTGGCGGAATTGCAGCGCCACAGCCGCGGCAATGTTGTTTTGCGCCTGCTGGCTCCGGACCGCGGGGCCGCCGTGCTGCGCCGCTACGGCCTGACCCCGCAGCCTGCGGACAACGGCTGCCTGCTGCCCACCATGGAGGATACCCGCCTGGCCGCGCTGGTGCAGGATCTTGCCGCCGAGGGGGCCGGGGTGGTTGGCGTGGAGCGGCAGACCAAGAATCTGGAAGAAATTTTCCTGAGCCTGACCAACACGCAAACCGGCAAGGAGGTGGGCTGACATGTACACAAGCATCCGCGCCGAGCTGCAAAAGGCCCGCCGCCGGCATGATCTGATTGTCTGCCTGCTGGTGCCGGTCATGGCGCTGCTTTGGTGCCAGTCCGCTGCGCCGACCGGTGCTGACGAGCTGGCAGCCGCTTACAGCGCCCTGTTTTACAGCCTGCCCATCATCAATACCATTTTAATGCCGTTGGCCATGGCGATTCTGGCAAGCAGGCTTTGGGATGTGGAAGTCAAAGGCTGCACGCCCAAACTGCTGTATACCCTGCAAAGCCGCCGCAGCCTGTTTGCCGCAAAGGCAGCGCTGGGGTTGGCGGAGATCTTTTTGATCGTCACGCTGGAAGCTGCGGGTGCCCCGCTGATCGGGCACTTGCAGCATTACACACAGCCCTACCCCGCCGCAGGCCAGGCTGCCTATCTCTGGGGCTGCACCTTTGCCGTGGACTGCATGATTTTTTTCTCTGAGCTGCTTTTGACAGTGCTGCTGGCCAATCTCCTGCCAGCTTTGTGTGTGGGTATTCTCGGCTCACTGCTGGGACTGTTCAGTGCCTTTATGCCGGCATGGGTCGGCTATTTTGTGCCGTGGGGGTATTTTATCCCTCTGAACACCTACCGGATTGCGGACTGGGACCAGGCCAGCAAAGTAGTCACCTACATGATTGTGCCGTTCCAGTGGCCGCTGCTGGTTGCCACGGTGGTTTTGGCCGGTATTTTGTTTTTTGCCGCGTGGTATGCCATGCGGAACAAGGAGGTGTGACCCATGCTGCTGCGTTGTATCCGTGCAGAAAATCGCAAACTGCACGCTTCGCCCATCTGGTTTATGTTTTTTATTCTGCCCATCATTTCCGCCGGGTACGGAACCTTCAACTACCTGCAAAACCTTGAAATTTTGCGGGACGGCTGGTACAGTCTGTGGACCCAGCACACACTATTTTACTCGCTGTTTTTCTTCCCCTGCATGGTGGCGGTATACGCGGCGTACCTGTGGCGGCTGGAGCACATAGGCCACAACTGGAACCTGATTATGGCGGAACCGGTGCCGCCCTTTTACCTGTTCCTTGCCAAGTTGCTTGTGGTGACAAAGCTGGTACTGCTGACTCAGGCATTTGTGTTTGTATTGTACTGGTTCTGCGGCCGGGTGTTCGCCGGGTTCACAGCGCCCCCGCCGGTCATTACCATTTTTTACCTGGTGCGCAGTGTACTGGGCGGGCTGGCCGTGGTGGCGGCGCAGCTGCTATTTTCCATGGTGATCCGCAGCTTTGCCTTGCCGGTGTTTTTGGGGCTGGCCGGGGGTGTTTCCGGCATGCTGCTGGCCAGCCGGGGCTACTGGTACGCCTGGCCCTATTGCCTGATGCAGCGCGGCATGAACGCTAACCAGAGCAGTGATATGCTGGCGGACAGCTACCTAGGCTTCGCTTTGGCCTGTGTTGGCTGGCTGGCGCTGATTTTGCTTGCGGTTCAGCTGCTGTTGAGCCACCAGGATGTAAAGGTCCGGTAAAGGCTGCACCGGCTTTGCCGCGCATTTTGACCGCTTTTGTAAAATTGCCTCAAAAAAATCGGACGTTTTTGGGGGTTAATGGGTTTTATTTGCCGGGCAGGTATGATATAATAAGCCAGGTTTGCGGCCAGCTTTGCCGCACTGCCGGTTTGAACGTATTTCCCGAACGTGTGCCTGCCCCGCGCATGGCACCGTTTGACCAAGGTGTATCTGAAAAGTCGAAAATATCGTCTATTTCTACAAACACAGCGAGATTTTGCGTTAAAAAGCCTTGGAATCCACAAAGGATTCCGGCGGCTCTTTGCCTTACATCCTGCTTGTTTTTGCGAAATATCCGTCATTTTCTTTGTTTTCAGATACACCATAAGGAAAGGATGGCTGTTGATGAGACATTTGATTGATCCCCTTGACTTTACAAAGGAAGAAACCCAAAAGCTGCTGGACCTTGCGGACCGCATCCATGATGACCCCGAAGCATACCAGGATGTAGCTGACCACAAGCGCCTGGCCACACTGTTCTATGAGCCTTCCACCCGCACCCGCCTTTCGTTTGAATCGGCGATGCTGCGTTTGGGCGGCAAGGTGTTGGGTTTCCCGGATGCCGGTGTTTCCAGTGCTTCCAAGGGTGAAACCGTTGCGGATACCATCCGCATTATCAGCTGCTATGCGGATATTGCCGCCATGCGCCACCCCAAAGAGGGGGCCCCGCTGCGCGCTTCCCTTTACAGCAAGATCCCGGTGATCAATGCCGGTGACGGCGGCCACAGCCACCCCACCCAGACCCTGTTGGACATGATGACCATCCGCCGCCGCAAGGGCCGTTTGGACAACCTGACCATTGGTTTCTGCGGCGACCTGAAGTTTGGCCGCACGGTACATTCCCTCATCAAGAGCCTGGCCCGCTATGACAACGTAAAGTTTGTCCTGATCAGCCCCGAAGAACTGCGCGTGCCGGATTACATCATCAATGAAGTACTGGAGCCCCGCGGCATCCCCTACATTGAGACCCGCAACCTGGAAGGTGCTCTGCCGGACCTCGATATTTTGTACATGACCCGTGTGCAGCGCGAGCGCTTTTTCAATGAGGAAGATTACATCCGCCTGCGTGACAGCTACATTCTGACCGCCGAAAAGCTGAGCCTTGCCCCGGCGGACATGGCGGTGCTGCATCCCCTGCCGCGTGTGAACGAAATTACGCTGGATGTGGACGATGACCCGCGCGCCGCCTACTTTGAGCAGGCACAGAACGGTGTGTATGTGCGCATGGCTTTGATTATGACGCTGCTGGGGCTGAAAGACCCCAAAACCGGGGAGGTTGCTTTTGAATGCTGAATATTGATGAAATCATGAACGGCGTGGTCATTGACCACATTACCGCCGGGACCGGGCTTTCGCTGTATCACCTGCTGGAGCTGGAAAAGCTGAACGAAGCCAGCGTGGCCCTGCTGCAGAACGTGCGCAGCCAGAAAAGCGGCAAAAAGGATATTATTAAAATCGAGGGCGATATTTCCGGCTTGAATTTTGATGTGCTGGGTTATGTGGACCCGCAGATCAGCCTGACCTTTATTGAGAACGGTCATGTGACCCGCAAGGTGCGCCCGGACCAACCCAAGCGCCTGGTGAACGTGATCAAGTGCACCAACCCCCGCTGCATTACCTCCCTGGAGACCGGCTGCGACCACATCTTTGCCCTGACCCCCAGCGGACGCTACCGCTGCGTTTACTGTGAGCAGGAGTTCAAGGTACGCCCGTAAGGCAGTGCCGCATTTTCCTGTTCTGTCCCCATAATAAGTTCAGACCCGGCATGATGGAACGGATTTTGCTGTTCCCCTGCCGGGTCTGTTTTTTCTTGCTGTTTTGCGCGTGTTTCCTTGCCGCAATTTCCTGCTTGTGGTACGATGTGCACAAAGAGCCCTTGTTAATGGGAGGTAATTTTATGAATTGGGGAATTTTAGCTACCGGCACCATTGCCAACAAATTTGCCACAACAGTCAATGCGATGGCTGCCGAGGGCGAGCGGCTTGCCGCAGTCGGCTCCCGCCGGGCCGAAAGTGCCAAAGCCTTTGCGGCGCAATACAACATCCCGCACTGGTACGCCAGCTATGAAGAGCTTGCCGCCGATCCCACCGTAGATGCCATCTACATTGCTACGCCCAACGCCCTGCATTACGAAAACTGCAAGCTCTGCCTGGAGCACGGCAAGCATGTTCTGTGCGAAAAGCCGTTCACCATCAATGCAGAGCAGGCCAAAGAGCTGTATGCCCTGGCGGAAAAAAAGCAGCTTTTTATCATGGAAGCATTCTGGATTCGCTTTTTGCCGCTGTATGCCAAATTGCAGCAGATGCTGGCGGATGGGGCGATCGGTACGCTGCAAACCATCACCTGCCAATACGGTTTTACCACTGAAGGCGCCCGCCGCGAGCGCAAATTCAACTCTGCTTTGGGCGGTGGCGCTTTGCTGGATATTGGCATTTATAACCTTGGCTTTTTGCAGATGGTCACCGGCCAGCAGCCCCAGAACGTGCAGACAGAAGAGCTGCGCCTGACAGAATACGGCACCGATGAATACAGCAAACTGCGGCTTGCCTACCCCAGCGGCTGCACGGCGGAATCGGTGCAAACCATCGGCCAGCGCCTTACCCGCATGGCCTGCATTGTGGGCACCAAGGGCCGTATTACCCTGCCGGACTTCCAGTACGCCGAACATATGACGCTGGAACTGGACGGCCAGCCACCGCAGGAACTGGATTTTCCCTTTGATGTGAACGGTTTTGAATACCAGATTCGGGAAGTAAGCCGTTGTGCTGCCACTGGCAGGCACCACAGCAGCATTTATACCCCGCAGCAAAGCATTGCCCTGACCCAACTGATGTATGATATCCGCATGGCCTGGGGCATGAAATTTGAGGGCGAGGAATAAGCAGCTTTTGGTAAAGCTTTGTCCCCTTTTTATATTTTCCACACAGACAAAAACAGCCCCAGGCGGCACCTTTTATGGGTACTGCCCGGGGCTGTTGCTTTTCAGAACCGGGCATACAAAAAGCCCGTATTGGAATAAAAGCTTGCCATCAGCAAAAAGGCAAAAATGGCAAATTCGTACACAGCCCAGCGCACCGGGCGCGGCGCGGCGTTGACCCAGGCGCGCAGGTGCAGGCCGCATTCATGCAGCACATCCACCAGCACCAGCAACGCAATGCCCAACAACAGCAAGAGCAGTTCCAGCTTGCTGGTCAGGCCTAGCAGCCAGTACTGGGCAAACACCTCGTGCCCGGGGTTATGCAGGATACCGGCAAAGTATGCCGCCGCATTGCCCAAACTGCTGGTGCGGAAGATGGTAAAGGTTGTAACAAAGATGGCAAATGTCAGCGGCACGCCCACGATGCGCAGCGACAGAGATTTGCGCTTGCGCAGCGGAGCGGGCATGTGGTCCTCCGCCACCTGGCACAGGCCGTGCAGCCCACCCCAGACAAGGAAGGTCCAGTTGGCGCCGTGCCACAGCCCGCTGACCAAAAAGGTCAGCAGCAGGTTGGCATCCCGCCGGGCAATGCCCTTGCGGTTGCCGCCCAGTGGGATATACACATAATCCCGGAACCACTGCGAAAGGCTGATATGCCACCGGGCCCACAGCTCCTTGACGCTGGCAGAAAAAAACGGCTGGCGGAAGTTTTCCGGCAGGTGCAGGCCCAGGATCTCGCCCATGCCCAGCACAATATCCGTGTAGCCGGAAAAATCGGCATACAGCTGGAACGAATACATAACCGTGGCAAAAATCAGCTGACTGCGGTCAAAGGACGCCGGGTCCGCAAAGGCGGCGCTGACCACAATGGCCGCACGGTCCGCAATGGCAAACTTTTTGAAATACCCCCACGCACTGCGCTGCAAACCGCTGACCAAACGCTGGGTTTCAAACGTTTTGGGGGCGGCTTCCAGCTGGGGCATCAGGGTATTATAGCGGTTGAACGGCCCCTGGGTGAGCGAGAGGAAAAAGCCCGCATAGCACCACAGCCGTGCATAGCTGGGCGTGGGTGCCGTGCGGCCATGCCACACATCCAGCAGGTAGCCCGCCAGCTGCAAGCTGTAATACGCAAGACCAAAGGGCTTATACAAATCCCGCAGGCCCGGCACCAGCATGCCGCTGTATTTGAGCACCAGCAGCGGCAGCAGGGCTGCGGCCAGCCCCAGTGCCAGCCACCCGCGGCGGCTGGGCTGCTCTGGCTGCGCATGCTGCGCGGCCTGCCACACCACTGCCGTGGCAAGGGCTACCGCAAAAAACGCGCCGATATCAATGGAAAGACAGAACACTGCGTTGGCTGCCAGAACCAGCTTCCAGCGGGAAGGCTGGGGCACGCGGTACCACAGGCAGACAAACAGCGCCATAAACGGCAAAAAGCCAAGGGATGTAACAGAAAACATCAGTTGCCCTCCCCCTGCTGCACGGTGCTGTCCGGCGATATGGCCAGCTTTTCGGCAACCGTATCATAGAACAGGCCGTTTACATCCTCGCCCGCAGCACTGCGGGCGGCCACCGTGGCGAACGCCTTGCTGAACGTTTCTGCCCCCTGCCCGTTCAGGTGGTGCATATCTGAAAAATCGTCAAAGCCAATGGGCAGCAGATCGGTATCCTTAAAGAGCGAAAAATCCCAATACTGGGTGCCGTTGGCCGCGGCAAAGCTGCGCATGGCATCCACATAGGCCTGGTAGTTCTGGGTATCCTGCACATAGGCGCTGGGCAGCGGGGCGGTGACCAGCACCAGGCGGATGTTCTGCTTTTTGCAGAACTCGGCAATGCGGGTCAGGTTCGCCCGGCCAAACGGTGAGATTGGCGCGCTGGCATCCACGTGCATCAGGGTGCCGAACCCCCAGATGCTGGTGCCCTCGGTATAGACAAAGCCGCGGTCCCGGTAGGCTTCGCCCTCGTCCGGGTAGGTGACCCAGCCATAGTTCCCCGCGTTATAGCCGCCGGTCAGCTTGCCGCGCCACAGGGCTGTCAGCTCACCGGGGGCAGCAATAGCATGGCGCGCCGGGAACACCAGATCCGCAAACGCCGCGGCACCGCCCATCTCCCACAGATACTGGTAACGGTAGGGCGAGGACGCGCGCATGTAATCGGTGATCAGGTAGCAGGCCAGCGGAACATTGCTGGATTTTTGCTGATTATAGCCGGTATAGAAGGTTTCCAGATAGACGGTTTTCAGCGGGCTGTTGGCGGCGGCTTCCCGAATAAGCCAATAGGAGCCATCCGGCTGCTGCTGGCTGGTGCCAAGGTTAAAGCTGTGGCTGCCCAGAATGGGGTCAATGGTATCCGGGTCAAAGCTGCGGTAGCTGTGGGAGGAACCCACAAACACAGTATCCACCGCATCCGCTTGGGCGTAATACTCCCCCAGCGTCACGCGGGAATAGGCGTGCAGGTCATCCACCAGCAAAAAGTTCAGCAGCAGGCAGAGCGCCGCCGTGATGGCCGCAAACAACACAAACAGGCCCGCCTTGTGCAGCGGGCCGGGAATGCGGCTGGTTTTTGGGGTTGTATGGGGCATGTAGCTTCCTTTACGTTTGCCATCTGCCGCGCGGTATGCGCCGCGGCTCAGGTTTCAATTTTTATATGGGGGCAGCGGGGATTGTAAGCGGCAAGGTCCAGGCGCCAGGTGGTGTTGCCATCGGCATCCTCGGCCGTTTTTTCAAAGCCGTACCCAGCATAAAATTCCCGCACCATAGCGTTTTTGGCGGTGGGGTAATAATAGCCCTCCAGCGCAGTATACCCTGCAGCGGCAGCTTTGGCGGCAAGGGTGTCCATCATGGCGTCTTCCATGCCGCGCTTGAGCACACGGCAGCTCATCAGCCACAGGCGCAGGCAGAGCGTTTGGCCCTGGGCCTGCCCTGCCACAACGGTAACAACGCCGTTATCCGCAAATTTATCCACCAGCTTGCCGTACAGGGTGATCCAGTCCGGCTTTTCTGCCATGGAACGGATGTCATCCTCAGTGCAGCGCAGAGTGGTCAGGTTGAACTGGTTGCTCTTGTTGGTCAGCTGAGCAATGCGCTGCATATACACCGCCTCAAAGGGGCGGATGGTCGCCGTCATTTCCAGGCTGTCCAGATACTGGCCGTAATCGGCAAAAGCTGCCTGGGCCTGGGCGGCCTGGGCGCGGGCATGGTACTGCGCGGTCTTTTTCAGGTCGTCGCCGGAAAGGATCGTCGTTTCAAAGTATCCGCCGTGATCCAGCATCTTGATGTAGTTTTCGGCACCATCCAGCACCGGGGTGGCCACGCCGGGCAGCTGGGCGGCCACAATGGCACGCTCCGCCGGGTTGTCATCAGCAAACACAAAGCTGTCGGCGCCAAGGCTGAGCTCTGCGGCGATGGCTTTCAGGTTCTGATCTTTTGGATCCCAGTTGGCCTTGATGCAGACAAAATCATCCGGGTGCAGCACGCTGTCCGGGTGGTTCAGGCCGGCCAGGGCGTTGGCTTCGTCATTTTTGGAATCCACCGCCAGCACCACGCCGATGGTCTGCAGGGCTTTGCAGTAGCTCTGGAACTCAGCGTACACCTGGCCTTCCGGCACTTCGGGGCCGATGGCAATGCCGTCCACACCGTCATCGCCCACAATGCCGCCCCAGAGAGTGTTATCCAGATCCAGCACCAGGGCTTTTTTGTTGCGGCCATACAGGGATTTGATGATGTTTGCCACGCTGTTTGCCAAAGACGGGATTGCATCCAGGCACATGGCGTACTTGTACATATGCCAGAAGAACGCATCCCCCCAGGCAGTCAGGCCGTAATCTGCGCTGAGATAGTCAATATCATTGATATAAAAATCCTCATGCGCGGCGGCATAGGCGTAAAAGCGCTGATTCAGGCGGCTGAGATAGTTGGAACGGCCATGCGGGTCCCAGATATCGCGGTTGCCCATCAGGCGGTAGTTGGGGCGGTCAAAGTTATTCTGGATGACGGGGCAATGGAATTTGGCTTCCAGCGCCTGCCACATCTGCTCAAAGCGGCTGTACTCGGCATTCAGCATGGCGTCAATTTCCGCCTGCGGGGTGGCCGTTGTGGGGAAATTGATGATGTTGCGCCAGTTGGTGTGGATATAAATGACATCGGGGTGGAACCCATCCAGCTCCGGCGTGCCGAACATGGCGTCCTGCCAATATTGGCCATACTCGCTCTGGTAGAACTCCGCCTGAATGCCGTATTGCAACAAAAACAGGCCCAGCTGGTCTGCCACCTCATTGGTGGTGGAACCACCCAGGATGGCGATGCGTTTTTGCAGCGGGTGCGGGTTTTGGGCCAGCAGTTCCTTGCGCAGGCGGCGCTTTTTGCGCAGCAGCGTTTCGGTATCCAGCGGGTAGTTAAAACAATCCATATCGGCGCTTCCTTACAAATAATATTCAGGGCTTACAGCTTCTGCAGGGCTTCTTCCAGCGTAATGGCGATCTGGTCCGGGCAGCTGGTGGGCTTGGAGCCGCACAGGGTGCCTTTCATGCGCTCAATGGCGTCCTCAGCTTTCATGCCTTTCAGCAGCTGGCAGATGCCTTTCAGGTTGCCGTTGCAGCCCCCCAGCACCTCAACAGATTCAATGGTATGGTCAGGGTTCAGTTCTACTTTGGTCATCACCGAGCAGGTGCCCTTATTGCGGCGTTCGTAAGTCATAATCGTTTGCTCCTTTTTATTTTCTTGCTCCGTTTTGTTTTTTGCTGTTGGTTGCTTTAGGCAACACCGCACAATTCCCGCCTGACGGCTTAAGCACCGCTTCGGCGGCTGCGGCACGGCATTTGCGTTGCCAAAATGCTCGATAAGACATCCAGTATTATCTGCGCTTTTGGCTTAGCATCTGCCGCACCTCGCTCGCCGTATCGGCACTTAGAATTGTGCGGTATTGCCTTTACTTTTTGCGCGCTTCGGCCAGCGCACGGATGCGGGCGATCTGTTCGTCCGCGGTGGTGCAGGTGCCAACCGGGTGCGGGGTGTTGGTGTTCATGCCGTGGTAGTCAGTGCCGCCGGTCACGATCAGGCCGTACTCCGCGGCCAGCTGTTCCAGCTCGGCTTTATCCTCCTCCGTGTTGCGGGGGTGGTCGATCTCCACGCCGTCCAGCCGCCCGGCTGCAATCAGCTCCCGCGCCAAAGGCATGCTGTGGTAAACGCTGGGGTGGGCCAGTACCGCCACACCGCGGCATTCTTGGATGAGGTTCAGGATGGTATCCACGGTTTCATACACCGGCGTGTGCAGGATCTTGCCGCGCACCGGGCGCAGACCGAACAGGCTGCGGTACACCGTGTTGTACATTCCATCCGAAAGCCCATACTGCCACAATACACGCATGACATGGGCCTTGTACAGCGTGCCGCTGTCCTTGGCAAATTCCAACGCTTCCTCAGTTTTGAACTGGGGGCAGATTTCCTCCAGCTCCTTGCAGGACTGATACACCGCATCATAGCGGCGTTTGTCCATGACTGCAGTATGGCGGGTCAGAGCTTCGCAATCGTCCGGGTAATAGCACAGGATGTGCACGCGGTGTTCTCTCCTATAATCGTAAGCGGTCAGCTCCACTGTGGGGATCAGCTTTACGCCGTTTTGCTCCGGGTGGGCGTAAGCATAACGCACAGAGCGGTTGGTATCATGGTCGCTGATGGCAAGCCAATCCAACCCCGCGCAGGCCGCCAGCCAAGGCAGCTTTTCGATGGGGGTAGAACCGTCCGAACAGGACGAATGGGTATGCAGATCACCGGGCATAGGCTGAGCTTCTCCTTTCCTGCTGAAGCTTTAGGCAATACCGCATAATTCTAAGTGCCGATACGGCGAGCGAGGTGCGGCAGATGCCAAGCCAAAAGCGCAGATAATACTGGATGCTGCAAGGTGAGCGCCGCCAGTGGCGGAAACGGCGAACCGAAGCAGGGCAGCGGTCGCAGAGTGCGAGGGGCTTTTGCCCCCGAAGCACGATGCGGGTACCGCAACCCGACATTATCGAGCATTTTGGCAACGCAGATGCCGTGCCGCAGCCGCCGAAGCGGTGCTTAAGCCGCAAGGCGGGAATTGTGCGGTGTTGCCTTTATTATATACCTTTTTTATATTTTTGAAAAGAGGGATATGACATTGCCAAGTCAGCACAAGTCCGTCTTCCCCGCCCCACCGCTCACTTTTGCCGCAGGCTGGCGGCGTAAGCGCGGGCGCGGGCGGCAAACTGGCGTGCAGCCGGGGAAAGCGCCCCCCGCGCCAGGCAGGCCAGCCCAATGCTGCGCGTTGCAGCGGGTTCCAGCCGCAGCACCTGGCAGCCGTGGGGGTCGGTTCCGGTTTTGAACATCAGCTCCGGCATAATGGCAAAGCCGCGGCCACAGGCCACCATAGCGATCATGGATTGGTCATCCACGATATAGCAGCGGCTGTCCACCCGCAGGTCGTTGGTTTTGAAGTAGCTCTGGATATCGGCATCCACGTCCGCCAGCTGGCTGACGAACGGCTGGCCGCGCAGTTCCTCGGCGCTGACACAGCCGGGCCGGGCCGGGCGGTAGGACGCGGGTGCGATGCAGACCAGCTCGTCATCATATAGCGGTTCAAAATCCAAATCCAGCGCGCTGGAATTGGAAAGGAAGCCGATTTCCGCCGTGCCGTTTTTGACCCAGGCGCAGATATCCGCATAGCTGCCCTGATAGATCTGCACATCAATACCGGGGAAATCCAGCTGGAACTGCGGCACCAGCTGCGGCAGCCAGGTCACGCAGGCAGAGTTGAACACCCCCAGGCGCAGCACGCCTTTGTGCATGCCGTTAATCTGGGCGATGGACTGATCCAGAGATTCGCTGGAAGCCAGCAGCCGCTGGATGGCGGGCAGCAGGTTTTCGGCGGCGGCGGTCATGGTAACGCCACTTTTGGTGCGGGTAAACAGTGGAAAACCGCATTCCGTCTCCATGGTAGAAACCGCATGACTGATGGCGGAGGGGGTCAGGTGCAGTTGCTCCGCGGTGCGGGCAAAGCTGCCCTCGTGCGCAATGGTGGAAAAAATCTGGCAGGCTAACAGGGTCATGATGAACCGGATGCTCCTTTTATAATTGGGAAGTAAATTTTACCTTCTTTGTTTTCTGATGCGTCTTGATGAATCTCGTTCATCTTTCATGTGAACTTTTTGAGCTTTACTTCACACAAATACTGTACTATTATAATAGCATAAAGTCAAGGCCCGCACAGCCTTGATGAGTTTTCTCTGTATAGAAAACATTCCTTCCTCTATTTTCCTCTCCTACCCGCCGGTCCGCACAACCGGTGGGTTTTTGTTTTGCCGTTTTTCCGTGGGCCGGGCTGCGCCGCGTTGTAAAAGCGCCGCAAACGTGTTATTATTGTTACTGGTATCATCTGCCGCGTTTTGTGCCGGAATTATATGGAATGTATCTTTATATAGTACAGTGAAAAGAAAGAGGAAGTATTTTGCCAAAATCAACACTCTCCAATCCCCGCGGTGTACGGGGGGCGGCATCGCTGTGCGCGGTGGCCGCGCTGGCTTATCTGTTTGTACAGGATCTATTGACTATTTTTGTTTCCGCCCTGATGGGTATGCGGGTGCAGGGTGCCAGCCTGAGCGACCCGGTCGGATTCAGCGTGGCCGCGCAGGGGCTGCTGGGCATTGTGGTGGCAGCGGGTTCTATTGTGCTGCCGCTGTGGTGGCTGCTGCGCGCCACCCGGCTGCAAACGCCGGATCTGCGCATTCTGCTGCCCGCCCCCTGGAGCCCGGCGTTCTGCCTGGTGGTGTTTTTGGGGCTGGCCAACGCGGGCAACCTGTTCGGCGGGCTGCTGGCCCGTGGGCTGGGCGTTACCACCAGCAGCACCGCGCTGCCCGCCGGTGGCCTGGATCTGTTCATTCGTTATTTCAGTCTGTGTGCAGTGCCCGCTGTGCTGGAGGAAATTTATTTCCGCGGGGCGCTGCAGGGCATTATGCGCCCCAGCGGCAGCAGCGTGGCGATTTTTGCCCCTGCCCTGCTGTTTGCGTTGCTGCACCTAGATCTGGCACAAAGCATTACCGCGCTGGTGTGCGGCATCTTTTTGGGCTGGCTGGTTGAGCGCAGCGGCAGTATTCTGCCCGGCATGCTGCTGCATTTCATCAACAATACCTTGGCGTTTCTCAGCCTATATCTGCGCCAATATGCGCCGGAGCAGCTTGCCGTGGTGTATGAGCTGATTTTGCTAGTGGCCCTGCCGCTGGCGGCGCTCTTTCTGGTATGGCGGGTCAAAGTGCAGGGGTTCAGCTTTTCCGCCGGGCTGCGCGGCGGCATGGAGCCGCTGGCCGTTTTTACCAGCCTGCCGTATACCGTATGTGTTCTGTTTTTGATGGGCCTTACGGTGTACCTGTACCGTGTGGGGTAACGCAATGACCGATGAACAACTGATGCAGGCTGCGCTGGAAGAAGCCCGCGCCGCTGCCGCTTTGGGTGAAGTGCCCGTTGGCGCGGTGGTTGCCAAGGATGGCGAGATCATTGCCCGTGCCCACAACCTGCGAGAGAGCGGCAAAAATGCCATCTACCACGCCGAACTGCTTGCCATCGACGCAGCCTGCAAAGCCCTTGGCGGGTGGCGGCTGTGGCAATGTGAGCTGTTTGTTACGCTGGAGCCCTGCCCCATGTGCAGTGGGGCCATCATCAACAGCCGGTTAAAGCGGGTAGTCTATGGTGCCCGCGACCCCAAGGCCGGGTGCTGCGGCTCTTTGACGGATCTGTTTGCTTTACCATTTAACCACCACCCTGTTATGGAGCAGGGCCTGTTGGAAGAGGAAGCCCAGGCACTTTTACAAGAGTTTTTTGCCGGACTGCGAGCCAAACGGCTGAAGCTGAAAGCCGAAAAGCGCGCCCAGCAGGCAGCCCCGCTGCAAAATGAGGAGAACCCCCATGAATGACCATGTATTGATTACCGGCGGCAGCCGCGGCATTGGTGCCGCCACCGTTTTGGAGTTTGCCCGCGCCGGGTACGATGTTGCTTTTACCTGGAACAGCCGCGAAGATGCTGCCCTGAATGTTGTGCAGCAGGCACAGGCGCTAAACCCCGGCGGGCGCTTTGTGGCTCTGCACGCCGATGTGAGCGATTCCGCCCAGGTGAATGCCGCGGTACAGGAAGCACTGCAGCAGTTCGGCAGCCTGCAGACGCTGATATGCTGTGCGGGGATTGCCCAGCAAAAGCTCTTCACTGACCTGACCGATGAGGACTGGCACCGCATGATGGGGGTAGATTTGGACGGCGTGTTTTATGCATGCCGCGCCGTGCTGCCTGGCATGATCCGCCAAAAATACGGCCGCATTCTGCTGGTAAGCAGCATGTGGGGCCAGACCGGCGGCAGCTGCGAAGTACACTATTCCGCTGCAAAGGCCGGTGTGATCGGCCTGACCAAGGCGCTCGCCAAAGAGGAAGGTCCTTCCGGCATTACGGTGAACTGCGTGGCTCCCGGTGTGATTGAGACCGACATGATGGCCAGCTTTACCGCAGAGGACAAAGCTGCCCTGGCGGAAGAGACCCCCGTGGAGCGCCTTGGCACCCCGGAAGAAGTTGCCCGCACGCTGGTATTTTTGGCCGGGCGCGGGGCCGGGTTCATCACCGGGCAGGTGCTCGGCGTAAACGGCGGCATTGTGATTTAACGCGTCCCTGCTTATTCAGCGCCGCCGCATGAATGCGCCGGCAGCAATTTCATAAGATTCACTTCCCTCTCCTTTCCAGCATAACATGCTGTAGGATACACCTGCACGGCAGGCAATCCTGGGAGGGGGATTTTTGTATGGCTTTGTTTCAGGTGGGGATCGATGTTTCCCGGTATCAGGGCAGCATCAACTGGAGTGCCGTTGCCGCGGCGGGCAAACAGTTTGCCATTGTACGCATTGGGTCCAGCAACAACAACGGCGCGTATGTGGACCCCTATTTTCTGCAAAACGTGAACGGCGCCCATGCCGCCGGGCTGCGGGTTGGGGCTTATTATTACACCTATGCCCGCACCGAAAGCGCTGTTGCCGGGGAGCTGACCACCTTTTTGAACGCGCTGGAGGGCTTACAGCTGGAATACCCGGTGTTTGTAGATGTGGAGGCCCGCAGCCTGACCAGCCTGGGCAAACCGCAGCTGACGAACCTGGTCAAATACGCCATGGATATTTTGAACCAGCGCAAATGGTACGCGGGCTGGTACAGCTACACCAACTACATCAACTCGTATATGAATGCTTCCGCGCTGGCAAACTATCCGCTTTGGGTGGCGGATTACCGCTCCAGCCTGGGGTACACCGGGCAGTACGGCATGTGGCAGTATTCCGGTTCCGGCACCGTCAGCGGCATTACCGGCGCGGTGGATCTGGATTACAGCTATCAGGACTATCTGCCCACGATACGCGCCGGGAATTTTAACGGGTATGGCAGCGATGGGCCGGACATGACAGCCGTGAGCGGATATAAGCTCACGGTTTTTGGTTCCAACACAGAATATTTTTATACCGCCAATCTGAACGATGTGGTGGGCTACCTGCCGCTGGGCAGCTACCCGGTTACCCAGATCACCAAGGAAAAATACAACGGGTACGATTGGGTCGTGTTTGAATATAACGGTGGCCAGTATTGGACCGCCCTGATTGGGGACCGCAACCGCCTAGAGCGCGATGACACCACAGACGATTGTTCCCGCCAGTTGGCTGAAGCCAACGCCAAAATTGCCGCCGCAAAGGCAGCGCTGGAATAAGCGATGGGGATTTTCCAGTAGGGTTCCCTGGGTTGCCCTGCTTTTCACTTCTCGTTATATCCATCTAGAGTTTCTTTACGCTTAAAATGATGCACTCCACCGCACCGCGCATCATCCAAACTTTTATTGAAAGCAACGACCTGACCGAAAAAACGTGTACCTGTTCTGCACCTCCGGCAGCAGCGGTAATGACAAAAGCCTGCGGAACCTGCAATCCCTGTACCCGTATATCAATTTTGCCGCCGAAAGCATCGCCGCATGGCTGGACGGTCTTGCCTGAGTGCTCCCCTTTTCCGTATAACTTAAACGCAAAGCCGCCCACACAATTTTGCTGTGCGGGCGGCTTTGTATTATGTCTTGCTTTTTTGCAGGGTTGCGTTTATAATAATAGGGCAGTTGTACTCCTGCATCGCGCACAGCTGCCTGATTCAAATTGTCTCAGTAGCTCAGTTGGATAGAGCACACGCCTCCTAAGCGGCAGATGGTTCGATTCCTTCGAGCCTTGAAAATTGCATAAAACTTATAAATGTCTCAGTAGCTCAGTTGGATAGAGCACACGCCTCCTAAGCGTGGGGTCGGAGGTTCAAATCCTCTCTGGGACGCCAGAAAGCACCGCTGCAAGCCTTTTTTCGGGTTTGCAGCGTTTTTTTGTTCCTCCTTCTCCCGGTAATTTTACTTCTGTTACCGGGAGATTTTTATACGCCGCAAGATGTATATTTGCTAATTGGACTCGAACGCTTTTCAGAAATTTGCTAAGAAAATTCTGCGTTTTGCTAATTCGATTTTTCGGATCACTTTGCCGGGGCTTGCGCTGCTATCAGGGCTGCGAGCGCACTTGCCAGTTCCGGCGACTTCTGAAGCTGCTCCACAAGGCTTTCAAGGTCCAGGGTCGCAGGCTCCGATTTTGCCGGTTCTTCCGGCGGACGGACATTGCGGAGATCAGGCTTGGCATAGAAGGCTGTCTCGAATTTCTGAGCATTGACCTTTCTATCCTCGTCCAGAATGTGCGCATAGATACTGGTTATCATGTCGATCTCGGCATGGCCTGTATCGCCCTGGGTGGCTTTCAGATCGCCGTGGTTCAGTTTCAGCTTGTAGGTGGTACTGGAATGACGGAGAGAATGAAAGACCACCTTCGGCAGCCCTGCGTCCTCACGGAGCTTTGCAAATTCTTTGAGGATGATCCGATCCTCGCAGGGCCGTCCATTGGGAAGTGCCACAACCAGATCGAAGTCCTGATACTCGTCGCCAAGGAAGCCTTTCAGCTCGTCCTGGGACTTCTTCCATTCCCGCAGAATGTAAGCCAGTGTTTTTGGCAGCCACACCTTACGGATACTGGAATCGGTTTTCGGCTTTTTCAGAACAATTCTTGTGCTGGTGTTCGGCATGAGCGGAGTGAAGATGTAGTAGATATCCTTCTCACCCAGCGTTTCAATCGCCCGTTTGGATGCCCGTGTCAGTTCCTTGTCGATGTAGACATAGGCATTATCCGCAGCAATATCTTCATCGGAAATATGGACGTTCTCCCAGGTCAGCCCCAGGATTTCACCCATACGCAGAGAGCAGGCAAAGGAAAGGTTCATTGCCACATAGAGCTTGCTGTCCGTGCATTTGTCCAGAGCAAGACGGATCATATCCGCTGTCCAGATATCCCGCTTCGCATACTCCGTTTTCGGGAGAATCACATTGTCAAAGGGATTTCTTGCAATGATTTCCCAGCGTACCGCCTGCTTAAACGCACACCGCAGGAGCTTGATGATCTTTTCAATGGTCTTGTCGCTGACATAGGTGGTAACAGCCTTTCGGGTCTTGGTAGACACCGACTTGGTTTTCTGCAAGGTCTGGATATAACCATCAACTGCACGGGGCGTAACCGCCTGTACCTCCATATCACCGATGATCGGATTGATATAGTTCGCAATCAGCGCCGTTTGGCTGTCATACATGGACACACCCCATTTCTTTTCTCCGTAAAGAGATACGAAGTCATAAAGGAACTCGGTGATCGTCTGATTGCTTGGCGGGAGAAAAGTTCCCGTGTGCTGCTGATTTTCGATTTCCGCCTTGCGCTTTAAGGCCTCTTTGTGGGTATGCCAGGTTTCCCACTTCTGTTTGCTTTCTCCGTTTTCGTCCACATAGTTGTAAACAACGGAATAGTTTTTCTTTCGCTTGATTATGCTTTTTTTAGCTGGTGCAGATCATGGATACTGCGAAAAAGAGAAAAGGACACGGCAAAATAACCTCCAATCGGCTAGTGTCAATGTTATTGGGAATATTTTTTATTGTCCTCGGAATTTCTCGTAGAAAGCAAAAAGGCTGGCCGATAATCCTTATTGCACTTGGAATAGTATTTGTCCTTATAGCAGTTTATTTGGGACTTCCTAAATAAAAATTTGTTCGAAATTATTGGTTATGGTCAGTGAGGTGATTGTATGCAGAATGAAAATATGAAATGGTTATTATGTCCTCTTTGCGGAAATAAAACCCGTAACAGGATTAGAGAGGATACCATTTTGAAAAACTACCCTCTTTACTGTCCGAAGTGTAGGCAAGAAGTTTTGATTGAAGTCAAGGACTTACAAGTAACCATCATCAAAGAGCCAGACGCATAAGACGCAGAGCCGATGAACAAGTGAGCAATCACAGGTTTATCGGCTCTGTCTCCTATTCAGCAATTTTTTACAATTCAAATTTTGTGCTTATTGCTATTATGTAAGCAGGCAAACACATTGCCAAAAAAATTGAAAGGAAGTGCTGAGAATGGATTATAAAAATCTGTTTGAAAAATTCAATGAGGGAGGAAAGCTACTTTTGCCAGATGACACGGTTTCATTTAATGCAATTCCGTGGTCTAAACACCCTACTTTTGAGGGAGTGGAGTTAAAGCACATTATCACATCCGAGAAGACAGATGGGCAGTTCAGTTTTCATCTGGTGCGGATAGCTCCCAACAAAAAGATTGGCAATCATATCCACGAGAAACAATTGGAAACCCATGAGGTGATTTCTGGTGCAGGCGTATGTTTGAACAATGGAGCAGAACTGCCGTATGAGGCGGGCGTAATTTCTATTTTCCCCATCGGAGTACCGCACGAAGTCATTGCAGGAGCGGACGGTCTTTATCTGTTCGCAAAGTTTATGCCTGCGTTATGCTAATCTGCATCCTCTGGTTTATATAGTATCAGAGGACATTTTATAGGTCAGCGGCGGTAAGCCTACCTGTTTTTCAAATTGTTTTATGAAGTGGCTTTGGTCGCAAAAACCTGTGGTCAGAGCCACTTCGGTTATTGTTTCAGCTTTGTGCATCAGTCGTTGTGCCTTGCGGATACGGTTTTGAACTTGAAATTGATGCGGTGTAAGACCTACTTCTGCCTTAAAGCTTCTGATAAAGTGGTATTTACTGATAAAAGCTTTTTGTGCCATTTCTTCAATACTGAGTTTGCTTTCTGGATGCAATTCCAACTGTCTTTTTAAGTCATTGATAAATGGATTTTGATTGTCAGAGTAGCAATCAGAATAATCAACAAGTAAGTTTAGACAGTTTAATAACTGTAGTATCTGGTACTGATTGATTTTTTCTGTACTCAAAGCATTCATCAGTAAAGCTGCCGCATTATTTCGTATTATATCTGTGGCATATTGTGTCACTGCATTTTTATCAATACATAAACTGAGCAGGGTGTAGCTACTATGTGCTGAAATACTATGCGGCATATATGGAAAAATAACAAAGGTTTGATTTTTTTCATAAGTCTTTACTTCATTATTAGTGGTAAGCACAATAGAGCCACCTAATACAATACCGATTGTTAGCACAGAAACATGGTTATGTAGTGGATAGGATATTGTTGAGTTGTCGCAAAAAATCAACTCAATCCCCGTTTTTGAGTTGTATAAATAGTGTATATTATTTGGCATCATAGGTTTTCCTCTCCCCATTGCTTCATGTGTTCCAAGACAGGAATAAAACTTTGTCCTAAATTGGTGAGGTTGTATTCTACATGGGGCGGGACTTCCTTATAGTCATAACGAGAGATAAAACTATCGCTTTCAAGCTCCCGCAATTGCTTTGTCAGACTGGACTCTGTAATATTTCCGATATGCCTGCGGAGTTCACCAAAGCGATGAACATCTTGAAAAGATATATAATAGAGAATTTCGATTTTCCATTTGCCGCCTAATATTTTTTGCAGAGTTGAAACCGTACTGCAACGCTCAATAGATAAAGTGCTTTTTTTCACTTTAGTCATCTCCTCTCTTCATAGAATTATAGCACGGTAATGCCAATAATTCAATGTACATATTAGAAATATTATACGCTAAAAAATATTGTACATAAAAAAACGATGCGTATTAAAAGGAGGATAAATGAAACAAAAGATTTGTTATGTAATAGGTGCAGGCGAAAACTATGGTTTAGATTTTTGCCCAAAGCCAGATGATTATGTGATTGCTGCTGATGGTGGATTACCCAAAGAAAAATTGCGAACACTCTTTTTGCCAGTGTCCTTTAAGCCAACCATATTCAAAGTCTTTTCAATCACTGTTTTATCGGGGATGCCGCGTTGGATGCGTTGTATCTCCATATTTTGATAAGCTGTCATGGCCGGAAAGAGTGCAGGTGTTTCAATCATGCAGCCAATCCGCTTTCTCTGTTCCTGCAAATCTTTTGCCGAACTCTTTCCCCATAAGCCTAAAGTACCGCTGGTCTGGAAAGCCAGCCCTGTAACCAATCGCAGAAAAGTAGTTTTACCTGCTCCGTTCTGACCGATAAAACCGTAGATTTTCCCTTTCTCAATTTGCAAGTCAATATGATCTAAGGCAACAGTATGCCGATATTTTTTTGTCAAGTCGTGTGCTTCTAAAATAATAGGACTCATATCGTCAGCCTCCTTTATCTTTGATTGTAAGAGGCAATCGTAAAGAATTTCTTAACTCCAAACAGAAATCTCTAAAAAATGTCTAAAGCCAGAGGTCTAATCTCTGGCTTTGTGTAAACGGTATCCAATATCCCAAACAGTATCAATAAAGTCCTTGTCCGGGCAAACGGCTTTTAATTTGTTACGGAGATTACTTATATGAACATTTAATGTGTTATCCTCACTGATATACTCGGTGTTCCAAACACTTTGAAATAAATTTGCTTTTGAGAATATTTTATCCGGGTATTTCATCAGCAACTCCAAAATTGCAAATTCTTTTGCCGTCAAAGTCAATTCGCTGCCTTGCAAAAAGGCGGTATTATCGTTCAAATCCAAAACCAAATCGCCATGACGTAAATGGGTAGGATTATCTTTTTGAAATTGAACTCGACGGAGATTACTTTCAATTCTAGCCAGAACTTCCTCCATATCAAACGGTTTTGTAATATAATCATCTGCACCGAGACGCAGTAAATCTATTTTGTTTTGCGTTGTTCCTTTGGCGGAAATAATGATGATTGGAACCGTAGAACATTCTCTTACCGCTGTAAGTACGGTATCACCATTTCGATATGGAAGCATAATATCAAGCAAAATCAAGTCGATATTATTTTCCCGCAGGCAATCCAATACATGAAGCCCGTCATATTGGCAAAAAACTTCATATCCATTTTCCTGCAAAAATTCAGCTAATAACTTGCTGATTTCCAAATCATCCTCAACCAACAGAATTTTCATTTTCGTTTTTCACCTGCTTTTTATATCGTCTATCGACGGGTTTGTCTGTTTCCTTGGGGATCAACCAAACACCGGCCATTTTCACAGCGCCGGGAATACGGCCCTCGACGCAGTAATAGTTGACTTGACGGGACGAAACGCCCCATTTCTCACTTGCCTCTTTGAGTGTCATATAGTCCATATTTGCACCTCCGACAACATTTCTTATTATATTTCATTTGCTCGAAGAATACAAGGCATGATATATCTATCATATATTTGTGCTCATATGAAAAGACGGATACGACTTTCCGCAGCATTCCGCTGACAACAGAAAGTTTTCCGCAGAAAGAAGGTAGTGAAGCCGTGTGAGTTTTGATTATTTTTACGGTCAGCAATCCGATCTATTCACATTCTACCGCCTGCTTAAAAGCACACCGCAGGAGCTTGATGATCTTTTCAATGGTCCTGCCGCTGACATAAAATCGGCAGATGTACTTGGTAAAGATACAGGTGAAAGTGGCCGCCAAGTTCAGCGATTCATCCGCCTCACCAATCTGATCCCCGAGCTTCTGGATATGGTCGATCAGAAGCAGATCTCCTTTAACCCGGCTGTTGATCTTTCGTATCCCGAAAAGGGATAACGCAGTTTTCGCAGGACTTGGCCAAGGAAACATTGCTTGCAGATTTGTAAATTCTTATCGAAAATTGGCGGATTTTATCATGAAAACAACCTGCACAAATTGACTTTGTTCGAGGTTGAGATTATACTATAGAAAAAATACTGTTACACAGTTTGATTTACCGTTCCTCAAAAATGGTGAGGTGCTGAGAAATGACGGAAGTAAAAACGATCAAATGCGAAATCCATTGTCAAAATGGGGAAAGCATCCATGCGGCATTCCCCGCAGTGCCGGGAATCTGGGAGCGGGAAGAAATCTATGTAGAAGTGTCCGAAAACCGGAGCTATGGATGCCGGTATGGTCAGATCCGGCTGAATATGCGTCAGGGTGCATTGAGAAAGGAAAAGCCAATTCGGGTATCCCTTCCAACAGTTCAGAGCCCGGAGAAAATCACGGCAATGTATATGCTCAATGACTGGTGGACGAGACCTGCTTTTGTAGAAGGATTTCAGGAGATCCCTGCCCGGACGCAGGTAGCTTTTCTAAAATACCCGGATCGCTTTGCGTGTCTTGTTCCCATGGTGGGAAAAACCTTTAAGACATATCTGGAAGCAGGAACAGAGCAAGAAGTCTGCCTGGAAATGCTGTCCAGTCTGGATGGGCAGACCGAGGTTGACGAACCGCTGTATGTCCTTGGAGAGGCAGACACACTGGCAGACGCGGTTCACAAGGTGTTTGCCTGGCTTACAAAGCGCATGGGGGTTCGAACAAGGGAACAAAGGCGTATGCCGGAAATGTTCCGCTTTCTCGGCTGGTGCAGCTGGGATGCTTTTTACAGAGAAATCACAGAAGAAAAAGTCCGTCAGAAGGCCCGCGAGCTTGTGGAAAAGAAAATTCCTGTCCGGTGGATGCTGATGGATGACGGTTGGCTTTCTACCAAAGGAGAGCTGCTTTGCGATTTTGCTCGAGCCTGCAAAGTTCCCCAATGGTTTTGGGAAAATGATAGCAGATATCAAAGCGGAAAGCGACATTCGCTGGTTTGGCGTATGGCACGCACTTTGCGGATACTGGCAGGGTGTTGCCCCGGAAAGCAAACTGGAGGGGCAGGAACACGCCCACCTGTATCGAACCGCAGACGGGAAAATCATGCCCAATCCTCTGACGGGGGAAGGATTCTACCGGGACTGGTATGAAAAGCTTCACGCGGACGGAATCGATTTTGTGAAGGTAGATGGTCAGAGCTCCTTTTGGAGCTTTGCGGAAAACAGTCTCCCCATCGGTCCCGCGGCAAAGGGAATGCACCAAGCCCTGGAAGGCGGCGCTTCTTACATGGATGGTGCCATCATCAACTGTATGGGAATGGCGATGGAGAATATTCTGTCCAGACCGACCTCCGCAATTTCCAGAAACAGTGATGACTTTGTGCCCAACAAAGAAAACGGCTTTGTGGAACATCTATTGCAGAATGCTTACAATTCGTGTATCATGATGAGCTGTATTATTGTGACTGGATATGTTCTGGACAAAGCATGAGGATGCCGTTAAGCACAGCCTGCTGCGGGCGATCAGCGGCGGCCCCATCTACGTCAGTGACCAAATTGGGGACACAAATCCGGATGTGCTGAAGCCATTGGCCTATCACAACGGCGAAATCCTGATGATGGATCATTCAGCAAAGCCTACAGAAGACTGCATGTTTTCGGATCCTATGAAGACGGGTGTATTAAAACTGCACAATACCGCTTCCTGGGGTTCTGTCAAGAAGGGCGGAGGCATTGCCGTCTACAATCTGACCGACGGCATACAGGACTTTCATTCCGTCCGGCAGATATTCCGCAGCTGGAGGAATCCGACAACTATTGGGTGTACGATTATTTTGCCAAAAACGCTTTTTCGTTGGGCAAACAGGAAAGCTATGAGAGCAGGCTTGATTTGGGCGGCTTTGGATGGTTTGTCCTGCTTCCAAAGGGAAAATACGGCACCTGCCTGGGGCTGCTGGATAAATTTGTGGGGTTCACAGCGGTTGAAAGCATTTTCGAAAACGACAGCACTCAGACTGTGGTAGTCAAAGAGTCCGGAACACTGGGATGGCTTTCTGAAAAAGAGCCTCAAAAGGTCATGGTTAATTCCGTAGATGTGACGAGCAGTGTGAAAAAGAACGATTTTCTGTATGAAATAACGCTCCCGGAGGGGCCCCACAAAACGGTGCTTTCCTTCGTCTGGTAATTTGCAAATAACAAAACCAGGGCTTTGTTCTCAGAATGTTCCTGAAAACGGACATTCTGGAGCAAAGCCCTGTTTTTTACTTTGTCAAAAGAGCAAATCATTTTTCGGTGTGGAAATAATGCAGATTCCGATACTCACTGGGTGGGACCCCAAAGATGCTTCTGAATGCACGGGAGAAATGAAGCTGGTTGTCGTATCCCACAGAACGTCCGACTTCCGCCACGGAAATCCGAGTGTTCTTCAGAAGCTCGGCGGCTTTGGTCAGGCGGTATTGGATGAGAAACTGCTGGGGGGGCTGGCCAAAGGTCTCTTTGAACAGTCGGCTAAAATAGCTGCGGTTTAAGCCGCTGGCATCGGCAATCTCTTCGATGGATATGAGTGCGTTCATGCAGAACACGGACACAAGCGAACCTGCCCTTACTCCTGACGGCAATCTGACTCTGGTTGACGATGTTGCTTCACCTACGAAAAGCGGAAAGCAATTCATTACTGTCGTTACCAAAAACGGAAACTACTTCTATATCATCATTGATCGTGATGATAAGGGCGAGGAAACCGTGCATTTTCTGAACCAAGTGGATGAAGCCGACCTGCTCAAGCTGATGGACGAGGAGGAAGTTGCAGAGTTCACCAAGCCGGTTGAGGAAACAAAGCCGGAAGTAGTTGAAACGGTTCCTGAAATTACAGAACCGGCACCGGAGGAAAAACCGAAATCCAAGAATATGCTCCCGGCGATTCTTACTCCGATTGTGCTTGCCTGTGGCGGTGGATTCTTCGTATTTAAGAAAGTTCAGGAAAAGAAGAAGGAACAGGAAGCGGCAAAGCCTGACCCGGATGCTGATTATGTGGACGATGACGAGGACTATGGGTACGATCCGGAGTTTGAGGACGATGATGCAGATAGTTCCGCCGATGAAGATGATAATGAACCAGTGTAAACAGGATAGGCTTGATGCCTGGGGCAATCTTCGGATTGCCTTTACATAGTCTCCACTTTCAAAAAATAAAATATTTTGTGTTTTTGAAAGCGTCCTCTTGCATATACTATTAGCAGACAGTATAATAAGTACATCGAAGCGGTTTCAAGAAATGAAAAATCTTCGACTTTTGAAAGCGGGTGACAATATGAAAACAATTACAAGAGCAAAGTATCTCGACAGAATCATTGAACTGAATGGTACTCCTGACATCAAGATCATCACGGGCATTCGTCGATCTGGTAAGTCCAAGCTGATGCAGGCATATATTGAGTATCTGAAAAGCCATTTTGAACATATCAATATCATCTTCATTGACTTCATGGATTTGGCGTATGAAGAAATCAAGGAATACCATGCTTTACACGCCTATGTGGAAGAACATTATCAGGAAGGTAAAACGAACTACCTGTTTGTAGACGAGGTTCAGATGTGTCCTAATTTTGAGCTGGCAATCAACAGCCTGTACTCTAAGGGAAAATACGACATCTATGTAACCGGCTCCAACGCTTTCCTGTTGAGTGCGGATCTGGCAACTCTGTTTACCGGACGCTATATTGAAATTCATGTGTTTCCTTTCAGCTTCCAGGAATATTGCCAATATTATGATGATGTTAGTGATAAAGATAAGCTCTTTGATGATTACGCTATCAAGGGCGGTTTAGCAGGTTCTTACGCTTACAGAACCGAAAAAGACAGAACAAACTATATCAAAGAGGTCTACGAAACTATTGTTACAAGGGATTTGGTGCAGAAATATGCTCTCCCGGACACTTTGGTTTTACAACGTCTGAGCGAATTCCTTATGGATAATATCAGCAACCTGACTTCTCCGAATAAGGTCAGTCAGCTACTGACAGCAAATGAGACTCCGACCAATCACGTAACCATCGGCAAGTACATTAAGTATTTGTGCAATGCTTTTGTATTTTATGATATTAAGAGATACGACATCCGAGGCAAGAAATACCTTGAAAGCTCTGAAAAGTTCTATCTTTGTGACAGTGGTATTCGATATGCAATACTGGGAAGCAGAAATATGGATTACGGCAGAGTATATGAAAACATCGTTTGCATCGAGCTTCTTCGCCGTGGATATGATGTCTATGTCGGCAAGCTCTATCAAAAGGAGATCGACTTTGTTGCTCAGAGAGGCAGCGAGAAGATTTATATTCAGGTCAGCGACAACATTTCCGGGCAGGAAACATTTGAGAGAGAATGCTCTCCTCTGCTTCAGATCCGAGATGCTTATCCGAAAATGATTATTGCCAGAACCAAGCATCCCAAATATAGCTATGAAGGAATCGAAATTCATGATATAGCCGATTGGCTGTTACAGGAGTAAAAAAGCCAGAAAATACAGTTGCAACTGCTGGTTGCGTAATTGCATACGCCTGTGTATAGTGTTCTACTCATACACTTAGTATGCTTAATGCGAAAGGAGGAAACATGGCACTTTCAGACAAACTATATATGCTTCGTAAAAAGAGCGGGCTTTCGCAAGAGCAACTCGCAGAACAACTAAGCGTATCGAGACAGGCAATATCAAAATGGGAATCTGGAGTTTCCCATAGTTAAAGATACCACACCAAATATGACGAACCCACGCTTATACATTATCAGCCATAATAAAATGCAAGGATAGCAATTTGATACTGCTGTCCTTTTTGCATTTATGGATTAAACAAATAGATTTAGAACTCTTGTAGAACATGAGTATAAGGTTGTCAAGAAATAGTGTGTTGTTATTGGTCGGTCAACCGACTATGATATATGGTGAATATTTTGTAGAAGATTGAATGTCTGGTGACAGACGAAAAGCAGCATAAAGAATAGCGGTGAAATTCAAGCAAAGGAACCTTACATCAAATGTAAGTGGTGTATTTGTGCTTTGTGTAGTAAAATTTTAATTGTAAAAAAACATGAACAAAAAAGAGGTGTTAAGTATGGATTATACAAAAAAACTTTTAGAAGTACGCGACCTGCACAAAGCATATTCCAAAGAAGGTGTTCCCACAAAAGCACTAAACGGAATTACCTTTGATGTTCGCAATGGCGAGTATTTGGGAATTATGGGAGCCAGCGGTTCCGGGAAAACAACATTATTGAATTGTATTGCTACGGTCATTAAACCCACCTCTGGACAAATTTTGCCTCCGGAGCGAATATAAGTGCTTTGACGGTGCTAAGTTAGCGGAATACCGTGGAAATAGAATTGGTTATCTGTTTCAAGACTTTGCTTTGCTTGATAATTTGACAGGCAGAGAAAATATTCTGTTGCCCTTATCCATTCACAATATAGATATTTCCATAGCCGAAAAGCGCCTAAATGATATAGCCGGATTTCTTGGAATTACTGATGTTCTTTCAAAGTTTCCGGCGCAGATGTCCGGCGGTCAAAAGCAGCGTGTAGCCGCAGCCCGTAGTTTGATTTCTGACCCGGATATTATTTTGGCTGACGAGCCGACAGGTGCATTAGATACAAAAGCCGCGCGGCTGCTCATGGAAAAGTTACGGGAAGTCAATCAATCACAAGAACGTACAATTTTAATGGTTACGCATGACCCTAACGCAGCAAGTTTCTGTTCCCGCATTTTGTTCATACAGGACGGCGTTATTTTCCATGAATTGCGTCGCAAAGTTCCGACAGAAACACGGGAAGAATTTTATGCGCGCATATTACACGTAATGGCGCAAATGGGAGGAGGGAGCGCAAATGTTCTTTAACCTTGCATGGAGAAATTCCAAACGTAGCCGCAACGAAAATCTGATTTACTTTCTGACAATGGTAACGGCGGTAGCGGCATTTTACATTGTGCTTTCCTCGGAGCGCAGGACGTGATACGCTTTTTAAGTAGCCTTGAAAGCGACGCCGTGGAACGGCTACTTACAAACCTTTTGCCTACTGTCTATGTTTGTGCATTATTATTTGTATTTTTCCTTGTAGTATTTGCAAATAAGTATCAGCTCGAATGTCGCAGTCGGGAATTAGGGTTATATTTGATGTTTGGTATGACAAAGACCCGATTATTTACGCAAATTATGACGGAGGGGCTTATCACTTCACTTGTCGCTCTTTGGGTGGACTTATCTGCGGTGGTTTTCTATCCGAAGTTATCAGCCTTGCAACGGCACGTTTAGTCGGACACGGTATTATTGCACATCAATCAAGTTTTTCGTTAAGCGCAGTTTCTTTACGATATTGGGATTTTTAATTATCCAATGTGTGGCGTTGTTTATACTATGTGGAAAATTGTTTAAGAAAGAAGTTCACCAACTGCTTTATGGAGAAATGGCAAAAAAACAACACACGGGCAGCACACACGGAAGTTTGCTATCCCTTGTAATTGGTACGGCAGTTTTACTTGTTGCATACTGGGTTGCCATAGAACACTTCATGGCTGGCGGTGGTGTAATGCTGCTTGTTGTTGTCCTGTTTGGAATTGTTGGAACAATTCTTTTTATCCGTGGCATTGCTCGGCTTTTAAGTATAGTAGCTGCTTCTAACAAACGTAAAGCGACAAATGGACTTTATGTATTTACTTTGCGACAGCTTCACGAAAATGTTGTTTATAAATATATTTCAATTAGTGTTGCGTCTATTCTGATGATGCTTACCATTATGTTTATTGCAAATGGTTCTGCAACTATTATGTCGCATGGGAATGAATTAACAAGAACTTCTGCTGTCTATGATTTTACAGTAATGGGCGAAGAACAGAATATTGAACAATACCTTTCCGACGAGCAAATGCGAGTTTATGTAGCTAATCTTAACCGTATGGAAACAGGGAACATGAAACGTCCTGCTTCCGGGGAAATGAAATCCTTTGTTGACTGGTCTGTATTAAGAAAAGAGATTGTTCAAAACTTGCCAGAGGGTGTAATAGACCCTGCTACACAAGAAGCTGCCAGTTACGAATTAGGCTCACATCAACCCGCAGCCCTTAATCTGCTTGGATTTATTGATACGGGGAGTGTTGCTCCTTATATGCTCCCAGTTTCATCATATAATCGCTTGTTGGAAGCCGCAGGAGAAAAGCAAATAAATCTTGAAAATGACGAAGCTGTTTTTTACCTCAACCCGGACTTTTTAGGGAAAGCACAGGAAGATACCATTGCTCTGTTAGACAGGATTGCAGAGAACGCACAGACAAGCGGTAATGCGTTGATTTCCATTGACAAAAAGTCAGTTACACTTGTTCCGTCTGTACCAATGAAAGGGCTTACTGCGGATGAAAATGTTAAAATTGTAACCGCGTTGATTGTTTCCGACGAGATATATCATAACTATGTAGACCCGGACACGTGTTCCGTATATTGGAATTTCTGTATTCCGAATGAGCTTGTAGAAGCAAATGGGCTGATGTTGTCCGTTATGGAAGCACGTGATTTGCTGAAGCCGTCCGGTCTGTATTACGAAAGCTATCTTGATAATTTCGGGCGACAGCTATTTTATCTTATCTCCGGGAGTTACACGACTTTATATATGGGCTTTATGCTATTGATTATTGCGTGTGCATTGCTTGCTTTGCAATTCTTAACACAAATGCAATCGACAAAATTAAGATATTTGACACTCTCAATTTTGGGTGCGCAACGCGAACAGATAAAGCGGTCAATTTATAAACAAGTTTTATGGTATTTCCTGCTCCCCCTAATGTTGGCTTGTATAAGCGGTACGGTTGGTCTTTATGCAATGCAGCAACATTTATACCTGACAGCACAAAGATCGGGCAATCTTATCAGTTGCTGATTATTATGGCATTTACTGTCGTTCTTATTATGGCAGTTTACGGTGTGGCTGTTGCGCGGACAGCTACACGGGAAATCGGAAAATAAATTACAAGCCTAATTCATAACAGGCTTACGTGAAAGGAGGTGGTCGTATTGGCACGAATTATGGTAGTTGAAGATGATGTTTATATGCGGGAAGAACTGACGGATTTATTGAGAAAGTCGGGGTATGAAACAGTTGCGTTATTTGATTTTGAAAACGCAATATCGGAAATTGCAGAGTATTCCCCCGATTTGGTTTTGCTCGACATAAATCTTCCATTTCATTCCGGCTTTGAAATCTGCAAAGAATTAAAAGCAAAGCAGATTGGAACAGCGTTGGTATTGACAGCAAGAGATAAATTGCAGGACGAACTTCACGCATTAGGATTGGGAGCTGACGACTACTTAACAAAGCCGTGTAATATGGAGCGCCTGCTTGCCCGCATTAAAAATTTATTACGACGCAAAGAGGAACAGATACGGCAAGGTTTACTGGACGGGAACGGATTTTTACTTGACCCAAACACCTTTACAATCTATGTGGGAAAGAGTTCTTCCCTCATGCCACCCAATGAGGGAAAAATATTGCTTGCGCTTTTTAAGAAAAGCCCTAATCTTGTTACCAAACATGAGCTGTGCAACGTGCTTTGGGGAACGGAAGAATACATTGACGAAAATGCGCTGCAAGTAACCTTTACGCGATTGAGGAAAACGCTCCGTGAATTTGGTCTTGAAGATCGGATAGAAACAGTACGCGGGCAAGGCTACCGCTTGAAAGAGCAGGTGCGATTATGAAGAAGCTAAAAATACTTTTAACATATATTTCCTCTAATCGTGTATGGATTATTACACTTGCCTGTTTGGACTTGTTCTTTATATTCCTTGCTTGGCTGGCTAATCCCGATTATTTTATCAACTATGTTGCATTGATAATTTTTGTATCATTTGCCGCACTTGCTATTCCTCTTGCTATATCAATCAGAAAACGCAACAGGGCAGACGTTATTTTCGGCGTTTTCTATTGGAGCCGGACGATACCAACGAATACTTACTGTGTGAAGCTGTTCCCGCAGTATTACGCCCTTATATCTGTGAATTGGGGCAGCATTTGAGGACGCAGCAGGAATATATCAACGAACAGAAAATTACAGTTACAGATTATGAACACTACATTGAAAATTGGGTACATGAAATCAAAAAACCGCTATCCCTTATGACCTTGCTACTGGACAATCGAAAAGATGAAATGTCCCCTTTGGTTCATACCCGTATGCTGTATGTACGCGACCATACCCGACAGGATATAGAACAAATTCTATACTTTTCAAGGCTTGGAGCTACTCATAAGGATTACTTTTTTGAGCCGCTTTCAATTCTTGAAACTTGTCGTGAAGCAGTTGAAGATAATTTAACGCTTCTTGAAGAAGCCGGATTTTCTGTTGAATATACCGAAAACGATTATCAAGTGATTTCTGACAAAAAAGGTTTGATGTTTATTTTAGGACAGATAATCAGCAATAGTGTGAAATATGCGGGGAACAATCCTGCTCCCCGGCTTCTCTTTTCCATTGCTGATAGTGCGGATAGTGAACAGATTTCTTTATCTATTAAAGACAACGGCACAAGCATACCGTTGTCTGACTTACCCTTTGTTTTCGACAAGGGGTTTACTGGAGATACGGGCAGTTACCTTAGTCGTTCTACGGGTATGGGATTATACCTTGTTCAGAAAATGGCAACTGACCTGTCTATCACGGTGGAGCTAAAAAACAATTCTTACGGTGGAACAACCGTAACCTTGACGTTCCCGAAAGTGGATCGTCCATTTGGGAGGTAATGAAATGCAGTTACAAAACGAAACAATAAAAGAGCGCACGCCAATAAAAGGCTTGCTCATTGATTGGTTGATTATATTTGGAACATATCTTTTTATCCGTGTATTCTTCGCCCTCTTTGGGCTTCATCAGAATATTGTCCTTTTGGCTGTTGCCTTGCGATATTGCCATATCTTTTGGGGGCAGTATATTTACAGAAATCCCACAAGCAATGTCCATTATGGCTTTCTGCATTGGCTATTTTAATACCGTCCATTGTTGAAAAGGTAGCGATATATTTATTTGGTGCGTACTTATACAATTTAAGCCCGATAAATGTTTTAGGAGTTATGGAAGCGATTAAGAGTAACGCGCCATACACAAACCTCATTAAAAATCAATCAGCACAGAATTTAATCAATCTATCATATTTTAATTGGACATACATTCTATGTATAGCTATTTCTGTTTTGGTTATCTTGCTTTTACATCAGACAAAACAGAAAAGTAATAAAGGATAAAGAGAACTTTTTGAAATTGACATAGTATGAAGCATCTGCCACTCGACAGCAAAAGAAAAAAGCCGTCGTACAGCAGATATAAAGAGTTAATTGTGAGGTGAAAATATGGGAAATTAGCTGTATTTGATATATCTGAATCCGGCAGAGCGATTGGAGAAAAGTTGATACTTCTGCTTGATGAAAGGCAACAGGAGGAGCTTGCACAGTATCTTCTTGAAAGGACAACGAAAACAAGAACTGAAACTATGTGTTTTCACTTAAAGCACAACTGGAAGCAAGACAGTCCGCTTACGGAATTTCAAGAGGGCGATTTATACATCTGTCTGGAATACAGGCGTGTGATTGTTCATGAGCAGGAAATCGCCCTGACTATAAAGAGTTCCACATCCTGCTTCTGCTCATTATGAACCCGAACCGGGTATTTACCTATGAGGTTATCATGGATTTGGTTTGGAACGAAGATTACACCTACTATTCCCGGAAAGCCATCAATAACCATGTATGCAATCTGCGGAAAAAGTTAAAGACAGAACCGGGCGATCCTGATTATATCAAAAGCGTTACCGGTATCGGATATAAATTTGCACTGCCATAAAGCTGACAAACATTTTTTAATAATCTGTCAGCTCCACAATTACATTACTTGCTGATACAGCCAGTCCGTAAATTCTTTCGGGCTGGCTGTTCCTGTTTTTACAGCCTTTTTTCTCTGCAATGCTTCTTTCTTGAAGTCAGCAAAGGTAGCTTGTATTTTTTCCAGACGGTCAGCTGGAAAGCCGTTGGTATTCTTTGCCCGGTTGATTTTGTTGCGCCAGTTCTGGCATTCATTTTTATAAAGCAGGTCATAGTTATTTTCTCTTGACCTCTCGTCAAATTCCCGCTTGTTTTGAAGCGCCTGTGCTTTCGGCACTTGTCGCTGCACAGCTCATACCGCTGGCTCTTTGCCAGAAAATATTTTCCACAGACCTTGCACCGCCGGAAGCAAAGCCCCCAGTCATTCAGCCTGTTCAGATAATAGGTAATCAACGGGTAGAGGGACGCATAGGCAGACACACATTCTTCTGTGCGCCGGTTGTCCGGGAACCAGAGGTCAAGCTGGTATCTTCTGACGGTGCGCCTTTGAAATAAAGGCTGCCAGCTTGAAATTGTTTCGGTTTTCCTGTCTCCCTGTCAAAGCTCATGGTTTCGTTTTGGAATACCCCGGTCAGTCTGCTCATTTTATCCATGAAGCGGTCACAGGCAGCGTTACGGTCACGGGGTTCTCTGGCAAGCAGATAGCTGTTCCAGATACGGAACGCCACATACATTTTCAGAGGGTCGTTGCTAAGATATTTCTCCCAAAGAAATTCGCTTGCCGCCTGCTCCAGCTCCGGCTGTTTCCATCGGTTGGAGTGGAGAGCTTGCCGCAGCGGAGAAAGCCCGTATAAGTTCCAGTCTCTGTCCGTGTCACGCTCAAAGTTTATCAAAAAAGTTCCCAGTGGGCGTGTCATATCACAAAGCACCTCTGCGTTTTGGCTCCCGTTCAGACGGAAGCGGATCTGCTGTTCTTCCCCAATCAAAATCCGCTCTTTCATTTTCTTCCTGTCCAGCGTCAGGACAAACAAAATCCTCTCAAAACATGGCTCATGCCGTATAAACTGATTCTCCATCCCTATCCCCTGCCTTTGTTTATGGTAATTATATAATTCAGTTATATCCGTTACACTCATGGTATCGCAGAATCATTGTTTTGTCAAGGATAGTACGCTATGATGATTGCGGTTGGTAATTTCGTACCGCACAGTACCTTGACAAGTGAATGACCGTCCAAAAGGGATATGACCGGCAGGAGAAGTGACGCATTCGGCGCACCAATGCAGGGAAACACCGCAGGAATGGGGCAGGAAAACGGCTTTTGGGGAGAACGGCAACAGGAAGCATTTTAACCTATTTGATTTATGGGAGGAACAGAATGAACGATAAAAAGAGATTGAACAGCTACGAGGATTTACCGCTGGTTCTGGATGTGGCGGACATTCAGCGGATTATGGAATTTCAAGAGCGAGCGCCTATGAGCTGGTACACACACCCGGCTTTCCAGCGTTCCGCAGGGGCAGACTTATCAAGGTCAGCAAAATTGCTTTCTTTGAATGGATGGCAAAAGGCTCCGAAACCGTACCGGGAAGCGACAAATAAGCGTGAGGTATCATTCCCTGACTTGCAATACTGCCGCACTTTCCAAAGGCATACAGAGGGAAAAAACTAAAAATGATACCGAGACGCTACATCAAAACAGCCTATCTGCGTACATCAGATAGAAACGGAGAAAGGAGCCGGTTATGGCAAGAATGAGTAACAAGCGGCGGTTGGAATGGTCTTTCTTCTTAAATGACCGCAGCCGTATCACTTACAACGAACTGTGCCGGAAATGCCAGCACGAATGTAAACAGAGCTTCCGGGCGGTTGTGGTTGACTGCCCGAAGTATCTTTCCAAGCGTTCCAAGAAAAAGGACAAGACTGCCGGAAACGGCAAAATCCCTTAGGAACTAAGGGCGCACTTCTATACATAGTCTAAAGACCATGTATCGTGCGTCCTGCGGAGCTTACCTCTGCCGCTGATAAAATCAGCAATCCGAGGTCTGCGTTCGCTTCGCTCCGACAAGGTGGCTACACCTTTGCGCCGCTAAAGCGGCTATCCTTGTGTACCCGCCGCAAAGAGAAATCCGCTCTGCGGTTTTCCTTTCATCGGGTTTTATAGAAGCACTGACACACGGACTGTCTGCGGATGGTCTTTCTTTATCTTATCAGCAAAGGATGTGAGAACATGGAAAAATCTTTGGAACAGTTGAAGCAGGAATATGAAAAAACCACTGTCCGGCTGGAACAGGAAAACGGAAAATGCAGCGTTTGAAAACCGGCAGGCGTATCTGGAAAGCGGTTCCCGGAAACAGAGGACGCACCGGCTGATTACCCGTGGGCAGCTATTGAGAGCATTGCACCACAGACAAAGGAGCTATCCGAAGCGGAATTTTATTCCCTCATGGAAAGCATTTTGAATCTGCCGCAGGCGGAGCATTTCATCCGGTCTGCCACAGAGAACCACGCCCGTATTTCCGGGCAGGAGAAAGGCGGTGACTAAGGATAGCACTTTATCATTTTTCAATCGCACAGATCAAGCGCAGCGCCGGTCAGAGCGCCATTGCCAGCGCAGCCTATCGAGCCGGGGAGCGTCTTTACAGCAGCTACTATGGAGAAGTCAGCGACTACACCAAAAAGGGCGGCGTGATCGCTTCGGAAATCATGCTGCCGCCCCATGCGCCGGAAATATATCTTGACCGGGCGACCCTCTGGAATGCTGTGGAGAACTGCGAGAAACATCCAAAAGCACAGCTTGCCTATTCCTTTGATATTGCCATGCAGAATGAATTGACGCTGGAAGAAAACATGGAGCTGGCGAGGAAGTTCGTACAGGAGCAGTTTGTGACAAAAGGCATGATTGCCGACCTTGCTTTTCACAGCCCGGAGAAAGAGGACGGCGGCATCCCTAACCCGCATTTTCATGTGATGACAACCATGCGCCCTTTGAACCCGGATGGCACATGGGGACAAAAACAGCGTCGGGAATATCTTCTTGATGAAGATGGAAACCGAATCCGGGATAAAAACGGCGATTATATGTTTAACGCTGTCCATACAACAGACTGGCATGAGCCGGAAACGCTGGAACACTGGCGGGCAGTGGGCGGCTGCCGTTAATACAAAATTTGAGGAAAAAGGGCTGGATGTGCGTATCGACCACCGTTCCTATGTGCGGCAGGGGCTTGACCTGATACCTACTGTCCACGAGGGAGCTAATGTCCGGCAGATGGAAGCAAAGGGCATCCGCACCGAGAAAGGGGAACTGAACCGCTGGATTAAAGCCACCAACCGGCTCATGCAGGATGTGAGGAAGAAGATCAAAGCCCTGTTTGTCTGGATGGCAGAGGTACAGAAGAACTTTCCAAACCGCAGACACCGAGCCTTGCCGACCTGTTGATCGCTTATTACAACCAGCGCAACGCAGGGGCATGGAGCAATAAAGCCAGAACCGGAAACTTAAAGCAGTTTGCCGAAGCCGTCAATTATCTGACGGAAAACAAGCTGCTCACATTAGAGGATTTGCAGGAGCGTCTTTCCTCTGTCAACGAAGAATTTGAAGCGTTAAGCGACTCCATGAAAAAGAAATCTGCCCGGATAAAGGAATTGCAGGAATTGATACGGGAGGGCGAGAATTACCAGCGGCTAAAACCTGTTCATACGGAATTGAACAATATCAAGTTTAAGAAACAGAGGGAGAAATTTGAAACATCCCACGATGCGGAGTTACGGCTGTTTTATGCCGCCCGCCGTATTTTGAAAGAAAACTGGACGGAAAACCCATTGCCCTGAAAGCATGGAAACAGGAATACGCACAGTTAAAACAGAGTATGCCGAACTGTCTCCGCAGCACAAGCCACCTGGAGGAAGTCATACGGCTACGGCAGGTGCAGAACGCCGTAGATACCGCACTGCGCCGGAGGGAGCAGCCACAGGCAGTACAGAGAAAGAAACATGAGATGGAGCTATGATATAACCGGCAGCTTTACCGCTACCAGTATTTTTATGGAGGGAGCATTTGAATGTATTTGAAGCGGTGAAACAGTCTGTTACCACCCGGCAGGCTGCTTCATTCTATGGAATCCGGGTGGGGAGAAACGGCATGGTCTGCTGTCCATTCCACAATGACCGCACGCCCAGCATGAAAGTGGACAGCCGCTTTTACTGCTTCGGCTGCGGGGCTTCCGGGGATGTGATCGACTTGGCCGCTTTGCTGCATGGATTGGGGAAACGGGAAGCTGCGGTCAGGCTTGCGGAGGACTTCGGCGTTTCCTATGAGAAATCCGGCAATGCGCCGCCAGATAGGAAGCGTCACAACAGGTCACAGCCCGACAAAATCAGCGGAGCAGAGATTTCAGGAAACGGAACGGTATTGTTTCCGGGTGCTATGCGATTATCTGCGCCTGCTGGAGCATTGGAAAACAGCACACGCCCCACAGCCGCAGGATGCCATCTGGCATCCTCTTTGTGGAAGCGTTGCAGAGGATAAGCTACACAGAATACCTTTTGGATATTTTGTTATACGGAGAAATAGAAGAAAAAGCGGCATTGATCGCCGCACAGGGAAAGGAGGTGTTGCGGCTTGAACAGCGAATTTCAGAGCTTGCCGCCGGAAACGCAGGAAGCGGTCAAAAGGACGATGGACACAATGGAACCGGCGCAGACACCGGCAGAAATCCGGGAAACATTAGAGGGACGCAGAAAGGCGGCGTGAAGAACAGCATCCGAAACTGCCTGACGGTGTTCCAGCGTGACCCTCTGTTTCGCGGGGCGCTGCGCCTGAACCTTTTGACGGAGCAGATTGACATTGTGAAGCCGCTGGGCTGGGAGCGCACCAGTACCACGCTGACCGACATGGACATGAACTACCTGCTTTTGTATCTGGAAGAAAATTACGGGCTTACCAGCGAGAAAAAGGTGCAGAGCGCCATCAAGATTGTTGCCAATGAAAACCGCTACCATCCAGTCAGGGATTACCTGAACAGCCTGCAATGGGACGGCACAGAGCGCATCCGTTACGCCCTGCATCACTTTCTGGGAGCCGATACGGACGAATACACCTATGAAGCCTTGAAACTGTTCCTGATGGGAGCCATCCGGCGGGTATTCAGACCGGGGAGCAAGTTTGAGGTCATGCTCTGTCTGGTTGGTGGTCAGGGAGCCGGAAATCTACCTTTTCCGGCTGCTGGCAGGCAGGGACGAATGGTTTTCAGACGATTTGAAAAGCTGGACGATGAAAATGTGTACCGCAAGCTGCAAGGGCATTGGATTATCGAGATGTCGGAGATGATTGCCACAGCCAACGCCAAGAGTATTGAGGAAATCAAGTCATTCTTAAGCCGCCAGAAAGAAACCTACAAAGTGCCGTATGAGACACATCCGGCAGACCGGCTGCGGCAATGTGTATTTGGAGGGACGACCAACCGGCAGGACTTTTTGCCCCGTGATCGCACCGGCAACCGGCGCTTTCTCCCGTGACGGTGTACCCGGAACGGGCGGAGGTTCACATACTGGACGATGAAGCGGCGGCGAGGGCGTATATCGAACAGATGTGGGCGGAAGCCATGACGGTTTACCGCAGTGGGAAGTATAAGCTGTCATTCAGCATGGAAATGAACCGATACCTGAACGCCCACCAGCAGGACTTCATGCAGGAGGACACACAGGCTGGCATGATCTACGCCTATTTGGAGGACTACACCGGCGACAGGGTATGCTCCAAGCAGCTTTATGAGGAAGCGCTGGGGAACTTAAATTCCCCGGCAGACTGGGAGACACGGGCAATCTGCGAGATTATGAATACCGGCATTGCGGGCGGCATCATACAGGGCTGGGCAGCCTACAAAAGCCCGAAGCGGTATAAGAAATACGGTTCTCAAAAAGGTTGGGAGCGTGTCAACCAAGCTCCGCCGGAGGGGGACGGTTTTCAGGAAATCACGGAAGAAGAAGCCCGGCAAATGGAACTGCCATTCTGAAAAGCCACCGGTTGACAGTTTGGTTGACGCTTCGGTTGACAGCCGGTTGACGGGGAAAAGCCTGATATTTGGGGCATTTCTCTCCTTTGTCAACCATGTCAACCAAGAAATCAAAGAAAAAGTAAAAAGTAATCATAGAGCGCCTATGGATTGTTTTCAAAGTCTTTTCTGCCGGTTGACACGGTTTGGTTGACATGGAGACAGTCTGCGGCTGTACACCTGCCTGACATTCCCTTGTCGGGCATATTTCATTTATGGAGGTAACTGCCTATGGCAAAACAAAACGAGAGCAATAACAAAAACAGCGGCACCCTGCTTACCGAAAAAGACGGCACCCAGTATTTTGTCATGGGGAAAGTCCGTATCAAGGTATCGGAGCATTTCGCACAGGATGGGAAGCCGCTTGACAGTCTGCTGGAAGATGTGATCCAGCACGCTGCCGCCGCTTCCTGAAAAAATACGGAATAACGACTGTCAATCAGCCCACGCTTATGATATACTTGTACCAGCGAGTATTGTATAAGCGTGGGTTGTTTCTTTTAGAAGGAGGATTTTTAACCGTGAAACAACCATACAATACAACGATTTATAACACTGCACTATATTTGAGATTGAGCCGTGACGATGAATTACAGGGGGAAAGCGGCAGTATCCAGACCCAGCGCATGATGCTTAGGCAGTATGCCGCAGAGCATGGGCTGACTGTTGTAGACGAGTACATTGACGACGGATGGAGCGGGACAAATTTCGAGCGTCCAAGTTTCCAAAGGATGATTGATGACATCGAGGACGGGAAAATCAACTGCGTTGTCACAAAGGACTTATCCCGTCTGGGAAGAAACTATATCCTGACCGGTCAGTACACGGAAATCTATTTCCCCAGCAAGGGAGTACGCTACATTGCCATCAATGACAATGTGGACACCATCAACGGAGAAAGCGAGCTTGCCCCGTTCTTAAACATCCTGAATGAAATGCACGCCCGACAGACCAGCAAAAAGGTCAAGGCTGCCATGCACACAAGATTTGCCAATGGCGCACACTATGGAGCCTATGCACCACTGGGCTATGTAAAAGACCCGGACAAAAAAGGTCATCTTCTGATCGACCCGGAAACGCGCTGGATTGTAGAGAAGATTTTTGACCTTGCCGTACACGGGCGTGGAGCCGCCAGCATTACACGGATTCTGGTGGAGGAGAAAGTACCTACCCCCGGCTGGCTGAACTATGAAAGATACGGGACTTTCGCCAATATCTACGCCGGTGCGCCCGCAGAAAAAGCCTATGCGTGGACGATTGCACAGGTCAAGAGCATTTTGAAAGAGGAAACCTACATCGGTCACAGCGTTCACAACAAGCAGAGCAACATTTCATTCAAGAACAAGAAAAAGGTGCGGAAGCCGCAAGAAGAATGGTATCGTGTGGAAAATACCCACGAAGCCATCATTTCCGAAGAAGTGTTCCAAAAAGTTCAGGAGCTGATTGCAAGCAGACGCAGGCGACAGAAGAATGGCACAACGCAGATATTTTCCGGGCTGGTAAAATGTGCGGACTGCGGATGGTCATTGGCTTATGGTGTAAACAGCCAGAACAAAAATCCCTATGCACACTACCATTGCAGTAAGTACGGACAGGGATTACGCCAGTGTTCCATGCACTATATCCGCTATGATGTACTGTATGCCTATGTGCTTGCAAGACTGCAATACTGGTCTATGATGGTACAGAAAGACGAGGACAAGCTGCTGAAACGGCTGCTCAATGCCAGCGACAGGGAAAGAAACTCTGCGAAGAAAAAGCAGGCTGCGGAGCTGAAAAAGGCAGAGAAGCGTAAAGCCGAGGTTGACGGGCTGTTTGCTAAAATGTATGAGGACTGGTCTGCCGGACGCATAACCGAGTATAACTTCAATATGCTGTCCGAGAAGTACCAGAACGAGCAAAAGGAGCTTGAAACAAAAATAAGGCAGCTTCACGAAACGATGGAAGCCGCCGTACAGACCGCAGCGGACGCTGAAAAGTGGATTGCCCTGATGAAACAGTATGTCAACCCTGTGGAGCTGACCGCCGAACTTCTGAACACTCTAATTGAAAAAATAACCGTCCACGAAGCTGTCAAGGGCGAGGACGGAAGCCGTGAGCAGGAAGTAGAAATCTACTACCGCTTCATTGGCAAAATCGACTGACCTTTCTTTTTTACCCAACAATATCTTTAATTAAGGGAAACGGGACAGTCTGTACCAGAGAGCGAAAAACTGATAGCCATAAGCAATTATTTCGATGTTTCATTGGATTATCTTTTGAAAGACGAAAATGAGAATGAAAGCAATGATAATGCTCCAGAAACAGGCACTATCCAAAACACAAGTGACCGAACAAATTGGTTTCTTGGAGTTATCATCTGTGTGGGTGGCATTGTATGCTTGATCTTATGGGGATTGCTCTCGATATTTAATCCAACTGCTTCTAATCAGTTAAGTGAATCTTCTATGATTCAGATAGACGGAAATGGAATTTTTCTGATTCTTTGCATTGTAGCTATTGTTGTTGGTGCGTATTTGCTCCTGAAGAACACAACCAAAAAGTGATACGAGGAGGTAATCGCATGAAAAAGTTATCAACCATCTTCGCTGTACTTGCCATTTTGTTATCTGATGTTATGTGTGCAGTCGTTGCATATAATTACTGCGCTTTGGAATGGGGAGGCAAGTATGAAGCGTGGAGTGCGCCGGCAAGTACGGCATTACTCTTGGCTATTCCTTATGCCATTGGTATTATTATCTGTGTCGTTTTGGCAATCATATTCAAAAGAAAGTATATGTAGATAAAGAAAATGCGAACTCGTGATCCAGAACTGTCTGCCAACTGGGGTACAATTTGTACCCCAGTTCAAATGCCAGCTGCAGATGATAAAATGCGAAAAATCCAAGCGGCCAATACAGAAGGATTGTTGAGAATTATCCAGTCAATTCCTTCTCCAAGGCAGAACCTTTTAAGCATTGGTTGGCCCAAGTTGGCCGTGAACGCATCGAAGAAACGATTGACCCAGAACAGGCAATCGACCGTGCTTTAGAGACCTATCAAAAAAGGGATATGATACAGACTGGATTCATCAGCGGCTTCTTTCTATCCGTGTCCGTAATGAGCTTACCGCTGAATGGCAGGAGCGAGGCGTACAGCAGGGCAAAGAATATATAAAGCAAAAAGAAACGGCGGACCAAGGCCCGCCGTAAAATCGCTAGTATAACTTGACAAACCGGATATTAGCGAGCGCGTACCGCTTTATCCATTGGCCAGGATTTTCTGAGTGCCGCATAGGAAACCAAGAAGTTGGCAAACCATCCTGCCGGCACAGCAAGCCAAACAAAATCAATGCCAAAACGCGGTGCGCAGATCAGTGCCACGGACAGGCGAATCGCAAGGTTTACTATGTTGGCAATGAGGAATGGCCGCATGATTCCGAGTCCGCGCAGAACTCCATCGGTCGCCATTTTAATTCCCATAAAGATAAAGAAGTAACCGAGCCATCTCATATAATCTCCAGACACCTGATAGGCCAGGGTGGTTCCGTCTTTTCCAAGGAACAGCGAAGAAATCTGCATGTGCAGCGTTTCAATGACAAGGAAGGCAAGCGCCGCAAAGCACACATCCAACACCAATGCTGCGTGGTAGCCTTTTTTGATGCGCTGGGGTTTGCCCGCCCCAAGGTTTTGGGAAACATACGGCGAAACTGCATTGCCGATGGACACAAAAATCAGAGAAAAGACATTCTCCACCCGCATCGTCGCCGCATATCCTGCAAGAGCCTGTGTGCCGAAAGGATTTACCACCGCCTGTACGATCATCATACCGATAGACACGGTAGACTGCTGGAGAACCGATGGAACAGCAATCTGAAGCATCGAGCGCAACTCCCGCCCGTCAAACCAGGCAAATACACTCTTATACCGCCGCATCCGATAGAAGAAAATCAATAGTGAAAACACAGCGGAAATCCCCTGGGCAATCAGGGTTGCCAGTGCTGCGCCAAACACGCCAAGCCCCAGACCGGCTACCATCCAAAGATCCATCACAATATTCAGGATGGATGAAAAGATCAGCAGTCCCAGCGGAATTTTTGATTCACCGATGGAAGTGAACATGGTAGAGAGAATATTATACATGAACAGAAACGGAAAGCCCACAAAATAGACCCGCAGGTACATTACCGCTTTCTCCAGAATATCGGCAGGGGTCTGTAATCCGCTCATCATCGCATGAGAAAAGGCAAAGCCAAAGACACCAAGGATGATGCTCAGAAGTAAAAAGCTAATCAGTGATGTAGACACAATGGTTTTCATTTTGCCATACTCTTTGGCACCGAAATAGCGGCTTACAAGCACACCTGCCCCAACACCGGCTCCCAGTGCCACGCAAATGAAAACATTCGTCAGGGCTGCACAGGCACCGACCGCCGCCAGTGCGGAGGAACCAACAAACTGACCGACGATAATGGAGTCAGCCATATTGTATACCTGCTGAAAAAAGCTGCCGAGAATCATCGGCATTGCAAAAACCGTCAGCGCTTTCAGCGGCGCATCGGTAATCAAATACTCATCTTTTGACATGATCCTATTCCTCCACAACTTCCTGCTTTTTATCCGAAAGCACAAGCATAGCAAGTGCGATCAATACAATAATTAGTCCTGCAATTGAAGGCACTGTAGGAATTTCTCTAAGGCAACACCACACAATTCCCGCCTTGCGGCTTAAGCTCCGCTCCGGCGGCTGCGGCACGGCATCTGCGTTGCCAAAATGCTCGATAATGTCGGGTTGCGGTACCCGCATCGTGCTTCGGGGGCAAAAGCCCCTCGCACTCTGCGACCGCTGCCCCTGTTTCGGTTCGCTGTTTCCGCCACTGGCGGCGCTCACCTTTGCAGCATCCAGTATTATCTGCGCTTTTGGCTTAGCATCTGCCGCACCTCGCTCGCCGTATCGGCACTTAGAATTATGCGGTATTGCCCCAAAAAAGAAAAAGCCAAATACCATTGCTGCAACCGGTTCACAGGAACACAGAATGGATGCCTTTCCAGCCTCCATATGATCCAGTGCTACTGTATAAAAAGCATACGGGCACACTGCAGTACACAAAGAATGCATCAACATAACCTGAAATAAATTTGTTTGATATTCCCGTGAAAAAGCCCATCAAAAGCTCCTATGTACGTGAAAAAGCCGGACAAGGGACAGACATCTCAGTCTGCGCCTTATCCGGCTGTTGTTTCCACGAACAACTCGCCCTCCGAGCGAACTTTCGAAATTATAGCATGGGTGTGAGCAAATGTCAATGGATTTTCGTACAGCAGAAAATCTCCAAAGAAGTTGTGCGAACCCCGCAGTTAGAACTTTTCAAATTCGTTTTGGGAATCGTCCGTGATCGTTACAATATTGTCCTTGAGCTTTTTCAGGTTACGAGCCATTTTTTGCTTTTCAGGCATCTTTTTCTTTTTATCGTGCGGCGACTGTTATTTGCCGGTATCGCTCGCAACAGCATCGGCAATCAGCTTTTCCAGCGTAGCCATATTGGCCTCCTGATCAATGCCGCCCATGATCGGCTCCCCAACGATGTTGCCCTGACGGTCCACAACACAGGTTGTGGGGAAAGCCATGATGCCCAGTGCAAACTTGCCGGCCTCGCTGTCAGGATCAAAGTAGATATTGCGGAAGGATGCGCCTGCTGATTCCAGAATTTTCTTAGCGGTGGCGATATTGTCCGCGTTGCCGTCCAGCGTCTCGGTATTGACGCCGATGACCTCGCCGCCCTGCTCCTTGATGCGCTGGTTGAGTGCGTCAAGGTCATCCATCTCATCCACGCAGGGCTTGCAGCCGCTGAACCAGAAGTTTACAACGGTGAACGCATTGTTGGCAAACAGGCTGCTGTCAACGCTGTTGCCATCAAGGTCCTTGCCCTCAAACTGTGGGAAGGTGCTGCCGTTCTCCGCTGCGCTCTGGCTGGTGGCTTCATCCTGAGGAAGGGCTGTGATCTGATTTTCGATTTCCCGGATCTTATCAGCGTCCGCTTTGAGGGAGGCGTACTCTTCCTCGGTGAACTGATCCTTCGCGTTATCCACGGCATCCATAAGGAAATCGCCGTAATTGTTGTTGAGGGTGGTCTGTGTCACATTTTTGTCCATCGAGGCAAAAACCTTTTCCCACAGTTCATCGTTCGCGGTCAGAATATCGTTTTCCTCTGCCAAAAGTTGCTCCTCGGTTTTGGTCTGTGCGGCGGAGGCTGTTTCGCTGCTGGCGGTGGAGGCTGCTTCGCTGCCGGCGGCGGTGCCTGCCTGCTGGCTGCCGCAGGCGGCGAGGGAAAATACCAGAACCAGGCTGGTCAAAATTGCTGCAATTCGTTTCATACTCAAATCTCCTTACTGTTATCTGCCTTATCGCCAAAGCCGTACTGATAGTGTATCGCCTTGGTCGGGCAGGATTTTATACACATACCGCAGCGGATACACTCCGCGTGGTTTGGCGTCTTGGTAATATCCACATCCATCTTGCAGGCCCGCGCACAGGCACCGCAGGATACGCACTTATCGGTGTCCACCCGCATCTGGAAAAGAGATACACGGTTCATGACCGCGTAAAAGGCCCCCAGCGGGCAGAGCCACTTGCAAAATGGGCGGTAAAACACCACACTGGCAACAACGACCGCCAGCAGGATACAGAGCTTCCAGCTGAACAGCTTGCCGAGCGCGGCGCGTATCCCTGCATTGGTCAGCGAGAGGGGGATTGCGCCCTCCAGCACCCCCTGCGGGCAGAGATACTTGCAGAAGAACGGATCACCCATTCCCATCTCATTGACAACAAGCGCAGGCAGCAGCACCACCATGATGAGCAGCACGGCGTATTTCAGATATCGCAGCGGCTTCAGACGCTTGGTGGAGCACTTGGGCGATGGGATCTTATGCAAAAGCTCCTGCAGCCAGCCAAACGGGCAGAGAAAGCCGCAGATAAACCGTCCCAGCAGTACCCCCAATAAAATCAGGATGCCGGTAATATAATAGGAAAATCGAAATTTTGACGAGCCGACCACTGCCTGAAACGAGCCGATCGGGCAGGCCCCCGCCGCACCCGGGCAGGAGTAACAGTTCAGCCCCGGCACACATACTGTTTTGCCCTTGCCCTGATACAGAACACCCTTGGCAAAATTCGGCAGGTGAATGTTCGTCAGCAGCGTTGCGCCTGCTTGAAACCAGCCCCGGAAACGGGCCAGAAAAGAACCGTTTTTCTTATCCAATGCCAACACACTCCATACACAACCGGATAGCCTTTGCCAACACCGTATCTGCCTCCCCACGCCAGATGCCGAAGCCGATCATCAAAACGGCGGCCAACAGCAGCGCCGACTGGGCGATTGCTTTTTTGTTTATCATTTGCGGTTGCCCCTTTCTTCTTGATGAGAACAGTATACACCCACCGATATAAAATTTCTGCTAAGAAAAAATTAGCACAAACTTTATCGAAATCTGCTATAATGACTATTATAAAGGTATCGCTGCCGTGCTTTTGCCTTGTGCAGCGCCAAAAAACATCTTAGGCAACACCGCACAATTCCCGCCTGACGGCTTAAGCACCGCTCCGGCGGCTGCGGCGACACGGCATCTGCGTTGCCAAAATGCTCGATAAGACATCCAGTATTATCTGCGCTTTTGGCTTAGCATCTGCCGCACCTCGCTCGCCGTATCGGCACTTAGAATTATGCGGTATTGCCCTTATAAATGCGGGAGATGATCGCTTATGCGCCTTTTGTTGATAGAGGATGAACCTACTCTGCGGGAAAGCGTGGCTAAAAAACTGCGCCGTTCCGGTTACGAAACGGATGACTGCGGTGACGGAGAGACCGCGCTCGAGCTGCTTGCAGCAGAGCGGTACGATCTTGTCCTGCTTGATCTCAATCTGCCGAAGGTGGACGGCATGACCGTTCTGCGCACGCTGCGCAAGACCGACCTTGAAACACCGGTACTAATTCTGTCCGCCCGCAGCGAAATTTCCGACAAGGTGGAGGGGCTGGACGCGGGTGCCAATGATTATCTGGCCAAGCCGTTCCACCTGGCTGAGCTGGAGGCCCGTGTGCGCAGCCTGACCCGGCGGCAGTTTATCCAGCGCGATGTATGCCTGCGGTGCGGGCGGCTGGCCTTCGACACCAAGAGCCGCCTTGCCATGGCGGATGGCCAGCCCATTCCGCTGACCCGTAAGGAGAGCGGCGTGCTGGAATATCTGCTGCTGCATCAGGGACGCCCTGTCAGTCAGGAGGAACTGATTGAGCATGTCTGGGACAGCAGTGTCGATGCGTTCAGCAACTCGATTCGCGTGCATATCTCTGCACTGAGAAAAAAACTGCGCACCGCACTGGGGTACGACCCCATCCGAAACCGCATCGGTGAGGGGTATGAGTTGGAGGAAAACGAACCATGAACCGCATATCTTTTCAGTGGCGGATCACGCTGATGACCGCCGTACTGATTGCAGGGGCCTGCATCTGCCTGAATCTGCTACTCTACCGCTCTGGTGCCACTGGTATGGACAACCTGAACGGGTATGTCCTGCAATACCAGCAGAATGATGATGAAAACCTGATGATTGAAATCCCGGACGACCAGATGTCGGATTTTCTTATACAGTTTTCGCAGGAGGTCTACGATGCCAAGGCTGTTTTCGGCCGCAAGGGCTGGTGCATCACAGCAGCAGTAACGCTGCTGAGCGCGGCGATTGCCTATTTTGTCAGCGGCAAGGCTTTGGAGCCCTTGAAAAAGCTTGCACAGCAGGCCGAACGCATTGATCAGGACAGCCTTGTGGAGGTTCGCTTAGAGGAAAACACGATTCCGGAATTTCGCGACTTGAGCCAGTCTGTCAACCGCATGCTGGACCGGCTGGCGCATTCCTTTGACCTGCAGCGTCAGTTTGCCGGCAATGCCGCCCATGAGCTGAAAACACCGCTGGCCATCATGCAGGCAAAGCTGGAAATGTTCGCTGAAGAACACCCCGACGCCGACAGCGAGATCACCGACCTGCTCCGCTTTCAGACGGATCAGGTGTCCCGCCTAGCAAGCCTTGTCCGCACACTGCTGGAAATGAGCGATCTGCAGTCGATTCCGCGCGAGGATCATATCGAGCTGGCCCCGTTGGCCGATGAGATCGTGGCTGACCTGACCCCGCTGGCACAGTGCCGGAGCATCACCCTCTTTCAGGAATGTGAGGATGTCAGCATCAAGGGCAGCGACACCCTGATCTACCGCCTGCTCTTTAATTTGGTTGAAAACGGCATCAAATACAATAACCCCGGCGGTTCTGTGCATATCACGATCCTGCAAAAGAAAAGCAGCGCTGTGCTGCGTGTTGCAGACACAGGCTGCGGCATCCCTGAGGAGTATCGGACAAGTGTGTTCCAGCCCTTTTTCCGGGTAGATAAATCCAGAAGCCGGGAGATGGGCGGCGTAGGCCTTGGGCTTGCGCTTGTACGGGAGATTGCCCTGCTGCATGGCGGCACCGTTACAGCTGAACCGGCTGATGGGCATGGAACGGTTTTCACAGTCACCCTGCCGATACAAGCTTGACAGCCGTCTGCAGTACCTTATTTCTCTGCCAATTCTACCACCGGCTTTGCCTCACTGGCGGCGATGGCAGGCTGCAGCTTGTTTTCCAGCCCGGTCTTTTGCAGCATATTGATGACATGGTATTTTACGGTTGAAGGCTCCACACAAAGCGCCTTGGCGCTCCCGCTGTAGGAAAGCCCGCGCACCAACAGGCGCAGCACGCGCATCTCGGCGGGGGTAAGATCGTACCGATGCTCTGTCTGTGGTGGAGGGCACCTGCACCCACACCACCGAGACCGAAAAGTGCGATCCCGTCAAGGACGACAGCTCGAGCGGTTCAAGTACCGACAGCGATGGTTTCGGCGGAAGCTCGGGCGAGAAATTCTACACAGTACTGCTTTCGCTGTCACATTTTAGGCAACACCGCACAATTCCCGCCTGACGGCTTAAGCACCGCTTCGGCGGCTGCGGCACGGCATCTGCGTTGACAAAATGCTCGATAATGTCGGGTTGCGGTACCCGCATCGTGCTTCGGGGACAAAAGCCCCTCGCACTCTGCGACCGCTGCCCCTGCTTCGGTTCGCTGCATCCGCCACTGGCGGCGCTCACCTTTGCAGCATCCGGTATTATCTGCGCTTTTGGCTTAGCATCTGCCGCACCTCGCTCGCCGTATCGGCACTTAGAATTATGCGGTATTGCCTTTATTTTTCTCTACGTTGAAAGTCTACGTTGAAAGTATGCTATCTGGCATGGTATAATCTTGTTATTCAATCAAACATATATCAGGAGGGCTGTTGCCATGGCTGCAAACGCCGTTGACTTTGCGGGCACCCTTTGCGGATGCCGGTACGAAAAAGAACTGGAAACCCATTTTCGGGACTGTCTGCTGTTTTACATTGACGGGCGCATTCGGTTTGAGCGCTATTGCTATGGCGAGGCAGCCTGCCTGGTGTTCAGCCTGTGGGCCAACGGGCTGGACGAAACCGGCAAGATTTTGTGGGTGAAGGAGCCGGAGTTTGAGGTAGACCAGAAAGCGATTCCCCGTGTGATTACCGATGTACAGGAAAACGGTACTGCCATGCAGGTGGACAACCAGCGCAAGCGCTATGTAAAAACCGAAGAGTTTGACAAGGACAAGCCCAACGGATATGGCCGTTTCAAAGTTTTTCTGCTGCGCCGCAAGCTGAAAAAACACTAAGGCAACACCGCACAATTCCCGCCTTGCGGCTTAAGCACCGCTCCGGCAGCTGCGGCACGGCATCTGCGTTGCCAAAATGCTCGATAATGTCGGGTTGCGGTACCCGCATCGTGCTTCGGGGGCAAAAGCCCCTCGCACTCTGCGACCGCTGCCCCTGCTTCGGTTCGCTGTTTCCGCCACTGGCGGCGCTCACCTTTGCAGCATCCAGTATTATCTGCGCTTTTGGCTTGGCATCTGCCGCACCTCGCTCGCCGTACCGGCACTTAGAATTATGCGGTATTGCCCTAAGACGCGCGGGCGTTCCTGCGCACCCTTTTATTCTATTCACATTTATCAGCAAGCGAAATTGCCCCCGGCGTACCGCGCAAAGCGGCACATCCGGGGGCAATTTTTATTTATTCGATTATTCAGCGGTGGGGTTCTGCGCTGTCATTCTTTAGCAAATTAAAAGCGCTCCACACCCTCGCTGGTCACGCGGGCATAGATCAGCGGCGGAACTTCCGGCTTTTCGGCACCGATGGTCAGGCCGCCAACATACATTTCTTCCGCTGCGGCAAACAGGGTGTCATCATCCGCATACAGGGTGCAGATCGGCTCCCCTGCCTTGACGGCATCGCCCAGCTTTTTGTGCATGATGATACCGGCAGCAAAATCGATGCTGTCCTCTTTTTTAATGCGGCCTGCACCCAGCAGCACGCTGGCGTTGCCGATACGCTCCACATCGTTCTGCACGATGTAGCCATCCGCCGGGGCACAGATATCGTGGGCATATTTGGCCTTGCGGAAAAGCGTGGCATCCCGCAGAACGCTGGTGTCCCCGCCCTGGGCTGCAAACATTTTGCAGCAAATCTCAAAGGCGGAACCATCGGCAATCACCTGTTCCGCCATGGCGCAGCAGGCGGCCATCTCCCCCTTACCCGCCAGATACAGCATATTGGAGGCCAGCTGCAGGCAGACTTCGGTCAAATCCGCCGGGCCTTTGCCCTGCAGCACGGCCATGCTCTCAGCCACTTCCAGCGAGTTGCCGATGTTATGGCCCAGCGGGGTGTCCATATCGGTAATCAGGGCTGCCACTTTGCGGCCATGTGCCGTGCCGATGGAAACCATCAAGCGGGCAAGCTCCACGGCTTCGTCCAGGTTCTTCATGAACGCACCGCTGCCCATTGTAACATCCAGCAGGATCGCATCCGAACCAGCCGCCAGCTTTTTGCTCATGATAGAGGAAGCAATCAGCGGAATGCAGCCTACCGTTGCCGTAACATCCCGCAGGGCGTACAGCTTTTTATCCGCCACCGCAATTTTGCCGCTCTGGCCAATGACTGAGATACCGATCTCATTGACCTGCTTAAAGAATTCTTCCTGCGTCAGTGAGGTGCGGGTGCCGGGGACGGACTCCATCTTATCAATGGTGCCGCCGGTATGGCCCAGGCCGCGGCCGCTCATTTTGGCAATTTTTACGCCGCAGGCTGCAACAATGGGGGCAATAACCAGGGTGGTTTTATCCCCCACGCCGCCGGTAGAGTGTTTATCTGCTTTGATGCCCTGAATGGCGGAAAGATCCACCATATCGCCGGAATGTGCCATCACATCAGTCAGTTCAGCCGTTTCGGCATCGGTCATACCGCGCAGGTAAATTGCCATCAGCAGGGCGGACATCTGGTAATCCGGCACACTGCCATCCACATAACCGTTGACGGCAAAGGCAATCTCTGCCCGCGTCAGGGTTCCGCCATCGCGCTTTTTGGCGATGATATCATACATACGCATTTGGGGTTCTCCTATCTTTTTATGTGCATCTGAAAAATAAGGCGAAAGTAGCTGGCAGGGTTTTATCCTGTCGGCTGAATTGCTGATTCTTCTGGTACACTTTTGTTAAGGCAATACCACATAATTCTAAGTGCCGATACGGCGAGCGAGGTGCGGCAGCTGCTAAGCCAAAAGCGCAGATAATACTGGATGCTGCAAAGGTGAGCGCCGCCAGTGGCGGAAACAGCGAACCGAAGCAGGGGCAGCGGTCGCAGAGTGCGAGGGGCTTTTGTCCCCGAAGCACGATGCGGGTACCGCAACCCGACATTATCGAGCATTTTGGCAACGCAGATGCCGTGCCGCAGCCGCCGAAGCGTTGCTTAAGCCGTAAGGCGGGAATTGTGCGGTGTTGCCCTGATTCTTCTGGTACACTTTTGTTAAACGCAAAGCGCCCGCCCGGACCGGCTTGCACAAGCCTGCGGGGCGGGCACTATTGCTGGTTTTATCTGCAGGGCTTAACGGCTGCCCTTATCGTAAGGGATGCCTTCGGCCTTGGGGGCCTGGGAGTTCTTGCTGGTAAAGGCAAGAATAACCATGGAGGCAATGAACGGCATCATGTTATAAATGTTGCTGGACCAGCCAAGCTGTGCCAGAACGGTGGAATCCGCAATGTTGGCAAGGCTCTTGAAGACGGCAAAGAACATGGCCGCGCCAAAAATGTTGAACGGCTTCCACTGGCCAAAGATCATAACGGCCAGTGCCAAAAAGCCGGTACCGGCAACGCCGACTTCAAAGTTCCAGGTCTGCACGCTGGGGATAACGTAAGCCAGGCCGCCAACACCGCCCAGGAAACCGGAGATCAGCACACCGGCATAGCGCATGCGGTAGACGTTGATACCAACGGAATCCGCTGCCTGGGGGTGCTCGCCGCAGGCGCGCAGGCGCAGGCCAAAGCGGGTCTTATACATAACAATGTAGCTGACAACCAGCAACACAATGCCCAGCGGGATAAAGATGCTGAGCTCCAGCCCGCCAATGGAGAACAGGAACGGCTTGTTGGTGTAGCTGATTTTAGCGGAGGTAGAACCGTTAAAGTTCTTGGCCAGAATCATGGCAATGGCGGTTGCCAGCATGTTTAGCGCCGTGCCGCCGATGGTCTGGTCGGCTTTTAAGTTGATGGAAGCAAACGCCAGCAGCAACGAGTAAAGCATGCCGCAGACCGCTGCTGCCACAACGGCAGCCAGAACGATGAGCGCCGGGGCCATGTTGGTGGGCATCGATGCGGTAACCAGCACGCCTGCCAGGCCGCCGACAACCATGATGCCTTCCAGCGCGATGTTGATTACGCCGGAATGCTCGCTGAACATGCCGCCAAGGGCAACCAGCATCAGAACAATGCCATACAGCAGGGTGTATTTGATAAGCAGCAGCATATCACTTGCCCTCCTTTTCCGGTTTGGTCACTGCCTTGGCTGCCGGTTCGGCATTGGCGTTGGCGGTGTCCTTTTTGTGGATCAGCTTTTTCTCAAACAGCGTGCGGAACAGCATGGAGAATGCGCACAGGTAGATGATAATGCCGGAGATCAGGTCGGCAATTTCGCTGGGGAAATACTTGGTGGGCAGATATGCGCCGCCAACGCTGATATGACTGATGAACAGCGAAGAGAAGATGGTGCCGATGGGGTTCGAGTTTGCCAGCAGTGCGGTTGCAATGCCGTTAAAGCCCATAGCAGGCAGGCTGGTGGAGTTCAGGGGGTTCCACTCACCACCGCCGGACAGATAGAACAAACCGGCACCAAAGCCTGCCAATGCACCGGCAATCGTCATGGACAGAATAACGTTTTTCTTTTCATTGATACCGGCATAGCGGGCGGCGTTCTTGTTCAGGCCAACGGCTTTCAGCTCATAGCCAAAGGTCGTTTTTTCCAGCACGACCCACACCACAATGGCCACGATAATGGCCAGAAAGATGGCGATGGTGGTGTTGCTGGTGTGGAACAGTTCGCTCATCCCGCAGGAAGGGATCTGCGCCTGCGGGGCGTTGGTGGCCAGCTTCCAGGTGCGGGTGTTATGCGCATCATACATCGCGCCGGAGCCGCGGCCATAGATGATCTCATTGACAAGGTACAGACCGATCCAGTTGAACATGATGGAGGTAATAACTTCGTTGATGTTCAGGTACGCCTTAAAGATGCCGGGAATGGCCCCCCACAGCGCGCCGAACACAGCGGATACCAGCAGGCACACCCACCAGGGCATGCCCAGCACAATGGCAAAGTACAAAGCGCCGAAAGCGCCCAGCGTATACTGCCCTGCCGCACCAATGTTGAACAGGCCGGTTTTGAACGCAAAGGCAACCGAAAGGCCGGTCATGATCAGCGGGGCGGTCTGGGTCAGCACCTTGCCGCAGCCATACGGGAAGTCATAAAAGCCGCCCTGCAAAATGCGCCAGAAGCCATCCACCAGGGCGTGCTCCGGGTTGATGATAAACAACGCAATCAGGCCGATGACCAGGCCGATGACAATGCACATGAGTGCAGCCAGAACGCCGCTGCTGTTTTGGCGGATGGTTGTGCCCAAAGAAGGCTTGTTTTGTTTTGCCATGGTTTACTTTGCCTCCTTCTTTTTTGCACCGGCCATATACAGGCCCAGTTCCTGCACGGTGGTGGTTTTGGGATCAAATTCGCCCACGATCTCGCCTTCGTACATCACCAGGATGCGGTCTGAAAGGTTCATAACCTCATCCAGTTCCAGGCTGACCAGCAACACGGCCTTACCGGCATCGCGCTGGGCAACAATCTGCTTGTGGATATACTCAATGGCTCCAACATCCAGGCCGCGGGTAGGCTGCACAGCCACCAGCAGCTTGGGATCCTTATCGATTTCGCGCGCGATGATGGCTTTCTGCTGGTTGCCGCCGGACATGCTGCGGGCAATGGTCACACTGCCCTGGCCGGAACGCACATCGTACTGCTCAATCAGGTGGTCAGAATACTTGCGCACTTCATCCGCCTTGATAAAGCCATTATGCTGGAACTGCGGCTGCCAGTAGCGCTGCAGCACCATGTTCTTTTCCAGCGTGTAATCCAGCACCAGGCCGTGCTTATGGCGATCCTCCGGGATATGGCTCATGCCGTCTTTGGAGCGCTGGCGGATGGAAGCGTGGGTGATGTCCTGTCCATCCAGCGTGATCGTACCGCCGGAGATTTTTTCCAGACCGGTCAGGCCGTACACCAGCTCGGTCTGACCGTTGCCCTCAATACCGGCAAGGCAGACGATCTCACCCGCGCGAACGTCAAAGCTGACATTGCGCACCGCATCTTTTTTATGGGTGCGGCTGGGCACCGTCATGCCCTGCACGCTCAGGATGGTTTTGTCGGGCTGGGCGGGCTTTTTGTCCACCACAAACTCAACATCACGGCCAACCATCATGCGGGAAAGCTCTTCCTTGCTGCTGTTGGCAATATCCACGGTGCCGATATACTTGCCCTTGCGCAGAACCGTGCAGCGGTCCGCCACGGCCATGATCTCGTTCAGCTTGTGGGTAATAAACAGGATGCTCTTGCCCTCAGCCTTAAAACCGCGCATGATCTCCATCAGTTCGTCGATTTCCTGCGGAGTCAATACAGCGGTGGGTTCGTCAAAAATCAGAATTTCATTGTCACGGTACAGCATTTTCAGGATCTCAACGCGCTGCTGCATGCCAACCGAGATATCGCTGACCAATGCATCCGGGTCTACACGCAGGCCGTATTTTTCCGAAAGCTCCACGACCTTTTTGCGGGCGACCTCTTTTTGCAGAAATCCTGCTTTGCAGGGTTCCACACCCAGCATGATGTTATCCAGCACAGAGAAGCACTCCACCAGCTTAAAGTGCTGGTGGACCATTCCGATGCCAAGGTCGTTTGCATCGTTGGGGTTATTGATCTTGACTTCCTTGCCGTTTTTCTTGATGACGCCCTGTTCCGGCTGGTACAGGCCGAACAGAACACTCATGAGGGTGGATTTGCCGGCGCCGTTTTCGCCCAGCAGGGCATGCACTTCGCCTTTGCGCAGCTGGAGGGTGATGTTGTCGTTTGCCTTGATACCGGGGAACTCCTTGGTAATATTCAGCATTTCAATGACAAAATCTTCAGCCAATCCGCTCACGCTCCTTTCACGAATCAAAGTATTGGGGCTGCCCTGCCGCCAAGATAGCTCTGGAACCCCAGCCCCACAGCAAAATTTGTGCAAAGCTGCCGCAGCGCACCGTGCAGCTTATGCACCGGCACAGTGCGCTTATTAGTTTTATTATACAGTTTTTTCGCTGGAACCACAAGTAAAATCTTGCATTTTTGGCCCCGGGGCGGGGTTTATTTTGCAAATGGTTGCAAAAACGCCCCGGCTGCCGCAAAAAGCAGGGCCAGGGCGTTTGTTTTTCATAATATTACTTTAGGCAACACCGCACAATTCCCGCCTTGCGGCTTAAGCACCGCTCCGGCAGCTGCGGCACGGCATCTGCGTTGCCAAAATGCTCGATAAGACATCCAGTATTATCTGCGCTTTTGGCTTGGCATCTGCCGCACCTCACTCGCCGTATCGGCACTTAGAATTATGCGGTATTGCCTTTATTCTATTTTGTTTTCCACGTATCAATGTTCCATCCTCCAGAATGCGCAGGAGTACGGGGGCAGATCGCTGCCGCCGCCAAAGTCATGCGGCTGGCCGGTGATCAGATCCACCGCGGTGCCGCAGCCGGCGTTGAAATCCGCGTGGTAGGTCTCCCCTGCCGCGTTGATGGCCACCAGCACGCGCTCGCCATCCACACGGCGTTCAAAAATCAGCTGGCGGGGCTGCACCATCACATTGTGGTAGCTGCCCCAGCGCAGGGCGGGGCTTTCGGCGCGGGCTTTGGCCAAGGCAGAGATCCATTCGGTCAGTTCGTTTTCCTGCGGCTTTTCAATGGCGGGGCGCAGGGTGGCATCACCGTTTTTCTTATCACCCTCCAGGCCCCACTCGCTGCCATAATAGACTGCCGGAACGCCGGGCATACCAAACAGCAGGCCGTAAGCCGGGCGCAGCATGGCTTTATCCGTCAGGACGGTGGCAATACGGCTAACATCATGGTTGTCCAAAAAGCTTAACAGGTGGCGGCCGGTGTACAGGCACCACTGCTCTGAGCCAAACTGGCGGTTCAGGCTATAGGCGATCTCGTGCATATTGGCGGAGTTAAAGCTGGAATACAGGCCCTTGTAGCATTCATAGTTGGTCACAGCATGGCAGGCACGGTCGTTCATCCAGCGGTTATAATCGCCGTGCAGTGTCTCGCCCATCAGGGCAAATTCCGGCTTGATGCTGTTGGCCAGGCCGCGCAGCTCTGCCAGGAAATCCAGATCCAGGCAGTAGGCAACGTCCAAACGCAGGCCGTCGATATCATAGTCCCGTACCCAGCCGCGTACAGCGTCAAACAGGTGTTCCTTCACCGCCGGGTTGCGCAGGTTCAGTTTCACCAGCTCATAGCAGCCTTCCCATGCTTCGTACCAGAAGCCGTCATTATAACCGGTGTTGCCGTCAAAGCTGATATGGAACCAGTCTTTATAGGCGCTGTCCCACTTTTTCTCCTGCACATCGCGGAATGCCCAGAATCCGCGGCCCACATGGTTGAACACGCCGTCCAGCATCACGCGGATGCCGGCTTCATGCAGGGCTTTGCAGACAGCCTGGAAATCCTCTTTGGTCCCAAGGCGCGGATCAACGCGATTATAATCGCGGGTGTCATAGCCGTGGGCATCGCTGTCAAACAAAGGATTAAACAGCACACAGGTTGCGCCCAATTTTTTTATATGTTCCACCCAGTCCAGCACGCGCAGAATACGGTGTTCCCCGGTCTGGTCGCTACCATCGTTTTGCAGCGGAGCACCGCACAGGCCCAGGGGATAGATCTGGTAGATTGTTGCATCATCAAACCACATAACTTTTACTCCTCCATTTTGTTTTTTCTTTTGGCAATGCCACGCAATTCCACGTGCCAATACAACGAGTGAGGTGCATCGGCTGCCAAGCAAAAAGTACAGATCATACTTTGTGTATTATCGAGCATTTTGTAACGCAGACGGCGTGCCACAACCGCCAGGCAGGAATTGTTCGGTGTTGCCTTTTATTCATCTTTTCGCTTTCGCATCAGAACTTCTTTTTCAGCCTGGGGGCAATGCGCTGGCGGTACAGCGGGGTGATGGCCGTTAAGGCACGGTCACACAGCCAGAACGAAAGGTTGCCCAGCGCCAGCAACGCCAGCAGCATGGGGGTACCTTCGGCGGCAAACTCCTGCACCAGTTCCGGCGGGGCCAGCACCACGATCAGCAGCGCATACATGACGACCACCGCCGCATTGAAGCAGCCAAACTTGGCCATCCACCGCAGCACACCGCGGCGGATGTTGTTCAGCCGCACCCGCAGCACAGGGTAATACCCCAGCACCAGAACATAAAACAGCACCAGCTCTTTATCCGGCACCAGGAACAGCGAAAGCAACGACACAACCGCATACAACAACAGTGCATACTTTTTGCCGTAATCTTCCAGCACAGGAATGAGCAGAAAGCTGGCCAGCATGGGCGCGGCGTAAGTGCCGATCTGCAATACGTTGCCCACAAGCAGCACCACCACCGAGAGCGCACTAAGCACACCGCAGAGCGCAATTTTTTGAGATTCTGTTTTTCGCAAAGGTCAAAACCTCCTGTGTTGCATTTGCCGCACAAGAAGTATTATACACTACGCGTATAAAATGTGCAACATGACGAAGGCATTTATTTTAATGTCCTTCCCTGCCCGTTCGCCATAGTTGGCCGCACAGCGCTCTATTCTGCCATTTGCTGCACAGTAAAAAAGTGGTATCCCTTGGCCGCAAACCATTCAAGGATATCCGGCAATGCCTTGACTGTCTCGTGGGTGGCATTGGTATCGTGCATCAAAACAACACAAATCGGCTGGTCTTTGGCATCGTTCTGGACATTGCGCAGGATCTGGGCGGCGTTGGGGTGGCTGGCGGTGGCGTCCTCGGCGCACACGTTCCAGTCAATCCAGGCATAGCCTTTCTGCTCAGCCTGGGCTTTGAGCTGCTGCATGATCTGCCGTCCGCCGTATCGGTGGCTGACCGTGTTGGTGCTGCCGCCGGGGAACCGCAGCCAGTGGATCGCATCCACATCGATATAGTTCGCCAGCGTGGCACGCAGAGCTTTGATATCCAGCCAGAAGTTTTCGGTGCTGCTGTAAATGCGGGAATAGGAATGGGACGCGCTGTGCAGGGCAATCTGGTGGCCCGCAGCCTCAATATCCGTTAGATACGACAGATAATCCTGGTTCGCGTCCTGTGCAGTGACAAAAAAGGTGGCTTTGGCATCACATTTTTCCAGCGCAGCCAGCACCTGCGGGGTATATTTGGAGGGGCCATCGTCAAAGGTCAGGCAGCAGATCTTCATGGCAGCGCCCTCCTCCCCCGGCAGCTGGGTGCCGCCCATAGCAAGGGTGGGCACAGAGAACGAAGCATCGGGAATGGTGGTTTCGCAGGCAGAATCGGCCGGGAACCACAACGGCCAAAGCAGCCCGATCAGCGCCCCCACCACAGCCGAAATGAGCAGCCCGGTCACAAACAGGCGCTGCTGCCTGTCATTGTTGGTTTCCCTGCGCATACATAAACGCCCCCTGCCGCACTGTTTTGTTCCAAACATATGCAGCAGGGGGCGCAGATAGATATAATTTTGTAAGGCTCAGAACAGGTTGCGGGCTCGCAGGCGGCGGTCCAGATGGCCTTTGCTGCGCAGCCAGGTGCTGGGGGCAAACAATACCAGCATGGGGAAGATCTCCAAACGGCCCACCAGCATATCAAAGCTGAGCACCAGCTTGATCAGCGGCGAAAAATCCGCAAAGCTGACCATAGGGCCGACCAATTCCAGACCGGGGCCGATGTTGTTCAGGCAGGATGCCACCGCGGTAAAAGTAGTAACCAGGTCAAACTGGTTGATGGCCACCACCATGGTGGACAGTACAAAAATGATTAGGTAGAGGTTCATGTAGGTGCGCACGCCAAACACCGTTTTATCGTCCAGGGGCTTGCCCTCAAACCGGACGGTAGTGACAGCATGGGGGTGCAGCACCCGCATTAAATCCTGCTTGGCAGTTTTGCACATAATAATGATACGGCTGATTTTGATGCCGCCGCCGGTGGAACCCGCACAGGCGCCAAAGAACATGAGCAGCACCAGCACCGCCTTGGAGAAGGTGGGCCACATGTTAAAATCTGTTGTGGCATAACCCGTGGTGGTAATGATGGAAGCCACCTGGAAGAAAGAATAGCGCAGGGACTGCCACACATTGCCATACAAGTGGAAGATATTGCCCGCAACGGCCAGGGTGGAAGCTGCAATCACGCCAAGGTAGACCCGCATTTCCTCGCAGGCAAACGCTTCCTTAAAATGGCGGATGAGCAGGAAGAAATACACATTGAAGTTGATGCCGAACAGCACCATAAAGACCGCGGTGATCATTTCCACCGCCGGGCTGCCGTAAGCGCCAATGCTGGCCGCACGGTTGCTGAAACCGCCGGTGCCCGCCGCGCCAAAGGCGGTGATCAGGGCATCGTACCAGGGCAGACCGACCAGGCGCAGCAAAATTGTCTGCACCACGGTAAGCACCAGGTACATGGCATACAGGATCTTGGCAGTATCGCGGATCTTGCTGGAGATTTTGCCCACCGAAGGCCCCGGCGATTCGGCGCGCATCAGGTGCATGGCGCGGCCATCGCTGACCGGCAGAACCGCCATGGTAAACACCAGTACGCCCATGCCGCCCACCCAGTGGGTAAAGCTGCGCCAGAACAGCATACTGTAACTCATGGCTTCCACATCGCGCAGGATGCTGGAGCCGGTGGTGGTAAAGCCGGATACCGTTTCAAAAAAGGCATCCACAAAAAACGGGATATCGCCGCTGATGATAAACGGCAGCGCACCGAACACGGACATCAGCACCCAGGCCAGTGCAACGATCACAAGACCCTCGCGCGCATAGATCGCTGAGTTGGCGGGGCTGCGCAGCCCCAGAACAAGGCCCAGCACGGCCAGCCCCACCGCCGTTACCACAAAGGCAAACAGGCAGCTCCACTCGCCATAAATAACAGCTACAATAGACGGAGGCAGCAGCAGGGCGGCTTCAACCATAAAAATACGGCCCAGCACATACCCAAGCATGCGGTAGTTCATTCCGTTACCCCCTTGCCATAATATCGCGCAGATCGGTCAGATCGGTGTTGGTGGTAACAATGATCACATCGTCCCCTGCGCAGAAAGAATCGTTGCCGGACGGGATAATCGTCTTGCCGTTTTCGCGGATAATGCCCGCCACAAGGATATTTTTGCGCAGGTTCAGGTCCCGCAGCGGCACACCGGCAAACGGCACATCGGCGGTAACGCCGAATTCCAGCGCTTCCACCTTGCCGCCTACCAGACGGTGCAGGGTGCGCACATTGGTAGCCTGGCTGTTCTGCATGGCGCGTACATACTGTACGATCAGCTCGGTGGTGACAGCGCCGGTGGAAACCAGGCTGTCCACCAGGCCGCGCTCTGTCACCACATCGGCAAAGGATTTGCGGTTGATTTTAGCCACCACCTTGCAGTGGTTCAACTGAGAAGCATACATTGCCAGAATAATGTTGGTTTCGTCCAGACCGGTCAGCGCCACAAAGGCATCCATATCGGCAATGCCTTCCTCCGCCAGCAGCTCGCTGTCGGTGCCATCGCCCTGAATGATGAGCGCACGGGGGATTTTTTCGCTCATATCCTGGCAGCGGGCGGGATTGTTGTCAATTACGGTAACGTGCATGTTCATCTCGCTCAGTTCTTTGACGAGATAATACGCCATGCGGGAAGCGCCCACCACCATGACATTGTTGGCGCGCTCCTTGAAAATACCCAGGCGGCGGAAGAACTGTTCCAGTTCCTGCGGGGTGGCCATCAGGTAGATTGTATCCCCTTCTTCCAGGGTAAAACTACCGGTGGGGATGGTGATCTGTTTGCCGCGTGCCACGGCGCAGATCAGCATTTTGACCCGCATGTTGCTGTACAGGTCGCTCAGCTGCAGGCCGGTCAGGGGGTTGCCCTCGGTCAGGCGGTATTCCACCAGTTCAAAGCGCTGCTTGCTGAACTGTTCCAGCTTGAGCGCATTGGGGAAGCGCAGCACGCGGGCGATCTCGCGCGCCGTGGCCTTTTCGGGGTTAATGACCATCGAAAGGCCCAGTTCCTGGCGCATAAAGCGCAGCTGCTTTTCATATTCCGGGTTGCGGATGCGCGCAATGGTATGGCGGGTGTTCAGCTTTTTGGCAACCAGGCAAGCCAGGATGTTGATCTCATCGCTGTCCGTTGCGGCAATCAGCAAATCGGCGCCGCCTTCAAACGCTTCGGCCTGCACTTCATAGCAGCCGCCGTTGCCGGTCACGCCGCGCACATCGCAGATATTGCAGATATCATCCACAACGGTCGGGTTGCGGTCAATTACAACAATGTCGTGCTTATCTGCGCTGAGCTGCTGGGTCAACGCGCGGCCCACTTTGCCCAAACCCACAACCACGATCTTCATTCGGTTTCCTCTTTTCCGCCAGATCCTTATGGCATACAGCTGCCGCGGTATCGGTTCAGGGACGATGCCAAACAGCAAAGCAGCCTGTCAAGGTGTTTCTGAAAGCAAAGAAAATGACAGATATTCCGCAAACACAAGCAGGATGTAAGGCAAAGAGCCGCTGGAGCCCTTTGTGGCTTCCAAGGCTTTTTAAGGCAACACCGCACAATTCCCGCCTGACGGCTTAAGCACCGCTCCGGCGGCTGCAGCACGGCATCTGCGTTGCCAAAATGCTCGATAATACACAAAGTATTATCTGCGCTTTTGGCTTAGCAGCTGCCGTGCCTCGCTCGCCGTATCGGCACTTAGAATTGTGCGGTATTGCCTTAACGTAAAATCCGGCTGCATTTCTAGAAATAGACTATATTTTCGGCTTTTCAGATACACCCCAAGGCCATATTAACACAATTTTAATGTTTGCTGGCAATACTGCATGTATTATAGCAGGCTTGCCGAAAAATGCAACTGGTCCCGCCGGGTATGCCGTACACTTTGGTCACTTTATGCAAAACTGCGGCGGCTTTTGCAGCAGGTTCACCTGTTTTTACCCGCCAAAAAGCAAAGCGCGCACAGCCCTTTGTTCAGGCCATGCGCGCCGGATGGATATTTCTTTATTCTTCTTTATTCTATTTTAATTATACATCCTGCAGTTCACCGCGGGAAGATGCTTTCAGGTAAGCATAGATGAAACCGTCCAGGTCGCCATCCATCACGGCCTGCACATTGCCGCTTTCATAGTTGGTACGGTGGTCCTTGACCAGGGTGTACGGCATGAACACATAACTGCGGATCTGGTGGCCCCAGGCGATTTCATTCTGCACACCCTTGATGTCATCCACCTTATCCTTGTGCTGCTGCAGAGCGATCTGGTACAGCTTGGCTTTCAGCATTTCCATGGCGTACTCACGGTTCTGCAGCTGGCTGCGCTGGGTCTGGCAGGAAGTGACAATGCCGGTGGGCTTGTGGATCAAACGCACAGCGGAAGACGTTTTGTTGATGTGCTGGCCGCCTGCACCGGAAGAACGGTAAACCTGCATTTCAATATCCGCCGGGTTGATCTCGACTTTAATATTGTTATCCAGTTCCGGCATAACCTCCAGGCTGGAAAAGCTGGTCTGGCGGCGGGCGTTGGCATCAAACGGGCTGATGCGCACCAGGCGGTGCACGCCGTTTTCACTTTTCAGCATACCGTAAGCGTTGGCACCCTTAATCATCATAGAAGCGGACTTGATACCGGCTTCATCGCCTTCCAGCACATCCAGAACTTCCACGGTGTAGCCGTGGGCTTCGGCCCAGCGGGTGTACATACGGGTCAGCATCTCGGCCCAGTCCTGTGCTTCGGTGCCGCCGGTGCCTGCATGGAAAGTCAGGATAGCGTTGGAATGGTCGTACTCGCCGTTCAGCATGGTCATCAGCTGCAGTTCGTCAATGGATTTCTCCACGCCGTTCACAGCTTCTTCGCCTTCTGCTGCCAGAGAGGGATCATTTTCTTCCTCAATCATTTCCAGCAGAGTCTGGGCTTCCTCGTACTGGGTGGAAAGTTTGCCGAAGCGCTCCAGCTTATTTTTCACTTCGCCCATCTCGCCGATGACTTTCTGGCTTTTTTCCTGGTCATCATAAAAACCAGGCAACGTCATCTGGTGTTCCAGCTCTGCCAGGCGCTTTTCGCTCGCTTCAATGGAAAGGGCATCGCGCAGGTCGTTTACCGCAGTTTCCAGCCCGCCGAGCTTAAATTTCAATTCGTCAATGGTGATCATATTTGCTACCCCTTGGTCAATCATTAAAAATAAAGATACGCATAAATTAAGATGTTATCAGTATAACGCAAATCTTATTTCTTGTAAAGAGGTATAAAACACACGGCATGATCTGCACGTTACAGGCGTGCAGATTAAAATCGGCTTCTACTTTTTTTGATACATACCAGCTATCGGCAGGCCAAAATCTGCAAATATTCTGCAAAAATCCGCTTTCTGCCCGCTTATTCACGAAAAGTTCTTTGCTTTCCATGGACATATGGTGTATAATATGGCTAAATTATTTCGTTTGCGCCTTTTTGGCCGCAGCGGAACAAGATGGATGGGCAGGATAACACTCCCCGCCCTGAAAATTCGGAGGACCACACATGGCTGATTACAAGGGCAATACCTGCCCCGTATGCAAACAAAAATTCAAAGAAGCAGATGATATCGTTGTCTGCCCGGACTGCGGCACACCGTACCACCGCGAATGCTGGAAAAAGGTCGGTGTCTGCGTGCATCAGGCAGACCACGCCGCCGGGTTTGAATGGACCCCGGACAACGTGATTTCCGACCGGCCGGATGATATCGTCTGCCCCAACTGCGGCACCCATAACCCGCTGGGCGCAAAATACTGCAACCACTGCGGCGTTTCGCTGCCGGACCACCCGGATAACGTGCAGTACCAGCAGGATCACCCCGCCCCCGGCGGCAACGGCCCGGTGTACGCCAACGGCAGCTACCAGGCCGGCGGCACCCCGCAGTATCGCCAGGCACCGCGCCAAGAACAGGCACCCGACCAGGAGTTTTTCAGTGCAGGCAGCATGGGGCCGGATGGCTTTACCTGCAAGGAAGTCGGCCCCGATGACCCGATTGACGGCATCAAGGCGCGGGACTGGGCCAGCTATGTTGGGCCGTCCAGCATTTATTATATGATGCAGTTCTTCCGCATGCAGGAAACCCGGCGCAAAGCAGTCATCTCGTTCTCCGCCTTTTTCCTTGGGCCTTTCTATTTCTTCTACCGCAAAATGTGGAAGCAGGGTGTTCTTTTTGCGCTGCTGGATTTTATTGTGACGCTGCCCTCCCTGCTGTACCTGATGGCGGTATCCGGTGCGGAGTGGATGGTGGGTATGCCGTTTTTGCGGCTAATTCCCACGGCCATGCAGGTATGCTATGTGCTGAACTTTATCCAGATGGTTATTCGCGGCCTGTTTGCTGTGTACTGGTATAAAAAAGAAAGCGAACGCCGCATTCACCGCGTTTATGACCGCTGCCCCGAAGGCCCGCAACGCAGCGATGCCCTGGCCGCAACCGGCGGCACCAGCTGGGCAGCCATTTTTATCTACCTTGGTGTTTACATCGCAGCCGGGGTTCTGGGATCTTTCCTGATGGGACCGGACCTGAACGCCGTAATCCGGTTTTTGACGATGTAAAAATATGAAGAAGTAAGGATAACCGATATTTCAGGAGGAAAATGTATGAAAACAGCATTGGTCATTATGGCAGCCGGCATCGGCTCCCGCTTTGGCGGCGGCATCAAGCAGCTGGCCGCTGTCGGCCCCAACGGCGAGATCATCATGGATTACTCCATCCATGATGCCATCGAAGCCGGGTTTGACAAGATTGTCTTTATCATCCGCCACGACATTGAGGAGGCTTTCAAGGAAGCCATCGGCAACCGCATTGAAAAGACCTGTGCCGACCTGGGCATTGAGATTGCCTATGCTTTCCAGGAGAAGGACGCCATCCCCGCCGGGTACGAAGTTCCCGCTGAGCGCAGCAAGCCCTGGGGCACCGGCCAGGCAGTTCTGGCCTGCAAGAATGTCATCAAGGAGCCGTTCGCCGTTATCAATGCTGACGACTACTATGGCAAGGAAGCTTTTGTCCAGATTCACAACTTCCTGCAGGGCTACACCCCGGACAAACCGAACGCCCTGTCCATGGCCGGCTTTGTTTTGAAGAACACCCTGAGCGACAACGGCGCTGTGACCCGCGGTGTCTGCCAGATGAACGCCGAAGGCTACCTGACCGATGTTGTGGAGACTTCCGGCATTGAAAAGACCGCTGACGGCGCTGCCGTTGAGGGCAAGGCCATTGACCCGGAGAGCCTGGTTTCGATGAATTTCTGGGGCCTGACACCGGAGTTCGTGAAGGTGCTGGAGGACGGTTTTGTGGAGTTCTTTGAGAAGAGCGTTCCCGCCAACCCGCTGAAGGCCGAGTACCTGCTGCCCATCTATATTGGCGAGCTGCTGGAAAAGAATGCCGTGACCGTTCAGGTGCTGCCCACCCATGACAAGTGGTTCGGCGTTACCTATAAAGAGGACAAGCAGACCGTGATTGACAGCTTTGCCAAACTGGTGGCCGATGGCGTTTACCAGAAAAACCTGTTCAGCGACCTGAAGCACTGAGCCCGCCCGTTGCAAACCGAATGAAATAAATCAAAGGGGTGAATCCCGGAGCCAGAGAATGTGCGAACCGCACAGAAATCTTTCCGCGGGTTCACCCCTTTTGATTGAAAACTGCAAAAGCATGGGATTTTGCACCATGGAAAGTGAGGGTAAAATGCGGTATCGTAAATGTAGGAGGGATGTACAGATGCCGAAACAAAACATCGAAGCCGTGAACATTTCCGCAATGACTGCCGAACAGCGTGATGCCGCACTTGCCCTGGATGTGGAGCGCCTGCTGCGCTTTGGCCGCAAACACAAGCTCATCAAGGAGCTGGATGCCATTGTAGCCCGCAACACCCTGCTGGATCTGCTGGGTCTGGCCCAGCCCAGCGAGGAAAAGGTGCCCAAAGAGGATTTTGACACCCCCGCTGCCCTGCTGGACGAGATGGTGGAGCTTGCCGCCGCCAAGGGCCTGTTTGACGGCAGTGTGCCGCAGTACCGCATCAACTTTGAAACCCGCATGATGGGTGCCCTGATGCCGCGCGAAAGCGAAGTCTGCCGCAAGTTCCGCAAGCTGTATGCCAAGGGCGGCCCCAAAGCTGCCACGGACTGGTTCTATGATCTGTGCGTTGTGTCCAACTACATCCGCACGGCGCAAATTGCCAAGAACATCCAGTGGAACACGGCCACCCCTTACGGTGAGCTGGAAATTACCATCAACCTGACCAAACCGGAAAAAGACCCCAAAGTGATTGCCATGGAGCGGCTGCAGCCCGCTGCCAGCTACCCCAAGTGCATGCTGTGCAAGGAGAATATCGGCTATGCGGGGCGCATCAACTTCCCTGCCCGCCAGACCCATCGCATTGTGCCCATGAACCTGGCCGGTGAAACGTTCTATCTGCAATACAGCCCCTATGCCTATTTCCATGAGCACTGCATCATGCTGAACGACAGCCACAAGCCCATGGAGATGGACCGCCATACCCTGGCTGAAATTTTTGACTTTGTGGCACAGTTCCCCCATTACACCTGCGGTTCCAACGCTGACCTGCCTATTGTAGGCGGCAGCATCCTGAGCCACAGCCATTTCCAGGGCGGGCGCTATGTCTTCCCCATGCAGAAAGCGCATATCGCCGTACCGCTGCGCAACGCGCGCTACACCGGCGTGAAAGCCGGTATCGTCAACTGGCCGGTTTCCACCGTGCGCCTGGTGGGCCGCAGTTTCCAGGAAGTGCAGAATGCCGCGGACGACATCCTGCGCACCTGGCGTGATTACAGCGATACCAGCGTAGATATCATCGCCCACACCGGCGATACCCCGCACAACACCGTCACCCCCATTCTGCACTATGATGAGAATGACGGCTACATTCTGGACCTGGCGCTGCGCAACAACCGCACCACCGAACAGTATCCGGACGGCATCTTCCACCCGCACAAGGAATACCACAACATCAAAAAAGAGAATATCGGCCTGATTGAGGTAATGGGCCTGGCCATCCTGCCCGCCCGCCTGAAAGATCAGAGCGCCGCCATTGCCGATATCCTGACCGGTTCCGCCCCCAACACCAGCCGCGAAGCTGGCAGCCCGCTGGCTGTACACGCTGACTGGATCGATGGTCTGATCAAAAAGTACGGCACCGGCCTGAAGCGTGAAAAAGCCGAGGCTGTTCTGCGGGATGAGATCGGTATTGTGTTCAGCCATGTGCTTGAAAACGCCGGTGTCTTCAAGCAGAATGCCGCCGGGCAGGCAGCTTTCCTGAAATTTATGGAAAGCGTTGGTTACCGTAAGGCATAAAATGCGCGTTCCCGCCAAAAGCGGCAAAATATTTTTGATATCCTGCAAAATACACCTTGACAAAAGGTGATTCTGCTTGATATAATAAGTTGCTGTGTCAAGCAAGACACACATCCTTGCCCTTGCGTAAAGGCAAGGGCCTAAAGTCCAAAAGGAGGTGCACAGAAAATGGCTAAGTATGAAACCATGTTGGTTACCAGTTCTGCTCTGGATGAGGAGGCTTCCGCTGCCCTGATCGGCAAGTTCAAGTCCCTGATCGAAGCAAATGGTACGATCGATTCTGTCGATGATTGGGGCAAGCGCCGTCTCGCCTACCCCATTGAAGACGAAACCGAGGGCGTTTATACCGTGATCAAGTTCACCAGCGAGCCGGATTTCCCCGCAGAGCTGGATCGTAACTACCGTATCACCGAAGGCGTTCTCCGCAGCATTATCGTTGCCGAGGAAGCCTGATTGAGCGCCACGCACCCTGGTGTGCGTGTTGGGAAGGAGTAACTGAATTATGCTGAATGTAGTTGTTCTTATGGGCCGCCTTGTTGCGGACCCGCAGCTGCGCCAGACGACGACCGGCAAAAACGTGGCTTCGTTCCGCGTTGCCTGTGACCGTGGGCGCCGCGATGCCAATGGCCAGAACCAGGCCGACTTCTTTGATGTTGTCGCCTGGGACCGCTCCGCTGAGTTTGTCTGCCGTTATTTCCAGAAAGGTTCCATGATTGCCATTGATGGCCGTCTGCAGAGCCGTAACTATCAGGATAAGAGCGGCAACAACCGCACTGCGATCGAGATCGTGGCCAGTAACATTAATTTTGTTACTCCCAAATCCCAGAATCCCGCTGCTGGTATGGGCGCGCCGATGGCGTCCGCTCCGATTCCTGCAGCACCGGCTGATTATTCCCGTCCCGCAGCGCAGCCCGCTGCTCCCGCCTATTCGGCTGGCAGCAACGATGACTTTGCACTGATTGAGGACGAGGGCGATTTGCCGTTCTGAATCGATTATACCAATTTTACAAGGAGGTAACCGGATCATGGCTATGGATCGTTCTTCTCGTCCGATGCATCGCGGCCGCAAAAAGGTTTGCAGCTTCTGCGTTGATCGCATCGACCGCATTGATTACAAGGATCTGCCCCGCCTGCGCAAATACGTCAGCGAGCGTTCCAAAATCATTCCCCGCCGCGTCACCGGCACTTGCGCTTTCCATCAGCGCGAGCTGACCGTTGCTATCAAGCGTGCTCGCCATATGGCTCTTATGCCGTACGTCAGCGATTGATTTTAACGGCTGCTGAATAAGCACAGCAATCCCCCGCCGCTCAGGCTGCAAGGCCTGCGGCGGGGGATTTTTGTTTGGTTGATTTTTTATAAATAATAATGAATAGAGAATAAAGAATCATGTTGGTGCGCCGCCCGCGGCAGCGCGAATAAAATAGGTGGGCCGCTCTGGCCAGAATGCTTTTTGCCGGAGTAGCGGACCTGATTAAAATGTGACGCCGTGGGCGTCACACTCCCATTATTCATTATTCTTTATTCTTTTTTAATTCAATAAACGCGGCCCCGGCACAACAGGTTGTCTTTCCTGTAATGCCGGGGCCTTACTGCCGTTGCTATCACGGTGCTGCTGTTGCAGCAGGGTCTGTGCTGTCCGCCCAGTTGGGCTGTTCGGAGGGTGTGGGCGATGAATCCACCGCAAACGCATCGTTGCGTGCCCCGGCGATATACACCGTCACGACAGTCTCATCTGCATCAAACTTGGTGCCTTTGCTCACATCGCATTTTACAACGCAGTTCTCTGCGTACTGGCCATCGTTTTCAATGATCTGCATGCTATAGTTGATGCCGGATTCATCCAGTTTTTTGCTGGCGTTGTTCTGCGTCCAGCCGATGATGTCCGGCATTTCCACCAGCATGGGGCCTTTGCTGACTACTAACTGGATGGTGGGTGCCTGTTCCGTGACCAGCGTTCCGGCCACCGGCTCCTGCCTGATGACGCAGCCCTCCGGTACAGTGGAGCTGAAATCCTCCGTCATGGCAATGCGGTAATGGGTATACAGCGTGTTATTTTTGATATCGGTCTTATAGTTCTTTCCCACAAGGTCCGGGTAAACTTCCACATCACTGTTGGCCGTGCTGGAAGCCGATGTGCCGGTGGATGCCGCACTGGAAACTGCCGGTTTTGTATCGCTCCCCTTGCCGCCTTTCAGCAGACTCCACAGCAACAGCACCACCAACACAAAGATGACCACCATGGAAGCCGCCAGAATCTTTTTGGTGGATACCTGGTTTTCGCCTTTTTCAAACATGGCGTTCGCCACGGTGGGATCAGTCAAGGCGCTCATCAGCTCCGGTACCGTCTGCATCCGCTTGGCGGGGTCCAGCCGCATGGCGCAGGTCAGCACCTGAGAAAAATAGGTCGGCACACCAGATTCCAGGCTGTGGGCGTTCTCCATACTGTCCCGTACCTTGCGCTGCGGGGCTGCCACTGGCACCTGGCCCGTTACCAGTCGGTAAGTGACCGCCGCCAGAGCGTACACATCGGTGTACCGTCCAGAGAATTCCGCCGCTGAATACTGTTCCGGTGCCGCATAGCCGGGGTAAAGCTGGCTTTTCAGCTCGCTGCCTGCCGTGCGCAGGGCCAGCGTGCCATACCCGGTCAGCCGGGCGGCACCGTCAATGGGCAGCAGGATGTTATCCGGGCAGATGCCGCGGTGGATCAGCCCGGCCTTGTGAAGCAGGGCCACCCCCTCCATCACGGGCTGCAGCAAGGTTCGGGCCTCCACGGGGGTCAGGGTGCGGGCGCGCAGTTTGAGGTAATGGGTCAGGGTCATGCCCTTCTCGGTTTCCTCCACCGCGTATACGGTGTTGTTTTCTTCCATCACATCCAGAATCTGCGAAAGGCCGGTTGCCGGGGTGATGCGGTGCAGGTCATCGTACAAATCTTTGAAATCCATCCGGCTGGTTTTGAACAGCACTTCCCGACCTTCTTTGGGCATCAGGTCGCCATCCGGGCTGCGGCCATTGCACAGCGTTACCGGGAAATACTCTTTGATCAGCACAAACCGACGTTCATCATTATCCACACCGCGGTAGCACAGGCCGTCGCCGTCGGCGCTCTGGTATTCACCCACGGTGTAATGCCCGCCCAGTTGGGTGCCAAGGGGCAGCGCGCCTTCGGGGTTATGGTTTTCCAGGGACTTGCCGCAGTTGGGGCAGCTGCCATGGTAGCCGCTGCGCACGGGTTCCAGGCAGTGCGGGCAAAGGGGAAGTTGGCTCATAACATGGCTCCTTTGTGTAAAAAGAAGGCGCGTAAAAACCGAAATATCCGGCTTTTGCGCGCCTCCTTAAACATTCAAGCTCAAACCTTGGCTGCCAATCAGCGGTCCAGGTCTTCTTCATTCTCCAGGGTAGTCCATGCGTTCTGCACGTCGTCGTCATCGTCCAGTGCGTCCAGCAGCTTGCCCATGTTGACCAGCTGATCCGGATCGGTCAGGGCGGTGGTGGTGGAAGGAACCTGTGCCACATCGGCAGAAATGAACTTATAGCCCTTTTCTTCCAGTGCGTTGCACACAGCGGTGAAGTTATCGGGATCAGTGGTGACCTGTGCAGCCTCTTCGCCTGCATCAAAGTCCTCGGCACCGGCATCCAGAGCATCCATCATCAGCTGGTCGGGGTCGGCATCTTCCAGGTCAACCACGATCACACCCTTCTGGGTGAACATGAAGCCAACGCAGCCCATCTGGCCCAGGTTGCCGCCAAACTTATCAAAGTAATGGCGCATGTTGGCAGCGGTACGGTTGCGGTTATCGGTCAGGGTTTCGACCATAACGGCAATGCCGCCGGGGCCGTAACCTTCATAGGTAATTGCTTCGTACTCGGTCTTATCGCCGCCCTCGGCGCGCTTGATGATGCGCTGAATGTTATCATTCGGCACACTGTTCGCCTTTGCCTTAGCAATCAGGGCTGCCAGCTTGGAGTTGGAAGCGGGGTTACCGCCGCCTTCCTTAACGGCAACAGCGATCTCGCGGCCAATCTTGGTGAAAACCTTGGCACGGGCGCCATCGGTCTTTTCTTTCTTGCGCTTAATGTTATTCCATTTGCTATGTCCGGACATGAAAATCCCCCTAAAAAATTGATGTGTAACCGCACATTGAAGGCGGTAAGATTCCCGCACTTTGCGCAAAGTGCGCGAACCGACAAATTACATTAGTATAGTATAGCACATTTCTATGCCGTTTTCAATGTTTTGGCGGTGTTTTTCTGGATGTATTTGAAAACAAAAAGCGGCAAACGTTTTGTGAATGCAGAACGAACTTTTTTCAAGTGCTAACCATGTTGACGAAAACGGGGCTATGGTTGCAGTTTTCCCTTTCCGCTTTTATGTCTGCACTATTTTTACGGTCATTTCAGGTTGCGCAGGGCTTTGGGGTAATGGTTCTTAATGCGGCCCCCGCTGGCCTTGCCCCCACCGAGGGGGAAGCCATCCACCAGCACAGCACACCAGCCGTTCTGGGCGGTTTGGGCTTCGATCTCTTCCCCGCGCAGCCACGCTGCGGTGCGCGGATCCGCCAGGGTCAGCTCCTCGCAATTGGTGCACTGGGCACCGTAAGCCATAAACAGCGCGTGGGCCGGTTCAAAGCGCCCTTTTGCCGCGCGGCCCGCGGGCACCCCGGCGCGCAGCACATGCAGCTTTGCCGCAGGCAGCAGGGCGGGCGGCTCCAGCAAAAAGCCGTCCCCCACTACTGCAATGGGCTGGCCCGCCAATGTGGGGAAAAGCTCTTTGGCAAAGCTCTGCCACGCCTGCAATGCCTTGGCATCCACACGGGGTGTTTTGCCGCCTTTTCCTTTACCGTTTTTGCCGCGCGGCAGTTCCACCGCCGGGGCATCCGCCGTCTTTTGCAGTTTGGCCATAAAATGGCCCTCGCCGCCATCACAGGGCCAGATGCGGCGGCAGTATTCTGCCTGTAGCGGATAGTCCCCTGTCCGGTTGGCTTCACCGGGCTGGCCAAAACCGCAGCCGGAAAGATCACACAGGGTAAACTCCGGATGCCTTGCCAGGAAAGCTGCGATCTGCCCTTCATCTTCCCCCGGCGCAAAGGTGCAGGTGGAATAGACTAAAATTCCGCCCGGCGCCAGCATGGCCGCGGCGTTTTCCAGAATCTCTGCCCCCAAAGCGGCGCAACGATCCAGCAGGGGCTGGTCATACTGGGTCACGGCAACGCTTTCCTTGCGGAACATCCCCTCGCCGGAACAGGGGGCATCCACGAGGATGCGGTCAAACTGGTCGGGGTACGCGGCAGCCAGACGGGCGGTGTCCTCGTTGGTCACAATGGCGTTGGTCACACCCATGCGCTCCAGATTCTGGCGCAGAACTTCGGCGCGGGCAGCCACAAACTCGTTGGCCAGCAGCACGCCATGCCCGGCCAGCGCGGCGGCCAGCTGGCTGGTTTTGCCGCCCGGCGCGGCGCACAGGTCTGCCACCCGCATACCGGGGTGCACATCCAGCAGCGCAGCCGGGGCGCTGGCGCTGGGTTCCTGCGCATAAAAGGCTCCCGCATGGTGGTAGGGGTGGCGGCCGGGTTTCCAATCCGGCTGCGGCACTACAAAAGCGGACGCGCAAAACGGCGATGCTTCCAGCGGAAAATCCGCCAGCGCAGCAAACTGCTGCGGCGTACAGCGCAGGGCATTCACGCTGGCCCCACGCACCGCCCCCTGCCCCGGATAGGAAAACATTGCATCAAACCGCGGGCCAAGCAGGGCGCGCTCCCGCTGAACAAACAGTTCCGGCAGTTGTGAAATTATCATGGATCAACCTCCATTTTGCATATCAGCGGCAAGGCTGGGCAGACTATTGGCAGAGCCGGTGGAACCCGGCCCCAAATTGTTTTTTTGATTTTGAAAGGAGTACCCGCATATGGCACGCAGCACCAACGAACAGAACAAGACCCAGAACTGCAATACCCGCAAGGCCAGCCAGAAAGCTACCCAGAGCACCACGCAGAAAACCACCAACTCCACCACAGACTGCGGCTGTGGCTGCGGCACCAAGGGCAAGGACGACGGCAGCAAAAAGAAGTGATGCTTTGCCCTGAAAAGCCAGCTGCATATTGAAGAATCTGGCTTCAAAACGCATTTTTAAGGTTATGCACAGGGCAAGCGGCCGCGGGCGAACGATGTCTTCCCCTACGGAGCGCTATTTGGCAGTCTAAGGCAGTGCTATATCAACAGCACTGCCTATTTTATTGTGCCGCCACGCAAAAAGCCGGTGCCGTTTGCTGGGCACCGGCTTTGTTGCAGCTTGTGTTTCTGCGCACAGGCACTTATTGTTCCGGGGTATAATTTTTCCAGATCGTTTCAAACAGTTCTTCGATCCGGTCATCCCGGCCCATCAGGTGCAGCCAACCCAGCAGGCACTCAAAGCCTGTGGAGGCGCGGTATTCCTGCGCGGTGGCATGCTTGGCCACGCTGGCTTTGCTGGCATTTTTGCCGCGGCGCAGGATGTTCTGCTCTTCCTCGGTCAGCATCGGCTCAATAAGGGCAAGCTCCTGGTTCTGCGCGTGGGCAGATACATAATGCGTTGCCACGCTGTGCAGCCGACCCGGCTGCAGGCGGGATGTTTCCACCAGACGCTGGCGGACCAGCAGTTCCAGCACGGCATCCCCCGCAAAAGCCAAGGCCAGCGGCGACATTTCGTGGATATCAATTTCCGGGTGTGCTTCAAATAACATGGCGTGCCTCAATAAACGTAATCGAACTCGTATTCGCCGATCTTGATGGTATCGTCCTCTTCCACGTTCTGGCGGACCAGCTCATCCAGAATGCCGGAATCGCCCAGCTGGGTCTGGAAATACTGCAGGCTTTCATAGTCCTCCACATTGGTACCGGCCAGAATGCGCTCCAGCCAGGGGGCATCCACGGTAAATTCGTGGGCACCGGTGCGCTCCACGGTAAAGGGACGGGTGGGGGCATCGACCAAGCTGGGTTTAACGTACTCTGCCTCAAACACCTTGACCGGCGGCAGCTCTTTCAGGCGGCTGTACACCAGGGCGGGCAGAGCGTCCACCCCCTGGCGGGTTGCGGCGGAGATGGGCACAAAGGTCAGCCCCTTGGCTTCCACAAACTGCTTGAATTCTTCTACCTGTTCGGGGGTTGCGATATCACACTTGTTTCCCAGAACAATCTGCGGGCGGGTAGCCAGATCTGCGGAGAAGCCCTCCAGCTCGTGGTTGATCTGCTCAAAGTCCTCCTTGGGGTCGCGGCCCTCGCAGCCGGAAACATCCACCACATGCAGCAGCAGGCGGCAGCGCTCCACATGACGCAGGAAGTCATGGCCCAGGCCAACGCCATCGGCAGCACCTTCGATCAGGCCAGGGATATCGGCGCAGACAAAGCTCTGTTCCGGGCCAACGCGCACAACGCCCAAAACAGGGGTCAGCGTGGTAAAGTGATAGTTTGCAATTTTGGGGCGTGCCGCGCTGATGGTGCTGATCAGGGTGGACTTGCCCACATTGGGGAAGCCGATCAGGCCAACATCCGCGATCACTTTCAATTCCAGAGTCAGGTGCATATCCTCACCGGGCAGACCGGGCTTGGCAAAGCGCGGGATCTGACGGGTGGGGGTGGCAAAGCGGGCATTACCCCAACCGCCGCGGCCGCCCTTGGCCACAACCACCGGGGCATCGCCGGAAAGATCCGCCACGACCAGGCCGGTCTCGGCTTCTTTCAGCACGGTGCCACGGGGCACGCGGATGACCAGGTCATCGGCGTCCTTGCCTTTCTGGCGGGCGCCGCGGCCATTTTCGCCATCGGGGGCGGTATACTTGCGCTTATAGCGGAAGTCCATCAAGGTGGACAAGTTGGGGTCCGCCTGGAACACGATGTTGCCGCCGCGGCCGCCATCGCCGCCGTCCGGGCCGCCAGCCGCGACGAACTTTTCGCGGTGGAAGCTGACCGCGCCATCGCCGCCCTTGCCGGCGTGCAGCCAGATGGTTGCGACATCAATAAAATTACTGGTACTGGGCATGTGTTACCTCCTTTAGGGGGTGTTGCAAATACAAAGAATAGAGAATAATGAAAAATGATGGTGTACCGCCAATGGCGGCATGGGATTGGTTTATAATAGTGTGTACGCAGAATAGCGGGAATATTTTAAGAACCACCCCTCAGGCCGCTTTGCGGCCAGCACCCCTCAAAGGGGAGCCAAGTGCAATTTTCAAAGTTCTATTAGCTCCCATTGAGGGGTGGTTCCGCTGCCATGAATCCATAGCAAAGCGCCGCAATCCATTTGTAGAGGCCGATGCTCGTCATCGGCCCTCTACCTTGCTACTCTTTTGCCACGTTTCCCCGCCTGTTCTCGCCTTTGGGCAAAAGAAAAGAGCGAGCCGCACGGCCCGCCCTTAAAAGGTTACTTACTGCTTGACAGTGCAGCGCTTGCGGTCACGGCCAACGCGCTCGAAATGAACGCGGCCATCAACCAGAGCGTACAGGGTGTCATCGCTACCGATGCCGACGCCCTCACCCGGATGGATGTGGGTGCCGCGCTGACGGACCAGAATGTTGCCGGCCAGAACAAACTGACCGTCGCCGCGCTTAACGCCGAGGCGCTTGGACTCGGAATCACGGCCGTTCTTGGTAGAACCTACGCCTTTCTTATGTGCCATTGTGCTTAACCTCCTTAGCCGTTGATCGCGGTGATTTCCACCTTGGTGTAGGGCTGACGATGGCCCTTGCGAACCATGCTGCCCTTCTTGGGACGATAGGTGATGATGTTGAGCTTCTTGCCCTTGCCGTTCTTGATGACCTTGCCGACAACGGTAGCGCCTTCAACAACGGGAGCGCCAACCTTAACAGCGCCCTCCTCGCCAACGGCCAGGACTTTTTCGAAGGTGACTTCGCTGTCAGCCTCAGCGTTCAGCTTCTCAACAAAAATGCTGTCGCCAACTTTGACGCTGTACTGCTTGCCACCGGTCAGAATAACTGCGTACATGTGATAACCTCTTTCAATAAGTCTCGCTGGATGCGGGGCGGCGTGCAAATGCACACACTTGCAGAGCCCATGCCATGCGGCCTAATTATCATACCACATGTGCCCGGTTCCGTCAAGATACTTTTTGAAATAATTTCAAATAGCAACGCCATTTTGCATGGCAGCAGCCTGGGTGGTGTTCTTCATCAGCATGGCGCGGGTCATGGGGCCAACGCCGCCGGGCACTGGGGTAATGTAGCCTGCCACGGCGCTTGCTTCCTCAAAGTTCACATCGCCGTGCAGCTTGCCGTCCGCACCGCGGTTGATGCCGACATCGATCACCACGGCGCCGGGCTTGACCATATCGCCAGTCACAAAACCAGCGCGGCCAACGGCTGCAACCAGAATATCCGCGTTGGCGCAGATTTCTTTCAGGTTGGCCGTGTGGGAATGGCAGACCGTAACGGTTGCATTTTTAGCCAGCAGCAACAGGGCTGCGGGCTTGCCCACAATGTTGGAACGGCCGATGACCACGGCGTTTTTGCCGTCAATTTTGGTGCCGGTAGATTCGATCATGCGGATGCAGCCCGCCGGGGTGCAGGGCAAAAAGCAGGGCTGGCCGGTCTGCATACGGCCCACGTTGACAGGGGAAAAACCGTCCACGTCCTTTTCCGGCGGGATGGCGTCAATCACGGCGTGCTCATCGATCTGCTTGGGCAGCGGAAGCTGAACCAGAATGCCGTTTACGGTTTTATCGGCTGCCAGCTCTGCAATTTTGGCCAGCAGTTCTTCCTGGGTGGTGGTTTCCGGCATGCGCAGTTCCAGGCTCTTGATGCCGCATTCGCCGCAGTCCTTTACCTTGCCGCGCACATACACCTGGCTGGCGGGGTTTTCGCCCACCAGAATCACAGCCAGGCAGGGTTCGATGCCCTTGGCTTTCAGGGCCGCTGCTTCGGCGGCAGCTTCGGCTTTGGTTGCGGCCGCAAGGGCCTTTCCGTCAATGATCTGTGCACTCATCTTTGCATTCCCTCCTGTGGTTTTCAGGTGCAGGATACACCTAAACGTTACTCCCCTGCTTCGTCCTCCGGGGCCGGGGCTTCCGGCGCTTCGGCGGGCTGCTGGGGTTCGTCTACCACATTCCCCTCTTCTATCGCTTCACCATTGTCATTATTATCTTCTACTTTTTCCGCTTCGTCAAGGTCAAATTCCTCCAGGCGACGGTTCATGGCGGCAGTGGCCTGAACAAATTCGCGATGGGACGCACTTGCGGGCAGTTCATCCACCACAAAATAAGTTCCGGCGGCATCCAGTTTTTTCAGGTTGCTCACCTGCAGCGGCACCATCAGCTGCGCGCCCTTAAATCGCTGCAACCCGGCCACCAGCAGCACCACCGCCGTGGCCACAGACACCAGTGCCACCAGCTGGCTGGTACGCAGGGTGGAAGTGACCATCAGCGCATCGGTGCGCAGACCCTCGATCCAGTAGCGGCCCAGGCCGTACCAGATGATGTAGAGCAGAAACAGTTCGCCGTTAAAGCGGCGCTTTTTGATATGGCTTGCCAGCAGCACAAACCCCACCAGGCACCAGATGCTCTCGTACAGGAAGGTCGGGTGTATCGGCTGGGTGGGGTCCACAGTAACGCCCTCAGCGGCCAGGGTGGCCTGTACGCTGAGCAGGTAGTTATAGGTACCCTCGCTGTACATGCCCCAGGGCAGCGTGGTGTTGCTGCCGAAAGCTTCCTGGTTGACAAAGTTGCCCCAGCGGCCCACGCCCTGACCAATCAGGAAGCATATCCCAACCAGATCAAAGAGCGGCAGGATGGGAATGCGGCGGATCTTGGCCATCAGGCCGCCGAACACAAATGCGCCGATGACCGCGCCGTAAATGGCAATACCGCCCTGGCGGATATCGATCATCTGCCAGATGCTTTCATACTTGAACGGCGCAAACACAATATAATAAATGCGCGCGCAGACGATTGCCATGACCGCGCCCACCAGGATCACATCGATCAGGCGGTCGGAGTTGATGCCGAAATCATCCGCATTGCGGAAAGCAAACAGCATGGCAAGCACCATGCCCGCGGCGATGATCACACCGTACCAGTAAATGTTGAAACCGCCAATGCTGAGCGCAACGCGGTTGATGGTAAATTCCAGCCCAAGGCCGGGAAACTGAACATCAAAAGACATCTGCTATTACACCTCATTCCTTCGGGTCGATCTGGATATAGGCGCTGTTTTCTTCCAGCAGCATGGTTTGCAGTGCCTTGTTCACATCGTCAACGGTCAAAGCGGCCAGCGCTTCAATTTCATCTGCCAGGGTGCGGCCTTTCAGGAAGGCCATGCCCATCTCCTCGGCGGCATCGTCCACGTTCTCCACATCAGCCAGCATTTCGCCGTACATCTGGTTTTTGACCAGGGTAAACAGCTCCGGGTCTACGCCGTTTTGGCGCAGGCGGGCAATTTCATCCCGCACCATCTGGGCAACCTCACGCGGGGTCTCACTTTCACCGGTAAAAGCGATGATGCAGGCTCCCTCGGTGGAAAGATAATCGCCGCTGAACTCCGGGTTGACCAGCGATTCATCATACAGCTTGCGGTACAGATTCGTCAGCCCGCCGCAGATCAGGTCCGGCAGCAGGTCTGCGATGACCTCCATGCGGGTATCGCCGCGGTTGATGGCGGCTTCCTTGTAGCCAAGGGCAAAGCAGGGCTTGTTGACCGGCATGGTAAAGGTGGTTTCTTTGTGCTGCACCGTATCGGCTTCCTGCGGGAAGATGGTTTCCACCTGCGGGGGTTCCACTGCGTCATACACACCGTTGCGGCGGCAGGCTTCCACAGCCTGATCCAGCGTGATGTTGCCCGCAACGGAAAGCACCATGTTGCCGGGGCGGTAGAACGCATCGGTGCAGGCGTACAGCAGTTCGGGCGTCAGCTCGGCAATGCTCTGGGTGGTGCCGGCGATATCGTCCCGGATGGGATGGCTTTTATACAGGCAGCGGAACAGTGCGGTCAGCAGCCGCCAATCCGGGCTGTCGTCATACATTTTGATTTCCTGCCCGATGATGCCCTGCTCCTTGGCGATGGTCTCCTTGGTAAACCAGGGATGACCGACCATGTTGAGCAGAATATCCAGGTTTTCATCCGTCATGCCGGTTGCGGTAAAAATATAGCAGGTGCGGTCATAGCTGGTAAAAGCGTTTGCCGCAGCGCCAGTTTTGGCATACAGGTCGAACGCATCGCCCTGCTCGGATTCAAACATTTTGTGTTCCAGAAAGTGCGCGGTACCGGCGGGAAGCTGGATCCGTTTGCCGTTAAGGGTAAATTCCCGCACAACGGAGCCAAAGTTTGTGGCGTACATGGCGTGTACCGAGCTGTAGCCCGGCATAGTGCGGCACAAAACCGTCAAGCCGCTGGGCAGGGTCACGCTCTGGCAGTTGACCGCCCCCGCGGCTTTTTCCCGGATGGCAGCCGGGCTGTGTTCTGCGTGTTCCATCATGCGTTTTCCCCCTCCCCTTTTGCCGTCAGCGTGTAGCCAACAGAGTAATGGTAACTCTGCAGCACTTCGCGCACTTCGTCCGCCGTAACGGCGTTGGTCAGCACCTTGCCGTATTCCGGCGGGGCCAGCGCTTCGTCACGCAGGATCTGGCCATAGTACCAGCTTTCCAGTCCTCCGAGGGAATCCCCCAGCGAATCCAGGCTGGAAAGCAGGCTGCGGCGGCAGTCGTCCATTTCCTGTTCGGTGATAGGGCCGGTGCACAGGTCGTTCAGTTCTTTCAGGATCGCAGCTTCGGCTTGGGCTTCGCGGCCCGGCTCCACGCCGGAATCCACCATCATCACACCGGTGGCGCGCAGAGCGCTGGAACCGCAGTAATAGCAAAGGCTCTGTTTTTCGCGCACATTGCGGAACAGGCGGCTGGTGGTGGAGCCGCCAAACACGCTCATTGCCATCCGCATCACGGTAATGCTGGGCAGGTCCTCCGGCGTGCCGCGGGTAAACAGCATACACAGCTTGGCCTGGGTCAGGCCGGGGATTTCCTCGCTGAAGTGCTGGGTTTCAATAATGGGCATGGCCAGCGGCATGGCAAAGCGCTGGGGGCTGCGGGCAGCGCCAGCCAGCTTTTGCAGCAGCAGCTCTTCCACCAGGGCGGGATCCGCCCCCTGCACCATCACATCAATGGATGCCAGCGAAAGGATGCGGTCATACTCGGCTTTCAGCGTCTGGGGCGTTACGTTGGGCAGGTCACTTTTGTAGCCGCCCAGCTCAATGCCTGCCGGGGAATCGCCGTAAAATTTGCGGCGGGCCTGGCGCACACAGTACAGGCGCTTATTGTTGAACTCGGCATCCAGGCGGCGGGCCAGGGATTCTTTTTCAATGCGCACAGCCTCCGGGTCAAACACACCATCAATCAGGTACGGCTCAAAGATGGTACCAAAGGCGATATCGGCATATTCACGGGTCAGATTCTCACCGTCAAGGGCAAAGCGATCCTTGATGCCGCAGATGTCCACCGTCAGCACGCGGTCAATTCCGGCGCTGCTCTGGTCCACGCCAAGGTCGGCACCGTACAGCCGCGCCAATTTGCGGGAAAGCTCCGTCATATCCGGGCAGCCCGCATAGCCGCGTTCCAGCACCAGCGGCAGCACAGCGGCATCCGTTGCGCTGCGGCGCAATGCCGGGTAACGCAGATGGATAGTAATGCGGCAGCGGTTAAATTTTTCGGCATCCAATGTGGTGATAAATACACCGGGAGCCAGTTTTTTACGTTCCAAATCAGTATCCTCCGAATTTCTTCCGAATTCCTCGGATGATGGGTCCCGCCCTTAAAACGATGTGCGGCGTTTGCCGGTCATGGCGGCAACGTCCAGGGCCAAAACCGTGGTGTGTTCCACCATTTCCGGCTCAAAGTGCAGGTCCGGGCAGTGGTAATGCTGCATCAGCGCCTGCAGGGCGGTCAGCTTTTCCCCGCCTTCCACAAAGCGGACGGTCCCGCGGCCAATGACGCTCTGGTAGTTCATGCCATACGTGCAGGAGGTTGCCCCGCCGCTTACGGTGCCGGGGCAGTCAGCTTCAAAGCTCACATTGGGGTCAGCGCGCAGCAGGTCCAGCTTGGTGCCAACGGGGGCACAGTGGAAATACAGCGTCAGGCTTTGCGGCCCGGCGGCCATACCAAAGTTCAGCGGAACAAGGTACGGCACGCCGGATGCCGGGTCGTTGATGGCAACGCGGCAGACGGGGCACTGTTCCAAAATGGCAAGTTGGCCCTCCAGGTCCGCCACTTCACGATCCTTACGGCGCATTACGCTTCCTCCTTTGCGGCAAAATAGGCAATGCTTTGCTGGGCAGCGGTTTCGATCAGGTCTGCCAGCTCCTGCAATGTACCAAACTTGCGCACAGCGCACAGGTAGTGGTGGAATTCCAGCACCGGCGTCTGGCCATAGGTATCGCCATGGTAGCCCGGCACATAGGTTTCGCAGGTAACAGGGGCGTTGGCGGCATCCACGGTGGGGCGGCGGCCAATACCGGTTGCGGATGGCCACCAGCGGCCATCCAGCCAGATGCGGGTCAGGTACACGCCGGTGCAGGGCTGCAAAGCGTCTGCGGGATAGTTCTGGTTGATGGTGGGTTTGCCCAGCTTGGAGGTGCCGATGCCCTTGCCGTGGCGCACCGGCCAGTCAATGCAGTAGGGCGCCCCCAGCATGGCGTTGGCATCCTCGATGCGGCCTTCCTCCAGCGCGGCACGGATGCGAGTGGAGGAAACCGTCTGCCCGCCGTATTGTGCCATGTCCACAATGGTCACGGCGATGCCCAGCGGGGCGCACAGCTCCTTCAGGCGGTCCACATTCCCGGCGGCATATGCGCCAAAGGTAAAGTTATCGCCGCAGAACACCGCCTTGGCGGCAAAGCATTCCACCAGAATTTTGTTGACGAAATCTTCCGGGCTTAAGCTGCGGAAGGATTCAAACGGGGGTTCCATATAGGCGGTAATGCCCAAAGCGGCAACGCGGGCATGCTTTTGCCCAGCGGACAAGATACGCCCGCCCTTGAGCGACTGCCCGCCCGGCAGGCTGAAGGTAAAAGCCGCAGGGGTCAGGCCGTGGGCCGCGGCGTATTCCACCGCTGCCCCCAGCACACGGCGGTGCCCAAGGTGAACACCGTCAAAATAGCCCAAGGCCACGGCGCTGCCGTTGGGTGCGCCCACCGGGGCCAGTGTATTCAAAATATTCATGGTAGTTGGCATACTTCCTGTTGTTGAGCGGACAGCGGTTCTGCCCGTTGCGGTTTGGGTGCAGGCGTTCACGCCCGTTCGCAGAAGATCTTTTCCACCTGCAGCACACCCTGCGTCACGTTGGCAAGCCCCAAAAAGGTACCTGCGGCATCATACACGCGGTATTTGCCGTCCTGTGCGCGGTAGTGGCTGGTGGGGCAGCCGTTGAAGAGGTGCTTTTTCACCGCATCGTCCACCGTCAGGGCAGGCAGCGAGGCAAACACGTGTTCCACCGGCAGCAGCCATCCACTTTGCTGCAGGGTACCTGCTTCGGCAGCGGCCAGGATTTCCGGCAGGGTGTGGCATTCCTCAATCTTGAACGCCCCGGCGCGGGTGCGGCGCAGTGCCGCCAATGTGGCGGGCTCGCCCAAAGCTGTACCGATATCCTCCGCCAGAACGCGGATGTAGGTGCCCTTGGAGCAGCTGACTCGGATGGTATAATCCCCCGGTGCCGGGCTGCCCAGGTAGGTAATCTCATAAATCGTGATGGGGCGCGGGATGCGCTCCACCGTCTGGCCTTTGCGGGCCGCCTTGTACAGCGGCTGGCCGTTGATCTTGACCGCTGAATACATCGGCGGCAGCTGCATCTGCCGGCCCATAAACTGCGGCAAAACGGCTTTCAGCTCTGCTTCACCCACCGTAACAGGAGCGGTTTCCAGCGCAGTGCCGGTCACATCGCCGGTATCGGTGCGCAGGCCAAGGCGAATGGTAGCTTCATAGGTTTTATCATGGTCAGGCTGGCGATCCGCCGCGGCGGTGGCATTGCCGATAAACACGGCGAGCACACCAGTCGCCATAGGATCCAGTGTGCCCGCGTGCCCCAGCCTGCGCGTTCCCAGCGCACCGCGCAGCTTGGCCAGCACATCAAAGCTGGTCCAGCCCGCAGGTTTATCAACTGGGAGAATGGCACAAGTATTCATTGGGGTTTTCCTTTTCAGTTTATTGTGCTGCATTCGGCAGCAGCACCCAGCTGCGGTGCCAGCCTTGCGGCGGCAAGCAGACGGTGCCATCTTGCAGGTTTACAGGCGTGTGCCGCATCCCCGTGTGCTGCGCGTTGTGGTGCAGCTGGCCTTCAACCAGCGTCCTGATCCAGCAAGCCGCAGCGCTGCAACTCCTTGCGGACTTCCTCCAGCACGGCATGCTTGGCGTTATCCAGGTTGCCGCTGATCTCGCACCCGGCTGCGCGGGTATGGCCGCCGCCGCCCAGGCGGCGCGCAATGTTGCAGGCATCAATGCTGTCCGATGTACGCACGCTGATGCGGAAGCTGCCATCCCGCTGCTGGCGGTAGGTCAGGCCAACCTCCACGCCTTCAATGGAGCGCGGCAGGCTGGTCAGTTCCTCCAGCTCGGCACCCGCCACGCCGGAAGATTCGATCTGGTCCCAGGTCAGGCAGATCACGGCGCACAGGTCGTTGAAATAATATTCCAGGCTTTCCATCGCCATGCGTTCCGCAGTTATGCGGGCATGGGAGCGGGATTCAAACAGGCGGGCATTCAGTTTTTCCACATCGGCACCGGCTTCCATCACGCGGGCCGCCGCCATATGGGTGCGGGGCGTGGTACTGGCAAACTTAAAGCAGCCGGTATCGGTTGCAATGCCGGTATACAGGCAGTTGGCGATCTGCGGCGTAATGGTCACGCCCATATCCACGATCACATCCAGCAAAAACTCGCAGGCCGCGGCGGCGCCGGGATCCAGCAGGGTTTCATAGGCATAGCCGCTGTTGCTGGCATGGTGGTCAATGCAAAGGTTGGTATGGGCGGCATACTGCGGCACATTGTTATTTTCGCCAAAAAGCTGGATGCTGGCAACATCCACCGCCACCACAAATGCAGGGTTAAAGCTGCCGTCAAACCAGCGCAGCTCCATATAATCATACATTTTGGGGATGGGGTCGCTGCATAAAATCGCGGCGTTTTTGCCCAGCGCCTTGAGCGCAAGATACAGTGCACCGGCGCAGCCGATGGTATCGCCATCGGGGTTTTTGTGGCAAAGGATCAGGATATCGTCCGCGCCGCGCAGACGCAGCACGGCTGTCTGCCGATCCACAGATTCGGTCATAAGGCTCCTCTTTTCTCGGCCGCGATTGGGGGCTATTCCCTCTCCCCCGTTGGTTCCGGCCTTTGGGAAGGCGCAGCTGCAAGCGTAAATTTCAACTGCGCGTTTTGGTCGACGACTGGCTGCAGCACCAGTTAAGATGTATCTGAAAGCAGCGAAAATGACAGATATTTCGCAAGCACAAGCAGGATGTAAGGCAAAGAGCCGCAGGAATCCTTTGTGTTTTTTAGCGCAAAATCCGGCTGTGTTTGTAAAAACAGACTACATTTTCGACTTTTCAGATACAGTCTGGGCAGGTTATTCCTGCTCTTCCGGTTCTGCCTGTGCTGCGGGGTGTGCTTTTTCAATATCCTGCAGCAGCTGGTCAATGTGCACTGCGTAAGCAGCGCTGTCATCCTTGGTAAACACAAAGCGTGGGGCTTTGCGGATGTGCATGCGGCGGCTGACTTCGGTGCGGATATGGCCCGAAGCTTTGTTCAGGGCCTTCACCACCGGGTCGGCGCCGCCTTCGCGCCCCATCACACTGATGTACACCTTGGCAACATCCAGGTCCGGGGTAACATCAAGCCGGGTCACAGTCAGCAGACCGCCCGAAACGCGGGGGTCCTTCATTTCGCCGATAATGGCGATCAACTCGCGTTTCATATCCTGTGCCATACGGCCATGGTTTTTGCTTGGCATAACTTTACCTCATAAAGCCCCCTGCGGGGCTTGTCAAACAAGCGGGAACGGCTCAATGCCGGATCAATCGCGGTATTCTTCCAGCTTGAAGCACTCGAATACGTCACCCTCTTTGACGTCGGAGAACTTCTGCAGGGTGATGCCGCATTCATAGCCTTCGGCCACTTCCTTGGCGTCATCCTTGAAGCGCTTCAGGGATGCAATGGCATCCTCGCAGATGACGATACCGTCACGCACCAGGCGCAGCTGGGCATCGCGGGTGATCTTGCCGGAAGTAACACGGCAGCCGGAAACAGTGCCAACGCTGGAAATCTTGTAGACCTGGCGAACCTGTGCTTCGCCCAAGGCGACTTCGCGCACCTTGGGAGCCAGCATACCCTTCATAGCATCGGAAACATCGTTGATGGCATCGTAAATGACGCGGTACATACGCATTTCAACACCGGCCTGCTCGGCTTCGGCCTTGGCAACAGCGTCCGGGCGGACATTAAAGCCGATGATGATGGCGTTGGAAGCATCGGCCAGAGAAACATCGGACTTGGAAATCGCACCAACACCGGCATGGATGACGCGCACGCGCACTTCCTCGTTGCTGAGCTTTTCCAGGCTCTGTTTCACAGCTTCGGCGCTGCCCTGAACGTCAGCCTTGACAACAATGGGCAGTTCCTTCATATCGTTCTGGGCCATCTGGTCAAACAGGTTATCCAGGGTGACCTTGGTGTAAGCAGCAAACTGCTTTTCCTTGGCTTCGGTGGTACGCTTGTCAGCCAGTTCACGGGCCAGGCGTTCATCCTCAACAGCCTCGAAGATATCGCCGGCGGTGGGCACTTCAGTCAGGCCGGTGATCTCCACAGGGGTGGAAGGACCGGCGGATTCGATCTCAACGCCCTTATCGTTGCGCATGGTACGCACACGGCCAACGGCGGTACCGGCAATCAGACAGTCGCCCTTGTGCAGGGTGCCGTTCTGAACCAGCAGGGTAGCAATGGTGCCCTGGCCCTTATCCAGGCGGGCTTCCACAACGGCACCCTTGGCGCGGCGGTTGGGGTTGGCTTTCAGCTCCATGACCTCTGCTTCCAGAACAATGCGTTCCAGCAGGTCCTGGATGCCTGCGCCAGTAGCGGCAGACACGGGGATGCAGGCAGTTTCGCCGCCCCAGTCTTCGGGCACGATCTCGTACTTGGTCAGCTGTTCCTTCACGCGCTCCGGGTTAGCGGTCGGCTTATCCATCTTGTTGATGGCAACGATCAGCTTGACGTTGGCAGCCTTAGCGTGGTTGATGGACTCAATGGTCTGGGGCATGATGCCGTCATCGGCAGCAACAACCAGAACCGCGATATCGGTCATATCCGCACCGCGGGCACGCATGGCGGTAAAGGCTTCGTGGCCCGGGGTATCCAGGAAGGTAACGGGGCTGCCGTTGACATTGACCTGGTAAGCGCCGATGGCCTGGGTAATGCCGCCGGCTTCGCCTGCGGTAACGTTAGTGGAACGGATGCGGTCCAGGATGGAAGTTTTGCCGTGGTCAACGTGGCCCATAACAACAACGACCGGCGGACGTTCGACCAGCTGATCGGCGCTGTCCTCTTCCTGGGTGAACAGGCGCTCTTCGATAGAAACATGAACTTCATGCTCCACCTTTGCGTGGAATTCCTCTGCGATCAGGGCGGCGGAATCGAAATCGATCACATCGGAAGCAGCGTGCATTTCGCCCATCTGCATGAACTTGGCAACAACCTTGGCCACGTTCTGCTTCAGGCGGGTAGCCAGCTCGCCAACGGTGATCTCATCGGGGATGGAGATCTTGAGCTGGGCGTTGCGGGCCTTTTCCAGCTGGATGCGCTGCAGGCGCTCGGCTTCGGTTTCACGGCGGCGGCCAAACTGCTGTCCGCGGCGGTTATTGCGGTTGTTGAACTTTTCTTTTTTGCCGGTGGGAGCGTTCTTGCGCTTGCTGGGCATATTGCGGCTGTCGGCCAGGTCATCATAGCGGGCGCTGAACTTATCCACGTTCACATCCACGGTGCGGGTATCCACAGACACCTGGGCGCGGTCAACCTTGACCTGCTCGGTGGCGACGGGTTCCTTGATGCCGGTCTCGCTGGCCAGCTCCTGCATGGTCACACGCTTTTCGCTGCGCTTTTCGGCCTGCTTGTTATCATTGCGCTTATCATTGCGCTTTTCCTGCTGGGCCGGTTTGGGCTGTGCTGCCTTGGGCTGCGCATTCTGGGCGGGCTTGGCCTGCTCCGCTTTCGGCTCTGCCTTGGGGGCTTCCGGCTGCTTGGGCTGCTTGGGCTGGGGCTTAGCGGCCTCCGGCTTCGGCTCTTCTTTTTTCGCCTGGGGCTTTGCTTCGGGCTTTTTGGTCTCCTGCTTGACGGGCTGCGGCTCCTTGCCGGATGCCAGATACTCGCCCAGGTCCTTGACGGCGGTTTTGCGGGTCAGGGCTTCCAGCAGGGCGTTGACCTCGTTTTCTTCAAAGGTCGCGCCCGTCTTGCGGGTCTCGCCAGTCAGCTCCGCAAAAGTCTCGATAACCTTTTTGGTGCTGATGCCAAAATCTTTTGCAATATCCGTAACTTTGTATTTGAAATCAACCATTGGCTGAATCCTCCTTCACTTGCTTTTTGAGGTAGCCTGCACACAGGTGTGCAAGGTTTTCGTCCGTAACCGCAAATACGGCAGCAGGCTTTGGCGTAAGCATGCGCAGGTCCTCGCCTTTCAGCGGCATCACCGCGCAGGGGATCACCCCGCGGCAGGTATCCTGCATATGCTGCGTGGTGCGCTTGCTGGCGTCGCAGGCCAGCAGCACCAGGCATGCCTTGCCCCGCATCACAGCTTCTTCCACACGGTCATAGCCGTGCAGCAGCTTGCCGGCTTTGCGGCAAATTCCCAATGCACCCAACAATGGGTCCTTATCATTCGCCACGGGGCATCGCCTCCTTTACTGCCTGCTCGGCACAGGCCATCTCCTCGGTCAGGCGCTCAAACACCTCATCCGGCACCGGCACACCAAAGGCATGTTCCAGCCGCTTGGCCTTGCGTGCTTTGGCCAGGCACGCTGCCGACGGGCACAGGTATGCGCCGCGGCCGGAGCGCTTGCCGGTCAGATCCACGCTGACTTCACCTTCGGGGCTGCGCACAATGCGCACCAGTTCTTTTTTCGGTTTTTGGGTGTTGCACCCAACGCACCGGCGCACCGGCACCTTTTTTTGCGGTTTTTGTTGCAAATGGCTGACCTCTTTTCAGTCTCAGCGCCGCATTGCACGGCGTGTGCTCATTATTCCTTGCCAGTTTCCGGGGCGGTCTCGGCGGCGGGGGCTTCGGCCGGCTGTTCAGCCGGGGTTTCGTCCTCCTCGCCATAGTAGCCGGATTCCGGGCGGATGTCAATATTATAGCCGGTCAGGTGGGCGCACAGGCGCACATTCTGGCCCTTGTTGCCAATGGCAAGGCTCAGCTGGTGGTCAGGCACGGTCACGCGGCAGCTCTTGGTTTCGCCGGGCAGCAGCTCCACCTTGACAACCTTTGCCGGGGACAGAGCTGCGGAGATGAACTCGTTGATGTCCTCGCTCCAGCGGATGATATCGATCTTTTCGCCGCCCAGCTCTTCCACGATCTTTTCCACGCGGGAGCCATGGGCGCCGATGCAGGCACCGACGGGGTCAACATCGGGGTTCTTGCTCCACACAGCCATCTTGGTGCGGGCACCAGCCTCACGGGCAATGGCCTTGATCTCAACGGTGCCGTCATAGATTTCGGGCACTTCCAGCTCAAACATGCGCTTGACCAGGCCGGGATGGGTGCGGCTGATGGTCACGCGGGGGCCGCGCTCGGTTGCCAGAACATCGACCACATAAACCTGGACCATCTGGCCTTCGGTAAAGTGTTCGCCGGGCACCTGCTCGTTTTTGGGCAGGACAGCGCTGCCGCCCTTGCCGAGATCCAGCACGATGTTGCCGCGCTCTGCATCCACAGCGGTAACGGTGCCGGTGATGATCTCGTGTGCACGGGACTGCATCTCGCTGCACTGCAGGCTGCGCTCGCCTTCGCGCAGGCCCTGGCGGATCACATGCTTTGCGGTCTGGGCGGCAATGCGGCCAAACTCTTTGGTCTTGAGGGGGGTAACAAGGCGCTGGCCCACTTTATAGGTCTTGCGGATCTTCTGGGCATCTTCCAGGCTGACCTGGGTGTGGGGGTTCTCAACTTCCTCCACAATGTCCTGCAAAAGGCTTGCGCGAAATGCGCCGATGTTGGGGTCGATATCCACAACGACATTATCGTCCTCGACCTCATAGTCCTTTTTGACAGCAATGACAATGGCGGCCTTGATCTTATCGATCAGGTAGTCTGCCGGCAGTCCGCGTTCCTTTTCCAGTGCGGCCAGTGCGTCAAAAAATTCGTTGTTATTCGTTGCCATGTTAGTCCTCCGTTCAATATCGCTCAAAACAAATCTTCATCGTCACACAGTTTTACATACCCTGCGGCTTTTACCGGGAAGGTATAATCCCCGTCATCGCTTTTCAGCGTCACCATGCCGTCAGCGGAAAGCCCTTCCAGAATGCCCTCCGCATCGCGGCGGCCCTGTTCGTCCGGGCGGATCAGGTGGGCAGCGCATTTCTGGCCTTTCAGCTGTTCATAGTGTTCGGGGCGGGTCAGCCGGCGGCCCAGGCCGGGGCTGCCGACTTCAAGGTAGTAGCTCTGGTCAATGGGGTCAGCCTCGTCCAGAATCGGGTCGATGGCGCGGGAAACCGCCTCGCAGGTGTCCGTGTCCAGCGGCTCGTCGCGGTCGATCAGAACGCGCAGGAACCAGTCCGGGCCTTCTTTTTCAAAGCGGACATCCCACAGGCGCAGGCCGAAACCTTCGACCGTGGGGCGGACAAGTGCTTCCACAACGGCTGCGGCACCGCCGGGCTGATGGTTTTTGCCTTTGGCCATAAAAAATCTCCCTATCATAAAAAGAAAGCGGACCTTTGACAGCCCACTTTCCATAAAATCATCATCGAACAATAAGAATATAGCATACCGCGGCAAAAAATGCAAGGGGTTTGGCTCATTTTGCGCGAAATTGTAACCAAAATATCCCTTTTGGCCGCCTTTTATGCGCCCGGCTCTTGACGGCGCAGCGTGCTTCCGGTATAATATCGTTATAAGATATCGTGTTACGATATTACAGTTTGCTACCAAAGGAGGTGCTGCCCCATGCCGAAACAGGCGCTGGAGAGCCTGACGGAATCCATGTTTTACCTGTTGATGGCCTTGACCCAGGGTGAGCGCTGCGGCACTGAGATCACCGCATTTGCCGCCGAGATCACCGCCGGGCGGGTCAAGATTGGCCCGGCAACGCTGTATACCCTGCTGGGCAAGTTTGAAAAAGAAGGCCTGATTGCCGAAACGTCCGTGCTGGGCTGCAAGCGGTATTATCAGATCACCCCCGCAGGCAGAGCCGCCTATACAGCCGAGTGTACCCGGCTGCAGCTCTGCCTGCAAAACGCGGCTGCGGCGGCGCAGGGCGCTTTTGCCCCCGCTGCCCTGCCGGGAAAGGAGCTTGACGACCATGACCAAAGCACGCTGCACCCCCCTTTGGCAGCCCATCCCCTGCCCACTGTCTGACATTGAGGGGCTGGAAAGCTGGCTGGGCGATATGGCCGCACAGGGGCTTGTGCCTGTAACAATCGGCCAGAACTTTGCCCGCTTCCGCTGCAGTCAGCCCAAAGCCGTGCGCTACCGGCTGAACGCCAAGCCTGCGCCGGAAACATTTTTAGAATCTTCCCCCGGCACCCCGGATGGCGAGGAACGCGCCCTGGCGCAGGAATACGGCTGGTATTATGTTACCGCCGTGGGAGACTTTTTCCTGTACGCCTGCGAGGATCGTGATGCGCCGGAGCTGAACACCGACCCGCAGGTACAGGCGCTCAGCCTGCGCTATGCCAAGCGGCAGGTATTCGCCCCCGCCGGGCTGCTGGCTTACTGGCTGGTAACGTTTTGGGTGCGGTACGCCATGGGCGTCTGGCACACGCCGGTGATCGACTTTGTGGAGCTGGGCTGGCTGAGCTTCTGCTATCTGGGGCTATTGGCCGCCGCGCTGGTCAGCGTGGTACATAACACCGCGCTGCTGTACCGGTTTTCTGCCCGGTTAACGCGCGGTGCGGAGCCGGAGCGGCACAAAAACTGGCGTAAGGGTGCCGGGCGGTATCTGGTTGGGCGGGTGCTGGCGGCGCTGCTGTTTGTGCTGACCATTGTGTGGACCTTTGCCGGTTCTGCCATGGAAAAGAGCCGGCACGGCAGCATTCCGCTGGAAGATTACACCGCTCCCCTGCCGTTTGCCACCCTGGACGATTACGCCGGGCAGCCCACCGCGCTGGATGCCGATGCTGCCCCCGCGGCCAGTTTTGTGCTGGTGCAGCGGTTGCCGCTGGCCCCGACCTTTATCAAATATGAAGCCCACGGCCAGGCCGGCGCGAATGGGCTGCGTGGTGCATTATATGTAGAGTATTACGAATGTATCACCCCGCAGCTGGCCCAGACGATGTACCGCGAAGGCAAAACCAACGGGCTGCACAACTTTCCCGAAACCGCCGCCGATGCCGCCAATGGTTCCATCTACTGCCGCACGCTGGTGGACGGCAATAAAGTGCTGCGGGTGCTGCTGTTCCAGTACCAGGAGGAACAGATTCCCTTGCAGGAGCTTGAATCGATCTGCAAAAGCGGATTTGCTGCATCAGGTAAATCAACCTAAACCTGCTAAACCGGTAGAATTTCTTTATTTCTTCTCTATACAAAACACAAAACAAACAGCGCCGCCGCCCCACCTTGCTGCGTGGGGCGGCGGCGCTTTGCTGTTATAATTTTATGTTATGGCTGTAGCATCTGTTTTGCCGTATCAGAATGCCCATTCACCGTTGGTGAAGATGGTCACTTCTTTGCCGTCCTTGGTGGTGCCGATGACGTTGGTATCCGGCGCGCCGATCATGACATCCTCATGGATAGCGGAATCGTTCAGGCCCTTGGCCAGCAGCTCGGTGCGGTTCATCTTGCTGCCGCCCTTGACATTGGTCGGGTAGCCCGCGCCAAAAGCAATATGGCAGGCAGCGTTTTCATCAAACAGGGTGTTGTAGAACAGCACGCCGCTCTGGTTGATGGGGCTGGATACCGGAACCAGGGCGATTTCGCCAATGCGGCAGGCATTCTCGTCGGTGGAGAGCAGCTCGGCCAGCAGGCTGGCGTTCTTCTCCGCGCCATGCTCAACAACTTTGCCGTCCTTGAAGGTCACATGCCAGCCCTCAATCAGCTGGCCGTTGTACACATAGGGTTTGGTGCCGTACACAATGCCGTTTACCCGCTCACGGTGGGGTGCGCAGAACACTTCCTCGGTGGGCACATTGGCGATAAAATCGGTGCCGTTTTCCGCCTTGCTGGAAGCACCCTCCCAGGTGGCATCATCTGCCAGGCCAACGGTCAGGTCGGTGCCGTTGGAGCTGGTCATGTGGATATGGTCCAGGTTCCAGGCGTTCAACTGGTCGCGGTGGCGGCGGCCTTCGGCCACATGGGCTTTCCAGGCGCTGACAGGGTCGCCGGTGGAAACGCGGCAGACATCAAAGATGAGTGCCCACAGCTTTTCCATCGCTTCCTCCACCGGGATGCCGGGGAACACTTTTGCGGCCCAGGACGGTGCCGGAACAGCGGCCACACACCACTGTACACGGTCGTTCATCGTGTATTCCTGCCAGGGTTTCAGGAATTTGCGGCGGGCCAGGTTGACGCGGTTGATCTTGGCGACATCCAGCCCGGCCAGTGCTTCGGGGTCAGCGGCGTGGATTGCCAGGGTGCAGCAGCCATCGGGGTCCTCGGCATAGTCCAGGTAGCTGCGCAGCTCATAGGGCTTCATGGCAGCCAGGTCTTCCTCTTTGGCATACTCATAATGCAGGCGGCTGAGTTTGTCATCCTCCCAACGCACGATGCAGTTTTTAGCACCGGCTTCATACCCGGCTTTGACGCAGGCATGGCCGAACTCCGGCATGGTGACCGGGCAGCGGATGATAAAATTCTGGCGCGGCTGAACATTGACACCGACTTTGACGATAAAATCGGCATACAGCTGAAGATAATGCTGGTTCATAAGGCATTCTCCTTTTTGTTGGCGCGGCTTTGGATTTTCAAGGCAATACCGCATAATTCTAAGTGCCGATACGGCGAGCGAGGTGCGGCAGATGCTAAGCCAAAAGCGCAGATAATACTGGATGTATTATCGAGCATTTTGGCAACGCAGATGCCGTGCCGCAGCCGCCGGAGCGGTGCTTAAGCCGTAAGGCGGGAATTATGCGGTGCTGCCTTTAGATACACCCCAGAGCACGCGTGTTTTGTATTCTGTGTCCAGTATACCGCATCTTCCCGGTTCTGAAAACCCCCGGATATAACAAAGTTATTACTTGCGTATAAAAAAGTGCTTACCCGTGATAAACAGTAGTGAATAGAGAATAAAGAATCATGTCGGTGCGCCGCTGCGGGCGGCACAAATAAAATAGGCAGGTTGCTCTGGCCGGAACGCTTTTTGCCGGAGTGACTGGCCTGATTCAAATGTGACGCGGTGGGCGTCACACAAGCATTATTCTTTATTCATTGTTTTTTATTGTTCAGCTCCCTCACATCACATATCGGTCTGCCCTTACCATGTGAGTATCCGTGTCCTCAGTGGGCTTGCCGCTGTCGTCGGAGATAAAGCCCACATCTTTGGCTACCAGCTGCACAGCACCTTTTTGTGCGGCGGTGCACTGTACCATGCCGCATTCCAACAGCATCAGCTTTGCGGCAATCAGCTCCGGTTCCAGTTCCGGGGTCAGCGCCACCATGCCGCACCCTTTTACGCAAAGGCCGTCCGGGGCCTCCAGCATCCAATAGTCCACCTGTACCCTGCCCTGGCCCTGCAACAGTCTGCCACGCACTGTCTGAACTTTCTCTGCCTGCACACAGCTGGCGGAAAATGCTTTCTCCTGTGCGGCGGGCACCAGGGCGGTGCCGGTCACTTTGCAGTATTCCAGCTGGGGCAGCAGGGCGGCGCTTTCCGCCGTCAGGGTCAGCCTGCCGTCCACATACAGTTTGTTGCCCTTGCGGCGGATCAGCGCGGCGGTCAGTTCGGCATCATCCTTGAGGTAGGCTGTTCCGTCCGGCACAATTTCCAGGTCGGTATCATCCTCAAACAGTGGGGCGGCCTGTGTGGCAAGGCTTTGGGCCAAAATTGCCCTGGGCGTATCGAACCGCACGCCCTGCTTTGCCAGGGCAGCTGCATCCAGCGCGGGGTCCAGCATCACAACACAGCGGGCTGCCCAGTACAGGGCCGGTTTGGCCCGCAGGGCAAAAGTGCTGTCCAGCACGGCAGTGCTTTTTAGCTGCACAGCACCGTCCGGCCAGGTAATGATCTGCCCGTTCACTGCCACATTGCCCAGCTTTCCGCTCAGGCTGCGCGGGCAGTATACCTGCCCGTTTACCGTAATCTGCAGATACTGCGCCAGCACTTCGGCCGAGCCGGAAGCAATTTTCAGTTCGCCGTTCACCGTCAGCACTGTGTCTGCTTCGGGTACATCGCCGGGGGTGACCTCCGCCACGCCGTTCACACTGCGCAGGGCAATATTCGGGTTGTCCGTTGCCAGGTCACATTTTAAGGTAACGGGATAACGAGCAATCAGCTCTCTTGCGCGGTCGTTCAGCATCACCACATTGGCCCGCACTTCAATGACATCATAGGCGGCAAGGGTTTCTTCTTTCACGTTACGCAGGTCACAAAAGTTTGCTTTAATCAGTAGTTTATTCGGCATCGTTTATTCCTCCATCAATAATTGGCTTAAGTATCGGCGGGCTTTGGCCAGCCGGGTGCGCACGGTGGCAGGCGGCAAACCGTACATTTTTCCCAGTTCCGCTGCGGTGTAGCCTTCCAGGTAGCGCTTGCGGAATAGCTCCTGCTCCGCCGGGGGCAGCAATTCCAACAGGCGGCGGGCTTCCGCTTCGGCAAAATCCGGATCCGGCGTTTCCGGTTCGGGCTCCAGCTCCGGCAGGGCGGCGGCTTCCCGCGCGGTACGGCGCATGGCATCCACAAACAAGTTGCGCGCCGTGCGGTACAGCCAGGCCCGGCGCTGGCTGGGGCCAAGGTCCTGCAATGTACCAATATTCTGCCATGCGCGCAGGAACACTTCCTGCACCATATCCTGCGCGGCCGCATCACTGCGGCACAGCCCGCGGCAATAGGCGGTCAGCTCCGCGCGGTGGGCGCAAAACAGTTCTTCCAGCATGGGTTCTCCTTCGGGTCAGGCCGTGGGGCGCGGCCCGGTTTTATCTCCAGTTTTTATCCACGATAATAATTTTGATGCTGCACATGGGGCATTCTCCTTTGTTTGTTTTTGCAAGGCCTTACACTGGGATAACGAACCGGGAGGGCAAAGTGTTTCAGCATTTGAAAAAGAATATTTGTTCTGAACGTATTGTACCATGCCGGCGCCCGGCCCGCCAGCACTGCCCGCATAAACCGACGGCGCGCCGCATACCGTTGAAAAAACGGTTGGGAGGGCATGTTCTATGAAAGGTGACCCCGAAGAGCGCGCCGTGCAGATTGGGCGGTATCTGGTGCAAAGCGGCGCTACCGTGCGGGCGGCAGCGCAGGTGTTCGGCGTGAGCAAAAGTACCGTGTGGAAGGACCAGTGCCGCCTGCAGCACCTGGCCCCCGGCCTTTGGCAGGAGGTACGCGCCGTGCTGCTGTATAACAAAGCCCAGCGCCACCTGCGCGGCGGCGAAGCCACCCGCTGCAAATACCTGCACGCACAGCACAACCATGCGGATTAGGGGTTGCGCCACAGCCCGCGCAACGGTATAATAGAAGCAAAAAATAAGGGCATGGGATCCATGCCTGCCGGAAGGTTGTGTATACAGCATGAAACGCAAGGATTACATCAGCTGGGACGAATACTTTATGGGTATTGCTATTTTGTCCGCCATGCGCTCCAAGGATGATTCCAGCCAGGTAGGGGCCTGCATTGTCAGCCCGGAAAACAAGATCCTTTCCCTTGGCTACAATGGCATGCCCATCGGCTGCAATGATGACGATATGCCCTGGGACCGCGAAGGTGACGAGCTGGAAACCAAATACATGTACGTTTGCCATGCGGAGCTGAACGCCATTTTGAACAGTGCTCACAGCGATCTGCGCGGTTCGCGGGTGTATGTGACGCTGTTCCCCTGCAACGAGTGCGCCAAGGCCATCATTCAGAGCGGCATCCGGGAAATCATCTATCTTTCGGATAAATACCATGATACCAACGCCAGCATTGCTTCGCGGCGGCTGTTCAACATGGCGGGGGTCAAGTACCGTGCTTACCATCCGCACGGGCGTGAAATCAGTTTTGAAGTATAAAGAACAACGAGGCAGGAAAGCATGAAAAGCATAATCATTGGCATTGCCGGCGGCACCGGAAGCGGCAAAACCACCCTGACGGAGCGCCTGCGGGACCATTTTGGTGCGGATGAAGTGAGCGTGCTCAACCACGACAGCTACTATAAGCGGCATGACGAGCTGCCGTATGAAGAGCGCTGCAAGCTGAACTATGACCACCCGGATTCCTTTGATACCGAGCTGCTGGTGCAGCACCTGCAGGCTTTGCGCCGCGGCGAAAGCGTGAAGGTTCCGGTATATGATTACACGATCCACAACCGCAGCGATAAGACCATTACGGTACACCCGGCCCCGGTCATCATTGTGGAAGGCATCCTGATTTTTGCCAGCCAGGAGCTGTGCGATATGATGGATATGAAAGTGTTTGTGGATACCGATGCCGATGTGCGCATTCTGCGCCGCATTGTACGCGATGTTAAGGAGCGCGGCCGCACGCTGGACAGCGTGGTGAACCAGTACCTGACCACCGTTAAGCCGATGCACGAGCAGTTTGTGGAGCCCAGCAAACGCAAAGCCGATTTGATCGTGCCCGAAGGCGGCCGCAACATGGTGGCACTGGATATGCTGATCAAGTGGGTGGCCACCCATCTAAGCACGGCGCGGCAGTAAATAGAATATGTTTTTTCGCAGCACACGGGATTTGGGGAGAGCGTGTGCTGCGTTTTTGTTTTTAGGCAATACCGCATAATTCTAAGTACCGATACGGCGAGCGAGGTGCGGCAGATGCCGGAGCAGTGCTTAAGCCGCAAGGCGGGAATTGTGCGGTGTTGCCCTAACTTTTCTTTTTCTCTTTTTCCCAAAAAGTTTTCCCCATTCTCGTCATTTTGTTCAAACCCCAAAAATCCATCTTGACACAGAATGTGAAACCTGCTAGAATCCATATTGTTATCAATTCACAAATGCAATGATGGGGAAAAAGCAATCTCCTTTCAGCTTCAGAGAGCCGCCGGTTGGTGCAAGGCGGTGCGGAAGGTTTTGCGTCACTGGCCCCTGAGCAGCTGCGCTGAGCGCTTTGCGTTAGGTGCAGCCGGAACCTGACCGTTATCTTGCAGGAGCGATTCACTGTTTGCTTTCTATAAAACAGCCGATCGTGCAGAGCGGCCGCCCCCTGGCGGCAATGAGAGTGGTACCGCGGGTATTTGTAAAATTTACATCCCGTCTCTCAAAGGTAGAAACGCCTTTGAGAGACGGGATTTTTATTTTGTCCGGTTTTCAGGGGCAGACAAACTTTGATGGAGGCAATAAAAAATGATGGACGCAACAAAGTATCATGTAGGTTATTATCCCCCGCCGGTTGAGCCCGGCCATGTCTATGAATGGCCCCAGAAAGACCATATCGAAAAGGCTCCCGCCTGGTGCAGCGTAGACCTGCGCGATGGCAACCAGAGCTTGATCGTTCCCATGAATCTGGAAGAAAAGCTTGAATTTTATGATATGCTCATCAGGATCGGCTTTAAGGAGATTGAGGTCGGCTTCCCGGCAGCGTCCGAGACCGAGTACGACTTCCTGCGCGCCTTGATCGATGGCAACCGCATCCCGAACGACGTCACCGTTCAGGTGCTGACCCAGTGCCGTGACCATATCATCCGTAAAACATTTGAGGCCGTTAAGGGTGCGCCGCGCGCCATCATCCACTTTTATAACTCCACCAGCGTTGCCCAGCGCGAGCAGGTGTTCAAAAAGAGCAAGGAAGAGATCAAGCAAATCGCTGTTGACGGCGCAAAGCTGGTTAAAAAGCTGAGCGAAGAATACGAGGGCAACTTCCTGTTTGAATACAGCCCCGAAAGCTTTACCGGCACCGAGCCGGAATACGCCGTTGAGGTTTGCAACGCCGTATTGGATGTGATGCAGCCCACCCCGGACCGCCCGATGATCATCAATCTGCCGGTCACGGTGGAAATGAGCATGCCGCACATTTACGCCAACCAGATCGAATGGTGCTCCAAGCACCTCAAGTACCGCGACAGCGTGATCCTGTCCACCCACCCCCACAACGACCGCGGCTGCGGCGTGGCAGATGCCGAGCTGGCTGTTCTGGCCGGTGCCCAGCGCATTGAATGCTGCCTGTTCGGCAACGGCGAGCGCACCGGCAACGTGGATGCCATCACCCTGGCCATGAATATGTACAGCCACGGCGTGGACCCGCACCTCGACTTCAGCAACATGCCGGCCATCTGCGAAACGTATGAACGCGTGACCCGCATGCATGTGTACGAGCGCAGCCCGTATGCCGGTTCCCTGGTGTTTGCTGCGTTCAGCGGCAGCCACCAGGACGCCATTGCCAAGGGCATGACCTGGCGCAAGGAGCATAACCTGCACGAGTGGACCTGCCCGTACATCCCCATTGACCCGCATGACATTGGCCGCACTTACGATGCCGACGTCATCCGCATCAACAGCCAAAGCGGCAAGGGCGGCATCGGCTTCCTGCTGCAGCAGAATTACGGCTACAATCCCCCGCCGCGCATGCGGGAAGACCTTGGCTACCGCGTAAAGGATGTATCCGACCACGAGCACAAAGAGCTGAGCGTCCAGGAAGTGCTGTATGTGTTCGAGCGCGCTTACCTGAACAACAAGACCCCGCTGAATGTTCCGGAAGCACACTTTACCCAGAACCCGGATTCCACCATTACCGCCCATATTACCGTGGCTAACGGCAGCAACGCCCCCGTCACCTGCGATGCTGTCGGCAACGGCCGTCTGGATGCTGTGGCCAACGCCATCGAGCAGACCACCGGCATGCACTTCACCCTGGTGCATTACAGCGAGCACGCACTGGACAACGATACCGACTCCCGCGCTTGCTGCTATGTGGGCCTGAAATGGGCATCCGGCAAGGAGACCTGGGGCTGCGGCACCCACACCGATATCATCGTTGCCGGTATCCGCGCGCTGGTCAGTGCAATCAATAACCAGTGAACCGATATACGTCAGAGCAAAAGGAGCAGAAATCTATGGGAATGACCATGACACAGAAGATCCTCGCTGCGCATTGCGGCGAAGCTTCGGTAACGGCCGGGCAGCTCATCAATGCCAAGTTGGACATTGTGCTTGGCAACGATATTACCACCCCGGTTGCCATCAATGAGTTCGAGAAAGCCGGGTTCAACTCGGTGTTTGATAAAACCCGCGTGAACATTGTGCTGGACCACTTTGTGCCCAACAAGGATATCAAGAGTGCCCAGCAGTCCAAGCAGTGCCGTGAGTTTGCCAACAAATACGATATCCTCAACTTTTATGATGTCGGCCAGATGGGTGTTGAACATGCCCTGCTGCCCGAAAAGGGCATTGTGACCGCCGGTGACTGCATCATTGGTGCCGACAGCCACACCTGCACGTACGGTGCGGTGGGCGCGTTTTCCACCGGCGTTGGCTCCACCGATATGGCCGCCGGTATGGCAACCGGCATGGCATGGTTCAAGGTGCCTGCCGCCATCAAGGTTGAGCTGAAAGGTGCCATCCACGCCCCTGTGTGCGGCAAGGACGTGATCCTGCACCTGATCGGCGAGATCGGCGTTTCCGGCGCGCTGTACAAGAGCCTGGAATTTGTGGGCGAGGGCGTCAAGAGCCTGACCATGGAGGACCGACTGTGCATCTGCAACATGGCCATTGAAGCCGGTGCCAAAAATGGCATCTTCCCGGTGGATGAAGCCTGCGAAGCATACCTGAAGGGCCGCAGTCAGCGTCCCTGGACCAAATACGAAGCCGGCCCCGATGCCGAATATGAGCGCACCGTGGTGATCGATTTGGATGCCCTGGAGCCTACCGTCAGCTACCCCCACCTGCCGGAGAACACCCACCTTGCCAAGGAGGGTGCCGACATCAAGATTGACCAAGTAGTGATCGGTTCCTGCACCAACGGCCGCATTGAGGATATGGAAGCCGCTTACAACGTGCTCAAAGGCAAGCACATTGCCAAGGGTGTGCGCGGCATCATCATTCCCGCCACGATGGCTGTTTACAAAGAGTGCATCCTGCGCGGCTACACCGAAGCGTTTATTGATGCAGGCTGCATTGTTTCCACCCCCACCTGCGGCCCCTGCCTGGGCGGCTACATGGGTATTCTGGCCGAGTACGAGCGCTGCGTTTCCACCACCAACCGCAACTTTGTCGGCCGCATGGGGCACGTTACCTCTGAAATTTATCTGGCAAGCCCCGCCACCGCCGCCGCCAGCGCACTGACCGGCCATATCACTGACCCCAGGGAGGTAGAAGCATGAACGCAAAAGGACCTGTTTTTAAGTACGGTGACAACATTGACACCGATGTGATCATTCCCGCCCGTTACCTGAGCACGCAGAGCCCCGCCGAGCTGGCCGCCCACTGCATGGAGGACATTGACAAGACCTTTGTGACCCGCGTAAAGGCCGGTGACATTATGGTTGGCGGCGAAAACTTCGGCTGCGGTTCTTCCCGCGAGCATGCCCCCGTTGCCATCAAGGCCGCCGGCATTGACTGCGTGATTGCCAAGAGCTTTGCCCGTATCTTCTACCGCAACGCCATCAACATCGGCCTGCCCATTCTGGAATGCCCTGCCGCCAGCGAGGCCATCAACGAGGGCGATGTGGTTGCCATCAACTTTGACACCGGCGTGATCACTGATGAAACCACCGGCCAGACCTTCCAGGCTGCGCCGTTCCCGCCGTTTATCCAGAAGATCATCAAGGCCGGCGGCCTGATGAAGAGCATCCAGGAGGGAAAGTAAGATGCAGAAAAACATTGCCCTGATTTATGGCGACTGCTCCAGCCCGGAGATCGTGACCCAGGCAGTGCGCGTGCTGGACAAAGTTGCTGAAAAGTTTGGCCACACCTTTACCTACACCCGCGCTTACATGGGCGGCGAAGCCATTGACAAGTTTGGCGATCCCCTGCCCCAGAGCGAGCTGGACAAGTGCCTGGCCTCGGATTCCGTTCTGCTTGGCGCCGTCGGCGGCCCCAAGTGGGAGGGCATGGCCGGTGACAAGCGCCCGGAAAAAGGCCTGCTGCGCCTGCGCGCCGGTATGGGCCTGTACGCCAACAACCGCCCGGCCAGGATCTGGCCCCAGCTGGCGGATGCTTCCCCGCTGAAGAAAGAGATCGTGGACAAAGGCATCGACTTTATTGTGGTGCGTGAGCTGATTGGCGGCGTGTATTTTGGCGAGCACAAAACCATTGAGCAGAACGGCGAAAAAGTTGCGATTGACAGCATGCCCTACTCGGAGCACGAGATCGAACGCATTGGCCGCATAGGCTTTGAAACTGCCATGAAGCGCCGCAAAAAGCTGACCTGTGTGGATAAAGCCAACGTGCTGGATACCAGCCGCCTGTGGCGTGCCGTGATGCATCGCCTGCAGGCCGAGTACCCCGAAGTGGAGTACAGCGAGATGTTTGTGGACAACTGCGCCATGCAGATCTGCAAGAACCCCAGCCAGTTTGACGTGATTGTGACCGAGAACATGTTTGGCGATATTCTGAGCGACGAAGCCAGCGAGATCACCGGCAGCATTGGCATGGTGCCGTCCTCTTCCCTGGGTGCCACCACCTGCGGTCTGTACGAGCCCATCCATGGTTCTGCCCCGGACATTGCCGGGCAGGATGTGGTCAACCCGATTGCCTGCATCCTTTCCGCCGCCATGATGCTGCGCTACAGCTTTGGCATGGCCGCTGAGGCTGACGCCATTGAAAGCGCCGTGAACGCCGTGCTGGATGCCGGCCTGCGCACCGCCGACATGATGGCCGACGGCTGCACCAAGGTTGGCTGCACCGCCATGGGTGACGCCATTTTGGAGCGCATCTGATTGGTTTTACGGGGGTTGTTTTATTCCTTCTTTGAAAAGAAGGAACCGAAGAGACTTTAGGCAATACCGCATAATTCTAAGTGCCGATCCGGTAAAGCCTGTCATTTGGGACGATGCAAGCATCGTCCCCTACAAACCATTTTTCGGTTTGCGGCAAAAATTTCACGTTTCTTTGCGGGCGAATAATATTCGCCCCCTACAGCGTTTTTTTGACTTTCACCACACAAAAACGCGCACAGCGTCTGGTTCATCCAGCGCTGTGCGCGTTTTGCTAACTCCTAACTCTTCTTCGCCTTCATCGTTTCCTTCATATGCCGGACGGCCAGCACGGGGTGGACGAACAGCATGCGGGGGCCGCTCCATCGCATAACGGTGCGGATCTGCTCACGCATTTCGGGCTTGTAGCAGTGTACTTTGCAGGCGGAGCAAAAGGTTTTGGTTTCCATAAAGGGGCAGCGTTCAATGCGCTGCAAGGCGTAATCATGCAGGGCCTGGCACTGCGGGCACAGGTTGCCTTTCGCCGTATGGTGGTTTTTGCGGCAGTACAGGGCGATCATCTCGCTGACCAGCAGCTTTTCGCCGTCCCGCTTTTCTGCAACCGTCTGTTTTGCCATCAGCTCACCCTCCCGCTCTCAACAGAATATACGGTATTGGCCACCGCCATGGTGGAAGCACGGTGGCTGACCAGCAGCACGGTTTTATCCCTGCATTCTTCTTTTACGGCCTTCAGGATCACACCCTCGTTCAGGCTGTCCAGGTTGGAGGTCGGTTCGTCCATCAGCACAAAGGGAGCATCGTGCAAAAAGGCACGGGCCACGCCAATGCGCTGGCGCTCGCCGCCGGAAAGCGCACCGCCCAGTTCCCCCACCTGGGTACCATACCCCTGGGGCAGGCTGGTAATAAAATCATGCAGCGATGCCTTTTGGCAGGCTTCCACCACCTGCTCATGGGTGGCATTACGGTTGGCAATGCGCACGTTGTTTTCAATCGTATCAGCAAACAGCTCGGTATCCTGGGTAACAAAACTCTCCTGGCTGCGCAGGGCTGCTGTGTTCACGCTGCGGATGTCTGCTCCGCCAAAGGTGATTTTGCCGCTGCCTGCATCCCAAAAGCGCATGAAAAGCCGCAGCAGGGTGGATTTTCCGCTGCCGCTTTTGCCGGTAATGCCCACGATCTGCCCCTTGGGCACCGTGAGGGAAAGGTTGTTCAGGATGGTTTCCTGCCCATAGGCAAAGGTCACATGGTCAGCAGCGGCGCCGGTAAAGGCGGTGTTGCCGCCGTTGGTCACTTCGGGGGTAATGGGGGTTTCTTCCAGCAGGTCCAGCACGCGGTCCGCACTGGCAAACACCTGCACCAGGTTGGCGGCCAGGTTGGCCAGCGCCACCACCGGGCCAAAGGACCCCAGCGCCGACAGCGTGCAGATCAGCACGGCTTCCCCGCCGACTGCACCGTTCCGGCACAGCACAAGCGTGGTGCCCAGCACAGTCAGGGCGGTAAGCAGGATGACGGTGTTGGTCACGGCCGTGGTCAGGCCCTCGCGGCACTTCATGGCCGTCTGCTTTTCGCCCAGGGTTTCGCTGTGGGCGGCAATCCCGGCGGCGCGGGCGGCGGTATCGTTATACTGGATGGTCTCCCGCAGGCCGCGCAGGCTTTCCAGCACATAGCTGTTGGTATCGGCCAGGGCGGCGCGGTATTCGCGGCCCGCGGCTTCGCCCTTGCGCTCCGCCCAAACGGGGATGCCAACGCCCACAGCCAGGTAGCCCGCCAGCAGCACAAGGGCCGGCAGCGGATGGTACCACGCCACAAAGCCCACCATACCGGCGCTGCACAGCACCGCAATACACACGGGGGAAATGGTGTGGGCATAAAATACTTCCAGCTGTTCAATGTCTGCCGTAATCAGCGAGATCAGATCACCACGGTCGCGGCCTTCCAGCTTGGCGGGGGTCAGGCGGCGCAGAGCACCAAACACCTTATCCCGGATCAGGGCCAGCAGCTTGAAGGCGATAAAATGGTTGGATGCCTGCTCTGCATAGCGCAGCACACCGCGCAGCAGGGCAAACACCAACATGCAGGCAAACGCGTTGCCTGCCGTGGCAACGGGGGTAGGCAGCCCTGCCGCACCCAAAATGGCAAACCCTCCAAAGATGGTGATAAAGGTGGCGCAGAAATACCCCGCCACGCCCATTAAAATAGCGCAGAACATGATGGGCAGCATGGGCCGCACCAGGGTAATCAGGCTGGCCACAATGGCCGCCTTGCTGCGTTTGGTTGTTTTATTCATTGTGGTCACTCCCCTTTCTGGCCGTACTGTTCCAATGCGCGCTGGGCGTTGTACAGGCGGCTGTACTCGCCGCCCGCGGCCAGCAGCTGGGCATGGCTGCCCTGCTCCACCACATGCCCGGCGGCAAAAGTATAAATGGTATCACAGTCCATCACATTGGCCAGGCGGTGCGAAATCAGAATCACGGTGCGCTTGCCGCGCATGGCACGGATGGCGGACATGATATCGTCCTCGCTCTCGGCATCAATGTTGGAGGTTGCTTCGTCAAACAGGTACACCGGCGAATTGTGCAGCAGCGCGCGGGCCAGGCCCAGGCGCTGGCGCTGCCCGCCGGAAAGGTTGGCCCCGTTTTCCGTCACCGGGGTTTGCAGGCCCTGCTGCTCACGGCAGAAGGCCGCCAGGTTCACCTCTTCCAGCGCAGCCCACAGTTCGGGCTCGCTGGCGTTGGGGGCGGCCATGCGCATGTTGGTTTCCACGGTGCCCTTAAACAGCTTGGCATCGTGGGGCATCAGCGTCATGGCCTGCATGCGGGCAGCACGGGTCAGCTGCGTTACCGGCATACCGTTGGCCGTCACGCGGCCGCTGCCCGGCGTAAGGTTGCCAGCCAGAATGCCCGCCACAGTGCTTTTGCCGCAGCCGCTCTCCCCCACCAAGGCAGTAAAGCTGCCCGCGGGGAAGTTCAGGTTCACATCCTGCAAAATCGGGCGCTCCGGCTGGTAGGCAAAGTTCAGGTGCTCCACCTGCAGGGCAACGCTCTCAGCCTGGGGCTGGTTCCGGGTGCCGTCCGGCTGTTCAGGGGCGGCCAGCAGCTTAAAGATTTTTTCTGCCGATGCCGCGCCGTTCATGGCAATATGGAAGTAGGAGCCCAGCAGCCGCAGCGGCAAAAAGAAATCTGCCGCCAGCAGCACAATGGCCAGGCACCCGGCCAGCCCCAGCTGCCCGGCAGCAAAGGCCGCCACCGCGCTGATGATGCCCAGCGCCGCACCGCCGTATGCCAGCAGATCCATCAGGGTAACAGAGTTCAGCTGCATGGTCAGCACGCGCATGGTAATTTTGCGGAACCGCTCGGCGTGCTCATTCATCTGTTCGTGCTTCCAGCCGTCCGCACCGTAAATTTTCAGGGTGGTCAGGCCCTGGATGTTCTCCAAAAAGTCATCGCCCAGGCTGGTGTACTCGCCCCAATATTTATCCAGCAGCTTTTTGGCAAACTTCTGTACGGCCACAATGGACATGGGGATCAGCGGCACGCAGACCAGCAGCACCAGCGCCGAGCGCAGATGTACGGGGGCCAGCAGCACAAACAGGGTCAGCGGGGCCAGCAGGCTGTAAAACAGCTGCGGCAGATACCGCGCAAAATAGGTATCGATCTGTTCCACCCCCTCGGACGCCAGCATAACGGCTTCGGAGGTTGCCACCGTCTCGCTGTAGTTGGTGCCAAGGGCCAGCATTTTCTGGTAGATTTTAGCCCGCAGTGTGCGCTTGACGCCCGCGGAAGCTTTATCGCTCATCGCGGAAGCCCGCGTGGTGCAGACGATGCGCAGCGGAATGCTGATCATGCAGACGGCAAACGCCGCGGGCCATGCGCCAGCAGCCAGCCCGGCCCCCAGCGCGCCGCCCACAATCCCGGCCAGCGCCCACACAAAGGCCACATTGCACAGCAGGCTGAGCCATTGGCAGAGCACGCACCGCCACACATACCGCATGGCGGCGGGGTCAAATGAAAGCAGTTTTTTGTTGATCATGGTATTATCCTTTAAGGCAACACCGCACAATTCCCGCCTAGCGGCTTAAGCACCGCTTCGGCGGCTGCGGCACGGCATCTGCGTTGCCAAAATGCTCGATAATACATCCAGTATTATCTGCGCTTTTGGCTTAGCAGCTGCCGCACCTCGCTCGCCGTATCGGCACTTAGAACTATGCGGTATTGCCTTAATTATATCGTTCTGTTCTGGGGTGGATTGCTTCAGCGCTGTGTCACGCGCGTTTTGTCCGGCACAGCGCGGGCATAGCACAGCGGGGCCAGGGTATCCCCCAGCAGGGCATGTTCCTGCACGGCAAAGCCGCCTGTCTGCAAAAATGCCAGGTATTGCGGCACCATCCAGCTGTTATAGATTTGCAGCCCCGCGCACCGCATGGCAAGCATGCGCAGCCGGGTGCGGGGTACCTTGCCATGCACAAAGGTTGGGGCAAACAGCTGGCCGCCGGGCTTGAGCACCCGGTAAATTTCTGCCAGAGCTTTTTCCGGCCGGGGCATAATGTGCAGGGCGTTGGCGATCAGCACCGCATCAAAGGTTTCGTCCGCATAGGGCAGGCTGGTGGCATCCTGCACCGAAAAGTGCAGCCCCGCCCCGCGGGGTTTCAGCTTTGCCTGGGCGATCATTTTGGGCGAAAAATCCGTAGCCTCCCAGTCCCGCACCAGGCGGGAAAGCCGGAAGCTGAGCTGGCCGGACCCGCAGGCCAGTTCCAGCACGTTCATTTCCGGCGTCAGGTGCGGCTGCATCTGCTGCGCAATGGCAGCATACAGCGGCTCGCTGCTTTGCATCAGCGGGCCATAGCAGCTGGCCCACCGCTGCCAGAATTGCTTGTTATCAGTTTGTTTTGACATTGAGCTTTTTTGCACTTCCTTGGTCAGCAAATGTTAGATTTGACTAACATTTGATTCATAAAAACGGCGGTGCGTTGCCGAACCGTCGCCATTTTTTTCTGGGGAACACCTTGTTTGTTTTGATCAGGCTCCATTAGTTTATCATGGCTAACCCAAAAAGTCAAATGCTCTGCCGGGGTCCCGGTGCTGCGGCACCGTTACTGCTCCGGCAGAGCGTTCCGATTGTTCAAACCAGGCCGCTGTTCCCTGCCAGCCACACCCCAGCGGCCAGCTGTGCGGCCAGAATCAGCGGCATACCCACCACAAAATACCAGTGCTTGGTTTTGTGGTGGAACAGATACATGCCCGCCCATGCCCCGGCGCTGCCGCCCAGCAGGGCTGCGCCAAACAGTGCGGCTTCCGGCACGCGCCACTGGTGCCGCTTGGCTCGGCGTTTATCCTCCGCCATCATCAGCAGCGCCGCCGCGTTGATAATAACCAGATACCCCGCCAACATTGTAATGGCCATGGTCTTTCCTCTCTCTTTCTCATGGTTCAAGCCTTGAGCGGCTCTTACCGGTGTGCCCGCTCCCAGGTTTGCATGGCATCTAGCTGAGCCGGGGTGTGGAACCAATGCTCGCCCGGTTCGTATACCGTCAGTTCCGCATGGTGCTTTTGGGCGAACGCCGTCACCGTGCCCCGGCTTGTCATGGTGTCCTGCCCGGCGTACAGGATTGCTGTGGGGATCTGCCAGCCATCCAGCGGGTGTTGGCGCACCCAACACAGGTACCGCCACGAAAGGGTCTGCCCAAATTCTGTGGTGATCTCACCTTTTTCGCAAAGCTGCTCCGGCGTTACTTTTGCCCACTGCATCATATCACAGATCAGCCGCTCCATATCCACAATCGGCGAAACAAACAGCGCTTTTTCAATCGTTGCCCCGGCAAAAGCCAGCATGGAAAAATAGGCCCCGATGCTGTTGGCCCGCAGCCGAATCCCCTGCCAGTGCTGCTGCAGATAGGCCAGCACCGTTTGCAGCTCCGGCACCACCTGCCAGGGGGTAAAGTCAGTTTCCCCCGTGCGGTCTCCATGTTCCGGCAGGTCAATGCCCAGCACCTGCCAGCCGGTTGGGGCGGCAAGCGCCGCAAATGCTGCGGCTTCCGTTTTATTACCGCCCTGGCCATGCACGAACAACCAGATGTTGGGGGCCGGTTCGCCGTACAGTACAGCCGGAATTGTGCCAATTTTTAATTCTTGAGTGCACATTTGTGGTTTTCCTCTTTTTGTGTTGGACAACACTGTAAAAAACGTTTGAAAAAAGGGGCTGATGAGCTCGTCATTTTTTAGCGATACAACAAAAAAAGCTGTGGCACATTTTTGCCACAGCTTTTTGGTGGGAGCTGGTGGATTCGAACCACCGAAGCATTAAGCAGCAGATTTACAGTCTGTCCCCATTGGCCACTCGGGAAAGCTCCCATATTCATTTGTGCCTCTGCCTTAACAGCGCTTGATTATTATAACAGGATAAGATGGAAAAAGCAAGCCCTATTTCAAAAATATTTTTGTAAACGGCGGAACACCTAGGGTTTTATAATAAACGCAAAGCTCCAGAAAGAGAGCTTTCGCATGAAAAGTACAAATAAAGTGAGCTGGCAACACAGAAAAATAAGTCCAGCGGAAAGAGAGTAGAAAAATGTTGTATCAGGTAATTGGCGTTCAGCATAAAGTTGGCGAGTTTACCCCGCAGGATAGACCGGGCACGAAACTTCACTATGACAATATTGTTTTTCACTGTGTCGGCCTGAAAAAGACCATCGGAGTGAACGGTCAGACTGCGGAACAGCTTTCTATCAAGACCGTTGATTCCGGTGAAATCGTGGAAGCACTCGGCGGTAGCATTGAAGCCGCTGTAGGCCGTCAGTTTGATTTTGATACCCGTTACGGTAATAAAATCCGCTCCTGGGAACTGGTGAAGTAACATGCAGCCAGGCCCACCAGAGAATGCTAAACCACCACCAATGTTAATATAGCGTATCGCGGGGCGGTGAAAACAGTGCATCTTTGTGTAAGGTGTGCTGTTTTAACCGTCCCGCACAGCATGTCAGCCGCTGGGCTGACGCTCCAAAGGCGCTACGTCCTTTGGAGTGTCAGTGTCAGTGTCAAAAAGACAAAATTTAACAAAGTTGGACGGTAAAGCAAGATGGAAAGTGCTCCACCAAAAATCAGAAGTCGGCAGTGCATGTTTGTACTGTACCCAGAAAGCCAGCAGCGTGCCATTGAATACGCACAGAAAAATTTTCCTTGTGCTTGGGCGCTGCATGATAAGGATGTTCACGCCGAAAAGGATTATAGTAAGTACCTGGACAAGTACGGAGAACCGCCGGAATGGAAAGCCGGTGACCTGAAAAAGCCGCATGTGCATTTTGTGTGCAGTTTTCCGAACGCGCGGTATTTCTCCGGTATTGCAAAAGAACTTGGCGTTCCGGTTCAGACAATCCGCAAGGTGAACAACCTGTATAAAGCATATGTCTACCTTTGGCATATGCTGGACCCGGATAAAGCCCAATACAGTAAAGAGATTGTCGGCACACATGACTTTGCGGAACCTTCCGAACATGCCGGAATGACGCAAATGGAAGATGACCAGGTGCAGGTATTGCTTGATATGCCTGCCTTTGACACCTTCAATGAGATGTGCCGCTGTGCCTATGAACAAGGCTGCTGGGCAACTTTCAAAAACAATTACGCCATGTGGCGTGACCAATTCATAGAACGCAATCGGAACCGCGTTCGCGGCTATCCTGAAAAGCAAGCCCGGTGCGATGGCGAGATTGAACTAAATGATTCGGTAGGTGATCCTTTTGAAACAGGCAATTAAAATAGAACTTATCCCGTTTAGTGCTTTATTTGACCGTTTCACGCTGTACAGGATCACTGGACTTGATGATTTGGCAACAACTCTGTTTAATGCGTATCAGGATATTCAAAAGGCGTATGACCGGCAGGCAAATAATTATTCTGTTATGTTGATCACCTTTGACGATGATTCTCACATATCACAGATTGTTGGCCGTGATTACTCGTTGTAACGCTTTCCCCCACAGCAAGCGTTTACATAAAATTTTTGAGGAAAGGAGTTGCTACTATGCAGCCTGTGTTTCTTGCTCTTAACGAGGGTACTGCTGAGGTAGCTAAAACTGGTATGGAAGCAGTTATTGGCGCAATGACCGATGTTTTCACTCTGTCTGGTACTGTCGTTGACCAGATTACCAAGCAGCCCATTTTGCTGTTCTGCCTGGCCGCTGGTCTGGTGCCCGTTGGCATCCACATTTTCTCCAGCCTGAAGAACGCCGCTCGCGGCTAATCTTCGCCCCGGCTGTTAGTCTCCTTTTCAGCCGGGATTGTGCCGGAGTAGCTTAATAGGTAAAGCTGATTGCTGTACAGATGTCGGCCTGTACAAACATGTTGGTTCAAATCCAACCTCTGGCTATTTACTCCCTTAACGCGGGACGGGTCAACCCGCCCCGCGTTTTCTTTTGTCTGAGATATCTTTTACTTCTTCCATTTCTTTTTCCCTTTACCAAAAAAGCCGCCCTACGGCGGCTAAAGTTTATCGTTACTGCAAATTACGGTAATATTCCGGCATCCCGTTATAAATTGTTTTTTCCTGTAATTTGTCAATCATATATAGCTTTATTTTGATGATTGCAAGGGCTCTTTCGTTTTTCTCCGGGTTCCAGTCTTGCTTTAATAACTGTAGTCCCCGGTAATAGTCTTCCGTGCGCTTCATTCCTCGTGCATTCCGCACCGTGCAATGCCGCCTTGCTCCGGCTTGTCTGGACAGTTCGTGTAACTGTAGTATCCGCGTTCTCTCTTGATTGGGCCGGTGCAGTAGCCAATAATTTTGTAATAACAGTTGTGCTTCATGCACCAGGCTTCTTGCCGTGGTTCGTTCCGTATCCTGCATTCGTTCTTCATTCGCCGTTCTCCTTTTTGTTGTCTGCTACTTTCATCCGCAACGGGCCTTGCTCTGCTCTAGAATTTATAAAAGGGCGTAAGCGCTCGTGCGCTTACGCCCTTGTTTTGTGCCGCGGCGCTATTTTTCGCAGCGGTCAAGGGGATAAAGCAAAAGTTCACGGATTTCCGCGTAGCGGAAAATTGTGAAATTTTGTGCCCTTGACAGCTAAGACAAATAGCGCGATATGCCTAAAGATTGTAGAACTCTTTCGGGATGGTGAAAAACATGTATACAGATATCCGTCGTAAAGGAAAGCATTTGACCGAAAACGAACGGACAACGATTTTCCACCTGTTGAAACTCGGCTATACACAAACTGCTATTGCGGAAGAATTGCAAGTTTCTCCCGCTACAATCTGCCGTGAACTGCGGCGCGGTAAAGTTGTACAGTTAAATGGTGCGACCTATGAATTTTATACCGCATATTCGCCCCAGCTTGCACATGAACGCGCACGGTATATGCGTACTGCCCACGGCCCACAATTAAAGATAGGCTCCCGCCGTGATTACCTTTCCGCACTTGAAGCCCTCATGCTTGCCGGTTCCAGCCCAGAGGATGCTATACGCAAAGTTGGTGCCGCATATGGCTTGATGATCTCCAAGACCACTTGCTATAGGTATATCGGCCTTGGCCTGTTTGAAAGCCTGTGCTATAAGCATTTGCCCCAGGGTCACCGTAAAAAGGGCAAAAAGAAAGTATCTCATGCAAATGTAAGCTGCCCCGGCCATAGGAGTATTGAAACAAGGTCAACGGATGTTAAAAACCGTGAAACTCTCGGCCATTGGGAACTTGATAGCGTGGTAGGTAAACAAAAGGGAAAAAATGAAAGCGTTCTTGTTCTGACAGAGCGAAAGACGCGTGCAGAAATTGTTTTGAAGCCACGCGATAAGACAACCGCCGAAACCGTAAAAAGCTTGCAGCGCCTGCGCCGTTATCTCGGTAGAGATTGGAAATTGCTGTTTAAGACAATTACCTGTGATAATGGCAGTGAATTTGCAGATCAGGCCGGTATTGATGCTCTTGGCGTTCAGACCTTTTATTGTCATCCGCGCTGCCCATCTGAACGCGGAACAAATGAGATAAATAATAAACTTGTAAGACGAAAATTTCCCAAGGGCCAGAGCCTGCGGAAAGTTACCCAAAAGCAAGCAATAGCTGTGCAACAGTGGGTAAATCAGTACACCCGCCCCACCTTCGGCGGTCAGACCGCGGCGCAAATGTTGGAAGCCGAACTTGATAAACTACCATTGCATAACCCCGAAAAGGTGAAGCGTTTCTTCGGCATAATCTAACCAACGAAACCGATATACGAAAAATAGCCTGCCGTAAAAATACGACGGGCTAAAGGTGTTTACCGATAACTATTGAAACCGGCCCATAGGCGGCACAGCCGCTGCGAGAAAGACCCGGCACGGGGCTTTAGAGCCGTGCCGGAAACGCTCCGCGATTCCGGCCGCACCAAACTTACAACAAATAGCTATTGACTTTTTTGTTCATTTTCTCAAATTTTGCATTAAATCCTTGACAGTAGCGTAAACGGCGGAACGGGAAACGGACGGCTGCGGTGGCAAGTGCCTTGCAATCCGAGAAAAACAATGCTACACTGAAAGAAAGCAGCCTGGGGTACAAGGAGATTACCATCCAGAGCATTCAGCACATTCAGCCATTTGCCTGTGAGACGCTGGACGCCGCGGGCAGCCGTGCCCTTGCCAACGCCCACAAGAAGCTGCTGCTGGAAGCCCGAAAGGTTCCGCTTGGGATAGAAAAGGCCCGCTGTTACGGGCTGGATATGCAGCCCGTGAGCGGGTATTATGAAAGCGAAGCACCGGGAAAATCGGTGAAAATCAAGGTTCCGAATGTTGACTGTATTGTAATGCACTCGCACCCAAGCGGGCTGACATTTTCGCCTGATGACCTAAGCGCCTTTGCTAATCATGCATCGCTCAAGCTGCTTACTGCGGTAGGCAATGACGGCAACATTTTTGCAATCGAACGCACGGCAAATACTAATGAGACTGCGCTTCAACTTAAAGTATCAAAATTGAACGAAGCCACAAATAAAGCCGAAACTAAGGCTCAGGTTTGGAATCTGATGGACACATTTTTTGAGGAGGTGCAGCAATATGGCATTCGCTATTACTCCGGAAGAGATTGAGCATATGAAAAACTATCTCAAAGAGCACCCGATTGACCCGCAGTATGATGAGCCTGAAGGTTATATTGTGCTTGACGGAAACACCCCGCCTTCTCAGCTGGCTGCGCGCGGATATTACGACATTCTGAAAAAACTGGGTGAACTGCCTGAATAACCCCTAAACATTCAACCACGATGCACACGCACCGTGGTTTTTTCATGCCCATTTTTAGGAGGATACAATGAAGAAGCTGCTTGTTTTGATGCTGGCCATGCTGACCGCAGTGACCAGCCCGGAACAGTTCAAGGTGAATTACATCTGCCCGCGCCAGTACCGGCTGTGTTTTTACATGGACGTTTTGCCCGGCGTGGAAATTGTGCCGTAATGGCTGCGCCAACAATTTGTTGAAAACACGATGCACACGCACCGTGTTTTTTTATGCCTGCCCTGTATGAGGGGCAGGCGGGCTGTTCGCAGGGCATTCAAGCACCGGGCAAACCACTGGTATAATGAGAGTGATTCCACCGAGGATGACGAACGCACGGCATCCGCGTTCCGCATCGGCCATCGGGCTGGTACTGCGGTACTGCCGCCATGTTCGACTCCTCAGCAGCTCACGGAGCACCAAAACAAAAACACCCGCCGGGGTACGGCGGGTGCTTTTATTTTGGTGGAGCTGACGGGAGTCGAACCCGTGTCCGAAAAGAAAGCGGTTAGAGTATCTCCGGGCGCAGTGCATTTATTAAAATTCCCGCAGTGCGAGCGAGTGCACACGCTTGACACATTGGTAGCTTCATAAATTCATGACAGGCGGCAAAGCTTAGGCCCATGCACGTTCAGTACCTAATCGACGCCCTGACCCTGTGCGGTACTAAAACAGGCAGGACGGTCGTGCCTAATTAGGCAGCGACGGCAACAGTATAATCGTTGTCAGTTAATTTTGTTTGGCACTTTTATCGTGGTGCACCGCCACGGCCCGCTGCTCACGCCTCTCTCTCCCCGTCGAAACCATTACAGCCCCATATAAGCGCTATGCGGCAGAACCACACAGCGTGGGAAAACAAAAGTGTGTGCGCGAAAAAATTATCTTCTTGTTTTGACTGCGCGGTCAATATCGCGCTTGGCATCCCGTGCGGCGGCATCAGCACGCTTATCGTACAGCTTTTTGCCTTTGCACAGGCCCAGTTCCACTTTTACACGCCCCTGCTTGAAATACAGTTGGAGCGGCACCAGTGTGTACCCCTGCAGTTTGATCTGCTGCTGCAAATGGCGAATCTCGCTTTTATGCGCCAGCAGGCGGCGGGGGCGGCGGGGATCTTTATTAAAGATATTCCCCTGCTCATATGGGCTGATGTGCATGCCTTTCAGGATGAGCTCACCATCATCAATATCCGCCCAGGAATCCTTCAGGTTGACCCCGCCGGCACGCAGGCTTTTGACCTCGGTGCCGACCAGTTCAACGCCGGTTTCCAGCGCTTCGATGACAAAATACTCGTGGCGCGCTTCACGGTTTTGGGCAATCACCTTTTTGCCGGGCTTTTCCTGTGCCATCAAGCGCACCTCCTTTCAAAGCCGTTTTCCCCTACAGCACGCAAGTCCATTCCGCTAAGGGGTATACAGTATAACGCAGTAAAATTGTTTTGTCAAGCCAAATCGGGCGTCACATTTCGCCGCGGCCTTCCATAGCGCGGTACAAAGTGGTTTCATCAGCGTATTCCAGGCTGGAACCGACCGGCAAGCCATAGGCAAGGCGGGTGGTTTTGATGCCCAGGGGCTTGATGAGCTTGGCCAGGTACATGGCGGTCGCCTCGCCTTCCACCGTAGGGCTGGTGGCCATGATGACTTCCTTTACGGTGCCGTCCAGGCGGGCCAGCAGCTCCTTTACGCAAAGCTGATCCGCGCCGATGCCGTCCATGGGGGAAATCAGGCCATGCAGCACATGGTACAGGCCGTTGAACTCATGGGTGCGCTCAATGGCTTTTACATCCCGCGGGGATTCCACCACGCAGATCACGGAGCGGTCCCGTTTGGGGGAAGCGCAGATGCTGCACACCTCGTTGGCGGTATAATCCTGGCAAAGGCGGCAGCGGTGCAGCTTGACCTTGGCGTTTTCAATCGCCTTGGCCAGCTCCATGGCCTGCTCATTGCTCATGGACATTACCTCATAGGCCATGCGCACGGCACCCTTGCGGCCAATGCCGGGGAACCGGGCAAACTGGTCCGCGAGGTTTTCAAGGGGTTCGGCGTTCTGCATGCAGCGACCCCCGATCAGCCCAGGCCGGGGATATTCATGCCGCCGGTCATTTTAGCCATTTCTTCGTCAGAATCCTTATCCACTGCGGCAACCGCGCTGTTGACAGCTGCAGCGATCAGGTCTTCCAGCATTTCCAGATCATCCGGGTCTACGGCTTCGGGCTTGATCTTGATGGCGGTCACTTCGTGCTTACCGGTCATGGTAACGGTAACCATCTCGCCGCTGGCTGTGCCGGTGTATTCACGGGCTTCCAGCTCGTCCTGCTTTGCGCGGATCTCATCCTGCATTTTCTGGACCTGACGCATCATTGCCTGCGGGTCGGGGCGGCCATAGCCTTTGGGAAGTCTTGCTTTCATAGGTAATTCTCCTTATTATCCATATTGTTATCACCCGGCGCTGCCGCCGGGCGGCACACCGCAACACTGCGGTTGACAGCAACATTATTTATCTTCTACCACTACATCCACGCCAAGATCTTTCATCTGGCGCAGGGTCTCTTCCACATCGGCTGCGGGGGCGTTGGATACAGCTGCAGCGGTTTTTTCATACGGGCCGATGCCGCATTTGATGTGGGTGACCTGGTAGATATATTGTTTGATGTTTTTGCTGGTTTCTTTGCTGCGGCGCATAAAATCGCGAAAATCATCACTGCACTCGATCAGCACGCGGCGGCCATCGTAATAAGCCTGGGTTCCGCGCAGGTAAGAGTTCAGCATGGGATCGTTTTCCGCAATCAGCTCCAGCACCGCTTGCCACTGGGGGAACAGCTGCGGCTCTTTGGCCACGGTGCGCACCGGTTTGGGGATGGGCACATCCGCCGCGTACACCGGCTGCTGAGCCGGGGTGGGCTGCTGCACCGCCGGGGCGGCGGGGGCAAGCTCCGGCTCAAAGGGCGGGGTCTCCCCTGCTATGGGTGCGCTGAACGGCGGCTGTTCCACGGTAGGCGGAACCGGCTGGGCTGCCACAGGCGGCACGGGGGCCGATGCCATTTGCACCGGGGGCACCTGCTGCGGGGCGGCGGCAAAGGGGGCCGGACTGGCTGCTGTAACCACCGGATGGGCGGGCACGGCGGCAGGCAGCGCAACAGGCACTGCTTCCGGCTGGGTGAGCGAGAAAACTGCCAGTTCCAGCTCAATGCGCTGGTCCGTACCGCGGGCCATCTTTTCCAGCGCGGCGCCAAACGCATTGACGGCGCGTACCGCTTCCGCCTGGGGGAAATCTTTCCGCGCAGCGTAGGCAGCTTCCTCTTCGGGGGAAGTTCCCGTCAGCAGGTCGGTGCCGCCGGGCAGGGCGCTGAGCATCAAATTGCGGTAATGCCCGGCCAGCTCCATACAAAGGCGGCGCATATCCACGCTTTGCTGGCGCAGGGCGGCAATCTCCTGCAAGGCTTTCACAGCGTCCCGCGCGGCAATGGCATCACTGATCTCAAACAGATATTTGCGGTCCGTCACGCCCGCCATACGGCGCACCAGCGCTTCATCCACAGTGTTGGAAACACCGGCGCAGGTATCCAGGATAGACAGTGCATCACGCATGGCGCCATCGGCCAGGCGGCCGATCAGCTCGGCGGCGTTATGGTCCAGCTCAATGTTTTCCTGCCCGGCCACATATTCCAGCCGACCGGCAATTTTATCCGCCGTAATGCGCTGGAAGTCATAGCGCTGGCAGCGGCTGAGGATAGTAGCCGGAACCTTTTGCACTTCCGTTGTGGCAAGGATAAAGATCACATGCTCCGGCGGTTCCTCCATGGTTTTCAGCAGGGCATTGAACGCCGAGGTAGACAGCATGTGCACCTCGTCGATGATATATACCTTATACTTGCACACGGCAGGCAGATAGGCGGTTTCATCGCGCAGGTCACGGATGTCATCCACGCTGTTGTTGGAGGCGGCATCAATTTCCGATACATCCAGAATGGTGCCCTCATCAATGCCTTTGCAGACAGCACATTCACCGCAGGGGTCCGGGCTGGTGGTATCCAGGCAGTTGACCGCTTTGGCAAAAATTTTGGCGCAGGTGGTTTTGCCGGTGCCGCGGGTGCCGGTAAACAGGTAGGCATGGCCAATGCGCCCGGCGGCGATCTGGTTTTGCAGGGCCGTTACGATGGCTTCCTGGCCAACAACATCCGCAAACTTGCGCGGACGCCACTTGCGGTACAGCGCACGGTACAATGCAACCACCCCCTGTAAAATATTTTGCGGCATAGAAAAAGGGACAAGGCCCGCGCGGGGTGTGCCCCGCGGCTGCGCTGCTTTGCATACGAATGCGGACTGACCGCAGCACCAGGAGACCACCGCTTAATGCTGCTCGGTTCCCCGCCTGACATGGTTCACAGGGCTCCTGCGCACGGGGCCCACATCCGTATGCAAAACAGCGCAATATACAGCCCTGTCCGCTTTAAGTATTATACTATACCGTTTGGCAAATTGCAAGTAGCGGTTGGGGGCTGGGGCAGAAAGTTTTTGTTAAAAAGATTTGAATAAAAATCCAATTAAAAAGTTCCCTCTTCATCGTTTTAGGGCCATGCACATCCCTGTTTTACACCACCAACACCGAATCCACCTTTTTGCTGCAGAACGTTGCCATTACCAAGCCAGTGTGGACACCAGCGCCGCCGCCACAGCAGACAGCTGGAGTGATTATGAGGTAGAAAAGGCGTAACTCATTCTTTTATCTTCTTGATTTCTTCTTTCTTCAATTTTTCCAATTTCCTCATTTTTTATTTTTACACTCTTTTCGTTCCTATTTCGCCATTCCCCCTTTCCAAATAAAAACAGCAGCACACCGGCTTTCCTATTTTCCGGGAAACGGTGTGCTGCTGTTTTATTGCGTTATCGTATTTAATTTTTTCTTATAGCAAAATACCAGCTGAAACGTGAAAGTCAAAACTTGATTCAATCAGCCAAAAATCTGTTTGGCGTAATCGGCGCTGGCTTTGGCGTCCTTGGCATAAAAATCGGCACCGATCTGTTCGGCGTATGCCTTGGTCAGCACAGCGCCGCCCACCATGACCTTGCAGGGCAGGTTGGCCGCGTGCAGGGCTTCGATGGTGGCCTGCATGTTGGGCACGGTGGTGGTCATCAGGGCCGAAAGCCCCACCAGCGGCGCACCGGTCTGGCGCACGGCTTCCACCACGCGCTCCGGCGGCACATCGCGGCCCAGATCCAGCACGTCATAGCCATAGTTTTCCAAAATTACGCGCACAATGTTTTTGCCAATATCGTGTACGTCACCTTTTACGGTGGCGATCACAATACGGCCTTTGCTTTCACCCTGGCTGCCGCTGGCGGCAATGGCGGTTTTGATCACTTCAAAAGCGGCCTGGGTCGCCGTGGCGGATTGCAGCAGCTGCGGCAAAAAGATGGAGCCTTTTTCAAAGGCATCGCCCACCACATCCAGCGCGGGGATCAGCGTTTCGTTCACCACCTGCAAAGGCTCGCGGGTTTTCAGGGCTTCCCCTGCAGCGGCGCGGGCTTCGTTTTTCAGGCCGCGGCGCACGGCTTCAAACAGAGCATCGGCCCCTGCTGCACCACCCGCCGGGGCGGCGGCATCAGTTTTTGCCACCTGGGAGGTCTGCACCTGCACATTGGCATAAGCGGCAACGTAATCATTGCACTTTTCGTCCTGGCTGGTCAGCACACGGTAGGCGCGCACGGCGGCCATCATTTCCGGCGTGTTGGGGTTCATGATGGCAAGGTCCAGCCCGGCCTGCATGGCCAACGTCAGGAAAGTGGTATTCATGTAGCCGCGGCAGGGCAAACCAAAGCTGATGTTGGAAACACCCAGCACGGTGCGCACGCCCAGTTCCTTTTTGCACATGGTAATGGCTTTCAGGGTTTCGGCAGCGGCGCTCTGCTCGGCAGAAACCGTCAGCGTCAGGCAGTCGATGTAAACATCCCCGCGGGGAATGCCGATAGCATCCGTTGCGGCCACAATGCGCTTGGCAACCTCAAAGCGGCCCTCTGCCGTTTTGGGAATGCCGTGTTCATCCAGTGCCAGACCAACCACGGCGGCGCCGTACTTTTTGCACAGGGGCAGAATGCTGTCCAGCACCTTCTGCTCGCCGTTGACCGAGTTGACGATCGGCTTGCCGTTATAAATGCGCAGCGCGCGGGCCAAAGCATCTTTGTTGGAAGAATCCAGCTGCAATGGCAGGTCGGTGATGGATTGCAGCTCCCGCACCAGCATTTCCAGCGTGGCGGGTTCGTCAATATCCGGCAGACCGGCGTTCACGTCCAGCAGCTCGGCACCGGCTTCGGCCTGGGCTACGGCCTGGGCGCAGGCATAGGCGCTGTCGCCCTCCCGCAGGGCCTGCTGCAAGCGCTTTTTGCCGGTGGGGTTGATGCGCTCGCCCACCACGGTAATGCCGCTTACCTCCACGCAGCGCACGGGGGTACACAGGCGGCTGCGCACAATAGGGGTTTTGGCGGCGGGGGTTTTATCCTGGGTCAGCTCTTTCAGCAGGCGGATGGATTCCGGCTCAGAGCCGCAGCAACCGCCCAGCATGGAAATTCCGGTGGGCAGGTAGGCGGCCATCTCAGCGGCAAACTCCGCCGGGGTAATATCATAGCTGCCGTCCAGGTTCGGCAGGCCCGCATTGGGCTTGACAAACACCGGCATACCGGCGGGCACCACACGGCAGAGCCGCTGAGCAAAGGGCAGGATTTCCTTGGGACCCAGCGAGCAGTTGATGCCCACGGCGTCCGCACCAAGGCCGGCGGCGGTAATGCCGTAGCTTTCCACTGTGCAGCCGGTAAAGGTACGGCCACGGGCCTCAAAGCTCATCGAGGTAAACACCGGCAGGTCACAGTTTTCTTTTGCGGCCAGGATGGCAGCTTTCAGCTCATACAGGTCGGTCATTGTTTCCAGAAAGACGAGGTCTGCCCCGGCTGCGGCACCTGCGCGCACCATCTCAGCAAACTGGGCGCAGGCATCCTCAAACGGCAGGGTACCGGCCGGGGCCAGCAGCTCGCCGATGGGGCCGATATCCAGTGCCACCAGGGCACCGGTTTCCTGCGCGGCGGTTCGGGCACATGCGATGGACGCTTCGATCACCTGCTGCACAGTATAGCCGGTTCCCTTCAATTTACGAGGGTTGGCGCCAAAGGTGTTTGCCAGCAGGATATCCGCCCCGGCGCGGGCATAGTCCCGGTGAACGGCAGTGAGCACATCCGGCATGATAAAGGCGGCCAGTTCCGGCTTTTGTTCTGTGGTCAGGCCGCGCAGCTGCAGCTGGGTGCCCATGGCGCCATCCAGCATAATAAAGCGGCGGCGGGCAAATACTTCCTCAATTTTCACAGGTGGTTCCCCTCTTTCTGTATTCGCACTTTTCGCGCAGCAGGCAGTGCCCGCACCCGGCGCGGGCCCCCGTTACCGGGTGGTCCGCCACGCCAAGGATGGCTGTTACGCTTTTGCGCGGGGTCAGCAGATTTTCCGGCGTGACCGCCATGCCAAGGCCGCGCACGGTATCCAGCGCAATGGCAAACGGCTGCTGCAAAGTCAGCGGGCAGTCCCCATAGCCGGGGGAAAAACGCCCCGTCAGGTAGTGCCCCTGCGCCTGCACGCTGGTGCGGATCTCGGCTTCCAGCGCGTTGCACAGCTCTTCCATCACAGCGGAAGCCATCGCATCCACCACAGCGGCCAGGGCAATATCCGTCAGCTCCAGGCGGCGCATCAGGGTATCAGCCCCGCTGCCAAGGGTAACGGCCATCAGCACCATGGCATCGCAGCCGCGCAGGTGGCGGGCAATATCATTCCCGGCGTTGTGCAGCGGCAGGGCGGTCAGCGGCAGCTGTTTCCACACGCCGCGCGGGGTGGCGGCGGCGCGCAGGGCGTTCTCGGCTTTTTGCAGCAGCACCTGGGATGCAGCATCCGGCTGCCAGCCCCCTGCCCCAAGGTAGCGAAGGGTTTCGGCGTGGGTATCGTTTTGCGGGTAGGCTAATTGCACAGCGTTTCACTCCCCCTCTATGGGGCCAACAGGCCGATTACAGCAGGTCCTTGATGCCCTCATACACAGCGGCGGCAACCTTGGCGTCATTCATGGCATACAGGTGCACACCGTCCGCGCCGCCCTCGATCAGATCTCGCAGCTGCTGCACGGCATAGTCAATACCGGCAGCATACAGGCTTTCGGGGTCGTCCTGGTAGCGGGAGATCATGCGGGTAAACTCCGAAGGCAGGCTGGCGCTGGAAAGTGCCACCGTGCGCTCGATCTGGCTGCGCTTAACGATGGGCATAACACCGGCAGACACCGGCAAAGTGATGCCTGCGCGGCGGGCCAGGTTCAAAAAGCGATAAAAGTGCATATTATCAAAGAACAGCTGGGTCAGCAGGTGGGTGGCACCGGCCTCCTGCTTAAAGCGCAGGTTGGCAACATCCTGGGCCAGGGTAGCGGCTTCGGGGTGGCCTTCGGGGTAGCAGGCAGCGTGGATATCAAATTCCGGCTGGGTCTGCCACACAAACTGGGCCAGGTCGCTTGCGTGGGCAAAGTCCGGGCTTTCGGGGCGGGTGGGGGTGCGGTCGCCGCGCAGGGTCAGCACGTTGCGCACACCGGCGGCATTCAGCTGGTCCAGCAGCTGGGCGGCCTTTGTCTTATCGCTGCCCATGCAGATCATGTGGGCCAGCGGCTCTACATTCAGGTCGTTTTTCAGGAATTCGGCCACTTCCACAGTGGAAACGCCGCCCGTGGAGCCGCCTGCACCGTAAGTAACGCTGATAAAATCCGGGTTAAGGGTGCGCATGGTGCGCAGGGTGTCCTTCATTTTACCAAAGTTGGCGGTCTGCTTCGGGGGGAAGCACTCGATGGAAAACACGCAAGGCTTGCGCTTGAACATCTGGGAGATCTGCATAGGATTCATCCTCCTGTATTTTTATTACTTTCCTCTATTTCTACCCAATTAAAACTTTTGGGGCGTGCGGGAACACTTTCCTGCCGACTTACTGGGGTCAGGCACACAGAGTCAGGCTGCCGGGGGTTACGCGGCGGGAGCCAGCTCTTCGTCCGGCTGTTTTGCCGTCTGCACAGTAAAGCTGCCGTCCGCCTGGGCGGTCACGGTCACCGTGCCGTACAGGTCGGTGCGGTAAAAGTCAATGCCCTCATCCTGCATTTCCTGGATGACCTCGCGGTGGGGGTGGCCGTAATCATTGTTCAGGCCGCAGCTGGCAACCACAAGCTGGGGCTGCACCTGCCACAGCAGTGTTTGGGTGTTGGATGTGGACGACCCATGGTGCCCGGCCTTGAACACGGTGGACCGCAAGCGGAACGGATATTGCTCCGCCAGGGCGGCTTCCTCGTTGCGCTCTGCATCACCGGTATCCAAAAAGGTAAAGTTCCCGGCTTCAAACCGCAGGCAGAGCGACATATCATTTGTTGCATCGTCACTGCCCGCCGTATCGGTATCCACACCGGGCAGCAGCACGGTCAATGTGCCGGTGCCGATGGTGTACTGCTGGCCGGTATAGGCAGTTTCCACCGGTACGCCGCATTCCTGGGCGGTTTGCAGGGTGCGCTGGGTCTGGCCGGTCACGTCAGTTTCGCTCAGGTCGGGGGTCAGCAGGGTCTGCACATCAAAGTTCTGCAAAACGGCCTGCATGCCGCCCACATGGTCGGCATGGGGGTGGGTCATCACCAACAGGTCCAACTGGCTTACGCCATAGCTACGCAGGTCCTGCACAAGGTTCTGCCGGGCATCCTTGGGGCCTGCATCAATCAGGCAGGCCGCACTGTTCTGCAAAATCAGCACGGCATCCCCCTGCCCCACATCCAGGAACACCACTTCGGTTTCCCCCTCCGGCAGCGGGGCTGTGGTTTCGCTCTGGCTGGGTTCCAGGCCAACCCATTGGTAAATCTGGTCCCAGCTGGGCACAAAACCGTTGCCGCCGTAATTTTCGACCACATACAAGGCAACGGCGATGAGAACAGCGGCCACAATGGTCCACACCTGGGGGCGGCGGTAGGAATGGCGGCAATACCTGCGCCGCCGGTATTTACTCACCCTGGCCCAGCTGGCGTTCCTGCCACTGGGCGCGGGTCAGCAAAACGGCACGGGGCTTGGCGCCCTCATAGGGACCAATGATTTTTTCCTGTTCCATCTGGTCCATGATGCGGGCCGCACGGGCATAGCCCAGCTTGCAGCGGCGCTGCAAAAGGCTGGTGGATGCCTGCCCGGCTTCGATGACGCATTCCACCGCCTGTTCAAACATGGGGTCGCGGCTGCCGCTGTCATCGTCCGAATCGGAGCTGCTGCCCTTGCCGCCCTTTTCGGCCACGGCACGGCGCTCCATCTCGGCAATCATCTCTTCATCATACTGGGCGCTGGAAGTGGATTTGATAAAGTTCAGCACAGCGCTGATCTCTTCATCCGTCACAAAGGTACCCTGCACACGCACGGGCTTGGAAGCACCGACCGGCAGGAACAGCATATCGCCGTTGCCCAGCAGCTTTTCGGCGCCGCCGCTGTCCAGAATGGTGCGGGAGTCGATCTGGCTGGAAACTGCAAATGCAATACGGCTGGGGATGTTGGCTTTGATCAGGCCGGTGATAACGTCCACGCTGGGGCGCTGGGTTGCCACAATCAGGTGGATACCGGCCGCACGGGCTTTCTGGGCAATGCGGCAGATATAATCTTCCACCTCTTTGCCGGCAACCATCATCAGGTCGGCCAACTCGTCAATGATAATGGCGATATAAGGCAGGTGTTCCAGCACATCGGGGTGCTGCTTGGCCAGCTTGTTATAGCTCTTGATATCGCGCACATTGTTTTCGGCAAACAGCTTATAGCGGCGCTCCATCTCGGCCACACTGGCCCCCAGGGCACCGGCGGCCTTGCGCGGCTCGGTCACAACGGGCATTAACAGGTGGGGAATGCCGTTGTACTCAGCCAGTTCCACCACCTTGGGGTCGATCAGAATCAGTTTGACATCTTCCGGACCGGAGCGGAACAAAAAGCTGATGATGATCGAGTTGACGCAGACGGATTTACCGCTGCCGGTGGAGCCGGCGATCAGCAGGTGGGGCATTTTACACAGGTCCGCCACCTGGGCTGTACCGGCAATATCTTTGCCCAGTGCCATGGTCAGTGGGCTGCGCATGTTGATGTAGTTCTGGGATTCAAACACTCCGCGGATGCTGACGGTAGACCGGATCTTGTTGGGCACCTCGATACCGACGGCGGGTTTGCCGGGAATGGGGGCTTCGATACGCACACCGGCGGTGGCAAGGTTCAGGGCGATATCATCCGACAGGCTGGTGATACGGCTGACCTTGATGCCCGCCTGGGGCTGCAGCTCATACCGGGTCACGGAAGGGCCGCGGCAGATATCCAGGATATGGGTCTTAACACCAAAGCTGTCCAGCGTGTTCACCAGGATATCGGCGTTTTTCTTCATCTCGGCAGCCGCGCCGCGTTCATCTTCCGGCTTGGCCGCATTGAAAAGGTTCAAAGATGGGTAAGTATACGGCGGGAACTCCTCTTTGGCCTGGGCGGCAAAGGCTGCCGTAGCTTCGCTGCTGGCATCCTCGTCCGCTTCGCGGGCTGCACCGGCGGGTGCGGTGGCTGCCGGGGCGGCAGGGGCTTTCGCCATTGCTTTGGCCACGCTGGGCGGGCTGGAAATGGGAGCCGAAGCCGAATTGCCCATGCTGGAAGATACCCGCAGCCGGTTGGGGCTGCCGGGGCGGCGTTCATCCGTTACGCTGTATACTTTAGGCGCAGCGGCGGCAGGCTGGGCCGTGGGCTGCGGTGCCGGGGCCTGCACGTTGACCCGCCCGGTGAGCAGATCCGATACCGGAATTCCGGCGTTCCAGGCAGCCTTGGCTGCATCGAAACCGCCCTGGTCAAAGCTGCCGCCCAATGTGGGGATGGCTGTAACAGGGGCAGGCGCTGGCTGGGTGGGTTCCGGCACCAGCGGTGTTTCAAAACTATCCGCGCTTTCGCTGCTGCCAACGTCATCCGGTTCCGGCAATTCCTCTACCGGCTCCAGCGGGGTGGAAAAATCTTCCACCGAGGCGGCAGGTGCGTTATCATCCGGTTCCGGAGTCAGCGGGGTTTCAAAACTTTCCGCTTCATCCTCATCGGGCAGGCCCACATCGGCACCGGCCACGGGGGTATCCCGCCCGGTCACGGCGCGCTGGATCAGGTCATTCAGGCTGTCTTCCTCCACCGGGGCTTCCTCAGCCTGCTGGGCTTCCGGTTCCAGGTGCAGCTCAAAGCTTTCTTCCTGCGGCTGGGGCTGGGGTTCCGGCTGGGGCGCGGGGTACTTGCGATGGTTCAACTGCTCCAGCGGGTCAAGGCCAAAGGTGCCGCCGGGGCCGATCTCAATTTTCTGCAGCGGGTCATGCTGCACGGCGTTCTGCAAAGCGCGCTGGGAAGCATCCGGCCCCAGGTCCACATCAAAGTCCGAACGCTGGGCGGGCGGGGCAAAGCTTTGGGTGTGCTGCACGCCCTGGGGCGCAGCCTGGGCACGCTGCATATCGGGGTATGTTGCGGTGCCGGGCTGCGTATACGCCTGCTGGGGCTGGGCCGCCGGCTGTCCGACCTGCGCCGCGGCGGCTGCCTGGTCGGCAGGGTTTGCCTGGGCCGCGTTGCGGCGGGCAGCTTCCTCCTGTTCCAGATAGGGGGCCACATCAAAGGGGCGGCGGGTGCCAGACTGCGGCGTGGCCGGAGACTCGCCGGCCATGGGCGGCAGGCTGCCGGTCAGGTTTTCAAGGGATTCTTCCTCCGCTTCATGGCCAAACAGCTGGGTATCATAAGCGGTTTCTTCCTCCGCACGGGCGGCGCGGCGGGCTTTGAACTCCTGAATATAATAGCTGATGAACTGCACCACATCCACCGGGGTAACGGCAAAAAACACCATCAGCCCCATCAGGATGACAATAATCATGACGATATTGGCACCGGGACGGCCACAGACGGCCAGCAGCGATGCGCCGATGGGCACGCCCAACACACCGCCGGTCCAGAACTTGCGCTGCCCCCAGGCAAACAGCATCTTGACGGTCTGCCAGGGGGTATCCCCTACCTTAAAGTCCGAGAAGATGACCGCCGTACCGGCCAGCAGTACCGCCAGCAGCAGCACCTTGCCAATGAAAGTGCCCACATGGTAACCGGATGCCAGCAGATAGGCCAGATACAGCAAAAACGGGCCGACAAAATATGTAACCACGCCAAAGGTGCCAAACAGCCAGCTGCGTAGAACATTCCAGAAGCTCTGCCCCGGCACCAGCACCAGCGCAATGGCCAGAATGCCAAACCCGGCCAGCACCACGCTGCGGATCAGGTTTTGCTGCTGGGCGCGGCGCTGTTCCAGCCTGGACATCCGCTTTTTGCTGCCGGAGGCCGAACTGTTGTGTCTGGTCCCGGAGCTGCTGCTTTTACTGCTTTTGCTGCCGGAGGCGCGGTATGTGTTTTTACTGTTTTTTCCGTTTTTGGCGGAACTTGAACGTGCCATGCTCTCCCTACCTCTTTACTATAATATGCGTATATTCAGGCTGCCCTGTTCAGCGGGCAGCCATTGTTGATTTGCTTTGGCGCGGCGGGCCCTGCCCCCGTTTTGAACGAAAGTTCGTTCGCCTTTTATCTGGCAGTGGGCGGCCATTAAACAGCATCCGGCGGCCCCGCATAAAGAGACTTTCCGCGCAGTGATTTTATCTGCCATCCGCCACGGCGGCTGTGCCGTGCTGTTTTGGGCAGGGGCATACTGCCCCTTATAGCATAAGGTATATTGTAGCATGAAAACGCCCGCTTGTAAAACCCCTTTCTCTTTCTATTTTCATCAAAGCCTTTCCACCCACTGGCGGGCAGCGCCCCCTCAATATCCGGTTTTCCCGGCGTCGATTTCGGCATACAGGTAGCGCAGCGCATCGCCCAGGTTGCCGATGGCGTCGATCAGCCCCTCTTCCACAGCCTGTTCCCCGCCCAGCACGGTACCCATATCCATCACCAGCTCCCCGGTATTGTGCATCAGCTGGGTAAAGCGCCTGGCGCTGATGCCGGAATGCCCCGCCACAAAGCTGACGATGCGCTCCTGCATCTGCTCAAAATAGCGCAGGGTCTGGGGCACCCCCAGCACCATGCCGGAGTGGCGCACCGGATGCACCGTCATGGTGGCGGTGGGCACAATAAAGCTTTTGCGGGCCGAAACCGCCAGCGGGATGCCGATGGAATGCCCGCCGCCCAGCACCAGCGTTGCGCTGGGCTTGCTGACGCCGGAGATCAGCTCCGCCAAAGCGAGCCCGGCTTCCACATCGCCGCCCACGGTATTCAGGATGACCAACAGCCCCTCAACGGCGGGGTCCTCCTCAATATCCACCAGCTGGGGGATCACATGCTCATACTTGGTGCTTTTCTGGTTATCGGGGGCCAGGCTGTGGCCCTCAATGGTGCCGATCACCGTCAGGCAATAAATGGCATGGCGGCCCTTGGTGGCGGGCACAATGCCGCTGTCCGTGATCAGGTCATGTTCCAGCCGCATGCGCTCCACATCCTTGGCGTCCTTGGCAGCATGGGGGGCGGGCTGTTGTTTTGGGGTACGGTTTGGCATGGCGGGGGTCCTTTCCTTCCGACAAAATCGGTGCGCCGGGCAGTGCAAAACCCGGCTATACCCTGACAGTATGCCCCGCTGGTACGCTTTTTTATGCACAGAGGGGCGCGACTGAGCAAAAAAAGCGCGGAAAAACTTAGATAAAAAATTGACAATCGGCACAAGATTGATTATACTTTTACTAGAATTTACATCGGAATTACACAAGAGGCAGGGTGTTCCCTTTACCCCTGCCCGGAGAACGGGAGATTAGTCTTTATGTCATCAACAATGCAAAACAAAGCATCGTTGCCCGTGATCAAGCGGCTGCCCAAATATTACCGCTACTTGAGCAACCTGCAGGCAGATGGGCGTGATAAAATTTCTTCCAGCGAGCTGGCCCGCATGATGGGCACCACCGCCAGCCAGGTGCGGCAGGATTTCAACTGTTTTGGCGGTTTTGGCCAGCAGGGCATCGGCTACAAGGTGGATGTGCTGCTTACCGAGATTGGCAAACTGCTGTTTGGCAACGGCGAGCTGCTGCCTACCGTGCTGATCGGCGCCGGCCGCCTGGGCACGGCGGTCTCCAGCTTTATCAGCCGCGATACCAACGGCTACAAGCTGATTGCCGCGTTTGATATCAACCCCGCCCTGGAGGGCAAGGAGATCAGCGGCGTAACCATCCGCCCACTGTCCGAGCTGGAAAGCTTCTGTGCGGCGCACAAGCCGGTGGTCGCCGTGCTGTGCGTGCCGCGCCAGAGCGCCATGGACCTTTCGGACGAGCTGGTTCGGCTGGGTATTCAGGGCTTCTGGAACTTCAGCCACTATGATCTTTCGGTCGTTTATCCGCAGGTCACAGTGGAAAACGTCCATTTAGGCGACAGCCTGATGAGCCTTGGCTACCGGCTGCGCAACCATGATGAATAAAAGCCAAACACACAGCGCATGACTGTTTCCGGCGGGGTGTACCCCAGCGCCTGCCCCGGCATGGGTGCAGGATCCTGTGGTACACCCCGATTTTCATGCTGTTTTTCACTTTATTTTAATAAGGAGCCAAACATGGCAAAGCTATATTACCGTTACGGCGCAATGAACAGCGGCAAAACCACGGCGCTTTTGCAGGTTGCTTTCAATTATAACGAACGCGGCATGCGGGTGCTGATTTTGAAAGCCAGCGTGGACACCAAAGGTGGCGATCATATTGTTTCCCGCCTGGGGGTCAGCCACAAGGTGGATGTGCTGGTCAGCCCAGACATGGACATCCTGGATATCGTCCGGGCCGATACCGCCGCTCATGGCAGCGCCCCTGCCTGTGTGCTGTGTGACGAAAGCCAGTTCTTTACCCCGGCGCAGGCCGAGCAGCTGTTTTTGGTCACGGTGGACCTGAACATTCCGGTCATCTGCTATGGTCTGCGGGCGGACTTTATGAACCGCGGTTTCCCCGGTTCCACCCGCCTTCTGGAGCTGGCCCATACCATCGAGGAGATGAAAACCATCTGCGCCTGCGGCCGCAAAGCCACCTGCAACGGCCGCAAGGTGAACGGCGAGTTTGTGTTTGAGGGTGCTCAGGTTGCGATTGACACAGTGGACGCTGTAGAGTATCAGAGCCTTTGCCCCCAGTGCTGGTACCGGGAATACCGCGCTTTCCTGAAACGCCACCCCGCGCACCAGTGATCCATTCTTTTATTTCAATCTGTGTTTCGCCCTTTTATATAAGGCAACACCGCACAATTCCCGCCTTGCGGCTTAAGCACCGCTCCGGCAGCTGCGGCACGGCAGCTGCGTTGCCAAAATGCTCGATAAGACATCCAGTATTATCTGCGCTTTTGGCTTAGCATCTGCCGTACCTCGCTCGCCGTATCGGCACTTAGAATTATGCGGTATTGCCTTAAGTAAATGACAACATATATGGCACAAAAGCCGCTGCCCAGCCTTGCAGCACCGCTTTTGTGCCATTTTTGTTTCCAACACTTTGCGGCGCAATTTTCAGAGCACCAAAAGGCCGCATATACAAGATATGTTTTATGTGCAGCAATTTCCATTCCATTTTTCGCACACATTTTGCCATCGCGAACATTTTTAGCATACTGTATTTCTTCCCATTGCAAATTTTGCACGAATGCGCAAAAGAAGTGCGTTTGCGTACATTTTTTGCGTTGCCGAATTTGTGCGTTTGTTTTCTGTGATTCATTCAGTATTTTTACACGTTTTCCCCTATAATTTTGTTGTAACCGTTTTGCAACATATACAAATACGCACAAATCGCCTCAATTTATGCAAGATTTTGCCGCAATCTTTATTAGATACAGGTTTGGGCTATCTCAGCATTATGCACAAATAGTTTTGCTTTAGTTCGTATGTTTTGACATGAGTTGATTTTTTGCCCATTCAATTAAAGCAATATTTGTTTGTTTTCATGATTTACACACTATTTTGGATATTTTTTTGATGTTCACAATTTGTTATTATAATAGCGTTGAATGAAGCGGTCAGTTGTCAGGCCGCTCGTTATATGAACATTTTTAGGAGGACTAAAACAATGAAAAAGGCAATCGCCCTTGCAATGGCCAGCGTTATGGCTGCTGGCCTGCTGGCAGGCTGCGGCGGCTCCGCTGCCAACAGCACCGCAGCTTCTTCCGAGGCCGCTTCTTCTGAAGCTGCTTCCACCTCTACCGAGGCTGCTACCGAGGCTCACACCATCAACACCACCGATCCCATCACCCTGACCATCAGCTGGTGGGGCGGCGATGCCCGCCAGGCTGCATACGAGGCTGCCTGCAAGGCATTCACTGAAAAATACCCCAACATCACCGTTGAGTGCACTTACGGCCCGTGGAACGGCTGGGAGGAAGCTCAGTCCACTGCCCTGGCTGCCGGCAACGCTGCCGACGTGATGCAGGTCAACTGGAACTGGCTGTTCCAGTACTCCGGCAAGGGTCAGAGCTTCGTCAACCTGAACGATTACTCCGATGTGCTGGATCTGACCCAGTTCCCCTCTAACGCTCTGGATGCCTGCACTGTGGCTAATTCCCTGCAGGCTGTTCCCGTTGCTATGGCCGGCCGTATTTTCTACTGGAACATGGCAACCTTCAAGAAGGCTGGCCTGGACCACTACCCCACTACTGAGCAGGAGCTGCTGGACGCCGCCAAGACCTTCCAGGAAAAGCTGGGCGATGACTACTATCCGCTGGCTGCCACCACGCTGGACCGCATGATCATGATGACCTTCTACCTGGAAAGCAAGTACGGCGAGCCCTGGGTTACCGACAGCACCCTGAACTACACCGTTGAGCAGCTGCAGGAAGGTCTGGAATGGATATGGAGCCTGGAAGATAACCACGTGATGCCCGACCTGAAGACCATGAACGCCGCCGGCGATAAGAACATCACCGATGGTCAGGCCTGGATCACCGGCAAGTACGCCGGCATCTTCACCTGGGACTCCAGCGCACTGAGTTCAAGCCAGAACCTGCCCGACGACGCTGAGTTCGTTGTTGGCGACGAAATCAAGTGGGGCGAGGCTGCCAACGGCGGTTTTGCCAAGGTTTCCATGGGTATGGCTGTTACCCAGAGCTGCGAGCATCCTGTTGAGGCTGCTGCCCTGATCAACTTCATCCTGAACGAAAAAGAGGGCGCTTCCATCATGGGCACCCAGTGCGGCATGGTTTGCTCCAAGGCCGGCCAGGAATACGCCAAGGAGGCCGGTGCTGTCAACGAGCTGATTCTGGAAGCCAACACCAAGGTTATGGCTTTTGTTGACCAGCCGTTCGACCCCTGCTACGAGAGCACTTCCCTGAAGGACGAGACCAATGGCGTGTACAGCGATGTGTTTGAAGGCTTCAGCTACGATCAGTATGATTCCGCCGAGGCTGCCCAGACGCTGTACGATGGCATCTGCGAAGCACTTGCCTAATCCCCGTTTCCACACTTAAGGCAATACCGCACAATTCCCGCCTAACGGCTCAAGCACCGCTCCGGCGGCTGCGGCACGGCATCTGCGTTGCCAAAATACTCGATAATACACAAAGTATTATCTGCGCTTTTGGCTTAGCAGCTGCCGCACCTCGCTCGCCGTATCGGCACTTAGAATTATGCGGTATTACCTTAACCTTACGCATCAGCAAGGCTGGCCCCGGCCCCATGGCGGTGGGGCCAGCCCTTTATTATGTAACAAGGAGGTTTCCTTTATGAGCGCACCTGCTGCCAAGACAGTGACCCGCACTCCTTTCAAAAAATGGTGTGATGAAAACGTTGGCCTTTTGTTCCTGATTCCCTGGATCATTGGTTTTGTGGTGTTCAAGCTGTATCCGTTTGCCACTTCCCTGTTCTACAGCTTTACGGATATGAACTTCTTTGACGGCATTACCAAGTACGGCCTGATGAACTACATCTACATTTTCACCAACAAGAAAACGCTGACCTCGTTCATCATCACCTTCCGTTATGCCCTCATCACCGTTCCCCTCAAGCTGATTTTTGCTTTGTTCATCGCTTACATCCTGAACTTCAAGATCAAGTGCGTCAACCTGTTCCGTACCATCTACTACATTCCCTCCATCCTGGGCGGCTCTGTTGCCATTGCCGTTCTGTGGAAGGCCCTGTTCAAAGAGGATGGCATCATCAACATGCTGCTCTCCTTTATCGGCATTCAGGGGCCCAGCTGGCTGGCTGACCCCGATTACGCCATGGTCGTTATCATTGTGCTGCGTGTATGGCAGTTCGGCTCCGCCATGGTGCTGTTCCTTGCCGCATTGAAGGGCGTTTCGGTCGACCTGTACGAAGCCGCCACCATCGACGGTGCTTCCAGGACCCGCCAGTTCTTCTCCATCACCGTGCCGATGATCACCCCCGTTATCTTCTACAACCTCGTTACCCAGATTGCTCAGGCGTTCCAGGAATTCAACGGTCCCTACATTATCTTTAATAATGGCGGCCCCCGCGGTTCCGTCACGCTGGTTTCGCTGCTGGTTTACAACTATGCGTTCAAGAGCAACGAAATGGGTATGGCCTGCGCCATGGCCTGGGTCATGTTCATCATCATCGCCCTGCTCACTGTCATCGCATTTGGCAGCCAGAAGCATTGGGTCTACTATGCTGACTGATTGAAGGAGGAATTGATTTATGGGTATGAAAGCACGCGCCAATGTGGCAACCTTCTTCAAGTATTTTGTTCTGATCTTTATGGGCTTTATCATGGTCTATCCGCTGCTGTGGATGGTGGGCTCCACCTTTAAGACCAACGCCGAGATTTTTACCAGCCTTTCCCCGTTTACCGCGCATCCCACCCTGGATGGCTATTATAACGCTGTGACCAAAACTTACGGCGGCGATATCACCATCTGGCGTGCATTCCTGAACACCTACAGCTACGTTATCCCCAAGGTTGTGTTCACTGTTATTTCTTCTGTCATTGCTGCTTACGGTTTCAGCCGTTTCAAGTTCAAGGGCCGCGATTTCCTGTTCGGCGTTATGATCATGACGCTGTTCCTGCCGCAGGTTGTTCTGAACGTTCCGCAGTACATGATGTACAACAAGTTTAACTGGATCAACAACCCCCTGTACCCCGCCCTGTGGGTGCCGTCCCTGTTTGCTACCGAGACCTACTTCGTCTACCAGCTGGTGCAGTTCATGCGCAGCATCCCGCACGACCTGGACGAGGCCGCCGCCATTGACGGCTGCGGCCCGGTCAAGATCCTGTACAAGATCATCTGCCCCATGCTCAGCCCCTCTCTGGTCGCCTGTGCGCTGTTCCAGTTCATGTGGAGCTGCAACGACTTTATGGGTCCCCTGCTTTACGTTACTACCCCGCGCAAATACCCCATGGCAATCTTTGTTAAGCTGTCTATGGACAGTACCAGTGAAGGCATTCAGTGGAACCGCATCCTTGCCTTGTCCCTGATTTCCATTATCCCGCAGCTGCTGGTTTTCTTTGCCGCTCAGGATTCCTTTATTGACGGCATTGCCGCTGGCAGTGTAAAGGGCTAAGCTTCAAGTTTTTTCCAAAACTTTTGATCTTTTTGCGCCCAAATCACTACACAGGCTGCCCCGTACCGCTGCAAAAGGGGTACCGGGCAGCTTTTATTTTGAAAACTCCGGCCACTGGCTTTTCTCGCTTTTGGCCGTTCCTAATATTCAGGATGCAGCCGGAATAAAAAAGCTTTCGGCTTTCCGCTGTATTCCGGCACATGATGGTGCCTTTTCTGCTGATCCCTTTGCATCGCTCTCCCCTGCCCTGCTTATCCGTTAGGGGCAAAACAAAAGCGGCTGCCTGTTGGCAGCCGCCGGGGGTTGTGGTTTTGTGCTGTAACATTTTTGGCCTTATTTTTCCGGTTTGTTTACCCGCTTGAAATATTGGCGGTACTGCTGGGGCGAAAGCCCTGTGGCATCTTTGAACACCCGCCGGAAATGCGCGCTTGTCATAAAGCCTGTCTTTTCCGCCACGCTGGAAATGCTTTCGTTGGTCTTTTCGATCATGTTCTGCGCCGCTTTGATGCGTACGCCGTTGATGTATTCGATCAGGCTCAGGTTGATGGTCTTTTTGAACAGACGGCTGAGGTAATACGGGCTGATGTAAAACTGGTTGGCAATGCTTGTCAGGGTCAGCTTCTCGGCGTAATGCTCCGCAATATAACCTTGGATCTGACTGACGATGCGGTTGGTCACCCGGCCGCTGTCGCCCCCCAGCTCATGCTGGTTTTCGCACATCTTTTTCAGCTGCAACAGCAGCGTGGCCAGCAGCATTTTGCGGGTCACAGCGCTTTCGGGGCTGTTTTCGTCCTGCATCTGGATCAGCTGCTGCAGGATGGAGTAGATATAGTTCTGCTGCTTAACCGTGATGCTGCTCAGCAGGTGGTTGTTCTCCTCGCTCATAAAGCCGAACAGGTCAATCTCCGGGAAAGCCCCGCTGATCTCCTGCAGATACTCGCGGCTGAAATTGCACACAATGCGGCTGGTGGGGCCATCCCCTACCGAACCAGTCTTGTGGATCTGGTTTTCCCCAATCAGGATCACATTGCCTGCATTGACGATATAGGCGGAATCCTCAATAAAATAGCGCCGCGCGCCTTCCACTTCATAATACAGTTCATATTTGTGGTGTGTGTGGAAACTTCCCATATCGTAGCTATGCTCGCGGTCGATCATATCAATATAAAAGTCCACATGGGGGGAATAGGTATATTCCTTGACCATCCTGTTCAAACCTCCCGCCACGCCCCGCCCAAGCATTTTTGCCAGTTTTAGGGCAGAACGCGCTTCAATTTTGTTGATTTATTTCATCTTAACACATTTCTTGTTGAATTTCAAAACTTTTTTCATTTTTTATGGAGGAAATCATCGTATGAAACTCGCTCTCGTTCGTGCCTGTACCCGCAGCGCCTGTTTTGAGCTGCAAAACAACACCTGCTATACCGCCCCTGCCCCGTTCCGGGTTCAGCTGAACGGCCAGACTGTGCTGGAAGCCTGCTGCACCAACGTGTTCAGCGTGTTCAGCCTGGAACCCGGCAAAACCTATCACCTGGAAGTGCTTGCCACGGATGGCGATACCGGTACACTGGACTTTGCCACCGCGGCGGAAAGCTTTTTTGTAGATGCTTCCCGCTATGGCCTGGTGAATGACGGCGTGACCGACAACACCGCCTTTTTGCAGGCTGCGCTTTCCACCTGCCCGCCGGGCGGCACGGTGTATGTGCCCGCCGGTACTTACCGCACCCAGAGCCTGTTTTTGTGCAGCAACACCACCCTGTACCTGGAAAAAGGCTGCACCCTGCTGGGCGGCACCGACCGCCGCGAATATCCCATCCTGCCTGGTGTGCTGCCCTGCGCCGATGAACAGCACGAAGCCTATCTCGGCGGCTGGGAGGGAAACCCGCTGGACTGCTTTGCCGGTTTGATCAATGTCATCAATGCCGAAAATGTGACCATCACCGGCGAAGGCTGCATCAACGCCAACGCCGACAACGGCGACTGGTACCAGCACATCAAGGTGAAACTTATCGCCTGGCGGCCGCGGCTCTTCTTTACCAGCAAAGCCAAGAATGTGACCCTACACGGTGTGGAGGTGTGCAACAGCTTCTCCTGGACCATCCACCCCACCTACTCGGACGGGGTGAACATCCTGCAGCTGCAGATTCACAACCGTGCCGACAGCCCCAACACCGACGGCATTGACCCCGAAAGCTGCAAGAATGTGAACATCATCGGTGATTTCATCCATGTTGGCGATGACTGCATCGCCCTCAAGTCCGGCAAACTCTTCCTTGGCACTGTGATGCATACCCCCTGCGAGAATGTGACCATCCGCAACTGCAACCTGAACCGCGGCCATGGCGGCCTGGTTATTGGCAGCGAGATGAGCGGCGGCGTGAAAAATGTGGTGGTTACCCAGTGCCTGATGGACCACACCGACCGCGGCCTGCGCATCAAGACCCGCCGCGGTCGCGGCAAGAACGCCGTGATCGACGGGCTGGTGTTCCGCAACGTGGAAATGCGCCATGTGCTGACCCCATTCGTCATCAACATGTTCTACTTCTGTGACCCGGACGGCAAGAGCGACTATGTGCAGAGCCATGAACCCCTGCCGCTGGACGATGCTACCCCCCGCCTGGGCAGCCTGACGATGGAAAATATCACCGCCACCGACGCCGAGTATGCAGGCTGCTGGTTCAGCGGTCTGCCGGAGCAGCCGGTTGAAAAAGTGGAGATGAACAATGTCAGCATCTCCTTTGACGAAAACGCCGGGGCTGGCCAAGCCGCCATGATGTGCGGTGCCGCCGAATGCAGCAAGCTGGCGATCTGGGCCGAAAACGTGAAGGAGATTCACTTCCACAATGTCAAACTGGAAGGCTATGCAGGCGAACGCCTGAACTTTATCAACGTTGGCAGCTTTAAGGAGGATTAAGCCATGACCCATGAAGAGATTTTGACCACCCTGGGCAATTATGTGGATTATCTGATTGCCGGCAGCTCTGCCGAAGCCCCACTGTGGAACATTGAAAAAGTGCGCAGCGGCAAGCCCAATAAATGGAACTATGTGGACGGCTGCATGATCACCGCCTGCCTGAGCCTGTACAAGACCACCGGGGATGAAAAGTTCCTGAAGTTCTCCCGCGATTTTGTAGACTACTTTGTCAAGGATGGCGGCGAGATCTACACCTTTGACGCCAACGAGCATAACCTGGACAACATCAACCAGGGCAAAAACCTGTTTTCCCTGGTTGATTTGACCGGCGAACAGCGCTACCGGGATGCCATCAACACCATCCGCGCCCAGCTGGACACCCAGCCCCGCACCAAGGATGGCAATTTCTGGCACAAAGCCATCTACCCGTGGCAGGTTTGGCTGGACGGCACCTATATGGCGCAGCCATTCTACATGGAATACGAGACCCGCTACAACGGCATGAAGGGCTGCCAGGACAGTTATAAGCAGTTCATGAACATCAAAAAATACATGCGAGACCCCAAAACCGGCCTGTACTACCACGGCTATGATGAAAGCCGCCAGATGTACTGGGCCGATCCTGTAACGGGCTGCAGCGCAAACTTCTGGCTGCGCGCCATGGGCTGGTTCCTGGTTGCCATGGTGGATGTTCTGGAGCGCATGGACGAGCAGATGTATTACGAATACCGCGCCATTATGGCTATGTTCAAGGAAGCAGTGGAGGCCATGATCCAGTTCCAGGACGCCGAGACCGGCATGTTCTGGCAGGTCATTGATAAAGCCGGCGTACCGGGCAACTATCTGGAAACCTCCGGCAGCTCCCTGTTCGCTTACGCCGTGCTCAAAGGCGTGCGGCTGGGATACCTGCCCAAGCGGTTCCGCGCTTACGGCGAAAAGGCATTCTATGGCACCTGTGACAAATACCTGGGCGTGAACGATAAGGGCGAGCTGCAACTGTCCGGCATCTGCCTGGTAGCCGGTTTGGGCGGTGCCACCCGCCGCGATGGCAGCCTGGAATACTATTTCAGCGAGCCAGTTGTGGAAAACGACGCCAAGGGCGTTGCCCCCCTGCTGCTGGCCTATACCGAAATGATCATCCAGTAAGGAGGTTCCGCTGTTATGGCCATATTTACCGTTGGTGCCCGCCTGCATGATTACGGCAAGGGCACGCTCGATGAGCTGTTTGGCAAGGTTTCCGCAGACGGGTTTGCCTGCGTGCAGCTGGCCTACAAAAAATGCGTGCCCGGCGTTGCCAGCTATGCGGACGTTACCCCGCAGCTGGTGCAGAACACGCTGGAAGCGCAAAAGAAGCACAACATCGCTGTTGCCGTGCTGGGCACCTATGTGGAGCTTGCCATCGCGGACGAAGTGCAGCGCAGCGCCAACGCAGCGGATTTCAAAAGCCAGCTGGCCGTGTGCAAGGCGCTGAACGCGGGCTGCATTGGCACCGAGACTACCGGCATGCACAAGCAGCCCGCCGGCACCACCCGCGAGCGAGCCCAATATATGCTCTGCAAAAGCCTGGAAACCATTCTGCCGGAAGCCGAGCGCCTTGGCGTGACCGTTGCCATTGAGCCCGTTGTTGGCGACAGCACCAACACCCCGCAGGCAGCGCGGCACATCCTGGATATGATGCAAAGCCCCGCGCTGGGGGTCATCCTGGACATGAGCAACCTGGTCAGCTTTGAGGGCAAGGACAACCAGCAGCCCCTGTGGGACGCCATGGGCGAGCTGCTTGGGGACAAAATCAAGGCCGTACACTTTAAGGGCAAGAACTTTGCGCCGGACGGCACCATGCTGCACACCAGCCTGGAAGATTCCTGCACCGATTACGCCGGTGCCTTTGCCATGCTGCGCACCCTGCCGCAGCCGTTGCCCGTTCTGCGCGAGGAAGCCGTGCCCGCCCGTGCTGCCAGCGATATTGCTTTTATCAAACAGTTTTTCTAAGGTGTAATGCCGCTTTTTTTGCCCCACCGGACCGGAGTATTTGCACTGATACCATGGAAGCCTTTTTGTGAAAGGAACCGATTCAATATGGAACGCAAACTTGTAACCGTTGCCGTGGATGGCAGCGCTGAATTTACCACCCTGACCGCCGCTGCTGCCGCGCAGGACCCCGCCCAGCCGCTTCACTTTGTGCTGGGGGCCGGGACCTATTATGAACGCCCGTTTTTGGAACTGGCGGATTACATCATCACCGGTGCCGGGATGGGGCAGACTGTGATCTCCGCCGGGGCCGCCGGGCGCGACCCCTGGCCCGGCGAGGAGCGCACCGGTACCTTTCGCAGCCAGACGCTTTTCCTTGGCGGCGGCAGCGCCCGGCTGGAGCACCTGACCGTGGAAAACACCGCCGGTGATGGTGCGGACCGCGGCCAGGCGCTGGCGGTATATGCCGATGCCAGCCGTGTGTGCATGGTGGATGTTTCCCTGCACGGCAACCAGGATACGCTCTTCACCGCTCCTCTGCCGCTGGCCGTGCGCCAGAAAAACGGCTTCCGCGGTCCGCGGGAGAACACGCCCCGGCTGGACACCAAACAATACTACCGTGACTGCGAGATTTCCGGCAACATTGATTTCATTTTCGGCGGGGCCAACGCGGTGTTTGACCATTGCCGCATTGTGCCCGTTGCCCACCGCGGCGTTACCAGCTATATTGCCGCCGCCAGCACGCCGCAGGGCAAGCCGGGCTACCTGTTTGCCAACTGCACCGTGCAGGGCAACAGCCCCGCAGGCAGTGTCTATCTGGGCCGCCCGTGGCGGCAGTATGCCCGCGTGTACTGGCTGGACTGCGATTTAAGCGATGAGATCATCCCCCTTGGGTGGGACAACTGGTCCGACCCCGCCAACGAGGAAACCGTTCACTTTGGCGAGTACGGCTCCAAAGGCCCCGGTGCCCCCAAAGCAAGCCCCGCCCGCGCCGGTTACGCCGCCCTGAATGATGAAGCCTCCGCCCAGGAAATGCGCGACATGCTGGCTGAATTCCGGGCTGACTTCGGTGCTGAAGCGTAACACGCTCTTTGCGGAGCTGGCAATTATAACATTCCACCTCCTCCTAAAAAAGCAGCAAGCCCGCACCGCGCCCCTGTATGCGCCTGCGGGCTTGCTGCTGTCATACCGCCGCTTTGATTCCAGAAAGGATTTTTTATGAGCTATACCAAACTGGACCTTCTGCAGGACCTGGCTGATATGGGCCTGACCGGGCAGGAAACCATTCTGATCCATTCTTCCATGAAGTCCATCGGCCCGGTGGACGGCGGTGCCGATACTGTGTTGGATGCTCTGATGGAGTTTTTCCGGCCTGGGCTGTTGCTGTTGCCCACCCACACCTGGCGCACCATCAACGCGGCCAACCCGGTGTTTGATGTGTGCACCTCCCCCTGCTGCGTGGGCATTTTGCCGGAGCTGTTCCGCCAGCGTCCCGGTGTGGTACGCAGCCTGCACCCCACCCACAGCATGGCCGGGTATGGGCAGCAGGCTGTTTCCTACCTCGCAGGTGAGGAACTGCGCAACACGCCCTGCACCCCCGGCGGCTGCTATGACCGCCTGAAAGATGTGGGCGGCAAAATCCTGCTGGTAGGCGTTACCCACGCCCGCAACACCTATATCCACAGCATTGAAGAAGTGCTGAACGTGCCTCACCGCCTGGCCGACCAGCCCATGAAGCTGCAAAGCGTGGATACCGATGGCAGCGCACACACTGTTTATATGCGCAGCCACTACAACGCCCAGCAGCCCCATATTTCAGAGGATTTCGTCAAGCTGACGCAAGCCTACCTGGACTGCGGAGCCGCCCAGAACACGCGCTTTGGCGCTGCCAGCTGCATCCTGTGCGATGCCGCCAGCCTGTTCCGCGTCACCCGCCATGTGCTGGCCCCAGACCCGGAGTGCATTGTCACCACCCCCAGCATCCCACCGGAGCGGTGGGCGGGGTTCCACGCGTAAGGCCGTATGGTTAGTTTATATCAAAGTAAATGCCCCACAGTTGGCGGGCGGATACCGGTCGTGGTTCCGAGCCGTGCATGTGGGGCATTGGTATACCTTCTATTGAGTTTATGTTTTATAGGCAAAGTAGCAAAGTATAGGAAAGAGAATTGATGGCAAGGCTGCCAAACGGGACGATGGCAAGCATCGTCCCCTACAAATTATCTTTTAGGTGCACAACGAATAATTTTATGTTTCTCCGCGGCGGGGTGAGAGCATCCCGCCCTACTGGTATTTTAGTGGGTTAGCCGCGTACAATAAAATGTTCCGTAGGGAACGGTCTTGACCGTTCCGGGGCCTTGTCCAAATCTGGCATAATGAGATTTGTGATCGGGCCCGTCCGGCGGCCAGAGGGCTGGCTGCCCTGCTTTCCCCTATCGCCCTGCTACCCACACTCAGGATATAACAACAGCCCCGGCTCTGCAAACGCAGAACCGGGGCTGTAATACTTAAATGATACCTATGTACCTTATTTACCGCCCATGAAAGCCGGCAGAGGTTTGCCCTCTTTGAGCCACTGGTGGTATTCGGCGGTGGCGGCAAATTCCACGTCACCGGCGGAGTTCAGCGCAGTCTCAACGGAGTCCTGAATAACGCCAATGATGAAGCCAACGCCGACAACCTGCATGGCAATGTCATTGGAGATGCCAAACAGCGAGCAGGCCATGGGGATGAGCAGCAGCGAGCCGCCCGCAACGCCGGAAGCACCGCATGCACCCAATGCCGACATGATGGACAGCAGGATGGCGGCAGGCACGGAGACCTGCATGCCCAGCGTGTTGGCGGCAGCCAGCGTCATGATGGTGATGGTAATGGCAGCGCCGTCCATATTGATGGTTGCGCCCAGCGGGATGGAGACGGAGTAAATATCCTTATCCAGGCCCAGCTTTTCGCACAGAGACATGTTGACCGGGATGTTGGCGGCGGAGCTGCGGGTGAAGAAAGCGGTCAGGCCGCTTTCACGCAGGCAGCGGAACACCAGTGGGTAGGGGTTGCGGTGCAGGTAGATAAAGATGATGAACGGGTTGATCACCAGCGCCATCAGCAGCATGGTGCCCACCAGCAGCAGCAACAGGCGCCCGTACTGGGTAAAGATGGACAGGCCGTTGTCCGCCACGTTGGTAAACACCAGGCCCATAATGCCAAACGGCGCCAGGTTGATGATCCACCGCACAATGGTAGAAATTGCATCCGCCGTGTTGGCCATAAAGTTCTTGGTGGTATCGCTGCCCAGCTTTTTCATGGCAAGGCCGAACAGGCAGGCCCACATCAGGATGCCGATATAGTTGCCGTTCATGATGGAAGCAACCGGGTTAGAAACAATGTTGGAAAGCAGGGTGTGCATCACATCACCCAGGCCCTGGGGCACCACATCCGCCGTGGCAGCTTCCGCCAGAACCAGCGTCTGCGGGAACAGCTTGCTGGTCACAACGCTGAGCGCAGCCGCCACAAAGGTGGTGAGCATGTACAGCCAGACCACCGTACCAAAGCGGCGGTCCAGCTTGGAGGAGCCCTGCGCCAGTGCACTGGCAACAATAACAAACACCAGCACCGGTGCAACGCCTTTCAGCGCGCCGACAAACAGGTTGCCGAATTCTTCGATCCATGCAGCACCGGGGCAGATCAAAGCCAGCACCGAACCGACCACCAGGCCGATTGCAATGCGCAGGATCAGGCTGGTGGAGTTGTACTTGGCAGCCAGCGTTTTGGCCGCTTTTGTGAGTTGATTCATAACAATTCCTCTTCCCTATTTTAATTGGGTTTGGCAGATGTTCCGCACCTGCCCATTCCGCAGCCGCCCGCACAAACGGTTTCGCGGAATGTTTTCCATTATACCGCAATCGTTCAAGATTGCAAGAGGCGGACAGGTGTGCCCTGTGGAAAAACAATCTATTTTTATCGTTGATACGAAGTAAAAAATATTTAAAAAATGTTTTTGTGGACAATATATCTGTGCTCCGTCCGTGGACATTTCGTTGTATGAAAGAGGGCAGCATATGAATACACTGCCCTTTTATCTTGCTTTATTGGGAACACGGTTTAGAGCCAGATTCAGGGCCACAGGGAAACGCAGGCATATGGAAATTCGCCTGACAGCTTGTGGTAAACCTTCATATGGCCTTTTTCCTCACTGATACCGGAGCGGTAATCATCTCTCTGCTTTTGGCAGGGCAATAAACAACTTAAAAGCCAAGACAAAGAAAAAGAGCCTCAAGCCAAAGCTTGAAGCTCTTTGGTGCGAGTAGTGATACAGCATTTTTTGAAAACCATCGTAGTACAATTTGTTTTTGAGGTCATCGGATAGCAACTTGCTTGTATCGCACCCCGATGGGCGGCTGTATTGAAAAAACAGTTGCCTTTTATATACCACACAACCTGAAAATTATCAAGTACGCGCAGCGTTCACTTCTCCCATCACCGGGAGCAAATGGACGCTGCTTTTTTTGTTTGCAACGAAAGGAGGCATCTGTGAAATGGCAGTTTTTCGTGTAGAAAAGAACAGCGGCTACACGGTCATGTCGAACCATCACCTGCGGAACCGAGCCTTGTCCCTGAAAGCCAAGGGCTTACTCTCCCAAATGCTCTCCCTGCCGGAAGATTGGGACTACACCCTGCAAGGACTGGCCCGTATCAACCGGGAAAGCATTGACGCGATACGGCAGGCTATCCGGGAACTGGAACAGGCAGGCTACATCCAGCGTTCCAGAGAACGGGATGAGAAAGGACGGCTGCGCGGTGCAGACTATGTGATATTCGAGCTGCCGCAGCCTGTTCCTGCATCGGTTTCACCTACATTGGAAAATCCAATGTTGGAGAATCCCACGCAGGAAAACCCTACGTTGGAAAATCCAATGCAATTAAATAAAGATAAACTAATTACAGAAAAACAAAAGAAAGAGGGATTAAATACCGATTCCATTCCTATCCATTCTCCAAACCCCTTGCCTTTGGACGAGGACGAGGCAGCGGCACCACCGCCGGAACGGACGGAAAACCGAAAGGAAGCGGCCTATCAAATCTACCGGGACCTGATTTTGGAGAACATCGAGTATGACACCCTCATCCAGAATCCCCGGATAGACCGGGAGCAGCTGGACGAGATCGTGGACATCCTGCTGGAAACCGTCTGCACCAACCGCAAGTCCATCCGGGTGGCCGGGGACGATTACCCGGCAGAGTTGGTCAAGGCGAAATTCTTGAAGCTGGACAGCCATCACATCGAGTTCGTCATGGACTGCCTGCGGGACAACACCACCAAAGTCCGCAACATCAAGCAATACCTGCGGGCCATGCTGTTCAACGCCCCCAGCACCATCAACAGCTACTATGCGTCCCTTGTGGCGCACGATATGGCACGGCCCGATTGGGGCCGCCCGCCCAACACCTGACCGAAAGGAGTACCCATCCATGAGAACACTTTACCTACGGCGGCTGGTGGTTCCACCCTAGCTGCCGCTCTGAATTTTCTGCAACAAGGAGGGATTCATATTGCAGGAAGAAGTCACCCAGAAAACCATTGCCCTGTCCATGAAAACGGGCAAACTCACCGCCCAAGCGTTGCAAGCTGCCCTGAAAAAATACTTGCATCACCGGGCCAAGGGGCCAAAGCTGCATCACGGCAAGCAAAGCCTGAAACAGCTGAAAGCCCACGGCGCAGCCCTGACCAACATTGAAGTCACGGAGGCGAACATCGGGGCGTTCAAGCCCTGCGCCAAGAAGTACGGCGTGGACTTCACCTTGCGCAAGGACAAGACCACCCAGCCGCCCCATTACATCGTGATCTTCAAGGCCAAGGATGCGGACAATCTGGAACAGGCGTTCCGGGAGTTCACGGCCAAAACGCTCTCCAAAGAGCAGCGGCCATCCATCCGTAAAGTGCTGACCGCAGCCAAGCAGAAAGCCGCCCAGCAGCCGAAACGTGCGAGGAAGGAAAAAATCAAGCAAAGGGGGCTGGAACGATGAAGCCTGAACTGAAAAAGCTGCTGTTGCTGAATCTGCCGTATCTGCTGTTCGTGTACCTGTTCGCCAAATGCGGGCAGGCGTACCGTCTGGCTGCGGGCGCGGATGCTTCGGCCAAGCTGCTGCACCTAACGGGCGGCATATCCGCCACCTTTGCAAACCCGCTGCCCAGCCTGCATCCGTTTGACCTGTGCGTGGGCGTTACCGGGGCGGTGGCTGTCCGGCTCATCGTGTACAGCAAGGGCAAGAACGCCAAGAAATACCGCAAGGGTGAAGAATACGGCTCTGCCCGATGGGGCACCGCCAAGGACATTGCCCCCTACATCGACCCCAAGTTTGAAAACAACATCCTGCTGACCCAGACCGAACGCCTGACCATGACCGGGCGGCCCAAAGACCCCAAGACGGCCCGGAACAAGAATGTGCTGGTGATCGGAGGCTCCGGCAGCGGCAAAACCCGCTTCTATGTGAAGCCCAACCTCATGCAATGTTTCCCCACTTCCGACTATCCCACCTCATTCGTGGTCACAGACCCAAAAGGCACACTGGTTCTCGAAACGGGCCAAATGTTCCAGCGGGCGGGCTACCGGGTGAAAATCCTGAACACGATAAACTTTTCCAAGTCCATGAAGTACAACCCCTTTGTCTACATCCACTCGGAAAAAGATGTGCTGAAGCTGGTGAATACCCTTATCGCCAACACCAAGGGCGAGGGCGAAAAGTCAGCGGAAGATTTTTGGGTGAAGTCGGAACGGCTGTTCTACACCGCGCTTATCGGCTACATCTGGTATGAGGCCCCGGCAGAAGAAATGAACTTCACCACCCTGCTGGAAATGATAAATGCCAGTGAAGCCCGCGAGGACGACCCAGACTTTCAAAGCCCGGTGGACCTCATGTTTGAACGGCTGGAGCAGAAAGACCCGGACCACTTCGCCGTCCGGCAGTACAAAAAGTTTCTGCTGTCGGCAGGCAAGACCCGTTCCTCCATCCTGATAAGCTGCGGTGCCCGTTTAGCCCCATTTGACATCCGGGAAGTGCGGGAGCTGATGGAGAACGATGAAATGGAACTGGACACCATCGGAGATGAAAAGACCGTGCTGTTTTTGATTATGAGCGACACGGACACTACGTTCAATTTCATTCTCGCCATGCTCCAAAGCCAGCTTATCAACCTGCTGTGTGACCGTGCGGATGATAAATACGGTGGTCGGCTGCCTGTCCATGTGCGGCTGATTCTGGACGAGTTCGCCAACATTGGACAGATTCCCAACTTCGACAAGCTGATCGCCACCATCCGCAGCCGGGAAATCTCGGCATCCATCATTTTGCAGAGCCAGTCGCAGTTAAAAGCCATCTACAAGGATGCGGCCGAAATCATTTCGGACAACTGCGATTCTGTTCTCTTTTTGAGTGGGCGGGGCAAAAATGCCAAAGAGATCTCCGATGCGCTGGGGAAAGAGACCATCGACAGTTTCAACACCAGCGAGAACCGGGGTTCTCAAACCTCCCACGGACTGAACTATCAAAAATTAGGAAAGGCGTTGATGTCAGAGGACGAAATCGCAATCATGGACGGCGGCAAATGTATTTTGCAGCTGCGGGGCGTGAGGCCGTTTTTCTCGGAGAAGTTCGACATCACCAAGCACCCACACTACAAGTACCTTGCGGACGCGGACAAAAAGAACACCTTTGATGTGGACAGGTTCTTATCCACCCTGCGCCGGAAGCGGCAGCAGGTGGTCGCACAGGACGAAAGTTTTGACCTGTACGAAATCGACCTGTCGGATGAAAAAGCAGCCGAATAATTTTTATTTTTGAGTGCCGCAGAACAAGCGGCAGAAAGTGAGAACCTTATGGAATTTTTCAACAGCGCAGTCGATACTTTGCAGACCATCGTGGTCGGTCTGGGTGGTGCCCTGTGTGTCTGGGGCGGCATCAACCTGTTGGAGGGCTATGGACAGGATAACCCCGGCAGCAATGCTCATGTGCGGTAAAGTAACACAAAAGAATTTGATAGACAACAGCCCATTATTCCGAAAAAAAGCAAAAAATCTAATTGAAATATCAAAAATATTCTGGTATAATAAAGACATGAATTACTTAATCTTACCTTGTGAAATACTAATGAATAAATAGTAGACGGATTATTTATTACTTTAGAAATGAGGTGAGTTTATGAAAAAACTTAAAAGGTTATTTTCGGTTCTGTTGACGTTTGCTCTGGTAATGAGTTTTTCTGTTTCAGTGTTTGCAGCTGAAAAAGCGCCGGATTCAGCTTTGACCGTGAATGAATATAAAGAATTTTTGGCGCAGGAATCTCCGGAGGATTTGCAGAAATTTGAAGCACTTAGTGCAGATGAGCAGGAAAAATTTATTGACTACTTGATCCTGCAACCTACAGCGGAGATTTAGTTGCACCGGGAATTACAAGAGCAACTACTTATGACCGGACAGAGAAAGTAGCTTCTGGAGCAGATTTAGGAGCAGCTAGGTCTACCAGATATGATGCGTGGGGTACGTCAACCGTAGATATTTTGGGAATAGAAATACTTGAATATCGAATTGAAGTCGGGTATAGCGTGTCCGGCAGTACCATTACTACTATTTATTACAATGACGCATTTGTTGTTAAAAATTGAATCCGCTTGTTCAGACAGATACAACATCGAAGAGTGCATATATTAGTGGTAATGTAGTTCATGCCAAAGGTACATTCTATTACAAGTTAGGACCGATTGAGGGACTTAGTGTTCAGATTGGAAATATCTACGGAGAGTTATTAGCATATTCCGACGGCGACACAAGCATTTCTTACTGGAGGGACTAAGGATATGCGGCATAAAAAGCTAATTATTACATTGCTTGTAATATTAGGCATAATAATCGTTTTTAGTATTATTGGTTATGTCACATATTTGTACTATTAAAACAATAAATAACCGTCTACTATAGTTTAGGCGCGGGGGCAATATTTACCCCGCGTCTATAATTTTAAGATTCAGAATTAAAACAACGATTTTATTTGACGGATAAATAGCAAAGCCAGCCGAGCCAGTCAACGACAAGATGAACGTCGCTCCGCGCCGTCGTTGACAGCCCGTCCGCCTTTGCTGATGAGTAGACAAGGAGCGACAGCTCCAAGTGCTGCCGCCCTCTTTATTTTACAACTGAATAACCGCTGCCCCATAGCGGCACAAAGCAGTAAGTCTGAAAAGATTTGCTGCTTTTGCGCCCATTTTGGCAAATCGAGAAAGTATCGGTACTGATAAGTGAGCAGGGGGAAATTCCCGTTTTCTATCAAGCAGCGGGCAAAACACAGCTTCTGAAACGCCTTATTGTCGGGAAAGACCGAGCCGCCGGAAAAGTCTTTTGCCAGAAAGAGAGGGAGAACGCCAGCCCGCAGCCTTTATGAAAAACTGGTTGCGATTTCCCGAAAAAGTGGCAGTAGGAAGTGAGCGGCAGACCGGCAGTTTCTTAGAGCAAGTTTCTACCACGGTGCCAAAATCCGCAATTCTGCGGTTTTGCCCCTTGCGGGAAACTTGTTGGGAGTGCCTTCCCAAACCCTGCTTTGCGGCTTGCGCCGCTTATCCCCGCCGCGCTCATGCGGCAAGAAAGGAGGTCACGACCATGCGAAAGAAATACAACACACCCCACCGCAGCCGCGTTGTGAAAACCCGGCTGTCCGAAGATGAATACGCCGACTTCACAGCGCGGCTTGCGCCCTATGGTATCAGCCAGTCGGAATTTCTCCGGCAGGCGATACGGCGCACCACCATACGCCCCGTTATCCATGTGTCGGCGGTCAATGACGAACTGCTCTCCGCTGTCGGGAAGTTGGCCGCCGAGTACGGCAGGATCGGCGGCAACCTCAATCAGATATCCCGGTATCTGAACGAGTACGGCGCACCCTACCATGCGCTGTCCGGCGAGGTACGCGCCGCCATAGCCGACCTTGCCGCCCTCAAGTATGAAGTCTTAAAGAAAGTAGGTGACGCGGTTGGCAACACTCAAGCATATCAACTCTAAAACGCCGACTACGGAGCCGCCGAACAATACCTGCTGTTTGAGCATGACGAGTTTACCATGAAGCCCGTCCTTGATGAAACCGGCAGGCTTATCCCCCGCGAGGACTACCGGCTGTCCACGCTGAACTGCGGCGGGGAGATTTTGCCGTTGCCTGTATGCGGGCAAATCTCCGCTATGGGAAGAACCAGCGGCGGGAAGATGTGAAAAGCCACCACTATATCATCAGCTTTGACCCACGGGACGGGCCGGACAACGGCTTGACCGTAGACCGGGCGCAGGAATTGGGCGAAGTTTTGCGCCGAGCATTTCCCGGCCACCAAGCCCTTGTATGCACCCACCCGGACGGCCATAACCACAGCGGCAACATTCATGTGCATATCGTCATTAACAGCCTGCGGATTGAGGAAGTGCCGTTCCTGCCCTACATGGACAGGCCAGCCGATACAAAGGCCGGTTGCAAGCACCGCTGTACCGACGCTGCCTTGCGCTACTTCAAATCCGAAGTCATGGAGATGTGCCACCGGGAGGGGCTTTACCAAATCGACCTCTTGAACGGCAGCAAGAACCGCGTCACAGACCGGGGTATTGGGCGCAGAAAAGGACAGGCCGCGCTGGACAAGCAGAACGCCCCCATGATTGCAGGCGGTATCACGCCCCGGCAGACCAAGTTTGAAACGAACAAGGAGAAGCTGCGGCAGACCATACGGAAAGCCCTTGCCACCGCCGCCAGCTTTGACGAATTTTCCTCTGCTGCTGCGGGAGGGCGTGACCGTCAAGGAGAGCCGGGGGCGGCTTTCCCACCTCACGCCGGACAGGACGAAGCCCATTACCGCCCGGAAGCTGGGCGACGACTTTGACCGCGCCGCTGTCCTTGCCGTTTTGGAGCAGAACGCCGCCAGAGCCACAGAAAAGGCCGCAGCCATACCGGAATACCCCGGCATGGGAAACCGGCATACAGCCCACAAAAGCCCCACAAACCGCCCCGAAACAGGACGGTGTGCAGCGGCTTGTGGACATTGAGCAGAAAATGGCCGAGGGCAAAGGCCGGGGCTATGAACGCTGGGCGACCATGCACAACCTCAAACAAATGGCCGCGACGCTGAATGTGTATCAGGAATACGGCTTTACTTCCCGGAGCAGTTAGAAGCCGCCGTTGATACCGCCTATCAGGAAATGCGCCAGACCAGCGGCGAACTGAAAGCACTGGAAACGAAGCTGCAAGGGAAAAAGGAGTTACAGCGACAGGTACTTGCCTACGCAAGACCAAGCCCGCCCGCGACGGGCTGAAAGCGCAGAAATCCGAGAAAGCCCGCGCCGCACACCGGCAGGCATACGAGAGCGATTTTATCATAGCCGAAGCCGCCGCCCGGTATTTCAAGGCGCATGGCATTACCAAGCTGCCCGCCCGGAAAGCGTTGCAGGCCGAGATCGAGCAGCTTATCTCCGAGAAAGACGGCCTGTATAACACCTACCACGAACAGAAACAGCGGTTCAAGGAGTTGCAGACCGTCAAGCGGAACATCGACCAGATTTTGCGCCGGAGGAACCCCACCGCAGAAAGGAGCAGAGCCATGAGCGATAAGTTACCGAGAATGGACTACCGCCAACACCGGCGGGCGCGGCGGCTGGTGCATGAGTGCTGTAACTATGACGGGGGGAACTGCCTGCTGTTAGATGACGGGGAGCCTTGCGTGTGCGTCCAGAGCATTTCCCTTTCTCTCATGTGCCGCTGGTTCCGTGTGGCTGTCCTGCCCTTGACGGGGCTGGCCGCAGCCCTTTGTACCGGGGAGTCGGAAACGGTGTGCGGTCTGCGGCGCGGCATTTGTCCCCAAATCCAACCGGGGAAAATACTGCCCCGACTGCGCCGGACGCATGAAGAAACTCAAAGCCGCCGAGAGGAAGCGGAAACAAAGGCAGAGATGTCACGCTTTAGAACCTTTCAAACCCGCATAAATCAAGGCTTTTTTCGTGGGTGTCAAAGGGTGTGCGATACATTTATCCTTTTCCCCCGGAAACGGCGTCCTAAAGCGTGACAAAACCCAAAAATCAACCCGAACACAGGGAGGTGATACTATCGCTGATTATATCATGGCAGACACGCCGCTGCCTATCTATCTGCCCTACCCCCGTTTCCTGCTGAAAATGGAGATTTCCCAGACCGCCAAGCTGCTGTATTCGCTGCTGTTAGACCGTTCCACACTTTCCCAGAAGAACAAGTGGCAGGACGACGAGGGCAGGATATATATTATCTATCCAATCGCGGAGATAGCCGAAATACTGGATAAAGGCAGCACCACCATAAAGGGGGCGCTTAATGAACTGGACACGGCGGGGCTGCTGGAACGGGAACGGGGCGGCTTCTCCGCACCGAACCGGCTTTATGTCAAAGTGCCGCGAGTGCCACAAGTACAGTTTTCCGACCAACTGATGGCCGGAAATCCGACCCTCATAGAGCCGGAAAACCGTCCTACTGATGGTCAGAAAACCGACCTTATGATGGTCGGAAAACCGTCCCCTAACCAAACTACTATAAACAACCTTACAGAGAGCCAAACAAAGGGAGTGAGTGGGGAGCCGCCCGCGCCCTATGGCCGATACCAGAATATTTTTCTGTCGCAGACCGAATACGACGAGTTGCAGGCAGAGTACCCCGACAGGCTGGAACGGTTCATCGAGGAAATGAGCCGCTACCTTGCTGCCAGCGGGAAAGCCTACCAGAATTATGCCGCCGCCTTGCACAGATGGGCGGCCAATGACAAAAAGGGAGCCGTAAAACAGGGCATCCCCGACTATACCTGTATGGAGGGAGAAAGCTTATGACAAGTGAAATCAAAGATATTTTGGAGAACATGACAACCGCCGCCCCGGAGATGGAGGACTATATCGGCGAGGACGGACTGCTTTACTGCGGAAAGTGCCATACGCCGAAAGAAGCCTACTTCCCGGAGGGTAAGGAGCTGTTTGGCCGTGACCGCCACCCGGCAGAGTGCGACTGCCAGAGAGCCGCCCGTGAGCAGCGGCAGGCCGCCGAGGAACACCGCCGCCATGTGGAAGCCGTGGAAAATCTGAAACAGAGGGCTTTTGCCGACTCAGCCATGCAGCAATGGACATTCGAGAACGACAACGGCAGAAACCCGCAGACCGGGATTGCCCGGCGGTATGCGGAGCATTGGGAAGAAATGCAGGCCGAAAACATCGGCTGCCTGTTCTGGGGGAACGTCGGCAACGGGAAAAGCTACCTTGCGGGCTGTATCGCAAACGCCCTCATGGAGAAAGAAGTCCCCGTATATATGACGAACTTCGCCGTTATCCTGGGCGACCTCTCTCCCGGCTTTACAGGCCGGAATGAGTATATTTCCCGCCTTTGCCGCTATCCGCTGCTTATCATTGACGACTTCGGCATGGAGCGTGGCACCGACTATGGACTGGAACAGGTATTCCATGTGATTGATACCCGATACCGCAGCAACAAGCCGCTGATCGCCACCACCAACCGCCCGCTGGACGAGTTGAAAAAGCCGACAGACACGGCCCATTCCCGGATTTATGACCGACTGCTGTCCATGTGCGTCCCGATACGCTTTACTGGCGTCAACTTCCGGCAGGAAACCGCAAAGCGGAAAATGGAAACCATGAAGAAACTGCTGGCTGAATGAAAGGATTGCCTATGGAGAATATCAAGCAGCACGACCACCGTACCACCCGCCGCCCGACTGCGGGACGGAAATCCGCATGGGGAATACCGTTCTTGTCGTGTCCGGCTTTTTCAAGAAAGACACCACCAGCACCGCCGCCGACAAGATGGCGAGGGTACTGGAAGCGGAAGCCGCTGCTACACAAAAAAAGGCGATTTGACAAGCTGTAAAGAAGCAGATTTATCACTTTTACCGCTGTACAGCCGCCCCTGTTCCGTGGTACAATGAAACCACGGAATAGTGGGGCTGGCTGTCGGAAACGGAGGATTTTATGTTAAGACAAGCCACCCAAAACCTCATTACCGCCCTTTATCCGAGATTGTCCCATGAGGACGAATTGCAAGGCGAGAGCAATTCCATTTCCAACCAGAAACGGATTTTGGAAGCCTACGCCAAGCAGAACGGCTTTACCAATCTGCGCTGGTACACCGACGACGGCTACTCAGGTGCGAACTTCCAGCGGCCCGGATTTCAAGCCATGCTTGCAGACATTGAAGCCGGAAAGTCGGCACCGTCATAGTCAAGGACATGAGCAGGCTGGGGCGTAATTACTTGCAGGTGGGATTTTACACGGAAATGCTGTTCCCTCAAAAGGGCGTGCGTTTTATCGCTGTCAATGACAACGTGGACAGCGCAAACGGCGGCATGGACAATGATTTTACCCCTCTGCGGAACTTATTTAACGAATGGCTGGTGAGAGATACGAGCAAGAAAATCAAGGCAGTAAAGAAAGCAAAAGGCATGAGCGGCAAGCCTGTAACCAGCAAGCCAGTCTATGGCTATCTCATGGACAAGGACGAGAACTATATCGTTGACGAGGAAGCCGCCCCGGTTGTCCGGCAGATTTACCAGCTTTGCCTTGCGGGAAATGGCCCGACCAAGATTGCCCGTATGCTGACGGAGCAGCAAATCCCCACGCCGGGGACGCTGGAATACCGCAGGACGGGCAGCACCCGACGCTACCACCCCGGCTATGAGTGCAAGTGGGCGACAAACACCGTCGTCCATCTGCTGGAAAACCGGAGTACACTGGCTGTCTGGTAAACTTCAAGACGGAGAAGCCCTCTTACAAGGTCAAGCACAGCGTTGAGAACCCCATCGAGAAGCAGGCTATCTTCCCAAATCACCATGAGCCGATTATCGACACGGAAACATGGGAGCGTGTGCAGGAGTTACGCAAGCAGCGAAAACGCCCGAACCGCTATGATGAAGTGGGGCTGTTCTCTGGTATGCTGTTCTGCGCCGACTGCGGCCATGTGCTGTATCAGCAGCGGTATCAGAACAAGAACCGCAAGCAGGACTGTTATATCTGCGGCAGCTACAAGAAGCGTACCCGTGACTGTACGGCACACTTTATCCGCACCGACCTTTTGACGGCGGGCGTGCTTTCCAATCTCCGGCAAGTGACGGAATACGCCGCCAGGCATGAGAGCCGCTTTGTAAAGCTGCTCATCCAGCAGAACGAAATCGGCGGCAAGAGAAAGACCGCCGCAGCCACGAAGCAGCTTGAACAGGCCCAGACACGCATTGCCGAAGTGAACCGCATTATCAAGCGGCTGTATGAGGACAATGTAAGCGGCAAAATCAGCGACGAGCGTTTCATGGAGCTGTCGGCGGACTATGAGCAGGAGCAGCGGGAACTGAAAGACCGGGCTGCCGCTTTGCATGAGGAACTTTCAAGTCGCAGGCCGCCACCGTCAACGCCGAAAATTCATGGGATTGTGAGAAAGCACCTTGCTTTTGAAGAATTGACCCCCACCCTCTTGCGGGAAATGATTGAGAAAATCGTCGTGCATGAGTGCAGCTATGACGAGAACGGCACCCGCAGGCAGGACATTGAGATTTATTACAGCTTTGTCGGCAAGATAGACTTGCCGGAAGCCTAACGCCTGACCTATCCGACACAGCCCTAAGTGCCGGATAGGAACGGCAAAATTTTTTACACTTCTATTACTTCTTTATCGCACATTAGCAAAGAGCCAGGGCGTCAAGCAGCTGGTCGCGGGCGGCGGCGTTGCCCTGATCGGCGTGACCCTTGTCCCGCTGCTGTCCGGGCTGCTGGGCTAAGTCCTGCATCGCTGCCCACAATTTTCCGAACAACTAACACTTAAAATCCTACTCCGCGCTCTCCCTCTCACATGGGAGGGCGCGGGAAAGGAGGTATCTTTGCTTGATTAGTGAGATCATCGAGAAATGGATAAAGGGCATTTTGATAGATGGCATCACGGGCAACCTCTCCGGCCTGTTCGATAACGTGAACGCCAAGGTGGGCGAAATCGCTTCGGATGTCGGTTCTACCCCGCAGGCGTGGAACAGTGGTATCTTCAATATGCTGCGCAACCTTCCGAAACGGTGGTGCTGCCCATTGCAGCGGCCATCCTTGCCCTTGTGATGTGCCATGAGCTTATCCAGATGATTACCGAAAAGAACAATATGCACGACTTTGACACCTCCATGTTCTTCCGCTGGATTTTCAAGTCTGCTTTTGCCATCCTCATTGTCAGCAACACATGGAATCTCGTTATGGGTGTGTTCGATGCCACCCAGAGCGTTGTCAACCAAAGTTCCGGCGTGATCATCGGCGAAACATCCATCCACTTTGACCGCCTGATACCCGGACTGGAATTTCAGCTGGAAAGCATGACCATCGGCAGTCTGCTCAGCCTGTGGTTCCAAACCCTTGTAGTGGGCCTGACCATGAACATCCTGTCCATCTGCATCTTCCTTGTGACCTATGGACGCATGATCGAGATTTATGTGGTCACAGCGTTGGGGCCTATCCCGCTGGCGACCATGGGCAGCAGCGAGTGGCGCAGCACCGGACAGAACTATTTGAAATCGCTTTTGGCGTTAGGCTTCCAAGCGTTCCTGATTATGATTGTCGTGGGCATCTATGCGGTGCTGATACGCAACATTTCGGGCGCGGCGGACATTGCCGGGGCCATCTGGGGCTGCATGGGCTACACCGTGCTACTCTGTTTCTGTCTGTTCAAGACCGGCAGCATCAGCAAGTCGGTGTTTGCGCCCACTAAGGCCGAGAAAGGAAAACGTATGGCGTATGTGACCGTTCCCAAAGATTTGACCCATGTAAAATCCAAAGTCTTATTCGGGCTGACCAAGCGGCAGCTGGTCTGCTTCGGCGGCGCGCTCCTCACGGGCGGGCCGCTTTATTTTTTGACCCGGGACTATCTTTCCAACAGCGCGGCGGCCCTGCTGATGATTTTTGCCATGCTGCCGGGGCTGCTGTTCGCTCTGTTCGAGCGGCACGGCCAGCCCCTTGAAGTGGTGATTCAGCAAATGATTCAGTGCTGCTTTATTCGTCCCAAGGAAAGGCCCTATCAGACCAACAATGCTTATGCCGCCCTTGTGCGGCAATACCAAATGGAACAGGAGGTAAAGGCCATTGTCCAGAAAAACGATACCCCGCGAAACCGAAAAGCCCAAAAAGCTCACCCGCGCCCAGAAAAAAGAAATTGATGCCGTTATCCGCAAGTACAAGGGTGACGGCAAGCCCCGCACGGCACAGGCCACCATCCCGTATGAGGCCATCTACCCGGACGGTGTGTGCCGCATTGACCGACGCACGTTCTCCAAGTGCATTGCCTTTGAGGACATCAGCTATCAGCTGGCCCAGCCGGAAACGAGGACCGCCATCTTTGAACACCTGTGCGACCTGTACAACTATGTGGATGCTTCCATCCATGTGCAGCTTTCGTTTTTGAATCGCAAGGTTGACCCGGTGCAGTACGCAAAAAGTTTTGAGATCGCACCGCAGGGGGATGATTTTGACGACATCCGCGCCGAGTACACCGCCATCCTGCAAAAGCAGCTTGCCAGCGGCAACAACGGCATCGTCAAAACGAAATACCTGACCTTCACCATCGATGCCGACAGCCTGAAAACGGCGCGGGCACGGCTGACCCGCATTGGCCTTGATCTGCTGGGCTACTTTAAGACCATGGGCTGCGTGGCACACGTCATGGACGGGCAGGAGCGTTTGGAGGTTCTGCACGGCATCTTCCACCCGGACGGCGAACCGTTCCGTTTTGACTGGGACTGGCTGGCACCCTCCGGCCTCTCCACCAAGGACTTTGTGGCACCGTCCTCCCTCTGCTTCGGCACGGCCAAGACCTTTGGGCTGGGCGGAAAATATGGAGCGGTGAGCTTTTTACAAATCCTCGCGCCGGAACTTTCGGACGAAATGCTGGCCGACTTTCTCAAAACGGAAAGCGGCATTCTCGTCAATCTCCATGTGCAGGCCATTGACCAGACCGAGGCCATCAAAACCATCAAGCGGAAGATAACAGACCTTGATGCCATGAAGATTCAGGAGCAGAAAAAGGCTGTCCGTTCTGGGTACGACATGGACATCCTCCCCAGCGACCTTGCCACCTACGGCGAGGATGCCAAAAAGCTGCTGAACAAATTGCAGACCCGGAACGAACGGCTTTTCATGCTGACTTTTTTAGTGCTGAATGTGGCCGACACCAAGCAAAAACTGGGCAACGATGTGTTCCAAGCGGCAGGTGTGGCCCAGAAGTACAACTGCTCCCTTATCCGGCTGGACTACCAGCAGGAGCAGGGCCTTGTGTCCAGTCTGCCGCTGGGCATCAACCAGATAAGGATTCAGCGCAGCCTTACCACCTCCAACGTGGCGGTGTTTGTGCCCTTTGTCACGCAGGAGCTTTTCCAGAGCGGTGCGGCCATGTACTACGGCATCAACGCAAAATCCAACAACATGATCATGCTGGACCGCAAGCAGGCCCGGTGTCCCAACGGCCTAAAGCTGGGCACTCCGGCAGCGGCAAATCCATGAGCTGCAAGTCTGAAATCGTCAGTGTGTTTTAACGACTGCTGACGATATTTTATTTCAGACCCAGAGGCCGAGTATTATCCGCTGGTCAAGCGGCTGCATGGGCAGGTCATCAAACTTTCGCCCACCAGCAAGGACTACGTGAATCCTCTGGACATCAACCTGAATTATTCCGAAGATGACAGCCCGCTGGCCTTGAAGTCGGATTTTGTGCTGTCGTTCTGTGAACTGGTCATGGGCGGCAAAACAGGTCTGGAAGCGATTGAACGCACCGTGATAGACCGTGCCGTGAAAGCCATCTACCGCCCCTATCTGGCGAATCCCTGCCCGGAGAATATGCCGATTTTGTCTGACCTCCACCAAGCCCTGCTCGACCAGCACTTGCCGGAAGCGGACCGGGTAGCGCAGGCATTGGACTTGTATGTGTCCGGCTCGCTGAATGTGTTTAATCACAAAACGAATGTGGACATCCATAATCGGCTTGTGGCCTTTGACATCAAAGAACTGGGCAAGCAGTTAAAAAAACTGGGGATGCTCATTATCCAAGACCAGATATGGGGCCGCGTTACCCAGAACCGTAGCCAAGGCCGGGCCACATGGTATTTTGCGGACGAGTTCCACTTGCTCTTGAAAGAGGAACAGACCGCCGCATACAGTGCCGAGATTTGGAAACGCTTCCGCAAATGGGGCGGCGTGCCCACAGGCGCCACCCAGAATGTGAAGGACCTTCTTTCTTCCCCGGAGATCGAGAACATTCTGGAAAACAGCGACTTCATCACGCTGCTGAATCAGGCATCCGGCGACCGCAAAATCCTTTCGGAACGGCTGAACCTCTCCGCAGACCAGCAGAAGTACATCGACAATTCCGAACCGGGCGAAGGACTGCTGATTTTTGAGAACGTGGTGCTGCCGTTCTCAAACCCTATCCCGAATAACACCCAGCTTTACAAAATTATGACCACCAAGTTATCTGACATGTCAGATAATTTTGTTAATTAAGTGAGTTATGTTATTCAAGGAGAATGGCAATTCTCTTGAAATATAAGAAAACCGTCCATTCTCCTCGAATAATAATACACTGCTATTTCAGGAAAGCCGGAATACTTTCTTCTTCCTGGGGCAGTGCGGTTTCATCTGGATTATTCTTTGAAAACCATTTTTCGTTCCACTTTTCCATCGAACGGTCAACTGTCTGCTGGGATATATCCAGATAAATTTGTGTTGTTTGTATTGATGTGTGTCCGAGGATATTTTTTACAATTGCCAATGGCACCCCGGATTCGATGAGATGTGTCGCCGTTGTATGCCTCATAACATGAGGCGTGTAAGGACCGTGGCAAAACAGTTCAGGATGTTCTGCTTTGGCTCTTTTGGTATATTTTTCATAAATTTCCTCGACTGCCGCTACTGACAGGTGATCGTTCCTCTGGCTGGGGAATACATGCCTGTTCAGTTCTATGCTTATTTTGCGTGATGCAATGTATTTGTCCAAAAGCTGTGTTGCACTGGAAGTTATCTTTACCCGTCTGGCTTTTTCACCTTTACCAACAAGTGTAAGAATCGCATTGCCTCTCTCATCGTGGGTTACGTCCTTAACGGTAAGATCACAAATTTCTTGTGCACGCGCTCCGCTGGAATACATTACACACAGAAGGACAAGGTCTCTCCAGCCGAGCTTTTCTGTTGTATCTGGAAGAGAAAACAGGATTTCCAATTCTCTCCGGGTGAAAGAACAGCGTTGCTTCCCTTTTACCTTACGGAATGTTTTCTTGTAAATCTTCTTGAGGCTGTTCTTAAAAATATAACCAGCTTCCAGATTTCTGCTTTCAGAATAATCTGCAAAAGAAGCGAGCGCAGCCAGACGCTGTTTTGCCGTTGCCCTGCTGTTTTTCCTCGTGGTTATCAGCCAGTCAAAATATTTTGTCAGCAGTTCAAAATCCAATGCCTCAAATGTGATATGCCCGATCTTGATGTCAGTTTCTTCATTCAGATATTGAAACAGCAGTCGGAATGCACATTTATAAGAAGCAATAGTATTCGGACTTGCATTCACGGAAACCGGAAGATACTCCGTAAAGAACCTCCCAAGCAAGGAGATAAATTCATTTTTAGAATCATTCTTCTTCATAAGGCACCTCCACATCCGGGATTAAACCAGAGGTAAAAGATTCGAAGGCTTCGATCGCCCCGGCAACCTGCCCTGAAAACCGCATATATTTATCGGTATCAAGCAGACATTCATGCCCGAGGTATGTCGGAAGGAGTAAATCATTCATATCAACGGAATGTCCGGCAGCCTCAAGCTGCTGCATGGATTTTAAGACAAACAGATGGCGGAAACAGTGCAGACAGGCACCACGCTCATGGCAGTCTCGCTCACGCTGGTCAATATCTGCCAGTTTCAGGATTTCTGAAAACCATGAATCCATCTGGCGAGTCGTATAGTGGCTTCCCTCTTTACGTCCCGGAAAAAGAAATGCTTCCGGTTCGTGCATGATACCCAATGTCAGGCAGTATCTCTCCATGACCGCAATGAGGGATTCGTGCACCGGAATAACACGCTCCTTAGAAAATTTAGTCTTTTCAGGAAGAGGGTTCTGTTTTTGAAATCAACATCTTTACGCTGGAGTGACATTGTCTCCTGGAGCCGGGTTCCGCAACTGTAAAGAATGCGTAACGCCATTGGGATCTTTAACTGAAAGAAACTGCTGCAAGACCGTGGATTCTGGGGAGTCAGGTTATCCGCATAATGAAAAATACTCACTATTTCCTCATCCGAAAAAATATAAGGGATATAGTCCGACTTAACCTTAGGGAGCGTTGGCAGGAAAGACTGGTGCCCGAGTGTATTCAGATATTTTCCAAAGCCACGCACTACTGCCAGTTTTTCTTTTACCGTTTTGCTTTTTCCTGAAAGCGTTTTTGACCATGCAGACAAAATATCTTCCGTCAGCTCTTTCCCCTGAAAGCCTGAAAGGACTAAATATTGATCTAACAGCAGCAACACCCGGCGGTCATTTGAAGCGGAGGATGCAGAAAGCACAGCGGTCCGCAGTTCAAGATAATCTGTCATCTCCTGGCAAAGAACTGTTAAACATGGTGTTCACCACCTTTCCACAAAAGCATTTCTGCAAAAATGCCGGTTGGCTCTGGCGTGGCAAGTGGACACAGCCGCATATTTTGAATATCTAATCTGGCATAATGGCGGATTGCATGTTTGGTTCCATGCCCCAACACTTTGCGGACCACCTCGGTTGAAACCCCGTCATTTACCATGTTGCTTGCAATGGACGATCTGAAGGCACGGCTGCCGTGTCTTTTGTCTGTGATATCAACTTCCGATTTGGCAACTAACATCCAGATGGCGGTATTGATCGCAAAGCTATCTAGTGGCTTATAGGGAATAGTGGCTGTCAAAAACACATTTGGGCAGTCAGGCAGGGGCGGTCTTGCGGTCAGGATATAATCCTGCAACGCATCCTTTACTTCCGGGAACAACTCCATTTCCCATAAATCTCCGGTTTTCTGCTGGATAAAATGAAGCCGGTTGTTTGTAAAATCAATGTTCTCAAAAGTCAGGGCTGAAATATCACGGGAGCGGATACCATAGCGGGACAGTAACAAAAGGATCGCATAGTTCCTGATGCCTGCCGCTGTGCTGCGGTCAACGGAATCTTCAATAAGAGAAATTTCATCTTGTGTGTATACCGTTGGATGGGGTGAGTATTTTTTCCGGTTTATAACCAGCTTGGAAAAATCTCTTTGACTTGCCCGCTTTCAAAAGATAACGCAGAAATGGACCGATTCTCTCCCAATAGCGTAAATAACCAAGCTGCAGGAAGGCGGTTTGGATCAGCTCACCAGACAAATCCGAAAGAGTGGAACACCCAAGGTTCTCCAAATTTTTCAGGAAACGGCCGCAGATCCACCGTTTGTAACGGAGCGTAGTATCCTTATTCCCATTATTACGGCAATGGGAAATAAAAGAATCCAAAACATGCAAAAGGCTGTCGGGAAGCTCAACAGTTGTTGATTTACCAGCCCACAAAGCTTCTTCACCGTCAAGCCCTGAAACAGCCGGTTTAGCTTAGATACGATTATTTTCGCCCGTGTAACTCTGGAAGTACAGACTTTCAGAGTTTCTTCGCAATAGCGGATCAGGATTTCTCCCATCTCCGGTGAGTAGTCGTCCAAGCCGTTTGCATCCATGCAGTCTGAAAATGCCTGAAGGATGAAATCCATGTCCTTAACAGTACTTTCACTGTAGGATGCTGACTTGAACAGTTCACGTAAATGCGCTGTCAAATCACTAAATTTTGTACAATTATCCATCATGATAACCTCCTCTGTATTTGTTGTCGGTTCGACACGACTTAATTATAAAGCAGGCATCTAAAGGATTATTGTTATTCAAGAAGATTATTGCAAAAGCACTATTTTTAAGGAGGTATTATGACTTATCGAATAATGTTACTTGTCGAATTAACCCGGCTCAGCGAGGTGGTGGAGCTATGAGCCTAACGCATTTCAGCTTGTTTTCCGGCATCGGCGGCATCGACCTTGCCGCGGAAGCAGCGGGTTTCACTTCGGTTTGTCAATGCGAGTGGGCAGCATTTCCCGCCGCTGTGCTGGCAAGCCACTGGCCGGAGGTGCCCCGTTTTCAGGACATCACCACCGTAACAAAGGAGGCTTTCTTTGAAAAAACAGGACTTCGCACCGTCACCCTCATTTCAGGCGGCTTCCCGTGCCAGCCGTTCTCCACCGCAGGGCGGCAGCGTGGCTTCTACGATGAACGCTACCTGTGGCCCGAAATGCTGCGGGTCATCCGGGAATTGCAGCCCCGTTGGGTGCTTGGAGAAAATGTTGCTGGCTTCCTCCGTATGGGGCTCGACAAAACGCTCATTGACTTGGAGCAGGCAGGTTACGATGTTCGGGTTTTCGTATTACCTGCTGCTGCCGTTGGCGCGTGGCACGAACGGAAACGGGTATTCATCATCGGTTCTTCTGCCAACACCTCTTGCCAGCGACACCGGGGATGTGGGCAAGGGACTGGACATCCAAATCTCTGCGAACGGCAGCTACCGCAAGATGAACAAGGACGGCAAGGCGTGGACGGCGCGGCTTTCCCATGTGGTCTACCGGATGACCCCCACCACGCTGGAAAAGCCCTACCTCAACCCGGACTGGGTAGAGTGGCTGATGGGTTTCCCGCGCAAATGGACGGACATTGCCTTTGGGCCGAAGAACCCGCCGACATCCCGCGCCTGACCGAAGATGTGCCGAACCGCAGCAAGCGGATGAAAACGCTGGGCAATGCGGTTTCGCCGCCGCAGGTGTTCCCGATTCTCAAATACATTGCGGACATTGAAACGGGCCGCTGTCCGATGGGAGGTGAAGAACTTTGAAAGAATTGCAGGCAAAAGCCAAAGTCACCCAGACCATGACCCGTGATGGTCTGGTGATGGAAAATCAAGCGGACGGCACTGTAGAGAATGTTTCCAGTCGGGAAGCGGAACAGGATTACTCAACGGATTCCGAGGGCAAGACCGAAAAATACTGGAACGCACCGAGGACGTAAAGGACAAGCACAAGGCAAAGAAAAAAGCCAAACAAGCTGCGGAAACCGCCGGGAGTGAAGATGGTCTGCACGGTTCGGCAGCGCGTCTGGAACTGACCGAGGAAGAACGGACAGACCCGGCATTGCAGCCGTACATCCAACAAGGCGGAAGCAAAGGCTGACAAGCTGGATTCAGCCCGCGCCGCTCTGCCGAAAAAGCGCGTCCCGGTCAAGGGAAAAGTCTACGATGCTGTCAGCGGCAAGGCAAAATCCACCCTGCGATTTGAGAAGCAGGACAAAGGTTCGCCCAGCCTGAAACCAAACCCGGCCAGCCGCCCACTGTCGGAAGCATTGCTGTTCGCTCACGGAAAAATCCATGAAGTCGAACACGAAAATGTTGGCGTGGAGGGCGGCCACAAGGGTGAAGAACTGGTGGAGCGTCAGACCGCCAAAGCCATCCGCAGCGGCATTCGGCACCACAAGATGAAGCCCTACAAGGCCGTGGAAAAGGCAGAGCGTCAGCTCATGTCTGCCAATGCAGAATACTTTTACCAGAAATCCTTGCGGGACAATCCGCAAATTGCACAGGTGGCCAGCAACCCCATTTCCCGGATGTGGCAGAAACGGCGTATCAAACAGCAGTATGCCAAAGCTGCACGGCAGGCCGGACAAGCCGCCGCGCAGGGTGCAGCCGCCACCGCAGAGAACGGTTTCCGGGTAACGAAGCTGGCGGCCGAGGGCGGCGAACGGGTAGCCGAATTTGCGGCCCGGAACTGGAAAACCATTCTGATCGTGGCGGTGTTCGGTCTGCTGGCTCTGCTCTTGATAACGGGTTTGCAGTCCTGCACCGTGATGGCGGGCACCGCTGGAACCGGCGTGACGGCATCCTCTTACTTTTCCAAGGACAAGGATATGCTGGGTGCGGAAAAAGCCTACGCCAAGCTGGAACAAAAACTGCAACGGTATCTCGACACCTACGAGGCCACCCACAACTACGACGAGTATCATTTTTATCTGGACGAAATCGAGCATGACCCCTATGTGCTGATCTCGATTTTGTCCGCGCTCCATGACGGCGTGTTCACGCTGGCCGAGGTGCAAAGCGAGATTGAAATGCTCTTTGAAAAGCAGTACATCCTGACCGAGACCGTGACCATGCAGATACGTTACCGTACAAAAATGATGGTCATTATTGGCCCGTATGGTGTGCCGCAAGTTATCACCTACCAAGAACCGTATGAATACTACATCTGCACGGTCAAGCTGAAGAACAAGGATTTATCCCACCTACCCGTGGAAGTGCTGACCGAAGAACAGCTTAGTGCCTATTCGCTCTATATGCGCACGCTGGGCAACCGGCCGGATTTGTTTGGGCAGGCACAGTACCCCAATGCGTCCACCATCAAGCAGCCCACCTACTACGATATTCCCCCGGAAGCACTAAAGGATGATAGGTTTGCCGCCATGATGGAGGAAGCAACAAAGTACATCGGCTACCCGTATGTGTGGGGCGGCAGTTCACCCAGCACCAGCTTTGATTGCAGCGGCTACATTTCGTGGGTGCTGAATCACTCCGGCTGGAATGTGGGTCGCCAGACAGCGCAGGGCCTTTACAACCTCTGCACTCCTGTTTCGGCGGCGCAGGTCAAACCGGGCGACCTTGTGTTTTTCAAGGGAACCTACGATACCCCCGGCGTAAGCCATTGCGGTATCTATGTAGGCAATTCCATCATGCTGCACTGCGGCGACCCTATCTCTTACACAAACCTCAACTCAAAATATTGGCAAGGACATTTTTACAGCTATGGGCGTTTACCGTGACGCCAGAAAGGATTTTGTATGGCAAAAAGACTTTCCCGCATTGAGCGCGATATTGAACGGCTCAAAGAAAAAATCTCTGAATACCAGCAGCAGTTGAAAGAACTGGAAGCTGCAAAGACTGAACAGGAAAACTTGCAGATCATTCAGCTGGTGCGCAGCATGAACATGAAGCCGGACGAGTTCGCGGCCTTCCTGCGCAGCGGTGCGCTGAATGCTGCACCCACCGCCACACCGTACCACAAACAGGAGGATGCCGCCGATGAAACCTGACAACTGGAACCGCTTCGCTGCCGGACTGCTGGCTATCCTGCTCTGCCTCTGCTCCTTTTCCATGCCCGCTTTTGCAAGCGGCTCTGACCCTGCCCCGGAACCTCTGCCGGAAATTTTGGACACGGGCGGCATGGAGCCGGAGGGTGTGCCTATCACGCCCAAAGGCAACGCAACACTGGTGGATGATTTCTACGGGGACAAACAGCTTATCACCGTGACCACCAAAGCCGGGAATTATTTTTACATCCTGATCGACCGCGCCAATGAGGACAAGGAAACCTCTGTCCACTTTCTGAACCAAGTGGACGATGCCGACTTGCTGGCCCTGCTGGATGAAGAACCGCAGGACACCGAGTTCTGCACCTGCACCGTGAAATGTGAGGCCGGGAACGTCAACGAAAACTGCCCCTTGTGTGAAAAGAGCCTGCGCAACTGCACGGCCCCGGAAGCTGTGAAAACTGACGCCAAAACGCCAGAGGAAAAGCCGAAGTCCAACATGGGCAGTCTGATGATCCTGCTGGTGCTGGCTCTGGCGGGCGGCGGTGCAGCACTCTATTATTTCAAGTTCCACAAATCGAAAGCCGATACCACCGGGCACGATGATCTGGACGAATACGATTTTGGCGAGGACGAGGATGCAGACGAGGAACCGGCTGAAATCGAAATTCATTCAGAGGACGGACAGGAGGATGAAACATGAGTTTTCAGCTGGTGATTGCCGAAAAGCCCAGTGTTGCCCGCAGCATCGCCGCCGTGATTGGGGCCACCGAAAAGCAAACCGGCTACTGGCAGGGCGGCGGGTATCTGGTCAGCTGGTGCATCGGGCATCTGGTGTCCTTTGCCGAGGCGGGCCAGTACGATGAGAAATACTGCAAGTGGCGGTATGAGGACTTGCCTATCCTGCCCCAGCCGTGGCAGTTCATCGTCCCGGACGAAAAGAAACCGCAGTTTGAAATCGTCCGCGCTCTGCTCAACCACCCGGATGTGGACAGTGTGACCGCCGCAACCGACGCAGGCCGGGAGGGAGATGATTTTCCGTTTCGTCTACCAAATGGCCGGCTGCACGAAACCTGTGAAGCGGCTCTGGATTTCCAGCATGGAGGATTCTGCCATCCGGGATGGCTTTGCAAACCTGCGCCCGGATTCGGACTACGATGCTTTGTACCAATCGGCTCTCTGCCGTGCAAAAGCGGATTGGCTGGTGGGCATCAATGCAACGCGGCTGTTTTCGGTGCTGTACCACAAGACCCTGACCGTGGGCCGGGTGCAGACCCCGACACTGAAAATGCTGGTGGACCGGGATGCAAAATCCTGCGCTTCCAGAAAGAAAAGTATTACACGGTCGGCATCCAGTCCGGCAGCCTGAAAGCGGGCAGCGGACGCATTGCTAGCATGGACGAGGCCGACACTTTGAGAAAAGCCTGTGCCGGGGCATCTGCTATCTGTACTTCTGTCAAGCGGGAGAAAAAGACAGAACAGCCGCCCAAGCTCTATGACCTGACCACCTTGCAGCGGGAAGCAAACCGTCTGTTCGGTTTTACCGCAAAACAGACCCTTGATTACGCCCAGCAGCTTTACGAAAAGAAACTGCTGACCTATCCCCGCACGGACAGCCAATATCTGACCGAGGACATGGGCCAGACAGCACAACATCTTGCGTCTGACCTGCTGGGGCGGCTGTCCTTATCCAAGGGCTTGCGCTGACTGCGGATGTAAGTCGTGCTGAACAGCAAAAGGTATCGGACCACCACGCCATCATCCCCACGTCCGAATTTGTAAAACAGGGCTTCGCTGGTCTTGCCGAGTGAATGCAAGCTGATGAATCTGGTCTGCTCCAAACTGCTCTGTGCGGTGGCCGCACCCCACGAGTACAAAACTGTGACTGCTGTGTTCTCCTGCGCCGGGAACGAGTTCACCGCCAAGGGAAAGACGGTGATTGTTCCCGGTTGGAAAGAGATCGACCAGCGGTTTCGTTCCACCTGAAAGCAGACGGTGAAGAAGAAACGGAAACCCTGAACACCCTGCCGGAACTGACCGAGGGACAGAGTTTTTCCGTGACGGCTAACGTTTCGGAACACTTCACGTCCCCGCCGAAAGCCTACACCGAGGATACGCTCCTGTCAGCAATGGAGCGGGCCGGGGCCGAAGATATGCCGGAGGAAGCGGAACGTAAGGGGCTGGGCACTCCGGCCACCCGTGCCGCGATTCTGGAAAAACTGCTGCAAATGGGCTTTGTGCAGCGCAAGGGCAAGCAACTTGTCCCCACCAAGGACGGCATCAATCTGGCGGTGGTTCTGCCGGAAAGCCTGACCTCTCCCGCCCTGACCGCTGAATGGGAAAACCGTCTGACCGAGATTGCCAAGGGCAATGCAGACCCGGACGAGTTCATGGCCGAAATTGAAGCGCAGGTGCGCCAACTGGTCAAGACCTATTCTTGTATCAGTGCAGATAAGCAAAACCTGTTCCAGTCGGAACGGGTTATTATCGGCAAGTGTCCCCGGTGCAGGGAAAACGTCTATGAGGGCAAGAAAAACTTCTACTGCGGGAATCGTAGCTGTCAGTTCGTGATGTGGAAGAACGACCGCTTCTTTGAGCAGCGCAAAAAGGCGTTCACCCCGAAGATCGCCGCCGCTCTGCTCAAAAACGGTAAGGCAAAGGTCAAGGGCCTCTACTCCGAGAAAACAGGAAAAACCTATGATGCAACGGTGCTTCTAGCAGATACGGGAGGCAAGTACGTCAATTACCGGGTAGAGCGTAAAGAATAAGAAAACGAGGGCCGGTTATGGTAAGGTGAAGCATTCATTTTGCCATAACCGGCTCTCTCTATCCGTAGGATAGCAAAATAAAGGAGTTTACATCATGGAGCAGAAAGTTATTCCCATTATCCTGAACGGCAAAGACAGCTCAGAGCGCATGAAAGAAATTACGGACCGGCTGGAAACGGGCATTCAGCAGTTGTTCGACAGCGACCGCTACAAAGCCTACCTCACCACGATGGCAAAATTCCACAATTACAGTTTCAACAACACCTTGCTAATTGCCATGCAGGGCGGACAGTTGGTGGCGGGCTTCAACAAGTGGAAAGACACGTTCCACCGCACCGTGAAAAAGGGCGAAAAAGGCATCAAGATTCTTGCTCCTGCGCCCTACAAGGTCAAGCAGAAGATGGAAAAGCTGGACGAACAGGGCAAGCCGATTCTGGATAAGGATGGAAAGCCGCTGACGGAAGAAAAGACGGTGCAGATTCCGGTTTTCAAGGTGGTGTCCGTGTTCGATGTCAGCCAGACCGAGGGCGAACCGCTGCCCTATTGCAGTGAATGAACTGTCCGGCAGCGTGCAGGACTACCAAGATTTTCAAGGCATTGGAGCAAGCTTCCCGGTGCCCATCGGGTTTGAGGACATCGAGGGCGGGCGCACGGTTATTTCCACCTGCTTGACAACCGCATTGCCATCCAAGAGGGCATGAGCCAGTTACAGACCATCAAGACGGCTATCCATGAAATTGCCCATGCAAAGCTGCACGCCATCGACCCAGACGACCCGGAACAGGCCAACCGCCCGGACAGCCGCACCCGCGAGGTGCAGGCCGAAAGCGTGGCCTATGCCGTCTGCCAGCATTACGGGCTGGACACGTCCGAGTATTCCTTTGGCTATGTGGCCGGGTGGAGTTCTGGCCGGGAACTGGCCGAACTGAAAGCCTCTCTGGAAATTATTCGCAGCGCGGCCCATGAGTTGATCTCCGCACTGGACGAACATCTGGCCGAATTGCGCCAGCAGCGGAAGCAGACCTTCCGCTGCACAGGAGGCTGCATTTGCGCTGGACAACGGCAATACGCTGTTCATCCAGACCTGCGATTCCGGCTATGACTACACCCTGTATGGCCCGGATAATAAGGCTCTGGACGGCGGCCAACTGGACGCACCCGGTCTGATCCTGCCGGATGCCGGGCAGGAAGCGCTTAATCTGTTGGGACAGACAGCCGCGGTGTCAGAAGTCCTGTTGGGCGATAAGCTGGCGGCATTCCAAGAGGCGGCGGAAGAGGCCAACGAAATTCCCGCACCCGTTAAAATTTCAGACCCCGCCGCAGAACCTACGGTCACAATTCTTTGGAGCGAAAGTGACAAGTTGCAGGACGGCGAAATCATGCCGCTGTCCGTGGCAAACCGCGTCTTTGAAGAACTGGACACCGCCCAGCACACGGACCGGGAAAAGGACGGCTACACGGGCGGCTGGTACGACAAGACCGCATTCCGTATTGATTTTACCCTGAACGGCCAGCCCGACAACTACGAGGGACGGCAGGATTTTGGTGACGGAGAGGGTTCTTTGGTTCAGCATATCCAGAACTACCACGAATACTACGCCAAGGACGAAAACTGGAAAAATTTTGTTCTACAACAAAGGCCCGGAAGCGTGGGAACAAGACAAGGCAGAGCGGGAAATGGTGCTGACCGAGTTTATCCCGTACCTCAAACAACATTGCAATCTTTCGGCCATGGAACAGGCAGCCACCGCCGCTTTGCGGGAGGGACAGAACATTTCGCCGGAACAGGCCTGCCTATTACAACACTGTTGTGGCCTATGTGCAGGACTGCCGCCCGCTGCTTAACCAAGGCCGGTATAACTTGCCGGAACCGCCCAAGCTGGCCGACTTCGACCAGAGCTTGCAGAACTACAAGGCGCAGGTGCAGGCCGAGATCGCGCAGGAAGCGGCGACTGCCGGAATGACCGTAGAGGAATACGCAGCGGCAGGTTTTGAGGCACCGCAGCAGGACAGCTTTTCCATCTACCAGCTGCGCAATGAGGATTCCACTCACGATTACCGTTTTGAGCCATACGACCGCCTGCAGGCCGCTGGCCGGACTGTGGACAAGGCCAACTACGCAGAAGTTTACTCTGCGCCGCTGACTGCTGGCACCACGTTGGAGGACATCTACCGCACATTCAATGTGGACCATCCGGCAGATTTCAAGGGACATTCGTTGTCTGTTTCGGATGTGGTGGTGCTGCATCAGAACGGGCAGGACACCGCCCACTACTGCGACAGTGTTGGGCTTCCAGCAGGTGCCGGAGTTCTTGCGGGAAAATCCGCTGCGCACCGCAGAACTTTCCACCGAACAAAACGAAAATATGATTGATGGTGTGTTGAACAATGCGCCCTCTCTGGGCGAATTGGAGAAAGCAAAAGCCGGAGAACAAATCTCTCTGACAGACCTTGCCGCCGCAGTCAAGGCCGAGGAAAAGGCACCGAAAACCAAGAAGTCCCGCGCCGCAAAACCGAAAAAGCCGTCCATCCGGGCACAGCTGGATGCCGCAAAAAAGGAGCAGAGCAAGCAAACGCAGCCACGGGAAAAGACAAAGGAATTGGAGGTGTAAACCGTGCAGAAGTTTGAAAATATGGATGTGATTGCTGCGTTGGAAGCCATTATGCACCAGAACACCGCATACTATCAGAGCGATTTTGCCTATGACATCAAGATGCTGCGGGAGGCCGCCCGCAGCGACCAGCCGGAAGATAAGCTGTTGTTGTGGCTGTCCCGGCCCTCTGGAACATTCTGCTTCCGGGAACGGGATGTGTTGCTCAAAGATACCCAAGCCTACAATACATGGAAGTTTTGCGGCGAGCAGACCTGCGACAGGATTCTTGCCTACGCGGTGGAGCTGACCGGCGCAGCCAATGGAACCGTACAAGGCAATCTGTATGAACTGGACTATCAGCAGCACTTCCAGCACATCCGGGAAGTCGCCCTGCCCGTGGGTGCCAATCGTCTGATCTACGAAAGCGGGATGCGGGAGATTGGCCCGAAAAAGCATTTCGACAGCCGCCCGGACAAATATTTCGGGGCGTTCGTGCGGCATGAAATGCAGACCCGTGACCCGGAACTTCTGCAAACGGCCATCCGGCAGGAGCAGCGCAGTCGGGAATCTGCACAGCCCGGTGATTTCAAAGAACACCTTGCGGCATTGCACACCGGGCTGATCGAGGCCGAGGCACAGCGTATCGTAGCCGATATGAAGCGTCTGGCTGCTCCCAACAGCCCGGACAAAAATCATTTTATGGTGGAGGTATCGCCCTACTTCACCAAACTGGCATCCAGCCGGGACACGGACCAGTTGCTTGCAATGTTGCCGTACAAGTCCCTGCACCTGTCCAGCGTGAAAGATCGTTTCGGCATCTATGCGCTGATTAACAAAAACGAGAATCGAGATAAGGGCATCCGTAAGCCCCGTGCTTCTGTCCGCAAGCAGCTTTCCGAAACAAAACAGGCCGCCAGTCCGAAAAAGGTGGCGGCCCGCAGCAAACAACATGAGATGGAGGTCTGACACATGAATTTCAGCGTAGAAGAAGAAAATTTGATTTGTATGTACCACACTTCTGACCGCCGCCGGACGATGGCGCGGATGCTGGCCGCCCTGCCGGACATGGACACGGAAATGCGGCGGCTGGCAAAGTACCATTGCAAAGTTGGAGCGCATGACTGATGCTGACTTTGACGGACAGAGGTTTGATTTTGCGGGTGAGTGATACCGCCAGCTCGACAATGGCACATTATTTTCAGTAAAAGTAATGTGTCATTGTCAACACGGAAATAGCCGGACACGGTGGCCTTGTGGCTGCTGTGTCCGGCTATTTTCATGTATCAGTCTTTATCTTTTTTCTCGGTGGGATTTTCCGGCAGTTCGGCGGCATCTTCTACAATGTCGGTCACAAGCTGCTGGAAGTCAAACGCATTCTTTTCTGTGATAACGGGCTTGCCGGTTTCCGCTTCAAGAGCCTGCCGTGCAATGCCGGCCACCTTGCCGCCACGTTTGGCAACCTGCTTGTTTTCTTCAAAGGTCTGTGGCTTTGCAGTTTTGGAAATATCCGTGGTGGAGGCTTCGGCCAGCATGGTCAGCACAAGTTCCAAATCAGTCATGTTATCCCGGAGATTTTCTTTGTCAGACCTTTCAGCCGCTTGTACTGCCCCGTGGTCATGCCGGACCATGCGCGGGAGATTTCATCGGTCAGGATGGCGTACTCCTTGCCCTTTTGCACTCCGCGCTTCTTCCATTCGTCTGTCAGTTCGTTTCGGATACGGATTGCCAAAAGCCGCTGGTGAATCCATTCTTCGGAGTAGCCTTTCTTCAAATAGGTATCAAGTGCGCGGTCGATGGCCTGTTCCGGGTCGATGGTTTCCTCGATGCGTTCCTTGCCCACCATTGCCAGCCATGCCTTGAACGGCTCAGCCTTTTTGGAAGGAATCGACTGAATGATGCGTAAAAGCTGCTCCGTATTGGCAACATCCGTAAGACGACGTTTGCCATCTGCTGCCTTCATTTTCAACTGACTACAATTTGTAGTCAGTTCACTGCCTTCGTTTTTCAGTCTAACTTTCAGAACGCTCCAATATTTAGCAGCACTTCGACTATCCTTTTGCTCGGTTAAAACCGCAACCACATCCACAATCGAAAAATACCATTCTTCCTTTTCTGCATCCCATGCAGTACGGATTTTCTGATCTTCAAAAAGCTGGATAGAGCTGTTATCGTTCACTTCTGCCATAGAGGGTTCCTCGCTTTCGTTGTCTAAGTCTATTTTACATGATTTCGGGTGGAAACGCCACCCGGTCTAAGCGTTTGGGGTTCAAAAATCCGAGCAATATTTTGTGCAGATTTACCGTTCCTGCATCTGCTCCTTTCCCGGTGCTGTCCGCAGAATGCCGTCCACATTCTGCTTTATAATGCCATACTCCTGCATCTGGCGTTTGGCATCATTGTACTGCCGCTGCATCTGGTCTTTCTGCTCGGCCAGTTGCTTATACTCGTTTTTCAGGGCGTAGAGGTCGGGCAGCTTTTGAAAGCCCTGCTCTTTTAGAGCTTTCGCCGCTGCTTCATAGAGAATTAAGGTTCCTTCATGCTTACGTCGGAACTGCTTTTTGTCAGCAGCCCGCTGATACTCCTGCAACAGTGGGTGCAGTTCCTTACAGGTGGTGACATCCTTTATCAGCACGGCCATTTCTGCAAGCCGGCGCTCTGCTGCTTTCAATGCGGCGGCAGCTTCGGTGCTGGCGGCGGTGATCTCGGCCACCCGGCTTTCCAAATCCGGGTAACTATCAATTTCATGCTCCGTCAGAAAGTTCAGCGTCCGGGCAGCCTGTTTCAGATTGTGGAGTTTTGCCCACTTCTCATACCCTGCGGACTGTTGGACCTTGATGCTGTTCTCCAAATCAATCCGCAGCGAAATTTTGCGGTTTTCTTTGGGCTTCCGCTCCGCAAACCGCCCTTTGATGCGCTCGGTGATAGCTTCTTCGGTGTAGGCTTCGCCCAGCGTTTTGCAGCGAGTGAACCGCCCCTGTCCGGGCGCACGGAACGAAATATACTTGCCCCGCTTGACTTCATAGCCCTGCTCCTGCAGGAGCCGCAGAAAATCGTCAAAATCCTTGGCATGCGGGATGGCTGCATCTATGGCGGTTTTCAGCTTCGCCTTCCAGCTCGTGCCCTTGCGGTGTGCATCCCACTCGGCATAGCTTTTGCCCCGGTCTTGACCGGGCATCACCACAGACAGACCATGTTCCTTGCACAGCCGGTCGCTGGTGCGCCGGATGTAGGCATAACTCTGTCGGTTGGAAACATACTTTCGTTGGTTCACCATGTCCACGGCACAAAAGATGACATGGTTATGGACGTGCCCCTTGTCAATGTGCGTGGTCAGCACATACGGGTATTTGCCTTGCAGGACTTCATCTGCAAGCTGCCGGCCAATCTCGTGGGCCTGCTCCGGCGTGGTTTCGCCCGGCGCAAAAGACTGTATCAGGTGGTGGGCCAGATTGTTGCCTTTCTGCATGGCTTGTGATAGCAGCAGTGCAAATTCGATGTCGGCGGTTTCATAGGAGCAGGCAAAGGAGGACACCAGCATTTTTTCATCCGTCTTGGCTGGATTCTCGATGTAGTCCAGTGCCTTTTTCAGCGTTGACTTGATAGGATGTATCTTTGTAACTGCCATATCTGTGCCAGCGCTCCTTTGATGTCCGCAACATCTTGTGTGTACAGCGGCCCCATGCTGTTCAGCCGCCGTGCGATCTGATTGACGTTGACACCAATCTTCTGCAATTCGGCGGTCTGCGCCCGGATGTCGGTGGTGTCGATGTGAACAACATAACCATCTATCGCCATCTTTCGCAGATAGGCGGCCATATTCCGGGTTGGTATCAATTTCATTTTTTCTCGAATCAACCTCCGTTCTTCTTCCGTCACATAAAATTTGACCTGCACGGTTCGTTTTCTGCCTTCCATTCGTTTTACTCTCCTTTCCGTTTTGAGGGTTTGGGACACTTCCCAACAAGCTGTTTTGCAGAGCAAAATACGGAAGTGGGTACACACTTCCTATGCTTGCTACGCTACGGTATCTCCCTCACTACTACAACGGCGGCACAGCCGCATTTTGGCAAACTGCGGGACATTTTTAAGGTAACACAAGATATAATTCTTTTATTACTGCATGATGGAGAGGAAATTATATTAGCAGAATTGATTAACGGTTGGTTCCCCAATAATAAATTACAATATAATCAAAAAGATGAAGTCAGTCTATTCGCACTAACTTCATCTTTTTTGATTTCTATCCGGCGACTGCCCATAAACCTTGCGAAATGCGGCAGCAAATTTGCTGGCATTTGCATACCCTAAGTGTTCCGCGATGTTGCCGATTGTCAGATTTGGCTTTACCAAAAGAAGTAACGCATAACGCATTTTTACCTGTCGGATGTAAGTACCAATCGGAACTCCATATATGGATTTGAATGATTCTCGAAGTTTAGTCTGTCCCATTGCTGCTATTTTGCAAAGCTGTGAGACTTCCGGCGGATTCAAAACATTCTGCTCAATGGCCTGACGTACAGATTCCAGTACCTTTTCTTCTGATTTGGAAAGGTTCTGTTGTTTAGATGCTATTTGCTGTCGCTGTTTATGAAAGTTTCCTGCCACAATAGAAAGCAGTTCACCTACTTTGCTTTCGTAGTAAAGGCGGGAAGTTTCGCCGGCAATCAGTTTATCCCGTATCTGTAAAAACAGGGTTCCGACTTCCGGGGTATTATAATCAAAAGCTTTCCAATCATAAACCTCTGCATAGTCAAAATCGTCTGGGGTAAAACGGTCTTGCAGATTTTTCTCTATGTAATCCTCAAACAGCAAAACTGACGCATAGCTGATTGGTATGTTGGGTTGATACAATACCCGTCCTTGTGACGGCTTATTTAGATAAAGGTGGATTCCTTCTGTGATAGTTTGGGCTTTCCGCCCATTCTGAATCAGGGTAACACTGCCGGATTCCAAATAATAAATTTTTACCAGCTTTTGATTGATCTCATATTTGCGCTCCATTGAGGCGTATGGTATCCAGTTCCCGGTTGACAGGAATAATCCATCTGCCGGTTGAACCTGATAGACATTTCCATAGCCTTGTCTGCTTTGCGGCTGCAAGGTGCAGATTCCATTATGATTATCCTGTCGGAAATGATAATCATGCAGATAAAAAGGAAGCATCACCTAATTCGTGCGCGGCCTGTGTAGAATCGGTCTGCATCCTGCTCCCCCCGTTTCTTACATAATCGGAATAATCCGCAGTATCTTTTTTTATGCTCCAAAATGTCGCAAAGGCTGTCAGCAAAACTACAAATAGCACTGATACCCGGCTGTTTTTCCGCTTTCAACTCCCGCTTCGACCTTTTTTGCCGGATTTGACGCCTACAAAATCACTGAGTAGAATGGCATCACCGGCTGGTTAGCAGGCTCTAATCGCGACCATTCTATCACGATTTTGTGCGTAGGTCAATGAGGCTTCTGCCAGCAAATAATAATTAGGAGGACTTTGAAAATGTCTAATTCACAACAACTGGGGCTGTCTGTGCGCGACCTGATTACCACTGGCATCCTTGCTGCTTTGTACATGGTATGCGCCATGATTGGCGAGGCCATCTTTGGATTCTTCCCTGTACTGACTTTCCTTTGCCCGCTGTCTATTGCGCTGCTGTGCGGCCCGGTTTATATGCTGATACTGGCGAAGGTGCCAAAGCATGGCCCAATCATTGTCACCGGCATTTTGGTAGGAGGCGTACTGTTCGTACTCGGTATGTACTGGTCTATGTGTTTGGCGTATTGTATTCTCGGCGTGGTGGCCGATCTGTTGGCCGGTTCCGGGAACTTTAGAAGCAAAGGACGTAACCTGCTGTCCTACATGATCTTTGTTCTCAGCCCGGTTTTCTCCTACGGTATGCTTTGGTTTGACCGCGACGCCTATGTGCAATATTTGGTGGACAAGGGAACAGAGCAGACCTATATGGACACAATGGTTTCAACCGCGCAAAACTGGATGCTCCCGGCAATGATTATCGGCGTGTTGATCTGTGCTGCTATCAGCGGTCTTGTGGGCCAGAAACTATTGAAAAAACATTTTGAAAAGGCCGGAGTGGTGTAATGGAGATGCAACTGCAAACAAAGGACACACTTGCCACATTACATTTAGACCCTCGCACAAAACTATATCTGTTGATCGTCGGAAATGTTGCGTTGTTCCTTGCGCCCTCTTTACTCTATGAGATTGCGCTGGTTGTATGCGTTGTGATTCTCGGCGTCCTTGTAGGAGCAAAGCGGTTTACGGTAAGAATGGCTGCTGTCTATGCGGGAATGGTTGTTCTGCATATCATTGGAACAAATTATTTGACAGGGACTTTGCAGATTGCGATTGTAACATTTACCGTATTTATCCGTAAAATCTTTCCCTGCGCCATGCTCGGAGGTATTTTAGTCAGCACGACAAGAGTAAATGAATTTATGGCGGCCATGAACCGTATTCATATGCCCAAAGCAATGGTTATACCTTTGACGGTCATGCTCCGCTATTTCCCCATGGTACATGAGGACTGGGGCTATATCAGCGACGCCATGCGGATGCGCGATGTCGCTCCAACCGTCAAAAGTCTGCTGACCCATCCTGCCCGAACAGTGGAATGTATCTATGTTCCGATGATGATGTCAGCACTGAAAGTGGCGGATGAATTGTCGGCGGCGGCTGTTACAAGGGGGCTGGAAAATCCGAAGCCCCGAACCTGCTTGCAGGAAATCCACTTTAGTATTGCGGATGCCGTATGCTTTCTCCTGTTCACTTTGTTTATGTCAGTGTCGATCTGGCTGAAATTGAAAGGGGGTGCAGGCTAATGATTCGTTTTGACAAGGTTTCCTTTACCTATCAGGAATCATTACAAAATGGCGGACTGCGCGATGTTGATTTAACAATCAACAAAGGTGAGTGTGTGCTGTTGTGTGGGCGAAGTGGCTGTGGAAAAACCACATTGACCCGTCTTGTAAATGGCCTGATTCCATACTTTTATCCGGGAGAAGTCACCGGCACAACCTATATTGACGGTAAAGATATACAGGATTATCCCATGTATGAAGTGTCCGAGCATGTGGGGTCTGTATTCCAAAATCCACGCTCTCAATTGTTTTAATGTAGATACAGACAGTGAAATCTCCTTTGGAATGGAAAATCTGTCTTATCCAAGGGAAAAAATGAAAGAACGCATTTCAAAGACAGTTGCGGATTTGGATATAGCCCATCTGACCGGGAGAAGCATATTTGAATTGTCTGGCGGTGAAAAACAAAAGGTGGCGTTTGCGTCCATCTATGCTATGTCTCCGAGTATTTACTTGTTAGATGAACCATCTTCCAATCTGGATATGGATGCTATTGAGGATTTGCGGCGTACACTTGAACTCCTAAAGAAACAAGGCAAGACCATTCTAATTGCAGAACATAGGATTTATTATCTGAGGGAATTAGTTGACCGCATTGTGTATATGGAAAACGGAGCTATATCTGCTGTGTTTTCTCCGAGCCAGTTTCTTTCTATTCCTGAAGAACAGCGGCACAGCATGGGACTTCGCGCTTTAGATTTGTCAAAGGTGCGGCCAAGGGCCATTGCTGAAAATTCTCAAAAGTCGATTTTGGAAGTCAGGAACTTATCCTTGTTCTATAAGAAAAAGCCGGTTCTGGACAATTTGAATTTGAGTGCAGCACCGGGAGAAATCATAGGAATTATCGGCCATAACGGAGCCGGAAAATCTACATTTTCCAGAACACTATGCGGCCTGCACACAAACTGTACAGGGCAGATTCTTTGGGATGGTAAAGAACTGAACGCAAAGAGCCGGTTAAAACGCTCCTATATGGTGATGCAGGACGTAAGCTATCAGTTATTTGCCGATACATTGGAAAAGGAATGTGTATTTGGAATTAAGCATCCTGATCTGGATGCAGCAAAACAGGCAATGGAACGGCTGGGTATTTATGAGTACCGTACTCATCATCCTAACACACTTTCCGGGGGCCAAAAACAGCGTGCGGCCGTGGCAGTCAGTATGGTATGCCGTAAGGACGTTTTAATTTTTGATGAACCGACTAGCGGACTTGATTATGACAGCATGATTCAAGTTGCGGGGCTATTTCAAACGCTTTCTAAAATGGGAAGGTGATTTTGTTGTAACCCATGATTACGAATTTTTAGCGGCAGCCTGTACAAGAGTGATTCATTTGGATAACGGAAAACAGCAGGAAGATTACCCACTTTCCCCCGACAATCTGCATCGGCTACGCGATTTTTTCTTGCGGTCAGAAAGGAGGCCGAACTTTGAGGAGAATGGAAAATGACCTTCTGTTCTTCCATGAGCTGATCGGTACCTGTTCCGTTGAAAAAGATTCAAAGATATATACAATTTCTCCGAAATTTGGGAAAGGCACCATGCAGAGCTTTGAAGTGATGCCCGGTGCTGAAATTGTTTATAGCAATGTTCATATCACAACTCCAATTCAAAAGAATATCCAATATATGATAGCGGGACATCAGTTCTAAGAATACCTGTACGCTGGGATGCTGTCCCTTATTCTCAATGTTGGCAAGATAGCGCGGCGAAATAAACAGCGCATTGGCAGCCTTATTCCGCGATTCTTTCTGCTTTATGCGCCCAGCTTTGATTGCTGCGCCATACGGCATAAAGTCGATTTTCTCAACAGGCCACTTCTCTTTCTTCACTCTTTTAGGCATCTTCAATCACCCTAATACATTTTACCGTTCACCTTTTCTTTCTGATATGCTTATACAGTTCCATGATGTAGCCAAAATAATTCATATTCATAGCGTACTGTGTTCTGCTTTTGCGTCTTTTCATCAGAAGCGTAAAAATATGGACACATAGTGCTGAGGTATAGAGGTGATAGTACTTGGCTAACATTGAATGGCTGCTATGCCCTGTTTGTAGAAATAAAACGAGAATAAAATTGCGCCCAGATACAGTGCTTGAAAATTTCCCGCTTTATTGTCCTAAGTGCAGACAGGAAACCCTAATTACTGTAAAACAATTCCATACAACAGTTATCAAAGAGCCAGACGCACAGACGCAGAGCCGATAACCCGCAGCCAAAGGGCATACGGATTATCGGCTCTTTTCTTTTGATAATAGCTGCGTTGGCGTACAACAAGACCGCTAAAATCGGCCTTGCGGCACGAAGCGGCGGTTTTGAAATATTGCATTTCAAGCCGCCGTTTTCTTTTTGGAAAATTGGATTTATGAGGATGGGAAAGTCGTCCTTTTTAAGGATACGGCGGTGTTCGAGGAGGTATCGCCGTGTCCATTTTTCTTCTACAATCCCTCTACTCATCATGCTGCAATGGAGTATTCCGGATGAGTCCGGTCTCATTAAATAGAGATAATTCTTTAGGTTCTGTGTCGGCAACCAATCACCTCATGCGTCTATCCCCCTCGCAACGCAACGATGAAACAGGAGGTGCAGCGCATGGATTCGTCCTAAAGAATTTTTCCCAAAATTTTTCTGCGCGTTTGCCAAAACGCATGGTGCAGACCGTAGTAGTGGCGAAAGGGGAAGAAAACCGTATCACCCGCCTTTGCGGACGCGAAGGGAGGTGAATACATGAAGCCTCATTCGCACGAAGAACATATCCAGCACTCCTTTGATGCTTTCTGCAAAAAGGTATTGCGGAACGAAGCGCGGGACTATCAAGACGCGCTGGCACGGAAAAGAAACCGAGAGGTCTATTTTTCTGAGCTGCCCATCGAAGTGCTGGAACAGTTCGCTGTCCGTGACACCTATTTCACGGATAGCCGCACATTTGAAGTCATCGGCCATTCGGTTTGTATCGACGATGAAACGCTGGCAGAAGCAATCTCCGCTTTGCCTGTTGAACGTAGAGATATTATCCTGCTCTCCTACTTCCTCGATATGTCCGACGCTGAAATTGCAAATGTGCTGAACATGGTGCGCCGTTCCGTTGCCTATCGCAGGACAAGCACCCTAAAGCTGCTGAAAAAACTGATGGGAGGAGAAAACAGATGACAAGTCAATCGAAAAATAACCGTCTGTTGCCGCTGACCGTCATTGAAGCGGCTGCCAACGGTGATGTGGAAGCGATCAATGCCGTTCTCAAACACTATGCAGGGTACATCGCCTGTCTGTCGATGCGTGAGCTTTACGACGAGTACGGTAATCCCCATCTCTGCGTGGATGAAGAACTGCGGCGCAGGCTGGAAACGAAGCTCATTACCAAGCTGCTCACATTTCGCGTGAGATAACTACTGCCTGACAGAAACGTGTCCTCTCCTTTCCTCGTTTCTGCCTGATGCACCTTGAAAAATATGCCCGCAGGATAATGGCGGTGCATCATAGGGCAAACGGATACGTTGCTGTCTGTATCGAGCCGGGCGGTGGGTGCGCCACGATGCTTTTCTCTGAAAAGTGGAGCGATCATCACCACGCCGTAATGCAAGCGCAGCTGCTTGCGGGCCATGACATACCGACAGGCTGATACTCCCTTACCGTCAAAGTCCGAGCGTTCAGAGCGTCGCAGGCAATGAGTAGGGCTGCATGAGGAATGCAGGGGTGAGATTCCCGTGGGCTGCTGCCAGCAGCCATCCGTTGGCTCATTTTTTTATTTTAAGAAAGGGGATTTTTACGATGCAAGCGAAAAAGACAAACCCTGAAAAAACAAAAAATCCAGAGGTGCTTACTCTGGATTCAACTTATCGTATTGGCAATCGCTCCTTTATCGTTGAGCCGGTGTTCAAAGAAGAAAGTTCCCAGACCTTAGGAGAAGTTCTTCTCCGGCTGATGAAATCCGAAAGCGAAAAATTATAATGACCTTTCGGGAGGCAGCGGACAGAGAAAGCGGATTGTGTTATAATATAGGTGTACAAGTGAATTTGCTATTCGACTGTCCCAAGAAAGGAGCGAGTATGAAACAGTCGAGTAACAAGAAATCCCGTGAAGCAACCGCTTTTCTCTATGAGCGTCTTTCCCGTGATGATAATTTGGAGGGCGAGAGTTACAGCATCGGCAACCAAAAGAAACTACTCACCAAAGTTGCAAAGGAAAAAGGCTATACCAATCTGGCTCACTTTCTGGATGATGGCATTTCCGGCGTGACAATGAACCGTCCCGGTTTCGTTGAAATGATGCAGCAGCTTGAACAAGGGAAAGCCTCCGCTGTGTTCGTCAAAGACCTTTCCCGTCTGGGCCGAAACTATATCGAGGTCGGGCGGCTGACAGAAGAATTTTTCCCAGACCATGACATCCGACTTGTTGCCGTTTCGGACAACATCGACACGGCCGAGGGCGAAAACGAACTGGCACCCATCCGAAACCTGTTCAATGAGTGGTATGCCCGTGACATCAGCAAGAAACGCCGTATCAGTAATAAAATCAAAGGCAACTCCGGCGAACCGATGGGACTTCCTCCCTATGGGTATATCAAGGACCCGAACAATCCCAAGCATTGGGTCATTGATGAAGAAGCTGCACAAGTTGTCCGGCGCATTTTTGATATGACGTTGGAGGGCTTTGGCACGGAACAGATTGCCACCCAGTTTGAAAAGGAAGGCATCCTGACGCCGCAGGCCTACTGGATTCAGAAAGGCATCGGCCGTCCCGGAAAGACCAAGATGCGCCCCGCCACCAAGTGGAATGGCTCCACGATTACCCATCTTCTGTACCAGCAGGAGTATTGTGGTGATGTTCTGAACTTCAAAACCTACTCCAAGTCCTACAAGAACAAAAAGCGGATTCATAACGACCCGGAAAATTGGGTAGTGTTCCAAAATGTTCACGAGCCAATTATTGAGCGAGCCGTGTTTGAACAGGTACAGCAGAAACGCGGAAAAATGCGCAAACGCCGTACCAGCAACGGAGAACACAATATGTTCTCTGGCTTGCTTGTCTGCGCAGACTGCGGCTGCAATCTGCATTTCCACTTCAATCAGGGCAACCCGGAAATCAAGTATTTCAACTGCTCCAACTACAAGGGCAACCGTGGCACCTGCCAATCCACCCACTACATCAGGGTAGACTTTCTGGAAGAAGTGGTGCTGGGCGAGATTCGGCGGCTGACCAAGTTTGCCAGCCTCTATGAGGACGACTTTTTGAAGGCTGTTATCGGGCACTCCCAGCAGGCAGACGAAGCCGACCGCAAGCTGAAAGAGAAAGAGTTGAAAGCACTCCTTGCCCGTGATGAAGAACTGGACGGCCTCTTTGAGCGCATCTATGAGGACAATGTTTCCGGCAAGATCTCTGATGAACGCTTTTCCAAAATGTCCCGGAGATATGAGGACGAGCAAAAGGAGCTGACCGAGAAAATCAAACAGCTCCGCTCCGAAATCGAAAAGCAGAGCAGCCGCACCATGACAACGGATATGTTCATCAGTCTGGTTCGCAAGTACACCAGAGCAAAAAAGCTGACACCCCGGATGCTGAATGAACTGGTGGAAAAAATCGAAGTGTTCAATGCAGAAAAGGTCAACGGTGTATGGGAGCAGCGGCTCCGCATTCACTACAACTGCGTGGGCACCATCGAGATTCCAAGCGCACTTCCTTTACCGACACCCGATGTATCGGTGAATACAAGAAAAGGCGTAGTTGTGAACTACGCCCCCTGTGATGTCGCTATTTAGCACATAAAAAATGACGAATGTTCTTTGACAGCTAAATGCTGTAAGAACATTCGTCATGGTGCGGATGAAGGGATTTGAACCAATATTGCGCGGTATTATGTCAAAACGCAGTGCTCATAATCCTGCATAGCTATGATTTTTACAAGCGTTTTTATTCTGTCACAAGAGCAGTGCAGGGCGCTGTAAAATGCAAGAGTGCGGTAAAAAGTGCGGTATTGACAACACAGAAGAAGAACTGTATTATAATTCTAGGGCTGTTCCTCTGCCCGTTTTGGCGGGGGGCCAACGGCCCGGTGAGGTGTCGTCCGCTATTTTCGGTGGGCGCGTCTCGCCATTTTTTTTATTGACATATACGCTATAATCCTGTATTATTGGGGTGGAGGTTGCAACACGCCATGTCATAGTGGTGTGCGCCCCCACCCTTTCAAGAGCCGTCTATGACCGGCTCTTATTTTTTATGCATTTTTCAGTACCTGCAGGAACACGCCGTTCACGGCCTGGGCGGTGGGCGGCGTCACCGGTCAGGGCGTGGGAATAAATTCCGAATTCACGATGACCCCGACCCGTACGACATCAGGAAGCTGTCAACGACCTGACCGAAGCAGTCGAAGCTGTACAGAAGTCCATTATCTGGACGCGAAAGGCGCGTACCTGTACGGGGTGCGGTAAACGCTGCGGTACAGCAAAAAGAAAGCACTTAAAAACTTACGTTCTTAAGTGCTTTTCTTTGTCTCGACGTGACAAAAAAGATACCCTGTCTCAAAATTCATCCGATTTTTTGTTTTCTCTTTTAGGGCAATCGTGGCGGCCATTGCAGCATCCATTCCAGATAGTCGGCGCGCGTTATTTTCCTTACGGAAAGAGAATGCTTTTGGTCAGCCCAATCAAGCAGCAATCTATTTAGTGGAAGTTGTTCAGAATAAATTATCGGACTGACTGTCTTTCCGGGTGGTGTGTTCGCCGTTCTACTCGTTGCCAGTTGCAAAACACCTTCATGTTCCCAATCGTACCATATCAAAATTCGAAGCAGGTCGATTGGTGTCTCGTCCGGCATAAGGAAAATTTCTTCGCGGATGTTCATGGCTTTTGCAATTTCTTTTAAACGGTTTGCCTTTGGGCTGCGATACCCCATTTCATATTGTGCAATGCGGTTCGCGCTGCTCTTTCCGTATCCGAGCATCTCACTCAATTTTTGTTGTGTAAGGCCGCGATGCTCGCGTACCAGTTTGATCCGTGATCCTGTATCCATCGTGTAATAGCTCACTTTCCCAAAAAGTAATACCCGCATCAGCAAGCGTTTTCGACTTGCCAGTGCGGGCGTTTGTGTATGAGTGAATGGCTCTATATAAGGTCAATCTTTTGGGTATAACCGCCGATAAAGTAGATTTCGATTTCTTGCCGTGAGTGGACAATAACCTTTCGATGATTCTTGCGGTAAGGATGTCATCGTATTCCTTTATTAAAGGTCTTGCGCCGTCAGCTGTTTGGTTGCTTCTTCGTCCTCCCCCTTACCATCCGTACTTTCTGCGATATTTGCTTTCAGTATTTTGATTTTACCGCTGAGTTTTCTCAGCTTATCATCAAGGAACGGTGTACTCTCGTCAAGTTCCAGTGACATTTCAAGCAGACGATCAAATTCTTGCTGTGCTTTTTCTAGCTGCTTTTGAAGCTGGGCTTTCAAGTTTTCTCCTGCTTTCATTTGACGGAGAATACCGTCAAGTTGTGCAGCAACTTCATCGGTAAAGTTTGCGGCCAGATTCTGCACAGCTTTCAAAATAGCCTGATGCAATTCTTCTTCCGGGATTGACGGTGAATGACTGCAAAATTTTGTTCCGTATTCGAGTCGATTGACGCATCTCCAAACGATTTGTTTTCTGCCGTGGATGTTCCAAGTAACCCGCTTATAAGGGCTGCCACAGTCTCCGCAGACCAGTCGTTCGGATAAGGCATATTTGCTGTTATAGCGGCCTTGGTGTCGTTTGCGTTGGTTAGCTGCCGACTTACTATTGCGGCGGGCGATTTCAGCCTGCACCTCACGGAACATCTGCTTGGTGACGATACCTTCATGGTTGTTTTCAATGTAGTATTGTGGCAACTGACCCGTGTTTTTCTTGGAAACGCCTGTCAGTACATCATAATTGATTGTGCGGCGAGAAACGCCGAACCGTTTCGCAAAATCATCGATGCTATATTTTTTATATGTATATAAAAGCTCAATAATTTCATTGCGGCGTATTTCGACGTCAGACACTCCATCACCTCCTCTCATTTCTCTAAACCCCATCTTAAATGTAATTAGTGCAAAAACCTTGCACTAATTATTTGAACTTTTTGTGAATTTTTGAAGTTAAAAAAACACCGCCGATTTCAGTAAAGGAATCAGCGGTGTTTTGCATTAGAAGTTTTTTATTCCGACTATATGCCAATAGCGGAAAAGTTCCTGTCTCATACAGAAAGATTCAGTGTAAGTTCTTCAATGAAATATCTCTGTACTAGTTTTTCTGCTGTTTGCAATGTATCAGGTACAGCATAAAATTTATAGCAATACCGCACAATTCCCGCCTGACGGCTTAAGCACCGTTCCGGCGGCTGCCGCACCTTGCTCGCCGTATCGGTACTTAGAATTATGCGGTATTGCCTTATATTACTTCACCTATTATTATGTGTATCCTTACCATCTTGCTTTTATAAACTTTTTTCATCTGTTTTGCTTGCGTATCCAGCACAGATTGATTTCTAAGTTGCGGTGTTTTTCTATCCCGATGTTCGCTGCCAAGCGAATAGTCTTACTTCACACCCTTGTCACCAAGGTCTGACAGGTACCGCGCACGGCATAGCTGCCGCTGCCTGCGGGCAGGAAGAAGCTGTCGCCTTTCTTGACGACCACGGTCTCACCACCGCAGGTCAGCTCACCCTCGCCGTCTGTGACGAGCAGCGAAACAAAGCTCTTCTCGTCCGCTGTGTCCTCAAACGCGCCGTTCTTGGCATCCACGGTGAAATATTCACCCTGCGCCAGATGGCTGCCGAAGTCATGCTTGACAGGCGGGGTGCGCAGGGTCACGTCCAACGCCTTCTCCACGTGCAGGGCGCGGGGCTTGCCGTCCGCCCCCACACGGCCGTAATCGTACACACGGTAGGTCACGTTGGAGTTCTGCTGTACCTCGGCAATGACAATGCCCTTGCAAATGGCGTGCAGCGTGCCGGCCGGAATAAAGAAGCAGTCACCCTTGTGCACCGGCACGGCGTTCAACACCTCGGTCAGGGTGTTATTCTTGATGCGCTCCTCAAACTCCGCCTTGGAGATTTCATGGTCAAAGCCATAGTACAGGAAGGCACCCGGCTCACAGTCCAGCACATACCACATTTCGGTCTTGCCGTACTGATGCTCGTTTTTCAGCGCGTACTCGTTGGAGGGGTGTACCTGAATGGACAGATTGTTCTTTGCGTCAATGAACTTTGTCAGGATTGGGAACTGTTCAAACTTCTCGCAGTCGGTGCCAAGGCAGCCCGGGTGGGCGGTCACATAGTCCGCCAGCGTTGTGCCGTCCGCCAGATAGCTGGGACCGTCCGGGTGGCAGGAAAGCACCCACGCCTCGGCCAGCGGGTTCAGATCGCTCTTGATGCCAAAGTCACTGCGCAGGCGGCTGCCGCCCCACAGGTAATCCTTGCAGCTGGGAGTCAATTTCAGTATATTCATATGGATCTCCTTTACCTCAAAATTTCATTTTTTACTCAGGCATCTTCTGTTTCCTGTTCTCGCAAAAAATAGCACACAATAAACGCTGACTGTGTCATGCCCAGCCAGAGTAGAAACACCGCATTCCAGCCTCGGCTATGCCGCCGATGCCCCGTGCGGTCGCAGCTGCACCAAAATAGGTTATGGCGCTCAGCACAGGGCGCTAAAATCTTCACTTTAAGCAAACCACTTCTCGGCGTCTTTCACAATTTCACATTCGACCTTTTCAGCAGCTTCTCTGTTTTCGGCACTGACAGAAATGTAAATTTTCAGTTTCGGCTCCGTGCCGGAGGGACGCACGACAATAGAGCAGTTATCTTCCAGCAGGAACTTCAGCACTTCAGACTTGGGCAGCCCGTCCAGGCCATAAGCATAATCCAGCAGCTTTACAACCTTCTTACCGCCAAACGCTTTGATATTGCCGCGGAATGCCTGCATAATGCTCTGCATCTTGGCAAAACCGGCGCTGCCGTCGAACTCGTAGCTGTGCAGGGTGTTCAGGCAGTAGCCATAGGTCTTGTACAGCTCGTCCAGCTTATCCAGCAAGCTGATGCCCTTGGTGGCGTAGTAGCTGAACATCTCGCAGATCATGTAAGCACCGTCCACGCCGTCCTTATCGCGGACGTAGGAGCCGGTCAGGTAGCCGTAGCTTTCCTCAAAGCCGAACACATAGCTGTCTGCCCTGCCCTGCTTTTCCAGCTTGCCAATCTGCTCACCGATAAACTTGAATCCCGTCAGCACATTGATTGTCCGCAAACCATAATGGGTGGCAATCTGTTCCCCCATATCCATCGTCACGATGGTCTTAACCATGACCGGGTCGGCGGGCATCTTGCCGTGTTTCACACGCTGGCAGCAAATATAATCCAGTAACAGCATACCTGTCTGGTTTCCGGTCAGCAGTTCATATTTACCCGCCTTGTTCTTGACTGCAATGCCCACACGATCGCAGTCCGGGTCGGTGGCAAGCAGTAAATCCGCATTGCACTTTTTGGCATACTCCATGCCCAGTGCCATAGCTTCTTTAATCTCCGGATTCGGGTACGGGCAAGTCGGGAAGTTCCCGTCCGGCTGCTCCTGCTCCTTGACCACGGTGATGTTGGTGTAGCCCATCTCCTTCAGTGTGCGGGTCACAGGCTTCAGGCCGGTGCCGTTCAGCGGGCTGTAAACAATAGCCACATCCTTATTGACTTCTTCGCCAAACAGGACAGACTGATTCTTGACCTCATTCACAAATGCGGTATAGACTTCGTCCGGGATGTACTGGATGTTGCCGCTTGTAACACCTGCTTCAAAATCGCTAGTCTTGACGTCTGCAAAAATGTCCAGCTTCTCGATTTCGGCAAGAATCTCCGCAGCAGCCTCAGTGGTAATCTGGCAGCCATCTGCGCCGTAAACCTTGTAGCCGTTGTATTTGCCGGGGTTGTGGGAAGCGGTGACCATGACACCCGCAGAGGTATGCAGATAACGGGTCGCAAAGGACACTGTAGGAACAGGCATCAGAACAGGCCAGATATTGACTTTCACTCCATTTGCTGCAAACACACCAGCGGCAACTTTTGCGAACACGTCGCTCTTGATGCGGCTGTCATAGCCGATTGCCACAGAAGGTTCTGCAAAGTTTTTCTTCAGATAGTCAGCCAAGCCCTGCGATGCTTTTGCGACCGTGTAAATATTCATGCGGTTAGTACCCGCACCGATTACGCCGCGCAGACCACCCGTGCCAAAGGCAAGGTCACGGTAGAATGCATCCTCGACTTTTGCATCATCCAGCGTTTTCAGTTCGGCGGCAACATCGGCATCTGCCGTTGCATTAGCAAGCCATCGCTCATATTCTTTTTTGATGTCCATCTTAATTTTCCTCATTCCATGCGGCTTTTGGCCAGCAGGGCTGCACCGATGACCCCTGCGCGGTAGCCCAGCGTGCAGGCTGTAATGCGGGTATGTTTTTGGGCAAAATCATGTCCGAACACCATGGGCTCCACGGCGGCACGCAGCGGCTTCAGCAGGTTTTCACCCTGGTTGGCTACACCGCCGGACAGCCCGATGACCTCCGGGAAAAAGATGTTGATCAGGTTGGCAATGCCTACCGCAAGATAATGAATGTAGGTATCCACAACCTGCTGTGCGGCGGCATCCCCCTGCGCAGCGGCATCAAATGCCGTGCGACCGTTCACGTCTTCCGGCTTTGCGGCCAGCACGTTCAGCGCACTTTCCGGGTGGGCAAGCCGTGCTTCTTTTGTCATGCGGATCAGTGCGGTGGCACTGGCCAGTGCCTCAAGGCATCCATGACGTCCGCAGGTGCAGCGCGGGGCGTCTGCTGTATCAAGAATCACCATGTGTCCGGCTTCGGAGGCGGCGCCGGTGTAGCCTGTCAGCAGTTTTCCGTCCAGTACAACTCCTGCGCCAACGCCGGTACCCAGAGTAACGACAACCGTACTCTGTGCGCCTTTAGCGCAGCCCGCAAGAGCCTCGCCCAATGCAGCAACATTTGCATCATTACCAACGGCAACCGGCAGACCTGTCTTTTGCGCCAGATATTCCTCCATTGCAAAATCATGCCAATCTAGGTTGTTGGAATACAGCACCGTTCCGCCGTCCACAGTTCCCGGGCATCCGACACCAACACCTGCAACGTCCTTTCCCTCCGCCAGCTGCAGGCACAGCGCTGCAATGTCATCGCAGACAGCTTCCGCCGGGCGCGGCAGGTTTGTGGGGGTGTTGGCTTCGCACAGAATTTCACCCTCGCTGTTCACAAGTGCGGCCTTGATGTTTGTGCCGCCAAGATCTACGCCCAGATACAACATACGCCGTTTCTCCTTCCTTGCTTTACTCTACGGTCAGGTCGGCGCGCAGCAGAATATTCTCTGCATTGTCGCCAAGCTGGAGTTCAAATTTTCCGGGTTCTACCCGCCATACATAATCAGGACCAAGGGTACGCAGCTGCTTTGGTCCGACAGTCAGTTCCACCCGACGGCTTTCACCGGGCGCAAGCGTCAGACGGCGGAAAGCTGCCAGCTGGCGCTCCGGCTTTACGACGGAGCTGAACATATCCCGCACATACAGCTGCGGCACGGCATCGCCGGTGTACTTGCCGGTATTGGTGACCGTGACACTGACAGTGACCGTGTCCTGCGGGTCGATCACGCTGCGGCTCAGGGCCATATCGCGGTAAGCAAATGTTGTGTAGGTCAGACCGTAGCCAAACGGATACAGCGGCAGCCAGTCCATCTCCACATAGCGTTTTCCGCCGCCGGGTCGCCGGCTGTAATGGCAGGGAATCTGCCCGACACTGCGCGGGAATGTGATGGGAAGCCGTCCACCCGGGGCTGCATCGCCAAACAGTGTTTTTGCAATAGCGGTGCCGCCCTGCTCACCGGGGAACCACGCCTCCAGAATGGCAGGCAGATGATCGTTTTCCCAATTCGCCGTAACGGGGCGTCCGCTTTGCAGCACCAGCACCACAGGGGTTCCGGTTGCATAAACAGCCTGTACCAGCTCAAGCTGTCTGCCGGGCAGGTTCAGGTCGGTGCGGTCAAAGTTCTCGCCGCTGGTCTCCTCGTTGTCGCCCATGCAAAGGATGGCGACATCCGCTTTGCGTGCGGCTTCCACTGCTGCGGGGAAATTTTCCCGCCCGGCGCTGTACCCGAAAATCACGCGGGCGCCCCGCCGGTCGTTGACAAACTCAATGCGGATTTTATAAGTGCGTCCGGCTTCAAAGTGGAAATCCAATGCCTGGTCAGCGCTCTTATCCTTGCCCCAGCCATCAATCAGCAGTTTGTCATCCACGTACAGGCGCATACTATCCTGCGTACTCAGCCCGATGCAGCCATCCATTGTGCGGGGCATAACCACAGAACCCGTCCAGACAACGCTGAAACAGTTGGCATCCAGGGCAGGATGCGGCAGTGCGAAAATCCAGTTGAAGTTGACGGTGCGATCCGTGCGAACCTGCACCGGTTCGCCCTGCGGCACAGGTCCGTTATAATAGTGACCTGTCAGCCCGGATTCGCCGTTTTCATCGCGCAGCATGGACGGATCAAACGGGTGCAGCGCCTGCCCCAAAAAGTTGCAGCCGCGCTCATACAGCACCTCGGTTTCAGGGCTGACTGCAGCACGGATTCCGTCCAGCACAGAAACCCCGCCTTTACGGCCGCGTGTTTCGGTATAGTCGCCATAAGAAACCGTATCAGCTGCCGGACCGATGACTGCCACGCTGCGCAGGTCTTTTCTGATCGGCAGCAAGCCGTCATTCTTGAGCAATACGATGGATTTTTCCGCTATTTTTTCCGCGGTGGTCAGGTGTTCCGGGCAGCGCAGGATTTTATCGGCGCGTTTTTCATCCGTATAAGGATTTTCAAACAACCCCAGTGCAAATTTCATACGCAGCACACGCCGACACGCCGTATCCAGCACCGACATCTTCATGGAACCGCTTTCAATCAGGTGGGCAATCGCTTTCTGCCAGACATCATGCGGAAAGTCGTAAAGCTGCAAGTCCACGCCGGCTTCCAGCCCAAGGCGGATGGCCTCCTCCGGCGTTTCGGCAATAAAGTGCCAGTCATACAGGCGGGAAACCGCCGTCAGGTCGCTGCGGACAAACCCCGGCATACCAAACTGCCCGCGCAGGACATCCGTTAAAAGCTCATGGTCCATGGATACCGGAATACTGTCGATGGAGTTGTAGCTGCACATAGCGTCGCACGCTTTGCCGTCTGCAAAAGCCGCTTCAAAGACAGGCAGACAGTCGCTGAATACATCGTGCCGACCCATGGTGCAGGGGGCGCAGTTCAGTCCCCCCACAGGGTTGCCGTAGCCGACGTAGTGCTTGGGTTCGGCAGCCACGGTGTCCGGTGTCGTCAGGTCTGTCCCCTGCATACCCAATACGGTTTCGCGTGCAAACTCAGCACAAAGGTATGTGTCCTCACCATAGGATTCTTCCGCGCGACCATACCGTGGATCACGAATCAGATCCATGACGGGGCTGTATGTTTCGTGAATCCCGCAAGCCGGGACTCTGCCGCAATGGCGTGTCCCATCTCGCCCGAGTTCAGGCTCAAAGCTTGCCGCCAGACCAATTTGCTGCGGAAAACTGGTTGCGTTGTTTGTCATCAGCCCATGCAGTGCTTCCTCGCTAAAAAGGTATGGGATGCCAAGACGTGTGTTTTCTATGGCATACCGCTGCACAACATTGGCTTGGGCAGCAGTCATACCGCGCAGTTGCACACTGCCGACACTATTGTGCTGCATCAGTGCATCAAACCGCTGCATATCCACGGCTGTAACCTTGCCGTTTTCGTCCTGCGTTGTAAAATCGCCGGAATAATACTGATCTGTCTGCAGGATCTTTTCTTCAAGGGTCATCCGGCTCATCAGGTCGCTAATGCGCTCTTCTGTCGAAAGATCCGGGTTCTGGTATGGGTACATCTTTTTTCTCCCTTTATGTTACAGAGGGCAATTTTCGCCCATTTATAATCAGGTTGGCAAAACCGCCGATGCCTGCCACAAAACAGCAGCGAAATTGAGCTGTCCCCCATAGATTTTTCCAGCATGGGCTGGATGGCGGTTCCCACTGCGGCCGATGTGCAGGTGGCAATGCTGCTCATGGCAGCCGTTACGCCAAAGTAAGCGGTTTTGCCGCTTTCAGGACTCAATGCAAATTGCAGGTTTGTGCTTGCCAGTGATGCGCCGCCTGCACAGCCCGCCGCAACGACAATCAGAACCGGCGCAACCAAATGTGCAAAGGAAGGGCGCACAAAGGACCAGCCCAGCGTGCAGGAAAGATTCAGGAATGCAGTAAGCCAAATAACGCAGTTCCACGCAGTGCGGTCGGCCAGCCGCCCCACCCAGCTGCCTGCCATGCCCACAACAGCGGACACGACACCCACCGATGTGATGAAGGTGTGGCTGAGCCCCAGCACCCGCAGCTCATACACGGAAAGGAACGGAGAAGCAAAGCCGCCAGTCAGCCCGCCGATGATGCAGTAAAAAAGCAATGGACGGTAAGCAGGGTCGCGCACTGGGCGCAGAATATCCGCCGGGCGCATTTTGGAGGTGAATTTTACCGGGTTCTCTCTTACCGAAGCAAGCAGAACGGCATCCACCACAGTAAGCGACAGGCTGACAATACCGATGATAAGAAAGCCGGTATAGCCCTGCCCCTGTTCCAGATAATAATCCAGTACGCGACCAAGTGCAAGTGTTGCCGCGCTGGAAACGCAGGTTCCGATAATGCTCTTGACGGCGTAGAACTGACCGCGCCCGCCTTGGGGGGCGATGCCCAAAACCATGTGTTCCAGCCCCGGCGTAACAAGCCCCGCAGAGAAAAAGCCGATGGTATAAAGCACCAGCACCACAGCGCGGGCATGACCGGGGTCCGGCAGAGCCAGCGGTACCAGCAGAATGCTGCTGATGGAAAGCCTGAACACCACGCACATAAGCCATATAGCCAGTTTGCGGTGGTGCATCCGTTCAAACACAAAGGGCGAGAAAAACTGCAGTACGCACCCGAAAGACGGTATCATGGCCGCTGCGGCGCAAGGATACGGACGCCCCAAGGCTGCTCAAATACCCGGCCAGAAAGTTGCCGGTGGCAACGGCATAAATCACGCCGGCCACTGCGCCTTCGGCAATAATCCGGTAGCGACCCATTTCCAGTTCATTTTCGGTCGGTGTATGCGCAGGAAAAAACAGCTGATAAAGCCAGCCCATGGCTTACCGGCAGGCGCCTCCACGGTTCCGTAAGCGCGTCCGCGGAGAAGATCCGCGTAACGGCAGATTAGGTTTGTCAGAACCGACAGGCTGCTTTCTTTGCTGACCTGACGCCACTGCGCACGGTAGCGCTGCAGCCAGTGTTCCAGCGCAGCTGCCATGGCATCTGCTTCGGGGCCGTGCGGGCAGCCTGCATTGAGCCATGCGCCAATACGGTTCCACAGCACAATGATGTCTGCCGTCTGGCAGAGTACCTGTACAATCTGCTTTTTGCCGGCAGGAAGGTTTACCGCGGCTGCAAGGATATCTGCCTTTGCCTTTTCTACGGCGCGGTTGGCATCGTCAATCCTTGTAAAGTCCACCTCGGAAAGGATCTCGGCGCGGGTTTTCTCATCACATTCTATCCAGTTGACGGTATTCCGCCAGTCAAAAACTTCATAATCCTGCAGCTTTGCCATCAGACCGGCAAATTGCCCGGTGGTATCGCCGTAATACAGGCGGGAAACCGCTTCGTTCAGCTCGTCAAATTCCACAGGCTCTGCATTCCAACCGAACGCTGCGCCGTACAGGATGCCCGGAATCGTCAGGCGCGGGTCATTGACATGACCATAATCGCCCCAGTCCGTGTTCAAAAGGCCGATGGCGTTGTACTTGTGTGCATGGTGGCACATGGTACGGATATTCAGGTAAGAATTGTACATCAGAGGCATCCAACGGTTCCAGCCACAGACGCCGGGGCAGGCGTACTGTGTAATCCCGCTGGCGGCAATATCCCGGATCTCATTTTCCCGCTGATGCGGCAGATAGCCCCAGTTCAGGCAGATGGTTTCCTTGGGCAGCTCGGCACAGCTTTCCGGGAAGCGCCACATGATGTCCCCCCAGAACTGCGGTGTTACCCCCTGCGCAACAAGATATTCGCACAGCGCCTTCACATGGCTGAGATACAGGCTGCGCTCGCTCTGCTCCTCGGCGAGTGCCTTGCTGCGCCCCTTGCCCAAATCGAACGTTTCGTCATCACAGATATTGAATTTGCTGCTGCGGAAAAGCGGGCGGTATTCGTCAATCAGCCCTTTTACAAACCCCAGCGCATCGGGATTGGATACGTTCAGGGTATGGTGATTCCCTGCATAGGTATAACTGAACGGAATCTTTTCCGAGTCAGGCAGCTCGCAGAGGTCGCAACAGGTTTTTGTGCTGAGAATACGGTACATATGCCCGAAGGTAGACAAGGAAGGAACGAGTTCAATGTGCCGGGCTGCGCAGTAATCATCCAGTTCCATAATCTCCTGCGCGGTCAGCGGCGTATCCTCACGCCATGCTTCGCTCAGGTCACGGAAAAGATAGGTGTGCTCAATATAAAGCTGCCATTGGTTGATCTTGTAGCGGCAGAGAATATCTGCCACCTGTTTCAGGTAGTCCAGCTTCGGGACACGTCCGCGGGAGCAGTCCTGATAATAGCCTCTGTTGGCAAGATCGGGCCAGTCCTCAATTTCCAGTGCGGGCAGTACGGCTCCGTGCTGTTCAATATACTGGCACAGTGTCTGCACACCGTTGCAGAGTGCTTCATCGCTGCCGGCTTTCAGCGTGATGCATTCCGGCATAATGCTCAGCGTGTAACGGTTTTGCGGCAGGGCGGTATCCACCGTAAGTACGGCGTCACCTGCCCGGGCTTACCGCGGGTGAACGGCACTTCCAGCCCGGCGTACTCCCGCAGGCAGCCCTGCAGCATCTGTGCATAAAGCAACGCGGCGGGTTCGGTCTGCCACAGGGTGATTCGGCTCTGATTGTCCAGCATATGAACCCCTGCAGGGTGTTCGATCTTATGTGGATTCGGAATAAACTCCATCATCATTTCCTCCAAAAAAAGGCACGGGCGGCGGGCGCATTGCCAACCGCCCGTGCAGAATGTTCGGACTTTGTTATTTAACGGATACGAATTGTCTTGATTTCATACGGCTTTACCGTAAAGGTAATCTTGCCGTCTTTGACTTCAACCGGCTCGCCGTCGGGCTGTTCCAGACAGTTGCAGCTTTCTGCCGCATGGAAGGGAAGGTTCCAGTCCAGGGTGACATTTGTCAGGCTGTTCTCGCACTCATACATACGCACAATGGCACCATCGCCATCCTCGGCGCGTTTGATGGTTTCCAGCACCACATTGGGTGCATCCAGTCCGGCAAGGCTGAAGCTTTCGCCCGGCTTTCCGCCCTGCACAGCCAACGCGGGCTGGTTCAGGAAGAACGCCTGCGGCACCGTGCCGGCTGCCTGCCATTTTTCGGCGTGCGGATAAATGGCGTATGTGAAATGGTGAACTTCCTGATCCGTGGTAGGATTCGGCTCAATGCCGGACTTGATCAGGGTCAGCCCAATCACAGAATCCTTGACGGAATGACCGTACTTGCAGTCGTTCAGCATACTGACGCCGTAATGTCCTTCGCTCAGGTCCATCCACTTCTGACCGCAGCTTTCAAAGCGTGCGCGATCCCAGCTGGTGTTGGCGTGCGTCTTGCGGGTCAGGTTGCCGTACTGGATTTCAAACGTAGCTTCGTCAGTATGGACATTTACCGGGAAGTGAACCTTCAGCAGGCTCTGGTGTTCGTGCCAGTCCACGGTTGTAACAAACTCAATCCGGCGCTGCTTTGCATAGAAATGGATATCCTGCACCAGGGTGGAGTTGCTGTAATTGCGTTCGATGTGCAGTGTGGCGCGCACGGGACCGTTCTCCGTCCATGTGAAGTCCTGCAGGTCGGTGACATCCCAGAACTTTTCGGTATAGAAAATATCGATATCCCAGTTGTCATAATAGATGGGCTTATCCTCATATACGCGGAAGAGGTTGCCTGCCTGACCGGGCTTGAGCACTTCGCGGCGGTTCTCTTTGTCAAAGATGCCGGTCATCTGACCGTGTTCATCAAAGGTGACAGTATAGAACGGGGTGTCAATCTTATGTCCATCGGTCGCAATTTCAAAAGGCGCAGCCGAAACCTGTGCCGGTACGACCGCAAACGTTTTGCTGCCCTTGGCAGGCAGGTTGTTCAGGAACGCCACGGCACCATCGGCTGTTTTTTGTACGGGATAGATATTGCCGGCTTCGTCCTGCAAAGCCTCTGCCTTGCAATCACCCAGTTCAACCACATCGCTGCGGACAAAGCCGGTAGTGTTGTACACGGTAACGCCTTCCCCGGCGGGGGTCAGTGCATCCAGGCGCTCCTCGCGCAGTGCCGTGATTTCGGCTTCCATCTCGGCATACTCTTTTTTGGTGACTTCGTATACTTCGTGGATGGAGGAACCGGGCAGAATATCATGGAACTGATTGATGAGGATTCCATGCCACAGCTTGTCGATTTCTGCCTCTGGGTATGCGACCTTGGCTTGCCAGCAGGCTGAGCAGTTCAAAGTCCATCATGTGCAGCTCAATCTTACGGTTGGAACGCTTGTTGCGCGCCATGGAGGTGTATGTGCCGCGGTGATACTCAAAGTAGAGTTCACCTTCCCATGTGGGCAGGCGGCGGTTGTCCTTCACACGCTCAGCCAGCTCATCAAAGTAGGTGCGTGCAAATGCCTGACGCACTTTGGGCAGTCCCTCGATGCCCTTTTCCATACGGGTGGAGGTTTCCAGCATGGCGCGGGTCGGACCGCCGCCGCCGTCACCGTAACCGTAGGAAATCAGGATATCATTGTTGATGTCCTTCTGCTGGTAGCGGTGCCAGCCGCCGATCAGCGCATCGGGATGCAGGATGCCGTTGTAAGTCGTGAAGAAGTCATTCTCGCTCTGACCGACCCCCAGCGTTGTGACAAGGTGGGTCAGGATTTCGGTGCCGTCAATGCCCCGCCACTTGAAGGTGTCGTAAGGCATTTTGTTGAACTGGTTCCATGCCAGTTTTGTGGTCATGAAATAATCAATACCGCACTTTGCCATAATCTGCGGCAGTGCGCCCGAATAGCCGAATACGTCCGGCAGCCAGAGGATGCGGTTGTCCACACCGAACTCTTCCTTGAAGAAACGCTTGCCGTACAGGAACTGGCGCACCAGACTTTCTCCGCTGGTCAGGTTGCAGTCCGCCTCAACCCACATGCCGCCTTCCGGTTCCCAGCGTCCCTCTGCCACGCGCTGTTTGATCTGCTCATACAGTTCGGGGTAGCGCTGCTTCAGGAAGTAATACAGCTGCGGCTGGCTGGACATAAATTTATAATCAGGGTATTCATCCATCAGTTTCAGCACAGTTGCAAAGCTGCGGCAGACCTTTTCCCGGGTCTGTGCCACAGTCCACCACCACGCCACGTCAATGTGCGTGTGACCAATGCAGCTTGCAATGACTTCCTCATGACCGGCAAGGTCGGTATAAAGCGCTTTTGCCAGATACTGACGGGCAGCAGCAATGCTCTGATAGAAACTCTCGTTATAAGGTGTGCGCAAATCAATCAGATTGACAGCCTCGTTCAGCACGTTTTCCAGATCGCGGCGGGCTTTGCCGTCCTCTTCCAACCGGGGAAAAGCCTCCAGCGGCACAACCATATCGTAGTAAAGACCCTCAATTTCGGGGTCGATTTCCCGCAGGTCTACAATCAGGTTGAATTCGGTATGCAGGATTCCGGTGTAGGACTGCAATTCCAGACGGTACTTTTGACCGCCCTTGGCGCAGCGGTCCAGCAGGATGTCGCGGTGGTTCATATCCACGCCCTGTGTCACCTTGCCGTCCACAAACAGCAGGAACTGCGGGTTTTTGGCATCGTCCCACTCATCAATCTGGGTGCAGACGTGCATCCACAGCGGTTTTCCGTCCATTTCCTGCGGCACAGCCACATCCGCGCGGAACCAGTAATGCTTGTCCGGTCCGTACCAATGCATGGTGCGGCTGTCAAAGGGTTCAAACGGTGCAGGGTCTGCATCGGCATCTTCCGGGCGCAGGAAGTTGCCCGGCTTTATGAGCCAGTCGCTCGTTTCAAACTTCTGTTTTACAGAAAGCTTTTTCAGCTCATTGCAGATACCTGTGACGCGCTTGTCAAGAAAATCAATGGTGCGCATAGGTCTTTCCTTTCCCTCATAACGAGGCTTCCAGCAATTCAAAGCTGGCTGTTTTTTGCATTTTTGTTTGCGTTAGTGGAACGTATCTACACCGAAATCGTGGTATCAGCAAAATGTTATCCTGTGGCATCTCTTTGCCCCTTTAACATCAGAAAGAGTTCTTCTTGATATAGTCCAATACACGATCCACAGTGGTGAACGCCAGACCGGTCACGGTATCGGCACAGCCGTAGTACATCGCAATACGACCGGTCGCGGCATCCGTCAGGGTGGCGCAGGGGAAGGTTACGTTCGGCACGTCGCCTACACACTCATACAGCTCATGAGGAGCCAGCAGGTAATCCTTGCCGCGGTATTTTACCTTCCACGGCTCGTCAATATCCAGCAGAGCAGCACCAATGCGGTATACATAGCCGTTGCAGGTGTTGATAACACCATGGTAAATCAGCAGCCAGCCCTCATCGGTTTCAATGGGGATGGGGCCGGGCCAATCTTCATGCTCTGCCAGGCAGATTCATCGCCTTTACAGCACCCATCATAGAGCGGCGGCGTCCCCAGTATACCATATCCTCGCTCTGGCTGACAAAATATCGCCGAAGGGTATGCCCGGTATCGCTCGGGCGGCTCATCATCATGTAGCGCCCCTGAATCTTGCGCGGGAAAAGGACACCGTTACGGTTGTACGGCAGGAAGGCATTTTCCAGCTGGTGGAATGTCTTGAAGTCATCCGTCCACGCAATGCCGATGGTGGGTCCGTGGTAGCCGTTGCACCAGGTCACATAGTATTTGCCGTCCATATAGCATACACGGGGGTCATAGCGGTATTCACGGGTTGTGACCTCCGGGTCGTCCCCTACCAGATGAATCGGGGTATCCTCAATATCCCAGTGCAGACCGTCCTTGCTGAAGCCTGCGAAAATATCCATGCTGATGGACAGGCTGTCGCAGCGGAATACGCCGGCAAAGCCATCCTTGAAAGGTACAACGGCGCTGTTGAACACGCTGTTGGAACGGGCGTTGCCGTCACGACCGATGATGGGGTTTGCATCATAGCGCCAGAAAGGGGTGCGGGTGTTTGCAGGCGGTTCCTGCCACGGAATATTGGGCAGTGCGCTGCCGATGATTTTAGCCATACTTGATTCTCCTTGTGTACTTAAAATAAATCGGGAGCGGGAACTCAGCGTCCCGCTCCCGAAGGTTTCCCTGCCTGCAGGGATAGTATTTGGATTTTTAAAGATTACTTATTGGTAGCCATGAAAGCGTCAACCTGGCTCTGTGCCTCAGCAACGATCTTGTCAAAGCCGGCAGCGCGCAGTTCTTGCATCATCTGGGGAACCATAACTTCGGGATCAGCCGTACCGGTCAGCAGCTCGCCCTTGTAACGCTCTGCAATCTGGATGCAGTTTGCCAGTTCATCAGCGATGGGGGTGGTGTCGAGAGTGAAACCAAGCAGGACAGAAGGCTCAGCCTTTTCGTTCAGCTCTTTAACTTCGTCGAACTGGTTGAAATCGAAATCGTCGGTCGGGGTGATAGCGAAGAAGCTGCCCTGGGTGTAACCTGCCATAGACCAATCCGCGTTGTTCTTATGGACGAAGGTTTTGCTGTCATCGGTGTAATCCCAGTTGTCGCCCTGAACGCCGTAGTAGAACAGGTCACGGACGTAGGTGTCGGTGTTTACCAGCTGCAGGAATTGCAGTGCTTTTTCGGGGTTGGCGCAGTTAGCGGAGATGCAGTTCAGAGAGCCGCGGACAGTTTCATTGGAAACGATGGTCGGACCCCACTTCTGGGCAACGCACTCAACGCCGAGCTGCGGACCCCAGGAAGTGATTGCCGCACCGGACCAGCCCTGTGCAATGGAGCAAGCCTTGTAGTTTGCATCTTCGGGACGGGTTGCAGCGTCAGAGTTGATGATACCTTCGTTGTACCACTCATGGAAGGTTTTCAGAATCTGCTTGACGTCATCCTGCTCAACAGTAGCAACAACCTTACCCTCGCTGTCATCATAGCGCACACCCAGGGGATACAGACCGGCGCCAAGCTGGTCATACATATAGGACTGGTAGCCGCCGCCGTTTTTGTTCAGAGGGAAGGAAGCCTCGCCGTCAGTGTCCTTGATAGCCTTCAGGGGCGCAGTCAGTTCATCCAGGTCGGTGATGCCCAACTCCTTGGTATAGTCATAGCCGGCAGCCTCGATCTTTGCCTTATCCCAGACAACGTACTCGCTCTGAGAAGAATCCTTGTAGGTAGGCACACCATAAACACGTCCGCCCACTTCGCAGGCTTTCCAATAATCTTCCGGAACGGAAGCGTACAGTTCAGGAGCCGCTTCCTTGACCATATCGGTGATATCCAGGAAAGCACCGGTATTGACGTCGTTGTTATAGGTGTTGACGTTGGTGAACAGGATGTCGTATTCACCGCTGGTGTTCACAATAACATTGCGGCGGGTGTCCCAGTCGCCCCAGGAGATAACCTCCATGTCGATGTTGACGCCGATCTTATCTTCCAGATACGGGTTAATCTGTGCCAGCCATGCATCGTAGTTAGAAGGCATGCCAGAACCAACGGCCACCCATTTCAGGGTGACGACGTCCTTGGAGGGAGCAGCCGTAGGAGCAGCCGTAGAGGTGCTGCTGCCATCGGTGCCGGTGGAGGCAGAAGAGGAACTGCCGCCGCAGGCTGCCATGCTGAGGGCCATGGAACCGGCCATGCCCAGCGCAAGCACTTTGTTGAACTTTTTCATCTGTTTTTCTCCTTTGCTTGTGTAAAGTTGTGTATCTTCATTCCCCTTATAGGGGAACAGAACCAAATGTGGTGGGAAAATTGAATGGGTTTATTTGTTAGCATCGATGTTCTTATACAGTGTTTTTCTTTTTCAGAGTCTTTCTCTTAGCCCTTAACCGCACCAACCGTCAGACCGGAAATAAAGTACTTCTGGAAGAACGGATACGCGCACGCAATGGGAATGACGATAATGATTGCGATTGCCATACGAACGGATTCGGACGGCATCGAGTTACGGTACTGCTGCAGACTCAGACCTGCGCTGGGGTTATTGGCGATGTACTCCAGGTTCTTCATCATGTTGTTCAGCAGTGCCTGCAAGGATACCAGCTTGGAATCCGAAATATACAGGGCGGACTGGAACCAGTCATTCCAGTAGCCGAAGGTCAAAAACAGCGCAATTGTGGCAAAAACAGGCTTGGAGATGGGCACCACGATACGCCAGAAAATTTTCATCTGGGATGCGCCGTCAATCTTTGCCGACTCAATGATGGAATCCGGTACCGTTGTTCGGAAGAAGGTCTTGCAGATAATAACATTGAAGCTGCTCATCGCCAGCGGCAGAATCAGACACCAGATGGTGTTGTTCAAACGCAGCATATTGGCAACAACCACATAGTTTGCAACCATGCCGCCATTGAAAATCATCGGGATGAACACCATCCAAGTGAAGAAGCCTTTGAGTTTATAGTTCGGGCGGGAAAGCACATAGCCAATCATTGTGGTCAGCAGCACACCCAGCACCGTACCCATAACCGTGACCACCACGGAAATTATGAGTGAATTAAAAATCGTTCCGCGTTCATTCCAAAGGAACGTGTACGCCGTGGAATATGTATCCGGGAAAAGCCTGTACCCGTACTTTGTGATAGAATCCGTGGAGGAAACGGAAATCATAAAGACGTAGAACACCGGAAACAGACAGACGAAGGAAAGCAGTACAAACAGAATGTTAAAGCAGGCATTCGTTGTCGGCTTAATCTGGTTTAAGCGGAACGCCGCACGAGCTTCCTCTTTTTCCAGCTTTTTTTCTTCGGCCTTTATCTTATGCTTTTCTGCCAGAGTCATTTGTGTGTTCTCCCTTCATCAAATAATCGCGCTTTCTTCATCAATCTTGGAAACGATGAAGTTGGCAACCAGAACGGTCGCGCAGCAGCATGCAGCCTGGAACAAACCTGCGGCAGCAGTTCTGCCGATTGTCACATTGCTCTGCAAAGCCTGGTAGACATAGGTGTCAAATGTGCTGGCAACGTTGTACAGTGAGTTGGGAACACCCTGCGTAACCTGATAGAACAAGCCGAAATCGGAATAGAAGATGTGGCCGACATTCAGAATGAACATCATAACGATGATGGGTTTCAGTGCCGGCAGTGTAATATATTTGGTCTGCTGCCACTTGGTCGCGCCGTCCAGCGTTGCCGCCTCGTACAGCGTACTGTCAATGCCGGTAATACTTGCAAGGTAGACAACCATATTATAGCCCATGGATTTCCAGACCTGCATGAAAGTCAAAATCAGCGGCCACCATTTTGGCTGAGAATACCACATGATTTTATCGCCGCCGAAAACTGTATGATAGTGTTCATCAAGCCCTTGTCGGGGTTCAGGAAGGCGTAGACAAAGTAGCTGACAACAACCCACGAAAGGAAGTACGGGAAGAACATCATGGTCTGGTATGCTTTAGAAGCGATTCGGCTGTAAATCTGGTTAATCAGCACAGCCAATGTAACCGGAATTACAATGTTCAATACGATAAATAAGATGTTATATAACAGCGTATTGCGCAGCAGCATGGTAAAGGTGTTGCTGGTAAGAAAGAATTTGAAGTTATCAAATCCTGCCCAGTCACTGTGAAATAAGCTGTAAAGGAAACCCCTTCCCGGAGTGATCTTGAAATTCTTGAACGCAATAATCAGACCGAACATAGGCAGGTAGCAAAAGACCGCATACCAGATGGCTGCCGGAAGCCCCAGCAGTGTCAGCTCCGTGTCATCACTCGTCCAACGTTTGCGGCGTGGCTTCGTTGAAGTTGAAACTGCCGGCTTATCCTTTTTCATAGAATGTGCCCCTTTCTTTTGGCGAGCCAAGTGTTAACAGCCGCCAGCATTTCGTGCTAACTAAGCGTTAACTCCATAGTCAGCATTCGTTGCCATTTGTTAGCCAAATATTAACATTTACTTTTGTACCTGTCAATCGTCATTTTGCACAAATCGCGCACCGTTTCATTGTATTCGTGCATATCAACGGTTTTCGCATTGTTTTTTTGTGCAAGATAGCCAACATTTTCAACATCAAACATTAGCAAAAGTTAACTTTTCGTGTTGCTTTTCTCTTATGATTGTGCTACACTTACTATAAACTCAAAAAACGGAGGCTTTCTTTCATGAGCAAACCAACCATGCAGGATATTGCTGATGCTCTTTCTGTTTCCAGAATCACCGTATGGAAAGCGCTAAGCAACCGTCCCGGCGTTTCGGATTCTATGCGTGCCCAAATCCATCAAAAAGCCACCGAGATGGGCTATTTCCACACTCCCTCTCAGGATACCACTGCGACCGTCTCTGCTCAACTGCCTCCCCACACACGCACCGTAGCGGTAGCCGTGTGCCGACCGGAGTCCTCTCTTTTCTGGATGCAGATTATCCATCAGATTGCCAAAGATCTTTCCGAGCATAATGTCAACCTCATGTACACATATCTTCCCACAAATTACAAAGCGGGCTATGTGTTGCCGGAGCCTTTGACAAACGGTACAGTAGATGGTGTCATTGTACTGAACACGTACTCTGCGCCCTTGCTGCGGCTGTTATCCTCTTTACCTATACCAAAGGTTTTTCTGGACACGGTTCCTTCTGTCCCCTATAACCAGTTACATGGGGATCTGCTCATTATTGAGGGTCGCGACCTTATCCGGCAGATTACAAGCAATCTGCTCCGTCATGGATGCCGAAAGCTCAGTTTCATAGGCGATGTAGAATATGCCCAGACAAACAAAGAACGCTACGAGGGATTTCTGGATGCGCTGCATGAGCATGGGATCATTCCAAACCCCAGTCTTTACCTTACCGGGTCATTGGGTCTTCGTACCCATTATGAGGAAATCAGTCACTTTCTGGACTTTTTGCCAACCATGCCGGACGGTATCGTCTGTGCCAGCGACTATATTGCTCATTTCATCCAGCGTTATCTTGAAGAAAAAGGGATAGACCCTGAAGGACGTATCGTACTGACGGGCTTTGACAACAACAGCGAATATTTGAACGTTGCCGACCGTATTACAACAGTCGATGTAAAGCCGAAAACCATCGGTTCTCGCTTGGCCGCCAAGATTCTTTTTGTGATAGAACACCCGAAAGCGGCGCCCGAAGTCAGTTACGTTTCTTCCGAAGTGCTTTACCGCGGCGTGCTGGCATCCGATCCAAAAGCTTCAAATCCTGACGAGTCTATTCTATAAAGCAATCAGCTACATGGTTTTTTCACCAAATAAATAGCAGGACATCCGCGGTTTTGAGGTGATCCCAAAAAGTCAGGGCCATATTTTGAAGTAAAAATTGTTCAAGTAGCCGAAAGGGCTTGTTGTCTGTGAATTGCAGGCGGCAAGCCCTTTCGTTTTGCTCTGATTCTGCGGTTGTTGTAGTAATCCAGATATTCGACGAGTTCCTGTTTGAAGTGCTCCATGGACTGAAATTTTTCCAGATATATAAGCAGATTGATATATGCCTACCGGCTGGCAGCTCTTGTCAGCCCCTGCATAGTCCGCAGAGAAGTATCCTGTGTAATATATAAAGTAATCTTCTTGTTTGTACAAAGTTTTTCCAACGGGTGCAGAAATAATGTCGCGCTTTCCATAATCTGTCCCCCCATGCAGAGCGTGTCCGGACAGAATGCTTCGATCTGCGGCTGCAATGCATCGCACAGCTGTTCACCAAAGCACCGGAAACAGGCTTTGGCCCGTTCGTCCCCGGCGGCGATGCGTTCAGCAAGCGCACGACCATCCAGCGGCACACCCAGCATCTCGCCGGACAGCTTTTCCAGCCCCCGCCGGGAAATATAGTCGTCTACGCAGCTGTCCCGAAACGGTGCATTATAAAAATATCCGTTTGGCGGCACACCGGGTGTACCTTCTTCAGCCAGAAATCCGTTCACCCCAAATGCACTACCGCAGCCGGTTCCCACTGCTACAAACAGAGCTCGCCCGGCTTGCGTCGCCTGACCAAAGGTCATTTCCCCCAACGCAAAGGCCGCTGCATCATTGATAAATTGAATCCTTTGCTCCGGCAAGCCGCTGATTTCGGAGAATGCTCGGCGCAGATTGCAGCCGTACAGTGCATCGTATTTGTCCAGTCCTTGTAAAAGGCAGATGCCGTTTTTATAGTCAAACGGTCCCGGAAACGCAAGATCAATTTCAATGGGAACAGCATTTTCCGGGCAGATACTGCTAAAAATCCAACCAAAGTTTTCAAGCAACGTTTGCCTGTCCGCGCCGGCCATTGCCGGGAAATGGCGGACAGGTGCCAGAAAATTTCCTCTTTATCCAGAGGCGCAGCCTTGATTTCCGTACCGCCCACATCCAGACACAGATACACTTCCTGCATTTTATCTCCCCCGGTTGATTTCAATATTAAAACTGCTCCGGCTTGCCGGATAATAGCTTTCGCTGTATTCCACCGCAATACCGTTCTGGCTATAGCCGGTCGAGACAATATAGACTGTCGGTTCAAAAGGCGACAGTTTAAGCTCTGCCGCGACCTCTGCCGGGGGCATACGCACATCCAGTCGCTGAGAGGTTCGCATGACGGTCAGCCCGCGACTGTCCAGCATTTCGTAAAGGATGCATCCGTAAAGTTTTGTTCTTCCATTTCCGGGAAAAGGCGTACCGGCACATACACCGTTGTATACACAATGGGGCAACCGTTATACATACCTTCCAGCCAGCGCAGCCGAACCATCCGGGTCACGCGTTCCCCCTCGGCAAGACCCAGTGCTTTGGCGGCAAGCTTGCCCGGTTTTTCTTTTTGCAGTGCCAGCACGCTGGTGTGCAGGTGGTTGTGCCGTTCCCGGCTTTCTTCCTGATAGCCGATCAAGAACCGCGTGGATTCGTGCTGTATTTTTGGTTCTGTCACATAGGTGCCGCTGCCCTTGACCCTTGTCAGGCGTCCTTCCTGTTCAAGCAGGTTCAGCGCCTGACGCACCGTGGGCGGCTTACCCCATAGAAGCAGATAGCTCGTTTTCTGTGGGAATGCGGGTGTTCGGCGGGTATTCCCCGTTCTGTATCCGATCCCTCAACTGCTGTACAATCTGAAGATATCGCGGCTGCGGCATACTATATCCAACCTCCCTGCTGATGTGCCGTGTCCGGTATTCTCCGCACAAAACATTGTCACAGCGCAGATTTATACCGCACACCACTTCTGAATCAAGTATACCATGCAGGCGGCAATTTGTAAAGATGTAATTACTAATTTAATTTTATTCAGAAATGTATTGACATTTATCCCGCTTCCGTGTATGTTGATTATATCGTACAAAATATCCGAAAGCAGGTGCCTTTTATGCCGAATCCCTCTACTTACCCTTACCGGCGCTTCCCCACCATACAGGCCGGCGCCGCCGACCATGCTGCACGGGGAACCGATGCCGTAAAACAGGAACTGCACGCCCTGTGTGCAGGCAGCAGCAAAACCGTTGTGACGGTTGAATGCTACCCCGGTACCGATCAAGCGGAGATCCTTGCGCTGTTCCCGCACGCTGAACTTATCATTCATGCAGATGATCTGGCAATCCAACCCGCTGAGCTGGATGCAAAAATCGAACACGAACTGACGGACGACCCTGTGTTCGGCATCATGACCACCTGGCAGATGAAAAATTTTTACCCGGAAGAAGCACTGTGTGCCGCCCGGGGAAAAATTGATGCCGTAACGGATGGTCTGGTACTGGTTTACGGTGTCGGTGCCTCTCTTGTGGAACGTGCAGACATCACCATCTATGCGGACATTACGCGGTGGGAAATTCAGCTCCGTTTCCGCAAAGGGCAGGACAACTGGCATACAGCCATGCATGACCTGCCGCAGCGCGAAATATAAGCGCGGCTATTTTGCCGAATGGCGCTGGGGCGACCGGATCAAAGACAAACTGCTGCCGGTTTTTGACTATTATCTCGATACCACATCAGCCGGTGACCCTGCCATTGTGCCGGGCGCTGCTTACCGCGAAGCACTGTCCAAAGCTGCGGCGCAGCCGTTCCGCATGGTGCCTTACTTTGACCCGGGCGTCTGGGGCGGCGACTGGATGAAAACGCATTTTGACCTGCCCGAAAACGGCAGCAACTATGCATGGAGCTTTGACGGTGTTCCGGAAGAAAACAGCCTGCTGTTGGATTTCGGTTCCTGTGTTGTGGAAACACCGGCGCTCAACCTTGTCTATGCGCACCCGCGTGAGCTTCTGGGTGACTGTGTTCATGCACGCTTCGGCAAGGAATTTCCCATTCGTTTTGATATGCTGGACACCATGCACGGGCAGAACCTTTCGCTTCAGGTTCACCCCCTGACCGAATACATTCAGAGCCATTTCCATATGCACTATACACAGGATGAGAGCTACTATCTTCTGGATGCTGCCGGCGAAGCCACCTTGCGTCTATCTGGGCATTAAAGCCGGCACAAAGCCGGAAGAAATGATCGACGCCCTGCAGACGGCCCAGAACGGCGGCAAGCCTTTCCCGGCAGAAAAATTTGTCAACAAGATTCCCGTCAAGAAGCATGACCATGTGCTGATTCCGGCCGGCACTGTGCATTGTTCCGGTGCAGATACCATGGTGCTGGAAATCAGCGCTACACCCTATATTTTCACATTCAAGCTGTGGGACTAGGGTCGTGTTGACCTTGACGGCAAACCGCGCCCCATCCACCTTGAACATGGTGCAGCCAACATCCAATGGTACCGTAATACCGAATGGGTTCACAGAAACCTTGTCAACGCAGTGGCAGAAGTTTATACCGGCGAAAACGGAACGGTTGTGCGCACCGGTCTGCATGAACGGGAGTTTCTGGACACATTCCGCTTTACAACATCTTCTACCCTGCCGGTACATCGCAACGTCAGTGTGCATATGCTGAACCTGGTTGATGGTACGCGGGCGGTTCTGCGCAGCAAAAGCGATGCGTTCCCTCCTCTGGAGCTGCACTATGCCGAAACCTGTATTGTTCCTCAGGCAGCCGGCGATTATGAAATTTCCAGCCCGGACGGCAGCGAGGTCAAGGTCATTCTTGCCTGTGTTCGCAACTGAGTTATCCTATATGCTGCTGGCTGCCAATCAGGACAGCGGCTGCATCACCTGCTTCCGCCGGGATGAAAAGACGGGACGTCTGAAACCGGAAAAAGCGGGAATCTCCTGCCCTGTACCGGTATGCATTGTGGCACATCCGGTGTAGAATCGCCGGCATTTTATCAATCTCAAAAGTCTGTGGCTTTCCCCCGAAAACCGCAAATCAAATATTAGGAGGTATTTATCATGGCACATTCCATCAAGACGGTCTATGTTGTCCATCATTCCCACACGGACATAGGCTACACGGATCTGCAGGAACGCGTTATTGCAATTCAGGTCAACTATATCAAAACCGTGCTGTCCATGATGCGTCAGCCGGAATATGCTGACTTCCGCTGGAACTGCGAAACGCTGTACTGCGTAGAGGAGTTCTGGAAACAGGCCAGTGAGGACGACCGCGCTGACTTTGCCCGTTTTGTCAAGGAAGGCAAAATCGGTATTTCGGCCAACTATCTGAACTTCAATGATCTTGTCAATGCGGATGTATTCGGCAAGCGTCTGGCCAAATGGCAGGACAAGCTGCAACCGTTCGGCACAAAAATTCACACAGCCATGGCAGCCGATGTCAATGGATTCTCCATGGGCTACCGTGACGCCATGATTGAAAACGGTGTGGAGTTCTTCTTCACGAATGTTCACTGCCACCACGGTATGTATCCGCTGTACCAGAACCAGAATGCTTTCTTCTGGGAAAACGCTTCCGGACAGCGGCTGCTGGTCTGGAACGGCGAACATTATAATCTGGGCAATGTGCTGGGGCTTCAGCCCAACCACGCTGTCAACTGGATGATGCGCAACCGTCTGGGTGAAGATGCCGACGCCGGCACTTCCTTCTCGGATCAGCTGCATGCACTTGCTGTTATCCAACAAGCGCACCTCGTCCGGGGTCATCAAGTCGCGCCCTGATTGCTGGTGATTGATGCTGTAACTGCCGCTGCGCCCTTTGCTTTGGTTATAGCTGGTCGTGGAGATAGTCTCCTTGCCCAGCAGTTCCGAAACATATTTGTGGGTTTCTTTCTCGGTGCCGCCGAGATAGAGAAACTCGTCACATAAGCCCACCAGCGACTCCCAATCATCCTTGTACATAGCCTTTAACTGTGCCATGTTCTGCACGATGATGGAGCAGAAAATTGCGCGGGAACGCATGGTGGCCAACGCCGACAAAAAGGTATCTTTTGGCAAGGAAATATTGGCGTACTCGTCCATAAGGCAATGCACAGGCACAGGCAAACGACCTTTGTGTATGCGGTCGGCTTGGCGATACAGCGTTTGGATGAGTTGTGTGTAAATCATGCCGACCAGATAATTGAGCGACTTATCCGAGTCCGGTATGCAGCAGAACAGCGCAATTTTGCGCTCGCCCAATTCCTGCAAGTGCAGTTCGTCTGTCATCGTCAGCTTGGCGATGGACGGCAGATTGAACGCGGCAAGGCGCACACCCACGCTGACCAAAATGGACTTGGCGGTCTTGCCAGAGACGAAAAGTCAAGGACTTTTTCATCAAATTCACAAAGAAGTCACATTTTGCGGACTTCCTCACGAAGCATACGCTTGATTTTGTCCTCCATCGTCTCTTTGGCGGTCTGGCTGAAATGGACACGGACGATATAGGTTGTCTTGCCGATCTGCTTTCTGACAGTCGGGCAAGGGGTGCTGTTGGTTGCGGTATTGTTCATTCAAAATCCTCCTGTAAATGAAAAATGCCCGGTGACTGTTCATCATCGGGCGGTGTCGGTATGAGGGAACAAGGCAAGGCGGCAACATTAAGGTATCTATAAAAACCTTGCCGTCTTTGCCACGCTTGCCGTGTTCCTGTTGTCAGTCTCGGAGATAGCAGACCCATGCTGTGCTGTCTTTCTCGGTCACAAGCCTGTCTCCGATACGGCTCTTTGCCGTTCTCATGGTGCGTGAGGAAATCCCACGCTCATTGACTGCCTTTTCCAGCTCTGCACTCGGCATACGCTTTCCGTTTGCAAGCAATTCCAGAATGAGCATTTGCGCCTGTGCGGTCTTGCTCTCGGTCTTTGCGGTGTCTGTCCCGGCAAGAAGCTCGTCAGCGGTAATGTCATAAGCCCCTATCCACTCAAAGCCTTTCTCGTCTCCCAGAGAAAAGGCAAGGGACTGTCCGGGCGGCGCAAGGGAGCTTTTCTCATGGATAAGCACCCTCGTTGTGGGGCTGTCCTTCAGCTTGCCGATAAAGAGCAGACTGCGGACTGCCGCCGTAATGTCGATAGACCCTAATCCCCGGTAGGTGCTTTGCGTTCCTGCGGCTTTGTTGAGGTGTCCGATCAGCACGATAGCGCACCCGGTAGCCTGTGCAATGTCTCCCAGACTGCGGAATATCGGGCGCACCTCGTTTGCTCTGTTCATGTCCACATCTGCACCCAGAAAAGCCTGTACCGGGTCAATGATAACCAGCCTTGCGCTGTTTTCCCGGATTGCCCTTGCTATGCGTTCATCGGCAAGGGTCAGCGGTGTGTCTCTATCGTCAATGACAAGCACTCGTTCAAGGTCTGCGTCTGCTTCTATCAGTCGGGGCTTGACGGTATCACCCAGACCGTCCTCGGCGGTCTGATAGATGATATTGAAAGGCTCAAGTGTCTCCATACCGGGTAAAGGCTTTCGATTGGTGCAAGCCGCCGCAAGGCGCATAGCAAAGTAGGTCTTGCCCTCGCCGGGGTTGCCCTGTATGATGGTCAGCTTTCCAAATGGGATATACGGAAACCATAGCCAATCCACGCTCGTCAGCTCCACATCTGCCATACGGAGCATTGGGACAGGCTGGGCGGTGGGCAGCTCTCGCAGCGTGATTGTCTCGGCTATGAATTTGCGGCTGGGAATGTCCCCTTGCTGACGGAGAACATCGTTCCAGTCTTTCCTTGCCGGGACAAGGCGAATGACGGCGATCTCGCCGGGAATGTCCTGCGCCAGTCGGAAGCAGGCTTCACCTCCTGCGGTGTCGCTGTCAAGGCAGAGGAATACTTTTCGGGTGTCCTTGCGTTCAGAAAGAAAACGGTCAAGGGCTTTGCCCGAAACGCCGCCCAGGGCAAGATAATTTCTTGTCTGCCAATCCTGCGGATAAAGGCAGATAAAGGACAAAAGGTCAATCGGCGCTTCAAAAACAAAAAGCTGGTTGCCGTTTCCCTCATAGCGGAATGGATAGGACTTGTCAGACCCGGTAATATCCTGTCTGAATGGGTCTGCCGTTCCTCGCACATGGGCGTATCTTGGCGTACCGCTTCGGTCTCTGCCAACAAAGACAACATTGTGCCGCTTTGCGTCCTCGTAAATATCCCCGGAAAGAAGAAAAGCCTCAACAAGCGTTTTGTTGAGACCTCGGCTTTCGCAAAGATATTGAATTGCTCTATCGGCTGTTCGGTTGTGCAAGGGCAAGTGAAACGCTGTGGGCGGTGCTGTGGTGGCTTCGGTCTGTCCCTCGGCGCTTTCGCCGGTTAAGAGCTGGACTGCTTCGGGAAAGGACTTGCCGTAAAATCCATGACGAAATCAATGGGATAGCCGCCCTTGCTCTGGCTGTGGCGAAACCACTTGTTTCCCCGAACGGTCAGGCTGTCATGTTCTTTCCAGCGGTATTCCCGTCCGCTTTTGATAAGCGTCTCTCCCTGTGTACGGAGAAAATCTTCCAGACTGACGGCGTTTGCCCGGTCAATCTGTGCTTGGGTGTACTGCATGGGGTGTCCTCCTTTACTCATTGTCATTTGGGGACGGCAGATAGCCTAATTCCTGCAACATTTCAATCTGCTGGTCGGTAAGGGTGGCTTCAAAGGCAAGCTCCTTTCGGGTGCGCTCGTCCAGCTCGATAAGGTCGGAAAGAGGTCTGCCATCGGTCAAGGGGTCTCCGCTTAACAGGCGTTTCGCCATTCTGCGGACGGGGTTTTTCTCGCTTTTCCAATCGTGATAATTCATAGGGATATATCCTCCTTTTTGTGTCGTGTTTGGGGTCGATTTTGGAGCTTTGTTCCTCTGTACGCTCGTTAAATCGGGCGGCAGTATCTACGCATGACCTGACCTTCCAAAGACGGTGTAAATCGTCTCTGACGGTCTTAAACTCGCCGTAGGTGGTGTCATGTGCCTGTTCCAACTCGTCATACTCTGCGGACAGCTTTTTCACATCCACTTTACCGTCTGGGAACTCCCCGGTCAGCTTTCGTCTGGCGGCGTAGAACTGTTTCAGTTCCGCTTCATGCTCTGCCTTGTACTTGGCTCTGGGCTTCTCAAACTTGATTTTCTGCAAGCCGTCATAGACAGGCTTCAAGCTCTGGAAAGCAGCGGAGCTGTCATAGAGCTGCTTAATTGCTTTCATTCGGGCGGTCTGTTCGTCCAGCGTTTTCTTCAAGCTCTCTGTGGCAGCACTGTGTTCGCTGACACGGCTTTCCAAATCTTCAAGAGTGTAAATGCCGTTTGCCCGGAGATAATTGAAAGTCTCGTTCATCTCCTTTAGGTTGCTGACCTTGCCTTTCTGCGAATATGCCCCGGCTCTGCGCTTGGTGTAATAGGCGTTCAGCAGAGAAACAAGGTCGGGTGCCTGCGGCTTGGCAAGCTCCGCTTTTGCTTCGGCAATCCAATCAAACAGGAGAGTGATTTTCTTCTTGATGTCCCGGATAACGGCATTGGTGGCTTTGATCCAGCGGTTGAACTCGCCTTTCTCGGTGCGTATGCCCTTCTTCTCCATTGCCCGGACGGTTGCGCCCTCATGGACGGTGGGAAGAAGCTCCACGCCCTGACGCTCATAGCTTCGGTGGTCGATACTAACGTCAAGCCCCTTTTCAGCAAACTTGGCGTTGCATAGCTCCGCCCATGTCTGCCGCCAGTATTCCAGCGTTTCGGGACTGCCCCAGTCGGTAGTGGGAACGGCGTTAAACACAAAGTTTCCATCTGCGTCCCGGATACGGTTGCCGTCCTCGTCCAGCTCGTAAACTCGGTGCTGCTTACAGCCCCATTTGCCGTTCTGCTCGATGGGACGGATGGGGCAAAGCACATGAAAATGGGGATTGGGTATGCCGCCGTCCTCTCTGTCTGGCTGGTGTACAGCGAAGTCAACCACCATGCCACGGCTCACAAACTGCTCCAATAAAAATTGCCTTGCAAGAGCGATGTTTTCCTCAAGGGAAAATTCATTCTGCAAAGCAATGTCAAAGCTGTATGCAAGCTGTGCCGTCTTTCCACGCTCGGCTTTTTCCACGGCGTTCCATAGGGTCTGACGGTCTGCGTATTCTTTCGGTGCATGGGACGGCAGGAGAATGTCGGAGCATATCACGCCGCCCTTGCGGGTGTAGTCGCTGTATTCGCCATAATACTCGCTATACAATCGCTCCCCGGCACGGTAGGCGGCAGAAGCAATAGCGGACTGTCCTGCGCTTCGCTTAGTCTGCGTGACGCTCAGATGAAATAGTGCCATCGGCTTTCTGCTCCTTTCCTCTGCTCGCTTGGTTGATGTGGGTAATCGCCATGTGACGGACGGCTCGCTGGACTTCGGGCAGAGAAAAGATGTACTCCATCAGCTCCGTCATTTCGGTGCGTGTGAGATCTTTGAACTCCGGGGCAAGGCTCTCAATCGTGCCGCCCAGATTGCAAAGACGGTGGGTGCGCTTTTGTCTCTCGCCTTTCTCCAGATACTTCTTTCTGTTCTCCAGACGCTCCAGCTTGTGCTGTTCCTGTGCAAGCTGTGTCTCGACCTGTTCCTTTTCGGCTCGGAGCTGTTCAAGGTTTTTCGGTTTTGCCATTTTTCGTGACCTCCTTTTTTGAAAATGGGGATAAAAAAAGACCGTCAACTTTTCGCAGATTGCGACCAGTCAACGGTCAGTTTTTCGGTATTCAGTTGTTGTGTTCAGTTCGGTAAATTGAAGTTGGTCAAAGTTGTTGGCGAAGATATTCCACAACATTTCCATTCGTATCATAGAAACAGATGTTTCCTACATTGAGGGGCAGGACAATGGCGAAAGGCTTGCCACTATCAATATCAATCACCTGAATGCCGTTGCCATCATCTACTTCAAGTCGAACAATATTTTGGGTATTCATTGAGATAAATGCCCTTTCGTTATTTCCCTCAACAACAAACTCTGCAATGTAATCATCAACCTCAACTATATCTCCACCACCACGGAAGAAATATCCAAAAGACAAGCCAGGGCGATTTACATAGACAGAAAAAGTGTGGTCTGTCTTGTCCTGTGGGTAAGAAATAAATGCAGCCATTGTGTCGGAAATGCTTCCATCAACAATCCAATCATCCAAAATTTTTTGAGATTGGCGAATGTCTGCTTCTAAACTGTTTGCGGTTTTACCAATGTCATTGTTTGCATAAAGGAAACCGAAAACCAACACACAAGCCAAAATAACACCCAAGAGGATTATGGGTAATTTCTTTTTCATAGAATCACACTCCTTTATCAAATTAAGATTCTTGATTTTCAAACTTGCTGGCGGCGAACGGTTTGTCAAAACCGTTTGCGGACGGCAAGTCCACAGGGGATAGCCGCTTTAGCGGCGCAAGGGGGTGTAGCCACCTTGACGGAACGAAGTGACGCAACATTCTCGGTCATGCAGTTTTCTTCTGCTGACGGAGAATGAAGCTCCGCAGGGCGCACTACTCTCGACAGAGAGTATAGAAGTGCGCCCTTTAGTTCCTAAAGGGGTTTGCTCCGGCTTAATTTCTCGACAAACTGGAATTTATATAATTATCTCTCTAACTTTCCCTATTTTATAGGCTTTCCCGCATGTCCATTAGTGAAATGATATGTAGTTTCCCTTATTTTTGCCCTTATGAGATAATCACAAGGGAAATAAGGGAAATTTTTTAGTCATTGCCCACCACTTTATCAAGAAGCCGAACCGATTTTCGTTTCGCATCTCTTGTGGAGTGAGCATAGACGTTCATTGTGGTACTGACATCTGAGTGTCCCAACAATTCCTGCACATCTTTTGGGGCTGCTCCATTTGCTAAAAGGTTGCTTGTATAGGTGTGACGTAACTGGTGGAAATGAAAGCCTTCAAATCCCTCTAATGTTTTTGCCACCTTTCTGCATACCGTTCCCAAAGTAGTCGGAAGTTCCAGGCAACCATCCGGTCTTAAGCAAACAAAAGAAATTTCTTTATAATCTGCTGGGACTTCCTCTGTTCTGTCTAAGCAGTAATATTCGTAGTACACTCTGTTTTTCTCTTTGACCTCTTTGTAGTAGTTCGTGTGATAAAGTTCTCCGTACTGCATTCGATTTTTTAACTGCTCTTTCCGGGCATTACGGAAAATCTCTACCAGTGTATCTCCAAAATCAACAACCCTTACTTTTTTCCGCTTGGTTGGTCCGATGATATATTTGCGCTTTGAGCCATCATATCGGATGCTGCGTCTTATGGTAAGGCATTGTTCTTCCAGATTTACGTCCTGCCATGCCAAACCGCAGGCTTCTCCAATACGAAGCCCGGCATAATAGGCTATCTGGATTGGAAGTATTGCGGCTGGGTTCTTTTTTTGCAGATAAGCAAGCAATCTTTCATAATCTTCTCGTGAAATTGGTTGGACATTTCCGTCCATATCCTCATCGGAAAACAAATCCACTTCATCCGTCTGATACCGCAGTTTAATATACTGCATGGGATTGAACGTAATATACTGCTTTGGAAATACTGCAAAACGGAAGGACTGCTGCATGACTGCGGAAAAAGAATGGATATAATCTTTGCTGTAACCCTTTCTCTCTTTTCCGTCGGGATGAACTCCCCCGAAGGAAAGCAAATCAAAGAAGGATTGCAAATGTTCAGAGGTTACATTTTTCAGTTTCCGTTCTGCCAATGGGTGTTTCTTGATATTTCGGATTGTTCCGAGGTAATTCTCCACCGTACCATTGCTGAGCGTACCTGTTTTTAATTCCTCCTCTGCCCACACATCCAAAAGCTGTCCGACTGTGAGATTTTCCGCTTTGGCAACAAATTTCTTTTTCTCATAATCATCCATTGCCTGACGGAGCAGCTTTTCAGTTTCACTTTTGCTTTCTGTTCCAACGCATTCTTTCTGAACAAGATTGCCGCTTGCGTCCTCTACATAGAAGCGGTAGTACCATTTCTTTCCTTTTTTTCTTACAGATCCTTTTGCCATAATCGTATGTCTCCTTTCGATATTAGACAATCGGAACTGATGAAATGCTTCGTGCGTGTAAGTATATCATAACTCCGGTTGTCTTACTATACCGATTCGGAATCTTCGTATAAGACTTCTGATAAAAGATTTGCAAGCCTTTGTTCTGCTGTTTTTGGTTTCTTGGAATAGAGCCTTACAACGTCTGCCATCTCATTAAAAGCATTGATGGTGTGAGTGATTTCCCTTAAGAACATAATCTCATTATATTCATCATTCGATTCAAACCCTATTGTTTTGGCAATATCCGTCTGACCAGCATTCCCCTTGAAGTTTTTGCAGGCGAACTGGAAGGAATCCAAAAACAGACCATATTGTTTTAACATCAGCAGTAATAAATCTTTTGAAAAAGCATCTTCTTCTTTGGTAAGGGCAAGCGGTAACTGTTCCAGAATATCTCCCATCGCATCACGAATCTGTAACTCTCTCTTATCCGTAATGTCGGTTTCATATTCATCTGTTTCCCCTTTGAGCCATTCCACAGATACATGGAGTGCTTCCGAAAGACCTTCCAGCACCATTTTTTTCGTATTGTCAATCGAACCATTCTCATAACGCAGGATTGTAGAAGCGGTAACACCCATCTTTTCTGCGACATAAGGCTGTGTCAGATTCAATTCCAGACGGCGCTGTTTTACTCTGCTGCCTATCAGCTTGCGTAGTTCTTTATCTTTCATGCTGACTGCCTCCTTTTTCGGTATGTATGAATTATAGCATTGTTTTTCTAAAATTGCAATATGCAATATAAAGTTTGTTTTTAACATTTCGTAACGCTTGACAAAAAGATGTGAAAAGGATATACTTACATCACAAGAATTGCATAATGCAATTTGTAAGGAGGTGATTATATGACGCAAAGAAAAATTGCATTATCCATCGAAGAAGCTGCTGACTATACGGGAATCGGCAGAAACACCTTAAGACAGCTTGTAGAATGGAAGAAACTTCCAGTATTAAAGGTTGGTCGCAAAGTCCTGATTAAAACCGATATTCTGGAAATGTTTATGGAAGCTAATGAAGGTCGTGATTTGAGGGATAGAGGAAATGTAAAGCCGTAACAAGAACTGCGGCAATTAAAAGGCGGCTTCCAAAGAAACCGCCAAAGGTTCTATCAGACCAAAGCCATGATATACCTACACGCAAGAAGATTATACCATGTGCTTCTTCTGATACGCAACCGAGAACTTATGTTTGTAAAAGAAAGGGGAATGTAATCATGGCAAAATCAACAAAAAGTTATGAAGAACGAATGCTTGAAATGGAAAAGAAGGAACAGGAAAGCCTTGAAAAAGCAAAACGATATGCAGCACAGAAGAAAGAACTTCTGAAACGAAAGAAAGCCGAAGAAAGTAAAAAACGAACCCATAGGCTCTGTCAGGTTGGCGGTGCGGTGGAATCCGTTCTCGGTGCGCCTATCGAGGAAGAGGACATCCCAAAGCTGATTGGTTTTCTGAAAAAGCAGGAAGCCAATGGGAAATTTTTTTCAAAGGCAATGCAGAAAGAAACACATACCGATATGGAGGAAGTGTAATGGCGGGGATGAGTTTTTCATTCCCTTCATTGCTTTTTCATGAAGGGCGCACTTATGGACAACCAGAGGTCGTCCCAATAAGTTTGCCACAAGTGGCAACCGGTCTTCGCTCACGCTTGCCGGGCTCGTTCCGTCGGCGGGGCTTTCAGCCAGACCTGCTCATGCCGCAGGAGGCACTCTTCGCCAGAGGGGCGCATTCCATGCAGGCTGCTATGCGCAGGGCACTCTTACGCAGAGGGCGTTCCGGCAATACTGCTTTTTCTAAAACTGAAAGCAATGTTGCCGGAAATCTATGCCGGATGTGCAGAAAGGAGGAATCCAGACATGGCGATTTTTCATTACACAGTCAAAATAGTCGGACGAAGTAAAGGGAAATCTGTTATCTCCGCTTCCGCATATCTCAATGGGGATGTGATGAAAAACGAGGAAACCGGGCGAATCAGTTATTACACTTCTAAAAAAGAAGTGGTCTACACCAGTCTGATGATGTGCGAAAACGCACCTCCTGAATGGCAGATAGTACCAGAAGAAAATATAAAACGCTTTCAAAAATCTGTCCGATACAAAAGGTCAGAAGATAAAGAAGCTGCTTTAGAAAAATTTAAAATCACATTTCAGAAACAACGGTTATGGAATGAGGTATTGAAGATTGAAAAGTGCAGATGCCCAACTTGGCAGGTCATTTGAATTTGCCCTTCCCCAAAGAATGGAGCAGACAGGAACAAATTCAATATACAACCGACTATATCAAAAAAACTTTTGTAGATAGAGGAATGTGCGCTGATTGGAGTATCCACGACAAAGGGATGGCAATCCTCATGTCCATCTGCTTCTGACAATGCGCCCTTTAACCCGGATCATTCTTGGGGGAAAGAAAGAAGTCAAGGATTGGGATTTTGTCAGAGATAAAAACGGAAATATCGTGATTGATGAATCCCATCCGAACTGGTGGCAGGATAAGAAAAACCCTGACCGTCATGGAATCCGTATCCCTGTATTAGACGAAAACGGAATTCAGAAGATTGGAGCAAGAAACCGCCTGCAATGGAAACGGGTGCTGACCGATGCTACTGGATGGAACAATCCAAAAAACTGTGAACTGTGGCGGAGTGAATGGGCAAAGGTATGTAATGAACATCTGCCTTTGCATAATCAAGTTGATCATCGTTCTTATGAAAAGCAGGGAAAACTCCAGATTCCTACCATCCATGAAGGAGCTGACGCAAGAAAGATTGAACAAAAGTTTTTTGCCGGGCAGGAAATAAAAGGTTCGTGGAAAGTAGCGGAAAATCAAATCATAAAACAACAAAACACGTTATTGCAAAAGATACTAGACACCTTTGGGAAAGTATCGGGTGCATTATCATTATGGAAGGAGCGATTAAATGACATTAGAAGAAAGCCGGGAAATTATACCCTTAATGGAATCCATGATTGGTCAAATCGAAGAACAGCAGAACCTAATGGCAGAAATGATTCTGGAAATGCAGAACCGGGACACTCAACTCTCTTTATGCAGGAACAGAATCAGAAATTACAAAAATTAAACAACGAGTTATCCGAGCTGCTCAACATTTTGCCAAATACCGAGGAACTGCTTTCCAAGATGGAAGAACAGAAAACGAAGATAGAGCTTTTGGAAAACGAAAATCAGCAATGGCAGAAATTGGCACAGAAGCTGAACAGCGAAAACAGTTTATTACTGAAACAGAACACCGAATTGCTGAACTGGAACAGCAGATAGAGAAAGGACGTGATATAGATGAACGAATCCAGAGAATCAAAGAACGCCGAACAGTTGGAAGAACTTCTGCTCTTGACCGAGGAGATACAAGAAGAACTAGAACAGAAAGAACAGCTTATCGTGGAACTGAAGACGCAGCTCAGCGAATCTCTGACCTTGAACGAGAAATTAAACAAAGAGAACAGAGCCGGGAATATTCAAGCATTAAAGAACGACTTGAAGCTGGCAGACAGAGCATTGCGGAGCGAGAAAGAGAAGCTGCGAAGCGCAAACGTCACGATAGAGGAATGTCAAGATAAAATACGATGCTTAACACAACAACGGGATTATGCCCGGACACATCAGAAAATCGTAGAGATACCGGTAGAAAAGCCGGTACTCTATAAAAAATGCGAAGCCTGTGACCGGACAGCCTATCAGAATGCAAAAGCAAGATACGAAACACAAAAAGAGCAACTTGCAGGACAATATAAAGCAAAAACGGTAATGTTCCAAACAACCTTGTTCCTTCTTGCATGGTATTCGCTGACAACCACTCCTTTTTCAGGCAGTACAGTCAGATGTGTTCCTTTCCGATTGCAAATCATTCTTCCATGATGCAGCATCATTCATACAAACTTTTATTGGTTGGACGATTGATGCCGGGCAATCTGTGGCACAAATCAGCACAAAAATTCCAAATGAGATTATAGCCGGAATCATATATTGGTTATTGCTGATATTGGTTGTGGGAATATGTGTGGCAGGGACAGGAATACTGGCGATACTGATAGAAATAAAGGTTATAGAATTATATAAGAAAAACTGTTGGGATGTTATTACCCTACTGATGATACTGACAAGTGCGGCTGTCATCATTTATTTTGGAGAAGTAATTAAAAAAGCATTATCAATAAATCTGTTGTTCTTTTGGTTAATTTTACAAGGAATATATCTTACAATTCGACGCTATATAAGTCAAGATACTGATTGACTAGATACAAAATATTTGATAAAATATAAATAGAAATACAGCAGATCAAAGGAGGTAAAACTTATGAGAGCAAAGAAAGTGATTGTAGGGTAGCTATTAGTGCAATGTTAATTTCTTCATCAATTCCAGTAATGGCATTTTCTGTTACAAACGGGAATAAGACATTTGATAAAAGTGGAATTGAGCACTACATCTGATGGCGGAAAAGGTGTTTTGACTTATGGTTATAATACTCTTGCTATTAATGAAGATTATGCACACGCATATCATTCAACTAAAGATCATTACGCATATGTCAAAAATGGAAATGGTTCTTTTTCGGGTTCAAATGTTGGTAAAGGTAATTGGTCTAAAATTGAGGTTGCTCATAAGGAAATAGTATTACCTACGGTAATAGCTACTAAACAAAGGTTCGGGATAATGGCTGAGTGGTTGGAATTCCAACCACTCTTTTTTGTGGAGTGTATATAAATGAAGAAAAAAATAAAATATATAGGAATTGTTTTGGTTATTTTGTTCTGTTGCTATAATTTATTTTGGTACTTCGGGAGTTATAAACCATATAACGAATTTCAGAAAGACTTCCCTGAAATAGAAGAATCTGGAGTAAAAATTTACACAGATAAAGATGGATTCCAGTATAGTGTGTCTGTCCCTGATTATTTGCTTTGGAATGGAAATCTTGCGATAGCTGAGTCAGATGTTCGATATGCACTAATTATTTGGATAAAACCATTTCACCAAGGAATAAGTCAAGGCGTGCTATTTAATGACTATAAGGATTTGAATACTCAAATTATGTTGTCAAGTAGCAAAAAAGCTGAAGATCAAGAAGATCAATGGATTGTTGATGAAAATAGCACAATATTGACTACGATATTTGAAAAAGCAAATAAAGTATGGAATCTGGGGTTGAAATAAATGAAAGCAATTAAAACTTATGTTTGTTTTGTTTCCTGATTTTTGGAATACTTATGCAATCTGAAATATTTCAAGATCAGCTTTGGAACTTTTCTACAGCATATTTTACGTCATCACGCTATGAAGTTGCTAGTGAAGATATGTCGCAGTTTCTGAAAGATGTATCAGAAACTGCAACGGAGAATGATGTACATATTTTTTCTCAGTACAATGAAATCAATAATAAATACCTTTCAACACTTCATATTTATGGCGATGATAAAGTAATCAGACAAACATTAAAAAATACTGCAAACATAGAAGAATCAGAATATACCGCTTTAGTTTCCGGAATTACGAAAGTAAAATTTCATAATCTCTCAGAATTGCAAAGTACCTCTGTGGGTTATGAAAACTTTATCTCATACATAGGAAATGAGGACAATATTATCTCTGCATATCAGAAATTATCAGAAAAATATAGCTTAACTTATCCAGAATATTGGAATTCTACGGAAAAGGACATGATTTTTATTATATGGGGTATGATTATTGCATTGATGATTGTTCTAAATGTAATTGAAGTGGTTAGGCGAAAAAAAGAGGTTGTTGTACGAGTTTCCTTAGGAGAAAGTGCTGGTTTCATAGCATTTAAGGCTGCTTTATTCGATGTAACTTTTGACATTGCATTATTTATTGTTGCAAAATATTGCTGTCAAATTATATATCGGGAGCATATGAGAATAGACTCGTCACAATTTTATATTCCATTGGAATTATTCTTTCCACTATTCCATATTGTTCTTTTTGCTTTTTTGATATTAGAAAGGCATTCGCAAATGCAACACACAAAAGAGGAGTGGATTTTTTAATTTATTCGTTAAAATTTATAGCAGGGGTAGCCGCTGTTTTTACAATTATCACTAATATTAGTAGTATTCATAATAACCTATTTACAAATGAACATTTGTTAGAAGAATATTATGATGCAAATTATTTTACCGTAAAGACTACTGATTTTAATGCTGAAAAAGAAGAAGCTTTTTGGAATAAACTATACAAGAATGAATATAACACATTAAAGCCTGTAATATGCTTGAATATTTTAAATGATAAAAATGATGTGATATATGTAAATAATCATGCAAAAGATATGTTACAAGGTTTTACGAAGCAGATAAATGCAGTAGAGAATGAATCTTCTGATTTGATTATTTTCATTCCAAAGAATAGATATTTTGCTAAAAACAAGCAATTAGCCTATGACTCCTTGAGCCATGTTTTAAATCATGATAATTTACAACAATTAAATATTCAGTACATAGAGTATAGCGAAACAGAATACTTTTCCTATTTAGATACAAGTAGAATAAATGGTATCGAAAAAAGCAAAAATCCGATAATTATTTATCAGGCAAACAAAGATTTAGCAGTCAATGGTGGGTATCTTGAAAGCTATAAAGCAGGAGCAGTTTTATTTCAATGTGATGAAAAACAGCTAAGAAATATCAGCAAAAAGTATGAAGATATGCTTGGAAATTATCAGCTAGTAATTACAAACGTACATGAACAGTATTTATATAATCACACATTTTTAATAAAACTCGTGGGATTTTAAGTTCTCTTTGTACGATTGTATTGCTTTTAAATATTATGATTATTGTTACCGTAAGTAGACTAGAGTTCCGAGAAAATGCAATGAAAATTTCCTTGATGAAAATCTTTGGATATAGTTTATTTGAACGGCACAAAACACTTCTTAAAATGATTGTAGTGGAAAATTTTGTGATATTAGTAGGTATGCTTATCTATTCTTTATTATCGGTACAGACTGAAGTAGGAATTAGCATTCTTGTTAGTTCATTTATGGCACTAATAGAATTTACAATTATTTTCTTTAATATCACAATTGTTGAAAAAACAAACATACCGAAATCATTAAAAGGAGGTTGCTTATGATAATAATTGAAAATCTATGCAAAGCATATAATGATAAAATTTTGTTCAAAAATTTTCATTTGGAAATTCAGATAGCAGTTTTGGTAATTAGTGGCGAAAGTGGATGCGGAAAAAGTACTTTACTTAATATGATTGGAGGTATTGAAACTCCTGACAAAGGTTCTATTATTGTGAATGGTTTTGATGTGACAAAAAAAGGAAAAAAGCAGAAATATTTCAAAGAAGTTGTTGGATTTTATTTCAAAATTTTGCCCTTTTGGAAAACAAAACAGTAAAAGAAAATCTAGAAATAATAAAAAAATCAGGTAGAACGGATATTTTAATAAATGAAGCTCTTGAAAAAGTTGGTTTACAGAAAGTAATTAACAAAAAAGTCTATCAATTATCTGGTGGCGAACAGCAGAGAGTTGCGTTAGCTCGTTTAATGCTAAAGAAATGTTCGATTGTATTAGCAGACGAACCAACTGGTTCCTTAGACAAAAAAAATAGTGAGATTGTTATGAATATATTGCATGAGTTAAGTGAACAGGGAAAAACAGTTATTGTTGTAACTCATAGTGAAGAAATTGTAGCACAAGAAAAGCATGTTCTATATTTATAATACCCATAATAGAAGAATATGTTCTTTCGGGAGACACCTCCTCTAAGAACATATTCTTTTGGTTAAAATTGATTATAAAGATACTTTTACTTCAGTATATTCGCTATATTGATGGGATATATATTTGCATATTATTTATATGGATAAGAATTATAACTCTAGTGAGTCTTCTGCATCTACCCACATCTGTAAATTACCCTCAAGATATAATCTTGCATATTCCAAAGGCTCATCCACAGCCAATGAAGTAAGCGCACATTCTGATCCGTATGTGGTTTTTAGATTTTTTTCAGCTTTCCAGCAATCAATGCGAAGCATATATCCGGCACTTGTGTAAACATCAATACTATCGTGATTTATGTTGTATTCTGCATAAATTGTTCTCATCGTATCTTATCTCCATTTTCTTTTAATAATCAGTTATAGAGTTAAATATCGAAAACATTTCAATCAGTTCACCATGTCGTTATTGTTATACTGTGTTATGAAATTTTCTTTCCCTTATTTTTTCCCATATTAAGGTTCATGAAAACCAATGTGAGAATATAACACAAGGGAAAGAGTAAGGGAAAGCTCACTTGCTACAAACTTAGTATTTTCAAGGGTTTGCGAAGAATTTGATAATTAAATATAACAGTTATTAAATTTCCTAAAATATGTGAAATATCAACTGCAATTAGTCATTTCAGTAAGTATTTTCCGAGTCCTATCTGAATCAAATATAGGACAAGGATATGTGCTGGATAAAAAACATAGAAGAAGTATTTTAGCTTCAGTTTACCACGCTTTCCGTTGTATAGCAGAATAAGCAAGCAGGCAAGAAGCGTACATAAAGGCGGTTGATTCCCCGTTGTCCCCATGTAAGCCAAAAGGAACAGCAACACTTGATAGATTCGGTGATTACGGCAAATATAAAATGCTGATATGAATAAGATCCCCTGCATACCGTAGTCACAATGGATTCCTTCCGCAATGCCGGAAAAAAGCACTACACTGAGAACTTGCAGGACTGCTGATTTTATTCTATCCACCGGTAGGTCTGATTTACACGAAAATCTTTCAAGGCATACCAATGTCAATAAGCCTAAAAACAAGGTGAAAAATACATTTTGATACTTCAAGTAAAACGGAAATGTATCTTCCATTCGTGAATACGCACTAAAGAAACCTATGTCAAATGGAACTTCCGAAATAAGGGCAAATGCAAGCATCAACCCAATATAGCGTTTTTTACTTCTTGTGTGTTGGAATCCTTCTGCCAGCAAAAAACAGAATAGCGGAAAAGCAATCGTCCCAATGCTTTGCAAATCAAACCGTATGAAATAATCTATCTCTCGGAATCTCTCCCACGACATTTGCCCGTTATCTGCCATAGCCCCCCAGTAGTTTGATAGCAGCCATTGCAGCACAATTTTACATAGATGGTCAATAAGCATTGTCAGTACAGCAATAACCTTTAGCGAATTTCCTGAGAGAAATTGAATGCGATTTATTTTCCTATCAAGGCTCATAAAGCAACCTCCTACCAACTTCCAATTCTACGATTTTTCGCATTCAAATTATACCATAAAACTCGTGAACAATTCTATCGCAACTTTGGAATATATGAGAAAAGTCCGAACAGTTTTCTGCCCGGACTTCCTCACTCAATCATAAATCAATTCTGCTTTCACAATCTCCTCTGCCTGTGCCTTGCAAGCGTTCATCTGCCGCACCCATTCCATTTGATTATCGGCTTTCAGTTGCTCAGTCACACCGTTTTGCTCTGCCAGTGACCGCACGATCAGCTCCATGCGGTTTCGTGCCGCTTCGTCAATCTCGGCACAATGTTCAAAGAGCTTGGCGGATAGCACCAGTTCATTGAACAGTATCGGGCGGTGCATTTCCAGATACGCCTTGCGAAGTCTGCCGTAGTGTCCGATGGGCTTGGTCTTGCGGATAACGATGTTCGGGATAAGATAATCGCCGTTCTGTGTGTAAGTGATATTCATGCTGATTGTACTCCTTTCATTGGCTCTCTCTGCGGTAAGCTGCTGACAGGGACGAACACGCCCTTTGCAATGTCCTCTGCACGAATGGCGGCTTTCTTGGCTTCGATTTCTGCCTTTTTCCGCTCCTTGATTTTATCCTCGTATCGCTTCTGCGCTCCGCTGGCTTTACGCTTCAAGTAGTTCTGATGAAGTCTGTCCTTGCGTTCCTCTCGCTTGCGGATTTCTTCTAATTCCTCCGGGGTCAGCTCCACTTCTCCAAACGCCGGGGGAACGAAACGCCCAACAAAATTGAAGTAAATCTCAACCTCCTGTGTGGTCTGTATACTGCCTTTACGGTCACGCTCATGCACAAGAATTTTCTCGATAAACTCGTTGAGCATGGCAATGGTCAGCTTGTCGAAGTTCTCATACTTACCAATCAGAGCGATAAAACGGTCAGCGTCCTTTTCGTGCTTCTCATAGCTCTTGACAGCCTTTTCCAGAACAGAGATTTCAGCGGTAAGCTCGGACTGTTCCTTTTCGTATTGAGCGTCCAGAGTGGCGTATCTGCTGTCGGACAGCTTGCCTAAAATGTTGTCCTCATAGATTTTGCAGAGCAGGACTTCCAGCTCGGAAACTCTCTGCTTTGCTGTGGCAAGGCGTGTCCGCTGTTTCCTGACCTCTGCCGTCTGCTGGCTGGACTGTGCTTCCTGCACCACACGGACAAACTCGGCTCTGTCATGCTTGGCATATTCGGCAATAGCTTTGAGCATTTCGGAAACAAGGGACAGTACCACATCTTCATTGATACGGTGCTGTGTCGTGCAGAGCTTTCCAACTGGGACTTTGCTGTATTGGGAACAGGTATATTGAGAAATACGCTTGCCGTTGTTGGTACGGTGGACATACATCTTGCCGCCGCAATCGGCACAATAAAGCAAGCCTGTGAGGGGAGCTGCTTCGCCCCAGCCGTCCGGGTAGCGTCTGACATTCCCACGGATTTTCTGCACAAGGTCAAAGGTCTGCTGGTCAATGATAGGTTCATGGGTATTCTCAAAAATCGTCCATTACGTATATCGCTGGTTCTAATGCCGAGTTTTACTGCAATCATTAAAACTGCATAATCGCGTTTCCCTTGTGGACTTTCACGGTCAACAGATGCAAGGATACTTTCGATTTGGCTAAGATCTAATGTTGTAGGAATTCGCGCGGAAGTGGATACTTTTACAATTGGCATCATTTTCAAAGACAAATCTGTTTCCTTGTAGCCACTATGCGCAAGGTACTGAAAAAAGCGTAAAAGGATACTGTAATGGAGCCTTACAACCGAATTGCTGTAATTGCACGAAACAACTTTGACGTATCGATTTACAATATCTGCTGAAAGTAATTTGTAATCCGTGACTCCAACGCTGAACAAATAATCTGTAAAGCGAAGAAGAACATTTCTGTGGCTGCGCAGCGTATTCTCCCTGCGTCCGTGGAGAGATAGCTTTTGCAAGTAGTTGACCGCACCTTCTTGCAGTCCTGCAGGGAACTCTCGATTCAACCTCCGCCGAAGCATAACCGCGTTGAAATGTTGGTAGTCTGACAACAAATCCATTGCACGGTGAACTCGTGAGCATCGCCGTTCTACTGTTCCCGGCTGCACACCGTAGCAATCCAGCATGAACTGCTGAGCCAATTCCGCTGTAAAATATTTCTTTTCATTTTTATTGCAGTACGCTAACAGGTTCCTAAACGTCGAACGAAAGCCTTGAATATAGTTTTCGCTATAGTGCTTTGCAATGATGCAAGGGATAACTCTTTCCACAAGTTCATACACGGTCAGTCGATTTCCATCATCCACAATAACAACCTCCATCATATCTGGAATACTCAAATTATATAGTTATTATGTAGAGAAAAACAGACTGTTTTTATAATTTTTGTCGCTGTACAATTAAAGTTTGGAACGGGGGATACATAATCGCTTTCTTGCCATAAAAGGCATGATACCGGCTCTGGTGGTAGTGATAGTCGCTGCCGTCCCGCCCGCGATACCAGCGGTCTTTCAGCTGATCCATACTTGCACCGCTGGGCAGCTTGCGGATTTCTTCCAGAATTGGTTCATCCACCGCCTGACAGTAGCTGTCGATGCGGGCAGGGTTTACTTTGAGTGCTGCAAACAAAATATCCTCTTTGGAATACATGATGGACAGCACATTTTTGAGGCTCTGCGGAGTATGCTTACTGGCATCCACATGGACGTGCATTCCGCAGCTGTCGTTTACAATGCCGCCTGCGCGGCGCAGGGCGCGGACAACCTCCTGCAGCTTTTCCATCTCGCCGTATTCGAGTTTCGGAGAGTTCAATTCGACCTTGTAGGTCTCCCCAATAAGAACAGACCGCCTACGGCATTCGGGATGGATGCTGCCGTCCCGAACGATTTTCCACTCTTTACCGTCCAAATCTTTGACGCGGTAGGCATCATAGCCACCGCCGGAATGCTCGGCGCGAGTGCCAAACAGGTCGGCCAGCGTTTGGGCTGCCGTGGCGCGGTTTATCCCGGTCAGTTCAATTTCACAGCCAAAATACTGGTCACGGAAATCAAGGGGCAAGCGCCTCACCCCGCAGTTCTGCGTCCATGGCTGCAATTCTCCGCCCGATGGCCTCCACCACATGGACTGTCACGCCGTTGCCTGCCTGCTTGTAGGCTTGGTTATCGCTCTGGATGGCAAGCACCGTGTCGATGCGGTCATCTGCCCAGCCCTGCAGCCGCAGACATTCGCGCGGTGTCAGGCGGCGGATGCGGCCCTCGCACAGAACGCCGTGACGGTCTTTTGTGGTAAGTGTATGCATGGGTGCGCCAGGCTTACCGGTGCGTTCGGTGTTGCGGGCGAGGTCGGACTTGATGGGATTTTTGACCGGGCGAACTTCAACAGTGCCTTGTTGGCAGCCCGTTGTAAGTGTATGCGCAATCTCTTTACCAACCCGTCCGCGCCGACTGTTGACTGTGGCGTAGCTCAGGTCGATGCTGTCACCGACCTGTGCCAACTGGTAACCGGTTTTTGTGGCGCACTTGATCGGCACTCCCACCTCGTACAGCCCGGTCTTGCCGCCGAACCCGCCCGGATTGGCAGCCAATGTACAGCTTAGTCCTTCGGGGGAGTAGACTCGTTCTCCTTGGTGACCGCCGTGGGTTTGAATAAGAGAACCTCCTGTTGCTTCGGTGAAAGGAAATACTTTTCCTCTACATCGTTCATCAAGATATCCGACAATGTACACGCGGTTTCTTGACTGGGGGACGCCGAAATCTTTGCTGTTAAGACATTGCCATTCCACACCATACCCCAGTCGGTCCAGCGTGTTAAGGATCGTCGCAAATGTCCTGCAGTGGTCATGATTGATGAGACCCACCACGTTCTCAAAAAGCAAATACGGAGGCTTCCGGGCTTCAGCCAAGCGGGCCAGTTCAAAGAAGAGAGTGCCGCGTGGATCTCCGAATCCTTTTCGGGATCCTGCAATGCTGAAAGTCTGGCAAGGAAATCCGCCGCAGAGCAGCCGGAATTCTGGCATTGTTTCTGGGTCTGCTTTTCTTGCATCTTCTACGAACCACTCTCCCTTCGTGTCAAACAGGGCGTTGTAACTGCGGTTGGCGTATTTGTCGATTTCGCAGTGTCCTACGCATTCAAATCCTCCGGCAAGGGTCAGTCCTTCGCGGAAACCGCCGATGCCGGAGAACATATCTACGAACTTGATCAAGGGCACAACTCCCGATGGGGATGTTTGTCGAACCTGCAAATGTGCTTAATAGGCGCCCCTCATCAAAAACAAAAGCAGCCCGCCATAGGCTAGACCAAACAAGATTTTTTTACCGTTCATAATGTACAAACCTCCTTTTTCCTTCTGCTTTTCTACCTATTATTAAAACATTGGAATCACCCCCTACAGTGAATTCAGGAAATCGAGCGCAGAGTCTGGTATAGCATTCTCTGACAGTGGGCTTGGAACAGCGTTGGTTATGTTGACTGCCTGCAACTCCTCCCGCACAACCTTGCGGATGCTTTTCTCCAGCCTATCCGTCTGTTCTGCCGCAAGGATACTCTGCACCAGAAACTCTTTGCGTTTGGCTGACGGCACCTGCTGCAGCAACGCCCACGCGCGGCGGTGTTGCGGTTCGTTGAGGTTTGGGCGGAAAACGTATTGCGGTCGTTTCATACCTCGCTTTTATGGCGCGACACGGCGGTCAACGCGCGCTCGAACCCGACAGCGTTCACCTTGTCGTCCAGCAGGAAAATCGTCTTACAAAGGCCGTCTTTGGGACTTAGGTGGCGGCTCACCACCGATGCGCCACCGCCCAGCAACACGGCGGGGATGGCGTGCAAATCGAATCCCGCTTCCATCGTGGCAGACAGAAGATGCTCTGTGTACTTGCGACCTTGTTTGTTCACAATGTCACGCACCGTATCGCTGACCGTGCAGGGTTGACCTGCCAGCATATTTTCGATTTGGGCATCCGTGAGGGACAGCCCGGTTTCGCGCCGCACCTGCTCCCGAATGTCATCCACGCAGCGGATCATGCCGAGCTCCAAGCTGTGCGCAGTGTCAGCCGCAGGGATGGCGTTGTCGATGCGCATGAGATCCACCGTCCAGCCGCCAAGATCCATGAGGAGCATGGAGGGTTCGTCCTGCAACAAACCAGTTTCGGTCATAAGGGCGGCGTAGCCTTGAGGGAAGACCGCAACTTCTTCGATAGTGATGCTGTACTCCACACCCTCGAACTTGTAGTTCACAGGCTGGTTGCTTCGCAGCAGATAATCTTTGAACTTGGGTTTGTCGCGTCCGAAACTCGTCAGCGGCAGACCCGCCGCAATTCGCACCGAGCATTCGGGCGGCAAGCCGCGCTGCCGGATTTCTTTTGCAATCGCTGCCAGTGTCAGCAGGTAGTAGTTGTCGTTTATGGTCTTGTCCCGCTGGATAGGCTGCCGCCCGGAGCCACAAACAAAAAAGCACCCGCCAAACTCTAAGAGTCCTTGGCGGGTGTAGGGTTCGTGTTCTCCGTAGCTTGTCAGTCCTGCCGGGAACGAGCAGTGGGCTGTTTTGATGGCGTAATAGCCGTGGTCGATGCCGATAATGATGCTCATAGTGAAAATCCTCCTTATTATAATAGGTATAAAATGGAAAACTTGAAAACAAACTGAAAACTGTCGGAAAAAACGAAAAATCCCCGCAGCCAACAGGAAATTGGCTGCGAGGAAATTGAAAACATTCTGAAAACAGCAGAAAAAAGTTGAAATTTTCCCTGAAAAACTGCAAAATCGGGCGGCAGGGGAGGGAAGACTCGCCCCAAAGCGCCCGACAAAAAAGCCCAACCGCTTTAAAACGGTTGGACATCTCTATAAGACGCACTTTGAAAATCGGTCATCGACTTTGCTGATTTTGCGCGATACAACAAAGAAAGAGCCTGTGACATTCTTTATGTCACAGGCTCTTGGTGCGGATGAAGGGATTTGAACCCACACTCTTTTAAGGGAACTAGAACCTGAATCTAGCGCGTCTGCCAGTTCCGCCACATCCGCTTATTTTGTTTGGCCGCCTCACCGGCGACGAATATTATTATAACCAAGTATCCCCCTTTTGTCAACACTTTTTGAAAGTTTTTTTATTATTTTATGCCTTTTTAGTTTCGTCAAAATACAGTTCGTTTCATCGTCATTTATTTCCCATATCTTACAAAGTTTTTCCTGTTTTTGTTTCCCGAACTCCCCTTTTTCATCCGAAATTCCTCTTTCCAAAAGAAAAACACAAAATTTCCTTTGTGATTTTTTTCAAAAAAGAGTAGCGATATTTTTCTTTTCCCCGTAAAAGGTTGACTTTTTATAAGGCAATACCGCATAATTCTAAGTGCCGATACGGCGAGCGAGGTGCGGCAGATGCTAAGCCAAAAGCGCAGATAATACTGGATGTATTATCGAGCATTTTGGCAACGCAGATGCCGTGCCGCAGCCGCCGAAGCGGTGCTTAAGCCGTAAGGCGGGAATTGTGCGGTGTTGCCATAAGGCTGCGGAACGGTCAATCCCGTTCCCTACAGCATTTTTTCAGCATGTGGCTAATGATACAGTGCCCTATCGTGCTTTTCATCCGCGGATGGATTTCAAAGTTTTATTTTACAACTTCACAAGTATCTCCCCCGCACCGGAATCCGATTGCCCTTCTCCCCTATCCCGCAACCGTGCGTACCGTTCATCTTCATCCGCTCCCCCACCCCCAAAAACAAAAGGCATGTGCCCCCTTATCTCTATCATAAGGTGGGCACATGCCGTTACATTATCATGATTTTATCACGCCAAAGTCATCAGGCAATGCAGCCATCGGCAAAGCTGTTGCGCTTGGCTTTCTCTTTCTGCTGGTTGCGCTTGGCGATGATTTCTTTGCTCAGGCCAATACGGTTGGTCTTGAAGTGGAAGAACGGGCGTTCCGGTACGGTGAAAATCTCCACCGGACGCATGTAACGTTCCGGCAGGCAGGCATTGATCTTATCGCGCACATCGTCCAAGGTGTAGCCATCTTTGAGCTGGACGTACAGGTACGGCAGGAAGCAGCCCTCGTGCTCATCATCCGGCACGATAACAAAGAACTCGTCCTTGATGCCCTTGATGTCGGCATCGGCCACGATGTTCTCCAGCGGCTGCACCATCAGGTCGCCGCCGCCAAAGCGCGGGGATGCGCCGCGGGTCATCGTGTAGAGCACACCGTCCTCGGACATATAGCCAATATCGCCGGTGTGCAGCCAGGTCTTGCCGTCTGCGTGGACCTGCAGTGCCTTGGCGGTTGCTTCGGGGCGGTCATAGCCCAGCATCACGCCGGGGCCCGTCATGCAGATCTCACCGGGGGTATTGTAGGTCAGCTCTTCCTGGGTGCCGGGCTTGAAGATGCTGATGACGCTGTGGATCATCGGAACACCAACGTTGCCGTCACGCACCGGGAACGGAGCCATGGGCAGAGTGGCGTTGGAGCCGGCCTCGCTGCTGCCGTAGCCGGCAGTAAAGCGCAGGTTGCAGTTATGCTGCTTGAGGAACTCCTCAACATTGCGCAGCTGCTTGTTGTTGAATGCCTCGCAGCCGGCGCCGATGGCCAGCATGTGGGACATATCATAGTCAGCCGGAAGACGCTTGCTGCGGCGGATAACCTCCACAAACATGGGGATCAGGGGCCAGTTGTTGGGGCGGTAGCGCATCATTTCCAGGTCAACATCGTACACATCCACAAACGGATCCAGAATGAGCAGCATACCGCCGGCCAGGGCAGCAGCATCATGGAAACCACAACAGCGATCAGAGCCGGGGGCAGGATGGTCAGCAGCCAGGTGGGGCGGAATTTATCCGAAGAGCCATAAAAGTTCATCTGGGCCAGCACGCCGATGATGCTGTGTGCAGAATGGATGACCTGCTTGGAAGGGCCGGTGGAACCGCTGGTGTAGGCGCAGCAGCGGGCGGTCAATGTTGACAGGAGCGGGCACAAAGCCGCGAAAACGCTGGCCCATGTTACAGAAATCAGCCCACATCATGGTATCAGAGCCACGGGCGGGAACATCCGGATACAGGGCATCCAGAGAATGCTGCAGGTAAACCGGCATAGCGGCGCGGTCGCCGCTTTCCAGAGCGGGAACGATAACATAGGTATTCACGTTGGTCTGCTCACGGTAGGCTTCGATTTCGGCCTTGGAGAAGAAGTCGTGAACAAAAATCACCTTGGCATTGGCTTTCTGAACAGCTTCAATGTTTTCTTCCAGGGTGTTGTCACGGCACAGCAGCGAAGCGCCGATGCGCTCGGCTGCCAGCAGCAGATAAATGAATTCCGGCACAGAACGCAGGAACACGGGGATCTGGTCCCCCTGCTTGATGCCAAGCACCTGCAGAGCGCGGGCGGTGGCGTCCACCTTACGGAACACGGTACCCCAGGTGATATCCACGCCATAGTAGTGCATGGCAACCACGTTAGGGTCTGCAGCGCGCACGGAGAGGTACTGCTCCACGGTGCAGGCCGGAACCTGGATACCGCGCAGAACATCCGGATAGAACTTCATCCAGGGGCGGTCAATGCTGGGCTTGCCAGTCAACATCGCGTTTTCATTCATTGCAATTTCCTCCAAATGTCTTTCCCTTATAGTTGCAGGGAATTAAATTATCCAAATCAAATCACGCCAAACCTTTATGGCGCTTTCCCCTGCTGTGCACATCGTTGCACAGCGTCGCCGAACCATAATGCTATAATTATCTTCGGTGCTGAACATAGTATACCATTCCTGTTTACGGAAAGCACGAGAATCCCATGGCACAAATTTCCAGAAATTGATTCCGCATGATTCACTTTTTTCACATGGATTTTCACGCTTTGGCATGGAGTTTTCTTGCAATTTCATTTTCCTCGGTGCAACAAAAGCCCCAGCTACCGCAGCAGCCAGGGCTTTATGTTTATGCGTATGTATGTTGTATTTTTAGATTTTGTTCATCCAGCTCTCTTGCAGTTCTTCCATTTCATCACTTTTGGCGCGGGTAATCAGATGGATTCCCTGCAGGACATGATGGATGTGCTCCGCAATGGCGTTGCGCTCTTTTGTCACGTTCTGGTCATCCAAATTCCAGACCTGATCAAAATATTCACTCAGGCGGTCTTCCATCACACTGTTGTTGACCATTGCAATCCGGTTGACGGGGCAGTTGTTATCCAGCCGAAGATACGATGCAGCGCCAGAAAGAAACATATTGGGGTCCGCCACATACTGGAAATCGTTCACGATGCGGCCGCTGATCAAGCGGAATTCAAGTTTTTCACGCTGCTTGCAAAGCTGCAGCACATAGCTGATGCACCGGCTGCGCTGATCCGGGGTAAGGCTGACCTTGTAACTGAAAAAGTCCAGCTCGCCGGAAACCGCCATGGAGGAAAATGCAGCTTCATAAATCAGGATGCGGATGTTTGTTTCCTCCACCACACCTTTGGCAAGGTTGTGTACGCTACGCAGCTCCGCAGGGGTAGCACCCAAAAAATCTTTCAGCTCGGCCTCGTGGGCGGTCAGGATCTCTTCAAACAAGTCATCCGGCAGCAGAAGCTCATTCAGGTGGCCGAACATCCACCGCAGATTGGAGGCCAGCAGCGTGTGCATATAGTCGTACTGGCTGATCAGCTGGCGCATGCTGGTATCGCGGAAAAGCTGGTCATCCCGCACGCAGAGCTTGGAGAAGTTATCATACAGGCTTTCGCAGTTCTGCGGGTCCTCGGTGGCGGTAACGGCAGCGCAGCGGCTGTGGCTGACCAACAGGCCGGTAATGGCAAAATCGCCCTTGACCACAAACACCGCGCGCCCGGCAGCCGCGGTGCTGCCAAACAGCTTGAAATGAATATGGCTGAAGTTGGTCAGCACGTTGATAATGAGCGCGGCATCATAGATGGGGTCCCATTTTTTTTTTTTTTTATCGATCATCAGCTTGAAATAGACGTTATCATAGCTGCGCTGGTCCACCAGCTGGCCGTTTTGCAGGTTGGCAACTTTCAGGCGGTATTCGCGCGCCATTTCCATCAGGTCCATCACAGCCACAATGTCCAGCTGGCTGACGCGGCGCAGCACGGGGTGCGCCATTTTGGTCAGGTATTGCAGCATGTTCAGCTCGGCCCAAAAGTCCGTATAGGGGCCAATGCGCGCCTCGCCGCTGTCCAGCTCCTCTTGCAAATAATCATATTCAGCAATCAGGTTATCATAAATGGCGGCTTTCAGGTCACTGGGGATACTAACACTGTATTCCCGCAGCAGCAGGTCACGGCCATCATCGGTGGCTTCATCCACCACGCAGGCACTGATGCCCTCCATCACGCGCTTTTCAGTCTTTTTGGCAGGCAGCATGCGGCCGCTGACCCTTTTGCTGATATAGGAAACATCGTATTGCAGGCGCTTGGCCAGGGTATAGTTCTTGACTTCCGCAACTTCCAGCAAATGCTCCAGCAGAATGCTGAATCTATTTTTATCTTCCATTACACCAAATCCTCTTCGCCCATTTAGTTTGCACTTTTCTTTTATTCTATTATACAAGTTCCATATTTCGATTGCAAATTCAAATGATAACAGGTAAGGAAAAAATGAAGAAAATATATTAAAATCTTTCACAATTCGCGGCCGCATTCTTTGGCATCCATGCCAGTTTATTGTTTTTTTGTTGTTGGAACTGACAAAGTTTGTTTGTTCTGCTTGTGATATCCTCCAAAAATTATACTTCGCGCGCCATATTTGCCAAATTTAGCCGCAGCTTTTAGTAGGTTTTGCCCTTGCACCGGCCTGATGTGCTCGCCATGTTTTGTGTGTTGCCTTTATTATGCGGGTAAGGTAAATTGCGATTTTTTAATCGTGTACTATTTCTAGCTTTCGGCGGGGTGGGGTCCCCCGCCCTACTGGCCTGGCAAATATTTCACCGAACCTATGCCCACAAATACAAAAATGCCGCAGCAGACTGTTACATCTGCTGCGGCATTTCTATTTAGGGGTTAATGGGCTGGGTTACAGCTCATTGTTCCGGCTGTGGGATTACTGCCGAATGCCGGTTTTCTTATCGAAATGATAAGTGCGGCCATCGATGACTGCATCGCCCTTAGCCATGGTGCCATAGATCGGGTCGAAATAGTAACGCTTGTCAGCGCTCCAGCCCTTGATCATGTGGCCCTGTGCATCGTAACGGACCCACTTGCCGGTGCCATCGGCGCGGTCAGCCCACTGGCCAGCTTTGGATTCCTGATAGACATCCTTGCTGGTGGCTTTCTTGCCCTGGTCAACGGCATCCAGCCAGTACCAAGCGTCGGAAGCCGGGTCATAAATTTCCTTGCCGCGGCCATCCAGGCCCTGGCGAACGCCCTTTTCGTACCAGAAGTCAGCGCCTTTGATGGTCAGCCACTGGCCGTCCAGAGCGATACCGGTGTACTCGTCAAATGCGCAAGGTACACCGTCAATATCGCCTGCGCCCTTAGCCATAGCGCCGGTGATCAGGTCAAAGTAGTAGGTGCCCTTATCGGTCGTCTGCCAGCCCTTGACCATGTGGCCGTTCTCATCGTAACGGACCCACTTGCCGGTGCCATCGGGCTTATCAGCCCACTGGCCGGCGGCGGATTCCTGGTAAACGTCCTTGCTGACGGTCATTGCGCCGCCCTGGACAGCATCCAGCCAGTACCAGGCGTCGGAATCGGGATCATAGATCTCTTTGCCGCGGCCCTCAGTACCCTGCTTCACGCCGTTTTCGTACCAGTACTTCTTGCCGTTTTCTTCAACCCAGCCGTTCTTCTCGCCGTACTTGGCGGTGTAGTCCTTGCCGTTGAAGGTGACAGCAGCGGTGGTAACGCCGCTGGTCTGCTTTACAGTTGCATCCACGAACTGTGCACTTGCGCAGTTCTTATCGGTGCAGGTAAAGACAGCCATTGCGGTAATGGTGGTCTTTTCAGCAGCACCGTGAACGGTGCGCGTTTCGGGTTCAGTAGACGGTACCTCAGTCGGCTCCGGCACAGCAGTCGGCTCCGGCACAGCAGTCGGCTCCGGCACAGCAGTCGGCTCTGCCGGCTTTGCGGTCGGAGTTGCGGTCGGAGTTGCGGTCGGAGTTGCGGTCGGAGTTGCAGTCGGAGTTGCAGTCGGAGTTGCAGTCGGAGTTGCAGTCGGAGTTGCAGTCGGAGTTGCAGTCAGTGCCTCAAACACAGCGCTAACGGTAACATCAGCGGCAGGCATCGTGAAGGTAGCCTTGCCATCGGTCACGGTCAGCTTTTCGGTCTTTTTATCTTCGCCGATCTGATAGCTGTAGGTCAGGCTGTCAGCCTTGAGCTGGTAGTTATCAGCTGCCTTAACGGTAACGGTAACGTCGGTGCCTTCAACAGCTGCGGCCGGGTCTACGGTAACAGTGCCGTTCTCAGCAGGAGCTGCGGTAACCTTGTATTCCTTAACAAACTCTGCGCTGACGTTGACAGGGTAAGCAGGCATTGCAAAGGTGTAGGTGTTGGCTTTTTCGGTATCAGCCTTCACTTCAACGGTCTTATCGGTGTTGTCAGCGTCTTTGTAGGTAACCTTCACGCTGCCAGCCTTCAGGGCATAGCCGGTCGCGGGCTTAGCAGTCAGGGTTACGGTTTCCTTCTCAGCTGCTTCTTTAGCGGAAGCAGTGATCTCACCATTGGTCAGGGGAGCAACATTGACCGCATAGGTCTTGGCGTCTTTGGTAACGCTGATGGTCACATCGCCGTCCGGCATGGTGAAGGTGTAAACCGTCTTAGCCTTTTCGGTGGTAGCCTGGGCTGCGGCTTCGTCCTGCGCTGCTTCCTGAACTTCAGTCAGGGCAACATCGGTATCGCCGTTCTTTGCGGTAACGGTAACGATATCGGTGCCTTCCTTTTCTACGGTCAGGGTAACGGTATCGTCCTTGATGTAGGTTTTGCTGGTGGTGCCCAGGGTCAGGGTAACACCTTCAACTGGATCGGGCAGGGTAACGGTGTGGGGGGTGCTTTCGGTTGCGGTATGGCAATCAGAGCACAGGTACACATTGTTGCCAACGGACTTGGTTTCCAGCTCGTCCAGAGCCCAGGTATGGCCCTTGGGCAGTGCGTTGTCAGCGTACACCTTTTTACCCTTGGTCAGGCCGTACTTGGTGGTGCGGTCCTGGGTGTAAGCGGGGGTATCGCACCATGCTTCAACGGAAACATTGGTGGTTGCGCCGCTGTTCAGGTCGCTGACCATGTCGGACATCGGCATGGTTTCAACCAGGTTAGCGCACCACATGAACTCTTCGTTCTTGTTCTTCTCGTCAGAGCTGCCCATGTTCTGGTTGTAACTCGGGTTGTAGTTCCAGGACTCGGTCTTGTAGCTCTTACGGTTTGCATAAGAAGTGCCGGAGGCATCGGTCTTGACTTCTGCCTTGCCGTCCACCAGTTCCTTATAGGTGTTGGACAGGTTGGTGCCGACAGAAACGACCAGCTGATCCTTGGTGGTGTTGATGCCGGTGATCACAGTCTGGCCCTGCTGGGGTGGTGGTAGCAAAGCTGTAGCTGTCACGCAGGGTCAGGCCCGCCAGAGGATGGTTCTTGAAGGTGCCCAGATACTTCACTGCTGGTATCCTGGGCGCTATCCATGATAACCATGCTCATGCCGGGAAAGTGGGTATCGGGAACCATGTTGCCGTCCTTATCCTTGGTCAGCTTAATGCCGCCATAGACGGTGTTGTATTCCTTCACTTCTTCCACTGCGCCGGTGGTCGGGTCCATACGGTAGATGGCGTTGTTGACGTTGAAGTACAGCTTGCCATCATACAGTGCGGTAGAGTGTACCAGTGCGGGGTAGATCCGCTTTGCAGCAGCGTCTGCCAGGCACTCGGTGTTCAGGTTGTTTTCAACCTTGGTATGCTTATCTTTTGCACTGGTATCGATCTTATAGATGGTGCCAGCTTCGGCCAGAACCTTGGCATTGCTGTCGTCATCATTGAAGTTGCTGCTGGTTTCCTTCAGATCGTTGTAGTACATCAGGATGATATCAAACGGGTCATCCGTCTTGGTAAAGCTGCTCATGCTGAAGCCGCCGGGCCTGCTGCTGCTGGAATCCTCTTTGCGGATATAGTAGTTCGCATTACGCGGACGTGCTTCCAGAGTATCGGGGCCCTGGTTCTGCATCTTCTTCATGAACTGCTGCATCTGGGAGTTGTTACCAGAGCTGCCGGAACCAGAGTTGCCGTTGTTGCCGTTCTCGGCCTGCTGGCGGCGCATGTTGTTATACAGGTTCTGGTTGGTCGTGGTATCAACGTAATAGAAGTAATTATTGTCGAAGTAGATGGGGCTGCAGATAGAGGTGAACCAGGTATCCTCGTAGCAGGTATCGGTGTAACGGGTCTCGTTCTTGTTCTCCGCCTTGGTGTAAGAGTAATGCGGCTTGCCGTTGTTCAACACAACATTGCCGGCATCATCCACATCGGGATTCTTGTTCTTGGTGTAGGTGTAGCCATCGTACAGCGAGTCAATGTAATCATAGTACTTGCTGTAACGGCCTTCCAGACCGGAGGGAGAAACCAGGAAGTTGACATGGCGCATGTCGCCTGCGTTCTCAACGCGGGTCTGGGCCATGCACTCGGTGTTCACGTCGTCATAGCAGACGTCAACATAGTACCAGTTCTTGTTGGCTTCGCCGGTGGTCATCGTAGCAGAATTGCTGTTGCCCTGCAGCTTGTTGACCTTGACTGCGTTGAAGTAGTGGACGTTGTTGAACATGCCGCCGCCGAACGCATTACCGGCAACACTGGTATCAGAAGTATCGCAGTAATACAGGATCTGGGCAAAGTCAACAACAGCGTTATCGCCTACTTCATCGGGGGTCTTCCAGCTGCCGTCATCATTCTTATAGATGCTCTTGTTGTCAGGCAAATTCTGGACCATGTAGTTAAATGCAGATGCATAGCCCAGGCAGATGCAGCCATACTCAACGCCCTTAGCGCCGATCTCGCCGCCCAGCAGGGCACCGAAAGCAGTCATCTGGATGGGGTCGTTGTTGCCGCCGCCGGTGATATCGCCCATGGAGCCCATATCGAATTCTGCAACCTGGGAGATCCAGTCGTGCAGGATCAGCAGCTTGGTAACATAGTCAGCGCTGTCACCCAGCTCGGCAACCTGTTTCAAGCCTTCATTACGGATGGCTTTCAGAGCTTCGCCATAGTTCATGACGTAAGACATGAACGCCTGCGGCAGCATGTTCAGCATGAATGCCATGGTGGTCGGCGGGACATTATCGTTCGGATCAATGCTGCACAATACCTTGATTGCGCCCATGGTGCCGGTGATGCTGCCATCCTCGCCCTGCTTCTGAACGCCCTTGAGGTCCAGAACGGGGCAACCACGCCGAAGTACTCTGCTTCGTCCTGGTTGAACTGCGACAGCTGGAAGTAGTAGTAGTTCATCTGCGCAGTCGAGACATCGTAAGTATTGGTGACCTGGTTGCCCTGGTCGTCCACATACACGGCAGTCTTCTGGCTGTCGTACAGCAGCAGGCTGTTCTTGCCCTTGTTGTCGCCGCTCTGATAGGTGAAGTTCACCTTGCTTGCGTCAACCGGGTTGTTCTGCATATCGTACCAGTTGCCGTCCTTCATTGCGGACACCAGGGTAACGCCGGTGCCGCCGGAGGTGGTATCCAGGGTCGGGGTGCCGCCCACATTGATGTAGACGGAATTGTCATTCTGGTCTACCACAACGCTGACCGGCATGGTCATTACCGGCTGGGTTTTGATTTCTTCGCCGCAGACAGCGCACTTGAAGGTGATGCTGGTGCATTCCCAGTCAATGGTAACGGGAGCGCCGGCAGAAATTTTGCCGGTTTCGCTGTCATAGAACAGCTGGGCGTTGCTGTAGTCATCGGCCAGCTTGCCCTCGACCTTCTTCATTTCCCAGTTGAAGGTAGCAACAAAGTTGCCATCTGCATCCTTGGACACGGCATGGTTCTGGCAGGGCAGGGCGGCAATGTCGTCGGTGCGGGTGGTGGGTTCCTTGTATTCCTTCTTAACCGGGCTCTTGTCAGCGGGCACGCTGGCAGAGTAAACGGTCTTGCCGGCAGCGCCGGGCTTTGCCTCGGTGGTATCCTTGGTTACGGTGCCTTCTCTACCTTCTGGTAGGCATCGTCCTTTCACAGGTATACACAGCGGTGTAAGCCCAGCCGTCATCGGTCTTGGTCCAGTAACCATCGGGGGTTTCCTTCCAGGTATGGGTGTGGCCATCCTCCGGGTTGGTGTCATTCCAGTACCATTTCGGCTCGCCATAGGTATGGCCGTCTGCAGCGGCGCTGGCAGCAAAGGTATCGGAGTTTTCAGCAACGTAAGCCTGTGCGTAGCTGTCAGCCTGCTGCGCAATCACTTCATCATCGCTGTTGGTCATGGACTCCATCGCAGAGGTCATGCCGGAGCTGCCGGTAAAGGTAACGGCGGTCACAACGCCTGCGGCGTTCGTCTCATAGCCCAGGTCGGTAACGGCGCTGGACAGATGATACGTTTTGATGGTGGCAGCCATCACCGATGCCATCTCGTCCTTGTTCAGGCCATAGGCTTCGGTGTTGATCTTGCCGGCTGCGGCGTTGGCGTACATGGCATCGGCCAGTGCATTTTCCAACGCTGCAAGGCTCATGCCCGCCTTGCTCTGTGCAGTCGCTTCCAGCTTGGCATCGTCCTGCTCCAGTTCATGCACTTCGCCCTGGGCAGCCAGCGTTTGGGCTGTCTGCTTGATCAGGTCTGCGGTGCTGGTGAACTTGGGCAGGGACTGCACAGCGCTGGCCGCGCTTGCTGCGCTAGCTGCAACAGACTGCGCTACCGAAGAATCAATCTTGGTAGTTTCGGCTGCTGCGGGAAGCGCCACGCTCTGGGCAACCATGGCTGCTGCCAGCACGGATGCACCAAAACGCTGAAGGTTTTTCTTCATAGTTTTATCCTCCCTTAAGTGTTACTACTTTCCCCTTTTGTGTGAAAAGTGGTACGGCAGATGTGCGGCACTTTGCAGGTGTTGATTGCAAAACGCCTGGTTGTGCTCCCCTCGGTCTGGCGATCCCCTGCCGGGCTGCGGCCTGCTTTTGGGGCTTTTGGCCCCGGCACAGCGGCTGACAAAACGTTGTACCGGCTGCATGCCTTGATCCCGCAAATGATAACCATTCCGACACATCTAGGTATATACATTATATCACAGTTGCCAGAATTTGCATAGTTCATTAGAGCGGTTTCTAGGTAAATTTTTGTCCTTGAATCAACTGAAACCTGTTTTTCGCACATTATTTGCGTTGCGGTGCGGTGACCCTTTGGCGGTATTTATTAACATTTTTGAATGGTTTATTCCTGATTTTATCAAATGATTAAACATTTACCCCGATAATGTTCTTTGCAATCTCTTAATCCATTCACCCGGTATTGTGATCGCGCATTTTTTGCCATTTCGGTTTGGCTTGTTGTTGAGAGATTTGGCAGAGATTGGAGGAAACTTGAAGAGAAAATTGGAGGTTGAGAATTGCCCATTATAAATTGTACTGTAGAGAGCGTTCCTGACCGTTCCGAAAACTTAGGGATAGATCAACCCTTGCCCCTTAACCGCGACCTGAAATACACCTTCCCAAGGTAGGGCGGTGTGAGTGCCCCCTCCTGCTCCACTTTTTCAAAGTTCCGAATGGTGTCCTCTCCCTATCTACAATTCCTGATGTTTTCATGATGCCTTCCTTGGTCTTCCACACCCGGCCTTTGCCCCCTCCCCGTCCCATAAGTCGTACATTAACAAAAGGCCCTGCCTTAACAGCAGGAGCCTTGAAAGCTATATCACAAGCCGAAAATTACTTCTCGATCTTGGAAACAACGCCGGAACCAACAGTGTGGCCGCCTTCGCGGATAGCGAAACGCATGCCTTCTTCCATGGCAACCGGGGTGATCAGCTCAACGTGCATATCAACGTTGTCGCCGGGCATGCACATCTCAGTGCCTTCGGGCAGGGTGATGATGCCGGTAACGTCGGTGGTACGGAAGTAGAACTGAGGACGATAGTTGTTGAAGAACGGGGTATGACGGCCGCCTTCTTCCTTCTTCAGGACGTAAACATGGCCATCGAAAGTGGTGTGGGATGAACAGAGCCGGGAACAGCCAGAACCTGGCCACGCTCGATCTGGTCACGGTCAATACCACGCAGCAGAGCGCCGATGTTGTCGCCAGCCTGAGCGAACTCGAGGCTCTTGCGGAACATTTCCAGACCAGTGATGGTGGTGGTCAGCTTCTCTTCCTTCAGACCAACGATTTCCATCTGATCGCCGACATGAGCAGTACCACGCTCAACACGACCGGTAGCAACGGTGCCACGGCCGGAGATGGTCATAACGTCCTCAACGGGCATCAGGAACGGCTTATCAGCAGCACGGTCCGGGGTCGGGATGTAGCTGTCAACAGCGTCCATCAGCTCCCAAATGCACTTGTATTCCGGAGCATCGGGATCCTTGGAAGTGCTCTCCAGAGCCTTCAGAGCGGAACCACGGATGATCGGGGTGTTGTCGCCGTCGAAATCCTGGCTGTCCAGCAGTTCGCGAACTTCCATTTCGACCAGGTCGAGCAGCTCTTCGTCGTCAACCATATCGCACTTGTTCAGGAACACAACGATCTTGGGCACGCCAACCTGACGAGCCAGCAGGATGTGCTCACGGGTCTGCGGCATCGGGCCATCGGTTGCAGCAACAACCAGGATAGCGCCGTCCATCTGAGCAGCACCGGTGATCATGTTCTTGATGTAGTCAGCATGGCCCGGGCAGTCAACGTGGGCATAGTGACGCTTCGCGGTGTGGTACTCAACGTGAGCGGTGTTGATCGTGATACCACGAGCCTTCTCTTCAGGAGCCTTATCGATGCTGGAGTAATCCATGAAATCGGCGTCGCCCTTCAGAGCCAGAACCTTGGTGATAGCGGCAGTCAGAGTGGTCTTGCCGTGGTCAACGTGACCGATGGTACCGATGTTGACATGCTCCAAAGAGCGGTCAAATTTTTCCTTTTCAGCCATTGGAAGTATCCTCCTTTAATTCAAACAGATAAAATAGCCTGTTGTAAGGCTATCATACTAGATTTTTCAAGAAAAATCAAGTATTTTGCGCGAATTTGTGCAGAATCAGCCCTTATTGCGCTCGGTCATGATCTTATCTGCAACACTCTTGGGAACCTGCTGGTAATCAGCCGGCTCCATGGAGTACTGGCCACGGCCCTGGGTCTTGGAACGCAGGTCAGTAGCGTAACCGAACATCTCGGACAGAGGAACCATAGCGGTGACACGGGCAGTGCCATCGGTGGATTCCTGGTTCTGGATCGCGCCGCGGCGGCTGTTCAAGTCGCCAATGACGTTGCCCATATACTCGTCAGGAACAACAACGTCAACCTTCATGATGGGCTCCATAATGACGGGATCAGCCTTCTTCATAGCATCCTTGAATGCCATGGAGCCGGCGATGGAGAACGCCATTTCAGAGGAGTCAACTTCATGATAGGAGCCGTCCCACAGAGTGACCTTGACATCCACGACGGGATAGCCAGCCAGAATACCGGACTTCATCGCGCCCTGGATACCGTTGTCAACAGCGGGGATGTATTCCTTCGGGATAGCGCCGCCAACAATACCGTTGACGAACTCATAACCCTTACCCGGGTTGGGCTCAATCTTGATCTTAACATGACCATACTGGCCCTTACCACCGGACTGACGTGCGTACTTGGTTTCCTGGTTAGCATCCTTGCGGATGGTTTCACGGTAGGCAACCTGAGGTGCGCCAACGTTAGCTTCGACCTTAAACTCGCGGAGCAGACGGTCCACGATGATTTCCAGGTGGAGCTCGCCCATGCCGGCGATGATGGTCTGACCGGTTTCTTCATCGGTCCAGGTACGGAAAGTCGGGTCCTCTTCAGCCAGCTTAGACAGGGCAATACCCATCTTCTCGCTGCCAGCCTTGGTCTTGGGCTCAATGGCAACGCGGATAACCGGCTCGGGGAAGTTCATGGACTCGAGGATGATGGGATGCTTCTCATCGCACAGGGTATCACCAGTGGTGGTGTTCTTCAGACCAACAGCAGCGGCGATATCGCCAGCGTAGCAGATGTCGATATCCTTACGGTTGTTTGCATGCATCTGCAGGATACGGCCGATACGCTCGTCCTGATCCTTAACAGAGTTGTAAACAGTGGTGCCAGCCTCAACGGTACCAGAGTACACGCGGAAGAAGCACAGCTTACCGACATACGGGTCAGTCATAATCTTGAATGCCAGTGCAGAGAACGGCTGATCATCGGAAGAAGCGCGATCTTCTTCCTCGCCAGTCTCCGGGTTGGTGCCCTTGATGGCCTCAACGTCGGTCGGAGCGGGCATATAATCAACGATTGCATCCAACAGTTTCTGAACGCCACGGTTCTTGTAAGAAGAGCCGCAGACAACAGGAACGATCTCGTTGGAAATGGTAGCCTTACGCAGAGCAGCCTTGATTTCTTCCTTGGTCAGCTCTTCGCCTTCCAGGTACTTCATCATCAGCTCTTCGTCGGTCTCAGCAACAGCTTCGATCAGCTTGTCACGATATTCCTGAGCCTGTTCTTTCAGTTCTTCAGGAATTTCCTCAACGCGCACATCATTGCCCATATCATCATAGTAGATATCGGCTTTCATGTCGATCAGATCGATGATGCCGCGGAAAGTGTCTTCCTGGCCGACAGGCAGCTGGATAGGCACACCGTTGGCATGCAGACGATCATGCATCATCTGTACGCAGCGGAAGAAGTCAGCACCCATGGTATCCATCTTGTTGACGTAAACCATGCGGGGAACCTTGTACTCGTCAGCCTGGCGCCAAACGGTTTCAGACTGAGGCTCAACGCCACCCTTTGCGGCCAGAACGGTAACAGAGCCGTCCAGAACACGCAGAGAACGCTGAACTTCAACAGTAAAGTCAACGTGGCCCGGGGTGTCGATGATGTTGATACGATGACGGTTCTTTTTGAACAGAGCCGGATCGTGCTGGGTCTCGGTGTGGCTCCAGTAGCAGGTGGTTGCAGCGGAAGTGATGGTGATACCACGTTCCTGTTCCTGCTCCATCCAGTCCATCGTGGCAGCGCCGTCATGAACTTCGCCGATCTTATGGTTAATACCGGTGTAGTACAGAATGCGCTCGGTGGTGGTGGTCTTGCCTGCGTCGATGTGGGCCATGATACCGATATTTCGGGTCATTTGCAGGGATACGTCTCTCGGCGTTGCCATGGCTTAAACCTCCTCAGTAAGCAGATCAATAACGGTAATGCGCGAAAGCCTTGTTGGCTTCTGCCATCTTGTGGGTATCTTCGCGCTTCTTGACGGCGCCGCCAACGTTGTTGGTAGCGTCGATGATCTCGGCGGCCAGGCGAGCGGACATGGTCTTTTCACCACGGCTGCGGCTGTACAGAGTCAGCCAGCGCAGGCCGAGGGTCTCGCGGCGGGCGGGGCTGACCTCCAGGGGAACCTGGTAGGTGGAGCCGCCGACACGGCGGGCCTTAACTTCGAGGCTGGGCATGATGTTTTCCATGGCCTTCTCGAACATTTCGAGAGGATCGTTGCCGGTCTTCTCTTTGACAGTCTCAAAAGCTTCGTAAACGATCTTCTGAGCGACGCCCTTCTTGCCATCCAGCATGATGCTGTTGACCAGACGGGTGACGAGCTTGGAATTGTAAATAGGATCAGCCAGAACTTCGCGCTTTGCGATTTTACCTCTTCTGGGCATCTTTCTTCCCTCCTTCACATTAATGATATCATCGGTACTCGAAAGTTAAAGAAAACTCCCGTTATGCCACAAAAGGGTCAGCTGACCATTTTATGGCGAAAAGATGTTTCCTTACTTCTTGGCACCGGCCTTGGGACGCTTTGCGCCGTATTTGCTGCGAGCCTGGTTACGGTTTGCAACACCCTGAGTATCCAGAGTACCACGGATGATGTGGTAACGGACACCGGGCAGGTCCTTAACACGACCGCCACGGATCAGGACAACGCTGTGCTCCTGCAGGTTATGGCCGATACCAGGAATGTAGGAGGTGACCTCGATACCATTCGTCAGGCGGACACGGGCAACTTTACGCAGAGCAGAGTTGGGCTTTTTGGGGGTCATGGTACGAACAGCGGTGCAAACACCACGCTTCTGGGGGCTGTTCATGGTGGTGTACTGCTTCTTCTGGGAGTTGTAGCTCTTCTGAAGGGCAGGAGCAGTGCTCTTGGTTACCAGGACCTCACGGCCTTTGCGTACGAGCTGGTTAAAAGTAGGCATTTCTTTTCTCCTTTCTTGATTATTCCGCGCAGTTTTTTGCGGGGGTTGTGCTTCCATTTTGGCCGCACTTGACCCCTTAACTCACGCATTTATAATAATAGCGGATAAACCACGCTCTGTCAAGAGTATTCACAAAAAATATTTCAAATAATCGTGCAAGATGCTGATTTTCTGCACTGGGGGTTCTAAGGCAATACCGCACAATTCCCGCCTAACGGCTCAAGCACCGCTCCGGCGGCTGCGGCACGGCATCTGCGTTGCCAAAATGCTCGATAATGTCGGGTTGCGGTACCCGCATCGTGCTTCGGGGGCAAAAGCCCCTCGCACTCTGCGACCGCTGCCCCTGCTTCGGTTCGCTGTTTCCGCCACTGGCGGCGCTCACCTTTGCAGCATCCAGTATTATCTGCGCTTTTTGCTTAGCAGCTGCCGCACCTCGCTCGCCGTATCGGCACTTAGAATTATGCGGTATTGCCCTAATTTTGCACTTAAGGTGTATCTGAAAACAAAGAAAATGACGGATATTTCGCAAACGCAAGCAGAATTTAAGGCAAAGAGCCATAGGAATCCTTTGCGGATTCCAAGGCTTTTTAACGCGAAATCCCGCTGTGTTTGCAGAAACAGACTAAATTTTCGAATTTTTCAGATACACCCTCGGACTTTCCCCCTGCTTATTTTGCAGCTTCCAGCTGTGCCACGCAGGCTTCGGCTTCGTCCAGAATGCGGCCGAACTTATCCAGGGCAGCATCCACCGGGGCGGGGGTGGTCAGGTCCACACCGGCATGGCGCAGCTCATCCAGCGGGTAAGCGCTGCCGCCCATGTGCAGGAACTCCAGGTACTTCTTAACAGCCGGTTCGCCGTTCTTCAGGATGCCCTCGGACAATGCCACGGCAGTGGAATAGCCGGTTGCATACTTATAAACATAGAACGGGCGGTAGAAGTGCGGGATGCGTGCCCACTCGTACTGTACTTCGTCATCCACAACCAGCTCCGGTCCAAAGTAGTCCACAATGAGCTTCTTGTACAGATTGTTCAGGGCGGCGGGATTCAGGGCTTCGCCGCGCTCGGCCATGGCGTGGGCATCGCGCTCAAACTCGGCAAACATCGTCTGGCGGTAGACGGTTCCCTTGAAATTTTCGAGGTACTGATTCAGCAGGGCCAGGCGGGTTGCGGGATCCTGGTTCTTTTCTGCCAGCAGGTGCTCAATGAGCAGGTTCTCGTTGACGGTGGAAGCGACCTCTGCGACAAACAGGGTATAGTCGGCATACTGGGCAGGCTGGGTATGGCGGCTGAACCAGCTGTGCATGCTGTGGCCCATCTCATGCGCAATGGTGGAAACGCTGTCCAGCGTACCGGTAAAGTTACACATGATATAGGGGTTGGAATCATAGCTGCCGCCGGAGTAAGCGCCGCCGCTCTTGCCCTTGTTGGGGAACACATCGATCCAGCGCTCGGCAAAGCCCTTGCGAACGATGGTGCCGTACTCTTCGCCCAGCGGTGCAACGGCATCCAGAACCATCTGCTTGGCCTGGTCATAGGTGTAATGGGCGCTGACGCCCTTGGTCAGCGGGGCGTACACATCATAGTAGTGCAGCTCGTCCACACCCAGGATGCGCTTGCGCAGAGCAACATAGCGGTACATATCCGGCAGGTGCTTGCGCACAGTAGCCACCAGGTTATCATAGACCTGGCCGGGCACGTTCTCCCCTGCCATGGACATGGCGCGGGAAGATTCATAATGACGGACGGAGGCTTCGGCGGCAGCGGTCTTGACAGCGCCGGAGTAAGAGGCAGCCAGCGTGTTGATGTGCTGGCGGAAGCTCTTGTAGTAGCTTTCAAAGGCATTCTTGCGCAGCACGCGGTCATTGGAGGTTTGCAGCAGGATGTAGTTGGAAGCGGTCAGCTCCACATCGTTGCCCTCGCCATCCTTGACGGAATCGAACACCATGTCGGCGTCTGCCAGGTTATCGGCAACATTTTTCGGGGTGCCGAATGCCTCACCGAAAGCAGCCAGCAGCTTTTCTTCCGGGGCGGTCAGGGTGTGAGGCTTTGCACGCAGCAGATCTTCCAGAGCAAAACGATAGGGGGCAACCTGCTCGTCAGCCATGATGGCATCCAGGGTTTCCTGCGGCAGTGCCAGGATTTCCGGCTGAGCATAGGCGATGGTACCGACAGCCTTTACATATTTGGCGGTAGCGCGGGCATCCATGCTCTGGGCGTCATCAGCACGGGTATCCTCGCTCAGACGCAGGCTGGTGTAGACAGCCAGGTTTTCCAGTTCACGGAACACGCCGATTTCTGCATCATAAAACTCACGAATGCTGGCAGCGTTGTTCAGCTTGCCCTCCCAGGCAGCCAAAGCTTCAATTTTGGGGTCAATGGCGGCAAAAGCCTTTTCCCATTCCGCATCGCTGGCGTACATTTTGGTCAGGTCCCACTGGTACTGCGGGTCCATCTCTTTGCGTTCTTTCAATGCTTCCGACATGGCGGATTCTCCTTTTCTATTTCTATATGGTGTCTTTCTGAGCCAGTCAGGGAAGCGTTCTCCCCTGCCCTCCATGCAGGCACCATTCATCCTGCACAGACAAACCCAGTATAAAAGTATTATACACCAAATGTTAGAAAAAACAAATCTGTTTTTATTGAAGGCAACACCGCACAATTCTAAGTGCCGATACGGTGAGCGAGGTGCGGCAGATGCCAAGCCAAAAGCGCAGATAATACTGGATGCTGCAAAGGTGAGCGCCGCCAGTGGCGGAAACAGCGAACCGAAGCAGGGGCAGCGGTCGCAGAGTGCGAGGGGCTTTTGCCCCCGAAGCACGATGCGGGTACCGCAACCCGACATTATCGAGCATTTTGGCAACGCAGATGCCGTGCCGCAGCCGCCGGAGCGGTGCTTAAGCCGTCAGGCGGGAATTGTGCGGTATTACCTTAACAAAAAGCCTGCGCAGAAACAGTGTTTCTGCACGGTTCCTGCACAGGCTCATTTCTCTAACTTTCTTTATTTGTCATTTGCCCGGCTTTCCAGCAGGCTTCTTACTTCTCCTGCCAACGCTTCACTTTCATTTGTCGCAAAGATACAATCAGACTGGTCTTTCCCGATTCTGAAAAACACCTGATAGTCCTTATTTCCGCAGAACGTCAGCACATCCAGCATGGGCTCGCTCTCCCCTGCCCGATAAGTAACCCAGAAGCGCAGCCGCAGTGGATTGGGGGTGATTTTTCCCGCCTGTTCATTGGTCACGCCATTGCGGCAGACAAGATATGCGGTTGTATTTCCCTGGTCGGAAGGCAGGTCCACCCGCTGCATATAAACACCATTTTCCATTGTTTCGCAGTGCTGCATCCATGCGGCAATCTCGGGGTAGCTCTGCCATTCCTCCTGCGGCATACTCCAGATGGCCTTGCTTTGGTAGTTTGCTGATGCCACAAAAGCAACGCTCCACAGAACGAGTGCCAGCAGCATTGCCGCTATCAGATACAACATTCTTTTGCCTGTTGATTTTGCAGCCGCCACAATACCGCTTTTCCCTGTTGCTATCAAAAAGAGCACAATAATTAGAATCAGCAAGAGCAGCAGAAGCCCCACTGCCGCGCCAAGTCCAACAAATTGCAGAGCAAACCACAGCAGAATTGCCGCTGCCGCAAGCAACACCCACTTCTGCTTTGCTGTCAGGCTTTCTGCTTTTTCTGTGTTTGCTAATGTTCCCGTTGTCCCTTCTAAATCAGTCGCTTCCATATCCGCTGCTTCCAACGGAATTCCCAGCAGCTGCCGCAGCATAAACAGGTTGGCTGTGCCGGGCAGAGCTTTCCCTGTTTCCCACCTTGCCACAGCCTGCCGTGTTACCCCCAGCTGCTCTGCCAGCATTTCTTGGGTCATGCCTTTTTCTTTCCGGGCGGATGCAATTTTCTCTCCCAATGTCATGGCGCTATCCCCCTTTCTTTGGGGCCAGCATAGCACAGCTGTACTACTATTTTCAAGCAACTTTGTATCACTTTTCTGCCACTTTTCCGCAATAAGCAGTTTCATTCCCCGCAAAGCAGCATAAAAAATCCCCCACAGTACCCTTTCCGTTCGCAGTTGCCCGTGCGGAGAATGCTGTGGGGGATGTTATGTTTTATTGTCAGGCTAAGCTTATCAGATAAGAAAAGTCTTACTTTTCAGCGTGGTCGTAAGCGCTGCCTTCGGCATCGCGGATTTCCTCGGCGCGAGCCAGCTCTTCTTCAACCTCCGGCAAACCGGTTCCGGCGGGGATCAGCTTACCGATGATGACGTTCTCCTTCAGACCGGCCAGCGGGTCAACCTTGCCCTTGATGGCGGCTTCGGTCAGAACGCGGGTGGTTTCCTGGAAGGATGCAGCGGACAGGAAGCTGTCGGTTGCCAGGCTGGACTTGGTGATACCAAGCAGGATCTGACTGGCCTGGACCAGCTTCAGGTCGGTTTCGCCTGCATCAATGCGTTCCTGAATCTTCTCGTTCTCGATCATCACATCGCGGCGGTTGACAACGCTACTCATGATGAACTCGCTGGAACCTGCATCGTCAATGCGAACCTTACGCATCATCTGGCGGACGATAACTTCGATATGCTTATCGTTGATTTCAACGCCCTGCAGACGGTAAACCTTCTGGACTTCGCTGATCAGGTAGTTCTGGGTAGCAATGCGGCCCTTGACAGCCAGGATATCCTGCGGATAAGCATGGCCTTCGGTCAACAGTGCGCCCTTGACGAGCACATCGCCCTCCATCACCTTCAGGCGGTGGCCGAACGGGATCAGGTAGCTCTTGGTAACCGGTGCGCCGTTATCGTCAACACCGGTCACTTCAACGTGGCGGCTCTTCTTGGTATCGTCAATATGGACGGTACCGGCGATCTCGGACATGATAGCCATTGCCTTCGGGCGGCGGCTCTCGAACAGTTCTTCAACACGCGGAAGACCCTGAGTAATATCTTCAGCAGATGCGATACCGCCAGTATGGAAGGTACGCATGGTCAGCTGAGTACCGGGTTCGCCGATGGACTGTGCCGCAATGATACCGACGGATTCACCGACCTTAACGCACTGGCCGTTGGACATGTTGGAGCCGTAGCAGCGGGCACAGACGCCAACGTGAGCACGGCAGGTCATCACGCTGCGGATCTCCAGCTCGGTAATACCGGCAGCTTTGATCTTTTCAGCGTCGAACATATCCATCATCTTGTCCTTGGACACAATGAGTTCGCCGGTCTTGGGATCCTTCACGTCATGCAGAGCATAACGGCCAATCAGACGCTCGGAGAAGCTTTCGATGGTAGCGTTGCCTTCGCTGATCTCGCTGACGAGGATACCCTCGGTAGCGTGGCAGTCTTCCTCGCGGATGATGACTTCCTGAGAAACGTCAACCAGACGGCGGGTCAGGTAGCCAGAGTCAGCAGTACGCAGTGCGGTATCGGTCAAACCTTTACGAGCGCCTCGAGAAGAGATGAAGTACTCCAAGATGTTCAGGCCTTCGCGGTAGTTTGCACGGATAGGCATTTCCAGGGTTTTACCTGCGGTGTTAGCCAGCAGGCCGCGCATGCCGGCCAGCTGCTTGATCTGGTCCATAGAACCACGAGCACCAGAGTCGGACATCATATAGATGGGGTTGCGCTGGTGGTGGGTCTTCAGGTTGGTAGACAGAGCGTTGGAAACTTCCTCGGTAGCTGCCTGCCAGATCTCAACGGTGTTCTTATAGCGCTCTTCATCAGAGATAAGACCACGGTTGAAGTTCTTCATGACCTTTTCAACCTTCTTGTCAGCCGCAGCCAGGATCTCCGGCTTCTCTTCGGGGATGATAGCGTCAGGCACGGCAACGGTGATGGCGGAAAGGGTGGAATACTTATAGCCCTGTGCCTTGATGTGGTCCAGCATGATAGCGCAGCGCTTGGTGCCATGCTTTGTCAGGCAGCGGCTGATGATGTCGGGCAGCTTCTTCTTGGTGACCTGGAAATCGACTTCGTAATCGAACTTATGTTCGGGGTCGGTGCGATCCACATAGCCCAGATCCTGCGGGATGGGGGTGTTGAAGATGATCTTGCCGACAGTGGTGGTGACAAGGGCGGTTTCGGGGCCGTTGCCAAAGTCCATGGTGCGGCGCACCTTAACGGGAGCCTGCAGGGTGACGATATGCTCGGCGTAAGCCATCAGGGCTTCGTCCTCATCGCGGAACACCTTGTCGTGGCCGGGGTCTTCAGGGTTGACCATGGTCAGGTAGTAAGAGCCCAGGATCATATCCTGCGTGGGCACGGTGACGGGTTCGCCGTCAGACGGCTTCAGCAGGTTGCCGGAAGCCAGCATCAGCATCTTGGCTCTGCGCTGTGCTTCGGTGGACAGCGGCAGATGGACAGCCATCTGGTCGCCGTCGAAGTCAGCGTTGAAGGGGGTGCAGACCAGCGGGTGCAGCTTGATGGCGTGGCCTTCGACCAGAACGGGCTCAAATGCCTGAATGCCCAAGCGGTGCAGGGTAGGTGCACGGTTCAGCAGAACGGGATGGCCCTTGATGACGGTTTCGAGAGAGTCCCACACCTCGGTGGAAGCACGCTCGACCTTTTTGCGGGCAGCCTTGATGTTGGAGGCAATGCCCTTCTGGACCAGGTCCTTCATAACGAAGGGCTTGAACAGCTCCAGAGCCATCTCTTTGGGCAGACCGCACTGGTACATCTTCAGCTCAGGGCCGACAACGATAACGGAACGGCCAGAGTAGTCAACACGTTTGCCCAGCAGGTTCTGGCGGAAGCGGCCCTGCTTGCCCTTCAGCATATCGGAAAGGCTCTTGAGGGCGCGGTTGTTGGGGCCAGTGACCGGGCGGCCGCGGCGGCCGTTATCGATCAGGGCGTCAACTGCTTCCTGCAGCATGCGCTTTTCGTTGCGCACGATGATGTCGGGAGCGCCCAGCTCCAGCAGGCGCTTCAGACGGTTGTTGCGGTTGATCACGCGACGGTACAGATCGTTCAGGTCGGAAGTCGCAAAGCGACCGCCATCCAGCTGGACCATGGGGCGGATATCCGGCGGAATGACCGGAACAACGTTCAGGATCATCCACTCCGGGCGCTGGCCGGACAGGCGGAATGCATCAACGCACTCCAGGCGTTTCAACAGGCGGACGCGCTTCTGGCCGGTAGCCTTTTCCAGTTCCTCATGCAGCTCTGCGGACAGAGCTTCCAGGTCGATCTCAGCCAGCAGCTTCTGGACGGCTTCGGCGCCCATGCCGGCTTCAAAGGTATCCTCGTACTTTTCCCGCATCTCCTTGTACTCGCGTTCGGTCAGGAGCTGCTTTTTCTCCAGCGGAGTAAAGCCGGGATCGGTAACGATATAGTTTGCAAAGTAGAGCACCTTGTCCAGCTGGCGGGGGCCGATGTCCAGCATCAGGCCAATGCGGCTGGGAATGCCCTTGAAATACCAGATGTGCGAAACGGGTGCAGCCAGCTCAATGTGGCCCATGCGCTCGCGGCGGACCTTAGCGCGGGTAACTTCGACACCGCACTTATCGCAGATCTTGCCCTTATAGCGGATGCGCTTATACTTGCCGCAGTGGCATTCCCAGTCCTTGGTAGGTCCAAAAATGCGCTCGCAGAACAGGCCGTCGCGCTCCGGCTTCAGGGTGCGGTAGTTGATGGTTTCAGGTTTCTTGACCTCGCCATAGCTCCAGGCACGGATCTGGTCGGGAGAAGCAAGGCCGATCTTGATAGAATCGAACTCTTTATTTTCCATTCAGCGAACCCTCTCATTTCATCGTGACGTAAACAGCATTCCGATCATTCACCGTCGAACAGGTCGTCGCCATTGTCGGCTTCGATCTGTGCCAGAGAAGCTTCATCCGGCTCCTCATCGCCCAGGTCGTCGTCAAAGCCTTCATCGGCATCCTTGACACTGTAATCATCCTGCAGCTCGCTTTCCAGCAGAACGTTATCACCGATATCGCTGTTGTCAAAGTTGGCATCGTCATCGTCATATTCCTGACGCATATCAACAGCGTTGCCTTCCTTATCCTGAACAACAATATCCAGGCCAAGGCTCTGCAGTTCTTTCAGCATAACGCGGAAGCTTTCGGGGATGCCCGGATTCGGCACATCTTCGCCCTTGACGATTGCTTCGTAGGTCTTGACACGGCCCACAACGTCGTCAGACTTGACAGTCAGGATCTCCTGCAGGGTATAAGCCGCGCCATAAGCTTCCAGAGCCCAAACTTCCATTTCGCCGAAACGCTGGCCGCCGAACTGGGCCTTGCCGCCCAAAGGCTGCTGGGTAACCAGAGAGTACGGGCCGGTGGAACGGGCATGGATCTTATCATCAACCAGGTGATGCAGCTTGAGGTAGTACATATAACCGACAGTAACCTTGAGGGGAACTTTCGCCGGTACGGCCATCGTAAACGGTGGTCTTGCCGTCATCGGTCAAGTCGATCTTGCTGAAATCGATGATGTGGCCCTTATCGCCCATCAGGCGGGGCAGCTTGGTGGGATATTCCGGTGCATGGTCGCCATGCCACTTATCGCGGGCTTCGGCCAGGCAGTCACGGATATCAGATTCGTGCGCGCCATCGAACACGGGGGTCTGCACATGCCAGCCAAGGGCCTTGGCAACATAGCCAAGGTTGACTTCCAGCACCTGACCGATGTTCATACGGGAAGGAACGCCCAGGGGGTTCAGCACGATATCCAGCGGGGTACCGTCAGGCAGGAACGGCATGTCCTCCTGCGGCAGAATGCGGGAAACAACACCCTTGTTGCCGTGACGGCCTGCCATCTTATCGCCAACGCTGATCTTACGCTTCTGGGCGATATAGACGCGCACGCAGGTGCGCACGCCGGGCTGCAGCTCGTCAGAGTTTTCGGGGGTAAAGACCTTAACATCCACAACAATGCCGTAAGCACCGTGGGGAACGCGCAGGGAGGTATCACGTACTTCCCGTGCCTTTTCGCCAAAGATGGCGCGCAGCAGGCGCTCTTCGGCGGTCAGTTCGGTTTCACCCTTCGGGGTAACCTTACCAACCAGAATGTCGCCGGTCTTGACTTCGGCGCCGATGCGGATAATGCCGCGGTCGTCCAGATCCTTCAGGGAATCATCGCCGACGTTGGGGATATCACGGGTCACCTCTTCAGGTCCCAGCTTGGTATCGCGGGCTTCGCTCTCGTACTCCTCAATGTGGATAGAGGTGTAGATATCCTCGCGGACCAGCTTTTCGTTCAGCAGAACAGCGTCCTCATAGTTGTAGCCTTCCCAGGTCATGAAGCCGATCAGAGCGTTCTTGCCCAGAGATCTCGCCGTCCTTGGTGGCGGGGCCGTCAGCCAGAACGTCGCCCTTCTTGACAACATCGCCCACATAGACGGCGGGGCGCTGGTTGACGCAGGTTCCCTGGTTGGAGCGCATAAACTTAATCAGTTCATAGGTATCGGCGGAGCCATCTTCCAGACGGACAACGATCTTATCTGCGTCAACGCTTTCAACGGTGCCGTCATGGGCAGCCAGCACGCAGACACCGGAGTCGGTAGCAGCCTTGTATTCCATGCCGGTAGCAACCAGAGAGCGCTGGGTAACCATCAGAGGCACAGCCTGACGCTGCATGTTGGAGCCCATCAGAGCACGGTTACAGTCATCGTTTTCCAGGAAGGGAATGCAGGCGGTAGCCACAGAAACCATCATTCGCGGAGAGACATCCATGAAATCGACCTGTTCACGGGCAAACTCCTGAATATCGTTGCGATGACGGCCGGAAACGCGGGAACGGACAAAGCGGTTGTTCTCGTCCAGCGGTTCGTTGGCCTGTGCCACGATGTATTCATCTTCAACGTCGGCGGGCATATAAACAACTTCATCGGTAACAACGCCGGTTTCTTTATCCACGCGGCGGTAAGGTGCCTCAATGAAGCCGTACTTGTTGATCTTGGCGAAAGATGCCAGATAGGAGATCAGACCGATGTTGGAACCTTCGGGCGTCTCAATCGGGCACAGACGGCCATAGTGGGTATAATGAACGTCGCGGACTTCGAAGCCTGCGCGGTCACGGGACAGACCGCCGGGGCCCAAAGCGGACAGACGGCGCTTATGGGTCAGCTCAGACAGCGGGTTGTTCTGGTCCATGAACTGAGACAGTGGGCTGGAACCGATGAACTCACGGATGGCAGCCACGACCGGGCGGATGTTGACCAGGCTCTGCGGGGTGATCTCGCCGGATTCCTGGTTCTGCAGGGTCATGCGCTCGCGCACAACGCGCTCCATACGGGCAAAGCCGATGCGGAACTGGTTCTGCAGCAATTCGCCAACGCTGCGCACGCGGCGGTTGCCCAAGTGGTCGATTTCATCGGTCACGCCGATGCCATGGTCAAGGCCCAGCAGGTAGTTGACGGAAGCAAAGATATCGTCAACGGTAACGGTGCGGCTGATGAGCTTATCATGGTTCTTGGTCAGCAGTTCTTTCTGCTCTTCCGGATCGGAGGTAGCATCCAGAATCTTACGGATTTCGGCGAAGGAAGCGCGCTCGTTGATGCCGCATTCCTTCACGTCAAAGCTGAAGAAACTCTGGGCATCGACACAGCCGTTGGAGAACACGATCACATTGACCGGATCCTGGCCCTTGCGCTCCACGATAACAGTAACGCGGGAAACACCGGCGTTATCAATTTCAACAGCCTTTTCGTGGTTGATGCGCTCGCCCTTGGCGGCCAGCAGTTCGCCGGTCAGCGGGGCAATGATGTCCTCGGCAGTCTTATAGCCCGCAATACGGCGGAACAGGCACAGCTTGTTGTTCATCTTGAAGCGGCCAAAACGAGCCAGGTCGTAACGGCGCGGATCAAAGAACAGCAGGTTGATGTGGCTGCGGAGCTTTCCACCGTCGGCGGCTCGCCGGGGCGCAGCTTGCGGTAGCACTCCAGCAGGGCTTCCTCTGTGGAATGGGTGATATCCTTTTCCAGGGTGGCGTTGATTTTGGGTTCAGAATCGCCGAAGTACTGGCGGATCTGCTCATCGGTGCCAAGACCCAGTGCGCGCAGGAAGGTAGTAACCGGCAGCTTGCGGTTTTTATCAATGCGCACATAATATACATCGGAAGAATCGGTTTCGTATTCCAGCCATGCGCCGCGGTTGGGGTTCATGGTTGCGGTGAAAAGGTCCTTGCCGGTACGGTCCTTGCTGGAAGCATAGAACACGCCGGGCGAACGAACCAGCTGGCTGACGATAACACGTTCTGCACCGTTGGAGATGAAAGTGCCGGAATCCGTCATGAGCGGGAAATCGCCCATGAAAATTTCCTGTTCCTTCACTCGCCGGTGCTTTTGTTCAACAGGCGCGCAGTGACATAAAGCGGCGCAGCATACGTTGCGTCACGCTCTTTACATTCTTTAATGGTATATTTGGGGTGCTTGTCCAGACGGTAATCGACAAATTCCAGCGAGAGATTCCCGGTGTAATCCTCGATCGCGTCAATGTCGTGGAACACTTCGCGCAGGCCCTCGTCCAGGAACCAGTTATAAGAGTTTTTCTGGATCTCGATGAGGTTGGGCATGCCAATCACTTCGTTGATGCGGGAAAAGCTCATTCTGGAGGTTCGACCGTTTTGTACGGGCTTGACCTTTACCATAAAATGCGACCACTCCTATTCCGTTCAGATTTGTTTTTGGCAAAAGCGCTCCGCCGAAGCAATGATTTTCTTGGAACATTCGTCGTTTTAACAAAGTTTGAAAAACGCGAAAAATCAAAATTCCTTTAGGGCGCTCTATTCCATTTTGTGATACTATGCCAGTATACCAGCCAAAAGCTGATTGTCAAGGGCTCTTTGGCATTTTGCGTGTTTTTATCAGGCAATTGAACGCCCGGATGCGTGTCGCATTTCTTTTGGCAAAGTGCTATTTTTGCATTTCTTCTGCCACTTGACAAATCCTTGAAATACCGCTAATTGGCACAATGCCCAATTACCTTGTGTGTTTTGTATGGGTTGCAGCCTGCGTTTTTTCTGCATTTTCCCGATTTTTACGCTTTGCAAACAAAAAGTGCCCTTCCTGCCGTTATCCGTGTGCAGGGTGGGCACTCGTCTGTTTTTGGTGTTATGCGTTTGATGCCGGGCCCGCCACACGGGTATTTACACCAGCTCCACCCGGTATTTTTGCAGCCAGTAATTCAGCTGCACAAACCAGGCAATGGTCTGCGGGGTGGTCATCAGCTGGCCATACCAGGGGGTCGCAGTCTCGGCAGCGGTCAACAGCTGTTCCAGCGCTGCCCTCTTGGCAATACGCAGCAGCGGGGCATCCGGGTCCTTCATTGCACTGCGCAGCATGGCGCTGACAGCGTTCAAATACGCCGGGTTCCATGTTTTAGGGTAGGGGCTCTTTTTTCGCCACAACACTTCCGTGGGCAGCACGCCCTGCATCGCCTGGCGCAGCAGGCCTTTTTCGTGGCCCTCGTAATCCTTATATTCCCACGGCACGCTGTACAGGTATTCCGCAATGCGGTAATCGCAGAACGGCACGCGCACTTCCAGCCCGCTGTACATACTCATTCGGTCCTTGCGGTCCAAAAGGGTCTGCATAAACCAGTTAAAGTTCAGGGCAAACATCTGGCGCATCCGTTGTTCCAGGGGATCCAGACCGGGCGGATGGAAGTTTGCTCCAGCGTAGCGCGGTAGCCTTCATCAATATACGCCGCCGGGTCAATGCCGCCGAACACCTCCGGCTTAAAAAAGCTGACCCTGTATGCCGTGCTCTGCGCCCAAGGGAAGCCATACCGCTCCCGCACGGTCTTATCCCTGTACCAGGGTAACCGCCAAATATCTCGTCCGCGCACTCGCCGGAAAGTGCCACGGTGGCTGTTTTACGGATCTCACGGCAGAACAGCAGCAGCGAGGAGTCCACATCCGCCATGCCGGGCAGGTCGCGGGCGTCCACCGCTTCCAGCAGGGCGGCAGCCAGTGCTCGCTGTCCAGCGTTACCCAGGTATGCTGCGCGTTCAAGAACTGGTTCATGGTGCGGATATACGGCGCATCCGGGCTGGGCTGGAAATGGGTGGCGTGGAAGTACTTTTTGTTATCCTGATAACCGACCGAGAAAGTCTGCAGCGTTTTGCCCCGCGCCGTAAAGCGGGAATCCGCGATTGCCGAAATCAGGCTGGAATCCAGCCCGCCGGAAAGGAAGGTTGCCACCGGCACATCCGATACCAGCTGCCGCGTGACGGCATCCATCACCAGGTCCCGCACTTTGGCTGCGGTGTGGGTAAAATCATCGGGGTGTTCGTGGTCGGTCAACTGCCAGTAGCGGCGCACGGTGAAGCGCGGCGCACCAACCTGTGGCACAGTGTATTCCGCGCAGCAGCCGGGCTTCAATTCCTGCACATTGCGGAACACCCGCACCCCGGCGTGCGGCCAGGGCCGAGCAGCAGCACATCGGCCAGCCCATGGGCATCCACCTGCGGCGGGATCTCCGGGTGGCAGAGCAGCGTTTTCAGCTCGGAAGCAAAGATCAGGCTGTCCCCGCGCAGGGCATAGAACAGCGGCTTGACCCCGATGCGGTCCCGCGCCAGAAAGAGCTTTTGCGCCCGCTGCTGCCACACAGCAAATGCAAAAATACCGTTCAGCTTTTCCAGACAGTCCGGCCCCCACTGGGCAAAAGCATGTAACAAAACCTCAGTATCGGAATGGCTTACAAAGCGATGGCCCAGAGCCGCAAGCTGGGCGTGCAGCTCCGGCGTGTTGTACAGCTCGCCGTTGTACACCAGAATGTATTTCTCCCCGCCCTGATCCAGCACCATGGGCTGGCAGCCGTTTTCCAGATCCACCACAGCCAGCCGCGCATGGATCAGCGCCGCATGGCCGTGCAGGTATATTCCCCGCTGATCCGGCCCGCGGCGTGCAAGGCTTTTCTGCATTCGGCAGTAAGCTGGGTAGTTGGCTGCAATCTTATTTGGGTCCGCGCTGATCTGTCCGGCAATTCCACACATCGTTATCCCCTCCCCTATATCATCAGGGTAATCGTATGCTGTGGCTTTGTCATTTATGCCTGCTGCACACAAAAATACACCCGCACCGCCGGGCAAACAGCAGTACGGGTGCAGATGATTTTAATTTGCTATTTCTATTCTTATTCTATATAAGAATCACGGCATCAATCCAGGAAGTCGCGCAGCTTTTTGCTGCGGCTGGGGTGGCGCAGCTTGCGCAGGGCTTTGCTTCGATCTGGCGGATACGTTCACGGGTAACGTTGAACTCCTTGCCCACCTCTTCCAGCGTGCGGGGGCGGCCATCTTCCAGGCCAAAGCGCAGGCGCAGGACCTTTTCTTCACGCGGGGTCAGGGTTTTCAGCACATCGGCCAGCTGCTCTTTCAACAGGGTCTGGCTGGCGGCTTCGGCGGGAACGGGGGCTTCCTCATCGGGGATAAAGTCGCCCAAGTGGCTATCTTCCTCCTCACCGATGGGGGTTTCGAGGCTGACGGGTTCCTGTGCCACGCGCATAATCTCGCGCACTTTGTCCACCGGCATATCCAGGCGCTCGGCAATTTCTTCGGCGCTGGGCTCATGGCCGTTTTCGTGCAGCAGTTGGCTGGAAACCTTTTTGACCTTGTTGATGGTTTCCACCATATGCACAGGGATACGGATGGTGCGGGCCTGATCCGCAATGGCGCGGGTGATGGCCTGGCGGATCCACCACGTTGCATAGGTGGAGAACTTGAAGCCCTTGGTATGGTCAAACTTTTCAACCGCTTTGATCAGACCCAGGTTACCTTCCTGGATCAGGTCCAGGAACTGCATGCCGCGGCCCACATAGCGCTTTGCAATGGAAACTACCAGACGCAGGTTGGCTTCGCTCAGGCGCTGCTTGGCGCGTTCGCCGTCCTTGCCGCCTTTCTGGATATCCAGGGCCAGCTGCACTTCCTCATCGGGGTCAGCAGGGGCACGCGGCCGATCTCTTTCAGGTAAACCTTAACGGGGTCATCGATGGTAATGCCGTCCGAGGTAACGGTATCCTCAAAGTCATCCATCCCCTCCTCGCCCATATCGGCCACAGCGGACATATCAGTGGCGTCATCATCCACCACTTCAATGCCGTTGCTTTCCAGCTCTTCATACAGCTTTTCCATCTGCTCCGCGTCAATAACACGGCTGCTTTCTTCCATAGCGTCACTGATTTCGGTGCTGGTCAATTTGCCTGCACGGCGGCCCTGTTCAATCAGGTTGCGAATCGAATCTTTCTTTTCTGCCATAAGTAGTTTCTCCTTTGGTTTTTATTCTGCCCATCTTACTGGAACGGGATAAAACAACATGGTTTTGGCCGGGTGGAAATTATTCTTCCGGCGGGCGTTCGCCCACTTTTTTACGGGCAAGGGCGGCAAATTTCTGCCGGAATTCATCGTCTGTGGTGCCTGCCACCTGGGCGCTTTCGGGGTTTGCGGTCTGCAAACGATCCAGCAGCATATCAATATCCCGGCGGGTCAGGCGGGTATCGGCGTTTTGGGCCTGGGCCAGCATCACCTGGCTGTAGGCTTTTTCCTCCAACAAGGGGGAAAGGGTCGTGGCGTTGGCGGGCTGGCCGCGGGCAGCGCAGTCATAAATCGCCTTGATTGCCTGCTGCATTTCCGGCAGCACCACCATGCCAAGGTTCAGCCGCTCCCGGATGTAGGGGATGGCGCCGGCATCCTGCAGCATAGCCGCCACAAGCTGGCGGGCGGCGCTTGCGGCCCCCAGGGCAGCTTCGCCCCCGCGGTCATAGGGCACGCGGATATCCGCCGCAATCCCCTGGCGGGAAAGTTCGTTCTGCTCTTTGCGGCGCGCCCTGCGCCCGGCCCCGCGCACGGCGCTTTCCAGCTGGACCAACACAGCCTTTTTATCAATGCCGGTCTGTTCCGCAATGCGCCCGGCATACACATCCCGCGCCGTGGGGCTGACCGCGCTGCCTGCCAGAATGCCGATGGCTTCATCCACATATTGCAGGCGCTGGGCATCGTTGCGCAGGTCATATTTTTTCACTGCCTTAGCCAACTTGAACTCCAGCGGGGTTGCGGTGCCTTCCAGCACAGCTTCAAACCGGTCGCGGCCATAGGTGCGGATAAATTCATCCGGGTCCTTGGCACCGGGGATGTTCAGCACCCGCACCTGCAAATTGGTACCGGAAAACAGCGCCAAACTGCGCTCCGTTGCCTTCTGGCCTGCTTCGTCCGAGTCATAGCTCAGCACCACTTCGTCGGCGTATTCCGTCAGCAGCTTGACCTGCTCCGGCGTCAAAGCCGTGCCGCAGGCACAAACAGCGGTATCAAACCCGGCTTCGTGCATCGAGATGACGTCCATATACCCTTCGCAGAGGATATACCGCTTGGACGTTGATTTTTTTGCCACATTCAGCGCAAACAGCGTGCGGGATTTGTGGTAGACCATCGTTTCGGGCGAGTTGATGTATTTCGGCTTGGAATCATCCATCACGCGCCCGCCGAACGCAATGATATTGCCCCGCACATCAATGATGGGCACCATCACGCGGTGGCGGAAGATATCATACAGATTGCCCTTGGCGCTACGCTTGACAAGGCCGGAGGATTCCAATTCCGGCTCGGTAAAGCCGCGGTGGCGCAGGTAGTGCAGAAGGCCGACAAAATCTTCCGGTGCATAGCCCAGGCCAAACCGGCGGATGGCCGCATCCGAAAGGCCGCGTTTTTCGCGCCAGTAGCGGCGGGCCATGGCGGCTTCCGGCGTTGGGGCGTTGAGCTGGTCATAAAAATAGCGCGCGGCGTTGCGGTTAATCTCCAACAGGCGGGAGCGGGAACGGCTTTCCTGGTCGTCCTCCTCCGGCATGGGCATCCCGGCGCGGCCCGCCAGCTGTTTAACAGCTTCCACATAGCCCAGGTTGGAAATTTTGCGCACAAAGTTGATCACATCCCCCGCCGCACCGCAGCCAAAGCAGTAAAAACTTTGGGTATCCGGGTAGACGGTAAACGAAGGGGTTTTCTCGTTATGGAAAGGGCACAGCCCGGTATAGGTCCGCCCGCGATGACGCAGCTGCACATATTGGCCGATTACTTCGGTAATATCATTGCGTGCAACCACTTCCTGTATGTATTCCTGTGGGATCAATGGGGCTCCGGGCCTCCTTTCGCGTATATATCGTAATAATTTTATGACAATGTGCGCCCCTTCGGGGCGGGCGGCAGTGCTCTAACATACTGCCAATTTTATAGCACCTGCCACTTTTGCGGCACAAACAGCTCCTCAAACAGGCGGGTAGCAAATTCATCGCTCATGCCGGAAATATAATCCGCCACGGCACGGTCCATTCCCTGGTGATATGCCACCTGCATATAAAAATTAGGCATCAGCGTGGGGTCCGCGCAAAGGCGCTCATACAGCGCTTCGATCATCTTGTCCACTTTTTTCTCTTCGCGCTTGGCATCCTTGTCCACATACACCGTGCTGTACATAAAGTCTTTCAGCACACCGTATGCCTCCTCCACTTCGGGGGAAAACTGCATTTTCCCATTTTTGCAGTTTGCGCTGTTTGCCACAAGGTCAGTGATCATTGTGGTGATGCGCCAGGATTTGGTATCTCCCAGCACCTGCACGGCATCCCGCGGCAGGGCGGCGGGTTCAGCACACCGGCGGCCACGGCATCCTCAATATCATGGTTCAAAGGCAATGTGATCCGCATAGCGCACGGTACAGCCTTCCATCGTGCGGGCCCATGCGCCTTTGGTGTGGGTAATAATCCCGTTGCGCACCTCCCAGCAAAGGTTCAGGCCCTTGCCGTCCTTTTCCAGGTAGTCCACCACCCGCAGGCTTTGGCGGTAGTGGGTAAACCCGCCGGGGCACAGCCGGTTCAGTGCGCGCTCCCGCGTGGCCGTATGGGGTGTGGCCAAGATCATGCCCCAGGGCAATGGCTTCGGTCAGGTCCTCATTCAGCCGCAGGGCGCGGGCAATGGTTCGGGCAATCTGGCTGACTTCCAGCGTGTGGGTCAGCCGGGTGCGGTAGTGGTCGCCCTCCGGCGAAAGAAACACCTGTGTTTTCTGCTTCAACCGCCGGAAACTTTTACAGTGCAAAATTCTGTCCCTGTCACGCTGGTAGCAGGTCCGCAGGTCATCTTCCGGTTCCGGGGTGCGGCGGCCAAAGCTCTGCTCACTTAAAGCGGCATAGGGGCTTAAGGTCAGGCGTTCAATTGTCTGGGTCTCTTCCCGCACAGTCACGGCGCAGCCTCCTTTCCTCTATCCGGTTCCCCGTTGGGCATATCATGCCCAAAAACAGCTCTCTATATTATAAATACGATAAAAAGCTGCCAAACACTTGTATGAAATGTAAAAATTTCATGTGAAATTCTGCTTTCTTGCCAGAAATGACTGCGCAGCATCAAAAAGCTGCGTAAAGTGGTTTGCTGATCGTCACTTCGGCACTGCCGCGGGTCAGCTCGCTCAGGTCATGGCACAGGGCTTCTTCGGTTCCGGCAGGCATGCGCCAGCGCAGGGTCACAGCGTCGGCATACTCCGGTTCCTGCAGTTTGGCCCCGGCGGCTGCGATCATCCGCTGGGCCTGTTCAAACTTGGGGTATGGCACGGTCACGGCACAATCCGTCACCAGCCGCATGCTGACAATCTCCGCCTGCTGCAAGGCTCCGGATGCCGCCGCGGTGTAGGCCCGCACCAGCCCGCCGGTACCCAGCAGAACTCCGCCAAAGTACCGCGTAACCACCACGATCACATCCGAAAGCCCCGCATGGCCGATGGCTTCCAGCACGGGGGTACCGGCGGTTTTGGCGGGTTCGCCGTCATCACTGTAGCGGGTGCGGCCGCCCTCGCGCAGAACATAGGCATACACATTATGCCGCGCGGTGCGGTTGGCCGCTTTGATGCGGTTCAGGTGGGCAAGGGCAGCTTCCTCGGTATCGGCAAACGCAGCGGAAGCAATAAAGCGGGAGCGCTTTTCTTCATATTCAAAGGTGGAAATACCGCGGATCGTTTGATAGTCCGGCATAGGGGTTCTCCTTTGAGATGCAAGATGATGTATTTGAAAAAAATACCGCAGATGTTGCCATCTGCGGTATACAAAACCTTAATGCAATTACTTGCCAGCCTTGTTGGCGTAGCGGCGCTTAAAGCGCTCAACACGTCCGCCGGTGTCAACCAGCTTCTGCTTGCCGGTGTAGAAGGGATGGCACTTGCTGCAAACTTCAACGCGGATCTCCGGCTTGGTATCGCGGGTATGGATCACGTTGCCGCATGCGCAGGTAATGGTGCAATCCACATAGTTGGGATGAATACCCTGCTTCATTTTCATTTCACCTCTTTCTCGATCATGACTAAAGGGAGCCATACTTGATATATGTGCTCATCACAATCTTCGAATTTCGGCTACCAGCAGACGCCATCCTGTGCGTGTGGAGCAGCCCTCTGAACGATTGCTAGAGTATTTTACCAGAGTTTTTGTGTTTTGTCAAGTAGTGCGGGCAATCTTTTGCGGCGGCAAATTGCCAGCAAAAGTGCAATCATTTATATGCCCATCCGGGACGTCGAGGACGCCGTCTCCTACTGTGGGGCAAAGTACATCACACGTTTTTTGTATCTGCTCCGGTAAGTTTCCGGCGGAGTCGGGTACCCCCGCCCTACTGGGTGTTTGTGGGTTGGCCGCACACAATAAAATGCTCTGTAGGGAACGGTCTTGACCGTTCCGGGGCCTTGTAGCAGATGCCGCAACAATTTTCCGCAAAGCCTTTGGTTCCCCTTCGTGGGGAGCTGTCGCCGAAGGTGACTGAGGGGTGATTCCCCAAGCGGAGCCTGAAAATGCGCGTTATTTCCTCACTGCGGCGGCTAGGGGGCTGCATACAAAAAAGGCCGTCTGCGTATGACAGCAGACGGCCCAAAAGCGCCAAACCTATGGAATCACATTATGCCAGCAGCGGCTTAACGGCAGCGGCCAGTTCTTCTTTCTTGGCTTCGGCTTCGGCCAGGTCTTTGCCCTTGGTGGTAAAGTAGGTCTTGATCTTCGGCTCGGTGCCGGAGGGCGCACCACAACGGTGCAGCCGGATGTCAGGGTGTAGATCAGCACGTTGGCGGCGGGCAGACCGGTCTCTTCAGGCTTTTTATAGTCCACAACCTTTACAACGGCGTCACCGCCAAAGTCCTTGGGCGGGTTCTCGCGCAGGCCGGACATAATGCTCGCCATCTTGTCCATGCCGGACAGGCCCGGGAACTCAAAGCTGTCAACCTTGTTCAGGTAGCGGCCATACTCGGCGTAAATGCGCTCCAGCTCTTCCTTCATGGAACTGCCCTTTGCGCGGTAATAAGCAGCCATTTCGCAAATCAGCATAGAGCCGATGATGGCATCCTTATCGCGGACGTAAGGACCAGCCAGGTAGCCATAGCTTTCCTCAAAGCCAAAGATGAAGCGGTCAACCTGACCAGCAGCTTCCAGCTTGGCGATCTGATCGCCGATCCACTTAAAGCCGGTCAGCACATTGCGGCACTCAACACCGTAATGCTCGGCCACCTTGTCCGCCAGCGGGGTGGACACGATGGACTTGCACATGACGGGGTCTTTGGGCATGGTTCCCTGCTCAATGCGGCCCGCGCAGATGTAATCCAGCAGCAGAACGCCGACTTCGTTGCCGGAAAGCAGCTCATAGCTGCCATCCTTGCACTTAACGGCAATGCCAACGCGGTCAGCATCGGGGTCAGTGGCCAGCATCAGGTCTGCACCAGACTTTCGGCCAGTTCCAGGCCAAGGCGCAGAGCCTCGAAAATTTCGGGGTTGGGGTACGGGCAGGTGGGGAAATTGCCGTCCGGCTTTTCCTGTTCCGGCACAACGGTGATATCGGTAATGCCGATGTCATGCAGAACATGGGTGACCGGAACCAGGCCGGAGCCGTTCAGCGGGCTGTAAACCAGCTTCAGACCGGCGGTCTTGCAGATACCGGGACGGATGGAGCGGGCTTCGATTGCTTCGTACAGGGCGTTGATGCAGTCATCGCCAACGTATTCGATGATGCCCTTTTCCAGCCCCTCGGCAAACGGCATGGTTTTGGCGCCGGTCAGGATGTCGGTCTTCTGGATTTCGGCGTACACGATGTCAGCGGCCTCATCGGTCATCTGGCAGCCATCGGGGCCGTAGGCCTTATAGCCGTTGTACTTGGCCGGGTTGTGGGATGCCGTTACCATGATACCGGCGTTGCAGTTATAATACCGGGTAGCAAAGCTCAGTGCGGGAACCGGCATCAGGGCGCTGTAAATGCGCACCTTTACGCCGTTGGCGGCCAGAACTTCGGCAGCAGCCTTGGCAAACACATCGCTCTTGATGCGGCTGTCATAGCTGATAGCAACGGTCTGGGTGCCGCCCTGGTCTTGACCCAGTTGGCAAGGCCCTGGGTAGCCTGGCGCACAACATACACGTTCATGCGGTTGGTACCGGCGCCGATCACACCGCGCAGACCGGCAGTGCCGAACTTAAGGGCAACGGCAAAACGATCCTGAATGGCAGCGTCATCGTTCTGAATCAATTCCAGCTCCGGCTTCAGGTCGGGGTCATCCAGGTTGGCAGCAAGCCAACGGCTGTACATTTCTTTATACATTTTGGACACCATCACTTTCTTACCCTGTAAAAGTTTTGGGTAAATTTACTTGTTCAAATTAAATATATCAATTTTAGTTTGCGTTGTCAATCAAAAAAAGCTGGAATTCCGGCTTTTTGCCGGAGCTTTGCCTGTTTTTTACCCTACAGCGTCAAGGCAGATTTTGGGCACAAAAAATATGCTTGCCGCCGCGGGCGGAACAGGATATACTGAAAATAATCAAAGTACGCAATTTGTTGAAAAAAAGGAGTTGGCTGCGCCATGTATGCACACGTTGTCAGCCTGGGGTAGCGGGGCTGGATGGCTACCCCGTTACCGTGGAAACCCACATCAGCGGCGGTCTGCCCAAATTTGCCATGGTGGGCCTGCCGGATTCCGCCGTGAAGGAAAGCAGTGAGCGGGTGCGCAGCGCCATCAAAAACCTGAACTGCCCCTGGCCCGCCAGCCATGTTACCGTCAACCTGGCCCCCGCCGATGTGCGCAAGACCGGCAGTTTGTATGACCTGCCGGTGTTCATCGGCATTTTGGCGGCGCAGCAGTACATCCCACAGCCAGAGCCGCACCAGGCATTTTTGGGTGAGCTTGGGCTGGATGGCACACTGCGCCCCATTGCCGGTGCCCTGCCCATGGCCCTTGCCGCCCAAAAGGCGGGCGTGACCGAGCTGTTTGTTCCTGCCGAAAACGCCGCCGAAGCCGCCGTGGCCGAGCAGCTGACAGTTTACCCCGCCCGCAGCGCTGCGGATGTGATCCGCCACCTGGCGGGGCAGGCAAAGCTCAGCCCCGCCAGCCGCACAGGATACGATGCCGCCGGGCAGTGGCCTGGCCCCGATTTTGCGGATGTGCGCGGCCAGGCGGAGGCCCGCCGCGCGCTGGAAGTTGCCGCTGCGGGTGGGCACAACCTGTTGATGGTGGGCCCGCCGGGCACCGGCAAAAGCATGCTGGCCAAGCGCCTGCCGGGCATTCTGCCGCCGCTCAGTTATGAGGAAGCGCTGGAAACCACCGCGATTTATTCCGTTGCTGGGCTGGTGCAGGCCGGGACCGGATTATTGCAGCAGCGACCGTTCCGCAGCCCCCACCACAGTGTCAGCGCCGCAGCCATTGCGGGCGGCGGCACAGTGCCCCGCCCCGGCGAGGTGAGCCTGGCCCACAACGGTGTACTGTTTTTGGACGAATTGCCAGAGTTCAGCCGCGAAGCGCTGGAGGTGCTGCGCCAGCCAATCGAGGACGGGTGCATCTCCGTGAGCCGGGTACACGGCACCGCCACCTACCCCTGCCGTTTTATGCTGGTCGCCGCCATGAACCCCTGCAAGTGCGGGTATTATGGTTCCGGCGTGCGGGAATGCAGCTGCACGCCCAGTGCGATCGAGCGCTACCGGCAGCGGATTTCCGGCCCGCTGTTGGACCGCATTGACCTGCATGTAGAGGCCCGCCCCGTGGAGTACGACGCCCTTGCCGCAAAAACCGGCGGCGAGCCGAGCGCTGACATCCGCACGCGGGTGGCTGCGGTACGCGCCATGCAGGCCCAGCGCTACCAAGGCCTTGGCTTTACCTGCAACGCCCAGCTGCCCAGCGGTATGCTGCGCCGCTACTGCCCGCTTGCCCCCGCCGCCGAAAAGCTGCTGCGCGGTGCGTTTGAACGCATGGGCTACAGCGCCCGCGCCTATGACCGCATCCTGCGTGTTGCCCGCACCATTGCCGACATGAACGGTGTGGAACAGATCGGCGCCGCAGAGCTGATGGAAGCGCTGCAATACCGGAGAATGGACAGGGCGGTAGGCAAATGAATATTTGCCAAATGAATAAGTAATCAGGTGGACCCCGTTGCTGGCACAACGCTCAAAAATATTAGAGTTCTGTCAAATATAGAGCACTAATATTTCTGAGCCGTGCGCAGCACTGCGGTCCACCTGCATTATTCTTTATTCTTTTTCATTATTCTTTCTATTTCACCCGTTCCTTTTCGGAACGGGCGAAATAGAACATCCACTGCTGCAAAATTCCGGCGTTGCCATAGGCTGGGAATGGGTTCTGCCCGGCGTAATGCTGGTCGATCACACGCTGGATCCACACATCCACGGGGGCACACTCCATGCGGCCATAGGCAAACAGGGCTACGCAGTTGGCCACCTTGATGCCCACGCCGTGCTGCTGCATCAAAGCTTCCAGCAGCTGGGCATCGGGCAGGGTTTCCAGCGCGGCAAGGTCCAGCGCTCCCGCTGCAACTGCCTGGGCGGCAGCCAGAACATACGGGGCGCGGTAGCCCAGCGCGCAGTCCCGCAATGCCTGCTCCCCTGCCGCGGCGAGCGCCTGCGCCGTTGGGAACGCATACAGCACATTCCCGCCCGGCTGCAGCAGCGGCACACCGTACCGGGTACACAGCGTTTCCACGCAAGCCTGAATGGCCGGGATATTTTTGCGCTGGCTGATGATAAAGGTAACCAGCATCTCCCAGGCGTCCTGGCGCAGAATGCGGATGCCCGCCCCGGCCCGGGCCGCTGCGCAAAGGTAGGCATCCTGTTTGGGCACCGCGGCGCGGATGGCCGCATAATTGCGGTTCAAATCAAAATAGCGGTGCCAGAAGCCCTGCCATTCTTCCGGGGTACAGCTAGCTGTATACGTATCACCGCTGCCGGGCTGCAGGTACAAAAGCTTATCCCCGGCCAAAAACCGCCAGCCCTGCGGCGTTTGCGCAATGCGGAACGCCTGGCCGCTGGCGGCTATTTTTTGCAGATCGAAATCACCCGGTATCGTTACGGTCATGGCTCGCGCAGCACCTCCAGCATGCGGCGGGCGCTGCCTTCCCACGAGTATTTTTGCAGTACGGCGGCGGCATCCCGGCCGGGGGTTACATGGTCCACACTGCCGTGGTTGGTGGAAAGGTCAATGTAATCAGCGTGGGAGCCGTAAATTTCCCGCATGCAGGGGGTATTGCTCACCATCACGCGTGGAGCACCGCAGGCAATGGCTTCCAACGGGGGGATGCCGAACCCCTCATACAGCGTGGGGAACAAAAACGCCTTGCAGTTTTCCATCAGGCTTTTGGCTTCGCCGTCCGTCACATAGCCAAGGTACATCACGTTGTTCAGGTGGTCCAACCCCAGGGCAGCGGCCTCTTTGGCAAGGCTGCCGCCGCCCGCAATTGCAAACATAACCTGGGGTTTGCTCTGCGCAGCGCGCAGCACCCAGGGAAAGTTCTTATTTTTAAGTAGGTTGGACATTGAGAAATAATACTCGCCCTTTTTCAGCTGCGGCCACTTGCTGTACTCACCAAACAGCATGGGGTCAGGGCGCACGCGCTGCATATGCTGCCAGGCGTTATACACCACAGTGATCTTTTCAGGGTTCACATGGTAATATTTCACGATCTCGCTTTTGGAAAATTCCGAGACCGTCACGATTTTTCTGGCCTTTTTGGCAATGGCCGCATACTGCATGCAGTGCCAGACAGCGCTGGTGCGGCCGCGCAGGTCGGTATAAAAATCCGGGCGTGCTTTATAGCACACATCATGCACCACGGCAATGCCCTCGTTCCCACGGTGGAACATGGGGATAACGTTGCACATGCCCAGCCAGCAGCGCCCGCTTTGTGCCAGATATCGGCCATACACCCGCTGCCAGCCCAAAATGCCGCTGGACTGCGGCAGGGTGACCACCTTGATATTGCGGTATTCGGGAACGATACAATCCGGCGGAACCGCCACTTCCAGCTCGCCGGGTTCCAGCATGGGGTCCATGGCAGCGAGTATTTCCCGCGCATAGCGCTGGATGCCGGAAAGCTGCTGCACAAAAAACGAACCGTCTACTGTATACTTAGGCATTTTCATTCTCCTTATAAACGGCACCGCGTTACTGCGTCAGGATGCCGTATTGGTTTTTGCACTGCAAAATGCGCTGCACGCTTTCGTCCAGTCTCTGCTGGGGGATGGTACCATCCTGCACAGCTTCCAGCACGGCGGTATAGGCATCGGCAAGGCCGTTGGGCATCAGCAGCAGGTCTGCACCGGCCTGCAGCGCCTTGACCGCCGCCTGACCGGGGGTATACACATCGGTGATGGCCTGCATCGCCAGCGAATCCGTCACGATCAAGCCCTGATAGCCCAACTCCCCGCGCAAAAGATCGGTCAGCATGACGCTGGAAAGGGAGGCCGGGGTATCGTCCCCTGTTACCTGCGGCACGGTAATGTGGGCCGCCATAATCAGCGGAGCATTGTTCACATTTTGGGCAAAGGGCACCAGTTCACAGCTGCGCAGGTCATCCAGCGTTTTGTTCAGCGTTACGGTCCCAACGTGGGTATCCTCGCTGGTATCGCCATGGCCGGGGAAATGCTTGAGGGTGCAGGCAATGCCCGCATCGGCAAACCCGGCGCACGCCCCGCCCACAAGGTCGGCGGCGGTCTGCGGTTCACTGCTGAACGCGCGGGTACCGATGACCGGGTTATCGGGGTTGGTGTTCACATCGGCCACAGGGGCAAAATCCAGGTTAAAGCCGTATTCTTTTAAGTAGCCGCCAATGGTGCGGCCCATGGCGCGGGCATCTTCCGGGTTACCGGATGTTCCCACCGCCGCAGCGCTTTCGTATTGGGGCAGGTCAAACGCGGCATTGTTGGCAAGGCGCGCCACCAAGCCGCCCTCCTCATCAATGGCAGTAAAGAGCGGCGTATCGCTCGCCTGCTGCAAATCTTCCAGAAATTGGGTGATCTGCTGCGGGCTTTCCAGATTTTTGCCAAAGATCACCACGCCGCCCACCGGGTACTCCGCCAAAGTCTGGCGCATGGCATCCGTCAGTTCGGTCACGCCGTCCGCCTTGGCATCGTTGATCTGGTCCTGCGTTTGGCTCAAGTCCAGGGAATCGGGTCGAACAAGAAAGAGCTGCCCCACCTTTTGTTCCAGCGTCATCTCCTCCAGCAGCTGCTGCACGGGGTCCGGCTCCGGGGTGGGCTGTTCCGTGGGTGCTGCCTGCGTGGTTTGGGCTTGCTGTGTTGGTGCTTCGGTCGGCTGGGCCGCCTTATTGGGGAGTACATCTTTTGGGGCCGCAGAACAGGCGCACAAGACTGCCGCCAAAATGGTTGACACAAATGCCGCGGATCTTTTTTTCATGCTTACCGCCCCCTGCTGTTTGTCTAAGGCAACACCGCACAATTCCCGCCTTGCGGCTTAAGCACCGCTCCGGCAGCTGCGGCACGGCATCTGCGTTGCCAAAATGCTCGAAAATGTCGGGTTGCGGTACCCGCATCGTGCTTCGGGGGCAAAAGCCCCTTGCACTCTGCGACCGCTGCCCCTGCTTCGGTTCGCTGTTTCCGCCACTGGCGGCGCTCACCTTTGCAGCATCCAGTATTATCTGCGCTTTTGGCTTAGCAGCTGCCGCACCTCGCTCGCCGTATCGGCACTTAGAATTATGCCGTATTGCCCTAGGGTGTATCCTCAAATAAGATAAACGAAGAAGTCATCCAAATTGTTACATAAAAGGCATTTTTAGGCATTTTTCCTATCCATATTTTCACAGGGAAATATCTTTGCCTTAACAATGTGCGCCTCTGCGGTCACTATAGGGAAATGCCATTTTCCCCGCACAACGCGCCCTGCTGCATATGCTGGCCTTGCGGCGTGTTTTATTGTATTTTGATTATACCATGTCTCGCGGCAGAATGGAACGGAATTTACAGGAATCAAGTGGTAAAATCCCGCATTACTCTGCAAAAAGCCCTCGGCACAGTGGTTTGGCACCGTGCCGGGGGCTTTGTATTGGTTCAGACTTTGCTGCCGGACCGATTATTCATCATCAACGGTATTGTCATTGCCAACCGGGTCTTCGGCGGCAACATCGGCGGTTTCGGGGGTGGCATCCTCCTCGGCTTCCAGCGCTGCCTTGTCATAGGCAAAGGCGTTCAGGGCGTCAGTACTCACTTCATACACAACGCCTGCTGCGCCGGAGCTGCGCAGGTAGCACAGGGTATCGTCCTCGGCGTCGTTGCCGCCAAAGCTGCACTGGATGCTGGTGCCGTCCGATGCGATCAGGGTAACGATGGCATTGGGGGTATCCAGACCATACACGGCATCGGCCTGCGGTTCGGTCACGCTCCACTTGGTTTTCAGATCGCAGATGGTGCTCGCCATCTTTTTGACGATATCCTGATTCAGGTTATACTCCGCATCATCCGTCAGCGTCCAGGTGCTGTCATTCTGGGCAAAGCTCAGGGTTCCGCCGTTGGCGGTCTGCACCACCATCTTGGTCACATCGTCCACATCTATGTCCGTAATGCTCTGGGCGGCATACAGCTGCTTTGCGGTTTTGCAGATGCCGCTCAGGGCCGAACTGTCCAGCGTATACACCGGGCCGTCTGCGCTCAGGCGGGCATACCAGTTGTTTGTGATGGAGTTCTTGCTGCCAACGGTCAGCGTCCATTCGGTATCTGCCGTTTTCAGGCTCAGCTCATAAGTCGGGGTATCAAAGCCCATGCTGGCAACGTCGGCGTCATCGCTCAGTTCGCGCAGCGCGGTCAGAGCAGTCATGCTGTCGGCAACGCCTTGGGCCTTACTCTGGTCAAGGGGCAGCGCGGGGTCAGAATCCAGTGTCCAGGTATCATCCGTTTTGGTCAGGGCGGATTCCAACGTTGCGCCATCGCTGGCGTCTTTGTAGGCAATCGCGATCACACTGTCAGCATCCAGGCTGCACAGTGCAATGCTGGTATCCTCTTCCTCGGTGTCTGCATGGTTCAGCACGCCAAGGGCAACGCCCAGCACAACCACCACGGGAACCAGCACAAAAAGGGGCAACATTTTCTTTGTGTTCATTGGCTGTTATCTCCTAAGGTTTCTGCAGTACCGGAACACTCAACGGCGGCGGCGCACCAAAGTGATGGCAATACCGGCCACAATAAAGGCCAGCGGCACCACGATGGTAAACAGCAGGCCAAGCAGCATGGTGGCCTTGGCAGGTACCGTCAGGGTTTCGGCGCTCATACTCTTGCTGTCAATCACCACACCGTTTTCTTCGCCGGTCATCCAGTTCATGGTACTTGTTAGTAGCTGTGCGTTGCCACCAATCAACAACGAGGCATATTCCCTAGCGACATACTCTATCCCCTTGCTGTTCAGTAGATTAGCGCAGTTCACCCACACTACCTTTGCACCAGTGGTGCTGTTGCTGGCGGCAACGGCAATGTTAAAGGCCGTTGGGTCATTTGCGCCCTGCTCAGCGGTGGATGCCTGGGCGTAATCCTGCATGGAGTATGCCGTGCTGCTGGTGCTCAGCAGGGTGGTCAGGGTCAGGTCATCGGTGCTGTCGCCTTTCACAATGCCCTGTGCCACGGGGGTAAAAACATACATGCCGTCAGTTATGCCCGCGGTGATATCGTTGGAGCTCAGGCTCGGCAGCAGGTAGGTCTGCGGGTAGCGGTAAGCGTAATAGTTGCTGTCATTTTCAATCACAAGGCCTTCCTGGCGGGTCATGCCGTACTCTGCCAGCAGGGCATCCAGGTTGGGGGTGCTCACCGTCAGATCGGTGGTCACAAACAGGTGGCCGCCGTTTTCCAGATAGGTCTTGATGGCAGCGGCATCCAGGGTGGAAAGGTCCGTCTGCGGGTCGTTGATCAGCAGGGCTGCGGCATCTTCGGGCACTGTATCGGTGGTCAGCAGGTTCAGGTCCTGCACGGTAACGCCGGAATTATCCAGCGTTTCGGTAAAATCGCTTTCCAGGCTGGCTTCGCCGTGGCCGGTCAGCTGGTACAGCACATAGCTGTTCTCCCGCGTGACCTTGGCAATGCCGGAGGACAGCGCGTTCTCAGCGGAGAAGCTCATTGTGTAACTGCCGGTGGTATAATAGCTGGAATAATCCGCCGTATACATATCATTGTAGTCCACCACGGTGTGGTTATCCCCGCATACAAGGATCACGCTGGAGGAGCTTGCGTTCTGCGCGTCATACTGCTGTGCAAGGTGGGGTACAGCGCGGGTCGCGCTGCTGCCAGGTAAAATGGCTGCTTTCGCCCGCATAGCGGTCCAGAATTCGCGTAATGTTGGAATCCTCGTTGCCGGTTTCCGCCAGGTAATAGGCGGTCACATCGGTGTTCAGTTCCTGCAGCATGGTTTTGGTGGTATCGCTCAGGGTGAACATTTTGCCGGTGGAAATATCAAACTGGTAAACTTGGTGGGCACCGCGCCCACCACAAGGTTGAGCAGAATTACCAGCACCAGCACCACAACGGCCAGCACGCTGGCGTAAGCACCGCTGCGCAGGCTGCGGCGGCGCGCTGCCTGCTGTGCCTGGTTAGGGCAGGGCATTGGCCGCGTTCTTTCTTAAAGTTCATCGTCGGACCCCCCTCTTTAATTCCAGCGGCGGCGTTCCAGTGCCTGACCCGTCAGGAAGAGGAACAGTCCCGCCACCGATAGATAATACACAATGCCGGTCACGCTGAACATGCCGCCCACAAAATCCGTAAACGGCTGGAACAGTGCCAGCGCGCCAAGCACGCTGTTAAAGCCGGTCAGCAGCCAGGCCGGGCGCAGCTTAAACAGCAGCACCAGCACCACGGCACCGCCGCAGAACACCGCGCTGCCCACCGTGACATTTTTGCAGGCCAGACCGACCAGCAGAGCCACAACCGCCAGCACCACGCAGAACACGATGAATGCCAGCGTGTTGCCGCTGGTGAACAGGCTCTTGATGCCGTTCATCAGGTAGCAGATCAGCAGCGCACCAAAAGTAGCCAGGTACGCAATGATCTGGTTTTCCGTCAGGGCGGAGACAAAGGTGCCGATGGCAATGCAGGCAGCGCCCATCAAAAAGTACGCCAGCCAGGTGGCGTAAGCGCTGGTAAGGGAGATGCTGCCAAAGGCCGTGAGCACCAGCGGCATGATGGCCGCTGCCGCCATGGGCACGGCAAACACCGCCAGCTGGGCAAAGTACTTACCCATCACGATAGAAGGGATACCCACCGGGCTGGTGAGCAGCAGCTGGTCGGTTTTATTGCGGCGTTCATCCGCAAAGCTGCGCATGGTCAGCGCCGGCAGCAAAAACAGCATGACCAGCGTGGTAGAATACAAAACGGTTGAAAAATCCGACGTGCCATACACCAGGCAGTTGGCGGAGTAATATAACCCGGTAAACGCCAGCATAACACCAATGACAACATAGCCGACCAGGCTGGTGAAATAGCTGCGCAGTTCCCGCTTAAAAATGGCAAACATGGCTCACTCTTCCTCCTTTTGGTCGTTTTCGGCTTCCGGTTGTTCCGGAGTATCATCCGCCGGGGCCTGCGGTTCGGCAGGCTCAGCAGACTGTTCCGGCTGTGCGGCAGCCGCTTCCGGAGCCGGTTCTTCGGTTTCTTCCGGCTGGGCTTCCTCCGGTGCAGTCTCGGTGATCTGTAGGAAGATATCCTCCAAACTCATCGTATCGCTTGTCAGGGACACAACCGGGCAGCCAGCTTCGGCCAGCGCCTTGGACAGGGCCGCGCGCAGGTCTGCACCGGCGGTGCTGGTGGCGGTAAAGCTGACTTCATCGCCCTTTTCTGCGGTCACGCGCAGGTCGGTCAGGCCCTCCACCTTGGCGGCAGCGGCCAGAATCTGTTCTTTGGTGCCAAGTGCCGTGGCGGCAATCATGCCGCGGGCAGCCAGCTGGGCGGCCAGCTCTTCCGGCGTGCCCTGGGCGGCCACTTTACCGTGCGCAATAATCAGCACGCGGTCACAGATCGTCTGCACTTCGCTCAGAATATGGCTGGAAAGGATGACGGTGTGGGTCTCTCCCAGGTCATGGATGAGGTTGCGGATCTCGATCATCTGGGCGGGGTCCAGGCCAACGGTGGGTTCGTCCAGAATGATTACCTTGGGGCTGCCCAGCAGCGCAGCGGCAATGCCAACGCGCTGGCGGTAGCCTTTGGAAAGGTTGCGGATCAGCCGCTTTTCCATCTCCTGCAGCCCAGCGCGCTGCACGGCCTGCGCTACATCCTGCACGCGGTCCGCTTTTTTCTTTTTGCCTTTCAGCTCGCTGACAAACAGCAGGTATTCCTGCACGGTCATATCGGTATACAGCGGCGGAATTTCCGGCAGGTAGCCGATGCAGGCTTTGGCCTCCTTGGGCTCTTCCTGAACATCATGGCCGTCAATGGCAACGGTGCCGCCCGTGGGCGCAAGATACCCGGTGATCATGTTCATTGTGGTGGATTTGCCGGCGCCGTTGGGCCCCAGCAGGCCGTAAATACAGCCGTCCTGCACAGTGAAGCTGATATCATCGACCGCGGTGTGTTTTCCGTAACGCTTGGTCAAATGCTTGACTTCGATCAATGGATGCACTCCCCTTTTCTTGGGGGGCCGCCCGCCGCAGGGCAGGCGTACCCCTGAACTATCCAGAAGTATACTGCCTATTTGTGAAAATTGTGCGTCGTTTTTTTGCCAGGATGTGAAAATTGTGTGCACATGCAAAAGCACCCCTGCGCGGCTGCAGGGGTGCCAAATCAGCTTATTCTTTTGCTGCTTCGTTTCTTTTGCGGGGGGGCAGCTTTACTTTTTCTGTTTTCTCCGCTTTGTTTCCACAATGACGTCCGCAATGTGCATGGCAACATCATCCTTGCTTTGCAGCGGCAGCGCGGTGGAAATGCTTTCGGTAATCAGGGTTACAACGTTGGTATCCACGCCAAAACCGGCGCCGGGCACCTTGACATTGTTGGCCACAATCATATCCATGTTTTTCTTGTGCAGCTTGGCAGTAGAATTTTCGATCAGATCTTTCGTTTCCATCGAAAAGCCGCAGACAAACAACTGCTCCGGCTTGTGCTCGCCGACCCAGCCCAGAATGTCATCCGTGCGTTCCAGCTCAATTGAAAGTTCACCATCGTGCTTTTTGATCTTATCCTGCGCCACCTGGGCCGGGCGGTAGTCCGCCACAGCGGCGGCCATCACCAGGGCATCCGCATCCATGGCGTTGGCCTTGACAGCTTCAAACAGTTCTGCCGCGGTGGCAAAAGGCACCATTTTGACAAACGGAACCGGCGGCAAGTCGGAAGATGTCAGCAACGTCACCTCCGCGCCGCGCAGCATACAGGCGCGGGCCACGGCATAGCCCATTTTGCCGGTGGAATGGTTTGTCAGGTAGCGCACCGGGTCCATCGGTTCGCGGGTGCCGCCAGCGGAAACCACCACTTTCATGCCCTGCATGTCTTTTTCGTGTTCCAGCTCCCGTGCCACATAGTCCACCAGAACGCCCTCATCGGGCAGGCGGCCGGAGCCCGTATCGCCGCAGGCCAACAGGCCGGAACCGGAGGGAATGACGGTGAAACCGTAATGTTCCAGCGTTTTCAGGTTATCCTGGGTGATGGGGTTTTCCAGCATATGGGTGTTCATGGCGGGGGCCACCAGCTTGGGGCAGCGGGCCGCCAGGGTAACGGTGGTCAGCATGTCATCCGCCAGGCCGTGGGCCAGCTTGGCGATCACATTTGCGGTTGCCGGGGCGATCAGCATCAAATCCGCCGCGTTGGCCAGCGAAACATGGGCCACATCATACTGGAAGTTGCGGTCAAAGGTATCCACAATGCAGCGGTTGTTGGTCAGGGTTTCAAACACCAGCGGGGTGATAAACTCCGTGGCGTTTTTGGTCATCAGCACATGCACATTGGCGCCGGCTTTGGCCAGGGCATGGGCCACATTGGGCATTTTATAAGCAGCAATCCCGCCGGTAATGCCCAGCACAATGGTTTTGCCTTTCAGGTTCATGATAACACATCCTTATATTTGGCCGGCCTTCTGGCTGCCCGTATTGTTCTGCTTTTAAGTATATCCTGCCGGGAGGCAAAAGTAAAGGCAATACCGCATAATTCTAAGTGCCGATACGGCGAGCGAGGTGCGGCAGATGCCAAGCCAAAGCGCAGATAATACTGGATGCTGCAAGGTGAGCGCCGCCAGTAGCGGAAACAGCGAACCGAAGCAGGGGCAGCGGTCGCAGAGTGCGAGGGGCTTTTGCCCCCGAAGCACGATGCGGGTACCGCAACCCGACATTATCGAGCATTTTGGCAACGCAGATGCCGTGCCGCAGCTGCCGGAGCGGTGCTTAAGCCGCAAGGCGGGAATTGTGCGGTGTTGCCTAAAGGGAATTCAACAGTTGGCAAATGGGCTGCGAACTGCTATAATAAACTGTAATTTTACATTCTGCGCATTTTATACTTTTATAACAGGGCAATTCTGCATCATTCTAAGGCAATACCGCACAATTCTAAGTGCCGATACGGCGAGCGAGGCACGGCAGCTGCTAAGCCAAAAGCGCAGATAATACTTTGTGTATTATCGAGCATTTTGGCAACGCAGATGCCGTGCCGCAGCCGCCGGAGCGGTGCTTAAGCCGTCAGGCGGGAATTGTGCGGTGTTGCCCTAAGCCTATCGAACGGGAAACATTGCCGGGTTGCCAAGGATACGAGGTTTTACCCTATGATTCTTGCAGTTGATATCGGTAACAGCAACATCTGCATTGGCGGGCTGGATGGCATGAAGGTGCTGTTCACCGCGCGCATGGTCACCCGCCCGCGCTGCACCGGGGATGAATACACCGCCGAGCTGAAATTTCTGCTGGGCCGCCTTGGCGTTACCCCTGAAGCCTGTGAGGGCGTTATCGTGTGCAGCGTGGTGCCCGACCTGACCAAAGTTCTGGCCGATGCCTGCACCCGGCTGACCGGGCGCAAAGCCATGCTGGTCAGCCCTGCACTGAACACCGGGCTGACCTTTGCGGTGGACGCTCCGGACCGCGTGGGGCGGGACCGCATTGCCGATGCCACCGCCGCAGCCGCCCACTATCCCCTGCCCTGCATGACGGTGGACCTTGGCACGGCCACCACCTATAATGTCATTTCTTCCAAGCGGGCGTTCCTGGGTGGTTTTATCCTGCCCGGCGTGCAGACCAGCCTGCGGGCCATCAGCAGCGGCACAGCGCAGCTGCCGCCTATCTCGCCCGAAACGCCGGATCACCTGATTGGCCGCAACACGGTAGAATGCCTGAACAACGGCGTGATGTTTGGCACCGCAGCCATGCTGGACGGCCTGGCTGCCCGCGTGGAAGCTGAACTTGGCGAGCCGCTGACCGTGGTTGCCACCGGCGGCCTGGCCCCCTGCATCATGCCCTGCTGCACCCGCAAGGTGATTTATGATTCTGACCTGTTGTTCAAGGGGCTGGCGATCCTGTACAGCAAAAACGCCGAATAAGCAAGTTTGCACGTTTTGTATTCTGCCTGCTATCAGAAAAGGGACCGGCATTTTCTGCCGATCCCTTTGTTTTATGTATTTTCCGAATGTTTTAGGCAATACCGCATAATTCTAAGTGCCGATACGGCGAGCGAGGTGCGGCAGATGCCAAGCCAAAAGCGCAGATAATACTGGATGTCTTATCGAGCATTTTGGCAACGCAGATGCCGTGCCGCAGCTGCCGGAGCGGTGCTTAAGCCGCAAGGCGGGAATTGTGCGGTGTTGCCTTTACATATCCGGCGTAACCATCACAGCGCCGTAATTGCGCACGCTCAGCACATGGCAGCTGCCCGCGCCAAACACAGCGTCAATGGCGTTCTTGTAGGTTTCCAGCAGTGCCAGCGGAACAAATGCCTGGATGGTACCGGCAAAGCCGCCGCCCTGCAAACGCCATGCGCCGCGGCCGTTCAGCACCTTCTGGCTGATGGCCAATGCCAAAGGCACGCCCTGCTCCTGCGGGTTCTTGATGCTGTAGGCGTTCTGGTTGAACTCAAAGCTGGAATGGCCGCCCTCAATGATCAGCTGCAGGAAGCGGTCAAAGTCATCTGCCTTGATGGCTTCATAGATTTCCCCGGCGCGGCGGCTGTCATTATAAAAATGGATGGCACGCACCACGGCGCGGTCGCCGGTCACTTTGCGCACTTCGGGGATGGCTTTCAGGAAGGTTTCCTCATCCACATCGCGCAGAACCTTTTTGCCAAAGAATTCGGCAACGCTCTCCATCTCGCGGCGCACAGCGGCATAATCATCGGTCAGGTCAGCGTGGCTGCCCTTGGTATCGCTGATGCAGAGTGCAAAGCCCTTGGCTGCCAGATCAAACGGAACTTCGCGCACGACCGGATGGCCCACTTCCTTAAAGTCGATGGTGATGACCTTTCCCACGGCGCAGGCGGTCTGGTCCATCAGGCCGCAGGGCTTGCCAAAGAAAACATTCTCAGCATACTGGCTGATCATGGCGTTTTTGACCTGGTCGAAACGCTTCATGTCATTATCGTTGTACTCGCCGCGGAAGATAGCACCCATGCACACCTCAAAGGCAGCCGAGCTGGACAAACCGGAACCGCCCAGAACGTCAGAGGTGGTGTAGCAGTCAAAGCCGCCCACCTTGCCGCCGTCTTTCACAATGCCGGCAGCCACGCCGCGGATCAGGCTGGCGCTGTGCTCTGCTTCATCGGGCTGCGGGGTCAGGTCGCGCAGATTCACATCGTCGATCTTACCAAAGCCGTGGGAAATCACGCGTACAACGTTCTCGTCATTCTTGGCAACCACAGCAATGATATCCAGGTTTACGGCAGCTGCAATCACCACGCCGTTGTTATGGTCGGTATGGTTGCCGCCGATCTCGGTGCGGCCGGGTGCCGAGTACAAACACACTGTGCGGCCCGTGCCAAAGTTTTCTTCAAAATGGTCGATCATATCCACATAACGGACACGCTGGGCTGCCACAGTAGCAGTGTCTGCCCCATACAGCTTGGCAAAAGCCTGGTCGTAACCGCCGTTCAAGATATTTTGTTTCAGTTCCGCACTCGTTGCCATCGTTCATACACCTTTCTTCGTTTGGCTGTCCCTTGTAAAATATGCACAAAAACCGCGCGTTCTTTTTAGCTATGCAGCGCATTTTAGGCCAGTATCACAGCTTCTTGTACTCAGTATAACAAATTTTAGCAGGATGTAAACATCTTTTTTCAACGCGATTATGGACTTTTGATGAATCTTCTGATATAATGGTAAAAAATATGCTCCATCCTGTTCCGGCCTGCTGCGGTGGGCTCTGTTTTGGGAGCAGAATGGCGAACCACAACCAGATTTTGCAAGAGTGAGGGATTTGGTATGCCGACCATCGCAAAGCAATCTTATAAGCAGAGCTATACCGATAATGTAGAGCTTTCCATTTTTAATTGTGGCCACGAATACTGCCAGCCGGGCCACACCTGGGGCCCCGGTGTGCGTGACCATTACCTGATCCATCTTGTTGTTGCGGGCAAAGGTGTGTATCAGGTCAACGGCGCTGCCTATAATTTGCAGGAGGGTGATCTCTTCCTCGCCAAACCCAACCAGCTCATCACCTATGCGGCAGATGAAACCGACCCGTGGGAATATTACTGGGTCGGCTTTAACGGTGCCTGCGCCAACAAGCTGGTGCAGCAGACCCCGTTCAGCGATGTGCAGCCCGTGCACCACTGCAAAGACCCCCAAAGCACCCGTGAAACCATTTATAATATCTACCTGGCCCGCGGCCCGGAACCGCAGTGCGAAGCCCTGATGACCGGCTACCTGTACCTGTTCATGGCCCAGCTGATGAAGGAAGCGCGCGAAGCCATGCCCAACACGCCGTCTTCCAGCAGCCAGTATGTGCTGGCCGCTATCAAGTATATTCAGTTCAACTATTCCCATGATATTTCGGTAGATGACATCGCCAAGGCGGTTGGGGTCAGCCGCAGCCATCTGTACCGCGTGTTCATGTCCAATGTAGGCCAAAGCCCGATTGACTATTTAACGGGCTACCGCATCAGCGAAGCGTGTTCCCTGCTGAAAAACACCGGGCTTTCCATCGCCGAAATCGCGGTCTCCGTCGGCTTTTTTGACCAGTTCTATTTTTCCCGCGTGTTCAAAAAAGTCAAAGGCGTTCCCCCCAGCAAGTACCTTGCCGCGCTGGAAAAAGACCCGCAGCTGGGGCTGGTATAAGCCATTTTCACACAATGTCCCACCATACGGCAGCACCTTGCTTTTTGGTGCTGCCGCTCAGTTTTTACCGGCAGACTGATATATTTGCCATAACATTAGAGCAAACGGAGTAAACCATGTCTTTGAAGAAAAATCAGATTTTTGAAACCACGGTCGAAAGCCTTTCCAGCGATGGCAGCGGCGTTGCCCATGGAAGGGCAGGCCGTTTTTGTGCCCGGCGCGGCACCGGGGGATGTGATCCGCTGCCGCATTGTAAAGGCATTGAAAAGCTATGCTTTCGGCCGCATTGACGCGATTTTAGCCCCCGGCCCCGGCCGCGTTGCGCCGGATTGTGCCGTGTGCACTCCCTGCGGCGGCTGTGGCCTGCGCCATTTGAGCTATGCTACGGAATGCGAGGCGAAAACCGGCTTTGTACGGGATGCTTTTGCCCGCCTTGGCGGCTTTGATGTAAGCAGCTTTGAGTTTTCGCCCGTTCTCGCCCTGACGGACCACACCGCACACTACCGCAATAAGGTCCAGCTGCCCGTTGGGCTGGATGCCGATGGCCATGTCGTGACCGGTTTTTACGCCGGGCGCACCCACCGTATCGTCCCCTGCCCCGATTGCAAATTGCAGGAGTGGATGAACGCCCTGGCCCGCCGGGCTTGTGCGTTACTGGAAGCCAACGGCATTGCCCCCTATGACGAGGAAACCGGCAAGGGCCGCGTGCGCCATTTGTATATGCGCCAGGGCTGGCACAGCGGTCAGCGCCTGCTGTGCTTTGTGGTAAACGGCAACGGCCTGCCCAACGAAGCCGAGATCTGCCGCACCTTGCAGCAGGAGTTCCTGCTGACCACCGTGCTGATCAACCGCAATCCCGCCCGCACCAACGTGATTTTAGGGCGGGATACCCGCACCGTGCTTGGCCCCGGCGTGATTGAGGATACTTTGGCCGGAGTGCCCATCCAGATGGGTGTGCACGAGTTTTATCAGGTCAACACCCCCGCTGCCGAGCTGCTGTACGCCAAGGCGAAAGAGTTTGCCCGGCTGCAGCCGGATGACTTTTTGCTGGACCTTTACTGCGGTATGGGCACCATTGGCCTTTCGATGAAGCCACACTGCCGCCGCCTGGTCGGTGTTGAGGTTGTGCCGCAGGCAGTGGAAGGTGCCAAAACCGTTGCTGCGCATCTTGGTCTGCCCCCGGAGGAAGCCGATTTTTACTGCATGGACGCCGGCGAAGCCGCGACCCGCCTTGCCAGCGAGGGTGCCCACCCCGATGTGATCGTGGTGGACCCGCCGCGCAAAGGCTGCGATAACGCCACCCTGACTGCCATTGTCCAGATGGCCCCACGCACCCTCGTCATGGTCAGCTGCAACCCCTCCACCGCCGCCCGCGATGCTAAGTTCCTGTGTGAACAGGGGTATACGCTGGAAAAGGTTCAGCCCGTGGATTTGTTCCCAAGGACAAGGCATGTGGAGTGCGTACTTCAAATGACCCGTAAAAGTAATTGATTGCTTCTTATTGCACAGGGCGTGCATGGCTATGTACAGAGTGTCCCCCCCTATTACTCCCTTTTATTCAAATTCTGTTCCGAAGTCGTTCACGATTTAACCATAAATACATGCGATAATAATTGACATATTACAAAACGGTGTATCCGCTAACAACGCAACGGCCTGCTTTTTGGCTTTTGGGGTACACCTGTATTCAAAAGGATGGCGTGTTTAAGATGAAGGCATGGTTCCAGCGTTTTATGTCCGGGCGGTACGGCAGTGATACTTTTGGCAACTTTTTGTGCGTAACGGCGCTGGTCTGCCTGGTAATTGGGCTGTTTGTGGGCATCTTTTATTATATCGGGCTTCTGCTGCTGCTTTATGCGTACTTCCGCATGCTCAGCCGCAACGTACACAAGCGCTATGCAGAAAACATTGCCTTTATGCAGAAAACCGCTGGTGTGCGCGCCAAGTTCGGCCAGCTGCAGCAGCGGTTTGCCCTGCGCAAAACCTACCGCTATTTTTCCTGCCCGCACTGCCGCCAGCAGGTACGCGTGCCCAAGGGCCGCGGCAAAATTTCCATCACCTGCCCCAAATGCGGCACCCAGTTCATTAAAAAAAGCTAAAGGTTTTCCCTTCACTTTGATGAAAGGTTGACGCTGCGTGTTTGGATATGTTACCATTTATCAGAAAGATTTAGACAATGCCGCAATGGACTGCTACCAGGCGTACTATTGCGGGCTTTGCCAATCTTTGGGCCGCAAATACGGCACGGCGGCGCGCATGGCGCTGAGCTATGACATGACCTTTGCCGCGCTGTTGCTGACCGCCCTGTATGACCCGCCCACACAGACTTCGCAGGGGCGGTGCGCGCCGCATCCGCTGCGCACCCGGCCGCGGGCCGTGAACGAATTCACCGATTACGCTGCGGACATGACGGTGGTGCTGGCCTATTACAATTATCTGGATGACTGGCAGGACGACCACAAACGCAGCCGCCTGCGGCTGGCAAAGCAGCTTGAGCCGCATCTAGAAAACATCCGCCGCCAGTGGCCGCGCCAGTGCGAGGCCATCCACACCAAGCTGGATGAGCTGAACCGCCTGGAAAGCGCCAACAGCACCGACCTGGATGCCCTTTGCAATGCCTTTGGCGCATTGCTGGGCGCGGTGTTCAGCCCGCGGGAGGATTTCTGGTCCCCTGCCCTGACGCAGATGGGCCGCGGGTTGGGCGGGTTCATCTATTTGATGGATGCCTATGACGATTTAAAAAAAGATGCCCGGCACGGCAGCTTTAATGCACTGGCCGCTACCAAACAGGCGTTTGGCAGCGATACTGCCGGGTTTGAAGCGCGCTGCCGCGAGCTGCTGACCCAGCAGATGGCCCTTTGCGCCCAGAACTTTGAACTGTTGCCGATTTTGAAAGATACCCCCGAAGGGCAGCTTTTGCACAACACGATTTACGCGGGGGTGTGGAGCAAGTACGCGCTGGTGAAAGCCACACGCACACCACGGAAGGGAAACCAAACGAATGAACGATCCGTACAGTGTTCTTGGCATTACGCCGGGCGCCGATGAGGAAACCATTAAAAAAGCATACCGCCAAAAGTGCAAGCAATACCACCCAGATTTACACCCGGACGACCCCACCTGCGAGGACAAGTTCAAAGATGTACAGGCCGCTTACAGTGAGGTCATGCGGATGCGTTCCGGCGGCGGGCCCAGTGCATCCGGCAGCGGCTCTTCCAGCTATTATGGGCAGCGCAGCAGCGGCAGCAGCCAACAGCAGTACCAGGATCCGTTTGGCTTTGGGTTCGGGTTTGACCCCTTTGGCTTTGGCGGCACCTATGGCGGGGCCAGCAGCAGCTATGACCGCCGGGAATCGCCGGAGATGCAGGCCGCCAACAACTATATCCGCAACGGGTACTATGCAGAAGCGATGAATGTTCTGGAAGGCATTGCCCCCGCTGACCGGGCCGCCCGCTGGCATTATTATGCCGCGCTGGCAAGTTCCGGCCTGGGTAACAACATCCGCGCCCAGAACGAAGCCCGCACCGCTGTGGACATGGAGCCCGGCAATTACGAGTACCAGAACCTTTTGGACCGGCTGCAGAACCCCGGACGGGCGTACTCCACTTATCAGCAGGCATACACCCAGCCCGGCAGCCGCCAGCACGGCATGAACTTTTGTTTGCAGGCCTGGCTGTACCTGATGCTTTGCAACCTGTGCAGCATTTGCTGCTGCGGTGGGCGCGGTGGATTTTATATTTGCTGAACAGGGGTTTGAAGTAATTTTTAGCATTGAATCAATATAAAGCGAACGCATGTGGTTACCCGTTGGGGCCGCATGCGTTCGTTTTGGTTTTGGGTGCTATTTTATTCTATGAATCGCGGGGAGATCGTAAATGCGCTAGCGGGTACATATCATGAATGGTGATTACCTCACGGTAGGGACGTTTTCATAGGTTTACTCCATAAAAACAACCGCCCTCGGCCAGTTTCCCGGCGGGGGCGGTGTGCTTGTTAATTCAAACCCTGTTCAAGCAAAAATCAGACCTGGTAATCCACGGTGATGTTGCTGCTGGTGGTGGGCTTGGTGGCGTCGTCAGAGGTGTTGTCCACCTTGATTTCACCGTTGCGGATCTTCTCCAGAACGGTGTTGTACTCGTCCAAGGTGAAAGTGCTGAAGTTCCAGCTTGCTTCGTCGGTGGGCAGGCCAACATAGTCGCCCTCTTCCAGGCCAAAGTTGCCGTTGGTGCCAGCGATGGTGCTCCAGTCGCCTGCATTGACGGTATCCAGGCCATTCTTAACGGCAGCGCCCAGACCCTTCATGGCGGAGGTAACAAACGGGTTTGCCTTGTACTTGCCGGACTCAACGCCCTCAACGCCCAGGTAGTTCTGGTCAACGTCAACGCCGATCAGCTTGCCGTCATGCTTGTCAGCAGCTTCAGCAGCAGAAGTCCAGATGCCGCCGCCGCAGGCGAACACAACTTCGGTGCCGCCATCGTACCAGCCGTCCATCTTAGCGGTGATCTTCTCATCGCCATAGAACTGATTGCCGTAGTAGTAGTTCATCTGAACGTTAATGCCCAGCTCCTGTGCTGCAGCATCAGCGCCCTGAACATAGCCGTAACCAAAGCGGATAACGGCGGGCACCGCCTGACCGCCCAGGAAGCCCAGCTTGGTGAAGCCGTCCTTGACAGCTGCATAGCCAGCCAAGTAGCCGGCTTCTTCTTCCTTAAAGGTCACGCAGAACACGTTTTCGGGGATGGTGCTGTTCTCAGGGTTGATATCAAAGCCGTTCACATCAACTGCGATGAAGTGAATATCAGGATACTCGGTGGCAGCCCAGCCCAGAGCAGGACCATACAGGTAACCAACGCATACGATGGTGTTTGCGCCCTCGGCGACAGCCTGACGGATCAGGGTCTCGCGGTCTTCATCGTTGGCGTCCTCGCCGGAAGGCAGGTAGTAGTTGTACTCGATGCCGTTCTCATCGCCGTAGCCCTTAACAGCTTCCCAGCAGCCCTGGTTGAAGCTTTCATCGTCCAGGGTGCCAACATCGCAGCACTGGGCAATGCCGGTGATGTTGTCAGAACCGGTTGTTTCAGCAGTAGCAGCGGAATCGCTGGTAGCCTCGGTAGAAGCAGCAGCGCTGGAAGAAGTGGTGCTGCTGGCAGAGCTGCCGCAAGCAGCCAAAGAGAGTGCCATGCAGGCAGCCATGGTCAAAGCAAGATACTTTTTCATGTGTGATCTCCTTATTTTTTTATCAGGGGCGCATGGTTTGCATCCCCTCGTATATATCCTATTATACCGTCTGGCAGTGCTTTTTTCAATGTGTAAAGCATTACAAAAGCATGACAATGCCCTTTGGTTCCTGTTACCGGTTCGGCTGATCCACCGTCACATTCTGGGTCTGCGGCATTGCCGTGGTATCAGAATAGCGTTCCACCTTTACAGTGCCTGCTGCCATACGCTGGTACAGCTCACGATATTCCTCGCCGGTAAAGGTTTTCAGCCGCCATTCCTGCGTGGCAAGGCCCACGGCATCCACTTCGGTGCCAAGGGTCTCGGTCTGGCCGCTGTGGTCCTGGTCCCAGTTGTTCTGCGTGCCGAACAGGTACAGTTCATTCTGCACCACGGTGCTGTAGTAGTTCACAGCGCTGGTTATCACCGAGCTGCTCTGCCCGGCGCAGTCCCAGCCGGTGGCGATCACTTCGCGGCCGCTTTTCTCTGCGGCCTGTATGCAGCTGTCCGCCAGTTCCGGCGTGGCCGCCATAACCACCTGAAAGCCCTCGTTATACCAGCCGCAAACATAATCCGTCAGGTCATCATCGCTGGCCGTCATGCTGCTGTACCAGATGCGGATATACACCTGCACGCCCATGCTGTCGGCTGCGGCTTCCGCCCCCTGCACAAAGCCGGTGGCGTAACGCACGGTGCTGGGCAACGGCTCGCCGCCAAGCACCGCCATGCTGGTGTTGCCCTCCCGCACGGCGGCATACCCGGCCAGGTAGGCGGCCTGTTCCTCACGGAAGAGAACGCAGTGCACGTTGGCGGATGTGCGGTAGTTGGTGTAATCCTCGGAATGCGGCTCATCCCCGATCATCAGGTAGCTGACTGTGGGGTAGTTATCCTGGATGTCATACAGGGCGGCGGCCATCTCGCTGCCATAACACACCACCAGTCCCGCACCGCTTTGGGCGGCGCTGTTCAGGGCTGCTTTGGCGGCATCCAGGCTGGTATCTGCCGCAGTAAACTGCTGTGCGGTATAATTAAAATTGCTGCAAAACGTCTGCACGCCGTGCCATACAGCCGCACCGGCACCGATATCCGTTCCCTCGGCACCAACTGCCAGCGCGATTGCGGCTCCGGCGCCGTCCAGCGGCTGGTCCACTTTTTCTGCCGTAAGTTCATACAGGGCATCGTCCGTCAGCACCTGTTCCTGATCCTGTGCAGCAGGTTCAGAGGAAGCGCTGCTGCCGCAGCCCGCCAGCGCCAGCCCAAAGGCCAACGCCAACAACAGGCAAAGCAGCCGCCGGGCTGCAAAACGTTTGTTCTGGGGTAAAGACATGGGTGGAATAATCTCCTTTTATTGGGGTAAATGGGCCGCCTTAATCGGCTCCCGGCTCGATTTCAAGATTGGTCGGGCCAAAGCCGTAGGGCAGCAGGTCGCCCAGGGTCGTTTCGATGTAGTCATCCTCGCTTTTGGCCATCAGCACCCGCAGCCTGGGGCCGCAGAATTCATACAGAGCCTGGCGGCAGACGCCGCACGGACCAGTGACAAGGGTGTTCTTTTTGCCGTCCAGGCTGCCCACAATGGCAATATCGGTAAACTCGGTCACGCCCTCGCTGACCGCCTTGAACAGCGCGGTGCGCTCGGCACAGTTGGTGGGGGTGTAGCCGGCGTTTTCGATGTTGCAGCCGGTATATACCATTCCGTTTTTGGCCAGCAGCGCCGCACCCACCTTAAAGTGTGAATACGGCGTGTAGGCAAAGCTGCGCGCCTTGAACGCTGCGCGGATCAGTTCCGCATCAGTCGGCTTCATTCCAGCACCGCCCCCAGCGCAACTTTCATCATGGCGGTAAAGCTGGTCTGACGCTCTTCTGCCGTGGTGATTTCGGGGCTAACGAAGCTGTCCGAGATCGTCAGGATACAGGCAGCATGTTTGCCCAGCACCTTGGCGTTGTGGAACAGCGCAAAGCTCTCCATCTCAACAGCCAGGCAGCCTTTTTCGTCGCGCAGAACTTCCCAGTAGGTGGGGCGTGCGCCGCTATCCTCGCGGTAGAACACATCGGAGGAATGGATGGTGCCTTCAATCAGGGGAATGCCCTGCTTTTTGGCGGAAGCGCGCAGCGCGTTGTTCAGTTCCTCGCTGGGCTTCTGGATGTCATCGGTATCGCCGGACTGGGTCACGGCATAGTTGCTCTCAGAATAAGCGCCGGTAGCCAGAACCACATCAAAGATCTTGGCCTTGGGGGTATAGGAGCCGGCAGAGCCAACGCGGATGATGTTCTCTACCCCGTACTGGCTGTACAGCTCATAGGAGTAGATGCCGATGGACGGCATGCCCATGCCGCTGCCCATCACGCTGACAGGGTGGCCCTGGTAGGTACCGGTATAACCCAGCATGCCGCGCACATCGGTAACAAGGCGCGGGTTTTCCAAAAAGGTTTCGGCAATAAATTTGGCGCGCAGGGGGTCGCCGGGCATCAGCACGGTTTTGGCAAAATCGCCGGGGTTGGCGCGGTTGTGTGGGGTAGACATATCAGATACGCTCCTTTATGTTGGATTTTTGCGGCCGGTTGGCCAGCCGCTGTGTTCCATGGTTTGTTTTGCGGCCCATTCCATTTGGGCAGATATATATTTAGTATACCACATTTTTCCGTTTTGTGGTAAACTTAGTATGAATTCACCACAAAGTTTTTCGGGGGTGTTGTTAATGCAGCTGTCTGAGCACTGCACCTTATGCCCGCGGCGCTGCGGGGCCAACCGCGCGGCGGGCCGCACCGGCTATTGCGGCGCGGGGGATACCCTGCTGGCCGCCCGCGCCGCCCTGCACCATTGGGAGGAGCCCTGCCTGAGCGGGGACCCCAACGCCGCGACCGGCAGCGGCACGGTATTTTTTACCGGCTGCACCCTACAATGCTGCTACTGCCAGAATTATAAAATCAGCCAGCAGGGCCTTGGCAAGCCGCTGACGGCGGAGCGCCTGGCTGAAATTTTTATGGAATTGCAGCAAAAAGGCGCCAAAAACCTGAACCTTGTCACCGCAACGCAATGGCTGCCGTGGGTGACGCAGGCGCTGGATGCCGCCCGCCGCAATGGGTTGACCCTGCCGGTGGCCTATAACACCGGCGGGTACGAAACCGTGGAAACCGTAAAGGCTCTGGCCGGGTATGTGGATATCTGGCTGGCAGATTACAAATATGCCAGCCCTGCCCTGGCGAAAGAGCTTTCCGCCGCGCAGGATTACCCACAGGTAGCGCACGCCGCCATCCGCCAAATGCTGTTGCAGACCGGTGCCCCAGTGTACGATGCCGACGGCTACCTGCAAAAAGGCGTGATTGTGCGCCACCTTGCCCTGCCCGGCCACAGTGATGACAGCCTTGCCGTTTTGCAGCGCCTGGCCGACTTGCGGCAGGAAACCGGCGTGTCGTTTGTGCCCAGCCTGATGAGCCAGTTCACCCCGTTTTACCGCGCCGCGGAGCACGGTTTGGGGCGGCGCATTACCACCTACGAATACCGCAAAGTGGTTGACCGCGCCATCGCCCTTGGCCTGACGGACGGCTACATGCAGGAAAAAAGCAGTGCACGCGAGGAATACACCCCGCCGTTTGACCTGGAAGGGGTCTGATGCGGTGGCTGCGCAAGGAGGTCTTGTGTGAACATCTTCTCTTTTGTCTATCTGGCGGTGTTCCTGCTGGCAGGCTTTTGCATTGCACGCAGGGCGCTGCCGCAGGCGGGGCTTTCGGTCAGCATTCCGCTGGGGTGTGGGTTCGGGGTCTCACTGCTGGCATTTGTTTCGGCCTGTTTTGCGGTGGTACTGGGTTTCCGGCTGCCTGCCCTTTTGTTGGCCGCAGCTGTTGTGGCCGCGCTGGCCGTTTGGTTGGCGCGGCACGGCACGCCGTTCACCCGTGTACCGGATCCGGACGCCGCCGCTCTGTGGGCCTGTGTGCTACCCTTGGCTGTTGTTACCCTGTACCTGCTGCACACCCATGTGCTGCATCTGGTAGACGGCAGTTATCACACCGGGCAAAGCTGCTATGGCGATATGGCGATGCACCTGGGATTCATCAAAAACATTGCCGTTACCGGCAAGCTGCCGCCGGTGTATCCCCTGCTGGGCGGCGAGCACCGGTTCGGCTACCCGTTTTTGTGCGAGACCGTTTCCAGCGTTTTTCTGGTGCTGGGGGCAGACGCCCGCACCGCTTACCTGCTGCCCATGCTGGCCGCATTCACCAGCGTGTACGGCATGATGTGGCAGCTGGCGCGGCAGGTGTTGGGCAGCGCGGGCAAAGCTTGCCTGGCTTTTTGGCTGTTCTTTATGGGCAGCGGGTTCGGGTTTGTGTATTTCCTTGGCAGCGCCGAGGCGTTTGCCGGCATCTTTACCGGGTTTTACACCACCCCCACCAACTACACTGCCGAAAACATCGTCTGGGTCAACCCCATCGTGGATCTGCTGATTCCACAGCGGGCCACCCTGTTTGGCTGGTGTGTGCTGTTTCCCGCGCTGTATCTGGTCTGGCGGTTCTGTATGGAGGAGGAAACCCGGCTTTGGCGGTATCTCGCCCTGCTGGTTCTGCCCCTGCCACTGATGCACACCCACAGCGCACTGGCGCTGGTGCTGATCTGCCTGGCGTGCGGGGTGTACACCCTGGTTTGCCGCCCCCGCACCAAGGCCGTGCTTGCCCCATGGGGATGGTTTGCCTTGGTGTGCGGCGTGGTCTGGCTGGTAGAAATGTGGAACACCGTGTTTGCCCAATCGCTGGACGGGCAGCACATGCTACGGCTGCATTTGAACTGGATCAACGGGCAGGATGACGGCACCCTGAAAGACAATTATTTCTGGTTCTACATCAAAAACATCGGCCTTGTCTACCTGCTGCTGATCCCGGCATTTTTCCATGCCAAACCCAAGCAGCGCTGGCTGTACGGCGGCGGGTTGGCCATTCTGGTTCTGGCGGAATTTGTTGTGTTTCAGCCCAACAATTATGACAACAACAAGCTGCTGTATATCTGGCATCTGCTGGGCTGCCTGTTGGTGGCCAGCCTGCTGATGGATTGGTTCAGCAAAGTTCGTGCTATCCCCTGGCGGGCGCTGGGGCTGTGCCTTTGCTGCTTTATCGCCATGCTTGGCAGTGTGCTGACTGTTGGACGCGAAGCGTTAAGCGACTACTGGCAGTGGAGCGCAGACGACATTGCCATGGCGGATTATATTGATGACAATGCGGAAACCGATGCAGTATTCCTGACCAGTGACAGCCACCTTTGCCCGGTGTTCAGCCTGGCCGGGCGGCGCATTTTGTGCGGCTCCGGCAGCTTTGTATACTACCACGGCATGAATTATACCGCTGAATACAACGCCATGCACCAGCTGTACGAGAATCCCGATGAAGCCCCCCTGGCGCAGTGGGGCATTGATTATGTGCTGTTTGACAGCTATGTGTTCAGCAACATCCAAAATGCGGACGAGAGCTGGTATGCAGCGCGCTATCCCCTTTGGTACGAGAACGGCGGCAGCCGCATTTATAAAATCAACGGATAAGGCAACACCGCACAATTCCCGCCTTACGGCTTAAGCACCGCTCCGGCGGCTGCGGCACGGCATCTGCGTTGCCAAAATGCTCGATAATGTCGGGTTGCGGTACCCGCATCGTGCTTCGGGGGCAAACCCCTCGCACTCTGCGACCGCTGCCCCTGCTTCGGTTCGCTGTTTCCGCCACTGGCGGCGCTCACCTTTGCAGCATCCAGTATTATCTGCGCTTTTGGCTTAGCAGCTACCGCACCTCGCTCGCCGTATCGGCACTTAGAATTATGCGGTATTGCCATAAGTTTGTTCCGTATCAATTTTCCCAACATAAACAATCACTCCGCCGCGGGTCCGGTTTTCAGCTGGTCCTGCGGCGGAGTTATTTTATAATTCTTTAAGATTTAAGACGACTTTTATTGCGCGGCACCCGGCGCTTGGGGCGGCTTTGCGGGCTGGTTCTGCTTTTTGGGGGCAGCCTTTTTGGGCTGCGGGTGTACCCGCACAAACTGGATGGGGTTGCCGTTGGGCAGGGTACGTTCTTCCACTTCCAGCACCGGGAAGGACGCCAGGAATTTATTCAGGCTCTTGCTGCCAAAGTTACGCACATCAAAGTCCGGGTAGCGCTTGATGAGCTGGTCTCCCACGCGGGAGGTTCGCACCCAGCCGGTGCCATCGTCCATCTCGTCGATCATATCGCAGACCAGGCGGCAGATGGAATCGCGGTTGATGGCGGTATCGTCCCCCGCGCCAACCTGGGCGGCGGCTTCGGCGGCAGCGGTGGAATCCGCGCTGGCATCCCCGCTTCCACCATGCTCCAAAATCAGGTCAAGGTACTTGAACTGGTCGCAGGCTTTCACAAAGGGACCAAGTGCCTTGCTTTCGCCCATGCCGATGACCAGCTTGCCGGCTTCGCGCAGGCGGGCGGCAAGGCGGGTAAAGTCCGAATCGGACGAAACGATGCAAAAGCCATCCACATTGCCCGCATACAGCAGATCCATGGCGTCAATGATCATGGCGCTGTCGGTTGCATTTTTGCCGGTGGTGTAGCTATACTGCTGGATGGGAATGATGGAGTTGTTCAGCAGCACATCCTTCCAGCTTTTCAGGCGGGCATCAGACCAATCGCCGTAAATACGTTTGCAGGCCGCCACGCCAAAGGACGCAGCTTCATCCAAAATCACCTTTACATATTTGGGGCTGATGTTATCCGCATCGATCAGAACTGCCAGTTTCAGATCCTGCATCGCAGCCTCACTTCCTTACCGGTTTGACCGGGCGGTCAAAGTACATATAAATCTGGCAGGGGATCATGCCGTTATAAATTTTGCGGCGCTTGGCGGCCTTTTTGCCAAAGTGGGCTTCAAAATCAGCATCCGCCGTAATGGCATACAATCCTGCGGTGGGGCTTGCCTGCCACACCTGGCCCAGGGTGCGGGCCAGGGCGGCGGCTTCGGCGGCATCGCCCAGGCGCTCGCCGTAAGGCGGGTTGGTCAGGATGATGGAGCTGGGGCGCGGGGCAAAGTCTTTTACGTCTGCCACCTCAAAGCGGCAGCGATCCCCCACCCCGGCCAGCTTGGCGTTGGCGTTGGCCAGCGCCACAGCGTTGGGGTCAATATCAAAGCCAAAGCCCTCGAACCCGGCATCCAGGCGGGAAGCCGCCAGCGCTTTCTGGCGCTCCTCCGCCCAAACGGCAGCGGGCACAAAGTCATAGTGCTCGGCGGCAAAGCGGCGGCGCAGGCCGGGGGCGATGTTCAGTGCTTTCTGGGCTGCTTCGATCACCAGCGTACCGGAACCGCAGAAAGGATCCTGCACAGTGCTGTCGCGCCGGACAAAACCGACATCGGCAATGGTAGCGGCCAGCGTTTCCTTGATGGGGCCAGCGTGGCGTTTTGCGATAACCGCGCTTATGCAAGCCATCGCCGGAGGTATCCAGCATCACTTCCACCACGTTTTTACGCAGGGCAAAGCGGATTTTGTACAAAGCACCGGTTTCCGGCAGAGTGGTGGTTTTGTGGCCGTACTGCAGCCGCTTAACGATTGCCTTTTTGACAATGCTCTGGCAGGCAGGTACGCTGGAAAGCTGGCTGGACAGGCTGGAGCCCTTGACCGGAAACTGGGCATCCACCGGGATCAACTCCTCCCACGGGATAGAGTAAACGCCGTCGAACAGTTCATCAAAAGTTGCGGCGGGGAAGGTTTTCAGCAGCAGCAGTACGCGCTCGGCGGTGCGCAGGTTCAGGTTTGCTGCAGCGATCATGGCGGCATCCCCCTCAAACGCCACGCGGCCATCCGTCACCTTTACGTTCTGCGCACCAAGGCGTTTGACCTCAAAGGAAAGGGTATGCTCGGTGCCAAAAAAGCAGGGAGCCACCAAAGTATACATGTTGGGCATAGTGTGTCCTTTCTGGGGCTGTGCATGGCGCAGCCGGATATGCGGGGCCGGGCATATTGGGTCAGCCCCGCGGGATAAAAATTAGATTATGCCGTTACATAACCCAAAAAAGGCCCTGCCAAGCAGAGCCTGCATCTTATGGGCGTTGCAGTTGGCGTACGCTGCAGAAATCAGCCGCGGCGGCGGGAATACCCACCGCGATGATTCTCGGTAACGCGCTTGAGATCCGCAATTTTTTCTTCGCTCTGGGTCTTATAGCGTGCCATCATATCCTCAAAGCTCAGGTCGCCCTGCGGCTGCGAGGGTTTGGGCTGCCAGACACGGGGGGCTGCTTCGCGGCGGGGCGGGCGGCCGCCAGCCGGGCGTGCACCACCGTTACTGCCCTGCTGCCCTTGGGGCGGGCTGCGGGGCGCGCGGGGTGCGCGCTCCGGTGCGGGCTGGGTCTGCTTGATGGACAGTGCAATCTTGCCATCCGGCGCGATGGAGATGACCTTAACCTTAACGGTCTGGCCAGCTTCCAGCACGGTAGCAAGGTCCTGCACAAACTCATAGCTTACCTCAGAAATGTGAACAAGGCCGGTTTTGCTTTCCGGCAGGGCAACGAAGGCGCCAAACGGCTTAATGCCGGTAACTTTGCCTTCCAAGATGTCTCCAACCTGTAATGCCAAAACTATAATACCCCTTTGCTGCCCGGCAAAACTGCCGGTTATCGTTATTGATGGAACCTTTGCTTTCAGATTCCGCTTGTATGCCTTGCAGGCAAGGCCTGCACTGTGAAAGGCTGGTTGAGTCCGCAAAAAACAGAAGCCAGCCTTTTGCATCTTCCATTGTACCTGGCATGGTAATCCGGCGTAATGCTGTTACTTGCCGCTCAGATCCACCCAAATGCGCTCATTGGGCTTGGCATAGCCATCGGCGCGGGCGCTGCGTTCAATAATCGCGTCTTTGCCATCGGCCAATGCCCGTCCCAGCTCTTCGTTTTGGGCCTGCTGGGCGCTGAGCTGTTCGCGCACCGCGGCGAGTTCCTGCTGTTTGGAGCCGATGGTGATCTGGCACTGGATCAAAGTAAAAAACAAAGAACAAAACAGTGCCGCCACAGCCAAGGGAAGCAAACGCCGCGCAATGCTTTTGTGTTGGTTCATGCGGCAGCGCCTCCTTCCGGGCAGGTATCAAAATGCCGTTGTGTGCAAACCATTGTACCGCCTGCCCGCACAAGAAGGTCTTATGCAGGCATACTTAAATACAGTTTAATTATATAATATTGTGCGCTTGTTTTGCAACACATTTTTCGGCTTTTTTCCGCTTTTCTTGCATGAATCTTGTGCGTTGCGCCGCCGGGCGTGCCGAATCTTTCTGATCCGGGCCAGCAGCCGCTGTTTGAACGGGTGTACCGCATAGTCCGCCGCAAAGCGCAGCGGCCAGACCAGAACAAACACCGTGCCGCGCAGCGCCCTGTGCACCGCGTGGGAAACGCACCACCGCCAGCACAGTGCCCCCAGCCCCATGGCGGCGGCCATATACCAGCGCGCCGCCCCGGTAGCCGAAGCCCCCGCCGCGAAGCCGCAGCAGACAAAGGCTGCGGCAGCAAAGGCCAGCACATCCCACACAAAGCAGCGCACCGGGCCGCTGCCAAAGGCAAGGGTCGCCCCATCCCGTACAGCGCCAAGCAGCAGGCCCGCCCCAAGACAAAGCAGCACATCGCCCAGCACTGCCCACAACGGCGGCGATGGCACCATCAACGCAGCAGGCGGGCCAGCAGCCCACCGCTCTGTTTTTTGCTCTGCTGGTTCTCAGTATACTGCAAATATTCGATCTGTCCGGAGATATGCACTTCCCCCGTGCGAACCGAAAGCTCGCTGACCTGCATTCCTTGCCCACCGATGGTCAGATCCCCCAGCGGAGTTTGCAGCGTTGCGCCCAGTTCATCACAGCTCACAATACGGGTCACACCGGTCACCGTCAGCCGGGCGCGGTTTTCCAGCGTCAGGGCATGGGCGCGCGGCGGAGCAGGCAGGTCGGATTGCTGGGGGGCATGTTCCCCAATCGGGTGCGGGCTGGTCAGTTCTGGCATGGCGGTTTCCTCCGGCAGCAGTTGTTGCTTACCCTATACCATATGCCGCACACCGCGCGGTTAGAACTCCCCCGCCCTGGTTTTTCTCAGCCTTCCAGGATCTCAAACAGTTCGCGGGCAACATCCTTGCCCTTGGGTTCATCAATAGAAAGCACCCGCACCTTGACGGGGCGGTTGCCGAAGGTAATCTCGATCACATCGCCGATCTTTACGGCATAGCTTGCTTTGGCGGGTTTGCCGTTCACGATCACGCGGCCCGCATCGGCCACATCATTGGCCAAGGTGCGGCGCTTGATCAGGCGGCTGACTTTCAGGTATTTATCCAGTCTCATGGTTCATCCTCATCTCTATGGCAGCGGTACTCCAGCCACCAGGCGGGAATCATGCGGCGCTGCCTATATCATAAAAGCCCGCCGCGTTTGGGTGCGGCGGGCTTTTTCATTCAGAGCGTATCTGACGCCTGAACAGATTACTGCACAGCGTCCTTCAGTGCCTTGCCAGCCTTGAATGCGGGCAGCTTGGAAGCAGCAATGGTCATGGGCTCTTTGGTCTGCGGGTTGCGGCCCTGGCGTTCCGGGCGCTCGCGGACTTCAAAGGTACCAAAGCCAACCAGCGAAACTTTGCCGCCGTTCTTCAGCTCTTCGGTGATAGCAGCCAGTGCTGCGTTGACAGCCTTTTCGGCGTCTTTCTTGCTCATGCCAGCTTCAGCGGCAACGGATGCGATCAGTTCAACTTTGGTCATTTGTTATATACCTCCAAATTAAATAAATTGCGTTTTTTTGCCTTTTCAGGCTACCGGCCCGGCTGCTGTGCAAAATGCCTCGTTAGCTTTTTGCAGCGCCTGTTCGGGTATACCCCTGCCTGCCGGGCCAGATTGGCGGCGGCAAACAACAGTTCGCCCACAGCCTGTTCTGCCTGCGCGCTGGCGGGCTGCGCCGTTTGCAGGTTCTCCGCCGCGTCTGCCAATGCTGCAGCATCGGCCCCCTGCAGGGCTGCGCCATGGCGTGCGGCGCGCTTTTGCAGCTTGGCCGCGCGCATCAGCGCGGGCATAGCACGGGGCACACTTTCCAGGTCATCGGCCAGGGTGCGGCGGCCCTTTCTTTTTGAGCGCATCCCAGTCCGTTATACCTTCGTAACCTGGTTGGGTGCCAAAATATTTGGGTGCCGCTCAATCAGCTTTGGCATACGCCATCGCAGACCTGTTCCCAGGTAAAGCGGCCGGTTTCCTGTTCCATGCAGGTATGGAAAGCAACCTGCATCAGCACATCGCCCAGCTCTTCACACATCAGCACCGGGTCATCCAGGTCCAATGCGTCCACAGCCTCATACGCTTCTTCCAGGAAGTTCATCCGAATCGATGTATGGGTCTGAACTTTATCCCACGGACAGCCGTCGACCGGATCCCGCAAAAGGGTGATAATGCGGACAAGATCATCTGCCGTGTACGGGCGGTTGTGCGGATATTCCATGCATGCTGCAATGCTGCCTGCCCAGGATGTACCAGGGTCCGCTTGAAAAAACAACAGGCAACATCATACCTCTCATTCTACCGTTTTGTCAAGGAAACAATACAAGTTGCTGTTTGACAGCCGAGTTACCTGTTTACAGCTGTGCGCCGCAATGGTTGCAGAACAGTGCGTCTGCATCCACATCTGCATGGCAGACGGGGCACTCTTTGGTCTCACCGCGCGGGCGGTCAGCCGCATCGGCCAGAGCCTGCTCCTCCTCGGGGGTCAGGCCGGCGGGGTCATCGTGGTAGGTGGTGGGATCGTTGGGGTCCTCAGCCTCCTGCTCAGCCTCGGCAGCTTCAGCGGCAGCGGCCTCATCGGGGGTCATGCGGGCCTTGATTTCCTCAATTGCCTTTTCGATTTCGGCAATGTTCTCGATATATTTATCCACCAGGGGCTGGTTTTCCTCGTCTGCCTTATGCAGGCTGTAAACCAGTGCGCCCAGCTGGCGCTGTGCCTTGGCCAGGCGGTTCTGCTGGGATGCCAGATCCAGCTGGTTCTTGCCCTTATCTGCAATATCCATGGCTGCCTTGTAAGCGGTATCCACAAACTGCATGCTCTGTTCTTTGATCTTATTGATATCCAGTTCAAACATAATGTAACACCTCGTTATCATCTGGCCCCGGCAGGGCACTGCGCCACAGCTGCGCAGCCCGGCCGGGTGGAATGAAAAGCCGTAAAAATTTATTATTTTCGATTTCACGGCTTTTCCCTGTAAGGCTTATTATACCGTATCATTGCCTGGTTTTCAATCTTGTGGCGCAAAGAATTATGTCCAAATCGTAAACATTTGGACGTAACAGGAAGTTTTATTGGTTTTCGGCTCCAATGAACTCCCGCAGCATGCTTTTCTGTGGGATCAGCGCGGCATTAATGGGTACAAAATGCGCAAACCGGCTGCGCAGGTCTGCCATGCGGCCCGCATTGGCGCTGGCCGTCAGCTGGTCAATATAATATTCCCAAATCCCCACCTCGCAGCTGAACGAAGTATCCAGCACAAGGTTCGCCCGATTCTTGAACGTCTTGATATACTGGTCCTCTGCCTTACAGACATGGGGCCACAGGCCGATGGTAAAATCGGCATCATGCCCGCGGAACCGCCAGTCCCGCGTAATGCGGCGGGCAAGGCGAACATCGCGGGTGGCGATCAGCCGCGCACCGTCCGGTCCGGCATATTCTTCCCGCAGGCTGGCGTAAATATTCAGCACAGCATCCTGCGGCAAAGTCTCGGTCAGGATGGGGTTAAAGGCGTGCAGTCCCTCCACAACCACCACACCGTCGGTGCAGTCGATGTGCTGGGTCTGCGGGGCGGGCAGCTGGGTCATAAAGTCAAAGATCGGCGCATCGCACACGCCGGTCTGGGCCAGCTGCTGCAGGCAGTGCTGCACCAGCGGGATATCCAGCGCTTCCACGCATTCGTAATCATCCCGGCCATCCGGCTGTTTGGGGTAGCGGCCCTCGCCCACAAAAAAGTCGTCCAGGCTCAATACCCGGCTGCGCACGCCTTTGCTGCGCATGGCGGCGGCCAACTTGTTGGCGCTGGTGGTTTTGCCCGCAGCGGAAGGCCCCGTCAGCATGACAATACGGCGGCCGGATGCCAGAACATAGGCCGCGGCGGCATCAATGCGGCTCTGGTACTGCTGTTCGCTCAGCTGCACCAAATCAGCCGGGTTGTGCGCGGCAAGGTTGAGCAGCTCACACCCACCATGCGCTTAGGGGCGCGCGGATTCACCACAGCTGGGATATTGGTCATAGAACTGTTTCACTCCTTCCTTGCGTGCAAGGATCGTGTCAAAACGGTCGATATATTCTGTCGGGTACTTATAATTAAAGATACGCTCGATCTTGCCGTGACGTGCACCGGGGGCCACCAGCTTTGTAGAACCGCCCGCACCGGCAGAAAGAATGGTGTGGACTTCCTCCATGATATAGATATTATACAGGCACTCGTACCCCGGCTTGCACCAGCCCACGTTTTCCAGGTTTTGCAGGGTGCCTTTTTGGCGGTACAGGTAGTAGGGGCGGTAACCGGCTTTTTCCAGCAGCTCGCAGCTTTCCACCATAGCGGCCACATCGGCATAATCCGCAGCGCGGTGCTCCACCACCAGGTTGGACGCCCGTTTCAGCGTGAGGGTATGCACGGTGATATTTTCCGGGTCCAAGTCAATGGCCGTCTGCAGGCTATGGCGGAAGCCTTCCACCGTATCCCCCGGCAGACCCGCGATCAAGTCCATGTTGATGTTATCATGCCCCACGCGGCGGGCGGTCCGGTAACAATCCAGGATATCCTGCGCCGTGTGGCGGCGGCCAATGTTGCGCAGCACTTCATCCGAGAATGTCTGCGGGTTGATGGAAATGCGGGTTGCGCCGTATTCTTTGATGATGCGCAGTTTTTCTTCGTCGGTACAGTCAGGGCGGCCCGCTTCCACGGTAAACTCTTCCAGGGCGGGCAGGTCAAACTGCTCGGCCATGGTGCCCATCAGCTGGCGCAGCTGCTGCGCGTTGACGCTGGTGGGGGTGCCGCCGCCGATATACAGCGTTTTGATGCTGAGGTGTGCGGCGTCCGCAGCGGCGCGGGTAGCGGCAAGCTCCTTGCACAGGCAGTCCACGTAGGGGGCCACCAGCGCACGGCTGGATTTATCCCCCACCGTGCGGGAAACAAAGCTGCAATAGCTGCAGCGGGACGGGCAGAACGGAATGCCCGCGTACACACTGCAATCCATCGGCTGGGCGCGCTCCAGCACCGGGCGCTGCAGGTCCGCAATACTTTGGCCATGGCAAAACGGCGCGGCGTGCAGTCAAAATGCTGCAAAAAGCGCTGTTCGATTTCTTCTTCGGTTTTGCCCTCGGCGCGCAGGTCATGGATGATGCGCACCGGGCGCACGCCGGTCATCATGCCCCAGGGCGGGCGGATACCGGTAACGCCGCACAGCATGGTGTACAGCATGCGGCACAGAGCATACTCCTGCGTGCGGGCATCCCCCTGGGGCGGGCGCTGCTGCCAGGTGGTTGTGCCGTTCTGCCGCACCAGAACCAGCAGCAGATACCTGTGAGCCACAGCCAGCACAAGGTCTGCGGTATCGTCCGGCAGGGTCTGGCTCAGCTCCGCCGCCGGGTAAAAGATGCGTGCGGTATGCTCGGCCTCATACCCAGCTGCCGCACCGCGCAATACAATTTGCATAAGAACCCCCGAATTGGAGGGAGGAGTTAGGGCAACACCGCACAATTCCCGCCTGACGGCTAAGCACCGCTCCGGCGGCTGCGGCACAGCATCTGCGTTGCCAAAATGCTCGATAAGACATCCAGTATTATCTGCGCTTTTGGCTTAGCAGCTGCCGCACCTCGCTCGCCGTATCGGCACTTAGAATTATGCGGTATTGCCTTAGCGCGGAGCCGAGCCTGCTGTAATCCCGCTTATGCCAATACTGCCAAAACAGTACCCGGCGCATTGCAGGTATACCGCAAACTTTTAGGCCGCCGCTGAACTCCTAACTCCTCCCTATCTTAAAATACTTCCCCCATCAGATATGGGTTGGACCGGCGTTCCTGGCCAAGGGTGGTAAAGCTTTCATGGCCGGGGTAGACGGTGGTTTCATCCGGCAGGGGCAGATCCGCCACCAGAGCAAGGCTGCGTTGCATCTCCGCCGGGCTGCCGCCGGGCAGGTCCACGGCCGCAGCTGCCCGCAAACAGGGTATCGCCGCTGAACAGCCGGTCGCCGCAGGCGATGACCACGCCGCCGGGGTGTGGCCCGGTGTGCCAGATGCGGAACGTCAGCTCATCCACCTGATACTCACTGTTGCCCGCAGGCCACGGGGCATCGATCAGATCCGGAGTCAGCGGATACATCTGGTCGCCTTTGGCATCGGCCAGGTCCATATGCACCTTGGCGCCGGTGGCTTTTTTCAGGGCCGCCACACTGCCCACATGGTCATAATGGCCGTGGGTGAGGAAAATGTCCGTCAGGGTTGCGTTATTCTCTTTCAGCTGAGCCAGATAGTTTTCGGCCTCGGCAGCGGGGTCCACCACAACGGCATGCCCGGCGGCGGTGATCAGCAAAAAGGTATTGGTATACAGCGGCCAAACGCCGTGGATATGGATCAATTTCATGGTTGTGCTCCTTTACTTCCACTCATCGGTATCAATGATGATGGTCACCGGACCATCGTTGACAAGGCTGACCTGCATATCGGCCCCAAACTCGCCATGCTGAACGTCTTTCAGTCCCTGGGCGTTCATCAGCTCCTGCAAAAAGGCATCATAAGCGCTTTTGGCGGTCTCCCCTTTTGCGGCATGGATAAAGCTGGGCCGTTTGCCGCGGGAGGTATCGCCATACAGGGTAAAGTTGCTGACGACAAGAACCGAATAGCCAAGTTCCACCGCGCTGCGGTTCAACTTGCCCTCATCATCGGCAAAAATGCGCAGCCCGGCGCATTTGGCTGCCAGCTTGGGGATAATGGCGGGGTCGTCCCCATCCTTTACCCCAAGCAAAATCATCAGCCCCGGCCCGATGGTGATCGCCGCCGTTGACCACAACGGACGCCGAGGAAACACGCTGAAGCACAGCACGCATAACACAGTTCTCCTTATTCAGTCAGTATGGCACACCCGGTTAAGCCGCAGGCACCATAAAATAGCAGGAATCCGCTACAAAGAAATTCAGCGAATCATTGCCCGCAAACACCGCCTGCCAGTTTTCCCATGTTGCGCCGTCGGTTGTCACATACACGGCAGTGGGGTCATACTGCCAGCGGCAAGCCGGGCAGCGGTATCAGCGCGGCTGGCTTCCGCCGCTGGGTGGCTGCCGGACACAGCAATATCCAGATTGGTTGCCAGCCCTGCTTGCCCGCCAGAATGGCCAGCAGGCGCAGGCGGTCTTCCCGCACTTCCCCGGCGGCAAGCAGCTGGGTGTGGCCAGCGCCAAGGCTGGCGGTCTGGTCGTTGTTTACCACTGTGGCGTTGATGGGGTCGGCGAACTTCTGCCGCTTTTGCTGGGCGGCGGCGCTCAAATCAAACGCCTGAACGCCGACAAACAGCGCCAGCACCAGCACCGCATACCGGCCGGGCAGGCGGTCCCGCAGGGTATACACGGCATACACCACCATGCAGGCCGCTACCAGATAGAACATCCGCCCGCTGGAGCGGAAGATGCCGCACAGCTCCAACAGCTTTGCAGACAGCGGCAGCTCAATGCCGGTGTTGCCCCAGTAAATTTTGTTGCTGACGGCAAACAGCGTTAAAAACACGCAGGCCGCAAACACCGACCCGTTGCGGTGCCACCAGGTTTTGGTGTTCTGGGGGCAGCGCACCGCCCGGCGCAGGCTGAACAACAGCGCCGCCGTGACCAGCGCCAGCACACCAAGCCCCAGGTAATTGAAGCCATCATACTGGCCGGGCTGCTGCGGCATTACCTGGTACAGCCGGGACCAAGTGTAGCCCCCGCGGGAGGTTGGGTTGATGAGTGCATTCAGGTTCATGGAATAATCGCCATAGCCGGAGCGGGATGCCCCGGTGCCGGAGCCGATGGCCCCGCACAAAACGCCGCCCACCACAGCCGCTGCCAAACTTGCCGCAAGCTGCAGCGCCGCGCGGCCCCAGGCTTTTTTCTGGCGGCCCAGTTCCACGGCGGCCAGCAGGGCGCACATCATGACCAGCGGCAGAAAGTACGGGTGGATGCCCACCGCCAAAAAGGCCAGCACCGGCATGGCCCAGGGAATTTGGCCGTGCCGCTGTGCAGGTTTTGACGGTATTCCAGAAGGCATACAGCGCCAGCAAAAACAGCCACTGGCTGGCCAGCGCGGTATGGCGGAACGCGCGCTCCCACAAGGTAGGCAGCATAACAAACAGCAGACCGCCCAGTGTGGAAAACACCAGCGCTCCCGCGCCAGTTTTTGCCTGCCCGCGGGCGCACAGAAGCGCACCGGCTGCCCCCTGCATGGCAAAGCAGAACAGCGTGTACCACCCAAACCACTGGAAGGTGGAGGGCATCACCCCGCGCAGCGCCTTGAAGAAGATGCTGACCCAGGGGATGCTGTCGGTAAACGAAATGACGGTGCCATCCGGGGCGGCAATGGTATCCGCCAGGCCCAGCGGGAACGCCAATGAGAGTTGCGGAACAACACCCAGCCCGCATAATGTTGCTGAATGTCCCACTCATCATAGCCGTTCAAGATCCAGGCATCATAGGTTGGGTGCAGGGTGGATGTGCCATACAGCAGGAAAAATACCACCATGCCCGCCGCCGCGCCCAAAAGCGCCGCCAGCCACCGCCGTTTTGTGTTTTGATTCATGTGTTTTATGGGTTGTGCAGTGATCGGTCAATTTTGATTTAACCCCAGGCAGCGGGCGCGCAATATGCGTTCCTACGGGGTTTCTGCACACTTTCTATTTTATTTCTTATTTTTTATGTCTGATATATCAGAGTTTTTTCGGTTTCTTTTTTTGCAAAAAAGGATCAAAAAGTCCCCCGTATAAAAGTTTTAGTTGCGGGTAACTGTCAGAACGTCTTTGACTTTTTTCAGGCGTGCCACAACATTGTTCAGGTGCACGGTGTTCATAATGCCCACCGTCAGGGACATGCGTGCGCGGCCCTGGTCCGCCGCGCGGGCGGAAAGTGAATAGATCGGCACACGCATATCGCCCAGCGCCAGCGCAACGTCCGAAAGCAGGTTGGCGCGGTCCATGCAGTCCAGCTCCAGCGTTGCCTTGTAGTCCTCTTTGGCATCATCCGCCCAATAGGCGTTCACCCAGCGGGCGGCATTTTCCGGTCCTTCATACTCTGCTGCACATTGGCGCAGTCCCGCTTGTGGATGGACACGCCAAACCCACGGGTGACAAAACCGATGATGTCATCCCCCGGCAGCGGCGAACAACACTTGGCAAACTTGATGGGGCAGTTGTCAATGCCTTCCACCACAACGCCGTCCGAAGAATGAACACGCTTGATATCCACCGTGGGCAGCGGCTTGGGTTCCGTTGCTTTCAGGCGGGTGTACTCTTCCTTCAGCTTGGGCAGGATGCGCGCCAGCTGCAAACCGCCATAGCCGATGGCCGCATACATTTCATCCACCGAGTTACAGTGGTTGCGGCGCGCCAGGTTGGACATGAACTCGTCATACTGCTCCGGCGGGATCACCATCAGGTTGCGGCGCAGCTCTTTTTCAAAGACATCCTTGCCCTCGGCAATGTTTTCGTCCCGGCGCTCTTTCTTGAACCAGTTGCGGATCTTGTTCTTTGCTTCGCTGGTTTTTACAATGTTCAGCCAGTCGCGGGAGGGGCCACGGTTTTCCGGGCCGGTGATGATTTCAATGATTTCGCCGGTAACGACCTGATGGTCAATGGGCACAATGCGGTTGTTTACCTTGGCGCCGATCATCCGGTTTCCCACAGCGGAATGGATGGCGTAAGCAAAGTCGATGACGGTTGCGCCGGCCGGCAGGTTGATCACATCGCCGCGTGGGGTAAAGGCAAACACTTCTTCCGGCAGCAAGTCAGACTTGATATCGCTGAGCAGGTCGGTGGCATCAATGCTGGAACGCTGGCTTTCCAACAGCTGGCGCACCCAAGCCAGGCGTTCGTCCAGCCTATCACTGCTGGCGGCGGTAATGCCGGCCTTATACTTCCAGTGGGCAGCAATGCCGTATTCCGCGTTGCGGTCCATCTCGCGGGTACGGATCTGCACCTCAAATGGGATGGCTTCGCGGCCAATCACGGTGGTGTGCAGGCTCTGGTAGCCGTTGGGTTTGGGGGTAGAGATATAATCCTTGAAGCGGTTGGGCAGCGGGTGGTACATATCATGGATCAGGCCCAGCGCGGTATAACATTCCGCCACCGTATCAATAATGATGCGGACAGCATAAATATCATAAATCTCCTCAAAGTCCTTGTTCTGCATATACATCTTGCGGTAAATGCCGTAGATGCTCTTGACACGGTGGCGGATGGTTGCTCCGTGGATGCCGTTCTGTTCCAGATGTTCCTGGATGGTGGCGCAGATATCGTTGAGGAATTCATCCCCATGCTTGTTCAGCAGGGAGCGGATCATGTTATAGCCTACAGGATCCAGGTATTGCAGGCTGCGGTCCTCCAGCTCCTCCTTGATGTTGGAAATGCCAAGGCGGTGGGCAATGGGGGCATAAACCTCCATGGTTTCCAGGGCTTTATCGCGGCGTTTCTGCTCCGGCCAGGCATCGCCGGTACGCATATTGTGCAGGCGGTCACACAGCTTTATGATCATCACGCGGACATCCTGGCTCATGGCAAGCAGCATTTTGCGCAGGTTTTCCGCTTTGCGGTCCTCGACATTCGAGAACTTGATCTGGGTCAGCTTGGTAACACCATCCACCAGCAGGGCAACCTCGCTGCCAAACTTCTGGCGGATCTCGTCAATGGTCACGGGGGTATCCTCGGCCACATCGTGCATCAGGGCTGCGGCAACGCTTTCGCTATCCATGCCAAGTTCCACCAGCAGCTGTGCCACGCTGATTGGGTGGCAGATATACGGTTCGCCGCTGCGGCGGAACTGGGTGGCATGCGCCGCGCTGGCCAGCTGATAAGCACGGTCAATCATGTCAAAATCATAGGCACGGCCGCTGGCGATCAGATCATGGCGCAGTGCTTCATAAGTAGTGGGCATGGGCACCGGCTGCTTTTGCGCCTGAGCTGCCTGTTCTGCAGCATTCTTTTTGGCTTCTTCTGGCATTCTATCATCCCCATTTCAAGTATCGCACAATCATAAAAAAGTCCCGTTTCTGCGGCAGTTCCCTCCTGCCGCGGGGGCATTTTTCATTTTGCCTTATCCTTCCCCTTCCGCCAGTCTGCGCAGGACCGGCGCGGAGGAGAGGTCTTTTTTGCCGGTCACTTCCACCGGCTGGTAGCGGCTGCCGCGGCGCTCGATCAAACCAAGCTGTTCCAGCGCCGTCAGGCTGGCCAGGGTCTTGCCGGTGTTTTCCGGCCCTGCGGTTGCAAACAGCGGCTGCAGATCATCCGCAAACACATTGCCGGTACGCACCATGCGATACACGGCAGCGGTATCGGCACGGGTGGGCAGGCAGGCCAACCGCTCGTCATCTGGCAGGGCCGTTCCGCTCAGGAAAACATCAAACCGTGCGGCCTGCTCCGCCGGGGCATTGCCCAAACCGGCCGGGCGCATGGCGCAGCAATGGCAGGACACCATCGGCCCGCCGCGCCCCTGGAAGATGCTGACTTCCACCGCGGCATCCACAGCTGTACCCATGCGGTAGGGCAGGTCGTCCGGGGCGGTGCCGAACAGTGAGACAAAGCAGGCTGCCCCGCCCTGGCGCAGGCGAATGCGGCAATGCCGCCCCTCACTGCCCAGGGGCCAGATGCCATCCACCGCGGCGTTTTGCAGCAGGAACACCGGAACCGGGTTGCCGCTGCCAAAGGGAGCCAGGCGGCTGAGTTCCTGTACGGTAGGCACCGTCAATTCCGCAATATCGGCCACGGCATCCAACTTGAGCGGCAGCGGCTTGGGCACCAGGTATTCTTTAGCGGCCCAATCGTTGATGGCTTTGCGGAACGCGCCGATCTTTTCTTCTTCAATGGTCAGGCCCGCCGCAGCGGAATGCCCGCCAAAGCGCAGCAGCAGCGGTGCGCAAGCGCACAAAGCGGCGTGCAGGTTAAAGCTGGTGGGGGCGCGCCCACTGCCGCGGCCCTCGCCGTTTTCAGTCGAAATAACAATGGAGGGGCGGCCGTATTTTTCCATCAGGCGAGTTGCCACAATGCCGATTACACCGGGGTGCCAGCCTTCGCCTGATACCACGATTACACGGTCCAGAACACGGGCAGGGTCTGCGCTCAGTTTTCCAGTGCAGCGGCAGCGATCTGCTGTTCCGCCTGCTGACGGCTGGTGTTGATCTCCGAAAGGCGCGCCGCAATGCCTGCGGCCTGCTCCTCGTTTTCGCACAGCAGCAGCTTCAGGGCAACAGCGGCGGTATCCATGCGGCCCGCGGCGTTCAGGCGGGGTGCCAGCCCATAGCTGACGGTTTCCGCCGTGACAGGGCGGCCTGCATAGCCTGCGTTTTCCAGCAGGGCCTGCAAACCGGGGCGCAGGGTATCCTGCAAGGTGGCAAGGCCCTCTTGTTACAATGGTGCGGTTCTCCCCCACCAGCGGCATTACGTCCGCAATGGTGCCAAGGGCGGCAAGGCCAGGCAGCAGTTCAGCCAGCGCAAGCGGCCACACCACCGCACAGTCCTCAGGCAACGGCTTTGGGCAGCTGCTGAGCGGGCAGGTGGTGGTCGGTAATCACCAGCTCAATGCCCAACTCTGCGGCCAGGTCAGCTTCCTCAATGGCGGAAATGCCGTTATCCACTGTCACAATCAGCTTATAGCCTTTATCTGCCAGCTTTTGCAGGGTTTCACGGTTCAGGCCGTAGCCGCCGCCCTCGCGGGTGGGCAATTTGCAGCGCACCTGCGCGCCAAGGTTGGTCAGGCATTCATACAGGATGGCCGTAGTGGAAACGCCGTCCACATCATAATCGCCAAAGATCACAATGGTTTCACCGTTTTCAATAGCCTGCTGGATGCGGGCAACGGCTTTGTCCATATCTTTCAGCAGGAACGGGTCGCTCAGCGGCGGTTCCTCTTCCAGCAATGCGGCGGCAGCCTGCGGCTGGGCAATACCGCGGCAGGCCAGCACCCTGGCCAGCAGCGGGCCATAACCGGCGGCCAGGAGCGCACTTTCCCCTGCGGTATCGGCGTTTTTCAGCTGCCAGGCACGATAGTTCATAATTGTCTTGCTCCTGTTCCTTTATGGCAACACCGCACAATTCCCGCCTTGCGGCAAGCACCGCTCCGGCAGCTGCGGCACGGCATCTGCGTTGCCAAAATGCTCGATAATGTCGGGTTGCGGTACCCGCATCGTGCTTCGGGGGCAAAAGCCCCTCGCACTCTGCGACCGCTGCCCTGCTTCGGTTCGCTGTTTCCGCCACTGGCGGCGCTCACCTTTGCAGCATCCAGTATTATCTGCGCTTTTGGCTTGGCATCTGCCGCACCTCGCTCGCCGTATCGGCACTTAGAATTATGCGGTATTGCCTTATCTACTTTCACCGGTTTTATTTTGCACCAAAATCTGCTGCAAAGTCATGGGTCAGGCCGTCCTGGTTCAGCATGGCTTCCAGCGTATCGATTTCGGTAGAAACATCCATGCTAACATCCTGCAAAAGGGTATCGTACAGCTTTTCATATGCCGTATTCAGGGTGTGCAGGATACCCACGATATCGCGCCGGATTTCCTGCGCGTTCTGGGTAGCTTTTCCAACCCAGCGCGGTGTTCAGCAGCTTGCGGGTAGTGGGCATATAATATTCGCGGTAGCGGCGCACCCGCGGCAGCTGTTCCGGGTGGTTATGCACAAACCCCATGATCGCCGCGCAGGTTTTGCGCATCTGCACCAGCTCTTCATCTGCCTGGTCCCCCAGGCGGCCCTGGCAGGTTTTGAGGTAGTTCAAAAAGTCCGCCCCATCGCGGCAGAACAGCTCTTCATCGGTCAGCGCGGGCTGAGCTGCTTTGGGCTGCACCGGTGCCGCGGCGGGCGCAGGGTGGTACATCGTTTCGTCCAGGTACAGCGTTGTTTCTGCCTCATTCATGCAGGCGTTGGGGTAATGGCCTTTGGCCAAAGCATTCCGCAGGTCTTTGCGCACCTTATCGGCGCGCACCACGCTGCTGCGGGTCAGCTCCGGCAGCTCCGCCGTAAAGCCGTGCATGCCGCGCAGGTAGCGGCGCAGACGGCCAAAATAGTTTGCTGCGTGGCAGCCTGCGTACCCCATGACAAAAAATCCCAGCGTGCAGGCGGTAAACATCGGAGCCAGAATATTGAACACCGGCATTGCGCTCCACAAGCTTGCATCATTGGGTGCCACACCGGCAAGGATGGCCATAACCAGCGCAGCAATGGCAAAGCAGCCGCCGAACACCCAGCCCAGCACGCCCATGGTCATCCAGCCGCCGTAATGCCCGGCCAGGCTGTTATCCAGCTTACGGCGGTAGGCAATAAAGCTGTTCTGTTCCGGCCTTTGCGCGGCCCGGTTCAGGGAATCCCCCACACTGTCCAGTGCGCCGGCAATACCGGAAAGCACCGTGGAACTGATGCCCAGCCAAAGTTGACGGCACCATCCACCAGGTCATTCAGATCCTGCTGGCGGCGGTCACTTTTATCATACGGGTGATTGTTGGGCATAGCGGTTCCTCTTTCTCTTCTCACTCTTTACGTTTCTTCACACGTTTCGTTATTTCAACATCTTGCCAGGCTTTGCAGTTCAGGCTTTATCCGGGGCGTACTGCTGCATCAGGGCAGCGGCGCAGCGCACACCGTCCACGGCGGCGGTCATAATGCCGCCTGCGTAACCGGCACCCTCGCCGCAGGGGTAAAGTCCCGTCAGGCCGGTGCACTGGAAGTTATCCCCGCGCAGCAGGCGCACCGGGCTGGAAGTCCGGGTTTCCAGCCCGTCAGCACAGCATCCGGTGCCTGGTAAGCCCGCAGCTTGCGGCCAAAGGCGGTAATGCCATCCCGCAGGTCGGCGGCCAGTTCCCCCGGCAGCAGGCTGCCAAGGTCGCAGGGGGTCACGCCGCGGGGGTAGGTAGGCTGCACCGCCCCCAGCTCCAGTTTGCCGCGGCCTGCCAGAAAGCTGCCGACCGTTTCTGCCGGGGCAAGGTATCCCCCGCCGCCCGCACGGTAAGCGGCCTGTTCCAACTGGCGCTGAAATGCGACCGCCTTGACCGGGTCGTTATCAAAATCGCGGCCATCCACGCTGACCACCACGGCGGCATTGGCGTTGCGGCCATCGCGGGCATGGTAGCTCATTCCGTTGGTCACTACGCCGCCATCCTCGCTGGCGGCGGCGCACTGACCGCCGGGGCACATGCAGAAGGTGTACACGCACCGCTGGCCCACATGCTGGCTAAGCTGATATTCGCCCCGCGGCAGGGCCGGGTTCCCGGCAGCACCGTGGTAAAGGCTCTTTTCAATTTCTGTTTGCAGATGTTCCGCGCGGAATCCCACCGAAAACGGTTTGCATTCCAGCGGCAGGCCCATGGTATGCAGCACGGCAAAGGTATCCCGCGCGCTGTGGCCCACCGCCAGGATCAGCTGGTCGCAGAGGATGCTGCCCGCCGTAGTAGTAATGCCGCACAGCGCGCCGCTGCTGGTCTGCAGGCCGGTCAGCGCCGTGTTAAAGTGTACTTCCCCGCCAAGGTTTTCGATCTCAGTGCGGATGCTGGTAATAACGCCGCGCAGCAGGTCAGTGCCCACATGGGGCTTTTGCCGCCAGGCGATATCCGCCGGGGCGCCGTGCTTCAAAAAGGCGTCCGTCACAAAGCCGCACAAAGGATCCCCCACGCGGGTGGTCAGCTTGCCGTCCGAGAATGTTCCTGCGCCGCCCTCGCCAAACTGGATATTGGCGTTGGGGTCCAGCGCGCCGGTCTGCTCAAACTTTTGCACAGCGGCCACACGGTCCGCCAGGGCCGGACCGCGCTCCAGCACAATGGGGTGGTAACCATTGCGGGCCAGCAGCAGGGCCGCAAACAGCCCCGGGCCAAAGACCGACCACCACAGGGCGGTGTTTCAATGGTGTTTGACCAACCGGGAAGGTAAAATCCGGTTTGCGGGTGAAACAGACACAGGGCGAGGCCCCGGCCAAAGCCGATTCCTCACCCTCGTCATGGAGCGTGATGGCGATGGTATACACCAGCACAGGCGTGCCGTGCCGGGCATCCACCGAAAGTTTTGCCACGCCAGCCTGCGCCGGAGCGTTGCCCCGCAGGCGCAGCGTGCGGTAAGCCTGCCGGACAGCTTCCTGCTCCGGGTCCGGGCAGGAAAGCGGCAGGCGGATATTGCGTACAAGAATCATGGGCTGATGTTTTCCTTTGGTTGGCGGACATCGGATAGGCCGGAACCCGGCTGATGGATGCCCGGTTATTGTGAGCTTGCCTGGCACTGCACCGTATAGTTGCCGACTGCAAAAATGTGGCTGGACGACGGCACCTGAATGCTGGCCGCCACGGTTTGCTGGCCAACGGATACCGCCAGATTCTGGCAGTCCACCTGGGCCAGAATGCTGTCTGCCGAAAGTTCTTCCATCTCGCTCTTGGGGCCGTACAGCGTAACCTGATGGATCTGCGCCGTCAGCACTTCCAGGTCAATCGTACTGGGCACATTGACGGTGCGGATGTTGGTTACGGTAAAGGTACGGGAGATCATATCGGTGGTATCAAACCGGATCGTTACAGCGGATACGCCATCCAGCGAAACCACACCGGCAGGCAGTTCAATGTTTTCTGGTAGTCGCGGTCAAACGCAAACTCACGGCCAAGATCAAAAGCCGCAACGCTCAGTTCGGTCAGGGCGCCGACCGTCTTGGCCGGGCCCGCCACATTCAGGGTAGGAATGCTGAGCGAATACTTCAGATAGGAAGTATCAAACCCGGACGGTGCGTTGATAAACACGATGGAAAGCGGCAGTTCCCGCACCTGATAGACTGTCAGGTTGATATCCGCCGTGTTGCTGTCCAGCGTGGTGTATTCCGGCGTTACAATATCGCCGTTTTCATCCCGCAGTTCCAGCGATGCTGTTGCCGACACGGAATCCGAAAGCGAGCCTTCGTGCGAAACAGGGGCCACCACCTCGCTGATTTTATCCAGCTCACTGGTCGGGCCGGTCAGAGTCACTTCGGTGGGGTGGTGGTAATGCGGTTCAGGGTAAAGCCGTCGGCAATGGTAATGCCGCTGGTATCGGTGGTAACGGGCAGTGTTTTTTCGCCGACGGTATCAAACACAACATCCACCGTCTGCGGGCTGAGCACCGTCAGTTTGATGCCCACGTTGGTATAATCGGTGTTGGTGATGCGGGCCTCCAGCCGCAGGGTGGTTTTGCCCGCCCCGTGCACGCCGTTATAGACCGGGTAAACCATAATATCGGAGCTGGACAGCTTGCCGATCAAAGTACCGTTGCCGTCCGCCTGCACCTGCACGTTATCCACTGCCTGCTGGTCCACAATATCCAGCTCTTTGGAGGTATAAATGGTAGATTGGTAGCCATAATTCACGCTGACATCTTTGATGACAAAGGAACCCTGCGGGTCCAGAAGGTAGAAACCACCATCCAGACCAGCACTGCAGCCAGCACGGAAACAATTCCCAGGAAAAAGTGGTTATCCCAAATGGAACCATTCGCTTTGCGCACCGGTTCAGCGGGCTGCGTTTGTTTTTGCATGCTTGCCAGCACCTCCTTTGTTCAGCAGCCGGTTCAACAGCGGCTGCTTTTGCGCTTCGGCTGTTTCCGGCGGAATAATTTCCTCCTGCAGCAGATTGAACAGGTTCTGGCGGTCCAGGCGGCGGATCAGAACACCATTTTTGGCCAGGGAGATAATACCGGTTTCCTCACTGACCACCACCACGATGGCATCAGAATTTTCGCTCATGCCAAGACCCGCGCGGTGGCGGGTACCCATATCTTTGCCCATTTCCAGGTTGTTGGAAAGCGGCAGCACACCAGCGGCCACAATGCGGCCATCCCGGATCACAACAGCGCCGTCATGTAAAGGGGTACCCTCATAAAGATGGTACCCAGCATTTCGGGATCACATCCGCCGAAAGCGGTGTGCCGGTGCGGATGATCTCATCCAGGTTGTTCATGCGTTCCAGCACCATCAATGCGCCGGTGCGCGTATCGGAAAGCTGCTCGGCTGCATCGCAGATGGCCACCACGGCGCTCTGCCATGCGCCGCGCAGGGTGGGGTCCTGCCGGTGGGTGGTAAACAGCAGTTTGGTCCAGTTGGTGCTTTGGCCCATGTGTTCCAGCGTGCGGCGCAGTTCCGGTTGGAACAGTACAATAGCTGCAATAAAGCCGATTTGCATCACATTGGTCAGCACCCAGCGCACCGTGCGCAGCTGCATCACATCCGCCAGCGCATAAAACACCAGCAGCAGCAGCAAACCGCGCACCAGCTGCCCGGCACGGGATTTGCGCGCAAACAAAAAGATCTGATACATGGCCAAACTGACCACCGCAATATCGATCACATCACGCAGGCCAAACGTGCGCAGGTTGCTCAAAATGTCCTGGATCACATCAAAAAAGCCAAACATCGCGCAGGCAGCCCCCTTTCCTATCCATTGTTCTGCCGCAGTATCCGGCTGCAGCCCGACTGTTACCTTTTAGTGTATCTGAAAAGTCAAAATTCAGTCTATTTCTACAAACGCATCCAGATTTTGCGTTAAAAAGCCTTAAATCCTGCTTGTGTTTGCGAAATATCCGCCATTTTCTTTGTTTTCAGATACACTTTAGTATAACACAGTTTGCCCGCCATGCAAATGCGGCAGGGCAAAAAACTGTGCCCATTGTAGAGAAGTACCCGATATGAACGCATTGGCCATGCTGCGGCGAAGTGCAAATGATATAAGCCCCCGCCAGCAAAAGAGTTATTGCCTTAAGGCAATAACGCATAATTCTAAGTGCCGATACGGCGAGCGAGGTGCGGCAGATGCCAAGCCAAAAGCGCAGATAATACTGGATGCTGCAAGGTGAGCGCCGCCAGTGGCGGAAACAGCGAACCGAAGCAGGGCAGCGGTCGCAGAGTGCGAGGGCTTTCCCCCGAAGCACGATGCGGGTACCGCAACCCGACATTATCGAGCATTTTGGCAACGCAGATGCCGTGCCGCAGCTGCCGGAGCGGTACTTAAGCCGCAAGGCGGGAATTGTGCGGTGTTGCCTTAAGTTGGCGGGCGCACAATGTGCGTCCCTGCGGTCTCTATAAACGAAAAGTTCCGTTTTTTTCGGCACAAACGGTCGTTTCTTAATAAAACTCTGATTACTTTTTCTCAATCAGTGCCACGGCGTGGGCGGCAATGCCAAGCCCCTCGCCGGTAAAGCCAAGGTGTTCTTCCGTGGTAGCTTTCACGCTCACATCGTCCAGAGCAAGGCCCAAAGCATTGGCAATGTTCTGCCGCATGGCCGGGATATGCGGTGCCAGCTTGGGTGCCTGACACAAAACAGTGGCGTCAATGTTGCCAACAGTATAACCGGTTTCATCCAGCAGACGGCCAACCTCCCGCAGCAGCATCAGGGAATCTGCTCCCTCGTACCGCGGGTCGGTATCCGGAAAATGCTTGCCGATATCCCCCAGCGCCGCCGCGCCAAGCAGTGCATCCGAAACTGCGTGCAGCAGCACATCTGCATCGGAATGGCCCAGCAGGCCTTTTTCATATGGGATCGTCACGCCGCCCATAATCAGCTTGCGGCCTTCCACCAAGCGGTGAACATCATAACCATGACCAATGCGCATTGTATTTTCTCCCTTATTCTGTGCCGCGGCGGGCAGGTCCTCTTTCGTGGTAATTTTCAGGTTGGCGTAATCGCCCTGCGTCAGGTGCACCGGCAGGCCCGCCAGTTCAAACAGGCTGCAGTCATCGGTCACCAGGTGGACTTTTTCCCCCTGCACAGCTTTCAAAGCCTTCCAGTACAGGTTCCGGCAGAAGCACTGGGGCGTTTGCACCGCAAACAGAGCGGCGCGGTCCGGTGTCTGCACCACAGCGCCGTCATTGGCGATCTTGATGGTATCCTTGACCGCAACCGCCGGGGCAGCGGCCCCCATGGCCTCGGCTTCCGCTAAAGCATCGGTAATAACCTGCTCGCTCACAAAGGGGCGGGCGGCATCATGGATCGCCACCAGCTGCCCTTTTGCCGCGCGCAGACCGCTGCACACACTGTCGGCGCGGGTCGCGCCGCCGCCGACCACGGTGCACGGCTTGGGGCAGGCCGCTGCAATCGCCTGGCAGGCAGGCAGGTTACCGCCTGCCACAAGGATCAGCTCGTCCACCTGCGGGTGGGCGGCAAAAGCCGCCACACTAGTTTCCAGCACGGTTTTGCCGCCGGGCAGGCGGTAACTGAGTTTATCGAATCCCATTCGGTGGGAAGCCCCCGCCGCCACAATGATAGCGCTGACTTTTACCTGGGCATTTTCTTCCACAAAATGACTCCCCTTGCAGATGTATTTCCACGTTTTGCCCACAAAGCATGGTACTGTTTATCGGCACCATGCTCTGCAGCAATTCTTCTAAGGCAATACCGCATAATTCTAAGTGCCGATACGGCGAGCGAGGTGCGGCAGATGCCAAGCCAAAAGCGCAGATAATACTTTGTGTATTATCGAGTATTTTGGCAACGCAGATGCCGTGCCGCAGCCGCCGGAGCGGTGCTTAAGCCGTAAGGCGGGAATTGTGCGGTGTTGCCGTAAATTTATTATACAGGCCATAGCCATAAAAATCCAGTCAATCCCAGTATTTTGGTGCAGGATTTTTGCAGAGCACGCATGGCAGCAATCACTTAAAACGGGCAATTTTTTGCTCGTTTTTATTTTCCGCTGTTTTCTGCTTACAGAGGAACTTTTTTGGGCAAAAAAAACTTCCTGCACAGATTGGGGGCCAACCAATGCAGGAAGTTTATCGTTTTGGACATAGGGCAATACCGCATAATTCTAAGTGCCGATACGGCGAGCGAGGTGCGCTGCTAAACCAAAGCGCAGATAATACTTTGTGTATTATCGAGCATTTTGGCAACGCAGATGCCGTGCCGCAGCCGCCGGAGCGGTGCTTAAGCCGTAAGGCGGGAATTGTGCGGTACTGCCATAGATTATTTATTGGGTCAAAAGTGTGTTTTTATAATTTCACCGCAATAAAGGGCGGGATTTATAGGCGTAAGCACAGTGCTCAAATCAGCCAGTTTTTCAACCACAGAATGTCGTTTTGCCTCACGCCCTGCGCTACTTTTTATCCAGGCGGATCTTATCGCTGATCATCGCGATGAACTCGCTGTTCGTGGGTTTTCCTCTCAGGTTGTGGATGGTATAGCCAAAGTAGCTGTTCAGGGTATCCACATCGCCGCGGTCCCAGGCGACTTCAATAGCGTGGCGGATGGCGCGCTCCACGCGGGAAGCCGTGGTGGCGTTGCGCTTGGCGATTTCCGGGTAAAGGCGCTTGGTTACAGCGTTGATATAGTCATGGTCGCTCACGGCCAGCAGAATGGCGTCGCGCAGGAACTGATAGCCCTTGATGTGCGCCGGTACGCCGACCTGATGCAGAATTTCTGTCACCGTCAGCTCATCACAATCCTGCGATACCGGCTGCGGGCGGCTGGTGGAACCGGCGGCTTTCAGTACGCGGCTGACCAGAACGTTTTCATCAAACGGCTTAACGAAAAAGAACGAGAAACCGTTATCCAGCAAATCCTGCTCCACTTCCTCACTCTGGAATGCACCGGTCACAAAGAACGTTGTGTGGCCGCCGCGGGTATCCTGGGTTTCATAGCGCTGTTTGACCGTGATGGCGTCCAAATCCGGCATAAACGCATCCAGCAGAACGGCCTGCGGGTGCTCTTCCAGCAGGGATTTGAGCGCCTGCGAACCGTTTTTCTCGCATACAGTCACATCAATTCCCTTGGCTTCCAGTGCCTGGCGGCAAAGCTGCGTGGTCTGCGCGCCGGTATCGGTCATCAAAAACTTGATCTTATCCATCCAAAAATTCCTCCCCTTGCATGTTCAGCCCAGCGGACGGCGGTTTTTGCGGTGCCCGGAGCTGTTATTCGGATCTGCGGCTGCCTGCCGCTCTCTACATTAAGAATTTTACCATATTTTACCATGTCATGCAAGCAGAATCGTACTTTCTTTTCTTTCAAAAATCCCCGCCTATTCGTAATTATCGACAGGTTCCGGATCATTTCGTGTCCTCTCTCCTGCCCTTGCTGCGATGTTGTTCGGTTTTCTTTTTGCTTTTCTTTTCCGGTTTTACCATTTTCGTAAAAAACGTGCGATGCGCACTTTTTCCCAGGAAATTACCTTCCCTGCACGGCATCGGCACGTTTCAGCATGGTTGCAGCAAAGATACCATAGCCGCGGGTTGGATCGTTGACCAGCACATGGGTCACCGCGCCGACCAGGCAGCCGTCCTGTACAATGGGGCTACCACTCATGCCCTGCACAATGCCGCCCGTTGCCCGCAAAAGTTCCGGGTCAGTAATGCGCAGCAGCAGGTTGCGGTTGGGATCCGAAGCTGTCATGTTGACCCGCTCAATGCGGACGGCAAAGCGCTGTGCCGTCTGGCCGGATATCGTGGTCACGATCTCTGCTTCGCCGGGGTACACTTCCTGAAGATTGGCAACGGGGATGTTCTCCCCTGCCTGCGCGGAATTTGTCAAAACGCCGTACACACCGGTCGAAGTATTGGCTTTGATGTCGCCAAAGGGCTGCTGACCGCCAAATTCGCCCCGCAGCTCCCCCGGGCTGCCCGCACTGCCGCGGCGGCAGCCGGTAATGGTGACGGAAACGGCTTCCCCGGTCAGCAACGTTAAATCCGTGCCGGTATCACTGTCCGAAACCGCGTGCCCCAGCCCGGCAAACGTCCCGTGTTCGGTATCCGCAAAGGTCAAAGTGCCAATGCCCGCCGAAGAATCCCGCACCCAGATGCCCGCCCGCGGGGCATCGGTGCCGCGCTCTCTGACCGGGGTAAGGGTACAGGTCATCTGGTTTTGCCCGCGCAGGTAGCGTAGTTCCACGCTGCCGCCCGCCGCGGCGGCAATGGCGTCGGTCAGTTCCTCATTGGTGCGCACCGGGATGCCGTTTGCCTGGGTGATCAGGTCGCCCAGGCGCAGCTTCTTTGGCCGGGTTCTCGCTGCCATGGACGGTATAGATATCGCTGAACGCAACGACCAGCGCCCCATCCGTGAACATCTTGACCCCAAAGGGGGTGCCGCCCAGCTGGACGGTTCGCCGCTGCTGCTGCACCGTGCGCACGGTTTTGACCGGCAGGCCCAGCAGGGTCAGGGTTACATTCGCGCTTTTATCCGCAGCCGTTACACCCGCGGGGGCAGCGCTGCCCGCAGGAACGGCGGGGGCGGCTTGCAGGAACGGCATGCTTTCTAGCGCCAGCGGCTGCCCCTGCTCCAGCACAAAGGTATCCGGCAGTTCTGCCCGCAGGGCAAACAGCAGCCCCGCCGCCAGAGCGCCGCCAGCCGCCAGCAGGGCCGCCACACGGCGCAGATATCGTAAGCCATTGGTTGGCATGGTTTCATCCCCTTCCCTACACAGTATGTGCAAAAAAGCGGGCCGCAGCGCAGCCAAAAGCTGGCAAATACCGCTGCATTTGCGCGCTTTTTTGCGCGCTTTTGGGTTTGGATGGTAGAATTTTTTTCGCCTGTGTGCTATAATATTTGATAAGCATGATATGAGTTTTTATCTATTTGCTGCATGGAAAGGAGAAAGGGATGTCCCGTACCAACAAAACCAAGGAATTGCTGGCGCAGAGCCTGACGGAACTGATGGTTACCACCCCGCTGGAAAAAATTTCGGTAAACGATATTGTGGAGCATGCCGGGGTTGGGCGCAACACCTTTTATTACCATTTTGAGGATAAATTCGACCTGGTGAACTGGTATTTCCAAAGTGGTGCAACGCAGTTTTTGGTAACGCGTGGCCATTACGCCAGCTGGTCCACCCTGCTGACGGATCTGGAAGAATACCTTTTGCAGAACAAGACCTTTTATGTAAACGCGCTGGCTTACACCGGGCAGAACTGTTTGCAGGAATATGTGTTCCATTACTTAAGCGAGATGTTTGGCCAGCGGCTACTCTCGCTGGTGCCCAGCGCAACCGAGCGCGACTGCCAGTTTACCGGCAACTTTTTATCGGGCGCCATGATGGGCCTTTTGCTGCCCTGGGTACGCAATGGCATGCCGCCGCTGAACCAAGCTGACCTGGACCACGGCCTGCGCACGCTGTGCAGCTGCAATCTGGCGGTTCTGCTGGGCTATGGCATTGACCCCAGCGCTTTGGTATTATAAGCAGCGCTTCCAGGGTACATTCAGTCCCTTATTTTCCATAGGCAACACCGCACAATTCCCGCCTTGCGGCTTGCACCGCTCCGGCAGCTGCGGCACGGCATCTGCGTTGCCAAAATGCTCGATAATGTCGGGTTGCGGTACCCGCATCGTGCTTCGGGGGCAAAAGCCCCTCGCACTCTGCGACCGCTGCCCCTGCTTCAGTTCGCTGTTTCCGCCACTGGCGGCGCTCACCTTTGCAGCATCCAGTATTATCTGCGCTTTTGGCTTAGCATCTGCCGCACCTCGCTCGCCGTATCGGCACTTAGAATTATGCGGTATTGCTCATAAACAATAAACGAAAACCGGCAGCTTTCCCCTTTATTTCAGCGGGAAAGCTGCCGGTTTTATTTATTCTACAGTTCAGTCAAAATTCAGCGGGAAAGTTTTCCCCTCCGGGATGCACTGGCCCAGTTCCGTTTTGGGGGTGATCATGTGGTTCAGGTATTTTACATCATGTTCCCAATCCAGCAGCAGGACGGGGACCGCAACGCTGCCAATGCGGCTGTGGACGATTTGGCGGTACATAGCATCCGCGGTTTGCCGATCCATATCCGGCTTGCGGGTATAAACGCAGAACAGGCCATACTGGGCCAGCACATCCAGCCAGTCGGTATTCACGGCCTGGGCGGCATCTGCCCGCCCCATTTCCACCAAAAAGCCATAGAACATCTGTTTGCTGCGCATGGCGTTGGCTGCGCGGCAGGCTTCGGTGGTAATTTCCGGCTCATGCAGGCACAGCAGTGTGATCACGTTATTGCACCCGGCAACGCGTTCCATGGTTGCTTCATTAAATTTCTGGGCATCAAACAGAACAAAGAACACGCTGTGGGTATGGCTTTGCAGCATGGCGACCGTTTTCGGGGTAAGGTCCTCGTCCGCATACAGCACCCAGGCATAGCTGGAACCGGCCTCTGCCTGAATAATGGCATCGTCCAGCTCCGGGGCGCTGCAAAAGCCCACATTCAGCCAGGAACGGGTCTCCCCGTTCTGCTTGCGGTTGTTGGAAGCACAGCTGATGATGGCATCAAACCCAAGGTTGATGCCTGCGGTGCAGATGGCATCCTCGTTGACCTGTGCCACAAGGTTGTTGATCAATTTATAATACAGGCTGTCGGTGCGCTGCAAGACGGTCTGCGCATGGTCAAAAAAGCGCTTTAAGTCCGGACGCTGCGCCAAAAGGGCGCACATATCCACATAGTTACGCAGCTGGCGGAAGCCATCGCGCCGCACATCGCGCACTGCGCGGTGGGCCAGCGTCATGGCAAAGCTGCGGGAGCTTTCCAAATCAGGTTTCATGGTATCCCTCTTTCGCAGCCGCGGAGCAGTGCGGCCGTTACAGTGTATGCAGGCAGCGGTACAGCGCTGCCCCTGGGGCATTCCCCTAGGGTGTATCTGAAAAGTCGAAAATTCAGTCTATTTCTACAAACACAGCGGGATTTTGCGCTAAAAAGCCTTAAACCCTGCTTGTGTTTGCGAAATATCCGTCATTTCCTTTGTTTTCAGATATACCTTAATAATAGAATAGCACGCGCGGGCGGCGTGTGCTATAGATAAATGCGGGAAAATGTACTAGATTATTTCACAGCGTACCCGTTTTTGTTCAATTTTGAAGCAAATCCGCCGTTATTTCAGTTCCACAACGGTCACGCCGCTCTCGCCCTCACCATAGCGGCCAAGGCGGAAGGATTTGACCCCGCGGTGGGTGCGCAGGTGCTTTTGGATGGCGTTGCGCAGCGCGCCGGTGCCGTTGCCGTGGATGATATACACGGTGTTCTGGTTGCTGAGCATGGCGTGGTCCAAAAAGCGGTCCACTTCGGCCAGAGCTTCCTCCACGGTGTAGCCCAGCAGGTTCAGCTCCATGCTGGACTTGCGGTCATGGTTCAGCTCCACGTGGGTGCGGGTGCGCGGCGGTTCCTGCTTTTGGGTGCGCTTATCCATCTTATCGGGGGCGCACAGGCCGGTCAGGGGGACCTTAGTTTTCAAAATACCGGCGCGCACTTCCACCATGCCGTTTTTGTCCGGGCGGGAAAGCACCACGGCGTGCTGGTCCAGCTCCGCGATCACGACCTCCTGGCCGGGCTTGACCTCTTTCAGCGGTACAAACTGGCGCTTGGGCTGCTTTTTCTCGGTACGGTTCAGCAGCTGCTCTGTATCCTTGCGGGCAATTTCGCGGGCGCGCACAGCACGGGCGGCGGCGTTGGTCTTTTCATCTTTCTGGATGCGGCGCAGCTCGTCCGTCAGGGCATATGCCTGGTTCTGCACATCCTGCATCAGCTCATGGGCTTTGCGGCGGGTGGCTTCCAGCTCTTCCTCGCCCTGCTTGATCAGGGCATCACGCTTTTTCTCGGCGCTTTCCAGGGCATGCTCTGCTTCATAGCGGGCCTTTTCGGCTTCGTCCTCAGCGGCTTTCAGCTGCAGCTTCAAATCATCCAGCTGGGCCAGAACGCTGTCCAGCCGCTTATCATCGTTGGACATATGATTACGGGCGGCATCGATGACGCTTTCCGGAATGCCCAGCTTGGCACTGATGAGGAACGCGTTGGACTTACCGGGCACGCCCACGCTGAGCTTGTAGGTGGGGGCCAGGCTTTCCACATCAAACTCACAGCTGGCGTTCACCACGCCAGGGGTTTCCAGCGCGTAAATTTTCAGCTCGGCGTAGTGGGTGGTGGCCATCAGCAGGGTGCCCTGCTTACGCAGCCTTTCCAGAATGCTGACGGCCAGCGCCGCGCCCTCTGCCGGGTCGGTACCGGCACCAAGTTCGTCGATCAGGGTCAGGGTATCGGGGCCGGCCAGCTCCAGAATGCCGGTGATCCGCTTCATATGGCCGGAGAAGGTGGACAGGCTCTGTTCAATGCTCTGTTCATCGCCGATATCCACCAGGTATTCATCAAAATGGCAGACGGTACTGCTTTCGTGCGCCGGGATCAAGAAGCCGTGCTGGGCCATCGCGTTCAGCAGGCCGGCCGTTTTGATGCTGACGGTTTTGCCGCCGGTGTTGGGGCCGGTGATGACAAGGGTATCATATTTTTCGCCCAGGGCAATATCCACGGGCACGACCTTTTTCTTGTCGATCAGCGGGTGGCGGGCTTTTTTCAGTGCAAAGCGGCAGCTATCGTTCACCTGCGGCATAAAGGCGTTCTGCTCCACCGCAAGGCGGGCTTTGGCCAGCAGCAGGTCAATTTGCAGCATAGCGTCATAGCTGTAGCTGAACTGCGGCTCCAGCGATGCCACCTGGCCGGAGAACGCCGTCAGAATGCGGGTGATTTCCTCCTGCTCTTGGGCGTGCAGCTGCATAATGCGGGCGTTGGCTTCCACCACAGCGGTGGGCTCCACAAACACGGTGGAGCCAGTGGAGGAAACATCGTGGATGACGCCGCCGACTTCGCCGCGGTACTCGGCACGAACCGGCACAACATAGCGGCCGTTGCGGATGGAAACCACAGCATCCTGCAAAATTTGTTGGTGGTAGAGTTTTTGATGATAGCATCCAGCTTGGTGCGGATGCTGTCCTCCGTCGCGCGGATCTTGCGGCGCAGGTCGCGCAGGGTGACGGAGGCGGTATCGGCCATTTCTTCCGGCGAAATGATGCACTCGCCGATCTGCTTTTCCAGCACCGGCTGAGGAGCCAGGGCAAAGAACAGGTCATCGGTGGGCAGCATATCGTGGTCGGTCAGGCCGTACCACTGGGCCAGGCCGGAAAAATTGCGCAGCGCTGCAGCAATTTCCAGCAGCTCGCCCATCGAAAGAATGCCGCCCTTGGCCGCATGGGCCACCACGCGGCGCACTTCATGCACAGCGCCAAAGCGCGGGCTGCCGTTTTTCAGCAGCAGGGCATTAATGGCGTTGGTCTGGGCCAGGGCGTAGCGCTCCTCCTCCGTTGTGGCAAACGGCTCAATGGCGCGCATCATCTCTTTGGTTTCCGCACAGGTGCACAACTGCACCGCACGGGCAATAATTTTATCCAGTTCCAGGGTTGTACGGTAGGAAACGTCCATAGATAAATTGGTTACTCCTGTTGGGTCAGATGGGTCAAAAATCTTGTTTTATCGTATCATCTATCATGCACGGTTATTCCAGCACACCGTGCAAAATTCAAGGCTTTTGGGCTGATAGTCCAGGTGAGCCGCCACATACTGTTCACACACACGGCCCAGGCGGCGCTGGCTTTGGTCTGTCAGGGTAAAGTTGAACAGTTTGGCATCCTCTGCCAAACAGATATGCCGCAGCGCATACAGTGCACCGGGTCCAGGTTGGGGCGCGGTGCTCTTTGGCGGCGCAGTCGGCGCACAGCAGACGGCCCGCTACCGGATCCAGGTAAAAATCACAGCCGTCATACCGGGCGCATACATCGCAGGCCAGCACCCCCGGCATGTATCCCGCCTGGGTCATGGTGCGCATTTCATAAATAGCTTTCAGCTGGCGCAGCGGGCGTTTTTGCTCAGCGGTCATGTACAGGGTGTTCAGCAGCAGGCGCAGGCAGTCCGCCGATTCCGGCGGCTCCGGCGCCAGCGTGATGGTCAGCTCCGAAAGATAGGCTGCCAGGGCGGTGCCTTCCACAGTTTTGCTTAACCCGTGGAACACCTTGCTGACAGCGGCGCTGTCAATAAAATTGGTTTTGCGGCCCAGTGTAATGGCAAATTCTGAATAACAGAAAAGCCCGCAGGCACTGAACAGCTTGTTTTTCAGCCGCAGGCTGCCGCGGGCGGATGCTGACAGCACCCCGTTACCCGGTGTCAGCACTGTCAGGATCTGGTCGGCTTCGCCCACCCGGACCGCACGCAGGACAAGCCCCATTGTGTTGATCTGCATTGTTTTCCCCCGTGGTTATGCCCTGCGGCGCAGTGCTGCGGTAATCAAGGTAGTCATAAATACTGCCGCTGGCAGCAAATTTCTGCCACTGTGCGGCGCGGATTCCGTCGGTTTCAGCATTTCCTGGCATGATGGCCCGCCCCCTTTACGGATTAGCTTGCCACCATCATACCGATCCATGCGTGGAAAAGTTGTCCAACCGTGTGGTTGGACAGGGTTCGCGCAGTCTCCCCGCTGTTACGGCTTGGCAAAACCGAGGTTATCCAGCAGGCGGTCGTCATCGCGCCAGTCCTCACGCACCTTTACCCAGCACTGCAGGTTCACGCGGGCGCCCAGCAGTTCCTCGCAGTCCATGCGGGCGGCGGAGGCAATCTTTTTCAGCATCTGGCCACCCTTGCCAATGATCATGCCCTTATGGCTCTTGCGCTCGCAGCAGATCTCCACGCTGATGTCGATCAAATCGCTGTCCGGGCGTTCTTTGAAGCTTTCCACCGTAACGGCAATGCCGTGGGGGATTTCTTCCCGCATGAACAGCAGGGCTTTTTCGCGCACCAGCTCGGCCACCAGCTCTTTTTCCGGCATATCGGTAAAAGCGTCGTCGTCAAAGTAATGCGGGCCGGGGTTGGCGTACTGCTTCAGCAGCGGGAACAATTCTTCACAGCCGGTGCCATCCTTGGCGGAAACGGTGACGATCGCATCAAAAATACCGAACTCTTCCACCTGCTTTTTGCGGGCTTCCAGCGCAGCAAAATCATTCAGCAGGTCCACCTTGTTGATGACCGCGATCGCCGGGCCTGCTTTGCGCAGTGCTTCCACCATGCCAAGCTCGGATTCGGTAAATTCCCCGGTAGGCTCAAACAGCATCAGGGTCACATCCACATCCTTCAGGCTGGCGGCTGCGGTCTGGGTCATGCGGGAATCCAGCCGGTTGCGCGGCTTATGGATGCCGGGGGTATCCAGCAGCACATACTGTACCGGTCCCTTGGTGATAATGCCGGTAATACGGTTGCGGGTCGTTTGTGCCTTTTGGGTCACGATGGCAACTTTTTCGCCAACCAGGTGGTTGGTCAGGCTGGATTTGCCCACGTTGGGGCGGCCCACAAGGGCCACAAACACGCTGGAGGGCATTTCAGGTTCATTGTGGTTCTTCTGCATTCGTACCTTCTCTTTCAATCTGCTGCAATCTGCGGGCTATTTGGCCCGGTTGGGTTCACCCGTACTGCACAGTTGGGCAGCCGGGCCTTATTTTTCTTCGGTTTTATTTTCTTTTGGGGTTTTGACCTGTTCCTGCTTGCCAAGGCGGAAGGTGAACAGGTAGGCCAGCACCAGCGAAAGCACCCAAAGTGCCATGCTGAGCGGTGTCGCCGTCACGCTGGTCCAGATGGCGTTCAGAGCAGCCGCGTTGCCAAACAGGCAGATGCCCACGACCACCGCACCAAACGCTGTGACCAGCACGCCTCCAGCCGCCATATCTTTGGCGGCACCGGCGCTCCACCAGTGGGTGGTATCCGGCTTATCCACAGCGCGCTCCACGGCGGAATTCATCAGCTCCATGCCAAGCATCATAAACACGCAGATGGCCAGCAGCGCCACGCCGGTGGCGTCAATGTGCGCCATGTGCGCCGCGGCAAATACATACAGTGCCGCACACAGGTGGAAGCGGAAGTTGCGTTCCTCCAAAACAGCTGCGCAGATGCCGTGCCATGCGTAAACAAAGCCGTGCCCAAACCGGGCAAGGTCCGTCAGCATGCGATTCTTTTTCTTGGGCTTCATGTACAGCTCACACTTCGTCGTTGGTGTAGCTGACGGTGCGCGGCAGGCCCAGCTGCATCAGAACAGCTTCCTCTTTTTCGCGCATACGTACCGCTTCCAGCCCGCTGGATTCATGGTCATAGCCCAGCAGGTGCAGCATGGAATGTACCGTCAGATAGGCAACTTCGCGCTGCAGGCTGTGGCCGTACAGTTCGGCCTGTTCCATGGCGCGCTCCATAGAAATCACGATATCGCCCAGAATCTTGCAGCCGTTGTCCTCGTCGATATCATACTCCCCGTTTTCTGCCATGGGGAAGCTGAGCACATCGGTGGGGGCATCCTTATCCCGGTACTGCTTGTTCAGCTCGTGGATGCGGGCGTTATCCACAAAGGTCACGCTGATCTCTGCCGGGCCGTCAAACTTTTCGTATTCCAGCACCGCATTGCAGCTGCGGCGGATTAGGATGCGAAGCCCCGAAGGAACTTTGACCGCGTTCTGCTCATTGGTGATCAATACTTTGTTAGACATAGGAAATCTGCCTCCTGACTGTGCTTTTGTTCGGTGCCGTTGGGCACCGTTTATAAATCATTTTTATTTTTATACTCTATCCGTTACGCATTTGATCCGTTACGCATTTGCCGTTTCCGGCTTGGCCTGCGGGGCCCGCTTGGGCGGCTGGGCGGCGCGCTCATAGGCTTTTACGATCTGCTGTACCAGGCGGTGGCGCACAACGTCCTTTTCGGTCAGGTAAACCTGCGCAATGCCGTCAATCCCCTTTAATACACGCAGGGCATCCACCAGGCCGCTTCGGGTCTTTTCCGGCAGGTCCACCTGGGTCACATCGCCCGTCACTACCACTTTGCTGCCCACGCCCATGCGGGTCAGGAACATCTTCATCTGTTCGGGGGTGGTGTTCTGGGCTTCATCCAGGATGATAAAGGCATCGTCCAGCGTGCGACCGCGCATGTAAGCCAGCGGGGCCACCTCAATGGCCTGCTTTTCTACCAACTTCTGGAAGGTTTCCGCCCCCAGCAGGTCAAACAGGCCGTCATACAGCGGGCGCAGATAGGGGTCCACCTTATTTTGCAAATCGCCGGGCAGAAAGCCCAGCTTTTCCCCCGCTTCCACGGCGGGGCGGGTCAAAATAATGCGGCTAACGTCTTTTGACTTGAACGCCTTGACCGCCATGGCCACAGCCAGGTAGGTTTTGCCTACCGGCAGGCCCCACGCCAAAGGTGATGGAGTTGGCGCGGATGGCGGAGAGGTACTCTTTCTGGCCCAGCGTTTTGGGGTGGATGGGGCGGCCTTTGGCGGTAACGGCGACAAAATCATCGTTCAGTTCCCGCAGGCGCTTTTCCTCGCCGCCGCGGGCCAGGCTGATGCAGTAGCGCACTGTCTGTTCCTCCAGCGGGGTGTGGTTCTGCATCAGGGTCACCATGCCGTCCACTGCATGCACAGCAGCTTCCACGTCTTTTGGCTCACCGGTAAACTTTAACAGGGAGCCGCGGCAGACCGCCGTGACGTGGAACTCATTTTCCAGCAGTTTTACGTTCTGGTCACAGTTGCCAAAAATGGCGGCGGCCAGTTCGATGCTGTCTAATTCGACTGATTTTTCGGCCAATATGGTACCTCCTGTGCAGCCAGGCGTCAGCCGCCGGGCCAGCCCGCACGCTTTTACGCCTGTTTTTGCGGTTTTTGTGGTAAAAGATTACAGATAGCCATAATCTTTCAATTTGAATTATAGCACAGTTTTGTCGAAAATAAACTATGAATGTTGCACAAAATTTTAACCTCCTGCATGTTAAAATCCACGCAGGGGATGATTGTAACCTTTTTGGTTGGCATGAACAAAAGGATCCCACCCAGAATATTTTTTCAACTTTTGTCCCGTTTCCCCTTGACTTGTGCCAAAAATCCAGTATACTATTATTGTTGTGCTGGTGTGGCTCAGTTGGTAGAGCAGCTGATTCGTAATCAGCAGGTCGCCGGTTCAAGTCCGCCACCAGCTCCATAAACCGCGCAGGGTTCCATTTGGTAATCCTTCGCGGTTTATTTTGTGTTTCTGTACAAGATTCAAGCGCCCTGCTGTGTTTTCACAACAGGGCGCTTGTTTTGTTGATTATTCTTTCGTTTTTTCCGTTTCGGGTGCGTCTTCTGCAGAGATGTTTTTCGTTTGGGGCTGGGGTTCTTCGTTCACCACGGGGATAAAGCGCTTGGCAAACTTGTTTTTACCGCGGCTGCGCACATAGAAATAGCCGATAATCGAGAACGTGAACGCACCGATAAAGTTGACGAAAAGGTCCTCCATCGTATCCAGCAGGCCAATATCCAGATAGCCGCCCAGACCAAGGGCCGTCTGGGTGCCGTCACTTTGCACCACGATCACATCTGTGATATTGCGGATGACGCCGGGATGGTTACCGCCGGTGGGGTCCAGCATCACGCTGCCAATGGTGTTGACCACGGTATCCTTTTGCATATCCAGCAAAAACAGCTGGTCCATGGTACACTCAAAAAATTCCCAGATCACGCCAACCGTCATGGAAAAGCAGAATGCCACAATGGCCAGGTACAGTGGGAGAGCGAAAAGCCGATCTTTTCCTCCCGGTTGAGGATATCAAGCAAAGAGAACCCGATGGCCGCGCACAAAAAGCCGTTCAGGGTGTGCAGCACGGTATCCCAATAGGGGAAGGTAACGTAATAGGCGTTAATCTCGCCCAAGATTTCCGCCGCGTAGATAAACAGCAGGATGATAATTTCCAGCGTATTTGGCAGTTCAATGTCCAGCCGGTGCTCCACCATGTTGGGCACGCCGAACAGGAACAGCGTCAGCACACACAAAAAGACATTTTCAAAGTTGCGGTTAAAGATCTGGGCAATCAGCACCAGAATGACCGAGGCACGCAGCAACAGGTAAACGATGGTAACCGAGCGCTTGTTCTTCCAGGCATCTTTCAGCTGGCTCAAACGGCGGGGGCGCGGCGAGGGTGGTACGTTTTTCAAATCGGGCATGAAATATCAGTCCTCCAGGCTAAAATCTTTGGGGTCATAATGCGGCAGTTCCTGCCGGTGCGGCACGCGCAGCAGCGGGTCATACCGGAACTTGCGGCAGGCAAAATAGGGCGAAACCACGCCTCGGTTTTTGCACAGAACCATTTTCTGGTCAGCCGCCGGAGAGCCGTGGGTGCAGTAAGCACACGCCGGAGAGATTTTTGTGCCATAGGGCGGCTTTTTGAACATCCGCTTTCCTCCAATACTGCAAGGTTTGGCAGCGGTTCACCGCGGGCCGTCTGCACGGCTGCGGTGCGCTGCCGGAATAGTATTATTATAAGAGCTTTAGCAGGTTTTGTAAAGTTGATACAGTGCAGCGCACAAAAAGAATGCAATTGCCAGCGCCGTATCCCACGCGGTACGCTTCATAACGACCACCTGCGGGGCCAGACTGGTGAACACAGCCGCCTGCCCCGGTACCAGCGGAAGGCACAAGTGCAGCAGCCCCTGCAAAAACATAAAATGCAGTACCCGTGCGGCCAGCAGCAGCCCCAGCGGCACCGTCCCCTGCAGCAGCGCCGCCAGCTGGGCAAGCACCGATGCCCCCAGCAGGCTCAGACACAGGCACACCCCCGCCACGCTGCCTGCAGCGGCAAAATCTGCGCAGCCTGCGGAGATTTCCAGCGCAGCGTTCAGGTAAGGCCGCGCACCATCAGGCATCCCCTGCCCCAACACACTGCCCACCACACGGCAGAACACCGCGCAGCCGCACACCGTCAGGCTGCTTTGCACCGCATTGCTGATGGCCTGTGGGAAGGTCACGCTCTTTTGTTGACTGCTCCCCTGCCCAGCTGGCAATTCCTGCTTTGGCAAAAATAGCACCAGGCAGGCTGCGGCAGCGAGGTTGGCTGCCAGCTGCAAGCCATACAGCAGCAGCCCCAGCGCCACGCTGCCAAACAGCTGCCCCCCAATGCAGCCAACCACAAAGCCTGGGCCGGAACAGCAGCCCAACAGCAGCAGGAGCGCGGCATCCCGCGGGGGCAGTTCCCCCGTTTTGCGCAATGCTGCAATCTGTTGGGCGCACACCGCGTATCCACCACACCAGCCCAGCACCAGCACCGCCGGGGCCCGTGGGCTGCGGATCCCGCACAGCCGCATCAAAGGCCGCAGCGGCCACCCCAGCGCCGGAGCCAGCGGCCCCAGCAGGCCGCACACCACAAACAGTGGGAACAGCGCGGGCAGTAGGCTGCCGCCGCAGAGCTTCAGCCCCGCCGCAAAGCCCTGCGCCGCTGCCTGGGGCCGGGCCAGCAGCAGGCCGCTCAATGCCAGCGCCAGTGCGGCCTGCACCACCGGCCAGGGGGCAAACCGCATTTGGCTTGATTTTTGCTTCATATCTGCACCGCCTTTGCCGTATATTGGGGTGAATGATCCACGCATGTGTGTTCCCCGGCAGACGAAAGGAGGCGGTCTGGCATGAAGCAGCACCCACGCCGCCGGTCCAAACGCCGCACCCGGCCCCACCCTGCACGACCTGCTGCGCCAGCCGGACGCCGATTTTTACCGTCTGCCGGATTTGGAGATCCGCTCCGGGCGCATTGTTACCGATGGCTGCCGCCGGGTGCTGGATTTTGCCCCACAGAAGATCACGCTGGATGTAGGCAGCACGGTTATTACATTTTATGGCACTGCGCTGCGAATAGAATCGCTGAACGGCAAACGGCTAACGGTTGCCGGGCGGGTGGCCCGCATTGATTTTGCACCCAAGTGGGAGGTTGACGCCAATGAAGCGCCGCATTCAGGCAGCAGATAGCATTCGGTTTTGTGTGCGCGGCCGCGGGGCGCAGCGCCTTTTGGGCCAAGCCGCCCAGGCCGGGTTGAAGCTGGAACGCATTGCCCCGCAGGCAGACGGCTTTACCGCCGTGGTGTCCGGCGCCGGCTGGGCCAAGCTCTGCCAGCTGGCCGGTGCGGGCGGGTGGCAGGTGATCCAAATGCAGCGGCGCGGCCCCGGTCCATTAGCAGAGCGATTGCTGCGCCGCCCCGGCATTCTGGCGGGCATCGGCCTGTTTTTTGTGCTGCTGCACTGGCTGGGCGGCTTTTTGTGGTGCATGAATCTGGAACTTTTGACCGTTCCCCAACAGGAAAGCATCCGCACACTGCTGGCGCAGAGCGGCATCTGGGAGGGCTGCCGCCCCAGCCAGGCGGAGCTGGCCCAGGCGCAGCAGCTGTTGGAAGCCTGCGGTGATTTTGGCTGGGTCAGCCTGAATTTTACCGGTGGCTGCCTGACCGCCGAGGGTACGCCCCTCCAGCAGGCACATGCGGAACCACCCGCCCAGAACACCGGGCTTTATGCCCGTGCAGGCGGCGAGGTGCTTGCCGTAAACATTGCCAGCGGTTTTGCACAGGTGCAGCCGGGCCAATACGTTGGCAGCGGCATGCTGCTGGCCGCTGCGGAAAAGCTGGACCGCAGCGGTGCGCCCGTGCCCCAGCCCGCCAGCGGCACCGTAACAGCGCGGGTGCGGCTGGCCTACACCGGGCAGCAGGCGTTCACCCAGCAGCGCCCGGTTCTGACCGGCACTTGCGCGGAACGCCGCACCCTAACCCTGCTGGGCCGCAGCTGGCAGCTGCCGGGGTCCGGCGCACTGCCGGAGGATGTTCTGCCCCGCGTACGGTGGCTGCCGCTGCGCCTGGGGCGGCTGGCTTTGCCCGGCTGCGTGCAGGAAACCACCTGTTGGGCACGGGAAACACAGGAGCAGACTTTCACCCCCGAAACCGCCGCAGCTCTGGCACGGCGCAGCGCCCGCCTGCAATTATTGCAGGATTACCCCGATGCCGTGATTGAAAGCGAGCGCGATTTTGCCAGCACCACCGCCACCGCCGCCGTGTGCCGCGCGGTGTTTGTGTTTTGCGCTAACATTGCCGAACCGCGCAGCGCCCCCGCCGCCAGTGGGTGACAAGCGGGATCCGGCGTGCTATAATGCCTATGGCAACACCGCACAATTCCCGCCTTGCGGCTTAAGCACCGCTCCGGCAGCTGCGGCACGGCATCTGCGTTGCCAAAATGCTCGATAAGACATCCAGTATTATCTGCGCTTTTGGCTTGGCATCTGCCGCACCTCGCTCGCCGTATCGGCACTTAGAATTATGCGGTATTGCCCTATAATTCGAGATTCGAACATAGGATGTTGAGGGACAGGGAGGAAACACCATGGAAGAAATGCTGGATTTGGTCAACGAGCAGGGCGACCCCCTCGGCCGGGCTGTGCCGCGCAGCGAGGCGCACCGCCTTGGGCTGCGCCACCGTACCAGCCATGTGTGGCTGGTACGCCGCAAAAACGGCGTGCTGGAAGTTCTGCTGCAAAAGCGCAGTGACGAGAAAGATTCTTTCCCCGGCTGTTACGATATTTCCAGTGCGGGACATATCCCGGCCGGGCAGGGCTTTGTGGATTCCGCCCTGCGGGAGTTGAAAGAAGAGCTTGGCGTAACCGCCCAGCCGCAGGACCTGTTTTTGTGCGGGCAGCGCAGCTTCCAGTTTTCCGCGGTGTTCCACGGCAAACCGTTCAAGGATAACCAGGTCAGCAATGTGTACCTGCTCTGGCTAGACCGTGATGCCGAAGAATTTACGCTGCAAAAAGAGGAGATCAGCGCCGTGCGCTGGATGCCCCTTGCCGACTGTTTGCGTAATGTGGAGAACGGCGCGCTGAACAGCTGCATTTTCCCAGAAGAGCTGCGGATGGTGCAGGCCACGGTGGAAAAGGCAAGCGCAACTTGATTGAAGAAATTATTTTGTGGGAAAGCTGTGGAAACGGCCTTCCCTTATTTTTTTATTTTGCCGTGTAACAACGCGGGCCTTTTTGACGTTTTTGATAGTGAAGGGACGGGAAAACCGAATGCCGACTCGTGCTTTCCCCTATTTATGAGCTTACATTTAAGGTGTACCTGAAAGCAAAGGAAATGACGGATATTCCACAACCACAAGCAGGATTCAAGGCAAAGAGCCGCTGGAATCCTTTGTGGATTCCAAAGCTTTTTAACGCAAAATCCGGCTGCGTTTGCAGAAATAGACGATATTTTCGACGTTTCAGATACCCCCTGGGAAAATGCTAAGGCAATACCGCATAATTCTAAGTGCCGATACGGCGAGCGAGGTGCGGCAGATGCTAAGCCAAAAGCGCAGATAATACTGGATGTCTTATCGAGCATTTTGGCAACGCAGATGCCGTGCCGCAGCCGCCGGAGCGGTGCTTAAGCCGTCAGGCGGGAATTGTGCGGTGTTGCCCTAAAGGTGTTTGCCTGAAAAAATTTTCCAAGGCTCTCCCGCAAAAAGCGTTTATTACGAAAGGAATTTGAATACCATGAAAAATATCCATTCCATCAATTTTATCAAACACACCACCCTGCTTGCTTGTTCTGCCCTGTTGGCTGTCAGCCTTGCCGCCTGCAGCCAGCCTGCCGCTTCCGATGCCGCCAGCACTGCAGGCAGTGCTTCCAGCAGCGCCACCAGTGATACCTCTCAAATCCCCAACCCATGGACCGGCTGCACCACCCTGGCGGATGCCGCCGCCCTGACCGGGTACGATTTTACCGTGCCCGATTCCGTGGATGGCTACCCGGACGTTACCATTGCCGTATTGGAAAGCGAGCAGCTGACCGAGGTGCAGTACAGCTCCGGCAATGCCCGCCTTTGCCTGCGCAAAGCTCCCGGCAGCGATGACATCAGCGGAGATTTCAACCAGTATGCGGAAAGCAATGCCGTTGATGTTGACGGCCGCAGCGTGACCCTGCAGGGCAACGACGGCCAGGTTCAGCTTGCCACCTGGCTGGACGGGGACTATACCTACTCCATCGGCATTTACCGCGAAGATGGCACCGGGCTGACCGCCGATGAAATGACCGCCCTGGTAAAAGCCGCCAACTGAGCGGCAAATTGTAACAATTTGGAACAACCTTAACCAAAACACAAAAGGGTGCGCAGCGAACGGTTTGCTGCACACCCTTTATTTTTGCTTTTTACACTTTTTGTTGCTGCGGTTTTGCAAAGCGTGCTTTTAAAATGCATGGAATCCCGTCAGTATCTTACGAAACAGCGCTGTTATTGTTCAACTCCATCGCAATCATGCCGTGATGTTCCCGCTATAAAAAACTGCACAAAAGGAAATCCCCGCCTGAGGGAAAGGCGGGGATTTGAGAAAGGAGGAGAAGAACACATGAAAAAGATTTGTTAATATTTATCTTTCGCTTGCAACTAAATTGTAACCTTTTTGAAACCTTTTGTCAAGGCCAAATTGTAAAAGATTTGTAACCAATTTTGTGTTTTTTGTGTGAACGCTTCATCCTTCTCTTTGTTGCCCCGTCAATCCGCGTTATCCTGCAGGGGTGCCAGGGTAATTTCGGCTTCAAAGTTGCAGGTATCCCCCTGCCACCCGGCCATATACCAGTGGTTTTCGCCCACTGCGGCGCGGTACAGGCGGGTGCTTTCGCCCATGGGTACTTCCTTGTGATAATATAGGATCACATCCGTTACAGTGTGGGTCCGCCATACTTCCAGCGGCAGCGCATCACAGATCAGGTCCGCATACACGGTATTGTTCATATGGCCGTTCCGATCGCACCGGCTGTACACAGCGCGATGGGTGCCAAGCTCTTCACAATCCTCCCGCTTGACTTTTGTCAGCTTGATGGGCAGTTCCCGGTCCAGCTTATCCACCCAGCCCGTTGTGGGGAAACCTTCCGGGTGCTTGCGCAGGATCATCCGCTTGTCGGTATCAATCAACACCCAGCGGCTGTCCACACACGCTTCTTCCCTGCCCTGTGCATCGCAAAAGGTGGTAAAGCGGCGGTTGACGGCGCGGTGCAGGGCTTCCGGCTCGGTCTGCACGGTAATGGTTTCTTCCACGCGCGGGGTACGGGTAATGTGCAGAGCCAGCTTGGCCAGCACGTAAGACGTGTGGGTTCTGGCATACAATTCCGGGGTAATGCCGTAATGTTCCGCATCCTCGGTGCCAATTTGCTGGCAGTAGCGCAGCAGGGTGCCAAGGGTCGCCATTTTGCGGAAGTCAACATCATTTTCGTAGATCCTATATTCCTGGGTGTATTTCATCTCTCTGCCCTCTATTCATCTGTATTGTTTTTGCACACAAATCTTTTTTATAGTATAACACAAGCCCCGGTTCATCACAAAGGACAAATCGGGGCTTGTGTTTCAAATTGATTTTAAACGGTGCCGGGCTGCTTAATAATTGTCCCGCACCTTTTTGCTCATCTTGCGCCAGATGTTAAAGCCGGAAATTGCAATGGCCCCCAGCAGGAACACCACGATCAGCCAGCCGCTGCCGGAATCATCGTAGCTCTTCATCTCACTCCATTTAGCGTCCATTTCGGCGTTGATGTCATCCGGCAAGGTCACAAAGACTTCCGCCTTATTCATCACTTCATCGCTGGGGTAAGCGATCGGGCTGTACTTCAAATCATCGTCCAGCCGCTCCCACACTTCGGTGATGGGGGTGGAGTAGCCGATGAAGTCACAATTCTGGTAGCCGACATCCGGTTCACACATAAAGTTGATGAACATTTCGGCGGCTTCCTTATGTTTGCTGGAAGCCGGGATGCACATGCTGTCCACAAAGAGTTGACGCCCTCCTCCGGCGAAACGAACGCCAGATCCGGGTTTTCATCGATCATGGTCAGGGCATCGCCCGCATAATACGGGGCCATGGCAGCTTCGCCGCCCTCCATTTTATCGAAGATCTCATCCATAACATAGGCCTGCACTACAGATTTCTGAGCCTGCAGTTCCTTCATTACGTCGTCTACTTCTTCCACGCTGGAAGGGTTCAGCGAAAGGCCCATCTTTTTAGCTGCAATAGCGTAAGCATCGCGGGAGTTATTGAACATCAGCACATTACCGGCGTACTCCACATCCCACAGGTCCGCCCAGGATGTGGGCGGTTCTTCCACCATGGTGGTGTTATAAATAATGCCGGTGGTGCCCCAGGTATACGGCACACTGTAAGTATTATCAGGGTCATAGCTCCAGCCGAGATAATTCTCGCCGATGTTGGCCATATTGGGGATGTTATCGTAATCCAGCTCGGCCAGCATGTTTTCGGCAATCATTTTGCCCACCATGTACTCAGACGGCACGATCACATCATAGCTGGCGCCGCCGGATTTCATTTTGGCGTACAGGCTCTCGTTGGAGTCAAAGGTGGTATAGTTGACCTTGATACCGGTCAGGTCCTCGAAGGCCGAAATCACGTTCACGCTGTCATCGGAACCATCCGAGATATACAGGCCCCAGTTATACACGTTCAGGGTCAGATGGTCGTTGGCAAAGCGGGTCCAATCGTAATCGGCAGAAACCGAGATATCCTCGTTGACCTCCAGCATCTCCCCTTCCGCTGCATAAGCAGGCAGGGTGCAGGCAAGGCTTAGGGCTGCGCACAAGGCAGCGCTGACAACCGCGCGGGTAAACTGTTTCATCTCTGCTTACCCCCTTTACTGTTCGGCCGCAGCGCGGCGGATGGCCTTCTGGTTGCGCTTGTAGGCGCGGGAATCCATAGCGTTGGAGGTAAGGATGATTGCCAGAATGACCAGGAATATGATGGCAGACAGCGCGTTGATCTCCGGGCTGACCTTTTTGCGGGTCATGGAGTAGATGGCAATGGGCAGGGTCTGCATGGTGCCACAGTTGAAGTAGGAGATCATGAAGTCATCAATGGAGTAAGTCAGGCAGATCAAAAATGCCGACATGATGGCCGGGCTGAGCTGCGGCAGAATGACCTTGAAGAACGCCTGGCGCGGGGTGCAGCCCAGGTCCAGGGCGGCATTGTACAGGCTGCCGTCCAGCTGGCGCAGCTTGGGGCCGACATTAAAAATAACATACGGCACATTGAACGTAATGTGCGCAACCAGCAGGGTGATCCAGCCGAACACGCCATTTTCGCCGCCAATGCCCATTTTTTGCACGATGACGAACAGCAGCATGAGGGAAACGCCGGTGATGATTTCCGGGTTGACAACCGGGACATAACTGATGTTATTGATAATCAGCTGTGCCTTGCGGCTCATGGAGTTGATGCCGATGGTGGCCAGGGTGCCCAGCACCGTGGCAATGATAGCCGAAACAAATGCCAATACCAGTGAAAGCCCCAAAGCGGAAAGGATCATCTCATTATGGAACAGGCTGGCATACCATTTTAAGGAAAAACCGGTAAATACCGCACGGCTCTTATTTTCGTTAAAGCTGTAGGCGATGAGGACCGCGATGGGCAGGTACATAAACCCGAACACCAGCACCAGGTAGGTGCGCTGCAGCAAATGCTTATACTGTGTTTTCATTACATCACACCCTCCATTTCCTCTTCGTCAAAGCTGGAGGTAAAGCTCATGCAGAGCAGAACGATCACCATCAGCACAAGGCTCATGGCAGAGCCGAGATTCAGGTTGTAAGAGTTGCCAAGGAACTGCAGCTCGATCAAGTCGCCAATCAGCAGGTTAGCGCCGCCGCCCAGCATACGGCTGATAATAAAGGTGGAAACTGCCGGAACAAACACCATGGTAATGCCGGTGGCAATGCCGGGCTTGCTCAGCGGGATCAGCACGCGGCCTAAAATCTGGAACACATTGGCTCCCAGGTCCTGCGCAGCTTCCACCACAGAATTGTCGATCTTGGTCATGGCGGTGTACAGCGGCAGGATCATATACGGCAGGTAGTTATACACCATGCCCAGTACCACGGCGCCGGAGGTATTGATCATATTAAAGGGGCCGATGCCGAACAGGCCCAACAGCTTGTTGATCAGGCCGTTTTTTTCCAGCAGGGTCATCCACGCATAGGTGCGCAGCAAAAAGTTCATCCACATGGGCAGCATGACCAGCATCAGCATAATATGCTGTTTATTGGCGCGCAGCCGGCTGAGGAAATACCCCACCGGGAACGCCAGCACCAGGCAGATGATGGTAGCCTCCGCCGCAAGCAGCAGGCTGCGGCCAAAAACCGAGGCGTACCGCCCAATGCTGGTCAGGTTGGCAAGGGTAACCTGGCCGTCACTGTTGGTCAGGGCATACCACACAACAATGCCCAGCGGCACCACAATAAACAGGACCATCCACACCAGGTACGGTGCGGCAGCCCAGCGCAAGCTTTGGAACGCAGCATCCCATCACACCTCCTCGCGGGACATGATGTGAATTTCATCCGGGCCAATGTTCATGCCGATCAGCTCGCCCGGCTGGCTGGCCTGGGTGGAGTGGATCAGCCATTCTTTGCCTTCCACGTCAACGTGCATTTCAAAATGCACGCCCTTGAAGATCACCTCGCGCACAAGGCCGGTCAGCTTGCCGGCGGACGGCGGAACGATATCCACGTCCTCCGGGCGGATAACCACCTGCACCGGCTCGCGCGGCTTAAAGCCGCGGTCCACGCAGGCAAATTCCTGCCCGCCAAAGCTGACAAGGAAGTCTTTTTCCATAATGCCGTCCACAATGTTGGAATCTCCGATGAACTTGGCAACAAAGGCATTGCGCGGCTCGTTATAAATATCCTGCGGGCTGCCGATCTGCTGGATGTTGCCCTTGTTCATGACAACAACGGTATCGGACATGGTCAGAGCTTCTTCCTGATCGTGGGTAACGTACACAAAGGTAATATTCATCTCACGCTGCAGGCGTTTGAGTTCCAGCTGCATTTCCTTGCGCAGCTTCAGGTCCAAAGCACCAAGCGGTTCGTCCAGCAGCAGAACACGGGCTGGTTGACCAGGCTGCGGGCAATGGCCACGCGCTGCTGCTGGCCGCCGGACAGCTGGTTGATGCTGCGGCGCTCAAAGCCGCGCAGGCCCACGGTTTCCAGCATTTCCAGCACTTTGGGGCGGATGGTTTCCTCCGGCAGCTTTTTCAGCCGCAGGCCAAAGGCCACATTCTCGTACACGTTCAGGTGCGGGAACAGTGCGTATTTCTGGAACACGGTATTCACCTGCCGCTTATACGGCGGTACCGAGGCGATATCCTTGCCATCGAAAAAGACATTGCCCGATTTTGGGGTAATAAACCCGGCGATCACACGCAAGGTGGTTGTTTTGCCGCAGCCGGAAGGGCCAAGGAACGTAACAAACTCCTTATCGTGGATGTCAAGGGAAAGTTCGTCCAGGATTCTTTCCCCGTCAAAATCGACGACAATGTCTTTCAGTGATACAATTTCATTCATTTTTACTGCATCCCCTTTGCGGAATTTAGTCCCACCTCGGCCTCCTTGATGCCGGCTCGCCGGCTTTTCCCGGTGGGTCAGCGCCAATTATGCCGCCCCGCAAAAGGTTTGTTACACCACCGCAAACGCGGCAGCTACAGCAGCACATACAACGCCAATGTGTTCTGATGTTTAACAGATGCAACACACAAGCTTCATTATACATTGTTTTGGGGGGCTGTCAACAATTATTTCACATTTTCCCGGTTTTTTACATGGGGATGGCAAAAAGTCAGCTTGTTTCCTGTCTTGCTCCACCGTTTTTCCCCTGTCCGTCCGGTATTATCCCCTGTTCTCCCGCTGCCGTCTGCATCAAAATTAACAGGTGTCGTTCGCAGTTATTTTTGTCATTTCACACCACAGGGGCGCGCATTGTGCGCCCGCGACCGTTTACAATATTTCAGGGTAAAATGCCACTTTCTGCCCGCCATGCAGGCCGATGACGAGCATCGGCCCCTACAAATAAATTTTATGCCCGGTGCTTTCCCTGTAAGGTGAGTAACCCCATTATTTCTGCCGGGCAAAATGCAGATTTTTAAGGCAATACCGCATAATTCTAAGTGCCGATACGGCGAGCGAGGTGCGGCAGCTGCTAAGCCAAAAGCGCAGATAATACTTTGTGTATTATCGAGCATTTTGGCAACGCAGATGCCGTGCCGCAGCCGCCGAAGCGGTGCTTAAGCCGTAAGGCGGGAATTGTGCGGTGTTGCCTTAACCAAAAATACCCGTACAGCTTTCAGGCTGTACGGGTATTTGCATTTTATTGGTGATTCAGCAGTGTTATGCCCTAAATCGCTTAGAAAGCAACCTTCTTGGCAATGTATTCTTTCAGCTCGCTGATGGGCATACGGATCTGCTCCATGGTGTCGCGGTCACGCACGGTCACGCAGTTATCGGCTTCCACCTTGTCATCGCCGACAGTCTGGAAGTCCACGGTGATGCACAGCGGGGTGCCGATCTCATCCTGGCGGCGGTAACGCTTGCCGATGGAACCGGCATCGTCGTAATCCACCATAAAGTCTTTGGCCAGCTCGTTGCGGATCTCCATGGCCTTATCGCCCAGCTTTTTGGACAGAGGCAGCACAGCGCACTTGAACGGTGCCAGGAACGGATGCAGGTGCAGCACGGTGCGCACATCCTCCTTGCCCTTGGAGTCGGTCAGATGCTCTTCATCATAAGCTTCGCACAGGAAAGCCAGTGCCACACGGTCACAGCCCAGGGAAGGCTCAATGACATAAGGAATGTAATGCTCGTTGGTTTCGGGGTCAAAATATTCCAGGCTCTTGCCGGATGCTTCCTGATGGCGGCCCAGATCGTAATTGGTACGGTCTGCAATGCCCCACAGCTCGCCCCAGTCGGTGAACGGGAAAGCGTACTCGATATCGGTGGTGGCGCGGCTGTAGAAAGCCAGCTCGGCAGGCTCATGGTCGCGCAGGCGCAGGTTTTCCTTGTTGATGCCCAAGGACAGCAGCCACTTTTCGCAGTAATCTTTCCAGTAGGCGAACCAATCCAGGTCGGTGCCCGGCTTGCAGAAGAACTCGCATTCCATCTGTTCGAACTCGCGGGTACGGAAGGTGAAGTTGCCCGGCGTGATCTCATTGCGGAACGCCTTGCCCACCTGGCAGACGCCAAACGGCAGCTTGCGGCGGGTGGTACGCTGGATGTTGGCAAAGTTGACGAAAATGCCCTGTGCGGTTTCGGGGCGCAGATAGCAGGTAGAGGAAGAATCCTCGGTTACGCCGATGGCCGTTTTGAACATCAGGTTAAACTTGCGGATGGGGGTAAAGTCATGCTTGCCGCACACAGGGCAGACAACTTCAGGATGGGTGGCAATAAATTCATCCATCTGGTCAAAGGTCATGCCGTCCACATCCACGTTCTTGCCCTGCTCGCAGTCAGCAATCAGCTTGTCCGCACGGTTGCGGCTCTTGCAAGCGCGGCAGTCCACCAGCGGGTCGCTGAAGTTGCCCACATGGCCGGTGGTGACCCAGGTCTGCGGGTTCATCAGGATAGCGGCATCCAGGCCGACGTTGTAGGGGCTTTCCTGCACAAACTTTTTCATCCATGCTTTTTTGACGTTGTTTTTGAACTCAACGCCCAGGGGGCCATAGTCCCAGCTGTTGGCAAGGCCGCCGTAAATTTCGCTACCAGGGTAGATGAAACCACGATTTTTGCACAGGTTGACGATCATGTCCAGGGTCTTTTCGCTGTTCTTCATTTTCTAACTCCTTCCGCATGGCTGGCTGCCACACAAAGCGATTTAACCGGCGCACGGTGCGCCGTCAGGCCTTTATTATAGCACGGGCCGCGGGCAGTGGCAACACTGCCGCCAAAAAAGCCGGAACAAATTTGGCACAACTGCTGAATTATGGCAATACCGCATAATTCTAAGTGTCGATACGGCGAGCGAGGTGCGGCAGATGCCAAGCCAAAAGCGCAGATAATACTTTGTGTATTATCGAGTATTTTGGCAACGCAGATGCCGTGCCGCAGCCGTCGGAGCGGTGCTTAAGCCGTAAGGCGGGAATTGTGCGGTGTTGCCTTATATCAATGCTCTCTGCACGTCACAAAATTTCAGCCGCAATCTGCCTGGCCAGCTGCAGCACCATTTTGCGGTCCCGTAGCGCGGGGTCCGCTGCAATCAGGCGCTGCAATTCTTCCCGCACGCGGGGGATTTTGCGCGCTGGAATGCCAATGCGGGCCATTTCTTCCACACTGATGGGCAGCACGATGCTGCTGTCCGCCTTGCCGCGGAACGGCTGCGGGTTAGTGCCCCAAACAAAAAGGTGATGTTTCATTGGGTACCTCCTGGATGCCTTTGGGCTGACGTTTTTGGTTATTATAGCAGAAATTTTCAAAAAAGTGTTTATTTTGCAGCGAAAAACCTTTATAATATAAAAATCATAGCGCCATGCGCCAAACGAACTGATTGCCAGGCTGGCAGCTGCGGCTGCGCCTGATTTTTTTGAGGTGAAACTTATGTCTTTTATCGGCAGCTATAATCCCCATTTGCTTGATGGTGTGCAGCATGTGCATTTTATCGGCTGCGGCGGTTCCGGAACCTATCCCCTGATCCAGATCCTGCACAGCCGCGGGCTGACCATTTCCGGCAGCGATGTGGAAGAAACCAAGATCACCAAGGCCGAGCGCGCCATGGGCGTGACAGTATATCTGGAGCATGACGCCGCCCATTTGGGCGATGCCCAGCTGGTGGTTTACAGCGCCGCCATCCATGATGAAAACCCTGAGCTGAAAGCTGCCCGCGCCCGCGGCATTCCCGCCGTGGAGCGCAGCGTGATGCTGGGTTATGTCAGCCGCATGTATTCCCACAGCGTCTGCGTTTCCGGCACCCACGGCAAAACCACCACCACCGGCATGATCACGACCATGCTGGAACTGGCCGGCAAAGACCCCGCCGCCGTAATCGGCGGCAAGCTGCCACTGATCGGCGGTTACGGCAAAGCTGGCCACGGCGATGACGTTGTGATCGAAGCCTGCGAATACAGTGAGACCTTCCTGCATCTGACCCCGTTTATAGGCGTTATTTTGAACATTGATAACGATCACCTGGAGTATTACGGCACGATGGGCCGCCTGAAGATGGCGTTCCAGAAGTTTGCCCTGCTTTCCCGCACGGTCGTGTTCAACATGGACGACCGCAACACGGTGGATGTGGTCAACTCCATTGACCGCCCGGTGCTCTCTTTCGGCATCAATGAGGAAGCCCGCTTCCGCGCAGTGAACATTCAGGAATACCGCCCCGGTTTCTATGAATTTGACGTTCTGGAGCTGGGCGAGCAGTTTGCCCACATCAAGCTGGGTGTTCCGGGCTACCACAACATTTACAATGCGCTGGCCATGTGCTGCTGCGTGCGCCCGCTGGGCCTGCAGCCCGCCGATGCCGAGCGCGCCGCGGCAGAGTTTCACGGCACCGGCCGCCGGTTTGAGATTAAGGGCGAATGCAACGGTGCCCCCGTGGTAGATGATTATGCCCACCACCCCACCGAGCTTGCCGCCACCATGGCAACCGCCAAAAAGATGGGCTACAAGCGCATTATCGCTGTGCACCAGCCGTTCACCTACAGCCGCACCAAGGCCCTGATAGATGACTTTGCTGCCGTGCTGCGCCAGGCCGACCAGTGCGTACTGCTGCCGATCATGGGCAGCCGCGAGGTTGACGACGGCAGTGTGAAGAGCGAGGACCTGGCTGCCAAGATTCCCGGCAGCATTGTGGTTGACGGGCTGGAAAGCGCTGCCAACTGGGTCAAGCAGAACGCCCGCGAAGGCGACCTTGTGGTTTGCATGAGCTGCGGCGATCTGTACAAAGCCTGTGATATGATGGTGGGCAAGGCGTAAAATTTATGCTGCGCCACCATGCCGTTATCGCTATATAGACGCTATTATCCCATAAAATAATAATATCTGCCTGTTTCCCCGGTATGATGCGGGGAAGCGGGCAGATTTTTTGTTGGTGTATTCCGTTTTTATTTTTGGATTGCATTTAAGGCAACACCGCATAATCCCCGCCTTACGGCTTAAGCACCGCTCCGGCGGCTGCGGCACTTAGAATTATGCGGTATTGCCTTAAGGCGTTTTTCTTCGTGTTTTGGTTTCCAATATTTGCAGCGTTCCGGAACGGTCAAGACCGTTCCCTACAGAATGTTTTGGGGCGCATTGCTAAGGCAACACCCCTAAACCCCATTTGTAGGGGCCGATGCTCGCCATCGGCCCGCCGGGCTGCCTGCACTGCTCCCTGTCCACTGACCACTACCCACTCTCTCACGATGCGCACGCCGCCACATCCCCCATTGTCAGGGTAATGTGTCCGTCCGGAGCGGCATCCGCCACAAACAACACGCCGGGGCGGGCGGTACCGGCGGCAATGCGGTCGGCCAGGGCCTGCTCCACGGCGCGGCTCACCTTGCGGCGCAGCTCCCGCGCACCATAGGCGGGTACGGTATCACCTGCCAGCGCCGCGGCAGCCGCCGGGGTATGGCGCAGGGTGTAGCCCTGGCGGGCGGCGCGTTCTTCCAGCTCGCAGAGCAGACGATCCGCGATCGCGGCCAGCTGGGCGGGGCCAAGCGGGTCGAACAGCACCACATCGTCCAGGCGGCCCATCAGCTCCGGGCGGAAATAATCTTTGGCTTCCTGTAATGCCTTTTTGCCGCGGCGGGCGGTTTCTTCGGCGGCAGCGCCGAAGCCCAGCGGGCTGGCCTGCCCCGCCAGGCAGCGCGCCCCCAGGTTGGAGGTGAGCAGAATGATCGTGTTGGAAAAATCCGCCTTGCGCCCCTGGGCATCGGTCAGGGTGCCATCTTCCAAAATCTGCAGCAGAATATTCTGGATATCGCTGTGGGCCTTTTCAATTTCATCAAACAGCACCACGCTGTAGGGGCGGCGGCGCACGGCTTCGGTCAGCTGGCCGCCCTCATCGTGCCCCACATAGCCCGGCGGTGCGCCGATCAGCCGTGCCACCGTGTGCTGCTCCATATATTCGCTCATATCAAACCGCAGCAGGGCTTTTTCGCTGCCAAACCAGCTTTGGGCCAGGGTACGGGCCAGTTGGGTTTTGCCTACGCCGGTGGGACCTAAAAACAGCATTGCGCCAATGGGGCGGCCAGCTTCCCGCAGGCCGGTGCGGCTGCGCCGGATAGCCGCCGCCACGGCATGCACCGCGCGCGGCTGACCAATCACCTGCGCGGCAAGGCGGGCTTCCAGCTGGTCCAGGCGCACACGCTCCGCCTCCCCTACCCGCTCGGCGGGCACGCCGCTGGCCTTGCCCACCACCTTGGCAATTTCCGCCGAGGTCAGCACCGGCATTTTGCTGCCTGGCAGCATGGATTGCTCCCCGCCTGAAATCCGCAGCGCCGCGGCGGCTTCGTCCAACAGGTCAATGGCCTTGTCCGGCAGGTAGCGCCCCGGCAGGTAGCGCACGCTCAGCTCCACCGCGGCGCGGATCGCCTCCTGCGGGATGCGCACCCCGTGGTAGCGCTCATACCGGGGCATCAGGCCGGTTAAAATTTTTTCCGCCTGCTGTGGGGCCGGTTCCTCAATATTCACCATGCCAAAGCGGCGGTCAAGGGCGGAGTCCTTCTGGATGGTCTTGCGGTATTCCTCCGGTGTGGTCGCACCGATGAGCTGGATTTCCCGCGGGCCAGCATCGGCTTTAAGATACTGGCCGCATCGATCGCGCCTTCCGCCGCACCGGCCCCGGCGATCACATGGATCTCGTCAATAAACAGAATGGTGGAACGGTCGCGGTAAAGTTCTTCCAGCAGGTTTTTGAACCGCTCCTCAAAATCGCCGCGGTACTTGGTGCCCGCCACCATGGACGCCATATCCAGCGCCAGCACCCGCTTGCCCTTTAAGCTGGGCGTTACCTGCCCGGCGGCAATGCGCTGGGCCAGGGCTTCGGCCAGGGCGCTTTTGCCCACGCCCGGCTCCCCCAAAAGGCATGGGTTATTCTTTTGGCGGCGGCACAAAATTTCGATCATGCGTTCCAGCTCATCATCCCGGCAAAGTACGGGATCCAGCTGGCCTTCCTGCGCAAGGCGGGTCAGGTCACGGCCATATTTCTCACTGGGGCGGCTGCCGCGGGTACTGCTCATGCGGGGGCTGCTGGGCAAAACCAGCTGGCCGGAAAGCTGGCGGCATTCCCGCGCGGCGCGTGGAACTTCCAGCCCAAGGCCCGCCAGCCACACGCTGGCCGTGCAGGCGGTATCTTCCAGCATGGCGCAGAGCAGGTGTTCGTTCTCCGCTTTGTTCACGCGGGCGGCATGGGCCCCCAGAACAGCGAATTCCAGCGCCTTGCGGCTTTCGGGCGCAAGGTCCCGGCCGCGCAGGTGCAGCGGGCGGCCCGTGCAGGCCCGCTGGGAGGCACAGGCCGAAAGTGCCGTTACCGTGATCTGTTTGCGGCGCAGAAACTCCACCGCAGTGCCCCGCCCGGTTTGCAGCATGGCAAGCAGCAGGTGCCGGTATCCACCGCCGTACACCCCTGCCGGCCTGCGATGGTGATCGCGGTGGCGACGGTGCGCCGTGCGGCGCGGGTTAAACCTTTATGATAATAAAACATAGTGACCTCTGCCCTCCTACATGTTGCAGCGTTGCGGGTTACCCCACTGCAAGTATAGGCGGACAGGGTGCAAATAATCATCGAAACCGGGCAAGGCGCTGCCATCCGGCCTGTTTTTGTGGCTGGCCGCAAAAAATATTGGTTTCATTGGTTTTATTGCGTTTTTCAACTTGGCATTTAGACGCATCTGTTGTATGATTAAAAAGTATGCTCTGTTTTAGGGCAATACCGCATAATTCTAAGTGCCGATACGGCGAGCGAGGTGCGGCAGCTGCTAAGCCAAAAGCGCAGATAATACTTTGTGTATTATCGAGCATTTTGGCAACGCAGATGCCGTGCCGCAGCCGCCGGAGCGGTGCTTAAGCCGTAAGGCGGGAATTGTGCGGTGTTGCCTTAGGCATATAATTTGATATTACAAAAAGGTTGGTGCGTTCATGCGGAACATGCTGCGGTTTTTGAAAGGATACGAGAAAGAATCCATCCTTGCCCCGCTGTTCAAAATGCTGGAAGCCTGCTTTGAGCTGTTGGTTCCCCTTGTGGTGGCCAACATCATTGATGTGGGCATCAAAAACGGGGATTTGGCTTATATTGGCAAGCAGTGCGGCTTGATGGTGCTGCTTGCGGTTGTGGGTATGGCATCCAGCCTGACGGCGCAGTATTTTGCCGCCAAGGCCGCGCTGGGCTATGGCACGGCGCTGCGCGGGGCGCTGTTCCGCCACATTGATACCCTCTCTTACACGGAGCTGGACGGCATCGGCACGCCCACGCTGGTCACCCGCATGACCAGCGATGTGAACCAGCTGCAAAACGGCGTAAACATGACGCTGCGCCTTTTGCTGCGCTGCCCGTTTATTGTCATCGGCGCGCTGATTCTGGCGTTTGTCATCAGCCCCACCATGGGGTTCTGGTTCGTGCTGGTCACGCTGGCCATCTCGCTGGTGGTCTGGCTGATCATGCGGGTGACGGTGCCCCAGTACCGCGCCGCCCAGAATACGCTGGACAAAGTGACCCTGCTGACCCGCGAAAATTATGTGGGTGCCCGCGTGGTGCGCGCCTTTGCACGGCAGGATGACGAAATTGCGGATTTTACCGCTGTGAACGACAAACTGAAAACTTTCCAGCTGACCGCCGGGCGCATTTCCGCTTTGATGACCCCGCTGACCTATCTCATCGTCAACCTGGGCGTGATCGCCATCCTGATGCGCGGCGGGCTGCAGGTAAACAGCGGCGCGCTGACCCAGGGCGAGATCATTGCCCTAATCAACTATATGAACCAGATCCTTATCAACCTGCTGCGCATTGCCGATCTGGTGGTTTCTGTCACCCGCGCACTGGCCAGCGGCATCCGTGTTTCGGAGATTCTGAACACCAAATCCACGATGACCGACCCCGCGGCCGCCCTTGCCCGGCAGCGGGCGCCCAGCCGTTGCATTTGACCATGTGGGCTTTACCTACCACGGTGCCGGTGCCCCCAGCCTGACGGACATCAGCTTTGCCGCCCAGAACGGCCAGACCATCGGCGTGATCGGCGGCACGGGCAGCGGCAAATCCACCCTGATCAACCTGATTCCCCGCTTTTATGACTGCACCAGCGGCAGCGTTGAACTGTTTGGCCATGCCGTGCAGCAGTACGGCTTTGCCCAGCTGCGCCAGATGATCGGCATTGTGCCGCAGCGCGCCGTGCTGTTTACCGGCACCATCCGGGACAACATGCAATGGGCCTGCCCCGATGCCACCGATGAGCAGATCTGGCAAGCCCTGGAGATTGCCCAGGCGGCGGACTTTGTGCGCGGCAAGCCCAAAGGGCTGGATGAACCGGTGGAGACCGCCGGGCGCAATTTCAGCGGCGGCCAGCGCCAGCGCCTGACCATTGCCCGCGCGCTGGTGCCTCACCCCCAGGTGCTGATTTTGGACGACAGTTCCTCCGCACTTGACTTTGCCACGGACGCTGCTTTGCGCAAAGCGCTGAAAGAGCAGACCCATGGCATGACGGTATTTATTGTTTCCCAGCGTGCTTCCGCTGTGCAGCGTGCGGACCGCATTCTGGTGCTGGATGACGGCAATCTGGTTGGCAGCGGCACCCATACCAACCTGCTGAAAACCTGCGATGTTTACCGCGAGATCTGCCTGAGCCAGCTGAGCCGCGAGGAGGTGGAAAAGACCCTATGAGCAATGCAAAGAAAAAGCGTGTTTCCCTGCGGGGCGGTAAAGGCACCATTCAGCGCGTGTTAAAGCTGATCCAGCCGTACCGCGGTTTGGTGCTGTTCACCCTGCTGCTTGCCGCCGTTACCGTTCTCACCACGCTGTACGCCCCATTCTTTCGGGCCGCGGCGTGGACCTGATTGTGGGCCAGGGCAATGTCAACTTCCCTGCCCTGGGCAAGATTGCCATCCAGTTTGGCGTTACCGTGTGTGTCACCTCCATCTGCCAGTGGCTGATGAACATGGTGAACAACCGCATCACCTTCCAGGTGGTGCGCGACATCCGCGTGCAGGCGTTCCAGCACATGGAGATTTTACCCCTGAGCTATATGGATGCCCACAAGCCCGGCGACGCCATCAGCCGCATCAACACCGATGTGGAGCAGTTCAGTGACGGCCTGTTGATGGGCTTTACCCAGCTGTTCACCGGCATTCTGACCATTGTGGGCACTTTGGGCTTTATGCTTTCCATTGACTGGCGCATTACCCTGATCGTTGTGGTTCTCACCCCGCTTTCCATCTTTGTGGCAAAGTTCATTGCGGAGCATACCTATGATATGTTCCGCGTACAGAGCGAGACCCGCGCCGAGCTGACTGGTCTGGTGGACGAGCTGATCGGCAACGAGCATCTTGTCCGCGCCTTCGGTTACGAAAGCCGCGCCGAGGAGCGCTTTGACAAGATCAACGCCGATCTGCAGATCTGCGGCGTAAAGGCCACCTTCTTTTCCTCCATCACCAACCCTGCCACCCGCTTTGTCAACGCGCTGGTGTATGCGGCGGTCGGCGTGGTGGGCGCGCTGGTTGCCATTGGCGGCGGCATTACGGTCGGCGAGCTTTCGGTTCTGCTGAACTATGCCAACCAATACACCAAGCCGTTCAATGATATTTCCGGCGTTATGACCGAGCTGCAGAACGCCCTGGCCTGTGCGCAGCGTGTGTTCGACTTTATTGACGAAGACCCCATCCTGCCCGATGCCCCCGATGCCGTTACCCTGCCCCACGGTGCAGGCAGTGTGGAGTTTGAGCATGTCAAGTTCCGCTATGTGCCGGATGTGCCCTTGATTGAAGACATGAACCTGCGCGTTCAGCCCGGCCAGCGTATTGCCCTGGTCGGCCCCACCGGCTGCGGCAAAACCACCCTGGTCAACCTGCTGATGCGCTTTTACGAGATCAACGGCGGCACCCTGAAGGTGGACGGCCACCCCATTGACACCGTAACGCGGGATTCGCTGCGCGGCAACCTGGGTATGGTCTTGCAGGAAACCTGGCTGAAAGCCGGTACTGTGGCAGATAACATTGCTTACGGCAAGCCGGACGCCACCCGCGAGGAGATCATCGACGCCGCCAAGCGTGCCCGCGCCCACAGCTTTATCTGCCGCCTGCCCCAGGGCTATGATACCGTAATTGCCGAGGACGGCGGCAACATCAGCCAGGGCCAGAAGCAGCTGCTTTGCATTGCCCGTGTTATGCTGCGCAAGCCGCCCATCCTGATTCTGGACGAAGCAACCTCCAGCATTGATACCCGTACCGAAGTGCTGGTTCAGGATGCCTTTGAGGAACTGATGAAAGGCCGCACCAGCTTTATTGTGGCGCACCGCCTTTCCACCATCAAAAACGCCGATCAGATCCTTGTGATGAAAGCCGGCAACATTATTGAGCGCGGCACCCATGAGGAGCTGCTGGTCAGGGGCGGCTTTTACGCCAACCTGTATGCAAGCCAGTTTGCCAAGGCGTAACGCCTGCCCCGCTGCATAACCCCAACTAAGGCAACACCGCACAATTCTAAGTGCCGATACGGCGAGCGAGGTGCGGCAGCTGCTAAGCCAAAAGCGCAGATAATACTTTGTGTATTATCGAGTATTTTGGCAACGCAGATGCCGTGCCGCAGCTGCCGGAGCGGTGCTTAAGCCGCAAGGCGGGAATTGTGCGGTATTGCCCTAAATATCAAATGGCCCGGCTGCAAATGCAGTGCGGGCCGTTATTTTTAGTTTTGCTGTATATCCTGTACGTCATCGGCGGATTTTGTTTGACGCAGACAGACGCAGGGATTATAATAAATGCGGTGTAATTTGCCGGAATTTGTCACAGCCTGGCGTTCCGGCTCAAGGTGCAGTCATACGCTGCCCTGCAAGTAGAGAGGAAAAGAGGAATATTTATGTCCAAAACGTCCATTCCCAAAAACTATCATGATCTTTTGGGCCTGTACGATACCCAGCGGGCCATCGGCATCATCAAAACCATCTTTCAGGAAAAGCTGTGTGCCGCCCTGCACCTGAAGCGCGTTACCGCCCCGCTGTTTGTTTTGAACGGCAGCGGCCTGAACGATGATCTGAACGGCGTGGAGCGCCCCGTCAGCTTTGATGTACCCTGCCTGGATGAGCGCGCTGAAGTTGTGCACAGCCTGGCCAAATGGAAGCGCTATGCCCTTGCTGAGTATGGGTTCCGCCCCGGCCAGGGCCTTGTGACCGACATGAACGCCATCCGCCGCGACGAAGAGCTTGACAACCTGCACAGCATTTATGTAGACCAATGGGACTGGGAGAAGGTCATCACCGCGAAGGACCGCACCCTGCCCTTTTTGCAGGAAACCGTGCGCGATATTGTGGATGCCGTTTGCTCCACTGCGGACGAGCTGCGCTGGAAGTTTCCGGAGCTGAAAGCCATCCGCCTGACCCGTGAGCCGACCTTTATCACCACCCAGGAGCTGGAAGACCTGTACCCCGACCTGACCCCCGAAAGAGCGCGAAAACGCCTTTACCCGCGCCCATGGCACCGTCTGCATCATGCAGATCGGCGGCCAGCTGAAAAGCGGCATCCGCCACGATGGCCGTGCCCCTGACTATGATGACTGGACGCTGAACTGCGATATTCTGTTCTGGCACAAAGCGCTGGGCTGTGCACTGGAGCTTTCCAGCATGGGCATCCGTGTGGACCCGGCCGCCATGACCCGCCAGCTGGAAGCCTCAGGCTGCCCGGAGCGTGCGGAACTGCCGTTCCACAAAATGCTGCTGGAAGGCAAGCTGCCCCTGACGATGGGCGGCGGCATTGGCCAGAGCCGGCTGTGCATGTTGCTGCTGGGCAAGGCCCACATCGGCGAAGTGCAGGTCAGCCTGTGGGATGCCGAGACCAAAGCCGTGTGCGAGCGCGCTGGTGTGCAACTGCTGTAATATTTGCAGTGGGCGACCTTCTTGATGCCCCGGACAAGCTGTTACGGCTTTGGGAGAATATATAAGGCAACACCGCACAATTCCCGCCTGACGGCTTAAGCACCGCTCCGGCGGTTGCGGCACGGCATCTGCGTTGCCAAAATGCTCGATAATGTCGGGTTGCGGTACCCGCATCGTGCTTCGGGGGCAACAAGCCCCTCGCACTCTGCGACCGCTGCCCCTGCTTCGGTTCGCTGCATCCGCCACTGGCGGCGCTCACCTTTGCAGCATCCAGTATTATCTGCGCTTTTGGCTTAGCATCTGCCGCACCTCGCTCGCCGTATCGGCACTTAGAATTATGCGGTATTGCCATAAGTGACCTGCCCAAAGTGCTTTGCAGGTCGGCCATCTCCGCCTGAGAGCTGTCCCTGCGGTCCGTTTTGCCCCAAAGGCATCCCCCTTCTCCAAACGAATCAGTCGCCCAAAATAAAAACGTAATCCCTCGGATTCTATACGATCCGGGGGATTTTAACATTTCTGCGGCAAGCCAGGCCCTCTATGGCCAGGAACAAGGGTCTGCCACAAAATCTTCAATTACATCCATCAAATGGATGGGTTCCAGCTGCCCCTGTGCACAGCTGCGCCAGGCGCTGTGCCTGTTGGGCATTGGTGCAAATATCTGGGACAAATGCAATCTGCCGCCAGCCATCCGGTACCCGCTTTTGGGCCGCAATTCCAAAAGCAGTATAGCGGCCAAGTTCACAGCTGAACAGGGTTTGTTCCACCGCAAGATACTGGTAAATCGTTCTCGGCCCCCCTTCCACAGCCCAAGCAGTTTCCCACCATACCGCAGTCATCCATTTTTAACAGTTCTTACAATTCTTGACAAATTATAAAAGTCATACTAAAATAGTGGCATGTTTTGCGGCACATTTCGGGATGCTTCCTGCCGGGGGATCACGTTGTCCCTGGCAGCGGTGGGGTCTTTCCTGTTTCCCCATCGCCTTATGGAAACATCATGTGAATTGTAGCAGAGGCTGCCGGAATTGTAAACCATCAAATCTGAGAAACGCCCTTTTAGGCTTTCCCAGATTTGGGAAATGGAGGAGGTTCATGCAAGAATCTATTGTGGAAACGTTGAAAAATATGAAATTCGAACAAAACCTGACCCTGCAGCAAATCTCCAGTGCAAGCGGGGTGCCCCTCAGCACCGTAAACCGCATTTTGAGCGGCCAGACCGAGAATCCCAGCTTCCGTGATGTCGCCGCGATCGTTGCCGCCATGGATGGCTCGCTGGATGCGATCACCGGCCTACAAAAGTTGGAGAGCGAAAACGGCCAGTTGCTGGATTCCAACGTGATGCAGCTGCTGCTTTCCATACAGAACTATTATGCCAAAACCCTGGACGCCACCCGTCAACAGTACATGCGGGAGCTTGAGAGCAAAGACAAGCAGTACCGGGATATCCTTACCGATAAAAACCGCTGGCTGCGCCGCATGTTTTTCTGCCTGATCGGCATGCTGGCTGTCATCTCGTTTTTGCTCATCGTTGATTTTATCAACCCCACCATTGGCGTTTTCCATCCCTGAGCCATTCGGCGGCCTGCCTTTTGCAAGGCGGCGTTCTTCCCTGTCTATATCTCACTTATCCCTGTTTTATTTTTCGGCACCGGCGGTGTACCTGCTTTCACCGCCGGTGCCTTTTTTCATCCTTTTTTGCTCCGCGATGCCTTGACGAAAGCCCTGATTTTTTCGTATAATAAAAAGGTTGTCGCCCAATAAAAACCTTTGCGGCGGGCGGCGGCAATTTATTGTAATTCATTGGAGGGTATCACGTTTTGAGCTTGAACACCGAAACTTTGAACACGATCCTTGCCCCGTATATCCGCAGCCTGACCGATGGCGAAACCGCAGAAAATGGCGTTTGGGAAGCCATCAACTGCTTTGGCACAAACTGGGATATCGACGCGGTGGATTTTCCCGCCATGTTTGCCCAGGCCACACAGCAGGCCCGTGCCGTGATGGACACGCCCGCCCTGCAACCCATTGGCGGCATGCAGGCCCTGATGATGCGCCCCACGGAAGTTGAGCTTGTGCGCGAGTGTTTTCGCTGGCTGTTCAATGATGATGACGGTGACCTGAAAAAACGCCAGGGCCGCGTGGAAATGTTTGCCGACCAGGTCAACGGCCGTTTCCGCCGTTGCCTGCCGCGCATGGCCAAGTTCACTCAGACGGCCGGCAGCGCCGCGCTGTACCTGAGCCTGCTGGAGCCGGAGGATAACTACTTCTTTGTTCCCGCCGAAGCCAAAGCCTGGGCCGCCTATTTCGGCTATGACGAAGACTTTGGAACCGGCGCGGCCTTTAACCTGACCCAATATTACGCCATGTGCGATGACCTGCTGAACGAGCTGCCCAAATACGATGAGCTGACCCGCCTGCACACCGAGCGGCTGAAAAACACCATGCACGGCATCATGACCAGCTGCATCTGCTGGTGTATGATATCATGCACAGCGCCTATGTAAACGGCTATTACCCGGGCTTTTCCCGCACGGCAACCGCCAAGGAACGCACCAAGGCCGTGAAACAGAAAGCCGAGCGCGCCGACCTGTGCATGCAGATCGCCGAAAAGGAGCAGAAATTGCAGGAGCTGCTGGCAAGCCCCACTGCCCTGCCCGACCTGACCGGCTGCGAAGTAACCCACAAGATGTTCGGCGTGGGCAAGGTACTGCCCTCTACGGATCAGTTCCTGGTGATCGACTTTAACGGCCAGCAGAAAAGTTCAGCACCACCACCTCCATGACCAGTGGCTACCTGACTGCCAGCGACCCCGCCGTGATGGAGCAGATGCAGGACTACCAGGCATACACCAAAGAAAAGACCAGTTGGAAAAGAGCTGAAAACTATGAAGAGCAACTTGCTCAATATGGGCTAAGATCTGCTTCTCGTATTTGCCATTCAGTCCATCTCATTTTCCTGAATATCGCCCCCGGCTCAGGGCTGACCCTGTGCCGGGGTACTTTTACCTTTTGTGCTACAAAATATAGGATTGATAAAATATCCCGGCAGTTATAAAACTGCCGGGATATTTTGAGCTGGCGACAGGAATCGAACCTGCAACCTGCTGATTACAAATCAGCTGCTCTGCCAATTGAGCTACGCCAGCACGGCTAAGAAATCCTTAGGTTGTATCTGAAAAGTCGAAAATATCGTCTATTTCTACAAACGTAGCCGGATTTTGCGTTAAAGAGCCTTAAATCCTGCTTGTGTTTGCGAAATCTCCGTCATTTCTTTGCTTCCAGATATACCTTAGGAATACCTAAGTATTCTAGCACATGTTGCGGCACCTTGTCAATGCCGAGTTATGGGGCAGTAGCGCTCCGAACGGCGCTTATTCTGCCGCGGCCAGGGCGGCCTGCAGCGCGCAGTAATCTTCCAGCGTCAGCTGCTCCGGGCGTAGGCGGATATCCAACCCGGCGGCCTGCAATGCAGCGTTCACTTTAGCTTTGGAAATGCCCAGGCCGTTCGCCACGGCATTGGCCGCGGTCTTGCGCCGCTGAGAAAATGCTGCCCGGATCAGGCGGAACAGCCCGGCTTCGTCCCCGTTGGGCGGGGTAACAGGCGGTGTGGTGTGGACATCCAGCTGGATGACCGCGCTGGTCACTTTGGGGGCAGGGTAAAAGCTGCCCGGCTGCACAGTAAACAGCAGCTTGGGTTTGGCGTAATAAGCCACCGCATAGCTGATTGCTCCCGCCTCACGCGTGCCAGGGGCGGCACACAGGCGCTGTGCAGCCTCTTTCTGCACCATGACGGTAATGTTGCGGATGGGCAGTTTTTCTTCCAATAAGCGCATCAGAATGGGGCTGGTGATGTAATACGGCAGATTGGCGCAGACGGCAACGGGCTTATCACCAAATTCTTCCGCCAGTAGGGTGCGCAGGTCCACTTTCAGCACATCTTCCAGCACCAGCTTAAAGTTCTCGTACTCGGCCATTGTCTCGGCCAGGATCGGCGGCAGGCGCTTGTCCACTTCGATCGAAACTACCTTATCCGCGCGTTTGCACAGCTGTTCTGTCAGCACACCGATGCCGGGGCCGACTTCCAGCGCACCCCAGCCGGGGCCAATGCCGGCGGCTTCCGCAATGCGGGGGCAGATGCCGGGGTTGATGATAAAGTTTTGGCCGAACCCCTTGGAAAGTGCAAAGTCGTGCCGTGCGCACACATCACGAATGGTGGAAAGGTCCGTCAGGTTTGGCATGGGGCTGGCACTCCGTTTCTTCTTATACTGTGTTTAGGGTATATCTCAGGCTGGGTCTCCCCTGCCCGCTTACTGGCCATTGGCACCGGAAATGGCATTGATAGCCTTGGTGATCTGGGGGTCGTTATCGACAGTAAAGTCGTAATAGCTGCTCTGTTCATCGTTGGTCAGGCTGGCGTCCACATCCGGGGTCAGGCCGGTGCCGTTCCAGTTTTTTCGTTATCCAGCAGAATGCCCACGGTGATTACCACCGCGCTGCCGTCCGAAAGGCTCTGCGGGTCGCTGAGCAGAACACCTTTGCCCGCCGTGGTGCTGCCCACGATGGTGGCCCCGGCCATTTTACGCAGAGCGTTGGCAAACAGCTCCGCACCGGATGCCGTGCTGCCGTTGACCAGGCAGACCATGGGCAGGGTGATCTCGTTTTCGTCAGACATACGCAGGTCTGTCACATTGCCGCCCTTATCCTGGCTCTGGGCAATCAGACCGGAGGGCACGCAGTAATCTGTGGCAACAAGGGCAGCGTTCAGGTTTTCGCCGCTGTTATCGCGCAGGTCAAAAATCAGCGAGGTAGCCCCCTGGTTGGTCAGGCTGTTGACAGCATTGCGGAATTCCACCGCCGTGCCTGAGGTAAAGGAATCAATGCGCAGGTAGCCAACGCCGTTATCCATCAGGCGCACCAGCTGATGCTGGGGTGGTATAGTTGGCGTGGGCAATTTCAAAGCTCTGCTCTTCCCGCAGGGGGGTCAGGTATTTGATGTTGACGGTGCTGCCTTCCTCCCCCAACAGGGCGGAGGTCATGGCGGCGGTATCGCTCATGCTGCGGGTGCTGGTATCGCCGATAGCGGTGATAAAGCCGCCGACTTCCAGACCAACGTTGGTAGCGGGGGTGTTATCATACACACGGATGATGCGCGCATAGCCGGAGGACGGATCCTTGACAACGGCAACGCCAATGCCCATCAGGCGGCCATTGGCAAGACCGACTCTTTCACTGTAGGCCTTGGCGGAATAATAGCGGGCGTACCGGTCGCTGATGCCCAGCATATAGCCGGATGCAATGGTATCGTTCAGCGTATCATCGTTGATATCAAAGTACTCATTGGCGCGCACATAGCGGTCCACTTCGGACAGCTTGTTATACATGCGCTCCTTGTTTTTAACACTGGAAACCGTATTGTTGAACATGTTCATGGATACGGTCATGGTCATGGAAAAGGTCACGGCCATTGCAATCAGCGTGACGGTTGCGGCCACACCAAGACTGACTTTTTTGCTCATAGCGAAAATGTGCTCCCTTGCGTAAAAGTTGTGCGTTGCTGCCGGATCAAAGCAGTGCCATAAACGCCGTTGCGGCAAGGCTTGCCAACATCAAGACGGCGATCACCAGGCAGACAATGCGCACAACAAGCTTATGTTTTTGCTGGTTCATCGAAATTGATCTCCTTCAGGCTGTCAGGCCTAAGGCATAACTGAAAATAAAGTGTCGGCTGGCGCTTTTTCAGCTACACCATAACATTAGTGCGGAACATAGTTCAGCGGGTTGGTGCGCGCACCGTTCACACGCAGTTCCAGGTGCAGGTGGTTGCCGGTGGAGTTGCCGGTGGTGCCAACATAGCCGATGACATCCCCCTGCGAAACGCTTTGGCCCACACTGACCGGCGGGGTGCTGTTCATGTGGGCGTACAGGGTAGCATAGGTGTTGCCCTGGTCGTCGGTGCCGTGGTAAATCATGACATAGTTGCCATAGCTGTAGTGCCAGCCGGACACGGTGACAACGCCGCTTGCCACAGCGCGGATGTTGGTGCCGCCGGGCGCGGCAAAGTCAACGCCCTTGTGGCCGCCGCTGCCATACTGGCAGGAGATATACTTATAGCTCGGCAGCGGGCAGATAAAGTTCAGCGAGCAGCTGATGGGTGCATTGGCGTAGTTCCTTTGGGTCTGGGCAATCAGAGATTTCAGGTAAGCGTCATATTCATCAGCAGCCTTATCGAACTCTGCCTGTTTATCACTCTTGGCTTCTTCCAGAGCCTGCTCCTGCGCTGCGGCGGCGGAGATGCTGGCATCCTGGGCCTGAATGTTGCTGGCCAGCTCCTGGGTTTTGCTGTCCAGCTGGCTTTTCTGGTTCTGCAGCTCTTCTTCGTCCGCTTCCAGCGATGCCTTCGCTTCTTCCAGCTGGGTGCGCTCGTTGGTCAGCTCAATGCCCTGCTGTTCCAGATCCTCGCAGGCCTGGGTGTTGGCATCCGAAATATCCTGCAGCACCTGGTCAAAGGTCAGCAGCTGATAAATGTTTTCCGCCGTGGAAAGCAGCGCAATACCGCCGCCCTGGTCCAGCATCTGCATACTGACGACCTGCTCTTTATATTTTGCCCAGCGGTCATCGTATTCTGCCTGCTTCTGGTCAATTTCAGCCTGCTTATCGGTGATCTGCTGTTCTTTTTCCACGATCTGTGCGCTGATATCATCAATTTGGTCATTCAGCGCATCGATCTGGCCCTTGATGGTGTTTTTCTCCTGCACAAGCAGCTGTTTTTGCTGCTCGGCTTCGGCTTTATCGCTGGCAACGTCTTTCAGCTGCTGGCGGATCTGGTCCAGTTCCGACTGCAGCTCGTTCTTTTTGTTTTCCAGCTCTTTTTGCTTATCATCGGCATGGGCCGGCATGGCAGCATTCAGGCACAGCGCCGCGGCAACCACGGCAGCCATCAGCGCAGCCCCTGCGCACCGCACATTGCGGCGGATGGCAATGGACATTTTCAACTTTCCCCCTTTGGTGGGACGCGGGTAAAACGGGTTTTGGCGGTTCAAAAAGCTCAAGGCAAGCGCCGGGTGCTCAGACCTGCAGATGTTTGCGGATGCTGGTTGCAGTGCCAATGCCGCACAGCACAAAGCCAAACAGCATAAAGCCCAGCACAACATAATACCACAGGTCCTGCAGCGGCAGCAGTGTGCCGCCAAACATTGTCGTCAGGTTGGTGGGGTTCTTGCCGTACCATTCATACACGGCATAGTATCCGCCGCACACAATGGCGGAAGCGATCAGCGCGGAGATCAGGCCGGAGGTAACACCCTCCACAAAGAACGGGAACCGGATAAAGCCGTTGGTTGCACCAACCAGCTTCATAATGCCAATCTCCTTGCGGCGGTTGAACACGGTAATTTTGATGGTGTTGCTGATGACCACCACGCTGACGATGGCCAGCACGATGACCAGGCCATAGCAGACATAAGTAACCGCCTTTTGCAGCGAAACAAACAGATCTGACATGGCCTGCGGCGAGTTGACCGCGCGCACGCCGTCCACATTCTGTAATGCTGCGGCCACGCTGGAGATGTTGGCCGGGTCATCGGCACGCACCACATAGTTGGCCAGCAGCGGGTTATCGTTCTGGAACATCTCTTTCAGGTTGGTGTAGCCTTCCAGGCGCTGGCTGTACTCGTCCAGCATCTGGTCTTTGGAGATGAACTCCACCCCGGCCACATGCGGAATGCTGCGGATGGCTTCCTCCACGGCGGCGGTATCAGCGTCATCATTGATGAACGCAACCGTTTCGTTCTGCTCACCGATATAGGCCACCATGGAATCAATATTAGCGCCGAACAAAAATGCTGCGCCAACCAAAATCATACAGACGATCAACACGCCCATAGAGGCAAGCGTCATCATTTTGTTTGCCTTGAGGTTATGCAGGCCCTGCCCCACGAGGTAGGTAAAACTGGAAAACGCATGGTCTACCCTCCTTAATCCTCATACTCGTATTCATCATCGTTCTGGCGGGCAGCAAGCCATTCTTCGTACTCCTGCGCCACTTCGGGTGGGCGGTATCAGATGCCACATGCCCGTTGGCCAGCGTGATGATTCGGTTGTTATACTTGGCGGCCAGCTTGTGCACCAGCTCATGCTCATGGGTAACAACCACAACGGTGATATGCACTTTATTGATGGCCTCGAACAGCTGCATGATATCCATGCTCATTTCGGGGTCAATGTTACCGGTAGGCTCGTCCGCAATGATCAGCTTGGGGCCATGGGCCAGGGCGCGGGCCACGGCAACGCGCTGCTGCTCGCCGCCGGAAAGCTCATCCGGCAGGCGGTCCATCTTATCCTCCAGGCCAACCAGGCTGAGGGCGAACGGTACACGGTTCTTGATGGTTTTGTTATTGATGTTGGTCACGCGCATGGCAAAAGCCACGTTCTCGTACACCGTCATGGTGGGGATCAGGCGGAAATCCTGGAACACCGCGCCCATCTGGCGGCGCAGATAAGGCACCTTGCGGCGCTTGATGGTGGTCAGGTCCTGATCGTTGATATAAATTTTGCCCTCGGTGGGCTTTTCTTCCATCTGGATCAGTTTGAGGAATGTGGATTTTCCCGCGCCGGAATGGCCCAGGATAAAAACGAATTCCCCTTCATCAATGTGGATGTTGATATCTTCCAATGCCACATTTTCATCATTTTGGGTTTCATATACTTTGGTAACATGTTCAAAATCGATCATGAATGGCGCTCCTAAAGCAATACAGCACTTCCCGGCCATGGCGTGCAAAATGGTACACTACACCCCAGGGCAAAACGATACATTTAATAATGTACCATAGGAAGCCCGCCCCGTCAAGATTCCGTGCAGCGGGTGCCTTGTGGAATATATCGCATTTTCGTCAATTTTGTGTTTTGGGCAATTTGTGGAAACTCTGTAAATTTTACGACCTGTGCGGGCTGTGTATGGCTATAGACTTGCCTTTATGCTTAGGCAATACCGCACAATTCCCGCCTGACGGCTTAAGCACCGCTCCGGCGGCTGCGGCACGGCATCTGCGTTGCCAAAATGCTCGATAATGTCGGGTTGCGGTACCCGCATCGTGCTTCGGGGGCAAACCCCTCGCACTCTGCGACCGCTGCCCTGCTTCGGTTCGCTGTTTCCGCCACTGGCGGCGCTCACCTTTGCAGCATCCAGTATTATCTGCGCTTTTGGCTTAGCATCTGCCGCACCTCGCTCACCGTATCGGCACTTAGAATTATGCGGTATTGCCCTTATTCATCCGCCCCTTTTTCCGTTCTCCCTATTTTTCTTCATCCATCCGTTTTGTTTTCCTGCATTCCACTTATCCGCTCATCTTCTCTTCCAGCAAACCTGCAACAAAAAACGCGCCCACCAAGTAGGGGGGCGCGGAAAAAGCGCTTATAGGATATTTTAGTAACGGGCAGGGTCAGAGGAAAGATACTTTTTGACCATCAGGGCTACCTTGAACACAATCGCATCGTCAAACTTGCGCAGATCCAGGCCGGTCAGCTTCTTGATCTTTTCCAGGCGGTAAACCAGCGTGTTGCGGTGCACAAACAGACCGCGGCTGGTTTCGGAAACGTTCAGGTTGTTCTCAAAAAAGCGCTGGATGGTGAACAGCGTTTCAGAGTCAAGCGAATCAATGCTGTCCTGCTTGAATACTTCACGCAGGAATGCTTCGCACAGGGTGGTAGGCAGCTGATAAATCAGGCGGGCAATGCCTAGGTGATCATAGCTGATGACCTGCTTTTCGGTATCAAATACCTTACCAACTTCCATGGCGATCTGCGCCTCCTTAAAGGAGGAGGCCAGATCCTTGATGTTGTTGATGGGGGTGCCGATGCCGACAACTGCCTTGATATAATGTTCGCCCTGCAGGGTATCCACAATGGAAGCTGCCAGCTTTTCCATATCGCGGGTATTGTTATCAGGGCGGATTTCTTTCACCAGCACGGTATCTGTTTCGCTGATGTTGAACACGAAGTCTTTCTGTTTATCCGGGAACAGGCTGCTGACCACATCATAAGCGGAAATATCATTGCCGGAGGTAACGCGGATCAACAGAACCACGCGCTGCACATCCGAAACAAAGTGCAGCTCCCGCGCTTTGGCGTAAATATCACCGGGCAGGATATTATCCAGCACCACATTCTTGATGAAATTGGTTTTATTAAACTTTTCATCGTGGTACTGCTTGATGCTCTGCAGGCTGATGGACAGCAGCGAAGCAAACTGGGCGGCAGTGGGATCGTTGCCTTCCACAAACACAGCATAATCGTTATGTTTTGCGTTAGAGAACTGGTGGTAGGCATAACCGTCCTTTTCAAAGGCATCCCCGGCCGTCAGGCGGGCAACAGCAAAGCCTTCCCGCATTTCGCCGATCTGCCCCAGCTCGGAGCAGGCGATGACGGCTCCGTTTCGTCCACCACGCCTACCACGCGGTCGATCGCGTCCTTCATCTGGTAGACCACGTTCTGGAATACCCTGTTTGCCATAATACTGCCTCTCCTTCATGTTTATATGCAAATTGACAATGGCCGAACAGAAGCTCCCATCGGCTCATTGCTGTTATTTTGACACAAATAGATTTAACTACAATGTATATTTTACACAATCAGGTTGACTTTTGCAACATATTTCAACGAAAAACTCAATATTTTCTTGGTTAATTTGGATTTTTTAGCAAAATATGTTGGTTTTGCAGTGGTTTTCCATTTGGTCAAATTGCCAAAGCGGGGATTATTTCTGCTCTTTTTGGCTGTTTTCGGCCTGCTGCATGGTGCCGGTGCCGCCTTCTACCACGCCGCGGCGCTGGAACACATAAGTAATGCTATGCAAAAAGATTTTTGCATCGTTCAGGAAAGTGATGTCAGCGGCATACTCACCGTCATAGCGGGCTTTCACATCAATCGGCAGCTCATCGCGGCCATTGATCTGGGCCAGACCGGTCAGACCGGGGCGGATGTCATTGGCATGCACGGCATCGCGCGCGGCGATCAGGTCATACTGATTATACAGCGCCGGGCGCGGGCCGATGATGGACATCTGCCCCGCCACAATGTTATAGATCTGCGGCAGCTCATCCAGGCTGGTGCGGCGCAGGAACGCCCCGCTTTTGGTGATATAGCTGTCTGCGTTTTTCAGCAGGTGGGTGGGCACATCGTGGGGGGTATCCCCACGCATGGTGCGGAACTTTAAGATATTAAAGCATTTTTTGCCGCGGCCAACCCGGCGCTGCTTAAAGAACACCGGTCCCGGCGAATCTTTTTTGATCCACAGGGCAATAATTCCCATTGGGATTGCCAGCACCACACAGGCTGCCAGCGACAAAATCAGGTCAAGCAAACGCTTGATGCAGGATTCATACATAAGTCAAGCCTCCTTGGGGAAGGTTTTGCGCCTGCGGCGTGCCCCACCAGACCGCCGTCACTGGGCGTTCTGCTGGGTGGAATGCTGTTCGTCCAGCGCCTTTTGCAGCTCTTCCTTATCAATGGTTTCCGTGTTGCCATGGGCGGCGCTTACGGTGTGGTCCTCGTTCACCACGCGGTTGGGGTGATAAGTGCCCACCATGCGCTGCAGGCTGAGCACCACGCCCTCGTCATTATGCTCTGCATCGTGACGCAGGTTCTGCAGCTCCTCATAGAATGCCGCCAGGTCAATCTGCATGGGCGGCGCAATAAAGATTTTATCGTGGGCGGTTTTGGTCATGCGGTCCTGCTCGGAATCCAGCATCAGCTCCTCGTACAGCTTTTCGCCGGGGCGCAGGCCCGTTACCTTGATTTCCATGTTTACGTTCGGCTCATAACCATAGAACCGGATCAGCCGGGTGGCCAGGTCCATGATTTTGACCGGCTCACCCATATCCAGCACATAGATGCTGCCGCTCTGGGCCAGACCGCCGGCCTGCAGCACCAGCTGGGCAGCTTCCGGGATCGTCATAAAGTAGCGCACGATGTCCGGGTGGGTGATGGTAACGGGGCCGCCGTTCTTGATCTGCTCTTCAAACAGCGGGATCACGCTGCCATGGCTGCCCAACACATTGCCAAAGCGCACGGCCATGCACTTCATGGAAGTGTTCTTAGCAAAGGTCTGGATCAGCATTTCGCAGATGCGTTTGGTGCAGCCCATAACATTGGTAGGATTGACCGCCTTATCGGTCGAAAGCTGCACAAAGCGCTCCACCCCATGCTCCGCCGCGCTGGTCAGCAGGTTTTTGGTGCCGAACACGTTGTTTTTAACGGCTTCCGCCGGGCTTACTTCCATCAGCGGCACATGCTTGTGGGCAGCTGCATGGAACACAACGGATGGATGATAGGTTTCAAACACTTCATCCAGACGCTTGATATCGCGGATGGAGCCGATCAGCGTGACAACGTTGATATCTGCACCGTATTTATTGCGCAGCTCCATTTCCAGCTCATAGGCGCAGTTTTCGTAAATATCGAAAATCAACAGCTGGCGCGGGCGGTAGCGCATGATCTGGCGGCACAGCTCACTGCCGATGGAGCCGCCGCCGCCCGTGACCAGAACCACCTTGTCATGCAGGTATTCCGAGATCTGGGCGCTGTTCAGCTGCACTTCATCGCGGGAAAGAAAGTCCGAGGTGTTCAGTTCACGCAGACCGGCCACCACCGGCTTGCCGTTGGCATCCACCGCCTGCGGGTCAGACAGCATCCGCACGCGGCAATGGGTGGAGTTGCACAAGTTGATCACTTCGTTCAGGCGCTCGCCTTTCAGCGTGGTGATGGCGATGATGATCTCCACAATATGGTACTTGCGCACCAATTCCGGGATATCCGAAATGGTGCCGCGCACCGGCACGCCCTGCACGCGCAGGCCTTTTTTGTTCAGGTCGTCATCCACGATCACGACCGGGTTGCCAAAGCTGGAGTTTTTGCTTTTGCACAGGTTGACCGCCCAGGCACCGGCGTTGCCAGCGCCGACGATCAGCAGCGGGGTTGCATCCCGCGGGGCGTTGCTTTTGTTTGGCGCGGTTATCCTTGCGCAAGCGGGTAGCGGTGCGCACAAAGCGCCACAAAAAGCGCACTCCCGCAATGGCTGCCGTGTTGAACACCGCACCCAGAATCAGCACCGTACCGCTGATGGGGCGGGTGCGGAAGATCAGATCAAACAGCAGGATAAAACCCGTTGCCAGGCCGGATAGACAGGTCAGGCGGGCAAGGTCCCGCATGCCGGCATACTCCCACATGATCTCATACAGGCCGCCAAACCAGAACACGACCATATAAATAACCAGCACATACGGCAGCATGGGAGCCATGGCACGGATCACTTCGGCCCGCAGCACCGCGGCGGGCACAATGGAATCCTCACCGTCAAACCGCAGCAGAATTGCCAGATAATAACAAAACACAATCAGCCCGCAGTCCAGCAGCATTAACAAAATGCGGCGCGGCAAGCCGTTGATGAGTTGCCTGTTTTCTGTTTCATTGCACTATCTTCCTGTTTCTTCAATAATGTCGCAGCCGGCTGTCCCCTGCACAGCTGCCGCGCAGCGCCTGCGCCGCCCGCGGCCGTTCCTTCCAAAACCAAGGCGCAGCGGGCATTTTTCTATTTTCTCAAATCTTGTTTGATTTGTGGCAATACCGCATAATTCTAAGTGCCGATACGGCGAGCGAGGTGCGGCAGCTGCTAAGCCAAAAGCGCAGAGCAAAAAGTAAAAGTAATTATCAGAACATCTTACAGCATTATGGGCAAAGCAAGTTATTCTACCACATTTTCGCCACTCCGGGCAACTGTATTTGCATAATTTCTGTTATTATAACACAAATTTACTCCGTTTGTCCTGCTTCCGGCAGGGCAAACGGAGTAAAAAATGCACAAAATGCAGCGCTTATTTTTGTCAGGCCAGCAGCATTGCTTCAACTGACGCAAGATTTATTCAACCGTAACGCTCTTGGCAAGGTTGCGGGGTTTATCCACATCCAGGCCTTTGGCGCAGCTGACATAGTATGCCAGCAGCTGCAGCGGCACCACCGAAAGGCTGGTGGCAAAGTGCGGGTCTGTTTTGGGCACATATACGGTAAAGTTGGCGGTATCTTCAATGCTGTAGTTGCCGTAAGTGGTCAAGCCCATGATATAAGCGCCGCGGCTCTTGGCTTCCACCAGGTTAGATACCATCTTCTCGTACAGGTCCGGCTGGGTCAGCACACCCACCACCAACATGTTCTTCTCGATCAGGGAGATCGGGCCGTGCTTCATCTCGCCCGCAGCGAAAGCCTCCGAGTGGATATAGCTGATTTCCTTGAACTTCAGGCTGCCTTCCAGCGCCACGGCGTAATCCAGCCCGCGGCCGATGAAGAAAGCGTCCTTTGCGGAAGCATACTTGGAAGCAAACCACTGGATGCGCTCGTTATCCGTCAGCGTCTTGGCGATCTTATCCGGCAGGATCTGCAGCTCGGCCACCAGCTCGGCGTATTTTTCTTCCTCAATCTTGCCGCGCACACGGGCAAACTCAACAGCCAGCAGGTAGCAGGCCGCCAGTTGGGTGCTGTATGCCTTGGTGGTGGCAACGGCAATTTCCGGCCCGGCCCAGGTGTACAGGGTTGCATCGGCCTCACGCGCAATGGAAGAGCCCACCACGTTCACAATGCCGATGGTACGCACGCCGCGCTCCTTACATTCGCGCAGGGCAGCCAGGGTATCGGCGGTTTCGCCGCTCTGGCTGATAATGACCGCCATGGAATCCGGCTCCAGCACGGGGTCACGGTAGCGGAACTCGCTGGCCACATCCACCTCCACCGGCAGGCGGGCCAGGCTTTCAAACACATAGCGTGCCGCAACGCCCACATGGTAGGCGGAGCCGCAGCCAATGATATAGATGCGGCGCACATTTTTGATGGCTTCTTCATCCAGGCCCAGCTCGCTCAGATCAATGCGGCCATCCTTGATGCGGGGGCTGAGGGTATCCCGCACAGCGGTGGGCTGTTCGTGGATCTCCTTCATCATAAAGTGCTCGTAACCGCCTTTTTCGGCGGCTTCGGCATCCCACTCGATGGTGCTGGCTTCTTTTTCAACCGGTTCTTTATCAATGTTGAAAAACTCAATACTGTCCGGGGTCAGGCGGGCGATTTCCAGGTTATCAATGTAATACACCGTGCGGGTATATTTCAGCAGAGCCGGAACGTCCGATGCGATCAGGCTGCCGTTTTCGGCCTTGCCGACAATCAACGGGCTGTCTTTCCGCACTGCGTATACCACGCCGGGCTGGTCTGCAAACAGGATGCCCAGCGCATAAGAACCACGCACATGCATCATCATGCGGGTAATGGCATCCAGGCTGTCCCCCGCTGAAACGCCGGTGTAGTAATAGTCCAGCAGCTGGGCCACTACCTCGGTATCCGTCTGGGATGCAAAAGTAAAGCCCTTGTTGATCAGGCGGGTTTTCAGTTCCTGGTAATTTTCAATAATGCCGTTATGCACAACCGCAATTTTCTGGTCGCGGCTGTAATGCGGGTGTGCGTTCACCACACTGGGTTCGCCGTGGGTTGCCCAGCGGGTATGCCCGATGCCGCAGCAGCCCTGCACGGCTTTTCCTTCATCGGTCATTTCGCTCAGCACGCGCAGGCGTCCCTTGGCCTTGACCACTTCAATTTTGCCGGTGGCGTTCTGCACAGCAAGGCCGGCAGAATCATACCCGCGGTATTCCAGCTTAGAAAGCCCATCCAGCAGGATCGGTGCAGCCTGTGCGCTGCCGGTAAAGCCTACAATTCCACACATATATTTGGCCCCCTTGGTTAATGGATTGGGTGTATTTCATGTTATTTTACGTTCGGTTTGTTTTTAGGCAATACCGCATAATTCCCGCCTTACGGCTTAAGCATCGCTTCGGCGGCTACGGCACGACATCTGCGTTGCCAAAATGCTCGATAATACATCCAGTATTATCTGCGCTTTTGGCTTAGCAGCTGCCGTACCTCGCTCGCCGTATCGGCACTTAGAATTATGCGGTATTGCCTTTAATTTGTAAACGGCTCGGTATTTTTGTTGCAGCCCGGCCAACATGAGGTAGGCGGACAATATTTATTAAGTATATGCTATTTGCCGCAATAAGTCTACCCCCTACATAACAATATGACAAAGATTGTGCATGAATTTTGTGGGATATGTATACAAAGGAGGGACATAGCGGGATGTTTCAGCGGCGTATGGGGCGGCATAGCCTGCTCGTGGTGGGGCAGGGTTGCGGACTCCACCCATTCGCCGCCTGTTCGGCGGCGTGAGGGCAGAGGAACAGCCTCGCTCAGCGCTCCGGCTGTTTTTTGCATCGCGCTTTGCGCGATTGCGCGGCATAGCCTGCTCGTGGTGAGGCAGGGTTGCGGGCTCCATCCATTCGCCGCCTGTTCGGCGGCGGGAGGACAGAGGAACAGCCTCGCTCGGCGCTCCGGCTGTTTTTTGCATCGCGCTTTGCGCGATTGCGCGGCATAGCCGCGCAGGCAAAAAAAACGGCAGCCGTCAAGGGCAACGGCTGCCGGGCGCCATGCTCCCTTTCCGGTTTCTTACACCATAAGACTCCCTGCGGGAAGTATTTGCGCAAGAAATATCATACCATGGTTTTGCCCGTTACGCAAGTATAAAAAGCAAGGATAGGCCCGATCGGCACACATTTCCCCTTTTTCCTGAATATTCTTAAGTTTTCATGTAGTACTTTCATCGTTTGTTAAGTCGTTTTTTCATTTTCTGCTTCAACATCCTATTCAAAAATTGCGGCTCCGGCCACTGTTGTGTGCCCTGCAGCGTGAAATTCACAAAAAATTCAGACAGCATCTCTTCCTTATTGCCCCAATAATATGTTACACTATTATCATATTAAGATTGAGTTAAGATTGGAGGCTATCCGTGTGCTACGTTCCCGCTTACAATTACGGGAAAAGCTGAAAGAAAACTGGTGGAAGCACTGCAGGCTGTTTTGCCTATTGTTGCTATCGTGCTGGTTCTCAGTTTTTTCATCGCACCCCTATCCCCCAGTGTGCTGCTGTGTTTTCTGCTTGGGGCGGTCATGATTATTTTTGGCATGATGTTCTTTACCCTTGGCGCCGAGATGAGCATGACCCCCATGGGCGAACGGGTTGGTTCCGCCATGACCAAAGCCGCAGCTTGCCCAAAATGATTGTGATCGGCTTTATTCTCGCTTTCATCATTACCATATCGGAGCCGGATTTACAGGTGCTGGCCAACCAGGTGCCGTCGGTGCCCAATCCGGTGTTGATCCTTTCGGTTGCCGCCGGTGTGGGGGCTTTCCTTGTTATCGCGCTGCTGCGTATGCTGTTCAGTATGGCGCTGCCGCCGCTGCTGGTAACACTGTACGCCATTGTATTTGTGCTGGCCGCCTTTGTTCCCAAAGATTTCCTTGCTGTGGCGTTTGACTCTGGCGGCGTGACCACCGGGCCCATGACGGTACCGTTCATCATGGCGCTCGGCGTGGGCATTTCCGCAATCCGCAGTGACCGCCACGCCGCGGATGACTCCTTTGGCCTGGTTGCCCTGTGTTCCATCGGTCCCATCCTGGCCGTGCTGATTTTGGGCATCGCCTACAGCCCCGGCGAAAGCAGCTACACCGCCGCGTTCCTGCCGGATATTCAGGACTCGGTGGAGCTGTGGGACCTCTTCATGGTGGGGCTGCCCGCTTATTTTAAAGAGATCGCGCTTTCACTTTTGCCCATCATGGTCTTTTTTGGCGTTTATCAGTTTGCCGTCCTGCACATGAGCCGCAAAGCGCTGGGCAAAATTCTGGTCGGCCTGTTTTATACTTATATCGGGCTGGTTCTGTTTTTGACCGGTGCTAATGTGGGCTTTATGCCTGCCGGCAACTATCTGGGCCAGGTTCTGGCTGCCCTGCCCTACCGCTGGGTACTGATCCCCCTTGGTATGCTGATTGGCTATTTCATCGTCAAGGCCGAGCCCGCCGTGTATGTGCTGAACAAGCAGGTGGAGGAAGTGACCGATGGTTCCATTTCCGCCAAGGCAATGGGGACCAGCCTTTCCATCGGCGTAGCCCTCTCCGTTGGGTTGGCCATGCTGCGGGTGCTGACCGGCATTTCCATCTTGTGGATGCTGGTACCGGGTTACGGCATCGCCATCGGGCTTTCTTTCTTCGTTCCCAAAATTTTTACCGCCATCGCGTTTGACTCCGGCGGCGTGGCTTCCGGCCCCATGACGGCAACGTTTCTTCTGCCGCTGGCCCAGGGTGCCTGCCTGGCTGTGGGCGGCAACATTGTAACGGATGCGTTTGGCGTGGTGGCCATGGTTGCCATGACCCCGCTGATTACTATCCAGATTCTTGGCATGACTTACCAGCTCAAGCAGCACCATGCTTCCCGCACGCAGCAGGCCTATGTGGATGCCTTTGCCAGCCTGCCCGAAGACGCTATTATTGAGCTGTAACGGAGGGATGTTTGAATGAGCCAGCTTTCCTGGATGATTACCATTACTGACCGCAAAAAAGCGCCGGATTTTGTGGCGCTGTACCAGCAACAGAACATACATGTAAGCCTGACCACTGTTGGAGCCGGAACCGCCGTGAGCGAAACGCTGAACTATCTTGGGCTGGAGCGCACCGAAAAAGCCGTAATTTTTACCACCGTTACCGATTCCCGCTGGAAAGCGGTAAAGCGGCAGCTGGAGCACACGATGAACATTGATGTGCCCGGCACCGGCATTGCGTTTACCATCCCTGTCAGCAGCATTGGCGGCAAGCGCGCGCTGCAATTTTTGACCGAAGACCAGGATTTCCAGATTGGGGAGGAAACCACCTTGAAAGATACCAAGTACGAGCTGTTGATTGTGATTGCCAACCAGGGATACAGCGGCCTGATTATGGATGCGGCCCGCAGCGAAAACGCGGGCGGCGGAACCGTCATCCACGCCAAGGGTACCGGGATGGAACGTGCCGAGCAGTTTTTGGGCGTTTCTCTCGCTGCCGAAAAGGAGATGGTGCTGATCGTGATCAAGCGCGAGGATAAGAACCGCATCATGCGCGCCATCATGGATCAGGCGGGTACCGCCAGCAAGGCACGGTCGGTCATCCTTTCCCTGCCCGTCACCTCCACCGCCGGCCTGCGCCTGTTGGAAGACGAAGAGCCGGAAGCGGGGATTGAGGAATAAACAAAGTCTTTTGTAATAAGTCTTTTTTGCCCTATTATTACGGTGTTATTTTTCTAAGGCAATACCGCATAATTCCAAGTGCCGATACGGCGAGCGAGGTGCGGCAGATGCCAAGCCAAAAGCGCAGATAATACTGGATGTCTTATCGAGCATTTTGGCAACGCAGATGCCGTGCCGCAGCTGCCGGAGCGGTGCTTAAGCCGCAAGGCGGGAATTGTGCGGTGTTGCCTTAGCTCCACATCACGGGGATTTTGCAGGAATGTGTATGCTTTACCACACACATCAAAAGCGCGGTAGGGCGGGGTTACCCGACCCTGCCGAGGAAGCGGCCTTTATTGCTCAATAAGCCTTTTATTTTCCAACTGTTTCCAGCCGAACCACCGGCCACCCCAGCAGATCGGCGGCGTGTTCGTCGTGGGTCACCAGCACGGTATCCCGCCTGGCGGCCAGCCGCACCACCGCGGCAGCGGCGTGGCTGACCAGCTCCGGATCCATGCCGGTAAAGGGTTCGTCCAGCAGCAGGGTCTGCACAGGCTGGCACAGCAGCGCCCGCAGCAGCGCCGTGCGCCGCTGCTGCCCGCCGGAAAGCCGTGCCACTGGCAGGGCCAGTTCCGCCTGCGTAAAGCCGAGGGTCTGCAATTCCGCTTGTGCCTGCGCTGGGTTCACCCCGCCCACCAGGCAGATATTGCCCACCGCAGTCAGCTGGGGGCAAAGGCGGCTTTCCTGAAAGACCGCACCAATATTTCCACACCTGCACGGTGCCGGAATCCGGTGTTTCCAGCCCCATCAGGATACGTAGCAGGGTGGTTTTTCCGCAGCCGGAGGGTCCCATCAGCACCAGCGGACCGTTTACCGTCAAGTTCAGATCCCGCAAAACCGGAATACTGCCAAAGGCTTTGTTCAGGTGTTTTACCTTGATCATCCTTCCACCTCCCCGCAAAGGGCACGCTTGGCGCGGCGTAGCGCCAGGCCGCCAGCGTGCTGAGCGTGGCCGACAGCAGCACGATCACCAGCGTCCAGGCGAACACTTCCGGCGTGGAAATGGTAATCTTAGCGCGGTAAAGCGCATCGCCCACGCTGTAGTCCGGCAAACCGATGACTTCCGCCGAAACGCCGCTTTTCCAGCACATGCCCATGGCGGCAATGCAGCTTTCGCAGAAGGACGGGAACATCCCCGGCAGCCAGATATACCGCAGCCGCTTGCCCAGCGGCAGGCGATAGACCTTTGCCATTTCCAGCAGGGCCGGGTCCGTATCGGCAATGCCGCCCACCGTACCCGCATAAACAACCGGCAGCACATGGGTAAAGCTGACAATGACCGAAAGGTTTTTTCCGCTGACCCACAGCAGCGCCAGAATGACAAAGCTCGCCACTGGCATGGCGCGGATCAACTGCATAACCGGCCCCACCAGGGTGCCGAACCACCGCCACCGGGCCCCGCAGGCCCCCAGCAGCAGCCCCACTGTGACCGCCAGCGCAAAGCCCGTTAAAATGCGCAGCGCGCTGAACCCGACCCTGTGCCAGAAATCCGCCGTGGGCAGCAGCCGCCACAAGGTCTGCACCGTTTGCAGGGGGGTGGCCAAAAATAAGCCGTTATGACCAATGCAAACGGCAAGACCCTGCCACACCGCCACCCAAAAAGCGACGGCAAGCAGGGTTTGCCACATTGGTGTTTTGTTGTTGCGCGCCTTAGCCGGCATAGTAGAAGTCATCTGCCGGGAGCTGGCCGCCCACGCTGGTGGGGTCAGCTGCGTACAGAACATTGAAGTAGGTTTCCAGGTCCGTCTTCATCTCGTCGCCGGTCTCAAACACAATGTTGCAGTTGGGCAGGGCTTTCTGGGCCAGGGCAGCCTTGGCTACAATGCCGTACTGCTCGCACAGGGCAGCAGTGTTTTCCAGGTCGGTGTTGGCAGCTTCCACGCTGGCTTTGTAGCCGTCCATAAAGGCGGCAAAGCGGGCGGGGTCAGCTTCCACAGCATCCTTGCGGGCGACCAGAACGCCGGTTACCAGCTTGGAGCCGGCAACTTTTTCCCACTCTTCGTTCATATCCAGGGCAACGCGCAGGCCTTCGACCTGAGCCAGTGCGCTGGTCACAAAGGGCTGGGGCAGCATGGCGATCGTGCTGGTTCCGGCCTGCAGCTGAGCCAGAGCCTCGGTTGCTTCGCTGTAGAAGTCAAGGGTCACATCGTTATCCGGGTCAACACCGTTTTCAGTCAGGATGTAGCGCAGAACATATTCCGGGGTGGTCCCCTTGCCGGTTGTCACGATGGTCTTGCCCTTCAGGTCCTCCACGCTGTTCACAGTCTCGCCGTTTTCCACAACGTACAGCACGCCCAGGGTGTTGATGCAGGCAACCTCAATGGCGCCGTTGGTTTTCTGGTACAGGGTTGCGGCCAGGTTAGCGGGCACAGCGGCTGCGTCCAGCTCGCCCTTTACCAGCTGCGGCACGATTTCATCGGCCTTGCCGTACATTTCAAAGTCATAATCAGCGGCATCTTCGCCTGCCATCAGGTTCACAAGGCCCATGGTGGTGGGGCCTTTCAGGCCGGCAACGCGCAGGGCACCGTCAGCAGTTTCAGCGCTGGCAGTCTCTTCGGCCGGGGCTTCGGTAACAGCTGGGGCCGGGGTGGCGGTTGCTTCAGCGGCAGCTTCACTGGTAGCCGTTGCACCGCAGGCGGCCAGCGAAACACACAGGGCCGCCGCTGCAACAGCAGACATCAACTTTTTGAACATAGTATATCCTCCTGATTTCATACAGCACCATGCCGGGCACGGTGCTCTTCCCTCTGCCTGCCATTTCGGCAGTACAAAAGCGCCCGGTATCGCCGGGCGCACTTGCTTTTGCGGTGTTACTATACTATAATTAAATCATCTTGTCGGTTGCCGTGGCAACAAACTGTTGCGGCACACCTGCCATTCCAAAAACAGAAAGGCTGCACCGCATGGATCTGCACCCGTATTACCCGCTATTGGCCCGCACGCCGCTGCTGCGCGGCATGCGTCCGGACGAACTGGACACCCTGCTGGACTGCTTTGCCCCCCGTGTGCGGCGCTATGCGCGGGACGAAATTTTGCTGCTGACCGGGTACGAAACGCGGGAGGTCGGCATTTTGCTGGAAGGTAGCATTACCGCCGTAAAAAGCACGCCGGATGGGGCCAGCGTTGCCATTACCCACATGAGGCCGGGCGGCTTGTTCGGGGATGTGCTTTCCGGTTCCAGCCAAAAGAGTCCTGTTACGGTCATGGCCACCACCAGCTGCCTTGCCCTGTACCTGCCATACCAGAAGATCATCCGCCCCTGCGCCAAGCTGCACAGCGCCCATTTGCAGCTGATGCAAAACCTTGTGTTGACCATCAGCGATAAATATTTTGCGCTGGACCGCCGGGTGGATCTGCTGATCTGCAAAAGCCTGCGCGCCCGCATCAGCCTGTGGCTGCTGGACGAAGCCCACCGCGCCGGGAGCGATACCTTTACCACCCCGCTGACCCGCGCCGGGCTGGCCGAATACCTGAACTGTGACCGCAGCGCCCTGAGCCGGGAGCTGAGCCGCATGCAGCAGGACGGCCTGATTGAAACATGGCGCAGCAGCTTTAAGCTGCTGGACAAAGACCGGCTGAAAAATGTCTGACCGCCACAAGCTAGAATGGAGATTCTTATGCCCACCCCACTGCCAAATTCCGCCGCCATGGACGCCCTGGTGGAAGAATTATTAACCAAAGACGTTTATATTGTGGATTACCTGCCCGCACGGTGCCACAAAACAGCGGCGGGCAGTATTTTGATGTGGAATACTATCTGCTGAACAGCCCGCGTTACACCGCGTTAAAAGACAAATTTTCCAGCGTAATTTTCAAGCTGATGTGCTATTACCGCGTCTGCATCCCGTGGGACGGCGGCTGGGTCGACCAGCCAAATCCGGAGCTGATCGACCACATCATTGCCGAAATTATGGACTGCCATTCCGGCACGCTGACCTGCCTGTTCCCGGATGAGCTGGCTCTGCTGGTGTTTGATTGGGACTGCCTGAACCTGAGCATCTACCACCCCAGCGCCGAAATGCAGCAGCTGCTTGCACCGATTGCGGCTTCTGAAGGGCTGTTTTTCCGCGCGGCGGAAACGTAATGCCGGTAATACCTGTTATTCGTGTGCTAACCGCCGCACTTTTACCCCGTTAAGACCGTAGGGGCGCACCGTCCGATATAGGATATATCTTATAAAAATGTAATGATAAAGCAAGGAGATACACTATGAGCCGTCAAGTATGGAAAGGTTCCACCCTTTTGAACCCTGAACCGCCGGTGCTGGTAAGCTGCGGCCCTGCTGGGGCGCCCAACCTGATCACGGTTGGCTGGTGCGGCACCATCTGCACCCAGCCCAGCATGGTTTCCATCAGTGTGCGGCCGGAACGGTACAGCCACCATTTGATCAAAGAAAGCGGCGAGTTTGTCATCAACCTGCCGACAGAAAGCCTGGTACGCGCGGTGGACTGGTGCGGCGTAAAAAGCGGCCGCGATGTGGATAAATTTTCCGCCATGCACCTGACCCCCTCCCCCGCCGCCAAAGTTGGCACCGTGCTGGTGGAAGAAAGCCCCGTCAATCTGGAGTGCAAAGTGACCCAGGTAATCCCCTTAGGCAGCCACGACCTGTTTTTGGCTGAAGTCGTTGCCGTGGATGTGGACGAGCGCCTGTTGGACGAAAGCGGCAAGCTCTGCCTGAACAAGGCAAATTTGATCGTATATTCCCACGGGGATTATCTGGCACTGGGCCGCAAATTGGGGTCGTTTGGGTATAGTGTTAGGAAAAAGCCGCGGAAAAAGTAAATCATTGGTTTTATGCAGCTTCACAGATGGTTTGCAAGCACAACACAAAACCAACAAGGTTTCTCCGCGGCGGGATGAGGGTATCCCGCCCTACAGAACATGTAATCCGTTCATTGCACATTATATAACGCTCTGTAGGGAACGGTCTTGACCGTTCCGAAACCGTACAGAACACAGAATTCCAAAAATATTTCCAAAACAAATATCCCCTGCAGACGCAGAATCACTTCCGCATCCGCAGGGATATTGTTTTAGGTTATTTGTACAGCATTGCTGAACGCTTTGCGCTTAGCGCAGGACCAGTTTGCCGTTTTCGGCGTCCACGGTCAGGGTATCGCCGGGCACATGGTTGCCGCCGATGATCTCTTTTGCGATCATGGTTTCCACGTTGGCCTGGATATACCGCTTCAGCGGGCGGGCACCATAGATGGGGTCATAGCCGTCATCCACAATCACGCTCTTGGCTGCATCGGTCACAACCAGCTTCAGCTGCTTGTCAGCCAGGCGGCTGCGCAGGTCAGCCAACATCAGATCCACAATGCCGCCAATCTCATCCTTGGTCAGGCTCTTGTAGTAGACAATATCGTCCAGACGGTTCAGGAACTCCGGGCGGAACTGGCGCTTGAGCAGCAGGTCGATCTTGTCACGCGCTTCGGCGGACAGTTCGTTCTTGCCGTTGGCACGGTTCTTTTCCAGGTCTTCCAGAATGATGTCAGAGCCAAGGTTGGAGGTCAGGATGATGATGGTGTTCTTAAAGTCTACGGTACGGCCCTGGCTGTCGGTAATACGGCCATCGTCAAGGACTTGCAGCAGAATGTTGAACACATCCGGGTGGGCTTTTTCCACCTCATCAAACAGCACAACGCTGTAGGGATGGCGGCGCACAGCCTCGGTCAGCTGACCACCCTCCTCATAACCCACATATCCCGGAGGCGCACCGATCAGACGAGACACACTGAATTTCTCCATGTATTCCGTCATATCGATACGAACCATGTTCTTTTCATCGTCAAACAGGGCCTGGGCCAGCGCTTTGGCCAGCTCGGTCTTGCCAACGCCCGTGGGGCCAAGGAACAAAAAGCTGCCAATGGGGCGGTTCGGGTTTGCAATGCCGGCGCGGGAGCGCAGGATAGCGTCCGAAACCTTCTGCACGGCTTCGTCCTGGCCGATCACGCGCTGATGCAGCACTTCGGGCAGGCGGAGCAGCTTTTCGCGCTCGCCCTCCACCAGCTTCTCCACAGGGATGCCGGTCCAGCGGGCCACAATGCGGCTGATCTCTTCGGCCGTCACGCGGTCACGCAGCAGGCTTTGCTCCTTCTTGTCGGCAGCAATCTTTTCTTCGGCTTCCAGCTGGCGCTGCAGGTCGGGCAGTTTGCCGTATTGCAGCTGACCAGCCTTGGCGTAATCGCCGTTGCGGGTCGCCTTTTCAATTTCGGCCTTGGTGGTTTCTACCTCGGCGCGCAGGCTTTGCACCTTATTGATGGCGTTCTTCTCGTTCTCCCACTGAGCTTTCTTGGAATTGAAGGAATCGCGCAGTTCGGCCATTTCTTTTTCGATGGCGGCAAGGCGCTGCTTGGACATTTCATCGGTTTCTTTCTGCAAAGAAGCCTGCTCGATCTGCAGCTGGGTGATCTTATGGTTCAGGTCATCCAGCTCTGCGGGCATGGAGTCCAGCTCGGTCTTGACCATTGCGCAGGCTTCATCCACCAGGTCGATGGCTTTATCCGGCAGGAAACGGTCGGTAATATAACGGTTAGACAGCGTTGCTGCCGCAATCAAAGCGCCATCCTGAATTTTAACGCCATGGTACACCTCATAGCGCTCTTTCAGGCCACGCAGGATGGAGATGGTATCCTCCACCGTGGGCTCCTGCACCATAACGGGCTGGAAACGGCGTTCCAGAGCGGGGTCTTTCTCGATATACTGGCGGTACTCGTCCAGGGTGGTGGCGCCAATGCAGTGCAGCTCACCGCGGGCCAGCATCGGCTTTAAGATGTTGCCGGCATCCATTGCGCCGTCGGTTTTACCGGCGCCCACAATGGTGTGCAGCTCATCAATGAACAGGATGATCTTGCCTTCGCTCTTTTTAACTTCGTTCAGAACGCTCTTCAAACGTTCCTCAAACTCGCCGCGGTACTTAGCACCGGCGACCAGAGCGCCCATATCCAGGCTGAACACGGTGCGGTCTTTCAGGTTTTCGGGCACATCGCCGCGCACGATACGCTGGGCAAGGCCCTCAGCGATAGCCGTTTTACCAACGCCAGCTTCACCGATCAGCACAGGGTTGTTCTTGCGCTTACGGGACAGGATGCGGATAACATTGCGGATCTCGGAATCACGGCCAATGACGGGGTCCAGCTTGTTGGCACGGGCGGCTTCCACCAGATCCTGGCCATATTTTTTCAGGGCGTCATAGGTGGATTCGGGGTTATCAGTGGTCACGCGCTGGTTGCCGCGCACGGCGGACAACACCTGCATGAACTTTTCCGGTGTGATGCCAAACTGCTTGAACAGCTCGCCAGCCACGCGGCCGGGGCGCTGCAGCATGCCCATAAAGACATGCTCCACACTGATATATTCATCCTTCATCTGCTGGGCCTGCTTTTCAGCGGCGGTCAAGGCCTGGTCCAGCTCATTGGAGATATAGACTTTATCAGGGTCACGGCCGGAACCCGTCACATGCGGCAGCTGGGAAACTTTTTCCGCTGCGGCAGCTTCAAAGGTACCGGGGTCAACGTTCATCTTGGTCAGCAGCTGGGGGATCAGGCCGTCCTGCTGCTGGGTCAGGGCCACCAGCATGTGCTCCTGTTCCAACGCCTGGTTGGAATATTCAATTGCCAAACGCTGGGCAGCCTGCAGGGCTTCCATCGTTTTTTGGGTAAATTGGTTGGTATTCATATCGCAAACCTCCTTTATCGGCAACGATAATGGTTTTCTATCTATTAGCAGCGAACCGGTTCAAGTGCTGCTTCGTGCCCGGCGGCTTGATATCCTTGCAGGTTCAAGGGCGTTATGCGGAAGCGTTATCTTTATTAGCACTCTATCTGTTCGACTGCTAATATTGTAGCACATAGCCAACTGTTGTCAATAGGGTAAATTGAAAAAGATTTATGAACTGTCAAAAAGTTTCCTGCTTTTTCGGGCGTTTTCCATCTTGCAAGATTTTGGATACAAGTATACAGTAGAATTAGAAAGTGAAGAAGCACAAAAAGCCAAAACGACAAAGGATCCGCCCATGAAACCTATTTTGATTGTGGATGACGAAGCGCCCATCCGTGCGCTGATCCGCCTGACGCTGGAGCGCGCGGGCTACACCTGTGACGAAGCTGCCACCGGCACCGAGGCCGCCGATAAAATTGAAGCAAACACCTATGATCTGGCCCTGCTGGACATTATGCTGCCCGGCCCCGATGGGTACGAGCTGCTGGACTACCTGCGCAGCGTGCAGACCCCGGTGATTTTTTTGACCGCCAAAACCGCGGTGGCGGACCGTGTGCGTGGGCTGCACCTGGGCGCGGATGATTACATTACCAAGCCGTTCGAGCCCACCGAGCTTGTGGCACGGGTGGAAGCGGTGCTGCGCCGCTGTGGTAAAGCCCAGGGTACTCTTGCTGCTTTTGATGTGGTGCTGGACCCGGCTGCCCGCCGGGTAACGCGCAGCGGCACCCCGCTGCACCTGACCCCGCGGGAATTTGACCTGCTGGAAGTATTGCTGCGCAACCGCGGCATTGTGCTGTACCGCGAAGTGCTCTATGAGCGCGTGTGGGGGCTGGATGCCGAGTATGACAGCCGCACGCTGGATCTGCACATCCAGCGGCTGCGCAAAAAGCTGGGCTGGAAGAACGAGATCCGCACCGTATTCCGTGTGGGCTATGTGCTGGAGCGCGGGGAATGAGCGCCGCTTTGCCTATCCTTTTATATAAATTATATAAAGCAGGAGTTTTGCCATGAAGTTTGCCCACAAGCTGACCCTTGCCCTGCTGGTGGTGCTGGCAGTTGTGCTTTCGCTGTGCAACACGGTGCTGATCGGGCAGCAGTTCCGGCAGGAGCTGCACACCGCGCAGGAAACGTTATCTGCAGACTGGCAGCGGGAAAGCCGCGCCATGCAGCGCACCTTGGTCACACCCGGCAGCGGCAGCCTGGCCGCACGGGTGGGCAGCTATTTGCAGGCCATCACCGAGCAGAACAGCCTTGCCTGCGCCGCTTACAGTGTGGATGGAACCTCCCTGTATTATGCCCTGCCCACCGCGGTTCCCTTATCCGAAGTGGAAGCCCTGCTTGCCCAGGATGGCGAGCCGCGCATGGTGCTGGCGAACAACCATACCCTGCTGTGCGCCGGAACGGTCGTTCTGCCGGAACGCTGCATCACCTTGGTCATTGCGCAGGATGCCGCCCCCGTGTGGCAGGCGCGGCAGGCCCGCACCCGAAATGCACTGATCGTAGAACTTTTGGCCATGGTGCTGGCCGGGGGCCTGGTTCTGCTGCTCTGCCGCCGCATGACCCGCCCGCTGGAGCAGCTGGAGCAGGCCAGCCGCCAGATTGCCGCCGGGGCCTACAGCCAGCGCACGGCCATCCATGGCAGTGACGAAATTGCCAGTTTAAGCCGCAGCTTTGACGAGATGGCCCAGGCGGTGGAGGGCACCGTGCAGACCTTGCAGCAGAACGCCCGCCAGAAAGATGATTTTGTGGCCGCGTTTACCCACGAGCTGAAAACCCGATGACGAGCATCCTCGGCTTTGCCGATATCCTGCGCAGCGGCGAGGTGAGCCCCGCCACCCGCCGCACCGCCGCTGATTATATCTACCACGAAAGCAAGCGGTTGGAAGCGTTGAGCGGGAACCTGTTGGCTTTGATGGGGTTGGAACAACAGCCCCCGCAGCTGGAAGCCGTACCCCTGGGCCGTGTGCTGCAAAGCCTGCGCCGCGCCCTGCCCCAGGGCAGCCCGGTGCCCACCCTACCCGCAGTGACGCCGTGGTGCTGGCCCAGCCGGAACTGTTGTGCGATATGCTGTACAACCTGATTCAGAATGCCCGCAAAGCCACCCCGGCGGATGGCAAAGTGGAAGTGCTGCTGAACGAAACACCCACCCGGCTGACCATCCGCGTACAGGATACCGGCTGCGGCATTCCGCCGCAGGAACTGGCCCGCATTACCGAGCCGTTTTATATGGTAGATAAATCCCGTGCACGGAAGCAGGGCGGCAGCGGCATGGGGCTTGCCCTGTGCGCCAGAATTGCCGCCTTGCACGGCACAACGCTGCAATTTGCAAGTGTGCCCAGCCAGGGAACCACGGTCAGCTTCTGCCTGCAAAAAGCGGGCAGCCAACCGGAGGTGGAGCCATGAGGGAAAGGAAAATGTTTTTTCCGCCTGCACTGCGGTTGGCTGCTGTGGCTATTGCACTTTCTGCAGCGGCTTTGGCCCTGCCGCTGCCGGTTTTTGCCGTGCTGGACCGTGCCGCCGGGCACAGCATTGCGGTGCAGCAGGATGCTGAAGCGTTAAGCCCCGCCGGGCGCAGCTGTGCTGCCGCACGGGAGCTTTACTGCTGGCGTATGACCTGGCAAAATACATCCCGCACCATGGTGGAGCCTGATTCAACTCCAGCCAGCACTGCCCCCACCCTTGCCGCGGTGCAGCAGCTGCAGGCGGCCGGGTACTGCCTGCCAGCATGGCGGATGTGCTTCTTTCCGCCATGCAACAAACAGACAGTTGTACTACCTACACTGACGATACCGGCCAGAGCGAATATGTTTTTACATCCGATGAGAACCATGTCACCCTCACCCTGACAGCCAGCGGCCTACCCGTTGGGTTTACGGTGGAGCAGTGCAGCTTTGCGGATTCCGCGCTGGATGAAATAGCGGATGCTTACGCCGCATTTTTAGGCGGGGATGCGATCACCGATTGGGAAACGCTGCCCCTGCAGCTGCACGAGCCCTGCGCGGTACGCTACAGCGTCAGTGCCCAGCTTTACCTTTGCGTGGCCCGCAGCGGGCAAGGGCTGCGGGTGTCGGCAGCATCGCTCTCCCCGCAGGATGCCGCCGCTTACCGCGGGGATGTTACGTCATAAAGGAGGTCTGCCCCATGAAAAAGACGTTCAACCAGACCATGCCGTGCGCTGTGCGCCTGGCTGCACTGTTGCTTGTGCCCGCCGTTTGTGTTGCCTTTTCCGGCTGCAGCGCTGTGCCGGGCTCTTCCGGCAGTTCTGCGGCGGAGCCGTCCCCTCCCTGCCGCCGCGGAACCGGCAGCGAAACCTGATTTGCCCAGCCTGCGCCCGCTGTACCAGGGGGATGAAAACGGATATTATACCTCCATGACTGCTGCTTCGGGCGATTACCAGCAGGTGCTCTATGCGGACTACCAGACCGGCACCCAGGCCCCGGCCTGCCATATTACCGGCTGCACGCATGACAGCCCAAGCTGCCCGGCCTGCTTTTTTACCGGCGTGCCCGTCACGCTGCCCTGCCCGGTTGGGGACGGCACTTATCTTTCCTTTGTCTATGGATATGATTCCGACGGCATGTCCATCGTGCGGCTGAATCAGGATTACGGCGTGGAACAGGTACTGTACCACTGCAATTACATTTCAAGTTTCTATTGCTACACGGACGGTTCTTCCCTCTGGTTTTCCACCTGCCCCAGCGGAGACAGCTATGACCGCATCAAACGCCTCGATCTGTCCACCGGCGGCATCACCACCCTGTTTGATGCCGGGGATACCAGCGGGCAATCCGCCAACATCATCGGCTGCACCGGGCGGCAGCTGGTGGTTTCGGTATCTCCTTATTATGACAGCAGCGAGCCACAGACTTCCTGCCTGTATCTGGTAGATGCCGACACCGGCGCGGCAGAACTGCTGCGGGAATACCCGATCACCAGCGCTTCCACCGGGCGCACCACTAATATAAGCACCGCTGTGCTGGACGATACTTTATATGAATATGACTACACCACCGGCGAGCTGACCGCCACCGGGCTGGCTGACCGGCAGACCCGCACCGTAACCGATGCCCTGCCGCCTGACCCATATGAGGGGCGCGGTGCGTTTGATGTGACAATTACCCGCATCCTGAGCGGCAAGCTGGTTGTGGAGTACTATTCCAACGACTGGACGGACGACAACGCCGAAACAAAAACACCCGTCTACCTGGTTGACCTTGCCGCCGGCACCGTAGCGGAAAAGCCCGCCCTGCCGCCGCTGAACTGGAACGGGTACGACCACACCAGCACCACCATCCTGGCCCAGCTGCAAGACCGGCTGCTGGTGCTCTGCCGTGCGGAGCCATACACCCGCGCCACAAACGGAACGGACGGCGCACCCTACACGATTCAATCCTCCCACCGCTATTTTGGGCTGATCTCGTATGCCGATTACCTGACCGGCACCCCGAATTATACCGAGGTTGGGATGCTGGATTAAGCCGGGTATTTTGTTCCAAATTCTGCGCTTTTATTCTGCAAGAAAGCCGATGCTAGGGCAATACCGCACAATTCCCGCCTTGCGGCTTAAGCACTGCTTCGGCGGCTGCGGCACTTAGAATTATGCGGTATTGCCCTAAATTTCTGCAACGCCTCCAGCAATTTGCAGGGGACGATGCTTGCATCGTCCCGCTGGATGGGCCTTGTTGCATTGCTTGCTTTCCAAAAAACAATCTCCCTCACACACCATGCATTTTCCCAAACGTCCCCGCCGCCTGCCGCAAATCAGGCGGCATTTTTGTGTTCCTTTCCTGTTTTATGGCAACTATCCCCCACCGCCCTTGATTTTACCCACCAAACCTTTACAATAAGATTAAATATTACCGCTTTTGCGGAAAGGAGTAAGATCATGGATCAGTCCAGCAAATACAGCATCAATACCCTGTGCGTACAGGGCGGCTATACCCCGGCAACGGCGACCCCGCCAGATTCCCATTGTGCAGAGCACCACTTTCAAATATGATAGCTCCGACGATATGGGCAAGCTGTTTGACCTGCAGGCCAGCGGTTATTTTTATTCCCGCCTGCAAAACCCCACCTGCGATACCGTCGCCGCCAAGATTACCGAACTGGAGGGCGGCACCGCCGGTATGCTGACCGGTTCCGGCCAGGCAGCCAACTTCTTTGCCCTGTTCAACATCTGCAACGCGGGCGACCACATCGTTTCTTCCAGCTCCATTTACGGCGGCACCTTCAACCTGATCTCCGTCACCATGGCAAAGATGGGCATTACCGCCACCTTTGTCTCGCCTGACTGTACCGAGGAAGAGCTGAACGCCGCGTTCCAGCCCAACACCAAGGCTGTCTTTGGCGAAACCATTGCCAACCCGCCCTGACGGTGCTGGATATTGAAAAGTTTGCCAATGCAGCCCACGCCCACCGTGTGCCGCTGATTGTGGATAACACCTTTGCCACCCCCGTCAACTGCCGCCCCATTGAATGGGGTGCCGATATCGTGACCCATTCCACCACCAAGTACATGGACGGCCACGGCGCAACCCTGGGCGGTGCCATTGTGGACGGCGGCAAGTTCGACTGGATGGCTCATGCCGATAAGTTCCCCGGCTTGTGCACCCCTGATGACAGCTACCACGGTATCACCTATGCCGAGCACTTTGGCAAGGAGGGCGCTTTCATCACCAAGGCAACCGCACAGCTGATGCGTGACTTTGGCTGCGTGCAGAGCCCCATCAACGCCTACATGCTCAACCTTGGCCTGGAAAGCCTGCATGTGCGCATGGCCCGCCATTGCGAGAACGGCCAGGCTGTGGCAGAGTTTTTGGCCAGCCACCCGAAGATTGCCTATGTGAACTACTGCGGCCTGCCGGGCGATAAGTACCATGCTGTTGCCGAAAAGTACCTACCCAATGGTTCCTGCGGCGTTGTCAGCTTTGGCGTAAAGGGCGGGCGCGAAGCCGCCGCTGCCTTTATGGGCCACCTGAAGATTGCCGCCATTGAGACCCATGTGGCCGATGCCCGCACCTGCTGCCTGCACCCCGCCAGCTCCACCCACCGCCAGATGAACGACGAGCAACTGATTGCCGCCGGTGTTCAGCCCGACCTGGTGCGCATGAGCTGCGGTCTGGAAGATAAGAACGACCTGATCCACGATATTGCCCAGGCACTTGACCAGATCTGACCGTTAAGGAGTTTACTGTTTATGCCTTTGATCATTCCCAAAGAGCTGCCCGCCTATGGCGAACTTTCGCGCGAGAACGTGTTTGTCATGCACCAGCAGCGTGCGCAGACCCAGCAGATCCGTCCCCTGCGCATCCTGATTTTGAACCTGATGCCCACCAAAATTGTAACGGAAACCCAGCTGGCACGCCTTTTGGCCAACAGCCCCCTGCAGGTGCAGCTGACCTTTTTGCAGACCAAGACCCATGATACCACCCACACCCCGCAGGAGCACATGAAGGCGTTTTATAAAACCTTTGATGCGGTGCGCAATGAGCGCTTTGACGGTATGATCATCACCGGTGCCCCCATTGAGGACCTGGACTATGAGGACGTGGACTACTGGAACGAGCTGTGCGAGATCATGGATTACAGCCGCGAAAACGTATATTCCACCATTCATCTGTGCTGGGGTGCGCTGGCCGGGCTGTATTACCACTTCGGCGTGCGCAAGGTACACCTGCCGGAAAAAATGTTCGGCGTGTTCGAGCACCGCGTGGTGCGGCCCTCCAATCCGCTGGTGCGCGGCTTTGACGAAGTATTCTATGCCCCGCACAGCCGCTGGGCCGGGCTGAACCGCGCCGATATTGATGCCGCCCCGGAGCTGCGCATGCTGGCCGAAAGCGATGTTGCCGGCCCCATGCTGCTTTCTACCGAGTCCGGCCGCCAGATTTTTGTCATCGGCCACCCGGAATACGACAAGTACACTTTGGATGCCGAGTACCGCCGCGATGTAAAGGCGGGCAAGGAAATTCATGTACCGGTCAACTATTACCCGGACGATGACCCCAACAAGGACCCCATTTTCCGCTGGCGTGCCCATGCGCACCTGCTGTATACCAACTGGCTGAACTACTATGTCTACCAGAACACCCCCTATGACCTGGATGATCTGGAAGCCGTGGTGGATCCGCCCCGCACCTGAGGAGGACGTATGCCGAAGATCAGTGCCTGTATTGTGGCATACTGTGATTATGATGAAGTGTGCGCCGCTGTGCGCAGCGTACTGGCCAACACCCCCGGCGATGACTTTGCCCTGTATGTGGTGGATAACGCCAGCCCGGATGGCTGCGGCCCCGCCACAGACAGATTTTGGCGATGCTCGCGTGCAGGTGATCTGCCTGCCCAAGAACCTCGGCTTCGGTAAGGGCCACAACAGCATTATGGACCGCCTGACCAGCGATGTACACTTTATCCTGAACCCGGATGTGATCATTCACGATGACATCCTGCCCCAGATGGCGCAATGGCTGCTGGACCACCCCGGTGTTGTGATGGCCACGCCGCAGCTCTATTTTCCGGATGGGCGCATCCAGAACCTGCCGCGCCGCAAGCCCACCCCGTGGCTGCTGCTGGCCCGCCAGCTGGCCCCGCGCTTTGGCGGTGTGATGCAAAAAGCTGACGAACATTACACCATGCAGGATGAGGACCTGACGATCCCCCGCCCCATTGAGTTTTGCACCGGCAGCTTTGCCGCCATCCGCACCGATGTGTTCAAAACCATCGGCGGTTTTGACCCCGAATACTTTATGTATGTGGAGGATGCCGACCTGACCCAGCGTGCTCTGCGCCAAGGGCTTGTCTACCTGCTGCCGCAGTTCACCGCCACCCACGCCTGGCACCGCGACCCCATGCGGGACGCAGGCAAGTTCAAAATGCAGTTGAAGAGCATGGGCCGGTATTTCAAAAAATGGGGTATCGGCAAGGGGAATGTGTAAACGGGTTATTGTTTCAGCAAAAAACACTTGCACTTATTGAGACCGCAGGAGTGCATATTGTGCGCACCTGCCGCCTCTTCCTTGTCATCTCCCGCCGAGATATTAGAATAAGTGCGAAAGAAGTTGAAAAACTTCTTTCGCGCTTATTTTTTTTTACCCAAAAACAGCAAGGAGGGAGGACGACACCATGAAGTATAAGCATTTAAGTTACAGTGACCGCCAAGAAATGGAGAAGCTCTACCTCAAGGTTGGCACATGAACGACATTGCTGAAAAGCTGGGTGTTAGTTTGGCAACGGTCTACCACGAGCGGGCGCGAGGCGACACCGGGCGGATGGACAAGAACGGGCGCGGCGGTTACAGTGCCGAACTGGCACAGAGCAAAATCTACGCCCGGCGGAAAGAGTTGCAGGAATACAAGCCATGAAATTTGTGTTTGACTGGCACAGCCAAGATAGCAGGGCCGCCGGCCCGCTGGAAGTTGCCAACACCGTAACCGCCCAATATGGCACGGGGGGGTAATACCCCGATTGTGGTACAGGAAATGCCTGTGTCGCGCAAGCGACAATACGAACGCGGAGGTAGTCGAGAACATGGCAACGACACTGAAAGCCTGCAATGTGCCGATTCTTGCGGCGGAGGTTGAGAAGTGCATTTGCATACAAGGCTCTATGGTAGGGCGGGCGGACACAAACGGCCCGCAAGGAAGTGGACTGAACAATGAGGTGTCTTTTACTTTGAATACGATTGACCGCCATGCAGTGGCGTACACATTCGGGAAAACCAGCCGCCCGCATTTTAAGGGCGACGCGCCTACATATCGGCAGTTAGACACTGCCAACACAGTGAATACATATAAGAAAGTGAAGAAGAACAAAAGCGCCAGCCGCGCCCCGGCGGGTGAAAGCATTGAACAGCGCCCGGAGGAGATCGACGGGCGGGAGGAGTTCGGCCATTGGGAGGGCGACACTGTGTACAGCGGCAAGGGAAAGCGCAAGACCACCCGCGCCCTACTGACACTGACCGAGCGCAAGACCCGGAAAGAAATCATTATAGCGATACCAAACCGCAAGGCTGAAACGGTGGTCAAGGCACTGGACGCACTGGAACGGAAACTTGGTGCCCGGCGGTTTAGGGCAATCTTCAAAAGCATTACCTTTGACAACGGCACCGAGTTTGCGGCGGCGGAGGAGCTGGAACGCTCTTGCATCAACAAGCACCTGCCCCGGACTAAAGTGTATTTCTGCCACCCGTATTCCTCTTGGGAGCGAGGCACCAATGAGAATACCAACGGCATGATTCGGCGGCGGTTTCCCAAGGGAACGAACTTTGCGGCGGTGACGAACGCGCAGATCGCGCAGGCCGAAAACTGGATAAATAATTATCCACGGAAGATATTGGGGTACAGGTCAAGCGAGATCGTATTTAGGGAGTGCCTGCGGGAACTGGGCATTGCGGCATGATGGGTAGATAAAGAGAGCAAAATATAGATAAATCGTTGAAAAAGGCGTGATGTGGTATAGTCGGTGCAATAGAATAGGCGTTATAACAGGCTGCCAACAAAAGAGTGGATGTTGACGGCCTTGTTGTGGTATGATAAAATGTACAAAAATATAAGCAAAAAGTTGTTGCATTTGACTATTGAATTTTTCTCCTTGTCATCTCCCAAATTTAGCACTTGACGCACACGGCGTGAACAGATATAATAGAAATGTTCACGAGGTGTTGCGCAGCTGGTAGCGCGTGGTTTTGGGAGAATACGGCCAGCCGGATCACCTAACTTCATAACGGGGTGTTGCGCAGTTGGTAGCGCGCCTGCTTTGGGAGTGCCGTGGCGGTATCCGGGACAGGGTAAGGTGAAACGCCGCAGAGCCTTGCGACGCCTGCGTTTGCGGGGCTTTCCCTGGTTGCTGAAAGCGGTATAAAATCGGCTTTGACCACAGGAATGACCACAGACAGAAAAATCTTTGATTTTCCCCTTCGTCGTGGTATAATGACAGAAATTGAATATCCGGGTATAGCGAAGTTGGTATCGCGCCTGGTTTGGGACCAGGAGACCGTGCGTTCGAGCCGCACTACTCGGACCAAAATCCCTCTGAAATTGTTGATTTCAGAGGGATTTTTCTTATTCTTTGTCTATTGCGGCGCAGACATTGAGCTTGTCATTCTTAACATATCTTTTCAACGAGTGCGGACTTAATATTGTAATTTTTGCTGAATTGCAGTATAATCGACTAACAGTATAACTTTCGTCTGCAAGGCCTACTGCACGGAAAATTCATCCAGCTTCTCGCTTTCTATAGCGTATAGGAGGTTGTATGCAGAAAGTAATTTCGGAAAAGTATCTGATGCTCCCCCTCTATCTCTACGACCACTCAGGTCTTGCCATGAGTACAGAAAGTTTCTCAGGCAGGGCTCCTCATGCAGAATGGGACAGCGGACAGGTCGGCTGGATCTATGTTTCAAAGAAGATGCCCTAAAGGAATTTGACGCTGACAAGATGACCGGCGCCATCCGGCAGAAAGCGGACGCACTGATGCGCAGCAAGTCGCCGCTTATGATTCCTATCTGCGTGGCGAATGTTATGGGTTTGAGCTTTATAAAAACGGGGAGCTGTCGGATAGCTGCTGGGGCTTTATGGGTAACTTTTCCGATGTGTTGAAAGATATGGCGGCATACCTCCCGGATGAGTGCAAAGGGATGGTCGATCATCTGGAGGAACAGGAACGCCCGGCTACGATCATCAAGACGCTTTTGAAACATGCTAAAATTCAGGTCGATCAGGCAGCAAAAGCCTTTGAACACGCTTCCCGACAGCAGGTTCTTGGGGAAAGCCGGTAAAAAGTTATTTCCATATTATAAATACCGATTTTATCAGAAAGGAGGATGCTCTTGCAGGAAGAACTCGAACAACGAACGGTTTCTGTTTCTATACAGGCAGCAAAACTGTCAGGGCGGGTACTGCGTGCAGCTATTGCTGCGGTACTCCAAAAGATGGAACAGGAACGCACAATGCCAAAAGTCGGGCGCAACAGCATGAAGCGGCTGACTTATAAAGACCCCGGAGCCAATACCATTGAAGTTTCAGGGCGAATCCGCTCTTTTGAACGGTATGCCAGAAAACATCAGGTACGCTACCATATAGAAAAGGAACTTGGGACCGATCCCCCAAAATGGACGGTATATTTCAAGGCAAACCAGGCGGATGCACTGACGGCAGCTTTTAAGGAATATACAAAGAAAGACCTTACACGCAGCACCAGACCGTCGCTGCTTATACAGCTTCATAAGTTCAAAGAACTGGCACAGTCGCTTGGCCGTGACCGTGTAAAGAACAAAGAACACGGAGGACCGGAACGATGAAGATTGATGCAGAAACATTGAAAAAACAGGTCATTCTCCATCTGCCTTATGTTCTGTTCCTTCTGGTATTTGCCAAGCTGGGCGAAGCGGTGCGGCTGGCTCCCGGAGCAGACGCTTCCCAAAAGCTGTTAGGACTGTCCGAAGGCTTTGCCCTTGCGTTTCAGAGTATGTGGCCGGGGGCGGCAATGGACTGGCTGATCGGTTTCTGCGGTGCAGCCATTATGCGGCTGGCAGTCTATCTTAGAGGGAAAGACGCTAAGAAATACCGCAAAAATGTGGAATATGGTTCTGCAAGATGGGGAAATAAAGCCGATATTGCCCCGTTTATGGACCCAAATCCGGAAAACAATATCATTCTTACCCAAAGTGAAGGACTGATGTTAAACGGAAGGCCCAAAAATCCGGCCAATGCAAGAAATAAAAATGTACTGGTAGTCGGAGGATCAGGTTCGGGAAAAACGCGCTTTTTCATCAAGCCCAATCTGATGCAAATGCACAGTTCCTACGTCGTCACCGATCCGCAAGGTACAGTCCTTGTGGAATGCGGAAAGATGTTGCAGCGAGGCACACCAAAGCTGGACAAGGACGGAAAGCCTGTGCGTAATGAAAAAGGAAAGATCATCTATCTGCAAAAAGCAAAGGAAGTGAGGATATGAAGCAGATTTTAATTGTCGAGGACGACAGTTTTTTGAATAAGATGTTGGCCTATAACCTGACCGCAGACGGCTACGGCGTGACTTCTGCCCTAAATGCCAGAACCGCAGCCGAAGCTATCCGTCAGCGGGAATTTGATTTAGTGCTGCTGGACATCAACCTGCCGGACGGCAACGGTTTTGAGCTGTGCAAGCTGATAAAGCCCCAGCACCCGGACACTATTGTAATTTTCCTGACCGCCAACGATCAGGAGAGCGACCAGATACGGGGCTATGAGGTGGGCGCGGTGGACTACATCACAAAGCCCTTTGTGATCGGGGCCTTGCAGCGAAAAATCAAAGCCATGTTCGCCATGCTGGAACACCACAAACCGGCCAAGGACATTTACGACGACGGGCGGCTGTTTCTGGACTTCTCGGAGCAGACGGCCTCCTTAAACGGCAAGCCCCTGACCCTATCCCCGATGGAGTACAAAATGCTGAACCTGTTCCGTAAAAATCCCCGGCAAGTGCTGACCCGTGGGCAGCTTTTGGAAAAGCTGTGGGATATAGACGAAAGATTTGTGGACGAACACACCCTGACAACTTCCATCAGCCGGATTCGCAGCAAGATTGAAGCCGACGGCGGCGCGCCCTACATCAAGACCGTTTACGGCATGGGCTATCAATGGACGGGAGGCGAGGCAAAATGAAGTTGCAAAACCTCTCGGTAAAGCGGCTGTTTGGCCGGGTAGCAATGGGGCTTGTCCTTTCCATGTCCGGGATCACCATAGCCCTGTTTCTTGTGACAAAACAGACGGCGGTGCTGCTGACGGGCGGGGCGCTGCTGCTGTGCGCCCTTGTGGGGATTTTTGTACTGACGCAGGCGTTTGGAAAGCGGCTGTCGCAGTTTACCGCTGACCTATGCCAGACTTTAGACCACATGATCGCCGGAAATGAAGCGCCCCAGCGGCCAGAGGACAGCGAAACCCAGCTTGCCAGAATTGGACACCGGCTGGCAAGGCTCTATCAGATCATGCAGGAGAACCGCCGCCGGGTGGACGAGGAACGGCAGGAGTTACAGACCCTTGTATCGGATATTTCCCATCAAGTGAAAACGCCGGTAAGCAATCTGAAAATGGCGACGGACACGCTGCTGGAAAAGCCTATGACCAAGGCGGAGCGCACCGACTTTATCCGGGGAATCCGCAGCCAGACGGATAAGCTGGACTTTCTCTTTCAGGCCCTTGTGAAAACTTCCCGGCTGGAAACGGGCGTGATCCAGTTGGATAAGAAACCGGGCCGCCTCTTTGATACCGTGGCACAGGCCATGAGTGGAATTGTGTATGCAGCAGAGAAAAAGGAAATCGTCGTGTCCGTGGACTGCCCGGAGGATTTGACCGTTTTCCATGACAGCAAGTGGACATCCGAAGCCCTTTTTAACCTGCTGGACAATGCGGTGAAGTACACCCCGGCAGGCGGGAAAATCGCTGTGTCGGTGGTGCTGTGGGAAATGTATGTGGAAATCAAAGTAGCCGACACCGGCAAGGGCATTTCCGAAAGCAATCAGACCGCCATCTTCCGGCGCTTCTATCGTGAGGAAGAAGTACACGAACAGCAGGGCGTGGGCATTGGCCTGTATCTGGCCCGCGAGATCGTAACACGGCAGGGCGGCTATATCAAAGTGGTTTCGGAGCCGGGCAAGGGTTCGGAATTTTCCATTATGTTGCCGACTAAATAAAGCACACTTATAACAGGAGAAAACACCATGAAAAAAATCAATTTTTGCAAAGCAACAACAATCATCTTAATAATCAATGTTATTTTATCTATTGTTTTATTTTTCGTTGTTCCTGATAAAATAGCAATTCAATGGGTAGGTACATCCCCCAGCAATGCAGTAGATTCTTACTATGTATTTTTGGTGCCGGTATTGTCAGTGCTTTTTGCTTTTACGGGAAAACCTATTTTACAATGTTCCTGTTTAGATTGTGGAATAGAACTAACGAGCATTTAGTGACATACTTAAATTTGTGTCTGCAAGTTGTATTTCTTACTTGTGAAATCTATATCGGATTATATAACCTATGTAATTTTAATGTTGCCATTAGTATAATTCTCATTGTGGAACTTATGATAGATGTGGTGATTGGATTGAAATTATTTCACAATCAATCTATCTAAAAGATTGTGTAGTATGATTCGGCGGACGACCATTTCCGGCTGTCCGCCGTGAATTTTTTTGAAATGTCCGAGCGTTGTAACATTTCACCCCGATTTTCAATGAAATTTTTTGGCCGCTGTAACATTTCGCGGACATTTGGGTTTACAATACCCTTATCAACAAAAGTGAGGAGGCGACGCAATGGAACTGACCCCGACATTGATTTTGAATCTGGCGCTGCTGATCGTCCCGCCCGTTGCCCTTGTGCTGGTGTTCCGGCAATGGCTGGCCCGGCACATCCGCTGGACGGTTGCCTTGACTGCTCTCTGTGATGTTCTCCTATTTTGGGATGAACTGTTCTACTATGAGAGCTTCGGCCTGTTCGCTGTGCTGATTCTGGTGCAGTTGGCGGCCACCGGCGCAGCAGCGTTCCGCATTTACAACAAACAAAAAAAGGATTGAATTTTATGAGCATTTTACAGACTATCGACCTGAAAAAGTATTACGGCACAGAGCCGAACATCACCCGCGCCCTTGACGGTGTGAACTTCTCCGTGGAGGACGGCGAATTTGTGGCCGTTGTGGGAACCTCCGGCAGCGGCAAGTCTACCCTGCTTCACATGATGGGCGGGCTGGACACCCCTACTTCTGGCAATGTGATTGTCCGGGACAAAGAACTGTCGAAGATGAACGACGAACAGCTTACCATCTTTCGCCGCCGCAACATCGGCTTTATCTTCCAGAACTATAACCTTGTTCCGATCCTGAATGTGTATGAGAACATCGTCCTGCCGGTGGAGCTGGACGGGGACACGGTGGATCAGAAGTTTTTGGACGAGATCGTTCACCTGCTGGGACTGGAAGATAAACTGAAAAATATGCCGAACAATCTTTCTGGCGGACAGCAGCAGCGTGTGGCTATCGCCCGGGCCCTGATCACCAAACCGGCTATTGTGCTGGCCGACGAGCCCACCGGCAACCTTGACAGCAAGACCAGCGCCGAGGTGCTGGGGCTGATCAAGCGTACCAGTGCGGAGTTCCGACAAACCGTTGTGATGATCACCCACAACAACGACATTGCCCGCCTTGCCGATCGGATCGTCCGCATTGAGGACGGTAAGATCGTGGAGTAAGGAGGTGGCAGGCTATGACATGGCCTTTTGAAAATGATACCAGCGGCATTGTAAAGCGCATATCAAACCGCAGTATATCGGCAAATCGAAAAAGAAATATCTTTATTGTTTTGACGATTGTACTTCCAGCGCATTGCTATCTGCTATTGTACTCTATGGCTTTGGGGTTATGCAGGAAACGCAAAACCGCAACCAAAAAACAGCGCAGATTATGTATCATGCGATTTCTGAACAACAGGGACAGGAACTATACAAGCAAGAAGAAATTGCGTGGGTTGGAGAATTTTTCAACGCATTTTCTGAACAGGTAAACCATTCAACCGTGAACTTTACTTATGCAAATGCAGATATGCTAACATCCCAAAGTATGCCCTATTCGGGAGATTTACCAGCTTCGGAGAATGAAATTGTAGTGCAGGAATCCTTTTTGGATAGTTTGGGCTATTCAAATGAATTGGGACAGACAATTCAAATCCCTTTCTGACGGCACTACCCATGATTTCAAATTGACGGGAATCTTAGATGTGAAAACCGGCGATATTGGGCGCTATACAGCCATTATATCGAAAGAATTAGTAAGACAGCAGTATGGCGACGGAGGCATGATTGATTATTACATTGGGCTGAAAGGCGCTCAAAACATGAGCGAGGAAGAAGCCACCAACTATGCAAACACTCTGGCGCAGCAATTAAAAATTTCCGATGATAATGTGATTGTCCGTTCCACATATTTTAACTTAAAGGACAAAAATCACGGAAGCGATATGCTGTTCTATTTCTTGATCGGTTTTGTAACTTTCATTGGTTCCGGCATTGTGATCTATTCGATTTTTTATATTTCAGTAGCAAGCAGTATCCGTAACTATGGACAGCTTCGCACAATCGGAACTACAAAACGACAGATCAAAAAGATGGTTTACCGCGAGGAAATTACTTGCTGCCATTGCTATCCCGATTGGTTTGGTTATTGGAAATGTGATTGGGTACTTCCTGATTCCTGCCGGTTGGTACTGGCTGACTACTTTATGTGTGACGGTCGGGTTGGCCTTTTGCATTTATTATTGTGATGATTGCCATTCATACTCCTGTAAAAAGAGCTGCGGCAGTATCTCCGCTGGAAGCATTGCGATATTCCGATTATCAGGGGAAAATGAAAGAAAGTTCCGTGTTGCACCGTAAAATAACGCCTGCTTCACTTGCTAAAATGAATCTGTCCAGACAAAGGCAAAGTCCACTTTAACAATACTTTCTCTTTCACTCGGCGGAGTATTGGTTGTATTGATTTCGACAATGTTAGTTTCCTATGATGGCGTTGCAGAGGCAAGAGGCAGGGCTTTCCCTGTCGGTGAATTTAACATTCAGCTCAACGCAAATCAATCGTGGGACACTGCTGGTATTTCTTTGTCTGGATTGCAGCAAAGAATTTTCTAAATGCCGATTTTATAAATGCAGTAGAATCTATTGATGGCGTTACAGGAATCAAGCACTGGTATTACACGGACGCAGAATATCGTGTAAATGGTAATTCTGGAAAATGGATTCAGGGCTTTTGCCGAGATGAACAGCAGAATTTGGAGAAAGAGCGAATTGCGGGAACGACTGATTATGATGAACTGGTGGCAGGCAATGGAATTGTCTTGCTTCAAGAGCGTGCCGATCTCTATGATATTGAGGCTGCGTTGGGTGATACCGTCGAAGTGGACTATAAAACCGAATCCGGCCAAATTCGCACAAAGGCCTATACCGTCATGGGCATTGTAAACGAATATTCTTACTCCGGCTTCTCAAAATGCTTTGCGCTTCCGGAGCAGTTTATGAATGAAGCGACCGGGATAGATTGCACAGGTACGATTTCCGTAATTACCGATATGAAAAAATATGATACGGTTGAAGCTGCATTAAATCAACTGATAGACGGAAATAGCGATTTGGTTATGGAAACCATAAAAGAAAGTATCACTTATTATAGCGGACTTCAACAACTTTCTTTCGGGGTATTGTTGATCGTGGCTGTTATTGTTGTGTGCTTTTCTTTAATCAACCTTGTCAATACGACAATCACAAACTTCTTATCCCGTAGGCAGGAAATTGGAATGTTACAGGCGATTGGTTTGAGTAAAAAGCAGCTTATCAAAATGCTGTGCTATGAGGGGTTAATGTATTCAGTTTTTGCTACGCTGGTAACATTGGTTTTGGGGACTGGACTGGGCTTCCTATCCGTACAGGTCGTTGTGAAAACGATGAATCCATACTTTTACTATTCATTTCCGTGGCTGATCGTATTGATATATTTAGCAATCCTGCTGATTGTGCAATTCACCTTGATTTCTTACACAACTGGAAATCTGAAAAAGCAATCTCTTGTTGAGCAAATCAGGACGATGGAATAGCCGTATGGGATCGGCGGGGCGGCGTGTGCTGCCCCGCTTTTTTCGCCATTTCTCAAAGAAATTTTTGAAATGTCCGAGCGTTGTAACAATTCAGCCTGTTTTTCTGTCGAAATCAAAGGCACCTCGGACATTTGTGTAACATTTGTAGTTTATGCTTGTGGTAAATCAATATTGGGGGTGAGGACACATGAAAAAGATACTGCTGATCGACGACAGCGACACCTATACATGGTGCCTGCAAAAATACTTACAGCACCGGGGCTACCCGGTAAAAACGGCTTGTACGCTGAAAGAAGCGCGGACTGCCATCCAAGAGGAAATGCCGCTGGTGGTCTGCTGTGATCTCGACCTGCCGGACGGTTCCGGCATGGACTTTCTGGACGAGGTGCGGGCCGCAGACAAGGAGCTGCCTTTTATTCTGGTGTCCTGTCATGACAAGGAGGACTACGAACAGGAGGCCAAGCGCCGGGGCGCGACGCTGTGCATGGACAAAATGAAAGGACCGTTGCTGCAAGATAAGCTGGTGGAATATGCCTACCGGCAGTTATCCGGCGAAAAGGCCCCTTTTTCAAGCTGCTCTTTGTCTATTCAGAAGATACCAGCGCCGAAGTGCTGCGGGCTGCTATGCTACAAAAGGGCTTTGACCTGATTCTGGTTTCCTCGATTTGGGAAGCCAAGCGCCGGATTTTTGAGGATAAGGAAATAGAACTGATCTTGTGCGATCTGGAACTGCCGGACGGCACAGCAATGGAGCTGTTTCATACGCTACGGCGGGTGGCGGGGATGTTCCAAATGAAGAATCCCCCTGTCCGGCTTCTGCCGTTCTTTATCCTCACCGAGAACAACGACCCTGCCACGGAATATGAATACCGGCATGAGGGCGTGAACGACTATATCACCGCCCCGGTCAATATCCCAGAGCTGATCCGGCGAGTTTTGTTCTTTGTGGAATGAAGCTTTTTTATTCGGCGGCTTTGTTAAGCAAGGCCGCCATTTTTAATTCATTTATTCGATTGAAACGGTTGAGTAGAACACTATTTTTTGAAATGTCCGAGCGTTGTAACAATTCAGCCTGTTTTTCTGTCGAAATCAAAGGCACCTCGGACATTTGTGTAACATTTGTAGTTTATGATGATTATAAATCAAAGATAACTTTCACTTAGGTATTAAGACATAATATGGAGGTGATGATGTGATGGGACATTAGCTGTTTTTGATATAGAAGAATCCGGCAAGCAGATCGGAGAAAAGTTATTTCTGCTTCTTAACGAGGAACAAAAGAATGCTCTAATGCAATATATTTTGGAACAAGGAGTCTGTCATGGAACAGTATTCAATTCCTGTCACACTTCCTTTGCTGCAGAGAAGAATCCTCTTACAGAAATACAAGAAGGCGAGCTTTATCTATGCCTGGAACACCGTACTGTCAGAGTTCGTGAACGGATTATCAACCTGACAAGTAAAGAGTTTGATATTCTGGCATTGCTCATTGCCAATCCCAAACGTGTTTTTACTTATGAACTGATTACCGATTTGGTTTGGAAAGAGGATTGTGATTTCTATTCGAGAAAAGCCATTCATAATCATATAAGTAAGCTGCGTAAGAAGTTGCGTTATGAACCGGATCTTCCAAACTATATTGAGAGTGTCGCCGGGATCGGCTATAAATTTGAACATTTGTAAGCTAAAGCCACGAGATTTTCTTGTGGCTTTAATTAACATCCACTTCCAAACGCTTAATATTGAAGGTTGTATTGTTCGAGCTAAAGAACTATAATAGATTCTATGGAGGTGCGATATGGAATATATGACATTAAAAGAGGCCGCCGAAAAATGGGGTGTGACGCCTCGTAGGGTAAATTATTATTGTGCTGGTGAACGTATTTCTGGAGCAGTAAAGATGGCCGGTATTTGGCTGATTCCCAAAACTGCAGAAAAGCCGATTGATGGCCGGACAAAACAAAGAAGGTGCAGAAAGCATGAAACGATCTAAAATTATGATAATTGAAGATGATCCTGTGATACAGGGAGAATTACAAACTTTATTGAATGGAAATGGATATACAACGCTTGGAGTAAGGAATTTTTCTGCTGTGACAGAACAGATTCAGGATGAAAAGCCACATCTGATTTTGTTGGACATTAAGTTACCCGGAGAGAATGGTTTTGCTTTATGCTCTAAAATTCGTACCTTTTCCGAAGTGCCGATCATCTTTGTGACAAGCTGCAACACGGATATGGACGAGCTGAACAGCATTATGCTGGGCGGAGACGCTTTTATCACGAAGCCCTATAATACAGCGATCCTGCTTGCGAAAATCGCTTCTCTGCTGAAAAGCCTATCCCACACAGCAACAGGAACAGATCGTCTATGGAGATGCGGTGCTGCGTCTGGAATCCAGCAGTCTGGACTATCATGGACAGAGCGTAGAGCTTACCAAAAACGAATTGAAAATTCTCTATTACCTGTTCAAGAACGGAGGAAAAATCTGTTCTCGTGGAGATATGATTGAATATTTATGGGATAATCAGCTATATGTGGATGACAATGCTTTGAGCGTCAATATCAACCGCATCCGGGAGAAACTGGCGGGCATCGGCCTGACGGATTTTATCAAGACAAAGCACCGACAGGGGTACACGATATGAACAGCAGACGATATTGGAAAAACAGGCTTCCATTTCTGCTGACGAACCTTGTTTGTATGGCTGCACTTACTGTATTTTTACTGGTGTGCGGCAATTCGGTTTCCGCAGTAGTATTGATCCTGATTGTATGGGCATTGATTTTGCTGACGGGACTTATCCTCACTTACTGGAAACGGAAGCGGCAGATGAGAAAACTTCTGGATATGGCGAAACAGCTTTCCGAAAGATACCTTATTTCCGAAGTGATGGAACTGCCGGAACAGGCTGAGGATCAGGTTTACTATCAGCTTTTGAAGATGGCAGGAAAATCCATGTTGGAGCAGATCGGGGATGTCGAGCGGGAACGCCTGGAGTACAAGGAATACATTGAGCAATGGATTCACGAAATCAAAACGCCCATTACTGCCATGAAACTTCTATGTGAAAACCATCGGATGGACTGGACAAAAGAACTTCTGCTGGAACTGGAAAAGACCAACCGCTTTACCGACCAAGCTCTTTATTACGCCCGCAGTGAGCATACAGAGAAAGATTATTCTGTCCGGGAAATGGCACTGTCCCAAGTGGTGCATCAGGCGATTGCAGATAATAAATATCTGCTGCTCCAAAGTGGTATGCGTCTGGAAGTGGAGGAAATGCAGGACACGGTTTATTCAGATGAAAAGTGGGTGCGTTTTATCCTAAATCAACTGATCGCCAATGCGGTCAAGTATCGTATGGAACAGCCGGTTCTCCGCATTTCTACTCATAAACGGCAGGATCAGGTGGTTCTTGTCGTGGAGGATAATGGAATCGGGATTGCTGCGTCCGATCTGCCCCGTATCTTTGAAAAGGGATTTACCGGTCAGAATGGTCGTATGGTTCAGCAGTCCACGGGCATTGGTCTGTACCTATGCAAACGGCTTTGTGAAAAGCTGGGTATTGGCATTATGGCGGAGTCGTCGGAACATGGCACAGCCATTTCCCTTTCTTTTCATATTAACTGTCTGATTCATGAAGTGCAGAGCTGAGAACCGTTCTGCACTTCTTACATTTTTGTTAGAACTTTGTAAGAAAACTTGATACAAACGAAGCCGTTCTTATTCTACAATAGAGATCAGAGGTGATAACAATGAAAGAAATTTTGAAACTGGATCATATCCAAAAATATTACGGAAATGGCGGGAATGTTACAAAAGCAATTCAGGACATCAGCTTTTCCGGAGGGGAATTTGTAGGAATCATGGGAGCATCCGGTTCCGGCAAGACTACCCTGCTCAACTGTATTTCCACCATTGATACCGTCAGTGCGGGACATATCTATCTGGACGGAACCGATGTGACGGAAATCAATGAAAAACAGATTGCCCGGTTTCGTCGGGAGAATCTTGGATTTGTATTTCAGGATTTTAACCTGCTGGACACTCTGACAATCTCGGAAAACATTGCCTTGGCACTGACTATCAACAAGGTTCCTGCAGGTGAGATTGATGGGCGGGTGCGGAAATGGCCGGAAAGCTGAATATCACGGATATTCTGGATAAATATCCCTATCAGGTGTCCGGCGGTCAAAAACAGCGGTGTGCCTGTGCCAGAGCTATTATCAACCAGCCAAAGTTGATCCTGGCGGACGAACCTACCGGCGCGTTAGATAGTCACTCGTCACAAGCCTTGCTCTCCACAATCCAGAGTATTAACGAAAGCCTTGACGCAACAATCCTGATGGTAACACACGACGCTTTTTCGGCAAGCTATGCCAATCGTATTCTCTTTTAAGAGATGGTGCGATCTTCACGGAAATTCTCAAAGGCAGTGATTCTCGTAGGGTTTCATTGAAAAAATCTTGGATGTCCTCACCATGATGGGAGGGGGTGTGAATGATGTACGCTAAATTAGCACTTGAAAATGTAAAGAAATCTACAAAAGACTATTTGATATATATTGTCACCTGACGGCGTGTATATCTATGTTTTATGCTTTCCTTTCCATTTCCAGCAATTATTATGATCCGAATATAGGAGCAGAATTTAATTTAGATATATTAGGTGACGGAATTAAATATGCGATTCTATTGATTACTGTATTGCTGATGTTCCTTATGCAGTATGTAAACCACTTTATGATACAACGGCGGAAAAGAGAATTTGCAATTCAGAGTATTATTGGAATGGAGCAATCAACGATAGCTCGACTTTTCTTTGTAGAATCACTAATAATGGGAATTTTTTCGCTTATTGTGGGGATAGGATTAGGTGGTGTGTTTTCTCAATTCATTACTGCTATGCTGCTTCAAATGTATCATAAACCATTTGAATTTTCATTTATGCTTTTTCCAGATACAATCATTTTGACGATTCTATTTTTCTGCATATGTTTTGCGACAGTTGGTTTATCTCAAGTTCGCACGATACGAAAAATAAAGATAATTGATATGCTAAATGCAGAACGAAAAAATGATATATTGGGAACCCCCCACAAATGGATATACAAACTCTTTCCAGTAAATTTTGTCCTTTATCTGCTGATTACCTTTTATAATATTAGAACCCTGTCTTACTACTTTAACGGAGAATTTGAAATGGTAATCAAAATATGGTCTGCAATCAGCATTATTGTACCAATTCTGATGTTGATTACGCATATAAGGGAAAAGTTCAGAAGAAAAGAACAAAACACAGTAAAGCAGCTCTTTTTGATTGAATGTATTGGCCTGTTGGAACTGATTATTCTTTCCATATTGCCAGTTTTCAAAGTGTACCTTGCAATGCCGATGGATAAAGGTGCTTTTAATGTTTATATGGGATTTCTGTTTTGGTGTGTTGTATTTGGAGGAGTGTATTTTCGTTTTGTTTAGTAATTACTTGTTGGTTATCAAAGAACGCCAGAAGTATAAAGAAGAAAATCTGTTCTTTTTTGGACAACTGTTATCTAAATTAAAATCGAAAACACTTTCAATGACTTTGATTTGCCTCACACTTACATTATCCATGGCATTATTTTTGTAACACAACTCCTTGTTGGATGGGCACAAGGTTTTGGAAAAAGAGTTCCTTTGATATACAGATTTCTTCGGACTACATTGGTATGCAGTCTGGTTATATCGGCATACAGTCCGAAAAAGAGCTGCCTGTAACGGATTATAGTTTTCTTGATTCTTTCATTGAAAAGAATATTTCTGTTCGTGATGATTGCTCTTTTAAGACATACTTTGTAAACAAAACTGACTTTTATAACCAACTGGAGAATAGCAGGAAAAATGCCTCACCCATCACAGCGATTTCTTTGTCCGACTATAACCATCTATTAAAGATGGCAGGTTATGATGAAATTTCTTTACGGGATCATGAATTTACAACCCAGTGGCTTTCCATAACGCCCCAAGATTCAATTTCGGAGTATCTTGAAGCTCACAAATCTATTAAAACTGATGGAGGCGATTTACAGCTTGCTGATATTTCTGCACATACAGTAGACTTAGGCGAAGATTTTTATAATTTTCAAAGTGTGATATATATTGTACCAGATCACATTTGCAATAAACTGACATCAGCTAATACATTCCGGTATATGATGGCAGATAAAACAATTTCTTATGATATTGCTCAAGAATTAAAATCATACTTTGAAAATTCAAGTCTTACTGATTCGCTTGTAACTTATAACATTACCATGCGGACAATCGAGGTTAATGATAATTCTGCTATTATTTTCATTATGCAAACTGGATTGACATATAGCGCAATCATCTTGTTTGTAACCTGTTTTACTATCTTGGCTTTGCAGCAATTATCAGATTCCGGGAAATATAAATATCGTTTTCGGGTTCTAAGAAATATGGGCGTAGAAGAACCCCATATACGAAAGTTGATTTTGAAACAATTAGCTGTATGGTTTGGTGTTCCGGTTATACTGGCCCTTATCTTGTCTGGCGCATTCCTTGTATTTTTGTTTGTAGGATTCCATATGCAGATTGCAGTGTATATCGGAGTACAGCGATTGGTACAGCAGCTTTTGATTGTGTTGGCTATTTTAGGTGTCCTTTTAATAAGTTACTTTATTAGTACATGGGTCTTGTTTAATAAGTCTGCATCTGCCTGACCTTTTTGTATTTTACAATGACCTTATCAACAAAAAGCGAGGAGGCGACGCAATGGAACTGACCCCGACATTGATTTTGAATCTGGCGCTGCTGATCGTCCCGCCCGTTGCCCTTGTGCTGGTGTTCCGGCAATGGCTGGCCCGGCACATCCGCTGGACGGTTGCCTTGACTGCCCTCTGTGATGTTCTTTTGTTTTGGGATGAACTGTTCTACTATGAGAGCTTCGGCCTATTCGCTGTACTGATTCTGGTACAGTTGGCGGCCACCGGCGCGGCAGCGTTCCGCATTTACAACAAACAAAGAAAAGGTTGAATAGAAAATAGGTATCATCAATCAAAATATCATTGGAGGTAACTTATGGAAAAAGAAACAATGGGAACTGTAATTTCAGTTACAAAACAATGGTGGTTAAAAGTGAATCGTAAACCTGTCCGCGCTCATGCTATGGATGGCGCAGCCTTTCCGCATACTATCAAGGTCAAATATACGATAGACGGTAAAGATTACATCTGCCGAAAATGGATTGGTGCAGGAAACAACGTTCCTGACAAGGGAACAACGATTAAAGTTACCTATTGGGAAGATAAGCCATCGAAAGCAAGAATTGAGCTCTAATCAATAAATTTATCAAAATATGGAGGTGATGATGTGATGGGACATTAGCTGTTTTTGATATTGAAGAATCCGGCAAGAAGATTGGTGAAAAGTTATTTCTGCTTCTTAACGAGGAACAAAAGAATGCTCTAATGCAATATATTTTGGAACAAGGAGTCAGTCATGGAACGGTATTCAATTCCTGTCACACTTTCTCCGCAGCAGAGAAGAATCCTCTTACAGAAATACAAGAAGGCGAGCTTTATCTATGTCTGGAACATCGTACTGTCAAGGTTAGGCAACGGATTATCAACCTGACAAGTAAGGAGTTTGATATACTGGCATTACTCATTGCTAATCCCAAACGTGTTTTTACTTATGAACTGATTACCGATTTGGTTTGGAAAGAGGATTGTGATTTCTATTCGAGAAAAGCCATTCATAATCATATAAGTAAGCTGCGTAAGAAGTTACGTTATGAACCGGATCTTCCAAACTATATTGAGAGTGTCGCCGGGATCGGCTATAAATTTGAATATCTATAACATGAGCCCACAAGGTGTCATTTTCTCCTTGTGGGCTTGCTTTTTGCAACATATATTCTAAGAGCAGAATATGTAGAAAATTGCGAATATAAAGAGTAAAAAGCGAATGTCTGCGGACTGATACAGGAAACATAACCGATATAATTTTCTCCCAAGGAGGTATCAAGCAGCCGATTCAGGTTCCTCCTTGATGGGAGGAAATGCCTATGCGTCTATGCAACACAGATTCGCAGATAAACTGTCTTACATTCAGTCACCTATACGTCGTAATCCAGCTCGTATGGATTGCGGCGTTTTTGGTTTCGACAAAATTTGAGCATTTTCGCTGTCAACCTCCCGGAAAAATTTCATACTGTTGCTTTGGCGCGCCTGTTCTTTGTACGGGCGCGCTTTTTTGTACCCTTTTTTTAATCAGAAAGAGACTTAGACCTTATCGCTGCCGCAGCCCACCCTCTGATTTCGATTTTTTCCATCAACTCAAACATCGAAATTGGAGGAAATTACTATGAAGAAAATCAATCTTCGGGATTATTACCCGTATTATACACAGGACATGATCGTTGAGGTGCCGGATGAAGTTGCTTTGTTGCTTCGGGAATATATGTTGCTGGAGGAAGCCTATCGGATTCGTACATACCGTTATAAAGCATTTTACTCTCTGGATCGAGACGAAGGTATTGAGCGTGAGATATTGCAAAAACCTCTTAACCCGGCAGAAATTTGGGAACAGCGTCAAATGACGGAGTTGATTTATACAGACCGAAAGGATTGCAAATGGTCTGCAACTACAATCATCCGCATTTTACAGGATGAAACTTACACCGGAACACTGGTCCAGGGCAAGCAGACAACGCCCCATTTCAAATTAAAAGAGCGTGAGGACAAACCTTCTTCGGAATGGATTCGTGTGGAGGGAACCCATGAAGCGATCATACAAAAGCACGATTTTGATCTGGTGCAACGGCTCCGCAGGATTGACACAAGGACTTCTCCCAAATCGGATAAGGTTTACCTTTTTTCCGGTATTTTGATCTGCGGCTGCTGTGGCTGCCGTATGACCCGCAAGACGAACCGCTATAAAGATAAAGAGTATCACTATTATTACTGCCCGACCGGCAAAAAGGAATGGCTGCACATCGTCGGTCATGCTGAAAGAGTCGGATCTGATTGAATGTGTGCAGGACAGTTTGAAAGGACATATTGAAAATGTTGCTTCTCTGGATGCCCTGCTGTCCAGTATCAGTCAGGAACGGATCAACCGGGCAATTGGCACAGGAATATGCCGCACAGATCAGAGTAAATGAAAAGCGTGTAGCACAGACCGAGGGCTTTAAGGCAAAACTCTATGAAAATCTGGTGAGTGGAATTCTGACAAAGGAAGAATTTCTCTCTTATAAGCGAAAATACAATGCAGATATTGAACTGTTCCAAAAGGCAATCGCTGAATGGAACGATAAACTTACAGATGTATTGGAAAACCGAAGCGAACGAAATCGTTGGATCAACCATTTTATGAGATTTTCTACTATGGAGGATATTGACCGCCGGGCAGTCATGCAGCTTATCCGAAGCATACGGGTAATGGGTAAAGATGAACTGCATATTGAATTTAATTACCAGGATGAATATCAGAAAGCAATCTCTTTGGCGGAACAGATTGCTACAAAAAATGAAGAAAGGATGGTGGGCTAAATGGCAAGAAAAAGCAGAAAACAGACGGCGGCACCTATGCCGGCACCATCTTTATATGTACATGTGGCTCTGTATTCTTGCATTGGATTCCTCCTTTATAATTTTTGATGTTTGTTGACGGAAGCTACAACGCAGCCTATAGGCATCACTCCTTTCAGTTCGATTTGAATACAGAGAATTGCTCCTGCTAAATGCCTTAAAAATCCCTCCACTTATCGCGGAGGAAAACATGTTTTGCACACCCTGTTTTATTAAATTTTTTCTTTGTTTATCGCGGCGTATCTTTTAAGCCGGCAAATACAAGTTTTATACCATCCAACAGCTTCATGAGGGATAATTCTAACATTCCTCTACTTATCGCCGTTCTTCAGCAATTTTTTGAGTTTTTTCTGTGCGATTCACACACTTAAAAATCGTTTTCATGTTCATGCCGGATATCCTAAAATATAAGCCATTCCGTTTCTTTGAATCCCATACAAACCATGGACGCAAAGGAGCCGCGCCAATTGGCGCGGCTCCTGAGTTGAGTGTTCGGTTTTACATTCCCTGCGTCGGTGAGGTATGATGCTCCTGCTCCATCAGAAGTTCCAAGCTGTAATCCAAAATCTTCTCCTTGCGCTCGGTCAGCATGGTCAGGTAGAATTCACGCTGGATCGGCAGCAGTTCAGGGACACCTTCGAGAAAGTTATGGATCGCATCGAGGTCGATTCTTGAACAGACACGCTTGAGCGCCTCATTGCAATCAGGATTCTTCAGTGAGGAGATGTAATCAAAATAAGATATCTTTTTCCCACCTTCTTCGATAGAGGAAGTTGGGAAGGTATAGATGCGCTGATCGATTTCCGCTTCGTCTTGCAGCACAGTTTTCATCCGTTCCAAATCAAGCTGCGGGTACAGGCAGGAACCGCAATCATAGATCGGCGCTAACTCTGCCTGCTGCTTTTCCTCATCCACCAGGAACCCCAGTTGCCGTTGTGCCGGTCGAAGTTTCCAAGGAACGCATCCGCAATAAACATGTCCCAGAAAAAATGCCGCAGCTCATCGGCGGGATAAATACTCTGCTCCTCAATGGCCTCCAGAATGGAGGACAGTTCTTTTCCATAACCGTTCTGTTCACTGTTGATGCAGGTGTTTTTCAGATGGGCAAACTCGATGAGCCGTTTTCCGTCCTCTGTAAAATCCCGACAGGCAACTACCAGCTTTGTTTTACTGCGGCTGTCCGTATAGTTTCCGAGGAGCGTTTCCTGCGTCCGAAAGCCCAACATTTCAAAGATATGACAGGCGATATATTCGCTGATGCAGCCGTTGCTGTAGCTCATATCCCGATTTCGGCTGGGCTTTGGCGGGAACTTGAGCATATAACTGTGTCCTTGATAGGTGATATTGATTTTATTCCCATTGGCTCCGCCGTAGGCGCGGAAGCGGTTGACTGGGCAGTTGGTAAAATCAATCACGGGTTCTCACCCCCTTATAAATATTTTGCGCGAAGATAATCTGCCTGCTCCTGTGTAATGGCGTTGCTCCATTGATTAGAATTGATCGCGCTATATCCCCACAGGCAGTCCATATAAGACACTTTGTCTTTTTCGCCCTGAATGTACTCACGGAGCGCTTTATCCAAACTGGCGGGCAGATTCTTTTCCAAATAGGTTCGGTCAGTCGGCTTGCCACCATGCATTTGCGGTTTCTCCACGGTCAGCGTAATGAGCTGCTCCATCGGGATACCCAGTGCGGAGGACAGCTTCATCAATGTTCCGGCACTGCATCGGGAAAGCGTTGTCTTGCCGGAGCAAATGTCCGCCAGCGTTGCCCAAGGCACACCGCTTTTCTTGGAGAGCTGGTAGCGGGAAAGGTTCTTTTCCCGCAGTATCTGTTGGATCGTCATATACATCACCACTCTTATTATATCGGTGTGCCGATAATCAGTCAAGAGAAAAGCTCCTAAACCTCTGACCGGTCTATATGTCTGCATTTGCGCTACTGCCGATTATTACGATATAGAGAGCGGGACAAGCCTTTACGACCTGTCCCGCTATTTTTCTGTCTGGATTTTGAAAGTATTTTCCTTGTCTATAGTGGCTCAACCACTGAACTGCTGCCCATGATTTACTCGTCATCATCGGGCCATGACGAGATCATGTGAATATCGCCGGTGTCCATATCCATTGCCATGTGATCGCCCATGCGCATCATGAGATCCCCGTCGGAGTCCATCGCCATATTATCCGAAATGCTCATGGCGAAGTCTCCGTCATCGTAGTCAAAAAATCGATTGCACACTGTACCCGCCTCCTCTATTGAAATATCTGTTATAAACCTCATTCACCGCTTCCACATACACCACAAAGGATGGATGGTTATGATCCTGCCAAGACAGATACATATTTTTCTTCTCAAGATACTTGTCCCGAACCTCCTGCCATAAGCCTTCTTCCTTTATATCATCCGCTCTATCTTTCACTTGATGTGAGCGTGGCACTTCATTCCATGTGTACTGATTCCAAGGTTTATTATGTACTAACCGCATATAGTTCCCGTTTGGATTTTTCTTGATAATCGCAACATCAAAGCTGAATTCAACATTTGGAGTATCCTTAAAATGCAGCAGTGCAGTCAAGCAAGAAGTTGAATCTTGTGCATCCGAAAAGAACTTTCCGCCCACCGCTTTGTTAAGGGCGTTTCTAATTGTATCTTTCAGTAATCGCGGGTCGCGATACTCGTCATCTGCTTTCATGACCAAAAGGTTGTAGTCCAAGTCATACGGTCCATTTCCATCTCTCGTGATCATATTCCTTGCCCGCTTCCGACAAGCGAAACTGCGCAGAAATGCCTTTCTTTTTCAGCAACTCGCAGGTTTCCTTCAGAACATACGAACAATCCGAACGATATTGCTTTGCCTCAGACTCACGAACAAACTCATACGCCATACATACTCTCCTTCTTGCCCATGCCACCCATTCAACATCGAGGTTAAATCATTATAGAATAGCATAGAAAGTTTGATTGTCAATAGCGACTTGACCCCATTTTGAATGTTTTCCGCATATTTCACCCTATGGTCCCAATTTTGTTGCCGTTTTCGTAAATGTCCGTGCCATCTTTGCTGTGATTAGGTCCCTCGTACTCTACCCATCCGAAGCCCGCCACATAGACTTTGTCGCCGGGGTGCAGTTCTTTAGAAGGCTGTGGCGGAGTTGGCTCTGGTGCGGAATTCTTAGCGGGTGCTTGCCCCGTGGAAAGCTGGAGTTCGGAAGCTACGGGTGTTTCAATAGGCCCTGTCTTCGGTTCAGGTTGCTCTTCTTGGGGCGCTTCTTGTTGCGGGATCGTTCTTTTTTCCTTCTCTGCCAGTGTTGCTGGTTCCTCAATTTCCGCAACGGTCGCTTCCTTGGCGCTCACAGCGGTTTCTGCGGCTGGGACGGGTGTTTCCTCGACCGCGTTGCCATGTGGCCACACAGCGGCGCACAGGGCGACACATGCGGCAATCATTGTCACTATGATGAGTTTCTTCATTTCTCTTCCTCCTTAGATGCGAAACGAGCGCCTGATCCCATTGCCGTTTGGCAGGAGACTGAGCGCTCATTTTCGTAGTGATTCAATTCTACGGAGAGTTTCCACGCCAGTTCAAATCCAGCGATAAAGCTGTCGATGGAGGTCTCCTCCGCAATACGGTCTTTTGCGTCGATGATCTGGAGCACCAGCCGACGCTCCAGTTTGCCCAGTACCTTGCTAAGTGCTTGATGGCATTCATCAATTTCCTGTTTCTGAGCCTGGAGTTCAGGCGGGGTACAAAAGCAATCGTATAGGTCTTTCAGCAGCTTGTATTTCATGCGCTCGCCTCCTTGCAGCATAAACATATACCACAGTTCGACGGAAATAGCTACTGAAACTTTTTCAGAAAAATAGCGGCTGGAACATTGTGTTTCAGCCGCTATTTGCGATGCGGGGTACTCGTGGTGCGGGCTCGCAGGTTAACTATACCCCATAATCAATTTTTACTTCTGTTTGCATCCATGCTAAGAGTTTTTATGACGATGACAGCCCTGGGCAATTCGTGGTGACATTGCGAATGATGATAAGCGATATCCTGGCACCACCAATTTCCGCAAGGCATGATCAAGTCAACGCGCCGTTATTCTCTACTTTTTCTGCTTCGGACAGTTCTTCCCAATCCTCACAATTCCCGCATCTGCGAAAGTAGTCGTGGCCGCCGTCCACGGCGCATGAACCGCAGCTGCAAAACTTGAAATCATGGACAGTTTTGCTTTCGATGACGTCTCCACATTTCTTGCATCTGATTGCGTTTCTGATAATTCTCGGCATAATCATTCTCCCTTTAGTGCAGTCCGGATTTTTTCTCCACTGCCGTCTGTACGGAGGCCCAGGAACGGAACAGCGCACTTCTCCAAAACGGAGTTCTTCTTCATATCTCGCTCTGCCTGCTTGCTCCCGGCCTCATGGAAACCACTTCCGGCCATTTCAATAGCCAGCACAAACTGTCCACGCTTACATGGTTTGAAACATTTTTGCCAACTGCATAAACGACGAGTTCGGCATGATTTGCTTGGACGGAATGAAAAGATACTTCCACTGCTTATAGCCGTTCGCCTTTCCCCAGCGAGAGGCAACTTCACAGTAATGAATGCCGCGCCTTTTCTTGGCGATAACATCCGGTCACTGAGCTTGTCCTCGCCCTTTACCTCCACGAGATAAACCGTATCATCGGTCTCCACAACGAAATCCGGCTCATAGTTATGCCCGTGATTGTAGGTGATATTGAATTCCTGCGGAGCAGGGCGAAGCCAGTTCTGCACATCGGTGTCCGTCTCCAACACCCGTGCAAGTACCAGTTCGGGGCGGCTGTCAAACTTGGCGGCGCTGAATACGCCCCGCTTGACACCTTCAAACAGAACTGATTGGATATTCCCGGTATAATCATCGGAGAAAAGATTGACCCGTTCGGCACAGCTGTAAGACTGCTGCAGGTTGTAATCTCTTGTGCCGACAACCTCTTCCTGCAAAAAGCCGTTCTCACAATAGAAGTGCTGCAGCATTTGCGTATAGATCTTGTTTCCGATATCACGCTTATACATCATAATGATGTTCTGCATTCCATTGGTGCCGTACTGTATTTCGTAGCGGTCGCAGACTTGTGTAATCAGCTTGAACAGCAGCTTGGAGCATTTTTCGTAGTCGATCTCCGGCTTCTGTCGGAGTTGCTCCAGTATGACCTTTTTCGGATTGTAGCCCTCAAAATCGATTGCATCGCCCTTGATACGCTGCCGGTCCTGCATATCCTCCAGATTCTGAACGAGCAGCTCATTCTTGATCGGCACATGGGTAAAATCTGCCATGTCCAAATCAAAGTCTACGAACACATATTCCTCAACACCGGCATCCGTTACCTTGATACGGGGAATCGGAATAAATTTGTTCACGGCAGCTCTGTGCGTTTCCTCGGTTTGGTAGAGCATCCATGCTGCCAGCGGCATTTCATTCTCCTTGAAGGTCTGTCCCAGATCCTTATCCTCAGCGACCTTCTGTTTGACTGTTTCTACAATTTGCTGTGCCTGCACAGGGGTGACCGTATGCGCCGGGGTATGCTGAATGTGCTGCTCAACCTCTGCTTTGATCAAGTCAGCTGCCTTCTTGATCAGTGCATCTGTGGTATCCGTCTTTTCAATTTGAGTATGAGCATACGCTTTTTCCAGCTCGGCATCCGGATTGGTTTCTATTGTCAGCTGAGTATAGACCACTTCTTCGGGCTTGATTTCTTCTGCTTTAATGACATTCCCAGCCTTAAAAATAGAATCACCCTTCTGTGCCTCCGCCAGAATATCATTGAATTTATCATGAGCAGTCAGCATGACGGCATCCACATCCCGATCACCGGTGCGCTCTCCATAGGGTAGGCGCAAGCCGCGACCGACCATCTGCTCTCGCAGAATTTTGGATGCGGCCGTCCGAAGCGGAACGATGGTATAGAGGTTGTTGACGTCCCAACCTTCTTTGAGCATATTGACATGGATCACGATCTCCACCGGATTTTTCGGGTTTTCCACATCCAGAAGCAGACGAGTGTTCGCTTCGGTCTCTTCGCCTTTCTGTTTAGAGTGGACGATTATCGTTTTGTTGCGATATGCGCCACTACGGAATTCGTCTGACTTTACGAATTGCTCCACCCAGGTTGCGTGATCTGTATCCTTGCAAACTACGAGCATAAACGGCTTCACCACAGGCTTGCCGTGATTGGCAGCGTAGACTTCCAATTTGCGCTTTGTGCTTTCATGGCAGGTGATGCCGTCCAGCAGCATCATTTTATCCAGCTGTTCATCACCGAAGTTATAGAAATCAATGTCCGAGCGGGTCACGGCATATGGGGTGCGGGTATAGCCATCCTCGATTGCCTTGGACAGCGGGTATTCATATACCACATTTTTGAACGGCACCTGCTTGTTCCCCTTGGTCACCAATGGTGTCGCTGTCAATTCCAATCCCAGCAGCGGATGCAGCTCGTTCAGCGCCTGTGCCCCCTTTTCTGCCCGGTAATGGTGCGACTCATCCATAATGAGCACAAGATCCGGCAAGTCGGACAACGCCTGATAGAACGAGTCCCCAATGAGCTCGTTCACCTTTTTCATGTTTGCGCCCTCTTTGTTGAATTTGTCGATGTTATACACGAAGATGTGAACATCGGATTCAAACAGGGAGAGCGTTTTTTCACGGTAATCGTCATCCGTAATGATCTGCGGCGGCGTGCTGAAACAGCCAAGCCCCTTGAACACATACTTGGCACTGTTGTTATCACTGAGATCTTTTTGAGTTTTCAAAATCGTGGTATTGGGAGCAACCACGAAAAAGTTCCTGATATGGTGCTGTGTGTAGAGGTAGGCGATAAAGGCTCCCATTAAACGAGTCTTGCCGACACCGGTCGCCAGAGCAAAAGTCAGGGACATAAAATCGCGCTCAAAATCGGAGCAGATCGGATACATAGCGTGGACAGCACCCAGTGCCGCTTTCAGATTCATGCCCTTGCGGAGCTGTACGGCGTTGGTGATCTCTTCAAGAATCTTCAACGATTGCGTCTGCGGTTTGCGGAGGGACATGACGCCACTGATATAGTCTGTGGTATAGAGCGGAAAATCGTTAGACATCCTCTTCCTCCTCGTCGCAATCATCATACACCGGCGGGTGTACGATATTCAGGTTGTAATCCGCTTTGCCGAACTCGCAGCGTTCCAGCAGCATTTGCGGGATCTTCTTCACTGTGATATTATCGTAAGCCTTGTCCAGTCCGCTGTCAAAGGAGCGGCAAGCGATGATCAGATACTCGCCCTCCTCCATGGTGTCCTTGATGGAGTCCAGATAGGGGCTGTTCAGGTGGCGGGTAGTCACAAAGAGGTAGCTGTTCTCGTTGCCTACAGACTGTTTCCAGAACAGGTCACCATCCGGATGATAGCGAAATCCCTCATGCAGGGCGACCGCAGCTGCCAGCATATTGGCGTCGTAGTCCTCGTTGATGACATATTCGTCAAAGGAGTCTTTGTTGATTAGGGTGGGTGCTACCTCATAGAAACGATAACCACCACCGCCTTGCCAGTTCTGCGCCTTGGTAATGCCGCCGGGGTCCTCCCCGGCAATGACCTTATCCATGCGCACTTTGCAATGGGTATAGGCGTGATTGCCCATTTCCACGCCGATCCAACGCCGCCCCATTTTCTGCGCGACGGCAGCAGTCGTGCCGGAACCGAGGAAGGAATCGAGAACCAAATCGCCGGGATTGGAGGCTATGTGGATGATGCGTTCAATCAGACGCTCAGGCTTGGGGTATCAAACGAAATATCACTTCCAAACAAAGCATTTACTTCGTCCTTAGACTCACCAGTGTGGCCGACTTCGTCCTGCGGCCACCACGTCCACGGTACAATTCCCTTTGCTTCTGATAAAAATTGTTTTCTGCGAGGCACGCCATTTCCGTCACTTCCGAAGGTCACTCGTCCGTCCGCAAGCGCTTTCTTAAATTCTGGCTCTACAACTTTCCAACAATTTCCCGGCGGCGGTGTATGTACTTTCCCATTTGGGGCAACAATCTCGTACATTTGATTGGGCCGGTATCCTTGCGCAAGCAACGAAACTGATTGCCATGCGCCTCGAGGGTCATTATCCGGATTTTTGTACGCTTTGAGTTGTTTTTCTGCAAGTGGAAGATAATTTCTGGCCTTTTTAAATGCATCCTTGTCTTTTACATAAACAAGAATATATTCATGTGAGTCGCCAATTGCCTCTCGGTTCTCGCGTGAATAACGTTTTTGCCATACAATAGAGGCAAGGAAAGATGATCGGCCAAATACCTCATCGCACAAAACCTTTAGATAATCACGTTCATTGTCATCAATGCTTATCCATATGGAACCCGTATCACCCAAAAGCCTCCACATAATTTGTAGGCGCGGGCGTATCAGATTGAGCCAAAGACTATGTTCAATATTGTCTTCATATATGTTTGCGGCATTTGCGTTGTACGGCGGATCGATATAGATGCACTTTACCTGTCCGGCAAATTTGCTCTCCAGCGCTTTCAGTGCCAGCAGATTATCCCCATGGATCAGCATATTCTGCGTATCCGGGTCGGCGGCAGTGTTGGAAAGCTCCGTATTTTCAATCAGCAACCGAGGCTCGACTCGAATCGGCTCGTCTTTGCCATACCACGTCAGCTCCAATTTATTAGCCATTGGTTGGCCACCCCTCTTTCATGGCAAGTGCCTCGAGTTGTTCCCCCAAATTATATCGTATATCGTTTTCTGTTACCTGATCAAAAGGGCGAATAACCGTTGTTGGTAGCGCCTTGATTGCGGCAAGAATCTCCGGGTGTTTTGCGTTATTCTGCATAATTTGCAGTTGCGCAGAACTGCGGTCAAATGGGGATTTCTGAAGCTCGTTCCATGTATCCAGAATATCCTTTTCCAAATCCGTAATATATTGTTTCTGCCGCAAATAGGCAATCAATAAACTGTAATCCATCCGTTATCCTCCTCTGTGTCCGTTGCTTGCGAAATCCGTATCAGCAACCAATTGAACTTTTTCAACTGCCGCTATGGTGCTGTTTTCCTCTCGCTCCAAAGCCTCATCCAGCTCGTACATTAGCATACTGGCAAACATTAACTGCCGTGCCGCATTCTCTGCTGTAATGAAATCATTTTCGTGAGCCTTTGGATTTCGCAAGGCAGCCGCTGCTCCGGCAAACATATCCATAAATCCTCGTTGAACATTTTCGCCTGTATCCGTTGAGGTGTCTGCAATCACAAGCTTATGATTGTTTCCTATTAGGAACGCTGTAAATACAAGGCTTTTCGGAGCCTACGAACCACAAAAAATAATATTTGATCTACCACATTACACAAAAAGCCGTCCGGCGTTCAAATCGGGCGGCTTTTTTGCGTGGATAGACCGGAAGGAGGCGGAAAAATAATTACAGAAATTTAACCAGCAAAATTGTGCAACTTTCACGAAAAGGAGGTTAGTGAATGGCAGATGAAAAATTGAACACAGGCCCCGGTGAGGAGAAGCTCCCGGAGGCTTCCGCTCCTGTTACGGTTGACGGGCCCCAGGCTCCGGCTCCCGAACAGACTGCCGCTCCCACACCCCAGCAGGAGGGGCCTGCCCAGCCCGAGCCCGGTGATGTGGTGGTGTCCTTTGACAAAATCAATGAGCTGATGAATGAAAAGCGGCAGACAGCCCGGGCCGAGGTAGAAAAAGAGGAGGCGGCAAAAGAGCCGGAGGAGAAAACGCAGGAGGAACCTCCCGCCGCTGGGGATGGCGAACCGAAAAAGGCCCGTCGGGGCCGTCCTCCAAAAGAGGAAAAAGCGGAGCCTGCTGGCAAGGAGGCGGCGAAGCCCCGCAAGGGCCGCCCACCCAAGGCGGATAAGGCGGCCCCCGGCGAGGCCACGCCGACTAAGCGAGACAAATTGTCCCGAAGTGGGAAAAAGGCTGCGGAGGTTAAAGCTGCCCCGGAACCCGAAAAGGCCCCACCCGAAAATGCGGCTCCGGCCCGAACAGGCTCCGCCTGAGCCAGCCGCTCCACCCGTCCTGTGGAGGAAGGAAAGCTGGTCTATCTGAAACTTTCCGAAATGCATCCGTTCCACACATTCCGCCCCCACCCGTTTAAGGTGCGGGACGATGCCAAAATGCAGGAAACGGTAGCGTCCATCAAGGCAAACGGCGTAATGGTTCCTGGTCTTGCCCGCCCGGAAAAGGATGGCAACGGTTATGAGATCGTGGCGGGCCATCGCCGCCATCATGGTTGTGAGCTGGCCGGGCTGGAGGAAATGCCCTTTATCGTCCGGGAAATGACTGACCACGAGGCGGTACAGGCCATGAAGGACAGCAACAAGCAGAGGGATCAGACGCTCCCCAGCGAACTGGCCGCCCTGTTGGAACTGGAAGTGGAGGACATCAAGCACCAGGGCGGGCGGCTGAAAAATGTGGCCGAGGGCGATATTGGAAAACGCTCCGTTGAGATCGTGGGCGAGGCGCACGACATGAACTATAAAAAGGTCATGCGTTATCTGCGGCTGAACTCCCTTGTGCCGGAACTGCTGGACAAGGTGGACGATAAAAAAATGGGCTTTATGCCCGCTGTGGAGATTTCCTATATCCGCCCCAAAAACCAGCGGCTGATCGCTGTTTCCATTGACGGAGAACAGGCATCCCCCTCTCTGGCCCAGGCGAAAAAGCTCCGGGAGCTGGACAAGGACGGGAAACTCAATGGTGATGTCATTGATGGCATCTTATCAGAAAAGAAAAAGGAGGATCGAGGCGTGATTATTTCTACCGCTGAACTGGAAAAGTATTTTGGCAAGGAGGCCACTCCCGCCAAAATGAAGGAGCAGATCATGACTTTGCTGGACGAGTGGAAAGAGAAACAGCCGCCCGAACTGGCGAAGGCTCCGAAAAAGATGGAGCAGGACAAGTAACCACTTCGAGACATTTTGTCCCGAGGACCCTGCCCTCCGCATCATGGCTCTGGTGGTATATATCCCCCGTCGCCGCCTGTTTTTTCGTACAGCCGGGAGCGGGCTGTCAAGGGTGCATCGCACCGCCGTTTTACGGCGGCCTGCCCTTGACGGTCTGCCCCGGCTGTGCTATTTCCCCGGCAAGCGGCGGGGTATATCCTCAGAGCCGCCCCTTCCCATGATTGGGAAAGGGCGGGGGGATTGGGTTGAACTTTCTTATTAAAATATCGGAGGTATTGACTATGAAGCGTCCCCTTGCATACATTACCGCCGCATGGCTTGGCGGCGACAGTGAAAACGCAGAACAGGCCGCCCGCTACTGCCGGGCGGTTTATGAGGCAGGCTTTTCACCAATCTGCCCGCCCCTTTATCTGCCCCTGTTTCTCAATGACGCAGTACCCGAGGAGCATAAAAGCGGCATCGACATGGGCCGTGACCTGCTCCGCCGCTCCCATGTGCTGGTGGTCTGCGGCCACACCATGACCGAGGCCATGAAAAATGATATTGCCGTGGCCCAGCGGCTGGGAATTACCGCCACCACCCTTGAGGGCATCCTGACCGTCAAGGGACAGGGCAAACGCTGATGGAGTCTGTTTTTGAGGCTTTCATTTCAAATCCTGCCCTTTACAGTGCGGGGCATCTGGTGGGGGAAACGCTGCATTTCCCCACCAACACGGAGGAGGTGCAGTCCCTCTTAAAGCGGATCGGCATGGACGGGGTGCGCTGCCAGGAATACTTTATTATCTCCTTTGACAGCGACATTCTCGGCCTTTATGACTATCTGGGCGAGTATGAAAACATTGACGAGCTCAACCACCTGGCCCATCTGCTGAAGGAGCTCTCCCCATCAGAACGGGAAACGCTGGAGGCGGTTATGGACAGCGGCCAGCATTGTGGCTCGGTGCAGGACTTGATTAACCTTACGCAAAATCTGGACTGCTACGACCTGCATCCCGGTGTGGACAATGAGGAAATGCTGGGCCGCCTTTATGTGGAGGATATGGAAAGTCTCGAAGTGCCGGACAATATAAAACCCTACTTTGACTTTGAAGCATACGGGCGGGACATTTCCATCAACGAAAACGGACACTTTGCACCGGGCGGCTATGTGACGAAGGTGAGTGACGATTTCCGGGAGGTCTACCACGGCCCCCAGGACATCCCCGCTGAACACAGGGTTTTTGCTTACCCTCAGCTTTCGATCCGGGAGCAGATGGCCGCTTATCAAGAAATTATTGACGGTTCCTCAAAGGAGGGGTTCCGGCGGCTGGCTGAAAACACCATGAGGAACGGTAACGGGACTTCGAGACAATTTGTCCCAAGGCGAAAGGAGGCGGTGTAACTGATTGATGAGGAAATTTCCCGGAGCTCCATAGCGATTTCTGTCCGGGCCAGCAAGCTGACAGCCCGGGGGCTGGCCTATACTCCGGGCGGCGGGCCGCCAGATCGCCAAACGGCATAAGAAAGCCCAAAGGCCCCACGGCAGACAGAGCGTGAAAAAGCTCATGGCCCACGGCGAAAGTGTGAACAGCATCGAGGTGGAGGCCCCGAAGCTCTTTGACCGTATGGCCCGCCGTTTTCATGTGGACTATGCCTTTTACAAAACCGGGCCGGACAAATACCTGCTGTTTTTCAAGGCAGGACAGGCGGATGCAATTACCGCCTGTTTTGAGCGGTACTCCCGCAGGCTACTGGAACAGTCAAAATCCAGCCGCATCCCCATCCGGGAACAGCTCAAAAAAGCGGCGGAACAGCTTGTAAAGGAACCGCCCAAAACACAGGAACGGACAAAGGAGGTGGTTCGTGAAGAACGATAGCATCAAAAAATACCTTATTCCCAACATTCCGTATCTGTTTGTCCTGTGGGCCTTTCTCAAGCTGGGGACGGCCTACCGTCTGGCGGCGGGTGCGGATTTTGCTCATAAGCTCATGGGGCTGGGCCAGACCATTGGCCCGGCCTTTGCCGACTTTGCCCCGGGGCTTGCTCCCTTTGACTGGCTCGTTGGCATTGTGGGGGCTGTGGCGTTCCGGGTAATGGTCTATGTAAAAAGCAAAAACGCCAAAAAATTTCGGCGGGATGAGGAGTATGGATCAGCCCGTTGGGGCTGTCCGAAAGATATAGCCCCTTTCGTAGATCCAAAGTTTGAAAACAACATCATTCTGACCGGGACGGAGTTCCTTACCATGAATACCCGTCCGAAAAATCCGGCCAACGCCCGCAACCTCAATGCCTGTGTGATCGGTTCGTCCGGCTCCGGCAAAACCCGGTTCTGGCTTACCCCGCAGATTTTGCAGGCCAGCGCAGACAAAAACGGCGGATGCAGCTATGTGTGTGTCGATCCCAAAGGAGGCGTTCTCGGGCAGGTGGGCCACTTCCTGCAAAAGCGTGGGTATCGGATCAAGGTGTTCAATTCCATTGATTTCACAAAATCCATGCACTATAACCCGCTGGCGTACATCCGCAACGAGGCCGACATCCTTAAATTTGTGGACGCTCTCATTTCCAACACAAAAGGCGAAGGCAAGGAAGTCGATCCATTCTGGACAAAATCGGAAACCCTGCTTTACTGCGCCCTCATCGCCTATATCATTTTTGAGGGCCCGCCGAGGATCGGAACATGAACACATTGGTTGACATGATTTCCGGGATGGAGGTCAAGGAGGATGACGAGGATTTTATGAACGCCGTGGACTATATGTTTGCGGGCCTGGAAAAACGAAAGCCGGATTGCTTTGCGGTCAAGCAGTATAAAAAGTACAAACTGGCCAGCGGCAAAACAGCAAAGTCGATCCTTATTTCCTGCGGTGCAAGGCTGGCTCCCTTTGACATCCCCAGCTTAGGAGGTCATGGCCTATGACGAGCTGGAGCTTGACCGCAAAAAAAAAAAGAAAAACGGCGGTGTTCTTTATCATCTCGGACACTACGCAAACCTATAATTTCCTTGTGGCTCTGGCCTTTCGCAGATGTTCAATCTGCTGTGCGAGAGGGCCGACAATGTTCACGGAGGCCGCCTGCCCCATCATGTACGGGTGCTATGGGACGAGGCCGCCAACACAGGGCAGGTTCCCCAGCTTGAAAAGATCGTGGCTGTCATCCGTTCCCGTGAGATCAGCTTAACGCTGTTCTATCAGCAGTTGGCGCAGTGTAAGGCGATTTACGATAAACACGCCGAAACCATTTTGGGAAATATGGACAGCGTGATATTCCTCGGGGGCCGGGAGGCCAGCACCATCAAGGAAATATCCGAGAACTGGCTGGGTAAGGCTACAATCTCCATGCAGACCGACAGCCGCTCCCGTGGCCAGTCGGAAAGCTACAGCCAAAATAACCAGCGGCTGGGCCGGGAGCTGATGACACCCAGCGAACTGGCGACCATGCCCCGGGGATAAGTGTATTTTACAGCTTCGGGGCCTGCCCCCGTTCTATTCCCCAAAATACGATTTGAAAAAGCACCCGAACTACCGATATACGGCTGAAGCCGACAAAAAGAAAAACGCCTTTGACCTTGACCGGCTCATTAACCGCCGCAGGCGGCCCGGGCCGGACGAGCTGTGTGAGGTGTATGCCGTGGCTGTGCCGGACGATGGGCTCACAAGCGAGGACGAGGACATCCTCAATTATGATGACATCGACGATCCGGACGCCTTTGCATAAATAGGGCTTTGGGACAAAGTGTCCCGAAGTATGTAACCTGCCGCCAGAAATGGCGGCTTTTTTCATGGCCGGGAATACCCCCGGAGAAAAGGAGGCTCTATGCAGTTTTTCACTTCCGCTATTGATACTTTGCAGACTCTTGTTGTAGCCCTCGGCGCTGGACTTGGCGTGTGGGGCGTTGTCAATCTGCTGGAGGGCTATGGATCGGACAACCCAGGTTCCAAAAGCCAGGGCATGAAGCAGCTCATGGCTGGCGGCGGCATCATCCTTTTGGGAACCACGCTGATCCCCCTGTTGTCTGGCTTGTTCTAAGGAGGGCTTATGGATTTTCTCACCGACTGGCTCACGAACTGGCTGAAAGAGCTGTTGATCAGCGGCATCATGGGGAACCTCGAAGGGCTCTTTGATACCGTCAATGCCAAAGTCGGAGAGCGGTACAGGTAGGGACTACCCCGGCGGCATGGAACGCCGGGTTTTCTCCTCATCCGCCAGCTTTCCGAAACGGTGATCCTGCCGATTGCCGGATTGGTGCTGACCTTTGTTGCCACCTACGAGCTGATACAGATGCTTTTGGAAAAGAACAATATGCACGAGTTTGATGTGGCGAATATCTACAAATGGGTATTCAAAACCGCTTGTGCCATCCTCATTCTTTCCAACACCTTTAATATTGTCATGGCGGTGTTCGATGTGTCGCAGAGCGTGATTGCAGATGCGGCGGGGCTCATCCAGGGCTCCACCGACATTACACCGGATATGCTGGCGGAGCTGGAAACCACGCTGGAGGGCATGGACTTGGGGCCGCTCCTTGGACTGTGGCTCCAGTCCTCTGTAATCGGGCTGACCATGCAGATCATGGGGATCATCATTTTCGTTCTGGTGTACGGAAGAATGATTGAAATATATTTAATGACCAGTTTAGCACCCCTGCCCGTTGCCACGCTTTCCAACCGGGAGCTGGGCGGCACAGGGCAGAACTACCTAAAATCCCTGTTCGCCGTAGGCTTTCAAGGGATGCTCATACTGGTCTGTGTTGCGATCTATGCGGTGCTTATTCAAGGCATCGCCACAGGCGGCGATCCGATTGGAGCGATATGGGGAACCGTGGGCTATACGGTTCTTCTGTGCTTCATGCTGTTTAAGACAGGCGGCATCGCCCAGCGCATCTTCGGGGCGCATTAAACGGACGGACTTCGGGACAAAGTGTCCCGAGGCCGGGAAAGGAGGAAACAATTTTGAGTAAGGATGTCATATTAACCCCGGAACAGATCGCCGCCGAGGAGCGGCGCTGGCTGTTTGATGCGCCGATTGCGGAGCTGGCCGAGGTAAAAGGCGTGACGGTGGACGAGGCAGTTAAGCTGCGGACGGACGCAATTTTGCAGGAGGCCGCTGTTCCCATCGAAGTTACGGTTCGCCCGATTGAGCCCCAAGGCAAGCTCATCGGCTTTGCCAGCGTCAACTATGGCGGTGTAGTGATCGACGATTTCAAGGTGGTGGATGGCAAGAACGGGATTTTCCTCGGGGCTCCCAGCAAACCCGATCCCACCAGCAGGACGGGCTACCGCTCCACGGTGCGGGTCAATGACCGGGCCACCCAGGAGCGGCTCAATGCGGCGGGAGCCCAGGCGTACCATTCAGCGGTGGAAAAGCTCATCGCCCGGGCCGAGGCAGTCCGCCCCACCCCGATCAAGGAGCAGATGGCACAGGCCGCAAGGGAGGCCGGGAAGGAAAATGCCGCCCGAACCGCCCCGGCAAAGAAAAAGGAGGCCCGGGATGACAGGTGATGTGACTTCGAGACAAATTGTCCCGAAGTCTCCAGCCTGCCCGGAGGGGCTGTTTTTGATGGACGGGATTGAAGGGCTGCGCTCTTTGCCGAAGCACTCGGTTGATATGCTCCTTACCGATCCACCCTATGGCACTACCCGGAACTTTTGGGATGTGCCGCTCCCGCTCCCGGAGCTATGGGAGGCGGTCAAGTGGGCGGTCAAGCCGGATGGCGCAGTGCTGTTTTTCGCACAATGCCCCTATGATAAGGTGCTGGGGGCATCCAACCTCTCTATGCTCCGCTATGAATGGGTGTGGTACAAAAGCAGGTGTACTGGCTTTCTCAACGCAAGGCGGGCTCCCCTAAAGCGGACGGAAAACATTCTGGTGTTTTATCAAAAATTGCCCTATTACGATCCGCAGTTTGAACAGGGCAAGCCCTATAAGAAAATTTCCCGTGAGGGGAGCAACAGCCCCAACTATGGAAAATTCCTGCGTTCCAGCAGTGGATCAGAGGATGGCCTTCGTTTCCCCGGAAACCTGCTGCCTTTTCTTCCGTACAGCGCACCGTCCACCCTACGCAAAAGCCCGTGGAGCTGTGCGAGTATCTCATCAGAACCTATACCCGGCCTGGGGAGCTGGTGGCAGACATCTGCGCTGGCTCCGGCACGACTGCTGTGGCTGCTGTCAATACGGGCCGCCGCTTTGTATGCTTTGAAACCGCCCCGGCCTTTTACGCCCCGGCTACAGAACGCATCCGGCTGGCTACTGAGGCGGTCAAAGCCGGGCAGAAAGGAGTATGACTATCGGAAACTATTCTATCATTTACGCCGATCCCCCTTGGCAGTACCAGCGCAACAAGGTACAGGGGGCGGCAGAAAATCCATTACCCCACAATGGGGATTGACGAGCTGTGTGCGCTCCCGGTGGCTGATCTGGCCGCCCCGGACAGCGCACTTTTTTTGTGGGCGACTTTCCCCCAGCTCCCGGAGGCCCTGCGGCTCATAGAGGCGTGGGGCTTCCGCTATAAGTCGGTGGCCTTTGTCTGGCTGAAAAAGAATAAAAAGGCTGACAGTTGGTTTTATGGCCTTGGCTTCTGGACGAGGGGAAATGCGGAGATCTGCCTGCTGGCTACCAGGGGCCATCCCAAACGGCAGGCGGCAAATATCCATCAGTTTATCATTTCCCCGATTGAAGCCCACAGCAAAAAGCCGGACGAGGCCCGGGAAAAGATCGTGGCCCTTATGGGCGACCTGCCCCGGGTGGAGCTCTTTGCCAGACAGTCCCCGCCCGGCTGGGAGGTGTGGGGAAATGAAGTGAAAAGCACGATCCCGGACTTTGGGACAAAGTGTCCCGAGGTTAAAGGGGCCGGAAAGGAGGCTGATCCATGCCCTATGTGAATGTACCCAACGACCTGTCAAAAGTAAAAACCAAAATGGCCCTAAACCTTACCAAGCGCCAGCTCATCTGTTTTGGCTGTGCGGCGGCGGTAGGCATCCCGTCCTATCTGCTGGCCCGGGGCTCTATCGGCAATACCGGGGCCATGTTCCTTATGCTGGCCGTGATGCTCCCGGCGTTTCTTCTGGCCATGTATGAAAAAGACGGGCTCCCGGCGGAAAAGGTGCTGAAAAACATCATACGGGCCCGGTTTCTGCGTCCCGGAGTCAGGCCCTATCAGACACAAAACATTTACGCCCCCTTTGCCGGACGGGGCGCTGTGAGAAAGGAGGATGTGATTGCGAAAGGCAAATCCAACCAGCGGAAGAAAAACCGCAAAGGCTAAAAACCGGGCGGCCCTGTCCGCCCAGCAGACGATCCCCTATGTGGCGATGCATCCGGACGGGTATGCAAGCTCCCCGGCGGGCTCTACACAAAGACCGTGGAATATGAGGACATCAATTATTCCGTGGCATCCACTGAGGATCAGACTGCAATCTTTGGCGGTTGGAGCTCATTTCTCAACTACTTTGACAGCTCCTGCCGTTCCAACTTTCCTTTATCAACCGCCGCTCCCACCCCGGAGCCGCTATAAGGTAAACATTCCCCAGGCGGATGATGATTTTAACAGCGTCCGGGAGGAATTTACCGGGATGCTGAAAAACCAGATCGCCCGGTCTAACAACGGGATTGAACGCTCCAAGTACATTACTTTCGGCATCCCAGCCGGAGGGATCGTGGAGGCCCGGCCCCGTCTGGAGCGTGTGGAAGCCGATGTGATGGGCAACTTTAAGCGGCTGGGTGTTCCCTGTGAACCGATGGACGGACGGGCAAGGCTGGCCCTGCTTCACAGCCAGATGCATCCGGGCAACCGGGAACCGTTCCGCTTTTCATGGAAGGACATCCCGCAGACGGGGCTTGGCACCAAGGACTATATCGCCCCGGACAGCTTTGACTTCCGGCACTCCCGCCTGTTCCGGGTGGGCCAGTATTGGGGCGCTGTTTCCTACTTGCAGATTTTGGCGTCTGAGCTCTCGGATAAACTGCTGGCAGAAATTCTGGAGCTGGATGCGGAAATGACCGTAACCCTCCATATCCAGACGGTGGATCAGCTAAAGGCCATCAAAACCATCAAGGGAAAAATCTCCGACATCGGGAAAATGAAGGTGGAGGAACAGCGGAAGGCTGTCCGGGCCGGGTACGATCCCGACATTCTCCCGCCCGACCTCATTACCTTTTCCAAGGATGCGGCGGAGCTCCTTGCCGACCTCCAGTCCCGCAACGAGAGGATGTTCCTTTTGACTTTTACGGTAGTCAATATGGCCCCTACCCGCCAGCGGCTGGAAAACGATGTGTTTACTGTGGGCGGCATCGCACAGAAATACAACTGCGCCCTCAAGCGGCTGGACTGGCAACAGGAGCAGGGCTTTGTGTCCTCGCTGGCTCTCGGCTACAACGGAGTGGAGATCCAGCGTGGTATGACAACCAGCTCCACGGCAATTTTCATCCCCTTTATGACAAGGGAGCTGCGGATGGACGGGCAGGCCCTCTACTATGGCATGAACGCCCTTTCCCACAATGTCATTATGGCTGACCGTAAAAAGCTGAAGTCGGCCAACGGAATGTACCTCGGCTCTACGGGCTCGGGAAAATCCTTTGCGGCAAAGCGGGAACTGCTCAATGTCTTTCTGACCATCCCCCAGGATCGGATTATCATTGTTGATCCGATGGGTGAATATGCCCCGCTGGTTCGCAGGCTGGGCGGACAGGTGATCGAGATTGCCCCGGACAGCCCCCACCACCTAAACCCGATGGATGTGGAGCTCAACATGGCCGCCGGGGAGAGCCCTCTTTCCATGAAGGCGGATTTCCTGCTTTCCCTGTGCGAGCTGGTGGTAGGCGGAAAGGAAGGCTTACAGCCCATCGAAAAAACAGTTGTTGACCGCTGTGTGCGGCTGGTGTACCGGGAACAGGCCCTTGGGCTTGATACGGGAAAAACCCCGCTTTTGCAGGACTTGTACGAGGAGCTCTTGAAACAGCCGGAGCCCGAGGCCCGGCGTGTGGCAACTGCCCTTGAGCTCTACTGCACCGGCTCCCTCAACCTGTTTAACCATCCCACGAATGTGAAAACCGACAGCCGGGTGGTGTGTATCGTGCTGAAAAACATGGGAGAAAACCTCCGTAAAATCGCCATGCACATCACAAATGAATTTGTGTCCCAGGCGGTAGATACCAACTTCCGGGAGGGCGTGGCGACATGGTGCTATTTCGATGAGTTCCATGTCCTGCTCCGTGATCCGCTGACCGCCAGCTATTTTGTGGCGGTATGGAAAATGCTGAGAAAGAAAGGCTGCGTTCCCAGCGCCCTCACGCAGAATGTGAAAGACCTTCTGGCCAGCCGGGAGATCGAGAACATTCTTGATAACACCGACTTTATGATTTTGCTCTCGCAGGCTCAGAGTGACCGGGCGATTTTGGCAAGACAGCTCGGTATTTCCGAGCACCAGCTTTCCTACATTACCCACTCTAATTCCGGCGAGGGCCTGCTGTTTTACGGGAATGTGACCATCCCGTTTGTGGATCGGTTCCCGAAGGGGGAAATCTATGACCTCTTAACCACCCGACCGGAGGATATGAAGAATGAAGCGAAAACCGAATAAACCACGCCCGGAGGCCCAAACGCATATCGAACCCGGAAATGGGGCTGCCGAGCCCGGCGGCTCTGCTTTTGGGGCTGGCTCTGAACAGGAGCCCGGGGCGTCTGGCACTTTGGGACAAAGTGTCCCAAAGTCAAAATTCCGGCAGAAAAGCCAGCAGGAACAGGCGGCGGCATCCAAGCTCCGCATGGAAAAGCGGGGCGAAAAACGGGAGGCCGCCCGGGAAAAGCTGGCAAAGCAGAAGCCGCCCAAACAAAAAGGCCCGATCCGTAAGGCGGCGGGGGCCGCCGGATGGGGCGTTCACGGTTTTGTGCATGGCAAGCTCTACGAGGTGGAGCAGGAAAATGTGGGAACCGAAGGGGCCACCGCTCGGAGCTTGCCGGGGAGGTTGTCCTGCGGCATGGCTCCCGGTTTGTAAAACGCAAAGTCCGGGAGCATCCGGCAAAGGCGGCCAGCCGGGCCGAGGCCAGGTATCAGAAAGCAGCGGCGGATTATCATTTCCACACCGCCGCACAGGAGCACCCGGAGCTTTCCAAAACTATTTTACCCGGTACTGGCAGAAACAGCGGCTTAGAAGGCAATACCAGAAGCGGGCGAAGGAGGCCGCAAAACCAAAAGCCGCCGGGAAAACAGCCGCCGCCACGGAAAAGCTGACAGCCCGGGCCGCCGGGTTTGTGAAGCGCCATCCAGCCGGATGCCTGCTGGCTCTGGCCTGTGTCCTTGTGATCGTCCTGCTCCAGTCCTGTTCGTCCTCGCTGGTGTCCATCGGCAACGCCGGAGCCGGGGCGCTGGGGGCCACCACTTACCCCTCTGAGGATGAGGCGATTTTAGGGGCGGAGGCGGCTTATGCCGGGCTGGAGGCAGAACTGCAAACCTACCTTGATACCTACGAAAGCACCCACGATTATGACGAGTACCACTTCGATCTGGACGAGATCGAACACGATCCCTATGTGCTCATTTCCCTGCTGTCGGCGCTCCATGAGGGGGAATGGACGCTTTCACAGGTGGAGGGCTCCCTGCAAATGCTCTTTGACCGCCAGTATATTCTGACGGAGCGTGTGGAGGTGGAGACACGCTACGACAGCGACGATGAACCCTATTCGTGGTACATCTGCTATGTGACGCTGGAAAACAAAAACCTGTCCCACCTGCCTGTTTCCCTGTTGAGCGAAGAACAGATGTCCCGGTACTCCATCTATATGTCCACCCTCGGCAACCGTCCCGACCTGTTTCCCGACTCCCCCTATGTAGACAAATACATTACCAACCCGCCGGAGGGCTATGAGGTTCCGGGGGAATATCTGGACGATGAAACATTCGCCGCTATTTTCTCGGAGGCAGAGAAATACATCGGCTATCCCTATGTGTGGGGCGGCTCCAGCCCGTCTACATCCTTTGACTGCTCCGGCTATGTGTCATGGGTGATCAATCATTCCGGCTGGAATGTGGGCCGCCTTGGGGCGCAGGGGCTTTACAACATCTGCACCCCCACAGGCTCCCCAAGGCCCGGCGACCTTGTGTTTTTCAAGGGAACCTATGACACCCCGGGCGTGAGCCACTGTGGGATTTATGTGGGCGATGGACGGATGCTCCATTGTGGCGATCCCATCGGATACGCAAACTTAAATACAAGCTACTGGCAGTCTCATTTTTACGCCTACGGGCGTTTACCATGATTGGAGGTCATTTATGGCAACAGCAAAAAGCATGAAAATCCAGGCCGAGATTGATAAGGTCAAGGCCAAAATCAGCGAACAGCAGGCCCGGCTCAAGGAGCTGGAGCAGAAAAAGCTGGAGGCGGAAAACAGCGAGATCGTGGACATCGTGCGTGGCATGAGCATCCCCCTTGCGGAACTGCCCCTGCTGTTTGAAAAGCTGAAAGGCGGCGGGGCTTTGGGACAAAGTGTCCCGAAGTCCGAGGATGAGGAAAAGGAGGAAAACTGAATATGAAACGGTTTCGAGTTTTGACAGCGGCGCTTTGTGCCGCTGTTTTGTTATGCGGCTTTAGCGTTCCCGCCTATGCTTACGCAGGCGGCGGCGAGGGCGAGGACTACGGCGATCCCACAATGGAAACCCGGCCCCGGAGCCGACTATTACGCCGGGCGAGGGCTTTGACCAGGAGGGAAACCTTGTAACCCGTGATCTGCTCTATGACGAGCACACCAACAAGCAGTTTATTACCGTCCAGACCAGCGGCGGCAATACCTTTTACATTGTCATTGATTATGACAAGCCTGTGGACGAGGAAGGCGAACAGTATGAAACCTACTTTTTCAGCGTTGTGGATGAGGGGGATCTGCTGGCCGCAGCCGAGGCCGCTGGCGTGGAACAGGCGGTCTGCTCCTGTCCGGAGAAATGTGCGGCGGGGCTGTCAATACCGACTGCCCGGTATGCTCTGTCAATATGGGGAAATGCGTAGGCGCAGAGCCGGAGCCCGAGCCTGCCCCGGAGCCTGAGCCGGAACCCGAGAAGCCGGGCAACGCCGGGATGATCCTTTTGGTGCTGGCTGTCATGGGCATCGGCGGCGGGGCCGCATGGTATTTCAAGATTTACCGTCCGAAACACCAGCAGGCTGACCAACCCGAGGAGGACGATGGCGAGGAGTACCCGGACTATGACGAGTTTGAAGATGACGGCCCCCCGTGGGACGAGGAGGACGAAACCGAAGAAAGGAGGAAATCAGATGAATTTTACCAGCAGTCTCTTTGAACGAATGATGAAAGAAAAACCCCGTCCCCAGGCTCCCGCTGAGAACAGGCCGCCCAGGGGCTCCGCCTGTTATGGCTGCTGTTACTGGCGGGGGATCGCCTGTGTGTCCTGCTACAAGGAGCTTTTGAAGGCCGGGGCTGGCGGGAGGTGATGGATTGTCCCGTGAACTGACACGCAAGGAAAAGACAGCGATCCGCTCTCTTGTGGTAACATGGTGCGCCAACTATGACCGGGAATACGGATGCCTGCCGCTGGATAGCGATTGCTATATGCTGGGTAAATGCTGGACGGGATCATACTGCCGCTATTTCCGGGAGTCCGTCCTGCCCCTTGATCCGGCGCTGGAAGCGTCCCTTATGAGCGAGGGCCCAAGGCCGGATTTTAAGATATGCCCGGTATGCGGCGGGCCTGTTCCCCCGGACAGGCGGCAGGCGTACTGTTCGGCGGCCTGTGCAAAGAAAGCCCACCGCCGCCAGCAACGGGAATATATGCGGAAAAAGCGGGGTGCATCCGTTGACAATTAGGGCCTGCAAAACCCGCTTATAGCAAGGCTTTCCGGGGCCGTTCCGTTGGCCTGCCGTATCATTCTACGGTCTGGCCCCGTTTGCCCTGATGCTGTCAACATCCATACAGCGGGACTTTGGGACAATTTGTCCCGAAGTACCTGCTTTCTGAGAGGAGGTACTATGGACAAAAATCAAGGCTATTCCATTTTGAAGGCTGTGATGCTGGAAAATGGCAGGGGCTTTGCGCTGGGGCATCATCCCACAGCTCCATCCCCCTATGTCACATGGGCTTGTTACGATGATAAGAACGGCCAGCGGCAGTATGAATGGGGACATTACGGCAACGATCTGGCCGCTATGGAACAGGATTTTTCAGACCGGGTAAAGGACTATCAGCGGCTTTACCATGTGGGGATCGTGCAGACCGAGGCCCCCGGCCTTTACAAGTATTACTCTACCCAGCGGCCTGTGGACATCGGGACATTCCCCAAACCACCCACAATGCCCCGGATGAGATCGTCAACTATGACCGCCGCATCCCGGTGGAGGGCGGCGCATTTCTGGCATGGGGGCATCTGACTTATACAAGGCCGCTGACCGAAAAAGAGGCGTCTGACTATGAGCTCCGTCCTGCCCCCGTCATTTCTGAATTATCCCGAAAAAATGATAACAGGCCCCTCTCGATTGCCCAGCAGATGAAAGAGGCCGGAGCTCTGGCTGAAGCCAGCCAGGGCGATCCCATCCATAAGAAAAAGGCCCCCAACCGGGGCGACCGATAGGAGGATTTGTATGGAAGAAATATATAACCCGATGAAAAGTGCGGAGATCGCCACCGAGCACAATTACAATATGCTGGACGGTGTTCTCAATAACCAGGCCCCACCCCCGGAGGAAAAGGAGCTGGATAAGGTTAAGGAACCACCCCACAAGCGCCGGAGCCGGGAACGGAGGAACGATGACAAAGAAACGCCGCCGCCCGATCCATCTCCATATGATGGTGTCCGAGGAGGAGCAGGCCCTTATTCAACAGCGCATGGCCGAGGCGGGCATCCGCAATATGGGGGCCTATATACGGAAAATGGCCCTCAATGGCTATGTGCTCCATGTTGACCTCTCGCCCGTCCGGGAGCTGGTATCGCTCCAGCGGCGGTGCTCAAACAACCCCAATCAAGTGGCAATCCAGGCCAACACCTACGGCGGGATTTACCCCGAGGAGATCGCCGCTTTGCAACGGGACTATGCCGCCCTGTGGGGGCCGCTGTCCGATTTGCTGAAAAAGCTCTCCGCATTGGTGGAGCTCTGATCCTGCCGGGGAGTGGCGTATGCCGCTCCCGGTTTTCTACTTCGGGACAATTTGTCCCGAGGTGCTGAAAGCCGGAGGCATCCTTGTTGTCCCTCCCGGACAGAGGTATAATTATCATGTAAGGAACCATAAACCGCACTTTTCAAGGAGGTATCAAGCGATGCGGATCATTCTGAAACTTTTAGCGGCCCCCTTTGTTCTGGCACTCACGCTCCTTGTGGCAGTATTGAATTTTGCTTTTTCCTTTGCGTCATGGGTGTTCTGCGCCCTGTCCTTTCTCTGTCTGATCGGAGCCCTGTTTGCTTTATTCACGGGGGATCGCTGGGGCATACAGGGGCTTGTGATCGCCTTTGCTGTTTCGCCCTTTGGCCTGCCCGCTGTGGCGGAGTGGCTCATTGACAAGCTGGACAGTCTCAACTACTCGCTAAAGAGTTTTATCACAGGATAACGCTTTGGGACAATTTGTCCCGAAGTCCCCTGCGGCGGCTGGACGGACAGCCGCCGTTTTCTTTTGGAAGGAGGTGTGCTCACGGCTACAACTTATATCCGGCCCTACAAGGTGGCGGCTGGGAAAGGCGCTGTCCAAACAATGGAGGAACGCTTTGACTATGGGTTTAATCCGAAAAAGCTGGGAGCCCTGTCCTCATACCTCTGCGATCCGGCCACGGCTCCCGCTGAGTTTCTGCTGGTAAAGAGCCAGTACCAGGCGGAAACAGGTCGGGCCGTAGAGCGTGGAGCTCTGTTCTTTCAGATCCGGCAGGCGTTTCCGCCCGGCGAAGTGACAGCGGAGGAGGCTAACCAGATCGGCTATGAAACAGCCATGCGCTGGACGAAGGGAAAGTATCAGTTTTTTGTCTGCACCCACACAGACAAGGGCCACCTCCACAATCACATTTATTTCAATTCAACGGCCTTTGACTGCTCCCGGAAGTTCCATAATTTTATCGGCTCCAGTTTTGCCCTGCGGCGGCTCTCTGACCGGGTGTGCATTGAGTATGACCTCTCTGTGATCCAAAATCCAAAACAGCACAGCAAGGGCCGGTATCTCCATTATGGCCAGTGGATTGGGGAGAAGCCACCCTCTGCAAAACAACGGGTGCGGCTGGCCATCGTGGAGGCTCTGAAAAAACAGCCCGCCGATTTTCCGGCGTTTCTGAGGCTCATGGAGGAGTCCGGCTTTCTGGTAAAGCATGGCCGTGGCGGTGTGATCTCCTTTCTTGCTCCCGGACAGGATAAGCCCACCCGCCTGCGGGCATCCACTCTCGGGGATGGTTTTGATCCCGAGGACATCCGGGCTGTGATTGCCGGGGAGCGTCCAGGAGCTCCGCAGGAGGCCCCGGCTCCTGCCCGGCGTGTCAATCTGATTATAGACATTCAAGAGCGCATGGCACAGGGCAAGGGCCCGGCCTATGAACGGTGGGCCAAGGTTTATAATCTGAAACAGATGGCTGCTGCGCTCCAGTACCTGCGGGAAAATGATTTGATGGACTATGAGGCGCTGGCGGCCAGTACAGAAAAGGCAGTAGAGTGTTTTCATGCGCTGTCCGAGGAATTGCGGCAAACGGAGGCGGCGCTGGAAAAGACCACCGGGCTCATGGCGGCTACAGTAGACTACGCAAAAACCCGGCCCGTGTTTGACGGTTACAAGGCGGCCCGGTACAGTAAAAAGTATCTGTCGGAGCATGAGGCGGAGCTTGCCACTTACCGGGCGGCCCGGGCCACTATGAATGAGCTTTTGGACGGTGCAAAGCTGCCAAAGATGGCGGATATGAAAAAGGCCCGCCAGGAATTGGCGGGAAAGAAAAAAGCCCTCTATGCGGAATACCGCAAGGCTCAAGCGGATATGCGGCAGGCTGTGGCGGTCAAGGCGAACCTTGATCATCTGCTCGGCGTGACGGACGAGCGGGAAAATAAGGCCCAGGAGCGATAGCGACAGGCCGCAGACAACAGGCGCATAGCGCCGGGACTTTGGGACAATTTGTCCCGAAGTTCAGCGGGTTTGGGGAGTTCCCCAACAAGCATTTTTGCGGGCCTGCGGCCAGCAAAAATTTCGGAGTGTGGCCACACCCGAATTGCTTGCCGTTTCGTGCGCTTCCGCTACATGGCGCAAAAAAAACGGAGGTCACGCTTTCTTACGCTTCCTCCGTTTCTCTGGCTTTCTTAATTCCCTCGGCTGTGGCTTCTATCACGACAAGCTCCTTTTTCATTCATAGAATTTAGGAGCAAATCAATGTGTTTTCTGCAAGAACTTGTCTGCGCCCCTCCGTCCGCATGAATAAACTGGTCTACTGAAATGTCAAACATAGTAATGAGTTTAACAAAAAGGTCGAAGCTGGGATATTGACCTTTATTCTCAATATTCATAATGGTACGGGAGTCACGGTCTACTAATTCCGCAACATAGGCTTGTGTCCAGCCCTTTTCTTCTCTGGCTCGTTTGAGTGCCGCCCCGAGGCCGTGAAAGTCAAACCTTCTTTCATCTTGGTTCATTCTCATATCACCCTATATCATTCTACATTTCGTGTTAGATTATGAGAATGTAATGAAATTTTACATCTGGTAGTATTTAATTTCATCTATCCGTTCAGATTGACTTGCCCGGACCAAATAAGTGAATTATAATTTTCTTATAGCAATTCATCTCTCATTTTTGTGCAAACATTGAGAGGAAAATAGCAATTATATTCGCTATGATAAGGGAGGAAATAAATTTGGATTGGGTAAAACAGCTTAATATTGCGATTAGATATATCGAAGATCATCTGACAGGAACCATAGAGTATGACGAACTGGCAAAAATGCTTTGTTGCTCTACTTATCAATTTCAGAGAATGTTTGCCTTTATGAATAATGTTCCTTTATCCGAATACATACGCAGAAGAAAATTGTCGTTAGCTGTGGCGGATATTCAAAAAGGAGAGCGAGTCATAGATGTTGCTTTGAAATATGGCTATTCTTCCCCAACGGCATTTAGCCGAGCATTTCAATGTCTCCACGGGATTACCCCCTCTGAGGCAAGAAAAAAGGGAACATTATTAAAAACATACCCTCCAATTAGTTTCAAGCTGACTATCACAGGAACAGAAGAACTAACTTATCGGATTGAGGAACGATCTGCTTTTGAAGTAGCAGGTGTCTCTATGTTATTGGATAAATCTCTGGAAAAAAATTTTTGTACTGTTCCACAGTTTTGGGATAACGCTGTACAGGATGGTACTCTTGCAAAACTTAATTCCTTAGACAAAGACGAAGTTTGCGATTTGCTGGGGATAAGTGTTTGCGGGGATTATGAGACATGGAAATACTATATTGCAGTTGCAACATCTGAAACAGCAAAATTTGAATTTGAGAAGTTAATTATTCCTGCGTCAAAATGGGCAATTTTCTCGGGAAAAGGAACAAATGTATCTTTGCAAGACTTAGAACGCCGTGTCATTACTGAGTGGCTCCCATTCTCTGGATTTGAATATGGAAATGCTCCAGATATTGAACGCTATATACAGGCTGATCCGGAAAATGCTGAGTATGAATACTGGTTATCTATCCGAAACGAGAAGGAGTAATTTATGGCAAGATCAAATATTAAAGCTGTTTTTGAAAATGATGTTCAAACAGTTTGGAATGTTATAACTGATGTAAAAAATTATATATGGCGTACTGATTTAAGTAAAACTGAAATTATAAGTGACAAACAGTTTATAGAATATACAAAAAATGGCTACGCCACTACATTTACAATTACCCTTTTTGAACCATACAAGCGATGGGAGTTTGACATGGAAAATAGCAATATAAAAGGTCATTGGATTGGAATTTTTACTCAAAAGGGCGAAAAAACAGAAATTGATTTTACTGAGGATGTAACTGCAAAAAAAGTTTTAATGAAACCATTTGTTAAGGCATATTTGAAAAAGCAACAGGCAAGATATGTTAAAGATTTGGCGAGAAAATTGAAAGGTAATTATGAATAGCAAAGAAATTATTGATTATCTAAAATCTGAGGCTTCAGAAAATATAAAGAAAATGTTATAAAAATGGGGATACCAGAAAAATTTTGCATTGGTGTATCAACATCTACACTGCGGAAATTTGCAAAAAAGCTGGATAAATCTAATGAATTGGCCTTTGAATTATGGAATACCCATTACCACGAGGCTCGTTTGCTTGCAGTGCTAATATTCGATCATAAATGTTTATCTTACGACCAAATTGACACACTTATGTCAGAAGTTTTATCATGGGACTTGTGCGATCATTTATGTAAGAATTTAATTATAAAATTAGATTACTATGAGGACTTTATTTTTAATTGGATAGCTGCTGACCATATCTATAAGAAACGGGCTTCGTTTGTTTTAATTGCTGCGTCTACTATACATGATAAAAGCATGACAAAGGAAACTCTTGACAGCTATTTGAAATTGGTATACGAAAATTCTTGTTATGAACATGACCATATAAAGAAAGCTGTTTCATGGGCGCTAAGAGAAATAGGAAAAACAGACTTTGAATATGCCGAAAAGTTCTTTGACTGCTTACGATTTATTAGCCAGCGGAAACAAAGTTCAAATTTGGATTGCCAAAGATGTCATAAAGGAATTAGAAACTGTCGTGAAAGTAAAAGAACGGAAACGCTTAATTACTTCTAATTCCAAAATGGGCAGAGAACGATGAAAGAGTAGCCACCCGCAACGGAATAAAAAAAACCGTTGTTTCGGCGGCTGGGTATCTGTGCGCCTAAACAAAATACAAGTAGCCTTACGGCGGTTTTGAAATAACAAATTTCAAGCCGCCGTTTTCTTTTTGAAAAAATGAGAATACGGAGGGTGTGTTAAAGTCGCCCTTTTTTGAGGATACGGCGGTGCTCAGGAGGTATCGCCGTGTCCATTTTTGCCTTTTTTTACAGTACCCATGACCTGCACCAGCTAAAAAAAGCATAGCTCCCCCTCCGGGACAGTCTGGTTATGAATGTGAAATTGAGCAGTACATAAATGAATATAAAACTTCATGCGTCTGTGCGGCTTGGTGTCGCCCAGGCGCTTTTTTGTACTTCGAGACAAATTGTCCCGAAGTGCGGGGCGGCTCCCCGGGGTGCCGCTCCCATAAAGCCCGTTTCGGTCACTCATCCACCCAACACCGAAACGGAGGTTTATTTATGACTACAATCAATCTGAAGGATTTTTATTATTGGTACACACAGGATCAGTTTATCGAGGTTTCTGACGAGGTAGCCGAAGTGTTTGTGGCCGATGCCCGGCACGAAATGGCCTACCAGCGGCGGCTCTCCCGGCATAAGGCGCAGTATTCTCTGGACTGCGATGACGGGATCGAATATTCCGCCTGCCTGCATGAGCCAACGCCCCAGGAGCTTCTGGAGCGCATGGAGCTGTTCATCCGTCTGTGGAACGCACTCAACTCTTTGCCGGAGATCCAGGGCCGCAGGATTGATGCCCACATCATTCTCGGAAAGAGCATCAAGGAAATTGCCGAGGCCGAGGGCGTACATGAGGAGTCTGTCCGCCAGTCGATCAAGCGTGGCCTTGAGCGTATGAAAAAAACTTTTTGATTTTTTCATTTTCCCCACTTGGAAATGATGAAAAAATGTCTCGGTTTATGAAAGGAGATATTCTTCTTTTCGCAGATAAACAGCGGCGACCCCGGGCATAGTCCGGGGAGCCGGGCGGCGGGTGCGCTGTGACTTTTTCTATGGAAGAACGAGCGAACAACACCAACGCCGCAACTGGGCCGGGCCAACCCACGGCCACGATCCGGCATAGGACAGGCTGGCCGCCTGACCCTCCGGGCCGCCCTCTTATCTGCGAGGGAACGCCGCTCTGAGCATGGTTGTCTTTGACAGGGCAAGAAAATGGGAGCGGCGTTCTCTATTTTATACTTACATGGAGTGAGGCAAGAGGGCAGCATCGTTTGGGTGCTGCCCTCTTGCGTTTCCCCATGATATGCGGGAGGCGTATCCTATTTTTGATAAGGAGGTTTTACCGTGAGATTAACGGCAAAGGAACTGGAACAAATGAAAAGCGTTGACATCGGCGCAGTGGCTCCCGAGTCCCTGCCGGATGTGAGCGGTATGGCCTTTGACACCTCCCTCCCTCGGGAGGAGCGGATCGCCCTGTTTTTGCAGGCGGTAGAAAATCCATACTGCTTTTGCATCGGCGGGATCGGTGTGAAAATTGAATTTGCGGAAAGCGGGCCGTCTTTGCAGGACACGCTGACAGACTTTCTGCTCCGGCAAAAAAGCGGGCTGTAACTTCGGTTGCGGCCCGTTTGCTACTTCGAGACAAAGTGTCCCGAGGCGGAGGCATCCTTGTTGTCCCGCCCGGGCAGAGGTATAATATAGATGTAATGTGATAGGGAAGGAGGAACAATGGCACGAACAAAAAACAGAGGATTGCAACAGAGTTTCTCTCCCTCTTATACCGTCCGCCGCTGGCGGCTGGGCAAATATATCCGGCTCTCCAAGGAGGACTTGAAAAAGGGAAAGGACGACAGCAACAGCGTCATCAACCAGCGTGATCTGCTCAATGACTTTTACCAGAAGCATATCGGAGAATTTGAAAGTGTCTCCGAATATGTAGACGATGGACACACAGGAACGGACGCCAACCGGGAGAATTTCCAGCGGCTCCTTTCCGATGTAATGAGCGGGAAAATCAACTGCGTGGTAGTAAAGACCTTTCCCGTTTTGCAAGAAATTACAGTGATGCGGGAAGCCTGATTGATAACCTGTTTGTTCAGATGGGCGTTCGCTTCATCAGTCTTGCTGAAAATGTGGACAGCTATCTCAACCCGGACAGCGTTTCCAGTATTATCGTCCCGATTACAAATGTGATGAACGATCAATACTGCTATCAGACCTCAAAGAAAATTCGCCAGGTATTTGACTACAAGCGGCGCAACGGTCAGTACATCGGCGCATTTGCTTATGGATATGTGAAGCACCCAAAGGACAAGCACCGGTTGATCATCGATCCCGATGCCGCTGAAATCGTCAAACTTATTTTCTCTTTGTTCCTAAAGGGGACATCGAAACGGGCCATCGCTTTGTATCTGAATGAACACGGCGTACCCAGCCCCTCGGCTTATAAACTGCAAAAGGGCATACCCGTTTCAACAAGAGGATATGACGATCCTATGTGGGGAGCCCGCATGATCCACTCCATTCTGACGAACCCCACCTATACCGGGGATTTGGCACAGGGCCGCAGTCGGGTAAAAAGCTATAAGGTACACGAGGTTGAAAGTGTTCCCCGTGAAGAATGGGTGGAAGTAGCTGGTACGCATGAGGCAATCATTGATTATGAAACCTTTGATAAGGTACAGGCCCTCTTACAGCGTGATACCCGCACTTCTCCAAAAGGCCGGGAAGTCCACCTGTTCAGCGGTTTTCTGAAATGTGCTGACTGCGGGCGGGCAATTACCCGGAGCGTAGGCAACAACAATAATGTGTACTATGCCTGCTCCACCTACAAGAACCGCTCCCGAACAGCCTGCACAATGCACTCAATCAAGCATAACCGTCTGGAGGCCGCTGTCCTCTTTGCGGTACAACAGCAAGTCCATCTGGCTGTTTCATACTCGGAAATGATTGCCCGCATTAACACCGCCCCGGTAAAAAGAGCCAGTCCATCCGTTTGGAAGAACTGATTGCTGCGAAAGAGCGGGAACTGGCAAAAATCAGCCGCTACAAGCAGTCCCTTTATCAAGACTGGAAAGACGGAGAAATTACCCAGCAGGACTACCGGGATATGAAAGCCGATTATGAACGACAGACCATCGCTCTCACGGATGTGCTGACCCGGCTGAACGCTGAACGGGCGGAACTGGCAAACGGAGTAAAGAGTGAGCATCCCGCATTGGTGGCATTTACAAAACATCAAAATATCGACCAGCTTTCCCGGGAACTTCTCGTTGAGCTGGTCGACCATATCAAGGTTTATGAGAACGGAAACATTAGTGTGAGATTTAAGTTTGCGGATGAATTTAGACGCATAGCAGAATACATTGAAATCAACACCACAAAACCCGCAGTAGCGGGCTAACCTCCGCTACATACCCCTTTGACAGTGTGTTTTCCTAATAGGAGCTAATCATAGGAGTTTTGGCCGAAAAAACTGTTTGCATAAGAGGGTAGCCATCCAACTGCTTTCCGTCCTTTCCTCTAAGCTCTGGGAAAAGCTTTTTGACTCTGGCATTTATTTCGATAAAGGCACTGCGTGCAGATTCAAAATAATGGCCATCTTGATACAGTGACCGCGCCACCCGAATAATATCCGGGTGAACCAGCTTCCAGTCAATCGCAAAACGGAGTTCCAGTTCCCTGCGCTTCAAGGCATCTAATTGAATCAAAATTGTATTTCCTTCTCCCGTTGCCATTCTTTGCGTTGAGGTGTAAACAAGATTACGGGAAATGATTTTCCACTCATCGCTTTCTTCAAAGTGATTTTCGTAAATGTACTGAATTAGGTCATTATAAAATTGAATATACTCCGGCGTATCGAAGCGAACTGGTGTTTTAATGGCAAAAAGGCTTTTCATCTGCCCAATTAAAGAATCAATTGTAATCATTGCGGGACCCCTTCCGTGCCATGTGAGTTCTAAATATTGGATATAACATCTCCCCCGGTTTCTGTGTACGGCAAGCAACCACCTCGAAAGACTTTGTTTGTAAATATCACTCACACAGTCTTTGATAAGCCTTGCGAACAGTTTGCGCCATCAAGATTCTGCGCTGGCTTAGGAACTCCATGTAGTCCATATTTTCGAAGTTATCCGGCAGAGCGTGTTCCTTGCAGGTTTTGCGATAACCTTCTTCGCCCAGTTTTTGGCGGTAATGAGAGACATAGTCTTGGGGCGCCTTATCTGAAATCTCGATGTTGGTGGCGTAGTCGAGATAGGTAAAGTTTGCGATCTGGTTCCGGTCACGGTCGCTGGTAAAACCAATGCCGGTCAGGTAGTTTTTCGGGAAAATGTGATGCTTGTCGATAGCATTCTTCGTTCCGCTGGAACCCAAGATGAAATACTTGGATACTGGGGTGTTGCTGAACAACATAGGAGTATTCAGCACGATCTGAGCTGCCACATATCCATACCACGCCGGAGAAATAGCCGCAGCGCTGTTCAGCTCGTTAGGTAGAGTCAAACTGAAATAATCGTCTGTGAAGTGTGTTTCGATTACACGGTCAGTATAGGCAATGAACTCTGCCGCCGTATGAACATCACGCAGATCTGCAAATTGCTTTTCCACTTCGGACTCCGTGGAGCCAGTGTAGAAATATGTGATGGTGCTCATAAAGAACCACTTGCTGGTGCATTTCTTCAACTGCGCCGCATCCAGTTTGTAGTCGTATTTGGCGATCAGGTAAAGGACATAACTGAAAACGATAGCGTTGGACGATGCAATCAGCTTGTCGCTGATATATCCGGCCTCTGCCACGATGTTAATGAAACTGTGCCAGTTGTTAAGGTTCATGACCTTGTCCAAAGCGTCCTTGAAAATCTGGAGATTTTCATGCCGGACTTCATCAGAGAACTTTCCGGTCTCAAGATTTTTGCCTCTCAAAAGCATGTAGGCGTATCTCAACCGGGCACGCTTGAAACCAACGCCAACGGCCATGCGAATCAGATGAGAAGGTTCAATTGCCAAAAGTGTGTTGTAAGAGGTGTTGGCGGCTGGTACTCTGGATGCTGCTGCAAACGCATTGATCTTATTGCTGGTTTCATTCTCGTAAACGGAGATAAGAGTCTGAATGAAGTTGTTCTCCGTCAGACTCTGTCCGCCAGAATTGACTCTGACGAAAATATCTGCGACATCTTCTTCGTCTGCCGTGTAACTGATTTCCAGAGTAGGTAGAGAATAATCAGACAAATTCAGAAGCGCATTGATGTTATCTTCGATTCTATCTTCTTCCTCGTCTGTCAACAAGGGGAGTTCTTTCTTACCGCGGCCTTCGTTGGCTTCCTTGATAAAATGTCGCCGCAGAGAACTGATGGAATTGTCCTCTTTTGCCAGGAACACATCACTGATGCGACTGATCCACTCGGTGTCCTTTTCGTATGCCTGGGACCACACGGCAAATTCGCGAGTCAGCGGATTATAGGAGATTTTTATTTCACGATCTGCGAAATTCTTGTCCTTCACCTTGACCGCATACATAGCCGCAACAAGGGCAGTCAAACGCTGCTGACCGTCAATGACGAGTTCCTTAGGTTCTTCATAGGTTTTTGAGTTATCTCCAATCGCGCTCTTTTTGCTCTCATAATCAACTGGAGACTCCCACAGCATGATATAGCCAATGGGATAGCCCTTGAGCATAGAGTCAAACAACTCACGAACTTTATTGTCCCTCCAAACAAAAGGACGCTGAAGATCAGGCAGACCGATGCGGCCATTGCGTACATCCTTGACCAAATCCCCGACTTTACTGGGGATATTCTTAAACAGTTCTTTTCCCATATAGATCTCCTAAAATCGTCTTTATCTGTTTATCGATTGTCAGGCACAATCTCCACAATATCCTCTATCCGGCAATCCAGCGCCGCACAAATCTTCACGAGTATCTCTGTGGTAACATGTCCATTCCGTCCCATCTTGGTGACGGATGCTGGGCTAATACCTGCCTTTTCACTGGGTCCTTTTTCTTCATGTCCTTATCGATGAGCAGCTTCCAGAGTTTTTATAACTCACAGACATAAATATCTCCTCCGTACCGATATACAAAATGCTCTGCCGCTTGGCAGAGCATTCGGTCTATTGCAGCCATACTGCCAAGGCCTATTCCAACACTTGACAGCGTTGTTTATAATGATAGCACATTTGGGCAGGAAAAGCAAGAAAATGATAAATCCGCACGAATTCCGACTCTATTCAATTTCTTTTCAAGCCGCGAAAGAAACGCTTGAACCTCCGGGCAGTCAGAGCTACAATGCCAACACCTCATAACGAGGACAAACTGATTGGAGGTCAAATGATGAATTATGAAGTAAACCCGTTTCAGGACTACGAATCGATTACCGTTGATGAGCTGAAAGATCAAGCTAACAGTTTACTGAACCTGGTAACGGAAGAACGGCGGCCGCTGCGCGTAATCATGAACAATAGCAAGGAGTTTCTGCTGTTCCCCCAGGACTTGCTCGCCCTGATCTGCGACTCTGACTTTCGCTTGATCCTGCTGTCGGCAATGCGGTATGCGATGGGCAGGAATACTTGTATGCCTGTGGTGATTTCCAATTATATTAAGCATCACATCCGGATTCTGGATGATAAGTTTCTCGTACTGGCTGCCGACGATATCCGGCGGCACCTTGAAGACTATGCAGAGCATGAACTGAATCCAAATCTTTGGCAGGGTCTTTAGATGCACTTGAAACAGAGCAGAGAGAGCGTGCCACTCGTAAGGCGAGGAAGATTAGACCCTGCCCAGCCTGCGGGAAGCCCTTGGAGGTCATGAGCATTGCCGATAACCAGCATTCACCCGGCGGGTTCGATGTGATTGCTCACTGCCGGAACTGTCTCACCGATTACGAATGGTTCTGCGATAAGGATGGCGGTGTCTCAGATATGAAACAGTATTTTTTGGGGTAAGGCAGTGTAAAAACCGACGCTCACATGAACAAGCGCATTCTCGTATTTCAATATACTTTCCCTTAAAATGTCCCTCAAATTACGGGAATGCGATAGTTATTGAGGGAAAGCGAGTTTCACCTTTAGAGAGCAAATGCGTGATAGTATTCTTTGTCTATAGCGCTGCAACTGCTGAGCTGCCACCCTCGCAGAAACCTCTTGCATAACAGCCTCCTCAGAGTTACAATGCAGACGCCCTGAAACACAAAACGCTTCCCATCCGGCACCGGTGAATCTTCACCGAAAACCGGGCGGGAAGCGTTTTTGACCACATAGATTACCACATACGGCTCCGGAACACTCGGGAATAGCGGAGATAAGAGCGTCAAAGAGTAAGTGAAACAAATTAAAAAGCGCCGAAAACCGCTATAAACAAGCGAAAAAAGTGTTCAGCATCCCTTTGGGAGCAGGAGGCCCAGGGTTCGAGTCCCTGCACTCCGACCAGCTTTCTTTGAAAAACCGCCTTTTTAGGCGGTTTTTCTGCGTTAATAGTTCGTTTTTTGGCGTGTATTTGACCACATTTCAACTGTGGTCAGAGAGGTGAAATGGCGGTAATAACTGCGGTGCAGAAAAACTGTGAGAACCGTAAAATCCCTAACCCATCCCTAATTGGCATAGCTCAAGTTTTTTCACCCCAAATTCGACGGAAACTTGAATTTTCCAGCATTATCCCCTATAATGATTCTACGGTGAGCCTTTGCGCCACCAAGGCAGCCGTGTGGGTGTATTCCCATGCGGCTTTTTAGAGGTGTGTTATGGATATTACGATTAATATTAATGCTGATGTGATTTCAATCATCGGTGCTGTGGTTGCGTTTTTGTCTATGATTATTTCTTGGCGACAGGCACACATTGCCAAGAAATCTCTAAAGATGGAGACCGCGATTTTTAATGACCGAAAGCCAAACTTCACCTTTGACTCTATCGTTGACTCTTATTGTATCAATGATAAGAACGAAGACGATGTGCACCTTCGTTTTCTTATTCTACTTACGAACCGATCGGATCGCCCCATGACAATCAATCAGATTCGCTTAAGAGTTCGTGGGGAATCTCTCGAACTGATTATACGCCCAACACTTGCTGACAGTTCTCTAAATGGTGGTGATAACATCGAGGGAAATCACTCTATGAGAAACTGGGTTCAGTTTGATCTCCCTCGCCAGCACTATCTGAATCTGGGCATACTCGACTACACCATTGAAGTACAGGATGCACATGGCAATCTGCAAAAGAACAACGCCATCTTTCTGAGAGAAGAGGTTCGTAACTATGAAGATCATGTGGAAACCTAAATCTGCTAAAACAGATGATATTATTGCTACAGTTGTCAATACCGCTGCGTTGTCTGTCGTCGGAGTTGCTAACGGGCGTACAGTACCTGTAGTAATTCTCCAGCCCGATGACGAAAACAAAATTGATGCAGTTATTACTGCGCATTCTGGCATTTCCGAGGGAAACTGCGAATCCCAGTGGGGATGCTCCTATGACCGTAACACAATATTGCTTCATTTGGAGTTTACAGAGCCAGTAGCATTAAAAATCATTATTCCGCTTGATATTATTCATAATGGAGCAACTATTGACCAGATAATTCATACGCAATGCCTTTATTTGATGACCGGAAATCCAGGGATGAAACTGTCTCAAAACCTGCGTAAAGAGCGAATTCTGTTAGAAGTTCCAAGTCGAGAGTTTGCTGATGAGTGGAGGAAGTTATATAAAAAGAAATACTGCAAGCATCTCAGGAAAACTCATCATATCTCCTCTAAAGCCGCAGAAGAGGTCTTTGATAAGTTACAGGACGAATTTAGTTGTATCAAAAAATTGCGAATGAAATAGTATAAGCGCACCATCGGCCACCTTTCAGTAGCCGATGGTGCGCGTTATAAATTATCCCACCTTCTCGAACGGTATCACCTTGCACCGGCTTTCCTCCGGTGGGTCGGGAGGTTCCGGGGTGGTGGTTGCCGTGACCGATTCCATGAAGCCGCCGATTTTCTCCGCTGCGCCTCGCTGCATATCGTTGGTGATGTGCGTATAGGTGTCCAGTGTAAACCCGGCGCTGAAATGACCCAGCATACTGGACAGGGTTTTCACATCCACGCCACTGGAGATTGCCATCGTTGCGAATGTGTGCCCTTACGGTATAATTACGACAAACCGGAAAAGCCCCGTATATCAAGGGTTTTCGGTTATCTGGCAAGGTTTTTCATCCTTTTCCAAACCGAAAAATCGAGCCGCGAAGTAGTTATTTCGTAGGGGGTGTTATAGTAACGACAAAAATAAAATACCGTTTGGGCGGGCTGTCAGCCCGTCCAAAAAATCAGGACATTTCCTCTGCAAAGAAGAAATGTCCTTTTTTTGTACCCAAAATCAGATGCCAACAGGAGGAACACAATGCCTGAAAAAACCGTGCAGAAGGAACCGGGCAAAAAGCCCGCGCCATCCAAAAAGCCGAAACCGCAGCAGGAAGTAGTTGTTCAGATTTTGCTCTCTGAGCTGCATCCGTTCCCGGATCACCCCTTTCAGGTGCGAGAGGATTTTGCTGTTTATGCTGCTTGTTGGTGTTCCGCTTGTTTGCTGGGGAGAACAGCTTTGGACCGTATATCCCTGGCTGGAGCCTGTAGCTGCAGTGCTTAGCGCATTGGTTGTGGCTGTCATGTTCCAAGATTCCTTTCGCAGAGAAGCAGAAAGTCTGCTGCGCCAGCACTGGGCCAGCTTGAATGGGTCGCGGAAAAAAGAATAACAAAAAGGAGTGAGACACCATATGCCTCACTCCTTTTTGATTAGTTGAATAGCGGTATCAAGACTTGCCTTATGGAAGAATCACTTGGAACCTCTCGCACACCATAACCAACTATCGTTCCATTCGCGTGCTTTCTCAAATGAGGTAATACGAATTCATTATAGAGGTCTGTAGCGAATGTGTAGTCTCCTCGACTCATAAGATGCTTACGGAGATAACAATTCATTATACCTACTGCGTAATCAGCCAACTGAATTCCTGTGCTTTGAGAGCTACATTCTGTCAGCACACCGTGATACACATTTTCGTATTTCACGAAGTCACCTTCGACCGTTATCCGATGACAGGCATCTTTGAGTTGCTTGACTTTATCCTGATTTAGCTCATCCATAATCATTGTGGCAAAGCCGTCGGGACGGGTATCCATCTGGATACGCTGAAATGCCTCTTGCATGTGAAATTTCAGCACCTCGTTCTCCGCCTGATAGCATGGCTGGGTATATACGCAAGTCACCGTGAATATGAACAGCAGAGAGGGCTTGTCCACCACACGGTTGAAGAACCGGCGATAGTACCCTTTGAGCTTGTCAGGAGTAAAGGATTTCAGAAAATCGGCACGGTATTTTCCTTTTGAGATTTCCCACAAATCTGACCACTTGATTTCTTCGCCAACCGGGACACCATACTTAGTATTGAACTCCTGAATCTCTTTTTGGAACACACGATAATCGCTGGCAGATAAACGGACATTTGCCCGTATGTAGAAGGGATGGCTGCGACGGAACGACTCAGATGGTCGCTTATTATATGCACCAGCTTCATCAGTAAAAATGTAGTATGCTTCGGCCATCTGCTCACCTTCTACTCTTGTACTTGTTATAATAGGGTTTACTTGGCAGAATTCTTTTGAATGATATCGACCGCAAAATCTTTTGCACCAGAAAGTAATTTGCGACGAAGTGCTTTTTTATTATTTGCATCTTGTTCAGACGCAAACATACTTTTATTCCGCTTAAAAACACCGTTCACCTTATCACTATCTGCTGGAACTTCAAAAACGTTAACTAATAGATGAATAATGTCATCTACAGCAAACCACTCGCCCTTTCCTTCATTGGTGACGATGTACATTGCCATTATAACCTGTTCCTTTGCTCCAGAGAGGTCCTTTACAGCAGGGTAGCTTTTGGTATTCAAATCGTCAGCCGTAATGGATACATACATTTCGGAAATATTGGAGGTTGACTTTTTCACTTTGGTGCGAGGTTTCTTCTCTCCGGAGTTTTCTTTCGGGACATATGTTTCTATAAATGCAATACCGGCTTCCGTTAACATATAGCACTTACCACTCTTTCCTTCGTCTGCGGTAGCTGCATCCATAATATATCCTTTTTCAGCCAGTCTATTGAGCGACATGCTGGGATTCTTTGGTAATGACCGTCTGGCCTCGGCGTAATACCTTTTCACGTCTTCAATGGAGAAGCACATATTCCTGTTTTTCTTCTCATCGAAATATGCAGCAAACAAGGTGAAATCCTGTTCAGTAAGTTGTCCATATTTTTTCAGAAAAGAAGAAAGGCCGACTCGGGAATAGTCAACGGCATCAGACACCGGTTCCGCTTCTGTATGCCCTGCTTCAAGGAGCGACTGCTGTGGTGCTGTTTCGATGTATGCTTTGTTTTCAGAAACAGATCGGGTTTGCACCATAGCGTTCACGGCAGCAGGTAAAACGGCGTTCATAAAATTAATGCGTTGCTGCTCTACGGCATCGGCCGGGCCTTCGGCTTCAAATTCAATTTCGCCGACTTTATATTTCAGCTTTAAGGTATCGCTCACTTGTTCAATCCTCCTTACATCAAACCGGCTCGGTTATATAAATCTTCCATCATGACGCGGTAATCCCGGGCTATATTGTCAATATCGAGCTTTCCTGCGGTATAAGTAATGCTGTGAGCAGAATTGTTTCCCACTTCGCGGAACGCATCGAAATTCTTGGATATTCTTGCAGGAACTCCGAGCGCTTTATTCTGTACGGCATCTTTTACAATGCCTTCCAACATCTTGTGGCTGCCATCTGGTTTGGTAATATCCGCCTCAATACCTTTATTTTGATATGACAATATCAGCAGTACCTCAAAAAGCCTGCGCATCAGAACTGCACACGCATCGAAGCAGTTGTTCCCATAAGTAAAATTGATTTGCTGGATAAGCCGTGTCAGGAACGGGCGTTTTCCACAGAATTTTGCTTCCTCGATCAGTTCGTCATGGGATTCAATGGTCACGGTATCTGTCCACAAATCACCGAAGTCACGTTCCAATGACTGAAGAACAGCGGGAACGAACTCTATAGCCCCTTTGATTGTTTTTGAGGGGCGGAAAGATTTGCCCTTCCCTTTGGTCAGATGCTCCTTGAGGCGAGATGTGTTTGGCTTGCTGAAATTGCATTCCTCCAACCAAAGAACAATTTTCGCCATTGTAAACGTAGTTTCTCCGTCCTCTTTGTAGTGGTAGAAACATAGCAGCGTCGCTCGTTCTGTTTCCGGTTTTGCTGCAAGATCTACAGCTTCCATAAATTTCAACAGTTGCACACTTTCACCTCATTCTACTGTAGCTTGTCCGTTCATCAGCATCGGAAGGAGCCAATCGCGGAGTTTTGTGAGTTCGCGATTTTCAGTGCCCTTTTGCTCCTTGAGTGCAAGTAATGTTTTAACTTGAGTGGTAAATGCAGTCACAATATCTTTTGGAGGTATCACAGCAGCAATGTCTAAAAGCGTGTTGATTCGGATGCCTTTGAAAATGCTGCCCGTCGAACTGGATGTTGCGGCCTTTATGAAGGTGTCACTTATAAAGTACATATACAGAAACTCCGAGGTTACGCGGGATGCATTCCGACGAATCGAGAAAACGGATTCGTTGATGTCCCACTTTTCGGGGGGATTTTGGATCAAATAGCATCTGCCGAGTGGTGCAATGCTTGCAAACAAAATATCCCCCACCGAAACATCAGAGCGCTTATGGATGATCTCTCTCGCCTGTTCGTCCACTGTGTCGCAGCCACTGAAATCAATCGTTCCTGAAGTGGTTAAGTTCTTGACTGTGAGATACTGGATGTCACCATTTCCAAGAATAAAATTATCTCTCGGATTCAATCCCGTATTGATGCTGGAAATGACATGGGATAATGGCCGAACATCCCACCTCTTCGGAATCTCCCGCTTGAGCTGGTCATTCCAGACCATCTCACCGCCGGAGGAACAATAGGGCTTGCCGTTTTCATCCGGAAAGTCAAACTGCGTAAACCAGTAGTCGTAGAGTGTTTTGGCCATGGCTTCCAACTCCACACAAACAGAAAAATTATTTTCGATTTTTCCGTTCAGCGCAACAATCGTTTTTGCAATTTTCTCTTGTTCCGTTATATCCGGCAGGAAAATTAACATTTCCTCTGCAGAGTGAACATTGAAGTGCTGCTGAATAGCCCCCACCTTGTTATTCTGGATTTGCCGCTGACCCCAAAAATTGATATATGCAGCCAAATAGTGCGGATTAACAAGTTCTGTATTTGGGTGAACAATAACAACATCAGAGCAGTTACAACCGTCATACTCAGCTGGGACTACGCAACATGTGCCAGGAATTCCGGTTCGGACAATTACAACATCACCTTTATGCAAAATCGACTTGGAGAGGCTATTTGAAAACTCAGCAGAAACATATTTCATATCATCGCTTATGATTTTGAAAGGCTTGATATTAAGTGAGCGAAGGAATGGAATGCCTTCGTCTTCATAGTGCTTCGCCATCGTTCCAACAAATCCTACGGTCAATTCTGCAATGCTTGACAGTTTGACGAATTTACTCATATCGCACCCGCCCCAGCTGCGTCTTAATCTCGCTTTCTAAGCGGCGACTTTCTGCAAACAGTTCATCCAATCGCGCAGTAAATCCGGTCATCTTCTCGGCAAATTCTTCCGGCGTCAGCTCCACATATTCGATCTTGACTTCAAAATACTGACCGGCAGAAAAGGAGAGCTTCTTTCCCTCAATATCAGCATAGCTGACAGTTACACAGAAATCGTCCTCAGCCTTTCCGGCATTAAAGGTTTTGATGATATGCGTGATCTCATCAACGCTCAACACAGTACGCTGATTTTTGCCATCGACCTTTTCTTTCGTCCCCAGTTTGGATGCATCCATCAGAATCACATTGCCGTCCTTGTTTTCACGGTTCAGAAATAATATGGAGACATTAGTGCCGGTGCTCGCAAAGATGTTGGATGGCATAGAAATAACGCCCCGAAGCATCCGTTCTTTCACCAGATGCTCCCGGATCTTCTTCTGGATACCGGAACCAGCGGTCAGAAAGCCTGTAGGAACGACCACTGCCGCTTTGCCTTTGGGGCCAAGGGAATAGATGATATGCTGCAGGAACATCAGATAAATCGCCATCTTATCCTTGTCCTTGTTGGGAATGTTCGGAACGCCTGCCCAGAAACGTTTCTTATAATTATCGCCAGCCAATGTATCCCTACTGTCAGAGAAGTCCATGTTAAAAGGCGGATTGCTGACAATATAGTCAAAAGTGGCAAGCCCGTCGCCTTTGGCGTTTTTGTGATAAGGCCGCAACAAAGTATCGTCATGTACGACATTGGGCAGCGAGTGGACGAGATTGTTGAGAATCAGGTTCAAGCGCAGGAACTCGTTGGACTTCTGGGATATATCCTGGGTATAGATGGTGCAGTTGCTTTCGCCGATTTCGTGGGCCAACGCCAGCACCAGTGTGCCGGAGCCTGCGGCTGGGTCATACACCGTCACATTCTTTGCACCGTTAGGCACCATGATTTTTGCAATGATGCTGGCGATGGAATGTGGCGTATAGTATTCGGCGTACTTACCGAAATCCTTATTGTAGTCCTTGATCAGATACTCGAATATTTGAGCAAAGAAATCGTACTTCTGCTCAAACACACTATCGAAGCTGCATTCAGCAATCTTGTCGATGATAGCACGGCAGAAATCGTCCTTCTTCTCAGCCTCAATCACATGCTGGGAGATACCGCTGAACAAGCGCATCTTGGACTGGCCGCCAGTCCGGACAGAAAAGATATCAATGTTGTATGTAGCAATATCCAGCAGAGTATCATCAAAGACCGTATGAAAATTTTCTTCATTTTTTCGGTTGAACAGGTAAGAGATAAAGTGAGTCTGCTTCAGTTTTGCAGTATCCGGGCCAAAACCAAGCAGGAACAGTTCATAGTCATCATCGGTCATCTGGGCGAGTTGCTTTTCGGCATCTGCCGGGGACAGCTTTGCCAGCGCAGGCTCTACTCGCTTCGCTTCGAAAAGGAACTTGTCGTTGAGAAACTTGTAAAGGAAAACCTCAGTGATGATTTTGTATTCGCTGGAGGCATTGCCCAAACCGAAATTGGTACATACAGCCTTCAGGCTATCGATCATCTGCTTGGTTTGCAGAGTAATATTGGAATCCATTATGATGCAAAATTCCTTTCCGTAAAGTATTCGTTGGAAATACAGGTGCCGATATACTTGATTTGCGCAGCAGAGTATTTCAGATGCTGGGCGTCAAGCTCCTGCTTAATCATCGGGAACATGCCCTGCATGAAGTAAGGCTCATTGTCCATCAAGTGACTATTGGAAAGCACCTGGGAATCCACCCGGTGCTTCAGGTGCGTAAGGACCTGATGCAGTGCGACATCCCCAGCAATGGGAGACGGCGTTTCACGCAGGCGTTTATGGGTACGCATAAATTTCACATCGCCATCGTATTTGGCAGCCAGCATCTGGTCAGCAAGATTCTTTTGCTCGGCCAGCTTGCGGATGCGCTCCAAGGCTTCGATATCCGCTGTCATTTCGTCAGCGGTCAATTCCTCGATATTCTTCTTAGCCAGCAAACGCTGCAGTTCTTCCAGTAGTGTGATGTACTCAGGGTCTTTTGGGTCGAGCGTATGCAGAACGGCCTTGCGGGTCCGATTGAGGGTATCCTGATATTTATCAGCAATCACCAGTTCTTTCTCGGAAACCTTGCGGAAATGGAACTCAATTTCGTCCATAGCAAGGTTCAGAATAGCGCTCATATCCTGGGCTTCTTCAAGGAGCTTCTTCCGGTTAATAAGTGCAATTCTATTGCAGACCTCGCTATAAAGGGCACTGATGTTGTTCAGGTCAAATTGGTCAGCCAGTTCGTCATAGCCGAACAGTTTTGCAACATTGAACAATTCTTTATACAGTTCTAATGCACGGCGGAGCTGTATGAGATCCTGTTTATCGTCTATGGCAGAAATCTGCTGTGAGAACACCTCCGCATTTCCAGTATCATACAGGAACAGTACGTCCTTAATGTCCTGCAAGTCTGCTTCAATTGTCTCCGGGGATTTGAAGATGTTATCATACTGCTTGAACTCATCGCCCAGTTCGGCCTGAAGCTCATCGAAATATGCTTTATTGGTCTTATCAAATTCCGCACGGATATCCGCAAAATCGACCACATAACCGTATCGATAATTCTTGTAGGGCCGGTTAACCCGGGTCAAGGCCTGTAACAGATTGTGGTCTTTGATCACACGTCCCAAGTAGAGTTTCTTCAGCCGAGGAGCATCAAAGCCAGTCAGCAACATGTTGTAGACCACGAGAAAGTCAATCGTGCCTTTTTTGAAGGCGTCTATATTGTCTTTTCGGGTCTCTTTGTCGTCTGCATCATGCAAAATCAATGCCGCAGAATAGGGATAGGATTTTAACTCTTCAAAAATCGCACGCGCCTGCTCGGAAGAATCGCAGACGATCATACCACCGATGGATTCATCGTTCATGGCGATACGGCTCTTGCGGAAATCGTCCGTAATATACTCGACCAAGGCAGAAACATATTTCGGATGCGCGTACATCTCTTTCTTATCGAGAGAGCCTTTGAGCATCTCAATTTCTTCCAATGCTTTTTGCAGCTTTTTCTTATAGGTAGTTTCAATGCCTTCGCGAATCAACTTGAGAGTATATCCATCAGCAATAGAGCGATTGTAGTAATATTTGTGGATATAATTACCGAACACAGACTTGGAATCATATTTTTTGCCTGCAATCGGCTTTCCGTCATCATCGTAAATCGTACCAATCAGTGGCGTGCCAGTCAATGCGATCATAACCGCTTCTCGGTCGGAGGAAAGTAGATTGGCAAGGAAGGATCCGGTAGGTTTATAGCTGCGGTGGGCTTCATCCAAGAAATAGATGCGCTGTACATTTACTGCATAGTCGGACTGTTTCGCAATGGATTCCTTGGAGAACTTCTGAATATTGACCACCGTGATCGTAGGTTTGCCGGTGTTGTTGACTGTTCCGGTGGAATGGATGTTTTTGATGAAGTCTTCCTTGGAATTGGTTTCCTCTACATGAAGTCCACGAGCACGGAACTCATTGGCTGCCTGTGTCAATAGGTCAAGACGGTCTACGATGAAATAGAATTTTGCAATCGTTCCATGCTTCTGATAGTAGTCAGTCAGATAACGGACATTGTAATAGGCAAGCGCTGTTTTACCACTGCCCTGGGTATGCCAAATGATGCCGTTTTTTACCCCGGCATTCAATTTGTTTTCGATTGCTTTAGTAGCAAAGAACTGTGGATACCGCATCAGATGTTTTTCCAGATGGGTGATACCATTTTCATCTGTCCGTTCTACATAAGCGATTGCATATTTCAAGAAAGTTAGAATACGCTCAAACGAAAAAAGCGAAGTGATAATTCTATTGGTAGGCGAAACTGGGGAACTATTTGTTACATACTCCGGGCTATACTTGATGCTACTCAGATTGTTATCGGTCAGAATGAAATTTTCAACCGCCTCATCCTTCTCTGGCACGGAAGTCAAGAGCTTTTCGTCTTCCTCTCGGAAATGACTAAAAAACAGCTTCTCATAGCTGATGGTGGAGTAGAATGCTCCTTCCAGAGGGACGGCTTCGGTGTCATCATATTCGCTATTATTGGAGAACACCATGATCTGAGTCAAGTTGATAAACCGTCTAAACTTCTTATTCTTAACCCGCATCAACATGCGATCATATTCGGCCTTGATGCCGCCCTTGTTGTTAGGCTTTTTTACTTCGATAAAAGCCAAAGGAATACCATTGATAAGTGGAGTGATATCAGGACGAAATTCATCAGAACCATTCTTGCAAGTCATCTCTGTGACCACATGATAAGAGTTGACTGTCCCTCCGAAATCTTCAAAATCAATCAGTTTCAAGCCGTTGTATCCATTGATGAGAACTGAATAAAACTCCCTGCCCAAATCATCGTTTTCCAGCATTGCTTTCAAAGCATTGACAATTTTCTGGACATCTGTGGTAGTCAAGGAAGTAGCATTGATCCGATTGATTGCATCACAAAGAACATCGACCAAAATGTTGGTATCGTCGTCGATGACTCCTTCATATTTTCTCAGAGAGATGTATTTATATCCCAGACGAGTGAAATGCACCAATGCAGGAATTTTGACTCGAGAGTTTTCATTGTGCGGCATTGTGCAATCCTCCTTTGTGGCAGAATTAGTTTTTTCCTTATGATTTCAACTTATAAATGCGGTTTCGATTGCCGCCCTCTGTAACAATCGTTCCCTCAACGATCATCTCGCTGAGTATCCGTCTTGCTCTTGCGTCTTTAACGCCGAGCATATCGGAAATATCTGAGCATTTTGCAGAAGCATGATCTGTAAGATATTCAAGGATGGCGATTTTTTGTGAGGCGGTTTTTGTACCTTTATCGCCATTCTTTATCGCTACTTTTTTATCGCTACTTTCTTTTTATTAGCGATAATGATAGAATAATTCTGTCCGGTTCAGAGAGCTCCACGATAACTGGCTCTTTCCACCCCTGCTCACGCCAGACACGGAATATATTCGGAATACCACTTCCAGCACGCTCACCAATATCAATCAGATTGAACATCTTCAGCATCGTTCCGTTCCGCGGATCAGAAACACCACCGCTTTTTGCGGCATCAATTTCGATGCGGAAGCTGCCCGGATTAGACATCGTAATGCTATTACGCTTTTTGATGATGACCAGCCCCTGCCTGCCGTAATAATCAGCATTGACCAAACAGTTGGCCAGCGCTTCGCGCAGTGCCTGATGCACCGTAGTATCATCCACCCGAACGCCCCCGTCCATCTTAAACGGCACCTTGATGTCCTGGATCAGCTTGTTATAGACACGGAAATAGAAGTCATACACATTACCGCTCCAGTCACCGGAAGACGAAATGATACGATCTGTCCAACGGGTATCAGCATCATACTGTTCTTGGTAATCCAGAAAGTAAGCGTTGAATTCCCGCACAATATCGTACTCGTTGCCAAACATGAGAAGTCCTGCGGAGGTAGGATGCTTCTTTCCGTCAGGGCCGATGCCCACAGCACCCAGCTTCAGGAGGAAATCTTCATCCTCCAAGGCTTCCCACACATGGCCGGGTCGAGAAAGGCGCATTCTCTGACGGTAGCTGCGGATGCTCTCCTGGTTGAACACCGTCAAGTCCATTTCGCTCAGAATGAGCATGTCTTGCGTTTTCACGGATGCGTCCCGCACCATGGCCTGATATTCTTCCTTGGTGCAGCGGTAGTCGCCCTCACCGTTACGGCGGTATGTGCAGAGCGGATTGCCGTCCACATACACCGGTTTATAGGAGCGCTCGGCACGGGGGACATTGATGACCACGATATGGTTGCCGTCGACTTCCTGAACAAATACATCCTTGGATGACAGCACATTCACGCTGGTCTTGTTGGGATTGTTGACGATATCCCAGAACTCCTTGATGAGTTTCTCCGGGTCAGGCAGATCCACAGTGCGGAAGGATTTGTCGGTCAGCTCCTCCACGCCCAGCAGGATAATGCCGCCGTGGGTATTGGCGAAGGCAGAATAGGTTTCCCAAATGCTTTTGGGCAGGCCACCAAGAGCTTTCTTCGCCTCAATACGGTTGTTCTCCCGATACTGCTCGATTTTGGAAAAGTCAATCATGGTTTTCCTCCTTTACGAGCTCTATGATATCGCAGAAGTCGCAATCCAGTACGGTACAGATTTTCGTCAGAATCTCTGTACTGACATGCTGGTTCTTGCCCAGCTTGGCAAGGGCGGTCGTAGACATGCCGGTAGCCAGACGCAGATCCTTTTTTTTCATGTTTTTATCAATCAGGAGTTTCCACAGCTTATTATAACAAATCGTCATCGTAACACCTCGTGTCAGAGTATACACTAATACGGGTTAATTCTAACACAGCAGCTTCAGTTTGTCTATTGAAAATCCAATTTTCAGATTCGTGATGTCCTTTCCAGACAAGAGATTTTGAATTATAAACTGGCAAAGGATAACCACAGGAATGCTTTTTTGCTCCCCTGCGGTTATTTCTTTGTTTATGCGGCGCAATTTTTGAGGTCAACCCATGATGCCGATTTTGTTCCCATTTTCGTAAATGTCCGCGCCGTATTCGCAGTGATTTGGCCCTTGGTATTCCAGCCAACCGAAGCCCTCCACATAGACCATATCGCCGGGTTGCAGATCAGTGACCGCCTGCGCCGGGGCGGGTACGGGAGTAGGTTCCGAAGCATGTTCCGATTCAGCCGTTGGTCGTGCGTTTGAAGCTACGGATGCTTCCACTGGTGCAGGCTCCGGCTCATTGGTGGTTTCATGGGGAGGCTCCGGCTGCAGACTCTCAGTTTTTTCTTTCTCTGACGGTGGTGTTGCTTCGAATTTTTCTTCGCGTTCTGCAACGGTCGCTTCTGGAGCGCTTACGGCGGGTGATTGGGGCGGTGCGGGTGTTCCCCCGACCGTTTCAGCCTGCGGCCACACGGCGGCACACAGGGCGAGACAGGCGGTAAATACTGCGGCGATGGTGATTCTATTTTTCATTTTGTTTCCTCCTCTTTGGATGTAAAATGATTGAGTTCTGTGGACAACTCACCTTTTGCGGAATAGCTATCAGAACTTCAGAAGACTATCCAGAATATTTGCCGCCTGCTGCAGTTCGCTCTGGGTGGCTTTATCAGGCATTTCCTCATCCTTTTTTGCTGTGCGGGGCAGATAGGGTTCATAGTTCTGCCGGGTGATCGTGGGGCGGTAGTGTCCAAGCATCTGCGCCAACTCCTTGGCATCCATGCCGTTCTTTAGAGCAAGGATGGCGCAGGTATGGCGGAGATCCGTGAATCGGATATGGTCGATGCCCGCTTCCCTGATGATCTCCTTGTGCATCCGGCGCACCATCTGCGGCGAGTAGGGCTTCAGCGTGGCCGGATGCATAAACATGAGCGGGCTGCTGGGGTGCTTGTCGTGTTCCCTGATTAGGAGGTCGATTACCTCTGGTGTCAGTGCTATCGTCCTTGTCTGACTGCCGTACTCCACCAGCTCTCGCCGTACCACGGCACGGTTTTCCGCAACGGTCAGCGACCTTTTTTTCATATCCAGGTCACTCCATTTCAGGGCGATGAGCTCGCCTTGGCGAATGCCTGTCGTCAGCGCCAACATGAACATGGGGAGGTAGCCCAATTGCTCGGCGGCGTCCAGATAGTCCTCCATCTCCAGAGGCGTCATGATATCTGCCTTCACCGTCGTGGATTTGCGGTAGTGGAACGACTTGGCAGGATTCTCTGTTATGAGGCCATCCCGCATGGCTTGGTCCAGGCATTGCTGAAGCAGGCGGTGGATGTGCCGCATGGTTTCTTCTCCCAAGCCAGAGCTGCCGGGTCGATGATTGCCGAAGCGCTTCCGTTCCTCCAGAAATTCTCCAACCATCTCCGATGTCAATTCAGAGAGGAGCACATCTCCCAAGCCGGGGAGGATATGGTTCTTGAATACATAGTTGTGTGCCGCATAGGTGGTCGGCCTGCTCTGATGCTTATCATAGGTTCCCTGCCAGAAGCTGATGTATTCCCGAAGTGTCATATTCCCACCTCCATACATTGGCGCTGCAGATCCCGGAATGCTGCCCACGGGAGCCTGGCCTGTTTCAGGATTTTCTTGTGTAGATAGTAGAACTCGTATAGCTTATACGGCGCTCCGGTTTTGGAATTGAGGAACACATAGGGCGAGTCAGCTTCCGGTATCTGCTTCAGCAGATGCACCGCTTTTTCGTTGAGAGTCAACAACCGCCGGCCTTTGAGGATGTACCTGTAGCGGACATAAAAATCGGCCCACGACAAGGTGATCAGTTCACATTGCCGCAGGCCGCTTGATAGTCCTGTATAGATGACGGGAAGTACTCCGAGCTGCTCCGCTGCGTTCAGGTAACGCTGGAGCTGCCCCAATCGCAGAGGGGCTGTTTTGTATTCCTCTGCCTTGGGCTCCTGGCAGAGCCGCACCGGGTTGTAGGGAATAAGTTGGTCCTGTGCCGCTTCATCCATACACCGGCGCAGGAGCAGGTGGACACACCAGACGCTTCTGGCGCCGAGTCCCTGGCTCGCAGGCTGTTGTAGAAATCCGTTACCACCTGCTCCGTCAGGTCAGAGAGTGCCACACTCCCGATACCGGGGAGGATGTGGCTGTAAATCAGATTGCGGTACCCGCCCTCGGTGTTGCCGTTCCATTTGCGTCGGTTCGCGGTGAACCAGTAGTCGCACCATTGCCCGACCGTCAGCTTGTTTTCTTTCTGCATATCATTGCCTCCTTTTGGCAAACGAACAATATCACAGAAAGCAGGAAATAGCTACTAAAAAGAACAGAATATCCGCAGAACAAAGCTGTTCCAAATAATGCCGTTATCATTCGGAATAATACAGTTGATTTTATTCGGAATAGTGGTTATAATGTTCTTGACGAACTGCAATGGAGGTGTTCCAATATGACGATCAAAGAAGCGGCTGCCGCTTGGGGGATCACCGAACGGCGGGTCAATGCGCTTTGCAAAGCCGGACGCATTTCCGGCGCGTATAAGGAGGGCAGGCAGTGGTTTATTCCGGACAGCACGCAAAAGCCGATGGATAAGCGCGGTCACCGGAGTGCGATGGAGCCCGCAGTATCATCTGCGCGCAAGCCGTTGCCCATTGGCGTATCTGATTACCGGGACACCTGCAAAAGCTACTACTATGTAGACAAGACCTTAATGATCAAAGAGTTTCTGGACGAGCGCCCCAAAGTATCCCTATTTACCCGCCCCAGACGCTTTGGCAAGACGCTTAACATGGATATGCTCCGCACTTTCTTTGAAAAGACGACCGAGGACACTTCCGTTTACTTCAGAGATAAGAAAATCTGGTCCTGCGGAGAATCCTATCTTGCCCACCATAGAAAGTACCCTGTGATCTTCCTGTCCTTCAAGGATGTTAAATACACCTCTTGGGAAGAAACCTATCAGACGCTCCAAAAGCTGATCGCACAGGAATTCCGCCGTCACGACGAGTTGGCATCCAGCTCTGCGCTTAGTGATTACGAAAAAGAGGAATATTCCCTTCTTGCAACAGAAGCCGCTGACGAAGTGGAATATCAAATGTCCCTGCGGACACTGACGCTGCTCCTCCATAAGCACCACAATGTCGCACCTATCGTCATCATTGACGAATATGACACTCCATTCAACAGGGCCATGTGAGCGGCTTCTACGACACGATCATCGGGTTCATGCGAAACCTGTTCTCCGGTGGTCTGAAGGATAATCCGCATCTGAGCTATGGTTTCCTGACCGGCATCCTGCGTGTTGCCAAGGAAAGTATCTTCAGCGGCCTGAACAACTTGAAGATCAACTCGATTTTAGACGAACGCTACAGTGAATATTTCGGCTTCACTTCAAGCGAAGTACATGAGATGGCGGACTACTATCATGCTTCTGATAAATATCAGGAGCTTTGCGAGTGGTATGATGGTTACCTTTTCGGCAATACCGAGATTTTTAATCCCTGGTCTGTCATTGGATACTTCAATAATAACTGCCGTCCCAAAGCATTCTGGCAGTCTACGGGAAGCAATGACATCATCCGCGAGGTGCTGGCTTCTGCAACGCCGGATATTATGGAGCGTCTGGAGCTGTTGATGAAGGGCGAATCCTTCGTTACGCACATTGACACCGGCGTCATTTATCCGCAGATCCAGAATGATCCGTCCTCCGTTTACAGCTTCCTGCTGGTGGCAGGTTATTTGAAGGCTGTGAGCTGCGGCCAGTCTTACGGCGAGGATTATATGTGCGAAGTGGCTCTGCCCAACAAAGAGATTTCTTTCGTCTACAGCAAGGAGATCCTCTCTCAGCTTGAGAATATTATTCCTCGTTCCGTTGCTATTGCTATTCAGGAAGCTATCTACAAGGTAGATAGCGACTCACTGCAAAAAACCTTGGAGAAGTTTCTGCTCCAAACAATAAGTTTCCACGATGCTGCCGACGAAACATTTTACCATGGTCTGATATTGGGTATGTGCGCTGTGATGGACAACAGCTATCGCATTGCTTCAATCGAGAAGCTGGTGATGGACGATTTGATATTCAGATGCTTCCTTTGAATAAGCGGCTTCCTGGTATTCTGATTGTATTAAAGGCTGGAAAAGACCGCTCTGAAGCACAGCTTGAAGCCCTTGCTAATGTTGCATTGCAACAGATTAACGACCGTGCATACAGCGTTGATTTGCAGGCAATGAATGTTACGTCAATTATAAAAATCGGCATTGCATTCTCTGGTTAAGAACACGCATTGCTGCTGAAAGGCAAAACATCGAATAAATATCTTCGCTCAGCAGGCTGGCTATCATCCAAGTCAGCCTGCTGTTTCTTTGTCGTCGGGTTTATTTCCTTGTTTATGCGGCGCAGTTTCTGAGCTGCTCTCTGCGGCAAAAAGCACCTGCTGTTGGAGGTAAACCCGGTCGGAAGCACTTTTAATATACAGAATTCAATCCCACACAAATCCCAAAAGCCGAGAGCGGTGGCTGAAGCAAACAGGGCAAAAAAGTTCCAAAGAGGAACTGTTGGAGCGACAGAAAGCGCCAAAGAGGGCGCAACAGGGCTTCCTGAAGGTTCAGACATAGGTTTGGGTCCACGAGGCCGCAGGTTCGAGTCCTGTCACCTCGACCAAAATAAAAGCCGCAAATTCGTTAGAGTCTACGGCTTTTATTATTTTGAGTACACACTTTTATAGCTTTTTCGCAAATCAACTTTCAGGGAATCCACTTTTTACTATTTTGCAGTCCCACTATAAACGCTATGTAATGGTTACAGCATCCATCGTTCCAGCATCTGGATGATATTTAAGCGCGATCGTTGTTTTCCGCTGGCGAAGGAATCCATCTGTTCCGAATTGAAAACAAAGCACGTTTCAAATTTATCCTTATCCTGATCGGGAACCAGCGCACAGATTTAAATATAATCGTAGAGCGGGCAGATACTTTTTGTTATCGTTTTCTTTCTTGTGTATTTTCCCCTTGGCTGATACAATGTAGAAAAAACAGTTAAGGAGCATCCCCCAATGATTCGTGAAATTTGCAAAGACAAGACTTTTCTTGCGCAGAAAGCCGCGCCCGCCACGGCGGCGGATCTTGGCGTAGCGCAGGATCTGATGGAAACTCTGATTGCCCACAAGGATGGCTGCGTGGGTATGGCGGCAAACATGATCGGCATGAACAAGCGCATCATCGCTTTTGAGAATGACGGCGAATACATGGTCATGTTCAACCCGGTCATCGTCAAACAGTCCGGAGCCTATGAAACGGACGAAGGCTGCTTATCGCTTACCGGCACGCGGAAAACCAAGCGCCACAAAGTCATCAAAGTGCAGTGGCAGAATGAAAAATTCCAGACGCGGCTTAAAACGTTTACCGGCTGGACGGCGGAAATCATCCAGCACGAAATTGACCACTGTGAGGGAATTTTGATTTAACCTTTTTCTTTTTCCTGCATTTGGCTTTCGTTCAGCAGGTTCAGTGGTTTCAAACCTCTTTCCAGTGTGCCTCAATGGCAGCGCGTTTCAGCTGCTCACCGATCACGATGATCACTTCCTGCGCTTTGGCAATGGGCTTTAAGGTCATGGCGTCACGGCTGGCGTTCAGCTCCAGCCAGCCATTTCCATCCGAAGTAAAGCCCTTAATGCGCATAATGCGGCCGCAGGAGGCATCGGCAAACAGTTCATTCACCACTTCTTTCAGCCGCGGCAGGGGTAAGTGACGGTCGATAAAATAGAGCGAGAAAACACATCGTGCTGGTCAAAGTGCATTTTTTCATAGCTGGCCTGCTTGCTGCCGCAAGCGGCAACGGCGGCCAGGTCCTGCGGGGTCAGGTCCTCCCAGTTTTTGCGCAGTACATCTGCTCCAAAGCGGCGGGCGCAGCCGTTTTGCTCCAGCGCGTGGTTCAGGTAGTTTACCGTGGAATCCATCTCAGCCGGGGTAGCCAGCTGGCTGCGGCTCAGCACCACCATGCCGGCATTGGCGGTTTCGGACGCCAGCAGGTAGGCCGACTGGGGCGAAAGCTGCTGCTCCTGCTTGGCATCCACAATAGCAATCACGTTGCCCATACGGTACCACTTATCCAGCGGTTCGTCGTGCAGAATGTCAAAAAATTCATCTACATCAAAAATACCGCTCGGCTCAATAATGACCCTGTCAAAGCCCTGCATGGCCAGCGAGATCAACTTGGTGCGCATCCGGCGCTGGTGGGTATCGCAGTCGCACCCGCCGCTGATGCTTTCCATATCGCAATGGTCGCCCAAAATATCCTGCAGCAGCATAACATCCACATTGACCGCGCCAAAGTCATTTTCCAAAATGCAGACATTCCAGCCCTGCTGAACCATATAGCGGGCATAGTGCCGCATAAAAGTCGTTTTGCCGGAGCCAAGAAAGCCGGTGATCAAATCGACCTGTACCATAATTGTTCCCCTCCTGTTGGTGGTAAATTGCTTGTGCCTGTTATTATATCACATTTTTATTCAGTTTGCTTCATCAAACCCAAATTCAAAAAGAAAAGCCGCCACACAGGTCCCTGTTCCTGTGCGGCGGTTTTTCCTTGAAAAGAAGAAAAAAGAGAAAGAGGAGTGGATGAAAAAAGTCTGCGTTGTTCCCCTGAGCATTTGGCAATGCCCCAACGGTGTTCGGGTCCCTGTTCCCTGGCACCGTTCCTTTTGGGAACAACTATAGAATACCCGATAGATGTGAACAATTCGTGATAAAAAATTCAACATTTTGCAAAAAACGCCGCGCAATTTTCCATATTTCAAAGGCTGTGGCGGTTATTCTTCCTGTGCGGGGTGTAAATTTGCCCAGCAATACGCTATAATGGGGTTAGATTGCGGCAGCAGCCGCTGCCATGCAGGAGGGAAAACACCATTGGCAAACCGAATCAATTATGAGCGCGTGATGGAAGAAACCATCGCCGCATTAGAGCGCGATGGCCAGCGCCCGCAGCTGCTGCTGCACGCCTGCTGCGCGCCCTGTTCCAGCGCCACGTTGGAACGTCTGGCCGACCATTTTGACGTTACCATTTTATATTATAACCCCAACATTGCCCCACCGGAGGAATACCACCGCCGGGAAGCCGAACTGGAACGTTTTGTGCGCGATGCCGGGTACGCTGCCCGCGGCATCACGGTGGTGGAGCTGCCGTATGACCCGCAGGAGTTTTACACTGCGGTAAAAGGGCTGGAAAACGAGCCGGAGCGCGGCGAGCGCTGCACCGTGTGTTACCGCATGCGGCTGGAACGCGCCGCCCAGTACGCCAGGGCACACGGCTTTAACTGGTTCACCACCACCCTTTCCATTTCCCCGGTCAAGGACCCTGTGCGGCTGAACACCATCGGCTGCGAACTGGCCCAACAGTACGGCCTGAACTACCTGCAAAGCGAGTTCCGCAAAAAGGACGGTTACAAGCGCAGCCTTGCTTTGAGCGCAGAATACGGCCTATACCGGCAGGATTACTGCGGCTGCATTTTCAGCAAGCAGGAACGCGGCGTTTGATTGCAAAGTTTTAAGGCAATACCGCATAATTCTAAGTGCCGATACGGCGAGCGAGGTACGGCAGATGCTAAGCCAAAAGCGCAGATAATACTGGATGTCTTATCGAGCATTTTGGCAACGCAGATGCCGTGCCGCAGCCGCCGGAGCGGTGCTTAAGCCGTCAGGCGGGAATTGTGCGGTGCTGCCTTAATTGCAAGGAGAAATGTTTCATGCCAAAACATGTTTTAGTGGCTCTTCCATTGAGCGATGCCCAGCGCAGCGCTTTGCAGGCCAGCGTGCCGGAATATGAATTTACCTTTTCCCAAACCGAAACCGTTACCCTGGCCCAGGTGCTGGAGGCAGATATCATCATGGGCAATGTGCCGGTAGAGCTGATTTGCCAAAACCACCATCTGGAATGGTTCCAATCCAACTTTGCGGGACCGGATACCTATCTGGTGCCGGGCGTGCTGCCGGAGCAGTGCCTGGTGACCAACGCCACCGGCGCTTACGGGCTGGCCATCAGCGAGTGGATGCTGGGCTTGTGGCTGGGGCTGCAGAAGGATCTGTTTTTGTACCGGGACCGCCAGACGCAGCACAAGTGGGATGCCATCCCCCGCCAGGTGCGGCCGGTGGCCGGGTCCCGCGTGTTATGCGTTGGCATGGGAGATATCGGCTCTAACTTTGCCATGCGCGCCCACGCCCTTGGGGCCGAGGTTGTCGGCGTGCGGCGCAGCGTGCGCCCTGGTGCCCCCTGCCCCGATTACTGCCTGCGGGTGGTACCCCAAAGCGAACTGGACGCCGAGCTGCCGCAGGCAGACTTGGTTGCCTTGAGCCTGCCCGGCACGCCGGAAACGCTGCACATGTTTGATGCCGCCCGCCTGGCCCGCTGCAAGCAGGGGGCAATTCTGCTGAACGTGGGCCGTGGTTCCACGGTGGACTGCCTTGCCCTGGCCGATGCCGTACACAGCGGGCATTTGTTCGGTGCAGCGCTGGATGTAACTGACCCAGAGCCGCTGCCGTCAGACCACCCGCTGTGGAGCGAACCGAATGTGATCATCACGCCGCACATTTCCGGGCGGTTCAGCCTGGCCAAAACACTGGATAACATTGTAGAAATCTTTATCCATAACCTCAAGCTGTACGCTGCCGGGCAGCCGGTGGACAACCAGGTCAGCCGCACCACCCACTATGTCAGCGGCGGCAGTGGCGGCCAGCGGCTGGTTTGCGGCATGCCGTAAAGGTTCTTATTTTCAACCATTCTGCGCCAAAATATTGCATAACTCCTTTGGGTATTGTAGAATAGTGGTGTTCGCTGATTCTGCAACACACAGAGGAGTTTTATGTTATACCAACTGTTCTGGCTGTTTTGGCCTTTCGTTTCTGGGCTGGTGCCTGAAGTTGCCGCCACCGCAGTGCGGCTGGGCCAGTACCGGACCGCGGCGTGCTGCACGGGCCGCTGTGCCTGGTTTACGGCATTACCGGCTGCCTGATCACCATTGCCCTGCGGGAATTGAGCGGCGGGTGGTTCTTCCTGTTTTTGTTCAGCGCGCTGTATGCCACGGTGGTGGAATGGATTGCCGGGCATTTGCTGGAGCACTACAGCCACACCCGCTGGTGGGATTACTCTGACCGCAAATGGAACCTAGATGGGTACATCTGCCTTTCGGCTTCCGTTGTCTGGGGTGCCCTGGGCCTGGTAACCGTCAAGTGGCTGGTGCCGCTGCTGATACGTTTGTACCAGCTGGTACCCGCCGGGCTTGCGCATGTTCTGTTGTGGATCTTTGCCATTTTGCTGGTCATTGATCTGCTGGGCACCGCGCTGACCCTGGGCGGCCTGCGCTACAAGCTGCCCAGAGTGGACGAGGTCAACAACCGCCTTGCCAACCTGACGCTGCGGATGGGGTTGTGGATTTTTGACCGCACCGAGCGCCGCATGCGCACCAAGGCCCCGCAGCTGGACCTGATACGCCCCAAGCGCACCAAAAGCACGGTGTTTGCTGCCGGGTGCAGCTTTTACAAAATCTTTTTGCTGTTTGTAATCGGCGCGTTCCTGGGCGACATTACCGAAACGATTTTCTGCCGCATTACCGCTGGGTTGGATGAGCCGTTCCAGCCTGGTGTGGGGACCTTTCTCTATTGTTTGGGGCCTTGCCATTGCGCTGGTCACCCAGGTTTTGTACAAGTACAAAGACCGTTCGGCATTCTGGCTGTTCGGCATGGGCACCCTGTTGGGCGGTGCTTATGAATATCTGTGCAGCGTGTTTACCGAAATCGTGTTCGGCGCGGTATTCTGGGATTACAGTGCCCTGCCGTTCAACCTGGGCGGGCGTATCAATCTGCTGTACTGCTTTTTCTGGGGGCTGGCCGCTGTGGCATGGTTCAAGGTGCTGTTCCCGCCGTTGGACCGCTTGATTGAAAGCCTGCCCCGCCGCGGCGGTACCATTTTGACCTGGTGCCTGGTGGTATTTATGGCAGTCAATATGATCGTCAGCTCCGCCGCGCTGATTCGTTATGACGCCCGTTTGGAGGGCGTTGCCGCCCAGACCAGCCTGGATACCCTGCTGGACGAGCATTTCGACGATTCCTATATGCAGCGGGTCTACCCCAAGCTGGTGCACATGAATTAAATCATTTTAGTCACAGATTGCCATAGATAAATAAGGCAATACCGCATAATTCTAAGTGCCGATACGGCGAGCGAGGTGCGGCAGATGCTAAGCCAAAAGCGCAGATAATACTGGATGCTGCAAAGGTGAGCGCCGCCAGTGGCGGAAACAGCGAACCGAAGCAGGGGCAGCGGTCGCAGAGTGCGAGGGCTTTGCCCCGAAGCACGATGCGGGTACCGCAACCCGACATTATCGAGCATTTTGGCAACGCAGATGCCGTGCCGCAGCTGCCGGAGCGGTGCTTGCCGCAAGGCGGAATTGTGCGGTGTTATATAACAGGCCCACGCCGGGATGTTCTCCTGCGGCGCGGGCCTGTTGTTGTTTAGTGGTTGTTTTTTATGTGAGTAGGTTTGGAGTTGGTTCGGGGAATTTGCTCACAAGTTGAATCGTGGGGATACATGTAAAACGTTTGATACAGCCCGTCACCCGGGACGATGCGAGCATCGTCCTCTACAGATTGTTTTTAAGGCAATACCGCATAATTCTAAGTGCCAATACGGCGAGCGAGGTGCGGCAGCTGCTCACTCCTACCTCCTAACTCCTACTCGTGTTCCGCCCAATCGCGGCTTCGGCCCACGGCTTTGTGCCAGCCAGCCAGCAGCTTTTCGCGTTCCGGAGCTTCCATGTTGGGAGTAAAGGTCATGTTGCAGTGCCACAGGCTGCGGATTTCCCCACGGTCTTTCCACACGCCGGTGGCAAGGCCCGCCAGGTAGGCAGCGCCAAGGGCCGTTGTTTCGCGGATGGCCGGGCGCAGCACGGTTTTGTTCAGGATGTCCGCCTGGAACTGCATCAAAACTGGGTCCACTTTCAGGGCGGTGATGGGCTGGCCCACATCCAACTCCATCGCGTGCACCAGGTCATAGCTCTGATAAGCGATGGACTCCTCCGCCGCGCGGATGATATGGTTCTGGGTGGTGCCGCGGGTAATGCCCACAATGGCCCCGCGGGCGTACATATCCCAGTAGGGTGCGCCCAACCCGGTAAAGGCCGGAACAATATACACCCCGCCGTTATCCGGCACCTTCTGGGCGTAATACTCCGAATCCCGGCTTTCTTGGATCATGCGCAGGCCATCGCGCACCCACTGGATGACCGCTCCGCCCACAAACACACTGCCCTCCAGCGCATACTCCACCTTGCCGTTCAGGCTGATGGCAATGGTGGTCAGCAGGCCATTTTTGCTGCGGCAGATGGTATCACCGGTGTTCATCAGCAAAAAGCAGCCGGTACCATAGGTGTTTTTGGCTTCGCCTTTGGAAAAACAGCCCTGGCCAAACAGTGCAGCCTGCTGGTCGCCCGCAATACCGGCCACCGGCACCTGTACGCCGCACAGGTCGGTGTAACCGTAAATCTCGCTGGAATCCGTCACACGCGGCAGCATGGCGCGGGGGATATCCAGCGCGTTCAGCAGTGTATCATCCCAGTCCAGCTTGTGGATATTATACAGCATGGTGCGGCTGGCGTTGGTTCGGTCCGTTACATGCACCTTGCCGCCGGTCAGCTTCCACACCAGCCAGCTGTCCACCGTGCCAAACAGAATTTCTCCCGCCTGTGCGCGCTCCCGTGCGCCCGGCACATGGTCCAGAATCCACTTGATTTTGGTTGCGGAAAGTAGGAATCCGGCACAAGGCCGGTATTCTCTTTGATATACTCTGCCATGCCCGGCTGACTGAGCAGCTCATCCACCAACGGTGCAGTGCGGCGGCATTGCCACACAATGGCGTTATAAATGGGGCGGCCGGTCGCTTTTCCCACAAAATCGTGGTTTCGCGCTGGTTGGTAATGCCGATGGCGGCAATATCATGCGCATCCACGCCGCTTTGGGCTACCACCTCGTTCATCACGCCATACTGGCTGGACCATATCTCCATGGGTCGTGCTCCACCCAGCCCTGCTGGGGGTATAGCTGCTCAAATTCGCGCTGGCGCACGGCAATAATATTCTGCTCATTATCAAACAGGATTGCCCGGCTGCTGGTGGTACCCTGATCCAGCGCAAGAACATATCTGCTCATCTTCAACCTCCCTGTTGATGGGTAACGGGGCTAAGGCAATACCGCACAATTCTAAGTGCCGATACGGCGAGCGAGGTGCGGCAGCTGCTAAGACAAAGCGCAGATAATACTGGATGCTGCAAAGGTGAGCGCCGCCAGTGGCGGATGCAGCGAACCGAAGCAGGGGCAGCGGTCGCAGAGTGCGAGGGGCTTTTGCCCCCGAAGCACGATGCGGGTACCGCAACCCGACATTATCGAGCATTTTGGCAACGCAGATGCCGTGCCGCAGCCGCCGAAGCGGTGCTTAAGCTGTAAGGCGGGAATTGTGCGGTGTTGCCCTGACTACCCGCTGTTTTTATTTCACTTTTTCCATGTCACGCGTTGCCACAACATCCACGCCGGTGCCGCACACGTTAGGCAGTACCACATCCCCGGTATGCACGGGGGCTTGCAGAGCCGCGGTATTCAGCGCAGCCATCACGGAAAACATCTTTTCCTTTGGCACCGCCTGCGCGGTTTTGACCGGGCAGCGCGGGTACAGCCCACCCGTAATGCGCACGGTGCTGGTAATGATGCGGGTGGGTGGGTCAGTTCCTCTTTGCCGTATGCAGCGCCGTTGGGGCAGGCATTGCCGGTCACGGCATAGTCATTTGCGGTGTCCACCCGCAGATGGCACCCCTTGGGGCAGCAGATGCAGATCAGCTCTTTTATTGTTTCTGTCATGATTCCGGCACCTCCTCCACAGCAACGATCAGCGGGCCGTCCGCTTTTTGCAGCAGAGCTTTGGGCAGCGTAATGTGCTCCATCTCCCCCGGTGCCAGGCGTTCCCGCTTAAAGGCGGCAATTTTGTTTGGTCCGCAGCGCACCGTTATGGTGCTGGGCCCATAATTGCGCCGCACACGGAACGATACGCTCACGCTTTTCTGCACGCCGTCCAGCCGGATATGCTGCGGCACGGTGTAGCCAATGCCCTCCCCCACTGCCAGCGGCAGAACGGTTTCGGTTTCTATCTCGCCATTTTGCACATAGGCTGCCGCGGCTGCACCGGCGGTTTCGCTTTCGCCGGAAACAAAATCCACCAGATCGTGCACATGCACCACGTTGCCGCAGGCAAATACACCGGGGATCTCGGTTTCCATATTTTCATATACCACGGCCCCCTTGGTGTGGGGGTCCATGGCAATACCTGCCTGGCGGGTCAACTCGTTTTCGGGGATCAACCCCACACTGAGCAGGATGGTATCCACATCAAACTCCATCTCGGTTCCAGGGATAGGGCGGCGGTTTTCATCCACCTTGGCAACGATGGCTTTTTCCACTCGCTTTTTGCCCTGAATTTCCACAATGGTGTGGGATAAGTACAGCGGAATATCAAAATCCTGCAAGCACTGCACAATGTTGCGGGTCAACCCGCCGGAATAAGGCATCACTTCCACGCAGGCGAGCACTTTGGCTCCCTCCAGCGTCATACGACGCGCCATGATCAGGCCGATATCGCCGCTGCCCAAAATCAATACCCGTCTGCCCACCAGGTAGCCTTCCATATTTACATAGCGCTGGGCTGCACCGGCGGTATAAATTCCCGCCGGCGGGTGCCGGGGTGCCGATGGCCCCGCGGGTGCGCTCGCGGCAGCCCATGCACAGGATAATGCTTTTGGCCTGAATGATCTGGTAGCCCTTGCTGCGGCTGACGCAGTGTACCTGCTTATCGGGGGTCACTTCCAGCACCATGGTGCCCAGTTCCACCCGCACGCCGGTTGTGCGCAGCATCTCGATATAGCGCCCGGCGTATTCCGGGCCGGTAAGCTGCTGGCCAAACCGATGCAGGCCAAACCCGTTGTGGATGCACTGGTTCAAAATACCGCCCAGCTCTGCATCGCGTTCCAAAATCAAAATATCGCGCAGGCCATGCTGCCACGCGCTGTACGCCGCCGCCAGGCCCGCCGGGCCGCCGCCGATGATAACAAGTTCAACCATGGTTGCACCCCCTTCCGGTTTTGGTTTCACACAGCAGCACATTGGTGCCGGCTTTGTCCTGCAATACATCCAACGGGTCAATGCCTAGTGTTTTGCTGATCAGTTCCAGCACGCGCGGCCCGCAAAAGCCGCCCTGACAGCGGCCCATGCCCGCGTTGCACCGCCGCTTTACGCCATCAATGCTCACGGCTGGGATCTCGCTCTGCAAGGCATCCAGAATCTCGCCCTCGGTGATCGTCTCACACCGGCAGATCACGCGGCCATAGGCGGGATTTTTGGCAATCAGCTCCGCCTTTTTCTCCGGCGGCAGCTCCTTGAACCGCACGCGGGTACGGCCATCCTTATAATCCGTCTTTGGCTCCGGCAGGTCGTTGTGGGCTGCCAGAATTTTAGTTACCTCTTTTGCCACAGCCGGTGCACTGGAAAGCCCCGGCGATTTCATGCCCGCCAGGTCAATAAAGCCCGGCGCGCCGTCCGCTTCGCCGATCACGAAGTCCCCGGTATCCACGTTGGCGCGCACACCGGCAAAGTTGCGGATGGACTCGCCAAAGCGGATCCCCGGCACACTGCGCCTGGCCGCTGCCGCCACAAAGGCAAGGCCGTCTGCCGTGCAGGCAGTATCATCCCCCGCTACCGGCTGGGCGTTCGGCCCTACCAGCAGGTTGCCGTGTACGGTGGGCGTTACCAGCACCCCTTTGCCGTTCTCGTTCGGGCACTGGAAGATCACATGGTTCACGCGGTTGCCTTCGCTTTTGTCCAGCAGATAGTATTCACCGCGGGTAGGTTCCAGTGTAAAGGTGTGCGGCGCGGCCATCTCATGGATGGCCTGGGCGTTCAGTCCCGCCGCATTGACCACATAGCGGGCCGCAAAGCTGCCATTTGGCGTGGTCAGCTGCCAGCCGCCGTCAATCTTTTTAATGTTGGTTACAGGAGTGCTGCGGTACAGCTCTACCCCGTTGCGCACAGCCACCTCCGCCATGGCCAGCGCAAACTCCCACGGACTGACGATGGCTGCGCTGGGGGCAAACAGCGCCCCGGCCACTGTGGGGGCAAGCTGCGGCTCCATCGCCAGGGTTTCCTCCGCTGTCAGCAGCCGGATGCCCGGCACGCCGTTTACCACGCCATTCGCGTACAGCTTTTGCAGGTGGGGCAGCTCTGCCTGGCTCAGCGCCAGCACCAGGCTGCCGCACTGGCGGTAGGGCACATCCAGCCGGGCGCAGATTTCCTTTGCCAGCGCCACGCCCTGCACATTCAGGCGGGCCATTTGGGTGCCCGGTTCCGGGTCATACCCGGCGTGCAGGATAGCGCTGTTTGCCTTCGTTGTTCCATCCGCCACATCGTTTTCTGCTTCCAGCACTGCCACATGCAGCGGATAGTGCGACAGTTCATACGCTGCAGCTGCACCAACCACACCACAGCCAATGATTGCTACATCCAGCATAACTACCTCCCAGTTGTATTGGTCATTCAGGATGCAAAAATCCATCCTGTCAACATGGTTTCCATTGGTTTAATCATAGCGTTAAATGCACAAAAAATCAAGCTCAAGTTGATTTATTTTGCGCATTTCGTCGCCATTGTGTAGACAGCGGAATAGAGGTCCGCTGCTTTGGTTGCTGCTGCCTTTCTATGCAAAAAGCTGCCGCACCTGGCTTTCCCGGTGCAGCAGCTTTTTTTGATATGATGATATATTATAACGACTGTCTTTTCACTTTTGCAGGCGGTGTCATGCTGCACTTTCCCGTTATGCTGCCGTGCGCTGTTTGCGCTGTTCGGCACGGTTCAGGTACATGTAAAACGCAATGTTCAGCACAACGCCCACTGTGGTAGATACCGGGGCGGCAAGGCCGATCTTGGTCAGGCTGGCGTTCGGCTGAATGCTCATGAAATATGCCATCGGCAAACGCACCAGCAGCGTCTGGACCAGGCCCTGAATCATAACCCAGAGGGTTTTATTGTTGCCGTTAAAGTAACCCACCATGCTGAACAGAATCGCCGTCACAATAGTTTCGGGTGCAAAGCCTTTCAGGTACTCAAAGCCTTTCTGTACAACCTCTGCATCGGTGGAGAAAACGCCCGCCAACAGGTCGCCCCTGAACATAACAAGGGCAAACACCGCGCAGCCAAACATCAGCCCCACCCCAATACCGGTCAGCATCGCCTTTTGGGCGCGCTTGGGGTTACCCGCACCCACATTCTGCGCCACAAACGAAGCCATCGACTGCATCAACGCGCTGGGGATCAGCATGGCAAAGTTAACGATCTTGCAGGCAACGCCATAGCCGGAGGATGCAGCCAGGCCCAGGCGGTTGACAAAGGCGCAGAGCGCCAGGAAAGAAAGCTGGGTCAAAAATTCCTGCAAGGCCAGCGGCAGACCGATCTCCAGGAATTTCCGGCACTGTACGTCGAGGCGAAAATCCGACTTTTTGATGGTAAACGGGAGATCTTTCTTCATCAGCATTACAATGGCGAACACCACGCTGACAGCCTGTGCCAGCACCGTTGCCGCCGCAGCACCGGCAGCATCCATCTTGAGCCCGGCCACCAGCAGCAGGTCGCCCGCAATGTTGACAATGCAGGCCACCAGCACGAACAACAACGGGGATTTGCTGTCGCCCAGACCGCGGAAGATGGCGGCCATCAGGTTGTATGCCACAATAAAGAAAATACCGCTGCCGCAGATGCGGATGTAGCTTGCGGTAAGGCCAATGGCTTCCTCCGGAGCCTGCATCAGCACCGCAATGGGCCGTGCAAATGCGACCAGCAAAATAAACAGAACCACGGACATAATGGCAAACACCACCGCGGCACCGCCAAGCACCGCCCCGATCTGCTGGGGTTTCTTCTCACCAATATAGCGGGCGATCAAAACCGTAACGCCCATGGCAAGCTGCGTTACCACAAAGGTGACCAGGTTCAGCAGCTGGCTGCCGGTAGAAACCGCCGAAAGCCCCGCCGTGGAGCCAGAGTGCCCCACCACCAGCAGGTCAACCGCGCCATATGCCGCCTGCAGCACCAAAGCTCCGAGTACCGGCAGCATAAAAAGGGAAAGTTTTTTTAAAATGCTCCCTTGCGTAAAATCTGTTTTATCTGTGTTCAAGTGAATTTTTCCTTTCCGACATGATTTTGTATATCTTTTCAATCGTCTGGACCGTGCAGGCTGCATCCGCATCCGAAATGTCAGCCACAAGCGGCGCCAGCTGCGCAAAGAACTCGGTGTTGTGCACCTGCGAAAGCTGGCGGCCGCTTTCCGTAATAGAAAGGTAGGTCACGCGGCCATCCTGCTCCGATGCGATTTTTTTCAGGTAGCCTTTATCCTCCATCTCTTTGACCGTGCGCGTAACGCCGGGGCGCGGCAAGTTCAGCGCATCGCTGATGTCCGAAACCTTTACCCGAACGCCGCGGCGTTCCAGTTCCTCGATGGTATCCAGATAGTGAATATAAGAAGGGCTGACCCCTTTTGGCAGCGCCGGCAGCAGCTCCCGCACCCGCTTTGCCTGGTAACAGGCATCCAGCAGCGCCTTCATGTTCTCTGTTGTCATATTTCCTCCTTGTAATTGCCTTTGATAATTATCACGGTTAATTATAGTGAGAATGTATAGGTTTGTCAACAGGGTTGTAGGGGAAATTTTGCGACAGGTTACAGATATAGAAAAAAGCCCGTTGAAGTATACACCAACAGCGGCGGCCAGCTGGGTTTTATTCAGCTCACGGCACTGGTAGCGGGTGTACAGAGCATCAAAATCCGTCGGCAGCTGGGCAGGCTTGCGGCCTTTATACTGCTAAAAAAAATTGCTCATAAATTCAACGTTTTCACGTTAAATTTATGAGCGATTTTGGTTGGGCCGGCCGGATTTGGCAAGCCGCGCCCTAAAAACAGTCCGCTGGACTGTTTTTACCCGGCGGGACGTGGGACGCCGGACACGGGCTGTTCAAATTCGGCCTATGTTCTCCCGCCGCCGTTTATTACAAATAAAAAGATGCAACCCCCTGCGAGGTTGCATCTTGGTTGGGCCGGCCGGATTTGAACCGACGCAATGGAGGAGTCAAAGTCCTCTGCCTTACCGCTTGGCGACGGCCCAGCAAAAGAAAAGACCGCGCAGCATAATCACTGTGCGGTCTTTGGTGGGGTGCCTAGAGAGATTCGAACTCTCGGCCTCCAGAGCCACAATCTGGCGCGCTAACCAACTGCGCCATAGGCACCATAGAATGCGCCCGAAGGGACTTGAACCCCTGGCCCACTGCTTAGAAGGCAGTTGCTCTATCCACCTGAGCTACGGGCGCGCACGGGTCAGTTCCTGTTGTCTGGGAACATGCTGCGTGAATTATAATATCACATGGGGCGCATTGTGTCAATAGTAAAGTTCAATTTTTTTGAACTTTTTTATTTGTGTTTTTATCGGGGCTTTCTGCCCGGCTTTTAATAGATTCCTGCCGGGGCCTGGGTGTTTACGAAATACAGCTCGTACCACAAAATAAAGGAATAGAAGCTCCAAATCTTGGTCATGTTCTTGGCCTTGCCCGCCTTATGATCATCCAGCAGGCGCATGATTTCGTCCACATTAAAGAACTTTTCGGCAACGGGGCCAGTGAACTTTTCCTTTACCATATTATAGTACTTATCTTCCCGCAGCCAGTCGTTCAGCGGCACGGGGAAGCCCAGCTTTTTGCGATGGGCAACGCTTTCCGGCAGCTGCTTCATGGCGGCACCGCGCAGAGCGATCTTGGTGGACTCTTTGCCGGAGCGGTATTTCTGCGGGATGGACAGTGCCACATCCAGCATGTTGCGGTCCAGGAAAGGCACGCGCAGTTCCAGGCTGTTGGCCATGCTCATGCGGTCGGCTTTCAGCAGGATATCATACAGCATCCAGGTGTGCATATCCACCCACTGCAGCTGGGTGGGTTCATCCAGACCCTGCACTTTATCAAAATAAGGCCTAAAGAACTGTTCCGGGCGGGGGCTGTGGTAGTTCTTTTTCAGGCAGCGGTCACGTTCAGCCGGGTCCAGGAAAACATAGTTGGCGCGCATATAGCGCTGCCAGGGTTCTTCTGCACCGCGCACCAGGAAGTGCTTGCCCTTAAAGTCCGGCAGTTTGGATGCCACTGTGCCTGCGGCCTTACGCAGCGCTTTGGGCACCTTATGCTCGTAATCCATAAAGTGAACCGCCTGGCAGTACATGGGGTAGCCGCCAAACAGTTCATCGGCACCTTCGCCGGAAAGCACGACCTTGACGTACTTGCGGGCGTTCTGGGCCAAAAAGTAAAGCGGAACTTCCGCCGGGTTGGGCATGGGTTCATCCAGGTACCACTGGATCAGGCGGTTGGCTTCAAAGAACTGTTCGGCATCCACCTTATTGGCAATGCTGGGCACACCGATTTCCTTACTGAACTCCTGGGCATACGGCAGCTCGGAGTATTTTTCCTCCGCATAGCCGACCGAGAAGCTCTTGACATGCGGAGTACCCTTAGCAACCTCGTTGACCACAAAGCTGGAATCCACACCGGAAGAAAGGAAGCAGCCAACCTCAACATCGGCAATCTGGTGGGCGGCAACGCTTTCGGCAAAGGTATCGGTGATGATTTTTTCCCACTCTTCCAGGCTCTTGGAATCGTCCACATGGTACTTGATCTCATAGTAGCGTTCCACTGTCAGCTCGCCATTTTCCCAGGTGAACATACATCCGCTGGGCAGCTTGTAGACATTTTTGAACATGGTTTCCTCATTGGGGATATACTCAATGCTCAAATATTCCGGCAGGCGTTCCTCGTTTAGTTCCTTTTTGAAACCGGGATGAGCCAGAAAGCTTTTGATCTCGCTGCCAAACAGGAACAGACCATCCTGATTATAATAATAGAACGGTTTGATACCGAAGATATCCCGCGCACCAAACATGGTTTTGGTTTTCTGGTCCCAGATCACGAAGGTGAACATGCCGCGCAGTTTGCCGGGCAGCTGATTGCCCCACTGCTCATAGCCATGCAGCAGCACCTCGGTATCGGACCGGGTGGCAAAGGTATGGCCTGCGGCGATCAGTTCCTCGCGCAGGGTCTGGAAGTTATAGATCTCGCCGTTAAAAATGCAGACAAGACTGCCATCCTCATTGAACATGGGCTGCTTGCCGCCCTCCAGGTCAATGATGGAAAGGCGGCGGTGGCCCAGTGCTACCTGGTCGTCCACATAGTAGCCTTCGCCGTCCGGGCCGCGGTAGGTGATCAGGTCCGCCATTCCTTTTACAATGCGGCGGGCGGTTTCCGCTTTATGGTTGCGCTCAGCAAAGCCGGTAATGCCACACATAGGCGCTTTCCCCTCTCTATATTATAATGGTTTGTTTTGTTACAGGCTGGCGTTTCTATGATTGCCAAAGGGCGGCGGGTGCACAATGTGCGCCCCTACGGGGGCCAGCGATTTTATTTATAGTGTGTGATAGCTTTTAGGCAACACCGCACAATTCCCGCCTTACGGCTTAAGCACCGCTCCGGCGGCTGCGGCACGGCATCTGCGTTGCCAAAATGCTCGATAATACACAAAGTATTATCTGCGCTTTTGGCTTAACAGCTGCCGCACCTCGCTCGCCGTATCGGCACTTAGAATTATGCGGCATTGCCTTTATTCTATCATCAATCCCGCAGGCCCTTATTGCCATAGTAGCGGGCGGTTTTGCGGTAGTAGTTCAGCTGGCTGCGGATGTACCAGAGCCAGCGCTTCAGGTTCCAATCCTCTTTGCAGAACAGCTGGTGGGCACATTTGCCCTCTTTTTTCAGCTTATCCGCACGGGCCAGCAGATCCGGGTCCTTCAGGTATTTTTTGATCACGCCGTAGGGGGCAATCATCCACAGGCTCTTGGTATCGGCAATGGTCAGGCCAAGTTCCTTGTGCTCCAGCACATCCTCCACCAGCCACTTGGACAGGTTATACCCTGCCGCGGTGACAAAGTAGCTGGAACGGCCCTGACGGGGATTCATCTCAAACATCTTGTATTCGCCGGTGCGGGCGTCGTACTTGATGTCCATATTGGCAAAGCCTTCCACTGCATATCTTCCAAAAAGTTTTTCAGTTTTTCCAGCAGGGCAGCATCATTGTATTCGGGGTCAGACAAGATGGCCGCATAGTTGCCAATGCCTTCAGGGGTCTGCTCTTCCAGCAGGGGGCGGCCCAAAGCCATCAGCTTGACTTTGTGGTCCAGGCCGCAGTAGGCGTTCAGCACACGCATGCAGTTGTCATCGCCGGGGATATACTCCTGCAGAATCAATTCGTCCTGGTAGCTGCTGCCGTAAATGGCGGCGGTGATGGCGTCAAATTCTTCGCGGTTATTGGCAAGGAACACCTTTTTCTTGTGGGGGAAGGTGCAGTTCCAATACGCCGGCGAATTGCTCGCCTTGATGATAACGGGAACGCAAACGGCAGTTCTATATTTTATAGTTCTGCGCATTGCAGGTTGCCGTTTTGGGTAGCTCAGGCCGTGCTTCGCAGGCACGGTAAAAGTTTTCCTTAATATCCAGGTCCAGCACGGTTTGCAGTTCCGGGCAGGCAAAGTGGTAATAGGGTTTCAGGGCATCGCGGTGGCGGCCCATCAACACGGTGTAACCGTCCGCGCAGGAAACCAGCACCAGCGGCTTGTCCGCATGGGCTTTTGCGTAATCGGTCAGCGTTTTTACAAACGTTTCATCGTTTTCCAAATCAGGTTCCAGCACGGCAATTTTTACAAGATTGGTGTTGGAAGTTGCAACCAGCGCACCCTTGCAGATGGCGACGCTGCGCACGCCATACTGCTGGTAAAAGCTGCGTGCCATACCATAAACATTGGCATCGCTGCCAAGAAGTACCGGTAAAAAATCAGACATAATACCAAACCTTTCCCATTTTGGTTATCCTTTATTTTACCGCCATTGCCACCACATGTCAAACGGCAATATCGCCTGCTTTGGGGGTGCGGGCACGGCGTTTTTTGTCTGCGCGGGCGAAAATTCCAGCAGCATTCGCCGCAAAATGCTTTTCTTTACGGCGCGAACCGTGTATAATAGGGCATATCGTACAAACAGTACCGGTTCCCGCCGGGGCAAGAAAGTAATAACCTGCGGTTTGTTTTTAACTCCGCAGCCAGTTGAGGATTATAACCATGTGTGGAATTGTTGGCTTTGTCGGCGCACGCGCCGACATGCAGGAAATTTTGCAGGGCATGATGGATGCCATCGCCCACCGCGGCCCCGATGGCCAGGGCCAGTTTATTGAAGGCCCGGCAGCCCTTGGCCAGCGCCGCCTTTCCATCATTGACCTGGAGGGCGGCAAACAGCCCATGTTCAATGAGGACCAGAACCTCGCCGTCATCTTTAACGGCGAGATCTACAACTTCCAGGAGTTGACCGCCGAATTGATGCGCGCCGGGCACACCTTCGCCACCCGGTCCGACACCGAAGTTTTGCTGCACGGGTACGAGCAGTGGGGCAAGGAGATGCTGCAAAAGCTGCGCGGCATGTTCACTTTTGCCATCTGGGACCGCAAGAACGAAACGTTGTTCTGCGCGCGCGACCATTTTGGCATCAAGCCGTTCTATTATTACCAAAACGATGCCGGAGAGCTGCTGTTTGGCAGCGAGATCAAAAGCTTTTTGGCCCACCCCGGCTTCAAGAAAGAGCTGAACGAAGAGCAGCTGCCGCTGTACCTCTCTTACCAGTATTCCCACGGGGAGGATACGTTCTTCAAGGGCGTCAAAAAGCTGATGCCCGCCCACTGGCTGGAATGGAAAGCCGGGCAGCTGACGGTGCAGCGCTACTGGCAGCCCAAGTTTGACCCCGATGATTCCCGCACACTGGAAGAGTGGGAGGACGAGATCAGCGCCGCCATGAAAGAAAGTGTGCAGGCACACAAGATCGCGGATGTTGAGGTTGGCAGCTTCCTTTCTTCCGGCGTGGATTCCAGCTATATGGCTGCACTGGCCCATGTGGACAAAACATTCACCGTTGGCTTTGCCAACAAGCAGTATGACGAAACCGACTATGCACAGGAATTTTCCAAGCACATCGGGGTCAAGAATTACGCTTACCGCATTACGCCGGAGGAATACTGGGCCAACCTGGGCAAGATCCAGTACCACATGGATGAGCCTCTGGCAGATGCTGCTTCGGTCGCGCTGTACTTTGTCAACCGCGAAGCATCCAAGCAGGTCAAGGTCTGCCTGTCCGGCGAGGGCGCCGATGAATTTTCGGCGGGTACAACATTTATAAAGAGCCGTTTACCGTAACCTGGTATGACAAGATTCCCCTGCCCATCCGCCGGGCCATCGGCGCGGTGGCGGACCTGCTGCCGCCGGTGCATGGCATCAACTTTTTGGTGCGCCGCGGCAAGCCGCTGGCGGAGCGTTACATCGGCAACACCAACCTGATGGATGAGCACCGCAAGAAAAGCTGCTGAAAACTACCACCCCGGCAAGCTGCCCACCGACCTTTCCCGCCCGTACTTTGAGCTTTCCAAAGGGCAGGACGCTGTGACCCAGATGGAAACCTGCGACCTGAACCTGTGGATGGTGGGCGATATTCTGCTGAAAGCCGACAAGATGAGCATGGCCAACAGCCTGGAGCTGCGCGTGCCGTTCCTGGACCGCAAAGTATTTGAACTGGCAAGTCATATTCCGACCAAGTGCAAGGTGAACGCCAACCAGACCAAGATTGCGATGCGCGGTGCGGCAGAAAGACCATTCCCGCCAAAACGGCAGACAAAAAGAAGCTCGGCTTCCCTGTTCCGGTACGTGCCTGGCTGCGGGATGAGCAGTATGCGGGCGTTGTGCGCAAGGCATTTAACACCCCCGCCGCGGAGCAGTTTTTCCGCACAAAGAGCTGAATGCCATGCTGGACCAGCATATTTCCGGCAAGCGGGATAACTGGCGGCAGATCTGGTGCATTTTTATGTTCTTAGTCTGGTACGATGAATACTTTGTAAAACGCTGAGGTGATAACAACATGCTGTTAAAACAACTGCTGAAAAATCTGGACTATACACTTGTTCAGGGCTGCCTGAATACCGAAGTGACTGACATTTACTATGATTCCCGCAAGGTAACGCCGGGCGGTCTGTTTGTCTGCATCGTCGGCACCCAGCGGGACAGCCATGATTACGCCGCGGACGTTGCCGCCAAAGGCGCCGCCGTGCTGGCCATCCAGCACGACCTGCCCGCCGAGGTGCTGGCCGCTTTGCCGGATGTGACCGTGGTCAAGTTCGAGAACACCCGTTACGCCATGGCGCTGCTTTCCACCGCCTATTTTGGCCGTCCCGCGCTGGAAATGACGATGGTTGGCGTGACCGGCACCAAGGGCAAAACCACCACCACCCACATGATCAAGGCTGTGCTGGAAGCCGCAGGTCACAAGGTCGGCATGGTCGGCACCAACGGCGTGTATTACCCCGGCCACCACTATGACCTGAACAACACCACCCCCGAGAGCTATGAGCTGCAAAAGATCCTGCGCCAGCTGGCGGATGCGGGGTGCGATGCCTGCGTGATGGAAGTTTCCAGCCAGGGCGTGATGATGGACCGCGTGGCGAGCATCCATTATAAAGTGGGCGTGTTCACCAACCTGTACCCGGACCACATCGGCCCCGGCGAACATTCCAGCTTTGAGGAATACCGCAGCTGGAAGGGCAAGCTGTTCCAGCGCTGCGATGTCGGCGTGGTAAACGCCGATGACCCCAACACCGAAGCATTGCTGGAAGGCCACACCTGCAAGCTGGTTACCTATGGCATCCACGCCCCCAAGGTAGACTACCGTGCCAGCGAGCAGTACCGCCTGCTGCGCAACAAGGAGATGCTGGGCGTTGAGTTCACCCTGACCGAGCCGGACGGCCACGCGGGACGTACAGGTGGGCATGCCGGGACTGTTCAGTATTTACAACGCCCTGGCCACCATCGGGGTGGGCAAGGTGCTGGGCCTTGCGGATGCCCCCATCCATGAGGGACTGAAAAAGGCGCTCGTCAAAGGCCGTGTGGAGCTGGTGCCCATCAGCCACAAGTTCACCATCCTGATCGACTATGCCCACAACGAAGCCGCCACCGAAAGCCTGATTGAAACCCTGCGGGAGTACAACCCCAACCGCCTGGTCGTGGTGTTCGGCTGCGGCGGCAACCGCAGCAAGCTGCGCCGTTACGGCATGGGCGAAGTGTGCGCCAAGTTGGCGGATTTCAGCATCCTGACCGAAGACAACAACCGCTTTGAAAAAGTGGAAGATATTATCGCGGACATCAAAACCGGCATGGCCAAGGGCAACCCGGACGCCAAGTATGTGGAAATTCCCGACCGGCTGGATGCCCTGCATTACGCCATTGACCACGCGCAGGAGGGCGACCTGATTGCCGTAATTGGCAAAGGCCACGAAGCCTACCGTGACCGTGAGGGTGTTAAAACGCCGTTTTTGGAGCGCGAGCTGATTGAAGAGTACGCCGCTGAAACGGGGGTAGAATAAATATTTTTGCAGGGTTGTGCTTTGCCTTTTGCTGCCTTACGGCAAAAGCGGCACGGCCCTGCTTTTCTTTTGCGCAAAATTGTGGTATACTGTTTGTGTATACTAAAAAGTATAGGCAACACCGCACAATTCCCGCCTTACGGCTTAAGCACCGCTCCGGCGGCTGCGGCACGGCATCTGCGTTGCCAAAATGCTCGATAATGTCGGGTTGCGGTACCCGCATCGTGCTTCGGGGGCAAAAGCCCCTCGCACTCTGCGACCGCTGCCCCTGCTTCGGTTCGCTGTTTCCGCCACTGGCGGCGCTCACCTTTGCAGCATCCAGTATTATCTGCGCTTTTGGCTTAGCATCTGCCGCACCTCGCTCGCCGTATCGGCACTTAGAATTATGCGGTATTGCCTATACACAAAATTCAAACCGAACCAATGCGGAAGGAGGCCGGTTTGATGACCACACAACCACCTGACCGGCTTTTCCGCCCGGTCAGCCCAGCAGCACAGGCCAAGGGCGAGCGTGTGTTCTGCGCTGCCGTGGCGCTGCTGCTGGTTTTATCGGAGGTATTCAGCTCCAACATTCAAAACACACTGCCCACATTCAGCCATGTGTGCCGCATTGCCTTAACCGTTACGGCGGCGGTGCTGCTGGTTGTCAAAAGCCTGCTGCTGACCCAGTGGCAGACCAAACAACAGGCGCTGACGGCTGCCGCGTTGGCCGCTTTGCGGTGTTTACCACCGCATACGGGCACGACCAATGGTTTTATTTGCCGTTTTGCTTGGCATTGGTGCCAAGGATGTTGATTGCGCCGGGTGCTGCGGGTCTACCTTGCCGCAGCGGCTGGCGGGCTGCTGGCGGTGCAGCTGCTGCACGCCGCAACGCCGCTGGTGCCCTACCTGTACTACTGCCGCAACGGGGATTACGGCTATGGCCATTACAACGGGTACGGTGCCCGGCTGGCCGGTGTGTTTTTTGCCTGGGGCTGGCTGCGTTGGCCGCGCCTGCGCTGGTGGGACTGGGGCGGCCTGGCTGCCCTGGCAGCCTACGCTGCTGGTGCCCGGCTGCCGCGGGGCAGGCATTGCCATGGTACTGCTGCTGGTTTTGTTTTTGCTGCAGCGTGCCTTGCCCGCCTTTTTTGAAAGCCGCATCTGGCACGGCATGGCTCTGGCTGCCGCACCGCTGGCGCTGGGGTTCAGCCTGTTGGCCGGGCGGCTGTTTGACCCGGATCATCCCACCGCCACCCCGCTGCTGGACAAACTGAACGGCCTGCTTTCCGGCCGGTTCGAGATCTGGCACCATGTGTTCTGGGGGTATCCCCTCTACCACCCGGAGCAGGACGGGGTGCCCGGCTGGTACCACGATGCCATGCCCAAGGCCGTTACCCTTTTGGGTGGCCTTGCCACTGATGGAGACGAGCACCACGCCATTGATAACTCTTTCCTTGCCATCCCGATGAACAAGGGTGTGTTGGGCGCTGTGGTGATTGGGGTCATTTTCCTGCTGTTGATGTGGCGGCTGTGCCAAAACCGCTGCACGGGCGAAACTTTGTTTTTGACGGTGATCCTGGTTTACTTTTTGATGGAAAACAAATGCTTTTTGTTCTCCGCCGACCCGTTTATTCTGCTGCTGCCCGCAGCGCTGTTTCCCGCAAAGGGCAAGCCTCTGCCGGTCGTCTGTCCGCCGGTAACACGAGGGTGTATCTGAAAAGAATAGAAAAGCTGCCTGAACCTGTTTGCAGTGTGCAAACGATCCAGGCAGTTTTATTTTTATCCAATTTGTTTTTTGTCAAAAGCGGGCTTATCTCACAGCTCGCTGAGGATATTGCCGTCAATGGAGATGGTGATGACCTGCCACGGGATAAACTTGCCGCTGTTCTGCAAGGCCACCTTGGCGGCGCGTTCCAGCCCGCCGCAGCAGGGCACTTCCATCCGCACTACGGTCACGCTCTGGATGTTATTTTCGCGGATGATCTGGGTCAGCTTTTCGCTGTAATCCACATCGTCCAGCTTGGGGCAGCCCACCAGCGTGATATGGCCGCGGATGAACTTTTGATGGAAGTTGGCGTAAGCATAGGCCGTGCAGTCCGCTGCAATCAGCAGTTTGGCCCCATCAAAGTAGGGGGCGTTGACCGGAACCAGTTTGATCTGCACCGGCCATTGGGAAAGCTGAGACCGCAGTGCTGGCATGTCCTCCCCTGCCGGTTCCGGCTTATGCTGCATCTGGCGCATCTGGCTGCCGGGGCAACCGTGGTGCATCTGCGGCGCAGGCTGGTGGAACACGCTGCGGGCCGCGCTGCCGGGGCAGCCGCCCAGCGGCTTTTGGGCGGCTGCGGCTTTCTGGCGCTTGTTTTCCTCCACAGCCTTTTCATCATAAGCGGCGGCTTCGCGCTCCACAAAGGTGATAGCTCCGGTGGGGCAATGGGGCAGGCAGTCGCCGAAGCCATCGCAGTAGTCATCCCGCATCAGTTTGGCCTTACCGTTGACCATGGCGATAGCACCTTCGTGGCAGGCATTGGCACAGGCACCGCAGCCGTTGCATTTATCGGTATCGATCTGGATAATTTTGCGAATCATAGAGGGTGTTCCTTTCTCCGCGCCGTTCAATGCCGTGCATTGCTGTGCGGCGCGCTGCTCTTTTCTTTTTGCTGTGCTTGTATTATAATGCCATCAGGCCAATAAATCTGTGGTTATAACCACAAAAAGCGAGGAATCCCATGGAAAAAACAGCCAGCACCCCCATCCAGCTTTTCCGTGGCATGACGGCGGACGAACTTGCCACCCTGCGCGCCGCCCACTGCATCCGTGTGCAGCGTTATGACAAAAACGCTCTGATCTACCATGCGGGCCGTGTGGTACATGAGATTGGCATTGTGCAAAGCGGCAGCGTAAACGTAGAATCCAACGACCTGTGGGGCAACAAAAGCATTTTGAGCCATGTGGAAGCCGGGCAGGCGTTTGCCGAAACTTATGCCCTGTGCGGCGAGCCGCTGATGGTGGATGTGGCCGCCGCGGAGCCGTGCGAAATTTTATGGCTGGATCTTGTACCCATGCTGCAGCAGCAAAACACTGCCGCCAGCTGGTACCCCAAGTTTTTGCACAACCTGTTACTGCTTTCTATGCAGAAAAACCTGGCGCTCTCCCAACGCATCCGGTGCACCACACCAAAAAGTGCGCGTGGGCGGCTGCTGACCTATCTTTCCGCGCAGGCAGTGCGGGCGGGCAGCACGCATTTTTCCATCCCGTTTGACCGCCAGCAGCTGGCGGACTACCTGAACCTGGACCGCAGCGCACTTTCCAAGGAGCTGGGCAAAATGCGGGACGATGGGCTGATCCGCTGCCGCAAAAACGAATTTGAGCTGTGCGGAACGGAATAACGCCCCCTTATCCCCTATCCTTAAGGCAACACCGCACAATTCCCGCCTTGCGGCTTAAGCACCGCTCCGGCAGCTGCGGCCTGCTTCGTCCAGCTTGTTGGCTTTCAACAGGCGGATCACTTCGGGGATATTGGTCTGGATGGGGCACCCCTGCTGGCAGCGCGGCTTTTTGCAGCCCAGACACTGGTTGGCTTCGTCCATGACATGTAGTGCCATTGTTTTTTCTCATTTCGCAACGATTTTGCGTGTTAAAAGCGCAACAAAGTTTCAATTCCGCGCACTTTTTATCCATACTTATATTATAATAGCACTACATGCGCCGTGTACGCGAGCCCCATGGGCTGTATTTTGTACCGGCAAAGTAACGAAAAATCAACCGCTTTGCTGTGCATATCAGCAGCAATTTGCAGTTTTTGGTCCTGCCCCGCCAAACCCGCAAGGCTGGTGCCCGCCGGAATTTTTGCGTGCTTTAACAGCGGCAGCGCGCTGCGCTTTGCTCCCAGCACCAACAGGTACGGCGGCAGCGCGGGCAGGCCCGCGGCGGGCACATCCAGCACAGCATCCAGTACCAGTCGCCGTAGGCGGGCCGTGGGGTAGCGCTTGGTTTTCAGGCGGTCATACAGATCATTTACCGTTTCTGCTTCGCGGGCTGCGGCATACAGGCGGTTTTCCAGCCCTTCGCCCGCGCCGCGTAAGGTACTCAGCTGCTCCGGCGTTTTGGTGCGCAGCAAAGTCAGCACTGCGGTGCTGAACTTTTCCGGGTCCGCCAGCTGACCTTGTTCCGCGGCCTGGCGGTACAGCTCCATGGCTGCCTGCGGCACAAAGGGGCTGGCAGCCTTGATTCCTTGCGTATGCACCAACTGCCGGATATGGGAAGCCGAAGCCAGTGCCTGCCCCTGCACCTGGCCGGTCTGGGCGGTGCCATGGGCTGCGCCCAGACGCGGCAGGGGCAGCAACTGCATGGCTGCCCCCTGCCGCAGAATGGCCTTGCAGTATTCGATCCCCAAAATGTTGTTGGGCGTTTGCAGCAAATCCGCAGCACCGGGGCACAATGTTTCGGCGGCTGCGGCACGGGCGGCGGCAAAGGGCAGGCCGCTTTCCAGCTGGCCGCGCAGCGCCCGCCTGGGAACGCCGCACTGCACAGCGCGGCAGCCGCTGCCTGCAAGGGGGCGGGCTCCGGGTTCTCGGCACCGAACGCAAGGGTATCGCACCCCAGCGCGGCCAGCAGATGTACCCCGGCAGCGGCAAACTGTTCTGCGCTGGCGTTGGCATAGGGCGCAGGCAGCGCCACCACCAGGTCCGCCCGGCAGCCAGCGCTGCGCGCACCCGCACAGCTTCCGGCAGGATGGGTACCACCGCGCTGCACAACGCCGGTGCTCATGCACACCGCGATGGTACTGGCCCCCCGCTGCCGCAGCATGCGCAGCTGCAATGCGTGGCCGCTGTGGAACGGGTCATACTCTGCAATGATGCCGACAAAATTCATATCGTCTACCCCTGATTCTCTGCAAATTCTGTTCGCTTGTGCCGAAAAGAGCCTTGCAATGTTTTCTGCTTCATTATATAATAAAATTGTCTGATACAAAAGGGCCAATACAAAAACCGGGTCCCGCCCGGCATGGTTCTTAAATTTTGAAGGAGGACAAATCCAATGAAGATCCTTGTTATCAACTGTGGTTCTTCCAGCCTGAAATATCAGCTCATTGATATGCAAGGCGAGAAGGTGCTGTGCAAGGGCCTGTGCGAGCGCATTGGCATGGAAAGCAGCATGATTACCCATGAAGCCAACGGCAATAAAGCCACCACCCCGGCCATCTTCCCCACTCACACCGAAGCATTTGCTGAGGTTGTGAAGAAGATGACCACCGGCGATGGCAAGGTCATTGATGATGTCAGCGAGATCAACGCCATCGGCCACCGCGTGGTCCACGGCGGCGAAAAGTTCCAGGCCAGCTGCCTGATCACCCCGAAGTGATCGAGACCCTGCGCGAGCTGAGCCCCCTGGCCCCGCTGCACAACCCTGCCGGCATCCTGGGTATCGAGGCCGCCAAAAAGGTCTTTGGCGATATCCCCAATGTTGCCGTGTTTGATACCGCTTTCCATTCCACCATGCCGCCGAAGGCTTTCATGTACGCCATCCCGTATGAATATTACGAGAAGTACGGCGTGCGCCGTTACGGCTTCCACGGCACCAGCCACAAGTACGTCAGCTACCGCGCTGCCGAATATCTGGAAGAGCCCATCGACCGCCTGAAGCTGATCACCTGCCATCTGGGCAATGGTTCTTCCATTGCTGCAGTTGACCAGGGCAAGGTTGTGGATACCTCTATGGGCATGACCCCGCTGGCCGGCCTGATGATGGGCACCCGCTGCGGCGATATCGACCCTTCTGTGGTCAACTACCTGAAGTACACCCTGAACATCACCGGCCACCAGCTGGACGAGATTCTGAACAAGAAGTCCGGCCTGCTGGGTGTCTCCGGCGTTTCCAGCGACAAGCGTGACGTTGAGGCAGCAGCCGCCGCCGGCAACCCGCGCGCACAGCTGGCCAGCGATATGCTGAACTACCAGATCAAGAAGACCATCGGCAGCTACATTGCCGCTATGGGCGGTGTTGACGCCATCGTGTTCACCGGCGGTATCGGCGAGCATGACGCTGACTCCCGTGCCAAGATCTGCCACCACATGGATTGGCTGGGCATCCGCGTGGATACCGACAAGAACGCCAACGCCCACAAGCAGAACAAAGATGTTGTGGAAATCACCGCTTGGGGTGCCAAGGTTCGCACCCTGGTCATCGAGACCAACGAAGAGCTGATGATTGCGCGCGACACCAAGGAAGTTCTGGGCAACGAAGGCTTGCTGTAATTGCACCTATATTCCAGCTCAAGCGCCTAAAACTGAACTAAGCTAAAAAATCCGCTCCTTTTGCAAAAAAGGGGGCGGATTTTTGTCAGTATATATTGCTTAAAATGCGTTCATTATTTATGGCAACACCGCACAATTCCCGCCTTGCGGCTTAAGCACCGCTCCGGCAGCTGCGGCACGGCATCTGCGTTGCCAAAATGCTCGATAAGACATCCAGTATTATCTGCGCTTTTGGCTTGGCAGCTGCCGCACCTCGCTCGCCGTATCGGCACTTAGAATTATACGGTATTGCCTTATGTTTTCTACATCCGTTTAGTATACGAAATCTTCACAACTTATTTGGACATTGCAATAAGCGCAATATACTATACGCTGGTATACACGTTTCATATTATTATCTATCCACCAATAGTAATCCGCCTCTCTAATCACTGTATAAGTCTTGTCTCCATGTTTATTTACCCCATCGCATTTTATATATCGTGCATCTGCTGTCATTGTTTCTTCTAAAAAATCATTAATCTCTTCTATCGAATAAAACATCCCCTTGTAGTTTCCATCACTATCATATAGACCATACTCCTGATAATTTTCTGCTAATGCAGGAACTGCTAAAAAGATGTTCATCGCCAGCATCATACTAATTGCTATATAATTTTTTTCATTGTTATTGCTCCTTTACAAAGCTATCGTATCCCTGCAAAATCTCCACCACTTCCGCTTTATCCTGCCAACGGTACACCGATGCCACATAGTAGCTGTCCCCTGCTGTCCATGCCACCACACTGCAATCCTCAATCTGCTCCGCAGTCAAAGCAGCAATGTCATCCACAATCATGATTTGTTGTTCTATGTTCGCTTTATCTTCCTCGGTAATGGCATCATCCGGCCCGCGGCCCTGAATGTTGACTTTGTTTTCCAGCGGCATTTGGGCAATGCCCAGCACCTGGTGTTCTTTGCTCTGCTTGCCGTTATCGATCAGGCAGGAGTACGCGCCGTATTCCTGATAGGTGCTGTCATCCCATGTCACGGTGCAGCCATCCGGCAGCCAGGTCAGCTGCATTTGTTCCATGGGGATGCTGTTCTGCGGTGCTTCCTGCACGGCAAGGTATGCCCGGCTGCCCTCCAGGATCACGGCAACTCTTGGCCAAAAGGCATAGGCGGTTGTTGCCAGCACTGCGCAGACGGCGGCTATGATGACCGTTTTTAGTAGCCGCCGGGGTGTGCGGCGCACCTGCGGCACAAATGGCATTGGCACATTGGCTGGTTCCAACTGTTCCAGCGCCGCCAGATCCGCGCGTTGCTGGGCGGCGCACGCCTGCACCAGCAGTTCATCCAATGGTTCTTTCATAAGGTCAGGCCCTCCTGTTCCAGTAATTGTTTCAGCTTTTGCCGGGCGCGGCGGCTGCGCTGGCGCACCGTAGCGGCGTGCAGCCCCAGCGCTGCCGCAATTTGTGCCCCGGTCATGCCCTGCCCATATTGCAGCTGCAAGATGGCGCGGTCGGTTTCTTCCAGCGTCTGCATTGCCGCCAGCAGGCTGCGTACAGCATCGCTGCGTTCCAGCTTTTCCTGCGGCAGCGGGTCAGCATCCGGCAGGGCGGCAAATACTGCATCTTCTGCCGGTTCGGCCCGCCGGCTCCGCCGCATGTTCAGGGCCGTATGGCGCACCGTGACCAGCAGCAAATGGCGCAGCTTTTCCGCATCGGTCGTATCGGGCCGTGCCCGGTTCAGCCGCAGCCAGCTTTCCTGCACAGCATCCTGCGCCAGATGGCTGTCCTGCAAAATTTTATTTGCCAATGTACACAGGCGGCCATAATCCTGCACCAATGCCTGCTGCAAGGTATCTGCCGAGAACATTCTCTTCTCCCTCCTTTTTCCTTTATTCAGAAAGGCCTTTCACTTCTTTAACACGCCGTCCCCATATTTTGTGACAGCAAAAGCGGCACCCATGTTATCGGGTGCCGCTCTGTTTCCTATGTTTCTTCTCCCCTGCAATAATATTCAATCGCCCTGGCGGCAAATTCTGCCGCACCGGGGCCGCCTGCGGCGTTGATGTTTTTGGTAAACTCACCGCCCGCCGCGTACATCTGTCCCAGCTGGGCCAGAATCTGCTTATTGCAGGTGTAATAGTGCCGGGTGATGAAATCCTTCAGTGTTTTCACCTGTGCCTGCACCGCCGGGTCCTGGGCTGGGCGGGTCTGCAGGGTACCAAACGCCGCCACAATGGCCATCAACTGGGCATTGATGGTATTGCTTTCTTGTGGGGTACGTTTGGTGCTTTTTCCCTCAAATTCCTGGTACTCCGGAGTTGTGCCCCACGCCTGTTTTGCCTGGTGGGCGTATTCTTCCAGTTTTGTGGTATCAAATGCGGTAAAATCCATTGGCTTTCCTCCTGTCTGCTGCATTCTGCGGGCAAGGTCTATCAGGTTTTCCAGGCGCTGCTTTTTCATCATCAGCAGCTCCATTTGCTGTGTCAGCGCCTTTTCGCGGTCAAATCCCGGCTGGGTCATGATCTGTCTGATATCTTTTAAGGGGAATTCCATCTCCCGGAACAGCAGGATCTGCTGCAAAGCTGCCAGCGCTGTATCGTCATACAGGCGGTAGCCCGCTTCGGTGTGCCCGTTTGGGTGCAGCAAGCCGATTTTATCGTAATATTGCAGGGTGCGTATACTCACGCCGGTCAGGCGGCTTACTTCACTTACGGTCATCATGGGTTTCCCCTCCTTCCCTTGCGGCAATTCCAGCGTACTCTATTACGCAGCGTCAGAGTCAAGAGGTTTTCATAAAAATTTTCATAAGGCAACACCGCACAATTCCCGCCTTGCGGCTTAAGCACCGCTCCGGCAACTGCGGCACGGCATCTGCGTTGCCAAAATGCTCGATAATGTCGGGTTGCGGTACCCGCATCGTGCTTCGGGGCAAAAGCCCCTCGCACTCTGCGACCGCTGCCCCTGCTTCGGTTCGCTGTTTCCGCCACTGGCGGCGCTCACCTTTGCAGCATCCAGTATTATCTGCGCTTTTGGCTTGGCATCTGCCGCACCTCGCTCGCCGTATCGGCACTTAGAATTATGCGGTATTGCCCTACCTTTAGCAACACAAAAGCCTGCGGCGGATTGCAGGCGCAGTTCCACCACAGGCTGTATATTTTTATGTTACAGGCTGGAATAGCCAAAGCTGTTGACCAGTGCGTCAATGCGCTTGCCCTGTTTGCACCACGGGCAGTCGCGGGAATCATAGCTCTGGTAATCGCCAAGGTCGTTGGGGTCAAAGATGGAAGTAACGGGGTAACCCGCGCACTCTGTCTGGGTGGCAAAGATTGCGCCAATGCCAACCACCTGGCCGCCGTAATAATTGATCGCTTCCACAGCAGCCTGCGCGGTATAACCGGTGGTAACGGATGCTGCCAGGATCAGCACATGTTTGCCCGCGATCATGGGAGAGGTATTTTCGCGGAACAGCAACTGGCTGCCGGTGGTGTGTTCCGGCGTGACCACATAGATGGTCTGGTGGGCGTTCATGTTTACATAGCCGTCGCGGGTCAACTCGCTGGCCATGCAGGCGCCGATCACCTCGGTGCCGTCCAGGCAGAGGATGGTATCCACGATGGTGGTGTGGGTATAAGAACTGACCAGTTCCAGTGCCACGGCGCGCGCTTCAGAAAGGCGGGTCTTTTGCATGGTAACGTCAATGTAATAATTGATATGGCTGTGGCTTGTGGCAAAGTGCCCCTTTGCCACGCGCAGTACAAGATCCTGTTTTTGGGTGGGTAATTTGACCATATTGATTGCCATGTGTCTCACTCCTGTTCTGTCATTTCAACCGATAAATCGCTCTCTTTCTTTTATTTTATTGTAAAACATCCCCATATGCAAGAGCTTTTTTGTGGCAATTCCGTACAAAATGCCGGGCTGCAATTTGGTTGAACTGCTATTTTTTGCGTTTTGCTGTCTTGTTTTGCCGCTTTACACCCTACCCTGCCAATGGTATAATATTTAATATTATACTGGGGTAAAAGGGGGATCTGACGCCATGGGTTACAGGCTGGCGGAACAAAATGGGGAAAGTGTTGCCGTGCCGCGGCTGGTGTTCGCGCACCTGGCCCGCGCAGACGGCGATACCATCCGCGCCGCGTTGTATCTTTTGGGCGGCGGCGGAACCGACCCCCGCACCATGGCGCGGGATCTTGGCATGCCCAGCATTGAGGCCGCCAAGCGCGCCATGCAGTATTGGGCCGGTGCCGGGCTGCTGGTCAGTGACCGGGATGCGCCCCTGCCCAAAACCGAAATGCAGAAAGCTTCCGCCATCGACCTGACCACCCTGAACGACCCTTATGTTTCGGTCCTATGCGAGGAAGCGCAGACCGCATTCGGCAAGGCACTCAGCCGAACCGAGATGCAGCGGCTGGTCAGCCTGTATCTGAATGATGGCTGGCAGCCGGATGTTGTGCTGCTTTGCTGCGCCGAAGTTGCCCGCCAGGGCCGCCGCACCGTTGGCGCGCTGAGCCGCGAACTTTTGAAATGGCGGGATGCCGGGGTGGAAACCGGCGAGGACGCCGAACGTTACTTAAAGCAACAGGCCCAGCGGGAAAGCTGGTGCATTGAGTCTGCCGCCCTGTTTGGCATTGCCCCTGCGCAGCTCAGCCGCTGGGAGCGCGGGGCCATTGCCCGCTGGCACGAGGACTGGCGTTTTGGCGCGGACATGATTGAGGAAGCCCTGCTGCGGGCGGACAATCACCGCACGGTGCGCTATGTGGACGGCATTCTGCGCTCCTGGTACGCGCAGGGACTAACCACGGTATCGGCGGTGCGCGGTCAGGGCCAGCTGGCGGGCAGCAACATTCTGACCACCGGGGCAAAGCCAGCCGCCCCCAAAACCGACTTGTTCCAGACCAACTGGAATGATGTTTTTGACGATGACACGGAGGGATAAGCCATGCGCACCAAAGATGAACTCTTCCGCGAAGCACTGCGCCACATTGCGGCCCGCCGCCAGCAGGCCGTAACAGCAGCCGAGCGTGACCGTGCCGCAGCGCTGGCTGCCCACCCGGAGCTGCGCGCCGCCGAGGGCGCCCGCACCCACGCCGGGCTGACCCTGACGCTGGCTGCCGCCCGCGGCGCGGACCAGACCGTCGCAGCCGCAGCACTGAAAACGGCAGACGAGCGCTTGACAGCTGCTTATGCCACGCTGGGCCTTGGGCCGGAGGGTTTTGTTCCGCACTACACCTGCCCCACCTGCAAGGATACCGGCATGGTGAACGGTCGTCCCTGCAGCTGCGTGGCCGAAGCAGCCCGCACCCTGCGGCGGGAGGAGATCAACGCCGCAAGCCCGCTGGCCCTGTGCAGCTTTGATACCTTCGAACTGGACCGCTACCCCGCCGAGCCGGAGCCGGAGCTGGGTGGCACCCGCGGGACTACATGGGCAAAGTGCTGGCCTACTGCCGGCGGTACGCCAACAGCTTTACGCCGGAAAGCCGCGGCCTGATGTTTATTGGCAGTGCCGGGCTGGGAAAAACCCACATGGCGCTTGCCATTGCAGACACAGTTTTGAACCGCGGGTTTGATGTGCTGTACACCAGCTCCGCCGCGCTGGCCGCTCAGCTGGGGCGCGAACACTTTGACCGTGCCGCCGAAGACCCCTGGCTGGATGCCTGCAAGGAGGCCGACCTGCTGATTCTGGACGACCTGGGCACCGAGTACATCAGCCAGCTGACCATCAGCGTATTGTATGAGCTGATCAACACCCGTATGCTCTGCCACCGGCCCACCATTTACACTTCCAACATTGTGGATAGTTCCATTTTTGAAGCCCGCTACACCGAAAAAGTAGCCAGCCGCATTTTGGGCAGCTGCCAGATCTTCAAGTTTTTTGGCACCGACCAGCGCTTAAAGCGCGGCGGCAAGCGCTGACCCCCATACAGAAAGGAGCTTGGCATGCTTAACGCTATTTTTGATTTTAACGGCACCATGTTTTTTGACGAATCATTCCAGGAGAAAGCATGGCAGCAGTACATGACGGAAAAACTGGGCCGCCGCATTACACCGGAAGAGTTCCAGACCTGGATCCACGGCCGCAACACAGGCGACACCTTGGAGTATTTCTTTGGCCGCCCCTTTACCCAACAGGAAGCAGACGAGGAAGAGGAAGCCGAGGAAACGATTTACCGCGCCCTCTGCCGCCAGAGCCCGGATTACAAACTGGCGGACGGACTGGTGGAATTTTTGGATTTCCTTGCGGCGCATAAGATTCCCCGCACGATTGCCACAGCATCCTGCGGGAACAATGTCCGTTTCTTTTTTGATACGCTGGGGCTGGACCGCTGGTTTGATTTGGACAAAGTGATTTACAACGACGGCACCCTGCCCGGCAAGCCTGCGCCGGATCTGTACCTGAAAGCCGCCCAGCGCCTTGGCGTTGCACCGGAAACCTGTGTAATTTTTGAAGATTCCGGTGCCGGCATTGAATCCGCCCAGCGCGCGGGAGCCAAAAAGGTGGTCGGCATTGCTTCCATGAAAAAGCCCGCCGAGTTGGAAACGCTGGGTGTGGATGCAGTGATTGGGGATTATACGGATTTGGGGAAACTGGCAAAAATTTTGGAAGTATAATTTTTTTAACTGCCCCCCTTCACAGCTGCTTCCCGGATAACCAAAAATGGCATGTACTGCACTCTTGTGCGTGAGCAGTACATGCCATTTTTATTTATTGTGCTCCTGCGCGGAAATTCAGTCGTTTTCTTCCGCTTTGCTCTTTCGCGGCAGACGCTTCCACACAAGCGCAGCGGCATCGCCAACGGCGGTCAGGCCGCGCTCCATGCTGTGCAGCGTCTGCACAACAAGCAGCAAAAAGACGATCAAAACCAGCATACCGCGCATATCCAGACGTTCCAGGCCGAGGAACCCGCCCAGCAGCGCGATCGCCGCACCGGCCAAAATCAGCATACCGCCCCACAGCACACCATGAGCCACGGTGAACGGCTTGCACACATCCCACAATACCGCCATGCCAACAGCCAGCAACAGCAGCGTTGTCAGGGTGGTCAGGGTGCCGATGGGCAGCTCAAATGCGAACACAAAGGCTTCGATACCCAAAATGAGCAGCAGGTCGCTCAAACCGCCGGGCAGGGCCGCGCGCAGAACATTCTGGATGAATTTGCCGTGCACCATCTCGTGGTTGGGCTCCAGCGCCAGAATAAAGGACGGGATGCCGATGGTGACCATCGACAGCAGCGAAAGCTGCAGCGGCTGCAGCGGATACGGCATGGTGATGAACAGCGAGATAAAGGTAAGCAGGAACGAGAAAATATTCTTGACCAAAAACAGCGATGCCGACCGCTGAATGTTGTTGATCACGCGGCGGCCCTCCGCCACAACGGCAGGCAGGCCGGAAAAATCCGATTCCAGCAGTACCAGCTGGGCCACCTGGCTGGCGGCCTGGGCACCGGATGCCATGGCAATACCGCAGTCCGCATCCTTCAGGGCCAGCACATCGTTCACGCCGTCGCCCGTCATCGCAACGGTGTGGCCATCCGCTTGCAATGCTTTCACGAATTTGCGCTTCTGGGCGGGGGTTACACGGCCAAACACCGTGCAGGTGCGCACGGCTTCGGCAACTTTTTCGTCGGTATCCAGCGTTGCGGCGTCCACATAACGCTCTGCGCCCTCAATGCCCGCCTGGCGGGCCACCTCGCTGACGGCAACGGGATTATCGCCGGAGATGACCTTAACGGCAACGCCCTGTTCGGCAAAGTAGCGGAACGTTTCCGGTGCTTCTGGTCGGATGCGGTTGGCAACGGGCAGCAGGGCCACAAACTCCAGCTTGTCAGCATCCAGCCCGACCTTGGGGTCCGGCTCAGCATCACAGCGAGCCAACAGCAGCACGCGGCTGCCTTTTTCCAAAAGCGGCTCCACCTGCGCAGCAAGCTCGGCATAGCGGGCACCGGCCACAAATTCCGGTGCCCCCACCACAAAGCTGCCCTCGGCAAAGGTCGCGGCGCTCCATTTGTATGCGGAATTGAACGGCACCACGCTTTGGCGCGGCCAAGGCGTGCCGTTCTGTTTGCCAAAGCGCTGTACCATGGCGCGGGCGGTATCGTTATCCGGTTCAGTCCCCGCGTAAATACTATGCAGCACGGTGTATACCCTGTCCTGCGGCCAGGCATCAGGGGTCAGCAGCAGCGGCTCCCCGGCTTCCATCCGGGCCTCGGTAATGGTACCGGTCTTGTCCACGCACAGCACATCCACGCGGGCCAGCGTTTCAATACAATTCATATCCTGCGCCAGTACCTTGCGCTGCGCCAGCCGTACCATACTGACGGCGAGGGCCACACTGGTCAGCAGATACAGCCCTTCGGGGATCATGCCGATCAGCGCCGCCACCGTAGCTTCCACCGAATCCCGCAGCGGCAGTTCCAGGCTGACATATTGCTTTAGGAACATTACCACGCCCATCGGGATCAGCGCAATGCCGATTACCCGGATCAGCCCATCCAGCGAGCGCATCATCTCGCCCTTGGCGACCTTGTGGCCGCCCTCGCGGGCTTCGGTTGCCAGCTTGCTGGCATAGCTTTCGGCACCCACATGGGTCAGGCGCACGGTGCACCGGCCAGATACCAGAAAGCTGCCGGACCGCAGCACATCGCCAACGTTCTTGGGCACCGGCTCTGCTTCGCCGGTAATCAGGGCTTCGTTCGCCTGAGCGCTGCCGGTGCACACAACGGCGTCTGCACAGATCTGCTCGCCGGAGGTAAACTCCACAATGTCATCCCGCACCAGCTCTTCGCTGGGCAGCAAAATGCTTTTTCCGTCCCGCAGGCAGCGCACCTTATGCGCCGCCACAAGGGTCAGCTGGTCCACCGTACGCTTGCTGCGCAGCTGCTGCACCGTGCCAATGATGGTATTGGCAATCACAACCCCCAAAAAGGTCATGTTCGCGAAGGACCCCACCAATGCCAGGCAAAGCGCCAGCACGATAAAAACCAGATTGAAAAACGTAAAAATATTATCCCGAATGATCTCGATTTCGCTCCGGGTCGGCGAAGCCGCCGCACGGTTATCCAGCCCCGCCGCCATGCGCTGGGCTGCCTGTTCCGCGGTCAGGCCCTTGGCTGGGTCTGTTTCCAGCAGCGGCACCTGCGGGCGTTCGGGCTGTGGCTGGGCCGCGGCCGGCTGTTTGCCTGCCGGGCGCGGCAACTGTAATTTTGACAAAGCGCTCTCCCCCAGTTTTTACAACAATATTGGAATGTCTTTTTATTATAAACGAGATTGTATGAATAAATATAGCGCCCACTCCATAATTCCTGATTTTATTTATGCCCTGAACTTTGCCCTTGCTGCGCACAGTTCCCGCGTTTTGCCTTTTTTACAAAAAAATCCCTGCCCAACGCTTGACAAACACCTATTTCCCGGCTATAATATTACTTGTTCGTTATGGATGATTAGCTCAGCTGGTTAGAGCGCTGCGTTCACATCGCAGAGGTCGAGGGTTCGAGTCCCCCATCCTCCACCAGAATAAACACCGTAGGTTCGTTAGAACCTACGGTGTTTTCTTTTGCAGGTACACACTTTCGCACCCACTATATTCCCCAGCAAAGCAACCGTATAGCCCCCCAAAAAAGCTCGTGCTGTCAGATACAATAACGGCAAGACTCTGTTTCGGCCGATTTCCACTCCTCTTTCCTCACTCCATAGAATGTTATAAATTTCTCACATTTCTATTGACACCGAAGCTTTCGTGTGATATATTCATCACATAGCACGTGCGAAATTTCTCACTTTCTGGATGCAGATAAAAGAAAGGGGCTTACCATGAAAAAGGTGTCATTACGGGAACTGGTTGCTGATAAAATCATTTTTTCTATCCTGATTGCCATGTACTATTGGATGTGGGCACGGAACGACTGGAAAGATTATTACACGACCGTTCAAGACGTTATTTTTGCTTTCAGCTTTTATTATTTCGTTTCCCGCGCCATCCGGGTCAAAAAATACAAGCAGGAATCCCCCGATGAAATGGCTGAAGCCAACCTGTGGAGATGCGATGCCATCTGCTTAAAAATCAGCGTGGCAGCTTTTATTGTGATTGGCTTTACCTGCGCTGTCGGCCGTATGGTTCTTACCACAGAAATCATCGGTTATGGCTTGATGGCCGCACTGATTTTGATTTCGGTGGTGCGTACGATCATCTTCTATCTTATGGATAAGAAGGGCTTTGAACCTGGCCTTATCAACCAAACTGAAAGAATACCGGGAAGCAAAGGGCCTTAAGCAGGCAGACCTTGCCGAGCTGGTCGGCGTCCGGCGCGAAACCATTGTGAACCTGGAAAAAGGGAAATACAATCCCTCCCTCAAGCTGGCAATGGACATTGCAAAGTGTTCCATACCACGGTAGAAGAGCTGTTTTCTTTGATGATTAACCCACAAGGGCGTGCTTTTATGCCTGAAACAGTTTTGGTAAATGGCAATGCCTACTCCCTGCTCAAACTGCTGGGCAAGGGCAAAGGCGGGTATTCTTACCTGGCGCAGATGGCGGACGGGCAGCAGGTCGTGGTTAAGCAGATTCACCATGAACCCTGCGTCTATTACCAGTTTGGCAATAAGATCGAAGCCGAACTGCGGGATTACAACCACCTGCAGGAAATCGGCATTCCGATGCCGCGTATGCTGGATGTTGACACCAAAGCGGAACGCATTGTGAAAGAATACATTGCTGGCGAAACCGTGTATACCCTTGTGCTGAAAGATGCCCTGCCCGAAACCTGCCTCCGCCAGGTGCAGGCCATGTGCCGCCTGCTGTACCCGGCGCACACCAACATTGACTATTTTCCCACCAATTTCATTTTGCAGGGCGATACGCTGTACTATATTGACTATGAGTGCAACGACTACATGGACGAATGGAACTTTAAAAACTGGGGCTGCAAATACTGGGCAAAAACGCCGGAATTTTTGCAGTATGCCGCCGAACACCCGTAACGTTTGCCCATTGCCAAGGGGGTTGGAAAAGGGTATAATCTGTTCTGGTTCTGCTTTTTCAGATATACTTTAGGCAACACCGCACAATTCCCGCCTTGCGGCTTAAGCACCGCTCCGGCAGCTGCGGCACGGCATCTGCGTTGCCAAAATGCTCGATAATGTCGGGTTGCGGTACCCGCATCGTGCTTCGGGGGCAAAAGCCCCTCGCACTCTGCGACCGCTGCCCCTGCTTCGGTTCGCTGTTTCCGCCACTGGCGGCGCTCACCTTTGCAGCATCCAGTATTATCTGCGCTTTTGGCTTGGCATCTGCCGCACCTCGCTCGCCGTATCGGCACTTAGAATTATGCGGTATTGCCTTTAACATTTTATACTTCTCTTCCCTGCTGTTTGCTACGGCAGGGATTTTTTGTATCTGCCGCGCTTCTCCGCCCCATTGCAAAGCGCCCCCCTGCACGGTATAATGGGGCCAGATAAATAACCGCCGGGGCTGCCCGGCAGTTGGAGAAACGCCATAGGAGGGTTCCACCATGAAAGATAACTTGAACTGGGCTGTGCTTGGCACCGGTGTGATTGCCAACGAGATGGCACAGACTTTGCAGAAGATGGGCAAAAAGCTGTATGCCGTCGGCAACCGCACCCACGCCAAAGCTGTTGCCTTCGCGGAAAAGTACGGTATTGAAATGGTGTACGACTGCATTGATGATATGTTCCTGGATGAAAATGTGGACATCATCTACATTACCAGCCCACACAACACCCACTTAAAGTTTATGGAAAGGCTCTGACCCACGGCAAGCATATCCTGGTGGAAAAATCCATCACGCTGAACAGCACTGAGCTGGAACGCATGGCCGCCCTGGCCGATGCCAACCACCTGATTATGGCGGAAGCCATGACCATCTGGCACATGCCGCTTTACAAAAGCTGTGGGAGATCGTGCAGATCGGCGCACTGGGCAAAGTGCAGATCATGACGCTGAACTTTGGCAGCTACAAAGAATACAACATGCAGAACCGCTTTTTCAATATGAACCTGGCGGGCGGTGCCATGCTGGATATTGGCGTGTATGCGCTTTCCATCGTGCGCAGCTTTATGGAGGAAACGCCCACCAACATCCTCAGCCAGTGGAAGCCCTCCCCCACCGGGTCCGATGAACAGGCAACCGTTTTGCTGCAAAACAGTCTGGGCCAGATGGCCACAGTAGCGCTTTCGATGCACTCCAAGCAGCCCACACGCGCAATGATCAGCTGTGAAAGAGGCTATATTGAAATCATGGAGTACCCCCGTGCCGATAAGGCCGTGATTGTGGATGCTGAGACCGGTGCCCGCACCGAAGTTGCCGCAGGCAGCACGGCGGATGCCCTGTATTATGAAATGTTGGATATGGAGCACGCCGTGCAGACCAAGGATGCTTCCGCTATGTGCCTTGGCTACAGCCGGGATGTGATGGACATCATGACCCGGCTGCGCAAGGAGTGGGGGATGAAATATCCGGGGGAGAAGTGGGATTAAGGCGGCGGAGCGAGCGGCACATTTGAGTGGCATGTTTGCCGCAACGTTCCGGAACGGTCAAGACCGTTCCCTACAGGATTATTTTGCAAAGAGCAGCCAACATAAAAAATAATTCGTAGGGGACAATGCTTGCACCGTCCCGGATGTTGTGCTGTACTGAATATCTCACCCCGTCATCCGCCCGCAAACTCGCGGGCGCACACTGTGCACCTCTACGGCAAAAGCGCAATTTTCTAACACATAACCAAACGGCCCACCGGCACAAAGCAGTCACACGCTTTATGCCGGTGGGCTGACGATATCTCGCTTTCCTGCTTACTCGCTGGGATAATCTGCCTCGTCCGGCAGGGCGGCGCTGGTTTCGGCGGCCTGCTGTTCGGCTTCGGCGGCGGTTTGGGCCGCGGTAATCAGGCCGCTCACCTCGCCGGAGGGCTTTTCCAGCAGGTAGGCGCCAACCGGCTTTGCTTTATATACCAGCAGCACACAGTAGGTGTCTGTTGCGCCATCTGAGCGCGCCGGGCAGAGTACCGTCCATTTTTCCACCGTTTTTCCCTTATAGTCCGCCAGGGTCAGGCCGCTTTCCCCCACCACCTGGTTAAAGGCAGTAAAGCTGTCGTCCCACTTTTTGGGAATCTTCACTTTGTCCACCGCGGCGGTGCTCAAGTCCACCTCAAAACCGTAGCCGGTAAAGTAGGTGCCGATATCCTGGGTATTTTCAATTGTGGTTTGCACTGTAGCGCTGGCAGCCACGCTTTTGCCCGCCAGGCGCACCGCCGCCGTAACCGTGCCAGCCAGGCAGACAGCGCAAAGGGCAAGCGCCCCCGCCTGCCGCAGACCAGGTTTGGTAACTGTAAATAAAAACATAAATGCAGCCCCCTCAAAAACGTTGCAATGCTTTTACGCAACGATATGAGGGGGCTGCTGTATTTAGAACCGCGGTTCTTATTTGTACTTGACTTCCGGGTGGTACCACTGGAAGATGACGGCATCGTACTGTTTTTCCAGCGCGGCCTGGTCATGCTCCGGCAGGGCGGTCCACATAACCATCATGGCACCAAGGCGGGCGCACAGCCGCACGGCCCAGTTCTGTTTGTCCGGGCACCAGGCAATAAAGTCCGGCCGGGCCATAAAGTTGCCAAAGCAGTGGCTGATGACAAACGCATGGATGGGGTTCGCGCCTTCCTTACGGTAAGCACGGTAACTATCCACCAGCTGGCCACGCAGTACCTGCGGCGCAAATTTACGGATGCGCTTGACCACGCGGGGGTCAAAGCTTTCAATGCAATAGGGGCCGTTGTAGCCTTTCAGGCCGTCCAGCGTGGCGTGGCACAGGGCGTCCAGATATTCGCCGGTATATTCATGGCGGCTCTTGATCTCGATAATCAGCGGGGTTTTGCCGTCCACTGTCTGCAAAAACTCACTGAACAGCGGGGCGTGCTCGGCGCTGCCTTTCAGCGGCATCTGGCATATCTGGTCATAGGGGTAATCCCGCACCCAGCCTTTGGTGCCGGTCATGCGGGTCAGGGTATCATCATGGAACACCAGCAGCTTACGGTCGCTGCTGAACTGCACATCCATCTCCATGCCGTATCCGTTTTGCACGGCGGCGGCAAAGGCGGGCAGGCTGTTTTCCGGCGGGCGCTGATCCTTGCCAAAATAGCCGCGGTGGGCAAAATTGCGGCCCGCAAAGGGGGTGCGCAGTTCCTTGCGGCCAGCGGCGGGAGCCACCAAAAACAGCACCAGCGCGCACAGTGCCGCCACAACAATCAGCAAAATCAACCAGAACATGCGATCAACTTCCTTTTTTCATCCGGCGCACGTTGTAAAATATGTACCGGGCATTGCATCCATATTGTAGCGCATTGCCCGCGGGCTTGCAAGAGCTGGCGGAGCAAAATTGCGGTACAGTTTGCGTAATAGACCGTGGCGGATAAAAATTTGAAAAAAGCTTAAAAAGTTTTCACAAATTCTCCACGGTTCGCCGCTATTATGGTATAGTAATAGTAACTCAAGGGTGATTTGCGCCCAGATGAGGTGGATTAGAAATGGCAAGAGTATTGATCGTTGACGATGAACCGCGCATTCGGGATTTGATCCGCGAGCACCTGCAGTACGCGGGCTTTACCTGTGCCGAAGCCGGGGACGGCACACAGGCGCTGGCCGAGCTGGCAAACGGCGGCATTGACCTGGTGATCCTTGATATTATGATGCCGTTTATGGATGGCATGACCTGCCTGCGCGAGATGCGCACCCGCAAGATCATGACACCGGTGATCATGCTGACCGCCCGCAGCGAAGAATATGACAAACTGGCCGGGCTGGAGGGCGGCGCGGATGACTATGTGGTAAAGCCGTTCAGCCCGCGGGAGCTGGTTGCCCGCGTGAAGGCCGTACTGGCCCGCACCATGCCCGCCCCGGTTGCCGAGGGTAATGTGTATACCTTTGGGAATCTGGTGATCGACACCGCCAGCCACAGCGTTAAGGTGGCCGGGCAGGAAGCCCCGCTGACCCCCAAAGAGTTTGACCTGCTGGTGTTTCTGGTCAACAACAAGGGCATTGCCCTTTCCCGCGAGAAAATTTTGCAAAAAGTGTGGAACTATGACTATTATGGCGAGGACCGCACGGTAGATACCCATGTTAAAATGTTGCGCAGCCACCTTGGCAGCTGCCGCGGCTATATTGTTACCGTGTGGGGCGTGGGGTACAAGTTTGACCCCGATACCGCGGTATTACTGTGCTGACCCTTGGGCTGGTGTGGGGGCTGATCACCTATGGCCTGCAGCCCATGTACAACCGCAACATTCAAAAGCGGCTGGAACGCGAATCCAGCGTGATCGCCGGAATGATTGATTCCGCCGGGGGCCAGATTTCCAGCCGGGATTATGGTTCCCTGACGCTGCAGAACGAAACGTTCTGGTCCAACCTGAAAACCGCACTGGAAAACGGCGTGATCAATGTGGACAACTGCTGCATTGATATCAGCGATAACACCTGCCGCAGCGTGCAGTTTTTGGAGGGGCTTTACCCCTGCATTTTACACAACAGCATGGCCACTTTCGGCGATAACATGACGGTATATACCCCAGACACCCGAACCGCCATCCTGGCCCGCCATGCCCTGTACAATGAGGGTTCGCTGTACAAAATTATTGAATCCGGCGGCAACCGGCAGATGCTGGTGGGCTGCCTGACCAAAGACGGCAGTTACGGTGTGATCGTATCCGCCAGCCTGGCACAGATTGAAACAGCCGCCGAGGTCATGCGCAGTGTGCTGATTCCGGTTGCCATCTTTTTGATTGCGCTCAACCTGTTGGTGGCGGCGCTGTTCAGCCGGTGGTTCACCCGCCCGATGCGCCAGCTTTCGGAGGGTGCCCGCGAGATTGCCGACGGCAACTATGATGTTCAGGTGCCGGTAGTCCGCAATGATGAGCTGGGCCTGCTGGGGCGGGAGTTCAACCACATGGCGCAGGAAGTCAAACGCTCCGCCCAGCTGGAAAAAGATATCCTGGCTAATGTCAGCCATGACCTGCGCACCCCAGCTGACCCTGATTAAGGGCTATGCCGAAACGGTGCGCGATATTACCGGCGATGACAAGGCCAAGCGTACCGAACAGTGCAGCATTATTGTGGACGAAACTGACCGCCTGAGCGCGCTGGTAAACAGCGTGATGGAGCTGAGCAAAGTTTCCAGCGGTGCAGAAAAGCTTAACCCCGTTGATTTTGACATGAGCCAGCTTTGCTTTGAGGTCGCGGGCCGCTATGACGCCGTGTGCGAGCAGAATGGCTGGACGCTGCAGCTGGAAGCCAACAAGGAATGCATGGTACGCGCAGACCCCGCCATGATGGAACGGGTGCTGCACAACCTGTTGGGCAACGCCACCCACCATATGGGTGCGGACGGTGTGTTTGTGCTGCGGGCCATCCCCATGCCAAACGGCGGTTGCCGGGTGGAAGTGGAGGACCACGGCCCCGGCATCCCGCCGGAGGAACTGCCGCACCTGTTCGACCGCTACTATCGCGCCCGCCAGGATGCCGGCAAGACCGGTACCGGGTTGGGGCTTTCCATCACCAAGGCCATTTTGCAGCAGCATGATTTCCCCTTTGGGGTAAACAGTACGGTCGGCAAAGGTTCCACCTTCTGGTTTGAGATGAAAGCCCCACAGTAACCAAAGCATGCCGCATGCAGCCCACACAAGAGAGGAGTTTTGCCCCATGGAAAAGCTGAACAAACAGATGGACGATGCCCTGAACACCAAAGTGGCCGCCCTGAATGCCACTGACGATGAAACCGGTGACGGCAAGGTGGATGCCCTGGACCTGAAGCACCAGCTGGACCGCGTGGAAGCGCAGCTGGAATTGCAGGATCAGCAAAACCGCGCCCTGCTGCGCAGCCAAAAGCGGCTGCTGTGGGCCGCTATTGCCATTGTGGTGGTGCTCTGCCTGATTATGGGCGGGCTGCTGCTGCGGTTCAACACGGCGTATAACCAGGTGATCACCACCTGCGCCCAGGTGAACGAGATTGCCGGCACCTTGCAGGACAGCCTTGCCAAGCTGGACACCGAACAGCTGGACAGCATGATGCAGACCCTGCCCGACATTGCTGATAAGCTGAGCCAGATCGATGTGGACGCCCTGAACGATGTGATGGCCAAGCTGCCCGCCACCATGGACGCAGTGGCCCAGCTGCAGCAGCAGTTGAACAGCGTGGCATCTTTCCTGGGCAACGTGGGCTCCATCTTTGGGTAAGCGGCTCCCCTGCTGTTTTTGAAAAACGGTTATCCATAACGCAAAAGCGCATGTGCATCTTTCCCGGTTCGGGAACAGCACATGCGCTTTTTGTTACAATTTTACGGCAGGATGTCAGCCGATAACTTCGACCTTTTCCATCACGACCGGGGTGCGGGGCTTATCGTTCCAGTCAGTGGCAACTGCGGCGATTTCATCCACAGCGTCCATGCCGCTGACAACATGGCCAAATGCAGCATACTGGCCATCCAGATGCGGAGCATCCTGGTGCATGATGAAGAACTGGCTGCCGGCAGAGTTGGGATCCATAGCGCGGGCCATGCTGATCACGCCGCGGGTGTGCTTGATGGGGTTGTTCACGCCGTTCTGCAGGAACTCGCCCTTGATGTGCCAGCCGGGGCCGCCGGTGCCGTTGCCGGACGGGTCGCCGCCCTGGATCATAAAGCCGGGGATGACGCGGTGGAAGGTCAGGCCGTTATAAAAGCCCTGATTGACCAGTTTCAAAAAGTTTTCGCAGGTGATCGGTGCTGCAGTAGCATCCAGTTCAATGTCAATGGTTTTGCCGTTCTGCATCGTAATACGAACCATAGGTGTTAGTTCCTTTCGTGTTGTAATAATCTATCCTCAAAGGTCGGGCGCGGGGATGTCAGGCGGTTTCGCCTGCCTGTTCCGCATCCGGCGCTTGTTGGCTTTTGCTTTGCTCGGTTTCGGTACCGGTGATGTAGCTCATGCTGCCAAGGGTCTTTTCCAAAATTTTCTCGTCCAGCTTGCCCATCCAGTGGCCAAGGGCGGCCGTCATAAACAGCTCGCAGCGGTGCTGGGCATCCTTCAGCAGGGCAAAGGCACCGCCGTGGCGCTCTTCGCCGGTGGCGGGGTCAGTCCAATCCTCCGGCAGGTTCAGCTTGAGGTGTGCCGGGGATACATGCCCGGTGATGAACCCGCGCCCGCCAAAAAACAGCTCCAGCACCCAATAGAACGCCCGCCGCACGCCGTGGCGGCTGGTGAAAAGGCGGCGCAGGCGGTAGGTGTAATAAAAGCTGTCCGCCAGGGCTTCCACGCTGATATCCTGCCCATATACCTCCAGAATACACTGGTGCAGCAATGCGGCAATTTCCGCCAGGTCCTGCCCGACCGGCACCGGGCTGGAATCATCCGCCGGGACCTCCGAAACGCCGGTATCCTCGGCATGCAGGGTGGAATCCAGCGCAATTTCAAAGTAGCCGTGGCCGCCTTTCATGCCGTAGGGCTGGCCGGGGCTGCTGACGAACACAATGTAAGGGTGCATAACGGTATCCGCCGCATAGTGGCACAAAAAGCCCAGCGTATACTCGATCTGCGCCTGGGTGTGAGTGTGGTGCAGCAGGGCCAGCAGAAAGGCGCCGGTCTTATCCTCGTGCATACGGTTGCCAAGCAGCGGCAGGTTATAGGTGCGACTTTGGCCCTTTTTCCACACTTCATAGCAGAAAAAGCTGTCCGGCCCATTGGCACCGGCGGCAAACGCTGCGGGGCATTGCAATTTATAATGGATGGCATGCGCGGCCTTTTGGGCGGTGCGCACATGGGTGTAGCCTTCCGGCATAGGGGGGGTCACTTCCTTTTGAGATAGCCCTAAGGTGTCTCTGAAACGTCGAAAATATATTGGCAGCACCGCACAATTCCCGCCTGACGGCTTAAGCACCGCTCCGGCGGCTGCGGCATGGCATCTGCGTTGCCAAAATGCTCGATAATGTCGGGTTGCGGTACCCGCATCGTGCTTCGGGGGCAAAAGCCCCTCGCACTCTGCGACCGCTGCCCCTGCTTCGGTTCGTTGCATCCGCCACTGGCGGCGCTCACCTTTGCAGCATCCAGTATTATCTGCGCTTTTGGCTTAGCATCTGCCGCACCTCGCTCGCCGTATCGGCACTTAGAATTATGCGGTATTGCCATTCTGTTTCTACAAACGCAGCGGGATTTTGCGTTAAAAACTCTTGGAATCCACAAAGAATTCCTGCGGCTCTTTGCCTTAAATCCTGTCTGTGTTTGCGAAATATCCGGCATTTTCTTTGTTTTCAGATATACCTTAAAAAGGGGTATATTCCCCAGGTGTACCTGAACAGAATATACCCCTATATTGTAATGCGAATCGAATATCTTGTCAAATTTACTGCTTGGCGTGCTCTGCTTTGGGCAAAAAGCCGAAGTACAGCACCGCGCCCACAATGATGATAATAATGATGGACAAAATGCCATAATGGCTGGACTGGGCGTTGATCGCATCGATCTGCTCCGCCGTTGCGGTCTGAGCGGTCAGCCCCTGGGCCCCCAGCATTCCATTTGCCACCACACTGCTGACAACGCCGACCAAAGCCGGGCCCATGATGGAGCTGAACTTGCCAAAGATATCGAAGAAGCCGAAGAACTCGCCGGAGCGGTCCTTATCCGGGATCAGCTTGCCGTACATGGAGCGGGACAGCGCCTGAATGCCGCCCTGGCTGGTGGCGCACAACACAGCCAGCACCCAGAACTGCCACAGGCTGTTCATAAAGAACGCAAAGATGCAGATGAACATATACACGCAGATGCCAAAGCCCACCATGGTGCGGGCACCGAACTTTTCGCTGCACTTGATGTAAAGCAGGCAGAACGGCAGGCCCAGAATCTGCACCAGCAGCAACGCCAGCATCATGCCTGTGGAATCCAGCCCCAGGTTGGTGCCATAGGTGGTTGCCATGCTGATGACGGTGTGCACGCCGTCAATATAGAAGAAATACGAAAGAATATAGATCAGCATCGGCTTGTTGGCAATGATCTCCTTGATGGTGGTACCAACGCCCTTAATGCTGCGGGCAACATCGCCCTTTTCATACGGCTTGCCAGAGGTCTGCTCGCAGTTTTTCAGCAGCGGCAAGCTGAACGCCAGCCACCACACAGCGGTCAGGCCAAACACAAACGCCAGGCAGGTCAGCATGGGCACGCCAACCAGATTCATGATCAGAAAAATAAGCAGCGGAATGGTGGAGCCGCCGATGTAACCCAGGCCGTACCCCATGGTGGAAACTTTATCCATGCGGTCCTCGGTGGTAACATCGGTCAAAAAGGCATCGTAATAGATGGCGGAAGCATCAAAACCAATGACGCTGACGATGTACAGAACCAGGATCAGGCTGGCCACCTTGCCTGCTGCCACCGGGCCGGAGGTAAAATCCATCACAGGCGTAAACGCCATGCCCGCGCAGGCTGCAACGCCCAGCAGCATGAAAAAGCTGAACAGCTTTTTGCGCATACCGCGGATATCGCCAAACACGCCCAGGAACGGAGCGGCCAGCGCCACGATCAGCATGGCGATGCTGGTTGCATAGCCCCAGGTGGACATGCTGGAAACACTGTCCGCCGTATAGCCCGCAACCGTGTCAAAAAAGATGGGGAGCAGCGTTACAATGATAACGGAATGGGCGCTGTTGGCCCAGTCGTACATCATCCAACTGATTTCCTGCTTGGTATAGCCTTTAAGCATGGGGTACCTCCTGATTTTGCATCCCGCCGCCGGGCAGGCCGCATTTACAGGGCAAAATTGCCCTTATTGGTATTGTAGCATTTCAGGCAGGCAAAAACAACAAGCCCCGCGTATGCGGGGCGTAAAAATCTGGTCAACTTTTCCGTCGTTTTTAACGAAATTGTACAAATATATTATTCTTGTTCAAATGTCAGTTTGCATTTTCAGAGGCAGCTTCCGCAGCGCCCGCTGCGGGTTCAGTGGCTTCCATCGTCACATCGTCCTGCGCTGCGGGTGTTCCCTCACTGGCTGCGGTTTTCTCAGCGTTGTCCGTGTCCGTCAGGTCCTGGCCGGCTTCGTTTTCCACGCGGTTCTGCATGTACTCTTCCAGCTTATCACCAAATTCAACGGTGCCGTATTCATTTTGGTAATCGGTCAGCGGGTTGGTGCCAAAGGCGGCCATGTAGCGGTTCAACAGTTCATCGCCGTCCTTTTTGGGCACATCATCCAGGCTGGTGTAGGCATCGCCGTCCACATAGTACACGGTATCAACATGGGCCGCAATGTTTTGCAGGTTGCCGTGCATTTCCCACTCATCCAGCCATACACTCCACACTTCGCCATCGGTCAGGTTGCTCTGGTCCACATCAAAGCGATAGTATTCTACCGGAATATCCGTGGCATTTACCGCATCCATTACCTTCATGCAGTCGCGCACAAATTCTTCGGCGGTGGTCTGGGCACCGTAATTCATGGTCAGGTACACCGTTGCGTGCATCGTCCCCACCGGCATATCCATGAACCAGCTCTCGCTACTGACATCGATGGAATAATCATGTACAAAATCATGGGCATTGGGGATATTGCTCAGTGCCTTCTGAACAGACTTCTTGTACTGTTCCTCGGTGGTAACACGCTTGGTCACGTTTTCGGGAGTGAATGCCTGGGCTACTGCGGCCACTGCACCGGAAGCCCCCGCCGTGAGCATGATGATAATGCAGAGGAAGATGGAAATGACGTCATACTTGATCTTTACATCGGGGCGTGCGGCGTAAATCAGCACCTCAATGCCCAGAACGATCAGCACCATCGGGGCATACTTTACCACGCTGAGCACATTGACATTCGGCATAAAAATCTGGGCCAGCTGGATGGCACCGATGGCAACCAGCATCAGGCCAAGGCTGAAGGTGCCCACCCGCCGCACTTTGACCGGGGGCTTGGGGGCCGTTTCGGGCGCGGCCTGCGCGGTGGTTTCCTGGCTGGCATCCTGGCAGGTATCCTGGGTCGGTTCCTCCGGCACAGGGATATTCTGGTTAAAATTGTTTTCCATAGTTAATCACCATTTTCTCTTTTGTCTGTTGAATCATTGTCAGGCTATCGGGCGGCGCTGCTTTTATTCCAAATGGCCGCAGGTTACCAGGCGGGGTGCTGTGCTGCACCCTGCCCTACACTTTCTTTTCAATTTTCTTTTCAAATTTGCTTGCTTTGCCGGTTCAGCCCTGGTACGGGGGCAGGTCGTCAGTATCGTTATGGTGGGCATGTTTGCCAAAGCCCAGCAGGCGGCCGCCAAAGACGATCAGCAGCACCGCCACCACAACGGAAGGGATCGCGTTGTTGAGGGTATAGATTATATCCCAGTAAACGCCCAGCTGTTGCAGAATATTGCTCACGATCGGCCATACCACGCTGTCATACATCACATAAACGCCCGTAAGCAGCAGGCACCAGCCGATGATCTTGTTCATTTTGGGGGTCATTTTAGCTTTGGCACCGCCAAACTGTTTTTGCCAATCTGGCGGGAGCAGGAATTCATCTGGCTTAGGGTCCCCTGCTACCAGGTAGCGGATAAGGTCATAGGTGTCAAAAAAGCTGAACATATACACCACGGCAACGCCCACCACCAAAGGTGAGATGATGGTGCCCAGCATGATGAACAGGCAGAAGTAAACCAGCAGCGAGGTGCCGCGCTTCATATATCCGTAATACATCTGCCCTGCGCCGGGGATGCAGGCAAAGATAAAGGTCAAAAATGCGTTTTTCTTCATAGTGTATCACTCTCCGTGGGCGGGGCTGCCGCCGTTATTGGTGGGGTTGCTGCGGGGCACAACCGGGTCAGCCAGCTGGGCCAGGCCGCTGTTGATGGTGAGCTGCATCCCGCTGAACATATCGCTCAGGCCGCTGCTCATGCTGTCAAACATACCGCCAAGCGCCTGGCTTACCGTCACTCTGGGGGTAACGTCCGGCAGCTGCTGCACGGGCTTTTGCACCGTACCAACGCCGCCAAAGAATCCGAACCGCCACAGTGCAAAGGCCAGCATTACGGCGGCAGCCGTGGAAACATAGCGGTTTGTCATAATGCGGAAGCTGCGCAGCCGCATCAGGGCCTGCACCTGGGGGATCAGGTCCCGCATGGGTTGTTTCAGCTTTTCGGGGACCGATTCAATCAGGGCGGTATAGCGGGCAAGGCAGTAATCACAGAAGGTCAGGTGCTCTGCGGTCTCCAGGCTGCCCAGTTCATCCAGGCGGCCCTCCTGCAGGGCGTGCAGCCCCTCATCCGTCAGGTGGCCTTCAGCATCAAACAGGGCTTCGTTATCAAATGGGGTGTTATTTTCGTTTTGCGGAAACATTGCCTGTTCCATTATTCCTGCCTCCTTTCCATGATCTGTTTGCGCAGGATCGCTTTTGCGCGGAACAGCTGGTTCTGAACAGTGGGTGCCGGGCGGCCCAGCTTTTGGGCTATGGCCGCCACGGGCAGCCCGTCCAGCAGATACATGGCCGCGGCCCGGCCATAGGGTTCGCGCAGGGTGCGCACCATCGTTTCCAGCTCTGCGGCATCGGTCTGGCGCATAAATTCATCCTGCGGGTCCGGCTCTGCGCTTTGCAGGCCGCTGCCGGGCGGCGGTGTGCCGCGGGGTTCCGGCATCGTTTCGTCGGACTGTGCCTCCACCCTGCGCGCCCAGGAGCTTTTCAGGTGGTCCTTGCATTTGTTGGCCGCCACACGCACCAGCCATTGCTTATAGTATTGGGGCTCGCACCGGTCAATGGACGACCATGCCGAAAGGAAGGTATCCTGGGTCAGATCCTCGGCGGTGTGGGGGTTGTGGACAAACTGCAGGCAAACGGTATAAACCAGTTTTTGGTATTGCTGCATCAGCTGGGTAAAATCTGTTTGGTTCAGTGTCCCACACCTCCTTTCGCATTCATCTGCCGGCGCGCTTTCTTTGTTGGAAGCGCTTCTGTATACTAATACGAAAAATGCTCCCGGCATTTTGCAGCGGGAGCAGATATTTTTGAAAAAATCATGAAAATTTCAGATTGTCGAAAAGGTTTTCATAGGGGGCGCATTGTGCGCCTGATGCCTTGCGGAGAATGATGTGGTGGAATATATGCCAAGGTCCGACATGCGGGACGATGCGAAGCATCGTCCCCTACAAATTGGCGTTAGGTCCATCACAAATTTGTAATGTGTACCGGGGCAATGCCGCAGCGGGGTGAGATCGTGCACCCCTACATGTTTTATACCCACATGCTCTGCAAAAGAAAGGCACAGTTTTTTCGACACACCGAATATTTCTTGGACGTTTTGCAGCTTTACAGTTCCAGCAGCACCGGGCAATGGTCACTGCCCTGCACATCCATCAAAATCTCGGCCTTTTTGATCTGCGGGGCCAGCCGGTCCGATACCAGGAAATAGTCAATGCGCCAGCCTGCGTTCCGCTCTCTTGCGCGGAACCGCATGCTCCACCAGCTGTACATGCCGGTGGCGTCAGGGTACAGGTAGCGGAAGCTATCGGTAAAGCCAGCGGCCAGCAGCTCGTTCAGCTTGCCGCGCTCCTGGTCCGAAAAGCCCGCAGCACCGCGGTTGGGGCCGGGGTTCTTCAGGTCAATATCCTCATGGGCCACGTTCAAATCTCCGCACAGGATTACCGGCTTTTTACTGTCCAGGTCTTTCAGGTAGGCGCGCAGGTCATCCTCCCACTGCATGCGGTAATCAATGCGGGCCAGCTCATTCTGGGAGTTGGGTACATAGACATTGACGAGGTAGTAATCCTCAAATTCCAGCGTGATGGCACGGCCTTCGTGGCTGTGGGCTTCCACCCCAATGCCGTTCCAGGCGTTCAGGGGCTTTACACGGGTATAAATCAGCGTGCCGGAATAGCCCTTTTTCTCGGCGCTGTTGATGTATTCGGTATAGCCTTCGGGGGCAAAATCCGCCTGGCCGGGCTGCATTTTGGTTTCCTGAATGCAGAACACATCCGCATCCAGCTGGTTAAAAGTATCCTCAAAGCCCTTTTTCAGGCAGGCGCGCAGGCCGTTCACATTCCAGCTGATAAGCTTCATCGGGGGTTCCTCCTGTTATTTTGCCACACATTTTTTCTTCCATGCACCGGTGGCAAAGCGGACCACAAAGCAGGTCACACGGCACACCCAGTCCACCACCATGGCGATCCAGACGCCGACAGCGCCCATTCCCATCTGAACGCACAGGATGTAAGAGAATGCCAGGCGCCAGATGCCCATGGACAGAATGGAAGTAAGCATGGTAAAGCGCACATCATTGGCTGCACGCAGGGCGTTGGGTAGAACAAAGCCCGCCGGCCACAGGAAGATGGCGCTGCCCGCATGGATCATAACCAGCAGCCAGGCCAGGTGGCGGGTTTCATCCGAAAGGGTGTACACGCTGAGCAGCGGGTTCAGGAAGATCAAAATCAGGGCATTGGTAGCGCCCTGGGCAATGTAATCCCACAGCAGCAGCTTTTTGGTAAAGTAGCTGGCCTGGTCCAGCTGCTGGGCGCCCACGCAACGCCCCACCACAGTGATCATGGCAAGGCCGATGGCCTGGCCCACAATGCAGCCCATGCCGTCCAGGTTGTTGGCCACCGCATTGGCGGAAATATGCACCGTGCCGAACAAAGAGATCATACTGACGACCAGCACACGCCCCAGCTGGAACAGGCTGTTTTCCAGCGCGGAGGGGATGCCGATATACAAAATGTTCTTTGCCATCTGGGGCTGCAGGTGCTTGACGCCATCCCAGGTAACGCGGGCGACATTATCATGCCGGGTGGTCAGTTTCAGGATGATGACAGCGCCCAGCACGCGGGAAACCAGCGTGGGCACCGCAACACCGGCAACCCCCATGCGCAGCACAAAGATGCAGAACGCATTGCCCACAATATTGGTAATGTTCATGATAACGGATACCCGCATGGATACCTCGCTGTTGCCGACGGAGCGGAAGATGGCCGCGCCCGCGTTGTACAGCGCCAAAAACGGGTAAGAGATTGCCGTGATGGTAAAGTAGATCATGGCTGCCTGGAACACATCGTCCGCAATGCTGCCAAAGAACAGCCTCAGCATGGGCCCGCGCAGCAGCAGGCAGAGCGCCATGACAGCCGTACCCAGGATAGAGCTTAAAGTAACCAGCTGCCCCGCGCTGCGGGAGGCTTCCCCCGGCTTTTTTGCTCCCAGGAACTGGCTGGTGATAACCGCGCCGCCGGTGGCCAGCGCGGCAAAAATATTCAGGATCAGGTAGTTGATCATATCCACCAGCGAAACACCGGAAATGGCGGCTTCGCCTACGCTGGATACCATCACGGTATCGGACATGCCCACCAGCACGTTCAGCGCCTGCTCCACCACCAGCGGCCACAATAGTGTTAGCAGCATACGGTTGGTAAATAGTTTTTGTTGTGTCTGCATTGTCAGACCTTCCTTCTTTCCTCTCCGCTCTAAGGTGTGTATCTGAAAGAAAAGAAGATGCCGCATTTTGCAAGCGCAAAATCCGGCTGTAACTGCCGAAACAGACTGTACTTTTGACTTTTCAGATACACCCCAGGGCAAAAACTACCCCATTTTTATCATTCAGGCAGAAGTATACCACAAAAAATGCTCCCGTGCAACGGGAGCATGCCCGCCAGTTCGTCATCGTCTGCTTTATGGATATCCACCCCGTCCAGCGTATACTCGCCAGAGGTCGGCTTGTCCAGCACGCCGATAATATTCATCAGGGTACTTTTGCCGGAGCCGGATTCACCCACAATCGCAACGAACTCCCCCCGGCCACACAGTCAAATTAAAAATGTGTGATGGGCCATGCCGGACATCACTCTCCGAAATCCGCCAATCCCCCTACCCTTCCCCCAAAAACAAAAAAGCCCCATTTCCAATAGGAAACGAGGCTTTGATGCAAAATGAGCAATTTTTTTGCGAATTCTGCAAAAATATTTTTTACCGCTCCTCGCGGAAGTAGGAAAGGCCCAGATGCTCCGGGGGCTGGTTTTCCTTCTTTTTGCGCAGGCTGACCACGATTAGCACCACAATGGTAACCACATAGGGCAGCATTTGGATCAGATCGGTCATGTAGCTGGCAACGGTAATGCCAAGCAGGCTGGGCAGGAACTGATACAGCCAGTACAGCACGCCAAACAGGTAAGCGCCCCAAATGGCGTTCAGCGGCTTCCAGGTGGTAAAGATGACCAGCGCTACAGCCAGCCAGCCCAAGGCTTCGATCTGGCCGGTGGTTGCCCAGATGCCCTGGTTATAATCCAGAACATAATACAACCCCACACCACAGATGGCAGCACCCGTGCAGGTAGCCACATATTTATACAGCGTAACGTTAATGCCGGCGGCATCGGCAGTGGCGGGGTTTTCGCCAACCGCGCGCAGGTTCAGGCCCGCGCGGGTGCGGGTAAAGAACCAGTGCAGCACAACTGCCAGCACAATGGCCGCATAAGCCAAAAAGCCATAAGAGAAAAGCACCTCGCCCACAACGCCAAGGCCGGAAAGTACCGGAATCATGGCACTGAATGCTTTATAAGCCAGCGGTGCCGCGGTGTAGCTGGCACCGTTCAGGATAAACACACCAAAAAAGTTTGCCAAACCCATGCCAAAGGTGGTCAGCGCAAGGCCGGTCACGTTCTGGTTTGCACGCAGGGTGATGGTCAGGAAGGCGTAAATCAGACCGCCCAGGGCGGATGCGATCAGGGCGCACAGCAGGGCCAGAATTACGCAGACAAAGGCGCTGGGGTTGGCGCTGAGTTTTTCGTAATAATAAGCGCTGGCAAAACCGGCAAAGCCGCCCAGGTACATGATACCGGGAACGCCTAGGTTCAGGTTGCCAGATTTTTCTGTCAGGGTCTCGCCCAAAGCGCCGTACATAATGATGGTGCCAAACGGGATGGCACGCAGGATCCATGCAATCAGACTGCTCATACTTACTTGCCCTCCTTACCATCATGATGGCCGCGCCAGACCAGGCGGTAGTTGATGAAAAATTCGCTGCCCAGGATAAAGAACAGGATAATGCCGGTGATGATATCCGCTGCATATTCGTTCAGGGAATAAGCAGAAGCAATTTCCGAAGCGCCGCGGTCCAGGAAGATCAGCAGGAAAGAAATCAGCATCATATAGAAGGTGTTGAACTTTGCCAGCCAGGCCACAATAATGGCGGTGAAGCCGTTGCCGCCTGCCGAGGTAGTGGAGATCGTTTGGTCCTTACCGGCCACAACCAAAAAGCCGCACAGGCCGCAGATGGCACCGGACAGCAGCATAGTACGGATCATCACGCGGCTGACATTGATGCCGGCATAGCGGGCGGTATTTTCACTCTCGCCCACAACGCTGATCTCGTACCCCTGCTTGGAGTATTTGAGGTAAGCGTACATCGCAAAGGTCAGCACCAGCACCACAATAATATTGATGGTGTAGCGCTGGCCGTTGATCACGGGCAGCCAGCCAGCCTTGGTGGCTTTGTTCAGGGTGCCCAGGCTGGATGCCTGGCCGCGCATGATATTCGTCATGCAGGCCACAATGCTGGTGGCAACGTAGTTCATCATCAGGGTGAACAGCGTTTCGTTGGTGTTCCAGCGGGATTTGAACCAGGCCGGAACAAAGGCCCAGATGGCACCGGCCAGCACACTGCCGATGACCATGGCGGCAAACAGCAGCGGTGCGGGCAGGCTGCTGCCAAAATACACCATGATGAGCGCCGCGACCAGGCCGCCGATCAGCACCTGGCCTTCGCCGCCGATGTTCCAAAAGCGCATCTTAAAGGCGGGAGCCAGTGCAATGGCAATGCACAGCAGGCTGGAAAGATCACGCAGCGCCCAAGAGAAACGGGTGGTGTTCATAAACGTGCCGTTCCACATAACGCCGTACACGCTGATGGGGTTCAGGCCGGTAACAAAAAAGATGAAGAACGCATCCACAACAAGTGCCAGCAGGATAGCAATGGCACGCACCAGCACTTTTTGCACAAAGGTGGTACCCTCCCGCTTGGAGATACGCACAAGCGGTTCAGCTGCAGTTTTGCTCATCATTTGCCCTCCTTTTGTACAAGGTTGGTCATGCGCAGGCCAACTTCTTCCTTGGTGGTGGTGCGGGCATCCAGCATGCCGTTGGCTTTGCCGCCGCACAGCACCAGAATGCGGTCACACAGCTCCAGCAGAACGTCCAGGTCCTCGCCGACGTAAATCACGGCAACACCTTTTTCTTTCTGCTCATTCAGCAGGTTGTAAATGGTGTAGGATGTATTGATGTCCAGGCCGCGCACGGCGTAAGCCGTCATCAGCACAATGGGCGAAGCCGCCAGCTCACGGCCAACCAGCACCTTTTGCACGTTGCCGCCGGACAGGCGGGAAACGGGGGTGTTCAGGCCGGGGGTAACCACGCCAAGCTCCTTGCGGATCTTTTCGGCCAGTTCACGCGGGGCACGGTGGTCCACCAGCGGGGAGCGGCCTTCGCCATAGCTTTTCAGCATCATGTTGTCCGTCATGCCCATGGTGCCAACCAGGCCCATGCCCAGGCGGTCCTCCGGCACAAAGCTCAGGTGCACACCGGCATCGCGGATGTCCTTGGGACTCTTGCCCAGCAGCTCCATCGGCTTGTCCTCTTCGCCGGGGGCAAAGAACTTAACGTCGGAGCCGGATTCGGTATGCTGCAAACCGGCAATGGCTTCCAGCAGTTCTTTCTGACCGTTGCCGGAAATACCGGCAATGCCCAAAATCTCGCCGCCATACACATCAAAGCTCACATCGTCCAGCACGTTGGTACCTTCGGGGCTGCGCACCGAAAGGTGGCTGATAGCCAAACGCCGGGTGGGGTCCTGCGGCGTGGTGCGGTTGATGTTCAGCTCCACCTTCTGGCCCACCATCATCTCAGTCAGGCTGGATTCCGTTGCGGTGGCGGTTTCCACCGTGCCAACGTATTCGCCCTTGCGCAAAATTGCCACGCGATCCGAAACCGAAAGCACCTCATGCAGCTTGTGGGTAATGATGACCACGGCCTTGCCGTCCGCCTTCATGTTGCGCATCACGGCAAACAGCTTTTCAGTTTCCTGCGGGGTCAGCACGGCAGTGGGTTCGTCCAGGATCAGGATATCTGCACCACGGAACAGCACCTTTACGATTTCCAGCGTCTGCTTCTGGCTCACGCTCATCTCGTACACTTTCTGGTCCAGATCCAGCGCAAACTGGTATTTTTCGCAAATCGCACGGGCTTTGTCCCGCACGCGGCGCAGGTCAAATTTTTCGCCTTTGTCCATGCTCAGGGCAATGTTTTCCACGGCGGTAAACACATCCACCAGTTTGAAGTGCTGGTGAATCATGCCAATGCCAAGGGCAAGGGCATCGCGCGGGGAACGGATATCTGCCGGCTGGCCGTTGACGATGATCTGCCCGCCGTCCGGGTAATAGATACCGGCGATCATATTCATCAGGGTGGTTTTGCCGGAGCCGTTCTCGCCCAGCAGGGACAAAATCTCCCCGCGGCGGATATTCATGGTAACATCATGGTTTGCAATGACCGGGCCAAAAGTTTTGGTTACATGTTCCAGCTGGATGGCGTACTCAGTCTGCGGCATGGGAATGCTCCTCTCTGTAAAAATCCATCATGCGGTGCCGTAAACACCAATAGAGGGAAGCTCTGTTCAGTAACAGGCAGAGCTTCCCTCCATGTCAGTTCAGTTTGTGGGATCAGGCAACCGGGTCTGCATCCTCGGTAATGCCGTCAATGCGCAGGGAGAAATACGGAGCGCTGCGCAGGGTGGATTCAGAGAAGTAACCATCGGTGATGGCTTCCTCGGTATCGCCCTGGTACACAGCAACCGGGGTGCCGGTGGAGTAATCATAGAAAGTCAGGTCGATGGGAGCGGTGGTAACAGTCTCACCGTTGACGGTGAACTTGCTGGTATCAAACACATGCAGGCTGCCATCTTTCAGGGCTGCTTCCACTTCGGCAACCTTCTCGGCAGTGCCTTCGGCAACTTCGGGGCCAAGGTCAGTGATGGCAACAGCGCCTTCGTTGTAACCCTCGGACCAGTTGGTAGCCGGGTTTTCACCGTCCATCATGCTCTTGAACAGGTATTCATAGTAAACTTCCCAAACGTTGGTGGCGGAGGTCAGGGCAGCGGTGGGAGCGGTCTCCAGCATGTCGATGTTGTAACCGACAGAGTAGCAGATCTTGCCAGCATCCTTCTGCTTCTGGGTGGCAGCGGGAGCGCCGGTGGAGTCAGCATGCTGACCAATGATCACGCTGCCGTTTGCAATCAGAGCTTCGGCAGCAGCGCCTTCCTTGTCGATATCGAACCAGGAGTTGGTGTACATAACTTCCATGGCAACATTGGGGTAAACGCTCTGCACGCCCAGGAAGAATGCAGTGTAGCCGGAAACAACCTCAGCATAGTTGTAAGCGCCGACATAGCCGATCTTGACCTTGCCGTCAGCGGTAAAGCTGTTGGGCTGGGTCTCCGGGGTCAGGGTGCCGGACTCAACCAGTTCCTGCAGCTTCATACCGGCAACAACACCGGCAACATAGCGGCTCTCATAAACATTGGTGAAAGCGTTCTTGAAGTTATCCAGGCCAGTCAGGGCAGCAAAATCACCGGTCATGGAAACAAAAGTGACATCGGGATACTTTTCAGCTTCTTCTACGATATAGGTCTGGTGGCCGTAAGAGTTGGAAACAACAAGGTTGCAGCCCTGGCCAACCAGGTCTTCTGCAGCGTCAGAGCACTCAGCACCTTCGGGAACCTTGTACTTCCAAACGATCTGGCTGTCGCTCATGCCAAGCTTCTGTGCAGCAGCCTTGATGCCGTTGATATGCGCAGCAGTGTAGCCTTCCGTCTCGTCGCCAATCGTGATAACGCCAACCTTCAGGTCGCTGGCAGCTGCATCGGTAGCAGTGGCAGCGTCAGCGGTAGAATCTGCTGCTGCGCTGGATGCAGCAGTGCTGCCGCAGGCGGCCATGCTGAGCAGCATAGCTGCGGACAACACAATACCCAACAATTTTTTCATGTGTAAGTGCTCCTTTTCTTTTTACGTCTGGCCCGGCGGCAGCTGCCAGCCGGAGCCACGGTCCTGAAACCAAAAATGCGCCGTTTTGCTGCATGCTTGCAGGAAATCCGACACATTCTTTTCACATATGCTATTGTATACGCGGCGGGGACATTTTTCAATGCTTTGTGAATACATTGTTAAAAGTTTGTAAATTACGGAACATTTTTTACATTACGGCTGTGTTCTGCCAGCAAAACGCACAATCTTTTAGCCGTAAAGTATGACTTTTGAACAAAAATACATTTTAGCGGCGGGGATGCAGGTAGCGGCGGTCCAGGCCGTGTTTTTCTGCCGCGTTCAGGGCCAGCCACATCAGGGCAACCTCAATGGGGATCATGATGGTGTTTTTGACCATGCCGGTGCTCAGGTAGTACAAATAGCCCTTGCCGTACAGCATAGCTTTCCACACACTGCCCAGCAGCACATTGCTGCCGTAATTGATCAGCAGACGGGTCACGATCAGGCGCGGGATGGTGGGTTTGCGCTGGTAGAGCATAACGCCGTAAATCAGGCCGGACAACATGGCCGTAATCAGATAGCCGGGGAAATACGGCTCGCCATAGCTGGAAAGCAGAAAGCCCAGCGTATCAATGACCGCACCAACGCCCATGCCCACCAGCGGGCCATAACAGGCGCACCCCAGCGAAACCACCACAAAGCTGAAATAGATCTTCAGGCTCTGGCCCAGCAGATAGATGGGGAAGCTTTCCAGAATAATGGCCAGCGCCGTGACCATACCGGCAAAAGCCAGAACGCGGATGTTCTTAAACTCATCGGCGGCCTGCTGCCAATAGGCCGCGGCATACAGCGGGGTACGAACTTGAACGGATTTTTGCATAATAAAATACCTCCATCGTGCGTGTTGCCGCACAAGGGAGGGTAAAGGGCAGGTGCAACCACACCCGCCGTTGCACACCTTTATGCAGCAGTGGGATGCGAAACCAGCACCGCGTGCCGGCAGCGGCGTGCACATTGCACTCCCCTGCCCTGCATCTTCGTCCTGCCACAACTCCCCGTTGGTCAGGCACTGCGGCAAAGCGGCGTCATTGCCGCTTTGCCTAACGCGCGGGTTTCTACTCTGCGTAAATATTATTTTACTGCTTTAGTATACCGCACTTTATGCAGATTGCAATAGTTTTTGCTGATTTTTTGTGGAGGATGGGGGTGGGCTATAAAATTGGGAACGATGCGCATGCGTTTGAGAGTTTTATATGGGAGGGTGGCGTGGTCAGGTGACCCCGCCCTACAGGAAATGGCAGAGCACATCACACTTTTTATCGTTTGCTGCAAAGCCAAAGCCCGCGGAACGATGCGAACATCGTCCCCTACAAATCATTTGCAGCGTTTGTCACAATCGGCAAAATTCCACCCCGGCGGAATGAGGGCATCCCGCCCTGCAGCCACTTTTACTGTTCAGCACATACTTCACAACCAGCACCCTCCCCCAAAATTCCTAATTTCTCATTCCTAATTTCTAATTTTTCGTCCCGCCCTCTCCCCTACCACCGCCCCCCATCAGTTCCTACTTCCTAACGCCTAACTAAAAACCGCCCCGGTCAGCCATGCATGGCAAACCGGAGCGGTTGATTTTGTTTATGTTCTGCTGTTCAGCAATTACTTGCCAACCTTTTCCTTCAGGCGGCCGCTTGCCTTAAAGCCAGGGATAGCGGTGGGTTCCAGCTGGCTGGTGACCTTGGTCTTTGGGTTGGTGAAGTTCTTGGTCTGGCGTTCGCGCATTTCAAAGCGGCCAAAGCCTGCAATGGTAACCTTATCACCAGCCTTCAGCACATCGCCGATGGTGCCGAAAATGCCGTCCATGATCTTTTCAACTTCAACGGCAGAAATGCCGGTATCGTTTGCAACTTTGGTAATCAACTGTGATCTGGTCATAACTCGTTATCTCCCTAAACATATATTTTATCATCAGGCAAGTAACTGCCCCACGTTTTAGTACGCTGATTATTATAAGGAAAATTTCGCGCAGAATCAAGTGATTCTGCCAAAACCTAGCCCAAAAAATCAAAAATTGGCATATCTCACAAAAAGATGCAACAATCCCGCGTTTCTTTCGGGAACGCGTGCATAGCGCACGGGCACCGCCGCAAAACATTTGCTGTACGGCACAAAAACAGGGCAGCAAAGCTCCCCGCAGCACAACGGCTGCCGGGCTTTGCTGCCCCAGGTTGTTTTTCTGTTTTACCCTTGGTTATTTGCCGTTGGCGGCATCGCGGTGCAGGGTGGCGATATCCACCAGCTCCATGCCGCTGATGTCATGGTCGCTGTGCAGGGCATTCACCAGAATGCGGGCGGTATCCAGCGCCGTGATGCACGGGATGGACAGTTCGGTTGCCTTGCGGCGGAACTTGACGGAATCGCGGTGCGGGTCACGGCCATGGGGGCTGGTGGAGATGATGTAATCCACCAGACCGCTTTCCAGCAGATCCAGCACATTCGGGCGTTCTCCGCTCATCTGGCGCACAGTGCTGCAGGGCACCATCTGGCTGTTCAGGTAGCGTGCCGTGCCGGGGGTGCCATAGATCTTATAGCCGTAGTCATGCAGCTTCCAGGCCAGCTCGGCGGCTTCTTTCTTGTCGGAATCCTTGACCGAGATAATTACGCAGGAACCGGGGCCGGGGGTCTTGAACTGGTAACCGGCGGCAACCAAGCCCTTGATCAACGCTTCGTGCATGTTGGGAGCAATGCCCAAAACTTCGCCAGTGGACTTCATTTCGGGTCCCAGCATGGTATCCACACCGTGCAGCTTCAGGAAGCTGTAGACGGGTACTTTAACAGCCACATAGGGGCTCTTGCCGTTGCGCCACAGGCCGGTGCCGTACCCCATATCTTTCAGCTTTTCGCCCAGGGTGCAGCGCACGGCCAGATCGACCATGGGCACACCGGTGACCTTGGAGATATAGGGCACGGTACGGGAAGAACGCGGGTTGACCTCGATGACGTAAACCTTGCCGTCCTGCACAGCGTACTGCACATTGACCAGGCCCACAACCTTCAGCTCGCGGGCAAAGCGGCCGGTGTAATCCACCAGGGTATCAATCACATCCTGCGGGAAATCATACGGCGGGTAGACACAGATGGAGTCGCCGGAATGCACGCCAGTGCGCTCGATCTGCTCCATGATGCCGGGCACCAGGTAATCGGTGCCATCGCAGATGGCGTCAACTTCACATTCGGTGCCGTAGATGTACTTATCCATCAGCACCGGGTGGCTCATGTCCACATGCTTGGTGATAACGCCCATATACTCGATGACATCGCTGGAGTTATAGGCCACAATCATATTCTGGCCGCCCAGAACGTAAGACGGACGCATCAGGACGGGGTAGCCGACCTCCTGGGCAGCCTGCAGGGCTTCGTCCAGGGTAAAGACGGTGCGGCCCGCCGGGCGGGGAATGCCGCAGCGTTCCAACAGCTCATCAAAGCGTTCGCGGTCCTCGGCTTCATCGATGGCATCGGCCGGGGTGCCGTAAATGGGCAGGCCGATCTCATCCATATGCTTTGCCAGCTTGATGGCCGTCTGGCCGCCGAACTGCACCAGGCAGCCGTCCGGCTTTTCGGCAGCGATAATATGGTCAACGCTTTCGGGGTTCAGCGGGTCAAAGTACAGGCGGTCACCGGTATCAAAATCGGTGGAAACCGTTTCGGGGTTGTTGTTGACCAGAATGGCCTCGCAGCCGTGCTTTTTCAGCGTCCAGACTGCGTGGACAGAGCAGTAGTCGAACTCGATGCCCTGGCCGATGCGGATGGGGCCGGAGCCAAAGACGAGGATCTTCTTTTTGCCGGTCTTATGGGCATTGATGAACTGCTCGGCCTCGTTCTCCTTATCGCAGGTGGAGTAGAAGTACGGGGTCTTGGCGGCAAACTCGGCAGCGCAGGTATCGACCATCTTGAAGCCGCAGACATAGTTGTCCATCGGCAGCTTTTCGGCACCGGACAGGCGCAGGATGGTTTTATCCAGGAAGCCGTAATGCTTGGCCTCCAGATACTTTTCGCGGGTCAGGGGCCGTTTTCAGGCCCAACTCAGGTTCGCCAGGTGCTGCATCTTATCCAGGAACCACCAGTCGATCTTGGTGATGTCATAGATGGTCTGGTGCGGCACACCGCGCTTGAGGGCTTCGTATACGCAGAAAGCGCGCTCGGAGTCCTGTACATGCAGGTGCTCAATGACTTCCTCGGTGGTCAGCTTTTCAAAGTCGGACAGGGTCAGGGTGTCCATACCCAGCTCAATGGAGCTGACTGCCTTCATCATGGCGTGTTCAAAGTTGTTGCCAATGGCCATCACTTCGCCGGTGGCCATCATCTGGGTTCCCAGACTCTTATCGGCGTAAACGAACTTATCAAACGGCCATTTGGGGTATTTGACGACCACATAGTCCAGCGCAGGCTCAAAGCAGGCGCAGGTTTCGCCGGTCACATCGTTGGTGATCTCGTCCAGCGTGTAGCCCAGGGCAATCTTGGTTGCCACCTTGGCGATGGGATAGCCGGTTGCCTTGGAGGCCAGCGCCGAGGAGCGGGACACACGGGGGTTGACCTCGATGACCGCATACTCAAAGCTGTCCGGCTTGAGGGCAAACTGGCAGTTGCAGCCGCCCTCAATGCCCAGCTCGGTGATGATATCCAGCGCGGCGGTACGCAGCATCTGGTATTCCTTATCGGACAGAGTCTGGCTGGGTGCCACAACGATGGAGTCACCGGTATGCACGCCGACAGGGTCCAGGTTTTCCATGTTACATACGGTGATCACATTGCCCTTGTGGTCACGCATCACTTCGTATTCGATCTCTTTCCAACCGGCGATGCACTTTTCCACAAGGATCTGATGGATGGGGGAAAGACGCAGGCCGTTGGTTGCGATCTCGTGCAGCTTTTCAGGGTTTTCGCAGATACCGCCGCCGGTACCGCCCATGGTGAAAGCCGGGCGCACGATAACGGGATAGCCGATAACATCGGCAAACGCCATGGCGGAATCCAGGTCCTCCACCACCTTGGAGAATGCAGGGCTGGTTCAGCTTTTCCATGGTATCCTTAAACAGCTGGCGGTCCTCGGCACGGTCAATGGTGTCCGGCTTGCAGGCCAGCAGGCGCACGCCGCTGCGGTCCAAAAAGCCGCTGCGGGCCAGTTCCATGGAAAGATTCAGGCCCATCTGGCTACCCAGATTGGGCAGAATGGCGTCCGGCTTTTCCTTTTCAATAATGCGTTCCACAACTTCGGCGGTCAGCGGCTCAATATAAACATGATCCGCAATATCCGGGTCCGTCATGATGGTGGCCGGGTTGGAGTTGACCAGCACGGTCTCAATGCCCTCGGATTTCAGAGCACGGCAGGCCTGCGTGCCGGAGTAGTCAAACTCGGCAGCCTGACCGATGATGATAGGGCCGGAACCGATAACCAGCACCTTTTTGATTCTAGGATCTTTCGGCATCTCAACGGCCCCCTTTCACGCGGTTGATGCGGCGGACATTCTGCAAAAAGCGGTCAAACAGGAACTCGGTATCCTTGGGGCCGCCGTTTGCTTCGGGGTGGAACTGCACCGTAAAGCAGTTCCACTGCAGGTATTCAATTCCCTCACAGGTTTTATCGTTGGCGTTCACATGGCTGACGCGGCCGGTACCTGCGGGCAAAGTATCGCCCAGAACCGCATAACCGTGGTTCTGGCTGGTAATAAAGGTACGTTCCAGCGCAAAGTCGGTCACAGGCTGGTTGGCGCCGCGGTGGCCATACTTCATTTTGCAGGTTTTGGCGCCTGCAGCCAGGGCGGTCAGCTGGTGGCCCAGGCAGATGCCGAAAGCTGGGATGCCGGTATCCAGCATATCGCGGATATTGGCGATGACCTGCACGTTTTCTGCCGGGTCACCGGGGCCGTTGGAAAGCATCAGGCCATCCGGCGCAAGGGCTTTGAGCTCTGCCAGGGTGGTAGAAGCAGGCAGCACCGTTACACGGCAGCCGCGCTTACACAGGCAGCGCACAATGTTCTTTTTGCAGCCAAGGTCCAGCAGGGCAATGTGCAGCGGTTCTTCGCCCTCCGCCACACCGGCAGTGGGGGCAAAGCACTGCGGCTCGGTGCAGGTCACGGCATCCACCGCGCCGGTCACGGCATAAGCCTTGATGATGGGCATCAGGGCAGCCAGCTTTTCCGGCTCGGTTTCGGGGTCAAACTCGGTGGTAATGGCACCGTTCATAACGCCGCTTTCGCGCAGGATGCGGGTCAGGTTGCGGGTATCAATGCCCTCAATGCCGATAATGCCGTTTTCTTTCAGGAAAGTATTCAGCGTTTCCTCGCTGCGGAAGTTGGAAGGGGTCGTGCATGCTTCGCGCACGATGTAACCCTTTGCCCAGATCTTGCCGCTCTCTTTGTCTTCGCTGTTCATGCCGTAGTTGCCGATCAGCGGGTAGGTCTGGGTAATGATCTGGCCATAGTAGCTGGGGTCGGTCAGCGTTTCTTCAAACCCGACCATACCGGTGGCAAACACAACTTCGCCCACGGTAGTGCCCTGGCAGCCCAGGCTTTTGCCCTTTAAGATCCGGCCATTTGCCAAAATCAGATATGCCTGCATGTTTTGCCTCGCAATCCTTTGTTGTATCGAAATCCGGTTCCGGTTAGAGTTAGGAAGTAGGAGTTAGATTTTATGGTCGGCGCACACCGTGCGCCCGCCTTTTGAAACAGCCAAGGCCGTTTCCGTCCGCGCAGAGCCTATCTCCCACGCAATAACTCCTACCTCCTACTGCCTCTCTTTTACAGCGTCTGCTTTGCTGCTTCCTTCATTTTGCGGCTGCCCAGGTGGACCAGGGGCAACTTGCCCTCCTTGCAGATGGGGCATTCTTCGGGAGCATAGTTGGGCAGATCCAGCTTCAGGGCACTGGCCAGGATGGGGATCGGGGACGGAGCTTCGGGGCGGGTACGGTCCACCACGCAGGTGATGCCCAGGCAGATACCGCCGGCTTCTTCGATGACGCGCTTGGTTTCCAGGCTGGAAACACCGGTGGTCACAACATCCTCGGCGATGATGCAGCGCTCGCCCGGATGGATGGCAAAGCGCTTGAGAGTCATCACGTTATCCACGCGCTCGGTAAAGATGGCGCGCTTGCCCAGCTGGCGGCCCAGCTCGTAAGCATACACAATGCCGCCCATGGCAGGGCCAACGATAACGTCAACATCAGTATCCTTCAGCTTTTCTGCCACATGAGCCATAACCTCGGCACACTTATCCGGGTACTGCTGCAGATAGGCCATCTGGCAGTATGCGCCGGAATGACGGCCGGACGAAAGGAGGAAGTGCCCCTCCAAAAATGCTTCACATTCCTTCAAAACTTCGATCGATTCTCTTGCCATGATACTTTCCTCCGTTTATAAAAGCTGTTTTACTATACCACAAGTTGCATAAAATTGCAATATCTCGAATGTTTATACAGGCGAATTCAAAAAATAATGAATAAATAATAAAGAATCCTTGTGGTGGACCGCCGCGCGGTGCGCACTCCACCATTTTTTCATTATTCTTTATTCTCTGTTCTTTAACCCGCTTATCCTCTCGCGCACCCGCGGATCTCATCCAGCATTTTCACGCCGTGGGCGTCCATCCATTCCCCAATCTCGGCAGTAATGCGAGTGCAGGCTTTCGGGTCCAGGAAGTTTGCGGTGCCCACCTGAACGGCGGCTGCACCGGCCATGATGAACTCCAGCGCATCGCGGCCGGTCAGGATGCCGCCCAGCCCGATGACCGGGATATTGACGGCCCCCACAGCCTGCCACACCATGCGCAGTGCAATGGGGCGGATGGCCGGGCCGGAAAGCCCGGCAAAGGTGTTGTTGAACACCGGGCGGCGCTTTTCCAGATCAATGGCGCAGGCCTGGAAGGTATTGCACAGGCTGATGCCATCGGCACCGGCAGCTTCCACGGCCTTGCCCATATCGGGGATGCTCTCTGCCTGGGGGCTGAGCTTGACCACCAGCGGCACAGTGCACACTTTGCGCACAGCGGAAACCACCTCTTCGGCGTCCTTGGCGCGGATGCCGAACGCCAGGCCGCCCTGCTTGACGTTGGGGCAGCTGATGTTCAGTTCCAGCACATCAATGCCTGCGGCGCACAGCTTCTGCACGCCCTCCACGTTTTCCTCAATGGTATGGCCGCCCAGGTTGACCCAGACGGAGGTGCCGCAGGTTTTCATGGCGGACAGCTCGTTTTCAATAAAGTGCTGCACGCCGGGGTTCTGCAGGCCGATGGAGTTCATCAGGCCGGAGGGAGTTTCCAGCAGGCGCTCGCCGTCGTTGCCGGGCTGACCGTTCAACGTCAGGCCTTTGCCGGAAATGCCGCCCAGCACGCGCAGGTCCTCAATGCCTGCATATTCCGGGCCGAAACCGAAGGTGCCGGAAGCGGCAATGACCGGGCCGGCCAGCTGCTTGCCAAACAGATTTACGCGAAGGTCTGCCATCAGTCAAACACCTCCTCAGCTTTGAACACGGGGCCGTCTTTACATACGGTCTTGGCCCCCACCTTGGTGCGGCAGGTGCAGCCCAGGCAGGCGCCAAGGCCGCAGGCCATCTTGCGTTCCAGGCTGGCCACGCAGGGCGTGCCGCTCTGGGCGCACAGCTGGTATACGCCGCGCATCATCACCATGGGGCCGCAGGTCAGTACCATGGCGAACTGTTCCGGGTGCAGGATGCCGGTTACCAGGCCGTGGTAACCCACCGCGCCGGAATCCGTTGCAATGCTGATGGCGGCGCAGTAAGGCAGGAAAGCTTCCAGCCCATAGGGCTCATCACGGAAGCCGCAGTACAGTTCCGGCTTGCAGCCCGCCGCAGCCAGCTCCTTGCAGAGCTGCAGCAGCGGCGCGGTGCCAATACCGCCGCCCACAACAGCGATCTTGCCGTTTTTGCCGCCTGCCGCCCGGGCGATCGCGGCCACATCAAATCCGTTGCCGCATGGGCCGGTCACCGTCAGGGTGTCGCCCTCTTTCAGGGCGGCCAGCTTCTGGGTTCCCTCACCCTTGACCTGATACAGGAAAGTCAGTGCGCCGGTCGCGGCGTCAAAATCATGCACGCTGATGGGGCGGGACAGGATGGGCGTTTCGTTGGCAGCCCAGGCGCGCAGCATAAAGAACTGCCCCGCCTTGGCCGGGCGGCTGGCATCCGGCCACTGCACCGTCAGGCAGCGGATATCCGCTGCAACGGTACTCTGGCGCAGGACCGTTACCTTACAGCTTGTTGCATTCACCCTGGATATCCTCCTTCATTCGCACGCATTCATTATAAGCAGCTTCATCAAAGGCAACGCCGGGCTGCTTTTTGTAAGCCAGCAGGATGCCGCGGCTGGAGTTGACCACACCGCCGTTGCTGTTGTTCATATACTGGGCAATATCGGCAGCTTTGCCGCCCTGTGCGCCGTAGCCGGGGATCAGGAAGAAGGTCTGGGGGTAAGCAGCGCGGATGGCGGTTGCTTCCTCGGTATGGGTGCCACCGATGACCAGACCGATGCTGGAATAACCAGATTCGCCGATGTAATCCCTGCCCAGCTCGCTCAGGCTGTCGCCCACCAGGTCGTACACATGGCGGCCGTCCTCCAGCTTTTTATACTCAAAATCTTTTGCGCCGGGGTTGGAGGTGCGGCACAGTACAAACAGGCCCTTGCCCTGTTCCTTGCAGTACGGCAGGTAAGGGCTGATGGAATCCAGGCCCATATAGGGGGCCAGCGTGATGATATCAGCCTCAAAGTCGCCGGTAAAGTGTGCCTTGGCGTACATCTCGGCGGTTTTGGCAATATCGCCGCGCTTGATATCGGCAATGACCGGCAGGCCGGTGGCGCGCACCATCTTCAGGGTTTCGGCGTAAGCGCGCATGCCATCCAGACCAAGGGATTCATAATAAGCGATCTGAACCTTGTAGCAGCCTGCGGAAGCCTTGGTGGCTTCAATAATGCGGCGGTTGAATTCCACCACATTTTCACCGGCAGTCTTGGTGTCGTCCACCACATCGGCGGGCAGGTAGCTGAACTCGGTATCCAGACCCACGCACACCGGGCCGTTGGCTGCCACGCTGGCATACAGTTTATCCATGTTGGTCATTGCTGTTCCTCCGTTTTCTGTATCAAAAAAGCTCGTTCAAACCTTGCTGCGGGTTACTGTTTATCTTTCTGGTAGGTCACTTTGCCGCCCTTGATGGTCATCATGACCTGGCCATAGAAGCTTTCGCCGTCATAGGGGCAGTTTTTGCTCTTACTGTGCAGCTCGTCCGCATGTACGGTAAACATGTGGTCGGTATCCACCAGAACAATATCGGCATCAAAGCCGGGCACCAGGCGGCCCTTATGCTCATCCAGGCCAAGCACCTGAGCGGGGCCGGAGCTCATCAAAAAGCTCAGCATTTCCAGCGGCAAGCCCTCCATGCGGCACAATTTGGTGTAGCACACGGCAAAGGCGGTTTCCAGCCCAACCATACCGGCAGCGCCCTTGGCTTTATCCTCGGCGCTGTGGGGGGCGTGGTCGGTGCCGATGCAGCTGACTGTGCCATCCTTAATTGCCGTCACCAGGGCGGCCACATCGTCCGCCTTGCGGATGGGTGGGTTGACCTTATACTGCAGGCGGGAATCATCGAACCACAGGTGGTGCGGGGTCACTTCGCAGCTGACCATTGCACCGCGGCGGCGGCTCTGGCGCACCATATCCACAGATTCTTTGGTGGAAACATGGCACATATGCAGGCGGGTGCCGTAATATTCGGCCAGGTGGCAGTTGCGCACCGTCTCAATGTTTTCGGCCAGGCGGTAATCCCACGGGCTGATCTCGCGGTCCTCTGCGTGGGACATCACGGTCAGACCGCGCTCGGCTGCCACAGCAAACACGCGAGCCATCGTGGCGTTATTCATCACGCCGTTGCCGTCCTCGGTGATAAACTTGATATCATCCGGCAGGTCTAGCAGATGGTCAATGGTGTGGCCGTCAAAGTTTTTGGTAATGGAAACGGTCTGGTTGGCATCACACAGGCCAATCTCGCGCGCTTTCTCCTCCACCTCATGCACGATCTCTGCCGAAGAGCAGACCGGCTTGGTGTTGGGCATCAGGTTGACGAAAGTATATCCGCCTGCCGCTGCAGCCGCAGAGCCGGTGGCAATATCCTCTTTATATTCAAAGCCGGGGGTACGCCAATGGCAGTGGGTATCAATAAACGCGGGCAGAATGGTCAGCCCTTTGCATTGATCACCTCGCCTGCTTCCGGCAGATCGGTTCCGATTGCTCTAATTTTGCCGTCCGCGATCAGATAATCGCAGATGCGGCCCTCGTAGTCCCGTGCATTTTTAATCAGCATGGCTGGCCCTCCTTTTGGTGTGGGGTTACAAGATTCTGTGTGAGAATTTGTGGTGGTTGTGGGCGCGGCAGGAACAGCCTATCCTCACGTTAAGTGCCAACTTTGCGCGGCGTGGCGATAGCTTGTTGGCGGTGGTGCGGGTTTGCTGCTTCCCCAGCAGTAGGGCCAGGTTGTCTCCTTCACCCATTCGCCGCCTGTTCGGCGGCGGGTGAACAGAGGAACATCCTATCTCCGCGCCAAGTGCCGCCTGCGGCGGTTGCGCTCCGAAACGCGCCTGCGGGCGCAGCGCTCTGCGCTCCGGCTGTTTTTGCACCGCGCTTCGCGCGATTGCGCGGCATAGCCTGTTGGTGGTGGGGCTGGGTTGCTACCTCCACCCATGCGCCGCCTGTTCGGCGGCGGGTGAACAGAGGAACATCCTATCTCCGCGCCAAGTGCCGCCTACGGCGGTTGCGCTCCGAAACGCGCCTGCGGGCGCAGCGCTCTGCGCTCCGGCTGTTTTTGCACCGCGCTTCGCGCGATTGCGCGGCATAGCCTGTTGGTGGTGGGGCAAGGTTGCTACCTCCACCCATTCGCCGCCTGTTCGGCGGCGGGTGAACAGAGGAACATCCTCGCTCTGCGCTCCGGCTGTTTTGCACCGCGCGCGCGATTGCGCGGCGATAGCCGCGCAGGTAAAATAACTTTTCCCCAAAGAGGAAAAGTCAAAAGAAGCACCTGATACAGCGTGGGAAGAAACACTGCACCGTGGGTTTTATCGCAGCAGGACAAGCCTTCGCGGATGGATACCATGGCACAGTTCACCCTTTCACATATGATTTTAATTATTGTACCATGCCGGGACAATGGTGTCAACACAACACGAAATGTTGCACCAAGAAGGATTTTTTGTATTTTTGTGTCAACTTTTGGGCAATATGTCAAAGGCCGGGTTCTGGTTCGCGCCGCACACAAAACAGCGCCGCGCCAGACCCGGCACACGATCCTATTCTTTTAATTTTCTCCAATCTGTTGGTCGATGTATTCATCTAATTCGTTGATTGCATCTTCCCACATTGCATCATCCATATTGACCTTTCTCCCCTGCAGCACTGGTTCCGGCAACGCCGATTCCGCCGTGCTTTGTGCTGGTTCTGCCATTTTATTAGGTTTACTTATGACCTCTTCTGTATTTGTGGAACCTTTGTTCATTGCATTTGTTGCTTCCAAAGCAATCACTGCTACAAGTATAAGAATCCCACAAATCAACAACAGTCTTTTCTTCATTGATTTTATGCTCTTTCTTTATTCCCTCATATACTAATTAAATCCATAGCATTCAATATATGGTTCTCCAATCTTTGTGTTGCTTATATGTTCCTGATACCTACACACCTGACATTCTACGTATCTTACCAAAATATCTTGCTTCACTACGTCATGTCCAGCATGATATCCATGCATACATGCTGCTGTACGTGCATAATAGGAGTTTTGAGTTTTGTACCTAATGTCAAAACTTCCGCACTGTATACATTGTCCCGCAACTTGTTCTGCTACGTCATTCGAATGTCCACTCTGATATTCTTTTACATCATCATCAAAATCTTTATAAAGTGCTTCTTCTATTTTTTCAATTTTTCTATTTGTCCCGGCCCAAATTTTGTCTTTTTCTTGTGCATGAACAGGCAAAAGCATTCCCATTCCAAAGCAAATAGTAAAAATAATTACTATCCATCTTCGTTTCATTATTGTCATCTCCCCTCTGCTTATTTCAGGCATGTCCAACCCAAATCTCTTATCTGGTTACGATTCATCATCGAACGCGTTCCGCATTCCGGGCAATCTGCATAGGTATAACTAACCTCAAAGCATTTTTGATCTCGCGCATTTACATTTCCATGGATACATGGCGTTGTAAAAAATTCATACCCAGTTTCAACCGAAGTCGTCATTGTCGTTCCACATTTTGGACATGGATAAGTTGGTAATGCTCTGTCTTCTAGAGCAGCCGCCGGCAACGCCATACTAATTGCAAAAGCCAACATGCCGATTGTTGTTAAACACCTACTTAATGTCTTTTTAGTCATGTCTTGCTCCTTTCTAAGTCAGTTTGTTGCATTTTAACTATTTTGTTTCAACCATAGCGTTTATTATATGTATATAATAGCATTAAGGATAATAATTGTCAATAGTGTTATTTACTTTAAGCTCTATAAACACAAAAAAAGCAGCCCCTCCCTTGCGGGAAAGGCTGCTTTTTAGAACAAATCAGTTACAATCAGTTCTGCTTCATCTTAGCGAAGCACTCGCTGCAGTAGACCGGACGGTCTTCGCGCGGCTGGAAGGGCACCTTGCAGGTCTTGCCGCAGCTTGCGCAAACGGCGTCGAACATCTGGCGCTCACCACGGGTAGCGTTCTTGCGGGCATCGCGGCATGCCTTGCAGCGCTGGGGCTGGTTCTCGAAACCACGGCTTGCGTAGAACTCCTGCTCACCGGCGGTCCAAACGAACTCTTTGCCGCAATCTTTGCATACCAAAGTCTTGTCTTCGTACATAGTGGGTATCTCCTCTTTGTTTACTTGCCCGCGGAAGAATTTCAACCAACGCTTGGGGTCACCAATGAACTGATTGCTAAGCTACTGGGGGCATTGTTTATATGTCCAGGCCAAAACGCCTGAATCCAAATTCATTCTCGCACTTCATCACTGCGCAGCTTTTTGCGGGCGCGCATCAGGGCGTTTTCCACCGCTTTGGGGGTGCAGTGCAGCAGTTGGGCTGTCTGGGCGGCGGTGTGCCCTCAAACTGGCAAGCAGACTGCCGCGTTCCAGGGGCGAAAGCTGCGTGTTGATGCGTTCCAGCACGGCGGCGCAGCGCTCGTTGGCAATGGCAAGCTCTTCCGGCCCCGGCGCGGCAGAATTTTCCGGCAGGGGCACACTGTTGTTCAGCGGAGCATGCTTTTTGCGGGTGGCACTGCGGCGGGCATCCTGCTGTGCGTTGGCAATACAGGCTGCGGCATACGCGGTAAAGGGGACTTTTTTATCCGCCCGGTAGCTGCGCACGGCATGGAACAGGCCAATCAGCCCTTCCTGCACCGCATCGTCAAAGTCAAGGCCGGGTGCTGCAACGGCAGCGGCGCCTTTGCGTATGGCAGGCATCATGGCGGTGATCAGCGCGGCAATAGCGCTTTCCTCCCCAGCCTGTGCCTGCTGCAGCAGCTCGTCATCCATCTGCTGCGGCATGGCTACTTTCCTCCCTGGATAAATGCGATTGTCCCTATTTTACCGTTTAACGCCGCGTTTGTCAATAAAATTTTGCCCTGTACGTTAAATAATCCCTTCCTCAAGAGAGGGATTTGCCGCACTGTGGCTGCGCCATGCTCCTACCTTCCTTTAAGAACCCCCATCGTCGGCAGATCTCCGCCAATGGAAACGGTTTCAGAGTTGTTCGGCAAATCGGACATTTTACTTTTTTCGGTTTGTAAAATGCTCCAGCAGCTCCACCGCCGCCACAATGATAATTGTTACCGCAAAAACACCCAGCCAGCCAAGGCCCGCTTTGGGCAGCACCTGCATAAACAGTGTTAAATTCATCTTGTTCTCCCCTTTTGTTTAGCGTGTATCTGAAAAGTCGAAAATATCCGTCATTTTTTTTGTTTTCAGATACACCTTAGGCAAACAATGTCAGAATCATACCGCCCGCAATCACGGACGCGATCTGACCGGATACATTCACCCCAACGGCGTGCATCAGCAAAAAGTTCTGGTTGTCTTCCTGCAGGCCCATCTTGTTCACCACACGGGCCGACATCGGGAATGCCGAAATGCCCGCTGCACCGATCATGGGGTTGATTTTTTGTTTGGCAAACAGGTTATATACCTTGGCCACCAGCACGCCGCCGATGGTATCGAACACAAAGGCCACCAGCCCCAGCGCCAGAATCATCAGGGTCTGCCGATTCAAAAAATACTCTGCCTGCATTTTGGATGCCACCGTCAGCCCCAGCAGCAGGGTAATGAGGTTTGCCAGTACCTTTTGTGCGGTTTCGGACAGGCTGTCCAGCACACCACATTCCCGGATGAGGTTGCCGAACATCAAAAAGCCAACCAGCGCCACACTGCGCGGCACAAACAGCCCAGCCACCATGGTAATAATGATGGGGAACAGGATTTTTGCCGTTTTGCTGACTTGCTTTTCGGCATATGGCATGCGGATCAGGCGCTCTTTTTTGGTCGTCACAAGCCGGATGACCGGCGGCTGGATGATGGGCACCAGCGCCATGTAAGAATACGCCGCCACAATGATGGCCCCCAGATAGTTGGATTCCAGAAAGTTTGCCACAAAGATGGAGGTCGGCCCGTCCGCCGCACCGATCACGGCAATGGAAGCGGCATCTTTGAGTTCAAAGCCCATCAAAGTCGCAGCCCCCAGCGTGAAAAAGATGCCAAACTGCGCCGCCGCCCCAAAAATCATCAGCTTGGGGTTGGAAAGCAGCGGTGTAAAATCAATCATTGCACCAATGCCCACAAACAGCAGCAACGGGAACAGTTCGTTGGCAATGCCAGCATCAAACAGCACATCCAGCGGGCCGACCTCGGTGCCGGTGGACAGCACCTGGGTAACAGCACCGGACAGCGGCAGGTTGACGAGAATGGCCCCAAAGCCCATTGGCAGCAGCAGGGATGGCTCCATCTCCTTTTGATCGCCAGCCAGATCAACAGGCCGCCGATCCCCCACATAACCACCTGCTGCCATTGCAGGTTCCATAGATTTCCAAACAGTTCTTGCATCCATAGCCCTCCTTGTCTTAATGCAATCTTAACACAAACAGCAAAAAGAAAAAGACTTCCGCCGCGCAGGGGTACTACACCCATGCTCGGCAAAAGTCTTGCGTTATTTCATACAAATTACGGGCTGTCAGCCGTCTTGACGTAACTTGCAGACGCTGCGCGTCCGCTACTCCCTTTTGCTGGTTTCATTATGCAATATTAATACCGGGATGTCAAGGGGATTTTTGCCGCCGCGCAAAATTCTTTTTCAGCAGCCTGACTTTTTACACATCCGGCCAACGGTGGATCTGGTGCAGATACAAAACCAGACCAAACTCACCGGAGATGGTTTCGGAAAGCGGGAACGCCCACCAGGTCCACCCCAGCCCCAAACGGGACAACAGCCAGAAAATGGGGATCAGGCAGATGATTTCCCGCATAACAGAGATTGCCACGCTGACCTTTGCCGCACCGATTGCCTGGAAAAATACCGGCGTGATAAGGGAAAACACCGCCGAGAAAAAGCTGAGCCCAATAATGCGGGAATGTCAAGGATGGATTTTGAGCGTATTTGAGGCGTAAGGCAACACCGCACAATTCCCGCCTTACGGCTTAAGCACCGCTCCGGCGGCTGCGGCACGGCATCTGCGTTGCCAAAATGCTCGATAATGTCGGGTTGCGGTACCCGCATCGTGCTTCGGGGGGCAAAAGCCCCTCGCACTCTGCGACCGCTGCCCCTGCTTCGGTTCGCTGTTTCCGCCACTGGCGGCGCTCACCTTTGCAGCATCCAGTATTATCTGCGCTTTTGGCTTAGCATCTGCCGCACCTCGCTCGCCGTATCGGCACTTAGAATTATGCGGTATTGCCGTAAAATCAACGCAAAATAAATCTTGATTTTTTGACAGGCCTGTAGTATACTATACAAGCAACATATGAGCCGGTGTGTTGGAATTGGCAGACGAGACGGACTCAAAATCCGTTGGTGGTGACACCGTATGGGTTCGACCCCCATCACCGGCATTCCTTATACCTAAGCCTTTTAGCGGCTTAGGTATTTTTTGTGTGGCAGACAAGATTTAGGCTTGTCTGCCATTTTGTCTGCCACTTTTTACCCAAATGGCAGACAAAACGGATTTATTTTCCGTTGGTTTTGGCGGACAAGTTCGCCCAACGGAGTTTTTCTCCTAAGCGATTTTTCGTTTGGGAGATTTCTTCTTTTCGGGAAGTTCGCCAAGGTTGATTTTGCTGGCAATCATATTCGCGGCTTCCATCTTGCTGTCCACGTCAATGTGGGCGTAAATATTGGCCGTGGTGGAAAAGCTGGAATGCCCCAGCCACATCTGTACCTCTTTCATCGTGACTTTGTTCTTGATGAGCAGACTGGCGCAGGAGTGGCGGAGGTCATGATAACGAATCGGGCGGAAACCATTCTTTAAGAGCATTTCGCGGAAAACCCGTGTCACATAGTCCGGGGTCACAAGATGACCCATATCATCCACGCAGATGTAGTCCTTATATTCCTTGCAGTAGCTGCCGCCGCAAAGTTTCATTTGCTGGTGCTGGCGTTTTTGGGCTTTCAGTAAAGCCTGTTCTACTGCGGGAATCAGAGGCAAACTGCGGAAGCTGGCCTTGTTTTTTGTACGGCACTTGGAAACGTCCACCATTTTGCCATCCACATTGATGCGTTCAAAGGTGCGTGAAATCGTGACGATTTTCCGTTCAAAGTCGATGGCCGACCATTGCAGACCGATTACCTCGCTACGGCGCAATCCATAGAACGCAGCAAGCATGACAGGAAGTTCCATTTTGGTATTTGCAAAAATAGGCAGCACTTCCATCAATTCATCCGCTGAATAATAGCTGGCAACAAAGTTGTCTTTTTTGGGGCGCTCCACTTCGGCAGCAGGGTTATAGGGAATCAATTTGAGCTTTGCCGCGTCAGATAAAGCCTTGCGGATGTTGGCATGGTAATGAAGTACGGTGTTTCCGCTTACTCCGCGCTGGTTGATTTCATGTGTGTAGAACATTTCAATATCCAGCACTGTGATTTCGTTCAAACGTACTTTCCGTTTAGCAAAATACGGTCCAATCCACGATCTGACATTCTGGCAATAGCCTGAATAAGTAACTTCTTCCCAGCTTTTGCGTTTCCATTGCAACCAAAATTCAAGATAATTGGAGAACAGCATATTGGGATGTGGTGTATTCCAACTTTCCTCGGTATCTTCTGTGGCGGCTGCGGCGACGCGCTCTTTTACACCATGCACTTCTTCTCCGGCGCTGGCCGCGCGAATCATCGTCTGGAGCAGCGCCTTGGCCTTAGTTGCATTGCGGTCAGCTGACAACCCCGTACTTAGCGTTTTGCGGTTTCGTTTTCCTTTTTCATCCGTGGGCAGATTCAGAACCACATAATAGAATCCGTGTTTTTGCGTAAGATAGCCTGTAACTTTCGTTTTCATTGCGTTGCTCCTTTCCGGCTATCCAACGGTATTGGCAACACCTATATGATAGCGGATATGTACCTCTTATTCCACACTGTCGATTGCCGCATTGACAGTGTTGCAATCTGCGGGTGTTTCTTTCTGCAAAAATCGGATTACATTCACCTTGGGGATGCGGTAACTGCGCCCAATGCGAAACGCCTTGATTTTTCCGGCACTCAGCATACGGTACGCTGTTTTCTTGCTCACTGGATGTGAACCGCCCAGCATTTCGCAAAGCTGTGGCACGTCCACCACATCGGGATATTTGCGGAAAATTTCTCGCTTTCCAAACGGCTCTCCCATAGTCGTCAACTCCTCTCGAAAAATAATTGCGGATTTGATTCCACAAGCATGGCGACCACTTGTGGAAAACAAGTGACCGCCATAATCTGAAATCAAATTTATATCCTATTCGACACTACTTCCCGGATATAGGGGCAGACCATTGGCCCGGCTGCTGGAGCAGCGCCCGCGTCCTGTACCACATTGTTGGCAGTACCGCCGATTCCTTGAGGGTATCGCAACGGTGCGTATCATGATGATCGACCCTTTCATCGCATAGACAGTGTTCCATGCTGCCCTCTGAGCGCCTGTGAGCGCGTTTATAGCAATAGGAATATCCTATCATAGCTCTAAACCGTCACGTGGGCCTTAGAGCGTGCTTGCCGTCGCTCCGTGGGTTGCGGCAAGGTCGAATTTATGTAGTCAATGGTCTGGTTGTTCTGTTTTCAAGGTTCTCTCAAGGGGAGAGGGGCTTTTCAGCACCCTCTATAACTTATATACTCTGCAAGAAGAAAAACCTTGAGGGAAAAATTGAAATTATTTTTTTGCGGCTTACATACGGAACTTGGAAACCGCAATCAGAAATTCAATGACCTGTACTTGAAACAAGTCCTCATCGAAACGGCCATTTACAAAACTATAACTGCGCAGCAGCGTGTAGTAGCGCTCGTACAGCTTTTCGATGGCAGGGTGGTTGCCTTTCTTCGCCTGTGTCAGCAGTTCTCTATATGCGCCCATCTGTGTTCCTCCATTTCCTTGCGGATTTTATTGATTGCGTTGTGCTTGTGTGTGCTTACGGTATCGGGTTTGATTTTCAGTTTGGCCGCCGTATCGGAAATCGAAAGTCGGTCAATGTACAGGCAGATCATAACCTCACATTCTTTCGGGGAGAGCTTGTGCAGATAGGGTTTGATGGCTTCCACATCAGCTTGATTCTACGGTGGATTCCAAGGATTCCTCCCGGATGGAATCGATCTGTTCAATGGTTTCGGCCATATCCTCGTAGGAATATTCCTTGGCTTGAATCTTATTCAGATGGCGGATATAGGTTGACCGGCGGTTCTTCAGCACCTTACCTAAATATGCGGTAAACTGCGCGGCCAGTGCGGCGTCCTCACCGTAAATCCAATATTTATTGGCATTGTTTTCTTTGCCATTATTACCTCCAAAATTTCGAGTTTCATTAAAAGGCTCAAAATTTTGGAGGGCGAGACAGATATATAGGACGCTTAGAAGTGTATAAACAAATGTACCCACATAGCGTAACGCCATGTGGGTACACGAAATAGGATGACCTGTATTATACTGAAATATTGTACCTACGAGGGTAAGGGCTACCTGATTAGAAGATTTGCTTTTTTTAGTTGGTGAATTTCTTGGCTATCACAAAAATATGAAATAGGCACAGCAAGGTTCCCCATAGGCCGCTGTGTCTCTATAAAATGGCTACTCCATTTTGCGGTAGTCTATAAAAAAACGGCGGCTTTGAATCAAGCCGTCGTTTTTTATAGACATCCTAATATAACTGCTGTACGACGGCTTTTTTTCTTTTGCCGTCGTGCGGCAGGTGTTTTTACTTTTTATTCTTTTGTGCTACATGGACGATTATGGCAACTAAAATAATTGCGGCGACCATGCCAATTAAAGGGAGTCATGTGTCGGTGAAGCTTTGCAATACGGCATTCCAGTTTACATTTTCGGGCAACATAGTTTAGACCTCCAATTCTCGCTGTTCTGTGACAATACGTTTACAGGAAAGATACGTTGCAAGGAAATAACTTCCGTAGACAAGCAGAAAAAGAACGATTGTCAGTCCGATATTGGTTGCGATATGGATGTTCATAAATTCTTCCACCACAGCCATTGCTTTGCCAATCAGGAAAGCAGAATACACGCCAGCGACGACTAGCGGAATGGCAAAGAACACGGCTGTCTGCACAAAAGCGTATGATCGATTTGCCAGCGGCCTGCACCCAGCTTTTGCAGCAAGCCATAACGATACACATTGTCGGTCGTTTCGGTAAGCTGTTTTAACGCCAGAAGTGCGGCGCAAATCAGCAAAAAGACCAACCCGATATAGCAGCAAAGGAAACTCACCAAGGCATCGAGGCCGTAGAACGTCTCATACATCATGTTCTTTCGGCATACCGATAGCCGTGTGTACTATCCAATCCAATCGGAATCATCTTTTGCAGAACTTCATTGGAATCTGCATCTGGTTTATATTGCACCAAAAGCACATTTACGTCTTTTTCAAGAGAAGCGGTGACAAAATCGGGAACAATCAAGGTGCCGCGGTCATTATTGCCAACCGAAGTCATAACGTATGTTTCCTGCAAAACGTTATCTTCTGCACGCTGTAAAGTCGCCCCGCCAACCGTGATTTCCGGGTGGCTCTGCAATGCAGCAGCAACATACTGATACGTTCCATTGTAGTTGCAGTTCAACAGGTATTGGCCATCGTTCAGCGTGATGGGTGCTTTGTTCTGCATGGCTAAGGCACGATTCAAGTCCGAAATGGAGATTACGGAAACCTTGCTGTCAGGAACTTTTTCATCAATCGGCCAAAATTTGACTTTCTGTCCTTCAAATAGTTCAGAGTAGGTTATATCGGCCTCGTAAACACTGATTTGCTCTGTAGCTTTGGCGTAGTTGCTTATGGTAATATCGTGTGCAGCGAGATAGGCAGCAATATCGCTGTCCCCATCAACAGAAACATTGGAAAGCACGTTCAAATCATAGGGCGTTGCAGATCGAGACATTTTGTTCATAGCAAGCGCTGTGCTTGCGCCAATCGACACGGCGCAGATCGTGATGGTCAGCAATCCGCATACAACCGTTACCACAAGATAATTGGTTCGGATTTTACTGCCAATCTGACGGACAAGGAACGTATTCAGACCTTTCAGGTAAAAGCATTTCCTTGCACTTGCTGCTTGCATGAAAACGGCTGACAGCGAGTAGAACAGCAGAAAAGTTCCCGCGATCAATGCCGCCGCTGCCAACTGGAACAGATTATTTTCATGAGATGGCAGAATCCCGTTTTTGTTGAACAGTGCAGCAGAAATTCCGATGCAAAGCAGCGAGAGCAGGAACAGACAAACCGGCAAGATACGGTTTTCAGTCTGCATACTTTCGTTTTTTCTGCTGTCCGTCAATAGGTCAATCAATTTAACATTGGTGACAGACCGAATATTGAAAAGCATAACGATAAAAGATGATTGCGAAGCACAACACGGTCTGGCGAAGCGCACCGGCTGAAAACACGATCCGAAACTTTTCAAGATTGATTGCAAAAAGTCGCAATGCAATCAAAGAAAAACCTTGCGAAAAGAAAAAGCCCAAAAGCAATCCTGTGCCCAGCGCAATGACGCCAACACAAAGCGTTTCGCCTGCAAACAACCGGGAAATACGCCCTTTTTTCATGCCGAGCATCATATACACGCCTAATTCCTTTTTGCGGCGTTTCAATAAAAACTGGTTAGCATAAAGAATCAGAAAAGCCAGAACAACCGCAATCATAGTGGAAAGCGTAGAAAGCATAATGCCGAGCTGACGATATAAGAGCGTACCGGTCATGCCCATATTGGAAAAAGCCGGCTGGTCAGAAATGGAATTGAACGCATAGAACAAACTGACCGAAAGGGTCAGCGTAAGAAAGTAAATCAGATAGTCACGAATGTTCTTGCACACATTTCGGAAAATCAGCTTACATGTGTTCACTCTGTTCACCTCCCAAGACGGAAACTACTTCCAGAATTTTTGTAAAAAATTCTTTGCGCGTATCCGTCCCACGGTGCAGTTCGTTGAACACCTGCCCATCTTTGATAAACAAAATGCGATTGCAATAGCTGGCAGAAAAAGCATCATGCGTTACCATGAGAATCGTTGCGGAAAGCTGTTCATTCAATTCGGTCAACATTGTCAGCAGCATGCGGGAAGAATTGAATCCAGTGCGCCGGTCGGCTCATCTGCCAGTACGATGGCGGGATTTGTCACCATCGCTCTTGCGGCAGCTACTCTCTGCTGCTGACCGCCAGCCATCTGATAGGCGATATTTACCCAATACATCCCGAATGTTCAGCGCTTGGGCAATCTGTGGAATACGCTGCTCTATTTCACTGGGTTTGGCACCTGCGATGGAAAGGGCCAGAGAGATATTTTCATAGGCGGTCAAGGTGTCCAGAAGATTGAAATTCTGGAAAATAAACCCCAGCTTTTTTCCACGGAAATCTGCAAGCTGTGCCCCGTGAAGCGCCGTGATGTCCTTTTCTTCTACATAGATATGACCGCTGGTGACGGTATCAATCGTGGAAATGCAGTTCAGCAAGGTGGTTTTGCCAGAGCCGGAAGCACCCATGATGCCGAGAAATTCTCCTTTGCGAACAGAAAAAGAAATGTGGTCGATGGCTTTTGTCAAGTTGCCTTTGTTTCCGTAAAATTTTTGGATGTCATCCACCCGTAAAATCGTATCGCCCATAGGTCAGGCTCCCTTCTCAAAAGCGCTTTGCTTTTGTGCTTTTACTCTACCACAAGGAATTTTCTGATGCCATTAAATTGGATTACATTTGTATTACCAAAATGTAAGGTTGAAAAAAGCGAGGCTTTACAGCCCCGCCGCCTGCAAATAGCTTTCCGTAGGAAAAACCATCGTCACAGTCGTTCCCTGTCCCGGAACGCTGGAAATAGAAAGTGAGATATTCATTTTTCGACATAGCCTTTGGCTCAAGTACAAACCAATGCCGGTTGATTTGGAATAACGGCGGCCGTTTTCACCGGTAAAGCCTTTGTCGAACACGCGCGGCAAGTCAGCAGCAGAAATACCAATGCCATTATCGGAAATGAAAAGAGATACCGTGTTTTTCTCTGCTCTGGCTGAAAATTCAACTTGTAAATTATCTTTCCGATACTTAATGGCGTTGGACAGAATCTGTCCGATCACAAAGGTGCAGCTCTTGCTGTCTGCGGCTACGGGAATATCCAGTTCCTTTAGAACCGGCTTTCCACCGACCTGAATCAACGGCTTTGAGTACGTTTTTAGCGCAGCGTACACCAATGCCTGCAAGGTGGTTTTCTCCACCTTAAAGTCCTTTTCAACATCGGTACTGCGGGCGTAATATAGCACCTGCTCCACATAAGCATCAATTTTCCGCAGTTCATCGTCAATTCGCAGTGTGGTGGGATTCTTTTCATTTTCAACGATCAGCCGGGCAGAGGTGATAGGCGTTTTGATTTCATGCACCCATGAATCAAGGTATTCCCGATATTCACGGTTTTCCTGTTCTGCACAGGCAAGCTGGTCGTTCTGATATTTGTTGCAGCACCGCAGAACATCTACCAAAATCTGCCCCTCTAAAAAATGAGGCGGCACCAGTAACTCACCTAAAAGTGTTTTTATGTCCATCTGCTCTGTCATTTTTTGAAGCAGATTATAAAAACTCTGCTTGCGGAAAAAATCATATAGCAGCGCTGTACTGTACGCTGCAAGTAAAATCACCTCGGCAAACAGAATAAAAACAGCAGGTGTTTCAATCAGCCAGAGGAGCGCAAGCAGCACGAGTGCAGCCACCAGCATACAAATCAGGGAAAAGATACGGTCAAGCAGATACTCTGATAACTTCATACGCAATACCCTAAACCACGTTTCGTTTCCAGATAGTCCGGCAGACCGATTTCGGTCAGTGCTTTCCGTAACCGAACGATATTGACATTCAATGTGTTTTCGTCTATAAATTGTTCACTCTGCCAGAGTTCATCAATAATAGCGTCACGGGGAATAATGTTGCCCTTATTCACCATAAGCAGGCGCAAAATCCCAAGTTCATTTTTGGTAAGTGATTTTTTGTTCCCTTGATAGCTGATTTCCGCCTTGAGCAAATTTAAGGTCAAGCCTTTGTGCGTGAGAACGATGTTGTCCTGTACTTCATAGGTCCGAGCCAGAAGTTTTTGGATTCGCGCCAAAAGAATCTGTGCATTGTACGGCTTTGCAATATAATCATCTGCGCCGATGTTCAAGCTCATCAATTCGTCAAAATCGCTGTTTCTGCTGGTAAGTACAATGATAGGAAGATTGGATTTCTGCCGGATTTCCCTGCACACTTGGAAACCATCCTGATAGGGCAGATTGATGTCTAAGAGAATCAAGTTGGCTCCCGATGAAAGAGCAGCTTGCACAATGTGGTGAAAATCATCGCTGCTGTCGCATTGGTAGCCGTACTTTTGAAGAAGCTGAACAAGTTCCTCGCGGATTGCCGGTTCATCTTCTATAATGAAGATTTTCATGCTCACACCTCCATTTTACCTTGCTACTCCATTATAGAGTAGCGTAAGTTGGAAGGCAAGGGTGATAAAACAGCTTTTCCATCAAAAGAGGACAATAAAATACTACCTCAATATAAAATTTCTTTTCGTTCTCAGAGTCAAACCCGAAATGTAAAATAATATGTGGGTGATATGAGAATGTACCAAGACGAAAGACGACTTGACTTTCATGCATTAGGTCGAGAAATCAAGCGAAAAGGGAAAGGTTGGACGCAAGAATACCTTGCACAGCTTGTAAACAGAACTCCGCGCTCAATTATGTATTTTGAAAACAGAGGGCAGCATCCGAGCCTTAATACTTTTTACCAAATCATCACCCTGTTGGATATTTCTGTAGACCAGTTTTTTTATCCAGATAGACACAACAGCGAAAGTGATTGTCGCCAGCATATTGATAGAATGCTTAACTCAATGGATGAGCGAGAATTGATCGTTGTAGAAGCCACTGCGGAAGGCCTTCAAAAGGCTAAAGAAAGTCGCGATTGAGGAGTTCTTCGTAATATCCGCCCAACAAAGACCGAAATAAAAATGGTATTTCGAAAACAATTAAAATAAGCTCATCGGATTCACACGTACACCATTCTGCATTACTTCGAAATGCAGATGGAATCCTGTACTGTCGCCTGTGTTGCCAACATACCCAATAACTTGCCCTGCCGTTACCGCTTCCCCTGCGGTAACGGCAGTTTGCGTCATGTGGGCGTACCGCGTGGACAAGCCCGCGCCGTTATCCAGCAGAACCTGATTGCCGTAGCTGTCGTTCCAGCCGCTGACCAGCACCGTACCGCTGTGGGCAGCCAAGATGGGTGTACCCTCCGGCGCGGGAATGTCCGTACCGCGATGCCCGGAGTTACCGTAAGCGTCGTCGTCACCAAAATTGCAGGAAATATAGGTGTGGCCGGGCAGCGGCCAGCATAACTCGCCATCTGCAACAGAAGTCCCGCCGCAAAGTGCCAACAGGCTGGGGCGCATTTCATCGGAGAGAAGTTCGTGCAATATATCGTTTTGGTCTTGGGTGAAATTGTATAGCTCGGCCAGTTCGTCCACAGTTTTGCTGCTGACGGTAATATGCAGGATGTACTCGGTTTGCTGCTCCGGGTCGGGGTCATCCTCGGTTGGTTCGGGGGTGACATCTACTTTCTCGACTTCGTAGGTGATGTTATGCATCGCCCAAAAGGTGTCTTGGATGCGCTGTTTTTGGGCGGCATTGATAACGACAACATCGCTGTCAGAATTGAGGTTGGTATGCACCGCGAACACGGCCAGCACCTCCGGCCAGTAGCCTGCCCATGTGTGGCCGTCCTCGTAGTCGTAGGTGATGGTAGTTTCGCTGCACTCCGGGTGGGCAGATACGATGTCATTGATGGCCGCGCCGAAGTCGGCGTTGGTGTCGGCTACGATTTCGGCAATAGGGATGCTGTTGGGATCGCCGGACTCATCGGCAAACAAGATGCCCATCGGGGAGCCAATCACCGCCGCAGCCGCGCCTATGACCATCGCCAGCAACAGCACCACGCCGCCCGCGCCAAGCAGCGCCAGCAGCGATTGCGCGGCGCGCCGCACAGTTTGGGAGAGCAGGGCTTTGATTTTGGCTGCGATATAATGAACGCCACGGCTGATTGCTTCAACCGTGGCTTGTTTATTGCTGATTGTGGGCAGCTTGGGTGCGTGGGTAACGATGGGAGAGGTATTGCCCGCCGCTGTGGCAGCCGTCTGCTTTTGCAGATAGCGGCGCACAGCCTCGCGGGTCAGGTGCTGCCGCTTTAAGTGTTGCTGCATTTGGGCTTGGTAAGGCGGCGGTGCCGGTGTGGCCGATGACGGCACAGGGGCTTGCGGCGCTGGTGTTTTGGCTGCGATGGCCTTTTGCCGGAAACGCTGCTTTTTGAACATTTCCCTGCGCTCGGTCTGCGTGGGAACAGTGACTTTCTCTTTTTCAATCGGCTTTGATGCAGATTGGGTGCTGCCGCAAGGTGAGATTCTTCCGCTTCTCCTGCATTGCACGAAACTTGCGGTAGCTCATGCGGGCGGTGCTTTTGGTGGTGTTGCCTGTACGGGCAGCCACATCGGAAATGCCTTGCTGCACCTCTGTTTGTGCGTATTCTTCGGGTGATTCTTGGCGTTGCTCGGTGGCGGGCGGATGGGGTTTTCTAGCCGATATGAGCAGCTTTTGGCAAATTAGCATATTGTGATATCGCTCTTTTTTCTTCATCTGATTTCCTCACTTACTATAATTTATGGTATAATATAAAATACAGATAAATCTGCTTGCCTTAATAGAATTGATTCTTTTCCCTTTCAAAAGACGACAAACTCTACTTGCAGGAGATACTTAGATGACTGTATTGGATTTAGACATGGATTATTTTATGACAGAAATAGCCCATACAGATTTTTCAGTGAAAGAGCGCCTTGATGAAGAATTATATGGACACTCCGTATGGCCAGCCGATAAAGTACGCGATTTTTTAGAAAGAAATTTAGGGCTGTCAAAAAATCATAAAATAGCGGGCAGAATTGTTCATGAGCATTGTGAGTCACTTTTTTTCTGGGAAGAACTTATTAAATGTAATAAGTTGAGCGCCCCATTTGATGTTATCCATGTCGATTCACACGCAGATTTAGGGCGAGGATGTGGATTTGCCAGTGATTTCTTGCAAGGCCCATTTTGACATTATCCACTACAACAAGAAGAAAAGTTCGTAACTATAGACATAATGACAAACTCTACGAAATAAATATCGGAGACTATTTGCTTTGGGCTGTTGGGTATAAGATGATTTCGTCGATAACTTATTGTGCAAACCCCAATGGAGATAAAGATGATTACTTATTGGACACAATGAGAGACTATTCTGAAGAACGCGTTTGGGATGAACCCGTAAAAAACCACATTCAGCTCAAATATAATAAAGATATGGCTCCGCCTCCACGCAATGCCACCCCAAAATATATAAAAATATCTAGCTGGAGCGATAAAAGATCCCGAAGTTGAGTTATTAATAATTCCAACTATTGAAGACGTTTCTTTTCGTGGAGACTTTGACTTTGCTGTTCTCGCGCAATCTCCAAACTATACTCCGGCAAGCGCTGATTTCATAATGGACATATTCAGAGAATATATCGAGGAAATTTAATATGTTTTAGTTTCTGAGACTACAATGTCCAATCGTCCAATAGGCGCGTGTATTCCGGGTAGCGCAGTTTTACGGCCTCGTACATATACGGCGCAAAGGAACAGTCGAACAGGTCATAGGGTGTGCAGGATTTGTCAGAGTACCCATTCCAAAGGTTGTAGGCAAAACGGGTCAGCTTGACTGTGCCGCCGGTCTGCCAACCGGCGACCAGCGATTCCGGCTTGATTTCGTCCTTTTCAAAATTGAAACAAGCGTCAATGTTATTCCGAAGTGCGGGTACTGCGGTCAAAATGTAGATCAGTGCGCGGTGGTAGCTGTCCATCACCTTGCAGCGGTTAAGGTGGGTTAAGTATGCCCTACGGTGAGGCGGGGTCATAAATTTGGGGTCGGTCATGGTGGTATCCTCCTATTTTATATAAAAGTTGTGCTTCTTGATTTCTACGGCGAGCGGCACCCCGCTTTTTGTTTGTGCAGAATCATGGTGTTATCGTTCTCCGTGGTCGATGGGCTTGACTTTCAGCTTGTTGCCGTCACGCTGGAACTGCTCATACTGTTCGGGGGTGCATTTCATCGGCAGTAGGCCGTGCGGCGTGGGGAGAAAGACAACAGGGTTATGATACAGCCTTTCATATAAGAAAACCTGTCTATCAGTCAAACTGATAAAGTCTTCTCCGCCATTGCCGCAGACCACAAAAGAACCTGCAAGAAAATCTGTATGTCCGTAAAGCCGGTTAGGCGGCAAACCGTCAATCTTCCCGGAGTCGTTGCAGATAACGCAAACGCTATCTCTCCACGGACGGCAACATTCAATATCACCGCCGACCAAGCTCCTGCAATGCCCTTAATGTGTTGGAAATCGTGCGCTCCTCCGGGTATTTACCGGGCTGTACATACAGCACGCGGATTTCATTTTCACTCATAGGATTCACTCCATTTCACCGGGTTTAGTCGTGAGTAATTTGTAAGTCTTAGTATCCTTGGGTTGGGGGTTGTTGAATGGGATAAGGCTGTTGCCCATCTTGATAATGCCCTCGCCGGGTTGTGCCAGCAGCAGATATTTCCGCTGCGGCTCGGACAGGCCGTACAGTTCTACCACGCTGTCAATGTCCTTGGTTTGGCGCAGCATGACCACAAATTCGGAGTTTGCCAGCATGGCATAGGCGGTGTCATTGGTAAGGCAGTCCTGCACATTTTGCGTGATGCCGGTGGCGTAGGCGTTGTACTTTCTGAATCGCTTCCAACTTGTGTACAGGAAATTGGCGCTCAAAGAATCGCGCAGCAGCAGATAGATTTCGTCAAAGTACACCCATGTGGCGGCCTTGGGGTCGTTGCGTTCGTTGCTCATAACAGCGGTGTTGATGTACTCCAGCATAGACAGCATGGCAACAGGCTTTAACTGCTCTCCCAAACTTTGGATATTGAAGCAGATCAGGCGGTTGCTCATGTCCACGTTGGTGGGCAGGGCGAACGCTTGCATACTGCCGGTGGCGAAAATCCGCAATGCAAGCGCGATTTCCTTTGACCGTTTATCGCGCTGATTGTTCAGTGCCATCCACAAGTCCTTGATGGTCGGGCATGGCGCGGTATAGTGGGATTCCATCAAAGGTTTATAGATGTTTTCAAGGGCATCGTCAATCAGACTTTTATCACCGGCCAGAATATGCTCCTTGCCCATTATCTGCTCACACAGGCTCAATACAAATTCTGCCTTAGCAACATGGGGAGGTATTTTCGTTGCCTTATCGTATTTGAAGTCCAGCGGATTAAAGTGCGTAGCGCTGTCCACCGAGATATTCACAACCTCGCCGCCCAATTCCTGCACAAGCGGCGCGTACTCATTTTCGGGATCTACGACATAGAATCTAGCCTTAGTAAACCGCAGATACAGCATCAAAATTTCTAGCTTAACAAACATGGATTTACCGCCGCCGGAGGTAGCGACAACCATTGCATTGCCGTTCACAAGGCTAGTGCGCAGCCCGATGATGAGATTGCCTGTCACGGCGTTTCTGCCGTAACAAATGCCGCCCGGTGTGAGAATTTCTTGCGTATTGAACGGTACAAGTGCTGTCAGCGATTTCGTCAGCATCGTGCGCACACTCTCGATGCGGCGCAAGCCGTAAGGCATGGCCGTGTTAAAGGCGCGTTCCTGCTGAAAATACAACTCGGTGAATCGGCAGTTATAGTTTGCCGCCGTGGTTTTCAGTGCATCGGTTTCCAACGCGAGATCTTCCAGTGTGTCAGCAAAGTAAGTGACGGTGAGCAGGCTCAAAAACATTTGCTGGTCATTTTCCGTCATTTCTTTACGGATGCTGGCAATGATGCGATCCTGTTCCTGCGTCCGCTGCGGTACGGAGGAAGTGAAGTCCAGATTTTCCACGGTTTTCTTATTGAAACGGACTTTCTCGGCATCGGTTTTCATCTGCGCATTGTCAATTTCCTTGAAAGCATCCTCGGTTTCCACCGGCTCAATGTCGATTGATAACACAATGTATGGCACTTGCTGAAGCAGTGCGGAGATAAACTTATCATCAAGCTGCTGCGGGTACTCGCTGATCGTCATGCACTTGGCATAAAAATCCTCGATTTCAATATGCTTTTTGCAAAAGCGGATGCAGTCCGGGGCGATAGAATCGCGGAAGTCCTGCCCCAGTTTGGCGCAATTATCAAACTCGAAGTTAAAACGACCCTCCTCGGAAATGCGGAAAAACTTGTGCAGTACCTCCAGCCGTGCGCGGTTGTCCAGCGGCGTGACGGCACATTCCAAGGCAGAAAATGCAGACAGCAAATGCCCCTGCACCTGTACAAAGCGTTCGCGGGCCTCTTTTACGCCGGGTTTGTTCGTGGACACGATGATGTACTTATGCTGCACCACATTTCCATTTTCGCGGGCGTTGGCCTTGATTTGGCGGTTACGCTCGGCGCGGAGGGCATCAAAGCCGTCGTTCTCGCGGTGGTACAGCACATCACGGGCAAAGGCTTTTTCATCCATGCGCTGGCTAACGATGCAGACTTGCATCCAGCAGTCGGCGGGATGCCCGCGTAGACCGTACCAAGCTGCGTTATAATATTCTGCTTGGCCGCGTCACTCTGCATGGCGTAATTGATGTCGCTGATTTGCCACATCATGCTGAACACATTTCCCGATTGCCAAACACCGTCTGCATAGATTCTGTCAATCGGGATACTTTGCTGCACCGAACGCGGCATTTTATAGCTGCCGCGTGTTTTTCGCGTAGATGCGTACTCACTTAACCTCAATGTCTATCACCTTTCTTTCTGCTTTTCTTCTTTATGTGTTTGTTTTCAGTTTTCCATAGCCGCCAATCGTTTCTGATAACTGTGCTGTCTATTACAACAAGCAGAAATTTTTCAAAGGTCAGACAGTCATAAGTAAAAAATCCTGTTGCTGCAATCGGCGCAGCGGCCACAATGCAGACCCAGCCCGCCGTTTCATGCCCCAGCAGCGGGGTCAGCCCCAAATAAACCGCAACTGCCACGGCAATGGCCGCGCCAGAGCAAATCATCTGCCGCAGATTCAGCCCCAAAAAGATTTCCTCTTGGTAATGGCGGATTTCTTTATTTATCGGAATTTGCATATTACAACCCCATCATTTCATGGATAATTCGGTCAGAGCCTTTGATAAGGCCAACCAATACGAGCATATTGAACACGGTTTCGGCAAGGTAGCTCCACGATGGTAGTGGCCTCACCGCTGGCTACTGTCGGCGTACTGACAAATGCCGAGTAAATCACACAGGCCAGCACAATGACCGCACCCTCTAAGCACACGCCGACATAACTTTTCAAAAATGATATGCCCACGGATTGTGTGCTTTCCCCCGCAAAAGCCGCCAGCGGCAGCGGAGCCAGCGCTGTGTACATATACAAGCGGAAAAAACGGCCATACACGGTAAGGATCATTACAAAGGAAAGCACCGTAATGAACAAGCTGCCGAGAATCGTTACGAGCCATAGCGGTATGCTGGCGAGAAATCCCATTTTTCGATAGCCGTTTGCATTTCTGCGGGCAGCGACACCATAGCTTCTGAGATACCGCCCATGCTGTCGGCCATATCTGTGACGATGCCGTTACAGATGGAAAACACATTCAGCATAATGTCCATGCCATATCCCACAAGTGCCTTTGCCGCCACAAAGCGGAGAAAGTAGTGGATAGCAGCTTCGGGGCGTTTTAACTCGTGAAAATTCATTGTGTTTTTGCATAGCGATATAGCAAAGAACAGCACGACCAGTGCATAGCCAATGCCAACCATACCATTGTGCAGTGTCTGCATCACGCTCCACACTGCGCCGCCCTTAAAAGTTTGGGGGCCGGTTGTCACCAGCCCCATAACTCGCCCAGCTTTCCATTCCATGTGGAAAAGCATTGTTCAGATTCTCAACGATCCAGTTTTGATTCAAGTTTTCACCCACTTTCAGATAAAAGAAAACAGCCGACAGAAAGTCTGCCGACTGCATAGCTTAATTAAAAAAATTGTTTGTTATTAGGGTGTCCATTGTAGAAGCAACTGCATCACACACTTCATCAAAGCTGATGGTGGAAGCGTAGTCGAAATCTTTTCGGTAATTATCCCATTGCCTACGCATAATCTCGCTGTTTCGCACCGCTTCCACAATTGCTCTATAATCTTGCAAAATCGAATCAGAGCCTCGCTTACTGGCTGTAGCCATCAGTGCCGCCCCTAAAGCGGGAAAGTCTATATTTTCTGCTTGCAGTTTGGTAAGGATATAGACATCATAATAATCTCTTGGCCGGGTATTCTGGTCACTGCGAGATATTACAGTCTCCAGCTTTTCCGCCAGAATGGTGGCCAAATTGTATGCCATAACTTGAATATGACGATCTTCCAGCATCAACTTGTAGTCATATTGAATTTCGCGTGGTGTGATTTTATCGCCAGTAGTAATGTCCAGCTTTAAGGGAACTGCCATAGGCGGAAAATCGGCTGTCAAAGCTACGCGGTATCCAGTATATTCATCACCCTCCCGGATTTCACCAATGCTTTTGAATGTAAATGTGATGTCATCGTCAACAGGAACGGTGAGAATCTTCTCTATCATTTTTTGGACGGTATCCTGCGTAACTGGATAACCCTTTATGGTAGCATCCATATCCATTGTCGCTCTGGAGTTCAGCCCCACCATAGAGGAAATTAAAAAGCCACCTTTGATAATGTAATTATCCCGATACGGGATAATGATACCCGCTCCAAGAATCGTTCCAGCATATAATTTTGCAGAACAAGCTGTGCGGAAATCTGGTTTTCTTTCGCCAGCTTTTTCATAATCGCTTTCAGCTGCATAGCGTTTTTCATAATAGTACCTCCAAATAAGGACGCAGCCGCTTTTCTACGCGTAGTTGATGAGCATATTCCGAAAGCAAAGGAATGTTCTTGTCTTTACGGCCAGCGTACCGTTTGAATGCATCTGTAATGATCTGAATATCCGTGTGGCTGATGGGCTTTAGAATTTCACATAGGGTTTTTTCTGCATTGTAGGCCCGGACTGTATTTCCGGCAGGGGTGTCAACCAACGCGATTCCAAGACTGTAATAAGGCTCTTTCTTGCAAGAGCATAAAATCCCCGCTGCTTTTGGACTGGATGTATTATATCCATAGGGAAATGCCATGTGAAACTTGTGTGGTGTCCTGTCAGTCAAATCATGCAGAAACAGTGCGGTATCCAATGCAAATACACCACGCTTATATCGTTCTTGAATGGATACAAATTCATCCTCCCAAACTTCCGGCAGGGTATATACCCCACGGGAGACCTGATCTAATCGGCCTATATCGGCCAAATATTTCAAACTTCCGCGTGATATTCCGGCAGAAGAAATCATAGCAGCAGTTACGATGCCATTATTTTGGGAAGCCAACTCTATAATCTTCGTTGTAGAATCCATAGCACACACCTTCTCTTGAATTGACTTTTATGCTAAACATTATACGCTTATTTAGCATAAAAGTCAACGATACGGCATCGCTTACAGAATCATATCAAGAATATCCTTTGCAAAGTAAATGACCACACCGCCGAAAAAGGTCATAAAACCTTGCGCCCTCTGGCTGGCATCGTGGCCTTTGAGGGCAAGGCCGATTTGCACGATGCCGAAGCCCAGCAGGATTGCGCCGATGGCTTTGATGGCGCTGAACACAAAGTCGCTCAGATTGTTGATGGTCGTCAGCGGATCATCTGCAAAGGCAGGCATGGCCATAACAAAAGCAGCGGCAACCACCGTCGCCGCCACAAGATAAAGGCGCTTGATTTTGCGGTCAGTCACCTTGGTCGTATTGAGAGAAGTTTTCTTCATTTTCATAATAATTTTCCTCCGGGTGTTTTTCTAAGTAGTCGAGTTGTTCGTACATTTCTTCGGTGATTTCGGGTGCTGTCGCTGCGGCAACAGCGTCCATTGTGATAGTGACGGCGTCACCCATATAGTCGGGCGGCATTACATAAGGCTCACCTCCTGCATCGGGTGTATATTTTACATTCGGGTGGTGGAGCAGATTATACTTTGTCGATGACAGGGTCCTCGCTTCGCATCAGCAGCAGGCACTCATCGTCACGCATACGGCGAATTTCATCTGGCATACACAGTTCACGACCAGCGGTTTGCAGGCTGTCGCTGCTGCTGCCCGGCTGCCTTTGCCAATGCTTTGGCTTTTGGTGCGTTCGGTTTCCTTGCCGAGAATTTTGGAAAGATATTCGTAAGTACCGTACTCGTTGCCGCCGAGGTAAAGCAGGGTGTCACAGTTTCCGATTATGCCTTCCCAATCGTCTTTGAACAGGCTTTTTAGCTGGGCGATGTTCTGCAAAATAATGTCGCAGCTGATATTTCTACTTCTGCAAACAGCAAGAATATTCTTGAAATTCTTCGGTAGTGCAACATTTGCAAACTCGTCCATCATCAGCCGCACATGAACCGGCAGCGCACCGTTGTATTCCGGCGTGGAATCGGCCAGCCGAAAAAGCTGGTCGAAAAGCTGCGTGTAGAGCATGGTGGCGATGAAATTAAAAGTTGTATCATTGTCGGGCAAAACAATAAATAATGCCCGCTGCTCCAGCCCCATACGCGGCAGGAACATTTCATCACGAGAAGTCATTTCCGCAAACTTACGGCTGTTGAACATATAGAGATTGGCCGCAGCGGAAATCAAAATAGATTGCAGCGTCTTTTTCGCACCCAACATAAAAGACTTGAATTGCAGGACAGCGGGGTGCTGCGGGTCGCGGCGCTCCAGTTCTCAAACAGCATCATCAAGGGGTTCTCGACCATTTCATTTTCGCTGACTTGGCAATTCAGAATCATATACATCAATGTGGAAAAATTCTGCTCACTGGCAGGGGCTTCGTACATGAGATAGAGAATCAGTGCGGAGATCAGCAGCACAGAAGAATCATCCCAGAACTTATCACCGCCGCTGGGGGCATCCTTGGGTTTGGTGTTGTTGACAATGGCGAATGCCAGCTTGATGGCGTCCTCATCGGTTTCGAGATAGGCCATCGGATTGTAATGACCTTGAAAATGCACAAGGTCAAGCACTGTCACGCTGATACCTTTCGTTTCCATGATTCTGCCGAGGGTGCGTGTCAACTCCCCTTTGGGGTCCAGAAAAAGATAAGAGCCAATCAGTTGCAGCGCGTTGGGCTTCACATAAAAGCGTGTCTTGCCGCTGCCGGATCCGCCGATTACGATAATGTTGAGATTATGTTTATGCGCGTGGCTGTCGGTGCTGAAGCGTACATTCTCGGTCAAGATGTAATTTTCTTTGGAGTCTTTGGTGTTGCGGTACTTGATGTTTAGTCTGTGGGCGCTGCCCCACTTGGCCGTACCATGTTCCGCGCCGGGGTGGCGGTCTGCTTGGTCGAGCATATAGCAGTAGACGGCCAACGGATAAAGCACCAGCACCGCCAGCAGAAATTTTGGAGTGCTGGCGCACCAGCGCAGCATGGATGGGGTGTGCAGAATTTCGGACATCACTGCGGTGATTTCTGCCAGCCCCTGCGCCTGTTCAGTTGCCTGTGCCAGCGCTGCGGCAGCAAACAGCAGCGGTATCAGCAACAGCCCGTACAGAATAATTTCTGTGCGGCGGTCTTTATTCGGGCGCATGATGTTTAGCGGGCCTCGTCCCGCTGCGGTGAGCTTTGGCCGCGCTGCAAACCGAGTGCCTTTTCCACAGTGTCTCCAATAGTCACAGACAGTTCCCGAATTTCTTCCAGTGTTTTGCGTTCCTCACCGGGTGGAATGTGGGTGTCCATCCCGTCCAGTGTAGCGGCAGCGGTATCGGGCATCGGCAGGGAAAACCGCCCGCAAAACTCCACCGAAACGGCCATTGCTGTTTTTCGCAGATAAGGCGCTTGGGAGATACCCGGCGTGTGCTGCTCTGCGGTTGCAATGACGATTTCGGCGGGCAGTCGTGCCAGCACTTCACGCTGCGGCATGGCCGTTGGGAACACAATCGCGTGTTGCTCGGCATCGTACCCGACAACGCCCTCATTTTGAAATATGATGTTGACCGGGGAAAGGCGCTCCAGTTCCTTGATGGCCTTGTCCATCTGCTCTGGCTTAATTTCAGGAATCGGATACGGCTTATTGCCGTAGGTCATGGACACATCGAAAATTGAGCCGACATTATAATAACCATTGACGCGCACAAGCTGCGGGATGCCTTTTGCTCCTTTGTTTACGCGCCGCCCGAATTTATCCCAGTCTTTGGCGGTCAATACGGCCCGCGCTTGCGGCAGGGTTTGCAGCACAAGTGCTGCATTGCCGGATGTGATATGACTACCAAGCCGCCCCCTGCCGTACAGATAGTCGGCAAGGCGCTGGCCATCCTGCACAACTTCCTGCAATACGGATTTTTGCGCCGCAATGGTTTCTTTAAGTTCGGCTTGCTTTTTGGCTTTCCACTCCTCGATGGGCAATCGCTGTTCGTACATTTATCGCTCCTCCTTCGCAGTAATATCCTGCACTTTTTCCTGTGCCTGTGCTGCTGTACGGGCGGCTTTTTTCAGTGCCATAATGGTTGCCCGCACAGATGGCCGGGGGTCAATATCCAAAGGATTCTTCCCGCGCGTCAGCAAGCTGTCGCCGGATTGACGGCGGGTTGGGTCTTTTTTTCGGTCTGCCGTAGTGACCTTGGGAATGGCATACCCAAGCTGCTCATAGATACGGTTCAGTTTAGCGACATCTTCGGCTTTGAACATGACATCTACTTTTTCGTTCTGTGCCTTATCTTTCACAACAGCAAACAGAACGCCGTACTGCTTGGCCAATTCCTTAAACTGTCCCACGTCTTTGCTTTGCAGGGCAATAATTTTCAATTCTTTGCCCTCCCGCAGCAGACGGTCAAGGCTGGTTTTGCCTTTCACTTTAGGATTTTCCTTGGCGTAGGCCAGCGATAAGGCCAGTGCATTTTTAATACCCAGCGCAGACAGCTTAATGGCTACTTCGGTAACCTGTAAGGCTTCCCGCACCATCTGATCGGCTGCTTCGCCTCCGTTGTTCATCCTGTTTCACCTCATTTCGTTCTTCTTGTGCGGCAAGTTCTGCTTGCCGTAGTTTTTCCTGCACCTCGGCGGCATCTGTTTCGATGTCGGAACAGATGTAAACCTCATGGCGCAGGGCTTTCATTTGCTGGGTCAGTGATTTGATTTTCTCATCCCGCGCGGCACGTTCCGGCTCACGCTTTTGCCGATATAGGACTTTGCGCTGGCGGGCAAGCTGTTGGATTTGGACTTCTGCATTTTCCTTGTAGGCCAGCAGTTCATCCATAGTTTCAATATGGTTTTCCCATAGGAATTTCGTTTGCTGCTGGTATCGGCTGAACAGCAGAAAATCCTCACGCAGCAAAAAGTAGCAGCGCTTTGTGCTCTTGCCGTGGTAGGCTTTCCGCAGCAGGGCGCAGTAGTGATAGTAGCAAGCCATAAAGCCGGACACCTTGGGATACCGGCGCGGCAGCTTGCCGAGATACCGCGCTCGCCGCACAGTGGGCTGCCATTTCGGTTTTGCCGGGGCGTATTCCTGCCGGTATTCCTGCTGCATTTCGGTGGGCATACGGTGCAGTTGGCGGTAATACTCCCGCAGCGCTGTCTCGGAAAAGCGCGGGTCGAGCCGGTCAATGCGGATATTTCGCTGGGCGTCTTTATGGCGCACAGCCATGTGTTCCACACGCAGGCCGTATTTGACCGTGTAGCCCATGTTCTGCAATTCCGTGATAAGGCCATCAAAGCTGTCGGCGGCAGCAATAGCCTGTTCCACATCTTTGCGTACCATACCACGAATGGTAGGCTTGCCGGTTTGCCCGCTCAACCATTCGTCATAAGATTTTCCCTTGCCGTCCGTTTCGATGACGGACAGCCGATTCTCTCTGCAAAGTTCATCCGATACCTGTCGGATTCCGTGGTAGTAGGTGTCAAAGTTGTTGCGGAACATTTTTCCGTCCGCATAGGATACCGAATTGACGACTATATGATTGTGCAGGTGGCCTTTGTCCAAATGGGTGCTGACCGTACACTCAAACCGATCCGCAAGAAACCGCTGTGCAAATTCACAGCCAATCTCGTGTACTTGGTCGGGCGTGGCTTCACCGGGGCTGAAACTTTGTATGATGTGGTAGGCCAAAACTCCCTTATCCGTGGGTTGCTCCCACAATCGTTTGGTTAATTCCATGCTCATACAGGCTGTCTCCGGGTCACAATGAAAGCCTGCCACATACAGTTGATGCTCTGTCTTATCTTGGTCCTGCGTATAGGATAAGAGCCGCCTTAAATCATCATCAGCAAATTTTTCAGTTTTGTTTGGATTGCTGGTATAATCCAGACATCGTTGCAGATGATGCTTTACTGCTTTGATTTTTGTATAAGCTATTGGACCCCACCTCCCTTAATGTACCTCCATATTTGCTCCATGATTTGTTTTGCAGTCAGCAAGTCGGTATTACTTACTTTTCCGCTGGCGTTGGCAATGTGGGCAAGCTGGTTTAGATTGTTGCCAAGGGCTGCAATTTGGCGTGACATTTTTATGTAGTCGGCTGTCGGACGCTCCAGAAGTGGAGCGTCCATCAACACTTTGCGCAGCACTTGCTCTTGATTTAGCCCTGTGCTTTTACTTAAATACCGCAGTCGTTCCTGCTCGTCTTGATTGAGCCGTAGGAGTTTTTTATAGGTTCTTGCTTTCATAATTCACCATCCGATGCAGGGGTTTTAGGGGTATTCCCCTAACAAGTGGGCGATGTGATATCACATTGCCGTGCTTGCTCGTACTGTGCCATAGGCACAGTACGCCGCCTGCTGAAAATCACCACGGCAGTTGCCGCCTCTTTCGGGTCGCATAACGTTCGACACGACGAGCCAGCCGAAACATATTAACCCGGTCACGCAGGCTGTATTCCATCGCCGTGACCTGTACACTGTGCTGCATAAGCCGCTTGAAAAAGGAGTACAAGTGGCGCTCCTTGCCGCTGACCTGACGCATACGGCAGATGTAAACCCGGTCAACTTTTCCGGCCTTAATTTGCCGCAGCATATCACGGTAGCCGGGACGCAGCAGCCAGCCGCCGCGCTCGTCAATGCTTCCACCGACAATATCACAGCCGTCATGCAGCGCCTGCATTGAGCAAACTTTATAGCTGTTCATTGTGCCATCGTAGTCGCCAGGAATTCTCGCGTACACCCACGCGCGGGGTCTTTTCTGTTCGTCCATTGTTCACCGTTCCTCATAAAAACTTAGTTGTTCGCCCTCCTGCCGAAATCGTTCGTCTATCTCACGAAAAGTGCGTCGCCAACTAAAACGTTCGGTGGGTTTATTCGGCACGTCCTGTAATTCAAGCAAAAGCTGCCAGAGTTCGGGGTGGTATCTGTAGAGATGCCGCAGTTCGCTGATTGATGCGTTCGGGCAAAACCAACAACCCCCGCGTTTAGTGAAGTCATACAGCGGGGACAGCAGCCCCTCAGCTGCGCACATAGACCTCGCTTCTGGTTCGGCCACATGGTACTTGTCCAGCAAAGAAATCTGACCGGGCTTTAATCGTGCCAGTCGCTTGGGTTCATCTGCGGCGATGCCGATGTACTGCACCGTGTCCGGGGGCAATGCCTTCTGATATGCCTTGATCGGCGGCAGCTTGCAATCCCGCTGAATTGTACAGCGCCCACTCAGAGGGAATCCCGAAAGCATCCCCTTGGTTTTTCCTCGTGTGACAACATGGTAAAAGCAGGATAGATAGGTCTTTTCGGAGCGCAAAACCCGTGTCGGGATGCCGCGCTGTTCAAAATACGGGATTGCCGTTTCGTGGATAAATCGGTTGTGTTCGGGCAGCTCGCCGGATATTTCCTCGCTGAACATGACCTCGCAATACACAAGTTCGTCCAGCGGTTCACCATGCTGCAAGGCCAGCAACGCGGTGGCGATACTGTCTTTTCCGAAACTGCAACTTAAAATGTGTTTTGCCATCTTCTCTCCTATAAAAATAGGGAGGGCCACGCGGTCCTCCCTGTAAAAAAGTATATTTCATTTTCCGATTATTCCTTAGTCCTCGGTGTCCTCGTCATCATCGTCACGGGGCGCAATATCTTTGCGGCGGGCGCTCTTGTGGACCAGAACGGCCAGCCCTGCAAGAGAGATTCCCGCAATCGCCAGCTGCAGTCCCAACGAAGAATTGTCGCCGGTCTTAGGAATCGTCAGCAGCGGCGTGGGTGTTGCAGTGGGTGCAGCGGGCACGGGTGTCGGCGCTGGGGTCGTGTTCGGCGTGGGACGCGGAGTATGGTCCGGGTCGGCGTGTTGTCGGGGTAGGTGTCGGTGTGTCCTCGCGGGTATCTTTCATTACCACGGTCTGAATCTCGCCGGTGGGCAGGACGGTAAAGCTGATACTTTCTGCAACCTTGTAACCGTGGGGTGCGGTGATTTCCGTCAGTGTATAATCTCCTGCGGGCACTTTTCCACATAATGTGGCTCGTTTGTGGAAATCCAACGGTCAATCACGGTGCCGTCCTTGTCTTTGATAACCAGTTCTGCGCCGGGAAGTTCTTCGTTGGTGGTAAGGTCTTTCTTGGAAATCTGCACCTTGGTAATATCATCCTGCATAATAACGGTCGCATCGTCCAGCAGTTTCCAATCATCCCACTTCCAGAACAAAATGTTCTTGGTGGTCAGATAGTAAACTTCGCTCCTCCAGATGATTGCCGTCCTCATCGGATTTCTGAATCAGGCGGAAAGTAATATCATTGGCCAGTGCGTACCCATCAGCGGCGCGGATCTCCGTCAGTGTGTAAGATTCACCGAAATGCAGCCCGGTCACGCGATGCGGCTCATCGGTGGACACCCATGTGGTTACGGTATTGCCGTCCATGTCCTTGATAGCAAGGGTGGCGCCGGGCAGTTCCTCATCGTTGGTAAGGTCACGTTTGCTTACCCACATTTCCGTAGGCTTGTTGGCACAGGTGTTATCCAGCACCATAATAGCTTGTCCATCATAGGTGAAAGTGACTTCCATCGGCTCCTCGTTGACGTAATAGCCGAGAGGGGCGCGGAGTTCCTTGACGATGTAATTACCGCTGTTGGTGGTGGCGTCCTTGCGGATGCTGCTGCCGTAATACTCGCCGCGAATAGACTAACTATTAAAAGTCAAGCCCGAAATGCGGAGAAGTGGTGAAAAAATGCAGGCGGTTCAAAAAGGGTATAGCAAAGCAGACATCCAGACGGACGCCTAACTGAACATATAGAAGAATGGATTTACGCAGCGTTACGATATGACTGTCTGGATTTCTCCATCGCGTAAATTAGACGCACCAATTTCTTTGCCGCATGAGAGAGCGCAACATTGTAGTGCTTGCCCTCAGTCCGCTTCTTAGCAAGGTAAGCGGCAAAGACAGGATCCCAAAGGCAGACATATTTGGTGGCGTTGTAAAGCGCGTAGCGCAGATACCGAGACCTCGCTTTTCCATGTGCGAGTAGGCTCCAGACAGAAAGCTGCCCGGACTGGTAAGTAGAGGGAGACATACCGGCATAGGCGAGGATTTTATCCGGCGAGTCGAAACAGGAGAAGTCACCAATCTCGGCAAGGATCATAGCACCCATACGAACGCCAATACCAGGGATCGTCATAATGGGAGACTGCATTTCGTCCATCATGGACTGAATAGCGGCTTCGATGTCCTCAATTTCGGCATCCAGTTCGCGGATCAGGCGGATCGTATGCTGCAATTCCAAAGACTTGGTCGGCATGACAGAGCCAACAGAACATCGGGCTGCCTCCCGAAGCGTTGTTGCCATATCTCTCCCGTAGCGACCTTTGGAGGCATCGTATAAGACTGCTTTCAAATGCGTCAGGTGTGCTCCGGCGACCTGCTTGGCACCGGGAAACTCGCTGAGAAGTGCGTAAACAGATGCCATGTGAAGTGATGGAACCAGCTTTTCCAGTTCAGGAAATAGGATCGTGACCAGACGGGAAACCGACTGCTTCAGCTTTGCCCGTTCACGAACTTTGTCAAACCGGTATCTTGTGAGTGACTTTAGCTCCTCGTTGTGGTATGCTGTGTCTGTGTAGGACTTGAGGTCCACATCAGACATGAGCATAACTGCAATGGTCCGCGCATCGACACGGTGTGTCTTCGTTTTGCAGAAGCTCAGGCTTTTCGGTAGAGGTTGGTGTGCAGCGGATTGATGACGTAGGTGTCCAGGCCTTTGTCAAGCAGAAATCCAAGAATGTTGTAGCTGTAGTGTCCGGTAGCCTCAAGCCCTACTTTTATTTTATCTCCTGGACAGACGCAGCGGCGAATAGTTTGCAGCAGTGTGTCAAAGCCCTCTGCATTGTTTTGAATGGTGAATACATCCGCCAGGACTTCGCCCTCTGAGCTGAGGATGAAGCAGTCGTGCTTGTCCTTGGCGACATCAATACCCACGCAAATCATAATGGTACCTCCGGTATGTTTATTTGATGCTGGGTCCACAGGACACTTCACTCTTGTAACCTTGTTCTACATAAACCGTCTGGCGGTATCTAACTGATCAACAATACTGTAAAGGACTGTGGTTGGACCCTATTCGAAACCGTCTTGCGGTAGGAGAATTTAACCAATCCACAGCATCCTTTACAGTGTAGCACACGCCCCTTGGGTAGGGGCTATAAACTACTACTTTATAATACAAGGAATATCGCAGCCAAAATAGGTGTAGCCGTCTGCGCCGGTTTCGGGGCTGGTGGCGACCAGTTCGCCCGCTGCAAACAGCAGTTTGCCGTCAACGCTGTAAATATCATCAGCCGTGTACAGGTTGAATACTGCACCCGCAAGGTATTTGCCGGTTTCGCGGTCAACCTTGTAAACGCCGACTTTGGCTTTTTCGCGGTCATTGTAGAATTTCAAGGTCTGCTGCTCGATGAAATCGGCGTTGGCATCCTTGCTGCGCACGACCTCAAAACTCTGGGAAGATGCAGCGCCATCATATTTGGCAATGCTCGTGGCCATAACCACATCGTTCAACTGGGCATCCCAAACGAAAGTGACATCATAGCTGTCAGAAGTGCCGACATAGCCGTAAGGCGGTTTGGTTTCCTCGATATGGTAGCTGCCCAGCGGCAGGGTCACGCTGACTTCGCCAATCGTGCCGTCATGGATTACAGACAGGAAATCGTAGGTGGCCTTAGTGCGGGTCGGGGCAAAGGTGGCAATATCCGCGCTGCCGTTGCCGGTAGTGACTACGGCGACTACATCGCCCTTGGCATACCAGAGCGTGCGGTTGCCATAATTGTCGGTCTGCCGATCCTGCGTATAAATATCCTCGGCGGCGGTGATGGTGTATTCCGCACCGGCCAGCGGGCGGGTTTCATACACAAAATTGCCGTCCTCGGCCTCGCCGGTCATCCACGGGTCAAGTGCGCCAGCTTCTGTTTTCCAGCCAGCTAAGACCTCGCCTGTTTTGCGGATCGTCAATTTGCCCAGCGTCTCATGGTTAGAGTAGTTTTCACCAATCACAAGGGTATCCATGCCGTTCTCGTTTTTATCGCCGGTGGCTGCATAAATGCGGTCTGTGGTGATTTCAAAATCCACATAGTAGATGCCATCTGCATCGTCGGTCAAAATGCCGTTTTCATATCCGGCAGAATCCAGCCATTCGTTGTAGAATCCGTTCGGGCCGGTGACTTCCACAATGCGATATTTACCCAGCGGCAATTTTTCAGGCAGCGTCAAGATGCCCTCGCTGTTGGTGTAGAAAGTGTCTACATCTTTTGTCAGATGGCCGTTGACGGTATCGGTCATCGTGACGAGTTTCGGGTTGCCGTTTCTGTCATAACGGTAATGCCCCTGCTCGTCCAGCCAATAGATTTGGAAAGCGGTGTCGGGCAGCAGTACCGGTTTGCCGGTTTCCTCGTCAACTTTGGTGATGCGGAGATAAACTTCGATTTCCTCGTCCAGTACGGTGAATTTCTGATAACTGTCAGAGCCTGTCATTACGCTGTCCTTGGGGTGGCCATAGCGCCCACGGGTTGTTATCCTGTTCGGGGTCAACGGTGACAATAAAAGGCTCAGCTTGGAACAGGTCGTGCGGTACGGTGGTTTCCACGACCAGATAAGTGCCATAGGGCAAGCCCTGCACACGAATATTCCCGGTGTCATTGCTGAAGATTTCGGCAAGCTGGTATTCGTTGGCGCTGCCGGTGGGCTGCCAGCCATCGCCCTTACCGTTCTTGTTTTCTCCTGCGGCAGTCAGCGTTTTGTTGTACGCGTCAATTTCGTCAGCGTTGACCTCATAGGTCTTTGCGATGGCCTGCGTTTCCGCAGAAAAATCCCACTTCGGATGCTCGTTATCGTAGGTCTTATCAATGTAGGCATCCAAAATGCTTTGCAGGGTGTAGCTGCCGCTGCGGGTCTGCTCAAACTGCTTCAGTTTGGACAGGTCGGACACAAGGAAGAATGTAAAGCCTGCGCCCTCCAGTTCCAGTCCGTTGCTTTGGCCGCTGGAGGATACGATTTTACTGATTTCCACATTGCCTTTTGCTACTTGGTCTTGGCTCTCGGCCAGTGCATTGTCAGCATGGATGTGGTAATTGGCGCTGTAACTGGTCTTGTCGATCTGTTCACCGGCTGCCTGTCGGTTGTCGGCAAAGGTGGTCTTTTCTACATACCAACCCTCATCAGAATAGGCGGGCGTGATGTAGTAGTTATGTTCATCGCAAAGGTAGCCGCCTGCAAAGGACAGGTAGTAGGCATCGTAAGTCCAAGAGCCATCCAACGCTTTACCTTTAGAGACTGTAGAAAACTTGTTCTTGTACACCCAATCCGTGTACTGCCCGCTGCCGTTCTTGGCAAACGCGGCGGTCTGCCCGGTGGCTGCCTTGATGCGGCTGTCCACGGTGGGATAGGTGCCGGAAACAGCAAGAGCGCCGTCACGCAGCGGGATAACCACGCCGGTGGAGCGCTCTACGACATAATATTTGCCGAGGTACAAATTGCTGAAGCACAGCCAGCCATTCTCGATTTTAGCGCTGGCTACAAGGTGGTCTTTTTTCAGAACGGGTAAATAATCAGACACCCACTGCCCGCTGTTGTCGCGGATTGTGGTGTGCCAGATGGGATTGCCGTCTGCATCCACGATTTTGGAGTAGTCCACTACGCCGGTCACGCCATCGGGGTGCGTAATATCTTCGGCGGCGTAAAGGTCGTACACCGCGCCGTCCAGCGCGGCATCGCCGTGAGCTTGCCCGCTGGCAAGGGCTGTGCCGTGGGCGGTGCTGCCGCCCACATACCGCACGGCATCAAGGTCAACCTTGGAGATGCTGATTTCGCCCAAGGTGCGGTCATTTTTCATAACGCCGTCTGAGGGCGTGATTGTGTAGCTGTCCTCATTGGCCGCCTTGCCGCTATTGTCGGTGTTATAAGTACGACGGGGATCCTTGGCAGTGTCGTAGATGGTAACGGTGGTTTCTACGCCTGTACTGGTGACAAGTTTGGTGCCGCCTTTGTCGGTAGCGGCAATATCGGCATTATAGTCAGCGTTGTCCAGCCAGATTACAGAATTGTCGCTGTCCTCGGTGATTTCGATATAGTAACCGCGCTTGCCCAGCGGAGTGTTGGCCATGCCGGGATGATTGATGTCTGTCCAATCGCCAAAATAGCCTGTGGGCGCTTTGCTTTCCACGATGATAAACTTGCCCGTATTACGCTGGGTGTAGTAAAGGGTATGCCGCATGGAATCCGTGGTCACATAGGCTGCACTGTTGATGACCGCATAAGTGCCATCGCCTTGGCGCTGCACACTGTAAGTGTTGTAACCGCCGGTGGGCTGGTATTTGCCTGTTACAGTATCCCACTGGAAAATCTCATATTGCGCGTCGGCAGCAATCTGATTGCCGGTTTCACTGTCGGTTTTCTTGATGTTGACCTGCAAGGACCATTCATCGTTTTTCATCAGATAGGCATTGTTGGAATTGGCCGGTACAGAAATAGTCTGGTTGCTGCCGTTGCTGCCCCAATACATTGCAAAACCGTAAGGAACACCCACTTCCTCATAGCGGAATTTGACGTTCGCCAGTTCTGCCTTTGCAGATGCAACCGCATTGTCCACCATGCGCTGAGCCTCGCCCTGCAACTCGGCAATCGCAGCATCGCGGGCGCTGTCGGCGGCTGCATCGGCTTCATCCTGCGTGGTGTAGGGGCCTACTCGCCCGCTGCGGCTGTCGGTGGTTTTGCTTACGGAGTAGTGCAGCGTCCAACTTGCGGATGCAGCACCGCCATTGTTTTGGAAATTGTCATCGTTGGTGTGGCCAGAAGTGGTAACGGTCTGTTTATCTGCGGGAGAAATATTCCATGTGCCGCCGTCAATAGTACCGCTTTTGGTGATGGGTTCAATCTCGATGGTCGCGCCGTCCACCTTTTCATTGGTTTTAAGCTGCACCTTGTCGGTGATGATGCCGTAGTCAAAATCAAAGCTGCCGCTTGCGGTCTGCGCAGGGGCTTCCCAGTTGGCGTAAATTTCCTGCACGATGGGTTTGGGATTCGGTTCGTCATCGGAGATTTCGGGGCCAATCACAGCCACAGTCTGCCAGCCCGCGCGGCCTGGCTGATAGATATAGGTGTAGTAGCCACGGGCGGATGCGTAGGCGTCTGTGCCCTCCAACAGCGCCTGTGCGGATCCCATAAGAATTTTAGCGGCGGTGCTGTCGGGGTAATTCTCGATAATCTGCATCTGCGCATCTGTATAGATCGTGCGGCAGGAATCCAGCAAACTCGGCGCTTCTGCGGAGAGTGCAACCGGAGGAGCTCCTGCATACCGAGCGAAAGCTGGGTCAAACCGCCCCAGATTCTGTACTGGTTGCCATAGTGGTCGCCGGGTACATACTGGTCTGCGCCAACCATAGAAGTATTGACATAAGTGTACGTTGGACAGTTCTTGGGCTGGCCGTCTGCGCCGGGGTGCAGCAGTAGGCGGGTTCGCCGTTGAACCAGATCAGCCAAGTGCCGTTGACCTTGGCAACCTTGGTGATCTTGCCACTTGTTACGTCGGGGATAGGGCGTTCGCTGTAGGCAGCAATACCGGCATCAGCAAACGGAGATGCCACCGTGTGTTCACGGTCAATGGTGACATACAGCGTTTTAGTCTGCGTGCTGCCGTCCGAGCCGGTGTAGACAAGCTGTGCGTTAAAATCGGCAGCGGCCTGTACATATACGCCCATGACGGCGGCAGAGGTTTCATGGTAGCTATTGTGCAGCAAGGCATCGGCATCAGTGGCGGGTTCGCCGTAAAAGTCCAGCAAGGTCACGCCATCCGGCAGGATCATGTCGGTGCTGCTGCCGTCTGCGGGATATTCGACCTGCGCCATAATGGGAACAATGGCATAGTCTGCGCCGTCCAACAGGGGCGCTGCCATGGTAAGACCGTCATTGTCCAGTGCAGCGGCGGTCAGATAGCTGTCGCTGGTTTCTTCCAGTTGGCTTTCGGGCCACTCGGAAATACCGATTTTAGTTTCACCAGTGGCAACCGGCAAACCCTCGCTGCCGATGTAGGAACCAATGGGTGTATCGGGCAAGTCAGTGTACAGTTCCGCGCCGACAACGGCAGCAGAGATTTCTTCTTCAGCGGGCTGCTCTTCTGCCGTTTCCGGGGTAGCTTCGGTTACATCCTCACCGGGGTCGGGCTGCTCTCGTCGGTCTGGCCGTTGTCTGTTTCAGACGGCTCGGTCTGCTGCTCCATCTGCACGGTTTCCTCGGTGGGCTGCGGTGTGGGTTCCTCCGCAAACGCCGCACCGGGCAGCATGGAGCAGAGCATTACCGCCGCCGCAAACAGCGCGGTAACGCGTTGCTTCAATTTATAATGTGTTTCTTTCATTGTGAAATCCTTTCAAAACAGAGATTTTTTCACGAAAAAAAGCGCCTGCAAAATGCAGACGCTGCGGTTATCTTTCGGGGGTATCTTGGGCGGGCTGGCCTTTTGCTTTTCAAATTTTCGCGCTTGGCTTACAAAACCGTCCAATAGGCAGGTATGCGCTTGTAGGTCAGCGTAGTAACAGGAACGGTCAAATCCACGGCGATCCATATCTTTGATCGTGCGAATGGAATCTGCCCATTTTCTATTTATGAGCGAAATGCGACCATCTCCATCACGGGTTTGAATGGCCGCTGCCAACACATATTTTGTGCGCTCCAAACCATATTCCGCCACTACCTGTTCAACAGCGCCAGCGCCCAGCCGCATACCATCAAAGCGCTGTGCAAGCGCTGCGTCAATCTCGTCCCGACACCTTTCATTCAAGTGGCAAGACGCATGGTACTGCTGCAATTCGCCGTGTTCGCGGGCATAAGTGACGGACTGTCGATATACTTTTGGTGGGTTCTGCTGCTGCTCATTTTCAGCAAGTCATCTGAACGGTCTTCCACGCACTGAGCCACAATGCTCATATAATCGGTTTCCAGCTTGGAAAAATCCTTATACACATCCGCCAGCGGCGCGGGAGATTTCAGCAGCGCCCGCACCTGTGCAGGGGTGAGGTTCATTTCTTCCGTTGCAAGAATAATGTCCTCACGGACGCTGTACTCGTAGGCGTGATGTAGAATTTCTTCTGGCGGCTGTGCGGTCAGCCATAGGCAATAGGCGCTCTGCTCCACCCGCATTTTTTCGCAGAGCTGCTCCTGCAGGGTCATTCTTTTACCTCGCACACCAAAGAATTGGTTTCCAGCACATGACGCCAAAAATCGACCTGCCTGTCATAAGACATATTTTCATAGCAGACATCAATCAGCGTTGCATACAGCTTTTCCTCATCTTCAGGGGAAATGGCAAGAGAAATATTGTTTTGCGAACAATAGCACAGGTAATCAACAAGGTCGCCCATAGTATCTGCACCGCTGTTCTCCAACAATTCTTCCCACTCGTGCGGAAAACCGAGATCTTCCAGCACAATATCCACCGTGTCGTCACACATAGGAATGCTTACGGTTACTTCCTCTCCCGGATGCGGGCTGAAACAGTCCAAAATAGGTAAACAGCCAGCGTGTCCGGCTGCATCTGCCAATGTGTTGGCTAACAGACTCATCATTTCATCGTGCGTCATAAAATCCTCCGAAGCAGATAAGATCCCACAAAAATTACGACTGCATACTGAATAAATCACTTCGTGTATGCAAATCATTCAACATCTCTCCATTCCAAGGAGTTGTTTTCAAGCATATCTTCCCAAAATACCATCTTGCCGTCCATGTCCATATTCTCATAGCAGATTTTGAGCAACGCAGTAAAAAGAACATCATCGGCACTTGAATTTTCGGATTTGCTTTTGTTTAGATAATCGGCAACGTCTCCAATCGTTTCAGCACCGATTTTTTTCAGTAACGGTTCGCACTCTTCCGGCCAGATTTCGCTGCCCACCGGCATGATGCGCATAACACCGTCAATAGGATACTCTATGCGAGTTTTATCCTCCTCGCACTGTGAGAAACCGGCTATAACGCTAATACAGCCCTCATACCTTGCCTTTGTAAGCAGGGTCAACGCTAATTCTTCAATAAGTTCGTCATAAATCATGTTTTCCTCCAATAGAAAAAGCGCCCACAAAAGTGAGCGCCCAGATAAAATATTCGGTTATGAGAACACCGGTAAACTTCCGTTTGCTGCATCTGTTTTCAGAATGGGGATCCAGTTGCTTTTGCCGTAGAGAAACCGCACGATATGCACCGTTTGCGTGGCATCGTCCACCGTGTAAAACGCAAGGTAATTCATAACGATGGTGAAGCGGATTCCCCATAAGGAAAGCAGTTTGTCGGAAACGACTTCAAATTTGTGCGGGAATTCTGCCAGTGCTCCGATTTTTTCGTCGGCCACATCCAACAGCTTGTCGGCGGCAGTTGGATTTTCAGTACAAGGTCGATATAGTCGTAGGCGTTCGCCATATCGCGCTCGGCAGCGTGGGTAATGTGAATGTTGTATTTCATCTGCGCTCCCTGCGGTGGCGCAAATCAGCCATAACATCGGCAAAGGGGCGCGTGTTCCCAGCGTCAATGTCGGCAAGGCCCTCTTGCAGCTTGCTGTACAGTTCAATGCGGCCCGCCATTTCCTCATAGGTTTCCATGCTCATAACGGCAAGGTCGCCTTTACCGTTTTTGGTAATAAAGACAGGCTCGTTGTAGGCATGGCAGTAAGAGGAAATGTCATTGTAGTTGTTTCTCAAATCTGCGCTGGAACGAATGTTCGGCATAGATAGCACCTCTCTTTCATACAGAAATTATATCATAATTTGTGTATGAAAACAAGTGGGAGTTTTAGTTGAATGTGACAGTCCAGTAGGTATACTGCCCCTCGGCGGTGGAGCAAAACCAACAGGCCACACCCATGCTCGTAAAGCTGGCGTTGGTGATGTTGGCATAGTGGGCAGGACTGTTCTGCCAATAGCTGCATACGCTGCTGGCCGAGCCGATAGGCCCTGCCGCGCAGATTTCGCTGCGGGTAGTCATGCCGCTGTGGTCGAACGCACCGCCCGCGACAAAACATTCGCAGCGGGCATCTGCCGCCGCGCTCAGCCCGCCGTCCATTGCCAGCGGGGAAAGTCCCGCTGCTGCGCGGATGGCGTTGATGTTCTCCTGCACGGCCCAGTATGCGCTGTCGCTGCTGTCGATGCTCCACCATTGCTCCGTACCGGCTGCGAGGTCGAACGGCACCGCACCTTAACTCATACTAACCTGTGCCGGAGTGGCGGCTACGGTTTCCTTCACCGGGGCTTGCGTGGGTTCTGCGGTGGGGACTGCCGTAGGCTCTGCTGTCGGCGCGGGCGTGGGGGCCTGTGTCGGTTCGGGTGTCGGCGCAGGGGTTGCAGTCTGCGCAGGTTCGGCGGTTGCAGCAGCTTCCACCGGCTGCGCAGTTTCTTCGGTGGCCGGTGAGATTTCCACCAGTGCAGCCGGTTCAGCCGCAAGAGTTTCATCCGCTGCCGATGCACACCCGGACAGCGCCAATGCTATGCCCAATGCAACAATAGATTTTTTCATAAAAACTACTCCTTTCATCCTTGGGGTGGTCGCGTATACGATTGGTCTTTCTGCCTTTAATCATAAAATTTATCGTTCCTCCTGTCCACGCTGTCGATTGTCGGTCTGACACTGTTGTTCCGGCTCGGTGTCGGTCACAATGTCTTTGTCGTTCATGTTCAGCAGTCCCTCCAGCACCGCAAGACGCTTACTCTTTTCAGTCAGTTCCGTTGCCTGTGGAAATGGCCGCTTGACTTCTTCCTCGGCGCTGGCAAGCTGCTGTTCCAACTGGATTTGCATATTGCGGGTCTTTTCAATGCTCGGTTCAATACCATTTGCCAAATTGGAAAGGCGTGTCAGATTGCCCAGCACATCAGCTCCCAGCTGAGTGCTATATGTACCAGAGCCAACCAATCTTGCATGGTACTCGTTGCCAAAAGACAGATGTTGGATTTGCAGTTCCATACCCTTGAAATACCCGATAGGTACGGGCTTTTCGCTATTCAGTGCCAAGCCCAGCAGACCTAACAGGGCTTTCCCGCAGGTTCTTTTCGTAGTAAACTTTCTTTTCCAACTGGATACAGAAAACATCTTTGCCATCCGCATCCACTACGGAGTGTTCCTTTACGGTGGCGGCGTCTACCGTGGCATTTTCAATCTGTTCTTTGCATTTTCGGATTTCAGCCGGGAAGCCGATGGCAATTTTATTTTCCAGTTCATAACGCTGGCTGTCATGAGCAGCTTTCAGTGTTTTAAGACGGGTCAACTGCACGTCCAAGTCCATCTTTTCCTTGATAAGCGGATTGCCTGCCGCCAATGCCTTTACCTCGGCGTAGGACAGTGCGGCCTCGTCCATATCATCGCAGCTGCGAGCCGGAGATTTTGAGGTCATGATCTGTCCGATGAATTTTTGCTTATTTTCGATAAGCTGCCATGAGTAGGCATCAAATGTACCTTCGGTGACATAACGGAAAACATAGACCTCCTTATTTTCATTGCCCTGTCGTAATATTCTGCCCTCACGCTGCTCAATATCAGATGGCCGCCACGGTACATCCAGATGGTGCAACGCAATCAGCCGCTTTTGGACATTGGTTCCGGCTCCCATTTTGGCGGTGCTGCCCATCAGCACACGCACTGCACCACTGCGAACTTTTCCGAAAAGTTCCGTCTTGCGGGCATCGGTGTTCGCTTCATGGATGAAGGCAATTTCTGTTTCGGGGATTCCGCGTTCGATCAGCTTTGCTTTCATGTCATCGTAGACATTGAAAACGCCCGCCTTGGGCGTAGACAGATCGCAGAAAACAAGCTGCGCACTGCGTTGAGGCATGGTCTGCTCCCATATCTCAAAAATTTTGCCCACACAGATATTGACCTTGCTGTCAGGATCGTCGGGCAAGTCGGGGTAGATCAAGCGCTGATCCAGCGCCAACTTGCGTCCGTCGTTAGTGATTTTAAGCATATTGTCCTCATAGGGCTTTACCATTTTATTGCGGATTTTGTCGGCCCGTTCGCCCAATTCCGCTACCATCTGTTTTTGTATTTCAGAGGGCTTTAGCTGGATGTTGGTCGGCTTGCCGCCCACAAGGGCAGGGACAGGCAGTTTCAGCATATCTGCTGTTTGAATGTCAGCGCATTCCTTGAACATTGCCATAAGTTCCGGCAGATTGAAAAAACGAGCAAAGCGTGTTTTTGTGCGGTAGCCGGTTCCCTCCGGCGCAAGTTCGATGGCTGTGACGGTTTCGCCAAAGGTGGCCGCCCAACTATCAAAGTTTGCAAGGCCGTTGCGTTCCAAGGTGTACTGCTGCAAATAGCGCTGCATGGTATACAGCTCGGTCATGCTGTTGGAAATGGGTGTGCCTGTGGCAAACGTTACGCCGCGTGCTCCGGTGATTTCATCAAGGTACTGGCACTTCATAAACAGGTCACTGGCCTTCTGGCTCTCGGTAGTGCTGATACCCGCGATGTTGTGCATCTTTGTAACGGTCATGAGGTTCTTGAAATTGTGTGCTTCATCGACCATGAGGGAGTCTGCGCCCAGTTCCTCAAAAGTCACCACATCATCCCGCTTCGGGGCGTCCAGCAAATTTGACAGCTTGGTTTTCAACTGCTTTTTCTTACTTTCCAACTGCTTGACGGTCAGACGGCTGTCGCTGTTGTCCATGCTCTCCAACTGCATCTCCAGTTCGTCAATTTGCTTGCGGATAAACTCGGCTTTTCTGGCATCGGAAAGTGGAATCTTTTCAAACTGGCTGTGACCGATTACCACAATGTCATAGTTGCCGGTGGCGATTTTGGCACAAAACCGTTTACGGTTTGACTTTTCAAAATCGCGCTGCGTTGTCACCAAGATGTTTGCGTTGGGGTATAGCTTCAGCGCTTCACTGGCAAATTGGCCTGTCAGATGATTTGGCACGGCGACAAGTGTTTTGCTGCATAATCCCAATCGCTTTTTCTCCATCGCGGCGGCGACCATCTCATAGGTCTTACCTGCGCCGACAGTGTGCGCCAGCAGTGTGTTGTGCCCGTACAAAATATGTGCAATGGCATTGCGCTGGTGGGACCGCAGTGCGATTTCCGGGTTCATGCCGAAAAACTGGATGTGGCTGCCGTCGTACTCACGGGGGCGGATGCAGTTGAACTTTTCATTGTACAGCACTACCAAACTTTCCCGGCGTTCACGGTCCTTGAAAATCCAGTCTTTAAAAGCATCTTCTATCATCCGCTGTTTGGCCTGTGCTTCTTCGGTGGCAGGACCATTGAGTTTATGCTGCTCCTTGCCGTTTTCGTCATAGATTGTATCGTAAATTTTGGTGGCCCGCAGGTTGAGTGCGTTCTCCAACAAATGATAGCCGTTGATACGTTTTGTGCCGTAGGTGTTCGTGACGCGGATATTATCGTTGCCTAGGCTCTTGTTGGAAATATACCAGTTATTCAGATATTCATTGTATATTAGGTTGACTGAAAAGTTCATCGGCAAACTGCTTGATGATTTCCGACCCGATCCATGTGACATTATCTCGCCCGCAGTCAAGTCCTTGGGCTGCACCTGTTCCAACGCTTCTACATTGATGCGGAATGCCGGGTCTTGGTCGGCGGCAACATGAGCAATACGCAGCTTTTCGCGTACATTGCCGGATAAATACTCATCCGCCATAAGGTAAACAGGGCTGCCGTCCTCCTGTTTGCGGAAAGGCTCTACAAAAATAACGCCCGCCAGTTCCTTAGCAAGCGTTGCTTCATCTTTCCCGGTAAGGTGCATCATGTAGGGCATATCGACCTTGGCACGTTCCCCGATGCTCAGTGCCAGTGCATCCGATGCCGTGTCGGCGTGGTCGGGTATCTGCGCAGAGCGGATAGTCCTTTTGGTGAACATATCCGACTTGCTGATAAAGTTTCCTTTTTCATCGACATTTTCCAGTGAACACAGCAAATAGTAGCTGCTGTCATCCCGGAAAGACAACTCCGCGCTGCGGCTGTTGATAAGGCCGTGCTTGGCGCTGAAGGCATCATACTGGCGGTTAAGCTGGGCTTGCAGACGGTGGATTTCCTCGTCCGACAAGTCCTGCAACTGCGCATCGATCAGAGCGCGGGTGGTATCGCGCAGTTCCACCAGTTTGCGGATACGCTCGGCAGATGCTGCGTTGGGATTACATTCCCGCATGACTGCGCCTTCGCGGTAATAGATTTTATCGTCCTTTACCGTGTAGCTGAAATTACGCACAAAGGGATCGGCATCAATGTACTTGGTGTCCTCGCCGCTTTCTTCCTGCACAGAGATTTCGGCTTTTGTCAGCGTGGCGGTCAAGTGCTGCATAGCAGTGTCGATTTGCGTTTCCAGCAACGGCTTTCCGAAACGGTCCACCGCATCGGGGTCTATTGGCTGGCAGGTGGAAGTCGGGCCATACGGACCGGCGACTATCTCCATTCTGCCGCAAATCATTTCAGGGTGCTCCACAAAGTAGCGGTTCATGGTAATGCCGTTGGCATCTTCTGCAAGGTGCAGCCAAGGCTCGTCCTGCTGGCGCAGCGTATCGCGCTTTTGCAGAAATATTACATCGGTCATGATCTTTGTGCCGCTGCCCTTGAACGCATTGTTGGGCAAGCGCACCGCACCGATGAGGTCGCAGCGCTCGGCAATGTACTTGCGGGCGCGGTCATCCTTTTTGTCCAATGTGCCGCTGGAGGTGATGAACGCCATGATGCCGCCGGTGCGCAGCTTGTCGATGCTCTTGGCAAAGAAATAGTCGTGAATGGGAAAATGCAGCCGGTTATACTGCGGGTCATTGACTTGGAAATTGCCGAAAGGGACATTGCCAATAACGCAGTCAAAATAGTTGTCGGGGAGAAGCGCATTTTCATAGCCGGTTACTTGGATATTGGCCTTTTGATATAGCTGCTTGGAGATGCGGCCTGTGATGCTGTCCAATTCTACGCCGTAGAATTTGGCATCACTGCTGCCAAAATGTCCGTGTGCGAGAAATGCGCCTGTGCCCATGCTGGGTTCTAGGATTTTGCCGCCCTTTACGCCGAAGCGCTCCAGTGCGCGGTAGATGGGGTGGATAACGGTGGCAGGGGTATAAAACGCCGTCAGGGTGCTGCTGCGGGCAGCTTCGTATTCGGATTCAGACAATGCTGCTTTCAGCTGGCTGTACTCGTTCGACCATGTACTTTTGTTCGGGTCGAACGCATCCGAAAGCCCGCCCCAGCCCGTGTACTGCGCTAAAATTTTCTGCTCATCCTCAAAAGCAGGGCTGCCGCCGTTCGCTACGCGCTGCTCAATTTCTTTCAGCTTTTGGATAGCGGCAATGTTGGCTGCAAACTTTTCGCGCGGTGCTGTCGGCAGGTTGTCCAGATAGGGTGCTTCATAGGTAATGGGTTCACGGTGGTAAGGTTCATCTTCTGCCGAAAGCCGTTCTGCGTCCGCCATAACCTGTGCCACAAAGGGGCTGGGTTCTTCGATGACTTCGCCCACGATGGGTTCGGCAGTTTCTTCCGGCTGCTCTTGGCGGCTTGGAACTTCCGGGGCGGATAGTGCTGCATTTTTGGGGTTGGCAGCAAGCAGCCGCGCAAACTCTTCGTGGCTGACGGCACGGCCTACCAGCGGGAAACTTTCATCCCGCAGATGAATGTTTTCCCTGCCGATTTCCTCCACGGTAAAGGGTCTGGCATCTTCCAGATAAACCGTGCTGCCGATAGTTACAGGTGATTTTTCGACTTTTCTTGTAGTCGGATGATGCTTTTCAAACTCTGCTTCGGCGGTATTGATAAAATCCGAGAAAGCGCTGTTTTCAATACCCTGCGCGGCAAGCTCGTGGTTATCTTGGAAGTAGTCGATATGGACAATGTTACCGTCAACCTCATAGCGGATTTCGTTCCGCAGAAGATTGGCATACACTTGGATTTCGTGCTCATCGTCCTCGGTGGTAGAGTAAGCAAACTCCACGCGGGTCAAGTCGGAGAAATTCGGCTCGTTTAGCCCCTCATTCTCACAGAAATCCGTGATGGCGTGTTTTGCATGATCGAGGGCGGCATCGTTCGCTGCACGGGCGGCTTGCTGTTCTGCTGCCCATGCCTGATAGGGGGCTTTTTCGGCATCGGTCAGATACTGGTCGTTGTAAACCAAAAGCCGCAGGCGTTGGGCAACCTCTTTCCACTTCAAAACGCGGCGATACTCGCCGTCCTCTGTACGTCGGGTGATTTCAAGATTTTTGCCCATGTGGTCAAGAAAGCCATGCCCACCATCGCGGAAGATCCATGTGCCGCCGCCGATGCCGTATTCTTTTTTCAGCCAGCGGGCTTGATCTTCCTCGATAGGAAGTACCTGTGAGAGATATTGCTGAATGCGAAATTTGCTATCTTCAAACCCGCCGCCTTTGCACAGTGCATCGGTAATGTCCTGCTCCGTAATGTACTTGCCGGATGCATCAATGACGGGCTTGTTCCACTTTTTGACTTCTGCCGCAAGGTCGATGTTTTTAACCTGTTTCTCATGGCTCGGCAGCCCTGCCTTTCAGAATCTTCGGGGTAAGGGTAAGCTGCTCCATCTGCTGCTGCACGGGTGCTGCTTTGATGGGAACAATCAGCCGCCCTTCCTCGATAAGGTCAGCAATCTTTGCTGCAACAGCATCCCATGTCAGATTGACCTGTGCTGTTTTGGTAAGATAGTTGCCCTCCCAAAGTTCAAGGTACATATCATGCCGGATAAAACCCACGGTATGGTCATCCACGAACAAATATGTATAAATTTGCTTGTAACAGTGCTTGCAAAAGGCGCTGCGCTCGGCAAGGTCGGGATGCTCATTGAAATATTCCAGAATAGCCGCATTGTCGGCACGGCTGGAGGAGTCCTTCGCCAGCAAGCCTAGAATCAGTTCATCGCTCAGCGGCGGCAAATCAGAAATGGGTACAGAAAAAGCGGAGGGCGTTGTATCGCTCTCCGCTTGGGGCTCTTGTGTTACAGGCTGTAAATCTGCTGCATCGCCAGTTCCTCGGCTTGGGCCTGCAAGGCGTTCATCCACTGCGTCCAGCCCATCGGGTCGGTCTGCCGGTTCGGGGCGGTGCTCTGCTGCATCAGCGTTTGCATGGTCTGCTCGATCTGCCGGTGTACTGCGTTGTCCATCTCCGCCAGATGCGGATACAGCGTTCCCTCCAGCATCATCTCGTCGAACACCATCGGGGCGTTCTCCTGCAAGAATTTCCGGCGCAGGCTGCCGTACTTGCCGATCTCCGGCATCGGCGGCTCGTTCAGCGTCAGCGCCGGGATTTGGTAGCCGTTCACCATCATGTACTCCATTGTTGATCTCCTTGGTGTTATTGGTTTCTTCCTGTTTGTCACCATAATAGCGGACTTTTTCGGCGCGTGGAACACTGTCGATTTCTCTCGTGATGCTGCCGATCTGCTGCATGAGAGGCCGTGCCGCCTGTTGGCAAGCGCTGCCCAAACACAGAGCAATGCGGTTTGTGTCAAACTGGTTCACGGACTCAAGCGCAGACAGGTCCAGCCGCGCAGTATCCACGCCGCACCGCAGCGCGGCCATATACAGACAGCTTTGGGTGATAAGCTGTAAAAATAGCTGCCGCTGTTCGTCTGGCTTGGCCCACTGTAAGCTGCTGCCGTCTATGGCCTTTTCCAGCGCGGTTGTGAACATGGCGCTGCGCTGGGCAACGCAGGATGTGGAGAGCATGAGGAGGGCGCTCTGGATGCTGTCGGCGTGATTATCCGCTACAATTTTATCCCAAACAGGCCGCCAGTTCTGGTCTGTAACGACCCACGGCAGCGCTTCGGGAATCTCTGCGCGGGGGATGGTATCGGAAATGTCAAACAGATACCGCAGCCGGGAAGAATTGGCGCGAGTGTCAAATACCGCGATACCGTGCGCGCCGCGCTTGACCCAGCGGCCCGCATTATTATTCCAGTAGGCTATGTCGGCCACAGCTGTGGCGGTGGGGCTTTGCTCGTGAATCAAAAGCTGGTTCGGGAAACTATAATTATAAGCAATGGCCGCTGTCCGCAAAAATGCTTTCCAGCGGTCACTGCTCTCCGTGACGGCGTGCAGTTGCTTTTTGGCAAGCGCACGGATATTTTCGTATTTAGCCATAGGCTGCTCCTTATCGCTCGTGCTGTTCTGCTTTTGACGGTGTGGCATTTTCAAGTTCCGGCAACAAGTTATCTACCTGCTTATACCCAATCGGCTGAACATAAAAAGCGTGTGTCTCGTTATCTTTGTGTGTCACAATAATATCGCTGACAGAGACGGAACGCATAGTTTTGGCGTTTGGACGGTCATCCGATTATGCCGTGAATAAATTTTCTCTAATTTTGCGTCCTGCCGCTCCTGCTCACTCGAAAAGAGATTATCGAGTGAGGGCAGATTGATGTTGCTGCCGTACTCTCTCATTCTCCGTCACCTCCTTGGCAAGCGCTTTGTATGCCAAACTGGCCGGGCCGTTGGCATCGTAGGTCAGCACGCTATGTGTACTGGCGGCGCTTTCTGCTGTGCGCGTACTGACCGGGATTTCTGCACGGTAGATTTTCAGCGCGTGACCGTAGGCGCTGCGCAGGGCAGCACACACATCTTTGGAAAGGTTTGTCCGCTTGTCCACCATCGTCAGCACAATGCCGTCAATATCCAACCGGGGATTGATACGGCGCTTTACTTGGTTGACGGATTTGAACAGGGACACCAGACCTTTGAGGGCGAAATGCTGCGCCTGCACAGGAATCAACACCCTGTCAGCCGCAACAAGCGATGCTACGGTGATGATACCCAGCGAGGGCATACAGTCGATCAAGCAGTAGTCATATTTATCCTTAAACGGCTCCAGTGCCTGTTCCATGATTTTTTCGTGCGCCATAACGTTTACAAGGCTCACTTCCATATCGGACAGACCAATGTCGGAAGGAATGAAATCCACCTTTTCTTCATGGTGAATTACTACTTCTGGCGGCTTTTCGTCCTTGATAACAGATTCCATTAGGTCACTGATTGTTGCGCCGTTTTCGGTGCCCGCATAGCCGAGATAGCTGCTCAAATCACCCTGCGGGTCGGCGTCCACCAACAGCACCTTGTAGCCCATCGCCGCAAGTGCTGTGCCAAGATTTACGGTGGTGGTCGTTTTACCCACGCCGCCTTTTTGGTTTGCAACTGCAATAGTTTTCATATTCCGCTCCTTTACCGTTCCATGCTGATAAGTCTACGAGCCGCCAGCAGATAGTCGTTATAATCCTTGCCTATGGCCGGGGGCGCGTCCTGTACGATATATCCGCGTTCTGCAAGCTGTTTCGCAACAATTTTTGTGAAGTTTCGTCCGGGGTCGTCACGGTCAAAGCAAAGCGACACGCGCTTTACTTCGGGATGCTGCTGCAAAAAGTAGTCAATCGGCTGATGGTTCAGCCCGCCCAGCGCCAAGTAGTGGACACTGCGCCACGGGGAATCATGTTTGTACTGCCGCAGTGTTGCGCCGGACATAGCATCAATGGGGGCTTCGTAGATTTCCACGGTATCGCAGGTTTCCGATTCGGCGGGAATCAGAAAGCCATACTGTTTTTGGCTGCCCGCGACATCTCCGCGAAAGCTGCCTTGACAGCCGCGCTGAAAAGCAGAGCGCGGTACGCCGTTTTCATCTTTGCCTACAAAAACACAGTTGCGGTAGTTGCCGCGCGTAGTTTGGTATAGGATTCCACTCCCCACACAGTAGCGCAGCACTTTCGGGCTGATGCCACGGTGCATCAGATAGGCCGTTGTAGCTTCGGCGTTCCTGTCCGCAGGCGGCAGCACAAAGGGGCGGGATGTCTGCTGCTGCACAGGTGCTGCCTTAGCCGTCTGAACAAAGACCGGCATCGGTGTCATTTCGTTCAGCAACCGTACCGCTGAGACAAAATCCATGCCCTCGACCTTTACCAGATAGTCGAGTGCATTGTTGCCACCCTTGCTCTGCGAAAACCAGTGAAACAGCCCATTTGCGGGCGTGATAACAAGGCTGCTGTGCGTCTTGGTGCAATACTCCTTGTCCGTTTTGCGAACCAGTTCGCCGGGGTGATAGGTTTGAAGATACTGCATCACGCTGATACGCCGCGCAGCTTCGATATTTTTCTGATATTTGCCCATGATGACCTCCGATTTTTGAAATAAAAAAAGCACCTTGCCTGTGGACAGGTAAGATGCTTATAAGAACCGATATTCTCTTTTTCAGTTGGCTGTTTCTTCAGCCAGCTGGAGAGGGGGTGTGGGGGAGAGGAACGCGCCGCGCCCTATTCCTATAAAAAGATATAGTTTCCCCTTGGATGGTTGGTATGATGTGACATAGTGGCAGAATGACATTTCTTAAATAATAGCGGGTCGCCAAACCGTTAGATAGTAAAAAAATGTCCGCTATTGGGTACTGCCGTTTTTTATGTGCCTCTACTTTCCGAATGCGTTGTTTTTTTGTCTGCCATTTTAAAGATTGTCCACAAAGCGAGAATGATTTCTCAACTACATTGGTCTGTCAAATTTTCAATCGTGAGTACGTCCGAAAATCAAAAATTGTATCGTGGATAGGTGCTTTTTCACTAAAAAAGGGCAGGTAATAAGTTCCTTGAAATTCCTAAAAAATCCACCAAGTTCTTCTCACTTGGGCCGACTCAAAATCCGTTGGTGGTGACACCGTGTGGGTTCGACCCCCACCACCGGCACTGATATAAAACCCCAAAAGGCGCAGAGCTTTTTGGGGTCTTTTTTTGCATGGTCACGGGGGTCGAACAGGGCGGCACGGCTAAGCCGCGCACAAAAGTCTCCGGTGGAGACTTTTGAGGCCCACGCCCCCCACCACCGCTTAACAAAACAGCCCGGAACTGCCGCCTGCATTTGCGGTGGTTCCGGGCTGTTGCTTTACCTATTCACCTTGCAGCTGTCAACGTGCAGGTATGGGTTTCTGGAATGCCTTATGCCTTTTTGCTGTAATCGCGTGCGCCGTAAATGGCGGTGCCGATGCGCACAATGGTGGCACCCTCGCGGATGGCATCGGGGTAATCCCCGCTCATGCCCATGGAAAGGATATCCATTTTGGCGTTCTCATAATGGCGGTCAACAGCTTTTGCCAGCAGTTCCCGCATTTGGGCAAAGAACGCGCGGGTCTCATCCGGGTTGCAGCTGCCGGTGGGATGGCCATCAGGCCGCGCAGGCGGATATGCGGCTGTGCGGCTGCCATATCCAGCAGGGGCCACAGGCTTTCGGCAGAAACGCCAGACTTGCTCTCTTCCCCGCCGATGTTGATCTCGATCAAAATTTCCTGGGTCAGGTTTGCGGCGGCAGCGGCGCGCTCCACCTTTTGCAGCAGGTGCTCGCTGTCCACGCTTTCAATCAAAGCAGCACGGCCCACCACTTTGTTGACCTTGTTGGTCTGCAAATGGCCGATAAAATGCCCCGGCTTACCGCAATAAGCGTTGGCGTCGGTCTTTTCCACCAGTTCCTGCACATGGTTTTCGCCAAACAGGTCAATGGGCAGAACGGCGCTGGCAATCACCTCTTCCACGGTGCGGGTCTTGCAGGCGGCGCACAGCAGAATATCTGCCGGGTCGCGGCCGGCTTCACGGGCGGCGGCGGCCATATTTTCACGGATGTGGGCCACATTTTCGGCCATCATTGTCAGTTGTTCCTGTGTCAGCATGGTTCACATCTCCTGGTAAACGGCGCGGCTGCCGCCGATGTATTTGGGGCGGTGCGGGCGCAGATGATGGGTGCAGCGCCGATCTGCTTGATGGTCAGGCGCACCGGCACGGCCACGCGCTTTAAGTGCATGCCAATCAGCGTACCGCCGATATCAATTCCGGCAGCGGCACGCACTTCCTCCACCAGAACCGGATGTTCAAACGCCTGCCAGCAGTTGGTTGCCCAGCTGCCGCCCGCATGGGGCTGCGGCACGGCGTTCACCTGTTCATAACCATACTTTTCGGCAGCTTCCTGCTCGATGACAATGGCGCGATTCAGGTGTTCGCAGCACTGGGCCGCCAGATAGACGCCCTGCGCTTTGAGCACCGGCAGAATACCCGCCAGCACAGCCGCGGCGGCTTCCATGCTGCTGTCCTTGCCAATATGCCCGCCAACGATCTCGCTGGAAGAGCAGCCGACTACAAAAATATCCCCGGCGCGCAGGTGTGCAGCCGCCAGCAGTTCTTCCGCTGCCTGGCGTGCCTGCGCCGTAATGGCGGCGCAATCCGGTTTTTGAACGGTGTTTTGTTCCATAATCTACCCACCTTTTTCATTTATTGATCCGGCATTATTATAACACGGGATGCAAGGTTTGTACATTCTTAAACGGTTCTAAACCAATCTTACCCCCATACAAAAACGGTGCAGCAAAGCCGCAGCCTGCTGCACCGTTTTGGGGCACTGCTGAAAACAAACTTATTCTCAGCGCTTGATATCGTAATTCATGTTCATCAGGTTGCGGATGGTGGAAACATCATCGGTGATGTTGGCATCGCCATGGATGGTGTGCTTGATGGCGGAGCTTGCCACCGCAAAGTTGACCATATCCATCGGCTTGTAGTTGTGCAGCATGGCGTAAATCAGGCCGCTGGCAAATGCATCGCCGCCGCCTACACGGTCCAGAATATTAAAGGTAAACAGCTTGCTTTCAAAGGTATGGTCCTCATACCACATAAAGGCTTTCAGGCTGTTCTCGGAGCCGGAATGGGCATAACGCACATGGCGGGCAATGCACTTGATGTTGGGGTAACGCTCCACAAAGCGCTGGAAGATCTCATCCTGCTGTTCATAGCTGGGCTGTAGGGGCACGCCGTCTTTCCAGTCGCCCTGGGCGTGGTCGGCATCGTCTTTCCACAGGTGGTAAGGCTCAATGCCAAACAGAACATCCACATAGGGCAGGCACTTGCAGTAGTCACGGGCTTCTTCCCAAGCCCACAGGGTGGAGCGGAAGTTGCCGTCAAAGCTGACGGTCAGGCCCTTTTCCTTGGCTTTTTTCAGGCAGGCCATCACAAAATCGGCGCAGTTCTGGCCCAAAGCCGGGGTAATGCCGGAAAGATGCAGCCAGTCAAAGCCGTCCAGCAGGGCGTCCAGATCCACTTTGGAAAGGTCATACTCAGTAAAAGCGGAGTGCTTGCGGTCGTAAGTAACCTTGCTGGGGCGGATGCCGTAACCGGTTTCCAGGTAATAGGTGCCCAGACGATGGGTCGGGGTTTCCTCCGGGTGGAAAGGATCATCGGGGTGCAGTGCACATCATTGGAGCGCAGCCAGCGCACCGCACTTTTGCCCAAAGAGTTGTTGGGCACCACGCTGAAAAACGTGCTGTCCACACCCAGGTTGGCAAGAGCCAGGGCAATGTTGGCCTCGCTGCCTCCATAGCTGGCTTCAAAGTTGGAAGCCATACGGATCTTTTCATAGTTCGGCGGGGTCAGGCGCAGCATGACCTCACCAATCGTAATAAATTTAGCCGGGCTGTCGTTATGCAGGAGCAGGGGGTTAAAATGTTCCATAACATCTACCTCTCTTTTCTGGTCCCACGGGCAAAACCAGGTCATGGCCCGCCGCAGGGTTTGTTATGTCGTATTTATTGTACCGTATTTTCGTCCCGGTTTCAACGATTTTTACACAAACTGCGCTCATATTTTGCGTTCCTTTTCACTGTTGCACAAAAAGGGCGGTACCGGGCGGCAAAAAACATCGCACACCCATGATTTTTTGCCGCCCGGTTCGAATTGCATTTTAATGTCTTTTATTGTATAATAGTAGAAACTGTGCCCTGGCGGCGGCTGCCGCGCGGGGTGTTGATACAAGTGCCGCACAAAACAGCGTTCTGACGTTTTATGCGGGCCATAAATCTGAAGGGAGCCAAACATGGCCGAAACAATGCAGGTCTCCGCGCAGCGCGCCTGGACCCACCTGAAAAAATACCAACCGCTGATCCATGAACTTGTCAGCCGCGATCTGAAAGTCAAATACCGCCGCAGCTTTCTGGGTTACATCTGGAGCATTTTGAACCCGCTGCTGATGATGCTGCTGCAAAGCATCATCTTTTCGTACATGTTCCGCAACGATATCCCAAACTTCCCGCTTTACCTGATCTGCGGCAACACCTTGTTTACCTTTTTCAATGAGACCACCAGCATGGGCCTGACTTCTGTTATCCAGAACGCCCCGCTGATCAAAAAGGTGTACATTCCCAAGTTCATCTTCCCCGTCAGCCAGGCGGTTTCCCGCTTTGTCACCATGCTGTTCAGCTTTGGTGCGGTTCTGCTGGTCATGATCTTTACCCGTGCCACCTTCTATTGGACCATCTTTTTGAGCTGGCTGCCGCTGGTGCTGCTCTTCTTTTTCAGCTGCGGGCTGGGGCTGCTGCTTTCCGCGCTGGCGGTGTATTTCCGTGATATGATGCACCTGTACAGTATCCTTACCATGGGTTGGATGTACGCCACCCCGCTGTTCTACCCCATCACCGCCCTGCCGGAAACCCTGCAGAAACTGCTGAAGCTGAACCCGCTGTACCACTACATCAACCTGTTCCGCAACCTGATGATGTACGGCAACATTCCCGGCCCCAACACCTGGATTGCCTGCATTTTTTGCGCCGTTGCCTCTATGGCTATTGGCCTGTTGGTGTTCCGCAAGCTGCAAAAGAACTTTATCCTGTATATCTGACGTGAGGTAACGTATGGACGAGATTATTAAAGTCAATGACGTTTCCATGCGCTTTAACCTTGCGCAGGAAAAAACTGAGACCCTGAAAGAATACACCGTAAAACTGCTGACCCACAAGCTGTTTTTTAACGAATTTTACGCACTGAAACATGTTTCTTTCAGCATGAAGCGCGGCGAATCCCTGGCGCTGATCGGGCGCAACGGCAGCGGCAAAAGCACCATGCTGAAAGTGATTTCCGGCGTGATGTACCCCTCCGGCGGCAGCGTTGCCGTCAACGGCGAAATTGCCCCCATGATCGAGCTGGGCGCCGGTTTTGACATGGATCTGACCGCGCGGGAAAACATTTTTCTGAACGGCGCGGTGCTTGGCCACGACCGGGACTATATGATGGAGCATTTTGACCGCATCATTGAATTTTCGGAGCTGAAAGATTTTGTGGATGTTCCGGTCAAAAACTTTTCCAGCGGCATGATCGCTCGTTTGGGCTTTTCCATTGCCACTGAAGTACAGGCCGACATTCTGGTTTGTGACGAAGTGCTGGCCGTTGGCGACTTTATGTTCCAGCAGAAATGCCACCGCCGCATGGAAGAGATGCTTTCCAACGGCACCACGCTGCTGTTCGTCAGCCATGATATCAACCAGGTGCAGCAGCTGTGCCAGCGCTCCATCTGGCTGGATCACGGTGTTCTGCGCGGGGATGGGCCATCGCGTGAAGTCTGCGCGGACTATGTGCGCGCTATGGAGGCCGGTGAAACCTGATGGAAAAGCTGCTGACGGTTTCGGTTGCCGCCTATAACGGCACTGCCACGCTGCAAAAAGCGCTTGAATCCTGCCTGGTGGCGGATGAAAGCCGCAGGCGCTGCTGGATGTGATCATTATTGATGATGGCTCCACCGATGGCACCGCCGCGCTGGCGCAGGCCTTTGTGCAGGCACACCCCGGCAGTTTCCGGCTGGTGAGCAAGGTGAACGGCGGGTACGGCTCCACGCTGAATACCGCAGTAGAGCTGGCCTCCGGGCGGTACTTTCGCACGCTGGACTGCGATGACTGGTTTGACACCAATGCTTTGCAGACCCTTTTGCGCCGCCTGCAAAACTGCACGGCGGATGCGGTATACACCAACTACCGCACCGTGCAGGAAAACGGCAACGGAAAGGCCTTTGATGTCTGCTGCAAATTTGATACAAACCGTGTGTATGCTGTGGGTGAAGTGCAGCAGGCCACACCTGATTTGTGCATGGAGATGCACGCGCTGACCCTCTGCACCAAAACTCTGCGCGCCGCATGGCGCCCCATGCCGGAGCATTGCAGCTACACGGATATGGGCTATACGTTTGTTGGCATGGCTGCGGCGCAGACCATCTGCTTTGTGCCGGTGGTTCTGTACCAGTACCGCCTGGGACGGGATGGCCAGAGCGTAAGCATGGCCAGCTACCGCGCCCACACGCAGGATTACATCCGCGTAGCGCGCATTCTGTTGGATGCTGCCGAACCGCTGGCCGCACAGCCTGCCCCCGCCGGGCGGGACCTGCTGCTGGTGCAGCGGGCGCGGGATGTGGCGCAGTACCTGATTGAGCTGTACCTGCGCTTTCCCCCCGACCGTGAAACCGGCCTGGCCCTGCGCCGGTATGACGAGATGCTGTGCCAGACTTACCCACACATCGCTGCCATGATGACCAACAAAAACACCCGTCTGCTGCGGGCCGGGCGTTACCTGCCCTACCGCACATTGAGCGCATGGGCGCGCGGAAAACAATCCAACGGCGGCATTTTATAATGCTGTGCCGGATACTTGAATACTTTGCCGGATATGATAAGGCAAAAAGTGAAAGGAGAATACCGTATGCTGCTGCAAAAGCTGCTTTGGCCCCGCGTGGGCATATGCACCGAGGACCGACTGTATTACCGTATGAAAGCCCCCAGCTTCCGCGATGAGGGGGATATCCTGCGCATTGAACAGGGCGAACGCGTCTGCTTTGATACCTACTTTAACAGCGTCAGCGCAGACAAATGGCGCCGCTACACCGCCGCGCAGAATTTTTCGCTGCGGCTGAAACTGAGCGGCAAGCTGCGTGTTGTGCTGTGCAGCCGCCATTTCATCAACAGCCAGAGCGTGCGCGCCGTGCTGGCCGAAAAAGTAGTGCAGGCGGATTCCGTGCAGGAATTCTGCTTCGATTTTCCCAAGGGCGCTGACGGCATGCTGTTTTTTGAGCTGCAGGCCCTGAGCGGCAATGCCGCCTATTGCGGCGGCGCTTATGAGTGCGATGCCGCTGAAAAGGATGTGCAGCCCGTCAAAATCGGCGTGGATATCTGCACCTTCCGCCGGGAGCCGTTCGTTATGGGCAACATTGCCCGCATGCGCAGCGATATTTTGGAAAACGCCGCCAGCCCGCTGCACAACCACCTGGAAGTGTTTGTTTCCGATAACGGCCAGACGCTGGATTACGATAAGCTGAACAGCGATACCGTGCATGTTGTGCCCAACGCCAATGTGGGCGGTGCCGGCGGCTTTACCCGCGGCATGATCGAGATCCTGAAAGCCAACGAAAATGGCGCAGGCGTTACCCATGTACTGGTCATGGATGATGACATTGTGCTGGATACCGATGTGCTGCTGCGCACCTACACCCTGCTGAGCCTGCGCAAGTCGGAATATGCGGATGTATTTGTCGGCGGTGCCATGCTGCGGCTGGACCGCCCTAACATTCAGGTAGAAAACGGCGCCGCCTGGAACCAGGGCCAGTTGATCAGCCACAAAGCCAACTTTGATCTGACCAAGGTTGACCTGTGCGTTGCCAATGAGCTGGAAGAACACCATGAGTATAACGCCTGGTGGTACTGCTGCATCCCCATTGCCGTTGTGCGGCCGGACAACCTGCCCATGCCCATCTTTATCCGCGGCGATGACATTGAATACGGCCTACGCAACTGCAAACGCCTGGTCACCCTGAACGGCATCTGCGTATGGCATGAGCCGTTTGAGAGCAAGTATTCTTCCTCGATGTACTACTACATCCTGCGCAACCAGTGCATTGACAACAGCATGCACTGCCCCGGCTATGATGCCAACGCCCTGAAAGCCGACCTGCGCAGTCAGGTGATGGGCGAAGTGAACCGCTACCGCTATAAGAATGCTGACCTGCTGATCCGCGGCGTGCGCGACTTTTTGAAAGGCATTGACTGGCTGGAACAGACCGATGCCGAAGCCCTGCACAAAGAGATTATGGCATATGGCTACAAGGCCCAGCCGGTGGACCAGCTGGATGTTCCGTTTGATTATTCCCGCTACCTGTACGCCACCAAAGAGGAAGAAAAAAACAAGGGCAAGCTGAAAAAACTCAAGGTCAAGCTGACCCGCAACGGCTGGCTGGTGCCCCCCACCCGCGAAAACACCGTTGTGAGCATGATGCACATGACCGCCTACAATGCTTACCGCGTGCAGAAGGTACTGAACTATGATTCCAACTCCCAGAAAGGCTTTGTGACCGAGCGCAGCAAGGAAGAATACAGCCGCTGCGTGCGCGAGATGAAAGCCTGCATGAAGGAGATCGACGCCCAGTTTGACGCTGCCGCCCGGAGCTACCGCGAGCGCTGCGGCGAAGTGCGCAGTCTGGACTTCTGGAAAAAGTATCTGAACCTGGACAAGTAATTTTACCGGGCCTATCCCCGGTTTTCCCTGGAAAGGAATCTTACACTTATGGCCAAAAAAAAGGCAAATTCGTTTGTTCTTACCATTGCGGGCATTGCTGCTGCCACCGTGATCGGCGTGGTCGGGGTCAAGCTGACCCCTGCCCCGCATGTGATTTTCAGCCTGGCCCCCAGCGCAGAACCACAGGCTACCGCTGAGCCGGAGCCCATCGGCTGCGTGCTGGCCGGTACCGGGCAGGTTGTGGATTTTGCGGATCCCGGCGCAGAGGAATATGTTCCCCTGCTGGATAGCGACAGCCAGAGCCTGACCGAGCGCTATGCCCTGCCCGCTTTGGAGCGGATGACCCAGTCCGACACCGAAAACCTGATTGCCCCTTTGCAGGTCATCCAGCGCATTCAGACCCTCGGTATTGCCCCTGCCACCTTTGATACCCCGGAGGCCAACTGGAAAAACCTGTACAACGCTGTCATGACCCGGCTGGCCCCCCTGGCCACCGCCGAAACCGCCCAGACTGTGAATTTTACCGGTTCCAGCCTGGCGGAACTGAATGCCTTTCTGGCAGCCAACCCCGGCAGCACGGTGGAGGTCATCTCCCCTGCTCTGGTGATGGATGCCACCCTGGTGGTACCCACTGGTACGATCCTGCACGGCAACGGCGCAGTGCTGACCCCCGGCAATGAAACGCTGGACAAAGCCATTGTTCTGGACCAGGCGGAAAATACCGCCGTGACCGGCTTTGTCATCAACGGCGGGTGCAATTACGGTGTGTATGTCAAGAATTCCAGCAGTTTCTATCTGGCTGACCTTGACATCAGCAATGTTTCCCTCAAGGGCTTTTGCGTTATGGGGGAGAACACCGGCTTTGCACTGGTCAATAACAGCATCCATGAAAACCAGAATGGTGCCATCTTCCTGAATGGCGAAATCAGCGACGGCGTAATCGAGGGCAACCGCATTGAAAATAACTCTGGTGCCCGCAACCTGACCGCCGGGCTGGTGCTCTGCTCCATGCCCATTGAGGACATTGAGACCGCCTACAATCCGTTCCCGGATGAAATGCTGTACGATATTTTACAGTCTCCCCATCAGCTGGTTGTGCGCGGCAACACGGTTGCGCAGAACCATTCCTCCGGCATTTATTCGGAAAGCGGCTACCTGAACTATTATGTAGAGAACACGATCTACAAGAACGAAAAAGAGGGCATGTGCCTGGATTACGGCTCCTTCGGCAACTACATTACCGGATGTGAGATCCGCCAGAACGGCGGCCGCAACCGCATGAGTGATGAGGATCTGGAAGCTGACTTTATTCTGGATCAGGGCCGCATGGCGGATGGTTCCTCCCCCGCCAAGCTGCCCGGCATCTCGCTGGATAACACCGCCTACAACACCATTTACGGCAACATTGTGCGGGACAATTACGGTTCCGGCATCAAGGCTGTGCGCTCGGCGTTCAGCAACACCATTCTGTGCAACCAGATCATTGACAACAACCGGGGTGCCAGCGATACCTTCCACTTCTTTGGTATTGAGCTCAGCACTGACCTGAACGCGGACGAAGCCGTGCAGGGCCTGGATTTTACCCCCTGCTATGAGAACATCATTGCCCGTAACACCATTTCCGGCGGGCATTACGCCGGGGTGTTTATGGGCGAAGATGCGTTCATGAATGATATTTTTGACAATACCTTTATGGACTGCACTGACTGGGCTATGGAATCCCTGGGTGAAAATACAACTCTACCCTGAACAATATGGCAAACATGCCCACCCGCGGGATCGAACTTTCTAACGGTCAGGGCTGATGCCGCGAGGCTGCTACATGAAACAAACACTGCAAAATCGTTTCCCGCGCTGGTGGCTGCTGCTGGCTTTTGTGCTGAACTTTGCCATTGCCGCGGCTGCACTGCTGCCCTACATGATACGGGACGGCGGCCTGCTGTTGGTTGCGGCGGATTTTGACGCAGAACAGCTCTCCTACAACATGCTGTGCAACAACGCCATCAAAAGCGGCGAGGTGCTGTGGAACTGGCGCATTGATATTGGTTCAGACTTTGTATCCTCGTTCAGCTTTTACACCCTTGGCAGCCCGTTTTTCTGGCTGAGCTTTCTCTTCCCCGCCAGCGCGTTTCCCTATCTGGTCGGCTGGATCTATATGCTCAAATATGCTGTTGCCGGGCTGACCTCGTTTGCCTACTTCCGCCGCAATGCCAGCGAGAAAAGCGCCCTGCTTGGCAGTGTGTTGTATGCATTTTCCGGTTTTTCCTGCATCAACGTGGTGTTCTATCACTTCCATGATGTGATTGCCCTGTTCCCGCTTTTGATGCTGGGGCTGGACAAACGCATGCAGGAGGGCAAAAAAGCTCCGTTCCTGTTTGCCGTCACCATCAACGCGCTGGTCAACTATTACTTCTTTATCGGGGAAGTTTTCTTCCTGGTGTTTTACTATATTACGCGGTATCTTTTTGGCGGCGAGGACGCACGCCCCGGGGCGGATCTGCGCAAAAATGCCCGCAAAATTCCGGCCTGCATCCTGGAAGGCTGTCTGGGCGTCGGCATGGCGGGGGTACTGTTCATCCCCTCCATTGCGGCGGTGCTCAATAATCCCCGCGTATCGGATCACATCAGCTTGAGCCAACTGACCTTTGACTGGCCCAATTACCTGCAAATGCTGCGGGCGCTCTTCTTCCCGGCGGAGAATATGTTCAATTTTTCCGCTGTGGTGCATGATAACTGGTATTCCATCGCGGCGTACCTGCCCTTGGTAGGCGTCTGCCTGGTTCTGGCTTATCTGCTGCGCTGGAAGTGGGACTGGCTGCATGTGCTGCTGGTGGGGCTGTTCCTTGTAGCAGCCAGCCCGGTCAGCAACAGTCTGTTCGTCATGTTCACCAGCGAGCCGTACCGCCGCTGGTATTACATGCTGGTGTTCCTGCTGGTGCTGGCCACCATCAAGGTGCTGGACCATCTGCAGGACTACCCTTGGCGTGCGGGCTGCGGTATTTCGGCTGCAGTCATCGCCGCTATCACGCTGTATCTGTACGTCAAGCGCGATACCATAGTGTACCGCAAATACTGGCTGGTTGTGTTGACATTGATTGCCATCGGCGGCGTGGTTCTGCTGTTTGCTGCCCTGGGCGGGGTGCGGCGGCTGCGCCTGCGCCGCCCCATGGCTGCCCTGACGGCCTGCACTGCTCTGGTTGCTGCACTGACCACCGGTTTTACCGTGGGCACCTATCAGCGTGCCTACACCCAGACGATCGGCCTGACCACCACAGAAATTTATGGTGACGTTATCCACAGCGGCGACGGCCTGCCTGATGCCCTGCCCTACCGCTATTATTTCTGGGAGCCGTATTCCAACCGCGGCATGGCAGCTTACCTGCCGGACCGTACCTCCTTTTTGAGCACGCTTTCCCCCTCCATCTTTACACTGTATGATGCCCTGGGGGACGAGCGCCACGCCATTACCCCCGCCGGGCCGGAGGGCACCAACGAGCTGCTTTCCGTTGGGTATTATATCCGCAACAACTCCGACTGGCCGGATGAAATCTACACCAGTTTTTCCAACGGTCACGAGCAGATCAACGTCTATCAGGATTCCCACGCCCTGCCCATCGGCTTCTGCTATGATACCTACATGACCCGCAGTGCGTTTGACGAGATTGACCCCGCCGAGCGCGCCCATGCCATGTTAAAGACCCTTGTGGTGACAGACGAGGACAAAGCCACGGTTTCCACCATACTGCGCCACTATGATGCCGTGCTGGATGGTGAGATCAGCCAGGAAAACAAGTATGCCGACATGGACAAGCGCCGCGAAGCCTGCACCGATGTGTTTGATTATGGCACAGACTATTTTTATTCCGAAATCACATCCGGCAGCGAGCAGTACGCGTTTTTCAGTGTTCCCTATGACAAAGCGTGGAGCGCCACGGTCAACGGCGAATCTGCAGAGATTCTGAACATCAACGGCCTGATGGCCGTCAAGGTGGATGCCGGTAAAAACTGTATTCGTTTCCACTACTCCCCCACCCCGCTCTGGTGCGGGATCGGGGTCAGCGCCATCAGCATTCTGCTGACGGCAATTTACCTGCTGGCCGGGCGGCGCAGCAGAAAAGCAAAAAAGAGGTGCTGTAAACCATGAAGGCTACCCGCGAAAATCCGATCCTGTACATCGTGATCCCCTGCTATAACGAGCAGGAGGTTCTGCCCATTACCAGCAAGCTGTTTTTGAAAAAAATCACCGACCTGGTTGCCGCCGGTAAAATCAGCGATGACAGCCGCGTGCTGTTTGTCAACGATGGCTCCAAGGACAAAACCTGGTCCATCATCTGCGACCTGGCCAAGAGCGACAAGCACTACATCGGCATCAGCCAGAGCCGCAACCGCGGTCACCAGAACGCAGTGCTGGCCGGTTTGATGGAAGCCAAGGACAAGTGCGATATCACCATCTCCATTGACTGCGACGGTCAGGACGACATCAACGCCATGGACGCCATGGTAGATGCCTATGTGAACGATGGCTGCGAAGTTGTGTACGGCGTGCGCTCCAAGCGCGATACGGATACCTTCTTCAAGCGCTTTACGGCAGAAAGCTTCTACAAGCTGCTGAACGCCATGGGGGCCGAGGTTGTTTACAACCACGCGGACTACCGCCTGATGAGCGCCCGCGTGCTGCATGAGTTTGCCAATTTCAAGGAGGTCAACCTGTTCCTGCGCGGCATGGTGCCGCTGGTGGGCTTTAAATCCACCAGCGTTGCTTACGAGCGCCACGAGCGCATTGCGGGTGAAAGCCACTATCCCCTGTCCAAAATGCTGTCCCTTGCGTTTGACGGCATCACCAGCCTTTCCGTCAAGCCCATCCGGTTCATTACCGGGTTTGGCGTTATTGTGGCGCTCATCAGCTTTATCGGTGTGATCTGGGCCATTGTGGAAGCGCTGCTGGGTGCCACCGTATCCGGCTGGGCCAGCATGACCAGCATCATCTGCTTTGTTTCCGGCGTACAGCTGATCTGCCTGGGCGTGATCGGCGAGTACATCGGCAAGATCTACATGGAAACCAAGCGCCGCCCTCGCTACATCATCAGTGACCGCACGTGGGATGAGGATGAGAAGTAATCGGCTGGGCAGAGTTACGCCTGTTTGCTTTACCTAATATAGCACCAACAAAATAAATTTGTGCCGCGCGTTTTACCCCTGTATGGGGGGTGGGACGCGCGGCTTTTTTTGTTGTTTCGGAGGTTTCCATGCTCACGGTTGTCTCATTTTGCAGGAGAGTATCATAAAACTAAGGCAACATCGCACAATTCCCGCCTTGCGGCTTAAGCACCGCTCCGGCAGCTGCGGCACGGCATCTGCGTTGCCAAAATGCTCGATAATGTCGGGTTGCGGTACCCGCATCGTGCTTCGGGGGCAAAAGCCCCTCGCACTCTGCAACCGCTGCCCCTGCTTCGGTTCGCTGTTTCCGCCACTGGCGGCGCTCACCTTTGCAGCATCCAGTATTATCTGCGCTTTTGGCTTGGCATCTGCCGCACCTCGCTCGCCGTATCGGCACTTAGAATTATGCGGTATTGCCTTTATTATTTATTCATTATTCTTTCTCATCCCCACCCCGGCCCTCTCCATAAAAATTCCCCGATATTTTTTGCCTTCCCCTATTGACAAACGCCCCTGTTGGCAGTATTATAATATTAACATATGAACAATCATTCATATGACAAAATGTTTGATGCCGAGGTGATACTCCCAATGCCTGATACCAAAAAGTTCCCGCAGCCCGCCACAGCACCGGATGGCTTAGCCAACGCCCTGCCTGATGTTCCGGTATGTGACCCAGACTGCCACGGTGAGCCGGATATCGTTGCCAGGCTGCGCAGCGATCTGCCGGACGACGAGGTTCTGTATGACCTTTCGGAGCTGTTCCGTGTGTTTGGGGATACCACCCGCATCAAGATCCTGTACGCGCTGTTTGAGAGTGAGCTGTGCGTAGGCGATTTGGCCCAGCTGCTGGATGTTTCCCAAAGCGCCGTCAGCCACCAGCTGCGGCTGCTGAAAGCCAGCAAGCTGGTCAAGTTCCGGCGGGACGGAAAAACGGTGTTCTATTCCCTAGATGATGATCATGTGCGCAGTATGATTGCGCTTGGCATGGAGCATGTGGAGGAATAAAACGCCCCCAACTCTTGTTACCCCTTATTTTTCAAAAAATATTGATCATAAAACCAAAGGAGATATTATCATGCAGAAGAAATTCAAAATCGAAGTTGATTGTGCAAACTGCGCCGCCAAAATTGAAGATGCCGTTAAAAAGCTGCCCGGCGTGAACAGCGCTTCCGTCAGCTTTATGGCCCAAAAGATGGTTCTGGATGTCGATGATGATAAGTTCGATGCCGTGCTGAAGGATGTTGTTAAGACCGCCAAGCGTGTTGAGCCGGACTTTGAGATCGAGCTGTAAGCTCCTTGCATCAGCATTTTCGGACGGTTTCCAACCGCCTGAAAGTTTCGGAATACCTTGCAAGCAAAAAAGCAGGTCCGAGTGCCGTCCAGGCATGAGAACATGCTTCTTTGCGGCAGGGTGGTTCCAAAGGGGGCAGGAGCGTGGCGCAACCACACTGCGGCGAACCCCACCTTTGTAGCGTGGAGCTTTTGACACGCTCAGGGCGGTTTCAACCGCCCTTATTTTGCCCCTTTTTCCTGACGAACACCCAAAGAGAGGTCTTATCTTATGACAAAGAAGCAGAAAAGACGCTGAAACGTATCATTATTTCAGCGGTGCTGTATCTGGCCATTATTCTGGCTTCCAAACTGGTGGCTATCCCCTGGTATCTGGAGCTGGTGCTCTTCCTGGTGCCGTACTTCATCATTGGCCACGATGCTGCGCAAAGCTGTGCTGGGCATTGTTCACGGCGAAGTTTTTGACGAAAACTTTTTGATGGCCGTTGCCACTGTGGGAGCGCTCTGCCTGGGTGAGTTCAGTGAGAGCGTTGCCGTTATGCTGTTCTACCAGATTGGCGAACTGTTCCAGAGTTACGCCGTCGGCAAAAGCCGCAAGAGCATCAGCGATTTGATGGATATCCGCCCCGACAGCGCCAACCTGGAAACTGCCGACGGCACGGTAAGTACCGTTGATCCCGACGATGTGCCCATCGGCTCTGTGCTGGTCGTGCGCCCCGGCGAGAAAGTTCCCATTGACGGCGAGGTCATTTCTGGCGAAAGCACGCTGAACACCGCCGCCCTTACCGGCGAAAGCAAGCCTCGCTTTGTGCATCCCGGCAGCGAGATCATCAGCGGCTGCGTGAACGGCGACGGCCTGCTGAAGCTGCGCACCACCAAGCTGTACGGTGAATCCACCGTTGCCAAGATCCTGGACATGGTGGAAAATTCCAGCCTGAAAAAGGCCCGCGCTGAAAACTTTATTACCAAGTTTGCCCATTATTACACCCCCGCCGTCTGCATCGGCGCTTTGGTACTTGCCATTTTACCACCGCTGGTGCTGGGCGGCGGCTGGCTGACCTGGATCAGCCGTGCGCTCACCTTCCTGGTTATCAGCTGTCCCTGCGCGCTGGTCATCAGCATTCCTCTGAGCTTCTTCGGCGGCATCGGCGGCGCTTCCCGCTGCGGCATCCTCATCAAGGGCGGTAACTATCTGGAAGCACTTGCCAACACCTCCATTGCTGTGTTTGATAAAACCGGCACCCTGACCAAGGGCGTTTTTGCCGTCAGCCAAGTCAGCCCGGCCAACGGCTGCACCGAAAAAGAGTTGCTGGAACAGGCTGCTTTGGCCGAAAGCTTTTCCAGCCATCCCATCAGCAAGAGTCTGCGCGAAGCCTGCGGCGAGCTGGATGCCCGCCGTGCGACCGATGCTCAGGAAATTGCTGGCCACGGTGTCCGCACTATGGTGGACGGCCATGTGGTGCTGGCAGGCAACGCCCGCATGATGGACGACAGCAAGATTACCTACACCAAAAATACCGGCACCGGTACTGTGGTTTATGTGGCGCGTGACGGCCAGTTCCTTGGCTCTGTTCTGATTGCGGACGAAGTGAAGGAACACTCCAAGCAGGCCATTGCCGCCCTGAAAGCCCAGGGCGTGCGTACCATCATGCTGACCGGCGACAGTGAAGCCGTTGCCAGCGAGATCAGCGGCCAGCTGGGGCTGGATGAATACCATGCCCAGCTGCTGCCCGCCGATAAAGTCAACCGCGTAGAAGAGCTGCTGGCCACCAAGGGCAAGAACGATATCCTGACTTTTGCCGGTGATGGCATCAACGACGCCCCCGTGTTGATGCGCGCCGATGTCGGCATCGCGATGGGCGCCATGGGAAGTGACGCTGCTATTGAGGCCGCTGACGTTGTTCTGATGGATGACGACCCGGCTAAGATCAGCTTGGCTATGAAGATTTCCCGCAAGTGCATGCACATTGTGTACCAGAACATTGTATTCGCCCTTGCCGTCAAAGCCATCTTCCTGCTGTTGGGAGCCTTTGGCATTGCCAATATGTGGTGGGCCGTCTTTGCCGACGTTGGCGTTATGATTCTTGCCGTGCTGAACGCCATGCGTATGCTGATTGTTGAAAAGAACTAAGGCAACACCGCACAATTCCGCCTTGCGGCTTAAGCACCGCTCCGGCAGCTGCGGCACGGCATCTGCGTTGCCAAAATGCTCGATAATGTCGGGTTGCGGTACCCGCATCGTGCTTCGGGGGCAAAAGCCCCTCGCACTCTGCGACCGCTGCCCCTGCTTCGGTTCGCTGTTTCCGCCACTGGCGGCGCTCACCTTTGCAGCATCCAGTATTATCTGCGCTTTTGGCTTAGCATCTGCCGCACCTCGCTCGCCGTATCGGCACTTAGAATTATGCGGTATTGCCCTAAGCGAGCGTTTTTTCCGGATCTTATCAAATAACATTAAAACATCCCGGAACGGTGTGCCGCCTGCTGTGGGCGGCTCCCATTCCGGGATATTTTGTTTCTTATTGGGAGCCTTCCTCTTTCACTTTGGGGACATGCTATCTTTTCAATCAAACCGATCCATATAAATCATGGTTGGCTTCGGATCTCTGTGGACCTTTTCCTCCGGTCTTTATTGTTTCTTCTTCACTCTCCACTTTTCTGTTCCGGAAATTTCTCTTTACATAAAAAGCGCCTGTCTATTGCCGCCTACATACAAATTTTGCACTTATTACGGTACAAAAAGTGTTCTTTCCGCCTGCCGTTTTTTCGTTATTTTTACACGTATATGCAATTTTTGCAATGTTTTTAGGCGTTTTCTCGCAGTTATTTCTTTCACAAAGCTATGCAATTCCGCTGTATGGAATGATTTTCCTCAATACGGAAAGCGCAACGCTTTGCAGGTTCCGGCAAGCGGAACAAAAATAGTGCTAAATGCTCTTTCTTATTTTTGTCAACCCCTGCAATGGTATCCCATATTAAAAAATGTTACACTAATTATGACATAATTGTGCATAGGGCGGCCCGCCTGCCGCACGGCACACAAACAGCAGTGCGCACGGCACTGCCGAAGAGAAGGAGATTATTTTATGGCAAAAAATGCGATCGTCGGTCAATCCGGCGGCCCCACCTCAGTCATCAATTCCAGCCTGGCCGGCGTTTATGAAAGCTGCAAGCGCCGCGGTGCAGGTAAGGTGTACGGCATGATGCACGGCGTGGCCGGCCTGTTGGAGCGCCGCGTCTGCGTACTGGATGACAAGTTGAAAAGTGCTATGGACATTGAGCTGCTCAAGCGCACACCGTCCAGCTATCTGGGCAGCTGCCGCTACAAGCTGCCCGATTGGCACACCGCCGAGGGCGAAGCCGTATACCAGAAGCTGTTCGAGATCCTGGGCGAACTGGATATCGGCTATTTCTTCTACATCGGCGGCAATGACAGCATGGATACCATCGGCAAGCTGGCTGATTACGGTGCCCATATTGGCAGCGATATCCGCTTTATGGGCGTTCCCAAGACGATTGACAATGACCTGATGGTGACCGACCATACTCCCGGTTACGGCAGCGCCGCCAAGTACATTGGCGTTGTGATGAAGGAAATCATCCGCGATGCCACCGTATATGGCACCAAGTACGTTACCATTGTGGAGATTATGGGCCGCAATGCCGGCTGGCTGACCGCCGCTGCCTCCTGGCAAAGGGTGAGGACTGCGAGGGCGTGGATATGATCTGCCTGCCCGAAGTTCCCTTTAATGTAGACCGCTTTGTGGAAAAAGTGGAGCGGATGCAGAAAGAAAAGCCTTCCATCGTGATTGCTGTTTCCGAAGGCGTTAAACTGGCTGATGGCCGCTATGTCTGCGAGCTGGCCGACGATGTGCACGCAGTTGACGCGTTCGGCCACAAAGCCCTGACCGGCACGGCACGCTTTTTGGCCAACACCGTTGCCCGCCGTCTGGACACCAAGACCCGCTGCATTGAGCTTTCCACCCTGCAGCGCTGCGCTGGCCACCTGACCAGCCGTACCGATATCACCGAGGCATACCAGGTGGGCGGTGCTGCCGCCAAGGCCGCTTTTGAGGGCCACACCGGCGAGATGGTCGCACTGGACCGCATTTCCAACGCACCGTACCAGTGTACCACCAGCCTGCACCCCATCAGCGAGGTTGCCAACCTGGAAAAGAAAGTTCCGCTGGAATGGGTCAACGCCGACCACACTGCCATGCTGCCGGAGTTCCTGGCTTATGCTATGCCGCTGATCCAGGCCGAGCTGACTCCCATCTATGTTGAGGGCTTGCCCCACCATATCTACCTGCCGGAAACCTGATTTTTGCCGCGTAAGCCTCTACCTTGCGTGAAGATCGGTACTTATCGCATATAGAATATTGATTGGCCGCCGCCCTGATTGGGGCGGCGGTTTTTGTTTGGGGGATCTTCTAAAGTGTCAGTAGGGCGGCCAAGTCGGAGCGCCAGGTTAGAGATGCACTCTAAAAATATTGCTTTTTCTTCAAATTCTCCTGCACACAAAAATGTGCGGCCCCGCTGCATTCACCGCCCGGAGCCGCACATTTATTTTATATAATGTAATTAGGGCAATACCGCATAATTCTAAGTGCCGATACGGCGAGCGAGGTGCGGCAGATGCTAAGCCAAAAGCGCAGATAATACTGGATGCTGCAAAGGTGAGCGCCGCCAGTGGCGGAAACAGCGAACCGAAGCAGGGGCAGCGTTCGCAGAGTGCGAGGGCTTTGCCCCAAAGCACGATGCGGGTACCGCAACCCGACATTATCGAGCATTTTGGCAACGCAGATGCCGTGCCGCAGCTGCCGGAGCGGTGCTTAAGCCGTAAGGCGGGAATTGTGCGGTGTTGCCTTAGTGAAAATAATTAAAGTTTTTCGCCAGGCCTTTTTTCAAAAAGGCCGAAAAGACTCCCCGTAACTGCCTTAATAGAACCCGTAACTCGGCAAAATCTTGGTGCTCTGCGCCCACAGGGTCGGCACGGGCAAGCCGGACAGAACGGGATAGAACCAGGCAAAGCACATCAGCGCCGCAATGCACAGCCCCGCGCCAATCTTTTTGGCGCGGTCCTGCCGCTTCATCTGCGTTAAAACCAGCACAACGGCCGTCAACGCAAAGACCGAGCTGGGGAAGTAATGGTACATGAAAGTGCAGCGCGATACCAGCATCCAGGAAAGCAGCTGGCTGGCGTACAAGATCAGAACGCCCGCTCCCTTTGCCGTGCCGCGAGCCGAAACCTGGCGCCACAGCAGCAGCAAAATGCAGAACAGCCCCGCCCAGCAAATGACCGGATTATAAAAACCCGCAATGCTGCCCTGAAGCCCAGCTTCCAGGTAAGAATTTTTGTAATACCACACTGGGCGCAGGTCCAGCAGCCAGGTGTACCAGCGGCTTTCAAACGGGTGGGTTGCTTTCAGGGTGGAATGATACCAGTACATGTAGGTTTGGCAATCCCACCAATCCCGCAAACCAAAGGTAGGGTCTTTCCACCAATAAGGCAGGTAGGATGCAAGATAGATCAGGAACGGCACAACGATGTAAAACGCCACACCGCCCACAGCAGCCATCCGGAATTCTTTCCAGAAGCCCGGCTGTTTTTGCTTCCAGCGGGCATACAGCACACCCAGGTACAATACCGCAAGTCCTGCCCCGGCATAAATTCCGGTCCACTTGGATGCACACCCAAGCCCAAATGCCACGCCGCCCAGCGCCATGGGCAGCAGCGAGCCGTCTACGCCGTTTTGCAGCACGCTCTGGCAATACCATACCATAAAATATGCGCCTAACAGGATAAAGAACGTACCGTAAATATCGATTGTGGCAATGCGGCTTTGGGAAAATCGCATAAACCCAGCGGCAATCAGCGCACCTGCCATGGCCCCGGCCCAGCGTTTGTGGGTCAGACGGCGGGCAAAGCACCACATCAGCGGCACCAGCATCACGCCGAACAGCGTTCCGGCACAGCGCCAGCCAAAGGCTGTCATTCCAAAAATAGCAATGCCCAGCATGATAAAATCTTTGCCCAGCGGCGGGTGGGTGGTTTCGTATGCCGTCATGCGGTGCAGCATTTCGTACCCAGTACGGCCATGATAGATTTCATCGAAATACATGCTGTTCAGCTGGCTGATGGTATCTGGCACTTCGCTCTGCTCATCAAACAGAGCATCGCCGCCCGTTACCGGCACCAGCGCACCGGTGGCATCCCGCAGGGCCAGTTCAAACATCTGCGCATTTTCAATCGTTGCGGTCAAGGTCTGCCCTGCCGGAGCCGTGATGGCCGTTTTGGTCCAGCAGAACGGCGTTGCATAGCTCAGTTCCTTCTGGTACAGCTCATTGCCCGCTGCATCCGTGATGCGCAGGCTGCCACCGGTGGAAATGCCGGGGTACACCCAGATTTCCACCGCGTCCTGCTGCGGGGTAAAGTCGATGGTTGCCGTGCTGTCCGTAGCATCCACAGGGTTCTGCGGTGCTTTCATGCTGCCAAGGTAAGCAAAGCTCACCACAGCAACGATCAACGTCAGCGTTGCCAGGCTTTCTTCTCTTTAGCCGTCCAGGCAGGCTGCGGATCAATGCGCAGGGTGCACAGTCCCAGCTTTTTCTGCACTGTTTTTGTTTTATCTTTTTCGATGGTTTCCACTTTTGCCAGTGGAGAAATCGCTCCATGGCGGCAGATGGCCCACGCGGTGAAAGCCAGCAGCACAAAGGCTGCCGTTTCGGCAAAGCCGACTGCCATGGCAAACTCGCGGCTGGTATCGCTGCTGAGCCACTCGTCATCGCTGCCTACCAGGGTATACACAGTTTCCAGGTTCAAAGCCCGTTATCGACAGACCAAACCCGGCGCCATACAGACGGATGTCATTCCAGCGCGCCGCAGCAAGCAGTACCAGCAGCATGCCCAGCACCAGGTAACGCTCGTGCATGCAATGGGCAAAGGTAAAAATCCCCACCGTGTAAAACGCTGCCAGCAGCAGCGGGGAAAACTGCCCCGCCCGCCAGCTGATGACCGCCAGCACCACAAGCAGCACCGTGATAACAGCGATGTTGAAAATGCCCAGCACTTTCCAGCTCAGGTTAAACACCGGGCAAGCATCCAGCGCCTGCCAGTTGCCGCCCAGCGCTGCAAACCAGTTGAACGCATTGATGGTGGCATACTGGTAGCCAGACGCCGTGGTGATGTACTTATCGATCAAGGACGGCACCAGATTTTTTGCCCCGTAAAACGGCAGGCCCGCCAGCAGCGGCGGCAGCAAAGCCAGCGCAGCACCGCAAAAAATCTGGCCGACCGATTTCAGCGGGCTTTGCCATCCCGCACGGCATCCGCAATAGCCACCAAAAGCAGACGGCCAGCACCGGCCCAGCCAACAGTGCCTGCGGCTGATGGCCAGCGCCACGCCGTACAGCACCGCAGCGAGCAGGTAGCGGCGCTCTTCCAGCAGCCAGAAGCAGAGCAGCAGCGGCAGCGCAAAAGCCCCATCGATCTGCTTCCAGATGCCGGTATCAAACAAGGTCAGCGGGCAGAATGCCGCAAACAGCACCAGGCAGCGCTGTGCCCTGCCCTGCCCCATATACCGGCGGCTGATATGGTCCAGCAGCACCACGGCGGCACAATCACAGATTGCGGGGATCAGTGCCAGCAAAAAATAAGTCCAGTGGGATTCATAGCTCAGTTGGAGCGCCTTGCGCACCAGGCTGACCAGCCCCAGCACAAGGATGTAGCCGGGCGGGTAGTCCGCAAAATAATCGGCGCTGTAAAAGGCCGCGGGACCTTCGCTGGCCAGCTTATCCCCCCAGGCCACAAAGCAGCTCATATCATAGGTGTAGCCTTCAGTAACAAGGGCCAGCAGCAGGCGCGCGGCAAGCGCTGCGGCCAATATAATATACAGCGTTCGCTCTTTCTGTTTGGTTCTGGTATTTGTCATTCTGAACTCTCCAGATCATGCAGCGTATTTGCCGCTGCAATAAAATAAGGAACTGGAAGCAGAGGCAGATGCTTCCCTGTTTCCAATTCCTTTGTTTTGCCGTGATTGTGCAGTAATAATTATAGCTTGGTCAGCTGCGGGCCCTTGGCGGTGTCCATCACATTCCAGCCCAGCTCAGTGATTTTGGCGCGCAGAGCATCGGCGCGGGCAAAGTCCTTGGCCTTTTTGGCTGCGGCGCGCTCTTCCACCAGCTGCTTCACTTCGTCGGGGGCTTCCTCGGCCTTGCGGTTGTACATCAGGCCCAGCACACCGGTCAGCTCGTCAAACGTGGCGGCGGCCTTTTCCAACGTAGCCTTATCGGCAGCATCGGACATGGTGTTGATGTCCTTGACGAACTCAAAAATGGCGGCCAGAGCATCGGGGGTGTTCAGGTCGTCATCCATGGCGGTCTTGAACTTTTTGCGTGCTTCTTCGCACTTTTCAGTCAGGGCAGTGTCAGTGCCATGGGCATTGCGGATGGCAAAATCCAGGTTATCGCGGCAGGTGTACAGGCGCTCCAAGCTGTTCTTGCAGCTCTCGATCAGGTCCACCGTATAGTTCAGCGGCATGCGGTAACCAGCGGTGAGCATAAAATAACGGATCGGCTCATAGCCGTACTTATCGGCAATTTCAAGCACGGTAAAGAAGTTGTTGGCGCTCTTGGACATCTTCTGGTTGTTGATGTTCAAAAAGCCGTTGTGCATCCAGTAATGGCTGAAGGTGCAGCCGTTGGCGCACTCCGACTGTGCAATCTCGTTTTCGTGATGGGGGAAGATCAGGTCCTGGCCGCCTGCATGCAGGTCGATGGTCTTGCCCAGGTGCTTACGGGCCATGGCGCTGCACTCAATGTGCCAGCCCGGACGGCCCTGGCCCAGGGGCTGTTCCAGGAAGGCTCGCCCGGCTTGGCGGCCTTCCAGACAGCAAAATCTGCGGGTCTTCTTTCAGGTCGTCATCCATCTGGCTGCGCAGTTCGCGGTTGCCGCTTTCCAGGTCGTCCAGGTTCAGGTGGCTCAGCTTGCCGTAACCGGGATCAGACTTAACGCGGAAGTAGACATCGCCGTTGTGGGCAACGTAAGCATGTCCGGATTCGACCAGGTCCTTGACGATCTTGATGATCTCACCGATATGCTCGGTTGCGCGGGGGCGCACGGTGGGGGCCTTAACGTTCAGGCCCTCAGAATCTTTGATGTACTCGGCCTCGAACTTGCGGGCAACCTCCTGCATGGTGGTGCCGTCCGCCTGGCCTTTTTTGATCAGTTTATCGTCAATATCGGTGATATTGGAGACATACAGCACCTTGTTGCCAAGGTACTCCAGATAGCGGCGCAGCGTGTCAAACACGATCATGGGGCGCGCATTGCCGATATGGATATAGTTATACACCGTAGGGCCGCAGACGTAAACGCGATAAACGCCCGGCTCCTGCGGGATAAAATCTTCCTTTTTGCGGGTCATGGTATTAAAAATCTGCATGGACAGGAACTTCCTTTCCCAACTTTGCTGGTACGGCGCGGCTAAACCTGCAAACCGTTCAGATTTATTATAGCCGCCCTGATAAGCGGTTGCAAGGGGGCAGCATCATTTTGCCTGCATAAAGCAGGAACGATTCTGCCACAGGTAGATGCAGCCGGAAAGTGCGGTAACGGCAGCAACGGCCCAGCACAGCACCTGGGTGGTAAAGCTGATAACCCCAACGCCGTCCGCCGGAGCGAGCGCCATGGCAAAGTAATAGAAGATGATGGTGACCATCTGCAGCACGGTTTTGACCTTGCCCCACATGTTTGCGGCAATGACGGTACCGGACTCTGCCGCAATCATGCGCACACCGGCCACAGCAAACTCGCGGAACATGATGATGGCCAGCACCACGGGGGAGCAGACACCGTCCACCACCATATAAATAATGGCGGCGGTGGTGAGCATTTTATCAGCCAGTGGGTCCATAAACTTGCCAAAGTCCGTTACCAGGTGGTTCTTGCGGGCCAGGTAGCCATCCAGGAAATCCGTAAAGCTGGCCACAGCAAACAGAATGCCCGCTATCAAGGCATACGTTGCGTTGAACCGGGGCGTGCCCATATGGCTCATGGCAGCAAATACCATAAAGAACGGCACCATGATGACACGCATCATCGTTAATTTGTTAGGCAGATTCATGGTTTATTCCTCCACTTTGCTTTCCGCATAACCATAAAGATCATAAGTATCGGCATCGGTGATGGTAACGTTATAGAACGCGCCGGCTTCCAGCGGGTATCTGCCGGGGTCATGATGCTGCCATCAATTTCCGGGCAGTCTGCTGCGGAGCGCAGCAGGTACATGCCGGTTTCATCGTCCACGCCATCGCAGATGCACTCATAGGTCTTGCCGACCTTTTCTGCTTCCTTTTCCGCGCTGATTTCGGCCTGCAGCTCCATAATGTGGTCTGCACGGCGCTGCTTGACTTCCTCGTCAATCTGGTTGTCCATCTTGGCGGCCACGGTGTTTTCCTCGGCGGAATAGGCAAAGCAGCCCAGGCGGTCAAACTTGACGGTTTTGACAAAGTCGCACAGCTCGCTGTACTGTTCCTCGGTCTCACCAGGGAAACCTGCAATCAGGGTGGTGCGCAGCGTGATGTTGGGGATGGCCGCGCGCAGGCGGCGGATGGCATCCTCAATTTCTTTGCGGCCGCCGCGGCGGTTCATGTTTTTCAGCACCTCGTCATCGCAGTGCTGGATGGGCAGATCGAGATACGGCACAACCTTATTGTTGCGCACAAGGGCTGCGATGAATTCATCGGAGATACGCTCCGGGTAGGCGTACAGCACACGGATCCAGCGGATGCCCTCAATGGTGTTCAGCTTATCCAACAGTTCACAAACTGCGCCGGGTTTGCCCCAGTCCTCGCCGTAAGCGGTGGGGTCCTGCGCCACCAGGATTAACTCTTTCACGCCCTCCCCGGCCAGCCAGCGAGCTTCGGCAACACAGTCGTCAATGGGGCGGCTGCGCAGCCCGCGGATGAGCGGGATGGCGCAGTAATGGCAGCGGTTGTTGCAGCCTTCGGCAATTTTCAGGTAAGCATAGTGGCGCGGCGTGCTGATAACACGGGCACCGCCCAGCTCCATATCGCATTTGGGGCCATAGCTTTCCACCTGGCCCGCGCCGTTGGCGGTCAGGCGCTCCACAATGGCGGGCAGAGCGGCGTTGGAGCCAATGCCCACGACGGCGTCCACTTCCGGTATTTCGCTCACAATCTGGGTTTTATAGCGCTCAGCCAGGCAGCCGGTCACGATCACCTTCAGGTTGGGGTTCTGCTGCTTATACTGGCAGGCCATCAAAATGTTTTCGATGGCTTCCTCTTTAGCGGACTGGATAAAGCCGCAGGTGTTGACAATAATAATGTCCGCCTGTTCGGGGTCCGCAACCGTCTGGTGGCCCGCCTTGATCAGCGCGTGGCAGAATACATCAGCATCGACCTGGTTTTTGGGGCATCCAAGGGAAATAATTGCAATATTCATGTATGGTTGTTCCTGTCTCTCTTTTCAGTATGTTATGTTGGGCTCTGCCGCTTGCTTGGGCAAAATTCAGGCAAAGCTATCCGTTCGGTGCATTGATACCACAATGCCGCAGGAGCATTTTTTGCCCCTGCGGTGTGTACTTTTTTTGTGTTACGCTTCGGTTTCTTCTGTCTCGGCATCTGCCAATGCCTGGCGGATCACGCTGTGGGAGAACCCGCGCCGTGCCAAAGCGGCAGCTACCTGCTGCCATTTGCCCTGTGCCAGCTTTGCGGCATAGTGGCGTTCCACCAGTGCGCGGGCATTGGCCAGCTCCGGGTTTTCCTCCCCGTCCTCCTCGCTTTGGGCAAACAGAGCTTCCACCGCTTCGACGGCCGCGCCGCGGTCAATGCCTTTGGCGTGCAGATCATCCAGAATTGCACGGCGGCTCTTGCGCTTGCGCAGCAGCTCCGCCGCACGGCGGCGGGCAAAACCGGCGTCATCCAGCAGGTTCAGCTCCTGCATTTTTGCCACGGCGGCGGCAGCGCTGTGGGGGTCAAAGCTGCGGCAGAGCTTTTGATAAAGCTCCCCGGCTGCATGGTCCCGCAGGGCCAGCAGGTCCATGGCTTTATCCACAGCCTTGCGGGTGTCGCTTTTGGTCTGCAGGTCATGGATCTGCCATTCTTCCAGCTCATCCCCGGTATGCAGCCCCGCCATGGCAAAGGTGTCCTCGTCCAGCGAAAAGGCAAACTCGCCGTCAAAGAACAGCGCATAGCGGCCTCTTTTGGTTTCTTTTACCTGTGTCAGCTCCGGCATCGCTTATTCGTCAACCATGATATCGAGGTCCATCTCGCTGCCGGTGGTCTTGGGTGCATCCGCCATGGGAGCGGCAGGGGCATCTTCAGCAGCAACGGGGGTAACAGCCGGCTTCTCCAGCGGCTTCACGGTTCCCTTTTTGCCGGCCGCCAGCAGACGGTCCGCATTTTCGCGCACCTGCTTTTCAATCTCAGCAGCCACATCAGGGTGTTCTTTCAGGTAGAGCTTGGCGTTATCGCGGCCCTGGCCCAGGCGGATATCGCCATAGTTGAACCATGCGCCGCTCTTTTGCACAATGCCCAGCTTAGCACCCAGATCGATCATTTCGCCCAGTTTGGAGATTCCCTCGCCGAACATGATGTCAAACTCGGCCTCACGGAACAGGGTGCCACTTTGTTCTTGACGATCTTGGCGCGGGTACGGTTGCCGATAAAGGAACCGCTGGCGTCCTTCAGGCCCTCAATGCGGCGCACATCAATACGTACAGAGGAATAATATTTCAGGGCGCGGCCGCCGGTGGTCACTTCAGGGTTGCCGTACATCACACCGACTTTTTCGCGCAGCTGGTTAATAAAGATGCAGACGGTGTTTGTTTTGCCGATGATGCCGGTCAGCTTACGCAGAGCCTGGCTCATCAGGCGGGCCTGCAGGCCAACGTGGGAATCGCCCATTTCGCCTTCAATTTCGGCTTTGGGCACCATGGCAGCAACAGAGTCCACAACAATAGCGTCAATCGCGCCGGAGCGTACCAGAGCTTCGCAGATTTCCATGGCCTGCTCGCCGGTATCCGGCTGGCTGACCAGCAGGCTGTCAATGTCAACGCCAAGGGCGCGGGCATAGGTGGGATCCAGGGCGTGCTCAACGTCGATAAAGGCAACCTCGCCGCCCAGCTTCTGGGCTTCAGCCAGAACATGCAGGGCCAGGGTGGTTTTACCGGAAGATTCCGGCCCATATACCTCAATGATGCGTCCGCGTGGCAGGCCGCCGATGCCCAGCGCCAGATCCAGCCCCAGGCTGCCGGTGGAAATGGCATCCACCTGCATGGCAACGTTGGTCCCAAGCTTCATCACGGCGCCTTTGCCAAACTGCTTTTCGATCTGGGCCAGTGCCGTCTCCAGCGCTGCCTTTTTATCCCCTGCCGGGCCGGTGGGGAGCTGCTTGGATGAACTTTCCTTTTTTGCTGCCATAAGTTTATATCTCCTTATCTGAGCGATCGTGCGTTGTATCCCATATGCACCACAGGCAACTGCGGTGCTGTTTTTATTTTGTACGGCAGGTGCGCCGCTATCCAAATGGTCGTCCTGCGTTTATCAGGTATTATTATAACCAATCGCGGCACGAATTACAACCATTTGTTGTCATCTTTTCAAAATTTTCTTCGCATTTTCCACATTTTAGCTGCAAAACGTTGAAAATCAGATTTATTTCACCCGTTGAGCGTACACCACACGGTCGTTGCCGCCGTAATCCTGCCTTGCCTGCACCTGCTGCCAGCCGTTTTGGCGGCAGATCTCCATCACATCCGCCCGCTGGGCACAGCCAATCTCAAACACCAGCCACCCACCGGGGCAGACAATATCACGGTAGTGGGCGGCAATGGCGCGGTAAAAATCCAACCCATCCGTTCCGCCGTCCAGCGCCATAGCCGGCTCGTGGGCGGTCTCCGGCATCAGGGCCTGCATCTCCGCCCCGGTCAGGTACGGCGGGTTGGAGATGATCAGCTGCACGCTTTGGGGCATAAGCTCTCGCCAGTATTGCAGCACATCCGCCGCCTTTGCCTGCACACCGGTGCCATGTACGTTGGCTTGCAGGTATTGCAGCGCCTGCGGGCTTTTTTCCACGCAGATCACGCTGGCACTTGGCACAAAATGGCGGATGCCAATGCCCAGGCAGCCAGTTCCGGCGCACAGGTCCAGCACCCGGGGCTCAGGTTTTCCCATCTGCTGCAACAGCTCAATGGCAGTTTCGCACACCACCTCGCTGTCTGCGCGGGGCAGAGCACACCGGGGCCGACTTTGAAGGTCAACCCCAGTAAGTCCCACTCCCACTGCCAGGTATTGCAGCGGCACCCGCTGCATGCGCTGAGCCGCCAGTTCTGCCAGGCACTCAGCCTGCGGCCGGGTAAGCGGGTCAAACAGCAGGCGCGGATCTTTTCCAGCGGCAATGCGCAGCAGTTCGCGGGCGTCGTAATCAGCGTCGGGGCAGCCTGCGGCCTGCAGAGCATCCTGCACCATGCGCACAGCCTGGCGCGGCAGAATGCCCGCCAGCTGCTGTGGGGCAAGCGGCGTTACCATTGGCCGTCCTCCGGCTTTTTGGGCAGTACGGGGGTAACGGCGGCGATGGCCACTTCAATCATGTCATCTTCCGGCTCAAAGGTCGTCAGGTGCTGCAGCCAAAGCCCCGGCACCGAAACAGCCCGTGCCAGCAGCGAGTTGGAACGCCCTGCCCACTTCAAAATCTCATAACAGATGCCCACCAGCAGCGGCAGCATGGCCAGCTTGTACAGCACGCGCAGCATGGTACCGCTCCACGGCAGCACCGCATACAGCACAATGCTGACCAGAATGACCAGAATCAAAAAGCTGGTGCCGCAACGGGGGTGGAACCGCGTATGTCTGCGGATGTTAGCAACCGTCAATTCCTCACCTGCCTCATAGCAGGCAATCGTTTTGTGCTCAGCCCCGTGGTACTGGAACATGCGGTGGATTTCCTTCATGCGGGTGCAGAGGAACATGTAACCCAAAAAGATTGCCAGCTTGAGCACTGCTTCCAAGATGACCCGCGGCCAGCGCCCCATGGGGATCACTTTTGCCACCAGCCCAGTCAGGAACGTAGGCAGAAAGGTGAACAAAAAAATTGCCAGCACTACACCTGCGCAGGCGGAAAGGGTCATCAGCGCACTTTGTACCTTGGGGCCGGCGTGTTCGTCCAGCCAGCGGTCCAGCTTGCTCTCGTTCTGCTTCTCTTCCTCTTTTTCCTCTTCCGTCATGGCAATATCGGCCGAGTGCATCAGGTATTTGTACCCGTTCATCAGGTTTTCCACCATATTGCACACTCCGCGCACCAGGGGAACTTTATTGTACCAGTGGGTAGTCACATCGGAATAGCTCAGATCAATCGTGCCGTCCGGGCGGCGTACCGCGCAGCAGATTTTTTCAGGGCCGCGCATCATAATGCCCTCCATCAGGGCCTGGCCGCCCACAGAGGTACGGAATTTTTCAGTTGGACGTTGTTCTTGCGGCATGGGTTCTCCTTTATTTTTGCGGTCAAATCGGCTCGTGCAGATGTTCCTGCCCAGCGTGGTAGATGGGCAGGGTGATGGTAACGGTGGTACCCTGCCCCAACGTTGAGGTGATATCCGCCGTACCGCCCAGTGCTTTGGTGATCTCATCCACCACCGCCAGGCCGATGCCGGAACCACGCACGGCGTTTTTGGCTTTGAAGAATTTCATCTTTACGTTTTGCAGGTCATCCGGCGCAATGCCGCGGCCCTGGTCCCGGATGCTGGCCGTTACGGTGGTGGCGGTGCGGGTCAGGGTAAAGAAAATGGTTCCTTCCGGCGGCGAATATTTGATGGCGTTATCAAATACGTTGACAAACACCTGGCGCAGGCGGGCGGGGTCAGCCCAAACGGGATACGGCTCCGGCGGTTCGTCATACACAAGGTGCAGCCCCTCCTGCCGGATGCGGGCTTCCACAAACAGGGCAGCGTCGGTGGCTTCGGCCACAAAATCCAGCACCTCGCAGTTCAGCTTGATGCCGTTTTGCAGGCGGGAAAAATCCAGCAGTTCCTCCACCATATCATACAGGCGGTCGGTCTCACTGCGGATAATGGTAATACCCTTGCGGTAGTTTTCGTCATCGGGGCCAGGATGTTGGCGATGGTTTCCAGATGAACTCGTTTTTCATCCGTTCCGTTTTTGTCAGGTCCTCGGCCATCTGGTTGATGGCTTTGCACAGGCGGCCGATCTCATCGTCATACGGGGCATCCGGCAGGCGGGTGGTCAAATCGCCGTGGGCAATGCGATTGGCGGTGGCTTCCACCTGGCCCAGCGGCCGCACAATGGTGCGGATAAAAAACAGGCCGCTGAACACCGCAAACCCCAGCACCACCGCCGCCACGCCGAACGAAACCATCAGCGTGCTGTACCACTGGCGGTCCACCAGCGTCAGGCTGGTAACAAGGCGCATGGCCGTCACATTGCCCGCCGCATAAGGCACCAGGCTGGTAACAGCCATCACGTGTTCGCCGTCCGCTGTGCGGAAAGTGACCATGCCGCTGCCGGTGGAGCCGGTGACAGCCTGATAAAAATCCCTGCCCTCGCTCAGCAGATTCTTGTTCATGGTGCCGCTGGAGGTTGCCAGCACCACGCCGGAGGAATCCAACAGCATGAACTCGAACTTATCTTTTTCATCAAACTGTTCCACCGTGCGGCGCAGGGACTGGCTGCGGCTTTCAGACGTTGCCTGGCTGCTGCCGGCGGTGCCGGTTGCCTGCAAACGTCCCTCCACGGTGGAAAACCGCGCCTGCATGGCACGCTGCACCCCGCCGTACAAATTCTGGTGGCTGTAATACAAAAACAGCCCCAGCGCCGCAGCCAGGATGCAAATGGTAATCAGCAGGCTGCCGCGCAGCCAGCGGCGGGTAATGCTCTGCACAGGCGGCAGCCCCCTTTCCATAAAAATGCGGTAATTATGCGTTCCAGCGGTAGCCATAGCCCCAGACGGTCAAAATGTGCTGGGGGCTGCTGGGTTCATCTTCCACTTTCATGCGCAGGCGGCGGATGTTGACATCCACGATCTTGACATCGCCGAAATACCCCTTGCCCCAAACGCCTTCCAGGATCTTTTCGCGCACCAGGGCAGTGCCGGGGTTGCGGAAAAACAGCTCCATGATCTGAAATTCCACCTGGGTCAGGTCAATGGGCTTGCCGGATTTGTACAGCACGCGGCTTTTTTCATCCAGCACAAAGGGGCCGCTGACCAGCTGATCCGGCTCGGAGCCTGCCTGTTCATCGTCCGCAGTGGCGCTGCGGCGCACTCGGCGGGCCAGCGCTTCCACGCGGGCCATCAGCTCCGACACCGAGAACGGCTTGGTGATATAATCATCCGCGCCGATGGAAAGGCCGCGAATCTTATCGCTCTCCTGCCCTTTGGCGGACGCCATAATAATACCGATGTACGGGTCGCTGTGGCGGATGGTTTCGCACAGCGAAAACCCATCCATGCCCGGCAGCATGATATCCAGCAGCGCTACATCGCAGGGGGGATTTTTCTGGATCAACTCCAGCGCACGTTCCGCGCTGGGGGCTTCCAATACTTCCCAGCCTGTCATTTTCAGGTTCAGTGCCACAAGTTCGCGGATGCTGGCTTCGTCTTCTACGACCAGAATACGTTTCATTGTTTTTCCTTTCCCGGTCGGGGTTCTGTTTCCCGCCGCCTGATTGTTATGGCGCACCGCCCGCAGATAGACATGCGCGTTTTACCGTATATTTTTAGGGCAATACCGCATAATTCTAAGTGCCGATACGGCGAGCGGGGTGCGGCAGATGCCAAGCCAAAAGCGCAGATAATACTGGATGCTGCAAAGGTGAGCGCCGCCAGTGGCGGAAACAGCGAACCGAAGCAGGGGCAGCGGTCGCAGAGTGCGAGGGGCTTTTGCCCCCGAAGCACGATGCGGGTACCGCAACCCGACATTATCGAGCATTTTGGCAACGCAGATGCCGTGCCGCAGCTGCCGGAGCGGTGCTTAAGCCGCAAGGCGGGAATTGTGCGGTGTTGCCTTAGTTTTTTTAACGGAACACGGTTGTTCCGTGGATGATATCGTCAATACTCAGGCCATAATACGGGGTCACCACGCGGGCCTGCAGCTGCTGGCTGCCAATGTTGGCAATGCGGCGGTACTCCCCGGCTTCGGTCTGTTCCCCGTCGATGTCCGGGGTTTGGGTTTCTTTGGCGGGGTCGGTCAGGCGCAGTTCGCAATAAACTGTGGTACCCTCGCGGTTGCACACCATCCAGCCGCTGCCATCCCGGTTGGTGCGCAGCAGCACCGAACCGTGCATGGATTCCGGCAGCTCCAGAAAGAAGCTGTACTCGCTGTCATACACACCAAAGTGACTGCCGGTCTCATCCGCCGCGGCAAAATCCCGCCACAGGATAAAGCGCAGCCGCTTGTCCATTCCGGTGGAAATTTCGCCGCCGTCATCGATCATCGTGGGAATCTCGATCGTTCCGTTGCCGTCCAGATCGGTGCTGACCAGTGCGGCATCATACCGCAGGGTCGCTTTAGTCAGGTTGGCCACGCCCGCCGGGCGGTAGGTCTGCAAAAATCGGGTTTCCGGGTCATACACTACAATAGAACTTGCCAGGCTGGTGCCGGAAGCACCGGTCCAGCCATCCACCACCAGATAGTTGCCATCGTCCGCACCAATGCCCGCGTGCAGGGCCGCACAGCCGCTGTAATCACCAATCGCAAGGGTCTGGGCGGAGCGGAAGCCATCCTCGGTGTTGGTCAGCAGCTGCAGGTTCAAGCCGCCGCCCTCCTGCTCAGCAGGCAGGGCCAATACCAAATCCTGGGTGCCCTCTCCGCCCGTCAGGTTGGCAAGGATCATTTCGGTGTATGCCTGCTTGATGATGATCTGCAGGCCATCCTCGGTGTACAGATACACCACCATATAACGGTCGCCCTGGGCGCTGGCATAGCCGACAAGGATCTGCAAGGAATTTTCATCCCGCAGATGGGCGGTGTTCACGCTTTCCACCTCGCTGGAAAGCCCTTCTGCCGTCTGCGTCACCCGCCAGCCGTTTTCCTCGGTCGGTTCCAGAACAGCCAGGTACACATTGCCCGCAGAGGCATCCAGCGTGTACAGCACGGCGGCTTCATCCTGGCCGTCACCATCCCAATCGCCAAACAAAAGGGAAAAATCGCCGCTGGCAGGTATTTCAGGGTCGCGGTTACACCAAGGGCGCTGTTGAGCGCCTTTTGTACGGCGCTCGTCTCGCCGGAAGCCTGCGGCGCGCGCAGCAGGGATTCCACATCGCTGCCGGTTACGGCAGAACAGCCGGAAAGCAGCAGCGCGGCTGCCAGTGCGCACGCGGCGCAGCTGCGGCGGTATGGCATGGATATTTTCCCTCCCCTGCATGGTTTCCAGGCACTATTTGCACCCCAGACAAATACAGGTTATAGTATACCACAATCAAGCCAACGCTGCAATGCCAAGAATCATCATCAGCACCCCCACGCAAAAGCCTGTCACCCCCATTTTGCGCCACGCCGGTTCAAACGCCGCGGGCAGCAGCTGGGCAGCCGCCACCCACAGCATAATGCCCGCCACCACAGCCACAATGCCGTTCAAAAGTCCCGGCGTCAACAGTGGGGCCAGCACCAGTGCCGCCAAAACGGCCCCCGCCGGTTCCGCAAGGCCGGATACCAGCGCAGCCACGGCACCCTTGGCCCGGCTGCCGGTGGCGCAGGCAAAAGGCACCGCAACAGCCAATCCCTCCGGGATATTGTGCAGGGCAATCGCCAGTGCCGTGCGCGCCCCCAGCTGCGGGTCCGAGACGTTGGTCAGCAGGGTCAGGATGCCCTCCGGCAGGTTATGCAACAGCAGGGCTGCCCCCGTTACCAGCGCAGCCCGCATGGCAGAGCCCTGGGTGCGGGAGCCAAAACGGTCGGCCAGTGTATCCTCGTCCGGCAGAGCACAGGCCAACAGCCAGGCTGCCAGCATACCCCCCAGCAGCAGTGCCGCAGCCGCAGCCCCACAGCCAAAGGGTGAAAGCAGCGCCCCGTAAAAATCCAGCAGCGCCGGAGCCAGGTCCGCCAAACTGACGGTCAGCATGACCGCCCCGGCAAAGCCGCCGCAGAACGCCATCAGCCTTGGCGTTGGCCGGAACAGCGCCGCAATCAGCCCGCCCAGACCAGTGGACAGACCGGCGATGGTTGTCATGAGGAGAGGAAGAAGCATAGTGAACACCCCAGTTTTAGTTAGGAGTTAGGAGGGAGGAGTTCGGCGTTGGGCGCAAGCAATTAGAAATTAGCAATGAGGAATTAGGAATTGGAGATGGGGTTGGGTTTATTATGGATTTTATATGCGGGGTGGTGGAGCGGTATGCGGGTGATTTTTATATTGCAGTTTTTATGTGTTATGTCGGGCATTTATTGGCATCTCACCCGTAGGGGCGCACATTGTGCGCCCGCCAACCTAAGGCAATACCGCATAATTCTAAGTGCCGATACGGCGAGCGAGGTGCGGCAGATGCTAAGCCAAAAGCGCAGATAATACTGGATGCTGCAAAGGTGAGCGCCGCCAGTGGCGGATGCAGCGAACCGAAGCAGGGGCAGCGGTCGCAGAGTGCGAGGGGCTTTTGCCCCCGAAGCACGATGCGGGTACCGCAACCCGACATTATCGAGCATTTTGGCAACGCAGATGCCGTGCCGCAGCCGCCGGAGCGGTGCTTAAGCCGTCAGGCGGGAATTGTGCGGTGTTGCCCTAAATAGGCAATACTTTTTTCAATGGTCCCGCATTGGGCAAACCGCCACGGGACGATGCTCGTCATCGTCCCCCTACAGATGATTTGCAGGTTTGCGTCAACTGCTTTACGTTTCTCTGCGGCGCGATGAGGCATCGCGCCCTACAATTTTTTCATTGTTCGTCTCACATTTCAAAAGGCTCAATCGCCTAATATTTTTGAGCGGCATGTTTGTGCCGCGGTCCACCACAATGATTCACTATTCTTTTTTTAAGCGAAAAACGCCTCCCGGCCCGGACCCACGGTCCGCCGGGAGGCGTTTTGAAACATTAAATCAATCAGTTATTTTTGTAGTAGTTGATCAGGCAGCCATCGGCCAGGATCTGGCGCTCGGCATCGGTCAGGGCACCAAGCTTTACGGTGAACTCCTTCACACTGCCATCGGGCTTAACAGCCACGGCGGGCATGGTATCGGCAACTTCCAGCAGAGCCTTGCGCACGCCGGGCAGGTAGATGCAGTCGCCCAGTTCAAACACGCTGGGGTCCTCCACCAGGAAGGGCAACATGCCCCAGTTGATGCAGTTGGAGCGGTAGCGCTTGGTTGCATACTCCTTGGCAAAGTTGGCCGCGCCGCCCAGCACGCGCTGGCAGGAAGCCGCCTGCTCACGTGCGGAGCCATCGCCGGGCTTATTGGCAAAGATGGCGGAGCCAATGTTGGTGGCTGCGGCGTTCGGCTTGTAACCGGCCTTTTCCAGCGCGGCATACACAGCCTGTACTTCTTCCGGCAGAGTGCCTGCGGTGCGGGCTTCGTCCAGAGCCTTGACTGCCTTGGCGCGGCCGACATAGGCCGGGTCCTTGCGGGACAGGGTGAACTCTGCCAAGCGCAGCGGGTTGGAGCGGAAGGAAGAAGTCTCACCGGAGGGGATCAGCTCATCGGTGGTGGTGACAGGGTCGGTGATGTAGCTGACAATCTTGACCAGCAGGTCATCCGTCAGTTCCGGCTGCTGCGGCCAATCCTTGATGTTGGGGCCAAAGCGCAGGGCGGTTTCCGGTTCGGGGCTGCCCCAGCCGTTATAGATACGCTTATCGTACACACCCCGGTCAAAGTGATACTTGGGTGCGGTGTAGTCGTGGTCACAAACCTCGCTGGCTGCGGTCAGAATGCCGCCGTTGGCTGCGGTAGCCGCAATGGAGCGGGCATCCATCAGCGCCACGCCGGAGATTTGACCCTCGCCGGGCTTGGAGCCTTCGCGGTTGGGGAAATTGCGGGTGGTGTGGCGGATGCTGAACTCGCCATTGGCCGGGGTATCACCTGCGCCGAAGCAGGGGCCGCAGAAGCATTCGCGGAAGATGCCGCCAGCGGAAACGATATCGGCCACCACGCCGTTCTTGACCAGCTCCAGGTAGGTGGGCATGCTGTCCGGGTAAGCGCTGAACTTGAACTCGCCGTTGCCGCAGCTCTTGCCGCGCAGGATGTCAGCCACAGCGCACAGGTTCTCATAAGTGCCGCCGGAGCAGCCAGCCACAATGCCCTGATCCACATAAATGCTGCCGTCGGCGCGCACCTTGCTGACAAGATCCATCTTGACCTTGCCGCTCAGCTGCTCATTGGCGCGGGTTTCGATCTCATGCAGCAGATCCTTGGCGTTTGCCTTCAGTTCGCGGATGGGGTAAGCATAGCTGGGATGCATGGGCAGTGCGATCATGCACTCGATCTTGGAAAGATCCAGCTCGATGCAGCCATCGTAATAGGCAACATCGGCGGGCTTCAGCTCTTTATAAGCATCGGCACGGCCATGACCTGCGAGGTATTCCTCGGTCACGCCATCGGTCTGCCAGATACTGGACCAGCAGGTGGTCTCGGTGGTCATACAGTCAATGCCGTTGCGGCAGTCTGCGGAAAGGCTGGCAACGCCGGGGCCAACAAATTCCATAACCTTATTCTTCACATAACCGTTGGCATAGGTTGCGCCAACCAGGGCCAGCGCCACGTCATGCGGACCAACGCCGGGGTTCAGTCTGCCGGTCAGGTAAACGCAGATCACGCCGGGCATGGCCATATCATAGGTACGGCCCACCAGCTGTTTGGCCAGCTCGCCGCCGCCTTCGCCCACGGCCATAGTGCCCAGTGCGCCATAGCGGGTATGGGAGTCAGAGCCCAGGATCATGCGGCCGCAGCCTGCCATCATCTCGCGGTTATAGCTGTGGATAACTGCCATGTTGGGCGGAACATAAATGCCGCCGTATTTATGCGCAGCGGAAAGGGCAAACTGATGGTCGTCCTCGTTGATGGTGCCGCCCACCGCACACAGAGAGTTGTGGCAGTTGGTCAGCACATACGGCAGGGGGAACTTTTCCATGCCGGAGGCGCGCGCCGTCTGGATGATGCCCACATAAGTAATATCGTGGGAAGTCATCGAATCAAACTTGATGCGCAGGTCTTTCATATCCGGCGCAGTGTTATGGGCTTTCAGAATGCCGTAAGCAATGGTGCCCTTGCGGGCCTCTGCTTCGGTCACATGGGCCGGTGCGGTATCGGTCAGCTGGCCGTTGACCAGGTACACGCCGTGGTCGTGCAGTTTCATTTTCATGCTCCTTCCTGCAAGACGGCTTTATTACAGCCGTGCCGCAACAGCGTCAGTAAATTCGGTGGTGGTGGCGGTACCGCCAATATCCGCGGTAACAGCCTTACCCTCGGCAACCTGTGCCAGAATGGCGGCGTTCAGCCTGGCGGCCTTATCCGTCATGCCCAGGTCGTTCAGCATCATGGCAAATGCCATCAGGATGGCGCTGGGGTTGGCCTTGTTCTGGCCTGCAATGTCGGGGGCGGAGCCGTGGACAGCCTCATAGATGCGGGTCTTGGCGCCAATGTTGGCAGAGGGGGCAAAGCCCAGGCCGCCCACCAGACCGGCGCACAGGTCGCTGATGATATCACCGTACAGGTTGGGGGCAACCAGAACGTCAAACTGCTCCGGCTTCTGCACCAGCTTCATGCACAGGGCGTCAATAATGCAGTCGTCTGCTTCAATGGCGGGGTAATCCTTGGCGACCTCGCGGAAGGTGGACAGGAACATGCCGTCGGTCAGCTTCATGATGTTGGCCTTATGGACTGCAGTCACCTTTTTACGGCCATTGGCGGCAGCGTAATCAAAGGCAAAACGGCAGATGCGCTCACAGGCGGGCTTGGTGATGAGCTTTACGCCGTTGGCGATCTCATCGTTCAGCATGTACTCGATGCCTTTATACAGGTCCTCGGTGTTTTCGCGCACAATAACAAGGTCCACATTTTCAAAGCGGGTGGGCACACCGGGCAGGGTGCGCACGGGGCGCAGGTTGGCGTAGGTATTAAAGCGCTGGCGCAGCTGCACGTTGATGCTGCGGAACCCTTTGCCGATAGGGGTTGCGGTGGGGCCTTTCAGCGCCCAGCCGTATTCTTCAATGGCATCCAGTGCGCCGGGCTGCAAAAGCTCACCATGCTCTGCGGCGTACTCTGCGCCAGCGGCGTATTCTTCCCATTCAATACCGGTTGCCAAAACATCCGAAATTTTGCGCACGCTCTGCGCAATTTCGCGGCCAATGCCGTCACCAGGAATCAAAACTGCCTTCATATCGGTTTGCCCCTTTCTAAAAAAGCGGCAGGGGTGCGGCGTGCCGTGGCCGTTTACCCCGCCCTGCCGGACTGCTTTTTGCCGGTGGGCCGCGCCTTAACGCAGGACAAACCTGCCAAAAGCTGAACCACACCTGCAAAAAATTTGTTTTAATAGCATTACAGTTTGAGTATACCCATTTTGGTCAGCCTTGTCAACGTAATTCATTAAAGTTGCACCTGTATTTTGCGGATTCAAACTTTATTTTATAAAGTCATGTTTCATTCACATTTACAATTCTTTAAGATTCATGCTTGACTACAGCGCTCAAATACTATAAAATTGTAACTGTTCAGCACTTTGAAGCGTTTTTGGCCCGCATGGCGGCGGGCAGGGCGCGCTGCGGGCGCTGTGCCCGTTTTTTGCACGTGCTGGTAATAGAGTGCAGGCAAAAGCCCCCAGCGGCGCTTTTGCAGGAAAGTAAGGAGGGCGCATCTGATGTATTACCCGGATGTTCCGGCGCTTGACCCGGAAGATATTGAACTTTTGTGCAATGAGTATATTGCGCACAACAAGCATCTTGACCCCCACATTGCGGACCGCCTTGGCGTTAAGCGCGGCCTGCGCAACCCGGACGGCACCGGTGTTCTGGCGGGCATTACCAATGTTTCCAGCGTTATTGGTTACGAAAAGCTGCCCGAAGGCACCATCCGCCCCATTCCGGGCCGCCTGGTTTACCGCGGCATTGATATTGACACTCTGGCCGCCGAAGCCGACAAGAATGACCGCTTCATGTTTGAAGAAGTGGTGTGGCTGCTGCTGTTTGGCGCACTGCCCACCCAGGAACAGTATGCCCGGTTCTGCAAGCTGATTGATGAGCACCGCGAACTGCCCAAGGGCTTTGCGGACGACATGATCATGAACTCGCCCTCCCCCAATATTATGAATAAGATGGCGCGCAGCGTGCTTTCGATGTACAGCTATGACGAGCACGCCGATGATCTGAGCCTGCCCAACATCCTGACCCAGAGCATCAACCTGATTGCCGAGCTGCCCACCATGATGGTGAACGCCTACCAGCTCAAGCGCCGTGTGTATGACCACGAAAGCATGTACTTCCATTACCCCATCGCCGGGCAGAGCACTGCGGAGCACATTCTGAGCTCCTACCGTGCAGACCAGAAGTTCACCCACGAGGAAGCACGCCTGCTGGATCTGTGCCTGCTTGTTCACGCAGACCACGGCGGCGGCAACTGCTCCACCTTTACCACCCGTGTGCTGTCCTCCTCCGGCACCGATACATACGCAGCCATCTCTGCGGCCATCGGTGCCCTGAAAGGCCCCAAGCACGGCGGCGCCAACCTGAAAGTTATGCACCAGCTGGATTACATTCTGGCCAATGTGGAGCACCCGGAGGATGACGGCGAAGTGCGCGAGATGCTGCGCAAGATCATCCGCAAGGAAGCCGGTGACGGCAGCGGCCTGATTTACGGCATGGGCCACGCGGTGTACACCCTGAGCGACCCGCGCGCCCAGATCCTGAAAAACCACGCCCGCAGCCTTGCCTACAAAAAAGGCTACGATGAAGAATATAACATGCTGTGCAGCATTGAGCGCCTGGCCCCGGAGATTTTTGCCGAAGAAAAGCACGGCCCCAAAAAGGTTTGCGCCAACGTGGACCTGTTCAGCGGCCTGATCTACCGCATGCTGGGCATCAGCGAAGATTTGTACACCCCGCTGTTTGCCATTGCCCGTGTACCCGGCTGGTGCGCCCACCGCGTAGAAGAAGTTGAGTACGCCAACCGCATCATTCGCCCCGCTTATAAATACCTGGGCGAGCCGCAGGAGTACCTGCCGCTGGAAGAGCGCTGATTTCTGCTTATATCATCATGAACTGGCACCCGGATTTTTCCGGGTGCTTTTTGTTTTGGGGTGGCGCAGGAGGCAGTTATCTGATATACTGGAAAAAAGCCCCTTATTCCATTGGAACATGACCAGAAAGTGAGAGAAACATGGAAAAATTCAAACAGCTGCTCTTCTCCGAAAACGGCATTAAAATTGTAAACATGCTGTTCTTCTTGGCGTTTCTGGCCCACAACCTTGTGTTTCTGGTTGTGGCATACCTGGTCTGGATCCTTTTTCTGGCGTTCTGCATCAAAAAAGCTGCGAGTCGAACCTCCAGGATTATTTACGGCTGCTTTATTGCTTTTGCTGTTGTTATGGTCGTGCTGAATGTTGTGCCGGTACTGCTGGGGCTATAACTCAGCGGGCGTCCGCCTGTTTGCCGCACAGACCGTTTGATTTTGTTGGGAGGTCGATGTTATGCCATGGTGGTACCCTTTCGGCTGTATTGCATTTATCGTTGGCGGCATCCTGATTTTCCTGAAACCGGAATGGCTCTGGGCGCTGACAGAGCAGTGGAAGTCCTATGCGGCAGACGGACCGTCGGACTTCTATATCCTGAGCGCCAAAATCGGCGGTGTGCTGTTTGCGGTATTTGGGGTCGTCGCACTGGTTCTTCCGCTTTTTCTTACTTGATGGTTCCGGCTTTGGGCAATACCGCATAATTCTAAGTGCCGATACGGCGAGCGAGGTGCGGCAGCTGTTAAGCCAAAAGCGCAGATAATACTTTGTGTATTATCGAGCATTTTGGCAACGCAGTTGCCGTGCCGCAGCCGCCGGAGCAGTGCTTAAGCCGTCAGGCGGGAATTGTGCGGTATTGCCTTTGCTTTTTCACAAAATAACAGCATCCGTATGGTGCCCCCTGCCCGTGGGCCGCCATGCGGATGCTGTTTTGCGTTTGTTATGCTTTTCTGGTAGTGACACCGTACAGGCTGTTCCAGGTTGCGCGGCCCAGCATGCCGTCCGGTTTCAGGTCATGCACTACCTGCCAGGCCAGAACCGCTTCCCGCGTGCTGGCACCGTAACGGCCATCGGTGGTCAGTTCCGGCACCAGGGTTTTCAATTTCTGCTGGGCGCTTTTCACGGTTGCGCCCCGGCTGCCGCGGCGCATGGTAACACCGGGCCAGATCTCCCCTTCCCCGTTTTTATCCGCCCAGGCGCGGTACAGGGCATCCCAGGTATCGCGGCCCACGTGGCCGTCAATTTTCAGCCCCTGTTCCCGCTGGAACCGCCGCACTGCGGTTTCGGTGCTGGTGCCGTAGCGTCCATCCACATTCAGTCCGCCCAGCCAGCGCTGTACCAGGGCAATATCCGGGCCGGATGCCCCCGGCCGCAGCACGGTTCCGCCATATTCCGGCATTGCATTTGCCATAAAAAAGCCCCCTTTGCTGTGTGTTGCAGGCTTGCCGCCCGCCCTCATTTCACACTATGCAAAGGGGGTTCGTTTTGTGTTAAGATATTCTGTATTTTTAAGCAATATAGCCGCCGCTACGCAGAACAAAGATCCAGAACGTCAGCGATAGCGCCGAGAACAGCGTGGTTGCCGCCACACAGCTGGCCGTCAGCACACCCTCATGGCCCATGTTCTTGGCCATAACGTAAGAGCTTGGCGTGGTGGGGCTACCCAGCATGATGAGCAGGGCAATCAGCTGCTGGTCCCGGAAACCGAGCTTGACGGCAATGGGGATAAAGATCGTGGTCAGCACCATCAGCTTGCAGCAAGCCGCCACCAGGGTGGGTGCCAGCTTTTTGATGGCCTTGGCTCCCTCAAACGAAGCGCCGATGGAAAGCAGCGCCAGCGGGGTGGTCAGGCTGGAAAGGCTGGTCAGGGTTTTCTGCGCCAGGGTAGGCAGGCCAAAGGGCAGCAGGCTGTACAGCGTACCCAGAATAATGCCGTCCAGAATGGGGTTGGTCAGCACACCGTACAGCAGCTTGGAGGGGGTCACTTTGCCATGCTGCTGCGGGCTTTCCACCGTCAGGATAATGACCGCAAAAATGTTGAACAGCGGCACACTGCCCAAAATCATCAGGGGGGCCATGCCGGAAGTGCCGTAAATGTTCTGGATGAACGCCACACCCAGAATGGCCGCGCTGCTGCGGTAGCTGGCCTGTACGAACTCACCCACCAGGGTTTTATCTTTCAACAGGCGGCGCGCCAGCACCCAGATGACCACAATGGCAATGGCCGTTACCGCAAAGCAGAACAAGACAAACTTTGCATCAAAGCTGTGGGCAAGGTCCAGGGTTGCCATATCACAGAACAGCATGACCGGCAGCGTTACCTTGAACACCAGCTTGTCGGCCACGGTGCAGAACTGCTTTGGCAAAAAGCCTTTTTGCCCCAGCACCCATCCAATGACCATCACCAGAAATACCGGAAGGGTCGCGTTCAGGCTGAACATTAAATTATCCACATTGATCCCTCTTTATATTACGTCCTTACATTCCCGCAGCCATGCTTGGGGCAGGCCCGCAGGATTGTTTTGATGATACGATTATACCATATCATTCCGGCAAAAAACATGCCGAGAATGACCACATTTGCACGGCTTTCCGCCGCACTTTTTGCGCAACTGGCCTTTAATTCGTACCCACTCTCACATCACCGCACAAGCGCGCCGTTACAAGGTCTTTGCAGCGCTCACGGTGGGCAGCGTGCAGCGGATGCTGCTGGAAGCATTGCAGCGCCTGTTCATCCCGCAGTTCTGCATAGAATATCAAGTCATAGTCCCCTCCGGCCAGGTTGAGGCCAATTTCAATGCACAGCAAGCCGTCGATTCTGCCCCGCATGGTGGCAACGGAATTTTGTAAAAACTTCAAAGCTTCAGCTTCTTGATGCTGTGCTTTTACAGCGTCGGTATATTTCCAGAACAAAATATGGCGGATCATCTCAGCTGCCTCTCTTTCGCCGCTTTTTATTTTTAAGGCAACACCGCACAATTCCCGCCTTGCGGCTTAAGCACCGCTCCGGCAGCTGCGGCACGGCATCTGCGTTGCCAAAATGCTCGATAATGTCGGGTTGCGGTACCCGCATCGTGCTTCGGGGCAAAGCCCTCGCACTCTGCGACCGCTGCCCCTGCTTCGGTTCGCTGTTTCCGCCACTGGCGGCGCTCACCTTTGCAGCATCCAGTATTATCTGCGCTTTTGGCTTGGCATCTGCCGCACCTCGCTCGCCGTATCGGCACTTAGAATTATGCGGTATTGCCTTAAATTATACCATACCGCCAGGCAAAAAGCACGCTGTGGAACCTGACACTCCCGGCGAACAAAATGCGGCTGTATTTGGCAGTTTTTCAACTTGTGTTTTACTGTCGTTTCTGGTAGACTAGATAAAGTATGTGTGTCTTTTTGTCCGGCCGGTTTCTGTTTGCGGCATTCTGCACGCCGGCCGCACACACATACACGGTAAGGAGGATTCATTTTATGAGCAATCCCATTGATTATTCCCAGGGCATTTACGATGCCAAAAAACTGGGCACGCCCCGGCTGCTGATCCTGGGTGCGCAGCACATGTTCGCCATGTTTGGCGCAACCGTGCTGGTTCCCCTGCTGACCGGCCTGAGCGTTTCCACCACGCTGCTGTGCGCCGGCCTTGGCACGCTGCTGTTCCACATCATCTGCAAGGGCAAGGTTCCCGCATTTTTGGGTTCCAGCTTTGCCTACCTGGGCGGCTTTGCCATTGTCAGCAATGACGGTGCCAACCCGGAAAACTTGCCCTACGCCTGCGCAGCCGTTGCGTTCAGCGGCCTGCTGTATGTGCTGGTCAGCGGGCTGATCTCGGTGTTCGGCATCCGCCGCATCATGCGGTTCTTCCCGCCTGTTGTCACCGGCCCCATCATCATCTCCATTGGCCTGATCCTGGCCCCGTCCGCCATCACCAACTGCCAGAGCAACTGGCTGCTGGCTTTTGTGGCGCTGGCCGCCGTTATCGTCTGCAACATCTGGGGCAAAGGCATGGTCAAGATCCTGCCCATCCTGATCGGTGTTCTGGTCAGCTATGCGGTTGCCCTGGTAACTGGTGCGGTTGACTTTGCCGCCATCGGCGAGGCCTCCTGGATCGGTTTCCCCATCCACAAAGAGGCCATGGGTCTGTTTGCCATTGACGGCAGCGAAAAATTCATCAGCGCCCTGTTCACCATCATGCCCATTGCCATTGCAACCATGATGGAGCACATCGGCGATATTGCCGCCATCAGCGCCACCACCGGCCGCAACTATATCCGTGACCCCGGCCTGAACCGCACCCTGATGGGCGATGGCCTGGCAACCGCCATGGCCGGCCTGCTGGGCGGCCCCGCCAACACCACCTACGGCGAAAACACCGGCGTTCTGGCCCTGACCAAGATCTATGATCCCCTGGTCATCCGCATTGCCGCTGTATTTGCCTGCATCCTGAGCTTCTGCCCCAAGTTTGAAGCCATCATCAACACCATTCCTTCCGGCATCATCGGTGGTATCAGCTTTGTGCTGTACGGCATGATCTCCGCCATCGGTGTTCGCAACGTAGTGGAAAATCAGGTCGACTTTACCAACAGCCGTAACCTGATCATTGCTGCCGTTATCCTGGTGTGCGCTCTGGGCTTTAACTCCGTGGGCGGCATCACCTTCGGCATCGGCGGTGTCAGCGTTACCCTGTCCGGCCTGGCCATTGCTGCCCTGGCCGGCATCCTGCTGAACGCCATCCTGCCCGGCAATGATTACGAGTTCGACTCCAACCCCGGCACCGGCGAAGGCACCAGCCTGCGCGTCTGATCCTGCGCTTATCTGACGGGTGTGTTTTAAATAGCATCCCAACCATGATGGTGGCCGCGGCCCCGCGCCGCGCACGAAATTTGCTTTTTTCCGTTATCCCAACTTCGTAAAGATGTGGTATAATGACACTAAGCCAATTTCCCACCATCATTTTTTATTTGTGTTGGAATTCCGCGTTCCCTATAATTCCTAACTCATACCTAACCACCGGAGGTGCCTATGCCCACTACCCTTACCGTGGCAGATTTTCTTTCGCTGCGCATGCAGTACAAAGCCGAACAGGCGGAAAACGAAATTCCTGCCGTGATCGAACACAACTTCAAAAATGGCCGCATGGTGGACCATTATTTTGTGGTGCCCGGTCCCGCCCTGCTGGCTGATGAAGCCGTGCAGGACTTTGGCGGCAAAATCGAGAACATCCTGTTTCTGCAGCAGAGCGAACCCGGCGCACCGTGGCAGGTGCTGCTGCACGAACCTTCTATGATCCGGGAGATCACCTTTGAAATGCCGGAGGAAGAGTTCCGCGCCATGCTGGCCAAGAACAACCTGATCCTGCCCGGTGACCCCGGCTTTGTGATGCCGTAAGCTCTAGGGTGTATCTGATAAACCAAAATTCAGTCTGGTTCTTTTGTTTTCAGATATGCCTTTAAGCAGTGCAAGTTTTTGCGGGATTAAAGTTCGTTTTTTTGTCTATTCTGCCGCTTACCCACTTGCATAGCGCGGCAAATGCGTATATAATAGAATGAAACAGCATGTGGGATATTGATAGGCCCGATGCAGAAGGGGGTTGTTGCTAATGGCGATTTCTGAACCTACCGCGGTATTCTCTATCCGCGACGATAAAGACCAGGAGATCAAGCAGGTTATGCAGCTTGTTTACGGTGCACTGGAGGAGAAGGGCTATAACCCCGTCAACCAGCTGGTCGGCTATATTCTTTCGGAGGACCCGACTTATATCACTACTTACAAGAACGCCCGTTCGCTGATTCGCCGCATTGACCGCGACGATCTGCTGCAGGCCCTTGTGCGTGCTTATGTCCGCAACGGCTGATTGCTTATCTACAAAAAATAACGCCCCGGAACACATTCTGACCAGTGTTCCGGGGCGTTTTGCATTTTGTACGGTTTTGCTTTTTCTGTTGCTCAGCCTTGCTGTGCCGCTATCAGGCAAAGAAAGCCTTCTGCACAGCGTTCAGCACAGCGGCGCGGCCTGCGGTAAAGTTTACGCCGCCCTGCAAATAGCAGGTGTAGGGGAGCGGGCCGTCACAGCTGATTTCAATGGTAGAGCCCTCGGTAAAGGAACCGGATGCCATAATGACCTGGTCGGTATAGCCCGGTTCGTCTGCCGGTTCGGGGCTGACAAAGCTGTCCACCGGAGAGCAGGACTGGATGCCTGCGCAGAACCCCTGCAGCGCGGCGGCACTGCCGGAATCAAAGCAAGTCACAATATCGTTATGGTCGGCGGTATAGCGGGGCACGGGGTTCACACCCACCAGCTCCAGCAGGCACTGGGCATACACGGCGGTTTTCAGTGCTTCACACACAACGCCGGGGGCGTAATAGAAGCCGAGGAAAGTATCACGCAGGCTGTCCTGCGTGCAGCCAAGGTCCTTGCCGATGCCGGGGGCGGTAAAGCGGTGGCTGATTTTTTCCACCAGGTCGGCTTTACCGGCAATATAGCCGCCAGTGGGGGTAATGCCGCCGCCGGGGTTCTTGATAAAGCTGCCCGCGATAACGTCCGCGCCGGCGGAGAGCGGCTCCCGGATTTGGGTGAACTCGCCATAGCAGTTATCCACAAAGATCACCACATCGGGGTTGGCCTTGCGGGCGGTATCGGCCACTTTCTGGATGGTATCCAGGTCAAAGGCGTTGCGCTGGGTATAACCGCGGCTGCGCTGGATATGCACCACGGTAGCGGTCTTGGCGTGCTCTGCAATGGCGGCATAGTCCGGCGTAAAGTCCGGCAGCAGGGGCACCTCATCGTAATGGATGCCGTATTCCTGCAGCGTGCCGCAGCCCTTGCCAGCCTCGCCAATACCGATCACGCCTTCCAGCGTATCATAGGGGCGGCCGGTGGCGGCCAGCAGGGTGTCCCCTGCGCGCAGCAGACCGAACAGCGCCACTGTCAAGGTGTGGGTACCACTCATGAACTGCGGGCGTACCAGAGCGTCCTCGGCCCCCATGCAGCGAGAAAATACTTCCTCCAGCTTATTGCGGCTATCGTCCCACACGCCGTAACCGGTGGAGCCAAGGAAATGCCGGGCTTCCACGCCGCAGTCCGTAAAGGCGCGCAGCATTTTCAGTTGGTTATAATCGCGGATCTCTTCCAGGTGGGCAAACTGATCGCGGCAAAGTTCCAGCGTTTTGCGGTCCAGTTCCAGCACCTGGGGTTTCAAATCATAGAATTGTTCAATCATAGTGTATCCTGTCTGTTTTACTTATTATAATTTATACTTAACGTACTGTTTTTGCAGTACAAAACCAAGGCGTTCATAAAAGCGGCAGCGCTCTGCCGCGCACAAAAATGTCACGGTCCAGCCCTCCCCTGCCAGCTCGTTGGCCAGGTAGGGAATCAGCCAGCCGCCGATGCCCCGCCCGCGCAGCTCCGGCAGGGTTTCCCCCATTGCCATATAGGCTTCGCCGTTGGCCATGGCATAAGCCCCCACAGTGCTCACCGGGCGGCCTGCTGCATCCTGCAAAGCCAGCACACGGGCAAAGCCGTGGGCCAGCGCGGTACAGGTTTCGGAATAATAGCAGTCCTGCCGTTCCGGTTCCTGCGGGAAAAGCTGGGTTGCCAGGCGCAAGACAGATGGGCTGCGATTCAGCATATAGCCCTGAGGTTCCTGCGCCAGCGGCAGACGATCCTGAGGTGGCATACTATACAGGAACAGCGGCTCCCCCGCTGCAGCGGGCAGTAGGGGCGTTTCTTCCGCAATCAGATGGGCGATGCCCGCAAACTGCAAAAAGCTTAGCAGTTCCTCCCAGTCCTGGGGGGTGCCGCACAGCTGGGCGGTGCTGCCGTTCAGGGTCAGGGCCGCACCGGGCAGGGTGAAGAGCCGCACCGGGGCACCGGGGTTATCTGCCCACAGGGCCAGGTCACGCCCCATCACGGCACGAAAATAAGGAGCCCCTTGAATGGCCGTCGCAAACGCCTGCTTGTGCGCGGGGGTGGTGACAGCTTGAATCATGGGGAACTCCTTTAGGTTTGATTTTGAGATTGCGGAGATTGCTTTGGGGAAGTGAGTTTTGTCTCCGCTATGGATAGGGCTGTTGGCGCAGGGCGCGCGGGCGTACAATGTGCGCCTCTACGGTCTCTATTGAGCAAACATCAAATAAAAAATATCCTATCTTCTGTTCCGATTGCCCTAAACCGTCTGTTTTTTACCCTTTTGCAACCCACCTTGCCTCAATATAAAATATCTATTATATTAAAGTTTTTTCGGTTCCTTTTTTTCAAAAAAGGAACAAACAACCCCCGTAATCCCGTAATTACTGAAGCTCGTTGACAATACGCTTGTAGTCACGGCCGCGGACCTCAAAGTTGGGGTAAAGGTCAAAGGACGCCGATGCCGGCGACAGGCTGACGATGTCACCCGGCTTGGCTGCACCGCGTGCCAGCTCAACGGCATGCTGCATGCTGTCTGCGTGCAGGATCGGCAATGCCTGCGGGTCAAAGTTCGGGTCCTCGCGCACAGCCTTTTCAATGCGCGGTGCGGTTGCCCCCATCAGCACCAACACTTTGACATGTGCCACGATTTCCGGTGCCAGCGGCTCATAGGGGATTTTTTTGTCATAGCCGCCCGCAATCAGGATGATCTTCTGGTCAAAGCTGCGCAGGCCCGCAATGGTGCGGGTGGGGCTGGATGCGATGGAATCATTGTAATACGTTACGCCATCCAGCACGCGAACCGGCTCAATGCGGTGTTCCACGCCGGTAAAGGTAGAGCCAACCTGACGCATGACATCCACCGGAACGCGGCCCCAGACCGCTGCAATGGCGGCCAGCAGATTTTCCACGTTGTGCAGGCCGCGCAGCTTTACTTCTGCACGGGGCAGCACGGGGGTCACAACACCGTTTTCGGCATAGCAGAGGGTATCATCACTCTCTCGCAGGAATGCACCGTGGTCGGTCTCGTGCAGGCGGGTGAACCAGAACTGTTCACCTTTGCAGTCAGCGGCCATGCTCCGGGTGATATCGTTCTCATAACCCAGTACGGCGCGGCAGGGTGGCTCCTGCCAAAGCAGAATGTTGCGTTTGGCATCAATATACTCCTGCATATCCTTGTGGTGGTCCAGGTGGTTGGGGGTCACGTTGGTCACAACCGCCACCTTGGGACTCTTGCGCATGCTGATCAGCTGGAAGCTGGAAAGTTCCACAACAGCGATATCAGCCGGGGTAACGTCCGGCAGCTGGGGCAGCAGGGCTGCGCCAATGTTGCCGCCCAGGAACACCTTGCGGCCGGCAGCCTCAAACATTTTGGCAATCAGGGTGGTGGTGGTGGTTTTGCCGTCAGAGCCGGTCACAGCCACGATCTCGCAGGGGCACAGCTCAAAAAAGAGTTCTACCTCGCTGGTCACAAGCGCACCGGCCTGTTTGGCGGCCTGCAGCTCCGGCTTAAAGAATTCATAGCCGGGGGTGCGCATGATGATATCCTGTCCGGCAAAGCCATCGGTATAATGCTCGCCAAGGCTGAGCTTTACGTTCAGCTTGCGCAGCGTATCGGCGTAATCACCAAAATCATCCAAGCTCTTTTCTGGTCGCAGAGGGTGATATCTGCCCCAGCGCGGCAAGCATGGTGATGCACGGTTTGTGGCTGACGCCCGCACCGATGAATGCCACCTTTTTGCCAGCGACCATTGCTTTAAGTTGTTCCATGGGAGTCATAATGGAAAACCTCCTGACAAATAAATTTGGAGCCGCGCTGACAATGCAGCAGCCCCACAAAAATGCCCTTGTACGCAACTATTATATACGCATTCCCCGCCTGTTGCAATCAATCCGGGCAAAAAGTTTGCCTGCGGCCGGTTACAGCCGCAGGCAAACAACTTATTCCGTCAATTATTCCTGGTTGCCGATGGGAATACCGTGGTTATCCAGCAGATGCTTGATCTTGGTCATCGGGTCGATGATGCTGGATACGCTCATATCATGGTTGATGGCAGCGATGAAATAAGCGGTGTACTTAGACAAATCAACATCAAAGTACCAGGGGCGCTCCAACAGCTCCGGCTTGCGGTAGGTCAGGTTGGTGCCCAGCACAGCCTTGATGATGCCGTCATTGTAGGCTTTGTCGAACTTATCCAGACCGGCAGTGAACAGCGGGAAGGTGGCGCAGGTAAAGATGTTCTTGGCACCGCGCATCTTCAGCTCATAGCCGATGTCCAGCATGGACTCGCCGGAAGCGATAATATCATCGGCAATGAAGACGTCCTTACCCTTGACATCCTCGCCCAGGTATTCATGGGCAACAATGGGGTTGCGGCCATTCACAACGCGGCTGTAATCACGGCGCTTGTAGAACATACCCAAGTTGCAGCCCAACACGCTGGAGTAGTACATGTTGCGGTTCATGGCGCCTTCATCCGGGGAAACGACCAGGAACTGCTCCTTGCTGAAGTCGACATCCGGTACATGGTGCAGCAGGCACTTGAGCACCTGATAGGTGGGCATAACGTTATCGAAGCTCATCAGGGGCACAGCGTTCATTACGCGGGGGTCATGAGCATCAAAGGTAATAATGTTCTTAACGCCCATGGTGCGCAGCTGCTGCAGAGCGTAAGCGCAGTCCAGGCTTTCGCGGCTGACGCGGCGATGCTGGCGGCCGCCGTACAGACTGGGCATGATCACGCTGATGCGGTGCGCACGGCCGGAAACAGCCTGGATCAGGCGGATCAGATTCTGGAAATGGTCATCCGGGGAAAGATGGTTTTCGTAACCAAACAGGTTGTAGGTCACGCTGTAGTTGCCCGGATCGACAAAAATGTAGATATCATCGCCACGAGTGGAAGCCTTGACAAGGCCCTTAGCATCACCGGATTGGAAACGCGGGCAGTCAGAAGGAATGATGAAAGTGTCCACATCCATTCCCACTTCACGCGCCCAACGCACCAGATGGCCGTCTACCAGGTTGCAAAGCTCCTCTGCACCCGGCAAGCCAGCAGTGCCAGATCAGCGATCGCGGCTTCTTTGCGGAAAAAGTCGCGGGGGCCCATCGATTGTTCTGCCATAACATTAGCTCCTTTATCGATTTTCATTGTGCTTTTGTTTGTGCATACTGCGGCGGTTTTTGCCGCACTTCTAAACATATTCTAACACATACCCACCGCAAAAACAGCCCTTATTTTCTCTTTTGCTGTGTTTCCGCCATTTTCCGCGCTTTGCACATTCGTCAACTTTCTTTTATCAAAAAATTCTGTATGATTTTACAATTTCTTAACAAAGCGTTGTGTTTTCTGCCCGCAGCAGTCCGATTATGCCTGTCCCTATGCAGGAAATCCTCTTTCTTGTGTCCATTTGGTTCGGTTTTGCCATGAACTTTTGGTGCATGGTGTACCTGTATTGTTGGCATTTTCCGGTTGGGTAAACAGTTCAGCCTGCCCCTCCCGCCAACCATGCACAAATCTACCCATATATAAACGCATAAAGGCAACACCGCACATCTGCGTTGCCAAAATGCTCGATAATGTCGGGTTGCGGTACCTGCATCGTGCTTCGGGGCAAAGCCCTCGCACTCTGCGACCGCTGCCCCTGCTTCGGTTCGCTGTTTCCGCCACTGGCGGCGCTCACCTTTGCAGCATCCAGTATTATCTGCGCTTTTGGCTTGGCATCTGCCGCACCTCGCTCGCCGTATCGGCACTTAGAATTATGCGGTATTGCCCTTAAACAAAAACAGCGCCCGCTTATTCAGCAGGCGCTGTTCTTAATTCATGCTATCTGTCGATCAGACCAATTCGATAATGGCCATTTCGGCAGCGTCACCGCGGCGCATACCAGTCTTGATAATGCGGGTGTAACCACCATTGCGGTCAGCGTACTTGGGTGCATAAACGTCCATAACCTTCTTGGCAACATCCTCTTTGGTGATGTAGCTGAAGATCTGGCGCTTGGTATGCAGGTCGCCGCTCTTGCCGAGGGTGACCATCTTTTCGGCCATAGCGCGAACTTCCTTAGCGCGGGTAACGGTGGTTTCAATCTTGCCGTTCTCAAACAGGTAAGTGACCATCGCACGCAGCATGGCGTTGCGGCTATCGGTAGCGCGGCCGAGCTTTCTAGTACCGGGCATTCCGTTTCACTCCTTTACAAATCAGTTGTCTTCGTCTTTGGTAAGCGTAAAGCCCAGGCTGTCCAGCTTTGCCATGACTTCCTCGAGGCTCTTGCGGCCAAGGTTGCGCACCTTCATCATGTCGTCCTCACTCTTGTTCACAAGGTCGCCCACGGTGTTAATGCCGGCACGCTTGAGGCAGTTGAAGGAACGGACGCTCAGGTCCAGCTCTTCAATCGTCATCTCAAGGGCCTTTTCCTTGCCCTTTTCGTCGTTTTCGACCATGATTTCGGTCTCAGCGGCTTCATCGCACAGGTTCACAAACAGGTTCAGGTGCTCGGTCAGCACGCGTGCAGAAAGGCTCAAAGCCTCCTGTGCACTGGTGGTGCCGTCGGTCCAAACCTCAATGGTCAGCTTATCATAGTCGGTGATCTGGCCAACACGGGTGTTTTCCACCGTGTAGTTGCACTTGAGCACCGGGGTATAAATGCTGTCCACCGGCAGGGTGCTGATATCGTTTTTCTCAATCAGCGCCTGCTTGTTGCGCTCAGCGGGAACATAGCCACGGCCTTTATCAAAGGTCAGCTCCATAACCAGCTTAGCGCCATCGCCCAAGGTGGCAATGTGCCATTCCGGGTTCAGGATCTCAAGGTCATCGCCCTGCTTGATGGTGCCGGCCGTGACTTCGCACGGGCCAACAGCTTCAACGCGGACGGTCTTGGGGCCGTCGCCATAGATCTTGGCGGCAATTCCCTTGAGGTTCAGCACGATTTCAGTCACGTCCTCGCGCACGCCCTCAATAACAGAGAACTCATGCACGACACCGTCGATCTTGACGCTGGTAACTGCCACACCGGGCAGGCTGGAGAGCAGCACACGACGCAGGCTGTTGCCCAGCGTGGTGCCGAAACCGCGTTCCAGCGGCTCAACAACGAACTTACCATAACGGCCATCCGGCGAAAGGTTGGCCATCTCGATCTTGGGGCGTTCAATCTCCATCATAAAAACCCTCCTTGATCAGCCTGCGGCCAATACCTGGCGCGCAGGTTCGTAGTAAATAGCGGTAATGAAAAAAGAGAGCTTACTTGGAGTACAACTCGACGATGAGGTGTTCCTGAACGTCGAAGTCGATATCACTGCGCTCAGGCAGCTTGGTGACAACACCCTTCAGGCTACCGGTTTCGCGGCTCAGCCAGGAAGGCAGAGCAACAACAGCAGCATCAGCGCCGGTCAGCTTGGCAAACTTTTCAATCTTGCGGCTGCCTTCAACAACGTCGATCACATCGCCGGCCTTCACCTGGTAAGAGGGGATGTTAACGCGCTTGCCATTAACGGTGAAGTGGTTGTGAGAAACGAGCTGACGGGCATCGCGGCGGGTGGAAGCGTAGCCCAGACGGAAGACCACGTTGTCCAGACGGCATTCCAGCAACTGGAGCAGGTTTTCACCAGCCTGGCCCTGACGGCGGGAAGCTTCTTCAAAGTAGTTGGAGAACTGCTTTTCCAGAACGCCGTAGATAAACTTCAGCTTCTGCTTTTCCTGCATCTGGGTGGCGTATTCAGACTTCTTCTTGCGGAAGTTGCCGTTGGAATTGCGGGTGGTGTTCTTCTTGGCATAGCCCATGACTGCAGGAGAAATGCCGAGAGCCTTGCAGCGCTTTGCGATCGGCTTAGTATTTTAGCCATAATTCAGTTTCCTCCTTCAATCAAATACGGCGGCGCTTGGGCGGGCGGCAGCCGTTGTGGGGGATCGGGGTGACATCACGGATCATGGTGACCTCCAGGCCGGTAGCCTGCAGGGCACGGATTGCGCTTTCACGTCCGGAGCCAGGGCCCTTAACGTAGACTTCAACAGTCTTCATGCCGTGTTCCATTGCAACCTTTGCAGCGGTTTCAGCGGCAGACTGAGCAGCGTAAGGAGTGCTCTTGCGGGAACCGCGGAAATTCAGAGCGCCCGTGCTGCACCAGGAAACGGTGTTGCCCTGGGTATCGGTAATGGTGACGATGGTGTTGTTAAACGTGCTCTGGATATGAGCAGTGCCAGCAGCAATATTCTTGCGCTCTTTCTTTTTGGTGCGGGTATTACGAGCCGCACTAGCTTTCGTAGCAGCCATTTCAGTTCCTCCTTACTTCTTCTTGTTAGCAACAGTGCGCTTCGGACCTTTGCAGGTACGGGCATTGGTCTTGGTGCGCTGGCCGCGGCAAGGCAGGCTCTTGCGATGACGTACACCACGGAAGCACTGGATTTCGGTCAGACGCTTAATGTCCAGCGCGACGTTCCGGCGGAGATCGCCCTCAACGATGATATTGTTTTTGTCAATGTAGTCACGGATCTTAGCTTCATCGTCAGCAGACAGATCCTTGACGCGGGTATCAGGGTTGATTCCGGTGCCGGCGAGAATCTCGTCAGCAGTGCTCTGACCGATACCATAAACATAAGTCAGACCAACCTCGATCCGCTTCTCGCGAGGCAGATCAACACCAGCAATACGTGCCATAAAGCACCTCCATTAGTAACATCCCATGTCCTAGTCGGGGCCTGCGCCGGGAATCTACGCACTTGGCCCCCAAGCGTTTTGGGTACGGTTTCCAGGGTTTTAACCCCGGACCTTTAGCCCTGACGCTGCTTATGCTTCGGATTGTCGCAGATGATCATCACGCGGCCTTTGCGCTTGATGACCTTGCACTTCTCGCAGATGGGTTTCACGGAAGGTTTTACCTTCATGATGTTAACCTCCTTCTATAAACACAAGGCACTTATTTGGAGCGCCAGGTGATTCGGGCTTTGGTCAGGTCGTAGGGGGACATCTCCATGGTGACTTTATCGCCAGGCAGGATGCGGATAAAATTGGTCCGCAGTTTGCCGGAGATGTGTGCCAGCACCGTATGGCCATTGGGCTTGCCCTCTTTGTTGAGCAGCTCGACCTTGAACACAGTGTTGGGCATAGCCTCGCGGACGACGCCTTCTACTTCGATGACATCTTCTTTAGACAAGCTGATTGCCTCCTTGAAGGTTCATTCAGAACGGATGTTCGGCATCATATGCCTTGATCGCGTCACTGATCGGTTGATCGCTTTTCAGAAGCTCGTTGCCAAGAACGGTTGCGGTGGGGGCAACGTGCCGGCTCTTTGCGCTTCGGGTTTGCCACCGTGCGGTGGCTGCCATCGGCCAGGGCCAGTATCTCACCCTCCACATCCAGAACGGCATAGGTGCGGGTTTTATCCCGTCCCGCCTTGGAGCGTACCAGTTGGCCTTTCACAAAGTCCATCCGGGTTCCTCCCAGCCGTGGGTCAGGACTTCCGGCCCGTTGGATGTGATCGCCAGCGTGTGCTCAAAGTGAGCAGCAAGGCCGCCATCACAGGTCTTGACCGTCCATCCATCTTTCAAGGTCTTTACCGCGCATTTATATTGGCAGATCATCGGTTCAATCGCGATGCACATGCCCGGCATCAGGCGCTGCCCACGGCCCGCGTGCCCATAATTGGGAATTTCGGGGTCTTCGTGCAGCTCCTTGCCAACGCCGTGGCCAACATATTCACGCACAACGGAGAAACCGTTCTCCTCCACGTAGCTTTGCACTGCGTGGCCGATATCCCCCACTCTTGCACCTGCCTGCGCGGCAGCAATGCCAAGGTGCAGACTCTCTTTGGTCACATCCAGCAGGCGCTGGGCTTCCAAGTCGAGCTTGCCGCAGGCAAAGGTACAGGCGTTATCACCGTTAAAACCATCAATCTTGCAGCCGGTGTCAATCGAAACGATATCGCCGGGGCGGATCTTCTGGTCGCGGGAGGGATGCCGTGGATGACGGTGTCATTCACGCTGATACATGCCGTGGCGGGAAAACCGTACAGATGAAGGAAGTTCGGTCTTGCACCATGGCGCACGATAAAGTCGTAAATAATTTTGTCAATCTCTGCCGTGGTTATACCCGGTTCGATTGCTTCGCCGCCTGCTTTCAATGCAGCTGCGCTGATTGCAGCAGCTTTGCGCATTTTTTCGAGTTCGGCAGCATTTTTAATCTGAATCATGGAACGCTTACGCCTCCAACTGCTTCAGGATGTAGGCGTTGGTTGCTTCAATCGAGCCCTGGTCCGGAATATCAACCAGCTTGCCGCGCTTACGGTAAAAATCTACCAGCGGCTCGGTTTGCTGATGATACGTTACCAGACGGTCACGCACGGTTTCAGGGCGGTCATCCTTGCGGATCACCAGCTCGCCGCCGCAGCGGTCGCACACGCCTTCCACCTTGCTGGGTTTATTCTTGATGTGGTAGCTGGCACCGCACTTGGCGCACACACGGCGGCCTGCCATGCGTGCTTCGATCGTGGAATCCTCAACCAGCAGGTTGACGACCTTATCGATCTCGATACCAAGCTGCTCAAGCGCTTCGGCCTGAGCGATGGTGCGCGGCACACCATCCAGAATAAAACCGTTCGCACAGTCGGAAGCGGTCAGGCGTTCCTTGATGATGCCAAGGATGACTTCATCAGGAACGAGCGCACCCGCGTCCATAAAACTCTTTGCTTTCAGCCCCATCGGGGTACCGTCCTTAACGGCGGCACGCAGGATGTTGCCGGTGGAAATGGTGGGGATGTTCAGCTTATCGGACAGGATCTCGGCATTGGTGCCTTTGCCGGCGCCAGGGGCGCCCAACAGGATCAGTTTCATAGGTGTTCCCCTTTCCATTCAAGCTCCACCAGTGACCAGTCGCCTCTGGCGGAGCTGGTCAATTACTCCAAAAAGCCTTTGTGATGGCGCGCCGTCATGTAGCCTTCCAGAGAACGGGCCGTATCCAGTGCCACGCCGACGATAATGAGCAGGCTGGTACCACCCAGCTGGATGGAAACGCCGGTCAGATCGCCGATGATCATCGGCACAGCCGCAACGATTGCCAGGAACACAGCGCCGATCAAAGTGATCTTGCTCAGGGTCTTGGTGATGAAATCGCTGGTCGGCTTGCCCGGACGAATGCCGGGGATGGTGCCGTTGTTCTTGCGCAGCTGGTTGCTGATGTCTACCGGATTGTACTGGATTGCAACATAGAAGTAGTTGAAAGCCACAATCAGCAGAACATAAACAACGAGATATAGAACACTGTTGTAGTTAAAAACGCGGAAGAATGCTGTCCAGTACGGATGCTTGGTAGCGTCCAGATTCAGGAAGCTGCCAATCATATTGGGCAGACCGCACAGGGTAGAAGCGAAGATGATGGGCATAACGCCGCTCATGTTCACTTTGATGGGAATATAGCTGGCCTGACCGCCGTACATTTTGCGGCCAACCACGCGCTTTGCGTACTGCACCGGAATGCGGCGCTCAGCGTTGGTCAGGATCACTACAAAGACCACAGCAACAAGGGCCAGAATGACCATGGCGGGGATCATAATGTAGTAACCGGAAGCACCAGCCTGTGCACGGGTGAGCATATCCTGGAAGGAAGAGCCCACGCGGGACCAGTCAGCCACGATACCGGCAAAGATCATCAGGACAGGCCGTTGCCAATACCCTTTGCGTCGATCTGATTGCCCATCCATGTGACAAACTGAGCACCGGCGGTGAAGCAGGCCACGATAACGATACCGGAGAAGATACCGGAAAAGCCATCGGTGTACTTCAGCGCGCCCATGCGGCGGATGATAAAGTAGTAAGCGATGCTCAACAGCAGCGCGATTGCCGCACCGGTGTAGTTGCTGATCTTGGTGAGCTTTTGACGGCCCTCCTCACCCTCTTTGGAGAGATTCTCCAGATAAGGGATCGCAACACAGAGCAGCTGAATAATGATCGTTGCGTTGATATAGGGCTGAACACCCAGCGCAAAGATCGTGCAGCGGCTCATGGCACCGCCGGACATCATGTTGAGGTAAGTCAGCATGCTACCGGTGGTGAACATGGATTCCAGTGCACTGCTGGTGATATAAGGTACCGGAATTGCGCAGCCAAGACGGAAAAGAATCAGGATCAAAAGCGTGTACAGAAGGCGCTTACGCAGATCTTCGGTCTTCCAGGCGTTGCGAAACGTTTCGAACACCTTAGATCACCTCAGCCTTCCCGCCTGCTTTCTCAATCTTTTCCTTGGCCGAAGCAGTGTAAGCTGCAACCTTGACATTAACTGCCTTGGTCAGCTCACCATTGCCCAGGACCTTGACGCCATCCAGCGTCTTGGAGATGATGCCGGCATCCAGAAGAGCCTGTGCATCGACGGTTGCACCAGCCTCGAACTTTTCGAGGTCAGACACCTTAATGGTGACATACTTGGTGGCGAAAATGTTATTGAAACCGCGCTTGGGCAGGCGACGCTGCAGGGGCATCTGGCCGCCTTCAAAGCCTGCCTTCTTGACGCCGCTGCGAGCCTTCTGGCCCTTGTGGCCGTAGCCGGCGGTCTTGCCGTTGCCGGAGCCAGCGCCGCGGCCCTTACGGGTCACAGCCTTGCGGGCACCTGCGGGCGCGTTCAGTTCATGAAGCTTCATGCTTGCACCTCCTTGCGTTATGCCTTGGTCACAACAACCAGGTGGGCGATCTTAGCGATCTTACCCTGGGTAGCTGCGTTGTCAGGCTGCTCGGTAACCTCACCGGGGCGGTTCAGGCCCAGGGAGTGCGCAACGGCGATCTGCTCTTTGCCGCGGCCGATCAGGCTCTTGGCCAGACGAATCGTAACTTTTTCCATTGTAGCGCCCTCCTTAGCCCAGGATTTCCGCAACAGTCTTGCCGCGCTTGGCTGCGACGCTCTCGGCGTCGGTCAGGCCGCACAGACCAGCAAAAGTGGCAGCGGTAACGTTGATGGGGTTATTGGAACGCAGGCTCTTGGTACGAATGTCCTTGATGCCAGCGCATTCCAGAACAGCACGGACCGGGCCGCCGGAGATAACGCCGGTACCGGGGGCAGCGGGACGCATCAGAACGCGGCCTGCACCATACACGCCAACGATCTCGTGGGGGATGGTGGTGCCCTTCATGGCAACCTTGTGCATGTTCTTCTTAGCGGCGCCTTCACCCTTGCGGATGGCCTCGGGAACTTCGCCGGACTTGCCAACGCCGTAACCGATGTTGCCCTTGCCGTCGCCAACAACGATCAGGGCAGCGAACTTCATAACGCGGCCGCCCTTGACGGTCTTGGAAACGCGGTTGATGGAGACGACCTTGGTGATCATGCCGTCATCTTGTTCTCTGTTTCTCTGCATGGCCATTGTATCTTCTCCCTCCTTACAGTTTCAGGCCGGCTTCACGGGCACCTTCAGCAAGTGCCTTAACACGGCCGTGGTATACGAAACCGCCGCGGTCATAGACCACTTCGGTAATGCCTTTTTCAAGGCACTTCTTGGCGATGCGCTCGCCAACCTTCTTGGCAGCGTCGCAGTTGCCGCCGTAGTCCTCAAAGTCCTTTTCCAGGGTGGAGGCGGAAGCCAGCGTAACACCAGCTTCATCGTCGATCACCTGGCAGTAGATGTGCTTGGCAGAGCGGAAAACATCCAGACGAGGACGCTCGGCAGTGCCGCTGATCTTGCCGCGGACGCGGCGGTGACGGCGAAGACGAGCTTCGTTCTTATCAGCCTTATTGACCATAATGTTTCTCCCCTCCTATTATTTGCCCTTGCCGGCTTTGCCTTCCTTACGGATGACAAACTCGCCGACATAGCGGATGCCCTTGCCTTTGTACGGCTCAGGCGGGCGCTTGCTGCGGACTTCGGCCGCAAACTGGCCGACTTCCTGCTTGTCGCTGCCCAGGATGCTGAAATGCAGAGCATCCTTGACTTCGATCTTGATGGTCTCGGTTTCTGCAACCTCAACCGGGTGAGAGAAGCCCAGGGTCAGGACCAGCTTGCTGCCCTGCTTTGCGCAGCGGTAGCCAACGCCCTGGATCTCCAGGTCCTTGCGGAAGCCTTCGGTAACACCGACAACCATGTTGTGGATGTTGGTGCGGGTCAGGCCATGGAGACTACGTGCCTCCTTCTCGTCATTGGGGCGGGTAACCAAAATCTCATTGCCCTCGACCTTAACGGTCATCAGGGGATGGAATTTGGAATGCAGGGTACCCTTGGGGCCCTTCACGGTGATGGCGTGATCGGCCTCGTCGACCTTCACTTCCACGCCCGCGGGAATGACGATGGGTTTTCTTCCAATTCTCGACATTGTCTTATGCCCCTTTCTTACCACACAAAGGCGAGCACTTCACCGCCGACATGAGCTGCGCGAGCAGCCTTGTCAGTCATGACGCCCTTGAAGTGGAGATGATTGCGGTGCCCAGGCCCTTCATGACCTTGGGCATATCTTCGCAGTTGGTGTAAATGCGCAGACCCGGCTTGAAACGCGCTTCAGGCCGTCGATGACCGGAGCACCATTTTCCTGATACTTGAGGGTCAGGGTGATAACACCCTGCTTGCCGTCGTCGGTGACTTTCATACCCTTGATGTAGCCCTCATCAACCAGGATCTGGCAGATTGCCTTCTTCAGGTTGGAAGCAGGAACGTCCACGGAAGGGTGTTTGGCAGTGCTGGCGTTGCGGATGCGAGTGAGCAGGTCCGCGATAGGATCGGTGATTTGCATGCCACTAACCTCCTTAGGTTGTGATAAATTTGTTGTTGATGTTTCGTTATGGGAGCAAACGCTCCCTTACAGTGAAGAAAGCAGATTACCAGGACGCCTTCTTGACGCCGGGGATCTCGCCCTTATAGGCCAACTCGCGGAAGCAGATACGGCAGACGCCATACTTACGCAGGTAAGCATGCGGACGGCCGCAAATCTTGCAACGGTTGTATTCACGGGTGGAGAACTTGGCAGGACGCTGCTGCTTGATCTTCATAGAAGTTTTTGCCATTCGTTGTTCCTCCCTGATCAGTTGGCGAACGGAGCGCCCAGAGCCTTCAGCAGCTCCTTGGCTTCCTCGTCCGTCTTAGCGGTGGTGACGAAGCAGATATCCATGCCGCGGACTGCATCGACCTTATCAAAGTCGATTTCCGGGAAGATGATCTGCTCCTTCAGACCGAAGGCGTAGTTGCCGCGGCCGTCGAAGCTGTTGCCGTTAATGCCGCGGAAGTCGCGGACACGGGGCAAAGCAACGTTGAACAGGCGGTCAACGAACTCGTACATACGCTCACCACGCAGGGTGACCTTTGCGCCGATGGGCATGCCCTGGCGCAGTTTGAAGTTTGCAACGCTCTTCTTGGCCTTGCAGACAACGGCCTTCTGGCCGGTGATCTGGCCCAGGTCAGCGACGATAGCATCGATAACCTTGACGTTCTCTTTTGCCTCGCCGGCAGCCACGTTGATGATGACCTTATCCAGCTTGGGAATCTGCATCACGCTCTTGTAGCCGAACTTTTTGTTCAGGGCCGGAGCGATCTCATTGACATACTGTTCTTTCAAACGTGCCATAATTAACTCCTCCCTTACAGTTCAGCACCGCACTTGCGGCAGATACGGACGTTCTTGCCATCCTTAACGGAATGGCCCACACGGGTGGCCTTGCCGCATTTGGGGCAAACGGGCATGACCTTGCAGGCGTAGATAGCGCCTTCGGCCTTAACGATGCCGCCCTGCTCGCCCTGACGGCGCGGCTTGACGTGCTTGGTAACCATGTTCAGGCCTTCGACAATGACCTTACCCTCTTTGGGGCTGGTCTGCAGAACCTTACCGGTCTTGCCCTTGTCCTTGCCAGAGATGATCATCACGTTGTCGCCGGTTTTAACATGAAGATTATTCATTCTAAAACCTCCTTACAGCGATTCGGGAGCCAGGGACAGGATCTTGGTGTAGCCGGCGTCGCGGAGTTCGCGAGCGACGGGTCCAAAGATACGGGTGCCCTTGGGGCTCTTGTCGGCCATAACGATAACGGCGGCGTTCTCATCGAAACGGATGTAGGAACCGTCGTCACGGCGCAGGCCCTGCTTGCTACGGACGATAACGGCCTTGACCACATCGCCCTTCTTAACGGTGCCGCCGGGAGCAGCCTTCTTCACGCTGCAGACCACGACGTCGCCGATGTTTGCGTATCTCTTGCGGGTACCGCCCAGTACACGGAAGCACATTAACTCCTTGGCACCGGTGTTGTCGGCCACTTTGAGATAAGTTTGCATCTGAACCATCTTTCAGGTCCTCCTTTCAAAGTACCAGGCTTATTTCGCTTTCTCCAGGATCTTGACGAGACGCCAGTTGACCTGCTTGGAAATCTTGCGGGTCTCCATGATCTCAACGCGGTCGCCGATGCCGGCTTCGTTGTTTTCGTCATGAACCTTGAACTTCTTGGTACGCTTCAAGATCTTCTTGTAGAGGGGGTGCTGAACGCTGTCCTTAACAGCAACAACGATGGTCTTATCCATCTTGTCGGAAACGACAACGCCCACACGGGTCTTTCTCAGATTACGTTCCATGTTTTACCCTCCCTCTTACGCGTTTTTAACGTTCTTCTCTGCCATGATGGTCATCACGCGGGCGATGTCCTTCTTCACAGCATCGATGCGAACGGGGTTATCCAGCTGGTTGATGGCGTGCTGAAAGCGCAGGTTGAAGAGCTCGGCCTTCAGGTCCTTGAGCTGCTTGTTCAGTTCGACATCGGTCATTTCACGCAGTTCCTTGGCTTTCATTCAGCGTCACCCTCCTTTACGGTGTCAAGCTCTTCGCGCTTGACAAATTTGCAGCGGATCGGCAGCTTGTTGCTGGCCAGGCGCAGAGACTCACGAGCGGTAGCCTCATCAACGTCGGCGAGCTCAAACAGCACGCGGCCCGGCTTAACCACAGCAACCCAGTACTCCGGGCTGCCTTTACCAGAACCCATTCGGGTGCCGGCCGGCTTTTCAGTAACGGGCTTATCGGGGAAGATCTTGATCCAGACCTTGCCGCCACGCTTGATATAACGAGTCATAGCAACACGAGCAGCTTCGATCTGGTTGGAAGTGATCCATGCCGGCTCCAGAGCAACCAGACCGTACTGGCCCTGGTTGACAGTGTTGCCACGCATGGCCTTACCGGTCATGCGGCCACGCTGAACGCGGCGGTATTTAACACGCTTCGGCAGTAACATTACTGTTTGCCTCCTTCCTTCTTAGCAGGGGCTTTGGCGCCCTTCAGGATCTCGCCTTTGTAGATCCAAACCTTGACGCCGACCTTGCCGTAGGTGGTGTTGGCCTCGGCGAAGCCATAGTCGATATCAGCGCGCAGGGTCTGCAGGGGGATGGTGCCCTCATGGTAGCTCTCAACGCGGGCGATATCAGCGCCAGCCAGACGGCCGGAGCAGGTAACCTTGATACCCTTGGCAGGCACGCCGCCGCGGGGCTGCATTGCATTGCGGATAACCTGCTTCATAGCGCGGCGGAACGCAATGCGGCGCTCCATCTGGGAAGCAACATCCTCAGCAACCAGCTGAGCGTTGGTGGTGGTGCCCTTAACCTCAACAATGTTCAGGTTAACGTTCTTGCCGGTCAGCTTAGCCAGCTGCTTTTCGATCTTTGCGCTCTCAGCGCCGCCCTTGCCGATAACGATGCCCGGCTTGGCGCAGAAGACGTTGACCTTAACGCGGGGGGTGCCGGTCTGGCTGTCCACGGTGCGCTCGATCTCGATCTTGGGAACGCCAGCAGCGTACAGCTGCTTCTTCAGGGTCTTGCGGATCTTGTGATCCTCAACGAGGGTGTCGCCGAATTCCTGCTTAGAGGTAAACCAGCGGCTGTCCCAATCTTTAATAACGCCCACGCGCATGCCATGGGGATTAACTTTCTGGCCCATTTGTTTACCTCCTTAGTTTTTCTCTTTCAGCACAACAGTCATGTGGCTGGTGCGCTTCAGGATGCGGTATGCACGGCCCTGTGCGCGCGGCATAATGCGCTTCAGGGTCGGGCCGGGGCAGACATAGCATTCCGCAACATACAGGTTGTTGCGGTCCATATCAAAATTGTTTTCCGCGTTAGCGGCAGCAGAGTTCACCAGTTTGAGAAGGGGCTCACAAGCGGCCTTCGGGTGTACTGCAGAATCGCCTGAGCTTCAGCCAGCGGCTTATTACGGATGAGATCCATCACGATAGAAACCTTGCGGGGCTGATGCGGGCGTAACGGAGCGTTGCCCGTGCTTCCATGTTGTGTTCCTCCTCTTATTTGGCGACGGTCTTACCGCCGCCGTGGCCAGTGAACTTGCGGGTGGGAGCAAACTCACCCAGTTTGTGGCCAACCATATCCTCAGTAACGTATACGGGCACATGCTTGCGGCCGTCATGGACAGCAAAGGTGTGGCCGACGAATTCGGGAAGATGGTGGAGGAGCGGCTCCAGGTCTTTACGACGCTCTTCTTACCGGCCTCGTTCATCGCTTCAACTTTCTTCATCAGAGAATCCGCGACGTAAGGGCCCTTTTTGGTGCTACGAGACATATCTTATTTCCTCCCTTAACCGTTGGCGCGCTTCACAATGAACTTGTTGGAGCGAGCATGATGTTTGCGAGTCTTGAGACCCATTGCCGGCTTGCCCCACGGGGTGCGCGGGCTGTCGTGACCAACCGGGGCGCGGCCTTCGCCACCGCCGTGCGGGTGATCGCAGGGGTTCATGACGGAACCACGGCTGCCGGGGCGAACGCCCATGTGGCGCTTGCGGCCAGCCTTGCCCAGGTTGACGTTCTCGTGGTCGAGGTTGGAAACAACGCCGATGGTGGCGATGCAGTTAACGGGGATGTTGCGCATCTCGCCGGAAGGCAGGCGAACCAGTGCATAACCGTTCTCCTTAGCCATCAGCTGAGCCATAACACCAGCGGAGCGGACCAGCTGGCCGCCCTTGCCCGGGTAGAGCTCGATGTTGTGGATCATGGTACCGACGGGGATGTTCTCAAACGGCAGAGCGTTGCCCGGCTTGATATCGGCGGTGGGGCCAGCCATAACCTTATCGCCAACCTTCAGGCCGTCCGGAGCCAGAATGTAGCTCTTGGCGCCGTCTTCGTACTCAACGAGAGCGATGAAAGCGGAGCGGTTCGGGTCATACTCAAGGGTCTTGACCGTTGCGGGAACGCCGAACTTGTTGCGCTTGAAATCGATCACGCGGTACTTGGTGCGGTTGCCGCCGCCGTGATGGCGAACGGTGATCTTGCCGGTGTTGTTGCGGCCGGCATGCTTCTTGTTGGGCTCCAGCAGGCTGCGCTCGGGTGCAACCTTGCTCAGCACGCTGTAGTCAGTAACAGTCATGCCGCGGCGGCCCGGGGTAGTCGGCTTGTACTTTTTGATAGCCATTGTGGTACTCCTTTTTGATCTTATGACTTATTATCGGGGTCATATCCCCATATGTGGCCCCTCGGCGGGGCCATGCGCCCGGCGTTTACCGGGCGGCAACCAATTAGACCATGCTGTTGAAGAACTCGATCTCCTTGGAGTCGGGCTTCAGGGTAACGATGGCCTTCTTGGAAGTGGCAGTGTAACCAGCATGCATGCCCTGGCGGCGGTAACGGCCGCGGACGCTGATGGTGTTGACCTTAGCAACCTTCACGCCAAACAGCTCTTCGACTGCCTGAGCAATCTCAACCTTGGTGGCGTTGGTAGCAACCTTGAAGGTGTACTTCTTATCGGCAATGCCTGCCATGGAGTTCTCGGTGATGACGGGGGCGAGAACGATATCCTGTGCGAACTTCATCACGCATATACCTCCTCAAGTTTCTTGGCGGCGTCCAGGCTGACGATCAGCTTGTCGGCGTTCACAACGTCGTAGGTGTTCACACCGTCAACAGCAGTCTTGACACCGGGGATGTTGGCAGCGGAAGCAACGAACTTGACATCAACGGTATCGTTGAGGATCAGGTTCTTCTTGCCGGCGCCGACAGCAGCCAGGAAAGCAACAACGGTCTTGGTCTTGAACTCGTCAGCAGCGATCTTGTCAACGACGATCAGGTTGCCGTTGGCAGCCTTGTCAGACAGGGCGCTGAGCAGAGCCAGGCGCTTGACCTTCTTGTTGATAGTGTAAGAGTAATCACGCGGCTTGGGGCCGAGAGCAACACCACCGTGGGTCCACTGCGGAGCGCGGATAGAACCCTGACGTGCGTGGCCGGTGCCCTTCTGACGCCAAGGCTTTTTGCCGCCGCCGCGGACTTCCTTGCGGATCTTGGTGTTCTGGGTGCCCTGGCGCTGGTTAGCCAGGAAGTTGACGACTGCCTCGTGGACAGCCTTCTCGTTCGGGGTGATCCCGAACACGGCGTCGGAAAGCTCAACGGTGGAAACTTTCTTGCCGCTCATATCAACGACATCAAATTTAGCCATTGTGTTTTCCTCCTTTACGCTTTGACGCTGTCACTGACGCAAACCACAGAACCCTTCGGGCCGGGGATGGCGCCCTTGATGGCGATCAGGTTGTTTTCGGCATCGACTTTAACGATGCTCAGGTTCTGAACGGTCACGCGCACAGCGCCCATGTGGCCGGGCAGACGTTTGCCCTTGAACACGCGGGACGGGGTGGAGGTGGAGCCGTTAGAGCCGGCATGGCGGGCAACGGGGCCGGTGCCGTGGCTCTCGCGCAGGCGGTGCTGGCCAAAGCGCTTGATAACGCCCTGATAGCCCTTACCTTTGCTGGTGCCGATGACGTCGACCTTATCGCCAGCAGCGAAAACGTCAGCCTTGAGGATATCGCCGACGTTCATGCCGGAAATATCGTCCAGACGGAACTCACGAAGGGTGCGCTTCGGAGCGACGTCTGCTTTGTCGAAGTGGCCTTTGGCTGCCTTGTTGACCTTCTTGGCGCTCACTTCGCCAAAGCCAAGCTGGACTGCCTCATAGCCGTCGGACTCGACGGTTTTCTTCTGCACGACGGTGCAGGGGCCGGCTTCGATGACGGTTACGGGAACGACCTTGCCGTTTTCATCAAACAGCTGGGTCATGCCCAGTTTCTTGCCAATGATACCTTTTTGCATTTGTGTAAATCCTCCTGTAAAGGTTATTGGTTGGCGGCGGGTTGTCCGCCAACATGACCTCTCCGCTTAATGAACGTTTTATGCGGATCGTGTCTGAATTCATTCAGTATGGGAACGCGGGTCCGGCGGTTAATGGATCACGGCCATTCGGGCCGGGGTTCCGGTTCCCGCCTGATTGCATCAGAGCTTGATCTCGATGTCAACGCCAGCGGGGAGCTGCAGGCTCATCAGAGCCTCGACCGTCTTGTTGGACGGCTTCAGAATGTCGATCAGACGCTTATGGGTGCGGGTCTCAAACTGCTCACGGCTGTCCTTGTACTTATGAACAGCGCGCAGGATGGTGACGACTTCCTTGTCGGTCGGCAGGGGGATCGGGCCGGACACGCGAGCGCCAGTGCGCTTTGCGGTCTCCACGATCTTTGCTGCAGCGGCATCGATCAGGGATGCATCATAGCTCTTCAAACGGATTCTGATTTTTCTTTGACTGCCATTAGATTCGCCTCCTAAAAATTTGTGTTGCCTTAGGCGGCCGATAAATTACACACGCTTCCGGGTGTTCAATAGTTTCGCATCAGAAAATCCGGTGAACCGCGCACCGCAGTTCCCCCGGAGAAATACATCGCAAAAACTATGGAAATTGGTCCGTGCCGCAGAATGCAGCGCCGTACATATCCCTTCGCATTCGTAATTCTTTCGCCCGGTTCTAAGATCGGACATACTCCGCGGAAAACCCGTCCGCCCCTATGGGAGCAGCGGCAACCTCCCGCATCAACGCATATCGTGGCTGGTGCCGAACGCCCGTTCTACACCAGCCGTTCGCAGCCAAGAAGTATGATACCACAATATACCGTAAATTGCAAGTGTTTTTTCAGCAAATCGTAAAATATTTTTTGAAAAATTCTGCATTTTGCCGAAATTCATTATCCCGGCCCTTTCCGGCATTTCCTCTTTGGGGTATCATCTTCTACCGTGGTATATTATACACGTTCCTGCGCAAAAAGCAAGGGTCGTTTCACGCATATTTTGCCTGGCATGGTGCATTTTCTGTTGTCTTGGAGTTGTTGAGATTTTTGGCGAAGAAATGTTATCTTTTGGAGCGGTTAGAGTTTCCCGGGAGAGAAACAGCCTGTATCAGGGCATGTTTATATTTTTTTCTATTTATATAAGGAACAACGCCTCGGGACAATGCAAACATCGGCCCGCGGGAACTCACTTGCCGCCAAATATCCCACCTCAGCCAAGCCACCATCTAAAGTCAGGGCCGTGCTTTCTGCACAGCCCTGACTTTAACTTATCTTCCTTATAATATTATATGCGCTTTACTTCGGTGCAATCAATGCGCCGGTGCGGCTGTCGAACCAATACCGGATGCCATCAATCATCACAACGCCTTTCGCCATTGCGCCGGTGACGGGGTCAAAGTAGAAGCGGTCCACGCCCTGGGTATCCCAGCCTTTGATCATGTGGCCGTCTGCATCATAGCGCACCCACTTGCCACCATCGGATTCCTGGTAAACATCTTTGCTCACGGCTTTTTTGCCGTTGTCCACCGCATCCAGCCAATACCAGGCATCGCTGGCAAGATCATAAATTTCCTTGCCGCGGCCCTCGGTCCCCTGGCGAATACCGTCCTCGTACCAGTAGTCGCCCACTTCGGTATGCAGCCACTGGCAGTCCAGCATGGTTCCCATGATGGGGTCAAAGCCGTACTGCACATCATCCAGCAGCAAGGCACCCTTGGCCATAGCGCCGGTGATCTGGTCAAAATAGTAGGTGCCGTTTTCGTTCACATCCCAGCCTTTTACCATGTGGCCGTTTTCATCGTAACGCACCCACTTGCCGCCGTTGGATTCCTGATAAACGTCCTTACTGGCTGCCATTGCGCCGTTCTGGATATTATCCAGCCAATACCAGGCATCGCTGGCGGGGTCATAAATCTCTTTACCGCGGTAGCTGGAATCGTATGGATTGTAACCCTGGCGCTTCCAGCTTTCAAACCAGTAGCGCTTGCCGCCCCATTCCAGCCAGAACAGGCCATCCGGGCCGCTGCTGCGGCTGCCATTCACCGTATTAAAGGTAAAGGATGTTCCGCAGATCGTCCGCTTACCATACAGCATTTTGCCGTTGGTCAGGCTGTAAAACACCTGGCGGCCATCCGGCAGCACCACAGGCCCGCGGCACTGGGCACCGGTCTTTTCATCGTAATAGTACCAGCCGCCGTGCTCCAGACATTCGCCAAATGCCATGCAGCCATTTTCATCAAAGTAGCAGAGCCGGTCTTCATCCAGCTGCACCTTGCGGTTTTCCGCGCGGGCTCCGCTATCGTCCGGGTCCAGCCAGTAGCGGCAGCCGGTATCGGGTCGGTGAACTCCAGGCCGCCTTTCTGCAAGCCCTGGCGTTCGCCATCCACATACCAGTAGTGTTTGCCGTTTTATTCATACAAGCCGTTGCGTGCCTCATCGTCGATTATGACATTCACGGTAGCGGAAGCAGCGCCCGCCCGAACCGTCAAGGTCGTTTCCCCGTTCTGCACGCCAGTCACCACAAAAGTTCCTGCGTAAGTACCAATTTCAGCTTTCGCAACTGTAGGGTCATCCACCGTCACCCGCACGGTATCGCAGGCGCTGGCAGGGGTCAGGCGGAAGGTATACTTTTTGTTCTGCCCTGCCCCCAGTTTAACGGCGTTATCGTTCAAGCCGCCAAGGGTCATACTGTCAGCCTGGTTGCCTCGGCGGACAAATTCATCGTCAAACCGCTTTGTCATATACGCCGTGCGCTGGGCGATCCAATCCTGCAGTTTGTCAACATCCTGCTGCCAGGTGCCGCTCTCATCCGCACGCGTGGTGCCGGGCTGATCTTTCAGATCCCAGCGGACAAATTCCATCTTGGCGGAGTTTTCCAGCGTGCTGCGGTAATCGTTGCAGGTTTCGCTCCAATTTTCCAGCAGAGGGCGCATGGTGTGCTGGTAGCGCTCCTGCACTACTTCACGGAACTGCTGGCATTTCATCAGCTCAGTGAACCAGGTCAGCGAGATTTCCCCGCGCTGCTGGTCCTGAATGTTCATGGCATAGTCGGCATGTGGATCGCTGACGCCATAGCTTTCATCTTCATTGTTCAGGGCGGAGTCATAGTCCCACACGGGCCCATATGCAGCACATCGTCGGCACCGTCCCGGTAGCAGAAGGTACTGCTTTTGAAGGTATCCCAGTTTTCGACCCATTCCGAAATGAGGTAATAATCCGCAAAGCTCTGCACATCAATTTTGGAGCTGATGATGTCCAATCTTTATCGGATGCGTACAGCACATCTTCAAATTCATCCAGCGCCGTTTCAAAGCCGGACCAGGCTTTCAGGGTGGCAGAGTCCTGCTCGTCCAAGTCATCGGCGGCGGAATCCTTTAAAGTAAAGTGGGTGCCGCTCTGGTTGCCGGTAAACCAGTACTCTTCACCATTATAATAAATGTTGTCCGCTTCAGCCAGGATGCCATCCTCCTGCTCCAGTTCCACGCGGTTGGTGCCCACCTGCACTTTTTCGCACAGCAGGTAGCAGCCCTGATAGCTGCCATCGATCCACACATCCACCCAGCGGCCATCCGGAGCCCATTCGCTCATGGCGGTGGCAAGGTCATACACTGCCTTGTTGCGCATCATGGAAGTATCCTGCCGGTTGGCGATCAGCAGCCAGGTTTTGGCTTTATCCATGCCCAATACCTTGGCTTTGCTGCTGAGCTTGAACTGGTAGGGACGCTTGTCCAGCGTCCAGGTGGTGTTGCCGCGGCCCTTGAACTCAACATCGGTATCGGTCAGGTCGCTCCCGCCTGCCTGGCTGATCGTCACGCTGTTGCCCTTGTATTTGACATCCTTGAGCCAGCCTGGATTTCATCCAGGGTCACACCGTTCAGGGTAAAGGATACGCTGGGCAGCTGGGATTTGTACAGTTCCACCCGCGCCGCTTTGCCATCCGTAAAGGTCAGGTTCAGGGTTTCGATGTTGGTAAAATCGCCGCTGACAGTGGTTCCGTCCACAGTCAGTCCCTCTGCATCCGCGGCGGCCAGCTCGGCACCAGTTTCAATCGTAAGAGCTGCCATGTCCGTATTGACGGGCAAGAAGAGGCGGTACGCTTCATCAATAAACTGTGCCGTGCAGTCTGCTGCCGTAACGGTCAGTGATGCTGCGGTTTCCCCCGTTGCCACTTCCTGCGCATCAGCCTGCTGATACACCGGTGCTTCTTCTGCTTCGGTCACATCCTGTGCTTCGTCTGCCCATTCTGTGGGGTCGGGCTGGGCTGCGGTTTCCGGCGTGGCCTGTTCCGCCATTGCCGGGAGTGCCGCCCCGCAGGCAAAAGCCGCTGCCAGCAGCAGCGCTGTCATTTGTTTCAACAATCCGTTTTACCCCTTTCCGCTTTCCGCATCCAAGTGTTTTTTTCTTGCATTAACCGTATCAGTTTACCACATCCATCCCAAACAGGCAAGTAATCGCAGGCAAAATAACGTTCTGGCAATAAACCCGGCACAAACTCAAAATTTGTGCCGGGTGCCATTTTGATTTTATTAAGGTATATCTGAAAACAAAGGAAATAGCGGATATTTCGCAAACACAAGCAGGATTTAAGGCATAGAGCCGCAGGAATCCTTTGTGGCTTCCAAGGCTTTTTAACGCAAAATCCGGCTGCGTTTGTAGAAACAGACGATATTTTCGACTTTTCTGATACACCCCAGTTTTACTTTGTTTCTTTTCCACTGCCGGTTCAAAGCGGTACAGCTGGGCGCTGTAAGTGTCAGCTTTACGCTGCCGGTGGTTGTTTTGCTGCGCAGGGCTTTGGGGCGGGCGGTCCTGCCGCCAAAGCACCAATCGCTGTTCAGCAGCGGGTGATCTTGCCCTTGCCGGGCAGGGTGAGCTCATAGTCTTTCAGCTCGGTATCACCAAAATTGAACGCCGCAAACACGGTGGCTTCCTGCCCTTTGCGCAGGATGGCGCAGGCATCCAGTTCCGGGTGGTCGCAGTCCAGCCACAGGAAATGGTCCGGTTGTATTCTCCGCTCCAGAACGCATCATATTTCCGGTACAGTTCGTTCAGGGTGCGGCGGTAGTTGGCGAAGGCCTCGTGGATGGGGTAATCCAGCAGCAGCCAGTCCTGCTCGCGGCTTTCATCGTATTCCCGCAGCTGGCCAAACTCGTTGCCCATAAAGTCCAGCATCTTGCCGGGGTGAATTGCCATATACAGATAGAGCGCACGCCCCTGGGGGAACTTATCCTCATACTCGCCGTACATCTTTTGCAGGATGGTCGCCTTGCCATGAACATTTTCATCATGGCTGAACGGCAGGATGTAATGCTCCCGCCAGAAATACATCATCGAGAAAGTCAGCTTGCCCAGGTTGGATTTGCGTTCTTCCGGTGTTTTTTTGAAGTAGTCCAGCGTATCGTTCATCCAGCCAAGGTCCCACTTGTAGTCAAAGCCCAGGCCGCCGTATTCCACGGGGGCGGTCACTTTTTCAAAGTTGGTGGAGTCCTCGGCAATCAGCATGGCGGTGGGGTGGCGCTGCTGCAACCCTGGTTCATATTCTTCAAGAATTCCAGGGTAGAGCCGTTCACACCGCGGGCGGGTCGCCCTGCCAGTAGATCAGGCGGCTGACGGCATCCATGCGCAGGCCGTCTGCGTGGAAGGTGCGCAGCCAGTAATCAGCAGCCGACTGCAAAAAGCAGCGGATTTCGCCGCGGGAGTGCATGAAATTGCAGCTGCCCCATTCGCTCTCCCCCACCGCTGCGGCGGGGTATTCGTACAAAGCGGTGCCGTCAAAGTGTTTCAGGCCGTATTCATCCACAGCGAAGTGGACCGGCACAAAGTCAAAGATCACGCCAATGTCCGCCGCGTGGCAGGCATCGATCAGGGTACACAGCTCGTCCGGCGTGCCGTAACGGCTGGTGGGGAAAAAAGCCGGTGGTCTGGTAGCCCCAGCTGCCGTCAAAGGGTATTCGCTCAGCGGCATCAGCTCCAGGTGGGTGTAGCCGTTTTCTTTCAGGTAGGCGGGCAACTGTTTGGCCAGTTCAGAATAAGTATAGGGGGTGCCATCCTCCTTGCAGCGCCAGCTGCCTGCCTGTGCTTCGTAAATGTTCAGCGGAGCATCAAAGTTCTTGCTGCGCTTTGCCATCCAGGCGGAATCCGTCCACTGGCAGGTGGGTGCGCCCACAATGCTGCGGCCATCGGGGCGCAGTGTCATGGCCGTACCGTAAGGGTCGCAGTGGTCCACCACACTGCCGTCTGCGCCACACACACGGTATTGGTAGCAGGTGCCGCGCGTTACCCCGGCAGCGTCTGCCTCCCAGCAGCCGGAATAGCTGCGGTGCATCTGCCATTCTGCCCAGCTGCCATCGCTCAGGCCGCTGGTGATAACCTTTACATCCCGTGCAGACGGTGCCCACACAGCAAAGTGTGTCCCGCCCTCATAGGGGTGCGCACCAAAAAAGGTATCCGCGTCAAACTCCCTGCCGGTATAAAACCCCTGAATATTCATAAAGCATATTCCTTCCTTTATATAGTAGCATAATAATGCAGCACCGGCAGCCGCCGGGCCGTGCAGTGGGCATCTATTGTTTCTTTTCAAATTATGTTCTACAAAAAATTATACCATGCCTTGCGGCATGGTACAATTAACAGTTGTTCGACTTTGTGTTCAAAAACTCTGCATCAGATATGCAGCACCATCTTGGCCACGTTGAAGTAGATCAACAGCGTGGTGGTATCCACGATGGTAGTGATCAGGGGCGAAGCCATGACCGCCGGGTCGATCTTGAACTTTTCCGCAATCACCGGCAGCAATACGCCGCTCAACTGGGAAAGCAGCACGGTAAAGATCAGGGTGACGCAGACGACCAGCGCCACCGGAGCCGCGATGCGGTCCAGCAGCAGCATTTTGAAAAAGTTGCACACGGCCAGCGTCACACCGCACATCAGGGCCACGCGGCATTCACGCCAGATAATACGCGGCAGATCGTGGGGGGTAATATCGCCCACCGCCATGCTGCGGATGATGGTGGAGGTACTCTGGCTGCCCGCGTTGCCGCCCGCATCGGTCAGCATAGGGATATAGGCAGTCAGCACAGTAACGGCGGCCAGCGCGCTTTCATACCCGCGGATCACCAGGCTGGAGAAGGTTGCGCTGAGCATCAGGAACAGCAGCCAGGGGATACGGCTTTTGTAAACATCCCGCATGGACTGCTTGAAATATGGCTTATCGCTGGGGGTCATAGCGTTCATCTTCGCGATGTCTTCGCTGGCCTCATCCTGCAAAATACTGATAGCGTCATCAACCGTCAGGATACCAACCAGGCGGTTCTCTTTATCCACCACCGGCAAAGCCAGGTAGCCGTACTTTTCAATCAGCTGGGCGGCATCCTCACGGTCATTGCTGGTTACAACGCTGACCACATTGGGGTTCATCAGCTCTTCAACCGGGCGCTGCTCGTTCTTTCCAGCACCAGGGCACGCAGGCTGACCACGCCAACCAGGGTACGGTCCTTGCGGGTAACGTAACAGTTGTTGATGGTTTCCTTATCAGTGCCGTTCTGGCGGATAGCATCCATGGCGCTGCGCACGGTCAATCGGGGCAAGCTCCATGAACTCGGTCGTCATAACGCCGCCGGCGGAATCTTCCGGTATTTGAGCAGTTCGTTGATCATCTTGCGGGTGTCCGGCTCTGCCTGGGCCAGGATACGCTTGACCACGCTGGCAGGCATTTCCTCCACAAGGTCGGTGGCATCGTCCACGCACAGCTCCTCCACCACGCTCTTCAGCTCGCGGTCAGTCAGGCCGCGGATCAGCGCTTCCTGCGTTTCGGGGCTAAGCTCCGCAAACACATCGGCCGCCAGGTCCTTGGGACACAGACGGAACAGCACCGGCATTTTTCTTCGGGCAGGTCCTCAAACACGGCGGCAAGATCCGGCGCGTTCATGGTAGACATGACATCACGCAGGCTCTGGTACTTTTGGCATCGTCAAGGCTGGCCAGCATCTGGCGCAGCACAGCAATGGTGTTGTTTGCCATAAAAATCCTCCTGTGCAGCCGTTGTTTCAACGCAGACGCACAAGGAGGGTGAAATCTTTCAAAATGAAGCAAGCGTGCCGTGCGCTAAAAATGTGCGCACAAACAGCAAGTGGCTCCGCATAGAGCCACCGCCTGCACCTCTGCACCGAAACAACGGTTGCCATTATATTCAGTTTTACATCGGTTCACAGGACTACCGGGAATCTCCATGCTTAACCACCTGCCTTTTGTGTTGGATTTTTATCATCATGGTTCCATGTTTTGCTGCAAAAGCGCTATGAAACCATTTAAACTTTACCATTCCACCGCGGGTTAGTCAACCCTTTTTGTGTGTTCTATATAAAAAAATAATATCCGTGGGCTGGTAATTTCTGCCGCAGGAATTTTGGGGCAACATAGCACAAAAAAGCCCCCGCACCCAATCGGATGCAGGGGCTTGCTTTGGCCAGCTCAGCAATTTTCAGCGCAGGCAAAAACTTCAACTTCCGTGTCAAAGCCATTGACCAGGTTAATGCTGTAAGCGATCTGAGCCATACGTTCCAGAATTTTTTTCATAACTGATATACTCCTCTCGGCACGGCAGCTTTCCCGGCTGCGGTGCAGGTGCCGCCCTCTATTGCAGCACCGTCAAGTTTTCTTTCTTGACGGCTCTATCATATCAGTTATGCACAAATAATTTGTTATCTATTTGTGAATTATGCTGTAAATTCGAGACATTTTCCGGTTTTACAGGTTTCACGGCCCAGTTTTCACCGCTTTTGTGTATTTTCACCTCGCTGCACGCCCGCTGCACATCATTTTGAATGCAGCAATTAAAAAGGGGCTGCCCCTGCACGGTTCCCCGTGCAAAGGTAGCCCCAGTAAAAGCTGTTTTGGTTGATTATGCCATCAGTTCCTTTACGGTTGCAGCGATCTTTCATCCTTGCAGTCTGCAAAGAAATGCTCGGCAAAATGTTCCCCGGCAAAAGCGCCCTTGACCAGATCGCGATCCAGATCTTTCAGGATATCGCACAGGTCACGGAACGCCACGGAACGCACGCCGTCCAGGATCTTCTTGTTGCGCTGTTCGGGCACAACGCGCTCCTTCGGGTAGCCCTGACCATGGCCAAAGCCGAACAGTTTTCAAACACATATTCCAGGTTCAGCTCGCCGCCCCAGCCAAAGCCTTTGGCAAACGGCAGGGCAACAGCATTGCCATCGTTCACATGAGCAAAGGTATAGGCATCCACGGGATCTTCCACATGGCCGCAGATCACGCCGGGGAAGCTGTTCAGCGCCAGCATGGCACCCTCGCCGGTGCCGCAGCCGGTGATAACATAATCCGCTGCGCCGGCGTTCAGCAGCACCGCTGCCAGAATGCCGTTCTGCACATAGGTCAGCTGGGCGGCATCATCGGCTGCGTACATACCATAGTTGACAACCTCATGGCCCATCGGCTCCACAACCTTGCGCAGGGTGGCTTCGATCAGGGCGTTCTTGGCGGCCTGGCTGTTTTCATTGATCAGTGCAATTTTCATGGCTTGATTTCTCCTTTTTATTGTATCCTTGAAGGGAGCAGGGTCGTCTGCAGTGGCAATCCCATTTATTACATTACAAGTTCGCGAAAATATTTGGTATTCACCGTCTGATCCGCTTCGGCCAATTTGGCAATGCAGCCATCCAGTGTTTTGGCAATATCGTCCAGCGTATGCCATCTGGCGGCTTCGGGCTTGACGTACTGCTCCAGATATGGGGCAACCTCAGTATGGGAACAAGCGCCTTCGATTAGATAGGTGCCGTCCCTGGCTGGCTGGGTCTGCGGGGCATAATCCTCCGTGCTGGCCAGCATCACCAGTTGGAAATCACCCTTGCGGCCGCGGCCGCCCACCAGCAGCCGCACCCAACTGGGGCACAGGGCGTTTGCTGGGCTGCCTGCTGCAATACCTTGACCGCCTTTTCCAGCGTCATATACTGCACATCGTATTCATCCAATTTATTGATGATCTGGGCTGCTGCCACAGCATCCCCTGCAAAGCCGACCAGCACGTTGCGGTTCAGCTTGCGCACTTTGGGCAGTGCATCCGTCAGCACCTTGATTTTGCCGTCTGTGATTGGTTCTTCCACCATGCGGCCATCGCTGACCATGGCACAGAACGCCGTACCACATACTGCAAGAATTGCGCTCATGTTATCGTTCCTTCCTGTTCCGCCGGGTTGTCGGCGGTGTATCTATCTGTATCTTACCATAGTTTTGCCCCAATGGGAAGAGCCGCGCATCAAAAAGCCCAAAAGCCCAAAAGCGGCACAAGCCCAAAGCCTGTGCCGCCTGTATTTCTCAAATCTGCCGGATTACTTGTTCACCTTCATCATGTCATCGCCGGGGTTGACATTGCCGGAAGCAACCACATCCACGCTGGCAAAATCATCGGTGTTGGTAACAACGGTGATAACCACCGCCGGGTGGCCCGCTGCCTTGATCTTATTCAGGTCCATCGTCAGCAGCAGCTGGCCCTTGGTGACCTTGCTGCCCAGCTTGACCTTGGATTCAAAGCCGTCGCCTTTCATTTCCACGGTATCTACGCCCACATGGATCAGCACTTCCACGCCGCCGGGGGTGGTAATGCCAAAGGCATGCAGGGTATCCGGTGCCTGGGTGATCTCGCCGTCACAGGGGGCGTACACCTTGCCCTCCGAAGGGTCAATACCGCAGCCCTGGCCCAGAATGCCCTGTGCAAACACCTCGTCCGGGATATCTTCCATCTTGACAAAAGCACCAGCTGCATCCGCTGCCAGCACAACCGGGAAGGACGGTGCGGCATCCTTCTTTTTGAACATATCAAACAGTCCCATATGAAAATCTCCTTCTGCTCATGGCCCGCTACGCAGGGCGCAGCAAAGCCGGATTTATGCCTTAATTTATCACGGCGCAGCCGCCGCACGCACAGCGCGCACAGCCTGCCATGTGATATCTGCCATTTCATCTACCGTTTCAGGCTTACCGTTTTGCAGCCACAGGTCAATATTGCCAAAGCACCCCTGAACGGCAAATGCCACCATATAGCGCTGCAGCTGGGTTTCTTTCTCCCGCGGGCGCAGGTAGCCAAGACAACTTTCTTCAATCACGCCTTTCAGCCGGTGCACAAATGCAGTATCCCCATTTGTGCCCAGCAATACACTGCAAATACCATCGTTTTCGTCCAGATAACTGAACAGCGCCCTCAAAGCTTCCGGGGTGGAATCTTCTTCCAGCCGCGGCAGGATATCATCCATCAAAAGCTCCAGCGTGTGGATTTGCTCCCGCTCCACATGGTCCATCAGGTCATAAATATCGGTATAATGGAAATAGAAAGTTCCCCGGCTGACGTTAGCCAGTTCGGTCAGCTCCCGCACGGTGATTTCCCGCACCGGTTTTTGCATCAGCAGCGTGATCAATGCATCGGACAAGCGCTTGCGGGTCAGCCGCACGCTGCGGTTCTCCTCACCCTTGCTGTTCATAAGCGTATGTTCCCTTTCCGTCAGGCACCCGCACCGTGCATTCCTGCGCTGGCCGGGCAACTGTTTGGTTAATATCTTAATAGTAAAGCCGCACGGCCTTTTGTCAAGGAAAACTGCACTTTTGTATAGATTTGCACCCAAAGAGGATTATGTTTTTGTGCGCAGTATACGATTTTGCTGCTTTTTGCGGTTTGCGGCGCTGTGCCCACGGATTTGTGCTATAATCACAGCAGAATCAAAACCAATCAGGAGATGGATATCGTGACTGTTGACCGCCAAAAGGTTCTGGATGCTTTTGCCGCCTATATCAGACCCTATGATGCGCAGGATCCCAAAGTAAGCCTGAAAATCCACCACACTTACCGTGTGGCCGCCCTATGTGAGCAGATTGGCCGCAGCATTGCGCTGGAGGGCACTGCGCTGGATCTGGCCTGGCTATGCGGCATGCTGCACGATGTCGGCCGCTTTGAACAGCTGCGCCGTTTTGGCACCTTTGATGACAGCAAGAGCATTGACCACGCCCGCGCCGGGGTACAGGTATTGTTCGAGCAGGGGCATATCCGGGATTACCTAGACGATGATTCCGAGGATGCCATGCTGCGTACCGCCGTGGAATGGCACAGCGCCTACCGTCTGCCGGACGGCCTGGACGAGCGCACCGTAATGTACTGCAACATCCTGCGCGATGCCGATAAAATTGACATCCTGCGGGTCAATGTGGAAACCCCGCTGGAGGATATTTATAATGTAACCACAGCAGAACTGCTGGCCTCCCTGTTACCCTGCCGTGCAGCAGGCTTTTTATGAGCACCACGCCGTACTGCGCAGCATAAAGCAGCACCCAGCGGACCACGCGGTGGGGCATTCCTCTCTGGTTTATGAACTGGTTTACCCCGAAAGCCGCTGCATCGTGGCAGACCAGGGCTGGCTGTGGAAGCTGATGGACTTTAAGACACACAATCCCGAAACCGCCACTGCCTTTGCCCTGATGCGGGAACACATGCACCAATGGCTGGCAGAGAACACCTGAACCCTTAGGCAACACCGCACAATTCCCGCCTTGCGGCTTAAGCACCGCTCCGGCAGCTGCGGCGCGGGGTGCCGCTCAAAATATCAGGGTTATTCATACACAAAAAACGCCGCCGGGCGGGCATGAAAGCAGTTCTTGCGGCCCGGCGGCGGTTTTGTTTTGGCGTATTACTTTTTTTTTGTGGGGATATGCACCTCTGGGATGGCCACGTTTTCGTAGTGGATGTTTTCTTTCTCCCCGGTATCCTGTTGAGCGGCCTGCTCATGTGCTACCTTGCCGGTATGTACTTCCGGTACGGCAACATCTTCATTGCCAACATGATAAACCGGTTCCTTTTTCTTGCTCCATTTCCAAAACATACAGATGTTTCCTCCAAGTCATCTCTTGATGCTTTTTCATGCCGTGCACTGCTTTGCACAGCGTGGTTCAAATAAAGTTGATAAAAAATGTGGTAACAAGGCTGTTGATAAAATCCGCAAACAAACTGCCGACCAGGGGATCAGCAGGTATGCCTTAACTGAGGGTGCATATTTTCGCACAGGGCCTGCATATTGGCCATGGCGTTGGGGTTGCGCCCATGCCAAAGCCGCACACGCCGGAAGATATCACCGCAGCGTCATAATCACGGCCCATCACGCGGAACACAATAAAGTAGGCAAACACAAACATCAGCAGCGTCTGGCCAGCCAGCAGGATCAGCAGCGGCAGGGCCAGTTCGGCCAGCTGCCACAATTTCAGGGTAATCATGGCGATACCCAGAAACAGCGAAGGCTGATACCGCCGATATCGTTGATCTCGCCCATATAGATGGTGATTTTTCCGGTATACTCGCCGATATTGCGCATACAGGCGGCCGCAATCATGGCACCGATATAAATTGGGAAGGTCATGCCGGTCAGCGAGAGCAGCTTGGAAACAACGGTTCCAATGCCGATGGCGATGATCAGCTGGAACACCGCGGAAGGATACATGCTGGCGTGGCGTTCGTGCTTGATTTCTTCTTCCACCAGCAGGCTGTCGTCCTCCTGCACCACGGTATCCAGCAGCTTGTGCTTTTCAATCAGGCGGCGGCCAATGGGTCCGCTGATCATGCTGCCTGCAATCAGGCCATAGGTTGCCGCAGCGGTGCACAGCGTGGTTGCACCGGAAATGCCAAAGTCCTCCAGCACAGGGCCAAAAGCGCCCGCTGTGCCGTGGCCGCCAACCATCGAAATGGAACCGGTGCAAAGGCCCACCAGCGGGCTGATCCGCATCACGTTGGACAGCCCCACCGCAAAAAGTTCTGGGCCAGAATCAGCGCAATAACCAGGCTCAGAAACACCAGCATGGATTTGCCGCCGCTTTTGAGCACCTTCAGGTTTGCCTGGCAGCCGACCGAGGTAAAAAAGAATACCATGCAGACTTCTTTCAGGATATCATCAAATGTAAACCCACAATGCCGGTCACATAGCACACGCAGGTGAACACGGCAAACAGCACGCCGCCCACAACGGGCGCAGGGATGCAGAACTTTTCCAGCAGGCTGCATTTTTTACGCAAAAACTTTCCCAACATCAGTACCACGACCGCAATGGCAAGGGTCTGGTACATATCCAGCTCTATGATCATGCTGCGTCCTCCCCTGCTGCCATGCCGTTCTCCTGATAATACGCCGCCGCACCGTGGACCGGCACCCCAATTTTATCCGCGGGGCCCAGCTCCAAGGGGAGGCCAAGCTCTGCCTGCAGGGTATCCACCCCGTCATACAGCGTCTTGGTCAATGCTTTTACGGTGTTTTCCGAAAGTTCATCACTTGCCAGCAGCACGGCCTTGACCCCAATGGTCGGCACATCCTGGTCCTGGCCATTGTAGCTGCCCGCCGGATCGCGCCCTGGCTGTATGCCGGATAAGCGGCCCAGCAGCGGGGCCGCAGCAACTGCCATCTCACCTTTGGAGCAGCCGAAGGAGAATGTCCGCCTCAGTTCAGTCTGGTCATCGCGGCTCACTTTGAAGCAGACGTACAGAGGCTTGCGGGTCGGAATCTCTGATTATGCCCAGACTGGAACTTATTCCGCATCGGTTATTAGTTCGTGGTTGAGTACCATGCCCGGCATTTCGTTCCACGGTTCCAGAAACAGGCGGAATCTTTTGGCGTTCTGTGTCCTGTGCGGATTCTCCTGCCAATGCCGCTGAAGGTCTGTCCGCATTGCAGGCGATCCTCCAATGATGGTTCATGTGCCGGCAATGGCCGCATTTTCAATCAAATATGGTCAATCAAAAGCCGTGACGGCAATCATTGCCATTGGTGCTGGGTTGTATTTACCACATGGTTCAGAAAAGAAGCCATTGCTAAGTTGATGGACCCTCAGAATCGTAGATGCCGTCTTGCAGTGTTTGCCCGCCTTGGACGACAGCTCTAAGTTTGAAACGCTTAACATTTTCTGCTTTCTAACTTGCAGGGTTTTATGAACCCTTCGCAAAATCTACTTTATACCTTGTTTCTCCTTGTTTTGCCCAGGATTCCCAAAGGGATGGTTTTGTGTGTGATGGTGGCACTTGGTAGGGCAAGATGGAGCAAGCTTGTTAGTTAAAGTTGAGAAAAAGGAGTGTTTACTACTCTTGCTACAGCCATTTAATATGACTAATAGCGCAATTTCTTTCCAGGTCTTCTTTCAAAATCTGTTCATAAATTCATCATACCATTTTCAGATGCCTCATCCACTCAACAGTATAATCAACATCATCAATCATATTGCCACGCCTATTGCCGTAGCTAATTTGAACTTATATTTGAATAATCTTAATGTAAACTCTTCTTATCCTCAGAGGCTTATACAGTAATATACAAATATCAACCGTATTACTTGTATCAATCAAAATGATGTATTGTTTTTCTTTCTGTAAACAATGCTCTATGCATATTTACGTAAAATAAAATCGTGAACTGTATTTCGATTCGACTTCAACAAATATCTCAAAGTTTCTCTATATTCATCTTTGCTATATAATTCGCCATCTAGCAATCGTTTCTGAAAGTTTTACAAATCAAATCCAATTGCATTCTGATGATGTTTTCATTTCCATTTGTCAATGTCTTATAGTAATCTATCATACCTTCTTCATCTTTGATTCTTGCAATAGTTGTCATTTCATCATTAACATGATTTATAAACACATCCGGAATTCGCCATCAAAAGCTTCTCCTCAACTCAAGGTAATAAACAATATCATACGGAATTGCAATACTATCTAACATTTTCACGAAATCATTCATGCTAAAACATTGATTCGTAAAGCATTATCCTGCGATGATACATACACCTGTTTATAATCAGCATCATCTGAATCAAAAATGATAATCGGCAGTATTTGCTTTGTCGATACTAAAATTATTTTCACCTGAAAACTTTCCACCTCAATTTCACCCGAATTTTTAATCATATCAATAGTATCTTTAATTTGACTTACCGCTTTTCTATATACTTTCTTATGTAACCAGTCTTGAGCCTTACTTCCATTCTTTTCTTTAATTTGAAAAATAACATACGCATCTTGAAATTCTACCAATCCATCACAAAGTTCTTTTTCTGTTTTCCATCATATACATATAGATTTTTATAAACAAATTCCTTAAAAAAATAATCAATCAAAACATTCGTACATTGCATTTCAGAACTAGTCAATATATCATCTCCTATTTTATATTCTAAAGAATGTTATTTATAAAACACCATAGGCGTTCCCGCCTATATTTTCACTATATTTAATGCATAACTATAGCAATCAACATTATGCCCCATTGATATAAATATGCAAGGTCTAACTAATTAAAGGCAACCGTATTGGTTGCCTCACAATTAAATAATAAAAGTTGTTCAAATTAATTTCCTTATTTAAATATTTTATTTAGTTAATAGCTAAATTATATCACATAATCACTTCATGTCAATAACTTTATAAGCGTAACCAATTACTATCAGGCTTAGCTATCAATCTAGCATTATTATATGCCATTTCTAATGTCAGGCAAGTATGTCCTTGATAAAATTCCCGAAGAATTCTTTGTTACAACTAACGCTAAATCTGGCACATTCGGATCACTAGGCACAACGGTAATAACAACTGTATTTTCCCATTAAAATATTGCGGTACTGCTATTTTATAATTCGCAGATACCTTTTCATCATATCAATTGCACCGCTAAATATGTATTGTAAATTTTCACTTTTGTATTTCACAATTCTTTTCATATTTTCCTCATCGGAAAGAATATGTTTATATTGCACATTTATCTCACACTTTGCATCAAAACAAGAGTTCATTATCAAAATAATTAGCTCTTTCAGGCAAATCAACTTTCTCCTAATTCATATGGAGTCATAAAACCTTTTAAGTAATATTTCTGATTCAGCAGCATTAGGTTCAACATATGCATATATCGGTTCATAAAATTCTGTATATAATCCCGTATTAAACAGGCCATACGCTGTTTCCGAAACGATTTTACTCTCTTCTTTAAGATATGTATATTTTAAATAATTTTAAGAATACCATTATCAGTTTTCCCAGGAACATTCCAATCCTCATTCGACATAACCGCCAGTTCTGAATATCTCTTGTTTATATCTCCAAAATAAATATCCTCATGTAAATCTCCCATACAAAATTCTCCTTGTTATGATAAATTATTATATCTCTTTTTATATGTATTTTCAATAAAACGAAGACAAGCCGTCATCCCTTTTATATTAAATTACCTTAACATCTTCTGCGACATTGGTTTTCGTTCTTTTTCAGCCTAAATCTTCCATTCGTTTCAATTCTTCCTCAGCATGATCCGATATGCGTGTACATTCATTGTGACCGATATTCTGTGTCCCATGATGTACTGTAACTCTTAGGTTCATCCCTTTCGCCATATTGTGCAGAACGTATGTCGCATACATGTGGATGTGTCAAGTATAGGACAAAAAAAATTTTATTTTTTTCTGCAGAAGACTATCTGACGCTTCCATCAGGTAGTCCCAGCACCTTTATTATCTTCTGATAAGTCATTTTTGTCCTGCTCAAGTTATCTCTGTTCTGAAAAAATATCGTCAAAATTCCATTCGATTTCGATTTCATCCTGACTATGAACACGGATCACCTTGATAATCTCACGCAGCTTCTCTGTATCGAACTTCTGAATTCCCAAGAAATCTTTTAGTTTTATTTTATCAGAAAGTTCATTTTGTTCAAGAAACTTTTTGCTATTCTCCGCATCTTCTATTTTCGTTTAATTTCATCCAGCTGTCCACTTATCTTTTCCGCTCTCTGCTTATACAAATCACGATCCATACGACCATCTTTGTAATCATCATAGAGTTTCATCTTTTCCGAGGTCAACTGTCGGCTCTGCTTTTGCAATTCTGCGGTATTGATCTCTTTGTAGTCGCATTGCCTGTTGTAAGATACTTTCTTTTCTTTTTCCAACATTGACGCTGCATACTGATGAACAAGCCCAAGGATATTCTCCTCCAGCGGTTCCCGTCGGATCACCAGACTTCGACACACAGGATCTCCATTGGTTCGAGCATCTGAACATTTCAGCAGATGCTCCGTTTCTTTAGTAAAGAATGCCCACAGTTGGCACATAGCAGCAATGCCGGCTGTTTTACGTCTTTCCAGAGTAAAATTGGTGCGTGATTCCGCAACACTTCTCTTCTTTTTCGGATGCATTTCATTTGCTTTTTCAAACAATTGCCTGTCTATAATTGCCGTATGATGATTTTCCAGGCGAACCCATTCTGTTTCATCATTCAGAACAGCTTTATGGCCAGTATGCATACTACAACGCGTTTTGCCCCAGATTCTGGTTCCAATATAAATCTCATCCCGGACAATTGCCGCTACTGTCGTAGGGCTCCAGTGTTTCTTTTTGATCGTCTCAAACCTCTGGAACTGTACCTGGTCCCCTCTTGATAATTTCTGCTCATCACAAGTGACAATCTCCTGTCTGTTCAATTCCCTTGTAATATCTGCAAAACTTGTTCCTTCCGCTGCCATCCGAAAAATCATTTTTACGACTTTTGCAGCCTCCGGATCAACTTCCAGCCTTCCATCTTTTCCTTTTTTATAGCCATATCTGGCATTTACCGGAAGGCGTGTACCATTTCTCGTTCTTGTCTGCAATGCTGATGAAATTTTCTTGGACAAATCCAGGCTATACATATTGTATACCAGATTCTGCAATGCCACATTCATTCCACCAGTCATTCCGCTGCTTGCAGCACTGTCATAGCTGTCATTAATCGAAATAAATCGAATCTGTAGAAGTGGGAAAATATATTCAATATAAAATCCAACTTCCAGATAGTCTCTTCCAAATCTGGAGAAGTCTTTTACAACTACACAGCCGATTTCTCCGCTTTTCATGTCATCCTGCAGCTGTTGAAATCCCTGCCGTTTAAAATGAGTACCGCTGACACCGTCATCCACATATTCCAGGATATCTGACTCAGCTACACCCAGCTGATCAATCACAAATGATTTTAACAGAATTCTCTGAGAAGTTACACTGTCGCTCTCTTTTTTGGCTCTGCCATCTACATTGTCATCTTCTGCGGATAAACGGATGTAAACAGCTGTTTTTCTATGATCTGTCATCTTGTCTGCGCCTCCTTCTCTTTCTTTAATTTCTGTAAATCTGCAAACTGATCGTCATATACCAGCTTGATCTCATAATCATACTTACCATGGATAATAATTGAATCCACAAAGGCATCTGCCATTTCTTTTGTCAGCTTACGCTTTGACATATAAGTATGTATCACTTTTCCCAGCCTTCTTCAATGTGGTAATCCTGGGAATACCGAACCTGTGCCGCCAATACTGTGTCCAGACGGCTCTTGATATTCTCAATTTCATTGGAATAGATCCGAGAAAACTGTATGTACTCTTCTTCTGTAATCAAACGTTCCGAGTAATCTTCATATAAATCCGATTTACGCTTACTGATACGGCTCAGTTCCCGTCGAAGTTTCCCCACTTCTTTATCCAAAAGCAGGTACTGTGTCTGATTTTTGGAAGCTGTATTCATTTCCTGAATCATTTTTTCCGTATCCAATACGGTTTTCATATGCGTTTGGATCAGGCGAAGAACATCGTCATCCACATATTCTTTTCTGACTCTGTGCCCTTTGCATTGCTTTCCTCCGGATTTATGGTTAGTATTGGCTCCGCAGATATAAAAGAATGTGCCATTTCTTTCTCTGGACAACGTCATGCGGTTGCCACAGCCTCCGCACCATATTTTTCCTGTATAGAAATTATGATTTCGAATAGCCCCATTGTTCTGCTGATGTTTCTTCTTATAAGCTTCCGTATATTCCTGAATTTTAGATTGTACCTGTTGAAACAACTCTCTATCTATAATCCCTTCATGCGTGTTCTCCACATGCACCCATTCACTCTCTGGTCGATTTCTCTGTTTATTTTCCTGGAAAACACTTTGCTGATATTTTCCAAATACAGAATCACCTGTGCAATGAACATCCTGAAGTACTCGCTTCACTTCATAATTATTCCAGGGTTTAGACTCCGGAAGCGGCTTTTCACCGGTTTTATAGAATTTTCTCTGTAAAGTCGGCGATAAAACTCCATCTTTATTGAGCTGTCTTGCAATATCACTATAATTCCTGCCATCCATATACATAGAAAATATACTTTTCAGATGTTCTGCAGCTTCATCATCAACAATCAGCTGATGATGGTCTTCTTCTGACTTTCTGTAACCATACGGTTCCCAGGCACTTGTAAATTTTCCCTCTTTCCAAAGTGCTTTTTTTGCGCTGCTACTCTTCTTGGCAAGGTCTTTCGAATAGAATTCATTGATGATATTCTTCAGTGGAACTGTAAGATCCACACCTTCTCTGAAAGAATCGAAATCATCTGTCACAGCCAGGAATCTTACATGGAAAAACGGGAATACTCGTTCAATATAATTGCTGGTTTCGACATAATTTCTGCCAAGTCTGGACAAATCTTTTACAATAACACAATTGATTTTTCCATGCTTGATATCTTCCATCATCTGTACGAATCCAGGACGGTCAAAATTTGTACCTGAATAGTCTGAGTCCTTATAAACTTTCGCAACCGAAATATCTTCCGTATCTGCTACAAAGTTTTTCATCAATTCCACCTGGGTTTCTATCGTTCCTCTTTCTAGTGTTTCTTCTGTTTCCATTGAAATTCTGGCATACAATCCTGCCCGGAATGGTCTGCTCATCTCTGTCTGGACGGTTGCACTGCTGACTACTTCCGGAATGTTTTTCCTGCTCTTTCGTGCCATTTTATACAACCTCCTTTACCTTGACCTGCAGATTATTATCATCATCTATTACCGTATCAACTCCATAGCCGGTAATTGACTCAGCAATGTCTGATAACAATCATCAAAATCAAAAGTGATCTCTATATTCTTTTTATCATATACTCGGATTTGCCTGATCAGTTCTACCACCACAGTGCGGGACAGTTCTTCAATATCTTGATATTTCACAAAATAATCCAGCCAGGTATTGGCATTGTCTGCTTTTTCCAGCTCACTATCCATTTCTTTCTGGATCGCACGGATACTCTCTTCCGCATTTTTAAGCCTCTTTCCATAGGCTGCATGAAGCTCTACATAGTCTTCTTTTGATACAATGCCCTCTTTCATATCCGAATAGAGCATCATCCGTAACTCCTTACAGCGTTCTGTCTCCTGTTTTTTCTTCTCCAGCCTGTCCTGCAGCTTCTTCATATTGATCTCCTGAAATGGCACAGTACCAACAAATTCCAGGACTCTTTTCAGGTGCAGGATATTCTGGATATGCTGTTTCAGCATCACCAGTACGGCATCTTCCAGATCCTTTTCCGGTATTCTATGACTGGAACAGCGTTTTGTTTCTTTATTTGTGGAACACAGATAATAAGCATATTTTTTCCCTGCCACAGTAGAAACCTTTCTTGTCATAGGTGCTCCACAATCCGCGCATACAGCAATTCCGGATAACAGATATACCTGCTTTTGGTCAGGTGAAGTACGTGTATCCATGCCAAGAAGCCTCTGAACAATTTCAAAATCACGGTCACTCACCAGAGGTTCATGATTTTTCTCAATCCGGATCCAGTCATCTTCCGGTTTCACATAAGTCTGCTTCACTTTATGGTTTGGTGTTGTCCTTTTCCCTGTACAAGGTTTCCGATATAAACCTCGTTTTCCAGTATTCTGCGGACTGTAACAGAACTCCAAAGTGCCTGTTCTTTCTGTCGAAAGCCAGTTTCATAATGACTGCCACTGCTGATTTTATACTCAAATGGGGAAAGAATACCCAGTTCATTTAAACGATTAGCGATCGCATCCTGACTCATTCCCTGCAGCTTCATCTTAAAAATATCCTGTACTACACTGCCTGCAGATGGATCAATCTCTAATTTATGCTTATCTGTCTTTGTCTTCCTGTATCCAAAAGCTACAAACGGAGTCACGCATTCGCCTTTTTTCCTCTTAATCTCAAGATTACTCCTGATCTTAATAGAAATATCACGGCAATAAGCATCGTTGATTAAATTTTTAAATGGGATAATGATTTCGTCTGCCTGATTCTTTCCCTTGAGACTGTCATAATTGTCATTGATGGCAATGAAGCGCACACCAAGAGCCGGGAATAATCTCTCGATATACTTCCCGGAATCAATATATTCCCTTCCAAATCGTGATAAGTCTTTTACCACTACGCAGTCTACAATCCCACGCCGGATATCTTCCAGCATTGCCTGGAATGCTGGGCGCTCAAAATTAGAGCCTGAGTATCCATCATCAACTCGGACTGAAACAACTTCAATATCTTTTTTGTCTTTCAGGAAATCCAGAATCAAAGCTTTCTGGTTAGAAATGCTGTTACTTTCCAGTTTTGCTGAACTGGAAATATCGCCATCTTCTTTAGATAATCTGACATAGATGGCGGCATGATAGATTTTATTGATATTCTGATACATATCTTACCTCCTTTTATTACGTCAGAAAATCCATGTAATAAAAGGGGGCTGCATAATTTGTCCTTACCGACATTCTAACACAGTCCCCTCAATCTTGCCAGTACTTTTTCAGACACTCAGAAGCATATTCTCAAATGCCTGCTCCATAGATATACCGTTATTAGCAAATCTGACTTTTACTTTCATATTACCGATCCGGACCAAATATGGATTTCCTACTTTATTCAGAAAAATATCTCTCCGTTCCTGAAGCGATTTATTTCTGTCTGCTTTTATCATCCGTAGGTCAGTCATTTCATTGATATCTACATCACTGAAATCCTGCTCCAGATAGTTTCTATATTCCTCTGCCGTCATGCCCTTCTCCCTCCATTCCCATCTGAATCCGTACTGCTTTCAGTACCCGATCCAGGCTCCACTTGTTCACTCTTCCGCATTTCTCAATAATACATTTCGTAGAAATGCTCATAACCTGTTCAGCCAGTGCCAGGCTTCCTTTTCGGATTCCTGTCATATCATATTTGCTGATAAATACATGTGTTGGCAAATACCGTTTCTTATATATTCTTGATGTCAGCGGAACTACCGTTATGACTGAACTGTATGTATTGGCTTTATTATTGCTCACTACGATCACCGGTCTTACACCACCCTGAACAGATGTTGTAGGAAACATACCGAGATCTGCCCATAAAATATCTCCTCTGCGGATTGTCATTTGTCCTCTCTCAATCTATTATTTTTATTTGTAAAGCATCCATAGCGCTATATTGGCTCCACAGGAATACGGCAGAGTTTCTTTCCCATAAGGAAAGCTCTGCCGCATAACCTCTATAGCCAATTTGATTATTAAACAGTGCTCGCTCGATTCTATTTATCCTCGATACCCCGAATCGTTACTCCCGCATATGCAGGAAGGGAATAATAACCTGCCCGGATGCATACTCCGGACCACAACCCGGAAACTCTCGTTTCCAGGCTCCAGCAGTTCATAGGTTTACCAGTTACAGACTTCTCAGGATCTGCAAGTGTATCGCATCTCATACATATCATCGCATCACCAGCCTGCCAGCTGGCTTCGGTCAGTGCTTTTTCGCAGCATTACGGACTGAACTAAAAATCTTGGTTTTGTCTTATAATCCTATAGCGTCATCTTCCTCGTGCTCTCTGCATGAAATGTCACGTCAGTTATTATTGGATATTCAGTTATCATGGTTCATTTTAGGAAGTCATTTAACTTCCTCTAATTACTAAAGTCAAATGACTTTGGCAGATGCAAAAGATTTTAAAAAAAGAAAAAAAAAAATTTATTCATATACATTTCACGCATTTTATTAAGAATGGATTTCAGCTTGTATGACAGCATCTGTCTGGAAATCCCCATAATTTCCGCCATCTGTGTCTGTGTCTTGTTTTCAAAGAAAATGCCATAAATAATCATGCGTTCCTCTGAGTTCAGCTGATTGATTACTTTGTGAATATCCTGCTGTTCCATTTTGTCAGTACACAGTGCTCCACATCACAGTTCAGATCTGGAAAATCCTCAATCATGAAACCTTCTCCATCAATAGACTGACCGCTGTAAGGTACTTCTCTCAGCATCTTATCCACGACTTCCCCCAGCTCGTTCTTAATCTCAACTTTTTTTGCCTTGCTGCTTCTGTAAAAATTGTTCATCGCATACGCAACTTCTTTTGTAATCTCGATCATTTCTCCATCAATATTTGCGTAATACTTTCCTTCGTAAAATATGGGTGTTCAATATACATATCCGTTTCTCCTGAATTTGAAATCTTGTTGCTCGTTTCAAATCCAGAAGGCGGACCTCTGTTTAGGATCATGCCTGCTCCGCCTTTATCCTGCCGGGATATGCCCGCAGTTATTGGCTGAGAAATTCAGGCACGAAAAGCCCCAGTAGTTTTTTCTTAACTACTGAGGCTTTCGTCTCTTTCTTGTATTCAGTTATCTATGCCTTCTTTCATCAGCATAATCATTGTATCAGGATAAAGTTCACAAAGTATCCGCAATATATTCCCATAAGTTCATGTCATTATTGAAATCGTACATATTTCAGTATAAAAAGTTCACTGTATTATTCTTCTACTTCTTTTCCATCTATATATAGTTGAAATTTATCAGGATGATTGACAACATCATAGTCCTTTCCATATTCTACAGTTCTGTATTCGGCTGTCATTACCGATTCCCCATCTTCAATATCCTCTTTCCATAAATAGATGTTCATATCAAGACTCGTCGCATATCCCCTGTCTGTGGAGAATTTTGTCGAATGAAAAGAATCATCCTTGTACATCTGCAAAAGCTCTCTTGCAAACGCTTCTCTATCCTCAATATTTTCCCGGTTAGCGATTACGGTTAGATTTTCATCCCGATTTACGGAAAATGTTCCTACCACATCCGGTTCACCTTCCTTATGACTTGATTCGGGTTTCCCATAAATACTTCCTGCAGCAATTATCAAGATGACTGCCCCTGAGATCACTGCAATTATCTTTTTCTTCATATTTTTATTTTCCTTTTAGTTTTTTTTACTGCGTAATTGATTACTTCTTCCGGTGTAGGTCTTTCTCCTTTAAGTGTCATTTTCTTCCATTCTTCCTGCACGGCCGGATCAGGATTATCAAATCCTGTATCTATGGCTATCTGCATTTCTCTGCGTACTTCTTCTGGTGTCGTATTGTACTTTTCTGCAATCTTCTCATAAATATTTTTTTCTCTCATTTACCCGCCCTCCAGTTTCAAAGAATTATTTATAGTTCTTTAGAACTACTATATCATGATTATCACTATGAAAAAAGATTTTTTCACAAACGAATCCATAAAAAAGAATAAAAAAAAGAAGAGCTTAATGCCCTTCGATTTCAATGCCTATTTCATTAGTCTACCAAAGCTCTGACCGCATTTAAAATTCTTTTCTGCTCGTCCTTTGGCAATTTTTCTATCATATCAGATAATTCATTAGTAACACCTGTGACAGAATGTGTCACAACATCTATCAGTAGCGCATCAGCCGATACATCAAGTGCATTGGCAATTGCTACAAAGGTATCCAACTTTGTTACTTTCAGTCCTCTTTCTATCACACTGACATGTGTTGTACTTAAATTTACCAGCGCCGCCAGTTCTTCCTGTGTAAGATTTTTTGCTTCTCTTGCTGCTTTAATTCGCTGACCAACCGCTTTTAAATCCATCATAGCACCTCCTTCAGAACGATAATTCGGTCTAAAATTAGTATACTGATGGATAATTGAAAGATACAGAATCCGCAAATCAAGTTGTAGTTCTATAGAACTAATTTTCATTTTTTATACATGCAACACACAAAAGCCACCAGAAGAATTAGTATCCTCTGGTAGCTCCATTAAAATTTATCATTTGTTAATGTGCAACACTCATGCTCTCATCAATCCATTTCTGCACCATTTGAACACTCACATTAAGATAGTGGGCTATTTTATCAACTTTCATTCCATCCGCAGCCATGGATAATGCTGAGGCTTTTGCTTTTTTCAGCTCACCACTTTCAATACCTTCACTATAAATCTGTTCCATCTCACGGCACATGAATTCCACCCCTTTCTGTGTTTCCTTCAATTCGTATACTCTGTCAGCAAGTATCTTACTGTGCATATCTTCTGCATTCTTACAGTGAAGATCATGCATCAGTCTGCCTAATTCTGTATCCTCTTGTTTCTTAGAATTTACATAGATAATATGAGCTTCATCCTTAAAATTCTCACTGACTTCTTCGATTTTCCTGTCTATATGATAAATCGGAGTCCGTATCCAAGTGCATCGTCTCTGGTGATAAAAATCACGTAGCTTTCCGGAAGGTCATCAAAATCCTGTCCTGGATTTAATGTGTTCATATCCATCAGACCACTATGATACCTTGCTCTTTTGGGAGATGCCCCTTCGTTGTCCTGTTGGATTTCTACATCCATCTGCTTGCCTTCAGAATCTCTGGCAACACAGTCCAGAATAGCTGAACGCCCCAAAATTCTTATAGTCTTTCTGCAGAACTTGATCAATCACTTTCAGATCCTTTTTATTCATAATTACCTGCAGAACATATTCTGTACATTCCCGTTTCTTGAATACATTCCGCATAAACACATCGCTCATGATGGTAAGGTCTTTTAAGATACCCTTGTATCTTTCGTAACGTGTTTCCAATTCTTCTGTTTTCACGATTTCTTCTTTCGCCACGTCCATTCTCGCCTCCATTCTTTGCTATGTCAGGATAGGTTCCTAAATGTCTCCTATCCCAATTTCATCTTAACATCAAAATCAGCTTTTCACAAGCCACTATTTTATCCTACACCACTTGAAAACAATAATTTCCAATCAGTTTCATCCAACTATTATATTTATTCTTTTCACACACCTTTCGGCAAATTTCATTTTCCATCAATACACAGAACATCTTATCATAATCAAATGCCCAAACAGCACCATTCACATGGTTTTCCACTGCTTTCTGATCTATGCTTTTCAAGCGTGTGACCATTTTCTCAATTTCTCCATTTCCCAAGTTACCGATATTTTTGCAGATAAACCGAAAGAAATTCAACGTTGCATATTCGTCATGCCAATGGAACTCTTCTGGATTGTTTTAATTTTACTGACTCGCTGCTGTTCTTTGATTATCTGAGCAGCTACACCTTTCATCGAATCTTCGTATCTCATATTATTCACCTACTCTTCCTCAACGCCCAGTGACGGTTTAAATCTTTTATCCTTTGCCTGCGGTACCACGATCTCATAAAAATAAAATCCTAAATACCCAAGTGCCTGCTTCTTCATTTTATAAAAAGAAGTCCTGCCTATTCCCAACTCCTGTTGTACTTCCACATCTGTCTTATTATAATGACTGCAAAAACAGGAATGAAGGATTTCACTGAGCATCACACCATTCGGTGCATAGAACTTCACCAAAGTCATTCCCCGATAGATCATGTCCGACAATCCATAAATAATCATCAGATTATTCATCTCCCGGTGCATCTTTGGCACATTCAGCTGGTTGTTATAAATGCTCAGATAACTCAATACATATGCCATATCTTCATTGATTTTCTCCTGGCATTCCATATCCAGTTCTTCTAACACAATCTGATTTTCCAAAATCAATTTCTGATAGCTTGTCATCAATTCTTTAATGTCAGTATAATGTCTTTCGATTGTAACTTCCAGATAATCCTGTGCATGACTTGCCATCTGGAAGGTAATTTCTTTCATTGATTTAATTGCATAATCTCTGTCTGTCATCAGTTTCAAAATCTCCTTATCATCATCACACTAACTGGCGGTCTTTCAGACCAGTTCGCTTTCCCCATGATTTTGATGGGAAGCAATTACTTACTACAACTTGCAGAAGCGGATATCCAAAGGCATTGTGGGAGCTGCCTTTGCTGACCGGAATCCATCTTCTTATGTAAAACCTGCAGGAATATAAAGGGAAAGTGACTATCCCTGCCGGTTAATAATCCAAATAATATCGTCTATACCAATCTCTCCTTATGCTGTTTTTCTCTCCATAAACCATTTATCCACTTCGTAAAACAAGTGGCTTTCCTGCCCCTGTATCATACAGGTGTACATCATTCCTACACCGCCTGCCTTTCTGCTGGCGCATCGCTCGATTTTCAAAATTCTGTCAATGCTATACTTTCTTCCATCCTCCCATGTAAAAAATATAGGAACCAGCTGTCCGTCTTTCCGAAACTCTGCTACTACATCTACATATACTTTGTTCATGCCGACACCTCACTATAAAATCTCAATTGCTCTTGGCGATGCCGGGATTCTGCGGATATATCCATTTAACTCCAACTGCTTGATTCTGGAAAATGCTGATGATGTTGATTTCACCCCGATCAATTTTCCAAATTCCCGTACTGTCGGCGGATATCCATGCTCCTTCGTATAATCCAAAATACACTGATAACTTTCTTTCTGTTTTCTGGTTAATGCTTTTTTCAAATCTATCCCTCCAATTACCCATGAAAATAACTGTGTGGATGGATCGTGTGCGTACCAGCGTCTAAGTGGGATAAGACTTTATCCTGATACATTGCCGCTCGCTGTATACTGAAATAACCAAACCGTCGTCTGATCTCATCTACAGTACGATCCAGCTTCTCTAACTTTTCCTTTTTCTCCTGATTTCCAAATAAATCCAACTGCACGGGAATATTATCTAACACAAGATCCGCAGCTCGATTCCCAGGCTTCTAATGGGATGTTCCCATTTATAATTATCTTTAAATAGCTGAAATGCTGCAGTTACAATCTCGTTTGTAATATTCGTTGGCTGTCGTAAATGTATCTGTCTGGAAAAACTATACAATCCATTATCTCGGACTGTAATTTCTACTGTTTTGCATTTAAATCCATGTTTCCGCAATCGTGCAGCTACACTTTCTGCCAATGCTATTTGAATGATCCAGACATCCAGATCATTTTCCAGATCTCTCGGTGTTGTAGTGCTATTACCTATCGACTTTACTGGTGCTTCATATCCTTCCTTGCAAACCGGATCTTCATCCCAGCCATTTGCGAAAGCCCATAATACATTTCCTATTTTTCCAAAATGACTCTCTAACAACTTTTCGTCTGATTCCGCAAGTTGCCCGATTGTCCGGATTCCAAGTTTTGCAATTTCTTATTTGTCTGTCTTCCGACATAAAGCAAATCTGACGCTGGAAGCTGCCATATCCTGTCTTTATAATTTTCTCGATTAAACTCTGTGATTGCATCCGGCTTTTTATAATCCGAACCAAGTTTCGCATAAATCTTATTCCAGGAAATTCCAATACTCACAGTTACTCCAAGTTCGTATTTAATTCGATGGCTGATTTCTCTCGCAATCGTCATTCCGCTTCCTTTCAGATTTCCACTGTCTGATACATCCAGCCAGGCTTCATCAATTCCATATGGCTCAATTTTGTCTGTATACTCTGAATAGATTTCTCTTGCCATTTGTGAAAATCGCAAATACAAATCCATCCTTGGTGGTACAAAAATAATTTCCGGGCAAACCTGTTTCGCCTGCCATAATGCCATTCCGGTCTTTACACCTTTTTGCTTTGCAATATAATTTGCTGTCAATACAATTCCATGTCTGGCTTCCGGATTGCCACCGACTGCCAGAGGCATTCCGGCAAATTCCGGATGATGCAGCATTTCTACACTGGCATAAAAACAGTTCATATCACTATGCAGGATCACACGCTCACTCAAACTTTTCACCTCCCAGCTGTTTCCTTCAACATGATGTCTTATCAATTTCTGTATGTTTAGTATATATCGACATTCCGGAGATAGTCAAGTGACATCTTGGTTGTATTTTCTCCATTTTGGAGATTATTGTTGATTTTATTTTTAACATACGGTATAATGCATATAGAAAATTCAAATAGAAATGAGGCGAACAAATGCGTGATTTCGGGGAAATATTAGCAGAAAATAGAAAAAAGAAAGGATACTCTCAATCAGATCTGGTAGACCTGCTTTCTCAGGAAGGTATTCAGGTCACTACAAAAGCAATCTCCAAATGGGAGACCAATGCACGAGAACCAGCTTTACATGTTTTCCTGACACTTTGCCAGTTACTTGATATCGAAGATATATATGAATCCTTCTTTGGAGAAAATCCATATAACATTATGAGTGGATTGAATGAAGAAGGCAGAAATAAATTGATTGAATTTGCTGATATTTTAAAAGCTTCTAAAAAGTTTTCTCCACTATCTGCAAAGATTATCCCATTCCATCATCCTGTAGAAATTACCTGGGAACCAGTTTCTGCTGGTACTGGAAATTACCTGGAAGATTCTGTAAAAGAAACCTATGACGTAGGACATCTTGCTCCTGAGCAGACTGACTTTGGTGTACGGATCTCCGGTGATAGTATGGAGCCACTTTATCATACAGATGATGTTGCATGGATTCAGAAAAAAGATTCTCTTGCTAATGGTGAAATTGGAATCTTCTATCTCAACGGCAATACTTACATCAAGGAATTACACGATGAGCCAGATGGTATTTATCTGATCTCTTTAAATCAAAAATATCGTCCTATCCAGGTTTTGGAATCTGACTCTTTTAAAATTTTTGGAAAAGTAATCGGGAAATGCAAAGGTGCAGAAATTCCGGGATTTCATTAGATTTCAACAGCAGGTTCATGATCCTGCTGATAACAATAAGCAAAGGAAGTGATTGAATGGCAATCAATAATACATTAAAAGATATTCGTGAAGAACGGAATCTCATTCAAGCAGATTTGGCTGAAGCCATAGGTTCCTGCAGCCAGACTATAGGCCGCATCGAACGTGGAGAACGTAATCCCTCTCTTGAGATTGCAATCCGGCTGGCCCATTACCTGAAAGTGCCTGTAGAAGATATTTTTCAAGTTGAAGACTGAAGCATAACAGCCGAAAAACCGAGGAGTAAAATCCCCGGTTTCCCTTTTGCTCAAAAATCACTGTAAACCACTTACATTTTCTTCTTTTCTGCCTGCTCCATCAATCAGGTCATAACTCATATCCAAAAAGTCCAGTATCTTTGCTTCACTGACCGAACCATCCAGTAAAATCGTAATCCAGTGCCGCTTGTTCATATGGTATCCAGGTAAAAATCCATAAGTCTGAATAATCATGCTGGTCATTTCTGGATCGCACTTTACATCCATGATGTCAACCGGATCATTTCCCTCTAATCCCAGTTTCGATTTTTCAACCGTCATGATCACTGCATACCATTTCCCATTCTTATGTCGAAGTACTGCACTGTCCGGTAGTTTACTCCATAAATATTCCGGAATCGTGCCATACTGTTTCTGCACATATTCAAAAATTTCTTCTTTCTTCACAGTTTATTCAACTCCTGATTCTTCTGATATCCTGCCCATAATCATACCATATTTTCAGTTCCCGTACTACCTGCCAAATTCTTTTGCATTTCTCTTATTCTTCTGACTTTAGCTAATAGAGGGTAAAACAGCAAGGACAGGAAGTGAGGATACACTTCCTGGAAATCCCAATTTAGGGAACCCTGCCCTAAATTGAAAAAAGCTGAAAGCAACGATACTACTACCTTCTCAGAAAGGAGAACACGCCAATGGCTGAAAGAAAGAGAAGCAAAGAAATCCATTTCTATGTCACAGAAGAAGAACGGAAGCTTATCCGCAGAAAGATGATTGAATCAAAGACCAAAAACATGGGAGCTTATCTTCGTAAAATGGCAATCGACGGTTACATCGTCAACACCGATACTACTCCACTGAAGAAACAGTATGAGGAAATGCATAAGATTGGTGTGAATATTAATCAGATTGCGAAAAAAGTAAACAGCACCGGAGATCTATATCCGGAAGAAATGCAAGAATTGAAAGAGATGGTGAAAGAATTATGGCGTATCTTAAGATCTTCCCCATTAAAGTAACAGACAAGAAAGCTCTGGACTATATTACGAATCCTGATAAGACTGATGAAAAACTGTTAGTTTCCAGTTTTGGCTGTTCCCCGGAAACTGCAGATCTTGAATTTTCTATGACAAGAGAAATGGCAAAAGAATGGAATGGACAAAGGTGATAACCTGGCATTTCATCTGATCCAGTCATTTAAACCTGGAGAAGTTGATGCCGAAACTGCCCATCGCTTAGGGCAACAATTTGCAGACGAAGTACTGAAAGGAAAATATGAATACGTGATTAGTACCCATGTTGACAAAAACCACATTCATAACCACATCATCTTGAATGCAGCAAGTTTTGTTGATCATCACAAATATATTTCCAATAAGCGGAGCTACCATAAAATCTGCCGGATCAGTAATCGTATCTGCCATGAAAATGGACTTGCCACCAGTATGCCAACCGGAGAAAAAGGTAAAAGCTATAAAGAGAACATGGAATACCATCGTGGCACCAGTTGGAAAGCCAAGCTACGTGTTGCAGTTGATAAAGCAATCTGGACTTCCATCAACTATGAGGAATTTCTACAAAAAATGCAGTTAGCCGGATACGAAATCCGCCAAGGAAAGCACCTATCCTTCCGTGCGCCTGAACAGAAAAACTTCACTTATATGAAATCTCTCGGAAGCTATTATTCAGAAGAAAATGTTCGCATTCGCCTGGCTAAAAATCGTAACAAAGTGAAAACTCCGAAGCATCTGTCCAGAGAAGCTCGCCTGTATATCAATATTTCCACTTATGTTACGACCGGCAATCGAGAAGGATTTGAACGATGGGCAAAGCTCAATAATCTGAAAGAGGCAGCCCGCACCTTTAACTATCTTTCCGAAAATAACCTGTTGAATTATGAGGATTTCAAGCAGCATGTATCTGACATTGAAGTTTCTGTGAAAGTTGCCGACCAAAAAATAGCACAAATCAACAGTGAGCTGAGCACACAGAAAGTCATTCAAAAGCACTGTGATTCTTATCGGCTCTGCCGAAAAGTGATTGAAGATTGCAAATCTGCTAAAAATCCAAAAGCTTACCGTACCAAGCATCAGGCAGAATACCAGCTACACGATTCACTAAAAAAAGAGCTTCAGGATCTCGGCGTTACCAAAATCCCAAGCTCTAATAAAATCCAGAAGCAGATTGAAAATCTTGAATCTGAACAGGCTGCTACCGTCCGAGAAAAACAGGAGCTGCAGAAAAAGCAAAAGACACTTGATATCATTCGGCAGAATTTCACATCACTGCTTAATGCTCCAGAGATGCAAGTTCCCGTATCAGGAAAAGAGCTAGCTCTTTAAAAAGAAGAGGTACCTACTTAACGGTGCCTCTTCCTTTCCATCTAATCTATTCTTGCGCTACCCTATCACACTCGCACCCAAAAGTAGTCCACGCATACTTATTTCAATCAAAAAAGAAAAAGAGCATATGAATTTGATTGATTCCATACACTCTATATTTATAATCTTCATACTTATTTTGCCATTTCAAAAAAACCGATAATTCCTATTCATACATCTTTCTTCATAGGCGACCACAGCGTATGTAATTTCAGTTTGTACATCTGACTGTCATTTTCCACTGTTGCTTTTATCTGCACAGAAATTTCTTTATTTTTCACAGATGTCTGACGCAACAAAACACGAATATATTGAACATCTTCTTCAATTACTCCAAATTCTTTAAACAGATCAAATTCCGGATTCTTTCTCTGACATAATATCTTCTGTTTTCCGTTTAGTATAGTTAACTGACCTGAAATCGTATTGTAATCAATCGAATTCAATCCACTGTTTGATTTGAAGAAATCTATCTTTTCCTGCATGACCTTGACAACACTCTGTGAATAGTTTTGATTCGGCAGGGATTTATCATTGAGTATTTCATTCGAAAGTCTCTGTATTTCATGAGAATATTTATTATCGTCCATCTCTTTATTAAGCATTTTTGAAAGCTGAATACTCAGTTCTTTCAGACACTTAAGAAGGATGGGATTAAATTGTCCACATTGTCCGTCCAGGATCATTTGAATCGCTGTATCATGATCAAAAGCTTTCTTATAGCATCTTTCACTTGTAAGTGCATCATAAACATTAACAATCGATACCACCTGTGCGGAGATTGGTATTTCTTCACCTTTCAATCCATCCGGATAGCCCTTTCCATCCCATCTTTCATGATGCCACCTGCAGATTTCCCATGCGGTATGTACCAGTGGATGATCTTGCGGAAAATCCATGTCCTTAATTATAGCCGCGCCAAGCTCACTATGGGTTTTCATAATCTTAAATTCTTCATCGGGAAGTCTGCCTGGTTTATTCAATATTTCTTCCGGAATACGAATCTTACCAATATCATGAAGGGAAGAAGCAGTTGTAATCAAAGCAATATCTGTCTCTGTCAAAGGATAAGCATCTGTTACTTTTACCAGTTGTCTCAGCATCATCTCCGTTGCTGTTTTAATATTTTTCTTGATATTTCTTTAGTTTAAGGAAAGATTCGTCACTGATACAGTATTCAATACGGAAGACCTCCGCCAGATGAAGATTATATCTTTTGTAAGACTCCCTCCTTCTTTCAGAACATTGATTGCTATACATACACTCGGCTTAGATACTTCTATATACCGAACCGCATCTATAAAGCAAATCATTCCCTTTATCTTTTGAGGGATTAAAATTGTTTCAAGATAACCCTCACCTGGCGCATAAAGTTCAATTCTTCCTCTTTATCCTCTCTTTACCACTTCCCAAGTGTCAACAGTTATCGCAGGCTGATCGCAGCCGTGACACCCTTTGCAATTTTGAGTACAGTTTGATTGACTGGTTACTTTGTGTATATAGCCTTGATTTTCCAGATATTCAAGCTCTACCCGCACACTGTCCATATCTTTATGCAAAAGATCAGCCAATTCCTGAATACTGTATGTTTTTCCGCTTTGCAGATAATCTAATAATTGAATCAGCACAATATCTCCTCTCCTTTAGAAAATGACACAGCCAACATGGTATGCGATTGTTGCCAAAATCAATGCAGAAAGGATATAGTAGAGGGCAATCCTTACTGTCCATTTCATAGAATGAGTTTCCTGTGCGGTCGCTGCCAATGCCATTAGACAAGGAATATTGAAGAAAACGCAAACAGGAAAGCCAGAGCTTCCGGCTGAGATATTGTAGACAGCAGGTTTGTACTAAGCGCCGCTGTATCTACCGCGCTTGTTCCCTCAATCGCTCCCCAAATACCAGCCGTATTGAACAGGGAGGCCATAACACCGAGAGCTGATTCTTTTCCCATTGCAGAAGCAACAAAGGCCATAAACAACTGCCACGGCAAACCAAAGAACATTGTTACCGGCTCAATAAAAGTTCCAATGCGATAAATAATGCTGTTCGTCACATTTCCGTCCGGCGTATAAGAAAGAAGCCAGAATATTACGGAAATGCAAATGATGATACTAAGCGCCCGTTTGAGAACGCTTCCCATTTTGTTGAATACAGAGCCTAACAGGGTTTTCCAGTGCGGCTTATGATATGGTGGTAATTCCATAATCAAGCCGGTACGGTCATTTTCCTTGTTTAAAGAACGTCCAAAAATTTTGTAGGTAATGTAAATGTGCAAAAAGGCCACAGCAAACAAGGACAATATTACAAAAACGGCTTTTCCTCCAAAGAATGTACCGCTGATAAGACCAACTACACCCCAGGTAGAAGCACAGGGAACTACCCAAGAAAGGGCAATCGTTAAAATACGCTGTCCCCAAGAATCAATAACTCTTGTGCCGGTGACACCACCTATATTGCAGCCGAAGCTAACAAGAAAGGGCATAATCGCTTTCCCCTGCAAACCAAGTTTCGTCATGGTATTATCAAACACATAGGAGATACGGGCCATATACCCGATGTCCTCCATAAATCCGAAAACAAGGCTGATTCCAAATACATAGCAAGCCATTTGCAAGGCAAACGTAACAGCCGTTAATACAGCATTACACAAGAGCGATACAATGACAGAGGCAACTCCAACACTAAGGAGCCAATTTGCCAGCGGCGTTGAAATGCCGGAGATCAGCGCCCCTACCAGTTCCATAAGGGGCATACCAATCAGCATAGAGCAGATCAGCCCCAGCACAATCATACCAATGGCAATAGGCTTTCCCCACCGTTTGCTAGTGGCTGCTTTATCAAACCGGCTACGGCTGGTTTTCTTTTTGCTGCTTGTCACATTTTCTTGAATCAGTGTGTCAATCCACTTAAATTTGCAATCTGCCGTCCGCAAATTTCCATCTTTTACACAACTGATTAAACTCTTTATTTTTTCAAATATCCCCGGTTCTGTTTTCCCTTGAACAAAAGAGAGTGCGAGCTTATCTTGTTCCAACAGCTTTTCAGCCAGCCATGAGGCAGAGTATATTTCAATTCCCTGCTTTGGTAGCAATTCTAAAATTGCAGAATATTCATCGCCAATATTTTTCCGGCAAAGCTGCTCCAACTTTGCAGCATTTAGAAAGAGGCTCTTTTTCAAGATTTTCCAACAGGTTAAAGAACGGCTGGTATTGCTTTTGTCTGCCGCAACCATAGGAACAGCAGGAACCCCAAGGATTTTGCAAACCCGCTACATTGATTTTCTTTCCCTGTCCCTCGGCTATATCCATCATATTTAAAAGCAATACGACAGGAACATGGATTCCAGCATAATCAGCCAGCATAAATAGACTTCTGTTTAACTGTGAAGCGTCGGCCAGAATACATACAAGGTCGGCCTCTCCACTGGAAATATAGTTTCTCGTTACTACTTCTTCATCGGAGTTAGCAGAAAGGCTATATGTACCCGGCAAATCCACGATTTTGTAGGTTATGCCATTATGGGAAAAGAAGCCATCTTTACGCTCCACAGTTTTTCCGGGCCAATTTCCAACGTGTTGACGGGAACCGGTCAATCCGTTAAAAAGAGTTGATTTTCCAGAATTAGGCTGCCCCAGCAGGGCAATCGTTTTTTCAGCCATTATTACCTCACCTCCACCATGATTTTTTCTGCTTCATTTTTATTCAGCGCAACCATTGTATCTCTGTTATACAGAAGAACCGGCTGCTTTTTAGGATTCTGTATAACTTCAATCCTGCTTCCTATAGTAAGCCCGATAGAAGTTATCCGGCTTTGAAAATGGCTATCCCCGGTGATTGCGACAATCGTTCCGCAGGAGCCATCATCCAATTCATTTAATTTTTTCATTCGTTCCAATTCCTCCAATCTTTTTTGTCAGCCCATAATAAAAATCCGTACCCTGATTAAAACTAAAATTACACCGCCTAATATTCCGGCCCGGTTTCCTAACCGATCTCCGAAAAAATGTCCAATCCATACGCCGACAAACGCAATTAAGAATGTCGTGGTTCCTATCAGTGCGGCCGAGGGAAGAATTTTTACATTTAAGGCCGTCAGCGTTATGCCGACTGCGAAAGCGTCAATGCTTGTAGCAATCACAGCCGGAATCATAACGGTAAAGCCTAATTCTCTGCTTGTTCCTTTACATTCACCTTTTAGATTTTCACGAATCATGTTGATACCGATTATGCACAGAAGAAACAATGCGACATATTTAGAAACCGCTTCAATATACTGGCGAATTGTTCCGCCTCAGATATATCCGAGTGTAGGCATAAGCGCCTGGAATCCGCCAAAATATACTCCTGCTTTTTGGTATTCAAGCCTTTACAGACCGAAACAGCGAAAGCGTCCATTGATAACCCAACAGCAACCAGTAATAGGTCAAGCAGTCCCATCGGTATCCCTCCTTTACCGGCCTTTCTTTATGCCCCATTTACAATCCATTTCTTTGCTTTTTCCTGCTCCTGAACCATTTCATAGTAATGGCCTTTTTTCGCAAGCAGTTCCGTATGGGTTCCCATTTCTTCAATGCGTCCCTGATTTAACAAAATAATCTGGTCTGCATTTTGAATGGTATTCAGCCGGTGGGCGATTACAAATACCGTTTTTCCTTTCATCAAGCGGTCTAACGCCTGATTGATTTTTGCCTCGTTATCCGCGTCAAGTGAAGCCGTCGATTCATCCAAAAGCAGAATAGGCGCATTTTTCAGAATGGCCCTTGCGATAGCAATTCTTTGTTTTTCGCCGCCAGAAAGCGTATTGCCACCCTCGGAAAGCCGGGTCTGATACCCCTCCGGCAACTTTTCGATAAATTCATGGCAACGTGCCGCCTTTGCTGCCTCTATGATTTCTTCCTCTGTTGCGTTCTCCCGGCCAGCCTTGATATTATTATAAATCGTGTCCGACAGAAGCGTATTTTCCTGAAACACCTCGCTGATATAGTGCAGAAGCCCGTCCGGGTTTAAATCTTTTATATCCTTGCCGCCAATGCGGATAGTTCCTTTTGACACATCCCAAAACCGGGCAATCAGATTTGCAACTGTGGATTTCCGGAGCCAGACGGTCCGATCAGGGCGGTAACGCTATTTTCCTTTGCAAAAAAGCTAATATCCGTCAAAACATCAGCCTGCTTATTATAGGAAAAATCGACGTGTTCAAAGGCAATATCAAAATGCGACAGCTTTACATCTTCTTCCTTGTAAGAAAGCGGCTTCGTGTCATACGCCTGTTCCAGATTGTGTACCGCCAAGTTCAGGTCTTTCAACAGATTATAAGAGTGTTCAAAAGCAATCAGCAGAGCAGACAGCGCAAGGCTCATCAACATAAAAGCTACAAGCTGATTGGGGGCAATCGTACCTCCAAGAAACAGATAGCTGCCAACCAACAGAACAAGAGGAAGCAGGAAATTGGCTACAATCGAATACATACTGGTGGGAGCCGCCATTTTTACCTCTGCTTTTACATTTGTCTTGCGAATTGCGTCCAGCGTATCTGTCATTCTGGAAAAGTGGGAGCTTGTCATGTTATGGGATTTAAAAACTTTCATTCCTTTGACATACTCTAAGACAATCGAAATCATTTTTGCGGTGAGATTCCTTTTCTGTGTCCCGTATTTTTCCACAAGACGGTTGCCCCAAGAGAGAACCGGCATGGCAATTAGAAGCACAACACATTCGGCAAGTGCCAGTTTCCAGTTAATAAAGAATGTTCCGATCAGCACCAGAGCCGCCGTTACTACGGTCTTTACAATGGACGGGAGTGTATGTGTAATCACAAGTTCAAAATTGGTTAAATCCTTTGTCAGTGTTCCAAGAAGATAGCCGCTGCTGTTCTGGTTGAAATAGCCAAGACTTAATGAGCGATAATGATTGGCAAGGTCAAGCCGCATTTCCCACATTTCTGCGCCTCTTGCGAAGCACAGATAATAGGCGCTCCGATAGATTACCAACCGGGCAATCACACTGATAAAGCAAATCGCCGTGTAGATAACAATTTTACCTGCCGTAAGCGTGTTGCCTAAAAGCTGAATGACTGTCATATAGAGAACAACATATAAAACGATACTAAGAACAGCGTCCGCGCCCATTAAGGCAATCGGAAACTTAATCTGGTTGCTTTTTTCTCCAAGCAGCTTCCTAATGGTACGCAGCATTTAAACCGCCTCCTTTCCGATAGTGGCCTGTGTATAAATTTCCCACATCCGGCCATATACGCCGCCTTTTTTTACCAACTCCTGATGGGTTCCCTGCTCGGCCACAGTACCGTCCTGAAAAACAACAATTTTATCTGCGTCCCGGATAGTATGGAGCCGGTGGGCGATCATAATTGTGGTTTTTCCTTTCAGAAGATTTTGCAGGGCAAGCTGGATTTTATGTTCATTCTCAATGTCAGAGTAGGAAGTCGCCTCGTCGAAAATGACGATAGGAGCATCTTTCAAAATTGCTCTTGCAATCGAAATCCGCTGCTGCTGGCCGCCAGAGAGTTTTACACCCTCGTCGCCAATCCGCGTCTGATAGCCTTTCGGCAGGCCCATAATGAAATCGTCAATCTGTGCTGACCTTGCTGCTTGCCGTACTTCTTCTTCGCTGGCATTGGTTCCCATACGGATATTTTCCAGTAATGTATCTTCCAGAAGAAAAACATCCTGAAAGACGAAAGCCGTCAAATCCATCAGATTTTCCGTTTTTAGGTCAGTAATTGGTACTCCACCTACTTTGATGGTTCCGCCTGTGGTGTCCCAATAGCGCCCAAGAAGCTGAACCGCCGTTGTCTTTCCAGCCCCGGACGGGCCGACAAAGGCGTTGACCGTTCCCGGCTCCAAGTGCAGGTTTACAGAAGTGAGCGCGTCTTTTCCTCCGCTGGTATAATTGAAAGTTACATCCTCAAAATCAATTCCATAGCAGCCGTCTTTTTTCAGGGTCTTGCTTCCGCTTTTCATTTCGTCCATATCCATAATCTTTTTGATATTGTCCAAACCACTGCCAAGCTCCATCGACTGCATAACAATCGTAACCAGATTTAGGAACGAAGTGAAAAAGCACATGGTAAGCAAAATAAACAACAGGTAAGAAGCTACTGACAGAGAGCCTTTTGAGTATAGCCAGCCGCCAAAGGGCAGCGTAAAGAGGATGGCGGAATCTAATACTACAAGGGCAATCGACAGAGGATTGCAGGAGGACACGCACATCTTTTTCCAACAGGTCGTATAAAGGTGAAGCGCGTTCCGATACTGCTCGAATTTTCCGCTGTCAAGTGGTACATTTTGATGACTGGCATGGCCGTGATAAATTCATTGGCAGAAGCATTGAGTTTTTCCGTATCTTCTGCAAGTTCCGCCGACATATCCGGGTAATTCTTAACCATCATCATCGGAACAGCAATTCCCAAAATCATAGGAATCAGCATAACAAGGGCCATAACCCAGTGCAGGCGCAGCATGAAAATAAACATCATAAGCGGAACGACAATCGCCTGTGCCAGTTCCAATGTACTGTGCGCTAAAAATTGTTCTACTCTGTCCACATCGTCAAAAAGCGTTGTCTTGATCTGTCCGGGAGAGCGTTCCTGAAAAAAGCCCAGGTTGAATCTGGATATATGTTCCAGCACCTTTACTTTGATTTTGTGCATGGTATTGAACGCCGCCACATGGGAGCAGATACCCGCAAAAGACATGAGGATGGCTTGCCCGATGGCTGCCGCAATTCCAATGCAGGCCCACATAGCCATAGCGCCAAACGTCACTTCATTTTGGATAATCAGAAGCAATATCTGATACACCACCAGATAAGGAATCAGCGATAAGGCCGAGCAAAGAACAGCCAACAACATTCCCACGCCCAGCTTTCCACGTTCCCCTCTCGCAAGGGTAAAAACATAGGATAATCCGGTTCGTTTTTGTTCCATAAGAAACGAACCTCCTTTCTCTTTTTTTGAGGTTAGAAATTACTAACCTTGACACAATTCATTTTACAGGTTAGAATAAAAAAATCAACAGCTATACTATTTGGGAATTTAATTTTTAAAAGCAACTCAAAGTACTGTATTTTCGGTGCTTTATGGAGTTTTTTAATTTATTTTTTTATAAAATCGTGACTAATAAAAATTGGATTGTGACTTTTTTATTGAAGCTCTAAAGGAGGAATGAAAAAATGGCTCTTTCGATTGCAGACTACTTGTTACAGCTTCCAGAAAATATGAACTTTGCAAAAGTACAGGAATTATCAGGAGAGGATTCACTCTACTATCGTATGCTTTCCGACTACGGAAGCGGCTCATTTCAGTTGATACGCTTTGAGAATGACCTGCTTATGATTCTGATTGCAGACTACACGCCAAAGGAAACCTTTGAAAAAATCGCAACTATTTCTGGAGAATATATGGAAATCAGCCAGTTTGAAACAGACAGCAGTTCTTTCAAAATCGGGAGACGGAAAACACAGCCCGTCGGTAAAGGGATTTACTGCTATGTGAACACCCAAAAGACCACCTATGTCTATTGCGAAAAAGGAAAGCCGGTAAGATTTACAAAAATCATTTTGACAAGAAAGTATTTTGATACTTATTTCCGGGTGCATTATGGAAAAGATTATGAACAATCAAAAGTGGCAAAGGAATACCTTTTGAAAAATCCAAATCTGCCGGAGCTTAACTTTGTCTTTCAGCAGATCAGGGATTGTCAGGCGGTAGGACAAACGCTGCACTTATATCTGGAAAGCAAAGTTCTGGAATTACTCTCTCTTGTCATTAAGGGCATGGAGCAAAAGGAAAATCATATTTCTGTCAAGTTAGATTATAAGGACATCCGTGATCTGAAAAAAACAGTTACCTATATGAAAAAGGATTTGTCTGCTTATCCGTCCGGGGAAGAACTTGCGCAAATCGCAGGAATGAGCCCTGCCCGGTATCAGCTTGCTTTTCGGAAGTATTACGGCACTACTCCCTATGAGTATCTAAAAGAAATGCGACTGAATCAGGCGCTATTCCTGTTGAAAAACTCTGATTATGGGATTGCTACGATTGCCGCAAAGGTTGGCTATCACAATTCAGGCCATTTTGCAAAGCTATTTAAAAATGCCTATGGTATGGGGCCAAAGGAATACCGAACTAATCATAATATAAAATAAATTTATTTCTCTTATAAAAACAGCCATCTAAAAGAATGATGGCTGTTTTATACTTCCACTAAGTTTTCTAATCGCTTATTTAATTTTTCTGCAACTTTTATAATACACTTCTAAATACTTCACTTCTATCAAGTGCTTTTTCAAATTCTCTACAATTGTCTATCCATTTTTCTACCTGTTCACCGTTATAAATAATTGCACGCTGTACCCAAGAACTACAATAGGAACAATAATTGCTATCTGTTACATCTATATTTTGTTTTGAGACACATATTTTATGATTACATGCATAATCATCTACAAATTTTTTAAGGAATCCATCTAATTTAGTATTATCAATATAAATATTTGGAAGATCAAATATCTTACTATAATTAAACATTTGAGAAATATTATATAGCTCTGCCATAGTTTTCATTTCCTCAGCAGTAGGCTCTGTCTTTACGACCATATCATCCGACTTTGGCCATAACAATATATCCAAAAGATTCCCCTTATATTGTCTCCTCGCATATGCTTCGACAACTCTTGTTAGAAATTTTGTTGATTTAGTTCGCTCTACCAATTTTATCGACAAATTAAAATTATCGGTTTCCTCACATAATTTCTCGTAATAGCATAAATCTTCCGGTCTTATCCAATCTGAACTTATCAAATTTGACATATCTTCAATTTTAGTACTCAAACATTTCATCAAACAGTAGTCAATATCTCCCCGAGAGCAACTATCTGAACAACTAAAATGTCCCTGCACTGTCCCATGCATAATACTGTATGGACACATATGTAAGCATAAATTATTCGCAATCAAACGTAACGTCACATTTTTCCCTTTTGTATATAACAACATTTTTTTTAATAATTTAAAATCTCGATTTACATGATGTGCTAGGGTTATCTCATCTGCACCTAATTCAATCCATCTTTTAATATGGTTCAAATCGAATGCATACGCATATAAACCAACTGTAACTTTGAAACGTGGAAATTGTGTTTTATCAGTTCGCATAAATAGGGCGATGTTATTGTGATAGCATCAACACCTATTTTATCCAATTCTTTTAATAACTCAATTATCTTGAAATGGCTATCAGCCTCAAGTTCCTTATTTTCCATGCACATCGCATTAATCAAATAGTTAAATTCCAACTTATTTTTATGGCACAGTTCAATATAATCTCTTAATTCCTCCATAGTAATATCGGGCAAAAAGGCTGAAGAACGTCCGCCACCCAAAAAATCTGTCTTTAGTTTTCCAAATACTGAGGAAAATTGATTATTTTTATTATTCTCTGCAATCACATTTATCAAGTTTTTGTCAAAATTTGTACCCACATCAAATGTTAAATGCTTCATAGTTGGTCTCCTTTTTTATTCATCATTATTAAAATTAGTGCAATATCTAATATCTACTGGATGGGGAAATGAACTGCTTCACTTCCCCATAACCATTAGTCAAAAAAACCTACCTGTTTTCCATAATCTAAAAGATTATCTATGATTTCCTGATCAGGTTCTTTCCATGCAAAACCCATTTTTTCGAGAAGAATTTTAGTCTTATCCTTTACAAATCTAAACATGGTTGGCATATGCCACGGTAGAAAATCAATATATGCAATAAGATTATTTATCTCTTGCATTTTTGAGTTATCCGTTCCTTCTTCATATATCGGTAAAAAATAATCCCACATATCTTCATAAGGTCGTAAAACAACATTTTCCCCATATTTTTGTATCATTTTTCCCATATGTGTAAATGATAAAAGTTCCGTGTTCTCAATATGATAAGTTTCATTATTTAGGTTTTTTCTAGTTGCCAGTAAATAAATAGCTCTAGCTGCACTGTCCACATATGTCAAATCAACCGTTTTTTGTTCAGATAACGGAAGAATTCCTAAGCGTAAAAAGCTTCTCGTTAAAATGTAAAATGCATTCTGTTCTATATTTTTTTGGAATTTTCCTCCTTTCAACTCACAAGAAATATTTCCCATTCTAAAAATATTAATATTGTAGCCTTCATCTCTCGCTGCACGCATTAAAGTTTCAGCCTCATACTTTGTTTTTGCATAATTATTATCAATTACCTGTCCAACATTGAATTCGCTCTCTGAAAACAGCACCTCCTTTTTATCTGGCACAGAACCAAATCCTACATGCTTGGTTGAGATATGAAAAATCTTTATATTTTTCTTTTCTCCGCAAATTTTAGGATATTACTACAGGTTAATACATTACTTTTATACATTACTTCGTATAGTCCCAAATGTGATACAATTGCTGCACAGTTAAAAATGCAATCTACTTTTGAACGTAAAATTTCATATGTTTCTTCCTCCAATCCGAATTTTGGGATAGATGCATCACCAACTACAACATGTATTCTTTGTTCCCATGCAGGATTATACTTATCGAAGAACTCCAAAGTCTCTCTTAAACGTTTACCTGCACTTTCTTTACTTTGTCCACGTATTATTGCATAAATCTCCACATCTGTATTTGATAAAAACTCATATAAGATATGAGAGCCTAAAAATCCTGTCGCTCCAATAAAAAGCATCGTTCTATATTCTTCCTCGGTTTCAAGTTCAATCTCATTATAGTCTTTATCAATTTTTTCTAAATAATTTCGATAAGACTCAAGATACTCTGTAGTTGGATATTGTAAAACATGCTCCATTTCCTTAAACTGATTTTTTAAAAAATCGAAATATATCTGAGGTTCTTTTTCGTAACATTTTACTCAGAGAAGCAATATTCCTATATAAGTACAATTCTTTTATACTTATTTGATATTTCTGTGTTAGTTTTGAAAATACTTTCATTGCAGAAAGAGAATCCCCGCCCATCTCATAAAAGTCATCATATATACCAATATCAGATAAATTAAGAACTTCTTTCCATATTTTAAGTACTTCTTTTTCTTTTACAGTTCTAGGATCTATGCATTTTCCTATTTGCTTGGTTTTAAATTCAGGTTTTGGCAGTTTATTCCTGTCTACCTTTTCATTAGCCGTAAGGGGAATTCCTCCAATTTGTTCAAAGCATTTTGGAATCATATAATCCGGCAATTTACTCCGAAGCATATCTTGCAATTCTTTAGAATCTATATTGTTTTCAGATACAAAGTACCCACATAAATATTTCTTTCCGAGATCATCCTCCCAATCAACTACTACACAATTTTTAACTTTCTTGTGTTTAAGTAATTGATTTTCAATTTCACCTATTTCAATTCTGTGCCCTCTAATTTTAATCTGAGAATCTTTTCTTCCTTGAAAAATGATAATTCCACTTTTTAATAAAACACCATAATCACCCGTTCTATAAATTCTTCCATATTTCGGATGTACAATAAATGCTTTATTCGTTTTCTCCTGATCTTTAAAATATCCTTGTGCTACCCCCTTTCCTCCAATATATAATTCTCCCGATACTCCTACCGGGCACTCCCTACCTTCATAGTTCAGAACATAATAAGTCTGGTTTGCCAATGGTTTACCATATGGAATACTTTTCCATTCTGGATCCACGTAATCCACTGGGTAGTAGATAGACCAAATTGATCCTTCCGTTGCTCCGCCAAGACTAACCACTCTGGCATTTTCACATACCTTTTTTATAGCATTTGGCATATTTACTGGAATCCAATCACCACTTAAAAGAACCGTATTTATCGTTGGAAACAGCCTCTCATTTCCAATGCCATTAAGGAACATTTCCATAATGGCTGGGACAGAATTCCAAACTGTGATTCCTTCTTTCTCCACTATTCTTTCCAAATATGAAATATCATGGATATCTTCAATTTCAACTAACTTTGCTCCCGTTGATAAACTTCCGAATATATCATATACCGAAAGATCAAAGCACATTGATGATAAACCAATTATCTTGTCTGTGTTATCAATGCTAAATTTTTGATTAATGTCTAGCACTGTATTCATTACAGCACTCTGCGTAATTACAACTCCTTTAGGAACACCTGTACTTCCCGATGTATAAATCAAATAAGCAATGTCCTCCGGATGATATGTAATATCTAATGCTGTATCAGAATACTGATTAATATTATAAGTTTCATAAAATTCAGGCTCTAATAAATACGCGCTTCCACTATTTGACAAAATATACTCTTGGCGTTCTTTAGGATAAGTAGGGTCTATAGCTACATAAGCTGCCCCAGCCTTTAGAATACCAACTATGTTCATAATAGTTTCTTTTTTTCTTTTGCCCATAACACCAATAATATCACCTGATTTTACACCACTACTTATTAAATAATGTGCTATCTGATTTGACTTTTTATCTAATTCTACACATGTCATTTCACCTTCTATATCTGATACAATTACATGTTCTGGATATTTTGAAGCTACTTTTTTAAATTCTCTCTGTATTGTTGTCTCCTCAATATCGCATTGTGTGTCGTTATATTTTTGTATAATAGCTTCATCGTCTTTCGCAGGTCGTAACAGCTCACTGTACGGCTTATCTAAATTTTTTAATGCGTTTATATACTGCAAAAACATGGTGCCGATTACTTCTTCATCAAAAAGTTCTTCTATATAGTCCCATGTTATAGATAAGCCCTCCTTCGTTTCCATAACTTGATAATCCAAATATACTTGCGATGTCTGGCTAACCCCCATCTTTATTTCTCCGAGATCATTGATTGTCGCATTATCCTCTGAATCTATAGAGAACAATAAACTTGTGAATACTACCGGCATAATAGCCTGCTGTTGCATATTCTTTCGTTTTGCCAGTTCTCGAATTACATTTATACCATCATAGTGTCTATGCTCCAAAGCGTCCATCATTTGCTTCTGTACCCGTTGTGCAAGATCCCATAAATTAGACATTTCTCCGAGTTTAACATCAAGCAGTATTACAGAAGTAAAGTCACCTATAATATTATTTACATTAGGATTAAATGGATATCTTGTAAATACAGTTACATTAATTGTTAAATCTTTTTGGTTACTCCAATATCCCAATACTGCAGCATATACGCTACACAGCAAAGCAGAGGTGGTAATTTCTCTGTTTCTTGCTTCTTTCTTAATATTCTCCCATATATTATTATTAATAATTTCTTGCTGCCTTTTGAAGTGTGGATTTTTTACTTCAGACAATTCTTTTTTCAAAGGCAACTCTGGGGCTGGTGCCAGTAAATCAATTCTATCTGTCCAATAGCCTTTATCCTCCATATATATATCACTATTCTTAAATTCTTCTAATGCATGCACATAATCTTTATAATCAAATTTCTGCTGCATACTTGATGTCGCTTCGTAGTCATACTCTCTTTTCAACTCTCTGACAAGAATCCGCATGCTACTTCCATCCGCAATCAACAAATCAATCCCAATGAATAAGTAATATTCCTGAGAGTTAATTTTAAATGCTTTAAACTCAAATAAAGGCCATTTTTCTACATCAAATACATAATGGGACATTCTGGAGCGTTCCATTAGAATCTTTTCCTGCTGTTCTTTTTTACTGCATAAGCTTAAATCTTCCACTGTGATTGAGTACTCTGGAACATATTTTAAGACTCTTTGCATACCACTTTTGAGAAAACCGTCCTAAACATCGATTGTTCTTTAATTGTCCTATTAAGACTTTTTTCCAATTTTTTTATATCTAATTTAGTCAATACTTCATAATAGCCATGTGTTGAAATACCTCCCAAATCAAATTCATCATTTCTTCCTAATAGATACGCCATCTGAACATCTGTTAAAGGGAACTCCTCATATTCATCTCCCGTAGTATGAGAATATTTCGGATATTCATACTTCTGCTTCTTGCTTTTTCCATTCTCAATAAGTTTTGCCAGCTTTTCAGGTGTATTAGCGTATAAAAACTCTTTATAGGAAATCCCACTTTTAGTCGCTCAGAAATACAGCTCATAGCCCTAACCATTTTTATAGAATCTCCACCATTTCCTAAAAAACTATCCTTTATACTAACCTCATCAAGATTTAAAATCTCTTTCCAAATATTGACAAGCTCTCTTTCGGTTTTTGTTCGAGGATAAATAATCTTTCGAGATTCGTTGTTATTAAAATTATGTTTAACTAATTTCTTTTTTTCTACCTTTCCATTTAGATTTAAAGGAATTTCTTCAATCCGTTCAAAGAACTTCGGCACCATATACTCAGGCAGAGTTTCTCCCAGAAAAGAACTTAATTCCTCGGTATCAATTTCGGTGTCCGATACTACATAGGCGCATAAATATTTCTTCTTGTTTTCGTCTTCCCAGTCTACCACAGCGCACTTTCTAACTGACTTATGCTGTAACAGACGGCTTTCTATTTCTCCCAATTCGATTCTATGACCGCTGATCTTTACCTGGTAATCTTTTCTTCCCTGAAAAATGATGTATCCTTTCTCTGTCATTACACCATAATCACCTGTTCTATATATCCGTCCATATGCCGGATGTTCGATAAATGCTTCTGCTGTCTTTTCCGGGTCCCGGTAGTATCCCTGTGCCAATCCTTTTCCGCCAATATATAGTTCTCCCGTTACTCCTATCGGGCAATCCTCCAGCCTATAATTCAGCACATAATACGTCTGGTTAGCTAACGGCATGCCATACGGGATGCTTGTCCATTCTGGATTCACTTCTCCTATCGGATAATAAATAGACCAAATCGACGCTTCCGTAGCTCCTCCAAGGCTGACTACTTCAGCATTTTCATATTCTTTTCTAATTCTATCCGGCAGGTTTACAGGAATCCAGTCTCCACTGAGAAGCACCAAACGAAGACTGCTCTCCTCCAGGCTAACGTTAACCTGGCTGCTTTCCTCCATTGACCAGAAATCTGTTTCCTCCTGTACTGTATTATCCAGCATCATCTCCATAATCGCAGGAACAGAATTCCATATAGTGATCCCTTCCTCTTTGATAACTTTTGCCAGGTTATAGACATCATGGATATCCGGAACCTCTACCAAGGTTGCACCTGTTGAAAGGCAGCCAAAATATCATACACCGAAAGGTCAAAACACATAGATGACAGGCCTATAATCTTGTCCTCTGCTGTGACATGAAACTTCTGGTTTATATCAAGTACAGTATTCATAACTGCCCCTTGAGTAATTGAAACACCTTTTGGGGTTCCGGTGCTGCCTGATGTATAAATGATATAAGCCAGATCGTAAGGAGTATATCCAATGGCTGGCGGTTCAGATGAATATTCACAAATTTCTTCACGTTCATAAAAATCTGCATCTAAACACATCACACTTTCGCTGTGAGACAGTATGTATTTTTTCCGTTCTTCCGGATATTCCGGATCTATCGCCACATAGGCAGCACCCGCTTTTAAAATTCCAAGGATATTAATAATGGTTTCTTTTCTTCTATTCCCTAAAACAGCAATAACATCCCCTCTCTTTATTTTCTGGTTCAATAAATAGTTTGCAATTTGTGAAGATTGCTTATCCACTTGATGGCAAGTTACACCCCCAGTATTATCTGCAATAAGAATCTTTTCAGGATATTTTTCTGCTATTTTTTTAAATGTTGTCTGTATCGGCAATATTGGCATATCCAGCTTCGTATCATTATAGGCTGTAAATACTTCCTGTTCTTTTGAATCTAAATGAGGCATGGAAATTACATTCTTTGATAAACTTTCGACAATATTAATGTACTGTTTAAACATAGTACTTATCATATTTGGCGTAAACAATTCCTTAATGTAGTCCCATGTAATCAACAATCCTTCTTTAGTTTCCATCACTTGATAGTCCAAGTATACCTGAGAGGTTTGACTAACTCCCATTTTAACTTCACCCAAATCTTCTATGGTTACTATATCACCTTCCTCCATAGAAAAGAGAAGACTCGTAAAGACAACTGGCATAACTGCCTGTTCTTTCATTTCTGCTTGTTCTGCAATTTTACGAATCACATTCATTCCATCATAATGCCTATGCTCCAGAGCATCCATTAATTGATTTTGAATCTCACTGGCTAATTTCCAAAATCACTTCTACCAAGCAAATTAACCCGTAATAAAATTACTGAAGTAAAATCTCCAACTATGTCTGTAACACCTTCATTAAATGGATACCTGGTAAAAACTGTAACATTAATAGTCAATTCAGGTTGATTGCTCCAGTATCCTAAAACTAAAGCATATGCGGTACATAAAAGTGTAGATGTTGTTATGCCTTTCTTTTTTGCTTCCTTTTGAAGAACATTCCATTCTGATTTTGGTATCACTTTCTCAATTCTTGCAAACTGAGGTGTTCTAATTACACTTGGATCTTTTGTAATGGAAGCATTGGCGCCGGTGGAATCAGAGATATTTGTTCCATCCAATAATCTTTATCTTCCTTATATGTACTGCTTTCACTAAAATCATTTAATGCCTCTACATAGTCTTTAAATGTAAAAGCATTCTGTCTATTCTTGTCAAACCTATCGTAGTAAAAGTCTAACAGTTGTCTAATAAATATTCTAACACTTCCTCCATCTGCTATTAACAAATCAATCCCTACAAAAAGATAATATTCCTCCTCATCAGTTCGAAATGCTTTAAACTCAAATAGAGGCCATTTTTCTGTATCAAATACATAATGGGACATTCTTTGTCTTTCTGTTTTAATAACATTCTCCTGTTCTTCATCCGTATACCCTCTAATATCATTTTCAGAGATTCTATATCTGGGCACCTCTTTCAATATTTTTTGTGTACCGCTTTTACTAATAATTGCCCGTAACATTGGCTGGATTTCAATAACTTTATTAAGGCTTTCTTCTAATTTTCTTATATTCAAGTGTGTCAATATCTCATAATATCCGTGTGTAGAAATACCACCTAAAGCAATTCCCTCGTTTCTCCCTATTAAATAAGCCATTTGGACATCTGTTAAAGGAAACTCATCATATTCAGTATCCACATTATGTTCTTTATGCTTATAAATAGTCTCCTTTAAAATTCCTTTTTTTCCTTCTATTAGTGATGCCATTTTTTCTATTGTATTAGCAGTTATAAATTCTCTAAACGATATTTTAACGTGAAATTCTTCAGTAATTTTTCCTAGAACAGCGACCATCTTTATAGAATCTCCACCTATTCTTAAAAATTGATCTTTAATCCCTATTTTCTGTATTCCAAGAATTTCTTCCCATATAATTGCCAATCTTTTTTCTGTTTGTGTATGTGGAAAAACTTTCTCTTGCGTCTTGATTGTCTGTTTGGGCTTTTTTAGCTCTTTCCTTAGAACTTTTCCATTTAGATTTAAAGGAACTTCTTCAATCCGTTCAAAGAACTTCGGCACCATATACTCAGGCAGAGTTTCTCCCAGAAAAGAACTTAATTCCTCGGTATCAATTTCGGTGTCCGATACTACATAGGCGCATAAATATTTCTTCTTGTTTTCGTCTTCCCAATCTACCACAGCACACTTTCTAACTGACTTATGCTGTAACAGACGGCTTTCTATTTCTCCTAATTCGATTCTATGACCGCTGATCTTTACCTGGTAATCTTTTCTTCCCTGGAAAATGATGTATCCTTTCTCTGTCATTACACCATAATCGCCTGTTCTATATATCCGTCCATATGCCGGATGTTCGATAAATGCTTCTGCTGTCTTTTCCGGGTCTCGGTAGTATCCCTGTGCCAATCCTTTTCCGCCAATATATAGTTCTCCCGTTACTCCTATCGGGCAATCCTCCAGCCTATAATTCAGCACATAATACGTCTGGTTAGCTAACGGCATGCCATACGGGATGCTTGTCCATTCTGGATTCACTTCTCCTATCGGATAATAAATAGACCAAATCGACGCTTCCGTAGCTCCTCCAAGGCTGACTACTTCAGCATTTTCATATTCTTTTCTAATTCTATCCGGCAGGTTTACAGGAATCCAGTCTCCACTGAGAAGCACCAAACGAAGACTGCTCTCCTCCAGGCTAACGTTAACCTGGCTGCTTTCCTCCATTGACCAGAAATCTGTTTCCTCCTGTACTGTATTATCCAGCATCATCTCCATGATCGCAGGAACAGAATTCCATATAGTGATCCCTTCCTCTTTGATAACTTTTGCCAGGTTATAGACATCATGGATATCCGGAACCTCTACCAAGGTTGCACCTGTTGAAAGGCAGCCAAAAATATCATACACCGAAGGTCAAAACACATAGATGACAGGCCTATAATCTTGTCCTCTGCTGTGACATGAAACTTCTGGTTTATATCAAGTACAGTATTCATAACTGCCCCTTGAGTAATTGAAACACCTTTTGGGGTTCCGGTGCTGCCTGATGTATAAATGATATAAACCAGATCGTAAGGAGTATATCCAATGGCTGGTGGTTCAGATGAATATTCACAAATTTCTTCACGTTCATAAAATCTGCATCTAAACACATCACACTTTCGCTGTGAGACAGTATGTATTTTTTCCGTTCTTCCGGATATTCTGGATCTATTGCCACATAGGCAGCGCCCGCTTTTAAAATCCCTAAAATATTAATAATAGTTTTTCTACTGCGTGTTCCAATTACCGCTACAATACTACCTTTTGAAATATTTCTTTTCAAAAGATAATTTGCTATTTGAGTGGACTTTTCATCTAGCTCAGCACATGTTGTTCTTCCCGTAGAGTCTACGACAATATACTTATCTGAATATGCTTTAGCTATTAATTTAAACATATCCTGAATCGTAGTTTCTGGTATATCAGTCTGAGTCTGATTATAAGTATTGATAGTTTTCTTATCATTTTTTGATATCTCCGGATACTGTAAATTTTCATCCATGATACTTTTTACCAATGCTATATATTGTCTAAACATCTTCTTAATCATTTCCGAATCAAACAGTTCAGCCATATAGTCCCAGTTAAGTACTATTCCATTTTTCGTTTCCGAAATCTGAGCGTCTAAATATACCTGAGATGTTTGACTTATTGAATATTTTATCTCTCCCAATGCATCTACTGTTAAATTTTTATCCCCATATAACATACTTGTAAATACAACTGGCATAATACTGCCTGACGGAGTATCACTTTCCCTCATCAAATCTCTAATAAACTCTATTCCATCATAACTACGGTGCCCTAATCCTCCTAATAACCGTCTTTGAATCATCTTTGCATTTTCCCAAAATGATTTTGTAGCATCAACAGAGGAATCCAGTAATACAATTTTAGTAAATTCACCAATAGCATTTTTAGCATCTATCCCCGTCGGGCGATCCATTGTTGTAAGATTGATAGATAAATTTTTGATTACTCCAAAATCCCAAGATATAGGCGTACGCCGTAATAAAAGCAATAGAAGGACTAACATTATTCTTAGCTGTTATTTCACAGATTTCGTTATATGTCTTTCTATCTATAATTTCCTGAATTCTTTTAAAGTTTTTCGCTTTTACATCCCTAACATTTTGCCTTAATTTTAGATTTGGTGCTGCTGGGAAATCATCTAATTTAGAAAGCCAATATTTCTTGTCAACTTTATATTTTTTTGAGTCCCGCATTCCTTTCTGCTTCAAATAATAATCCTCTATATCAAAAATATTTTCTAATTTTCCTTTTCCTTTTGCATAATCATTCCATTGAGACATAAAAATGCCAATACTTGCACCATCCATAATTAACAAATCTAAATGGACAAAAAGATATGTTTTATTTTCCTGTATTCCTGTTAAAGCTACAATCTTAAACAACGGCCATTTATTTGCTTCTAGTACACACTGTGATAATGTATTACGGATTGTGATTATTTTATTTTCTATAATCTCCGCTGAACAATTCTTACAATCATCACTTTCAATAATATATCGAGGCGTCTGCTCTAAAAGCATATGTTCTCCATTTTCCAACACTAAAGTTCTTAAAACTGGTTGCTTTTTTATTAATTCATTTATTCCGTTTTCTAATTCATTGATCGTATATTCTGTGACTATTTCATAATATGCATGTGTTGAAATTCCGCCTAAATCATATTCTTGATTTCGCCCAATATAATAAGCTTCCTGAACAACGGATGGGGGAATTATTTTACCTTTATCCTTTAGCTTTTCATTTTCTTTCTTATTTAATATTTGTGCAATATATGAAGCTATATTTCTTACTGAAGCCATTTCAATAAATTCCTCTGGTTCTATCTCTAATGAAAAAACCTCCGAAATTTTACCTAGTAATTGAAACATTGTTAAAGAACTTCCACCAATATTAAAAAACTCATCCTCTGCTGAAACTTCCTGTCCAAGTACTTCTTTCCAAAATCCTAATAGGGTTTTTGTAATTGTTTCTTTATCCATTTCTCTAGTCATCTTTTAATAGCCTCCTTCTGTTTCTTTTGATCAATTTTCAAAATTAATTCTTTGATGCTAAATTGCTCTAATGGTTAAAAATTCCTAGCTTCTATTTTCTTAATGTAATCTTCAAATTCACCTTTTTCATATCGTTCTTTCATTTCTTTTCGTTGCTTTTTCCCAATTCTATTTCTACTAAGTTTTTTAACTGGAATTACATATTTAACCGGTTGATGAATTGTTGTACTTATTGTATCTTTAATTCGTTTTTCTATAAGTTCACTCTCAAATAAATTATTTTCTACAAATATTACTAATTCATCTTTCATAAGCTCTTTATTTTGTATCGCACATGCTATATAGTCTACGCAAATTTCTTTTAATTTTTCTTTACACAGCTTTTCAATATCTTCCGGATAATAATTAAGTCCATTAAAAAACATAATGTCCTTTTTTCTTCCTGTAACTATGAGTTGTCCGTTTATCATAGTTCCCATATCTCCTGTTTCCAAATAATTATTCTGCCCTATTAATGGACAATATTGCTTATTACTAAGAATCTGTTTAGCAACATTACTTCCGCTCACAAAAATATTTCCAATTTCCCCTTGTTTAACCTCATTTCCGTTTTCATCACATATTTTAATACTTACCCCATGTACCGGCTTTCCTACATATGCTATATCGAAATATTCCTTTTTTTCTGCACTATTACATTCTATTAATATATTTTCTGAAAAATTTTTTCTTATCAATTCTAAGAAATCTATCTTCACATTTAGCAGGATCATGTATTGTTACTGCTGTTGTTGTTTCCGTCATCCCATATACAGCAACCATCGCATTTTTCCTGAATCCGCATTTTTATACAACTCAATAAATTTATACATATTCGTACAATTTATAGGTTCTGCACCATTAAAAACACATCTCAAACTACTAATATCAATACTTGATATATCATTTTTCTTTCCATAGTTTACTAACATTTCAACAGCAAAATTCGGAAACATAGTTACGGTTCCTTTATATTTCTTAACATAATCGAAAAATCCCCTTGGATTTCTCAAAAAATCCTCTGTTGATACAACAACTTCGTTTGCCCCACTACATAGAGGTATTAAATGTAGAAGAAGTAAGCCTGCCACGTGAGTTAAAGGCATCAATTAATTATTACATCTGACTTATTGTAGTGAATTTTTGTATTACTTGTTCAATTCCATTGAGAAGATTCTCTGTTGTTAAAACCACTCCCTTGGGCAAAATACACTGCCTGATGTAAATAAAATTACCGCTGGATATTCTGTATCAATTACTTTAAACCAATTTTTCTTCCAATCTCTTTTAATATTTTCTATTTCTGGAAAAATAAATATATCGCTGCTTTTTATATATTTATTTTGAGATATAATTTCATATTGTTTTTTGTCAGTAATTACTTTATTGTTAGTTATATTTTGAAATACATTTTCGACATTTTTTATTCCCCATGATTTATTCCATGCTGAAATATAATCCACCGGAATTGCTGTATATCCAAATATCAAACAAGTCCAAAAAGTTGTAATGAAATTTTTGCGGTTTTGTAGCAAAATTACCAAAGATTCCCCCGGTTTCATCCCTTTCTCTTTTAGCCACTCTCCTAATCCTATTGCGTCATTATATAGTTCCTTATAACTTACAAAAACCTCCGTTGTATGTTCTATAAATCTAATCCCTTCATTAGTGGATTCCTCAACAATCTTTTTTAGAATTTCTGATAACAATGTACCTCTCTCCTTTATTACTTTTTAATACCAAATTCCATGCTATGAAGGAACGACATATTAGAAGTTAATGGAAAAAGGGGCTTTATCTTCTTGTAATCCATTTCTCCAATAGAGCAACTTCCAACTTCTTCTGCTTCAGCAATATAAGTTAATAGCGAAACCATTATCCCCGTATCTATACATGCATAAATATATGCCATTCCACCATATTTAGGCATCGAAACATCTGCATCGTAAATAAAATATATACTAAATGCTGAATGTGAAAAAATATCCTTATTCATAAAATATTGAGATTCCTCGTTTATAACGTTCTCTTTTTTTATTTTCTGTAAACAATTTAATTTAGGTGAATAATAATAAAGTCCACCCGGTATTTCTTTAATTCTGTTCTCTTTAATATAGACATAAACATCAATAGGATATAATCCACCTGCGCTTGCATAATAATAACGATGCGTAATAGCATCCCTTTCTCTTAAAATAGATATTATTTTGAAAAATTTTTCCTTATCCATCAGTGTTTCATTGTCAAAAACGCGAACACTTTTTCTCTTTTCAATCATATGAGAAAAATTGTTTGTGGGTATCTTAATTTCATCCATTATTTTTTGTTCCATGACCGGATTTCTAGTTAACTGTATTTCTTTAAAATTCTCCAGAGTTTCCGCATCATATTTAATTTTTTCATCATACTTATTATCAAAAAGATAATTCTGTATATGTACCAGTTGTTGTATCTCTAATGGGCTATAAATCAAAATCTGTCTTTTAATTAAATCTCTTATAAATTTCTTAATTAAGGGATTATTTTTATAACTCATTTTTTCAATTAAGTCTTCTTCTAAAATCCCTTTCTGTGTATAAAAGTAAAATTCTGGAAATAATCCAGAAAACTGCTGACCATAATTAAATAATTCAATTTTCAGGCAGCCGTCCACAATTTCCCATCGAAAAACAGGCGACCAATATAATAATTTATTCGTATCCATCTTATCTCCTTTATAATAGCTAATTTATAATTTCCTTTTCTAATTCTTCCAAATATTTTGTATAGCTATGTGGAAAAAAATGTCCTCCACTAAAAGAAGTTATCTTAAATTCTTTTAATGTTACTTCTTTCCATCCTAGCATAATTGTTTCGTTTGCCTCTATATCTTCTGTACCACAATGAGCAACTATAGAAGAATTTATCATTTCCCATGATACTTAAAACCCTCATGTAAAACATAATCATTCATAATTTCCGGTAACATATATTCTCTAAAAATATCGCTTTCTAATAATTCTCTTGGAGTTCCTCCTGCATTTTTTAGTTCATCTAATAATGCACTTAGTCCCATACTGCTTCTAAAGCTTTTTGCACACGGATCAAAAGGAGGTTGTCTTGCTGCAACAATCAATTTTTCTGGAAAATAATTGTATTTTTTTTCAATATAATACGATACAGAGAACGCTAATGCAGCGCCCATGCTATGTCCCCAGAAAAATGGTCTATCATCTAGTATGGCTATTATTTTTTCAGCTATTATACCTACTAAGTTATTATAATTATTTTCTTTACCTCTTTCTGAAAGACTTATGGGAATAATGTCTATTTTACTACTACGATCTACCCATTTAGCAAAAGTTAAGCTATTCCCTCCAGCATGAGGAAAACAAAATAATTGATATGGCTTTTCTTTTTTCATTCTTTGAATATAAGGAAATATCTCCATATTATTATCTCTCTTTCTCAATTTTATTTTTCCTTTCATAGTTTTATTTTTGAAGCACGACACATGCTACATATTCCTCGTTTAATTTTATGTTCTTCAAAAACCACCCTTCTTCTATTTTGTTATTCTCTTTTATTATGTCTTCACTAACAGAAAAAGATTTGAACTCTTTAAAAAGTCCTATTCCTATCGCTTTTACATAAGCCTCCTTTGCTGTCCATAGATTATAAAACTTTTCTATATTCTTACTTTTATTAATATCCTCTATCTCTTTTTTAGAAAGGAACTTATCGCTTATACACTGGTATTGAAATGATAAATTTATTTTTTCTATATCAACTCCTATTCTTTTTTCATATGCAAATCCCATAAAAACAAATTCTCCAGAATGCGAAACATTAAACTGTATAAGTCTTTTATCTTTTATTGGCATATGATATGGTTTCCCATTTTTTTCATAGCATATTTGAATATCAAGACAATCTACTTCTAAATAATGTGCTAATAGTAATTTTGTTAAAATTTTTCCTGTCATACATCGCATTCTATCTTCATAAAATTTAAAAGAATATACTCGTTGTTCTTCCTGTATAGAAATTAAATTTTTATATTTATGTATATAATCTTCTAATTCTTTCCAATTAATACTCCATAAATGAATTTCATTCGGAAGTAATTTTATTCTACTTAGTTTGAATAATCTTTCGTTACAATATTGTTTAATACTTATCATTAATTACTTTATTCTCCATAATTTATTTTCGGGAAAATACACATTATCCTCCACATTTTATAAAATTATCCTGTTTTAAATATTCCACAATTTATAAATCCGAGATATATTGTTTTACAAGAGCATATTGAGGTATTGTCTGTGTAATCCATGTATTAGCCCCAATAATACTGCCTTTTCCTATTACCGTATCTCCGCCAAGAATAGTAGCTCCCGTATAAATAGTTACATCATCTTCTACTGTAGGATGTCTCTTAATATATCTTAGTTTCTGACTATCCTTAGTAGATAACGCTCCCAAGGTTACTCCTTGACACATTTTTACATTCTTTCCAATAACTGTTGTTTCGCCAATTACCACACCCGTTCCATGATCTATAAAAAAACCTTTACCAATTATTGCTCCTGGGTGAATATCAATTGCCGTTCTTGAGTGTGCATATTCCGTCATGACTCTTGGCAAAATAGGAATATCTAATTCATACAGGCAATGAGCTGTTCTTTGAACCAATACTGCTAATGGCCCCGGATAAGCTATTATAATCTCCATATAGCTCTTTGCCGCCGGATCTCCTTCATATGCTGCTATCATATCCGATATAACCAACTGTTTTAAAACAGGAAGTGTATTTTTAAACTCCACTAGTTTTCTTTCATCTTCACTTCTTCCCATATTTAGCAATTCTAAATACTCCTTTAGTAAGTTACATATTTCTTGCTCTATCTTTCTTTCATCTTCCTGTCCAAATGGACAATATTGCGCATAAAAGAAACCCTGTAATAAATTTATAAATTTTTGAATCCATTTATCATTAAAGTTCTTATTTATCATCAATCCCATCTTTTCTGTATCTTCCTTACTACCTAATCTTTTTACTCATTTTACTTTTCTTTCCTTTGTTGGTTAGGTATTTCTAACTCACATCCAAAATTTTTTTACACTTCCTATTATTAGTCCAGTAGCTAAAACCAAATGCGCTGTTGCAATTCCTTTTGCCAGCAAAGAGAATCCATATATCCCTAAAAATATAGCCATTATAAATTCAATCGCTAATATTATTCTTGCACGTTTTCCATAAATTCTTGTCTCTATCTTGTCTAGTTTCTTACCTTTAGTATCTATTGGTACTAACATGAATATAACTAAAACCGCAATAAGCCAAAGAAAGAAAAAAGAGAATCCAATGTCTGATGTTACCGCTAAATATTGCCCACATCCGAAAACGAGGAAACCAGAGAAAATAATACAGCTCGTAGGCTTTTCTAAATGAATTCCCCCTGCATACTGCCTTAAAACAGTAAACGGCAGTAAAAAGCTAAACATTTCTATCCAGTTTCCTGTTGTCGTACCAACTATAGCAATAATGGCATATATAGCTATCTTATTCAGAAGCAAACCGTAAGCATATGTATAAAACCTACGCTCTTTTTCCCCAAGAATTCCCCGCTGGCTTTGTAAAGTGAAAAACCAGTCGATTATCCTTTTTCGCATTAAAACTTTCTCATCTTCTTAACTTCGTCCGGTTCTTCATCCTGAAAATATAACCAGTCACATGCAAGATTTGCGGAACGTGCTGTCAATTTGAGCGCAAGCAAATTGATGCCCTCTAATACCTTTGTTTTACTTTGTCTAATATTTTCTTCATGATTTTTGCCTCCTTTTTTCAAAATTCTACTAAAAAATCGCCTCTACTACAATTACCTCGGCCAAAACGGTAATTTTTTGGGCGATTTTTGCATCGTCTTACTTAATTGTAAAGATTATCTCAACAGAAAACTCCTGTTCTCCTGCAACAATCCTCATGATTCCTCCATATCTTTCCACCAGCTTCTTTACCGTATGAAGCCCGATTCCATGACTGCCGGAATCTCTTTTTGTACTTATATATCGCTCCTTCTCTTTTATTAAAGGCACAATATAATTATTGCGAAATTCCATTACCAGGAAATGATTTTCATTCCCCATATACATATTACAAATCACATACTTATCTTTCTCTGTCTTTTCAGCAGCCTCGATTGCATTATCCAAAGGTTCCCCACAATAGAAATCAAATCCAGGTCTTCTATAAAATCTGTTCTAAGATTATTTCCAAGTTTGATTTTATACAATATGCCTTTTGATTCGGCGACAAATTTTCTTTCACATAAAATACTGTTTAGAACCGGATCAGCGCAGCAACTATAATTTTTCATTTCCTGTATCCGGATCCCCAAATGTCTTACCATGTTATCCAACTCAAGATTTTTTCCATTTTCTATCAAGTTCGCTGTAATACAAAGAAATTTATTCACATCATGCAAAAAAGCCCTTTTATCTTCGTTTACTTTATTGATATATTTCTGATTGATATTTTCAGCTTTACTTTTCTGATAAAGCAATTCCATCTTTTTTACTTCTTCAGACCTTTCAATTAATTTATCAAAGACTGCAAATATACAAATATTCGTCATTAACAGCAATGCTGCTCCAATAGGAATCATGATACGATTTACACCGGTAAAAGAAATATGCGAATAGTATATACACATAAAAATGATAATTGTCGCTATCGGCAGAGTTAACAGCACAGTAAACAATTTATTTTCAATCGTCAGATAATTCTTCTTTCTTGTTATCTGGTTAATACATTTCACGAGTAAAAGTCATCGTTTTCATCAGCAAAATAGCCAATGTTTTTTCCAGCTCAGACTGAAATTCGTTTGCTGTTCCAGTTACTCCATAGGCTTCAGTAATCGCAGCAAACAAAACTCTGGTATGATTGCCAACATATAATAACAACAGGCCATGATAACTTTCTTCCACTTACTGCCTTGAAAATAATAATGGCAGCAATCGTATAACTTACAGGGATAATCGTAATATTAAATAGCGTCGTTCCCATATGATTTGCAATAAAAATACAAAGTGCCGCAGCAAAATACACCCCAATTCTTTTCCATAAAGATCCTACCCTATATGGAAACATATTTTTCCCAAAATCATTCAGCATCCATACCTGAAGGCTGCAAACTAAAACATCTCTTAGTAAATCCATCAGATCAACCATTCCTTTCCCTCAGATATTCAAACAGCGCCTCGGTAAACTCTTCTTTCTTTGCTCTTGAAACATTCAGTTCTATTCCGTATTTCAACCGTAGTACGCCTTTTTCTAACCCTTCTACTTTTCCCAAATTAACAATGTAACTATAATGCGCCTGTGCAAATCCCTGATCTTTTAACTGTTCACATAATTCTCCAAACGATTCTCTGCACCGAACTGTCTCTTTTTCTTGCTCTTTCACAATGGTTATCACACATCCTCTTTTGGCTCTGGAAACATATAAGATATTTTCCACATGTATGCGTATTATCTTCCCCGCCGATGTCACCGTTACCGCATAGTCATTCAGAAAGCGTCTCTTTACCTCAGTCATAATAGCTGCAATTTCCCGGCGTAAGCTGGTATCGTGTAAGTCCTTCATAATATACCGGAAGGGCTGCCCAAAATTAATACTGTCCACTGTCGGCTCAAAATAACTAGAACAGAAGATTAAAACTGCATCTTTGTTATAATTTCTCAATTTTAATGCTGTTTGGTTTCCATCCAGCCCCGGCATACGGATGTCTATAAAGACCAATTCGTGGAGAATATCCGTATGTTTCAAAAGTTCATTTCCAGATTCGTATTCATAAAATCTGATTTCATTTTCATGCAAACTATTTTCATGCTCTACAATCTCCCTGATCGTTTTTCTATATCTTTTATCATCATCGCAAATAGCTATCTTATACATAATCCTTCCTTTTGTTAGTTGCAACTAACCTCATTTCATAAAAAAAACCATCCCGCAGAATTTTGCCATGAGATTATCTCTTACTTCTATAACTCCGGTTCCAACTCTGCAAAGATGGAATCTCCAAAAAATTCTGGTATTGTGATTTCTAATCCATCACACAATTTCTTGATTGTAACTACGCCTACATTCTTACTCTGCCCATACAAAATATTCTTCAGCGTTGATGGCGGAACACCAGAACGTATCGCCGCCTCATTCACGGTAATATCGTTTTGCCTTATCAATTCTTCAAGACGATATATAACTGCTGTTTTCATATCCATGATTTCTACCACCTTTTCTCTATTCTATATAAATTGCCCGTAAAAGGTCGCCCATATATAGTCTTTTTGAACAAAGATACATCTTTGTAAGCTTTGTATACTTTCGTGGTAGATAATTCAGCATTTTTACCAAAACAAAAAAAGCCGAAAGCCACATTGTTATCCGTGACCTCCGACTCCTTTCTATCTCATACTACACCGTCCTTACATCCAAATCAGCCCCTCTCTCCGGCTTATCTTTTCCCTGTTTTTCCTGAATGATTCTCTTATTGATTTCCAAGCGTTCATGGATTGACGGTTTTTTCTCTTTTTCTGTCATTGCTCTCTTTTGTGCTACTGGCTTTCTTTCAGCTTTCCCTGCGTCCTTAACTGCTGTATTTGCTTCAATGCCAGCTCTTGGCGCAGCTTCTCTGCTCTCAGTTTTCTCTGCTACCTGCTGTTCTCGTCTCTCCTGCACACCTTTTTCTTTCAGGCTGCAAAAGCTCTGCAAATACGGCAACACATGATTCTGCATATCCGTCAGATCTTCCATATACTTCTGGTACTCTTCATTGCCTTTTCCTTGCTGATAGCTGATCCAGCTTTCATCTGTCAGTTTCATTTCATTCTGCATCTTTAACTGACTGATGATACCGCCGTTTCCGGTACCAATATCTATCTTACCTTGAAAATGGTGCAACATCTTGTCACCTTTCTCAGCATAATATACTGTAAAAAACATCTGTGCTGTCGTTTTTGGTTCGTTTGTGTTTTGATCACGATCAGCATACCAGGTTTTGTCCTGTTCTACGGTTCTTGAATCCAAATCAGATAACTTCTGGCATCTTGGCTTCCCTAGCTCACTTTTCTCACAATAATTCACATACACCATTGGTTCCATATCTTTTGGAAGCTCCGGTTCATAGGCTTTCAGCCTTTCAATCAATATACCTGCACGCACAGACTGGTCACATCCTTCATCTACAATATCCTTCAGATACGAAATATAGGAATGAATATTCCCGCTTCGCAAATCCAGCATTACTTCCTGTACCGTATTTTCTCCTATCTCCACATTATCCCGATACTCATACGGATCAAATGCTTCTGCAATCTCATCCAATGCCTCTGCCAGCTGTTCTGTGGTCATCTTCTCAGGATACATTGCTTCTCGAACATCCCGCATCGGTATATACTTATAGTCCGGCAATGCTTCATGAATTTTCTCAATCCCTTCCCGTACCAGTGCAAGTTCTCCATAAAACCGAACATCATCCATCAGATTTCCAAATACAGTATTTCCTTTTACGATTGCAAATTCGGCTTCATCGTAGTAACTGTCTTCCGGATCACGATAGATAATTCCCATTGAGCATCCGAGATAAGCTGTTTCTGGATTCTCCTATATTTTCATAGACTGCAGCTATCTGATTAACATCGGTACTTTTTTCATATGCTCCCATATCGTGAAACTCATCGCATTCTGTGGCGAAATATTCCAGATAAGGTTCTTTCTTCGGTGACATATTATTAAGGACGTTATCAATCATATTATAATTTGCCTCTTCCAGTTCCTCCACCTTCGCCAAAGGCTTATATTCGCCCTGGCTTTTCTGAATCTCTGCCATTACAACCTCATCCATTTCTTCCACTTTTTCCATCAACTGATCATAATCCCCACGGATGCGTTCTCCAGTCCAGCCTTCGTCTTCCAGAAGTTCCTCTGCCGCTTCTTCAATAGAATTTTCATCATTTTCATAGACGCCACCATCCATCAGACGGAAATCTTCATCGTAAAAGGAATAATCGTATCCTTCTTCTGTCCTCTGAATAGCAAAATACCGTTCTCCTACCTCATATGCCAGTTCACTAAGAACCTGTTCTTCCAGATTCAAGAAAGAATCCAGCTGTTCAAAACTGATACTGTCTACAAAATGAGCGGTTACTTTTTCCCCGTCATTCAGAACTACGATATCACTGACTGACAGGGAATGCCCACGGAAATCTTCCGGTCTATCAATGTTGAACCTTTCAAAAATATCATCCAGTGACATATTTCCCAGTAATTCGCCAACATAGACCAGCTTATAATCTTCTTTTTTTATCTGCATACCATGACTTTCAATAAAACGCATATTCATAAATGCATAGTTTTCGCCCGGTGAATCATCCTTGATCTGATAAATACCAAAGGTTCGCCTTGTTCCTAACAGCAGGTTTGCCTCTTTTAAAGACTGAATCTGTGGATATTTTTGCATTTCCCATTCCAGGTTACGAAAACGCTCCAGTTCTGTCCTAGACATCTGATAATACTCTGGTCCTCGTTCAATTTCCATGCGTTCCGTGACATAGACCGGTGAAGAAAAATTAGTGATCAGATAAATATCTGCTCCGGCATCGTATAATTTCAGTGCTTCTTCCTGCTCAATGACACTCATAGGCTCCTGAAATGCTCCAAAATCTTCATCTGCATAATCCAGATCCTGATCCCTTATCCGTTCCCACATCTGTAATTCCATGCCAAACAGCCCTTCGTGTGCCTGTATCATTTCTTTACTTGCATACTCTCCCTTACCGCCATCGCTGCCCAGACAATAAATCTTAGAACCCATCCTGTGATAATCTAAGGCTGCTTCCTTTCTAAGCGGTACCATATCCTCTGCTGTATATCCATAATCCTGAAGTTCCAGCTTGCCTATGGTTGGATCTGGTAAGTCCTGAATATCCATTCTTGCATCATCCAGTAAATCCTCTACACTTTCTTCATCTGCTTTGCTCAATACATCTGCCAGATTTCTTACCAGAGTCCTAACCTTCTCTTCCTCACCGATCAGATTCGCATATTCAAAAAGCTGTTCTTTTACATCTGTTGAAATTTCTATACCTCTACGCTCTGCCTGACTGATCTGTTCCTGCGTATATTCCTGCATTTTCTGTGTTTCTCTACCCGTTATCCTGTTTCTTGCCATATAAACTCCTCCTGTGTTCTAAAAAATGGCATAACCGGCAGAACATTCTTTCTGCCAAATTATGCCATCTTTCCTGTTTATTTATTCCAGACCGAAGTCCCGTTTTCTAGTTTCCTTTCCAGTTTCACTTTCCCGCTGACTCTTTTCTTTATAAATCTGCAGTTTCTCATGGATAGAACCTCGTGCCGGTCTTTCTTCTTTCTCTTTTGATTCCGCTTGCTCTGTTTCTGTATCTTCCCGTTCATCCATATTGAGAAGTGCATTTAATTCTGATAGCCGCTCCAGTTTTTGGTTCAGTTCCTCTTCTTTTGAAAATGGCTTCCCGACTTCCTCTTTGGCATTTGCCATCTGCTCCTGTACCGTTTCCAGCCGTTGTTCTGCTTCTGCCAGTTTCTCCGGATAACTTTCCAAAAGATTATTGATACGAGTGATATTTCCTAGAGCATCGGCTCCCAACCGAACTTTAGCTACCGATTCATGCTTTACAGACAGGATAAACTCTTTACTCCAGCTGTCGAATTGGATTCTCATGTTAAATCCCTGATAGCTTCCAATGTCCATAGCTGCATCTACAGACTTAATGTCTTTGCAGACCGCCAGAAGTGCCGCACCTGCCTCTTTCTTTTCTGTGAACACTTTGCCACTGATTTCCATAGAAAACTGCTCTGGATCTGTGATTTTATACTCAGAAAAATGAGCGATGTCTGCCTTGTAGCTGTCAATGATCTCTGTCAGTTTTGCAATCTGTTGCGGAAAATTCCTTACAATATCATCTTCCAAACGATACTGGTTATTCATGTGATTGGCTTTTAAAGTTTCAGCTTTGCCACATCCACGTCCAGTGCCATCTTCTCCTTTACTGCCGGATTTCCAGTTGCCAGTGCTTTGACCTCTGCATAGGAAAGTGCCGCTTCGTCCACATCTTCGCAGCTTCTGACCGGTGCTTTGCTGGTCATGATCTGGGAAATGAATTTCTGCTTGTTCTCGATCAGCTGCCACATGTAGCTGTCGAATGTGGATTCTGTTACATATCGGAAGATATGAACCTTTTTATTATGATTTCCCTGGCGGATAATACGCCCTTCCCTCTGTTCCAAGTCAGATGGTTTCCAGCCAATATCCAGATGGTGCAACGCAATCAGACGATCCTGCACGTTGGTCCCGGCACCCATCTTTGCTGTCGAACCAATCAAAAAACGAACCTGCCCGGATTTCACTTTTCCAAACAACTCCGTCTTCTTTGCTTCTGTATTTGCATCATGAATGAATGCAATCTCTTTTTCCGGTACACCTTTTTCCATCAGTTTCTGCTTCAAGTCGTCATAAACATTGAAACTGCCATCACCTTTCGGTGTGCTCAAGTCACAAAAAATCAGCTGTGCCGATTTCTGTGCTGCTGTGTCTTTCCAGATCTCATAGCTTTTCTCTGCACAGACTGCTATTTTGCTTTCTGGATTATCTGGCAATAGTTCGTTCACCAAACGCTGATCCAATGCTAATTTTCTTCCATCATTGGTGATTTTCAGCATATTATCAACTGAGGCATCTACCCCTCCGCTTCTGACAACTTCTGCACGTTCCCCCAGACTTTCTACGATTTCTTTCTGCTGTTCCGTTGGTTTCAGCACCACTGTTTCATATTCTGCTTCCGGCACAGGAAGTTTTAACTGATCGGAAGTCTTGATATCTGCAATCTCCTTAAACATATTCATCAGTTCCGGAATATTATAAAATCTTGCAAATCTTGATTTTGCACGGTAGCCTGTTCCTTCCGGTGCAAGCTCAATGCTCGTGACTACCTCGCCAAAGGTGGAGGCCCAGGAATCAAACAGTCCAAGTCCCATATTTTGTAATTTGCTGTTCTGCAGATACCTCTGCATAACATATAATTCCGTCATGCTGTTGCTAATCGGTGTGCCCGTAGCAAAGGTAATGCCTTTTCCTCCGGTAATCTCATCCAGATACTGACATTTATTAAACATATCCGCCGACTTCTGTGCTTCATTCTGTGCAATCCCGGCTACATTTCTCATTTTGTATAAAGAAATGCGTTTTATAACTGTGTGCTTCATCTACATATAAATGATCCACTCCCAGTTCTTCAAACGTAACTACCTGATCTTTTTTCTCTTTCTGATTCAGTTTCTCCAGCCTTGTCTGCAATGTTTTTCTTGTCTTTTCAATCTGTTTGACGGTATAACGTCCACCATCCTGTTCATACCTTGCACTCTGGATTGCCATTTCCAGATCATCAATCTGCCTCTGAAGCATGGCTTCCTGTTTCTCATCAGAGATTGGAATACGCTCAAACTGGGAATGACCAATAATAACAGCATCGTAATTTCCCATAGCGATTCTGGCACAGAACTTCTTTCGGTTTGCCGGTTCAAAGTCTTTCTTGGTTGCTACCAAAATATTTGCTCCTGGATATAACTGCAGGAACTCCGCTCCCCACTGCTCTGTCAAATGGTTTGGCACAACAAAGAGATTCTTTTGTGATAATCCCAGACGTTTGCTCTCCATTGCCGCCGCTACCATTTCGTAAGTCTTCCCAGCTCCTACTACATGTGCCAGAAGCACATTATCACCGTATAACTGATGTGCGACTGCATTTTTCTGATGCGGACGAAGCTCTATTTCCGGATTCATTCCTGGAAAACTCAAGTGACTACCATCATATTCACGGGGACGGATACTATTGAAACGCTCATTGTACACGCTTACCAGCCTTTCTCTCCTCTGCTGATCCTTAAAAATCCAATCTTGGAATGCAGCCTTCAAGGCATCCTGCTTTTGTGATGCCAACATAGTTTCTTTTTTATTCAAAACTCGCACTTCATCCCCATTGTCATTTACGACTTTATCATAGATTCTAACATCTTTTAGATTCAAGGTATCTTCCAGAATCCGGTAGGCATTTGCTCTCTCCGTTCCATACGTTGCATAAGCAAACGCATTTCTTGGACTGTCGGCGTTCTTTCCTGTAATCCTCCACTCACCATTTACCTCAGAGAATTTTACCTGTATTTCCTTCTGTGCAAGATACCTCGGCGTATGAAGCAGTTCCACCATAAAATCCTGATAATCCGAAGGTTCAATCCAGGTGGCTCCAATACGCACTTCAATCTCCGACGCTTCCAGATCTCTTGGCTGAACTGCCTCCAATGCACGCACATTCGGTGTGAATTCCGGATGATTCTCTGCAAAAGTTCTCGCTGTATTTAATTTATCTCTGACGTTTCCAGACAGATATTCATCTCCGCTTTCCCACTGGTCTGTCAGTGGATTTTTGAAGATAACTCCAACCAGCTCTTCTGTGATTTTCTCTTCGGTCTTTCCGGTCAACTGTGCCATATATGGAAGATCTACTTTAGCCTTTTCATTTAGGGACAGAGCAAGTGCTTCTGTGGCTGTCTCCACACTTGTCACAGCGACCGCCTTTTTAATGGTTCGTTTGGTGAACATGTCCGCTTTCCGCTTCAATGTTCCATCTTCATTCAAGTCTTCCAGGGAACACAGCAGACAATAAGAAGAGTCATCAGAAAATGCACGTTTGTTAGCATTACTTCCAATAACTCCATACTTTGCTGTGTAGGTATCATACACCTGATTCAGTTTTTTCTGCTGTTTCTGGATTTCTTCGTCTGTGACAAATTCTTCCATCTGCATGGCGATCAGTTCACGAACGGTATCACGGATTGCAACCATGCCTTTTACGTTCTGCAGTGGCTGCAGGCATTTTCACCTGATTCATCAAAGAATTGACACGGTAATATACCTGATCATCTACCACCGTATAGCTGTAATTTCGGACATTCGGATCTGCCGGAATACTCTCTGGCATCTCATCCAGTTCTGCCTCTATATCTACTGCCGCTACCATGCTTCCTCTGATGTGTTTTACAGCTTCTTGTAACTGTAATTCCAGATCAGCTCCTTCCATTGGAGCACAGGTTGTTTCCATACCATACGGACCGGACACTTCTTTCATCTCACCAAGAATCAATCCCGGATGCTGAACAAAATACTTGTTAATGGTAATCCCATTTGCATCACTCTCAAATTCACCCAGTCTGGCATCTCTTTTGTGAAACTCTCACGCTTCTGGAAAAACAAAATATCGGCACTGACTTCTGTTCCTGCATTTGCCTTAAAAGCTGTGTTCGGCAGTCGGATAGCCCCCAGCAGATCTGCACGCTCTGCCAAATATTTCCGGACTTCCGGTGATTCCTTGTCCATAGTTCCCTTTGTTGTGATCAACGCAGCTACACCACCTGGACGTAACTGATCTATAGTCTTGGCAAGAAAGTAATCATGAATCATAAAATTGTAGCGGTCATATTGACGGTCATTGACCTTATATGCACCGAATGGCACATTTCCGATTGCCACGTCAAAGAAATCATTGGGATAATCCGTCTTCTCAAAGCCTTTGATCTGGATATTGGCATCTGGATAGAGAAGTTTAGCAATTCTGCCACTGATGCTGTCCAGTTCCACTCCATAGAGTTTGGACTGGTTTAGATTCTCTGGAAGCTTTCCAAAGAAGTTCCCGACTCCCATAGATGGCTCCAGGATATTTCCCTTTGTAAATCCCAGATTCTCCAACACCTGATACATACTTTCAATCACAATCGGCTGTGTATAATGAGCATTTAATGTGGAAGCTCTGGCTGCAGCATATTCTTCCGGTGTAAGGACGGTCTTTAATTCCAGATATTCTGTCTCCCATGCAGATTTTGTCTCATCAAATGCATCTGCAAGACCTCCCCAGCCGACGTACCTGGATAAGATTTCCTGTTCCTCTGGTGTCGCATTGCGGTTCTCATCCTCACATTTTTTTAACAGCTGAATAGCCATAATATTGGCTCGGAATTTCTCCTTCGGTGTTCCCTGTCCAAGTTCATCATCTGTGATATGGAAGTTCGTTGCTGGAATCAGTTCTGCTATTCCGTTAATCTCTTCCAATGATTCTTTTCTTCCAATACCTCAACTTCTCCCGACAGTTCTTTTTCTTTTTTATCATAATCTGTCCACACACGTTTAGAAATAGCAGTAAAATAGGAAGACTCTTCCTCCATGATTTCTTCCTTGATTTCCCGTAATTTATCTAAGGTATCCGCATTTACTGTTTTGTTGTGATAATGATAATAAAGTACTTCTTGTCCAAGTTTTACATCCAGACGTTCCAATTCTTGTGTTGACATTCGCTCCCAAATATCATCTTTTTCCGTATGAATCGTGAAACCTTCTCCATCATCATGATATTCTAATGTGTATTGAAGTCGATTCTCTTCTCCCTTAACTTTGCAAGCAAAATCATAGATTTTTGTTCTGGTACCGGACATATATTCTGAATCAACTAGTCGCAGATCCGTTATATCTTCCGCTGTAAAGTATCCTGCTCCAGCTGTTCTCCTAACATCTGCTGTGCTTCTTCCAGGTCTGCCAGTCTTTGTGCTTCCTGTCGTTCTTCGTACTTTTCCATTTCTTCCGGTGACAAATAATCATCTGTGCGGATTAACTGGCGAACACGTTCTGCAACCTTGTTCCACTTTAATAAAACTTCTACCTCTGGACTGCCAATTTTCCCTTTTGCAAGTTTTAATCCTTTTGCATCATGGGATGCGTCGGAAGCATCTGCTCCTGGTATTCCGGGTGAGGAACCACCTGTTCCATACTCATTTTTCAGGAACTCAGCTGCATCTTTCATATCATGATGTTCCATGAAATACTCATAGATTCGGTTACGTCCTCCTGCAGTAATGCCGCCTCTTCTTAACACTGCGTCAATTTCATCCTGTGTGATAAAGGATAGTGCCGGACGTTCGACCGTAAATTTCTGATCTACCCAGGAACGCTCCCTCTGAAGATCCTGAAAGCGTTGGAAATATTCCGGATTATGCTGAATCTCCCAGCGGTGATAATCTCCCGGATTCTCATCCATATATTTCTGCAGCCATTCAAAACGATAGACAATCGCATCTGCTTCCTCTTGATCTGTCCATGCTCCACTCACTACATCCTGCCAGTCTGAATATGATTGTTTCTTTTCCCAGTTTCTGCAAGTATCCCGAAAATGAAGTGCAAGAAGATTGGTCATTTCTTCCTGCTCCTGTTCAATGGCATTATTGGAAATCAAATTATCCACGTAATTTCCATCCTCATACATATCCCGAATTCTGTTCGCTGCTTCTTCCCACGTAACCATGCGGTCAAAGTTTCTTCTGGCAGAGTCCCCTCGCCGGATACGGATACCATCATTGTCATACCAGATACTGATTTTCTGACCATCTATGGTAAATCCTTTGCCACCAGTTCCATATTCATCTTTCAGAAAACTCCGCATTTCTTCATTATCCAGACCTTCAATCAGTCTTGCTGTAATATGAAACAGCGTATTTTTCTGTCCGCTTCCTGTTCGGAGAATATCGTCTACCACTTCATCAGAAATAAGAAAAGCGGCTGGCTGTTCTAATGCAGCTGCCGCTTTCCTTATTTCCTAACTGTTCCTCTTCTGTTGGGAACAGGCTTAACTGTAAATAATCTCCTGAATCACCAGTTCCTCTGCCTGTGCTTTGATCTGGTTCATGTGTCTGGTCCACGCCATTGTGTCTGCCATCTTGTCCGGTGCCGGATCTTTCTCCAGAAGTTCGTTCATCAGGTTGTCTACTCTCTGTCTTGCCTGACTGTCGATCTCCATCAGATGACTGTCCAGACGGTTCTGCAGAGTCAGAATGTTGAACCTTGCTACCTTGTGATTTCTCAGATACTCTTTCCTCATCATTCCATACTTCCCGATGGTTCCTCTCGTCTCTTCCAGGCTGATATCTGGAATCTGATACTCTCCGTTCTGGCTGTAAGTGATCTCTCTCATAGTCTGTTTCCTCCTTATTTTCTTCTCTATCTTCTGTTTTATTTGTACTGTTTTCACGCATTAACGTGTTAAATTCATTATAGGCTACTTCTTTTCTTTTGCAACCGTTTTCAGGTCATTTTCCAGATTATTCAGCACATATCGTCCAATCTGCATCAGGACTGGTCTGCTGATCTCATTGACTGCACTTCCCAGATGTCCTAATACTATCAGCTGATTAAAGTCCGTAATATGCCGAAAATCCTCTGCATCCAGATATTCCTGTGCATCCAGTCCACACCGGTTTAGTAATACATACCAGACACTATTGGTCATCAGTTCCCGAAATTCGACTTCCTGATTCTGTTCGTCCAGTTCTTCCAGAAATGTCCCTGTTACGTCCAGTCTCAGTTCTTCCAATGCATCTGGAAGCCATTCTTGCATACTCTCCTTCGCTGCCTGATGCAGACTTTCAGCAAGTCCTCCTTCTGTATCTTCCAGTGATAACTGCTCCTGCAGATAATCTGCCACCAGCTGTTCTCCTTCCACCGGAAGATTCCATAACTGAGGATCCTTTCCAAGATTCCGCACTTTATAAGTGTCCTGCACATCAAATACATACCGAAGTTTCGTTTTCGGTCCGGAAGTATTGTCAATCAAGGCAATCCCTTTGGATCCCTTTTTGATCCAGCGGTACATCTTCTGATTCCAGATTTCCATGGATGCTACGGCAGTTGCTTCCGGTCGCTGTGCATAAATTAAAAGCTGTTCTGGAAAAGTGTATTTGTACAGTCTGGATGCAGTGTTCAGGAACTGCATCCATTCCTGCGGACTGGCAGCTACATCTTTTGCCACCTCTTCCGTCAGCTGTTCCATTGCATATAATTTATTTGCCATGCGCTACTCCTTTTCATAAAATCAGGGACTGCTTAGCACAGTCCCCTTAAAATCATCGTTGTTACTCTTTATAATGCTGTGGCAAGCTCTTTTGACTTATTCTTTGGCACTTTGTCTCCCTCTTTTGCCTTGATTTCTGCCTTAGCTTTCTCCAGTCTTCCATGGATTCCACCTTTTACTTCCGCTTTTCGGCTGCTTTTCTTTCTCCAAACGAGCTTCCCTACGCTCAGCATTTTCCATAACTGCCGTTTTCCCATCACAAAACTGAACTTTATCGGAAAGCTGCTCCTGTCTCTCCACCTTTGTCTCATTGACTTCCTGTACCATCGCATTTAATTCCGGAACCTGAAAAATGCCGTTATCAGGAAGAATCAGCACTTCATGAATGGAAGATGGGATGACAAAGTAATCACTTCCCAGGCATTCCCCAATCTGTTTACGAATATCTTCCTGCAGTAACAGGAAGCTCCATTCATCTTAGCTTTGTTTGTCAGACAGAACATTGGGTTTTCCATGGCTTCCATATCCATTTTTTCATTCAGCAGGTTTTCTGGTTCTTCACCAAAAATCATAGATTTGATAATCTCATTCATATCCATAAGTGTGACACCACGTTTTCGGTCTGCCACCATCGCATCCGCTAGAATCTGTTCGGCAGATACTCCCCACTCGTTCATCAGAGAAACAGTTACCGGAATACTGCTGATCCCTTCTCCATTTTCCTCCAGATTTACTGCATAATAAGCTGCAAAATCTCCGTGTTCTGTGACTACTTTATCTGCAAGAAGATCGGTATTCCATTCCTTATCACAAATTCTCATCTGTAATTTGTCTTTCATCTTTTCATAATCCAGGATATCTGGAACTCCCATATCAAAAAATTCTGCCTTGCCCTGTGCCTCAATACGCATATCAGCTACATCCCCAACACAAGAATCTACATCTTTTCCATGGATATATTCCTGATAAAGGGAATCCAGATAGACTGTCGGTACGATTCTTTGATCTCCATTCGGAATCGTAATACCTGTCAGCTTCAAACCATTGTTTTTTACTTCCTGAAGTTTAATTTCTGCGTCCTTATAAGACTCTGGCAGATACTCCTTTACATTGTCTTTGACATATTCATAAAATTCTTTTCTGTTCATCATACGCTTTTACCCTTTCTGATCATGTGATGGTTCATTCTTTTTCTGCTGACCATCTGCTCGGCTTTCTTCTGATAAGCCATCATTCTCTTTACTGTTTTATCCTGGTTTTTTCGTGCTTCCTGTCTTTTTTCCATTGTTTTCATCATAGTTTTCTGTTCCTTTCTGTGTTTTTTTGTATGAAAAAGGGAGCCTCACATAGAAGCTCCCAATCATAACCGTTGGTTTTAGTTTCCTTATTTGCTTTTCCTTTTCCTGCTGATATAAAGTCCTGCCATACCTCCTGTGGAGATTACCAGAAGCAGGATCGGCAGCCATATATTCGTGCTGTCACCTGTTTTCGGTGCATTTGATACCTTTGTCTCTTCATGCGACTGTGGTGTATCCGGTGTTTTCGGTGTTTCTGGAACTTCCGGTTTCTCATTTGTCAGATTAAAGGTAACTTCTACAACCGGTGTACTGTCATCTGCATAGGCAAATTTCACTTTATGCTTGGTCTGATCCAGTGTGTATCCGTCCAGTGTCTTTGTTTCCACCAGATAATACTTGATAGCGGTATCATATTTGCCGTTCTTAAATGTGGCAATCTCATACAGCTTACTTTCTGCATGACCGGCAGCATCTGTCTTTAAGGTTTCCAGAACTTTTCCTTTGCTGTCACGAAGTTCAAATTCTACCCCTTTCAGCGGTTCTCCTGATGATTTATCTGTCTTATTGAGAATCACTTTTCCCTTGGCAGTGTCATCTTTCATAGCTACTTTCTGGATTTCTCCAGTATCCTTTACTTCAAAACTAACATCCGATGTCAGAAGATATCCTTTCGGTGCCTGCTCTTCACGTAAGGTATATTTACCGATTGGAAGTTTTTCGATATAGTGTGCTTCCTCTGTGGAAGTCCAGCTCTCTACTACCTGATCATCCTTATCGAGAATCGTCAGTTTCGCACCTGGAATCTCAGTTTCTCCTGTGATATCCGTCTTACTGATCTGCACTTTTGTCACATCATCTTTCATCTCTACTTTCTGAATCTCGGCTGTATTTTCTACTGTAAAGGTAATACTTTCTGCAGTGACATATCCATCTGCCGGTTTTGTCTCTGTCATGGTGTATTCCTTACCAACAACCAGTTCTTTGATCACATGGGATTCTTCCGTAGAAGTCCATTCATCCACTGTATTGCCATCTGAATCCGTCACTTTCAGGTGTGCACCTGGAAGTTCTTTACCTGTTGTCAGGTCTGTTTTGGTCAGCTCCACTGTAGTTGGCTGATTCTCAAAAGTAAAGTCGTAGCTTACTTCTGCCTGGTCTTCTCCGGCATATTCAAAGGTAAATTCCTGTACTTCTTCTGTTGTAACAAATCCGTCCGGCGCAAAGATCTCTTTCACATAGTATTTTCCGTCTACCGGAAGATCTGCCGTAAAAGTAATCTGTCCTTTTTCATCCGTTACCCGCTGCTCGATCAGACTATCTTTCTCAAGGAGTACCTCGCCCTTTGCATTTTTGATATCTTCACTGGTATAAAGACCAAAGACACCACCTGCAAGAACACGTTCTGTATCTTTTTCTTTCTTCAGAACCGTAACCTTTACTTTCTGACGGGCATTCTGCCATTTCTCATCATAAGTGATGACTGGTGTGTCCTGATCACGGTAGGAAAGGTCAACATATCTCGGCTCTTTGTCCAGCACATAACCGTGAGCTGTTTTTACTTCCTTCACATAGTATTTTCCAACCGGGAGATCTCCCATCTGTGCAATACCATTGGAATCTGTGGTAATGGTTCCTACTTTTTCATCTGCTTTGAAATAATCTTCACTGACACCATCTGCCGCTTTGATATCTTCCGCAGCAAATACATCGAACGTCACATCTGTAAGGCTTCCGGTTACATACTCAAAAAGATGCTCCACGGTACCTTTTACATGATCCAAAAGTGTCACCTTATCCAGAAACTCTCCATTTTTGTTGATGATCAGAAGTCCTGTTGGAACTTCATCTTTCATCTCTACTTTCTGAATCTCGGCAGTATCTTCCAGTGTGAACTTCACATCCGTCGTTTTCAGATATCCATACGGTGCCATTTCCTCTCGAAGGGTGTATTCTTCACCCACAGTCAGTCGTTTGTTCACATGTGGCTGATCTTTTACAGAAGTCCACTGATCCACAACATTTCCTTCTTTATCAAGAACGGTGAGTTTTGCCCCATCCAGTTCCACACCTGTTGTTACATCAGATTTTGTGATTTCAACTGTTGTCGGCTGGTTCTTTTTCACTGTTTTCAGTTTTACTGTCTTCACATCCTGCCCCTGGTAAGAAACATCCAGATTCAGAACTTCATCAGAGGATACAAATCCCGCCGGTGCTTTTAACTCTTTCACATAATACTGTCCAAGCGGCAGATCCAGCGTACATGCTGCAAGACCATCGTTATCAGAAGTCATTTCCTGCAGAAGTGTATCTGCCTTTACAATGATCTCACCTTTCTCATTCTTCAGATCTTCTGTGTTATAGATGCCAAAGACAGCTCCTGCTACGGTTGCACCATTTTCTGCATCCTGTTTTTCTACCTGGATTGCAACTTTCTGGCGGTCATCGCCAACCATCACTTCCTGTTCGATCACAGGTGTATCCTGATCCGCATAGACAAATGAGACATCCGATCTGTCATGGTTCAGGACGAATCCTTCCGGTGCAGTCTTTTCTACCACATAGTAAGAACCAAGCGGCAGGTTATCAGCAACTGCTTTTCCGTCTTCCCCGGTCGTTACCGTTGTTACTAGTGCATCTTTTGCATAGATCAGCTGTCTGTTCCCGTTTTCATCTTTCTGATAATCCGGTGTATAGATATTTTCAGCTGCATAGACATGAAATGATGCACCCTTCAGGTATCTTTCTTCATAAACAAAATCCTTTTTAAATCCGGTCAGCATCTCACCTTTTTTATAGATCGTCAGCTTTCCTTTTACCGGATGGTTCTCATAGTCTACCGTAATAATGGCATCTCCGCTCTCAGAATCCATCTGGTATGCTGTATTTGCATCCACCGCAATCTCTACATAGTTCTTATTGATTGTGTACCCTTCCGGTGCGTTGACTTCCTCAATCCGGTAATGTCCGATCTTCAGATTCTTCGGCATAATCAGATATCCCTGGCTGTCCGTAAAATAGGACTTATGAGTGGTTGTCACTGGGTAAGTTGTTACCTGCTCCACATACTTCTTGTTGTCCAGGTCATATACCTTAAATTCTGTTCCGGCAATCAATACAGATTTCTTTGTTTCATCGTCTTTTTTCACGATTTTCAGTTTTGCCTTAAACTCTTCATCCAGAAGCACTCGCCAGATCTGTGGCTCGTTTGGATGATGTTCTGTGATATTCACTTCAAAATCATCGACTGGCTTGTAATTGTGCGGTGTTGTAGTTTCACGCACGATATAGCTTCCAAATGGTAATGGAATACTGCAGGCATACCCTTTTTCATCTTTAAAAATCTCAGTTGCTCCGTTTTCTCCACTTACTACTGGTTTTGCAGAATCAAAATCATAGCTTCCGTCTGCTTTCTTTGTAAGGGAAGATTTCAGATAAACTGTAAATCCGGCTCCGGATAACAGATCTGCATCGGTCTTTCCATTGTTGGCTGCTTTGATGATCTGAAATGGCTGTTTGATGACCTGCTCACTGGAAGTGCACTCTCTTTTTACTTCTGCTGTCATATCTCCTTCATAACTGCACACAAGATCATGCTCTTCTGTATCTGCCAGGTATCCGGTCGGCGGTGTGATCTCTTTGACATAATATTTGCCAAGATATAAACCTTTTACAGAAGACTGTCCTTTGTCATCTGTTGTAAGAGATGCTACCTGTTCTCCTGCTTTATAAATAGTTCCGGTTTCTCCGTCCGGATGCACGATATCTTCACGGGCATACAGACCATAAACTGCACCTTTCAGTGTGGCATCTCCCTGTGGTACTGCTTTTCCTGTTTCTTTATCAACTTTGAATAAATTGATCTTTGCTGTCACACGGTCATTGCTGAAGGTATGGGCAAAAGATACGGTTGCTTCTTTATCATTGGTGTAAGAAAACTTGAACGTATACACATCTTCTGTATTTCTTACATAACCTTCCGGTGCCTGATCTTCCTTTACAGAATAGGAATATCCAATCGGAAGATCTACTGTGAATTTTGCAGTTCCATCTGCTCCAGTAGTTGCTTTCTCAATCAGTGTTCCTTTTTTCACAACAACGGTTCCGTCTGCATTTCTAATATTATCGGATGCATACAGTGCAAAAATACCGCCATTCAGTGGTTTCTTTGTATCTTTATCCTGTTTTACTACGGAAACGTCTGCTTTCTGTCTTTCGTTGTTAAAAGTCACATCTGCAAATACAACTTCTTTATTCTGTCCGGCATAAGTCAGAGTCACTGGCTTTTCTTCGCTGCCGTTATAGAAATTGTCCGGTGCTTTTGCTTCTTTCACCACATAGCTTCCAAGATGCAGGTTCTTCAGTGTAACAGAACCATTCTCTCCCGTAGTCAGATTTTCTTTACCAGGTCACCTTTGCTGTACACTTTTGTGCCATAAGCAGTTACGATATCTGCCCCGGCATACACGTTATACACTGCATTTTTCTGTCTGCGGTTTTCATACTGGAATACCGTTCCATTTTCACTGACATCTGCTCCGGTAAGAACCTGTCCTTCTTTGTAAATGGTAAGCTCTGCAAGCTGTTCTTTATTTTCTACAGTCACAGAGGAAGTCTTACTTGCTACCAGTTTTACATTTGTTGCCGTTGCATTTACTACATATCCCTGTGGTGCTGTGATCTCTTTCAGATAAACGGTATCCTGTGTCTTGATGATCGTAACAGAAGATTTTCCATTCTTATCTGTTGCCGGCATCTGAGTGATCAGCTTTGTACAAGCCTCATCGCTGTATACACCGAATACTGCACCTGCAAGATTGACATCAGCTGTATCGTCTTTCTTTACGATTTCGATCGTAGCCTGTTCAATCCAGGACACCTTTAAGCTTACATATTTTCATCAGCGACACCTTCTCCAAACACAAATGCCAGATCCTGAACACTTGCATTCGTAGTCAGTTTATATGCTGAATAATCTTTTGTAATACTTCCCTTCATTTTTGCAGAAAAAGTAGCACTTACATCTCTTGTCTGTGTCAGAGGAGCTGAAAGATAAAACGTGGTTCCGCCTCCAATTGTTACGCTTGCACCTGCCGCACTTACATTTCCAGTAGATACATTATGGAGCTTTACACCCTTTGGTAAGTCCATTGTAATTTTCTGCTGGGAAGATGCATTGAACTTAATGTTCTCCGTTCTCTGAACATTTCCATCTACATAAGCTTTTACATTCGGTTTTGAAAATGACATTGCTACATCTGGTATTTCCGGCTTATTCACACAATAATTATAGAGTTCTTTTGCCAAAGCCTCGCCTGTAGCATTTGTTCCATAGAATGCATCACTGCTTCCATTGGCATACGATGCAGCCATGTGAATAATAATGAATCTTTTTCCTTCTGAGAAATCCGTGTGTTTATTCGCAAAAAAACTTTCGCTCCCTGCGGCATCTGTACCGTAATAACACACTTTTGCTAACGCCTGATTGTCCCCGATCTTTGTGATTGTATAATTTCCAGATCCTGGTCCTGGTTTTGCTGGCTGTACACAATACGCAGTTGCTCTGACGCTTCCGTAGCTGATATAGTACGGCTCTGTCAGATAGGTTCCAAGATTATAATCTGCATATCTATACAGAGGTCCTTTTTCAATCGTTACCTGCTGTGTAGTTCTTGCTGAATAAGCCGAAACTGCTTCAAATGTTGCATTTTCTCTCTCTTCCATATAATCAAGATCCACACCTTCGTCTCCTGCCTGTTCCAAAACATCGTGAAGCTCTAACCCTGATTCTTCATCATAGGTATCCTGATTCTGTGCCTGCTCTACTAAATCATCAAATTCATCAGCATCAATATCGGTAATTTCCGAGTCTGCTTCGGAATCCTCCGCTTTCTCTGTCTGCTGTTCACTGCCAGCTGCTTCGGATTCGGTTACCGCTTCACTCCCTGCAGTTTCTGTCTGCACTTCTGTCTCTTTCTCACGCACAATCAGCTTTCGGCTGATCTGATACTTCGGATGCTCCTGATTTACCGGTTCCACATAATAGACCGCTTTGTAAGTGTCCGCATGATCTGTCGTAAAATCCTCATCCTTGTCGTTCTTTGCTTCCTCGAATGTGACTTTAACCTTGTCAGCATCCTTGATTTCCAGTCCTGTGTAGTCTGATTTCACATCAAATACACTGCCTGTTTCGATTTCATAATCTTTGGCAGTCACCACCTCATCTTCATCCAGAAGGTCTTTCACTTCCTCATAAAGTGGCGGTTTTTCCTCTGGCTGAATCTCCGCTGCATATGCAGTCATCGGAGACAACACGGTACTAAGCATTGTCATGCCTGCCAGCAAGCCAGATACTACTTTTCTAAAATTACCTTTTTTCTTCATGCTAAGGTCCTCTCTTTCATAATATTTGTATGAAAACAGACAGTCCTTAGACTGCCTGCCATACACTACTTATCGTTGTGGGAAAATCAGATTGAACTGCACATTCCCCTCGCCGGGATCAACCATTTCCACAGTTGCTTCATACTGTCTCCCTGTTTTTCTGGATACCAGATCTTTATAATGGATTTTTCCTTTAGACAGGAACTTCTTTGCTGCCGCCTTATCCATCTTTTTTCCCTGGCTTGCAAGGAATTTATCATTCTTCCACAAGGTAAAAGCACAGTTCCGATCAGAACAGTAAAAGTTTACTTTTCCTTCCCTGACATCAGCTCCACAGCGGGGACATTTGCCAATGACTTCTCCTTTTGCCTTTCCCTGAAACTGATTTTTCTTTCTCTTCTGAAATCCCCTGATACCTGGCAACCAGTTCCTGCATCAGCTCTGTAATCCCATTTAGGAATTCATCTGCTGTCTCTGTATTCTGGGCAATGTGATTCAATGCCATTTCCCACTCTGCTGTCATCTTCGGAGATTTAATCTCATCCGGCAGAACCGTAATCAGCACATTGCCATCATCTGTCGGCACCAGATTTTTCTTTTCCCTTTTCACAAAACCAGACTGAATCAGTTTTTCAATGATTGCTGCCCTTGTTGCTGGAGTACCTAGTCCTTTCTTTTCTGTATCTTCGGTCAGTTCTTCATTCCCTGCACGTTCCATCGCAGAAAGCAGGGTATCTTCTGTGTACTGTTTCGGTGGCTGTGTAAAATGCTCCGATACAAAAGAATCACAGGGACCATAATGCTTGCCTGCCCAGATATCCAGCTCCGGCTCTTCTTTCTCACTCTTTACGCCAAAGAACTGTTTCATTTTATTTTCGATTGCCTTGAATCCTTCCTGCTTTGTTTTCTTTGCCGTGAGATAAAACGTATGATAATTACAGGTAATCTGGCTTTTATGACTCTCATAAATATAAGGATCTGCGGTTGCTGTCAGTACCCTGGCACTGATCAGGTACAAAATCTTGCAGTTTCGTTCTTTCAGTTTACCTATATCTGCCTTTGCTACTTCCATGGTCGGGATAATCGCATGGTGATCAGATACTTTCTTTGAATTTAATACCTTACTCACGTCCGGCTGATATTCCAGGCTTTCAGCATAAGGCATTTCCCCAAGTAACATCTGAATCAGAGTTTCTGTGCTTTCTCCCATCTCATCTGTCAGATACTGGCTGTCTGTTCTCGGATAAGTGACAAGCTTCTGCTCATACATCTCCTGCACAGCATCCAATGTCTGCTGTGCGGTATAGCCAAATATTCTGTTTGCTTCCCTCTGCAGGGTGGTCAGATCATAGAGTTTTGGAGGGCGGACTGTTTTCTCTTTCACATCATCCTTTTCCACTTCGCACATCCGCTCCATGCAGTCCGCAGCCACTTTATCTGCATCCTCTTTTTTCTGAAAATGCTCTGTAACTGCATCCATATCATCAAACTTGATATGAGCCATATAATATTTTTCTTTGGTAAATTCCTTGATCTTCTGATTTCGATCCACGATCATGGCAAGTGTTGGTGTCTGCACTCTTCCGACTTTCAGATTCTGGTTATACAGAACGGAAAAAAGACGGCTCGCATTGATTCCCACCAACCAGTCTGCCTTTGCCCTGCAAAGTGCTGACTGATAGAGACTGTCATAACACGAACCGTCTTTTAATGACGCAAATCCATCTTTAATTGCCTGTTCTTCCATAGATGAGATCCAGAGCCGCTTCATCGGCTTTTTGCATCCTGCCTGCTCATATACCAAACGAAAGATTAACTCACCTTCACGTCCTGCATCAGTAGCACAGATCACCTCATCTACTTTGGAATCTCTCATCAGTTTCTTTAAGATTCCGAACTGCTTCTTTGTGCCCTCCAAAATCTTGTGTTTCCAACATTCCGGCACAATCGGCAGATCCTCATATCTCCATTTTTTATATTTTTCATCGTATTCCGATGCATCGCATAATCCCACCAGATGTCCTACGCACCAGGAAACGATATAACCGTTTCCCTCCACGTAGCCATCTTTTCTTGTTCTGGCTCCAAGAACGGAAGCCAGTGCCATCGCAACCGATGGCTTTTCTGCAATCACTAATTTCATTTACTCCTGCTCCTCTTCTTCATCTTCCAGCACATTATCATCAAAATCTTCATCTCTCAGGATTTCCGGTTCTGTACTTTCTTCCTGCTCATCTGCATCATCTACTTCCCGTTTTTCTGACTCTGAATCTTCGGATTCATCTTCATCCTCTTCCATCTCATCCTCGTCATCATATTCATGTTTTGGTTTATAGACTTTGAAGTAATATCCTCCTGCCGCAGCTCCGACTGCAACCAGTGCAATCAAAAGATACGTTCCAAATGGACTTTTATCTTCAGGCATCTGAATATCATCCTCTACCTTATCTTTCTCATCTGTCTCTGTCGTTTCCGGTTTTCTTCCTCTGCTTTTTTCTCTGGTTCTGCATAAACCGTATCCACTTCCGGAAGTGTCACCGAATCAGAAAGTGTGAAGTTCATCAGATCTTTTTCACTAACTTCGGTAAGAAAATACACATTATCCTGAGATTTTGAATTGTCAATAATCAGATAGAAAATCTTACCACTCTTCGTTGAAATGGTATAAAACTCTTTTGTGCCTTCCGTAGCTGTTTTAGTAACAGAATCTGCTGTCTCGCCTTCTTTATTAAGCTGTTCCTCAATACCTGTCACTGTCCGATCATCCACGGTTCCTTTTGCATCTGTCGGCTCAGAAGCCTGTGCATCCTGCGGAAGCGGTGAAGTCATTGTTTTCTCAGTCCCAGTTGCATCTGCACTGGTCGTGGTTGCCATTGCACCATTACTGTCAATGGAAGTTTTCTGTTTCTCTGCCTGCTTCTTTGCCCATTCATAATAAGGATTCTGTAACACATACTTTTCAGACGTATTTCCGGCACCGTCTGTTACCGTAATCTCAATCTGTTTTGTAGTAAAATCTTTCTGTGTCAATTGCACTCTCAGCATTCCATCCTTCAAGTCTGTATAAGTGGTGCCATTGACTGTTACTGCAGTAATCCCTGATACTGTATCATTCCCCTGAATCGTCAGCACACCATCTGTCAGGGAAGCAGAGAGTGTAGGCTTTTCCGTGTCATAACACTTAATAGAGCGATTCTGCTCATAGACCTTCCCCTCACCATCTGTGACACGCACATACACTGTCTGGTTTCCAGTGATCGTGATACTTCCACTTCCGGTTACATCCTGCCAGCTTCCATCTTTTCCTGCTTTTGCTTCAATCTTTGCTATTGAGAAACCTTCCGGCATATGACTGGCATCTACCGTAACAGCAATGGTTGTTTCTCCCTGTTTCCAGCCATCCGGTTTCTCAATCGTGATTGCAGGCGTGGTATTCTCAGCTGCATAAGCAGTCTGTGTCTGGAGCAAAGGTGTTGTCAGGCAAAGAAATGTCGTTGCTGCAAGCAAGCTCTTTTTTACCCTGCTTTTAGTAATTGTTCTCTTCTTCTGTTTCATTTTTTCCAGATTCATCATCGGCTTTTGTTTCCTCCTTCTGTATTTCTACCCTGCCGGGCAGTTCATTTTTTTTTTTTTTTTGAAAGCTTCCAATTCCGGAATACTCATATCCATTGCACGGATAATTCTTACAATTTCCAGATTTTCCGCTTCTGTTTTTGCAATCTCCGCAGCCTTGAACCGCTTTAAATCTGCTTCATATCTGGCTTTGGAAGCTTCCATTTTCTCTTTGGCTTTCTCATAATCTGCCGTAGCTTTTTCAAGACTTTTCATCGGTTCTCCTTTCCGGACGGCTGATGCAGCCGCCCTTTTTTCTTACCATCGTCCAAATCCATAGAAATGGCTCTGCCAGTATGGGGAATTGATGGACGTATACTGCACCGGATGTCCACAATGGATCATCTGACCATTGCCTACATAGATTCCGATATGCGTTACCGGCTCCTGCGTCGTAAGTTCCAGTAAAGAAAATCAAATCTCCCGGCTGCGCCTCCGACTGGGATACTGGTGTACAAATGTTGTACAGTCCCTGTGCTGTTAATCTTCCTGTATTCCTTACACCAGAGTTTGTCAGACAGTAGCTTACAAATCCGGAACAATCGAATCCACTTGGGGAATATCCACCCCACACATACGGTGTTCCGAGATATTTTGCCGCTTCTTCTAGTAATCGCTGTGCCGCTTCACTGGTGTATTCATTGCCACCAAAACTGGAACCTTCTCCTGTTTCCAGATAAAAGATCGGGTTCAACCGTTCTCCATTTTTTAACAGTTCAATATGAAGATGGCTTCCTGTGGAATTTCCAGTATTTCCTACAAGACCTATCTCATCACCTTTCGTGACGGATGCTCCTGCAGATACACTCCGGCTGCTTAAATGTGCATACCGTAGTTCATAGCCTTTACTGTCCTTGATTACAACATAATTGCCATAGCTGTCGTTATAAGCAGAAGTTGTAACTGTTCCTGTCAGTCCTGCCATCACTTTTGTTCCTTCCGGTGCCCCGATATCCATGCCATTGTGTAACTGATTAGCTCCAGAAATCGGGTGAATCCTGTATCCATAATAGCTGGTCACACTGGAATACCAGTTAAAATCAACCGGTGTCGCAAACATCTGCAAGTTGCCTTTTGTATCGTTGTAGGCACTGAACAGTTCTTTCTGGAAAAATCCCAGCCTGTCCTGACAGATCGACATCAGATTTCCGCTGTTTAAGGTGACATTCAGCACATCTACATCTCTTGTCCTGGTCACTTCCACTTCCTGGCTTCCATTATCATCTGCCAGATAGCATTCCCAGGTCTTATGACCATGTGCGGATGCTGCCGCATGACTGTCATAATAGACATCAAACTGTACACCGTATCTTGCGAAAGCTCCGGTATCTTCTACCGTATATTCGACACCATTCATGACCACCTTTGTTCCCATTGGAACAAACGGATTGGAAGCATCTACTGCTAAGGTATGATTGGCTGTTGGATATGCTCCACTGGCAGTCGGTCCTCCACTCCAAATACCACAACAGATTGGACAGTTACAATATCCGCTTGTTACAACCTGTCCCAACGATTCTCCAACTCTTACTGTTGCTGTCTCTGTCACAGTTTCATTGACTGCTTCAGTAGTCAGATGATATTGCTCTGCAAACAATGCATCCAGTTCAGGCTTGACCTGTTCAAAAGTAAACTCCTCATACTTTGCTGACAGATAACTGATTAGGATAAACGGATCATGCTCAATAGGTCCGATGTTATATCGGTATTCCTCATGTCCCGGTTCTTCAGACTCCATGTTGTTAATCCGCTCCTGCAGATTAGCTTCCAGCTGTGTATAATACAGTTCCGCTTCCCGGATTGCTTGATCCGATGACAGATAACTGGTTCCCGTGTAAGTGATCACATTTTGTAAAAACACTGCAGAACATGACGTGACATTCGTTATGATCAGAAACATCAATCCGATCAGAACTGCTACACTGATATACACCTTCCGATTTTCTTTAAAGAAGTTGGTGACTTTGCCGCCAATCTTCTTGATATAATCAATCGTACCTTTGTAGCTGTACCTACGGTCTGTTCACTTCGCTTTGCTTTGGCATAATCCCGTTTGATCTGTTGCTTCTGAATCTGTTTTTTTAGCTTCTTCTGCTCCTGACGGGCTGTCGCCTGTGTCTGTTTCTCTGCCTGTCTTTCAAGTCTGCTTCTCTTCTGGAAGCCCTCTGTTTCCTTCGTCTGGCACTTCTCTGTTCCAGCCGGTAAATACCTTCGCAGCCTTCTTCCAACTTATGGGCACCTTCTACTGCCGCATTATCGTCTTCATTTTTACTGATCTCACGGTGCAATGCTGCGGAAGTTGCACTTCCTGCTTTCTTGACAACAAGAAGTTTTTTCTGTTTTCACAGATTCCCCTTCGCCAAACTTCAGGCGGGATTTCTTCTTTCCAGAACCCTCTCCTTCATTTGCCTGATAAACCTGTGCCTTCTTGGAATGCTGCTTTGCTTCCTTTTTCTTTCTTGCTTCCTCATAAGAAAACTTTTTGGCTTTTTCCTTCTGTTTCTGATGACGGAAATTGACTCCATCCGTATCCATCTGGTTCAATTTCTCCATATCTTTGTCATTTTTCACAGAAGCACCAGTCTCTTCATAAGCAAATTTCAGACGCTGTTTCTGCTTTGGTTTCTTACTTCCACCATTCTTCTTACTCCGGCTGTCTCCTCTGTTTTCTGAAAGATCCGCACGTTTTTCTTTCAGTCTCCCTGACTGGCTGGCTTCGGATTTTTCCGCAAATCTTGATTCTTTTCTGTTCTCAGCACGGATTCTTTTCCGGTTTTGTTGCTTTCTATTTTGTCCAAAATCCTCACTTTGGTTCTCCGTTCGCATCAGTTCCGGTGCATCCCTGGATTTTTGCACAGAGGGACGGATATTTTTCCCACTCCGCTTAGACTGGCGGGGAGACTTATCCACAAGGTTTTCTGCTTTTTCCCCCTGTTTTATTCCCATCTGCACATCACTGGCACGGTTACTGACACGAACAGAAGATTTATCCGTCAGGTTTTCTTCCACCAGACCATCTTTGGTCATCTTCTGGACCTTCTTATCCCTGACTTTCATTCTCTGTTCTGCCACTGATTACTCCTCCTTCTTCGGATACCCTTTCCCTGCCTGTAATAAACAGAGAAAAGCGATGCCAAATACAGCACCGCCACTAAAAGTTAATACATATGAAATTGCTCGTAACATTGTCTTCTCCTTTGATTTAACCTGCTTCGGAAGTTTCCTCCAAGCGGGTTGTCATGATTTTATAGAGGGAATTCTTCGGGAATCTGTCTACGAATGGAATAATGACATTTCCATAGAACAGAAGTCCTTCCCCCTCATTACTGTTGGTTACATAGGACAGCTGGGTTGGTGAGATATTCAGCTGTTTTGCAAGAATCTGCCTGTCTCCGGAAGCCTGGTTGAGCATATAAATGAAATCAGAGTTTTCAAAAATATTCTCGATTTCCCTGGAAGACAGTAAATCCTTAATATTCTGGGTGATACCAGTTGGAATACCACCCCATTTACGAAATCTCTTCCAGATTTCCACACTATAAGCTGCAGTCTGCTCTTCCTTCAAAAGAAGATGGAACTCATCCACATAGTATCTGGTGGACTTATGGGCAGAACGGTTCATCGTTACCCTGTTCCAGACCTGATCCTGGATTACGAGCATCCCAATCTTTTTCAGCTGTTTGCCAAGTTCTTTGATGTCAAAGCAGACAATACGGTTATTGATATCCACGTTCGTCTGATGGTTAAATACATTCAAAGAACCTGTAACATAGATCTCCAATGAAGTGGCCAGTCGCTGTGCTTCTGGCTCTTCCTGTTTTCTCAGAAGGTTGTATAAGTCCTCCAGGATTGGCATCTTCTCCGGTATTGGATCGGCAAGGTATTCCTGATATACTAACCGAACACAACGGTCAATAATCGTTTTTTCTACCGGCTCCAGTCCATTCTTTCCACCAACAATCAACTCACACAGAGATAAAATAAAATCTGCTTTTAATGACAGCGGATTGTCTTCCTCGGAATAATTCAGGTTCAGATCCATCGGATTGATATACTGGTCAGATACCGGTGAAACCCGAACCACCTGTCCATGCAGCGCCTGCACAAGTGCCGAATACTCGGCTTCTGGATCGCAGACAATGATATCGTCTTCCGTAATCAGAAAACAGTTCGTAATTTCCCTCTTTGCTGAAAATGACTTACCAGAACCTGGTGTACCAAGAATCAGTCCATTTGGGTTCTTCAGGCGTTTCCGATCAACCATGATCATGTTATTGGATAACGCATTCAATCCATAATAAAGAGCTTCCCCTTCCTGAAACAGTTCCTGTGTCGTAAATGGCACAAAGATTGCGGTTGATGATGTGGTAAGCCCTCTGAATTTCAATTCGATTGACTCCAAGCGGAATACAGGACATGAGTGCTGCTTCCTGCTGATAATCCAGCTGTTTTAAGGAACAGTTATATTTCTGTGCGATTCCCTGTACCTGGAAAATATTATTATCCAGCTTCTGACGCTTCTTTGCGGTATTCATAACCAGAACCGTCACAAGAAACATTCGCTCATTTCTGGACTGCAGATCTTCCAGCAGGTTCTTCGCTTCTTCTCCATAAGTCACAAGGTCCGATGGAAGCACGTCCATATCATAACCGGAACGTACCGCTCGTTTCTGCTCTTCGATCTTCATCTTATCCAAATCTGAAATCTTGCTCTTGATCATCTTGATCGCTGAACTCTGGTCAATAGACTGGATATGGATGTTGACATTAATACTGTCATCTACATCCAGAAAATCTGCAAGCATCCGGTCTGTCAGCTCCGGTGCAAGAATCTGCAGGTAACTTACACTTCCCATCGTTCTTCCCATCAAAAATGTCTGATTCTTGGAAAAGTTAAAGGAAGTCGGTGCAATAAAATCTTTGGTCTTTAATCCGGTTTCCGGAAGCATCTTATACTGGAACTTAAATGGTTCGATCCGATCCTGGTTGAACACATGATACAGAATCTCCAGCCTTTCCAGACCATTTAGGGAATGTGCCTGTGCACCCAGAATCTTAAAATTATTTAAGATATCTGTTTCAATTCTTTCAAGCCTCGGTCTTGCCACCTTCAGGCTTTCTGCTTCGATTCCAAAAGTGATATACTTTGTCTTCACCAGACCATTATTTCCTTTGGAAGCTGATTTTTCAGCATAGTACGGTACTCTTCACGAATGGCATTGAAGTCATCGTTCTGATCCGGAATGTCAATGCTTTTCTCAAATTCTGCCACATCCACCTGCTGATTGATAAAGGACAGCTGCACACTGATGGAAGAATCAAAGTAATTTAAGAAATCACAGTAATTCTCAAATATCGTGGTCTTATCCTCATTTAAAGCAAGCTGATAATTGATGTCATAAAACTGAATTGTCTTGGAGAAAAAGGTCTTTGTCACCTGGCAGATACCATCCTGCAGCATCCGAATATACGGAATACTCTGCTGTGCAGTTGTAGGAATGTTTTTCTGTTTCCTGCGGTCCCGTTCCTGTTTCTTCCTACGCTTTTCCTGTTCTCTTTCTTTTCTGCTTTTTTTGTTTTTTCTTTCCTGACGGTTTCTTTTTTCCGCCAGGGACAGACGCTCCTGCTGAGCCTCCTGCTTTGTCTTTTTTGCCATCCGGCACACCCTCCTTTTTTACAAGGGTGGAAATCTCCTGATAAAAATTTTCTGTCTTATATGGTCTTACTGCCGGACAGATAAACTTCTGTCGAATGATATTTGCCACCACTTTTTCAAAGGGAAGCCCGTCTTTTTCATACATTGCCATGAAGAAAAACGGAAGCATGACCGTTACCATCAAAATGGCAGCGATACTGGAACCGATTGGTTTTCTCATGAACAGATAAAACGGAATTCCCACAACTGCGGCAAGTGAAAACGAAAATCAACTGCCGCTTTGTCAGATTTAACGCTACTTTTGTTTTGACCTTGGTAAGGTCTTTTGGTACTGGTACATACGCCATGGTATGCGCTCCTTTCCTGCCCGTTAGTGGGCATTGAATATCGATTTGCTAAGGCTTCCGGTCTTGAATAATGAAAATGCAAGAATCACGGTATAAGCCGCTACTGAAAACATTGCTGCATGAAGGTCACTGGATATGGTCATTGCATTTACTAAAACTGCATAAATTCCCACACAGACCATCATGAAGAATCCCTGAAATGCCAGTGCGAACAAGCCTTTTAAATAGTTGTTTCCGATATTGCCCCATTCCTTATTGGTCATGGTGGCAAACGGAATTGGTGCTATGGAAGTATAAAGGTAAATTTCTATCATTCTTCCGAACAAGATTACCGTAATGATAATTGACAGAATGTGCATGGTAACACTGATCAACATCGTTTCCATGGATAGCAGGAACAAATCCCCTAACTCCATATCCTCCAGGGCATCCACAATCCGTGTAATTGCTTCTGTTGCATCCACCGCAGTGTTTCCTGATATCACCCCTGCGGCATTGTTGACCACATGCTGGCCAACATCAAAGACCGCCATCGTGATATTGAACGTATTTGTCACCAGATAAATGGCTACATACGCTTTGAAGATCCAGAGGAAAATGTTATAAGTCTCAAATTCATGGAAATTGTTTTTCTGTGTTACCATCGTGATCAATTCATAGCACAGGACAAAGGTGATGATCAGTCCCGCAATGGGGACAATCACCGTTTGGGATATATTCTGAATCAGATTAAAAATCCCTGCATTCCATCCCTGCGGTGTCTGTCCCACCTGCCCGGCTATGGTTCCCACCTGCTCATTGACAGACGTGAACATGTTATCCAAACTTGACTTGATAAGCCCGATCAGGATATCCTTTATCGCTTCCGTAATTCTCTCAATGATGGTGTTCATCTAACACTCCTCTTAAGAGAACAATGTTGCCAGCTGTGGAATCAGGGTAGTTCCCAGCAGCATGATTCCGGCACCAGCCATCAGCTGTTTGATGCCCTGGCTCTTTGCTTATGTGTGATAAAGAAGTAATAGAAGTGTAAAAAATTTTGCCGTTCCTATCCGGCACATGAGGTATGTCGGATAGGTCGGGCGGTTAGGTGTCGGGCAGTTCTACCTTGCCGACAAAAGAATAATAGATTTCGATTTCCTGTCTGCGTAACTTGCCCCGGCGTTTCCCGTCAAGGGCAACGCTTTCATGGACAACGATTTTCTCCACAAACTCCCGCAGCAGAGTAGGGGTAAGTTCTTCAATGGTAGTGTGCCTGCGTACCACATTCATAAACTTTTCAGCGTTTGCGGTGGCTTCCTGCGCTTTGGAAAGTTCTTCCCGCAGTCTGGCGGCACGTTCTTTCAGTTCTTTCTGCTCGGCTTCATAGTCTGCCGACAGCTCTGTTAAACGCTCGTCCGATATGCGCCCGGTTACGCTGTCCTCATACAGCCGCTTGAAGATAGCAGATAACTCGGCTATGCGTTTCTCGGCGGCTTCCAGCTCCTTTTTCTTGGCGGCGTTCCTGCGTCTGTCCCCGTCCTCATTCTGCTCGATTAAAAGCTTCATAAACCGGGCTTCATGCTTTGCCGCATAGCTGGTAACTTTCCGCAGATTGAGAGTACGCCAGCGGTCAAGAGGTCAGTGCGGATAAAGTGCGCTGTGCAGTCGGCGGTGCGTTTCTTGTAGCTTCCGCAGATATAACAGTCCTGCTTGCGCTTGTCCGTCTGGTATCGCTGCTGGTACATGACGCTGCCGCAGTCGGCACAAAAGAGTATGCCGGAGAACAAGCCCACTTCGTCATAACGGTTGGGGCGTTTGCGCTGCTTGCGTAACTCCTGCACCCGTTCCCACGTTTCCCGGTCAATGATAGGCTCATGGTGGTTCTCAAAACCGCCTTCTTTTCCGGGGATTTTCTATGCTGTGTTTCAGCTTGTAGGACGGCTTCTCGGTCTTAAAGTTTACCAGACAGCCCGTATATTCCCGGTTTTCCAGCAGATGAACCACGGTATTGGTCGCCCACTTGCACTCATAGCCGGGTGGTAGCGGCGGGTGCTGCCCGTCCTGCGGTATTCCAGCGTCCCCGGCGTGGGGATTTGCTGCTCGGTCAGCATACGGGCTATCTTGGTCGGACCGTTCCCGGCAAGGCAAAGGCTGTAAATCTGCCGTACCACCGGGGCGGCTTCCTCGTCAATGATAAAGTTTTCGTCCTCGTCCATGAGGTAGCCATAGACGGGCTTGCTTGTGATGGGCTTTCCGCTCATGCCCTTAGAGCGTTTTACTGCCTTGATTTTCTTGCTCGTATCTCTCACCAGCCATTCGTTAAAAATGTTCCGCAGCGGGGCAAAATCATTTTCCCCCTGTGCGCTGTCCACTCCGTCATTGATAGCGATGAAGCGGACACCTTTCTGTGGGAAAATCATTTCTGTGTACATTCCCACCTGTAAGTAGTTTCGCCCTAACCTCGACATATCCTTGACGATAACTGTCCCGACTTTCCCTGCTTCAATGTCTGCAAGCATGGCTTGAAATCCGGGTCTTTGAAAGTTCGCACCGGAATAACCGTCGTCGGTGTACCAGCGCAGATTAGAAAATCCATTCTGTTTGGCATAGGTTTCCAAAATCCTCTTTGGTTGGAAATGGAATTGCTCTCGCCTTGCAGCTCGTCCTCATGGGACAGTCTTGGGTAAAGGGCGGTAATGAGTTGCTGGGTGGTCTGTCTTAACATAAATTCCTCCGTTTCCGACAGCCAGCCCCACTATTCCGTACCTTGATTGTACCACATGGGGCGGCTGTCTGTATAGCGGCAAAAGCGTCAAATCTGCTTCTTTACGGTCGGTAAAAATGACGGTTTTTCAATCAGGCTTATCACAGGTCAAATATCCGGCGGCGGCTTCTGCTTCCAGCACTTTCATCATCTTGTCAGCGGCGGTGTCGGTCGCCCCCTCCTTGAAAAAGCCAGACACCACAAGGATTGTGTTGCCTATCCTCGTTTCGGTCACGCAGTCCGGGCGGCGGGCAGGGCGTTTGTTTCTCTGGGTGTCGGTCATAGGCAAATCTCCTTTCCGGCAAGCAGCCGTTTCAGCTGTTCCATTTTTCCCTGTGCGGCGGCTTTCCTCAAATTCTCCCCGGTAAAGCAGAGAGGGGAACACATTTCAAGCAGGCGGTCATAAATCCGGGCGTGGGCGGTGTCCTCCGGGTGCTGCAATTCCTCCAGCGTGAGGTTGGTCGTCACAATCAGCGGCTTCCTGCTCCGGTAGCGGCTGTCAATCACATTGTAGACCTGTTCCAGACCGTATTCTGTGCCACGCTCCATTCCAAAATCGTCAATGATGAGCAGGGGGAAGCTGCAAAGGCGGGAAATATATTCGTTCCTGCCCGCAAAGCTGGCGGCAAGGTCGTTTAATATTGCTGCAAAGTTTGTCATGCACACCGGGACTTCCTGCTCCATGAGGGCGTTTGCAATACACCCGGCAAAATAGCTTTTCCTGTGCCTACCTTGCCCCACAAGAGCAGCCCGTAGTTCCCGTCCTTTATCTGTTCCCAGCGTGCCACATATCCGGCGGCGTTCTTCATCTGCGGGCAGCTGCCGTTATCGTTGGCAAATGTCCAGTCCTGCATGGTCTTGTCTGTAAAGCCCTGCCGTTTCAGCCGTTCCACCGTTTCAGGTGGCTGCGCCGCTTCTCGGCGGCTTCCCGTTCCTTACGGGCTGCCCGCTGGCAGTCGCACTCTGACGGGTGGCGGTCACGCCCGAAAAGGTCTTGCCCTCCGGAAATAGGCTTCTTTGGGTTTCCGGCATTTGCCGCAGTATAAAGCCCGTCCTCCCGGTGTAATCCTCCGGCTCGGCTGTGGTGTCGGTCATAGGCAGTATGGTGTTGTGGATTGTATCGGTCATAGGCTTTCTCCCTCCTTGAATGAATAGTCCGGTATGCCTTTCTTTGGCTTCTCTTTGGCAGCGTCCTCCTGCGCCCACTTGTAAATGGTGGCTGCATGGTTCTGGTACTGCTTCCCGGTGGAAGCGATGTGGCAGGAAAGGCGGTCAAGGTAATACTCCCACTTGCCGGGGAAGTCCTGTTCCAGCTCCAAAAGTTCTGTGTCAGAAAGAAATACATTTTATATCTGCCATAAGCGGCGGGGCTGCCCTCACTCGCCCCTTTGTTTGGCTCTCTATTAGGTTGTTTATATTAGTTTGGTTAGGGGACGGTTTTCCGACCGTCATAAGGTCAGTTTTCCGGCTGTCAGTTGGTCGGTTTCCCGCCCTTATGAGGGGCGGTTTTCCGTCCGTCAGTTGGTCGGAAAACTGTACCACTGGGATAGGCGGCACTTTCACATACAGACGGTTGGCGGCAGAAAAGCCCGTCCGTCTGCGTTCCAGCAGCCCGGCAGCGTCCAGTTCGTTCAGTGCGCCCTTTATGGTGGTGCAGCCTTTATCCAGCATTTCCGCTATCTCTGCTATGGGGTAGACAATGTATGTCCGTCCTCGCTGTCCTGCCAGCCGTTCTTCTGCGAAAGGGTGGAACGGTCTAACAGCAGCGCATATAACTCTCTTGCGGTGTGGATAGGTCTGTTTCCAGCAGGAAACGGGGTAAGGCAGGTAAGCGGGCAGCTCCGTTCCTGCGGTCATATAATCAGCGATAGGGTTCACCTCCTTGTGGTGTCTGTCTGTGGGTTCTGTTACGCTTTTAGGGGGCGTTTTTAAGGGAAAAGGATAAATTTATCACGCACCCTTTGACACGCCTTGATTTATGCGGGTTTGAAATGCCCTAAAGCGTGACATTTCTCCCTTTGTTTCCGCTTCCGTTTGGCGGCGTTTATCCGCTTCATGCGTCCGGCGCAGTCCGGGCAGTATTTCCCCCGGTTGGATTTTGTGAAGAAGAACGCCCCGCAGACAGCGCAGCGTTTCCGGCTTCCCGGCGCAAGAGGGCGGCTTCCAGTGCTTCATCAAGGGGCAGGACAGCGGCGGTAAACCAGCGGCAGAGCAGCGAATAGCTGATACTCTGTACACACGCAAGGCTCGCCGTCCTCCAACAGCAGGCAGTTCCCGCTGTCATAGTTGCAGCACTCATGCACAAGGCGGCGGGCTGCCCGGTACTGGCGGTAGTCCATGCGGGGGATATTACCGTTCATGGCTCTGCTCCTTTCTGCACTGCGGCTCGCTCCGGCGTAAAATCTGGTCGATATTGCCCTTGACAGTCTGCAAGCGGCGGTACTCCTCCCGTTTTGCCCGGTAATCGTTGTAGCCGCTGTTTTTCTCTTTGATAAGGCTTTCAATCTCTGCTTGCAGGATTTATAGCTCGGCAGCTTGAAATGCCGTTCTCCTGAAATAGCGGGCGGCTGCGTCTGCTATGATAAAGTCACTTTCATGCTTCTGACGGTAGGCTGCTTTTGCTTTGGCGTTTTTCTGCTGTTTCAGCCCGTCCCGGACAGGGCGGGTCTTGGAATAGGCAAGCACCTGCCGTTGCAGCTCCTTTTTCCCGTTCAGCGTCTTTTCCACCTGCTTCAACCACGCAAGGCTTTCCTGCATGGCGGCATAGGCGGCAGAACAGGCTTCGTCCAGTTCCTCCGGGAGGAAAAGCCGTACCGCTGATAGGCGGTAACGGTAGCTGCCATTTGCTTTAGGTTGTGCTTTGCCGCCCAGCGGTCATAGCCCACGCCCTTGCCCTCGGCTCGCTTGGCTTCCCGGTCAACCATGCGCTGCAAGGTGTTGTCTGCCGGGGTGGTTTTTGCAGCTTTTTCCCCTTGTAACGGCTTTTTAACTGCGGCAGGGTATTCGGGTATGGCTTTGGTCTGTTCGGCAGCTCTGTGGGCGTTCTGCGTGAGCAGGGCAAGGACAGCAGCCTTGTCAAAATCGTCCCCCAGCTTTCGGGCTGTGATAGGCTTTGTCCTGTCCGGCGTGAGGTGGAAAGCCGCCCCGGCTCTCCTTGACGGTCACACCCTCCCGCAGCAAAAGGGAAGAAAACTCGTCAAAGCTGCCAGCTTGGGAAAGTGCCTGCCGTATCGTCCGGCGCAGCTTCGCCTTGTCCGTTTCAAACTTGGTGGGCTTGGTCGGCTGTCCGGCGGCTTCTCTGGCGGCGTTCTCTTTGTCAAGGGCAAGCTGCCCTTTCTTTGCCGCCCAGTATTCCCGTTCGGTTATCCGTTCCTTGCTGCCGTTCAAGAGGTCGATTTGGTAAAGCCCCTCCCGGTGGCACATTTCCATGACTTCGCTCTTGAAATATTCCATAGCGGCGTTGGTGCAGCGGTGCTTGCAGCCCTCCAGCGTGTCGGCTGGTCTGTCCATGTAGGGCAGAAGCGGGACTTCGTAAATCCGCAGGAGTTGATGACGATATGCACATGGATATTCCCGCTGTGGTTATGCCCGTCCGGGTGGGTGCAGATTAGGGCTTGGTGTCCGGGAAATGCTCCTTGCAGAACTGCTCGCCCAGCTCCTGCGCCCGGTCTACGGTCAAGCCGTTGTCTGTCCCGTCCCGTGGGTCAAAGCTGATGATATAGTGGTGGCTTTTCACATCTTCCCGTTTTTTTGGTTTTTCTCATAGCGGAGATTCGCCCGCATACAGGCAACAGCGAAATCCTCGCCCCGCAGTTGAGGGAAGAAATGCGGTAATCCTCCTCGGTATCAGCCGCCCGTTTTCATCAAGGGTGGCTTTCATGGTAAACTCGTCATGCTCAAATGTGAGATAGGCTTCCGCTGCGCCATAGTCGGCGTTTTTAGAGCTGATATGTTTGAATGTTGCCAACAGCGTCACCCACTTTCTGCAAGACTTCAAACTTTAGGGCAGCAAGGTCGGAAACCGCCGCCCGTACCTCCCCGGCAAGCTGCGGATAGGGACTGTGCCACTCGTTCAGCGTCCGGGCTATCTGGTTTAAGTTGCCGCCGATCCTCCCGTATTCGGCGGTCAGCTTCCCGACAGCGGCAAGCAGCTCGTCATTGATGGGGGAAACGGTTATGATGGGGCGTATGGCTGCCCCGGTTATGGCTTGCCGGATAAACTCGGCTTGGCTCATGTGGTAAGCAGAAAGCCGCTGGGCAAACTCGGCGTATTCTTCCTCGGTCATGCGTGTTTTGACTACCCGGCTGCGGTGCGGCGTGTTGTATCGTTTCATAGGTGGTTGACCTCCTTTCTGTGCGTGGTGTCCTCTCACTAATAGGAGAAAAACAGGGTGTGAAGCGGAACTGTTTTTGAAAAATCCGAAAAATATTTTGAGGGGTTTTTCAGCGGCGCAAGCCGCATAAGCAGGGTTTGGGGAAGGCACTCCCCAACAAGATTCCGCAGGGCAAATTGAGCGATAAGCGAATTTTGGCACCTCGGTAGAATCTTGCTCTAAGAAACTGCCGGTCTGCCGCTCACTTCCTACTGCCACTTTTTCGGGAAATCGCAACCAGTTTTTTCATAAAAGGCTGCGGGCTGGCGTTCTCCTCTTCTGGCAAAGACTTTTCCGGCGGCTTGGTCTTTCCCAACAATAAGGCGTTTCAGAAGCTGTGTTTTGCCCGCTGCTTGATAGAAAACGGGAATTTCCCCCTGCTCACTTATCAGTACCGATACTTTCTCGATTTGCCAAAAATGGGCGCAAAAAAAGCAGCAAATCTTTTTCAGACTTACTGCTTCATGTGCCGCTATGGGGCAGCGGTTATTCAGTTGTAAAATAAAAGAGGGCGGCAGCACTTGAGCTGTCGCTCCTTGTCTACTCATCAGCAAAGGCGGACGGGCTGTCAACGACGGCGCGGAGCGACGTTCATCTTGTCGTTGACTGGCTCGGCTGGCTTTGCTATTTATCCGTCAAATAAAAATCGTTGTTTTTAATTCTGAATCTTAAAATTATAGACGCGGGGGTAAATATTGCCCCCCGCGCCTAAACTTATAGTAGACGGTTATTTATTGTTTTAATAGTACAAATATGTGACATAACCAATAATACTAAAAACGATTATTATGCCTAATATTACAAGCAATGTAATAATTAGCTTTTTATGCCGCATATCCTTAGTCCCTCCAGTAAGAAATGCTTGTGTCGCCGTCGGAATATGCTAATAACTCCGTAGATATTTCCAATCTGAACACTAAGTCCCTCAATCGGTCCTAACTTGTAATAGAATGTACCTTTGGCATGAACTACATTACCACTAATATATGCACTCTTCGATGTTGTATCTGTCTGAACAAGCGGATTCAAATTTTTAACAACAAATGCGTCATTGTAATAAATAGTAGTAATGGTACTGCCGGACACGCTATACCCGACTTCAATTCGATATTCAAGTATTTCTATTCCCAAAATATCTACGGTTGACGTACCCCACGCATCATATCTGGTAGACCTAGCTGCTCCTAAATCTGCTCCAGAAGCTACTTCTCTGTCCGGTCATAAGTAGTTGCTCTTGTAATTCCCGGTGCAACTAAATCTCCGCTGTAGGTTGCAGGATCAAGCAAGTAGTCAATAAATTTTTCCTGCTCATCTGCACTAAGTGCTTCAAATTTCTGCAAATCCTCCGGAGATTCCTGCGCCAAAATTCTTTATATTCATTCACGGTCAAAGCTGAATCCGGCGCTTGTTTCAGCTGCAAACACTGAAACAGAAAAACTCATTACCAGAGCAAACGTCAACAGAACCGAAAATAACCTTTTAAGTTTTTTCATAAACTCACCTCATTTCTAAAGTAATAAATAATCCGTCTACTATTTATTCATTAGTATTTCACAAGGTAAGATTAAGTAATTCATGTCTTTATTATACCAGAATATTTTGATATTTCAATTAGATTTTTGTTTTTTCGGAATAATGGGCTGTTGTCTATCAAATTCTTTTGTGTTACTTTACCGCACATGAGCATTAGCACCGGGATTGTCATTTCCATATCCTTCCAGAAGGTTTACGACACCCCACGCCAAGACCTGCGCCGATTGCGACTACAAGAGTTTTTAAAGTTGTAATTGCACTGCTAAAAAATGCCATATACATTCACCAAAACTGACTTCTTTCAGGTGTTTACGGAATGAAAACACCGGCTAAAAGCCGGCGCACCTAATGTCAGTTATTCCTTTCCTCATTATTTTTCGTTCATTCCCAAGGTTACTCCGACAGATCTACATGAATTACTTCCACCTCTTCTTCAGATTTCGGTGTGTACTGCGGATTTAACTCTTTCTCAACTTTGTATCGGTTCTTCTCGTTTTCATCTGCGAGAAGCCGATAGTTTTTGTGTTTCGTGATATCATATTTGTCCGAGAAAATGGTCTGGCCCCACGGATCTGCAGGATACATTTCCATCCATAACTGCGATTTCATCTTCTGTCATCAACTGTTTGCCTGTTTTCTGGTAATTCAGTCCAAAGGATTTCTGATTACTCCTTGTCTCCGAAGTGTTATACAGGTCAATAGTTTCCTTACCCAGAAGCTCGCTCATTTCCTTTAAGGTGGTTTTCTCTTTGCCACCAAGGAAAAGTGTAGTATCACAGTTGCCCAGAATGGTATCTGCACTATCCTTGTACATTGCCTTTAACTGGCTCTGTGACTGCAAAATAATAGAAGCAGAGATTTCCTGCTTCGGATAGTTGCAATCAGCTTGTCAAACTGTGGAATCTGCCCGATGTTGGCAAACTCATCAGCGATGACACGCACATGAACTGGCAGTCTTCCACCATACTCATCATCTGCCTTGTCGCAAAGCAGATTGAAAAGCTGTGACTGTAACATAGCAATCACAAAATTAAAGGTTGTATCTGTATCGGACATAATCAAAAACAAGGCTGTCTTCCTGTCCCCGATCTTATCCAGTTCCATTTCATCATAAGACATGATCTCACGAAGTTCTGCTATATCAAATGGTGCCAGCCTCGCACCACAGGAAATAAGAATACTTTTGGCAGTTTTGCCAGCCGCCATTTTGTATTTTTTATACTGTCTGACTGCAAAGTGCTGCGGATCTCTTTCTTCCAGTTCCTGGAACATCATATCCACTGGATTCTGGTAAGTTTCATCCTCTTCACGGGTTTCGCTTTCATTCAAAAGATCCAGAAGGGTATTCAGATTCTTTTCCTCTTCATCTCCTTCATACCAGATAAAAGCAATCAATGCCGTGTACAACAGCTTCTCTGCTTTTACCCAAAAATCTTCGGAAGCTTTTTCCCCTTCGCCTTTGGTATTAACAATGATTGTTGTGACCAGCTTCAGGATATCTTTTTCAGACCGTATATAAGCAAATGGATTGTAATGAAGCGATTTGGAAAAGTTGATAGTATTCAGAACCTTAATCACATATGGTTCGTGTACCACTTTTCCTGATTTATCTTTCATAATATTTCCATTCTTATCTTTCTTAGGTGGTCCCTTTGCTAACATCTTCCCGCACTCCTCGATCAGAGTGCCTTTCGGATCTGTAATGACCATGGAACAGTTCATCTGCATGACTGACGGCTTAACGAAAAATCGAGTTTTTCCGGAACCACTGCCGCCAATGACCACTATATTTTTATTTCTTGCATACTTTGGCTGTTTAGGTCTACTTTCCATAGTCAATGCTTCTGTTGCTGTCAATGGAATATTCATCCAGGGATCTTCCGACATATAAGGCTTGATATCCTCTGCGGTTCCCCATCTGGCTGAACCATACTCGATGCCTTTCCGTAATTTCTTTGCGTCTGCCTGTTTCTGCCAGACCAACACTTTCAGAACGACTGCAACAACAATACCTGCTAGCAGATCTTTCCAGTTATTGCTTAACACAAAACCAGCAAAAATCCGGTCTGCGTGTTCCATTGCATATAATAGTTTGTTCCCCATATCTTCTCCCGGACTGTTCCGGTAGAAAAATGCCCGGTCTGCATAGAAAGCAGCCAGAGCATAAGGAATATTTGTAAGAACCAGTTCCTTTTTATTCAGGGCGGACAGCTTACCCCCGATTTTATTCTTCCACTTCTGCATCAGAGTTTTGCCGCTTTTCTTTTTCATCGACTCTGCTCCTGATGCCGGTTCTTTACTTGGTCCTTCGGCTTTGGCATCATTGCCCGGTAAGCTGCAAGACGCTTATGAATGGAAGGTTTATTCGCTTTTTGAATCTGTTTCTGGGAAAACTCACGGAAAGCAGCATTGAGGGCATCCTGATCACGTCCCTTGAAGAATACCAGATAAACCGGAGGCTCTTTGCTCTTGTCTTTTTTCAGAGCATAATTGATCCCGTATTTTCTGGCATACCGTTCAAAGGACTTGATATTCTTATTTGTGATCTCGATATTGACCATCCCGGCATTCTGTTTTGCCAGCTCTTTTACCGTGACCTTTCCCTGTTTCGGCTGATTTTTCTGTGCTTTCTCTACTGATTTCTGCTTCTGATGACGCAGATACGCAACAAGAACCTTTTTCAACAGGTCTGCCGTAATCTTAGTAGCCCGAATACAGAACGTGACCGTTTTCTGAGTTACCTCTTCCTGCATGCCTTTTCCCTCCTTTCAGCGATTCAACTGCTGTCCAGATCTGTAATCATGGCAATCACCCCCTTTAATGAAAAAAGACAGATTAACCGGTAATCAGGTTCTGTACCTGTACAAGTTTTTCTGTCCCTTCTTCTTTTCTCTTATCTTCCACCACAATAGATGGGAACACACATTTCAAGTATTCTACTGTAAATACGCTGATGGGCAGTATCCAAATCTGTGGATTTCATTTCATTCAGTCCCAGATTCGTTGTTACGATCAGCGGAAGCATTTTACAATAGCGGCTGTCTATCACATTATAGACCTGCTCCAGGGCAAACTCGGAATTTCGTTCTATTCCCAAGTCATCAATAATCAGCAGCGGATAATCCACAAGATTTTGTATAATCTGGTTCCTATCTGCCTGATAGCTGGTCATTTCATTTAAGATTCTGGAAAAATTTGTCATCATGACACGTTCTCCCTGTTCCAAAAGTGCATTTGCAATACAGCCTGCAAAGAAACTTTTCCAGGTTCCAACTGGTCCCATCAAAAGCAATCCTACATTTTTTCTCTTCATATCTGTCCAGTTTTCTACATACTGCCTGGCAATTAGTATCTTCTGGTTGCTTCCGTTGTCATTTTCAAATTTCCATTCCCAGAATCTTCTTTCCCGAAGTCCGACGGATTTTCTCTGATAAAGCTGCCGCTGTGCTTCTTCCCACTGCATCTTCTCATCTAGTTCCTGCCTGGCTTTTACCTCGCATTCGCACAAACAGGACACTACATGCTCAAATCCCATCAGACTGACTTTCATCTGTTTTCTTTTCCACAGGTGCCACAATGAAGACATCCCTCTTCGTCCAGATAATCTGCTGTTACTTTATTTTCCATCACAGGCTTTCTCCTTCCTGAAATTCATATTTATCCATTCCTGTCCTGGTTCCATCCCTTTCTGCCCAAAGACAGATTGTTGCAAAATGGTTCTGATACTCTTTTCCACTGGATTTCATATAAACAGAAAGATGATCAATCCGTTTCTGGTAATCCCATGGAAATAGCGTCATCAGCTCCTGCAGTTCAGCTTCCGACAGAACAACATTTTAAATCTACCATACTGACTGAATTTTTCTTCCAAAGTGGGAGTATTGCCCTTACTCTTATCAGTATGATTCTTTTCAGTCTTATTTATCTTAGTATTACTTCCATCCAGATTCTTGCAGTCCGACTTCTATTTTTGCGTTCCGGACTTCCAGTTTCTTGCAATCCGGATTTCCAATTCCTTGCAGTCCGGATTTCCAGTTTCTGGCGTTCCAGAAGCAAAGTATCTTACGGGCTTTCCTCTAATCCGTTTCACAAAATTTTTCACGTATATGACAGAGGGACGATTATTCCCCTGCCGATACCGTTCAATCAATCCAATCCCATGCACACTGTCAAGCTCATAAAGAAGCTTTGTCACTGTCGTATGCGACATTCGCAATAGTTCCTGCAATTCTGCGATCGTGTAAATGATATAGACATAACCATCACTATCAATCCATCCATTTTTCTTGGATAGGCTGATTCGATCAAGCAGAATTCCGTAAAGGAGCTTTGCGTCTGTGGACAGGCTTGCAAACTCTTTTTCTGTGAACAGAGCTTTTGGTATCCGAAAAAAAGAAAACTGGTCAGATTCTTCTGCTCTGAAATATTCAAAATCTGCCATAATATTTTCCTACTCTTCTACATCGAAATCACAATTTGCTGCACTGCCTGTACCATGGCACATCTCATCAAATACAAAATTGAATGATTGAATCATTTCGTCCAAATAATAATTTCTGGCCTTCTTGTTACAAGCATACATATCACCAATAAAGCCTTCATCATTCCCCATCGCATGAACAAGGGTTTCCAGGACCTTCATAAACTTCTTTTTTGAACAGCTTTCATACTGTCTGTTCACATATTTCTGGATATCTAACACACGAGCAGGATTATTTTCATTTTCCTCCAGAATTCCAAACGCAAGATCCATGCCAAACTCATATCCATCAGCCTGAATTTGATCAATATCCATCTCTCAAGCTCATCCTGGTATCCTCGCTTTTCCATTGCAGTTAAAGACGTTTCATATTGATCAATATATCCCATATCCGCAATAGTTTCAAAAATATCTCTGGATGCTTTCACCATCTTATCCATAATAATTTCTCTTTCAGCCAGCGGCATATTTGCCATGATAGTATCTAATGTCATCATTGATTCTTCCTCCATCTCATTTTCATAAATATCATTGATATAAAAGTGGTTCGCCTTTCCATTGTTTGGAATGATACGCACCAGATTACCAACCTGAACCAGTTCCTGTACTGCCTGATCTACGCCATATCTAGTCGTATTCAGGTCTTTCTTCATTTCACTTTTGGGATAGATAACATACAGATCTCCGTTATGATCTACCCAGCCATTCTGCACCGCAAATTTCAAACGATCCAGAAATAAGCTGTATAAAATCTTTGCTGTATTTGACAGATTTTTGTATTTTGCCATCTGAAACAGCACCTTCGGCACCTGCAGACACTCTACCGGCATATACTCCATCTTACTCATTCATTGTTTCCTCCTTCTGTTTGTACAGCACTTCGGCTGAATTAATATTAATTTCCAGCATCCCTACAAATACCTGATAGTACAGCAGGCATATCTGTTCATCCTCTCTTGCCAGATACAATCCTTCCAGTTCATTGGACGGATGTTTCATTCCGTATACTGCCTGACAGATATCATGGATTTTCTCACATTCCACACTTCTAAGATGCAGCTCCAAGGTGTGGTTAAATCTCTGCCAGTCCTCCAGTTTCTGATTTACTGACATCATGCACCGGAACAGTTCCGCTGCTTCACATGCTGCTGACAGCACTACATTTTTGTTATTGATACTTCCATCGGCATTTTCATATGCCCTACCATATACGCCTGATCTACTGAAACCATCTTTTATCCTCCTCTATCTAAACGGCATTTCTTCTTCCATGCCCTCTAGGATTTCTAAGAACCCTTCCGCATCTTCTGGAAACGGTGGTCTGTCAACCATTTTCGCACCTGCGAATTCAATCCTGTTTGCATACACTTCGGTGGTATAGATCTTTTTCCCGGTATCCTTATCTTCATAATTACCTGTGACAATCTCGCCTTCCACCATGACCTTCGTTCCCTGCATCAGATAATCTCTGGCAAATTCTGCTTTCTTTGCAAAAGCCTTTACCGGAATGAAACTGACTTCATCGGAATAATTTCTTCTGACTGCTAGAACGAACTTGGCAATCTTATGAAGTCCTTTTTCATTCTCCACTTCGTTGTATCCAGGATTTCTTACTAATCGCCCGGAAATAACTGTTGTATTCATTGGCTTACCCCTCCTATGCTTTCATTGATTTGTAACAGATACCGATACATGGTCCACATTTTCCATAGGCACATCCGTAACATTCATCTTTTTCCAACTCTTCTTGCTTCATTTCATCGGCAAACATTCCTAACAGTGTTGTGTAAATCTTTTCATTGCCAGGAATTTTTCTTCTGCTTTTTCCATCTTCTCTTTGTAAAATGGGATCAGTTCACGAAGAACTGGATGGAAACGTTCATTTTCATCATCCCAGGCACAGGTTTTCATCATACAGCGTGGCTGTTTCTCATAATTGCCCAGATAATATGGGCAGAACGTACAGCCTCTTTCTTTAACAATTGCCACCGGAATCACTGGCATCTGACTTTTGATTTCCTTTGTTACATGCTTACTTTCAATTCGCTCTCTCATCTTAAAATCCTCCAAGAATATATATTTGCAAAGGGAATTCCCTGAATTGCCTGTTTTTAAGCACAAAAAAAGAGGCAGACTTACGATTTTTATTTTCGCAAGCCTGCCTCTTATCAATCTAATATTCTATTTTCCAATGACATACCGTATAAACACGTATATCGCTCTGATCACATACACTGGAATCATGATGCTTCCAATCAATGCTCCAATAATGACACTTAATGCAGCCATCCCAAGTGTTGCTGTGGTATCCATTCCTCTCGGAATTAGAATCAACCGCATTTTATGTATTCCAAATGGTAATCCGGCAATAAATATCCACCAGAACCAATCTGTCTGACCACTGACTTTCATAATTGTTTTTGTCATCCAAAACCAGAATACCATAAATGCCAGCGGCAGAATTGATTTTTTAATTACATCTTCAATCGTCACCTTTTTTCTCCTTCTGTCTGATTCCTTCCGCTACCTCCCGATTAAGGTTTGCCAATATTTCTCTAACCACAGGAGAATCCAATTGAAAGGTTTCCAGATCTTTCTCTGTAAGCTCCCTTCCGTTCGCATCATATCTTCGTACAATTTTTAAAGCCATACTTTCACTTCCTTCCTGCTGATAATCCTAATGTTTTCAACAAATGTTCAAACTTCTCTCTTTTCATCCGTTTAACACGTATCTTTTCTATCTTTTTCAGATAGACTTGTATTCTACTTACCGTATCTTCATTGCTCATTCGTTACCCTCTCTTTCTGCCCACGATGCTAGAAGCTTAAATATAATTTCTTCCATCTGAGTCTTTGTATATGTCTCTGGAAAATATTGTTTCAATTTCTTCGCCGGAATCTGCACCTGAACTTTTTCAATACTTTCATTCATGCAAATCTGGTCAATCTCTGAATACGTCAACATCCGTTCTTTTGAAATCTGTTTCAATTCCTTTGCCTGCTTCATGGACGGTACTATATTGTGATTATGCATATACTGAAGTAATATCTGCTGCTCTTCAGTTCTCAAATAGGAAACTTCAACAGCTGTATTAAAGGGAAGCTTCTTCTCGTCTGCCAATTCTAAAAACTCTGCGATCAACTCTGTCAGATGAATATATCGAAGAATCTGTCTGGAACTATCTCCTGTATTCTGACTGACTTCTTCCGCCGCTAACTTCTTGCCAACTTGGCAAGAAGTTAAATCAGACCGTTTTCCCTGACGCTTTAACGCCTCATATTTCATTTTATAAGCGAATGCCTTTTCGCTGATTAGCAGCTCTTCTCGCTGAATGTTGGAATCTACCATGATCACCGTCGCTTCGTCATCTGTAATATCTTTGATGATAACCGGCATTTTCTCTAATCCTGCAAGTTCACATGCTCGTTTTCGCCGATGACCAGCTACAAGCTCATAACCACCAGACTCTCTCAACCGCACAATACCGGGAACCAACACGCCATATTGTGTAATGCTTTCAGACAATTCCTCCATTTTCTTATCATCTTTTACTTGAAATGGGTGATTTGGAAACGGATGAAGGCTTCCTATTGCTATCTCACTGATTCCATTGGTTGTCTCTTCGCTTGTTCCAAACAACGCATCAAGCGGCTGTAAGGAAATGGGTGTTGCTCTTTTTTTAGATGGCATCTTTCAGCACCTCCTCCGTCACTCTCCGATAAGCTTCTGTAGCTTTGCCTTTCGGATCATAAGAGAAAATACTCTGTCCTTCTCTGACTGCCTCCTTCATTCTTACGGAAAATGGAATATAATTATCAAAGATATGAATTTGACTTCCATATACATTTCTGAGAAGTTCCATATTATTTCTTGCATCATTCGTATGAGCATCTACCATCGTGAACAGAATCCCACCGACTTGCAGCTTCGGATTAATCTGCTTACGGACCTTACCGATCGTTTTAATAACTGTTGCAATCCTTTGATTGGCAAGTAGGACGCTTCAACCGGAATAAGTACTTCATCTGATGCAGCCAGCGCATTGATCGTAATCATTCCCAATGATGGCATACAATCAATGATGACCGCATCATATTGATCTTTGATACCATATAATATCTGTTTCAATACATATTCCCTGCTCATTGCATTTACCAACTGTACTTCCGTACCTGCCAGTCCAATGTTAGAACAGATAATGTCTATTCCCTCTGCCTGATGTCTGATATGACAGTCGGAAGGAATATCTTCATCTTTCATTACTGCATCCATAAGAGCTGTAAGTGTTTCATTACTGTCATCACAATCACGATATCCAAATCCTGCGGATACATCAGACTGTGGATCGGCATCTACAATCAACACTTTCATATTCTTTTGTGCTAATCCTACTGCTAAATTAGCTGTACATGCGGATTTTCCCGTTCCCCCTTTTTGGTTTACAATAGAAATAATTCTAGCCATTTTTCATCACCTTTCATCGTCGTCAATCAAAAAGAGGACTGAATTAGACAACCGGAATCTATATTCCATGCGAGCTAATTCAGTCCTATAATTACAATAATTCTGTTGTTTTTACTCTTGTCTTACACAAATCCATTTCCAGTCTGGATCTGTAATAATTCATATTCTGGAATGACAGCGCTGCCTTATTTTTCCCTTTTTCAGGGAGTTAAAAATAAGGACTAAATTAGTGCAACCCCTTGTATTTACTGGAGTTTTCTAACTTGTCCTTATTATAACTCGACCATGAGGCGTGATATTTGGCATCTGCACCCGGTAGATATCATTGTACCTTCCAACCATATGGTTGAATCGGTGCTGCCAGTGCATTGCCACAAGTGGCATTCCATTATCATCGTAGAATAGAAATCCGCTATATCCATCTATGGCTTTCTCCACTTTCGGTGCATTTCTGTCCTCAATGATTGCCTGAAACATCTGTGCCACATCCTCTGTGATTGGCAATACTCTTGTTCCTGCATCAGTCTTTGTGGTTTCTATGATGTATCGCATATCCGATGTCCTCTGTAACTGATGGTCGATATTCACGGTTCTATTCTCAAAATCAATGTCTGTTAGCGTCAGTCCACAAAATTCCGATATTCGCATTCCCGTATGAAAGAGTATTTACACCACTTCATAGTATTTGCAGTACACCACATCGCCATGCACAAACTTCAGGAACTTTCTCATCTGGTCTTTTGTAATTGCCTCTCTTGTGACTGCATCATTTACCAATACCCCTGCAAGCTGAAATCCGAATGGATTCTTTACCAGAATGTCATCATCTACTGCCATTTGAAAGGCTGGTCGCAGCACTCCCCGGATGGTATGAATGGAACTGTAGCTTTTCCCATCTTCCTGTTGCAATTTTATAAGAAACAGCTTTGCATCGGATGTTTTCACACTTCGTATCGTCTTTTTGCCAAATGCTTCTCAATGCAATTTATCGTTGTACCTGCAAGCCTTCTGCAAAAGAGCTGTTGTACTTGAGCATATTCTTTCGGGCAACTTTCATTGCTTCCACAGATTCTTCTGCCTTTTTTATAGATTCTGCAATGGTTTTTTTCTCTTTGCCCTTTGCAACATCTTTCTTTAATCTGAGTTCCACAAGACCCTTTTCGACTTCAGTAATATTCTGAAGATATTGCTCATACACGCTGTTAGAAAACTCGACATCGTGTTCATCATTAAGGAAAATTTCTCGTACAGAAGTGAGCAATTTTGCCGATTGCATAATGGTATTTTTCTTACCTAAAAGTCCTGCTGAACCAACAGCACCACCGACTCCGGCACCAACCCCTATTCCAAGTGCAGCTCCGCCGCCAACGATAGCAATTGTTCCACCAAGCATTCCAGCACCGCCTGCTGCTATAGCACCTCCACCAAGATATGCAAGACAGGCGCTGGTCAATGCTGCCCCACTAAGCCCGGCAAAATTTGAGCCTACCAATGCCACAGCAATCGGTCCCGCAAAGGCACCCGCAGTTGCAACAGTAACTATTGAGATAACCGCAGTGATGGACAGAGACGTAATCACAGTCTTAAGGACCTCATTAAGTTCATTCATTCGCTTGTCATAAGACTTACGCAATCGTTTTACATATTCTTTTTCACAATACTTGCCCGTAAATTGCTCGTTTAGGAATCGGTCACCTTCGCTTTTTTTGAAACCGTTAATCGGATTGTTCAGATGCTTGTATTTTTTGCACGGTACATCATTACCTTTTTTATCCTTCTCCATTCCAAGCGGATAATACGGTTCAAACAACATTGCTTCAAGAAGAATTAATCGATACCACGGTTCATTAGGATTTTGTCCGGCAATGCACTGTTGCAATTCATCCATAGTGTACCAATGCATTTTCGCTCCAGGAACCTGTGTAAAACTCTCAAAACCATCAGAGATAAACTTCGCCCAGTCTTGAAGCCATGTAGTTTTCAGTTCTTTAACGCCTTCTCTGGTTATAGGAATGTTGGTACGCTCTATATCATTGAGTGTTTTGTAATATTCAAGGTTATAAAGTATCTCTGTCTGCTCCAACGAAAGACCGAGTTTATCCATCTGTATATCCATGTCTGCTCCTATTCTTTTATAGATATCTGCATCGGCCTTTCTGAATGTCTGCTGCTTTATATTCTCATACACATCTCGAACCTTTTTAACATTTCGAGCCTTAAGTCCCCAACTCACATCAGAACCGATAGCAACCGCAAATCTTCCCACACCTACATAATTAATGGATACCCAATATTTTTGTGTTGCAATTGCCTCACCCATATCAAGTGCAGTAAATACCCCCGTTGAAACAGTCAGCATACGTGCAATGGTCGGGGTGTTTGCGGGCTTAACAGAATTCCAGTCAATCTTCTTCATGTCTGCAAGGCAACTCACACATTTTTCTTTCATTGCCATTGCAAGTCGTCTTATAAAATAAAATGCACGCACAATGCACTCGTTAGCAATTACCGGAACAGCCTGTTTACATAATTCCACAGCAACACCAAGTTCGCCACGCAAATCAAATTTAACAACGGACTCCTTGATAATCTGTCCATTTTCATCACGCTGCATCATAAGCGTACCGTTAAACAACTTTGAAAGAAAGAGGGACAATGACATATCATCATCGACCTTTATATCCTTGAAAAACGGTATTGCCGAAATCTCCTTTGCCAAAGCAAGGATTGGTCCAGGAATTCCCGTACCACCGGTAACACCCGCCGTGCTGCTTGACCCAGCAACATCACTTACAAGATGGAAGAACCATGTTATAGTTCCCATTAAAATCTTCTGCGGTACATCCTTTCCAATGAAAGGCTTGCTTTTTTCCGGAACATCAACAACAAGGAATACCCCGTTAACATCTGTTCCATATGATTTTTCCGTAAACTGCGTTAATAAAGAGAATGCCAAACCTACAATTGTTGGATGGTGAGCAAAATCTCTCAGATGATGTTGCAGTCCACCACCGAAATCAGGTGTATTTCCATCACTCGGAATTGGGAATCGTTTCTCCAACGCTTTCACTGCGGATTTTACATCATCAAATTTCTCGCCCTCAAACATTTCTGCTGTCTTTTTTACGAAGGCATCCACTTTATCACTGGCAATACTGCGTCCATTCGTCAGATCAAACTCTCCGACCCAAAGAATGTCCAATAGGCCACAAGCAATACCACTTGCAATTGCGACAACATAATCCAAGTTATCCGCCTGGCTTGATAATAATTCAATCTGACTATTCAAATCATAAATGGCTTTATCAAAATCAAATTCTTTTGAGCCGATAAACCCATCATAGGGTATCAATTCATATTTTATATCCACATTTTCCTTGCTCATTTTATATTACCAAGCCTTTCTCCGCTATCTACAAGTTTCCCTTGCCCTCCATTTCCGCATCCTTACCATAATGCTAATTTATAATTTAGTCAATCATGCTTTACTAAATTATATTTTACTATATGCCATATATAAAAACAGACCGCGCATCCTTATTAGATGCGCGGTCTGTTCTATACGATAATCCCCTTTTGCTTTTGATACCTTTGGTATCATTTCTTAAATTATATAAAACATCTCATGAATTGTCAATAGTACTTTCATTTTTTGTCGTTTTTTCAAAAATTATAAAAGTACTATCGTCTCCCGCCACACTTCGCACAAACTCTCCAGCCTCCATGCCGCATTGGCCGGGCTGGTGGAGGGCAGCACCGTGGCTTCTATGCCGGTCAGGGGCAGCTGATATTTTCGGTAAAGCTCTCCTGCTTTGTTACCGTTGGCATAGATCCGCGTGATCTGTGATTCCGCCAGAATCCTTCGAATATCCGTCGGCTCCACATTGCGGATGCTACTGTCGCTGGATCCCTTAATATCGCAGCTCTGGATTACATCCCAGACGGCAATGTGATGAGCCAGTAGCATTTTCTTTTTCTCCTCTATGGTCTCCGGCACCGGTTCCCCGCACAGATCTGCCATCACTTTCCAAAAACGATTCTGCTTATGTCCGTAATAAAAATGGTTCTCCCGGGATTTCACCGAGGGCAATGTTCCCAGGATCAGCACCAGCGAATCCGCATCGTACACCGGTGCAAACGTGTGCTCAATATGTTCATATCCTGTCATGCTGTTTTCCTTCTTCCTTATGGCTGTCCCTGTCTTTCAGCAGATATCGGGCCGCAGGAATTTCCACGATCAGAGTAACCGCTACCGCCACCGCCGCAGACACCACGATAATCAGTATCTGATATTTCCACTGCCATACACGGTCACCTGTCATATTTGGCGGCGTATCCCCGCTCCAATAAGGAATTCTTTTTTCTTTCAGCCAGACGGCGATCATCTGATGCCAGAGATACAGATTATAGGAAAATTTGCAAAAAAGTGATGCCACCCGGTTGGAATATAGTTTCTGATAATATTCTCCCGCACAGGCCGTACTGAAAAGGAACAATGCAAACAGAAACGACTGCACCAGCCGGCTCTGCAACTGAACTGCCTGCAGATTCACATCCCCGTCGTATTTATGAATCATCCCGTTCATCAGAAAAATGCACAAAACAGAGATCACTGTTCCTGCCAGCCGCGAGTATTTATTTTCTGTCACATATTTCTTCCACATGACATACAGGATGCAGCAAAGCATGCCATTGGCATAGATTCCCATAAACGTCAGAATATTATTTCCATAATTTCTCTCTTTTCCAGCAAAACAGTTCAGGATCACCGCGGTACTTGTAACGGAAATCATCAACATCACACTATAAGTGGCAAAGGCCCACTTGCGGAACAATCTTGCGATCCACGGCAGCAGCAGATAATAGATCACTTCCATCTGTACCGTCCACAACACACCGTTAAAAGAGGTGGATATATAAGTGTCCGACCAATTTGGTGCAACGCAAAATACATGTGTCACAATATCTTTGCACAATACTCCCACATTCCGATATTTATGTCCCGGTAAAATATAGAAAAACAGATCGATCGCCAACATAAAATAGTAAGAAGGCAGTATTCTTGCTGCCCTCTTTCTGTAAAATGTCTTCGTATCCGGCCAGTCCTCTCCCAGAACAATAGATCTTGCATAAGGATAAAAATTGCAGAATGCGCTGAGCAGGATCATCATATCCACAAAAATAAATCCATACCTGACCCATCCGGCAAGGTTGATCTCTGTGATTCCAATATATTTTGTGTACTCTGTTGGAATCCGAAGATACGGTGTCAGCCATGTCTGCTGCCAGAAATGAAACCACACTACCATCCCGATGGCTATGGCACGGATTCCATCCAGCACACCGATTCTGTTTTCTATTCTGTTTTTTTCATCCATGCTGTATTCCCGCCGTTTCTGATTTTCTGCTGCTTCCTATCTGTCATGTTCCAGTCTCCATCTGATACATCTGGTGAGATAATCCACGTAATCTGCATTCTTACACATTTCCTTGCCGGGAGTATCGGAGATCTTTGCCACATCCATGCCGTTGCAGGCAGTGGTCTTCATGACAATATTCAACGGTTCCTCGCAGGTATCATTGGCAATATAGGTTCCGATACCGAAAGCCACCGTCACCCTGTCCCGGAATGCCTTACGCAGTTCATCTGCCCGTGCAAAGTCCAGGCCGTCACTGAACAGCAGGGTCTTGCGCTTCGGGTCAATCCCCAGAGATTCATAATGAGATATCAGCTTCTCCCCCCATGCAAAGGGATCCCCACTGTCATGCCGCACGCCGGAAAACAGAGTGGAATAGGTCAGCTGGAAATCTTTCAGGAAACAATCCGTGGTGATCGTATCCGTCAAAGCAATTCCGTTCAAAATGCCATACTCTTTCACCCAGGCATCCAGGGCATACCAGTTGGAATATGCCGGATTGTGCTTGTGATTGCCCTGCCCGGTACACATGATCCATTCATGGGCCATAGTGCCTACCGGTGTCACGTTCCATTTCTTTGCCAGATAGACATTGGAGGTACCAATGCAGGCGGAGTCCTTATAATCCTTATTGTGACCCACCAGCTCCTGTACTGCCAGTTCCTGTGCCTCTGCAGAGAGACGGCGTCTCAGACCGAATTCACTGAAATTTCCAAGGCAATACGTTCCGTCCACCAGCTTCTGTAGCTTGTCTGCCAGACGCTCCCGGAAGGAGGCATACAGCTTCTCATAGTCATAATTCATACGGAAAAATACTTCATTAACAATAGCCAGCGTCGGGATCTCATACATAGAAGTATTCAGCCAGGATCCCTTGGTCTCGATGGTCAGACCGCAGTCCGCCTCCGTGCCGATCTCAAAATCCTCGTATCTGGGCTGCCACAAACGTAAAAAATCCACATAGGAACCCTTGATCCATTTTACGTTCTCCAGATAAGCCAGTTCCTCTTCCGTAAAACGTAAGTCACAATAGGCCCGGATCTGCGCCTTGATTTCTTCTACCATTTCAGATGTGAAAAATACATCTGTATTCCTGCATTTGAAGGTCCAGGTAGTCTTATAAGCGCTGAACTGGTGGTAGATACACTGTCCCATAGAGAACTTGTACATATCATTTTCCAGTAAGCTGTTGATGATCTGTGGTAATTGCATGATTTTATCCTCTTTCTCTCTTAGATTCACAACTGTGTAAATATGATATGTTCTCTAAATCACATCCGCCTGGATCGGTCCCATAGCTGCGATGGCCGTCTGGTGCGTCTGGGGTGTCACACAGGCACAGGCCTTCTCAATGACACACACTCTCGCTTCCGGTACAAATGCCTTTGCCATGACCACATTGCTTAACACACAGATTCCGGTGCAGAATCCGGTAAAATCCACTTCCATGGGATATTCACCCTCTGCTGCCTCTCCTGCTGCCGTCACCTCTTCCCAGATTGCCTTCAGCGTATTTCCAAAATCCAGACTGCCAAAAGTAGGTTTTTTCACCGTAAGGATCTGGTCTGGCGCATAATGCTCCTGTACCGCCTTCACGATATCTGGATGGATCTTATATCCTTCTGTGCCTTCCTGTCCGTGCAGAACGGGCAGACGCTTTCCTTCCTGGGTGTACAGATAATCCGCCGTATGGGTATCCTTTGTAAAGATCACCTTGTAGTATTCCCCACTTTCTGCTGCCGCAACGATATACTTTACCGCCGCCTCGCACTCCTTGTTTCCCAGCGCCCCGGTGATGAATTCGTTCTGTGCATCCGTGATCACTAATACTTTCTTTGTCATGTCCCTCTCCTCTACTCGTTTTTCTATAATGATGCCGGGGCAAAAGCCCCCGACTTTGCACAAAAAGCAGGCAACCGCATCCTGCGGCTACCTGCTTCTATTACTTATAGAAATAATTTCTTTACTTTTTCTGCATCAAATACAACTTCCTTTACCCCGTCCACTTCGATCTGATACAGGGCATTGGCTGCCAGATGCTCCGCCGCCTGCTCAAGGTCACGGATTCCACTGGTGTTGGAATAGATCTCCACCACCGCATCCAGTCCCTCTTCGGTGAGTGTGCATTCGTCTGTCTGCAGTCCAATCCTTTTCAGCACCTTCGGCAATGCAAATCTGGAGAAAATGATCTTCTTCTCCTCCGGTGTGTAATCCGGGATATCGATCACTGCAAAACGGGACATTAACGGAGCACTGATCTGCTCCTTGTCATTGGCAGTGGCGATGGGGTAGACACCAAAGGTGGGAACGGTACATTCCATATAGTTGTCCGTGAATCCCAGATTGTCAAGCAGTGTCAGAAGCACATCCGCCGGATTGCCGTTACCCTTGCCGTTTGCCGCCTTGTCCAACTCATTGATGATGAATACCAGATTAGACTCTCCCGCCATGGAAAAAGGCCTCCATGATAATGCCCGGCTTGGCATTGGCATAGATTCTGGAGCTTCCGGTCAGCTGCTCCGGATCGTTAATGGAACTCATGTCCAATGTTGTCCAGGGCAATTTCAGGATCCTCGCCACCGCATAAGCGATCTGGGATTTACCGGTTCCGGCCGGACCCACCAGAAGCAGTCCGTAAGCCGGTAAGGTGTGAGTACGGTTAATCTGGATAATGGTCTCCATGATCCGCTGCTTGACTCTCTCCATGCCGTACAATTCCTCGTCCAGGATCCGTCTGGCTTCCACCGGATCAATGGCTTCGAAGTAATTGCCCTTCCACTGAATGTTCATCATGATGGACAGCGCTCTCTGGGCATGTCTTCTCTCTTCCGGAGACACCTCATGGGATCTGGCCACCGCCAGATTTCTTCTGGCCCACAGGCGGATGTTTTCCGGCATAGTCCTTCCGGCGCATGTCATGAAATCGGAGATACTCTGAAGGCTGGTAAGCTTCATATCATCGCCGTCTTCCTCTTCGTCCTCCCCCTGTTCCTCTTCTGCGGGAGCACTGCTGGCGAACAGTCTTTCCATCATGAACTGTAAAAATCCATCTTCTGCCGAAAGCTTGGTTCCGCCGCCAAATGCAGTCTCTCGGATCTTGTATACCGCATAGCCTTCTTCCCGGTTTTCCCCGGAAAGCCGGACATTGATGTGATTTTCTCCTAACCATCTGACGAGGCTTACGAATCTTGCATCGATCTGTAAAATATCGGCATAGGCACTGCTGCCCTCTTCCCTGAATTCGAAATTCGTGCGTTTGTTCTGATTGCCGAAGACACCGATAGCATGGTGCTTCCACTGCTCGCTGCTGTTGTCCAGGATCAGGATCGGCTTTTCGGGACTTGCCGCAGCCTCATTGGAACGGAACATGGTATAGGTGCATACGGGATCCTGCTTCTTCTCATTTTCCGGGATACTGCTGAAATCAAATACCGGCATGGTCAGCCTCCTTTTTTCTCGCCTGAATCTTCTCCTCATCGATCAGCTTGAACTGCTTTACCAGATTGGTCATATTCTCGGACTGAGCCAGCAGTTCCTCACTGGTAGCGGATAATTCTTCTGCTGCCGCAGAGTTGGACTGTACGATCTCGGAGATCTGGTTCACACCGCTCTCCGCCTGATTCATGGCATCTGACTGAGCAGCTGCAATCTGGTTCAGTTCCTCAGAATCCTGTGCGATCCTGCGGACGCCTTCCACGATAACGCTCAACGTCTGGGACGCATGATCCACAGCTTCATTGCCGGCATGGATCTCCTCCAGTGTACCGCCGATCAGCTCTCTGGTATTGACAGCGGACTGCGCACTCTGCTCTGCCAGCTTACCAATCTGGTCTGCCACCACAGCAAAACCTCTTCCGGCCTCCCCCGCTCTGGCTGCCTCAATGGACGCATTTAAGGACAGCAGATTGGTCTGACTGGCAATATCCTCGATCTCACCGATGATGTTGCTGATCTTCTCGGAAGTCTCGTTGATCTGTTCCATGATCTCCATCAGATGATTCATCTCGGTACGGCCTTCATCTGCCTTAGCAGAGTATTCCTGTGCCTGCCTGCTGGAATTCTTGGTATGCTCTGCAGTATTGTCTACCATAGAGGTAATATTAGTAATGGTTGCCTGTAGCTGCTGTACGGCTCCGGCCTGCTCAGTAGCGCCCTCTGCCAGAGACTGTGCGGCATCTGCCAGGCTTCCGGCACCCATGGATACCTGGCCGGATACGGAATTTACATTGTACAATGCTTCGTTCATCTTATATTTGATATCTCTCAGGGCTTCCTTCAATTCATCCAGATCCCCTGCATAGAGATCGGGGTAAAGAAATTTTACCGTCCAGTCACCATTTGCCATGGCATTCAGAGCCTGCTTGATATCCTCAATGATCATTCGCAGATTTTCAGCCATTGCAATGGCGGCACGATTCATCTCTGCCACTTCGTCCTCTGTCTTTACTTCCGGGAACTCTGAAGACAGATCACCTGCAGCAAACCCATCCAGTCTGTCTGCCAGCGCTTTCAGCGGTCCGGCGATTCCTTTGGCTATTCTTTTTCCCGCTTTTTCAGATCCCGCAAAGCCTACTCCGATGATCAGAAGGATTACGATAAAAATAACCACACGGAAAACATTCAGTTTGGCTTCCATGGCATTTCCGTTCGTTACACTGCTGTCCAACAGGCTCGTCATATCTGCATAGACCTGCTGGAACACGGGATCCATCTGTTCGCCTGCCATCTGCTGTGCCTGCATCCGCTTAGCAGAATCGGAAGCTGTTCCCAGTTCCAGTATCTGTGCCTCGATCTGCTGATAAGAAGCTACGCCGTCCTTGATCTGCTGGTAGGTAGCTCTTCCCTCATCCGTGATCATGTCATCTTCCAGGGCACTGATATAGGTATCCAACTGTTCCGCCGTCAGGTCATGGGCATTTTTTGCTGTAGCGATCAGTGTATCGTCATCATAGCCGATGGCGGCACGGGTCTCACTCCGCATCTCCGCGATAACGATCATCGCCTTACCGATGTCACCCTGCGCGAAACCGTAATGCTTCAAGGCGTAGGAATACTGATAACTCACGATTCCCATGGCCACACAGGCGATGACACCCGTCATGCTCAGCAGTATCGTGGTCTTACGAAATACTTTCAATAGGCGCTTCTCAATGGAGAGCTTGTTTAAACTGTTAAATCTGTCCGTTCTGTCCATTCCAATGTTCCATCCTCTCTGTAAACTGTGTGTAAAAATCTATCGTCCCCTCATACGGCAATAAATAAAACAGACGCAGCAGCAGGAGATTTTCTTCCCTCTGTTTCCCTTCGTCTTCTCCTGTCAGTCTTTCTTCCATGGCATGTAACAGGTCATGCCATTGTAAGGTAAATTGCTGATTGCGGGTCAGATCCGGAGTATCGATCCATTTACTGACTTTTATCTTGCTGCGGTTCTCCTTTGCACATTCCCCGGTCTGAAGAAAATAGGAAAATCCTCCATTTTCATAATATCTTCCCAGCGGAAATAGCCGGCAGATTCCGGGACGGTACGGGTGAATACTGCATCGACCCTCTCCGTCCAGATACGCACAGGCTTCCTCTGCTCCCTGCATTTTCAGATTCGGTAAGATCACACCGTCCACCACATTGAGCTCCACCGATGCCGCTAATAGCTCCTGCATGCTTTTCCCCATTCCTGTAGTCATCCGGTACACATCATAGGGATCCAGGATAATGGAATTGCCCATGCCGTGACAACACCGGGAACAGCCATTGCAACCACCGCAATCCGCTTTTACCATATCATTTGCTTTATATAAATGACCATCGGATATCTCCGCAAGGCTTACATTTCGCTTCATATCTTCACCATCAGCCTCTCTGTGCCTTGCGTTCCATGATCTCCTTCAGGCTCTCGGTGTAAGGCGCTCTTGCCACACCGTACTCTGTTACGATTCCGGCGATCAGTTCATGATCCGTTACATCAAAAGCGGGATTGTATACCTTTACACCTTCCGGGGCCATGCGCTCCTTATACCACATCTCGGTGACCTCTTCCGCCTTGCGCTGCTCGATGCAGATATCTGCGCCGGTAACAGTAGCCATGTCAATGGTAGATGTAGGTGCACAGATATATACCGGTACACCGTACTGCTTTGCTACCGCTGCTACTACGCTGGTGCCGATCTTGTTGGCCGTATCTCCGTTAGCCGCCACTCTGTCACAACCCACGAACACTGCCTGTACCCAGCCCTTGGACATTACAGAAGCAGACATATTGTCGCAGATCAGTGTGACATCCACGCCTGCGGAATGCAGTTCAAAAGCAGTCAGTCTGGCTCCCTGCAACAGGGGTCTGGTCTCATCCGCAAATACATGGAAGTTATAGCCCTTCTCCTGTCCCAGATAAATAGGTGCTGTTGCAGTACCATATTTTACGGTTGCAAGTTGTCCTGCATTACAGTGAGTCAGGATGCCATCTCCCGGTTTCACCAGTTCCAGGCCAAATTCTCCGATTTTTCGGCATACTTCCACATCTTCCACCCGAATCTGCAAGGCTTCATCATGCAGGATTTCCTTCACTTCTGCCACGGTTTTGTGTTCTTCTCTGCCGGCCTTCACAGCCACGGCATTCATACGCTTCAATGCCCAGGACAGGTTGACTGCGGTGGGTCTGGAAGAATCCAGATATTCCTTATATTCGGTAAATTTCTCATAAAACTTTTCAAAATCTTCGGTCTCGATGCGGTTTGCCAGCAGATAAATACCCAGTGCCGCCGCTACGCCGATGGCCGGAGCCCCTCTGACTTTCAACAGATAAATGGCATCCCAAATTTCCTGTGCCGTATGTAAAGCGATCAGTTCGATCCTGCCGGGTAATAAGGTCTGGTCTATGATGATCACCGCATCCTGTGCTTCATCCAGTGCCACGGTGTCGTAATCGAGAATTGCTTTTTCTTTTTCCATAGATACTCCTTTATATATGTTTTCGTAATTGTCAGATCCTTACGGTATCTTCCCGGTTAATTTTCATGCCGGATAATATCGGCAAATTCTGCTTTCGCTGCCTTGGCCAGATCCTCCGGTGTCAGACGGATCTGAGATCCGATCTTGCCGCCGCTGACATAGATCTGCTCCTGTGTCTTTGCGCTTTCATCGATTCTGGTCACGTACTGCTTTTTCATGCCAATGGCAGTACAGCCGCCGCGGATATAACCGGTAATGGCGTTAATGTCCTTTACGTGGATCATTTCCACGCTCTTTTCCCCTACCGATTTCGCTGCCTTTTTCAGATCCAGCTCCGCCGCAATAGGGATAACGAATACAAAATAATTCTTGCTGTTGCTCACGGTGACCAACGTCTTATAGACCTGTTCATAGGGCAGGGATAATTTGTCAGCTATCTGAAGACCGTCCACGAATTCCTCACACTCGTAGGTGTGATGGGTATAAGGAATCTTCAAAGATTCCAGGATCCGCATTGCGTTGGTCTTTACTTCTTTTTGTTTTGCCATAAAACTACTCACGCCTTTCAACAACCTGCAAACTTTGAGCCGAAGGCACAAATTTGCAGGTGAAAAAATTTTTTTTCACCTTGTTACCCTTGGTATCATTTTATTTTACTATTTTGCTTCCCTCAGCGCAAGCATACAAGGCAAGAAACTTGCACAAGTTGCATCAGTTTTTTGCAGAAAAGAACTCCGCCCGACTCCCGGACGGACCGGGGAATCAGACGGAGTTCTTATATGTTTTTAATCCGTTGTTACGAATTAGTTTGCTGCCTTCTCAGCCTTTGCAGTTTTCAGCTGCTCGGTCAGAGCAGGAACTACCTTGTTCAGGTCGCCTACGATACCGTAGTCAGCCACATCGAAGATAGGCGCGGTCTCATCCTTGTTGATGGCAACAATGAGATCAGACTCTTCCATACCTGCTACATGCTGAATAGCACCGGAGATACCGATTGCAAAGTAAATCTGAGGACGAACGGTCTTACCGGTCTGTCCAACCTGCAGATCCTTGGGCTTCCAGCCATTATCTACAACTGCACGGGAGCAGGATACGGTACCGCCAAGAACCTCTGCCAGATCCTCCAGGATCTTGAAGTTCTCTGCGCTGCCAACTCCACGTCCGCCGGATACCAGGATCTTAGCATCCATGATATCAACGGTATCGGATACAGCCTTAACGACTTCCTTGATGGTTACATATTTGTTGTTCGGAGTAAATCCGGGATTGTACTCTTCGATTACAGCCTTTGCACCTGCGATAGGAGCGATCTTCTGCATAACGCCGGGACGAACGGTTGCCATCTGAGGTCTGTTGTCGGGGCAGGCGATGGTAGCGATGGTGTTACCACCGAATGCAGGACGGGTCATCAGCAGCTGGTTGTGCTTCTGCTCCTGTCCGGGGATAGCAACGAGAGGGAAATCACCGATCTCAAGTACCGTACAGTCTGCGGTCAGACCGGTCTTAACTCTTGCGGAAACGGTAGGGCCGAGGTCACGTCCGATAGCAGTTGCACCTACCAGAACGATCTCAGGCTTATATTTCTCGATAACAGATGCCAGTGCATGTGCATAAGGCTCGGTTCTGTAAGTCTCCAGTTCGGGATCGTCCACAAGGATTACCTTATCTGCGCCATACTCAGCCAGCTTATCTGCCAGATTCTTTACATTATAACCGATCAGAACCGCGGTTACCTCGGTCTCCAGCTTTGCAGCCAGCTCTTTACCTTTGCCGAGCAGCTCCAATGCGATACCGCTGATCTCATTGTCTACCTGCTGGGCGAACACATATACACCCTTGTATTCTTCAATATTATTGGTTACCATGGTTTGCCTCCTATATTAGATGATGTGCTTTTCTTTGAATTTAGCCACAATGTAAGCTGCTCCGTCTTCAGGTGAATCGGGAACGATCTTCTCACCTGCGCCCTTACGAACCTTATCGGATGCCTTTGCAATCTTGGTAGGAGATCCCTTCAGGCCAAGGTTGCTGTCATCAACATCTTTCAGATCAGCTCTGCCCCAGGTAGTGATCTCTGCCTTGCATGCATCGAAGATTCCGCCGGGAGTCATATAACGAGGCTTATTCAGCTCGGACAGTGCAGTGATCAGGCAGGGCATCTGAGCCTCTACTACATGATATCTGTCATCATACTGTCTCTGAACGATCACCTTGTCTCCCTCAACCTTGATGTCCTGTGCATAAGAGATTACGGGAAGTCCCAGATGCTCAGCGATCTGAGGACCAACCTGTGCGGTATCACCATCGATTGCCTGACGACCGGTAATGATCAGATCATAGTCAAGGTTTCTCAGTGCACCTGCAATGGTAGTGGAAGTAGCCCAGGTATCAGCACCGCCCAGTACTCTGTCGGTAACCAGAATTGCTTTGTCAGCGCCCATAGCCAGTGCCTCACGAAGAGCATCTGCTGCCTTGGGAAGACCCATGGTCAGTACGGTAACTTCTGCGCCGAACTCGTCCTTCAGCTTCAATGCAGCTTCCAGACCAGCCTTATCATCGGGATTCATGATAGCAAGCATTGCGCCTCTGTCAAGAGTTCCGTCAGGATTGAATTTAACACCGCCCTTGGTATCGGGCACCTGCTTAATACAAACAACAATCTTCATTGTATTTTCTCCTTACTTTTCTAATAAAATTTCCGACAAATGCCTGCTTGCTTATTTCAGCAGATCTGCGGAGATAACCATTCTCTGAACTTCGGAAGTACCCTCGTAGATCTCGGTGATCTTTGCATCACGCATCATACGTTCAACTTCGTACTCTCTGATGTAACCGTAACCACCGTGCAGCTGAACAGCCTTGGTAGTAACTTCCATAGCAACCTCAGCAGCATACAGCTTAGCCATAGCAGCTTCTACAGAGTAAGAGATCTTAGGATTGGTCTTGTACTCGTCCTTCTTGCGTGCAGCCTTGTATACCAGCATCTTGGCAGCTTCCACCTTGGTAGCCATATCAGCCAGCTGGAACTGTGTATTCTGGAATCCGGAAATGGACTTTCCGAACTGCTTTCTTTCCTTGGTGTAAGCAACGGTTCTCTCCAGAGCGCCTTCTGCAATACCCAGAGCCTGGGAAGCGATACCGATACGTCCGCCGTCCAGAGTGTGCATTGCGATCTTGAATCCCTGTCCCTGCTTACCAAGCATATTCTCCTTGGGGATACGGCAGTCGGTGAAGATCAGCTCGTAAGTGGAAGAACCCTTGATACCCATCTTCTTCTCTTTGGTACCGAAGGTAAATCCGGGAGTACCTTTCTCAACGATAAAGGAAGAAATCTCCTTCATCTTTCTGCCTCTCTTCTCTACGATACCGGTAACTGCGATCACGATATATACATCAGCTTCTTTACCGTTGGTGATGAAGCACTTGGATCCGTTGATGACCCACTCGTCACCATCTAATACAGCCTTAGTCTGCTGTCCCTGAGCATCGGTACCTGCACCGGGCTCGGTCAGACCGAAAGCACCGATCTTACGGCCGCTTGCCAGATCGGGAACATATTTCTTCTTCTGATCCTCAGTACCGAAGGTCATAATAGGATCGATACACAGAGAGGTATGTGCGGATACGATAACACCGGTGGTTGCACAAACCTTGGAAAGCTCCTCAACACACATAGCGTAGGTCAGGGTATCACAGCCCTGTCCGCCGTACTCCTTGGGAACGGGAATTCCCATGAAGCCGTACTTAGCCATCTTCTCAACGGTCTCTCTGGGGAAGGTTTCGGTCTCGTCAACTTCCTGCGCAAGAGGTTTTACTTCGTTCTCGGCGAACTCTTTGAACAGCTGTCTCGCCATCTCATGCTCTTTGGATAATGTAAAATCCATGATGTTAATCCTCCATTGTTATTTATACTTGGTTGTAATTATGAACTTAGACTGTCCAGAGCCGTATCCGGCTCCGAACAGTTATTTTACCTTTTGCCTACTGTGCATCCACAGGAGTCTTGGTGCGGTCTGCATTGTATACATAGAAGCCCTTGCCGGTCTTCACACCAAGGTTACCGCCGCGAACCATCTTACGGATCAGAGGGCATGCACGATACTTGCTGTCGCCGGTCTCGTTGTACAGAACATCCATGATGGCAAGGCAGATATCCAGTCCTACGAAATCGCCCAGTTCCAGGGGTCCCATGGGATGATTAGCGCCCAGCTTCATAGCTGCGTCGATACCTGCGATATCGGATACACCTTCCATCTTGATGAAAGCTGCTTCATTGATCATAGGGATCAGGATACGGTTAACAACAAAGCCTGCTGCCTCGTTTACCTGAACAGGGGTCTTGCCGATCTCTTCCGATATCTTCTTGATGGTGTCTACGGTCTCTGCGGGAGTATTCACACCTGCAATTACCTCAACCAGCTTCATACGGTCTGCGGGATTGAAGAAGTGCATACCGATCAGAGGACGGGTCAGTCCGTTGCCGATCTCGGTAATGGAAAGGCTGGAAGTGTTGGAAGCAAATACACACTCGGGCTTGCAGATCTTGTCCAGCTCACCGAAGGTAGTCTTCTTAACTTCCATGTTCTCAAATGCAGCTTCTACGATCAGATCGCAGTCTGCACACAGATTTTCCTTCAGGCCCGGAGTGATCTTAGCTACGATAGCGTCAACAGCCTCCTGAGTCATCTTTCCTTTTTCTACCAGTCTTGCATAGCCTTTTACGATCTTGGCCTTGCCGCCGTCAGCCCACTCCTGCTTGATATCGCAAAGAGCTACTTCATATCCGTCTACCTGGGCAAATGCCTTTGCAATGCCCTGTCCCATAGTACCTGCACCGATAATACCTACTTTCATGGTAAATCCTCCTGATTTTATACTTTTATATTCGTAATGATTAGCAGTTCTTAAAAGGCTCTTTTAACTTCTCCTTGTTCTTGTCAAGGAAGAAAGCCATACCATACTTCTGATCTTCTGTCTCGAAGCAGTCACCGAACAGCTTCTCTTCGATCACTACTGCCTGATCCATATCTGCATCCAGGCCTTCGTTAATAGCCTTCTTGCAGTTGCGGACTGCGATGGGAGCATTCTTTGCAATGGTGGCTGCCATCTTCTGTGCTGCTGCCAGCATTACTTCCTGTGCACTCTTTACCACATTGCCGTCTGCATCTACTTCTGCGCTGTAAACTTCGTTTACCAGACCGATTCTGTAAGCGTCTGCTGCCTTGATATTGCGTGCGGTGTAGATCATCTGTTTTGCCATGCCTGCACCTACCAGACGAGCCAGTCTCTGGGTTCCGCCGAAGCCGGGAGTGATTCCCAGTCCTACCTCGGGCTGTCCGAAGACTGCATTGTCGGAACAGATTCTGATATCACAGCTCATGGAAATCTCACATCCGCCGCCCAGAGCAAAGCCGTTGACAGCTGCGATCACGGGAATGGGGAAGGTTTCGATTTTGCGGAACACATCGTTACCCTTCTTGCCGAATGCCTCGCCCTCTGCCTTGGTCAGGCTGCTCATCTCTCCGATATCTGCACCTGCCACGAAGGACTTACTGCCTGCACCGGTGATCACCAGACAACGAACCGTTGCCAGATCTACTGCATCCAATGTAGCGTTCAGTTCATCCAGTACCTGAGAATTCAGAGCGTTCAGTGCCTTTTCACGGTTGATGGTGATGGTTGCCACATTGCCATTCTGCTCATACAAAATGTAATCCATGTTTTTACCTCATTTCACATTTCAATCAGTATTTTCAAAACCACACTAAGGCGATAGAGATTCTACCGCCCCAGCGAATTGTTATTCCATTAGTCCTCGATCTTAACGATGGTGGAGCATCCCATACCACCGCCGATGCACAGAGTAGCCAGACCGGTCTTGGCACCTCTTGCCTGCATCTCATGCAACAGAGTTACCAGAATACGGCATCCGGAAGCTCCTACGGGATGGCCCAGAGCGATAGCACCGCCGTTGGGGTTCAGCTGCTTATCTACATCGATGCCCAGTTCCTTACCAACTGCTACGGACTGTGCTGCGAATGCTTCGTTAGCCTCGATGATATCGAAGTCTTCGATCTTCATACCGGTCTTAGCCATTACCTTCTTGGTAGAAGCTACAGGGCCGATACCCATAACCTCGGGACGAACACCAGCCAGAGCGCCTGCTACGAAAGTAGCCATAGGCTTAACGCCCAGCTCCTTAGCCTTCTCTTCGCTCATAACAACGATAGCTGCTGCACCGTCGTTGATACCGGAAGCGTTACCTGCGGTAACGAATCCACCGGGATTGATGGCACGAAGCTTAGCCAGACCTTCGATGGTAGAACCATGACGAGGGCCTTCATCGGTATCGAATACGATGGTCTCTTTTTTCTTCTTAACTTCTACGGGAACGATCTCTGCCTTGAAGGCGCCGTTCTTCTGAGCTTCTTCAGCCTTTAACTGGCTCTTTAATGCGAACTCATCCAGTTCTTCACGGGTAAGTCCCCACTCTTCGCAGATGTTGTCTGCGGTCTTGATCATATGATAATCATTGAAAGCATCCCAAAGTGCATCTTTGATCATGGTATCAACCATGGTTGCGTTACCCATACGATATCCGTAACGTCCCTGAGGAATTGCGTAAGGAGCCATGGACATGTTCTCCATACCACCTGCTACTACGATATCTGCATCACCGGCCATGATCATCTGTGCTGCCTGGTTCACACAGTTCAGGCCGGAACCACATACCACGTTCATGGTAACTGCGGGAACTTCGATGGGAAGTCCGGCTTTGATAGCTGCCTGACGTGCTACGTTCTGTCCCTGGCCAGCCTGGATTACACATCCCATATATACCTGGTCAACTGCTTCGGGAGCAACGCCTGCTCTCTTCAGAGCCTCCTTGATAACGATTGCGCCCAGCTCCGGTGCAGGAGTTGTGCTTAAGGTTCCGCCCATGGTACCGATTGCGGTACGGCAAGCGCCTGCTAATACAACTTTCTTTGCCATTTGTTTGTCCTCCACTTTTTGTTTTCGTTTGGTTTGCTTTCTGAAATGTAGATTGTTATTTTTTTATCATTTCACTGTCCCCATTTTAACATAGCGAAATCTGTTTTGCAATGCTTTTGTCAAAAAAATAACAAAATAACAAATGAAATTTTTAGAAATCAGAATTCCCGGATTTTTGTAGTGCGGATCCACTCTCTTGTTCCCTCGACTTTCTGCACTTCCTGCGTGTGTTTTGCCAGAAAACAGGTCAGCGGATAGACATCGATCCAGATCTCGTTGTCACTCTCTTTCTGTTCTTCATCAAAGACCAGTTCCAATCCCCAGTGCAGATGGGTTACTTCTATATTATTTACATTTTCTGTGGTACTGTAACCGGTATGTCCCATATAACCGATCACATCCCCCGCCGTCACCACGCTGCCTTCTTCCAGTCCTTCCGCATAGGGGTAGTTCTGCCGCAGATGTGCATAGTAATAGTAGCGTTTATTATCAAAGCTGCGGATACCAATGCGCCAGCCGCCGTACTGGTTCCAGCCCAGGGCTTCCACAGTGCCGGACTCGACAGCAATGATAGGTACACCGACGAGCCCCATCATGTCATGGCCCAGATGCCTTCGTTTATATCCGTAGCTTCTTCCCGCCCCGAAATCATCATAATGAGTATAATCAAATCCTCTCGCAATGGGGCAATAACCTTTTAATCCGTATTTTTTCTGCCAGGTGCTCTGTCCGTCTTCTCCGATCACCTCTGCCTCGTATTCTCCCACCAGTCCTCCCAGCGCCGCGCTGTAAGCTTCCAGATAATACGGATAGTATTTCATATCTTTTGTGAGAGTTTCTATCTCTGCCTCTCCCTCAGCCAGCTTCTCCGCCGTCTCGTTCAGGATCTTCAGCGCCTTTTTGTCAAATTCCCCTCCGGTTCTGGCTGCGGCATATGCAAGCAGCGGGATCCACTCCACATGATGTTCCGTGTCAAACGTATCCACATCCCAGTCATATGCCTGGCAGAGTGCTTCATAGGATACGGTAAAGTCCACCCATTTGATATAATCCTTTCCCGCAGCCGAGGTTGCGGTGACCACCGCCTGTTCCATGCTTTCTGTCCGTCCTGTCTCCCGGAGCAGAAATGCTCCCATCATTATAAATAGAAGCATCACCTCTGCCCGGATCCATGCCCGCATTCTCTTTTCTCTGTCCATTCCCTGTCCTGCTCTCAGTTCCTCCTTACAGGTTATGTTTCTGATTTTTCCGGTATTCAGACAATTCGAAAATCTCCGGGGCATATCATTTCCCATACAACAAAACAGCCTGCCGGAAACTCCGGCAGGCTGTAAATTTGTCTTTATTTAATTTTCTGTCCGGTTTTATACTTCCGGCTCGATCAGTCCGTAGGTATCGCCCTTTCTCTTGTACACTACATTTACCTGATCTGTCTCTGCGTTGCAGAATACGAAGAAGTTGTGTCCCAACAGTTCCATCTGAATGCAGGCATCCTCGGGATACATGGGCTTGATATCGAACTTCTTGGTACGAACGATCTTGATCTCGTCATCGTCTGTGTAATCATTCTCTACATAGGCTTTGCTGAAAGAAGCTGCCGCCTGCTGTTTGTCAACGATCTTGTTCTTATATTTTTTCAACTGTCTCTCAATGATCTCTTCCACCAGATCAATGGATACATACATATCGTTGCTTACCTGCTCCGAACGGATAATGCTTCCCTTTACCGGAATGGTCACCTCAATTTTCTGACGTTCTTTTTCAACGCTTAATGTTACATGTACTTCTGTGTCGGGATTGAAATACTTGTCCAGCTTGCCGATCTTTTCCTCCACTGCTGCTCTTAATCCTGGTGTAACTTCGATGTTTCTGCCAACAATAATAAACTTCATGCTGATCATCCCTTCCAAGTATTTATTTACAAGGTTTTATGTAGCATCCCTTGTATTTATTGTATAGTCATTATAGCACAATAGCACAGCTTTTTGCAACAATTTAAGAAGTTTTTTACTTGTTTTTGACATTCTGTATGTCAACCCTAAAATCGACAAATCCTGTCATTTTATTATTTTTATTACATGTTCACAAAACATTTGTTCCTGTTTTTTCGTAAATTTATCCCCCTTGCAGTGCCGGTTTTTCTGTGGATAATGTGTATAACTTGGTGTATAAGTAACTTTTATCCTATTTTCTGGCATTTTGGATGTGGATAACTTATTTTGTATTTAAATTTCTTTTCTGTCGTTTTTACGTTCGTGTCACTTTTTTTGTATACTTTGTATAGTTCCGTTTTGTCAATCCCCATTTCATCGCATAACAATATTTTGACAAATTGCACAATTCGTTATACAACTTATAGTTTTTTGCCTTATCGGCACTTAAGTTCCACTGTCCCCACAGCATCCTGTCCACATGGAAAATAAACCGACCACATGACACGGTGCAATCGAGTAGTCTCGCTCATCGTATACACAAAAAGCACTGTGTGTTTCCACACAGTGCCTTATACTTTCTGTTATATAATCAGAAGATCCGTCGAACCGCCAGTACCTTCTTGTAATCCGCATTAGATACGATGATACCGGTCTTGGCGGTAGATGCATGAACGATCTGGCCGTTACCGATATACAGTGCCACATGACCGGAGTAACAGATCAGGTCACCTGCCTGTGCATTGGCAAGTCCGTCAACCGCGGAACCCTGGCTGCGGTCTGCAGAAGAGGAATGAGGCAGACTTACACCGAAGTTAGCATATACACTCATTACAAATCCGGAACAGTCGGTGCCGTTGGTCAGGCTGGATCCGCCGTATACATAAGGGTTACCAACGAACTGTAATGCATAGTCGGCAACTGCGGTACCCATCTCGCTGTCTCCGCTGGCCGCATAAGTAACTGCGGGAGCGCTGCTGGAAGCGCCAGAACTCTTGCTGCTTGTGGCTGCCTTGGCTGCCGCTGCGGCACGTGCTCTTTCTCTCTCTTCTTTCTCCTTTGCCAGACGCTTTGCTTCTTCCTCTTTGGATTCTGCTTCTACGAATTCCGTATGCAGGGAAACAAATTCTGTAGAGACCCATCCAAGACCTTCCTCGGTATCTACCTGTACCCAGCCATCGGTCTCATCGGATACTACCAGATCGTCCTCCAGAGGAACCAGACCCAGCACCGATGCTTCCAGCGAAGGCTCGGTACGAACTTTCAATGTGGTGGTGTTAACGGTTGCCAGTCGGGTTCCTACCTTCTTGGCAAGTTCTACTGCTTCATTGCCAGTCACACAGTACTCGGCTTTTACATAACCGGTTACGGAACCGGAAGAAATCTGATACCAGCCGTTCTCTTCGGAAATGAAGAGGCCAACGGAATCGTCATACAATTTACCGACGATCTCACCTTCCTCACTGGGCAGGCTTCTTACATTTACATAATCATTCACCTGTGCGATTACCAGATTCTTGAAGGACTCCTCCTCGGATGCTTCCGGGGTGGTATCCATCTGATCGTCACGGATCACAGTCTCAATAATGCTTTCAATCTGTTTCGTGCTTTTGGTACCTGTGGAAAGGCTCTCCAGCTTGTTGCCCTTTGCCAGGGTCAGCTCGATACCGCCGCTGGGCAGTACAGATGAAGATGCTGCTGCATTTGCAGTGATATTCATTCCGGAAAAAGCCATAACCGCTGCCATGGTGCAAACGGTAATTTTTACAGATTTACGAACCATTCTATCCTCCTGAAACTCTTGGAGCTGTCTCAATTTCTTAACTTATTTCTTTACATTTTCAAATCATTTGTTACGAATTTGTTACATCTGTTAACAAATATATCACGCGAACTCCCATTTGTCAATATAGTGAATTAATTGTCAATATTGTCAAAAGGTCCCATTTCATGCGGGTTTGCGGTGTTTTTACATAAAAAGAGCCACCATCCAGGTGACTCTTTTCTTTAAATATTCTTCGGTTTTCTTCCGAATTTCTTAATGAATTTATTACTAATCTGTGTCTGTTAACGAAAACGGTTGCAGTAATTTCCCGCGCTGACTGCTGCATTGGCACCGTCTGCCACCGCTGTTACGACCTGGCGCAGAGGTTTCTTACGGATATCTCCGGCCACATAAATGCCGGGGCGGCCGGTCTCTCCGGTCTCATCCGCAGGGATATAACCGTCTTCCCCGACTGCCACCAGTTCCCGCAGCAGTTCCGTGTTGGGATGGATGCCTACAGCGATAAAGATGCCTGCTGCCTCCAGATCTTTTTCCGCTTCTGTCTTCACATTTTTGATACGCAGCTTTTCCACCATATCCTCGCCACAGATTTCTGTAACCACATGGTCATAGAGAATCTCCACATTAGGGAGACTCTTTAATTCCTCCTGCAATACCATAGCCCCCCGCAGACTATCTCTTCTGTGGATCAGATACACCTTTTCGCAGGTTCTTGCCAGATAGATGGCATCTTCCAGTGCCACGTCACCGCCGCCGACCACAGCCACCGTTCTGCCCCGGAAAAAGGCACCGTCACAGGTAGCACAGTAGGATACCCCCATGCCGTTCAATTCTTCCTCGCCGGGTACTCCTAATCTGGCATGTTCCGCACCGGTGGCAAAGATCACCGTACGGGTCTCCAGTTCCTGGTTGCCCGCATAGACGCATTTGTAATCGCCTCGTTCTTCCACACTGTGTACCGTAGCCTCCAGGAACTCCGCTCCCAGTTTCTCTGCATGCTGCCGGAACGTCATTCCCATATCGAATCCACTGATGCCGGGAAGTCCCAGATAGTTATCCACCTCATAGGTATTGAGGATCTGACCGCCGCTCATGGGCTTTTCTTCTATAATAAGTAGATTCAGTCCCGCTCTCTTACCATAGACTGCAGCTGACAGCCCTGCGGGACCGGAACCGATAATGATCAAATCATACATAATTTTTACTCTCCTTTTGTCCAGTGTAGCAGTTCCCCTATGGAAAAGCAAGTCCATCTGTGCTACACTCGTTTTACAGGTTTTTAGCATTCGGCACTGTTTTATCTCCAAAGGGTGCCGTAGAATTCAGAAAGGATACTTTACATGAATACAATAAAGAACGCACCGTTGGCTCTTGTCACCGGTGCCTCCCGCGGCATCGGTAAGGCCATCGCAGAAGCCCTGGCCGAAGCCGGCTACCATCTGATCCTCACCTGTAGCCATACCTTGCCGGACCTTCAGGCAGTGGCTGCCTGTTTAGAAGAAAAATATGGCATCACCTGCACCGCCATGGCTGCGGACGCATCGGAACCCGCTGCCATCGAAAAAGTTTTTGCCTCCCTGGACCATCTGGATGTACTGGTCAACAACGCCGGAATCTCTTACATTGGTCTGCTCACGGATATGAGTGTCGAAGAATGGCAGCTTGTCCTGAATACGAACCTGAGCTCCTGCTTCTACACCAGCCGTCTGGCAGTGCCTCTGATGCTGCTGAAGCACAGCGGACGCATTATCAATATTTCCTCCGTCTGGGGAAATGTGGGAGCTTCCATGGAAGTGGCTTACTCCGCCTCCAAGGGTGGTGTGAACAGCTTCACCAAAGCACTGGCCAAGGAGCTGGCTCCCAGTAATATCCAGGTCAACGCCATCTCCTGCGGTGTTATTGATACTGCCATGAACCACTGCTTCTCCCCCGAGGAAATGAGCGCCCTCCGGGAAGAGATTCCCGCCGACCGTCTGGGCCAGCCGGAGGAAGTCGCAAAACTTGTCCTCCAGCTCATCCAGGCGCCAACCTATCTCACCGGACAGATCCTTACTCTTGACGGAGGCTGGCAATAACACTCTCCGCCGATTCTCCCGGTACCAGTGATGCCACGATCCGCTCCATCTCTTCTTTGGATCCAGCATCCCGGCACCGGAGGATCAGATGTTCCTTCTCCGTCTCTGTCAGTGCCGCATAGCCTTGCATGGCCTGTTCATTCATCGCCAGCGCCATGCCGAATCCTACCGGCAGTTCATTCAAGGGAAACACTTCTGTTCCGCCGCTTCCCCCAGTCAATCCATCCATTGCAAACTCCTTTCCCGCGTTCTGCGAAGATGCCTCATTTTACAGGCATCCTGTTTTTGCATAACAATCGTGCACTTGATCGATAACATAATTTTGCATATGTTATCGATCAAGTGCTACTGTTTAGTCTGTGCAGGAGGAATCTGCGATATACAAAACGAAAACTCGCTCTTTGTAAATGAAAATCTCACGAATAACGGTATTCTCCGCCATCCGTGAGATTTTCAGTTTGGTTTCTGTCTGTCAGGTATCCAACATTATTTTCCGGCAAGATATTCTCTCATATGTTCTCTGATATGCTCGAACTGTTTTCTCGTCTGAGGATTCCGTGATTCAAAATTCATCAGCTTATCCAGATACCCCTGTCTCTTCACAATACGACAGCTCTCGGGATAGACCAGCTCGTACACCAGTGAAATATGTCCCACCACATTATCCACCGCTGTTTTCTTCAGGGAACGCAGTACAGCGTGCTCCTCATCAAAGCTCTGCAACACTTCCGGCGTCACTTTCTCCTGATATAATACCTCGGTGTCCACATTGTAGATCTCTTCCAGCGGGAATTCCACATTGACCTTCAAAATATCAATCTTATCCGCATCCCGTAAGATATGGCAGAACATTGCTGTACGTTCGTCCAGTCCCTCCGGAATCCGGTAGGCGCTGTGATAAAACACCGCCGTCCACAGAAGCTCATCGCAGGAAGCATCTTCCACGAAATCCCGGATACTGATTCCGGCGTCTGCCTGAATTTCCTCGGGCAGGCTTTCTTCGCTTCCGGAAGCAAGTCCGTGTTTCTCTTCCCAGACCTTACCAAATAAAATCCTTGCTCCGTATTTCGCATGATCGATGGAATCCACATCAGTAAAGGTTCCATATACCCGCTGCTGCTCAAACCGTCCCACATCATGGAGCAGTCCGGTCAGCCACGCAATGTCCACCTCTTCCTCCGGAAGGTCCAGAGATCTGGCGATCTGCTGACACAATCCGCAGACCCGGTAGGTGTGTTCTATTTTCAGGCGGATCATGTCCCGGCTGCTGTCATAACGGTCCGTGTATTCCTGAAATGCTGCCAGTGCTTTTTCTCTGTTAATCTTCATTGTTCGTTGCCTCATATCTTTTATATCATATTTTATGACTCATGACACGTTCGCCTTTTTTTAATCCATTCCTTCTTATCTGCTGGTTTTCGTCTCCGTCAGGCCTTTTTCTCTGCCATCTGTACATATACCAATTGGTATACCACTACACAGATCACTGCAATCACCAATAACAGTCCCAGTTCCAATGCCCAGGTGGGAATGGCAGCGGCGCATATCACGGTTAAGAAGTCCACTGCAAAATGCAGTCCGAAGGCTGCTGCCAAATGCAGCTTTCTGCCAGTCTTCACCGCACTGTATACAAGAATCGACAACGCGATCTGCAGAGCGATCGCACTGATCCGCTCCACCGGTGCGAGATAGAACTGGTAAGCCGGCGTGGTCCAGAGAACAGAGAGCTGATGGTAGGTTACCTCCTGTTGTGCGGGCACCAATGCCGTCATAGTCTTCTCCATCAGACCACCGTTGATCATGGCTGCGGTAAGGAGATTGCTCATAGAAGACATACCAAGGATCAGAAAAGCCTCAATGCCTCCATGTCCTGCTCCGTACATCAATGCATTTTCTCTGGTAAGATGTTTTTTCAGGCAGAATTTCATGGCGATCCACCGCCCACACTCCTCAAAAAGTGCTGCTGCAAGCCCACCGTAAATCGCATACAGCCAGATATTGTCCCGGATCACGCTTCCGGTCACCGTCAGCACGATGGCATGGCAGATCTGCTCTAAGATCATGGCAAAGCCCACGAAGATACCGCAGCCGATGAAAAATGCCGGCACCCATGCCTTTGTCTTCTTATAGATAAAGATACCTAAAAATATGGGTAACCCCACGGATAATAGCAGAGATATCACCATCCCCACCATACTTGCACTGCTTACAGTTCCCCAGACCATTGCTGTTTCCGTTACACTCTCAACTGCCATATATTCTCCTATCTGAGCGCCGCGGGACGCTCTGCGCACCTGTTATTTCACCGTTCCCTCTTGTAAGATTCTCCGGAAAAAAATAAGAAAACCTTCCTCTACCGCCACCTGATCCACCGCCGTCTCAGGCAGATCATAGAAATATTTCCCGGTTCCGGGATCCAGGGAAATGCTGTCCAGTGGAAACCCCTCTCTGCGGATGCTGCTGTGGGGTACATCCGTCAGCCAGAATTTCTCACTTTCCATGTCAGGCTCCATCGCCTCATATACATGTTCCTCATCCTGCACATAGCAGATGGCATTGCGGTATTTTGCCGTAAGCCTTCCATAGCGTTTTACCAGTCCGATATAGTGCTCCAGCATCTGCTCATCCGTCAGATACACACCGTTCACCGTACGCACATGTACCCCAGGCTGGACCGCCTCCGGGACATCTTCAAAATACAACCCGGAATCACAGGAAAATACAGGCATACGAAAAGCTTCATAATAAGCATGCGCTTTCTGCCTGGCATTCTCCAGAGGTGTATTGCCTGTCTCCGGGACATCGGGGATCTCCACTCCTTGTGCCTGCAGATCCTGCAGACTGATCAGTTCGATGCCAAGTCCGGCTATGCGGTTCTGCATGGCAGCTGCCTTTGCCGGATTGCCGGTACCGTATAACAATTTCATAAGCGTTGTCCTGCTTCCTTTCCGGTCAGATCAGCGCCGGTGTCTGTGCCAGGACAGAGATAATCGCGATCGCCGCCAAAATCACAACAACTACCACTACTGCAACAATGATCTTCTTTTTCATATATGATACCTGCTCTTTCTAACTCTTTTATGCTTTTGCATCCCATGGACTAATGATAGCATATTTCAAGGACAATTTCAAGGATTATGAAAATATTCCAGATGGCTCCACTTTCTCGCCCGGCCAGGATTTTCTGAGTGCTGCATAGGAAACCAGGAAATTGGCAAGCCAGCCGGCCGGCACGGCAAGCCAGACAAAGTCGATGCCAAAACGCGGTGCACAGATCAAAGCCACGGACAGGCGGATCGCAAGGTTTACCATATTTGCAATGAGGAACGGTCGCATGATGCCGAGTCCGCGAAGAACTCCATCGGTTGCCATTTTAATCCCCATGAAGATAAAGAAGTAACCAAGCCATCTCATATAATCTCCGGACACCTGATAAGCCAGCGCTGTTCCGTCTTTTCCAAGAAATAGCGAGGAAATCTGCGTGTGCAGCGTTTCAATGACAAGGAAGGCAAGCGCCGCAAAACACACGTCCAACACCAATGCCGCATGATAACCTTTTTTGATACGCTCGGTTTTGCCTGCCCCAAGGTTCTGGGAAACATACGGCGAAACTGCATTGCCGATGGACACGAAGATCAGGGAAAAAACATTCTCCACCCGCATCGTCGCCGCATATCCTGCAAGTGCCTGTGTGCCGAAGGGATTTACCACTGCCTGTACGATCATCATACCGATCGATACGGTAGACTGCTGCAGGACCGAGGGCACTGCGATCCGAAGCATCGAGCGCAGCTTACGCCCGTCAAACCACTGAAACGGGCTTTGGTATCGCCGCATCCGGTATAAGAAAATCAAAAGTGAAAACACAGCGGAAATACCCTGGGCAATCAGAGTTGCAAGCGCCGCGCCGAATACACCAAGCCCCAGACCGGCTACCATCCAAAGATCCATCACAATATTCAGGATGGATGAAAAGATCAGCAGCCCCAGTGGAATTTTTGATTCACCGATGGAAGTGAACATGGTGGAGAGAATATTGTACATGAACAAAAACGGAAATCCCACAAAATAGACCCGCAAGTACAGTACCGCTTCCTCCAGAATATCGGCAGGGGTCTGTAACCCGCTCATCATCGCATGGGAAAAGCAAAAGCCAAAGACACCAAGTAGGATGCTCAGAAGCAAAAAGCTGATCAGTGACGTAGACACAATGGTTTTCATTTTGCCATACTCTTTGGCGCCGAAACAGCGGCTCACAAGCACACCAGCACCGACACCGGCACCCAGTGCCACACAAATGAAAACATTCGTCAGGGCTGCACAGGCACCCACCGCTGCCAGTGCAGAGGAACCCACAAACTGACCGACGATAATGGAGTCAGCCATATTGTATATCTGCTGAAAAAAGCTGCCGAGAATCATCGGCATTGCAAAAACCGTCAGCGCTTTCAGCGGTGCATCGGTAATCAAATACTCATCTTTTGACATGATCATATTCCTCCACAGTTCCTTCAGCATTCTTCCATTGCTTCCTCAACTCGTTCATCTGCATCTTCTGGAAGTTGGATGGCATCCAGCTTTCGCGTGAAAAGTTCAATCATCACAGGATACTGATTTGTAATTGGGTGACTAAACCGATAAAACTGCGGCACACCTTCTTTCTTTATATGCAGCAATCCCATTTCTTCAAGCTGTTTCGATGCCCTTGATATAGAAGTAGGTGTCAGTTCCAAGTTCTTCGCGGCTTGACTTGTAGATAGTTCCTGTTCGCCTCCAATCTTAACTCTTTTTGAGTTAAGATACAATATTTGAGTTAAGAACAGTTGAAAATCAACATTATCAAATATTATTTTTACGCAAAAAAACCGATGCAACATGAGCATTACACCCACACTGCACCGGAACTTGTTTTTTGCATCCGTTTCCAGAATCACCGGCACGCCCAGCCGGTCGCCCTCGGCAAAGGCAATATCCAGCACCTTTCGCATATAGCCCTGCCGCTGATATTTCTCCCGCACACAGACAAGCCCAACGAAAATGTAGGGCTTCCTTTCCTTGTCCATGCGGTCTTGCAGGGAAGCCCCTCCCCGCTTGATAGCGATACCAAACTGCAGAAGGCGCTTCATGTCCGATACTGCTTTTGCGGCATACCAATATGCCGCCCACTATTATCTGACCTCCATGCAGAAATCGCAGCGATCATTTCCGCGCCCCAGCGTCATGCTTCTCTCCCAGATCAGCTTCGGATGCAGCCCGGTATAGCTGATGTCATCACTGTCGCAAAAGCAGCGGCACAGCTCCTGGCAGCCATATTCTGTGCAGGTGTCGTGATAGGGACACTTCATCATATCCACACGCCAGACGCCGTTACCGGTCTGCAGTTCTTTTGGGGCAAAGCCCGCCGCCGGGCCGAAAACGCTCCGGGTGGATTTGACAAAAACGCCGGGAACAAGGCGGTAAAGCCCCGGTATGTGCAGCAGGGCGGCAAGCTGTTTGTGGCTCGTCCTCGCCAAGCGCTCCACATAGTCGTGAACGGTTTGCAGTGCCTCCTCTTTCGGCATGACCCGCTGCAAGGTCTCGTAGGCCGCAATGCCCGGCAAGATCTGCCGCTTGAGGTGGTATTGCTTTTCCTTGCTTGCATCTGCATTTTCAGCCAGCAGCGCACTCAGGCGCATATCGAAAGCGGTGTTCAGTTCCTTTGCCCGCGCGGGAAAGCGCTGTGCCGCAGTCTCCCGGAAATCACGGGAAAGATAGGTTTCCTTCCTCTTCATCGTCCGTTACCCTTTCTTTTTGTATCCGCAGTCGCAGTAGGGCCCGCCGGAGGCAAGGGTGTACTGCCGCACAAAATTTGTCACGCCGCCCGCTTCGCTCATGGTGTAGTCCAGACGGCACAAAGCAGGGGTCAGGTCGTACAGCCCCAGCTCCTTCATCAGCACACAGATGCCGCACTTGGTAAAGCGTCCCTCGTAGCCGCTGCCATCCGGGTATTCGTAAAACTCCATGTTCCACGAATAGGGGTTGCGGTCGGCGGCTTTCAGAGCGGCAGTGGTTTTCATGGCAGCGATATCCTTTGCGGTGAACTTGCTTTTTCCGCTCTTACGGCAGAACCACTGCATGGGCGCTGTCATCATCGCCTTTGCGTAGTAATCCGTCAGGCGGTCTACCGCCGGGCGCTGCGGCATGGAGAGAATGAACGCGCCGAGCATTGCGCAGTTGACGATGTTCATCTTGAAGCGGTCCGATTTTTCAAACTCCGGCAGGTCTGCAATGATTGCTTTGTACTTCGGCTTTGCTTTTTTCGTGATCGCTTGTGCCGCATCGGCATCATAGCCGAACACCGCCGTCAACTGCTTTTGGAATGAGCCTGCAAACAACGCCCACATTCCCATTGGCATACCCATGTATTTCATTGCACTGCCTCCTTACATTCTCCGCATTTTGCCTTCTCCCGCAGCAGCACCAGCCCCAATACCAAAACCAGCAGGTGTCCGGCGGATTCCGTGCCGTGATCGATCTGATCCAGCGGCCACGGCAGAAGCGTGAAGAGATTTCCCACAATCCCCGTAAAAACGATGGGGTTGCAGAAGGATGCCAATATCCGCTGTGCTGTGTTTTTCAGCGGGAGCATCCTTTTCCAGATCATAACGAGCATCACGACGGAAAGAAGTACATCACACAGGATATATGCTGCCAGCAGCGGTGCGGCGTTGCAGTAAAACACCTTGTTGGCAATTTCAGCTGCCGCCTGCATATCGCCGTATTTCTCAAAGGTAAACTTGAAGATCAGCGCCACATTCATGAACATAGCATGAACATAGCCCCAGCAGACCGTGCCGGTGAGATAGGCGATTTGAAACAGCTTGACCCATTTCTGCTGCTTCGGTTGGGTGAGGCGTTGCTTCAAAAGCTTCCACATCTGGTGAAAACCGATGTAATAAAGTGCCGTTCCGAGAACACCGCAGATGATGCTGACCACCATGCGCCATGTTGCCATATCAAGATAGGCGACCTTGACCATCAGCCCAATGGATTCTGTGCTTTGGCTTTTCCCGGTCGCCGCAAATAAAAAGTCGCCGATCACATATAAAAGGCATCCAATCATACCTGCGATGAGTGCTCGTTTTTCTTTGCTCATTTTCATTGCTTGCCTCCAAATCCGATCTTCACGATCTGCATTTTCATCATGCCGTCACCGCCCATTGCATGAAAAAACAAAACAGCGGGAGCATTCCGATTTCCCAATGTCTTAAACTTCATTGTCTCTCCTTTCCTCAGTGAATAAAAGCCGTCATAAGGACCGCCAGCACCGCTGCTATACCTGCCATACCCATCGTGCCGAAAAGCCACTTTTTCTGCTTGTCTTTTGCAGTAATGTAGGGCTTCAGATCTTCTGTTCCGGGAATCGTCCATGCATTCGTGTGCCCCACCCAATAGCCATCAATCAAAAAGCGGTCAATGAGATTCATAACGGACAAGATGACAAGCAGCTGCCAGAAGCCCGCCGCAAAGCCTTGCGCACCGTTTATCCCATAGACACAGACCAGCACATAACCAATATAGCCGGGAATACAAACAGCTTTGAAAAGTTGAGAATTGCGCTTGATTTTCTCGTGTGTCGTAAGTCCCAGCTTCACGCACCGCTGCTGCACTGCCGGGCTGTAGAGATGCACCATCCCAACAGCCCCCTTTGCGGATGCCCACAGCACAGACAAGAGCCAGCAAAGCCCCCAACCCAAGACCTTCCAGAATCACCTGTAAAAGCATTACTTATTCCTCCTGTATCCGTTTTCATCCCGGTATTCGGGATGTTCCTTTACGTATGGATCCTTATCGCCGCAGATGGTATAGTCGCATCGGCAGCCGTCCACGCAGGTGGTCGTCCGCACGAGCTTTGCATGGAGCAGTTCCATGGACGCATAGTCCACATTGCACAGGGCGGGCGTAATGTCCGCAAATCCGAACCGCTTGGCAAATTCCACCGCCGGACACGCCGTAAATTCATAATAGATGGGCTTGCTGTTTTCGTAAGGTGCAACATCCATCTCATAATATGCCTTGTGGTCGGTCGGCGTAAAAACGCCGCGATGTCGGTTCTGCTTTTCAATTTCCTTTCGCAGTTCGTTCTCTGGCAGTGTGAAAGACTTTTTCGCTCCGGAGAGTCTATACACTGCCCGCAGGATGGATGCAAAAATGCTCATGGCTTTTTTCTCCTCTCATTTCCGCGCTGTAACGCACAGCCATCCCTTTCTATTTTTGTGGCTCTGGATCCTACAAAATCCTGCTTGCTCCAGATATGCTTTCAGTGCAGTGTCCGTGTAGATGGTCATACCATTGATAATTTGTGTCCATTTGTCATCTTTTGCTGTTTCGCCGTTTGCTTCATTGCAGATGAAAAAGATCCCGCCGGGCTTCAGCACCCGATAGACCTCTCTGAAATTCTGTGCAAGCTCCGGCCAGAAGTAGACCGTTTCAAAGGCGGTCGCCACATCAAACTGCTCCGCTTCAAACGGCAGCTCTGTCACGCTTGCCTGTTGCACGTTGCACCGTCCTGCCGCAATGGCTCTGGCATTGACTTTTCGCGCTTTTTCCACGCTGACGGCTGAGTAGTCGATGCCCTGCACCCTGCCTTTGGGACACAGTTTCAACAGCGTTTTAATGTTCGCTCCACCGCCGCAGCCGCAGTCCAGTACCATGGCATCCGGGGCAGGCTGCAAAAATTGAAGTCCCCACGCTGCCATTGCGCTGTGTCCGAAGTTCATCATGGCAACCATGATCTTCCCGCCAAGTCCTACGGGCTTTCGGGTGTTTTCAAAGAATGACATATCACACCTCCGATTTCACACATTCTGCATAGGTCAGTGGGAAGGACGCTTTCAGCACAGCACTTTTTCGCACCCTCCACCCGTTCTGCCGCAGAAAACTCAGATACTCCTCACTCGTCCACCTGCTATGCAGAGGGAATCCTACCAATCTCATAAAATAGGCTTTGATCCTTCCTCTAAGTGAATTTTCCGCGTGCGTAAAGGTTGGCGCGATCAACACACCATCGTCCTTCAGCACCCGTTTGATCTCTCGCAGTGATTTCTCTGGCTGCGACACGATGTGCAATGCGTTGGATACGATCACCACATCAAATGAATTGCCTGCGTATGGCAAAGAAAACATATCCTGCACGGAAAAATGCAGCTTCGCAGAGCAATTTCCCCGCTTGGCTTCTGCAATCATTTTTGGAGAGGCGTCCGTCGCCTCAATGCATGCCGCTACTTTTACGATATGCTTGGCGATCAGTCCCGTTCCTGTAGCCAGCTCCAGCACTGTTTTGTCTTTCACGACCGGACGGATCAGCTCATATATTTTTTCGTATGCTGCCCTGTCTTTTCGCATAAAGCAGTCATACAGACCTGCATTTCTGTCCCAGAAATTCTTGTGATCTTGCATTGCCGCCTCCCTTTTATAGTTAGACCACTCTAACCAGCACGTGTGCATTGACAAGTTAGGTTTTGCTAACTCATGCATTTAGGAAAAGCCACATTTCTGCGGCCTTTCGGCTTATACAAATAGCTTGCTGCAAGCATCACACATCTGCGTTTTCAGCCACTGAGGATAACGATTCTCAATCTGCTCCTTGTGGGAACAGCCAAAATCTATTTTTTGCACCGTTGCGGTGGCCTTTGTCTTTTTGTCTATATTATACCGTGCTTGCTTCTGATTTGCAATGGTATAGTATTCTATGTTCTCATGCCCTGCCAGGTACTGAACTGTCTTAGGGTCAACGCCCGCATAGAGCAGATTCGTGATGTAGGTATGACGCAACAAGTTGTGAGCTTTGAAAAAGTAAACGGGACACGGTAAATCACCCTCCAATCGGCTACCGTGTCCCTGCAAGTCGTCATTGGTTTGTGTAGACGCAAAGAAACGGCGGCTCTGAAAATCAAAGCCGCCGTTTCAAATGGGCGTGTCAAATTGTCTGCTCTACGACGGCTTTTTTTCTTTTGCCGTCGTAGAGCAGATCATTTCAATATTCGATTGAAGTATCGTTATTCGGTGTTAAGTTCTACTAATACAACCTCTGGACGATTATTAAATCGGAATGGAATAATACTATTTCCAAGGCCGCGGCTAACAACCATATTTGTCTTTCCGTCTGTATAAAGGCCGGAATCATATTTAGGAAACAGCCCTTGATTGGGGGCAACGAGCCCCCCAATAAAAGGTAATCGAAACTGCCCTCCGTGTGCATGACCACATAAAACCAAATCAACACCACAGCATACATAGGTTTCAAATAACTCTGGCCGATGTGATAGCAGTATAGTGTAACTGTTTTCGTCATCAATGAGGCTATTCAATTTTGTGTTGACCATGGCTGGTACTTCATTAAACATATCGCCCTTAATCGTAAAGTCAGGATCAGAAAGCCCGATAAGGGTAATCATTTCGTTGTTATGCACTAACTGTATTGCTTCATCTTCAAGGACAGTTACGCCAGACGCTTCAAGCCCTGTTTTGAATTGATCATAATGTGAGAAGTTAGCTTCGTGGTTTCCAGTTACAAAGTAAACAGGAGCTATTTGAACAGCTTTTTTTACAAAATCAAACGCAATCTCAATGTCTGCATGTCCAGCATCGATTAAATCTCCAGTTATCACAATAATATCCGGTTCGTGTTCAGACAGCAATTCTATCAATTCTGTATTGCTTTCTCCAAATTCAGCATTATGCAAGTCGGACACTTGTGCAATCTGAAAATTAGAAAAGGCAGATGGTATGCGATCACTGGAGATATTAACTGTACTTACCATCAATGCTGAATTGCCCCATACAGTACAGATTATCAAAACTAGCAGTATCGTTGTTAATACACCAATCTTCACCAATACTCTGGTGGAAAGAATTTTTTTCATTTTTTCCTCTCTTTCATCAACTTAATTATAAAAAAACCAGCTTACAAACAGGTGAATTTCAGCTTACGAATTTGTAAGACAAAAGCGGGTGGCTTCTAAATCCACCCACTTCAAAAGTAGAATCACTGTGCGCTGATTGTGTCAACAATGGACATATTGTGTATTCTCTTAATCGGACCGTACACCGCCACAATCGCAGATAGTACAACAATCAGAAGAATAATACCCAATTCTTTCAAAGGAATTGTCCAAGTATCACCCCATTTATAACTGATCAACATTTCGAACAATACCTTGTTGCTTAACAGTCCCAAAATGGTGCCAACTATACCGCCGATTATGGTATAAGTAAAGGCTTCTGCAACTATCATTTTCCTAAGCTGTCCTGTACTAAGCCCAATAGCGCGGAAAGAACCATATTGCTTTGATCTTGAGGAGACGCTCATAGCAATACTGTTTATTATGTTAAAAACTGTAATCAATGCAATCAAAACGAGAAATCCATAAACGAACAGCCAGAAACAATAATATGTTCCCATTGTACTGCTGTTTCCCATACGTTCATCGGAGAAAGTAAATGTGGAATCCACCATTTGATGGATAGCATAAACATCTTCATCGGTTGCTTCTTTGGTTAACTGCACATCAATAATCGTGTACTTTGATTCACTAGTAATTTGCTTAAATGTATCCTCTGAACAGATAATTGTTCCAACACCTGCAGCACTATAAAATGGACAGTCAGATAGTGTTCCCACGATTTGAATTTCTTTTTTTTGCCCGCTTATATTCAGTGTTACAGTATCACCAATTTGTATAGTATTCTGTTGCTCATAAACAATTAAACCAGTTCCCACATCGTTTTGTGCAGATTCAAGAGAACCTTCTAACAAATAGTCTTTCGCCCAATCAAATTGATGCTGCTCATAAGAGATCAAATCCACCTTTTTTTCAATACCATTTGTTACAGATGGAACCTCGTAGGCAAACATTCTTCCATACGCTAAATCCACAATAGAATTTTCTTTCAAATCTTCTAAAAATGTTTTGTCAATGGCGCAAGAATTATCAGGGCTTATGATAGATAAATCTGCTGTCCATGGATGAAGCGGCGTTAATGTATGCTGCATAAACTCGACCGTTACGGAAAACGATAAAAAAAGGATAATACTAAGAGCAAATGAGCTTGTCATCAAAAGTAAGTTTTTTCGGCTTGCTTTTGCATGATGAATCCCAAGTGCAGTATCAATCTTAAATAGCTTTGTATTGGCGGCATTTCTGGCGGGTTTCAAAGTATTTGCGTTACCGGAAACCGCTGCCAGAGGAGATACCTTTGCCGCCTTTTGGGCCGGGGAATAAGCAGCTAACAAAACCGTAAGTAATCCCACAACGATTCCTGCCAAAATGCTCGGAATGCTCAAACCGAATGTAGGCATCGCCTCGAAATATTCCGGACTAAGGAAACGCAAAACCGCACACAAGACCCAAATGACAACTACACCGATGGAAATACCCACAGGGATTGCCAAACGACACCAACTAAGCGCCTCTTTCCGTACCAGACGCATAACCTGTTTTGGCGTTGCACCGATACAGCGCATAAGGCCGAAAAACTCTGTCCGCTGAGCCACATTGCTGTTTAGGCTGCTTGCAATCATCATAATGCCAGCTAACATTACCAATACAAACAATACAGCCGCAGCCAAGTACACTTGTAACAAAAAGGGGACGCGGCTTTGTCCAAGCAAGCCAAGCAGATTATTGTTGGAAGATATTTGTTCATTCGATAAATTGCATTGTTCTTTCAAATCTGCAATTTCCCCTTGTATATTTCTTGTGTTTGCAAATTGAGTAAAAAACATAATGCCGTAATCATTCGGCTCCCCGTCTGATACATTCGGATAAATCGCGCAGTAATCCTCTGTGTTCAAAATAATGCCGTAGGAGTCGCCACTCATGATCGAGTCTGTATTATTCATAAATCCAGATATGGTAAATTTCAGTTTATCACCATCAGGAGTTTCGACGGCAATGGAATCGCCAATCGCAACACCCATTATCTGTTTTACATTTTCAGTCACCAACGCTTCATTACTTGCCTGTGGAAAAACGCCATCTTCAAGTTGTCCAGCCCAGATTTCGGTTATATAGCTTTCATTACAACCGCATATCGCTACTTTTTTTCCTCCTAAAGTGTAGCCTAAATCTCCACGATAATTAAGTACACCATACGGCGAAAATACTTTAACATCGGGGCGTGAAGCGATAATTGACGCTTCTTCATTGCTGATATTTTTGATGGCGATATGCCAGTTTCCATATTCCTGCTGGGTCTGCAAAATCTGGCTGCGGACGAACATATCTGCCATGCCAAAAATTGTAGTAACCAGAAATACCGCCAGCACAATGCAGAAAATGGACATCCTGCTTTGCTTCCTGTGGATCTTTACAGATATGGGAACAAGGTCAAGATAATGCTTCATTCTTTTTTCCTCCCAAATCCGTCAAAACGCCATCGGATACTCGGAACACCCGATCAACGGATGCTGTCAAATTTTTATTGTGGGTAATCATCAGAATCGTTTGCTGATAGCGGCGGGATGCCTGTGTAAGCAAAGCCATGACATCCTGGCTATTTTTACTGTCCAGATTGCCAGTAGGTTCATCCGCCAAAATCAGTTTGGGCTTTGCGATTAACGCCCGTCCAATGGCGACACGCTGCTGCTGTCCGCCGGATAGTTGATTCGGCAGGTGGTACCGACGTTCGGTAAGGCCCAAGAGATCCAAGATTTCTTCTACCGCTGCCGGATCTGGCTTGCGATAGTCCAAGAGAAGCGGAAATATGATATTCTGCTCCACATTCAGCTCGGAAACCAACTGAAAGGATTGGAAGATAAAACCGATATTACGACGGCGGAAAATCGTGCGCTGTTCCTCTTTCATGGAAAATAGGTCTTGTCCATCTACCAAAATGTGGCCGGAAGTAGGAGTGTCCAAAGCTCCAATACAGTTCAGTAATGTGCTTTTGCCAGAACCGGATTCACCCACAACGGCAGCAAATTCGCCTTTATCCAGGGAGAGGGAAACCTTCTTCAACGCTTCGACTTTCGCCTCACCCTTGCCATAAGTTTTATATAAATCTTGTACTTTCAATATTTCCATAGTCATCAGTACCTCCTTTCTCAAAAGGATAGCAAAAACAGCTTACAAGCAGGTGAATTTGACCTTACAGTTCCGTAAGGAAAGATAGTGTAAACAGCGTACCTTTTCCAGATTCACTTTGTACGGAGATAACACCGCCTTGCCCTTCAATAATGGACTTGGCAAGGGGAAGCCCCAGCCCGATTCCTTGTGTATCAATGGAATGTTTGCTGCGATAAAAGCGTTTGAAGATGTGGTGAATATCCTCCGGGGCTATGCCACTCCCATTATCAGAAATGAAAATCTGAAACATAGCAGGAGCGCGATTCCATGTAATACGGACAATGCCGCCAACTTGTGTGTGATCCAGCGCATTTTTTACGATGTTTCCAATTGCTTCCCCTGTCCATTCCATATCGCAAATAAGCTTTTGCTCACCGCCGCCATCGATCTGAATCTGTTTATTCTCATTTTTAGCTCGTGCAGTTAATTCATTGACGGAATGAGCTATCAGTTCGGACACACGGCAACTTTTTTTCTCAAAAATGATGTTTCCCGTATCCAGTCGGGTTATCTTCAACATGGATAAGATTAACTGCTCCATACGCTTTAGAGAAATGCCCATCTTCGCCGCAAACTGCTTTACCGTTTCCGCATTTTCCGGCTCACTTTCAATGATCTCCTGATACATGGCGAGGGCTGCCAGAGGCGTTTTGAGCTGGTGAGATATATCGGATATGGTATCTTTCAAAAACTCTTTTGCTTTACGTTCTGTTTCATTTTTGGATTGGAGCATGGTTGCAAGCTGTTCTACCGAAGAAAACACTTGGTAGATAGCCCCCTCATAATTCTGCGGTAAATGACAAGAGTAATCCCCGTTGATGTAATTTAGCAATATTTTGTCGGCCTGTTGATACAACCGCTTCCTTTTCCAGAAAAAAACGAATATTCCTACGGCAAGCACAAACAGAAAAAATAGCACAGTGCATAGCATGGTGCAGAAAGCGGAACGCTGAAATTGATTGAAATAAGGACGCATACTGCTTTCTGACTGTTTTCCCAAACCCGCAGCCGCTAATAATGACCTACCATCTTCACTGATGTCTGTGTTCGTAAAGGCAACTGCAATCACTTCTTTCGGAACACCCTGTTCCAAAAGCGAGGATGAAACCGCTTCATCGTGTTTGAGCCACAGGGCTTCCACACCGTTCACCTGATAAATAGTCAAAACGGTTGCTGTACCTACAAATAGCAGAGCAAACAAAGTCAAAAATAGCAGGAACCCTTTAATCTGCCTATCTTGGCACAAACTCATATAGACACCTCTTTCCATTGGTAGCCGAACCCACGGATGGTTATAAGGTGTTCTGGATGGGAAGGATCGGTTTCCACTTTTTCACGAAGCCGCCGTACATAGACGGACAGGGTGTTATCATCCACAAAATTTCCTGTATCATCCCACAGCTCATTTAGAATGATGTCCCTTGTCACAACACGATTTGCGTTTCTTACTAGCAGACAAAGCAAACGATATTCGGCGCTTGTCAAATCCAATGCTTTTCCCTTTAAGGTTGCACGGCTACCCAACAGATCAATGGTAATGTCGCCACATTCCATAGAAGTGTTTTTTTCACTTTTGGAAACTCCGGCCCGACGTAGCAGCGCCCAGATACGGGAACACAATTCCCCCAGCTTGAAAGGCTTGGTGATATAATCGTCCCCACCGCTATCTAATCCACGAATTATGCTGACTTCTTCATCCGATGCAGTCAGGAATATAATAGGTATCTGCTGATTTTCTTTTCTTACTTTTTCGCATATGTCAAATCCTGTTCCATCTGGTAGGGTGACATCCAAAATCAATAGATCGTATCTGTCGAGTTCGGACAAGTATTGTTTTGCCTCACATACAGTACGGGCAACTTCAACATCAAATTCATTCTTTTTCAAAGAGTAGACCAAGCCATCTATTAGACTGACATCATCCTCCAATAGCAATATTCTATTCATGTTTTAATTCCTTTCCTTGTTTTGTCCTTCCGTCAATCGGCTTTTCTGCGTTCTTTGGGATCAGCCAAACACCAGCCATCTTTACAGCGCCGGGGATACGCCCAGCCCGGTGGGCATAATCTATTTTACTTATTATTGTATTATTTTATATCGCAGTACGCAAGTTTTTTTCCTGAATAAGATAGAGTAAACTTACTGTCAGTTGGAGAGTCGCAGAAGATTCCCTGCTATGAACTTGCCCAGATCGTTTTCTCATAGTCTACTTCTCCCACAGTGTTTTGTCAAATACCTCCCAGACGCTCCCGGATTGCAAGCTTTTTCCGGATGTCTATACTCGGGATGGTTGCCTGCAGCTTTTCGATGTATACCCTGTCATTGTCATGACTGTGGAGTAACAGACTCCTCATGTATCCCCTGTTTGGACGCACTGATATCCCCTCGGTTCCCGTTGCTTCTTCCTGCTTATGGCTCCGCCGGTACTTTACCAGTTCCAGGATCTTTTCTTCTCCGTAATCCTTCACATAGCATCTCAGCTGACACATCGCATCCGCTCCGGCTTCGCTCCAGCCCATCGGACGGGAACTCATCCGGTCGGAATACATATGACTCACATTACCTTCTGCACTGCATCCATAGACATTCTTATCCTGCATTCTTCTCACTGCGCTATCCCAGTTGTTCAGCAGGTATTCCTCACAGTCATTCACTGCTTTTTCGTTCGGCGCACATTTCCGGATAGCTTTTATAGTCTTTACAAACTTTTTCTTCTTGCCCTTATACAGAGCCTTCCACAGCCGTCCTTTGGCTTCCCCTGCCTCATCCAGCATCTGGTTGGCCGCCTTGTTGATATATTTCATCATGTGGAACTTATCCAGTACCGGAACTCCCTTTTCAATATATTCCGCCCCTGCTTTGATCCATGCTCCTCCATCTCCACTGATATACACCGCATTCAGATACCGGCTCTCGTAGTTCGTGTCGATGTATTCCTGCATCCGTTCAAACAGATGTCTGTTTGCTTCTCCTCCGCTGCAAAGACCTCCCAGGTAGAAGACGTTCTTCAGTTCCTTCCGCCCGTCTTTCTTTTCCTGTCCTTCATACAGATACAACAGCTTCCCGATCATGCTGCCCTTCTTCTCTGTTCCGTTTTTCTCCTGCTTGTGAATGTGATCCTCGTCTGCCTCAACATAAAGGTATTCCACACACTTTTTCTTCTCCGGCTTCGGGAAGGGCAGTTCTGTCTGGATTCCGTGTACCTTATCCATGACGGCAGTCTTGCTGATCAACGAATCTTCTCCCAGTACCCTGGCAGCACTGGCATAGCTGGTCTTTACCGCTTCGGCCAGCACCTCAGCTTCCGCACGGCTGCTCAGTCTTTCATGGGCATCCAGTTCCATCCATTCATCCAGAAGATAATGGCAGGTTCCATCCTTACGGCTTCGGAACAGCGTGTGGGTAAAGCAAACCGGCCCCACTGTAGTCAGCAGCTGGCGTTCATCATGCCTCTGGATGGTATATTTTTCAGCTCTGGAAATATCCTCACACAACATACGATCCATGTCGCTGTAAAGGGCTGCCATGTGCTCTGCTGCAGCCTTCCTTGCAGCCTCCGCAAGCTGCTTCTCGTACAGTTCCATGTCCTTCATCCCGGATGAGAGAAAAAGTTTATCTGCTTCTTCCAAATCCTTGTACAGCTTTTCCATTGAATATGCTATAATGTTTTTCATGAGAGTGCCTCCATCGTCTGTATTTTAGATTCTCGTCAAATCCATTATAACAGAGATGTTGGTACTCTCTTTTTTTCTTTTATTCAACTGACAAAAACTTTACCCTATACCAATCGCAGCTTTATATAATCGGCATAATCGTACAGCTTGTCAGGCATAATAAGGTCATTCCATCATATAAACCAGAACGATACAATGTTATTGAGGTGAACGATTATGCCGATTGATGATTTAACTGCTTTAGGGCAGAAAATGCGGGAAGCCCGAAAGAATAAAGAGCTAACACAACAGGAGCTATCTGATTTGAGCCATGTTTCTGTAAAGCAAATCGCCAATATCGAAAAAGGGGAAAATGAATCCTTCTTATTTGATTTTGAGAGCATTGGCCAAGGTCCTGCATATCTCTTTAGATACACTTATAAATCCAGATATTTCTCTGGAGGATGAAGGTGTCAATCAGATGAAAATGCTTTATTCCAGCTGTCCGCCAAGAAATGCGTGACACCCTGCTGCATCACACCCAGGAAACGGTGAAAGAACTGACAGAGTTGTCCGAGAAATTTGAAATGAAAAGAGGCAAGCAAGCCCCTTTGAACACAGAATTTCATTCTATGGCTGCGCGGTCTCCGTTCCACTCCGGTCGGCACTAAACGCTTTTGACCAGGACCAGCTTACCGCTGGCCGTGGTCTTTTTCTTTTTCAACATCCTGTTCTACCTCCATTTTCAGCACTCGATCCACATTGGCCTTTGCCGTTAAAAGTTCTCGCATTTCCTCACGGGAATGCCGATACTCGGCATAGGTCTTTTTCTTTTCTTCCAGCAATTTTGCGTACTCTGTCTGTAACTCTTTGACCTTTGGCAGCTTCTTGACGCCCATCTCATCAAAGGCATTCTTAGCAGCCTGGTGGAGCAGAATTTCTTCCTCATGTTCCCCTCCCGGAATTTCTTAGAGTAACCCGCCTTGCGGTATGCCACATAGACCTCACGGGTCTTGGCATAATTTACGATGTGAGTACGCAGAACAGCGATCTCTGCCATGCGCTTTTCAGCCGCTTTGATCTGCGCCGAAAGATCATTGTGATGTGCCGTGGCAGCCGCAGCCTTTTCTTCCAAAACCGCATACTCCAGCAGTTTATTCTCTGACAGGTAATTCATGGTCTGCGCCATTTGCTTCAGATTGAAAACCTTAGCCCATCGAGCATAGCCAGCACCTTTTCCAGCCTGCAATTTTGCCTGAATGTCCACCAGTAGATTGACCTTGGAAGGCTCCGGCTGCACGACGGATTTCTTACGGAGGCGTATGCTGTTTATTTCTCCGGCCAGTACCGCACGGATTTCCGCTTCACTGTACCCGGCCCCCAGCTTGTCATCCATGCGGGCTACATTCTTCCAGCCGGGTGCTTTGAGCCGGATTGCTTTCCCGCGCCGGGATACCTCACAGCCCATTTCTGAAAGCAGTTTCAGCAGCGCATCAAAGTCCGCTGAATTCTGCTCCAGCGCACGGTCAATCATTACTCGCAGCAGCTCCCGGTGAGAGGGCTTGGCCTGATCGCCCAGCCATTTGTTGTAGCTCTTTCCGTGAAGTTTCGGATTCTCTACAATGGACAGTCCATTCTCAATACAGATGGTGTCACTTAGCCGACGAACCGCCTTGGTGCTGCCCCAAAAGTTTCGGAACTTCCGGTCATATTCTAAGCTGACCGATGACCAGATGATGTGATTATGAATGTGCGATTTGTCTATGTGAGTGCAGACCACAAAGGCATGATTGCCTTTAGTAAAACGCTTTGCAAATTCTACGCCCAGCCGGTTTGCTTCTTCCTGGGTAATCTCACCAGGGCGGAAGGACTGGCGCACATGATAGGCAATCACATCATCTGTACCACGCACTCGTCCGGTAGCGGCAATGTACTGCCGCTTTGCCAGAAGGAACTCCGCATCCGCAGTCCGGCTGTCACACGCATAGCCGGTAATGAGCCTGCCGTTATCTGTTTTCTTTGGATTGGCCACATAGTCGATGATGTCACTGACGCCCGACTCTCTGTGCGGCCTTTGCCGACATGAAGCGGCATGATTCTTGTAGTTGCCATAATAGAAGGTCCTCCTCTCATAAATATTTTTGTTTTCGCTGAACTCTTTGCTTCTATCGTTGCAATAACTTTCTCCGCTGGGTATAATAAAAAAGAATATTCTACAACCTCAAAGGAGGGATTTCTATGATAGAACAGCTCATTGCTGAAGCAACCGAATGTGATTTCAAAGTTGCTCTCGAAACAAAAAAGCCAAAAAGCTGGTTAAAAAGTGTCAGTGCCTTTTCCAATGGAATCGGCGGCACTCTGTTTTTCGGAGTCTCCGATGACCGGGAGCCTATCGGCTTGTCCGATGTTCAAAAGGATGCTGAAGCGATCAGCCGCTTAATCAAAGAACGTATCACACCATTACCTCAGTTTATCTTAAAACCATTACAGGAAGATGGTAAAAATCTATTAGCTCTGGAGGTTTCTCCCGGCCGCAGCACCCCATATTATTACAAGGCAGACGGAGTGATGGAAGCATATATCCGTGTTGGAAATGAAAGCGTAATTGCCCCGGATTACATTGTAAATGAACTGATCTTAAAGGGAACCAATCAGTCCTTTGACACCTTAACAACAGAAGCTGTGAAAAAGGATTACAGCTTCACACTCCTGGAGGCAACCTATCTGGAACGAACCGGCCTCCGCTTTGAGCCATCCGATTATGTTTCCTTCGGTTTGGCTGACAAAAATGGGGGCTTGACCAATGCCGGAAAGCTCATGACTGATCACACAGTTTATAACTCCCGTATGTTCTGTACCCGGTGGAATGGCTTGAAAAAGGCTCTATCTTTGATGATGCGCTGGACGATAAAGAATACGAGGGAAATTTGATTTATTTACTGAACAGCGGCAGTGAATTTATTCGCAATAATTCCAAAGTCCGTTTTGTCAAAAGAGGCACAGTATCGTGTAGACAAGCCGGATTATGCTGAACGAGCTGTGACAGAGGCTCTTGTCAATGCGCTTATCCATCGTGATTATATTGTGCTTGGCAGCGAAATCCATATTGATATGTTTGATGATCGGGTGGAAATCACATCTCCGGGCGGTATGTTTGGCGGCGGCTCAATTCAGGGATACGATATTTACAGTATCCGTTCCATGCGACGAAACCCTGTGATCGCTGACCTGTTCCACCGCATGAAGTACATGGAACGCCGTGGAAGTGGCCTACGCAAAATCGTCAGTGAAACCGAAAAGCTGCCTGGATACACAGAGGCATATAAGCCCGAATTTTCCTCAACAGCGACAGATTTCAGAGTCATCTTGAAAAATGTAAACTACAACATGTGCGGTGCTTCCGTACATGATACAGCACATGATGCCGCACATGATACCGCACATGATACATCTGTGATCAGCAAGCAAAACTTGCTATTGGAATTTTGTACAGACCCTAAAAGTCGAGATGAAATGCAAGCATATATTGATGTTTCCAGCCGTTCTCACTTCAGCAAATATTACCTCAAGCCTTTATTATCTTCTGGTAAACTTGAAATGATGTTTCCAGACAAGCCCAAAAGCAAAAACCAGAAATACACTACCGTTCATTCCAAATAACCAAGAAGCAGGGCATTGGGTCTCATCTCCCATTGTCCTGCTTCTTTTTCATTCCAAATTATATTCACATCATTTACCCATACACCCAATCCTGGATCGCAAATTTCAAACTCTGCACCTTTCCCAGCAGCCAGATCGCAGCCAGCGGCAGCCCCATCGGGCTAATCAAAAAAATGCCATAATCAGCAAAATTGCACCATTCTGCGGGGAATAGGTAATAAGCACAGCCACGCCAAGTAGAGCAATTACCGTGCTGAGCAGACCAAGCACCAGACCAGATATGTAGATCAGCCCCATGCAGAGCCAGACAAAAAGCGTCAACACCAAAATGACCGGTGCAGTTACAATCATCAGCAAGCATTTCAAAATCTTCATTCCAGTTCCTCCCTCCAACGCTCCAGATACCGTTTGCACAGGGCATCCGCTTCTCTCTCATCATCTTCCGTCAACTCCCGTCTGCCTTTGGTCAGTTCAATCTCCACATAAGTCCGGTAATCATCAGCTAAGAGATTGAACAGTTCCTTGGGAGTATGGCACACCTCGCCAGAGCAATAGTGAAAATCTTGGTCAAATTCAACTCTTACACATCCATGGCGGCTAATATAAACTTCTATGGTCTCGTCTGCGGTCAGGTAATCCGCAAAAATCTCCAGCACCTTTTCAAAGGTCAGCATCTGTTTTCACTCCTTTGCTACGCTTCTTATTCTACTCATATTATCCGGTACGGACAGGCAAAAGACAAGGATACAGACAAAAAGAAAAAGCGGAGGAAGGTGCGGCGAAGAAACGCCGTTCCTCCCTCCGCAAATGGAGTATCTATCCCTGTTATGAAAGTTTGAGAGTTGGGTAAGGATTTCCTTTACACCCTCATTCGTATTCTCAAAAGTCAAAGAAAATGGGAACGCCTATCAGCCAGCGGAAAAACGATAAGAAAAGCTGTCATCACGGGACTTTCCTGCAACGACAGCTTTAAATAGGCTTATATGATTTTTGAGAAATTCTTGACTGAATTACCTACTTTCTTGAAAAAGTTCTATACTATATTTGGTAGGATTGTTTTGCTCGATAAAAACATTCGCATATAAATCCTCCTTTCGGTGAAATGGTGTCAAAACATAGTAATTACTTACTGCTTTGTATTCCTTACCCTCGTAAATAAATCCACATACAATTCTGCAACAGATGTAATTTCCAACCGTAATCCATGATGCTGGAATTATATCCTTGATTTCAGAGTCTATGCAATTACCTGAATGCTTCAGGTTTTTCAATTTTTTCTTATCGTATGTCAGCTTACCCACTGAAATCAGAAACAACATTATCCACACAGAGGCATTGAGCAACATGACCTTCAATATAGTTGATTAAAAATTCCCAATAAAACCAACAGCTAATTCAATCACTGCTACAAGCAATGTTACATTAGAACATGTAGAGAATAAGTATTTTATTGGTTTAAGATTGGCAATTTGCTTTTCTTTGTAAAGTTTGGAAATATTTTCTTCCGCCTTTCCTTTATATTCCTCTGCCGATATATGTTCCCCAGAAAAAAGCTCGTTCCAACTAATGCCCAAAGCATCACACAGAGGTTGTAAAAGCGACACATCGGGCATTCCTCTACCCGTCTCCCTTAATTAAAGATATTGTTTGGTAAAAAAGAAAGGTCAGTCGATTTAGCCGATGAAGCGGTAGTAGATTTCTACTTCCTGCTCGGCTTCCGTCCCTCGCCCTTGACAGCTTCGTGGACGGTTATTTTTTCAATTAGAGTGTTCAGAAGTTCGGCGGTCAGCTCCACAGGGTTGACATACTGTTTCATCAGGGCAATCCACTTTCAGCATCCGCTGCGGTCTGTACGGCGGCTTCCATCGTTTCGTGAAGCTGTCTTATTTTTGTTTCAAGCTCCCTTTGCTCGTTCTGGTACTTCTCGGACAGCATATTGAAGTTATACTCGGTTATGCGTCCGGCAGACCAGTCCTCATACATTTTAGCAAACAGCCCGTCAACCTCGGCTTTACGCTTCTCTGCCTTTTTCAGCTCCGCAGCCTGCTTTTTCTTCGCAGAGTTTCTTTCCCTGTCGCTGGCATTGAGCAGCCGTTTCAGCAGCTTGTCCTCGTCTTTCTGTGCCAGCATAGACCAGTATTGCAGTCTTGCAAGCACATAGGCATACAGCACATCATAGCGGATATAGTGCATGGAACACTGGCGTAATCCCTGCCCGTTCTTGCTGCAATGGTAGTACCCGTATGGGTTCTTATTCTGCTTGTTTTCCCATAGGCTAAAGACCATCCGCAGTCTGCACATTTTATCAATCCTGCGAAAATCTGTGTCGTACCGTTTCTGCGTTTCCTGCGTCTGCTTGCAATCAGCTCCTGAACTTTTTGGAACACTTCTTCGGAAATGATGGCTTCGTGGGTATTTTCCACACGATACCATTCTTCCTGCGGCTTCCGCACCTTTTTCTTGTTCTTGAATGAAATGTTGCTTTGCTTGTTGTGAACGCTGTGACCGATGTAGGTTTCCTCTTTCAAAATGCTCTTGACCTGTGCTATCGTCCACGCATAGGCTTTTCTGCGGGCGCACCGGCGTAGATATTGGCGAAAGTCCCGTATCTTTCATAGTTCAGCCAGCCGGGGGTAGGTACTTTTTCCTCCACCAGAATCCGTGTAATGCTGGCGGCTCCACGCCCGTGTACAGCAAGGTCAAAATCTTCTACAATCCAGCGTGTTTCCGGGTCGATCAGAAGATGACCTTTTTTGTCCGGGTCTTTTACATAGCCCAGCGGTGCATAGGCTCCATAGTGTGCGCCATTGGCAAATCTTGTGTGCATGGCAGCCTTGACCTTTTTGCTGGTCTGTCGGGCGTGCATTTCATTCAGGATGTTTAAGAACGGTGCAAGCTCGCTTTCTCCGTTGATGGTGTCCACATTGTCATTGATGGCAATGTAGCGTACTCCCTTGCTGGGGAAATAGATTTCCGTGTACTGACCGGTCAGGATATAGTTTCTTCCCAGACGGGATAAGTCCTTTGTGACAACGCAGTTGATTTTCCCGTCTTCGATGTCATCAATCATCCTTTGGAAACTTGACGCTCGAAATTTGTCCCACTCCATCCGTCGTCAATGTACTCGTCTACAACGGTCAGCCCATGCTCTGCGGCATACTGTCTAAGCATCAAGCGCTGGGTCTGGATACTGCCGCTTTCCCCCTGTAATTCATCGTCACGGCTCAATCTCAAATATAGTGCAGTGTTATAAATCGTTGTATTGTATGGTTGTTTCACGGTTAAAAATCCTCCTTCTAAAGAACAACCCACGCTTATACAATACTCGCTGGTACAAGTATATCATAAGCGTGGGCTGATTGACAGTCGTTATTCCGTATTTTTTCAGGAAGCGGCGGCAGCGTGCTGGATCACATCTTCCAGCAGGCTGTCAAGCGGCTTCCCATCCTGTGCGAAATGCTCCGATACCTTGATACGGACTTTCCCATGACAAAATACTGGGTGCCGTCTTTTCGGTAAGCAGGGTGCCGCTGTTTTGTTATTGCTCTCGTTTTGCTTTTGCCATAGGCAGTTACCTCCATAAATGAAATATGCCCGACAAGGGAATGTCAGACAGGTGTACAGCCGCAGACTGTCTCCGTGTCAACCAAACCGTGTCAACCGGCAGAAAAGACTTTGAAAACAATCCATAGGCGCTCTATTATTACTTTTTACTTTTTCTTTGATTTCTTGGTTGACATGGTTGACAAAGGAGAGAAATGCCCCAAATATCAGGCTTTTCCCCGTCAACCGGCTGTCAACCAAAGCGTCAACCAAACTGTCAACCGGTGGCTTTTCAGAATGGAAGTTCCATTTGCCGGGCTTCTTCTTCCGTGATTTCCTGAAAACCGTCCCCCTCCGGCGGAGCTTGGTTGACACGCTCCCAGCCTTTTTGAGAACCGTATTTCTTATACCGCTTCGGGCTTTTGTAGGCTACCCAGCCCTGTATGATGCCGCCCGCAATGCCGGTATTCATAATCTCGCAGATTGCCCGTGTCTCCCAGTCTGCCGGGGAATTTAAGTTCCCCAGCGCTTCCTCATAAAGCTGCTTGGAACATACCCTGTCGCCGGTGTAGTCCTCCAAATAGGCGTAGATCATGCCGGCCTGTGTGTCTTCCTGCATAAAGTCCTGCTGGTGGGCGTTCAGGTATCGGTTCATTTCCATGCTGAATGACAGCTTATACTTACTGCGATAAACCGTCATGGCTTCCGCCCACATCTGTTCGATATACGCCCTCGCCGCCGCTTCATCGTCCAGTATGTGAACCTCCGCCCGTTCCGGTACACCGTCACGGGAGAGCGCCGTTGCCGGTGCGATCACGGGGCAAAAGTCCTGCCGGTTGGTCGTCCCTCCAAATACATTGCCGCAGCCGGTCTGCCGGATGTGTCTCATACGGCACTTTGTAGGTTTCTTTCTGGCGGCTTAAGAATGACTTGATTTCCTCAATACTCTTGGCGTTGGCTGTGGCAATCATCTCCGACATCTCGATAATCCAATGCCCTTGCAGCTTGCGGTACACATTTTCATCGTCCAGCTTTTTCAAATCGTCTGAAAACCATTCGTCCCTGCCTGCCAGCAGCCGGAAAAGGTAGATTTCCGGCTCCCTGACCACCAACCAGACAGAGCATGACCTCAAACTTGCTCCCCGGTCTGAATACCCGCCGGATGGCTCCCATCAGGAACAGTTTCAAGGCTTCATAGGTGTATTCGTCCGTATCGGCTCCCAGAAAGTGATGCAGGGCGTAACGGATGCGCTCTGTGCCGTCCCATTGCAGGCTGTTCAGGTAATCCCTGACTGGATGGTAGCTTTCATTGGCAACAATCTTGATGGCGCTCTGCACCTTTTCTCGCTGGTAAGCCCGTAATTTTCTTCCAGATACAAAAGCAGGTAGTTCATGTCCATGTCGGTCAGCGTGGTACTGGTGCGCTCCCAGCCCAGCGGCTTCACAATGTCAATCTGCTCCGTCAAAGGTTCAGGCGCAGCGCCCCGAAACAGAGGGTCACGCTGGAACACCGTCAGGCAGTTTCGGATGCTGTTCTTCACGCCGCCTTTCTGCGTCCCTCTAATGTTTCCCGGATTTCTGCCGGTGTCTGCGCCGGTTCCATTGTGTCCATCGTCCTTTGACCGCTTCCTGCGTTTCCGGCGGCAAGCTCTGAAATTCGCTGTTCAAGCCGCAACACCTCCTTTCCTGTGCGGCGTCAATGCCGCTTTTCTTCTATTTCTCCGTATAACAAAATATCAAAGGTATTCTGTGTAGCTTATCCTCTGCAACGCTTCCACAAAGGGATGCCAGATGGCATCCTGCGGCTGTGGGCGTGTGCTGTTTTCAATGCTCCAGCAGGCGCAGATAATCGCATAGCACCCGGAAACAATACCGTTCCGTTTCCTGAAATCTGCTCCGCTGATTTTGTCGGGCTGTGACCTGTTGTGACGCTTCCTATCTGGCGGCGCATTGCCCATAGGAAACGCCGAAGTCCTCCGCAAGCCTGACCGCAGCTTCCCGTTTCCCCAATCCATGCAGCAAAGCGGCAAAGTCGATCACATCCCGGAAGCCCGCAGCCGAAGCAGTAAAGCGGCTGTCCACTTTCATGCTGGGCGTGCGGTCATTGTGGAATGGACAGCAGACCATGCCGTTTCTCCCCACCCGGATTCCATAGAATGAAGCAGCCTGCCGGGTGGTAACAGACTGTACCACTTCAAATGCATTCAAATGCTCCCTCCATAAAATACTGGTAAAGGCTGCCGGTTATATCATAGCTCCATCTCATGTTTCTTTCTCTGTACCCGCGGCTGGCTCCCTCCGGCGCAGTGCGGTATCTACGGCGTTCTGCACCTGCCGTAGCCGTATGACTTCCTCGGGTGGCTTGTGCTGCGGAGACAGTTCGGCATACTCTGTTTTAACTGTGCGTATTCCTGTTTCCATGCTTTCAGGGCAATGGGTTTTCCGTCCAGTTTTCTTTCAAAATACGGCGGGCGGCATAAAACAGCCGTAACTCCGCATCGTGGGATGTTTCAAATTTCTCCCTCTTTTTTCTTGATATTGTTCAATTCCGTATGAACAGGTTTTAGCCGCTGGTAATTCTCGCCCTCCCGTATCAATTCCTGCAATTCCTTTATCCGGGCGATTTCTTTCATGGAGTCGCTTCAAATTCTTCGTTGACAGAGAAAGACGCTCCTGCAAATCCTCTAATGTGAAGCAGCTTGTTTTCCGTCAGATAATTGACGGCTTCGGCAAACTGCTTTAAGTTTCAGTTCTGGCTTTATTGCTCCATGCCCTGCGTTGCGCTGGTTGTAATAAGCGATCAACAGGTCGGCAAGGCTCGGTGTCTGCGGTTTGGAAGTTCTTCTTTTACCTCTGCCATCCAGACAAACAGGGCTTTGATCTTCTTCCCCATCCTGCATGAGGCCGGTTGGTGGCTTTAATCCAGCGGTTCAGTTCCCCTTTCTCGGTGCGGATGCCCCTTTGCTTCCATCTGCCGGACATTAGCCCTCGTGGACGGTAGGTATCAGGTCAAGCCCTGCCGCACATTAGGAACGGTGGTCGATACGCACATCAGCCCTTTTTCCTCAAATTTTGTATTAACGGCCCGCCCACTGCTCCCGCCAGTGTTCCAGCGTTTCAGGCTCATGCCAGTCTGTTGTATGGACAGCGTTAAACATATAATCGCCGTTTTTATCCCGGATTCGGTTTCCATCTTCATCAAGAAGATATTCCCGACGCTGTTTTTGTCCCCATGTGCCATCCGGGTTCAAAGGGCGCATGGTTGTCATCCACATGAAAATGCGGGTTAGGGATGCCGCCGTCCTCTTTCTCCGGGCTGTGAAAAGCAAGGTCGGCAATCATGCCTTTTGTCACAAACTGCTCCTGTACGAACTTCCTCGCCAGCTCCATGTTTTCTTCAGCGTCAATTCATTCTGCATGGCAATATCAAAGGAATAGGCAAGCTGTGCTTTGGATGTTTCTCGCAGTTCTCCACAGCATTCCAGAGGGTCGCCCGGTCAAGATATATTTCCGGGCGCATGGGGCGGCAGCATGATTTCAGAAGCGATCACGCCGCCCCTTTTAGTGATCGCTGACTTCCATAGTAGCTGCTGTAAAGACGCTCCCCGGCTCGATAGGCTGCGCTGGCAATGGCGCTCTGACCGGCGCTGCGCTTGATGATCGCGCGTTGAAAATGATAAAGTGCTATCCTTAGTCACCGCCTTTCTGCCCGCGGTGGTTTTCTACGCAGACCGGATGAAATGCTCCTGCGGCAGATTCAAAATGCTTTCATGGGGAATTCCGCTTCTGGATAGCTCTCCTTGTCCTGTGTTCGCTCTCAATAGCTGCCCCACGGTAATCAGCCAGTGCGTCCTCTGTTTCCGGGAACCGCTTTCCAGATACGCCTGCCGGTTTTCAAACGCTGCATTTTCCGTTTTCCCGTTCCGGCAGGTGGTTTTTCATTCCTGCTTTAACTGTTCCAAAGATTTTTCCATGTTCTCCATCTTTGCTTATAAGATAAAGAAAGACCATCCGCAGACAGTCCGTTGTCAGTGCTTCTATAAAACCGATGAAAGGAAAACCGCAGGCGGATTTCTCTGCGGCGGGTACAAAGGGGAGGCAGCGGCGCAAGGAATAACCACCTTGTCGGAGCAAAAAGCGAACGCAGACCTCGGATTGCTGATTTTATCAGCGGCAGAGGTAAGCTCCTGGACGCACGATACATGGTCTTTAGACTAAGAGTACGCCCCAGTTCCTAAAGAGTTTGCGTTTCCGGCAGTTTGTCCTTTTCTTGGAACGCTTAGAAGAGGTGCCGGGCAGTCAACCACAACCGCCCGGAAGCTCTGTTTACATTCGTGCTGGCATTTCCGGCACAGTTCGTTGTAAGTGATACGGCTGGTCATTTAAGAAGAACGACCATTCCATGCCGCTTGTTGCTCATTCTTGCCATAACCGGCTCCTTTCCTCCGTTTCTATCTGATTACGCAGATAGGCTGTTTTGGTGTAGCGTTTCGGTATCGCATTTTAAGGTTTTTCCCTCTATACCTTTGTATAAAGTGCGGCAGTATTGCAGTCAGGGAATGATAACTCACGCTTATTTGTCGCCTCGGTACGGTTTCAAGATTTGCCATCCATTCAAAGAAAGCAATTTTGCTGACCTTGATAAGTCTGCCTGCGGAACGCTGGAAGCCAGGTTGTGTACCAGCTCATAGGCGCTCGCTCTTGAAATTCCATAATCTGCTGAATGTCCGCCACATCCAGAACCAGCGGTAAATCCTCGTAGCTGTTCAATCTCTTTTATCGTTCATTCTGTTCCTCCCATAAATCAAATAGGTTAAAATGCTTCCTGTTGCCGTTTTCCCAAAGCCGTTTTCCTGCCCCATTCCTGCGGTGTTTCCCTGCATTGGTGCGCCGGATGCGTCACTTCTCCTGCCGGTCATATCCCTTTGGACGGTCATTCACTTGTCAAGGTACTGTGCGGTACGAAATTACCAACTGCAATCATCATAGCGTACTATCCTTGACAAAACAATGATTCTGCAATACCATGAGTGTAACGGATATAACTGAATTATATAATTACCATAAACAAAGGCAGGGGATAGGGATGGAGAATCAGTTTATACGGCATGAGCCATGTTTTGAGAGGATTTTGTTTGTCCTGACGCTGGACAGGAAGAAAATGAAAGAGCGGATTTTGATTGGGAAGAACAGCAGATCCGGCTGAACGGGAGCCAAAACACAGAGGTGCTTTGTGATATGACACGCCCGCTGGGAACTTTTGATAAACTTTGAGCGTGACACGGACAGAGTTGGAACTTATACGGGCTTTCTCCACTGCGGCAAGCCCTCCACTCCAACCGATGGAAACAGCCGGGGCTGGAGCAGACGGCAAGCGAATTTCTCTGGGAAAATATCTTAGCAATGACCCTCTGAAAATGTATGTGGCGTTCCGTATCTGGAACAGCTATCTGCTTTCCAGAGAACCCCGTGACCGTAACGCTGCCTGTGACCGCTTCATGGATAAAATGAGCAACCTGACCAGGGTATTCCATAACGAAACCATGAGCTTTGACAGGGAGACAGGAAAACCAGAAACATTTTCAAGCTGGCAGCTTTATTTCAAAGGCGCACCATCAGAAGATACCGGCTTGACCTCTGGTTCCCGGACAACCGTCGCACAGAAGAATGTGTGTCTGCCTATGCGTCCCTCTACCCGTTGATTACCTATTATCTGAACAGGCTGAATGACTGGGGGCTTTGCTTCCGGCAGTGCAAGGTCTGCGGGAAATATTTTTCTGGCAAAGAGCCAGCGGTATGAGCTGTGCAGCGACAAGTGCCAAAAGCACAGGCGCTTCAAAACAAGCGGGAATTTGACGAGAGGGCAGAGAAAATAACTATGACCTGCTTTATAAAAATGAATGCCAGAACTGGCGCAACAAAATAAACCGGGTAAAAAATACCGCAGGCTTTCCGGCTGACTGTCTGGAAAAAATACAGGCTGCCTTTTCCGACTTTAAGAAAGAAGAAGCCTTACAGAGAAAAAGGCTGTAAAAGCAGAACAGCCAATGAAAAGAATTTACGGACTGGCTGTATCAACGGAGAATGTAATGTTGGAGCTGACCAGGATATGAAAAACTTTCTATCGTCAATTTCGCATTATTGCAATAACAGATTACTTCTTCCATGAATGGTAATATTATCATCAAACTTTTGGAAGAACTATAAATGTCCGAGGTGCCTTTGATTTCGACAAAAACGAAGCTGAATTGTTACAAAGCTCGGACATTTCAAAATTTTTGAAGTAGCGAAAAAGCAGGGCAGCACGCCGCCCGCCGATCTCAAAGGTTATTCCATTGCCCGCATTTGTTCTGTTAATGAGACGCTTTTCAAATCCAGTATTTCCCATACAGAAAGAATCAACTGTAAAGAATCAATGGTAGATATCCACCTATCTGCATTGTTGGAAATTGATATAGAGATTTGGCAGCACCGAATGGGAATACCAACAGCTTTGCTACAGGGAATAGCTATGCAGGAATACCAACCAAAGAACGATTCCAAATGGAAACAAATTTACATATAGCGAATCCCTCTGTTGAGAGAGAACGATATAATTGTTTTTAAGGCTTAATCAACAGAGCGTAATGTACTGATTCCTGTTTACGCGCTTGATGGTTAGAGGAAGCGTCATATTGA